>SCPN01000002.1_pt1 | contig 3388948 bp, 3343 predicted proteins | sample 6106831 | NCBI WGS metagenome assembly SCPN01 (sample SAMN10720447, study PRJNA508395) | human gut metagenome | isolation source: Participant 1, 0 month | reverse complement strand
GTAACCTTCGTTGATCTTGTTCAGCAGCTTGCCCACCTCATTGGCGGGGGTCTGGCCGTCATCGTCCAGACAGACGATAATATCGCCGGTACACTGGTGGAAACCAGCCATCAGCGCGGCGTGCTGGCCGAAGTTTTTCGCCAGATCCACGCCCTGCACATGGGCGTCTGCCGCCACCAGCCTGCGGATGGTGCCGATGGTGTCATCGGGCGAGCAGTCGTTGATCAGCACGACCTCGTAGTCATACTGGGGCAAAGTCTGCATCGTCGCCGTCAGTTCCTCGTGCACCGCCGCCAGCGTATGCTCCGAGCGGTAGCACGGGATCACAAAAGAAATTTTCTGCATGTTATTTTCGTCCTTTTATTGCGTATCGGGCCGTTCATACACGATCAGGTCCTCGGTGGAGATGACCTCCTGCCAGCCGTCCGCCACCAGGCGGGCCTCGGCGTCGGTACCATGGTTGACCATGGCATAGCGGGAGTAGATTGTCTCCTCCGGGTCGGCGATGTAGGTGTTCCAATCAAACTCAATGCCCATACCTGCGGGCACTGCGTAGAGATAACCGTAATAGACATCGCCGTAGCCAAAGGTCAGCGTGTGATCCCAGGCCGTTGCATTTTCCTGATTGAACTGCGCCTGGCTTTCTTCCAGTACTGTTGTGACCTGCTGCAACTGTGCATCCATAGCTGCGTTGTAAGCAGGCAGGCCGTCACTGTGGGCAAAGCCAGACGGGTAGATAAGCAGCAACGCCAGCGGAACACAGGCAACCACGATTGCACCATTCTCCGCCGCCGAAGCCATCAGCAAAATCATGCACATAAAGGCAGCATAGCGCCGCAGCTGCACAGGGTCGTATAGCACCAGGATGGCAAAAGCACCGTCAGTGCGCAGACAACGCCACACAATTTGCAGCGGATGGGCCGCTTTTTTACAATATCATATATGCACAGCCCAATCGTAACTGCCGTTAATGCCAATACGCGCAAGAAACCATGGGTCACATCTGCAATATACTGCTCTGTTCCACCCCATTTTGTGGGGCGGATATAGTCATTATACAGGATTTTACAAGCGCTGTGCAGCTTTTCAAAGAAGTAGCTGATGGCCCCCAAAATATCCAGGTGTGCCGCTTTTTCAAAGATGGCAAAATCCAAAGATTCTTCGCCGTAGGGAGCCGACAGTTGATTCATCGACCACAGTGAAAGCACAGTCGCCGCTACTGCCAACGCAGCCATTCCTGCTACGCGGCGGCCACGTTTCGGATTTTTCCAGCCGCATACGATAGGAAACAGGAAAAGAATCACACCATAAGGGCGGATCATAGTATCCAACGCGCAGGCCAGCACAGCCGCCACTTCACCCTTTTTGCTGCCCTTTGCCGCTGCCAGTGAGCCGCTGACCACGCAGGCTAACAAAAAGAAATGCAGCGGCTCCGACGTTGCTGTAAAAATCTGCCGCAGCGGTATCCACAGGCAAAGCAGCACAGCCGCAAAGGCAAGCTGCTGTTTCCTGTTCATACGGCCTGCCAGCACGACCCAGGCCAGCACAGCAAAAACAGGTTGCACCAGAACATGGTGTTATACCCTGCCCCAAACAAAAGCCCGGGATGGCATACAGCCAGATCACCAGCGGTCCCCAGGTAGAGAAGGTCCCGATTGTCGCATGGCTCTCGTTATAGCCGAAGTACCCCTGCGGGCTTCCGACCTTCAACACGCCAACCAACTGGCGGTTATAAATTACCTCGTCGCTGTTGGTGCTGGTCGGGAACCATATTCCCGTCGTAAAGGAATCACAGTGTGCAATGACAAATGCTGCCAACAGAAAGACGACCGCACAGAAGGCAAAACAGCAGCCTTATCCAGCGTTTTTCCTTTATATATTCAAACCGCATTTTTCTTCCCTCAAGGACGTTCATACACGATCAGGTCCTCGGTGGAGATGACCTCCTGCCAGCCGTCCGCCAGCAGGCGGGCCTCGGCGTCAGTGCCGTGGTTGACCATGGCATAGCGGGAGTAGATTGTCTCCTCCGGGTCGGCGATGTAGGTGTTCATATCGAACTCAATGCCCATACCTGCTGGAAGAGCGTACAGGTAGCCGTGGAACACATCGTCCGCATAAGCGTAAGCCAGGGTGTTGTCCCAGGGATCGGCGCTGGCGCGGGCGTCCATGCGCTCCTGCAGGGCAGTCTCCACGGCCGTGATCTGGCTGCCCATCTCGTCAAAATAGGTGGACAGGGTGCTGCGCTCGGCGTTGATGGGCAGCAGCACGACCGCCAGCACCGGCAGCCAGACAAGGCTGCGGGCGGCATCCTCGACCACCACCGACGCCAGCAGCAGGATGGACAGCAGCATCAGGTGGCGGGGCGCGATGTTATACAGGAACACCAGCACCAGCGCAATAATGCCGGTGCAGCCCAGGGCGCAGGCTTTCAGCGGGCTGGGGCGGTGGGCACGGCGGTCCAGCACAAAGCAGACCAGTGTTACCGCCAAAATCATCAAAAAGATAATGCAGCCGCGGCCGAAGTATGTCTTTCCACAAAGGTACGCGGAATATCCTGACCTACGGTTACCAATTCTTTGGCGGCATGGTTCATCTCATACACGATGGCTTCGCCAATTTTGCCATGGGCCAGCAGTTCCAGACCGCCGAAATCCATACCGCCGCCGCGGAAATAGGAGGCGGAAAGTTTCGTCAGAGAAAAGGGCAACACAAAGCTGAAGATTGCCTCGCCCAGGCAGAAATTGCGCCGCTTTTATCAGCCCAGACAGCCACCAGCGGGAACGCCCAGAACAAAAGCGCGTAGGGGCGGAAGATGGTCTCCAGCCCGCAGGCCAGTGCCGCGGGCACCAGCCACCAATGGGAGCCGCCCGCAGTAAGGCCGCCGTGGAACCGGCAATGACCAGTGCCAGCATATAATGCAGCGCTTCGGACGAGCCGCAAAAGCTGCCCGCCAGCGGCATCCACAGGCAGACCAAGCCGCCGTAGCACAAAATCTGCTGACCAATGTTCAGCCGCGCGGCGACCGTAAACACCACCACGCCCAATGCCAGAAACAGCACATTGCACCAGAACATCGTGTTAACGCTGGCGCCGAACAGGCGTCCGGCCAGGCCGTAGACCCAGATAAGCACCGGACCCCAGGCACCGTAGCGGCCGATGTCGGCGGTGCCCTCGTTATAGCCAAAGTAGCCCAGCGGGCCGCCGTGGGCAATAACACTGACCACCTGGCGGTTGTAGATCACTTCGTCGTTATCGATATTGGGCGGCATCCACACCTGCCACAGCGGGGTGCGGAACGCCAGCGTGTAAAACAGCAGCAGAAACAGCAACGCGCCCGCGATGCCAAGGGGCACCGGGGGCGTCTTTTTCAGCAGTCGTTTCAACTTATCCATACAGGTATTCTCCGTCTGCTTTTGTACGTTATTGTGCAATTTTTGCCATAAAGACCACGTCGCGGTAGACGCCGTCCAGACGGACCATGTCACGGAAGGTGCCTTCCTCCACAAAGCCGGCGGCGGCGTAGCTGCGGCGGGCAGGGGTGTTCTCGGCAAGCACGCGCAGACTGATGCGGTGCAAGTGCAGCGCGGTGAAGCCGAAATCGGTGAACAGGCGGGCAGTCTCGGTTCCAAAGCCCTTACCGCGGGCGCTCTCCTCGCCGACAAAGATGCCGTACTCGGCACTGTTAAAAGTATGGTCCACATCCCGGTAGTACACCGACCCCACCGCCGTATCGGCGGCCTTATCCACGATGATGTACTGCACGACCTCGCCGGTGGCAACCTTGGTTTTCAGCCAGTTACGGTGCATTTCGGGGGTAAAGGTCTGGCGAAAGATAAAGTTATCGCGCACCGAGGGGGTGTTGCGCCAGCGCACGATGTTGTCGGTGTCGGCATCGGTGATGGGCCGCAAGACAACCTTTTCACCGGTCAGGATGGGAAGCTTTTCCATACAGGTTCCTTTCGCGTTTTCTAAGATCCGGCGGTTAGCCGCACTCGTACACAGCAGCAGACGCGCCCTCGTACAGCAGAGCCCAGCCGTTTTCTTCCAGATATTGGGCCACGTCGCTGTCGGTATTTGCCATGACATAACGGGAATGAATTTTGTTGGCAGGGTCCAGAAGATACGTGTCTTCATCAAATTGCAGGCCCATGCCATCGGGCACAGCGTACAGCATGCCAAAGTGGCTGCCGCCGCCCAGGGCGTAGGCGCACACATGGTCCCACGGGTCGTCGCTTGTCAGGCGGGCCTGGCTCTCGGTCAGCGCCGTTTGCAGGTCGGCAACTTCCTGCGATAATCCTGCATTATACACAGGCATCGTAAAGGTGGAGGTATCGCTATCCCCTCTTGCCGTGGTCATGCGGATGCCCGCCACGCTAAGCACCGCCAGCAGCACCGGGGCCGCAGCGGCAGTCAGGGGCGGCTGCTCGGCCACAAGCGCCGCCAACAGCAGCAGGTCATACACGATGGTATGGCGGGAGGCCTCGCCAGGGCGGTACATCAGCATCAGCGCCAAAAACACCACCAGCGTGACCACCAGTGCGCATACTTTCCAGAACACCGGCTGCTTATGCGCAGCGTTCCAAATCACACAGGCCAGCGTGACCAGCAGCAACGCAAACAGCAGCAGATAGCAACTTCCCACGCGGGTGCCGTCGGCGATCTCCTGCCCCAATTGCTGCCACGCACCCAACAGCTTATAGTAAACGCTGCGGGCGGCGGCCCAGAAGCGACCGTGGAGCAGTTCCTCCACAGCGCCCAGATCCACATTGGCAAAAAGGTACGGTGCGTAGAACTTTTTCATCAGCACCAGCGTACCGGCGGCGGAAGCAGCCGCCCCGACCACCGTGCCGCCCACCGCCTTACGGCGGGGCCAGGCCAGTACCAGCGGGAACAGCCACAGCACAGCGTTATAGGGCCGCACCAGCGTGGCGGCAGCGCACAGCGCAAACAGCGCCGCCCAGACCGCGCCCGCATGCCTGCACCCGCGGCGGATGCCTGCGGCCAGGCCCAGCACGGCCAGCACCAGCGCGTAGTGCAGCGGCTCCTGCATAGCGGAGAATACATACCGCACCGGGGCATTCAGCGCGGCGATGCCGACGCCGAACAGCAACTGACGCTTCCAGTCCAGGCGGGTACCCCACACAAAGCAGAGCCAGCCCGCCAGCACCCAAAACAGGTTGCAGTATAAAAAGGCGTTCTGTCCGCGGAAAATCAGCCCCGGGATGGCGTACAGGTAGAACACCGCAGGCCCCCAGGCGGCAAAACGGCCGATCTCGGCGTGGGACTCGTTAAAACCAAAGTACCCTTGCGGTACGCCGTGGGTCACCACCGCCGAAAGTTGCTTGGCGTAGTAGACCTCGTCGCTCCACGCGCTGGCGGGCAGGTAAATCCTGCCCAGCGGCACGCCGTAGACAGCCCACTCATACACCAGCAAAAACACCAGCGCGGCGGCCGCCGTGCAGGCCAGCCTTGCCCAGGCGGGCAGGGTCTTACTTTTCATAGAACTCCAGCACTTTGGCGATGACCTTGTTCTGGTCGTCCTCGGTCAGGCCGTAGTACATGGGCAGGCGCACCAGACGCTCGCTCTCGGCGGTGGTGTAGACGTCCTCGCCGTCAAAGCGGCCGAACTTCTCGCCCGCCGGGGCGGAGTGCAGCGGGATGTAATGGAACACCGCCAGAATATCGTTCTCTTTCAAAAAGCGGATGAACTCGGTACGTTCTTCCAAATTCTTGCACTTCAGATAGAACATATGGGCGTTGTGGATACACTCAGCCGGGATATGCTGCAGCTCGATCTTGCCGGCTTCAGCCAAAGGCAGGAATGCCTCACGGTAGCGGTGCCAGCTGGTCAGGCGGTTCTCGTTGATCTCGTCAGCATGCAGCAACTGAGCCCACAGGTAGGCAGCGTTCAACTCGCTGGGCAGGTAGCTGTCACCAAAATCCACCCAGGTGTACTTGTCCACCTGGCCGCGGAAGAACTTGGCGCGGTTGGTGCCCTTTTCGCGCAGGATCTCGGCGCGCTCGTTATAATCGGGTTGTTGATGACGAGAGCGCCGCCCTCGCCCATCGAGTAGTTTTCGTCTCATGGAAAGAGTAGCAGCCAAAATCGCCAATGGTACCCAGTGCCTTGCCCTTGTAGCTGCTCATCACGCCCTGGGCGGCATCCTCGACCACCATCAGGTTGTGGCGGCGGGCAATGTCCATGATGGTGTCCATCTCGCAGGCCACACCGGCGTAGTGCATAGCCACAATGACCTTGGTCTTGTCGGTGATGGCGGCTTCGATCTTGGTTTCATCAATGTTCATCGTGTCGGGGCGCACATCCACAAACACCAGCTTGGCCCCGGCCAGCACGGCAGCGGTGGCGGTGCTGGAGAAGGTGAAGCTGGGCAGGATGACCTCGTCACCGGGATGAATATCACACAGCAGCATGGCCATATCCAGAGCGGTGGTGCCGCTGGTGGTCAGCAGTACCTTCTGGGCGTGGAAGCGTTCCTCAATCCACGCATTGCACTTCTTGGTAAACGCACCGTCACCGCAGATTTTATGGGCATCAATCGCCTGTTTGACATACTCCAATTCATCCCCAACGCAGGGGGGCACATTAAAAGGGATCATGGCAAAAGCCCTCTTTCCTTACAAAATTCGATACTTATTAGATAGTATAGCACACTATGCCTGTTTCCACAAGGCGCGGGCTCACTTTTTCACGCGTGTGGTGTTGTAGGCGCGCAGCAGCAGCACGGCGTACCACAGCAGCATGATGCTGAACACGATGAAGGCAAAGGACGCCACGGTGGCCGCCACGGCAGAAAAGTGTGCAACGCAGTATACGGCCAGCGGCACGGCAGCCACAACCGGCATCTTGGCGTTTTTTCCCGTCGTATAGCCAGCAATTTTCAACATCTGCGTCACAGTGGCCCACAGCAGCCACAGGGCCGCGGCCCGCAGCAGCGGGGCCAGCCAGGCGGGACCGGCCAGAGTGCCGCACAGCACCAGTTCCAGCACCAACTGCACGGTGCCGCAGGCCAGTACGGGCAGGGCGCGGCGGCCCAGCAGCAGGTAGCCCACCAGCGCCAGCACAGTCAGCGAGACTTCCTGCAAAGCGACGGCATCGGGCATAGCCAGCATAGCACGGCCGGCGGATGCTACCCCCACCAGCAGGTAGGCCAGGGCGGGACGATTGCGTTTATCCATAGGGTAAATCCTCCGATTTTTCAACAAATATTATCATTTTATCATACCATGAACCGTGAGGACTTGCAAGGGAAAGCCGCACGGCGTATAATAAAACCATTCTGCCGTGTGTGCGATTTAAAGCGGCAGACATGTATGGAGAGGAAGTTGTGCAATATGGAATTTTCCCATCGTTTGGACCTGTTCGGGCCAGAGATCTTTGCCGCGCTGAACGATAAAAGGTCGCGCTGGAGGCCGAGGGCCGCCATCTGTTCAATTTAAGCGTGGGAACTCCGGATTTTGCCCCGGCCGACCACATCAAACAGGCGCTGATCGATGCCGCCAGAGACAACGAAAACTGGAAGTACAGCCTGCGGGATCTGCCCGAGCTGCTGGACGCCGTGTGCAGCTACTACAAGCGCCGCTTTGACGTAGACACCATCACCCCGAACAAGGTGATGAGTTTTTCTGGCTCCCAGGACGGCATCGGCCACTTAGGCCTGGCGCTGTGCAACGACGGTGACGTGGTGCTACTGCCCGACCCCTGCTACCCCGTTTTTATGACCGGCAGCAAGCTGGGCGGCGCCGACCCCTGGTACTACAAACTAACAAAAGAAAACCACTTCTTGCCCGATGTGACCGCCATCCCGAGGAAGTGGCCCGCAAGGCAAAGTTTATGCTGGTCAGCCTGCCGGCCAACCCGGTAGGCAGCATCGGCACGCCGGAGCTGTACGCCCAGCTGGTGGATTTCTGCCGTAAGTACGATATTTTAATGGTGCATGACAACGCCTACAGCGATATCATTTTTGACGGGGCCCACGGCGGCAGCATTTTCAATACGCCGGGAGCCGAGGGTGCGCGGTGGAGTTCTTCTCCCTGAGCAAGAGCTTCAACGTGACCGGCGCGCGCATCAGCTTTTGGTGGTCCGTCCGGATGTGATCGCCGCCTGCAAAGCTGCGCACCCAGATCGACTTTGGCATGTTCCTGCCGGTGCAGAAAGCCGCCATCGCCGCCCTGACCGGCCCGCTGGACAGCGTAAAACGCCAGTGCGGCGAGTATCAGGCCCGCCGCGACGCCCTGTGCGGCGGCCTGCGCAGCATCGGCTGGAACGTACCCGACAGCCACGGCAGCATGTTTGTGTGGGCTCCGCTGCCCACCGGCTACACCGACAGCATGGCCTTCTGCCTGGAGCTGATCGACAAGGCAGGCGTTATCTGCACGCCGGGCTTCAGCTTGGCCCCAGCGGTGAGGGGTACGTCCGTTTTGCCCTGACCCTGCCGGTAGAGCGCATCCGCGAGGCGGTCGCGTCCATCGCCGTCAGCGGGATGATCCGCTAAATCTTTTATAGCGTACCTCATATACAGAAAAGCCCCCGCCTGCATTAAACAGGCGGGGACTTTGTTATATGCTATTATGGACTTTTCCGCTTTCAGCCGCTTGTTACAGCTTACTGCTCGCTCTCGGTCTCAGCAGCCTCTGCCGCGGCGGCTTCGCGGGCCTGGGGTCCGTTTTCACGCACGGCGGCGCGCAGGGCCTTCTGGATGGCCGGGGTGATCTCCACCCGCTGCAGCAAAGATGCCAACAGTTCGGGGAACTGTTTGGCAGGCAGCTGCTCAGCTACCACAAGGGCCAGGTACTCGGCATGGGAGATGGCAGGCTCAAAGGTGCGGGCGTAGGTTTTACCGCTGCGCACGAAGCCGACCTCCCGCAAGACGCCTTTCGCCATCAGGCTGTTCAGCATCGAAAAGATCGAGCGTTCTTTCCACTTGCGGTCCTCGCAGGTGTGGATGACCTCGGTCTGGGCCATGGGGTGGTCTGCCTGCCAGAAAATTTCCATAATCTGCTGTTCACTTTTGTCAGGTGCACGCTTGAACTCTCCCTTACTGCATAGTTGCAAATCTATTACCATAATATAGGTAAATGAATCAATTGTCAAAACTTTAACAGTAATTTTTTAGATTTTTCCTTTGCTATAATATAACGGGACGTATTTGTACAACGCCGCCACACTTCTGCCACACTTTGTTTTCGTTTTGACGGCTCATCGCGCGATTCATAAGGTGTGGCAAATCCGTGGCAAATTTTGTCACACTGTGTCCGATTTGTGATTCACCTGCTTTCTCTGCTGGTTTTTCTGTCATGTCAGTCATGCATTTCGACAAATTTCGCATAATTTTCACATGGATTTTTCGTTCATCGGCGCCAGGCGTTCATCAACCGAGTCAGGGCGCGTTTCTCCAACCGGGAAACATAGCTGCGGCTGATGCCCAGCTTGTCGGCAGTCTGCTGCTGGGTAGCCGGACGCTCCCCGCCCAGGCCGTAGCGCAGCTGCAGCAGCGCCCGTTCCCGCGCAGGCAAGGTATCCACCAAGCGGCGCAGGCGGGTGGCATCGGCGCGGCGCTCGCAATCGTCTTCCATCACGGTGTCATCGGGCAGGGTGTCGGCCAAAGTCAGCTGCCCGCTGCCGGATTCCAGTGGCTCCTGCAGCGAAACAGCCGCACCTTCACGCCGAATTTTTCTCAGTTCCATTCGTAGCTCGTTCTCGATGCACCGGCTCGCGTAGCTGGCAAACTTGCTGGCGCGGACGGGATCAAAGGTATCCACCGCCTTGATAAGCCCGATGGTGCCGATGGAGATCAGGTCATCCTGATTGGACGTGGCAGCATAGTATTTCTTGCACACATGGGCCACCAGCCGCAGGTTGTGCCGCACCAGCTGGTCGCGGGCATCCCGCCCGGCCACACCGCCCGTGCGCAGAGCTGCAAAGGCCGCACGCTCGGCCGCCGGGGAAAGCGGCCGCGGGAAGCTGCCGCTTTCGAGATGCAGCGCCAAATACAAAATCTGCCCGGCTGCCGCCTGCAAAAACACGCCCAAAATGCCCCACATAGCAACACCCCCTACCCTTTTGTATGCGGGCAGGGGGTGGTTTTATGCAGTCAGCAGTTCGGCGGCGGTGCAGGTATTGCCCTGCACAGTCAGGCGTAATGTGTGGGTAGCATCCAGTTGGGTTGTATATACAGTTTGGTCATCTCTATAATAATTGTACAGTTTGTATATATCGTCCAGGCTGCGCCCGATGAACCAGCCGTCCTGCACCAGGCGGGTGGTGGTGGACATCAGCAGAGGTTCCTTTTCCTCGCCGCTGTACTGGGTGGCCCCACAGGCGGACAGCACGCCGGTATCCAGCATGGGGTCTATGCCCTGCTCCCAGCGGGTCAGGGTCGCCTCAGCAATGCGGCGGTCGGGGTCGGTGCAGCCCAGCACCACAAAGCTGACGGCCAGCACCGCAATGCCGATGCGCGCCGCCGGGATAGGCTTGAACACCCGCACCAACAGCAGCACGCCCCACACCAGCAGCACTGTCAGGAACCACCCGGCCGCGACCCTGCGCGGCGTGAAGCCGAACAGCCGGATATACGCCGCCAGCTTGGCCCCGGCCAGCAGTGCAAACGCCACGCCGAAACCGCAGAACAGTGCCGCCAGCGCTTTAGGCAGCGGCCTCTTTGCGAGGAAATGCACCCCGCCAGCACTGCAATGTCCAGCAGTTGGATGCGCAGCAGCTCCCAGAATCCGTCCACCGCAAAAGCCGAGGCTTCGGGTGCGGTCAGGCCCGGGCCGCCCATGGCGGCGGTCCACTCAGCCAATTGCAGGGCAAAAAACAGACTGTACAGCGCGCATAAGGCACCCGTGGCAATGCCGCAGGTTAACCGGGGCAGGCGCTTGTAAGGGGCCAGTGCTTTATAAAAGCGGGCCGTCGCAGGGCGGGCCGTCCCGCCGGGCGGCGCCGTAGACCAACCCGAACAGCCACGCGCCCACGGGCAGCGACAGCAGGATGTTGAACAGCTCACTCAGCAGGCGGGCGCTCCAGAAATTTTGCCACAGCGCGGTAAGCCAGGTGCCCAGGGCGGCAAAGTGGACATCGGCGGCGGCCAGCTGGGCGGCGGCAAAGCTGCACAGCACCGCCGTCAGCACCAGCGTACCCATCGCCGCCAGCCACTTTTTGGCCCCGATGCGCCGCACGGCCAGCCCGCGCAGGGCGGAGAAAACGGTACCCGCCCGCGCAAAAAAGCTGCCAAACGGCAGGGTGAAGCACCCGGCCAGGGCATCCAGCGGGGCCAACACCCCGGTGTGCCCCTGGGCCAGCATGCCGCAGCGGGCCAGCACGCACCAGATGGCCAGCAGATGCCACGCCAGCTCCTGCACAAGACCAAGGAAGTAAAAGTGCCCCGGCACCGCCAACGTGACTGACAGTGCCAGCCAGCACGCGGCCCAAAGTGGCGTCTCCCTGGCAGCGGTGCGGCGGCAGACGCGGGCGGCAGCCTCAACGGCCAGCAGAAAGACCACGGCAAAGGCGGTCATGGCCCAGCCGCGGTAACGGCCAACCTCCCCAAACAGGATACAGCGCAGGTAAAAGTAGGCCAGCGGATAACTGCCCACCACCGCCCAGGGCCAAAAGCATTGATTTTTGGGTACACTTGAATAAAGGGGACGGATCTCGCCCTCTTGATGGGAGTATTTCATAGGGTTGCTCCTTATTTCATTCTTGAGCCATGCACTTTGTAGGGGTCGATGCCCGCATCGACCCGCGGGCGGATGCAAGCATTCGCCCCTGCATAAAAGGCATCATAGTTCCTCTTTCACGTACTCCAGCAGCTCGCCCGGCTGGCAATCCAGCGCCTTACACAGGGCTTCCAGCGTGGAGAACCGCACGGCTTTGGCTTTGTTGTTTTTCAGGATGGACAGATTCGCCGGGGTGATGCCGATCTCCTCGGCCAGTTCCCCCGCGCCTTTGTGGCGGCGGGCCATCATCACATCCAGGTTTACGACAATGGGCATGATGCGTCCCCCTTAAATTGTATAGTCCAGTTCGTTTTTCATGCGCACGGCCTGAGCAAAGGCGTTTTTCAGCACCCGCACCAGCAGCGCCATAAACCCAGCGGCTGCGGCCAGCACCGCAAAGGGCCGGTAGCAGATGAAAACCGCTGCCAAGCAGAGCACCGCCGCCCCGGCACAGCACCAGCTGATGCGCCGCAGCGCCGCGACGTTCTCGGGCACAAAGACCTCGCCTTTCTCGATACGGCGCAAGAATTTGTACAGGCTGACCAGCATGCCGATAGCCAGCGCCGCGCAGGCATAGCCCAGCACCAGCAGCGTGGCGGTCAGGCCTGTGCCAGGACGCAGCCCTGCCACTGCAATGAACCACGCCGTCACCCACGGCCCGCCCAGCGTCATGGCAATGCTGCCGATGAGTGCGGCCACCACCACGCACCGTGTCAGTGTGATGATTTTTTTTTCGTCCCAAAATTTCATGGTCGTGTCTCCTCCCGGTTTTCGGTATGGCTGCAGTATAGCATATGTATTATCGTTTTGCAAGTGTTTTTTATCGTTTTTCGATATATTTGTGTTGTTATGCAAAAAGACCCCACCGTTTTTGTACGGCGGGATCTGTGGGGCATATTCAGCTGCGGGCGGCGTGGCTGGCTTCCCGCTTGGCGCGGCGCTCCATCAACGTCTCCCAACTGGAGGACATCTTGTCCGCCAGGCAGACAAGGCAGGCCTCGCGGCAGCGGGGCAACTGGGTGATGGTCAGCGGCCACATGTGGGTCTGGATGATATTGCGCTCCTTGTTGTTGAGCTGAAACACCGCATCGGCGTTGTAGCGTGCAATTAGGGGGTTCTTAAAGCCGTGCCAGTGGGTGATGTTGGAACAGTTGTGCCAATCGTACAGATAAAAATCGTGCAAAAACGCGCCGCGCACCAGGCTGACTTCATCGGCATGGCAATGCCAATGCAGGTTGAGCCAGTAGGCGATGCGGGTCACCCGCAGGCAATGCTCGTAGGTCGTGACGGTGCCGTGTTGGATGAACTGCTGCATCTCCAGCGCGTGAGGGTCATCGGCAATGCCGCGCAGGATCTCGTACATACGTGCTTCCTGCGCCGGCGTCAGTTGGCAAACCATCGGCGAGCACTCCTTTCTCTGTTGGGTATCCCCATTATACCGCGCCACCGTACCATCAGCAATGGGGCGGGGAAAATTTCACAGCTGGCTAATAGAGACAGCACTTCATGCTCTACACTTGCCACAGTCGCTTCATTTTTAACCAGTGGTTCCAGCACCTTGTATCCCAAAGTGTTTATCAGCACTTTCACATCATCTATGAACTCTTCCATCTCCCTTTGCAATCCTTCATTTTCTTTGCAGGCACATATACAAACTGCAAAAGGCAGCTTGCATTGCCTGCTCTAAAAATGCAAAAGAAGCAGTTCTATCACACAATACGCGCGTGGTAGAACTGCTTCCTTTTATTGAATTGCAGCATCAGACAGGTTTTGCAAAATCTGTCCGATATCTGCATTCATGCAAATCTCATTGATTCACCTACCGGCCCTTTTATATTTATCCGAAGCGTACAAGTCTGTGCACTCAATATGATTGAACCGCCGTGTACCGAACGGTACGCACGGTGGTGTGAGAGGTCGGCTACCCAACTAATGGGTAGCCTCCTACTCGATTTACATTTCCTCAATACTTTCAATTTGGGTAGGTGGAATAATAACATCATCTCTTATATAAAGGAATTGCACACCGAGATCATTATTAGCCCTATCTATAGCATGTGATAACATCCATTTTTTCAATTTCATCTCATCATCCAGCTCATTCCAATCCTCATATGGAGGGTCTCTCCATTCATCTAATTCAAAATTGAATCTATGTATCTGTTCAACAGTAGCATAAAAATTAACGACGAAACTTTTAGAATGATTTCTCCAATACTCATCTAATTTTTCTGCCTCGGGTGACAACTCAACAAGTGTCATGAAAAATTCAGGTCTCTCATGAATACTAGTCCCATAATCTAAAACATCATCGTTAAGCAGAAATCCATTTACACAATAATCGTAGTACACTCTGTGTGCAATTCTATCCAATTTTTCATCAAGACCAGATAGAAAATGACGACTACGGTATTTTTCATAATCAATATCGTACTTCTCACCATTACAATGCAAAATTCTATTTTCTATATCAAAGAAAATCCCGTAATGGCCCAATGCCCTAGAGATTACCGTATCACGTTTTAGTACCTCCTGTAAATTCATAAAACCATTCTCTCGAATTTCTTTACATTCGTCCAATGCTCCAACCACGTGAAAAGCCATTATACGCAAATCAGAGATATCTACATCTGAAATTCTATCAATATTTCTTTCCCAGAATCGCTCAAAACGATTTTCACATTCAATTACCAATTCTGTTATATATTCATCTGGGGTCATATCCATGAAATTCAAAAGAAAATAATATGCTGAGTCACAGGTTCTTAAGTCATAATTCAAAAGTATCACTCCTCTTTGTTTCTTTATTTAGCATCAATGTAACGACTGACAGGTATCGGTGTACCATTTCCAATAAACATTCCCTCTCTGAAGGCTCTCAGCATCGAAATCGACGCATCATCTATAAGACCACTATTTTTGTCTTCAAGAAGCAAGTCAATCTGTGTCGTAATATCTTTAGAAGACAACTGTTCTATTCCTCTTTGAATCATCGCAATTCTCTCCGGGTCCGTTCCATCATCCATTACAACTGAATTATTGAGAATACTTAAACTTGCCGCTATCATTAATGCGCTCCGCCTTGCTGTATCTAATAAGAGTTCTACTCTGGGGAGAGGGCATATTTCTTCTCTTCCTGATTTTCAACCTTGTTAACAACTTCAATCTCACTTGCCTTAGAGGTGTTTTTCTGCTCAGCGATGATTTGAGTAGCTTTTATAGGCTTATCCGAATCTTTTATCGCAGATATAAATAGTTTGAGATTTTCCCATCCAGCCTTCATTTTTGCTTTGGCTGCTGGAACGGCTTTCTCTTCTATCCATATCCCCGCTTTTTCAGTTCCACACTCAAGTAGCTGAGTGGTTGCATCTCTAATCACGGGAACAACAACTTCATCAACAAGTCGTTCTCCCAGAGAACGCTCTTCTTGTGGAACTTGAACATATTCAGTTCTTACTAATTCTTCTTCATCGACTTCTATCAAATCAACGGGACCACTTAAATCATTATTCTCATCTGTGAATTGCAATGCAGATTTCGTTCCATCTGGATTCACTTTTGTATTTAAGTGGCTACCATCTTTACGGACCACTCTATAAAGCTTATCATCTGTATATTTCTCAGCCATATCCCAAATCTTCCTGTCATCTATTCCACTGCCAAGTATGTCCACCTTAGTATCGAGTGGCTTGAACTGCGGTCGACTCTGGCAACATTCCTAGTGCCACAACCTCTGACATCTAATCCACAGCCTAAACCCTACCGCTATTCTCCGACTACTCAATTTTTCTCCAGCCAGACCGAAAAGTAGATATGTTTCCATATAATAAAACCGAGCTTTTCGCAAGGCTCCTCTGATGATACTAACCTCGCAAAAAGCCCGGAAACAAACCACTTTTCAGCCATTATTTATCTTTTCTTGACATCAAGCAGACCGTCTCGACAGTTGTTTCAGTTTCCAAGGGAAGTTCTTTCACTTCCTCACCATCAACAGGCACAGGGAAATTGAATACAATCTTCTTTATCCAGCTTCCGTCTTTTCTCTTTTCCGGGAACATCTCAATTCGCTCGATAAAGGCTTTCATAAACTCTTTCTGTTCTGCTTCCGTTGCGGAATGGTAGACTTCATCAAATGCCAGTAAGAGCCGATAAATGTTATCGCCGGAGATTTTCTCCTGCTGGATGCTGCGTATCTGACTTTGCAATTCGCCAATCTGAACTTCGATTTCCTCTATCGTATCATACTGTTCATCATATCGGCGCTGCAAATCCAAAATTTTTCTGTCATAGTGGGCATCGTTGATGTCCAAGGTATCCATCTGACGCTCCAAGCGGCTTTTCGTTCCAAAGGCTTGCTTTAGCTGTCCTTGCAGAACGGCGATCTGCTTTTCCATATCCTCTGTATCAACCGCCGTTCCGATTTTCGCTTGAATTGCTTCTACAAATCGTGGATTATTGACCATAGCGGAAATGATCTTTGCCACAAATTTATTGATTTCCGTCTGCTCGATATTGAGCCGGAAGCTACACTCATGCCCTGTGGGTGTAACCGTATTTTTGCAGTAGTAATAATACCGTGTTTTCTTGTCCTTGCTGTGCGCCTTGGCGATATTGCCGTACATACTCTTTCCGCAGCATGGGCATTTCAAGATACCGGACAGGATGTGTGCATGATCTGGATTATTGACCTTTTCCCGCTTAAAGGAATTGATCTTACGCTTTTCCTGTGCCAGATACCAATCTTCTTCAGAAATGATAGCTTCGTGCTGTCCTTCATAAACCGGAAACTCCGACTGCTCAACCACGTGCATCTCGTTTCTTGTACCCTGTTTCTTTTCAGTTCTTCGTCTGCCGTAAGCAATCTTTCCCATATAAACAGGATTGTACAATACATTTTTACATTTTTCACAAAATCTCTTGAAAATCCCGGAATGGTATTATTCTGTCTTAGTTTCTTTACATAACCATTGCGGTTCAGATATTTTGCAACTCCTGCAACACCCTCATTAGTGTGAATGTAGCGGTCATAAATGACACGAATTACTTCCACTTCATCCTCTGCAATGACAAGGTTTCCGTTTTCCAGTTTGTATCCATAGGGAGCGAAACCGCCGTTCCATTTGCCTTCACGAGCCTTTTGCTCCCGTCCTGCCATTGTCTGTGTGCGGATATTTTCTCGCTCAATCTCTGCCACCGCAGACAGCACAGAGATCATCAGCTTTCCGGCATCCTTGGAGCTGTCGATGCCATCCTCCACGCAGATCAGATTAACACCGAAATCCTGCATGAGCTGCAAAGAGTTCAGAACATCCGCCGCATTTCTGCCAAATCGGGACAGCTTAAAGACCAGCACATAAGAAACATCATCTTTGCCGTCCTGGATATCGTTCAGCATCCGTTGGAAGTCCTGCCGCCCTTGGATGTTCTTGCCGGAAAAGCCTTCGTCAGAATACTCCCCGGCAATAATCATATCCTCGTATGCCGCATACTTCCGCAGCTTGTCACGCTGGGCATCCAAACTGTACCCGTCAACCTGCATAGAGGTGGACACTCTTGTATAAAGATAGCATTTAAGTTGTTTCTTTTTCAGAATCTCCACCTCCCTCATTCATTTCTTTTACCACAAGTCCTTCGTTGCGGATATAATACTCCAAAAGCCACAGCACATAATCCGGTGCATGGCGGTTGTCCAATTCCCACTCGGTCATAGTCCGATAAGGGATATGGACGAGCTTGCAAAAATCTTTCCGGTTCAGTCCTGTGCTTTCACGCAACTTAATAATTCTGTTTTTACAATCCATCCGTCTTTTCTCCATAAAAGCAAAAAGCACACGTTGCGTAATCATTATAGCATAGCCGCAACGAATACGCAACGTGTACATTGCAAATTTTACGCAGCCTTATCCGTCAGAAGCTGCGCTTGATTACTTTCCTCGGAATGCTCCACTTCCCTGCGGTGCGTCCTGTTCCAATTTATCCAAAACCTGATGTCCATATTTCTGGAGCATCTGGCTCATAACATCCACACAGCGGTCAAATGCCGCATTATATTTCGCTTCCTCATAATATTTCTTCAATAAGCGATTCCTCCATCAAAGTTCCATATCCTGTCCACGCTTCCGGGCAGGGTGTTCGTGTTCCTGTGTTTGCTTTCCTCTGATGAGGATAGAATTGATAAAAGCCCGAACCTTTTCGGATGCGATTTCCAGTGCATCCAGAAAGGGTTGGGCTTTCTTTTTCAGCTCTTGATATTGTTCATGCAGAGCATCGTACCGCTGCTTCCATGTTTTTGCACTTTTCTCCGCTTGCTCGAATTTCTGCTTGTACTTGATCTTCTCTGCCTTTTCCGCAAAGCTACTGACAGCATAATCTTTGAGTGTGCGGCATTCATCCGGTGTCAGTGTGATATTGTTTCCGAATGTGGCTTTTTTGCCCATTACTTCAATGTCCTGCACTGTCAGCGCAATGGTCTTGCCGCCTTGGTTTCCTTTGCAAAGATTCCAGTTTCTTTTTCTGTTTTGCTGTGGCAGCTTTGGCATCCTCCAAATTCTGTTCTGCCTGTGCCACCTGCCCGGTCACAGCTTCCAGCCGCTGCTGTTCTGCCTGCACCTTGAACTGGGTCACAGTCAGATGTTCCTCGGTACTGCCACGCTCTCCACGCTCCAGATCGGTATATCCGGCAACTCGCATGAAATGGAAAAAAAGTCATCCTGCAACACACTGTAGGATGACCTCAAAATCTTTTTTCCTCTTGCGTTCAACATTGGATTACCGTCCTCGTCAAGCACCGGCTTAGGACTCCCATTTCTTACTGCGGCTGACCTGTGTGATGACCTCCTTAACGGTTCCCCGGAGGGCTTCATCCTTGCATCGCTTCGACCAAAGTATCTGCTTTTCCACCACCGGGATATAAACCACATGAAGGTGGTAGTGGTACACATCTTCGCCCAGAGCTTCGGACATTGCCCGGTTGCGCTCATCGGCGTGCATCACAGCGGAGAGGATATACTGCTCACCGCCTACGATCTCCGCAGCGGCTTTATAGGCATCGGCATAAAATTGTTTTGCAAATTCATAGCCGCCGCGGTTGTAGAAGTAAGCGGAGTTCACATCGAAAACCAGCTCGCCGTATTTGACGGCATCGGGTTTCAGACCTCTGGTGGAGATCACGCCATCCTGTTCCATCTGCTCAAACATTTTTACATAATCGTCCGTGGGTGCTTTGAAATGGACGTTCAGAGAAGTGCGTTCCGGCACGATGTCCTGATTGCTGTAGCTGTCCTTTTCACGCTCATTGTGTTCCTGTACCTTCGCCACATCCGCAGGCGTTTCCAAGTCCTGATTCCGGGCTACGGTACGATCTATTCCATCATTTCTTGCCATTGAATTTTTGCCCTTTCTTTGGGATTTGCAGACAGCGGGGAGCTACGGAGAGGCACTTTTTCAAAGTGTAATAACCCACTATGACACTTTCATCCATACTGGCTGCAAAGTGCCGTGGGCTCTCCGAGGGCTCTCCCGAGGGGGAATGCGGTCACTGCGGTGACCTCTGCTGACCAAGGCGAAAATGTCTGCGCCTTTTCCTATGGTCAGCCCCGTCTGCATGAAGCTGTTCTGTGTCAACTTCCTCTTGCAGCCGGTGTCCACAGACACTTTTTCAAAAGCCTGTGAACATAGAAACAGCCCGAACGAGAGGATGTGTGCTGTTTCTATAACAAGCGTTTCACGCTCTTTTGCTGCGTACATACGTACCAGCCAATGGGATTTACTCGACCTGCCGCCATTCCTCCGGAATGTCCTCCGGTACGTACGTACACGGCGAATCTCCGTAAAACCCATTTATATGAGGTCGTGCAATGGCTTCCACTCCCATGAATCCTACACCCGCCGTCCGGCAGAGTTGGTGATGTTGTTGCAATGCTCCAGATTAAATTTCTTGGCATTGGCAATCATGGCGTCGCTGAAGCTGCGGGCTTTCAGCGGAGCAAGAGAATTTTCCTCGCACCACATCCGATAGATTTCATAGAAATCCTTGGAGCTGATGGACGCATCCGCTTTACGCCGGATGTATCCCTCGGAATCCATGAAATCAAAGATATTGTTGTTGTCACGTTTGACCGCTTCCCGGTTTTCCCGGATACGGTCACTCTCCGTAAACTTAAAGTTGTTGGCAACAAGCCGCTGCAAGCCTTCAAATGCCCACAGGAAGATACCCTCGGCTTCAGCTTTCATCTTCTCTGCAAGATCAGGATCGTCAGCTCTGTCCACCGGCTTTTCCTTGGTGGTCAGCACAAGCTGTCTGCGATAAAATCCGTCACTGCGGTCATACAGGGCTTGCAGATCACCGTTACTGAATGCCAGCAGCCGGGCGAACATCCAGCCCTGATAACTCTGCTTGCCTTTACGTTCCAAATCCATCTTGCCCTGTGCTGTCACGATGGATTTTACATAGTTGGTCTGGCGCAGAGCTTCCATCCGCATATCATCATCTACGCACAGCAGGATGTGCTCCAGATCGGCACGGGCAAAGCGGTTTTCAGAAATCTTGCCGATGCTGCCGTCCTTCATGTTTGTGCCAAAGATAGCCGAAAGCACCGCACCGATTTGGGATTTACCCTCGCCACCGTTGCCCTTAATCACCATCATGCGCTGTCCTTTGTTGGAGGGGATCAGGCAATAACCGATAAACTCCTGCAAGGTGGGAATGTCTTCCGCATGGAGCAGTCCATTCAAAAAGTTCAGCCAGATCACGGGCGCAGGAGCATCGGGATTGTAGACAACAGGCAGACGGCTTCGCACGATAGCCGGTCTGCCCTCGGTAAATGTGCCGTTCAATAGCAGCGTACCGTTGAACACATGGATGCGATCCTGCTCCGGCGGGAAGTCAGGCACTTGCGCTTCCAGTTTCAGCACTTCCAGAATGTTGGTGATCTTCCGGGGGATGTTGTTCACGGCACAGAATTTCAGCTTGTCGTAAATCTCCCCACGCAGTGGGAGATCGTCCGTCACTCGACCATCGGGCGTAAAAAAAGCTCCGTTTGCGAAGATGATTCTGCGCTCATGCAGAAATTCTTCACAAAACAGAGCTTCGTTGATGTTCTGCCCATCAAACCAGACAGGCAAATTCATATCAGGCGTTTTCCGGTTCTTCGCCATGGTGCGCCACCTCCTTTTTCTTTCGTGTGATGTACTCTTGCAGAAAAGTAATTTTTCCCTCCTTCATCAGCTCGTCCACCAATGCCACCCGCTCTTCCAGATCACCCACGGTCAGCACATCTGCCATATATTCGATAGGACAGTGCATCTGGCAGGCTTCCACAAAACAATCATCCAGAGCCTCCTCCGGTGTTTTGGGTGCATACCGCACTTTCCAATCTTCCAGCAGATGCAGATAATCCGTCAGCACCCGGAAACACAGCATTTCATCCTCCCGGAACTGACGGATATAAGGACGCTTTGGCTTGGCTATAGCTGCGGCAGTGGGCGGTTTCGGGTCAAGTCCGAAGTCCGAAGCCAGCTTTTGCGCTGCTTCATAGCTGCTCATATTGAACAGCCTTGCCACAAGGTCGATCACATCTCCCTTTGCTCCACAGCCGAAGCAGAAGAAATAGTCCTCATTCAGCTTCAAGCTCGGATGCCTGTCATTGTGGAACGGGCAGCAAGCCATACCGTTTCGGTTGACTTTCAGCCCGTAGTGTTCGGCGGCTTGCTTGACACTGATTGCCGCTTTGATGGTTCCATAGATTGTCATAAAAAAACCTCCGTTCATAATATTCTGGAAAGCACGAAGCACCCGCAGTGATTGGCAGGTGCTTCGCTCCTTCTATTATGGTTATGACGGATTTTCCAAAAAACAGGCTAATGACAGGACAATCCTGTTTCAAAAAACAGGACAACTTATCTGAGGACGTAGATTTCTTCACATTTACATGATATAATTAGAAAAATGAAAAAACAGGACAGGAGGGCAAGCATGAATCAAGAATTGATGACATTGGATTTCTGGCAGGATACGGTCATATATGAGAGCAAAACATTTCCTGTCGGTACGCTTGCCTGTGATGCACTGAATGTTCCTGTGAATACCATTGCAAAAATAAATGAGCAATGCGAGAAAATCAATCTGCTGCTTGGAATATTAAACGCCGGACAGGATGCTTCTGCACTCTGTCCTATGGCAAAAGAATCTGCTCTGACGATGCTTGACATTCTCAGTCAAACACCGCCGTTCTCCTATATGAATATCTCAAAGCACAGAGAACGGATTGAAAAAGTCTTTACTGTGGACAATGCGCTGAAATATGTGGAGTTTGCCATAAAAGCCGCAACTAATTCTTTGCAATTTGACGAAATCCAGAACTTTGCCGATGCGATGATGCTCCAACGCTATACCGCAGTTTTCGGGCATCTGGCATACTCCCTTGGGGAATACCAAACGGCCATGCTTGACTTTGCAGAAAAATCGGATTGCAACGAAGCAGACCGCACCGCAGAGGGCTTTGCCAAAATGTTCGGTAGCTATTTCACGCCGGAGTTCTCCATCGCTGAGGGCAATGCCTGGATGTCTACCCTGAACAATTCCGTTCAGTATGTATCCGTCATCCGTCCCGGCGAAAAAGTTGCGAAGCTGGTCAAGCGGATGCACTATGTATCCTTTGTGGGGATGTTTCGGTCTGATCTCTTTGAGGGCTTGTGTGTCGGTCATGCACCAAAGAAATGCCGGATCTGCGGCAAGTGGTTTCTGACCACCAATGCAAGGCACACCAAATATTGCGGCGGTTATGCGCCGGGAGATAAGCTGCACCGCACTTGCCGGCAAATCGGCAATCTGAAAGGGCGAGAACAGAGAGAGCTTGCGGACGATCATCCGGTTATCCAGATATATGAAAAGCGTTTGAATACCATAAACCGCTATGTGAAGCGTGGCACTCTGGACGCTGATCTTGCGGAGGTTATGAAGAAACTGGCGAAAGATAAGATGCTCCGGGCTAAAAGCAATGTCGCTTATGCCAAAGGAGCTTATGAAAAAGAAATGGAACAGGCTGCTTTGAAAAAAGAAGCACAGAGAAAACTTTGAATTTAGTGGATTAGACAAGCGTGTCTAACCTTAAGAATACGGCATTTCTCGCTTTGTGTCGTGTTCGAAAGTGTAATCTGAGATTATACTGGGAGCGAAAGGAGGTCATCCGTATGGATCAAATCAAAATCGGGGCTTTCATAAAAGAGCTACGAAAAGAAAAGAGACTGACACAGGAACAACTGGCAGAAAAGCTGAATGTGTCTGGCAGAACAGTATCACGATGGGAAACTGGAACTAATATGCCGGACATCAGTCTGCTAACTGAACTTGCAGAGTTCTTTGATGTCAGCATCCCGGAAATAATCGATGGAGAAAGGAAAAGCGAGAATATGAATCAAGAAGTAAGAGAAACAGCTAATAAAATGGCTGACTATGCCAGCGCAGAGAAAGAAAATATCATTAAAAATGTCAGAAACCAGAGCCTCTTGGGCGTATGTGCACTTGTTATAATTGCAATACTCGAACTTGCAATGCCGACGGGAAGAAGTTTAATTGCAGATACAATCCACTTATACTGCGAAACTCTTGTTTATGTATCAGTAGTGATGATTTGCTTTGTTTCAACAGGATTACTGTTCAAATTGAAGAAAGGGAAGAAAGAACTCAATTTACCAAAGCCATTGCTGTGGATAATCGCTGCTGTGATTGCTTTTGTGACAGCGGCGGTACTAAAATACTTGGCAAATTTGATTCTGTAACATTAGGGCAAATAATTATTTGCAGACAACACAAACTTTCAGTTTTCTGGAGATCGATAAACATTATTAAACCGGAAGGAGGTGCGCTATGCTGAATGATTTTTCATTGAATATGACCGGATACATACCAAAATACCAAGTCAATCCGCACGGGGACGGTATCATCCCCTATGTAGCAGAGCGCATCTTCCAACTGGAACCGGAGCCGCCAGCGGTAAGCAGTCTAAACGAATATATCTTGTCTGCATTGCGGGAAAAGAATTTGATATATTTTCGTTCTTCCTCCACCACTACGAGCCGCAGCTCAACAAGCGCATCAAATCTTTTCTTGGTGTATATGGCGGCGATCTGTACGATACAGACCGTTTTATAGATATAAAGCTCTCCTGCAGGGAACAAATGCTCCAAAAGCTGATGGACTATGATCCTGCCAAGGGTGCGGAGTATGCTACATACATTTTCCCGTTCATACGGGATGCTTTGCTCCGTTTCCGCATGGGCGAAGAAAATGGTCGGTGTCCCTCTGACCAATTACAAAATGGTGCGGTCAATGGCATGGCTGTACCATAACACCAAGGATGCGATCAGCGAATTTGTCAGGAAATACAACTGTGACCTTGCTCTTGCAGAAGAATATCTGAAAGTTGTCCGTGGCATCCGCAATCAGCAGCCATTCTATGTGACAGACGAAGACGGCGAGGCAACCGGCGAAGATGTTGCCCTTGATGATACTTGGAACTATGCCGACATCCTCTGGAATGGCATACAGGCAGAAAAGGTACAGAGGGCATTTGAAAAGCTGAACTACCGGGAGCAGACCTTGCTTGAAAAGCGGCTGGCGATCTGCATGACCTGCGGGCGTGTCGGCTCATGGAAAGGCCGCCCCACCTTCGAGGAACTGGCAGTTATGTTTGAGGGCAGCACTGCCAGCGGTGCAGAGCGAGCCTACCGCAGAGCAGTGGACAAGCTGACGGAATTGTTGGTTGCCGAGGGAGCAATCCATGCTGTCCGACTGAAACAGGTGTCCAAAACCAAGCGCAAAAAGAAAATCTCCACCGCAATCTACGAATATCAAGCAGACTGCGACGGCGAATGGGGCGAAATATCATTAGATTTTGAGAACGGCAAGGCAGAGGTCATTTTGCTTGCCGATTGGGATACAGTGAAAACAAACAAATTTGCAAGCAGAGCAATCGCCTATCTTCTGAACTGTGAGAACGAAAAATTACCCAAGGAAATAATGGTGGCCTTTGAATAACGAGGGAGTGAGATATATGTAGCAATTACTGATTGTTGAAGATGATATCGGTTTGAATCAAGGCTTATGCAAAGCGCTGAAAGCAGATGCTCGGCAGATCATTTCCTGCCAAGACCTAAAAACGGCGAAGGAGCAGCTGCTTTGCGGCGGTGTGTCCCTGATCCTGCTGGATATCAATCTGCCGGATGGCAGCGGGCTCGAGCTGCTCCGGGAGGTCAAGGAAAACACACCCTATATTCCTGTTATTCTGCTGACTGCCAATGACACTGATCTGGACATCGTAGACGGACTGGAGAGGGGCGCTGATGATTACATTACCAAGCCCTTATCTCTTTCGGTTTTGCGGGCAAGGGTGAATACCCAACTGCGAAAGCAAGCGTCAAACCATAAAAATGCGCCGTTCCATATGGATCTATTTCACTTTGACTTTGAGGCTATGACCTTTTATGTGGGAGATTCAAAAGTGGAATTGAGCAAAACAGAACAAAAATTACTGCGTCTGCTTGTTGAAAACCGAGGCCGAACCATGACCCGTGGAGACCTTGTAGACCGGATCTGGACAGATGGCTCAGAATATGTGGATGAAAATGCTTTGTCTGTTACGATCAAGCGACTGAGGGATAAGCTTGGCGCACAGAAATATATTAAAACTGTCTATGGAATCGGTTATAGCTGGGTGATAAAAGATGAATAAAACCGGCATTGTGATCATACTGCTATGTTTTTCTGGTGGCGATAGCTGCTGTATTATGGGAGCGGAGGAAGATCAGAAAAACGATGGAAGAAATCGAAAGGATGCTGGACGCTGCCATGACCGGCTCCTTTTCTGAAACCAATTTTGATGAAAGCCAGCTGTCTGCATTGGAAACAAAGTTTGCACACTATCTTTCTGCCGCAGAAGCATCTTCTCGAAATGTAGCGCAGGAAAAAGACAAAATCAAAACCTTGATTGCGGACATTTCCCACCAGACGAAAACGCCGATTGCAAACCTGCTGTTATACAGCGAGCTTCTGATGGAGGAAACTCTGCCTGCATCGGCGAAGGCAAATGTGGAGGCGCTGTACAAACAATCGGAAAAGCTGCGATTTCTGATCGATTCTCTCGTAAAGCTTTCCAGACTGGAAAACGGGATCATTTCACTCTCCCCTCAGCAAGCAGCGCTGCAGCCGCTGCTTGAAAGTGTGGTAGAACAATATACTGCCAAGGCTTCTGAAAAAGGATTGTCTTTGCAAATGCAGGATACCGATGCTTTTGCTGTATTCGACTTCAAATGGACAGCGGAAGCGCTGGCTAATATCGTAGACAATGCCATCAAATATACAGAGCATGGCACCATTACTATTTCTGCCGTAAGCTATGAAATGTTTGCAAGGATCGATATATCGGATACTGGTTCAGGCATCCCGGAAAGTGAGCAAGCGAAGATATTTGCTCGCTTTTACCGCTCAAATAGTGTGCAGAAACAAGAAGGGGTCGGCATCGGCTTATACCTTGCCCGACAGATCATATCCGGCGAGGGCGGTTATATCAAGATTGCTTCCGTTCCGGGAAAAGGAAGTACGTTTTCCATATTTCTGCCGAAATAACAACAATTCTATCAAAACTGTTAGATTTCATTTTCCGCCGGAAAGAATGTGGAAAGATTCCTATGCGATAATCTGTATGTATCAAAGGATCATTTCCTTTCATACATACAGATTTTTTCATGGAGGTACTCATTTATGGAAGTTTTACAGGCAAAAAACCTGAAAAAGATTTATGGCTCCGGCAATAACGCAGTTCATGCGTTGGATGGAGTTGATTTAAGTGTAAAGAAGGGCGAATTTGTTGCAATTGTCGGCACATCCGGCTCCGGCAAATCCACGCTGCTGCATGCTGGGCGGGCTGGATCGCCCTACAAGCGGCACGGTCATGGTGGACGGACAGGATATTTTCTCCCTAAAGGAGGAATCGCTGACCATCTTCCGCCGCAGGAAAATCGGCTTTGTGTTCCAAGCATATAATCTTGTTCCGGTGCTGAATGTGTATGAAAATATTGTTCTACCCATTGAGCTGGACGGTGGCAAGGTCAATAAGGATTTCGTACAGCAGATTGTACAGACACTTGGGCTGGATGATCGTCTGGATGCGCTGCCCAATCAGCTCTCCGGCGGTCAACAGCAGCGAGTAGCCATTGCCCGTGCGCTGGCGGCAGCACCCGCTATCATTCTGGCAGATGAACCCACCGGCAATCTGGATTCCAAAACCAGCCAGGATGTATTGAGCCTTTTGAAAGTCACCAGTCAAAAGTTCGCCCAGACAATCGTAATGATCACTCACAACGAAGAAATTGCGCAGATGGCAGACCGCATTATCCGTATCGAAGATGGTCGGATCGTCTCCCAGAGCTAACGGGAGGTGGTTACGATGAATGTCAAAAACAGAAAATGTATTCGGAAGCTCAGCTTAAAATCTCTTTATGCGAACCGCCGTCGCAATCTGATCGCTATTTTTGCCATTGCGCTGACAACGCTGCTATTTACGTCCATGTTCACCATTGTCTTGTCGTTGAACGCTAGTTATGAAACCTACCAGTTTCGGCAGGTAGGCGGCTATGCGCATGGCACCTTTAAGGATGTTTCCCCCGAGCAGGCGGAACGTATCGCTGCCCACCCAAAGGTGAAGGCTGCGGGGGTACGGAAGGTAATCGGTATCACTGCGGAGGGGGTCTTTGCCAAAATACCGGCAGAGATCAGCTACATGGATGCCAACTGCACTAAATGGAGCTATGCAACCCCTACTACCGGACGGATGCCCGAAAGCGGCAAAGAGGTAGCCATGGATACGGCAGCGTTGCAGCTGCTTGGCGTAACGCCGGAGCTGGGCGCCGAGGTCACGGTTTCCTATTCCATTACGGACAAGGATCAAACCGCCTTTACTGTAACAGATACCTTTACGCTGGTGGGCTATTGGGACTATGATGAACTAATGCCTGTTCATTACATCAACATCAGCCGTGATTACGCAGATGACATCGAAGCGCAGGCAGTGAAAAACAGGTTTACAGCCTTTCCGCACCGATTTGAATGTCATGCCATCTCCGGCACAAACATTCAAGGGCAGATGGAGCAGGTGGATACCGATCTTGGCTACACATGGGACAGCTATACCGATCCCAACAGCGTCCGGATCGGCGTCAACTGGGGATATACCTCATCCCAGCTGGAGTCGCAGCTTGATCCGGAACTTGTGATCGCCATAGCGGCTTTTTTGCTGCTGGTGATTTTCACGGGGTATCTTATCATCTATAACATTTTCCAGATCTCTGTTGTAGGGGATATCCGGTTTTACGGACTTCTGAAAACCATTGGCACAACGCCCCGGCAGCTCAAACGTATCATTCGCCAGCAGGCACTTCTGCTTTGTCTGATCGGCATTCCGGCGGGGCTGCTGCTGGGCTACGGCATCGGCGCTGTTCTGGTGCCTGTTGTCTTGCGCTCCACCCAGTTGGGGGTGGGCATCACCACCATCAGCACATCGCCTGTGATCTTCCTTGGTTCCGTGCTGTTTGCCCTGCTGACAGTGCTCTTGTCCTGTTCCAAGCCCGGAAAAATGGCAGCTAAGGTCTCTCCGGTGGAGGCTACCAAATATACGGATGCAATGCAGACCAAGAAAAAACGGCGCAGCACCCGGGGAGCGAAGCTCCATCAGATGGCCTTTGCCAATTTGGGACGAAACAAGAAAAAGACGGTACTGGTGGTGGTGTCTCTGGCACTGTCGGTGACACTGTTCAATGCGCTGTGTACCTTTGTGGGCGGCTTCAGCATGGAGAAGTATGTATCCGCCAAGACCTGCGCCGATTTTATCGTCAGCACTCCCGACTATTTTCGTTATAACTTGAGTGCAGATGAATTTATCACCCAGGAGCAAATTGAGGATATCTCCGCAAACACAAAGGCCAGTCTTTCCGGCACGGGATATGCTGTGCGAAAACCCAAATATCTGTGGATGGCGGAGGATGCTCTGCGGCAGGACTATGCAAGGTACGAAAGCGCCGAGCAGTTGGACAGCCATATGAGCCGTCTGGAGCACCGGGGCAATATGGTGATGGGAGATACCAGAATCGAGGCTCTGGATAACAGTCTGTTTGACAAGCTGCAAGTGCTCGACGGAGATATTTCTCCTATGCTGGAGCCGGACAATAACGCCATTGCCATTGCGGTTTCTTTGGATGATTACGGTAATCTGCCCAATCTTGAATACTACCCCAAGGTGGGAGACACGATCACCGCTACCTATGCGGATGATGTGAAATATATCGACAGCCGCACCGGAGAACTCCGCACCGAAGATACACCGGAGGAGTACATTCAGAAAAAACTGTATGGAGCCAGAGATGTAGAGTACACGGTCTGCGCCTTGGTAAATCTTCCGAATTCCATGAGTTATCGTTATAGCGGCGTTGGCTATGATGCAGTTTTGTCTGTGGATACCGCACAGCGGGACAGCGGTGGTGCAGCCATTCCGATGCTCTACCTGTTCGACACAGCGGATGACGCTGACGAGGCCGAAGCAGAGCAATATCTATCGAAGCTCACTGCCGGTGAGTTTTCGCCCTTGATGTATGAAAGCAAGGCCACGGCTCGCTCTGAATTTGCTCAGTACCGGCAGATGTTCCTTCTGATAGGTGGTATCCTCTGTGCTATCATTGGGCTGGTGGGACTCTTAAATTTCTTCAACGCCATGATGACCGGTATTCTTTCCCGCCGCCGTGAATTTGCTGTGCTTCAGGCTGTAGGAATGACGAACCGGCAGCTCAAAACCATGCTGATCTATGAGGGATTGTTTTACGCAATGTCCTCCGTAGCGGTGGCCTTTATTCTGTCGCTGGCGGTGGGACCTCTTGCAGGAAAAATGCTGGGCAGTATGTTCTGGTTCTTTGAGTATCGATTCACCATTCTGCCTGTCCTGCTGACAATTCCGGTATTTCTTCTGCTGGGGTGGCTGATTCCTTGCATGATGTATGACAACGCAGCGAAATGCAGTGTTGTAGAGCAATTAAGGGATGCTCAATAACTGTTAAGCAAAAAACGGCCCTCTGCCAATGAAAAGGCAGAGGGCTGAGTTTTAATCTAAGGGTTTACATTCAGTTACAGTTTTTAGATAAATTTCGGGATCACCGTTCAAGATCAAGTCTGCATATCCAACCGGATCATTGTAGATTAGATAATCCAGTTCTGACCGTTGATACATATTGTCAGTAACCTCATTCTCCACGGCGATGGTATCAATGGCAATCATGCTGCCATCTAAAATTTCAGTTCCACACAAGCGGTATCCATGTTAAACTCACAAGAAATCAATCTATCCATAAGAAACCTCCATTTTGCAGGATGTTAGATCATCCCAAAATATTTGAATGCTTCTCGGATTGCTTTTCCGGCGGACACTGGGGCTGTCTGGAATCCTCGGACTTCGGCAGATTATAGTTCTTACCAACCCCAATCCCACATTTTCGTTTAATCTGTGAGATATAGAGGTTGGACACCTTTAACCCGGTATGCTCCAACACATACTCCTTGATCTGCGGATAGGTTGCCCCATCCTGAAATTCGGACATATCCATATCTTCCAAAGAGAACTCAACCCGAATCTTTTTCGAGTCGACTTCGCCCTTGGAAGCAAGACAACCGTCTCAACGGTATTCCCTTTGTCCCACAAAAGCTCCGTAACTTCCCCGCCATCCTTGAACACCGGAAAATTCAGACCAATCCGCTTTAGCGGATATTCAGACTCGTCATTCCTGTAAATTTCAATTTCCTTAATCAAGGCTGTGACCACATTTCTCTTTTCTTCGTCATTTATTATATTATAAACACAGTCGAAATTCACCATGATTTTGTAAATATTCTCAAGAGTAATTGCCTGCTGCTTAATTGCATCTCGCCTAAGTCTGGCATCTTCGATTTTTTCCTCCAGCTCAACAATGACATCATATAGGGAATCTAACCGCAAGGTCATATCATGGAGCTTTCGTTCCCGGTATTTTGCATCAGCAGGGAGACTGTCAATTTCCCGTTCCAATCTTGTTTTATTCAGATCAACTTCCTTCAGCTTTGCCTGATAACCCTCCAGTTCCTTATCCACTGCTTTCGTGTCAATCTGAACGCCAATCCGTTTTTTAATGGCTTGGGCATATTCCTCATTCCTTACGATCTCACGAATTGCCTCAATGACCATCGGTTCAATATCGGTCTTTTTCAGCATCGCCTTATATTCACAATGCTTCCCCCGGACCATCCTATTCCGACTACATACATAATAGTAAATTTCTTTGTAAGTGCCATCTTTATTTGTCCATGCGTGTTTATTCGTATACATGGGACTTCCACAAACCGGGCATTTCAGCAGACCTGATAACAAATGAACTCGATCCCGCCCAATTTTTGACGGTTGCTTTACTCCGGTTCTAAGACGCTTGGCATGAGCCTTTTCCCATACCTCCTCACTAACGATTCCTTTATGCTGTCCCTCTGTCAGAATGTAATCGTCATTTCTTTTCATCTGGTAATCGTTTTTTGTGCCTTTGACTTTTTCCTTCGTTCTCCGTCCATAGGCAATTTTACCGCAATAAACCGGGTTATCCAATATCAGTTTAATAAAATGCCCTGTCCAATCCTCTAATGTGCCATTCTGCCTCGGAATTTTCCGTATACCTTGTAAGTTCAACTGATTCGCAATACCACCCAAACCGATTTCCGATGAAGTATATAATTCAAAAATCTTCCGTATTGCCACAGCCTCTGTTTCTTCAATCATCAGCTTGTTATCTTCCAGTGTATACCCGTAGGGAGCAAAGCCACCATTCCATCCACCTTGCCGTGCCTTTTCGCGCCGCCCGTTCATCGTCTGCTCGATAATATTCTCACGCTCAATTTCAGCCACAGCAGATAGTACAGAAATCAAAAGTTTTCCGCTTGTCTGAGAGGAATCAATCCCTTCTTCTATGCAAATCAGATTTACACCATAAGATTGAACCAGCTCCAAAGAGTTAAGTATATCTGCTGCATTACGGCCAAACCGTGACAGCTTATACACTAAAATATAGTCAATGTCCAAGCCATCCTCAATATCTCTGAGCATTTTTTGAAAGGCAGGCCGTCCCTCAATGGATTTACCGGATTTACCGGCATCTTCATAAGTATCAACAACGATCATTTCCTCACGATCCGCAAATCGTGTCAGCATATTTTTTTGACCTTCCAGGCTGTATCCGTCCACTTGCATCTCTGTGCTGACCCTCGGATACAAAACACAGCGTTTTCCATATCGGTTCATAATTCATACCTCCAAAATTTACTTTTGGAAAATATCCTATGTAAAGCTGCGATTCTCACGCAGCTCCGTCAACCTCGCCCAGCACTCTCATACCATATTTCTCGATGATATGTGCCAGCGAAGTGATAAACGCTTCAAATTTTTGTTCCGCCAGAAGTTCTTCTGACCGGATTTCATCTGAAGGAATCAATGCGCTTTTATGCTGGATATTCTCCATTCAGAATCACCTCCGCAATTCCTAACGAAATTATAACTCTACTTGCACAGCCTGAAAATGATACGGCCTTTCGGCACTTTTATGTAATCCCCAGACTGCACAAGAGCGTCTTGTTTATGTTTTCCATGTCATCCTTGTTTAGATGACCAATATAGTTTTTTAACCTCGACTTGTCGATTGTTCTGATCTGTTCCAGCATAACAACAGATGGTTTCACCAAACCGCATCTGTCATTTAAGTGGTAATGCGTGGGGAACTTTCTGCTTTTTTTGCTTACACTGGTAATTGCTGCAATAATAATCGTAGGACTGAAACAATTTCCCACATTGTTTTGAAGAATGAGTACAGGACGAGAGCCACTTTGTTCGGAGCCGATACCAGGGCTTAAATCAGCCGAATATATGTCACCTCGATGGAATTTTTCAAACATCACTCTCGCCTCCTTAATATCTTAATACTTAAACAGCCGCACCAGTCTGAAAGAAATCTTCGGATAAAAAACCCTGGTGCGGCTACTGTTATTCTGTTCGGATTACTCGTCATATTTGCCACGCTCCCCTGACGATGGGAACACAACAGGTCTCCGCTGGCGCGGCTGTCATAACTCCGCAGCATCGTTCGTATCGTGTGCCGCAGGGTTCCCCCCAAGTCTTTGGCGGGCCGTGAGGAAGTATCTTTAAGCCCCCGCGCCCTCATCGCGCCGGATGTGCCACCATCCGGGTCACAGGGACGTTGATCGCTCCGAAACAGCTTGTCCATCACCTCCTGGCTGCTCCATCTTCGCGGCGTCCTGCACTCGCTCATGCGCGGGTTATGTACCTGTTCTGCCGTGTATTCAGTTGTCAAAGGTCAGCGAAAGAAAAGCTCCTTCTTGACAGCCATGACAAAAACAGGCGATTTGTCCTGTCTGTACTGCGATTTATTTGAAAAAATATTTTGCCTTGTCCCTTCATAGAAGCTGCGGACAGCGCAATCTCCTTACAAGCACAACAAAATAGGTACTATCGTACTCAAAAACGCCTTTTATGAGGTTCTTCCTGCAAGGAAATGGGCACGATAAAATATGATAAAGGAGACGATAGTGCCTATGGAACTGATAAAAGAGCTGGGACGAAGGATACAAAAAGCGCGTAAGGAAAAAGGATTGACGCAGCAGGAACTCGCAGATCTGAGCCACGTTTCTCTAAAGCACGTTCAAGGCTGCGAAAGAGGGGTGAAGAATCCTTCTTTTGAGGTTCTGCGCGCTTTTTGCAAAGTCTTGAATTTATCTTTAGATTCCCTGATGAATCTCGATCTGCCTGAAGATGAGCAAGCCGCCAACGATATGCGGCAGCTTTACCTTTCGTGCCCTCCGGCTGCCAGAAAAGTGCTGTTAAACTCGACCCGTGCGTTGACTGATGAGCTAAAAGAGATGGTGCAGACGGCTGGGGTTGACCCAGATGAACATTTAGAGAATAAGTAAGCCGGTGGAGGAATAAAAACCTCCACCGGCTCTCTTTTTGCCGCTATGCGGCGGTCAGGTTATTGGGCCGTATCCAGCAACCGCGCCAGCTTCTTCAGTCCGCGCCGGATGCTCTCCCACACGCGGCGGCGGTCAGCACCCTCGATCCGGGCGATCTCGGCCACCGTCATGCCCAGGTAAAACCGGGCGTAGATACGCCGGGCCTGGATGGCGGTCAGCTGCATCAGCGCGGCATACACTTCCTCCCGCAGCAGCTTCTGCTCCAGGACTTCCGCCGGGGTGAGTGGCCGGTTGAGGGCATCGTTTTCAATGCCATCCTCCCGGTTCAGAGAGTAGTGAGCCTTGTGCCGGAACTTCCGGCGTTCATAGGCGGCATCGTCCTGCTCCTGGCCCCGTATCGCGGCCACAACTTCCTCGGCCACGTCTACAAAGACATCGGTTTTATACACATCGGGATACAGTTCCCGAAGATTGATCTTCTGCATTATGTACCTCCATTTCGATTCATGTGTTGACGGGTGAACCGAAATGAAGGCGGTGAGCGACACCTTTCGGGGAAATTCCCGAAAAAACGACAAACAAAAGCGCCAGCATCCGAAGAACGGCGGCTGGCGCTGCTAAAAGAGGACTTATGACGCTTATGGACCAGCCACGATAGTGCCTGTTCATAAACAGATGGGGGCCGATTGACGGTCAGGCTTTTTTTGACAGGTAAATTCCTGCCGAATTATGTCGAAGCGGTCTTTGCTTCACGGCGGCTCCCTCCTAAAGCCGCCGTGTCAGCGTGTAGTCGTCACTCCTTTGTCGAGGGCATAAGGAACGGCGGCCTTGATGTTACTCAAAACCGCCGCAGTCCTTGAAAATCCATTATGGGCGCACGAAGCTACCTGCCCTGCAACGGTTTTTTTCTTTTCCCCGTTGGTCGGGGCAGGATCGCTTGGCTTATTCGGTTTGTTCTTGCTCTTGTGCGGCTGCCTCTTTCAGCCGGACAAAACTCTCATCGCTGATAATTTGTTCAATCCGGCAGGCGTCGGCCTCCGCAGTTTTGGGGTCAACGCCTGCGGCAATAAGCTGCTCGGTAAAGAAGCAGTGACGCTCGTAGATTTTTTCGGCTACCTCGCGGCCCACATCGGTCAGATGGAGAAAGTGATCTTCGTCCATCATAAGAAAGCCGCCGTCCCGCAAGGTAGCCACTGCATGGCACACACTGGATTTTGACACCTCCATGTGCCGGGCAAGGTCAACAGAGCGTACCATACCATTTTTCTTTTGCAGCATTAGTACGGCTTCTAAATAATCCTCGCCCGACTCATACAGTTTCATTTTGTTTCTCCTATTCGGTTCGTTTAATAACTTCCCATATATTGACATCAGGGGCAGCCGGGGTAGGCTGATCGCAGCCATGACAGCCGTTGCAATTATGATTGCAGTCGGCTTGATAAGCCACTTTTCGGATATATCCTTGGTTCTCCAAATATTCAAGTTCCACTTGGATGCTCCCTACGTCCTTATGCAGAAGTTCAGCCAACTCCTGAACGCTGTATGTTTTCCCGCTTTGTAAATACTCCAATAATTGAATTAGCACAATAACTCCTTTCCTTTAGAAAATAACAAGACCGACGTGATACGCAATCGTTGCCATAATCAAGGCTGTAAGGACATAATAGAGCGCAATTCGCACAGTCCATTTCATAGAGTGTGTTTCCTGGGTTGTTGCGGTCAAGGCCATCAGGCAAGGCATATTGAAGAAAAACGCGAACAGGAAAGCAAGAGCTTCCGGTCTGGATATGACGGACAGCATACTTGTACTAAGTGCCGCCGTGTCTACGGTAGCGGACTGCTCAATAGCCGCCCAAATACTTCCCGTGTTAAACAGGGAAGCCATAACGCCAAGAGAAGCCTCCTTGCCCATAGCGGAAGCGACAAAAGCGATAAACAGTTGCCACGGTAAACCAAACAGGCTTGTCACAGGTTCAATAAGGGTTCCTACCTTGTAAATGATACTGTTCGCCACATTTCCGTCCGCCGAGTAAGAAAGCAGCCAGAAGATCACGGAAATGCAAATAATGATACGGAGTGCGCGGCTAAGTACATTTCCCATTTTGCTGAAAACGGAACCAAACAGGCTTTTCCAATGAGGCTTATGGTAAGGCGGCAATTCCATAATTAAGCCGGTGCGCCCCTCTACCTTGTTCAAAGACCGGCCAAACACCTTATAAGTGATAAAGATGTGCAAAAACGCCACGGCAAACAACGCCAGAACTACGACAGCAGCCCCGTTTCCGAAGAACGTACCGCTGACAAGTCCAACTACGCCCCAGGTAGAAGCGCAGGGGACTACCCAGGACAGGGCAATCGTCATAACACGCTGTCCCCATGAATCAATGACCCTTGTTCCAGTGATTCCGCCGATATTGCATCCGAAACTGACGAGGAAAGGCATAATTGCTTTGCCCTGTAATCCCAGCTTTGTCATAGTATCATCGAATACATAGGAGATTCGCGCCATATAGCCGACATCTTCCATCAGGCCAAAGACAAGGCTGATTCCGAACACATAGCTTGCCATTTGCAGAGCGAAAGAAACAGCGGTCAAAATGGCGTTGCAGAGCAGCGATACAAGGAATGGCGCTGCGCCTATATTCAGCAGCCAGTTGGCCAGAGGGACGGAAATTGCACTGATAAGCCCGCTGAAAAGCCCCATCAACGGGAAGCCAATCACCATAGAGCAGATCAGACCTAAAACGATCATGCCAATGGCAATAGGCTTTCCCCAGCGTTTGCTTGTGGCCGCCTTATCAAACCGGCTCCGCAGCAGCTTGTTCTTCTTGCTGGTCACGTTCTCATTTACAAGTTTGTCAATCCACTGGAATTTGCAATCACCTGTCAAAAGGTTTCCGTCCTTTACATCGGACAGCTTCTTTTCAATCGCGGTATAAGTGCCTGCATCAACGGTTTCTTTCACAAGAGAACGCGCCAATTTGTCCTGTTCTATCAGCTTTGCAGTCAACCATGTGGACGAATAGATGCCGATTCCGTCCGCAGGAAGCAGCGCCTTGATCTCGTCAAACGCGGCCCCGATTGTATTCTGATAAATCTGCGCCAGGCGCTTTTCGTCTAAAGTCGAAGCATTTTTATCAATGCTTTCTAACATACGGAAAAATGTGCCATACTGTTTTTTATCGGCAGCAACCAGCGGCACAACAGGGATGCCCAGGGATTTAGCGATTCCATTGGTGTCAATCTGCTTCCCCTGCGATTTTGCCACATCCATCATATTCAGCAGGAGAACCACGGGAACGCGAATCCCGGTATAATCAGCCAGCATGAAAAGGCTGCGGTTGAGCTGGGAGGCGTCAGCCAATATGCAAACAACATCTGCCTGCCCGCTGGCTATGTAATTCCGTGTAACAACTTCTTCATCCGAATTTGCAGACAGGCTATAAGTTCCCGGAAGATCAATGATTTTATAGGTGGTATCTTTGTGAACGAAAGAACCATCCTTGCGCTCCACTGTTTTTCCGGGCCAGTTCCCGACGTGCTGACGGGAACCAGTCAGGCCATTAAACAAGCTTGATTTGCCGGAGTTCGGCTGGCCTAAAAGGGCAATCGTTTTTTCACTCATTGTTTTGTCACCTCCACCATGATTTTGTCAGATTCCGTTTTGTTGATGGCAACCATCGTGTCCCTTGCGTACACCAAAACGGGCCGCTTTTTAGGATTTTGAATCACTTCAAAAGGGCAGCCAATCGTAAGGCCGATGGAGGTCACGCGGCTTTGAAAATGCGCGTCCCCGTTGATTGCAACAACCCTTCCGCAGGAGCCATCACTCAATTCATTTAATTTTTTCATTTCTTAAATTCCTCCAATTCTTTTCTGTCAGCCCATAATAAAAATCCGTACCCCGATTAAAATTAAAATCACACCGCCTAATATTCCGGCCCGGTTTCCTAACCGATTTCCGAAAAAAGTGTCCAATCCATACGCCGACAAATGCAATTAAGAATGTTGTGGTTCCTATCAGTGTTGCCGAGGGGATAATTTTTACATTTAAGGCTGACAGCGTTATGCCGACAGCAAAAGCGTCAATACTTGTAGCAATCGCAGCCGGAACCATAACAGTAAAACCCAATGCTCCGTTTGTTTCTTTACATTCACCTTTTAGATTTTCTCGAATCATGTTGATACCGATTATGCACAGAAGAAACAGTGCAACATATTTGGAAACCGCTTCAATGTACTGGCGAATTGTTCCGCCGCAGATATATCCCAGCGTAGGCATAGCGCCTGGAATCCACCAAAATATAGCCCTGCGACAAGCCCTGTTTTTACTGGGTGCATTTTGGTATTCAAACCTTTGCATACTGAAACCGCGAAAGCGTCCATTGATAGACCGACAGCAACCAGTAATAGGTCAAGTAGCCCCATCGGTATTACCTCCTTTACCGGCTCCTGTTTATGCCCCCTTTACAATCCATTCTCTTGCTTTCTGCTGTTCCTGCACCATTTCGTAGTAATGGCCTTTCTTTCTTAACAGTTCTTCATGCGTTCCCGTTTCTTCAATCCGTCCCTGATTCAGCACAATAATCTGATCTGCGTTCTGAATAGTGTTCAGACGGTGGGCAATCACGAAAACGGTTTTTCCTTTCATCAGGCGGTCTAACGCCTGATTGATCTTTGCTTCATTGTCAGCGTCCAGAGAAGCCGTTGATTCATCCAGAAGCAGGATAGGCGCGTCCTTTAAGATTGCCCTTGCAATAGCAATCCGCTGTTTTTCACCGCCAGACAGGGTGTTGCCGCCCTCGGCAAGATGGGTCTGATAGCCATTAGGCAGTCTTTCGATAAATTCATGACAATGGGCCGCCTTTGCCGCCGCAATCACTTCCTGTTCGGTAGCATCTTCACGGCCAGCTTTGATATTGTTGTAAATCGTATCGGACAGCAAAGTATTTTCCTGGAATACCTCACTGATATAGTGCAAAAGTCCGTCAGGATTTAGCTCCCGTATGTCCTGCCCACCAATGCGGACGCAGCCTTTTGTCACATCCCAAAACCGGGCGATCAGATTAGCAACCGTAGATTTGCCGGAGCCGGACGGCCCGATCAGCGCCGTAGTGCTTCCCTCCGGGGCATGAAAACTGATATTGTGTAAAACATCGGCCTGCTGGTTATAGGAGAAGTTCACGTTTTCAAAGGTAATATCAAAGTGCGAGAGCTTTACCTTTTCTTCTTTGTAGGATAGCGGCTTTGTGTCAAATGCCTGTTCCAGATTAGAAGTGGCAAGTTTCAGTTCTTTCAGCAGGTTATACGAATGTTCAAACGCAATCAGCAGCGCAGAAAGCGCAAGGCTCATAAGCATAAACGCCACAAGCAGTTCAGAAGCAATCGTACCGCCAAGGAACAGATAGCTTCCAACCAGCAGGACAAACGGCAAAAGGAAATTTGCAATGATAGAATACATACTTGTGGGGGCGGCGGTTTTTACTTCCGCCTGTACGCTGGTTTTCCGTATGTCCTCCAACGTATCAGACATTCTTGTGAAGTGCGTACTTGTCATATTTGCAGACTTGAACACTTTCATGCCCTTGATGTATTCCAGAACAATAGAGATCATTTTAGAAGTCAGATCACGCTTGATCGTTCCGTACTTCTCTACAAGCCGGTTGCCCCAATTCAAAACCGGCAGCGCGATCAGAATTACCACGCACTCGGCCAACGCCAGTTTCCAGTTGATAAAAAAGGTTCCAACCAAGATCAGGCAGCCCATGACCAATGTTTTGACGATAGAGGGCAGCGTATGGGTCAATACAAGTTCAAAATTGCTTAAATCCTTTGTCAGTGTACTAAGCAGATACCCGCTGCTGTTTTGATTAAAATAGCCAAGGCTTAGAGAACGGTAATGGTTTGCCAAATCCAAGCGTAGGCCGCTGCACATTTCGGCCCCTCTGGAAAAGCAGAGAAAATAGCCGCTGCGGTAAATAATCAGCCGGAGAATTACACTGATAAGGCATACAATGGTATAGTTTCGTACAAGCCCACCTGTCAGAGAACCGTTCAGGAGATGAATTACGGTAAAATACAGCATAAGGTACATGACAAGGCTTCCGATGGCGTCCAGTGACATCAGGAAAATAGGAAATATCAACTGCTTTCGTTTGTCACCAATCAATTTCTGAATACTGCGTAACATAATCTTTTCACTCCTCCCCGATAGTTTCTCTTGTATAGGTGTCCCACATATGGCTGTATGTACTTCCGCTGGCGATCAGTTCATCATGCGTTCCCTGTTCGACAACTTTTCCATCCTGAAAGACAACAATTTTATCCGCATTGCGGATGGTATGAAGCCTGTGGGCAATCATAATCGTGGTCTTTCCTCGCAGGAGGTTTTGGAGTGCAAGCTGTATTTTGTGTTCGTTCTCAATGTCTGAATAGGAAGTTGCCTCGTCGAAAACAACGATAGGCGCGTCTTTCAAAATGGCCCGCGCAATCGAAATCCGCTGCTGCTGGCCGCCGGATAATTTCACTCCCTCGTCGCCTATTCTCGTTGCGTATCCTTTCGGCAGGCTCATAATGAAATCATCAATCTGCGCCGCCTTTGCCGCCTGGCGTACCTGTTCCTCGGTAGCATCTGTTCCCATACGGATATTTTCAAGAAGCGTGTCCTCCAAAAGAAATACATCCTGGAATACAAACGCGGTTAAGTCAGAAAGATTTTCGGTTTGAAGTTCTGTAACCGGGACGCCGCCAATCTTGATTGTCCCGCTGCTCACGTCCCAATAGCGGCCAAGGAGCTGTACCGCCGTCGTCTTGCCAGCACCGGACGGGCCGACAAAAGCATTTAAGCTGCCCGGTTCCAAATGAATATCAACGTCGGACAACGCATCCTTTCCGCCTTGTGTGTAGTTAAAGGTCACATTGTCAAAGTCAATACCATAACAGCCGGTTTTGGAAAGGGTTTGCTGTCCGCTTTTCATGGTTTCCATATCCATGATCTTCTTCACATTATCAAGGCCGCTGCCCAGCTCCATAGACTGCATAGCAATCGTCACCATGTTCAGGAAAGACGTGAAAAAGCACATAGTCAGCAGAATAAAGAGAAGATACGATGCCGCAGACAGCGAATCACGCAGATACAGCCAACCGCCCACCGGCAGCGTGAACAGAATGGCAGAATCCAAAACCACAAGAGCGATAGACAGCGGATTGCAGGACGATTCACACATCTTAATCCAACAGTCTGTATATATCTTCAAGGAATTTCGGTACTGCTCAAATTTTTCGGCTGTAAGGTGATACATTTTGATAACCGGCATAGCGGTGATAAATTCATTTGCGGAAGCGTTCAGCTTTTCCGTATCGCCTGCAAACTCGTCCGTCAAATCCGGGTAGCGCCCCATGAGGGCCATCGGAATTGCAATCCCCAAGATCATAGGAACCAGCATGATAAGCGCCATAATCCAGTTCAGCCGCAGCATGAAAATGAACATCATCAGAGGAACGACGATTGCCTGGGCCAGTTCCAAAGTGCTGTGGGCCAGAAAGGTTTCAATCCTGTCCACATCATCAAACAAGGTTGTTTTGATCTGTCCGGGCGCGTGTTCCTGAAAGAATCCAAGGTTGAATTTGGACATATGCTCCAATACTCTGACCTTGATTCTGTGCATGGTGTTGAAAGCCGCCGTATGAGAGCAGATACCGGCAAAGGATGTCAGGATTGCCTGTAAGACTGCTGCGGCAATGCCGATTCCGGCCCAACCAAGCATTGCGGGAAGCGTCACCTCCTGCTTGATTATCAGAAGCAGGATTTGGTAGACTACCAAATACGGGACGAAAGACAGGGCCGACGAAAAGACCGCCAGCAGCATCCCAAGGCTTAACTTGCCGCGCTCCTCTTTCGCAAGAGTAAAAACGTATGATAATCCGGTTCGTTTTTGTTCCATCGAAACGATACCCCTTTCTTTGAAATGTGCCAGTTAGATTTTGCTAACCTGACACAATCTACTTTACCCGCACGAAGTGGAAATTTCAATAGCCACCCCGCTTTACTGTTTGCATTTTGAAAAACGCTGAAAGTGCTGATATTTCTGGGGTTTTCAGCGTTTTTGTTTCATATATTTTATAAAATTGTGACCGATAAATATTGGATTGTCACCTTTTTTTGAAGTAGCGCGCAGAAAGCCGGTATGATATACTATCAAGTAGAGAAAGGAGGCGGCGGTACAATGGTTCCATCTGTAATTGACTATTTGTTACAGCTCCCCGAAGCCATGCACTTTGCAAGGGTGCAGGAGCTTTGCGGCGACGGTGTTTTTTTCTACCGTATGCTTTCCGAATACGGAAACGGCACGTTCCAACTGATCGAGTTTGAGGACGATCTTCTTTTGATTTTGATTGGTGACTATACGCCCAAGGACACCTTTGAAAAGATCACTAAAATTTCAGAGGACTATATGGAGATCAGCCAGTTTGAAACGGACAGCAGTTCTTTCAAGATTGGTGGACGGAAAAAGAATCAGGTGGATAAGGGGATTTATTGCTATCTAAACACACAGAAGAAAACTTACACCTATTGCGAGGGCGGGAAGCCTGTTCGTTTTACGAAAGTGATTCTATCGCCCAAATACTTCAATACTTATTTTCGGCTGCATGACAGGAACAACGCCGAACTTCTCAACTCTGCAAGGGATTACATTCTCAAAAACCCCAGTCTGCCGGAACTCAACTTTGTGTTCCAGCAGATACGGGATTGTCAGGCAGAGGGGCATACGCTGAAAATCTATCTGGAAAGCAAAGTAATGGAGCTTCTTTCTCTTGTTGTGAAAGGCATGGAGCAGGAACAAAAGCATATTTCTGTAAAGCTGGATTATAAGGACATCCGCAATTTAAGAAAAACGGTAACGGTGATGAAAAATGATCTGGCCGCATACCCGACAGGGGAAGAACTTGCCCAGATAGCGGGTATGAGTACAGCCCGGTATCAACTGGCATTTCGGAAGTATTATGGGACAACGCCGTATGAATATCTCAAGGAATTGCGGTTAAACCAGGCGCTGATTTTGCTAAAAAATTCTGATTATGGAATTGCTACGATTGCGGCTAAAGTCGGGTATCACAATTCCGGCCACTTTGCAAAATTGTTCAAGAAAGTCTATGGCCTCGGCCCCAGGGAATACAGGAATCTTCATGGAATTAAGTAAAGATCATCAGGCCCCGGCCACGCTGCCGGGGCTTTGCTATGTCCAAACAGCCCGCCAACCTACGCATTTAGAGTCTGAAAACGACTGAAATTTCAAGGCTTTTCCGGCGTGGTTGCTGGGGCGGCGGTATTCTTTATCCCGTTGCCGCCGTATTGGGGTTCTAAATGCATAGAAACAAGCCATAATAAAGACGCCGGATGCAACGGCCAGCGGGCCGCCGTGTCCGGCGTCTGTCTATTCTTCATTTATGGGCTTTGCACTTTCCGCCATTTTTATGATTTCTTCATCCGCAAACGCATAGGGGCTATATTCCAGGATATAGCTCACCTCCGGCGAATATGTCCAGCACAGGTAGGATAGTTCCCCTCTTTCATAAAGGGCAGCGTCCCAATCCTGAATTTTCATTTTCTGGCAGGAATCGGCCCGGTCAGGATTAACGATTAGTTTGATTGCCTCTGTGTTTAGTCCCGTTATTTCCGCAGGATCGGCTTCATAATAGGTGGTTTTGAGTATGTAATAGTTGATCTCATTGCCCTCCTCGTCTCCATATTTGAGGGTGGCAACTAATTCCGTCATGGATTGCTTCTTGTACTCATCTCCTAAAGCGTTTTCAATCCGTCCCAACATTTCCACCGGGTTCTCTGCTGGATTTAGTGATTTGCCTCTTATCACGATAAATACAAAGACCAGAATACAGACCACGACAGCACCGGCTAATCCGATTATTTTCTTTTTGTTCATACCACGCCTCCCTGTTTTGTGTGTTCAGAACACCAACTCGTTTATGATGGATGATGTGCCCCTTGCCGCTCCCATGACGCACAAGTTTTATAATCACCATCTTCCTGACAACACAAACATTCTACTACAAAACATTCAATTAGTACAGGTACAGGGACTAAATTTCCAACGTACCACCATATAATAATTAGTACAGTGACAGGGATTGGTGGTGATGCGGATGCAGCTAAATGAAGCCGTGAGTAAACGACTGGCAGAACTTCTTTCAGAACGGAACATGACACAGTACCAGCTTTTTATGAAAAGCGGGGTTCCGAAATCAACCATAGGGAACGTTATCAACTGTTCGTATGAATCCGTGAAGCTACGGATCATCCATGAAATGTGCCAGGGACTGGGCATTACCCTGTGCGACTTCTTCCAGTCGCCGCTATTTGACGATTACCATCTTGATCCATAAACTCCGATACAACCGTTTGGGATGTACCGGAGTTTTTTTGTTGGAGAAATGTATTGCAGAAGATATGGTTTCTTCGTTTTTAACGAACACAGCCATTTTACTTTTTCCAATTTTCCAAATTAGTTGAAGATTATTTCTGACAAAACAATTTCCTCCGCCTGCGCCTTCAGCGTGTTCATCAGCCCCACCCAGCGCATAGGGTCACAGGCTTTCAGTTCCTCGGTAACGCCCGCTACCTCCATCATGCGGAATAGCGAGAACGGTGGTTATTCCAAAATTATTCTGATTCGGGATAATACTGGCAAGCAATGCCGGTGTTAATACACACCGACCCGCAGAGCGCAAAATCCCTCCGTGATTTTCCTCTCCGCTTGCTTGTTGAGGGCAGCGCCCCCAAGCCCCTTTGAACACAGAATTTCATTCTGTGGCTGCGCGTTCTGCGAACGCTTTTGACCAGGACCAGCTTACCGCTGGCCATGGTCTTTTTCTTTTTCAGCATCCTGTTCTACCTCCATTTTCAGGACCCGATCCACATTGGCCTTTGCCGTTAAAAGTTCCCGCATTTCCTCACGGGAACGCCGGTACTCGGCATAGGTCTTTTTCTTTTCTTCCAGCAATTTTGCGTACTCCGTCTGCAACTCTTTGACCTTGGGCAGCTTCTTGACGCCCATCTCGTCAAAGGCATTCTTGGCAGCCTGGTGGAGCAGAATTTCTTCCTCGTGCTCCTCCCGGAATTTCTTAGAGTAGCCCGCCTTGCGGTATGCCACATAGACCTCGCGGGTCTTGGCATAATTTACGATGTGGGTACGCAGGACAGCGATCTCTGCCATGCGCTTTTCAGCCGCCTTGATCTGCGCCGACAGTTCGTTGTGATGGGCGGTGGCTGCCGCCGCTTTTTCTGCCAGCTCCGCATAGTCCAGCAGCTGATGTTCGGTGAGAAAATTTACAGTCTGCGCCATCTGTTTCAGGTTAAAAACCTTGGCCCATCGAGCATACCCAGCGCCTTTCCCAGCCTGTAATTTTGCTTGAATGTCCACCAGCAGATTGACCTTCGGCTGCTCTGCCTGTGCGACCACTTTTTTTCGTGGGGTATGCGCTTTCTTCCCGGAGAGAACTGCCTGCAAATCTTCCAATCCATATCCTTCTCCCAGGCTGTCCATGCGGGCGGCTTTCTCCCAACCGGGGAGCTTCAGGCGATACGATTTTCCGCGCTTTGATACTTCACAGCCGGACTCTTGCAGCAGCTTCAGCAGCGCTTCAAAGTCAGCAGGACTTTGTGATAATGCGTTGTCAATCGCCACCCGCAGCAGCTCTCGGTGAGAGGGCTTTGCCTGATCGCCCAGCCATTTGTTATAGCTCTTTCCGTGAGGTTTCGGATTCTCCACAATGGACAGTCCGTTTTCGATGCAGATGGTGTCACTTAACTGTCGGACTGCCTTGGTACTGCCCCAAAAGTTTCGGAATTTCCGGTCATATTCTAAGCTGACCGATGACCAGATAATATGATTGTGAATGTGCGACTTATCTATATGGGTGCAGATCACAAAGGCATGATTGCCCTTGGTAAAGCGCTTGGAAAATTCTACACCCAGCCGATTGGCTTCTTCCGGGGTAATCTCGCCGGGGCGGAAGGACTGGCGCACATGATAGGCAATCACATCATCCGCACCGCGCACTCGTCCCGTGGCGGCAATGTACTGCCGCTTTGCCAGAAGGAACTCCGCATCCGCAGTCCGGCTGTCACACGCATAGCCGGTAATGAGCCTGCCGTTATCTGTTTTCTTTGAGTTGGCTACATAGTCGATGATGTCACTGATTGCCCGACTTTCTGTGCGGCCCTTGCCGACATGAAGCGGCATGATTCTTGTGGTTGCCATAGAAGGAACCTCCTTTCCGAAAAGAAAACGGCCTGCCGTAGCAGACCGTCTTGTGTTAATTATCTGTTTTGTATCTTATGACAGGAATCTGTTTTACTTTTTTACCGATCGTTTGCCTTTCCAGTGCAAAGACCATGTCTGGTGTTCTTTCCAAAAAGCCTTCATCCTTTTTCCAACTCATACCGCATTTACAATGCTGCAAACCAATAAACTGCTGTTTCATTTTCCTACCACAATTCGGACAGATTTTATTGTTAGCACCCATATCATTCTTCTAGCTTATAAAAATCGTCCAAATTTAATTCATGCTTCAATTCTTCTTCTGTCGGCAGATAAGTAAAATATTTTGATGCAAATATCTGGTGATTATCTTCCGGCAGCGTGTACTTTACAATGGAGTCGCCTTTGTCTGCACAAAGGACAATACCGATAGGCTGTGAATCTCCCTCATTCATCATTTCACGAGTATAATAGTTCACATACATCTGCATTTGTCCCAGATCCTGATGGGTCAGTTTTCCCATCTTCAAATCAATTAGAACAAAGCATTTCAAAATGTAATTGTAAAATACTAAGTCGATGAAAAAATCCTGTCCATCCAGCGTAAACCTCTTTTGCCGTGCTACAAAAGAAAATCCTCGTCCCAGTTCCAGAAGAAAATGCTGAAGGTGGTCAATCAATGCCTGTTCCAGTTCACCCTCATATACATGGGTATCTGGCTGAATCTGCAAAAATTCCATCACATAAGGATCTTTGATTATTTTTTCATATTCAGGTTTCGGTTCTGTTGTTTGAATTTCTTTTGAAACAGCTGCTTTGTCTTGGCTTGCTAAAATTCTCTGATAGTACATCGTGTTGATCTGCCGTTCTAACTGCCGGACGCTCCATGCAGACTTTACACATTCCTCCATATAAAAGGTTCGTGCCTGTTCATCTGGTACACGCATCAAAAGGCGATAATGTGACCAACTTAAATCGCTCCACAGTGTGGAGCGATTTGGAAAGGTGCAATAAAATTGCCTCATATTACGCAGTCCTTGTACGCTAAATCCCTTCCCAAATTCTGCTGTTAGCTGTTCAGATAAATATTGAAGCAGCTTCTTTCCATATTCTGCTCTGTCATTTTCTCCACACGCTTTATAAATCTGTTCCCCAATCTCCCAATAAGTTATTACCATTGTAGAGTTCACCGCAGCACTTAGCTTATGCTGTGCTGATACAATAGACTGGCGAATGGAATGATAGGTCTGTTCTGCATTTTGATTTATTTGCAAATTGTTATCCATTTTATACCCTCCTTACTTTGGGTGCTATTAAAATATTATACTACGAATCAATAAAAACACTCAAATCAATATTTATGGATTGATTTTGCATTTTTTCTGCAAAATCTTCAATTAAAATCTCTTTCGGCTCTTTTTCTGAGCGACAATGACTTCAATCTGTCTTTCTATTTTTATTATAAAAGCACCTCCAAATACTGCCGTAAAATCTTTTCCACCTTAAACATCCTAGCATATTGCATTAAAGCTCGCAGGTTCTTATCTTTTCTACGGGCATAAGATTTTAGCGCTCCCTGAAAGGTCTGAAATTCAATTCTGCTGCGGCTTCGGAGCAAATCACAGATCGTCCGCTCCATATCATAAACCGGCACAGTATGCCCGAACGGAGTTTTCGCTGTTGTAAGTCCTACATCATGTAAGCCTGCTTTAATCGTAAAAACTTGAATGCCTTCTGCTTTCATTTTGCTTGGATTGCATCCAGTTTTGACCGTAACTGTATATTCTATTGGTTCACGGTCTGTCAGATCGTGAAAAAATAAAGCTGTTTCATGTGAAAATACTGCTTGTTCAAATCGCAAATGAAGCAGATACATGGCATCCACCCAGGAATCTTTGGATAGATAAATCCCATGTGCGACTCTATCCAAATCTCGTGAACGCACATAATCATAAAATACCGGCTTTGAAATTCCAGAAGATACGACCTGTGATGTTCGTAGCATTCCTTCTTGTGCTGTTAGCATCTGATCCAGCTGTTCAAATTGTCCCATCATATCACTTCCTTTCGCACTAATATTATACGCGATATTAGTTCAAAAGTAAAGTCGTGGATATATAGTTCCTCTTCCCAAATTTAACAGACGGTGTTTGGCATTTTGTGGCTTTGCGTATTTTTTATCCATAAACCCAATCCTGAATGGCAAATTTCAAACTCTGCACCTTGCCCAGCAGCCAGATCGCAGCCAGCGGCACCCCCATTGGGCTAATCAAAAATGCCATGCCCAGCAGAATCACACCGTTCTGCGGGGAGTAGGTAATCAGCACAGCCACGCCAAGCAGAGCAATTACAGTGCTGAGCAGGCCAAGCACCAGACCGGATATGTAGATCAGACCCGTGCAGAGCCAAACAAAAAGTGTCAGAACCAAAATGACCGGTGCAGTTGCGATCATCAGCAGGCATTTCAAAATCTTCATCCCAATTCCTCCTTCCAGCGATCCAGATACCGTTTGCACAGGGTATCCACTTCTTTTACATCATCTTCTGTCAGTTCCCGTCTGCCTTTGGTCAGTTCAATCTCCAGATAAGTCCGGTAATCATCGGATAAGAGGTCAAACAGTTCCCTGGGCGTATGGCACACCTCGCCGGTACAATAGTGAAAGTCCTGGTCAAATTCAACCCTTACACATCCATGACGGCTGATATAAACTTCGATGGTCTCGTCTGCGGCCAGGTAGTCTGCAAAAATCTCCAACACTTTTTCAAAGGTCAGCATCTGTTTTCACTCCTTTGCTACACTTTTATTCTACTCATATTATCCGGTATGGACAGGCAAAAGACAAGGATACCGGCAAAAAGAAAAAGCGGAGGGAGGTGCGGCGAAGAAACGCCGTTCCTCCCTCCGCAAATGGAGTATCTATCCCTGTTATGAAAGTTTAGAAAGCTGGGTAAGGATTTCCTTCACGCCCTCCCATAACTGCTCCTGCCGCTGGGATATATCCTCCAAATCAGCATCGTAAACCCGCCCGGTCTCATGCACTTTACGGGTCAGCTGATTTAAGTTGTTGCTGGAATATCGCATAAGGGAAACCAGTTCTTTCAGCTCCGGTAAATCCAGCTGCACCACATAGCCATCCACAGCCATCTTCCGCAGATAGGCACTCAGGTTTTCTGTCCCGTATTGCTGCATCTTTTGATGGATCAGTTCCAGTTCTTCTGCGGACACCCAAAACAAAACCGGCACATCCCGCTTGCGCTTTGCCATGGTTATCGCTCCGGCTCCCGTTTCTTCGGGGCGGCAGGCTTATGGGCAGGCAGTTCCTGCTTGAGCTTATCCCGTACAGAGGGACGGGATGGTTGTGTCTTTTCTCCCTGAGTGCGGCTGCGCTGCTGTTCTTCCCGCACCAGATCAATAAAGCCATCCAGCACAGCAGGATGGCTGTTTAAGGGCATAACCACAACGGACAGTTTCGGGGTTCTCGTTGGGAATGGTCTTAGCCCATTCTTTGTTGCGTCGGGAGTAGCGCCCATCCCAGTCCTGAAGCTGAACGGTGTTAGCCAGAACCAGAGACACACGCTCCATGCCATAGGTCTCGATCACACCCTTTGCCGCATCGTGACTGAGATACATTCCGTCGAAGTGTTCCCGCACCGCCGCTTCAATAGCCTCCTTGCATTGAAGATTTGCATTGTTGGAAGCCCGGTACTGCTCCAACTCCCCATGTTCTTTTGCATAGGCGGCAGAATGGGGATAGACCGGCGTTGTTCGCAGTTCCTTTTTGGCTCTACATACATCATCGGCACGGTTCTCAATGCTGTCCCGGATCACATCCATATAGCCGGTCTCCAGCTTTTCAAAATAACGGTACACATCCGCCAGCGGCGAGGGAGATTCCAAAAGTGCCTGAGCCTGTGCGTCGGTCAGCTCCAGTTCCTCCATCGCCATCACGATGTCCTCACGGATGGTGTACTCATAGGTGTGGTGCAGGATTTCTTCCGGGGGCTGGCTTTTCAGCCAGTCCCTGTACTTATCCTGCTCGGCAGCCATCTTTTCATAAAGGGCTGTATTCAGATCGTTGGTATTCATGTTATCGCACCTCCTCATGCTGTTTTGGTTTCTTGTCGGTACTGCGGGGCGGCACCGGGCGTTTCAGATGATCCAGCACCGAAGGCCGTGCGCTTTTGGCAACAACAGCCTCGGCGTGTGCCTGTCCCTTTCCGTCGATGTTGAGCAGGGTATCCAGCTCCACCAGACGGGCGTTTTTGCTTTTCAGTTCTTCTTCATAAAGGAATGGCTTTCCGACTTCCTCCTTTGCTGCGGCTTGCTGCTGATAGAGATTATCCAGCTGGGCCTTTGCCGCCTCCAGACGCTGGGGCATCTGGGCAAGGGCATTGTCGATACGGGTAAGGTTTCCGCGCGGGTCTGTACCAAGGGTTGCCCGGTGGGTCATCTGGCCTTTCAGCAGGAGCGTATATTCCTGTTTCCAGGCGGAAAATTCCACGGACATGGCATAGCCCCGGTAGCTGCCGATCTGCACCGGATCGGAGGTTTTGACCTCCTTGCAGGCGTCCAAAAGGGCTGCACCGGCGTTTTCTTTGTCGGTCAGCAGGTCGCCCCGAATCTCCATACCGGCAAAGCCGTCCTCCGGGTGCGGGTGAGCTGCCAAAACCTCCAGGTCAGATTCAAAGCCCTTGATAAAGCCCTTGTGCTTTTCAATTTCCTCCGGGAAGTATTTGAGCAGCTGGTCCTCCAAGCGGTACTGCTTGCTCTGGTGGTCGGCTTTCATCAGCTTCAGGCGGGATACCTCCACATCCAAATCCATACGCTCTTTGATACGGGGGTCTCCGGCGCACAGAGCCTTGATCTCTGCAAAACTGAGGGCGGTTTCATCCACATCATCGCAGGAGCGCACCGGCGATTTAGAAGTCATGATCTGGCTGATAAATTTCTGCTTGTTCTCCACCGTCTGCCAGAGGTATGCGTCAAAGGTTCCTTCGGTCACATAGCGGTACACATGGACAAGAGGGTTCTGGTTGCCCTGTCGCTCGATACGGCCCTTACGCTGGGCAAGGTCTCCCGGCCTCCACGGGCAGTCCAGGTCATGCAGCGCCACAAGACGGTCCTGCACATTGGTGCCTGCGCCCATCTTGGCGGTGCTGCCCATAAGCACACGCACCTGACCGGTACGGACTTTGGAGAACAGCTCCTTCTTCCTGACTTCGGTGTTTGCTTCATGGATAAAAGCAATCTGGTCGGCAGGCATCCCCTGGGCAATGAGTTTCTGACGAATATCGTCATATACCGTAAAGGCAGGTTCCTGCTCCGGCAGGGGCACAGCACCTTCCAGTGCATGAAGCAGAGGATTATCCAGCGTTTTCGCCGCCTTGCTTGCAGGGGCTTTTGCCTGCGGGGTAGAAATATCACAGAACACCAGCTGGGTCAGCTTGTCAGCTTCGCCATCCCGCCAGATCTGCATGATATTGTCCACACACTGATTGACCTTTGTGCCGGGTTCGTCCGGCAGCAGCTGGTTGACGATCCTCTGGTCCAGTCCCAGCTTTCGGCCATCCGAGGTGATTTTGAGCATATTATCCTGGGACGGGTCAACGCTGCCGCTGTGGACCTTGGAGGCGCGCTCCGAAAGAGCCTTGACCATTTCCTTCTGATGTCCGGTAGGCTCCGCCACGATATTGTGGTATTCCACTTCCGGGGTAGGAAGATTCAACTGGTCGGCAGTCTTGATGTCCGCCACTTCTTTGAACAGGTTCATCAGCTCCGGCAGGTTAAAGAACTTGCTGAATCTCGTTCTTGCCCGGTAGCCGGTGCCTTCCGGTGCCAGCTCCAACGCTGTGACGGTCTCCCCAAATCGGGAAGCCCAGCAGTCAAAGTGGGTCATGTTCAGTTCTTGCAGGCGTTCATACTGGAGATACCGCTGCATGGTGTAAAGCTCGGTCATGGAGTTGCTGACCGGTGTGCCAGTGGCAAAGATCACGCCACGGTTTCCGGTGATCTCGTCCATATAGCGGCACTTGGCAAACATATCGGAGGATTTCTGCGCGTCCGATGTGGATAACCCTGCCACATTCCGCATTTTGGTGTATAAAAACAGGTTCTTGTAGTTGTGGGCCTCGTCTACGAACAATCGGTCCACACCCAGCTGCTCAAAAGTTACCACATCGTCTTTTCGACCCTCGGCTTGCAGCTTTTCCAGCCTTGCTTCCAGAGCCTTACGGGTACGCTCCAGCTGCTTGACCGTGAAACGCTCGCCGCCGCTGGCCTGCACCTCTGCGATGCCCTCAGTGATTTCGTCGATCTGGTCATAGAGAAGCCGTTCCTGACGCTCCCGGCTGATGGGGATACGCTCAAACTGGCTGTGTCCCATGATGATGGCGTCATAGTCCCCGGTGGCGATACGGGCGCAGAACTTCTTGCGGTTATGGGTCTCAAAGTCCTTTTTGGTGGTAACTAAGATGTTGGCAGAAGGGTAAAGGCGCAGAAACTCCGACGCCCACTGCTCGGTCAGATGGTTTGGCACCACAAAGAGAGATTTCTGGCACAAGCCCAGGCGTTTGGCTTCCATAGCAGCAGCTACCATCTCAAAAGTTTTACCTGCGCCCACCTCATGTGCCAGCAGGGTATTACCGCCATACAGCACATGGGCGATGGCGCTTTTCTGGTGTTCCCGCAGAGTAATGGCCGGATTCATGCCGCCAAAAGTGATATGGCTGCCATCATACTCACGGGGACGGGTGGAGTTCATTTCTTCGTTGTACTGGCGCACCAAAGTCTGACGGCGCTCCGGGTCTCTCCAGATCCAGTCCTTAAAGGCTTCCCGGATGGCCTGCTGTTTTTGGGCAGCCAGGGTGGTCTCCTTGGCGTTCAGCACGCGGCGCTCTTTTCCGTCTGCGTCCTCTATGGTGTCATAGATACGGACATCCCGCAGGTTTAAGGAATCCTCCAAAATCTTGTAGGCGTTGGCGCGGCTGGTTCCATAGGTGGTGTAAGCTGCCACATCGTTGTAGGATACAGAAGTTTTCCCCTTGATCTGCCATTCAGCGGTAAAGGAGGAATAGTTGACCTCAATGCTGCGCTGGAGATAAAACGGGGTGTTGAAGGTCTCGTACATAAACTGCTGGATATATTCCTTGTCGATCCAGGTAGCGCCCAGACGCACCTCGATCTCCGACGCATCCAGGTCTTTGGGCTGGGCGGCGGTAAGGGCTTCCACATTGACTGCAAAGGAAGGGTCCTGCTGTGCCGCCCGCTGCGCCTGACGCAGTTTGCGGCGTACATTGCCGGAAAGGTATTCATCGGCAGTCACATAATGGGGAGTGCCATCCTGCTCCAGTTGTCCCGGTACACGGAAGATCACGCCTTGCAGCTCTCCGGCCAGTTCTTCTTTTGTTTTTCCGGTAAGCTGGCTCATATAGCCCATATCCACACAGGCTTTTTCCGAGATGGACACCGCCAGTGCTTCGCTTGCCGTATCCACGGCAGCCACCGCCTGATGGGGCTTGATGGTGCGCTTGGTGAACATATCCGCCTTGCGCTCCAGCTTTCCGTCCTCGTCGATGACTTCCAGCGCGCAGAGCAGGTAATAGGAAGAATCGTCTGCATAGGCCAGGCGGTTTGCACGGTCATTGATGAGACCGTATCTGGCAGAAAAGCTGTCATAGAGCTGGTTCAGCTCTGCCTGTTTCTCCTGAATGGCGCTGTCCGGCACCGCTGCGTCCATCTGAAGGTCAATCAGCTCCTGCACACAATCCCGCAGTCCCACCAGACCTTTTACACGGGTTTCGGCAGTGGCATTGAGGTCAGGGCGCACCATGCGGCTGTTTTCCCGGTAGTACACCTGCCCGTCCACAATGGCATAGGAATAGTTCTTCACATCGGGGTCGGCAGGAATGGAGGTGTCAATGGCTTCGCCTTCGCCCAGTTCCGGCAGCTCTGCCTCCTGATAAGTGCCATGAATGTACTTCACAGCGTCGTGCAGCTGGTCGGAAAGCTCCAGCCCCTCGATGGGGTTCACGGTATAATCCATGCCGTGAGCGGTGCTTACCGGCTCCTGTCGGCCCAGCACCATTTCCGGGTGGTCGATAAAATATTGGTTGATGGCAAAGCCGTCCTCGGTCTGTCCGGTCTGGGTCCATTCCGGCACGATGTCCAGCGGTCGGTCCCTCTTTTGGAGGAAGATGATGTCCGATACCACCTCGGCACCGGCATTCTTTTTGAACGCATCATTGGGCAGACGGATAGCTCCCAGCAGTTCAGCACGCTGGGCAAGATAGCGGCGCACGGTGGAGTCCTTGGCGTCCATAGTATAGCGGGAGGTCACAAAGGCCACTACGCCGCCGGGACGCACCTGGTCCAGCGCCTTGGCGAAAAAGTAGTTGTGAATACTGAAATTCAGCTTGTTGTAGGCTTTGTCGTTGACCTGATACTGGCCGAAAGGCACATTGCCGATGGCAAGGTCAAAGAAGTCACGGCGGTCGGTGGTCTCAAAGCCGCCTACTGTGATGTCCGCCTTGGGGTAGAGCTGCCTTGCGATGCGCCCGGAAACCGGGTCCAGCTCCACACCGTACAGACGGCTGTTTCTCATTTCCTCCGGCAGCATCCCGAAGAAGTTGCCCACACCCATAGACGGTTCCAGAATATTGCCGGTCTCAAAGCCCATGCGCCCCACCGCTTCATAGATGGACTGGATAACCGTAGGGCTGGTGTAGTGGGCGTTCAGGGTGGAGCTTCTGGCGGCTGCATATTCCTCCGGGGTCAGCAGTTCCTTCAGCTGGGCATATTCTGAAGCCCATGCTGGTTTCTCCGGGTCAAAGGCGTCGGCAAGACCGCCCCAGCCCACATAGCGGGAAAGGACTTCCTGCTGTTCCGGCGTTGCCTGTCCGGTGGTTTCCTCCAGATATTTCAGCAGCTTGATTGCTTCGATATTGGCCTGGAACTTGGCTTTCGGACCGCCTTCGCCCAAATGTGCATCGGTAATACGGAAGTTCTGTGCATTGCGGAGCAGGTTTGCCTTGTATTCCTCATAAGAGGCTTCCTCGGCAGCTTTGGCATTGGGGAAGGTCTGCCACTGGCCGTCGATCTGGATGGAAACCGGGTGTTCGTCCAGCACTTCCTCAAAGGTTTTCTCCGGCTCTGTCACAGGGGCTGGCGGCTCCGGCTCATTGGTTCGCAGGGTCTGGACAACCACATCATAGGGCAGATTGTTCTTATCGCCAGGATAAACGGCTACGGTCTCGGAATGGAAGGCCGGGGCTTCGGCAGCTGGTTCGGGCTGTTCCTGTCCAAAACCGTCCAGCTGACGGGCATACATCCCACGCAGCAAAGGCGCAACCTCATCCCAGCGGAAATACAGCATAGCCAGACGCTTTTCCTCTGCGTCCATGACTTCCAGCTCTATGCCCTGTGCCGTGGTACGGTAATCGGCAATATCGCCGGTCTCCAGATCCAGCGTCTCGATCTCACGGGGATAGGCTCTGCTCAGCCAGTAGGCGATCTCGCGGTTGCTCCTGCCGGATTGCAGCAGCGTGGAAAGCTGCTGTTTATCCGCTTTATCCATCAGTCCATGAGCCAATACATCCCGCAGGTCCTGATCTGCCTTGTCCGGGTCAATGGGAAGAAACTCGGTATAGTAAGCATTGCGGCGGTCTGCCCGAAGCAGCTGTTCAAACTGTTCTTTGTGTTCTACACGGTAGATGGGATATACCATACCGGTGGGCAGAAGCTGCACGGTGTCATCCCGCAGCTCCGTGATCTGATAGGCGTCATCCTCGATATATACAGTATCGCCCACGGCATAGACCGGGGTAGCAGGGTCATAGGAGGTTCTTTGCGGAATAGGGCTGCGAACGGCGTCATATTCCTCATCGGAAATGGAAACCTCGGAAGTCTGTTCTGCCTCAGCAGCTGCAATCTGCTCTGCATCCGACATTACTCGCTGGATAAACGGGTCATTGTCCATTTTTTCCGGGTCTGCCACCTGGCCATTGACGATCCCTCTTTCCTCCAGGGCTTCCCGGATGGCGATAGGGTCGATGTTGTCAAAACGGTCCTGTTCTTCTTCGGTATAGAACCTGTCCTCCTGAATAAGCTGGGCAAGCCTGCGCTGTACCTTGGGCCAGGGCAGCTGCATTTCCTCCGGGCTGCCGGCACGGACAACAAACAGGCTGTTACTGCCGCCGTATTCCTGAGCCAGCCATGCGGCGGTGTCTTTCTCCCTTGCATGGTCCTTCATATAGCGGACAACGGCGTGTTTACTCTCGATATTGCCGTTCCATGCACAAAGGGCAGAATCAATATCTTCCTGAGAAAGAGGGTGCAGAAGCTCATGGAGCTTTGGATAGGTTTCGTCGATCACTTCCCGGTGCAGTCGCTGGCGGAACTCCGGCACATCCGAATAGAGGCGGATCAGCTCCATATCCTTAGAGCCAAGGACCGCACGGCGCACAGCGGCATTGCCCTCAATGACAGCATTCTCATGGTCAGAATGACCGCAGGCATTGCGGTATGCGGTATCCTCGGAAATGGCGGCAGTTACCACAGGCTTATATTTCTCGTACTGTTCCCGAATTGTAGGGGGTGCGGCTGTCTTTGTATCCCGAAATACTCTGTTTCCGTCTGCACCAAACTCTGCTTCCTGAGCGTTGATGTGCTGTTCTGCTTCATGGTCGATGGAGGGCATGGAATATTCCTGACGCTCCCTGCCTCCCTCCGGGACAGCGGAAATGGTCACATCATGCCGATCACGCAGCCGCTCTACCATCTGCTCCAGCCGGTTTGCCGGGAACCCGCACATTTCCACACGGCCACCGCCCGGAATTGCACGAGTAGTAAGATTGATGTCCAGTTCCGCAGCGGCTTCTCTGGCATCCTCACCATACAGCTCAAAGAAATCGCCCATCTGATACAGAACCATATCATCCGGGTGGCGCTCCTTGACACCGTTATATTCCCATACAGCAGAATCCGGCTGCTGGGCTTGGATGGCATCTTTTTCTGCCAACTCCTTTTCCTCCTGGAGCTTATCATACTGCGCCTGTTCCTGTTCAGTAAGATAGCGGCCTTTCTGGATAAGAGAGGTAATGCGCTTGGCAACCTTTTCCCAGTTCAGATGAACATCCGGGCAGTCCTGCTTTTTATAGTGCAGTCCTTTCCCGTCGTGATCTTCGCCGCTGTATGTTGCGCCGGACAGGGCATGAGAGCGACCACCAATGCCATACTCGTCTTTGAGGAATCTCACTTTTTCCTTATCCGTATGGTTTTCCATGAAGAACGCATAGATACGGCCTTTTCCTCCGGCAAAACTGCTGCCGCTGGTCATGGCGGCGTCGATCTCATCCTCGGTAATGAAGTGCTGGACGGTTGGCACTTGGGAAAGGTCAGAAGTAAAAGTTCTGCGGGGCAGGTCAAGGTCTTTCAGGTTCTCCCAGATCTCCCTTGGTCTGTGGTAGTGAAAGCGCAGCAGGTCACGGTCCTGCTGATAAGCGGTCCAGAAGGCGGCGTATTCTTCCTTGAGGGTCTGGCGGAAAGCCGGGTCATTCAGCTGCTCCGTCAGGCGGCGGGTCTCCTCCGGGAACCCATTGCCTTTGATCTCTGACAGGCAGGACAAATATCCGGCTTCTCTGGCTTCCTCACTGAAATCGTGATATAGGTTCCAGAACTTTGTGGCAAGGAGGGAGCGTTCATAGCCTGCCGCTTCTGCAAGCTCCACATTGGAGGCGAACTGGCCGCTTTCCAAAAGCTCCCCGATACGCTCTGCGGCGCTCTCCCAGGAAATGACCTGGGCAGACCTGTCATAACGGACAGACTTCCCATGGGAAAGATGGATACCATCCTCGGCATACCATGCGCTCACGCTGCCAAGGCCATTGCCGCCGTGGTACAGCGTTTTCAGTATCTCGGCAATCTCAGCGGTGGTTTTCTGCTTTTCAAAGGCTGCAACCACACGCTCTCTCTGGCGGTCTGTATTGCCGCCCAAACGCAGCACATGGTCAATGTCATTTTGGGCAAAAGAAAAAGCAGAGGATGTATGCGCTACATTCTCTGCTTCATCTATGGATTGGATCTGTTCCGCTTCGGAGAGGAACAGGTTTAGGGTCAGCTGTTGATAAGCTCCGCCATCAGGATCTCCTCTGCTTGGGCTTTGCAGGTGTTCATCAGCCCCACCCACTTCATGGGATCGCTGGCTTTCAGTTCCTCTGTGGCTCCCGCTTCCTTCGCCAGCTGGGGTATCATCTGCTCCAGTCTGTTCTGAGCGGTCTCGTCGATCTCCAGAAGGTGCGAGTACAGCTTCTCGCTCAGCAACATCTGGTTGTAGAGGATGGGACGGTGTTCCTTCAGGTAGGTTTTCCTCATCCTGCCGTACTTGCCCAGGGGTTTCTCCGGCTGCTGGCTCAGCTTCAGGTCGGGAATCAGATAGTCTCCGTTCTGGATGTAGGTCATGGGATTTTTCATCTTGCTTGCTCCTTTCTTGGTTGGCTTCGCGCTCTGCATTTCGGACGGTAACGCCGATCTGCCGCAGCACCTGCTGGTTGATCTGGCTGACCGCTGTTCCCAGCGCCCCGATGGTGGACGGGGTGTTGAAATCAAAGATCGCCATGAAATCTTCGTGGTCGAAGTAGCGTTCCGGCTCCAGTCCGCAGCGGGACATCAATGCGTAAGTGATGCTGACGGTGGCGGCTGCCTTGAACTGCACTCCGATGTTATACTCATCATATTCCTCCAAAAAGGAACCGTCAACGATGTAGAAGAAGTCCTGCTGATGCTCCGTCCAGTATTCCTCGGCCAGTTTCCCGGCTACCTCGGTAAGCTGTCCGGCAAGGTCATCACCGGAAACATCATAGGTACGCTCCAGCATGGCCTGCACCGAGTCCAGATGGCGCTCCTCCAGCTGCCACAGCCAGGGGGTACGGGAATGTTCACGGGTGCCGGTGTCGGAAATGTCAAAGACATAGCGCAGGCGAGGTCTGTCCCCGGAATCGTCCACCAGAGCGATCCCCTTGGAACCGCGCCTTACATATCGGCCCATCTTTTCATTCCACAGGTCGTACTCTGCACAGGCGGTAGCGTCCGGGCGCTGGGCATAGATCATCAGCTGCTCATGGAACGGGTACTTGTAAAGACGGGAGGCAGTGGTGAGAAACCCTGCCCATTCCTGCCAGCTCCCCGTGAGCTGTGTTGCCACCTTATCCGCCATCTGCGCATATCGTTCAGCTTTGGTTGGCATGGTGTTCTGTCCTCCTTTCAGTTTTTAGGTAAAAAGGGTGGGGTGGCGATTTGCCACCCCATCCCTGCGGTTATGGTGTTTACTGGTCAAAATCCGGATACAGCTCCAGCTGGGCAAAGTCCTCATCGGTCATCGCACAGAGCTTTGCAAGGGCGCTGTCGGTCAGCTCTCTCAGTTCCGTTTCCTCCGGCGAAAGCTCACCGCGCATCTCACGCAGGCTGTCGATCAGCCCGGTGCGGCTGCCGGTATTGTAAATGCACATCAGGTTCATTTCCTCAAAAGTGAAGTTTCCCATATCAAATCTCCCTTTCTGCGCTCTTTTTTTGCGCTGTCTTTTTGTGTTCTGCCCTGGGCTGGCTTTTCAGCTGATCCACAACGGATTTTTTCTTTTCCCGTTCCTCCCGATGGGTGGCGGCTGCCAGATCCATCAGGGAAATAGGCTGACCGCTTCGGGCCTGCTGTTCCAGCTCTGCTACCGTAGGATCTTTTGTGCCATTGTTGATGATACCGTCGATCATGCCGTAATCGTCCTCCACGGTCATCTCCGCATTTTTCAGAGGATTTTGCGGCAAGAATCCAGGGATCTGGGTAAAACCAACGCTGTCACAGTAATGACAGGATACCTTACCGTCCTGTTTGATCGCAACGATGTCGCTGACGCTCATGGAGGGATGGTGGTAGTCTGCCGGATGATCGTTGTTAAACTGATTATAAAGCTGTTCAACAGCAGCCTGCGGAGAATTGCAGGGTTCCAACGGCGCAGTATAGACCAGATCATAGTTTTCACGCTTTACTGCCTGCCCGATGGATCGGAGCCAGTCCAGCCCTTCATAGCGAATGTCACGCAATTCATCGGTATGCTTTACCTGATAGATGGCGAAACAGTCTCTGTTCTGGGAAAGAAATGCCTGTTCTCGTTCCTGCTGATGTGCCTGACGCTCCATGACCTTTTCGTGAAACTGAGGGCTTTTCTCCCATTCCTCACGGTCCACGCCAAAAAGACCGCCATGCTCCATGATCTCCTGCGGGTCAAACACCATGCTCTCCGTATTGTCCTCATGCAGCACATAGACAGTCAAACCGGCGGCATCCAGTTCCAGCGCCCGTTCTCTGGTCACAGGGAGCATCCCATCATAGGAGTAGCCATATTCCTGCATATCCGGTGTGGAGACCTGCTCATCCGGTGTTGGGTATTCATCCAGCTCCTGCTCCTGTGCCTCCGGCAGCTGGGAAGAAACAGCCACCTGACTGGCCTCTGCCTGTATCTGCTGGTAGGCCGCTTCCTGCAAGGTCTCGATCATGGACAGGGGTGCGTGTCTGAGCGAAGTGCTGTCCAGATCGTTGTCATCACAAATCTGGAGAACTGCGTTTTTGCGGGAAAGCTCCGGCATATCCAGCTGACCGCCATCCAGCTCTTTCATGGACGCAGCATCGTATAGGGTGTAGTCCCAGCCGCTGTCACAGGGCTGGATATGAAGATAGGTGGCACCGTCGATCAGAAACAAAGCCTCCTGCTGGTTGGCGTCCGCCCCCAGCACCTCCATTTCCGGCATGGCCTCAGCCAGATCCTTTACCGCTTTCTGTACCAGGGGATTATCACGGTAATAGTCGATTGCCTGGATGGTGTCCAGGTCAATGGTCTGCCCGGTCAAAATCGGGAACGATCCTTCATAGTCGCTCCCATCTTTCAGCTCAAAGCCAATGCCCTTGATCCCATTCATTCGCTCTGCCGGAATCTCCTGATAAATGCGGACCGCTTCCTCCAAAGACAGGTTATCGTGATATTCTCCGAGGTTTGGAAACTCCATGCACTCTGCTACATAGTAGGTTAGATTGCCGGTCGGCTGTCTATCGGATACCTTAGCAGCATCTGCTGGCTGCTCGATCGGGGCGTTTTCCGGCTCTGCCTTTGCATTGGGGTCAATCCCACGCTCTTTGCAGATTTCCTTATAGTGGCGCTCAATGTCAGAGATCAAAGTGCCGGAGGTCTTATTGATGGTCTCCAAACTGGCTCTCAGTTCTTTCAGTTCCTTGCCCTGACTCCAGCTGGCAATATAGCCGAAGCTGTTTTCTCCGGTCTCAATCTTAAAATATTTGCAGACCGCATAGGAGATGCTTTCAGCTTCCACTTCCTCCGTGTGGCGGTCTTTCTTCTGTTCCTGTAAAAACTGAGAGAGGGTAGAAAAGCCACCGACAAAATTCAGCCCTTCTTCCTCGGTCAACCGAAGATACCCTTCTTTTGAAAGGTCTAAGGGTTCTGCCAGAATCACAGAGCCTGCATGATTTACACCAACTCGGTCCTCCACATAAATCGGATCGCCGGGGTCATAGTCAGAACCGCGCAGGTCGTAGCAGTAAACGCCCTCCGGCAGAGTATCACGGGCAATCCGCCCATTGGAGAACAGACCGGGTTTATCAAACAGCTCGATCTCCTGATATTGCTCGTCATTGGCAATCTGAATCTTTTTCTGATTGTGGAGCTTGCTGTGGGCAATCTCGTGGACTGTGGCCGAAACCGTCTGCACTTCGCTCATGCCCTGACGAATGGCAATTTTCTGATGTTCGGCAGAAAAATAGCCGTCCGTATCGGCGGCCATTGCTTCAAAAGTGATCGGCACCGGCGCACTGCGGCGCAGGGCTTCCATGAATGCCTCATAATTGGGGACATTGCCGGAAAGGGAGGAGGCAAGCTCCGGCAAAGGTTTTCCGTCGGTCTGGCTCACATCAAAGACCTTGACCGGGCGAAACATGGGGATTTCGATTTCTTTTTCCTCTGTAACGATCTTTCCGTCTTTATCCAGAATCGGAGCCTTGGTATCCGGGTCCAGCTTCTGCTCCTCGATTTTCTTCTTGTATGGTGTGGGGGCAATGATGGTAATACCATGCTCGCCCTTTTTTACATGACGCTCAAACTGGTCTTTCCACTTATTGTATCCGGCCACCAAAGTGGCGTCCGGCTTCTGCATATAGATGAGCATGGTGTTGTTTACCGAATAGCGGTGGAAGCGGGACATAACGGACAGATAGCGCATATACTTTTCACTCTCGAACAGTTCCTTAATACCCTGCTCGATGCCATCTGTGATTTCCCTTAGCCGCTCTCGGTTGGTGGGTTTATTCTCAGCCATGATTTTCAGTCTCCTTTCCAAGTGTGTGATTTCTGCTGTGTGTTCTGCAATCCATGCCTTTTGTTCTTCTTCACTTTCATAAAGAAAAAGATCCAGCAGATACTCTACATAGGTTTTCTTCTGGATCGCTTCCACAAAGCGGGGGTGAGGTTCTTCCTCCGGTGTGCGGGGAGAATGGTCAGTCTCCCATTTTTTCAGCAGATAGTAGTAATCGGACAGTACGCGATAACACCGCTGCCGGTCCTCCCGAAACTGCTGTGCCTCGGTTTTCTGCCGGACATACCTCCTGCGGGGAGGAGCCTGACTGTCATAGATCAAACCAAAGTCCTGTGCCAGTTTCTCTGCCGCTTCTTTTGGGGCGAGGTTGTAGAGCCGGGCGGTCAGGTCGATCACATCCCCATCTGCACCGCAGCCAAAGCAGTGGAACCGCTGGTCTACCTTCATGCTGGGGTTCTTATCATCGTGAAAGGGACAGCAGGCCATGCCAGTTCGACTGACTTTTATCCCATAAAACTCTGCCGCTTCTCTGGCGCTGACCGACTGCTTGACCGCTTCAAATACATTCTCTGCCATGTGCCTTTAACTGCCGGACTTTCTCACAGGGGGCTGGTATCCGGCAGCTTTGGCCCGTTCACTGGCAGCTTTGCGGCGCTCAGCGCTGTATGGCTCCCGGACGGATACACACCGCTTGGGAACGGTAAAGTTATGGGCGTCCTTTCGGGTGATCTGGTCGGGGTGCTTTTTTGCCAGCAGTTCCAGCTTCTCCATCAGACGGGGATCGTGGGTGTAGACCTCGGCCATTGGTTCTGCCTGGTTATAGAGGAGAATGGTTTCCCGTTCCACTAAAGAGAGCTTCATTGGCTGCCTCCTTTCCGCTGGTCAAATTCCAGCTTGAAGTTGGCGTACTGTCCATCGTCCTCCAAAACCACGGTGGCATCATAGCTCTTGCCGGTTTTCTCTGAATACAGCCCCGTCACACGGACACGGCCATCTTTGAGCAGCGCAGACACCACCGCCTTGGTCGGCTGTTTTTTCTTGGCAGCCCACCATTTGTTGTTTTTCCAGATCGCAAATCTGCAAGAATCATTCTGACAGAAGAAGCCTTTTTGCAGTTCTGCAACTTCACCACCACAGCGGGGGCATTTACCTACCACCTCACGGGGCGGGGCAAACAGGTACTCGGTTCCCTTGATGACCTGATAAGTCCCCACCAGATCTTTCAGCATGGTGCTGATCCCGTCCAGAAACTCCTCCGGGGCAAGCTGCCCGCGCTCGATCTCGCCCAGGCGGTACTCCCACTCGGCAGTCAGAAGCGGCGATTGCAGCTGCTCCGGCAGGACCGTAATCAGCGAAACCGCATCGTAGGAAGGTAGAAGCTGAACGGTTTTCTTGCTCTTTTTGCGTTCCAGGAAACCGGCAGATACCAGCTTTTCCAAAATACCGGCACGGGTGGCCGGTGTACCCAGACCTTTTCGCTCGGCGTCCTCCGGCATATCCTCTTTTCCGGCAGTCTCCATTGCGGACAATAGGGGGTCCTCCGTAAAGTGCTGAGGAGGACTGCTTTTGCCTTCTTTGACGATTGCCGCAGAAACAGAAAGGATCTGTCCCTCGGTCAACTCCGGCAGGGCTTTTTCTGTGTCCACTTTTTTCGGCTCTGCATCCTTCATTTTGGCACGGTAGGCGTTCTCCAATGCTTTCCATCCGGGGTGCTTTACCGTTTTCCCTTTGGCGGTAAACTCCCCACCGGCACAATCGGCAATTACAACCGTTTCCGAATAGATGTGGGGCTGGGCTACGGCGCACAGCAAACGCAGGGCTACCAGCTCCAGCACCGCCTTTTCTCCCGCTGGAAGGGAAGAAAGATCTGCATCCTTGAGATTTCTGGTAGGGATTACTGCGTGGTGGTCAGTTACTTTCTTATCGTTGATGACCTGGGCCGCATCGCAGGAAATGGCGATCCCTTTGCGAAACGGCATGGCGTTGGCAACCAGATTGACCAGCACCGGCAGGCTGTCTGCCATATCGCTGGTCAGATAGCGGCTGTCAGTACGGGGATAGGTGCAGAGCTTCTTTTCATACAGGCTTTGCAGATAGTCCAGGGTCTGCTGGGCTGTGAATCCAAGTAGACGGTTGGCATCCCTTTGCAGGGTAGTCAGGTCATAGAGGGCAGGCGGCTTTTCGGACTTTTCCTTGCACTCCACCTTTTTAATTTTGACAGCTGCACCCCGGCAGGCTTCTTTCATCTGCTGGGCGCTTGCTCGGTCACTCATGCGCTCCCCGGATACGGTAAGACCGGGCAGTTCCAGCGAAACCGTGTAGAACGGAACCGGCTTAAAGGTGTCGATCTCAGCTTCTCGCTGGACAATGAGTGCCAGCGTTGGGGACATAACACGCCCGATGTTGAGTGTGCGGTGATACAGCACGGAAAAAAGCCTTGTGGCATTGATCCCCACCAGCCAGTCGGCCTTGGCACGGCAGAGGGCAGCATCCCGAAGTCCATCATAGTCAGCACCGGGGCGCAGGTTTGCAAAGCCCTCCCTTATGGCGGAGTCCTCCATTGAAGAAATCCACAGGCGTTTCATGGGCTTTTGGCAGCCTGCCAGCTCATAGACGCTGCGGAAGATCAGCTCGCCCTCGCGTCCGGCGTCACAGGCATTTACCACCTCCGTCACATCCGGGGCATTCATCAGCTTTTTGAGAACATCAAACTGTTTCTTTTTATCTTTGCCCACCACCATCTGCCAATGTTCCGGCAGGATAGGCAGGTCATCATATCGCCACTTGGCGTACTTGGGGTCATAGCTGTCTGCATCCGCAAGACCGGCCAAATGGCCCACGCACCAGCTGACACGCCAGCCGTTGCCCTCCAGATACCCGTCCTTACGGGCAGTTGCACCGATCACCGCAGCCAAACTCTGGGCAACCGACGGTTTTTCCGCGATTACCAGCTTATATCTCATCTTCTTCATCCTCCCATTCTTCCAGCACAGGCATGTGCAGTTTTTTCTCTATGCTGTTTTCCTCATCCAGCAGCAGGTTATAACCGAACCGGTAGTCATAGCGGTACAGTTTCCCCAGCAGGTCATTGATGATGATGCGACAAGCCAGAATGACACGGGTTTTATCCACCTGCATCAGCTGGTAGCGTTGATAATTGCTGTAATATTCTTCATAGCGGTGGGTACTGCGGACGGTATCTTCAAGCAAAATATCTACTGCGTCCTGACAACCATCTTCTTTTTCCCCTTCCATGCAGTTCAGAAGTTCCATCATCAGGGGAAAGCTCTGTTCATCCATAGGGGCCTCAGCTGCAAGATAACCGATCAGGGCAGATAGGAGCAGACGGGCTGCGGTCTGTTCCCGGTCCGTCAAAACAGCCATCGTTTTCTCTGCATTTGGCAGGATCTTTTCTTCCACAAAATCCTCCGCGTCTCCTGAATAAAGCTGACGGATGGAATCTATGGACAAGGGAACCGTTGTGGCATCCAGAGAGTAATCAAAGGAATCTTCCTGCTTCGGTTTTCTCCGGAGTTTGTTTAACATAGTAGAAAGAATATCGCCGCCAAAATACACAGCAATTACCAGCAGGTCAAAAACAGCAATCAGCTTGATAAATATAATCAGAACACTCATTTTTTTCGTTTCCTTTCTTTGAGCCAGCGTTCCATCTCACGGTGGCAAACGCCTACGCAGGGACTTCCATAATTCCCGCAGCCATAGCAGGGGTGGCTTTGGGGCAAAGAGGGAGGACGGGAAGTTTCCTTCCCGCCCTCCGGCCTGCGTGTCATCATTCGTTCATAGGGACTGTCTGTGAAACGGGTCATTTCACGCTGTCCTCGTCATCTTCTGTGCTGCCCCCGTCAGCGTCCGGCTCGCCCGACTCCTCATCTTCGGTTTCCCATTCCTCGGAATCTTCCTCGCCATAATCATAATCGTCCAGACTGTCATTGCCCTTGGTCTTAGGCTTATTCTTAATGAGCTTCAAGTAGGCAAATACGCCACCGCCGCCCAATAGAGCCAGCAGGAGGATCAGTGCAGCCGGGTTCAGTCCGGTAGGCTTTTCTTTTTCCGGCTCCGGTGTTTCTGCCGGAGGTTCCGGTGCTTTTCCCGTACATTTACTCCTATCGGTTACACAGACCGGGCAGGCCGTATTGACTGCCCCTGCTTCACATTTTGTCGTGCAGCTGCACACCGCAGGCGGTTCCTCTTTGGCTTTTCCATCCTCCATCAGCGCCATCAAGTCTGCTTCATCCACCTGGTTCAAGAAATGGACAGCGGTTTTCTTGTCCTCATTGGCTCGGTCAATGAGGATATAGAAATAGTTGCCCGCCTTGGTGGTCACGGTAATGAGCTGTTTGTTGCCACCAAAATCATCCACCAGAGCGGCGTTGCCATCCGGGGTCAGCGGAGGTGCTTTTTCCGTTTCTTCCACCACCACATTGCTGTCATTGGTGGTATCCTCTGCCGGGGGCGGCGCTGCGCCCTGGGCAAAAGCGGGAACGGTAAAGCCTGATGCCAAAACCAGCGTCAGGCAAAGGGTGGAAAGTGTTCGGATCAATCGTTTATTCCTCATAACTGTTTCCCTCCTGTTCGTTGTTGTCATCCGCCAAACTGCCGGGAACTGTGCCACCGGACAGCATGGCGCTCAGCTGGGCCGGGGTCATACGCAAAGCACGCACCATCTGGACGATCTCCAGATTTTCCGCCTCGGTTTTCTGTACCTCCAGCGCCTTGAGCTTTTCCTGATACTCTGCGATCTTCTCGCGGACCTTTGTAATCTCCTGGTCAATGCGTTCAATTTTGTTCTTTGCCATCGTCTATCACTCCTTCTAAAAATCTCTGTTACCAATTCATCAGGCCGTAGCCCTTGATACTCTGATAATTCAGGTCATAACTCTTGATTTTGCAGGCATCGCCGGAATTTCCCTCCACGGTATAAACACGGCTGCCATCGGTGCCGACAACGATTCCCACATGGTCAGCGGAACCGTCCAGATCCCAATCGAAGAAAATGGCATCGCCGGGGGCAATGTTCTCATACCCCCGTGCGCCCCACTGTCCATGAGACTGGAACCACGGAACGCCCTGCCACTCACAGCCTGCAAAGCGCGGCTCGCTTTTTCCTGCCTGGTTATAGCACCAGGATACAAAGCAGGCACACCATTCCACACGGCTGTCAAAACCGTACCAGCTCCAGTAAGGATAGCCGCCTACATTGCCCACCTGACTTTTCGCCAGTTCCACCAGCTGCGGATTGCCGGGGCGGGTGCCATTGATGAACTGCACACCGGACAGATCTTCCGAGCCGCTGGTATCAGGGGAACCGCCGCCAAACAACAGCGGCTTATTGCCCATGGTCTGTCGGTAGACCTGGTACATCTCCATCTGCTCCGGGGTCAATAGCTCCGACGCCACAGCAGAAATGGGCTTGCTGGTGAGTTTCACATTCAGAATGTAATACTCATAGGGTACTTCTTCCGAGGTGGTCTCGCCAGTCTCCGGGTCGGTGGAGGTCTCCGTGCGGTAGCGGATCTCCACTTCCTCGGTAAGCGTCAGCTGATACTGTGCGGCAAACACACGCGCCAGCTCCGCCTGGGCGCTTTGCCGGGTGTAGCCCTGCAAGACAGCAGAGAGAAAGGCCGCCAGCTCATGGGGGTCATGGCCGATCATGCCAAGGTCATACCGATACTCGTCATACCCTGGGTGGCTGCTTTCGATGTTGTCGATTTCCTCCTGCAACTGGGCTTCTCTGGCTGCATAATCCGCCTCCACCGCCAGCATTTCCGGGTCATCCGACGGATAGGTTGTGCCTGAGAGAACGGAACCGATGCTCTGCGCCATCATGGAACAGGAGGACATGGTATTCATCAGCATACAGGCAATGAGGAACAAAGCCCCTGCGATCAGGAAGCCCTTCTTTGTGGCGCATGACGAATGCCCCTGCCTGCTGTGCCTTTTCCTTTACCGTCCTTGCGGCTTTTCCGGTTTTGGACGCAGCCTGGGCGGTATTCCCGGCAGTCTGACCGGTGCGCTTGGCGGCGGCATACTGCTTTTTGATACTTTGTTTTTGCTGCCAGCGGGAAAGAGGATTGCTGGAAAACTGAGGATTTTCCTGCAAAGATTTCTGGTACAGGACATTTACATTGGCCTTTTCCAGTTGGCGCTCTGCCTGGGCTGCTTTGCGGTACGGCTTCAGCTTGTGGCTGCGGTAGCCCTCCCGCACCAGATAAGCACCGGTCTCCACCGCCTCCTCGGACTTGTGGGCGCTTTCCACGCCCACATTGTCCTGCTCTGTTTCCCGGATCTCTTTGTGGAGCTTGCCCGCGACCAGATGGACAGGAGCTTCCTTGACCCCTTGAGAAACTTTGGAGGGTGGCTTTTTCTTATCCTCAAAGGTCAGCTTCGAGGTCTTTTTCCCGGTGTCCGGGTCAATGACCGTCTGCCTGACCTTTTTCTTTGGGATATTGGCCTGCGCCTTATCTGCTCTGGCCGCAGCTTTCTCCGCTTTGCGGATCGGCTTTTCCAGCGCAGGGTCAGCCCGTTCCTCATCGGTAAAGCGCAGGCGCGGCTCTTTATTCAAACCATTCTCCCAGCATGAGGGAGGACATCATGTAGTGCAGCTCTGCATAAATGGCCATTCCCCACAGGATCGTTGAACATACAGCCGGACAGGTAGGCATAAAACTGTGCCACCACATCGGACAGGATCTTCGCCTCTGTTCCTTCCAGAATCAGGCCACCCATACCTTCCTTGGCACGGATGGTGCTCCAGACCTCTGCCAAACGGAGCAGCCCCATCTGACCGGTCTCATTCAGTTCGGCTGCCTGGTCTGCCGCCGTGCGACACTCGCTTACCGCATCGGCCATGACCGTAAGCAGCTGGCTGCGCTGGGCATTTACCGCCCTGTCAAAAAACATCAGCGGGTTTTTATTCAAAATGTTGGGGTTCATCATCATTCATCCTCCTTTTTTCAGTTCCTGGGGTTTGGTGGTCATAATGTGGTAAAGCTCGGTATTCTTCGGGAAGTGATCCACAAAAGGCAGGATCGTAGAGCCATAGAACAGCAAGGCCCTCGCCCTCACCGGAGTGGGTCACATAGCTCAGCTGGTGCGTGGAAATGCCCAGCTGCTTGGCAAGGATCTGACGGTCTCCGCCTGCCTGGTTGAGCATATACACGAAGTCGGAATTTTATAGTGATAGGTAAGCCCCTGATATCATCTCAGGCTTTTCCCCCACTTCACACCGTGCATGCGACTTTCACCGCACACGGCGTTCCATCGGTTAGTAGATTTCGTTGTCTAAACAATCAAACCTGTCATAGAAATACTGTGTTGTGTTGATTAGTGAGAGATTAGATTAACGGCAGAGACGCCAACTCACGGAGCGTATTTACCTTTTTGAGCTGGCTCTTGTCAAGCTGTAGGAGTTCCAAATATTTTGCGATTGTATCTGCATTGATGGCATGAATCAACTTGTGTACAGAATCCTTCACTAAAATAAGATTCCCATAGGAATCATCGCCTCCAAGATACCGGGGCAGTTTGTGATGACAGTGAATCTCATGTGTACTTGAGAATTCTTCACCGGTAACAGCACATTTTCCCCATTGAGCAGAGAATAGTGATATTCTGTTATCTGCATATTCCGCGCTATAGCCATAGGGTGGCTTCCGCATAAGCGAGAGCAGAATGGCCATATTGATTCGTAGGTTATTGTGAATGCCTTCCCGCCCCTCTGGAGTGTAGTAATTCCATGTTTTTTTACGGAATAAAGGATTCTTGTGTTGCGTGTAGCCAATAGGATATACTGGCTCATTTGTGCCTGCAACATATCGCATCATTTTGGATTTTCCAAATCGGCTTCTTTCAAACTCAGTCAATTCCCGTCCGGTTTTAACCAATCGATTCCCGTTACGGGTACTAAGCCTATTTGTGAGCAGTGTCATAACTGCACGATTTAGTATTGCGCAATCATGGTTGATATGGGTGGCAATGCAGTAATAATTCTGCATTCCTGTGACCATACTGTTATAGAGCCTGATTTCACCCTGTTCTCCATAGATTTTTCGGGGATGGACAATCCGTTTTGCCTGTGTTTTCAGCCTCTGGCGCTTGTGGTCAAAATTCTTATCAGCGATGTATGAAATTACCACCAGCTTGTTGCCTTTCCTGTGAACTTTCATCTTGAACCCAAGGAAGTCTGAGTAATGATTTCTGACATTGATAATCCTTGTTTTCTTTTCTGAGATTTCCAGTTTCAGCCTTTCTCTTAACCACTGTATAACTGCGTGCATTGTCCGTTCAGCAGTATCTTTCGTTCTACAGTAAATCCGAAAGTCGTCCGCATATCGAACAATGAACATCTCTTTGAGGTTGGACTTTTTCGCCTGTCTGTACCCGTTTTCAGGTCTGACATTTCTTTTGCATATCGGACTCCATTGCCATTGGCTTTCAACCCAGTGGTCGAGTTCGTTAAGAACGATGTTTGCAAGGAGTGGAGAAATGATTCCACCCTGTGGTGTTCCCTTATCAGGCGTAATAAATGTTCCGTCCTCAAGTTTTATCTGTGCTGTCAGTATTCTCCGAAGCACAAATATAAGCGCCTTATCGTGAATCCCCATTGCCCAAATCTGCCGAATCAGCTTTGCATGGTTCACATTGTCAAAAAATCCTTTAATATCGAATTCAATGACATAGTGCAGGTTTGCTTGCTGTAACAGTTTATAACTTCTGGCAATAGCGTTTTCTACGGAATGGTTCGGTCTAAAGCCATAGCTGTTCTCACTGAACTTAGCTTCACATACCGGCTCCATTACCTGCTTAATACATTGTTGGATTAACCTGTCCCAGATGCATGGAATGCCTAAGGGTCTTGTCTTGCTCGGGTCGTATGGCTTCGGTATCTCCTTTCGCCTGACTGGCTTAGGACGATAACCATGCTCACTTCCGTTTACAATAAATCTCACTTTTTCAACTACTTCATCAGGGGAGCACTTTCCAATGTCCCTGATTGTGAGTTTATCTGTTCCACACGTTTTACTTCCTGTGTTTTTCTTGATATTTCTGTATGCCAGCAGAATGTTTTCCCTTTGAAGGACGATAGACATGAGGTCTGTAAACACCTCACCATTCTTACTGGCAGCATATAGATTATCGAAGGTATCTTGCATTCCGTAATACTCGTTATGTCGCAGATTTTCCTCACATAGCAGTTGTTTCTTTTTTCTGGTCATAAGGCATCACTCTCCTTTCGCGGGAAAGTGTCCCTTTTTGTCTTACTCGTAATCCTTATACGATTGAATGACAACAATAGTTTCTAACCGACTAAAGCCCATTCCTCAAGCCCGCCTTTTTCGTTGGGCTGTCATAGGTTCGAGCTTCGCTTTTCAGCACAGATTAAGCGGCTTATATGATTCGTCCGCAGATTGCTTATGAGCAACTCTGTACCTTTCCACGTTCCGATAACCCTATCTGTACATATATCCTTAGGTGTCCGCTATAGTCCTGTCAGCTTGATTGTGCCTGTAACACAATACGGAATTTCATATTTTCGATTTTTACTTTACCGCACTGACCCACATTTAAGTGTCCGTACATTTCTATACGGTAAACATCTAGACCCGTACATTCGCGGTTTTCGTCAGTCCGTCGTAGACATTCTCACCATAGATATTTTATAGACTCCCGGCGTGTCATCTGCATACAGTACCTCTACTGCACTTTCGTCAGCCGTGTTGCCACGCTGTTACGACAAACTTCCGCCGACTTTATCGAGCTCCAGACTCCAGCCATTACAGCCGAAGCCGGTCGAAGTATCAGAGTAGGCATTTCAGGGCGTTACTCCTTCATTCTACCTATCGGGTTATCAGTTGTTGCTCATCCCTGCCGAGATAAGCCCGACGCTTTTAGCATCACATGGCCATAAGTCTATGAAGTATTACCCTCATAGCGTGATGTTTGTGCGTCAACGTGTCGCACCAAAGATGTTCTCCACCTCGCGGCTGGAAAGCAGGTCTTTGACATTCTGGGTGATACCTGTGGGAATGCCGCCCCACTTACGGAATCGCTTCCAGATTTCCACCGTGTAAGCGGCGGTCTGTTCCTCTTTCAGCAGCAGGTGCATCTCGTCGATGTAGTAGCGGGTGGACTTGTGAGCGGCACGGTTGATGGTAACACGGTTCCACACCTGATCCTGAACTACCAGCATACCGATTTTCTTGAGCTGCTTGCCCAGCTCCTTGATGTCATAGCAGACAATGCGGTTGTTGATGTCCACATTGCTCTGGTGGTTGAACACATTGAGGGAGCCGGTTACATAGATTTCAAGGGCCGTTGCGATATACTGGGCTTCCTTTTCCTCCTGTGAACGCAGCAGGTTATATAGATCCTCCAGAATCGGCATATTCTCCGGGCGCGGGTCATTGAGGTAGGTCTGATAGACCAGACGCACACAACGGTCGATGATGGTTTTCTGCACCGGCTGCAATCCGTCCTTACCGCCCACGATCAGCTCACACAAGCTGAGGATAAAGTCAGACTTGAGGGACAGCGGGCTTTCATCATCCGAGTAGTCCAGATTCAGGTCCATCGGATTGATGTAGTTTGTTGAGGTGGGCGAGATCTTGATGACCTGCCCATGCAGACGCTCAACAAGAGGTGCGTACTCCGCTTCCGGGTCACAGATGATAACATCATCACTGGTAAGCAAAAAGCAGTTGGCAATTTCTCGTTTTGCGCTAAAGGACTTGCCACTTCCAGGTGTCCCAAGTATCAGGCCGTTGGGGTTTTTCAGCAGCTTTCTGTCCACCATGATGAGGTTGTTGGACAGGGCGTTGATGCCGTAGTACAGGGCTTCTTTGCCGTTCTGGAATAATTCCTGTGTGGTGAACGGTACAAAGATAGCCGTAGAACTGGTGGTCAGCCCTCGCTGGATCTCGATCTGATTGAGTCCCAGGGGCAGACAGCTCATCAGCCCTTCTTCCTGCTGGAAGTCCAGTCTGGTCAGCTGGCAGTTATACTTCTGGGCAATAGAGCCTGCCTGAAAGATGTTGTTGCCAAGCTGACGGGGATTGTCCGCTGTGTTCAGCACCAAAAAGGAGACAAGGAACATTCTCTCGTTTCGGCTCTGCAAATCCTGCAACAGCTTTTTCGCCTCACTGCCGTAGGTGGCAAGGTCAGAGGGAATAATGTCCATGTCGTATCCGGCGCGGACTGCTTTTTTCTGTTCCTCGATCTTACTGCGGTCCAGGTCGGTAATCTTGCGCTTTACCGTCTTAATGGCTTTCACCTGATCCACCGACTGAATGTGCATACTCACAATGAGCGAGCTTTCCATATCCAGAAAATCAGCCAGCAGACGGTCATTCAGCTCCGGTGCAAGGATCTGCAAAAAAGAAACAGCCCCGTATTTCTTGCCCATACGGAACTGCTTGCCGGTGCGGAACTCAAAGGAGCTTGGTGCAATAAAATCTTTCGTGGACAGACCGGAAGGAGCCAGCCAGTCCCATTCAAACTGAAACGGGAGCTGTTCATCCATGTGGAATACCGCATGAAGCTGGGAAAGCCTTTCCTTACCGTCCAGTGTTCTGGCGGCTACGCCAAGACGCTTGAAGTTATTGAGAATATCGGTCTCAATACGCTCCAGACGGGGCTTGGCGGCTTTGATGCTGTCAGCGTCGATACCAAAGGTCAGGTATTTGGTCTTGATGAGACCGTTGTTGCCTCTGGCCAGCTGATTTTGCAGCATCGTGGTGTATTCCTCACGGATACTGTCAAAGGCATCCCCCTGGGGCGGGATGGAAATGGAGTTTGCAAAGGTCTCCTCTGATGCCGCAAGGTTCAAAAAAGACAGCTGGAAGTGAATCGAGCTGTCGAAATAATTGAGGAAATCACACCAGCCCTCAAAGATCGCGGTCTTATCTTCATTTTGGGAGAGCTGATAGTTGATGTCCTGAAACTGAATGGTCTTTGTGTAGTGGCTGTCCGATACACGGCAGATCCCGTCCGGCCACATCCGTTCATAGGGGATACTGTCCTGTGCCGATTTTCCTTTTTTGTCCGTGCGGTTGGCGCGGGCAATGGCCGCTTCGATCTGCTTCTTATCGGCGCGGGACAGCTTTTTCTTTGTCTTTACCGGATGCACGGTCTTTTCTTCCGGTTTTCCCAGCAGACGGCGCAGCCAGCTTTTCATTGCGGTGAACAATGTCATACACCTCCTTATCGAGCATTTCCTGCCGCTTTAATACGGCATAAAAGTTATTGGTCTGGTAGGGACGCTGTTTGGGACGGATCACAGCCACTTTGAGAATGTTGCCGACGATCTTTTCCAGAGGCTGTCCATGCTTTTCATACATGGCCAGCAGGAAAAAGGGCATCATGACCAGCATCATACACATGGCGGCCATACTGTTTCCCGCAGGCTCACGGAGCAAAAAGAACAGCGGCACGCCTACAAACGCCCCGGCGGTAAAGCAGACCAGTTGCCTTCGGGTCAGATTGAACATGACCTTGGTTTTGACTTTGGTTAAATCTTTGGGTACGGGTACATAAGCCAATGTGGAAACCTCCTTCCGTTTTAATGTGCCTGAAAGACGGATTTTGCGAGACTGCCGGTTTTGAACAGCGTAAAGCACAGCAGTACGGTGTATCCCACGCAGCTCCAGATCGCCATGATGATGTCATCTTCCAGAGCGATGTTCTGCACCAGCACAGCATAAATCGCCACGCAGACGATGATGAGAAACGCCTGAAAGCCCAGCGCCAGCAGGGAGCGGAGGTAGTTCTGTCCCATACCGCCCCATTCCTTACCCATCATGGCAGCCATTGGAACGGGAGCCACCGAAGTCACAAGTAGGGTAAGAACCCGGCGCCTTACCATATCACTATGGTAGGTTTCCGAGAACTCCCCTCCGAACCGGACTTACACCTCTCAGCGTATCCGGCTCTCCAGATGTCAGTCTAATTTCCCAGCGTGTAACTTATCGTGACAGTAGACGCAGAGTGCCATTGTCTTGCGCTTACGCCCAATCATGGCGATTTCCCATTGTTTTCTGCCACTTAAATCTTTGAGTTTTCGTACATGGTGTATTTCAAGCGGCACATTTTCTGCGCCGCACCACTCGCATTGGTTCGCTTGCAGTCTTTTAATCAGGCTGTTGCGTCCATAATTCTCAACGGCTCGTGCTACTATATCGGGATTTCCGCTTTCTACTTTGGTATTCCGGCGGAAACCGTCATTGTAGAACAGCACTTTTCCCACCTTGCCGTTTTTCTTCGGATACTCCACAACAAAATCTTTCCCTTGACGGTACTTGCGGATAATTCTGCTGATTCGTGTCCGATATTTTCCAGCAAAGGTTTTGAGCATACTGTATCTCATTACATAGTAGAAGTTATTGAGTACAGACACGTTGTTTGCAAGTCGGTAGTAGTTATACAATCCATGAATTTCTGCGTTGTACTGGTTTAAGATTTCCAAATCGTCCAAGTGCAACAGGCGAGTGCGCCGGACAGGTTCCCAAACCTCTTTGTTTCCATTTTGTTTGTCGTATTTAATCTTGAGGGCATTGTAGGAGAACAGTCGTTTTACCCACTTATCATGGGGAACATAAAGTAAGACTTTTCCATTGTTTACCCGTCTGGTAGCCCCGGTTTTGGTCTTTTTGTTGTGTTCGCCTTTGGCGATTGTGACCTCATATCCCAAGAACTTCGCAGCGTCGTGTCCATGAGTAATCAATGTCTTTTCCTCGGACATTTCCAGATGGAGTTTGTCCCGGATAAAGCAGCCTACATCTTGTTTAATCTGTTCTGCGTCCTCTTTGCTGCCGATAACTCCAATTAAGAAATCATCGGCATATCGGATATAGCAAATCCGTTTATAGCTATCGTCCATCTGGTCGCTATACGGCATAGATTTCAGACTACGCCGCAGTTCCCGGATTTCTGCAATTAAGCCCTCTTTTTCTTCCTCGCTCATTTTAGAGAGATTTCTTTTAAGCCTTTGTTCTTTCCCCCGGCAGACATCCAGCTTCTTCTTGAACGCAGGATTGATTTTACGGCGGTTTCCGCAGTTGAATTTCTCTGCATACTCTGCCATATAACTGTCCAGTTCGTTCATGTAGATGTTTGCAAGGATTGGGCTGATGATGGAGCCTTGCGGAGTACCGGAATAAGTATTGTGATAATTCCAATCCTCCATATATCCGGCTTTCAAGAACTTCCAGAGCAGACCGATGAAATGTTCGTCTGCAATCCGCTTTCGCAAAATAGCAATCAGCACATGATGGTCTACGTTGTCAAAACAGCCCTTTATATCTCCCTCAACGAACCACTTTGTCCCCGTAAAATATTTCTGCACGTATTTGAGTGCCGTATGACAGCTTCTGTTTATACGGAAACCGTGGGAATAGTCGCTAAAGGTTGGCTCATAAATGCTCTCTAAGATGAGCCGCACCACCTCCTGTATCAGTTTATCGTCGAATGACGGTATCCCCAGAGGACGCATTTTCCCATTGGATTTCGGGATATACGTTCTCCTTGCCGGGTTAGGCTGATAACTGAAATCCCGCATCTTTTCAATGAGGGCGTTTATCCTTGCCATTCCCATTCCGTCAATGGTTTTGCCGTCTGTTCCGGCTGTCATGTTGCCTGGTTTCGCCTGTATCCGCTGATATGCCAGCAGATAGAATTGTGGATTGTACAGGTTGCGGTATAACCGCTCGTACTTGTAACTCTTGTTACACGCCTTGGATTTTAGGCTTTCCAACACATTTTCAGGACTTCTCATAATGCCTCACGCACCTTTCCTTTTTATGAATTGGTTGACATCCTGCCTCCCTTCACCATGTAGACGGCTTTCCCGCCCTCGGACTACTACGGAGGCTCCGTTGCCATGCCGGATATTCAGCGTCATCTTTCTTGGGTTTTTACCCCTTGAAATTTATCGCCTTGCGGCATTACGCATAGCCGGATAGTTCCGGCGTTCCGGTTTAGGCAATCTCCAGTTAGACACTTTGGGAAAAGCGTATTGTGATGTCGGTAGTGGGTTTTCGTCCTTTTCCGCTTACTGCGGCTGGCTGTCATAAGTATCGTGCGGTCTGTGTTTACCTGTCACATTCCGCTATGACATACGGCGAATACAACCATCCTGCGCCGCCGGGTCGAGTATCCCGCCTCGGACTGCCCTTAAAGCAGTTTAGCCTTGCTCCTCATTCACAATGTTGCGTCTTGCCGCTCAGTCGTGGGTAGATGGTTTTCCCAACTTGCGATTTTTCCGATACGCTATTGTCCCCCTTGTGGTTTCCCTCCGGGGTAAATCGGATGACGCTAAAGTGACGCTTTTCACGTCTTTGATACTTTTCTTTACCGGCTTGCTAAAGCCGGGTTCCCAAAATGCCCGCACACCGCCTTTGGATGAAAAGCGGCGCTTCTGGACGCGCGGTAAATCTCGATCATACGGCCATAAATGACGATAAAGATACAGATATACAGCGCCCACATGGTAATGCCGATAAAGAGGGATTGGAACCACAGCCCGAACAGCGGTCCCAGATCCATTTCCATCAGTCTCGGTTCCAAATCGGTCATAACTGAGGAAATGTCAATGGACGCATCCGAACCGATGATCCCTGCCGCCTGTGCCACCACGCTCTGCGCCATATCAAAGACGCCCATCACGATATTCCATGTGTTTGTGACAATGAGGATGGCGGCGGCTGATTTGAACACCCACTTGAAAATCATCCAGGTATCCACATCATGCAGGTTGTTCTTGTCTGCGATCATCTGGATCAGGTCTACGGTCATCACGATAGCCAGGATCACGCCTGCAATCGGCACCATGATGGAGTTGGACAGATTCTCAATCATGCTGAAAATACTGCCATTCCATCCCTGTGGGGTCTGTCCTACCTGTACGGATATATCCGCGACCTGTTGGTTTACGCTGTCAAACATCCCCGAAAGGTTGCTCATAATACCGCCCACCAGCATTTCTTTCAGCCAATTTGTCAGGGCTTCAAGTAAGAAATCCATACGGTGTCAACCTCCTTTCCGCCGCCCCCGCAAAACTGCGGGAGCGGCAAGGATTTCATGCGGGGACGCTTAGACAGAGAAAAGCCCGGAGAGCAGAGGTACAAGGACCATGCCGACTACGGCTACACCAGCGCCGGCCATGAGCTGCTTCATGCCCTGTGATTTTGCTTATGTGTGATAAAGAAGTAATAGAAGTGTAAAAAATTTTGCCGTTCCTATCCGGCACATGAGGTATGTCGGATAGGTCGGGCGGTTAGGTGTCGGGCAGTTCTACCTTGCCGACAAAAGAATAATAGATTTCGATTTCCTGTCTGCGTAACTTGCCCCGGCGTTTCCCGTCAAGGGCAACGCTTTCATGGACAACGATTTTCTCCACAAACTCCCGCAGCAGAGTAGGTGGTAAGTTCTTCAATGGTAGTGTGCCTGCGTACCACATTCATAAACTTTTCAGCGTTTGCGGTGGCTTCCTGCGCTTTGGAAAGTTCTTCCCGCAGTCTGGCGGCACGTTCTTTCAGTTCTTTCTGCTCGGCTTCATAGTCTGCCGACAGCTCTGTGAAACGCTCGTCCGATATGCGCCCGGTTACGCTGTCCTCATACAGCCGCTTGAAGATAGCAGATAACTCGGCTATGCGTTTCTCGGCGGCTTCCAGCTCCTTTTTCTTGGCGGCGTTCCTGCGTCTGTCCCCGTCCTCATTCTGCTCGATTAAAGCTTCATAAACCGGGCTTCATGCTTTGCCGCATAGCTGGTAACTTTCCGCAGATTGGAGTACGCCAGCGGTCAAGAGGTCAGTGCGGATAAAGTGCGCTGTGCAGTCGGCGGTGCGTTTCTTGTAGCTTCCGCAGATATAACAGTCCTGCTTGCGCTTGTCCGTCTGGTATCGCTGCTGGTACATGACGCTGCCGCAGTCGGCACAAAAGAGTATGCCGGAGAACAAGCCCACTTCGTCATAACGGTTGGGGCGTTTGCGCTGCTTGCGTAACTCCTGCACCCGTTCCCACGTTTCCCGGTCAATGATAGGCTCATGGTGGTTCTCAAAAACCGCCTGCTTTTCCGGGGATTTTCTATGCTGTGTTTCAGCTTGTAGGACGGCTTCTCGGTCTTAAAGTTTACCAGACAGCCCGTATATTCCCGGTTTTCCAGCAGATGAACCACGGTATTGGTCGCCCACTTGCACTCATAGCCGGGGTGGTAGCGGCGGGTGCTGCCCGTCCTGCGGTATTCCAGCGTCCCCGGCGTGGGGATTTGCTGCTCGGTCAGCATACGGGCTATCTTGGTCGGACCGTTCCCGGCAAGGCAAAGGCTGTAAATCTGCCGTACCACCGGGGCGGCTTCCTCGTCAATGATAAAGTTTTCGTCCTCGTCCATGAGGTAGCCATAGACGGGCTTGCTTGTGATGGGCTTTCCGCTCATGCCCTTAGAGCGTTTTACTGCCTTGATTTTCTTGCTCGTATCTCTCACCAGCCATTCGTTAAAATGTTCCGCAGCGGCAAAATCATTTTCCCCTGTGCGCTGTCCACTCCGTCATTGATAGCGATGAAGCGGACACCTTCTGTGGGAAAATCATTTCTGTGTACATTCCCACCTGTAAGTAGTTTCGCCCTAACCTCGACATATCCTTGACGATAACTGTCCCGACTTTCCCTGCTTCAATGTCTGCAAGCATGGCTTGAAATCCGGTCTTTGAAAGTTCGCACCGGAATAACCGTCGTCGGTGTACCAGCGCAGATTAGAAAATCCATTCTGTTTGGCATAGGTTTCCAAAATCCTCTTTGGTTGGAAATGGAATTGCTCTCGCCTTGCAGCTCGTCCTCATGGGACAGTCTTGGGTAAAGGGCGGTAATGAGTTGCTGGGTGGTCTGTCTTAACATAAATTCCTCCGTTTCCGACAGCCAGCCCCACTATTCCGTACCTTGATTGTACCACATGGGGCGGCTGTCTGTATAGCGGCAAAAGCGTCAAATCTGCTTCTTTACGGTCGGTAAAAATGACGGTTTTTCAATCAGGCTTATCACAGGTCAAATATCCGGCGGCGGCTTCTGCTTCCAGCACTTTCATCATCTTGTCAGCGGCGGTGTCGGTCGCCCTCCTTGAAAAGCCAGACACCACAAGGATTGTGTTGCCTATCCTCGTTTCGGTCACGCAGTCCGGGCGGCGGGCAGGGCGTTTGTTTCTCTGGGTGTCGGTCATAGGCAAATCTCCTTTCCGGCAAGCAGCCGTTTCAGCTGTTCCATTTTTCCCTGTGCGGCGGCTTTCCTCAAATTCTCCCCGGTAAAGCAGAGAGGGGAACACATTTCAAGCAGGCGGTCATAAATCCGGGCGTGGGCGGTGTCCTCCGGGTGCTGCAATTCCTCCAGCGTGAGGTTGGTCGTCACAATCAGCGGCTTCCTGCTCCGGTAGCGGCTGTCAATCACATTGTAGACCTGTTCCAGACCGTATTCTGTGCCACGCTCCATTCCAAAATCGTCAATGATGAGCAGGGGGAAGCTGCAAAGGCGGGAAATATATTCGTTCCTGCCCGCAAAGCTGGCGGCAAGGTCGTTTAATATTGCTGCAAAGTTTGTCATGCACACCGGGACTTCCTGCTCCATGAGGGCGTTTGCAATACACCCGGCAAAATAGCTTTTCCCAGTGCCTACCCTGCCCCACAAGAGCAGCCCGTAGTTCCCGTCCTTTATCTGTTCCCAGCGTGCCACATATCCGGCGGCGTTCTTCATCTGCGGGCAGCTGCCGTTATCGTTGGCAAATGTCCAGTCCTGCATGGTCTTGTCTGTAAAGCCCTGCCGTTTCAGCCGTTCCACCGTTTCAAGGTGGCTGCGCCGCTTCTCGGCGGCTTCCCGTTCCTTACGGGCTGCCCGCTGGCAGTCGCACTCTGACGGGTGGCGGTCACGCCCGAAAAAGGTCTTGCCCTCCGGGAAATAGGCTTCTTTGGGTTTCCGGCATTTGCCGCAGTATAAAAGCCCGTCCTCCCGGTGTAATCCTCCGGCTCGGCTGTGGTGTCGGTCATAGGCAGTATGGTGTTGTGGATTGTATCGGTCATAGGCTTTCTCCTCCTTGAATGAATAGTCCGGTATGCCTTTCTTTGGCTTCTCTTTGGCAGCGTCCTCCTGCGCCCACTTGTAAATGGTGGCTGCATGGCTCTGGTACTGCTTCCCGGTGGAAGCGATGTGGCAGGAAAGGCGGTCAAGGTAATACTCCCACTTGCCGGGGAAGTCCTGTTCCAGCTCCAAAAGTTCTGTGTCAGAAAGAAATACATTTTTATATCTGCCATAAGCGGCGGGGCTGCCCTCACTCGCTCCTTTGTTTGGCTCTCTATTAGGTTGTTTATATTAGTTTGGTTAGGGGACGGTTTTCCGACCGTCATAAGGTCAGTTTTCCGGCTGTCAGTTGGTCGGTTTCCCGCCCTTATGAGGGGCGGTTTTCCGTCCGTCAGTTGGTCGGAAAACTGTACCACTGGGATAGGCGGCACTTTCACATACAGACGGTTGGCGGCAGAAAAGCCCGTCCGTCTGCGTTCCAGCAGCCCGGCAGCGTCCAGTTCGTTCAGTGCGCCCTTTATGGTGGTGCAGCCTTTATCCAGCATTTCCGCTATCTCTGCTATGGGGTAGACAATGTATGTCCGTCCCTCGCTGTCCTGCCAGCCGTTCTTCTGCGAAAGGGTGGAACGGTCTAACAGCAGCGCATATAACTCTCTTGCGGTGTGGGATAGGTCTGTTTCCAGCAGGAAACGGGGGTAAGGCAGGTAAGCGGGCAGCTCCGTTCCTGCGGTCATATAATCAGCGATAGGGTTCACCTCCTTGTGGTGTCTGTCTGTGGGTTCTGTTACGCTTTTAGGGGGCGTTTTTAAGGGAAAAGGATAAATGTATCACGCACCCTTTGACACCCTCCAAAAAAGCCTTGATTTATGCGGGTTTGAAATGCCCTAAAGCGTGACATTTCTCCCTTTGTTTCCGCTTCCGTTTGGCGGCGTTTATCCGCTTCATGCGTCCGGCGCAGTCCGGGCAGTATTTCCCCCGGTTGGATTTTGGGAAGAAGAACGCCCCGCAGACAGCGCAGCGTTTCCGGCTTCCCCGGCGCAAGAGGGCGGCTTCCAGTGCTTCATCAAGGGGCAGGACAGCGGCGGTAAACCAGCGGCAGAGCAGCGAATAGCTGATACTCTGTACACACGCAAGGCTCGCCGTCCTCCAACAGCAGGCAGTTCCCGCTGTCATAGTTGCAGCACTCATGCACAAGGCGGCGGGCTGCCCGGTACTGGCGGTAGTCCATGCGGGGGATATTACCGTTCATGGCTCTGCTCCTTTCTGCACTGCGGCTCGCTCCGGCGTAAAATCTGGTCGATATTGCCCTTGACAGTCTGCAAGCGGCGGTACTCCTCCCGTTTTGCCCGGTAATCGTTGTAGCCGCTGTTTTTCTCTTTGATAAGGCTTTCAATCTCTGCTTGCAGGATTTATAGCTCGGCAGCTTGAAATGCCGTTCTCCTGAAATAGCGGGCGGCTGCGTCTGCTATGATAAAGTCACTTTCATGCTTCTGACGGTAGGCTGCTTTTGCTTTGGCGTTTTCTGCTGTTTCAGCCCGTCCCGGACAGGGCGGGTCTTGGAATAGGCAAGCACCTGCCGTTGCAGCTCCTTTTTCCCGTTCAGCGTCTTTTCCACCTGCTTCAACCACGCAAGGCTTTCCTGCATGGCGGCATAGGCGGCAGAACAGGCTTCGTCCAGTTCCTCCGGGAGGAAAAGCCGTACTGCTGATAGGCGGTAACGGTAGCTGCCATTTGCTTTAGGTTGTGCTTTGCCGCCCAGCGGTCATAGCCCACGCCCTTGCCCTCGGCTCGCTTGGCTTCCCGGTCAACCATGCGCTGCAAGGTGTTGTCTGCCGGGGTGGTTTTTGCAGCTTTTTCCCCTTGTAACGGCTTTTAACTGCGGCAGGGTATTCGGGTATGGCTTTGGTCTGTTCGGCAGCTCTGTGGGCGTTCTGCGTGAGCAGGGCAAGGACAGCAGCCTTGTCAAAATCGTCCCCCAGCTTTCGGGCTGTGATAGGCTTTGTCCTGTCCGGCGTGAGGTAGGAAAGCCGCCCCCGGCTCTCCTTGACGGTCACACCCTCCCGCAGCAAAAGGGAAGAAAACTCGTCAAAGCTGCCAGCTTGGGAAAGTGCCTGCCGTATCGTCCGGCGCAGCTTCGCCTTGTCCGTTTCAAACTTGGTGGGCTTGGTCGGCTGTCCGGCGGCTTCTCTGGCGGCGTTCTCTTTGTCAAGGGCAAGCTGCCCTTTCTTTGCCGCCCAGTATTCCCGTTCGGTTATCCGTTCCTTGCTGCCGTTCAAGAGGTCGATTTGGTAAAGCCCCTCCCGGTGGCACATTTCCATGACTTCGCTCTTGAAATATTCCATAGCGGCGTTGGTGCAGCGGTGCTTGCAGCCCTCCAGCGTGTCGGCTGGTCTGTCCATGTAGGGCAGAAGCGGGACTTCGTAAATCCGCAGGAGTTGATGACGATATGCACATGGATATTCCCGCTGTGGTTATGCCCGTCCGGGTGGGTGCAGATTAGGGCTTGGTGTCCGGGGAAATGCTCCTTGCAGAACTGCTCGCCCAGCTCCTGCGCCCGGTCTACGGTCAAGCCGTTGTCTGTCCCGTCCCGTGGGTCAAAGCTGATGATATAGTGGTGGCTTTTCACATCTTCCCGTTTTTGGTTTTTCTCATAGCGGAGATTGGCTCGCATACAGGCAACAGCGAAATCCTCGCCCCCGCAGTTGAGGGAAGAAATGCGGTAATCCTCCCTCGGTATCAGCCGCCCGTTTTCATCAAGGGTGGCTTTCATGGTAAACTCGTCATGCTCAAATGTGAGATAGGCTTCCGCTGCGCCATAGTCGGCGTTTTTAGAGCTGATATGTTTGAATGTTGCCAACAGCGTCACCCACTTTCTGCAAGACTTCAAACTTTAGGGCAGCAAGGTCGGAAACCGCCGCCCGTACCTCCCCGGCAAGCTGCGGATAGGGACTGTGCCACTCGTTCAGCGTCCGGGCTATCTGGTTTAAGTTGCCGCCGATCCTCCCGTATTCGGCGGTCAGCTTCCCGACAGCGGCAAGCAGCTCGTCATTGATGGGGGAAACGGTTATGATGGGGCGTATGGTCGCCCTTGTTATGGCTTGCCGGATAAACTCGGCTTGGCTCATGTGGTAAGCAGAAAGCCGCTGGGCAAACTCGGCGTATTCTTCCTCGGTCATGCGTGTTTTGACTACCCGGCTGCGGTGCGGCGTGTTGTATCGTTTCATAGGTGGTTGACCTCCTTTCTGTGCGTGGTGTCCTCTCACTAATAGGAGAAAAACAGGGTGTGAAGCGGAACTGTTTTTGAAAAATCCGAAAAATATTTTGAGGGGTTTTTCAGCGGCGCAAGCCGCATAAGCAGGGTTTGGGAAGGCACCCCAACAAGATCCGCAGGGGCAAAATGAGCGATAAGCGAATTTTGGCACCTCGGTAGAATCTTGCTCTAAGAAACTGCCGGTCTGCCGCTCACTTCCTACTGCCACTTTTCGGAAATCGCAACCAGTTTTTCATAAAGGCTGCGGGCTGGCGTTCTCTCTCTTTCTGGCAAAGACTTTTCCGGCGGCTTGGTCTTTCCCAACAATAAGGCGTTTCAGAAGCTGTGTTTTGCCCGCTGCTTGATAGAAAACGGGAATTTCCCCCTGCTCACTTATCAGTACCGATACTTTCTCGATTTGCCAAAAATGGGCGCAAAAAAAGCAGCAAATCTTTTTCAGACTTACTGCTTCATGTGCCGCTATGGGGCAGCGGTTATTCAGTTGTAAAATAAAAGAGGGCGGCAGCACTTGGAGCTGTCGCTCCTTGTCTACTCATCAGCAAAGGCGGACGGGCTGTCAACGACGGCGCGGAGCGACGTTCATCTTGTCGTTGACTGGCTCGGCTGGCTTTGCTATTTATCCGTCAAATAAAAATCGTTGTTTTTAATTCTGAATCTTAAAATTATAGACGCGGGGGTAAATATTGCCCCCCGCGCCTAAACTTATAGTAGACGGTTATTTATTGTTTTAATAGTACAAATATGTGACATAACCAATAATACTAAAAACGATTATTATGCCTAATATTACAAGCAATGTAATAATTAGCTTTTTATGCCGCATATCCTTAGTCCCTCCAGTAAGAAATGCTTGTGTCGCCGTCGGAATATGCTAATAACTCTCCGTAGATATTTCCAATCTGAACACTAAGTCCCTCAATCGGTCCTAACTTGTAATAGAATGTACCTTTGGCATGAACTACATTACCACTAATATATGCACTCTTCGATGTTGTATCTGTCTGAACAAGCGGATTCAAATTTTTAACAACAAATGCGTCATTGTAATAAATAGTAGTAATGGTACTGCCGGACACGCTATACCCGACTTCAATTCGATATTCAAGTATTTCTATTCCCAAAATATCTACGGTTGACGTACCCCACGCATCATATCTGGTAGACCTAGCTGCTCCTAAATCTGCTCCAGAAGCTACTTTCTCTGTCCGGTCATAAGTAGTTGCTCTTGTAATTCCCGGTGCAACTAAATCTCCGCTGTAGGTTGCAGGATCAAGCAAGTAGTCAATAAATTTTTCCTGCTCATCTGCACTAAGTGCTTCAAATTTCTGCAAATCCTCCGGAGATTCCTGCGCCAAAATTCTTTATATTCATTCACGGTCAAAGCTGAATCCGGCGCTTTTTCAGCTGCAAACACTGAAACAGAAAAACTCATTACCAGAGCAAACGTCAACAGAACCGAAAATAACCTTTTAAGTTTTTTCATAAACTCACCTCATTTCTAAAGTAATAAATAATCCGTCTACTATTTATTCATTAGTATTTCACAAGGTAAGATTAAGTAATTCATGTCTTTATTATACCAGAATATTTTTGATATTTCAATTAGATTTTTTGCTTTTTTTCGGAATAATGGGCTGTTGTCTATCAAATTCTTTTGTGTTACTTTACCGCACATGAGCATTTGCGCCGGGGTTGTCGTTGCCGTAACCTTCCAACAGGTTGATAACGCCCCAGATACCGAGACCGGCACCAAGCGCGATAACGAGGGTCTGAAGAACGGTGATTGCCTGTTCAAAAAATGCCATATAGTTTGTTAGCCGGAATCTGATTAAAAAATAGGTTTGTCATGTTTCATAGGCATACAAAAGCCGGAACAATCTGCCGCCCGGTTTCCGGGGGCATGATTCCGGCTGTCCTCCTTTTTCGTTATTTTTTCTTGCGATTGTCCGCTTTGTACGCCAATGGCCCATAGAGGGCAGGTGCGGCGAATAGATAAGATCACTCCCTTCAAAAGCGGAACGAAGTTAAGCGCCCTTTGTGTCTACTTCATATACATCGCAGACCTCATTGGGCTTGAGTTTCAGCCTTGCGGACAGGAATGCTTCAATGTCAAAAGCGTTCTTCTCATCCGCGTCGGCAGTGTACTTGAAATTGGGGTGCTTGGTAATGTCGTACTTATCCGAAAGGAAAGGACGCACGCCACGCAGCTGGAGGATGCACTTGTTTCCGTCCATCGTCGCAAGCTCATCCTGGCTCATCAGCTCTTTCCCCAATTTTTGATAGTTGAGAGAGTGGGAGGTTTCCCGGCCACGGCTCTCTCCGGTGTTGTAGGTGTCGATGGTTTCCTTGCCCAGCACGGCAGCCAGCTCCTTGAGGGTGGTTGGCTCCTTACCGCCCAGGAAGATGGAAGTATCCATGTTGCCAATGATGGTATCCGCATTGTCCTTATAGATCGCCTTGAGCTGACTCTGCGCCTGCAACACCAGACAGGCGGAGATCTCACGGCTTCGGATGGTTGCCACCAGCTTTTCCAGCTTAGGAATCTGACCGATATTGGCGGCTTCATCAATGAGACAGCGCACATGGACCGGGAGCCTGCCGCCATACACATCGTCGGCTTTTTCGCAGAGCAGGTTGAAAAGTTGGGTATAACACATGGATATAAGGAAATTAAAGCTGTCGTCCGTATCACTCATAATGAGGAACAGGGCAGTTTTCCGGTCTCCCAGAGTGTCCAGCTCCAGCTCATCATAAGCCGTGACCTCACGCAACTCTGCAATGTCGAACACCGCAAGACGCGCACCACAGGAAATCAGGATCGACTTGGCTGTTTTGCCGGCTGCCAGCTTATATTTCTTATACTGCCGCACTGCGAAGTGGTTTGGCTTTTCCGATTCCAGTGCATCAAACATCAGGTCTACGGGGTTTTTGAACTCCTCGTCATCCTCACGGACTTCCATGGCGTTGATGAACTCGATGAGGGTGGAGAAGTTTTGCTCCTCCACCGGAGCTTCATAGTGGATATATCCAATCAACGCGCAATACAGCAATGTTTCCGCTTTTACCCAGAAATCGTCTCCGGCCTTGCCTTCGCCTTTGGTATTGGCGATCAGCGTTGTTACCAGCTTCAAAATATCCTTTTCGCTGTGAATATACGCAAAGGGATTATAATGCATGGATTTTTTGAAGTTGATGGTATTTAGGACCTTGATTCGGTACGGCTCATAAATGACCTTGCCGTGCTTATCCTTCATGGGCTTTCCGTCCTTCCCCAGCTTGGGCGCACCCCTTTGGAGCATTTTTCCGCACTCCACCAAAATTGTTCCCTTCGGGTCCGTCACAACATAGGAGCTGTGCATCTGCATCAGGTTGGGTTTCAGCCAGAATCGGGTCTTACCGGAACCGGAGCCGCCAATCACCAGTACATTTTTGTTTCTGGCAGTCTTGGGGTCCTTGGGGCGGCTGTTCATGGTCAGGCTCTCCGTTTTCGTCAGAATCACATTGTTCTGAAATACAGGATCAACGTAAGGTGCAATATCCTCACGGGTTCCCCAGCGGGCCGAACCATATTCCAAACCATGTCGATATTTCTTGGCGTTCTTGCTTTTAAGATACACCGCCAGCCTCAGACCAACACCGCAGCACAGCCCTACCAACAAGTCCAATGGATGCAGGCTTGGCCAGAAACTTTGCAACGCCCCAGGCAGAACCGCAACCAGCGAAAGAAACTTTTCTGAAGCATCCGCCCCTTGTGCCATTCGCCATGCCTCTCCAAAATTGGTAGCAAACAGCCCCAGCAGGATATACGGCATATTCAGCAAAATGAGCTTCTTTGATGTCCAATGTCTTTTTCATCGTTCCAGCTCCTTTCGCTTGGTGCGATCCACCACAGCATTTTTAACCATCTCTTTGAACTGATTAAGTTTTGCCAGTACGGACGGGCGCTCTGTTTTCGTTGCCTTTTTGACCTTTTTGTTGGTGTACTCTGTAAAAGCTGCTGTCAGAGCATCTGCATCACGGCCTTTGAAAAAAATCAGGTACTTTGGCGGAGAACTGCTGCGGTCCTTTTTCACCGCATAATCCACACCATATTTCCGGGCGATTTTCTCAAACTCCTTGATAGAGGGGTCTGTGATCTCAATGTTGGATATTCCCTGATTCTGACCAATGAGCTGCTTGACGGTCTGTTTGCCGTGAGGTGTCACAGGAGCGTCACGGCTTCTCTGCTTTTGCAGCTTCTTGTCCTTGCAGTGGGCCATGTACTTGCTAATGGCGGCTTTGAGCAGCCTGCCAGTGAACTTTGTTCCGCTAACAACCAGCGTCAAAGTCCTATTTTCCACTTCTTCCTGCATTTTCATCGCCTCCTTTCCACAAAATGTGCAGGGGTGGTGCATTTCTTTCTAAGGCGGGACCACCAGCCGCCGGAGGAGGTATTTTTTCATCGCTCCATCCCGCGGCTCTTTTTCTTTACCGGCTTCTTATCCGGCAGATTCCACTCTTTCCGGAACTCTGCCACACCTTTGGGGTCAAATGCCTTCAGCTTCTCCAGATCAAAGGCAACAGCAGAATATTTTCCATAACCGGACTGAACCTGATAGGGAAGCACCTTCCCCAATTTGTTCTCTTTGATGAATCGCAGCAAATCCTTGCTGATGTCACCGGAAATAAACGCCTCTCCGGGGTCCAGGGAATATCCTGGTAGGTTCACCGTCATATCTGCAAACGCCTCTGCTCCATCTTCTGTATGGGTAATCATGCCGATATAAAGCCGCTGATTATTCGCATACATTCCAAGTTGCAGCGATATGGTTTCTTCCCCATATTCCCACTTAAAGGGTACTTTCTTTTCCTCATTCATATCGGATTCCTCCTATCGTATCTGTTCTTTGTGGTCATAAAACAAATCTCCATTTCTGACCTTTGCATGGCTGAGAATCTTGATCTGCCCATTTGCCTGACTGTCCAGAGCTTTTTCATAGCCTATATCTGACAAAAACAGGCGGGTGCGTTCTCCTTTCCAGCCAACCGGGGAGTCATGCGTCAGTACATCAAAAATAATCATGTGCCGGGTGTTCTCCGCAAATCGCTGGAGATCCATGTAGTCATGACCGTGATAGTTCTGCGCCCCGGCTTTCTGGCGCATTTCCTCCATCAGCTGCCCGATTGTTTTGCCTTCCTGCATAAAACCCACTTCCTTTCCGTTCTTATGAGACCAGCAAGATCATCTCCCGCAGCTGAGCAAAGTAGAGCTTTCCCTTTGGCGTAACCAGCGTGTAGGAGCCGGTATGCCCGTGATTGCAGTAGTCTTTCACACAGAACAGCCCCGTATTTTTCACATTGGCATAGGGCAGCACATTGCCGGATGCTGTGCGGTACACAAACCGTCGTTCTATCAGAAACCGAACAAACCGGCGCTCCGGGACATCCAACTCTTTGGCGGTTGTCCTGAGATTGGTGCTGTGCTTTAAGTCGATGAACAGGTCATAGAAAGCGGCTTTGCCCTCCAGCTGTGCATTTTCCTTACGCAGAGAAATATTTGCTTCACGCTCAGCCAACAAGTCTGAGCAGAGCTTCATCAGAGCCTCCGGGAAGTAGCTACCTCCCAAAGCTTCTCTCTTGTGAGATAGGCCCCGTGCTTGCGAATGGTAGGCAGAACCTCATCGAATACCCACTGTTCAAACTGTTCTGCCGATGGCAATTTGCTGTGAACAATCAGGCGGTACAAATCTCCTTCGGGGATAAAAGTCATACTGATTTTGCGGTCGGGGCTTTGTGGGTGAGGTGCGTCGCGTTTCACGACATACCTACAATGGCGGATAATTGCATCGCGGGAATTGCTGTACCCCAGCGCAGCGGCCACATCCGTTCCGCAGAACAGGTATTTGCCGTTTTCTTCGATGACCCGGATACTGCCAAACTCCGGGTTTTTGAAAATTTCCATCTGGTTCATGTCGTGCCTCCTTTGGCATGATAAAGGCGGCCTTTACCAGCCGCCTGCGTGCATATCGTGGTTGACCAATGAAGTGAAGTGATTATTCATGGTGGTAGGCGCATTGAACAGCACCGCAAGCAGGTACTGCTTCATGTTGCGTACCTGGGTGGTGTTCTTTTGCAGACAGTCCATGACAAACTCGATGTGGGAGCTGTCCAGTTTCAAAAAACGGGAACGCACGATCTCGTGAGGAAAGTCTGCCCCAGAGATCCGGGTGGTCTTTCGTCTGGCACAGACCGTTTCTACCAACAGCTCTACGATCTCATTCAGGTCATCCAGGTAGAGAGGATAACGCTGCTTCAGACAGTCATACTCGATATTCTCCTGAATCAATTCCCGATAACTCTCTATCTCTGTGACAGACATCGCATCCCTTCCTTTCCGTTCCGGCGGTCTTGCCGCCGCTGTTTCCCGGAAGGGAATGGAATCGGTACTTGATCCATAAGTATTTGATTTTTGAGTATTTGATTTCTCTATATTTAATTCTGCGGGCTTTTCCGTATCCGGTTTATCCATATACGGGTTTTCCGTATCTGGTGAATCCGTATCCGGTTTTCTAAGCTGTGGCTGCTCGTATATGACATACTCTGTATCGCTGATGCGTCCCTGCCGGTCACGCAGCTTGTGCCGTACAATATAACCGGCGGCCTCCAATTCCCGCAACGCAGCGCCTATGGCATCCACGCCCTCCTTACAGATCTTTGCAAGACCACGGGTGGTGTAATTCCAGTCCTCTGGCAAAGACAGCATCATGGAAAGCAGCCCCTTGGCTTTTAACGACAGGTTTGCATTTCGTAAATGATGATTGCTCATCACGGTATAATCACGGGTCCGTTCAATGCGAAAAACGGCCATCGACCTCACTCCTTCCGAATTTTGGGTACAAAAAAACCGCAATCCTCATTCCAAAGAATTGCGGTGTTCAACACTTTTCAAATTTTCTTGCATAGAACCAAAACAGCGGCTTTCGAGGACGCGCCTCTGTAAATGGCTCCTCCTGGGCGAAAGGAAGTGTTTGCATCACTCGGTCAATATCCGTTGAATCCATGTCATGCTGAGATTTGCAATCTTCCCGGATTGCTTCTTGAATTTCCTTTACCGTACACATAGTCATTCCTTTCCTTTCGTTGTATGGGTTTATGAGCGGCGGCGTTTTCCCGGTTTGAAATCGAGGATATGTCCCTCAATCACACGAGCGTAACGCTTGATCTTGATCTCCCGGCGCTGCTGGCTTTGCAGGGCAGCCTGATACCCGTCCTCGGTCAAAAACAGCCGCATTTCCTCTCCGGGGCTGCCGTAAGCTGTGCTGGGACGCAGGACGGAAAACTCAATCATCCAGCGGGTGTTATCCCAAAACCTCTCTACGGCGAGAATGTTGTGTCCTTTCAGCTCACGGGCTGAAATATCCCTCATAGGCGGCTCCTTTCATCGTTCCTGGTCTCTCTGACGCTTTTTCTGCCATGCCTCCAGCAGCTTGATGATGGTTTCCTGCATCCGCTGGGGCGTATAGCTTTTAGGGAAATACTTCCGCAAGGTGTCAGAGGTAAATGTCACTCGGTCCAGATCGCTTTTCTTTTCCTCACCCATGATGACACGCATCATATCGAGGGTCAGATGCCCCTCCTGACTGTATTTCTTTGAGCCGCTGGGCTTGAGAAAGAGAAGGGGTAGCCTGTTCGCTGTCCATCGCGTCCAACAGGTCTACCTGTTCCTCCTTTTTGAGAAAGGACAGCTCATAGGCAGGGTTCAGGGCAATCTTCTTTTCATCCACCATATCCATCAATTCAGGAATCAGCTCTGTCAGACGGATATAGCGCTGAACTTGATTTCTGCTTGAACCAGCCTGCTGAGCCAATATTTCATCGGCTCTCAACTTCGTCCCAACTTGGGACGAAGTTAAATCAACTCGCTCTCCCTGATGTTTCATGGCATCCAGCTTCATCTTGTAGGCAAATGCTCTTTCACTGGGGAGCAGACTTTCTCGTTGCAGGTTGCTGTCAACCATAATGATCGTGGCGGCATCATCATCCAAATCCCGAACAATGACCGGCATGGTCTCCTTTTCTGCCAGCTCACTGGCTCTGTGCCGCCTGTGTCCGGCTACCAGCTCATAACCGCCCTCCGGGTCCGGTCGAGCAATCGCCGGAACCAGAACGCCATACTGCTTGATACTGTCTGCGGTCTCCATCATGGCTTCGTCATCCTTGACTTTGAATGGATGCCCTTTGAACGGGTGCAGTTCCGACAGCGGGATTTCTACTACTTTTTCTCTCTGAGCATCGGCACGGCTCTCCTCCGTAGAAAACAGATCATCTACCGATGCCAGTTCTACTTTTTTCGCGCTGCTTTTCAAGTTTCAACACCTCCTTCGTCAGATTTCGATACCCCTCTGCCACCTTACCGCCAGGGTCATGGACGAAAATGCTTTTTCCCTCTGCGCTAATTTCCTTTGCACGGACAGAGTGTGGAATCTCCGTTCCAAAGACTTTGATTTTACTTCCATAGGTGTCCCGCAGCAAAGCAGCAATCTCTTTGGCAAAGTTGGTGCGGTTATCCACCATCGTCAGCAGTATACCGTCAATCTGGAGCTTTGGATTGATCTGCCGTTTTACCTTGCTGACCGTAGATAAAAGCTGTTCCAGTCCTTTGGCGGGCAGATACTCTGCCTGAACGGGAATTATGATCCTGTTCGCAGCCGCCAGCGCATTGACCGTAAGCATCCCCAACGAGGGCTGACAGTCAATCAGGATATGGGAATATTGTCCCTTCAGTGTGTCCAGATATTGCCGTAAAACCGTTTCACGGCTCATGGCGTTTACCAGAGAAACCTCCATACCGGAAAGCTGAATATCCGCAGGCATCAGGTCAACGCCTTCTGCATGATGCAGAATACCTTCTCCGGGGCGTATAGGCTGATCCATCAGAATTTTGCCCATTGCATCCGACAGTGTAAATGGCAGCTTGTCCGGTTGCGGATTTCCCAAGCTGATTGTCAGACTTCCTTGTGGGTCCCCGTCGATCAGAAGCACTTTCTTTCCGGCCTGTGCCAGACCTATTCCCAAGTTCGCACAGGTTGTTGTTTTGCCAACGCCGCCTTTCTGGTTGGCGATGGCGATGATTTGCGTGTTCAAATAAACCTCCTCCTTCTACAAAAAATATCCCTATTCCGAAAAATAGGGATGAAAAAAGCCGCTTACTCAAATAAATGAATAAACGGCTATGTAAGAAATATTCGATTGTAAGTAAAGTTTTATATCACTGCAAAATAACGAAGTGCATCTTTGATTGCTTCTACCTTTTCTGGTGTCGGATGTTTCCTCGGCTGTTTCAATTCTTCTACCGCATTAGGAGCATCATACATCGGCAATCCCAAATTTCGCTTTACCTCTGCGATATATGCGGTATGTACCTTGAAGCCGTATTTCGCTTCTATGTACTCCTTAATCATTTTGTATGTCACTTTTTCTTTGGGCTTGTACGCTTCGGCTCTTTTAGCAATACTATCTACCGGAATCTTGCCCTCGCCCTCTCCAAACTCCACATCAATGTGGATATAACTGTCGGCTTTTTTGTGGGACAAAAGAACTACCGTCTCCACATGCCGAGTCTGGGGGAAGAGGTCCACCGGGGTGAAGCCCTTTGCCTTATACCCATGGCGGGCAAAAATCGCCACATCCCGCGCCAAGGTCTCGGGGTCGCAGCTGACGTAGACTACCCGGCGGGGGGCCATTTTGGCCACGGCGGTGATGCACTCGGGCGTGCTGCCGGCGCGGGGCGGGTCCAGGAAGACCACGCCCGGATGCAGGCCCTCGTCCGCGGCGGCGGCCATCCACTCGGTAGCGTCGGCGCATACAAATTTGGCGTTGGACAGTTTATTATGCCGGGCGTTGGCGGCGGCATCTTTCACGGCGGCGGGGTTGCGCTCCACGCCGATGACCTGCCCTGCGTGGGGCGCGGCGCACAGGCCGATGGTGCCGATGCCGCAATAGGCATCCACCACGGTCTCCTTGCCGGTCAGCTTGGCGGCGTCCAGCGCGGCGCGGTACAGCACCTCGGTCTGCCGGGGGTTGACCTGGTAAAAACTGCGGGAGGAAATGGCAAACTGCAGCCCGCACAGCGTGTCCAGCACAAAGCCGGGGCCGTAGAGCGTTTTCTCCCGGTTGCCCAGCACAGCGCTGCTTAAAGTGGGGTTAATATTTTGCACAATACTGACGACCCACGGCGCTTTTTTGCGCAGAGCCGCGCAGAAATTACGGCTGCCGGGCAGCTCCGGCCCCGGCGTGACCAGTGTGACCAGCACCTGCCCCTTGCGGGAGCAGCGCAGCACCACGTGGCGCAGCAGGCCGGTGCGCTTGTCCTCGTCAAAAGCCGTGTAGCGGCAGGCGCGGGCGGCGTCCTGCACGGCGGCCAGCGTGCGGTTCAGCACCTCGTTTTGCAGCAGGCAGTCGGCCGAGGGCAGCACCTTATGGGTGCCCTCGGCGTACAAACCGCAGACCAGCTTGCCCTGCTGGGTGGCAAAGCTGGCGATGGCTTTATTGCGGTAATGCCACGGCTCGGCCATGGTGCGCAGCGGGGCCACCGGAGCAAAACCGCCCAGCAGCTTTTGCAGGCGCTGCTGTTTTTCGGCGGTCTGGCGCGGATAGGGCAGTGCCAGCAGCGGGCAGCCACCGCACTTTTTACTAAAATTAACACAGGTCTTGGCCATGGGGCATCTCCTTTAAAATTGCAAGGGCAATACCGCATAATTCTAAGTGCCGATACGGCGAGCGAGGTGCGGCAGCTGCTAAGCCAAAAGCGCAGATAATACTTTGTGTATTATCGAGCATTTTGGCAACGCAGATGCCGTGCCGCACACCGAGCCGCAGCGAGGCGCTTCGGAGCGCAACCGACGCTTTGCGGCGGCTCTTGGCGCGGAGATCCGCCGGAGCGGTGCTTAAGCCGTCAGGCGGGAATTGTGCGGTGTTGCCCAAGGTCTTGCGCGGTATGCTACAATAAAGCTAGAGTATTTTTTGCGGCGTGTGCCGCATATTGTACAAACGGAGGGACTTTGTATGAACGTACTGCTGATCAACGGCAGCCCCCACAAGGAGGGCTGCACCTACCATGCCCTGTGTGAGGTTGCCAAAACGCTGAACGCCGCGGGCATTGAGACGACGATCTACCACATCGGCCCCGCGCCGGTGGGCGGCTGTGTAGGCTGCGGCGGCTGCGCCAAGGCCGGGCACTGTGTGTTCGGCGGGCCGGTGGTGGATGTGCTGCCACTGGTGGAAAAGGCCGACGGCATCGTGTTTGGTGCGCCGGTACACTATGCCACGGCGGCGGGCAGCATGCTGGGCTTTATGCACCGGCTGGCCTACAGCGCCGGGCGGTATCTGCGGCACAAACCGGCGGCCATCGTGACCAGCGCACGCCGCGCCGGCACCACCACCGCCATTGAGGCTATGGAAAAGATCCCGCAGTTCTACGAGATGCCGCTGGTCAGCTCCACCTACTGGCCGATGGTCCACGGCACCAGCGGCGATCAGGTGGCCCTGGACGAGGAAGGCTGCCAGATCATGCGCAACCTGGGCACCAACATGGCCTGGCTGCTGAAGTGCATCGAGGCCGGCAAGGCCGCCGGTGTGGAAGTCCCCACCGCCGAGGGCGGCAAGCGGACGAATTTTATCCGTTGATAAGCTGTTTTTGAAAGGAGCCGCGCGGCGGCTCCTTTTTTTATTTTATGGGTACAAATCAAATTACCATTTAAATTACCATGATGGCGTAAAATCCCAGCGCCGAAGCCGCCGCGATATAGGCCACACGCCCGGCCACGGCAAACACCAACCCAAAGGCCAGCCCGGCCAGCACGTCGCTGACAAAGTGTACGCCCGTGACAACGCGGGAGACCGCTATGATGACGGCCAGAACCGCCAACACTGTCCCCAACGGCGGCAGCACGTACCACACCGCCGCTGCAATGGCCGCGGCTGAGAAGCAGTGGCGGCTGGGCATGCTCTGGCCGATCTTATCTTTTGGAAACAACGGTACAAAGCCATATTTCGTATAAGGGCGCGGACGGTTAATGGCCGCACGCAGAGCCGTACCCACCACAAACGCCGCCGCAGGCACCACGGCAGTAACCCCCAGCGGCACCCACATAGCATGCCAGGCCAACCAGGCCAGCAGGCCCAGATACAGCAGATACACCGCCACCACAGCCCCCGTGCTGACAGCCCGCAGCGCCTTTTTTGCCGCCGGGCGGGCGTTGAACCAGCCGATCACCGTGCGATATTGCTGTTCGTTCATGGGTAGACCTCCCTAGTGTAAAATAGTACAGCATAAGCATAACACCGCGCAAAAGGGTTGTCAAACGCAGCGGCGCACAATATAATAGGTGTAACGTAAAAATAGGAGGATCCTGTTTTGTTTGGTTTTGCAAATGCGCTGCTGCTGGCCCTGTTTGCCGCAGCGGGTGTTGATTTGGTTTTGGCGCTGCACCGCAAGGCAGTGGGGCAGCTGTTTACCGTGCCGCACTATCTGTTTGGGGATTGGGGCGGCGAGGCCCGTGCCCGGTGGGGGCAGCGTGCCTTTTTGCTGGTGCTGATGCTGTATGAGTTTACGGTGGTGTTCTGCAACAGCATGGCGCGGGAGAACTGGCCCTTTTTGCAGGGGCAGCTTGCCCCGGTGTTAGACATGATTATGTACACGCTGCTGTGCGGCAAGATTTTGCTGGGCACCCGCTACACCTGGCGGGAGCTGATCTGCGCCGGTGTGCTGTATTTTGTGGCGCGGTGGGTATATTTCAACGGGCAGAACATCTGGTTTTTGGGCCTTGTGATGGTGCTGTTGGCAGCCAAAGATGTGCCGCTGCGGCGCAGTTTGCAGGCGTTTTTAGGCTGCGGCGTGCCCACGCTGGCGCTGGTGGAAGTGCTGCATTTTGCGGGCATTATCGCCCCCGACGCGCTGAGCGAGCGCAGCGGCAGCTACCGGCTGATGTTCGGGTACGGGCACCCCAACACCTTTGGCGGCATCGTGTTTGGGCTGGTGCTGGCCTGGGTGCTGCTGCGCCAGGCAAAGATCACCTGGGCCGAGATCGCCGCCGTAGCGGGCGTGGGGCTGTTTTTATACAAGGGCCCGGCGTCGCGGTCGCCTGCGCTGTGCGCGTTTTTGCTGGCAGTGCTGCTGGTCTGCGCCAAACCGGTGGGCGCGCGCAAAGGGCGCAAGCTCACCGCCGGGCTGTGCGCCGCCATGGTGCCGGTGGTGGGGGCCATCAGCTATATTTTGCCGCTGTTCGTGGTAAAAATTGGTCCCTGGGCGGACGAAATCGGCCCCGCGTGGCTGGCAAAGCTGGACAGCCTGCTGACCTGCCGCATCTCGCTGGCGTGGGCGGCGTACCGCATGTACGACACAAAAATTGCCGGCCAGATGCTGATGGACTGGCCGGCGATCGACAATATTTTTGTGTATTTCCTGTACCAGTTTGGACCGGTACTGGTGGTGTTGGCGGGCATCCTGATGGCCGTGACGCTGTACCGGCTGGCCCGGCACGGCCGCTGGCAGGCGGCGGCCTGTTTGCTGGTGGTGCTGTTTTACGGGTATATGGAGACGCAGGTCATCCACATCACCAGCGACCCGGCGCTGTTGCTGCTGGTACCAGCAGTGTTTGGGGATTCGCTTTCAGATTGATTTTGGCCCGCTTGTCGCAGCTGGCTTACGTGGCTCACCACCTTGCGGTGAGCCACTTTTTTTAACGGCATCTAACCGTTATGCGTACTCTTTTGTGACCAAAAAGGGAGGCCCTTATGGATGCAACCCATGATAAAAGGGCGTCACCGCATGATGGTGACGCCCGCAGGGCTGTACCTTAATCCTCAGGGTATTCGATCTCCACGCCGTCGGCTTCCGCGGCGGTCTTCGCCGCCGTAACCAGCCCGCTTACCTCGCCGGAGGGCTTCTCCAGCAGGTACGCCCCTACCGGTTTGGTTTTGTACACCAGCAAAACGCAGTAGGTATCCTCGTCGCCGGTGGAAAGCTGCGGGCAAAGCAGCGTCCACTTTTCCACCGTTTTGCCTTTGTAGCCGCCCAGGTCCAGGCCGCTTTCCTGCACCACCTGGTTGAAAGCGGTAAAGCTGTCGTCCCACTTTTTGGGGATCTTCACCTTATCCACCGCCGCGCTGGACAGGTCCGTCTCGAACCCGTAGCCCGTAAAGTAGGTGCCGATGTCCTGGGTGGTCTCCACCGTGGCCGTCACCGGTGCAGCCGCAGCCACCGCGTCGCCGGAGAAATGCACCGCTGCCGCCACCGTGCCGCACAGGCATACCGCGCACAGGGCAAGCGCCCCCGCCTGCCGCAAGCCGGGTTTTGTTACCGTAAATAAAAACATACGCAGCCCCCCTGCCATTCGTTTTCACATAATGGTATGCGGAGGCTGCGTTTTGTATGTTATTTGTATTTTTCCACCGGCTCGTACCACTGGAAGATCACAGCATCGTTCTCGGCTTCCAGCTGCTTGGTGTTATGTTCCGGCAGGGCGGTCCACATCACCGGCATCGCGCCCAGGGCGTCGGCCAGGCGGACAGCCCAGTTGCGCTTATCGGGGCACCAGGCAATAAAATCCGGCCGGCCCAAAAAGTTGCCAAAGCAGTGGGACAACACATACGCCGGGACGGGATGGGTGCCGTCATGGCGGTAGCTGCGGTAACTGTCGGACAGCTGACCGCGCAGCACGCCGGGCGCCTGGTGGCGGATGATGCCCACCACGCGGGGGTCGAAGCTCTCGATGCAGTAGGGGCCGGGGTAGGCTTTCAGTGCGGCCAGGGTGGCACGGCAAAGGTCCTCCAGGTAGGGCTTGGTGTACTCGTGGCGGCTCTTGATCTCGACGATCAGCGGCGTGGCGGGATTGGCCTCGGCCACAGTGCGCAGCATGTCGGCAAACAGCGGCGGGTGGTCATCGCTGCCCGCCAGCGGCATGGCAGAGAACTCCGCCCAGGCGGCATCGTGGACAAAGCCCTTGCCGGGGGTCATGCGGTCCAGCGTATCATCGTGGAAAACCACCAGCTTATGGTCAGACGTAAACTGTACGTCCAGTTCAATGCCGTAGCCGTGGCGGGCCGCGGCGGCAAAAGCGGGCAGGCTGTTTTCCGGCGGGCGCTGGTCCTTGCCGAAGTAGCCGCGGTGGGCATAGTTGCGGCCATAGAACAGGGCCCGCAGGTCCTCGCGCTTAGCGCCGGGCCAGACGGCAAACAGCACCAGCGCAGCCAAAATCACCAGTATTACTAGCAAAATCATAATCTTTCACGCTCCGTCGCCATTGTACCGCGCGGCGCGGCAAAATGCAAGGTGGTGACACCCGCCAAGCGCAAACTTTTAAAACTTTTTCCCAAAAGTTTTCACAATTCTTCCATCATCACATTGTATTGTGTTATTATTATAAATAGAGGTAAATGAGGAGGTCATCCTTATGGCAAAAATATTGATCGTTGACGATGAACCGCGTATCCGGGACCTGATCCGGGAGCATCTGCAGTACGCCGGTTTTGTGTGTGAGGAAGCCGGGGACGGCGGCGCGGCGCTGGCCGTGCTGGCCCAGGGGGGCATCGACCTGGTGATCCTGGACATCATGATGCCCTTTATGGACGGCATGACCTGCCTGCGCGAGATGCGCACCCGCAAGATCATGACCCCCGTCATCATGCTGACTGCCCGCAGCGAGGAATACGATAAACTGGCCGGCCTCGAGGGCGGCGCCGACGACTACGTCGTCAAGCCCTTCTCCCCGCGGGAGCTGGTGGCCCGCGTCAAGGCCGTGCTGGCCCGCACCATGCCCAAACCGGTCGAGAACTCCGGCGTGTTCACCTTTGGCGACCTGGTCATTGATACCGCCAGCCACAGCGTCAAGGTAGCCGGGCAGGAAGCCCCGCTGACCCCCAAAGAGTTCGACCTGCTAGTCTTTTTGGTCAACAACAAGGGCATCGCCCTGAGCCGCGAGAAAATTTTGCAGCAGGTGTGGAACTACGATTATTACGGCGAGGACCGCACCGTGGACACCCACATCAAAATGCTGCGCGGCCATCTGGGCCCCTGCCGCAAATTCATCGTTACCGTGTGGGGCATCGGGTATAAATTCGACCCCGAAGTCTTATCGTAAGGGAAGTGCCGCGCTTTGAAAAACGCTAAAAAGCGCGCCCCGTCCATCAGCATCCGCTGGCAGCTGATGTTCTTCATCGGAGCCATGACCCTGCTGACCGTGGGGCTGATCTGGGGCATCATCACCTACGCACTGGCCCCGAAATATAACGCCACCATCCGCCAGAACCTGATCGACAAAGCCAGCGCCATCACGGCCATTTTTGACCAGACCGACTCCGAAATTTCCAGCCGGGATTTCGGTGTTTTGCAGCTGGACGATGATTTTTGGACTGCTTTAGGCCAGACCTTTTCCGACAAAAAGATCAATATGGACGGCTACTGCGTCGACTTCAGCGATTCGACGCTGCGCTGCCTGAAAGCCTACGAGAGCATGTTTCCTTGCCTGCTTCACGAGAGCAGCGGCTCGTTCAGCGGGGAGTTCGGGTACAACCTCAACACCCGCCAGCTCATCACCTTTAGGCAGGAATTGTTCGAGGAAGGCTCACTGTACAAGATCGTGCAGATCGGCTCCACCCGGCAGATGCTGGTGGGCCAGCTTTCGGCGGACGGCAAGTACGGCATCATCGTGTCCACCGGCATGGCACAGATCGCCACAGCCGCCGAGGTGCTGCGCAGCATCCTGTGGCCGGTGGCGCTGATCTTGCTGGTGCTGGATCTGCTGTTTGCCATGCTGTTCAGCCGATGGTTCACCCGGCCGGTGCAGCAGCTTTCCAGCGGTGCAAAAGAGATTGCTGCCGGCAATTATGATATCCAGCTGCCCGTTGTACACCATGACGAGATTGGCCAGCTGGCCGAGGATTTCAACCACATGGCCGCTGAGGTCAAGCGCAGCGCCCAGCTGGAAAAGGACATTCTGGCCAATGTCAGCCACGACCTGCGCACCCCGCTGACCCTGATAAAGGGCTACGCCGAGACTGTGCGCGACCTGACCGGCACTGACGCCGAAAAGCGCACCGAGCAGTGCAACATCATTGTGGACGAGACCGACCGTCTGTCGGCACTGGTCAACAGCGTGATGGAGCTGAGCAAGGTGCAGAGCGGCGCCGAAAAGCCCAACCTCATTGATTTTGACATGGGCGAACTTTGCTTTGAAGTTGCGGGCCGCTACGACGCCCTGTGCGACCAGAACCACTGGCATCTGGAGTTGCAGGCCGACGAGGCCGCCCCGGTGCGGGCCGACCCCGCCATGATGGAGCGGGTGCTGCATAACCTCTTGGGCAACGCCTTCCACCACATCGGTGCGGACGGCCAGGTGATGCTGCGGGTGCTGCCCCAGGCGGACGGCTGCCGCGTGGAGATCGAGGATCACGGCCCCGGCATCCCGCCGGAGGATCTGCCCTATATCTTTGACCGCTACTACCGCGCACGGCAGGATTCCGGCAAAGTGGGCACCGGGCTTGGGCTTTCCATTACCAAAGCAATTTTACAACAGCACGGCTTTGCCTTTGGCGTAAACAGCGCCGTGGGGCAGGGCTCCACCTTCTGGTTCGTGATGCGGGACGTCCGCACCGGGCCGCAAGCCTGAAAGGAGACCCCGTATGGACGAGAAACTGAACCGCAAGATGGACGAACAGCTGGCCAGCCGCGTGGCCGAACTGGATGCCCATAACGACGAGACCGGCGACGGCAAACTGGACGCCGCCGACCTGAAAGCCCAGCTGAACCGCATTGAAGCCCAGCTGGAACTGCAGGACGAGCAGAACCGCAGCATTATGAAAAACCAGCGCCTGCGCATGCTGCTGACCATCATCATCACGGTAGTGCTGCTGGTGGTGCTGGGGCTGTTCTGGAACCACATGGACCAGGCCTATAAAGAGGTCATGACCGCCTGCACACAGGTAAACGAACTGGCCGACACCCTGCAAAGCAGCCTGGACACGCTGGACCCCGATGAACTGAACAACATGATGCAGGACCTGCCTGCCATCACCGAGCAGCTGAAGCAGCTGGATGTGGACAGCCTGAACACCGTGCTGCAAGGTTTGCCCACCTTGATGGACAACGTGAATAAACTGCAGCAGCAGGTGGAGACGATCACGAATACGTTCAGCGGAATTAGTGCGCTGTTTGGAAAATAATTTTTTGGAAGGCCCCCACTTGCGGGGCCTTTTTTCACACCTCATACAAAACTTTTACACAAATTCATGCTATAATGCCAAAGTCAAAATTTACCACCCCGTCAAAGAGGAAGGAATACCAAATGGAAGATACCGTAAAGACCCGGCGCAATCCGCTGGCATGGTTCAGCAAGCATAAAAAGCTGACCGCCCTGCTGCTGGTGGTGCTGATCGCAGCTGTGCTGGTGCTGCGCGCTGTGCTGGGCGGCAAAAAGGCCGCCGGTTCCACCTACCAGTTCGTGCGCACCTCCACCCTGCAAAAGACAAGCCTGACCGACTCGGTGAGTGTGAACGGCACCGTAAAATCCGGCTACGAGGCCAGCGTCACCGTGGCAGATTCGGCCAAGCTGTACAAGGTCAGCGAGGTCAAGGTGGCCGTGGGCGATACCGTGAAAAAGGGTGACGTCATTGCCACGCTGGACACCTCCGACCTGGAAAAGCAGATCGAAAGTGCCGAAGAAAGCTACGGCGACACACTGAAATCGGCCCAGACCAGTTATGACCGTGCTACCGCCGACCTGGAAACTTCCACCGTGCAGCACGAGAATAGCCTCATCGACCTGCAGGCCAAGATCGACCAGGCTGACCAGAATTTGCAGGATGCCAAGGATGCCCTGACCAAGGCGCAGGAGAACGAGCGCAAGACCCAAAGCACCTACGATACTGCGGTATCTGACTATAACACGCTGAAATCCGCCTATGACAGCGCTTCGGCCAGCATCAGCGCATATACCCAGGAGAAAAATGATGCCGCTACCGCACTGAACAACGCCCTTTACGCTGCCAATCAGGCTTTAAGCGCACAGCTGGCCGACCCGGACAATGATGAAAAACGGCAAGCTGCTGAAGATGCCCAAGCTAAAGTTACAGATGCCCAAAACACGTACAATGAAGCTGACCAAAAGCTGACGGAAGCGCAGAATAGCTGCTCCGCTCCTTCGCTGGGCCTGTACGGCTTTACCAGCATCCAGACCGCGCTGACCCAGGCGGATTCCACCAAGACCCAGGCTGAATCCGCACTGGACAGTGCCAAAAACGCTGTCGACACTGCCAATACCCAGATCAGTACCTGTGAGCAGCAGGTCAAAGCAGCCCACGACAGCTACGACCAGGAGAAGAACTACTCCAACCTGCTGAACAAATCCCAGAATGTGGAGGACAGCGCTACCAAGCTGGAGCAGGCCCAGCGTACCCCGGACAATCTGGAAACACTGCGCAGCACCCTGGAGGACTGCACCCTGACTGCCACGATGGACGGTACCATCACGGCGCTGAATGCTACCGTTGGTTCGGTCTGCAGCGGCACCGTGGCTACCATCCAGAATACCGATGCACTGGTGGTGGACGTGACCATTCCCGCCAACAGCGTGCCTAAACTTTCTACCGGCATGACCTGCCACATCACCAGCGATGCCACCGGCGACGCTGTGATCGACGGCACCCTGACCCAGATCGACCCTGTTGCCAACGACACGGGCAGCTTCGGCGCCAAGGTCGTGGTCAATGGCGATGCGGACGGCCTGCTGATCGGCATTTCCGCCAAGGTGGAGATCGTTATCAGCGAGAAAGACAACGTCTTTATCGTGCCCCGCGACGCTGTGGGCACCGCCGACGACGGCAGCAGCTACGTGCTGCGCAAGACCGGCGGCGAAGGCGTGGATATGACCTTTGAGCAGGTGACCGTGACCACCGGCGACACCAACGATTTCTATGTGGAGATCACCGGCAGCGACCTGCAGGAGGGCGATGTCATCCGCTCCAGCGCCGACCTGACCCAGGGTATTGAGACCAGCAGCGACTCCACCCTGCCCGACGGCGTGCAGCAGATGGAAAACGGCGACCTGTATGTAGGCGACCCCAGCAACATGCCCGAGGGCACTGTTGTGATGGGCGGCGGCGATGCCCCGGCAGGCGGCCCTGACGGCGGGCCGGGAGGCGGACAATGAGCCAGAGCCCTACCCCCATCCGCCGCGGCGCCGACGCCCGCGATACCGAAGCCTTTGCCAAACAGATCGCTGCAAGCCTGCTGACCCAGAATGATGCCCCGCAGCCTGTCTCCCCTGTCCCGGAAACCAAAAAGCCGCTGATTGAGATGCACGGCATCCGCAAAAGCTACTACATCGGCAAGCCCAATGAGTTGGAAATTCTGCACGGCATCGATTTGACGGTCTACCCCGGTGAATTTGTGGCCATCGTGGGCGAGTCCGGCTCCGGCAAATCCACCCTGATGAACATCATCGGCGTGCTGGATAAGCCCACCGCCGGTGAGTACACGCTGGACGGCGTGAACATCCATGACGCCAAAGATAACCAGTTGGCCGATATCCGTAACCGCAAGATCGGCTTTGTGTTCCAGACCTACAATCTGATCGGCCGGCAGAGCGCCTTGAAAAACGTCGAGTTGCCGATGCTGTACGCCGGTGTGCCCGGCGGTGAGCGCACCCGCCGCGCCAAGGAATGGCTGGAGCGCGTAGGCATGGGCGAGCGCATGAAGCATCAGCCCAACGAGCTTTCCGGCGGCCAGAAGCAGCGTGTAGCCATCGCCCGCGCCATGGTCAACGAACCGGCGCTGATTTTGGCCGATGAGCCCACCGGCGCGCTGGACAGCCAGACCAGCCGCACCGTCATGGATCTGTTCCATGAAATGCACAACACCTACCACAAAACCATCGTGCTCATCACCCACAACCCCGAGCTGGCCGACGAATGTGAGCGTGTGCTGACCCTGCGGGACGGGCTGATCGTGGGCGAAAGAAAGGGGAGTGGCAAACGTGCAGCTCTTTGAGAATATCAGCATGGCCTTTGCCAGCGTGCGCAGCAACAAGATGCGCAGCCTGCTGACCATGCTGGGCATCATCATCGGCATTGCGGCGGTCATTGCCATTGTCACGGTGGGCAACAGCATGACCGGCTCGGTCACTGACTCAATGTCCGGCATGGGCGTAAGCAACATTACGGTAACGGTCAAGCAGAAAACCTCCGGCGATACCCAGGGCACGGCCCAGGGTGTGACGCTGCGCCGCTTTATGGACGAGACTCCCGGCGAAAGCGACCGCATTACCGATGCGATGATCCATGATTTTTATGCAGCTTTCCCTGACAAGGTAGACCACTTTGAATACACGGTGGACGTCGGCCAGGAGACGATTTCTAAATACGGCGACCCCACCACGACCATCAAAGCCTCAGTCAGCGGCGTGAACCACGACACGCTGGCCAACAAGGACGATGACTCGCAGATCTTATACGGCCGCTGGCTGGACGATGCCAAAGACGCGGGCCGTATGCTGGCCTGTGTCTCGGAGAAGTTCGTCACCCAGGCCATCGGCGGCAGCCCGCAGGATGCCATCGGCAAGTCCTTCACTCTGCAGGGCAGCGACGGCAATTTGTACACCTATTTCATCGTAGGTGTGTATAAATACACCGAGGACAGCTATTCCAGCATGTTCGGTTCCACCAGCGATGATGACATCCAGACGGACATCTACATCCCGCTGGACGTGGCCCGCACCATCACCGGCATCGCCAGCGGCTACCAGAGCTTTACGGTGGTGGCCGCCAACGGCGTGGACGTGACCAGTTTTGTGAACACCGTAGGCGATTTCTTCGCCAGCTACTACACCTACAACGACAGCTGGACGGTCAGCGCGTCCAGCATTTCCAACCTGGTAGAAAGCATGACCGAAATGCTGAACACCGTGTCTCTGGGCATCTCGGCCATTGCTGCCATCTCGCTGCTGGTGGGCGGCATCGGCGTTATGAACATCATGATGGTCTCGGTCACCGAGCGCACCCGTGAGATCGGCACCCGCAAGGCGCTGGGCGCCCCGGCGTCGGCCATCCGCATGCAGTTTATCACCGAGAGCGTGATCCTCTGCCTGATCGGCGGTGTCATCGGCGTGGTGCTGGGTATCGCGGCCGGTGTGGGATTGAGCACCCTGATGAAAGTGCCGGGCAAGCCTACGATTTCTTCCATTGTAGTGGCCGTTGGTTTCAGTATGGCCATTGGCGTGTTCTTCGGGTATTACCCCGCCAACAAAGCCGCCAAGCTGGACCCGATTGAGGCTTTGAGATACGAATAACCGTTAAAATCCGAAATAAAACACCCCCGGATGCACATTGGTTCGTGCATCCGGGGGTGTTTTGCTTTATTTACTCCGCGCTTTCCGGGGTGGCAATTTCGGTGGTCTGGCTGCCGTAGAGGGCGTTGAACTGGCGTTCCGTTTCCTCATTCAGGTAATCAACGCTGGGGTAAACGCCGTCGTGTTCATCGGCATAGCGATTGCTGATCTGTTCCCGCAGGTCAGCCTTGATGGCGTTGTCGCGGGCTTCTTTGCTGTCGTAGCAATCGTAGTTATAGTAGTAGCCCTTCTGCACCCGCCTGGCCAGCTGCTCGGTGGTCAAGCCGTCGGCAAAGGATTGGGAGAACTCGGCACGGTAAGTATCATACACGCCGCCGACATTTTCCTCGGTGCCAAAATTCATGGTGGTAAAGTTCCAGCCTGCGGCTTTGGCGGCCTGCACAATGGCGGCACAGTTGGCGGCAAACTCCGGCTCATTGCCGGCGGCGTCCTGGCGGAAGTTCAGGTACAGGATCAGGGTGTCGCCCGGCTCCAGCGTGTTGTCCACGTTTTCCATATCGGTGCGGTTAAAATCAACGCTGGCGTACATCGAGGTCACGCTGGCTTTCAGCTCCGGGTCGGCGGAAAGCTGCTCGTACATGCTGTCCACGACCTGCTGCTCGATGCGTTTTTCGGCGTTGCGGTCCGCGCCGCCCAGCCAGCGCCAGGCCAGCGGTATCAGGGACGCCGTGCCCACCACGACCAGGACAAACGCGCAGCCCAAAATGCCCAGCCAATCAAACTTGAGCTTTACGTTTGGCTTGGTGCTGTAGACCAGCACCTCGATGCCCAGCACGATGAGGATGACCGGCGCGAATTTTAACACAGCCAGCAGGTTTGCCTTGGGCATGAACTGCTGGGCCAGCAGCAGTACACCACCCGCGATGAGCAGCACCGCAAAGGCCATCGTGCCCACGCGGCGGACTTTTTTAGGCGGTTCCGCCGGGGAATTTTGCACCGGCGGGTTGGTTTTCATTTCATCCATTTTGTTATACCTCGCTTTGCATTATACAGATTGTATTATGACAATACCGCATAATTCTAAGTGCCGATACGGCGAGCGAGGTGCGGCAGCTGCTAAGCCAAAAGCGCAGATAATACTTTGTGTATTATCGAGCATTTTGGCAACGCAGTTGCCGTGCCGCAGCCGCCGGAGCGGTGCTTAAGCCGTAAGGCGGGAATTGTGCGGTGTTGCCTTAGCATTAAGACGCAACAGAGCAGCGCCTCCCTCTGCGAGGGAGGTGGCTGCGCGAAGCGCAGACGGAGGGAGAGACCGCCCCATTAGCTGCCGCTGAATCGTAGGCTCTCTCCCCCATCCGCTTCGCGGGAGTCCCCTCCCAGAGGGGGCCTTTTTATGGTCTGCTTCCTTACTGCTTCTCATTCGGATACGGCGGAAGGGTGTCGGCCTCGTTGGGGTCAGCCTTCTTGGCCGGGTGCAGGCCCAGCAGCTTGATGCCGGCCACCACCAGCAGGATGCCCACCAGGATATTGGGGATGCCGTGGATGATATCATACGCATAACCGTAGCCGAAGAAATGCTCCAGCACGGTGGTCATCCAGTCCGCGATGAGGATATCATACAGCGCCCAGACGCCAAAGGCGATCAGGCCCCAGCCCAGCAGCTTGTTATGCTGGGGCAGTATGGCCCTAATATTGTCCCAGTTGGCGGGCAGAAGCAGGTCGTCGTCCTTGGGTTCCCCTGCCGCCAGATGACGGATGAGGTCATAGGTGTCAAAAAAGCTGTACATCCACACGATGACTGAGCCAACGACCAGAACATCCACCAGCGTGCCTGCCATGATAAACAGGCAGAAGAACGTGATCATCGACAGGCCGCGCTTCATATAACCGTAGTACATCTGGCCCGCGCCGGGGATGCAGGCAAAAATAAATGTCAGAAATGCGTTCTTTTTCATAGTTTATTTCCCCTTGGCGGTATCGCCGCCGATTGGTTCTGTTTTCAGCTGTTCCAGGCCGCTTTCGGCGGTCAGGGTAAAGTTTTTAAAGGTATTGTTCAGGCTTTCGTAAAAGCCGCCCACTACGCTGTTCACGCGCTGGCGGAAACTGGGCTGCGGCTCTGTGGGTGTGGGTCTGGCCACGGGCACGCCTGTGCTACCAGTTATGCCGAAAGTGGTCACGTTCCACAGCAGGAAAGCCAGCGCCACCGCGGCCGCCGTGGAAACGTAGCGGTTGGTCATAATGCGGAAGCTGCGCAGCCGCATGAGGTTCTGCACCTGCGGGATCAGGTCGCGCATCGGCTGCTGCAGGCATTCCGGCGCGTTATCGATCATTTTGGTGTACCGCAGCAGGCAGTAATCGCAAAATGTCAGGTGCTCGGCCGCTTCCAGCGCCCCCAGATCGTCGAGGGTGCCGTCCTTCAGGGCATACAGACCCTCGTCGGTCAGGTGGCCTTCGGCGTCAAACAATTTTTCGTTATCAAAGTAAAGGCTCATTCCTTCTGCCTCCTCTCGATGATCTGCTGGCGCAGGATGTTCTTGGCGCGCCAGAGCTGGTTATTGACCGTGGCAGGCGGACGGCCAACGGCGGCCGCGATCTCTGCGGTGGTCTTATGTTCCAGAAAATAGAGCACGGCGATCCTGCCGTAGGGTTCACGCAGGGTGCGCACCATGGTTTCCACTTCGGCAGCACCGGCTTGGGCGGTCAGCTGCTCGATGGGGTCCTGCGCGTCACCGACGGGTGCTCCCCGTGGTTCGGGCAGGGCATCGTCCCCCGGGGCTTCCACCCGGCGCACCCAGCTGCTTTTTAAGTGGTCCTTGCATTTGTTGGCGGCCACACGCACCAGCCAGGCCTTGTAATACTGGGGCTCGCACCGGTCAATGGCCGAAAAGGCAGAGAGGAAGGTATCCTGGGTCAGGTCCGCGGCGGTGTGGGGGTCGTGAACAAACTGCAGGCAGACCGTGTAGATCAGCCGCTGATATTGCTGCATCAGTTCGGTAAATTCTCCGTTTGTCAGTTCCCACACCTCCTTTGTTTTGTCTTTCTGTTTACTAAGACGAATCCCCCGCGCCGGATTTTGCAACGCGGGGGATATTTTTTTAAATTTCTTTTAAGGCAATACCGCACAATTCTAAGTGCCGATACGGCGAGCGAGGTGCGGCAGCTGCTAAGCCAAAAGCGCAGATAATACTTTGTGTATTATCGAGCATTTTGGCAACGCAGATGCCGTGCCGCAGCCGCCGAAGCGGTGCTTAAGCCGTAAGGCGGGAATTGTGCGGTGTTGCCTTAAGATTTCTCTCAAATTTCGATGTCCAGGCTTACGGGGCAATGGTCGCTGCCCATGATGTCCATTAAGATACCGGCCTCTTTGATGTTGGGGGCCACGCGGTCGCTGACGAGGAAATAGTCGATACGCCATCCTGCGTTCCGCTCACGGGCGCGGAAGCGCATGCTCCACCAGCTGTACATGCCGGTGTCGGCGGGGTGCAGGCAGCGGAAGCTGTCGGTGAAACCGGCGGCCAGCAGTTCGTCCAGCTTGCCGCGTTCCTGGTCGCTGAAGCCCGCCGCGCCGCGGTTGGGGCCGGGGTTCTTCAGGTCGATGTCCTCGTGTGCGACGTTGAGATCGCCGCAGAGGATGACAGGTTTAACGGCGTCCAGCTTCTTTAAATAAGTACGCAGGTCATCCTCCCACTGCATGCGATAATCGATGCGGGCCAGCTCGTTTTGGGAGTTGGGCACATAGAGGTTGACCAGGTAAAAGTTCGGGTATTCCAGCGTGATGGCGCGGCCCTCATGGCTGTGGGCTTCGCAGTCGATGCCATAGTTGACCGACAATGCCGGAGTCTTGGCCCAGATGGCCGTGCCGGAGTAGCCTTTTTTCTCGGCGCTGTAAATATACTCTGTATAGCCTGCCGGGGCGAAGTCCGCCTGGCCGGGTTGCATTTTGGTCTCCTGCACGCAGAAAAAGTCGGCATCCAGGGCGTTGAAGGTATCCTCAAAACCCTTTTTCAGGCAAGCCCGCAGGCCGTTGACGTTCCAACTGATGAATTTCATGAGGTAAGCCTTTCTTTTGTTTTATGTGGGTGTATGGGCGGCTTTCGGTGTTCCGCCGCCTTGCGGCGGGGCCGGGGCGGCATCCGCCAAAGCCAAAAATCAATTCGGTATCTTAACCGCTTTTTTCTTCCAGACGCCGCTGACGAAGCGGCCGACAAAGCAAATGCTGCGGCAGACCCAGTCAATGACCATGGCCCACCAGACGCCGACGGCGCCCCAGCCCATGTTGACGCACAAGATCCAGCTGAACGCCAAACGCCAGACGAGCATCGAGACCACCGATGCGACCATCGTAAACTTTACGTCGTTAGCGGCGCGCAGAGCGTTGGGCAGCACAAAGGCCGCCGGCCAGATCAGGATACCCATGGCGCAGTGGATGATGACCAGTTCCGCCGCCAGGCTGCGGGTCTCCGGCGATAGGGTGTACATATTCAGCACCACCCCCAGCGACAGGATGACCGCCGCATTGGCAATGCCCTGGGCAATGTAGTCCCACAGCATCAGCTTTTTGGTGTAGTACACCACCTGCTGCATGTCCTGTGCGCCCACGCAGCGGCCCACTACGGTAATGATCGCCAGACCCATGGCCTGGCCGATGATAGCGCCCACGGCGTCCAGGTTATTGGCCACCGCATTGGCCGAGATATGCACCGTGCCGAACAGCGAGATCATCGACACCACCAGCACGCGGCCTAGCTGGAACAGGCTGTTCTCACAGGCCGAGGGGATGCCGATGCGCAAAATGCTTTGCACGGTCCCCCTCTCCAGGTGAGTGACCGACCGCGGCGTAATGTGCAGCACATACTCATGCTGAGCGGCCAGCGCCAGGATGATAAACGCGCCCACCGCACGGGAGATCAGCGTGGGGATGGCCACGCCCTCGACGCCCATGCCCAGCAGGTAGATGCAGATGGCATTGCCGCCAAAGTTGATGGCGTTAACGATGACTGACACCTTCATGGACACAGCGCTGTTGCTGGTGGAGCGGAAAATGGCCGCACCTGCGTTATACAGCGCCAAAAACGGGAAGGACAGCGCCGTGATGGTAAAGTAGATCACCGCCGCGTCCATAACGTCATCGGTGATGGCACCAAACAGCAGGCGCAGCATCGGGCGGCGGGTCAGCAGGCAGAACGCCGCCACCGCCAGACCCAGCAGGGCACTTAACCCCACCAGCTGTCCGGCACTGCGGGCGGCCTGCTCGGGCTTTTTGGCGCCCAGATACTGGCTGGTAACCACAGCGCCGCCGGTGGCCAGCGCCGCAAACACTGTAATGATGAGTTGGTTGATCATATCCACCAGCGAAACGCCGGAGATGGCGGCCTCGCCTACCGACGAGACCATGACCGTATCCGCCATGCCCACCAGCACGCTGAGCGTCTGTTCGATAATCAGCGGCCAAAGCAGCGTGAGCAATTCGTGATTGGCAAAAAGTTTTTCCCTTTGTAAAGGCTGCATAGCAGCGCGTCCCCTCTTTATGTGAACATATAGTAAAGTATAGCACAAAGCCGGGGTGCGTGCAATGCGCAAACGAAGTTCCATCTTGCACAGCGGAAAGCTTTGTGCTATACTGGCGGCAGATAAAAGTTAGAATAATCAAACTTTTTTATAAGAGGACTGGAAAATATGACACTGGCAGAAATCAAAGTTGGACAGGATGCGGTACTGCGCACCATCGGCGGCCAGGGCGAGCTGCGCCACCACCTGCTGGATATGGGCCTGACCCCGGGCACTGAGGTGACCCTGCGCAAGGTTGCCCCCATGGGCGACCCCATCGAAGTAGAGCTGCGCGGCTACGAGCTGACCCTGCGGCTGGCTGATGCCGCCAAGATCGAAGTGGACAATGTCCACGAAACGGACCGCGCTGCCCGCAGCGAGACACGGCACGCGCCTGTGCCCCACCCCGGCGTGGGCGAACTGCGCAAGGCCGCCAGCTACCACGACCGCAAGGCGGGCAGTGAGATCGCCAAAGGACAGCCGCTGCGTTTTGCCCTGGCCGGCAACCAGAACTGCGGCAAAACGACGCTGTTCAATCAGCTGACCGGCTCCAACCAGCATGTGGGCAACTTTCCCGGTGTCACGGTAGACCGCAAGGACGGCATGATCCGCGGCCATGCCGAGGCCACCGTCACCGACCTGCCGGGCATCTATTCCCTGTCGCCCTATTCCAGCGAGGAGATCGTCACCCGGGACTTCCTGCTGAACACCCACCCAGACGGCATCATCAATATCGTTGATGCCACGAATATTGAGCGCAACCTTTACTTAACCATGCAGCTGATGGAACTGGAGATTCCGATGGTGTTGGCGCTGAATATGATGGACGAAGTGCGCGCCAATGGCGGCACCATCATGGTCAACGAACTGGAGGAACTGCTGGGTGTGCCGGTGGTGCCCATCTCGGCCGCCAAGAACGAGGGCATCGACGAGCTGGTGGAGCATGCCCTGCATGTAGCCCGCCACCGCGAGGTCCCCGGCCGCATCGATTTCTGCGATGCCACCGATGGCAAGGACGGCGCGGTACACCGCTGCATCCACGCCGTGGCCCACCTGATCGAGGACCACGCCCAGCACGCCGGTCTGCCGCTGCGGTTTTCCGCCACCAAGCTGGTGGAGGGTGATCAGCTGATCGAAGCTGCTTTGCAGCTGGACGAAAACGAGACCGAACTGCTGGGCCATACCATCGCCGAACTGGAAAACGAGACCGGCCTGGACCGCGAGGCTGCCCTGGCTGACATGCGCTTTACTTTTATCGAGCGCCTGTGCGACAAGACCGTGGTGCGCCCCGGTGAAAGCCGCGAGCACAAGCGCAGCGTGGCTATGGATAAGGTCCTGACCGGCAAGTACACCGCCCTGCCCTGCTTTATCGGCATTATGGCGCTGGTGTTCTGGCTGACCTTCGGGGTCATCGGCGCGGCGCTGTCTGACCTGCTGACTTTGGGTATCGACGCCGTGACCAACGCCGCTGACCATGCGCTGACCGCCTACGGCATCAACCCGGTGGTGCACAGCCTTGTCATCGACGGCATTTTTGCCGGCGTGGGCAGCGTGCTGAGTTTTTTGCCCGTTATCGTCACTTTGTTCTTCTTCCTTTCCATCCTGGAGGATACCGGCTATATGGCCCGCGTGGCGTTTGTGATGGATCAGCTGCTGCGCCGGGTGGGCCTTTCGGGCCGCAGTTTTGTGCCGATGCTGATCGGCTTTGGCTGCTCGGTGCCTGCTATCATGGCCACTCGTACTTTGTCCAGTGACCGCGACCGCAAGATGACCATTCTGCTGACACCGTTCATGAGCTGCTCGGCTAAGCTGCCGATCTACGCACTGTTTACCACCGCGTTTTTCCCGCGGCAGTGGCGGGCCGTTGTAATGGTGGGGCTGTACCTGACCGGCATCGTATGCGGTATTTTGTACGCGCTGGTACTGAAACTGACCCGCTATAAGGGCGAGCCTGTTCCCTTCGTCATGGAGCTGCCCAACTACCGCTTTCCCTCGGCCCGCAGCGTGGGCCAGCTGATTTGGGAGAAGGCCAAGGACTTTTTGCAGAAAGCCTTTACCATTATTTTTGTAGCCACCGTGTTGATCTGGTTCCTGCAGACTTTTGACACACGGCTGAATGTTGCAGCGCCGGATACCAGCCTGCTGGCATTGATCGGCAGCTGGGTAGCGCCGATCTTTAAGCCGCTTGGCTTTGGCGACTGGCGTGTTTCTACCGCGCTGCTCACCGGCTTTACCGCCAAGGAGAGCGTTGTTTCCACCTTGACGGTGCTGCTGGGCGGCGATACGGCAGCACTTTCCACGATGTTTACCCCGTTTACCGCCGTGGTATTTTTGGTGTTTACCCTGCTGTACACCCCCTGCGTGGCCGCTGTGGCCGCCGCCAAGCGCGAACTTGGCAGTGCAAAAGCCGCCGCCGGGGTGGTTGTGATGCAGTGCGGTATTGCATGGGTGGTTGCCTTTGTGGTACACTGTATAGGTACACTGCTGGGGTTTGTGTGAACCCTTGTCCCGGAGGTAATTGACTATGGCAAGTGCGATCATTGTAGTGGTAATTTTTGTGCTGCTGGCGCTGGCGATCCTGTTTATCTGCCAGAACGGCGGCTGGCAGGGTGGCTGCGGCGGCAACTGCGCCAGCTGTCACCAGCATTGCAGCGATAAAGAGAAACAGGAAAAGAAGAAGTAACCAGCGCAAAAAAATGCTCCCCTCACGGGGAGCATTTTTTGTGTGTATGTATAATTTACTGGGCGGCAATGGACTCCAGCCGGTAAACCGTTCTACCATCCGGGCCGGCTGTGCAGGTGAAGTGGTAAACCAAGGCCATGCTTTGCCGGGTGGAATCCTCAAATTGGGTATCCCCTGCTTCCGCAAACACCTGTGCTTTTGACGTCGCGGTATCAATTTTCACATTCGTTACCGTAATATCACCATACGGGAGAGATGTCTCCTGACTATAATAGCAGATCCCGTTTTGCGGCTCGCCAAAAGGCCATTCGGTTATATCCGAAATAGAAAGGTCCGAAAGCCCCAAATATATCGTAGCCGTTTGCAGCAGATCACTTTCCGGAATTTCCCAAAAGTAATTATCATTTTGTGTATAGGTACTGCCTTCGCCCTTGCTTTCAAAGGTTTGGTACAGCAAAAAGAACGATAAATTGTAATCCTGCGGAAGTTCTTTCGTGCTTTGCAGGGGTGTATCAAAGAAACAGCCCAGCGTTTGGGTATACGATGCAAGCTCGGATTCCTGCGCCGCCTGGTCAGGGGCCGCAGGCATCTGTTCGCCTTGCGCCGGTGTACTTTCGGGCGCCGGTTCAGACGATGCCGCGGGTTCCTCTACCGGCGCAGTACTTGCAGTCGTGGGTGCCGGTGTCTCGACCGGGGTATCGGTGGGCTGGGCGGTCTGCGCTGGCACATTCTGTACCCCGCAGGCTGCAAGGGCCAGGGGCAGGGCCAACAGGCAGGCGATGGCTTTTTTCATAGGGTATTCTCCTTTCCTGTTTATATTTATTTGCCCGTGTACATCGTTACCGGGGTATAGTCGGTGCTGCCGGAAAGGTAGGCGGCGCGGTCCTGGGTGGCGTAGGCGATCTTATCCCAAAAGTCCGGGGCATCCATACTGCCGTGGGTGACGAATACCTGCCCGCCGGGCAGCAGCATTTCCGGGTAGCCTGTGGAGGCATACTGGCTCGATTCATTTACAAACGCCGGGCGGTAACTTTGCCCATCGTTCAGGTCATATACCTGTACCGATTCGCCCTCATCCAAAACGATCCATTGCAGCTCGCCCTGTTCGTTCTCCAACATCTGCTCACTTGTGTACGGGTCGTCCCGTGCCAGCACTTGTACCATTTCGCCGTTTTCCAGCTTACCCACACCGGTTGGGTAGCCATCCTCCCCATACAGGTCGAAATACAGTGTGCCGTCGCGTTGGCCGCGATACCAATAAAAATCCTCACTTGTGGGATAGCTGTAGAGTTTTTTCATTTCGCCGGTGGCAGCATCAAAAAGGTCATACTCATACTCTGAGTTCTGAAAAACGGCATTGTACTCATCCCCGTCGACATTGCTGGGCAGCGGGCTGGGGCTGACAATGCGGTGGATGACCCATTTATCGCCCGCGCCATATACATTTATGGTCTGTTCCGGCAGGTTGATATAGCTTACCTCGTTCGTGGTGCGGTCCCGCCGGATGATGCGCTTGCCGCTGGCATAGTCCAGCTCGTACAGCGCGGCATCATCATACCATGCAGGGTAGAATTCCTCTTCCACAGGCAGGCGCTCCACACTGCCGGTGGAAGTATCCACGATGTAACACCATTCGGTGGGGTTGTCCTTGTCCATATTTTCAAAGCAGTACAGCTCTACCATGTCGTCCCAGGCGGCCATGCCACAGGTCTCTCCGCCTTGCAGCTCGATCTCCGCCAGCTTTTGCTGCGTGGCGGTGTCGCAGTCGGTTTTTATCAGGTAAAACGTATTGGTGTTGGTGGCTTCATCGTATTTCTGGTTCATGCTGTACAGGCCGGTGTTGGTATAAAGCCTGTACGCTGTGCCGCGCAGCTTGCCCGCAGTGCCAACCGCCGGGGCGGTCGTTTTCTGGGCGGTCTCGGTGGTCTGTTCGGTTTCCGTGGCCGGCTGGCTTTGGGCGCTATCCGCACCCTGCGCTCCGCAGGCGGCGAGAGCCAGGGGCAGGGCCAGCAGGCAGGCGATGGCTTTTTTCATAGGGTGTTCTCCTTTCGCGTTTATTATTTAGTCTCCTGTATACATTGCAATCGGGGTATAGTCGGTACTGCCCGCCAGGTAGGCGGCGCGGTCGGCCAGCGCGTAGGCTGTGCGCTCATTGCCTGCAGTATCCTTGTAGGCACCATATCTGAGCATCACCTTGCCGTCTGGTGCCAGCCACAGCGGGCGCCCGGTATCCCAGACTTTGGCCGCATCCATCTGGATCCCGATCCTGCTGGTCTGGCCGTCGCTCAGGTCAAAAACATACAGGTCTATTTCGTCCTCTATGGTGGACCATTGCTTCATCTGAGTAACCCATTGCAGTTCGCCATCCTCGATGACCGGCTTAACGTCATCATGTTGGGCGGCAATTTCGCTCACCGGCGTCATGGTGCCGTTTTCCAGCTTGTCGATGCTGCTCGGAGTGGTACCGCCGTTATCGGTGGTGACCGAGTGCATAAAGTACAGACTGCCGTCCCGCTGGCCCAGATAGGTCCAGCTTTCGCCGTCCGTCGGCATACTGTACAGCTTTTCCATATCGCCGGTGGCGGCATCGTACAGGATGTATTCGATTTCGGAATTCTGCCAAATCGAGGTAAAGGTGCCGTCCATGCTGGCCACCTCGGGCAGCTGAGCCGGGCTGTTCACCCGTTGCAACAGCCAGCGGCCATCGACACTCCCGCTGATCAAGTAGGTCTGTCCCGGCATGGCAACTTCGGTCATTTCACCGGTCGCACGGTCCAGCCGGGTCAAAGCAGTTACAAACATTCCCTTTCGCTGTTCGCTGTACACGGCGGTGTCATCGTACCAGGTCGGGGGGAAGTTCCCCTCCAGCGGCTGGGTCTCCACGCCGCCGGTGCTGGCATCCACGATGCAACGAGAATACTGTATCCCGCCGTCCTCGGTGGATTCTTCGCCCAGATAAAACTCAATCGTATCGCCCCAGTGGGCGGTCGCGTCGATCCAGCCCTGCGTTTGGAACTCCGCCGCCTTTTTCTGTTCTGCGGCGGCCGGGTCGGTCTTCAGCACCGTGAACGTGTTGGTGGCGGTGCTTTCGTCCCACACGCGGTTTACATCATAATAGCCATCGTCACAATCCAGCTCCCAGATGCCAGCCTCCAAAACGCAGTGGCGCAGCCATCCGGTGGGCGATGTCTGGCTGGTGCCCGCCGGGGTGGTTTCCCCGCTCTCGGCGGTCACTTTGGTGGTTACTTCCGGGGCTTGGGTGGGCGCAGGCTGGGTGGTTTGCGCTCCGCAGGCGGCGAGAGCCAGGGGCAGGGCCAGCAGGCAGGCAATGGCTTTTTTCATAGGGTGTTCTCCTTTCGCGTTTGCATTTACTTGATTTACTTGCCCGTGTACATTTCTATCGGGGTGTAGTCGGTACTGCCGTTGAGGTAGGCAGTCATGTCGATGGTCACCAGGGCGGGCTGTCTGTCGGTGGCGGCGGTCGTCTCGTACCAGCCGTTGGTCACGACCACACGGTCATCGGGCAGCAGCTGTATGGGATAGCCTATATAATTATCGTGGTCGACCGTCGGGGTGTAGGTCTGGCCGTCTGCCAAATCATAAATCGCAATGCTGTCCCGCAGATATTCCACGACCCAGCGTTCTTCTCCGTCCTGACCGTAACTTTCAAACTCCGGCCATTGATCGCTTTGCGGGGTGTACACGGTCGTCATGGTGCCGTTTTCCAGCTTGTCCAGCCCCACCGCCATGGTGTAGCTCTGGTCCTCCGTCGCGGTATAGTGGATAAAGTACGGTACGCCGTCCCGCTGGCCGCTGTACATCCACTTCTCCCCGTCGCAGCAGGGGGTCTCGAACAGCTTTTCGCAGGCGCGGGTGGCAGGGTCGTACAGGTCGATCTCCAGCTGAGAGTTCTGCCACATGGCAAAAAAGGCATCCCGGTCGGTGGTGTAATCCGGCATGGGGCCGGGGCTGATGATACGGCCGATCAGCCAGCGCTGCCCGATGGCATCATATACGTTCTGCGTCTGGGACGGCAGAGGCAGGTCCACCTGCTGGCCGGTGGCGTGATCCAGCCGGTTGATACATTCGATCCACTGGCCCACGCTCCGCTCGGCGTACACAGCCGCGTCATCCTGCCATTGCGGGGAATACGGCGCACCTTCCACTTCCAGCCGCTCCATCTGGCCGGTGGCGGGGTCGATCTTATAGCGCCAGCTGGTTATATCGCCATTCTGGTAACTGTTCGTCACGGGCTGGCCGTTCTCATCCAACCAATCGTCAATGTACAGTTCCAGGCCGTCCTGCCAGGCGGCCAGACTGGTATAGTAACCCTGGGTCTCCAGCTCGGCCGCTTTCTGCTGGGTGTTGGCCGTGGTGTCGGTTGCAATTATGGTGTAGACGCTGGTCAAGGTCTCCTCATCGTAAGTGCTCATCATGCCGTAGAACGTCTGCCCCACGGCGGCGGTATCATAACTCGTTTGGCGCAGGCGGCCCGTAAGACCGGGCAGGGTGCTCTCGGCCGGGGCCTCTGCGGCGGTCTCGGTGGTGGTGGTGGGTGTCTCCGGGGGCTGGGGCGCGGTATCGCCTGCGGCGCAGCCGGGCAGGGCCAGCGCCAAAGCCAGGGCAAAGGGCAGCAGCTTGTTCATGACGTGTTCTCCTTTCGCGTTTGGTTTAGCTGCAGGATACCCCACAGTTGTGACAGAGTTGTTTCAATTCTGCACTTTTTCGGGAGAATTTACAACTTTTTTCTCTGGTATGTTCACTATATAAATACACTTGACTTTCTTTTGAAAGCATAGTATAGTAGTTACATTGTCCGCGCAAAGCGGGCAGAGGTAAGTGTATAAAAGACAAGATGTAAGAAGAGGGGTATTTTGCATGACAATTTTTACGGCGGCCATTGAGCAGGCCAGCGATATTCTGTGGAATTCACTGCTGTTGTTCCTGCTGGTCGGCACCGGCGTGTTTTTCACCATCCGGCTGCGGGGCGTACAGCTACGCCGCTTTGGCGAAGGGTTCCACCGCGTTTTCGGCAACTTCACCCTGCGTGGCAAAAAGGCCGATGACCAGGGAATGAGCAGCTTCCAGGCATTGGCCACGGCCATTGCGGCCCAGGTGGGCACCGGCAACATCACCGGCTGCGCCACGGCGCTGGTCAGCGGCGGCCCGGGCGCGCTGTTCTGGGTGTGGGTATCGGCGTTCTTCGGCATGGCGACGATTTACGCCGAGGCTGTGCTGGCCCAACGTTATCGCACCACCGTCAACGGCAAAGTCACCGGCGGCCCGGCGTACTACATCCGCGCGGCGTTCAAGGGCACCTTTGGCAAGGTGCTGGCGGGCGTATTCTCGGTACTTATTATCCTGGCGCTGGGCTTCATGGGCAATATGGTACAGTCCAACTCCATCGGTGATGCGTTCCATAACGCCTTTGGCATGAGCCATCTGACCGTGGGTATTGTCGTAGCCTTGATCGCAGCGTTCATCTTCCTGGGCGGCGTGCAGCGCATTGCCGCTGTGACCGAAAAGATCGTGCCCATCATGGCGGCGTTTTACATTGTGGGCTGCGTGGTGATCCTGGTCATGAACTACAAGACGCTGCCCAATGCCTTTACGCAGATCTTTGTGCTGGCGTTCAACCCGCAGGCGATGGCCGGCGGCGTGGCCGGTGTGACCGTGCAGCAGGCGATGCGCTTTGGCGTGGCCCGCGGCCTGTTCTCCAATGAGGCCGGCATGGGCTCGACCCCACACGCCCACGCGCTGGCTAAGGTCAACCACCCGCGTGAGCAGGGCGCCGTGGCCATCCTGGGCGTGTTCATCGACACCTTTGTGGTGCTGACCCTGACCGGCCTGGTGCTCATCACCTCCGGCCTGATCCCCGAGGGGCTGACCGGCACCGCCCTGACCCAGGCAGCGTTCAGCCAGGCGTTCGGCGGGTTTGGCCCGGTGTTTATCGCCATCTGCATGTTCTTCTTCGCGTTCTCCACCATCATTGGGTGGTACTTCTTCGGCCAGTCCAACTTCAAGGCCCTGTTTGGTGAGAAAGCCCTGCCGGTGTACAGCGTCATCGTGGTGGTGTTCATTTTGGTCGGCTCTACGCTGAAAGTGGACCTTGTGTGGGCCATGGCGGACTTCTTCAACGGCCTGATGGCCGTGCCCAACCTGCTGGCACTGCTGGCACTTTCTGGGGTTGTGGCGGCCATTGATAAGGAATGATTTTTAGTTTTTAATAGCAGCTTTTACGTGGCTCACCACCTTGCGGTGAGCCACTTTTTTAACGGCATCCGGCCGCTATGCGTACTCTTTTGTGACCAAAAGAGTACCGGAAAAGTCCCGCTCGTTCCGAGGTGTCCGCCACAAGGTGACGGACACCGAAAGCCACCGCCTTCAACAAAATCATAAAAAGTTGATACAAACCCTCCCCCATCGGCGTTATAAGGGTGAAACCCAAAGAAAGGAGGCCCGCCATGCAGACAGAGCAGGATCTGGAAAAACTTGTCCGCACCTACACCCCGGCGCTGCTGCGCTACTGCACCGGCATCCTGGGCAGTGAGCATGACGCCCAGGACGCCGTGCAGCAAACCTTTATCAAGGCCTGGCAGCGCCGCCACACCCTGCGCGAGGGTGAAAATAACATCCGCGCCTGGCTGTACCGCATCGCCTACCGTACGGCGCTGGACATGCTGCGGGCAGCCAAACGCGCCGCCAACTACCCCACTCCGCAGCCGTTGGAGCAGGACCCCGGCATCAGCGACGAACTGCGCGCCGCCTTAAACGCGCTGTCCCCCCTGGACCGTGCCCTGATGCTGGAGCGGGTGCTGGACGGCATGGACTACGCCGCGCTGGCGTGCATCCACGGGCTGCCCGCGCCCTACTTACGCACCCGCTACAGCCGGGCCAAAGCCAAACTGGCCGCCATTTTAAAGGAGGGTGAACACGATGACCTTTGACCGCGATGAACAATTTCTGCACGAAAAACTCTCCGCTGACCTGCACCCTGCCCCGGTGGACCTGTGGCCTGCGGTGGCCGAAAATTTACCCGCCAAGCCGCACCGCCGCCATTTGTGGCTGTGCCTGGCCGCGCCGCTGCTGATTGCCGCCGGGGTGGCCGCCACGGGCGCACAGTTCACCGACCTGCGCACGAACCCCCGCCCCAGCTTTGCCCCTGACGCCACCGCCGGGTATGCTATCAGCTATGAGCGGCAGTATTACACCCTGCCCGCCGACCTGTGGGCCGGGATGCAGGCAAACCATAATTTGGAAGCAGCTGCGGACGGGACCCGCCCCGCCGGGGGAATCATGCACGGACGCATTTATCCCAACAACCACGATAAGCAGAACATCTACAGCAAAGCCGCCCGCGGGTACGAAACCTGGTCTGCCATGGCCGAAGCCACCGGCCTGCCGCTGGCGGGAAACAGCGTGCTGGATGCAGGCGAACCCGAACCCGCCGTGCAGTTGTTTATCCGAATCACCGCAGACAACGACTATTGGGAAGAAAGCTCCCTGGCCCAGGTCGGTTTTATCCCCGTCGGCAACGAAGCTCCCGAAAAGCTGTATCTGAAACGGATGGACTATCTGGACGACCCGGAGGGCCGCCGCTATGAAATAGAGCTGATGGCGCTTGCCTACCTGGGCGACGCCCCCGCCGATACCACCGCCATAAATTATTTCAACAAGCGTGCTGGTCTGACCTGGAGCTGCGAGACCTATGAGATGCCCAACGGCTGCATGGCCCTGCTGCCGCTTTGCACCAGCAATCCCAACAGCTACACCTACTACAGCACATGGGCCTTTTTTGAAAAGGACGGCATTTTGTACCAGCTTGGTTGCACGCCGGTTGCCGGATATTTTAACAGTGACCTGGAAGATGACCGGGCGGTGTTAAGGCAAGTATTGGATGGGTTTGAATAAGCAGCCGCCAAAGGCCCCCTTATGTAAAGGGTGACTCCCCGCAGTGCGGGGAGATGTCGCGCAGCGACAGAGAGGTTCGGCCGCGTAAGCGGTGTCAGCGAAGCTGACTGGGGGATTGTGGCCTTGTCTTGTAAACCGGCTTGCCCGACAAACGGGACAATTCCTCCGCCCCTTCGGGGCACCTCCCTTTACACAAGGGAGGCTTTGCGCTACGGCTCCCCTTTGCATGGGGAGCCTTTTTTATGCCCGCATGGTTGCGTCTTTCTGCAAAAACGGGTATACTATAAATAAGTATACATTGCGGGGAGGGCACCTGAATGAAAGCGGATTCCTATCGTTTTGACGGCAGCGGCAAGTGCCGACTGGACAAACTGGCTACCAACAGCAAGGCCGACGGGATCGACAAAGAGAAAATTCTGGCAATGACCGCCGAAAACCTGCAAAAAATGGCCGCTTTGCAGGACGCCTTTTATGCCGACGGCCGCGAAGGACTGATCTTCGTTTTGCAGGCCATGGACGCCGCCGGCAAGGACAGCACCATCAAACATGTGATGTCCGGCCTGAACCCCCAAGGCGTGCAGGTGACCAGTTTTAAACAACCCAACAGTGAAGAGTTGAAACACGACTTCCTGTGGCGGGTCAACAAGGCGCTGCCCGCCCGCGGGTCCATCGCCATTTTCAACCGCAGCTACTACGAGGATGTGCTGGTGGTCCAGCTGCACGACCTGCAAAAGGGCTACCAGATGGCCCCGCGTGTGCTGGAGCAGGACAAGGACGAGTTTTTCGCCCAGCGCTACCGCCAGATCCGCCATTACGAGCAATATCTTTATGAGAACAGCTACCGCGTGGTGAAGATCTTCCTGCATGTGTCCAAAAACGAGCAGAAAAAGCGCTTTTTGGAGCGCATTGATAACCCCGCTAAAAACTGGAAGTTCTCCGCCAGCGACCTGGCCGAGCGCGCCTATTTCGACGATTATCAACGCCTGTACGAGCAGGTTATCGATGCCACCGCCGCCAAGGAGGCCCCGTGGTACGCCCTGCCCGCCGACCAGAAATGGTACACGCGGTATCTCGTGAGTGAAATCGTAGTAGACGCGCTGGAGCATACCAGCCACAACTACCCCGTTTTGAGCACCGAAGCGCAGCAGAACTTGCAGGACTGCCGCACCCGATTGGAGGCCGAGAACAGCTGATGGTACCCATCCGCGTTTTACAGGTCATGCCCGCCATGGACGCCGGCGGCATGGAGACTTTTGTGATGAACGTCTACCGCACCATCGACCGGGACAAGGTGCAGTTTGACTTTTTGTATCATTACGATAAGCCGTGCTTTTTTGACGATGAGATCTGCACATTAGGCGGAAATATCTACAAAATGACCGTGCGGCAGGACAATAACCTGCCCCGCTATCTGCGTGAACTGCGCGAGTTGTTCGCCGCCCACCCGGAGTGGCGCATTATCCACGGCCATTACAGCGGCTTTGGCATGTTTTACAACCCCGTGGCACGCCGGGCGGGCATCCCTGTGCGGGTGGGTCACAGCCACAACACCGCCTATGAGCCGAACCTGGTGGGCCGGCTGGACAAGCTGATGAGCAGCCGCTTCAACGCAGGCCTGACCGACCGCTTCGCCTGCAGCCAGAAGGCCGGGGAGATGCTGTTTGGCAAAAGCCCCTTCACCGTGCTGCCCAACGGCATTGACACGGCCCGCTTTGCCGCCCGCGACCCGCAGCGCCGCGCCTTGCTGCGCGGGGAACTGGGCGTAGCGGATAACGAAATTTTGTTTGGCCATGTAGGGCGGTTCTCGGCGCAGAAAAACCACCCTGGGCTGTTGAAAATTTTTGCCGCTGTGCGCGCCCGTCTGCCCAAAGCCCGCCTGGTGCTGCTGGGCGGCGGCGAGCCTGGCTACATAGAAGAGATACAAAACCTGGCCCGTAGTTTGGGCCTTGGCGACAGCGTGATCTTTGCCGGAGTGCGCAGCAACATGCAGGGCTTTTACGACGCCATGGACGCCTTTTTGCTGCCCAGCCTGTTTGAGGGCCTGCCCGTGGTGCTGGTAGAGGCCCAGACCGCCGGACTGCCCTGCTTTGTGGCCGACACCGTGGACAAGGGCGCCGCCTTTACCGACCGCGTACATTTTTTGCCGCTGCAGGATGAAGCCGCCTGGGCGAACACCATCGCCGGGGCCAGCCTGCGCCGCGACCCGGACGCCCGCCGCAAGGCCGTGGAGGCCGGGTATGACATCCACCACAGCGCCGAAATTTTGCAGGAGTTCTACCTGCGCCGCTATGCCGAGGTGACCCGATGAGCGCCCCGGTCTGCACCATTGCGGTGATCGTGCCCGTACACAACGCGGCCAAATATTTGCCGGATTGCCTGGACGCCATCACGGCCCAGCAGTTTGACGACTTTTGCTGCGTGCTGGTGGACGATGGCTCCCGTGACGAATCGCCGCTGCTGTGCGACAATATGGCCGCCGGGGATGCGCGGTTTACCGTCATCCACCAGCCCCAGCGCGGGGTGAGTGCCGCTCGCACCGCCGGGCTGCGCCGGGCACTGGAAATCGGGGCCGAGTGGATCGCGTTCTGCGATGCGGATGATCTGTACCACCCTGCGTTTTTGTCCACCTTATATAAGGCGGTGCAGGAGACCCACCTGCCGCTGGCCTGCTGCCGGTACGATACCTTTGCCGACGCCCTGCCCGCCGAGGCCGCGCCCCCTGCCGCCGTAAAGCGGCTGGACGGCCCGGCGCATCTGGACGCGCTGCTGCATGACCACGCCGTGGACTACGGCCTGTGGAACAAGCTGTACTCCGCCACGCTGCTGACCCCCGCCATGCTGGACAATGACCTGGCCTACAACGAAGACCTGCTGGCCAACTGGCAGGCGTTTTGCGCCGCGCCCGGCTGCGCCTTTTGCGATTGGCCGGGCTACCACTACCGCCAGCATGCCGACAGCGCCAGCCGCCGGGGCCTGCCACCCCAAAGTCTCGATGACCAGCGCCGCGCGGCTGCGCTGATTCGCGGCAGCGTGCCCGGGCAGTGGCCCGTGCTGCAGCAAAGCGCCAACGCTTTCTACTATGAAAAGCTGGTGTACCTGGCCAGCATGATCCTGCGCCGTGCCGACATCGAGCCTTACCGCGTGCAGCTGGGTGAGCTGCGCATTGGCATCACTGCCGGGCTGAACGACCGCCAGCTGGGCCGCAATCCACAGCTGCCCTTTGCCATTAAAGTATCGGCCTGGGCCACCGTACACGCGCCCAAACTGTGGCGCAAGGTGTGCCGCAAATATTTGAAAGATCGACAGTAATGCGTATTTTATTTGTGTTAGACAGGGTAGAGAACCCCGCCAGCGCCAACGCACAGCTGGCCTGCCGCCTGGCAGAGCAGCTTTTGGCCCAGGGACACGAGATCCACCTGTTGGAATTGTGGGACGGCGAGAATCCGCCCCCCGCGCCGCCCGCCGGGGCCAGCCAGCACACACTGGCCTTTGCCGATGAGCGGCTGATGAACCATGCGCTGGAAAACGGTGCCAAGGCCGGCAGCCCAGTGCCCCTGCGGCTGCTGCGGCTGGCGGCCCACCCCACGGCCGTAGCGGCGGCGTTCCGCCAACTGGTGCTGCATGCACCCCGCCGCACGGTGGACAGCCGCCGGGAAATGGAACGGCTGGACGCGGAATTTCACTTCGACGCGGTGTGTGCCGTCTGTGCTCCCTACCGCACCGCCTTTGCGCTGGAGACCGCGCAGATCGGCGGCAAAAAGCTGCTGTGGCAGCTGGACCCCTACGCCAGCAACAAAGACTACACGGCCCCGGGTGGTTACGCGCGGGAAGGGCAGTTGTTGCAAACCATTGATACAGCGTTCATCACGCCCCAGGCCCTGCCGGATTATGAGGGCGGGCCGCTTTCCTCCTGGCGCGGCAAGGTGCAGGTGCTGGGCTTCCCGGTTTTACTGCCGGGCGGGCCGGTGCCTGCGCACGAGGGGGTGCGGTGCGTATTTTGCGGCAGTTTGTACCCCACGTTACGGGAGCCGGATTTTACGCTGGAATTGTTTACCGCGCTGAACGCCCCCGACCTGACTCTGATGATGGCTGGCCGTGGGTGGGAACCGTTTGAAGCGGCGGCACAAAGGGCACAGGGCGTTTTGGGGGCACGGTTCGTCCGCCCCGGTTTGCTGCCGCCGGAAAAGGCGGCAGAGCTGGAAAGCGGGGCTGACATTTTGCTCAGCCTTGGCAACGCCTTTGACAACCAGATGCCCAGCAAGCTGTTCAGCTACTTGGGCACCGGCAAGCCGCTGCTGCACCTGGCCGTGACCGACACCGACCCCACCCTGCCTTACCTGGCGAAGTATCCGCTGGCGCTGGTGCTGCACAAAAAGAACGGCGTAACGCCGGAAGTAGTAGACACGCTGCGACGCTGGCTGACTGACGTGCAGGGGCAGTGCTTGCCCTATGCGCAGGTGGCCGCCCTCTACCCGGAGTTTACGCCGGAAGTAGTGGCACAGACGTTTATTGGGCGGATCTAGTAAGCTGCATCGCTTTTTGGCTCCCTCTGCGCGGGAGCCCCCTCGCAGAGGGGGCCGTACCTCAACTCCATGAAAGGACCTCAACCTTTATGCACATCCTCTGGCTTGTAAAAACTGTATTGCCGCAGGCGGCGGCTGCCTGCGGGCTGGCAGGTGCCAGCGACGTAAGCGGCAGTTGGCTCACCGGCCAGCTGGCAGCGCTGCGCCCCCACGGGGAACTGCGCCTGACCGTAGCCTGCACCGATGCCCGCCAGAAAGCATCCTTGCAGGGGGAGCAGGACGGCGTAAGCTACCGCATCCTGCCCGGTGCCGATGGTTTTGCCGCCCTGCTGCAAACCGAGCAGCCCGACCTTGTGCATATCTGGGGCACCGAGTACCCCGAAGCCGCCGCCATGCAGGATGCCGCCGCTGCGGCGAACCTGCCGGTGCTCATCAGCATCCAGGGCGTGATGCGGGACTGCGCGGCGCACCTGTGCGACGGCGTGCCCGACGCCTACCGCCATTCCGGCGGACTGTGGCACACCATTGATAAGGTCATTCCCGGCGAACTGCTGGACAACATGCAAGCCAATTTTGACGTTCTGGCGCGGAAAGAAGCCGCCGTTCTGGGCAAGGCCCGCTGCGTTACCGGCCGCACCGGCTTTGACCGCCGCGCCGCCGCCGACCTGGCCCCCGCCGCCCGCTACTACCCCTGCAACGAGACGCTGCGCCCCCTGTTTTACACCGAGGCGCTGTGGCATGCGCGGGAGTTTGGCCGCGCACCGGTACTGTTTCTGCCCCAAGGCAACTACCCGCTGAAAAACCTGCACACCGTCATCCGGGCGCTGCCTGCCGTGCGCCAACAGTTTCCCGGTGCCACGCTGCACATTGCGGGCTGGCCGCCGCTGGACAAAGGCCCGCTTCTGCGGCCCATCATCGACCGCATGTTCCCCTATAAACTCTACTGCAAGCAGCTGGCAGCGCAGCTGGGCGTGGCCGATGCTCTGCATTATACCGGCCCGCTGGATGCCGCTGCCATGCGCCAGGCGTACTTAGAGGCAGACGTGTTTTTGCTGCCCTCCAGCTGCGAGAACAGCCCCAACAGCCTGGGCGAGGCCATGCTGCTGGGCATGCCCTGCGTGGCCAGCAACGCCGGGGGCATCCCCGATATGCTGGCCGCCGGCCGCGAGGGGCTGCTTTACGGCGAGAGCCAGGACGCGGACGCCCTGGCCCGCTGCCTGCTGCAGGTGCTGACCGCCCCCGACGGCGGCACGGCCCTGGGCCAGGCAGCCCGCGCCCGTGCCCTGCACACCCACGATGCCGCCGCCAACGCCGCCGCGCTGGTGGGCATTTACGAAACGATTTTGAAGGGGGATGCCCAGTGAGGATCGGCGCTGTCACCATCATCATCCCCTGTTATAAAGCCGCTGCCACGCTGCGCCGGGCTGTGGATTCCACTCTGTGCGGTGCGCCAGCCGATACCCGGCTATTATTGGTGGACGACGGAAGCCCGGATTCGACCGGCACGCTTTGCGACGAGCTGGCCTCCGCTGACCCCCGCATCACCGCGCTGCACCGTGCAAACGGCGGCGCGGGTGCGGCCCGCAGCACCGGGCTGGACGCCGCTACCGGCGACTGGGTGCTGTTTTTAGACGCCGACGACGAACTGCTGCCCGGCCTGTGGGACGAGCTGGCCGCGCTGGATGACACCGCCCAAAAAGCCGATCTGCTGCTGTTTCACCTGTGCCGGGCCAGCGGCGGCGACACCACCGGGGTGCTGGCACCGGGCTTTTACCCGGATCTGTCCGCATTGGGCGCTGCGCTGGAGCCGCTGCTGTTTACCAGCGGCCTGCTGGCGGCCCCCTACCCCAAACTGTTCCGCCGGGCCGTAATAGGGGCGCTGCGGTTCGACCCGCGGCTGCAGATCAACGAAGATGTTTTGTTTAATCTGCATTTTTTACAAAATGGCTCTGCCATTTATTGCCTGCATGGTGTATACTATAAACAAAACGATGTAGGGATCGGCAGCCTTTCCCGCTCACTGCGGGGAGACTTGCTGGATGCCGAGGCCATCACCCGCCCGGCGCTGGAAGCTCTGCTGACCCAAAACGGCATTGACCCCGCCCCCTACCTGCAAACCAGCCGGGTGCGCGCCTGCATCAACCAGTACGGGCTGCTGACCAGCTGCAAGGGCAGTTTAACCTATAAACAACGGCGGGATGTATTTGCCCGCATTTTGGCTGATGCCGATGCCCGCGCGGCGTTGCGGGCGCGGCTGCAAAACGACCCCAACCGCCTGCTGGCCCTGCCCTACAAGCTGGGGCTGGCGCTGCGTGCGCCGGGGTTGCTGGCTGCCTACACGCTGGCCAAACAGCGATTTTTGTAAATGATAAAAGGAGTCCGCCATGGCGATGGATCACCCCAAAATCAGTATTATCACCACGGTTTACAAAACCGGGCATTATCTGCCGCTGACCGTGCAAAGCATCCTGGCCCAGACGTTTACCGATTTTGAACTGCTGCTGGTCGACGACGGCAGCCCCGATAACAGCGGCGAGGTCGCCGATGCACTGGCCAAGACCGATGCCCGCATCCGCGTTTTCCACAAGGAGAACGGCGGCCCTGCCAGCGCCAGCAACATGGGACTGGACAACGCCCGCGGCGACTACATCGGCTTTGTCGATTCCGACGATTTGATCGCGCCGGATATGTATGAGAAACTCTACGCCGCTGTACAGGCCCCCGGCGTGCGGCTGGCCGCCTGCGCGGGCGATTGCATCGACGAGGACGGCAGCAAAATTGAGGGCCGCGTCGTCACCAGTGACTTGCGGGGCGTGCATGACGCCCAGGAGCTTTTACTGGATGCGTTTAAGACCGGCAGCTTTTACGGACCGCTGAGCTGGAACAAGCTGTTTGATGCGCGCCTGTTTAAAGACAAAGGCATCCATTACGATGAAACGATGCTTTTTGGCGACGACGCCAGCGTGTTGCACCGCGTGTTTGAGGGTGAGAAATGCAACTGCCTGGGTGATACGCTCTACCATTACCGCACCCGCGCGGGGCAGATCACCACGGCTGGCTTCCCGCCGCGCAAACTGGATGACCTGCGCATGTACTGGGATTGGCTGCAATATTTTGCCGCCAAACCAGACCGCACGGAATACCAGCAATGGGCCACGGCCTGCTACTGGCGGCTGTTTTACCAGTTCTGGTGCCAATCCGGCGCGGCTGGCAATCTGAACGATCTGAAAGACCAGTTTATGGCACATAAAAAGCATCTGGATGCCGTTGTGCCGGACCTGATGCGCAGCCCGCTGCTGTCGGCGGGGGAAAAAATACGGCTTGTCCTGTTCAGTGCCAATCCATCGGCCTTTTACGGGGCCGCCACGGCCTGGGGACGCCTGACAGCAAAGAGGAAGGGGAAATAAACGATGGAACATATCGGAATCAGCGTGATCGTACCGATCTACAATACCAAACCGTACCTGAAAGAGTGCGTGGACAGCATCCTGAAGCAGGAAGTGGAAGTACCCTTTGAGGTGCTGCTGGTGGACGACGGCGCCACCGACGGCTGCGCCGAAATGTGCGATGAGTTTGCCGCCAAGGACAAGCGTGTGCGGGTCTTCCACCAGGAGAACCAGGGCCTGTCCGCCGCCCGCAACACCGGCATCGACGCCGCCCGCGGCCGCTACTACGCCTTTGTGGACTCGGACGATGTGGTCTGCCCCGGCTACCTGCACACCCTGTACACCGCCTGCGAGAAAAATGACGCCTACATGGCGCTTTGCTCCGTGGAGGACGTGCAGGAGAACGGCAAGAGCTGCGATCCTGTCAGCTATACCCGCCCCAACGCCGAGGGCGTTTTCTGCGGCAAAGACCTGCTGAATGAGTTTTACACCCCCAATGGCACCGTGTACACCGTTGCCTGGAACAAGCTCTACCGCGCCGAGGTCTGGAAGTTGCTGCACTACCCCGAAGGCCGCCTGCACGAGGATGACTTTGTGGCCCACCGCCTGTTCTGGCGGTGCGACAAGGTCGTCTGCGTGGACAAGGTGCTGTACCACTACCGGCTGCGCGGCGGCAGCATCTGCCGCACCAACACCAAGCCCGAAGCCTTTGACGCTGTGGACGGTCTGGCCGACCGCTACCGCTTCTATGTGGAAAACGGTGCTGACCGCGCGGTGATCGATGCCGCCTATGCAGCCTGCTGGCGGCGGTATCTCTTCCTGTGTGCCAAGGTGCGCCAGAACCCCACCCCGCAGCTGGTGAAGGCCATCAGCAAGGAGCAGTTTTTGATGCAGGGGCTCATCAGCTACCTGCCCAACTGCCGCCAGATGAAGATGACCGAGAAGCTTTCCGCCGCCCGCTGGGCCATGATGAGCGCGGAGAGTTTGTGCCCGATCAAAAAATAATTTTTGTGGTTCGTGCTTTTTTGTAGGGGCGATGCCCGCATCCGCCCCTACAGTACGGCGTGACCCTAACAAGGAGTTACCCCCTTTGCCCATCCTGAAACCCGACAAAGAGAAAGACGCAAACAAGCGTCCCCGCGTGCTGCTGATCCCGCCGCCGGACCTGCCGGTGCCTGCGGTGCAGGGCGGCGCGGTAGAAACGCTGCTGACCCATCTGATCCGTGAAAACGAGAAGCAGGGCCGGCTGGATCTGCTATGCGCCAGCGTGCCTGATGAGGCCGCCCGCCGTGCCGCCGAGGGCCTGCAGCACACCAAAATGCTGTACGTTGCCCGCCCCCATGGCCACCGCCGCTATTGGCCCATGGTCTTTTTGGAACGGTGCGTGGGTATTGCTGCCCCCTACGACCCGTGGTACCAGAAAGTGCAGCTCTCGCTGGCGCTGGAACTGCCCCCGCCCGATGTCATCGTGGCTGAGGGCGGCAACCTGACCCAGTGCAGCGCCATCAGCCGCATGTTTGGCCGCAAGCGCTGCCTGGCCCACCTGCACGGCCAGACCAGCGGCAGCCCTGCCATGGATACTATTTACGGCGGCGTGCTGGCATTAAGCGAGTTCATCCGGGACGATTACCTGCAAAACAGTAGTCTTGACCGCCGCAGCGCTTACATTTTATATAACTGCATCGATACCGAGCGTTTCCGCCCTGCCCCGCCGCCGATGGCCCTGCGCACCCGGCTGGGCTTTGGCCCCAGGGATTTTGTGGTGCTGTTCTGCGGCCGGTTGGAGCCGGACAAGGGCATCCACAAGCTGATGGAAGCGCTGAGCAAGCTGCCGGTGCCGAATATCCGGCTGCTGATCGTGGGCAGTCCGTTCTTTGGCCGCACCCAGCAAAGCAGCTTTTTGCGCAAGCTGGAGCAGCAGGCCAAGGCGCTTGGCGACCGCGTACAGTTTACCGGCTACATCCCCAACGAGGACCTACCCGATTACTACCGCCTGGCCGACCTTGTCTGTGTGCCGACCCTGGTGGAGGAAGCCGCCGGGCTGGTAGCCATGGAGGCCATGGCCTGCGGCCGCCCCGTGCTGGCTACCCGCAGCGGCGGTATGCCCGAATATCTGGAGGGCAGTCAGGCCGTTCTGGTGGAGCGGGGCGAGAACATCGCCGACCAGCTGGCGTGGAGCATCCGCATGCTGTACGAGCACCCGGCCCTGTGCGCCGAGATGGGCGCCGCCGGGGCCAAGCGGGCACAGGATTTTTCTGTTGCACGTTACTATGATGAATTTGTGCGCATTGTGAGCGAGATCGCACAGAACGGAGGGACGCCATGAGCAAAGCAGCTATTTGCGTGGTGGTGCCCGTATACAAAGCCATGGCCACTCTGGACCGCTGCGTGGAAAGCGTACTGGCCCAGCAGGTGGAGGGCGGGCTGACCTGCATTTTGGTGGATGACGGCAGCCCCGACGAAAGCGGTGCGCTCTGCGATGCCTGGGCCGCAAAGGACGACCGGGTGACGGTCATCCACCAGGATGATTTAGGTGTTTCGGGTGCACGCAACAGTGGACTGGCTGCCGCGGACAGTGAGTTTATCGTCTTTTTGGATTCCGACGATGCACTGCGCCCCGGTGCTTTGCAGGCAGCCCTGACCGCCCAGCGCGCCGCGCCGCAGGACTTTGTGGTGTGGCACTATACCACCGACGCAAAAGACCCCGCCGCCGTGACTGCCGATGCGGAGCCGCGCCCCCAGGCAGGCCTTGCCCGGTTGTGGCTGGACTGCCTGCTGGCTATGCCCTGGAACAAGCTGTACCGGGCCGACCTGGCCAAGCAACTGCAGTTTGATGTGCAGTACACCTTGGGCGAGGACCTGCAGTTTGTGCTGGATTACATCGTCCTGCTGGGGCAGACGGTGCCGGAGTTCGGCTACCGGGTAATGACCAGCCCCCTGACTTTTTATGATTGCAGCCGCGGCGGGACGCTCTCGACGCGGTACCACGCCAACTACTGCGATATTTGGCCGAAGCACTTTGCCAAGCTGAACGCCGCCTGCCATGCCGCCGCCTGCCCGGCCGAGGACATGCGCCCCTTACACCGCGCCGAATTGCAGGTGTTTGCCGAGGGCGTGGCCGACATCATGCGGCGCGATCCCTCCCCCACCCAGCGGCTGAAAGGCTACAAGGCCGAGGCCGCGCTGCGCAGTCCCTGGCTGCGGGCGCTGCTGGAGCGGATGAAGATCGAGCACTGCTACAGCGCCTATTACCTGCCCTGCCGCTGGCGTAACGTGGGCCTTGTGTGCCGTGTGGACGAAGCCCGGCGCGCCAATGCCCCCCTGTACGGCAAGCTGGATTGGGCCGGGTATTATTTACTATTAGGGCGGATGAGAAGAGATTAAATAAGGAGCAGGGTCGATACACTTTCTATCGTGTGCCGACCCTGCTATTTTGTAGAATCTAAAGGCTCCCTTGTGCAAAGGGATCCCTTTTAGGCTGCGGGCATAAAAAAATCCCGCATCGTTTGGAGCAGTAAACGATGCGGGCGTAACGCAATAAGCAGACCGCTAAAAAAGGCGCAGAGCAAAACGCCATAACGGAGGCGCAGCCTGTTATTGGCAGGAACCGCACCGGTGAGGCAATAGGCCGATGGGGTTCGAGATTGGTTATGGTTAGTATCCGCTAACCACGGTTATACTTTACCATACCAAAGCCTTAATGTCAAGCGTTTTTCCAAAATAATTCCTGTGTTTTTTGTAGGATTTTTTCCGTGTAGAAAAGTGTTTTACTTTTCGCCATTGTAACGTTATTTGTTGTGTCAAACCTGACAAAAAGGCATTTGTCGGAGCGCCTGCGGGCCGATGCAAGCATCGGCCCCTACATACATGCGGCGGCAATTAAGAGGCGGGCGAACCATGTTCGTCCCTGCTCTGCAAAAGAATTTCGTCTATTCTTAGGCAACACCGCACAATTCCCGCCTTACGGCTTAAGCACCGCTTCGGCGGCTGCGGCACGGCATCTGCGTTGCCAAAATGCTCGATAATACACAAAGTATTATCTGTGCTTTTGGCTTAGCAGCTGCCGCACCTCGCTCGCCGTATCGGCACTTAGAATTGTGCGGTGTTGCCCTTACTCTTTCGGGGCGTCGGGGTAGTCTTTTACGTGCAGCAAGGCTTCGGCGGCAGCTACTTCCTCGGCGGTAGGCACGCGCACACCGTCCAGCGGGTACGGGATACCCAGGTTCTGCCACTTGAAAAGCCCCAGTGTGTGGTAAGGCAAAATCTCGACGCGGCGCACGGTGGGCAGTGATTTTATAAAGCCATCCAGCTGGCGCAGGCCGTCGGCGTCATCGGTCAGGCCGGGAACCAGCACGTGGCGGATCCAGAGGTCCACGCCTTTGGAGGCCACATACTGCGCCATAGCCAGAATGTTTTTATTCGTGTGGCCGGTCAGCTTTTTGTGCTTTTCGTCGTCGATCTCCTTTAAATCCAAGATCACCAGGTCGGTGTTGGCCAGCAGCTTGTCAAAGCGGGCCATCCATTCGGCGTCATCGGGCGCGAAGGGCTGGGCGCTGGTGTCCAGGGCGGTCTGCACCTTTTTGGCGTGGGCCAGGCGGAACACCTCGCTTACGAAATCCAGCTGGCGCAGGGGCTCGCCGCCGCTGATGGTGATTCCGCCGTTGTTGCGCCAATAGTTGCGGTAGCGGTAGGCGGCCGAGAAGGCCTCCTGCGGGGTCTTGGCGGTGTCCTGGGTAAAGGCCCAGGTCTCAGGGTTATGGCAGTACTGGCAGCGCATGGCGCAGCCCTGCATAAAGATAATATACCGCACGCCCGGCCCATCGACCAGGCCAAAGGTTTCGACAGAATGGATGTAGCCCAAAGTTTCGGACATAGGTTGCCTCCGTTGTTTTTGTATTGGTGCGTCGGAGAAAGCGGCATATAAACCAGGGCTCTCTCCCCCACCCGCTTCGCGGGAGCCCTCCCAGAGGGGGCCAGAAGTATGTGGGTTGCCTATTAGTATACCATATAAAAAGGCCTGCAGCTGCAGCCACAGGCCCTTTTGCTATTTTATTTTTTGTTTGGAGTTTTTCCGCCTTTTTTGCAAAAAAGGTGGAAAACTCCCGTAGGACTTACAGCACCTTGTGGCAGGTACGGGCGATGACGTCCAGCTGCTGTTCCTTGGTCAGGTCGATGAACTTAACGGCATAACCGGAAACACGGATGGTGAAGTTGGCGTACTCTTCCTTCTCCGGGTGCTCCATAGCGTCGATCAGCTTCTCGGTGCCAAAGACGTTGACGTTCAGGTGATGGGCGCCTTGGTCAAAGTAGCCGTCCATGACCTGCACCAGGTTGTTGATGCGCTCACCCTCGCTGTGGCCCAGGGCATCGGGGTTGATGGTCTGGGTGTTGGAGATACCGTCCAGTGCCCAGTGATAGGGCAGCTTGGCAACGGAGTTCAGGGATGCCAGCAGGCCGTGGGTCTCGGCACCATAGGACGGGTTGCCGCCGGGGGCAAACGGGGTGTAAGCCTTGCGGCCATCGGGCATAGCGCCGGTGGCCTTGCCGTAGACAACGTTGGAGGTGATGGTCAGGATCGAGGTGGTGGGCTCGGAGTTGCGGTAGGTGTGGCGGCGCTTGATCTTCTCCAGGAAGCTGCGCAGCAGCTCAACGGCGATGTCATCGGCGCGGTCATCATCGTTGCCGTACTTCGGGAAATCGCCCTCGATCTCGTAATCGGTGACGAGGCCCTGCTCATTGCGGATGCACTTGACCTTGGCGTACTTGATGGCGGACAGAGAGTCGACCACATGGCTGAAGCCTGCGATGCCGGTGGCAAAAGTGCGGCGGACATCGGTATCGATGAGAGCCATCTCGGCGGCTTCGTAGTAGTACTTGTCGTGCATATACTGGATCAGGTTCAGGATGTTGACGTACAGGCCGGCCAGCCAGTCCATCATGACATCATACTTAGCCATGACCTCATTGTAATCCAGATATTCGGCAGTGATGGGGGCGTAAGCGGGGCCGACCTGCTCGCCCAGCTTCTCGTCCACGCCGCCGTTGATGGCGTACAACAGGCACTTGGCCAGGTTGGCGCGGGCGCCGAAGAACTGCATCTCCTTGCCGGTCTGGGTAGCAGACACGCAGCAGCAGATGGAGTAGTCATCGCCCCAGACGGGCTTCATCACATCGTCGTTCTCGTACTGGACGGAAGAGGTGCTGATGGAGATCTTGGAGGCGTAATCCTTGAAGGTCTTGGGCAGAGCGGAGGAGTACAGAACAGTCATGTTCGGCTCCGGAGCTCGGTCCCATGTTCTCTAAGGTGTGCAGGAAACGGAAGTCGTTCTTGGTGACCATGGAGCGGCCGTCCATGCCGATGCCGCCAACTTCCAGGGTGGCCCAGACGGGGTCGCCGCTGAACAGCTGGTTGTAGCTGGGGATACGGGCGAACTTGACCATACGGAACTTCATGACCATGTGGTCGATCAGTTCCTGGGCCTCGGTCTCGGTCAGGGTGCCGTTGTCCAGATCGCGCTGGATGTAGATGTCCAGGAAGGTGGAAACACGGCCAACGGACATGGCAGCGCCGTTCTGTGTCTTGATAGCGGCCAGATAGCCGAAGTACAGCCACTGGGCAGCCTCTTTTGCGTTGGCAGCAGGCTCAGAGATGTCGTAGCCATAGGAGGCAGCCATCTCCTTCATGCCCTTGAGGGCGTTGATCTGCAGGGCGATCTCCTCACGCAGACGGACAATCTCCTCGGTCATAGTGCCGTCGCCGCAGTTGGCGAAGTCGTTCTGCTTAGCTTTGATGAGGTAATCGATACCGTACAGGGCCACACGGCGGTAGTCGCCGACGATACGGCCGCGGCCGTAGGTGTCGGGCAGGCCGGTGACGATGTGGCTGTGGCGGGCCTTCTTCATCTCGGGGGTGTAGGCATCAAACACAGCCTGGTTATGGGTACGGGTGTACTTGGTAAAGATCTCGTGCAGCTTTTCGCTGGGCTGATAGCCGTAGGTCGTGCAGGCCTGCTCAGCCATCTTGATGCCGCCGTAGGGCATGAAAGCACGCTTCAGGGGCTTATCGGTCTGCAGGCCGACGACCTTTTCAAGATCCTTCAGCTCGGGGTCGATGTAGCCGGGGCCGTATGCGGTCAGGCCGGAGACGACTTCTGTCTCCATGTCCAGCACGCCGCCCTTGGCACGCTCTTCCTTCTGCAGCTTCTGCAGGGCACCCCACAGCTTGTTGGTAGCATCGGTGGGGCCAGCCAGGAAGCTTTCGTCACCGTCGTAGGGGGTGTAGTTCTTCTGGATGAAGTCGCGGGTATTGACTTCCTCTTTCCAGATACGGCCTTCAAAGCCTTCCCACTGTTTGAAATCTGTCATATTGCACCTCTTTTTAAAATCAGGAATACCAGATATAGGATTTACCAGTAACATTATACACTATGGATGGTATATTGTGCAACTGGAAAATTGTGTACCCGGATGGATTTTCCCACCCGGCAGGTATATCATACCAAAAGATAAGGATTTAGTATGTTGTCCAGGCAACATTTTCAACTTTTTTGGCTCCCTCCCAGAGGGGGGCCTTTATGCGGAAATCAGCGCTTGATGTTGAAGGCGCCGAAGCCGGGGTACTGGGCAGCACCGCCGAGTTCTTCCTCGATGCGGAGCAGCTGGTTATACTTGGCAACGCGCTCGCTGCGGCTGGGGGCACCGGTCTTGATCTGGCAGGTGTTCAGGGCAACGGCCAGGTCAGCAATGGTGGTGTCCTCGGTCTCGCCAGAACGGTGAGAAGCAATGGCGGTGTAGCCAGCCTTGTGGGCCATCTTAATGGCCTCCAGCGTCTCAGAGACAGAACCGATCTGGTTCAGCTTGATCAGGATGGAGTTGCCGCAGCCCAGGCTGATGCCCTTGGACAGGCGCTCGGTGTTGGTGACGAACAGGTCGTCGCCCACCAGCTGGACCTTGCCGCCCAGCTCCTTGGTCATATGCTGCCAGCCTTCCCAGTCCTCTTCATCCAGACCGTCCTCGATGGAGTAAATGGGATACTTCTCGACCAGCTGCTTCCAGTGCTCGACCAGCTCCTCGCTGGTAAAGACCTTGCCGCACTTGGGCAGTTTGTACTCGCCCTTCTTACTGCCCTTCCACTCGCTGGAAGCGGCATCCATGGCCAGGACGAAGTCCTTGCCGGGCACGTAGCCAGCCTTCTCGATGGCCTCGAGGATATACTCGATCGCCTCCTCATCGCTGGCCAGGTCAGGAGCGAAGCCGCCCTCATCGCCAACGGAGGTAGCCAGACCCTTGCTCTTCAGCAGAGCCTGCAGGGCGTGGAAGACCTCGGTGCACCAGCGCAGGCCTTCTTTGAAGCTGGGGGCGCCGGCGGGCATGATCATGAATTCCTGCACGTCAACAGTGTTGGCTGCATGGGCGCCGCCGTTGAGGATATTCATCATGGGGACGGGCAGCTTGTTGCCGGAAACGCCGCCCAGGAAGCGGTACAGGGGAATGTCCAGAGAGATGGCAGCAGCACGGGCCGCAGCGATGGAGACCGCCAGGATGGCGTTGGCACCCAGGTTGGACTTATCCTTGGTGCCGTCAGCCTTCAGCATGGCAGCGTCGACCGCATAGATGTCAGCGGCATCCAGGCCGACCAGCACCTCGTTGATGGTGGTGTTGATGTTCTCGACAGCCTTGCTGACGCCCTTGCCGCCGAAACGGCTCTTGTCGCCGTCGCGCAGCTCCAGGGCCTCGAACTCGCCGGTGGAAGCGCCGCTGGGGGCAGCGCCGCGGCCGATGGTGCCGTCAGCCAGCCAGACCTCGGCTTCGACAGTGGGGTTGCCGCGGGAGTCGATGATCTCACGGCCGATGACCTTTTCAATTTCCAGATAACTCATGGTGCACGTTCCTTTCTATCTATAACAATATTGAACAGGGATAGTATGGGTGAAGTGCCGTGCAAACATGCCCATGTGCAGGCATGTGGGCGCGCTTTTGGTTAGCTTTTGCTAACCAGCGATACGATACCATGTACAGGGGTGCTTTGTCAATAAGATAACAGGTTTTTGCCCAAAATAAATTCACAATCGGTCTTATTCCTGCCCGTTTGACATGTTTTCTGGCAGCAGGGCGGTTTTTGGGCGGCCATGCACTTGACATTTCGCCCTAAAGGCGGTAAGATAGTCTACGCTAACTGTTAGGATTTGTGAATCTTTCCGCCATATCCGCCAACCGGGTTTTGCGGTGTAAATTATAAAAGGAGGTGCGTTCCATGACGGAGCCTGTAAGTTCTTCTCTGCCGACCTGCCGCGATCTGATCCAAAGCATCGTTGCCGCCGTGGACGCACGGGATGTCTACACTGCCCACCATTCCGACCGGGTGGCCGCTATGGCGGTGGTGCTGGCCCGGGTCCTGCACTTGAGCGAGGACGACACCACCACGGTGCAGGTTGCCGCTTTCGCCCATGACATCGGCAAAATTTCGATGTCCGACGCCGTGCTGCGCAAAGCCGGGCCGCTGACCGACGCCGAGTGGGAGGAGATGCGCCGCTGCCCCGTGACGGGGTACGACATCCTTCGCAAGGTGCCCCAGTTCCAGCGGGTGGCGCTCATCGTGCGGCACCATCACGAGCGGTGGGACGGCCGCGGCTACCCGGACCAACTGGCCGGGACCGCCATTCCGCTGGGGGCGCGCATCATCGCGGTGGCGGATTCCATCGACGCCATGATGAGCAACCGCAGCTACCGCCCGGCCATGACCGCACCGGTCTGCCACCATGAAATCGAGAAAAACAGCGGTGTAATGTATGATCCACAGGTCGTGGCCGCCGCCATGAACTGTTGGGATGAGTTGGTGAGCCGCTACACCGAAGTGGAAACACCGCCCACACCCTACTTTGACCGCCTGCAGCTGGAGCACACCCGCCAGGCCCACGATTACCTGCTGGCCAACCAGGGCAGCCACATCACGCTGGCCGAACTGGCCGCGCGGTTCCACCTGTCCCAAAGCTCGCTGAAGATCTGCTTTAAGGCGCTGTACGGCGTACCAGTGGCCAGCTATCTGCGGGGGCTGCGGATGGACACCGCCGCCAATTTGTTGCGCAGCAGCGACCTTCCGGTGGCCGAGATTGCCCACCGCGTGGGGTACGAGGACCCCAGCCGCTTTGCGGCAGCCTTCCGCCGCCATACCGGCTACCGCCCCACCGAACTGCGCCGTGTCCCCTGCCCCACACCGCCCGAAAATGAGAGCGATGCCAGCGCTTGACAAAAATCCAAACGGCATATTTTCCGGCCGATTGCGTATAACCCAGTTATAACTAACCCTAATAGAATATTTTGTATACCGACAACAACTCTGTTGTCAACATCTCAACACTGTTGTGGAATATATAGAGTGGAGGACAAAAATTATGAATTGGGCTAAAGTTGCATTGTTCGCAGGCGGCGCACTGTTTGGTTCCGCCGGTATCGAAATTCTGACCAGCAAGGACGCCAAGAAGCTGTACACCCAGTGCACCGCCGCTGTGCTGCGCATGAAGGACAGCGTCATGGAGACTGCTACCACCCTGCAGGAGAACTGCGGTGACATCCTGGCCGACGCCAAGGAGATCAACGAGGAGCGCGCCGCCGCTGACGAGGCCGCTGTCGTTGCCGACGAGGCCGCTGAAGACAAGGCAGCCGAATAATTTTCACTGAAAAGAGCTGCCCGCTGCACGGTGGGCAGCTTTTTATTTGTGGGAGAGTATAACAATGAAATGGAAAATTTTGCATGAAAGCAAAGGCCGCATGCGCCTGCACCTGAACAAGCCGCGCATGAGCCTGGCCGAAGCCGACCAGCTGCAGGATTACCTGGCGGCCCTGCCCGGCGTGCGCACCGCCGCCGTGTATGAGCGCACCTGTGATGTGGTGGTCGTGTATACCGAGAACCGCGCAAGCCTGGTGAAGGGCCTGGCCGCCTTCCGTTTTGATGTGGAAGCCCTGGCCGAGGTACCCGCCAACAGTCCCCGCGCTGTGAACCGTGAGTATCAGGAAAAGCTCGTCAATATGACGATCTTCCACCTTGCGCGCAAGCTGTTTTTGCCGATGCCGCTGCGCATCGCCTACACCGCCGTGCGCAGCCTGCCCTACCTGTGGCGCGGGCTGACCTGCCTGCTGCGCCGCAAGCTGGAAGTGGAAGTGCTGGATGCGCTGTCCATCGGCGTTTCAATGCTGCGGGGGGACTTTTCCACAGCAGGGTCCGTTATGTTCCTGCTGCGGCTGGGCGAGCTGCTGGAGGAGTGGACCCGCAAGAAGTCCCTGAGCGATCTGGCCCGCTGTATGTCACTGAACGTCGACCGCGTCTGGCAGCAGACTGCCGAGGGCGAGGTACTGGTCCCCATCAGCCAGGTGCGCCCCGGCGACGCCGTGGTTGTACACACGGGCAGCGTCATCCCGCTGGATGGCCGCGTGCTGGAGGGTGAAGCCAGCGTGAACCAGGCCTCCCTGACCGGCGAGGCTGAACCCGTGCGCAAGAGCACCGGCGCTGTTGTGTATGCCGGCACCGTGGTCGAGGAAGGCCAGCTGGTGATGACCGTGGAGCAGCAGGCCGGCAACGGCCGCTACGACCAGATCGTGCAGATGATCGAGGCTTCCGAAAAGCTGAAGTCTTCCAGCGAGACCCGTGCCGCCGCCCTGGCAGACAAGCTGGTGCCTTACAGCCTGCTGGGCACCGCCGTTACCTACGCACTGACCCGCAACACCACCCGCGCTATCTCGATCCTGATGGTCGACTTCTCCTGCGCGCTGAAGCTGTCCATGCCGCTGGCGGTGCTTTCTGCTATGCGTGAGTGCGGCAGCTACCACATCACCGTCAAGGGCGGCAAGTATCTGGAAGCCCTGGCCAAGGCCGACACCATTGTGTTCGACAAGACCGGCACCCTGACCCATGCTACCCCCACCGTGGTGGACGTTGTGCCGTTTGGCGGCCGCAATGCCGACGATGTGCTGCGCATTGCCGCCTGCCTGGAGGAGCATTATCCCCACTCGATGGCCAACGCCGTTGTGCAGGCCGCTGCCCAGAAGGGCATCAACCACGAGGAAATGCACAGCGAAGTGCAGTACGTCGTGGCCCACGGCATCGCCAGCAGCGTAGCCGGTGAGAAAGTCGTCATCGGCAGCCAGCACTTTGTATTTGAGGATGAGGGCTGCTACATCCCCACCAGCGAGAGCGACAAATTTGACGCTCTTCCGCCGGAATATTCCCATTTGTATCTGGCTATCGGCGGTGAACTGGCCGGTGTCATCTGCATTGCCGATCCGCTGCGCGAGGAGGCCGCCGATGTGTTGAAGGCCCTGCGCGGCTTAGGCATCCGCAAGGCTGTGATGATGACCGGTGACAACGACCGCACGGCTTCCGTCATTGCCAAGCAGGTAGGCGTGGACGCCTACTATGCCGAGGTGCTGCCCGAGGACAAGGCCCGCTTTGTGGAGCAGGAGAAGGCCGCAGGCCACACCGTCATCATGCTGGGCGACGGCATCAACGACTCCCCCGCCCTGTCCGCTGCTGATGTTGGCATTGCCATCAGCGACGGCGCTGCCATTGCCCGCGAGATCGCCGATGTGACCGTGGCCGCCGACAGCCTGAATGAACTGGTCATCCTGAAGTGCATCGCCAACGGCCTGCAGAAGCGTACCCATGATAACTACCGCTTTATCATGGGCTTCAACAGCACGCTGATCGTGCTGGGCGCCATGGGCATTTTGCAGCCTGCCACTTCGGCCCTGCTGCACAACGCCTCGACCCTGGCCATCAGCCTGAAGAGCATGACCAATTTGCTGGATGAGTATAAGTAAGGCGCAACCATAAAAATATCCCCCGCTGTTGTTCATGAGGAATGAACTGCACCCCATTTGTTAGACAGTATGGTATACTGTCTAGGAAATGGGGTGTTTTTGTATGCCAAAAGGATATCGGAAGTACAACGGAACGCAGAAGGTAGAAATCATTAAACGAATCCACAGAGAAAACCTGAGCTTTAAGGGAGCGTCCAGAGAATATGGCATTTCGGACCGTACACTCAGGGACTGGGAGCGCATTTATTGGGAGGAAGGAGAAGAAGCACTTCTAACAGAGCGCCGGGGTCGAGCTTGTGTAGCCAGTGGGACACAGAAAGGCCGGAAACCAAAACTGAACAAGCAAGTAGAAGAAGACCTTATTGCAGAGAATCAAAGGCTTCGGATGGAGATAGACTACTTAAAAAAATTGAATGCCTTGGTGCTGGAAGAGGAACGCCAAAACAGAAAGCACAAGTAGTTCAGGAACTGAGGCAGAAATACCCGCTGAAAGCACTGCTGCAACTTGCCGGACTTCCTCGCAGCACGTTCTACTACTATCTGCACCAGTCTCAGAATCCTGCCAAATACCAGATGGTAAAGGAACAGATTGTTATAATCTTCAACGAGAACAAAAAACGATACGGATACCGCAGAATCACAAAAGAACTGCATAACAACGATATTCGTGTGAACCACAAGACGGTTCGGAAACTCATGAAGCAGCTTGGTTTAGTCTGTCAGGTTCGTTCAAAAGGAAGTACAGTTCTTACAAAGGCGAAGTTGGAGAAGTAGCTCCAAACCTGCTGGAACGGCATTTCAAGACAAACCAGCCGAATCGGAAATGGGTCACAGATGTTACCGAGTTCAAAGTGAACGACCAGAAACTCTACCTGTCTCCAATTCTTGATTTGTTCAATGGCGAAGTTGTCAGCTACAATCTGAGCCGCCATCCGAACTTTAAGCAAATCACGGATATGCTGGAAGGTGCTTTTCAAAAGCTGCCGGACAAGGTTGACAATCTGATTCTGCATTCGGATCAGGGCTGGCAATACCAGATGAAGTCCTACCAGAATCTACTGAAAGCAAAAGGAATTACGCAAAGTATGTCTCGGAAAGCCACTTGTCTGGACAATGCAGTTGCCGAGAACTTCTTCGGACTGCTCAAGACGGAACTGTTCTATCTGGAAAAATTTAATTCCATTGACCAGCTTGAAAAGGCTATTGTCGATTACATCGACTATTACAACAACCGCCGAATCAAATTAAAACTAAACGGCCTGAGCCCTGTGCAATACAGGATTCAGACCGTTGGGGCCGCTTAATTTGTTTTTTGTCTAACTTTTGGGGTTCATATCAGAATAACGGCGGGGGTTTTGTTTTTTGTGATTAATAGTAGGGAGCATCCCGTATGTAGGGGTCGATGCTTGTATCGACCCGCGGGTCCGCTTGGCGGCCAAAATCATGGCCGCCAGCCAGCAAAAGCTGGCTCGCTCGTGCGGTTCAAAGCCCCACTGGGGCTTTGATCGCTACGCGACCCCACAATGCAAGCATCCGCCCCTACAGCGAGGTTGCAACCCATTTAAGGTTACAGCAGCCCAACATATTTATTATAGCACCACGGGCATGCACTTATCAATCCTTAACATGCACAAATAATTCATCGCAGGATTGTCTGCTCTGCGAATAGACGAATTTCTAAGCGTGTGCTATAGTATAGTCACAGAAAGAAAACAGCCGGAGATAAGGAGATAAGAACTCCAAGCGAAGCCACTTTCTTAACACTTCCCAATAAAAGACCAATCGTGAACAGACCGACATCTTAAAGCAGATCTCCCGAAGCGGAAACGTGAAGAAAGAGCACTTTAAGGACTCCGATCCAGCAGCACGAGGGCAGCGGGAAGAAAAAGGAAGAAATTGTAAAGGCCGCCGGCAGGATTTCGGATGAAAGGAGGCTCTGGACCCGATGGCAAACTTTAAAGATCCCATTCATCACCGGCGGGCCTGGGCCTGCTGAAACGAAGAGAACCACATTGAAAGCCGCAGGTCGTAACCTGTAAAAGATTGAAAAATTCAGATGGTTGGTTCATAAATCAGATTCAGCAAGCCCAGGGGCCGTCAAGACAGACCCTGGCGTGTAATATAGATTAAGATGAAAGAAGGTCGGTAGCGATGACCGTCACCACTCCACCGAACAGGAAGAACCTGAATTTCATCTGATCCACAAGGAGACACTCCAATGTACTAGAGTTAAGAGGCGCAGTCCTCAGCATCAGACCCCGATACCCCAGGAACGATCTTAAGAGCCGAACCGATTTTACCACGTTCCACAAATGCTTTTCAGCAAATAACGAACCAGAGGGTAAGACCAATGAACAGGTAAATTGAGATCCTGAAAGGGTTAAACAAAATCGCAAAGTTAGGATGATCCTTATGAAAACAAGGGTACAGTCCGAAAAATAACGAGTAAGGGTTATGAGGCTATGACTCCGAAGAAGTAAGACCGCCGGGGCGAACAGAAATGTTCGCCCCGGCTTTTGGTTTGTGATTCTATTTTGGTTTGCAAAGATGTAGGTCAACACTTATTGTTTTACAGCATACACCGCATAACCCGTGTCGCCTCTACGAAGTCGTGGGATTCGTACAGGGCGATGGCGGGGGCGTTCTGGGACAGGACGCTTAACTCCAGGTATTCCAGCCGGCGGTCCCGCGCCCAGCGCTTGGCGGCGCCCAACAAGGTACTGCCAATGCCCTGCTGGCGGTGGGCTTCGTCTACCACCAGGTCCGCCAGGCAGGCGTAGCGGTGGGGCAGCACACAGCTGAACTCCGGCGTCCACCCCGCATAATTCACCAGCGCAAAACCGACCACTGCGCCGTCCTCCTCCGCCAGCAGATAGTCGGCATCCGCGGTCTTGACGGCCTGGCGGACAAATTCATCCCCCCGCGGGGCAACACAGAAAAACTCCGGCTGCAGGTCGACCAGCGCCTGATCCAGCTGGCGGTACAGTGCCACGACGGCCGGGATGTCCCCTTCCCCGGCCGGGCGGATCGTGATCTTGGGCATGCTTATTCCCCCAATCCTATATAAGGCACCACCGCACAATTCCCGCCTAACGGCTCAAGCACCGCTCCGGCGGCTGCGGCACGGCATCTGCGTTGCCAAAATGCTCGATAAGACATCCAGTATTATCTGCGCTTTTGGCTTAGCAGTTGCCGCACCTCGCTCGCCGTATCGGCACTTAGAATTATGCGGTATTGCCTTAACGCTAAAACAAAACGGCGGACGCACTTGTCCGCCGCTTTCTCATTTGATTTCCTGGATGGTGTAGTTGAAGCCGTACTCTTCCTGCAGCTTCTTCACGGCAGGCTCGCAGTCCTCGATGAAGGTGGCGGAGTAGACGCTCTGGCCGTTGTGGGCCTTCTTGTACTCTTCCACGATCTCGTTCAGCTTTTCCCAGCCCTCGTCAGCCTTGGCCTGGTCCATGCTCTGGGGGAAATCGATGATGAATTCGCGGTGTTTGGGGATACGTGCTTTCATAATGATACACTCCTGTGATTTTTATAAAAAATATACGTTTTGTATATTCAGGCGAATTTACAGCCCGAAACAGCGCCGGGCATTTTCGGCGGTCTGGTCCAGCACGGCCTGGGCGTCCATGTCCCAGATCGTGCCGATGTAGGCGGCCACGTGGGCGATGTTGCGGCTGTCGTTGCGGGTGCCCCGCACCGGCTCCGGCGCCATGTAGGGGCAGTCGGTCTCCAGCAGAGCGCGGTCATGGGGGATGGCGGCCAGCCCCTTAGCGGCACGTTTGGCGCCTTTGTAGGTCACGGCACCGCCAAAGCCCAGATACATACCCTGCTCCACCAGCCAGGCGGCGTCATCGGCGCTGCCGCTGTAGCAGTGCAGGGCACCGCAGGGCTTATATTTGCGCAGCAGATCGTACATTTCGGCATGAGCTTCCCGGTCGTGGACCGACACGGGCAGGTCCAGCTCCCTGGCCAGCTGCAGTTGGGCCTCAAACAGGGCGTACTGCTCCTCGCGGGGCACGGGCCAGTGGTGGTCGAGGCCGATCTCCCCTACCGCGACAACGGCGGGGTCCTCATACAGCGGACGCATGGCGGCAAGCTCGGCGCGCCAATCGCCGTGGTAGACGGCCACGGTGGCGGCGTCCTCCTCGATGAGGCTTTCCGGGTGGATGCCCAGTGCGGCGTGGAAGTAAGGCGCGGTGTGCGCCAGTTCCAGCACCTTTTGGGCGTCGCCGGAGTGGGTGGCACATTCCAGCACGCCCACCACGCCGCCCCGGGACAGCGCGGCCAGCAGGTCGGCACGGTCGCCGTCAAACTGGCGGCTGGCATAATGGGCATGGGTGTCAAAAATATTCGTCATGGTTCAGCTTTCCTTTGGCTGCGGGGCGCGGTTGACTAGGAAGATGCCCACACAGACCAGCGCCAGCGCCGCGATGTACTGCCACTCAAACAGCGGCTCGCCGTTGAGCAGGGCCGAGAGCAGCACGTTCATGATTGGGATAATAAGCCCGAAGATGGCGATGCGGGAAATGGGGTTGTTCTTCATCAGCAAAGCCCACAGCACATAGCCAGCGCCGGAAATGAACGCCAGCGCGAGCAATACCGGGATAGCCCCGCCCTGCTGCGGGTGCAGGCTGCCCCCCATGGCAAAGCCGATGACGGCCAGCGCGAACCCTCCGCAGCCCAGGTTGAGGACACTGACGGTAAAGCTGTCGGTCTTTTTGGCGGCGGCCTTATTCCACGGCCCAGCCAACGAGAAGATGGCCGAAGCCAGCAGCATGTACAAAATGCCTTTGGCACTGCCGCTGCCGTAGTTGCCTAAGGTGGCAAACAGGACGCCGCCAAAACCCAGCACGCAGCCCAATGCCTTGCGCGGGGTCATACGGTCGGCATTGCCGTACAGGAAATGGGCCACGATAACGCCCATAAAGCTTTGGGTGCTGTTGATGATGCCGCCCATGGCACCGGTGAGCAGCGCGGCCGCCGAGTAGTAGAAGAAATACTGCGCGGCGGTCTGCCACAGGCCCAACCCGCAGCAGACGGCCACCTGTTTGCCGCGGGGCATGGGAAGCGGGCGGCGGTTAAGCGCCAGCCCGGCCAGCCAGACCAGCGCCGCGCCCATCATGAAGCGGACGCCTGCAAAACAGAGGATGGTCGCTGTATCGGAGGAATCGATGGCGAACATCCGATACCCCATCTTGATAAACGGCAGTGCCGACCCCCACAGAATGTTGCAGAGGATAGCCATAGCTACAGCAGCCGCCGGATTGGAGAAGAATTTATCCAGCTTTGACTTCTGGTTATCCAAATTTTATTCTCCCAAAATTGCATGACTATGTGATTTTAATTAAAAGTTCTTTCAGTTCCTTTCTTTCAAGAAAGGAACAAACAGCCTTAATGGATGCGTGCACCGGCGGGGGTGCTGTCCGGGAAGAAGGCAATGGAGCAGCCGCCGTCGACATCAGTATCAGCAGCAAAGATCATGCCCTCGCTGACATACTTACCCTTCATCATCGGGCGGGGTGCCAGGTTGGCCACGATGCCGATCTTTTTGCCGATCAGATCCTCGGGTGCGAACCACTTGGCGATGCCGGACAGGATGCAGCGTTCGCGCTCGCCGTCAAAAACGGTCAGGTGCAGCAGCTTCTTGCTCTCCTTCATGCGCTCGCAGGCACGAACCTCGGCCACGCGCAGCTCTACCTTGCAGAAATCATCGAAGCTGATCTCTTCCTCATGGTCGCCGATCAACTCGGCGCTGGCAGCAGCGGCTTCGGCTTTAGGCTCCTCTGCGGGGGCGTTGGCAGCCTGGGCAGCGGCTTTCTGGGCAGCCTCCAGGGCATCCAGTTCGGCCAGCTCCTTGGCGGTGTCGATGCGGGGGAAGATGTTCTCGCCCTTGTGCAGGGTGGCATTGGCAGGCATAGAACCCACGGCAGCGGCGCTGTCCCAGGTCTTCAGGCTGTCATCCACACCCAGCTGGGCAAAGATCTTTTCGCAGGTGGCAGGCATAAACGGCTGCAGCAGCACGGTGCAGATGCGCAGGGTCTCGGCCAGGTTATACAGCACACGGGCCAGGCGGGGCTTGGTGTCCTCGCTCTTGGCCAGCACCCAGGGGGCGGTAGCGTCGATGTACTTGTTGGCGTTGTCGATGACCTCAAACACATCGGCCAAAGCGTTCTGGAAAGCATAAGCCTCCATGTCGGCCTCGTAGCGGGCGCGCAGACCGCTTACTTTTTCCAGCAGGGCGGCATCCTCGGCCCCTTCGTCCTGCTCGATGGGCAGGCAGCCGCCAAAGTACTTGTCCGCCATGGCGGTGGTACGGGACAGCAGATTGCCCAGGTCGTTGGCCAGGTCCATATTGATACGGTTGATCAGCAGCTCGTTGGAGAAGTTGCCGTCGGAACCAAACGGGAAATCACGCAGCAGGAAGTAACGCAGGGCGTCGGCGCTGTAACGCTCGGCCAGCAGGTAGGGATCCACCACGTTGCCCTTGGACTTGGACATCTTGCCGCCGTCCAGCAGCAGCCAGCCGTGGCCGTAAACGTGCTTGGGCAGGGGCATATCCATGCTCATCAGCATGGCAGGCCAGATGATGGAATGGAACCGCACGATCTCCTTGCCGATAAAATGCACGTCAGCAGGCCAGAAAGTCTCGTAGTCGCTGTCGGGGTACTTATCGTTCATGAAGCCGAGGGCGGTGGTGTAGTTGAACAGGGCGTCGATCCAGACGTAGACAACGTGCTTGGGGTCGAAGTCGACGGGGATGCCCCACTTGAAACTAGTACGGGAGACGCAGAGGTCCTCCAGGCCCGGATCGATGAAGTTGTGCACCATCTCGTTGACGCGGGAACGGGGCAGCAGGAAGTCAGTGTTGACCAGCAGGTCGCGCACGCGGTCGGCGTACTTGGACAGGCGGAAGAAGTAAGCCTCTTCCTCAGCATCGACGACAGGACGGCCGCAGTCCGGGCAGCAGCCGTTGACCAGCTGACTCTCGGTCCAGAAGCTCTCACAGGGGGTGCAGTACTTGCCCTTGTAGGTGCCCTTGTAGATGTCGCCCTTCTCGTACATCTTTTTAAAGATTTTCTGGATGGCGGCAACGTGATAATCGTCGGTGGTACGGATAAAGCGGTCGTAGCTGATGTTCATCAGTTTCCACAGGTCCTTGACGCCCTTGGGGCCTTCGACGATGTTGTCGACGAACTGCTGCGGGGTGACGCCAGCCTCTTTGGCTTTCAACTCGATCTTCTGGCCGTGCTCGTCGGTGCCGGTCAGGAACTTGACGTTGTAGCCCTGCAGGCGCTTGTAGCGGGCCATGGCGTCGGTGGCCACGGTGCAATAGGTATGGCCGATGTGCAGCTTATCGCTGGGGTAATAGATCGGCGTTGTGATGTAGAATTTTTTCTGATCCATGATTCTCTCCTTATAACAAACCGCGTAGGTGATTTCACTTTGCAGGTGTGTTTACTTTTAAAACCCAATGGGTGTTACACCGCAGGCTTCCAGCGCGTGGCGGCAAAGCACCTCGGTGCTGTCGATGAAGAATTTTCCCAGGTGCTCGTCCCGCTTGACGAGGCTCAACTCGGTGCAGCCCAGTACGGCCATATCGCAGCCCTGCTTTTTCAGGTCGTGCACAGCACCGCCGAACTTGGCCATGTCGGCGCGGCGGCCCTGCTTGATGTCGTCGTAGATGACCGACATGATGTCGTCCTGGTGGTCGCCGGCGGGGGCGGCCCACTCGATGCCCGCATCGCGGCAGGCGATCTGGTAGGTCTCGGCCTGCAGGGTGCCGTCGGTAGCCAGGATGCCCAGCTTAGTGCAGCCTGCAGCCTTGGCGTCGGCCACGGTCAGGCGGGGCATGTTCAGCACCGGCACGGGCAGTGCCTCGGCCAGGCGGTCGTAGAAATAGTGGGCGGTGTTGCAGGGGATAGCAATGACCGTAGCGCCGTAGTGTACCAGGCTGAAACCGTCCTGCTCCATGACGGCGAAGGGATCGTCCTTGCTTTCGCCCATGATGAACGCCGTGCGGTCCGGCGTGGACGCGCGGGAGGAAATGACGATGTCAATATGATCCTGGTCACAGGATGCGGGGGTATGGTCGATCAGCATCTGGTACAGGTAGCAGCTGGCGGCAGGCCCCAGCCCACCCAGGATGCCCAGAACTTCTTTATGGGGGTTTTGCGGCAGGTTTTTCTCCGTCGTGGCGCACCCCTCCTTATAACAGTATTCTTATTTATTATAAAGCGTAGCGGGGAAATATGCAAGATGCTAATATGAAAAAGGCTCCCTCCCAGAGGGGGCCGAATAATAAAAAAGCAGCCCACCGGCAAGCGGCAGGCTGCGGAAATTATTTTGCGTACTCGGTAGCGCGGCTTTCGCGGATGACGCTGACCTTGATCTGGCCGGGGTAATCCAACTCGTTCTCGATCTTTTTGGCGACATTGCGCGCCAGCAGGATGACCTGATCGTCGCTGACCTTGTCCGGCTGGACCAGGATGCGGACCTCGCGGCCAGCCTGGACAGCGTAGGAGCTTTCGACGCCCTCGAAGCCGTTGCAGAGGGCTTCCAGCGTTTCCAGACGCTTGATGTAGCTCTCCATGTTCTCGCGGCGGGCACCGGGGCGGGCAGCGGAGATGGCATCGGCGGCCATGATGATGAAGGCCAGGGTGGTCTTGGGCTCCACGTCGCCGTGGTGGGCCTCGATGGCGTGGATGACCTGCGGGTTCTCGCGGTACTTCTTGCAGATGTCGACGCCGATCTGCACGTGGCTGCCCTCGATCTCGTGGTCAAGGGCCTTGCCGATGTCATGCAGCAGGCCGGCGCGGCGGGCCAGCTGAACGTTGATGCCCAGTTCGCCAGCCATCAGGCCAGCCAGCCAGGCAACTTCCAGCGAGTGGCTCAGCACATTCTGGCCGTAACTGGTGCGGTACTTCAGGCGGCCGATGAGCTTGACCAGGTCGGGGTGCAGGCTGTGGATACCCAGATCCATGACAGCCTTGTCGCCCTCGCGCTTCATCTGGATCTCCAGCTCGCGGCGGCACTTGTCGACGGTCTCCTCGATGCGGGCCGGGTGGATACGGCCATCGGCGATCAGGCGCTCGAGGGCCATGCGGGCGACCTCGCGGCGGGTCTGGTCAAAGCTGGACAGGGTGATGGCTTCCGGCGTATCATCGATGATGAGGTCGCAGCCGGTGGCAGTCTCGAGGGCGCGGATGTTGCGGCCCTCACGGCCGATGATGCGGCCCTTCATCTCGTCGCTGGGCAGCGGCACCACGCTGACGGTGGCTTCGCTGGTGGCATCGGCGGCGCAGCGGGCGATGGCCTGGCCGACCAGCTCACGGGCGATGTTGTCGCACTCGTCCTTCATGTTGGCCTGGTAGGCGCTGATCTTCATGGCCTTTTCATGGGTCAGCTCGTCGTCCACCTGCTTCAGCAGCACGGCGCGGGCATCCTCCTGGCTCATGGCGGCGATGGTCTCCAGCTTTTCGGTCTGACGCATTTTCAGCTGTTCCAGCTCGTCCAGGCGGGCTTCCACGGTCTCGGTGCGACGCTTGAGGTCTTCCTCTTTGCGCTCCATGGCGGCGGAGCGCTTGTCCAGCGCCTCCTCCTTCTGGTCCATGCGGCGCTCCTGGCGGGTGATCTCGGCGCGGCGGTCCTTGATCTCCTTGTCAGCTTCGCTCTTGAGTTTGAAGGCTTCGTCTTTGGCTTCTACGATGGTTTCCTTGCGCTTGGCTTCAGCCGTCTTGATGGCATCGTTTACGATGCGCTTGGCTTCGTCTTCCGCCGAGCCGATCTTGGCTTCGGCCGTGCGCTTGCGGTTTTCGCCGCCCAGGTAAAAACCGAGCGCCCCGCAAACAGCAGCAACAAGGACCAGCAGCACAGTGATAATTAGGCTCATGGTCAGTTCACTCCTTAATTTTGGAAAATTGCAAATTCAGGAGGGCGCAGCACAGCGGGACGCTTTTTCAATATACGGTTTGTTTGTTTTTTATGGCAAAAGCAACACAGCGCGGCAAATGCGGGCAAAAAAGCGCACACTTATGCCACAAGGCGGCAATATAAAACGTAACTAAGCCAAAAACAGGCGGATACTGTATCGTAAAAAAGCGGTGTTCCCGGTGGGCGACACCCTATGGACGCAACCGCACAGGCAGTGGTTAAGGTGCGGCGCTTTTCCTTTTATTCCTGTTTACAATTTTATCGTTATTTAAGGCAATTGTCAAGAAGTATTGCATCGAAATAAGAGGGCATAAAAAGGCCCCCCTGGGAGGGAGCCGGAACCCTCTCCCAGAGGGGCCTTTAAAATCTTACGCCGTCACATCCTCGAACTGGGAATTATACAGATCAGCGTAGAAACCGCCCTGGTCGATCAGCTCATCGTGGGTGCCCTGCTCCACAATGTCGCCATCCCGCATGACCAAAATCTTGTCGGCATCACGGATGGTGGACAGGCGGTGGGCAATGACGAAGCTGGTGCGGCCCTTCATCAGGCGGTCCATGGCGGACTGGATGCGCTGCTCGGTGCGGGTATCCACACTGGACGTTGCTTCATCCAGAATCAGGATGCGGTTATCCGCCAGGATGGCGCGGGCGATGGTCAACAGCTGTTTCTGGCCCTGGCTGACGTTGGAGGCGTCCTCGTTCAGCTCCATCTGGTAGCCGCCGGGCAGCGTGCGGATGAAGTGGTCGGCATTGGCAGCCTTGGCGGCAGCGATGACTTCCTCATCGGTGGCATCCAGGCGGCCGTAGCGGATGTTCTCCATAATAGTGCCCTTGAACAGCCAGGTATCCTGCAATACCATGCCGAAGCCTTCCCGCAGGGCACTGCGGTCAAAGTCCCGCACATTGCGGCCGTTTAAGGTGATAGCACCGGCGTCCACATCGTAAAAACGCATCAGCAGCTTGACCATAGTGGTCTTGCCTGCGCCGGTGGGACCGACGATGGCCACCTTCTGGCCGGGCCGGACCTTGCAGCTGAAATCGTGGATGACGGTCTTTTCCGGCGTGTAGCCAAAGCGGACGTGGTCGAAGGTGACCTGGCCGTCGATGGCGGCCGGGTCGGCACGGCGGGCCGGATCAGCCAGCTGGTCCTCCTCTTCCTCGCCCAAAAATTCAAACACACGTTCCGACGCGGCGGCCATGCTTTGCAGCATGTTGGATACCTGCGCCAACTGCTGGATGGGCTGGGTGAAGTTTTTGACGTACTGGATGAACGCCTGGATGTCACCGATGGTGATAGCACCAGCGGCAGCAAAAATACTGCCCGCCACAGCTACGGCCACGTACCCCAGGTTGCCCACAAAGTTCATGATGGGCTGCATCAGGCCGGAGAGGAACTGACTTTTCCACGCGGATTCGTACAATTTATCGTTGGCGGCATTGAAATCTGCCAGCACGGCGTTCTCACGATTGAAAGCCTTGATGACGTTGTGGCCGGAGTAGATCTCCTCGACCTGGCCATTGACAACGCCCAGCGTTGCCTGCTGCGCCTTAAAATATTTCTGGCTGAATTTGACCACCAGCAGCACCAGCGCCAACGAGACCGGCAGGATCAGCAGTGCGATCAGCGTCATTTTGGGACTGATGGACAGCATCATGATGAGCACGCCGATCATGGTGGTCACGCTGGTGATCAGCTGTGTGACCGACTGGTTCAGGCTTTGGCCCAGGGTGTCCACATCGTTGGTGATGCGGGAGAGCACTTCGCCCACGGTGCGCTTTTCAAAATAGGCCAGAGGCAGGCGGTCGATCTTTTCACTGATCTGACGGCGGAAATCATAGCAGACTTTCTGGGACAGGCCGCTCATCAGCCAGCTCTGGATAAAGCTGAACGCCGAGGACAGCAGGTACATGCCCAGCAGGATCAGCAAAATTTTACCGATGTAGCCAAAGTCGATGGCGCCGGTGCCCCGCAGCTTGGCGATCCAGCCAGTGGCCAGGGCCGTGGTGGCCTTGGAGAGAATTTTGGGGCCTGCTATATTAAATATGGTAGACAAAATGGCAAAAACAACGACCACGATGAGCGAAAGCTTATACTTGCCCATCGCCCGCAGCAGCTGCAGCAGGCTGCCCTTAAAGTCTTTGGCGCGCTCGGTGGTCATGCGTCCGGGTCTCGGCATATCACTCACCCTCCTTCGACAGGTTCAATTCTTTCTGGCTCAGCTGACTGCGGGCGATTTCCTGATACTCGGGGCAGCTTTCCATCAGCTGGGCATGGGTACCGTCGCCCACGATGCAGCCCTCGTCCAATACAAGGATGCGGTTGGCATGCAGCACTGTGGAGATTCGCTGGGCCACAATGATGACGGTGGCGTTGTCTGTCTGGGCTTTCAGGGCACGGCGCAGGGCCACGTCGGTCTTGTAATCCAGCGCCGAGAAGCTGTCATCAAACAGGTAGATGCGCGGCTTTTTAGCGATGGCACGCGCAATGGAAAGACGCTGCTTCTGCCCGCCTGAGACATTGCTGCCGCCCTGAGCAATGGGGCTTGCATAGCCTTCGGGCTTGGCATCGATAAACTCGGTGGCCTGGGCAATGCCGGCGGCGGTACGCACGTCCTCATCGGTGATATGCTCGCCGGCAAATTTCAGGTTGCTGTCGATGGTGCCGCTGAACAGCACGCCCTTTTGCGGCACATAGCCCATCAGGTCATGCAGCGTGGCCTGGGGCATATCGCGCACGTCCACGCCGTCGATGCAGACCGCACCGCCGGTGGCATCATAAAAGCGCGGGATCAGGTTGAGAAGCGTCGATTTGCCGCAGCCGGTGGAGCCGATGATGGCCGTGGTCTCGCCGGGCCTGGCGGTAAAGGTAATGTGCTCCAGTGCGTCGCTGTCGGCGCCGGGATAGCGGAAGCTGACATCCTTGAACTCCACTTCGCCATTCCAGTTTTTGCGTTCCAGCGCCGGTTTGGCGGTGGCGGCATCGGGGTCGCGGATGGTGGCCGGCGTCTTGATGACTTCGTCGATACGGTCGGCTGCCACACCGGCACGGGGCAACATGACGGCTACCATCGCCAGCATCAGGAAGGACATGACGATCTGCATTGTGTAGGTGATGAAAGCGATCATCTCGCCCACCTGCATGTTGCCCAGGTCCATGGCCTTACCGCCGAACCAGACGATAAGCAGGCTGGTGCCGTTCATGATGAGAGTCATAAAAGGCATCATGGCAGCCATGGTGCGGTTGGTAAACAGCTGGGTGCCCATCAGATCGCGGTTGGCTTTATCAAAACGGGCTTCCTCAAACTTTTCGCGGCTGAAGGCGCGGATGGGCATGATGCCGGTCAGGATCTCGCGGCTGACAAGGTTCAGCCGGTCGACCAGCGTCTGCATCTGCTTGAATTTCGGCATAGCCACGTTCATCAGGATGGTGATAAGCACCAGCAGCGCGGCCACCGCCACAAAGATGATCCAGGAAAGACCGGTATTGCCCGCTGCCACGTGCAAAATGCCGCCAACACCCAAAATAGGCGCATAGGCCACCATGCGCAGCAGAATCACACAGACGAACTGCACCTGCTGGATGTCGTTGGTGGTGCGGGTTATCAACGACGCTGTGGAAAACTTTTCGATCTCCGCGTTGGAGTAACCCACGACGGTGGAGAACACCTCGCGGCGCAGGTCGCGGCCAATGGCAGCCGACACGCGGGATGCGATGAAGCCTACCGCCACCGCGGCGGCAACCATCAGCAGGGTCAGGCCCAGCATCTGCCCGCCAATGCGCAGCAGATACGCTATCTGCACGTCGTGAGCGATGCCCTGGGCTTCGTATTCGAGGGAAACCAGCAGCACGGCCTGGCTTGCAAGGTTGTCGGCCACGGTCCCATCCAGCTGGGAGAGGGCCCCGGCAAGCTGGTTTTGCAGCATCTCCCGTGCGCCGGGTGCTTGAGCCATCGCCGCAAACTGCTGGCTGACGGCATCCAGATCGTAGGTGGTGGGGGTCACCGTCTCGGTACTGCCAGCGACCCGGGCAGCATTTTGGGCCGCAGCCAGGTACAACACTACATCGGGTGTGGTGAAAGCAGATTCCAACTCCGCCGCAGCAGTGTCGGCATCCTTAGAAAGATAACGCAGACCGTCGGCGTCAGGCTCGCTGTACCACTGGGCGGCCAGGGCGGCCTCGTCCTCGGTCATCAGCAGTTCCAATGCCTGCAGGGTAGTATCGCGGACGGTATCCGGTACCGGGCTTTCGATACCGCCCTGCTGGATGCCAACATCCACGATCTTGCTTGTGTAGTCCGGCAGGGACAGGTCGCAGTAGGCCTGCACGATCAGCAGGGCCGCCACGGCCAGGCATGCCGCCCAATGGCGTGCCAGCTGTTTAAATATTTTCGTCATCGACGGGTCCTCCCTGTTTTTGTGTGCTGATTTTTTTCTGCATGGCGTCGTTTTCTGCTTCAATTGCATCCAACAGCACGCCGCGCAGGGCGTACATCTGGTCGATCTGTTCCGGTGTCATCCGTGCCATGATGCGGCCAAAGTAGGCGTTCAGTGCCGCCTCGCTTTGCAGGCGCGCCTGCTCGCCCTGCGGGGTGATGCGCACGAAAGTTTTGCGCCGGTCGTTGGGATCAGTTTCCCGCACGATGCTGCCATCCTGCTCCATCATGCGCAGCCCGCGGGAAACGGCCGGCATAGGCTGCCGCATAGCACGGGCCACCTCGGAAACATAAATTGCACCCTCCACGCCGCGCTGCTCAATTAGAATGTGCAGGTTTTCCAGCATGCCGAAGTGGCATCTGGGACAGTCTGCCAACGCGCCGCGCATGCCGCGCTTGGACATTGTGTGCAGCCGCGAGACAAACCGAAACACACCCTGCAGATCCGGGATCTCTGAACCTGGCATAAAGCACCTCCTGTTAATTATTATCATGCGTTAATTATTTCATCGTGATAATAATAGTCCCTCCTGCATCAGGATGCAAGAGGGTTGCAGAATTGTTTGGAAAATGTTCATAATCCGGGTGGGCATGCGATTTTGTTCGTCAATTTCGAGCAAAGTTTTCTTCTGTGATGTTAAAATTGTAGACATTTCGCACAGCCAATGCTACAATAGAATCAATTACAGGAGCCAACTGCGCCCCAAAGTTAGGAGAATCGCCGTGAAGCTGAACAGCCGCCGCACCATTCTGGTGGGTCTTGCGTTTTTGTCGATCTGCACGTTTTGGCAGATGTACGACAGCGTTATGACCTTAATTCTGACCGACACCTTTAAGCTGAACGAAACCTTTGCCGGTGCCATTATGGCTGCTGACAACGTACTGGCGCTGTTTTTGCTGCCGTTTTTCGGGGCGCTGTCCGATAAGACCAGCACCCGCATCGGGCGGCGCATGCCTTTTATCGTGGGCGGCACCGCAGCGGCAGCCATCTTGATGAACCTGATCCCGCTGCTGGACGACCGCTACGCCGTCAGCCCCAGCACCGGTACATTAGTGCTGTTCATTATCGTGCTGGGGCTGCTGCTGGTGTCCATGGGCACCTACCGTTCCCCCGCCGTGGCCCTGATGCCCGACGTGACCCCCAAGCCCCTGCGCAGCCGCGCCAACGCCATCATCAACCTGATGGGCGCCGTGGGCGGCATTTTGTACCTGGGGCTGGCGGCTGTGCTGTACCCGGCGTCCAAAACCAAGGGCGTGGAGCATGTCAGCTACCGGCCGCTATTCTTCATCGTCTCGATGATCATGGTCGTGGCGGTGGTCGTTTTGTATCTGACCATCAAGGAGCCCAAGCTGGGAGCAGAAAACCAAAAGCTGGAAGCCGCTCATCCCGAGTGGAACCTTGCCACTGACGACGGCACCGGCCACGAGGTGCTGCCTGCGCCGGTCAAGCGCAGCCTGAGCTTTCTGCTGGTGTCCATCTCGCTGTGGTTCATTGGCTATAACGGCGTTACTACGTGGTTTACCAAGTATGTGGAGGCTGTCATGGGCGAGGGCCTGGGCGGGGCCTCCACCTGCCTGCTGGTTGCCACGGCGGGCGCTATTGCCTCGTACATTCCCATCGGTACGCTGGCCGCTAAGATCGGCCGCAAGCGGACTATTCAGTGCGGTATCGTGCTGCTGGCCGCCTGCTTTATGCTGGGCTACGTGCTGACCACCACTTACAGTTCCATCCAGCCCATTATGTACGTGGTGTTTGCGCTGGTGGGCCTTGCCTGGGCCGCCATCAACGTGAACTCCCTGCCTATGGTGGTGGAGATGTGCCGCGGCAGCGACATCGGCAAGTTTACCGGGTACTACTACACCTTTTCGATGGCCGCCCAGGTGGTGACCCCCATCGTGGCCGGCTCCCTGATGCGGGCCATTGACTACCGTGTGCTGTTCCCCTACGCCGCCCTGTTTGTGGCGCTGAGCTTTGTGACCATGTGCTTCGTCAAGCACGGCGACGCCAAGGCAGAGGCCAAAAAAGGGCTGGAAGCGTTTGAGGATATGGATAACTAAACGGCATATCCAACGCCAATCTAACGTCATAAGCGCAACTTATTTCCGCCGGGGGCAGAACGCCCCCGGTGGATTTTTTGTTACGCTTTCTTCGTACGCTATGGGGTCGTTGTCACAGCGCTTTTCGCTTTCTGACAATTTCACTTTGCAAACCACCGCATCTTTCCTTTTCGGGTTTGGGAACCGGAAACACAGTAAAAGTCGGGAGCGACCCGAAAGTCGCTCCCGCTGCACAGCCTATTTATTTGTAACGAGATACAGATTCTGTATTCTGCAAACTGCTCACCGGAGATCTCAAGTGCAATATCACTGTACCGGCAGCCCCACCGCAATGGTGGTGCCCTTCTCCGAACTCTCCTCCACCCAAACGGAGCCGCCGTGGAGATCGGCGATCTCCCACACCAGCGAGAGCCCCAGCCCCGCACCGCCGTACTCGCGGCTGCGGGACTTATCCACACGGAAAAAGGGCTGGAAGATGCTCCGCTGATACTCCTCCGGAATGCCACAGCCGGTATCAGAAACGCGAATCAGGAGTTTTTCCGTTTCCTGTGTGACGCAGACCCTCACCGAGCCGCCGGGGCGGTTGTACTTGACGGCGTTCTCTGTCAGGTTGAAGATCAGCCGGTAGATCAGCGCATCGCTGCCGGTCATAACGCCGTCGCCATCCGCCTCCAGCGTGATGCCGCGCTTTTCCACCAGTGGCGCGAGATCCGTAAAGATCTCCTCGATCATAGGAGCGAGCTGGATCCGCTCGTTCCGTGCCACTTGCCGCAGATTGCTCATCTCCAGCAGAGTCTTGGTCAGCCGGGTCAGCCGTTCCGTCTGCTCCCGCAGGAGGGCGAGAAACTCCGCAGTCTCCGGCAGCACGTCGGGGTGCTCTGAGGAAAACAGGTCCAGCTGCGCCTGCATCAGCGTCAACGGCGTGCGCAGCTCGTGGGCGGCATTGCCGGTGAACTGCCGCTGGGCGGCAAAGGCATTGTTCAGCCGCTCCAGCATCTGGTTGAACGAGTGGCTCAACTGCTGGAATTCTGGAATGACTTCTTCATCGATCCTCATATCGGCAAGATTGTTCAGCTGCACCTGCTCCACATGCGAGGCAAAGCTGCGCAGGGGCTTGAGCGCGCGTCCGCTGACAAAATAGGTCAGCATGCCGCTGAGTAGCGTTACCACAGCCGTGATGTACCAGTTGGTGGTGCGGAAGTTTCCCTGCGCCCCATCGACGACGATGGTCAACTCTTCGTTGGGCTCTATGAGCTCCGGGTCAAAGCTCGCCGCTCCGCCCTCATTCAGGATCACCGTGCTGCCGCCCTGTAAGCTGTCCGCAATGGTGTCCATATAGTACACACCGGAGGAGCAGAGCAGCAAATTCATGACCACACAGGTGATGCCAATGAGCAGGACGGACATCAGTGTGATGCGCCACTGCAAGGAAAGTCGCTTCATTCCTCCTCGCCTCCCATCAGATAGCCCTCGCCGATGCGGTTGCGGATGGGGTCATAGCCCAGCGCGGCGCGGAGCTTTTTGCGCAGGGCGGAGATGTGGACACGAATGGAATTGCTGAAGCTGTCCACGCTGTTGTCCCAAACGTGATCCATCAGTTCCTCCTGACTCACGGGCCGTCCCTGATGCACCATCAGGTATTCGAGTATCCCTGTTTCCTTGCGGGTGAGCGTCAGCGTCTGCCCGTTGGCGGTGGTGGTACGGGAGCGGGTGTCAAAGGTCAGGCCCCCGAAGGTCAGCAGTACATCCTGCTGGGTGAACTGCCGCAGGGTCAGGCTGCGAATGCGAGCCTCCAACTCGGCAAGATGAAAGGGCTTTGCCAGATAATCATTGGCCCCGGCATCTAACCCCTCCACCTTGTCCTCCACCTCACCCCGGGCGGAGAGGATCAGCACCTTTGTTTCCCGGTCGGTCTGCCGCAGGGTGCGCAGCACTGTCATGCCGTCCTTCCCCGGCAGGTTCAGATCCAGCAGCACCAGATCGTAGCGCTCCACGCCCAGAAGCTCCAACGCCTTCTCCCCGTCGTAGCAGCAGTCCACGCTGTATGCTTGGCGCCGTAGGCTGCGGACGATGGTTTCACACAGGGCGCGTTCGTCTTCAATTACTAAAAGGTGCATGAGAGCCCTCCTTTTTTATCCATTTTTATGTTGTTTTAATTATAGCAAAATTAGATAAGGTTTGCGTTAAATTTTCGTTCTTAACAGTGACTTTAACTCTCTTGCGTTATGATGGTGGCAGAAAAAGTGAAAGGGTGATGGAATTGAGCCATGTAAAAAAGTCGGCCGTGCAGGCCGCGCTGCTGGTTGTTGGTATCGCTATGCTGTGTTTCGGCGTATGGCGTGGCGAGACGGCGACGGTGCTGAGCAAAGCAATTAAATTATGTCTGGAGTGTGTGGGCATTGGGTAAGAAATCTTCGGGCGCGTCACAACTTCTGTCCCGCTTCCGGGGCTGGATACAGGCGGGGGCAGCCTTATTGACCAACCTGCACCTGCCGAACTTCCTCAAAGGAGGCCTGTATCAGGGCGCAGGGAAAACCGTCTGCGTGCCGGGGTTGAACTGCTACTCCTGCCCAGCGGCCTCCGGTGCCTGTCCCATCGGTGCGTTTCAGGCGGTGGTTGGGTCTTCCAAGTTCAGCTTTTCTTATTATATCACAGGTTTCCTCATTTTGCTGGGAGTCCTGCTGGGACGTTTTATCTGCGGTTTTCTGTGTCCCTTCGGCTGGTTTCAGGAACTGCTGCATAAAATCCCGACGAAGAAGCTCTCCACAAAGAAACTCAAGCCCCTGACCTATCTCAAGTACGCTGTACTGCTGGTGATGGTTTTCCTGCTGCCGGCGTTCCTTGTAAACGATGTAGGCATGGGTAATCCGTTCTTTTGTAAATACCTCTGCCCACAGGGCGTGCTGGAGGGGGCCATCCCTCTGTCCCTTGCCAATTCTGGCATCCGGGCGGCGCTGGGGAGCCTGTTTACCTGGAAATTCTGTATCCTGCTGGCGGTGATCGTGCTGAGCGTGCTGTTCTACCGTCCCTTCTGCAAGTGGCTCTGCCCGCTTGGCGCATTCTACGCGCTGTTCAACCGGGTGTCCCTCTTCCAGATGAAGGTGGACAAGAATAAGTGCGTCTCCTGCGGAAAATGTGCCAGAGCCTGCAAGATGGATGTGGACGTGACGAAAACGCCCAACCATACTGAGTGTATCCGCTGCGGGATGTGCATCCGCGCCTGTCCGACGAACGCCGTGTGCTTCCGCTACGGCTTCGGCAACGGGAAAGAAACAACAAAGAAAACAACGATGGAGGAATCAAAATGAACAAGAAGAGAATTTTTGCACTGGCTTTTGCCGTACTGATGTTGCTGGCCTTGGCGGCCTGCGGCACGAAGAACAATGACAAGATGGGCGACATGAGCGGCAACGGCTCCGCCATGACTGGCGAGCCGAAAAACCGACGAGGAGGCGCTCACCCTGCACAAGGAGCTGCTGGAGCAGGAGAACGCGATCCTGTCGGAAAATGCCGAGCTGTGGGAAAAGGTCTATATGGAGGCTGACAAGGGCATGGCCATGATCGAGGACGGGAAAAACTACGGCGACTTCCTGCTGGATACCATCGAGGCCGCTAAAGAGCAGTTCACCGACAAGGAGTATGAGTGGCTGAAGGAGTCAGCCACGGAGATCAGTAATATTGAAAACAGGCTGACCGAGTTGGAAGAGAAGTATCCCGAGATCATGCAGAAATCCATGGACGGCGATATGAGCATGCCCGCGGGCAGCGACACGAGCAACCCTCCCGACGACGGCAGTATGCAGAAGTTCCCCGCCTTTGAAGGGAAAGATCTGGACGGCAACACGGTGAAGAGCGACGAGCTGTTCTCCGCCAACGCCGTCACCGTGGTGAATTTCTGGTTCACCACCTGCAATCCCTGTGTAGGCGAACTTTCCGATCTGGATGCGCTGAACAAGGAACTGGCGGAGAAGGGCGGCTCCCTCATCGGCGTCAACACCTTCACGCTGGACGGCGACGAAACGGCAATTTCCGAGGCGAAGGATGTGCTTGCCAAGAAGGGCGCCACCTATCAGAATGTGTATTTTCCTTCCGACGGAGAGGCGGGAAAGTTCACTGCCAACATCTTTGCATATCCCACCACCTACGTGGTTGACCGCAGCGGCAATATCGTGGGAGAGCCCATCGTAGGTGCTATCACGGAAAAGAAGCAGGCGGAGACGCTGCAAAAACTCATCGACCAGGCTCTTGCCGCCGATATGGGCTGACAAACGGATTCATCTCCTCAGGAGGGAGGGATACACCATGTATCGGAGAGTATTGCCGCTTCTGCTCACCGCGGTACTGCTGCTGAGCGGCTTCGCCGCCGGGCAGAAAAATATGCCGCAGAAAACGGACGAGAAGGAAATGACCGGACAGCCCTCTGATATGTCCGGTGAAGGAAGCATGTATATGGATACCACGGAAAATGTCATATATCTGGCGGGCGGCTGCTTCTGGGGCATGGAACAGCTGATGCAGTCCATCCCCGGCGTCATCGATGCCGAGAGCGGCTATGCCAACGGCACCTGCGAGGGCGGACGCCGATTACAAGACCGTCTGCAAAGGGAACACCGGCTTCCGGGAGACCGTGCGGGTGGAGTATGACCCCGGACAGGTGAGTCTCGACGCCCTGCTGCTGGCCTACTTCTATGTGATCGACCCCACGGTGGAGAACCGGCAGGGCAACGACCGGGGCAGCCAGTATCAGACCGGTGTCTATTACACCAACGAAAGCGCGAAGGAAACGGTGGAGCGCATCGCGGAGATTGAGCGGGGACGTAGTGAAAAGTTCTTCGTGGAGATCGGCCCACTCAAGAACTACTCCCCCGCCGAGGAGTACCACCAGAACTACCTCGAAAAGAACCCGAACGGCTACTGCCACATCCCGCGCGCGGAGATGGAACTGTTTTCCCGGCTGCGCATTGATCCGGGCGACTATCAGAAGCCCGCGGCGGAATCCATCCGGGACAAGCTGACGGCGGAGCAGTACCGTGTTACGCAGGAGAGCGGCACGGAGCGCGCTTTACACAGGCGAGTTCTGGGATAAGTTTGAAAAGGGCATCTATGTGGATGTCGTCACCGGCGAGCCGCTCTTTTCCTCCACGGATAAGTACGAAAGCGGCTGCGGCTGGCCTGCCTTTACAAAGCCCATTGAGGGCCCTGCCGTAGTGGAAAAAGAGGATCTGAGCCACGGGATGCGCCGCACGGAGGTCAGAAGCCGCGCCGGAGACTCCCACCTCGGCCACGTGTTCACCGGCGACCCGGAGTCGCCCAACGGCGTGCGCTACTGCATCAACAGCGCGGCCCTGCGCTTCGTCCCCTATGAAAAAATGGAAGCCGAGGGCTACAGATATCTGCTGCATCTGTTTGAAAAATGATTTCCGGTGCATACACAGCAAGCGGAAAAACAGGACGGGGCTGTTGCACATCCCCTAAAAAAGAAAGACCGAAGTAAAAGCCATAAAAGGGCTTTACAACTTCGGTCTTTTTCTTTAAGTTATAATGAAACATGCCGGGGCGCACTGCGCTTTTGCAATAGACGTGCGCAAAGTTTCGGAACAGCTTCTTGTCGATTATCAAGTTCGTAAACTTTTTTTCGTTCGAAGCTTATGCGGATGATCTGTTCAAACTCTTTGCCGGTCATTCTGCGTCCTCGGTTTCTTGGCATACTGGTGGGGTACAATCCGTCAGCTTTTCGCTTCCTGCGCATTTCACCTTGCAGACCACCGCATTGTCCAGCACATAGACAAAGGGCATTTTTGCATACAAAAAGCCCCTGATTACTTAAGTACAGTAATCAGGGGCTCAAAGTATTTTATAGAACAACCTCTACAGTGAGGTCTTTCCATTGCCTAGTCCAAAGGACGCAGCCACGCGAATTTTGATAAGAACGTGCCTTATCATAATCCAGTGTGAACGACCAAGAACGGGTCAAATTACTGGCGCGGGTTCTTGATTGCAGCCTGCTTATTGGGTCGTCATCATAGGTATGTACCCAAAAGCGCGTACTGTTTGCATCCTCAAGTATCCTATTGACGGCCCCATCCCCTTTCTTCGCTTTTGTTTTTCCCGGCATGATTTTTTCCGCCGAAATCGAATGGTAATTGTACGTTCCGCGCACATTGCATTGAACAGTGCATGACTCTTGAAATAGATTTAGTTCCCAGATGAATTTCTGTCCATCGATGGAGAAGATTCTCGGCACAAATTTGTCCAGAAATTCCCGGCTGATTTCATCGTTTGGGAACGACTCTTGCCAGCTGAGTGCTTCCTCTACCTTTTCACTATTGGCAGCTCCGTTTTCTTGTTCCTGCTGGTATTCTTCTAAAATATCCTGCCGGTGATCCTGCCAAACGTTTTTGTAGATTTCTCGCGCCATCAATTCGAGCTTCCATGCTTGCACATTGGGGGCGCTGCATTTGGGGGCTACATTCCTCAGCGACCGCTGATAACAGATATATCGAACAATGCCTTTCTCTGCGCGGAACGCCCGCATTCTGGCTCCGCAGCCACAAAACAGGCGGCAAGCCCATTTGTCGGCGTGTTCGCTCTTTCCATACAAGTAAGCCTGCGTTATATTGCCGTCTTTGTACGACTGCCATGCATGTCTGCGGCGCTGACATTTATCCCATAGTTCCTCTGAAATGATTGGCTCAAAACTGCCTTTCACCAGAATGTAATCCTGTTCGCTGTTCTTGATGCTTTTATGGCTGAGGAAATCATCAATATGCGATTTGTTGTATGTCAAATACCCTTTATAAATCGTATTCTTGGTGATTGAGAGAACCTGACGCGCACTCCATTGTGGCATTCCGGATTTATTCGGTGCGCCTTCTTGCGTTAGTGTCTGGGCTATCTCGGTGCCATTTATGCCATCAGCATACCAAGCAAAAATTTTTCTGACAGTCTCTGCCTGACTTTCCTGCACCACAAGCGTATGAGCCTTTTTATCACGCTTATATCCAAACGGTGTCGGTCCCGCAACATAGGTGCCTTTTTTCTGTGACGTCTGAATGCCCGCCTTGGTGCGTTCACTCATTTTACGGCTTTCATCTTGCGCAAGGCTTGCCATAATGGTCAGGCGAACTTCTCCATCGCCACGCATCGTCCAGATGTCATCATTGACGAAGTACACTTCAACGCCGTACTGTTTCAGCTCACGGGTCGTAACCAAAGTATCCACCGTGTTTCGAGCAAAACGGAAACCTCGCGGGTCACGATTAGGTCAAACTTCTTTTTCCGGGCATCTCGCAGCATCTTCATAACAAGAAGGTCGGGTTTTCATGCCAGTACCTGAGATTCCTTCATCGGCGTATTGCCCAACCACCGTCAATTCGGATGATGTTCTGCAAGCTCCAGATACCAGTTCATTTGATTTTTCAGTGCTGATATTTGCGCCTCAAGTTCCGTGGACACGCGCCCATAGAACACGACTCTGCGCGGGCAGTTTTGCTGGTCTGCTTTATCATATTGCATCGGTTTTCCTCCTTCCCCATCAGTATAATACTGCATTCAGTATTTTCAAAATGTACAAGTCAATGACTCAATCATGGTATAGAAAAGCCGTGGAAGAAGGTTCCTTCCACGGCATGATCTTTATACTACTTTTTCAATAAGGCACTGATGTTTCTTCGTTTTCTTGTCATAGTTGATAGCTACCAAGAGAAGATTTCCTGTATAGCCACGCAGCGAATCCGGATATTTCTTTCCCTTAATCTGCTGCATCGCAGTCTCCGCCGTTTGGTTCCACTTCAACTCCACAACAAGCGCCGGATAGTCATTTCGGTACTCCGGTTTTGGTACGAAAACGAAGTCTGCGAAGCCCCTGCCTGTGGGCAGCTCTCGAACCGGCTTAAAGTAATATTGCATAGCGCTCAGGTATGCAATCGCCAAGACGCTACTCAAGGAGTTTTCATTGTTGTACTGGATGGCAGAAACATAGTCATCATGGATTTTCTCAACCTGAGTGGCTACTGCATCGCCATCCATATCCAATGTCGCATCCAGCAACTTCTCAGACTCCTGCTGGAACAGCAACATCTCATTCCAATGCTTGCTTTCCACCGCAAGTGTCAATTCCTGCCGGATTTCCTCATTCGGAACGAACGCTGTTTTTCGGTTCTGGTCATATCCCAAGTAGCCAAGATGGATCATATATGTCAAAACATCATCTTTGCTTTGGATATTAACGGTATCGTTCTTGAAGGTAGCCGTGTTTACTTTAACTTCCCCACCGGAAAGCATTTCAATGATTGCCGTTTTCAGCCCATCATAGTTCATGTTGATAAGGGGAACGATTGCTTCATAGGAAGCCGTTTCCGACCAGTAGCTCTTAAACTCTCCTTCAGCATAACGCTGACAACAGCTCTGGGATTATAAACTTGGTAATCCCGCAGCAAGTAACCATCGTACCACTTTTTTACCTTGTCAAAGTCTTTGTGGTACTCCTCGCAAAGATTCTTAACTTCTTCTTCCGTAAAGCCAATGAAAGGTGCCAACGTGCCGGCACTGACCATGGTAAACTCATCGAAGTTATTCAAGGCCGACTGCGTTTTTTCCTTTTTGATTGGCAGAATGCCGGTGAGGTATGCAAGCTGAATGTATTTTGTCGGCTCTGTACCTTTGAATAAGCCTCTCAGGAAATAGATATATTCTTCTTGAACAGCCTTATTGGTTGCTTCATCTCGGATCAGAATATCCCATTCATCAATAATCACAATAAATTTCTGACCGGTCGAGTTTCTGATGCGCGACAAAGCGTCCGCCAATGTCAACACTTCGTTAGGAAGAACTTCAGGGTAGTACTCTTTTAGTTCCTCCAAAACCGATTGCGTAATGTAGGATATAATACTTTTGATGTCTGCACAACTGGACAAAAACCATTGTACATCTATATGGATCACATCATACTTGTTGAGATGCTTTTTGAAGTCGCTACTCTTGCCGATTGTAAGCCCATCGAACATTTTTTCTGAATCGCAGCCTTTGCTGTAATAGGCTGCCAGCATATTAGCCGTATAGGACTTACCAAATCTCCGGGGGCGGCTATTGCAGATATATGCTTCTGGTGTATCAAGAACGCTGTTGGTATATTCCAGCAGACCCGTTTTATCCATATAAATTTTTGAATTCAGTGCAACTTGAAACGCACTATTATCCGGATTCACGAATCTTCCCATTTCGCCAAAGCCTCCTTCAGAAGTCATCTATTTCTAACCATTCAAATGACATTAGTATAGTCATATAGTACCATTTATCGATACAAATAGCAAGTTGGAAATTTCCCTACCCTATATATAATAGTACAAAAGCGCCGCAGCAGGGATTTCTTTCATAGCATGATCTATCATCGCAGACACCTCATCTGCTATGACGATGATTAAATTTTGCCACATGGAATCCTGCTTTCTGCATATAATCTTCAAAAATATATGCAGATAAAACTCGAAAGGCGCAATAAGCCACAAATTGCGATAATTTTCCCTTCGATGAACCTGTCAGATGTCATCTGTTTGAACCATTCGGAATTTCCGAATAGTTGCCATCACGGTCTATTCTTCATCCGAATTATAATATTACCATTTACTGATTCAAATAGCAAATCTAGCGTCATTCCATAACGACACAATAATGCCGTGGAAGTATTTCCTCCACGGCACGATCTGTCGTTATAGCTGTGCGTTTCTCTCCCTCTGCAAATTCCAGACAGGCAACCCTTCCCGGCGCTTTGCCTCGCATCGCTTTGCAGCCATGCGATATGTTTTCTCGCATCTTGGCACGCTCGTGGAATCCAGTCATGGCGCTACTTCCCCAATGCGGTACAGCAGAGGACGCTATTCACTTTCTTCGGAGGTTTGGAACCTCCTAATACATAAGAGAACAGCGAATCGGATTTTTTCCACAACTTTTTCAATTTTCTTTTTTTACCAGAAATATATCCACACGCATATCTTTCCACAAACCGGGGTGGATCTTAATCCCACGCGCTTTCTGATACTCATAGGCTGTTACAAAGTCAACCGCAAAACTCAAAAGTGGTATCTTTTCATCCAGCACGCTCACCTGATTTTTTTGACAGCTTTCCAGCCATTCCACCAACTTACGCTTTCTTTTGGTTCGGCTCATGTTCAAAAAGAAATCCTGTGGACGACATATTGTCGCGCAATCGGGTCCAGCACTTTCTTTATCCTGCTTGCCGATTTGCTCTTGCTCAATATCATAGGGAACGCCACTTTTATAGGTAACCATCGCTATCGGCTGCCTTTCCGATTGGATAGGCATGATCTGCTGCACATTCATCAACTGCAACATCCAAATGTAGCGGTTATTGCTTTTTACAATCCGGTTGGCATACCTGTCCAGAAAGCCCGGCTCTATTTTACCATCCGGAAAAGAGGCATCATCGCTGAGTGCAGCCTCGATGCTGTGCATATCTAACCTTGCTTTAGGACGCTGTTCCTGTATGGAACTTTGCAGTAAGCCTTCGACATTTATAATCTCATTGTTGATTTCCGTACTTTTGCTTAAGAAATCATCCATAGTTATGCTTCGGCTTGCCCGCTGGCTGACAAGATCGTCCAATTCCTCATTCAGCGCAGAGAGCTTGTTCTCCAGCTGGTTTCCATCATTTGGTGTGCCGGTAGTGTTCAGATTTGCATCCAACATCCGCAAAAGACCCAGTATATCCTCGGCATTTTCTTTCCAAACTGTACGGAACACTTCCCTTGCCATCAATTCCAGCTTCCATTCAGATGCGTATGGTGCCGGACAAGGAATACCGTTCAGTGCTCTGGCGGCATCTTTCTTTTTGAACATTTTCGACCGTGCACAGATAAGCCGCATATTTTTCCCACCGTTGGCCGTTCTATCGTAGCCTTCGATTTGGAATCGCATCCCACAATCGCAAAACAGAATTTTCGTCCATTTGTTCTGCGGAAAGGACACACCAAATTTATGGGCACGACCATCTTTTCCTTTGACAAATGCAGCTCGCTTACTGCGGATCTGATTGCAGGTTTCCCATAGCTCCTCTGAGACGATTGGCTCAAAGTTTCCCTTTACAAGAACAAAGTTCTCCTCGCTGTGATTGATGCGGTTATGGCTGAGGAAGTCATCAATATGGGATTTATTGTAGGTCATATAGCCCTTGTAAGTGGGCTTGCGGAGTACCCGTGACACTTTGCTGGCCGTCCAGCTCAGGCCACCGCCGCCATCCTTACGGTTTTCTTCTATGAGCATTTTGGCAACAGTCGTTTCTCCGTGCCCCTCGGCGTACAGATTAAAGATTCTGCGTACCGTTTCCGCCTGTTCCTTATTGATTACATAAGTTCCATCCACACGGTCATAGCCGATAATATTACCGCTGCCATAGAGTACACCTTTCTCACGGCTCATCTTCTGTCCGGCTTTTACGCGCTCACTGGTCTTGCGGCTTTCATCTTGGGCAATGCTCGCCATAATGGTCAAGCGAACTTCTCCATCGCCGTCCATTGTCCAGATGCCATCATTTACAAAATAGACTTCCACGCCGTATTGCTTCAGTTCGCGTGTGGCATTCAGTGCATCCACCGTGTTGCGTGCAAACCGCGACAATTCACGAGTGACAATCAAGTCAAAGCGGTGTTCCTTTGCGTGCTCTATCATCCGCATAAATGATGGACGTTTCTTCATTTGGGTACCGGTTATGCCTTCGTCTATGTACTGCGCTACAACGGTCCAGTTGGGATTGCGTAATGCAAGGTCTGTATACCATTCCATCTGATTTCCCAGCGCAGATAGCTGTTCCTCATGTTCTGTTGAAACGCGGCCATAAAACACCACCCTGCGCGGTCGATTCTTATAATTTCCAATATAGTCTGTCATTTCGAACGCCTCCTTGTTCTTTCATTGTACAAGGGGCAAATTCATAAGGGAAATGTACAAAAACACTGGTACACTTGCCATCCTTGTATGAGCGTTGCTGCTCTATACTATAAGAGTACGTTCTCTTGATTTTTTTCCACAATCACTATTTTTAGTTCATTGCACTTGACATACATCAAGTAGCCATGCCACGCGGATAGCATTTTTCAGAACATATCAACAAAAATGACCCTGCACGATTCTGTGCAGGATCAAAATATATATTCGTTTTATTTTCGTTCATAACTGGTTGATGGGCCGGCTCTGACTTTTTCAAATAACTATTTCGAAAAATCAGCCGGGCTATCAAACTGGAATTTGTTATTCTCCTATGGAGACACCGCTATCGTCTTTAAGGCCACAAATCGCAACTATACCATTATTTTTATAAGGCAACACCGCATAATTCCCGCCTTACGGCTTAAGCACCGCTCTGGCGGCTGCGGCACGGCATTATCAAGATGGGCAACAGCATGATACCGTTCTCCAATCTGGAACCCAAGGATACGGCGGTGTATAAGCTCATCACGACCAAACCGGGTGAGGCAACCGCAGAGAAATGATTTTGCATAAAGAAAAGGCGGGCCGAAGCCCGCCTTAGAATTAGTGGCAGTTTAGTGCTGCCAGATATTGTTTTCCAGATCACGCAGACGCGCTTTGTAATCCTTGATAAGCGCCTGCGTGTTTTCTGTATCCGGAAAGCTTACAATATAGCCGTCCTCGGATTAGTTTGTGTGTTTGACTTACTGTTTATATCTATCTTCTCTTAAATATTTTTCTAGTCATTGCAATATAAAATTGCTTATACAGTCTCTCCTTTAATAGTTCTGGTATTCTGTATAATATACAGAGCGACCGATATGACCATCATTATAGCGCACAAACCAATCAACAGATCTGATACCATCGGTGTAATGTGGAACCATATAATATGCACCGCTGCAGTTCCATATAATAAAAAGGTTACTATCTTTCCATGCCAATCTGCACCATGTACTTTTCCTGTCTTTTGTATCACAAGACATCCACTGACTACCATATACAGCTCCTTACCTGCCATTATTACGATTAAAAGAAGCACATGCGGAAAACGAGTAAACAGACAGATTAACATCGCTGCCTGTGTCAGCTTATCAGCCACCGGATCAAGTATTTTTCCTAAATTACTAATCCTATGGAATCTTCTTGCGATATATCCATCAGCAAGATCCGTAAGACCAGACAGCAATAAGATTTCACAAGCTAACAGAGAATTTTTCTTTACACAATAACTCCATATAATTACCGGAATCAGACAAAGCCGAAAAAAGAAAGAAGATTAGGAACCGTAATAATTCTATTCAAATTTTCTTCCTGATTCACTTCACTCTGCATGTACGGTCACCTCACTTTCCTTTTTTTTAGGCATAAACCAATAAAATATAACACAAAATGCTAAAGCAAACACAACACCAAAAACATTTTGACTCACTCTAAGACTAACCGCTCCTTGTAGTCCATATGTCTCTGCAGCAATGGCTAAAGCACCAAATGTGTTAAATACTGCCTGCCAGCCATATTGTGCTGAAAATCCTACACCGATTCCACCAATAATTCCTATATATGCATAGATTGACGAAGGAAGCAGAAAATATAATACTGTAAAACATATAACACCTGCAATATTTCCGACAATCCTTTTACGGACTCTGTAGTGCATATCTTCCATAGACGGCAAAATCACGGACATGGCCGCAATACCAGCCCACATTGCACGTGGCATATTACAAAGTTCTGCAATGCAAAGGACAATCGGTACGCATAAAATCTGACATATCTGCCATTTTGTTCTGGAAGAAGTGATATCAAATTCTTGTATCAGATCTTTCAGATTTCTTTTATAAGTTCTGTTTTTATGATTTCGATAAAATACGAAGCAGGTAAGTGCTGCACCTAAAGCCATTCCGACTAATCGCATCTGATAGCTTTTTCCCGTAACATCATAACCATATAGCAGCAGATACCCAAGAACCAATGTAGATTGATTAAACATGAATGGATTATGGCATCCGAACAGAATCAACACAGCCAGTGCCGCAATATTTAACAGCATTCCCAATACCGGTGAAAACTGATTTGCTAAATGCGGACATACAGTCATAATTACAAAGAACAAAGCCAAAAGCATCGTAGATTGTCCGGTGTGGATCCCCAGATCCGCATTTCTAAACACCATGAGACATAATAAGACTACTACACCTACAATGCTGTTCTCATTTCCAAATAGGATGCTGAAAATACTAACAAAGAAAAAACAAAATGCCATTGTAGCAGCTATCTTCACCAGATATACCCACATATGATATAATTTTTCTTTTAGTGTTTCACTCTTTTTCAACAGGTTTTTAGAACCTGCCTGATTTAACTGCAACTCCTGATAAAATGTCATATAAATTCTCCCATCTTCTAATTTATCTTAAAACTATATAATCTCATCTTTCTGCTTTGGCAGCTCTATAACAAATCTGCATCCACCATATTCACGGTTTTCTGCTTTGATTGTTCCTCCGGCACTATCTACAATCCGTTTTACAAGTGCAAGACCTAGGCCATTTCCTTCTGCTTTATGAGATCCATCTACCTGATAGAACTTGTCAAATATTCTGGATTTTACATCATCCTCTATTCCTGGTCCTTCATCTTCCAGAATGAACTTAACAGAATCCTGTTCTTGTTTCAGAAACATCGTAATTGTCCCCTTTGAAGGGCTGAACTTAATCGCATTATCCAAAAGATTTATCCAGATATGCATAAAAAGTCCTTCATTCCCAGTATATTTAACTTCCTCCAATTCTACCTGAAAACCAATTTCTTTTTCTGTCCATTTTGTTTCCAATGAAAGAAATGCCTGGCGGATCTGTTCATCCAGACGATATTCTGTTTTTTTCATTGGTATATTCTGATTCTCTAACTTTGATAACAGCAAAATATTACCAACCAATCCGGAAAGTCTTTGGGTGTTAAATAAGATTTTTTCTACATATTCCTCTTGATCCGGAGACAGTTCTTCTCCCTGAAGCAGCATTGTATATCCTTCAATGGCATTAATCGGGGTCTTAAACTCATGAGAAACATTAGATACAAAATCCATCTGCAGCACCTCTGTTGCACGAAGTTCTTTTGTCATAACGTTAAAACTTTGATAAGATTCTCCAACTTCTGCTATACGGCTGTTCGTTTCCAAATGCTGTTCAAAATCTCCCTGAGAAACTTCCTTCATTGCTTTACTAAGTCTGGTAATTGGTTCCAGTAACTTTGCATTGATAAAGGAAGTGATCAGCCCTGCAATCAATGTATTGAAAATCAAAAGCCAGCCAAGCACAGGTATGCTGCCCGGCAGATTAAAAAAATGATTCAAAAAAGCAAATAATAAAGCAGATATGACTGTTGAAAATACAAGTGCCAGCCAGATTGCACCAGTCAGACAGGATCGGATCCGCAATCCTTTTTCTTTCTTTTGTTCCATTATTTTTTCACCACCTTGTATCCAATTCCACGCATTGTTACGATTTCAAAATCAGGGTTATCTTTAAAACGCTCTCTGATTCTTCCTATATGTACCTCTATCGTATGTGGGTCTGCCTCCGTCTCGTATCCCCATACTTCATCCATCAACTGTTGTTTTGTAAATGTTCTGCCTGGCGAAGCTGCAAGCTTATATAAAAGCAGGAATTCTTTTTTAGGCAAAACAAGACTTTCCTTATCAGTTGTAACCGTCATTGCATCATAATCAAACTCTGTTGAACCGATCACAATTTTGTGCTCATTCAGTATCTGTGCACGGCGAAGCAGTGCTCCGACTCTTAAAACCATTTCATTCACATTTACCGGTTTTACCATATAATCGTCACTTCCCGAAAGAAATCCCTGACGCATATCATCAAAGGAACCTTTCGCAGTGATCATAAGCACTGGTATCTGATATCCTGCTGAACGAAGTTCTGACACCAGTTCATAGCCATCCATAACCGGCATCATAATATCAGAAATGATCAGATCAATATATTCCTTATCCAATACTTCTAATGCCTGTGCTCCATCCGATGCACTTTTGACTTGATATCCATTCTTCTCAAGCACTTTTTGGAATAGCTGGCTTAATTCTTTATCATCTTCTACAATCAATATTTGAAACACGTTTTCCTTCCTCCTTATTAAAACAGATACCTTGCCCATCCAAGCAGATGCTGTACCAAAAATATTTTTCTCTGACGTTTCTTTGTTAATTCGATTGGCTCTACATGATATGGATCATTATAAGTTCCGCCTTCTAATATCTGGCGGGACACTTTTTCATATTCCATCATGCCCTCTTCCAACTGTTTATTAATATCTTTACTGCGTATTACAAGCATCAGTTCCGTATCCAGATATGCACTTCTCATGTCCATATTAAAGGAACCGATTACAGACAGATCATCGTCAATCAGAATACTTTTTCCGTGGTATGAATAACCGCCTTCATATTCCCAGATATTAATTCCTGTACTTAAGATTCTATTTCTGTTTTTCGCATAATCGGCAGACCCAAATGGATTCCCATTATTCGCAACTGAATTTGTCATGATAGAAAAATCTGAAACGTTTTCTGCAATCTCCTCCCATGTATTATACATCATATCATTACAGATAATATATGGCGTGTGGATCTTCACACGATTTTGTTGCATTTTTCATCAATTCTCCTAACTGATACCACACTACTGGTTCTTTGGAACCTGTGTGAATAGGATTTGACACTAATGTAATCTTTTCTGTCTCAAAAGTTTCGTCCGTATAATCGGTATCGCAGATTCTTTCCTTATTCTCTTCAAAATATTTCTGATAGCTGTTCTGCAGCTCTAAAACTGCGTTCTTTACAGATTTTCTATTTGCCAGTTTTTTATTGTCATGAAAATAATCACTGTCTTCTTGTTCCCATATCGTTTCAAAATACTCTAACAACTGGTTAACTGAATTTTCTTTCTCAGGTTCATCGCAAACCACTAACACGTCTCTGTCATAGTTCTTATGTCCCGGAAAATCACCCAGGAAATAATTGTATGTATTTCTTCCCCCAAGAATATATCTCTTTCCATCTGCAATCAAATATTTATCATGCATTCTACCCATCATTTTCCACGGTTTCAACGGATTGGCCTTATTATACAGTTTAATTTCAACATTCTCATGGGAAGATAATCCATAGAAATACGGATTTCCTTCCATATCAATCCAGCTCTCCATTCCATCTACTAACAGACGAATATGTACACCTCTGTCTGCCGCATCATACAGTGCTCCTAAAATCAATTTTCCACTTTCATCGGATTGAAATGCAAAAGTAGAAAGAATAATTTCCTTTTTTGCATTCTTGATCAAACGCACTCTTTGTAAAAGCGCTTCTGGATTCTTTTCTATGATTACTGCCCGTTCTGTATTTTCACTGCATTCGTTCCATGACCCATTTTTTGTTTCTTTTTTGTTGTATTGGACACTTCCGGCTGCTTTTTATATGCAACGCAGATTCCGAGCAATTCATAAAAAGCCACACATAAAAAAATTGCCAGTATAACAAGAAGGATTTTACATATTTTATGCTTTTTCATTGTACATCACCTGATTCCTTTTTATTTCTTATTCTTATTCATTAGCAATACAATACAATGGAAAACTCAATTTAACCTCAACAAGGTTTGTTTTTTCATCCATGCAAAATCTTCTTTGTACAACAGACTGTTAGATATAGCAAAAACGGCCTTTCAAAAACAGTTAACTTCTAAATCAACTGTTTTTTGAAAGGTCGTTTCATCAGATTCTTATAGCAATCCAGCAAATAATCTCATAAATAATTGTCCCAGTCGCAAATATGCACTTCGTCCGGTTTGATATTGGTCTGTCACATCACGACATTCTCCCATCGTTCTTATCAGATCATTTTTTATTTCCACAACTGCCTGACAATCTGCCATAAAACAGCCGTTTTCAAAATGGTGATATAAACTTCGATAATCCAAATTAATTGTTCCACAAGTTGCCATACAGTCATCTGCCACACTCATTTTTGCATGACAGAAACCAGGAGTCCACTCATAAACACGAACACCATGTTTAACTAATCCATGATAAAAAGAACGAGTTACATTATAAATGAATTTTTTATCAGGGATACCAGGTGTGATAATTCTTACGTCTACCCCTCGCTTAGCAGCCAGACATAACGCATGCGTCATTTCATCTGTTATGATTAGATATGGAGTCATAAACCAACAATATTTTTCAGCTTTATTTATCATACTGATATAAACTTCTTCTCCGACCTGCTCATTATCCATAGGACTGTCTGCATAAGGCTGAACAAAACCTGTTTGCTGTGCTTTATAATCGTAATGAATAATGTATTTGCTAAAATCAGTATCATTCGTAGCTTTTTCACTAACAGCATTCCACATTTCTAAAAATGTCACTGTAAGCGACTGAACAGCATCTCCTTCTAAACGAATACCTGTATCTTTCCACTGTCCATACGGGTGTGTGTAATTAAAATATTCGTTTGCTAGATTATATCCACCTGTAAATCCGACTTTTCCATCAATAACTGTTATTTTTCTATGATCACGATTGTTCAAAAACAGATTTAAACCTGGCATAAACGGATTGAATACACGGCAATGAATTCCTATTGCCTCCATTTTTTTCACAAAATCTGTGTTAATAAAGCCTATAGAACCCATATCATCGTAGAATACTCTAACTTCCACACCTGCTTTTACTCGCTCTTCCAGAACATCTTGAATCTTATGCCATGCTTCAGCGTCTTCTATCGCATGATATTCCATAAAGATAAACTTTTGTGCTTTCTCCAAATCCTTAAGCTGTGCCTCTAATCCTTTCACTGCTTCATCAAAATACACAATATCCGTATTCTGATAGATTGGATACTGCGAATTTCTTTGTATATAACTTGCAATATTTCCTGCCTTCGGAATCGTTTCGTTTATTCTGTTTAAGCACTCCTGATTATCGGAAAGCATTGGTAACAATTTGCTATCAATTTCTGCATATCGCTCACGCATTTTATGTGTGCCGCCATTCAAACCAATCAATAAATATAGGCCTACACCCATAATTGGGAAAATTAAAATTAATATAACCCAAGGCATTTTCATGGAAGATGTCTTATCTGATGCATACAATCCCAAAACTAAAATTCCACTTAAAATCCTTGTAAATAGATTTATGATTTCTGCATATTCATTTAAGCGTGTTACAATAGTAATAATAAAAACTACTTCTAGAAGAATGCAGACTATGGAAAAACACAATCGTTTTACTCCGTTTTTTGTTTTCGCTTTTCCTTCTAAAGTATCTTGTTTCATATATATTCCAACCTTTCTACTCGATCAAATTTCTGCTTAAATTTCGTGGAACATACCAATTTTGTCTTTTATTCTCTGCATTTCATTATCTGCTTCAATGATAGCTCTTGCAGAATGAAGTAATTCTTCACTTATCTCATCATAGCCAGGCATTTCTTCAATTCCTTTTTTATAGCGAAGTTGATGTTCCAACGTTGCCCAGAAATCCATACCATTGGTTCGAATCTGTAATTCTACACGCATAGGTGTTTTACCCTTAGCAAAAAATACTGGTATTTCAACAATCATATGATAGCTTCGATAACCATTCGATTTTGGATTTTTTATATAATCTTTTATTTCAATAACTTTAATATCATCCTGTTTGGTAATCAAATCTGATATCATATAAATATCGTCAATAAACGCACAAACTATTCGAACGCCTGCTACATCATTGAGATATGTCTGTATATTTTCTGTTGTAAATTCATATCCCATCTTCTGCAGTTTATTGTAAATACTATTGGGCTTCTTAATTCTTGTTTTTATAAAAGAAATAGGATTTCGATTGTTCTCAACTGAAAATTCATCATCCAAAACCTCAAGCTTAGTTTGTATCTCCCGAATAGCACAACGATACATCATCATTAAATTATAAAATTTAGTAGCATTATTTAAAAACTGTAGTGATTCCGGACTGTTCATCCTGAGTTTTTTTACTTCATCTTTTGTCATGGAACTTTCCTTTCTACCTCATCCCTGATTTCAAAACATTATTTATTAGCTGAAACGTTGCCCGAATACGCTGTTCTGCGCTCTATGGCTGGTGTTGGGGATCGACTCGGTCCCCTTATCCTTGCTGAAATTGGAGATATCCGCCGCTTTCACAGTGGAAAAGCACTCAACGCTTATGCTGGTAACGATCCGCCTCCATATCAGTCTGGAACATTTGAGAGCCACAATCGCCACATATCAAAACGTGGGAATGCGGCTCTCAGAAAGTATTGCTTTGAGGTTATGCAGGCACTCAAACTTACACGACCTCAAGATGACCCTGTCTACCTTTTTCTGCTCAAAAAGGAACAGGAAGGGAAACCGTATAACGTAGCTAAAATGGCCGGAGTCGACAAGTTTCTCCGCATCTACTACGCGAGAGCGATGGAAACACTCAAGCAACAGTAACCACTGACTCTATTATATATCTTTTTCAAAAATCCACAACTGCTGTGGATTCAATTTAATGCGCCCTTTTTCCAAAAGAAAATCGGAAAATCCAAAAAACTCTTGAGAAATACATTGGCAAGATTTATCTCACTGTCCAACTGCGCGGTAAACCACATCAAAATACTCGCAGACGCACTTCATTCTTTCGTCAAAATCGATGCCGATTTCCTCACACGCTGCGGCAAACGCCTTGCGGTGGGCTTTCTTCCACGCGGCAAGGGTGCCGTCCCCCTCGGCGGCGGCACAATCAGCCGTCACATCTTCAAACGGGACAACGTCCACCTTTGTGGTGCGGGTAATGCAGCGCGGCTGCATATCGCTGTCCAGCACGACCGTGTAATCACCCGTGCGCGGCAGCAGCTGCATCTGGGCTTCAAACAGGCTGAACAACCCTGTGTTGGCGCGTTTTTTGCCGCAAAGAATGTTGTCCAGAATTTCATCGGTGCCGTTGCTGTCATAAAAACAGACATTGTAGGCAGCAATCGTCAGCCCAGAATCCTTTACAAATTTCTCGATTTGATCCATAGAACCCTCTCACGCCAGATCATCAAAGCCCAACTGCCCATCACAGCTTGTACGCAGCAGCAGCGGCGGGCGGCTGCAAAGCAGTTCCAGCGCCGCACCAGCGTCCACCAACCATGGACGCACCTGCTCGTGCGAGAGCAGCAGCGGCATACGGTCGTGGATGGGCGCTACCGAATCGTTGGGCTCGGTGGTCAGAATGATAAAGCAGTTCACACCACTTATATTATCATAAATGCCCGCCAAGTAAAGCGGCTGTCCCGGCATTTGAAAAAAATATTTGTGCTTGGCAGCGTCCCATTCATAAAAGCCGGTGGCAGGGATCACGCAGCGCTGGAAGGCAATACTGCGGCGAAACATCGGCTTTTCCGTCACCGTTTCGGCGCGGGCATTGATGATTTGTTGTCTGCCGCGGAAACCGGGCAGCCCCCATTGCTGAAACTCGCCTACGATCTTCTCTCCGCGTGAAACCAGCGCCGGTGCCACCTGCGAGGGGCAAATATCTCCTGCCATTGGGAAATTGAGTTCGTTTCCCTCGCTGCGGCGCTGTGCATCGCGCACGATTTGGCGAATCTCTTTATATTCATCGGCAGAAAACTGATACCGTCCACACATACGCGATGCTCCTTCCTTATCCTACTACAATACCGGCGATTCTGAACTCGTCCTCCTCCCGCACAGGGATGGGGGCGTATTTTTTATTCAGCGAGATTAGCGCAATGCCGTTTTCGTCCTTGCGCAGCTTTTTGCAATAGCCTTGGTCGTTCAGGGTGCATAGCACAATATCGCCGTTGTTGGCATCTTGTGCCGCCTTGACCCAAACGGTCTGCCCATTCACAAAGCGCGGCTCCATACTGTCACCAGCGATGCGGACACCGAACTCCGCCTTGGTGGGTACGGATTCATCCACTTCGGTCATCTCTTGGGCGTCATCATCCAGCCACTGACCGGTACCGGCAGAGGCAGGCTGTAAATAGACCGGCAGCAATCGCAGTGTCGGTTCCGGTTTCTCGGTAAACGCTGCCGTGTGCAGCAGCATGGATCGGTATTCCCCCAAACGCTGCTGCCCCGCCTGATTCAGCTTGGGTTCGGAATCCAGATACAAAACTGCCACATCCTCAAACCCTAAAGCCTTTGCCAGCGCCACACCCACGGTAACACGGGGTTCGCGCTCGCCGGCCTCCCACGACATCAAGGAACGTGTGGACACAGCCTTCTCGGATTCCGGCAGGAACTGCTGCATTTTCTGTACGACCATCTCGCGGGTCATCTTCTGCGCTTCACGCGCGGCACGAATACGCTTATTCCAGTTGCTCACGGTATATCACCTCAACTATATTGTACTGCTTTCTGTATGTAAAGTCAAGTGTACAATTACACGGATTTTCGTTTATAGTCATGTAAAATGCACTTGAAAGAGAAACATTGTGGTGTTACAATAGGCGTATAGGAGGTGGGAACAATATGGGACAGCGGCATATACTGCATTGCGATTGCAACTGCTTTTACGCAAGCGTTGAAATGCAGGAACACCCAGAACTGCGCGGAAAAAGCATCGCCGTGTGCGGCGATCCGGAGGCGCGGCACGGTATCGTTCTCACCGCAAGCTATCCCGCCAAGAGAATGGGCGTGAAAACGGCAATGCCCATTTGGGAGGCAAAGCAGCATTGCCGTGACCTGATCGTGGTTCCTGCCAGCTATGGCAAATACCAGAAATACAGCAGCTATGTGCGCGAGATTTTCCGTGACTACACCGACCAAGTGGAGAGTTTTGGCTTGGACGAGGCGTGGCTGGATATTACGGGCAGTCTGGGTTTGTTTGGGGACCCTGTAAAAATTGCCAAAGAAATCAGCGACCGCATTAAACGGGAGTTGGGAATCACCGTTTCGATTGGCGTTTCTTTTAATAAAATCACCGCAAAACTCGGCAGCGATTATAAAAAGCCTGATGCCATAACGGTCATCGAGCCTGATAATTATAAGCAAATTGTCTACCCGCTGCCGGTGGGTGACCTTTTGTATGTGGGCAATGCCACACAGCGCAAACTCGGCAGTTACGGCATTCGCACCATCGGTCAGCTTGCGGAAACAAACCCTGAAGTCCTCAAGGGCTGGTTTGGTGTGATGGGTTACACACTCTCGGCTTTTGCGCGTGGATTGGACCAAACGCCGGTCGCCAAGCAGGATGCACATTCTGCCATTAAGAGTGTGGGCAACAGCGCCACCACGCCGCGCGATTTGACCACAGATGAAGATGTGTGGCTGATGTTGGTGCTGCTCTCCGAAAGCGTCGCTATGCGTATGCGCGACCTCGGCAGCAAGTGCAATGTGGTGGAGATTTATGTGCGGGACAATGAACTGTCCGGCTTTACGCGCCGCCGAAAGCTGGACAACCCCACCAATGTAAGTATAGAAATTGCCCGCATCGCCTTTGATTTATTCAAGCGCAATTATTCGTGGCCGAAGCCCCTGCGCGGCATCGGTGTGCGCGGTGCCGACCTGTGCCCCGCAGACTGCGCAGTGCAATTAGGATTTTTTTCCAACGAGGAAAAGCGCGAGAAGCTGGAGCACATCGACAAAGCCGTGGACACCCTGCGCCAGCGCTACGGTTATCGCAGTGTACAGCGGGCGGTCGTGTACACGGACCCCGTTTTGGGCGGCATCAACGCCTACGACGACCACAACATCCACCCGGTCGGGTATTTTCATACGGCATAGGAGGCATCGTAAATGATTCAACGAGAAAAGCGCTATGTGGAAGTCGATGTGCGCTTCAGCACCGAGGGACGATTACGACCTTTGCAGATTATTTTTGATAAAGGGCAGGTCTACAAAATCGACAAGATCAAGGACATCTGCCGCCGCGCCGCCGATGTGGGCGGCGTTGGGGGCCGCTATACCTGTATGATTCAAGGCAAAGAGCGCGAATTGTGGTTTGAAGATGGGCGGTGGTTTGTGGCGGCGAAGGTGATCAACGAAAAAACACATTAAGAAAATCATGCTGCCAGCCATCAGCCTGCTATCGCAGTTCTTCCAGATGATAAATGTAATCCAGCGATTTCAGTGCTTCTATAATCTCATGGTGCGTTTTATACTTCTTCAGTTCGCTGCTGCAAATTGTAACGGTAATCGTATATACGCTTAGTCCGGAGCCCACATAGGCGGGGTTCGATTCAATATCATCAATTCGCAGCCCTAAGCGGCGGCTGACTGTAACAAAGTCGCGCAGATACTCGATGTTTTTAAGCTCTAAATGGATTTCAAAGTGGTTGGAACGGTTCTTCAGATACACCTCAATGGTGGGAAACGCCGACAGGATACACAGAAGGAACGCAAACACAATCAGTGTTACCGTGTAAAGCCCTGCACCTATTGTAAAGCCCAAGGCGGCGCAAGACCACAGCGCCGCAGAGGTAGTAAGCCCTTTGATTTGACCGCGTGAGCTAAAAAGAATTGATTTTCCGCTGATGGAAGCCGCTGAAATCATGGTGGCCGCAGACAAAATCGGTATGCCGATTGCCTGAGTCTGCATCAGGTATATGTCAAGTATCATGCAGATGGTAGATGAAAACGAAATCAGCACAAAGGTTCTAAGTCCGGCAGAATGTCGCTTGCTGGATCGTTCACAGCCTATAACGGAGGTCAGGAAAACGGCAAGAGCGATTCTCAGGCAGATGGAAAGCACGTTAATTTCCTGTGACCAACTGCCAAGGTGCTGCGCAATGGGGTCTGACATTTGAAGTGTCATCAAAGTGTCCATATGTCTGCTTTCCTCCTTGTGTTTTGATACGATACTTGGGGGTAGCCTGTCAAGGCGTAATGTTCGTAAGCGGCCTCGTCATACGCCTGTTCATCCTCTAAAAAAGGATCGTTGTGCGCAGGCAATTCTTTTTGAATTGCCTGTATCTGGCGAATCAGGCGTTCGACCTCGTTTTCTGGTTCATGCTCGTCGCATTTGACCGTTTCAGTCACGATGTCATCCAACCTGTTGGAATACGACCCCGACAGGTACAGCGACAATTTTGCGCAAGCAGGTCCGATTAGTTCGTACAAGACGCTGGAGGCAAGGATAATTGTTTCCAGCGCATCGCCCATTGCACCGCCCAAGGTGCGGGCTCCCATCGCGGCCAGTCCAATGGCAACGCCCGCCTGTGGAATTAAAGCCAGCCCAAGGTTGTTGCGAACTTTTTTGTTCTTTCTGGCAAGCAGGCAACCCAAGAAGGCACCGCTGTATTTGCCGAGTATTCTTGTGACAAAGTAGACCACACCGACAGCCAGCAAAGAGGCCGAACCGATATGATCGGAGGAGCTGAAAATAGCATCCAAATCAAAGTTGAGACCAGACCGCACAAAGAACAGCAAGAGCAGCGGAGGGCTGAAGTAATTCAGCTGCTTAAAAAGCCTTTCGTCGTCGGAGGTATTGATGTAAATCATCGACATGGACATACAGCCCAGTAGCGACGAAACGCCCATCAGCGCACAAATTCCGCAGAATGCAAAGAGCAGCGCAATAGATACGATTAGGCGATTGTCGGTTGATCGCTTGTGAAGAAGAAACTTCAAAATCAAACCAAATACGCCGCCCAGCGCAAACGCGAACAGGTTCATTATTATCGGACGCAGCACATTTTGCGCCTGAAAATTGCCGGTCATGGAGGCCAAGGCGATGGAAATGGCGATGCTGTACGCGACAAGCCCCACCACATCGTCCAGTGCGACCACCTGCAGAAGGGTGTCTACAAAATCGCCCTTTGCGTGCGTCTGGCGAATCGTCATCATGGTAGACGCAGGTGCTGTGGCTGATGCCAGCGCGGCAAGAACGACGGAAAATACCATATCAAGACCAAGCACATAATGAGTAGCGATAAACACCGCAATGGATGCCAAGCACGCCTCAAGGAACGTAATAAGCAGCACCTTAACGCCGCTTTTTTTCAGTGTAGAAAAACGGAAAAACTCGCCCGTGCTGAATGCAATGAACGCCAAGGCGATGTCTGCAATGAAATCCATCCTCTCGATAAGACCTACCGGGATCAGGTTTAAGCAGTACGGACCCATCAAAATGCCGGCAACAATGTAGGCCGTGACATTGGGGAGTTTCAGGCGTTTGGTAATTCTTGTCATGGCAAACCCGCCAAATAACATTAAAGAAATCGATATAATCACTATCGAAACCGAGGATGTAATATTCAATTTTTCAATCAGGGGCGTGGTCACTGTCTCGCATTCCTTTCTTAAAAATCACTCGGTCAGGCATTCGCAGGCCAATTTCATACAATAAGATGTTATCCTTGTTCGTTTCTGAAATCTCGCACTGCTTTTTCGTTATCTGAGTTACAGATTATCTTTGATGTATTATCCTTCACGAGTATTGCCTGATTATTGCTTATGGGACGGACATCAAATTCCGAGAACTTTTCCAGTATTTCCTCCGATGCTTTTCTATAAACCTCATCAAGAAAGTGCGGCAAAATATAGTATTTTACCAGCCCAAGCCCGGCATCGTCTTGCTGTGAATACTCCGGCGGTTTTTTATCCATTGGCTCAATATAAGTAATCGTCGGTGCGCAAACAATAGCCCCTGCCGACTCGCCCACCATAAGTTTGCCGCGCTGCAGTTCTTTTTTCAGCAATTTGTCTGTTCCTGATTTTCGCAGCGCATCCATAAGAAAGAACGAATTGCCTCCTGAAAAGTAAATGCAATCTGCCTGCGCAAAGGCTGCCTTGATTGTATTCCTGTCTTCCTTAGAAATATCAATTTCTGTAACGATTGCTCCCATTTCACTGAGCAACTCCCGACCCGCCAGCACATACCGCGAAGCCCCTTCTTTGGCTGCGGCTGTCGGGATAAATGCAATTCTCTTGTTTTGCAAATCCTCCTTAATAAGAGTCCCCACGTTGCAAAAACGTGAGCATAAAAACAAATTCATAATCCATATTTCCTTTTTTGGTAATCTGATGTCCTTTTCGGGTCGTTCTGATTGAATATCATTGCCGAGTCTTTTAGTAAAACGAGAAGAGCACTGTATGGTAACAGCGCTCTTCTTGTTGCGTTGAGAGAAACTTGTGTTATTGGGGCAGGCAGGAAAGGATTCATATGTCTTGTGTAATATGCCGTATAAAGACTTACCGAACCAGCACAACAGCAACATCATTTACATTGGTTCCTGTCGGTCCGGTAAAAAGCAACCCTCCTGCCGCCTGCAGCGCCGTGTAGGAATCATTTTGGTTGAGAGAATCCACCGGGTCAATTTGCGCCGCCCGCAGTGTTGTCAGCGTGTCGCCGTCCACATAACCGCCCGCCGCATCTGTCGGACCATCGGTGCCGTCTGACCCAACACTAAAAACCGCCGCATTGCAGCCCGAAATTGCGGGTGCCGCCGCCAATGCCAGTTCCTGATTGCGCCCGCCCTTGCCGTTTCCGATGATTTTGACCACCGTTTCGCCTCCGGCTATAAACGCCATGGGTTTGTCGGGGTGCTGATGCGTCCGGGCAATTTCCGCAAGGAACAGCCCCGCCTCCCGCGCCTGACAAGCCAGCTGATCGGTCAAAAGGATCGGCGTATAACCAAGTGCCTGTGCAGCATCGGCAGCCGCCGCGCAAAGTTCCCGAACACTTCCTGTAATGCGCGTTGTTACGTTATCTATTTGTTTGGGTGTTTCTTTGCGAAGGCAAGTCAGCGCATCGGCGGACAGCTGTAAGCCGTACTTTTTAACGACATTCTCCGCATCCTTGCAGGTAGACGAATCGACACAAGCCGGTCCGCTTGCAATCATATCCAGCGGGTCACCCAAGACATCGCTCAGGACGACGCACAGCACCTGTGCCGGGGCGCACGCCATAGCAAAACGCCCGCCTTTTACGGCAGACAACCGCTTGCGGATGGTATTGATCTCCACAATATCGGCACCGCATCCCAGCAGCTGCTGTGTGATATCCTGCAATTCATCCAAAGGGATCCAAGGCTTTTCCAGCAGGGCGCTTCCCCCACCGGACAGAAGAAACACCACCGTATCCTGCGCCGTCAACCCCTGCACAAGGTCAAGCGCTGCCTGCGTACCCCGGCAAGAGCCGTCATCCGGGACAGGGTGTCCGCCCTCAAAGCAGCGGATATGGGCAATCGGTCCTTTTATATGCCCATACTTTGTAACAACCACGCCATCCGCAATACGATTCCCCAGGCAGTCAGATGCCGCGTTTGCCATCTGCCATGCCGCTTTTCCTGCTGCCACCAGAACGATTTTTCCGGTTCCAAAGCGATACCCTTGCAGTGCACGCACTACGGCAACATCCGGCAAAACCGCGTGAATTGCCGCAGAAACGATAGATTCCGTATGTTGATGAAGTAATTGATTCATGAGCTGTACTCTCTTCCTTTGCTAATTGCAGGTTTGCAAATATCTCTGTTTTATTAAGCTGCTGGGATATAATGTTGCCGTTATCACCAATCAGAATCGATAGACCCTGCAACTAATGCGTATATTCCACAGCATAGACTTTGCCGTCTATACCCGTAGCAATAACAAGGCTATCGGTTGCTTCCGGAGTCGCCCAAAAGACTCTCTCTGGGTAACCAGCCGCGTCGATACTCCAAAGGATTTCTCCATTATCTGGATTCAATGCCGTAATCCTTCCTCGCTCGGCAACATGAATCAGGCTATTTCCATTATATACGAGTGCCGAATCAATTTGCATCTCTTGTAGGTCCCTGTCTTTATTGTCATAGCGAAGATCCTTTTGCCAAACAACTTGGTTTGTCTCTGCATCAAACGCTGTTATCTGCCTTCCACTGTTCGACGAATAAAATACTGTAGAGCCGTTTGTGGTCATACCACGAGAAGATACCTTTTCCAACGTTGATGTCCACGCCAGCTCTCCCGTATCAAGGCTCAAATAAGCAGGGCGCGTATTTTGTGCATCAATACACCACAATTTTCCGTTGGCGATAACCGGTCGTACATCACCACATACAAACAGGGATTCATCAGTATTCGCATTTCCCCTCCAAATCAGCTGACCTGTAGAGGCGTCGATTGCGTACCAAATATAGGTATCCCGAACAAATGCGTACAAGATTCCATTTTCCAAAATTGGTCTTTGACGCATAAGACCGTCCGTTTGGTATTCCCAGACAATTTCACCAGATGCTGAGTTCAAGCAATAAATTTTTCTATCTCCGCAACCGATGAAAACACGTCCTTCCGATGTAAGGGGATCAGAAAGCACACTCCCGCCTAGTTTGGTGTTCCAGATGATGTTTCCGTCGTCTGCCGAGGCGCAATACACAAATTCATCTCCAGAACCAAAGACTATCTTTCCTTCGCTCGTGATTGCCGGCTTAGAAATCACAAAATCCCCGGTCTGAATACACCATTTTTGGCTTCCGGTGTCACGATCGATACAATATAGGTTCCCGTCATTTGAGCCCACATAAACATTGGCTTCGTTTATGGTTGCGCTAGACTGAATTGAATCTCCGGTCTCAAACACCCATTTGATTGTGGGATTATCACTCGGCGTTGAGTAGTCCTTATATTCTGTCCATTTTTTGTCCTCATTATCAAAAGCTTCAACACCAACAAAATGCGTTCCGGCAATCAGCTCTGGCGTATACGATCCCGTGTCAATGCTTCCACTCCAAATACCGCCCTCTTTTTTTATGAGTTGCGTATATGGCCCGTAATTATCTATTCTTGCCTGAACTGACTTTACGCCGTCTGGTGCATTTTCTATTTGAACTGCCACATCCACCGTATTATCTCTTGCTGTGATGTTTGTAATGGTCATTCTTAGTTTTCTGGTGTTGTTCATTCGACCACTTAACCAAAGTTCCTTGCTATGGTCAGTCGCCTTTCTCTTGTATATGTAGTAATAGTTTTCTGAGAATTCTATCGTCACAAAGTCCTGATTCGGATTATCTTTAATGTACGTTATGTAGTTAATCGGCACACCGTCTTCCACAACATTTCCATAGTAATGGACATGACCATTCATGAAGGCAATAACATTTGAATCTTTTGTCGCACTGAGCAATTCATGCCGTGCCGTAACATTATTGTTGATCTTGAAAGGATGGTGCCCGAATAGGATAACTGGCATATCAGCGGGTATACTATCCAAATCACTCTTAAGCCATTGCAGTTGGGCTTTCCCAATCTTTCCGTCCAACTCAAAATTCACTGTTGTGTCTAACAGAACAAAATGCACACCGCCATAGGTAAAAGACTGATATAGCGGTCCTACCTGATTCGTGAATGTTCTCTTTCCATTGGCGTTCCACCAACGCACATCATGATTACCGGGCGTAGTATAAACTTGTCCGTCAAAGAGTTGCTTATCTTGTAAATATAATTCATATTGTGCAGGCGTTCCATGATCAGATATGTCCCCAGTTATTATCGAGAACGCAGGTTTAATATTGCTGTTGATTTCAGAAATAATTGCCTTAAAGTTTTCAGACCCGATTAGCTCGTGAACATCCGACAGCTGTGCCACCTCGAATCGCGTAAAGCGGCCATAGGTGATGCTCATTTGCACAAAATCAATTTCTCGTGTAAAATCCCCCACAGACGAACTCGCGGAATTATATATTCTTAATGTCAGTTTACCGTTGGCGTCAATATATTGCTCAATTTCTCTCAGTGAGTCCAGTGTAAAGCGAATCATTTCATAGTTGTCAGAACTTGACGCTGTTTTCACAACTGCAAATTTTCCTGTGGATACATTCTTAAGCGACAGGTTTTGAGTATTTGCACCATTCTTTGACTTCAATGCAACTACAAATGTGACTTCACCTATCGTATCAATGTCAATATCCGTATCGAACTCGAATTGCACAGCACTTTTCCGATTATTATCACTATGGAATTTCATCGACTGTCCGTCTATATGATCCAACTTCTCAATTTGTCCTTCACTTGAACCATATTCCTCAACGAAGGTTGTAGGAGTATAGACTTTTTGTTGACTTTGTGAATTGGCAACCGTTGTGACAGACACGCAGTCCGTGTATCTTATGAACTCTTTTGAGGCCGAATTGTATACTCGTATCTGTATGTCTCCTTCCTCTGATATATAAGCACTAATGCCATTTCCAGACAAAACAAAACTTCTTGTTACTTCTTCTGTGCTTCCTGGGATTGTCCCTACAACCTCCCAATTCTGTGTGTCGAATCGATATAATGATAACCAGATAACATTTGTTTCTTCAGACGTATTTCCGGTATAATCAACTTGAATCGTCTGTACATCGTTCTTTTCATAATAGAGTGGCACCGTAGTGGTCCACGCCGCTTTTTTATTGGACGACTTCACTTGAAAAGAGGCACCGTCTCTGTCCTTCAAATTCTTAGCGGTTGTTCCAGCCACAGTAGTTCCCTGCTCAATCTGGGCATTTTCTACTGTGTAATTTCGAACTTCTACATTCTGCACGCTCTCCTCGCACAGCAAAAGCAATTGCATTTGATCCAAAGACAATTCAAACGGGCTCTCTGCCGATATAGTTACCTCAACTTTAATATTTGCGGAATCATCTATATGACAGTCTGACCAGTTGATCAAATTGATTTCATTAAGTCCTTTACTGGATATAGCCCCTGTCGAATTATGCTCAATGTATGAGTTACTATTCCAGTCAAATAAACTTATCGTATAGGTAAGCGATCCTGCATTTACCGTTCCAAGTCTGAATGTTGCAGATTGTATTCTCGTCTTTGGCACTCCCGTAAACAAAACCTCTAACCGGACACAGTTTTTTCCTGCATCGCTAACGCCCGATTTTAGGAACACAACTTTTTGATCCAAGTATTCAAGATCGCCAGCTGCTCCAGATTGAATACTGCCATCAAGAATCTCAATGCAGCATTGCTGGGCGTATACAGCGTGCCCACATACACGGTCTTGCCGGTCGGTGCCGCATAGGCTTCCGGTGCATTGACGATCTCGGCAGCGATGCTGTCAGGATACTGTTCTGCCTGCCAAGACAGCAGTGCGAGGTAATTGTCTGTTGCGTTATCTGCTGCATCTAAGGCAAGACTCGCAACTGCAGGCGCACCGTTATTGAAGCCTTTCGACCACAAAGTGGCCTGATCCGGCACCCAGCCTTTGTTGAAGTATTCGGCTTCGACCCACACCTGACCGGCGGGGGTATAATTGGCTACCGGTGGATATTTGTTCTTATAGGTAGCACCGGGACCCCATGCCCACTTGCCGCGATCACCGCAGAGGGCAGGCTGACCGCCGAGATAGTTCATCCAACCAACCGAGGTATTCACGCACTGGGTAACCTGCAATCCGGCGTAAGTTGCAATACCTTCATCCGCCGAACACATTGCAACCTGCGTTTCCTGTGCAAAGCGATCCTGCAAAATACCCGGCACCGGTGCGGAATCGTCCAGCGTAACATGGACGGTTTTCGTCAGTGTCTGCGTTGCATCCGTGTAAGTCATGGTGACGCTGAAATCCTCACTGGCTTTCACATAGATGCCCGCCACGCTTGCGGAAATTTCAGAGAATTCATAATGCAGCTGGCTCTGGCGTTCTTCCTCGGTTGCCGGGGTCAAATCGCCGCTGGTAAAGCTATATCCCAGCAGCTCGACGTTATCGGGCAGCGTAATGTCCGCGCTGCTGCCGTTGGCGGGGTACATAACCTGCATACTGATAGGCACGATGGCGTAGTCCTCGCCATCCATGTGCGGGAACGCAGCAGTCGTGCTGTCCGCATCCAAAAGTGCAGCATCAAGCGCCACCTGCTGGAAAGAATCATCACTGACGCTGCTGTAATCTTCATTGCCCCAGCCCTCAATGCTGATTTTGGTTTCACCAACCAGTACCGGTAGGCCATAGGAATCCAGATAATATCCGGTCGGCTCCTGCGTCAAGCTGGGGTACATCTTATGCCAGATTTCGTACAGTTCGTCACTGCCGCCAGTGTCGCCCTCGGTTTCAGGTTCCTGTTGTGGAGCATTCTCGTCCGAGGATTCATCGGCTGTTTCCGGGGTTGCGGTACTGTTGGCATCGCTTTCGGATTTTGCTTCCTGCGTTGCCGCTTGTTCCGGCGTTGCGACCACAACCGGTCTTGCGCTGTCCTCCGCCAGTGCCCCATAGGGGAGCATACCGCAGCACATCATCGCCGCCATGCAAAGGGCTGTAACGCGCTGCCTCATTTTGAATTTGTTATTCATTGCACACAAGTCCTTTCTTTGTCAAAATTCATCTATATAAAAACAGCGCCTGTGGGTACAGACGCTGGAAAGCCAATAAAAAGTCCCGGCATTGCTGCCGGGAAAAGCTATTATACGAATTGTCACTTAGTAGGAAAAGTAGCTGAGAAACTGCGGAAGTTCTGCTTCCGGCAGTGTTTCCATGATTCTCAGCGCCATGTACTCCGGGCGACTGATTGCAGGCAGGAACTGCCGCGCATAGACTTTGCCTACGCGAGCACTGCCGACATCACGGATCATCCCTTTTTCGCTTAGTTTCCTCATCAGAGGGTAAATCGTTCGCGGATGCCACGAACCTTTGTATTGCTCGGTGATCTGGCCTAGAACCTGCTGCCCTGTAATGGGGTGCCCGGCGTTCCAGATAATCTGCATAACTTTCATTTCGGACTCGTTCAGCCTTGTCTTTTTTCGTTCCATGTTTATGACCTCACTGAAAAGTTACTACCCAATAGGTATACTGTCCTGCTTCCGTGCTGCAAAACCAGCATCCGATTCCCATGCTGGAATAGTTGGGCGACACGATGCTGGCGTAGTGATCGGGGCTGCTTTGCCATGCAGCACAAACGCTGCTTGCGGATGCAAACGGACCGGCTGCAATAATCTCACCGCAGACGGCATCGGAATGGTCAAACGAGCCACCAGATGCAAAACTATCACAACGGGAGTTTGCAATAGAACTTAAGCCACCATCTACGGTCAGCGCAGGCAAACCAGCCGCGGCGCGCATGGCGTTGATATTTTCCGCTACCGCCCAGTAAGCTGAATCGGAACTGTCAATGCTCCACCACTGGTCAGTCCCTGCTGCAAGATCAAACGGAACTGCACCATAGCTCATGGATACTTGCTGCGATGCCTCCGCCTGCTGCACAGGTGCAGCGGTTGCGGCAGGAGCCTCAGTAGGAGCTGGGGTAGGTTTCGCAGTCGGGGCTGCGGTGGGGGTCGGTATTGCGGTAGGCTCTGCCGTTGGTACCGGCGTCGGATCAGGCGTTGGCGCAGGAGTGGCAGTCGGCGTTGCTCCACTGCTGGTTTCCGGCGTGACCTCCACCAGCACACTGGTTTCGCGGGTCTCAAGGGTTGTCGGCTGCTGCGCGGCGCATCCGCATAGGGCAGCAACCATAAGGGTCAAAATCAACATTGATTTTTTCATTCGATTCCTCACAATCTATAAAGGTAAGTGTACAGCGCGGACGCGGCGCAAATCAGAAGATTGCCCACCCACATAAGCAGCTGCGGCAGCGCAATTGGACTGATCAGAAATGCAACGGCGGCAGAAGCTGCTGCTTCCCCATAGCAGCCATCCAGCAGCGCCAGCATAGCAGCAACACCGCCGAGGAGAGACAACAACCCGCCAAAGGCTCCCACAACTCCGTACAGGAGATTGAGGAGAAAGCCCGCTGCAAAGAGCACCAGCACGACCGGCACCGAAAGAATCCTGAGAATCCAGAGTAAAGCGACATTTTTTCCAAGTCGAATCAGCATAATTTCCACCTCCACCTTCATCATACAGGAATGATTTTATTTTGCAAGGCTGTCGATTTACCGTTCCAATTCATCATCCGATTGAATCAGTGCATCCTCCGGTTCTTCTTCCAATTCTTCCGCTTCGCCCTCAATGATGGGTGCATCATTGCCCACATTCAGCAGGGCATCCAGCTCGGCAAGGCGGGCACTTTTATCGCTCAGTTCCTGCTCCTGCAAGAACGGCTGCTTCAGTTCTTCCTCTGCATTGGTAAGCTGTTTTGTAAGCTGTTCCAGACTGCCATGCAGTCGGTTCAGGTCCTGTGGCAGAGCAGAAACTACATTTTGGAAGCGAATCATGTTGCCGGCAGCATCATTACCCAGTTCTGTCGTGTGCGTTGCCTCGCCAACAAGGTGGGCATGGAATACCTTTTCCAGCGGTTTATATTCGACTGTGATTTCAAAGCCTGCATAGTGACCTACCGGCACAGGTTTCGTTGCCCGCACTGCTGCACCGACAAGCCCCAGCAGCGCCTTACCTGCATCCTCGCGCTTATCGTAGGTTTTCCCGTCCAACTCGATAGAAAAGATGAGCTTTTTATCGGCATCATAAAACTGGTGTTCTTTTGCTGTCTGAATATCCTGCTCAAATGCACGGATTCGATGCTCGGTTCCTTTGATTTGGCGCGGGAAAGCCACGGCTATCGCATCTTCCAATCGGTAATGCTGGCTGGTGTAGGCAGCTTTCAGGGTCCGCAGTCGCGCCACTTGAATGTCCAAGTCCATCTTTTCCTTGATCATGGGGTTACCCGCTGCCAAAGCCTTGACTTCGGCATAGGTGAGCGCAGCTTCGTCCAGATCCTCGCAGCTGCGGGCTGGGGATTTTGACGTCATAATTTGCGAAATAAACTTCTGTTTATTCTCGACAAGCTGCCAGCTGTACGAATCAAAAGTTGACTCTGTAACGTAAATAAATATGGAAACTTCCTTGTTCAGGTTTCCTTGGCGGACCATGCGTCCGTTGCGCTGGGCAATATCAGCAGGTCGCCATGGGCAGTCCAGATGGTGCAACGCAATAAGCCGTGTCTGTACGTTGGTACCAGCGCCCATCTTCTGGGTGCTGCCCATCAGGACGCGCACAGTGCCATTTCTGACTTTTCCAAATAGTTCAGCTTTTTTTGTTTCGGTATCCGCATCATGGATGAACTGCACTTCCTCTTTGGGGATGCCCTTGGCAACCAGCTTATCGCGCACATCGTTGTATACGTCAAAGCCGTCCTCCTTGGGGGTGCTGAGGTCGCAGAAAATCATCTGAGTGGATCGTTGCTCCTTGGTCTTTTCCCAGATTTCATATACCTTATCCACACAGGCGCTGGCCTTGCTGCCGGGGTCGTCTGGTAACAAAGGGTTCATGAGCCGCTGGTCCAGTGCAAGTTTTCTGCCGTCATTGGTGATGCGCAGCATATTATCTTCCGTGGGCTGCACTTTTCCGCTTCGGACCTTTTCGGCGCGGTCTGCCAAGCCTTTGACCATTCTTTTCTGGACTTCACTTGGCTGTAACACCACATTGGTGGGCTTGCCGCCCACCAGTTCCGGCACCGGCAAATGCAGCATATCGGCGGTCTGAATGTCCGCAGACATCTTAAAAAGGCTCATGAGTTCCGGCAGATTATAAAATCGCGCGAATCTGGTTTTTGTGCGGTATCCTGTACCAGTGGGCTATACTTTAATAGGACGATAAAATTAACTGTCCTAAATTGAAAATACATAAGGAAGGAGGTTAAGAGAATGTCAAGGACTTCAAAGATTACAGCACTTTATGAGAGATTATCAAGAGATGATGACCTGAATGGCGAGAGTAATTCCATTACCAATCAGAAGAAAATACTTCGAAGATTATGCCCGTAGAAATGGCTTTGAGAATATCCGCCATTTTACTGATGATGGTTTTTCGGGTGTGAATTTCAATCGCCCAGGCTTTCAAGCGTTGATTAAAGAAGTGGAAGCAGGCAATGTCGCAACAATCATTGTTAAGGATATGAGCCGATTAGGGCGAAATTATCTGCAAGTTGGTTTTTATACGGAAATTCTGTTTCCGCAGAAAGATGTCCGTTTTCTTGCAATCAACAACAGCATTGACAGCAACAATGCTTCGGATAATGATTTTGCTCCGTTCTTTGAATATTATGAATGAATGGTATGCCAAAGACACAAGCAACAAAATCAAGGCTGTATTTGATGCCCGTATGAAAGACGGAAAGCGTTGTAGTGGTTCAATTCCTTATGGATATAACCGATTGCCGAGCGATAAGCAGACGCTTGTTGTTGACCCTGTGGCTTCTGAGGTGGTAAAGCGTATCTTTCTGCTTGCCAATGAGGGCAAAAGTCCACGAGCCATAGCGGAAATACTGACCGAAGAAAAGGTTTTAATTCCTGCCGCATATGCAAAGGAATATCACCCAGAACAGTACAACGGGATTAAGTTTGCAGACCCTTATATTTGGGGCATATCTGCCATTAGAACGATTTTAAGCAGGCAGGAATATCTTGGGCATACTGTTTTGAGAAAGTCTGTCAGCACGAATTTTAAGCTGCATAAGAGAAAAAGTACCGATGAAGAAGAGCAGTATGTGTTTTATAACACCCACGAGCCTATCATATCGCAAGAACTTTGGGACAGTGTTCAGAAGCGAAAGCAACGAGCAAACAGAACAGCTGCAAGAGGTACACACACCAACCGATTAAGCGGTTATCTATATTGTGCGGATTGTGGCAGGAGAATGACTTTGCAAACGCATTATAGCAAGAAAGACGGTTCTGTTCAGTATTCTTACCGTTGCGGCGGGTATGCAAGCAGGGCTAATTCCTGTACTTCCCATACGATTAGTGTTGATAATGTAGAAGCCTTGATATTGTCAACGGTAAAACGCTTTTCAAGGTTTGTTCTGAATGATGAAGAAAGCCTTTGCAAAGGAACTGCAAGCACTTTGGAATGATAAGCAAGCGGATAAGCCGAAGCACAATCAATCGGAGTTGAAACGCTGTCAGAAACGCTATGACGAACTCTCTACGCTCATTCGTGGCTTGTATGAAAATCTTATATCGGGATTACTGCCCGAAAGACAGTATAAGCAGTTGATGAAGCAATATGATGATGAGCAGGCTGAATTGGAAGCGAAAATGGAAACGATGAAAAAGGAACTTTCTGAAGAAAAAGACAGCACTATGGATATTCAGCATTTTATATCGCTGATACGCAAGTATAAAGAGCCGACTGAAATCTCTGATTTGATGTTCCACGAACTCATTGACAAGATTGTTGTTTATGAAGCAGAGGGCGTGGGAAAAGCCCGAACACAAAAAGTTGATATTTACTTCAATTATGTCGGACAGGTCGATATTGCCTACACCGAGGAAGAACTTGCCGAGATAAAAGAGCAGGAAGAACAGGAAGAAAAGAAGCGATTGGAGAAACAGCGTCAGCGTGAAAAAGCCTACCGAGAGAAGCGAAAGGCAAAAAAACTTGCTGAAAACGGTGGCGAAATCGTCAAAACAAAGGTATGTCCTCATTGTGGGAAGGAATTTACCCCTGCAAGCAACCGACAGATTTTCTGCACAAAGGAGTGCTGCTATCAGGCAAGGCAGGATAAGACAAAAGCCGATAGAGAAGCGGAAAAAGGAAGTCATTATTATCGTCAGCGTGTATGTGCTGTGTGTGGCAGTACTTACTGGCCTACACACAGTCAGCAGAAATTTTGTTCTGAGAAATGCAAAAAGGATAAACCACAATAAGAAAACCTTGGAGTTTTACCATAAGAAGCAAAAGGAGAAAGCACAATGCAAAGATTTATTACAGACGAAAGAACAGGTATCCGATACGAACTCATCGGAGATTACTATTATCCCTGCCTGACAGTAGAGGAAAGTCATCCCCTTTCAAAATACGGACGGTTGCGGCAACGATATTTGAGGGAACATAAGCGTGTGCTATATTTTAATCTGCTGACAAGCGGAAAGTTATATGAACACCTTGCCGAAATTGATACTTCGGCTCGTGATATGGCGGAATATCTGATAAAGGAAATGGCAAAGAAGCAGGGTGTAACGGAAGAACTGAAAGCAACGGATATGATGAGATGGATAGGATTGATGAATAACATTCGAACCTGTGCCGATGAGATTGTATTGAATGATATTGTGTATTCCTAACGGATACCAACCGAAGAAGAACTGCTGTCAAACCGATGGCAGTTTTTCTTTTTCGGCAAGTATTCAAGAAGTCATTAAGTCGTGAGTATAATCGAAGTGGTAGAAAAATTCGTAAAGATGTGGTACAATACTTTTGCTTGTGAGCGACAAATCGGAAGTTATGGAGGTACTTTATGAACGAGAGAGAAAAAATTATCCGATTATGGTTTGATATGTGGATTAAGAAAGCAGATTTAGGAATTGACAATATTTTTACAGATGATGTTGTATATACTGAGAGTTGGAGTCCTAAATATGAAAACCGCAAAACGGTAAAGCACTGGTTTGACGAATGGAATACACGCGGAAGTGTTCTTGTCTGGGAGATTAAGCAATTTTTTCATCAAGGCAATCAAACAATCGTGGAGTGGTATTTTAAAAGCAAAATGAATAATGGAAATGTTGAAGAATTTGACGGAATATCTTTAATTGTATGGACACAGGATAACAAAATAAAATCATTAAAAGAGTTTGGTTGCAATCTTCATAATTACAATCCATATCGAGATAGTGATATTCCCGTATTTCGAGAAGAAAAAGCAAATTGGTTTTGAGAGGACTATAAATTCAAGTTTGCCAGTATCTTAGACAGAATATGAACAACGAAAAACATCGTAGCAATACGGTGTTTTTTTGTTACCTAAAACCAACAAATTCATACATAACCACAGGTTAGTACAAATACCTTGTGTGATTTTTTGAAAGGCTTAGAACGGGGATTTTCTCCGATTTTCGTCCCTAAAAGATACACAAAAAGGTTTCAAGTATCTTTCCTGTGGTTTTTTTATTTTCAAACGGAAAGGTGGATTGATATGCCAAGAATGAGCAAGAAACGGAAACAAGAATGGGCATTGTTTCTGAATGACCGTAATCGCATTACCTACAACGAACTTTGCAGAAAATGCAGGAATGACTGTAAGCAGAGTTTCCGCTGTATCGTGGTGCTTTGCCCGAAATATTTATCGAAAAGGAGAACAAATAAAAATGATTGAAAATGAAATGACTGTCAGCGTACCTCTTGAAGTTGTCAAGGCAAGCGAAATCGAGCCGAAAGAAGTGAAATGGCTGTGGTATCCGTATATTCCGGTTGGCAAGGTTACGCTGTTGCAGGGCGATCCCGGCGATGGAAAAAGCAAGCTAATGCTTTCCATTTCCGCCCTGCTCTCAAAGGGCGAACCTCTGCCCTTTACCGAAACGGAAGAAAACGAGCCTATGACTATCATCTATCAGACAACGGAAGATGATGCCGATGATACAGTAGTCCCTCGTTTCAATGCTGCTGGTGGGATTGGAGAAAACCTTATCTTTATCAAGGAAGATGAAAAATCTTTGTCCTTTGGGGATAACCGTATTCGTGAAGCGATTGAGATGTACCACGCAAAACTTTTAATTCTTGACCCGATGAGTTCCTATATTGGCGAAGATTGCTCAATGAATAATGCTAACGAAACACGAGCAGAGTTTAATCATCTGATAGCGGTTGCGAAAGATACTGGCTGTGCGATTGTGATTATCGCTCATATGAACAAGATGAAAGATACCAATCCCCTTTACCGTACTAACGGTTCGATTGACATTGCGGGTGCTGCAAGAAGCATTATTGCAATCACACGCACACCGAACAAGGAAGTACCTGCGGAAAGATATTTGGTGCAGGTAAAATCCAACCTTGCCCCGACAGGCTCTGCCATTCTGTTTGAAGTATCTGAGAAAGGTGTGGACTTTATTTCCGAAATGGAAATGACAGCGGAAGAAGCGTTCCAATCCCTCGCCCCGAAAATCGGCAGACCCAACGATAAGGAAGTCAAGGCGAAAGCATTTCTGATTGAAATGCTGAAAGATGGCGAAATGCTTACTTCGGAATGTGAGGAAAAATTAGAAGCCGCAGGGTTCAAGAAATCGACCATTAAAAAGGCAAAGAAGAACGCAGGAGTTATCTCCCGAAAGAAAGGTTTTCTGTGGTACTGGTCTTTGCCGATGGGCGATATACCGAGAGAATAAATGCAGGCTGTCTGCTGATGGGACGGTCTATTTTTGTGAGAGAGGTATCAAAGGAGGTCAAGGGGGAACACCCTTGCCCACGACATCTTTGCAGACGAAGTCTGAAAGTGTCATAGTGGGTTACACACATTCAAAGAATGTTGTGTAATGGCTTCGCCCTGCTGAGAAAGGAGAGTCAAAAATGGCGAAAAACAGTAAGGCAGATATGAGTTGTGCAAGAGTAAAAAAGTATACTTCTTCAGATGTAAGCAAAGCAGAAAGGCATAACGAACGCAAGAATGAAACCTATGAAAATATGAATGTGATTGCAGAACGAATACCCTATAATGTGCATTTCAAAAAGCCTTCCCCGACCTATATGGAACAATTAAAGCAGATGGAAACTGACGGTATGGTGTCGCTTCGAGGATTGAGAAAAGACGCTACCCTTTTTAATGAGATTGTGATTGATGTGAACACGATGTATTTTGAGCGTAATGGTGGCTATGAATATGCAAAGCAGTTCTATGAAGAAGCATTTCATTTTATCGAAGAAAAATTTGGTGCAGATAATGTTATATCGGCAGTTATGCACGCTGATGAAATCAATTTGGCAGCAACCGAGGACTTAGGAAAAGAAGTTTATCACTATCATCTTCACGCTATGGTTTTGCCAGTGGTAGAAAAAGAAATCTTGTGGAGCAAGCGTTGTAAAGATGAAAAACTGCGAGGAACGGTTAAGGAAGTTGTTCATCAAATCAGCCATTCAAAGAAATGGAAATCGGATATTCCGCTGACCGACGAAAAAGGCGATCCGCTTCTCAGAAAGAACGGAAAACCTATGTTCCGAGCTTCATACAGCATACTGCAAGATGAGTTGTTCAACCATATGACAGAGAAAGGGTTCAAAGGTTTTCAGCGTGGAGAATACGGAAGTACAGCCGAACACCTAACTTCCCTGCAATATCAAATCAAGCAGGACAAGGAACGCTTGGAGAAGTTGCAGAAGCGCATTCAGCGTGAACAGATAAAATATGAGCCTGCCCGTAATGTTTCTAAAACCTATAACGAGATTGACCGTATGGGGCAGAAAACAATCACAGGTAAAATGGCAATTTCCAAAGAGGATTATTCTGAGCTTACTGCCCTTGCCAAGGAGGGCATTACAAGTCGTGCGGAAATTAGCGAATTAGAACAGAGTGCCAACTATTACCGACAGAAATATTTTGACTGTGCAAACGCACTCGAAAGAATGAAAACTAAATACAACGAACTGAAAGAAAAGTGCAGACCTTTTCTTCAAGCGTTGGAGCATTTCCCCGAAGTTGCTAAACTTTTTACCGAAAAAGTGAAGCAACTTTTTTCTTTTAAGGAAGCACAGGAACGAGCCGAAAAAGAAGCAAGGGAAAAAGAACGACAGGAGCGTATCAAGGCTCGAAGAAACAAGCGTGGTATGGAAAGATAACCATTTCCATTATACTCACGACTTAATGACTTCTTGATATATTGAAAATCTGCGGTTACTGGGTGCTCTAATGTGAATGCCCAGCAATCAAATTTTATGAAAGAGAGGAACTGACTATATGAAAGAACAGAAATATTCTTATTCACAGCGAATTGGAAAGACAACATTCATCGTAAATGTAAAGCAGTCCGAAAGTGCCAAAAAGCCTTTGAATACGGTGTTTCAGGACATCTGCAAGCACGAGGTTTTGGGCGGCTTTTTTACGGACAAATCGTTTAATTTAGAAAATCCACAAAAAGTATCTTGACAAACTCGACCCCGATGGGTTAAGCTCAATCGCTGTAATGCTTTCCCCAAAGGTCGATGCCCACGAATCGAAGTTGAGCAAGCCCTCTTTTTCCAACAAGCCCCTTTGCAGATAGCGCATCATGACGTACATTTCCGTCATGGAGTTAGATATGGGTGTACCGGTCGCAAACACGATACCATGCCCACCGGTCACCTCATCAAGATACATACACTTCATCAGCATATCACTGCTTTTCTGGCTTTCCGTCTGGGAAATGCCCGCAACATTGCGCATTTTGGTGGCAATCATGGCGTTTTTGAAATAATGTGCCTCATCCACCATCAGGCTGTCCACGCCCAGATCCTCAAAGGTGACGACGTCATCCTTGCGCTGCTGGTCGTTGAGCTTGTCCAGCTTTTTCTTGAGCTGCTTCCGTGTCCTCTCCATCTGTTTGATGGTGAAATTCTCAGCACGAGAGCTTTTCAAAAGTGCGATTTGGTCAATGACGTCATCAATCTGCCTTTGCAGGTACATATGCTGCCGTTCTGCCGAAAGCGGGATTTTCTCGAACTGACTGTGCCCGATAACGATGATGTCATAGTTGCCGGTCGCAATGCGGGCGCAGAATTTCTTGCGGTTTTCCTTTTTGAAATCGGTTTTCTTTGCTACCAGAATTTCCGCGTTCGGATAGAGCAGGAGCGTTTCGGATGCCATCTGCTCGGTCAAATGGTTGGGAACAACGATCAGCGTTTTACTGCAAAGCCCCAGTCGTTTCTTCTCCATGGCACTGGCCACCATTTCATACGTCTTGCCCGCCCCCACTTCGTGCGCCAGCAGGACATTGTTGCCGTACAGCACATGGGCAATGGCGTTCAACTGGTGCGGGCGAAGGGTGATTTCCGGGTTCATGCCCGGAAATTTCAGGTGACTGCCATCGTACTCGCGGGGACGCAGCGCGTTAAATTTTTCATTGTAGATGGCGACCAATCGCTGGCGGCGTTCCGGCTCCTTGAAAATCCAGTCTTGGAACTGCTCACAAATCTGGCGCTGCTTTTCCTGTGCAGCCTGCGTCGCCTCCTTATTCAGCACCCAAGAAACGCTTCCGTCAGCCGCCGTAACTTTATCCCGAATTTGGGTAGAACGCAGGTTCAGGGCGTTCTCCGCAATCAGGTAGGCGTTGGCGCGGTTTGTACCGTAGGTCACCGTTGCTTTGATATTGCCGTCACCAAATTTCTTGTTGGTAATGGTCCAGCTGCCGGTATACGCAGCGAATTCCACTTTGACCATCCGCCGCGTGTAGTAGGGGGCATCCAGAAGTTCCTCCAAAAACTGCTGCACATACTCTGCGGGAATCCAAGTAGCGCCCAGACGGACGCTGATCTCGCTAGCTTCCAAGTCCTTGGGCTGCACCTTTTCAAGTGCAACTACATTGACTTGGAACTGTGGGTCGCTGGCTGCCACCGCTTTTGCAGTCTGCAATTTTTCACGGACATTGCCGGATAGGTATTCATCGGCAGGCAGGTAGATGGGATTTCCATTGGTATCGACTTTTACCGGGTCACGGAAGATAATGCCTGTAAGATCATTGATGATGGCTTCTGTGGTTTTTCCGGTCAGCTTGGACATATACCCCAAGTCAACGTGTCCCTGCTCGGAGAGACTGAGCGCCAGTGATTCCTCGGCGGTATCCACATGGTCAACTGCCTGTGCGGGGCGGATCGTCCGTTTGGTGAACATATCCGTCTTGCCCTTGAAGTTTCCCTCATCGTCCAGATCTTCCAAGGAGCAGAGCAGGAAGTAGCCGGAATCCTCGAGGAACGCGGATGCTGTGCCACGGCTGTTGATAAGCCCATATTTCTTGCGGTAGGCATCGTATTGGTCGTTCAGACGGGCTTGCAGCTTTTGAATATACTCATCCGGAAAGTTTTCCAGCTGGGCATCGATCAGCTCACGGCAGGTATCCCGCAGGGGCACCAGTGCGCGGATGCGGGCTAACGCGGTCTCGCCGCCTTTTACCACGCGCATCTTGGAATTTTCGCGGTAGTAAATGACGTTATTCTTCACCGTATAACTGAAATTGCGCACATTGGGGTCGGCATCAATGGTGCCGCTTTCTTCTTCGGCATATTCCTGTTCGTCCACCAATGTGTATTCGGCGTGTAGGGTAGAAAGCGCTGCATCCAGTTGCTCCGCCAGCGGGCTTTGCTCATTCGGCACACAGGTAGAGCGCATTCCATAGGGACCACTGACCATCTGCATTTCACCGCAGACCATTTCCGGGTGGTCGATGAAATACTGGTTCAGCGGGATTCCGTTTTCTGTTTCTCCAACGTGTATCCACGGTGCGTCCTGCCCCAAGACTCTGCCGCGTTTTTGCAGAAACAGAATGTCGGAGGTCACTTCCGTACCGGCATTGCTCTTGAACGTGGTGTTGGGCAGACGTACTGCGCCAATCAGGTCACACCGCGCGGCGAGGTATTTGCGCACTTCTTCGGACTTTTTATCAAGTGTACCGGAAGTGGTGATGAACGACATAATGCCGCCGACACGCAGTTTATCTACCGTCTTGGCTAGAAAGTAATCGTGAATTTGGAAGTGCAGCTTATCATACCGGCGGTCGCTGACCTGATACTGTCCAAACGGTACATTGCCGATGGCAAGGTCAAAGAAGTTATCCGGCAGGTCGGCTTTTTCATACCCTGTAATTTGGATTTTTGCCTTCTGGTAAAGCTGCTGCGCAATGTGCCCGGACAGGCTATCCAGCTCCACGCCGTACAGCTTGGCATTGTGGGTATCGAACTTGCTGTGCCGGTGGCCAAAGAACGCGCCGACACCCATACTGGGTTCCAGCACATTGCCGCCCACACAGCCGATATGCTCCAAGGCGCGGTACATGGCGTGAATGACCGCAGGCGGTGTGTAAAAGGCTGTCAGGGTGGATTCCCGCGCGGCGGCGTATTCATCCTCGGTCAGTAAGGTTTTCAGCTGCTCGTACTCGGTATGCCAGTTATCCTTGCCGGGGTCAAAGGCATCTGCCAAACCGCCCCAGCCAAGATAGCCAGCCAGAATGTCCTGTTCCTGCTCGGTTGCGGGGGCACCACCGGATGCCATGCGCTGCTCGATTTCTTTCAGCGTGCGGATAGCTTGCACATTGACAGCGAACTTTGCTTTCGGACCTTCCGGCACGGCAGGTTCATACGGTGCAAGGTAGTTCGTGCGATCATACTCGGCAGGTTCCTCACGCGCAGCAAGGCGGTCTACATCCTGCATGACCTGCGATACAAAGGTAGATTCTTCCGGCTCATCTGCGCTGATTTCCGGTTCCTGTTTCTCGATTTCGTTGATGTCCACTTCCATCAGGCTGTCAAAATCGAGATTGGCAAGTGCCATCCGGTTCATATCTTCCAGCGAAGCATATGTATCCTGTGCATAGAGGGTATCATCCACGAACTTGCTGATTGTGCAATGCTCCAGATCCGCATTGACCTGAATCGTATGCTGCTCGTCCTCGGTGGTGGTATAGCCCAGACCAATTTGGGTAAGGTCGGAGAAATCCGGCTCGGTGATTTCAAACTCGTCCTTGAGGTAGTCCTCGATATAGGAGAGGGCCTGCTCACGCTGCTCCTGCACCAGAGATTCACGCTGCTGTTCGGATAGCACCATGCCGCCGTTACGGGGATTGGTGTCCAGCAGCTGTTGGAACTGTTCTCGGCTGACGGCGCGGCCTACCAGCGGGAAATCTTCATTGCGCAGGTGGACATCGAATTGTCCGATGCTCTCTACTGTAAACCGCTGGTCATTTTCAAGGTAAACGGTGCTACCCACTTCGCAGACAGGTTTCTTGTCAGGGATGGGTGGCGGCAGGGGCTTCGACTCTGCCTGCCTGCTTATCCATGCAGGCATCTTCTCGCGTTCTGCATCCGTCAGGTAGCGGTCCATTCGGACAAGATATTCCAACCGCTTGCCGACCTCTTTCCATTTGAGTTTCTTCTCATACCGCAGGCCATCCTTGAAATCGTAAAGGATGCTGAATCCTTTACTGTCAAAGTTCACGAAGCCGCTTCCACCGTCAGCAAACGTCCAAGAAAAACCGCCGATGCCGTACTCTTTTTTTAGGAAAGCAACAGTTTCCTTTTCCGTTTTCTCCTGCTGGAAATGGTTGTAAATGCGGTACTTGCCGCCCTCAAAGACACTGCCTCTTGTAATGATGACGTTCACATCATCTTCCGTTATGTGACTGCCATCGTCCGGCTGGGGTTCTTTGTAGTGGTAAGTGGGCAGGGCTGCTTTGATTTTTTCGTCCTGTTCTTCCTCGGAATAGATGTCGTCCACTTCCAACGTGCCCACTTCATCACCGCGAGAAGCATTTTCCGGCAGGTCAAAGGACAGCTGCTCGTCCTGACTGACAGCTTTTTTCGGGTCAATGGCCGCGATGAGTTCGTGGTTATCGACCAGTGTGGAGATAGCAGCAGTAACGCTGTGCCACGACAAATGCGATTCCGCGCTGCGGGTCAGGTAGGACCCCTGCCAGACAAGCAGACCATTGCTTTCTTTATAGAATCCAACGCGGGTATCATCTTCCAGCAGAAGCTCCGTAAACACGACCTTGTAGCTCTCGCGGATATACCGAAGTCGATTGATCAGCAGCGGTGTTTTACTGAAAAAGGAAAGGATGTCCGCATTGGAAGCGCGCGAGGTCGTGTCCGCTTTCAGCAGGGACGGCAGCAGCTCTGCCGGAAATTCAGGCAAAGAAAAAGCGGAGGGCGATGGTTCGCTCTCCGCAGCTGCGGGTTCTTCGGTTATACTTCGTACAGCATCGGAAGGATCATTTCTTCTGCCTGTTGCTTCAGGCTGTTGCACATCTGTGCCCAGCCCAGCGGGTTCGTCTTGCGGTCGGGCATCTGCGCTTTCTGCATCAGGTCGTGCAGCGTCTTGTCCACCATCTGCTGTGCGTCCAGCCCCATCTTGCGGCAGCTCGGCAGCAGCGTTCCCTCCAGCATCATCTGGTCGCACAGGTTCGGCTCGTTCTGTTCCAAGTAGTCCAGCCGCATTCTGCCGTACCGGTTCAGGTTGGTTTTCTTGGCTTTCGGCAAGCTCAGGTTCGGGATCTGGTATCCGATTACGTTCGTGTACATCATCTGTGACAGCCTCCTCTCGACTGGTCATCTGTGTGGGTGATGGAGTATCTGTATTATGCACTGGTTCAGCCTGAATTGCAACACTGTCGCGGGCAAGCTGCATAACCTCGTGCCCCAGTTCATCCAGCAAAGGTTCTGCCGCTGCCTGCACATAGCCGCCCAAGCAAAGAGAGATTCGGCTGGTATCAAACTGGGTTACATTCCGGAAAGCCGGGAAATCTTCTTCCCGCACCGGGATGCCCAAACGGATGCAGATCATGTACAGGGTGCTTTGTGCAGCAAGTTCCTGCAAGATGAACCGCTGGTCTTCCGGGTGGCTCCAATTCAGTGCGCTGTCCTCAATGGATGTCGCCAATACGCGGTTGGCTCGTTCGGATAGGGATATGACCTGCTCGTTTGCCCGATCCATTAAGCTGCCCACGGAGTTGACCTGCATAAGAAGTGGACGGATGGCATCTGTCACTTCCCACGGGGCAGCAGCTTTGTCGCCGGTAAGAACGGTATCTGTCATGGAGAACACTCGTTTGGCGGTGGGCACACCCTGATGGCGTTGCAGGATGATGATACTTTTACTGCCGTACATGACCTTGCGGTGTGCCTGTTCATTCCAGTATTGCATGGTAGCGCAGGCGGTAGCGTCGGGACGCTGGGCGTGGATCAGCAGCTGGTTCAGGTAGGTGGTGTGGTAGTTATGCGCTGCCGTATACAGGAACCTCCGCCAGCTTTCCGGTGAGGCTGTGACCTGTGTAGCGGTCTGCTGCGCCAACTGGAAAATGTCTTGTGGATTTGGCATTGCTTTACCTTTCCGGTTCGTCCTGAACCTGTTCTTTTCGGCGCTGGGCTTCGACTTCGTGCAGTTCCGGCAGAAGGTGGCTCACATCCTTGAAGCCAATACTGTCCACATAGTAGGCCGTCTCTTTTCCGTTTTTCGTTGTGACCACAATATCACTGGTCGAAAGAGAACACATATGATAGCGCAGCGGACGATTCGGGGCATTGAACTCCTGAAAGCATCTTTCCAAATCGTAATCCGCAGGAAGATTTGCTATGTAGACGCTGCTGTAATCGGCTGCATGGATGCGGCTTTTGGAATAGGCATAATTCATAAAGCGATATTCGCAGCCGCCCTTTGTAATTTGATAGATTTGGAGCTTATCCAGATTGTCTCCCGGCTGGGGGTGTTCAGGGGCAACATAGCAGCCGGTTCGAAAGTTATCCTCTGCATATTGCTGGATATGGCAGCCATAGTGCCCGACATAGGCATGGGTTACGTCAATGTTCTTTACCGCTCTGAGCCGTTTGGTTCCGTCCGCATTTGTCTCAATCACGCGCTGACCGTCACGAACCTGAAATAGTTCCCGCCCATCTCGGTTCAAGAACCGCGTGAATTGCAAACCGCTGCATAGCTCATGTGCGTAAAGCCATTCTGTAATGTGCATATCCTTTTCAACCTGTACCCATGTATAACCATCCCGCTGGGTATAGGTATGCGGGCGGACCCTATCCACACCGATTACTTCTACAAGTTTCTCGGCCATTTGGGGGATTTGTGCATCACTACGGTCAGCGTAGGGGCCGCGGTAGTCATCGCACAGGTAATTGATGCCATTTCGCACCTGTATGATTGCAACCGCTCCGTCCGGATTCTGACGATCTATCCCTACCACCAATCGTTCATAAGGGAATCTTGCCCGTCCATTCCAAGTGCATTCGTTGTTATAGGGCATTTCACGCAGTTGGTGATAACGCTTTTCCAAATCTGCGATATTATCAAAGAATTCCGTTGGCGTTTGCTTTTCAAATTGTTCCGGGAACGCACGGGTCATAGCATCCGGAATCAAGTAATATCGATACTCTGCCATATCAGCGTTCCTCCTCATGTGCTTGCTCATGAGCCATCTGTCGAAAATAGCTTTCCAGAATTTTCAAGATGCGGTTTTCCATCTGCTGCTTTGTGCAGCCGGTCGGAAAATACTGCGCCACCTTGCTGACGTTGATGTTCAACACCGGCTCACGCGGCGCAACGCTCGGTTTCTGCGCCGACATGATTTCTTCCAACTTGTCCGGTGTCAGGGTTCCTTCTTTGCTGGCTGCTTTCAATTTTTGTGCTTGCGAGAGGGATGGGGTGCAGTCCTGTGCTTCAGCATAATCGAGGAAACTCTGCTGTTCGTCCGGGGTCAGATAGGAAAGTTCGACGGCGGGGTTGAATTTCAGGGTGTTGGAATCGACCTTTTTCTGGAGTTCAGGAATTAGCTCGTTAAGACGGATGTAGCGGAAAATTTGCTTAGGACTTTCTCCAACATCTGCACCGATTTGTGTCGCGGTTTTTGCTTCAGGGAAATGGGTGTCAAGTTGACACCCATTTTCTTTTCGCCGCCCGGCAGATCGTTTCATCGCTTCATTTTTCATTTTCAGCGCTCTTGCTTTTTCCATCGGGCTGATATGTTCCCGCTGGATATTGGCATCCACCATGTCGATAATGGCTTGGTCGTCATCAACATCCCGCACCTGCACCTTGATTTTGTCCAGCCCTGCAAGCTGCGCTGCATGAAAGCGCCGGTGCCCGGAGATGATTTCATAGCCACCCTCGGCGCGGGGGCGCACGGTCAGGTTGGTAAGTACACCGTTTTCCTTGATGCTGTCCACCAGCTTCTGCATATCTTCATCGTCTCGCACCTCGAAAGGGTGATTGACGAAAGGATGCAGTTCAGAAAGCGGTACTTCCGTTACTAGGTCGCCGCTTTCTCGTTGGCGGTCAGCCTCTGAGGAAAACATATCAGCGATCGCGGGCATCTTCATCGCGTTCATAAACTTGTTCTTCGCGGCCATGACCTAATACCTCCTGCGTAAATTCAACGTATGCTCTTGCGCTGCTGCTTTTGGGTTCGTACAGGATAGTGGGTGCTGCAAACGCCTGACTTTCCTGCACTTTGACGTTATAAGGGATCTCCGTAGTAAATACACGGAGCGTTCTCCCATACTTGGCGCGGACATCATGGGCATAATGCTCTGAGACTTTCGTATGCTGGGTCATCGTCAGCAAAACGCCCCTGATATGCAGTCCGGGGTTGATTTTGCGCTGCACGCTGGAAATTGAATTTGTCAGCTGCGACATACCAACTACCGAGAACGGCTGCGCCTGCATCGGGATGATGACCTCATTGGCAGCGGACAGCGCGTTTGTCAGTAAAAGTCCTACTGAGGGAGAGCAATCAATGATGCAGTAATCATACTGGCTGCTGTACTGCTCCAGACAAGTTTTCAGCAGCACCTCGCGGCACATCATGGTGCCCATTGCCAGCTCAAAGCTAGCCAGCCGGAGATTGGATGGGATGAAATCCACCTGTGGTGCAGAGTCATCCGTGCGCTTGCTCTGATAAACGCATTCTCGGTTGGAGAGGGGCTTTTCATAGGCAACCTTCATCAGAAGCTCTGTGATTGTCTGTTCAAGGTCCTGCTCAGGCGGGATACCGCAGTAGCAGGACAGGTTGCCCTGCGGATCGAAGTCTACCATGAGTACACGGTAGCCCTGCTGGGTAAGGGCAATGCCCAGGTTATACGCGGTAGTCGTTTTGCCGGTGCCGCCTTTCTGATTTGCGATAGCAATAGTTTTCATCTGGTTTCCTCCAAAATATCATCCAAGCTGATACAGTGCTTTTGGTATTCCTGCGTGACCTGCACCAGCGTGTCGTTATAGTCCTTGCCGATAGGCGGCGGGCGGTCTTCCACGGTTTTGCCGCTGCCCTCCAAGTGCTTGATAATGTCCTGCGTTCTGGTTCTACCAGCTTCGTCATTATCAAGGCACAGGACAATGTGGGTTATGTTCGGGTAGTATGTAAGAAACGCATCCAGTGCGGCGTAGTCCGTACCGCCCAGCGCCAGATAGTGAACACCGCGCCAGTTTCCGGTGTGCTGCATGATTTTCAGTGATGCGCCTGACATGGCATCTATCGGCGCTTCGTACACTTCCACCGCGTCGGCTGTAGCAGCAGCTTCGATGTAAAACGGATATATCTTTTTACTTCCGGGAATATCGCGGCGAAACTGGATTTGCGAACAACCGCGCAAGCTGCCACCTTTGGGTTCACCGTTTCCATCGCGTCCGACAAATACGCAATTCGGATGATCTTTGAAGCTCGTCTGATACAGGATTTTCTTTTGCTTACAGATCGTCAGAACATTGGGGTGGATGCAGCGCTTGCGAAGATAGGCGGTAGCAGCGTAGTTGTTCTTATCTGGCTTCGGCAGCCTGAATTCCTTTGCCGGTTTCGTCTCGGCAGGGGGTGAGGGCGCTTTTTACAGGTTGGAAAGAAGGACGGACACCGCCCTGTATCCGATTGATTTCCCGCACCGCTTCTACAAACGAAACACCTTCAACCGCTATGAGATAGTTCAGCGCGGTACGGCCGGTAGCTTTCGTTTTGAAGTACGTCCACGAACCATCCTCTGCAAAGGTCAACGAACTGTGCCCTTTGTGGCGGAATTGTCCGGGTCCTTCCGGTTTGAAGTTGTCCGGCTCACATAGCTGCATATACTGGTACAGATTCATCTGCTTCGCTTGGGCGATTTCCTGCTCTGTTACACCGGGCATACTCTACCACCTATTCTGTTTTCCTAACTGTAATTTATATTCTCAGTATCACTATAATCAGTCTAATTATTATCAGTATTAGTTCCGTGTGATTTTCAAGAATCCAGAAGTGTGAAAATCACATATCAAGAATCACCTTTTTCACAGCTCTTGCTATTTATCGTTGCTGCGAAGTTTTTTACATAAATCAAATTCGGTCTACCAAGCCCCTGTCGCTTGCGCTCGATAAGCCCTGCCTGCTTTTCCAGTTCCACCATCAGGCGCGTGGCTTTCTGGTTGGCACAGTTCAGTGCATCCATGATTTCCTCCACGGTGAAGATAATGTAAACCTTGTTCTGTGCATCTAACCATTGATTTTTCAGCGACAAACTCATTCGATCCAGCAGAATCCCATACAGTACCTTGGCATCGGTGGACAGCTCCCTGAAGTTCGGCTCTGTAAATAGCGCTTTGGGTATACGGTAAAAAGAGAACTGCTCGGCTTGAGCGCCGTAAAAATATTCGTATTGCATCTCACTTCTCCTGCCTAAAAATGGGTGCAGCTAAGAAAACCCACAAAACTACATTTTGTAAGCTATTACATATTGTATTTTTCTTATCTTTCCAGTTCTTCTTCGTGTTGTGGACGTTGGCGGCTAGACCGCTTATGCTCCCAATTCCGCAGCAGTGATATGATGACATTTTGCATCTGCTGCGGTGTATAGCTGGATGGGAAGTATTGCTGCACATCCGACTGATTTAAGAAGAACTTCTGTCGCTGGTTCGGCTTTTCTTCTGTCAGTAGGGTATGCAAGTAGTTCTCCGTCAGCGTTCCATTTCGGCTCATATCCTTTAGCGTCCGAGACTGAACCAAAGACGGTGTAGCATCACACATATCCATTTCTTCTTTGAGCCATGTCTGGTGTTCCTCTGTCATATAGGAGATTTCGACCGCTGGGTTGAATGCGATGCGACCATCATCGACCATTTGCAGAATAGATGGAATCAGAAATGTAAGCCGAATATAACGCTTTACTTGATTCCGGCTGTCACCGGTTTCAGCTGCAATTTTTTCGCTACTGAACTTTGGCCCAACTTGGGCCAAAGTTGTTCGGCCTTGATGTTTCAACGCTTCCATGCGCATTTTATACGCAAATGCTTTTTCACTTGGCAGCACATGCTCACGCTGGATATTGCTGTTGACCATCAGAATCGTGGCTTCGTCATCGTCTATGTACTCCACTCTGGCAGGGATGCTTTCGATGCCGAGTTCTTTACAAGCCTCCCACCTGCGATGTCCGCTTATCACTTCATAGCCGACACCAACCTTTGGTCTGACGATGATGGGCGTAATGATGCCACTCTCTGAAATACTGTCTACCAATTCACTGAATTCCAGATCATGTCGGATATGGAACGGATGATTGGAGAATGGATGCAACTTATTTATTGGAATAGTTTCCTCTTTGCTTGCTCTGTAAGCAGGCGATGTTTTCTTTGTCATGCTGCGTACTCCTGCGGTTTTTTGATAGCTCTTAAGTACCCCGATTTGACCCCAAAAATGTACCCAAAAAACGTATACTTTTTGCCGAAAATGTACCCAAAGGGCATTTTTGCATAAAAAAGCCCCTAATCACTGTAGTACAGCGATTAGGGGCTTGCTATGATTTATAGAACGACCTTAACCGTCAGGTCTTTCCATTGCTTCGGCCAAAGCACGCAGCCACGCGAATTTCGATAAGAACGAGCCTTATCGTAATCCACATTTAATTGTAAAAATCTACGTGATTCAAGAACGTGGATTTTTAATTGCTGCCTGAGCGGCGGCGAGGCGGGCGATGGGAACACGGTAGGGAGAGCAGCTGACGTAGTCCAGGCCAACATTGTGGCAGAACTCAACACTGCTGGGATCGCCGCCGTGCTCACCGCAGATGCCCAGACCCAGGTTGGGGTTGGTCTCGCGGCCGTCATGGGCAGCCATCTTGACCAGCTTGCCAACGCCGATCTGATCCAGGTGCTGGAACGGATCGCTCTCGTAGATCTTGGTATCGTAGTAAGCGGTCAGGAACTTAGCAGCATCGTCACGGCTGAAGCCGAAGGTCATCTGGGTCAGGTCGTTGGTGCCGAAGCTGAAGAAGTCAGCTTCCTTGGCGATTTCACCGGCAGTCAGGGCTGCACGGGGAATCTCGATCATGGTGCCGACCTCGTACTTCATGTCAACACCGGCAGCGGCGATCAGGGCATCAGCAGTCTTGACGATGACGTCCTTGACGTACTTCAGCTCCTTGACTTCGCCAACCAGAGGAACCATGATGTGCGGGGTGATCATCTTGCCAGTCTCGGCAGAAACCTTGATGGCAGCCTTGATGACAGCGTTGGTCTGCATCTCAGCGATTTCGGGATAAGTGACGGCCAGACGGCAGCCACGGTGACCCATCATGGGGTTGAACTCGTGCAGGCTGACAACGACGTTGTTCAGCTCTTCGGTGGTCATACCCATGTCCTTAGCCAAAGCCTCGATATCCTCGGCCTTGGTGGGCAGGAACTCATGCAGCGGCGGATCCAGATAACGGATGGTCATCGGACGGTCGCCCATGATGCGGTACATAGCGGTGAAGTCAGCTTCCTGGAACGGCTCGACCTTAGCCAGAGCGGTCTTGCGCTCCTCAACAGTACGAGCGCAGATCATCTCACGGACAGCGGCGATGCGATCCTCGGCGAAGAACATATGCTCGGTACGGCACAGGCCGATGCCCTCAGCACCCATATCGACGGCGTTCTGTGCGTCGCGCGGGTTGTCGGCGTTGGTCATGACCTTCATCTGGCGGTTAGCGTCAGCCCAGCCCATGAAGCGCTTGAAGTTGGCATTCTCGGTGGAAGCCACGGTAGCGATCTGGCCCTCGTAGATGTTGCCGGTAGAGCCATCGATGCTCATCCAGTCACCCTCGTGGAAGGTGTGGCCGTTGATGGTGATGACCTTGGCATCATAGTCGATAGCAACGGTGTTGTCGTTGCCGCAGCCGGAAACGCAGCAGGTGCCCATGCCGCGGGCGACGACAGCAGCGTGGCTGGTCATACCGCCGCGGACGGTCAGGATACCCTGAGAAACCTGCATGCCGACGATGTCCTCGGGGCTGGTCTCAAGACGGACCAGGACGACCTTCTTCCAGGCATCGTCCTTGACCTTCTCCTCGGCGTCCTCAGCAGAGAAGACAACGCGGCCGCAGGCAGATCCCGGAGAAGCGGCCAGGCCCTTGCCGATAGCCTGGGCGGCCTTCAGGGCAGCGGCATCGAACTGCGGGTGCAGCAGGGTGTCGAGTTGCTTGGGCTCAACGCGCAGGACAGCGGTCTTTTCATCGATAACGCCCTCGTCCACCAGGTCGCAGGCGATCTGCAGAGCAGCCTGAGCGGTACGCTTGCCGTTACGGGTCTGCAGCATGAAGAGCTTGCCATCCTCGATGGTGAACTCCATGTCCTGCATATCCTTGTAGTAGTTCTCGAGGCGGGTTGCGATCTCAACGAACTGATCGTAGACCTCGGGCATCTCCTCATGCAGCTTGCTGATGGGAGAAGGAGTACGGATACCGGCGACGACGTCCTCGCCCTGGGCGTTGATCAGGTACTCGCCCATCAGCTTCTTCTCGCCGGTAGCGGGGTTACGGGTGAAAGCAACGCCGGTGCCGGAACGCATGCCGGAGTTACCGAAAGCCATCTGCTGCACGTTGACGGCAGTGCCCCACTCGTAGGGGATCTCGTTCATCTTACGATAGACGTTGGCACGGGGGTTGTCCCAGGAGCGGAAGACGGCCTTGACGGCGCCGATCAGCTGCTCTTTGGGGTCCTGCGGGAACTCTTCGCCCTGCTTCTCCAGGTAGATCTGCTTGAACTCCTTGACGAGTTCCTTCAAATCCTCGGCGTCCAGCTCAACGTCCTGGGTAACGCCCTTGCGCACCTTCATGGCGTCGATGCGCTCCTCAAAGAAGCTCTTGCCCAGCTCCATGACGACGTCAGAGTACATCTGGATGAAGCGGCGGTAGCAGTCATAAGCAAAGCGGGGGTTGTCGGTCTTTTTGGCCAGGCCCTCAACAGCCTGATCGTTCAGGCCCAGGTTCAGGATGGTGTCCATCATGCCGGGCATGGACTGACGTGCGCCGGAACGGACAGAAACCAGCAGGGGGTTCTCGATGGAGCCGAAGGTCTTGCCGGTCTGCTCCTCCAGGATGCCCATGTATTTGAAGATGTCCGCTTTGATCTCATCGTTGATCTCGCGGTTGTCAGCGTAGTACTGGGTGCAGGCTTCGGTGGTGATGGTGAAGCCCTGCGGTACCGGCATGCCGGCGTGGGTCATTTCTGCCAGGCCAGCGCCCTTGCCGCCAAGAGTATTCTTCATGGTGGTCTGGTCGCCGCCGAAGGCATCGTGGCCCTCTTTGAACAGATACAAGAATTTCTTGCTCATAGTTACCTCCCAATTTGGGTGATGTTTTCTGCATCACCGGGTGACTTGTTTTGCATCACATATCATGTTTGCGTAGTCCATTATAACAGACTACAAAACGAATTTCCAGTAGTTTGTTAAAAAAATGCTAAATAGTTTAGCCGAAAAATAGACAAACTTTTTTGCATCACCTATTGCAATTTGCACAAAAATCTGTTAAACTATACTGGGCGGGAAGTTGAGAAAGTTTTGAATCTTCCCGTTTTTTTGTTTTTTATTTAACAATTTAATGGTGTTTACCGCGGGGATTTTTTCCCATAAATCGAAAGCCGGAGAAAGCACAGTGCAAAAAGTCCGTTCTTGCTTGCGTTGTATTTGGGGGAATCGTAAATGGATGTCAATGAATATCAGAAGTCTGCAATGACCACCTTGAATCCTACGCTTGACAGGAAAGACGTCCTTATCAACAGCGTAATGGGCTTATGCGGGGAATCCGGGGAAGCAATTGATATTGTAAAAAAATGGCTGATGCAGGGACACGAATTGGACAAGGATCATCTGATAAAGGAACTTGGCGACGTAGCATGGTATCTGGCAGAAGCAGCTACCGCATTGGATGTGCCGTTGGAAACCGTATTTAAAGAGAATCTTGACAAACTGCACAGACGTTTCCCAAACGGTTTTGATACACAGGCTTCTGTTCACCGTAAGAAAGATGACATCTAAATCGGAATTTATAAAGGAGAATATTGATGAAACTATTTTTATGTTCGCACTTTTCAAGTGTAGGAAGTCTGATAAAGGAAGAAATTGAAAATAAGAAAGTCGCATTTATTCCAACAGCTTCACTGCGTGAAGGCTACACCGGTTATGTCGGCTCGGCTCGAAAATTATTCAAAAAGTTGGGAGCGATCGTAACTGAAATTGATATTTCAACGGAGGCTTATTCAACGATACAGTCTGTTTTTGAAGAAGCAGATGTGATATATTTTACCGGCGGAAATTCTTTTTTTCTTATGGACCAGCTCCGTAAAACGGGAACTGATGGGCTGCTGAAAAAGGAATTGGCAAATGGAAAATTGATGATCGGCGAGTCGGCAGGCGCAATTATATGCGCTCCAAGCATCCAATATATCGAGCAAATGGATGAAAAGCCGGAGGACTACTCACAAGAAGATGATGCAGGGATTGATTTGATTGATTTCTATGTTCTTCCGCATTATCTTACAGCACCATTTAAGAAAGTTACCGCGAAAATAATGACTGAGTTTTCGGATTTGAATCTATGCCCAATTAACAACCGTCAGGGAATTGTAATTGATGGTGAAGATTCAAAGGTTATTTGCAAAGACTAATTTGAAAATTCAAGTTTGTATGGTAAAGGCTCCCCCCTGCGCATTTTTCAGCAGCAGGGGCTTTTTTTGTTGGCATTTTTCGGTTTTTGGCGGTTCTGTATTGTACTTGGGGGATTTCTTGTGGTACAATAGGAAAGCCTATAAATATAATGTAGTGAGCATCCACATACACCCTAAGGGAAAGGAATAAAAACTATGTGTGGTTTTGTTGGTTTTACCGGCATGCGCGCCGAGCGTGAGGCTATCCTGCATCGGATGGCTGACCGCATCATCCACCGCGGGCCGGATATGGAGGGCTACCACCTGAGCGGTGACACCCCCGAAAACGCCGTAGCCCTGGGCTTCCGCCGCCTGAGCATCATCGACCTGGCCGCCGGCAAGCAGCCCATGTATAACGAGGACGGCACCGTTGTCGTCGTTTTCAACGGCGAGATCTTCAACTTTATGGACCTGCGCACCGAGCTGCAGGCCAAGGGTCACATTTTCAAGACCCACTGTGATACCGAGGTCATCCTGCACGGCTACGAGGAATACGGCACCGCCCTGGCCGCCAAGCTGCGCGGCATGTTCGCCTTTGTTGTCTGCGATACCAAAACGAATACCCTGTACGGCGCCCGCGATATGTTCGGCATCAAACCGTTCTACTACACCCAGACCAGCGAGGGGGAGCTGCTGTTCGGCAGCGAGATCAAGAGCCTGCTGGAGCATCCCGGTTTCCGCCGGGAGGTCAACGCCGAGGCCCTGCGCCCCTACCTGACCTTCCAGTACAGCGCCATGAACGAGACCTTTTTTAAAGGCACCTACAAGCTGCCCCCGGCCCACTGGTTTGAGTACAAGAACGGCCAGATGCATATTGAGCGCTACTGGGATGCGGACTTCCGCCACAAGACCAGCCTGACCTACGAGCAGGCGGCGGACGAGATCGACGCCCGCGTGCGGGAGAGCGTGGCCGCCCACCGCATCAGCGATGTGAAGCTGGGCTCGTTCCTGTCCGGCGGCGTGGATTCCAGCTATATCACCGCCTGCCTGATGCCCGATGATACCTTCTCGGTCGGCTTTGAAAGCCCCGACGGCACCCACAAATTCGACGAGACCACCGAAGCCGGCGAGCTGAGCCAGAAGCTGGGCATCCACAACTACCGCGAGATGCTGACCAAGGAGCAGTGCCTGGACGCCTTTGCCGACATCCAGTACCACATGGATGAGCCGCAGTCCAACCCGTCCAGCGTGCCGCTGTACTTCCTGTGCCAGCTGGCCCGCCAGCATGTCACCGTGGTGCTTTCCGGCGAGGGCGCCGACGAGATCTACGCCGGTTACGAGTGGTACGCCGACACCCCGCTGATGCAGAAGTACAAGCGCCTGCCCGCCGGTGTGCGCCATCTAGCCAGCGATGTGAGCCAGCATCTGCCCTACTTCAAGGGGCACGACTTCATTATTAAAGGCAGCGGCCGCCCCGAGGATTGGTTCATCGGCCAGGCGCACGTCTTTGAGGAAAAGGACGCCTACGACATCCTGAAACCCAAGTACCGCGTCGGCCCCACGGCCCGCGAAGTCGCCGCGCCGATCTATGACCGCGTGAAGGACCTGAGCGAGCTGGAAAAGAAGCAGTACCTTGACCTGAACCTATGGCTGCCCGGCGACATTTTGCTGAAAGCCGACAAGATGAGCATGGCCCACAGCCTGGAGCTGCGCGTGCCCTACCTCGACCGCGAAGTATTCCGCGAGGCCGAAACCTACCCCGTAAGCTACAAACTGCGGGGCGACACCAAGGCTGTGCTGCGCACCGCCGCCAACAAGACCCTGCCTGATGCCTGGGCCAACCGCACGAAGAAAGGCTTCCCCGTGCCCATTGCCAAGTGGCTGGAGGACCCGGAATTTTCCGCCAAGGTTCGCAAGAGTTTTGCCGGCGACGTAGCCGGGGAATACTTTGACCAAGATAAGCTGCTGGCCATGCTGGATGACCCCAAGCACGAGCGCCGCAAGATCTGGACGGCCTACACCTTCCTGACCTGGCACGAACAGTTCTTTGAGAAATTTGATGCGTAAATTCTAAGCAGGGCCGCCCGGCCCCGCCTATCATTTGGAGATGGAAATAATGTCCGAGATTATCCCCGTATTTTTGGGCGCTGACCTGAACTGCTACAACTTCGCCCGTGCCTTCCACGAGGCTTACGGCGTGGAAAGCTACGCCTACGGCCGCTACCCCATGGCCCCCACCAAGTATTCTAAAATCGTGCACTTTACCACCGTGCCTGACATGGACAACGAGGACACGATGCTGCGCATCCTGCACGAGTTCGCCGCCCAGCACACCGGCAAAAAGCTGTATCTGTTCGGCTGCACTGACGACTACGCTGCCATGATCATCCGCCGCAAGGCCGAGCTGCCGGAGTATATCGCCCCCGGCCCCGCCGCCGACCTGTACACCACCGTGCAGAAAAAGGCCGAGTTCTATGAAGTGTGCGACAAGTTCGGCATCCCCTACCCCACCACCAAGGTGCTGACCGCGCCGGTGGAGGCCAGCGAGCTGTCCGCTGCCAAGCTGGGCTTTGCGTATCCGATCATTGTCAAGCCGTCTTCCAGCGTAGACTATTGGAAGTTCCCCTTTGACGGCATGAAGAAAGTCTACACCGCCAAAAGCCCGGACGAAACCGCCAAAATTGTGCGGGACATCTACGCCAGCGGCTACCCGGACAAGATGATCCTGCAAAAGATGGTGCCGGGCGGCGACGACCACATGCGGGTGCTGACTGCTTTCTCCGACGAGAACGGCAAGGTTCGCGCCATGTGCCTGGGCCACACGATGGTCGAGGAGCATACCCCCCACGGCCTGGGCAACCATGCCGCCATCGTGACCGAGGACACCACTGCCCTGCCCCTGGTGGAGAACATCCGCCGGATGCTGGAAGATTGCCACTACACCGGCTTCTCCAACTTTGACATCAAGGTGGGCGACGACCCGACGGACTTCCGCGTGTTTGAGATCAACCTACGCCAGGGCCGCAGCAACTACTATGTCACCGCCTCCGGCATGAACATCGCCCGCCTTGTGGTGGAAAAGTGGAACGACGGCGGCAGCGACTGCGTGCTGAACCGCAACGAGGTGTTCTGGCACCATGTGCCCGCCCAGGTTGCCTTTACCTACACCGAGGACAAGGCCCTGGTGGAGCACGCCCGCCAGTTGAAAGCCGAGGGCAAAGAGGCCTGCTCGCTGCTGTACAAGCCGGATCTGGCCTGGAACCCGGTGCGCTACGCCTGCGTGCTGGAACAGATGCGCCGCCAGTTCAAGAAGTTTAAGACTTACTACCCGAAGCAGCACTAACATATTTAGCTCACATTCCTAAGCGCCGATACGGCGAGCAAGAGGTGCGGTGCCGAGGCGATGCTGCCAAAAGCGCAGATAATACTTTGTGTATTATCGAGCATTTTGGCAACGCAGATGCCGTGCCGCAGCCGCCGGAGCGGTGCTTAAGCCGTAAGGCGGGAATTGTGCGGTGTTGCCACAGGTAACACTTTGTGTATTACCGAGCATTTTTGCAACGCAGATGGCCTGCCGCAGCCGCCGGAGCGGTGCTTTTGTGACAACGTGAAAAGAGGATGTCTCCTATGAAACTGAACGATTTGGTCCAGCACATCCCCCACACCGGGGCTTCGGACGCGGAGATCTCCGCCATCACCTACGATTCCCGCAAAGCGGCGGCCGGTTCGCTGTTCGTCTGCCTGGTGGGTGCCTGGCTGGACGGCCACACCTACGCCGCCAGCGCCTACAAAAACGGCTGCCGCGCCTTTTTGTGCGAGCATGCGCTGGATCTGCCTGCCGATGCCGCGCAAATCATCACCGCAGACACCCGTGCCGCGCTGGCGGTCATCGGTGCCGACTTTTACGGCAATCCGGCTGACCAGCTGCACATCATCGGCATCACTGGCACCAAGGGCAAAACGACGACCGCCCTGCTGACCGCCGCCATCATGACCGAGGCCGGCCTGCCCTGTGCCTACATTGGCTCGAACGGCGTGGACATTGCGGGCGTGCACGAGGCTACCGCCAATACGACGCCGGAAAGCCTGGAGCTGCACCGGCTGTTCCGCAAAATGCTGGACGCCAACGTGCACCATGTGGTGCTGGAAGTGAGCAGCCAGGCCCTGCGCCACAACCGCGTGGACGGCATCCCCTTTGAGGTAGTGGCCTTCACCAATCTGTCCGAGGACCACATCGGCCCCGGCGAGCACCCGGATTTCGAGGACTACAAAAATGCGAAACACCGTCTGTTTGTGGACTACCAGGCCCGCGAAATGATCTACAATGCCGACGACGACACCAGCGAATTCATGCGCACCGGCTTTGGCGGCCACCAGACCAGCTACGGCATCGAGCGCGCCGCCGACTACCACGGCACCGCGCTGGCCCAGTTCCGCAGTGAGACCGCGCTGGGCATCGACTTTTTGTGCGAGCATAGCGGCAGTTCCACCGCCGTGCGGGTGCTCTCCCCCGGCGAGTTCAGCGCGTCGGACGCGCTGTGCGCCATTGCGCTGTGCGGGGCCTTTGGCGTAAGCCCGGCCCAGGCCGCCCAAACGCTGGCCCACACCCCGGTGCAGGGGCGGTTTGAAGTCGTGGAGGGACTGCCCGGCCGGACCTTCATCGTCGACTACTCCCACAACGGCCTGGCGCTGACCAGTGCGCTGAAGACCCTGCGGGCCTATAACCCCCACAAGCTGCTCTGCGTGTTCGGCTCGGTGGGCGGGCGTACCCAGGTGCGCCGCAGGGAGCTGGCCGAGGCCGCCGGTGCGTTTGCGGATTACAGCATCATCACCAGCGACAACCCGGACTTTGAGCCGCCGGAGGATGTTATTAAAGAAATTGCCTCCCACATGCCGGAGGGCGCCCCTTACACCTGCATCACCGACCGCCGCGATGCCATCCGCGCCGCCATCGGGATGGCCGAGGATGGGGACATCATCCTGTTTGCCGGCAAAGGCCACGAGGATTACCAGCTGATCGAAGGCAAAAAAGTGCATTTTGTGGAGCGGGAGATCATCCAGGAGATTTGCCGGGAGAAACAGTAAAAGCAAACAAAACAAGCCCTGCGCTTTTGATGGCGCAGGGCTTACTTATTTTAAGTTATTCCGCGTGGTTCTTCTCGGCGAAGGCGATCATTTTACTGTAGGTTTCTTCGCTCAGGTCGTGCTCGACTTTGCAGGCGTCCTTGGCGGCGGTGTCGGGGTCGACGCCCAGGGCGATAAAGAAAGCGGTCAGCTTACGATGGCGGCCGTAGATGCGGTTGGCGATCTCCATACCGGGGGCTTCCAGCTTGATGAAGCCGTCGTTGTCCATCGAGATATAGCCGTTCTCGCGCAGGTTCTTCATAGCCACACTGACACTGGGTTTGGAGTACCCCATAGCCACCGCAATGTCGATGGACCGCACAGAGCCTTTTTGCTCCTGCAGCATCAAAATTTTTTCGAGGTAATCTTCTGCCGACTCGTGAATATTCACAGGTGTGGCCTCCTTTCCGGGTTTACGGAATTTATTTTCTTTATCATACCACGCCATGGAATTTTTTGCAAGCAAATGCCGGCAAAGAACTATGGCAATACCGCATAATTCTAAGTGCCGATACGGCGAGCGAGGTGCGGCAGCTGCTAAGCCAAAAGCGCAGATAATACTTTGTGTATTATCGAGCATTTTGGCAACGCAGATGCCGTGCCGCAGCCGCCGGAGCGGTGCTTAAGCCGTTAGGCGGGAATTGTGCGGTGTTGCCCTATGCTTATTCACCGTACAACACCGCACAGCGGGCATCCACTTCCCTTGCGGGCAGGGCGGCGGCCATGGCCAGGGCGGCATCTTCCTTTTCTTCGGTGGTAAAATCCCCCTCCAGCGGGAAGTGCTGCAAAATTTTTTGCAGCAGGTCGTCGTAGTAGCGGGCATACAGCACACCGCGGTCGGTCAGGTACACTTTGCCGTAGCGCTTGCGCACAATGACATCGTGTTTCATCAGGCAGCTTAAAATGCTGGTAACGGAAGGCTTGGTCACGCCCATGGCCTGGGCCACTGCCAGGGGGGTGACCTCCGGCATGGTTTTGGCCAGGTGGTAGATCGCCAGCAGATACCGCAGGTTTGTATCGGTCAGGGTCAAGGGCTTTCCCTCCTTTTACAACAAAAAGGGTGCGGGCATCCACCCGCACCCCCGTTAGGACTCTTTGGGAATCTTATTTTTCGTGGCAGCAGCTGCCGTCACAGCCGTGGCAACTGCCACCGCAGCTATGGCATCCGCCGCCGCAGCCGCCGCCCCCGCAGGAGCCGTCGCAGCAGCCAAGGCCGCCGGTCTTATGCTCGTGAACCATGAGCCAGCCCGTACCGCCGAAAACGATGATCGAAACAATGATCGTAGGCAGGTTAAAGTTGGTTGCCAGAAATTCCATCATAAAAAATCGCTCCTTTCTGAAGAGTTGGCAGACATTCCTTCAGCAATTACTTGGAGGCAACAGCCTTTTTCTCGTCGAACTTGACTTCGTTGACGCCCTCGTACTTGTTGGGACGGAACAGCAGGTAGATGGCCAGGACGACGATGGCGATTGCAACAACCGTGAAGATGTTGAAGCTGACCTCACCAGCGATCAGGCCGCCGATCTGGTACACAACCAGGGAAGCGCAGTAAGCCAGCAGGCACATATAGCCGATGGCAATAGCAGTCCACTTGCCGTTGTTCATTTCACGCTTGATGGCGCCCATAGCAGCGAAGCAGGGAGCGCACAGCAGGTTGAAGATCATGAAGCTGTATGCGGAGATGGCGGTGAAGTTAGCAGCAACCTCAGGCCAGATCTCGTCGCCGTTCTCAGACAGCTCGTCAGCATAGTGATACAGAACACCGAAGGTACCAACGACATTCTCCTTGGCGATCAGGCCGGAGATGGAAGCGACGGTTGCGCGCCAGTCACCGAAGCCCTGCGGAATGAAGATCCAGGAAATTGCGCTTGCAACGATAGCCAGGATGGAATTGTCCTGATCCTCGACCATGCAGAAAACGCCGTCTTCGAAGCCGAAGCCCTGGAGGAACCACAGGATGATGGTAGAAGCCAGAATGACAGTGCCGGCACGCTTGATGAAGGACCAGCCGCGCTCCCAGGTGGCGCGCAGGACGTTGCCCCATGCGGGCACATGGTAAGAAGGCAGCTCCATAACGAAGGGAGCGGGATCACCGGCGAACAACTTGGTCTTCTTTCAGGATGATGCCGGAGATGATGATGGCTGCAAAGCCAATGAAGTAAGCAGAGGTGGCGACCCAGCTGCTGCCGCCGAACAGAGCACCCGCGAACAGGCCGATGATGGGCATTTTAGCACCGCAGGGGATGAAGCAGGTGGTCATGATGGTCATACGGCGGTCACGCTCGTTCTCGATGGTACGGGAAGCCATAACACCGGGAACGCCGCAGCCGGTACCAACCAGCATGGGGATGAAGCTCTTGCCGGACAGGCCGAAGCGGCGGAAGATACGGTCCATGATGAACGCAACACGGGCCATGTAACCGACATCCTCGAGGATGGACAGCAGGAAGAACAGGACCAGCATCTGGGGAACGAAGCCCAGAACAGCGCCGACACCGGCGACGATGCCGTCCATGATCAGGCCGTAAAGCCAGCCGGCAACACCGATGCCCTCCAGGAAGCCGCCCAGGGCGTTGGGGACGATCTCGCCGAACAGAACATCGTTGGTCCAATCGGTAGCGAAGGTGCCGATACCGATGCCGCCGTCAGCAACAGAGGTACCCATGGCGATGGCGTACATCAGCCACATGATGGCTGCGAAGATGGGCAGGGCCAGAATACGGTTGGTAACGAGCTGGTCGATCTTATCGGAAACGGTCAGGTGCTCGGCGCGGGCCTTCTTCTTGACGGCCTTGTCGACAACACCGTTGATGTAAGCGTAACGCTGGTTGGTGATGATGCTCTCGGCATCGTCATCCATCTCGTTCTCGCAGTCGGTGACATGCTGGCCGATGTGGTCCAGCACATCCTTGCCAAGGTTCAGCTCAGCCTCGACCTTGTCGTCGCGCTCGAACAGCTTAACGGCGTACCAACGCAGGAAGCGGTCATCGACCTTGCCCTGGATGGATTCCTCGATATGAGCGATGGCATGCTCAACGCTGCCGGTAAAGACATGGGGCAGCTCAACACCCTTGGCCTCTTTGGCGGCGGCGATGGCAGCCTCGGCAGCCTGCTGGCAGCCCTCGCCCTTCAGGGCGGAAATCTCAACAGCCTTACAGCCCAGTTCCTTGGAGAGCTTGTTCAGGTCGATCTTGTCGCCGTTCTTGCGAACCAGGTCGATCATGTTGACTGCCATGACAACGGGGATGCCCAGCTCGATCAGCTGGGTGGTCAGGTAGAGGTTACGCTCGATGTTGGTACCATCGATGATGTTCAGGATGGCATCGGGCTTCTCGTTGACAAGGTAGCCGCGGGCGACAACTTCCTCCAGCGTGTAGGGAGACAGAGAGTAGATACCGGGCAAGTCCTGAATCACGACATCATCGTGGCCCTTGAGTTTACCCTCTTTCTTTTCCACCGTAACGCCGGGCCAGTTACCGACGTACTGGTTAGAGCCGGTCAGGTTGTTGAACAGGGTGGTTTTACCGCAGTTCGGGTTGCCGGCCAATGCAATTTTAATTGCCATTCATATACCCCTTTCTATGTTTTCCCGCTTTTGGGCGGGGAAAGCAGCTATTTTACTCGACCTCGACCATCTCGGCGTCGGCCTTACGAACGCTCAGCTCGTAGTTGCGGACGGTCAGCTCCATGGGGTCGCCCAGAGGTGCGACCTTACGGACGTAGACCTGGACACCCTTGGTCAGGCCCATGTCCATGATGCGGCGCTTGACAGGGCCTTCGCCGTGCAGGCGTTTGACCGTAGCAGTCTCGCCGACCTTAACGTCTTTAAGAGTTTTCATATACGATTCCTCCTCAATACTGTAAATCTAGCCTCCGTTTGCGCGGGGACGGATTTCCGAATTTTAGGCGACCATGATGCGCATGGCCATGGTCTTATCCAGCGCGATGCGGGCTTCCTTGACCTGGAGGATCAGGTTGCCGCTGATCTCGTTGACGACCGTAATGGTCTCGCCAACAACAAAGCCCAGCTCTGCCAGGTGCAGACGAACTTCATCCTTACCGGTGATCTTCTGGATGGTGACGGTCTCACCTGCTTTTGCCATTGTCAAAGGCATAGCACAAACACCCCTTTATATGCTGTTTGGCCCGCCCATTAGCATATGCTAACAGGTCAAGCAAAAGTGGGCGGTTAGAACGCTCTAACCGCTTGCGATAGCAGTTTAGCATAACTAACACCTAAAAGTCAAGCAGTTAGATAAAATTAACTTATTTTCGTGCAGGGCGCCAGTTTTATACAACTAACCTTGTGCAATTTTATAAAAGTTTACAACATGTTCATAAGATTGGCCGGATTTGACAAAACAGGACAAATTTAAGGATGTGTATATAGAATAAGGTTAAAGAGGCAGCTCCCCTTACGGGGAGCCTTTAAAGTAGTACTTGCCAAATTGGTCGTTATCCTGTATAATTAGAAAGTTATCGTTTATAGAAAGCAACACTACAACGAGGTTTATTATGCTGACTAAATATCTGACTGTATTTTTCGTCTCGATGGTGCCGCTGATCGAGCTGCGCGGCGCGATCCCCATCGGCGTGGGGCTGGGCCTGCCGCTGTGGCAGGTGTACATCATCTCCATCATCGGCAACATGCTCCCGGTGCCGTTCATCTTCTTTCTGGCCCGCAGGGTGCTGGAGTGGGGCGCGGATAAGCCGGTCATCGGCAAGTTCTTCACCTTCTGCCTGGAGAAGGGCCACAAGGGCGGCGAGAAGCTAAAGGCCAAGGCCGGCCGCGGCCTGCCCTGGGCGCTGCTGCTGTTCGTGGGTATCCCCCTGCCGGGCACCGGTGCCTGGACCGGCACACTGGCCGCCAGCCTGCTGGACATGGATTTCAAATCCAGCGTGCGTGCCTGCATGGGCGGCGTGCTGCTGGCCGGGTGCATCATGGGTGTGGTCAGTTTGCTGGGCTTCTCGGCCTTTGGTGCGATTGCCGGGTAATTTTTAACAATTCAACAATAATAAAAGGATGCAAGGAGTAAGTTCCTTGCATCCTTTTTTATCGTTATTGCGGGCCCCTAAAGCCTCCCTTGTGTAAAGGGTGACTCCCCACAGTGTGGGGAGATGTCGCGATGCGACAGAGGGGCCCGACGCGTAAGCGGGTGGCACGGCGGTAGCCGTGACGGAGGGATTGTGATTTTACGGGGGTAGGTCGATGTATGGGGTAAGGTCACGATCCCCCACCGCTTCGCGGAGCCCCCTTTACACAAGGGGGCCTTTTAAGGGGTACTTATTCTAATCCCATCACTTCATCTACCGGCAGGGCGGCTGTTACACCGTGGGCGGAGGTGTTCAGGCCGCAGGCGGCGGTGACTGCCTGCATGACGGCGGATTTCTGCTCCTGCGGGACGACGATCATAACAAAATCCTGCTCCTCCCGAATGGAAATGCCCAAAAAGCTGCTGGCCTCCTCGGTACTGCAGCGGCTGCCTTTCAGCACTGTGCCGCCGCGGGCCCCTGCTTTGCGGGCAGCGTCCACAGCTTCGTCGCCGTGGCCCGCCTTGACGGAAACCCACAGCAGGGCGTAGGGATGGTCCTTCATGGTGTGTTCCTCCTTTTCAGCAGTGGGTCCGGCACAGTCCGCCGGGGCGGTCAACTGCAAAATGCTGTTCTGTACGCCGGTCAGCGGCAGGGTCACGGCGATGCCTGCGCCGCGCTTGTGGTAAGAAAGCGCCTTGTTGATGGCCCCGAACACCGCCGGGACGTTGGCGCGGGGCAGCAGGCCCGCCGTCAGCACGCGGGTGGTGCCGCCCAGGCCGATGGCATCCAGCAGCTCAGACGGGGCTGTGCCCTTGGCGCGGGCTTCAAAACAAAGGGGGATGCCGTTTTTTTGCAGCACTTCCACCACGCGGTGCTCATCCTCGGCCTGCGTGACCGAAAGGAGCAGCCGCAGGCAGGGGGTGCGTTTTTGCGTTGCAGCCATATCAGTATTCCTCCAGTTCCACCACGGTGTCGTCCAAAATGTTGGGGGCGGTCTGCGCCTGGGTGCGGCGGGCATACAGCAGGCCCATGATCTGGATGGCGATGAGCGGAGCCAGGGCGACCAGCGCCACGATACCGAAGGCATCGGTGACGACGTTGCCGCCCACCGCGCTGCATGCGCCCATGGCCAGCGGCAGCAGGAAAGTGGATGTCATCGGGCCGCTGGCGACGCCGCCGGAGTCAAACGCGATGCCCACAAACACCGGCGGGACAAAGCGGCTCATGATAAGCGCCGCCGCGTAGCCGGGGATGAGCACCCAGTAGATGCTAAGTCCGGTCAGCACGCGCAGCATGGCCAGCGCCACCGCCACGGCCACACCGGCCTGCAGGGCGCGGTTCATGGCATGGCGAGAGATGGTGCCACCGGTGATCTCCTCGACCTGTTCGTTGAGCACCTGCACCGCTGGCTCGGCCTTGACGATGTAGTAGCCGATGAGCATGCCGATAGGAAGCAGCGCCCAGCGCAGGGGGCCGCTGCCCAGGCCGCTGCCCAGCAGATTGCCTACGGGCGCGAACCCGACGTTGACACCGGTGAGGAACAAAATCAGCCCGATAATGGTATACACAAAACCCAGCACCATACGCACCAACTGGCGCGGCTGGAAGCTTCGGGTCAGCGCCTGGAACAGCACAAACACGCCTACGATGGGCAGCGTGCTTTGCAGCACCTCGGCCGTATAATGGGGCAGGTCCTGCAAAAAGGCCAGTGCCACATCCTGGGTAGTGATGACCGGGGCCAGCTGCACGGCGTCATAAATCGTCTCCGTGGGGTGGTAGAAGATGCCCAGCAGCATGACCATCAGGATGGGGCCAACACTGCACAGAGCGATGAGGCCGAAGCTGTCGTTGGCGCTGTCCTTATCGCTGCGGGCAGCTGAGAAGCCGATGCCCAGCGCCATGATAAAGGGCACCGTCATGGGGCCGGTGGTGACGCCGCCGGCATCAAAGGCGACGGCCAAAAATTCATTGGGGACAAAAAGGGACACCACGAACAGCAGCAAATACAGCCCCAGCAGCATTTTGGACAGCGGCACGCGGTACAAAATGCGCAGCACCGCCACGGCGGTGAAGACGCCGACGCCCGCCGCCACCGTCCAGATGAGCACGGCGTTGGGGATGGCCGCCACCTGGTTGGCCAGCACCTGCAGATCGGGTTCTGAGATCGTGATGATAGCGCCCATGGCAAAGCAGATGACAACGGCCAGCCATGTTTTTTTCTGGCGCACGATGCTGCCGCCTATCCCCTGGCCCAGCGGGGTCATGGAGATCTCGGCACCCAGCTGGAAGAAGCCCATGCCCACGATGAGCAGCACCGCCCCCGTTAAAAACAGGGCCAGCGTACCCACCTCCATGGGCACCAGCGTGACGCTGAGCACCAGCACGATGACCGTGATGGGCAGCACGCTGGTCAGGGCTTCGCGGGTCTTTTCTTTGAGTTTTTCGTTCATTCGGCCTCCTTTTGCATGTAAGGGGGTCAGGCGGGCATCAGCGGTTTTCCAGCGGCACGTAGTCCCGCGGGGTCATGATGCTCTGGTAGGCGGGGCGGATGATCTTATCCACGTTGACCAGCTCCTCCATGCGGTGGGCGGACCAGCCCACGATGCGCGCCACGGCGAAGATGGGGGTGTACAGCTCCACGGGGATACCCAGCATGTCATAGACGAAGCCGGAGTAGAAGTCGACGTTGGTAGACACGCCTTTATAAATATGGCGTTTTTCTGCGATGACTTTGGGGGCCAGCCGCTCGATGGTGTTGTAATATTCAAAATCGAGGGCGCGGCCCTTGGCATCGGCCAGCTGGTGCACAAAGTTTTTGAACACCACGGCGCGGGGGTCGCTGAGGGAGTAGACCGCGTGGCCCATGCCGTAGATCAGGCCCTTCTGGTCGAAGGCCTGGCGGTCGACGATGCGGGACAGGTAGTCGTGCATGGCAGCTTCGTCGGCGGGGTCGGTGACGTGGGCGCGGATGTCGTCCATCATCTGCATGACCTTGATGTTGGCACCGCCGTGCTTGGGGCCTTTCAGGCTGGAAAGCGCCGCCGCAATGACCGAGTAGGTATCCGACCCGGAGGAGCTGACCACGCGGGTGGTGAAGGTGGAGTTGTTGCCGCCGCCATGCTCCATATGCAGCAGCAGGGCGATGTCCAGCACGTGGGCTTCCAGCTCGGTGTATTTCTGGTCGGGGCGGAGCATCTGCAGCAGGTTTTCGGCGGTGGAAAGCTCCGGTTTGGGGCGGTGGATGTACATGCTGCCGCCGCACTCATAATAATGGTAGGCGTGGTAGCCGTAGACGGCCAGCATGGGGAAGACGCTGATGAGCTTGATGCACTGCTCCAGCTGGGTCTGCAGGTCGGTCTTGCCGATGTCGTCATCGTAGCTGGCGAGGGTGAGCACACTGCGGGTCAGCGAGTTCATCAGGTCGCGGCTGGGGGCTTTCATGATGACGTCCCGCACAAAGTTGGTAGGCAGGTCGCGGCATTTGACCAGGCTGTCCTTGAAAGCATCCAGCTGGGCCTCGTTGGGCAGGTCACCGATAAGGAGCAGGTAGGCGGCTTCCTCAAAAGCATAGCGCTTGCCGCGCAGGCCCCGGATGAGGTCATACACGTTGTAGCCGCGGTACCAGAGTTTTCCGTCGCAGGGCACTTTTTTACCGTCCTTCTCCTCAAAGGCATCAATGCGGGAGATGTTGGTAATGCCTGCCAGCACGCCTTTGCCGTCCTGGTCGCGCAGGCCGCGCTTGATGTTGTATTGGCCAAAAAGGGACGGGTCGATGCGGTTGTTGGTGACACATTCCTCGGTAAAAACGGCAACTTCTTTTGCAATAGCAGCGTAATCGCTCATGGGTATGACCTCCTTTTCTTCTGTTCCCCTGTTTCGCGGACGGTTCGGCATCTTGTGCGCGTTTCGTCCAGATTCTTTCCCGGATATGAACTTTTTTTATACGTTGCGTACATTTTAAATTATACAGTACGGCTGTATGGCCTGTCAAACAAAGTTTTTATGAACAAGCTGTATAAAACAGCAAAAATGTCCCACAATGCAAGATTTGCATTGCAGGACATTTTTGCAAGATTAGAAGATTATATGGAAAGAAAAAAGAAGGAGGAAATGTTTATAGAAAACGCGGGGGTAGGGAGAGCCCCCTTTGCACAAGGGGGCCTTTGGGTTGGGGCACTTTTACTGCGCACTATTCCCCAAAGTGACGTTGAGAGTTAGGACCTTGCCGTCGCGCTCGACCTGCAGGGTGACGGTGTCGCCCACCTGCTTGTCGGCCAGGTAGCTCTTGACGGTGGAGGTGCTGCTGACAGCCGTGTCATCGATGGCGATGATGCGGTCGCCGCGTTGCACACCGGCAGCCTCGGCGCCGCTGCCCTTGGTGACATCAGCCACGTAGACGCCCAAAGCGGACACACCGTACTGCTGTGCGGTGGAGGAATCCTGAATGTCCAGGATGCTGACGCCCAGCACCGGGCGGGCCACAGCGCCGTTTTCGATCAACTGCTGGGCAATGTCCATAGCGGTGTTGATGGGGATGGCAAAGCCGATGCCCTCGGCCTCGCTGTAGCTGCTCTTGGCGTTGACCACGCCGATCAGCTCACCGTTTGCGTTGAACAGACCGCCGCCGGAGTTGCCCGGGCTGATGGATGTATCGGTCTGGATCAAGGTCATATTGTTATCTTCCACGGTGACCTGACGGTTCAGGGCGCTGACGATGCCCTGGGTAACGGTGTTGGACAAGGTGCCCAGCGGGTTGCCCACAGCCACGGTGGTCTCACCGACAGCCAGCTTATCGCTGTCGCCGATGACTGCCGGGGTCAGGCCGGTGGCATCGATCTTCAGCACGGCAATATCGGAAGTAGAGTCGACGCCGACAACGGTGGCGTCATAGCTCTGGTCGCTGCCGTTGAGCTGGACCTTCACGCTGGTAGCGCCGCTGACCACATGGGCGCAGGTGAGGATGTAGCCATCCTGGCTGATGATGATGCCGGAACCGGCACCGCTCTGCACATAGTAGCCGCCAAACCAGGTCTGGCTGCTGCTCATCTGCTCGGTGGTGATGGCCACCACACTGGGGGAGGCCACAGCAGCGATCTGCTGCATGGTCATAGAGGTGCCATCGGTGCTGCCGGTGTTAGAGGCATCGGTGCTGGTGTCGCGCTGGACTTCCTGCACGACCACCTGGTTGCCGGTCAGGCCGGCACGGCTGGCCACCACGGCACCGCCGATGCCGCCGCCGAAGCCCAGGGCCACCACGCCGACACCGGCGAGGACGCGCAGCAGGACCTTGTTATGCTTTTTTTCTTTCTTGGGGGGCTGCTGCGGGGCACTGGCGTAGCTGTAGCCATTGTAGCCGCCGTTGCTGCCGCCATTGCCGCCGCTGAAACTGCTGGTGTAGCCGTTGTTCTGGCCGTAGGCGTTGTTCGGCTGGTTGTAGGTGTTGGCACCGGTGTTATTGGTGCTGCTGCCTGCCGAGTAATCGGTGCGGGCGGTGTTGGCGGTGTTCATGCCGCTGCTGCCCACGTTGGGGTAGCCGCCCTGCTCGGGCTGGCTGGGCTGATCGGGCTGGGTTGCAGAAGCCTGGTTGGCTTCGTTCCGGGGCTGGTTGCTGTTCTGGCCCTGATTGGGGTCGGGCGTATTGCCGCCCTGGCCGTTATTGTAAAGACCGGAGTAATCGTATTCGTTGCTCATACTGGTCCATCCTTTCGCGTGAGATTTGGGAAGCGTCGGGGCAATGCCCCTGGGGCTTTCGTTCCCTTTCTGCTTTCTATGCCTATAGTATACCGGCCAATTGTGAAATAGGTTTCTCGGCCGGGTGAAAAGAATGTGAAAATGCTCCCATTTCGGCGCTTGACAGGCGGTGCCGGGGCCTGTATGCTGGATGTAGTTTGTAAAAGGAAGTGCCTGCTATGAAAATCACCCACGAAGCCGGGAAATACGTATTATACAAAGAAAAGACCGTCATCGGCATGGCTGCGCTGGAGGATGGGCAACTGTGGGTGGAGATCGACCCGGCCTGGCGGCAGCGGGGGTACGGCAGCTATCTGGTCAAGGAGATCTTGCAGCAAAACGGCGGGTATGACGTCAAACGCGAGACCCGCTTTACCGCCGGCCCTGCCGCTGACGAAGCCGCCGGGGCCTTATTGAAAAAGTTCGGCTTTCTGCCCCAGGGCGGCGAGATGGTCCGCCGCCGGATGCCGGATCTTTCGGCGGTGCAGCTTTGCCATGAATTTTTGACAGCCCACCTCCAGCCGGGCGGACTGTATGTGGACGCCACCTGCGGCAACGGCCACGACACCGAGTTTTTGTGCCGCCTGGCAGGACCCACGGGCAGGGTGCTGGCGCTGGATATTCAGCCTGCCGCCGTGGAAAACACCAACACACGGCTGGGCGCCGCCGGGCTGGGGGCCATCGGGCAGGCATTGGTGCACGACCATGCATGTTTGGCCGAACTGGTCGCCCCCGGCACGGCGGATTGCGTGCTGTTCAATTTTGGCTGGCTGCCCGGCGCCGACCACGAGGTGCACTCCACCGCCGATGGCAGTCTGCCCGCCCTGCAGGCCGCGCTGGATGCCCTGAAGCCGCGCGGTGTGCTGGCGGCGGTGCTGTACAGCGGGCAGGTCATCGGTGACAGTGAAAAGCAGGCGGCGCTGGGATTTTTCCGAGCCCTGCCGCTGACAAAATACACCGTGCTGGTTTGCGAGTTTGCCAACTGGGCCAGCACCGCTCCCCTGCCCTGCTTCGTGATAAAAAAGTAACGCTTGCCCCCGCCGCGGCGGCATGGTATGCTTGTAGTATCGAACTTTTCCGCCTATGGGCGGGGCATAGAAAGAGGCTGCCTTTTGCAGAAAGAGACCTTTATCAAGCAATATGCGGCGGGACTGAACCCCCAACAGCTGGCCGCCGTGCAGGCCGTGCATGGGCCGGTGCTGCTGCTGGCCGTGCCGGGCAGCGGCAAAACCACCGTGCTGGTGACCCGTTTGGGCTACATGGTGCTGTGCTGCGATGTGCCCCCGGCGCAGATCTTAACGATGACCTACACGGTGGCCGCCACCCACGAGATGCGCGGCCGCTTTGCCGCCCGTTTTGGGGCAGAGCTGGCCGGGCAGATGACCTTCCGCACCATTAACGGGCTTTCGGCGGTGATTTTGCAGTATTACAGCCGGGTCTACGGCCGCCGCCAGCCTGAACTGCTGACCAACGAGGGCGACATCACCCGGATGCTGACCGACATCTGGCAGCAGGTGAACCGGGAGTTTCCCACCGAGAGCACACTGAAAGAGCTGCGCACGGCCATCACCTACATTAAAAATATGGCGCTGGCCGATGAGGAAATTGAAGGGTTGGAAACGGATTTAGCCAACCTGCCGGAGCTGTACCGCCGCTACCAGGCCGCGCTGAAACGGGCCGGGCAGATGGACTACGACGACCAGATGGTGTTTGCGCTGCAAATTCTGCGGGCCGCGCCGCCGGTGCTGGCGTATTTCCAGCAGCGGTATAAATATTTTTGCGTGGATGAATCGCAGGACACCTCCAAAATTCAGCACGAAATTATACGGCTGCTGGCCGGGCGCAGTCTGAACCTGTTTATGGTAGGCGACGAGGATCAGAGCATCTATGGGTTCCGCGCCGCCTACCCCCAGGCACTGATGGACTTTGAGCAGGTCTACCCCGGCGCACAGGTGCTGCTGATGGAGGAGAATTACCGTTCCAGTGAGGAGATCGTGGCCGCCGCCAACGCCTTTGTGGCCCGCAGCCGCTACCGCCGCCCCAAAACCCTGCGGGCGACCCAGGGGGCGCAGTGCCCCATTGAGATACGGCGCATCACCCGGCGCGAGGAGCAGATCGACTGGCTGTTTGAGGAAGCCCGGCGCGGCGGCGGGGAGACGGCGGTGCTGTTCCGCAACAACGAGAGTGCGCTGCCGCTGGTGGACCTGTGCGAGCGGCGGGGTGTGCCCTACCGCTTTAAAAAGGCCGACCTGACGTTTTTCACCCACAAAATTGTGCTGGATGCCGTGGATTTTTTGCGCTTTGCCTACGAGCCGGCCAATGGTGAGCGGTTTTTGCGGCTGTACTACAAGTTTGGGCTGGCGATCTCCCGCCAGAGGGCGCTGGCGGCCTGCGGGGCCAGTGCCCGCACCGGGCGGCCGATTTTGGAGGAGCTGATCCGTGACTCCGAGACAAAGACTCGGATGCGGGAATCGCTGGGGGATATTTACGCGGCGTTTAAGCGCATCCCGCAGCTGAACGCCGCCGATGCGCTGGACGCCGTGCGCCACGGCTGCGGTTACGGCGCGTACCTGAACCAGAAGGGCATGGACACCGGAAAACTGGCTATTTTGGAAATGCTGGCCGAGCAGGAGCCCAACGCCCTGCGCCTGCTGGACCGGCTGGAAGAGCTGCGGATGCTGATTGCCGCGAAGGCCGATGTAAACAGCGATGTTCCGTTTGTTTTATCGACGATCCATTCCAGCAAGGGTCTGGAGTATGACCGGGTGGTGCTGCTGGATACCTTTGACGGCGTGCTGCCCGCCAAGCCGGAGATCTGCTGCCGCACCCCCGAGGACACCCGCCAATACGAGGAGGACCGCCGCCTGTTTTACGTGGCAATGACCCGTGCGCGGCACAAGCTGGTGTTGTTCGATTGCAAGACGATGCCCTCGGTTTTTGTGCAGGAAGTAATTTTTAATTTGCCCGAGAGCCGTGCCGAACGGGAGCTGGCCAAGGCCGAAACCAACCGGGTGTTGGGGCGGAATAAGCCTGCGGCTGCCGGGCCTGCGTTGCCGCCGGTGGATGTAGCGGCTGTGACCCGCGTAGGGGCCGCCGTTCAGCATGCGGTGTTCGGGCGAGGGGTCGTAACCGAATTTGACGGACGGTTTGTTACTGTGGAGTTCTCGGGGATGCGGGTCAAGAAATTAGATGCTGCGTTGGTGGCGGAAAAGCATTTGTTGTGGGATTTGTGATTGCGGCTGATGGTTGTCACCCCCATGCGGTGACAACCGTATATAACAGCATCCTGCTGTAAGGTTCTTCTTTTTTTGTGACCAAAAGGGAAGCGAAAAAGTCTCGCTGCTGCGAGGCAGCACGAAAGGTAAAAACACATATGAAAAAGATATTGCTCCTCGCCACTGGCGGCACCATCGCCAGCAAACCCACCGCCGCCGGCGGCCTGGCACCGGCCATTACATCGGAAGAACTCCTTTCTTTCGTACCGGAGCTGGCCAAACTCTGCGAGATCGACGCGGTGCAGCTGTTCAGTTTGGACTCTACCAACGTAGGCCCGGAACAATGGCAACAGCTGGTCCATGCCATCCGCCAAAACTACGATGCCTACGATGGTTTCGTCATTGCCCACGGCACCGACACGATGGCCTACACCGCCGCCGCACTGAGCTACATGATCCAGAACAGCGCCAAGCCGGTGGTGCTGACCGGCAGCCAAAAATCCATCTACAACCGCGATACGGACGCCCGCAACAACCTGTATCGCACCTTTTTGTATGCCAGCAGCGATTTTTCCTGGGGCGTGCAGCTGGTATTTGACAACAAGGTCATCCTGGGCACCCGCGCCCGCAAGACCCGCACCAAAAGCTTCAACGCCTTTTCCAGCATCGACTACCCCGAGACCGCCGTGTTCCGGGATATGCGGCTCATCCCCTTTCTGCGCCGCCCTGACCCGATGCCGCCCGTGCAGTTTTACGAGCAGCTGGACCCCGCCGTCTTCGTACTGCGGCTGGTGCCCGGCATGCGGGCGGACATCATCCCGCTGCTGGCACCTCACTACCGGGCACTGGTGGTGGAAAGCTTCGGCGTAGGCGGCCTGCCCGGCGGCGAGCACGGCGAAATGTACGCCCGCCTGCAGGATTGGTGCACCAGCGGCCGCCTGGCTGTGTTTACCACCCAGGTCCCCCACGAGGGGTGCGACCTGGCGGTGTATGAGGTGGGCCGCTCGGTGAAAGAGCTGCCAGGCGTGCTGGAAGCCAAGGACATGACCCCCGAGGCCGTGGCCGTAAAACTGATGTGGGCGCTGGGCCAGACCACCGACCGCGCCGAGGCCATGCGGCTGTTTACCACGCCGGTCGAGTGGGACATTGTATAAAACAACTAAGGCAACACCGCACAATTCCCGCCTGACGGCTTAAGCACCGCTCCGGCGGATCTCCGCGCCAAGAGCCGCCGCAAGCGGCGGTTGCGCTCCGAAGCGCCTCGCTGCGGCTCGGTGTGCGGCACGGCATCTGCGTTGCCAAAATGCTCGATAAGACATCCAGTATTATCTGCGCTTTTGGCTTAGCAGCTGCCGCACCTCGCTCGCCGTATCGGCGCTTAGAATTATGCGGTATTGCCCTAAAAACACCCCACCGGGGCTGTACGCAATGCACAGCCCCGGTGGGGTGCTTTGTATCAGGAATCGCTTTTATAACGAGGAACGCGGTTGCAAGCTTAGTCGTTCAGCAGGGCGATCTTGCGGATGGACGGATCGTGGGTGTCGTTGAAGTCGAAAGCGGCCTGGGCGTCGGTCAACTTGAAAGTGTGGCTGATGGAGCCGTTCAGGTCGATCTTGCCCTTGTTGATGAGGTCGATGACGGTCTGGAAACGGTGGTTCTGCAGGCGGCTGCCGCGAACGTCCAGCTCTTTGCTGGTGATGACGAACTGGTTGATCTCATCGGGGGCGATGCTGAAGCCCATGGTGATGACGCGGCTTGCGTTGCCGGCGGCCTTGCAGGCGGTCAGGAAACTGCCATGGAAGCAGGCGCAGTCGATGACGACCGTCGGGCCGTAGCCATCGGTCAGCTCCTTAGCGCGGGTGACGACATCCTCGGTCTTGGAGTTGATGACGTCGGTAGCGCCGTTCTGGAGGGCGGCCTCCAGCTTGGGCTCGTCGATGTCCACGACGATGATCTTGCGGGGGCTGTACAGGTTGACGATGCGCAGCATGCTGCTGCCCAGAGCGCCGGCACCGATGATCATAACGGTGTCCTGGAACTCCAGCTGGGCACGGCTGCAAGCCTGCACGGCGATGGTGGTGGGCTCGATCATAACGGCATCCTGGTAGCTCAGGCTGTCGGGCAGGACATAAACGTCGCTCTCGGGCACGGCCATGTACTCGCGGTAGCCGCCATCGATGTGGACGCCGCGGACCTGCAGGTGCTCACAAACATTGGGACGGCCCTTGCGGCAGGCATAGCAGGTGCCGCAGGCAGTGACCTGGTCCACGATGACGCGGTCACCGACCTTGATTTTCTTGGCGTTGCCGCCGACTTCCTCAACCACACCGACGATCTCGTGGCCGATGACGCGGGGATAGGTGGCGGCAGCGTTGGTGCCGTGGTAGATGCCCACGTCAGAGCCGCAGATGCCGGCGGCCTTGATCTTGACCAGGACGTTGTTCTTGGCGTCGATGGTGGGCTTATCCATATCGATGATGCGGAGATCATTGGGCTTTACGATCTGAACTGCTTTCATGTGTAAACCTCCCGGGTTTCTCATGTACAGAAATGACTTGGTTTCTCTCATTCAGCGAACTGACATGCTGACATGTCAGTTCCAACATCGTCATTGTAGCATGGCGGGTCAGGAATGTCAACACCTGTTTTGTAATTCATCAAAATAACAAAAGCGGCGGTGGTTTTTTGCACATTTTGCATAAGTGTATCGTTAAGTATTTAGCGAGCATGCGCCTATTTTTGTGTATTTGGGCAGTTGGGCTTTCTGGTTCCGTGGTTTTTCCATTTACCGCTTGCAGTCCCCTGCCGGATGTGTTACAATAGCAGTAAGCCATCTGGCATACTGACATGTCAGTTACAGAGTAAGGAGCACATCATGCCCAGCCCGACCAACAAAGCGCAGGACAATTCCATCCGGGAGAATGTCTACCGCGTTATCCGAGAAAATATCACCTCGCTGCAGCTGGCGCCCGGCACCACGGTAAGCACACAGGAGCTGGCCGCGAAGCTGCAGGTCAGCCGCACGCCGGTGCGGGAGGCGTTCATCCGCCTGCAGAAAGAGGATCTGGTGGAGATCACACCGCAGAAAGGCACGATGGTCTCCCACATCGATCTGACCCGTGCCGAGAAGGAGCGGTTCATCCGGGAGAGCCTGGAGACTGCCATTCTGCCGTTGTTTTTGCAGAACTGCACTGAGCTGGACCTGAAAGAGCTGGAGCTTTTGATCGAGAAGCAGAAAGCCTGTTTTGCCGGGCTGAAGCCGCTGGAGTTCATCGCGCTGGACAACCAGTTTCATCAGCGGTTCTTTGAGCTTGCGGGGCAGGATTTAAGCTGGGACGTGGTGGCATCCACAAACCCGCACTACAACCGCCTGCGCGTGCTGACGGTGCAGAACGCCGCCACCTTTGACGGCGCGGTGCGCCAGCATGAGGTGATGATGGACCAGATCCGCCGCCGGGACATCGACGCCCTGCGCCGGGAACTGACCGACCATGTAAGGAAAATTATCGCGGAGAAGAACGTTTTGCTTCAATTGTATCCCGATTACTTTGCAACGGCTCAACAGGAGATGAAGTTGTAATCGCTCTTTGGTTCCCTCTGCGCGACAGAGGGGCCCGGCTGCGTAAGCGGTCCCGCGAAGCGGGTGAGGGAGAAAGCTTCGTATCCGCAGCAGCTAAAATTTTTGTCTCTCCCTCCGCCCCTGCGGGGCACCTTTCTCCCAGAGGGAGGCTCCAGGCAAAAACGGCAGACACCTATTACAGGTGCCTGCCATTTTTAATGCAAAATTTTCTTTAATGTTTCTATTAACTTCGGTATCTCGATGGGCTTACCGATATGGCCGTTCATGCCAGCTTCCAGGGCGGCGCATTTGCCCTCAGCGAAAGCGTTGGCCGGTGGCCACGATGGGGATGGACGCCAGCGCATGGTACGGCAGGGCGCGGATGCGGCTCATGTCCAGTACGTCGTTGATGAGGGAGAGCACCCATGAGGAGGCGCACCAAAAACACCACTGCACATGCCGTGGATCCCAGCGCCGCGCTTTTGCGGCCGGCCTCGTCCGACTGATCTTAGATCTGGTCGTACTGCACCCGTTCCAGCCCGCCGTACAGCAGGATTAAGAATTTTTGATTATTTCCCCTGTTTCTTTCCTGTCCGCGTTTTATTCGCCCTGCGGGCCTTGAGTATTGAACTTGACCCTGTGGTGTGTTATACTTTTATCGTATACTTATTTATAATAATAGGGAGATTGTGTGATGGAGAACCTCCGATCCAAACCGTTCTGGGACCGCTCGCCGCTGGAAAGCCTGGCGGACGGCTATAAAAAGCTTCCGCGGAACTTCAAGCTGTGCATGCTGGCGACCTTTATCATCGGCCTGGCCGCGCACATGTACTGCTACACCAATATGCTGACCGGGGCGGATGATTCGGCACTGTTTACGCAAGGATTTTCCTGGGCGGATGGTGCTTCCGGCACGCGCTGGCTCATCAAATTGTACTGGGATCTGCTGGGTACCATCCGCACGCCGTGGCTGCTGGGTGTGGTCACGCTGGCGCTGTACGGCGCAGCGGCCTGGTTCGTCTGTGAAGCACTGGGCATTACCAGCCGCGCAGGCGTGGTGCTGGTCTCGGGGTTGATGGTCACATGCCCGACGATGATTTCCTCAAACTTTTACCTGACCAGCGCCCACATCTACGCCGGGGCGCTGCTGTTTGCCTGCATGGCTGCCTATGCCTACGAAAAATGGCGGCACGGCTGGATCGCCGCGTTTGTGTTTATGCTGCTGTCTGAAGGCAGCTATGCCGCTTATATCGGCATGACGCTGAGTTTGTTTTTCCTGTGCAGCTTAAAAAAGCTGTTATTCAACGAAAAAGGCGATGACAAGCACAATTTAGCGCGGCATTTCGGGATGCTGTTTTTGTTCGGCGGCTCGATGATCGGTACGACGCTGATCTGCAATCTGATCACCGCTAACAACACGGCCGGCCGTGTGCAGGATGCCCAGGCCCAGGCTGCGACTGATTATGTGGGCAACATCATCACCTCGTTGCAGCAGGTGTTCACCTTCTTTTTGCCCGGCACCTACAACACCTATTTCCATGGCGAGCGGGTCATGTACTCGCTGTTTCTGCTCTGCGCGGCGCTGGCGGCTGTGCTGGTCGTCTGGCTGCTGGTGAAGCAGCGACTGTGGAAGCGCCCGCTGGGGCTGTTTTTGCTGGCAGCTGACATTGCCTGCCTGCCGCTGGCCATGAACGCCATTGGCATTGTTGCCAAGTGGGTACACACCTTGATGACCTTCTCCTACCTGACGCCGTGGCTGTTTTTTGTGATGGCCGTTGAGCAGCTTTACCGCCGGGACGACCTGCGCAAAGATTGGGAAAGGCTGCTGCGGTGGGGGTATTCCCTGCTGGCCTGCGTGGTAGCCGGGCTGACTGTTTTGTGCGGCATCCGATTGGCAAACATATGTTACACCAAGGCGTATGCACGGTACACCGAAGGCCTTGCCGATTCCATCCGCTTGACAAACTTGATTGAAGCCATTCCGAATTATGTGAAGGGTGAAACGCCCGTTGCATTTGTTGGTGTCAGCGACAATGATTTCCCACGGCAGGATACTTATGAACTTACCAGCGACATTGCTGGCATTGGCGATTTGTATTATTGGCAAGGCATGTACACAGCGCCTTTTGTCTTGGACAGTTATGTAAATCAGCATTTGCGTGCCAACATGCTTATCTTCCCTCAAGATGCCGCTATTTTTACCGCAGATACTATAGCAGATCAGTTAAATGATGCAGGCATCAATGCTTCTGCTGATGAAATCAAAGAACTTCTGCAGGATCTGCACGCATTTCCGAAAGAGGACTGCTGGACCTGGTATAACGACGTACTTCTTATTAAATTATTTGCAAATTAAAGTGAATTGAGGATGTTCTATGATGCAGGATATGTGTATCCTTGTTGTCTCCTGTGATAAATATGCCGATTGCTGGACGCCGTTTTCGGACTGTATGCGCAAGTTCTGGCCGGATTGTCCTTATCCAGTGTATCTGTGCACTGAGAGTGGAGAGCCAGAGGCAGGGACGGTATATAGCCGTGCCCTGCACAGCCCCAACCCCTCGTGGACAGGCCGCCTGCGGGAAGTTTGTGCGCAAATTCAGGAAGAATACATCTTCATCACACTGGAAGACCACTGGCTTGCCGGAAAAATCGACCAGGAGAAGATCGTTGCTGATGTGACTTTGCTGCGTCAGCACAAAGAGGTTGGCGTTGTGTATTTGGATTATCTCACCCCCACAATGCCGATTTGGAGTAAAGACGGCGGCTATCGAGAAATTCCCGCAGGCACTCAGTACCGCCTGGCTGCCGGGCCTTCCGTCTGGCGCAAGGAGTTTCTCTGCATTGCCTGTGCTGAAGATGCCGATGCCTGGAACTTTGAGCGGGTGAAGTCTTTTTCCCCTGAAACCTACTCTTATACAGTACTGACCTGTAAAGACAGCCAGTATCAGCGTATCCATCCTGCCGGGTCTGTACAGCGCGGCAAGTGGCAGCTGTGCGTACGTTCTTTTGCTGCTCAGAATGGGCTAAATATCGACACCAGTCATCGCCCTTTTATGGGGTTTAAAGACACATTTGTCATCAAGGCAAAGTCGATTATTTTCAACCTGAACCCCTCGTTGATCGTTAAAATTCAGAACTGGCTGTACCATCACAGCCAGAAGAAGTAAAACGCCGCTGTATGCCAGGAGGTACCCCATGGCAAAACTGTCAGGCAAGCTTTCCTTACTGATGCCTGCTTATAATGAGGAAACCATCATCTATGCCAATGCGCTGGAAGCTGCGCGGCAGATCAGCCCGCTGGCGGATGATTACGAGCTGCTGGTCATCGACGACGGCAGCAGCGACCGCACCAAAGCGGAGATCGAGCGCGCCGCAGCCGAGAATCCGAAGATTCGCTGCATCAGCTACCAGCCCAACCAGGGCAAAGGCGGTGCACTGCGGGAAGGCACAGCCCACGCCACGGGTGACTATATTGCTTTCTGTGATGCCGATTTGGATTTAGCGCCCGAACAGCTGGCAGACTTTATCGATCGTATGCAGCGGGAAAATGCTGATGTTGTCATTGGCAGCAAGATGCACCCGGAATCCAAGGTCGATTACCCGGCCATCCGGCGCGTGTACAGCTGGGGTTATTATATTCTGCTGTTAATTCTTTTCCGCTTGAACGTGCGGGACACCCAGACCGGCCTGAAGCTGTTTAAGGCCGAGGTCCTCAAGCCGGTCATGCGGCAGATCCTGGTCAAGCGTTTTGCGTTTGATATTGAGGTTTTGGCTATCATCAATGCACGCGGATATAAAATCACTTCCGCACCGATTGAGGTAGTGTTCCACCGGGCTTCTTTCGGGCGGATCGGATATCAGGACATTCGCAATATGTTTGTCGATACGCTGGCAATTTTTTATCGTTTGCACATTCTGCATTACTATGATAAAGCAGATACGCTGGAAAGGTCTTAATCTATGGCACAGTCAGGTATTTATTTTTTCATCGGCACGGAGGCCGAACTGATCAAGCTTTTTCCTGTAATGCTGCAATTGCAGGCGCAGCAGGTTCCCTATCATATCATCGCATCGGGACAGAACGATATTGTAAAAAGCACCATTCTGCGCGCCCTCAACGGCGGCCATGTGGATTTGGAGCTGAGCAAGGAAAGCGACATTAAAAAGTCGGCTGCCGGGTTGATGCAGTGGTTTGCTGCCACCTGGCACAAAGGGAAAAAGGCCATTCCTGCGCATTTCGGCAGAGATACCCTGCGCGGCGCTACGATGGTCGTACACGGTGATACCGTTTCCACCGTTATGGGTGCGTACCTGGCAAAGCACTTCGGCATGCGTGTGGCCCATGTAGAGGCCGGCCTGCGCAGCCACAACTGGCTGAATCCCTTTCCCGAAGAAATTGACCGTGTACTGACCAGCCGCTGTGTACGGCTACACTTTGCCCCCGGCCAGGAGGCTGCTGCTAACCTGAGCAAGGCCAAGGGGCTTGTGGTAAACACCACTTATAATACGATTGCCGACAGCCTTGCCTACTCCCGCACGATTCCCTGCAAGGACCCAGTTATCGCAGAATTGCAGAGCGCTCCTTACTTTGTGTTTGTCATGCACCGGCAGGAGAATCTTGCCAACAAAACGTTGGTGCGCGACATGCTGTCCCGCGCGCTGCAACAGGCTGAAAGCATGCACTGTGTGATGATCCTGCATAAGCCTACTGAAGTAACGCTGCAGGAGATGGGGCTACTGGACACTGTAAAGCAAAATGCACACGTGACCGCCTTGCCCCGTGTGGAGTATTTTGATTTCATGAAACTGCTGGAGGGCGCGGCGTTTGTCATTACGGATGGTGGCAGTAACCAGGAAGAGTTGAGTTACATGGGCAAACCCTGCTTAATTCTGCGCACTCATACCGAGCGCAGCGACGGCCTTGGCCAGAATGTGGTCATGTACCAGGAGAGCATGCAGGTCGTGGATGATTTTATTGTCCACTATCCCGACTACCAGCGCCCGCCCATCGTGCCCGCGCAGTCCCCTGCCCGGATGATTGCCACTGCGCTTATGAAGAGCTGAACCGACAAAGAAAGAAGCCTCTATGAACACTACACCCGAATCCCTGCCTGTTGTAACGATCCTGATTGCCACATTCAACTCGGAAAAGATTTTGCCCCGCACGCTGGAAGGTATTAAAAAGCAGAGTTACCCCCAGGACAAGCTGGACCTGTTGGCTGTGGATGGCGGCAGCACCGACGGCACCTATGCCTTGATTGAACGTTACGGCGGCCGGGTCATCCACAATCCCAGAACCGAGCCTGTGCACGCTAAACTGTTGGGCATGCAGGCCGCCAGGGGGCGCTATGTGCTGACGCTGGACCACGATGAGGTCATGGTCAACCCGGACAGTATTCTGCACAAGGTGCAGGCCTTGCAGGCCCACCCCGAATGCAAGGCCGCGCTGTGCGGCGGCTATCTGCGTCCCGACGATTATCCGCTGCTGAACCAATATATTTCCGAGTTCGGCGACCCCTATTCCCTGTTCATCTACCGTTTTTCCAAAAGCTACGGCTTTTTTGAGAAAAACCTGCGGGACTTTTACGACGTCCGTTGGGAGGACGAGCACACACTCTGTGTCTCGTTCCAAGAGCTGCACCGTTTCCCGCTGATTGAGCTGGTCTGCGCAGGCACAATGATCGATAAAGAATATTTTTCGTTCTGCATGCAGGACGAGACCGAACTGGTCCACGCCTTTTACATCATGCGCGCCCAGGGTGACACCCAACTGCTGGTCGTCAAAAATGATCCGCTGCTGCACTACTCGGCCGATTCGCTGAAAGCTTACTGGCCCAAGCTGCGCTACCGCGTGTGGAATAACGTCAACAAAGCCAAAGAAGACAACGCCGGCTACGCCGGGCGCGAGCGCTTCCAGCCGGGCATCGGCAAAAAGGCGTTGCTGTTTGTGCCGTACACCGGGTTTATTCTTCCCGCGCTCGCCGATGGCATTGGGCTTGCCATCTCCCGCAAAAACCCGATTTACCTGATGCATCCGATTTTTTGCTGGTATGTGCTGCTACAAATCGTTTACCAGTACACCCGTAAGCTGCTGAAAGCCCCCACCAAAGCCAAAAGCTACGATGGCAAAAAGGAAATTTCTTAATTTTCCGCATAGATACACAACAGCGCGCCCCGCCTTGCGGCGGGGCGCGCTGTTGTGTATCTATGGATTGTGTAGCGGAAATACTTTTGTGTTTTGGAAGCGATGACTATGAATAATGCTTACTCGTCTGTGCGGACACAGCGCAGCGCATACCGTGCCTGGCCGGTCGTGGTACAGGTAAACAATGTCAGGTCCCAGTTGTTTTCGGGCGTTTTGACCGCCATCTCCTCGATTTGGGTCGGCTGCAGGACCTCTGTGTCCGAGACCGCATAGTGCCATGTGTTGTCATTCATATAGGAGTATGATGTTTACTAATGTCGGCTACTCCCGTAGAGGCTGTTTTGTATTTACAACCTCAAGAAGAAGAATAGACTTTTTTGCAAAGATATGTTATAATACATCAAATGCACCGGAAGGATGTCGATTCTATGGAGAAGAAAAAATCGAAACGCGGGTTTACGCTGGTCGAGCTCATTGTTGTACTGGTGATTCTGGCTATTCTTGCAGCACTGCTGATTCCGGCACTTACCGGGTACATTGACAAGGCCAGAAAGAGTCAGGTCGTGGCAGAAACGCGAGCGTTGACGCAGGCTGTGCAGACTGAGATGTCTACACTGTATGGGTCAGATGAGTACGCGACTCAATTAAATGCAATCACGAATACTTTCACAGCTGCAGCGAAAAATGGAATACCGGTAACCGAGCATGAGCAAAAGCTGGAGAATCTTGCAGACCGATATAATGCCATAGTAAAGCTTTCGGAAGTCCCTAGCCTCGCAAAAGGCACTGGCTCATTTTTTGCGGTTACAAATTATAATTGCCAACTTAAGTGGGTAGTTTACAAAGACGGAAAAGGATATTACGGTGTCTACTGTCAAGCAAACGGTTCAGTGAGTGCTTATAGTGAAAAAGAGCTTACAGGATATGAAAGATGGTATTCAGACTATATCGGGAAAATCGTCTGCGAAAAAAACGCAGATTCGAATGACCCATATCAATCGCAGTGGGTTCCACTTATTGTTTATAACAACCTTGGTGTTGAAGGCTATGATTTGCCTTGACCGCTCATAAAGCAAACACAAAGCAGTTCACAAACAAAGCCAATACACACTAAAATGCAAGAGCCCTCGGAGAAATCCGGGGGCTCATTTCTGTTACAGGGGTATAAGGAAAGTCGAAAGCTAGAATTGCAAGCGGCATGCGTTTCGCATCAGAATGTCAATCGCATCTGATGCCACGCAACATTGCCGTGCGTGGACTTATCGGTCACACCCTCGTCCACGAATCCGAACTTGGCGTAGTAGTGGACAGGTCGGTCCTTGCAGGTCAGGACAAGACCCTTACGGCCCTGTTCCTTCGCGTCAGCTATCACCTCATTACTTCCGCGCAGAAATGCACAACTACATAAACAAAAAAGCAGAGAGTCATCCGTAAGAGGATAACTCTCTGCTTTCTTGTAAAGCCTTTTCTGCACAAGTTTGGTGTCAATGTGGTGTCAAATCATCCAAACGCGGTTGATAAAAGGCGTAGAATCAATGCTTTTTAGTCGATGGGCTTCATCGTGGGGACTTGCACGATTCACTCATTTTATGGTTATATCTTAATTCGTCATTGGAGCGATACTGCGATACACCGTAAATTACCGTTTCATCAGATTATGTATTATTCTATCACGCTTTCGGCATTTGGTACACGGTTTGGTACATGAACCGCGTGATAAACCGGGATAGACAGTGTGCTTGAACGGGTTAAACGGCCACCGAAAAGAGCCGAAATGCACTTGACTAAGATGGTTATGTTCAGCAATGAACGCCCCAATAAATCAAAAACTCAAAAATTGTACTTACCTTCTGTTGTGTATAATAAAAAAGAGGACTCCTTCGAATAGGAATTTTCCTTTGGGTTGCTGACTTCGCAAGTATCCGAAATACACTCACTTCAAGTATTTTATGCCAGATGATACAATGACGTCATACGGAACGACCTATACAACGCGTGCGCGCCTTATGAGGCTTTCCAGCCTACTTAAATTGAGTAATCGCCTTTTGGAGCTTCTCGTTGCTACAAAATTATTAGAATTTGTATTTGGTAATATCTTTCCAGTTTTGGGGAAATCCCATGGCAGATAACAACTCATTCCTTGTAATATGATTTGCCGAATTTAAAATCACATCTATCTGCGCTGTCAATTTTTTCTTGAAAAGGATAAATTCCTCTCTGGGAAGTAAATAGCGAAAAGCGATGACCACGGCAAATAAATCTGTTTTCCCACATTCGTATGTATCGCCCTTTTTCGGAATGTCCAGCTTTTGATGAAGCTTTGTATCCGGAATAGCATCTCTGCATCGGTAAGAAAAGAGCCGTTCGTTATGGGCGCACACATTACGGAACTTGGTGAGAACAGAAAGAAACTGACCAAGCTGCTTTTCATTAACGCTTGGGAAATTCTTGCCCACTTTGCTTTGCAGGTCAGAAGGAAAGAAGAAATACATCTTAGAAAGCATTCCAAAGGTTAGCGCGTTAACCAAAACCCACAGAGGTACATTATGGTAGTTATTACGTTGATATGCTATGTAAGGGTGCTGCTCTGTTTGCGCTAATTTTTGTAGTTCACTAACAAGACGGTCTATGCCATTCTTGTGTTTTCTACTATAATTATAGTTTTCCTTATTCAGATAGGAGACTTGCAGTTCACCATTCTTCTCCGTAAAATAATACGACAAAAGAGAGCGCATATGGCGTTCGATATGTAGCAGGTAATGAAGAAAAAGTTCTCGCAGCGATTCATCGAATTCATATAGGGCTACAATTTCATCAAAAGAAACTCCATCCTTATAGTTCTTCTGATTTGGAATACGGAAGAGATGCTTATAACCACTAATAAGGGAGTAGTAGCCGATGCGTTTCAACTTATTTGATGCACTTTCCTCATCGGAAATCACAAGATGCTTTTCGTCGCGTAGCTTTGCAAGCTGCTGTTCATAAGTCAAAAACGGCTTTGGCATTTTTATTCCTCTTAAAATTCATAATTCATAATTATTAAAAAAGAGGGCTCCTACAAGTAGGAACCCTCTTTTGGGCTGTGGGCCTCGCAAGTATCCACAGCACGATCACTACTAATAGTATATGCCAATCATTAGAAAATGTCAACCCTTTTTCAAGCGTCAAGGAATATCTTTACATTTCACTATTGTCTTGTGGTAGTAGTGAATCAACGGACATCATCCGCTCTATAGTATCAACTAGTCTTTTGCAGCAGAATAGATTCTCGATAACTTCGTCCAAAGCGTTACGGCTCTCTATCTCAATATCGCTTCGAGAAAAGCCTGTATCTTTCAAAAGATTCTCATTAAGAGTCATCCCCAACGGATAAAACTCATTATAATGTAATGTAAAAACGCGAAATCTATATGATTGGCTGTAAATTTCAAATTTATAATCTTGCCGTATGAAAAGATCGTTCGCATCAATTTTGTTGGCATTTTCGTCAATTTCGTTTCCATATGATTTATGGCAAGAAAGCGATTATGTATCCCACGTTCCAAACTTTAATTGTACAGCGACAAAAATTATAAAAACAGTCTGTTTTTCTCTACATAATAACTATATAATTTGAGTATTCCAGATATGATGGAGGTTGTTATTGTGGATGATGGAAATCGACTGACCGTGTATGAACTTGTGGAAAGAGTTATCCCTTGCATCATTGCAAAGCACTATAGCGAAAACTATATTCAAGGCTTTCGTTCGACGTTTAGGAACCTGTTAGCGTACTGCAATAAAAATGAAAAGAAATATTTTACAGCGGAATTGGCTCAGCAGTTCATGCTGGATTGCTACGGTGTGCAGCCGGGAACAGTAGAACGGCGATGTTCACGAGTTCACCGTGCAATGGATTTGTTGTCAGACTACCAACATTTCAACGCGGTTATGCTTCGGCGGAGGTTGAATCGAGAGTTCCCTGCAGGACTGCAAGAAGGTGCGGTCAACTACTTGCAAAAGCTATCTCTCCACGGACGCAGGGAGAATACGCTGCGCAGCCACAGAAATGTCCTTCTTCGCTTTACAGATTATTTGTTCAGCGTTGGAGTCACGGATTACAAATTACTTTCAGCAGATATTGTAAATCGATACGTCAAAGTTGTTTCGTGCAATTACAGCAATTCGGTTGTAAGGCTCCATTACAGTATCCTTTTACGCTTTTTTCAGTACCTTGCTCATAGTGGCTACAAGGAAACAGATTTGTCTTTGAAAATGATGCCAATTGTAAAAGTATCCGCTTCCGCGCGAATTCCTACAACATTAGATCTTAGCCAAATCGAAAGTATCCTTACATCTGTTGACCGTGAAAGTCCACAAGGGAAACGCGATTATGCAGTTTTAATGATTGCAGTAAAACTCGGCATTAGAACCAGCGATATACGTAATCTTCGCCCTGCCAATTTTAATTGGGAACAGCATTTGGTGTCTTTCACCCAAGTCAAAACAGGAGAGCCGATAACTTTACCACTTCCCACAGATGTTGGATGGGCTGTAATAGACTATCTGAAAAATGGAAGGCCTGTAAGCGATGCCCCGGAAATTTTTCTCCGCGCAGTCGCTCCATACGTCTCTCTGCAAAATTTTGACAACATTCTTATTAAGCATATGCGAAAAGCGGGCATTCCTTTGGATTCAATAAAGCACCACGGGCTTCACTCGCTTCGACACAGCCTCGCAACACATATGTTAGATGAAGGAATCCCCATTACCTCGATTCAGGGTGTATTAGGACACATAAATGCCGATTCTACTCAAAAATATATTGGTGTAAATGTACGTCAGCTTCGCAGCTGCGCATTGGAGGTGACTGATTAGTGTTTGAGGAAAAATTTCTTGAACCCCATTTTACCAGTGTGCTTGCACCATATATGCTGGATGTTGTGGAGCAAAAACGTGCCCTTGGCAATAAATACAACGCCGGTGTTGAGGCACTCAGTGCATTCGATGACTTTTGCAATGAGCAACAATTGCGTATACCTGCCATTTCGAAAGAACTGCTGCAAAAGTGGGAGAAAAAGAGACCTCACGAAAACGAAACCACGCAATGTTTTCGGATTTCGTATGTGCGAATTCTTTGTAAGTATTTGCACAGCAATGGCTATGATGCTCCATGTGCATTCCACCCTGCGCCTCATGTAAATAAATGTTTCGTTCCCTACATTTTTACGAAAGACGAAATCGAGAGATTGTTTTCTGCGGTAGATTGTACCAAAGAATCTTCAGAATCTCCACTACGACATTTAGTTATGCCGGTTCTGTTTCGCCTGCTTTATACATGTGGGCTGCGCGTGTCAGAGGCTCTGCACCTTAAGGTTGCAGATGTTGATTTGGATGCTGGAGTTTTAGCCATATACGGTGCAAAAGGAGACAAAGAACGGCTGGTAGGAATTTCGGACTCAATGCTTGCATACATGAAATCCTACCGCAGTAATCCATTAGTGGCAAATGCAAAAAGTATTTACTTTTTCCCTGCTCCTGATGGCGGATTCTATGATACAAGTACAATTTACGATATTTTTCGAAAATGCTTATTTGATGCCGGGATTCCACACCGAGGTCGAGGAAAAGGGCCTCGTCTCCATGATCTCAGGCATTCCTTTGCGGTCCACATTCTAAACAAATGGAGTTCCGAAGGAAAAGACATATATACCTGTTTGCCGATTCTCCGCACTGCTCTTGGGCATGACCGAATTACAACAACCGAAAAATACTTGAGGCTTGTCCCGGAAGCCTACATGGAAGTCACCGAACCATTCAATGACCGATTCCATACCATTACAGAGGTACTTTGCAATGAGGAATAGATGCAGCTACGCCGGTTTAGTCTCCGCATACTTTAGCGTGTATCTGGCAGGAACTAAAAATGTCAGTACAAATACAATTTACTCTTACCGGGACACCTTTGTTATTTTTCATGGCTACCTTGAAAAGTATTGTGGCTTTAAATTAGAGAAAATGCTTTTTAACGACCTTTCCCGCGAACTGATTCTTGAATTTCTACAATATCTTGAAACTGAACGCAAATGCAGTATATCTTCTCGAAACCAACGACTTGCTGCGTTGAAGTCATTTGCAAAATATGTACAAATTGAATGCCCGGATGAAATGATTCTGTGTCAGCGCATTCTTTCAATTGACAGCAAAAAAGCAGCAAAGCCTACGGTTCAATATTTGAGTAACCAGCAAACCGATATTCTAATGGAACAGCCTGATATTTCCACGCCAAAAGGTCGCAGAGACTTGGCGATGATTCTTCTCCTTTACGATTCAGCTGCACGAGTTCAGGAACTTTGCGATTTAAGAATCTGCGATATCCGAATAGATTCACTACCGGTTGTACATTTATTAGGGAAGGGGCGAAAAAGTCGAGATGTTCCGCTTACCAAACCGTGTGTACAGGTATTGCGCCAATACATTTGTGAGAACCATCTTGATATACCAGAACGCCGCAATGACCAGCTGTTTACAAATCCGCAAGGAAAAAAGTTGACTCGCAGCGGTGTTTCCTACGTGCTAGCAAAATATAGCCACAAAGCAAATACTGCGGTGGATTCATTTTTTCCGCAGATTACACCGCATTGTCTCCGGCATTCTAAAGCAATGCATCTTGTTGAGGCAGGCAAAAATCTCATTTATATTCGTGACTTTTTAGGGCACGAATCTATTGAGACAACACAGGTTTACGCAAAAGCTAATCCCGAAGCCCGGCGCAAGGCATTAGAAACAATGGACACGAGGATGAATACGCCTGCCATGCCGGATTGGAACGACGACCCTGACTTAAAGGCGTTTTTAAAGAGCTTGTAGAAAATTATGCTGAGATTTCTGGTGAACAGTCTCGAAGTAATGTCTGTTCTAAAAGATTCTCAGCATAACTTTTTTCTGCGCATAAAAGGCATGGTATCGGCTCTGGTGGTAGTGATAGTCACTGCCGTCCCGCCCGCGGTACCAGCGGTCCTTCAGTTGATCCATACTTGCACCGCTGGGCAGCTTGCGGATTTCTTCCAGAATCGGCTCATCCACCGCCTGACAGTAGCTGTCGATGCGGGCAGGGTTGACTTTGAGTGCTGCAAACAAAATATCCTCTTTGGAATACATGATGGACAGCACATTTTTGAGGCTCTGCGGGGTGTGCTTGCTTGCATCCACATGAACGTGCATTCCGCAGCTGTCGTTTACGATGCCCCCTGCGCGACGTAAGGAACGGACAACCTCCTGCAGCTTTTCCATCTCGCCATATTCGAGTTTCGGAGAGTTCAGTTCAACCTTGTAGGTCTCCCCAATAAGAACAGACCGCCTGCGGCATTCGGGATGGATACTGCTGTCCCGAACGATTTTCCATTCTTTACCGTCCAAATCTTTGACGCGGTAGGCATCGTAGCCACCACCGGAATGCTCGGCGCGGGTGCCAAATAAGTCGGCCAGCGTTTGGGCTGCCGTGGCGCGGTTTATCCCGGTCAGTTCGATTTCACAGCCAAAATACTGGTCACGGAAATCAAGGGGCAAGCGCCTCACCCCGCAGTTCTGCGTCCATTTTGGCAATGCGCCGCCCGATGGCCTCTACCACGTTGACTGTTACACCGTTGCCTGCTTGCTTGTAGGCTTGGTTATCGCTCTGGATGGCAAGCACCGTGTCGATGCGGTCATCTGCCCAGCCCTGCAGGCGCAGACATTCGCGCGGTGTCAGGCGGCGGATGCGTCCTTCGCACAGAACACCGTGACGGTCTTTCGTGGTAAGGGTATGCATGGGTGCGCCGGGCTTACCGGTGCGTTCGATGTTGCGGGCGAGGTCGGACTTGATGGGATTTTTGACCGGGCGCACTTCAACAGTACCTTGTCGGCATCCCGTTGTAAGTGTATGCGCAATCTCTTTGCCGACCCGCCCGCGTCGACTGTTGATCGTTGCGTAACTCAGGTCGATGCTGTCACCGACCTGTGCCAACTGGTAACCGGTTTTTGTGGCGCACTTGATCGGCACTCCCACCTCGTACAACCCGGTTTTGCCACCGAAGCCGCCCGGATTGGCCGCCAGCGTACAGCTTAATCCTTCGGGGGAGTAGACGCGCTCTCCTTGGTGGCCGCCGTGGGTTTGAATAAGAGAACTTCCTGCTGTTTCGGTGAAAGGAAATACTTTTCCTCTACATCGCTCATCAAGATATCCGACAATGTACACGCGGTTTCTTGACTGGGGGACGCCGAAATCTTTGCTGTTAAGACATTGCCATTCCACACCATACCCCAGTCGGTCCAGCGTGTTGAGGATTGTCGCAAACGTCCTGCAGTGGTCATGATTGATGAGACCCACCACGTTCTCAAAAAGCAAATACGGAGGCTTCCTGGCTTCAGCCAACCGGGCCAGTTCAAAGAAGAGAGTGCCGCGTGGATCTCCGAATCCTTTTCGGGATCCTGCAATGCTGAAAGTCTGGCAAGGAAATCCGCCGCAGAGAAGCTGGAAGTCCGGCATGGTGCTGGGGTCGGCTTTTCGGGCATCTTCAATGAACCACTCTCCCTTCGTGTCAAACAGGGCGTTGTAACTGCGGTTGGCGTATTTGTCGATTTCGCAGTGTCCTACGCATTCAAATCCTCCGGCACGGGTCAGTCCTTCACGGAAACCGCCGATGCCGGAGAACATATCTACGAACTTGATCAAGGGCACAACTCCCTATGGGGATGTTTGCCGTATCTGCCAATGTGCTTAATATGCGCCCCTCATCAAAAACAAAAGCAGCCCGTCACAGGCTGCACCAAACAAGATTTTTTTACCATTCATAATGTATAAACCTCCTTTGCCTTCTACTTTTCTACCTATTATTAAAACATTGGAATCACCCCCTACAGTGAATTCAGGAAATCGAGCGCAGAGTCTGGTATAGCATTCTCTGGCGGCTGACTTGAAACAGAAGTCGTTATACTGGCCGCCTGCAACTCCTCCCGCACCACCTTGCGGATGCTTTTCTCCAGCCTATCCGTCTGTTCTGCCGCAAGGATACTCTGCACCAGAAACTCTTTGCGTTTGGCAGGCGGCACCTGCTGCAACAACGCCCACGCGCGGCGGTGTTGCGGTTCGTTAAGGTTCGGGCGGAAAACATATTGCGGTCGTTTCATACCTCGCTTTTGCGGCGCGACACGGCGGCCAACGCACGCTCGAATCCGACCGCGTTCACCTTGTCGTCCAGCAGGAAAATCGTCTTGCAAAGCGCGTCTTTGGGGCCGAGGTGGCGGCTCACCACCGATGCGCCGCCGCCCAGCAACACAGCGGGGATGGCGTGCAGATCGAAGCCGGCTTCCATCGTGGCAGACAGCAGATGCTCTGTGTACTTGCGCCCCTGCTGATTCACAATGCCACGCACCGCCTCGCTGACCGTGCAGGGGTGACCCGCCAGCATATTTTCGATTTGGGCATCCGTGAGTGACAACTCGGTTTCCCGCCGCACCTGTTCCCGAATGTCATCCACGCAGCGGATCATGCCGAGTTCCAAACTATGCGCGGTGTCGGCCACAGGAATGGCATTGTCTATGCGCATAAGGTCTACCGTCCAGCCGCCGAGATCCATTAGGAGCATGGAGGGTTCGTCCTGCAACAAACCAGTTTCGGTCATAAGGGCGGCGTAGCCTTGGGGGAAGATGGCAACTTCTTCGATGGTAATGCTGTACTCCACGCCCTCGAATTTGAAATTCACGGGCTGGTTGCTCCGCAGCAGATAATCTCTGAACTTGGGTTTGTCGCGTCCGAAGCTGGTCAGCGGCAGACCCCCCGCAATGCGCACCGAACATTCGGGCGGCAGACCGCGCTGCCGGATTTCTTTTGCAATCGCTGCCAGCGTCAGCAGGTAGTAGTTGTCGTTCACGGTTTTGTCCCGCTGGATAGGCTGCCGCCCGGTGCCACAAACAAAAAAGCACCCGCCAAACTCTAAGAGTCCTTGGCGGGTGTAGGGTTCGTGTTCTCCGTAGCTGGTAAGTCCAGCCGGAAATGAACAATGCGCTGTTTTGATGGCGTAGTAACCGTGGTCGATGCCGATAATGATGCTCATGGGAAATACCTTCTTTCATTTCAAAATCTTTCGGGAATTTATAATAAACGGCGGGGGAGAGTATGTCCCCCTCGCCGGAATTTTCCTTCGGGAATTGCTGCGGTTTTGTCTGTCAAGACTGGCGATAGGCTCTCAAAACCGTACCGCCAGTGGTGAAAATTCACGCTGCAACAAAAAAGCGCATCCTGCTTTTCGGCAGGATGCGCGCAAAATCGCTTGTAGATATTTTCAGGCAAATGGGATAAATTTGGTACATTTTGCCCCAAAATCGCCTGTTTTTCGTAATTTTATATCGTAGCTACGACACAAAATCAGTCGATAGGCTTCATCGTGGGGACTTTCTCCGCCACAATTCTGAAAAAGACTTTAATAACAAGCAAAGCCATTTATCTCTATTCAATTCGTAACATAAGAAATTCTGTAATGAAATGTTCTATGTCGATGGATTGAATCACTCGATTGCTAAACTTATTAGCGTAAGCTGTTATCAAGCCTTCGCTGATTTCTTCCAACTCGGCTCTTGACATATAAATACTCAAGTTGTGTCCACCTCCGACTCCACCTTGTCCGGCGGTGCAACTCCTCCGGCAAAGTTCTGTTGTATTTCCGCACTATCCAAATTGATTAGATAGCGAATTCCTTCAAGTGTTCTCATTCGTCTGTCCTCTGTTATAGTTCTTTGATGATGTGACAAGCCACACCCTGAATGCAGCACTCATCTACAATGATGTCTTTCATCTTCTTATTTTCCGGATGGAGAATGATTTTCTGATTCTCATCATCTCGGAAGTAACGTTTCAATGTATTCTGATTATCCACAAGGGCAACTACTATATCGCCCTCTTTGGCTTCTACCTGCTTTTTGACAACCACAAGGTCTCCGTCATCAATCCCTGCTTCAATCATAGACTGACCGCTTGCTCTTAATATAAAGAAATCTCCTTTGCCGAAAATAGCAGTAGGAAGTGATACATATTCTTCAATATTTTCTTCCTCATACTGAGGACTGCCACAAGGAATAGAACCTACAATCGGTGTCTGTGTCTGTTCGCCACTGTACTTACGGGTCACATTGGTACTAATCTCCTGCCCGTCGTACTCAATCATATTCTTCTCAGCCATCTCTACCAAGTATTTATATGCTGTACCTCTGGCAATGCCAACAGCTTCAGCAATCTTTGTAGTCGATGGGGATTGTCTGTTTTGCAGGTAATAATCCTCGATATACTTTTTTATTTCACTCATAAGTTCAGGACTCTTGCTTCTCATACCTGCACCTCGCTTTCTTTTCTATCGGAAGCAGTTTGCTTTCGATAGTTTTATTATACCTGATACGAAAAATTTTTCAAGTAGGTTTTTCGCAAAAGAAAAGAGGTGTCGCAATTTGCTAACACCTCAGTATCTTTCAATATTTTCATTGAAAAATTCCGTCCATAAAGGCTTTTTTGTTCAATGAACTTAGATTTTGCAATTTGTGCAGACCGTCTGCACAAATTCTATTCTGTTTCCTTTTCTTCGTTATCCTGCTGCTGAAGATAAAACATTGCCTTTTGGGTTTCAATCTCCGCTTTCAGTTCTTCTTTTGTCGGTAAGTATAATTTGTACTTGGAAGCAAATAATTGTTCATTGCCGTGCATAACAGAATAACGGGCAATATCATCATCTGTATCGGAACAAAGAACAATACCGATTGTCGGGTTATCGCCCTCACTACGTTTTAATTCATCATACATACGGATATACATATCCATCTGTCCTACATCTTGATGTGTTATCTTCTCTGTTTTCAAATCAATAAGGACAAAGCATTTCAGTATGTAATTGTAAAACACAAGGTCGATATAATAGTCCTGCTTCTCCGTATGAATATGCTGCTGTCTTGCCACAAAAGCATATCCCTTTCCAAGCTCCATCAAGAATTTCTGCAAATTGGAAAGAATACTTTTCTCAAGGTCACTCTCTGTAAAATCTGTATTCTGCGAAAATCCTAAGAACTCCGCAACTACCGGATTTTTGATGAACTCTAACTTATCATTCTGATACGGTGCAGTCAGTTCCTTCATTTCACTTTCTACAAGCTCTTTTTTCTGTGTCTTGAGCATACGGTAATAATACTGAGAAGAAATGTTCCTCTGCAAAGTACGGACACTCCAAGTTTGTTCTGCGGCTTCTTTCTCATACCAGTCACGAGCTTCCTCATCTTTAACCTGTAATAACGCTGCATAATGTGACCAAGACAGTAGTCCAACAGATTTTCCAGACGGTGTCTGGAAAATCTCAGGGTAAGTCTTATAGAAAGAATAAAAGCTGTACAGATTTGACTTTGTATAACCTTTTCCATATTCAGCCGATAATTCTTTTGCCAACTTTTTTATAATTTCAGCACCATATTTTGCCCTGTCCTCGCCCTGCAATTCTTCACTTGCGATTCTATAACCAAGGAGCCAATTTCTCTGTATCAGCGTTGTATTGACCGCCCGATATGCAGCTTTTTGTGAAGATTCAATAATCCCACACATATCCTTTAAAATATCATCGGTTTTAACAAAATTATCCATAAAATTATTTTGACCGATTTTTTCTAATTTATTCTCCATAGCCATCGCTCCTTTTGATGTCTGTTACTTGTACTCCTACATATTTTCAGCCAATATATCGTACTTATATCCCATATGAGAAAAATAATCAATAATAGGAACACCCTTACTAATGAGATAATTCCCAACAGCACATTCAAGCTCCTCTGATGAATATTTTCTATAAAAGCTATTCGGCTCTGCTTTTGTTCTAATCATCTGTCTGGTCAATGGAAACACAAAAGCAAACGATGTATCAAAAGATTCCCCAATTTCCTGAACTAAAAGACCACAAGATTGTTCAGAATCCCAATTTATATCACAACTCTTAGCAACAACAGCCAAATGACCCTTATCTGTAAATTTAAGCCACAATACGTCGCTCACTCTTTCTAAATCAAATTTTTCTTTAATAACATCATATTTTTTATCATATCGGTCATAAGTTTTTCCATTCCAATGCGATGAACTCCAATTATTATCTCTAACTAAAATTCCATTATCTATAATAATATGTTCTTTACCATCTAGCTTAATTGTATCTATTTTTATATTCTTCTCAGTAAATCCATTTTCCTCTCTAACAAGTTCCAAAAACTCATTAACATAAGAATAAACTTTAACAAACGAAACAGGCTCTAATTTCGCTTGCTTTAATCAAGCGAAGCAAATTGCCAATGTTTCAGAAAGAGCCTTTACAGCGTGCTTTGTCGCACAATATGGACCGGATAAAGGACCGACATTATAGGCACCCAAACTGCTCACATTAAAAATATGACCGCTGTTCTGTTTTCTCATTATCGGTAATGCAGCTCTGATAACATTTAGCAGTCCAAAAACATTGATGTCAAATAGTTCTCGAACAGCTTTATCACTCATTTCTTCAATCGTTGCCAAATGTGTATATCCTGCATTATTGACCACTACATCCACTCTTCCGAATTTCAACACTGTCTTTTTCAATGCGGTTTTTACGCTTTCTTCATCTGCAAGATTCATTGAGAGTGGTAAAAACTGTTCACTTTCATTTCCAAAAGCTTCTATTAAAGCCTGCTTGTTTCTACTCGTCGCTGATACCATATAACCTTGTTCCAATAATTCGTTAACCAATGCGTGTCCTAACCCTTTGGAACATCCTGTAACAAACCATACTTTCTTATTTTTCATTTTTCTTCCTGCCTTTCCAAATTAACTTCTGCATATATTCGTGACTCCATTCGTCTTCCTTGCCGGCTAAAAGTTTTGCATAATGGTCAACTTTTCTATCCAACACTTTTATTCTCAGCTTCAAGTTTTCAATTTCTTCCAGTGTCTTTTCTCGCTGTTTGGACATAATCTCGAACCTTTGCTGTAATGTAGAATCACCCTGCTGATACAATTCAATGTATCTTTTTATTTCTTTTAAAGGCAATCCTGTATCCCTAAGTGAAATACTGACAAAAAGCCATTCTAATTCCATATCATCAAAAATTCGCTGATTATATGAATCTCGTTTTGTTCCCGGTATCAATCCCTGGTCATCATAATATCTGACTGTATGAACTGAAACTCCAAGAATATCAGCTACTTCCTTTACTGTATACATAGTCTTTGCCTCCTTAATTGCAGTATACAGCATTCGAGTTACTCGAATGCAAGAAGTTTTTTAAAGAGTGCAGGATTTTATTAAAATCTATACACTCTTACTCCTAATTTCTTTACAAATTCAGATTTGCATTTCCATTCATTTTAGAAAATGGGCAATCCCGATTGGGACTGCCCATTCATCTTGAAAATTATGCGATTTTTTCTTGCTTGCACCGATTTCTGCATCAATTGATGTAAGTTTGATGTAAATCGCTGTTTTTTCAGTTTTTTATCAAATGAAGTACGTCCCGTCTATTTGATAAAACGGTACATCTTTACATCATCTTAATAGAGCTTTGCACCTGCTGGAATGTGGTCATCAACCATCAGAAGGTTCAGTCCTTCGTGACCGTCTTCCTCGTGTACTGCTGAAATCAGCATACCTTCGGAATCAATTCCCATCATCTTTCTTGGTGGCAGGTTCACGATAGCAATTGCTGTCTTACCAACCAGTTCTTCCGGCTCGTAATACTCGTGAATACCGCTTAAAATCACACGGTCTTTGCGTTCTCCGTCATCTAATGTAAACTTCAGAAGCTTCTTTGACTTCGGTACTGCTTCACAAGCTAAAATCTTAACTGCACGGAAATCAGACTTACTGAATGTATCGAAATCTACCATTTCTTCAAAGATTGGCTCAATCTTTACGTTGGAGAAATCAATCTTTTCAGATTCAATTTTTACATTTTTTTCAGGTGCTTCAGAAGCTGTATTATTTACATCATTTTTCTTATTTACACCATCTAAGGACTTCATTGTCGGGAAGAGGAGGACGTCGCGGATGGAGGCGCTGTCGGTGAGGAGCATGACCAGGCGGTCGACACCGAAGCCGAGGCCGCCCGTGGGAGGGGCAGGCCGTACTCCAGGGCGGTGACGTAGTCGTAGTCGACCTGGGCCTTGCAGTTGGGCTCGATGGCCTTGCGCTCGGCGACCTGGCGCTCAAAGCGGGCCTTCTGATCGATGGGGTCGTTCAGCTCGCTGAAGGCATTGCCGTACTCGGTGCAGTCGATGAAATACTCGAAGCGCTCGGTGAAAGCCGGATCATTGGGCTTGCGCTTGGCCAGCGGGCTGATCTCGACGGGGTAATCATAGATGAAGGTGGGCTGGATGAGCTTATCCTCGACAAAAGCGTCGAAGAACTCGGCCAGGATGGCACCCTTGGTGGGCACCTCGGGCAGCTCGACGTGGTGCTCCTTGGCAGCAGCGATGGCGTCCTCATCGGTCTTCCAGTCGTTGAAGTCAACGCCGGAATACTTCTTGACGGCCTCGATCATGGTCAGACGCTCCCAGTGGCCCATGTCGATTTGCTTGCCCTGGTAGGTGATTTCCAGGCTGCCACAGACCTTCAGGGCCAGGCGCTTGTACATCTCCTCGACCAGGTCCATCATGCCGTGGAAATCGGTGAAAGCCTGGTACAGTTCGATGGTGGTGAACTCAGGGTTATGCTTGGGATCCATGCCCTCGTTGCGGAAGATACGGCCGACCTCGTACACGCGGTCCATACCGCCGACAATCAGGCGCTTCAGATACAGCTCGGTCTCGATGCGCAGCACCATGTCCATATCCAGCGTGTTGTGGTGGGTATAGAACGGGCGGGCGGAGGCGCCGATCTCAAAGGGGGTCAGGATGGGGGTGTCGACCTCCAGGAAGCCCTTCTCGTCCAGGTAAGCGCGGATTTCCTTCAAGATCTGGCTGCGCTTGACGAAGGTGTCTTTGACCTCAGGGTTGACGATGAGGTCAACATAGCGCTGACGATAGCGGGCCTCGCGGTCGGTCAGACCGTGGAACTTCTCGGGCAGGGGCAGCAGGCTCTTGGAGAGCAGCGTCAGCTCGGAGACGCGGACGGAGATCTCGCCCATTTTGGTGCGGAACACTTCGCCCTTGACACCGATGATGTCGCCGATGTCCAGCTTTTTGAAGGCGGCGTAAGGCTCATCGCCCAGCAGGTCACGCTTGACAAAGATCTGGATATCGCCCTTCTGGTCGCGCAGGTGGGCAAAGCTGGCCTTGCCCATGATGCGTTTGGACATCATACGGCCAGCCAGCGAGACGATCTTGCCGGTCTCGGCTTCGGCGGGCAGGTCGGCAAACTCGGCTTTCAAATCAGCGGAGTAAGAATCCTGCGGATATTTGGTGATGACAAAGGGGTCGCTGCCGGCGGCGCGCAGGTCGGCCAGCTTCTGGCGGCGAACGGCTGCCTGCTGGCTGATGTCCTGTTCGGTCTGGGGCTTATTCTGCTCCATGTGAGATCGTCCTTTCGTGTTTTTAAATCATGAATATGCGGCGGTTTCCGCTTACTTGGAGCGGGTGACGGTCAGCAGCTTGTAGGTGACGATGCTGCCGTTGGGCAGGGTGACGTCGACTTCGTCGCCGGGCTTATGGCCGATCAAGGCGGCGCCGACGGGGCTCTCGTCGCTGATGCGGTTCAGGTTCATGTCAGCCTCGGTGGAACCGGTGATGTCGTAGGATTCCGGCTCCTCGCCCTCCTCCTGGATGGTGACGTTCATACCGATGGAAACGGTATCGCCGGACAGCTCGCTGTCGTCGATGACGCGGGCAACTTTCAGGGTAGCCTCCAGGTCAGCGATGCGGGCCTCGACAACGGCCTGCTCTTCCTTAGCGGCGTCGTACTCGGCATTCTCGCTCAAGTCGCCGTAGCCACGTGCAACCTTGATCTTATCAGCAACCTCTTTACGTTTAACGGTGCGCAGTTCGTCCAGGTCATGGACCAGTTTATCATAGCCCTCACGGGTAACAACGACTTCTTTCGCCATGGTAGTTTCTCCTAACGTGTAAATAGTAAAAGTTGTGCGGCCCAATACGAGCCGCACTAACTGTAATATTATAAACGGTTCAGCGCCGTTTTGTCAAGTGCATTTTGCCGGATACGAGGCAGTTTCAGCTTATTTATCCAGCTGCAGCAGGCCCACCTTGCGGTAGACTTTGTTGACGGTGCGGTTTGCCAGGCGGGAGGCACGCTCGGCACCGGACTTGAGCACCTCATCAACATACGCTTTATCGGCAAGAATCTTGCCGTACTCGGCCTGGACGGGGGCCAGCGCGTCGGCGGTGACCTCGGCGACAGCCATCTTGAAGTCGCCGTAGCCCTTGCCCTCAAACTCGGCGGCGGTCTCGTCCATGCTCTTGCCGGTGAAGGTGCCGTAGATGGTCATGAGGTTGGAAACGCCGGGCTTATTTTCGCGGTCGAAGCGGACGCAGCCGTCGGAATCGGTGATGGCGCGCTTGCATTTACGCACGATGGCGTCCTTGTCGTCAGTCATCAGGATGAAGGCGTTGACGTTGGTGTCGGACTTGCTCATCTTCTTGGTCGGCTCGGCCAGGGACATGATCTTGGCGCCGGAGGCCGGGACATAGCCCTCGGGCAGGATGAAGGTATCGCCGTAGATGCCGTTGAAGCGGCCGGCAATGTCGCGGGCGATCTCCAGATGCTGGGTCTGGTCCTGGCCCACGGGGACGAGGTCGGCGTTATAGATCAGAATGTCGGCTGCCATCAGGACGGGGTAGGTGAACAGGCCGCCGTTAACGTTATCGGGGTGTTTGGCGCTCTTGTCCTTGAACTGGGTCATGCGGGACAGCTCACCGAACTGGGTGTTGCAGGCCAGCACCCAGGACAGCTGGGTGTGGGCAGGCACGTGGCTCTGGACGAAGAGGACATGCTCCTTGGGATCGATGCCGACGGCCAGCAGCAGGGCGGCCAGCTCGCGGGTGCGGCGGCGCAGCTCAGCGGGGTTCTGGCGGACGGTCAGCGAGTGGAGGTCAGCGACCATATACAGGCAGTCGTAGTCCGACTGCAGCAGGGCCCAGTTGCGCACCGCGCCGATATAGTTGCCCAGGGTGGGCGTGCCGGTGGGCTGGATGCCCGAAAGGATGCGTTTACGTTTTTCTTCTGCCATCGTTACATATCTCCTGTCAAAACAAAGCACCGCCCGCGCACGAAGATTCGCGCTGGGGCGGTGTCCGTTGTGTGTTTCGTGTGATACTAGTATTCAACCACAAACGGGGCGGTTTGTCAATAAATTTGGGCGGATGCAGTGGTTTTTTAGGCTCGGTTTAGGTGGGCGGGGTATTGTATGGATGTTCCCTTGTTTTAACGGCAGTATCCTATTATAAAAGGCCCTGCCGCAGGATAGGCAGGGCCGGGGTGGCGCACTATTTACTAAGGCAACACCGCACAATTCCCGCTTTACAGCTTAAGCACCGCTGCTGCGGCTGCGAAGCACAATCTGCGTCGCAAAAATGCTCGATAATACATCCAGTATTATCTGCGCTTTTTGCTTAGCAGCTTGTACTTCTCGCTCGCCGCATCGGCACTTAGAATTATGCGGTATTGCCTAAAACAAAATCAACGCTTAATATCGTAATTCATATTCATCAAATTACGGATGCTCTCTACATCGTCGGTGATGTTGGCATCGCCGTGGATGGTGTGCTTGATGGCGCTGGAAGCGACCGCAAAGTTCACCATGTCCATGGGTTTGTAGTCGTGCATCATAGCGTAGATCAGGCCGCTGGCAAAGGCATCGCCGCCGCCGACGCGGTCCAGGATGTTGAAGGTGTAGAGCTTGGACTCGAAGGTGTGACCCTCATACCACATGAAGGCTTTCAGGCTGTTCTCGCTGCCGGAATGTACGTACCGCACGTGGCGGGCAATGCACTTCATATTGGGGTAACGGTCGATGAAATGCTGGAAAATCTCGTCCTGCTGCTCGTAGCTGGGCTGCAGGGGCACGCCGTCCTTCCAGTCGCCCTTGGCGTGGTTTTCCTCGTCTTTCCACAGGTGATACGGCTCGATGCCGAACAGCACGTCCACGTAGGGCAGGCACTGGGTGCAGTAGTCGCGGGCTTCCTCCCAGGTCCACAGGCTGGAGCGGAAGTTGCCGTCGAAACTGACGGTCAGGCCCATCTCCTTGGCCTCGCGCAGGCAGCGCAGGATGAAATCGGCGCAGTTCTTGTTCAGCGCCGGGGTGATGCCGGACAGGTGCAGCCAGTCAAAGCCCTCAAACAGCTCCTGCAGATTGACCTTGGTCAGGTCGTACTCGGTCAGGGCGCTGTGCATGCGGTCATAGATGACCTTACTGGGGCGGATGCCGTAGCCGGTCTCGAGGTAATAGGTGCCCAGGCGGCAGCTGGGGGTCTCCTCCTTGGTGGAGAGGATCATCGGCGTACAGTGCACGTCGTTGCAGCGCAGCCAGCGGATGGCGCTTTTACCCAGGGAGTTGTTGGGCACCACGCTGAAGAAGGTGGAGTCCACGCCCAGGTTGGCCAGGGCCAGGGCAATGTTGGCCTCGCTGCCGCCGTAACTGGCCTCGAAGCTGGATGCCATACGGATCTTTTCATAATTCGGCGGGGTCAGGCGCAGCATGACTTCGCCAATGGTAATAAATTTCTGCGGACTATTATTGCCAAGCAGGATCGGGTTGGCATGTTCCATGGGTTGCCTCCTGTTTTTATCGGGGATTGAAGGCAATACCGCATAATTCTAAGTGCCGATACGGCGAGCGAGGTGCGGCAGCTGCTAAGCCAAAAGCGCAGATAATACTTTGTGTATTATCGAGCATTTTGGCAACGCAGATGCCGTGCCGCAGCCGCCGGAGCGGTGCTTAAGCCGTTAGGCGGGAATTGTGCGGTGTTGCCTTAAGTTAAATTCCCCATTTTCTGTCATTTTATATTGTAAGGCATTACCAAAAGAAAATCAACAGAATACGCCCTGTTTAAAAAATATCAACTATTTCTTTAAAAGGCTTCCACCTTATATACGGTCGCGCCGCTGGCACGGGCGGCTTCAAGGCCGGGGCCGGAATCCTCGAAGATCATCGTTTCCGCCGGGGTAACGCCGAAATGCGCCATGGCTTTCAGGTAGCCCTCGGGGTCGGGCTTGCTGCGGACAACATCCTCGCCGGTGATAAAGACGCCGAACCAATCTGCGCAGTGGAAATACTCCAGCACCTCGGTGGCGTTTTTGCGGCTGCCGGTGGTCACACAGGCCAGGTCGTGGCCGGCGGCTTTCATCGCCTGCAAAATCGCCAGTAAGCTGGTGTTGGGGCGCACCATGGGCAGGCAGCTGCTGTACAGCTCCTTTTTGCGGTCGTGCACCCGCTCCACGGCTTCGGGGGCGGGGTCGCCGCCCATCAGCGGGCGTAAAAACTGCTTATAATAGCCGCCGTTGCAGTATTGGGCGTAGTATTCATCGGTGACGGTAAAGCCCTGCTCCTCCAGCGCAGCGCGGTAGGACGCAGCGTTGGCGGGGACGGTGTCCAGCAGCGTGCCGTCCAGGTCGACGCAGATCAGCATACGTTCTCTCCTTTTGCAAAGTTGGCAACATCGTTGGCCACCATGACCAGCCCGGCGTAGAACATCGGCGCGCGCTTGCGGTCTTTGGCCAGTTTGTAGGGCATCAGCCGCAGCCAGTGGATGACCTCGTGCATGAGGATGCTTTCCACCTGGGCGGCGGGGTAACGGCTCTGCAGGTCGGCCATTAACGCACGATACAGCGCATCATAGGCGGCCGAGCGGGTCAGCGCGAAGTCGATGCGGCTGCCCTGCACGGTGACCCGCGGGGTCTTCATCATGAACTCGTAGCTGCCGTGCAGGCTTTGCAGCAGCTTGCCGTAATCCAGGAAGGGACTTTCGTGCAGATTGCCGGTGTTGGGGTCGATGAGATACCAGCCGCCGTTCGCGCCCGGGTTCAGGCGGCAGATGATGTTTTCAATGGTCAGGTCGCCGTGGATGGTGCCCACGGGGTCAGCAGCGAACAAAGTCTTCAACCGTTCGCGGTCGAAAAGCCGGGCCAGCTGGTGCAGGTTTTTGTACTCGACGCCGTTGACCCAGATGGTGTCGGCGGCCATCAGCTCCCGCAGGGAGCGGGCATCCCGCAGTTTTTGCAGGTTGGCGTCCACCTTTTTATCGATGTACTGCTCGATTTTTTCCATATCCGCCGGGCGGACGGTGGGACGGTAGAGCTTTTCTTCCAGCGTGTCCAACACCTCCCGCAGGATGGCGGTGCTTTTCTCCACAGGGTTGGAGTGCAGGTAGCGGAACAGGCCGACAGCCTGCGGGTCGTAGACCATGTCGTACCAGCAGCAGCCGTCCTCGGTGCTGCTTTGCAGGATGTCGCACAGGGGCAGGCGGTCTTGCTGGGCGCGCAGCCAGGCCAGCTGTTCGGCCAGCTTGTCGCCGTCTGCGCCAAAGGCATATTTACGGTAGAACGTCTTTTCTGCGTCCATGCAGAGCATGGTGGTGGCGTTGGAACCGGCGGAATAATCCTGCAAAATGGTGATGCCCTGGTTCATTTTTAGGAAGCCCTTGACCCACTCTTTGTTTTGCAGGCCGAAATACTGGCTTAAAAACGCCGCACGGTCCTGCGGGTCGGCCTGGGGCAGCAGGTTGAGGTAGCATTGACGGCACCGCGCACTTTTTCCGGCAGCAGCGTGACCAGCCACATGGCCAGCAGCGGCAGTGCAAACCAGCACAGCAGCAGGATGCGGGCGGCGGGGGCAGCCGCGCCCATTGCCCCGCCGGGCAGCAAAGCGCTGAGGTCGGCGGCGTTGCGGCCAAAAAGCAGGTCGAACACATCCACCAGCGCCATGGGCTGACCGGCCGCGGTGAGGGCCGCTGCCAGCGCCGTGTAGGAGCCGAGGTAGGCCGCCCACATGAGCACCGTATTAACGACAAGACGTCCAATCTTGATGCGGCCCAAGTCCTTGAAGGTGTTGATGAGGCTCCAAAAGAACATCATGCCGTCCAATTTCAGCGTATCATTGAACAGCCCGCAGAAGGCAAGGCAGCCTTTTTTGAGCAGGTCCCGCAGGGCCACCACCAGCACAAGGCCCAGCGCCAGCACCAGCGAGAACACCAGGTAATACTGCGCCGCGCCCAGCACGGCCGCACCGCCCTGCCCCAGCGCCCAAAATGCGCCGAAGCCCAGCGCCACGAACCAGACATCCAGGAAGCGGTCCATGATGACGGTAGCCAGCGCGAAGCCGATGCCGCTTTTCATGCGGCGGCCGGTGAACACCGCGCGGAACACATCGCCCAGGTGGAAGGGCAGCACAAAGTTGAGGGCATAGCCGCCGGCCATGCCCCGCAGCATCTGGCCCCGCAGCGGGCGCTCGTAAATTCGGATGAACTGCTCCCACCGCAGCAGGCGGAACGCATGCCCCACCAGCACAAGAAATAGCGATAATACGAGGTAAAAAGTCATTTACAACAGTTCCTCAAAAGCGGATTTGTTTTCCGGGGCCTCGGCGGCGCGGTACTCGGCCGGGGTGCCGAAGGGCAGGTGCAGGTCGGTGGCGAAGCCTGCCACTTTCGCGCCGCGGTCAGCCAGCACGTTGTAGATGCCGGAGACGAAAAACTCCTTGTATTCACAGTTTTTCAGGTAGGCGGCGCAGGCGTCGGCGTAGGTCTGCTTGTCCTTGAAGTAGTATGCGCCGCAGATGGCGTCGTGGCTGACCACCTGCTTTTCCACCGTATGGCAGACATTGCCGTCCGGGCCGTACTGCAGGTAGCTGTAGGCAGGCGAGTCACTCTCGAAGGTGAGCAGCGCACCGTCCGGGCCGTTGGCAAAATCGCCCCGGCGGCAGAACTCGTTGAAGCTGCGGCAGAGGAAAAGGTGGTCGCAGTCGTTGAAGAGCAGCGGCTCACCGTCGGGCAGGCCCTCGGCCCCGCGCAGGGCGGTGATGGCCGCGCCCTCGGTCACGGCGGGCAGCGCAATGATGCGGGCGTTTGGCCAGTACGCCTTGATCTTGGCGTCGATGGCAAAATCGCGGATGTGCTCTTCCAGCACCACAAAGGTGAGGTCGGCGCAGTCGACGTACTTCTCGATGCTGCGGGCGGCCCAATAGAAGAAGGGCTTACCGGCAATTTCGATCAGCGGCTTGGGGCAGACGAAACCGTTCTCGAAGAACCGGCTGCCCCGGCCTGCCATGGGGAGGATGAGGTGGAGTTTAGGCATAGTTTGGACTCCTTTTGTTTTGCGGATTTTTGCCAAATTGCACGGGGCGGCGCGGAACGGCAGCCGCCATTCGCTATTAAAGTGCGGCCAGCATTTTACATTCGGCTTCCACCACGCGGGAAAGGCCTGTTTCAATATCCACACGGGGCACCCAGCCGTAAGCCTCCCGGGCGTGGGCGTTGTCACACAGGCTGAACTTGTTGACCTCGTGGTCCAGGATCTCCGGTTTGATGCCGTAGGCACCGCCGTACAGTTCGGGGTACTTGGCCCAGTAATGGCTGCTGGGGCAGTACTTGGCCTCGATGTTTTTGCCCATGATCTTATTGGCGATGGCGTACAGTTCCCGCACCGAGTAGCTCTGGTTGCTGGAAACGTTCACCGCATCAAAGCCGGGCTGCGGGCGCTCGACCACGCGCAGGGCCAGGGCGATGAGGTCGTCCACATAAATGTAGTCGCGGCGCTGGTTGCCGTCGGAGTGGAACTCCGGCGTGCGGTCATAATACAGCTCGCGGATCATATAGCCCACAAACGGCGGCTGCTTGCGCAGGCAGTCGATGTGAGGGCCGTAGACGTTGGCAAAGCGCAGGCAGGTCACGGTCATGCCATAAGTGTCGGCAAAGCTTTGGGCAAAGCGCTCGGCGCAGTATTTGGTGTTGGGGTAGATCAGGGTGGGCGGGTTGAACTTCGCCTCCACAGTCGGGAACTCGGTCTCGTTCTCGTACATGGCGTTGGTGGAGGCCTGCACCACCTGTTTTACGCCGGTGCGGCGGGCACATTCCAGCACGTGTACCAGGCCCATGGTGTTGACCTCAACGGCCTGCACGGGGTCGCTCTGGCAGTCCGGCAGGGGCGCGATGCCCGCAATGTTATACACAACATCGAACTTTTCTTCTTCAAACAGCTTGGGCAGGGCTTCGCGGTCGCGGATGTCCATGCGGCGGACTTCGGGGCCGAAATCGTGGTCGTCAAACTTTAAGTTGTCGAGGTTGCCGTAGGAGAAGTTGTCGATGCCGACGACCTCGTCCCCGCGCTGCCACAGGGTGTGCCACAGCTGGCCGCCGATGAATCCGGCGGCGCCCGTTACCAGAACTTTCATAAGAGAGCCTCCTTATAAATTGGACGCAATAACGCTGCTTGTATAATTTTCAATGGGCTTTTCGCGCCATTCGCGGGTGACGAATTTCTGCTTGCCGGCCAGGTACCGCCCGCAGAGTTTGAGCAGGCTGATGCCGAAGCTGGTGAGCTTGTTGTTGCTGACCTGGTCCTCCTCCCGCCAGGAGATGGGGAAAAACAGCACACGCTGTTTGAGCTGACAGAGGGCGAGGATCATGCAATCGTTAAAGTACAGTGTATCGTTGAATTTTTTGTAGTACTCAGTTTTCAGCGGCTCGACCGCGTAGAGGTTCAGCCCGCTGCCCAGATCGGTGATGCGCTTGCCTGCCACCAGGCTGAACAGGGCGTTGAAGCCGTAGTTGCCCACCACGCGCAAGGCACTGTACCCCTTGATGCGGCTGCCCTTCATGAAGCGGGAGCCAAGGCAGCAATCGTAGTTTTTGTACGTTCCATCATTCAAGATAGGCAGCAGATCAGCTACAGCGCCCTGGTCGTCGCCATGCAGCACCACCAGATGCTGGTAGCCGTGGGCGGCTGCGTAACCGAAGGCCACCTTGTGGCTGCCGCCGAGGCCGTAGTTTTCATCGTTGCGCAAAAGGCGCACGGGGGCCGCCGGGTGGCGGGCCATCCAATCCTGCACGGCGGCCTCGGTGCCATCGGTGGAGCGGTTGTTGACGACGATGCACTCCCCCACCCAGGGCAAAACGTGCGGGTCCAGCAGCTGCGACAGCACGCGCGGGACCTGTTTTTCACAGTTGTAAGCGGGGATGAAAATAAGTAGTTTTTCCATGTGTTTGCTCCTGTTTGTGTGGGGTTTGGCGGACCGATGCGAGCATCGGCCCCTATGGGGAGGGCATCAGCCGACCAGAAGGACCTGCAAGCTGGCGCTGCCATGCGTCACCGTGTACCGGTCCACAATGTTAAAATCAGCTTCAATCCAGGAATGAAACTCCGCCATATCGCGGACCTCGGCGTCATCGTATAGGATCACGCGGGGCGTCTTGCCGGGGACGTCGGTGTAATACTGTTCAAACCGGGGGTCGCTGTCGGTGCCGGAGATGACCGACGCCTGGGCAACATCCAACGTACCATCGGCCATTAAAAAGCCCAGGCCGTGCTGCTCGCCGATGGCCTGCAAAATCGGCTGGCCCGCGTAGGGCGCCAGCCCTTCATACAGACACTCCTGCATGTCGGCGGCTTTGGCGTCGGCATAGATGCCCTTGGCCGGGCCGGTGGTGATGCGCACCAGCGGCGTGTCGGTGATGTCAGCCGATTTCCAGCCGGTTGTCTGCACGCACCAGACGCGACAGACGAGCAAAAACGCCAGCATCGCGGCCAGGCAAAGCACACCCTCGGCGCGGCGGGATTTTGCGGCATTGTCCCCGCCATCCGCATGGTTCACCAGCGCCAGCATACCGCAGACGGCAGGCCATGTCAAGTACATAAAAGTCGGGGCCAATCCAAGCAGCGTTGACCGCAGGATCATGGCGTAGGCCGCCAGCCCCGGCAAGTAACCCAGCCAGAACAGCTCGGCGTTGCCGGGCCTGCCGCGGCCGCGCCAGAACGCCCACGCCCCGGCCAGCATCACCACCGGCACAAACTGGCGCTCGTCCAGGCTGCCGTCCTTAACGGCACGCAGCAGACACTGCACCGTGGCAAAGGCTGCCCACAGGTTGAGCAGCCGCCCCACCGTAACAGGCTGCTTTTTAATAAGGTAGAGCGCCGCGCAGACGGCGGCGGAGGCCAGCAGCGGCCAGAGCAGCGACCGTGCTACGGTCAATGCCTGGCCGGCCAGCAGGGCCATGCGCTGGGCGGTGGTGAAATTGTACTGCGGGTCGTGCAAAATCAACGTCAGACGGCTGAGCAGCAGCGAGATGCTGAACTCCACGCCGGAGAGCGCATACACCAGAAACGCCACACCGCAGACGGCGCAGCTGCCCAGCAGTACCCAGGCGCCGCGGTGTTTCGGCTCGCCATAGCGCTTGCCCAAAATCAACATGCCGATCCACAGCACGGCAAAGGCCGCCGCGCTTTGGGGAAAGGCCAAATACCCGAAGCAGGCGCACACCGCGCCCAGCGGCACCAGCCACAGCTGCTTGCAGCCGCGGGTGACATAGTGGTGCAGGCAGAGGAACGCCGCCAGTGTCCAGTGGAACTGCTGGCCGGTGTAGTCCGGGCCGAGGAACCACTTGGGCACGAAGGCGAACAGCACCAGCGCCGCCAGCAGCGCGGCGGGCTTGCCCAAGTCGCGGCGGAACTCCCGGTAAAAGACGCAGCTCATGCCCGCCTTGCAGGCCAGCACCACGAGCCGGAAGAACACCAGCACGCCGGTAGTGCCGCCCGTGATGCCGATGAACATCGCCAACAGTGCGGCGGCGGGCAGGCTGGACAATTGATGCGGCTCCCACATATCATAAAAGAGCCGGTCGCCGCTGACCAGGCGGTAGCCGAGGGACAAAGCGTACTCCTCGTCGATCTCCAGCCCCGTAAAGGCGCTGCGCAGCATAACGGCAGCGCAGACAAGTACCAGAATCAGCGGCAGTATGCGGTTTTTACGGGTCTGCGCCATCAGGCGCCGCCCCCTTTCAAGGTTTTATGCAGCAGGGTGTCCCGCAGGCAGTACCAGTAGGGCAGGTAGTTCTCGCAGAACGCCCCCCACTTGCGCTGCAGCCGGCTTCGCGGCTTGGCCTGTTTGTTTTTAACCGCTGCTACGTCGAAGTAGCGGGACTTATCCCGCACGGTGATCTTCTGCTCAAAGGGCATCTGCCAGCCCTCCGGGTACCAGTAAGCCGGGGTCAGCAGGCGGTAGTCGCTGCGCTCGGCCGCATAGCGGTTCAGCTGGCTTTCATCATGCCAAAGGGCAATGACATTTTGTTGCAGGTCGGCCTCGGTGCGGCGCTCCAGCTCATGGCAGAGCGCCAAAAACGCCGGGGCCGTGCCGCCGTTGAGGCCGCCCGAAACGTAATATTTTCCGCAATTATACGGAATGTACGCTGTGCTTTTTGGGTTGCGGTCGTAGCTGAAAAAGGGCGGCTTTTTATCCCAGAAGCCCGGCTGCTGGACCAGCAGCAGGTTTTCGCCCCGGGCCGGGCGGGGCAGAAATTCTTCCTCGGTGATGATCTGGGTGCAGGTGAGGTTGGCGTTGAAGAAAAAGAGGTAGTCCATTTTGGACAGCACAGTCTCCTGTGTCAAAAAGATGGAGAACCGCTTGAGGGTGCTGTAGGGCCAGGGGTAGGATTCCTGATAGATGCGATGGACGCCGGGGGCATCCTCGTACTCAATAGCGGGGGCATCGGTGAATACGAAGTACTCTTTCTCGCAGTTGGGGAGGAATTTTTCGTTGAACGTGCGGTAAAATTCCGGCCAGAACACCGTGTACTTGCCGGTGCAGATGTACAGCATGCCGACTTTCGTCATTCCGCTTTCCCCTTTCGTTTGAGTTTGGCTGCCAGTTTTCCTGCGTAGCTGCGCAGATAAGCGGCATCTCTGCCCCAGCCGTAAAAGGCCAGGTTAAGCACGTTGGGCACCACCAGCACCACCAGCACACGGGGCACCAGCCCCAGCCAACCGCCGGGCATGCGGGCGCAAATTGCGTAGCTGCCACCCATGCACACCGCCAGCGTGACCAGATGCAGCGCCTGCACGGCCAGATAGTGGGCCAGCCCGCCCGCCATGTACCGGCGGAACACCACCACCACGCGCCCTGCCCACATGATGCAGTGGGCCACGACGGTAGCGATGAGCGCGCCGGTGATGTCGAACATCGGGAACAGGATGAAGCTGAGGATGAGGTTGACCGCCGCCGAACTGACCATGAACCACTGGTCCTGCTCAAAGTGGCCCAGCACCGCGCGGTAGGAGCCGAGCATGCGGTGGTTCCAGCCGACGTACTCGTTTAAGCAGAACACCAGCACGAAGCCGAGGGGCAGCAGCCAGCGCTCGCCCATCCAGGCCCCCATGAAGGGCTGGAACAGGCAAAAGTACGCGGTAGCGACGAAGCTTGCAAACAGGTAGCTGAACAGGTCCATGCCCCAGAACACCTGCTTGTCGTGGTCGTTGGCGGCGGCGGACTTATCGTAGACGATGTTGCCGATGGCCGCGGCGAAGCTGTCCATGACCTTGTTGCCCAGGTCGGTGGCGCTGGTGGAGATGGTGGAGTAGTTGCCAAGGTAGGTCGTCTGCACCGAGCCGCCCAAGCGGGAGGTGACGATGGTATCCGACGAGCCGTAGATGGTATTGGACAGGCGGTGTACCAAATAGTACCGCAGATCATGGAAAATGCCCAAGTCCTTAAAATCCGCCAGCGTGACCTTTACGTCCTTGACGTAGGGGAAGTCCTTTTTGAACCGCCACGCAATAAGCAGGTTGGCGCAGACGTTGAAGAAGATGGACACGCTGAAATACAGCACATAGTTGGGCCACCACATCGACACGGCGATCTTGGCCAGCGAGGTGAGGACGTTGCAGCAGAAGTCGATCTGCGTGCAGCGGTAGCCCTGCTGGGTGCAGGTATACATCAGCCGCCGGGTAACCAAAAAGTAACTGCACAGCGTGGAAACCACATTTAAACCGTAGACCGTGTAGCCGGTGGCCAGGGGCACGTCCGGCATGATCCACGGCAGGGCGGCCGCACCGCACAGCGCCAGCAGCGCAATGACGCTGCCCACGGCGCGGTAGGCCCACTTGTACATGGACATGTATTTGCTGATCTTTTCCTCGTTTTTGGCGGCGATCTGCTCATACAGGCGGTAGCTGATGACGCTGCCGACGCCGAACTCGGCAATCGAGAAAAAGTTGAACAGCTGGCTGACGACCTGGGACGCGGTGGTGACCTGCGTGCCGAAGTTATCAACCAGCAGCCGCCGCGTGACCAGCCCCAGCAAAAGCAGCAGCAGGCTGGAGCCCAGGGCGTAGGCCATATTTAATAATGTACGTTTGGTGCGCAAATGGGTGTACCTCGTTTGTGTAGTGGTTTGTAGGGGGCGATGCTGTGCATCGCCCCCTACGGCCACCGATTCAGCGTCTGCTTGCCATCCATAAGGTCAGGCGGGGGCCGATGGTTTTCATCATGGTTTGGAACAGTTTCCAATCCTTGCGGGTCTGCACCTCGGTGCCGTGGGGGTAGAGGGGGCGCAGGCGGCGCAGGCCGGGCAGGCAGGCTTTGCGCAGGGCCGTGTCTTTTACGGCGGCGGTGCGGGCCTGGGGCCAAAACACATCGGCGGCGGCATCCAGCATCACGGCGTAGACCTCCGGGCGTATTTTGCCCAGGGCGGCCTGGGCGGCCAAGTGGCGCTGGGCGGCGGCAAGGGCGTCAAACCGCTTGGGCAGGTTCTTGGCATCGGTCAGCAAGCTGCCCTGCCGGCCCACCCGGTAGTGGGTGAACACCGTGTCCAAAAAATACAGCCGTGTGCAGTGGTTGAGCAGCATCAGGTCAAAGGGCCAATCCTCGGCCCAGCGCACGTCGTCCCAAAAGCGGACGCCGGTGTCGGCCAGCCAGGCGCGGCGGATGCAGTATTTCCACACCGACCAGTGCCCGGCCCGGTACAGGCTTTTCAGGCGGGCAGCGTAGTCATCGCTGTCAAAGGGGCCGGGCAGCAGGCGCAGGCCGGTGTGTTCGGTCAGGGTGCCGTCGGGCTTCCACTCCAGATGCTTGCCGATGAACCAGTCGAAATCCGGATGAGCGGCCAGTTCGCGGCGCAGCGTCTCCAGCAGGCCGGGGGCCATGGCATCGTCGCTGTCCAGGAACAGCACCCACTCGCCTTTTGCGGCGGCCAGACCGGTGTTGCGGGCGTTCGCCAGGCCGCCGTTTTGCTGGTGGAGCACCCGCAGGCCGGGGATCTCCGCCGCCAGCACGTCACAGATCTGGCCGCTGGTATCGGTAGAGCCGTCATCCACGAGGATGCACTCCCAATCCCTGGGACCGGGCTGCTCTGCCACGCTTTTGACGCACGCCGCCAGGTAGTTTTGCACATTATAAACAGGCACGATGATGGAAAACTGGGGCATGGTTTCTCCTTTTTAATCGGTCTCTATCAGCTGCCAATCCGGCAGATACAGCGCGCTTTTTTTGGTGTGGGCGTACCATTTTTCGGGGGCCAGCACCAGTTTGTCCGTTGCCTTGGCCAGATACTGTGCCCACCAGCTGTAGGTGGAGTTGCTGAGCACGAAGCCCCGGCACTGCTCCATCAGGGCCATATCCCCCACCGCGCTGCCTCGGGGGGCAAAAACGGCGGGCAAGTCGGCGGTGTTCAGGTTTTGCTTTGCCCAATCCACATCGTCTGAAAACACGAATAATGTTGCATCGGGGTGGGCAGCTTTTACGGCAGCTGCGGCGCGGGCGTAGTAGGCCGGGGTGCATACCTGCAAAATCTCGTTCTCGGGGCGGCAGTAGTCGCCCCGGCGCAGGTGGACGGCTGCCGGGTAAGCGGCGGCCGCGATAGCGGCGGCCAGCTCCCCGGCGGGGGCGGCTTTGGGGCGAAGCTCCGCTTTGATTTCATCTGCGAAATCATCGAAGTACCGCGCACTTTGGAAGTATCCCCACGCCAGAAAGTCCCTGGCACGGCCGCGGTGTACGGGGGTATAGCCGTCGGTGGCAAAGTGCAGGCCCAGGGCGTTCAATGCCGGGGCACAGCGGTTTTCAAAGGGCTGCCAATCCCGGGCCATCAGGCCGCGGCGCTGCTCGTACTTGATCATCAGCGCTTTGGCGGTGTTCTGCCGGGGCAGGTGGGCCTTGGCGAAGCCGGGGTCAGCGAGGATCTGCACATCCGGGCTGATGGACAAATCGTTCAGTGCGCAGACAGTGTGGGCGGGGGCGCCGTCCTTCCAATCCTGGCGGTCCAGCAGGGTGACGGGTTCGTTGCAGCGCAGGCCCAGGGCACGGGCGAAGGCGTAGATGAACATCTGGTTGCCCAGGCCCCCGGCAAGTTCGGCGTAGATCATGCGTGCGCCCCCAGTCTGTCGTACAGTTCCTCCATGCGGCGGGCGGCGGTCTTCAGCTCGTAGCCTGCGGCGGCAAGGGTGGGCCAGTAGTCGGTGTGGTCGCCGTGGGCGGCGATCTCGTTGGCCTTGGCGGCCCACTTGGTAAGGGGCGCGGTCAGCGGCAAGAAATGCACAAGGTCTGTCACCGAGCCGTCATTGGGCACATTGGTGGAAGCAAGGCAGGGCACGCCGCAGCCCTGGGCCTCCACCAAAGTGACGGGGCTGCCCTCGAAATTGGAGGGCAGCAGGAACAGATCGAAGGCGTTCATGAACGCAGGTACGTCCTTTTGTACCCCTGCAAACAGGATGCGATCGGTCAGGCCGTGCTTGGCCGCAGCCTCGCGCATGGGCTGCTCCATCTCGCCTGCACCGACGAGAAGCAGCTTCCAGGCAGGATCGGTCTGGGCCATGGCGGCGAAGACTTCGACGAGGAACAGCGGGTTTTTCTGGTGGTTGAGCCGGCCAACGAAACCCGCCAGCTTGTCGGAATCCGCCACACCCCAGGCAGCGCGGGTGGCGGCGCGGGCGGCAGCATCCGGGTGGAAGCGCCCTTGGTCGACGGCGTTGCAGGCCACCGCGAAGTTGGGCTTGCGGTCGATGTGGTCGCCAAAAACGAACCGCCCGGCGGCGACGCCGCAGCCCAGAAAGTAATCGGCAAACAGCTGGTAGACCCCGTGGGCAGCACGCCAGGTCAGCGTTATGGGCGGGTAGACGATGTGGCTGTGGACGATGATCTTGGCGCGGGGGCAGAGGGCGCGCATCATGGCGCAGACGGGTGCGCCGATCTTGCTGGCGGTGTGGTAGTGGATGATGTCATAATTTTTATGATTTTTCAGGTGGCGGTACAGGGCCCGGATGCGGTCCTTTTTATGGTCCAGCACACCGATGATGTTGACCCCATGGGCGATGAGGGCAGGGGCGGTGCTTGCCTGGTCGGCCGGGCAGAGGCCCACAAAGAGGTCAACTTTATATTTAGTTGTATCCAGATTCAGCAGCAGGTTTTGCACATAACGCTGCACGCCGCTTTGTACACCTAAGTGGTTGCTGATCATGAGAATACGCATAGATACATCCTTTTATTGGTTTCCGGGCGTCGGACACTTTACCAGTAACTGCCGCCCTCCACTTTTTCTTTATGAGCCAAAGTCTCCTCGGGCCGCACCCAGGCATCGTTATAGAGTTTGCTGATGATCGGGTGGTCATCCCAGCGTTTGCCGCGGATGCCAAAAAGGAGTTGCAGGGCGCCGCTCATTTGGATGGCGGCGTGGCCGGTGTCGCGGGCGTGGGCGGCCAGAGGCAGGCCGTAGGCACCGGCACCGATGATGGCCACATCATACGGTGCAGCGTCCATTTGCTGTTCCATGGCGGCCAAGGCATCAAACCAGCTGGCGTAGCCTGTGTCGGCCCCGGCCAGGCCCTGCACGGCCTGCACGATGCGCAGGTCGGCAAACTGCGGTAAAACATCGGTGCCGGGGAACAGCTCGGCACGGCGTGCATATTGGCGCTCTATCGTTGTTTTAAAGGGATGCACCACCAGCACCCGCTTGCCGGCCAGTGCCGCACTCCAGGGGTGGGGGTGGTAGTAAGGCTCCAGCGCCCGCAGCCTGGTGTAGCGGGTGGCGGGGCCGCAGCCGCGCACAACTTCCCGCTCGGCCCCCACATTCCACAAGGCCAGCAGGTCGGCGGTGTGGGCACAATCAATGTAGGTACGGCAAAATTTTGCCAGCGCAGCGTCATCCGTGGGGAACACTCCGGACAGGTTGCGGATGTCTTCGCGGGTCTTTTCGGCAAAGCCGACCCCGCCGTTTTGCAGGTAGTCGGCGGCAGTGCGCATCTCGGTAGCGCCGCAGCGGGCGGCCATGTAGGGGGCGCCGGCGGCGATGGCCGCGGCGATGGCATCGTTGCCAGCCTCGGCTGAAAGGATCGTCAGGCCGCGATATTTCATGCTGAAGCGCAGGCTGCGGTAAAGGTCGGCGGCTTTTTGCACCAGTTTGTTGTCGTTATCCATGGCGGTTTCCTTTGGCGGGCAGCAGGGTCAGCGCCAGCTCGGCACTGTTCTGCCACAGAAAATGCTCGTTGATACGTCGTTGTGCGGCAGCGCCCATCTCGGGCGTGATGCGGCCCAGAGCCTCGGCCAGCTGGGGCACCGTGCTGCACAGCCAACCACTGAGGCCGTCCTCGATGATGAGGTCCGGCCCCGGCGCGTGGCGAGCCACTGGCGGGCAGCCTGCAAACATGGCCTCCAGCAGGCTCATGCCGAAGATCTCCTGATCGTTCAGATTCACAAAAGCATCGCAGGCATGATAATAAACGTGTACAGACTCGTTGGGCAGCTGGGGGATCATCCGGCAGCGGGCGGCCAACCCCCGGGCGGCCAGCAGGCGGGCCAGCTCCGCTCCCTGGGTGCCCTGGCCGATGATGACGGCCTGCCAATCGGGCGCGGCCTCCAGCAGGGGCACCAGGTCCAGCGGTTTTTTGTAGGCATCCAGCCGCCCTACAAAGACAAAGATCTTCGCGTCAACGTCCAATTTCAGGGCGCGGCGCAGGTCGGCCCTGGTGCCGGGCACGTCGGGGATGATGGCAGTGTCCAGCCCCACGGGCATCAGCCCGGCGCAGGGCACGCCCAGGCTTTGCAGCTCGGCGGCGACGGCGGGCGTTTTGGCGAAGGTAGGTGTTTTTTTGTAAACGGCCAGGTTACGGTGCAGCAGCAGGTCCATCACAGCGCGGACGACGGCGCGGCCGGAGGTGCTTTTCAGCGCGCCCAGCTGGCTGTAAAACAGGATGCCGTGTTTGCGGCAGAAGCGGTAGAGCGACGGCACGCCGGGGGAGTTATCGCCCATGACGTGGACCGCATCGACCTGCTCGTCCAGCAGCACCTGCCAGCTGGAAAAGAACGCCTGCGCGCCTAATTTTCGTACCGGGAGGTAATAAATCTTTACGTTCGGCTCCGGGTTTTCCACCGTGGGGGCCGCAGCGCCCGGCGCAGGGTACAGCACCACGGCGCGGCAGCCCAGGGCCGCAAAGGCGCGGGCCAGGCCGACTTCCTGCCGGTTATACAGGCCCTTCTGGCCTGAGGGGCCGCAGTAAAACTGCGGTATAGCGATCGTTTTCATTCCTTGTTCGGTTCCTTATTTTCCGGTGGCGTCAGCTTGGGCAGGCGGGTCAGGTAGCGGGCGTCGATGACTTCCAGCCGCTCGTCCCGGCTGTAGGTGTGGATGCCGACGATGTCCTCGGTGCGCAGGCCGGTGATGGTCACGTTGTGGGGCATGGCGGCGCAAAGGGGCACCTCGCTGCTGCCGCGGCGGGCAAAAAATTGCAGGTAAACGCCATAATCCACCTTGGTGCTGACCTGGGTGGCGTGGATGACCTGCCCGCCCAGCACAAACAGCGGCCCGGCGTTGCGGCTGGTCAGGTCGTTTTCCCGGTGCTGCAGGTTGTAGGCTTCGTCCGGCAGCAGGGCAAAGGGACCTGCCGGGGCGGGGGCGGCGTCCGCCTGGGCGCCGGGCACGGTGTCGACAGGGGCCTCGGCGCGGCGCAGAGTGTAGCGGCGGTAACGCACCCAGAGTTGGTTTTCAGGCAGGGTCTCGCTGCAAAGCAGGGTCAGCTCGTTGGGGGTGCGGTTGACCAAAATCGTATCGCAGAGTTCGGCGTCCACGGCAAAGCGCTGCGCCAGCTCCCACTCGGCCGGGAAATTTTTGCAGCGGTAGATGCGCAGGCTGTGGTCGCTGCCGGTCTCGGGGATCATCCAGGTCTCGCCGTTCCAGTCAAACACTGTGGGGAAGGAGAGGTGGAAGTCCTCCTGCAGGGCGACCTGCCACTCCCCTGCCGCGCCGTCGTCGTGCAGCTCGCAGACCTCGATGCGGCCGAGACCTGTGGCCAGGTCCATGGCCTCGGCGTAGAGCCAGCGGCGGCCGTCCCGGTGGTAGAGCAGCGGGTCGGCGTACCAGAAGCCGGGGCGGGCGGGCAGCATGGTGTAGGGGGTGCCGCCCAGCGCGGGCAGCGGGTCGGTGCCCTCGGCCTTAGGCACGGGGCGCACGGCGATGGTGTAGATCTCTTTTTCGCCCGAAAGCTTGCGCAGCAGCCGTTTAGGCGGGATATGCAAAGCGCGGTAAAGCTGGTTCATTGAATCGTTCCTTTTGTATAAAAGCGCATCAGTGCGTTATAATTTTCATCTTCGCTGTAGGTGCGGCGGGCGCGGGCAGCGATGGCATTGCAGTCAAAGCTCATTTGCCCAAAGGCGCGCACGGCACCGGCCAGAGCGTTGGCGTCGCCGGGGGCGAAACAGAGGCCGTCAAAGCCCGGCTGCACCGACGCACCCACATTGCCCAAACCGCTGGCCAGCACCGGGGTGCCCAAAGCGTGGGCCTCGGCGGGGACAAGGGCGAAGCTCTCGTAGCAAAGGCTGGCGGCGACAACGGCGCGGCTTTCGGCCATGCGGGCGTGGAGTTCCGCGCGGGGGAGCTGGCCCAAAAACTGCACGTTGGGTAAGTTTTGGGCGCGGGCCCAGTCACCGAGGGGGCCCTCCCCTGCCACCAGCAGCGCAGGGGCTGCATCGCCCAGCAGCCGCCAAGCTTCCAGCACAGTGCGCAGGCCCTTGAGTTCCTCCAGCCGGCCGGCGAAGAGCATTTGATTTTTGCGGTCTCCCCACGGGTTGACGGGGCCGGACGGCACGCAGACCGGGTTGGGCTTGACCACCAGGCGGTCAGCGTCGAACATCGGGTACTGGCGGTTGAATTCCAGCAGTTTTTGGCGGTCGAATTCGGTCAGGGCCACCATGGTAACACCGCGCCAGGTGCCCAAGCGCCGGTGCAGACCGTAGGCGGCAGCGACTACCAGCGTTTGGGCCAGACTGCCGCGGTAGCAGCGGTGGCGGATGGCGCAGGACAGGCCGTGGCGGGGGCAGTCCTCACAGACCCGGCCGTCCCGCAATAAAATGCCGTTGGGGCAGAACAGGCGGAAGTTGTGCAGCGTTTGCACCACGGGCACGCCGGTGCTTTTGGCGGCGCGGACCACCGCGGGGCTGAGCAGCAGCAGCGTATTGTGAATGTGCACAGCATCGATGTTTTGTGTTTTTATAATGTGTTTTATATCCCGGGCAGCGGCGTGGTTCCACACGGCATGCAGGGGCAGCAGGGCCTTGGGCAGACCGTGGGCGGCTTCCTCGTTGCTGCGCTCATACACGATGACCTGATGGCCGCGGCGTTCCAGCAAGGCGCGCTCGGCCGCAAAGACGGCATCCTCACCGCCCGGCAGCCGATAATGGCAGTGCACCAGCAGAATTTTCACCGCGGAAGTCCCCCTTTTGTACACATTTTTCGCCCGAATGGGTAGAGATGGGCTATTATGTTATTATAACCTTTTTTGGGGCATAACGCAAGATTGAGGGTGGGGGATTTGGCCTGCGGCAAAGGGGCTTTTTAAAGCGTGCGGCTTTCGGTGTTCCTTTTGGATCACAAAAAGGAAGGCCCAATGGAAGGATGCCATAAAAAAGGGCGTCACCGCATAGTGGTGACGCCCGCAAGGCTGCACTTAATTATCAGAATCAGAAGAAGAATCCAGCTCCGCATCGCGGATGGCTTTGATCTGGCGTTCCAGGTCGAAGGCTTTGTTCAGGACGGGGTAGATGGCCTGCATGGTCAGGACAGCGGGCAGCCACAGGCCCGTGAGAACCATGGCAAAGCCGCTGATGGGCCACAGCAGCAGGATGATGCTCCAGTAGACAAACTGCCACACTACGCCCAGCGCGGCGCGGGGCAGGTAGCCCAAAAACAGGAACAGCGAGTTTTTGACCAGCCCCGCAAACGGCAGGTCCAGCAGCACGACCTGGGCAAACAGGAACTCGCCCAGACCCAGCAGCAAAAACAGGCCTACGGCCAGCAGCGCCCCCGGCACTACACCGGCCGAAACATCATAATGGAACACCGTAAAGATCTGCATGGCCAGCAGCAGACCGCAGATGGCACCCGGCAAAAGCGACGCCTTGGCGTTACGTTTCCAGGCGCGGCGGTAGGTAGCCCACCAAAAGCCCGGCTCGTCGCGCAGGCTGCGCAGGATGGTATCCAGCAGGCCGCACAGTTGGGGCGCGGCGATCATGCCGCCCAGCACGCCTGCCAGCAGCAGCGGCACCAGAGAGTGGGTATCGACGGCGAACCACACACCAAACACGAACGGCAGTGCGCTGACCAGCGCCAGCAGACCCGCCAGGTAAAAGGACATGAGGTCACGGCCCAAAATCTCGAAAAAGCGGGCGGGGCCTTTTTTGCGGGGGGCGTCCGGCGAGACACCGGGGCCGGGGCGGTCGAAATGGAAATTGAACAAAGCCATGGGGGATTCTCCTTTGCTCCGGGGCAAATTGTCACGGATTTAACATTGTTGTACCTATTGTAGCACGATGGGGCGTGCGTTGCAATGATTTAACAATAAATATCCCCCGGCGAAGCCGGGGGTTTTTCATAGACGGGCAAAGCCCTATGCTACTAGCGCACGCGTCACGTCGCGTTGGTACGGTCTGACACTCGCGTAAAGGATTGTTACTTGCCGCCTGTAAACAGGCTCTTTAGAAGTTCGGCATCTCGGCGGTCAATTCCTCGCGGGTTTTCTCTCTCGGTTTCGTCCTAGGTGGTCGCTCCTTTCTGCCTGTCGGCGTAGAAAAAGGACAGTCGATTTCTCGGCTGTCCTTTTGGGTGGGTATTAAGTTTTATTGTGTGCTGTTTTATCTTACCCTTATTGTTTTGACACTTTACTTAAACGGGATATTTCATCATCATTATTCAATAATCGTGTTGATAGCAGACTGTACCGCTTTATATCTCCCCTCATTTGAGTGTGCCGCTAAACAGGTAATTAAATATGCTTTTCCATCTTTTTCATACAGAACAACAATGTTATAGGAAGATGCCATTGTTCCTGTTTTCATTCCTTTAACATTTGCATTATAGTACGGTGAATTTTCATCTAAAAATTCATTTGTATTTTTCCATGTAAATTCACCTTGCGGAGTTTGAATTGAAAATTCGCTTTTTCCAATACATTCTTTAACAAAATCGTAGTTAAGGAGCTTCAACGCTACGCGGTTAATGTCATCTAAATGAGAGTCAGCTTGCATAGACGCGCCACTTGGGTCATTATATAAATTTGTTTTGGAATAGCCTGCTTCGATTAAATACTCACTAAGTTCTGTCATGAAATAATCTATATATTCCGTTGCTGTATAACCTTCGCCTAATTCGTTTTTAGCGATATGATATGCCAACGCATAGGCTGCGTCATTTCCGGAAGGAACAAGCATAGCCTCCATGATTTGTTTAACTGTGTATTCCCCAGCATACAGATTTGCTAAGGATGAACCCGCCGGAACAAGTTCTAATACCTCTTGATTTACTTCAACAATATCTTCCAAATCTACTTTTCCCAAAGCATAATCAATGGCAAATAGTTTTGCCAAACTTGCGACAGTGGGCAACTGGCTATCACCCTCGTAAAATAAATATTCTTCTTGCTCAATATCATAAACAGAAAATGAAAGAGCGTCCTGCGGAATGTTAAGCTCATTCGTACTTAGTTGAAAATCAATTTTTTTATAGATGTCCTTTAAGAAATCAAAACGATAAATCCCTGTTTTGTGTAGCCCAATTACTGCAACAAATGCTATAAACAACACTGTTACAAAAGCTATTATTATCTTTTTACATTTTCTATGCTTCTTCATATTTTTTCTCCAACGAATTTATATCTGCCATTCTGTGCCTTTGAGAAAAGTATAGCACAAGAACATGAACAAATCCACATTATTTCAACAAATTTGTAGTGCTGTTTTCTCTGGCATATCGCCGCGCTGCTTCCCGTCGTTTCTCGCTGTATGGGGCGGTCAGACTCCCGCTGCTTTTCAAGGTTTCGCGCCCGGTACTCCCTTGAATACTGCCGGTGGTATGCGCGGCTCTTTTCCTTTTTGGCTTCTTCGATTTCCTCCCGCATTTGCCGGATTTCCTGCTCGGTCGGTTCTGCAAGCTGTGTCACTTCATTCTCAAACTTGCCGATATAATTGAAATATATGCTGATGTGCTGGATTGCGTATCTCGCCCTTTTCTGGTCGCGCTCATGCACTTCAATCCGGCTGATAAACTCGTTGAGAATGGCGGGTGTAAGGTCGGTAAAGGCAGCATGGCGTTCCGTCAGCTTCAAAAACTTCTGCGCCCGTCCTCCCGCGTTCTCGTAAGCGGATTTCTTTCCGCTTCTGCCCGTAAAATACTTTTCTCCGATATTTGGGGGCAAATACGATGTGATATTTGCAATTCCAACTCGTATGCGATAAACTATTTACGTCATTCATTTTAATGACCTCCCATTGCTTTATTTTGTGCAGTTGCCAGACCGCACTTCTATTATAAATATAAAGCAATGGGAGTTTTTCTGTCTTCATTATCGACAAAAGTCTTCCTATGAACCACTCGCCTAGCGAGTGGTTTTCGAGATACAAAAAAGACACGCTTTGGCGGAGCGTGTCTTGAAGTGGCATAGGATTAAAAAGGCAAGGATACAATGATTTTAATGTCTCCCCCACCCGCTTACGCGGTATTGCCTAATATTATCTTCTCCGGGCGTCGGCGGAGAGGGCGTGGAGCTCGGGGGCGTACATGTGGTAGTTGAGCAGGTAACGGCCATGGGCGGGCACGCGGTAGAAAGCCGCCTTGATGCGCTCCAGCGGGGTGCTGCCGTTCTCGGCGCTGCTGTTGCCGCTGATGAGCAGCACATACTGGTTCTCGCTGTAACGGGCCATGGCGTCGCACTGGCGCAGGCTCTTGTGGATCAGCTCGCCCAGCTGCTCCATCATGGAGCCGGTCTCGGCGGGGTCAGCGTTCTGGGCGGGCGACATGGTGAGCAGCGCCAGGTAGACCGGCACGCCGAAGCGGCTTTGCACGCCGCGCTGCAGGTGATAGATCTGGCGGAAATTTTCGAAGCTGCAATACGCAGCGCCGGGGGTGTCGTCGGCGGACAGTTCCTCGGCCAGGCGGGAGATGTCATTTTCCAGGTTGCGGTCAGCCTGGCGGGCCTGGCGGGAGACCACACCCACACGCTCCGGCTCGACGGCATGGTGCAGGCAGCCCATCGCGTTGCCGCGGCGGGTCATCTCCAGCGCTTGCTCATGGTGGCCCAGGGCCTCCAAAGCCTGGATCATCTCCAGATACAGGCGCTCCTCGTAGGGGTCCAGCTCGATGGCGCGGCGGCACAGCTTAACGATGCGCTCATTCTCACCCTTGCGCTTGCAGGCTTCCAGCACCTGGAACAGCGCGATGCGGTACTGCACGTGCAGGGTCAGGCTGCGGGTCTCTACCCAGGGCTCGTTGCAGGACATCGGCAGCAGACGGCCAGCATACAGCTCCAGCACGCGCTCGTAGCGGGCTACGGCGGCGGCGGGGTTCAGCTGGCGGCGGGCTTCCTCCATCAGGGCTTCCATCTCAAACACGTCCACACGGCACTCCATGGTGGGGTTCCACTGGTAGTAGCCGCGGCTGGTGATGATGCAGGTCTCCAGCTCCTTCAGGCCCTCGGCATCGATCATGTTGCGGAAGCGGTGCATGATGGCGCGCAGAGCCATATCCGGGTTGGTGGATCGTTCGCCGTTCCACAGGGTATCCGTCAGGTCTTTGTGGGTCACCTTTTCGCCCTTTTGCAGGACGAGGTACTGGATCAGCATCGTAGCCTTGCGGGACTGTTTCAGTGCGGCTAGGACCGGCTTGCCGTCCATAAGGATCTCAAATTTCCCGAGCATCCTGATCTCAATGTCTGCCATGGTAGATCTCTCCTGTGCGTTTGTTTCATGATTGACACACCTTGCGGTGTTATTTTTAATTAGTATACTGTTTTTTCACCCGATTGTCCAGTGCCCATACAACAATTTATTCGCCAAATCATTTACTATTTTTTATTGGAACTCCGGTGCGCCGGGCAGCGGAATGACCGCGGTCTGGGTGTAGACGGGGGTGCCATCGGGCTTAGCGACGGTCAGTTGCATAGACAGCGAGGTCAGGCAGATCTTCCCGGTTTCCTTCTCCTCTTTCCATCCGCGGGCATAGAACGCAAGATCCGAAACGACAAGCCCCATATAATCTTTGTTAGGATAGGCCGTTGTATAAGCGTAGGTCGTGTACTCTTTTTTCTTTCCGTCCTTGCCCTCCGTTTGCTTGTAAAAACGCATGTGCAGGTAGCGGTTCAGCTCGGCAAAGGTGTCGTCGGCGGGGTCGTAGAGGACCTTGGTGCTGGTGGTGTTGTCGGCGTTCAGGGTGGTGGCGGTCAGCTTGGGCACATAACCGGCATCAAGTATCTCGGTATAGTTGCTTTCCACTGTAAAGCGCAGAGCAGTGCCTTCCGTCAAGCGGACATCTTCTATAAAAATATTATTTGCCGAATCCGCGTCGCTCTCTGTTGCGGCGTTTACGATAGAGATCGTGCCGTCGGCATCGGCCAGCTCGCCCCGGATGGTCTCGGTGAGGGCATCGGCCAGGTTCTGGGCGCGGGTCAGCTGCTGCACCTCGATGTAGGCTTCGGCGCAGGGCTTGACCAGCGTGACCGCCGCCGTGCCAAACAGTGCCAGCAGCACCAGGCAGACCATCAGCTCCACGAGGGTGGTACCTTTTTTGTTGTTCAGCGGGGTGGTCATGGGGTCGTGTCCTCTTTTGTGTCGTCTTTATCTTCGTCCACTTTTTTGTAGTAACGGGTGAAGGTATGCGTGGCAGCAGCCTCATCGTTATCGTCTTTGACCTTAGCCTGTATGGTCTGTATTTCCACATCCTCGACGGCAAAGACCGTGCGGTCACCGCGGCTGAAGCTCATCTTGGTCTTGGTGCCGGATTCGTTTTTCCACTCGGCCGCATCGTCGTTGACCGGGTAAAGTGCTTCGGTAAGCAGGTAGGCGTTATCGCGGGTGGTCTGCGCCTGGGCCGAGGCCCGCCGGGCAAACCGCAGCGACGCGGTAAACAGCGCCAGAAACAGCATAAGCAGCACGAAGGCCACCAGCACTTCCACGATGGTTTCGCCCCGGCGGTCACGGAGGGCGTTTTTCAATTTTTGCATAGTGCCACTTCCTTACTCATCATTGCCGTTGATGCGTGTAAAAATGCACGCACTATCCGTATCCATGCTGTAGCGCAGGTATAGTGTAGAAGCATCATTTTTTGTGACGGTACGTTCCTCACTGGTTGCCATGTTGGTCAATTTCAAAGCTGTATCGCCCTCGGCACCATTGAAGCTGTAACGAGTGTTTTCATTATCCAGCGTGTAATAGTAGCTGTAAATGCCGGTATGCTTGTACTTTCTGGTGTAGCTGTAGCTCTGGTCTCCCTTGACCACTTTGACGGTCACACGAATGACATAATCATCCACATTCATAGTGGAACCGTTCTCGCGCTGATTTCTCAGTTTGATGAGAAGGTTGCTCAGGTTCTCTGTGATGGGTTCGTTATCGATCACGTTGCCGCCTTCGTCCACATCGTCGCTGGGGTGCTTGTTCAGGGTGACGGTCATCTCGTCGATGCCCTCGGGCGCCTGCAGGGTAAACGTATGGTCGGTGTCGTCGCCGTAGGGGTTATCGATAGAGCCTTTTTTAACGTAGATATGGTTGATAAAGTAGCCGATGCTCTGGTCGTTCTCCTCGGTCATCGCGCCGTCTTTTTCTTTAGCGCCGGTGTAATGCAGCAGTTCCTGCTCCAGCACGTCGGAAAAGCTGACGGCCAGCTCGTAGACGTCCTGCTCCGGCAGCTGGCGGTCGGCGTTGGCCATCATCAGCGAGGCCGCATACACAAGGGCGGCAGCCAGCGCCACAAACAGCGCGCCCAGGCACAGCACTAAGATCATGGCAAGGCCCTGCTGGTCCCGCAGCGGGCGGTTGCGTTTTGGGGGCATGGTGCGCCCTCCTTTCTGCTTTAAATCAAGGGGCGGCGGTTTCGGGGGTAACGGGGGTATCCTCTGCCCCGGGGTCGTTGGCCGGGGGCGTGGGGTCCGTCTCCCCTGCCCGGCCCGTGCTTTGTGCGGGCCGGGGGTCGGCTTCCGCCATGGCGAACACCGGGCGGGCGGCATCCTCGGTCATGGCCTGGCCCTCTGTGCGCAGGGAGACTTCCAGCCGGTCGGAATCGACGGTCTTTTCGCCGTTGCCCACAGCCCAGATGGTGACCTTTTCGGTGTACTTCTCCAGTGCTCTGGTCTCGTCGTTGTCGCCGTCGGCGCGCTGGGTCATATCAGGCAGGGTAAGGCGGTAGCCCAGGGAATAATCGGTCATCTCGGCCTGGCGCAGGGCAGGCACGGTCTTGATGCGGTAGCTGGGGTTATCGTTGTCGATAGCGTGGTGGCCGGTCAGCGTGATGGGCTGGCTGACCAGCTCCGTCACTTCGGACGTCGTACCGTCATCATTCGTCACCGTGCGGGTCACCTGCACAATGCTCAAATCGTACCAGACATACTCATCCTCGGTGCCCTCGTTTGCAATGTTGCGGGCGGCCTTGGTGATGTCCAGCCAGTTGGCCGGGTCGTTTTCGTTCAAGCCAAACGGCAGTTTTTCCACCTTCAAAATATCGCCGCGGTGGGTCGTTATAGTTTGCGTACCATCATCATTTTCGGTTGCCACATCCGCCGGGGCCACGGTAAAGCGGATGTCGTAGCCTTCCTTGTTCGGGTCGTCAGCGGGCATATCCGCGGCAGGCGTCACGTGGAAGCGGTACTTCTCGGCAAAGTTGCGGGTGGTGCCGTCGGTATCGGTGTACTCGTTGACGGCAGGCCACTGCACAGCGTACTGGTGGATGGTGATTTCTGCGCTGTCAGGTTTCCAGGCTTCGCCCTCGGTGCCGTACAGCTTGCCCTCCACCGTGGATTCCACCGAGGTCACGCTGAGAACGCCGTCTTTTTCCGGCTTGTCCAGCTGGATCTTGGGCAGGTGCAAAGCGCCCGCGGCCCCGGCATAATCGTCCGGCACGTAGAACCTCCAGGAGGAGGAGGTAGCTGCCGACTCGCTGTTGGCCACCATGGCGCGCAGGGCGGGCAGCAGGTAGCGGTTGGCGTCGGCGGGCTGCATGGTAAAAGCGTTGGCGTTGGGCGTGACCGTGTAGGACACGGTGGTGCCATCGCCGCTGACCTGGGTCTCGCTGCCCACGGTCTTGGAGGCTTCGGGGATCATCAACGTTGCCTTATCCTCACGCAGGGCGGCATTCAGGGCGTCCAGGTTTTCCTTGGTGGGGTCGTCCATCCAGGTCTTGGCCTTGGCGCAGGCGTCGATGTAGTTGGCCTCATCATCAAACAAATAGCCGGTAAAGAAGTAGCTGGCGGCATCGGCCTTGTCCACCGTCATCCGGATGGTCAGGTCATTGCAGAAAGCGTTCATCAGCGGCAGGGCGTCATTGACAGCCTTGCCCGTCCAGGTAAAGTCCACCTTGCTGATGGCCGGGGCCTTGGTGCGTTGGATGATGGTCTGCGGATCGCTGACCTCACCGTTGGGGCTGCGCAGCACGGTGGTGTCGCCGTCTGCCGGGCAGGCCACCACGTAGAACACCAGCGTTTTGCCCTGGTAAGCTTCCAGGTCCACGATGGTCTGGGTGTCTTTGATGAGCGTGGTGCTGTCGCCATCCGCCGGGTGCAGCTTAAAGGCTTCGCCCAGGGTGGTGCCGGCGGCGCTGGTGGTCTGCACCTGTGCCCACAGCTCATAGTGGTCCACGCGTTCATCCGAGACGGCAGGCCAGCTGATCTGATAGCGGGTCTGTTCGGCATTGCTGGTATCCACGGGGAACACCTGGCCGGGCTCGCCCACCTGCTGCAGGCGGCGCAGCACGGTATAGACGGCGGTGTCGGCTGCGCCGATGCCCTGGGTGGTGCCGGTGGTATCGCGGGTGACGCGCAGGCGCACTTTATCAAAGCGCCAGCTGTTGCTGCCGCCCGCAAGGTCGGTATCGATAGGGAGGGTGTAGCTGTAGGTGCCGTCCTTGTACTGGACTTTGCTGTTGGCATCATCCGGCAGGGTGATGGTCTCCTCCGCCGTAGAAATTACATTGCCGTTTTCATCCCTGGTTTCGGTCACACCGTACAGCGTCAGCTTATACTTGGTGCTGCCGCCGCTGGCAGCCGCCTCGCCGGGTTGGGTCCAGGTAAAGGTGTAGGCCAGCTGGTTGTCGTTGGCCAGCTTGTCGGCGTCGTAATTCAGGTACAGGTCACCGTCGGCAGGCACGCCCGTCAACTTCGGGGCCTGGGCAACGGTGATGTTGTTTTGTTCAAAAATGACCTGGTTCGCGGCATAGCCAGCCCAGTTGCTGTAGTCTGTCAGATTCTGGCTTACAAAATACAGCGGGGTCAGGTTGGCAAAGCTGTAGCCGTTGCTTTCCCGCACGATTTCCAGGCCGCCATACCAGGACGCCGGGCGGTCGGCAGAGGAAGCCTGCAGCTTGGCCAGAGCTTCGGCATCGGCAGCATCCCAACGGGTGACCACATCCCCCAAACCGCTGGTGACCGGCACAGCCACGACCGTCCAGTTATCATAGTTGGTCAGGGTGTCGTACGGCAGGTTATTGAAGGTAAAAGTAGTGTTGCTGTTGGGCACAACGTTCTGGCGTGCAGCCAGCGTGATGTACTGGTCTTTGAGAGAGACATCCTCGCCGTTCAGCGTGACGGCCTCATCGCCCAGGTAGCGGCCCATGAGCATGACGCGGTAGGTTGGCTGTGTGCCGCTGACGCTGGCGGTAAAGTTCAGCGTAACCGTTACGGTCAGGTCGTCGATGGTAGCGCCGGTAATTTCGACATTTTTGGCAGCAAGTCTGCCCTCGGCCAGGCCGGAGTTGCTGTTGCCCCATGTGTTGTCGCCGGGAACCACGACCCAGGAGACCGGCATATACACCGTCTCGTCATACTGGCCGGAACGCATCCAGCGCTGGTCACTGCTGGTGGCTTCCGCCGTCATACGCTGGCTGCTGCCAAGTCTCTCCGAAATGCGTTTGGGCGCGGTATTCCCGTTGCTGAACCGGTAGGTGTCGCCGTTATCGCCGCCGACCTTGACTGTGACGCTCCAATCGGCCAGGCCGCTGTTCTGCATCAACTTATCGTATTCATCGGCGTTGGTCAGCACCAGCTTTTGGCTGAACTGAACATGGCTGCCCTCCTCCGGCGTGGGCATCAGGCGAACCTCCAGCTCCGGCGTGGGCAGGGCGCGGACAAACTGCTGCCGGCCCGAAACAGCTGCCGTGCCGGTACCCTTGCTGTTGACGCCGGCCACGCTGACCTTGAAATAGCGGCCCTTCCACTCGGCCTTACTTTCAAAGGTAAAGCGGGTGTCGTAGGCATCGGCCTCCAGCAGGGAGGTATTGCCGATACGGTCGCCGTTTTCATCGGTCTCGTAAACGGTGATATGGTAGTAGATGGCCGGGCTGCCGGTGGTGGGGGCATTCCAGGTCACGTTATAACGGCCGTAAATACTCTCGTTGCCGGAACCGGTAGCATCACTGCGTTCGATTTTCAGCCCTGTGGGGGCATCCGGGGCGCTGTTGTCCAGGATATTGCTGTAGTAGCGTTGGAGCACCTCATCGGTAATATCTTCCTTGCTGGTCTTGTTGTCACCGTTGACGTCGTCGAAGAGGAGCAGGATCTTGCCGACATAGCCGACATTCCATTTCTCCGGCACAGGATACTGGGTCAGATCCTTGGCATCCGCTGCAAAGATATAACGCACAGACGAAGCTTCCGAGAAGCTTTGGCCCGGCAAAGTGGTAATATACGAGCTGCTCTTTTTTACAGCCTGCATCGAGACGACCGGTCTGCCATCGTTTGAAATCTTTGGCAGCATTGCAAAGAAGTGATAGAAGTTGTCGCCATCCTGGGCGGCGTTGGCACCGCTGTCCACACCGGCATACAGGCGATGCGCTTTTACGGCGGTAGTCGCACCGCCGCCTTCTTCGCTTTCATTGGTACCCTGGCTCCATCCCCCTGTAGCTTTGGTGCGGCCCAGGCCCTCTTGCAGCCCCTTAATGCCGGAATAACCATCGAAGCTCTTATCCAGCTGCATGTAGTAGTTGTTGGAACCGGTCAGTTGTTCATTGCCTGTATGGCGATAGGCAATCGGGTACCAGATGCTGCCCGTATTGTTCTTGCTTTTATACAAGGCAAAACAATTGGTGATGGTCGTTTTCTTGTTAGAGGTGCTGCCTTTGCCGCGGTTGCCCCAGATGCCAGCTGAACGGACGGGGCCCCACATTTCGGTGCAATAGTTACGGCAGCGGTCAATGTTGACCTCAACGTTGGGGATAGCCGCCCACGGACCAATATAGCAGAAGATGCCGACAGACATCGACTGTGCCTGTAGTTCGACATTGGAGCCGTTGACGCACTCGATCACGTTGATGGTCATGGCATCGCTGTTATGGTCATTCGCCAGCTGTACCTTACCAAAAACGCCGCCTACGTCGTTTGCACCATTGGTCATCTTTTTTACGCTGCCATAGTTGCTGCAGCGATACAGGTTGGCCGCCGTACCGGCAACAGGATTATTGAAGTAACCTGCCACACCGCCAACGGTGCCGGAGCTTTCGCCGTTGTTGGCGTTGGTGGTGATCTCGCCAAAGTTATAGCAGTTGGTCAGCGTACCGCCGTAGCTGAGCCAGTAGGCCAGCACACCACCCGCGTTGTTGGAGCGGCTGTTGAACACCGTGCCAATATTGATACATTTTTCCAGCGTCCAGCGGTCGCCGGTGCGGTTTTCCTGCGTACCAATAACGCCGCCCACATAGTTATCTGCTGCATTGTCACCTTTGGTGGTAGCATAGCGGTCATTATTAGCGTTGATATTGTCATCCGCCGTTCCCCGCGTGCCGCGCACAAAGCGGCGCACGGCGGCAAAGTTGACCAGGCCGCTGGTGGAATCCGCATTGGATTCGTTCTGGCCGATGACGCCGCCCACGGCGCCCCAGCTCTGGTTGATGTTATCGGCGTAGACGAACCACTGGCCGCTGGCACTGTTGGTGATCTGGCCGGTGACATCGTTAAAGCCGGTGATGCCGCCCAGGTAACCGTCGGCCAGGCCGTTGCCATGGCTGGTGCTGCCCCGCAGCGAGACCAGCAGCTGGTTGACGCTGCGGTTGGTATAAACTGTATTATAGTTTTTATCGCCATAGGTCAGGGTATCAAAGCCCTGCATGGCCTTAAAGTCGATCTGCAGTTTTTTCTCTGCCTCACCGCTGGCCTTGCCGGTCAGTACGCGGACCATCTGGTTCAGGTTGGCGTTCTGTTTGTCGGTGTCTACCACTTGGGCAGTGACTTCGTTGCCGTTTTCGTCGGTGGTGGTCTCGTCTTTATAGGGCACATCCAGCCAGGCGTTGATCTGTTTTACAAAGGGCTGTGTATCCAGGCCGCCGCTGGTGGAGATGCTGCCGCTGTTGGAGCCGGCCACGCCGCCCACAAAGCCGCTGCGGGCGGTGATGATACTACCCGTTTTGTCTTTGGTGCCGACGGTGCTGCCGGTGATCTCGCCGCGGTTGCGGCCCACGATACCGCCGATATGGGCGGCGCTGTTCATCTTGGTGGCAGCGTCCTGGCTGGCGCCCACGTTGGAGGCACCCTGCACTTTCAGCTCGATATAGCCGACCTTGCAGTCCTTCACCTTGCCGGTGGCGGCGGCAGTGCCGTCGGTGTTATACACCACGTCGTTGCTGCCCACGATGCCGCCCACGGTGCTGCCCACGGCGGTAAAGCCGTTATCCTTACCGATGGCGCCCGTATAGCTGCACTTACTTAAGGTGCCGCTGCTGCTGCCAGCAACGCCGCCCAGGTTGAGATATTTTGCCATGCTGTCCTGCAGGTTGGTGCTTACGGTCACGTTCTCAGCCGTGCCGGTGTTTTCGCCCAGCGCGCCGCCCGCCGTGACAGTGCTGTCGCCGGCCGTCAGGTTGGCAAGGCTGAGAGAATTTGCACGCACATTGCCCTTGCTGAGGGAGCCTGCGTTATAGCCGACCAGGCCGCCCACCCGGGTAGCCGGGCCGTACAGGCGCACGTCGCCGCCGAAACTTGCCATATTGAACAGGTTCGCATCGCTGATCACTGCACCGGCTTCGTTGCAGGCTGTAATGCCGCCGATGGCGTCCGACGTGCCGCGAATATCCGAGCCGTAGACCCGGGACATTGTGATGCTGCCGTAGTTATGGGCGGTCACGCCGCCGGCTTCGCCGTTGGCTGCTGTAACGCTGCCGTTCATGGTAACGCCCTCCAGCTCGCCGCCGACCTCGTTGCAGCCGGCGATGCCGCCTGCAAAGCCACCGCCGGTATACAGTACACGGTTGCCGCTGGCTGCGTGCATGCAGAAGCAGATGCGGCCGCTGTTGCTGCCGGCAATGCCGCCCGCATACTGGTTTACCACCTGGATAGAGCCTGCGCGGTTCGTGGCGTTCTGGATCAGGCCCTCGTTGCGGCCTGCTACGCCGCCGCCCTGGGTGGTGGAGGAAACGGTCGTGCCGTTTTGCACGGTGATGGATATGCTGGTCGGGGTCTCCGGGTCCTGGCCAATCGTACCAGATGCCGCATTCAAGCCCGCCACACCGCCGGTCTGGGTGGTGCCGCTGACTTTTACCGTCACGCTCCTGGCGGTGACGGTGCCCAGGTTATAGCCTGCCACGCCGCCGGTGGCGGTGATGCCGTAGACATTGCCGCTGGCATTTTCCAGCGTAATAACGCCGGATTTATTGTTATAACCGGCCACGCCGCCGATGTCCAGCCCGCCGCGGATGCTGCTGCTTTCCGCCGGGGCGGAGTTGGTGATGGTGCCGTTGTTGATGCCCGCGATGCCGCCCAGGTAGCGGTAGCCCTCCTGCTGGCTGCCCATGGAGTTGACCATCCGGCCGTCGGTGATGGTGCCGTTGTTGACGCCGGTCAGGCCGCCTGCGGCCACGGGGTGCTGCACGCCGCCGTAGTTGGTGCAATGATTCAGCGTGGTTTTGGCCGTAGTGCAGCCGATGATGCCGCCCGCAAAGTAGCCGTTGTGGTCGGGGTCCAGCTCGCCCAGCGAGACACCGCTGTCCAGCCTGTAGGCTCCGCCGTTGGCCGCGTCAGCCCTGGGGCTGAGGGCCAGGCCGCCGTAGGACTGTGCCTGGCTCTGGTTGCCGTTGCTGGCGTTTTCCAGCGTGAGGGTGGTGTCGGCTGCGTTGTAGCCGATGATGCCGCCCACGTAGGCGTTGGCGTAAATGTTGAACTGGTTGCTCAGGCCCGTCAGGGTGATGGCACTGCCGCTAGGGTTCAGCGCCGGCTCGTCGAGAGCGTTGCCGCTGCTGAACTTAGGCAGCAAGGTCTGCAGGTCGGCCGCGATGGTGCCGTTCTTGTTCTGCAGGGCGTTTTTCAGCGTATCTGCGTTAACTACGCGGTTGTAGCCGATAATACCGCCCGCCACGCCGTCGGCCACGATGCGTCCGGTGCCGATGGTGGCGGCGTTGGCCGCCGCGCCGTCGGCGTTGACAAATTTGAATCCGTTCGCGGGCAGGTTGGCGCCGATGACGCCGCCCACAAAGTGGACGCCCTCGATGCGGTTGGTGCTGACCTGCACGGTGGGCAGGCTGGCCGCGCCGTTCAGGCCGATGACGCCGCCCACGCAGTCGCCGGTGGCCACGATGGTGCCGGTGACGCTGAGGATGGTGGCTTGGCTGTTTGTGATGGTGGCGGTGGCGTCGTTGTAGCCCGCCACGCCGCCTACAAAGCTGCCGCCGTACAGCACCGCGCCCAGGACCGCGCCCTTGTCGGACTCGGCCTGCCAGCTGATCTGACCGTGGGTGCCGTTGCAGCCGACCACGCCGCCCACGAAATCGGCATAGCGGGGGGTGCCGTCCCCGGTCTGGCTCAACTGCTGCAGCAGCGCAATTTTGTTTTTATCCGTTACCTCAACAGTAGACATACTGTTGACGCTGTCCACCAGTTTGGCGGTCTCGCTTTTGGTGAGGGCCGCGCTGTCCTGCTTGCCCCAGGCAGCATCGTTGACGCCCGCAATGCCGCCCACGTAGGCCGCATTGGCGCCCAGGCCTGCCACCAGGCCCTTGTTGGTCATGTTTTCGATGGTGCTGTTCAGGCCGTTGACCGAGACGATACCGCCCACATAACGGTTGCCGAACACATAGCTGTTGTTGGTGCCGCCGCTGGTGTACAGGTTGCTGCCCACAAAACCGCCGACAAAGCCGCCCACGAAGCTGCGGCCCAGCACATACCCGGACTCGGTGTAGCAGTTGGTCATCTGGACGTCGCGGCCAAAGCCCACCAGGCCGCCGACAAAGTCGCCCTTGAGGGGGCTGTTCTCGTTCAACGTACCGTCGGCGTTATAGCCCGCCTGCACAAGGTTGGTCAGGGTCGTCTCACTCAGGCCGCTGCGGGTGGCGCTGTGGCACTCATCCAGTACAAGGCTGCGCGCATAGCCCGCAATGCCGCCGAAGAACTGGCCCAGCACGCGGCTTTGGCCTGCGGTACTGCCCTGGTAGTTGGCCCCGGCCAGCACGGTGCCCTGGTTGGCCAGGCCGGTCAGGGTGTTGGCGTCGCTGTCGTTCTCGGTGGTGGAGTACAGGTTGCCCGTGATGCCGCCCACGAAGGCATTGCCCACCACGGTGGACTTGTTGGTGATGTCCTTGAGGCTTTCGGCGTTCCCGGTGCCGGTCAGGTTGGTAGCGTCCAGTACACCGGCCACGCCGCCCACGCCCACGGCGCGCCAGAGGGTCTGGCTCTCGTTTTCGTTGGCGATGGCGTTATAGCGTGCTTTTTCTGCCGTATCGGCGCTGGTGCCGGTATCCGCACCGCTGTTGTTGGCGGCGTCCTCATCCTGGAAGATGCCCGCCACGGTGACGTTCTGGTCCAGCGTCAGGCCGGTGAGTTTGGCGCCGGTTTCGGGCATGGCAAAGCCGACGAGCCCGCCGATGCCGTGGGGTTCGTCTTTGTACGAGGTGCCGTCCACCCGGTTCACGCCGGTGGTCTTGCTGCTGAAGGTCAGCACAGCGGTGACCTTGGCCTCAGCGCCGCGGCGGCTGCTGCGGTCGACGGTGCAGTTGGTCAGGCTGCCGGTGTCCACGCCCGCCAGCGCGCCCACCGACCAGATCTCGGTGCGGTAGTCGGGGTCGGTATCGGCCAGGGCCTGCAGGTATTGGGTGCCGTTGGCATCCATCGCCATGGCGGTGTCGGCGTTTTGCCCGCCTGCGGATCTGACCTCGGCGTTGATCTGCACATCGGGGTCGCGCAGGGTGATATTTTTCAGTGTACCGTTGTTTTCACCCACCAGGCCTACGTAGTGGTCGCGGGCCTTGTAGGCAGCTTCACCGGCATATTTCCGCTCCACGGCAGCGATAGAACTGCCCCGCAATTGCAGGTTGCTGATGACCACTTGCCCGCTGCCGCCGGTGCTGCCGTTGAGGGTGACGTCCTTGCCGATGGCGGGGATGGTGGGCCAGGCCACGACCTCGCCGGTGCGGCTGGGCACCTTGGCCACAGGCTCCGCGTCCTTCTTCTCGGGCGAGCAGTAGACGGTGACGCCGCCGTCGGTCCAATCCAGGGCGGTATTTTTACCCGTAAAGGCATATTCGCCGCTATTTACCCAGCGCAGGTTGTACAGGTGGCGGAAGTATTTCAACGTGCCGCCGCTTGCCTTGCTGCCTGCGGCAAACAATGTATTTTCGGTATTGGACTGCTGCGGTTTGCTTTCGGTATAAAGATCCTGAAAGTTCGCGTTAGGACGTGCTTTCATCTTAACGTAAACATCTTTAGGAACCTTGTCTGTCAGGCGTGTAATGCTGAACAGGGTGGTCTTGGTGGAGCTCAGGTCGGCACCGTCATTTTCGGCGGCGCGCAGCAGGTTGGCGTCGCACATGGCGTCCAGCGTCAGGATAAAGCGGCCCTTGCTGTAGCTGAGGGGGAAGGTGTAGTCCTGGTACGTTTCGCTCCAGCCGTTTCCCTCAGCGTTGGGCCGGTACACCTTGATCTGGGCGTTGTTGTGGGTGGGGTCGGCAAGGACGCGGCTCCACTCGATCTCCAGCTTAAAGAGGGGCGCATTGGTCGTTGCATCGTAGAATTCAGCGTCATAAATGGTGTCGATGTCGCCGTTTTTGCTGTTGCCGCTCCAGTTTAAGGTCAGGGTCTCGTTGTTGATGAGCTGCGGGTTTTTGACTTTCAGGCGGGTCTGGCTCAGGGCCACCACGTTGACGGTGTCCTCGGCCGAGTAGTAGCCCACCAGCGAATCACCGCGGCGGTGGCCGTAGCTGCGGTCGTCAATAAGCATCGCGCCGTCGGCACCTTCATCAGAGGCAAAGCGCAGCTTATCGGACGCTGTATCGTAAAAAGCGGAGTAGACCTGCCCGGTCAGGCTGTCCACCTCCACCACAATGGACGCGTTGAAAAGCGACTCATCGTAGACGTAGGGGTCCAACAGGCCGCGCACCATCCTGCTGGCGTCGCTGTCGGGGTTCGCCTTATCATAGTACAACGCGTAGATCTGGCTGTTGAAGGCATTGGCTTTTTCCGCGGCTCCGCCACCGAACTGTTCGCTCAATCCATCAGCGCTGAAGTGGTCGCCCAGCGTGCCGACTTCGCGCAGCTCCGTCAAAAATGTATCCATATCGCCGCTGGTATCCTTGCGGGTCAGGGCGATCTGGGCGGTCTGGAACACGGTGCGGGCGCCGGATTCGTTATGTTCGAACCGGGCCAGGCGGACATAGGCGATCAGCCCGGTGCCCGCCAGGGCAGCCAGGATGCCAAGAATGAGCAGCACGACCATCAGCTCCACCATCGTGAAGCCCCGGGCGGTGCGCAGTTTTTGTTTGATTTCCTTTATAATAGGCAGCACAAGTGTACCTCGTTTATATCCGGGTGGTCGACGAAAATCGACATATTTTCCAATATAAGTAGGTTCATTATAGTATAACAGTTTGCAAGTTGCAAGAGGAAATATGGTAGTTTGCCTTGGCGGCGGGCACTAATTGTAGGGCTGCCCCTTGCCGCCGGCCAAAAAATTCCGTTCTTATATAACATAAAATTTGTCGAATCGCCTTGCATATTGTCGCAAGGTACAGTATACTTTAGTCTGTATAAAGAAAAATCCAACGGAAGGGGGGCGGCGGGATGCTGTCTGATCGTATCGGCGCGAAAGTCCGGGGTTCCCAGGATGCTCCGCCGCTCTCGATGGCGGAAAAGCTGCTGCTTGCGTTTTGCGCCGCCGCGCTGGTCTTTGTCTGCCTGGCCGGCTATACCCAGCTGGACCGCCAGGGCAAGGCCCGCGCCGCGCTGACCCAGATCAAGGCCGCCCAGCTGGCCGCCCGCGCCGTGTCGGCCCAATGCTACTCTGCCGGTACGCCGTTTGCCGACCAGTCCACCCACGATGGCTTCGCTGAGGGCATCGCCGGACAAATCGAGACCCTGGGCGCTCTGCCCGGCACTGTGACTCTGCTGCAGATCAGCGAGGACGGCTACACCGTGGAGCAGCTGCTCTACGCCGAGGGCGACATGCGCGCGCTGTACGACGCCGAGACCGGCTATACTGTCTGGCGGGCCGAGCAGCGCATCCGCTTTGACAGATCGGAGGGCGCGTGATGCTGCTGGTGGAAGGTCTGCTGGGGCTCATCGCGTTTTTGCTGGGGGCCGCGCTGTTCAGCTTTATGAACGTCGTGGCCTGGCGGCTGCCCCGGGGTAAAAATCCGTTGACCGGCCGCAGTTTTTGCCCGCAATGCGGGGCTGCGCTCACCGCCGGGGATCTGGTCCCGGTGTTCAGCTGGCTATTCCTGCGCGGGCGGTGCCGCCACTGCAGGGCGCCCATCCCGGTGCGCTACCTGTTGGTGGAGCTGCTGGGCGGCGTGCTGGCACTGGGCTGCCGTTGGCGGTTCGGCACGGCCTACACGCTGGGCGAGGGGCTGTTCGGCATGCGGTGGCAGGGGCTTCTGGCCCTGGCGCTCTGCGGCGTGCTGCTCAGCATCGCGCTGATCGATGCCGAGACCCAGCTTATCCCCAACCGGCTCAACGCCGCGGTGGCCGTGCTGGTGGTGCTCGACCTGCTGCTCTCCCCTGCCCGGTGGGCCGGGGCGCTCATCGGCATGGTGTGCATCAGCGTGCCGATGCTGCTGCTCTGCCTGGCGATCCCCGGCGCGTTCGGCGGCGGGGACATCAAGTTAATGGCCGCTGCCGGGCTGTTTTTGGGCTGGCAGCATACCCTGTTGGCGATGTTTTTTGGCATTTTGGGCGGCGGGTTTTACGGCATGTATCTGCTGGCCGCCCGCAAGGCCGACAAAAAAGACCACTTCGCATTTGGACCATTCCTCTGCGTCGGCATTGTGCTGGCGCTGCTTTTCGGCGATCCCGTGCTTGCATGGTACTGCCGGTTTTTATAACGTTTCATCGTATTTTCGGAGGTTTTCCATGCCGCGTTACCGCTACACAGCCACGGCGCTTTCGGGTAAGACACTGCACGGTGTCACCGAGGCCGCCAGCGCCGAAGCGCTGTACATCACCCTGCGGGAGCAAGACCTGTACATGACCGACGCCAAAGAGGTCGGCACCAATGCCAGCGTCTACCGCCCGCTGAAAACGCCGGAGCTGGCGGAGTTTTGCCGCGGCCTGGGCACACTGCTTTCGGCGGGCGTGCCGCTGGTGCGCGCGTTTCGCATCATGGCGGACGAGCGTGGCCTGAACGCCCGCACCAGGCTGCTGTACAACACCTTATTAAAAGAGCTGCGCAAGGGCGTGCCGCTTTCCGACGCGATGCACCAGTGTGCGCCCGCTTTCCCGGAGCTGCTCATCGCCATGACCCGCAGCGCCGAGGGCACCGGCAGCATCGACGCCAGCTTTTTGCGCATGGGCCGCTACTACGACCGCGAGCACAAGGTCAACCAGCAGGTGGGCAACAGTTTGATGTACCCCATCATCCTGTCGGTCATGATCGTGGGTGTTATCGCTATTTTGATGGGCTTTGTGGTGCCCCAGTTCATGCCCATGTTTGAGCAGATGGACTCTCTGCCGCTGCCCACGGTAATTTTGTTTGCTGTATCGGATTTTGTTTCGGCCAACTGGGTGCTTATCATTTTGGTCGCAGCCTTTTTGGTGGTGGGCGGCCGCATCGCGCTGGCCCAGCCCGCCGTGCGCCGCCAGTGGGACCGCATGCAACTGCATGCGCCCGTCATCGGCAAGCTGAACCAGAAGATCTGCACGGCCCGCTTCGCCCGCACGCTGTCCAACCTGTATTCCAGCGGCGTTCCCATCGTAGCTACGTTGATTGCCAGCCGCGACGCCGTGGGCAACCGCTGGATCATCAGCCAGTTTGACGAGGTGCTGGACAAGGTCCGCGCCGGCAACAGCCTGTCGGAATCGCTGGCACTGGTGGACGGCTTCGAGCAGTCGATGTCCTCCTCCATCGCCGTGGGCGAGGAGACCGGCAAGCTGGACGAGCTGCTGGCCACCATCAGCGAGACGCTGGACTTTGAGGCGGAGGTCGCCACCAAGCGGCTGGTAACGCTGCTGGAGCCCATCATGATCGTCATCATGGGCCTCATCGTGGCGTTCGTGGTGGTCGCCGTCATCCTGCCCATCTACCAGTCCTACGGCACGATCGGGCAGTCGAGTTCGACGTATTGATGTTGTGTTTTCATTGATGTTTAGGATGTGGCTAAAGTAGCCACCCCTCAGTCACCTAACGATGACACCGCTTACGCGGCCGAACCCTTCTGTCGCTACGCGACATCTCCCCGCACTGCGTGGAGTCCCCTCAAGGGGAGCCTTTGGGAGGTTGCCGCTTGATTGGCTCCCCTTGAGGGGAGCTGGACGCGAAGCGGCCTGAGAGGTGGCCCCGAAGCCGCAAGGTTTTTCTAAAACTCCTCCTATCCATAAAGAGTCCCTTGAAGTCGCCCCCCCAAGCCGCTCACCTATCCTATATAAAAGGAAGAAGGTATCCCCCATGCGTTTGCCCCGCAATGATAAGCTGCTTGGCCATGCACGGGCGCTGCGCAGGGAAATGACCAAGGAAGAACGCCATCTCTGGTACGATTTTCTCCGTGGACATGTTCCACGCTTTACGCGGCAGAAAATTCTGGGAAACCGCATCCTGGATTTTTACTGCGATGCCGCCGCACTGGCCGTTGAGCTTGACGGCAGCCAGCATTACTCACCTGATGGAAAATTGTCGGATACCTTGCGCACGGAAGAGCTAACGCCTTACGGTGTACAGGTACTGCGTTTTTCCAATCTGGATGTCATGCAAAACTTTGAGGGTGTGTGTTTGTGCATTGAACGTACCGTGCGTGAGCGGATGCGGTAAATACTCTGCTAAAGTAGCCACCCCTCCGGCCACTACGTGGCCACCTCCCCTCAAGGGGAGGCTTTTAGAGAGGATGCCACTTGAATGGCTCCCCTTGGCGCAGCGGGTGAGGGGGTGGCCCCGAAGCCTGCACTTTTCCTCACACAAAATCTTCTAAAAAGGAGATCGCATCTATGCCCGTTTTAACCTCACTTTATCTTTGCAACAGTACCGTGTATGCGGCGGTGGGCTCACCGACGGCGAATGGGGCCAAAATCACGGCGGCCTGCCAGACCGAACTGCCGGAGGGCTGCCTGATCAACGGCATCATCACCAACGAGGCCGAGCTGACCGCTGCGCTGCAAGGCTTTTTTGCCGCCAACGAGCTGCCCACCCAGCGTGTGGCGCTGGCGGTGGGCGGCAGCCAGTTCAACCACCGGGTGCTGACCCTGCCCCGCATGAGTGAAAAGAAGCGCGCGGCCGTGCTGACGCGGGAGTTTTCCACCGGCGGCGCCGACGTGACCGCCCCGCTGGACGACTACATGCTGCTTTCCACCGACAAAAAGACCAAGGCCGACACGGTGCTGGCCACCCGCGTGGAGAGCGCGGTGATCGAAACTTACATCAACCTGGCCGCAGCCTGCGGGCTGAAGCTGTACAGCATCGACCTGGCGCTGGCCGGGCAGATCAAGCTGGTGCGCGCCACCCCGGAGCTTGCCGGCAAGAGCTTTGTAATGCTGCAATTTGACGGTGATTCGCTGATTGCAGGGCTGTACGAAAAGGGGCAGTACAAATACTCCACCCGCAGCCGGTTGTTCAATCCCCGCGGGACCGAGGCTTCGGGCACCGAGATCGGGCAGAAGCTTTCCGGCTTGATCCAGTTCCAGACCGCTGCCAAGAGCGAGCACCCCATTCAGGCCGTTTATTTCGGCGGCAGCACCGCCGCCGACTTGGCTGTCTGTACGCCGGCTTGCCGGGCTTTGCAGCTGGAGGTCGCCGCCTACCCGGAGACGGAAAATATCAAGCTGCCGGAAGGCATCCGGCTGGCGGATATTGCTTTAGCGGCCGGCAATTTGATTGGTCGTTGATTTTTTGTTCGCGTTCAGCGGAAGCCGCCACCATGCGGCGGCTTCCTTAATATAACAGCATACTGTTTTTAGGCCTTCCTTTTTGTGACCAAAAAGGAAGCGAAAAAGTCTCGCTGTTGCGAGGCAGCGCGCTTGGCGGCCAAAACGATGGCCGCCATCCAGCAGAGCTGGCTCGCTCGTGCGGTTCAAAGCCCCGCTGGGGCTTTGATCGCTGCGCGACCCCGCAACCCCGCCTCAGGGGCTACTCGCCCCTGAGAACCCCAAAGGTGTGGTCGAGCAGCAAAAAAGCTAAAAAATGCAGGAGTGCTGCATTTTTCTTAACGCTTTTTCGCTCCTCTCCAGATTGACCCCTTCGGGGCCGAAATTCCTCTACACCTTTTCTGTAGGGGGCGATGCTCGTCATCGGCCCGCATAGACAGGCGGCCACTTGCAGGGCGATGCAAGCATCGCCCCCTACACTTTAGCGAGACCGTATCCCGGTGTAGAGGAATCGGCGGCGGGCAGCCGCCAGACCAACCTTTGTTAAATTCTTAAGAGCGCGGCCCGCGGCGCGTAGCGACGCTTCGTGCGCAGCACGAACTAGCGCTCTTAAGCCGGGCTGCTGTGCGGTTGCGAAGCAATCAAAGCCCCGGTGGGGCTTTGAAGCACACGAGCGGGCCCGCTTTGCGGGATGGCGGCGCTCGTTGTGCGCCGCCAAGCGCGCGCTATCGGAAGTAGCGGGGACCTTTTCGGTTCCTTTTGGGTCTCCAAAAGGAACACATAGCGGAAGAAAGCCGCTAAATCGAGTGAAGCGCCGCAGGGTGGCGCGAAACGGAAGCCGCCGGGCTAGCCGCACAGCATATATCATAAAGAGGTCATCCTTATGGCAACAAAACAAAACAACTTTTATCTGCAATATCAGCTGGCCGCTAAGGCGGGCAAAAATGCTGACCGTAAGGCATTTTTGCGCAAGGCAGCGCCGGGGGCCATCATTGTGGCCGGGTGCATGCTGGCCTGGGGCGGTGTGTTTCTGCACACGGCCATGATGCGTGCCGATACCCGCGACCTGCGGGCCTGGTGCGCCGATGAACAAAACCTTACGCCCTACCAGCAATCGCTGCAGGACCAGCAGGCCGCCGACGCTTACCACAGCCTGACTGACTACGCCAACAGCGTGACCAGCCTGCTGGCAAGCTATCCCGACCTGACCAGCAGCCTGCTCAACCGCATCGACGCGGCAGGTTCCGGCAGCGGCATCACGGTGGAGTTCACCAGCTACGACGCCGCCTCCGGGGTGCTGCAGTTCAACGCCACCTCCAATACCGTCATCGACATTCCCGCCTACGTGCGGGCGCTGCAAAACTGCGGCGTCTTTTCGGACGTGGACTACACCGGCTACCAGTCCACCAACGGCCGGGGCCAGCCCGCCGGGTACGCGCTGAACCTGCGCTGCACCTTGGCCGCACCGGAATAACCCTGTAAGGAGGACGCCATGACTACTGAGATCACCGCCCGCGACAAGCTGCTGCTTTATGTCGTAGGTATGTTAGCTTTCATCTTCTTCTTTGTGCAATTTATGCTCACCCCGGCCCTGGAAGCCAGCGACGAGGCCGCAGCAAGCCTGGCCGAGGCCCAGCAGGCGCAGATCGCCATGCAGGAGACCATCGCCCTGGCCGGCACCAACGCCGCCGCCAAAACCGAGAGCCGGGCCGCTTTGCAGCAGGCCAACGCCAACTACTACGGTCTGCTTTCCAGCAGCGACCTGGACACCCTCGTCTCCAATTTAGAGCTGGGGCATGATCTGGGGCCTGTCTCGCTGGACATCAGTGCCATTGACACCCAAAGCCTGACCGGCTACGCCGCCAGCACCCAGGCCGACGACACCGCCGCGCCGACGGACATCAACTCCGCCGACCCCACGCTGGCCACCGCCGACACCAACACCGTGCTGATGGAACTGGCCCCGCCGCTGACCCGCATCTATGCCCAGGCCGACTATTTTAAACAGTGTACCGTCACTTTCCGCTGCACCGGCAGCGACAGCAACTTCTACACCATGCTGGACGACCTGGCCGCGCAGTACCCCTCGGTACAGCTGAAAAGCGTGCAGATCGACCACGCCGCCTACACCAACGCCAGCGGTGCCACCACCAACACCGCCACCTATACAGTACAGCTGAATGTGATCCTCTGCGATAAGGAGAGTGTGGTATCTTGAACAACATCCGTCTTGGCGATGTCCTGATCGACTTTGGCTATATCACCCAGGACCAGCTGCAGGCCGCCCTGGCCTACCAGAAAGAGCACAAAAACCTGCGTGTGGGCCAGGCTTTGCAGGAGCTTGGCTATGTCAACGAGCACCAGGTGCTGGAAGCCCTGGCCCAGCGCCTGCATCTGCGGGTGATTGATTTTACACAGATCAACGCGGATATTTCCGCCGTGGAGAAGGTTCCCCGCGAGCTGGCCCAAAAGTACGACATGCTGCCCATCGCCATCAACGGCCGCAGCCTGGTCATTGCCGCCAACGACCCGCTGAACTACTACGCCATCGAGGACATCCGCCAGCTGACCAGCATGGAGCCGGAGATCGTGCTGGCAGAGCTGGAGCCCCTGCGCCGCAGCATCCAGTATTATTACGCCGAGGTCCGCGCCCGCAAGGCCGCCAGCAAGGCCAACAGCAGCGACATGGCCGCCGCCCGCAGCGAGGAGTTCGCCGTGGACATGACCGAGGAGGGCGGCGACACCGACGCGCCCATCATCCGCCTGCTGAACAGCCTGGTCCAGCGCGCTGCCACCACCGGCGCCTCCGATATTCACATCGAGCCGTTCGAGGGAGAAACGAAGGTGCGTATGCGCATTGACGGCGTTATCATCGATTATGTAACGCTGCAGCGTGCTTTGCACCAGTCCTTGATTGCCCGTATCAAGATCATGTCCAACCTGGACATTGCCGAGCACCGCGTGCCCCAGGACGGGCATTTCCGCGCCCGGCTGGAGACCGGGCCGGACGTGAACGTGCGTGTGTCGATTTTGCCCACCGTGTTTGGCGAAAAAGCCGTGCTGCGTCTGCTGGCCACCAACACCCACATTGAACACGCCGACCACTTTGGCATGGACGACGAGACCTATAAGCGGTTCCGCCCGCTGCTGGACCGCCCCAACGGCATTGTCTACCTGACCGGCCCCACCGGCAGCGGCAAGACCACCACGCTGTACATGGTGCTGCAGGAGGTCGCCCAGCGGCAGGTGAACGTTTCCACCATTGAGGACCCCGTGGAGCGCAACCTGGACCGCATCAACCAGACCCAGGTGAACAACGTGGCGGGCCTGACCTTCGAGAGCGGCCTGCGCGCCCTGCTGCGCCAGGACCCGGACGTCATCATGGTGGGCGAGACCCGCGACGCCGAGACCGCGTCCATCTCCGTCCGTGCGGCCATCACCGGCCACATGGTGTTCTCTACCCTGCACACAAACGACGCTCTATCGTCCATTGTCCGTTTGGAGGACATGGGCGTGGAGCGGTACATGATTGCCAACTCCCTGGCCGGTGTGGTGGCCCAGCGCCTGATGCGCCGCGTCTGCCCTGCCTGCGCCAGGAAAGTGCCCGTCACCGAGGCCGAAGCCGAGCTGCTGGGGCCGAGCATCCCCTTTGTCGCCCGCGGCACCGGCTGCCCCCAGTGCAACGGCACCGGCTACAAAGGCCGCGTGGCCATCCACGAGATGGTGGTCATCAACAAGGCGCTGCGCCGCATGATCGCCGAGGGCGCGAGCATTGAAGAAATGACCGATGCAGCGCGGAAAACACAGGGCATGCGCAGCCTGCGGGAGAGCGCCGTGCAGCTGGTGCGCGACGGCGTGACTACCCCCGAAGAACTGCTGAAGATCACCTATTTTGAGGAGTGATACCCTATGCAGATCCATGAACTGACCGCGCTGGCCCGCCAGATGAAGGCCAGCGACATCCATATTTCCCAAGGCCTGCCGCTGATGTTCCGCATTGACGGCAAGCTGGTGGAAGCCCCCGTGCAGTTTGACGAGGACGCCACCCGTGCCCTGATTGAAAATACCCTGGACGAGAGCCACCGCGAAGCACTGGACACCCAGCGGCTGGACGCGGACTTTGCCATCGCCGCGCCGGACGGCACCCGCAGCCGTGTGAACGTGTTTTACCAGCAGGGCAAAATTTCAGCGACGCTGCGTCTTTTAAATGATGAGATCCCCACCATGGAGCAGCTGGGCCTGCCGCCGGTTTTGAAGAAATTGGCGGACGAGCCCCGCGGCCTGATCCTGGTCACCGGCCCCACGGGCAGCGGCAAGTCCACGACGCTGGCCTCGATGATCGACTACATCAACCAGAACCGCTCCGACCACATCCTGACCATCGAGGACCCCATCGAGTACGTGTATAAAAGCAAAAAAGCTTTGATCCATCAGCGCGAGGTGGGCAGCGACGTGACCGGCTTTGCCGCCGCCCTGCGCAGTGCTTTGCGTGAGGACCCGGACGTGATCCTCGTTGGCGAGATGCGCGACTACGAGACCATCTCCGCCGCCGTGACTGCCGCCGAGACCGGCCATCTGGTGATGAGCACACTGCACACCATCGGCGCAGCGCAGACCATTGACCGTATCATCGACGTCTGCCCGCCGGGTGCGCAAAGCCAGATCCGCGGGCAGCTTTCAACGGTGCTGCGTGGTGTTATCACCCAGCAGCTTTTGCCCCTGGCCACCGGCCGCGGGCGGTGTGCCGCCACTGAAATTTTGGTGGGCAGCGATGCGGTGTGCAACCTGATCCGCGAGAATAAGTGCTTCCAGATCCCCAGTGTTTTGCAGTCCGGGGCCGCTTTAGGCATGCACAGCCTGAACGGCGACCTGGCCCGGCTGGTGGATTGCGGGAAGATTACCCGCGAGGCGGCGCTGCGGTGCTCTACCGATAAGAAGGATCTTGAGCAGTATTTTTGATCGATGTTTCTGCCTTACGGGCGTCACCACCATGCGGTGACGCCCTTTTATTATGGGTTGCATCCATAAGGGCCTTCCTTTTTGTGACCAAAAAGGAAGCGAAAAAGTCTCGCTGTTGCGAGGCAGCGAACCCCGCCCAAGGGGCTACTCGCCCCTTGGAACCCCAAAGATGAGGTCGAGAAGCAAAAAAGCTAAAAAACGCAGGAGTGCTGCGTTTTTCTTAACGCTTTTTCGCTCCTCTCCATATTGACCCCTTCGGGGCCGAAATTCCTCTATAAAATAAGGTGAATGGCTCCCCTCTAGGGGAGCCAATGCACTTTAGCGAGACCGTACACCATTGCAGAGGAATCGGCGGCGGGCAGCCGCCAGACCAACCTTTGTTAAATTCTTAAGAGCGCGGCCCGCGGCGCGTCAGCGACGCTTCGCGCGAAGCGCGAACTAGCGCTCTTAAGCCGTGCCCCGCGCCTCGGAACTAGCGGGACTTTTCTGGTACTCTTTTGGTCACAAAAGAGTACGCATAACGCCAAAATGCCGTTAATGCGAGTGAAGCGCCGCAGGGTGGCGCGGAACGGAAGCCGCCCCCGCAGGCCGGCCGGGCCGCACAAGCAGCCGCTACTTAGCGGCTTTCTCCTTGCTTTCGGCCAACAACGAAAGCAACCAACTAGGCACCGGTGCCCCCATGGCCGCACCATTTTCGGCAATGGAGCCTAATTCGGTAAAAATATACCACACCAACACCACCGGCAGGACTACCCCTTCAAAATCAAACCCAACACCAGCCCCAAACGCCGGCAGGTTTTCCACTGCCACGTTTAAAACCAGGTCGGTCAGCGCCGCTACGCAGACGACCACCACCATACCGGCTTTGTGCCAGATCCCCGCGCGGGCTGCCGCGCTGGACCACTCTCCCCTGCTGGCGGCGGCCGCGCTGCCGCTCAGCCAATCCAGCACCATGCAGGCCGCCCAGGCCAGCACCAGCCAGCCCAGCCACCCAAACGCCGCCGTAAAGGCCCCGCACAGCGCGGCCACGGCGGCTTTTGCATATAAAAAACCGTTTTTCTTGTCCAAATTTCCGTTCATATTCAAACACTCCATTCACTTTTGTACAAACCAGCGGCCACCAGCCCGCGGCTGACGCACACCGCATACACCGCGTCGGCGTCGCCCCGGCTTACCGGGCCGATGGAAATACGCTGCAGTTTCTTCGCAGCATCGTCGTTTTCCTCATTCTCCTCGCCGGAATCCGCCTGCCCCGGCGCCTCGCCGTACACGCCTACCGCGTTGGGGCAGCCCGCGTACTGGCTGGGGTCCAGGCCCTTGCCGGCAGCCGTGGCGCGGGCCTCGAAGTGGCAATGGTCGTAGCCGCCCGCCGCGTTGCCGCTTTGGCCCATCACGGCCAGCAGGTCGCCGCTGGCCACCGCCTGCCCCGCCGTCACTTTCAGCTCGCGGCAGTGGCAAAAGTACAGATAGTTCACGTCGTCGGGGGTCTGGCCGGGGTCCAGCTGCACGCAGACGTACCAGCCCCACTCCCAAGTCTTATTGCTGTGGTCGGTCACGCGGCGGGCACGGACAACTTTGCCGGTGATACGCTTATTTTTGTAATACGGCATGCGTATATCGGTCGAGTCCGACCCAACCAGATCCATACCGCCGTGCCAAATTTTGCCGCCGCCGCGGGTGTATCCGTAACGGCCGTAGGGGTAGCGCAGCTGGGTGCGCCCCGCAAAAATGCCCTGCATATCAGCTCTCCTCTCTGCGCAGTGTGTAGGTAATTTTCATCGTTTTATCGGCTGTTTTCTGCACCGGCGCGTCCAAATCGTTGATGGTGGCCAGGTAATTGCGCCGGATGCCCTGGTGCACGGTGCTTTGGTTGTTGCCGGAGTTGGCGTCGTAACGCACCATGTAGGGCACAGCGGGCTGGCCCAGCACGGGCACAGCCAGGTAGGGGTACTGCTCGTAGTTGTAGTAGGCCTCGATGGCGTGCATCTCGTTGGTGGCGGTGTTCAGCACGGTGCCGCAGGCCGTGTACCTGCTGCCCATAAAGTAGATGCGCCCGTCGTGCATATCCTGGAACATGGGCATCAGCAGATCGTGGGTGGTGATGGCCGTCACGTTGCTGGGATCGGCCAGCGGAATTTTGAAAAACGGCACCGCGTTGGCCGAGGGCGAGGTGGTGTACCCGGCCATGAACAGGCAGCCGCCCAGCAGACGGCCGGTATTGCGCAGTCCCGGCGAGGTGCCGCCCACGTTGCCCGCCAGCGTCACGCCGGTGGGGTTGGTGAAGGCGTAGGTTTTTTCCTCCAGGGTCTTGCGGTCGTAGGTGCGCACGCGGATCAGGCCGGTGGTTTTCAGCTGGTCGGCGCCGGGGGTGCTGACGACGCAGATCTTATCCGCATCTACGTCATAACTTACGGCACTGTAGCTGAAGTGGTCGACCTGCAGAAAGTCCGAAAGGTCACGCTCCTCGGTCTTTTTGACGCGGGTGGTGTTGATGGGATTGAACAGATCGATCTCGGTCGTCAAAGCGGTGGCGTAACGCAGCACCAGCTTATTGTTGCTGATAGCGCCAAACACCATCTCGTCGTTTTCCGGGTCGGCGTACAGCGGGCGGCCGTAGAGGTGGCGGTCGTTCTTGCCCGGCGCGTTGGGAAAGATCGTCTCCTGCCCGAACAGCGCACTGTTGTAGTAGCTCGACGTGTTGGAGCCGTCGGCGGCGGGCAGGGCGGTCTCGCTCTCACCAAAGAAGCCGCCGTAGCGGCTGGTGAGGCACACGCTGGCGATCGTGCCGTTGGCCTGGCTGGTGGCGAAGTCGTAAACAAACGTGACAACGCCGTTTTTTAGGTCTGTTTTGCTCTCGGTGGCGTTAAAGCTGCCGCGCTGCAGGCCCTTGCCGTTGTTAAGCACCTTGGGCACGCCGCTGCCCACGAGGTTGGCCTCCGGCGGGGCGAACAGGGTGTCCGGGTCGCTGCCCAGGGCGGTGTCGTACAGCAAAATGCCGCCGTAGAGACTTTCCGGCAGCTCCCAGCTCTTATCCGACGTGCTGCCGTACTCGCCGTTGGCGTTGGCCTCCCGCAGGAGGGCCATACCGTTGAAAGCGTTAAATATCTGCGATACAGCGTTTGTTACAATGTTATCTTTCTCGATCGTCTCGACCTCACCGGTAGTTTGGCTGGTGAGTTCGATTTTGGTGTGACCATGGATGGGCATGGTAAAGTTCCTCCTCTCGGTTTTACAAAATGTTTCTTGCCGGTGCCTTGCGCAGCAGCCTGGTAATGATCTCGGCCGCCGCATCACCGATGGGCTTCTGCGTGCCTGCCAGGATGACGTCCTGAATGGCCAGCACCTTGCGGGCCACAGGCGTCCGGGTCGGTCGGCCAATCAGCTCCTCAAGCTCCAGCGTGCCGTCCCAGGCGTCGCCCACCGCCATGCCCTGGCCGGTGATGGTAGCACGGATCTGCCCTTTGGCGATCTTCACGCCGCCGCCCGCGCACAGCAGGCGCACGCTCCAGCGGTGGCTGGCCGCGCCCTCCAAATCCGGGAAGGGGTAAAACAGCGCCAAGGCGTGGGCGCCCCGCACCAGACGCTGGGCCGGGGTAAAGCTGTCGATGAGAACATTGTCCAGGTAGTACCGCACGGTCAGCGTCAGGGCGGCATCCTGTTCCGGCGTGGCCGCACCTTCAAAATCAGACGCAGTATCGCCTGTTACAGGCAGCTTCACCACCTCGACATCCGGTTCTGCCGTCAGCAGCACCTGCGCCAAAAACATGGCCGAGGTATCCTGCGTGGTAACAAAAGTCAAGTTCACGGCGTTGGTCTCCTTGCCGTTGTCCTTCACTTTTATGTCGGAGCCGTTGGTGAAGCTGTAATAAATGATTTTGTTCGCGCCGGCCTGCTTTTGCAGGCTGCGCAGCTGGGCGTCGGTGTGGGTGGCAGCGCCCGCCAGGTAGGGGTTTTTGCCCACGCCTTTCAGCGTCATTTCGCCACGGAACTTCCACACCAGGTGCGTTGCCAGTGTCTCGGGCGTGGTGTCCTTGGTGGGCAGCGCTACGCGGTCGCCCAGCTCCAGGGCCGGGTCGCCGGGCATCGTCACGGTCGCGGGCGTGTAGTCCAGCATTTTCAGCTTGTCGAACACAGCGTCGCATATCCCCTGCCTCACCTCCGTAGTGCCGCTTTCAGCCAGAGGCATGTCCGAGATGGTCATTTCAAGACCGCTCTCCCCCTCGATGTCCGAGGTGAACGTCTCGCTGTCGGTCTCGATGACCAGTGCAGCGTAATGGCAGGAAAAGTCAGAAATCTTTGCAACGGTGCGGGCGCTTTCGGCCAGGGACACGCATGCGGTCTCGCCAAACTGAGAGATTCGCAATTTGCCCAGCCGGTCAATCGTGGCAAACCCCGCCAGAAACTGGGCGATAGCCCCGGCGCAATCCCGCCAGGTGGAGACGTTGTAGGTGCCATCCAGCTGCCGCAAGACTTCCGCGTTGGGCGAAAGAGCCTTGATTTCGGCCTCTGTCTGGGCCAGCTCCACACCGCAGGTGTCTGCAATCTGGGTCAGCATGGTGTAGGCGTCGCCCAGGATCACGCTGCCGGAGAACTTGCGCTCCAGCTTCAGCATGTTGTCGTAGCCGGTCAGGCTGACCACAGCGGCGCTGCGCTCGGCCTCGGCTACGGTGTAGCGGCCCACCGGCAGGGTGTACCAGCTGCCGTCTGCCAGCTGGATCTCATAGTCGATTTGCAGCGCTGCATCGTAAAACGCAGCACTGGATAGCGCGGTGCGCAGCTGCAGCGACGCCTGCCCCATGTACACGCTGCCGAAGGCCAGCTCCTGTCCGGACACGCACTGGTTGTCCACGCTGACCGACCCGGAAATAACGGCGCTGTCGGTCAGTTCGATGGTGCTGCCGTCGGTCAGGGTCAGCTTGCCCGCCATGCGGTCATTCCGCGTCGGGGAGCGGATCGCAGCTCGGTATTCTTTTGGTACATCGTACATTTTTGGTTGTCCTTTCTGAGATTGTTTGGATTGTATAGGGCGGCTTTGCGGCCCTGCCTACCTTGCGGCAGGGCCTTTTATAATGGGATTCTTCCGATAGGCCTACCTTTTTTGTGACCAAAAAAGGTAGCGAAAAAAGTCCCGCTGTTGCGAGGCAGCGCGCTTGGCGGCCAAAACGATGGCCGCCATCCAGCAGAGCTGGCTCGCTCGCGCGGTTCAAAGCCCCACTGGGGCTTTGATCGCTGCGCGACCCCGCAACCCCGCCCAAGGGGCTGCTCGCCCCTTGGAACCCCAAAGTCGTGGTCGAAAGACCCAAAGGCTAAAAAATGCAGGAGTGCTGCATTTTTCTTAACGCCTTTGGGCCCTTCTCCACATTGACCCCTTCGGGGCCTAAATTCCTCTATAACCATACTGTAGGGGCCGATGCTCGTCATCGGCCCGTTTTGGCCCCGGAGGGGTCAATCGGAGAGAAACAAAAAAGCGTTAAGAACCGTGCAGCACTCCTGCACGGTTTAGCTTTTTTGCTTCTCAACCTCCTCTTTGGGGTTCTTAGGGGCGAGCAGCCCCTAAGGCGGGCCTCCCGCGCTTTCGCAAGTAGCGGGCACTTTTTTCGCTTCCTTTTTGGGTGTCCAAAAAGGAAGGCCTACTCGCAAGATGCCGTTATAAAAAAGGGTTGCCGCAGGGTGGCAACCCTGACCAATCATCACCCTCAAAACTCAATCAAATTCAAACTAACATCCCAAACGCCTTTCCCTTCCCGGGCCGCGATCAAATCCGCGCTGCGGTCCCCCGCATACATCCTTGCCGTCCGCATTTCGCCAAAAAAGTACGCCACATCAAAGCTTTCCGGTTTTACCGCATGTAAGATCCTCGCGCAATCCGCGGTGGAGACCGCCGCCCAGCTGGCAGAGATCTTGGCAATGCCCTCCCGCACGCGGTTGCGCATCATCACGCCGTCCTCGGTGCGGCCGGTGTCGCTGCTGTCCAGATCGTTCAGCTGCACCTTGTACTCGTTGGGGGCGGGCAGTGTCACGCCGCCGATGGTCAAAATGTCCATATCATTCACCTCCCGCCGCTGCGCAGGCTGCGGCGCCGCTCGCTGTTGGCGATAACGCTGTCCAGCAGCTCCTCACCGATGTACACGTTGATGGGCTGGCCGTCGTTTGCGCCATTCCAGCCGGCCAAAACTTCGGCCATCGCCTGCCGGATCGTGGCCAGCGGAGCCTCCACATTGGTGCCCGCACCCTGATCGCCCAGCAGCGCAAGAAACTTGCGATTTGGCGGGATGACCGCACCCGCCGCCAGCGCCGGGACCGGCAGATCTTCCAGCCCGGCCACGACGGGCAGTCCCACCGGCAGGCTGTGGCCCATCACGGAACCGATGGCGCTGCCCGCTGCGCTGCGCACCGAACTGATGGACGACAGCAGGCCGTTGACAGCGCTTTGGATGCCGCTGACCATGCCCCGCACCACCGACAAAATGCCGCTGACCGCGCTTTGAATCGTCGAAGTGATCTTGCTCCAAACGGTGGTAACGGTAGCGGCCATGGCGTTCCAGGCAGTGGACCACCGACCCTGCAATACGGCCGTCAAAAAGTCCGCCAATCCCTGCAAAATGGTCAGGCCAATGTTGACGGCATCCGCCACCAAACCGATGGCAACGCCAACAACAGACGCTATACCGTTAAACACTTGCGCCACTACCGGCCCCAGCGTGCTGACCAGCCAGGCAGCCAGCGGCATCAGCACGGTGTTCCACACGGTCAGCACCAGGTTCATCACAGCGCCCAGCGCCATGGTCAGCTGCTGCCACAGGGGCTGCAAATGCTCGCTCCACAGGGTGCCGATCAGCGAAATTAGGTCCGTTAAAACGGGCTGCAGCACACTTTGCCACAGGGCGGTCAGCAGGTCGGTCAAGCCCTGAAACGCCTGCACCAACCCGTCCAGGATCGGCTGCCCGTAGGCCTGCCACGCGGCCGTGATGCCGTCCATCACCCCCTGCCAGATCTCCAGCAGCAGGGCCAGCGCAGGCTGCACCACGGTGTTGACCAACTCCCCGATCAGCCCGCAAAGCCAGACAAACAGGTTGCCCAAAATTGTCATGGCCGCGCTGATGGTCCCACCCAGGATCGGCGCGAACGCCTGGGAAAAGCTGTTGGCCACGCCGGGCAGAAACACCGTCAGCAGGTAGTCGGCCAAGGGCTGCAGTGCACCATTCCAAAGGTCCAGCGCCGCCGCGCGCACCGGCTCCCACACAGCCAGCGCGGTCTGCTTGATCTGCTCCCACGCGGCCTGCCACGCCGCAATGGCCGGGCCGTAATAGGTTTGCAGATACAACCAAAATCCATCCCAGGCATCCCGCAGGGTTTGCAGTGCCGCCTGCCAGATGCTCACCTCCCCGTCCGCTTCGGCCTTGGCCCTGCTGCCGGACCGGCTGCCGCTTTTGCGGGTGGAGCTGCCCGTTTTCTTCGCTGCAGCGGTTGTTTTCTCGGCATCCGCTTTCTCGGCGGCGGGGGCGCTCAGCCGGTTGATCTCGTCAAACTTGGCCAGGCTGCGGGCGCTTTTCACGCTTTGGGCGGCGGCCGCCCGCAGGCTGGTGCGCAGCTCATCCACGGCGGCGCTGGCGTCGGTGCCCGCCGCGCCCACCTTTTGCAGCGCCGACGCGATCTTGTCCAGGCTGCTGCGCAGCGCGGCGCTGGGCACGTCCAGGGTCGACATCTCATCAAAAGAAATCGTTTCCACGTTACCTTCCTCTCCTTTCGTCCTCACTTAAAAGTGCGAGCAGACGTTGCTTTTCTGTGTCTGCTTCGGGGCTGGCAGGGCGGTGCAGGTCCACCTCGGCACGGTGGGCGCGGTAAAATTCACGTTCCCACGGCTCCAGTTTTTTGCCGCGGCGCAGCTTGTCCCGCAGGGCCACCACGGTGGCAAACGGCCCGTCAGCGATGCTGTCGAACCAGCCCAAAAAGCTCCACCAGTGCAGGTGGGGCAGCGCACGCAGGTCTTGCCCGGCCGCCCGCGCCGTGCCCGCCGCGATGAGCGCCGCATCCTGCTGCCAGTCCATCAGCCGGGGCGCACAGGGTCTGCCGTCGGGGCGGCCCGCCTGCACAAATGTTGCCATTGCTTCACAGGCTTCTCGGTATTGCACTGGCGGTATGAGCGAAAAATCCCGGTAGAACAGCGCCAGCGCTACGTACCAACGCTCGCTGTCGGTCAGCGCAGGGTCGGCAGAACCGTCCAGCCAGCGCAGGATCTCCAGCACATCCCGGAAGTCGGTATGCACCCGCCAATCCGTGTCAGCAAAGTGTACGGTCTCGGGCAGCGTCCACAGGTTCGGGGTCATGCCTGCTCCCGCGCCGCGCGGGCGGCGTCGGCTTCCGCCCGGGCGTTGGCGGCGGCAGTTTGCAGGTGTTGGGCCGCGCCGTCCTGCAAAATCGGCGTGAGTGCGTCCAAAAGGTTCTGCACAACACGCTTGCCGTTGGCGCCGGTGCCCGCCAGGTTGACGCCCTCCAGTACCTTGTCAAAGTTGTTCTCGCCGCCAAAGATCTCGGTCAGCAGCGCCTTGATGCGGTGGTCGTAGTCAGTCAGCAGGGCCAGGCCCCGTTCCGCGCGGGCATCGTCCGGCTCTGCCGGCAGGGCCGTGAGCTGTTCGGTCAGCTCGGCATCCAGGGCGTCCAGCTTCGGGGCCGCAGCGAAGAACCTGTGATACAGGTTGGGGTCGCTGGGGTTGAAGCGCAGCACCGCGCGGTTATTGATGAGATATTCCTGCATGCCGGTATCGATGGTTATGGTTTGCATTATTTTTTCCTTTCTGTTTGGTTAAGTTTGCGCTTAGTAAGGGTTGCCACCCTGCGGCAACCCTTCCAATAGAACAGCATACTGTTTTTATGCCTTCTTTTTTGTGACCAAAAAGGAAGCGAAAAAGTCTCGCTGTTGCGAGGCAGCGCGCTTGGCGGCCAAAACGATGGCCGCCATCCAGCAGAGCTGGCTCGCTCGTGCGGTTCAAAGCCCCGCTGGGGCTTTGATCGCTGCGCGACCCCGCAACCCCGCCTCAGGGGCTACTCGCCCCTGAGAACCCCAAAAATGTGGTCAGCCGGCCCAAAAGCTAAAAATTGCAGGAGTGCTGCAATTTTCTTAACGCTTTTGGGCCGGCTTCCATATTCACCCCTTCGGGGCGTAAAATATTCTATATCAGTGCAGAGAAATTTGGCCCCGGAGGGGTCAATCTGGGAAGGTTCCAAATCGCCGTGAAGAAAATGCAGTACTCCTGCATTTTTAGGCGATTTGGGGCCTGACCCACAACTTCGGGGTTCCTAGGGGCGAGTAGCCCCTAGGCCGGGCCTCCCGCGCTATCGGAAGTAGCGGGACCTTTTTCGGTTCCTTTTGGGGTTCCAAAAGGAACACCTAAAAGACATTATGCCGTTTAGACGAGAGAGCGGCCGCAGGGTGGCCGCGAGCGGAAGCCGCCCGCCGCAAGCGAATCAAAGCCCTTCGTCTGCCACAAACTTCTTCGTCTTAACGTCAAACTTGCCCTTCACCTTCACGCCGGTGTAGTGTACATTAAACGGGATCTGATACCCGGTGGTGTCGCCGCCGTAGCTGACGATCTCGATGTAGCACTCCTCGCGCACGGCGGGGTAGGTGGTGTCGGCGGTCTCGCCCCACAGCTTCACCTCAACGATGTCGGTCTTCAGGTCGTCGAGCACCAGGTCGCCGTCGATGATCTCCTGCAGTTTTTCAAACAGCGGGTCGCCGGCCTCGGCGTAGTAGGGGCTGACCTCGCCCTGCTTCTGGTAGCCGTCGATGGTGACGGACGTCTGGCCCAGGATGTTGGATTTTTTCTCAACATTGGCGGTCAGTTCGGGGCTGTATTCCTCCAGGTCAGCGCCCAGGCGGCAGTAGTTTTCTGCGCCGCCAAATCCGGCATTGAGGTAATGCGCCATGTATCTACGTTCAATTTTCATGTTTTGCTCCTTTTCGTGTCAAGCTTGTTATGTGTCGTACCGCATCGTGTACTCGGCCGTCACGCGGATGCTGTACAGCGCGGTGCCGCCCGGGTCGGCGCGGTCCAGTTGGCCGCCCTCGGTGCAGACCTGCTCGGTGAGGGGTTCGCAGTTGCCCAGCCGAGGCGCGCGGCCTGCGGCGCTTTCGGCCGCGACCCACGCCTGCAGTGCCGCCAGGCGGCGGGCGTTTTGCAGGGCGGTGTCGGTGTCCCCTGCTGGCAGCGGCAGGCAGAGCCGCAGCAGAAATTCCGCACGGCAGCGCTGTTTTTGGCAGCCCAGCAGGTCGGTTTTAGTTTGCAGCACCTTTACGCCCCGCAGGTACACACCGCCGGTGCCCAGCCGCGGGCCGGCCTGGCCCCAGGTGAGGGAGAGGTCCCCCAAAGTGGGGGCACGGGCCAAAAATGTCAGCATTTCGTCGATCATCTTGTCATGCGGACGCTGATAAAGAGGGCATTAGCCGCTCCAGCATGCTCAGATCGCTCAGGAGCTCCGGCTTTCAGGAATACACTTGCAACAGGGGCAAAAAAGGCGCATACACCATTTGGTATGACACCGAAAAGTTTCCAGATGGCTTTCCCGTGCAGTTAACGTTGGAGGACGCGCGCGTAATCAAAACTTGACTACTAGAATAGTAGTTAAATATAGTACATAAATACGTTATATTTAACCAGTATTCAAACTTGAATAGTAGTGAATAGTACCAAGGTAGTATTCAAGTATTCAGGTATGATATAAGGAACACCTTTCGGCCAGAAGCCAATAAAAAAGGGCGTTGCCGCATGGTGGCAACGCCCGTAAGGCAGCTATGAAAATCAAAAAATCAAATAGACCGAAACCCTTTACCCACGATCTCACTGCTGTTCACGATCGTAATAAACGCATGTTCATCCAGCGAATGTACGAACAGCCGTAATTTTTGCGCCTGTCCGCGGGTCAGCACAGTAACCAGCACCCACTTTTCCTCGTGGGTGTAAGCACCCTGGGCCTGCTCCATGGTGGCCGAACGATGCAACTCGTTCACGATAAAATCCCGCACCGGTTCCGGCCGGGAGGTCACAACGGTACAAACCTTCCGCAGGTTAATGCCTTCAATCGCGCTGTCCGCCACGGTGCTTTTCAAGATCATGCCCAAAATGCAGTACAGCCCGGTGGCCGGCCCGTACAGGTAAGCCCCCGCCAGCACGATGCCCAGGTCACTCACCATCAGGGCGCGGCCCACCGGCATGGAGGTGTACTTGTTCAAAATCATCGCTACAATGTCGGTTCCGCCGGTGGATGCGCCAATGTTGAACACGATGGCCGCGCCCACGGCCGACAGGATCACCGCGTAGCAAAGCTCCAGAAACACATCGTTGGTCAACGGCGCACGTAAAGGTACAGCCCATTCAAAAGCGGACACATAAAAAGAAAGTGCAAACGATGAGTAAATCGTCCATCCCATGGAACGTATGCCAAGGAAGATGAACCCTAAAACCACCAGCACGGCGTTGACCACCCACATGAACGCACCTACGTTAAATCGCGGGAACAGCGTCGCCAGCACGATGGACAGGCCCGACGTGCCGCCAAACGCAAAATGGTTGGGCGTTTTAAACAGGGCGATGCCTGCGGCAGTGGCCACAAGCCCCAGGTTCAGCAGAAAGAAGAACTTTGCATCCGCCCAGATTTGTTTCGGTGTAAGGTGCTTTTTTACCTCAGTCAGCACAAAGCATCCCCCTTAGAACGTCAGGTTGCCAAACTCGGACAGCTTCAGATCGGGGTTATGCTGCTCGGCCCAGTTGATGCTCCACGGGCTGCCAAACAGCAGCAGCGGGTTGCCCTTCATATCCTCGATGGCGCGGGTGTCGCTGGTCAGGTCCAGGTGCTTTATGTCCAGCTCGTCCGGGTCATTCAGCACCCAGCGCAGATGCTCGTATGGGAGCGTCTGCATGCGAATATCCACATTGTACTCGTTTTTCAGGCGGTACTCCAGCACTTCCAGCTGCAGCACGCCCACCACGCCGACAACGACTTCCTCCATGCCGGAGCCAAGGTCGCGGAAGATCTGGATAGCGCCCTCCTGGGCGATCTGCTCCATGCCCTTCACGAACTGCTTGCGCTTCATGGTGTCCACCTGGGTCACGCGGGCAAAGTGCTCGGGCGCAAAGGTGGGGATGCCGGCGAACTGCACATGCTTTTTGCCGGTGCACAAGGTGTCGCCGATGGAGAACACGCCCGGGTCAAACAGGCCGATAATGTCGCCCGCGTAGGCCTCGCTGACGATGGCGCGGTCGTCGGCCATCAGGCTGGTGCCGGTGGCGAGCTTGATATTTTTGCCCTCCTGGACGTGGAAAGCCTCCATGCCGCGCTCAAATTTGCCGGAGCAGATGCGCAAAAACGCGATGCGGTCGCGGTGGTTCTTGTTCATGTTGGCCTGGATTTTGAACACAAAGCCGCTGAACTGTTCACTGCACGGGTCGACCAGCTCGCCGTTCACGCTGTCCTTGCGGGGCAGCGGGGTGGGGGTCAGGCGCAGGAACTCCTTCAAAAACGGCTCCACGCCAAAGTTGGTCAGTGCCGAGCCGAAGAACACAGGGCTCAGCTCGCCGTGCTGCACAGCGTTCAGGTCAAATTCTTCCGCTGCACCGTCCAAAAGTTCAATATCCTCCGCCAGCTTGGCGTGGTTGGCAGCGCCGATCAGCTCGTCCAGGCGGGGGTCGCCCAGCTCGGCCTCGATCTCGTCCACCATCTTCACGCCGTTGGCGCGGCCGTCGCTCTCAAACGCCAGCACGCGGCGCGCGGTGCGGTCGTACACGCCCTTAAAATCCTTGCCGCAGCTGATGGGCCAGTTCATCGGGTAGGTCTTGATGCCCAAAATTTCCTCGATGTTCTCCATCAGTTCAAACGGGTCGCGGGCTTCGCGGTCCATCTTGTTGACGAAGGTAAAGATGGGGATGTGGCGCAGGGTGCAAACTTTGAACAGTTTGATGGTTTGTGCCTCAACGCCCTTGGCCGCGTCGATGACCATGACGGCGCAGTCGGCGGCCATCAGGGTGCGGTAGGTATCCTCGGAGAAGTCCTGGTGGCCGGGGGTGTCCAGGATGTTGATGCACTTACCCTGGTAGTTGAACTGCAGAACAGACGATGTAACGCTGATTCCGCGCTGTTTTTCAATGTCCATCCAGTCTGAGACAGCGTGTTTGGCGCTCTGCTTGCCCTTCACGGAGCCGGCGGTCTGGATGGCCCCACCGTAGAGCAGGAGTTTTTCGGTCAGTGTAGTTTTACCGGCGTCAGGATGCGAGATGATCGCAAACGTGCGCCGGGATTCAATTTCTTCGCGCAATGATGCCATTGGGGCATACTCCTCTACTATAAGTATCGTAGTATATCATACACAGTTTTAAGCGAAAATGCAATATTTTTTGAGATTTTTTAAGGCTGCGGCGGCTTCCGTTTCGCGCCACCCTGCGGCGCTTCACGCGATTTAACGGCTTTCTTCCGCTATGTGTTCCTTTTGGAGACCCAAAAGGAACCGAAAAGGTCCCCGCTACTTCCGATAGCGCGGGAGGCCCGGCTTAAGAGCGCTTGGTTCGTGCTAACGCACGAACGCTTCGCAAAGCGCGCTCTTAAGAATTTAACAAAGGTTGGTTTGGCGGCTGCCCGCCGCCGATTCCTCTACGGGGGCACACGGTCGCGCTAAAGTGCATAGAGAAAGAAAGAGGGACCGCATGGTGGTCCCTCTTGAAGGCTGCTATTAAGGCAACACCGCACAATTCCCGCCTAACGGCTTAAGCACCGCTCCGGCGGCTGCGGCACGGCATCTGCGTTGCCAAAATGCTCGATAATACACAAAGTATTATCTGCGCTTTTGGCTTAGCATCTGCCGCACCTCGCTCGCCGTATCGGCACTTAGAATTATGCGGTATTGCCTAAAATCAAATCAATCCAATTCAAAATCCCCCGGCAGCAGCAGCGCCAGATCCGCGTCCGCGTCAGCAATAAGCCGTTTTGCCTGGTTCAAGATGGCCTTTTCCAAAACATTCCGGGCCATACGTCCGTTGCCGTTGGTCGCGGCATCCGCCGCCTGCTGCTCATCATACCATTGGATCAGCACATCCCGGCAGCTTTCGTCCAAATGATACCCCTTGCTCTTGGCAATCGACAAGGTAATGCGGTACAGCTCCTCGCCGGTGTAATCCGGGAACTCGATCTGGTTCGGGAACCGGCTCGCCAAACCCGAGTTAGCCGACAAAAACAGCTGCATCTCCCTGGTATACCCGGCCAAAATCACGACCAGGTCACCCCGGTTATCCTCAATGCCTTTCACAAGGGTATCAATGGCTTCCAGCCCGAAGCTGTCCTCGCCCCCGCGGTACAAACTGTACGCTTCATCGATGAAAAGCACACCGCCCAGCGCACTCTGTATCACGGTGTTGGTCAGGGGCGCGGTGTGCCCCACATACCGGCCCACCAGGTCCGCACGGGTCACTTCCACCAGCTGGCCGCCGCGCAGCGCACCGATGGCCTTGAGATATTTCGCCAAAATGCGGGCGATGGTGGTTTTGCCGGTGCCGGGGTTTCCGGTAAAGATCATGTGCATGTTGACCTCGGCCACCTTGAGGCCCTGGGCCTTGCGGCGCTGCTGGGCCTGCACATTTTTGGCGATGTCACGCACATAATTTTTCACTTCAGCCAAACCGACGATCTCGTCCAGCTCGGCCTCCACGGCATCCACGTCACCGCGGTACTGCTGGGGCAGCAGGGCCAGCAGGTCAAAGGGCTCGCCGCCCTTTACGCTAAGCAGCAATTTTCCATCCGCAGCGGTCAGCACGGCGGGTGTGCCGTCGGCGGGCGGCTCCTCCGCGTCCAGCACGTACTCGGCCAGGGCGCGGTAGGCGGTCTCGCAGTAATCCCGCATGGCCTGCATGCCGGTAGTCTTGCCGTACTGGGCGGCCAGCAGGTCGCGCACGTCGGCCCCCATGGACAGCGCCAGACCGCATTGTTTGCGCACACGCTGCGCAAGCCAGTTCAGCTCGCGGGCGGCCACGGCGGCCAGCGCCTCGGGGGTAAAGGCCTGGGTGCGGCAGACGTCCCCGGCCAGTGCATCCACGAACCGCGCCCCAAAGGTATCGGCCAGCGCGGCCTCGTCCTTGTTGGAGAAAAACACAAAGTATTTACCGCCAGCCGTCAATTCTCCGATGGCTCCGGGCGCCAGCGCGGTGCCCACGTCCACCAGGATGCCCCGCTGCAGCACGTAGCGGCTGCTCAGCGAAAGCGTCCCCTCGATGGCCAGTGTCGACAACATATTTAAATAATTGGCCGCGCAGCCCTCGTAGTGGTCAAAGGCCAAAACCTCGGCATCGGACTGCAGCGCCGCATACAGATCCTGTAAAAATAATTTTTCCTGGGCCGGGCCGGGATAGAGCGATAAGTCCATCCGCTCAATGGCCGCACTGCGCAAGATCCCCCGGTCGGCCAGCTCCTCCACCGCGCAGGTCAGCGCGTAGTGGCGGCCGGTGCCGTTGGGGCCGCACAGCAGCATCAGGTTGCGGGCGCGGCCGGTATCCCCCGCCGTGCCCATCACAAAGGGGCGGCGGAACGCCTTGACCAGCGCCGACACAAAGGCGTCCTGCCCCAACACCTGCGCTTTAATTTTATCCGCTGCACCGCCAAAATCCGTGTTCACGGGCTTGTCCGCGTTTTTCGGTTCGGCAGCCGGCGCGGCGGTGGTCCCGCCCAGCAGCCCGTCCTGATGCAGCGATCTCGTCAGCTCACTGCTCATTTTCCGCACGCTCTCGGCGGTGGCAGCGCCCGCTTTTTGCACAGCATCCAGCGCCGAGCCTGCCGCACTCTGCCGCTTTTGGGCAGCGGTCAGCGCGTCCAGGCTTGCCTGCATCTGCTGCACGGCGTCGTTGGCCTCCTCGGCCTGTTTTGACGTAGCGGCGTATTTTTTACCGCCCATCAGGCCGCGCACCCAGGCATCATACTGATCTTCCAGGCTCATTGGTCATCCTCCCGGTCCGCCTTATGGGGCAGTTTGTACGTGTAAAAATCTTTTGCAGTGCATCCGGCACGGCCGCCGCCCGCACAGGCGCAGGCACACGCGCAGCTGGAAGCACAGGCGCAGGCGCAGCTGGAAGCGCACCCGCTGTTGTGCCGCCCCACGCCGCCGCCGCGGGAAGAACCGCCGCCGGTATGGTAATTTTTCGGCGGGTCGGTGCGGGTGTAGCCCTTGGGGGGCGGTGCAGTGCGGGCCACATGGATGGTGTGTACGCCGTTGGTGTACCAGAACCAGTCGTCCGGGTCCAGTCCGCTGCCAAAGCCGCCGCCCCAGTCCGGTGTCATCGAGCCGAAAATAATAATCAGTGCTGCGGCAAAAATCAGCAGCCCGATCACCACCGTCAGGATGCCGATCATCTCGTCGGCGGTCATGCCGCCGTCGTCGTAATCCGCCGCCGTCAGCTGGGCGTCGGGGTCAAAGGTCTCGGCCGTCGTCACCGGCACGGTCACGTGGATGTTGGCGCTCTGGCCGTGGCCCATGGGGCCAAATTCCCAAATCAGGTAGCCGTCTTCCTCGCTGCTGTTGTCGGCCACAAAGCCGTCGCCGCTGCGCCAGCGCACCTGCATGTGCTCCACCACCAGGTCGTCAAACCAGCCGGGCGTGAACTCAAATGTCGCTGTACCGTCACTATTCAAGGAAAACAGGTGGCTCTGATGCACCGAGAACGCGAACCGCACCCGGCTTTCGCCGCCGTTTTGGGCGGCCACCTCGGGCGAGTAATACCGCCGTGCAAACACAACCTTGGCGTAGCTGCCGCCGTCGCCGGTGTACTGCAAATCGGAGATGGTGTCGGTCAGCGGGGTCAGGTCCTCGGCGTAGGCGTTGGGCAGGCCGATCTTGACCCAGGAGAGGTAGTCGGTCTGGTCGCCGTCGATGACCTGCCAGGTGATGTCGTAGACAATGTCCGCCGAGCCATCCTCCCGCAGGTCAACCGTGACGAAGTAGTCGGGAATATAATCCAGATCCCCGTCGTCCGCATACGGCGCCAGCCTGTCCAAACCCGCCTGCCCGCTCTCCGCCCGGGCAGACAGCGGGAACAGCAGGGACGCTGCAACAAAAATCAATAACAGAAAACTGCATACGAAGCCGCGTGGAACTTTCCCCACACCGCCCCAGCGCTTACGCTGAAACATTTAAAAACCCTCCTGCATCGGGGTATCCCCCAGCTGGCACAGCCGCTTCATCCGGGCGCTCTCCACCCGGATCGTGCCGCACTCCGGGCTTCGCCAGATGCGGTTCCACGGGGTGCGCAAAATATGGCCCAAGCCGTGGCCGGTCAGCCAGCTCTGGCAGGGCAGTACGGTGCCGTCGGGCGCCACCGCCATGTTGCTCAGGCACGCGCCGCAGCTGGGGATCTGGGTAAATCCCAGCCCGGTCAGGGTGTCCTCGTCCAGCCAGCCGGGGCTGGTAAAGTTCACTTCCATGCCGTGAGAAAGCGCAAAATCCATCGCAGGGCGCAGCACCTCGGTCAGCTCCCCGGGGGTCAGCCGCACGCTTTTGCTGGCCGACTCCGCCGCGTTGCCGGCCGGGATCAGCCCGCTGCAAGTCAGGTACCGGATGCCCAGGTCGTAGGCAAATTCAACGGTAGCACGATAATCTTTGTTCAGGCTGCAGAGCGGCGTGTTCAAACTCACGTTCAGGCCGGCGGCCAGTGCGTTCTTAATGCCGTTCACGGTGTCGGTGTAACCGTCCACGCCCACCAGCTCGTTGTGCACGGCCTCGTCGGCAGAATAGAACGTAATTTGCACTGCGTCCAGGCTGGCAGCGCGCAGGTCCTTGCACAGGGCGCTGGTCAGCATGCGGCCGTTGGTGTTCAGCCGCGTTACAAACCATTGCGCAGCCTGCACCAGCTTGACCAGATCCTGGCGCAGCGTCGGCTCGCCGCCGGTAAAAGTCAGCTGCGGTATGCCGATGCTGCGGCATTTTTCAATCACCGCCAGCCACTGGTCGGTGTCCATTTCGGGCACGGCGGAAAGGGGCTGGTTGGCGGCGTAGCAGTGCAAACATTTTTGATTGCAATGCCAGGCGTTGTCCTTCACCATCGTGGAGATCATCAGGTCCATGCGGTGGGGCGCGGCCATGCGGGGGGCGTACTGGGCCAGCGAGATCGGCTGGATGTGCAGCGGCGGCTCCTTGCCCCGCGCCACGGCGATAAGGGTATCCAGCATCATCTGCAAATCGGATTCGATCTGCAAAGGTTCGGTCTTACGATAAATTTTACGGGTAGCCGCCACTGCCTGGGCGTTGATGGCCGACCAGTCGGAGTCCTTTAACTCAGTCCCCGAGTGGGGCTGCAGCGCCTCGATCAGGTTGGTCAGCAGAATGGCCCAGCTGAGGTTGAGCGGCAGAATATCCTGGCCGTTCAAAATGGCCACAAACGGCGTATCGCGGTCGGGCTTGGTGCAGGGGATAAGGTGGATGCGCACGACGCCCGGCCCGTCGGGGTCCAGCGTAACATGCCGCACGCGGTTGAGGTGCCCGCGCAAAAACGCCCGCTCGCCGTAGGAGAGATACTTCATAGGGGGTTTCCTCCCAAAACAGGCTCACGCCCGTTACAAATTTTAGTACACTTTTGCAAGTACATACAAGGCAAGTATACCATAGTCGCGGAAGGAATACAATAAATTGTTCTTTTTACTTGCTTTTACTTGCTTTTACTTGCGTTACGTTTGCGCATTTCCGGCCCTGCCTGCCTTGCGGCAGGGCCGCACGGACGCCCCTGACCGCAAGCATAAAACATCACGTAAAACCGTACAAAATGTATACCTTGCCGCGTAGAAAATAAGCCACAAAATCCCCCAATATCTGTCTATTTCCCCACTTGCCAAACCGTTTCATTTATGCGATAATACTATCAGTTCAAGTTCGATCCGGGGGACGCCCCCATAATACATATAAATGTAAGGAGGGCTGACCACATGCCGAATGGGATCTACATCCAGACGGAGTACCACGGCAAACTGATCCGCAAGATCGTTTGCAACGGGGAAGAACGCTGGTTTATCGGCTCTGACTGCGCCGTCACGTTCCTGACCATGGACGATTGCATGGCCGCTATCGACGCACGTCTCCACGCCTGATTCGCCCCGGCAGCCCGCAACAAACGGTGCTGCGCATAATTTCTGTGTTTGCTTTCGGCTGTAGCTTGGGTATAGCTGTTTGCAATACCCCCCCGGTTTTCGTTGCCGCAAGGCCGTGCCGAGGGGGCTTTTTGTTCCCCTTTTCATCAAAAAGGACGCATCTATGCAAAAACTGCACAAACCCAAAGATTGGCGCTGGCTGCTGCACCGCGCCCTGTCCATCGTCTTCAGCCGCACCGTGGTCACGGTCGTGCTCGTGCTGGCACAGGCGGTGTGGCTGTTCAGCGTGTTTTACTGGCTGAGCGACTACTCGCACCTCATCTCCCGCGTGGGGCTCGCCGTCAGCGCGCTGATGTGCCTGGCGCTGGTCCGCAAGGACTCCACCGCGCCGGAATTTAAAATCAGCTGGATGATTTTGTTCATGCTCATGCCCGTGCAGGGCGGCCTCCTGTATTTAATGTGGGGCAATAAGCGCCCGGCCATCCCCCTGCGCCGCCGCATGGAGCGTGCCGAGGCCGAGCTAGCGCCCCTGCGCACCGGCGACCCCGCCGCCCGCGCCGAGCTGGCCCGCCGCGACCCGCGCCTGGCCGAGACCGCCGATTACCTGCAAAACTACGCTGCTTCGCCTGTTTTCGGCGGCACCGCCGTCAGGTATTACCCCGTGGGCGATGTGATGCTGCCCGATATGCTGGCCGACCTGCAGGCCGCGCAGCACAGCATTTTTGTGGAAAGCTTCATCATCGGCATGGGCGAGATGTGGGGCCAGATCCACGAGATCCTGCGGCAGAAAGCCGCCGCCGGCCTGGACGTTCGTGTCATCTACGACGATGCCGGCTGCCTGAGCCTGCTGCCCCACAACTATGTAGATCTGTTGAGTGCCGACGGCATCCGGGCGTTCAGTTTCAACCGCTGCGTGCCGGTGCTGAATCTGGTGCTGAACAACCGCGACCACCGCAAGATCATGGTGGTGGACGGCCGCATCGCCTACACCGGCGGCGTGAATCTGGCGGATGAATACATCAATAAAGTGACTCGTTTCGGCCACTGGAAGGACAGCGGCGTCCGCCTGGAAGGCCCCGCCGCCCGCAGCTATGCGAACGTGTTCCTCACGTTCTGGCGGGCACATTTTCCCGATGAAACGTCGGATTACGACAAGCTGCTGCCGCAGGTCGCCCCCGTGGCCCCTACCGGCGGCACGCTGGTGCAGCCCTTTGCCGACAGCCCCGTCGACCGGGAAGTGGTGGCCAAAAATGTGTATCTGGAGTTCATCAACCAGGCCCTGCACAGCCTGCGCATCTGCACGCCCTACCTGATTTTGGACAACGACCTGCTCACCTGTTTAAGTTTGGCCGCCAAGCGCGGCGTGGACGTGCGCATCTACACCCCCGGCGTGCCGGACAAAAAGACCATCTACCAGCTGTCCCGCAGTTACTTCCCGCATCTGCTCAAGGCGGGCGTAAAGATTTACAGCTACACGCCGGGCTTTTTGCACGCTAAAACGTGGCTTATTGATGACCGCGCGGCCGCGGTAGGCACGGTGAATCTGGATTACCGCAGCCTGTATCTCCACTTTGAGAACAGCACCGTCCTCTACGGCGGCGAGGTCCTCTCCGACATCCGCCGCGATCTCGACGGCATCGAGTCCGTTTCCCGCCGCCTCGGCCCCGACGACTGCCGAAATGGATTTTTAGGCAGCATGCTCAGCGCCTGCCTGCGTTTGGTGGCGCCGCTGTGCTGAGTTTTTCTTTATCCTTTAGTTGCACCGCTCCGGCCCTGCCTCCCCTGCGGCAGGGCCTTTTATCATGGGTCACATCCGTTCGCAAGACCGTATCCCCCTGCAGAAGAATCGGCCCTGACCAGGCCGCCCCCTGCAAATCAAAAACTCCAAAAATTGTCAGACCGTTAAAATCCGACAATTTCCATAAAATCTCTTGCACCCGTGCCGAAACCGTGTATAATATAAAGTAGTGAATTATGTTGCGGTATACTATCTCCCGCCGGGCCGCGCGTTTCCCTTTACATAATACTATGTAAAGCTCTGCGCCCCCGGCAGGCAGCCTGCCGCCAACAAAACCCCAAACGGGACCGGAGGAACTTGATTATGACAAAAATGGAAACGCTGCAGTTAAAGCTGACTGCGACCCGTGTGCGGATGGGCGTCATTGAGGGCACCCACGGCGCAGGCTGCGGCCATCCGGGTGGCAGCCTGTCCTGCGCAGACGTGCTGACCTATCTGTATTTCCGTGAGATGCGTGTCGACCCCGAGCAGCCCCAGGACCCTGCCCGCGACCGCTTCGTGCTCAGCAAGGGCCATTGCGCCCCTGCCCTGTACGCAACGCTGGCCGAGCGCGGCTTTTTCCCCGTGGCTGACCTGCCCACCCTGCGCCACTCCAACAGCTACCTGCAGGGCCATCCCAACATGAACACCGTCCCCGGTGTGGACATGAGCACCGGCTCTCTGGGCCAGGGCGTCAGCGCCGCCTGCGGCATGGCACTGGCCGCCAAGCAGGCCGGCAGCGACATCAACGTCTACACCCTGCTGGGCGACGGCGAGGTCGAGGAAGGCGAATGCTGGGAAGCTTTCATGTTCGCCAACCACTACAAGCTGGATAACCTGTGCATCATGGTCGATGTCAACGGCCTGCAGATCGACGGCCCCACCCGCGAGGTCATGAACAGCGAGCCGCTGGATAAAAAGATGGATGCCTTCGGCTTCAACACCATCGTCTGCAACGGCAACAGCTTTGCGGAGCTGGAGCAGGCTTTCAAGATGTTTGACCTGAGCCATGGCAGCGGCAAGCCCACCTGCTTCCTGCTGCGCACCACCAAGGGCCTGGGCGTCAGCTACATGAAGGATGCCGTCGAATGGCACGGCAAGGCCCCCAACGACGAAGAGTACGCACAGGCCATGGACGAGCTGCGCGCCGCCCATGAATCTCTGGAGAAGGAGCTTGAGCTGATCAATGGCTGATATGAAAAAAATTGCCACCCGTGTAAGCTACGGCAACACGCTGGTGGAGCTTGCCCGCCAGGGCGCCGACAACCTGGTCGTCTTTGATGCCGACCTGGCCGCCGCCACCAAGACCGAGATCTTCCGCAAAGAGTTCCCGGACCGTCACTTTGACTGCGGCATTGCCGAGCAGAACATGGTCGGCGTAGCCGCCGGCATGTCCACCATGGGTTACGTGCCGTTCGTGTCCAGCTTTGCCATGTTCGTGGCGGGCCGCGGCTTCGAGCAGATCCGCAACTCCATCGGCTACCCCCACCTGAACGTCAAGATCGCCGCCACCCACGCCGGCCTGTCTGTCGGTGAGGACGGCGCCTCCCACCAGTGCTGCGAGGACATCGCCCTCATGCGCTCTATCCCGGGCATGGTCATCCTCAGCCCGGCCGATGACGTCGAGGCCCGCGCCGCAGTCATCGCCGCCTACGATTACAACGGCCCCGTCTACCTGCGCTTCAGCCGCCTGGCCACGCCGGTTTTCCACGATCCTGCGACCTATCAGTTCCAGATCGGCAAGGGCGAAAAGCTCACCGACGGCTACGATATCGCGGTCATCGCCACCGGCCTGATGGTCCCCGAGGCACTGCGCGCCGCCGTGCTGGCCAAGCGCCAGGGCATCGCCATCCGGGTCATCAACATGCCCACCATCAAGCCCATCGACGAGGACATCATCCTCACCGCCGCCCGCGAGTGCCGCCGCATCATCACGGTGGAAGAGCACAGCATCATCGGCGGCCTGGGCGAGGCTGTCTGCTCTGTCGTGGCCGAAAAGCTGCCCGTCCCCGTGCGCCGCATCGGCGTTATGGACCAGTTCGGTCACTCCGGCCCCGCCGTCGAAGTCCTGCGTGACTACGGCCTGACGGCAGAAAACATCGTCTCCGCCGTCCGCGAGATGGTCCGCCCCGACCAGCCCGCCGCTGAATAAACCTCTACTTAGCTTTAGCGCGGCCTCTACTTCGCGCTTTCTCGTTCTCTGCTTATTAAGTTCCTCACAAATAAATTATCCACTGCCGCTGTCGGGACTCACTTCCTCCAAACACCCGATGGCGGCTTTTGTGCGCCCATTTTTCCCGATGATCCCCCATTCATCTCCACACAAAGAAGGTATCCAAAATGGATCTTATTTTCCAATTTCTCCGCATTATGGTATTCTGCTTCGCCGGCGAGCTCTGCTATAACTTCCTGCCCCTCCCCATCCCGGCCAGCGTCTACGGCCTGCTGCTTTTGCTGGCCGCCCTCAAACTGGGGTGGGTCAAATTGGAACAGGTGCGCACGGCGGCGCTGTTCCTCATCGGCATCTTCCCGCTGCTGTTCGTCCCCGCCGCCGCAGGCGTCATGGACCTGTGGGCGGAGCTTCACGCCATGCTGCTGCCGGCGCTCATCGCGCTGGTGCCGGTCACTTTCCTGGTCATGGCCACGGCGGGCCGTGTCACCCAGCGGTTCGCCAAGGCCGAGCCCGAACTGGAGGAGGAATTAGCAAATGACGATGCTCAATGATTTTCTGTCCACCTCAGCCACCTGGGGCGTGCTGCTCACGCTGGCAGCGTTTGCCCTGGGTACCCTCATCAACCACAAAACGGGTAAAGCTGTTTTTAACCCGCTGCTGCTGGGCACGGTGTTTGTCATCGTGTTTTTAAGCGTCTGCGGCATCCCCTACGCGTCCTACAAGGCCAGCGCCTCGCCAGTCAATTACCTGCTGCTGCCGGCCACGGTCAGCCTGGCGGTCCCCCTGTACGAAAAATGGGACCTGCTGCGCAAAAATGTACTTGCCATCGTCATGGGTATTTTGGCAGGCACACTGGCCAGCCTGGGCAGTGTTCTGGTGCTGTCCCTGCTGCTTAGGCTGGACCACAGCCAGTACATCACCCTGCTGCCGAAGTCGGTCACCACAGCCATCAGCATGGATGTCAGCAAGGAGCTGGGCGGCATTGCAGCCCTGACCGGCGCCATCGTCATCCTCACCGGCATCCTGGGTGCCCTCATGGCCGAGACGGTCTGCAAGGTCTGCCACATCACCCACCCCATCGCCCGGGGCATCGGCATCGGCACCGCAGCCCACGCCGTAGGCACCAGCAAAGCCCTCCAGATGGGCGAAGTCGAAGGCGCCATGAGCGGCCTGGCCGTCGCCGTTGCCGGCGTCATGACCGCCATCCTCTGCCCGGTGTTCTCATCGTTTATCTCTTAACTTATGTTTTGCGCCAGCAAGAGGGACCACCCTGCGGTCCCTCTTTTTTGTTACGGCATCTTGCCGTTAAGCCTACCTTTTTTGTGACCAAAAAAGGTAGCGAAAAAAGTCTCGCTGTTGCGAGGCAGCGAACCCCGCCCAAGGGGGCCCGCCCCCTTGGAACCCCAGAGACGAGGTCGGCCAACGGAAAAGCTAAAAAATGCAGGAGTGCTGCATTTTTCTTAACGCTTTTCCGTCGTCCGACAGATTGACCCTCCGGGCCTAAATTCCTCTACACACTTTAGCGAGACCGTATCCCGGTGCAGAGGAATCGGCGGCGGGCAGCCGCCAATCCAACATTTCTTAAATTCTTAAGAGCGCGACTTGCGGCGGCTTTGCCGACGCGTTCGCGTAGCGAACCCAGCGCTCTTAAGCCGGGCCTCCCGCGCTATCGGAAGTAGCGGGGACCTTTTCGGTTCCTTTTGGGTCTCCAAAAGGAACACTGAAAGGCAGTATGCCATTATAAAAGGCCCTGCCGCAAGGTAGGCAGGGCCGCACAGGCAGCTATTTAAATTTACACCAAAACGTCTTTGATCAGCAAACTCAACCCACCGGTGGCCGAATGAATAAACTCGACGGCATCGTCGGAACTGCATAACTCTGCCGGAATTTTGATCTCGATACCGGATTCGGTTTTAAAGCTGCGGCTTTCCAGCTTGCGTATGCGGGCGGGGCTTACGGTCATGCGGTCGTCTTCCCGCACGCCGGTCTCGGCCAGAGCCTCCTCAAATTTCGGCGCTGCCAGGGGGAAATTCTCCCGGATGCGGCTGCGCACATCCTCGACGGCGATCTGGTTGTCCACGGCCTGGTTGCGCACCAGCAGCTCCACAGCGGTCTCGGTGCCGCCGTCAAAGGGGGGCACATCGTCCAGGTCGTCGGTCTCGGGGTAGGCTTCCTTCACGGCGGCCACGGCGGTCTCGCAGACGGCCTTCAGCTTGGCCTTCTCCTGCATGGCCTCGGTGCAGCCAAAAACCCGCGTAGACAGGTAAAAATCCTTCTTGTCGTCGATGGTGTACTTCTTCTCGATCAACCGCACCACGCCGTTGGCGCGGTCGATCAGCGCGGCTTCGTCGGCCTTGGGGGTGCCGGGCAGCAGCGTGCGCTGGGGCACCATGCTGCTGACCTGCCCGTTGCCCAGCACCTGGGTGTTGTGGGTGTAGCCGGGGCGGTAGTTCAGCTTCAGCACGCCGTAGTGGGGCACCGCGCCGTAGTTAAAATCCACCACGGCCAGATCGCCCGCCGGGATGGTGGGATACTGCAGCATCTGCTCAAAGATGACGCCCGCAATTCTGCGCGAAATATCGACAAAATCGTTGTTGTGGGCCATCTCGGCAGCAAAGGCAGAGTCCGGCAGGAACCGGCAGTTTTTGACCTCGTCGCTGGCGAAAGCCTTCTCCAGCACGGCGGTGAAATATTCAAATAGGTCGGCATCCATCTCCATGGGCCGGTCGGACAGCATCGGCTCCGACGCGCCGGGGTCCAGCAGGTGCAGGATGACCTGATTGATCGTGACTTCCATTTGGTTCGCTCCTTTGTTTGGCATAGGAAACAGTATACCATATTTTGGCGGGGATGGCCAGTGGAATTGCGGGAACACTTACTTTATGGAAAGTATCCCCCACCGTAGGGGCCGATGCTCGTCATCGGCCTGCCCGTGAAAGGAGCAATCACGATGAAAAAGAAGCATATTATCTCCGAGGAAACATTGGCCCACACCGTCCCCTGCCGCCAAAAACAGGCCAAAGAATACCTGCAGGGCCGTTCCCCCGGCGTGATGCGATCCTACGCCCCCGATGCCCACGCCGATGATAAAGACGGCTTCGTTGAATCCGAAGACACCGTCCACCGCCTGGCCCACTGGCGGGAAGACGCGATTTATTGATCCATGTTCTTATGCCGCGGCCGCGCTCTTGCCTTAACGGATGCAACCCATGATAAAAGGGCGTCACCGCATGGTGGTGACGCCCGCATAGCAGCATACTAAAACAAACTAAAACAAAACAATCAAATTTTACTCTCGGCTTTTTTCAAAAACCGTTCGGCATCCACAAGATACCGTTCATGTTCCCCGCCGGCCACCTCGGTCACATCATCATACACGCGGAACCCAAAACGCACCCGGCGGTCGGTCACTTCCAAAACCTCGCAATCGCACTGCACCACCATCCCGATGGGCGTCGGCGCGGTGTGGGCCAGCTGCAAACTGGTGCCTACGGTGGTCATGCCCAGCTCCAGTTCGGGCGCGATGGCCTGCCAGCAGGTCTTTTCCACCAGCGCCGCCACGGCGGGGGTCGCCAGCACCGGCAGCTCGCCGCTGCCCATCGCCCGGGCGGTGTTCTCGGTGGTCACCCGCAGCGCCGCATGCCCTTTGCATCCAACTTGTATCATGGTATCCTCCTATAATCAAGCCACATCACACATGTAGGGGCCGATGCTCGTCATCGGCCCGCCGGCCGCCGGCCTGATGGCGGAGCGATGCAGGCATCGCCCCCTGTATTCCCGCGGCCCAAAAATTTCCGCCTTATTATACCACATCCCCCGGCCCGCCACAATCGCCCCGACGGGCCGTCCGCACCAAATTTCAACAAATCTCCTCTTCCATCTTGCAATTCCCCGCAAAACCCGCTATACTATATAGGAAAGCGAGGGAGCAGTTGTTAAACACACAGCTGTTCCCTTTTTTTGCGGCCTTTGTGCGCTGCGTCCGCCCTGCGGCAGGACCCGCAGCGCCGCCAACTGACAGGAGGATGTCATGAGCGAAAAGATCGATTACTCTAAAGGCATTTACGATGCCAAATCCCTGGGCACGCCCAAGCTGCTGATTTTGGGCACCCAGCACATGTTTGCCATGTTTGGCGCAACGGTGCTGGTCCCGCTGCTGACGGGCCTGAGCGTCAGCACCACGCTGCTTTGCGCAGGTCTGGGCACGCTGCTGTTCCACTTTCTGTGCAAGGGCAAGGTGCCCGCGTTCCTGGGTTCCAGCTTTGCCTACCTGGGCGGCTTCACCATCGTCACCAACGGCGGTGCCAACCCCGAGAATCTGCCCTACGCCTGCGCTGCGGTCGCCCTGTCCGGCCTGGTCTACGTGCTGTTCAGCGCGCTGATCTCCGCCTTCGGCATCCGTAAAATGATGCGCTTCTTCCCGCCGGTGGTCACCGGCCCCATCATCATCGCCATCGGCCTGATCCTGGCCCCCAGCGCCATTTCCAACTGCCAGTCCAACTGGCTGCTGGCCTTTGTGGCTCTGGCAACGGTCATCGTCTGCAACATCTGGGGCAAGGGCATGGTCAAGATCCTGCCCATCCTCATCGGCGTGCTGGTTGCCTACGCGGTGGCCCTCGTCACCGGCGCGGTGGACTACCAGGCCATCGGTGCCGCCGCCTGGTTCGGCATCCCCATCCATAAGGACAGCATGGGTCTGTTTGCCATGGACGGCAGCGAGACCTTCATCAGCGCGGTGTTCACCATCGTGCCCATTGCCCTGGCCACCATGATGGAGCATATCGGTGACATCGCCGCCATCAGCGCCACCACCGGCAAAAACTACATCCGCGATCCGGGCCTGAACAAGACCCTGCTGGGCGACGGCCTGGCCACTGCTATGGCCGGCCTGCTGGGCGGCCCCGCCAACACCACCTACGGCGAGAACACCGGCGTCCTGGCCCTGACCAAGATCTACGATCCCCTGGTCATCCGCATCGCCGCTGTCTTTGCCATGATCCTGAGCTTCTGCCCCAAGTTTGAGGCCATCATCAACACCATCCCCTCCGGCATCGTAGGCGGCATCAGCTTCGTGCTTTACGGCATGATCTCCGCTATCGGCGTGCGCAACGTGGTCGAGAACCGCGTCGACTTCTCCAACAGCCGCAACCTGATCATCGCCGCCGTCATCCTGGTCTGCGCCCTGGGCTTCAACTCGGTGGGCGGCATCACCTTCGCCATCGCCGGCGTCAGCATCAACCTGTCCGGCCTGGCCATTGCCGCCATCGCGGGCATCCTGCTCAACGCACTCCTGCCCGGCAACGACTACCAGTTCGACGAGGGCAGCAACGAGCCCGAAAGCGCCAGCCTGCGCGTCTGATTTCCCATGTTCTTCTGAGAAAGGCTCCCTTCTGCGGGGAGCTTTTCTTTTATAAGGAGGTTTCCCATGACTGCCGAAGATTTCACCAACCTGCACCTGCAGTATCTCTCCACCCAGGCCGAGGGCGAACTCCCGGCCACCATCGAGCATGATTTCCACAACGGCCGCATGGTGGACCACTATTTCGTCACGCCGTCCCCCAATTTCTGGAATGACGAAGCCATCCGTGAGTTGGAAGGTGTCACCGGCATCATGTTCCTGCAGCAGCCGGACGGTGCCCCCTGGAAGATTCTGGTCAACGATACCACCATGTTCAAGGAGGTCTACTTCGACTTCCCCGAAGAAGAGTTCCGCCGGATGCTTGCCAACAGCAATGTCATTCTCCCCGGCGAACCGGGCTTTATCCCGCCTGTGCAGGCGTAAGCCAAATTATTTGAAAGCCACCGCAAAGCGCGTGCCCGCCCAGGGCCGCCACCTTGCGGTGGCCCTTTTTATTACGGCATACTGCCTTTCTGTGTTCCCTTCGGAGACCCAAAAGAGACATAGAAAATCGATATACCGTTAAAACAAGTGAAGCGCCGCAGGGCGGCGCGGAACGAAAGCCGCAACCTGAAAAAATATCAAAAAATCTATTGACAACGCCTCGTTATCATGCTAACATATGAACAGATAAACATATGAAAGGATGAATCACCCCATGCCAGACATCGCCCCCATCGAAAATCCCCAATCCACCCAGCCTCTGGGCGATGCCGCCATCGCCAGGCTGCAAAACGATCTCCCCGACGATGAGATCCTCTACGATCTGGCCGAGCTGTTCCGGGTGTTCGGGGATTCCACCCGCATCAAAATTTTGTATGCTTTATTCGAGAGTGAGCTCTGCGTCAACGATATTGCCCAGGTCGTGGGCATCTCGCAAAGCGCGGTCAGCCACCAGCTGCGGGTGCTCAAAACCAGCAAGCTGGTCAAGTTCCGGCGGGACGGCAAAGCCATCTACTACTCGCTGGACGACGACCACGTCCGCAGCATGATCTCCCTCGGCATGGACCACGTCGAGGAGTGATCGGCTCCCCTTAGCCCCAACCCCGTTTCCCCTTTAACTTAAATTTTATTATAAAGGAGTCCACCGCCATGAAAAAGAAGTTTGCTATCGAAGTCGACTGTGCCAACTGCGCCGCTAAGATCGAGACCGCCGTTAAGGAGCTGCCCGGCGTCACCAACGCCAGCATCAGCTTTATGGCCCAGAAAATGATGCTGGAAGCCGACGACGACAAGTTCGATGCCGTCCTGCAGGAAGCCGTCAAGGTCGCCAAGAAAGTCGAACCAGACTTTGAGATCGAGCTGTAAACTCCGCTTAAAGGCTCCCCTCCGAGGGGAGCTCCCGCGCAGCGGGTGAGGGGTGGCTCCCTTGTAGAGCAATTGCATCCCCCTAAAAATACTCAGCTAAAGCAGCCACCCCTCCGGCCGCTTACGTGGCCACCTCCCCTCAAAGGGGAGGCTTTTCTATACCCCAAACGGAGGTCCCACACCATGAACAAAAAGCAGAAAAAGACGCTGCAGCGCATCATCATTGCTGCCATCCTCACGGTGGCCCTGGCGCTGCTCTTCCACTTTGTTGCCCTGCCGTGGTTCGTCCAGCTCATCCTGTGGCTGGTGCCCTACCTCGTCATCGGCCATGATGTCCTGCGCAAAGCCTTCATGGGCATCAAAAACGGTGAAGTCTTCGACGAAAACTTCCTCATGGCCATCGCCACGGTCGGCGCGGTCGCCTGCGGCGAGTACAGCGAGGGCGTGGCCGTTATGCTGTTCTACCAGATCGGCGAGCTGTTCCAGTCCTACGCCGTGGGCAAGAGCCGCAGCAGCATCACCGCCCTGATGGACATCCGCCCCGAGAGCGCCAACTTGGAGGACGCCGAGGGCAACGTCAGCGTGGTCGACCCTGACGATGTGGAGATCGGCTCCATCATCGTGGTCAAACCCGGCGAGAAGATCCCCCTGGACGGCAAGGTCGTCTCCGGCGAATCCACCCTGAACACCGCCGCCCTGACCGGCGAGAGCCGCCCCCGCACCGTGCGCCCCGGCGACGACGTCATCAGCGGCTGCGTCAACGAGGAAGGCATCCTCCGCATCGAGACCACCACCCTCTACGACAACTCCACCGTGGCAAAAATCCTCGATCTGGTGGAAAATTCCAGCCTGAAGAAGTCTCCCATCGAGAACTTCATCACCAAGTTTGCCCGCTACTACACCCCGGCCGTCTGCATCGGTGCGCTGGTGCTGGCCTTTGTGCCGCCGCTGTTCCTGGGCAACTGGCTGGACTGGATCATGCGCGCCCTGACCTTCCTGGTCATCAGCTGCCCCTGCGCGCTGGTCATCTCCATCCCCCTCACCTTCTTCGGCGGCATCGGCGGCGCGTCTAAGTGCGGCATCCTGGTCAAGGGCGGCAACTACCTCGAGGCTCTGTCCAAAACCAGCATAGCCGTGTTTGATAAGACCGGTACCCTGACCAAGGGCGTTTTCAAGGTCACCCAGGTCATCCCCATCAACGGCAAGGCCTACGACCTGCAGATGATGGAGTACGCCGCCCTGGCCGAGAGCGTCTCCAACCATCCCATCGCCAAAAGCATCCAGCGGGCCTGCCCCGACCTGGACCCCCGCCGCGTGACCGAAGCGAAAGAGATCGCGGGCCAGGGCGTCAAGGCCAAGGTCGACGGCCACTGGGTGCTGGCCGGCAACAAAAAGCTGATGGACGCTGAAAACGTCAACATGTACCAGAACGGCGAGGGCGACGGCAAGTTCGGCACAGTGGTCTACATCGCGGTGGACGGCAAATTCCGCGGCCTTCTGGTCATCTCCGACGAGGTCAAGCCCACCTCCAAGCAGGCCATCATCCAGCTGATCGTGCAGGGCGTGCACACCGTCATGCTGACCGGCGACTCCCCCCGCGTGGGCGAGTACGTGGCCAAGGAGCTGGGCGTGCAGGAGGTTCACGGCGGCCTGCTGCCTGCGGATAAAGTGGAATGGGTCGAAAAATTGCTGGCTGCAAAGAGGCCCAGGACCGAGCTGGTCTTCGTGGGCGACGGCATCAACGACGCCCCCGTCCTGATGCGTGCCGACATCGGCATCGCCATGGGCGCCCTGGGCAGCGACGCCGCCATCGAGGCCGCCGACATCGTGCTGATGGACGACGACCCGGCCAAGATCAGCCTGGCCATGCGCATCTCCCGCAAGTGCATGCGCATCGCCTACGAGAACATCGTTTTCGCCCTGGCGGTCAAGGCCGCCTGCCTGGTCCTGACGGCCCTTGGCATCACCAACATGTGGTGGGGCGTCTTTGCCGACGTCGGCGTCATGGTCCTGGCCGTCCTCAACGCCACCCGCATGCTGAATACCCGCAATTATCAGGTTTCTGATGAATAACTTTTATATTTCCACCTTGCAAGAGGGGCCACCACGCGGCCCGCTGGTAAGACAGTAAAATTCAAATTTCTTGGAACAGGCATGATTTCGGGTCATGCCTGTTCCTCTTTTAGAAGCTCGTCTACGGGGATGTAGCCTACGAGATCATATTCGATATGTACCTTCTGTCTGCGTTTGCCGCTGGACTTGTTAGGTGCTTCTACATAGACCGCCTTGGCAAGCTCTCTGAGGGCATAGGGTGTCAGCTCCGTGAGGGTGCCGTTTTTCTTTACCCGCTGAACAAACTGCTCGATATTCTCTGCCTGCTGCTCCTGTTCATGGATTCGCTGTTGCAAACTCTTGACCTCAGTCTTGAGGTTTTTCTGTTCCTCGGTGTAGTTTTTGCTCATCATGGCGAAGCGTCCATCATCCAGCTTTCCGGCGACATTGTCCTCATAAATGCGGACGAACAAACGGTCCTGCTGAACTTGCAGAATAGCAAGCACAGCAGGTGTAGCTACACTCTGCGATTTTTGCAAAATCCAGTTTACTTGCTAACCCCATAAATGGAGTTAGCAAGCAATGCACGGCGGTACCCACTCGTGCAAAAACTTGTTGGGGCGCGGGTCGCCAGTGGCGACCTCAAAATGCAATGCATTTTGAAGCGCTTGACCGAGCCGGCAGGCGAGACCATCCCAAACCCTTCAATAATTTCGGAGAAATTGGCTGCGCACCGTTGGCGCTGTTCCTCGTAAAAATCGTAATAAGGCAGTCAAGACTTTTGCGGTTTTCCCTGTTTCGAGATTTTCTCGCCATCGGCAGTTGGAAAAGTCCCCTCCATAGCCATGATGCGAAGATAGGCACTAAGATTATCCGTGCCGGACTCCATCATTCGCTGCTTGATGGCAGCAAGCTCTTTTTCATCTACGAAGAATTTGACCTGTATCGGTCGCTTGCGATTCCTGTTATCTGGCAAAGATACCGCCCTCCGAATTTTGAATATGCGCTCTGATAGTTGCTTCGTGTTCTTTGCAATAAGCATAACTATTCCGCATAAAATCCTCGATACTCTGACTCTGGTACATGGCATCCAGCGTGTCCAAAATTGGTTTGCCATCCACCACCATATCGAAAAAATAGGGGTAGATGCAGCCGCCGTTCTCTCTGGGGAAGTAGGGATTGATGGAACTGAGTCGTTCATCCTTCATCACAGACTCAACCACCATTTCACTCAAAATCCATTTGAGTGATGGGCGTTCATATTCGTCGTAACTGTCTCCGAACAACCTATTCCATACATGGAACCAAACAAAATGTATGATCTCGTGTATTCCACCACCGATAGCGCCTCTTTCGCTGTTTAGATAGAAAGTATCATAACAGCGTTCTTTTAGAAACCGTGGTTCAATGGGATTCAAGCTCAAATTGCACTGTATGTCGTTAAATAAGTTGGCACAATCCACGTCAAAGGCATCCGATAAAGCTGCTGTAATCTGTGGCTTACAAGCGTTCCAATGGCGAATATATAAAGCTACCTTTTCATTGATCGTATCTTCTAACTTGGCATAAACGGCTCGCATTGTTCGCTCAATGTATTCGTTCCTCTCGGAGAAAGGCAAACTGATAGCATAGGCTTTATCAAGCTGCGGATAGAAACGGTATAGGGGTTCAGACCAAAAGGCTGATTCGGCTTCGGTCTGAACGTCCATAATCCGCTGAATCATATAATCAACGCCCGGATTTACAAATTCAATGTCCATAGTCTTCTCCAATCAAAAGCAAAACGGATTTACCACATTCTCCGCCCCGAACACTTTTATCGCCATTCGATACATTGCCTTGGCGTGAATGCGGTCATGCCAAATAAGTCGACGAAGCACCTTACGGAGAGACCAATCCTCGCCATAGCTGCCTTTTCTGACAGTATTTTGCAGAAAATCAGGGTTAGATTCAAGCGATTCAAATCCCCGCTTGCGGCATTCGTATATGTTGCCGTCATTATCGGCATCCACAGCAATCTCCGCAAAATAATATGTATTCACATTCTTTGTATGCTCGTACATTTCATTTGCTGTGCGGGGGACTCGTCCGTAAAAGGTCTTGCGCTCCGGTATGGCGGCTTCGTTCTTATCCGGGATAGATTCGTACAATGTGAGGAAATCCTTTGCTGACTTCAGCGCAAGGGTTTTAAGCATCTCATATTCTTCTATTGTCAGTTGTGCTTGTTCGCTTTCAAAAAGCACATCGGAATCCGCATCCCGAATCGTAAGCTCGGAGCGTTTTTCTCCGACGATCACGATTTCTGTTTTGCCTGCGGCATCCATGCCCAGCCAGTTGCAGTAAGAAACGATTTCCTGTGGCATTTTTTCCTTTGCGATTTCAAGGCTTTCGCCACGGGTATATGCACCGACAAAATTTGTGGCATACAGCAAGGTGTCGTTGCCATTATGCTCCCATACGCAGTTAATTATCATAACGCTCCTCCGATCTGAGGTTGCTCCGAAGATCAATACTCGTTGATCGCTTCAAGATCTTCCTCTGGATTGCTGTCCATATTGAACGTAAAAGACAATAAATTTTCCATCCGACGAACCTCTCGCTTGTGTGTGTACACACATTGTAGCACGGCGATAGTTCGGTTTTCAATAGGCTTTTCAAAAGTCAGCACTTTAAAATGTAGCTTTCCTGCGTTCGCAAGCCGATTTGACGTCTTTTACGTTGCCGGCCATACTCAGCATTGAAATACCCGTCTATCGGCTTTACCGTTTTGTGGGGTAATTAGCACAAGCGCAAATATTCATGCTCATCAGAGAGCGATGTTCATTATAGCGTGATTTACTGTTTCGTAGGGGTTTACCACGAGGATGGCAACTACTTCACCCGTTTTACTATCCTTATCTTACAGAGCAGAAAACAAACGTTTTTCGACCCTTAAACGCACAAAACAGGTGGCATCCAACCGAAGTTGAATGTCGCCTGTTTTGTCCAATCCTGTTTCGCAGTTGCCGATTTCGTAATTTTCTCAAATTACTGTCTTATCGGCACACGCCTCACGCGGCCCCTCTTTTTTATAACAGCATCCACCGGCAAGCCTACCCTTTTTGGGGTCACAAAAAGGTAGGCCTAACGGGAGAATCCCATGATAAAAGGCCCTGCCGCAAGGTAGGCAGGGCCGATAAACCGCAATGCAATTAAACCGCAATGCAATATTAAGAATCAAATTTCCGGCTTCATCCAAGCCCCATCTTTCAAACACTCCAGATGCACATGGGAAGCCAAATCCGCCTCGGCAGGGATGGCCGCGACCACCCCAATCACATCCCCGGCGGCCGCATCGCCGCCCACAACACAGCTGGGTGTAACCCCGCAATACCGCCAGGTGCAGCCGTTTGCATCAACGATCTCCACCACACCGCCCCAAAGCGCATCGTCCTCCACAACAGAGACCCGCCCGCCCTTCACGGCGGGCACTTCATCCCCGGCAGCAGCGGCAGCATCCACGCCATTGTGCGTCCGCCAATCGCCAAGGGTTGCATTGTACACCAGCTCGTCGCCGCTGTAGGGGGCCAGCACCTTACCCTGCCAGAAGTCCGAAGGCTTTGCCGCAGCACCGGACGGCGCAGCAGAAGCGGCGGGTGCGGGCGATGCAGCGGGCACACCGGAAGCAGCATCCGAGGATGGCGATGCCGATGAGGCAGGCGCAGGCGTGCGCACCGGCTCGGGCTGGGTCGTATCGGGTTTGTTTACGGTCGTATCGTCCTGCCATGGGGTCTCCTCCTGTGCGGTGCCGGTCAGCTCAACAACATGGTTCAAGACACTGCGCAGCGCCAGCACCCCGGCCGCCGTGGCCGCAAACACCACCGCCAGACAGGCCAGATACAGCCCCTTCTGCTTAAAAAAATGCTTCAAATGCTCCATCGTCCCCGGTCCTTTCGGCAAAATTTGTGTATGCCGTTAGTTTGGACCGGGGACGATGGGTTTATTCACACATTTTGTAGGACTGTACACAAAAGGCCCCCTCTGCGAGGGGGCTGCTCTGGGTCGCGCCTTATTTCTCGTGCAGCACGTCCAAAAGTTCCATCACCCGCATGGTGCGCATCCGGGCTGCAGCCTCGGCATCCGCGTCTTTTTCCGCAATGATCCGTGCAAACTCCGCAAATTCATAGGCCATACGGTGGCGTTCCAGCTTGGGGCCGTCCACACGGGTGCCGCCGCCGCGCACGCCGCCCAGTACACTGTACACCACGGGCAGGGCGTTGGTGCCGCCCTCCACTACCAGGTAACCGCCCGGCCCTTGCAAAACCATGCCGTTGCGGCCCTCGCTGTCCTTGGCGGCCAGCGCCGCTGCTGTGAACCCGCCGTAGTCCAGCAGCGCCAGACCGGCAGTATCTATGCCGTTTGGCCCGCAGCTGGGGCGGTACTCGGCCCTGCCGGGCACGCCCAGCAGCCCGCACAGCAGGTGCAGGTTGTAAACGTTCATGTCGTTCAGCGCACCGCCCAGACAAGCCGGGTCAAAGGTGGTGTTCCAGATGCCCTTCAGGTAGTCATCGTACCGGGCGCTGCGGGCGCAGAAGCTGGCCATCGCGCCGCGCACCTCACCGATCTTGGGCAGTTCGGCCTGCAAAAAGGCGTACTGCGGCAGGTAGGGGATCGTGATAGCCTCCATCAGCACCAGCCCCTTGGCGTCCGCCAGGGCAAACAGCTCCCGCGCCTCGGCCGCTGTGGCGGTGAAGGGCTTTTCCAGCAGCACATGATACCCCGCCTGCAGCGCCCGCTTGGCCGCCGCATAATGCAGGTGGTTGGCCGTGCCGATGTACACGGCATCGAACCCGCCCGCCGCGTAGGCTGCGGCCTCGTCGGTATACACGGCCGGCACGCCGTACTCCGCCACCCAGGCATGGGCCTTCTCGGCGCTCTGCGGCCGGCAGACAATCGCCGTCACCTCGACCTCCGGCCAGTTTCCGATCTCCCGCATTACCTCCGCCACGATCCGGCTGGTAGACAACACTGCAATTTGTAAAGCCATTTTCAGCACCTCGCACATCTTCATTTGTGGGTATTATAGCATGATTTTCTTATTCCCGCCTGACGGCTTAAGCACCGCTCCGGCATGCACCTCGGCCAGATGCCGGTATTCCTCCCCATTTGCCGCAATAGAAGCTTTCTGTTTCTCCGAAACCGTCCTAACCACCTTTCCCGGCACCCCCACAACAAGGCTCCCCGCCGGGATAACGGCATTTTCCGTCACCAGGGCCCCTGCTGCCACCAGCGAGCCGGCCCCAATCACCGCACCGTTCAAAATCGTGGCGTGCATGCCGATCAGACAATCATCCCCCACGGTACATCCATGCACCACGGCACTGTGGCCAATGGACACATTCCGTCCAACCACCACATCCAGCCCCGGGCCGGTGTGCAGCACGGCGTTGTCCTGCACGTTGCTGCCCGCACCAACGGTGATGCGCCCGGTATCGGCCCGCAGCACCGCGCCGTACCAGACGCTGCTCTCCTCGGCCAGGGTCACATCCCCCGCCAGCGTGGCGTTGTCCGCCACAAACGCCGCCGCACCCACCTGCGGCGCACGGCCATCCACTTTATAAATCGCCATAACAGCCCCTCCTAATTGCTTTTCTCCATCATACACCTCCGCCCTTAAAATTGCAAAGCCTGCGCCCCTGTGCTACAATATACCTATCATAACCCTCACACCGCAAGGAGACCCATTATGCCCATCACCCCCACCAACATCAAACTCATCTGCAGCGACATCGACGGCACGCTGCTGCAATACGGCAAAAAGACACTGGAAGCACAAATCCTCTCCCAAATCAAAGCCCTCTCCGCCCGGGGCATCCTGTTCTGCCCGGCGTCGGGGCGGCAGTACACCAGCCTGCGCAAACTGTTTGAGCCGGTAGCCGACTGCTGCGTTTTCCTGTGCGAAAACGGCGGCGTGCTGTACAAAAACGAGCGGTGCATCGGCAAGACCCCCATGCCCCGCGCCCTGGCCGAGGAGATTGCCTGGGACATGTGGAACCGCTGCGACGGTCAGGGCGAGGTCATGCTCTCCGGCCAGTGCTGCGGCTATCTGATGTCCCGCGGCTTAGGGATGGCGGACCGCGTAAAATTCATCGGCAACAAGTACAAATTCATCCACGACCCTGCCGAGATCCCCGAGGACATCGTCAAGGTCAGCGTCTATCTGCACGAGGGCGTGGAAAAGTACGTTGACCGCTTCGTCCCCCGCTGGCAGCAGGCCAATGCCGCCGTGGCCGGGCCGTACTGGATCGACACCACCCTGGCCAACAAGGGCACCGGCGTGGCGCTGCTTTGCAAAACGCTGGGCATCACCCCCGCCGAGGTCATGGCCTTTGGCGACAACTTCAACGACACCGCCATGCTGGACCTGGTGGGCACGCCCTACATCATGGACAGCGCCGCCCCCGCCCTGCGCGCCCGCTACCCGCTGCACACGCCCCGGCCCGAGGACGTGCTTCGTACCCTTTTGGCATACATATGACCCAAATGGCATATGTACAGCCAGCGCCCCACCCGTATCCCTTGTTGTACCCGCATGGAGAATCCGCCCATCCTCAACCGCATATTTTACGCACAAATCGCCAAAATGTACGACGATAAATGCTCTGTTTTCGGTTGACGCTCACGCCGCAGTGTGTTATTATTATAACGACTTAATGGAGAAGCTCCGCCCAGATTCCGCGGAGAATTAGGAGGAAACCGAAATGAAAGAATTCGTCTATACGATCAAAGAGCCCGTTGGCATCCACGCCCGTCCCGCCGGCATGCTGGCCAAAGAGGCCAAGGCCTGCCAGAGCACCGTTACCATCGTGGACAAGAACGGCAAGTCCGTTGACGCCACCCGCCTGATGGCCCTGATGGGCATGGGCATCAAGTGCGGCGATACCGTTACCGTCCGCATCGAGGGCGCTGACGAGGACACCGCTGCCCCCGCCATGGAGAAGTTCTTCTCCGAGCATCTGTAAACCTTATTGCACCACCCGGCCGCGGCAGCCCCAACCAAACGGAGGCCGCGGCTTTTTTCGCATCCTACATGAAAAGGGAGGATTTTGCACGATGATCACCATTCAGGGCAAGGGCGTTTCCGCCGGCGTGGGCGTAGGCCCGCTGTACTACTATCGCCGCGCCACCGCCGAGATCAAGCGCTATACCGTAGAAGATACCGATGCCGAGTGGCATCGTTTCAAGGGTGCCCAGACCGGCGCCGTGGAGCAGCTGGGCCAGCTGGCCGAGCAGGCCCGCGCCGAGGCCGGCGACGAAGCCGCCATGCTGTTTGAGACCCACCAGATGATGGCTGAGGACCTGGACTACGAGGAAGCCATCGAGGACCGCATCACCAACCAGAAGATGAACGCCGAGGCCGCCGTCTCCGACACCGCCGAGCAGTTTGCCGAGATGTTCGCCTCCATGGATGATGCCTACATGCAGGCCCGCGCCGCCGACGTCAAGGACGTCAGCCAGCGCATCCTCAGCATCCTGTGCGGTGTGGTGCAGGGCGGCATCGCCTCCGACGTGCCGGTCCTGCTGGCCGCCGACGACCTGGCTCCCTCCGAGACCATCCAGCTGGACAAGTCCAAGATTTTGGGCTTCATCACGGCAGGCGGTTCCGGCTCCAGCCACACCGCCATCCTGGCCCGCACCATGGGCATCCCCGCCATCGTCGGCGTGGGCGACGCCCTCAAGCCTGAGTACGAAGGCCGCCAGGCCATCGCCGACGGCAGCACCGGCGCACTGGTCATCGACCCCGATGACGACACCCGCGACCGCCTGCTGAAGAAGCGTGAGGAGCAGCAGCGCCTGCAGCGCCTGCTGGAGACCCTGAAGGGCCAGCCCAACGTGACCAAGGACGGCAAGACCGTCCGCATCTACTGCAACATCGGCTCGCCCGAGGACGTCCACGCCGTGCAGGTCAACGACGGCGGCGGCATCGGCCTGTTCCGCAGCGAGTTCCTCTATCTGAACTCCTCCACCTTCCCCACCGAGGACGAGCAGTTCGAGGCCTACAAGCATGTCTTGTCCGACATGGATGGCAAAGAGGTCATCATCCGCACGCTGGACATCGGCGCCGACAAGCAGATCGGCTACTTTGACCTGCCCAAAGAGGACAACCCCGCCATGGGCATGCGCGCCCTGCGCATCTGCCTGACCCGCCCGGAGATCTTCCGCACCCAGCTGCGCGCCCTGTTCCGCGCCTCTGCCTACGGCAAGCTGGGCATCATGTTCCCCATGGTCACCAGCGTGTGGGAAGTGCGGGAAGCCAAGAAGCTGTGCGAGGAAGTCAAGCGCGACCTCAAGCATGAGGGCATCCCCTACAGCGAGGACGTGCAGATCGGCATCATGATCGAGACCCCGGCCGCCGCCATCAACAGCGACCGTCTGGCCAAGGAAGTCGACTTCTTCAGCATCGGCACCAACGACCTGACCCAGTACACCCTGGCCTGCGACCGCCAGAACAACGACCTGGGCCGCTTCTACGATCCGCACCATCCCGCCGTGCTGCGCCTGATCAAGCTGGTCACCGAGAACGCCCACAAGAACGGCATCTGGGTCGGCATCTGCGGCGAGCTGGGCGCTGACCTGGCCCTGACCGAGACTTTCCTGGCCATGGGCCTGGACGAGCTCTCCGTCACCCCCCGCGCCGTGCTGCCGCTGCGCAACGCTGTCCGCATGACCGACACCCGCGAAAGCGCCGAACGCCTCATGGCTGAACTGGATGCTGACTATACGGCTAGATAAATTTTAATAGCATACCTACGGGCGCCACCACCATGCGGTGACGCCCTTTTATTATGGGTTGCTTCCATAAGGGCCTTCCTTTTTGTGACCAAAAAGGAAGCGAAAAAGTCTCGCTGTTCCGAGGCAGCGCGCTTAGCGGCCAAAACGATGGCCGCCAAGCGCCGACGCCCCGTTTTGGCCCCGGAGGGGTCAATCGGAGAGAAGTAAAAAAGCGTTAAGAACCGTGCAGCACTCCTGCACGGTTTAGCTTTTTTGCTTCTCGACCTCCTCTTTGGGGTTCTTAGGGGCGAGCAGCCCCTAAGCCGTGCCCCGCGCCTCGGAAGTAGCGGGACTTTTCTGCTACTCTTTTGGTCACAAAAGAGTAGGCATAACGGCAACCGCCAACTAAAAAAGGCCCTGCCGCAAGGTAGGCAGGGCCGTCAGGCGCAATATTAAAACTAAAACAATCACAAAACCTTCGACAAAAACGCCTTCAACCGCTCGTTTTCCGGGTTGGCAAAAAACTCCTTCGGCGGTTTGTCGACCTTGACGACGCCTTCGTCAATAAAAATCACACGGCTCGCCACCTCGCGGGCAAATCCCATCTCGTGGGTCACACACACCATCGTCATACCGCTGCGGGCCAGTTCCTTCATCAGCTCCAGCACCTCGCCCACCATCTCGGGGTCAAGGGCCGAGGTCGGCTCGTCGAACAGCAGCACATCGGGGTTCATGGCCAGCGCACGCACAATGGCAATGCGCTGCTTCTGCCCGCCGGAAAGCATGTTCGGGTAGGTGTCGGCCTTGTCGGCCAGGCCGATGCGCTCCAGCAGCTCCATCGCCTTGGCGTCAGCTTCGGCCTGCTTCATCAGGCCCAGCTTGACCGGGGCCAGCGTGATGTTCTTTTTCACCGTCAGGTGGGGGAACAGGTTGAAATGCTGGAACACCATGCCCATCTTCTGGCGCACATGGTCAATGTCGTGGTCGGTCACGGCCTTGCCGTTGAAGATGACCTCGCCGCCGTCCGGCTCTTCCAGCCGGTTCAGGCAGCGCAGGAACGTGGATTTGCCGCAGCCGGAGGGGCCGACCAGCACCACGCAGTCGCCTTTGTCAATGGTCAGGTCTACGCCTTTCAGCACCTGCAGACCGCCGTAATTCTTTTTCAGTCCTTTAACGTCGATCACTTTGTGCCAGCCTCCTCTCAAATTTTGCCAGCAGCGCGCTGAACAGCATGACCAGCACCAGATAGGTGGCGGCAACGCCCAGCAGCGGGAACATGGGTTCGTAGGTACGGTTCATAACGCCCTGGGCCGCATACAGCAGCTCCTTGCCGCCGATGACCGTGATCAGCGAGGAATCCTTCAGCAGCATGATGAACTCGTTGCCCAAAGACGGCAAAATGGACCGGATCGCCTGGGGAATGATGATTCCAAACATCGTGGTCATGTAATTCAGGCCCAGGCTGCGCCCGGCTTCCATCTGGCCGGGGTCCACCGCCATCAGGCCGCCGCGGATGACCTCCGACACATACGCGCCGGAGTTGATGCCCAGCGCCAGTGCGCCGACCATGGTAAAGTTGCGGCTGCTGGCAAAGATGACCATGCTCATGATGAGCAGCTGCACCATCATAGGCGTGCCGCGGATGACCGTGACATACACCTGGCACACGGCATTCAGCACACCCAGGATCGGGTTGCGGTGGTGGGGTTTCTGCTGGGCATGACCCACGCGGACCATAGCCACGATGGCGCCCAGCACAACGCCCAGTACCAGCGCAATGGCTGTTACCAACAGCGTGGTACCCACGCCCTTAAAATACTGCTGCCAGCGGTCAGAATACAAAAACGCCTGGTAGAATTTCACAAAGAAATCCTGTCCAAAGTTCAGCTTATCGCCGTTTTTTGCCATTTCTGAAAGCATTTCAAACTGTGCTTCCATCGCACCACAACCTTTCCCGGCCGCGCCGGTGATCTTTTACGGGTTCCTAGGGTGTATCTGATAAGTCAAAAGTGCTGGAAAATTCGCTGAAAAGCAACAGCTGCAAGGCGCGAATCCGCTGCAATACTGGATGTATTGCAAGGATGAGCAACGCAGCAGATGTGCTTTTTAGTAGAATTGAACAGCGCTGAGGACTTTTCAGATACACCCTAACAAACAAAAGGCGCGCCGGTGCTCCCGGCGTGCCCTTCCTCGGACAGTAGGTGTTCAAACGCCCCTACGTCAGATTTTACTCTGCCTTGATGTATTTGTCAACGATGCTCTGCAGGGTGCCGTCAGCCTGCAGCTCTTCCAGTGCGCCGTTGATGGCGTTCAGCAGCTCGGTGTTGCCCTTGGCCACGCCGATGGCGTAATCTTCCTGGGCATAAGCGGTATCCAGGATCTTCAGGCCGGGGTTGGCAGCCACGAACTCCTTGGCGGGGGCGTTGTCGATAACAACAGCGTCGACCTGGCCGTTGTTCAGGGCCTGCACAGCGGTCAGACCGTCGTCGTAAGCAACGACGCTGTCCTCGCCGAAGTCGTCGGTGCAGTAGATGTAACCGGTGGTGCCGCGCTGGGTGCCGATGATCTTGCCGGCCAGATCGTCAGCGGAAGCAATGTCAGAATCCTCGGGCACGATGATGGACTGGATGCCCTCGGCGTAGGTGTCGGAGAAGTCCATGACCTTCTGGCGCTCGTCGGTAACGGTAACGCCGGCCATGACCATGTCGCTCTTGCCGCTCTGGGTAGCCAGCAGGGCCGCGTCGAAGTCCATGTCGTCGACCTGCAGCTCCAGGCCCAGCTTTTCAGCAATGGCGCCGGCGACCTCAATGTCGATACCCTCGAGATCACCACTGTCGGTGGTCATCTCATACGGGGGGAAAGCGGCGTTGGTGGACATGGTCAGCTTGCCGGCGTTGACGGTGGTCACTTCACCGGCGGCCTCGTCGGTAGTTTCCTCAGAAGCAGCCTCGCTGGTCTCCTCGGAAGAAGCAGCCTCGCTGGAGGCAGCCTCAGAAGAAGCAGCAGAGGAAGCGGAGCCGCCGCAGGCGGCCAGGCTGAGCACCATAGCGGTGCCCATCAAAAGAGCAATCAGTTTTTTCATGGTATATTCCCTCGAATCTTATTCAATAAATTCCCAAGCCCTCACTTGGCATGTATCCAGTATAGTTGCATAAATATGTAAAGTCAATGTATAAAATCAAATTTTGGCACATTACTGCCGCCCGCGCCCCCCGCGCCCCCACTTTTTGTGCAATTTAGCAGAGAGGGTGCCTCCAAATTCTCAAAATTTCCCTCTTGACTTCCCCCAAATCTTGTGCTATAAATAAACTATCTTCATCCTGACAAAGCCATGAGGCAGACAAACGGAACGCACCCCAGCCACACAAGAGAGAACCGCCGCGGCAGACCCGCGTGGTGCAAGCGGTTTTGTGCGCAGCTGCGTTCTTACCACTGCCGAGCGCGGGGGCGAACCTCCGCCGGGTACGGCCCGTTACAGCCGGCACGAGCGGCGCTTACCTTATATAGAAGCGCAATCTGGGTGGAACCGTGGAGCTGCATGCTTCATCCCTTTTGTAAGCGAGGGATGGAGCATTTTTTATTGCATTTTTGTGCAATTGCAAAAGGAGCGTACAATCATGAAGATCATCTACAAAGACGGTACCGTCGCCGAGTGCCCGCAGGACCAGGAGCTGCATGTCCTGCGCCACACCGCTGCCCATATCATGGCCCAGGCCATCAAGCGCCTGTACCCCCAGGCTGACTTTGCTTTCGGCCCCGCCACCGAGAACGGCTTCTACTACGACGTCGACCTCGGCGACACCAAGCTGACCGACGAGGACCTGGCCGCCATCGAGAAAGAGATGAAGAAGATCTGCAAAGAGAATCTTCCCATCAAGCCCTTCATCCTGCCCCGTGCCGAAGCCGTCAAGCTGATGGAAGATCGCCAGGAGCACTACAAGATCGAGCATATGGCTGACCTGGCCGAGGAGACCGAGTTCAGCTTCTACCAGCAGGGCGAGTACGTGGACATGTGCATCGGACCCCACCTGACCTACACCAAGGCCCTGAAAGCCTTCAAGATCACCCAGCAGTCCGGCGCTTACTGGAAGAACGACAAAGAGAACAAGATGCTGACCCGTATCAACGGCGTAGCTTTCCGCAATCAGGAGGAGCTGGACGCCTGGGAGAAGCAGCAGCAGGAAGCCCGCGAGCGCGACCACCGCAAGATCGGCAAGGAAATGCGCCTGTTCATGACCGACGACCTGGTCGGCCGCGGCCTGCCCATGTTCCTGCCCAACGGCTACACCGTCTGGCAGGAGCTGGAAAACTATATCAAAGCCAAGGAGCGTGAGCGCGGCTATCTGCACGTCATGACTCCCTGCATCGGCACCGTGAACCTGTACCGCACCTCCGGCCACTGGGATCACTACCGCGAGAACATGTTCCCCGCCATGGAGATGGAGGGCGAGGATTACGTGCTGCGCCCGATGAACTGCCCCCACCACATGATGATCTACGCCAACCAGCCCCACAGCTACCGCCAGCTGCCCATCCGCATCGGTGAGATCGCTCACGACTTCCGCTATGAGTCCTCCGGCACCCTGAAGGGCATCGAGCGCGGCCGTCACTTCTGCCAGAACGACGCCCATCTGTTCTGCACCCCGGAGCAGATCAAGAGCGAAGTTGCCGACGTCTGCAGCCTGATCTTCGACGTCTACAAGGACTTCAACATCACCGATTACCGCTGCGTGCTGTCCCTGCGCGACCCCGCCGACAAGAAGAAGTACCATGACGACGACGCCATGTGGAACCATGCCGAGAACGCCCTGCGCGAGGTCCTGACCGAGCTGGGCATCCACTTTACCGAGGAGATCGGCGAGGCCGCCTTCTACGGCCCGAAGCTGGACGTCAACGTCAAGCCCGCTGTCGGCGCCGAATACACCCTGTCCACCTGCCAGCTGGACTTCTGCCTGCCCGCCAAGTTCCACCTGACCTATATCGACAAGGACGGCTCCGAAAAGACCCCCGTGGTCCTGCACCGCGCCATCCTCGGCTCTCTGGACCGCTTCATGGCCTATATGATCGAGGAGACCAAGGGCCGCTTCCCCACCTGGCTGGCCCCGACGCAGGTCAAGGTCCTGCCCGTCAGCGAAAAGACGCTGGACTACGCCCGCGCCGTCAACGACAGCCTGAAGGCCGCCGGCATCCGCGCCGTGCTGGATGAGTCCAACGAGAAGATTGGCTACAAGATCCGCCAGGCCCAGCAGGTCGACCGCGTGCCGTATATGCTGGTCCTCGGCGCCAAGGAAGTCGAAGCCAACAACATCAGCGTCCGCGACCGCAAGGGCGAGACCACCGCGATGTCTCTGGAAGATTTCACCGCCAAGGTTGTGGGCGAGATCAAGGATAAGACTTTTAACGTTTAATTTTCAGCTTTCTGCATAAAATGTGAAAAGGGAGGCACCGCGCGGCGGTGCCTCCCTTTTTCTATGGCAGCCACCCCGGCGGGAGCAGGGGCGCATATCTTGTATAGTACAGCAGCAAGGAGATAAACTGAAAGTTATAAACATCTTTGCAAATATACCATATCTATTAACTGTACACCACTCTCATAAATTGGGTGGTCATAATTGTCCGTAAAGAAATTCGGAATATTGTGAGAGCGGACAAATCCGCATTTTTCATAAAACGGTACGGTCAACGGGCTGTCACCTGTTCCAACCTGCAAAATAGAATATTCATCTGCATATTTACTTGCAAGGAAGTCAATCAATGCTTTCCCATATCCCATTCCATGATATTTCGGATTAACCGCAATATTCTTGATTTCAAGTATTCCGTTACCTTCATCGGTGACAACACATTCAGCTTTTACATCATTATCTTCAAGTACATACATAGTACCTTTTTCAAGATAACGGTCAATCATATTCTCTTGTTCATCAGCTAATAACAATAATGCTATAAATTGCTTTTTATTCTCATTCACTTCTCGGATTTTCATATCCATTACTCCGTCAAACTGGAATTTAGCAATTTCTAATTTTTTTGACGTTTCGATTCATTAAATGCCTGCCAAAGTGTTTATATAAAAATGTTTTTATCGCAGACATTTCTTGATGGTGTGCTTTTAGCAAGTCATCAGGCGAATCATAGACTCCAAAATCTTGATTAATTCCTTCACTCTGAATATATGTATTATTTCTATCAAAATCTATAATTGGATTTTTGAAGTCTTTTACGGCTACACCGTAACCACAAAATGCACCTTTACAATCACTATTTTTTTCCTGTAATTTTTGTAAATACTTTTTATCAAGAATAAACGCCTCTAACTCATACCATCTATCCTCAAAGTAAACTTCAACCCAACTATGAAATACATTTTGTGGTGCATTTTTATAGACAACCCCTGTCATTGCTCCCTTTTGTAATTTTTTATCAATGGTGAATCCATGTACCCTGCAAGGAATATTGCATGCCCTTAGTATTGCCATAAACAATGTTCCTTTTGTATTACATTGTCCATAACCATCTGCCAAAACCTTTGATGCAGGAACATTATCATCAATATTATATCCAAACAATATTTCATCCCTAACAAAATCATAAATCGATTTTAAGCGTTCAAATTCATTTATATTTTTCCATCTTCTTTCCCAAATTAACTGCTGTATGTTTTCGTTGGAATAATCTAACATTTTTGTTTCTTTTAAATATCTGTCCATAATGCACCTTCACAAATTTATCTGACTGTTATAAACGCACGAACACCTGCAACAGTCAAAAAAATACATCCCTGAGGAGGCAGTACCATAGGGGTACCTCCGCATTTTCTTCATTATACCATAATAAGCCCTGCACCGGTAGCTGTAGGTTCCGGTGCAGGGCTTATTTTATGCTGAAATTTACTGCGTTGGTTTATGCCTTGTCCACGGCGTAGTCGGACCAGCTGTCGGCGGTGGCGGCACCGGAGGTATCCACATTAGTGCTGTAGCTCCCCACAGTAACGGTCACATCACTGGTCCCCTGCACATACACAGTACCATCGGTGCCTTTCACCGTCACGGACTGACCGTTCTCGTCCACGGTCAGTTGCTTTTTCCCCCATTTCATGGTAAAATATAATATCTATCAGTATGCAAACTATCACCCATTATATAAAAGGAAAAGGTGCCCTCCATGGCTGAAAACAATCATACCCTCCCTGCCGATGGCTGGACGACCGTCATCCGCCCCAAAACCGGGTGGTTTGACATCGACCTGCACGAGCTTTGGCAATACCGTGACCTTATCGTGATGTTCGTCAAGCGCAACTTCACCGTGCTGTATAAACAAACGATTTTGGGCCCCGCGTGGATCATCCTCAACCCGCTTATCACCACCATCATCTTCAACGTGGTGTTCGGCGGCATGGCCAATATGCCCACCGACGGCGTGCCCGGTTTCCTGTTTTACATGGCCGGCAACACCGTGTGGGCTTTCTTCGCCAACTGCGTCAACAACACGGCCAACACCTTTGTCACCAACTCGCAGATATTCGGCAAGGTGTACTTTCCGCGCCTGACGATGCCCGTCAGCCAGGTGCTGACCAGCCTCATCAACTTCTTCATCCAGGCGGCCATGTACCTGATTTTCTGGATCTACTTCTTCGCCACCGGCAGCGGCATACACTTCACGCTGTGGCTGCTGGCCATACCCTTCGTCATCCTCGAGGTCATGCTGCTGGGCCTGGGCGTCGGCATCATCGTGTCGTCGCTCACCACCAAGTACCGCGACCTCGCCATTGCCGTGGGCTTCGGCGTACAGCTGTGGATGTACGCCTCCCCCGTGGTCTACCCGCTGTCCATGTTGGAATCCAGCCCCCGCCTGAAAGTTCTGGTCCAGCTCAACCCCATGACCTCGCCCATCGAAATTTTCCGCATGGCAACGCTGGGTACCGGCACGGTCACCGCCTTTGGCATCGTATACAGCCTGGTGTTCACCGCGGCGGCGCTGGTGCTGGGCGTGGTGCTGTTCAGCCGCATCGAAAAGACCTTTATGGATACCGTGTAAGGAGGGGCGCAAGATGGCTACAACCGAAAAACGCCCCGTTATCGAAGTCACGGGGTTAAAAAAGCAGTACAAACTCGGCCAGATCGGCGGCGGCACGCTGACCCACGACCTGCAAAGCTGGTGGGCGCGCGTCCGCGGCAAAGAGGACCCCAACACCGTCATTGGCACCGACCAGCGCCTCTTCGGCCAGACCTTTATGGCACTGAACGGCGTGGACCTGACCGTCTGCCAGGGCGAGGCCCTGGGCATCATTGGCCGCAACGGCGCGGGCAAATCCACGCTGCTCAAGCTGCTGTCCCGCATCACCGCCCCCACCGAGGGCGAGATCAAAATTCGCGGCCGCGTGGCCTCCATGCTGGAAGTCGGCACCGGCTTCAACAACGAAATGACCGGCCGCGAAAACATCTATATGAACGGCGCAATCTTGGGCATGACCAAGGCCGAGATCGACGCCAAACTGCCCCAGATCATCGAATTTTCGGAGTGCGGTGACTTCATCGACACCCCCGTCAAGCGCTATTCCAGCGGCATGTTCGTCAAGCTGGCCTTCGCCGTCGCTGCCCATCTGGACAGCGAGATCATGGTCATGGACGAGGTCCTGGCCGTGGGCGACATGAAGTTCCAGCAGAAATGCCTGGGCAAAATGAGCGATGTCGCCAACCAGGACGGCCGCACCGTGCTCTACGTCAGCCACAACATGTCCACCATCCGCCAGCTGTGCACCCGCTGCGTGGTGCTGGATAAAGGCAGGGTCATCTTCGACGGCGACGTCGAACAGGCCATCGCCGTCTACATGGACACTACCGACGTCAACGTCGTCCACTACGACCTGGCTGACGTGGCCCGCATGACCGGCAGCGCCGGCAAGCGCCTGCGACTGGAGACCCTCGACTTTGTGGGCAGGGAATCCAGCGTGTTTGCCGACACCGAGAAGATGAAAATTAAAATCACCTGGCGCGTGTCCGAGCCTTTCACCGGCATCCACATGAAGATGAACCTCCACGCGCGGGATTCCAGCCCCGTGGGCATCACCCACCCGGTGGACCTGGGCGCCGCCGAGCCGGGCAAACTCTACACCACGGTGTTTGAGTTCGACCCAAGTCTTTTGGGCGAGGGCCAGTATTTCTTCTACCTCGACATCTTTGATGGCGCGCTGGCCCAGGCCGTCTGCCTGGACAAGCCCGTGACCGAGTTTGCCTTCGAGGTCACCAACAGCGACCTGACCATGCCCGAGTGGGCCTCCGGCTGGGGCCGCATCCACTTCCCGCCGGTCAAGCTGCTGGCGGACGGAGAATAATTTTTCATGAAGCCGAATCTTTACATCTGCCACACCGCCTATCAGGTGCTTGTCGACCTGCTGCGGGCCTCCCGCACTGACGGCCAGCCCCACACCATGGTGCTTTCCGCCGCCGTGCCGGAGCCGCAATCTCTGGCTAAAAGGCTGGAGGCCACCGGCGCTGTCAAAGTCGTTATCGTGGACGAGACCCGCTGGCCGGGCACCGTCACCGGCCCCTTCGCCGCCCGGCGCGCCCGCCGGGCTTTCGAGAAGCTGTGCGGCTGGCGCTTTACCCGCGCCGCCTATAACGAGGTGCGCATCCACAACGATTGGAGCGTGCTGGGCCGCTACCTGCAGGACTGCCATGCCGGGTATATCCTGTGCGAGGACACCTTCGCCAGCACCCTCGGCCCCGACCAGCACCTTGTCACCGACCAGCGCGCCGCCCCCGATTTTGCCGGGAAGCGGCGCACCGGAAAAGGCTACCTTTACTGGGGCGACAGCCCGTGGTGCGCAAAAGTGGAAAGCGAGGACGCCGCGAAATGCACGCTGTTCCCCGCCAGCCGCTTGGTAACCGACAGCAAGCGCGAACTGCTGGAAAGCCTGACCGACGCCGAAAAAGCGATGGTGCGCAGTGTTTTTCTCACCCAGCCCCTGCCCGAAAATGCCGCCGGGGCCACCCTGCTTTTGCCCCGCAGCTTTGTGGAGGACGGCCTGATGACACAAGCTGAGCAGAACGCGATGTTCAAAGCGGTCGCCGCCAAATACACCGCCGGGCCGCTGTTCATCAAGACCCACCCGCGGGACACCACCGACTACCACGCCCTGTTCCCCGACGCGGTGATCTTAGAGCGCACGATGCCCAGCGAAGTGCTGAACTTCTGCCTTCCCTTCAAATTTGCCCGCGCCGTCACGGTCCAAAGCTTTGTGCTTCGTGCGTTTACTGCGGCGGATGAGAAGATTCTTCTCTCCCTTGAGGAGGCCCAGGCTCTTTTGAATTAAATGTCCGCCCCCCGTTCGCGGGCACCCTGCGCCCGCTCTCTCTTTCTTAACGGCATCCTGCCGTCAGGTCATCCTTTTTTGTGACCAAAAAAGGATGCGAAAAAAGTCCCGCTGTTGCGAGGCAGCGGACCCCGCCCTAGGGGCTGCACGCCCCTAGGAACCCCGAAGATGAGGTCGGAGAATGCAAAGACTAAAAAACGCAGGAGTGCTGCGTTTTTCTTAACGTCTTTGCATCCTCCTCCGAAACAGCCCCGTTGGGGCTAGATTCCTCTACAATTTTAGACGACTACTATAAAATTGCAGAGCGTTAGAGAGGCCCCCTCTGCGAGGGGCCTCCCATGCGCACCTACAACCCACGCAACTGTCCTGTGCGATTTCAGCGCCAAAAGGCCATTGGCGGCTACATTGCCGATTTCTACTGTGCCAGCGCCCGCCTTATCGTTGAACTGGACGGTTCCCAGCATTATACGCCGGAACAACAGCAGGCCGATGCCCGCCGCACTGCGTATTTTACCGCCAACCATCTTACCGTATTACGCTTCACCAATCTGGATATAGATAAAAATTTTCCCGGCGTATGCCAGACAATTGGCAGCGCCCTGCAACGCGAGGTATCTTTATGAAAACAATCGCTGTGATCCCTGCCCGTTATGCAAGCACCCGTATGCCCGGCAAGCCGCTGGCGGATGTGCTGGGCAAGCCCATGATCTGGTGGGTCTACCAGGCCGCCAAGGCCTACCCCAAGCTGGATGACGTCCTCATTGCTACCGATGACGAGCGCATCGCCGATGCCTGCAAGACCTACGGCATGCGCTATCTGATGACCAGCCCCGACCACGATACCCCTACCGGCCGCATCTGGGAGGTCAGCACCGTCGAGGATGCCGACCTTTACCTGCAGCTGATGGGCGACGAGCCGCTGGTCAACCCCGCCGCCTTTGACCTCATCCTGCCGGATACCCTGCCCGAGGACCCCTGCTACGTCGCCGTCCTCACCAACATTATGGAGCATCCCGCCGACGTCATCGACTTTTCCAACCAGAAGGTCGTCACCAATGCGGCGCGGGAGATCCTGCTCATCTCCCGCAGCCCCATCCCCTACCCGAAAGGCACCCTCGACTTCGAGTACGAGAAGGTCACCGGCATCCAGCTGTACAGCAAGCAGGCGCTGGCGTTCTACCACGCCACCCCCAAATCTATCCTGGAAAAAGCCGAAGAGAACGATATGATGCGCTTTATTGAGAACGGCCACAAGGTCCACGCCATCGTAAGCCCCTACAAGACCGTCAGCGTGGACACCCCCAAGGATCTGGCCCTTGTCAACACGATTTTAAAGGAGAAACAGCATGGCTGATGTAAAACTGCTGGATTGCACCCTGCGTGACGGCGGTTATATCAACGATTGGCACTGGGGTCTTGGCTCCGCCCGCCGCATCATCCAATCCCTGACCCGTGCCGGCACCGACATCGTCGAGGTCGGCTTCCTGCGCAATGTGGACAGCTACGACCCCGACGTCACCGTCTGCAACACCATCGAGGAGCTGAACCGCCTGCTGCCGCCGGAATCCCAGCGCGGCCACACCATCTACTCCGGCATGGCCATGCGCTCCAACTACGACATCTCGAAGCTCTCCCCCTATGACGGCCACGGCATCGAGATCATCCGCATCACCGCCCATGACTACGACATCCGCGACGGCATGGACTTTGCCCGCGAGGTCAAGGCCCGGGGCTACAAGCTGTCCATCAACCCCATCAACATTATGGGCTACGCCGACAAGGACCTGCTGTGGATCTTTGACCAGGTCAACGCTATCCACCCGTGGCAGTTCTCCATTGTGGATACCTTCGGCAGCATGCGCCGCCGGGATTTAGAGCGCATCGTCAGCCTGGCCGACCATAACCTGGCCCCGGACATCCGGCTGGGCCTGCATCTGCATGAGAACATGGCCCTCAGCTTCTGCCTGGCGCAGGAGTTTCTCGATAAGCCGCTGCTGCGGGACAAAACCGTGGACGGCAGCCTGAACGGCATGGGCCGCACCCCCGGCAACCTGCCCATCGAGCTGGTGGCCGACTACTGCAACGAAAACCTCAACACCCACTACGATCTGGATGAGATCATGGACGCCATCCAGGATCACATTGCCCCCATCAAGGGCGAAAGCGCCTGGGGCTATTCCCCGGCCTACTTCCTGTCCGCCCGGTTCAACCTGCACCGCAATTACGCCGAGCATTACCTCCACAAGGGCGACCTGACCAACCGGGACATCAACCATCTGCTGGCCGCCATCGCCCCCGGCAAAAAGACCGCCTTCGACGCCGCCTACGCGGACAAGCTCTACACCGAGTACAAGAACCGCCGCATCGACGACGAAGCGGCCCTCGCCGCCCTGCACACTGCCTTTGCGGGCAAGCGGGTGCTGATCCTGGCCCCGGGTGCCACCCTGGCTGCCGAGGAAGGCCGCGCCGCTGTGGCGGCCGCCGACGCCGACGTGACCATTTCGGCCAACTTTGTGCCGGACTTTGTAAAGCCGGACTATGCGTTTTTCACCAACGCCAAGCGGTTTGACGAAAGCACCGCCTACCCCTGCCCGCTGATCCTGACCAGCAACCTGCGCGCTGCTGCCGATGCCACCGTCGTCAACTACGACCGGCTTTCCGGCACCGATGCCCAGGGCGGCAACAGTGTGCTGATGCTGCTGCGGCTGCTGCGCCTGTGCAATGCAGCTGAAGTGTTGCTGGCGGGCGCCGACGGCTACCGTCCCGGCACCGCCGCCTACGCGGACACGGGCCTGCACACCCACACGGGGCGCGGCGCCGCCTACAACGCCCAGCTGGCCGGGGCCATCCGCGCCGCCGGGCTGCCGGTGCGCTTCATCACCCCCAGCGAATACGAAAGGGCGTAATTTATGATCCGTTTACTGGTGCTGGACGTGGACGGCACACTGACCGACGGCGGCATCTACTACGATTCCACCGGCAACGAGCTGAAAAAGTTCGGCGTGAAAGACGGCGCCGGGCTGGTGCTGGCCCGTACCGCAGGCATCCGCGTGATGATCTGCACCGGGCGCGAGTGCGAAGCCGTCCGCCGCCGCGCTGCCGACCTGAAGATCACCGATATTTACCAGAACGTCCCCCACAAGGCGGACTTTTTGCAGAATTTTTTTGCCGAAAACGGCTATGCCCGCGAGGAGATCGCCTACTGCGGCGACGACCTGAACGACCTGGCTGCCATGGCGCTGTGCGGCTTTGTGGCCTGCCCGGCGGATGCCGCGCCCGAAGTAAAGGCCCGCGCCGACTACCAGTGTCCCCAGCGCGGCGGCGAAGGTGCCGTTCGCGGTGCGGTCGAGCACATCCTGCGCACCGACGGCCGCTGGCACGATGCCGTTAAAGCGGCGTTTCACGTAAACGTGTAATTTCGGCCACCCTTTAAAAGGCCCCCTTGTGCAAAGGGAGGCGCTCTCATCTCTACGATCCGGAGGCCCCCATGCCCCAACCCAACACCAAAACCAAATACCGCCCGCTCCCGGCCGCGCTCCTTACGCTGGTGGTCCTGCTGGCATCTACCCTGCTCATCTGGCTGGCCGTCGTGCGCCCCCAGCTGGGCAAGGGCCGTACCGAGACCCTTTGCGATAACTTCGACCGCTCGGAGCTGCTGGCAGACGGCGACACCGCCGCCCAGGTCTTTACCTACGACAAGGCGCTCTACACCATCGGACTGGAGTTCTACCTGCCCGGCGCCCAGCCGCAGGGTGAGCTGGAAGTGGTCCTGTCCGACGCCGACACCGGCGAGGAACTGGCCCGCTCCACCGGCGTGATGCAAAACATCATCCCGGACCAGTACACCACCCTGGGGCTGGATCCCGTCGTGCCCGCCCAGGAGGGCCGCCGCTGCCGGCTGTCCGTCACGGCGCACTATACCTCGGATGCAGTCCTTGCCATCGGCCACAGCAACGGCGTCGCCCTCTGGAAAGAGCAGATGACCCTGAACGGCGAGCCGGTGGACGGTACTTTAGCCATGCAGGTGACCTACCAGCGCATGGGCGGCTACCTGACGCGGTTCTTTTTGCTGGCGGGCGGCGCGGCCGCGCTGCTGGCGGCCTTTGCCGTGTATGCCTGCCTCAGCCGCAAAGTATCGCTGCACCGCCTTGTTTTTGTACTGGTGCTGGGCTTTGGCCTCATCTACTCGGTCATTCTGCCGCCCTACGCCGCACCGGATGAAAAATACCACATCAACCAAAGCTTTACCTTAGCCACCAAGTGGGCCAATATGATCTCCCACGATGACTGGCAGATGGGCAAGGTGCCCACCACCACCAGTTTCCGCCGGGAGACCGACACCGACGAGCTTTTGCAGGACGAAAATACCACCGTCTTCACCTGGCAGGAGTTCACCGACACGCTGTTCACCACCACCGACGCCCCCTACACCAGTCATCAGGAATACCACGAGCTGCAGACTGACCAGAACCCGCTGTTGTATCTGGCCAGCGGCGGTGCGGTGTTCCTTGCGTATCTTTTGCACTTGGGCTTTACCTCGGCGCTGGCGCTGGGGCGGCTGGCAAACCTTATCGTGTTTGCGTTGCTGGCGGCCTTCGCCGTCAAGGCCGCGCCCTGCGGCAAGCGCATCTTTACTGCGGCGGCCCTGCTGCCCATGACGCTGCACCTCGCCGCCAGCTTCAGCCGCGACGCTGTGCTGCTGGGGCTGTGCTTCGGCTTTACGGCCTTATTGCTGGATGCCGTCTACGGCCAGCCCACGCCGAAACGCATGGCCGCACTGGCCGTCGCCGGCATTTTGCTGGCCCCGGGCAAGATGGTCTATCTGCCCCTGGCCGCGCTGTTTGTGCTGGTCCCCGCCGCCGCGCTGGGCCACCACGCCAAAGCGAAAAAGCTGGGCTACCTGGCCGCCTGCCTGGCGCTGGCGCTGGTGTTGAACACCGGCACCCTCACCGGTGCCCTCGGCTCCCCCGCCGCTGACAACGCGGCAGCTGCCACCGAGGAAACCACCGACGACGCCCGCAGCGCCAAAAACGCCCCGGCTGAGCCGGACGCCGCCTACGAGGAAACCATCTGCGCCGACAATACGATGGAAAACTACGTGCGGCGGTTATACTACTATGTAGCGGACACCCGCGACCCCGCCCAGAGCGAGGTGGACTTCTGGGTGCAGGCCCTCGCTGAGGGGGATGTCACCCCCGCCGTGCTGGGCCAGAGCTTCATTTTCACCACCGACAAAGCCAACAGCTACACCGATGCGCAGGCTTTCTACACCATGGCCTCCTACGCCCTGCTGGGCACCGATGTCACCACCGGCAACGCCGACGCCTATCTGCCCTATTTTGCCGAGGGCGGTGCCATGCAAGCCTACAAGCAGCTGTTTAACCTGCCCACCTGCGTGGAGCGGTTTGCCGCGCTGGGGCTGGACGTAGGCACCATGGACGACCGCATCCCGCTGGACCGCGAGACCGTAGCCGCCGAGGTGGAAGCTGCCCGCGCCACCCGCGCCACCCAAAGTGTGACCGATGCTGCCGACGAAGCCACCTACACCCCCGGCTACATCCTGCACCACCTGCCTGCCACCGCCCTGCTGTTTGTGCGCAGCATCGTGCAAAACGGCGACCATTACCTGCGCACGCTGGTAGGCGGCAGCCTGAGCTACTACACGCTGGACCTGGCCTGGTTCTGGGTGGTGGCGCTCTACCTGCTGCTGGCCTACGCGGCGCTGCCCGCCCAAAACGGCAAGCTGCCTACGGGCAGGCTGCGGGGCTTTGGCGCGGCAGCGGCCGTCCTGAGCTGCCTGCTGGCTGTGGCTGGCTGCCTGCTGTGGACCCCCACCCATTACGAGACCCTGTACGGCCTGCAGGGGCGGTATTTCCTGCCCGTACTGCCCGCCCTGCTGCTGACCTGCCTGCCCCGCCGCCTGGCCGCCGTGCCGGACGAAGCCTCCGCCCAAGCCCGCCTGACCGGCGCGCTGGCGCTGGTACAGTGGGGCGTCATCCTCAACATTATGCTGGCGGTCATCGCCCGCTGACACCTGCTTATGACTTTCTGCTTTTTCACAACCCAATATCTGCCCACTCCCGGCGGGGTCGAGCGGTACACCTGGAACCTGGCGCGCCGATGCCTGGCTGCCGGGCACCGGGCGCTGGTGGTCACCAGCAGCCTGCCCGGTCTGCCCGCGCGGGAAACGGACGCCGACGGCATCGAGATCTGGCGCTTGCCCGCCTGGCCGGTGATGAACGGCCGGTTTCCGGTCCTCAAGCCCCACCCGCCCGCAGCGGACCTGTGGGCGCAGGGCATCGACTTTGCCGTCATCCAGACCCGCATGTACACCCAAAGCGTCTGGGCCGCACGGCAGTGCAAGCGCCGGGGCATCCCCGCGCTGGTGCTGGACCACTCCACCGGCTATATGATGCACGGCGGCGCGGCGGGCCTTGCGGGCAAAATGTACGAGCACCTGGCCTGCAACATTATCAAAGCCTGCGGGTTCCCCTTCTACGGCGTCTCCGGCGATGTCTGCAGCTGGCTGCGCACCTTCGGCATCACCGCCGCTGGCTGCCTGCCCAACGCCGTGGACCCGGCGGAACTGGCCGCCTTAGCCAGCGACCACCCCCGCGACTTCCGGGCAGAATTCGATCTCGCCCCCGCCACCCCCATCATAGCCTTTGTGGGGCGGCTCATCCCCGAAAAAGGCGCGGCCAAGCTGGCCGAAGCCGTGCGGCAGCTAAACCAAAACGGCACGTCCTGCGCCCTTTTCATCGCCGGCACCGGCCCCGAGGAAAGCGCCCTGCGCCAGCTCGGTGCCCCCATCTACGCGCTGGGTGCCCTGCCCCACCCGCAGATCGTCCAGCTGTTAACGCAAGCCAGTTGCTATTGCCTGCCGACGGAGTACGCCGAGGGCTTCCCCACCACGTTATTAGAAGCCGCCGCCTGCCGCTGCCCCATCGTCACCACCCACACGGCGGGCACCGGCGAGCTGCTGCCCGATGGGACCTACGCTGCCTACTTGGAAAGCACCGCCCCTGCCGCGCTGGCCGCGGCCCTGCAGGCGGTCCTGGCAGATCCCGACACCGCCCGCACCCGGGCCGACGCCGCTTACACCAACCTGTGCGCCCACTTTACATGGCAGGCCGTCTTTGCTACAATGGAGAAAACCGCGGCCCAAGCAGCCAAAAGGAGCTAAGATGTCTAAATTACTCATCGTCATCCCCGCTTATAATGAGGAAGAAAGCATCGTTTCCGTGGTCGAGGAACTGACCACCCACTACCCCCAGTACGATTATGTCGTCGTCAACGATGGCAGCCGCGACAAGACCGCCGCCGTCTGCCGCGCCCACGGCTACCGGCTCATCGATCTGCCGGTCAACCTGGGGCTGGCGGGCGCGTTCCAGACCGGCCTGCGCTATGCGGCCGAGAACGACTACGACTGCGCCATGCAGCTGGACGCCGACGGCCAGCATAAGCCGGAGTTCATTGCCCCCATGCTGGAGGCGCTGGAGGAGGGCAACGACATCGTCATCGGCAGCCGGTTCCTGACCGTGAAAAAGCCCAAGACCCTGCGCATGCTGGGCAGCTACATCATCAGCTGGTCCATCCGGCTCACCACCGGCCGCGCCATCTGCGACCCCACCAGCGGCATGCGGATGTTCAACCGCCGCCTGATGCAGGAGTTTGCACAAAACCTGAACTACGGTCCCGAGCCGGACACCATCAGCTACCTGATCAAAAACGGTGCCAAAGTCAAGGAAGTGCAGGTGGAAATGGGCGAGCGCACCGCCGGCCAAAGCTACCTGACGTTCTGGCGCAGCGTGCAGTATATGGTCAAAATGTCCATATCCATCTTGCTGATCCAGTGGTTCCGCAAGCGCGACACCGCGACCCCGTATCCCGAAAGGAGCCTGTAAAAATGTTCGACCAAACGCTTATCCGCATCTGCCTGATCTTCGGCAGCCTGGTCACAGCGTGGTACATCCTGCGCCGCGTGCGCCAGGCAAAAGTCCAGATCGAGGATACGATCTTCTGGCTGCTGTTCAGCGCCGCTTTGCTGATTTTGGCCATCTTCCCCGGCATCGCCTACTGGGCCGCCAACCTGCTGGGCTTCATGAGCCCCATCAACTTTGTGTATGTGGTCATCATCTTTTTGCTGCTGGCCAAGCAGTTCTTCATGTCCATCCGCCTCAGCCAGCTGGACAGCAAAGTCCGCATCCTGACCGAGCAGGTCGCCCTCAACGAGGAAAAAGTCGAGCGGGAAAAATTAGATTTGTAATACAACCGCATCTATGCTATAATGTATTATTAGACAACACGAAGAAAGAAGGTTTCAGCCATGGCTTATACCCCGAAACTGACCTATAAAGGCCGCCCGCTGGTGCGCTGCGGCAACGATATCTACTACGGCTCGATGAGCGATCCCTACGTAGTGTACCTGCAGGTGCTCAGCACCACCAAAGAGAACGGCGTCGACGTGGCCGATAAGGTCCACATCGTCCTGCTTTCCACAGACGACACCAAGCCCCTGCCGGAGCGCATCGTCCGTCAGGCCAACAAGGTGGGCCTGTACAACGCCCTGTCCTTCGGTGACATCATGCTGCAGGGCGCACTGCAGAAAAAGTAATTTTTCACCATACTAACAACAAAAGAGCCTGTCTCCTTCCCCGAGGCAGGCTCTTTTCTTATCCTGTAACAGCTCAGTAGATCGGCCACCCGTGCAGATACTGCCAGGTATACACCACGCTCACCATCACCTGCACCGCCAGCACCCCGCAGGTCAGCCGGGGGCGGTCCTGCAGCAGCAGCGCCAGTGCCACCGGCAGGCAGAACAGCCCCACTGCGTACCGCGGGGCGCTCAACAGCCAGGTCGCGCCCATCGTCACGGCCAGGTAGGCCAGGCCAAACCCCAGCCAGGCCGCAGGCAGCCGCCGCACAGAAGCCGCCAGCAGCCCCAGCGCCAACAGGATGCAGAGTATCGCCGCCAGGCAGATGCCCACCGCCGCCTTGCGGTTATCTCCCCACCAAGCTGCCAGATAATCCAGATGATAGCGCACCGTATTGGTAAACAGGCCCAGCTTCTGGCCCCAATGCTCCCACTGGTACACGCTGTACTGGTTCCAGCGGCCATACACAGCCTGGTTCAGCCCAAAGTACAGCCCCAGCCCCGCCGCCGGGGCCAGCATAGCCAGGATACTTGCCAGCACGGGCCGCTTTCCCCGGCGCCATGCGGCCGCCAGTTCCAGCGCCGCCAGCCCCAGCAGCAGTCCGCCGGGGGCGCGGCACAACCCGGCCAGCACACCCAGCACCGCACAGCGGCCCCACTGCCGCCGATCCCACGCCAGCACGTAGCGCACAGTCACCAGCAAAAACAGGCTTTCGGTCATCGGCACGGCAAAAAATACAGCCGCCGGGCTGGCCATCAGCAGGGCCAGCGTCAGCACCGCCTGGCGCTCGCCCCAGCGGCGGCTGACCAGGGTGTACAGCGATACCGCCGCCCCGGCAAACAGCGGCCCCTGCACGGCCAGCCCCAACAGCGGATAGCTGCCTCCCACCAGCAAATGCACGACCCGCAGCAGCGCCGGGAACAGCGGAAAGAACACGATCATCAATTCCTGCTCCGCAAACGCGCCGCCGGTGCCGTAGCCGTACTGCGCCAGGTCGATGTAATGCCGCGCGTCGGTGTTGCCGTAAAACTGCCACTCCATGGCCTGGGCCAGCCCCACGCCGGGGTTGTTTGCCTGCGCCGCATGGCAGAACACCAGCTGCAGTACGCACACAAACAGCAGCCCGGCCAGCGCCGCCATGGCCTTGCTGCTACGGGGTGGCTCACCGCCAACAGCCGCAGTATCCGCCATCTGCGGCCGCAGCGTGCGCATCACGCACCACGCCGCGCCCCACACAAACAGTGCCGCCACCAAAGCGGGCAGCACAAGTTTTGCCGCCGTCAGCATCCGCCCCACCTCCTTTGCATACCAAAAAGGCCCGGTGTTTCCACCGGGCCGCATCGTTTTTACTTACTGGTCGTTATCCTCGGGCTGCTCGTCCTCGGTGCCTTCCAGCTCAATGTCAAAAGAGGCATTGCAGTAGGGGCAGACCAGCTCCTGGGTCTGATCCAGCAGGGTCTCCTCGTCCACAGTGGAGACTTTGCCGCAGTTGGGGCAGGTGACCTCGTACAGGGCCTCGTCGCTGTCCTCTTCGGCGTCGTCGTCCTCGTCATCGTCGGCGTACAGGTCGCTCACGATGTCGTCCACATCCTGGTCCAGGGTCTCCAGCTCATCGTAGACCTGGTCCAGGGCGTTGTCATGCTCGACCACCTGGGCAGCCATCTCTTCCAGCAGGTCCATCATGGCGGCAATGACCTTGCCGTTCTTGCTGGCGGGGTCAAACTCCATACCGGTCATCAGGCCGCGGATGTAGGCAGCCTTTGCATTCAAATCCATAGCCATAACAGAAATCCTCCGTTCAAAAAATGCCGGGCGCGGCGGTATGCCAGGCCCGGCTTGTGGAACAAAATCAGTTCACGCGCTCCATATACTCGCCGGTGCGGGTATCGATGCGGATCTTGTCGCCCTCGTTGATGAACAGGGGCACGCGGATCTCAGCGCCGGTCTCGACGGTGGCGGGCTTCAGGGTGTTGGTGGCGGTGTTGCCCTTGACACCCGGCTCGGTAGCGGTGACTTCCAACTCAACAAAGTTGGGGATCTCAACGCTGAAAACCTTGCCCTTGTAGCTCAGCAGCTTGCAGGTATCGTTCTCCTTGCAGAACTTGAAGTTGTCAGGCACATCGGCAGCGCCAACGGGGATGTCGTCGTAGGTCTCAACATCCATGAAGTGGTACAGATCGCCATCCTCGTAGGAGTAGGTGACCTCTTTGCGCTCGATGAAAGCCTGAGGGAACTTAGCGGTGGGGTTGTAGCTGGTCTCAACGACAGAGCCGGTGATGACGTTCTTGGTCTTGGTGCGCACAAAAGCGGCGCCCTTGCCGGGCTTGACGTGCTGGAACTCAACGACCTGAAGGACCTGGCCGTCCTGCTCGAAGGTGACGCCGTTGCGGAATTCGCCTGCAGAAATCATATAAAAATTCCTCCATAAATTACAAAATACATACCTGTATTTATTTTACAGGATACAATGGACTTTTTCAAGCCCTGAGCCGATTTTTTTGCGCGAAATTTGGTATTTTTTCTTTGGACAGCTCCACACAATCCCCGCCTGACGGCTTGAGCACCGCTCCGGCGGCTACAACACGCCATCTGCGTTGCAAAAATGCTCGAGAATACACAAAGTATTCTCTGCGCTTTTTGCTTAGCAGCTGGCATGTTTCGCTCGTCGTATCGGTACTCAGGATTATGTGTCACTGTCCTAGTCTCTTATAACGCGGCATACGTTTTCGCCAGTTCCGCCGCATCCTCGGCCTGGGTGCCCGCACTTTCGCAGATGATGGTGGGGGTCAGCCCGCGCTCTTTCAGCAGTGCCAGCAGTGGTGCATGGGGCGGGCCGTACTCGGTATCGGCAAAGGTCAGGTGGCACTTCTCGCCGCCCTTGGTGTAGGCGATGCGGGAGAAATGGGCGTGGAACTGCTTTGCCCGCTCATCCCCCAGCCCGGCCTGCAGCGTGTCCAGCAGGGCGGCGTAGTCGGCGGCTGCGGTGCCCTCGGCAAACTGAGTGCCCAGGCTGCGGGCGTACAGGTGGCCAAAATCGATGCAGGGCGTGATGCGCTCATCCACGCCACACAGGGCCAGCACCTCGTCCAGCGTACCCAGCTGGTTCACCTTGCCCATCGTCTCGGGGCAGAGGATGCAATCCCCGTAGCCCGCCTCATCGCAGGCTTTCACAGCGCGCGCCATCGTGTCCAGCGCCTTTTCCAGCGCTTCTTCGCGGCTCTGCTTGCCGCAGGAGCCGGAGTGGAAGATGACCCGCTTACCGCCCAGCGCCTTGACCAGTGCGCAGCTTTGCAGCAGATAGTCGATGCTGTGCAGCCGCTTGTCCTCCTCGAGGCTGGACATGCTGATATAGTAGGGCGCGTGCACCGAGAGGGCGATGCACCGCGCGGCGCAGGCTTCGCCCAAAGCGTGTGCCTTGTCGTGGGCCAGCCGCACGCCGCGGCCGCACTGGTATTCAAAGGCGGTCAGGCCAAAACCGGCGGTGTAGGCGGCGATGGCGGCGGGGTCAAACTTTTTGACGGTGTAGCTGTCCGCCAGGCCGGCCGTGCCAAAACGCGGCTCATTCATGCACAGTCCCTCCCTTTTTATAGTATCGGTCCAGCCAGTAGGGTTCATACTTGCGTTTGAACCGGACAAATTTGTTGCGGTCGCGGGGGGTGCGGGGCAGCAGGTACAGGCAGGGGCAGCCGTACAGCCCGGCGGCCATGCGGTCGGCAAAGATCTGGTCGCCCACCATGGCCATCTGGCTTTTTTTCACGCCCAGACGATGCCGCGCCACCATCAGGCCGATGGTCAGCGGCTTGCAGGCCAGGGGGACCCAATCCAGGCCGATACGCTCGGCAAAAGGGCGCACCCGCTTGGCCGTGTTGTTGGACACGATGGTCAGGCTGATGCCCGCCGCCCGCATCTCGTCCAGCCAGGCCTGCACGGTGGGTTCCAGCACCTGGCTGTTATCCCCGGTCAGCGTATTATCCACATCCAGCACCAGCGCCGTAATGCCATGCGCTTTCAGATAGTCCTGGTGGATGCACTCAATTTTCCGAAATACGATTTCAGGAGTTAAAATCATACGGTTTTCTCCCCTTATAAAGCGGTCTCGCACAAAAGCTGCACGTATCTCTTGTAGAGTGTGCAGGGGTGAACATTGTTCGCCTGCGGGACTTTGCGTTATAATCCACTTTGCGGGCGGTGATGCAGGGGCCGATGCCCGCCATCGGCCCGTCTGGGCGGCTGCCTGTTTGCAGGGCGATGCAAGCATCGCCCCCTACAAGCCACTTTCTCGTCAGCCAACAGCCACAAGCGACGAACCCCTTCTTTGCGCACTGCGCATCGCGCAGCGCAAGAAAAAAGTGCAGACCCGCGCATTGCGCGGGTCTGCACAGTCGTTCATTGGTAAGAAACCTTACTTAAACTTGCGCTTGCGGGCAGCCTCGGACTTCTTCTTACGCTTAACGGACGGCTTCTCATAAGCCTCGCGCTTGCGAACCTCAGCCAACACGCCGCTGCGAGCAGTGCTGCGCTTAAAACGGCGCAGTGCGCTCTCGAGGGACTCGCCCTCTTTGACACGGATCTCCGACATCTTCTTCCCTCCCTTGACCTGAGACAGGAGTTTGCCGGTCAAAAACATTAACCAGTAATAGCAATTATACTATATAGTTCCCGTCTCTGTCAACACTATTTTTCGCCGAAAAGGAGTCGTTTTTAAATTTTTAACAAATTTTCCGCTTTTCCACAAACTATCAACCACGCAGGGACGTCCACAACCACAAAATGCCGTAAATTACCGGCTGGTGCAGCATGTAAACCAGCAGCGTCCGGCCGCCTATCGCGCACAGCGGCTGCAGCGCCGCCGGTGCCTGCCCCGCGCGCGGCCGCCACAGCCGCGCCAGAAACAGCCCGCACCAGAACAAAAACACCCATGGCAGAATGGGGAAATAATCCGCCGAGCTAAACCGCGTCAGGTCCGGCAGCCCCAGCCAGAACAGGTTGGCATCATACCACCCGGCAGGCAGCGCAGCAATGTGCCACCGTTCAAACCCCAGCCAGCCCCAGGGCAGTTGATTGGTCAGCGCAAACAGCATGGCGCTGCCTATCAGCCCCGGCACAGCGGGTATTTTGTCCAACAGCGGCTTAATCAGGCAGCTCAGCAGCACAGCGGCGGCGTTTAAGTGCAGTACACCGAACCAGATGCTCTCCGACGGCATGAACCCCACCGTCACCACGGTCAGCACCGCAGCGCACCCGGCCGCGATCAGCCCATTTTTCAGCGGGCGGCGGGCCAGCGTAAAGCTGTAGCCGGAGAGCAAAATAAAGCTCCAGCAGATATACTGCTGCCACACATGGCACCCCGGCGCGCCGATATTGTACCAGCTGCCGGCATGGCCAAACACATACACCCAATCGTACATCGCGTGGTAGGCCAGCATATTCAACAGCGCCAGCCCTCGCAGCGCATCCAGCTGCCATAAGCGTTGTTTTGTCATTGTTTTTTCCTTTACTGCAGCCTCGCAAAGGCTCCCTTGTGTAAAGGGAGCTGTCACCAAAGGTGACTGAGGGATCGTCCCGTTCACCAGGCCATTCGGTCTACACCCGCAAGGCCACAATCCTCCACCGCTTCGCGGAGCCCCCTTTGCACAAGGGGGCCTTTGGGCGTGTTCCTTACAAAATGTTTTTATTTATTCTACCACACCCCACGTCGTCTTGCAATTATTCCGCATTTGCGGTACACTTAGATGGTTAAGGGTAACACGGCATAATTCTAAGTACCGATACGGCGAGCGCGGTGTGCCAGCCGCCGGAGCGGTGCTTAAGCCCATAGGGCGCGAATTGTGTTGGGTTGCCCAAGGGAGTGGTAAATCTATGCAGGACATCCGCTTAATCGGCCTGGATCTGGACGGCACGGTTTTTGACGATGCCAAACACATCAGCCCGCGCAACCTGGCAGCTATCGAGGCCGCCGTACAGGCAGGCATCATTGTGCTGCCCGCCACCGGCCGCACCGCCACCGGCGTACCCCAGGCGTTCACCGGCATCCCCGGCGTACACTACGCGCTGACCTCCAACGGGGCCTCGGTGGTAGACATGTGCACCGGCGAGCATATCGTCGACCAGCCCTTCTCGCTGGAGGATTCGCTGCGGGTCTATGATGCGCTCAAGCCCTTCGGCGGCGTGTTCAGCCTGTTTGTGGGCGGCAAAAGCTACGCCACGAAGGCCGACAACGACCTCATCGACGTGCTGGTGCCGGAAAACCTGCGGGACTACTTCCGCAAGACCCGCATCGAGGTCCCTGACCTGCGCACCGTCCTGCAGGAGAAGGTCGGCCAGGTGGAAAAATTCAGCGTCATGTACCCCAAAGTGGAGCTGCGGGACGAGGCCTGGCGCGCCGTGCTGGCCGCCTGCCCGGACGTAGAGGCCACCACCAGCCTGGGCAGCAACATCGAACTGAACGCCCCCGGCGTTACTAAGGGCAGCGGCCTGCTGGCCCTGGCCGAAAAGCTGGGTCTGCGCCGTGACCAGGTCATGGCCGTGGGCGATTCCGGCAACGATCTTTCGATGATCGAGGATGCCGGTTTGGGCGTAGCCATGGGCAACGCCACGCCGGAGATCCTCGCAGCCGCCGATGCCGTCACTGCGGACAACAACCACGACGGCGTCGCCTTGGCCATCGAGAAATATGCTTTGCATCGTTAAAAATACACATTATAAATCAATGAGGTGTTCCATGAAAAACGTATTGGTCGGGCAGTCGGGCGGTCCCACTGCCGTCATCAACTCCAGCTTGGCAGGCGTCTACGAGACCGCCAAGGCCTGCGGCGCCGAGCACGTCTACGGCATGCAGTACGGCATCGCCGGTGTGCTGGAAGGCAAGCTCGTCGATCTGGACGCGGTCCTTTCCGACAAAATGGACATTGAGCTGCTGAAGCGCACGCCGTCCAGCTTCCTGGGCAGCTGCCGCCACAAGCTGCCCCAGCCCGATGTGGACGAGGCCCCCTTTGTGCAGCTGTTTGACCTGTTCAAGCAGTACGACATCGGTGCCGTGTTCTACATTGGCGGCAACGACTCGATGGATACCATCTCCAAGCTGTCCGCCTACGGCAAGACCATCGGCAGCGAGATCCGCTTCATCGGCGTGCCCAAAACCATCGACAACGACCTGCTGCTGACCGACCACACCCCCGGCTACGGCAGCGCCGCCAAGTACATCGCTACTATTTTAAAGGAAGTCATCTGCGATTCCAGCGTCTACGACCTGCGCAGCGTGACGGTGGCCGAGATCATGGGCCGCCACACCGGCTGGCTGGCCGCTGCCTCCAGCCTGGCCGCCGGCCCGGACTGCAACGGCCCCGACCTGATCCTGCTGCCGGAGCGCCCCTTTGACGAGGATGCCTTCCTGGCCCGCGTCGCCGAGCTGGAAAAAGAGCGCCACAATGTCATCATTGCCGCCAGCGAGGGCGTTAAAAATAAGGACGGTGTCTTCCTGTGCGACCTGGTCTCCACCGCCGGTCAGCTGGACGCCTTCGGCCACAAGGCCATCCTGAGCGGCACCAGCCGCTACCTGGCCGACCTGATCCGCGTCCGCCTGGGCTGCAAGACCCGCGCCATCGAGTTCTCGACCCTGCAGCGCTGCGCCAGCCACCTGGCCAGCCGCACCGACGTGACCGAGGCCTACCAGGTGGGCGGTGCCGCTGTGGAAGCCGCCGTGCGTGGCGAGACCGCCAAGATGTCCGCCATCAAGCGCCTGAGCGACCAGCCCTACCGCATCGAGACCGAGATGGTCGACGTGACCCAGGTCGCCAACTTTGAGAAGAAGGTCCCCGACGAGTGGATCACCGCCGACGGCATGCACGTCAACGCCAATTTTGAGCGTTACGCCCGCCCCCTGATCCAGGCCGAGCTGACCCCCATCTACATCAACGGTGTGCCGCGGCATATTCATCTGGATTGATTTTGCACTTTGCCCGCCCCTTTTGGGGTGGGCTTTTTCTATTTTCCGTCATACCGCACAATTTCGTCGCAAAAGTTTATTCACCTTGCCGAAAGTCAACTTTCCTGCGCAATTTTTGCAAGGTTTCAGCACTCATTTTGTCCCGCTTCATGGCACAAATATTCCATACAGCGGAATTTTTATCCATACAGCCCCATCCACCCCGCAAAACACGTTCCGCACTGTGGAACGCAAAGTTATACAAAGACACGTACAAATTTTCGGCAACTCCTGCAATAGAAAAAAAGTGTACTCCATGCTACACTAAACATGACAATTATCGTGCGCTGCCGGAACGTACCCGCAGCGCAACCCACCCCATGGAAATTGCAGGAGGAGAAACTATGGCAAAAAATGCAATCGTCGGTCAGTCCGGCGGTCCCACTTCGGTCATCAATGCCAGCCTGGCCGGCGTGTATGAGAGCTGCAAGCGCCGCGGTGCCGGCAAGGTCTACGGCATGCTGCACGGCGTGGCGGGTCTGCTGGAGCGCCGCACCTGCGTGCTGAATGAAAAGCTCAAGACCGCCCTGGACATTGAGCTGCTCAAGCGCACGCCGTCCAGCTATCTGGGCAGCTGCCGCTACAAGCTGCCGGATTGGCACACCCCCGAGGGCGAGGCCGTCTACATCCAGCTGTTCGAGATCCTGAAAGAGCTGGACATCGGCTATTTCTTCTACATCGGCGGCAACGACTCGATGGACACCATCGGCAAGCTGGCCGACTACGGCACCCATATCGGCAGCGAGATCCGCTTTATGGGCGTGCCCAAGACCATCGACAACGACCTGATGGTCACTGACCACACCCCCGGCTACGGCAGCGCCGCCAAATATATCGGCGTTGTCATGAAAGAGATCATCCGTGACGCCACGGTGTACGGCACCAAGTACGTCACCATTGTGGAGATCATGGGCCGCAATGCCGGTTGGCTGACCGCCGCCGCTGCCCTGGCCAAGGCCGAGGATTGCGAGGGCGTAGACATGATCTGCCTGCCGGAAGTCCCCTTCAACGTCGATCATTTTGTCGAAAAGGTCGAGCGCATGCAGAAAGAGAAGCCCTCCATCGTCATCGCCGTCTCCGAGGGCGTTAAGCTGGAGGACGGCCGCTACGTCTGCGAGCTGGCCGATGATGTCCACGCAGTGGACGCTTTCGGTCACAAGACCCTGACCGGCACGGCCCGTTTCCTGGCCAACACGGTGGCTCGCCGTCTAGACACCAAGACCCGCTGCATCGAGCTTTCGACCCTGCAGCGCTGCGCCGGCCACCTGACCAGCCGCACCGACATCACCGAGGCGTACCAGGTGGGCGGTGCCGCCGCCAAGGCCGCCTTTGAGGGCCACACCGGCGAGATGGTCGCCCTGGACCGCATCTCCAACGCACCGTACCAGTGCGGCACCAGCCTGCATCCTATCAGTGAGGTCGCCAACCTGGAAAAGAAGGTCCCGCTGGAATGGGTCAATGCCGACCACACCGCCATGACCGATGAGTTCCTGGCCTACGCCCTGCCCCTCGTTCAGGCCGAACTCACCCCCATCTACGTCGAGGGTCTCCCCCACCACATCTACCTGCCCGAAGCGTGAGCTAATCTTACTTTCTTTGAAAAGAAAGTAAGCAAAGAAACTTTAATCAAAATCACATATACATGTGATTTTATAAATAGTCAAAACCTATTTGTAGGGGGCGGCGTCCCCGACGCCCCGCTTGCCCCTTAAATAAAATAACCTGTGTACCGGATCACATTTCCAACGTACACAGGTTATTTTTATTCCATTATATTAAAAGTTCTTTCGGTTCCTTTCTTTCAAGAAAGGAACAAAACCCCCGTCAATAAAATCCAAAGCTCGGTAAAATGTTCAGCAGGTCGGCATGCCAGGCGGCGGTGGGCAGGCCGGAGAGGGCCGGGTAATACCACACAAACAGCACCAGCGCCGCTGCGCACAGCGCAGCGCCCAGGCGCCTGGCCCGGCGCTGATCTTTCGCCATGGCCAGCACCAGCGAAAGCGCCGCCAGACAGAACATCGAACTGGGGAAATAATGGTATAGGAAGGTACACCGGGTCACCAGCATCCAGGGGATCAGCTGCGTGCCGTACAAGAGCAGCACCCCAGCCCCCGCGCGGGTGCCCCGGCCCGAAACCTGCCGCCACAGCAGCCACAACAGCGCCGCCAGGCCGCCCAGCCAGATCACCGGCCCAGCCATGCCCGCAATGCTGGCCTTCAGGCCTGCGGGCAGGTATCCGTTGCGGTAATACCACACCGGGCGCAGGCCCAGCAGCCAGGTATACCAGCGGCTCTCAAACGGGTGGGTCGCCTCCAGCGTGGAGTGGTAATTGTACATCGAGACCTGGCACCGCCACCAGTCGGCCAGACCAAAACTGTGGTCGCGCCACCAATACGGCAGGTAAGATGCAATGTAAATGCACAGCGGCATCACCACATAAAACACTACACCGCCCAAAAATGCGGTGCGGAACTCCTGGGCAAAGCCCGGCTTGCCCTGCCGCCAGCGGGCGTACAGCACGCCCAGGTACAGCACCGCCAGCCCAGCCCCGGCGTAAATGCCGGTCCACTTGGATGCGCAGCCCAGGCCAAAGGCCAGCCCGCCCAAAAACATGGGCAGGACGGCGCCGTTCACGCCCACCGTCAGCACCTGCTGGCAGTACCACAGCATAAAGTAAGCCCCCAGCAGGATGAAAAAAGTACCATAAATATCAATGGTCGCCAACCGGCTTTGGGAGAAGCGCATAAAGTCCAGCGCCAGCAGCACACCTGCCATGGCAGCCGCCCAGGGGCGGCGGGTCAGGCGGCGCACAAAGCACCAGGCCAGCGGCACCAGCAGCACACCAAACAGCGTGCCCGCAAAGCGCCAGCCAAAGGCCGTCATGCCAAACAACGCAATGCCCAGCATGATAAAATCCTTGCCCAGCGGCGGGTGGGTCGTTTCGTACACCGGCAGGCGGTGCAGCTGCTCGTACCCCGTGCGGCCATGGTAGATTTCGTCGAAATACATACTGTTCAGCTGGCTGATGGCCTCGGGTACGGCGTCCTGCTCATCAAACAGGGCCCCACCACCCGTTACCGGCACCAGCGCGCCGTCCGCATCGCGGAACGCCAGCTCAAACAGCTGCGCGTTTTCCACCGTAATGTGGAAAACTTCGCCCGCGTCGGCGTACAATTCCACCGATGTCCAGCTGAAGCAGGTGCTGTAGTCCAGTTCTTTCTCATAAACGGTCGTGCCTGCAGCGTCGGTCACGGTCATCCGCCCACCGTAGGAGATGCCCGGGTACACCCACAGCGCCGCCGTGTCCCCCTGCAGGGTCACGGATTCGGTCAGGGTCGTGTCGGCGGCATCCAGCGGGCGCTGCGGCGCGGTAAGGCTGCCCAGGTACGTAAAGCTTATCACAGCAGTCACCGCCGTCAGCGCCAGCATGGCCAGCAGCTCTTTTCGCTGCCACTTGGGCTGGGGGGCCGGTATTGCGGGGGGTGCCGCCTCCTCCGCCTTGCGGGCGGGCAGCGGCAGAGCGTGGTCGTGAACCACAATATCCCACACCGCAAACAGCAGCAGCACAAAACAGACAGTCTCGGCCAGGCCGACCAAAATCGCCACGCTGGAGCTGGTCGCGCTGGTCAGCCATTCGTCATCGGAGCCGGTCAGGCTGTAAACGGTACTTAAATTCAAGAACCCCGTCAGCGACATGCCAAAGCCTGCCGCGTAGAGGCGGATATCATCCCAGTGCGCGGCAGCCAGCAGGGTCAGCAGTACGCCGGGCACCATGTAGCGCTCGTGCATGCAGTGAGCCAGCGTAAAAATGCCCAGCCCATAATAGGCCGCCAGCAGCAGCGGCGAGAAGCGGCCCTCCCGCACGCTGTGCGCCGCCAGGTACACCAGCCCCAGCGTGACCAGCAAAATGTTGAAAAAGCCCAGCTGTTTCCAGGTGATGCCCAGCAGCACGGTGTTGTCCAGCGGTGCCCAGTTGCCCCCCAGCGCCGCCAGCCAGTTAAAACCGTTGATGGTGGCGTAGGGGTAACTTGCCGCTGTACCGGCATATTTTTCCAGCAGCTTCGGCAGCAAATTGGTCAGGCCAAAGTAAGGCAGGCCCAGCGCCAGCGGCGGGAACAGCGCCAGCGCCGCACCGCCGAAGCAGCGCAAAAACGCGCGGAAGCGGTTTTCTTCCTGCACGATGGCCGCCAAAAAACACACGGCCAGCACCGGCCCAAACAGCAGCGCCTGGGGCTTAATGGCCAGCGCCACGCCGTACAGCACCGCCGCGGGCAGGTAGCGTCGTTTTTCCAGCAGATAAAAGCATAGCAGCAGCGGCAGGGCAAACGCCCCGTCGATCTGCTTCCACACCGCTGTGTCAAACAGCAGCAGCGGGTCAAAGGCTACAAAGGCGGCCAGCAGCAGCGGCAGGCGGCTTTCGGGCAGCTTTTCCCGGCCAATATGCCACACCAGCGCGGCGGCGGCGCAATCGCACAGGCTGGGCACCACGGCCAGCAGCACGTAGGTCATCCCGGCCTCGTAGGGTATAGCAAAAATTTGGCGTACCAGCGCCACAAAGCCAAGCACAAACAGGTAGCCGGGCGGGTAGTCGGCAAAATAGCCCCCGCTGTAAAAACCGGCGGGACCGTCGGCCAGCAGCTTTTCGCCCCAGGCCACAAAGCAGCTCATATCGTAGGGGTAGCCCTCGGTCACCCCAGCCAGGATCATACGCAGCACAAAAGCGCCCCCCAGCACCAGCCAGAGAGCGCTATTGTTCTGTTTTTGGCGTTGAATCGTCATAACAGCAAATCAATTACAAATTACAGCTTGGCGATCTTCGGCCCCTGGGCAGTGTCGGTCACGCTCCAGCCCATCTCGGTCAGCTGGGCGCGGATCGCATCGGCGCGGCCCCAGTCCTTGGCCTTCTTGGCAGCGGCGCGCTCCTCCACCAGGGCGGTCACCTCAGCGGGGATAGCGTCGGTCTTTTTGCGGTTGTACAGCAGGCCCAGCACGCCTGTCAGCTCATCAAAAGTCTTGGCGGCGGTCTCCAGCGTGGCCTTGTCGGAGGCATCGGACAGGGTGTTGATGTCCTTGACCAGGTCAAAGATGGCGGCCAGCGCATCGGGGGTGTTCAGGTCGTCGTCCATAGCGGTCTTAAACTTGGTGCGGGCTTCCTCACACTTGGCGGCCAAGGCGGTGTCCGTGCCGTGGGCATGCTCAATGGCAAAGTCCAGGTTGTCGCGGCAGGTGTACATGCGCTCCAGACTGTTCTTGCAGCTCTCGATCAGGTCGACGGTATAGTTCAGCGGCATGCGGTAACCAGCCGTCAGCATAAAGTAGCGGATAGGCTCGTAGCCGTACTTATCGGCAATTTCACGCACAGTGAAGAAGTTGTTGGCGCTCTTGGACATCTTCTCGTTGTTGATGTTCAGGAAGCCGTTGTGCATCCAGTAGCGGCTGAAGGTGCAGCCGTTGGCGCACTCGCTCTGGGCGATCTCGTTCTCGTGATGGGGGAAGATCAGGTCCTGACCGCCGGCATGCAGGTCGATGGTCTTGCCCAGGTGCTTGCGGGCCATGGCGCTGCACTCAATGTGCCAGCCGGGGCGACCGTGGCCCCAGGGGCTTTCCCAGTAGGGCTCGCCGGGCTTGGCGGCCTTCCAGACGGCGAAATCCGCGGGATCTTCCTTCAAATCGTCATCCATCTGGCTGCGCAGGGCGCGGTTGCCGCTCTCCAGGTCATCCAGATTCAGGTGGCTCAGCTTACCGTAGCCGGGGTCAGACTTCACGCGGAAGTACACATCGCCGTTGCGGGCCACGTAAGCATGGCCGGAGTCGACCAGGTCCTTGACGATGTGGATGATCTCCCCGATATGCTCGGTAGCGCGGGGGCGCACGGTAGGCGCCTTGACATTCAGACCGTCAGAGTCCTTGATGTACTCGGCCTCAAACTTGCGGGCCACCTCCTGCATGCTGGTGCCCTCTTCCTGGCCTTTTTTAATCAGCTTATCGTCAATATCGGTGATGTTGGAAACATAGTAGACCTTATTGCCGCAATATTCCAGATAGCGGCGCAGGGTGTCAAACACGATCATCGGGCGGGCATTGCCGATGTGGATGTAGTTATAAACCGTAGGGCCGCAGACGTAGATACGGTATTCACCGGGAGTCTGCGGAACAAATTCCTCTTTCTGGCGGGACATGGTGTTAAAGATCTGCATGATACACTTTCCTCTCTCAAAAAGGTTTCCTTGGCTTCTATTATAGCCGCCGCAGCAGGCGGTTGCAAGACTTAAGTTGCTTTTATAAGCAGGGTACGCCGAATGGGCGTGACTTTTTGCCCGCAGGCAAGGCGCTTTTCCGCGGCAATCCTGACGGATTGCAAGGGAAAGCAACGCAGTATGCGAGCAAAAAGGCCACTTAGGCGGTGCGCGATGCTTATAAAAGTAACGTATTATCCGTTATTTGCGAGCTCTGTTTCCAGCTGGTCCCACACGGCGCTGAAATTGTAGGGAAACTGCTCGTCCTCCTCGGCCAGCCAGCGGCGGTAGGCGTCCAGCTCGGCCACTGCCGGGGCTTTTACGCGGCGGTAGGCCGTGATGGTGTAGCCGTTGCCCATGTCAAATTCCGCCGCCACCTCAAAGCAGTGCAGGGTCTCGACGTTCTCCAAAAAGGCGCTGTTGATCTTCTCGGTATGGTTGCTGGGGTCAAAGGGCGTGCAGGTCAGCACGATCTGTGCCGTAAACAGTTCTTTCGGGAAGGCATCGTTGCCCGGGTTGACCGCACCGTAAGCCAGAATGGAGCGGATGCTCTCGTCCGGCAGGGCCGCCGCGCGGAAGACATCGGCACTGTAGGTCAGGCCGTGGCAGATCATGTAGGCGGAGTTGTCCCCCTCGCAGTTTTCCCGCAGGAAGCCGTTCACATCGGCGATCTGGGCCATATCGGTGCGCTCGTTATCGATGGTGAAAAACAGGCCGCTGTACCACGCGCCGGGCAGCTTGATAGGCATCAGCTGGCTGCACCCTGCAAAGTTGATAGCGCACCCCACGCTGACCAGCGCGGCCAGGGCGCGGCGCAGCCATTTGCCGGGCAGGTTCGCCGCCAGCAGAGCCAGCATGTACAGCCCCAGCAGGTAAAACGGCGCCACCGCCAGTGATTGGTGGTCGTCCATGTTCTGCACTTTGGTCACGAGAAAGACGGTGAGCACCGAACCAATGGCCGATAATACAGTTAGAAATCTTGTTTGTTTTTTATACAGTGCGTACAAAATCCCGATTACAAACAAAATCCCGATGAAATACCCCAGGTAGACCCGCTGGTGGTCCAGCTCGGCCAAAAAGCCGCCGGTCTGGTAGGTGGCGTAGCGGTCGCTGTAGTCGGCCTTTACGATGCGCCAGAACATGGGCACCAGCGGCACGCCCACACAAATCAGCGATGTAACAGCAAATTTCACAAAACGAAGGGCTGCTGTCCCCTGCTTTTGCAATGCTGCCCGTACCAGCACCCACACGCCGTACAGTACAAAAAAGGCTGCCACGGTAAACATGTAGCTGCGGCGGGTCAGCATCAACAGGCCGGTAAAGGCAGCCATGCTCACCAGCCGCGCCGGGGCAGGGGCTGAGAAATCATACCCGATACCCAGTGCCAGCAGCATCAGCGCAAAAGCCACACCCAGCAGGTCCGGCATGCCGCGGTACAGCGCAATGTGCAGAAGCGGCAGCAGGGTGGTCATGGCCAGGCCCAGCGCGGTAAACAGGCGGGGCGCTTTGGGCCGGCACTGGCGGCGCAGCACCGCCAGCAGCACCCATGCGCTGTAATAGACCAGCGTGGGCACCAAAAGCCCGCACAGCAGCGCAAAGGTGTTGGCCGTGCGCGGCGTGAACATAAAGAACGGCTCGGCCAGCAAATTGATGACCAGCGGCGCGTAATCATTGAACCAGGTCTTATAGATCGTCGAACCTACGCCGGTAAATACGCCGTCTGCAAAGTTGGATTCCAGCCGGATCTGCAGGTTATAGTAGGTGGCATTGTCCCACAGGTACAGGCTTTGCCGCCCCACCATGGCGTGCAGGTAAAAGGCGGCGCTGGCCGCGATGCAGATGGCCAGCACCACGGCGTCGAACTTCGTCAGCCGGGCATCCAGTGCTTTGGCCGCGCGGCGGTAAAGGCACCAGGTGCCCAGCACCGCCGTGCAGGAGAGCAGCAGCAGCCAGACATCCACCGGGTGCCGCCCGCTGCCCAGCATATCAATGCCCTGCAGCGCGGGCACAAAGCGCGCCACGGTGCTGCACACAAATTTAACGGCAAAGATACACAACAGAAGCAGGACGGCCCGCTCTGCACGGGTCATCCTGCTGTAAAAATTATGCAGTTTTGTTTGGAGTGTTGATTTTTGCAAAACAATAGCTCCTTGATGGTTGGATTCAGCCGCCCCCTATTGTAGGGGTCGATGCGAGCATCCGCCCCTGCAGCAGCAAAGGTATTACTTCGCCTGCATAAACAGCTGGCGGTTCTGCCACAGGTAGATGCAGCCGGACAGCAGCGTAGCCGCGCCGCACAGCCAGCACAGCACCACGGTCACCAGGCTGACCACGCCCACATCGGTAGGCCCGGCCAGCGCGGCGGCAAAGTAATAGAAGATGATGGTCAACATCTGCAGCACAGTCTTGACCTTGCCCCACATATTGGCGGCAATCACCGTGCCGGTCTCGGCGGCAATCATCCGCACACCTGCCACCGCAAACTCGCGGAACAAGATCACGGCCAGCACAATGGGCGAGCATACACCATCCACCACCATATAAATAAAGGCGGCGGTGGTCAGGCACTTATCGGCCAGCGGGTCCATGAACTTGCCAAAATCGGTGACCAGATGGTTTTTCCGGGCAATATAACCGTCCAGAAAATCGGTGATGCTGGCCACGGTGAAGATAATGCCCGCTACCAGCGAGAAGGTCGCGTTAAAATCCGCCGTGCCATACTTGGCCAGTGCGGCAAACACCATAAACACCGGTACCAAAACAACACGCATCATTGTAAGTTTATTGGGCAGATTCATACCTTAGTCCTCCAGCTTTTCTTCCACGTAGCCGTACAGGTCGTAAGTGTCAGAGTCAGTGATGGTCACGTTATAGAACGCGCCGGTCTCCAGCGGGGTATCAGCGGGGGTCAGCACGTTGCCGTCGATCTCCGGGCAATCGGCCTTGGAGCGCAGCAGATACATGCCGGTCTCGTCGTCCACACCGTCGCAGACACATTCCAGCGTTTGGCCGACCTTTTCGCCTTCGCGCTCGGCGCTGACTTCGGCCTGCAGTTCCATGATATGGTCCGCGCGGCGCTGTTTGGTCTCCTCGTCCAGTTGGCCGTCCATCTTGGCGGCCACGGTGTTTTCCTCGGCCGAGTAGGCAAAGCAGCCCAAGCGGTCAAACTTCATCGTCTTGACAAAGTCGCACAGCTCGGCGTACTGCTCCTCGGTCTCGCCGGGGAATCCCGCGATCAGCGTGGTGCGCAGCGTGATGCCGGGGATGGCCTTGCGCAGGCGGTGGATGGCGTCCTCAATTTCCTTGCGGCCGCCGCGGCGGTTCATCGCCTTCAGCACGGCGTCGTCGCAATGCTGGATGGGCAGGTCCAGGTACGGCACCACCTTGGTGTTGCGGACCAGCGCGGCGATAAATTCATCGGTGATACGTTCAGGATAAGCATACAGCACGCGGATCCAGCGGATGCCGTCGATGGCCTGCAGCTCGTCCAGCAGCTGGCAAACCGCGCCCGGCTTGCCCCAATCCTCGCCATAAGCGGTGGGGTCCTGGGCGACCAGAATCAGCTCCTTGACGCCTTCCCCTGCCAGCCAGCGGGCCTCGGCCACGCAATCCTTAATTTCACGGCTGCGCAGCGGGCCGCGGATAAGCGGGATGGCGCAGTAGTGGCAGCGGTTGTTGCAGCCCTCGGCAATTTTTAAGTACGCATAGTGGCGCGGGGTGGAGATAACACGGGCACCGCCCAACTGCATATCGGTCTTGGGGCCGTAGCTCTCGATCTGGCCCGCACCGGCAGCGCAAAGGCGGCGCACGATGGCAGGCAGCGCGGCGTTGGAGCCAATGCCGACAACGGCGTCGACCTCGGGGATCTCCTGCACGATCTGCTGCTTATAGCGATCGGCCAGGCAGCCGGTGACGACGACCTTCAGGTCCGGGTTTTGCTGCTTGTACTGGCAGGCCATCAGAATGTTTTCGATGGCTTCGGCCTTAGCGGACTCGATAAAGCCGCAGGTGTTGATGATGATGATGTCTGCTTCGGCCGGGTCCGCCACGGTGGTGTGGCCGTCCTTGATGAGGGCGTGGCAGAAAACGTCGGCGTCCACCTGGTTTTTGGGGCAGCCGAGGGAGATGATCGCAATCTTCATAGAACTTCCTTTATATACAGTATGTTTTTGCGCTGTCAATCCTCCGCCAGCGCGGCGCGGATGACACTGTGGCTGAACCCGCGGCGGGCCAGCGCGGCCGCTACCTGGTCCCGCTTGCCGGCGGCCAGTTTGGCGGCATAGTGCCGCTCCACCAGGGCGCGGGCATTGGCCAGTTCAGGGTCTTCGCCGTCATCGGCTTCGGCATACAGTGCTTCCACGGCTTCGGCAGCGGTATCGCGGTCGATACCCTTCGCCGTCAGGTCCAGCAAAATTTCGCGGCGGGATTTCCGCTTGCGCAGCAGCTCCGCGGCACGGCGGCGGGCAAAATCGGCATCGTTCAAAAGGCCCAGTTCCCCGGCGCGCGCCACAGCGTAGGCGGCGCTGTGCTCGTCGAACTTGCGGCAGAGTTTCTGGTACAGTTCCCCCGCCGCATGGTCCCGCAGCGAGAGATAATCCATGGCCTTATCCAGCGCACGGCGGGTGTCGCTCTGCTTGCGCAGGTCCTCGATCTGCCATTCTTCCAGCAGGTCTTCCTCGTGCAGGTCAGCCTTGGCAAAGGTATCCGCATCAAGGGAGAAAGCAAACTCGCCGTCAAAAAACAGCGCCATGCGGCCTTTTTTCGTTTCCTTGATTTGTGTCAGCTGGGGCATTATTCATCAACCATGATGTCTAGGTCTACCTCACTGCCGGTGGTCTTGGCAGCGGGGGCGGAGGCTGCGGCAGGGGCTTCTCCATCGGCGGCCGGCTTAACGATTTCCGAGGGGTCCAGCGGCTTCACGGTGCCCTTTTTACCGGCGGCCAGCAGGCGGTCCGCATTGGCACGCACGATCTTCTCGATCTCGTCCGAGATCTCCGGGTGCTCTTTCAGGAAGATCTTGGCGTTATCGCGGCCCTGGCCCAGGCGGACATCGCCGTAGTTGAACCAGGCGCCGCTCTTCTGCACAACGCCCAGCTTGACGCCCAGGTCCAAAATCTCACCGATTTTAGAGATGCCCTCGCCGAACATGATGTCAAACTCAGCCTCGCGGAACGGCGGGGCCACCTTGTTTTTCACGACCTTGGCGCGGGTGCGGTTGCCGATGAAGGCGCCGGTGGAGTCCTTCAGGCCCTCGATACGGCGCACATCGATACGCACGCTGGAGTAGTATTTCAGTGCGCGGCCGCCGGTGGTGACCTCGGGGCTGCCGTAGACCACGCCGACCTTCTCACGCAGCTGGTTGATGAAGATGCAGACGGTGTTCGTCTTGCCGATAACGCCGGTCAGCTTACGCAGAGCCTGGCTCATCAGGCGGGCCTGCAGGCCGACATGACTGTCGCCCATCTCGCCCTCGATTTCGGCTTTGGGCACCATGGCAGCGACCGAGTCCACGATGATGGCATCGATAGCGCCGGAGCGCACCAGTGCTTCGCAGATCTCCATGGCCTGCTCACCGGTATCCGGCTGGCTGACCAGCAGGCTGTCAATGTCTACGCCCAGCGCGGCGGCGTACACGGGGTCCAGCGCATGCTCAACGTCGATGAACGCGACCTCGCCGCCCATCTTCTGGGCTTCGGCCAGGATGTGCAGAGCCAGCGTAGTTTTACCAGAGGATTCGGGGCCGTAGACCTCGATGATACGGCCGCGGGGCACACCGCCGATACCCAGGGCCAGGTCCAGGCCCAGGCTGCCGGTGGGGATGGCGTCGACCTGCATGGCGATGTTGGCGCCCAGCTTCATCACGGCGCCTTTGCCAAACTGTTTTTCGATCTGCGCCAGGGCCGTTTCCAACGCCTGCTTCTTGTCAGAGGCCGGGCCGGGGGTCTTGGGTGTCGTATCTTTTTTTGCTGCCATGGTTTTGCTCTCCTTTTATCTCAAAAACACAATCGCAAGGTAGTACAGGGGTATTATTTCCCAGATGCCCCTATTATACACGATTTTCACACGCAGTACAACTGTTTGTTGTGTTTTAGTAGTACCTTAAACAGGATTTTCAAGCGGTTTTCGGAAAAAAAACTACCCGGTCATTGCCACCTGCATCCTTGCGGCAGGTGCCAGCCTGCCAACCGGCAGCCTTGCCCAGCTCCAGCACAGCCTCGGCCTGGGCGTAGCCGATCTCCAGCACCAGCCAGCCGCCGGGGCGCACCGCATCGTAATACTGGCGCACCAGCACGCGGTAAAAGTCCAGGCCGTCCGCGCCGCCGTCCAGCGCCATGGCCGGCTCCCTGGCGGTCTCGGGCATTAAATTCTGCATCTCGCGGGCCGTCAGGTAAGGCGGATTGGAGATGATGAGGTCGGCGCTCTCCGGCTCGATCTGGGTATAGTAGTTCATCACGTCGCCGCGCTCGGCCTGGGTGGCCTTGCCGCCCAGCGCTGCCACATTGGCGGTCAGGTAGGGCCAGGCGTCGTGGCTCAACTCCACGCAGGTCACCTTGGCACTGGGCACAGCGCGGGCAATGCCCAGGCCCAGGCAGCCGGTACCGGCGCACAGGTCGTAGACGACCGGGGCCTCGCTGTCCTTCAGCAGCTCGATGGCGGTCTCGCAGACGACCTCGCTGTCGGCACGGGGGCAAAGCACGCCGCGGCCGACCTTGAGGGTAAAGTCCAGAAAGTCCCACTCCCCCAGCAGGTATTGCAGGGGTTCGCGGCCCGCGCGGCGCTCGGCCAGCACCTGCAGGCGGGAGGCTTCCTCGGCGGTGGGGCCGTCGTCCAGCCTGTGGTCACGGCCTGTCACAAATGTATACAACTGCGCCGCATCAAAGCGGGCATCGGGCACCCCGGCCATCATCAGCCGGGCGCAAAGTTTTTGATAAGCAGCGTTCACCAGCGGGCTTCCTCCTGATCTTCGGGCAGTACCGGGGTCACTGCCGCAATAGCAACTTCGATCATCGAGTCGTCCGGCTCAAAGGTCGTCAACCTCTGCATCCACAGCCCCGGCTGGGATACGATACGGGACAGCACGCTGTGGGAGCGGCCGGCCCACTTTAGAATTTCATAGCACACGCCCACTAGCAGCGGGAACATGCACAGCTTGTACACGATGCGCAGACCGGTGCTGGTCCAGGGCAGCACCGCATACAAAAAGATGCTGATGATAATGACCAAGATCATAAAACTGGTGCCGCATCGGGGATGGAACCGGCTCTGCTTGCGGATGTTTTCCACGGTCAGCGGCAGGCCCGCCTCGTAGCAGGCGATGGTCTTATGCTCGGCGCCGTGGTACTCAAACACGCGGTGCAGTTCCTTCATGCGGGTACACAGGAACATATATAAAAGGAAGATGGCCATTTTAAGCGCACCTTCTAAAATCACGCGCCCCCAGCGGCCCAGCGGGATAAAGCGGATGAGCTGCCCGGTCAAAAAGGTGGGCAGAAAGGTGAACAAAAACAGCGCCAGCGCCACACCGGCAAAGGCAGCGCAGGTCATCAGCACGTTCTGGAACACCGGGCCGGTGTGCTCGTCCAGCCATTTGTCCAGCTTGCTTTCCGGCTCAGCGTCCTCGACGCCCTCCATAGCCACATCGGCGGCGTGCATCAGGTACTTGTAGCCTTTGTACAGGTTCTCGGCCATGTTGCAGACGCCGCGCAGCAGCGGCACTTTGTTGTACCAGCGGGTCACGACCTTATCGTAGGTCAGGTCGATGGTCCCATCCGGCTTGCGCACGGCACAGCAGATCTTCTCGGGGCCGCGCATCATGATGCCTTCCATCAAGGCTTGGCCGCCGACGGAAGTGCGAAATTCATTGGGCATAGTTTCTCCTTGGCCGTTTTATACGGTATAACATTATATTTTCTCGTGCAGGTGTTCCTGCCCGGGGTGGTAGACCGGCAGCGTGATGCTGACCGTGGTCCCCTGCCCCAGGGTGGAGGCAATATCCACGCGCCCGCCCAGTGCGGTGATGATCTCATCCACCACTGCCAGACCAATGCCGGAGCCCCGCACCGAGTTTTTGGCTTTGAAAAATTTCTGTTTGACCTTTTCCAGGTCGTCGGGTGCAATGCCGCGGCCCTGGTCGCGCACCGCCGCCGTGACCAAATCCCCCCGCCGGGTCAGCGTGAGGAAGATGGTTCCGTCCGACTCGGAGTATTTGATGGCGTTGTCCAGGATGTTGATGAACACCTGGTGCAGCCGCGCCGGGTCCGCCCACACCGGGTAGGGGTCGGGCGGTTCCTCGTAGACGAAGTGCAGCCCTTCCTGCCGGATGCGGGCCTCCACAAACAGGGCCGCGTCGGTGGCCTCGGCCACCAGGTCCAACACCTGGCAGTTCAGTTTGATGCCGTTCTGCAAACGGGAGAAATCCAGCAGTTCTTCCACCATCGTGTACAGGCGGTCGGTCTCGGTACCGATGACCGAAAGCCCGCGCTGGTAGTTCTTATCCGTGGGGTCGTCGATGTTGCCGATGGTCTCGACCCAGCCTTTGATAGAGGTCAGCGGGGTGCGCAGCTCATGGCTGACCGAGGAGATGAACTCATTCTTCAGCCGCTCGGTCTCGGCCAGGTCCTCGGCCATCTGGTTGATGGTCTTGCACAGGCGGCCCACCTCATCGTTATACCGGTTGTCCGGCAGGCGCACCTGCAAATCGCCTTTTGCAATTTTTGTCGCTGTTGCTTCAATTTCCCCCAGCGGCCGCACGATGGAGCGCACAAAAAACAGCCCGCTCCAAATCGTGAACACCAGCACCAGCACACCCACGCCGGTGGCGGCGGTAACGGTGTTCCACCACTGGCGGTCCACCAGCGTCAGGCTGGTGACAAGGCGCATGGCCGCCACATTGCCGGCCGCGTAGGGCACCAGCTCGGTCACAGCCATCACCCGTTCGCCCTGGGGCGTGGTGAAGATGTCGTGCCCTTTGCCGCTGGCGGAAGTCTGCGCCGACAGAAAGTCGGTGCCGTCGGTCAGGTCGCGTGTCATGGTGCCGCTGCTGGTGGCCAGGATGACCCCCTGGGCGTCCAGCAGCATAAACTCGAACTTGTCCTTTTCGTCGAACTGCTCGACGGTGCGGCGCAGGGCCTGGCCGCGGCTCTCGGAGGTCTCGTTGGCGTCGCCCGCCGTGCCGGTGGCCTGTAAGCGGCCCGCAATGGTGGAAAAGCGGCTCTCCGCCGCCCGCTGCACGCTGCCGTACAGTTCCCGATAATCGGTATAGAGGAACATCACTTCAGCCGCCAGGATCACCAGCACGGTGATCAGCAGGCTGCCCCGCACCCACCGCTTGGTAATGCCGGCTGCCGCCATTGAGGGTTCCTCCTTTCCTGTTCTATGTTATCGTTCGCTTCTAAGGCTTCCTCTGTGAGGGAGAGACAAACATTTAGATGTCGTCAAATCTTAGGCTCTCTCCCCCACCCGCTTCGCGGGAGCCCCCCCTCCCAGAGGGGGCCATTCGCTCACTTACGCATTCCACCGGTATCCATACCCCCACACGGTTAAAATGTGCTGGGGGCTGCTGGGTTCGTCCTCGATCTTCATGCGCAGGCGGCGGATGTTCACATCCACGATCTTCACATCGCCGAAATAATTCTTGCCCCATACGCCTTCCAAGATCTTCTCCCGCACCAGCGCTGTGCCGGGGTTGCGGAAGAACAGCTCCATGATCTGGAACTCCACCTGGGTCAGGTCGATGGCCGTGCCGTTTTTGTACAGCATGCGGCTCTTTTCATCCAGCACAAAGGGGCCGCTGATGAGTTGCTCCTGCTCCTCGGCGGGTTTGGCGGGCACGCCGCCCCGCTTGATGCGGCGGGTCAATGCTTCCAGCCGGGCCACCAGCTCCGACACCGAGAAGGGCTTGGTAATGTAATCGTCCGCACCGATGGACAGCCCGCGGATCTTATCGCTCTCCTGCCCTTTGGCCGACACGATAATGATGCCGATCTCGTTGTTCTCGCGGCGGATCGTCTCGCACAGGCTCAAGCCGTCCATTCCGGGCAGCATAATGTCCAGCAGGGCGGCATCGCACTCCTCGCCATGGTGCATCAGTTCCAGGGCGCGCTCTGCACTGGGGGCCTCCACGACCTCCCAGCCGGCCATTTTCAGGTTCAGGGCGACCATTTCGCGGATGCTCGCTTCGTCTTCTACGACCAGAACTCGTTTCATAGCCTATCCTTTCTTTACGCCGTGCCCAACAGCACGGTATTGCTCTTGATATAGTCCATGCTCAAACCGTAGTAGCTTGTCACCATGCGGGCCTGCAGCTGCTGGCTGCCGATGGTGGCGATGCGCTCGTACTCGATGCTTTCCGGCTCGTCTAGGTCCACCACGCGCATCTCACAGTACACAACGGTACCCTCGCGGTTGCAGATCAGCCAGCCGGTGCTGCTCTGGTTGCCCCGGATCATGATGCTGCCGTGCATTGATTCCGGCAATGCCATAAAGAAGTTTTCCTTGCTGTCATACACGCCGAACAAGCTGTTGCCGCCGCTGTTGTTGGCGTAGTCCTTCCACAGCAAAAACACCAGCCGCTTGTCCACCGGGGTCTGCAGGTCGCCGCCGTCATCGATCTCCGCCGGGATGTCCACGGTACCGTTGCCGTCGATGTCGCGGCTCAGCAGCTCAGTGTGGTAGCGCAGCGTGCTGCGCTGGGGGTCGTTCAGGCCCGGCGGATGGTACGGCTGCAGCGAGCCGGACTCGGCATCATACAGGATAATGTCCGATACCATCGCGTTGCCGTCGGCCCAGGCATCCATCACCAGGTAGGCGGCATCATCCCGGCCGGTGCCCGCGTGCAGGGCCGCGCATCCGTTGTAGCTGCCCGCGCCCAGCGCCAATGTCTGGATGGAGCGGAACTCGCCGTCCACATTGGTCAGCAGTTGCAGGGTCACGCCGCCCATCTCATTTTCCGGCAGGGCCAGCACCAGGTCGGTAGTGTCCTTCTTGCCGGTCAGGTCGGCCAGCAGCAGTTGGGTGTAGCTCTGGCTGATGACGGTGGTGATGTTCTCCCCATCATATTGATACACCACGCAATAGCTGTCGCCCTGGGCGCTGCTGTAGCCGACGACCAGCTGTTGGGACTCGGCGTTTTTCAGGTTGGCAGTGTTGAAGTTTTCTACTTCGCTGGACAGGCCTTCCACCGTGCGGCTGACCCGCCAGCTGTCTTCGCCGCTGGGTTCCAGCACAGCCAGGCAGACGTTGGAGCCGGTGGTGTCGGCAGTATACAGCACAGCGGCTTCGTCCTCACCGTCACCGTCCCAATCGCCAAAGGCAAAGGGCGACAAGAAATCACCGCTGGCCGGGTATTTTAGGGTAGCGCTGCCGCCCAGGTAGCTGTTCAGCGCCTTTTGCAGTGCGCTGCTCTCCCCCGACAACTGCGGTGCCCGCAGCAGGGTCTCCACATCCCCGTAGCTGCTGCACCCGGTGAGGAGGAGCATGCCCATAAGCGCAGCAATTATTTTTCTGTTCATGAGCACACCCCCCTCCCGGTTCTTTGTTTTAGTCTTGGTCGCTGTACGGCGTATCGGCCATGCCCTCCCGCGCCAGTTTGGCAACGATGGGGTCCAGCAGCCGCCTGCCCAAATCGCGGAAAGCCGTAAGCTCTCCAAAGCAGCGTACCAGCGTGGGGCTGACCGCATAGTACAGCCGGATGAACAGCCGACCGAACACGCTGTTTTTCATCACGCTGTCCCGGTAGCGACGCAGCACCCACACCTGCGGGCAGTCGTAGGAGCCATAGACGCAGGTCGCAATGTAGCATCCCTGCTTCTTTTTGGTTCTTTGTTCCTGCGCCATATTGTCCCAGGCGTTAGTCTGTTCCTCCGGCTGCGGCGTATGGGTCTCCACCGGTGCCGTTTTTTCTGCTGCTTCCTGCGCGTGGGCCACACGCTTCGGCGGTTCGCTCAGCGCTTTTTCGATGCGGCCTCGGATGTAAGTTTCGTCCGGGTCGTACTTTGTCCACAGCGTGATCAGCGGGATGCCCGCTTCTTCGCAGATGTCGTGCACCTTGGCATCGCGCTTTTTGCGGTCCAGGCTGTTATGCGTGGAATCGTTGATCTCGATTGCGATCTTCGGGGCCAGGTCTTTGTCCGTTACCAGGAAATCCACATTGCGGAACAGTTCATTGCGGTATCGGGCATCATCGGTCCGTTCGATAAAGGTCGCCAGGTTGATCTGCGGGAACAGCTGGCAATCGCTGGGCAGTACCTTTAAAATTGCTGCGTAAAATTTCTTTTCGTTATCCGTCAGCAGGCTTTTCCGACACTCGTACAGGAACTCTTTTTTCTGGATTTGGGGACATTCCACATCCCAATAATGCCAGCGTCCGCATTTTTCACATTTTATAATGCGGCCACACTCTCTTTCCTGGTTGCATACCGCACACAAAGGATACTTTCCGCTATCTGTTCCACAAACCTGGCACTTCATAGGCCGGGCTCCTTTCACGCGCTTACTTTTCACTTCCTGCTGCCAAAATGCAGCGTATCTTTTCAAACATTGATACAGAGTATAGTATAGCACATTTACGGCAAAGCCGCAATGCCCAGGAGCATGAGCAGGCAGCCGGCGGCGGCACCTAAAATGCCGGGCAGGCGGTGGGCCGGGGCGAAGGCCGTGGGCAGCAGTTGGGCCAGGGCGACCCAGATCATAATGCCTGCCACCAGCACCATCGTGCCGGTCAAAAATCCGGTTGTGAACAGGCTGCGGAACAAAAACAGTGCCACCAGGGCGCCCGCCGGTTCGGCCAGACCGGAGACCAGTGCCGCCAGTGCACCTTTGGCCCGGCTGTTGGTGGCATAGGCAAAGGGCACCGCCACTGCCAGACCTTCGGGGATATTGTGCAGGGCAATGGCCAGGGCTGTGCGCAGGCCGAGGGCGGGGTCAGCTGTTCCGGCAAAGAGGGTCAGCACCCCCTCCGGGAAGTTATGCAGCAGCAAGGCCGTGCCGGTTATCAATGCCGTGCGCATAGCTTTGGTGCGAGCGGTGTTCTGGCCGTATTTTGCGGCCAGTTCAGTTTCCTCGGGCAGCAGGCGGCCCAGCAATCCGGCGGTGAGCATACCCAAGGCCAACAGCGTTACGATTGCTCCCCCACAGGGAAGCGGCTGCAGATAGCCGCTGTAAAATTCCAGTGCTTCGGGCATCAGATCCGCCAGCGACGCGGTAAGCATTACGCCACCGGCGAAGCCTGCACTGGCGGCAAGCATAGTTTCGCTGGGTTTTGCCAGCGCGGCCAATGCGCCGCCCAAACCTGTTGACAATCCGGCCAAAGTTGTAAGTACGATTGGTGATGCCTGCATATGCAATTCCCCCCTTGGGGGACTGTATGCCCTAGATGCAGCGCGTATGCTATAACAAAACACCCCCTGTCCAGCTATGCCGCCAGACAAAGGGTGTTTTATTATTGTATTAAAAGTTCTTTCGGTTCCTTTCTTTCAAGAAAGGAACAAATCCCCCGTAATTAGTACCCGCTGCCCGCCTCACCGGAGGTCAGCAGTTTGACAGCACGGGAGGTGCCCAGGCGATCGGCGCCGAGGTCGAGGAACTTCTCGATGTCCTCGACGGTGGAGATGCCGCCGGCGGCCTTGATCTTGCAGCGGCCCTTGACATGCTCGGCGAACAGCTCGATGTCATGGAAGGTTGCCCCGCCGGTGGAGAAACCGGTGGAAGTCTTGATGAAATCAGCACCGGCCTCGGGCACGATGTCGCACATCTTGATTTTCTCTTCCTCGGTCAGCAGGCAGGTCTCGATAATGACCTTCAGCACCTTGTCACCGACGGCAGCCTTGACGGCAGCAATATCATTGCGCACATCATCGTACTGCTTGTTTTTCAGCCAGCCGATGTTGATGACCATGTCCACCTCGGACGCGCCGTTTTCCACGGCGGTCTTTGCCTCAAAGGCCTTGCTCTTGGTGTCCATAGCGCCCAGAGGGAAGCCGACCACGCAGCAGACCGGCACGCGGCCCGCCATGTACTCGGCCGCCTTGGCAACATAGCAGGTGTTAATGCAGACGGATGCACAATGGTTGGCGATGGCCTCATCGCACAGGGTCTGGATCTGGGGCCAGGTGGCCTCGGGCTTCAGCAAGGTGTGGTCCACCTTGCCGAGCATTTCTTCTTTCGTGTACTTCAACGGAAATTTTCCCCCTTATCGCAATGTTTGCACAGGCGGGCCTGGTGCAGGCCCAGCGCTGCAAAGACGATGGACGTAATGCTGACGGTAGCGCCAATGATGCCAAGGATCAAACCAACCAGACGGAACGCATGGCCGCGCACTTTCTGTTTCATAGGGGATGCCTCCTTTTTGGGTCGTAACTTTTTATGTACCAGCCGTTTTGCCTCGTGGGTCAATAACGGATGATGCAGCGCAAATTTTGCCACCTTAAAAACAAGCATGATCTGCTCCTTCGGGTGTAAATTTTACTTCTTTTTAAAAATCAGCACCTTGCTGAAAATGTAGTTGGACAAAATCACGATCACCTGGCTGAACAGCTTGACGCCCATCGCCCACAGCTTGGCATTGGCCACAGCAAAGCCGACGTGGGGGCCCAGCAGGCTGACGCCCACCCAGATAATGACCTGGTCCATGACCATGGTGGCGATGCGGCAGGATACAAACTGCCCGAACTCCGCCCAGGCCGCTTTACCGGTGTTCTGGCTTTTGAACACAAAGGTGCGGTTCGTCCAATAGGCAAAGAGGATGCAGATGACGTTATCCAGGATATTGCCGATACCGGTAGCAAAAGCCGTGCCCAGTGCCGCCTGGAATACAGCAAAGACCACCAGGTTCAGCAGTGTTGCCAGCCCGCCAAAGAACAGGTAGGCCAAGCCCTCGTAATATTTGTTGATAAGATCTTTGATTTTTTGCATGACGGCTCCCGTTTTGCCCTTTCGCTTGTAGGGGTCGATGCTTGCATCCGCCCCTACAGTTGAGGGTGATTGCCTAATACTAAAAAAGGGGCCTGCCTGTTACTACAGGCAGGCCCCTTAACGGTTGCTTACAGATTATTCAGCATCCTCGGCCTCGTCGAGGCAAGCCTTCATGGACAGGCTGATGCGCTTGCGGTCGAAGTCGACAGCAGTCAGCTTAACGCGGACTTCGTCGCCAACCTTCAGCACGTCAGAAACCTTATTCACGCGCTCATTGCTGATCTCGCTGATGTGAACCAGGCCATCGATACCGGGCATGATGCGGACGAAAGCACCAAACTTGGTGATGGAAACGACGGGAGCGGTGAACTCGGTGCCGACGGGGACCTCATTCTCCAGCTTGACCCAGGGGTTGTCCTCTTCCTTCTTGTAGCCCAAGGAGACCTTCTGGTTCTCGGGATCGTAGCTCTTGACGTAGACTTCGATCTCGTCGCCAACACTGACAACCTCAGAGGGATGCTTGATGTTGGACCAGCTCAGCTCGCTGATGTGGCACAGGCCGTCAACGCCGCCGACATCCACGAAAGCGCCGTAAGAGGTCAGGCTCTTAACAACGCCCTTGTACTGCTTGCCGACCTCGACGTTAGCCCAGAACTCCTCACGCTTAGCCTTGTTGGCCTCAGCAGTGACCTTGTTGATGGAGCCGACGATCTTGCGGCCGGCGCACTCGGTGATGACCAGCTGAACGTGCTGGCCAACCAGCTTGGTGTAATCCTCGTCGCGGCGCATGGTAGCCTGAGAGCGGGGAACAAAGACGCGAACGCCCTTAACGTTGACAACAACGCCGCCCTTGTTGGCTTCCATAACGTCACCTTCCATAACGGTGCCGTTCTCAGCAGCCTCGGAAACGTCCTTCATACCCTTCTGGGCCTCGAAACGGACGCGGGAAAGGGTATCGACGCCTTCCTGGTCGTTGGTCTTGATAACGACCAGATCCAGATCGTCGTCTACCTTAACAAGGTCTTCCATCTTAGCGTTGGGGTCATGGCTCATCTCGCGCAGGGTGACAACACCGGTGTGCTTGGAACCATCGATACCGACGACACACTCCGTCGGGGAAACGCTGATGACCTTGGCTTTTACGATTTTACCTGCGTACAGGGGCTTTGCTTCGGATGCAGCGAGCATCTCCTCAAAGCTCATGTCGTCACGGATCTCTTCACTCATACTGTTAAGTACCTCCTCAATTATAGACGAAGGCGTTGAAGCCCCGGCCGTTACGCCCACTGTCACAGCATCTTTCAGCCATGCCGGGTCGAGTTCATCAGCAGTCTCGACGTTGATGGCTACAGCATGCCGTGCAGCGACCTGTAAAAGCTTTTGGGTATTGGAAGAATGATGACCACCAATGACGACCATATGATCGCATTTCTGGCTGAGGTCTTCCGCTTCCTGTTGCCTCGCCCACGTTGCATTACATATTGTATCAAAAATTTCGGCTTTTGTACACTGTTTTTTTAAAAATTCCTTGCACTTTTCCCAGCTTTCCACACGGAAAGTCGTCTGCGCCACCACATAGATAGATTTTTGTTGCAAAAGTTCCGGGAGCATTTTCTCCAGTTCTTCCAGATTGGCGAAAACTTTCACTTTTCCCTTTGTGTGGCCGACAATTCCCTGCACTTCAGGGTGGCTGGCGTCGCCAGCAACCAACAAAAGTGCATGATTTTCGTCTGCCCTCATAGCAATTTTATGGATTTTTGCTACGAACGGGCAGGTAGCATCGTGATACGCCAGGCGGCGTGTGCTTATTTCGTCGTAGACCGTCTGGGGCACGCCGTGGCTGCGGATGATGACCTCGTACCCATCGGGCACGCTGGCCACATCGGGGCAGGTCAGGGCGCCTTTGGCCTCCAGATCCTCCACCACCTGGGGGTTGTGGATCAGCGGACCGAGGGTGGCCACTTTGTGGCCGTCGGCCAGCAGGTCATAGGTCAGCTTGACTGCGCGGTCCACGCCAAAGCAGAACCCCGCGGTCTTGGCACGGATAATATTCATCGTTATACCTCGTTTTTCAGGTTATGCGCCCTGGGTCTCTCCCTCTGCTGCTTCGGGCAGTGCGGGCTTTTCGGCGGGCTGTGCTGCCTCGGCGGGTTGTGCGGCGGGCTTTGGCTCCCCGGCAGGCTTCGCCTTTTCGGCAGCCTTGGGGGCGGGGTCGTCGGCCTCAACAGTCTCGGCTGCCTGCACGTCAAAAGCGTTGGCTTTCAGCAGGGCCTCCAGCTCGTCCTTCAGGCGGTTCTTCATGCGGCGCAGTTCGGCGATCTTGTGGCTCTGGTCCTTGATCTGCAGGTCAGCGGCGGGGATAGCCTCGCCAAAGACGATGCGCACCTTGCAGAAGAGATGCAGCCGCCCGTCCTTGGTGCCGTAGATGATGCGCACCGGCAGCATATCGGCCCCGGCTGCGGCAGCAATGACGAACGCGCCGCTCTTGATCATGCCCAATTTACCGGTCTTGGTACGGGTGCCCTCGGGGAAGATCATGACACCGGTGCCGTTTTTGCACTCGTTCGTAATTTTTTCCAGCGTGACGGTGTCGCCCTTGCCGCGCTCGATGGACACCGCGCCCATGCAGCGCAGGAACCACCCAGCCAACGGATTTTTGAACAGTTCCTCTTTGGCCAGGATGCGCAGGCGCTTCCAGTCAAAAATTGTAATGGCGATGAGCACAGGGTCCAGGTTGGCGATATGGTTGGGCGCAATGACGTAGGCACGGCCATCCCGGACGGCTTTCAGGTTTTCGCGGCCGATGACCTGGATGCGGAACACGATGTGCGCCAGCACCCAGACGATGGGCAGCAGGATCCAATACAACAGCATAGCGCGTCCCCCTTAAATATGTGCAAGAATCGTGCGCTTGAGCAGCTCGAAGCTTTCGTCAAAGCCGATGTCGCTGGTGTCCACCAGGATGGCATCGTCGGCCTGCTTCAGCGGGGCGATGGCCCGGTGGGTATCCTGGTAGTCGCGCTGCTGGATGTCGGCCAGCACGGTGGCAAAGTCGGCAGGCTGGCCTTTTTCTTCCAGTTCCTTGCGGCGGCGCTCGGCGCGGGCCTCGGCGCTGGCGGTGAGGAAAATTTTCACGGTAGCGTTGGGCAGCACCACGGTGCCGATGTCCCGGCCATCCATCAGGATGTTCTGGTCTGCGGCCAGCCCGCGCTGGGTGTCCAGCAGAAAGGCGCGCACCGGCGGATGGGCCGACACAGCGGAGGCCGCCATGCCGATGTTCTCGGCGCGGATGGCGTCGCTGACGTCCTCGCCGTTGAGGTAGATGTGCTGGGCGCCGTCCACCAGGCGGATGGCCAGCTTGATTTGGGGCAGCAGCGCCGTTACAGCGGCTTCGTCCTTGGGGTCGACCCCGGCACGCACGGCGTACAGGCCGATGGAACGGTACATAGCGCCGGTATCCACATAGACGTAGCCGAGATCTTTCGCCAGCCGTTTCGCCAGGCTGGATTTTCCCGCCCCGGAGGGCCCATCAATTGCTACAGAGATCATTTTTATCACCTTTTATAAATAAAATCTTTTTATCAACCGTCCTATGCAGGGGGGCGATGCTTGCATCGCCCCTACATCCACCTCAGGGCAATTTGTAGGGGGCGGCGTCCTCGACGCCCCGCACCTCACATCGCCCTTACCGCTGCCTGCGCGGTGGACCAGGCGATCTGCAAATTGTACCCGCCGGTGCGGGCGTCCACGTCCAGCACCTCGCCGGCAAAGTACAGCCCACTGCACAGCTTGCTGGCCATGGTCTTGGGGGCCACTTCCTTCACGTCCACGCCGCCGGCGGTGACCACGGCGTGCTCCTTGTCGCCCAGGGCCGTGACCGGCACCTGCCAGTGCTTGCACAGCTGCACCAGCGCCTGCTTCTGCTCCTTTGTAATTTGCGCGGCGCGGGTCGCGGGGTCGACGCCCCACTTTTCCACCGCCACCGGCCGCATCGAGTTGGGCAGCAGCTTGGCCAGCGCGCCCTGGACGCTGTGGGCGCCCTGCTCGGCAAAATCGCGGGTCAGGCGGTCGTACAGCGTCTTTTCATCCAGCGCGGGCTTTAAGTCAAACTCGCAGATATAACGGTGCTTCGCTATATCCTCAATATAAGTACTGGCCGAGAGCACCAGCGGCCCGGACAGGCCAAAATGGGTAAACAGCGCTTCGCCCTGCTCGGTGAACAGCTCCTTGCCGTCGCACAGCAGGGTCAGCCGCACGTTGCGCAGGGCCAGACCCATCATGCGGCGGCAGGCCGGGTCCGGGCTGATGAGGCTGCACAAACTGGGCTGCGGCGTCACGATGGTATGCCCCGCCTGCCGCGCCAGCTTGTAGCCGCTACCGTCGCTGCCGGTGGCCGGGTAGCTGATGCCGCCGGTGGCGATGAGGGTGTTCTCTGCCCGCAGTGTCTCGCCCCGGTCGGTGACAGCGCCCTTGCAGACGCCGTCCTCCAGCAGCAGCTTTTTAGCGCTGCCGCGCACAAATTCTGCATCCCGAGCATAGTCCCGCAGGGCCGCCAGCACATCGGCGGCGCGGTCGCTTTGGGGAAAGACCCGGCGGCCGCGCTCGGTCTTTAGCGGCACGCCCAGTTCCTCAAACAGCTGCATGGCCGAGGCCGGCGGGAAGGCGTACAGGCTGGAATACAAGAACCGCCCGTTATGCCGCACGTAGGGCAAAAACTCCCGCACGTCGCTGTCGCTGGTGACGTTGCAGCGGCCCTTGCCGGTAATGAGCAGCTTCTGCCCCGGGCCTTTGGGGTTGTGCTCCAGCACCGTCACTGTCAGGCCCTTGGCGCAGGCCGCGCCCGCCGCCATCAGGCCTGCGGCGCCGCCGCCGATGACCAATAGATCCGTCATGCGTTATCCTTTCTCTTTTTCCCAATGGGCCGTCCGTACAAAAACAGCCCGGTAAACGCGTACACCGCCAGCAGCGGGGGCACGGTAGCCAGATACATCGTGCTGGTGCCGATGCCGAAGCTGGACACCTCCACAAAGGCGATCATAGCACAGCGCAGCAGTGCAATGCCGAAGATGCCGAACAGCAGCAGCCACGGCACCACGGTTTCGGCCGTGTGTTTTTTGCGCAGATTCGTAAAAAGATGTATCAACCGGAACAGCACCGCGCACAGCACGCAGACCGTCAGCACCACGCTGTACACGGCGGTCCATGCCTGCATCACTGCAAACACAGCCTTCTGGTAGGGGCTGTAATAGGGGGTGTCCTCCCCTGCCACGGCGGCATTGTTGAAACCGCAGTGCAGGTAGCCGGACCAGGCGGCAATATCATCGGTGGTGCCGATGGACCGTAGGTTTTCATAGGGCTGGCAATCCTTAAAGCCCAGCACATGCCAAAAGCCCTTCCAGGTCTCGGCCAGGGTCGCGCCCACGTACTCGGCCTTGATGGGCTGGCTGGTGGCAACCCGCTTGTCGGTGCGGCTGGGCAGGGTGCCCGCGTCACAGGCGGCGTTGATCTTATCGGCCACGTTCTGCCAGTAAGCATCGGCGGTCTGGGCGCTGTCGTAGATGCCCTCAAACTGGGCGGCGCGGCGGATAGCCCAATAGAAGCTGCCCGCGCGGTAGTCGTTCAGGCCGGGGTCGCGGAAGTCATTCTCCATCTGGGCGTCCTCCTCCAGCCAGTAGGCCAGGGGTTCCAGCTCGGGCACAGCTTCGTAAATTTTGGCGCGGGCATCGGCAGGCACCGACAAGTAGGGCGCGTCGCTGTCGGTATCCACCCGCATCATCGCGCCCATGGCGGCAGCAAAGGAGCCTTCGGAAAAATCCGACAGGGCAAACACGCCGTAGTGGCTGTAATTCAGCCCGCAGAAGGTCAGCACCCCCGCCGCCAGCACGGCATACGGGATAGCCTGCGCCGCGCAGCAGAGCCACCGGCGCTTACCAACCAGCATCACCAGCACGATGATGGTCGCCGCCCCGGCAAAGGGCAGCAGGAACATCCCCGCGTCCTCGCGGTCGAGATAGGCACAAGCCAGCCCCACGCCCGCCGCCAGCAGCCAGGGCCACAGCGGCTTTTGTTTCGCAGTGTAAAACACGGCCCGCAGGGCCATGCCCGCCATGCCCGCAAAGAAAACGAGGCACAGTGCCGGGAAGATGTTGTCCCGGTAAACGCGCAGCGTGTAGGCCGCCCAACCGGAGGGCAAAAACGCCAGCGCCCCAAACAGCCCCAGCGTCAGCACACGGCCGCAGCCCGGCTCGGCGTTACGCCACAGCGGCGCAAAGGCAAAGGCCGCCAGCAGCGAAGCTGCGCACCACAGTGCTGCCCCGCTGACCAGATACGGCAGGTGCAGCACATGCAGCAGCGCCAGCCATACCGGAAAGAACATGGCCTTGGAGAGGGTCAGATAATCGTAAGCCCCCAGCCACTCCCCCGCCGTGATGGCCTGCGCCGCGCGGAACATCAGCTCGTCATCCAACGGTGCGCCGCCCACCCAGGTATACGCCTGCTGGAAGCCGGTCAGGCCGCAGCGCAGCAAAACCAGCACGGCCACGCCGCACCAGAAAGCGCGCTTGTTCAGTTGCAGGCGGGGATGCTTCATACATTTTACCTCAATGGTTCATTATTGTTTTGGTGCCATAAAGTAGTATTCGTCTCGCCGGTCGTAGATGCCGGTGGCGGCAATATCCCAGGTGATATAGTCGGCCTTGTCGCCGTACTGTGCCTGCCAGCTGGCAAAGCGGTCGGCGTCGCCGGTCACATACAGGGTGTCCGGGTCCAGCGTGCCGCTGTCCACGGCGGCGCTGGTTTGGGCCGTCCAGTCGATGGTCACGTTCCACGCGCCGGTGTAGGTGTTCACATCGTACCCGTTGGTGACCATGCCGGGGTGCCATGCCGCGCAGATGACGTTGCGGGCGTGGATGATGTCATCCGCCAGCATCAGCGTGCCGTAGTTATCGCGGCAGTCCACCAGCTCTTGCGGGTAGGGCTGCGGCTTGGCGGCGGTTTCTGCCATAGCAGTGTGCTTTTCAGCGATCATAGCACTCAGGTCAAACAGCTGCACAGCCGCCACCAGCACCAGCACCGCCGGATACAGCGCAGCCTTGCCCACACGGCGCAGCAGCCGCGCCAGCCCCACGATGCAGGCGGTCATCAGCACGTAGTACACAGGGTAGAACATCCGCCCGCTGGCGCGGAAGATGCCGCAGAGTTTCACCAGCCCCTCCGGCAGGGGGATATTCAGCAGTTCCACATCGTCAAAGCAGACGACATTGGTAATGGCGAACATCGTCATAAACGCCATGCCCAAAATAAGTACAAGATTGCGGCGCAGCAGCCCCGCCAGCGCGGCGCGGCCTGCCTTGCTGCGCACAGCCAACACCACTGCCGCCGCGCACAGCACGCCCAGCAATGCCAGCATGCCAAAACCCAGATAATTGAAGCCGTCATACTGCCCGTACAGCTGCGGCCGGGCGGGCAGAATCCGGGACCAGGTGTACCCGCCCTTGGAGCTGGGGTTGAACAGCGCGTTTAAATTGAAGGAGAACACGCCGTAATTTTCCCGGCTGGCGGAGTAGCCGTTGTTCAGCGAACCCAGCACCACGCCCGCCGCATATCCGGCCGCGCAGGTGCCCAAAAACAGCCCGCAGGGGGCCAGCAGTTTGCGGGTGTGCAGGGCGTTTTCCACCGCCAGCAGCAACGCAAAGATGGCCGCCATCGGCAAAAAGTAGGGCGTAATGCCCACGCCCAGTGCCGCCAGCAGCCAGAACACCGGCATAAAGCAGCGTTGCTCCCGCCGGCCGCGCAGGTAGGCATACAGCGCAAACAGCACAATGTAATGGGAGGAAAGCGCCACATGGCGGAACGCCCGCTCGATCATGATGGGCGAAAACGCAAACAGCGCCGTGCCCGCCGCAAGCGGCAGCAGATCGTACAGGAACAGCCCCAGCACCAGCGCCGCGGCCATGCCCTGCAAAATAAAGGCGGCCAGCTCATACAGCCCGAACCACTGGAACTGTGCTGGCAGCACCGGGGCCAGCAGCTTAAACAGCACCGACACCCAGGGCAGCGAATCGGTAAAGGAGATGTTTACCCCCGTCCTCGCCGGGTAGGCCAGGGCATCGGCCTGGGCCAGCGGGAACTGCCAGCTGCTGTTGCGGAACCCCAGCCACCCGGCGTAATGCTGGTGGATGTCGGTCTCGTCGTAGCCGTACCAGATCCAGGCATCGTTGGCGGGGTCCAGCGGCGCGGTGCCGTACAAACACAAAAACGCCGCCAGCCCCAACAAGGCCCCCAGCAACAGCAGGACCCAGGTTTTCTGTTTTTTCTGCAATGCCTGCATAGATGCTCCCATTTACTTTTGCAGCTTCTCGATGCTTTCCACGAGGTATTTTTGCTGTTTGAACGTCAATTCCAACAGCAGCGAGAGGTACTTGACCACGATGGCCAGCACGGCAAACAGCCCGGAAAAGCCCACGGTGATCACAAACATGGTGGTAGTCCAGCCCGCCACCGGGTGGCCTGTGGCAAAGATGACCAGCGTATACACCAGTTCCGCCAATGCCAGTGCCAGCATAAACAGGGTAATGCCCACGCTGGCCTTGAACCCGGCATCGGTGTACAGTGCCAGGCTGTCGATGGCCAGGTTGAAGCGGTGGGGCACACCGGCCCCCACCCTGCCGTCAAATTCCAGGTCGGTCATTTTTAAGCCGCAGGCCGCATAGGCCGCCTTGCGGTAGGGCAGGTGGGCGCTGCTGGCATGCACACGGTTGATGGCCCGCCGGGTGACCAGCCGGAACGCATCGGTGCGCAGCTGGTAATTGCTGTGGGAATTCGCGTTGAAAATGCGGTAAAACAGCCCACTGCGGGTCGCCTTAGGGCAGACCGAAACGATGTCGCTGCCCTGCAGCGCCGTGCGGTACGCGTCAAAGATCATGGCCGCCGGGTAGCACAGCTCGGTGGAGTCAAACTCATACACATAGTCGCCGATGCTGGCATCCAGGCCCGCGTTCATGGCGTTTTCCAGGCCGTGGTACAGGCTCATATGCAAAATCGTCAGCGGGGCGGCCTGGTCTTTGCCCCAGGCGCGCAGGCGCTCCACGGTGTCATCGGTGCAGGCGTCATCCACCACTACCAGTTCATACTGGGCGAAGTGGCTGTCCAGCTCCGCCGCCACCGCGCGGCAGAACTCCACCGCACGGGCCCCATCGTTATGCAGGTAGACCACGGCGGAGATAAAGTTTTTTTCTTTATTGTTGATACTACTCACAGTTCCAGCACCTCGTCCAAATCATAGACTGTGTTGATCTTGCCGGACAGCACACTGACCAGCTTCGGCTCGTCACACATCACACGCACCACCGTGGGGCGGGAGTCGTCCACCTCGCTGGCCTTTAAGATCGGTTTCATGCTGAAAAGGCTGCTGTGGTAGGCAAAGCCATATTCCTCTTTTAAATATTTGCGGGCCAGCTGGCTCATGTAGGGCCAGGCACTGGCGGGCTTGGCCGGGCACTCATTGCAGTTGTACAGGTCGCCCGGCTTGCACACCCCGCCGCACGCCTGCTGGCAGGGGAAGGTCGCCACGCTGTCGTAGCTGGTCTCGTGGGGGGTAAAGGTCACGCTGGTCAGGCTGTGCAGCCCGGTCTGGCCAAAGGGCATCAGGCTGAAGAACGGCCCGTCCATCACGGTGATGCCGGTGTTCTTCAGGCTTTCGTCCACAGTGCACAAAATGATCTCGCACTTTTCGTACTTAATGCCGAAAGGCGGCAGGCCCAGCATGGCGTGCACATCGTTCACGCCCGCGTAGGTGGCGTTGAGCAGGTAGGGCGCTTCGGCGGTAATGTCCCCCGCCGTCACGCGCCAAACATTACCCGCCTTCTCGATGCGGTCGGGCTTGTGGCTATAAGCCACTTCCACGTTGGGCAGCCGGGCCAGCTGCTCCAAAAACCAGCGCTTGAGCACCTGGGCGTCGTAGGTGTATTCGGTGGTCAAAAACGCGCCGTCACACAGGCCGTGATTAAAGTACCGTTCCGGCGGCACATCGTCGCAGCGGATGCCCGCCGCGCGGCAGAACTGTCGGAACTCGGCCGCATTCGTCCAGGAAAAATGGGCGCTGGTGGCGTAGACCTGGTCAAACTCGGTATGCAGGCAAAAGCCATAATCCCGGCAGAACCGCTCAAAATAATGGGCAGATTTGATGGCCGTGGAGTAGCTGCGGGGGTAGTGGTAGCCCATATGCACCCGCGCCTGGTTGATGTAGGTCGCCCGCATAAAGGGCGCAGGGTCACGCTCCAGCACCAGCACCCGCTGCCCTGCCGCACCGCACTTTTGCGCCGCATACAGCCCATACAGGCCCGCGCCAAGGATGATTTTATCGTAGGTCATGGCATTTTCCTTCGTTCTGCCGTTTTTATTTCACGGGTTATATTTGCCCGCCAATGCTTTCAGCAGGACCTGCATCAGGTCGCTGTTGCCTTTAAAGCCGTTGATCTTGGTGGGGGTCTTGCCGGTGGCGGGGTAGGCGCGGGTCACGGGGACCTCGCAGGCCTTCATGCCCAACTGCGTGGCGCGGATGCTCAGATACGCCAGCAGCTCGTACCCCATAAACACGTCCCGCAGGGGGCGCACGTCGGGGTGGGTCAGGTACTCGCGGCTGTAGGCGCGGTAGGCGTTGGTGGTATCGGTGAACCACTGGTGCGCCCCCAGGCTGATGAGCGGCGCATGCACCAGCCGCACGGCGGCGTAGCGCACCGGCGGGGTGTTGACGGCGTGGCCGCCGCGGATGAAGCGGCTGCCCTGCACAAAGTCATAGCCCGCCTGCAATTTCTCGATGAATTTATGCACGTCCTCGATGGAATCCTTGTTATTGCCATCGATGGTCAGCACGCCCTTGTAGCCGCGGTTCAGGGCAAAGTAGATGCCCATGCGCAGCTGTGCCCCCTGCTTGCCGGGGCCGGTCTTGGTCAGCAGCGTGTTGACGCCGTACAGCTGCAGGGTGTCCAGCTTCATGCTGCCGTCGGTGGAGCCGCCGTCGCAGATGACAATGTCGCACAGGGTGTCCACCCCGGCGGTCTGGGCGCGGCCCAGCTCGGTCAAAATGCGCGCCCCCTCGTTGATAACGGGGATCAGCAGGCAGTATTCACTGCGCTTGGGCAGCAGCTCGGCGGCGCGGTAATCAGGCACGCCCTGCAACGCCTTGCGTTCATATTCGATCATTGGAACACCTCCGCCACATAGTCCAGCGTCCGCTTTACGGTATCCAAGTCGGTGCGGGCCATCTCCACCGAAACAAAGCCCCGGTAGCCCACCGCGCCCAGCAGCAGGGCCAGCTCTTTATGCTCGGGGCGCTTCTGGATGGGGGCCAGGCCCGGTTCGCTGATATGCACATGGCTGACGTACTTTAGGTCATCCACAAAATTCTGCAGCTTTTCACCCTGGGCCAGCATGGTGGACAGGTCCAGGTTGACGGCCAGGCCGGGGTTATCCAGCCGCTTGACAAGGCTGAACGCCTCGGCGGTGCCGTTTAAGTAGTTGGTATACATCGGGGGATTCGCCTCGATGGCCAGGCGCACGCCGTACCGCGCGGCCAGGTTGCCCGCCTGCATAAAGAAGGCTTCGGCGGCGGCATCGCTGTCACCCAGGGCGCGCATGCGGTTTTTGGGACAGCCGAACACCAGCGACGGGCAGTTCAGGCTGTGGGCAAACTGGAATGCCTCGGCGGTATAATCCAGCAAGTGCTCGGCGTCCGCCAGGTTAAAAATGTTGCCGGTCTGGCCGTACCAGATGCTTTGCATGCTGGGCACCGAGAAGCCCCACTGGTTTTTGAGATACCCGCCAAACAGCAGTGCGCTGGTCAGGTTTTCGTAGGGCATCTCCGGGAAGATGCGGGTCGGCGCGATCTCCAGTCCGGTAAAACCGGCCTGCTGCATGGCGGTGTAGACCGCCTCGTCGTCCTCTTTATGCCAGGCAATGTTGGAGATCGCCAGCTGATAGTTTGCCATCCTCAATCCCTCCACTCACGCAGGAAATTCGTAACATCGTCAAGTTCTTCTTCTTTGGTACACAGGTAGTCCCCGCTGCCGCCCAAAACGGCGGCATAACGGCTGCGCAGGTCGTAGTCAAACGGGGACTTGGGCAGTTCATTGGTCCAATCGGCTTTGCCGGTCACGGCGGTGTAGACCTCGGCGGCCGAGATGGGCGGTGTGCAAAGGTGCAGCATCGTCAGCCCGGCGGCGCGGGCGGTCTCGATGTCCTGCCACAGGCGGCCCAGGTTGTAGAACTGGTAGCGGCTGCGGGAATCGGTAAACGCCAGGGCGTTGAAATCGCTGGCCGCAAAAAAGGCCTTCAGCGCGGCCTTGTCCACCGTGCCGTTCAGCTTGTAAAAGCCGTTGTCGGCCAGGGTATAGCCGGTTTTTACCAGCAAGGATTTAGCCGCCAGTTCGTTGTATTTTTCCGGTTTGAGCATAGCCGGGGTGATGGTGTGCAGATCAAACAGGAAGTTTTTCTTCAACCCTGCACCATACAACGCGGGCAGGCGCACGATGAGGGCATCGTTAAAATCCTCCCGCACCCACTGTTCCAGCTGTAGGCGATTGCGGCCATAGGCAGGCAGGCCGTCGGTATCGGGGGCATCGTCCTCACAGCGGCCGCGGCTGTCGGCAAACACGGCAATGCTGGAAATAAGCACCAGGGATTTTGGTGCAATTTTGCGCAGGTTTTCCCGGGCAGTGCGCATAACTTCCATGTCCGCTTCCGGGTCAGCGTTGGCCAAAAACATGGCCGCCGGCACGCCCGCATAGACGCAAAGGTCCGGCTGTGTGCCGTACTGGGCGGCAATATCGCTGCTATGGCACACCGCGGCAAACGTATGTTTTGCCCGCAGGTTGCCCCCCACAAAGCCCGTAGACCCAACCAGCAGATCCCTGTACATGCGCAATTCCCCTTTTACATATTGATACAGAATATATTATACCGTATCAGGGGCAAAAAAGCAACCAAAGCAAAAGGGAGAGACCGAAGCCTCTCCCTGCACTGTACCTCTATATACTTTTCTCTTACTTTTCCGCGCGCTTCATATATTCCTCAATGATCTTCAGCCCCACCTTGCCGGATTTCTCCGGGTGGAACTGGCAGCCCACCACGCTGCCATGCGCTGCGGCGGCGCAAACTGCCCGGCCGCCGTACACGGTGTCGGCCAAACGGTCGGCCTCATCGGCGGGCTTCGCCTCGTAGCTGTGGATGAAATAGCACTCCTCGCCGGGCGTTACCCCGGCCAGCACGGTGTCGGCAAAATCGGTGCGTCCGCCCGCCGGGTTCAGCGGGTTCCAACTGATGTGGGGCACCTTCTGTGGCCGCCCCTGCACATCGGTAGACGGGATCTTCACCACGCGGCCGGGAATCAGCCCCAGCCCCTTGTGCAGGCCGAACTCCTCGGATTCATCAAACAGCATCTGCATGCCCAGGCAGATGCCCAGCAGCGGCGTACCGGCGGCGGCTTTCTGGCGGATCGGCTCGATCAGGCCCAGCTTTTCCAGCCCGGCCATGCCGTCCTTGAACGCACCCACGCCGGGCAATACCAACGCATCGGCGGCCAGCACATCCTCGGCCTTGCCGGTCACCAGGGTTTCGGCGCCAAAATGGGCAAAGGCGTGCTGCACGCTCAACAGGTTCGACAGGCCATAGTCGATGATCGTCACCTTTTTCATACGCGGCGCACCTCCACTCCCCCGGCGCGGATGTCCTCTTTCAGTTCCGCCACCGTCTCTTTTTTGTAGTGCAGCACCGCCGCACAGGCTACAGCATCGGCCCCGGCGTTGGCACCGTCCACAATGTCATCACCGCAGCCCACGCCGCCGCCGCAGATGACCGGAATGCTGACCGCCTTGGTCACGGCCTCGATCAGCTCCAGATCCATGCCGCGCTGCAGACCCTCGTTGTCCACGCTCATCAGCAAAATTTCGCCTGCGCCCAGCGCTTCGCCGCGCTTGGCCCACTCCACCACATCGTAGCCGGAATGTGCCCGGCCGTTGTCGTAGTAGGCTTCCCACTTGCCGGGCCAGGTGCGGCTGCGCTTAGCCTGGATGGACAGCACCATGCACTGGCTGCCGAAGGCCTCGGCCACCTCGGTAATCAATTCGGGCCGTTTGATGGCCGCCGTGTTGATGGCCACCTTGTCCGCGCCCATAGCAAGGATGTGGCGCACATCCTCCACACTGCGCAGGCCGCCGCCCACGCAGACCGGGATATAGACATCGTCCACGGTTTTGCGCACGATGTCGCTCAAATTATTGCGGTTGTAAAGGCTGGCCACGATGTCGATGTAGAGCAGTTCATCGATGCCCTGCTCGTAATATTCTTTGGCAAACCGGTTGGGGTCACCCAGCTTGCGCAGTCCCTCCAGCTGGATGCCCTTGACCAGGTTGGTGTCCTTGACATCCAGCCGGGCAATCAGGCGTATTTTCTTTCCCATAACAGCCGCTCCTTATACTTCGTGGTGGGTGCCGCGTGGGTCGCCCCACAGTACCTCGCTGTCGCCCTCGTAGGGGGTGTAGCGCAGCTTCCACATGTTGTCCTCCCACTTCCACAGATGCGGCGAGCGGAAACGGTCGGCCAGGTGCATAAAGTATTCGCGGTCCATGCGGGGCTGCTCAAACAGCTGGCTGGCCCAGGGGAAATGCTGGCGGTCGAGCGACAGATATTGGAAAATTTCTTTCTCAAAGCGGTCGGGATATTCGCCGTCAAACTTCTTGCACAGTGCCTTGCCTTCGTCCAGGGTGATTTCCTCGTTGCGGATTTCCTGGGCGGCATCGTAGGTGGTGCGGCCGATGCCGTACTTGATGTAGGTGGTGTAATAGAAGAAGTCATCGATTTTATCATCGATGGAATTGTACTTGGAGTAGGTGCCCTGGGTACGCTCCGGCGCGGGGCGGAAGCCGCCGTGCTCGACGCTGTAATAGTAGGCGCCCTGCGGATGCCACTTTTCGTAGTAGCCGAGATAGCGCACCTGGATGTGGTTCTTCTCCAGGTTGGAGGTCTCGCTGGGCAGGTAGATGGCCAGGTCGGCCTTATCGACCTTGTAATCCTCCTCCAGCTGGCGCAGGCTGACGCCGCCCAGATAGATATGGTCGTAGTCATTGACGGCAAAGAAATGCTCGTCACGCAGGGCCGAGTTGTTGTCGGCAATGGGGTTGCCGAACTCGGCCTCGTTCTCACCGTAGAACACCAGCGGGATGCCGAACTTGGCGGCCATCTTGGGGGCCAGCTGCTTCTGCCCCAGAATAAACGGCTGGAACGGATGGAACAGGTTCTCGGTAGCAAGGCGGGTCAGCAGGCGGTGGGTCATGCCGTTGGGGGTGCACAGGTAGTTGTCAAACCCGGCATGAATCCAGGCCTGCATGTTGTCCCAGCCCCAAGGGGTATAAATATGCGGCGCCCAGGTGACGGTCAGCGGGTGCATGCCGTACTTGTATTTCAGCAGATGGGCGGCGTAAAAGCTGTCCTTGCCGCCGGAACCGGGCACCAGGCAGTCGTAGCTGCCGTCGTTTTTGCGGTACTGGTCGCACAGTTCACGCAGTTCCTTCTCACGCAGGGCCCAGTCGATCTGGCCGTTGGCCTTGTTATGGCAGGCATGGCAGGCATCGCAGACGCCGTCCTGCTGAATCACCATCGTTTTCTTGATGGACTTGATGGTATGCTCAAACTCGTAGCAGGAGTTGGGCTTTTGGTTGCTCATCACGCACTCTTTGCAAAACTGCACGTGCTTGGGCAGGCCGTAGTAGGCCTCCCGCTGTTCCACCGGCAGGTCCGGTGCGTACTTGCTGTAATCGATTTCCACATAGCGGGGCATCTTTTCCATATTTCTACACTCCCATCGGCAAGATAAAAGAAAAAGGTGCCGTCCGATAGCAATGCTATCAGACGGCACCTTTGCCGTTTGTGGACATTATAGCACAGGTGCGGCGGTTATGCAAGAGGGCTGTTTATTCTGTCAGTGTTTTCTTTTGGAGGCACGGCGCAGATTCAGGCACAATTTACGCGCGGATCATTTCTCCATCAATAAACACAGCCCGCACCTCGGTCATGACCTCAAAGGGGCTGCCGTCGGTGATGACCACATCCGCATCTTTGCCCACTTCCAGCGAGCCAACACGGTCGGCCACGCCGATGTGCTCAGCAGCGTTCAGCGTGATGGCACACAGTGCATCGAACGGGTCCATGCCCGCTTTGACAGCCATACCGGCACACAGCGGCAGATACTGCTGGGGGATGACCGAGTTGTCGGTGATGATGGAGACATGGCAGCCTGCCTTGGCCAGCACGCCGGGGGTCGCCCAAGATTTATTCTGCAGTTCAAACTTGCTGGCAAAGGTCAGGCTGGGGCCGACGGCCATCGGCACGTTAGCCTCTTTCGCCAGTTCGTCCACGATCAAGTGGCCCTCGGTGACATGCTCCAGCGTCAGTCGCAGGCCGAACTCATGAGCGATGCGCAGCGCGGTGAAGATGTCGTTGGCCTGGTGGGCGTGGGCTTTCAGGGGGATGGTGCCGTCCAGCACCGGCAGCAGAGCTTCCAGCTTTTGGTTGTAGGCAGGCATCTTGGTCACGTCGCCGTTGGCCGCCTGCTTGCGGGCGCCGTAGTCCCTGGCCTGGTTCAGCGCCCCGCGCAGGAACGCCGCCGTGGACATGCGGGTGGAGTCGCACTTGTCGCGGTAGCAGCGCTTGGGGTTCTCGCCAAAGGCACACTTCATGGCCACGGGGTCCTTCACGATCATGTTGTCCACACGGTCGCCGATGGTTTTCATGGCCAAAAAGGTGCCGCCCAGCACGTTGGCGCTGCCCGGGCCGGTGCACACGCAGGTCACACCGGCTTTACGGGCGTGGGCCAGGCTGGGGTCGCGGGGGTTGATGCCGTCGATGGCGCGCAGCTGCGGCGTCCAGATGTCGTTCATCTCGTTGTAGTCGCTGCCCTCGTACCCGATGCCGTAGCCGTCTAGGCCGATGTGGGTGTGGGCGTCCACAAACCCGGGAAATACCTGCAGGCCCGCCGCGTCGAACACCTCGGCGTCAGCGGTGACGTCCAGATTTTCGCCAATGGCGGCAATTTTGCCGCCCGCCAGCAGCAGATCGACCTTGCGGGGTTCGCGGTGTACCGCGTCCTGCACCAGACCGCCGCGGATCAGGATGGTTTTTGTTTGCATAATTTGCCTCCGTTACACCGCAGGGGCGGATTCTATATACGCCCGCAGAGCTTTGCCCACTCCACAGGCGGATATGGAATCCGCCCCTACGGTCAAATTTTATCTCTTACACAGTAAAATCCAGGCAGGTGCGCACCGCGGTGTAGGGACGCACTTTGCCGTCGGCCACGGCCACATGGGCCGGGTGGACGGCATAGCCTTTCAGGGCCGCCTCATCGGTAAAGGTGGTATCCAGCATCAGGTCCGCATTGGCAGAGCTGGACAGCGCATCGGTGTAAACGTGCACTTCCAGCAGCCCCGGGATCTGCCCGGCCAGCCCTTCCAGCCCGGCCTTGATGCCCGCCTTAACAGCGGTCTTTTCGGCCTCGGGCATGTCTTTCAGCTTCCACAAAATAACGTGACGTACCATTATTTGTTCTCCTCCCAAATCGGGTGCTTGAGCTGCCACTCGCCGTACTCGTTCTTCTCGAACAGGTCGCGGTTGTAGAACTTGTCCAGGATGGCCCAGAACTCACTCTCGGTGTAGCCGCAGAAATCGCAGAAGTCACGCACGCACAGCGGGTCCAGCTTGCCGTCGCGGGCCTTGATGATGGGGATAGCCTCCTCGCGGGTCATCATGCCGTAGCGGATGTAGCGGGCGGTGTAGTCGGTAGCGGCGGCGTGGCCGAACTTGGGGTACTTCAGCCAGCTGTGCACCAGGTAGGCGCGGGAGTCGATCTGGTCGAAGTTTTCGGCATGGTGGGTGCGGTCCCATTCGTGGGTCAGGTCGTGGAAGCCATGGGCCTTGGCGATCTGGTAGTTTTTGTAGCTGTTCCAGGGCACAAAGTAGCTCATATAGAACGGGTCGAGCTTGGCGCGCTCTTCGGCGCTGGGAGCCAGCGTCAGGGAGAGGTCCTTCTCGGTCACGCCGTCGCCCAGCAGTTCTTCCATGGGCATGCCCACGGCCACGCCGTTCTCGATCTGGTCCATGGCGGAGTAGGTCTCCTTGTCGGCGTTGCCGCCGTACTCAAAGCTGACGTTCTCGCCATAGCAGAGCATAGGAGTGTTGAACTTGGCCGCCATATGCAGCGGGAAGGTGTAGATCAGGCGGTCGACGTACCAGGTCGGCTTGCCGTACTTTTCAAAGAATTTGCGCATCAGGACCTTCTGCACCTTGATGTTGGGCTTGCAGGAGATGATGGTGCAGCCAAATTCCTCGCTGATGTTTTTCAGGTTGTGGATACCGGCCTGGGTCATGGGGAAGTTATCCTCCACGCTGAACAGGATGGGGTTCATGTGCATGACCTCTTTCAGCATCCAGACCTGAAAGTGGCTGTCCTTGCCGCCGGAAACGGCAACGGCGCAGTCGTAACCGCCGGGGCCGTTCATGCCGCGGTACTTGTTGCAGTATGCCTCAAACTCCTTGAAGCGGGCATCCCAATCCACATTTTTGCGGTTCTCGTAATGGCGGCAGGCGCTGCACACGCCCTCGGCATCAAAAGTGATCCCCGGCCGGGTATCCGGCATCGTACATTTTTTGCAGTAACGCATAAGTTTCTCCTTTTTATTGGTCAGAGTTTTGGTTCTCATTGGTTTTCGCATGTTCCGCGTCGGATGCTGCATGCATTGCTTCGGCGGAATCATACGCATATACCACATAACGGCCGTCATTGTACACTTCTGTACATCCGCCGTGCTGAACAAGCGGTACTTCGTCTACCGGGCCATCTGTTTCTGTATCGATCAGAATAAACGGTTTTTCCGGGTCGCGGGTCAGGTGATAATCCGGCTGCAGCCATCCCTCATTATAATCATCACGGAGATTCGTGTACCAGATGTCTAACTTTCCGCTGGTAATTTCTGTCATGCAGCCGCCATTCCAGAAAGTCGCATATCCCTCAGAATAGCCATTATCTACCAGCCAATATGCGACTTTGTCAATTCCAACGCGCCCCAATGCGGGGTGCTCGATCTGTTGGCGCATCGTGTTTATGCCGCAAATGGAAAGTACTCCTGCCAGCAAAAACGCCAGTGTGCGCCGTTCTCCCGGCAAATGCAGCTTTTCCGTTTTGATTTCAATAGCCATAACGGCAAAAGCCACCGGCATACTGGGGAACCAAAAATATTGGCTGTACTCCTGGAAATAGGAGAACGAGATACCACAGACTGCAATCATGCTGCAAAGCAGCAACACCATAAAGCGCTCTGCTACTGCCAGGCTGCGGTAACGGAACAGCAGCCGCACAATGCAAAAGGCCAGCCAGATGCCGATCAAAAGTCCCAGGCCAGACGCAATGCCGCTGAAGTGGAAAACGCCCACTCCGTCTGTATACCCAAATTCATGGAAATAATCCACAATGATCCGTTGCAGTTCAAATAAGCCATCCCGCGGGCGGCTCCAGGTAACGCCGCCAAAGGATTTAAAGCTATAGCTTTTTGCCAGGATCTTTGCGTTGATGACATAACCAGCCATCGCCGCCACTGTGGTATACAGCGCACCTGCTAACAGCTGCATCTCCGTCCCGCAGGTCCGGCAAGCATCTTTCCAGTTAGTTTTCCCACAGCTGTTCAGAGCCATAACCGCCAGGAGCATCGTCGCCAACAGGAACGGTGCCTGAAATACCATCAGGACCTTTACGCCGTTTAAGCCTGCCCCCAAAGCCGCCAGGCAAGCCAATACAGCACACAGCACTTTAGGCCTTCGGTTTTGCGCATGGATACTGCAAAAGACCAGCGCCAACGTCAGCATAGGCAAAAGCATGTGGATCAGATAATAGCCACCGTACATCGCATAGACGAGATAGCGCATACCAAAGGGCCAGATCAGCGCACCTGCCATCCAGGGGCTCAGGCTTCCCAACCCAATTTCCTTTGCCAGTAGCAGCGCCGCCGCAATAAAGACCAACAAGGCAATCGCCATGCCAAAGGTACGTGCCAGATGCCAATCATCCGGGAACAGCAGCAGCCCCAGGCGATAAAACCACTGCATATTTACAACGCGGAGTTCGGTTGAATAATACCAGCTGTGGCTTAAGATCGAGCCTTCCTGGTTCAGGATCTTGGTCAGCATCATTTCTGATGCCAGGTCAGAATCAACGATCCACTTACCCGGCACCAGCTGGAACCACATGTCCAGCACATACCCAGCCGCCAACCACAACCACGGCAACAAGGCTCCTATTTTTTTAAGGCTGCTGCCTTTCATTTGCTTATCCATCCAATTCTCCCATTGCGATTTTTCTAACTTTAACTATACCCCATTTCCACGCAAAGCGCAAGCTGTCCACAAGTAAAAGAGCGGAATCCTTTCAGGCCTCTTTTCTGCGCTTACTCTTTTTCCTTCTCATAGCACAAAGCAGCACAACCGCCGTCGCCACGCTTACCCCATCTGCCAGCCGCCTTCAGCCATGTGAAGAACACTGCCTTACTGAACGTCCGGCGGAACCGCATCATACGAAGCAAAATACACGCAGGAGCGGCGCTCGACACCGCCCTCCCACACGCTGGGCACGTAGCGGTAATCCAGCGTCACCTTATAGTGCCCCTTGGGCAGGGTCATGGCTGGGGTTTGGAGGATGTCCTCGCCGTCGGTCATTTCGGTAACGCCGATGCGGCCGTCCTCGTCATAACCAATTTCTGACTCCTGGGCGATGTTTTCCCACTGGTCCGCCGTGAACGTATACGCAGCCGCCGGGCGCAGGGCCGCTGCCAAGGCAAAGCCTATTACCAGCAGCTCGGCTATCAGCAAGGCGATCACAGCCGGTTTACGCAGCAGTAAGCACAGTTTTTCTTTCATACTGTAAATTCCCCTTACAGGCATACTTTTGTAGTTTCTACTATACCATTTTTCGTGCATTTTCTCAACCTATAAAACAACGTAAACCACGGCAAGTTGACGGGTCGATGCAAGCATCGTCCCCTACAGCAAAACACATACATCAGCCCGTACAAACAAAAGCGGGAACCCGCTTACCGCAGGCTCCCGCTTTATGGGTCGAAATATTAAAAGTTTTTCACCAGGCCTTTTTCAAAAAAGGCCGAAAATTCCTCGTCTTAGTCGACGATAATGCTCTTGCCGGTCATCTCAGCCGGGACGGGCAGGCCGATATAGGGCAGCATGGTGGGGGCGATGTCTGCCAGGCAGCCGCCCTCACGCAGCTTTACATCGCCAGCGCCAATGACGGCGAAGGGCACCACATTGGTGGTGTGGGCGGTGAAGGGAGAACCATCGGGGTTCTTCATCTTCTCGGCGTTGCCGTGGTCGGCGGTCAGGAAGACCACGCCACCAGCGTTCAGCACAGCGTCGGTGACCTCGCCCACGCACTTGTCAACAGCCTCGACAGCCTTGACAGCGGCGTCAAACACGCCAGTGTGGCCGACCATGTCGCAGTTGGCAAAGTTCAGGATGATGACGTCGTACTTGCCACTCTCGATGCGGGCCTTGCACTCGTCGGCAACCTCGTAGGCGCTCATCTCGGGCTTCAGGTCGTAGGTGGCAACCTTCGGGCTGGGGATGACCTTGCGGTCCTCGCCCTCGCAGGGCTGCTCGACACCGCCGTTGAAGAAGAACGTCACATGGGCGTACTTCTCGGTTTCGGCAATGCGCAGCTGGGTCTTGCCGTGGGCAGCCAAGTACTCACCCAGGGTGTTCTTCAGCTCGACCGGCGGGTAAGCCACTTCACAGTTGGGCATGGTGGCATCGTACTCGGCCATGCAGACATAGTTGACCTGCTTGCGGCCGCCGCGGCGCTCAAAGCCGGTGAAAGCATCATCGCAGAAGATGCGGGTCATCTGACGGGCACGGTCGGGGCGGAAGTTCATGAAGATAACGGTATCGCCATCCTGCACACGGCCGCCCTCGCAGGTGACAACGGGCACGACGAACTCGTCGGTCACATCGGCAGCATAGCTGGCCTCGATAGCCTCGGCAGCGTTGGCGGCGTGGTTGCCCTCGCCGTAAACAAAGGCAGCGTAGGCTTTCTCCTCGCGGTCCCAGTTATTGTCACGGTCCATGGCATAGTAACGGCCGGAAACAGAGGCGATCTTGCCGATACCCAGTTCGTCCAGCTTGGCCTGCAGGTCAGCCAGGAAGCCCTTGCCGCTGTGGGGGTCGGTATCACGGCCGTCCATGATGCAGTGCAAGTAGACGTCCTTGGCACCCAGGTGCTTGGCCATCTCCAGCACGCCGTACCAGTGGTCGGCATGGCTGTGGACGCCGCCGGTGCCGACCAGGCCCATCAGGTGGATGGCCTTACCGGCATCGATGGCAGCTTTCATGTTCTTGACCAGCACGGGGTTCTTGAGCATCTCACCGTCCTTGATGGACTTGGTGATGAGGGTCAGCTGCTGGTAGACGATGCGGCCCGCGCCCATGTTGGTGTGGCCGACTTCCGAGTTGCCCATCTGGCCCTCGGGCAGGCCGACGGCCATGCCGCTGGCCTGGATGGTAGTCATGGGATAGTTGGCAAAGATCTTGTCCAGGTTGGGCTTATTGGCGGCGGCCACGGCGTTGCCGTAGGTCTGATCCGGCGTCCAGCCGAAACCGTCCATGATGCAAAGCATTACAGGTTTTTTAGACATAAATTGAAACTCCTTTTGTACAGGTAGCGCAAAAGGCCCCCTCTGGGAGGGTGACTCCCCGCAGTGTGGGGAGATGTCGCGTAGCGACAGAGGGGTCCGGGCCCGAAGGGCTCCGCCGTAGGCGGTGGGGGAGAGACATAAAGTAAACCGTTGCTTACTTGAAAGTTTCTCCCTCCGGTGCTTCGCGCCACCTCCCTCGCAGAGGGAGGCATTTTACTCTACTATTGTATCAGCCCTTGGTGGCGGCGTCAACAATGATGGCAAACTGGTCGGCCTTCAGGGAAGCACCGCCGATCAGGCCGCCGTCAACATCGGGCTTGCCCAGCAGTTCCTCAGCGTTCTTGGCGTTCATGCTGCCGCCGTACTGAACGGTCAGGGCCTTGGCGGCATCCTCACCGTACAGCTCGCCGACGACCTTGCGGATAGCGGCGCAGACTTCCTGTGCCTGGTCAGCGGTAGCGGTCTTGCCGGTGCCGATAGCCCAGATGGGCTCGTAGGCGATAACGACGTTCTTCAGCTCGTCAGCGGTCACGCCGTTCAGGGCGATCTTGACCTGCATGCGGACCAGCTCCTCGGTAACACCCTGCTCACGCTGGGCCAGGCTCTCGCCGACGCAGATGATGGGCTTCAGGCCGCCAGCCAGAGCAGCCTTGGCGCGCTTGTTGACAGTCTCATCGGTCTCGGCAAAGTACTGGCGGCGCTCGCTGTGGCCGACAACGACGTACTCAACGCCCAGGTCGGTCAGCATGTCAGCGCTGATCTCGCCGGTGTAAGCGCCGGACTTCTCGAAGTGGACATTCTCAGCGCCAACGTGGATGTTGGTGCCCTTGGTCTTGGCAACAGCGGTGACCAGGTCGGTGAAAGGCACACAGATAACGACCTCGCAGCCAGCGTCCTTCACAGCGGGGATCAGGGCGTCGATCAGTTCGGCGGCCTCGGTAGCGGTTTTATTCATTTTCCAGTTGCCGGCAATGATTGCCTTGCGGTTCTGCTTATCCATGATAGTTGCTCCTTTATTTCATATATTTTTCAAACAAAAAGGGGCGCAGCGGCTCTGCCGCCGCGCCCTGCGGGTTACAAATTAAGCTTTCTGGATAACGGCGATGCCGGGCAGTTCCTTGCCCTCCAGGTACTCCAGAGAAGCACCGCCACCGGTGGAGATGTGGGTCATCTTGTCGCCCAGGCCCATCTGCTGGACAGCTGCAGCGCTGTCGCCGCCGCCAATCACGGTGGTAGCGTCGCTCTCAGCCATAGCCTTGGCAACAGCCAGGGTGCCAGCAGCCAGGGTCGGGTTCTCGAAGACGCCCATGGGGCCGTTCCAGACAACGGTCTTGCTGGCCTTGACGGCATCAGCAAACAGCTTCATGGTCTCGGGGCCGATGTCACAGCCTTCCTGGTCAGCGGGGATAGCGTCAACAGGAACAATGACGGTCTCGACAGGGGCATCGATGGGATCGGGGAAGTCTTTGATGCAGGCAGCATCAACGGGCAGCAGCAGCTTAACGCCCTTCTCCTGGGCCTTAGCCATCATTTCCTTGCAGTAATCCAGTTTGGAGTCATCGCACAGGCTCTTGCCGATCTCGTAGCCCTGGGCCTTCAGGAAGGTGTAGGCCATGCCGCCGCCGATGATCAGGGTGTCGACCTTTTCCAGCAGGTTGGAGATAACGTTCAGCTTATCAGCGACCTTAGCGCCGCCCAGAATGGCGGTGAAGGGACGCTCGGGATCGTTCACTGCGTTGCCCAGGTACTTGATCTCCTTTTCCATCAGGTAGCCGACAGCGGTATCCTTAATGTAGTCGGTAACACCGGCGGTGGAGCAGTGGGCGCGATGGCAGGAGCCGAAAGCGTCATCCACGTAAGCATCGGCCAGGCTGGCCAGTTCCTCGCTGAAAGCGGGCTCATTCTTGGTCTCTTCCTTGCGGAAACGGGTATTCTGCAGCAGAACAACATCGCCATTGCCCATGGTGGCAACAGCAGCCTTAGCGTTCTCGCCGACAACGGTGTCATCGTCAGCAAAAGTGACGGGCTGGCCCAGCTTCTCGCTCAGGCGGACAGCAACAGGGGCCAGGCTGAACTTGGCCTCGGGGCCGTTCTTCGGCTTGCCCAGGTGGCTGCACAGAATGACCTTGGCGCCATCATTGATCAGCTTTTTGATGGTCGGCAGAGCCGCGTTGATACGGTTGTCATTGGTGATCACGCCGTCCTTCATCGGGACGTTGAAGTCGCAGCGAACCAGCACGCGCTTGCCAGCGTAGTTTTCATCGTCAATGGTCTTTTTACCCAAACCCATAGTAAAAGCTCCTCTCGGTATTACACATTGTTATGGGGACGTTTTGCGCCCAATACCCATATTATACGCATAAAAAGGATTTTGCGCAAGTGTTTTTGATATATTTTTAACCAATGGTTCACATCTTCCCGGCTATTGACGGCACGGGCCGGGTGTGGTAGGATAAGGGCAAATATCGTGTTTTCGTTTTTCGTCAACTTTTCCCCGCTGTTACTGCCGTTTTGGGCCGGGCGGGTCATATTTTTACAGGGAGGGTTAGTTTATGCTAACGCAATGTTTACCCGGCATCCTTATCCCCTTTGCCGGTACTACGCTGGGGTCCACCTGCGTATTTTTCATGAAAAAAACGCTGCACGAAGGTGTGCAGCGCGCTTTAACCGGCTTTGCCGCCGGGGTCATGGTAGCGGCGTCGATCTGGAGTTTGCTCATCCCCGCCATGGAGCAGTCCAAGGGCCTGGGGCGGCTGGCGTTCATCCCCGCCACCGTGGGCTTCTGGCTGGGCATCGGCTTTTTGCTGCTGCTGGATATGGCGGTGCCTCATCTGCACCAGGGTTCCGACACGCCCGAAGGCCCCCACAGCGGCTTTTCCCGCACCACGATGCTGGTGCTGGCCGTCACGCTGCACAACATCCCCGAGGGCATGGCCGTCGGCGTGGTGTACGCGGGTTACTTAACAGGCAGTGCGTCTATCACGGCGATGGGTGCGCTGGCGCTGTCCCTGGGCATTGCCATCCAGAACTTCCCCGAGGGCGCTATCATTTCGATGCCTCTGAAAGCCGCGGGCATGAGCCGTGGCCGGGCGTTCTGGGCGGGTACGCTGTCCGGTGCCGTAGAGCCGGTGGGCGCACTGTTTACCATCTGGGCCGCCGGGCTGGTGGTGCCTGCCCTGCCCTACCTGCTCAGCTTTGCCGCCGGGGCCATGATCTACGTCGTGGTCGAGGAGCTGATCCCCGAAATGTCCCAGGGCGAGCACTCCAACGTCGGCACTATCTGCTTTGCGCTGGGATTCAGCGTGATGATGGTGCTGGACGTGGCACTGGGGTGATTTTTGTCCATCTGGGTTGATAATTTTTTCTATCACGAAGTTACCATGTATTAAGGCAATACCGCATAATTCTAAGTGCCGACACGGCGAGCGAGGTGCGGCACCTGCTAAGCCAAAAGCGCAGATAATACTTTGTGTATTATCGAGCATTTTGGCAACGCAGATGCCGTGCCGCAGCCGCCGGAGCGGTGCTTAAGCCGTCAGGCGGGAATTGTGCGGTGTTGCCTTAAATAATGTCTCGCCGTGGCTCATCAGATAAATGGTTTTTATCTTGGCTGACTCCTTTTGTCTTATGGAGCGGCTTCCGTTCCGCGCCACCTTGCGGAGGCAATTCGTTTATTTCTCCAGCACTGATACAAAATAAAACTTCTTATCAATCAAATTGCCAATCAAACCAGCGGTCCGTCCATAGGTCAGCGCCGCCACAATGGTGCCAACACCAACACCTTTCAGCGTGCCGGTACCCACCACCGTAAGAACCGCCGCTACCGTAACACAGGTCAGATCCATGGTGGTCTTCACCTTCGGGTAAGGCTTTTTAATGATCTCCGCCAGATCGCGGGCAAACAGATCCGTCGGGATGATCGGCAGCTTGCACCGGTTGGACAGTGCAATGCCCAGCGCGATGACCGGGCAGCTGGCCACAAAGTAGAAGATGCGCCAGCCCCAGCTGTAGGGCAGGCAGGGCAGCCACGCACCAAACACATCCAGCAGCTTGCCGAAGAAAAAGCCCGCCACAAAGCTGAACAGGTACGACGGCACAAACCGCTTGCGCAGCACCATCAACGTAATGACCAGCACACCCTGGAACAGGTACGTCCAGGTGCCCAGCGTCAAAAACGGGAACACCAGCGACACCGCATACGGGAAGCTGGACACCGGCGAAATACCCAGCCCCGCATACACCGTCACGGCCACCGCAAAGCTGTTGATGAGCACGGCCAGCACCAGCGCCAGCTCGCCCCGCACTACAATTTTATCCTTCGTTTCCATCGTTCTGTTTCCTCCCCGGATACGTCTATACCATCAATATACGCCAATTTCTGCGGCATGGCAAGCGTTGTCTGGTTGACGGGCCGCTGCCCTGCATTTTCGGCAAAAAGCGTCCGATATGCAACACCGTGTTGCTTTTCTCCCCGGTTCGGCGTATAATGTCTATTATAGAAATTGTAACGCACCGGAAAGGATTTTCCGCTTATGACGGCACCCAAAACCGACCGCCGCATCCTGCGTACCCGTGCCCTGCTGCGCCAGGGCCTGGCCGAGCTGATGCAGGAGAAAAACGCAGGCGACATCACCGTAAAAGAGCTGGTCGCCCACGCCAACGTGAACCGTTCCACCTTTTACCTGCACTACACCGACATTGACCAGATGCTGGCTTCCGTCGAGGCCGAGCTGCTGGAACGCATTGAGGCGTCTGTGCAGGCACACCCCATCGACCCGCACCAGGCGCAGATCTTCCCGCTGGTGGGGGATCTGTTTGCCCTGATGGCCGAAAACCGCGAGATCTGCGCCGCGCTGCTGGGTCCCCACGGCGACATGGCGTTTTTGCTGCAGATCGAAGCCATCCTCTCCCGCTACAGCCTGCAGGTACTGGCCGATGCCTACCCGGATCACCGGGCCGATCTGGACAGCGGGTATTCCTTTTGCCTGTCTGGCTGCGTGGGGCTTATCAAAAACTGGCTCCAGGCCGAGGAACCCGCCCCGCCCGAGGTGATGGCCCAGCGCACCTATCGGCTGATCCACAACGCCATGCGCGGCCTGTGCCCGGGGGTGGAAGCATGAAGAAAAAACTGCAGCCCGCCATCACCCTGCTGCAGCAGTACATGGCCCAGGACATGACGGTCTACGCCGGGCACGCCACGCTTTTCCTGCTCACGGCGTTTTTTCCGCTGCTGATGTGGCTGCTGGTGGTGGTCAACACCCTGCCGGGCTTTACGGTGGACAGCGTAGTCGAGCTGTTTTTCCGTTTTCTGCCGGATATTCCGGTCATTCGTGATACCATCGCCAGCCTTATCACCAGCATGAACGAGAACTCCAACACCTTTGTGGCATCGCTGGCCGTTATTACCACACTGGTGTCGGCGTCCAGCGGCATGGCAGCCATCCAGAAGGGCCTGCAAAAGTTGACCCCCGGCTCCCGCCGCACGATGCTTGACCGGCTATGGGCGGTGGTGTACACCTTCGCGTTTTTGTGGCTGCTGCTGATCGTGCTGTTCTGCCAGAACCTCAGCCCCCTGCTGCATTGGGCGTTGAGCCTGCTGCCTTGGCTGTCCCAGAGCCATCTGTTTCTCAGGCTGCACAGTTTGGTCAGCTTCAGTGCGCTGGCGGCCTTCGGGCTGTCCATCCTGACTTTTGTGCTGATCTACACCTTCGTGCCGGGCGGCCGCCGCCGTATGCGGGACCAGCTGCCCGGGGCGCTGTTTACGGCTGTTGTCTGGTTCGTTTTCTCCTCGATCTTCACCTATTATATTCGCACGTCCTGGAAGCTGTCCTATATTTACGGCTCTCTGACCTCGATCATCCTGGTCATCCTGTGGCTGAATGTCAGCATCAACGTGATGTTCCTGGGCGCGGGCGTCAATGGCATGCGCACCTGCAGCCGCCGCAACGGTTGACCCGCGCTGTACGACGTGTTACACTGGATACAACCCTCTGCATTTATAGTCTAATAAGGAAAGTTGGAGAAAACCATGAAAACGGAACGTCCTACTGTGCGCCGTGTCCTGGGTATGGTGATCGGCATCGTCATCATCTCGCTGGGCATTGCCATCTTCAAGCAATCCCACCTGGGCAATGATTCCATCACGGCCCTGAACATCCGCCTGTCCGAGCTGCTGGGCATCTCGCTGGGCGTGCAGAACATCTGCACCAATCTGTTGTTCTTGGTGGTGGAATTCATCTGGGGCCGCAAGTACATTGGCCTGGGCACCCTGGTCAACGGCCTGGGCTGCGGGTTCATCATCACTTTTTTCTACGACATCATTGCGGGCTGGTTCGGCCCGGCCGAGCAGCTGCCCATCCAGCTGCTGTGGGTCGTGATCGCCGTGCCTGTCACAGCGTTTGGCTGCTCGCTGTACCAGACGGCCGACCTGGGCGTTGCACCTTACGATTCGCTGGCTCTGGCCCTGCAGGACCACCTGCACAAGCCTTACTTCGGCTGCCGCGTCTTTACCGATGCACTCTGTGCGGCCATCACCTTCCTGCTAGGCGGCCTGGTCGGCATCGGCACCCTGGTCTGCGCCTTCGGCCTGGGCCCTTTCATTCAATTCTTCAATGGCGCGTTCTCTGAGAAGGTTTTGCAATATAAACCTGTGGAAACTTCTTGATTTGTTCCTAAGAAGTGCCACCCACTAAAAAAGGCCCTGCCTCAAGGTAGGCCGGGCCGGATAACCGCACAAATATAATCACATAACTCGTTCAAACACCGCAATCACCATCGGCATCGTTACAATCGACAACAACGTTGTCAACACATACAACGCCCCTGATTCCTCCATATCGCGGTCATACAACTGCACCATCGAGTTCAGCGCCGAACATACCGGCGTAATGCCGGACAAAAACACTGTCATCAAAATCGCCTTGCCGTCTGGGATCCAGGTCTGCGCTTTCAGCAGCCATAACAACCCCAGCGTCACCATCGGGTACAAAATCAAACGCAAAAACACGGTCAAATAATACCGCGGCGTAAGCACCAGCTTTTTCAGCGGGCTGGACGCGATTGCCATACCCGCCAGCAGCATGCCCAGCGGGCCGATCATATTGCCCACGCTGGAGATGGTCGTCACCAGCCCCGCCGGCAGCGTGATGTGCAGCGCAAACAGCAGCGCCGCCGCCACAATGGCGATCAGGTTCAGGTTCGTCATGATTTTTTTCAGGTCAATGCCCTTGTCGCCCCGCAGCACCGTGCAGCAATGGGTCCACAGCAGCACCAGCTGCACAATGATGAACCCGCAGGAATACACCACATACTCACTGCCCAGCGTAGCCTGCAGCAGCGGGATGACCAACGCCGACGCGTTGGAATAAATCACAGCACACCGCTCAATCACATCCAGTTTCAGCGGCTTTTTCAGCAGCGCCGTCAGCGCCAAAAACAGCAGGTGCATGATGCCTGCCACCACAAACGAATACGCAATGCCGGTGCGCACCTCCGGCGTGTTGTCGATCTGGAACGCGTTCAGGATCATGCACGGCATGACCAGATACACCATGATGACCGACAGCACCCGGCTGTCCTCAGGCTTCAACAGCCCGACCCGGACCACCAGATACCCCATCAGCAAAATCAGAAACAACTGCGCGATTTTTTCCGCCAGCAGGATACTGATCGACATACTTTCATCCCCCTCATTTCTCCTGCCATACTACCACAATTTGCCGCACCGCGCAAGCACCACAAAAAAGGGAAAGGCCTCAGTCCTTCCCTTTAACGCTATTCGGTTTCGCTCATGGGTACTGCGGCATCCGGCTCCGCGCAAGTCTCCTGCTCTGCGCCATAAAAGCCGCAGCCATGCTTGCCGTGCTGCTTTACATGGTACAGCGCGTGGTCGGCATCCTTAAAGATGCTCTCCCCCGGGTCCTGCCGGTCAGAAAACGCCACGCCAACGCTCAGCGAGACAGGCGGCAACCCGTCGGCCGGGTTGCTCAGCAGATCGTTGACCATATCGATTTTTTCTTCAATAGTGTGGGTCAGGTCGGTGGTCATATCCACCATAATGACCGCGAACTCGTCGCCGCCGATGCGGCAGACATAGTCGATGCTGCGGAACGCTTTCTGCAGCAGGGATGCCACCTTTTTCAAAATTTCATCGCCTACCGCATGGCCGTAGGTGTCGTTAACGGTCTTGAAGCTGTCCACATCGCAGATGATCATGGCAAAGTCTGACTGCCCCTTCTCGTAAATGGACAAAATCTTCTCAAACGACCCTCGATTCAGCGCATCGGTCAGTGCGTCATGCTCGGCCTCATGACGGATGAGCTTCTGCGTCTCCTGGTTTTCCAGGTAGACTTTGTTGTAGGTCACGGCCAGGTTTTGCAGCTCCGCCGCGCCCACCACCGGAAAGATCTCCCCGTTCTGGATGCTCTTTCCGTACAGCAGCAGCGGCTTTACGATTAAATGCTGCACGATGGCGCACATCATCAGCACCATCAAAATCAACGCCACTACGCTGATCTCAAACCTAAAATAAATGTCACTGAACACCGTTGCTGCGTTGTTTTGGCGGTTCTTTGTCTGTTCGATCAGGCTTTGGGTGCAGGCCGCAACATTGTCGTTGATGTTCTCCCGCAGCGTTTGGTACTGGTCGTTGCAAACCAGCTGCTGTGCCTTGCGGATCTTCTCGCTGTCGGTCATCCGCTGGTCGCTCTCGTGCAGCGTCACCGCCCGGATGGCCTCCGGCCAGCTTTCCCCGTCCGCAATGTAGGCCTCGGCCGCCAGCCGCATGGCATAACGGTCGGCATAGCTCAGATTTTTGGTGCTGTTCAGCGCAGTTTTCAGTGATTCCAACGACGTTGTTCCGTCAAATTCCTGTTCCAAATAGGCGAACACCTTCTCCTGGCGCCGGGTCACGTCCTTTTCCTCAAAGTAAAGGTCCATGTACTCTCGCTGCCCGGTCACCACAAACAGCCGCACCTGCTCGGCCAGATAATCCGATGCCGCCTGCAGCTCACTTGCCTGGTTTTCGCACTCAATATATTCATCCGTGGCGGTCTGCAACGCCGCAAACTGCTGCGTGCACTCGGACGAAACAAACACAAGCAGGATGCCCAGCAGAATGGTCACCGCAATGCTCCCAATGCTGACCCGTTCGATCCGTATTTTCTTCACACGCGCTCAACTCCCGCACAAAATGCGCATCGTCATACCGCAGCATTTTGTTAAAATTTTCGATATTTTTATTATAGAAAGTTTATTGTTAGATTGCAAGACAATTATCGACATGATTGCGCAGTGTTTTACGGCTGCTGCCGCCCCGCTTTGGACGATTCGCTCTTGCAAAATGGCGTGGTTCGCGTTATGCTGGCTGTATAACAAAGTAAAAGGGAGCACCTGCCATGAATGTTACTGTATATTTAGGCGCCAATTATGGCACAGACCCCGCCCTGCAAACTACCGTGGCCGAGCTGGGGCAATGGATCGGCAAAAGCGGCCACACGCTGGTCTACGGCGGCTCTGCCAGCGGCTTGATGGGTGTGCTGGCCCGCAGCGTAATGGCCGCCGGCGGTCCCGTGATCGGCGTAGAACCGCAGTTTTTCATTGATGAAGGCTACGAGCTGGACGGTCTGACGCAGTTGATCGTCACACAGGACATGACCGAGCGCAAAGCCAAAATGATCGAGCTGGGCGATGCTTTTATCGCGTTCCCAGGCGGCACCGGCACGCTGGAGGAGATCACTGAGGTCATGTCGAAAGTGTCCCTCAAGCACCTGGATGCTCCCTGCATCCTCTACAACCTCAACAACTATTACGACAGCCTAAAAGCCCTGTTAGAGCACATGATCGAAACCGGCCTCTCCACCCCCGCCCGCCAGGAGGGCATCTACTTTGCCGCTGATTTGGCAGAGATCAAGCAGATTCTAGGCGAGGCATAAAATCCCCCTGTACTCCAATTCGCCGCATTTCCGTAGGGCTAGATTCTATATTCGCCCGCCCAAACGCCTCCCCTGGCGGGGTGCCTTCCCGCAACGCAGGGAGATGTCGCACGGCGACAAAGGGGACCGGCCGCGTAAGCGGTTCCGCCATACCGTAGGGAGAGGGTCTCTCACTTTTTCTTTTAATTTATGCACACAGAAAACTGCAGCCTTCCCCAGGCAATCAAAAAAGATTGCACTTAACAGCAGGCTCTTTTTATGCATCGGGGACTCTCCCGCGCTCTAAAAATGCCCCAGTGGGGCATTTTTTTTTGGCCGGGATATACCGTGGGCCTACGGACTTGCGGTTACCGCATCGGCCTGCGCCCCTTGGGCGGGGCTTGTCCTCTGCGACCGCTGCGCCTGCTCCGGCTCTCTGTTACCGCCGCAGCAAGCTGTTCTCGTCCCCCATGGTGCACAAACGGCAGTTCCCTCAAAAACAAGCAATAAAAAATACCCCGCAACTTCGTGCGAGGTATTTTGTGGTGCACCATCGGGGACTCGAACCCAGGACCCACTGATTAAGAGTCAGTTGCTCTACCAACTGAGCTAATGGTGCATATAAACAAGCTCCAGGCTGGGCCAAAACCCGGCCCGGAGGCTTGTTCTTTAAAAGAGAAGTCGGCATCTACCTATTTTCACAGGCCGTCTCCAGCCAACTATCTTCGGCACGAGTGAGCTTAACTTCTGTGTTCGGAATGGGAACAGGTGGAACCTCACCGTCATCGACACCGACCGTCTCTTTTTTCTGAGGATGTACCCTCAAAACTGAATATCGAACTGCTTTAGCAAATAGAGTATCTCATAAAGATGGGGTCAAGCCCTCGACCTATTAGTACACACTAGCTGAATGAATCACTTCACTTACACTCTGTGCCTATCAACCTTGTAGTCTTCAAGGGGTCTTACCTGATTGACTCAGTGGGATATCTTATCTTAAGGCCGGCTTCACGCTTAGATGCTTTCAGCGTTTATCCGATCCGAACATAGCTGCCCAGCTGTGCCACTGGCGTGACAACTAGTGCACCAGAGGTTCGTCCATCCCGGTCCTCTCGTACTAGGGACAGCTCTTCTCAAATTTCCTGCGCCCACGACAGATAGGGACCGAACTGTCTCACGACGTTCTGAACCCAGCTCGCGTACCGCTTTAATTGGCGAACAGCCAAACCCTTGGGACCGAATTCAGCCCCAGGATGCGATGAGCCGACATCGAGGTGCCAAACCTCCCCGTCGATGTGGACTCTTGGGGGAGATCAGCCTGTTATCCCCAGGGTAACTTTTATCCGTTGAGCGATGGCATTTCCACTCACATACCACCGGATCACTAACTCCGACTTTCGTCTCTGCTCGACCCGTCAGTCTCGCAGTCAGGCTCGCTTTTGCGTTTGCACTCTCTAGCTTGGTTTCCGTCCAAGCTGAGCGAACCTTTGAACGCCTCCGCTTCTTTTAGGAGGCGACCGCCCCAGTCAAACTGCCCACCTGACAATGTCCCCCGCCTCGATTCAGAGGCGCAGGTTAGAATTCCAATGTCGCAAGGATGGTATCCCAACGTCCGCTCCAGAATCGCCAAAGCGACTCTTTCCCAGCGTCCCATCTATCCTGTGCATGCAACACCGAAACCCAATATCAGGCTACAGTAAAGCTCCATGGGGTCTTTCCGTCTTGTCGCGGGTAACCGGCATCTTCACCGGTACTACAATTTCGCCGGGCGGGCTGTTGAGACAGTGCCCAGATCATTACGCCTTTCATGCGGGTCAGAACTTACCTGACAAGGAATTTCGCTACCTTAGGACCGTTATAGTTACGGCCGCCGTTCACTGGGGCTTCAATTCAATGCTTGCACATCTCCTTTTAACCTTCCAGCACCGGGCAGGCGTCAGCTCGTATACGTCATCTTTCGATTTAGCACAAACCTGTGTTTTTGGTAAACAGTTGCCTGGGCCTATTCTCTGCGGCTCACTCTCGTGAGCACCCCTTATTCCGAAGTTACGGGGTCAACTTGCCGAGTTCCTTAACAACCCTTCTCCCGTTGGCCTTAGAATCTTCTTCCTACCTACCTGTGTCGGTTTGCGGTACGGGCACCTTAAACATACACACAGCTTTTCTCGCCTCTCTTCCAGCCAGACTTCGGTACTATATTTCCCTCGATCACTACCAGAACCAACACCTGGCTCCGACCTTCTGAAAGTGTCCCTGTGCTTAAGTCTTTCGGTGGGGACGGAATCTCTACCGTCTGTGCATCGGCTACGCCTTTCGGCCTTACCTTAGCTCCCGCCTAACTTGGAGCGGACGAACCTTCCTCCAAAAACCTGAGGTTTCCGGCCATGTGGATTCTCACCACATTCGCGCTACTCATTCCGGCATTCTCACTTCTGTAAACTCCACAGCCGCTTACGCTACTGTTTCTCCGCTTACACAACGCTCCCCTACCCCGTGTACAAAGTACACAGCCTAAGCTTCGGTTTGTATCTTAGCCCGTTAAATTTTCCGCGCAGAGACGCTCGACCAGTGAGCTATTACGCACTCTTTAAATGAGTGGCTGCTTCTGAGCCAACATCCTGGTTGTCTGCGTATTTCCACATCGTTTTCCACTTAGATACAATTTGGGACCTTAGCTGTAGATCTGGGCTGTTTCCCTTTTGACAATGAGATTTATCTCACACTGTCTGACTCCCATACATCAATACTCCGGCATTCTTAGTTTGATAGGCTTCGCTACCCTCTCGGGCGCTAGGCCATTCAGTGCTTTACCTCCGGGTATCTAATATGAGGCTAGCCCTAAAGCTATTTCGGGAGAACCAGCTATCTCCGAGTTCGATTGGAATTTCTCCGCTACCCACAATTCATCCGCCGCCTTTTCAACGGAGGTCGGTTCGGCCCTCCATGAAATTTTACTTTCACTTCAGCCTGATCATGGGTAGGTCACCCGGTTTCGGGCCCATTGCATGCTACTGAACGCCCTATTCAGACTCGCTCTCGCTACGCCTCCACGCCTTAAGCGCTTAAGCTCGCAACATACAATCGCTCGCCGGACCGTTCTACAAAAAGTACCATATCACACGTTGATGTGCTCTATGTGCTTGTAGGCACAAGGTTTCAGGTTCTCACTCCCCTCCCGGGGTCCTTTTCACCTTTCCTTCACAGTACTATACGCTATCGGTCACTGGGTAGTATTTAGGGTTGGAGGGTGGTCCCCCCATCTTCCGACCAGGTTTCACGTGTCTGGCCGTACTCTGGAACTCGCGCAGCTCTCGTTGCTTTCGCTTACGTGTCTCTCACACTCTTTGGATGGCCTTCCCATGCCATTCAGCTAGCAACTTAAGTCCTAAAAGCGGTCCATACCCCGGAAGGATTTCTCCTTCCGGTTTGCCCTCTTCCGCGTTCGCTCGCCACTACTAACGGAATCTCGTTTGATGTCTCTTCCTCGCCCTACTTAGATGTTTCAGTTCAGGCGGTTCCCCCCACACACCTATGGATTCAGTGTGCAGTACCGAAGTATGAGCTTCGGTGAGTTTCCTCATTCAGAAATCCCTGGATCAATGGATATTTGCTCCTCCCAAGGCTTATCGCAGCTTATCACGTCTTTCTTCGGCTCCCAGTGCCAAGGCATTCTCCTTGCGCCCTTTGTAGCTTGACCGTTGTTTCGCTTTCGCAAAACATATCTTTATTTCAGATTCTCCATTTGCCAACGAGATTTTACCATTTTACTGTCGCTTATTGCTAAGCTTCAGTTCCGCTTGGTGAAATTATAGATTTTTATTAAAATCAGGAATTTTACATAGCTAATAAAATCTCATTTCGCAGTTCTATATTCAGTTTTCAAGGTACATCACATAAGGTTTTGGGTAACCCAGCGCACTGGATTACCAGTGGTGGGCTGAAATGGACTCGAACCATCGACCTCTCGGTTATCAGCCGAGTGCTCTAACCAGCTGAGCTATCAGCCCAAATGGTGGAGATAAAGGGATTCGAACCCTTGACCCCCTGCTTGCAAAGCAGGTGCTCTCCAACTGAGCTATACCCCCGCGCTTTCACGTTTCGGGTTTCGCTGTGTCCCTTATGCTTTGAGGCTCCGTTTGCACGGCCCTCAAAATTGAACAATACTGAAACTTGCTTTCCTGTCCGTTCAGCCAAAGACCAGCTTTAGCTGAACGTCTGACTCCCTAGAAAGGAGGTGATCCAGCCGCACCTTCCGATACGGCTACCTTGTTACGACTTCACCCCAATCACCAGTTTTACCTTCGGCGGCGTCCTCCTTGCGGTTAGACTACCGACTTCGGGTCCCCTGGCTCTCATGGTGTGACGGGCGGTGTGTACAAGGCCCGGGAACGTATTCACCGCGGCATGCTGATCCGCGATTACTAGCAATTCCGACTTCATGCAGGCGAGTTGCAGCCTGCAATCTGAACTGAGACGTTGTTTCTGAGTTTTGCTCCACCTCGCGGTCTTGCTTCTCTTTGTTAAACGCCATTGTAGTACGTGTGTAGCCCAGGTCATAAAGGGCATGATGATTTGACGTCATCCCCGCCTTCCTCCGGCTTGTCACCGGCAGTCTCGCCAGAGTCCTCTTTCGTAGTAACTGGCAATAAGGGTTGCGCTCGTTGCGGGACTTAACCCAACATCTCACGACACGAGCTGACGACAACCATGCACCACCTGTCTCGATGTCCCGAAGGACTTCATGCATCTCTGCACTATGCATCGGATGTCAAGACCTGGTAAGGTTCTTCGCGTTGCTTCGAATTAAACCACATACTCCACTGCTTGTGCGGGCCCCCGTCAATTCCTTTGAGTTTCAACCTTGCGGTCGTACTCCCCAGGTGGATTACTTATTGTGTTACCTGCGGCACTGAAGGGTCAATCCTCCCACACCTAGTAATCATCGTTTACGGCATGGACTACCAGGGTATCTAATCCTATTTGCTCCCCACGCTTTCGGGACTGAGCGTCAGTTAGCGCCAGATCGTCGCCTTCGCCACTGGTGTTCCTCCCGATATCTACGCATTCCACCGCTACACCGGGAATTCCACCTACCTCTGCACTACTCAAGGCCAGCAGTTTTGAAAGCAATTCACGGGTTGAGCCCATGGTTTTCACTTCCAACTTGCCGGTCCGCCTGCGCTCCCTTTACACCCAGTAATTCCGGACAACGCTTGCACCCTACGTTTTACCGCGGCTGCTGGCACGTAGTTAGCCGGTGCTTTCTTGTTAGGTACCGTCATTATCGTCCCTAACGACAGGAGTTTACAATCCGAAAACCTTCTTCCTCCACGCGGCGTCGCTGCATCAGGGTTTCCCCCATTGTGCAATATCCCCCACTGCTGCCTCCCGTAGGAGTCTGGGCCGTGTCTCAGTCCCAATGTGGCCGTTCAACCTCTCAGTCCGGCTACCAATCGTCGCCTTGGTGGGCCGTTACCTCACCAACTAGCTAATTGGACGCGAGTCCATCCTGAAGCGAATAAATCCTTTTCCCTCAGTACCATGCGGTACCGTGGGCTTATGCGGTATTAGCAGTCGTTTCCAACTGTTGTCCCCCACTCCAGGGCAGGTTACTCACGCGTTACTCACCCGTTCGCCACTAAATCAAGAAAAGCAAGCTCCTCTTGATTCCGTTCGACTTGCATGTGTTAGGCGCGCCGCCAGCGTTCGTCCTGAGCCAGGATCAAACTCTTTATAAATGGTATTTAATCACTTACAAAGTGTTAAATCTCTGTAATCACTCAGACACAATCGCTTGCGTCCTGTATGAATTACTTGTTTGTTTGGAATTGTTTAACGTGATTTTCCATCACGATCAAGGTTCCACAAGTTTCAGTTTTGTTCAATTTTCAAGGTCCTGCTGCGCTGTCACTTGTTCCGTAGCAGCTTGTATATTATATCTCATAAAAGTTCTTTTGTCAAGAACTTTTTTCGATATTTTTTGAAGCCTTTCGGCTTCAAAATCCTCATACAAGCCGTAGTTACAAGCTTTAGCGGCTGTCCCCCTCGCGAGACAGCTTGATTATTATAGCAAGGAGTATGACCTTTGTCAAGCACTTTTTTCGGTTTTTTTGACAAAGTTTTTATTGTACTTTTGGGCAAGGTGTATATTGTGGTGTTGTGCAAATGCGGCACCAAGTGTAGGGGTAAAGGGTTATTCCGTAAGTTCTCTCCCACACCCGCTTCGCGGGAGCCCCCTCGCAGAGGGGGCCTTTAGGGGGCTATACCGGAAACTTTGTTGCTAAAGCAGCCACTCCACAGTCCGCTGCGCGGACAGCTCCCCTCTAGGGGCGCCACGGGACGTCGGGGACGCCGCCTCCTTCATACCATAAATGAAGTTCGCGCCAAGCGGGCCGATGCTAGCATCAGCCCCTACAGAATAGGTGGTGTAAGAGGGACAGCATATAGAAAGATACTTGCGCTTTTATCTTGCAGGCTTTATACTGGTATTATTATAATGTATGGATGGTCAACTGCCATGATGAAGATTTACCGTACCCAGGACAAGCAGCTTACCCGCGTTGATGAGATCGGCGAGGGGTGCTGGGTCTGCCTGAACAGCCCGGATGAAAACGAGGCCCGCCTGGTGGCCTCTACCTTAGATATAGAGCCTGCCGACCTGATGGCCGCTACCGACCCGGAAGAGTCGGCCCGTATCAGCCTGGAGGATGGCTACACCCTCATCATCGTGGACATTCCCATCAAGGTGCCTGACTCCGGCGAGGGCATCTACACCACCATCCCGTTGGGCATCATCCTGACGCAGGAGCTGATCATCACGGTCTGCTCGGTGGATACACCTGTTATCGGCGACTTCACCGCCTGCCGGGTCAAGGGCTTTTCCACCCGCAAAAAGATGCGGTTCGTCTACCAGCTGCTCTATCGTGCGGCCTCGATGTACCAGCAGGAGCTGCGGCTCATTGACCGCCGCCGCCAGGCCATTGAGAAAAACCTGTCCGGCGACTTGAAGGACAGCGACCTGATGGAATTGCACGGCTTAGAGTCCACGTTGGTCTACTTTGCCACCAGCTTACGGGCCAATGCCACGGTTCTGGACCGCCTGACCCGCTACAAACGGCTGGAGCAGTACCCCGACGACCGCGAACTGCTGGACGACGTTATCGTTGAGATCCGCCAGGCCATCGAGATGACCAGCATCTACCGCGACGATATAAAAGGTACGCGGGAGCTGTTCAGCTCGATTTTGGACAACCGCCTGAACAACGCCATGAAATATCTGACCAGCATCACCCTGCTGATGGCCGTGCCAACCGTCATCAGCGGCCTGTACGGCATGAACGTGCGGGCGGACGGCATGCCTTTTGCCAACTCCACCGCCGGTTTCGCCATCGTGCTGGGGCTGACGCTGGCACTGTGCATCCTGTCGGCCTGGGTGCTGCACAAAAAACACATGTTGTAAAACCAAAGCCTGCCCAAAAAAGCAGGCTTTTGCTGTAACATTTCCGCCCGCTTTCCTTATATAAAGGTATAAAGGAGGTTTAAGCATGGAGGATGCTGCCATCGTGGCCCTGTACTGGGCCCGGGACGAGCAGGCACTGGCCGAGACCGCCACTAAGTTCGGCGCGTACTGCCGCAAAATTGCCGACAATATCCTGCACAGCGCCCACGACGTGGAAGAATGTGAAAACGATACCTGGCTGGCCGCCTGGAACAGTATGCCGGATAACCGGCCCACACGGCTGGCCCCCTACCTGGGGCGCATCACCCGCAACCTGGCGCTGGACCGCCTGGACAAAGCCACGGCCCAAAAGCGCGGCAGCGGGCAGACCTTTGCACCGCTGGACGAACTGGCCGAGTGCGTGGCCGCCCCCGGCAGTGTGGAGGATACCTTCGACGCCGCCGAGACCGGGCGGCTCATCAGCGAGTTTTTACGCACCCTGCCCGAGGGGACCCGCAATATTTTTCTGCGGCGGTACTGGTACTGCGATGCCACCGCCGACATTGCGGCGCGTTACGGCTTGACCGAGAGCAAGGTCCGCGTGACGCTGCACCGCACCCGCGGCAAACTGGCCGCATACTTACAAAAGAAAGGGGTGGCCGTATGAACGAACGTCAGTTATTTGAGGCCATCGGCCGGGTGGACGATGACCTGATCCTGGCGGCCGACCACCCCGCCGTGCGCCGCCGCAAGAAACCTGTATACTGGATGCCCGCGCTCTCGGTGGCCGCCTGCGCCGGGCTGCTGATGGTCGGCGTGGCCGGTTGGCGCGTCGGAAGCAGCAAGAACGACTTTATGGAAAGCGCCGCTGCTGCCGCTGAGACCGCCCCCGAAGCAGCAGCCGCCCCTGATGAACCGCTGATGAGCGCCGCCAGCCCTTACGCGGACGAGGGCAGTTCCCCCGTGGAGGGCAACACCGGCGGCACCTACAAGGCCGAGGACAGCGCCGAATCCAGCATTGCCATCGCCCCGGCGCACGCCGTGATGCTGGAAGGTGTTATCTACTACGACACCGGCACGGTCAGCGGCACCGACGCCAAGGCCGCACCCGACGGCGCCATTACCTCCACCGTGGACAGTGACTCCTTTCCCACCGAAGATGGGCAATCCAACTTCGGTACCGGCTACGCCTACCGCTACGGCAGTGAGAACGGCACACTGGAGGTGCAGATCGACGGCGAATGGTGGATCTTTGCCGCCAACCAATAAGCGAACAGCATTTAGCAAAACGCCCAAAACTGCAGAATCGGTTTTGGGCGTTTTGCAGATTCAGCTACTATACCCTGCTTTTTGCTTGCAGTTTTTGGTGGTTATGCTACAATAATTTTAATCATCGCAAATACCCGCCAAAGGAAGTGCCTTATGAAAAAGTACATTATGGCGCTTGACGCCGGAACGACCTCGAACCGCTGCATCCTGTTTGACCACGACGGCAAAATTTGCAGCGTGGCCCAGAAAGAATTCACCCAGTATTTCCCCAAACCGGGCTGGGTCGAGCATGATGCCAACGAAATCTGGACCACCCAGCTGGGCGTGGCCCTCTCTGCCATGAACAAGATTGGTGCCACCGCCGAGGATATCGCCGCCATCGGCATTGCCAACCAGCGCGAGACCACCATCGTTTGGGACCGCGACACCGGCGAGCCGATCTACCACGCCATTGTGTGGCAGTGCCGCCGCACCAGCGAATACTGCGATAAGCTGAAAGCCGAAGGCTACACCGAGATGATCCGGGAAAAGACCGGTCTGATCATTGATGCTTACTTCTCCGCCACCAAATTAAAGTGGATCCTGGACAACGTAGAGGGTGCGCGGGAAAAGGCCGAGGCCGGGCAGCTGATGTTCGGCACCGTGGAGACCTGGCTGATCTGGAAGCTGACCTGCGGCAAGGTGCATGTGACCGACTACTCCAACGCCAGCCGAACTATGCTGTTCAACATCCACACGCTGGATTGGGACGACGACATCCTGAAGCTGCTGGACATCCCCCGCAGCGTGCTGCCCAAGCCCGTTTCCAACAGCGAATTTTACGAGTATGCCGACCCGATGCACTTCTGCGGCGCCATCAAAATCGCCGGTGCAGCAGGCGACCAGCAGGCCGCGCTGTTCGGCCAGACCTGCTTTAACAAGGGCGAGGCCAAAAACACCTACGGCACCGGCGGCTTTTTGCTGATGAACACCGGCGACCACCCCGTGCGCAGCAAAAACGGCCTGCTGACTACCATCGCCTGGGGGCTGAATGGCCAGGTGAACTATGCGCTGGAAGGTTCCATTTTCGTCGCCGGTGCAGCCATTCAATGGCTTCGGGACGAGCTGAAGATTTTGGAGGACAGCCGCGACTCCGAGTACATGGCCCGCAAGGTGCCGGACACCAACGGCTGCTACGTGGTGCCCGCCTTCACCGGTCTGGGCGCCCCCCACTGGGACCAGTACGCCCGCGGCACCATCGTAGGCCTGACCCGCGGCTGCAACAAAAACCATATCATCCGCGCCACGCTGGACAGCCTGTGCTATCAGGTCAACGACGTGCTGGACGCCATGAGTGCTGACTCCGGCATCCGCCTGTCCACGCTGAAAGTGGACGGCGGCGCGGCAGCCAACAACTACCTGCTGCAGACCCAGGCCGACATCAGCAACGCGCCGGTGGAGCGGCCTTCCTCGGTGGAGACCACCGCCCTGGGTGCGGCGTACCTGGCAGGTCTGGCCGTCGGCTTCTGGTCCGGGCCGGAGGAACTGGCGAAAAAACACGCTATCGACAAAATGTTTGTGCCTGACATCTCCGAGGAAGAGCGCCGCAAGCGGCTGCGCGGCTGGCACAAGGCCGTGCGCTGCGCCTACAACTGGGCGCGGGACGACGACGAGGACGAATAATACACACCCCATGGCTGCCCCTTTTGCCAGGAGCAGCCATTTTTCTATTGAAAAAGCAGCCTTATAATGTTATTATAAAATGAATGGTTGTATCCCTGTAACCGACAGCCTGGACAACGGAGGTCCTGCATGCATTATCACAAATCCAAATTTCTGCGGTTTGCAAACGCCGCTTTCGAGTTTCTGCTGCTGATCCTTACTTTCATCTTTGCCGGCTGGCTGCGCAGCTACACACCCATGGGCAGCCAGTTCTTTATGTGGGACATCTGGACGTTCCTGCCCATTTCGGCCCTGTATGCGCTGGTGATCGTAGGCTGTAACGCCGTGCTGGGCAGCTACCGCACACTGCACCTGCGCAACAGCATCAAGCAGCTTTTTCTTATCGCGCTGACCAGCCTGATGGGCCTGGCGCTGATGGCTACTGCGTTTTACGTGTTCCGCGTCAGCCAGCTTTCCCGTCTGCTGCTGGTATATTATTACCTGCTGTCGGTCATTATGATCTACCTCAAGCGGCTGGTGTTTGACAGGCTGGCGGATGCTTACGTGCGTAAGCACGACATCGTGCCCCGGGCGCTGCTCATCGGCGGCGGGCAGCTGGCCCACCGCTTCTTCCGCGATGTGATCGAGGGCCGCGGAAGCACCGCCATGCAGTATGTGGGCTACCTGGACGCCGCCCCCCGCGAAGGTCTGCCCGCTTATCTGGGTACCGTGGACAGCCTGTATGAACTGCTGCAGACCCACAAGGTCGATATGATCGTACTGGCCCAGGATGTGCAGGATGTAGCTACTACCCAGCGCATTATGATGCTGGCCGACAACTTCCACCTGCGGGTAGCCGCAGTGCCGGTGTACAATGATTACGTCAGCTCCCGCACCGAGATCAGCACCCTGGGCGGCATGCGGTTCGTGGACCTGCGCCTGCTGAACACCTGCGAGATCATGGGCGTAAATATCGTTGTCACCGACATGGAAAAGACCGTCCGTCTACTGGAGGAAAAGCTGGAGGATTGGCGCGGCAAATACATCTGCGTGGCCAACGTCCACACCACTGTGACCGCCCACGACGACCCCACCTACCAGGCCGTGCAGAACGGCGCCGTGATGGCCCTGCCGGACGGCGGCCCGCTGTCCAAATTCAGCCGCGAGCAGGGCTATGTGGACGCCGCCCGCGTGACCGGCCCCGACCTGATGAAAGAGATGCTGAAAGAGAGCGCGGACAAGCACTACCGTCACTATTTCTACGGCTCTACGCAGGAAACGCTGGATATTTTAAAAGCAACTATTGAGAAGAATTACCCCGGCGCGGTGATTGCCGGCATGTACTCGCCGCCGTTCCGTCCCCTCACGCCTGAGGAGGACGCCGCCGTCATCCGCCGCATCAACGAGACAAAGCCGGATTTCGTCTGGGTCGGCCTGGGTGCCCCCAAGCAGGAGCGCTGGATGGCCGCCCACGAGGACAAGGTACAGGCCGTGATGGTGGGTGTGGGTGCCGCTTTCGACTACGAAGCCGGCAACATCCGCCGCGCCCCCATGTGGATGCAGCGCCACAACCTGGAATGGCTGTACCGCCTGATGCAGGACCCCAAGCGCCTGTTTAAGCGCTACCTGACCACCAACATCAAATACCTGTGGTGGACCTGGAAACAATGACCCTATCGCCATCGCACACCGCGGTGGCGTTTTTTGTCCCACACAAAAGCCGCCCTTTGCGAGACAGCCTCCCCCGATACGGGGGAGGTGGCGCGAAGCGTCAGAAGGGGAGCGGTGGCTGCGCGACAGCGCAGACGGAGGGAGAGAACCTTCGATAAAGCTCTCATTCAGGATTGCAGAAAGTTTTTCTCTAAGGAGTTTGTATAAATGAAACGACTCGTCATCGGTCTGCTGGCCCACGTGGACAGCGGCAAAACCACCCTGGCCGAGGGCCTGCTCTACCGTGCCGGTGTGCTGCGCAAGCTGGGCCGGGTGGATCATAAGGATGCCTTTCTGGACACCGACGCCCAGGAGCGCGCCCGGGGCATTACCATTTTCTCCAAGCAGGCCATGCTGACGCTGCCTGCCCTGCCGGACGCCGAGGAGACCACCCTGACCCTGCTGGACACCCCCGGCCACGTGGATTTTTCCGCCGAGGCCGAGCGCGCTTTGCAAGTGCTGGATTACGCGGTGCTGGTCATCAGCGGCACCGACGGCGTGCAGGCCCACACCGAAACGCTGTGGAAGCTGCTGGCACGTTACCGCGTACCTACCTTTATCTTCGTCAACAAGATGGACCTGCCCGGGGCGGATGCCGCCGTGCGCCTGCGGGAGCTGCGTGGGCGGTTCGGGGATGGCTGTGTGGATTTCACCACCGCGCCGGACCCCGAGGCCCTGGCCCTGTGCAGCGAACCACTGATGGAGGAAGTGCTGGCCAGCGGTATTCCCAGCCGCGAGACTCTGCTGATGGCTATTGCGCGGCGGCAGGTGTTCCCCTGCTTTTTTGGCGCAGCCCTGCGGCTGGACGGCCTGGATGGCCTGCTGCATGGTCTGCAATCCCTGACCCGGATGCCCCCCGCCTGGGGCGAATTCGGCGCACGGGTGTTCAAAGTCAGCGAGGATGCCGGCACCCGCCTGAGCTGGCTGAAAGTAACCGGCGGCGTGCTGCACGTAAAAGATACGCTGCCGGGCGGCGAAAAGGCCGACACCCTTCGCCTGTACAGCGGCGGCAAGTTCCGGCTGGTCAGCGAGTGCCTGCCCGGCACCGTGGTGGCCGTGACCGGCCCCGCCAACACCCGCCCCGGCCAAGGCCTGGGGGCCGAGGCCGACGCCAGCGCCCCACTGCTGGAGCCGGTGCTGAACTACCGGGTGGATTGCCCCGACGCCGACCCCCACACCGTGTTAAAAGCGCTGCAAACCCTGGAGGACGAGGACCCGCAGCTGCATGTGGCCTGGCGCGCCGATCTGGCCGAGGTGCATGTGCAGCTGATGGGCGAAGTGCAGCTGGAAATTTTGCAGAACATCCTGCAGGAGCGGTTCAAGCTGACCGTCACCTTCAGCGAGGGCGGCATTTTGTACAAAGAGACCCTCACCGCTGCCGTCGAGGGCATCGGCCACTACGAGCCTCTGCGCCATTATGCCGAGGTGCACCTGCTGCTGGAGCCCGGCCTCCGGGGCAGCGGCGTGCAGCTGGCAGCGGACTGCCCGCCGGATAGTCTGGCCGAAAACTGGCAGCGCCTGGTGCTGACCCATCTGGCCGAGCGCACCCATCCCGGCGTGCTGATCGGTGCGCCGCTGACCGATGTGAAGATCACGCTCGCTGCAGGCCGCGCCCACCAAAAACACACCGAGGGCGGTGACTTCCGCCAGGCCACCTACCGCGCCGTGCGCCAGGGCCTGCGGATGGCCGAAGCCAAAAACGCCGTGCAATTGTTGGAGCCGTGGTATGAGTTCACGCTGGAGCTGCCCGCCGATTGCCTGGGCCGCGCCATGGCCGATGTGCAGCGGATGTGCGGCAGCTTTGAGCCTCCCCTCGCCCAGGGCGACACCGTGACCCTGACCGGCCGCCTGCCGGTAGCCACTGCCCGGGGCTATGCCCGGGAAATTGCCGCCTACACCCACGGCCTGGGCCGCTGGTCTGTGCTGCCCGCTGGGTACGATGCCTGCCACAACGCCGACGAAGTGCTGGCTGACTTTGGCTACGACCCAGACGCCGACGTGGAGAACTCGGCCGACTCGGTCTTTTGCAGCCACGGCGCGGGGTATCTCGTCCGCTGGGATGAGGTGCCTGCCAAGGCCCATGTGGACAGCGGGCTTGCCCGCCGCCTGGACAGCCCCGCCGGGGTGAACACCGATGCCGCCGATGAGGACGAGGAAGTACAGGCCAACAACGCCCGCCGCCGCGCGGCCGCCTACCGGGGCACGCTGGAGCAGGACAAGGAACTGCTGGCGATTTTTGAGCGCACCTATGGCAAGATCAAGCGCCGTGGCCAGCCCGCCGGGGCGGATAACGACGGCAAAGCCGCCCGCACCGCCATGCACACCCGCCCGGCCCCGGTGGTGACTTCTTCCGCCCCTGCCAAGCCCCAACCCACCGGGCCGGACTACCTGCTGGTGGACGGCTACAACGTGATTTTTGCCTGGGATGAATTGCGCAAAATGGCCGAGACGAACCTGGATGCCGCTCGCCGCCGCCTGATGGACATTTTGTGCAACTACGCCGGGTACAAGCGCTGCGTGCCCATCTTGGTATTTGACGCTTACAAAGTACGCGGCGACACGCGGGAAGTAGAAAAGCACCACAACCTGTACGTAGTCTACACCCAGGAGGCCGAGACCGCCGACATGTACATCGAGCGCACCACCCACGAGCTGGCCAAGGACCACCGCACCCGCGTGGTGAGCAGCGACGGTGCCGAGCAGATCATCGTGCTGGGCAACGGTGCCCTGCGCGTCTCCGCCCGCGCTTTCGCCGAGGAAGTAGCCGCAGTAGAAAAGGAAATACGAGAGTTTTTGCAGAATTGACGCACCGCTTAAAGACTCCCTTGTGCAAAGGGATATGTCACCGACGGTGACTGAGGGATCGTTCCGTTTACCTGGCAAGTCGGTTTGCCCCGCAAGGTCACAATCCCCCAGTCTGCGCTTGCGCGCAGGCAGCCCCCCTTACACAAGGGGGGCTTTTTGTTTGCACTATTTCTCATTTAGAAATGATTTTGAAAAACGCCTGTGCTATACTGGTGTCAAATCCAAAGGAAGGAGATGCCCGCCATGCGGCCTATCTTAATTGTCGAGGACGAGCCCGCCATTGCCGACTTAATTGAAATGACGCTGGAACCCCTGGGCCAGCCGCTCATCAAGGCACACACCGGCAACGAAGCCGCCAACCTGCTGGAGTCCACGCTGTTCGACCTTATTCTTCTGGACGTGATGCTGCCCGGCGTGGACGGCTTTACCCTGATGGACTACATTGCCCCTACGGGCACGCCGGTCATCTTTTTAACGGCCAAAGCCACGGTGGAGGACCGGGTGCGCGGGCTGCGGCTGGGCGCGTACGACTACATCGTCAAGCCCTTTGCCCCGCCGGAGCTGCTGGCCCGGGTGGAAGGCCTGCTGCGCCACACCGGCCGCCGGGCCGCCACACTGCAAGCTTTCGATGCCGTCATCGACCCGGACAACCACATCGTCACCCAAAACGGCACCCGCGTAGAGCTGACGCCCCGGGAGTTTGATCTGCTGCTGGCCCTTGTCCGTGCCCGGGGGCAGCTGCTCTACCGCGAGGCCCTGTATGAGCGAGTCTGGGGTCTGGACAGCAATGCCGGGCCGCGCACGGTAGACATTCATATCCATCGTCTGCGCAAAAAACTGCACTGGGATCATAAGATCGTGACCGTACCCAAAGTAGGGTACAAGTTATTGCCGTAACCCCTAAAAGGCGCCCTCCCAGAGGAGGCCGTCAAAACCCTCTACCACCTTAGAAAGGAGGCCCCCATGAAACGCTCCCTCGCCCTTGCTGTCTGCGGCTTTTCGCTGGTGCTGGCACTGGTGGGCGGGTGGCTGGCGGACCGCCAGTTCACCGCCGCGCTGGATACCCTGGCGGATCAGGCTGTACTGCAGCACCAGCGCAATCTGTTCGGCTATGCCGACACCCTGCAGGAAGTCAAGGCCGACGACTCGCCCCACATGATCCTGGCGGACGACAGCGGTACCCGCTATGTCAACGCCAGCGACAAAGCCTTTGCCGGGCAGCTGTATTTTGACCGCCAGCGGCTGATCGTGGGGTCGGTCCCCTGCACCTTTGCCCTGCTGGACCAGACCGGCCGGGTCATCTACTCCAAGCTGCCCGACACCATCCCCGAAAGTGAATTGGCCGCACTGAAAGACGCCGACACCACCACGATGCGCCTTTGCGGGCAAACATTGCTGCTCTGCGATCAAGTCGCCGGGGCCAGCGGTCAGCGCGTCTGGGTCTGGATGGTCACAGCGCTGGATACCAGCTCGGCCTACGCGGTCCGCACCGCCACACTGCGCCAGTGGTTCTTGTTGCAGGCCGTGCTGACGCTGGCGGCTCTGTTGATGGTCCACCACACCACTGCCCTGCAGCAGCTGAACGACCGCCAAAGCCGCTTTGTGGCCGACCTGACCCATGAGCTGAAAACGCCCCTGACCAGTATGATCGGCTACGCCGACTTACTGCGCGGCGGCGAACTGCCGCCCGAAAACCAGCGCCGCGCCGCCGATGCCATCTACCATGAATCCACCCGGCTGGAAAGCCTGAGCCAACAGCTGCTCAGCCTGCAGGACCTGCGGCAGGAAGCCCTGACCTTGACCGCCGTGCCGGTGGCCGCCGCCTTTGAGGATGTGGCCCGCAGCCTGCCCGATTGCCCCGTGACCCTCGAAAAGACCTGCCCAGAGGACGCCGCCGTGCGGGCCGACCGGGTGCTGCTGGCAGACCTGCTGCGTAACCTTGTGTTGAACGCCGCCCACGCCAGCGCACCGGGCAGCACGGTTACGCTGCGTTGCCTGCCCGCCGAGGACCGCTGGCGGCTGGAGGTAGCCGACACCGGCTGCGGCATCCCGCCTGAGGCCCTGCCCCACCTGACCGAGCCGTTCTACCGGGTGGACAAGGCCCGGGCCCGGGCCAACGGCGGCAGCGGCGTGGGGCTGGCCCTTTGCGCCGACATTGCCGCCGCCTTTGGCGCCAAGCTGGAATTTACCAGCACCGTGGGCGAAGGCACCACCGTCGCCCTGACCCTGCCCAAGGAGGTGTACGCCCATGAAGAAGCTGACGATTGACCCCCGTTTTTGGCTGACGGCCGCCTTTTGCGCCGCCCTGTTGGCTGCGCCGCCGCTGCTGACCCAGGCGCGGGACCGGCAGGCCGACACCACGGCCCTCACCCGCCCTGCCGTAGCCGGTGTAATGACCGATGAAGAGCGGCTGGACCCCACCATAAGTGCCCTCTATAGTCAGAAGATTTTGAGTGCATCCAATAATTTTCTGGTCGGTGAGGAAAATTCCCAAAAGTATTCACGAATGTCGGGCAAGCTGAGGCAGGCGAACCGCCGTGGTCTGCTGAGCGATGAACAGCTGAACGCACTTCTCGCCTTGGTCGATGTCACGGAAGCCGCTGAAACTGCCGAACGAGGCGACTATCATTATACTGGTCTGCATACCTGTATTTTTTACTCTGATGCGGCCGGTGTAGAGCAACTGCAACTGACCTATTGCAGTGCCGCGCCGGAGGAAGTTGCCTCACCGGAGAACGCTCTTACACTGGACGCCACCATCTATATCAGCTATCTGCCCAACAATGGTCCCATTCTGAGCATGACGATCTACTACGATGACCTGCCCGAAAGCACCGTTGACCTCGAGACCCTGCAGGACCGCTTCTGCGACCAGTTGAAGCTGACGGTTCCCGGTGAATGGACTGACATCGGCGGCGGCCAGCGCAATTATTCGTCCAGTAATCTGGTCACTCTCGTGGACGCCTGCACCGCCACCAATCGAGGTGTTATGATGTTGGCTTTTCTCAATCCCTTTGTCGAAGAGTAAAAAATAAAGCAGCTGCAAAAAAGGCCCGCCGTGTTTCCACGGCGGGCCTTTGAATTATGCGGTTTTACAGGTTATCAGACAATACCCTGGCTCATCATAGCGGAGGCGATCTTCTCGAAACCGGCGATGTTGGCACCGGCGACCAGGTTGCCCTTCATGCCGTACTTTTCGGCAGTGGCGGCAGCACTGTGATAGATGTTGACCATGATGTTGTGCAGGCGCTCATCCACTTCCTCGAAAGTCCAGGACAGGCGCAGGCTGTTCTGGCTCATTTCCAGGCCGGAGGTAGCAACGCCGCCAGCGTTGGATGCCTTAGCCGGGGCAAACAGGATGCCGTTCTGCTGCAGGTAAGCGATGGCATCAGGGGTGGAAGGCATGTTGGCACCCTCGGCTACTGCATAGCAGCCGTTGGCAACCAGAGCCTTGGCACCGTCCAGGGGCAGCTCGTTCTGGGTGGCGCAGGGCAGGGCGATGTCGCAGGGGACGGTCCAGATGCCCTGGCTGCCCTCGACGTACTTAGCGGTGGGGACATAGTCCAGGTAGGTCTTGATGCGGGCGCGCTTGACCTCCTTGATTTCCTTCATGACCTTGTAGTCGATGCCATTCTCGTCCACGATGTAACCGTTGGAGTCAGACATGGCAATGACCTTGCCGCCCAGCTGGGTAGCCTTCTGGTTGGCGTAGATGGCCACGTTGCCGGAGCCGGAGATGACCACGCGCTGGCCCTCGAAGCTCTTGCCGGCGTCAGCCAGCATTTCCTTGGCAAAGTAGCACAGGCCGTAGCCGGTAGCCTCGGTACGGGCGAGAGAACCGCCGAAGGGGATGCCCTTACCGGTCAACACGCCGGTGTACTCGTTCTTCAGGCGCTTATACTGGCCAAACAGGTAGCCGACCTCGCGGCCGCCAACGCCAATATCACCGGCGGGCACGTCGGTGTCGGGGCCGATGTGGCGGTACAGCTCGGTCATAAAGCTCTGGCAGAAACGCATGACCTCGGCATCAGACTTGCCGTGGGGGTCAAAGTCAGCGCCGCCTTTGCCGCCGCCCATGGGCAGGCTGGTCAGGCTGTTCTTGAAGCACTGCTCAAAGCCCAGGAACTTCAGGATAGACAGGTTGACAGAAGGATGGAAACGCAGGCCGCCCTTGTAGGGACCGATGGCAGAGTTGAACTGCACACGGTAACCGCGGTTGACCTGAACCTTGCCCTCGTCATCGACCCAGGGCACACGGAACATGATGATGCGCTCGGGCTCGACAAGGCGCTCGATCAGGCCGGCCTTCTCGTACTCGGGGTGGGCAGCCACAACGGGCTCCAGGCTCTCGAGGACTTCCTCAACAGCCTGCAGGAATTCTTTCTGTTCGGGGTTACGCTTAGCCAGGTCGTCATAGACGCGCTGGAGATACGGATTGGTAAATGCCATAGTGGTAACACTCCTTTATATAATTCTTTCACCGAGTTTATAGTAGCACCATGTGTATGATTTTGCAAGGTTTTTGCAGGCATTTTTAAAAAAATTGTTTGCAGCAGATGCCCGTGTGTTTACCACAGAACGACAGACTTTATTTTCTTAATCCCACATCTGCACAGGAGTATAATTTTCGCCGCCGTTCCAAAATTCCTGCGGGTCGATGAAGCCGTAATCGCAGCGGTCGTTATGCGTATTGCTGTGGGGTTTATACCCTACCATCCAACGGCCGTCGTTGGTCTGGGCCATCAGGCTTACGCCCATGTACATGCCGTCCCGGTACTGGGTCTGTGTCATGGTGTGCATCTCGCCGGTATCCAGATCGATCAAATAATTGATCTCGCCATTGCCGGTATAATCCTGGGCCCAGATCCAGCCGCGCTCCTCGCTGCCAAACATCGGCATAAAGCCATTGTCTGTGGAGGGCAGATACAGGTTCATGGGCAGCGTATCGATCAGCACCGTGTGCTGGTGGTCTTTGCTGTAGTAGCTCAGGCTGTAGCTGGTGCCGTACTCGCTGCGTTCCTGGGGGTTATCCTGCACATAGACGCGGTCGTTGTATATTTTTACATAGATCGTACTACCGTCAAGGCGTTCCGTCTCGCAGATCTTTTCCCGCTGCATGGTCGCGGGGTCCAGCCAGACAAGCTCGCTCCGAGCGTTCTGCAGGGCGGCATTATAGGCTTCGCGGTCGTTATAGTCCGGCAGCGGGGCATCTGTCAGCAGGCGCGAGGTCAAAAAGCGGTGTCCGTTCACGCCCCGCACCTGTTCACCCAGATTCAGTGGGAGGGTGCTCCATTCGCCGGTGGTCAGGTCCAGCCGGAGGATGCGGCTGTTGTTTGCGTCAGAATATTCTTTTGCGTACAGCGCATTCTCATCACAGTAAGCAAAGTAACCGCTGCCCAGCAGGGACGGGTCAAAGGTCAGCACCGTTTCGCGGGCGGTCAGATCGTCGTTCAGCTTTTCGATGCTGGAGGGGCGGCTGCTCAGCTCATAGTTATGGCGGCAGTAGTCGATGTAGGCTTCCTCATCGGCAAAATTTTTCACATTGCCCTGCTCGAAATCATCCCGGCACGCTTTTTCCACCTGCTCCCAGGGGGAAGTATCATCCAGCCCCGCGTAAGACAGGTAGATGCCGCTTGGCATCACCAGCACGTCGGTGCGTGCCCAATCCTCCAGCCAGGCGGGACAGGCGGCATTGTCATGGGTGCAGCCGGGTACGTTGCACAGCACGGTCTGCCGGGCGGTGGCGTAGTCGGTCTTCAGCAGCAGGGCGTGCATGCTTTCCTGGTCATTTTCATCATCCAGCCGTGCAATCTCATAATAGGCGTCGCCGGTGTTCCAGCCCCAGTAGCCGCCGCAGGTGTTGGGGACCTCGCTCAGGTTGCCCACAGTAAATCCGACCGGCGGGGCAGCAGTTTCTTCGGTCTCCGTCGCAGTCATCTCGGCGGTCTCGGCGGCAGGCAGTGCATCCGCCGGGGCGGCGGCACAGCCGGTCAGGGCCAGGGCGGCCAGCAAAAAGCTCCACATTTTACGCATCGGGGTTTGCCTCCTTTTCCAAGTTCGTTGTGTCATCCTGCATGCGCAGCGGCAGGTTCGCCTCGGCGCACAGCGAAAGTTCAATGCTGACATACCAGCGGTCCGACGTAGCGCCGCTGTAGGTAAAGTAATCATTGACGGTGTAGGCGCCCGACGCAGCGGCCACCAGCGCCTGTCCGTTCAGGCTGTAGATGGCCCGGGGGTAGGTCAGGTCCTCCCGCCAGGTCCAATCCCCCAGGCTGGTCAGCCCGGCCTGGTCGGCAAAGGCGCGCAAGGCGGCTTCCTTGGGCAGAGACTCCGGGTCGTGGGCGGCGGCAGAATCCGCCGGGGTGGACAGCCAAAAAGAATACACTTGCCCGGTGCGGCTGTCCATTTTCAGGGCCATCAGGGTGGTGGGCACGCCGTTTTGCACAGCAAACCGCTTAAAGGTCACAAGGCCCAGGCTGTCGACGCTGTAATAGGGCACGGTCAGGCTGTATTGCCTCTCATCGTAGGTCGTCAGGGTGGTCTCCTCGGTGCTGTACCAATCGGCGGCATAGTCGGCCCACGCCTGAGAGATCGCCCCGGCATCGGCCAGGCTTTGCAGGGCGGTGTTCACGGTATCCACATAGTCCCAGCCGTTTGTCATATCGGTCAGGTCGTTGGCCTGATTGTTGTAGTAGATCAACGGCTTGCGCTCCTGCCCGGTATCGCCGGGCTGGAAGGTGTATTTGCTTTGGGTCAGCTGCCGGGCGCTGAGCTGCCGCAGCAGGTAGTAGTCGTCCGCCGTGGGGGTGGGTGCCGTGTAGGGGTCGGCCACGGCCTGGCTGTGCCCCAGGCTGGCGGCATCCACTACCGAGAGGAACACCGCCGGGGCGGCGGCGCAGACCAGCACCACCACCGCGCAGAGGGCCGCCGCAAGGCGGGGTTTCTTCCACAGTTTCATGGCTGCACCTCCTTGGGCAGGGTAACGGTAACGGCAGTGCCCACGCCCACCTGGCTGCTGATTTGCAGCGTCCCGCCATGCACGGCGGCAATGCGCTGGCAAAGGGCCAGGCCCATGCCGCTGCCGCCCTGCTTGCGGGCACGGGATTTATCCACCATGTAAAACGGCTCGGTCACGCGGGCCAACTTATCCGCCGGGATGCCGCAGCCGTGGTCCTGCACGGTCAGCGCCACGGTGTCCCCCGCATCGGCCAGCAGCACCGTGACGGGCATTCCTGCCGGGCTGGCCTTGGCGGCATTTTGCACCAGGTTGCACAGCAGGTCCAGCAGCAAGTCCGCATCGCCGTGCACCACAGCCCCTCCCTGGGGCGTCAGCAGCGGCACCTGGGGGCAGGCCATCCGCAGCCGCGGCCACAGGTCGGTCAGGTCCACAGGGGCAAGCTCCAGCCGTTCATCGCTCAACGAAAGCAGCGACAGCAGCTTGTAGCTCAGCGCCTCCAGGCGGCGGCTCTCGTGGTAGATGGCCCCGGCGGCCTCGTGCTGCTCGGCGGGGTCGATCTGCAAGGTGCGCAGCATATCGGCGTAGCCGATGATCGAGGTCATCGGCGTCTTCAGCTCGTGGGCGAACGCGCCCATAAAGTCCTCCCGCCGCTGGACATCCACCTGCAGATCCGCGATCTTTTCCTGCACAGCGTCGGCCATTTTGTCAAAGCTCTGGCTGACGTTTTCCAGCTCGTCGCCGGTATGCAGGGCGGTGCGGCGGTCGTAGTCGCCGTCTGCGATCTCCGCGCTGGCGGCCCGCAAAATTTGCAGCGGGCGGGTCATCTGGCGAGCCAGCAGTGCTGTGACCAGGGCAGCCGCCGCCAGCACCACAGCCTCCAGCCCCAAAAAGCGCCGCACCGCCGCGTTGCGGGATGTATACAGCGCGGTCAGGTCGTAGGCCGTCACAATGCGGTAGCCGCCCTGCAGCTCGCTGGCAAACAGGGCGTAGGTACCCCCGCCGGACCGCACTGTCGTCATGGTGCCGTCCGCCAGCGGGGCGGTTACGTCTACCGGGATGTTGCTGCTGACCAGCTCCTCCCCCTGCCACAGGGCGGCGGGTTGCTGGTGCAGGGCCAGCCGCGCGGCCGCCACGGCGCCGCCCATCTCCAGCCCGCGGCGCTGGCGATCCAGCAGGTCGGTCTGCACGTCGGTGCAGATCTGGCTGTGCAGGGCGGCGTCAGCGGTCAGAACGGTACGGCGCTGCACGGAAAAATCGCTGTACAGCAGCCAGCACCCGCCCAGCCCAAAGGATGCACTAAGCACCAGCACCAGCAGGCAGATCATCTTGTGGGCAAATTTCATCATGTACCTCCCGGCCCTGCAGTGGGGCGGTCGTCGGGCCTCATTCTTGCTTTAACCGGTAGCCGATCTGGTAAACGGTCTCGATCTTATCGCCCCAGTTCAGCTTTTTGCGCAATCTGGTAATATAGGTATCCACCGCGCGGGTGGTCTCGGCGTCGCCGCCCCAGGCGCGCTCCATCAGGGTATCGCGGTAAATGGCCGCCCCGCGGTTGCGCATCAGCTGCTCCAGCAGGGCAAACTCCCGCGGGGTCAGCTCCACGGGCTGGCCGCGCTGCAAAACCATGTGGGCGGCGCTGTCCAGCGTCACATCAAAGGCCTGCAGCTGGTGGCCGCCCTTGCCGGCGCGGCGCAGCACCATCTCCATGCGGGCCATCAGCTCGTCCATGGCAAAGGGTTTTACAATGTAATCATCCGCACCCAGCCGCAGGCCCAGCACGCGGTCCTTCACGGCGGCCTTGGCGGTCAAAAATATCACGGGCACACCCTGGGGGCGCAGGTAATCCAGCAGGGCGTAGCCGTCCAGGCCGGGCAGCATGATGTCCAGCAGGGCCAGGTCGTAGTCGTTTTTCTCGATCAGATCGGCGGCGGTCAGGCCGTCGGGCGCCAGAGTGCATACGTACCCGGCGCGGGTCAGGTTCATTTCCAGCAGGCGGGCGATGGGCCGCTCGTCCTCAGCGATCAGCACTTTTGTCATGTTTATCCCCTTTCCACCCCCAGTGTAGCGGGCAGTTGTGTACGACTTGTTACAATTCGGCTTTTTCCCTTTATTTTACCATGTTTTGTGTGCTATAATGAACAATATTCCAAAAAAAGGAGCGTTATTTCTATGTCCGTTCAGCAAAACGCGGGTGTGGTGCTGCCGGCGGCGTGTGCCGTGGCGGCCAGCTTTGACCCTGCCCTGGCGCGCAGCGTGGGCGCGGCGCAGGGGCAGGCGGAGGTCGACCCCAACATCAAGCGCAGCCCGCTGTGCGGCCGCAATTTTGCCATGTTCAGTGAGGACCCGCACCTGACCGCCGCGCTGGCGGCAGCGGTTGTGGGCGGCGCGCAAAATGCCGTGGTGGGGCCGCTGCTGTGCTGCAGCCAGGTCACCGACGCCCCGGACCGCCGCGTAGATGAGCGCACACTGCAGGAGATCTACCTGCCGCCCGCCGCAGCGTCCCTGCAGGCCGGGCCGCAGGGGGTGCGGTACGGCAGCGGCACGCTGAACGGCGTACCCCTGGCCGAGGCCGCCGCCGCGCTTTTGCCGCAGCCCACCGCCAAAACCAACGATGCACCGTCCACCGCACCCACCCACGCGCTGGCGGTGCAGCTGGCCGCGCAGTGCGGCGTGCTGGTGCAGAATTTGGGCGCACTGCCGCTCAGAGCCGGGCAGCGGGTGGCGTACATCGGCGCGTTTGCCGAGACCCCGCGCTATTATGGCGAGGGTCAGCCCAGCCCCGCGGCCATCGGTGCGCTGGACGCCGCGCTGCTGAAAGGCCGCCGCGTGGGGTATGTGAAGGGCTTTCCCGCCAACAGGGACGAGCGGGACGAGGGCGAATTCCTGCGGGCGGTATCGGCGGCGGTGCACGCCGATGTAGCCGTAGTGTTTGCAGGCCTGCCGGAAAGTTTCGTCAGCCCCGATGCGGACCGCCGCACCCTGCGCCTGCCGGACTGCCAGAACAACCTGATCGCCCGCATTGCGGCGGTGCAGAAAAACACCGTAGTGGTGCTGCATACCGGTACCCCCGTAGAGTGCCCGTGGGCGGGGGATGTTTCGGCGGTGCTATGTATGTATTTGGCGGGCGAGGGCGTAGGCGAAGCCACCGACGCCCTGCTGTGGGGGGACGCCAACCCCAGCGGCCGCCTGCCAGAGACCTGGCCCCTGCGGCTGGAGGACACCCCCTGCTACCTGGACTACCCCGGTGACGGCCGCACGGCCGACTACCGCGAGGGCGTATACGTGGGCTACCGCTGGTACGATGCCCGCCGTATGCCGGTGCGTTGGCCCTTTGGCCACGGCATGAGCTACACCGGGTTTGTGTACCGCAATGCCCGGTTAAGCGCTAACACGCTGGCCGAGGGCGGCGAGGTAAAAGTATGTGTCACCGTGAAAAACAGCGGCGCCGTGCGCGGGGCCGAGGTGGTGCAGCTTTATATTAGTGACGAGACCGGCACCCCCATTGCGGGCGGCCGGGTGCCGCAGGTTTTGCGGGGTTTCAGCAAGGTATGGCTGGACCCCGGCGAGGAGCGGGACGTGGAATTTGTGCTGACGGCGCGGGACCTGGCCCACTATGACCCCGCCCGCCATGCCTGGTACGCCGCCCCCGGCCGTTATCTCCTCCGCCTGGGCCACACCAGCCGGGATATTAGGGCAAGTTTGGGGCTGAATTTTGGATGATGCAAATGGCTCCCCTTGAGGGGAGCTGTCACCGAAGGTGACTGAGGGGTGGCCCACATGCTGCACGATGCTAAAGTAGCCACCCCTCACCCGCTGCGCGGGAGCTCCCCTCTAGGGGAGCCTTTATAACGACAACACCCCCGCACGGTATGAATCCGTGCGGGGGTGTTTTTGTGTTGAATCGCATCGGGGTTGGTGGATGCTAGCGCGCCCACCCAGGAGCGGCAGCATTGGGTACCGCTACCCTATGGGGAAACCACACAATTTTAGGTAAACCAATATCCGTTACGCCCAAAGGGCGCAGGGGGTCAAAGGTTTATCTTAGTCCTTCTTGCGCAGAACGAGGCTGTAAACGCCGTAGCCCATCAGCAGGGCAACAACTGCCAGGCTGCCGCCGAGCAGCGGAGCAACATTAGAAGCACCGGTCTTGGGCAGAACCTTGGTGGTGTTAGCCGGGGCAGCGGCAGCCTTGACGACCTGCTTCTCGTTAGAAGCAGTGGTGGTCTTGTTGCTGGAAGAGGAAGCGCTGGAGGAAGAAGAGCTGTTGTCGTTCTTCTTGTCCTCGACCTTCTCGAAGACAGCCTCAACGGTAGCGTAGCCAGTGGTGGCATCGTCGCCGTTGAAGAAGCACAGGCCGGTCACACCGAAGGTCTTAGCATCGGCGTTCCAAGCGATAACGTCAGCGCCCTGGCCCTTCCAACCAACGAACTTGTAGCCAGCCTTAGCCTTAACGGTGGGGATAGCATACTGGGTGCCATCGAACTCGGTGGCAGTCAGCTTCTTGACGTTGGCAGCGGGGCTGGTGTACAGGTCGTTCTTCTCGAACTCGCCCTTATCGGGGTCAACAGAGAAGGTGACCTCAACAGTGCGCTCGGTCTTTGCCTTGTAGACAGCAGCGATGGTCAGGTAACCAACGTTGGAACCTTTCTCGAAATGAGCCAGACCAGTGATGCCGAAGGTCTTAGCGTCGGCATCCCAAGCGCCCACTTCATTACCATTCACATGCCAGCCGATGAACTCGTAGCCAGGCTTAGCCTCGACCTTGGGCAGCTCGAACTGCTGGTCGGTGTTGGGATCCAGGTTATCGAAGTGGATAACTTCCTGACCGTCATAGTCGGGGAAGATACCCTGCTCGTTGTTGGTGGTGATGGTAACGGAAACGGTCTTCTTGGTCTCTTCAGGCTGCTCGGTCTTGTCTTCCTCGAACTGAGCAGTCAGAGTGATGTAACCAACGTTAGAGTCCTTGGGGAAGTGAGCAACGCCGGTGTAACCAAACTCAGTGGCGTTAGCGTCCAGGTAGCCAGCATCGCCAGCGCCCTCGACCTTCCAACCAGTGAACTTGTAGCCGTCGTTAGCCTTAACTTTGGGCAGAGCGATAGGATCGCCGATCTCCGGCAGGTTCTTGAAGCTGATGGTCTCAGCACCGTCGTAACCAACGAAGACACCCTTGGTGTTATCGGTGTTCAGGTAAATCTCAATGGTCTTCTTGGTCTCTTCAGGCTGCTCGGTCTTGTCTTCCTCGAACTGAGCAGTCAGAGTGATGTAACCAACGTTAGAGTCCTTGGGGAAGTGAGCAAGGCCAGTGTAACCAAACTCAGTGGCGTTAGCATCCAGGTGGCCAGCTTCGCCAGCGCCCTCGACCTTCCAACCAGTGAACTTGTAGCCGTCGTTAGCCTTAACTTTGGGCAGGGCGATAGGATCGCCGATCTCCGGCAGGTTCTCGAAGCTGATGGTCTCAGAGCCATCGTAACCAACGAAAGTACCCTTGTTGTTATCAGTGTTCAGGTTGATATTGACGGTCTTCTCAACGGGCTCGGGCTCTTTCTCGTCAGCCTTAAACTCGTAGCTGATATAAGCCACATTATCATAGTCGCCCGCAGCGTAGCGATTCATCTGGGACCACAACAAAGTTTCTCCGCCTGCCAGATCAGGGGCGCCATTTGTACCATTACTCCACTTACCGCCTTTAGCCTGCGGGGCCGTCGGAGCAATAGCATTTTCTTCCAGAGTAACACTCTGGGTCTCGCCGTCTTTCGCAAAGTTGACGACAATCTTTTGACGCGTAGCAGGATCGGTAGACGCTGCAAACGCTGCAAACGGCATGCACATGACAACCATGAACACGGCAGTCAGCAGAGCCAGCAGACGAGTTTTGAAGTTCGTTTTCTGCATGTTAATTTCTCCTATTCTTTAAAATTTATCTAAAGCGTTTTGCAGGTGGATGCCCCAAGCGCACCCGCCTGCTGACGCAGTAGATACAGACATATATCCAACACTTCCACTTGGGATGGAGGTGGTGAATCGAGGATAACGGGCGGCTTCGGGGCCACCCCTCACCGCCTGACGGCGGAGCTCCCCTCAAGGGGAGCCAAACAAACGGGCAGCTGCACCCAAGGCTCCCCTTGAGGGGAGCTCCCTCGAAGCGGGTGAGGGGTGGCTACCATGCCAGTACATAAACCTCATTATTCCTTGTATACAAGGAATAACAAAAGCCCTAGGGCTTTTCGGTTATTGCGAAAATCATTTACCCGCAGGCCAGCGGGCGGGCAGGAGCGGGTCACTGTTAATGTGCACCGTGTCGGCCTCGGTGGTCTCGCCGTCCCGCAGGGGGCGGGCCAGAATGACCATGCGGGCATCGTCCATCTGGTAGGTGCAGGTGCTTAAGGTCAGCAGCCGCTCGGTGGGGTAGGCGTAATCGCCGGTGGTGTAAAACGCGCGCTTGGCCACTTCATCCAAAAACGTCTGCTCGGCGGCATCGTCCAGGTCGATATACTGGTTGAAGTGGAAGACATCGCCGTCGCTCTCGCGGGAGGTGACAGCGTAGACCGCTACGATTTTGTAAATCTCGCTTTTGTACAGCGTGTCCAGCTGCAAGTAGGGGTGCGCGGTGTAGTAATCGGCATCGCGGTACTTTTGCAGGTTGGAGAAGCGGTCGGTATTATTAACGCCCATGTTATGCCCATACAGGATGATGTGGCGGCCATTTTTCATGTCGCACTCATAATCCGCAAAGGGCATGCCGCGCTTATCATCGGCGCGGTCCAGGTCGTGGTATAAGTAAAAGTAGTTATCGGTGGTTTGCAGGATAGGCAGGTCAATGTCCACGCCGGGAATCTCGATCCAGCCTGCGAACTCGGGGTTGCGGGCAATGAGATCGGCGTATTTGGCCCGCTGGGCGGCTTCCTCGGCGGCCGGGTCAGGGGTCGCTTCGGGTTCGTCCGTGGGGGGTGCGGTAGTCTCCACGGGCTTGATGGCTTCCATCTCTTTTTTCTCTTTATAAGAGGGAAGCCAGAAGATCAGCCCGCCGACCAGCCCTGCAAAGGCCGCGCCGGAGATGACCGCCGCTAAAAGTGCTTTGGTGCGTTGTTTCATAAACTAAGATCCACAAAGAAGTTGTTGCCATCGTTGCCGTTGCCCAGAACTTCCTGATAGGCGACAGTCAACGTGGCGGTATCGCTGGGCACGGCAACCAGCATATTGCCTTCAACCGTGGCACCAGGTTCCAGCTTAGTATCATTCGGGAACATTTCAGGCGTAACAGGGTAAATCGCAACGCCGAAATCGTTGTCGCCATCGCCCCATTGCAGTTGAAAATCGTCCTTGAAAATGTCGTAAGTCTCATCGCTGGTATTGGTCACAGAGATGTGAAATTGTACCAGCTTGTCCCCCTCAGGGATTGCGATATTACCGAACTTTTCGATCGTTTCCGGCTGACCGCAGGTGAAATCAAACAGCGCGGTGTGCACGGTCTCGTCCGCTTTTGCACGGGTAGACTTTGCCCCGCCGCAGCCAGCCAGCAACAGGGCCGCCGCCAAAATTAGTACACAAAGTAATGTTTTGTTAGATTTAAATGCTTTTTTACTCAAAACTTCCGTATCTCCACTAGTAAAATCTATCCCAGCGAACATTTTGCTACGATAGTTTCTATAATAGTACACCAAATTAAAAATTTTTTCAAGAGTTGCGCACATTTTGTTCGCCGTAAAAATGCACAATTATTCCGCCAACTTTGCGGCAATTTGTGAATGACTTGTGGTAATAGTAGAGCTTAGCGCATCGCACCACAATTTGTAGGGTTTAGTAAAATTTTAACGGGACACGCAAAAAGGCCCCCGGTCGAGGGCCGGGGGCGGGGATAAGGCTCCCCTTGAGGGGAGCCTTTTGCCTAAATTATTATTTTCTCTCCTTTCTCCCGTACTTATTATAATATAGACCCATTAGCCCACCGGCAGAGAGCACGGCCAGCGCGGCCAGCAGGGTCACCGGCATGGGGTCGGCGGTTTGGGGCAGGGCGGGCTTGGGCGCGGGGTGCGCGGGGACCGGGGTGGTTTTGGCCGGGGCAGGCGTGGGCGTCGGCGCGGCGGGCGGGTCGTACCGGTTCTGGAACAGCAGCAGGCCGGTCTTTTCGCTGCTGCCGCCCGTGGCCCAGATCTCGGCCCCCAGGCCGCCGTTCGGCTGGTTGGTCACCCGCACCGTCACCGTGTACACCGTGGCGTCGTAGGTCATGTGCGCCGTGCCGCCCGCGCACTGACGCACCGTGTAGCGGTAGTCGCCGGGGGCGGTGTAGGTCAGCCCCGTAAAGCTGGCCGTGCCGCTGCCTTTGACCCGCACCGTGTCCGCCGCGGGGGCGGGGGCGCCGTCCTCGGGCGTAAGGGTGATGGTGAACCGCTCGGCCGTGGCCGCGCCCGAGGTGCGGACCTCGACGGGCAGCTCGGCTGTGCATTTGTACTCCGCCGCGCGGGCTTGCAGCGGCAGCAGCAAAAGCAGCAGTGCAGCCTCTATTATTATGCGGCGCAATGTGCGTTTTTGGGCGTTATTCATCCTTATTTCCTCCTTTTACGTTTGGGGCAGCAGCTGGCCGAACAGCAGCACCCGGCCGTTGGTGGCGGCCTCGGTGCAGGTGGAAAAGGCCACCACCGGCCCGCTGCCCGGCGTGCGGTACTGCACCGCGTGCGCCTTGATGTAGGCCAGCAGTGCGTCCGGGCTTTGGGCGGGGTCGTAGAGCACGGGGTCGTAGGCGTCGGCCCGCACGCAGGCGAACAGCGCGATATTGTACGCTGTATCGTCTGTTATCAGTGTGCCCGTGGTGTGCGCGGCAAAGTAATCGCTTTGGGTGAACTGCACGATATCACCGAACATGCCGCCGTCCTCGATATGGTGGCCGTAGACGATGCTGTAGGGCGCGGTGAAGTCCGCCGGGCAGCGCGAGTCCAAAAATATCGCGCCAGAAAGCGAAAAATCTCCGTACACGTCGGTGTTGACGTAGACCATGTTGTCCGCCCCCTGCACGACGGGAAAGTCGATGCGGGTGCCGTCCAGCGTGAGCCAGCCGCAGACGTCCGGGTTGAGGGCGCGCAGCTCGGCAAAGCCGGGGCTGTCCGCGGGCGCGGCGGCCAGCGGCTTGAACCGCAGCGTCTGCTCCGGCAGGGCCGCGCGGCGTGTGGCGGCGATGTCCCACAGCGACCACGCCCCAAACAGCGCCAGCGCCCCCAGCAGCAGCGCCGCCGCCAGCGTAAGCAGCCGGTCACCCCACCGCGCCAGTTTTGCCGCCAGCAGCATTATTCGTCGCTGTTACGACGTTTACGCAGCAACACGCTGCCCGTGCCCGCCGCCAGCAGCATGGCACCGTAGGGCGCAGCGTCCAGCAGCAGGCCCGTGGGCGTAGGTGCGGTGCGGCTGTTGGTGACCGTGATGGTCTTGTCCGCGGCGGCCATCGTCTGGGCGTCCGAGGTTTTGTCGTCGCTGCCGGTTTTGGTGATGCCGTCCCAGGTGGTGGTGTAACTTGACGCTGTATCGCCGGATTCCGTGATGGTGTAGCCCGTGTTAGCGGGCAGGCCGGTGACCTCGATCTTTTCGCCGCCGGTGATACCGGCTTTGACTTCAGCGGTACCGTCTGCGTTGAAGGCGACGGTGTCGCCGGTGATGGTGGAGAAATCTGCCGATTCGCCGCCGGTTTTTACCGTGACCGAGCTAGCGTGGGGCGTTTCGTCCGGGTCGTCCAGCGCGATGGTAAAGGTGAACTCGTCGCCGGCATTGGCAAAGTTGCCGCTGAGGTGCTTGACCACCGAGAGGCCGTAGGCGGTGTAGGTGTTGGTGACCTCGTCCGCCTTGGCCGTGCCGTCCGCGTTGACGATGTTGATGTCTGAGATGCGCAGGGCGCCGGTGGGCGCGGCGGGGTCTGTGTTGACCACCCGCACCACGATGTAGCGGGCGGCGGTGTCCTGCGTCAGGCCGGTGATGCCGGCAGCGGTCTCCGTGAGGGAGAAGATGTAGTCGCCCGGGGCGGTGAAGTCGTCGCTGTCAAAGGTTAAAGGGACTGTGACGGTGTTGACCGTGCCGCCCGTAAAGGCGGCGGTAAGCTCGGTGGATTTGATCTGTGCGGCCGTGCCTTTTACGGCAGTGCCGGCCGCCCAGGAGGGCAGGTTCGCGACCGTGCCGACCGTGAAGGTGATGCTGCCGTGGGGCACGCCTGCGCCGGGGGCGGCGGTCATGTCGATGGTTTTGGTCAGCTGGGCGGTGTAATCCGCGGCCAGCACGCCGGGCGCTGCGGTACCTGCCAGCAGGGCAGCCGCAGCGATGGCAGCGGTAAATTTGCCGAATTTGGCGCGGGAAATGTAGGTGTTCTTCATAGGTGGTTCCTCTCTTCCGATATGGATTTATGTTGCTTTCGTTGGGGTTGCAGCAGGGTTTACAGCCCGCTGCGGCGTAGGGCGGCCAGGGCCGTGCCCAGCACTTGCCGCTGTGGGATGGGGCCGTAGAGGCGGCTGTCCGCCCCCGTGGTGCGGGCATCGCACAGCAGGAAAAGCTCGTCCTCCGCGAGGGTGACAGGGTAGTCCGGGCCGCCCTCGACCGGCTGGGTGGGGGTGGTGATGTCCGGCTCGGCCACCGTACTGCCGTTGATGATGAGCGCGCCGGTGTCGGTCACAGTGACGGTATCGCCGCCACGCGCCGCGATGCGCCCAAGGCGGAGCGTGCCGTCCTGCCGGTAGAGCACGACCTGCCCGGCCGCGGTGCCGCGCTCGAACCGGCTGAACAGGACGAGGTCGCCGCCGCACAGGCGGGGCGCCATAGCGCTGCCCGGCACCACCGCCAGCCCGAACACGACCCCAAACAGCACCCAGCACAGCGCGGCGAACACTGCCAGGCGGGTGAGGAAGCGGTAAATTTCCGCTTTGGCACGTGTTTTTTCTTTGTCAGTGGTCAGAAAGTCCTCCCGCGGCATGGGTCACACCTCCCTGCAGCGCAGCAGCCGCCAGCCCAGCCAGCACAGGCCGATCAGTGCCAGGTAGGGCGCCGCGCCGGTGTGCAGGCCGGTGGGGATGCCCACGTTGCGGGTATTGATGCAGGTGATCTCGGCGGGCTGGGCCCGGGGCACTTGCATCGTGCAGGTTGCGCCGGTGGGGCCGTCGTCGCCGTTGAGCTGCCAGCTGACCGTGTGGTCGCCGGGGTCGGTCTCAGTCAGGGTGAGGGTCTGGTCCGCGCGCAGGTGGGTGAGGGTGACGCTGCCGCCGCTGCGCAGGGTGAAGCCGGTGTCGGTCAGCGCCGCGCCGTCACCCGCCGTGGTGTACGCGCTGCCCTGGCGGATCTGGGTGGTGTCCAGCGTGGCGGTAAAGGAGAAGTTTTTCGTAGTATCGCCCATATCGCCCACCACTTTTTTGGTGATCGTGACGGACAGGTAGGGTTCGTAGGTGTTGGTAAAGTGCGCCTCGGCCGTGCCGCCTGCTGTGACATCCAGCGATTGGGTTCGGTCGGCGGTGGGAGTGGTCAGGTAGTAGTTGGTCAGGTCCGGCGCGGCGGATTCGGTCACGGTGTAGCTGGTGGGGGCCAGGCCCGGCAGGGTCACGCTGCCTGCGCCTTTGATGGAGAGCGTCAGGCGGCCGCTCGCGTCCGGGCTGACGGCAGCCGGGGCATCCGCCGGGCGGGCGCCCGCGCTATACTGCGGCGTGTAGCTGCCTGCGGCAACGGATGCGATCGTAAAGGTGTTGACTGTTTCGGCGAAGTCGGCTTGCAGGGCATCGTCGGCATCGTCGGGCAATTGCTTGGTGATAGTCAGGCTGCCAGTGGCGCGGGCGTAGGTGTTTTCAAACCGGATATTTGTTGCCGCCTGGGCGGTCAGTTCAATGCCGCTGTGTATCGGTGTATCGGTCACGTCTGTCCACACGCCGCCGTCTTTTACGGTGCGTACCAGCGTGCAATCGTAACCTGTGGGTTCACCGCGGGCGGTCTCGGTCACAGCGTAGTTGTAGATGTTGCCGCTGCTGTCCGCCAGGGGCAGCTCCAGCGTGTATTGCAGCACGTTGGGGTTGATGCTATCCGCTTGCATCGTGCTGCCGCTGAAGTCCCCCACAATCTGGCGGTCCGAGTTGACCACGGTAAAGTGCAGATTTTCTTTAGCCTGTATCAGTTCGGCATCGGTCAGGGCGGTACCGTCGGTTTTCAACAGCGTTTTGGTAACGCGCAGGATGCCGCTGCCCGCAGCCGGGGGCACAGGGTCGGTGCTGAACCAGACGCGGTCGATGAGGTTGCCGCGCTTGAGGCCCTCCTCGCTGTCGCCGCTGGCGCTGGCCACCGCCACAAAGAAGAACCGGCTGACGTACTGCCCCGCCGGGACCGTGTAGGTACCGTTGTGTACCCCCCATGCAGTGCAGCCATCCGAGATATTGCCGTCCACAATGTAGTTGCGGATAGGCACGTTCACGCCGTTCACCGTGATGCTGCCGTTCAGAGCTTCCTGGATGGCGGCGCGGGTGGTCTTATTTTTCAGCGCGTCGGTGATGTCCTGGGCCACATCCACCGGAGCGATCATCAGGGCCATCGTGTCAGTGCCGTCGCGGCCCGCGTGGGCCAGACTCCAGTTTAAGGTTGCGCCGGGCACGGTCAGCACGTCCTGGTACAGGGCGCCGTAAGCCTGGCAGTTCAGTTCGGCAAACTGGCCGCCATCGTAGGCCTTGCCGATAGCGTAGGCCTGGGTCACGTCGTTGGGGTCTGTGTAAGTTTCTTTTATCTCATTACCCTTGCGGCCCCATCCTGTAATAACAGTGTCCGTATAAACGGTCGTGGTCGCGTCGGCAATCTCGATAAATTTTCCCTTGACACCATCACCCCAGCGATTGCACTCGGTAGTTGTATACCAGTAAATGCTGCTGGTCGTTTCCGCATCCCGCGTCTGCAAAAAGTGGGCGCGCTGATGGTCGTTCGGGTAACAAAAACGGTCACTTGCAAAATTGCCGTCGCTGACCACCGGGTACTCAAAGCTGCCGTTTTGCAGCTGCACATAATAGTTTACCTGAGCCTCGGCCTGCAGGGTGCTGCTGCCGGAGGCGACATCCACCTTATAATGGTAGCGGTCGGTGTCGGCGGCGCTGGGGTCGCTTTGGCGGGCCAGCAGCGTATCCAGCGCGGCGTTCAGCGCGTGGGGGTGTTCGGCGGTCAGGTTCTTGTCTGAACCATTGACGGCCTGGCCCGTGACCTGCTGCCAGCTGCCATCCGCGCCGGTCTTGCTGCGATACCAGGTGTAGGTCACGCCGTCCACCGGGTCACTTTGTCCGTTGACGACCGCTACCAGCTCTCCCGTAGATTTGATGTTATCCTGTATCTTCACACTGCGCAGCGTCACCGCCTGCACCGCCGGTTGATCCTCGTCATCCGGCGGGTCGGCGCTTTCAGGCGTGGCGGTGGTGGCCGGTGTCGTGCTTGGCGTGGGTCTGGACAGCTCGTCCCCGGTCGTGTTCTCCCCTGCCGGGTCCGCCTCGGCCGGGCCGGGCGGCACAGGTGTCGGCTCTGCCGGGGCGGCGGTCTCGCTGGTGGCGGTCTCAGTATGTAGCGGTCCCGATAATGGCGGGTCCTCAGCAAAAGCGGCATTGGCGGCCCCAGCCGCAAGGCAAAAGGCCATAAGCCCTGCCAACAGACGTTTGTTCATGGCGGTTCCTCCCCCGTTTGATCCGGGCGGCCTGTGGGACAAGCCGTCCGCTGATTTCAAGGCTGAGTATACCCCCGCCAACGGGGAAAAAACGTCACACGCAGGTTCGCACAAAAAAAGACAGCCCGCACTGTTTTCTGCAGTACGGGCTGTCCGCCTTTAGCTATTCTTTTACTTATGCGGTTTTCTGTTTTTAAGAACCGCTGTGCCTGCCAGCGCAAAACCGCTGAGGACAAACAGGCTGATATACAGCTCTTTGTTCCAATTATCTCCCGTTTGCGGGATGACAGAACTTACCGCCGCAGTTTCCTTCACAGCTTCCGCCTGTGCAGACACAGTTACAGGTTTGACCGTTGCTGTCGGGGTGGACTTGGCAGGTTTTTTCTCCAGCGCCGCGATGGCATCCTCAATGGCTTTTGCCATCGCATCCACTTCCGCCTGCTCGGTGATATTCTTGCCGCGCACTACTGCGTTTACAGCTTCTTCCACCTTGGTAAAATCTTTGTACTCATTCCTGTTCAGCGCTTCGGCCTTAGCAATGGCTGCCTCTACCTTACTATAGTCCGCATCCTTATATTCCAGCGCCGCGATGGCATCCTCGATAGCTTTTGCCATCGCATCCACTTCCGTCTGCTCGGTGATATTCTTGCCGCGCACTACTGCGTTTACAGCTTCTTCCACCTTGGTAAAATCTTTGTACTCATTCTTGTTCAGCGCTTCGGCCTTAGCAATGGCTGCCTCTACCTTACTATAGTCCGCATCCTTATATTCCAGCGCCGCGATGGCATCCTCAATGGCTTTTGCCATTGCATCCACTTCCGTCTGCTCGGTGATATTCTTGCCGCGCACTACTGCGTTTACAGCTTCTTCCACCTTGGTAAAATCTTTGTACTCATTCTTGTTCAGCGCTTTGGCCTTAGCGATGGCTGCCTCTACTTTACTATAATCCGCATCCAGATAGCGCAGTTCCAACTGCTGGGTGTGGGTTGCCCTATCCGCAGTAATCGTAATTTCTTTATTGACAGTTTCACAGTTATCCGCCGCAACGGTAACGGTGTATATACCGGCTTCCAGTTCTGCGTTTTCCTCTACAGGTTCTCCGTTCACCGTGATAACAACATTCGTCATATCAGCAGGTGCCACAACAAAGGTGACCAGGTATTTCGGCGCAGGCAGCACAGGCGTACTCGGCGTATTATACTGATACTGGCCACCGCCTGCTGTAAGTTCGTTATAAAAATCCTCGCTGCACATAGCTTCATAGGTTCTGGCTTTACCGGCTTCTACGCCCTTACCACAGGCAGTAACCTCGTTGCTTTCTGCATAGTAGTTGTTCTCAAAAGCCGTTGTCTCTTTCGCCGAACCAGCAATTGCACCCAAGCGACCATACGGGGCGCTGGCCGTATACTGGCTCATATCCATTTCACCAGCAAAGTAGCAATGCCGAACCTCCGCATTGCCGGAAGATCCTCCAGCTACTCCAACAATACCGCCAATATCGGTGTTTCCCTTACCGTAGGGTGTCAGTTTTCCGGTTGCATAGCAGTTTATGATCTTGGCACCGCCCGATGATAACTGGCCAACGATCTCGCCGCCGGTGGGTGCCGCCAGTTCCATTTCACCTGTATTTACACAATTACGGATTTCGCTGTTTCCATCTACATAACCAGCGATGCCGCCCACATACAGGCTGCCCATATCGCCCGTGATCAAAATATCTGCCGTATTCCGACAGTAATCAATCACCGTATCGCTTGCCTGGCCACACAGTCCTATCATACCGTACACAAGATTTTCGTTATTGGTAAACGACACATCTGCCGTGCAGTCAAAAATTGTGCAGCCACCAGCAAAACCGGCAATCGCACCGTACCATGTATACGCCCGCTCGGAATTAACGTTGATCGTTCCCTGTACAGTCAGGCTGGAAATCTCAGCATTTTCAATATCGCCAAAAAAACCGCAGAGACCCGTTGCCCCATACACATCCGAAAGATCCAGGTTGCTTACGGTGTGGCCATTGCCGTAGAATTTGCCGCTGAAGCAATGCTCTACTTCACCGTCCTCATTCACCGTTGATCCAATCGGCGTCCATTCGATTCCCGTCAAATCCAGGTCAGCTGCCAGTTCCACCACAGCATCCGTTTTGTCGTCATAATCGCCTGCATCCACCGCACGGGCAAACTGCTGCAAATCCTCCACTGTAGCAATGACGGTTCGCTCACTCGCTGCTTCGTCTTCTGCCAGTGCCGTGGTCGGCAGCAGGGTCAGGCAGAGCGGCAGCGCAAGAAGCAGACTTGCAATACGTTTTTTCATGGTTTCCTCCTTCTTTGCGGTCAGTTAATCCGCACATCCAAAATTTATCGATGTACTCCGCAATTTGAGATAATTTTACCCCCCCCCCGTCAAAAAATGTCAATCAAAAATTCGCCGTTTTTCGGCAGTATCCTTATTTCGGTTCACCTTTTTGCATCACAAAGCAAAAAGACAGCCCGCACTGTTTTCTGCAGTACGGGCTGTCCCTAAATTGCTTAAATCTATTCCGTTATACGGTCGTCACCAGCGTCTGGCAGGTGCCAGTCACGGCGTAGGGGCCGCTGGCGGCGGGCAGGAAGTAGCTCTCGCCCTTCTTCACAGCCACGGTCTCGCCGCCGCTGGTCAGGGTGCCTTCGCCATCGGTGATAAGCAGCGAAACAAAGCTCTTCTCGTCCGCCACGCCCTCAAAGGCGCCGTTTCTGGTATCCACAGTGAAATACTCACACTGGGCCAGATGTTCGCCAAAATCATGCTTTACCGGCGGGGTGCACAGGGTCACATCCAGCGCCTTTTCCACATGCAGGGCTCGGGGCTTGCCGTCGGCACCGACGCGGCCGTAGTCGTAAACGCGGTAGGTCACGTTGGAGTTCTGCTGTACCTCTGCCACCACGATGCCCTTGCCGATGGCATGCAGCGTGCCCGACGGGATAAAAAAGCAATCCCCCTTGTGCACAGGCACGGCGTTCAAAACCTCCGTCAGGGTGTTGTTTTTGATGCGCTCGGCAAATTCCTTTTTGCTGATCTCATGGTCAAAGCCATAGTACAGAAAGGCGTTCGGCTCACAATCCAGCACGTACCACATCTCAGTCTTGCCGTACTGGTGCTCATTTTTCAGTGCGTACTCATTGAAGGGGTGTACCTGGATGGACAAATCGTTCCTTGCATCGATAAATTTTATCAAAACCGGGAACTGTTCAAATTTTGCGCAATCGGTGCCCAGGGCTTCCGGGTGAGCGGCCGCATAATCAGCCAGGGTGGTACCGTCGGGCAGGTAGCTGGGGCCGTCCGGGTGGCAGGAGAGCACCCAGGCTTCGGCCAGCGGGTCCAGATCGCTCTGCACGCCAAAATCGGTGCGCAGACGGCTGCCGCCCCACAGGTAGTCTTTGCAGCTGGGGGTCAGTTTGATGATTGCCATAAACAGGTTGCTCCTTTTTTAAATAGAAGATCTTTTGCGGGCACCTCGCCGTAGTCCCCCCACAGGGGCAAGCCCAGGGTGTGCAGCACAAAGCCGGTGCTGCTATAAAGGCGGCTTCCGGCGCGGTGAAGCTTTCGCCGGGAGCCAGCGTCCAGGCAAAATGGTAGGGGTGGATACCCTACGGTTTGCATGTATCTGTATTATACTCCCCCAGTCTCGGGCAAATCAACCCGAATTCAGCTAATATTTAAGCGGCCATTTTAGTTAATTGGCAAAAAAAGACGTCCCCGTCGGCTGCTTGGGGCAACGACGGGGACGTCAGCATGCAGAAAAAGCTGATTCAGCTTTATGGGAAATTGCGGTTCGGGTTACTGGTGGTTACGCTTTTTCAGGGCAAAGGCCACGCCAAAGGCACCCAAAGCACCCAGGCAGGCAACCGCCAGCGGGACGATAGGCATATCATCCGAAGTCTGCGGGATAACACCGGTGGTCTTAGCCACGGGTGCGGTGGTCTCGGCCGCGGTAGCGGTCACGGTAGTGGGCTTCTGAGTAGCGGCAGGGGCCGTCGGCTGCGGCTTGGTCTCGGTTTTGCGCTGGATCCACAGCTGCGTGCCATAGAACGGGTTTGCCGTGCCGAGGCACAGGCCCTGGTTGGTAACAGCAAACACGCGCAGGCCGTGGTTGTACGGGTCACCAAAGCCGCTGGTGGTCAGCGTTTCAAAGTTCACACCGTCAGAAGTAACATACATGTCAAAGCCGCGGCTTGCGGTGCGCATGTAGTTCAGGCAGACCAGAACGCTCTTGATCTTGTCCCAGGTCTCCTGGTTCAGCAGCTTTTCAAAAGCATCTTTCAGGTCATCACCCAGATCATACTCAGCGGCCAGCTGTTCATACTGGTCCAGCATGGTCTCGTAGTAGTCAGAGAAATCCTGCAGACTGGTAATACGATCCTCCACAGAATTTTCCGGGGACAGTACTGCCGCCTCCGTATCATTGCCCAACACATCGGGGGCTATCTCCATCATGTCAGTCAGGGCAGCTGCCTCACTGGCGAAGGAATCTTCAACTTCCACTGCCATGTCATCCATATACATAGCCGTTTCCGGGGTGGCGGTCTCCGGCGTAGCCTGCATTTCATAGGTAGCCACCGGGTTGGTTTTGTTCTTTTCGTACAGCAGTTCCAGCAGCTCCTTGATGTACTGCAGCTGGGTCGCCCACTGCTCGGGCGTCATGCCGATAATATCGCCGTTGGAGAACTGGCCGATGGGCTCCAGCAGGCTGCTGGTATCAAAGGTGCCGATGTACAGCTTGCCATCGTACACTTCCATACGCCAGATATACTGGTTCTCGTTATGGCCGAAACCGGAACCAATGCCGGAAATACCGCCGTTGGGGAACATGGTGGTGGCATCACCGACCAGCAGCTCAATGTTTTCGTCCTTGTCCATGCGGTACAGGTTTACCGACTGTTCCAGGTTGGCGTTGACGAAGCTGCAATCCACGCCGCCCAGGGAGCCATCGCTGCCCTCGCCGGTCTTGTTGAAAAGGATGCGCTCCATGGCGATCTGCTCGTCGTTGTACTCGCCGATATAGAGGTGGTCTTTGTAAACGATCAGGTTGGCTGCGCCGGAACGGGTACGCTCCGGGTCGATGCCGAAGGTGTAGCGGGCGCCGTGCTTCTCCTGGTCGCCGATCAGCGGGGTCCAGGTAAAGGTGCCGTCGGCGTTTTCGTCGCCGCGCACGATGGCGAAGGACTGCATCGTGTTGTCATCGGGGGCATTCTCCTCGGTGCCGGTGCAGATGGAAACATACAGGTGGCCGTTGTACTCGACCATATCCCACACGGAACCGCCGTAGATGCTGTCGCGGTAGGTGTAGGCCGGGTAGTCAAACAGGTCGCGCTGGCTGGCAATCACGGTAAAGCCCTCAGAGGGGTTCGACGAAGCCAGGATGGTAGCGCCGCTCTCGCCGGTGGTGGCATCGGCGAAAACATTGCTGATCACGAGCTTGCCGTTATACACGCACATGCCGCGGATACCGGTGGAGATGCCCTTTTTGTATGCTGCGCCGTAGTCCTGCATGGAGGACAGGCCCACGTAAACGGCCTTGTAGCTGTCGTCCGTGGGGTCGATCTCATACACGCTGGGCAGGCCGCTTCGGCCGTTTACATGCACACTGCCGCAGAAGTACAGCTTGCCGTTATAGGCAATCGCGTTGCGGAACAGCGGTGCCATGTGGTTGAGGGAGTTGGACATCAGCAGCTTGGTCTCGCCGGTCTTGGTGTTTACCTTGACCAGGATGCCGCCGCCGTCCACGCCGTCCTCGTGGCCATAATAGAAGGTGCCGTTGAACATAGCTTTCAGGGCAGCCTCCATAACGTCCTTATCGAACTTATCGCCCAGGATATTCTGCATCAGGGTCAGCGTGTTGCCCATAGCCGAGTAGCAGGTACCCACATACATCCAGTCACCGTAAGCAACAGAGGACCAGCTGTAGTTCTGGCCGCGGTCGCCCGCGTTGTAGTTCGGGTCGCTGGAGTCGGTGATCACATCTACCGCACCGTTGCCGATATAATCCACAATGCCGTCTGCCGACATGGTGCCCTTGGTGGGGTGGGAGATCTTTTCAAACGTGTAATTTCCTGCATTATACGTTATTTTCTGTGTGCCCTCGGCAAACGCAGGCAGGGCAGTGGCTGTAAGCAGTGCCGCGCCCAGGGCAAGCGCTGTAATGCGCCTTGCAATTCCATTCAGGTGCATGCTTGGTTACCTCATCTCTGATTCTGTATTTCCTTCTTCTTTTGGCATTTATATAATAAACCTATAAAATACCAGATATATGTATAATACCCCCCCCCGGTAAGTTTTGTCAATCTTTATCAGCCAATATTTTTAATGATTAAGATAACTTTTCTGTACTGCACAAAAAACAGCGCCTTTCTGTATATAGAAAAGGCGCTGTGCCGGTTCGCTTTGTTACAAATTAACTTTTTCCAGAATTGAAACCATCTCGGCCTCCGTCAGCCGGTAGCGTACCGGCTCCGGCGGGGCATCTCCGGTACGCAGCGGGTATTGCCAGTACACCACATCCAGCCAGCGGCCAAACTTGTAGCCGCTGTGCTTTTCCACAAAACTTTTGGTAAAGCCCATCCGTTTGTGGAATTCGTGGCTCGCCTTGTTCTCGCCGGTCACAATGGCAAAGGCGTTATAGTAGCCCTGCATCCGCAGCAGCTCCAGCAGGGCGGTGTACAGGCGCTTGCCCAACCCCTGGCCGACGCAATCCGGCGCGCAATAAATGGTAGCCTCCACATTCCAGGCATAGGCCTCGCGGCTGTGCCAGGGGTGGGCGCAGGCAAACCCCTGCAAGCGGCCGTCCGGGGTGATGGCCACCAGAAACGGGGCTTTTTCCAGCACACCCGCAATGTTGGCGGCGTACTCCTCGGCCGTGGAAAGCCGGTACTGGAAAGTCTGGGTGCCATGCAGCACGTACCAGTTGTACAGCTCGGCCACCGCTGCGCCGTCCGCCGGGGTAGCCATGCGGATGGTGATACGGTTGTCCGCCGCCCACTTTGACGCCAGGGCTTCTTTTTCAGCCTTGGGCAGTTTTTTGATGGCTGCTTCGCGCTTTAAGGCCGCGCTTTTGTCAGCGCAGCGCTCGGCATAGGCAAGGCGCACGGCCGGGCCGCCGTGGCTTTTGGTGTACTTGGCCCCGCCCTTGCCGGTGCGGTGGGCCTTTAAGCGGCGGGCCAAGTCGTTGGTCCAGCCGCCATACAGGCTGCCGTCCGGGCAGCGCAGCAGATAGACCCAGGCGGTTTCGGGGGCAGGCTGGCAGGCATCTGCCAGGCTGGGGGCCGGGCCTCGCAGGCTTTTCCCGCTCATTCGCTCACCTTGCGGCCCGCGGCGCGCAGGGTGCGGCGGCAGGCTTCGATGGCCGTCTCTTTATCGTCCGCCGTAATCAAGAACCGGCTGGGGTGGCAGAACCGCAGCCCCAGGCCGCTGATCTGGCGCAGCTGGGCTTCCGGTTTACCGGCCCACGCGGGCGGGAACGGCTGTTTGCTGCGTTTTGTGCGGTGGTCGGTCACACACTGGGCACTGTAGCCGCCGCGCTGGCTGGGGTAGACCACAAACAGCGCATCGGTCTTGTACAGGCCGTTTTTCCAGGGCATGTAGGCGGGCAGCACCACGATGCCGTCCTTCATGTTGGCATAGGCGCGGCGCACGGTGTCGTCGGCGCGGTTGACAGCGTTGGCGGCGGCGATCTCGTTTTCCAAAATCTTTTTGGCCACCGGCACGGCGCGCCAGAAGCACTCGTCCGGGTCGTCCTTCGAGTCCCACAGCGGATTGAAGCTGCCGATGGCGTCAGCCAGAGAGTTCTGCTCGCCGGTGTTATCGTTCAGATCCAACGGCTGGATGAAGTTTTCGTCCAGCAGGCGGGCCTGATGCTCGCCCACCAGCTGGGCGCCCAGCACCTGCCACAGCAGGCCGAACGCCGCATAGGGCACGCCGTTGGGGCGAGTCTCGCGGGGCTCCTGGTGGTGGTCGAACATGCCGCCGCCGACATCATAGACGATGCCGTCGAAATCATCAGGCACCACAAAGCCGCGCGTGACCTGGATGTCCGGCCGTACAATTTGTAGCAGGGCGGTGGAGAACACGTCATCCGCGTGGAATTTGCCCCCGTGGGTAAAGCCTTTTGCAGGTATTTTCATGGTTTGCTCCTACGTTTAATTTATCGCCAATTTGTAGGGGCAGATGCTCGCCATCCGCCCGCGGGTCGATGCAGGCATCGACCCCTACAGAAGTATTTGCTTTGTTTAGGCAACACCGCACAATTCCCGCCTTACGGCTTAAGCACCGCTCCGGCGGCTGCGGCACGGCACCTGCGTTGCCAAAATGCTCGATAACACACAAAGTATTATCTGCGCTTTTGGCTTAGCAGCTGCCGCACCTCGCTCGCCGTATCGGCACTTAGAATTATGCGGTATTGCCTTTACTTACCAACCACATCCCAATGCTTATCGTTGTGGTTCAGCACTTCGCAGCCGGTCTCGGTGACAAGGACCAGGTCCTCCACACGCACGCCGAACTCTCCCGGCAGGTAAACGCCCGGCTCGATGGAGAAGATCATGCCCGGGCGCACCTCGGTCCGGTTGGCACTGCTGACATCGCCCTTCTCGTGGTCGGTCTGGCCGATGAAGTGGCCCAGACGATGGTTGAAATACTCGCCGTAACCGGCCTCGGTGATGAGGTCACGGGCGGCGGCGTCCAGGTCGCACAGCTTTACGCCCGGCTTGATAAGGGCCTCGGCGGCCTCGTTGGCGCGGCGCACCAGATCGTGCACGGTGGCCTGCTTCTCGGTGGGCTGGCCGCAGAACCAGGTGCGGGTCATGTCGCTGCAATAGCGGTCTTTCACACAGCCCATATCAAACAGCACGCAGTCGCCCTCTTTCAGCACGGTGTCGTCCGGCTCGTGGTGGGGGTCGGCGGCGTTGGCGCCGAAGGATACGATGGTGGTAAAGCTGGGGCCTTCGCAGCCATGGGCGCGGAACCGGGCGTCGATGAACTCGGCCACCTGGCGCTCGGTCATGCCGGCCTTGACGTAGTGCTTGGCTTCCTCGTTGACCAGGTCGTTGATGTGGGAGGCCGTGCGCATAAGCTCCTGCTCGGCCTCATCCTTGCAGGCGCGGCAGTTATCCACGCAATCACTGGCCAGTTTTACCGGCATAGCGGGGTGGGCTTCCATCAGCGGGATCAGGAACCTGGCGGGCCATTCCTTATCGATGCCCAGCGGCTTGCCGGCATCCACCACGACGGCAATTTGCTCAACAGGCGCGTCGGTGTCGGTATGCCAGATAGCCTGGCACGGCGGGTTGGGCACGTTGAACAACTTATTCAAAAAAAGCGTGGGTTCGCCTGCTACCGGCAGGTAGAGGGCCAGCAGGCGTTCGTAGGGTTCCACGGCTACGCCGGTCAGGTACCACACGCTCTTGGGGTCACATACGATCATCTGGGTCAGGCCGCAGCTTTCCAGCGCGGTGCGCACCCGGGCGATACGTTCAGCATGAATCCTTTCCATTAAAATCATCATCCTTTCCTTGGCATTATAACATGGTTAGCCACGGCTTGCAATTCTTATAAAGAGCCTGTACAATAAAATTACGAGGTGATGTTTATGAAACTAATGATTGCATCGGACCTGCACGGGTCCGCTTACTATACCCATCAGCTGTTGGACGCCTGGGACCGCGAGGGTGCCCCGCGCTTATTTTTGCTGGGTGATATTTTGTACCACGGCCCCCGCAACGACCTGCCCGAAGGCTACGCCCCCAAAGAGGTGCTGGCGATGCTGAACGAGCGCAAGGACCGCATCTTCTGCGTGCGCGGCAACTGCGACGGCGAGGTAGACCAGATGGTGCTGGACTTTCCCATCATGGCAGATTATGCGGTGCTGACCGAGGGCGAGCGGCTGATCTACGCCACCCACGGCCATGTGTACAACACTGCCCACCTGCCGCCGCTGCAGCCCGGCGACATTTTGCTGCATGGCCACACCCACGTGCCCGCCTGGCAGGCGTTTGGCGAGGGAAACCTCTACCTCAACCCCGGCTCGGTCTCCCTCTCCAAAGAAAACAGCCCCCACAGCTACCTGACGCTGGAGGGCGGAAAATTTTTGTGGAAAGAACTGGATGGAACGGTGTACCATGAACTGAATATTTAATTGCAACATAAAAAGGCTCCCTCTGGGAGGGAGCTGTCAGCGAAGCTGACTGAGGGAGAGAACCTTGCAATAGCCTGAAACTTCTGCCAACGTAAAGTCTCTCCCCTACCCGCTTCGCGGGAGCCCCCTCTCAGAGGGGGCCTTTTTGCCTTTTATTCCTGTATTGCCCGCTCAAAGCGGCCGATCTTTTCCACCTTGCCTACTACCGATACGGTATCCCCTTCTTCAAAGCGATAATCCGCGGAAAACTCCACATCGGTGCGGTGGCCGCGCTCAACGGCGATGATGTTGATGCCGTAAACCTTGCGCACGTCCAGTTCGCGGATGGTGCGGCCCAGCAGCTTGCCGCCCACGGCGATGCGGCGCACCTCGACGCCGTCATCTAGAGCGATGTAATCCAAAAGATTGCCCGAGATCAGCCGCTTGCCGATGCGCACGGCCATGTCGGCCTCCGGGTAAACCACCGTGGCACCCAGGTGCTTGAGCACCTCGCCGTGCACCTCGCTGGCGGCTTTGGCAATGACCTGGGGCACACCCAGTTTGATGACCAGCATCGTGGTCAGGATGCTGATGTCCACCTGCTCGCCGATGCACACCGTAACCGTGCCGCAGTTCTGCATGCCGGTCTCCTTTAAGGCGTCCTCGCTCAGGTTATCCACCACAAAAGCGTAGTCGGTATAGCGGCGCACCGCCTTGACCTTCTCCTCGTTTTTATCAATGGCGATGACCTCTTTGCCCGCTTCGGCCAGCGTCTGCACCAGTGCCGTGCCGAACCGTCCCAGGCCGATCACACCGTAGAGGTCGGTTTTCAGTTGTTTTTTCATCTAATCATTCCTTTCTGCCTCCCTCTGCGAGGGAGGTGTCTGCGCGACAGCGCAGACGGAGGGAGAGACATCACCATAGTTGCACTTTGGGTAAAGTCTCTCCCCATCCGCTTCGCGGGAGCCCCCTTGCAGAGGGGGCCTCTCGGGGTATATCACCCTATCGTAATGGCTTCTTCGGTATATTTGGCGCTGGGCTCCGGGCGGGAGACCCAGAGGGACAGCAGCGTGAACGCACCCACGCGGCCAATGAACATCGTGACGATCAGCACCGCTTTGCTGGCGGCATGCAGGCTGGAGGTGATGCCCATCGACAGGCCCGCCGTGCTGTAGGCCGAGATCTGCTCAAACAGCAGCTGCACAAAACTGTGCTGCGGCTCCAGCACGCAGAGCATGAAGGTGCCCACAAACACCACGATGGTGCCCAGCAGCGTGATGGTAGCGGCTTTGGCCAGGCTTTCCTCCGGCAGGCGGCGCCTGAACGCACCCAATCTGCGCTTGGAGAAGATGATGCGCACCTCCTGCATCAGCACAAAAAAGGTGGTGGTCTTGATGCCGCCGCCCGTAGACCCAGGCGACGCGCCGATGAACATTAAGATCATTATCACCAGCAGCCCGGCATTGGTCATGGCACCAATATCGATGGTGGAAAAGCCCGCCGTGCGGGTGGTGATGCTTTGGAACAGCGCCGCCAAAAAGCTGATTGGCTCGGTCAGCCAAAGCAGCATCGCACCGCCCAAAATCAGCACGGCCGTGGTGGAAAGCACCACCTTGCTGTGCAGCGTCAGCTTGCGGAACCGCCCGCGGCAGCGCAGTACATCCAGCATCACCATAAAGCCGATGCCGCCCAAGACGATCATCCCATCGGTGACAAGGTTCAGCCAAAGGTTATTGCAGTAGGGGATCAGGCTGTGGCCGCCGCCCAGCACATCGAGCCCTGCATTGTTAAAGGAAGCGATCGCGTGGAACACACTGATCCAGGCGGCATGCAGCGGCGAATAGTCCCGGGCAAACACCGGGTAGCTGGCCACCGCGCCGATGCCCTCCACCAGCAGAGTCATGGCCATAATGGACCGCACCAGCTTGACCATGCCCCCGAAACTTTCCACGTTGAGGGCCTCCCGCACCAGGCTGCGGCCGCGGAAACTGATGCGCCGCCCCGCCGCAATGGCCAGCCCCATGCTGACCGAGGATATGCCCAGGCCCCCCAGCTGCATCAGCACTGCCAGCACGGCCTGGCCGAACAGCGTAAAGGTATCGCCGGGGTCCACCGTGACCAGCCCGGTCACGCAGACAGCGCTGGTGGCGGTAAACAGAGCGTCCAGCCCCGGCAGCTGCACGGCCCCGCGCACCGCGATGGGCAGCGAGAGCAGCGCCGCGCCGATGAAGATGAGCACCGCAAAGCCAAAGGCGATGGTGCGCGCAGGAGACTGCTGTTTTGTGATTTTTTTGAAGTTTTCCACATTTTCACCTGTGATTCGTAAATTATTCCTACTTTACCACGAAAGGGCGGATGCGTCAAGCAGTACTTGACGAAGCACACCAGGCGTGGTATAGTTACCCTATATTTTACCGGGAAGGAGGGCACACCCATGCGCTGGCGCTTTGGTGTTCTTTTTCAGAAAAAAGGAAACCCTTAAGCAATCAGAGCTAGAAGTGTGCCCATTTTTAAAACTGACCCGGCAAAGCAAGGTTGAAGTGTACACTATCGACCCTGCAGCTTTGCTGTGGGGTCGTTTATTTTTGGGCACCTATTTCTTGTATGTCTAAAGAAAGGGTGTTCCCGATGAATTTACCAAAGCAATTGCGCGCGGTGCGCGTGTACTCGTTTACCTCCTGCCTGCGGCTGACCGATGCCGTCTGGGTGGCGCTGCTGGCCGCCCGGGGCTTTACGCTGGCGCAGATCGGTCTGGCCGAAGCTGTTTTCCACCTCACCAGTCTGCTGTGCGAGGTACCCAGCGGCGTGGCCGCTGACCTGCTGGGGCGGCGGCTGAATCTGGCCGTCAGCGCTGTGTTTGAAATTTTCTCCGATGTAACGATGGCGTTTTCTCCCAATCTGGCCGCTGTATGCGCCGCCATGGCACTGAAAGCGCTGGCCTGCACGATGATCTCCGGCACGCTGGAGGCCCTGACCTATGACAGCCTGAAAACTGCCGGGCGGGAAAACGAATATTTGCAGGCTGACGCAAAAATCTCGGTTTTGCAAAAGCTGGCCACAGCGCTGGGGTCGCTGGCAAGTTTACTCTCCGACGTGCTGCAATTTGCCGGGTTTTACCTGGCCAATGCAACGATCTGCTTTTGCTCGCTGCTGGCGGTGCTGACTTTGCAGGAGCCTCTGGTGACCGAGGCCCAAGCTGCGCGGCAGCAGAGTCCCTTTGCAGATATAGCTGCCCGGCTGCGCGTCCATATCACAGATAGTGCGGCCGTGCTGCGCACTACGCCGCTGGCGGTGCGGCTGATCACTGCGGATGCCATCATCTCGCTGCCCAGCTACCTGACCACGATGTTTGTACAGCAGCGGCTGGTCACGCTGGGGTGGGATGCCTCCTGGCTGTTCGTCTCTCCCCTGCTGGCCTCGGCTGCCGCCATGGTATGCACAGCGCTGGCACGGCGGCTGCATCCCGGGAAATTGCGCCCGCTGTACCGACTGTGTGCCCTGGTCTGCGGCGGTGGTGTGCTGTTGGCCGGGGCCGGGCCTGCCTGGGGTTGCCTGGTGGGGCCGATGCTGGTGCAGGCATCGTTGAGCGTGTGGTTTCTACACGCGATGCAGCGGTTCAATGATGCCATCCCCAGCGACCGCCGGGCCACGCTGATCAGCGTTGACAACATGGCTTACAGCGTGCTGATGATCCCCGCCAGCCCGCTGATCGGGCTGATCGCCGATGTGACCGGCCTGGCCGGGGCGGGACTTTGCGCTTTGGGCGGGTTGGTGCTGCTTTCGGCCCTGGCGCTGCCGCGCAGAAAATAATTCACGATACATCGCAGTTGCAACTGCCCGTTGACAAACTTCCAGCTCCACTTTCTTGCCCCGCAACCGGGAAAAATGGTAGAGTGCAGACAGTAAAACAACCACGAACAACCAAGAGGAGGTTTTCCCCATGATCTTTGCTGACAAACTCATTACCTTACGCAAGAAAGCGGGCTGGTCCCAGGAGGAATTGGCTGAAAAGCTGGGCGTGACCCGGCAATCGGTCTCCAAGTGGGAGGGCGCCCAATCGGTACCCGACATCGACAAAATTTTGCAGTTAGCCCGTCTGTTCGGCGTGACCACCGACTACTTATTAAAAGAGGAACAGGACGAGCCGGAATATACCGCCGAGGATGACACCCCTGCCCTGCGCAAGGTCACACTGGCCCAGGCCAACGACTGCCTGGCTAAAGCGCAAGCCAACGCGCCCAAAATGGCGCTGGCCACGGCGCTGTGTATTGTAAGCCCTGTCCCGCTGATCTTCCTCGGCGCACTGTCAACCAACAGCCTGTTCCCCCTCAGCGAGGGAGCTTCCGCCGGCCTTGGGCTGACCATCCTGCTGGTGCTTATTGCTATAGCTGTCGTTCTTTTCATGCAGTGCGGCGCGGCCGTTAAGCCTTACGAATTTCTGGAAAAAGAGCCCATCGACACCGAGTACGGCGTGACCGGTCTGGTGCAGGAACGACGGGATGCTTTTGCCGCCCGGTACAACAGCGCCAACACCCTGGGCACTGTACTGTGCATCCTGGCCGCTGTGCCGCTGTTCGCCGCCATGATGCTGACGGACACCGAAGTCCTGTCGGCATCCGCCGTCTGCCTGCTGCTGGTTTTGGTGGCCTGCGGCGTCTACGCCTTTGTGCGGGTGGGTACCATCCAGGATGCCATGGATCAGCTGTTGGAAACAGGCGACTTTACCCGCGACGCCAAGGCCCGCAAGGGGGTCATCGGCGCGGTTGCTGCCGCCTACTGGCTGGTGGTGGTAGCCATTTTCCTGTTTTACACCTTCGGCCCCTACGGCAACGGCCAGCCGCAGTACAGCTGGTTCATCTGGGCCATTGCCGGCGTGGTATTTGCCGCCGTGATGGTGGTGATGAAAGCTGTCCAGCACAAAAAGCAATAAATCTCTTTACATTTTCCAAAAACGCGCGTACAATAAGGCCATCTTATAAAGTAATGCTGCAGGCTTCCCGCCCGCCGGGCGGGAAGTGCGCAGTGCTGCTTTACCAATTAAGAGGGAGTTGTTTTGTATGAAGCGTATCGTATCCGATAAAGCCCCCGCCGCTCTCGGCCCTTATGTGCAGGCCGTAGACACCGGCAGCACCGTTTACTGCAGCGGCCAGCTGGGCCTGGATCCCGCCACTGGCGTTCTGCCCGAGGGCGTGGTCGCACAGACCCACCAGTCCCTGAAGAACCTGCAGGCTGTACTGGCTGAGGCTGGACTGACGCTCGATAACGTTGTCAAGACCACGGTCTTTGTGCAGGACCTGGGCGACTTTGGCACCGTGAACCAGATCTATGCCCAGTATTTCCACGAGTATCCCGCCCGCAGCTGCGTGCAGATCGCCGCCCTGCCCAAGGGTGCGCTGGTGGAGATCGAGTGCATCGCCGCGCGCGGTTAACATCACAAACAACAAGGCCCTGCCTTTCGGCAGGGCCTTGTTCCCTTTTATAAGGGGCTTAAATCACATTATACTCTTTCAGCAGCTTTTCCACTTCGGTGCCCTCGATCTTTTTCAGGGCCTCTTTCAGGGCCAGCTTGCCTACCAGCGGCATCTCCATGTCGGTGATTTTCTTGCCGTCACGCAGTTTCACGGTGGCATCCAGCAGGCAGCGGATGTCATACACGCTGCCCCAGACCTCGGGCACGCCGCGGTCGACGTTCAGCAGGGTATAAACAGCCTCCATACCGGTGCGGATGGAATACTCAGTGGTAAAGATGGTGTCGCGGGCGGTCTCGGCGAACTGGCCCAGGAAGGCGAAGTTCACAGCGCCCTCGGGCACGACATCGGGGCGGTCGCCCACAGCACGCGGCATAAAGAAGGCATCAATATACGGCATCATGCAGGGCACGGTGTTGGCGCTGTTGGCCGCCAGTTCCTCAATCTGGTCAGTGGGTACGCCGATGTGGTACAGCCACTCCATGCAGATTTCCTTACCGGTGCATTCCCGCATCGGCTTCTTGACGAAGTCGCCCGGCTTATCGCTGAACAAGCCGTAGACCCAAACGCAAAGCTGGTCCTTGGGCTGGTCGCGGAACTGCTGCTGACGGTTCAGCGTCCAGCTGAGCAGCCAGCTGGAATCCTTGACGGTAACAATGCCGCCGGTAACCACCTTGCCGCTGAACGGGTCACGCTTGCAGATTTTCTTGATATAGGGAACGATTTTCTGGTCCAGGGTGGTGATGGTGGCGCTCATCCAGTTGGAGAGTTCGGGGTCATAGCAGAACTTATCCGGATGGCCGAAGCTGGGGTCCTGGGCCGCAATCTTACGCCACAGGTCCCAGCCGCCGCCCTCCTTGATTTCGGGGCGGTAGGGGGCTGCGGTGTTCTGGCTGCCGATGGTGGAATTTTCAACACAGCCGCCGTTGGTGATAAAGACCAGGTCATTCTCGGTCAGGTCGATGCAATCCTCCAGGCCGTCCCGCAGGATGTCGATGCGGGTAGCCTGCTTTTTGCCGCCGGCGCAGTCAAAGGCCACGTTGACGACCTTGGTGTTGTAGTGGAACTGCACGCCGAAGCTTTCCAGGTACTTGACCATGGGCAGGATCATCGACTCGTACTGGTTGTAGCGGGTAAATCGCAGGGCTGTGAAATCAGGCAGGCCGCCGATATGGTGGATATAACGCTGCAGGTAGCGCTTCATCTCCAGGGCGCTGTGCCAGTTCTCGAAGGCGAACATCGTGCGCCAGTACATCCAGAAGTTGGTGTTCAGCACGTCATCGTCGAAGAAGTCTGTAATTTTCTTGTCGTACAGCTTTTCGTCCGGAGTCATAAACAGCTGCAGGATCTCCATGGCGCCCTTGTCAGACAGGCCGAACTTGCCGTCGGTGTGGGCATCCTGGCCGCGGTTGACGGTGGCACGGCAGAGACTGTAGTTGGGGTCGGCCTTGTTCAGCCAGTAGTACTCGTCCAGCACGGTGTAGTTCTCGTCCTCGATGGAGGGAATGGAGCGGAACAGGTCCCACATGCACTCAAAATGGTTGTCCATTTCACGGCCGCCGCGCATGACGTAGCCGATGTCCTGATACTTATAACCATCGCAGGCGCCGCCGGGGATGGGGTCTTTTTCCAGAATGTGGACATGCTCACCCTTCATCTGGCCGTCACGCACCAGGAAGCAGGCGGCAGACAGTGCAGCCAGGCCGCTGCCAATCAGATAGGCGGACTTGGCGTCGACGCCTTCGGGCTTTTTGGGGATAGCAAAAGCTTCATAATTACCACTGGAATAATACATACAAAAACCTCCTTAGGTTTCATGCTTACGTTGTTTTTGGGGTGTTGTTGCTTGGGATGCTTATAGTATAGCCCGCGGGTGCCCTGCTTACAATCAGCAAAAAATCCCCAGTGATAAGTTTTTTATCACCGGGGATGAATTGTATAGATTATGAATGCTTTATGACAGTGACGAGCAAAAGGCTCCCTCTGTGAGGGAGCTGTCAGCGAGGCTGACTGAGGGACCATCGTCCCGTCTGCGTTGTAAATCGCTCTACACCGTAAGGCTGCAATCCCTCCGACACGATTGCGCCATGCCACCAGCTTACGCGTCGGGCCCCTCTGTCGCTTTGCGGCATGCAGGGCATCAGGTCCTCGGTGCCGGGGATGATCCACGCTTTGGTGCGGCCCACCCAGTACCAATCAATATACAGGAGGTCAAACACGCCCACGATCAGCAAAATGGCGCCTAAAATGCCCTCTTTGACCAGTACATTCATACGAACTCTCCTCAAGGTTGCCACGTCAAGGTTAGCATAGCATAACTCGACGCAAAACACCAGCCCCGCAACATTTTATATACAACAAAAAGTCCCCCTGCCGGACGCGTTTCTGCGCAGACAGGGGGGTAAAACTTATTATAACGTAAAGGTAATCAGCTGAACATGACCACGTCCTGGGCGGGCTTTTCGGCAGGCTCCACAGACAGGGCGGTCAGCACCGGGCCGGTGGAATCAGGGGTCTGGCCCTTGTAGATGGGGTGGTACTTCACGTTGATTTTAGCGGTGATGGTGATCCAGCTGCGCTGCTCCAGCGACTTATAGTCGTCGTACTTGCAGGGCATGCCGACAAACTGGATGTCCTGCACGCAGCAGGTCATGGCGAAGCGGCCGGGCACAAAGGCACCCTTGCCGGCCTGCGGGGTCTGGCAGACCTGGGCCAAGTATTTCACCGTCTTGCCGTCGTATTTCTTCGGGTCATCCATGCAATCCATGTACCACACGCCGAAGAACTCCTCCGGGATCTCGATGACCGGGGCATTGATGTCGAAGGGCAGCGGATCGGGGATGTCATCGTAGGCTACGCTGCCATCCTTGAACTCATAGGCGATGTCGCAGCGGCGGCTGGCCTGGCGCACCAGCTTGTGGATGAGCTGACGGCTCTCGTCGTCGTTCACGGCCTCGGCACGGTTGACCACCAGCAGCTCGCTGCCGCGCAGCTTGTCCAGTAGCAGGCCGCGCATGGCGTTGTCTCCGGCGTAGGTCTTGATGGTGGTGCCGTCGGCGGTGGCCAGGCACTGGTACACCAGCCAGTTATCCGGCATGGCGTCGTACAGTTCCTGCACCAGCCACATGCCGTTGTACTCAATGATGACACGGCCGCAGCCGGACTTTTTCTCCAGCGCGGTCAAGTTTTCGGGGGTCAGCTCGCTCTTGTCCTCGATCTGGGCGACATGCACGCCGCCGAAAGCGAAGCGCGAGGGATCATATTCCAACTCGCCCTCCTCGCAGACAAGCAGCAGTGTCTTGTCGCCGGAGTCGAAGTTGGGGTCTTCCATCGTTTCCTGGATGAACTTGGTCTTGCCGCTTTCCAGCTGACCAACAAACAGGTAAACCGGGATCTGTTTTGCCATGGTGGAAATCCTTTCGGTAAATCGTGAAGCATGCGGTCAAAGCAGGTCTGCCCGCACGGAGATAAATTGCGTTTGAATATCAGACGTGAAACAACGCGGCGATCTCGTGCTCCTTCAGGTCAGAGCCGATGACGCACAGCTTGCCGGTGACATCGGGGCCGCAGGCGCGGATCTCATGCTCGCCGGGAACCATGTCGAATTCATACCAGGTGTCGCCGCCATCGACGATGCCCTTGGCGCGCAGGATCATGCCGTAAGCGCAGCTGTCCAGCTTTTCCAGGGCGCTGTCCAGATCCTCGCGGCTGTACTTGTGGGCGGTCTCTTTGCCCCAGCTGGTGAAGATCTCGTCGGCGTCGTGGTCATGATGATGGTGATGATGGCCGCAGCAGCAATGCTCGCCATGCTCGTGATGATGCTCATCATGGTCATCATCGTCGTCATGGTCGTGATCGTGTTCGTCGTGGTCATGGTGGCAGCAATGCTCGCCATGCTCATGATGGTGCTCGTGCTCATCGTCATCATCATCGTCGTCATGATGATGGTGGCAGCACTCATGCTCGTCGCCATCCTCGTCATGGTGGTGATGATGGTGGTGTTCGTGCTCGTCCTCATCGGCGTGGGCCTCGTTGGAAGCTTTGGCCTCGGCCAGCAGCTCAGCCACCAAGTCGCGCTTGCCGTCCATGACGGAAACGATCTGGGCACCGGTCAGGGCGGTCCAATCGGTGGTCACGATGGTAGCGGTGGGGTTCTTCTCGGCCAGCATGGCGACAGCAGCGGCGATCTTCTCCTCGCCGGCGTTGCCGGTGCGGCTCAGGATAATGCAGGAGGCATGGCTGACCTGGTCATCATAGAACTCGCCGAAGTTCTTCATATACATCTTGACCTTGTTCACATCGGCCACGGTGACAAAGCTGTTCAGCACGACAGGCAGGGTCTCGGCCACGCCCTCAACGGCGCGGGTCACATCAGACAGCTTGCCGACGCCGGAGGGCTCGATGAGGATACGGTCGGGATGGTAGGTCTCGACGACCTTCTTCAGGGCCTCGCGGAAGTCTCCCACCAGGCTGCAGCAGATGCAGCCGGAGTTCAGCTCATTGACCTGGATGCCGGCCTCACGCATGAAGCCGCCGTCGATGCCGATCTCGCCGAACTCGTTCTCGATCAGGACGATCTTCTCGCCCTTGAAAGCTTCCTGGATCAGCTTTTTGATCAGCGTGGTTTTACCGGCACCCAAAAAGCCGGAGAAAATGTCGATCTTGGTCTTGTTTTCTGCCATGATTGTTACCTCTATTCAAATGTTCACAGATGTTAGCAATATATGTGTTTAACTGCTAATATCATTATAACAAACGCGTCAAGGGGTTTCGGGCCTTTTTGCGCGGAAATTTTTGAATTTTTTGAAAATTTATCGCGAAAAAGTCTACCCTCTTTATTATTTCCTAAGAAAGTGGTATGATATTCCTAGCCTACATTAATAAAAAGGAGCGATCCGTTTTGACTACCAACGAAAAAATCGCCGCACTGCGCGCCGCTGCAAAAGCAGCCGGGGCCGACGGTGTGCTGCTGATGACCAGTGATCCTCATTGCAGTGAGTACCTGCCTGACTATTACAACGCCCTGCCCTGGTTCTCCGGCTTTACCGGCGAGAACTCGACCCTGGTGGTGAACCAGCACACCAGCACCCTGTGGTGCGATGGCCGTTTCTATGTCCAGGCGGACAAGCAGCTGGCCGACACCGAGATCCAGTGCATGCACGCTGGTTCTGCCGGTGTGCCTACTGTGGCCGAGTACCTGACCGCCAACTTCACGGCCGGCGAGACCCTGCTGCTGGACGGCAGCTGCGTGCCCGCCACTTTGGCCGAGGAATACGCCGCCGCCCTGGCCAAAAGCGGCGCTGCCCTCAAGAGTCAGGACGTAGCCAGCTCCATCTGGGATGCTACCGGCGAGCGCAAGCCCTTGCCTGACACCGCCTGCGAGCTGCTGACCCCGGCCCAGACCGGTGCCACCGCTGCGGACCGCATCGCCCTGGTGCGCGCCGAACTGGAAAAGGCCGGTGCTACCGCTCTGGCCGTCACCGGGCTGGACTGCGTGGGCTGGCTGCTGAACCTGCGCGCCCGCGACCTGCCCTGCACCCCGCTGGCCGTGGCTTACGCCCTGGTCACCCGTGAGGCCTGCACTCTGTTTTTGGCCGACGGCCGTCTAAACGCCGAGGATACTGCCACCCTGGCTGCCAGCGGCGTGACCGTGCGCGGCTACAACGAGCTGGTGGATGCTGTTCACGCCCTGCCTGCCGACGAGGTGTTCCTGGTGGACGAGAAGGCCACCAACTACGACCTGTACACCGCCCTGACTGCCCATAAGACCGTGGCCGGTGCCGACCCCATCTTTGCGCTGAAGGGCATCAAGAACCCCACCGAGCTGGAGAATATCCGCGAGTGCCATGTCCGTGACGGTGTGGCTGTTGTCCGCTTCCAGATGGATCTGGAAAAGGCTATGGCCAACGGCGAGACCCTTTACGAGACGGACATCGAGACCATGCTGCAGAAGCGCCGCGCCGAGATGCCCGGCTACTTCGAGGACAGCTTCTCCACCATCGCCGCTTATGGCACCAACGCTGCCATGATGCACTACCATGCTGAGGGCGACGTCAACAGCAAGATCGAGCCGAAGGGCTTCCTGCTGGTGGACAACGGCGGCCAGTATGACTGCGGCACTACCGACATCACCCGTACTTACACCGTCGGCCCGCTGACCGACAACGAGCGCCGTTACTACACATATGTGCTGCAGAGCCATATCGACATGGCTCGTGCAGTGTTCCTGGATTACTGCACCGGCTTTGCGCTGGATACCTTTGCCCGCGGCCCTGTTTGGGCACACCAGATCAACTACCGCTGCGGCACCGGCCACGGTGTCGGCTTTATCTCCGGCGTGCATGAAGGCCCCCAGAGCCTGCGTCCCAACAACCCCATCATCTTCAAGCCGGGCATGACCATCACCGACGAGCCGGGTATCTACGAGACCGACGAGGTAGGCATCCGCATCGAGAACGAGCTGGAGTGCATCGACCTGGGCGACAACCAGTACGGCCATTGGCTGGGCTTTGCCCCGCTGACCTTGGTGCCTATCGACACTACCCCCGTACTGGTGGACGAGCTGAGCCGCGACCAGATCACCTGGCTGAACAACTACCACGCCCACGTGTACGGAATGCTCAGCCCCCGCCTGACCGAGGACGAAAAGGTGTGGCTGAAGAATAAGTGCGCACCCATCGGCCGGTAATATAAAAACCATTTGGTGAACCCAAAAATCTTTGTGCAAAACCACCTTTGCATTTCCCGGGTGAAATTGGTACAATAAAAACAATAACGAGTGGCGTAACTGCGTAAATCCGGTTATCGCACCACTCGTTATTTTTTTGTGCTTTTTTACAGGAGGAACGTATATGCAGCAAAACCAATCCCAAAACCCGATGGCGGTCGAGCCTGTACCCAAACTGATGGCCCGCATCGGCCTGCCCATCGTTTTATCCATGATCCTGCAGGCCGCTTACAACGTAGTGGACAGCGCCTACCTGGCCCGCATGGCAACCGGCGGCGAAACCGCCCTGACCGCCTTAAGCCTGGCTTTCCCGGTGCAGTTGTTTATGGTGGCGGTGTCCATCGGCACCGGCGTGGGCACCAACGCCCTGCTGGCCCGCCTGTTGGGCCTGGGCGACAAGGACCGTGCCGATGCCGCCGTGGGCAATGCGCAGTTTTTGGCGCTGGTCATCTCGGCGGTGTTTATGTTGTTCTCGGCGGTGGGGGTGGTGCCTTACGTCAACTCCCAAAGCGCGGGCGGCAGCATCAGCGGCGAGGTGCTAAGCGAGGCTATCGACTACCTGCACATCTGCTGCGGCATCCCCTTCGGCATCGTGTTCTTCTCGGTGTATGAGAAAACGCTGCAGGCCACGGGGCGTTCGTTCTGGTCTACGGTGGCGCAGATTGCAGGTGCACTCATCAACATTGTGCTGGATCCGTTTCTGATTTACGGCTGGTGCGGTCTGCCGCAGATGGGCGTACAGGGCGCAGCCTGGGCAACGGTCATCGGCCAGCTGGCCTCGATGGGTCTGGGGCTTGCCTTCCACCTGAAGCTGGATGTGGAGCTGGACAAGCAGCTGCGCTGGTGGAAGCCGCGCTGGGACGTGATCCGCGCTATTTATGCCATCGGCCTGCCCGCCATTATTTCGCAAGCGCTGCTCACCGTTATGACCTACTCCCTCAACCTGATTTTGGCCGTCATGTCCGATGTGGGGCAGAATGCCGTGACAGTCTACGGGCTGTACTATAAAATTCAGCAGTTGATTATTTTTGCGGCCTTTGGCGTGCGGGATGCCATCACGCCGGTGGTGGCGTTCAACTATGGCCTGCGCAGCCGGGCTCGGGTGCAGCAGGGCATCCGCTGGGGTCTGGGTTACACGGCCGGGCTGATGCTGCTGGGCTGTGCCGGAGTGGAATTATTCGCCCAGCCGTTGGCAGGGCTGTTCTCGCTGTCCGCTACCACTCACGCCATGTGTGTGGACTGCATGCGCATCGTCTCGCTGGGCTTCTTGTTTGCAGGGCTGTGCATCGCATTCCAGGGGGTGTTCCAGGCATTGGAATGCGGCGTGGAATCGCTGATTATCTCGCTTTGCCGTCAGGTGGTGTTTGTGCTGCCGCCGGTATGGCTGCTGACCCGGTTTGTCACCGGCCCGGAAAACGTATCCCTTGTCTGGTGGCCGCTGGCCCTGGGCGAGGTTGTCACGCTGATGGTGGCGCTGGTACTGTACAACAAACGCGCCAAAAAGCGCTTTGCCTTCAGTGAGCCTGTGCAGGACGAATAACAGTGCAATAAGCCAAAAGGCGCGGCCCGCATGGGCCGCGCCTTTTGGCTTACAAAGAGCAAGGGAGTTTGTTCGATAAACTGGAAGTTTCCGTTGCTTATCTTGATTTTTATATAAAGCCTCTTTTTTTGCTTCTTCAATCAATATAGGTTGAATTAAAGGATATGTCCAATTATCAACTAACTTATCTGAAATCAATATTTTCTCAATCTCACAATGTAATTCCACGAATGAGCTAATGTCTGCAATAAATAACATTCCAAAAGTTTCATCATCAATATTTTCATTTACTCGTGTCTTTCCTTTAACAGAATACACACATATTGGTTCAATTTTAAAATCAATTGCCCCTGTTTCTTCTTGTAATTCTCTTTTGGCTGTTTCAAAAATACTTTCTCCAGGTTCTCTGTGACCGCCTGGCACTTCATAAGTCTCTCTTTCTTTGTGTTTACAGAATACCCACTTGTTGTCTGTTTTTGATATTATTACTGCAAACTTCAAAAGTTCATCTGCGATATTGTCATAAAATTTAACTTCTACCATTCTACCAATACCTCGTCAAATTCCGATTTAGCAAATTCCTTACACCGTCACATCCCCCACCAGCATGCAGCCGGAGGTATCGATAAGGTAGACGGTGTACTTGCAGGGCGTTTCGCCGGATTCCAGCCGGATGCCGCCTGCCTCCGGCTCCACAAAGTGGAAGCTGCGGTGGGCCGTGGTGGCGTGGGGGTGGTCGTCCGGGGTGGTCCAGGCCAGCAGGCCGCCCAGGGCGCAGAAGTCATCAGGAATCGGGTGCTCCTCGCCGTTCACATACAGGCGGTAGATGCCGGGGGCGTCGGTGCCCACGGGGCGGATCCATGCGCTGCCGTGGGTGGGGGCCCAGGCGGGCTGCTCCTCAAGGCGGCGGCGCATCAGCAGGGCTACGTTGTCCCAAGCAACCAAAAAGTCATCCAGCGGCATGGCGGTCTCGGCGTCAAAATCGGTGCCGTCGGCCCAGGGGTCGCACAGCAGCACCTGCGGGGCGGAGGCCCCTGCCACAAAGCCGCGCACGGCGGCAAAGCGGCGGTCGGGCAGACCGTGCTCTTTCTCGGCAGGGGTGGCCTGTAGGGCTACCACCGCGCCGTAGCCTTTGCGCATTTCGTCCCGCAAAATGTTCAGCCCACCCCAGCACAGCCAGGCGGGGAAGCCCCAGCTTCCGGCGGCAGCGGCGGCAAAGCCTAAATTGCGGCAATCGCAGCCGTCGGGTTTGCGCCAGTCCCGCAAGGCCTGGGCAAATTCTTCAGGCAGGATGTCGGCGCCCCAGCGGTTGGTCAGGCTGGCCAGGCTGATGGCCAGGTCCATCCAGGGGGCCAGGACCGGGGCGCGGCGCTTTTGCAGGTAGGGCATCAGGTGCAGGGTTCGGTTCACCGGCCGCCCGCCGGAGGGGATGACATCCACCATCCGCACGGTAGCGCCCAGCAGGTGTACGGCGGGGGTGGCCTTTTCGTTTTTGCTGTACAGGTAGATGCGCAGCTGCACCTGGGTGGCACACTTGCTGTCCAGCAGCAGGCAATCCGGCATCAACTGCAGCGGGCCGCGCTCCCGGGGGGCAGCCCCCTCCCGCTTCAGGTAGAGGCTCCACTTGCCAAAGGCCATCCAGGCCGTCCAGTTGCCGTCCACCAGAACCCGCACCTGGGTCTCCACGGCGGTGCCCGGCGGAGTGGCGGCGTTCCAGCTGGGCCACAGGGCGTCAAACAGCGGCATCGGGATGGGCGCGCTGGTGTAGCAGCCGTAGGGCACATAGCTGCCCTGTACCAGATCCAGCACGATGCTGCCCCCCGCCACGGTTACGTTGTCCAGTTCGCCGCGCATAAAAGCCTCGGTGTCCTGCAATAAAAAGGTGTTTTTATCCATACAAATGCAGCCTTTCTGCGGCTGTTTTGGGCCGCTCTTATTTGTATGATACCCGCTTTAGCCCGGTTTTGCAAGGCGTTATCAGGGCGGCGTCAAAATAAGTTTACAATTCCCCCTTGCTTTATGTGTTATAATAAATAGAAATTTGGCTTTCAAGCCCCGAAGGAGCGTGCACCCCATGGCATGGGTCACCAAAGACAGCGTAGAACAGTACGATCATACCCCCGAACCGCCGAAGGAATACACCAAAAAGGAAAAGGCCCAGAACTGGTGGCACTATCATAAGTTCATCGTATTGGGCGTGGTGGTGGCCATTCTGGTGGTGGCGTGGTTCATCAAGGATACCGTCTTCCAGACCCGGCCGGACGTGCAGATCGGCTACATCGGCCAGTACGACCTGCCCGCTGACACCGTGACTGCCCTGCAGGATGCGCTGACGCCCTACTGCACCGACCTGAACGGTGATGGCAAGGTTGTGGTGCAGGTCAACAGTTACACCGTAGATTTTAACGCCGAGAACGACAACACCGATGCCTACAACCAGATGGCGGGTGTCACCCGGCTGAGCGCCGACCTGAGCGATAGCGGCACGCTGTATGTGATGCTCATCGCGGACCCGGCGGGCTTCCAGAAATCCACCGGCGCACTGGCCTACCTGGACGGCACCCCGCCCGAGGATGACGCTGACGATTGGCAAAATATGGTCTACCGCTGGACCGATTGCCCGGTGCTGGCCGGGATGGATCTGAGCGATTATGACGGCTACACGCTGCTGGATGATGCCACCGGCAGCAACCAGAGCGTGCTGTCCACCCTGTATGTGGGCCGCCGCGCTGTGCTGGATGAGGAACAGGCCGCCCACTACGCCGACGGCGAGGAACTGTGGCAGACGCTGACCGCGGGGGCTGTCTCGACAGCCGCGGCCGAATGAGCCGCCGCAAGCTGCGGGCCACCCCGGCACTGCGGGCGTATATCAAGCGTTTTGCCCCCAAGCCTGCCGCCCCCAAGGCACCGCCGGTGGATAACCCGTACCACCGATTTTTTACGCACAATCGAAGTTTGGAAGAGCTGGCGAGACCGAATATAAACGAGAAGCAGTGAAAAGCTCCCTTTGTGAGGGCGCTGGCCGCGAAGTGGACTGAGGGAGAGAGCATATAAAATCGCTGTCTCTCCCCCACCATCTGTCGGCGGAGCCCCCTCGCAGAGGGGGCCTTTTCTATTTCTGTGGAGCAAAATAAACTGGTAAAATTTTCCATTTCCTCGCCAGCTTTCGGCAGGTTCGGCGGCGGGGGGCACATACAATAGTTCCGTAAAGAATTTTAAATCCACGGAGGGAACTGTTTTATGCTGCAAACACTCGAACGCAATGTCCACACTTTTGATGCCCAGGTGCTTACGCCCGCGGGGGCCGCGGCGCTGGCAGAACTTACCGGCCCGGCAGGGCTGCCATTTCTGCCGCCGGACCGTCAGCGCACCGCGCTGGAAAACGGCCAGATCATCGCGGATTATGCTGGCCAACCGGAGCTGCAGGCGGCCGCCGCCCTGATGCCCCTGTACGACGACGCACCGCTGCCCACCAGCCTGCGGGCCGCGGGCTACGGGGCCGACGGCCAGGGTGCGGTGCTGACCCCGCCGGTGCTGAACGAGAACTACACCCAGCTGCGCCATTTTTTGCGCATGGCGCTGCGCTGGGCCACCGAACGCTACGCCAGCTACCACATCTGGGCCGTGCAGCCTCTTACCATCGACGACCTGCCTTCTTGCGAGGATCTCTGCGCCCAGTACCTCTCGGCCGGGCTGACTCTGCGGGGGCTGCGGCCGATGGTGGGCACCGAGGGCATGCTCATCTTCTCGGCCCGGGGGCTGCCCCACTGGCAGGAGCCGTTCCGCCGCCTGCATCTGGACGACCCGGCGCTCTCCCGCGTGCTGGAACGCGGGTACGCGGCGGCGGATTTCGGCTGGGGTAAGCAGGGGATGGAACTGCTGCTGCGGGCCAGCGGTTGAGTGGAAATTTTCACAAATACCTATTATAATAAGGGCAGTACCGCAAGGAGGTTTGCCCTTATGTCCCAGATGACCAAGCGTGCGCTGGTAGCCTCGCTGAAAGAACTGATGGCCGAAAAGCCGCTGGATAAAATTACCGTCACCGACCTGACCGAGCATTGCGGCGTCAACCGCATGACCTTTTACTACCATTTCAAAGACATCTACGACCTGGTGGAATGGGCCTGCGTGGAGGAAGCCGCCCGCGCCCTGGCGGGCAAAAAGACCTACGATACCTGGCAGCAGGGTTTTTTGCAGATTTTGCAAAGCCTGCAAAAGGATAAGGTTTTTTACATCAATGTCTATCACTCCATCAGCCGCGAGTACATCGAGCAGTACCTGTATAAGCTGACCTATGATCTGATGATCGGCGTGGTGGAGGAGCGGGCCGCCGGTATGTCTGTGCGGGCCGAGGATAAGGAGTTTATCGCCCACTTTTATAAGTACGCCTTTGTGGGGCTTACGCTGGAATGGATACGCGGCGGCATGAAAGAGGCCCCTGTCGCCATCGTGGAGCGCGTCTCCACTGTGACCCACGGCGGCATTACCAACGCGCTGGAAGCATGTAGGATCGGAGACTGAGAAAGGCCCCCTCTGGGAGCAATGTCACTTAGTTAGTGCCAAAAAGAAATAGAAACCAGCCCGCAGAATTGCCCATCAAAGATTCTGCGGGCTGGTTTGTTTGTGTTTTCAAGCAAAATGACACGACGAAAAAGCGGATTGAAAAATCCAATCGTATCGTCAGAGGTTTTATCAGCCATTCAATGGCAGCGCGGTGTTCCTCCCGCGCATCTTTTACGATCCATACAATATACTTTGCATCTTTGCCGGACGCATAAGTAATCAGTTTTCCCAGATGCTCATGGTCTGATTGCTCGATTTGGTTTTCAATCACGACCGCTTCGCCGGAATCCTGGTCACGCGCCAATATGTCAAGCGAGAACGCCCCAACCGACGACTCCCGCTCTTCCAGTTCTATTGTAATGCCCAACGCATCCCCCAGCACGTCCAAATGCTCGGCCAGCCACGGGGTAAGACCATACGGTCCGCAAATCGTGTTCCCGCGTAATTTTCCCAAGCTATACAGCCATGGCTATTCCCTCTTTTCCTTTCAGCTCTCCGCCACAGCAACCAGGTATTTATAAATCTGCGGCTTATACTCCTCGTACAGCCCCAAATTCTCGTACAATTCCTTGTAATACGCAAACAACGTTGCACGGGTAGAAACGATATTGACAGGATTCAGCACCGTATGCACTGCACTGCCCGGCGTATTGTAGTAATTGTAAATCGGCGTAGACAATGCGTAGAACTTTTCAGCATAGCGGATATAGCTCAGGTTAAAATACAGATCCTCCGACCAATCCATGTCCTCGGCGCAGATAATGTCATCGTGGGCGTGTACGATGTCGGCACGGTAGAGCTTATTCCACATAACACCGTAGTAAAAGCTGGCCGGTTCCTGCATCAGGCCGGCGGCAAACTCCTCTTTCGTCATGGCACCCTCCAGCAAAAAGCCGAAGGTCTGCACTTTGGTCGGGCGCTCGGGGCGGGCGCTGGCCTCGCTGCGCGGGCGCGGCGGCGTGATGCGGTTGTAGTGGGCGATCACCAGGTCTGCCCCGCTCTCCTCGGCACGAGCTACCAGCATTTCGGTGGCGTAGGGCTGAATGGTATCGTCCGCATCCACAAACTGCAGATACTTGCCCTTGGCCTGGCGCAGCCCCAGGTTGCGGGTGGCCGCCACGCCGCTGTTGGCCTTATCGATCAGCACAATGCGGTGGTCCACCCGGGCGTACATCTCGCACACCTGCAGGCTAACGTCCTGGCTACCGTCGTTCAGCAGCAAAATCTCAACATTTTTGTAAGTCTGGCGGCGGATGCTCTCTACGCAGCGGGCAATGTGATCCTGTGCGTTGTATATGGGGACAATAATACTGACAAGCGGCTGTTCCAGCATGGCGGCGGCCCTCCTACATTTTATAATATACCCACCATACCATAAATTTGCCCGGTTTTCAATGGAAAAAACCGCCGCTTTGTGGTATGATGAGAAAAAGCATTTGCAAGAAATGAGGTTTTGCTATGAAAGAAAGCATTGTCCGCCTTCGTGCGCTGGAGAAGCAGCGCTTTGCCTACCGCTACGCCCTGAACGTGGTGGATTTTGACGCTGAAACCGTCGCCCCCGAGGGCAGCGCCGATGGCCGCGCCGAAGCCTGCGAGGTGCTAAGCCGCGCCGACTTCGACCTGCTGGTCAACGACAACACCGCCGCTTTGCTGCGCCAGGCAGCCCAGGATGCCGAGACCGAGCAGGAGCGCGCCGAGGTACGGGAATTGCAGCGTGCCTACGACCAGATCTCCAAGATCCCGGCTGACGAGTACGCCGCCTTTACCAAGCTGACCCAGCAGAGCATCCCCGCCTGGGTCAAGGCCAAGCGCACCAACGATTTCAGCGTATTTGCACCATATCTGGAGAAGATCGTGGCTGCCCGCCGCGCCCAGGCCCACTACTTTGCCCCCGACCGCGACCCTTACGAGGTGCTGCTGGATCAGTACGAGCACGGCCTGACCATCGCCCAGTGCGATGAATTCTTCGCCACCTTGCGGGAGACCATCGTGCCGCTGCTGGCCGACATCCGCGACCACGGCACCCCCATCCGCACCGACTTCCTGGACCAGGATTGGCCCATCGACGCCCAGCGCAAGGTCAGCGAGAAGATCATGCAGCTGTGGGGCCTGGACCCGGCCCACTGCTACCTGGCCGAGAGCGAACATCCCTTTACCACCGAGTTCTGGCGCGGCGATGTGCGCATCACCACCCATTACATGCCCCGCGATATGTTCAGTAACCTGTACAGCGTGGCCCACGAGGGCGGCCATGCCCTGTACGAGCTGAACATTGATCCCGCCTACGACTACACTGCCGTCACCGGCGGCGCCACCATGGGCATCCACGAGAGTCAGAGCCGCCTGTTTGAGAACTACGTCGGCCGCAGCCGCGCCTTTGTACACTGCCTGTACCCCACCCTGCGGGAGCTGTTCCCCACCCAGCTGGCCGATGTGACCGAGGAGGAGATCTGGCGCGCCGTCAACCGTGCCGAGCCAGGCCTGATCCGTACCGAGGCCGACGAGCTGACCTACGCGCTGCACATCATGGTGCGTTACGAGATCGAGAAAGCGTTGATCCAGGGCACGCTGGCCGTGGCCGACCTGCCCGCCGCCTGGAACGCCAAGTACAAGGAGTACCTGGGCGTGGACGTGCCCGACAACGCCCACGGCTGCCTGCAGGACATCCATTGGTCGATGGGCGACATTGGCTACTTCCCCAGCTATGCGCTGGGCAGCGCCTACGGTGCCCAGGCCATCGCCGACCTGCGCAAGACCATGGATTTGGACGCTCAGTGGGCTGCCGGCGACATGGAGCCGCTGAAGGCCGCGCTGAAAGAGCGTGTATGGCAGTGGGGCAGCATGAAGGAACCCCAGTGGCTGGTGCAAAGCCTGTGCGGCGGCAAGTTTGACCCGCACTATTTCACCCGCTACCTGAAAGAGAAATACACTGCCCTGTACCAGCTGTAAAAAAGAATTTCCCCACCACAAAAAAGGTTCCCGCTGCTTTCGCAGTGGGAACCTTTTTTAGGGCAATACCGCATAATTCTAAGTGCCGATACGGCGAGCGAGGTGCGGCAGATGCTAAGCCAAAAGCGCAGATAATACTTTGTGTATTATCGAGCATTTTGGCAACGCAGATGCCGTGCCGCAGCCGCCGGAGCGGTGCTTAAGCCGTTAGGCGGGAATTGTGCGGTGTTGCCTTAGCTTATTTACGCCAGGTTTAACCCTTGGCAGCGCCGGAGGTGATACCCTCGACGTAGAATTTCTGCATGATAACAAACAGCACCGAGATGGGGATAGCCACCAAAACACCGCCTGCGCAGAAACGGGAGAAGTAGTTGTTGATCAGAGCCTTTTGCAGCATGTTGTACAGGCCGATGGCAACCGTCCAGTCCGCGCTGACACCGGAGTTCAGGATCATCTTTGCCATAACAAAGTCGGTCCACGGGGTCAGGAAGGAGTTGATGATGGTGTACACCAGGATCGGGCGGGACATCGGGATGACGATCTGGAAGAAGATGCGCGCTTCGGATGCGCCGTCCAGCTTGGCGGCCTCACGCAGTGCCACAGGCACCGTATCAAAGAAGCCCTTGCAGATCAGGTAGCCCAGGCCGGAAGATCCCGCGTACACCATGATCAGACCGGCGTAAGAGTTGGTCAGGTTCATGTACTTCAAGACGAAGTAAACCGCGATCATGGCCAGAACGCCGGGGAACAGGTTGACCGTAACGGACAGGTTCTGCAGCAGCTTGCGGCCCTTGAAGCGGCAGCAGCTTATGGCGTAAGCCACCATCAGCACAAAGCAGGTGGAGATCACGCAGTTAAAGCATGCCACAACCAAGGTGTTCATGAACCAGCGCGGGAACTGTGCAACAGAGTCCGGCTCTGTCATAATGCTGGTGTAGTTCCACAGGGTAAAACCTTCCGGCACAAAGCGGGTAAAGTTGATGCCCTTATCGGTGGAGAACGAGGTCAGCAACAGCCAGGCGATGGGTACCAGCCAGATAAAAGCCAGCAGTGCCAGCACCAGATGGCGGATGACGGAGAAGATGCCTTTTTTCACTTTGCCCTGCTTGAGCTGCTTTTGCACAGCGGCAGAGGATACAGCAGTGGTACTCAAGAGAACGTCGCCTCCTTCTTATTGATAAAGTGGAAGCACACAACGGTGAACACTGCGCAAACGATAAACACCATGATGCCCAGCACAGCGGCCATCTTGTAGTTGTAATACTCCTGCGTCAAGCGGAACAGCCAGGTAACCAGCAGGTCAATTTCCTTGGCGTTGGACTGGGCCAGCTGCTGGTTGTTCGTGACAAACACGTCCTGGGTCAGCAGGTAAATAACGTTGAAGTTGTTGACGTTCTTGACAAAGTCCGTGACGAGCGACGGTCCCTGCACGCTGAGCAGGTAGGGCAGCTTGATGCGGAAGAACATCTGAACCGGGTTCGCACCGTCGATGCGGGCGGCCTCGATCATGTCGGCGGGAATGTTCATTAACACGCCCGTGGCGATCAGCATCTGGTACGGCACGCCGATCCAGATATTGATCATGATGATGGTGAACATGGCCCAGCCCGGCTGGGTCAGGAACGGAATGTAACTAAGGCCCTTGTCCAACAGGCCGATGTTATGCAGGAAATCCGTAACTCCGGCGTTGGCCATCATTGTGTTGAAGATGCCGTTGTTGGAGAAGAAGTTGCGTACCAGCAGCAGCGTAACGAACTGAGGCACGGCGATGGTCACCATGAACAGGGTACGCCAGAGCTTCGGGCATTTGGTCTTTTTGTCATTGATGAACATGGCCATCAGGATACCGCCGAAGAAGGTGGTAAAGGTGGCAAAGAACGCCCAGACCAGCGTCCAGGTCAACACCTTGGCAAAGGAGTAGCCGAAGGTCGAGGTCATACCGCCGCCGCCAAACAGCGTGAAGAAGTTGGACAGACCCACCCAGGTGAACAGGTCGTTCGGAGGCATGTGCTGCTGGTCGTAGTTGGTAAAGGCGACCGCAATCAGGATGAACAGCGGCACAATGGTGAACACCACAACGCCCAGCACAGGCAGCGTCAGCAGGGTGACGTAGAACTTTTCGTTCAGGTAGACGTTGACGTCCTGTAATAAGTTGTTCGTCTTTTTGCCCGCTGCGCGGATTTTTTGCAGCTGGTAGTTGGATGTGACCACCATCATGGCGGCCGCAATCAGCGCAGCGATGACCACGAAGGAAATCATGCTAATCAGCAGGATCTCGAAAGAGTTATCGTAATCGTTCACGACGTTTTTCATCGTCGTAACGTCGAACACCATCTCCATTTTGACAGTGCCCAGCGTGCCGAATTTAGCAAGGTTCGGCGCACCGTAAAGTGCCAGGAAGTAAAGCCCCAGGCCCTCCACGAGGGTGACAAGGAGCGCTTTCATCAGCTGGCCATGACCGATATAGCCAAGACCCCATACCAGAAACGAAACTTTAGTAAAGATATCGCCTTTTGCAAAGGCTTCCCCAAAAGTCTGGAAGAAGTTCTTCTCGCCCGGCATGGCTTGCGTTGCAGTTTTCGCCACAGCGAAGTCCCCTTTCGTTCACACGATCTTCATAAATCATACGGATAAAACAGCCCGCTTGCATCAAGTGTTTTCTATCACAAGCGGGCTGTCTTATCAGATCATTTCATTATTATAGGTAGAAGCAGAGATCACTGGGTGACAGGAGCGGTGATACCGGCAACAGCGTCATCGACCAAAGTCTGGGTATCCTTGCCATCGGGGTTGCCGTTGACGCAGATGGAACCAAGGGTCTCAGCGGAAGCCCAGAAGTTGCCGCCAACGCGCTGCAGGTTAGCGTACTCGGACTGGGCAACAACAGCGGTCAGAGCCGGAGAAGAAGCGGCTGCCAGAGCGTTGATGTTGGAGGGGCCCTGTGCGCGCTCCTTGAAGCGCAGTCCCTCGTTCTCTTCGTTGGTAACGAAGTCGGCCAGCAGCATAGCAGCACCGACGTTAGCGCTGTGGGGGTTGACACCGATCAGTTTGTAGCCGGAGAAGGAGGCCATCTGAACCTGCTCACCGTTCAGCGTGTAGGTAGGCAGCTTGCAGGCGGCGTAGTTGTCGCCCCAAACTTCAGCAGCGTCGTTTGCACGCCAGGTGCCGTTGACGCCAGCAACCAAAGTGCCGTCCTTCAGCTTACCGGTGAACTCCTCGTCCTTCAGGGCGATGAAGCCGGGGTTCTTGCAGATATCAATGACAGCCTGGGTAACGTCAGCGCCCGGTGCCTCATTCCAGTTGCAGACGGTATTCACGCCGTCATCAGCCAGGCTCAGGTTCAGGCCAGCGCCAGCATAGAAGCTGTACAGGTACCAGCCGTTCGCAACGTCCATAGAGACTTTCTTGCCTGCGGTGGCTGCCTTCTCCATCATCGTGTCAAGGCTCTTGACGTCGTCCTCGGTGAAGAAGCTCTTGTCGTAGAACATGAAGTAGCCGTTGTCAGCGGTCAGGGGGTAAGCATAAATCTTGCCATCGACCGTGGCAGCATCGACAGACGCGGGAGTGTTGCGGCTCTTGACATCGTCCGCATTCAGCTGCACTTCCTGCAGAGCGCCAGCCTTGACCAACTCGTTCAGCTGGTCATCGGCAAAAGCATAAACATCAGCAGCGGCGGTGGGGTCGGTCAGGACGGTATCCTTGGCCGTGGACTCGGACTGAGTTCCCAGATTGATGGTGATCTTGCCGCCGTAGTTGCCGTACTTCTCGATGAACTTGTCGCTGATTTCACGCAGCAGATCCTGATCCTCTTCAGCGCCCCACATGGTCAAGGTAACATCCTGAGCGAAGGCAGCGGCAGCAGCCTGGTCGAGAACGTCGCCCTCAGCAGCAGTGCTCTCTGCGGTGCTCTCGGCAGTGGAGGAAGCAGCCTCAGCGGTAGAGGTTGCTGCGCTGCTGGCAGAGCTGCCACCGCAGGCTGCCAGAGACAGGGCCATGACACCGGCCATGGCAAGGCTCAATTGCTTTTTCATAATTGTGTTCTCCTTCTTCTTCTTGTTTTTGCTCGTTGCTCAAACAATTCGCAGTGCTGCGCAATCATGTTGCGCATCTGCTTTACAATACTTAGGATACAAGATTTTTGCGCTGGTGTCAATGTACATAATTGACGGTGTTTGGGATAACTTTTTGTAAGTTTTTACCCATAAATTTCGCGCTTTTCTACCATTTGGCACCGTTTTGCGCAATTTCTTGTTGCGCAAATTGCTTTTTTTGACAGATTTATGCAAATTGTAGCATTACTTTGTCGATTCCCGCAGGATGACCTGATAGCCCTGCACCTGGCGCAGCGGGATATCCTTGCCCGCCATCACGTCCAGCAGCATACGGCAGGCCGTAGAACCCAACCGCTCAGCGTCAAACTGCACGGCCGAGATGGCCGGGGTCGTACCAGCCAGCAGCTCGCTGTCGTACAGGCTGGCCAGCCGCAGCTGTTCCGGCACACGGATATGACGATTGCGCAGCTCGCGCATCAAATCAAAGGCAATGCGATCATCGCAGCACAGCAGGCAATCCGGGTGCTGCTCCAACACAGCCTCCAGCGCGTCGGTGCGCTGCTCGTCGGATTCAATGCCGGTGCGGATCAGCGACTGGTCGGCGGGAACACCAAATTCCGCCAGCCCGCGCAAATAGCCGCGCAGGCGGTCGGCATTGACGGTGTAGGTGCCGCTGCCGCCCAAATAAGCGATGCGGCGTGCTCCCATCTGGAACAGCACCCGCGTCATCTCGCTGGCGGCGCCCAGCTGGTCGTTATCAGCCTGCGGTATATCGTCATTTTCGATGCGGCCGATGGCAACAAAGGGCACACCGTACTGCTGCAGCAGGTCAATGCTGGGGTCATCGCTCATCGTGCGGGAGAGGATGACGCCGTCCACTTTATGGCTGGCCAGCTGGCGCTCCAGCTGGACGGTATCGGTATCGCTGACGTAACAGAGCAGCAGATCGTACCCGCGCTGCGCCGCCATGGTGCAGACACCGCCCATACACTTGCGCAAAAACGGCAGGTCCAACTGCATGAAGTGCTTGGGGATCACCAGCGAAAGATTGTGTGTTGCACCGGGATCCTGCCTGCGCACCGGGGTGCTGCTATCAACCCCCGGGCGGCCCACATAGGCAAACACCTTGGCGCGGGTCTCCTCGCTCACACGTCCTTTGCCTGACAATGCACGTGAGACTGTTGTTTTTGATATGCCAAGTGCCTGTGCGATTTCCTCGATCGGCGGACGTCCATCCCGTCCCTGCCCCGTAGCCATGGGCTGTACTCCCCTTTTCTTTTGCGCAACTTCTTAGCGAAAAGCCGCGCAAATTGATTGTGCTTTTCTTCAAGCATACGCACCTGCGCAATTTTTGTCAAGCCGCAGAACCGCCAAAAAGCCGGGCCAAATTTCGGCACAATGTACACTTGTCTTATTTTTAATTCATAGTATTTTAATATGTTATCTATTGCTTTTTGGCGGTTTATCGTGTAAGATAGTGGTATAGTTCAGCCGGGCTCTGCCCATACTGACAAACACACGATAAAAGGAGGAATTTTCCTATGGTACAGGAAGTTCATCATAACGATTTGACCGCTGCACTGGCCGCCCCCGTGGCCGTACTGGATTTTAACGCCACCTGGTGCGGCCCTTGCAAGATGCTGGGACCCGTGCTGGAAGAAGTAAGCAATGAGATAGCCGACAAGGCTGCCTTTTTCGGCATTGACTGCGACGAAAACCCGCAGCTGGCCGCGCAGTTTGGTGTGAGCAGCATCCCCTGTCTGGTGGTGCTGAAAAACGGCAAGATGGTTACCCATCAGGTAGGCTTCCAGCCGAAACCGGCGCTGGTTGCCTGGCTGAACGGCGTGCTTTGATTTTTTATACGGCTTCTGGCGTGGCTCACCACCTTGCGGTGAGCCACTTTTTTAACGGCATATCGCCGACAAGTGTTCCTTTTGGAGACCGAAAAGGAACCGAAAAGGCCCCCGCCACTTCCGATAGCGCGCGTTTGGCGGCTGCCCGCCGCCGATTCCTCTACAATGGCACACGACCCCACCAAAGCTTTTTGGCTCCCCTAGAGGGGAGCTTCCTCGCAGCGGGTGAGGAGTGGCTACTTTAGCAACATACTGCCTCAGGGCCATCTCTCAGTCACCTTCGGTGACAGCTCCCCTCAAGGGGAGCCAATACTCTTACTACATTTGTAGGGGGGCAGCGTTCCCCAGCGCCCCGTGTATGCCATTACAAAAGGGCGATGTCGTTTCCCGGCACCGCCCTCTTTTTTATGGAAAATATTAAAAGTTTCTTTGCCTACTTTCTTTTCAAAGAAAGTAGGTCAGCTCTCGTCGTCTTCGTCCACAGGTTCCAGCTGGACCAAACGGGTGCTGTATTTCTCCAGCTCCACGCCATCGATGTCTACGCTGTGGTCGTTGCAGTTCTGCATAAATACGAAATCACCGCGGCGAGTGGCCAGCACACCGGCGGGCAGCTGCTCCGGCCAGGCAGGCTGCAGGCCTGCTTTCTCGCATACCTGCGCATAAAAGTCATTGTAAAAATCCGCATTGAAGCGGCTGGCCAGGTAATACGCCTGGCCCTTGCCAAAGGCATGCACAGCAGCGGCGGGGCAGCCGGCGTAGTAATCCTCCGCATACAGCATCAGCGGGGTGGCGGGATCGGTGTCGTTCAGGGCAGCCACCTCGCACAGGATGCTGCCGTCCGCTTCCATCGCGCCATCGTCAGTGGCAGCACAGTGGCAGGTCTCACCATCGTACAGGGCGTCGATCTCCTCCCGGCGCAGGCCCAACAGATCGGTCAGGCCGTAGGGGGTGTCGCCCAGGTAGCACAGATCGCTCTCATCCACCACGCCGGTCCAGTAGGTCACCACCACGGTGCCGCCCTGGGCCGTGTAATCGCAGAGTGCCTGCGCAAATTTGTTGCGCAGCAGGTACTGCATCGGCACAATGACCAGGCTGTAACCGGTCAGGTCGCTTTCCTGGTTAACGAAATCCACGGTGATGCCGCGGCGGGCCAGGGCGTTGTAGTGGCAAGCCAACTCTTTCCAGTAGCCCAGGCCGCAGTTGCGCGGTCCGCAGGAACCTTCCAGTGCCCACTTGTTCTCCCAGTCATGCACGATGGCCGCCTGCTTGACGCGGCGGGTGTCCGCCACAAAGGCCATCTGCTCCAAAGTCTCGCCGACTTCGGCGGTCTCGCGGAAGGGGCGGGCATCCTCGCGGCCGTCATGGCCGACCACTGCACCGTGAAGCTTCTCCTCGGCACCACGGCTGGCACGCCACTGGAAGTAGCAAACGCTGTCCGCCCCATGGGCCACAGCCTGCAGGGCAGACAGCTCGGCGATACCAGGGCGCTTCTGCTTGCTGACAGGCTGCCAGTTGGTAAAGCTGGGGCTAGACTCCATCATCAGGAAAGGCTTGCCCTTCAGCGAATAGTACAGGTCGTGCATCATCGCCGTGTCCAGGGCAGTCTCCTCGATGGTCTCGGTGGGCTTGTGCCAGGTGGGGTAGTTGTCCCAGCTGGCCACGTCGATTTCCTTGGCAAAATCAAAGTAGTTGATGTCGTTGAAGCGGTACATCATGTTGACGGTGAACTCCGCCTTGGGGGCCAGTTCCCGCACGCAATCGCGCTCCCACTTGTAAAAATCGATGCTCTGATAGCTGACGAACCGCTTCCAGTCCAGGGCCAGACCCTGCACGGCGTTCTCTCCATGGGGCGCCGGGCTTTCGATCTGGCTCCATTCGGTGTAGTTGTGGCTCCAAAAGGTGGCATTCCAGGCTTTGTTCAGCGCGTCCAGGCTGCCGTAACGCTTCTGCAACCAGGTGCGGAAAGCGTTCTGGCACAGCTCGCAGTGGCATTCGCCGCCAAACTCGTTGCCGATGTGCCACAGGATCACGGCCGGGTCATCACCGAAGCGCTCGGCCAGTTTGCGGTCGATGATGGCCACTTTTTCGCGGTAGATCGGCGAAGTGTAGCAGTGGTTCTGGCGGCGGTTGTACAGTTCGCGCACGCGGTCGCCGCGCACACGGCGCACCTCGGGGTACTTTCGGGCCAGCCAGGCCGGGCGTGCGGCGCTGGGCGTGGCCAGAATGGTGGAGATACCGTGGGCATACAGGTTGTGGATGATGTCCGCCAGCCAATCCAAGTGAAACTCGCCCTCCTGCGGCTCGATGGTGGACCAGGAGAACACGCCCAGCGTAACTACGTTGACATGTGCTTTTTCCATCAGTTCCACATCTTTGGTCAGAATATCCGGGCGGTCCAGCCACTGTTCCGGGTTATAATCTCCGCCATGGAGAAGTTTATCCAACTGCATAGTTTTTCCTCCGCTTTGCGTTTGCATAAAAAGTAATGTACGTCTTTGATGTTCAGTATAGCAACAAACCCCACGCGGCGCAAGCCGCCTGGGATAGATATTTGTTGCATCCAGCCGGAAAAAGGACGCAAAAAGGCCCTCCCACATGGGGAGGGCCTGCCACAATTTTGCTTATTTTCCGTAACTGGCCAAAAATTTGCGGGTGCGGTCCTCCTGTGGGTGGTCGATGACCTGCTTGGCGTCGCCCTGTTCCACCACCACACCGCCATCCATAAACAGGATACGGTCAGCCACATCGCGGGCAAACTTCATCTCATGCGTCACGATGATCATGGTGGTCTTGTGCTCGGCCAGATCGCGCAGGACCCGCAGCACCTCACCCGTCAGTTCGGGGTCGAGGGCCGAGGTCGGCTCATCAAAGCAGAGGATGTCCGGCTGCAGGGCCAGGGCGCGGGCAATGGCCACGCGCTGCTGCTGCCCACCGGAAAGCTGGTGCGGATAATGCCCCGCCCGGTCGGAAAGCCCCATCTGGGCCAGCAGTTCCCGGGCATGCGCTTCCAGCTCGTCGTGGATCTGCTTGCGGTTCTGCTTGTAGTCCGGGCGCTCTTTCGCCAGCAGTTCGCCCGCCAGCATCACATTTTGCAGCGCCGTATACTGCGGAAAAAGGTTGAAATTCTGGAACACCAGTCCGAAGTGCAGCCGCTTTTTGCGCAGCACGGCCTCGCTCTGGGTGCGGGCATCGTCCGCGCTCCACAGCGTTTCGCCCGCCACGGTGATAGAGCCCGTGTCGGCAGTCTCCAAAAAGTTCAAACAGCGCAGCAACGTTGTTTTACCGGAGCCGGAGGACCCGATAATGGCCAGCGCCTCACCTTTTTGCAAGTCAAACGAAATATCCCGCAGCACGGCGGTGCTGCCGAAACTTTTGCCGATACCGGCAACTTCCAACAATGCCATAGCCGTGCCCCCTTAGCGGAAATAGTCCAGCCGTTTTTCCAGCCAGCCAAAAAACAGCGTCAGTACGCCAACAAATATCAGGAAGAATACAGCCGTGGAGAACAGCGGCCAGATCAGGCCCTTGGCACTGTACTCCTTGGCCATCATGATGATGTCCTTGTTGGCGATGACGTTGGCCAGGGAGGTATCCTTGACCAGAGTGATGATCTCGTTGCCCATGGGCGGCAAAATGCGCTTGACCACCTGCAGCAGCGTGACCTTGAAAAAGATCTGGCTGCGGGTCATGCCCAGCACCTGCCCGGCCTCGGTCTGGCCCTTGGGCACAGCCTCAATACCGCCGCGGTAAATTTCCGAGAAATAGCAGGCGTAGTTGATGGCAAAGGCCACCACAGCCGCCACCAGACGGCCGCTACTGCCCGATGGCCACGGGTTGGTAAAGCCCATCAGGCCGGGGCCTAAGTAGATGACCAGAATCTGCAGCATCAGCGGTGTGCCGCGGATCGCCCAGACAAAGGTTTTTACCACGCCGCGCAGCGGGGCAAAACGGCTCATCGAGCCGAACGCCACCACCAGGCCCAGCGGGATTGCAAACAGCAACGTCAGCCCGAACAGCTGGCAGTTCAGCCAGAAAGATTCGGTCAGGCGTCCCCAAATAACAGCCGCCTCGCCCATCACTCGGCCAGGGTCAGGCTGTACTTGTCAGCCAATTTCTGCATGGTACCGTCAGCTTTCAATTCGTCAAACGCAGCGTTGACAGCCTCGGCTACATCGCTGCCCTTACGGAAAGCCACACCGTATTCCTCGGCGTTCAGCTCGTCCTTGATGGCCAGGTTGGCGTAATCGGTGCCCTCACCGATCATGGCGGTAGCCAGGGTCAAATCCAGCACGGCGGCGTCGGCGGTGCCGGCGGCTACTTCCATCAGGCAATCGGTCTGGACGCTCTTGCTCACGTAGTCAGCCTGGGACAGGCTCTCGTCATCCTGGATGGCGCTCTCGCCGGCAGAACCAGCCTCGGCCACCACGGTCTTGCCCACCAGGTCAGCAGTGGAGCTGCAGTCAGCGTCGGACTTCATCACGACAACCTGCGCATTTTTGGCGTAAGCCTTGGTGCAGGCGGCGTTGGCCTGGATCTCATCGGTCAGGGTCATGCCGTTCCAGATGCAATCGATGCTCTTGGCGTCCAGCTCGACGATCTTGGTATCCCAGTTGATCTCCACAAAGTCCGGCTCCACCCCCAGTTTTTCGCAGACGGCGGTGGCCAGCTCGGTGTCAAAGCCGGTAAAGTTGCCGTCGGCGTCGGTGTAGTTCATCGGCTCGTAGACGGTGTAACCGATGGTCATCTTGCCCTTACCCTGGATGTAGGCCAGGTCGCTGTCGGCAGCGGCCTCGGTGGTGGAAGAAGCGGCGGAATCGGCTGCCGGGGCAGACGACGAAGCGGCACCGCCGCAAGCGGCCAGGCTGACCGCCATACCGGCAGCCAGCGCCATGCTGATGAGTTTTTTCATAGTTGTGACCTCCTCAAAATACTTTGCACAGTTCCCTCTCACGCTTGCTTTATCGATTCAGGGTGATAAAGCAAGCGTATGCTACAATTTTACCGCAAACTGTAATTTTATGCAAGTTTAAAATGCAAAAAGGTGGATAAATCGGCAGTTAATGCGCCCAAAATGCAATCAGACCCGTACCATATCCCGGGAAATATCCTTAAGTGCAGCCGCACCGCACAGCCGCATGGTGTCAGCCAGCTCGGCCCCCAGCTTCTCGGTCAGGCAGGCAACGCCCTCGGCACCGCCGCCATACACCGCCGTAACGTAGGGGCGGGCAACCAGCACGGCGTCTGCGCCCAGCGCCAGCGCCTTGAACACATCGCCGCCGGTACGGATGCCGCCATCCACAAACACTTTGGCACGGCCTGCCACGGCTTCCACGATCTCCGGCAGCACTTCCTCGGTGGCTGGGCAATCGTCCAACACGCGGCCGCCGTGGTTAGACACCACGATGCCCGCCACACCGGCCTGCACAGCCTTTTCGGCGCCCTTGGCGGTCATGATGCCCTTCAAAATAAAGGGAACGCCCGCCTCCCGGGCGATCTCCTGCAGCTGCTCCACGGTCTTGCTGCCCGCCGGCGGGGTAAGGTTCTGCAAAAAGGGCAAGCCCGCTGCATCAATGTCCATGGCCAGCGCAAAGCAGCCGGACTCGCGTGCCATCGACATTTTCTTTGCAACGGTGGCGTTATCCCAGGGCTTGACCGTGCCGAAAATTGGCCCTCCATCAATTGGTGCCGTCGCCGGTAAAGGCGGCAATGCCCGCAGCCGCACAGGCAGGGACCAGGATGGCATTATAATCCATGTCATTGTACTTGTCGCCGTAGTGCAGCGTCATCGCGCCCACCGGCCCGGCAAAAAATGGGTATTTAAATGTACGGCCAAACAGCTGCAAGCTGGTATCGGGGGTAAAATTCTCGTGAATGGTGTCCATATTCAGCCGCACATTGCGCCAGGCGTCAAAGTTGCGGATGGCCACGGTGCCGCTGCCCTTGGCGCCGGGGCCGGGGATGTTGCCGCCGCAGGCACGGCCGTTGCACACGGGGCAGGCGCGGCAGGGGCCCATCTGCCCGCGGGCGGCCTGCAATAGTTCTGCGTAATTCATGATTTTGCCTCCTTTAAACAAAGGGCCTCCGGCTTTGCGCCAGAGGCCGCAGTCCCTTACAGAACCTTGCTCAAAAAGTCGATGGTACGTGGTTGTTTCGGGTGGTCGATGACCTCTTCGGGGGTGCCCTCCTCCACGATGTAGCCGCCCTCCATAAAGATCACACGGCTGGCTACCTCGCGGGCAAAGCCGATCTCATGGGTGACGACGACCATCGTCATGCCGTCCGCCGCCAGCTGTTTCATAACCTGCAAAACCTCGCCGACCATCTCCGGGTCCAGCGCCGAGGTCGGCTCGTCAAACAGCATGATGTCGGGGTTCATCGCCAGCGCACGGGCAATCGCCACACGCTGCTTCTGGCCGCCGGAAAGCTGTGCCGGGTAGGCTTCGGCCTTTTCGGCCAGCCCCACGCGGTCCAGCAGATGCAGCGCACGCTCCTTAGCCTCGGCTTTCGATGCCTTTTTCAGTTCCACCGGAGCCAGCATCATATTGCCCATGACGTTCAGGTTGTTGAACAGGTTGAAGTGCTGGAACACCATACCGACGTTCTCACGCACTTTATTCAGGTCAGTCTTTTTGTCGGTCAGGTCGTGGCCGTCCACGACGACCTCACCTCCGGTAATCTCTTCCAACCGGTTCAGGCAGCGCAAAAAGGTGGACTTACCGCTGCCGGAGGGACCGAGGATGACGACGACCTCACCCTCATAAATATCGGTCGAGACATCTTTCAGCACTTCCAGTTTGCCGAAGTTTTTCTTCAGATGCTCAACGTGAATTTTAACATTGTTTTTATTGACGCCCACGGTTGAGCCTCCTCTCTACCTTTTTGGCCAGACGGGACAGCAGCGTAATGACCACCAAGTACATCACAGCAACAATCGTCCATACCTGGAACGCGCTCATCGTGTTCGCAACCACGTTTTTGGCGGTGTTGACCAGCTCGGGGAAACCGATGACCGACAGGATCGAGGTGTCTTTCAGGGTAATGATAAACTGGTTGATGATCGAGGGAATCATCGTACGGATTGCCTGCGGCAGCACCACGCGGTACATGGCGCGCCAATAGGGCAGGCCCAGGCTGCGGGCCGCCTCCATCTGGCCTTTGTCCACACTTTCAATACCGGCACGGATGATCTCTGCCATATAAGCGCCGCAGTTCAGCGCCAGACAGATGGTGCCCGCCTGTAGCGCCGAGAAAGTGATCTGCCCTTTCATGCCCAGCATCGTATTCAGGTGCAGGATATTGTTCAGCAGCATCGGCACGGCAAAATATACATAAAACGCCAACACGATCATTGGCACACCGCGGATGATATCCACAAACACGGTGGCAATAATGTTGCAGGCCCGGTTTTTCAGCACGCTTAAAATGCCGAACACCAAGCCCAGAATACAGGCAAAGAACAGACCGCACAGCGCCAGCAGCAGGGTTTGCCCCATTGCCGCCAGCAGCAGTCCGCCATAGTTGGTAATGATTCTGGCCAAGTGGCAGCACGCTCCTTTTCCCTATCGAAAAAATGCGGGGACCTCCTGCGAAAACAGGCGTCCCCGCGCAAACCTAGTTCAGTTGTTTATGGCGCAGATCTTAGCCCAGGTACTTGGCCAGGATCTCGTCATACTTGCCGTTGGCCTTGATGTCGGCCAGGCCAGCGTTGAACATATCCAGCAATTCCTGGCTGTCTGCGCTGAAGATCGCAAAACCATAGGGGGCGGGGTCACTGGCGGTATCGTCCAACACCTTCAGGGCCAGGCCGCCGTCCTTGATGGAAGCCTTCATGATGGGGGTATCCTCGAAGCAAGCCACGCACTGGCCGCCCAGAACAGCCTGGTACATCGTGGGGGAATCCTCAAAGTAAGTGATGTTGAAGCCGTACTCGTCCTTCAGGCTTTCGGCATAAGTAGCGCCCTGGGTGCCGGTCTTGACAGCAACGGTTTGGCCGTTCAGGTCAGCAAAGCCGGTAATGTCGGAGTCCTCCGCCACGGTCATGGTCTGGGTGGCATCGTAGTAGCCGTCAGAGAAAGTCCAGCCGGAAGCCTTGCGTTCATCGGTGATGGAAGCGCCAGCGATCATACCATCGGCCTGGCCAGCCTGGCAGGCAGCGATAGCAGCATCCCAGCCCAGGCTCTTCATCTCGTAGTCAAAGCCCTGGTCCTCGGCGATGGCCGCGACAATATCAACATCAATGCCGACAAAGTTGCCGGAGGCATCGGTGTACTCAAAGGGCTTAAAGACGGTGTCGGTAGCGATGACCCAGGTTTTGCCGGTGGCATCGCTGGACTCTGCAGCGGCTTCGCTGGAAGCAGCCTCAGAGGAAGCTTCGGAAGCGGCTTCAGACGGTGCAGCGCTGGAAGCAGCGCCGCCACAGGCAGCCAGCGAGAGGGTCATGGCAGCAGCCATGCCGAAAGCAAATAGTTTTTTCATGTTGATACGTTCCTTTCCACTCCATAAAATGCTCCACTGCCGCGCAGCGGGCAACCGCTTAAAAACAGAAAAGGGCAATAGGGCCCAACTGGTGCCGCTATCGCCCTTGATAGTTTTTAAACCGTATGTGAGTATTATATCATCCTTTCCTTAAAAGTCAAGCAGAATCCGCGTTATTAGGTTAATAAAATTAAGCCTTTTTGATTTCTTGCAAAAGAAAGTATGATTTTCGGCATAAAAATGCAAAAAGAGGGGCAGATACCCCTCTCCCGATCCACTCAAATCTCAAATATCCTTCGCCGCGCAAAGCAAAATTTCCAGCGCCTTATCAATGCCCAACTTGCTGGTGCACAGCGTCAAATCGTAGTTGCGGCTGTCGCCATACACACGGCCGGTATGCTTGACGCAGTAATTTTTGCGGGCGCGGTCGGCCTTGTCCATGTCAACTTCCAGCTGGTCAAAGGGGGTGTCCGGCATCAGCTTGCGCATGTGCAGCAGGCGCCAGTTACGGTCGGCATGCACAAACACGCGCAGGCAGTGGTCGAATTCGCGTAGGATGTAGTCCGCATTGCGGCCAACGATAACACAGCTTTCCTTGTCGGCAATCTCGCGGATGGCCCGCACCTGAGCGTCCCACAGTTCCTCGCTCAGCGGGCGCTCGTAAAAGTTGAACAGGCTTTGTGTAAAGCCGAACTCGTGAGGCACACGCTCGTCCCAGCGGCGCACCTGTTCCGGCGTCAAATGGGCGCTGGCCTTGGCCGTGCGCAGGATGATGTCGCGGTCATAGTAGGCGATACCCAGCTCCCGAGCCAGACGGCGTCCCAGTTCGCCGCCGCCTGCACCAAATTCTCGTCCGATCGTGATGATTTGTTTCATAAAGGGTTCCTCCTTCTGCGGGCTGCTCCACAAGCCACCCGTTCTGCTGCCTTTATTGTAACAAATCTACAGCGATTTGCAAGGGGCATAGCACGTTATTTTTGTACATGCGCCTGCGCAGGGTATAAGCGCAATCATAACTATATGTAAAACGGACTATTTTTATGTAAACATCACATGTTGTGCCTTTTTATAAGCAAGCAGCAAAAGAGGCCCGCACTCAGTAAAAGGCTCTTTTTATGCATCGGGAACTCTCCCGCGCTCTAAAAGTACCTCACTGGGGCATTTTTTCTGGCCGGGACGTACCCATGGGCCTACGGACTTGCGGTTACCGCATCGGCCTGCGCCCCTTGGGCGGGGCTTGTCCTCTGCGACCGCTGCGCCTGCTCCGGCTCTCTGTTACCGCCGCAGCAAGCTGTTCTCGTCCCCCATGGTGCACAAACGGCAGTTCCCTCAAAAACAAGCAATAAAAAATACCCCGCAGCTTCGTGCGAGGTATTTTGTGGTGCACCATCGGGGACTCGAACCCAGGACCCACTGATTAAGAGTCAGTTGCTCTCCTTAGTTGCGCGTACTCATGGTGCATTAAGCAGCATACACAATTGTTCGTCTATTGGTTTTTTGAATTCTACGATTCATCCAATCACTTGAAAATGGTCAGTATTTCGTCTTTTATTTCTTCTTCCGATAGCATTTCTTTCTTGTATCTTCGTATTTGCTCTCTACTCAGCACCTTTTCCAACTCAGCGTAATCCATTTCATAGGACATTGCTTTTCTAAAAACATCTTTTAGGCGCTGCGAGTAGACCATATTGTATTTTTTCCGTAGCACCATCGCTCTCAAGAGATTTAGTTCCATTTGAGGATTATCATCTAATACTACATCTAGCATTTTTGTTTTCATCGCATTTTCATATTCTCTATCGAGCCACACATTACGCTTACAGTCATAAACAATACCGTCCATATTTAGAAATACGGTTTTCGGTAAAGATTCAACTTTATCTATTGCTACAACTTTTCCTTTTCTATATGCCCATGTGTTTTCAATTCGCCAAACGTCAACTTCTGTATCATCGATTAATATTTTTAATCCACCGAATCGGTTAATTTCAACATGATAGTTTTGCAAAAAGTTTTGCCATTTTTGTTCGCTTTGGACATCAATAGTTATATCAATATCCCTCAAATTTATTATGCATTCATGATCTTTATACTCCCTCAAAACGCCTCCAATCAAATATATATATCCGACTTGCTCTAACAAATCATAAAGTTCTCTTAACTGTGGCCTGCTTATAAAATAATCATGCAAAGCATCCATAATCATAGATCCAACACTTTCATTTCAAGGATGTTTCATCGCCGTAAGTTCCTGATAAACCTTAACCGCATACGAGTCTGTCATTCCCGAAACATAGTCTACTACCAAATGTAATCTGTCATATACTGATAGTTTGTTTATCAAATCTTCAGAGTACAAATTTCCCACATAGTTACTATCATTGATTTTACTTTCCGCAATATAAATAAAGTTACGTGAAATTTTTCTGAAAATTTTTCCCGCATAAGTTCTCGTGTCAGACAATTCATGACCGTCATGCTCCGTCAATGTTCTTACAAAAACATCTAGCAATGTTGAAATAACTTTATCCCCCGTCAGTTCCAAGTTAAGTACTTCATTCGAGGAAAAGCACTGCCTTGCAGTAATGTTCTTCAGGTCCTTGACAAACGCTCTTTCAACAGATAGCAGTTCTTCCACATCAGCTTTCGGGTCGTTAGACATAATTCTCTCGTATTGATTCATAAATTGATCTACAACTTTTTTAAGGAGAAAAGACTGAACCATATTTCTAAAATTTCTAACATACGCAATAACCTGTTCCTTATCATGCATTCGGCTATCAACGTTTTCATTTTTTCTTTTTACATTAATCAGTAATTTTTCAATCTCTTCACCATAGCTTCCTTTTTCGGCCTTTTGATAAAGAGTCTCAAATTCCTTTTCCCATTCAATATATCCCTTTTTTGTTCCATCCTCAATATCATCACAAATGTAAATGATATCATCAGCTGCTTCAAGCAGATACGTCGCAGGGTGTCTTACACCTGCTTCTAATCCAATTTCTCTTCTAACCGCTTCTGCCAGTTCCTGCTCAGATTCAAAATATCCAAATTTTATCTTTCCTTTAGGTCTGCTTTCGCTCGACCAAGGATACTTCATAATGGTTGCCAATGTGCCGTATGTGAAATTAGCTCCCTTATTATCATTTTGTACTTGCAGCTTTGTAACGATTCTAAGGTTTTGTACATTACCATCGAAATATATGAAATCATTTTTTTGTTGCTCTGATAACGAATTTTTCTCTTCCGAAAGCATCGCTTCTCCACTAAACCATTTTCCAAACCAGTCGCGGATTACCGTTTCGCCATAATGACCAAAAGGCGGATTCCCCAGGTCATGAATCAGTCCTGCCACTTGAAGAAGTGCAGACAATTTTTCCGTTTGCTCTCGATCTTGAAAAATTTCTTTTTCCTCTAGCCTACGCCCAACCGCTTTTCCAAGCGATCTTGCCAATGCGGAAACCTCCATTGAATGCGTAAGACGCGTTCTCGCAACATCATTTTGTTGTAATGGGAAAACTTGTGCTTTATCTTGAAGTCTACGAACCGATGAGCTTCCTACTATTCTATCATAATCAGCTTCAAATTCATTTCTTACTGGATTAATTGAGGAACCACTTTTAGATTCTCGTTCTCTCTTCGTGCATAATAATTTGTTCCATTCCAAAGTAGCCATATAGCAACCCTCCACAACCTATTTTGATAGTACTTTTCGCAAGAGAGTCAGTTCTACTTAAAGCAAGAAATCTCCTTTTAAAGTCAAAAAGGAGATTCTTACAATCATGCCGCTAATATTCCTTATCAGCTTTGAAGCATTGCTCTATATTTTGCTCGATTTTCTGTCGGAATATGCAACGCATCCATTGCCACATCAGCAGACACCTTAAAGCTGTTCATCACGTTACGAATCGCATTGAGAGTTGCCTTATCTTCACCAATGCCTATTCCTTTCGCAACGCCCTGCTCCATTGCTCTTTCCTTAACGCCTTGGCTCAAATTGCACATTCTGCGCACCTCACTTTCAAGCGTTTGTGTCATCGGAACATCAAATTCCGTTTCTAATATTTCTTTCTTCGTTTCAGGGCTCTTTTCTTCTGAAAGCAGTACTTCCAAGAATTTCAGCAGCCCGCCATAGTTTTTGTCATCCTCATCGCCCAAGCAAATCATCACGGCGCTCATAAGGTCGTAGTTCCTGATCTGCTCAACCGCCTCACCAATAATATGCTTTTCCTGTATGGAATACTGCGTAATGGTGTTTCTGCGGTTCTTCGGCGGGTTCATACATACCCAAATCGAGTACACTTTTTTGATTTTGCCGTACTCACCTTTGGTAAACTCCGTGCCATACTGCGCCGAAATCATGCGGCTGCAATAGTAAATTGCTCGTTTCAGCAACGGATACCCCGCATTATAGCGGTTCTGTGCCTCCACATTCAGAATCAGACCAATCAGGCCATCCTCGCTCGGTGCGGTGGCATAAAAACGGACATCATAGCGAATTGTACCTTCGGTCAGCGTCACATCTTCCGTGTTCGTGCCATGGATCGTGGCCGATACACTTCGGTTGGTTTCGTCGGCATCCACGCCGACAGCACCAATCTGCGGTTCACCCTCGATATACTTTTCCGCAATCTCCCGCACCGTACAGCCGCGATATTCCGGAACGCATTCCTTCATAATAACGGCCAGAATGCTTTTGTTAGCAAGCAGACGCTTAACGCCTTCATCGTAGCGGGCATCCGCGTCCACTTGGGATATGCTTTGCGCCAGATAATTTTCTTCCTGCTGCATGGGATAAGCGCCCCCTTTCCTTGCCTTTATTATACGCTGTTTCTTTACTTTTTGCAATAGCGCTGTCACTCCACCATTCTTACACAAATCATTGACCTTTTCTTTTAATGCATCTATAATTAATTTGTCAACGTCTTTCGCATATCTCAATTTTCACCAAACAGTATTTCTTTTAAGGAGGTCTCGTATGGCAAACTTTTCCAAATACAAAAAAGCTACCATTTCACAAAAGCAAACCGTTCCTTCAAAAATCTATGAATCTTTGGATCGAAAAAGTGAAGCTGGGCCTCTTCGTCCCACTCAAGACCGCATTTTAACCGAATGGTATAGCAATCGACGCCAAGACAGAGACATCATAATCAAACTTCCCACTGGCTCAGGCAAAACTCTTATTGGTCTTCTTATTGGTCTTTCTTATCTTAATAGTAACAGTGGTCCTGTCGTTTATGTATGTCCCAATATTTATCTAATGCAACAAGCATGCGCCGACGCCGAAAAGTTCGGCATTCCCTTTTGCCATCTCGGAACCAATGAACGCGAAATTCCCCAAGAATTTTTAAACAGTCAAAAAATTCTCATCACCTATGTGCAAAAAATATTCAACGGTCTCTCTCTTTTTGGAATTGGTGGGCGTTCATTCCATGTTGGTTGCATAATTCTTGATGACTCTCATGCTTGTATGGATTCAATTTTATCCTCTTGCACAATCCGTATAGAGAAAAAGGACTCCCTATACAACACTCTCCTCTCCCTGTTTGTAGATGATTTGAAACAACAAGGGGAAGGAACTTACCAAGATATTTTAAATGGGCACGATTCCGATTCGCACGCCATTCCCTACTGGGCCTGGCATGATAAAGGTGAGGCCGTGATACAGCTTCTTTCAACGCGCACTCAGGATTCTTCCATCAAATTTGCTTGGCCGCTTATTAGGGATCAAATTCCACTTTGTCGAGCCTATGTTTCCAGTAATGCGATAGAGATTTCTCCAGAGTGCATTCCAATAAAGTCATTTGGAATTTTCCACACTGCATCTCATCGTGTGTTAATGTCAGCAACCACGCAAGAGGACACGCTATTTGTCAAAGGATTAGATCTATCTATTTCTGCTATAGAGAATCCCCTTATCGATTCAAATTACCGTTGGTCTGGCGAAAAGATGATTTTAATCCCCTCTATGATTTGCAAGAATACAAAGCAGAAAGAAATCGAAAATTTGCTTTTAACCTCATCACACGAAAAATATGGCTTAGCTGTCCTTGTACCAAGTTTTGAGAAAGCTAGCAAATATACATCTTACGGTGCCATACTTGCAAATAAGGGTACACCTAACATGTACTCGACTGTTATAGACTTTGTTAGGGCTTCTCCTGATATTGTTTCTAGTCATCGTCGTAATATTGTTTTTGCAAATCGGTATGATGGTATAGATCTTCCTGATGAATCATGCCGCATTCTAATTATCGATTCTCTTCCCTACGCAGATAACCTTGCCGACAATTACGAAGAATTATGCCGAAGCAATAGCGATATTGCAAAAATCAAAATTGCTCAGAAAATCGAACAAGGTCTTGGGCGAAGTGTTCGCGGTGAAAAGGATTATAGTGTAATCATTCTTTTAGGCGATGATCTTATAAAATTTATTCGTTCCAGCACGAATAAAAACTTTTTCTCCCCTCAAACCCAAAAACAACTAGATATCGGTTTTGAGATTGCCAATATGGACAGCGACAATTCTTCTGATGAGCTTTCAAGCCTAATGGAAACTATCAATCAATGCATTGATCGTGATTCTGACTGGAAAGATTACTATAATGAAAAAATGGATGAAATTTGTGAATCCAATGAAAATCGTAGTAGCATTTATACTGTTCTTCTTGAAGAACGTCTTGCGTACGACTGCGCAGTGTCCGGCAACTACGAGGACGCATGTCTACACATTCAAAAAATTGTTGATATACCCACCATTGGGGAGGACAAATACTGGTATATGCAATTACTTGCCAAGTACCAGCACTTCTTCCACAAATCAACTTCTGCCGAACTACAGCACACTGCCTTTTCTAACAACAACGAACTATTAAAACCCACTGAAGTATTACCTTACAAAAAATTGTCCACTACTTTTAGTGAGAAACGCGCCAATTCCATAATTAACTATGTTTCCAAATTTCCAAACTTCATAGATTTCCAATTATCTTTGCGCGACATTTTGTCGCAGCTATCTTTCAGTCAGCCCGCCAACAAATTTGAACATGCTGTTGAAGAAATTGGCAAGCTATTAGGGTTTCAATCTCAACGCCCGGACAAATCTTTTCGACAGGGGCCTGATAATTTGTGGTGTGATGACCATCAGAATTATATGCTTATCGAATGTAAAAGTAACGTTTCTTCTGATCGAACGGGCATTCACAAAAGCGAGGCTGGACAAATGGATCAACACTGTGGGTGGTTTGAAACCGAATACCCCGGTCATCAATATACCAGCTATTTAATCATTCCAACGACCCACCTTGATGACGACGCTTATTTAACTCATAATACAAAGATAATTTCTACATCTCAACTTAGCCTGCTAAAAAGCAATATTGAAGCATTCTCCCTAGAGTTCAAAGATTACGATATAGCTGGATTAACTCCAGAAACTGTATCTTCATGGTTAATTAACCACAAGCTGCATTCTAACTTCTTAGAACAATATTACTCTGTATCTCCTAATTAAACCCAGCCATTATTTCCAATCAAAACTGGCATTATCCGTACCATTCATAGTGAGCAGTCTCTTCTAAACCTTCTCCAATCAGGCTGTTGCCCATTCGAAAATCAAACAACTGTTAACTTTCACATTAAAGAAAATAGCAGTGGATGCCACTCAGCCTCCACTGCTATTTTCTTTGTGTTTCAAGTCCTTTCTCACAAATTGCTTCTACTGTAGGGTTCGTGTTCTCCGTAGCTGGTAAGTCCAGCCGGAAATGAACAATGCGCTGTTTTGATGGCGTAGTAACCGTGGTCGATGCCGATAATGATGCTCATGGGAAATACCTCCATTTTTTGTATTCTACAATCTATAATAAACGGTTGCCTTTTGGGGCTTCCGGAATTTTTGCATGAAAAAAGCGGTTCATTGGTATTGTACCAACAAACCGCCATTAAGGATTTGGAGAGCTTATTTTGACAGTCCTCTCCCCTTCTGATATAATTTACTCTTGATTGTCACCTCCAAATTATGAGGGAGGTGAACGCTTGAGTTTTCAGGAAATAATTTTGCTGCTTACTTTTATTGGCAGCTGCATATATGCCACCGTTTTCCTTACACTAAAAGTTCTTGAATTTCTCTTAAAAAATAAAAAGAGCCGCTGACTTAGACAGAAGTCAGCGGCAAATAAAAGCACTCCACAAAGCGGCAATCATTATGAAAATAGCCTTACGTTTCCGTAAGGCTATTTTTGGTGCACCATCGGGGACTCGAACCCAGGACCCACTGATTAAGAGTCAGTTGCTCTACCAACTGAGCTAATGGTGCATATAAACAAGCTCCAGGCTGGGCCAAAACCCGGCCCGGAGGCTTGTTCTTTAAAAGAGAAGTCGGCATCTACCTATTTTCACAGGCCGTCTCCAGCCAACTATCTTCGGCACGAGTGAGCTTAACTTCTGTGTTCGGAATGGGAACAGGTGGAACCTCACCGTCATCGACACCGACCGTCTCTTTTTTCTGAGGATGTACCCTCAAAACTGAATATCGAACTGCTTTAGCAAATAGAGTATCTCATAAAGATGGGGTCAAGCCCTCGACCTATTAGTACACACTAGCTGAATGAATCACTTCACTTACACTCTGTGCCTATCAACCTTGTAGTCTTCAAGGGGTCTTACCTGATTGACTCAGTGGGATATCTTATCTTAAGGCCGGCTTCACGCTTAGATGCTTTCAGCGTTTATCCGATCCGAACATAGCTGCCCAGCTGTGCCACTGGCGTGACAACTGGTGCACCAGAGGTTCGTCCATCCCGGTCCTCTCGTACTAGGGACAGCGCCTCTCAAATATCCTGCGCCCACGACAGATAGGGACCGAACTGTCTCACGACGTTCTGAACCCAGCTCGCGTACCGCTTTAATTGGCGAACAGCCAAACCCTTGGGACCGAATTCAGCCCCAGGATGCGATGAGCCGACATCGAGGTGCCAAACCTCCCCGTCGATGTGGACTCTTGGGGGAGATCAGCCTGTTATCCCCAGGGTAACTTTTATCCGTTGAGCGATGGCATTTCCACTCACATACCACCGGATCACTAACTCCGACTTTCGTCTCTGCTCGACCCGTCAGTCTCGCAGTCAGGCTCGCTTTTGCGTTTGCACTCTCTAGCTTGGTTTCCGTCCAAGCTGAGCGAACCTTTGAACGCCTCCGCTACTTTTTAGGAGGCGACCGCCCCAGTCAAACTGCCCACCTGACAATGTCCCCCGCCTCGATTCAGAGGCGCAGGTTAGAATTCCAATGTCGCAAGGATGGTATCCCAACGTCCGCTCCAGAATCGCCAAAGCGACTCTTTCCCAGCGTCCCATCTATCCTGTGCATGCAACACCGAAACCCAATATCAGGCTACAGTAAAGCTCCATGGGGTCTTTCCGTCTTGTCGCGGGTAACCGGCATCTTCACCGGTACTACAATTTCGCCGGGCGGGCTGTTGAGACAGTGCCCAGATCATTACGCCTTTCATGCGGGTCAGAACTTACCTGACAAGGAATTTCGCTACCTTAGGACCGTTATAGTTACGGCCGCCGTTCACTGGGGCTTCAATTCAATGCTTGCACATCTCCTTTTAACCTTCCAGCACCGGGCAGGCGTCAGCTCGTATACGTCATCTTTCGATTTAGCACAAACCTGTGTTTTTGGTAAACAGTTGCCTGGGCCTATTCTCTGCGGCTCACTCTCGTGAGCACCCTTATTCCGAAGTTACGGGGTCAACTTGCCGAGTTCCTTAACAACCCTTCTCCCGTTGGCCTTAGAATCTTCTTCCTACCTACCTGTGTCGGTTTGCGGTACGGGCACCTTAAACATACACACAGCTTTTCTCGCCTCTCTTCCAGCCGGACTTCGGTACTATATTTCCCTCGATCACTACCAGAACCAACACCTGGCTCCGACCTTCTGAAAGTGTCCCTGTGCTTAAGTCTTTCGGTGGGGACGGAATCTCTACCGTCTGTGCATCGGCTACGCCTTTCGGCCTTACCTTAGCTCCCGCATAACTTGGAGCGGACGAACCTTCCTCAAAACCTGAGGTTTCCGGCCATGTGGATTCTCACCACATTCGCGCTACTCATTCCGGCATTCTCACTTCTGTAAACTCCACAGCCGCTTCCGCTACTGTTTCTCCGCTTACACAACGCTCCCTACCCTTACGTGCAGCCTAAGCTTCGGTTTGTATCTTAGCCCGTTAAATTTTCCGCGCAGAGACGCTCGACCAGTGAGCTATTACGCACTCTTTAAATGAGTGGCTGCTTCTGAGCCAACATCCTGGTTGTCTGCGTATTTCCACATCGTTTTCCACTTAGATACAATTTGGGACCTTAGCTGTAGATCTGGGCTGTTTCCCTTTGACAATGAGATTTATCTCACACTGTCTGACTCCCGTACATCAATACTCCGGCATTCTTAGTTTGATAGGCTTCGCTACCCTCTCGGGCGCTAGGCCATTCAGTGCTTTACCTCCGGGTATCTAATATGAGGCTAGCCCTAAAGCTATTTCGGGGAGAACCAGCTATCTCCGAGTTCGATTGGAATTTCTCCGCTACCCACAATTCATCCGCCGCCTTTTCAACGGAGGTCGGTTCGGCCCTCCATGAAATTTTACTTTCACTTCAGCCTGATCATGGGTAGGTCACCCGGTTTCGGGCCCATTGCATGCTACTGAACGCCCTATTCAGACTCGCTCTCGCTACGCCTCCACGCCTTAAGCGCTTAAGCTCGCAACATACAATCGCTCGCCGGACCGTTCTACAAAAAGTACCATATCACACGTTGATGTGCTCTATGTGCTTGTAGGCACAAGGTTTCAGGTTCTCTTTCACTCCTCCCGGGTCCTTTTCACCTTTCCTTCACGGTACTATACGCTATCGGTCACTGGGTAGTATTTAGGGTTGGAGGGTGGTCCCCATCTTCCGACCAGGTTTCACGTGTCTGGCCGTACTCTGGAACTCGCGCAGCTCTCGTTGCTTTCGCTTACGTGTCTCTCACACTCTTTGGATGGCCTTCCCATGCCATTCAGCTAGCAACTTAAGTCCTAAAAGCGGTCCATACCCGGAAGGATTTCTCCTTCCGGTTTGCCCTCTTCCGCGTTCGCTCGCCACTACTAACGGAATCTCGTTTGATGTCTCTTCCTCGCCCTACTTAGATGTTTCAGTTCAGGCGGTTCCCCCACACCTATGGATTCAGTGTGCAGTACCGAAGTATGAGCTTCGGTGAGTTTCCTCATTCAGAAATCCCTGGATCAATGGATATTTGCTCCTCCCAAGGCTTATCGCAGCTTATCACGTCTTTCTTCGGCTCCCAGTGCCAAGGCATTCTCCTTGCGCCCTTTGTAGCTTGACCGTTGTTTCGCTTTCGCAAAACATATCTTTATTTCAGATTCTCCATTTGCCAACGAGATTTTACCATTTTACTGTCGCTTATTGCTAAGCTTCAGTTCCGCTTGGTGAAATTATAGATTTTTATTAAAATCAGGAATTTTACATAGCTAATAAAATCTCATTTCGCAGTTCTATATTCAGTTTTCAAGGTACATCACATAAGGTTTTGGGTAACCCAGCGCACTGGATTACCAGTGGTGGGCTGAAATGGACTCGAACCATCGACCTCTCGGTTATCAGCCGAGTGCTCTAACCAGCTGAGCTATCAGCCCAAATGGTGGAGATAAAGGGATTCGAACCCTTGACCCCTGCTTGCAAAGCAGGTGCTCTCAACTGAGCTATACCCCCGCGCTTTCACGTTTCGGGTTTCGCTGTGTCCCTTATGCTTTGAGGTTCCGTTTGCACGGCCCTCAAAATTGAACAATACTGAAACTTGCTTTCCTGTCCGTTCAACCAAAGACCAGCTTTAGCTGAACGTCTGACTCCTAGAAGGAGGTGATCCAGCCGCACCTTCCGATACGGCTACCTTGTTACGACTTCACCGCAATCACCAGTTTTACCTTCGGCGGCGTCCTCCTGCGGTTAGACTACCGACTTCGGGTCCCCGGCTCTCATGGTGTGACGGGCGGTGTGTACAAGGCCCGGGAACGTATTCACCGCGGCATGCTGATCCGCGATTACTAGCAATTCCGACTTCATGCAGGCGAGTTGCAGCCTGCAATCTGAACTGAGACGTTGTTTCTGAGTTTTGCTCCACCTCGCGGTCTTGCTTCTCTTTGTTAAACGCCATTGTAGTACGTGTGTAGCCCAGGTCATAAAGGGCATGATGATTTGACGTCATCCCCACCTTCCTCCGTTTTGTCAACGGCAGTCTCGCCAGAGTCCTCTTTCGTAGTAACTGGCAATAAGGGTTGCGCTCGTTGCGGGACTTAACCCAACATCTCACGACACGAGCTGACGACAACCATGCACCACCTGTCTCGATGTCCCGAAGGACTTCATGCATCTCTGCACTATGCATCGGATGTCAAGACCTGGTAAGGTTCTTCGCGTTGCTTCGAATTAAACCACATACTCCACTGCTTGTGCGGGCCCCCGTCAATTCCTTTGAGTTTCAACCTTGCGGTCGTACTCCCCAGGTGGATTACTTATTGTGTTAACTGCGGCACTGAAGGGTCAATCCCCCAACACCTAGTAATCATCGTTTACGGCATGGACTACCAGGGTATCTAATCCTGTTTGCTACCCATGCTTTCGAGCCTCAGCGTCAGTTGGTGCCCAGTAGGTCGCCTTCGCCACTGGTGTTCCTCCCGATATCTACGCATTCCACCGCTACACCGGGAATTCCACCTACCTCTGCACTACTCAAGGCCAGCAGTTTTGAAAGCAATTCACGGGTTGAGCCCATGGATTTCACTTCCAACTTGCCGGTCCGCCTGCGCTCCTTTACACCCAGTAATTCCGGACAACGCTTGCACCCTACGTTTTACCGCGGCTGCTGGCACGTAGTTAGCCGGTGCTTTCTTGTTAGGTACCGTCATTATCGTCCCTAACGACAGGAGTTTACAATCCGAAAACCTTCTTCCTCCACGCGGCGTCGCTGCATCAGGGTTTCCCCCATTGTGCAATATCCCCCACTGCTGCCTCCCGTAGGAGTCTGGGCCGTGTCTCAGTCCCAATGTGGCCGTTCAACCTCTCAGTCCGGCTACCAATCGTCGCCTTGGTGGGCCGTTACCTCACCAACTAGCTAATTGGACGCGAGTCCATCCTGAAGCGAATAAATCCTTTTCCCTCAGTACCATGCGGTACCGTGGGCTTATGCGGTATTAGCAGTCGTTTCCAACTGTTGTCCCCCACTCCAGGGCAGGTTACTCACGCGTTACTCACCCGTTCGCCACTAAATCAAGAAAAGCAAGCTCCTCTTGATTCCGTTCGACTTGCATGTGTTAGGCGCGCCGCCAGCGTTCGTCCTGAGCCAGGATCAAACTCTTTATAAATGGTATTTAATCACTTACAAAGTGTTAAATCTCTGTAATCACTCAGACACAATCGCTTGCGTCCTGTATGAATTACTTGTTTGTTTGGAATTGTTTAACGTGATTTTCCATCACGATCAAGGTTCCACAAGTTTCAGTTTTGTTCAATTTTCAAGGTCCTGCTGCGCTGTCACTTGTTCCGTAGCAGCTTGTATATTATATCTCATAAAAGTTCTTTTGTCAAGAACTTTTTTCGATATTTTTTGAAGCCTTTCGGCTTCAAAATCCTCATACAAGCCGTAGTTACAAGCTTTAGCGGCTGTCCCCCTCGCGAGACAGCTTGATTATTATAGCAAGGAGTATGACCTTTGTCAAGCACTTTTTTCGGTTTTTTTGACAAAGTTTTTATTGTACTTTTGGGCAAGGTGTATATTGTGGCGATTGGGTGGGATTGGCACCATTTGTAGGGATAAGGGGTGGTAACGCAAGGCCTCCCTCGCAGGGAGGCAGCCAATCAATAGCAGCTCTTGCAATTTCTTCCTTGTTATAATAGTATATAAGCATCACCTGTAGAAAGAGGGACCCGAATGATCCTGGCATTAAATATCGGCAACTCCAACATTACCTTTGGCAGTTATACGCCGGATGGTAAGCTGGTGTTTTCCTCACGGCTGTTTGCGGATACCGCGTTGAGCAGCGATGAGCTTCTATATAAAATGGTAAACATGCTGGCCTTGTACGGCGCGGAACCGCAGGAGATCACCGCCATCATCTTTTCCAGCGTGGTGCCCGCGCTGACGCCCCGCATCCGGGAGGCTCTGCGCAAGATGTGCGAGGCCCCGGTCATGGAAGTAGGCCCCGGTCTGAAAAGCGGTGTGCGTATCCGCATGGACAACCCGGCCCAGTTGGGCGGCGAACTGCTCTGCGCGGTGGTCGGCGCGCTGCGCCGGGCCGAGCCGCCGCTGGTGGTCGTCAACTTCGATACCGCCACTACCCTGCTGGCCGTGGACGACACCGGCGCCCTGGTGGGCGGCGCCATCCTTCCAGGGCCGCAGTGCTCGCTGGCATCACTGGTAAAAAATACCGCCCAGCTGCCCCAGGTGGAGTTGGAAGCCAAGCCCCGCCGCCTGCTGGGCACAAACACCGCCGATTGCCTGCACAGCGGCATCGTGCACGGGACCTCGGCCATGCTGGACGGTATGGTAGCACAGTTCTGCGCCGCGCTGCATGCCGACGCCGCCCCTGTGATCGCCACCGGTACGCTGCCCTCCAGCGTTCGCGATTGCTGCGTGACCGAGATCACCTACCGGGAAACGCTCATCCTGGACGGCCTGTTTGCCATCTGGCAGCGCAATACCCGCCGGTAAGCACCCCACAAACCAAACAAACACCGCCGCCCGACCAACAGGCGGCGTCTTTATTTTTGTTGCAATATATGCTATACTGTAATCTGTAATATTATGTAGTATAGAAAGGTCTTATCTATTTCCATGCAAAAACTGAAAAATTTCAACTGGAAGAATTTCTTCCTGCAGGGGGTCCTGCCCTTTGCACTGGCCATCACTGCCGCATTTATTGCACGGTATCAGCTGGAACTGTCCGACGGCGTTACGCCGGACTTTCTGGCCATGCAGTGGCCGCTGTACGCCCCGCTGAACGCCCTGACCGCCTTCTGCCTGACACTGGTGTTGTTTGCCATCCTGGGCAAGTGGAGCCGCGCCACCGGCATCTCCGGTGCACTGTTCACCGTGATCGCACTCATCAACTACTATACCCGCGATCTGCACGGCTCGGCCCTGATGCCCCAGGACATCCTGAACCTGGGCACCGCCGCCGAGGTCATGGGCAGCTACACACTGCAAATTACCGCCACCGTGCGCACCATCATTCTGTGGTATCTGCCGGTGCTGGCGATTGCTTTTGTGCAGGGGCAGCTGGTCAAGGACTGCCCCAAGCGCGCCAGCTGGCGCGCCCGCGGCGTGCGGGTACTGGGTTGTGCCGCCGGTGTGTTCTGCGTACTCTTTTTCGGCTACTTTGGGCCGGTTTCGGTCAAGCCCAAAACCACCTACGGTTGGGCCTGGCAGAATACCTATTATAAGTATGGCTACCTGGCTGGTACCATCGAGGCCGCCAGCCTGATGGCCGACCCCATCATTGAGCCGGAGAACTACAGCGATGACGCCGCCGTCACCGCGGCCGCCATGGCCGAGGACTTTCCCTCCGCCACGGCAGAATCCGCCAGCACCGACTACCCTGACATCGTTTTGGTGCTGTCCGAGAGCTTCTACGACTTTGACCTCGTGACCGATTTGCAGGCCGACACCGAGGTCATGCCCGTTACCAAGAACCTGCCCAACGCTGTGTACGGCCACACCATCAGCCCCCACGTAGGCGGCGGCACCAATTCCAGCGAGTACGAGATGCTGTCCAGCAACTCGCTGATGCTGATGCCCTCCATTACCCCCTTCAACTGGCTGAACCTGCACAACGCCAACAGCCTGGTCAGCTACCTGAAGGACCTGGGCTACAGCACGCTGGCTGCCCACCCCTACACAAACTCCAACTACCGCCGCGACTCTGCCTGGCTGGCACTGGGCTTCGACGAGACCCACTTCCAAGACGACTTCCCCACCAAGGAGTACTACGGCAACCGCCCGTATCAGACCGACTCGGCCTCTTACCGCGACTTCGAAAAGCTGTACGAAGCCATGCCCGAGGACAAGCCGCGGTTCGGCTTCCTGGTGTCCATCCAGAGCCACGGTGACTACACAATGAACGATGCTTCGCTGGATATTGTACACGCCGCCACCGACTACGGCGAGTACGACGAGCTGATGGACGAATACCTGAGCTGTATCCACATGAGTGACGGCGCCGTGCAGGAACTGTGCGACTACTTTACCAAACAGTACGAGGAGACCGGCCGCAAGGTAGTGCTGGCGTTTGCCGGCGACCACGCCCCCAGTTTTGTGGACCACGTGGCTGACAAGACCCGCGCCGAGGGCAACGACCTGCAAATTCTGGAGCGCAGCACGCCGTTCTTCATTTGGGCCAATTACCCGCTGGAGAACATCGACGCCGCCACCAGCACTGCCGACCCGCTGAACCGCATAGACATGGTGATGCTGGCCCCCACGATTGCCCAGCAGGCAGGTCTGCCGCTGACGGGCTACTACAAATACCTGCTGGCTATGAAGCAGCAGACCCCCGTGGTGACCGCCGCCAACGACTACATGAAGGTGGACGGCACCTACGGCACCTACGGCGAGGACGAAAGCCTGGACGCCTGGGTGAAGGGGTATCTGGCACTGGAATATAACAATATTGGTGCCCACGCCAAGCGTGTGCAGTCGATTTTTGGGCAGTAATTCCTGCCCAGGATGTGAAAAATACAAGGAGGCACCGCTATGCTGCTGCGACGCCGGAAATATGAAAGCCGCCGTGGTTTTACCCTGGTGGAGCTGGTCGTCGTTCTGGTTATCCTGGCCATTTTAGCCAGTGTGGCCGTGCCGGCCTTTTCCCGCCAGCTGGAGACCGGACAGGAGAGAAAAGCAGTCACCGAGGCGCAGGCCTGCGTGACGGCCGCCACCGGGCTGGGCGCGCAGAAGTATACCGAAGCGCGGACGGCTTACATCCAGGACAGCAATAAAAAAATCGATACCACGCTGGCCGCATGGGCCGGTGAGGTCTGGGACGAGCGCCCCACCGTTACGGGCACACTGGCCCAGCGCGAGGGCACCGGTGAATACCTGCTGACCCCGCAGAACACGCCCGATGGTACTGCCGCCGGTGCAGCCGAGGTCAAGGCAGCCGCCGGTGTGGACGGCACGGTGCTGAACTTCTGGTGCAACACCAACGGACAGATCGTGTACCTTTTATATAGGAGTGCCGATGATATTCTGGTGGCGTATGCGAACGATGCGAACTCCGGGGACAACGGCATTGTGATCCCGACGGCGAATGTGCCGACGCAGGCACCCACACCGACGAAAACGCCGACAGAAACGGAAACGCCGTAGCCGACGCCGACGGCTACACCCGAACCAGTAGATTCTCCCGGGCAAATCAAAATCTACTGTTACGACGATGACGGCAATCGTCTGGGCGATGTGCAGTTATTTTTGAAGTGCTACGGTTACAACAATGAGAATGGCCCCAGAACTTCTTCCTGGAGCAGCAGCGATTACAATGCCCGCGGCTTTGATATTGGCGGCTAGACAACAACAGATACAAACCTTCAAACCGGAATTTCTTATTATATTGTATTGTTGAAACAAGTATCCCGCAATATTACCAACATGTCCTAACCTGTGGTTTTATAATCAATCAAACTTCTGATGGTGGTTATTCGCTTAGTCCTAACCAAAAACTGGACAATGGCTGCGGACGTGTTGAGCTTGATGATTCTGACCCGCATCAGCCTGTAATAAATATTTATCACAAGCCTTTACAGATACTGACGATTCACCGTGAAACAGCCGATGGAACGCCCGTGGCTAACGCTGTCTTTACTATTGCCAGTCAGTGGGACAGCAACACTCCCCTTCTCATCTGCAAAACAGATGCAAATGGAGATGCTGCCGTTCCCCTGGAGCACACCATTGCCGATAATAATCAGCACTGGTATGCTCCCCGATTCCAAAGCCTGAACATTATTTTCTGACAGGGGCTGTTCCCGCTGGCACTTCTGCTGCTCCAGAAGTCAAGTTTAATATGAAATGGTCCGGTTCTTCGGAATCCTTCTTGATTTCTCCTAGTGATTCTTCCATCCCTGCCAATGTAACCTTCTCCGGCACTACAATCACAATTTCCGGTTGATTGCTACCCAAACAAAAAGTCCCTATACCGTTTGCAATGAAGTGCCCCCAAAAAGTTAGACAATAATTTGAAGCAAAAATTGTTCAAGCAGCCGAAAGGGCTTGCTGTCTGTGAATTGCAGGCGGCAAGCCCTTTAGCTTTGCCTTGATTCTGCGGTTGTTGTAGTAATCCAGATATTCAACGAGTTCCTGCTTGAAGTGTTCCATGGACTGAAACTCTTGTAAGTACAACAGTTCACTTTTGAGTAAGCCAAAGAAATTCTCTATCACAGCGTTGTCCAGACAGTTGCCTTTCCGGCTCATGCTCTGCTGAACACCTTTCTTCTGGAGCATTCGCTGGTACTGCTTGTGCTGGTATTGCCAGCCCTGGTCAGAATGAAGGATCAACCCGGTTCCATCCGGTATCTTCTCAAAAGCCTTATCCAGCATAGTCGTAACCATACTCAGAACAGGACGGTCGGAGATGGTATAGCTGACCAGATCGCTGCTGCACAGATCAAGGATGGGCGAGAGATAGAGCTTCTCTCCAAACAAACTGAACTCTGTCACATCGGTGACCCACTTCTGGTTTGGCTTTTCGGCGCGGAAGTCCCGGTTTAACAGATTTGGTGCGATTTTGCCAACTTCGCCCTTATAAGAACGATATTTTTTCATCCTGACACGGCAAACCAAGCCCAGCTCCTTCATAAGCCGCTGGACAGTCTTGTGGTTCAGGAGAAAATTGCGCTTGTGAAGTTCTGCTGTAATGCGGCGATAGCCGTATCTTCCTTTGTTTTCGTGGTAGATGGCCGTGATCTCCGCTTTGACAGCTTTATACTTATCTGCACGGTTCATCCGCTTCAGATGGTAGTAGAAAGTGGCACGGGGTAGTTGAGCGATTGAGAGAAGAATATCCAGAGAATGTTTTTGCCTCAGCTTTTGAACTACCTGCGTTTTCTGCGCTGGCGTCGCTCGTCTTCCAAAACCAAGGCTTGCAAGTTTTTTAGGTAATCGTTCTCCGCACGCAGTCGCTGCACTTCGGCCAGCAGATCTTCTTCCGCCTCTTTTGGCAGCTTCTTTGGCCGACCAGTGCTGCTGCGGCCCCGTCGCTCAACCGTCAAGCCTTCCGGCCCTTCTTCCAGATAAATGCGTTCCCAACGCTCTATAATTTTATGGTCGTTAATTCCGAATTCCTGCATCGTTGCATAGATACTCAGATGTTCTTTTTCCATGGTTTCTACAACCATTTTCTTGAATTCCGGCGTATATCGTTTGTTCGGTTTTCCTCTTGACATAATAAATCACCCCATCTGTTAGATAGTATATCATACTGTCTAACAAATGGGGTGCAGTTCACAAATGCACAGTATAGGGACTTTTTTATTTACTTATTTTCTAAAATCTTCCAAATACACTTCCGCACTCCTCGTCATTTCCCGGGAGAAATCGCTCTCGTACTTGCGTTTGCAGAAGGCCTGGATGGCGGTGGTGAAATCGTAGTTCTGCTGGCCGTTGGCGGCAGCGCGGGTGGTGAAGTCGGCGCGCAGTTCGTCGTCGGTGCGGTCGCGATAGGTGTTCTCACAAACGACGGCGTCCTTTGCAAACCGGGCCGGTTTGGGGCGGATCTTCTGCTGGTCCGTCGGGCGGCCAAATACCAGCATGCAGGCCGGGACCACGTACTCTGGCAGGCACAGGGCTTCCCGCATCTGCTCGGCGTTCTCGATGACATCACCGATGTAGCAGCTGCCGATGCCCAGGCTTTCCGCCGCCACCACGGCATTCTGCGCCGCGATGCAGGTATCGGCCATGGCCAGCAGCAGGTCTCCTACACCGGGGGTCCGTACATCCTCGATGCCCGCTGCCTTATAGGCCTGCAGCCAACGGCGGCAATCGGCCAAAAACACCAGCACCAGCGGTGCCTTGGCAATGAACGGCTGGTGGTCGCACAAATCGGCCAGGCGGGCTTTCAGCGCCGGGTCGGTGATGTTCAAGATCGTGTACAGCTGCTGGTTGCCCGCCGTGGGTGCCTGGAACGCCGCTTGTAAAATAGCGTTCCGCTCGGCTTCGGTCACCGGCTCGTCGGTATACACGCGCACACTTTTGCGGGCAGAAAGCGCCTGTAAGACCTCGTTATCCATAGTTTCCATACAATATCACTCCTTTTTGCGGTGGAGGAATTTGCCCACCAGTTTGTTCAACATACTGAAAATTTCGCGGAAGTTGATGGCGCAGACGATGGCCGTCAGCACTGTGACCGGGATGACCCAGTTTTCCAGCCGCATGATGCAGAAAATTTCCGCCAGCACCAGCGCCAGGTTCAACAGCAGCCAGCCGGGGTGGAAGTCCACTTCCAGCAGGCCGCGGGTGGAGTAGGCACGCAGCAAAAAAACCAACAGCAGCCCTAAGAAGCTGGCCGGAGTGACACCCCAAGGGCCCCAGGCCAGGATGAAGCAGTAGTTCAGGATCAGGTTGAGCACTGCACCGCACAGCATCGTGACCAGCGAACCGGTGGACCGCTTATACACCACGTAGATGCTGTTGAGGAACTGGTTCAGGCAGGTGCACATGGAGCAGAGCGTCAGAAACGGCACAAAGATCCAGCCGTCGTAATATTCGGCCTTGAACAGGTGCATCATCGGTCGGCAGAGCCAGATAACGCCCGCCACACAGCAGAACAAAACACTGGCGTAGATACGGAAAATTTTGGAGAAGAACACCTCGCGGTCCTGCTCCTCGGTCACAGCGGAGAGCTGCCAGGCCTCGTAGAAGATGCTGCCCAGAATCGTGATGACCTGCGGCAGGAAATAGCCCGCCGACAGCAGGCCGACCCAATAGTTGCCGCTGCGGCCGCCGTAATCCTCGCACATAGCCTGCACAAAGAACATATCGCTGGCGTTGATGATCCAAAAGCTGATGGCCGCGGGGATCATGGGCAGGCAGTAGCGCAGCATGTCGCACCATAGCTTTTTGTCAAAGGCTTTGGGGTTGTAGAATTTATAGCACCCGCCCGCAAAGAACACAAACACCATCGAGGTCAGGTCCGCGCAGGCGTTTGCCAGCAAAAAGCCCGCCGCGCCCAGCTTGAGCCAACTCAAAAACACCAGGTAATACGCCAGCAGTGCGCCGGTAGTCAGCACGCCGTCTATCGCCACCAGGCGGTTCAACATACGGGAGCGGATAAACTGGGTACACAGCGTGCGCAGGCAGCTGGCCAGCACGCAGAGGTATAGATACGGCAGGTATTCCGCCGCGTTGGGGATGAGCCGCACCAGCGGTATGGCCAGCAGCAGCAGCAAAAAGCCCACGCTGATGGTAGCGCCGCCATTGACGAAGACGCTGGACTTGTTGACCTTTTTATCCAGGCCAAAGCGGATGACTGCGTAGGACACGCCCAAACTGACCACCGGGATCAGCAGGTTAGTAGCCTGCTGCAGCAGGCTGGACACACCCATGATGTCCGGCGTATCCAACGCGTAGCTCAGGTACGGGCGGATGAAGAAGCTGAGCAACTTGGAGCTGAAGTTGGAGATGGCAAACAGCAGTGTATTGCTTACCAGCGTTGAGTATTTTTTTTGCGATGATGCCACGGGAAATCCTCCGTAATGCGTAATAAAAATGTTTAGGCAGTGGTCACATCTGCTTTAACAGTCGTTCGCGGGCTTTGTAGTCCGGCATAACTGCCGCCACCGCCGCCCAAAAGCCGGGACCATGGTTGGGGTGGGCAAAATGGCAGAACTCATGTACTACAACATATTCCTGCGCGGGCAGGGGTGCCACACACAGCCGCCGCGCAAAAGCCAACGTGCCGGTTTTTAAGCTGCAGCTGCCCCAGCGGGTGGTCATATCCCGCACAGCGATCTTGGGCATATGCCCGCCCGGGCAGGTGGCCGCGAACTGGGGATAGTATGCCCGGCACAGCACCTGGATATGGGCCAGGGCCTCGGTCCTGGTGGGCAGTTCCGGCTGCTGGGCGGCTTCCTGCTCGCGGCGGGCGGCCACGCGGGCCTGGGCGCTGCGCACCCAATCTGCCTTGCTGGCAACAAAAGCATCCACCTTCATGACCGACACACGCGGTGCGGCACTGGCGGCTACGCTGCCATCAGCCCGCACGCGCAGGTTGATATTGCGCACGCGGCGGCGGGTAAGCGTATAGGTCACGCCCGCCACCGTGCGCGTTTGTTGCCGCGGCAAAGCCAAGTGCAAGCCCCCTTTGCAGATTTTCTATATTGTACACGCTTTTCGGGAAAAGTACAACTACTTGTTCTATAGGGAATAACTAAAAACGGCCCGGACATTTAAAGATCCGGACCATTTTGCTTCGTAAAACCATAGCTGCGGCAAATTGCCTATTTTCTTTTATTATTGCGATTGTTTAATTCCTCTGCACTCTTTACACCAAGATTGGTTTCTGATTACTCCCTTTTCTCCCTTCTGCATTTTTCTAAAACCAAATTCACTCAATGGCTTTTCTTTACCGCAGTGTGGGCAAATTCGAGTCGGCTCAACACCATTATATCCGTGGGATTGGATAATAGGTCTGTCATTATTTATTGCCATTTTGGCTCCTTCTTTCTACAAAAAATGAAAAATCATTCCTCAATCGTTCCAAGAATCCAATTCACCCAGCCGGTAACTGTTGAAGAGCGTCTCCCGTATGTCTCATCCGATCCCACATGGTACAAATTAGAATTTTTCATTATTTGAACTACAGCTTGCTTATCTGGCATTTCTCCACTTCTCAAATGGATCTTCAAGATTTCATTAAATACCTTATGCCTTAATATTTGATATACAATTGCAAGCTGACGTTCCCTGTATTCCAACCCCATTATGCGACGCCCACAGGCAGACAGTTCAAATCGAGCCTTTCTCTCTCCATCATAGGTTTTATCTATAAGCCCTAAATATCGTCCAGCATCTGTATAATAATTCGTTTGACGTTCATTAAAAGCATACTCGGATGTAATATCCTGCTTCGTCATTGGTTTTTCATTTAGCAACTCCATTAGGTTGACGACCCGAGACATAAGATCTGCTTGTGGGAACGGTATATCAGGTTCTTGTGTCAATGGGACATCCTTCAAAAGATTTTCAATATCTGCCAAAGAAATTTCAGTAGCAATTACATAATTTTTTTGCTTCACTAATCTAAGTGAATTATAATTCTTAGGATCTTCAAATTGATACTGATACATGTTAAACGTGCCATTTGAGAAAATCAAGAACACAGGTTTCACTGTTTTTGTCACCCGTTCGCTCCATACTCGGAATGGGTAATAAAGTTGACGCACTAGAAAATCATCTGCCAAATCCCTCTTTGCTTCAAAAAGAGATAGATAATTAATTCCCTCGTATGCCGCATCAATTTCTATTTGGGAGTTGCTTACAGCAACATTTTTCACGCCTAATGCAGTATCAATTCCAAATTCAAACCGACCAGAACTCATACGACCGCTAACCGTTGGAATAAGTTCATCATCTTCCAAAAAGTCACTAAGTATTCCACATGCGTTCGCACAATTTAGGGCAATTGCTTCACTCACAAGAAATTGTGGCATTAGGCTTTGGATATGTGTAGGAATTGAAATTCTCTGAATATCTTGGGACGGTTCTTCAAATTCCTTATACGCTGAGAAAGATGAAATGATATAATCGCCGCGAGTTATCGGCAAAATCGACAGATTATTTAGTTGAAAAATCTTGGGGAGGTTTATCTTGTGATCAAACTTTGTCATTAAGCGAGCTTCTCTAAACTCACCTATTTGCTTTGCAGATATAACAAATTGTCCATTTCGTGCAATCTCCGTGAGAATATTGTACTTGTCAAACAATTTTTCCCATGCCGCATCATTCTTCCCCATAATTCCTTATTAGCACCTCCTCAATCGCTCCACGTTTACTTGCATCGGAATTAATTGCTCTTTTTGCCTTTACAACGGAAATGTTATAACCCTCATATAGTTCTTTAATAAAGTCTGTAGCCGAATTAGATAGCATAAATTTTATGCCCTTCTTTGTCAATTCGTCGCAGCACTTTTTTAACCGAATCTGCTCATTTTTATCAAATCCTCCTTTGTTATATCCTGTGAAGCTTGCTGTGTCAGAAACAGGATCATAAGGCGGATCGAGATAAACAAAACTTCCTTTTCCTACTTTGTCCAATGTTGTTGCAAAATCTTCGTTGCAAAACGTAATACTACTAGATGCAAAATATTTGTTCACTGCCCGCAAAACAGGCTCATTTACAATATTCGGATTTTTGTAGTGTCCAAATGGCGAATTAAACTCTCCTGACGAATTAACTCTAAACAGCCCATTAAAGCATGTTTTATTCAAATAAAGTAGTCTTGATGCGCGCTCGACTTTTGACATGGATTGATACGTTTCTTTATTTCTATCCATATCACGTATTGAATAAAAATACTCTGGCGTATTTTCATGTTTTTTAAGATCAGCTATGAGGGTTTCTACGTCATCCCTAATCGTTTCATAAACGACAATCAAATCGCCATTTAGGTCATTTACAATCGCTTTGGATGGTTGAATTGAAAATAGAACAGCGCCACCTCCTAAAAAGGGCTCACAATAAGACGTGATTTTCTTAGGAAGCAAGGGGGTAATCTCATTTAATAACTGGCGTTTCCCGCCAACCCATTTAACAACAGGAGCAACCAGTTTATTCTTTGCCATATTTATACCTCTTCTATAGATCTATTCAGTATATATTATAGCAAAGCTCTTTCAAGTTCTCAAGTTTGAAGTTCAGAAATTTTATTTTCCTTTCGCCTCCTGGATATACTGCCGCGGAGTCTGGTTATACTCGGCCTTAAAGGCGCGGTAAAAGTTGGCGTAATCGCCAAAGCCGCAGTATTGGCACACCTCATTCGGCGGTACGCCGCCCGCCAGCAGCTGCTTGGCGTTCATCAGGCGCTTTTGCAAAATATAGCGGTGCACCGTGGTGCCCACCTGGGCATCAAATTTGCGCAGCAGGTGGTATTTGCTGATGAAAAACTGCTCAGCCAATTGGTCCAGGGTCAGGCTCTCGCTGTAGTGCTCATTTATATAATGTAGGACAGCGTCCACCACCTGGTCGCTGGTGCCGGCCGGGCGCAGGTCCCCGTGGGAGTCCGCCGCCCGGTTCAGGCCGATCATCAGCTCTACCAGCGCACCTTGGGCCAACAGGTCGCTGCCATAATCCTTGCGGGCGCGCAGGTCACACAGGCGGTCCACCGTGCTGCGCAGCGGCGCACCGATGGCACCGGGCAGGCGCAGCAGGTTGGTGTGGCCCGGCACGCTGGTATCAAAGCAGCGGGTCAGGCTGGTGCGCGGGGTGGAAAGCCGGTCCAGATATGGTCGGGCGATCCACAGCACGACGCGCTCGTACGCGTCGGCATCGGTATCGATGCGGGCCTGATGCAGCTCCAGCGGGCTGCACAGCATCCAGTCGCCGGGGCGCATGCGGTAAATTTTATTTTCCACAATATATTCAATACGGCCGCGCAGCAGCAGATAAACCTCGTAAAAATCATGGTGGTGCAGCTCCACTTCGTTCATGTAGGTGGAACGATAGCGGTACACCTCATAATCCAGCTCGATCATGCTTTGGCGCTTGGTATAGGGGTTAAAACTGGCCGACATGGTACACCTCCGCCTTTTTCAGCGTTGCTTTGCTTTTATTTCTATGTTACCGCAATTTTTGCAATTTATCAAGCAATTGTGGTAATTTTCTTGCGAAAAATTGCGTGCTATACTGAAACCACAAAAGGGGCGGTGACGGTACGCTGCCAAACCTTCCAAAGCATCTTCTACGCATCATGAAAAGGAGCAAACCATTATGCAGATGAATGCCTCTTCCATCGTTAACCAGAAGGCCGAGTGGGAAAAGCTGGGCGTTAAGCTGCCCGCCTTCGACCATGCCGCCATGACTGCCGCTACCAAGGAGCATCCTATTTGGGTCCACTTTGGCGCCGGCAACATTTTCCGCGGTTTCATCGCCGCCCTGCAGCAGCGCCTGCTAAACGAGGGCCTGGCCGATCGCGGCATCATCGCGGCCGACACCTTCGACTACGACATCATCGACAAAATCTACACCCCGTATGACAACCTGACAATGAACGTCACCCTGAACCCGGACGGCACCACCAGCCGCGAGATCATCGGCTCCATCGCCGAGGGCCTGCGTGCTGACTCCTCTGACGCTGCCATGATGGCCCGCTTCAAGGAGATCTTCACCGATCCCGGCCTGCAGATGATCAGCTTCACCATCACCGAGAAGGGCTACGCCCTGTATCGTCCGGACGGCAGCCTGATGCCCGTTGTCCAGGCCGACATCGACGAGGGCCCCGCCCACGCACGCCATGCCATGAGCATGGTCACCGCCCTGTTGCTGGAGCGTTTCCAGAACGGTGCCGCTCCTCTGGCCGTCGTCAGCATGGACAACTGCTCTCACAACGGTGAGAAGCTGCAGACCAGCGTGATGACCATTGCCAAGGCTTGGCTGGAGAAGGGCTATGTTGGCCAGGACTTCATCGATTACCTGACCGATGAGAGCAAGATCGCATTCCCCTGGTCCATGATCGACAAGATCACTCCGCGCCCCCACAAGATCGTGGAAGAGCAGCTGGTCAAGGACGGCATCGAGGGTATGGAGCCCATCGTTACCAGCAAGAACACCTTCATTGCTGCTTTCGTCAACGCCGAGCGCCCGCAGTACCTGGTCATCGAGGACAAGTTCCCCAACGGCCGTCCTGCCCTGGAGAAGGCTGGCGTGTACCTGACCGACCGCGACACCGTCAACAAGACCGAGCGCATGAAGGTCACCACCTGCCTGAACCCGCTGCACACCGCCATGAGCGTGTACGGCTGCATGCTGGGCTACACCCTGATCTGCGACGAGATGAAGGACGCCGACATCGTTGCCCTGATCAAGCGCCTGGGCTATGTTGAGGGTCTGCCCGTTGTGGTCAACCCCGGCATCCTGGAGCCCAAAGCTTTCATCGACGAAGTCGTTGAGCAGCGCCTGCCCAACCCCTTCATGCCCGACGCCCCGCAGCGTATCGCTACCGATACTTCCCAGAAAGTCGGCATCCGCTTCGGCGAGACCATCAAGAGCTACATTGCCGAGGGCCGCGACCTGAATACCCTGGTCAGCATCCCTCTGGCCCTGGCTGGCTGGCTGCGTTACCTGCTGGCTGTGGACGACAACGGCAATGCCTTTGAAGTCTCTGCTGATCCCCTGAAGGACGACCTGCAGGCCAAGCTGGCCGGTATCGAGGTCGGCAAGCCCGAAACCTTCACCAACCAGCTGGACGACATCCTGTCCAACGCTTCCATCTTCGGCACCGATCTGACCAAGACTGTGCTGGCCGACAAGATCAAGGCTTACTTCAAGGCCGAGCTGGCAGGCCCCGGCGCTGTCCGCAAGACCCTGCATGACGCTGTGAATGCTTAATTTTCCGAAAGAAGCTCCCTCTGTGAGGGAGCTGTCAGCGAAGCTGACTGAGGGAGAGACAGTAGATACGCTGTTTCGGTCGGCATAGTCTCTCCCCCACCCGCTTCGCGGGCCTCCCTCGCAGAGGGAGCCTACATAAGAGGCAATAATTAAAAAATAAAGGAGTCTACCTATGTCTATGAAAATGGGTTGGCGCTGGTATGGTGAGGGCAACGACCCCATCACTCTGGCTGACATCAAGCAGATCCCCGGTGTTGAGGAGATCGTCTGGGCCCTGCACAGCAAGATGCCCGGTGAGATCTGGGAAGAGGACGAGATCAAGGCCGTCGTCGATCAGATCCATTCTTACGGCTTCGATGCTACCATCGTTGAGTCTGTCAACGTTCACGATGACATCAAGATCGGTCTGCCCACCCGCGACCAGTACATCGAGAACTACAAGCAGTGCATCCGCAACCTGTCCAAGTTCGGTGTCAAGACCATCTGCTACAACTTCATGCCGGTCTTTGACTGGACCCGTACCGACCTGTTCCATCCCATCGGCGACGGTTCCACCGCCCTGTTCTATCAGAAGGATCTGATCAAGGGCGACTACAAGGCCATGGCTGATTACATCATGAGCTTCACCGAGAAGTATCACATGACCTTCCCCGGCTGGGAGCCGGAGCGTATGGCTAAGCTGGACGAGCTGTTCAAGGCTTACGCCCCTGTCACCAAGGAGAAGCTGTGGGATAATCTGAAGTACTTCCTGGAAGCCATCATGCCTACCTGCCACGAGTGCGACATCAAGATGGCCATCCATCAGGACGATCCCCCATGGGACATCTTCGGCCTGCCCCGCCTGCTGGTGAACGCCGAGAGCATCGACCGTTTCCTGTCCATGGTGGATGATCCGTACAACTGCCTGACCCTGTGCAGCGGCAGCATGAACGCCAACCCCAACAACAACGTGGCTGAGATCGTGCGCAAGCATTGCGATCGTATCCCGTTCGCCCATATCCGCAACATCCATCACTTCGAGAATGGCGATTTCAGCGAGGCCGCACACCGCGATTGCTGCGGCGAGACCGGCATCATTGAGATCCTGCGTGCCTACCATGACTGCGGCTTTGATGGCTGCATCCGTCCTGACCACGGCCGTCAGCTGTGGGAGGAAGGTCCCGGTAACTGCCGCCCCGGTTACGGTAAGTATGACCGTGCCCTGGGTATCCAGTACATGCTGGGTGTCTGGGATCTGCTCGACCGCCTGGACGAGGAGAAGAAGGGCTAAGCTTTCGTCCCTTTTCTTGAAAGAAAAGGAACCAAAAGAACTTTCAATTAAAAAGCAAGGCATGGGCCGTTGGCCCATGCCTTGCTTTTTGTTTGGAGTTTCTTCGGTTCCTTCTTTGCAAAGAAGGAACAAAAGCCCAGCCCATGCTCACACCGCGCCATAGATGCCTTTGACGCTGACTTCGCCCGTGAAGACGTGGGTGTCGCCGGATTCATCGTGAACGACGAGGCGGCCCTCCTCGTCAATGTCCTTGGCAATACCTGCGCCGCCATCATAGGTAACGCGGCGACCCAGGTTGACGCACTGGGCCTTGTACTGTTCACGGTAGGGGGCAAGCCCCTGCTCCTCATAGGTGTAGAGGGCGCGGTCAAAACCGAAATCTGTCATATACTGGGCCAGCCATTCGGGATCGGTGTCCAGGTCCACGTTGACGCCCTGCAAAAGCAGGCTGGTGCCGTGGGGCAGGCCGGCCATATCGAAATATTCCTGCGGCTGGGCCAGGTTGATGCCGATGCCCACCACCAGGCTGTGCCCGTCGGGCGCGACTTCGCAAAGGATGCCCACGATCTTTTTTCCGTTCAGCAGCAGGTCGTTGGGCCATTTAATCTGGCAGTCAATGCCATAACGCTGCTTTAATGCGTCGCAGACAGCCAAGGACGCGAACAACGGCAGCGTAGACGGCTGTGCCAGATCCGTTTTGATGACGGCGGTGTAGTACAGCCCTTTGCCGGGCGCGTCGACCCAGCCGCGGCCCAGACGGCCCCGGCCTGCGGTCTGGTCGGTGGTATACACGGCCCCCACCGGGCCGAACTGGGCGATGTTCTCCTTCGCCCAGGCATTGGTGCTGCCGACCTGCGGCAGATAAATTACGCTCTCGTTCAAAACTGCGGCACCCGCTTCCATGAAAATTCACATTGCCCGTCCGTCACCTTGATGACGCCGTAACTGCCGCCATCCCGCAGACTGCCCGGGTTAAACACCGTAGCCGCCGTGCCCACACCGCGCACCAGCTCCCGCCGATGGGTGTGGCCAAACAGCGCTACATCGGCACCGCGCTCTCCGGCAGATTCCGCCAGCCGCTCGCTGCCCATTTTTACGCCGTAATGATGGCCGTGGGTGTAGAAAAACAGCACACCCGCAAAAGGGGCCATACCCTCGGTGGGTTCCTGATACCCCACATCGCAGTTGCCTGCCACGCGGTAGATCGGGTACGGCACGGGGGTCTTGTTCAGCTCCAGCGCGCCGTTCAGGTCATACAGGCCGTCACCCAGGTAAAACATGGCATCGGCGGTCTCGTTCTGCAGCACCCAGCGCAGGTCACGCATGCGGCCGTGCACATCGGAAATAACTAAGATTTTTGTGGTCTCGGACATGAAGGTTCCTCACTTGATCAGCTCTTTGTAGATCTGCCCTTTGCTGAATGGCGTCCCCGCCGCCGCCTGTTTGGCTGCAGCCGAGGGCGGCATACCGCCTGCCTGTAAAGTGCGGGCTGCAGCCACCGCTTCTTCCAATGTGGGGACGGTTTCCTCGGCCAGCCGGGCCGGGTCAGCACCCGCCAGCACCAGCACATACTCGCCGCGGGGATCGTTTTCCCGGTAAAAGGCGACGGCCTCGCCGAGGGTGGTCTTCTTGATCTCTTCGTGCAGCTTGGTCAGCTCGCGGCACAGGCTTACCGAACGGTCCGTGCCAAAGGTCACCGCCAAATCATCCAGTGTGCCCCGCAGTTTGTGGGGGGCTTCGTAGAAGATCATCGTGCGGGTCTCCTTCTGCAAAAAGTCCAGCCGTTCCCGGCGCTCCCGCTTCGGGACAGGCAGAAAACCCTCGAACACGAACCGTGCCGTGGGCTGACCGCTGGCGGCGAGGGCTGTCACGCAGGCCGAAGCCGCCGGCACCGGCACTACCTTGATGCCCCGGGCGTGGGCCTCTTTGACGATCTGCTCACCGGGGTCGCTGATGCAGGGCATTCCGGCATCGCTGCACAGGGCGCAGTTTTCGCCCGCTTCGATGCGCTGCAGGATGGCCTCGCCATGGTGGAGCGCATGTTCATAATAACTGACCATCGGCTTTTTTAAGCCAAGATGGTTCAGCAGCCGCAGGGTCACGCGGGTATCCTCGGCCGCGATGAAATCGGCTGCACCAAAGGTAGCCGCCACACGCGGCGGCATATCATCTAGGTTGCCGATGGGTGTTGCCACCAAATATAATGTTCCGGGCAAAATGCTGCCCCCTTTTCTATACTATAATAGGTTATTATACCACGTTACGGGCATTCGGTAAACCCCGCGTCCATGCAAAAAGCCTCCCCAAAATGGGGAGGCTTTGCATTATCCTCTGGTGCTAAAGCTATACTCGTGCTCTTCCGGCGGCAGGGTCTCGGTGGTCATGCCCTCGATACGCGCCCAGCGATTGCTGCGCTCGATCATCGGCACCAGTTCATCCAGCGCGGCATGTTCGCCCTGGGCTTCCATGGTGACGCTGCCGTCCCAGTTGTTGGCGACCCATCCGGTCAGGCCCAGCTTTTGGGCGGCGCACTGGGCAAAGTAGCGGAACCCCACACCCTGCACATTTCCCGTGAAATGCCAGCGGCGGCGGATCACACTCATGCGTCGATGCCCGTTACGGTGTAGTCCTTGGCTTCGACGGCGGCCTTCAGGTCGGCATCAGCCACGTCAGCGGTCAGGGCGACGATGGCGGTGCCCTTCTCGTGGCTGACCTCGGCGCTCTGCACACCGTCCAGGGCCTCCAGAGCCTTCTTCACGGTGGCCTCGCAATGGCCGCACATCATGCCTTCGATATGGATGGTCTTTTTCATAGTAACTTCCTCCGTTTTTATTTCGTCCTGCACAGGGCAGGATCTGGTTTCGCACGCGGTTTCTGCGGGCAGCTCCCGTGCGGGGGCTTTGTGTTTGGGCGGTGCGTCATGGGCGGCGCTGCGGGGATTAAAGGTGTTCAGCCGCAGGGCATTGGTCACAACGCAAACGCTGGAAAGACTCATGGCAGCCGAGGCGATCATCGGGTTCAGCGTGATGCCAATGCCGGTGAAGACGCCCGCGGCCAGTGGGATACAGACAGCGTTGTAGAAGAACGCCCAGAACAGGTTCTGGTGGATGTTGCGCACCACCGCGCGGGACAGACGCACCGCAGCGGGCACATCGGCCAGGTCGCTGCGCACTAGCACCACGTCGGCGGCGTCCAGTGCCACGTCGGCCCCAGCGCCGATGGCAATGCCGGTCTCAGCACGGGTCAGGGCGGGGGCATCGTTGATGCCGTCGCCCACCATGGCCACACGGCCCGCAGCCTGCAGGCGGCGGACTTCGGCCTCCTTACCGGCGGGCAGGACGCCTGCGATGACATGGTCCTCGTCCAGGCCGACCATAGCACCAATGTGCTTGGCGGTGGCGGCGTTATCGCCGGTCAGCAGCACGACCTGCAGGCCCAGAGCCTTCATCTGGCTGATGGCCTCGGCCGAGGTCTGCTTGACCACATCAGACACGCCGATGACGCCTGCCGGTTTACCGGCCAGCGAGAAGTACAGCGGGGTCACGCCGTCGCGGCTCATCTCTTCGCCCGCCCGCTCCAGGTCGGAGGTCAGCTCGCAGGTCTCGCGGATAAAATCGGCGTTGCCGCCCGCGATGACCTTACCGGCCACCTTGCCCTGCAGACCCTTGCCGGGCACAGCCTCAAAATCGGCAACGGTGGCGTAGGAGAGTTTGTCCTTTTCGGCCTCTTTCAAAATGGCACGGGCCAACGGGTGCTCACTGCGCAGTTCCAGGCCAGCGGCCATGCTGAGCAGGAACTTGGCAGGCACGTTGCGGGTACCCACGATCTTGACCACGCTGGGTTCGCCGGTGGTGATGGTGCCGGTCTTATCCAACAGCACAGCATCGGTGTAGCCGGTGGTTTCCAGGCTGGCGGCGGTCTTGAACAAGATGCCGTTTTTGGCGCCCACACCGCTGCCTACCATGATGGCAACAGGCGTTGCCAGGCCCAGCGCGCAGGGGCAGCTGATGACCAGCACACTGATACCGCGGGCCAGCGCGTAAGTGAAGGTCTGGCCCAGCAGCAGCCAGATAACGAACGTCAGCAAGGCGATGCAGGTAACAGCGGGTACGAAGATGCCGGAGACTTTATCCGCCGTTTTGGCCAACGGGGCCTTGGTAGCGGCGGCGTCCCGCACCAGGCGGATGACCTGGGACAGGGTGGTGTCCTGGCCAACACGCTCGGCCCGGCAGGTCAGGGCGCCGTTCTGGTTGATGGTGGCGGCGCTGACAGGCGAACCGGGAAATTTATCCACCGGCATGCTCTCACCGGTCAGGGCGGCCTCGTTCACGCTGGAAATGCCCTCGGTCACGGTGCCGTCCACGGGGATGGACTCGCCCGGACGTACCAGAAACAGATCCCCGACCTGCACCTCGCTGACCGGCAGCGTTATCTGCTCGCCATCGCGCAGCACACAGGCTGTCTGAGGGGCCAGCTTCATCAGGCTCTTCAGCGCATCGGTGGTCTTGCCCTTGCTGTAAGCTTCCAGCGTTTTTCCGACGGTGATCAGCGTCAGAATCGTGGCAGCAGACTCAAAATAGAGGTCATGCCGATACTGCATGATCAACTCCATATCGTCGTTTTTCAGGCCAATGCCGATCATCACAATAGCATACAGGCCGTACAGAAGCGCGGCACCCGCGCCCATCGAGACCAAGGCGTCCATGCCCGGTGTGCGGGACTTGATGCCCTTCCAACCGCTGATGAAGAATGCGCGGTTGATCCAGCAGACGGGCAGCGTCAGCGCCAGCTGCACCAACGCAAACACCATGGCACCACTGCCATGGCCCTCCATAAACGAGGGCAGCGGCAGGCCGATCATATGCCCCATTGAGACATACATCAGCGGCACCAAAAAACACAGGCTGGCGATCAGGCGCTTTTTCAGTTTGGGGGTCTCTGTGTCCTCCAGTCCGGCGTTCTCGCTTTCGGCTGTGGCCAGGCTGGCGCCGTAACCGGCAGTCTCCACGGCGTTGCAGATGCGCCTGGCCGTCGTGTCCGGGTCAGCATCGGGGGTGTAGTCTACCTGCATCGAGTTGGTCAGCAGGCTTACGGCCACACCAGCCACACCCGGCACAGCCGAGACCGCTTTTTCCACATGGCTGGCACAAGCCGCACAGCTCATGCCGGTGATCTCATAGCGTTGCATGGTTCCTCTATTGCTCCTTTGCTAAAAATGCTAAGGCAACACCGCACAATTCCCGCCTAACGGCTTAAGCACCGCTCCGGCGGCTGCGGCACGGCATCTGCGTTGCCAAAATGCTCGATAATACACAAAGTATTATCTGCGCTTTTGGCTTAGCAGCTGCCGCACCTCGCTCGCCGTATCGGCACTTAGAATTATGCGGTATTACCCTAAAACAGTAACCTAATTAAAACATACTTTCCGGCAAAACAATGTCATTTTTCGGAACTTTGGCCCAGTCGAAATCCGCCGCCAGCTCTTGCGGCGTCACGGGGCGGGGCGTGGCCTGCAAACCGCAGGCAAAGGCCAGCTTGCCGATAATTTCCTCGGCGCTGTACCTGGCCCGCAGGTTTTCCAGGCTTTGGTCGCCGTCCCTTTTGGAAAGGCGGCGGCCATCCGGGGCCAGCAGCAGCGGCAGGTGGTAAAACGTTGGCGGCGTCAGCCCCAGCTCCCGATACAGCCACAGCTGGCGCGGCGTGCTGGACAGCAGGTCACTGCCCCGTACCACCTCGGTAACGCCCATCAGGGCATCATCCACCACCACGGCCAGCTGGTAGGCAAACACACCGTCTGCCCGGCGCAGGTAAAAGTCACCGCAATCGCGGGCAAGGTTTTCCTCATACATACCCATATGGCCGTCCGTAAAGGAGATGGTCTCATCCGGCACCTGCACGCGCCAGGCGGGGGCGCGGATCTTGCAGCGCTCGGCCACCTCGGCGGGGGTCAGCCCCCGGCAGGTCCCGGCGTAGACGACCTGACCGTCGCTGCGGTGGGGTGCGCTGGCCGCATGCAGCTGGCTACGGCTGCAAAAACAGGGATACACCAGCCCGCGGCGGTCCAGAATATCGTAGTAACGCTGGTAAATTTCTGCCCGCTCACTCTGGTAGACCGGCAGCTGCGGACCGTCGGCGGCAAGGCCCAGCCAGGCCAGATCGTCGATGATGGCATCGGCAAACACACGGGGGCAGCGCTGGGTGTCCAGGTCCTCGATGCGCAATAGCACCTGCCCGTCCTTGCTTTTGGCGGAAAGCCAGGCCAGCAGGCAGCACATCAGATTGCCCAGGTGCATCCGCCCGCTGGGGCTGGGTGCGTAACGGCCGGCGATCATTCCAGCGTGTAGGTGCCATCGCCCAGGGCACGCAGATGCACACGGTAAAACTCCGCCACCGCGTTGATCATGTGGTCAGCATCGGCCACAGCCGCAGTCTCCACCGCGCTGTGCATGGCCAGCTGGGCCAGGCCGATGTCCGCCATCGGGATGGGAAGCGTGTGGCTTTGCAGGTTGCCCAGGGTGCTGCCGCCCGGCTCATCGGCGCGGTTGGTGAACACCTGCACCGGCACACCGGCCTTGCGGCAGATTTCCTTGAAAATCGCACCGCTGACGGCGTTGGTGGTGTACTTCTGGCTGGCGTTGTACTTCAGCACAACGCCCTCGCCCATATGCACCGGGGCGCAGGGGTCGGCTTTCTGCGGGAAGTTCGGGTGGGTCGCGTGGGCGTTGTCGGCGCTGAGCATGTAGCTGTTGGCCATGGCCTGCTGCTTTGCCTGGGCGCTGTGGGGGATCGAATCGATGATGCGGTCCAGCACATCCCGCAGGTAGCTGCTCTCGGCGCCCATCCGGCTGGAGGAACCCACTTCCTCGTTGTCAAACATGGCCCACACCGGGGCGCAGGCGCTGTCGCAATCGGGGGCAGCGTCCAGGAAGGCCAGCAGCGTGGTGGCGGCACATTCCAAATCATCGATGCGCGGGGCGAGGAAATACTCACCGTCCGGGCCAATGCGGGTAGGCTGCTGACGGGTGACCAGCTGCAGGTCGCGGTCGAGGATGTCCTCGGGCTGGACGTTCAACTCCTCGCACAGCACATCGGTCAGGGTGCGGCATCCAGCGGGGCCCCACAACGGCTGCATGTCGATCTGGGGGTTGAACTCCTTTCCCTTATTGACGTTGCGCTGCATGTGGATGGCCAGCGACGGGATGACCAGCAGGTCCTCATCGATGTTGATAAGGCGGCTCTCGATGCCGTCCTCGGTCTTGACCATGACGCGGCCAGCCACCGTCAGCGGGCGGTCCAGCCAGGTGGACATGATCATGCCGCCGTAACCCTCGACGCTCAGGCGGGAGCAGCCGTCGTTTTCGACCTTCTCGTTTTTAATTTTCCAGCACGGGGAATCGCTGTGGCTGGCGGCAATGCGCCAACCGCCGATGGCATGCTCCGGCACGCGCCAGGCGATGACCGAGGAACCGTTGCGGGTAATGTAGTACCCTTTGCCGGCTTCCAGGTTCCAGTAATCAGCTTCTTCCAGGCGGGTATAACCGGCTGCATCCAGCCAGGCCGCGGCTATGGCAGCCGCGTGGTAGGGGGTCACTGCTCCCTGCAAAAATTCAAATAAATCATCGAGCATAGGTACTTTTCTTCCTTACTGTTGCTATTTTTCCGAGCTTTTGGGTCCCGGGTGAGTCATACGGTAATATTGTACCGCAAACTTACAGTGGGAACAAGTTGCAAAACAGGAAAATTTGTTCTATACTCAGTATAGTCATACTGTCCGTTTTGACAAGTACGCACTTTTTGGAAAGTGCCCCCCAGGAGGTTATCTATGCACCCGAACGCGAACTGTAACTGCCGCTATGCCGATGTTGGCTGCGATAAAATGGAAGAAGTCATGGATCAGATCAGCGGCAAATGGAAGATGCGCATCCTGTTTATGGTGGGCGCCCACGGCACCCTGCGCTATGGCGAGCTGCGCCGCCTGCTGGACGGCGTGACCCACAAGATGCTCTCAAACCAGTTAAAGGAGCTGGCCGCCGATGGGCTGGTGGAGCGCATCGATTATGGCGAGGTCCCGCCCCGGGTAGACTACCGCCTAACCCCGAACGGCGAGGCATTGATGCCGATTTTTGACGATATACAGGCGTATATCCGCAAAAATGCCTGCAGCAATTGCTGCGGCGATAAGCCCGCCGCCCCCTACGGCGCAAGGCATGGCTGTTGTGAATAATATATTTGTAAAGTAACCTGTTAGGAGGATATTTTATGCGTAAATCTATTGCCCTTTTGCTGGGTCTGTCACTGGCCACGCTGACAGCCTGCGGGCAGGCGCCGGGAAATTCAGGCGCTGCATCGTCGGATGCCGCAAGTGCCGTTATTTCGGAAGCTGCGTCCGATGCTGCCCCGGCCACGGCGGAAACACCTGCGGCCTCCTCCCGCGATACCACCACCGAGCAGCGCAATGTGCTGGATGGCTTTGTGGATTTTTCCGCCGACACGGCAGGCGGCAGCCTGAAATGCGCCCGCGCGGCGGCAGTGCTGGTGGAATACCTGAGCTGCGCCGACATCGACGCCTCCACCGCCGCCGATTGGATGACCGACCTGACCCAGGACCAGCGCGACCTGTTGGACATCAACTGGGCGGGCATTTTGGCCAATGCCCAAAACATCGCCGCCGATCCAGCCAGCCAGACCGACCTTCTATCCTGCGCCGGTGTCACCACGGATTTTACCGGCATGGTTTTGACCGGGGTGCCGGATAAGCTGGTGATTTTGAATACCGTTTTTACCGAAAAAGCCGGATAAATAACACAACAGAAAAGCGGTGCCGTTCCCACGCGGCACCGCTTTTCTACTGACCTTTATACCTTATTATAATAGTGTAACGCTTATTCTACGTCCTGCAGGGCGGCGTAATCCTGCTCACCCGTGCGGACCTTGACCACCTTGGCCACGTTGTACACAAAGATCTTGCCATCGCCAATGTGGCCGGTGTACAGTGCCTTGGTGGCGGTGTCGATGATCTTCTCCACCGGGATCTTGCTCACGACAACTTCCACCTTGACCTTGGGCAGCAGGGTGGCATCCACTTCGGCGCCGCGGTACTTCTCGCCGCTGCCCTTCTGGATGCCGCAGCCCATGACCTGGGTCACGGTCATGCCGGTGACGCCGATTTTGTTCAGCGCCTGCTTCAGGCTCTCAAACTTGGCCAGCTGCACGATGATGGACACTTTGTGCATGCCGGAATCCAGCTCGGCCGGCAGCGGAGCTTCCTGGGTGACCTTGACGGCGGCCGCCACCTTCTCGGGGCTGGCCTTGGCGATGTCATCTTCACCCAGGTCGGTGTTCTCGTTCACATCCAGCTCAGCGTAGGTGGCATCGTTGATGGCAAAACCGGCGTAGGCGCTGGCCAGGCCATGCTCATGGATGTCCAGGCCGTCCAGTTCCTCTTTCTCAGAAACGCGCAGGCCGATTGTCTTTTTGATGATGGTAAAGATGATGGTCATCGTGACCAGAACCCAGGCCGCCACGCTGACAACACCCAGCAACTGGATGCCCAGCTTGGCAAAATCGCCGCCGTAGAACAGGCCGCCATCGGTGGCAAACAGACCGACCGCCAGTGTGCCCCACAGGCCGTTCATGCAGTGGACCGACACCGCACCGACAGGGTCATCGATTTTGGCAATGTTATCAAAGAATTCCACCGAGAAGATGCAGAGCACGCCAGCCACGATGCCGATCACGGCCGCGCCGAAAGGGTCGACCACATCACAGCCGGCGGTGATGGCCACCAGACCGGCCAGCGCACCGTTGAAGGTTAGGGAGACATCGGGCTTGCCGTAGCGCACCCAGCTGACGATCAGCGCGGCCACCGTAGCCAGCGCCGCCGCCAGGTTGGTGTTGAAGCAGATGAGGCCCGCGGAAACCATCGTGTCATCGCCGGTCATGCTGACGGTAGAGCCGCCGTTGAAGCCGAACCAGCAGAACCACAGGATGAAAACGCCCAGGGCCATGGCAGTCAGGTTGTGGCCGGGGATAGCCCGTGCCTTGCCGTCCTTGCCGTATTTGCCGATGCGGGGACCGAGCATCCAGGCACCCAGGCAGGCGGTAACACCGCCCACAAAGTGGACCGCCGTGGAACCGGCGAAATCATGGAAGCCCAGCTGAGCCAGCCAGCCGCCGCCCCAGATCCAGTGGCCGGAAATGGGATAGACGATCAGGCTGATGGCGGCGGAGTAGCAGCAGTAGGCGCTGAACTTGGTGCGCTCAGCCATTGAGCCGGAAACGATGGTAGCTGCTGTGGCGCAGAACACGGTCTGGAACACCGCATAGACCCAGACCGGCAGGGTACCGAAATCGTAACTGCCCTGGATGAACGGGTCAAACCCGCCGATCAGTGCGCCGGAGCCGGCAAACATGATGCCGAAACCCACCAGCCAGTAGCAGGGCGTGCCGATACAGAAGTCCATCATATTCTTCATCAGAATATTGCCGGTGTTCTTGGCACGAGTAAGGCCTGCCTCGCACAAAGCAAAGCCTGCCTGCATAAAGAACACCAGAAACGCCGCAACCAGTGTCCAGGTAACGTCCGCAGAGTTGTACATAACAGATTCCCCTCTCTCACTTTGCACAGCGCCGCCTCGCACAATGCGGCACTGCATTTTGCAACCAACAACAAAAGGCGCCGGGCGGGAGCTTGCTATCCCGTCCGGCGCCTTTGCCGTTTGTTGTGTTGCCGCTATGATAGCACTGTCTGCGCCCACGGTCAAGGGGAATTGCCACAGTTTGCTGCATTTTGTCAGTTTTGGCTTGCAGCCGCAAAAATTTTCGTTGATTTTTATGCATGTTTTACAAGCATGTGTTTTTTGTACGTGGTCAGCGCTTGCCAACAAATTGAACTTTGCGGTCGAACTTGGGCAAATTTACGGGTATGTTAAATTTTTTGCAAAAAAATCTACCAAAATAATTCACATTGTGCTATAATACAGATAAATGCCCTTTTGTTAAAAAGAGTTTTATGCTTCATCCAAAAAGGAGGAAATCCCATGCCCAACCTCGCTCTGCTTGCCTTGGAAGCCAGCGACGGCACCGTGGTGCTGACCAGTATTACCCTGGTTTTTGCCATGCTGGTCGCCCTGTGCCTCATCATTACCCTGGAGGGCAAGCTCTTCGACCTGAAAAACAAAAAACCTGCTAATCCTAAGCCGCAGGCCCCTGCCGCACCGGCTGCCAAAGCTGCCCCGGCACCTGCTGCCAAGCCCGCTGCCCCCGCTGCTAAGGCTGACAATGGCGGCATCCCCGGCGAGGTCATTGCTGCGATTTCTGCCGCTGTTGCTACTGTGATGGGTTCCGGCGCTGTGATCCACGGCATCCGCCGCGTTTCCAAGACCGCCGCAGGCTCCCGCCGTGGTTCCTGGGGCGACGCCGGTGTGCGTGAGCATACCACGCCCTTTATGTAAGGAGGTCTGGAAATGGGTGCTATTTTAACCAACATCTCGGAGATTTTTGCCAAGTCCGGTTGGGCACAGATCTTCTTCACCGAGGGCGGCTGGAAATACGCCGTCATGCTCGCCGTGGCCTGCGTGCTGCTTTATCTGGCCATCGTCAAGCAGTTCGAGCCTCTGCTGCTGCTGCCCATCGGCTTTGGTATGCTGATGACCAACCTGCCCCTGGACGGCATCTTCCACATGGACATCTTCATCAATGAGACAAACCACATTGACTGGGCGCTGCTGGGTTCTTCCGGCGGCATGGTCGACTACATTTACTTAGGCGTCAAGCTAGGTATTTATCCCCCGCTGATCTTCCTGGGCATCGGTACCATGACCGACTTCGAGCCGCTGATTGCACGTCCCTCCAGCCTGCTGCTGGGCGCTGCTGCTCAGCTGGGCATCTTCTTCACCTTCGTTGGCGCTAAGATGCTGGGCTTCACCAACCAGGAAGCCGGTGCTATCGGCATCATCGGTGGTGCTGACGGCCCCACCGCTATCTACGTTACCACCAAGCTGGCCCCGCACCTGCTGGGTTCCATCGCGGTTGCGGCATACTGCTACATGGCGCTGGTGCCTGTTATCCAGCCGCCTATCATGAAGGCCCTGACCACGGAAAAAGAGCGTCAGATCGTCATGACCGCACCCCGCCGCGTTTCCAAGACCGAGAAGATCCTTTTCCCCATCATCGTTACCATCATCGTTGCCCTGACCCTGCCGGATGCTGCTATCCTGGTTGGCTGCTTGATGATGGGCAACCTGATGAAGGAGTCCGGCGTTGTTGAGCGTATCACCAAGACCGCCGGCAACGAACTGATGAACATCATCACCATCTTCCTGGGCTTCTCCGTTGGCTGCACCACCAACGCTTCTACCTTCCTGAACATCCAGACCGTCGAGATCATCGTCCTGGGCATCGTTGCTTTCGGTGTGGGCACCGCTGGCGGCGTCATCCTGGGCAAGATCATGTGCGTCATCACCCACGGCAAGATCAACCCGCTGATCGGTTCCGCCGGTGTTTCCGCCGTTCCTATGGCTGCCCGTGTTTCCCAGAAAGTCGGCCAGGAGTACAACCCCCGCAACTACCTGCTCATGCACGCCATGGGTCCCAACGTTGCCGGTGTTATCGGCTCCGCCGTTGCTGCTGGTATTCTGATCAACATGTTCGGCTAATCGCAGCTTAAACCACAAGCAAACAAAACCTCCGGCCCAAAAGCCGGAGGTTTTTGTTTGCTTTATGCAATTTACAAAATGTTCATACCAGTATCATAGTTTTTTAGCAGATGTCCTGTATTGTATAAGCACAGGGTTACGGAGCCGCAACCGTAATTCTGGAACATGATTCCTCCTCACACCAATCGATACCCCTTATGCCCCCGTTCGGAGCCGCAACCGAACGGGGGCGCTTTTTGTGCTTATTGGTATTTATTGCAGATGGGACGTCAAAAAATCTACCGTGGCCTGGCGCAGGTCAGCGTCCAGCTGGGTGTTGGTGGTGGGGTCCTCGCTGGTATAATTGTGGTCACCGTTCACGAAGGGGTCCAGCACCACCTGGCCGTCCGGCAGGCTTTCGACGGCCGCCTTGGTTTCAGTTTGGGTAGTGTCGCTCAAGATGCGCTCGTTGCCGCTGTAGGTCAGCAGCACCGGCAGGCCGCTTTCCTGCAGGGTCACGTTGGGGTCGCTGTCCCGCATACCGTCGATGTAGGCGGCACTCAGCTCTACGCCCCAAGCCGCTACACTGCCCTCGGCATCGGCGCGGGCGGCCAGTTCTTCCACGGCGGCAAAGTTATCAATGTTTAAAAACTCCAAGCCCTGCAGGCCCGTGCCGTTGGCGGGGCTCCAGAGGGCCAGTGCCGTGACAGGGTACTGCCCCAGCTGCGGGTAGAGGCTGGCCAACCGCCCGCCCATGCTGTGGCCCACCAACGCCGTTTTGCCGGTGCCGTAGGTGGCCTGCATGTAGCCGATCACGCTGTCCACATCCGCCGCCATATTGGCCAGCGTGTAGTTGGCGTAAGGTTCAGTGCTGTCGCCGCAGCCGGCGAAATCAAGCCGCACAGTGGCAATGCCATGGGCGGCCAGGTCCTCAGCCAGGGGCGCGAAGTGGCCGTCTCCCTGCCGGTTGCCGGTAAAGCCATGGCACAGCACCACCAGCGGCAGTTCCTCGCCCCGGGCAGATTTGGCAGGCAGCTGGATGGTAGCCGGGATATTGCCCCGCGTACCGGGGATCTCGATGTTCTTGGGGTTGCTGTTGGGTTGTAATAGTGTAACAGCTGCCACTATGCACAGTGCAATGGCCGCCAAACAGGCGAGCAGAATCCAAGGTGCACGGGTTTGCTTGGCATGTTTCATATGGGTTCCCCTTTTCTGTTTTTTTCAGGTTTATTGTACTATCATTAAAACGTATTCAGGGTGGTTTGTCAATTGTGTCCTGTTCAAGTCCTCTCATGGCCAACATAAGCGCGAAGCCCCTGCCGGAAGCCTCCTTGAGCTGGGTCTACTACGGACACGGGCAAGGGACTCTCCCGGGCGCTTTATTTTTTACGCACCACATTAGTCAAGCAATAGAATCCGTTGCAGCGACGGATTCTGTTTTTGTTTTTATGGGGGTTACGGAGCGATTGAGACAATCGTCGGTTTTGCCAATGAACCGGTAATGCGAAAAAAGCAACAAGAGCGTCTGCCTTCGTAGTAGACACTCTTGCTGCTTTACTTTTTATTCCTTTGTGGTATGCAATACAACACACTCATACGGACGCAGGGTCTCTGAAGGGTTATCTGCGTAGTTTCCTATCAGTTTTTCTGCGGTCGCCCAAGCGGCAGTCAGTTCGGCGTGGATTTCTTGCTCTGTCAGGTTGCAAAGTACAAGAAGTTCTTCCTTGTCCGCCGAGCCATAGCGCCGATAAGCCAGCAGGTCAGTGTTATCGGGGTAAAGAAATTCAATTTTTCCCTCACTTATGACCCGGTGTTCCTTCCGCAAGCGTACCATCGCTTTGTAGAAGCTATAAATCGAATCCGCATCACTCGTCTGCGCCGCAGCATTGATGCTCTTATAGTTATCCGCCACACCAATCCACGGCGTACCTGACGTAAAGCCTGCGTTAGGGCTGCTGTCCCACTGCATGGGAGTACGGCCGTCATCCCGGCTGCGCTGTGCCAGAATATTCAGCGTCTCAGCCTCGGATTTACCTTGCTCACGCAGAATCTTATAGTAGTTAAGACTCTCCACATCACGGTACTGGTCAATTTCGGTAAAATGAGGATTTGTCATGCCCAGTTCCTCGCCCTGATAAATATAGGGTGTACCGCGCATACAATGAATCGCCGTGGCCAGCATTTCGGCGCTTTCTCTCCAATAGGTCGTGTCGCTGCCGAACCGGCTGACGGCACGCGGCTGGTCGTGATTGCACCAAAACAAAGCGTTCCAGCCGCCGTGTTCCTGCATTCCTTCCTGCCAGGTCTGGAACAAACGCTTCAGCGCCCCATGGTCGGGGGGCATCAGCTCCCATTTTTGCCCGTTTTTATAGTCCACTTTCAGGTGATGGAAGTTGAAGCACATCGTCAGTTCATGGTTTTTCTCTGATGTGTACCCGATGCAGTTTTCCAGCGTAGTGGAGGACATCTCCCCGACAGTCATCATACCGTCAATACCGCCTGCGGCCACCAGTTCTTTCAGATACTTGCCGACATTGCAGCCATCTGTATAGAAGCGACGGCCATCGCCCTCCAAGTCGTCTTCGTACAGTTCCGGTTTGGAGATAAGATTGACTACATCAAAGCGGAAGCCCTTGATTCCCTTCGCTTTCCAAAAGCGCAGGATGTCGGCCATTTCGGCACGCACAGCAGGATTCTCCCAGTTCAAATCAGCCTGCATGACATCAAACAAATGCAGATACCATTTACCCAACTGCGGCACATACTCCCACGCGGAGCCTCCGAATTTGGACACCCAGTTTGTGGGGCAGCGGTCGGGAGAGCCGTCCTTGAAAATGTAGTAGTCCTGGTATTTTTTATCGCCTGCCAGTGCTTTTTGAAACCAGTCATGCTCGGTGGAGGTGTGGTTGAACACCATATCCAGCATCAGGCCGATACCGCGTTTGTCGGCTTCCCGAATCAATTCGTCCAAATCATCCATCGTGCCGTAGCGGGAATCCACCGCACGGTAGTTGGCCACATCGTAGCCGTTGTCCCGCTGGGGTGAAGGGAAAAACGGTGTCAGCCATAGGTAATCCACACCCAAATCCGCCAAATAGTCCAGCTTTTGGGTGACGCCTTTCAAATCGCCAAAGCCATCCCCGTTGGAATCATTAAAGGATTTCGGGTAAATTTGGTAGACAACCTTGTCCTTGAAATTGTACATTGCAAACCCCACTTACATTCAGAACCGAATCAGGCAACGCCTTTTTTCTTGCCGATGGCAACCGTCAGCACAAAGGGGACGACAATAGCAATCAACATGCACAGCGCAAAGCTGAGCATATAGGTCGGCTGGATAGACAGAATGCCGGGGATACCGCCGACGCCGATTGCGTTAGCCGTGGTGGAGGTTGCCACACAGACCACTGCGGCTGTTGCGGAACCAATCATGCCGCAGATAAAGGGGAAATTGTATTTCAGGTTGACGCCGAACATGGCAGGCTCTGTGACACCCAGATAGCAAGAGATGCAGGCGGGAACATTGACTTCCTGTGCGGCGGCATTTTTGCGCTGGAGATAAATCATACCGAGAACGGCAGAACCCTGTGCAATGTTGGACAGTGCGATCATCGGCCACAGCATGGTGCCGCCAAAGTCGGCAATCAGCTGCATGTCAATTGCGTTAGACATATGATGCAGACCGGTAATAACAAGCGGCGCATAAACAAAACCGAAAATAGCACCGAACACAACGCGGAAAGAGCCGGAGATACCTGCATAAACCACATCGGAGATGACAGAACCGATTTTCCAGCCGATGGGGCCGAGAACCGTGTGGGCGATGATAACGGATGGCACCAAAGAGCAGAACGGAACCACAATCATGGAAACGACCGGCGGGCAGATTTTGCGGAAAAGGCGCTCCAGATACACGAGCGTAAACGCGGCCAGCATAGCCGGAATGACCTGCGCCTGATAGCCAATCATATTGATCGTGAAAAAGCCAAAGTCCCATTTGGGGATGTCGGCTGCCGCCGTGGAGGCCACCGCGTAGGCGTTAAGAAGCTGGCCGGAAACCAGCGTCAGGCCCAGCACGATGCCAAGGCTCTGCGTGGTGCCCATCTTTTTGGTCACAGACCAGCAGATGCAGACCGGCAGCATATGGAAGATAGCTTCGCCGATCAGCCAAAGGAAGCTGTCAACACCGGACCAGAACTGACTGATATCACAAAGCGTCTGTGTGCCGTTGCCAAACAAATAAATACTGTCAATACAGTTGCGGAAGCCCAGAATCAAGCCGCCGGTGATGATGGCGGGAATCAGCGGGGCAAAGATTTCAGCCAGCACGCTCATAATTCTTTGCAGTGCGTTCTGATTCTGCTTGGCCGCGCTCTTGACGGCATCTTTGGAAACACCATCAATGCCGGATACCGCGATAAAATCATTGTAAAAATCGTTGACCGTGTTGCCGATAATCACCTGAAATTGCCCGGCCTGTGTGAATGTACCTTTGGCAGATTTCAGAGACTCGATTTTGACAACATCTGCCTTGGCAGGGTCATTCAGAACAAAGCGCATACGCGATACGCAGTGAGATACCGCCGCAATGTTCTCTTTTCCGCCGACATACTCAAGCAGCAGCCGTGCATCCTGTTCGTACTTACCCATTTTATTTTTTCCTCCTTCAGAATCCCGCTAAAGCGGATGTTTAAACTTGTATGAACAAGTTTGCCTTACAGCCTCAGTATAGTAAACTTGTTCATACAAGTCAAGCGCTTTTTCGGAAATTTTATGTGTAGGCATGAAATTCGGTGCAGCGCACAAATTCTCCTCTTGAATTTTGGCTGAAAATACGATATAATAAATCAAATGTTTGAACAAGTTGAAAGGGGCTTCCGCTATGCCAAAAGCAAAATACGAAGGAATTTATCACAGCTTAAAAAAGCGTATTGAAGCGCAGGACTATCCCTATCAGTCCCTGCTGCCCAGTGAGAATACATTGCTCGAGGAATACGCCTGCTCCCGCAACACTGTTCGCCGTGCGCTGGCTGAACTGACCAACGATGGCTATGTGCAGGCCATGCAGGGGCGCGGAGTACGGGTGATTTATCAACCGGTGGGGAAAACCACATTTACCATCGGAGGTATTGAAACTTTTCAGGAAACCGCGCGGCGAAACCGGTTACACGCAGTGACAAAGGTTTTGGAATTTAAAACCGTCATTGCCGATGAGCGCCTTGCCTCGCTGAGTGGGTTTTCCGTGGGCGATGAATTGTGGTATATTCGCCGTGTGCGGTATCTGGATGGAAAAGCACTCATTTTGGATATCAACTATTTTTTGACAGAGTTTGTTCACGGTCTGACCCCCGAGATTGCGGCCAACTCCATTTACGATTATATAGAAAACACACTGGGTATGCAGATTATCACCAGTAAGCGCCGTATCACAGTGGAACACGCCACCTCGCAGGATGAAAAAGTCCTTGCCATGGACAGCTATGACTGCGTTGCCGTTGTCACAAACCAGACATTCAATGCCTCCGGGATGCTGTTTGAATTTACGCAGTCCCGTCACCAGCCTGATTATTTCTGCTTTCAGGACATTGCCACCCGAAAAAAATGAGCATCGCCCTTTCAGGCTGGATTCACCCACACATGTTTCGCCATACCTTTGTCAGCCTGCTCATGTCGAATCCTGACATCGGTGTTGCAACGGTTGCCGCTGAAGCAGGTCACGCCCAGCCGAGCACGACTTTAATGATCTACACCCAGCAATACAAAAAACGCCGGGAGTCGATACGCAATCAGTTGAGCCGTGAATTGTACGAAAAATAAAGAATCGCAGCCGTGTTATCTTAAAAAATAACATAGCTGCGTACTTTTTATGGGCCGTGAGGGATTCGAACCCCCACTGAACCGGTTATGAGCCGGTGGCTTTAACCGTTAAGCTAACGGCCCTTATTATGATGAAGAAGTGCTGTTGATGGCTAAATCGCCAACTTATCGCCAAAGCGAAAATCTTGGCGATGAAGTTCAGCAAAAATCGCGTCACTTCATCATATTTGAAAGTAGAAATGATTGGGTCAGCCGGTTATGAGCCGAGAGTTCTAACCGCTGAACTAATGGCCCGCACAGTTGTATTTTATATTATAGCAGAATTTTCTCCCGTTGCCAAGAGGTATGTCCCCTTTTCTTTGCATACAATGGCGGTAAAAGGGGGCGTTGATTCATGCGGCGCAGGGGGTTCTTTTGGGCGGTTTTCCTGCTTATCATTTACTTTACAGCACCGTTCTGGGGGTGGCGACATAACGGTTTCGCCCCCATCACTGTCCCCGATACCACGCCTGCGCCCTCACCCACCGCAGAGCCTGCAGCCAGCCAGCCCTACCATGCCGTATGGGTCAGCTATCTGGAGTGGCAGCAGGTAGACTTTTCCTCCGCGCAGGCCTTTTCAGCAGATATTTCCGCCATGTTCGACAATATCGCTGATCTAGGGGCCACCGTGGTGCTGGTCCAGGTGCGCCCCTTTGGCGATGCCCTCTATCCCAGCGACTACTACCCTTTCAGCCATCTTTGCACCGGCACCCAGGGGCAAGGCCCCGGCTTTGACCCCCTGGCCCTGCTGGTGCAGGCGGCCCACGCCCGTGGCCTGCAGCTGGAAGCCTGGATCAACCCCTACCGGCTGCAAAGCGGCAGCATGCCTCTACTGTGTGCCCAAAGTCCCGCCCTGCTCCACCCGGAGTGGACCAAAACCACCTCCACCGGCTTATACCTAAACCCCGCCAGTGCTGAGGTCCGCGCTTTCATCTCCGATGCCGTCGCCGAGCTGTGCCATAACTATGACTTAGACGGCATCCACTTTGACGACTACTTTTACCCCACCACCGACCCTGTCTTTGACGCTGACGACTACGCTGCCGCAGGCACAGCTCTTTCGCTGGACGATTGGCGGCGGCAAAACGTCAACGCCCTGATGGCCCTGTGCTACCGAACCGCCCACCAGTACGGTGTACGGTTCGGCGCCGCACCCATTGGTGACCCGGACCGCAGCTACGCCGACCAATACAGTGATGCCGCCCTATGGCTGGCACAGGGCGGCTATGTGGACTATCTGATGCCCCAGCTGTATTGGGGGCAAAACTACACCAAAAACGGCAGCACAGCCCAAAGCCTGTGCCAGCTGGCCGCGCGGTGGGCAGCCCTGCCCCGGGCCGAGGACGTTACCCTGGCCGTCGGGCTGGGGGCCTACCGCATCGGCGATGGCGACGGCAGTGACACCCCCGGTGAATGGTCGACCGGCCACAGCCTGGCCGACCAACTGGCCGCACTGAACACACTTGGCATCAATTACATTGGGCTGTACCGTTACGATTCTCTATTTAACAACACCGCCTATCCCACCCTGGCCGCGGCCGAGCAGGACAGCGTGGCGCAAATCTGGCGCGGCGACTAAACTCAGCAACCCGGGTGGGTGTTCAGCCGGTAACCGACCTTAAACACGGTCTGTATCTCCTTATCCAGGCCCAGCTTGGTGCGCAGACGGTTGATATGTACATCCACCGTGCGGCTGGCGCCCACATACTCGTAGCCCCAGGCCGTGGTCAGCAGTTCGCCGCGGGTCAGCGCCAGGTCGCGCTTGCGGATCAGCATCTCCAGCAGGGCATATTCCCGCGGGGTCAGCCGCACAGGCTTTCCGTTTTTCCACACGCGGCGGGCGGTCAAATCTACCCACAGGTCATTGAGGGCAAACACCTCATTGCGCCGGGCCGCTGCCTCCTGAGCCGCTTTTACGATCATATCTTTCGTCATGGCTGTTTCCTTTCGTTGTTATTTACTATATATAATAACGACAGATGTTTCGGATTTGTTACAATTCCGGCCATTTTTTTATTTTCCCCAGCCATTTGTTGATTATTTGGGCCTTTTTCCCCGGGTTTCCTACACTTTTCAACATAGTTTTCCCCAACCGTGTTGAAAACTTGTATTTTACGTTATATCGTACAATAGCCAAAATTACACCTTTTTCCTGTAGAAATCACTACCAGGTTTTCCACAAGGGGGATGGACTTTTCCCCTGCTGATTCCGAGCGTTGCGGCGAGTTTTGCAAAGTTTTCCACGGAATAAAAGGTTCGTTGTACCAGCAGTTTTTTGTTGTTTCCACAGGATTCAACCGTGTTTTCAACATTTTCAACATAGTTTTCCACATTTCCAATGTGTAAAAGAATGGATTCTTGTTGAAAACCCGGTCGAAACTGTTTAAAACTCATAGTTGTAAATAAATTGTAACAGATTTTCACCATCTGTCTAATGGCTCGTTTTCCGCAAAACAAAGGGATTTTTGCACTTTTTGCTAATATTTCAAAGTCCATTCATATGTCGTTCAAAATTTTAGTCCATGCTATAGAATGTACAAGAAAAGGAGGATCCCCTATGAAAGAGACCACACCGCCAAAGGACCCTAAAAAGAAACTTTGGATTGGTTATGCCGTTATTATCGCGATTTTGTTTGCCTGCAACCTGTTCCTGTTCCCAGCCATGATGCAGGCCAAAGTCAAAAGCGTGAACTACAGCACCTTCCTGCAGATGCTGGAGAACAAGCAGCTTTCCACCGTCCAGATTGAAGATCAGCAGATCTACTTTGTGGATAACGAGAATAACTCCTACAAGACCAACGCCATCGCCCAGGATAACAACCTGGTCACCCGGCTGGAGGATGCAGGGGTCGAGTTTGGCACTGTCTACCAAAGTCCTACCATCTGGGACAGCCTGCTGAACCTGGCCATCTCGCTGCTTCCGATGATCCTGCTGTTCTGGTGGCTGAACCGCTACATCGGCAAAAAAATGCAGAGCATGGGCGGCGCTAACTCGATGCTGTTCGGCGGTGGCAAGTCCGGCGCCAAACAGTACGTGGTGGACGACAAGACCGGTATCAAGTTCAACGACGTGGCCGGTGAGGACGAAGCCAAGGAGAGCCTGCAGGAAATCGTCGACTTTTTAAACAACCCCCAAAAGTACGAGGACATCGGCGCCAAAATGCCCAAGGGCGTGCTGCTGGTAGGCCCTCCGGGTACCGGCAAAACGCTGCTGGCCCGCGCTGTGGCTGGCGAGGCCGGCGTGCCCTTCTTCTCCATCGCCGGCAGTGAGTTTGTGGAGATGTTCGTGGGCATGGGTGCCTCCAAGGTGCGTGACCTGTTCAAACAGGCGGGCGAAAAAGCGCCCTGCATCGTGTTTATCGATGAGATCGATACCATCGGCAAAAAGCGTGATGGTGCCAGCGGCCTGGGCGGCAACGATGAGCGCGAGCAGACCCTGAACCAGCTGCTGACCGAGATGGACGGCTTCGACGCCACCAAGGGCGTTGTGATTCTGGCCGCCACCAACCGGCCGGAATCCCTGGACCCGGCCCTGACCCGCCCCGGCCGTTTTGACCGCCGCGTACCCGTGGAGCTGCCTGACCTGAAAGGCCGCGAGAGCATCCTGCGCCTGCACGCCAAAAAGGTCAAGATTGGTCCCGACTGCGACTTTCCCGTTGTGGCCCGCATGACCCCCGGTGCTTCCGGCGCTGAGCTGGCCAACATCATCAACGAAGCCGCGCTGTGCGCCGTACGCCACCACCGCAAGGCCGTGACCCAGTACGACCTGCAGGAGGCCGTGGACACCATCCTGGCCGGTGCGCAGAAGAAGAACAAGATCCTGAACGACAAGGAAAAGTGCATCGTGGCGTACCACGAGGTCGGCCACGCGCTGGTGGCGGCGCTGCAATCCCATAGTGCGCCGGTACAGAAGATCACCATCGTGCCCCGCACGTCGGGTGCGCTGGGCTTCACCATGCAGGTGGAGGACAGCGACCACACCCTGATGACAAAGGAAGAGATATTGGATAAGATTGCCACCTTCACCGGCGGCCGCGCGGCCGAGGAGCTGATCTTCCACTCCATCACCACCGGTGCCTCCAACGATATTGAGCAGGCCACCAAGATGGCCCGTGCTCTGATCACCCGCTACGGCATGACCGAGGACTTTGACATGGTGGCCCTGGAGACCGTGAACAACTCCTATCTGGGCGGCGACGCCAGCCTGGCCTGCAGCGAGCAGACCGCCAGCCGCGTGGACGCCAAGGTGGTGGAGATCGTGCAGGAGCAGCACAAGAAGGCCTACAAGCTGCTGGCCGACAACCGCCGCAAGCTGGACGAGATTGCCCAGTATCTGTACGAAAAAGAGACCATCTCCGGCGAGGAGTTTATGCGGATTTTGAACGCACAGCCGCAATTGCCCGCCGCCACACCGGCAGATTCTACAAACAACAGCCTATAAATTTGGATGGTTTTTGTTCAATTTTTGCTTGACGAACGCCGTCCTGCCCTGTATCATTAAAGAAAACCTGCCAGTGAGAGGGGGCAATACAAGAGTGACTTTTGAAGACTTGCAGGAACTGCTGGCAGAGCAGTTCAGCTGCGACACATCCGAGCTGGAACGCGGTGTAACGCTGGCCGATTTGGGCGCCGACCATGAGGATATGGTCGAGTTGGCCTGGGGGCTGGGCGAAGCCGTGGGCACCGAAATCGATGAAAGTGATTTGAGCGTTGATTTCACGATCGGCGAGCTTTGGCGCTTTGTTCATGACGCAGAAGAAAATGCTGACCTGTGACCTTTACATTTCCCGCAGCAAATGATAAGAGCCTGTCCTTATTGAAAAGGACAGGCTCTTTTGTTCATGTTTGCGTAAGGGTTTAGCCGCGGGTGCCCACAACGCTGGAATCAGTGCTCCAGCCCTGCAGGTCGGTGGGGGTCAGGCTGGATTGCCAGCTTTCGTGCTGCTCCTCCCATTGGTCCCAGGCTGCCTGGCTGCGGATGGTGGTGCCGGTCTCAAAGGCATCATCCCAGGGGTTGGCCGGGTCAGGGTCGGTGGGGTCCCAGCCACGCTTCTCGGTATCGGCGGGGTCGGTGTAGATGGTGCCGGGCTTGCCCATGGGGCCGGGGTTCTCGGCGTCGGCGTAGATCAGCACCGGCGTGCCCAGTGGGCAATTATCGTAGATCCACTTGACATCCACCACTTCCAGCCGGATGCAGCCCAGGCTGGCCGAGGTACCCAGCAGGTTGTACTCATCGTACTCGATGTCGTCCTTGTGCTGGCTATAGTAGGGCACGCTGTGGAACAGGTAGGAGTCAAAAATACGTGTGGCGTACTGCCCATAGCTGGGGCCCATCAGCAGCCGCCAATCGTAATCCACCGGCGTGGCATAGTAGCCCAGCGGGGTGTCCACGCCGCCGCTGCACACCATGGCCATAAATGGCACCGTGTAGCGGCCGTCCTCGTCGGCGGTGTAGACCGTCACCACGTTGGCATCGCGGTTCACGGCCAGGAAGTACGGTGTGCCCTCTTTTGCCTGCAGGGTCATGCCGTAGGGGGCATACTGCTTTTCCAGCGCCTCCATGATGGTTTTGCCGGCGTCGTTCCAGGTGGAAGGGTCGGTGACCTGCGGGGCATCCTTGGTGGCGTTGCTGGCCGTCGATGCCATGGTCTTGGCCTCCTCGGGCGTCTGGGTGGGTTCCGGCGTGGGTTCTACTTCCTCCAGCACGGTCTCCACTTCCTGCTTAACTTCCTGCTCGATTTCCGGGAGCACATCCTTAGTTTCTCCGCAGGCAGAAAGCAGCACAGCCGCCAGCAGTACCGGCAAAATACGGCGCACAATCGTCATAGTTTCTCCTTAATATTGTTTTGTTACACCGTACTCGGTGCTTACGAATTTTTCAAAGGCCACAAAGCTGCGGCGGACCTTTTCGGTCTCGATGCAGTAGGCCATGCGGAAGTAGCCCGGGCAGCCGAAGCTGTCGCCCGGTACCAGCGCCAGGTCATATTTCATGGCTTTCTGGCAGAAGACTTTGGCGTCCTTCTCCAGCGCTTTCGGGAAGATGTAAAAGGTGCCGTCCGGCTTGCAGACCGTAAAGCCCAGGGCTTTCAGCTCATCGTAGATCAGCTCCATGTTCGTCTCGTAGACAGACAGGTCGCTGGTCTCCTCCAGACATTCGGCCACGGCGCGCTGGAACAGACCCGACGGGCAGTTATGGCCGGTGCCGCGGGAGATCTGGCCACACATCGGCACGATGTAGGCGGCATCCTCGCAGCGGGGGTTGGCCGCCACATAGCCGATACGCTCGCCCGGCACACTCAGACTCTTGGAGAAGGAGTAGCAGGTCAGCGTATCATCGTAGAATTTAGCGGGGTACGGGATGGTCTTGCCGCCAAAGGCGATTTCGCGGTAGGGCTCATCCGAGATCAGGAAGATATGGTGCCCATACTCGGCGCTCTTTTTCTTCAGGTAAGCGGCCAGCTTAGTCAGCGTCTCGGCGCTGTAGGCCGTGCCGCTGGGGTTATTGGGCGAGTTGATGAGTATGGCGGCGGTGTTCTCGTCCACCAGGCTGTCCAGCACGTCAAAGTTGACCTGGAAATCCTCGCAGCGGGGCGGGGCCACGCGCAGGGTCAGGCCTGCACCCTCCACATAGGGCTTATACTCCGGGAAGAACGGCGCAAAAGTGACGATGTTCTGCCCCGGCACAGCAATGCAGCGCACCGCATGGGCCAGCGCGCCGGCTGCGCCGGTGGTCATAAAGATATGCTCGCTGGTGTAGTCCATGCCAAAGCGGCGGTTCAGGCTTTCGGCCACCTTAGCGCGCACGTCGGGCAGGGTCAGCGTGGGCGTGTAGCCGTGCAGCGTGACCGGGTCCACATGCTCCAGCAGATCCAGGCAGACATCGGTAAATTTTTGCGGTGCGGGCACCGAGGGGTTACCGAGCGAATAATCGAACACATTCTCGTATCCGATCTCGGCACCACGGGCGGTGCTCCACTCCGAGATCTGGCGGATGACCGATTTTGCCCCCAGCATGTCTTTATAATGCTGTGCGATCATAATACCAACACTCCTTTGCGAAAATCCGTTCTTCCTGCGAATCCCGTTTTTTTTGATTTTTACTGCAAAATCACCTTTTCCAAGTCTTGCATGGTCGCGGCCAGGTACTCGGCCCCGGCCTGCTGCAATTCCTCTTGAGTGCGGAAGCCCCATAGCACGCCGCAGCAGGGCAGCCCGGCGTTATGGGCCGTTGCCACATCCACGTTGCTGTCACCGACGTAGAGCACTTCCCCGCTCTCGGCCGTCACGCCCAGCTTTTGCATCAGGGCGCAGGTGCCCTGGGGTGCGGGTTTGGTGGGCACATCGGGCAGTGCGCCGCGCACGATCTCAAACAGGCTGCTGTCGAAGTACCGTGCCACCACGGCGCGGGCGAATTCATCGGCTTTATTTGAGAAAACTGCCATCTTTACGCCGTTTTTTTGCAATTTTGCCAACAATTCCGGCATACCGGGGTACGGGGCGGTTTTGTCGTGCATGTGGGCGCCATATACTGTATCAAATTCGGCCAGCGTTTTTTGCAGCGTTTCTGGGTCGCGCTGATCCTTGGGGCTGAACCGCTCCACCAGTTTGGGGATGCCGTTACCGACGAAGTATTTATATTGTGCGGTGTCATGTTCCGGCCAGCCGTGGGCTTTGCACACGCGGTTGGCGGAATCAGCCAGGTCGTCGATGGTATTCAGCAAGGTGCCGTCCAGGTCAAACAGTACGGTTTTAAACATTCCATTCACCTCAAAATTCTCATGTTCTTTCTTATTATAGTTGCATTTGCCAAAAACAGCAAGGCGAATTTGTCCAATTTACCCTCAAGCCCGGAAATTCCTTGTAAAATTCTCGAAAACCTGTGTCACTTTCGACATTTTATGGTATGATATACTTATTATAAAGGAGGTTTTACCCCAATGGAATTTTTCCTAAATCTTCTGCGCTCGGTGGCGTATGGCATCATCGAGGGCGTTACCGAATGGCTGCCGATTTCCAGTACCGGCCACATGATCCTAGCGGAGCAGGTTCTTAAATTCAGTTTCAGCGCCGAGTTTATGGAGATGTTCCGCGTGGTCATCCAGCTGGGCGCGATTCTGGCGGTCGTCGTTCTATATTTCAAAAAGCTGTGGCCGTTCTGCGCCGACAATGGCCGGGATTCCGGTTTTTCCCGGCATTTCCGCTGGCCAGTGGTGCGTCTGTGGTGCAAGATCATTGTAGCCTGCGTCCCGGCTGCAGTTCTGGGCCTACTGCTGGATGATTGGCTGGATGCTCATCTGTACAACAGCATTACCGTGGCCCTGATGCTCATCATCTACGGTATTGCGTTTATCCTCATTGAGCGCCGCCCCCGCGTGCCCACCACTACCAAGCTGAGCCGCATCACCTACAAGCAGGCCCTCATCGTGGGTGCCTGGCAGGTTCTGGCTCTGATTCCAGGCACTTCCCGCAGCGGTTCCACCATCATTGGCGGTCTGCTTTGCGGTATGAGCCGCCCGGCTGCTTCCCAGTTCACCTTCTTCCTGGCCATTCCCGTTATGGCGGGTGCTTCCGGCCTCAAGCTGGTCAAGTTCCTGGCCAAAGGCGGCGTGTTCACCCTGGCCGAGATCTCGGCCCTGCTGGTAGGCTGCATTGTGGCTTTCGTGGTCTCCATGCTGGCCATCCGCTTCCTGATGAACTACGTCAAGAAGCACACCTTCACCGCCTTCGGCTGGTACCGCATCGCCCTGGGCATCGTTGTCCTGGGAATTTGGGCACTGCAGACTTTTGTGCTGGCGTAATGGGATGAGGTTCTCTATCCTTTTCTTATAAGAAAAGGACCAAAAGAATTTTTAATTAAAAACGGGAGGTATGGCCTGCGGCCATACCTCCCACTTTTGTTTATAATTTTTTTGGTTTTTTCTTTGTAAAGAAAGAACGGGAAACTTCACCCCATCACAACAAAAAGTTCCCACCTGCTCAGCGCAGGTGGGAACTTTTTTATGCCGTTAGGCGGTGCCTATGCAAGATTACTTGTACAGGTCGACCAGCTTGGTCAGGTGGGTGTAACGAGCATCGGCAACTTCCTGGTTCTTCTCGAACAGCTCCTTAGCACGATCCGGGAAGGCGCGTGCCAGACGGCTGTAACGAGTCTCGTTAGCCAGGAACTCCTGATACTTGGACATATCGCCAGCCTTGGAGGTCAGGGTGAACGGGTTCTTGCCCTCTGCCTTAGCAGCGGGGTTGAAGGAGAACAGGTTCCAGTAACCAGCAGCAACTGCCTTCTTCATCTCGTTCTGGCAGTTGGTCATGCCGCCCTTAACACCGTGCAGCTCGCAGGGAGCGTAGCCGATGATCAGAGACGGGCCGGGATAAGCCTCGGCCTCAGCGATGACCTTGACAGCCTGAGCCATGTTGGCGCCCAGAGCGATCTGAGCAACATAGATGTAGCCGTAGGTCATGCAGATCTCAGCCAGAGACTTCTTGCTGATTTCCTTACCGGCAGCAGCGAACTGGCAGACCTCACCGATGTTGGAGGCCTTGGAAGCCTGTCCGCCGGTGTTGGAGTACATCTCGGTGTCGAAGACCATAACATTGACATCGTGGCCGGAAGCCAGGACGTGATCCAGACCGCCGTAACCAATGTCGTATGCCCAGCCGTCGCCGCCGAAGATCCAGAAGCTCTTCTTAGCCAGGTACTGCTTATCCTTCAGGATCTCAGCAGCCTCGGCGCTGCCGTCAGCCTCGAGAGCTGCGACCAGAGCCTTTGCAGGAGCGTCGTTGGCCTTGGTGTTGTTCTTGGTGGCCAGGAAGTTGTCAATGGCAGCATCCAGGTCAGCATTCTTGCCCTTCAGGGCCTCAACCTTGGTGATCAGGTTGGCGCGGACGGTCTCATAACCGATCTGCATGCCCAGGCCGTGCTCAGCGTTGTCCTCGAACAGAGAGTTGATCCAGGCGGGGCCGTGGCCAGACTCTTTGTTGGTGGTGTACGGGCTGATAGAAGCGGTACCACCCCAGATAGAGGAGCAGCCGGTAGCGTTGGAGATGAACATCTTCTCGCCGAACAGCTGGGTGATCAGGCGGGCATAAGAGGTCTCGGCGCAGCCTGCGCAGGAGCCAGAGAACTCAAGCAGCGGCTGGTTGAACTGAGAACCCTTGACGGAAACCTCGGAAACAACACCGGGGACGTTGTCCTTCTTGCGGATGTTCTCGACGCAGTAGTCGAAAGCAGCCTGCTGAGCGGACTGGCTCTCCTGCGGCTTCATCTCGATGGCCTTGGTGGGGCAGACGGTGACGCACTCGCCGCAGCCCATGCAGTCCAGAGGAGAAACAGCCATGGTGAACTTGTACTCGCTTGCCTTGGGCTTGGTGTCGGCCAGCTTGGTGCTCTCGGGAGCGTTGGCGGCCTCATCAGCGGTCAGGCAGAACGGACGGATGGTAGCATGAGAGCAAACGAATGCACACTGGTTGCACTGGATGCACTTCTCAGCATCCCACTCGGGAACCATAACAGCGGTGCCGCGCTTCTCGTAAGCAGAAGCACCCTGCTCCCACTCGCCGTTGACGTTGCCCTCGAAGGCAGAAACAGGCAGGCTGTCGCCGTCCATACGGGCGATGGGCTCCATGACATCGCGGATCTGCTTGACCAGGGCGTCGGGTCCCTTCAGGGCCTTCGGAGCCGGATCAGCAGCGGGGTTGGACCAGGAGGCGGGGACCTCGACCTTATGGACAGCGTCCAGGCCGGCGTCGATAGCCTTCCAGTTCATCTGGACGACAGCGTCGCCCTTCTTGCCATAGCTCTTCTTAGCAGCGGCCTTCATGTACTCGACAGCATCGTCGATGGGCATGACGTCAGCCAGCTTGAAGAAGGCAGACTGCAGGATGGTATTGGTGCGCTTGCCCATACCGATCTCGATAGCCTTATCAATGGCGTTGATGGTGTACAGCTGAATGTTGTTGTCAGCAATGTACTTCTTATCAGCAGCGTTCAGATGCTCGTCCAGCTCCTCATCGGTCCACTGGCAGTTGATCATGAAGACGCCGCCCGGCTTGACATCCTGGACCATCTTCATGCCCATGTGGATGTAAGCGGGGTTGTGGCAAGCCACGAAGTCAGCCTGGTTGATGTAGTAGGGGCTGCGGATGGGCTTGTCGCCGAAACGCAGATGGCTGATGGTAACGCCACCGGTCTTCTTGGAGTCATACTGGAAGTAAGCCTGAATGTACTTGTCAGTATGGTCGCCGATGATCTTGGTGGAGTTCTTGTTAGCACCGACAGTACCGTCGCCGCCGAGACCCCAGAACTTGCACTCCTTGGTGCCGGGGGCGGAGGTGATGGGAGCGGGCTTGACCTCAGGCAGGCTGAGGTTGGTCACATCGTCGGTAATACCGATGGTGAAGCGGGGCTTCGGAGCGTCCTTCTCCAGCTCGGTGTAGATAGCGAAGACAGAGGACGGCGGGGTATCCTTGGAGCCCAGGCCGTAACGGCCGCCGGTCAGAACGACATCGTTCATGCCAGCCTCACGCAGGGTGGTGGCAACATCCAGGTACAGGGGCTCGCCCAGGGAGCCGGGCTCCTTGGTGCGGTCCAGAACAGCAATCTTCTTGACCGTCTTGGGCAGGACCTTCAGCAGAGCGGAAGAAACCCAGGGACGATACAGGCGGACCAGAACCAGGCCGACCTTCTCGCCCTTAGCGGTCAGGTAGTCAACAACTTCCTCTGCAACGTCGCAGATGGAACCCATGGCGATGATGACGCGGTCAGCATCCTCGGCGCCGTAGTAGTTGAACAGGTCGTAGTTGGTACCCAGCTTCTCGTTGATCTTGGCCATGTACTTCTCAACAACAGCGGGCAGGGCCTCGTAAGCGGGGTTGCAAGCCTCACGATGCTGGAAGAAGACGTCGCCGTTCTCGTGAGAACCGCGCATCTTGGGGTGTTCGGGGTTCAGGGCCTTAGCACGGAACTCCTCGACAGCCTCCATGTTGCACATTTCCTTCAGATCGGCGTAGTCCCACTTCTCGATCTTCTGGATCTCGTGAGAAGTACGGAAACCGTCGAAGAAGTTCACGAAGGGAACGTGACCCTCGATGGCAGACAGATGAGCCACGGGAGACAGGTCCATAACTTCCTGCGGGTTGCTCTCAGCCAGCATAGCGAAGCCGGTCTGACGAACAGCCATAACGTCGCTGTGGTCACCGAAGATGTTCAGGGACTGGGTAGCAACGGTACGGGCAGACACGTCGAAGACGCAGGGCAGCTGCTCGGCTGCGATCTTGTACATGTTGGGGATCATCAGCAGCAGGCCCTGAGAGGCGGTGAAGGTGGTGGTGATAGCACCAGTACCGAGAGAACCGTGCACGGCACCGGCAGCACCGGCCTCGGACTCCATTTCAACAACCTTGACCTGGTTGCCGAAGATGTTCTTCAGACCGGCAGCGCTCCACTGGTCAACCGTGTCGGCCATGGGGCTGGAGGGGGTGATGGGGTAGATGGCAGCCACATCGGTGAATGCATAAGCTACATGCGCCGCAGCGGTATTGCCGTCCATAGACTGTTTTGCTCTGGGCATTTTTCTTCCTCCGTTTTCATTAGAGTGTATTGCATTTCCGCGCGGGTGTCATGCCGCACGGGCCCACGTTTATCTGTCTGGCGGCCTGTAGTTTGCTCCGGGCGCACTGATAGATAAACGCTTTTGCATAGCTTTATTGTACCAAAAAACGCCCCCATTCGTAAAGGGGTTTTATTTAGAATATTGCACAGATTTTTTTGTTCGATGTGTACATTTTGACCATTTTCACCAAATGGCAGTTTTTTTACCCTTTTTGCAGGGACATTTTCTGGACTGTTATATTTTTATCAATCGTAAGTATGCTTATTTTTGAATGTCAATGACAGTTAACATAGACTCACCGACCTGAAACTGCACCCGGTAACCGCCAAAATCCATGGCATATACACGGTCCGGGTCATGCTGGTAGGCCGGGCGTGGATCGTTTTTCAGCACACCTAACAAAGCGGCCCGCTTATTTTCCGGCAGTTTGTCCAAAAGTGGCTGCGGGCACTGTACTTCCAGCGCGTAAGCAGCTGTCTGCTCGGTAAAGCCACCGCGGGCTTCGGGGTGGGCATCCACGTAAGGCAGGTAGGGCTTGATGTCAAAGATCGGCGTGCCGTCCAAAAGGTCGGCCCCTTTTACCAGAATGTCGCCGTTCTCGATGCCCGACAGCTCCACGCAGGAAAGACCCAGCGCATTGGGTCGGTAAGGGCTGCGGGTGGCAAACACACCGCGCCGGGCGTTTCCACCCAGCCGGGGCGGGCGCACGGTGGGCCGCCAGCTTTTGCCCGCGGCATACTCGGCCGCCACCGTCGAGAACTGCCAGATCAGCCACAGATGGCTGTAGCCTTCCAACCCCACCAGCGCGTTGGGGTCGCGATATTCCGGTTCAAACATGATGCGGGCGGTCAGCTCCGGCACCAGGCCGCTTTGCCGCGGGATGCCAAATTTATCGGTAAAGTCACTTTTTATATGAGCAATAGGACGGATGATAGTCTCCACGGTAACACTCTCCCCTCTTTTTCCTATTATTATATAAGAAACGGGTCCATATTTCAAATTTTTACATCTCGCTATCTTCCTATTTTTTACGTTTTATGGTAAAATAGACACATCTTACGAAAAGGGGGCGAATCTTTGGCACCCATCATACGAACCGAAAAACTGCGCAAAGTCTACGCTGTTGGAAAAGAGCGCGTTGTAGCGCTGAATGACGTAGACCTTGCGATCGAAAAAGGCGAATTTTGCTGCATCGTCGGCCAATCCGGCAGTGGTAAGTCCACCCTGCTGAACCAGCTGGCCGGGTTGGAAAAGCCCACCCGCGGCAAAGTTTTCATTGGCAAACACGAGATCAGCGCCATGAACGAAACCGAATTGGCGCAGTTCCGACAGCAGCATCTGGGGTTCATCTTCCAGAGCTACAACCTGCTGCCCACAATGACAGCCGCAGAAAATGTCGCATTACCGTTAATGTTTAAGGGTATCGACAAAAAGACCCGCCTAAAGCTGGCCCGCAAGGAACTGAAAAGCATGGGCCTGCTTGGCCGCGCCAACCACCTGCCCACTGAGATGAGCGGCGGCCAGCAGCAGCGTGTGGGCATCGCCCGTGCCTTTGTCAGCAATCCCAAAGTCATTTTTGCCGATGAACCTACCGGCAACCTGGACTCCAAAACCAGTAAGCAGGTATTGTACCGCATGCTGGAGCTGACCAAGAACCAGCAGGTCACTTTCGTCATGGTCACCCACGAGCCGGAACTGGCCGAATGTGCGGACCGGGTCGTGACCATTTTGGACGGTAAAGTCTGCTCCAACGTGGTGCAGGACGAGGCCACCAAAACCCGCAACCGTGAAGGACTGTTTGCCGACCTGCAGGGCGATATGTCCATCGGAGGCGACGCGGCAAAAGAAAAAAGTAACTGATATATGGAGGTTTTACCTTGAAACGCTTATTTTCTCTGTTGATGGTACTTACGCTGGCGGCAGCGCTCTGCCTGCCTGTCTGGGCGGACGACAGTAACCCTGATTCCGGCATCAACAACGGCGGCGATACTTCGACCGTGACCACAGACAACCAGGGCGTTTATGTCACCAGCTACACCGTGACCACCCCCGCAGGCGGCGAGATCACCACGCTAAACGTGGGCGATCAGGTCAACATCGTGCTGCAGGTGGTGGACCATTCCTCGGCCCGGTATGCCGTAAAGGCCGAAGACATTGTGGCCCGCATCAATTCTTCCATCTTTACTTACACCGGCACCGGCGAAATTGGTCAGCTGTTTGAAAGCAACGACGACCCTGACCAGACCCGCAAGGACCCACAGTACAATTATTACAGTTATGTGCTGTTGTTCCGCGATGTCATCTACAATGGCGGCGGCAATACCCTGCCCATCAACCTCAGCTATCTGGATACCAGCAAGCCGCTGCAGCAGTTCAGCGTAACGCTGGGCCAGTGCGTGGACAAAGACCAGGCTACCACACCGAACCTCATCGTCCGCACCTCCAATTATGGTGACGCCGTAACGGCGGGCACCGCCTTTACCCTCTCGCTGGGCCTGTACGCCACCGACGGCAACGAGGCACTGAACGACGTCATCGTCTCGCTGACCCTGCCGGAGAATATCTCGCTGGGCGGCGGCAGCCTGTCCAACTATGTGGGCAGCATGGCGGCCAAGTCGATGCAGAATATCACCTTCTCGGTGCTGCCTGCCGCCGGTTTTACCGGCACAGTGGCCGATATTACCGTAAACATGACCGGCACCGGCGCTATCTCCGGCAAGGCAGTCAGCTCCACCACCGCTATCTCGGTGCCTATCAGCCAGCCCGACCGCTTTGAAGTAGGCCAGCTGCAGTTAAGCTCCGAATCCATCATGGTGGGCGATACCGGCAGCGTGACCCTGAGCTACGTCAACAAAGGCAAAAACGCCATCGGCAACCTGGAAGCCCGCCTGACTGGCACCAACCTGGGCGGCGAAAACTACCAGTACCTGGGCAACCTGAATGCCGGCACCGAGGGCAGCGTCGACTTTGACATTACCCCCGACGCCGCCGGCAACATCTCCGGCGTTATTACCCTGAACTACGAGGATGCCAGCGGCAACCCGCGCACCATCAGCAAAAATTTTACCGCTACAGCGGAAGAAATGAACTACGATGATTACATGCCGGATTCCGATTCCAATATGGACGAACCCCAGCAGACCGGCATGCCGGTTTGGGGCTGGGTTCTGATCGTAGTCTGTGTGGGCGTTGTGGTGGCTGTTATCGTGGTCGTGGTGCTGCGCAAACGCAAGAAGGCCAAGGCCCTGGCTGCTTTGGATGAGGACAGCGATGAAGATATCTGATGAGATCAGTCTTTCGGCGCGAAATCTTTTACGCCGCAAAGGCCGTACCGCGCTGACGCTGGTGGGTGTCGTGATTGGCACCTGCATGGTTGTGCTGATGATTTCCCTGGGAATTGCCCAGAACCAGGCCAACGACGAGATGATCCAGAGCTGGGGCGACCTGACCCAGATTGAAATTTACGGTGGCGGCATTTCTGTCGGCAGTGACGGCAAAGCAATCAAGCTGGACGATGCCGCGCTGACGCAGATCCGTGAGCTGAACAACGTGCTGGCGGCCACCCCGTTTACCAACCCTTACAATTTGCAGGGCACGATCTCAGCCGGGCGCAATGGCAGGTATGTATCGGACATTGGCAACATTACAGCGCTGGATCCTGTGGCTCTGGAGCCGATGGGCTTTGCGCTGGAATCCGGCCGGTGGCTGGACACGACCGTCATCAATGCGCAATCCAAAAAAATTCCGGTCCTGGTCTGTGAGTACACCGGCTACAATTTTTACGACAGCCGCCGCAGCGATAACAGCCCCAAGCGTTACCGCTGGCAGGGCCAGACCGATGCCAACGGCAACGAGTTGCCGCCATTTGTGGACGTCGACAAGGACAAAATGACCTTGACCATCACCAACGGCGACAACACCAACCCCAATACCCAGACCTGGGAATTGGAAGTGGTGGGCAAGCTGCAGCAGGATGCCTCCAAGGGTTGGTGGACCCAAAGCGGCATTATCATGAGCATGCAGAACCTGAAAGTGATCGAGGCTGCCTACAACAAGATGGCCAAGATCAAGGACACCAATTCTTCCTACGATCAGGTTTACGTCAAGGTCGACGACCTGAAAAATGTGGGCGATGTGGAAGAAGCCATCCATGACCTGGGCTTTCAGAGCACCTGGTCCTCGAACCAGCAGCGGGAGGACATGCAAAAGCAAGTCTTCCGCAGCCAGATGATTTTTGGCGGTGTAGCGTCTGTTTCCCTGCTGGTGGCGGCCATCAACATCATCAATACCATGACGATGGCGATTTACGAACGCACCCGGGAAATTGGCGTTATGAAGGTTCTTGGCTGTGAGATCAATAACATCCGCACAATGTTCCTGATGGAAAGTTCCTGCATTGGGTTTATTGGCGGCGTGCTGGGCGTGCTTATCAGCCTGCTGGTCAGTTTCATTTTGAACAACCTGACCACGATCATGGCATCCTTTGGCCAGTACGTAGACCTGTCCGGCATCATGGGCGGGTATGGGGCATCCAGTTCGACCATCTCCATCATCCCACCCTGGCTGATGCTGGGTGCCCTGGTGTTTGCGACTTTGATTGGCCTTGTCTCCGGCATCCTGCCTGCCAACAAAGCCGTAAAAATCAGTGCCCTGGAGGCCATCCGCCACGACTAACCTACTTTCTTTGGAAAAGAAAGTAGGCAAAGAAACTTTAATCATATATCACGTGAACGGGTTGCAAACTTTTACAGAAATATAAAAAGGACGATGCAGATTTCATCTCTGCATCGTCCTTTTTTGTGATTCTATTGAAAGTTTCTTTGGTTACTTTCTTTTCAAAGAAAGTAACCAAACCCTCGTTTATTCCTCGTCGCTCGGTGCGCTCTCCTCGGCGGCTTCCTGGGCGAGTTCTTCGGCTTCGATGGCGGCCAGTTCCTCGGGGGTCGGGTCGGTTTCGCCCTCGTTGTCGATTTGGACGGTCTCGGCCTCGTTGTCGCGGTCCACGCGGGCTACAACGGCTACCTTGTCACCCTCAGCCAGGCGCATGACACGCACACCACTGCCGTAACGGCTCTGAGTGTTGATGTCAGCTGCATGGATGCGGATGAGGATTCCATTCTGGCTGATCAAAATCAGGTCGTCTGTATCGTCCACGATCTTGATGCCGGCCACGCCGCCGTTGTTGTAGTTACGGATACCCAAACCACCGCGGTTGGTGATGCGGTAATCATCAATGCGGCTGCGGCGTCCCTTGCCTTCTTCGGTAATGGTCAGCACGCTGGCACCTGGGCGGCATACACCGGCTCCAATGACATAGTCTCCCTCTCGCAGCTTGATGACGCGCACACCGTGGCCGGTACGGCCCATAGCGCGGGCGCCGCTCTCGGTAAAGTGGATGGCGGCACCATCGTGGGTGGCAACGATGATCTCATCGTTGCCCTTGGTCAGGTGGCTCCAGACCAGGCTGTCGCCCTCGTTCAGGGCAATGGCGATCAGACCCGCTTTGCGAATGTTACGGAACTGGGACAGCGGCGTGCGCTTAATGAGGCCCATCTTAGTGACCATCGTGGCGTAGGTGTTGTCCTCGTCCACATCGGCGGCCTGCTGCAGCATCAGGGTGACTTTTTCGCCCTCCTGCAATTGCAGCAGGTTGACGATGTGGGTGCCCTTGGCAGTGCGGCTGCCCTCTGGTACCTGGTACCCCTTCAGGCGGTAGACGCGGCCCTGGTCGGTCATGAACAGCATATAATCGTGCGTAGAACCGACAAAAAGTTCCTCAGTAAAGTCGTCGTCCTTTTGGGTCATGCCCTGCACGCCGCGGCCGCCGCGGTTCTGTGCCTGGTAGGTGTCCAGCGTGGTGCGCTTGATATAACCCTCGTGGGTCAGCGTGAAGACGCAGGTCTCCTCGGGGATAAGGTCCTCGATGTCGACCTCACCGGAAACAGCCTCGATGGAGGTGCGGCGCTCGTCGCCGTACTTGTCGGCCAGGGTGGTCAGGTCGGTTTTGACGATGTTCTTCACGTGCTCGTCGTTGGCAAGGATGTCCTCATAATCGGCGATGGCGGTGCGCAGTTCACCCAATTCCTGCTCGATTTTGAGGATTTCCAGGCCAGCCAGACGGCCCAACTGCAGCTTGACGATGGCATCCGCCTGCAGTTCGTCAAAGCCGAAGTTATCCATCACAGCCTGACGGGCCTCGGCAAAGCCGCCCTTGCAGGCGCGGATGGTAGCGATGATTTCATCGACGATGTCGACGGCCTTATGCAGACCTTCCAGGATATGCTCGCGCTCCTTGGCCTTCTTCAAATCAAAGGCGGTGCGGCGGCGGATGACCTGCATTTGGAACTCAATATAGCGTTCCATCATGGTTTTCAGGCTCATAATCTTGGGCACGCCGTCATCCAACGCCAGCATAATGACACCTACGGTGTCCTGCAGCTGGGTGTAACGGTACAGCTGGTTCAGCACGACCTGGGGGTTGGCATCCTTCTTGATCTCGATGACGATTTTCATGCCGGTACGGCTGGAAGATTCATCGTTCAGGTCGCTGATGCCCTCGATGCGCTTATCCTTCACGAGGTCCGCGATGGATTCGATCAGGCGGGTCTTGTTGACCATGTACGGGATCTCGTTGATGAGGATCTCGTAGCGGCCGTTTTTCTTTTCGATGATTTCGGCACGGCCGCGCAGCGTTATTTTTCCGCGGCCGGTGGCGTAAGCGGCACGGATGCCGGAGCGGCCCATGATGATGCCGCCAGTGGGGAAATCGGGGCCTTTGACGTACTCCATCAGGCCCGCCAGGTCGATTTCCGGGTCATCGATGAGGGCGACCATACCGTTGACGATCTCGCGCAGGTTATGGGGCGGAATATTGGTAGCCATGCCGACCGCGATGCCCTGGCTGCCGTTGACCAACAGGTTTGGAAAGCGGCTGGGCAGGACGTGGGGTTCCTTTTTGGTCTCATCAAAGTTGGGGTCCCAATCGATGGTATCCTTGTCAATATCCGTCAGCATCTCGCAGGCCATTTTGGACATGCGGGCCTCAGTATAACGGTAAGCAGCCGGGGGGTCACCGTCCACAGAACCGAAGTTACCTTGGCCATCGACCAGCGGGTAACGCAGGCTGAAATCCTGGGCCAGACGGACCATAGCGTCGTAGACGGAGGCGTCGCCGTGGGGATGGTAGGAACCCAGCACAGCACCAACGGTATCGGCGGATTTGCGGTATGGATGCTGCGGATCATTGCCGCGCTCGTGCATCGTGTACAGGATACGGCGATGCACGGGTTTCAGGCCATCGCGCACATCAGGCAATGCGCGCGCAACGATAACAGACATCGAGTAGTCCAAAAAGGCCGTCTCGATCTCCTGTTTTACATCGCGCACAATGACCTTGGTGCCGGACCCCGGCACCATGATGATATTTTCTTCCATTCTATCACCTTAAATATCTAATCTATCTCTCTAGAACCACTTTACGGCGGGAAAATTAAAATTTTCTTGCCTACTTTCTTTTCAAAGAAAGTAGGTTACACATCAAGATTCGCGTACTTGGCGTTTTTCTCGATGAACTGGCGACGGGGTTCGACCTGCTCACCCATCAGGATGCTGAAAGCTTCGTCGGCACGCTCAGCATCCTCGATCTTGATCTGCACGATGACGCGGTTATCCGGGTTCATGGTGGTCTCCCACAGCTGGTCGGGGTTCATCTCGCCCAAGCCTTTGTAGCGGTTGACCTTGGCGCCGGGCATTTCGGCGCTCAAAATCTTCATTTCATCGTCATTATAGGCATACTTGACGGTCTGGCCTTTCTGCAGCTTGAACAGCGGCGGCTGAGCCACGTAGACGTAACCGTTATCGATCAGCGGCCGCATATAACGGAAGAAGAAGGTCAGCATCAGGGTGCAGATATGGGAGCCGTCAACATCGGCATCGGCCATAATAAAGATTTTATGGTAGCGCACCTTGGAAATATCAAATTCATCGCCGATACCGGTGCCCAGAGCCGTGACCACGGGCATCAGCTTATCGTTGCCGTAAATACGGTCGGCGCGGGCTTTTTCGACGTTCAGCATCTTGCCCCAAAGCGGCAGGATGGCCTGAATGTTGGAGTCTCGGCCCATCTTGGCCGAGCCTCCTGCAGAATCGCCCTCCACAATGAAGAGTTCGGTCTTGCTGGGATCTTTTTCATGACAGTCGGCCAACTTGCCGGGCATGCGGTTGGATTCCAGCGCGCTCTTGCGGCGGACCAGTTCACGGGCCTTTTTGGCGGCGGCACGGGCACGGGCTGCCTGGGTGGCCTTTTCCAGAATTGCCTTGGCAACGGCGGGGTTTTCCTCAAAGTACTCGGTCAGGGCCTTGTAGACCACATTGCTGACCAGGCCCTTGATGAAGGTATTGCCCAGCTTGGCCTTGGTCTGGCCCTCGAACTGAGCCTCCTGCAGCTTGACACTGATGATGGCAATGATGCCCTCGCGGGCATCGGGGCCGGAAAGATTCTCGTCCTTATCTTTCAGGATGCCTTTAGCGCGGCCGTACTCGTTCAGCACACGGGTCAGGGCCAGCTTAAAGCCTTCCTCGTGGGTGCCGCCCTCAGGCGTATGCACATTATTGGCAAAACTGAGCAGCAGTTCATTATAGCTGTTATCGTAATACTGCAAAGCCACCTCGGCCACGGCGCCCTGGCCCTCGCCCTTCATATACATGACCTGCGGGGTCAGCGGGGTGAGGTCGCGGCGCTCGCACAGGTAGCTGACGAAGGAACGGATGCCGCCCTCGTAGCACATGGTCTCGGTGCGGAGCTCGTTTTCTTCGCTCTTTTCCTCCTGTGGGCGGTCACTCTCGGGACGCTCATCTGTCAGGGTGATGCGGACACCGGCGTTCAGGAAGGCTTCTTCCCGCAGGCGCTTGAGCAGCGTTTCGTAACGATACAGCGTTGTTTCCTGGAACATTTCCGGGTCCGGCTTGAAGGTGACCGTAGTACCGGTGGAGGCTGCCGCGCCGATCTTTTTCAGATCACCATCGGGTTTGCCGCGCTTGAAGCTCTGCTCATACTCGGCACCATCGCGGCGGACGCGGACGGTCAGCCACTCAGACAGTGCATTAACGACCGACGCACCGACGCCGTGCAGACCGCCAGCTACCTTGTAGCCGGAATCCTCGCCGCCGAACTTACCGCCGGCGTGCAGCACGGTATATACGACTGTGACGGCTGGGATGCCCAGCTTGGGCTGGATGTCCACGGGGATGCCGCGGCCGTTATCGGAAACTTCGATGATATTACCGGGTTTGATCGTTACTTCGATATGGGTGCAGTACCCAGCCAGGGCTTCGTCGATGGCGTTATCGACGATCTCGTAGACCAGGTGATGCAGGCCGGAAGGGCCGGTAGAACCGATATACATGCCGGGGCGCTTGCGCACAGCCTCCAGGCCCTCCAGGACCTGGATCTGCGCACCGCCGTAGGCATGGTCTGTGGCCGTTTCGCGGTTGGTTTCGGTGATGATTTCTTCTGCCATGAAATGATAGCCTCCTGTTGTGGTGGGTATCTGCTGTTGCTTCCCTCTTATGGAAGCAGTTTTATTTTAATTCGGCCTTTTCTGCCCGCTTTTTTAAGGCTACGGGCGAAAGCTGGCTGATGTAGATGGTCTCATCGGGGAAATCGGTGACGAGGAAGCTTTTTGGCAGGCTGCCGGGGGCACACAGGTCCACCACGGCACCGTTATCCTCGGCACTTCTGAAATATTCTTCTGTCCGGCGGGAGGCCCCGGCTGTGTCCAGATCAAACACACCGATGACATCCCGGGTATTCAAAACAAAGTCCTGCCCTGCATGGAAATACATGCCCTGCTCCCCTTTTATTCGGTCACGGTGCCTGCTTTCACCATCACAATTTTACCATTGGTACGTGCAAATGCGGCAGTATCGCAGGTGGTCACGATGGTCTGGTGCTCACCCATACGGGTCAGCAGGTAGGTCTGGCGTTCATCGTCCAGCTCGCTGAGCACATCGTCCAGCAGCAGCACCGGGTGTTCGCCAAAAAGGCTGCCGACCACGCTGGCCTCGGCCAGTTTCATGGCCAATACGCAGCTGCGCTGCTGGCCCTGGCTGCCAAACACGCGGGCAGGCTGGTCATCCAGTTTGATTTCCAGATCTTCGCGGTGTGGTCCCGCCAAACAGAACCCGGCGCGCAGCTCTGCGTTTTTGACCGATTCCAATTTTTCCGCCAGCGCGTCTGCGGTGGTGTTATTGGCACACAACTGGTAATTCAGCTGCAGCACTTCGGCATCGTGGGAGATCTCGCTGTAATTCTTGGCGGCAATGGGGGCCAACTCCGCAATAAATTTGCGGCGGTGCTCCATGATCTGCCCACCGTACTGGGCAAGCTGCTCATTATAAGCATCCAGCAGCAGCGAGGCATTGGGCGTTATTTCGTAGCTTTTCAGCAGCGCATTTTTCTGCGCCACAAGCCTTGTGTAGCGCCGCAGCGCCACCAGATAGGACCGGTACACCTGGCACAGCGCAGAATCCAGGAACCGCCGCCGGCCTTCCGGTCCGCCTTTGACCAAACTGAGCAGGTCCGGCTCAAACACAACGGCCTGGAAGTTCCCGGCTAAGGCAGCTGCGCGGCCCTGATCCACACCGTTCAGTTTCGCGGTGCGGCCCGGCCGTTGGCTGCCTTTACTGCCCACCGTTAAACGGATAGTTTTGGCGCAATCCTCGGTCTCAAACGCACCCTCGATCACCGAAAAGTCGCATCCGCGGCGGATGAGCTCGGCATCTTTGGACCCGCGGAAGCTTTTGCCGCCGGTCAGCAGCCAGACGGCCTCCAGCAAATTGGTCTTTCCCTGGCCGTTGGGGCCGCACAAAACCGTAAGGTGAGGGTCAGGTGTCAGCTCGGCGTATTTGATATTGCGGTGGTCGGTCAGGGTCAGGTGGTTCAGGCGCATTACGCGCCCTCCGCGACCTGCACGGTCTGGCCTTCCAGCTCCACCGTGTCACCGGCGCGACACTTTTTGCCGCGCATCGTGCAGACCTCGCCATTGACCTTGACCGCGCCGCCCTGGATCAGCTCCTTGGCTTCGCCGCCGGTCTCGCACAGGCCTGCAAATTTCAGCAGGGCATCCAGCTTGATAAACTCCGTGTTGATACGAATTTTTTCCATACGTTAGCCTTCATTCTTAAAGCGAACCGGCAGGACCAGGTAGATGAAGTCCTTGCCGTTTTCCGGCAAAATCTTGACGGGACTCAAGGGTCCGTTGATCTCCAGTACCATCTTCTCGCACTTGGAGTAGCGCAGGGCGTCCAGCAGGTAGCGGTTATTAAAACCGATCTCCACGGGGTCGCCGGTCATCTCCACGGGGGCAAACTCGTCCACGACCTTGCCCAGCGGGGTCTGGCAGCGCACGGTGATTTTATTCTCGGTAAAACTGATGCGCAGCGGATTCTTCAGCCGCTCGGTGATGATCAGCGAAGCGCGCTCAATCGTATCGATAAAGGTCTTGCAATCAACGGTGATACGTGTTTTCTTATCCTTCGGGATAACGCTCTCGTAGTTCAGGAAGTCACCCTCGATCAGGCGGCTCATAATGGTGTAGCCATTGGTGGTGAACACGACATAACGGCGGTTGGCATCGATCTTCACGTCCTCGTCGGCGCCGCCCATGATTTTGAGCAGTTCCTGCAGCGTTTTGCTGGGGATGATGATGCGGATGTCGCGGGTGCACTCGACGTCGCGCTGGATAATGGCAAGGCGGTAGCCGTCCAGAGCCACGACCGTCAGGCTGCCCGGTTCAATGACGAACAGTTCGCCGGTGTGGGCTGGTTTTTTGTCGTCCTGGCTGACGGCATAAATGGTCTTTTCGATCATTTCGCGGATGACGCCGCATTTCATTGTCATGGTATTATCGGCGCCGGTCACGGGCAGGCTGGGGTAGTCGCTAGCGTTCAGGGCAGGAATTTCAAATTCTGCCACACCACCGCTGATTTTTGCCTGACCTTCGTCGTTCAGCTCAATGCGGACATTGCCGGCGGGCATGCGGCTGACCATTGATCCCAGCAGCTTGGCATCCAGTACGGTCTCGCCGGGAACCAGCACGTTGCACTCAATGGTAGTGGTGATGCCCATCTCCATATCGTAACCAGTCAAAGTTAAATTAAATCCTTCGGCTTTCATATAGATGCCTTCCAGTACGGGGATGGCGGCGCGGTTGGTGATGGCGCGGCTGACACCCTCAATGGCGGAGGCGAGCATGGATTTTTCGCATTCAAATTTCATAATTGATTCCTTTCTCCTTACTTTCTTTGAAAAGAAAGTAAGCAAAGAAACTTTAAATGAGTCCTCTTGAGAGGGGAATTTTTGATTTAGTTACATTTTTCCACAAAAGGGTCGGCAGTTTGTTTGCAATTTTGCCGTTCAGTTTGCAAAAGTAGAGAATAAACTAGAATCTTTTATCGTAGTAGTAGTAGGGGGTGTGAAAACTGTGGAAAAATGGCGCGTTCATTATCACTGCGCGGAAAATAAGCGTTGGATTTTCCAGATTTCGCCGTGAAATCTTTTGTGGAAAACTGGGAAAACTCAACTTTTCCACACGACTCTTGGAAAACCCGTTGTTAATAACTAAAAACTTTGTGGAAAGATTTGTTGTTCTTTCTTTGTAAAGAAAGAACCAAAGAAACTCCCGTAAAATCAGGTACGTACGTTTTTCATGATGTCGCTGCACATTTCTTTCAGGTGCTGGTCGCGGGAGATATTTTCCTCCATCGTTTTAATAGAATACACAACGGTGGAATGATCGCGCTGGAATTCCTGGCCGATGGCCTCCATGCTCATGCCGGTGACTTCGCGGATGATATACATGGTCATCTGCCGTGCGGCGCTCACATTTGCGTTGCGCTTTTTCCCGCGGATATCCGCAGGCAGCACATTGTAAGTGCGGGCGACCTCATTCAGGATCTTTTCGATCGTGACCGGGATCGGCTGGCTGTCGTTCAGGGTATCCTTGATGGCTGTGGTCGTCACACCGATACAGGGAGCAATGCCTTCCAGCATGTAATAGGCATTCAGTTTTTTCACGGCGCCTTCCAGCTGGCGGATGTTCTGCTTCAAATGGTTGGCGATGTACTCCGCAACATCGTTGGGCAGGTCCAGGTTGAGAAGTTCCGCCTTGCGCTTGACGATGGCAACGCGTGTCTCAAAATCCGGCGGCTGGATGTCGGCTGTCAAGCCCCACTCGAACCTGGTGCGCAGACGCTCCTCCAGGCTCTTGATCTCCTTTGCCGGGCGATCGGACGCGATAACGATCTGACGACCGTCGTTGTGCAGGGTGTTGAAAGTGTGGAAAAACTCTTCCTGCGTACTTTCCTTGCCGGCCAGGAACTGGATGTCGTCGATCAGCAGTACGTCCGCCTTGCGGTACTTGTCCCGGAACTGCTCCGTGGTGGCCGTCTTGACGGCGGTGATGATCTCATTGGTGAACATTTCACAGTCCACATACACAATGTTGAAATCCGGGTGGTTCTTTTTGATCTCCACCTGGATCGCGTTCAGCAAGTGGGTCTTGCCCAGGCCGGATGGCCCGTAGATGAACAGCGGGTTGTACGCGCCGGACGGGTTGGCCGCAACCGCCTGCGCCGCCGCATAGGCAAACTGGTTCGATGGACCCTTGATGAAGTTTTCAAAGGTGAAATCATACCGGCCGCTGGGCAGGGATTTTTCGTCCAGCCTGGGTTTCTTCTCTTTTCCTTCCTCGTCGCCGCCCTCTTTCGGGGTGACAAATTTCAGGTCAACATCAAAGCCAAGTACCGATTTGAAGGCATCCTTCAACGTAGTTGCATAGCGGTCCGACACAATGCTTAAAATAAACGCATTGCGGATCTCCAGTGTGATAGTGTTGGAATTTTCAAAGCTGACCGCCTTGATGTCGCTGATATAATATTGATAGGTCGCCTCGGAAGTATGTTCACGGCAATACTGCTTGGCCGCGTTCAATACGTCGTTGATGGAATCCATGGATCTCGATACTCCCCACTTCCTGTTAAAAATCGCCCCTTTCAACAGGGCGCAAAAATACCACATACAGTATACCACAAAACAGCACCCAAAACAACAGTCCCTTTATATAAAGGTAGAAATTTTTTAAAAATTCCAAGCTCTGAACCGAGTTTTCAACAGATAGTGGAAAAACCATGGTGGAAAACTGCACGGCCGCCCTTAAAATAAAAATCACGCGCAGACGAGAGAGGCAAGGCCGGCGTGTGACTATGTGGGAAAAAACCGGCTGTACACTACATCTTGTAGACCAACAAAAAATCCGCAATAACTTAGCGTTTCTGCGAAAAAATATCCCGAAAAGTATTGACAAAACCTATATACATCGCGTATAATCTAAGTCTGCAAGGCTGCCCCAGTGTAGGGCAATAGCCTGGACTAGCCCCATACTGGGAATTTCAACAGGAGGAATGAAAAATGAAGCGTACTTTCCAGCCCAAGAAGCGTCAGCGCAGCCGCGTCCACGGTTTCCTGAACCGCATGGCTACCAAGAACGGCCGCAAGGTCATTGCTCGCCGCCGTGCTAAGGGTCGCAAGAGCCTGACTGTCTGATCTTTGGTATAACAATGAAGTAAAGGGTTGCTGATGGAACATCAGCAGCCCTTTTTTCAAAAAAGGATTTTTACCATGCGTTATCGCACTTTAAATAAAAACTGGCATTTCAATCGGGTATACAGCCGCGGCAAAAGCTACGTGCACCCCCATGTGGTGCTGTACGTGGCAAAAAACCGACTGGGCTATACCCGCATCGGCCTGACGGCTACCAAGAAAGTAGGTCACGCTGTACAGCGCAACCGTGCCCGCCGCGTAATGCGGGCAGCACTTTGCGAACATCTCTCGCAAAATATCGGCGGATATGATATAATACTGGTAGCGCGCGGCCAGACGCCGAAGCTCAAGAGTACCCAGCTGAGCAGAACACTGGGTAAACTCTTTGCAAAAGCCGGTCTGCCGGACCTGGCTGCTCCCCAGACGCCCCCGCAATGACCCAGCTGCTGATCGCCCTGCTGAAGGGGTACAAAAAGTACATCAGCCCGCATCTGGGGCATCATTGCCGCTTTGTGCCCACCTGCAGCGAGTATGCCATGCAGGCGCTGGCCGTGCATGGCTTTTTTAAGGGGACACTTTTAACGGTCTGGCGGTTATTGAGGTGCCAGCCGTTGGCAAAATTCGGGTACGACCCGGTGCCGGAAAAAGGAAAATGGGTGAACCCCAACCGGAACCTGACCCGCTCCAAATAGCCTCTCATGTCTTTGCTCTGCGTGGCAGAGACCTACATAAAAAATAAAAAGGTCCCGGGCGCAGACGGGGCAGAATGGATAGAGTATGAACTTTATGTACTTCCTGGCCATCCTGATTGGCCCGCTGATGAAGGTGCTGTACAGCTTCATCGGCAACTACGCAGTGACGATCATCGTCGCCACCATCATCATGAAGCTGCTGCTTTTCCCGCTGGCAATCCACCAGCAGAAATCCACGGCTAAGATGTCGGTATTCCAGCCCCTGATCAACGAGATCCAGCAAAAATACAAAAACGACCCTCAGAAACAGCAGGAGGAGCTGATGAAGCTCCAGCAGGAGCATGGCTATAACCCCATGGGCGGCTGCCTGCCCATGCTGCTGACTTTCCTGGTTCTGTTCGGCTTCCTGGGCGTTGTGTATTACCCTGTCCATTACATCTTCGGCGTGGATAATGCTTCTATCAAGGCTGCCTGCGAGGCAATTGGCCTTGTAACCACTAACACCTCCACCATGCAGACGGCCCTGATTCAGGCCATCCACAACGGTGCATCCATTGATGCGTCCATCATTCCGGCTGCCACGGTTGCCGAGATTGCCAACTTCAACACCACCTTCTTCGGCCTGGATATCTGCGACATCGCAGGCTTTGCCCTGACCCCGCTGGCCATCTTCCCGGCCATCGCTACCGTTACCATGTTCCTGAGCTACTTCATCACCCAAAAGCTCTCCGGCATGGAAGCCCAGATGCAGGGCAGTATGAAAATCATGATGCTGGTCTGCAACCTGATGTTCGTTACCTTCTGCTTTAACGCCCCCATCGGCTTCTCCTTCTACTACAGTGTTTCCAACATCTGGCAGATTGGCCAGAGCTTTGTGACCTATAAGATCTACAGCCCCGAAAAGTTCAAGAAGCAGTATGAGGAAGAACTGGCCGCCAAGCGTGCCGAGAAAAAGAAGAAGCGCAGCGTGACCGTGGAAGAAAACGGCCAGACCGTTACCAAAGAAGTCAGCCTGGCAGACGCCAACAAGCTGCGCCTGGAGCTGGCACGCAAGCGCGAAGCTGAACTGCATAAGGATGAACGGACCACCCCGTTGAATAAAGAACAATAATAAGAGGAGGCAACAAAGATGCGCAGCATTGAAATGAGCGCCAAGACCGTAGAAGCCGCGGTACAGGCTGCCTGCGAGGCCCTGGGCGTAGACCGCGATGACATCAACGTAAGCTACGAAGTGCTGGAATTCCCTGCCCGTAAACTGTTCAAGACCATCCCCGCAAAAGTTCTGGTAAAGGTCGAGGAGCCGGAAGTAGAGGAAGTGAAGCCCGTGGAGGATGCCCCCGCTCCCGTCGAAGCTCCCGCCGTCCCCGCAGAGGAAGCTGCCCCGGCTGTTGAGCCTGCCGCTGAAGAGTCTGCCGAGGCCCCGGTTGAGGAAGACGCTTCTGCCGATGAGGAAGTTTCCCTGGATATTGCTGCTGACCCGCGCCTGCAGGCCGCTGTTGATTACCTGACCCCCATTTTTAAGCTGATGGGCGTGGAGGAATTCAGCTTTACCGCCGTCAAGAAGGGCGAAGCCACAATCCTGCGCGTGATCGGCGAGCACATGGGTGCTCTGATCGGCCGCCGCGGCGAGACGATGGAGAGCCTGTCCTACCTGGCCAGCCTGGTCATCAACCGCATGGAAGGCCCCTACGTAAAGCTGGGCCTGGACGTGGGCGGTTACCGCAACAAGCGCGAGGATGATCTTTCTGCCCTGGCAAAGCGCATTGCCGACCGCGTGATCCGTACCGGCTGCTACTACGAGATGGAGCCGATGAATCCCTACGAGCGCCACATCATCCACACCGCTATCGCGGACATTGAGGGTGTTCGCAGCGAGAGCAAGGGCGAAGGACCTACCCGCCACATCGTGATCTACTCCACCGATCCCAACGCATCCAACCTGCCGGATCGTGACAACGCCCGCAACACCCGTGGTCCCCGCCGCGATGGCAGCCGTGGCCCGCGTCGTGATGGTCGTGGTCCCCGCCGTGACGGCGGCCGCGGTCCCCGCATCGGCGGCCCGCATCGCGATGGTCGTGGTCCCCGCCGTGATGGCGGCCGCCCCTACGGCGGCCACCGTTCCAATGTGCCGGGCCGTGAGTTTGCGGATCGTCCCCGCGACCCCAATGCTCAGCCCATGGCCCCCAAGACCACGGAGCGCATCCACGACGGCGACGATTTCGCCTTCGGCAAGATCGAGTTTTAACCTACTTTTCTTTCAAGAAAAGTAGGAAAAAGAACTTTTAATTATCCTAAATAAAAAGAGGGAGGCACCGGTAACACGGCGTCTCCCTTTTTGTGTAGAATCTTACGGTTTGATTGCAGGGGCCGATGTTCGTCATCGGCCCGCAAACAAGCAATCCCAAAAGTTTTAAACAAGTCTGTGGAAAACATGAAACTATACGAAATCTAAAATCGAAATCCCTGTTGGATGCTTTGGTATCCGTCTGGGAAGATTCCGTCTGCACGACCCATCATTTCCTTTCGGATGCGGAGATCCTCAAAATCAAAACCTACATCCCTCAGGTCGTTGCCCACCACGTAGATGCACACTTTCTGCACGGGCTGCTTGTGCTTAACATGCAACACCGGCTGGCCGCAGAGCGTCTGCGTTTCAAAGGTAAGATTCGGATCCTGCGCACCGGGATCTTCGGCACCGCGGAAGCCGTTTTGAATGTCTCCAGCAGTTTGCCGTAGGGCTGTGCCATGATCTTTTGGAAATGGATGATCCGTGTCGCTTTTTTCAGAATTGCATATTTTGCAGACATCCAAACCCATCCCTGTAAAATTAGAAATAACTAACTTATAATAAATGCACCTTCCCGGCAATTGCCCACCACAGGTGCATTTTCAGTATAGGAAAGGAATGGTCAGTTTTCAACAAGCTGTTGAAAATCACTCAGCAGTCGGCGTAGTTATATAATCCTCGGCACGGCGGACAGCCTGCACCTTGTGTAGGAAAGCAGCCAGGTCGGCGTTGTACTTGCGGGCGATTTCCAAGGTGTTTTATTTGCCCCTGTTGTGTGGATCAACTCGCTTTTTGTTGGTGACATAAGAGCTTAGCTTTTTATTTTTCAAAAAACCGCAGAAAAAAGGTAGGAAAAAGAAAAAATTCGTGGTATGATAAAGTGTTAGAAACTTTACTTCACGGAGGTATCGCAGTGGATCGCTTACAGCAGACAATCTGTGCACTGGCAACGCCCCCCGGCACCGGCGGCATTGCCGTGGTGCGGGTATCAGGGCCGGACGCCTACCCCATTGTGGAAAAGATCTTCGTCCCGCTCCACATGGGACGCAAGGTGGCCGAGGCCAAGGGCTACACCGCCATGCTGGGCCACTACCTGCTGCACGGGCAGGAAATGGACGAGACGATCGCTCTCTTCTTCCGCGCCCCCCACTCCTATACCGGCGAGGATGTCATCGAGCTTTCGGTCCACGGAGGTACCGCTATGGCGGACGGCTTGCTGGAAGCCCTTATTACCGCGGGCACAGCCCCGGCAGGACCGGGTGAGTTCACCCGCCGCGCGCTGGAGCATGGCCGCATGTCGTTGACCCAGGCCGAGGCCGTGATGGAAGTCATCGCCGCCAACGGCCGCCAGGGCGCCGCGCTGGCCAAGTCGGCCCTGGATGGGCGGCTGGCAAAACGCATCGGCGCCATCCAGACTGTGCTGCAAAGCCTGAACGCCCACCTGACCGCCTGGATCGACTACCCCGAGGAGGACGTGCCGGAACTTTCCGATGAGCATCTGCTGAAAACATTAGGCGGCCAGAAAGCTGAGCTGGACAGCCTGATCCGTGGTTATGGTGCCGGTGCGGTGCTGCGCCGGGGCGTGGATTGTGTGCTGCTGGGCCGCCCCAACGTGGGCAAAAGTACGCTGCTGAACCTGATGGCCGGTTTTGACCGGGCCATTGTAACGCCGGTGGCAGGTACTACCCGCGATATTGTGGAGCAGGCCGTCCAGCTGGGCGAGATCCGGCTGAACCTGTTTGATACTGCCGGTGTGCGGGACGTGGGCGCCGACGGCGATGCCATCGAAGCCGAGGGCATCCGCCGCAGCTGGAAAAAGCTGGACGAAGCCGGGCTGGTGCTGGCCGTGTTCGATGCCGCCCAGCCACTGACCGACGCCGATTTAGAAATTGCCCACCGTTGCCAGAATCGCCCTGCGTTGGCAATTTTGAACAAAGAGGATCTGGCCAATTCCACAGAGAACGCGGCCCAGACCTTGCAGCCCTATTTTAAAAAGGTCATCACCCTCTGCGCCAAAGAGGCTGACAGTTTGCAACCCTTGACCGATGCCGTGGCCGAACTGCTGGGCACAGCCCAGCTGGACCCCGGAGCAGCGCAGTTGTGCAATGCCCGCCAGCTGGCGGCCGCCACCCGTGCGCGGGATGCCATTGCCGAAGCGATGAAGGCCCGGCAGGCAGGCTTTGGGCTGGACGCTACCGGTATCTGCCTGACCGATGCGTTGCAGGCCCTGTGCGATCTGACCGGCGAGGATGCCAGCGACGCGACCATAGAGGAAGTATTTGAGACGTTTTGTGTGGGTAAATGATAGAGGAAAAAACGTATGGATAAACTGGGAAGTTATGATGTGGTCGTGATCGGTGCCGGGCATGCGGGCATCGAGGCTGCCCACGCGGCAGCGACACTGGGGGCCAGGACCGCAGTGTTCACCCTGTCGCTGGATTTTATCGGCAACATGCCCTGCAACCCGTCCATCGGAGGTACCGCCAAGGGGCATCTAGTGCGGGAAGTGGACGCCCTGGGCGGTCTGATGGGCATTGCCGCCGACGCCACCTTTTTGCAGAGCCGCATGCTGAACCGGGGCAAGGGCCCTGCCGTCCACAGCCTGCGTGTGCAGACCGACCGCAAGCGTTACCACATGTGGATGAAACACGCGCTGGAGAAAACGCCGAACCTGGACATCCATCAGGCCGAGATCGTGGCCGTGGATATTCAGGAAGGCAAAGTCTGCGGCGTCATCACCAATTTAAACGGCTACTATAGCTGCAAGGCGCTGGTCATCGCCACCGGCACCACGCTGGGCGGGCGCATCTTTGTGGGCGAGGCGCACTACGACAGCGGTCCCGACGGTACCCATGCCGCCACGGCACTGACCAAATGCCTGGTGGAGCAGGGCTTTACGCTGCGCCGGTTTAAGACCGGCACTCCGGCCCGCGTTCACCGCCGCAGCATCGACTTTACCCAGCTGGAGCGTCAGCCCGGCGACCCGGATGAGGAATTGCAGCCTTTCAGCTTTTTAACGCGAGAGCCGATGCACAACAAGGTGGATTGCTACATCGCTTACACCAACCCCGAGACCCACAAGGTCATTCTGGATAATCTGCACCGTTCGCCGCTCTACGGCGGAGACATCCAGGGCGTCGGCCCGCGCTACTGCCCCTCCATTGAGGATAAAGTGGTGCGTTTTAAGGATAAGGAGCGCCACCCCATTTTGTAGAGCCCTGCGGCGAGGACACCGAGGAAATGTACCTGCAGGGCCTTTCTTCCAGCCTGCCAGAGGTGGTGCAGAATGCCATGTACCGTACCATCAAGGGGTTTGAGCATCTGGAAATCATGCGCCCGGCCTACGCTATCGAGTACGATTGCGTCGACCCCACCACATTAAAGCCTACGCTGGAAAGCAAGGTGGTCGCGGGCATTTATGGCGCGGGGCAGTTCAACGGAACCTCTGGCTACGAGGAAGCTGCCGCCCAGGGCTTGCTTGCCGGCCTGAACGCCGCCCGCCACGCGCTGGAAAAGGATGAGCTGGTGCTGGCCCGCCACACCAGTTACCTGGGAACTTTGGTGGATGACCTGGTGACCAAGGGTGTCATGGACCCCTACCGCATGATGACCAGCCGCAGTGAATACCGCCTGAGCCTGCGGCAGGATAACGCCGACGAACGTCTGACCCCTATCGGCCGGGAGTACGGTCTGGTACAGGATGACCGGTGGGCAGTATTCTGCAAGGATCGCGAGATCAAGCAGAACGAGATGGACCGCCTGGCCAAAACCACGGTGCGGCTGGCCGACCTGAAAGCCGCCGCGCCCGAAGACACCGAACTGGGGGAAATCGGCGGCACGGCGCTGGAACTGATGCGCCGTCCCTACATCAGCTATGAGCTGATCGCCAAAGTCATCGGTCGCGGCGAGGGTGTGACCCCTGCCATGGCCCAGCGCATCGAGACCGAGATCCGCTACGCCGGCTATATTGCCCGTGAGGAACGGTTGATCCGGGACATTCAGCGCCATGAGAATGTGAAGATCCCTGAGGACTTCGATTACAGCCCCATTGAGATGATCACGCTGGAAGCCCGTGAAAAATTACAGAAGATCCGTCCCCGCACGCTGGCCCAGGCCGGGCGCATCCCCGGTGTCTCCCCCAGCGACCTGGCCCAGCTGAGCATTGTGCTGCTGAAACAGAAATGAGTATTAAACTATGATCGATAAAAACCGCCTGGCTGAAAAATGTTCCACGTGGAACATCAGCCTCTCCCCTGCACAGCTGGACCAGCTGGATCACTACGCTGAAATTTTGGTGAGCTATAATGAGAAGGTCAACCTGACGGCCATCACCAGCCCCGAGGGCATCGAGGACCGCCACTTTTCTGACAGCCTGCTGTTTGCCGCCCAGCCTGAAGTGCAGGGCAAGATGGTGGACGTGGGCACCGGCGCAGGTTTCCCCGGCATCGTGGCTAAAATTTATAAACCGGACCTAGAGCTGACCTTGATGGAACCTACCGGCAAGCGTGTAGAATTTTTAAAGTATGCCTGCGCCGAGCTGGGTCTGACCGGCGTGGAGTTCGCCAAGGAACGCGCCGAGGAAGCCGCCCGCAAAGTCTGGCGTGAGCAGTTCGATATTGCCAGCGCCCGCGCCGTGGCAGCCCTGCCGGTGTTGAGTGAATACTGCCTGCCGCTGGTCAAAGTCGGCGGCGTGTTCATCGCCATGAAAGGCCCCGAAGCTGACGCCGAAGCCAAGGCCGCAGTTAACGCTTTAAAGAAGCTGGGCGGTAAATACCGCGAGACCCGGCAGTTCACCCTGCCCGATGGCAGTGCCCGCGGGCTGGTGGTGTGCGAAAAAATATCGCAGACTCCGACCGTTTACCCCAGAAACGGCGGCAAAATTGCCAAGAAGCCGCTGTAAAACCGCGAAAAGGGCCAAAATCCAGCGAACGATTTCTCTTCCACTTTTTTCCAGTTCGTGCTATGCTTTTCCCAGGGAAAAGCATAGCATTTTTTGATAATCACCCGGGAGGAATCAAAAGTGGCTAAGAATGAACTACAAAACAAGGGCGCATTGTCATGCTGCCCGTTGACTGCATCGAACCGTCCCCTTACCAGGCCCGCACGGCTTTTGACGAGCCGGAGATTGCGGCGCTAGCCGTCAGTATTCTGCAAAATGGTCTGCTGCAGCCCATCAGCGTGCGGCGGGTGGGGCTGCGGAAATACCAGCTCATCGCGGGTGAGCGCCGCCTGCGCGCCTGCCGCCTTGCCAAGCTGGAAAAAGTGCCTGCCATTTTGGCGGACTACGATGACAGCGAATCCGCCGCACTGGGTCTGTTGGAAAACTTGCAGCGCAGCCAGCTGGACCCCTTTGATACTGCCCGCGGCATTAAAGAGGTAATCCGCCTGTGGGGCTGTACCCAGGCCGAGGCTGCAAGGCGGCTGGGGTTAAGTCAGCCTGCCCTGGCCAACAAACTGCGTTTACTTACCCTTACACCGGAACAGCAGCAGCTTTGCACCGCCAACCACCTGACCGAGCGCCATGCCCGCGCAGCCCTGCGCCTGCCAGAGAGCCGCCGTACCCCGGCACTGGAAAAGATGGCGCGGGATAAGCTCAGCGTGCGGCAGGCGGACAAACTGGTGGACCAGATGTTGGCCGCCCCCAACAGCCCCAGCCCCTGCCGCCGCACCATCCCCATGGTGCGGGATGTCCGCTTTTTTGTAAATACCCTGCAGCATGCCGTTGACCTGATGACCCAGAAGGGCATCCAGGCAACTACCCACTGTGATAAGCATGACGGGTGCCTAGAGTACATTGTGCGCATCCCCGTAGGCAGTGACGGCCGCCCTGTGCAGCAGCCAACGACTCCGCCGCAGGAGCCAGCCAAAGAGTACGCGACCGAGGTATAAAGCACTGAAAATAGAGAAGACCCTGTAAAATGTTCCACGTGGAACATTTTACAGGGCATTTTTTGCGTTTGCCCCTTTTTTATAGTGTTTCCTTGTGCTATAATAGAATCCAGACGGACAAAACCGTCTTAAAATGCAAAAAGACGGAGGGAAAAGCGTGGCAAAGGTAATCGCAGTAGCAAACCAGAAAGGAGGCGTGGGAAAAACGACTAGCGCCGTAAACCTCAGCGCCTGCGTGGCAGCACTGGGCAAAAAGGTCCTTGTCGTAGACCTCGACCCCCAGGGCAATGCTTCCAGCGGTTACGGCATTGCCAAAAACAAGCTGGAATCCGACATTTATACTTGCCTGATCGAGGACGACGATGTGCGCAACGCCATCGTCAAGACCGAGTATAATGCCGACCTGCTTCCCTCCAACACCCAATTGGCCGGCGCTGCTGTGGCGCTGGTCAACCTGCCCCGGCGCGAGATGCGCCTGCGCAGCGTGCTGGCCCCCATTGTGCCGCTGTACGATTATATTTTCATCGATTGCCCGCCCTCGCTGGATCTGCTGACCATCAACGGCCTGTGCGCCGCCGATACCGTGCTGATCCCCCTGCAGTGCGAATACTACGCGCTGGAAGGCCTGACGGAGCTGATGAACACCTTAAAAATGGTGCGAAAAAAGTATAACCGTTATCTGGACATTGAGGGCGTGCTCTTTACCATGTACTCCGGCCGGCTGAACCTGACAATGCAGGTGGTGGCCCAGGTCAAAAAGTACTACGGGGACAAGGTGTTCAAGGCGGTCATCCCCCGCTCGGTGCGCCTGTCTGAGGCACCGAGCTTCGGCATGCCCATCAATTTCTATGAGCCGAACGGCAAAGGTTGCGAGGCTTACATGGAACTGGCACGGGAATTTTAAGCAAGAACGAGAGGTGAGCCGATGGCAAAAAAGAAAATGGGCGGCTTAGGCAAGGGCCTTGACCTGCTGTTTGCCGACCTGCCCGAGACCTCATCGGATGATGCGGCTGCCTCTACCCTGCCGCTGCGGGAGATCGAACCCGACCCCGCGCAGCCCCGCAAGCAGTTTGACGACGATGCGCTGAACCAGCTGGCCGACAGCATTACCGAAAACGGCCTGCTGCAGCCCATTGCTGTACGCCCCAAAAAGCTGGGCACCGGCTACATCATCATTGCGGGCGAGCGCCGCTGGCGTGCCGCCCGGCTGGCCGGGCTGGATGAGGTGCCGGTCATCATCAAGGATGTATCGGACGAACAAGCCGCAGCCCTGGCGCTGATCGAAAACCTGCAGCGCGAGGACCTGAATCCCATCGAGGTAGCCGAGGGCTGCCACCAGCTGATTGAAAAGTACGGCCTGACGCAGGAAACGGCCGCCAAAAAGCTGGGTAAAAGCCGCAGCTCCGTCACCAACAGCCTGCGCCTGCTGGCGTTGCCGCAGGAGGTCCGCCATAAAGTCAGTGAGGGCATTTTAAGTGCCGGGCACGCCAAAGTGCTGCTGGGCCTGCCCACACAGGAGTTGATGCAGCAGGCGGCCGAGGAAATCGAGGCCAACGGGCTGAACGTCCGCCAGACCGAAGCCCTTTGCAAAAAGCTGGCCAAGCCTGCCAAACCGCCCAAACCAAAGCCAGACCCTTCAACCGCCCCAAGCGCGCGGTGGAGATCGAAGCGGCCCTAAAAGTGACCGGCAGCGAGGTCCACGTGGAATACAAAGATGGCAAAGGCTCGCTGAAGATTGACTTTACAGCGATGAAATGCTGCAAAAGTTCGCCGATCTGCTGGGCCATTACGACCCGGAGGCCGAATAATCAACCTGGTTTTCTATAAAGTATAGAAAAATATAGAGGAGAATCATCATGTTAGACATTCGTTTTGTCCGTGAAAATCCGGAGGCAGTCAAGGAAAACATCCGCAAAAAGTTCCAGGATGCCAAGCTGCCCCTGGTCGACGAGGTCATCAAGCTGGATGCCGAGTACCGCGCTGCCATCGGCGAGGCCAGCGACCTGCGCGCCAACCGCAACAAGCTGTCCAAGCAGATCGGTGCTCTGATGGGCCAGGCCAAGAAGGACCCCAGCAAGGCAGCCGAGGCCGAGGAAATCAAGAAGCAGGTCACCGCTCAGGCTGACCGCCTGAAAGAGCTGGAGGCCAAAGAGACCGAGCTGCAGGCCAAGATCCAGGAGATCATGTACACGATCCCCCAGATGATCGACCCCAGCGTGCCCATCGGCCCCGATGACAGCTGCAACGTCGAGGTCCAGCGCTTCGGCGAGCCTGTTGTGCCCGATTACCCCATCCCCTACCATGTGGACATCATGGAGAGCTTTGAAGGTATCGATCTGGATGCCGCCGGCCGCGTTTCCGGCAACGGCTTCTACTACCTGCTGGGCGACATCGCCCGCCTGCACGAAGCTGTGCTGGCCTACGCCCGCGACTTCATGATCAACAAGGGCTTCACCTACGTCATCCCCCCGTTCATGATGCACGGCGATGTGGTCAAGGGCGTTATGTCCTTCCCCGAGATGGATGCCATGATGTACAAGATCGAGGGAGAGGATCTGTACCTGATCGGTACCTCTGAGCATACCATGATCGGCCGTTTCATCGACCAGACCATTGATGGCGAGAAGCTGCCCCTGACCCTGACCAGCTACAGCCCCTGCTTCCGTAAAGAAAAGGGCGCCCACGGCATCGAGGAGCGCGGCATCTACCGTATCCACCAGTTTGAGAAGCAGGAGATGATCGTTGTCTGCAAACCCGAGGACAGCATGACCTGGTACGACAAGCTGTGGAAGAACTCTGTTGAACTGTTCCGCTCTATGGAGATCCCCGTCCGTCAGCTGGAGTGCTGCTCCGGAGACCTGGCTGACCTGAAGGTCAAGAGCTGCGACATCGAGGCCTGGAGCCCCCGCCAGCAGAAATACTTTGAGGTTTGCAGCTGCTCCAATCTGGGCGACGCCCAGGCCCGCCGCCTGCACATCCGCTATAAGGATGAGAACGGCAAGACCCAGCTGGCCCATACCCTGAACAATACCTGCGTGGCCCCGCCGCGTATGCTGATCGCCTTCCTGGAGAACCATCTGCAGGCCGATGGCACTGTGACCATCCCCGAAGTCCTGCAGCCCTACATGGGCGGCAAGGCCGTGCTGGTCCCCAACAAGAAGTAATTTTGTAACAAGCGCTTATTCCCGCACTGCAGCCGCAATGCGGGAATTTTTTTGGTATTTTTTCAAAAAAGTCGGGAAAAATACTTGACATGGACCCCGCTTTTTCGTATAATAATAAAGCACTTTCGAGTGCGCCTCAACAAATGTGGCGGTATAGCTCAGTTGGCTAGAGCATTCGGTTCATACCCGAAGTGTCACCGGTTCAAATCCAGTTACCGCTACCACATGATACAAGGTTTCGCTAAAATACTTGGGGGTCGGTTGCAATAGTAGCCGATAAGTTGCTTGCTGTTTTAGCGAAATCTTGTATTATATAAGGCCCGTTGGTCAAGCGGTTAAGACACGGCCCTTTCACGGCTGTAACATGGGTTCGATTCCCGTACGGGTCACCAAATGTAGTCCTTGATTTTTAACGAAAATTCGTTAGAAATTGAGGACTTTTTCTTTTACCATTTGACGTGTACCACAATCGTACCACACTTTCAGAAAAAATCAATCTTTCCAGAGGGTAGAAGCGCTGCGCAAAAGCCTTTGTAGGCGCAGCACTTCTACCTTTTTTAGTTGTTCCCCGCCTAATTTTAAAACCGTGAAGTGTCGAACAGTAAAGGGGCTTTCGCGGCATATGCACATGAGCTTTCGCATTAGCCTCACTGTCCCAACGAAACGTCCGATGTGCAAAATCAATGTGTATCCCAAATTGGTCATAGAGTGGTTTCCAAACCCCCGCGACCTGTTCGCCTTGCGTGATAGAGTTCGTCGAAACAAAGGCGGTGTGTATCGGGGTATTCTGCATCAGTTTGGCCGCCTTATAGTACCACCCTGCCACATAGTCAATTTTACCGGCAGTTTTATACGGCTTGCCCTTTTCATCTACATAAATCCTGTTTTCCTCGATTATAACAACGAAAAACATTTAGTATTTTTTAGAGTATAAAATCAACCGCAAGCAGCCGAGGATAATATGAACAAGATTCTTGACCAGCTTGTGGAAGATAAATATGGTTATTCAATGCGGGATAGTGATAGTTCTACTTATGAAAAAACTGCTGGATGGGAAAAAGAGTACGTAAATGGCTTTATGGAAGAAGCAAAATCGGGAAAATACGATTTCGTCTTCGTTTGCCAAACGGAATCCGTCATAGACGAAATGGATAGGCGGAAGATTCCCTATATAATTGTCGAACCTGACAATATCGTATGGAATAAGCAAGAAGCCGAAGAGCGAGCAAAGGAAAGACAAATCATTAAGCAACAATGGTTCGGTAGGTTTGTACTTCGGAATAATTCACATATCAAGGATTTTTCAAAGTGGCTGAGCCACATGAAAGATATTTACGACGAACGAACGAGATTTGATTTTATTGCAAAGCATAATCCGGTATCGTTTTTCGTCTTAAAGCAAAACCAGTACCTTTCGGATATCATCGATGACCTGTACTGGAAAAAGCAGCATTGTGATGCATACATAGTTTAAGAAATAGTGGCAAGGATTCCCCCTCATTCATGTGGGGGAGGAATTGCCACACCTTGCTAAGTGTTGTAAAGTTGGTATACTAATAATAAAGGTGGTGACAAGCAGTGCTGATTGTAAAGAAAAATCGCGCAATAAAATACGCACAAAAATAAAAACGAGATGCAGTTTTAGGTGCTCCAGGCAGAAGAAATCATGGCACAAATCAAACAAATACAGGTAATCCAATACAACACAAACGTCAAGAATCGTAAATCAACAATCACATTGCCAATACATTTGGAGGAGAAAAGTCATGGTTGAAACAGACCCAATTCAAATTGATAAAATTCAGAGAAAACTACGTCATAGATATATGCTTTTAGTAGGTCTTAATATCATTGCATATCTTACCGTCATCGCGTTTTGCATAGTAGGATGTAATAAAATTGGAGGCTATTCAGGAAACAGCTACGCATTTGATGAATACTGGTTGTATGGTGGACTTGCCGGTTTACCGGGAATTTTGCTCTTCTTGCTTTTGCTGTTTGCATCCCATCAACAGATACAAAGAAGATGTCAAAGAAAACACGGAAAAATATAAAGCTGCGCAAGTTGCCAATGCAGCCCTACAAGTCTCCGTTGGTAACGTAACAGGTGCTGCAAACAGTATATCAGGAGCAATGGGCGGCACAGACGGATTTTTCCTTGGTCCTCGCGCTAGATTTATCGCTCCACTTTTTATTTTTGGTGCGTTGTTCTTAATGTTAGGATACCCTCCAGACCGTATCCACCATGATATTCCAGAGCAGGAAGAATGGCTCCTCTTTATACTCTTGGTTCTTGCTGAAATTTTTGCAATAGCTGCTGCAATGGCGTGTAGAGTTTACAATCGTTTTAAATATTATCATACAACCGACAAAAAAGAAGCGGATGCAGAAGATAAACGAATCACTGCACTACAAAATGAACGATATAGAATAGAATGCGAAAAAGCAAGAAAATTGAAAAAACATGAACAAGCATACAAGAAAAACATGGAAGAAGAAAATGCGCAGAATCAAATAACTTGACGATTACGGAATATCTTGCTGGCGATGTTGCACTCCATACGGAGTGCGTAAGAATTAAAGGCAGTTGCTTACTCTTTTGGGTAGGCAGCTGCCTTTTTTATAAAAAGTAAAAAATGTAATTGCAACTACGTCAAAAATCAATTATGCCTGTATGAATAATACAGGCATAAAAAGCTGTTTTTTAGCGTCAAATGTGAAAGTGGGTATAATAATAAAGTACAAAAGGAAAAAAATCTCAAAGTTAAGAAAACCTGTCAATGTTGACGGTCACTGTTCTTCCGTAAGGAAAAGCGTGGCCGTTTTTTCTTTGTACAGAAAGACAGCAACTTAAAAGCTGAAAATTTAAGAAAATGGTGCATTTGTAGAAATGACACAAGCACAAGTCGTAATGAAGAATCTTACCATAAAGAAAGGGCAAGAATACAGAGCTTATGATGCCCAATACAAAGATTCTGTAAAGTATCTTTGGCTTACCGCAAAGGATAAATCCGATATAAAAATCTATGGTCAGCGAAAACCAGTCACATATGCAGACTATAAACCCGGCATGCTGTATGCAATGGAAACTTCCATCTCCCGTTTGAGGTGTTCGTTTCCGGCGTCAACAAGAAACTGAAGCCGATAGTATTCCTGCTCTAGGTTTTCCAGCTGAATGATTTCCGGCTCACCGCGCGTGCGTTCCATATCGTACACATAGAAGGTACTGAAATTGCACGTTACCACCCAGCGCGGATGCTTCGATACGGGCAGTTCCAGAATATACCGCTTTGCCTGCTCGAAAGGTGTCAGCAGTGCCCCATCGGATTGTTTGATGGGCTTGTTCAGATCCTTGCCCAGGCCTTTTTGTTCGATCAGAACATGGGTGGCGGGAATGGTGCCATCAATAAAGCTGGTGTGATCGAGGTGGACCTGCTCCTCAAACTGGATAAACTGTTCAGGGTGTTCGACCCCGTACACATCCCGAAGCGACAGCCAAAAGGTTGGCTCTCGCCTTTTCGTAGCCTTTGCCTTTCAGTAGGAGGCAAAATTCTTTGCGGCTTGTTGTTGCTGCGCAGCGGTCATAGCGGTCACCTCATAGCACGAAAGTTATCTTTATCATAACATAAAGCCTAGTTTACGGCAATTATGTTTAATAGAAAAGTAGGCCGTAAAATGTTCCACATGGAACATTTTAGCGTGTGCTTTTTTATAATTAGCAACAGGAACTTCGATACTTACAGTTTTAGTAAATACCCATACATAAAAAAGGGAGATGCACCGGGTGTGGTGCAGCCCCTTTTTATCAATATTATTCCCCGTTCTCCACCGTGACGTCGCAATACCCTTCCGGGTAGTCGCTCAGGGTGGAGGTCGCCCGGATGTAGGTGTATCCGGGGCCGACCGCGGTTACCAGGCCGTTTTCGTCTACGGTGGCAACGCCCCGGGTGTCGGTGGTCCAGCGCAGGGCCGTGTACAGGTCTGCGTCGGCCGGTTCAAACTCCGCCGAAAGCTGGACGGTCTCCCCCGGCTTCAGCCGAATCTCCTTAATGTTTAGATGAATCTCCTCCGGGATGCGCACCACAGTGACCGTGGCGGTGGCCGTCTTGCCACTGCATGTGGCGGTCAGGGTCGTGGTCCCGTAGGCCACCGGCACCAGCCACTGCCCGTCCAGCTTGGCGATGCTTTCATCCGCGATTTGGTAGGTCACCGGCTCGCGGCCGGTGGCATCCTCCGGCACAAAGCGGCAGAGGATGCTGGCATGGCTGGACGGATAATGGGAGTTTCGCTCGGTGCCGTCATAATCCAAAACGATCTCGGTGCGCTCGTCAAGGTACAGCACAATGTCGTTTAGAATAAGCTCCCGCAGCGGGTTGGTCACCTGCACGGTGCAGCTGGCGGTCAGGTCGCCGCTGGCGTCCGTCAAGGTCAGGGTGGTCTCACCGCCGTGCAGCCCAGTGACGACGCCCTGGCTGTTCACGGTGGCAATGTTCTCGTCCCCGATCTGCCAGGTCCAGTGGTTGGCATCTACCGCAGTTTGGATCGCGGTGTCTGAAGCTTTGCCTGCGGTCTCGTACTGCACAGCGGCTTCGGCGGTTTCCCGGCCTGCATGGTGACCGGCTGTAGGCTGATGCCGGTCAGCTCCGCTTTGCCGCAGGCCGTCAGCAAAAGGGTCAGAGCCGGTAAAATGCACGGTATTTCATAAATCTTCGCCTAAAATCAGCTTTTCTTTCAGCAGGGTCACCGGCGGCTGGCCGGGGGCGCTGGCGGCGGACAGCGTGCCAAAAGTGGCCGCGCTGCCAAACGCGCCGCCGCAGAAGCGGGTCACGGCGCCGTCGCGGCCCATACTCATAGTAATAAGGGCTTTGCCCGGGCGCTGGGCGGCCGCCTGAGCCGTAGCCAACAGCAGGCGGGCGGCGTCGGCGCGGTTGCGGGCATGACGGCCAGCTTGGCGATGTCTGCGCCCAGATCCAGCATGTCCACCAGTGTGTCAGTCATGACGCCTGTGTCGGGCGTGGAACCAAAGTGGTGCTCGCTGAACAGCGCCGAAACACCCGCCCGGTGGGCGGCGTCCCGCAGCTCCTCGGTCAGGGTCTTGTCCGCCAGCCATTCAATGTCCAGTGCGTCTGCACTGCCCTGCGCCAAAAGTGCCTGGCAGGCTTCGCCGTACTCGGTGGGGGTCAGGTCGACTTCACCGCCCTCCCGCGCTGTGCGGATGGTCACGATGAGCGGTTTCGTTATGGCGGCGCGCACCTGGGCCAAAGCTGTCGGCCAATCCTGCCGGGGCAGCGGGTCCAGGCGCAGCTCCACCAGGTCAGCGGCGTCGGCACGCTGCGCAGCGGCGGCCTGGGCGGTCAGCTCCGGCAGAGTGCGGGCAAACAGCGGGACGATAATTTTGTGAGCTTCGGCGTGCAGTTCGATCATAAGGGACTCCTTTTGGCAACAATACTTTGCCTGCATTTTACCACATTTTTTGGGTTTTGTACAACAGCTTTCGCTTGCGATACCCGCCGCCCCGCGCTACAATAATTTGTATAAATGGAGGGTGCGCTTATGAACACAAAACTGCCGGAAAATTCGTTAATTTTGCTGGAGGGTGGCTCGCTGCGCGGGCTGTATACCGCCGGTGCGCTGGATATTTTGATGGAGCATGACCTGTACTTCCTGCCGTGGCGGGGGTGTCGGCCGGGGCACTGAACGCCTATAACTATGTGGCCCACCAGCCTGGCCGCGCGGCCAGCATCAACCTGCGCTACCGCCACGACCGGCGGTACTTTGGCCGCTGGCGGCAGTGAAAGGCGGTAGCTTGTTCGGCTTGAACTTTTTGCTGAATGACATTGAAAAGGAAGTCCCCTTTGACGAGGATATGTTTAAAAACGGCGGCCAGCGAATGTTTGCCGTGGCCACTTGCGTGGAGACCGGCAAGGCAGTCTACTTTGAAAAAGACCAGCCAGGTTTGGACTTTAAGCAGGCGGTCAAGGCTTCGGCCAGTTTGCCGCTGGCATCGGTGCCGGTCAAGATCGGCGGCCACAGCTACCTGGACGGCGGCTGCGCCTGCCCCATCCCCATCAACTGGGCGCTGCGCCAGGGCTTTGACAAGATCGTGATTGTGGCCACGCGGGAGAAAGGTTTCCGAAAAAAGCAGCCCAGCCAGCGCATGGTGGACCTGTATGATGACTTTTATGGCGATAAACCGTTGTTCCTGGCCACGCTGCTGACCCAGGAGATGCGCTACAACGCTTTGCTGGCCCAGATCGATGCGCTGGAAGACGAGGGACGCATCTGCGTTATCCGCCCCGATGAGCCGGTAGGCATCGGCCGCTTCGAGGGCAGCACCGAGAAGCTGACGGAACTCTACATCCGCGGTTACAAGGAAATGCAGCAAAAATTGGACGGTATGATGGAGTATTTGGAAAATAGTGACCACTCCCCTTTGCAGCCTGAGCGATTGAAATAAAAACGCTCCCGGCGGCGGACCTGTGCATGCGATGCGGTCCTGCCTGCAGGGAGCGTTTTGAATTTTGGTTTTAGATGTGCTTTTTCAAAAAGTCTGTCACGGCCTTGGTGTAGGCGGGTGTGTCGTAGTAGTAGGACATGGCGTGGGTGGCACCGGGAATGACGAGCAGCTCTTTCTCGCTGGCGCAAGCGTTGTAGTTTTCGCGGCTCATGCTGCAGGGCACAAAGTCGTCCGCGCTGCCGTGGATGAAGAGAATCGGAACCTTGCTTTGCGCCACGGCCTTGCGGCAATCCACGGTATCGGGGTCAAAGCGGCCGAAGATCTTGGCACCAGCTTTGCCGACGGCATAGCCCCACCGGCACGTGCGGCAGGTACTTGGGCAGACAGGTGCGGCAGATGTCCCGGATGCTGGAGTAGCCGCAATCCGCGATGATGCCGTGAACGCTGTCCGGAAGGTCCAGCCCGCTGGCCAGCAGAACGGTGGCTGCGCCCATCGAGACGCCCATTAAAAAGATGGGCACCTTGCCGCTGGACCGCACTGAAGCCCAGTACGCCCAGGCGCGGGCATCGTAGCGCTCCTGCGCGCCCATGGTGATGGTGTAGCTGTCACTGCGCCCGTGGGCACGCTGGTCCGGCATCAGCAGGTTGTAGCCCAGCTTTTTGCATAGCACGATCAGCCCCATCGTGTCGCGCATCGCAGTGGCGCGGTAGCCGTGCATGATGATGGCGATCGGCGCGTCGTCGGCCTCGTGGCAGTACCGAGCCGACAGCGAAGTACCGTCATCGGCGGTGATATGTACATAGTCGCAGGGCAGGCTGTCCACAAACTCCACGTTTTCGCGGATCTGCGGCAAAAAGCGAGAACCCTGCGCCCACTCCTCTGCCGTGGGAATATCCAGCTTCGGCCGCTGGAAAAAAGCCAGGTGGTAGATGCCATAGGCAGCGCCCAGGCCTGCCGCCGCAGCAGCGGTAAGGGCAGCGGCAACACGTTTCATAGGTTTGTGCACCTCACTTTGTTTAGATTATGCTCCCATGGTTCCACGATAGCTTCACCTCCCGAAAAAATGTTTTTCTTTTTTTAAAAAACAGTTCCGATTTACACCCCGTTTTTCTCCTATTAGTGAAAGGGTAATCTAAACGCAAGTTACTAAGGTTACTGTCATAAAACACAAAGGACAGAAAGGAGAAAAAGAACATGGAAAACAAACAGGAAGACACGGTTGGCTTACAGCTAACGAAACCAAACACATTATACACATTATATCAAAAACCAACCAATCACGCAAGGAGGAAGCCTATGGAGCAAACGAAACAGGAACAGTTTATCACCAACTGTGCCATCTATGGCTATAAGAAAGACCCGGAGAACAAATACCACTGGCTGATTGACGAGGAAGCGGCTGCCGTGGTGCGACGCATCTGTGACAACTGTACCTGCTTTGTTGCGAAGTTCCTTTGCAACGCCGCTGGCGTATCGCTGGTTCTTGAAGCGCACCACGAAATGGATGTGCGGCTTTGTTGAGGTTGCCGACCTTCCATTCCGGGCAGTTGCCCTCATGCTTTTTGGCGTACTCCACGAATTCTTGCTCTGTGTGTACGTCTTTGTCATGCAATGCCCAGGCGCAGGGCCAGTTGGCTTTTATGTAGTCAATGGCAGGCTGCTGACTCTCCGGGTAGAGGGTGAAGATAAATTGATAGGCTTTTGTGCCCTTGGTTGCTGGTTCCGACATTTTGTACCACCTCTGCGTTTTGCATTCCGGCCAGAGGTCGGAGTGAAATCACCAACTGCGTGTTCGATACCTACGATTTCGTACTTCATTTTTGTACCCTTACTTTCTTTTTCCGGGGCGTTTTTACTGCCCCTGTTTTGTGAACCAACTCGGTTTTTGTTGGTGACATAAGAGTACAACTTTTTAATCGTAGAAATTTTTTCATCAAAATATTGACAGCACGATTTCCCTATGCTATACTTTGTCTCGATTTTGAAAGACGAATCGAGTTTGTAAGAGTTTTTCAAAGCAATTTACCTACGGACCGCCCGTCAGGGGCTAAGGCCATACGGACAGCCGGGTCCACTGCCGATCGGCAACTTTGGGTTGCCTTATTGATTGAGTTAAAAGCTCAAATTTTATAAGTTGGTTCCTTTACAGCCATGAAATTGCACGTTTTGGCGTGCAGACTTGTGAAACGGTCAATAAAGAGTAGTAAAAGTAAGATTGCTATATAGACTCTGACACGCTCAGCCTTTTTGAATCATGCAGGACGTTCTCTCGGTGAGGTATCGGGGGGGGGAATCGGCCTGTGTCCAAATATGCTGAATTCGAACGCAAGTCTGCACATCTGTGCATGGCTTGCGTTTTTTGTTTTGCAAAGGGATCGCGAACGGAGGTAAAAATGAACGGAGAAGCAAAGCGCACCCGGCTGGATCAGCGCCGCGCCCCCATCCATGAAGCGCTCGAAAATTTCCGCAGGATGCGCGTTGTTCCCTTTGACGTGCCGGGGAACAAGCGCGGGCGCGGCAATCCGGAGCTGACCGCGTTTTTGGGCCAGCAGTGCGTTGGTGTGGATGTCAACAGCATGAAGCCGCTGGACAATCTCTGCCACCCGGTTTCGGTCATCCGCGAAGCCGAGGAGCTGGCCGCCGATGCGTTTGGCGCGGCACACGCCTTTTTGATGGTGGGCGGCACAACGAGCTCGGTGCAGAGCATGGTGCTGACAGCCTGCAAGCGCGGGGATGAAATCATCCTGCCACGCAATGTCCACCGCAGCGTGCTGAACGCGCTGGTGCTCTGCGGCGCAGTGCCGGTCTACGTCAACCCGGAGGTGGACAACCGCCTCGGCATCAGTCTGGGCATGAAGCGGGAGCAGGTGGCCAAGGCCATTGCCGAGCACCCCAACGCCGTGGCGGTGCTGGTTAATAACCCCACCTACTACGGCATCTGCAGCGATCTGCGCGCCATTGTGCGGATGGCGCATGACGCCGGGATGCTCTGCCTTGCGGACGAAGCCCACGGCACGCATTTTTATTTCGGCGGCGGGCTGCCGGTCTCGGCTATGGCGGCGGGCGCGGATATGGCCTCCGTCTCGATGCACAAGAGCGGCGGCAGCCTGACCCAATCCAGCCTGCTGCTGACCGGCCCCAACGTGCACGCGGGCTATGTGCGGCAGATCATCAACCTGACCCAGACGACCTCCGGCAGCTATCTTCTGATGTCGAGCCTTGACATTTCCCGCCGCAATCTGGCACTGCGGGGCCGACAGGTGTTCCATCAGGTGGCCGACATGGCCGAATACGCGCGCGAGGAAATCAACGCTGTGGGCGGGTATTATGCTTTTGGCAAAGAACTGTGCAACGGAAACTCCGTTTTTGACTTTGATACGACAAAACTCAGCGTCCACACGCTGGACATCGGACTTGCGGGCATCGAGGTTTACGACATTCTGCGCGACGAATACGACATTCAGATTGAGTTCGGCGACATCGGCAACATTCTCGCGTATCTCTCCATCGGCGACCGCCCACAGGAGGTCGAGCGCCTTGTCAGCGCACTGGCCGAGATCAAGCGCCGTTATCACACCGACGGTGCGGGACTTTTGAGTCAGGAGTACATTGACCCCGAAGTTGCCGCCAGCCCGCAGAAAGCATTTTACGCTCCCAAAAAGAGCCTGCCCCTGCGTGAGACAGAGGGCATGGTCTGCAGCGAGTTCGTCATGTGCTATCCCCCGGGCATCCCGATCCTTGCCCCGGGCGAGCGCATCACCGCGCAGATCTTGGATTATATTGAGTATGCCAAGGCCAAGGGCTGCAGCATGACCGGCCCCGAGGACCCGGACATTCTGCGCCTGAATGTGCTGGCTTGACAGGGAGGTTTGCAGTATGGAAATGTGGTTTTCGGAATTTCACACCCCTGATGTCAAGCACAGCATCCGGGTCAACCGCCAGCTTTACTCCAAGCAGAGCGACTACCAGCGCATCGACATTTTTGAGACACCGGAGTTTGGCCGCGTGCTGACGCTGGACGGCAACGTCATGCTGACCGAGCGCGACGAGTTCATCTACGACGAGATGATTACCCATGTGCCGATGTCGGTACACAAAAACGCCAAGGACATTCTTGTTATCGGCGCAGGCGACGGCGGTGTAGTACGGGAACTGACCCGCTACGACCGCGTGGAGCGCATCGACCTTGTGGAGATGGACCCGCAGGTCATCGAAGCCTGCCGTGCCTATCTGCCCGGCAACGCCTGCCGCATGGACGACCGCCGCGTACACATTTATTACGAGAACGCGCTGAAATTTATCCGCAAGTGCGAGGAAGAGTACGACCTCATCATCGTGGATTCCTCCGACCCGTTCGGCCCGTCGGAGGGGTTGTTCACCCGCGAGTTTTATGGCAACTGCTTCAACGCGCTGCGCGCGGACGGCATCATGGTCAACCAGCAGGGCAGCCCCTTCTATGCTGAGGACGCGACCGCCATGCAGCGCAGCCACAAGCGCATCGCCAGCACCTTCCCGATCAGCAAGGTATATCAGGCACACATCCCTACCTTTGCGGCGGGCTACTGGCTGTTCGGCTTTGCCAGCAAAAAATATCATCCCATCAACGATATGGACGCCGATGCGTGGAATGCGCTGAACATGCGCACCCGCTATTACACGACCCGGCTGCATGTCGGTGCATTTTACCTGCCAGCGTTTCTTGAGGAAATGTTGCGCGAAGTGGAGGAACACTGATGCTGCATCGCAATGTTGAAAATTTCATCGGCTGCGACAGCAGCTACCGCACGGCAAGCATTGTTTTGTACGGCGCACCGTTTGATTCCACCACCAGCTACCGTCCCGGCGCGCGGTTCGGCCCCGCTGCCATGCGGCACGAAAGCTACGGGCTGGAAACCTACAGCCCCTATCAGGACAAGGACCTGACGGACGGCAGCGTCTTTGACAGCGGTGATTTGGAGCTGTGCTTCGGCTCAAGCGAGAGCGCCCTGGTGGACATCGAATCCCGCGCGGCGGAGATCCTGCGGGACGGCAAGCTGCCGCTTCTGCTCGGCGGCGAGCATCTTGTGACCCTGGGTGCCGTGCGCGCAGCCGTGCGCAAATATCCCGATCTGCACATCGTCCATTTTGACGCCCACGCCGATCTGCGGGACGATTACCTCGGCGCACAGCTGAGCCACGCCTGCGTGCTGCGCCGCTGTCATGATTTGGTCGGCGACGGGCGCATCCACCAGTTCTGCATCCGCAGCGGTGAACGGGATGAATTTCAGTTCGCCGCGCGGCACACCGATATGCACAAGTTCGACTTTACCGGGCTGGCCGAACTGACCGACTGGCTGTGCCAGGCTGATGTGCCTGTCTATCTGACCATCGATCTCGACTGCCTCGACCCGTCGGCCTTCCCCGGCACGGGTACGCCCGAGGCGGGCGGCGTCAGCTTTTTGCAGCTGCTTGGGGCCATCCGCACCGTGACGAAAGCGAACATCATTGGCGCGGATGTGAACGAGCTGGCTCCCATGCTCGACCAGAGCGGCGTTTCCACGGCTATGGCCTGCAAGGTGCTGCAGGGAGCTGCTGCTGGCACTGGAAAAATAAAAATCTGTTATAAATTCAAACATAAAGGAGTTCTATCATGAGCAAAGTTCTTGTTATCGGCTGCGGCGGCGTGGCAAGCGTCGCCATCTCCAAGTGCTGTCAGGTCAGCGATGTCTTCACAGAGCTGTGCATCGCCAGCCGCACCAAGTCCAAGTGCGACGCGCTGGCCGCCAAGCTGGCACCCACCACCCAGACCAAAATCACCACCGCGCAGGTCGATGCCGACGACGTACAGCAGCTGTGCGACCTCATCAACAGCTACAAGCCTGACCTCGTTATGAACATTGCCCTGCCGTATCAGGATCTAACTATCATGGACGCCTGCCTTGCCTGCGGCGTCAACTACATGGACACCGCCAACTACGAACCCGAAAACACCGACGACCCCACCTGGCGTGCCATCTACGAGAAGCGCTGCAAGGAGGAAGGCTTTTCTGCCTACTTCGATTACAGCTGGCAGTGGGCCTACAAGAAAAAGTTTGAGGATGCCGGCCTGACTGCGCTGCTGGGCTGTGGCTTTGACCCGGTGTGACGCAGGCCTACTGCGCCTACGCTGCCAAACATGAGTTCGACTCTATTGACACGATCGACATTCTCGACTGCAACGGCGGCGACCACGGCTACGCCTTTGCCACCAACTTTAACCCCGAAATCAACCTGCGCGAAGTCTCCGCTCCCGGCAGTTACATGGAGAACGGCAAGTGGGTCGAGATTCCGCCCATGAGCATCAAGCGGGAATACAACTTCGATCAGGTCGGCCAGAAGGATATGTACCTGCTGCATCACGAGGAAATTGAGTCCTTGGGCAAAAACCTGCCCGATGTCAAGCGCATCCGCTTCTTTATGACTTTCGGCCAGAGCTACCTTGACCATATGCGTTGTCTGGAGGATGTGGGCATGCTCTCCACCACACCGATCAACTACAACGGTCAGGAGATCGTGCCCATCCAGTTCTTGAAAGCTCTGCTGCCTGACCCCGCCAGCCTCGGACCCCGCACCAAGGGCAAGACGAACATCGGCTGCATCTTCACCGGCAAAAAGGACGGCAAGGACAAGACTTACTACATTTATAATGTATGCGACCATCAGGAATGCTACCGTGAGGTCGGCAGTCAGGCCATCAGCTACACCACGGGTGTGCCCGCCATGTGCGGCGCGCTGATGATGCTGACCGGCGAGTGGACGAAGCCCGGTGTCCACACGGTCGAAGAATTTAACCCTGATCCGTTCCTCAATGCACTGGACAAGTACGGCCTGCCCCGCAGTGAGAACCATAACCCGGTTCTGGTGGACTGATGGTACAGCGCGATGCACGGCCGCCGTTTGCGGCCATCGGCGGCGCGGTGCCGCCGGAATTTGCCGCCCTGCCCACGCCTTGCTACCTGCTGGATGAAGCCGCCCTGACCTGTAACGCGGAAATTCTGGGCAATCTTTCCCGACGCACTGGGTGCAGGGTGCTGCTGGCGCAAAAAGCGTTCAGCAACTACGATTTATACCCGCTGCTGGCGCCGCACTTGGCGGGCACCGAAGCCAGCGGCCTGTTTGAAGCGCGGCTGGGTGCGGAGGAAATGCCCAGCAAAGAAGTTCATGTCTTCTGCGCGGCCTACCGCGCGGACGAAATGGAAGAACTGCTGCAATATGCCGACCATATCGTCTTCAACTCTCCGGCACAGCTGACAAAGTTCGGCCCCGCGGCCAAAGCAGCGGGGAAGAGCGTGGGCCTGCGTATCAACCCGGTGCTCGACGCAGGACGGCCACGCGATTTATGACCCTGTGCCCCGGCAGCCGCTTGGCGCAACCCGCGCGCAGTGGGATGCCGCCGTGGCGGCTGACCCGGCACTGCCCGCGCTGTTGGACGGCCTGCATTTCCACACCCTGTGTGAGCAGGATGCCGACGCGTTGGCCGTAACGCTGGACGCAGTGGCCGATAAATTTAGCGACCTGCTGTCCAAAATGCAGTGGCTGAATTTCGGCGGCGGGCACCACATCACCCGCCCTGGCTACAACATGACCACGCTGGAGCGCTGCATCCGCCGCGCCCATCAGGACTGGGGCGTGACGGTCTATCTAGAACCCGGCGAGGCCTGCGCCCTGAACGCGGGGTATCTCCTAACCCGCGTACTGGATGTAGTGCAAAACGGCGATACCACAATTGCGATTCTGGATACCAGTGCCGCCTGCCATATGCCGGATGTCATTGAGATGCCCTACCGCCCGCCGCTGCTGGGCGCGGGCGAACCCGGTGAAAAAGCCTGCACTGTACGCCTTGCAGGCCCGACCTGCCTTGCAGGGGACATCATCGGCGATTACAGCTTTGACGCCGTGCCCGCCGTGGGAGATTTGCTGGTTTTTGGCGATATGGCGATTTATACCACCTGCAAAAACAACACCTTCAACGGTATGCCACTGCCCGCCATCTACGCCCGCAGGCCTGACGGTACAACACGGGAAATCACAACCTTTGGGTACAGCAATTTCAAACATCGGGTTGGAAAATGATTGATCCACTTCCTATGGCAGTTCTGCGTAGCCGGATGATGGTTCGGTATTTTGGACCACTCACTTTCATCCTTTAACTGTGTATGTCGGCTGCCAATCTCTTTTACTTTTCTTTTGCCAATTACATAGGTACCGATATATCTTTGATCTTCTAAAATGCGCAGGACCGTTGATGTACTCAAACACCGTTTGTTCGGGAAACATTGTATGAACACATGGTGAACATTGTGAGCAGCCGGTTCCGGCACGATCCAAAGACAGAGGAACGGGCGGTTGATGACGCCATGATGAAGGTGATCTCCGATAAAATACATTACGCTGCCCTTTATCTCATGGATCACAGCGGCCTTGCCATGCAGACTACAAGTTTCAATGATCCCTGGGACAGGAAAGAGTTCGGCGGTGAAAAAATGACTGGCGCCATTCGGAAAAAGGCGGAGGATCTGATGCGCAGCGAAGTGGCCGCTTATGATTCCTACCTGCGGGCGAGTGTTACGGCTTTGAGCTTTACAAAACGGCGAGCTTACGGATAGCTGCTGGGGCTTCATGGGTGACCTGGCTGATGTCTGTAAAGATATGGCTGAATATCTCCCGGAGGGCTGTAAGAATATGGTGGACCACCTGGAGGAACAGGATCACCCGGCGACCATCATCAAGACGCTTTTGAAACATGCGAAAATTCAGGTAGACCAGGCGGCAAAAGCCTTTGAGCACGCCCCGCGCCAGCAGGTGATCGGGGATGCCCGTTAAACAGTTATTTCCTATTTATTGATGAAAACTATGATGTTCCCCAAAAGTTTCTCGAACTGTACTACCGGCTCCACAATGCTGAATCTCTCATGCGAAAGAGTTGGGAGATTACGTTCGACTTGAACCCGAAACTTCGTACGCATTCAAGTGCTAAAAGGACACCTATTTTTGAATAGATGTCCTTTTGTTGTGCCGCGGGCTGTTTTGAATTGGGTCAGATGGCCCAGCGCTGGCTTTCGGTCTGCAGATCCACCATGTGGGTGTACTGGCCGTTCCGGCATAGCCCTGCCCTGATATTTCTCCCACACACAGACAAGTCCAACGAAAATATAGGGCTTCTTTTCCTTGTCCATGCTGCACCCTCAAATTCCTTGTCCGCATCCGGCAAAATTTCGTGCCCGGCGTTTCGGATTGCTCGATAGCCCTCGATATTGGCATCGATCAGCCGATGCAGGTAAGCATTGTCCTTTTTCAGCTTTTTCAGGTTTCCGTCGGTCTTGTAGCAGGCAAACACTCCCGGAAGCATAAACGGAGGCATGGCACAAAAGATAATCCTCCTACCAAACTGACAAAAATTACGCAAGAAAAGTGAAATTTGTTTACAATTTGCCCATGAAGCTGTGCGCCACGTAGGCGGTAAGAAACTTTCCGTAAGGATTCGCCAAGAAATATTTGCATTTTTGCGGCAGGTTTGCTATACTATATTAGTCACATAAATGTGGCATATGAGCGATCGCAGCTCAGTTGGATAGAGCGTCCGGCTCCGACAACTGCGATGCGGCAGGTTTCAGGCTCTTTTTTGTTCGATACAGCGTGATTTGTACTTGCAAAAACGCGGTGGTCAACGGTAGTCAGACCACGAATTGACCACTATTGGAAATTGACTACTTTACAAGATTGAAATACGCTGTAACTGCGTTTTTCATACATAAGCGATCGTAGCTCAGCTGGATAGAGCGTTCGGCTCCGACCCGGAAGGCCAGAGGTTCGAATCCTCCCGGTCGCACCAAGAGCAGCACCTTATGGGGTGCTGCTCTTTTTTTTGCACGGATTTTATGGGGCAGCAAAGGGAGAATTCGAACAGCCCGTGCCCCGCGCTTTGCGTCCCGCGGGGCAGAAACGCCCCGGTGGGGCGTTTCTAGGGCGCGGCTTGGCGAATTCCTTCGGGCACACTTAAAAACCTCATTGCAAAGTGTTTTTTGCAATGAGGTTTTTGTTTTTATTAGTGTTTGATTTTCAGAATAACTTTAGCAGCATATCATCTGCGGCATCGGTGTATTGACCTTTTGCTAGACGCTCGTTCTCAGCCTGTTTATAGTGATTCGCATGAGGCGGATTTCTTCTGTAGAAAAAGTAGCTTTTTTATCGGCTGGGACAGAATCAATTTTCAGTATCAGTCGCCCCGGTTTTTCCGTGTTATGGCCAAGTGCCTTTTCTTGATAGTAATAGGGTGCCAGTGCTTTCAGTAAGATACTTTTGTTTGCGCGTGTCAGCTTGATTTTTCTCGTCATAATCCAATCGCCTTTCCAAGTTTTTCTTGCGCTTTGCGCTTGTTCTTGTCGAATGCATGGGCGTAAATATCCAGCGTTGTACTTGCCTGTGCATGACCCAATAGACTAGCCACCGTTCGTACATCCACGTCCTGCGAAATCAGCAGGGTGGCATTGGTGTGCCGTTACGGTATAATAACGACAAACAGAAAAAGCCTTTATTTTCAAGGGGTTTGAGCGTTTGTCGTCTTTTATTCAATTCCTTTTCCAAAGTTGAAAATTGACGAAAACTATAAAGAAAAAAGGAGGCTGTTTTATTAACGACAAAATTTAATAGTGCCAGCGGTCCGGCTTTATGTCTGACCGCTGGTTGCCGTGGGCGTTTCACTTTTATAGGTGGACGCCCTTTTTTCATACTCATTTTCGAGAGAAAGGAGATCCACATGGAATTAAACGAAATGGAAAAAAAGCTGCTCTTTCAAGTGGAGGGCGATTATCAGACAAAGATCCTGAATGAACTTTATATGACCGTGCGGTATTCAAATAATTCCGAACAGCGGGAGGCGGCAGAAGGTCTTATGGCAAAACTTCGTGTTCTGTCAAATGCAGAGTGCATGGACTTGGTAAAAGATATTCAGAAGAATTACCGTCTGCCCTATCCAGCCCGGACGATTGGAGAAAAGATCGCCGAGGCCAGACAACAATCAGGGGCAGAAAAATTGAAGGGGCATGACATCATGGCACTTGAACGCTTTGATCCAGAAGTAAAGCACATGATCGTCTTTGATGTATTGTCTTACGATTCCCCTGTTGGCGACAAAGGCGATAAGATGCGCTTGTTCCTTACAGATGCCGGCTATCAGAAATTTTTAGAGAGCCAGGAACGGGGCGAAGTGAAACTGAAAAACCATGCGAAGGTCTCTGACGGTCATCTCCATTATGACCGCAGGGATCATGCCTTGTAACGGAATAGTCGAAGAAAGGAGGCGGTACAATGGCAGTATTCCGTGTAGAGAAAACAAAGGACTTTACGATAATGAGCAATCACCATCTGCGCAATACGGAGTTGTCCTTAAAGGCAAAGGGGCTTTTATCACTTATGTTGTCGCTGCCGGAAGATTGGGATTATACCACAAAGGGACTCGCCCATATCTGCAAGGATGGTGTGGATTCTATCACTACTGCCCTGAAGGAACTGGAGCGGCATGGTTATCTCACCAGACAGCGCCTCCGCTATGATAACGGGCAGTTGGGAGACATTGAATATACGATCCATGAGCAGCCTGTAAGTACCGAAAACACAGGGCTTTCACCTAAACGGGAAAATCCAAGACAGGTAAAACCAGAACAGGCAAAACCTAAACAGGCGGAACCTGAACAGGAAAATCCGGCACAATTAAATACTAATCCATTAAAAACAAAAAAATCAAAAAAAGATAAATCAATAACTTATCCATCAATCTATCCGGCAGAGCCGGAAGCGGCAAACCGCACGGATGGGATGGATCGGATAGAGCTGATAGAAGCCTATCGTGAAATCATCAAAGAAAATATTGAATATGACTTACTGGTCTTACGGTATGGCAGGGAACGTTTGGATGAAGCCCTTGAACTTATGCTTGAAGTGATTTTGTCGAAACGCCCTTACATTCGCATTGCCGGAGATGATTTTCCGAGGGAGATCGTCAAGAGCCGGTTCCTGAAGATCAATTCCGGCCACTTAGAGTATGTCTTTGACTGTATCGACAAGAACACAACGAAGGTCGGAAACATCAAAGCGTATCTGCTGGCGGCGCTGTATAATGCCCCGGCTACAATGGACAGCTATTACCGTGCCGAGGTCAATCACGACCTGTACGGCTGTTAGGCACCTTTGGGTGTCTTTTTTCATTTCATCACAGGAAGGAGGCAAAGCACAATGAAAAGAAACACTGTGCCGGTACTATGCCCGGCGTAACCAAAGAACAGATTCAGGCAGCGCGGGAAGCTGACTTGTTTACTTACCTGCAATTCCATGAACCCGGCGTGCTGAAACAGGATGGACCTAATTTCCGGCATAAGGAGCATGACAGTCTAGTATATGTGACCGGGAAAAGGTACTGGTACTGGAACAGCCGCGGACGGAGTATCAATGCGCTGGACTACCTGATCCAGATTCGGGGATATGGTCTTGTGGATGCGGTTCATGCTCTGGTAGGTGGCGAAATCCCACAGGAACCGGCTTACCGAAGTACGGCAGAAATACAGGTATCAAAAGAGCCGGAAAGAAAACATTCGCTCTCCCTGGGCCAGACGTTGCGCGACCGCTGCGGTCTCCTATTTGCAGAAACGGGGGATCAGCTCAGAAGTCATTCGCCAGTGTTTACAAGCCGGGATTTTTTACGAAGCCCGGTATCATGGAGAACCGGTTTGTGTGTTTGTTGGGAAAGATGATTCCGGGAAAGCGAAGTTTGCTTGTATGCGCAGTATCAGCGGCAATCTCAAAAAGGATGTCTATGGCAGCGACAAAGGATATAACTTTTGTTATCCCCCGCAAAGTCCGGGCAGCCGGCATGTGGCAGTCTTTGAAGCTCCTATTGATGCGCTTTCCATGCGACACTTCAAGAGCTGGAGGGATGGAAATGGAATGGTTATCGCTTGTCTTTGGGCGGTACTTCCCATGTGGCGCTGACTTCTTTCCTGGAACGCCACCCGGAGATACGGCGTGTTACCCTTTATATGGACCACGACCTTGCCGGATTTGTCAATGCCCGGAAAATCAAGACCATGCTTCACGAGGATAAACGTTTCCGTCATATCCGGGTAAGTGTCAACCCTCCCCGGATGGGAAAAGATTACAATGAGAAATTGCTGCTGGTTCGGGAACAACTGCAAACCAGCCAGCACCAACGCCGCCCAAAAGAGGCGGCTGTTTCAATTTAGGGAGGATTTCAACATGAATGGATCTCAACATATCTGCTTTACAGACAGCGCCGGAAAAGCGCTGTTTTCCATTCCGACAATGGTTTACTCTGCCTGTTCTATGGAAACGGGGACAGGCACTTTGCTGTTTGTCATCGTCTGGATGACACCCATGCAGAAATTGACGGGGTAAATTATTCGCTGCCGGATTTTGCCAAAGGATGAAACACAACCAGATCAGCTTTGCTCCGGCATAAGGCTGGAAAACAAATAACAGGAGGATTTGAAAATGAAAAAAATTGAAAATACCGCTTTGCAGATGATTGCCGAGGCTTCCCGGTGTCCAGACTACGGCCCCGATATGGTTAAATCGCTGATGAAAAGCTGGACATTAACGAAAAGGGCTTTGCTCTTTTGATGAATGTTGCCCCATCCACAGTGCGTCTTTGGACCAGCGGAGCTGCACAGCCCTGCGGCACAGCAAAACGCCTCATGCAGATTTATGAAACCGGTCCGGAGATTGTCGGCAAGATTGCCGGCGGGCAGCTACCGGCAGATGGGAGGGATTGATTAAATGGCGGAGACAGATAGCCAGCCGTTTGCGGAAAATGAGCAGGTCAAAGAGCTGCTTCACATGAAAGGAGGAATTTGATTGAATCAGGAACCACTACCGCAGATTCATTTGATCCGTGATACAGACTTATCCGTCTTTGCGTATGAGCTCCATATTTTTGCCGGAGATTTTCTTAGGGAATGCGAATTTAATATGCGTTCTCTGGCGACAAATACCGGGGCTGATTCCATTGCCATCATGGGAAAAAATCACATATGGCTTTCCGACGCTTTGTTTGCTTATTGTTCTACGGCGGATCTTTATCAAATGATCTTAACAACGGAGTTTATCGGAGCGAGGGCTTTCCTGTTTCATACGGATCGCAGAGAGGGCGGTCACTTGTACGGAGATGTCCTGATGATGGATTTAGACACGCTGCGGCAGGATATAAAAAGAAATATCCTCTATCCCTGCGGCGTCAATGTCGAACGCAAAGATGGTTCAGCGGCTACGGTCAGCCTGAAAGAATGGACTGAAATGGAGCTTTACGAAAAAGATGCTCTGAAAAGTTGGGGATTTTCTTATGCCCCGAATCAAGTTACGGAATGGCAGTACCACTATTCCACGATGTTCAGACAGTGGATGGATCAGGCATTTCGTTATATGCCCCAGGATTTAGAAGAACGCCTGAATATGCAATATATGGAGGCAGCTCAGAACCCGGATATGGATAAGTGCCGCATACCACAGGGAACGGCAAAACAGATGCTTCTTTATGACGAAGCCCCTGTGTATCGCCTTCTTCCATCCGGTTCGGAGAAAATTGCGCCCATTGCGGCAGTCTCTACGGGCCTGTGGTATGAAAATTACCGGGAGTTTGCCATTGCACCGGAGGATTTAGGCGCTCTGGACAAATTGATCCGCAGGGAAACTGACCGGCTCACAGGAAACCTCCCACAACTTCTCAAAAACGAAGAACGCCGCCCTGCTCCGGAGCGATAAGAATTCTACACAGACTGGAGGTGATGAAGATTGGCAGGAGTGCATGAAGATTTCGGCGAAAAGATCGGCGGTGCGAAAAGACCTGTGGAAAGACCGCGGGCTGTATGCGGATGATCTGGAAGCCATGAATGAGCGCGAAGCCGAAAATTTGTGAAAAGGATAATGTCTGGAAAAGCCGGACTATGCAGCCATGCTGGAGGAAGGGATTCCTCTTGGCGTGGTCTATTTTATCAAAAAAGCGAGGGACGGCTTAAACGCTTCCCCTCAGTATTACCGCACGGATGACACCCCGGAAAAACGGACCGCGAGAGGAATATAAGAATGCACAACAGTGCTTAGATGTCCGGGGAATTTACCGCTGGATACAGGGTACAGGGCAAAATTGGGACAGGACAATCCCGTGATCACAAACAAATTGTCCAATACCATGCTGATCCGCTCGGCTGAATATTTTGAGCGCAACTTTACTCAGAAAGCAAAAAAGGAACAGTTTTGTGTTTCCAAAGAGCAGAAAATACCGAAAGGTTATGCGAACTTCAACGACGGGAAACATACCTATTCTAAAATGACAAAGGTACCTACTATGTGCGGCTGAGCGAAGAGGAAATGGGTGAAATAAAGGCAAACAAAACGGAAAGATCCGGTTTGTCCCTCCCCAGCTCGCCCATGTCAAACGCACCGGGCCGGATTACCGGAATGGTGTGGAAATCACCGGACAGCATTATCTTGATACATTTGGGTTCCGCGGCGGCGAGTTTGGAAACTGGATGAACCAGAACGACCGTCAGACCTCCCTTAACATGGGATTTGAAGCACTAAAGGATCTGGCGTCAGCCCTTAAGATCAGCGATAAAGATATTGCTTATCAGGGAACGCTTGCTATCGCTTTTGGTGCAAGAGGCAGCGGCAATGCTGCGGCTCATTATGAACCTTTGCGTACAGTCATAAATCTTACGAAAATGCACGGGGCCGGTTCCCTGGCACATGAATGGTGGCATGGACTTGACGATTATCTTGGTACAAAGATGGGTGCAAAAGGGATGCTGTCAGAACAGCCCCGCCTTTATGCGCCGTTCCAAAAACTCATTGACACTATGAAGTATAAACCGGAAACACCGGAACAGGCAGCAAAGCGCACGGAAGCACAAACAGAACGCACCCGGAAAAATGCGGCAGGCTGGCTGGATTCCTCGGTGCTTGCCTCCCTGAAACAGTATGGCAATGAGGAACAGATGGAAACCTACGCAGTCTTGCGGGAAGCATTTTTGTCCGGCGAACCCGGCTCTGTGGAACAGATCAGCGCATTTAAGAAGAATGTTACCGGACGGGTAATTCCCAAAAGTGAACGGGAAAGACTGGAAATCTTTGAGCGTATGCTTTCCGGGATGCAGGCCCAGGAAGATCCGCAGATTGGACGGACGGAAACGGATTTTTACCGTAATTCGGTACGCATGGGAAAAGAATGTGAAAAAGACGGCGGTTATTGGGACAGCAATGTGGAAATGACAGCCAGAGCCTTTGCCTGTTATATCAAGGACAAACTGCCCTACACATCGGATTATCTGGCAGGCCATGCCGACTGTGCCCTTACCCTGGTTTCCGGTAAAGACGGAGAAATGGAGGTATTGAAAGCCTTTCCTGTGGGGGAAGAACGCCGTGCGATCAACGCTGTTTTTGACGAGATCATTCAGGATTTGAAACGGGAACAGCTATTGACCCATGCCGATGTAACGCTTCCTCTCTGTTTCTGAACTTCGTGAGGCAGCGGACGGTCAGCTATCCATGTTCGGCGTCGGCCGTCCTTCCGTGATGGATCAGCTTGCGGCAAACAGACCGGCAGATAAAAAATCACCGGCACAGACGATTTTCAGAAAAAACCATGAGCCGGAAATATAGCAGGAGGTGAACAGCATTTTGGAAAACAGGGATTACCATGCCTACCGGTATGGCGACCACTTGACGCCGGGATCAGAGCTTAAAATTGAACACAGCGTAGTTTGTGAAAATGTGGATATTTCTACTCTGATCACAATGGGAACCGATAGCCTGGAAGCCATGCGCCAGGGAAGTATTGACGGGGAGCAGAAAGCCTATGAAATCGTGGTGGCTGCTGCAAAACAGTGGGAACAGCAGGCAGCGGCAACACAGACGATCAACCGGGCTTTGGAATATCTTCGTACACCGGAGATCGAACATACCGGCAACCAGTGGAAAGACACCGATAACTGGAGGGCGGATCAGAAAATCAGCAACCGGGTCTATCAGATGACCTGCAGTATTTGGGAAGATACGAAATATGACAGAGAAACCAAACAGAGTGTTCCGATTGCCTGGTATGTGACATGGGAAGTCCGTATTCATTCCCCGAAGCAGGGATATGGAGCAAAGATTGCCGGACAAAACCAGAAACGATATACAGATAAGAACGCAGCCATAAAATACCTGGACGGGCGAAAGAAAGCCTATTCCCATTTATTCACGGAAATTTCCCCGCCGATCCCGAAAGAATATAAGCACCATTTTATGGTTCACGGTACTCTTTTACCTGGCTATACGGTTGAAGGACTGGAACAGGCCAAAACGGAACATGCCGCCGCCGAGGTTTCGGAGGGCGGTATTTTTACACCCGAAAACCAGGAGAAGCCTTCCGTCCTGGGAAGCTCTCTGTGGCAAAAACTCAGGAAAAAACGCCAACCACTCCCGGTACGGCAATGAAAAAGAAGGAGGATATACAATTATGAAAGTGTTAATGGTAGAGCCGGGCAAGTCCCCTTATGCTGCGGAGATCGAAAGTGGTCTGAAATCCTTGCAGGCGGCAGTGGGCGGAGATATTCAGGCGGTCTATCCGTATGAGGACCCGGTGGCTCTGATCTGCAATGAAGAAGGCAAGCTGATGGGGCTGCCTTTGAACCGAGCTCTCTTTGACGATGACGGCCACATCTATGATATTGTGTCCGGGAATTTTCTGATCGTTGGTCTTGGCGAGGAAGATTTTACAGACCTTTCCCGGATCTGATGGAGAAATACGGGGAGCAGTTTAAGTACCCTGAAAATTTGCAAGGATTGCCGGCGAGATTATTGCAGTCAAACAGCCTGCCACCAACGAACACAGGGAAAAACCGATGATGCACCATTCCGGCCCGGATTTGTAGAAAGAAAGGAGCCAATTATGTTAATGGCAGTAAATGAACCTTATGCCCTTATGGTGCAGCCGGACGATATTCTGATCTCTCCCCGTGAGGTAGATGAACATTTCGGGACGATGGTATGCTTCCATCCCCGCTATGCGCTGGGCGACCATCACAACTATATGGACAAAGATGACTTCCTGCGGGAAATGTATTTAGATACCGTAGGACATGATGAAGCCGGCATGAAACGCTATGAACGGATGGTAAACATTGTAAGCAGCCGTTTCCGGCATGGACCAAAGACAGAGGAACGGGCGATCGATGAAGCAATGCAGAAAGTAATTTCGGAAAAGTATCTGATGCTCCCCCTCTATCTCTACGACCACTCCGGTCTTGCCATGAGTACAGAAAGTTTCTCAGGCAGGGCTCCTCATGCAGAATGGGACAGCGGACAGGTCGGCTGGATCTATGTTTCCAAAGAAGATGCCCTAAGGGAATTTGACGCTGACAAGATGACCGGTGCTATCCGTCAGAAAGCAGACGCACTGATGCGCAGCGAAGTCGCTGCTTACGATTCTATCTGCGTGGCGAATGTTATGGGTTTGAGCTTTATAAAAACGGGGAGCTGTCGGATAGCTGCTGGGGCTTTATGGGTAACTTTTCCGATGTGTTGAAAGATATGGCGGAATACCTCCCGGATGAGTGCAAAGGGATGGTCGATCATCTGGAGGAACAGGAACGCCCGGCTACGATCATCAAGACGCTTTTGAAACATGCTAAAATTCAGGTCGATCAGGCAGCAAAAGCCTTTGAACACGCTTCCCGACAGCAGGTTCTTGGGGAAAGCCGGTAAAAAGTTATTTCCATATTATAAATACCGATTTTATCAGAAAGGAGGATGCTCTTGCAGGAAGATCTCGAACAACGAACGGTTTCTGTTTCTATACAGGCAGCAAAACTGTCAGGGCGGGTACTGCGTGCGGCTATTGCTGCGGTACTCAAAAGATGGAACAGGAACGCACAATGCCAAAAGTCGGGCGCAACAGCATGAAGCGGCTGACTTATAAAGACCCTGAGCCAATACCATTGAAGTTTCAGGGCGAATCCGCTCTTTTGAACGGTATGCCAGAAAACATCAGGTACGCTACCATATAGAAAAGGAACTTGGGACCGATCCCCCAAAATGGACGGTATATTTCAAGGCAAACCAGGCGGATGCACTGACGGCAGCTTTTAAGGAATATACAAAGAAAGACCTTACACGCAGCAGCAGACCGTCGCTGCTTACACAGCTTCATAAGTTCAAAGAACTGGCACAGTCGCTTGGTCGTGACCGTGTAAAGAACAAAGAACACGGAGGACCGGAACGATGAAGATCGATGCAGAAACACTGAAAAAACAGGTCATTCTCCATCTTCCGTATCTTCTGTTTCTTCTGGTATTTGCCAAGCTGGGCGAGGCGGTGCGTCTGGCTCCTGGAGCAGACGCTTCCCAAAAGCTGTTAGGACTGTCCGAAGGCTTTGCCCTTGCGTTTCAGAATATGTGGCCGGGGGCGGCAATGGACTGGCTGATCGGTTTATGCGGTGCAGCCATTATGCGGCTGGCAGTCTATCTTAGAGGGAAAGACGCTAAGAAATACCGCAAAAATGTGGAATACGGTTCAGCCCGTTGGGGAAATAAAGCCGATATTGCCCCGTTTATGGACCCAAAGCCGGAAAACAATATCATTCTTACCCAAAGTGAAGGACTAATGTTAAACGGAAGGCCCAAAAATCCGGCCAATGCAAGAAATAAAAATGTACTGGTAGTCGGAGGATCAGGTTCGGGAAAAACGCGCTTTTTCATCAAGCCCAATCTGATGCAAATGCACAGTTCCTACGTCGTCACCGATCCGAAAGGTACAGTTCTTGTGGAATGCGGAAAGATGTTGCAGCGAGGCACGCCAAAGCTGGACAAGGACGGAAAGCCTGTGCGTAATGAAAAAGGAAAGATCATCTATGAGCCCTATAAAATACGGGTATTCAATACGATCAATTTTCAGAAAAGTATGCACTTTAACCCATTCGCCTACATTCACTCCGAGAAAGATATTTTGAAGATCGTCACGACTCTGATCGCCAATACCAAAGGCGAAGGAAAAGCCGGAGACGATTTCTGGGTCAAAGCAGAAACCTTGCTTTATACGGCACTGATCGGATATATCTACTATGAAGCTCCGGTAAACGAACAGAATTTTGCCACACTGGTAGAAATGCTGAACGCAATGGAGGTCCGTGAGGATGACGAGTCATTCAAAAATGCCGTTGACCTTCTCTTTGACGCTCTGGAACAGAAAGACCCGGATCATTTTGCCCTGCGTCAATATAAAAAATATAAGCTCGCTGCCGGAAAAACAGCCAAGTCGATCCTTATTTCCTGTGCTTCCAGACTGGCTCCTTTTGACATTAAAGAAGTCAGGGAAATTACCATGTATGACGAACTGGATCTGGATATGCTGGGAGATGAACGGACTGCTCTTTTCCTTATTATGAGTGACACGGACGGGACCTTTGCATTTTTGATCAGTCTGATCTATTCCATTTTGTTTAACCGCTTGTGTGAGCGGGCGGATGATGTATATGGTGGAAGGCTTCCCATCCATGTGCGCTGCCTGATCGACGAGGCGGCAAATATCGGGCAGATCCCGAACCTGGAGCGTCTTATGGCGACCATCCGAAGCCGTGAGATCTCTGCCTGCCTGGTGCTGCAGGCGCAAAGCCAACTCAAAGCCCTGTATAAAGACAACATGGACACCATCATCGGTAACTGTGACGCCTCCCTTTTCTTAGGAGGCAAAGAAGAAACCACCTTAAAAAGCTGGAACTCCCTATTGGGGAAAGAGACCATCGACCTGTATAACACCAGTGTCACAAAGGGCAATCAGGAATCCCACGGACAAAATTTTCAAAAGCTGGGAAAGGATCTGATGTCGGTGGATGAACTGGCAGTCATGGACGGGGGTAAATGTCTGTTGCAGATCAGGGGTGTGCGGCCGTTCCTCTCCCGGAAATACGATATAACCAAACACCCAAATTACAAACTGCTTTCCGATTTTAATGAGAAGAACGCTTTTAATATCGAAAAGTTTCTTTCTACCCGGATGCCGATGCGTCCCGGTGAACGATACCGTAATTATGAAGTCACAGCCGAAGATCTGGCTTCCCAGACTTTATAGAGTTGTTCCTGCCTGTCAAAGCATGACGCCCTGGCAGGCTTTGTTTTTGTCACGATGAAAGGAGGATATTTTGAGGATTCGTGATTCTCCCTGAAAAGTAAATAACCGCAGGATTTTTCCTGCCCCATGCCGCCGTGCTGTTTGAAACAGATTTTTTCTAAAAACAGTGCGGCGGCTTTTTTTGTTTCCGGCCTGATACGGCCATATCACAAATTAAAATTTCTGAAATTAAAGGAGGAACTATATGGCATTTTTTGCAAGCGCGATTGATACTTTGAAGATCCTTGTGATCGCCCTGGGCGGTCTGGGCGCATGGGGTGTTGTAAACCTTCTCGAAGGTTACGGAAATGATAACCCAGGTGCAAAATCCCAGGGGATCAAGCAGTTCATGGCTAATTAAAGGGAACAAAAAGAAAGGAAAAGCCAATCCAGACGGTATCAGCGGCAGGCTACAAGAATAAATTGTGATTTCACAAGATTGGTGCTATAATAAGAGAAAAGTGCCTGCCGGGGCAGCCGCTCCGGTGGTATGGATAGAAAGGCAGGAAAACAATATGCACATCAGCTATAAACCACTCTGGCACACACTGTTAGAGCGTGATATGAGAAAAGAGGATTTAAGGCTTGCTGCTGGTATGACAACAAATATGATTGCCAACATGAGCAAAGAGGGAAAGCACATCAGCATGGATACATTAGCCCGTATCTGCGAAACGCTGAATTGTGAGATTACCGATGTGATTGAGTTAGTACCAGACGAGCCTGCTTCCACAGGAGGTAAGGAACATGAGCGAATTGAAACCAAGAATAAAAGAAAACGGAATTGATTATATCCTTGTTGGAGATTACTACATCCCGGACTTGAAGTTGCCGGAGGAACACCGCCCCATCGGAAAGTACGGACGGATGCACCGGGAATATTTAAGAGAAGTCTGCCCAGCCAGATTATACATTGACCCTGACCGGGGAATTGTGGACATATCTTGCAGACCTGAACGAACAGGCACAGAAACGGTTAGACACCATCATGGAGCAGATGAAAGCTGCCGAGGGCGTGACCGAGGAATTGAAGCGTACCCGTCAAATGGAATGGGTGCAGCGTTGCAATAACATTCACAACCGGGCAGAAGAAATTGTTTTACATGAGATGATTTATTCATAACGGTATGGTAGAATGATTATTACAAATTAGAAGTTGTAAAGGAGACTTTGTATGGGTAGAAAAGAAATAACAACAAAAGAAGATTTAATGAAAGTAATAGAATTATTCGAAAATACTGGAATTACATACTGGTTGGATGGCGGATGGGGTGTAGATATTTTAGCTGGTAAACAAACAAGAATTCATAGAGATATAGATATAAATTTTGATGCTCAACATACGGAAAAATTGTTAAATGTGCTTTGAATCTGGGCTATAAAATTGATACAGACTGGAAACCGGTTAGAATAGAGTTATATAGTGATGAACTTGGTTACTTAGACATTCACCCGTTCGTTTTAAATGAGGACGGAACTTCAAAACAAGCTGATTTAGAGGGTGGCTGGTATGAGTTTGAAAAGATTACTTTGGTAGTGCTTTTTTTGAAGGAAAAACAATTCCTTGTATATCCTTAAAAGGCCAAAGAGTTTTCCACTCAGGTTATGAATTAAGAGATAAAGATAAGCATGATATTTCAATTCTTGAAAGTTTATCAAAATAACATTGCTGTAATTTCTAAGATAAATTCCACTTTATCGCTTTGAAATTTTAACTGAATAAGTATAGCACCAACCGCTGCTACATGGAAGCAAACACAACCATGCAACAGCGGTTTTCTTTACCGTTTTTCCTTTGACTGATAGGAGTTCCTGTTTTCTTTGATTTTGTAGAATCCGAATGAGCCAGCGAAATTCTTCGTCTGACAGATTTTTATAGTTGATGCCGAGCTGCTTGCAGTAAAGGACAACCAGCTTTTCATCCCGACTGCCCTTGAAATTTTCAACCGCTTCCAAATTTTCTTTCAATTCATCGGCAACGGTGGTCTGGGGCGCACTCTCGCTGTCCTTTTTGTGGGCTTCCCGAATATCCCGGATAATGAGATTGAGGTCATCAAGAACCATGTGGCTGAAATATTCATCATCGCTGATATGGGCGGCTTGCAGCACTTTCAAATGCGGGTCGTCTTCGCCGGGGCGATACCGTTCAATGATTTCATGCCGGACAGTATCGACAAGGGCGTTGAGGTTTTGAATCTGCATGGTGGCAATCCCATCTACATAAATCTCAATGTCCGCAAGAAACTTGATAAAGTCCTTATGAGTGGCAAGCTCACAGAGCAGACGGTTGTTAATCCGACCGCCTTTCAGAAGTGCCACCATCTCATCATTCAAATGCAGCTCTGTTAGTGGCGTGTTGATCTGCTCCCGGTTCTCTGTCCGGCACAGCAGATAATCAACGGAAACCCATAGAAGTCTGCCAGCGTGATAAGGTTGCCATGATTGATTTCCTTATAATCCTCTTTTTCATAACTGCCAAGAGCTGATTTGGAAATGCCCGTCAGCTCTGATAATTCTTCCAGATTTAAGCCTTTGTCCTTGCGGAGTTCCCAAAGGCGTTCCTGTATGCTTGTCGCTCCTTTCATGGGCGCACGCTCCTTTCCGGCGGTTTCATTACTGCCGCTTAACTGGATTATATCATACTTTCCGCAATCGTGGAAATTTCTGATTTTTACCCTTAATTCCTACTTTGTGGACATACGGCACAGGGCACAAAAATGTTCTATGATACAGGTAGTTCATCGATGGATTATTCCAATCGAATGACCAGCCTGTGTGGGATATGCTTCCCCGGCGATGTAGCGCCATGACTTTTGGCAGGGATATGGAGGAACCCTGACCGAAACGAGCGTACCAAAGGGAGCGATACGCCGCTGTGAGATTCAGGGGAGGAACGACACCGGGGAGAACTGGCGAACTGATACCGAAATGATACCGAAACACGACAATCTGATAGGGGGATAGTCTACCCTATCGCTGATACTTCGGGAGATTTTAGGCGGCTCTATGGCTGTAATTTTGCCGAAAATCGCCCCGAAACCATACACTAAAACGGGAGGAAGTGCAATATGCCGAGAATGAGCAAAAAGAGGAAGCATGAGCTTTCCTTTTAATGACCGGGGGCGTGTCACTTACAACGAATTATGCCGGAAATGCCAGCATGGGTGCAAGCAGAGCTTCCGGGCGGTTGTGGTTGACTGCCCCCGTTATTTATCCAAACGAGCAAAGAAAAAGGAGGAACACACCGAATGAATTTTGAATTTATGACGATAGACACACCATTGCCGCCCTGTATGCCCTTTCCCAGAGCGTTGACAGGATTTCCAGTCAGCAGCACCGCAAAGGTCATGTACTGCCGGATGCTGGACGCTATACTATCCAAAGGGCAGGAGGACGAGAACGGAATCCTGTTTGTCTGCTTCCCTGTCACAGCCATTGCCGCAGTCCTGTCCCGCAGTCCCATGACGGTCAAGCGTTCTCTGAATGAACTGGAAACCGCCGGACTTATCATGCGGGTGCGTCAGGGCGTGGGAGAACCGAATAGAATTTATGTGCTGATACCGGGAAAGGAGGACGCTGCCCTTGCCTGATACCTCAAAGCTGGAAAAACTCAACCGGGAACTGGAGAAAAGCGAAAAGAAACTGCGGAAAGCCATCAATGATGAAAAGGCATTGCAGCACCAGTTGAAGCAGCTTACCCGAAAGGAACGGACGCACCGGCTCTGCACTCGTGGCGGTATGCTGGAAAGTTTTCTGCAAGAGCCGGAACTCCTGACAGATGATGATGTCATGCTGTTGTTGAAACTCATTTTTCACAGGCAGGACACGCAGGAACTATTGAAAAAGCTGCTGGAACGGGAGAAGCCGGAAACCCCTTAGTTTACTAAGGGCGCAATTATACACCACCCAGAGGTTGGTGCATTGCGTTCTCCGAAGGCTCCTCGCCGGAGGGCTGTGATTTTCCGCAGTCATGGTCTGCTCCAAATCATACAGGGGACGCTACGCTTCCCCTGCGCTGTACCAGCTACCCTTTTGTGGACTTGCCATCTGGGGACACCTTGCGTTGCAAGCTGTTCCCAGCCGACAAGTTTGAAGTTATAAGTGGATTTTTGCGAAGCTGTATGATACTATTATTTTATAACGCTTTGAAAATTCGTGGATTACTTAACAAATTAGAAGGAGGTATTTTATATGTTTAAAAAAGCTTTTTGGGTTCCTTATGAGGATAGTGCCAATTACCCAACTCTTGCAAAACTATGGAAGCAATTTCAAAGTATTGTGAAGAAAATGGTAAGTCTTATACATTTATTAACGATGACGAAGTGGAGATAAATGGAAAAGATATGAAATATATAGGGCTACGAAAATGGTAGTAGGAAATTACGGCATAAAATGTAAAGAAAAATAAATCCAGTTTGTTATTCTACACACATCGGGTCAACTTGTCCCGAACTTTCACAACTAAATACCCGCCGTTTACACAGCGGCACACCGAGCAGGAAATCTGAAAAAGGTCTCCTGCTTTTTTTCTGCCCAAAATGAGGTGGTAAAACGCCCACCCATCCACCAATTACCGAAAGGAGGGACACGAAATGCCCTGTCCGCACAACGAAATCACGATTGTTCAGCGCAGCCAGCGGCAGTCTGCGGTTGCCGCCGCTGCTTACCAGAGTGGCGAAAAGCTGTTCTGTGAATACGACCAGCAAGTGAAGCACTACCCAGAAAAGCGTGGTATCGTCCACAATGAAATCCTGCTCCCGGCAAATGCCCCACAGGAATATGCAGACCGCAATACCTTATGGAACGCCGCCGAAGCGGTGGAGAAGCAATGGAACTCTCAGCTTGCAAGGCGGTGGGTGCTTACCATCCCCAGAGAAATACCGCCCGACCAGTACGCTGTCCTTGTCCGGGAGTTTTGCCAGAAGCAGTTTGTTTCCAAAGGCATGATTGCTGATTTTGCTATCCATGACCCCCATCCGCCGGGACATAATCCCACGCCCATGTCCTGCTGACCATGCGGGCAATGGACGAACATGGGAAATGGCTTCCCAAAAGCCGCAAGGTTTATGACCTTGATGAGAACGGGGAACGGATAAAACTGCCATCCGGCAGGTTGAAAAGCCACAAGGAAGATACGGTGGACTGGAACAACCAGAAGTATTGTGAAATCTGGCGGCATGAATGGGAGGTCATCCAGAACCGCTATCTGGAAGCCAATGACTGCCCGGCGTGTGGACTTGCGTTCCTATGCCAGACAGGGGCTTGATATAGTCCCTACTGTCCATGAGGGAGCTGCTGTCCGGCAGATGGAAAAGCGAGGTATCCAGACGAATATCGGCAACCTGAACCGGGAAATCAGAGCTGCCAACAATCTGATGAAGTCCATCCGGCAGCTTATCCAAAACCTCAAAGGCTGGATTACCGAGCTGGGCGAAAAACGGAAAGAGCTGCTTGCACAAAAGGCGGCGGAGGAAGCAACACTTCTTCCCAATCTGCTGATGAAGTATATGGAGATACGAAAGGAAGAACGGAAGGACTGGACAAGGGCTGGACAGAACCGGGGGACTTCACAGGACTTAAAGGCAGTCAGCGAAGCCCTATCCTATCTCCGGCAAAAGGGGCTTTCCACTGTGGAGGACTTAGAAGCATTTCTGGAATCTTCCGGGAAATCAGCCGCAGATTACCGCAATCAGATGAAGCCAAAGGAAGCCCGCAGCAAAGTGATTGACGGGATTCTTGCCAGCCGGACAGACTGCAAGGAATGTAAGCCTGTCTATGAGAAGTACCAGAAGATATTTTTTAAGAAAACAAAGGAGAAATTCAAACAGGAACACCCAGAGGTTGCCCGGTATGCGAAAGCCGCCGCCTATCTTGCCAAGCACCCGGACGATAAGGACAGTACCCAAAAGGAGCTGCAAGAGGAGCAGGAAATGCTTCTTAGCGAAATCGCAGAGCTGAAAGTACCGCTGACCGAGGTACAGGAGGATTTGAAGAAGCTGCGGGACATCCGCTACTGGGTACGGAAAGCCACACCCGGCACAGAGGAAAGTAAAGAGCCGCCCAAGAAACAGCCTATCAAAGAAATCTTGCAGGATAAGACTGACGAGAAAAAAGCACAAAGAACCGCCCCGGCACAGGCGAAACACAGACAACAGGATATGGAACTTTAACAGGCACTTGCCATTTTCAATCAGAGAATGTCAGGTGTTTTTTTCTTTTTTCAAGGAGGGATAGATTTGAATGTATTTGAAGCTGTGAAGCAGTCCGTCACAACCAGACAGGCTGCGGAGCATTATGGAATCCATGTAGGGCGGAACGGGATGGCTTGCTGCCCGTTCCATCATGATAAAACCCCAGCATGAAGCTGGATCGGCGTTACCACTGCTTCGGCTGCGGTGCGGATGGGGATGTGATTGATTTTGCCGCCGCCCTGTATGGGCTGGGAAAGAAAGACGCCGCCGTACAACTGGCACAGGACTTCGGGCTTTCCTATGAGGACTGGAAACCGCCGGGAAAAGCAAAAAAGCCCAAGCCCCGGCAGAAATCCCCGGAGGAACAGTTTCAGGAAGCAAAAAACCGCTGCTTCCGTATTCTTGCCGATTATCTCCACCTACTCCGAGTGTGGAGAAAGGAATATGCCCCGCACTCCCCGGAAGCCTTTCATCCCCGGTTTGTGGAAGCCTTACAGAAGCAAGACCATGTGGAATATCTGCTGGATGTGCTGCTGTTCGGGGAAACAGAGGAAAAAGCGGCTTTGATTACGGAATACGGAAAGGATGTGATACAGCTTGAACAGCGAATGGCAGAGCTTGCAGCCGCAGACGCAGCAAGAACTAAAACACACATGAACGCCATGCAGCCGCCCCAGAGCATTGAGGAAATCAAGGCGGGGCTGGAAACCACCGAGAAAGGCGGTGTCCGTCAGAGCATACGGAACTGCCTGACCGTATTCCAGCGTGACCCGCTGCTTTCCGGGGCTATCGCATACAACATCCTGACCGACCGCAAGGACATCATAAAGCCCATCGGCTTCCACAGGGACAGCACCGCCTTAAACGATACGGACATGAAATATCTGCTTCTCTATCTGGAAGAAACCTACGGGCTTACCAATGAGAAAAAGATTGATAACGCCATCGGGATTGTGGCAAATGAAAACAAGTACCATCCCATCCGGGACTATCTCAATACCCTTGTGTGGGACGGGACAGAGCGAATCCGTTTCTGCCTGCGGCACTCTGGGGCTGACGCAGACGATTACACCTATGAAGCATTGAAGCTGTTCCTGCTGGGTGCAATCTCACGAGCCTTTCAGCCGGGGTGCAAGTTTGAAATCATGCTCTGCCTGGTCGGCGGTCAGGGCTGGCAAGTCCACCTTCTTCCGTCTGCTGGCAGTCCGGGACGAGTGGTTCTCCGATGATTTGCGGAAGCTGGACGATGACAATGTGTACCGTAAGCTGCAAGGTCACTGGATTATCGAAATGTCGGAAATGATGGCAACCGCCAACGCCAAGAGCATTGAGGAAATCAAGTCGTTTTTAAGCCGGCAGAAAGAGGTTTACAAGATACCCTATGAAACCCACCCGGCAGACCGCCCCGTCAGTGCGTGTTTGGCGGCACTTCCAATGCCCTTGACTTCCTGCCCCTTGACCGTTCAGGCAACCGCCGTTTTATCCCGGTCATGGTGTACCCGGAGCAGGCGGAGGTTCACATTTTGGAGGACGAAGCCGCTTCCAGAGCCTATATCGAGCAGATGTGGGCAGAAGCTATGGAGATTTACCGAAGCGGCAGGTTCAAGCTGGCTTTCAGCCCCACCATGCAGCGGTATCTCAAAGAACACCAGCGGGATTTTATGCCGGAGGACACCAAAGCCGGAATGATACAGGCGTATCTTGATAAGTACACCGGGAGCATGGTCTGTTCCAAGCAGCTTTACAAGGAAGCCTTGAACCACACCTTTGACGAGCCGAAGCAATGGGAAATCCGGGAAATCAACGAGATTATGAACCAGTGCATTACCGGCTGGCGGTACTTCGAACCCAAGAATGTTTTCCGAATATGGCAGACAAAAGGGCTGGGAGCGTGAAAACCCCTTATTTCCGGGCTTTTCTCCCTTATAACAACCAAAACAACAGAAAAATAAAGAAAAGTATAAATAGTAACCATCGCCAGATTGAGATTGTTTGCAAGGTCTTTTGAAGCCCGTTGCCGGACTTCGTTGCCGACACCCTCTGTCTGGCTATTTTCATGTATGGAGGATAACTGCCTATGGCAAAAAACAAAACAGAGATTCATGTGACCACTGTATTTGACGGGGAACTGGACGCAACCGATGTGTTCGTCAGCCTGATTTCCCAGAAATACGGTAAAATAAATACAAAAGAATATCTTGCTAAAAAGAAAGATATAGGCTATAATGAAGATGAGGTTCAAAAGAGCCAGATACCGTCTGGATTGTGTGGGTAAATGGCTATGATGAACGAAATGGAATACAGAACAATCGGTTCGGCACTTGCCGGGGGCTATCGTGCGGCGGTCTATTGCAGGCTGTCAAAGGACGATGACCTGCAAGGCGAAAGTGCCAGTATCGCCAACCAGCGGGATATGCTGGAAAAATACTGCGAAAAGCAGGGATGGGAGGTTGTGGCAGTCTATCAGGACGATGGCTTCACAGGTCTTAATATGGAGCGTCCTGATTTACAGAGGATGTTGAGAGCTATTGAGCGCAGGCAAATCAACCTTGTCATCACGAAAGACCTCAGCCGACTGGGGCGGAACTATCTGCAAACCGGGCATTTGATTGAGGACTTTTTTCCAAGAAACGGTGTCCGCTATATTGCCATGAATGACGGTATCGACACCCTGCGGGATAACAACGACATCGCCCCGTTCAAGAATATCCTGAATGAGATGTACAGCAAGGATATTTCCAAGAAAGTCCATTCCTCTTATCTTCTGAAAGCGCAGAAAGGACAGTTTACCGGGTGTCTTGCCCCGTTTGGGTATCGGAAAGACCCGGAGGACAAAAACCATCTGCTCATTGACGAGGAAACCGCCCCGATTGTGCGGCTGATTTTCGGATATGCCCTGAACGGTCATGGTCCGAACTATATCCGCAGACGGCTGGAGGAAGAAAAAATCCCCTGCCCCACATGGTGGAACCGGGAACGGGGGCTTCGCAACACCCGAACCAAATGGGAAAGAAAGACCCGGAAAACGGGCGGTATATGTGGGACTTCTCCGTTATCAAAGACCTTTTGATGAATCCCGTCTACACCGGTGCGATTGCTTCCCAGAAAAAAGACTACCGTTTCAAAATCGGCACAATTGGGGAAAGAAGCCGGAGGACTGGATTGTGGTGGAGGGACAGCATGAACCGCTGATTGACCGCATGAGCTTTGACATTGTGCAGAACAAGCTGAAATCCCGCCAGCGTCCGGGGCAGACCGATGAAATCAGCCTGTTTGCCGGATTGTTAAAATGCGGCGAGTGTGGGAAGTCGCTGACGGTACGCTACACAAACGCAAAACATCCCCAGCGGATTTATTCCTGCAAGACCTACAACGCCTTTGGAAAGAACCACTGCACCCAGCACCGGATTGACTATGACACCCTTTACAGCCATGTGCTGCGGAAAATCCGGGAATGTGCCAGAGCTGCCCTGATGGACGGGGAAGCGGTTGCCGACCGCCTGACCAATACCTGTGAAGCAGAGCAGCGGGAACAGCGGGAAGCAATGGAACGCTCCCTTACAAGGGACGAGGAACGGATTGAGGTTCTGGACAAAATGGTCATGCGGCTTTATGAGGATATGATTGCAGGGCGTATCAGTGAGCAGAATTTCAACACCATGCTGGAAAAGACACAGACCGAGCAGACGGAGCTTAAAGCAAAAGTGTCCGAGGGCAGAAAGCGGCTGTCTGATGAAGTCCAGCTTGCCAATGACGCAAAACAATGGGTGGAAGCCATTCAGGAATATGCCAACATCACAGAGCTGGACGCAGCCACCCTTAACCGCTTAATCAAAGAAATCGTCGTGCATGAACGCATTGACGAAGATAAAACAAGACACATTTCTATCGAAATTCATTTTAATCTCAAACCCATCCCGGAGGTGGAACAGGTCACTGCCTGACCTGTCCCGCCGGGACGGTTCTCTAAAAAACACCATATAGATTTTTTGTACGCCGCCGCCCGCCATCGAGCAGAGTTTTACACCTAATTGGGGATAAAACAGCTCATGGCGGGCGGCATCATCGTCATTGGCACCACACTGATACCTCTGCTGTCTGGCCTGTTTTAAGGTAGGCGCTTATGGATTTTCTCACCGACTGGCTCACAAACTGGCTCAAAGAGCTTCTGATTGGCGGGATCATGGGGAACCTCGAAGGTCTTTTTGATACTGTCAATACCCAAGTCGGAGAGATTGCGGCACAGGTAGGGACTACCCGGCGGCGTGGCACGCCGGGTTTTCTCTGATCCGACAGCTTTCCGAAACGGTGATCCTGCCGATTGCCGGAATGGTGCTGACCTTTGTTGCCACTTATGAGCTCATACAGATGCTTTGGAAAGAACAATATGCACGAGGTTGACGTTGCGAACCTCTATAAATGGATGTTCAAAACAGCCTGTGCAATCTTAATCCTGTCAAACACATTCAATATCGTCATGGCCGTGTTCGATGTCTCGCAGAGCGTTATCGCACAGGCAGGCGGGCTCATTCAAGGCTCTACCGATGTTTCGGCGGATATGCTTGCCGAACTGGAAACCTCGCTGGAGGCGATGGACTTCCGCTTTTGGGGCTTTGCAATCTGCGCTCATCAATGGGGATTATCATTTCGTCTTGGTGTATGGCCGGATGTTGGAAATCTATCTGGTCTGATTCTCTGGCGGATTGACTGATCTGTCTGGCCCGCCCCGGCCATACCTTTGGGAACTCTTCAAATGCTTGCATGAAAGGCATCACTCGAAGGTGGTATGGTTATTGTTGGTTGGGCATGGCGGGGCCCGCACCAGGCTTTATCCCGGGCGGCGGCATATGGTGCGGCCGCGGATTCCAGTGCGGCCGCTCATTCAACGTTGCTTGGGGCTCCGGCTACGCTTGCCGTGATCCCTGCGGCGGAATTGGTGTTTAAGCTTTGTTATTGCGGCAGGCTTTTCAAGCCTTGGTGTTCGGTATGCTTATGGAGGAAGGGGGCCGCGCGCTGCTGGACGGACATTGCGGCATCGGCTGCTGGGCTTTGGATAGTCTGTGCCTGCTTGGAGCCCGGAGTTACCTCCGCTCTGTTTGAGCCACGGGGCAGCTGCTGACCAGTCTGGCCCCATCCCCGTTGCTACGCTTTCCAACCGGGAGCTTGGCGGCACTCAAGTCCCTGTTTGCCGTAGGCTTTCAAGGGCTGCTGATCCTCGTATGTGTTGCAATTTACGCGGTGCTCATTCAAGGCATCGCAACAAGCGGCGATCCCATTGGGGCGATTTGGGGAACTGTGGGCTACACGGTTCTGCTTTGCTTCATGCTCTTTAAGACCGGGAGCATTGCCCAGCGTATCTTTGGCGCTCATTAACAGGAGGTGGTGCTTATGCCGAGAAGATACGGGGCAGACGGAACGCTTATGGAATGGAAAAACGCCGGAGGAGTTTACTGAGGCAGACGCTTACCGCTTTATGGCGGAAACAGAGGCCGTCCTGCAAAGAAAAGAGTTGATAGACGACCCCGCCCAGCCTGCTCCGGCAAGCGGAAAGGAGGAATTTTATCTGAGTAAGAAAGACGATGTATTGCTGACCCCGGAGCAGATTGCTGCGGAGGAACGGCGCTGGCTGTTTGATGCGCCCATCGCGGAGCTTGCAGAAGTCAAGGGCGTTAGCATTGATGAGGCAGTAAAAATGCGGACAGATGCTGTCTTGCAGGAGGCGGTTGTTCCGATCACGGTATCTGTCCGCCCGATTGAGCCGCAGGGAAAACTGATCGGCTTCGCCAGCGTCAATTTTGGCGGTGTAGTCATCGACGATTTTAAGGTTGTGGACGGGAAAAACGGAATTTTTCTCGGAGCTCCCTCTAAACCCGATCCTGCCAGCCGGACGGGATACCGGGCTACGGTTCGGATTCCTGACCGTGCCATACAGGAACGGATCAATGCGGCTGGTGTGGAGGCGTATCATGCGGCGGTGGAACAGCTTGTTGCACGGGCCCAGGCGGTACGGCCTGCCCCGATCAAGGAGCAGATGGCCGAGGCCGCGAAACAAGCGGGAAAAGAAAATGCCGCCCGGCCTGCACCTGCCAAAGCAAAGGAGGCCCGTAATGACCGATAGCCGCACTTTGGGACAAAGTGTCCCGAAGGAGGGCTTGTTTCTCATGGACGGCATCGAGGGCCTGCGCTCCCTGCCCAAACATAGCGTGGATATGCTGCTGACCGATCCGCCCTACGGCACAACCCGGAATTATTGGGATGTGCCCCTGCCGCTCCCGGAGCTGTGGGAGGCGGTGAAATGGGCGGTCAAGCCGAATGGCGCGGTGCTGTTTTTCGCACAGTGCCCCTTTGACAAGGTGCTGGGCGCATCCAACTTCGCCATGCTCCGCTATGAGTGGATTTGGTACAAGGAGCGCGGAACGGGCTTTCTCAATGCAAACCGGGCTCCGCTGAAAAAGTCCGAGAACATCTTGGTGTTTTACCAAAAGTCCCCGGTCTACAATCCACAGTTTACTTACGGCAAGCCATATACCCGTGTTCATTCCCGAAGCGGTACAAGCTCTAACTATGGGAAATTTGAACGGCAGGGCTCAGAGTCCAACGATGGCCGCCGCTATCCCCGGAAACGTGCTTTTTGTGCCTACGGTGTCCGGCGGCATCCATCCCACACAGAAGCCCGTGGAGCTTTGTGAGTATCTGATCCGCACCTATACCCGCCCCGGCGAATTGGTCGCGGACATTTGCGCGGGCTCCGGCACAACCGCGATTGCAGCTATCAACACAGAACGTCGCTTTGTATGCTTTGAATCAGCCCCGGCCTTTTATGCCGCAGCCAGTGAGCGTATTCGTGCGGCGCAGGCAGTAAAAAGCTCTGGCGAGAAAGGAGTGTAATTATCCAGCAGTATTCTATCATTTACGCTGACCCGCCGTGGCGCTACTCGGCTAAGAAAGTACAGGGCGCGGCGGAAAACCATTATCCCACTATGAGCATTGAGGAGTTATGTGCGTTGCCTGTGGCTGATCTTGCAGCCCCGGACAGCGCACTCTTTTTATGGGCCACTTTCCCGCAGCTCCCGGAGGCGCTCCGGCTGATCGAGGCTTGGGGCTTCACCTATAAATCCGTTGCTTTCGTCTGGCTGAAAAAGAACAAGAAGGCGGATAGCTGGTTTTACGGCCTTGGCTTCTGGACAAGGGGCAATGTAGAAATCTGCTTGCTGGCAACCAAGGGCCACCCGAAGCGGCAGGCTGCCAACATCCATCAATTTATCATTTCCCCGATTGAAGCCCATAGCAAAAAGCCGGACGAGGCCCGCGACAAAATTATTTCCCTGATGGGCGATCTGCCCCGCGTGGAGCTCTTTGCCAGGCAGACCCCGCCCGGTTGGGCTGTATGGGGGAATGAAGTAACACCAACCATCCCGGACTTTGGGACACATTGTCCCGAAGTGCAGAAAGGAGTCCTGCAAATAAAAGTCAATAGGTTTTGCAGAAAAAGTCCAAAAAAATACTCGGCAGATAGCCGAGTAAAAATGCGTACAGCAAACAGGACTCCCTCAAAAATCGGAGGCAGCCAAATGACAAAATGAGCATTACAGATTAGCCTTCTTCGACCTGAGTTGCGCTTTCAGCGGCGTTCAGGCACTCCTTAACGCGGGCATAGTAAATACGCAGGAACTTGTTCGCGGCAGCAGTAGTGCAAACGAAGAACGGCTTCCCCTCGTCACGCTTTTTGGCGTAGAACTGGTAAACCGCTTCGTTTTCGGGTTTGCATTTAACGTAAGTAGAAACCACCTGAAAGAGCGCTTTCCTCAGCTGAGGTGACCCGCGCTTGGAAGTTGTTACACTGGAAAGCTGCATCTTGCCGGAGCCAACAACGCCGGGGTCTACGCCTGCAAAGGCCACAATAGAACTGCGGTGCGGGAAACGGCGAACATCACCCAATTCAGCCATGAGATGCGGTCCTGTGGACTTTCCAACGCCGTACATGGCCATAACGGTCTCGTACTCCGGCAGCTGCTTGCAGAGATTCAGCATCTCGGCTTCCAGCTTGGACTGGTTTTCGCGCAGTGCAATAAGCTGGTCGGCGGCAACTGTAACCAGTAATTTAGCATTGTTGTCACGCGGCAGTGTGGTATAGGATCCGCAACTGGCTGCGTAGAGAGCATCTGCCGCATCAGTACTAAAATGGTAACCCTTTCTCTTGCACCATTTCTTGTATCGCTCTTCAAAAGCATCCGGTGACATACGGTTAATGCAGTCGCAATGCCAAAGCTTCGGTAAAAGTCCACCCACTTCAAATGTCCGTCTGCCTTTTCGGGGCTTGAGAACAGCTCGTTTACACCCGGAAAGGTCTTGTCAGACAAAGAAATAAGGTTGTTTGTGAGCATGACAATATTCTTATTATACAAGTCGCATTGACGTGCGCACAACTTGAGTTGCTGTCTAATTGCTTCCATAGGAGTATATTCCCGCAATGTAGACCAGTTGTCAAGCCCATACTTGGCAATTTTTAGGGCATCTTTCGGGTCGGATTTTACTTTGCGCAGAGAGCCTGCTCCGCTTTGCTTAATAAGCAATGGGTTCAGGATGCTTACAAAGATTCCCTCACTGTGAAGCAGCGCTGCTACCGGCTCATGATATCTGCCTGTTGCTTCCATTACAACGCGGGTATCTGGTTCCATGCAAAGAACATCCAACGCAAGATGTGACAGTTCAATATCTGAATGCCTTACTTCATATGGCGCTGCAACAAGCTCCCCACCTGGCTTCATGGCAGCTACCATACTCTTACCCTTAGAAACATCGATTCCAACTACGGTCATTCGTTTTCCTCCTAATTTGAATTTGCAATGGCTTCCGCCTTTTACTTATTGCTTGTTCAATCTCCTGAGTAACACGAACGCACCGCTACGGTGGGACTACCTGCGTAAATCGATGCTGCGAATAAGAACGGCGGCTGACTGACTCCTTTACGGACGTGTAAATCCAGCGTGATAAATGTCAGACCACTACGTTCTTATTCTACAGCTTAGGCAACAAGTTGGATAGCAACACGGCTGGATGCCGTGGGGCTACCCACAAATATATTGTAGGAGTGTGATCTATGCCCTATGTAAACGTACCAAACGATTTATCCAAAATCAAAACAAAGATGGCTTTCAACCTCACCAAACGCCAGCTTGTCTGCTTCGGCAGCGCGGGCGCGGTGGGGATTCCGGCCTATCTGCTGACCCGTGGCACCCTCGGCAATACCGGGGCGATGTTTCTCATGCTGGGAATTATGCTCCCGGCGTTCCTGCTGGCGATGTATGAAAAGGACGGCTTGCCCTTTGAAAAGGTTGTGCGAAACATCATCCGGGCCAAGTTTCTAAGGCCGGGGATCAGAGCCTACCGAACCGAAAACATTTATGCGCCCTTTGCCGGGCCGGGCGCTGGAAAGGAGGATGTGATTGAAAACACAAAGAAAAACGGAGCCGCCGCCAAGGGTAAAGGCCGGGCGACCCTGTCTGCTCAGCAGACAATCCCGTATCTGTCCATGCACCCGGACGGTGTGTGCAAGCTCCCGGGCGGGCTCTATACAAAAACCGTGGAATATGAGGACATCAATTACTCCGTGGCATCCACCGAAGATCAGACTGCCATATTCAGCGGATGGAGTTCATTTCTCAACTACTTTGACAGTTCGCTGCCGTTCCAGCTTTCCTTTATCAACCGTCGTTCCCATTCCCGCAGCCGCTATCAAGTCAATATCCCGAAAGCGGATGACAACTATAACAGCGTCCGGGATGAGTTTACCGGGATGCTGAAAAATCAGATTGCCAAAAGCAATAACGGCATTGAACGCTCAAAATACATCACCTTTGGCATACCCGCCGAGGGGATTGCGGAGGCACGGCCCCGTCTGGAGCGTGTGGAGGCCGATGTCATGGGAAACTTTAAGCGACTGGGCGTTCCCTCGGAGCCGATGGACGGACGGGCCCGCCTTGCGCTGCTTCATAGCCAGATGCACCCGGGGAGCCGTGAGGCGTTCCGCTTTTCGTGGAAAGACATCCCGCAAACCGGGCTCGGCACAAAAGACTTTATTGCCCCGGACAGTCTTGACTTCCGCCAGTCCCGCACATTCCGCATCGGCCAGTATTGGGGCGCGGTGTCCTACTTACAGATTATGGCATCGGAGCTTTCGGATAAGTTGTTGGCGGAAATCTTGGAACTGGATGCGGAAATGACCGTGACCATGCACATTCAGACCGTGGATCAGCTCAAGGCAATTAAGACCATCAAGGGAAAATCTCGGACATCGGAAAAATGAAAGTGGAGGAACAGAGAAAGGCTGTGCGCTCCGGCTATGACCCGGATATTCTTCCCCCTGACCTGATTACATTCAGCAAGGACGCAGCGGAGCTTCTGGCTGATTTGCAATCCCGCAATGAGCGAATGTTTCTGCTGACCTTTACGGTGGTAAACCTTGCTCCTAACCGCCAGCGGCTGGAAAACGATGTGTTTACCGTGGGCGGTATCGCGCAGAAATACAACTGCGCTCTGCGCCGTCTGGACTGGCAACAGGAACAGGGCTTTGTTTCCTCGTTGGCCCTTGGTTACAACGAGGTAGAAATCCAGCGCGGTATGACCACCAGCTCCACAGCCATCTTTATCCCTTTTATGACAAGGGAGCTCCGCATGGCTGGGCAGGCCCTCTACTATGGCATGAACGCACTTTCTCACAATGTCATCATGGCTGACCGCAAAAAGCTGAAATCGGCAAACGGGATGTATTTGGGCTCTACGGGCTCCGGCAAGAGCTTTGCCGCAAAGCGTGAGCTCTTGAATGTGTTTCTCACCATCCCGCAGGATCGGATCATCGTGGTTGACCCGATGGGCGAATACGCTCCGCTGGTGCGAAGGCTGGGCGGCCAGGTGATCGAGATTGCCCCGGACAGCCCGCACCACCTCAATCCGATGGATGTGGAGCTCAATATGGCCGCCGGAGAAAGCCCGCTTTCCATGAAGGCGGATTTTCTTTTGTCCCTGTGCGAGCTGGTGGTCGGCGGCAAGGAAGGCTTGCAGCCCATTGAAAAGACGGTCATTGACCGCTGTGTGCGTTTGGTGTACCGGGAACAGGCGCTCGGACTGGAAACTGCAAAAACACCGCTGTTGCAGGATTTGTACGAAGAGCTCTTACGCCAGCCGGAGCCCGAAGCCCGGCGCGTGGCAACTGCCTTAGAGCTTTATTGCACAGGCTCCCTCAATCTCTTTAACCATCCTACCAACGTCAAGACGGACAGCCGTGTGGTGTGCATCGTTCTGAAAAACATGGGCGAAAACCTTAGAAAGATTGCAATGCACATCACAAATGAGTTTGTTTCGCAGGCGGTGGATCAGAACTTCCACGAGGGTGCGGCGACTTGGTGCTACTTTGACGAGTTTCATATCCTGCTCCGCGATCCGCTGACAGCCAGCTACTTTGTGGCAGTCTGGAAAATGCTGCGTAAAAAAGGATGTGTGCCGTCTGCTTTGACGCAGAACGTCAAAGACCTTTTGGCCAGCCGGGAAATCGAGAACATTCTGGACAACACGGATTTTATGATTCTGCTTTCGCAGGCGCAGAGTGACCGTACCATTCTGGCAAAACAGCTCGGTATTTCCGAGCATCAGCTTTCCTATATCACACACAGCAATTCCGGCGAGGGGCCTGCTGTTCTATGGGAATGTGACCATCCCCTTTATGGATCGGTTCCCTCGCGGAGAAATCTATGACCTGCTGACTACCCGCCCGGAGGATATGAAGAATGAAACGAAAAACGAATAAAACCAAGGAGGAGGCTTGGTCGCAGACCGCCCACGCCCCTGACGGGGAGCAGCCCGGGCCGGAGGCTTCCGGCACTTCGGGACAAAGTGTCCCGAAGTCCAAGTTCCGCAAAAAGAGCCAGCAGGAACAGGCTGCGGCGGCAAAGCTCCGCATGGAGTCCCAAGGCGAAAAGCTGGAACAGGCCCGGGAGAAGCTGGCAAAGCAAAAGCCGCCGAAAAAGCCCGGCCCGGTAAAACGCATAGGCCGTGTTGCCAGCGGTTCCGTTCACAGCTTCGTGCATGGCAAGATTTTTGAAGTGGAACAGGAAAATGTCGGCACGGAAGGCGCACACCGTTCTGAGCTTGTGGGAGAAACCGCGCTACGGCATGGCTCTCGCTTTGTGCGCCGTAAAGTCCGGGAACATCCGGCAAAAGTGGTACGCAAGGCCGAGGCCCGCTATACCAAGTACACGGCGGACTACCATTTTCACACCACCGCACAGGAGCACAAGAGCTGAAAAAAATGCCCTGTCCCGCTACTGGCAGAAACGGCGGCTCCGCAAGCAGTACCAAAAGCGGGCAAAGGAGGCTGCAAAACAGGCGCGGCTGCGGCTGGGAAAACTGCCACAGCCACAGAACGCCTGACTGCCCGGGCAGTGGAATTTGTCAAAAGTCATCCCGCAGGTGCCGTGATTGTGGTGCTCTGTGTGTTACTCCTGTTTGCTATGCAGTCCTGTTCCTCTACCATGCTTATGCTGGGGAACGCCGGGGCTGGTGCATTAGGGGCCAGCACCTATCCTTGTGAGGATCGGGATATGCTGGCCGCCGAAGCTGCCTATTGTGCGCTGGAAGATGATTTACAGCATTATCTGGACACCTATGAAAGCACCCATGACTATGACGAATACCACTTCGATCTGGACGAAATCGAACATGATCCCTATGTGCTGCTTTCTCTTTGTGCGCTCCATGAGGGACAATGGACAATAGGCGAGGTACAGGGAACGCTGCAAATGCTCTTTGACCGCCAGTACATTTTGACCGAGGATGTGGTGGTGGAAACCCGGTATCGCACGGAAACCGACACATGGACGGACGCGGACGGCAACTCCCATACGGACACCTATCAGGTGCCTTACGACTATTACATCTGTACGGTCACGCTGGAGAACTTTGATTTATCCCATGTGCCCGTATATGTCATGGGCGAGGAGCAGCTTTCACGGTATGCCATCTATATGGCAACACTGGGGAACCGCCCTGACCTGTTCCCGGATTCTCCCTATGTGAACAAGTATATTACCGGGAAACCCGGTGATTACGAAGTGCCCGGAGAATATCTGGACGATGAAACCTTTGCCGCGATGCTTGCCGAAGCGCAGAAATACATCGGCTATCCCTATGTGTGGGGCGGCAGTTCTCCCGCCACTTCCTTTGATTGCTCGGGGTACGTTTCGTGGGTCATCAATCACTCCGGCTGGAATGTGGGCAGGCTGGGAGCCCAGGGGCTCTATAACATCTGTACGCCAACAAGCTCTCCCAAACCCGGTGATTTGGTTTTCTTCAAAGGCACCTATGACACGCCGGGCGTGAGCCATTGCGGGATTTATGTCGGTGACGGGAAAATGCTGCATTGTGGAGATCCCATCGGCTACGCAAATTTGAATACAAGCTACTGGCAATCTCATTTTTACGCCTATGGGCGTTTACCGTGACAGGAGGTTTTGAAATGGCAACTACCAAAAGCATGAAAATTCAGGCCGAGATTGATAAGGTCAAGGCCAAAATCAGTGAACAGCAGGCCCGGCTCAAGGAATTGGAGCAGAAGAGACTGGAGGCCGAAAACAGCGGATCGTGGACATTGTGCGCGGTATGAGCATCTCCCTTACGGAGCTCCCGTTGCTGTTTGAAAAGCTGAAGGACGGCGGCACTTTGGGACAAAGTGTCCCGAAGTCCGAAGAAGAAAAGAAGGAGGAAAACTGAATATGAAACACTTTCGTATGTTGGCGGCGGGGCTTTGCTCCGCCGTTCTTTTATGCGGCTTTGCGATTCCGGCCTATGCCTATTCGGACAGTGGAAATGAGGAACCGCCTGTTGTGGAAGAAACTCCGCCCCCGGAGCCTGCACCTACCATTACCCCGGGCGAGGGCTTTTCGGAGGATGGAAACCTTGTGACCCGCGATCTGCTCTACGATGCTGCAACCAACAAACAGTTCATCACGGTGGAAACCAGCGGCGGCAACACCTTTTACATTGTCATTGACTATGACAAGCCTGTGGATGAGGACGGCGAACAGTATCACACCTACTTTCTGAACATGGTGGATGAAGCCGATCTGCTGGCGGCACTGGAGGCCGCTGGCGGAGAACTTCCGGCCTGCTCCTGCACAGAAAAATGTGCGCCCGGAGCCATCCATACGGATTGCGAGGTCTGCGCGGTCAACATGACCGAGTGTGCTGGCACAGCTCCCGAACCCGTCCCGGTAACAGAACCTGCGGAGGCCGGAACCCGAGCCCCAGCAGAAAAGCAATACCGGGATGCTTCTGCTGATTTTGGCAGTGGCTGTTCTGGGCGGCGGTGCAGGCTGGTACTTCAAAATTTACCGCCCGAAGCGTGAAAAACTGCTGATACCCGAGGAAGCTGGAGGGGCTGGAGTCCCAGCAAGGCCACCATGAAGGCGGTCAATGCGTATTTTCGGAAACACAAAACGCTGGACAGCTGCCCAGAGCTTACGCCGGAGCAGGCAGAAAAGCTCAAAGCAGATATGGCGCAGTCATGGCACTTGGAAGCAAGCCATACCCCGCCTATCTGCTTCCAACAACAACGCCAACATCCGCCGTGTACGACAGCGCATTGAGGAACTGAGCAGCCGCTCCGAGTTTGCTGGCTGGACATTCCCGGAGGCAAGGCCAAAATCAACGAGGCTGAAAACCGTTTGCAGCTTATTTTGAGGAAAAGCCCGATGCCGATCAGCGGCAGGAACTGAAAAGCAACGGCTTTAAGTGGGCTCCCAGCCAAGGGCATGGCAGCGGCAGCTTAACCAGAACGCCATCCGTGCTGCGGCCCGGATAGACTTTCTGCGACCCGAGGACGGTACAAGCCCCTATCAGCTCCAGCCGTTTGTGAAAAGAGAAAACAAAGAAATGTCTCGATGATGGGAGGTGTACTATGGACAAAAATCAAGGCTATGCTATTTTGAAGGCGGTCATGCTGGAAAATGGGCGGGGATTTGCATTGGGCGAGCATCCCACCGCGCCATCCCGCTATGTCACATGGGCCTGTTATGATGACAAGGACGGCCTGCGGCAGTACGAATGGGGTCACTATGGAAATGACCGCACCGCGATGGAACAGGATTTTACAGACCGGGTGCAGGACTATCAGCGTATTTATAACGTGGGGATCAGGCAGACTGAGGCTCCCGGTCTTTACAAGTATTATTCGACCCAGCGGCCTGTGGACATCGGGACATTCCCGAAGCCGCCCTATAACAAGCCGGATGAAATTTTCAATTACGATCAGCGCGTCCCGGTGGAAAATGGCTCGTTCTTGGCTTGGGGTTATCTTACCTATACCCGCCCCCTGACAGAAAAACAGGCATCCGACTATGAGCTGCGTCCTGCGCCTGATAATCCCGACAGGCCCCGTCCGATTGTCGAGCAGATGAAAACGCGGCAAAGTTGGCGGAGGCAGATCGCGGCTCGGAGGCTCCGGCTCCCCAGCGCAGGCAGCCTGACCGTGGCGATAGATAAGGAGTCCTGCAAATAAAAGTCAATAGGTTTTGCAGAAAAAGTCCAAAAAAATACTCGGCAGATAGCCGAGTAAAAATGCGTACAGCAAACAGGACTCCCTCAAAAAGCGGAGGCAGCCAAATGACAAAATGAGCATTACAGATTAGCCTTCTTCGACCTGAGTTGCGCTTTCAGCGGCGTTCAGGCACTCCTTAACGCGGGCATAGTAAATACGCAGGAACTTGTTCGCGGCAGCAGTAGTGCAAACGAAGAACGGCTTCCCTCGTCACGCTTTTGGCGTAGAACTGGTAAACCGCTTCGTTTTCGGGTTTGCATTTAACGTAAGTAGAAACCACCTGAAAGAGCGCTTTCCTCAGCTGAGGTGACCCGCGCTTGGAAGTTGTTACACTGGAAAGCTGCATCTTGCCGGAGCCAACAACGCCGGGGTCTACGCCTGCAAAGGCCACAATAGAACTGCGGTGCGGGAAACGGCGAACATCACCCAATTCAGCCATGAGATGCGGTCCTGTGGACTTTCCAACGCCGTACATGGCCATAACGGTCTCGTACTCCGGCAGCTGCTTGCAGAGATTCAGCATCTCGGCTTCCAGCTTGGACTGGTTTTCGCGCAGTGCAATAAGCTGGTCGGCGGCAACTGTAACCAGTAATTTAGCATTGTTGTCACGCGGCAGTGTGGTATAGGATCCGCAACTGGCTGCGTAGAGAGCATCTGCCGCATCAGTACTAAAATGGTAACCCTTTCTCTTGCACCATTTCTTGTATCGCTCTTCAAAAGCATCCGGTGACATACGGTTAATGCAGTCGCAATGCCAAAAGCTTCGGTAAAAGTCCACCCACTTCAAATGTCCGTCTGCCTTTTCGGGGCTTGAGAACAGCTCGTTTACACCCGGAAAGGTCTTGTCAGACAAAGAAATAAGGTTGTTTGTGAGCATGACAATATTCTTATTATACAAGTCGCATTGACGTGCGCACAACTTGAGTTGCTGTCTAATTGCTTCCATAGGAGTATATTCCCGCAATGTAGACCAGTTGTCAAGCCCATACTTGGCAATTTTTAGGGCATCTTTCGGGTCGGATTTTACTTTGCGCAGAGAGCCTGCTCCGCTTTGCTTAATAAGCAATGGGTTCAGGATGCTTACAAAGATTCCCTCACTGTGAAGCAGCGCTGCTACCGGCTCATGATATCTGCCTGTTGCTTCCATTACAACGCGGGTATCTGGTTCCATGCAAAGAACATCCAACGCAAGATGTGACAGTTCAATATCTGAATGCCTTACTTCATATGGCGCTGCAACAAGCTCCCCACCTGGCTTCATGGCAGCTACCATACTCTTACCCTTAGAAACATCGATTCCAACTACGGTCATTCGTTTTCCTCCTAATTTGAATTTGCAATGGCTTCCGCCTTTTACTTATTGCTTGTTCAATCTCCTGAGTAACACGAACGCACCGCTACGGTGGGACTACCTGCGTAAATCGAATGCTGCGAATAAGAACGGCGGCTGACTGACTCCTTTACGGACGTGTAAATCCAGCGTGATAAATGTCAGACCACTACGTTCTTATTCTACAGCTTAGGCAACAAGTTGGATAGCAACACGGCTGGATGCCGTGGGGCTACCCACAAATATATTGTAGGAGGTGCGTATATGGAAAAGAAACGTGAACAGGATTTGTCTGTACTGGAGGCGCTGCGCCTGCACCGTGAATTTCATTTGCCGCGCCCCGTTCCGGCAGACGAACAGGGAAAGCCGCTGGATAAGGTAAAGGAGCCGCCCCGCGCCTGCCGCAGCCGGGAGCGTGAGGAGCGATGACAAAGAAACGCCGCCGTCCGATCCATCTTCATGTAATGGTGTCGGAGGAGGAGCAGGCCCTGATTCAAGAACGTATGGCGGAGGCTGGCATCCGTAACATGGGAGCCTATATGCGGAAAATGGCCCTGAGTGGGTATGTGCTTCATGTTGACCTTTCGCCTGTTCGTGAGCTGGTTTCGCTCCAGCGGCGATGCTCCAACAATCTGAACCAAGTGGCAATTCAGGCCAACACCTACGGCGCAATTTATCCCGAAGAACTCGCAGTCTTACAGCGGGACTATGCCGCGTTGTGGGGGCCGCTGTCTGATCTCTTGAAACAGCTCTCCGCGCTGGTAGAGCTCTGAACCGTCCGGGGAGTGGTTGATACCGCTCCCCGGCTTTTTCTACTTCGGGACAAAGTGTCCCAAAGTAAAAATACTATTTGCCGGAAGGAGGGATTTCTACGGCGACAACCTACATCCGCCCTTATAAAACAGCGGCGGGAAAAAGTGCAATTCAAACGATGGAGGATCGTTTTACCTATGGCCTGAACCCGGAAAAGCTGGGAGCCGTATCTTCCTATCTCTGCGACCTGAACACGGCTTCCGCCGAATTTCTTCTGGTAAAAGTCAATACCTTGCAGAGACAGGCCGGGCCGTATCTCGCGGGGCCCTGTTCTTTCAGATCCGGCAGGCGTTTCTGCCCGGGGAGGTTACAGCGGAAGAAGCAAACCGTATTGGTTATGAAACGGCGATGCGCTGGACAAAGGGAAAGTATCAGTTCTTCGTCTGTACGCATACCGACAAGGCCCATATCCACAATCACATTTATTTCAATGCGACGGCCTTTGATCGCTCCCGGAAATTTCATAATTTCATCGGTTCATCTTTTGCCCTGCGGCGGCTCTCTGACCGCATTTGCCTTGAAAATGATCTGTCCGTCATCACCAACCCCAAGCTGCACAGCAAGGGGCGATTTCTCCATTACGGGGCATGGCTGGGGACAGAGCGGAAGCCCCCATACAAGGAACAGCTGCGGCGTGCCATCAATGAAGCTCTTGCAAAACGCCCCGCCGATTTTGACGCTTTCCTCCGGCTCATGGAGGCGTCCGGCTTCACGGTCAAGCATGGGCGCGGCGGTACGATCTCTTTTCTTGTTCCGGGGCAGGAGCGGGCTACCCGGTTGCGGGCATCCACCCTCGGGGACGGCTACGATCCTGAGGACATCAAGGCGGTAATTGCCGGGGAACGTCCGCTCCCTGAACTGCCAGAGGAGCCCACGGTTCCGCCACGGCGAGTTGATCTCATCATCGACATTCAAGAGCGTATGGCCCAGGGCAAAGGCCCAGCCTATGAACGATGGGCCAAGGTCTACAACTTAAAGCAGATGGCGGCTGCGCTCCAGTATTTGCAGGAGCATCATCTGACAGACTATGCGGCGCTGACGGCCCGCACCGAGGCTGCTGTGGATCACTTTCACAAGCTGTCTGACGAGCTCCGCACAACGGAGGAGGCTCTTTCCAAAACCTCGGAGCTGATGGCTGCCACGGTGGACTATGCCAAGACCCGCCCGGTGTTCGATGGGTACAAGGCTGCGCGGTACAGCAAAAAGTATCTGGCCCAGCATGAAGCAGAGCTTGCCACTTACCGGGCGGCAAAAGATACCATGAACACCATACTGAATGGCGCAAAGCTCCCTAAGATTGAAGCACTAAAAATCCCGCCGTGAGCTGGCAGGACAGAAAAAAGAGCTTTATGCAGAATACCGGGAGGCCCAGCGGCAAATGCGGGAGGCTGTGGCGGTCAAAGCGAACATTGATCATCTGCTCGGCGTGACGGACGAGCGGGAAAATAAGGCCCAGGAGCGATAGCGACAGGCCGCAGACAACAGGTGCATAGCGCCGGGACTTTGGGACAATTTGTCCCGAAGTCCAGCGGGTTTGGGAGCTCCCAACAAGCATTTTCACGGGCCTGCGGCCTGTGAAAATTTCGGAGTGGCCACACCCGAATTGCTTGCCATTTAGCGGTACCCTCGAAAAGTCCCCTAAAAACAAGAAAAACGAAGGCCCTCTTACTTGACCTCCGTTTCTCTGGCTTTTTGTATTCCCTCTGCGGTGGCTTCCATGATCGTCAATTCATTCTCGTCCATTGTATTGAGCATCCTGTCAATGTGCTGGCGGCAATCACTTTCTTCATTCTGTTTGTCAGGATAGAAGAATTGATCAACGGAAATATCCAGCAGAGTGACAATTTTATAAAAGGTATTCAAGCTCGGATGCTGACCACGATTTTCAAAATACATAATGGAACGAGGTGTACGATCAACGAGCTGCGCGAGGTATTCCTGTGTCCAGCCTTTGGCTTCTCTTTTGCGCTTGATCTCCCGGCCTAATGCGTGGAAGTCGAGCCGTCTTTCATCTTGGTACATTCTCATATCACCCATATATTATTCTACATTTCGGGTTTGGTTATGAGAACGAAACATGATTTTATGTTTTGGTAGTATTTTATTGTCCGTTCACATACTTGCGGGGGTGCGAAGGAGAATATATAATTTTTCTTGGGAACTTCATATTGGCACAACATAGTGCTGGTATTCTATTCAAATATGGGAGGTGTTCTTAATGGCGAAAATTTTGATTGTTGAAGATAATCAAGGGACAAACAAGGCGATATGCGAATATATGAAAGAAGCTGGACATACGCTTTTTTCTGCTTTTACAGGGAGCGAAGCGTTAAAAATATTCCGTGGAGAAGAACTCGATATAATTGTACTGGATATTATGCTTCCTGAAATGTCGGGTATCGTTGTTTTGCATGAAATTAGGAAAGTCAGCAACATTCCTGTTATAATGCTCACAGCACTTGATGATGAATATACACAATCCAACAGTTTTGACGAAATGGCAGATGACTATATAACAAAGCCCTTTTCCATGCTCATTTTAGGTAAACGGATTACTGCGCTTCTCCGCAGAAGTCAGAGTAAACCTGCTGTTAATATGATTAAGCTCGGAGATGTTACCGTTGACTTTTCTGGATATACAGCCTGCGATGAAAACGGTAAAATAGACATTACCCCAAAGGAACTGGAAATCCTGAAAGTGCTGATTGACAATAAGGGTTTAGTCCTGTCTCGCAATCAAATCTTGGACGATGTGTGGGGATACGATTGTGATGTGACCGACCGCACAATAGATGCCTATATTCGTAATATCCGCAAAAAGCTCCGTTTGGATTGCATTACTACGGTCAAAGGAATAGGTTACAAATTTGAAATGGGGCAAGAAATATGAAGAAAATGAAGTTATTTTCGAAGATATTCTTATTTACATTTACAATGATGCTTTTGATTTCAATTATAGCGCACTTGCTGATTTTCCTAATTGCGCCATCCCAAAATGTACTTGTTACGAATATGGTAGTAACAAATACAGGGGTAAGTGCTCTGTCAGAAGTAGATATGCCCCGGCTCATTACTCAAACCATGTTGAAAACATTTCCGATTTCTATACTTTGTTGCGCCGCTATATCGGCATTGTTTTCATACTTTTTTTCAAGAGGCATAACCACTCCGATATTATCGCTCTCAAAATCCGCAAATCAAATGTCGAAATTGGAGCCAGACGCAAAAGCGATTGTATCGTCAAAGGATGAAATTGGAGCTTTAGCTACTGATATTAACAATTTATATCAATCCTTACTTTTGACTATCCGCAATCTGGAATTGGAAAAAGAGAAAGTCAGTCTTGCAGAAAAAGAGAAGATTGATTTTCTCCGAACAGCGTCCCATGAATTAAAAACACCTGTTACAGAGCTAAATGCGACATTGGAAAATATGATTTTAGGCATTGGGGAATACCGTGATTATGAAACCTATTTGCCCAAGTGCAAAGAAATTACTGAACAGCTTGGGGATATGATTAGAGATATACTTAATGCTTCACGCTTGCAAACACAAGGTAATAATGAGCCATGCAGCAACTTTTCATTGAGACCCCTCCTTACAGAGCTGTGTGAACCGTATCGCTTAATTGCAGAAGCCAAGGGCATTAAGTTCAAAATAGAGCTTTCAAGTGACGCTTTCGTATATCTTCCAGAGGGCCAGTTGAAAAAAGCAATATCGAATATCCTTTCAAATGCGGTCAACTATACGGAGGCTGGACAATCAATATTGGTTGTATTTGATAAAAATAAACTATCAGTTTCTAACGAATGTAGCGTATTACCACCCGAACAGCTACAACACATATTTGAGCCATTTTATCGTCCAGATTTAGCCCATAGCCAAGCAACCGGGGGAAATGGGCTTGGTCTATACATTGTCCAGACGATCTTGGATAAATTGCGCTTGAAATATCAGTTTGTTCCCATGCCAAACGATAGAGGCATGAGTTTTACAATACAGTTTTGAAAGAAGTCTCTGCTTTCCGATTTCCACAGGAAAAGCAGAGACTTCTTTCGTTCAACATTGGCACAACATTGATTTTATAATCATCCAACATAGAAGATGTACTATGTCTGCGAAAGGAGGTAAAACGCCAACTACTAAAATGAAGGAGGTAAAATCTATGGCGAAAAAAATTGGAATTATTGTTCTGCTATGCTTTTCTTTATGCGTCGGTGGTGTCTCTGCTTTCGCTAATGAAGGCCATGACGAAACAGATACCCAAACACTTATCGAAACGCAGCCCCCGGTATCCTCCGTCCTTTTCAGGCAAGACGGAGCAGATATTCAGCAGAGTACAGACGAGGGCAAAACATGGAAAAGCTATTCTCCCATCGAGGAAACAGACTACTTCACTTATGATGAATTTTCCGCATGGATTGAAAATGAAACGGAAAATATTCAAAAGTTGGTCGATGCTGGAGAATGGACAGAAGCAGAAGCAACAGAAGCACTTGAGTATTACGATGAAATCCTTAAATCTATTTTAGAGGGCAAAATGGTAGGAAAAAGAGCTTCTTCAAGTGACGATCAGTTGTTCTTTTCTATGCCCGATAACGCACAGCCTGAGCAGTATCAAACATTCGTCTTTGATGGGAATACCTACAAGAGTATAGGCCCATTTGATACGGAGGAAGAACTGTTCAATGCCCTTAAAGACTATACTGACACAGAAGTTGAAGCGGGAACAATGACACAAGCAGAAGCAACGGCGCTTTTGGAAAAGTATCAGTAAAAATCTGCCGCACGACGGCAAAAGAAAAAAAAAGCCGTCGTACAGCAGCCCTATCAACACGCCCATTTGAAACGGCGGCTTTGATTTTCAGAGCCGCCGTTTCTTTGCGTTTACACAAACCAATGACGACTTGCGGGGACACGGTGGCCCATAGGAGGGTATCGCCGTGTCCATATCATTTTTCTACAATTTCTTTAGTTTTCACCAGCTAAAAAAAGCGTAGCTCCCCCTCCGGGACAGTCTGGCTATGAAGGTACAATATATCAGTACAATTATGATAATGTAATTTCGTGCGTCTGCATAGTGTCTTGCTGTGCGGGCGCTTTTTTGTACTTCGAGACAAATTGTCCCGAAGTGCGGGGCGGCTCCCCGGGGTGCCGCTCCCCGCCAAGCCCCGTTTCGGTCACTCATCCACCCAACACCGAAACGGAGGTTTATTTATGACTACAATCAATCTGAAGGATTTTTATTATTGGTACACACAGGATCAGTTTATCGAGGTTTCTGACGAGGTAGCCGAAGTGTTTGTGGCCGATGCCCGGCACGAAATGGCCTACCAGCGGCGGCTCTCCCGGCATAAGGCGCAGTATTCTCTGGACTGCGATGACGGGATCGAATATTCCGCCTGCCTGCATGAGCCAACGCCCCAGGAGCTTCTGGAGCGCATGGAGCTGTTCATCCGTCTGTGGAACGCACTCAACTCTTTGCCGGAGATCCAGGGCCGCAGGATTGATGCCCACATCATTCTCGGAAAGAGCATCAAGGAAATTGCCGAGGCCGAGGGCGTACATGAGGAGTCTGTCCGCCAGTCGATCAAGCGTGGCCTTGAGCGTATGAAAAAAACTTTTTGATTTTTTCATTTTCCCCACTTGGAAATGATGAAAAAATGTCTCGGTTTATGAAAGGAGATATTCTTCTTTTCGCAGATAAACAGCGGCGGCCCCGGGCATAGTCCGGGGAGCAGGGCGGCGGGTGCGCTGTGACTTTTTCTTTGGAAGAACGAGCGAACAACACCAACGCCGCAACTGGGCCGGGCCAACCCACGGCCACGATCCGGCATAGGACAGGCTGGCCGCCTGACCCTCCGGGCCGCCCTCTTATCTGCGAGGGAACGCCGCTCTGAGCATGGTTGTCTTTGACAGGGCAAGAAAATGGGAGCGGCGTTCTCTATTTTATACTTACATGTCCGAAACCACATCCGTACCGGCGTTGGCGCGGAACGCATTGTTGGGCAGACGAATGGCACCCAGCAGCTCCGCCCGCTGCGCGATGTACCTGCGGACTTCGGGCGATTGCTTGTCCATCGTGTAGCGGGAGGTCACAAACGCGATCACGCCGCCCGGACGCACTTGGTCGAGGGTTTTGGCAAAGAAGTAGTCGTGAATGGAAAAACCGAGCTTGTTATAAGCCCGGTCATCTACCTGATATTGTCCGAACGGGACGTTGCCCACGGCGAGGTCATCCGCACCATAAAAAAGCAGCCGTTCTCCGACACGGACACCTATGAGCTTTTCGGGATGCTCTGCACGAAGTGCCTGATATGCCGAAATATTCGGCGCAAGCTCACGACCCTGATCTGCAATTCGTGTGAGGACAGCAGAAACCGGTTCGGTTCTGTGTTCCGGATCGTGATTGCTCTCGCTGGAGGATGAAACGACGCTGAGATGCGCGACAGTTTCATCTGCGGAATCAACATTATAGAGCTCACCATCAATTTCCACGCGCTGCCCCATAAGGTTTTGAACCGCTTGCGGCGTCTCCGGGGTTGGCTGTTCTGTGTGCTGCGCCGCAATGACGCGCTGCGGCTCCGGTTCAGAAACCTCGAAATATCTGGTGTCGAGGTAGCGTTCAAAGGAATTGCGGTCGATGCTGACAGGTTCCTGTCCGGGTACGTTCGGTAACGTGTGCCAGACGTGATCTTCATCTACACGCGCGATAACGCCGACTGCTGCTATGTGGTCTAACTCTATGGATGAAATGCAATCTCCAATATGATAGGTATAGCCAAGCGGTGCTGTAAACGCCGGAGGGATAGCTCAATTCCCATATCCTGACCAACTTCATCATCGCTGCGGAACTTCGCCGAAATTTTCGGCGAAGTCAGATCCGTCCGTGCGCCCTGCCGCTTGATGGCCTCCATCTTCATCTTGTAGGCTTTGGCGCGTTCGGAGGGGAGAATGTTCTCGCGCTGGAGGTTGCTGTCCACCATGATGATGGTGGCAGCGTCCCGGTCAATGTTGCGGACAATGACGGGCATGGTAGCCAGTCCCGCCAGCTCACAGGCGTGTTTGCGGCGATGGCCTGCGATCAGCTCATAGCCGCCGTCCTCCCGTGGCCGCGCCAGCGCGGGACGAGGACGCCGTATTCCTTGACGCTTTCGGCGGTTTCCTGCATGGTCGCATCCTCCCGCCCCTGAAAGGGATGATCCGGGAACGGATGCAGCTCGGAGAGCGGAAGCTGAACGACTACTTCCTGCTGCGGTTTCGGCTTTTTGGATGGTACGGGCTTTTTGCCCGATTCCTTCTGCACGGTTTTTTCAGGCATTGTGTTCCTCCTGTCGGCATCTGATTTTGGGTACAAAAAAAGGACATTTCTTCTTTCAGAGGAAATGTCCTGATTTCTTGACGGACTGACAGCCCGCCCAAACAATATTTAGTTTTGTCGTTACTATAACACCCCTACGATATAACTACCTCGCGGCTCGATTTTTCGGTTTGGAAAAGGATGAAAACCTTGCCAGATAACCGAAAACCCTTGATATACGGGGCTTTTCCGGTTTGTCGTAATTATACCGTAAGGGCACTCCTGTGCCTGCCTGTTGCTGAAAGAGGGTGTTCCGATGAAACAGATTCAGGAATGGCTGGGCCACAGTGATATTTCTACCACGGCGAATATCTATGCGCATCTGGATTCGCAGTCCAAAAATCTGAGCGCCCGGACAATGGCAAGCACACTGACACTGCCGGAGGCGCAGCCCATAAAGAAGTGGTAATTTGAACAGCAGCGGCATCTGAGAAATCAGGTGCCGCCTTTTTTCTGTCAGTTTGTACCCAAGCTGCACGGAGAATCTTGTGCAATTCCGTGAATAGCTATTTGACATATTTGATGGTATGATTTGTACCGAACCCGAAAATCACTACTTGAAAATAAAGGGGAGATGTTTATAAGAAAAGTACGGGAATTTTACAAAGCGGCGGCAAAAAATCACTACCCAATGTAGAATTGAGTAGTGATACTTGGCGCAGACGGCGGGACGCAAAGCGCCGGGCACGGGCTGTTCGAATCCCACCTTGCAGCCCTTGCAAAGTTTGCTGCAAAAATAAAAAGCAACACCCCGCAGGGTGCTGCTTTTGGCGCAGACGGTGGGATTCGAACCCACGTGGCATTGCTGCCAAATTGATTTCGAGTCAATCTCGTTACGACCGCTTCGATACGTCTGCCTATTTAGTTTTTATCGCACCGCCTCGCACTGCGTTTGGAAAAATGCGAGATTTCGATGCAAGATAACGATGAAAGGTTGGGTACGCGATACCCGATAAAGCCCGCCGTTATGGGATTTCCTGCGGACAAGGTGACCTGCCGGATGCAAACTTTCGAGTCAATCTCGTTACGACCGCTTCGATACGTCTGCTTATTTAGTTTTATCGCACCGCCTCGCACAGCGCTTGGAAAATGTGAGATTTCGATGCAAGATAACGATGAAAAGTTGGGTACGCGACACCCGATAAAGCCCGCCGTTATGGGATTTCCTGCGGACAAGGTGACCTGTTGGATGCAAACTTTCGAGTCAATCTCGTTGCGACCGTTTCGATACGTCTGCTTATTTGGTTTTACTGCATGCTACATGGGCAATATGGTTTGCGCCTTATTACATCTTACACACAGCCACATAGCACATTATAGTATACCAAACTTATCCTCTTTGTCAATCAGAACAGCCGCTGCTTCTGCGTCAGGGGTGGGGTCAAAGGGGGAATCCTCGTGGTGGCGGCGGATGAAGACCTGGCGGGTCTTTTCGGTGATGGACCGGCCGTTGTGCTTGGGCACCGTGTAGAACGTGCGGCTGATGTTATAGTATCCACGCAGGTGCTGCACCAAAAATTGCGCCACAGCGGGCAGGCAGTCGGTGTCGTCGATGTCCTCATAATTATAGTCGCCGTACAAAAAGGTCACTTCGTCGCTGCCAGCGTGGAGAGTAATGCCTTTTTCATCCAGCACTACCTCGCTGATGACGCTTTGCAGCAACCCAGCGGTGCCGTTTTCGGCGGCCAGTTTGGCGGCGCGGGGGCGCTGCTCCAGCGGGACGCTTTGGGGGTCCAGCTTCTCGGTGCCGCGCTGGCCCACTTCCAGCAGGATGTCCCGCATCATACGGCTTTCCAGCAGGGGCTTGATGCGCTCCTTGGCGCGTGCCTGTTCTGTTTTATTTTGAATGGTAGAAATCAAACCCATGCCGCTGCGGCCTCCCAAACCAATTTCGATACACAGTTAGTATATCATATAATACGACTAACTGCCAGCTTTTTTTGCACCCGGCACCGAAATTTGCTATTTTACCGGGCAGCGTATATAATACACGTAGAATAATACCCACAAAAACCAAAAATCGAGGCAGTTATGACAGCGCAGGAAGCATTAAAAAACTATTTTGGCTACGATTCGTTCCGTCCGGGGCAGGACACCGTGGTGTCGGCCCTTTTGTCCGGGCAGGACGCGCTGGCCATCATGCCCACGGGCGCGGGCAAGTCGCTGTGCTACCAGATCCCGGCGCTGCTGCTGCCGGGGCTGACGCTGGTGATCTCGCCGCTGATCTCGCTGATGCAGGACCAGGTCAAGGGGCTGAGCGCGGCGGGCATCCCGGCGGCATACATCAACTCGGCCCTGACCGAGAACCAAATCGCTAAGGCACTGCAGCTGGCAGCTCAAGGCAGCTACAAGATCATCTACGTCGCGCCGAAGCGGCTGGAAAGCCCCACCTTCCAAAGCTTTGCCGCATCGGCCGAAATCTCCATGCTGACGGTGGACGAGGCCCACTGCATCAGCCAGTGGGGGCAGGATTTCCGTCCCAGCTACCTGCGCATCCTGGACTTCATCGACAGCCTGCCCCGGCGGCCCATCGTCAGTGCGTTTACGGCCACCGCCACCCGCGAGGTCAAGGACGACATCGCCCAAACGCTGCGTCTGCGCGACCCGGAGATCGTCATTACTGGGTTTGACCGCCCCAACCTCTACTACCGGGTCGAGACCACCCGCCGCAAGGACGCCTTTGTGGCGGACTATGTGCGCAGCCACCCCGGCGAGAGCGGCATCATCTACTGCGCCACCCGCAAAAACGTCGATGCCGTGCAGGAAATGCTGCGAGGCGAGGACATTCCCGTCGCCCGCTACCACGCGGGCATGACCAACGAGGAACGCCGCCAGAGCCAGAACGACTTCATCTACGACGCCGCGCCGGTCATTGTGGCCACCAACGCCTTCGGTATGGGCATCGACAAATCCAACGTGCGGTACGTCATCCATTACAACATGCCCCAAAGCATGGAGAACTACTACCAGGAGGCAGGCCGGGCCGGGCGCGATGGGCTGCCGTCCCAGTGCATTTTGCTGTTCTCGCCCCAGGATATCGTCATCAACCGCTTTCTGCTGGACCACAAGGAGAATGACGACCTGGACGACGAAGCCGCCGACCTGCTGCGGGAGCGGGATAACCAGCGCCTGCAGGCCATGGCCAACTACTGCCAGACCACCGGCTGCCTGCGCAACTACATCCTGCGCTATTTTGGCGAGGAACCCGCCGGACCCTGCGGCAGCTGCGGCAACTGCGACCGTGAGTTTGAGGAGGTAGACATGACCGCCCAGGCCAAGTGGATGATCAACTGCGTAGCCGAGACCCGCGGCCGCTATGGCAAGGGTGTGGTGCTGAACACCCTGCGCGGTGCCAACATGGCCCGCCTACGGGAGCTGGGCGCGATGGATTACCGCAGTTACGGCCAGCTGAAGGACTGCACGCGGGACGAACTGGACTGTCTGCTGGCCCAGCTGTTGGAGGAGGGCTACCTCGTCCAGACCGACGACAAGTACGCCGTGCTGCACATGGGCAACATTACGCCGCTGAAACAGGGGGCGCAGGTGGTGGTCAAGCTGCCGCCCAAGCCGGAACCTGCCGAAGCAGCGTCCAAAAAGCACAAGGCCAGCAAGGCGGCGCAGAAGGGCAAAGCCGCCCTGGCCGGCGACAGCGCCGATCTGTTCGAGCAGCTGCGCGCCCTGCGCATGCGGCTGGCCCAGGCCGAAAAGCTGCCGCCCTACCTGGTGTTTGGCGACAAGACCCTGGTGGACATGTGCGCCAAAGCGCCTCGCCAGCTGGAGGATATGAAAGAGATCTACGGCATGGGTGAGCGCAAGTTTGCCAAGTACGGCAAGCAATTCTTTGCTGCCATCGAGGATTACCGCCGCGAGCACCCAGAGGCGGAGTTTACGGGCGCCTGACAAAACTTAATTAAAAGAAAAACTGCCTGCTGCATAGTGCGGCAGGCGGTTGGTGTTTATGCGGGATGTTAGAAGATGCTCCCCGCCAGCACAGCGGCGCCGGCCACGGCAGGGCGATGATGAAATAGAGGACCGTACCGGCGGTGCGCTTGATGAGGACGGATTTCAGCGGCTTGATGTAGGGATGCCCTCCATGCCGGGGATAGCCCATTCTTTGCCGTGGGCGACCCACACCAGGTCCATGCAGATGCCGTCGAACCAGTTCATCACGACGAGGAACAGCACCGCCTGCCAGTAGGCTGCTGTAAAGGTGGTCACGCGGTTCCACACCGCAATGATAAGCACCAGCACCACCAGCATGATGATGCAGAACGGCACCATGAACCGCTTGCCGCGTTTCATCGTTTCGTCCTTGTCAGCCAGGCCGCGCCTGGCGGCTTCGTCGATAAAAGCCGGCGGGTAAAAATACAGGCAGTTCATGCCGTTGTCCTTCACGGCTGCCTTGACCATCAGGAAAAACAGCAGACAGTACAAAATCAGCTGGATTATAAGCAACATTTTCGGGGGCTCCTCTCGCAATCGGTTTGCATTAGCTAACCAAAGTATACTACACCCCCGTCCGAAAGACAAGCGCACGGATTTTGCGGTGGTTGTAGAACTGTTTCCAGGGGGTATATATACTGTAAAACTAGAGAAACACCCCGGTGTTTGTAGGTGTCCGCAACTGTTTTTACAGTTTTACAAACAGTTAAATATAACTTAGATATGTATTTTATATAACTGTTTATCTAGTTATTGAGTTTTAATAAAGGGGGTGGCTGTTTTGCCCAAAACCGCCGCCGCAAAAAAGATGCGCCCTGCCAGGCGGCAGAGCGCAAGAAAATGCGGTTTACTAACTGTAGGGGCGGATGCAAGTATCGCCCCCCCTGCAAAAACGGCAATTACTTATAACCGATATTACTCGTACAGTGGGAACTTCTTCACCAGCTCGGCTACGCGGGCGGTGACTTCGTCCTTCTTGCCCTCGAAATCGAAGATGCAATCCGCGATGCAATCCGCGATGATCTTCATCTCTGCGGGGCCCATGCCGCGGGTGGTCACGGCGGGGGTGCCCACGCGCACGCCGCTGGTCACAAACGGGCTGCGCTTCTCGCCGGGCACGGTGTTCTTGTTGGCGGTGATGTGCACCTCGTCCAGGTTATGCTCCAGCTCCTTGCCGGTGCAATCCTCGTCGGTCAGGTCGATCAGCAGCAGGTGGTTGTCGGTGCCGCCGGAAACCAGCTTCACGCCGCGGGCGGTCAGCTCGTCGGCCATGGCCTTGGCGTTCTCCACGATCTTGGCGGCGTACTCCTTGAACTCAGGCTTCAGGGCCTCGCCAAAGCAGACAGCCTTTCCGGCGATGACATGCTCCAACGGGCCGCCCTGGGTGCCGGGGAAGATGGCGGAGTTGATGCGCTTGATGAGGTACTCGTTGTTGGTCAAAATCAAACCGCCGCGGGGGCCGCGCAGGGTCTTGTGGGTGGTGGTGGTCACCACGTCAGCATAGGGCACGGGGTTCTGGTGCTGGCCACCGGCCACCAGACCGGCAATGTGGGCCATATCCACCATCAGCATGGCGCCGTAGCCGTGGGCGATCTCGGCCAGCTTCTCAAAATCGATGGCGCGGGGATAGGCCGAAGCACCGGCCACGATGAGCTTGGGGCGCACCTTGGCCACCTGTTTGGCCAGGGCGGCGTAGTCGATGCGGCCATCCTCAGCGGAGACGCCGTAGGAGACGAAGTTGTAGTTTTTGCCGCTCATGTTCACGGGGGAGCCATGGGTCAGGTGGCCGCCCTGGGACAGGTCCATGCCCATGACGGTATCGCCCAGGTTCAGCAGCGCAAAGTAGACGGCCAGGTTGGCCTGTGCGCCGGAGTGGGGCTGCACGTTGGCGTACTTGGCACCAAACAGCTTGCAGGCGCGGTCGATGGCGATCTGCTCCACCTCATCCACAAACTGGCAGCCGCCGTAGTAGCGGTGGCCGGGGTAGCCCTCGGCATACTTGTTGGTCAGCACACTGCCCATAGCTGCCATCACGGCGGGGGAAACAATGTTCTCGCTGGCGATCAGCTCAATGTTCTGGCGCTGACGGCCCAGCTCGCGGTCCATGGCCTCGCCCAGTTCGGGGTCAACCTGCTTTACATAGCCAATGGTATCGATCATGTCCTTATACATACCCTTTACCTCCTGTTTTTCGGGCGGTCGCTTGCGGGCGGTGCTGCCCTTTCCCTCTCTATAATGAACAGACCTTACAGCGTGCCCTTGGTGGAAAGCACCCCGTCAATCCGTGCATCCTTGCGTGTGGCGGCGTCCAGCGCCTTGGCAAACGCCTTGAACATAGCCTCCAGCTTGTGGTGGTCGTTCTCACCGTACAGTACCTTTAAATGCAGGTTCATCATGGCTGCATAGCTGATGGCATAAAAAAACTCCCGCGCCATCTGCACATCCATGCCGCCGCAGCTCTGCCCGGCAAAGCTGGCATCATACACAAAGTAAGGGCGGCCGCCCAGGTCCACAGCGCACAGTGCCAGCGTCTCATCCATGGGCAGCAGGCAGCTGCCATAGCGCACCAGCCCGGCCTTGTCGCCCAGGGCTTCCTTGATGGCGGTGCCCAGGGCAATGCCCACATCCTCAATGGTGTGGTGGCAGTCGACCTCCAGATCGCCGCGGCACTGCACGGTCAGATCAAACAGGCCGTGGCGGGCAAACCCGTCCAGCATGTGGTCAAAAAAACCGATGCCGGTGTGCAGGTCTGCCTTGCCGGTGCCGTCCAGGTCGATGGTCAGGGTGATTTGGGTCTCCCGCGTGTTGCGGGTCACAGTTGCGGTGCGTGCCATAGCGTTACCTCTTTACTCAACTAAAGTGTAAGATACTATTTACTATAACACGTCAAGTCCCCTGCGTCAACGGTGCAGGGCCGTTTTTGGCTTTGGATTCTTTTGCATTGTTGGCTAAAATCAAAAGGAACGCAGGGAAGCCTCCCTCTGGGAGGGAGAGAGCCTTTCCGAAGTCTCTCCCCCACCCGCTTTGCGGGATTGCTTACGCAACCGGCCCCTCTGTCGCTGCGCGACATCTCCCCACACCGTGGGAGTCACCCTGCAGAGGGGCCAAAATCCAGGCGCAATTTTAGGGCAATACCGCATAATTCTAAGTGCCGATACGGAGAGCGAGGTGCGGCAGCTGCTAAGCCAAAAGCGCAGATAATACTTTGTGCTGCAAAGGTGAGCGCCGCCGGTGGCGGAAACAGCGAACCGAAGCAGGGGCAGCGGTCGCAGAGTGCGAGGGGTTTGCTCCCGATGCACGATGCGGGTACCGCAACCCGACATTATCGAGCATTTTGGCAACGCAGGTGCCGTGCCGCACACCGAGCCGCAGCGAGGCGCTTCGGAGCGCAACCGCCGCTTGCGGCGGCTCTTGGCGCGGAGATCCGCCGGAGCGGTGCTTAAGCCGTAAGGCGGGAATTGTGCGGTGTTGCCTTAGAAACACTTGTAAAATTTATTTACGAAATCGCAACACATTTTGTCCTGCCTTGCGTTACAATAAAATCAGATTTCAACCTTTTAAGGAAGGGACAACACAACCATGGCAAAAATGATCGGGATCGATCTGGGCACTACCAACAGTTGCGCCGCGGTCATCGAGGGCGGTAAACCGGTGGTGATCCCCAATGCCGAGGGCCAGCGCACCACGCCGTCGGTGGTGGCATTCACCAAAGCGGGCGAGCGCCTGGTGGGCGAACCCGCCAAGCGCCAGGCCGTCACCAACGCGCCGCGCACCGTCACCAGCATCAAGCGCCAGATGGGCAGTGACAGCCGCGTGCCCATTGACGGCAAGTGCTATTCTCCCCAGGAGATCAGCGCCCTGATCCTGCAAAAACTCAAAGCGGACGCCGAGGCCTATCTTGGCGAGCCGGTCACCCAGGCCGTCATCACGGTGCCGGCCTACTTTAACGATGCCCAGCGCCAGGCCACCAAGGATGCCGGACGCATCGCCGGGATGGAAGTCAAGCGCATCATCAACGAGCCGACCGCCGCGGCCTGGCCTACGGCCTGGACAACGGCAAGACCCAGACCGTCATGGTCTACGACCTGGGCGGCGGCACTTTTGACGTATCCCTGATCCAAATCGGCGATGGCATCGTGCAGGTGCTTTCCACCTGCGGCGATAACTACCTCGGCGGCGACGACTTCGATGCCCGCATCGTGAATTGGCTGGCAGACAACTTCAAGGCTGCCCACGGTGTGGACCTGACCACCGACCGCGTGGCCATGCAGCGCCTGCGGGAGGAAGCCGAAAAGGCGAAGAAAGAGCTTTCCACCGCCACCCAGACCGAACTGAACCTGCCGTTCATCACCACCAGGCCGGAGGGCGCACTGCACCTGCAGTCCACCCTGACCCGCGCCAAGTTTGAGGAGCTGTGCGCCGACCTCATCGAGCGGACCTCCCTGCCCGTGCGCAATGCGCTGAGCGACGCCCACCTGACCGCCAGCGACCTGGACCAGGTGCTGCTGGTGGGCGGCTCTACCCGCATCCCGGCCGTGCAGGCCAAAGTCATGCGAATGACCGGGCTGGAACCCTCCAAGACACTGAACCCTGATGAATGCCCTAGGCGCCGCCGTGCAGCAGGCCGCCTGGGCGGCGAGGCGCTGACCGGCGCAGGCGAGGATCTGCTGCTGATGGACGTGACCCCGCTGACCCTCTCCATCGAGACGCTGGGCGGCGTAGCTACGCACTTGATCGAGCGCAACGCCACCATTCCCACCCGCTTCAGCAAGGTGTTCACCACGGCCGCGCCGTTCCAGAGCACCGTAGAAATCAAAGTATTGCAGGGCGAGCGGGAGTTTGCCAAGGACAATAAGCTGCTGGGTACCTTCACGCTGCGGGGCATCAAGCGTGCCTGGGCGGGCGTGCCCAAAATCGAGGTGACCTTTGACCTTGACGCCAACGGCATCGTCAAGGTCAGCGCCCGCGACATGGACACCGGCAAGGAGCAGGGCATTACGATCACCGGTTCCTCGAACCTGAGCGAGGACGAGATCCAGAAAGCCATGCGCAACGCCGCCGCTTTTGCGGGCCAGGACCAGGAACGCAAGGCTGCGCTGGAAGCCTTTAATGCGGCGGAAGCTGCGCTGTATCGCGTAAATACCGCCCTGGGCAGCAAGGCGGGCAAGGCCTTGGACCGGGATACCCGCAGCAAAATCAAGGACGCCGTGCGCGCACTGGAAAAGGAACTGCGCCACAAAAAGGCCGACAAGCTCACCACCGCTGACGTCCAATCCCTCAACGCCGCCCGAGAAGCCCTCTCCGCGATTGCGACGCCGCTGGTGACCCAGTGGGAGAGCGAGAAAGGCTGAACGAAGATTTTATTCCTTCTTTGAAAAGAAGGAACCGAAGAAACTTTAAATATAAATAACAAAATATGATCCAACTTTGTTTCGGCGATTCCGTCAAAGGCACACTCACCTGCGCCCCACATATCGGCAATACGATCGGCGGCGCCACAGCGGTGGTAATTTCAACGGATAAACCGCTGGATACCCCGCTGCAAAAGGCCGCCTTTGCCGTCTACCGCTCCCTGGCCGCACCTTTTATAAACGCCGCGCCCAAAGCAGGAGGCCCGCCGCCGTGCCGAGGCCGTCCATGTGGACTATGAATCTAACGACGTGATAGCCCTGCTGGGCGACCTGAACGAAGGCCCCATCGCGGGCGACCTGATGAGTGAAGCACGCAAAGAGGTCGTGCGGGCATGGCTCTGCTTCTCCCCGCACGGCGACACAGCCGGAACGGATGCCGACGTGGAGCCGTACTGGCAGGCCTGCCAAAAAGACCTGCAAACCCTGCTGACCCGCGCCCACACAGGCGAGCCGGTGCGCATCTGGTACGACCACACCTGCCAGCCTCTGCGGCCTGCACGCCGCTGCGGCCCTGCTGGAAGATGCCCCTGCCAAATCACGGTGGTAGAGACCCGGAGCTTGAGACAAAACGGCGTGACCCGCCGTGCCGCCCTGGGTGAGCGCGGCCCCACCGAGATGGGCGCACTGTTACAGTACGAGCGTCCCCTGCCAGACACCGACCGCCACGCCCTTGCCGCCCGCTGGCGCAGCCTGCAAGCGGAAAACGCTCCGCTTCGCGCCGAGCAAAACCACCGCTTGACCAGCGTCCCCGCCGGTTTCTACGATGCCATGATTTTAGGCGAAGCTCCTGCGAATGAAATTATGGTGGCACAACTCATCGGAAAAGTGCTGGCAGAATGCCGCCTGGGCATCAGCGACCAGCTCATCTACCGCCGCATCGAACACCTGAAACGATCCGGCAAATTCCTCTCCGTCCAACCCAGCCCCGCCCCTTACCAGGAAATCATCCGCAGGGCGTAACTTACCGCCAATTTTTTACACAAATACAAAAGCTCCCTGCTCTTTAGCGGGGCGTTCGTAAGACAGTTAACGGAGCGTATCGGTGCAGATTCGCTCCGTTTCTTTATGCTAATATGACATATGGCACAGTTGCCGGCAGCCCCCTTGGCTCTCCCTCTGGGAGAGCTGTCACCGAAGGTGACTGAGAGGGTCTTACAGGCGTTTTTGAATGGTGATATCAATTTGTGTGCACACGCCGCAAAAATCCATATCAACATCTCGGTTGGAAAAACGCAGAACCTCCAATCCAAGCGCTGTCAAAAATGCGGAACGCTCAGAATCATAGGCCATCCCCTGAGGCTCATAGTGTTGAGAACCATCCAATTCAATAACTAACTTGGCAGAAGCACAATAAAAGTCTACGATAAATCTCCCGATGATTCGCTGTTTATAAATTTTCACCGGATATTTGCGGAGGAAAAGATACCATAGCTTTCGTTCGTGGGGTGTCATCTCACTGCGTAACCGCCGGGCGTTTTCCAGTTGACTGTTGTCCTTTGGTATGGTCATGTTTTTCCCTCTCAGTCGGCTGCGCCGACAGCTCTCCCAAAGGGAGAGCTAGGTTCCGCGCGTAATGCACTACACCGAACGGTGTATAGAAGTGCGCCCTTGTTATCTGTTCGACAAACTGGAAGTTGTCTTACTTCTTGTCATTGAAGTAGATGATAAAAGCACCCATTACTGCAATAGCAATGAGCAATCCAAACTCATCCCAATTACCTAAAAGTTCAAGTCCTACGACCGTACCTAAATAACCAACAATCAATGTAACAATTACTGCCAAAATCGCTTTACCCATATAATCACACTCCTACAATATATTTGTGGGTAGCCCCACGGCATCCAGCCGTGTTGCTATCCAACTTGTTGCCTAAGCTGTAGAATAAGAACGTAGTGGTCTGACATTTATCACGCTGGATTTACACGTCCGTAAAGGAGTCAGTCAGCCGCCGTTCTTATTCGCAGCATTCGATTTACGCAGGTAGTCCCACCGTAGCGGTGCGTTCGTGTTACTCAGGAGATTGAACAAGCAATAAGTAAAAGGCGGAAGCCATTGCAAATTCAAATTAGGAGGAAAACGAATGACCGTAGTTGGAATCGATGTTTCTAAGGGTAAGAGTATGGTAGCTGCCATGAAGCCAGGTGGGGAGCTTGTTGCAGCGCCATATGAAGTAAGGCATTCAGATATTGAACTGTCACATCTTGCGTTGGATGTTCTTTGCATGGAACCAGATACCCGCGTTGTAATGGAAGCAACAGGCAGATATCATGAGCCGGTAGCAGCGCTGCTTCACAGTGAGGGAATCTTTGTAAGCATCCTGAACCCATTGCTTATTAAGCAAAGCGGAGCAGGCTCTCTGCGCAAAGTAAAATCCGACCCGAAAGATGCCCTAAAAATTGCCAAGTATGGGCTTGACAACTGGTCTACATTGCGGGAATATACTCCTATGGAAGCAATTAGACAGCAACTCAAGTTGTGCGCACGTCAATGCGACTTGTATAATAAGAATATTGTCATGCTCACAAACAACCTTATTTCTTTGTCTGACAAGACCTTTCCGGGTGTAAACGAGCTGTTCTCAAGCCCCGAAAAGGCAGACGGACATTTGAAGTGGGTGGACTTTTACCGAAGCTTTGGCATTGCGACTGCATTAACCGTATGTCACCGGATGCTTTTGAAGAGCGATACAAGAAATGGTGCAAGAGAAAGGGTTACCATTTTAGTACTGATGCGGCAGATGCTCTCTACGCAGCCAGTTGCGGATCCTATACCACACTGCCGCGTGACAACAATGCTAAATTACTGGTTACAGTTGCCGCCGACCAGCTTATTGCACTGCGCGAAAACCAGTCCAAGCTGGAAGCCGAGATGCTGAATCTCTGCAAGCAGCTGCCGGAGTACGAGACCGTTATGGCCATGTACGGCGTTGGAAAGTCCACAGGACCGCATCTCATGGCTGAATTGGGTGATGTTCGCCGTTTCCCGCACCGCAGTTCTATTGTGGCCTTTGCAGGCGTAGACCCCGGCGTTGTTGGCTCCGGCAAGATGCAGCTTTCCAGTGTAACAACTTCCAAGCGCGGGTCACCTCAGCTGAGGAAAGCGCTCTTTCAGGTGGTTTCTACTTACGTTAAATGCAAACCCGAAAACGAAGCGGTTTACCAGTTCTACGCCAAAAAGCGTGACGAGGGGAAGCCGTTCTTCGTTTGCACTACTGCTGCCGCGAACAAGTTCCTGCGTATTTACTATGCCCGCGTTAAGGAGTGCCTGAACGCCGCTGAAAGCGCAACTCAGGTCGAAGAAGGCTAATCTGTAATGCTCATTTTGTCATTTGGCTGCCTCCGATTTTTGAGGGAGTCCTGTTTGCTGTACGCATTTTTACTCGGCTATCTGCCGAGTATTTTTTTGGACTTTTTCTGCAAAACCTATTGACTTTTATTTGCAGGACTCCTTTGTCAAATTTCGATTTGCAGGTCTGTTCGGCTCCATATTATCATATGGCCGGATAAACTACAAGAACAGCCACAGCAGTGCAAGCTGCTGTGGCTGTTCGCTGCCTTACGAACACCGCCCATTCGGGCAGGGAGTTTTGTTTTAGGGCAATACCGCATAATTCTAAGTGCCGATACGGCGAGCGAGGCACGGCAGATGCTAAGCCAAAAGCGCAGATAATACTTTGTGTATTATCGAGCATTTTGGCAACGCAGATGCCGTGCCGCAGCCGCCGGAGCGGTGCTTAAGCCGTTAGGCGGGAATTGTGCGGTGTTGCCTTAGTGGTTCTTATAATAATTGATCAGGCAGCCATCGGCCAAGATCTGTCTCTCGGCGTCGGTCATGGCACCCAGGCGGACCCTGAACTCTACCAAGCCGCCGTCGGGCTTGACGGCGATGGCCGTCATCTCATCGGCGGCTTCCAGCAGGGCCTTGCGGATACCGGGCAGGTAGACATAGTCGCCGTTGTCCAGCACGTTGGGGGTGTCCAGCAGGAAGGGCAGCATGCCCCAGTTGATGCAGTTGGAGCGGTAGCGCTTGGTGGCGTACTCGCAGGCAAAGTTGGCGGCGCCGCCCAGCACGCGCTGGCAGCTGGCAGCCTGCTCACGGGCGGAGCCATCGCCGGGCTTGTTGGCGAAGATGGCCGAGCCAATGTTGGTGTGGGCTGCGTCCGGGTGGTAGCCAAGCGCCTTGACCTGGGTGTAAACCACCGTAATTTCATCGGGCACTTTGCCCGCCAGGCGCTCGTTATCCAAAGCCTTCACGGCCTTAGCGTTAGGCACGTAGGCGGGGTCCTTGCGGGAGAGGGTGAACTCCGCCAAACGCAGCGGGTTAGAGCGGAAGGACGAAGTCTCGCCCGAGGGGATCAACTCGTCGGTGGTGGTGACGGGGTCGGTGATGTAGCTGACGATCTTGACCAGCAGGTCGTCGGACAGGGCGGGCTGCTCGGGCCAATCCTTGATGTTGGGGCCGAACTTCAGCTCGTAGTCCGGCTCCGGGCGGCCCCAGCCATTGTAGACGCGCTTGTCGTAAACGCCCTGGTCAAAGTGGTAGTCCGGGGTGGTGTACTCCACGTCGGTCAGCTCGCTGGCGGCGGTCAGGTAGCCGCCGTTGGCGGCGGTGGCGGCGATGGACCGGGCGTCCATCAGGGCCACCGCGCTGATCTGCCCCTCGCCGGGCTTGGAACCCTCGCGGTTGGGGAAGTTGCGGGTGGTGTGGCGGATAGAGAACTCGCCGTTGGCGGGGGTATCGCCTGCGCCGAAGCAGGGGCCGCAGAAGCACTCGCGGAAGATGCCGCCTGCGGAAACAATATCCGCTACCGTGCCGTTTTTGACCAGCTCCAGATAGGTGGGCATGCTGTCCGGGTAGACGCTGAATTTGAACTCTCCGTTGCCGCAGCTCTTGCCGCGGATGATGTCCGCTACCGCGCAGATGTTTTCATAGGTGCCGCCGGAACAGCCGGCGACGACGCCCTGCTCCACGTAGATGCGGCCATCGGGGCAGATCTTGCCCACCAGGTCCATGTGGACCTTGCCGCCCAGCTGCTCGTTGGCCTGGTCCTCGGCCGCCTGCAGAATCTCTTTGGCGTTGGCTTTCAGCTCGCGGATGGGGTAGGCATAGCTGGGGTGCATCGGCAGCGCGATCATGCACTCCACGGTGGAGAGGTCCAGCTCGATGCAGCCGTCATAGTAGGCCACGTCGGCGGGTTTCAGCTCTTGGTAGGCTTCGGGGCGATTGTGCTGCACGAAATATTCTTTCGTCACATCGTCGGTCTGCCAGATGGAGGACCAGCAGGTGGTGGTTGTCATGACGTCGATGCCGTTGCGGTACCGGGGCCGACGAACTCCATGACCTTGTTTTTCACGTAGCCGTTGGCGTAGGTGGCAGCCACCAGCGCCAGCGCCACATCGTGGGGGCCGACGCCGGGGTTGGGTTTGCCGGTCAGGTAGATGGCCACCACGCCGGGGTAGGCCATATCGTAGGTGCGGCCCACCAGCTGCTTGGCCAGCTCACCGCCGCCCTCGCCCACAGCCATGGTGCCCAGGGCGCCGTAGCGGGTGTGGGAATCAGAGCCTAAGATCATGCGGCCGCAGCCGGACATCATTTCCCGGTTATAGCTGTGGATGACGGCCATGTTCGGCGGAACGTAGATGCCGCCGTATTTGTGGGCGGCGGAGAGGGCGAACTGGTGGTCGTCCTCATTGATGGTGCCGCCGACGGCACACAGGCTGTTGTGACAGTTGGTCATGACGTAGGGCAGCGGGAATTCCTTCATGCCGGAGGCGCGGGCCGTCTGGATGATGCCGACATAGGTGATGTCGTGGCTGGTCATCGAGTCGAACTTCATGCGCAGGTCCTGCATGGAATCGCCGGTGTTATGTGCTTTTAAGATGCCGTAGGCGATGGTGCCCTGCTTGGCCTGCTCCTGCGTGAAGCCTGCCGGGGCTTCGGCCTGTGGCACGCCGTGGACGAGGTATACGCCGGTATCGTGCAGTTTCATAGGCTTCTCTCCTTGCCTTTCATTTTAAAAAATCACAGCCGGGCGATAACGGCCTGGGTAAATTCCTTGGTGCCGGCCGTGCCGCCGATGTCAGCGGTGATGACCTTGCCCTCGGCCACCTGGGCCTGGATGGCGGCGTTGAGCTTGTCGGCCTTGTCGGTCATACCCAGGTCGTTCAGCATCATGGCAAAGGCCATCAGGATGGCGCTGGGGTTGGCCTTGTCCTGGCCTGCAATGTCGGGGGCGGAGCCGTGGACAGCCTCATAAATGCGCGTTTTATCTCCGATGTTGGCGCTGGGCGCGAAGCCCAGGCCACCCACCAGACCGGCGCACAGGTCGCTGATGATGTCACCGTAGAGGTTGGGGGCGACCAGCATGTCGAACTGCTCAGGACGCTGCACCAGCTTCATGCACAGGGCATCGATGATGCAGTCGTTGGCCTCGATGTCGGGGTAATCCTCGGCCACTTCGCGGAAGGTGCGCAGAAACAGGCCGTCGGTCAGCTTCATGATGTTGGCCTTGTGCACAGCGGTGACCTTTTTGCGACCGTTTTTCCGGGCGTAGTCAAAGGCAAAGCGGCAGATCTTCTCGCAGGCCGGGCGGGTGATGAGCTTGACGCCGTTGGCGATGTCGTCGGTGAGCATGTACTCGATGCCCTTATACAGGTCCTCGGTATTCTCGCGCACGATGACGAGGTCAACGTTCTCAAAACGGGTAGGTACGCCCGGCAGCGTGTGCACAGGGCGCAGGTTGGCGTAGGTGGCAAAGCGCTGGCGCAGCTGCACATTGATGCTGCGGAATCCCTTGCCGATGGGCGTAGCCGTAGGGCCTTTCAGTGCCCAGCCGCACGCCTCGATGGCGTCCAGCGTGCCGGGGGCGATCAGCTCGCCGCTGGCTTCGGCGTACTCGGCACCGGCCTCACACTCCTGCCATTCAATGCCGGTGTTCAGTGCGGCCGAGACGGCACGCACGCTTTCGGCGATCTCGCGGCCAATTCCATCGCCTGGGATCAGTACTGCTTTCATAAAAATACGTTCCCCTTCCCTGTGCTTTTTGAAAGGCTCCCTGCACAAGGGGGCCTTACGCAGCGAAAATGCTGCAATATACTACAACTATATCTGCTTTGGGCCGGTTTGTCAACGCGGTTTTTTATACAAGCCGTGTCAAAACGCCTATCAGCTTAATAAAATAAAGCCGCACTTTGGCTATTGTGGTAATATTTTAAGTTTTTCTTGACGAAACTCCAAGGATGTTATATTATTGTAGCAATCACCCACGCGGTGGGTGCCTGCGGTGCAGGAATTGGAAATTTGTGTGCGTGTATAAATATGCAAGTGGAGAGGGGTCTGCCGATGTATTACCCGGACGTACCGGCACTGGAGCCGGAAGAACTGGAACTGCTCTGCCATGAATATGTAGAGCATAATGCCACGCTGGACCCGCATTTGGCGGACCAGATGGGCGTCAAGCGTGGCCTGCGCAACCTGGACGGCACCGGTGTGCTGGCCGGTATCACCAACGTGTCCAACGTTGTTGGCTATGACAAAAAGGAAGACGGCACCATCGTGCCCATCCCCGGCCGCCTGATCTACCGCGGCATCGATTTGGATGCCCTGGCCGCCGAGGCCGACGCCAACGACCGCTTTATGTTTGAGGAAGTGGTCTGGCTGCTGCTGTTCGGCTCTCTGCCCACACGGGACCAGTATGCCAAGTTCCGCAAACTGCTGGAGAACCACCGCGAACTGCCCCGCGGCTTTGCCGACGATATGATCCTGAACTCGCCTTCGCCCAACCTGATGAACAAGATGGCGCGAAGCGTGCTGGCCATGTACAGCTACGATGAACACGCCGAGGACCTGAGCCTGCCCAACATCCTGCGGCAGAGCATCAACCTGATCGCCGAGCTGCCCACCATGATGGTGAACGCTTACCAGATCAAGCGCCGCGTCTACGACCGCAACAGCATGTACTTCCACCTGCCCACCGAGGGACAGAGCACGGCCGAACATATCCTGTCCACCTACCGTGCCGACCAGAAGTTCACCCACGAGGAAGCCCGCCTGCTGGACCTGTGTCTGCTGGTGCATGCGGACCACGGCGGCGGTAACTGCTCGACCTTTACCTGCCGCGTGCTGTCCAGCTCCGGCACCGACACCTACGCGGCCATCTCGGCGGCCATCGGCGCGCTGAAAGGCCCCAAGCACGGCGGCGCCAACCTGAAGGTCATGCACCAGCTGGACTACATTTTGGAAAATGTGGAGGATCCCACCAACGACGACGAGGTGCGGGAGTTCCTGCGCAAGATCCTCCGCAAAGAGCGCGGCGACGGCAGCGGCCTGATCTACGGCATGGGCCACGCCGTGTACACCCTGAGCGACCCGCGTGCCCAAATTTTGAAAACACACGCCAAGAGCCTGGCCTACAAAAAAGGCTACGACGAGGAGTACGAGATGCTGTGCAGCATCGAGCGCCTGGCCCCCCAGGTATTTGCCGAGGAAAAGCACGGCCCCAAAAAGGTCTGCGCCAACGTGGACCTGTTCAGCGGCCTGATCTACCGCATGCTGGGCATCAGCGAGGATCTGTTCACCCCGCTGTTCGCCATTGCCCGTGTACCCGGCTGGTGTGCCCACCGCGTGGAAGAGGTGGAGTTTGCCAACCGCATCATCCGCCCCGCTTACAAGTATGTCGGCCAGCCGCTGGATTACCTGCCGCTGGAAGAACGGTAATTTATACAAAAAAAGCGAGTACCCGTTTTCTTTCGGGTACTCGCTTTTTATTGTTATTGTGCATGTTTGTAGGGGTCGATGCAAGCATCCGCCCCTACAGAACAAACACCACCTGCACCAGCACCATATACAGTGCCGTCCCGGCGGCAATACTTAATAAGGTATTCTTTTTCCAGCAATGCAAACCCACCACCGCGGCGGCGGCGATCAGTTCCGGCAGGCCGTGGGTGGGGCCGAGTAAGTCCACGCCCCGCAGGCAGTAGACCACCAGCATAGCCATAATGGCGCAGGGCAGCACCCCGGCCAGGTAGGTGATGAACCGGGGCGTGGGCCGCCCGCAGCCAAACACCAGAAACGGCAGAAACCGAATCAGCATCGTGACAGCAGCCACCATGGCCACTAACGCCATACCGTGAAGATCAATCGACATGGGCGGCTTCCTCCTTTTGCGCACGTTTTTCCATGGGGCCGCGCAGCAGTGTCAGTGCCGCCGTGATGCCCAGCATGGACGGGATCAGGAAGTTGCTGCTGCCGAAAATGACCAGGCAGATCAGCGAAACACCCAGCCCCACCAGCGCGGGGGTGTGGTCCTTGCCGGCGCGCCACTGCTCCACCATGACCACAAGGAACAGCGCGGTCATCGAAAAGTCGATGCCTGTGGTATCAAAGGGGATGATGCTGCCCAGCAGCGTGCCGGTCACGCTGCCCGCCACCCAATAAATTTGGTCGAACAGCGAAGCAAACAGATAGTAACGGTTCTGGTCCACGCCCTCGGGCACATCGCCGCTGCATACTACCGAATACGTCTCGTCGGTGAGGGCAAAAATCAGGTACGGCTTTGCTGTGCCGGTGTTTTTATAGCGCTGCAGCATCGAAATACCGTAAAACAGGTGGCGGGCATTGACCATCAGGGTCATCAGCGCCGCCGAGATGAGCGATGCGCCGCCTGCTAATAGATCTATGGTAACGTACTGCATGCTGCCCGCGTAGATCAAAGTGCTCATGGCTAGGGACCAGCCCACGCCATACCCTTTGCTTTGCAGCAGCACGCCAAAACCCAGCCCCAGCACGAGGTAACCCGCCATAATGGGCAAGGTACGCGCAAACGCGTAGCGGAGTGTTTTCATCATTTTCCTCTTTAGCCTACTGAAGTGCTAGGTTAGTATAACATAGTTTTTGCACTTTAGCAAGTAAGGGACGCTTTGCCAATGCGCCAGGCGCGGGAGGATGCTTATGGCAACACCGCACAATTCCCGCCTAACGGCTTAAGCACCGCTCCGGCGGCTACGGCACGGCATCTGCGTTGCCAAAATGCTCGATAATGTCGGGTTGCGGTACCCGCATCGTGCTTCGGGGACAAAGCCCTCGCACTCTGCGACCGCTGCCCCTGCTTCGGTTCGCTGTATCCGCCACCGGCGGCGCTCACCTTTGCAGCACAAAGTATTATCTGCGCTTTTGGCTTAGCAGCTGCCGCACCTCGCTCGCCGTATCGGCACTTAGAATTATGCGGTATTGCCTTATCCCTTTTTTATTGCCCCGCTCTCAGCGTTCTGCGCCGAAACTCTGTCGGCCCGCATCCATACAACTGCCGGAAGGAACGGGCAAAATAGCTGGAATCCTCGAAGCCGCATTGGGCGGCGATGGCGGTTACCTGCCCGCACAGCAGCTCGGCGGCGCGCTGCAGGCGCTGGCCGCGCAGGTACTGGTTGGGCGTGGTGCCGATCATATCATGGAAGCACCGCAGGCACTCGCTGGGGCTGATGGACGCACTGGCAGCGATCTGCTCCACAGTCAGGTCCTCGGCGTAGTGGGTCTGCACAAATTGCAGCATCGTTTTAATGCGGTCGGCGCTGCGCAGCGCCTTTTTGGGCACGGCGCGCGTGGCGGGGGCGCGGGTAACCAGCAGGTACATCATCTCGGAAAGCGCAGCCCGCGTCTTGAACTCGTACCCCGGTATCTCGTTGACCACGGCACGGAACGCCCGCTCCATGCAGCCCATGGTTTCCCGCTGCCAATCCACGCTGCGGCGCAGCACGGCGCAGGGGCGGCTGGGGTCGGTCAGCAGCGGCTGCAGATATTTTTGCCAAAACACGCTGTCCGGGCTGCCGCCCACCAGCCGGGGATGGAATACCACGCTGTGCAGCCGGCAGCGCCCGACGGCCAGCGGCCAGTCGGCATGCAGCACCCCGGCATTGATGAACAAGCCGTCCCCCTCGGCCAGCGTGTACTTTTCCCCGGCTGCAGCGGCCAGCACGCCGCCCTCGCTGGCAATCAGCAGTTCCAGCTCCTCATGCCAGTGCCAGGGTACGGGGGCGGCTTCCAGATCGTCGTGGTAGCAGGCGATGGGAAACGCCGCGGTGCCGTGGACGGTCAGTTCCCGCCCAGCGGAATCGGTCTCGGTATTGCAGGCGGACAAGGCCATGGCAAATCCTCCTTTTTTGGCGAAATAATCCTGCCTATTTGGCGAAATAATACGATACATCCGTCAACTTTGATGATATAATCATAGGGCAAGTAAAAACGCCTGTCAAGGAGAAAATTTTATGGTATCCCTGCTTTTACCCGTAATTTATTTAGCTTTTATCAGCCTGGGCCTGCCGGATGCCCTGCTGGGTGCGGCCTGGCCCAGCATGTACCTGGGCTTGGGCGCGGGCCTGTCCTGGGCGGGCATGATCTCCATGATTATCTCCGCCGGTACAGTAGTGTCCAGCCTGGCCAGCGACGCCCTTACCGCCCGGCTTGGCCCCGGCAGGGTCACGGCCATCAGCGTGGGCACGACGGCCGCAGCGCTGTTTGGCTTTTCCACCTGCACGGCGTTCTGGCAGCTTTGTCTGTGGGCCGTGCCCTACGGCCTGGGCGCGGGCAGCGTGGATGCCGCCCTCAACAACTACGTTGCCCTGCATTACGAAAGCCGCCACATGAGCTGGCTGCACTGCATGTGGGGCCTGGGCGCCAGCGGCGGGCCGGTCATTATGGGCTGGGCGCTGGCCCACAGCAGTTGGCAGAGCGGCTACCGCCTTATTTCTGTGCTGCAGGTGGTGCTGACGGCCATCATCATTTTCAGCCTGCCGCTGTGGAAAAAAACGGGCGAGGAGACCGGCGAGGAAATCGCCCGCGAGCACCGCACCCTGCCCCAGCTGATGCGGGTACCCGGCGTGCCCGAGGTCATGGCGATGTTCGCCTGCTACTCGGTGGTCGAGACTACGGCAGGCATGTGGGCGTCCAGCTATTGCTCGCTTCAGCGCGGTATCGACGCTGGTACTGCCGCCAGCTGGGCCAGCTTGTTTTACGTGGGCATCACGGTGGGGCGGTTTTTAAGCGGTTTTATCGCTATGAAACTCAACGACCACCAGATGATCAACCTGGGGTTTGTGCTGGTGGCGCTGGGCATCTTGCCCATTCTGCTGCCGCTGGGCAGCGCTGCGCTGGTGACTGGGCTGGTTACGGTGGGCCTGGGCTGTGCGCCTATTTATCCCAGCGTTATCCACGAAACTCCGTTGAATTTTGGCCGCAACTTAAGCATGGCCCTGACCGGCGTGCAGATGGCCGCCGCCTATGTGGGCAATGTGGTGTTCCCGCCGCTGTTCGGGCTGCTGGCGCAGTATATCAGCATCAGCCTGTACCCATGGTATCTGCTGGCCGCGCTGGTGCTGATGGCCGTTATGTCCCGCGCCTTGCACCGCAAGACTGCCGCCAAACGTGCCGCCAACGGATATTGAAAAATTTCGATTTTTTGCCAGAGGAAATGCCAGATTTCGCGTTTCCTCCGGCTTTTTTTCGTTTACATCTGTGTTTACATCTACTATAATATGAAATGTAAATTTTTATGCTAGGAGGTGCCCCTATGGAAAAGTGCAGCTTATGCGGCGGCAAAATCGTGAACCATCGGTGCGTGGATTGCGGTATGCCGTACCCGGAAAAACCGCACTACACCCTGCGCAGTGAAACCGCCCACACCCATAACGTCAACGGCGAGGAAGTGCTGCACCGCGTGCGCAGCGCCGCAGGCAAGGACCCCGTCTATACCTGCGATGCCGAGGACGAGCAGGACCGCATCGACCTGGAAGGCGCACGCCCCCACCTGCATGCCCCGGCCCGGCAGCTGAACCAGACGCGCCGTCCGGCCCAGGACAAGCGGCGCGGCGGCTGGCTGGTCACGCTCATCATCTTTGGTCTGGCACTGCTGCCTATGCTGTTCAACCTGTCCGAGCGAGTATTTTACAGTTTGGCGGACCTGGGCGGACGCAGCAGCTATGCGGAAACCGAAGCGCCCGAAGCAAGCATCCATGCCGAAGCCCCCGCCGAGGATATGACCGGCGTCAACCCCTACGAGGGGCTGGACTGGGGCCTGCCCACTGCGGGCGGCGGCTTTGGCTGCATTCTGGAGCCGGGTTACTACACTATCGGCCAGCAGATCCCCGAGGGCGTTTACACCATCACCCCCGATGACGGCAGCTCGCTGACGATGACCCACGACGACGAAGCCCACGACCGCTGGTACCAGACCACCATGCTCAGCTGCCCCGAAGGCGGGGAGCCTGAACTGGTGCTGACCAACGTGCAGCTGGCGGCAGGCGGCACCCTGTGGGTGGAGGGCAGCGGCACCCTGACGCTGGAAAGCGGCAACGCCCAGCTGGACACCCAGGCTGAACCCCAGGGAAACCCGGCGGGCGAGTCTTTCGAGCTGTGCGCCTGGGGAGATGACATTCAAGCCTACACTGTGGGGCAGGAGATCCCGGCGGGTGTGTATGACGTGAACTGGAACCAGGGCAGCGGCTTCCTGGGCTGGGATACACAAGGCTCGTACCACCTGACCTATTACGGCGGGGACGGGTTCAACGGCACGGTCGTTTTCCACAGCCTGCCCTTGACCGAGGGCGACACCCTGACGCTGGAATGCTATTCCAACGAGGATTGCATCCTTTGGCTGACCCCGGTTGCGGAAATTTACGGGTAAAAAAGCAGCATGCCGCTGCAAATGGCCCCCTCTGCGAGGGTAACTCCCCGCACCGTGGGGAGATGTCGCGTAGCGACAGAGGGGCCGGTTGCGTAAGCAATCCCGCGAAGCGGGTGGCGGAGAGGCAAAGAAATTAGCAGCAGCTAAACAGATGGTCTCTCCCTCAGTCTGCGCTTCGCGCAGCCAGCTCCCTCCCAGAGGGAGCCAAAAAAGGTTACTTGAGGAGTATCTATGGTTTTCAATTCGGCACAATTTTTGTTGTTTCTGCCGCTGGCGGCGCTGGGGTATTTTGCGGTGCCCCAAAAGGCCCGGCGGCCCTGGCTGCTGCTGGCCTGCTATTTCTTCTATTTCTGCTGGAACCCGGCCCATGTCCCGGTACTGGCTTTTGTTACCGCCGTAGGCTATCTCGGCGGCCGCCTGCTGGAGGGCAAGCCCCGCAAGGGTGTGCTGGCGGCAGGCATCCTACTGGCCTTGGCCCCGCTGATCGGGTTCAAATATCTGGACTTTCTCACCAAATCCGTGCTGTCGGTGCTGGCGCATCTGGGCGTGCAGATTGCTCCGCCTGCGTTCGACTTCCTGCTGCCCATGGGCATCTCCTTTTACACGCTGCAAACTGTGGGCTACCTGGTGGATACCTACCGGGGCGAAAAGGCCGAGCATAATCTGCTGGATTTTGCGTTGTTTGTCGGTTTCTTCCCGCAGATGGTCTCCGGCCCCATCAGCCGGGGCAACAGGCTTTTGCCCCAGCTTTCGGCGGCCAAGCGCCCCGCCTTTGACGATCTGCGGGACGGTGTGCTGCTGCTAATCTGGGGTTACTTCCTCAAAATCGTGGTGGCGGACCGCGCCGCGCTGTTTGTGGCGGCAGTCTATGCACCGGAAAGCGAGTACGAGGGCTGGTTTTACATCGTGGCCACGCTGCTGTTCTGCCTGCAGCTCTACGGCGATTTCGGCGGCTGCTCGGTCATGGCTATGGGCACGGCCAAGATCTTGGGCATCGACCTCATCGACAACTTCAATGCGCCCTATTTTTCGCAATCTATCGCTGAATTCTGGCGGCGGTGGCACATTTCGCTGTCCACCTGGTTCCGGGATTATCTCTACATCCCCCTGGGCGGCAACCGCAAGGGCACGCTGCGCAAATATTTAAACGTGCTGGTCACCTTTGCCGTCAGCGGCCTGTGGCACGGCGCCCAGTGGAACTATATGGCCTGGGGCCTGCTGAACGGTCTGTACCAGGTCATCGGCGCGGCGCTGATGCCGCTGCGCACGGCAGTGGTGCGCGCGCTGTGCATCGACCCCAAGTCCCGCCCCCACAAGCTGCTGCGGGTGGTGGTCACCTTTGTGCTGTTCAGCTCCACGATGGTGTTCTTCCGCGCTTACCGCCTGATGGAAGCGGTGCGCATCTTCATCAGCATGCTGACCGTACATAACTTTGAGATCTTCACCGATGGTTCGATCTTTGCCTGCGGCATCGACGCCTTTAACTTTGCGCTGCTGGGTATCTATGTGCTGGTCATCTTTGCCGCCGATGTCTGTAAGTACAAGCGGATAAAAGTGCGCTCTGTCATCGAAAAGCAGCACTGGCTCTGTCAGGTGGCCGTGGTGGCGCTGGGCGTGCTGACGGTGCTGCTGCTGGGTGTTTACGGTCCCGGCTTCGAGGCATCCAATTTCATCTATTCGCAGTTTTAAGGGAGGGGAGCAGAAAGTATGGCTAAAAAATTGGCAGCGCTCCTGCTCTGCGTGGTGCTCATCTTCGTCGGTGTGCTGGCGCTGGGGCATCTGACCCGGCCCCTGGGCGACGATGTGGCCATCGCCAACGTGGAAAACTTCCACAAACTGCCGGAAAATTCCATCGACGTCATCGTTTACGGTTCCAGCCATGCCTGGCGCAACGTGAACGCCGACGAGATGTACGACAAGTACGGCATCGGCGCCTACAATTACGCCGCCAATTGGCAGCACCTGGACACCACCTGGCTGTTTGTCCACGACTCGCTGGCGACCCAGACGCCCAAGGTGGCGCTGATCGAGGGCATGCACATCAACAGCAACGAGTTTGACACCGACATGGACGGCGAGATCTACTACACAACGCCCATCCCGGAGTCGAAATACAAGCGTGCCTACCTGAAAATGTGCTTTGAAAATCATATAGAGCGGTACATTTCCTACTATTTCCCGCTGGTGGCCTATCATGAAAATAAAAACGCCCTGACGGCGGAAAGCTTCGGCAGGACGTCTAACAGTATCGATTTTATGGACACGATGGGCTTCTACCCCCGCGACGGCGTGTTCGTGGCCGACGTCAAGGATTGGACCGAGATGGAGAATTGGGTCATCGGAGACCGCTCTCTGGAGCTGATGGACGACATGGTGGCGGCCCTGCAGGAAAAAGGCTGCCAGGTGGTGTTCTGGGTGGCCCCCTGGTCCACCGAGGAGTACCAGTATTTCAACATGCTGCAGGAATATTGCGAGGAGCACAACTGCGGCTACCTCAACATGTTTGAGCACATGGAGGACGCCGGCATCAGCGCCGAGACGGATTTCTGCGACCCGCACCACCTGAACGTAAGCGGCGCCACCAAAATGGCGGACTACCTGGGCGCCTATTTAAAGGAAAACTACGACCTGACCGATTGGCGGGAGGTACCCGGCAATTTGTGGGAGAATCATAGCTAACGCTGCGGTTTGTTTTGTTGGTTTTAATATGCAGCCTGACCGGCCCTGCCAACCTTGCGGCAGGGCCTTTTTTAACGGCAAGATGCCGTAATAAAAAAGAGGGACCGCATGGTGGTGAACTGCACCCCATTTGTTAGACAGTATGGTATACTATCTAATAAGTGGGGTGTTTTTCTATGCCAAAAGGAGTACCAAACAAACGATATACGCCGGAATTCAAAAAACTGGTGATTGAAACCATGCAGGAAGAGAAATTAAGTTACAGCGAAACCTGTCGTAGATTTGAGGTAAACAGCAGAGATCGAATCAAATCATGGGAGCGAATCTATCTGGAAGAAGGGCCGGAAGGCTTTGCCGTCGAACGGCGTGGCCGCAGCAGTAAGGGGCGTCCGCCAAAGCAGCTGCCGAAGCAGGTAGAAGAAGATCTGCTGGCCGAAGTGCAGCGACTGCGTGCGGAGAACGATTACCTAAAAAATTTGCAAGCCTTGGTTTTGGAAGACGAGCGACACCAGCACAAAAAACGCTGGTAGTTCAGAAGCTAAGGCAAAAACACGCACTCAGTATTCTGCTCTCAATCGCTCAACTACCCCGTGCCACTTTCTACTATCATCTGAAGCAGATGCAGAAAGAAGACAAATATGCATCTGTTAAGGAAGAAATCACAACGATTTACCACGAAAACAGGGGCCGGTACGGCTATCGCCGGATCACGGCAGAACTTCACAAGCGCAATTTCCTCCTGAACCACAAGACTGTCCAGCGGCTTATGAAAGAGTTGGGCTTAGTTTGCCGTGTCAGGATGAAAAAATATCGTTCTTATAAGGGCGAAGTTGGCAAAATCGCACCAAATCTGTTAAACCGGGACTTCCGCGCCGAAAAGCCAAACCAGAAGTGGGTCACCGATGTGACAGAGTTCAGTTTGTTTGGAGAGAAGCTCTATCTCTCTCCCATCCTTGATCTGTGCAGCAGCGATCTGGTCAGTTACACCATATCGGATCGTCCTGCACTCAGCATGGTAACCACCATGCTGGACGAGGCGTTTGCAAAGATCCCGGCCGAAACAAACCTGATTCTCCATTCTGACCAGGGCTGGCAGTACCAACACAAACAATACCAACAGATGCTCCGGGAGAAAGGTGTTCGCCAGAGCATGAGCCGCAAGGGAAACTGTCTGGACAATGCTGTGATAGAAAATTTCTTCGGGCTGCTCAAAAGTGAGCTGCTGTATTTGCAGGAGTTCCGCTCCATGGAACACTTCAAACTGGAACTGATCGAATATCTAGATTACTACAACAACCGCAGGATCAAGGCAAAGCTAAAGGGCTTGCCGCCTGCAATTCACAGACAGCAAGCCCTTTCGGCTGCTTGAACAATTTTTACTTCAAAATATTGTCTAACTTTTGGGGGTCACTTCAGTGGTCCCCCTTGGCAGCATGAACTTATAAATCAAAAATTAAAAGTAGCATTTAATCTGGAACTTATCTGCCGGGGCAGCCTCCTCAACCACCAACTTCTCATGGTTGAAATCAAACTTCACGCTCTTGCAGTCGTCGGTGTTGCGGGTCAGGCGCAGCAGCTGGTCTACGCGCTTCTGCTCGTCTTTGGTGTAGAACAGGTAGCTTGCGCCCTGCTTGCGGGCGCGGCCCGTGCGGCCAATGCGGTGGGTGTAGTGCTCGTTTTCCTCAGGCACGTCGTAGTTGATGACGGCGTCCACGTCCGAAACATCAATGCCACGGGCGGCCACGTCGGTGGCCACCAGCACGCTGATCTCACCGGCCTTGAACCGCGTCATAATGCGGTTGCGCTCTGCCTGGGACAGGTCGCCGTGCAGGCAGTCCACGTTAAAGTTCAGGCGCGCCAGCTGGTTGGCTAGCATGCCGGTGTTGTACTTGGTGTTGCAGAAGATCATCACCCGCTTGTACCCCTCACTGATGATGATCTGCGCGGCGTCGGCCAGCTTGTCGCGGCCGGTAGTCAGCAGTTTATATTGGGCAATTTTCGGGCTGGAATCTTCCACCGGCTGCACGCTGACCTCGGCGGCGTTGTGCTGGTACAACCAGCCGATGTCCAGCACCTCGCGGCTGATGGTGGCCGAGAACATCGAAAGGCTCTTGCGGTTCTTCATTGTGTCGATGATCTGCTTGACATCCTTGTAGAAACCCATGTTCAGCATCTCGTCGGCCTCGTCCAGCACGATGGTCTCCACGTGGGAAACATCGATGGCGTGGTGGCGATAGTGGTCCATCAGGCGGCCGGGGGTGGCGACTACGATCTGGCAGCCCGCTTTCAGCTGGCGCTGCTGCTTATCCAGCCCGGCGCCGCCGTATACGCAGACGATCTTGATGTCCGGCAGGAACTGCGCCAGGTTTTGCAGGTCCTGGGCGATTTGCTGGGCCAGCTCGCGGGTGGGGCTCAGGATGACAGCCTGGGGCTTCAGGCTGGCGGGGTCCACCTTGGACAGGATGGGGATGCCGAATGCCACGGTTTTGCCGGTGCCGGTGGGGGCCTTGGCAATCATATCGTGGCCGTCCAGCATCAGCGGGATGGCCTTCTCCTGGATCTCGGTCATTTCGGTAAAGCCCATGGCCTGCGTAGCCTGCAGGATCTCTGGCGCAACGCGGGTAAGTTCCGTAAACTGCATGTTTGTACTGCCTTTCGTCTGTTTTACACTTATCTTTTATTATAACAGGCTTTGCAATGCGCCGCAAGATGGGGACACGCAAAAAGGCCTCCTCCGGGAGCAATGTCACTCAGTTAAACAAACAAATCCCTCTATACCAACGCAAGAAGTGGTGTAGAGGGATTTGTTCTTCTAAGGCAACACCGCACAATTCCCGCCTGACGGCTTAAGCACCGCTCCGGCGGCTGCGGCACGGCATCTGCGTTGCCAAAATGCTCGATAATACACAAAGTATTATCTGCGCTTTTGGCTTAGCAGCTGCCGCACCTCGCTCGCCGTATCGGCACTTAGAATTATGCGGTATTGCCCTAAATATTTGACAACAGACGCAGAATGGGCGGCTTCTTTGCAAAGCTCACCATGTACAACTTCTGTCAAATGATTGCCCGGCCCGCAGAATCTTTGGTGGGTAATTCTGCGGGTTGGTTTCTGTTTCTTTTTGGCGCTAATTAAGCGGCATTGGCCGAAGCTGCGCTTTTTTGTTGCCTTATGCTTCTCACACGCTCAGCCGGTCGATCTCCGCCAGCTCCTCGTCGGTAAAGCCGGTATTTTCCACGGCCTTGATATTGTCCAAGATCTGGCTCGGGCGGGAGGCGCCGATCAGCACGCTGGTGATCTCCTCTTTTGCCAGCAGCCAGGCCAGCGCCATCTCGGCCAACGTCTGGCCGCGGGCAGCGGCCAGGTCGTTCAGCTTGGCAATGCGGCCCAGCAGTTCGGGCGTCAGGTCGCTTTCCTTTAAAAAGCGGCCGTCGGTATGCACGCGGCTGTCAGCCGGGATGCCATGCAGGTAGCGGTCGGTCAGGCGGCCCTGGGCCAGCGGGCTGAAGGTGATAATGCCCTTGCCCAGCTTGGCGGCAGTCTCTTTCAGGCCGTTTTTCTCCACCGTGCGGTCCAGGATGGAGTAGCGGTTCTGGTTGATGACAAACGGCACATGCAGCTCGTCCAGAATGGCGGTGGCCTTTTCCAGCGTTGGGCCGTCATAATTAGACAAGCCTGCATACAGTGCCTTGCCGCTGCGCACGGCTTGGGCCAGTGCGCCCATCGTCTCCTCCAACGGGGTCTTGGGGTCCATGCGGTGGTGGTAGAAAATATCCACGTAGTCCAGCCCCATGCGGCGCAGGCTTTGATCCAGGCTGGCCAGCAGGTACTTGCGGCTGCCCCAATCGCCGTAGGGGCCGTCCCACATCGTGTATCCCGCCTTGGTGGAGATGATCAGCTCGTCGCGGTAGGGCATCAGGTCGTCCCGCAAAATTTTGCCAAAGTTGGTCTCGGCCGCGCCCGGTTCCGGGCCGTAGTTGTTGGCCAGGTCAAAGTGGGTGATACCGTGGTCAAAGGCGGTACGGCAGAGCGCCCGCATGTTCTCGTAGGGCGCAGTATCGCCAAAATTGTGCCACAACCCCAGCGAGACGGCAGGCAGCAGCAGTCCGCTGCTGCCGCAGCGGCGGTAGGGCAGGACAGTGTAACGGCTTTGGTCAGCTTGATACATGGTAGAGGACCTCCCTAAATCAATTTATGGTATGCCACTATTCAATCTCTTTTGCAGCGTCATTGCCATGGATTTTTTCATCATGGCCTAACCCCTGCACCCAATCGATGAGCAGGCCGGAGACCGTTACCGTCACCAGCGAAAACGCGATGCGCCGCGCCGGAATGTAAGAGAGCGATGCGCCCAGCACGACCAGATCGGTAAACAGGTACGACCGCGCCAGCTTCCACCCGGTCAGTTGGTGGATGACCAGCGCCAGGGCATCGTCGCCGCCGCTGGAGCCGCCCTGCCGCACGATGATCCCCACGCCGATGCCCACAAACACGCCGCCCAGCAGCGCCGCTGCCAGCGGCCAGGGCGTCAGGTCGGGCAGCATGGGCGGGAAACTCTCCCACAAGCGGTAGAACCCGGCCAGACTCACGCTGGCCACGGCGGCGGTCAGGATGAAATCCAGCCCCAGGAACTTGAACGCCAGCGCATAACAAATAAAATCCAGCAGCGGCGAGGCGATAGATGCCGGGATGCCCAGCCAGTGGTTCAACAGCAGCACTAGGCCGATGACGCCGCCCTCGGTAATGGCGGCGCGCTGGTGGATGTTGTGGATGCCGAAGGACAAAATGGCCGTGCCCAGCACCAGCCAGAACAGCCGTTTCATCGTGAAATCAGAAACAATTTTTTTGAATGACTGCATAGTCACCTCACATACAAAGTGCCACCAGTATAACATAGCAGCCTAAAAAAGTCAAAAAGCGGTCAAAAATTTATCAGGCTGCCCCCAAAACCCTTGTAAACGAAGGACTTTTGCGGTATACTGTTGCACGGCGGGCCGCCCGGCCCGTACATTTGCGCTGTACTCCCGAGATGTAGGAGACGGCAGCAGGAGGAAAATTGAATATGAAAAACCGTACCAACGTCCGTTGGCTGACCCAGCTTGCACTGCTGGCGGCCATTTTGCTGGTGATGAACTACACCCCGCTGGGCTATCTGCAGCTCGGGCCGCTGTCGGCTTCGCTGCTGACAGTACCGGTGGCCATCGGCGCTATGACGATGGGCCCCCTGGCCGGTGCCATCCTGGGTGGAATTTTTGGTGCCACCAGCTTTATCCAGATGGTCGAGGGCAAAAGCGCCATGGGCGCTGCGCTGTTCAGCGTCAACCCCTTCGGCGCCTTCGTGGTCAGCTTTGTGGCCCGCGTGCTGGAAGGCCTGTGCGCTGCGCTGATCTTCAACGCCCTGCGCAAGGCCATGCCGAAAAAGGAAAAGCTCTGCTGCGCCATTGGTGCCATCTGCACCCCGGTGCTGAACACCGTGTTCTTCATGGGCTTCCTGGTACTGTTCTTTTATAACTGCGATTACGTGCAGAACCTGGCCCAGACCCTAGGCGCTACCAACGCCTTTATGTTCATCGTGTTGCTGGTGGGCGTGCAGGCCGTCATCGAGTGGCTGATCTGCGGCGTGGTGGCCAGTGCCGTCACCCTGCCGGTGCGCAAGTATCTGAAACTGAACTAAGAACCTATCCCAAGGCATCCCCAAAAACGGGGGTGCCTTTTTTGCACGCAATTCGCCAAACTGGTCCCATAAAAAAGATGTAATTTGGCACTTTGATGGTGCCAGCAAAAGTCGTATGATGTGCCTATACCACAAAACGAGAGGGGATATAGGAAAATGAACGGATACAACCTGATCAAAAAGAAGCCTGTACTGTGGCTGACGATGGTAGCGGTGCTGATGGCCATGAATGTGGTACTCAGCTCCTTCAGCATCCCGGTGCCGGGCGGGCATCTTTACCTGAACGACATCGTCATCTGCACGGCGGCCATCCTGCTGGACCCGCTGGGCGCGTTTATCGTGGGCGGTGTCGGCGCGTTCCTGGGGGATTTCTTCTTCTACCCTGCCCCGATGTTCGTCTCACTGGCGTCCCATGGTCTGGAGGCTGTCGTTGTTTCGCTATGCGCCCACAACCTGTTCAAAGAGAAAAAGGCCCTGGGTGCGGGCATCGGTGTGGTGCTGGGGGCTATTATCATGGTCATTGGCTACACGCTGGGCCGTGCCTTTGTCTACAGCACGCCGGAGTACGCCATCATCAAACTGCCGTTTGAAATTTTGCAGGCTGGCATCGGCGCTGTGATGGGCATGGTCCTCTGCTTCTCCCGCAACCTCGCCCAGCGCTTTGAAAAGATCTGCGCGTAACTTTCTTTGGAAAAGAAAGTTACCAAAGGAACTTTAGGCAACACCGCACAATTCCCGCCTAACGGCTTAAGCACCGCTCCAGCGGCTGCGGCACGGCATCTGCGTTGCCAAAATGCTCGATAATACACAAAGTATTATCTGCGCTTTTGGCTTAGCAGCTGCCGCACCTCGCTCGCCGTATCGGCACTTAGAATTATGCGGTATTGCCTTTAATTTGGCTCGCCGTAAAGAAGATATAAGGAAAATATAAAATGGCTCTGCCGGTGGTTTTCCACTTGGCAGGGCCGTTTTGTTGATAACTTATTTATTTTTATTGAAAGTTTCTTTGCTTCTTTCTTTTCAAAGAAAGAAGATCAGCTTATTTCCCGGCCAGTAAAATCGCCAGCACAGCCTTCTCTACGTAGATGCGGTTCTCGGCTTCGTCGAAAATTTCGTTGGCGTGGGCTTCCAGAACTTCGGCGGTAATCTCCTCGCCGCGGTGGGCGGGCAGCGGATGCTGGATCATGCAGTCCGGCTTGGCCAGCGCCATGCGGGCGGCATCCAGCGTAAACCCGTGGAAATCCCTGCGGCGCTGCTCCACCTCGCGCTCCATGCCCATACTGACCCACACATCGGTGAACAGCACATCGGCATCGCGGGCGGCCTCGTCCGGATCGGTGACCAGCTTGAACTTATCACCGTAGGTTTTCGCCAGCATCAGCACATCGGCGGCGGGGCGGTAGTGGGGCGGGCAAGCCACCGTCACCGTCATGCCCACGGCCAGGCAACCCACGATCATGCTGTTGGCCATGTTGTAGCCATCACCGATGAACCCGGCGCGCAGCCCGGCCAGCCTGCCCTTGCGTTCCCGCACGGTCATCAGGTCGGTCAAGACTTGCAGCGGGTGGGCGTAATCCGTCATGCCGGAGATCACCGGCACGCCGCTGTACTGGGCCATGGCGTCCAGCGTGGTCTGCTTGTAGGTGCGGCAGACGATGGCATCATAGTACCGGCCCAGGGCGCGGGCGGTGTCCTGCACAGGCTCGCCGCGGGCGGTCTGCAGGTCGTTGGCGCTCAGGTAGGTGCCCAGGCCGCCCATCTGGTAGATACCCACCTCTAAACTGGTGCGGGTGCGGGTGGAATTTTTGGCAAAGATCAGCGCCACCGCCTTGCCCTGCAGATCCTTGGGGTCGACGCCCTGTTTGTGCAGGCGCTTGTACTCGTCGGCTACATCCAGAATGTGCAGGATCTCTTTGGGGGTCAGGGCGCTCAATTTCAACAGATGTTTCATCAGAACTTCTCCAGAACAGTACGCAAGGTGTCCAGCGCGGTGTCAACATCGGTCTCGGTCAAAATCAGCGGCGGCAGCAGGCGCAGGCGGGTCTTGGCCGTCAGCACCAGCAGGCCCTCTTTCTCGCAGGCGGCGCGGACATCGGCGGCCTTGATGCCGTCCTCAAAGGCGATGCCCACCATCAGGCCCAGGCCGCTGACCTCGGTAACATGGGGCAGGGTCTTGAGGCCTGTGCGCAGGCGGGCGGTCTGGGTCAGCACGTTATCCATAAAGGCTTCGTCCATGGCATCCAGCACAGCCAGCGCACCGGCGCAGACCACCGGGTTGCCGCCGAAAGTGGAACCGTGGGTGCCGGGGCCCATATGCTCGGCAACCTTGGCGGTCATCAGCACGGCGCCGATGGGCAGGCCGCCGCCCAGGCCCTTGGCCAGTGTGACGATGTCCGGGTGCAGGTCAAAATGCTCACAGGCCAGGAACCTGCCGGTGCGGCCTACGCCGGTCTGTACCTCGTCCACGATGAGCACCAGGTCGCGCTTTTTGCAGAGCTCGGCCACATTGGCCACGTAGTCGGCATCCAGCGCCACCACGCCGCCTTCTCCCTGGACCAACTCCAGCATGACGGCGCAGACGGTGTCGTCGGCAGCATCCCGCAGGGCGGAAAAATCACCGGCGGGTACATAGGCAAAGTTGCCGGGGAACGGTCCGAAATACTGGTGGAACACATCCTGGCCGGTGGCGGTCAGGGTGGCCAGCGTGCGGCCGTGGAAAGAGTTTACCAGCGTGATGACCTTGTTGCGGGCAGCACCATAAGTATCAGTAGAATATTTGCGGGCGGCCTTGATGGCGCCCTCGTTGGCCTCGGCACCGGAGTTGCCAAAGAAAACGGCATCCATGCCGGTGCGGCGGCACAGCTTTTTAGCCAGCTTGCCGCAGGGGGCCGTGTAGTACAGGTTGGAGGTATGCTGCAGGGTGACGGCCTGGTCGCAGACGGCCTGCACCCAGGCAGGGTGACAGTAGCCCAGCGAGTTGACGCCGATGCCGGAGGTGAAATCCAGATAGCGCTTGCCCTCGGGGTCGGCGGCGGTCATGCCGTGGCCCTCGGCCAGCACGACCCGGCTGCGGGCGTAGGTGTGCAGAACGTACTTGTTATCGCGTTTGATGACTTTTTCGGTTTGCATGGCGTACCCTCCTTAATGGTTGCCGCGGCGGTAGAACATGGTACCGGCGCCGCGGTCACTGAACATTTCCAGCAGGATGGAATGGGGCACACGGCCGTCGATGATAACGGCCTCGTGTACGCCTTGATAGATGGCGTCGGCCATACCTTCGATTTTGGGCAGCATGCCGCCGGCAATGACACCGGCCGCCTTGTAGCCCTCGATCTCGGAGACTTCGACCTCGGGGATCAGGGTGGATTCATCGTTCTTGTCATAGAGCAGACCGACAATATCCGTCATGCTGACGAGTTTTTCGGCATGCAGGGCAATGGCAATCTCCGCCGCAGCCGTGTCGGCGTTGATGTTGTAGGGGATGCCGTTGTCGTCCATGCCGACAGTGGCAATGACCGGGATGAAGCTGTCGGCCAGCAGATGCTCGATCAGCGTGGTATCCACCTTTTCGATCTCGCCCACATAGCCCAGGTCCACATCGGACTTGCGGCTGCAGGTGATGGTGTGGCCGTCCATGCCGCACAGGCCGACACCGCGGCCTTTCAGCAGGGCGACGAGGTCCTTGTTGACCTGGCCCGCCAGCACCTGCTGTACGATGCCCATGGTCTCCTCATCGGTGTAGCGCAGGCCGCCCACAAACTTGGACTCCTTGCCCACGCGGGCCAGCATCTTGTTGATGGCCGGGCCGCCGCCGTGGACCAGCACCACCCGCACGCCCAACAGGGTCAGGGTGACCAGGTCGTTCATGACGGCCAGTTTCAGCTCATCGTTGACCATAGCGTTGCCGCCGTACTTGATGACAAGCGTTTTGCCGTGGTATTTTTGGATATAGGGCGTAGCTTCGCTGAAAAGCAGCGCCATCTCTTCATTTTTCATTGCACATTCTCCCCCGTCCCCGGCCTGTATCAGGTGCGGTAGTCGCCGTTGATCTTTACGTAATCGTAGGTCAGGTCGCAGCCCCAGGCCTTAGCAGTAAAGTCGCCGCTGCCCAGGTCGACCAGGATCTGGATCTCGTCCTCTTTCAGCACTTTGGCGGCCTCGTCCTCGCTGTAGGGGTGGTAGGCGGCGTTCTCGCAGACAAAGACCTCACCGGCCTTGCTCTTGAGGCGAACGGCCGTCTTGCTGATGTCGAAGTCGCCGGGGGTGTAGCCAATGGCGCAGAGCACACGGCCCCAGTTGGCATCCTCGCCAAACATGGCGGCCTTGAACAGGGCAGAGTGGATGACGCTCTTGGAGACAGCGCGGGCGGTCAGCAGATCGGGCGCGCCGGTCACGATGCACTCCAGCAGCTTGGTAGCGCCTTCGCCGTCACCGGCCAGTTCACGGCTGAGCTGCTCGGCTACCTGGGTCAGGGCTGCAACAAAGGTGTCATAGTCAGCGGTGCCAGGCTGGACCTCGGCGCCGGACAGGCCGCTGGCCAGCAGCAGCACGGTGTCGTTGGTGGAGGTGTCGCCGTCCACAGAGATCTGGTTGAAGGTGGCGGGCACCACGCTGGACAGGGCAGCCTGCAACACGGCGGGCTCGACCTTGGCGTCGGTGGTGATGAAGAGCAGCATGGTGGCCATGTTGGGGTGGATCATGCCGGAGCCCTTGGCGATGGCGCCCATGCGGCAGGTCTTGCCGCCGATGGTGAATTCGATGGACACCTCTTTAGAATGGGTGTCGGTTGTCATAATGGCGGTGGCAGCGTCGTGGCTGCCAGCCTCGGTGGCGGCCAGCTTGGCGGCGGCCTCGGGGATGCCCTTGGCAAACGGCTCAATGCTCATGGCCCGGCCAATGACGCCGGTGGAGGAGGGCAGCACGTCGTCGGCGCTGATGCCCAGCTCCTTGGCGACGATCTCGCAGGTCTCCTTGGCCAATTCAATGCCGTTGGGGGCGCAGGTATTAGCGTTGCCGCTGTTGACCACGATAGCCTGGGCGTAGCCGTCCTTCAGATGCTCGCGATCCACCGTGATGGGCGCACCGTAGACCTTGTTGGTGGTGTAGCAGCCGGCACCGGCGCAGCGGACGTCCGCCTTGATAAGTGCCAGATCCAGCTTGGAATGGTTATGCCGGATGCCGCAATGCACACCGGCGGCGGAGAAACCGGCGGGTGCACAGATGCCGCCGGGGATCATCTTGAAGTTTTCCATAATTGTCTCCCTCTAATTCTCTAATTACCCTTTTCGTTTACCCTGTTCTTTTTACAGTGCCAGACCGGCGGTCTCGTCCAGGCCCAGCATCAGGTTCATACATTGCACAGCCGCGCCCGAGGAGCCTTTGCCCAGGTTATCGAACAGGCTGATGAGCTCCATCTGGGTGCCGTCGGGGTTCGCCAGGCAGAAGATCTCCAGCCGGTCCAGCCCGGCCAACTTGTTGGCAGTCAGGAAGCCGCCGTCGGTACCCTCGTTCAGCGGATGGACCGAGATCATCTTTTGCCCTGCGTAATACTCGGCCAGGGCATCGGCCACCTGCTGGGCGGTCAGGCCCAGAGCGGGCAGATCCAGCGGGATCATCGTCTCCATACCGGCGTAGTAATCGGCCACCACCGGCACGAAAGTCGGCGGGGTAGTCAGGCCGGTGATGGCGGCCATCTCGGGCAGGTGCTTGTGGTGCAGTGCCAGGCCGTAGGGGCGGGGCGCGTCAAGCGCGGGATCGGTGCGTTCGGCCTCATACTGGGCGATCATCTTTTTGCCGCCGCCAGAGTAGCCGGTCAGGCTGGTGCAGTGCAGCAGCGCGGTCTCGGGCACCAGGCCCAGTTCTACCAGCGGGGCCACCGGGGCAATAAAGCCGGTGGCATGGCAGCCGGGCACGGCCACACGGGTAGCGGTGCGCAGGGCTTCGCGGGCGCCGTGCAGTTCCGGCAGGCCGTAGGTCCAGCCGGGAGCCGTGCGGTGGGCCGTGGAGGTGTCCAGCACACGGACATCCGGCCGCAGCAGCGGCACCACCTCGCGGGCGGCATCGTCCGGCAGGCATAGGAAAGAGAGGTCACTCTCATTGATCACCGCTGCGCGGGTGTGGACATCCTTGCGGTCGGCCTCGGAAATATGCAGAATCGTGAACTCCGACCGTTCGGCCAAGCGGTCCGCAATGCGCAGCCCAGTTGTACCGGAACTGCCATCAACAAAGATTTTATACTTTCCCATTTTTACACCCCAAAAGTGAACGTCTCAGCCCAGCTTTGCCTTTACCAATTCGATCTGCTTCAGCACGCTGGCCTTGGTGGGGCCGCCGTAGCTGGTGCGGCCCTCGCAACAGGTAGTCAGGTCAATGGCGGTATACACATCCTCCGCAAACAGGTCGCTGTACTGCTTGAATTCGTCCAGCGTTAGTTCCTCCAGCGTCTTGCCCTCGCGGATGCAGGCGGCTACCATCGTACCGGTGCACTTGTAGGCATCGCGGAAGGGCATACCTTTCTTAGTCAGATAGTCGGCGCAGTCGGTAGCGTTGATAAAGCCCTTAGCAGCGGCGCGGCGCATATTGGCGGGCAGCGGGGTCATGGTGGCCAGCATGGGGGTCACGGTGCGCAGGCACAACTCCAGCGTGTCCACCGCGTCAAAAATGGCCTCTTTATCCTCCTGCATATCCTTATCGTAGGCCAGGGGGATGCCCTTCATCATGACCAGCAGCGTGTTCAGGTCGCCGTAGACGCGGCCGGTCTTACCGCGGATCAGCTCGGTGACGTCGGGGTTCTTCTTCTGGGGCATGATGGACGAGCCGGTGGTAAAGGCGTCGTCCAGCTCAATGAACTTGAACTCCCAGCTGCACCACAAAATAATTTCCTCGCTCAGGCGGGAAAGGTGCATCATGCAGGTGGCCATGGCACTGCACAGCTCAATGCAGAAGTCGCGGTCCGATACACCATCGATGGAGTTCCCGCAGGGGGCGGCAAAGCCCAGCTGCTCGGCCGTATAAAAGCGGTCCAGCGGGTAGGTGGTGCCCGCCAGTGCGCCGGACCCCAGCGGGCACTCGGCGTCCATGCGGGCGGTGGCATCCTGCAGGCGGCCCAGGTCGCGCAGCAACATCCAGGCGTAGGCCATCAGCTGGTGGCCGAAAGTAACGGGCTGGGCACGCTGCAGATGAGTATAGCCGGGCATGACGTAACCGGCCCCTTTTTCGGCCTGGTCACACAGCACGGTAATCAGTTCTTTAATCTGGCCTTGGATATGCTTGCTGGCTTCCCGCAGATTCAGGCGGATGTCCAGTGCCACCTGGTCGTTGCGGCTGCGGCCGGTGTGCAGCCGCTTACCGGCATCACCCACGCGGGCAGTCAGGGTCTGCTCTACAAAGGTGTGTACATCCTCGGCGTTGGGGTCAATTTCCAGTGCACCGCTGTGCAGATCCTCCAGAATAGAGTGCAGCCCCTTGTGAATATCGTCCACATCCTGCTGGGAGATAATGCCCTGACGGCCCAGCATGGCCGAGTGTACCAGGCTGCCCTGGATATCCTGCTCAATCATCCGCGCATCAAAGCGGATGGATGAGTTAAAGTCGTTTACGCGGCTGTCTACGGCCTTGCTTGCACGGCCCTGCCAAAGTTGCGGCATACGGTTCCTCCAATGCTGTTTTGTTTGTTATAGTGTGCATGCGGGGCGGTGCAGCCGCCCGGCACGCACAGTGTATAGAAACGCCAAAACCGCCAAGTGGGCGCGTGCCCTCCTGGCGGTGCTTATAGCGTTGGACAGATTAGTCCTGAGCGGGCCAGTTCTGGGCCAGCTTGGCACGCTCTGCAATGGGCAGGCCAAACAGGTTGATGAACCCGTTCGCATCGGCCTGGTTGTAATCGTCATCCTCGCCGAAGGAAGCGGTCTGCTCATCGTACAGGGTGTACGGGCTGGTGACACCGGCATTGATCATGTTGCCCTTGTACAGCTTCAGGGTAACATCGCCGGTAACAGTTTTCTGCAGGTCGTCGGTGAAGGCACTCAGGGCCTCACGCAGCGGGGTGAACCACTGGCCGTTGTAGACCAGTTCGCCCATCTTCTGGGCAATGCTCTCTTTGAAGTGGAAAGCCTCTTTGTCAATGGTGATGGTCTCCAGCACATTGTGGGCCTTGTACAGGATGGCACCGCCGGGGGTCTCATACACACCGCGGCTCTTCATGCCGACCAGACGGTTCTCAACGATGTCCAGCAGGCCGATGCCGTTGGCGCCGCCCAGCTTGTTCAGGTACTCAATCAGGGCCACACCATCCATCTCCTGCCCGTCAACAGCGGTGGGAATCCCCTTTTCAAAGTGAATCTTGACGTAGGTCGGCTTATCGGGGGCCTGCTCCGGGGAGACGCCCAGTTCCAGGAAGCCGGGCTTGTTGTACTGGGGCTCCAGAGAGGGCTTCTCCAGATCCAGGCCCTCATGGCTCAGATGCCACAGGTTCTTGTCCTTGGAGTAGTTGGTCTCACGGTTAATCTTCAGGGGGATGTTGTGGGCTTCGGCGTAATCGATTTCCTCATCACGGCTCTTGATGTTCCACTCACGCCAAGGGGCGATGATGGCCATTTCGGGGGCCAGGGCCTTGAGGGTCAGTTCAAAACGGACCTGATCGTTGCCCTTACCGGTGCAGCCGTGGCAGATGGCGTCAGCATGCTCCTTCTTGGCGATGTCAGCCAGAGCAGCGGCGATGCAGGGACGTGCGTGGGAGGTGCCCAGCAGGTAATCCTCATACTTGGCGTCAGCCTTCAGGCAGGGCCAGATGTAGTTTTCCACATAATCCTTCTTCAGGTCCAGGACGTACAGCTTGGAAGCGCCTGTCTTGAGGGCCTTCTCCTCCAGACCGTCCAGTTCGGTGCCCTGGCCGACATCGCCGGAAACGGCAACGACTTCGCAGTTGTTATAGTTTTCTTTCAGCCAGGGAATGATGATGGAAGTATCCAGACCGCCGGAGTATGCCAGAACGACTTTTTTGATGTCTTGTTTGCTCTTTTTCATGATTCTTACCTCTCCCAATCATATTTGTTCAGGACGCCCGGATGTTGCTTGCCGTCGTCGTGAATATTTATTCATCTGATACTGCATATTATACAACTTTATACAAGATTTGCAAGCGGTAAAATCCACAAAGGATTTTCTACTTTTTCTGCTTTTTTAGGCATAATATACAGTAAAAAGCACGCTTTATACAGAAAAAGCGATGAATATACATTCCTTAGCAGGAAACAGCCCTACTTTTTATAAATATAGCACGCTTACGGGGAAAAAACAAGAATAAAAACAAAAACGAGACGGCCACTGCCCCGTCTCGTTTTCTTTAAAAAGAAGGAGAAAAACAGAACGTCTTGCCGGCGCCTGCATCGAATGGAAACCACCCCTCTACAAGTGGATGCCGTTCCTTGGGAATCGGCAGGGCGCTCTGGTATTCTTCCTCTTTTACCTATTGGGAAAGCTTTGCAGCGCCTCAAGCGCTCTTTGCTTTCGATGCCTAAATATTACACTATTTTTGTCGAGATTGCAAGATGCGGATTTATACAACCTGCAATAAATGTTACGCTGCATTTTGTTAAAATTGCATAATTGTCAACTCAAAAGCCATACAAAAAGCCCCGGCGCGTTCAAAATGCGCCGGGGCAAAAAACATGCGGTTTATAGGGTTTATAAAAGGTTACTGGGCATCAACGGGAACCGTCCAGCCCTTGGTGTCGGGCAGTTTGCCCCACTGGATACCGGTCAGGGTATCATACAGCTTCTGGGTCAGCTCGCCGATCTTGCCGCCGCTGATATGGGCAACCTTGCCCTCCCAATCCAGCTCCTTGACGGGGGAAACGACAGCAGCCGTGCCGGTGCCAAAGACCTCTTCCAGCTTGCCCTCGTCGGCAGCCTTCATGATGTCAGCAATGGCAACACGCTCCTCGTGTACCTTGTAGCCCCAATCCTTCAGCAGCTCGATGATGGAACGGCGGGTAACGCCGGGCAGAACGGTGCCTACGCAGGGTGCGGTGTAGATCTCGCCGTCGATCTTGAACATGATGTTCATGGAGCCGACTTCCTCGACGTACTTCTTCTCAACGCCGTCCAGCCACAGCACCTGGCTGAAGCCGCGCTCCTCGGCCAGCTCGCCGGCCTTGATGGAAGCAGCGTAGTTGCCGCCGCACTTGGTAAAGCCGGTCAGGCCCGGGGCGGCACGGATGTACTGGTCTTCGACGTAGATGCGGACGGGGTCCAGACCCTCGGCATAGTATGCGCCGGAGGGAGCAGCGATGATGGCGAAGCGGTAATGCTTGGCAGCATGCACGCCCAGGCCCACATCGGTAGCGATGCAGAACGGGCGGATGTACAGGGAAGCACCGTCCGAATGAGGCACCCAGTCGCGGTCAACATCGACCAGGGTCTTAACGGCCTGGACAAAATCCTCCGGCGGGATGGAGGGCATGCCCAGACGGTCAGCAGAATCGTTGAAACGGTTAGCGTTGCAGTCGGGGCGGAACAGCTGGATTTTGCCCTCGGCGGTGCGGTAGGCCTTCATGCCCTCGAAAATTTCCTGGGCGTAGTGGAACACGGTGGTAGCAGGGTCCATTTCCCACGGGCCGTAGGGGACGACACGGGCATCGTGCCAGCCCTCACCGGCGGTATAGTCCATCACGAACATATGGTCGCTGAAGATCTTGCCGAAGCCCAGCTTCGACTCGTCCTGCGGTTTCTGTTTCGGATGTTCGGTTTTAACAATTTTAATATCCAACATGATTTGCACTCTCCCTTATATTTCCAGGCGCGCTTAGCCGCACAGCAAAGCGCGGATGATGGTTAAATCCATTATAGCGCTGTAAAGCGGTAAAAACAAGTCCCTATTTTATTTCATATTGCACCGGGACACAAAATGGGGTACAATAACCTTGGTTTCCCCCGCTTTCTTTGAAAAGAAAGTAAGCAAAGAAACTTTCAATATGTTTCCTGGAAAAGCAACGATTATAAAGCAACGATTATTTTAAGGAGTTACCAATGGTCAAAGCAGTCATTTTTGATATGGACGGCCTGATGTTTGATACCGAGCGCCTGTGGGATACCCTGTGGGAGCCTGCCTGTAAGGAGCTGGGCCTGCCCCTGCCCCCGGATATGGCCAAGTTCCAGGCGGGCGGCCGCGGCCTGGCGGGCGATAACCTGCGCCGCCACGTGGCCCAGTATATCCCCGGCGACCCGCAAAAGGTGCTGGACAAGGTCTGGCAGCTGGCCGACGAGCGCTTTGCCCAGGGCGTGCCCTGCAAGCCCGGCCTGAAAGAGCTGCTTTCTACGCTGGAAGACCTGGGCATGCCCCGCATCGTGGCCAGCTCCAGCCCCCGCAATATGATCGAGATGAACCTGCAGACCTCCGGCACCGCCCGCTATTTCCATGATGTCGTTTCCGGCACCGAGGTCGCCCGCAGCAAGCCTGCACCCGATACCTTTCTGCTGGCGGCCGAAAAACTGCACACCGACCCCAAGGATTGCCTGGTGCTGGAGGACAGCTTCAACGGCGTGCGCGCCGGCCGCGCTGCCGGCTGTGTGACCGTGATGGTCCCCGACCTCATGCAGCCCACCGACGAGATCAGGGCCTTGTACACCTGCTGCTGCAAGGACCTGCTGGAAGTCCGCGACCTGCTGCTGGCCGGCAAGCTGTAACCTTATAATAAGAAAGCCCCCGGCGGGTGGAAGATTCCACGCCCGCCGGGGGCTGTTTTGTGGTTGCTTACAGGGCCGCGCCCTTCTTGGGGATAAACAGGCGGCTCATATCCGCGTGTTCCAGTTCCAGCAGCTTGATTTTTTTATCAATGCCTCCGGCGTACCCGGTCAGGCTACCGTTGGTGCCCACCACGCGGTGGCAGGGAATGATGATAGACACTTTGTTGTGCCCCACGGCCCCGCCCACCGCCTGGGCGGAACCCCTGCCGCCCTGTTGTGCCGCCAGCTGGCGGGCAATGTCACCGTAGGTGATAATCTGCCCGTAGGGGATTGTCAGCAAGATTTTCCACACCGATTGTTGAAAACTTGACCCGACCGGGTGCAGCGGTGGCAGGAAGTCGGGCTCCTTGCCGGCAAAATAGATGTCCAGCCAGCGCTTGGCCTCAGCCAGAATGGGCGTGGTCTGGGCACAGTGTCCGACGGGCAGGGTGTTGGCAAAATATTTCTGCCCCTCAAACCACAGCCCCACCAGCCCGACCTCGTCTGCTGCCAGCAAAATCCCGCCCAGCGGGGACTGGTATTGTTGGATAGAAACCATAGCGGATACCTCACAGGGATAGCGGCTGTGCCGCTTTTTTGCCATAAGGACATAAAACAAAAAAGATACCCGTTACAACGGGAAGACTATAAATGATGAAAATACATCACAGATAAAAAGTCAGCATTTTTTCAGCGTAAAAGTCAGCGTAAATTCAAAAAGTCAGCGTAAAAGTCAGCGTAAATTCAAAAAGTCAGCGTAAAAGTCAGCGTAAATTCAAAAAGTCAGCGTAAATTATCATTTGTTGATTTTGTACTTTGTTCCGCGGCATTTGCCAACAGGCTGTAATATGCCATCTTTGCACATCTGCCGCAGAATGTAATAGGTTTGGTTTTTATTAAAGCCACACAACTCCTGCGCTTTCTGGTTCGCGATCCATGGCTTATGTTGCAAATACTCCACGATTCGCCCCTTAGCCTGAATTTGATTGACTGTTTTATCCTGAACATAAGCTACGTCGGTTTTTACCGTTTCGTAGACCTTGAGTGTCAGCATATAAGTCTTTCCATTCAATTCCAAGAGTCCCTCGTCTCGCAGGCTATTCAATACTTTATGGGCGTTATTATCGGATTCTTGGATGGTTTTTGCTGCTTGCTTTAAGGTGATTTTTTGATGTTCACGTAGATAGTGCAGAATCATCAGTTCCGACAGGGTAAACATTTTTGAACGCTTATCCTGCATTTCCGCGATGAAGTGCACAAAGTTTTGATTCTCCATTGTGCTTCGCAAGGTCAGCCTTACAGAATTTGGCGTACTGGTATACTCCGGGTAAGGCTTGCCTTCTGTCAGCATACTCTGGTACATAATATCTACGCCCTGTCCTGAACGCTGCACATATTTCAGATGTTGGAGCGTCATAGCAATCAGCTTGTTGCGTGGAATAGACTGATGTGTGATAATATTGCTCTCGTTGATGTCTTCTGGAAAACCGCCAGGGTTTTCTATCACGATTTTTGTCGGATAATGCTTGACATAAATTGGGGCGGTCTCTTCGTATGACCGATGCGCCAAGGCGTTCAACAACGCTTCTTGAAAAACGGCTTCCGAAAAATCATAAACCTCAAGACGATACAGCCCAACCTGCACATTGGTCAAGTGGTTATAGGTTCGGATACGTTCCGTCAGCTTATCTAAAATTGAAATAAGTGGCTCTTGCATATCCATTCGGTTGTCGTACTCTGTCTGTGCTTCGTCGCTGTAATGGAGATAAATTACCTCCGCCTGCGGCAACAACCGTGAAATAGATGTGGTCTTACCCACAAACAGTAAAGCAGCCACGGTTACACGCACTTCGTCTTTTTCAAGGCGAATGAGCTTCAAGTTATCCAGAAAAGTTGTATCTGCCAGGTCGGGCAACGCGGAAGCTGAATCGCGAATCCGCAATTTTTCCTTTAAGCGATATACTTCCAGCAAATCTATGTCACCTTCGGAAGCACCCTCTACGATTTTGGATGAAAAATCCAGATTATCAGCGGGTGAGTATACGTCGTTTGCTGGGTAAAATGGTTTAGTTACTTTTCCTAGTCGCTTATAGTAAATACCGCTGGTGGTTGCCACAGGGGAGCCTACCTTATCAACAGACACAACCAAAACAACCCCGTCAGATGTTTCTACCGCTTCAATCTCGGTAAATAGGCTGGGACGAGTCATATCGTAGATAGCTTCCATCAAGGCCTGCGGATCGCTTTCTGAACATCCAGTAATGGTTCCGTCATCTTCGACACCAAACAGAAAAACGCCGCCCACTGCATTGGCTAGGGCAACCGTGCTTTTCACCGCAAGTTCTTTTCGCTGCTTGTAATTGCCGCATTTGACCCATGACTTAAACTCTTGTCGGGTGTTTTCGCCAGCGGCAATCATTTTTCGAAGCTCTTGTTCTGTCATGGCTTCTCCTCTCCCTCAGAAGCAAAAAAGATGATAACATATTATAGCATATAAAACAAATAAGGCAACTCACTTACGCAAGTTGCCTTATCTCTATGTGATAAACCACCCTATGAAAAAGTCAGTGTCTGTTAGGGCAATCTGTATAAGTTTCGTAGGCGCAAATGAGAAGTTGATGAATGGAGCCTTTATAGTAAAACCGGTATATTTATGACCGAACACCTTATCGAGAAAAAGTTGAATTCGTACGATAATTTTAGACATCAGTGCATCCCCTCCTTTTGCAACAACCTTCTCATTTGCTTTTATTCTATCGGAGCCTAGCGGATCTGGTGAGCCAAGGAGGGGAAGAATCTTGGCTCAATAATAGTATAGCACATAAGGGAATAGAAGTTGAGAACAAACTATGAATTATCGCTTTTCTTTTTTGCTTGTACCGCCTCAAATATTTTCTTCTCAATAATCGCCTCATGTGCATTTTCTACCATGTACATACTCAGTTCTCCGCGATTCTTCACCTGTTTCCCGGTCAAGAAATCCAGCGTGTAGGTCTTTTGCAGCAGCAGAGTCCCCATATATTTCTCGTTGCTTAGCATACGGTCAATCGTCGATGTACTCCATTCGGATTTTCCTGTAACCGTCCTTATGCCGTGCTCCTCCAAGTACCTTTTGATTTTACGGACACCGTTGCCCTCTAAATACAGCGAAAATATCTTGCGGACGATTTCAGCTTCTTCGGGCACAATTACAAGTTGCCCTTCGGCATCCTTGGTATAACCTAAAAAGCGAGTGTGATTCAAAAGTTCTTTTCCTTCGCGCATACGTTGATGAATACCAAATTTGATATTCTCGCTCTTTGTGGCGCTTTCTTCCTGTGCAACGGCAAATAAAATAGAGAGCGTGGCATCATCTATCTTTAGTGTGTTGACATGTTCAACTTCGGATAAAAGTCCAATATTCATAGCTTTCAGCCTCCTTATGGTTGATAGAGCTTCAAGCGTATCTCGCCCGAAGCGGCTCAATGACTTGACGAATATATAATCAAAACGATGCCGCTTGGCATCGCGTAACATTTCGCAGTAGCCGCTGCGATCAGTCTTTCGTGCGCCTGACGCAATATCGCTGTAAATTTTATAAAGCGTCCAATTTGGGTTTTCGGTGATAATTGTATTGAAATGGAGCACCTGCATTTCAAGGCTGTGCAAAAGTTCAGGCGTAGCTTTTCTCACGCGGCAGTATGCTGCAATGCACAGCTTTTGCAATTCAAGAGACTAACTATTAAAAGTCAAGCCCCAAAATGAAAAAATCCGCCAACCGACCGCGGCCCCTGACAAACAGCATTCAAATGCTGGAATCAGCACAGCGAGGGCGACGGAGAGAACAGCAAAGCAAAGCCCAGCCAGCCCTCGCACAAACAGGATAGCATTTGAATGCTTCGGTTCGTCAAGGGTTCGCTGCGCCAGCTAAGTTGTTCTTGGGTTTAGCTCAGGCTCAGGAGAAAATCATGCAGCTGCAAGATATGTTTTCCCAGATTTCTGCAAGGCATAAATCAGCCGAACAAGTTTCTTCATGGAATGGGACAGAGCAACATTGTAGTGTTTTCCTTCGGCACGTTTCTTGGCAAGGTATTCAGCAAAGACAGGATTCCAATGGCAAACGTATTTGGTTGCATTGTAAAGCGCATATCGCAGATAGCGTGAACCTCGTTTTTCCATGTGAGCATAGCAGTTTGTGAGTTTTCCTGACTGGTATGTAGATGGAGAGCAGCCAGCGTAAGCAAGAATTTTGTCAGGAGAACTGAAATTGAGAAATCCCCGATTTCTGCAAGGATCACAGCAGCGGAGTTTACTCCCATGCCGGGAATCGAGAGAATTGGTGGATTGAGCTCATCTATGATTTTCTGAATAGAATCTTCGATTTCGTTAATCTCAGAGGTGAGTTCCTGAATGAGTTTAATGGTATGCTTCAATTCCAGAGATTTGGCAGGCATGACAGAGCCAATAGAAGCTCTGGCTGTCTCTCGAATCAGGGTGGCTTTTCTTTCCGTAATGCCCTTAGATGCTGTCACAAGAAGGTTTGTCAGCTTGGTGAGATGGACTTCTGAAATTTGCTTTGCACCGGGATATTCACTGAGAAGAGCATAGACAGAAGCACCGTGGAGAGAGGAACGAGCTTTTCCAGCTCTGGAAACAGGATCGTAACCAGTCTGGACACCGACTGTTTCAACTTGGCTCTTTCACGAACTTTCTCAAATCGGTATCTTGTTAGTGACTTTAGCTCTTCGTTGTGGTATGCTATATCTGTGTAGGACTTGAGGTCTACATCGGACAATAGCATAGTTGCAATCGTTCTTGCATCCACACGATCGGTTTTAGTTTTGCGAAGGCTGAGACTCTTTCGGTACAGGTTGGTGTGCAAAGGGTTAATGACATAAGTTGGAAGACCGTTGTCAAGAAGAAATCCAAGAATGTTGTAACTGAAATGCCCGGTGGCCTCAAGTCCTACTTTTATTTTGCCTGACTTTTTGGTACAGTTTCGAATCGTTTGAAGCAGCTGCTTGAATCCATCCATGTTGTTGGGAATGGTAAAGCAGTCAGCACGAACCGTTCCATCTGAATCAAGAATACAACAGTCATGCTTATCCTTGGCAATGTCAATTCCAACACAAATCATTTTGATACCTCCGACGTATTTACTTCGATGCTGTTCAGGACCACAGACTTCTTTGCTCTTGTAACCTCGTTCTAAATAAACCGTCTGGCGGTATCTAACTGATTAACATTTCAACAAAGAAGCTGTGGTTGGAGCCTCTCGAAAACCGTCTTTGCGGTAGGTGATACATACCAATCCACAGCATCCTGAACTTATTGTAGCATTCCGCTGGAGAGCGGTCTATAAATACTACTTTTATATAATACGAGGTGTTTCCTTTTTAATAATAGCCGGATATATTGTGTGAGTCTGTACAGACATAAAAAAACGCCCCATGTCTACTACAACATGAGGCGCTTACTATATAAAATAAAAAGTTAAAAGCTACATCCAAATTGCTTTGAATGTAGCTTTTAACTTGGTGCGCCGGAAGGGACTCGAACCCCCGACCTTCTGATTCGTAGTCAGACACTCTATCCAGCTGAGCTACCGGCGCGGAACATGCATTATAATACCATTCGTTTCGCAAAATGTCAAGCGTTTTTTCAAAAAAAGTTTTTACTTTTTTTAAATTGGGCGGCAGGGCCAATTTCTGGGCTGTATGCTTGCAATTCGGGGGTAAACGTGATAAATTTATAACAATCACTATGCCGATTTTGAATCGCATCTGCCGGCGCTGCAAGATTGCGGCGGCGCTGGCCCGGGAAAGGACATTCTACCATGACCAATACAGAACTGTTTGACCTCTGGCGCGCCCGCGCAGTGGAGGATCCTGACCTGCTCACCGAACTGGACGGCATCCGGGGTGATGCCGATGCCATCAACGACCGCTTTTACCGCGACCTGGCCTTTGGCACGGGCGGTCTGCGCGGCGTCATCGGCGCAGGCAGCAACCGCATGAATATCTACACCATCCGCCGCGCTACCCAAGGCCTGGCGGACTACATCAACGCCGCTGGCCTGCCTAAAAAAGTAGCCATCGGCCACGACAGCCGCCACAAGGGCGAGCTGTTCAGCCGCGAGGCCGCCCGTGTGCTGGCCGCCAACGGCATCACCGCCTACCTGTACCCCCGGCTGGAGCCTACCCCGGCGCTGTCCTGGGCTGTGCGTTATCTGGGCTGCGGCGCGGGCATCTGCGTGACCGCCAGCCACAACCCCGCCAAGTACAACGGCTACAAGGTCTATGGTGCCGACGGCTGCCAGATCACGCTGGAAGCCGCCGATGCCGTGCTGGCTGCTATCGACAAGCACGATTATTTCGATTCCATCGAGCTGACCGACTTTGACGCCGCCGTGGCCGCAGGCAAGATCGTCTGGATCGACGACAAGTGTCTGCGCGACTTCGTGGATGCCGTACTGGCCCTGCGCCCCGGCAACGATGTCTCCAAACTCAAACTGGTCTACACGCCGCTGAACGGCTCCGGTCTGGAACCTGTCAAGATGCTGTTGGACCGCATGGGCGTGACCCAGGTCACCGTGGTGCCCGAGCAGGAGAAGCCGGACGGCTCCTTCCCCACCTGCCCCTACCCCAACCCAGAGATCCGCGAGGCCATGGAGACCGGCCTGAAGCTGTGCGACACCGTAAAGCCCGACCTGATGCTCGGCACCGACCCGGACTGCGACCGCATGGGTTCCGCCGTGCCGGACGGCAAGGGCGGCTATCGGCTCATCACCGGCAACGAGATGGGTGTGCTGCTGTTTGACTATATCTGCCGCACCCGCATTGGCAACGGCACAATGCCCAAGGACCCCGTGGCCGTGACTACCATCGTGTCCACCGACATGGCCACCCCCATCGCCAAAAAGTACGGCGTGGAGCTGCGCCGTACCCTGACCGGCTTCAAGTTCATCGGTGAGCAGATCGGCTTCCTGGAGGCCGAGGGCCACCCCGAACGCTACATCTTCGGCTTTGAGGAAAGCTACGGCTACCTGTCCGGCGCACACGTCCGCGACAAGGACGCCGTCAACGCCGTAATGCTGGCCTGCGAGACCGCCGCCTATTACGCCGCCCAGGGCATGAGCCTGCTGGACGCTGTGAACGCACTGTACAGGGAGTTCGGTTTCTACCGCAACGCACTGGAAAGCTTTACCTTTGAGGGCGAGACCGGCATGCACAAGATGCAGGGCATCATGGCCGGGCTGCGCACCAGCGCCCCCAAAACCATTGCCGGGTACGAGGTCGCCGAAGTGGTGGATTACGACACCGACGGCACCGGCCTGCCCCGCGCCGATGTGCTGGAATACCGCCTGGTCAACGGCGCCAAGCTGATGGTCCGTCCCAGCGGCACCGAGCCGAAGATCAAAGTTTACCTGTCTGCTGTGGCTAACAGCGAGGAAGCCGCCGATGCCATCAACACCGCCATGGCAGATGCGGCCAAGGATTGGATGAAGTAAGGCTGTAAAATAAAAACGAACCCTCCCCTGAAACCGTAGGGGCGGATGCTTGCATCCGCCCGCGGGTCGATGCGAGCATCGACCCCTACAGATTCACGGGGAGGTTTTTATTTTATAGATTTATTTTCCGTACCGCGCCACGCCGGATTCGATCAAAATATCCGGTTCCAGCTTCAGGCCGGGCTTGCGGCCTTTTTGGGCTTCGACCAAAAACAGCCAGGGCGTGCTGCCGGTGCGCTGGCGCACAAAGGCCAGTCGCTTGGGTTCCAGCCGGGCGGTGCGCAGGGCACACAGCACTTCCACCAGTTGGTCGGGACGTTGGCACAGCACAAAGCGGCCGCCATCCCGCAGAGCGCGGCGGGCGCACTGGGCCACATCCTCGGTGGTGCAGGTCACAGTGTGGCGGGCGGCGGCCCGCACCGGGTCGGGACTTTGGGGGCCTGCCGTAAAATAGGGCGGGTTGCAGGCAGCAAAATCATATTTTCCCTGCTCCGGCCCGGCGGCGCAAAACATCCGCAGGTCGTCCTGCACAGGGGTAATGTGGTCGATGCCATTCTCCGCCACGGCCTGAACACACAGGGCGCTGGCGTCAGGGTCCAGCTCCAGCGCTGTGCAGGGGCCGCGGTGCCCGGCATCGTGCCATAACAGCGAGATTATGCCGCACCCGCTGCACATGTCCAAGGCCCGCTCGGCCCGGCGGGGCTGGGCAAAGCGGCCCAGAAGCAGGGCATCGGTGCCAAAGGCGGCGCGAGGAGCGGTCAGCACTCTGGTGCCGTTATCCAAAATTTCTACACCGCTCATGCTTTATCCCGCAGCAGCGCGTATTTCATCAGGCCGATCTGGGTCTTGCTGTCCTTGATCTCGCCATGCAGCACCTTTTGCAGGGCTTCCTCAAAGGGCATGCGCACCACATCCAGGAATTCCCCGGCATCCAGGTGCTGACCGCCCTTGTGCAGGCCGGTGGCGGCCCACAGATAAATCTTCTCGCTGTCATAACCCACAGTGGGGTAGACGACACCCAGGTCAATGTAGTTGTCGGCGGACAGGCCGCACTCCTCGCTCAGTTCCCGCTTGGCGGATTCAAATGGGTCCTCGCCGGGTTCCAGCTTACCGGCGGGCAGCTCCCAGATCTCCTCGCCCAGCGCGTAGCGGAACTGGCGGACCAGATAGATGCAGCCCTCGTCGTCGATGGGCAGCACGCAGGCGCCGCCGTGGTGGTGTACGACCTCTCGCAGGCTGGTGCGGCCGTCTTCCAGGCGGACGGTGTCCAGCGTAACGTGGATGACATGGCCGTCAAAGATCTCTTTGCTTTCCAGTTTGGTTTCGGTATGCGGCATGGGACAGCACTCCTTTTATTACAGTTTTTACAGCAGGCGCAGACAGAAATCGATATACTCCAGGGTATACCGCTGGGTACACACCAGGCTGGAATCTTTTAAATTGGACATATAATCGGCCAGCCGGTTGGCCAGCATGGCATCCCGCAGGGTGTATTCACGGCAAAAGCCCTCCTGCGGATCGTCGGACAAAGTGCAGAATACCACGCTGCGACCACGGAAGGCGGTTACCGTAATGTGGGGGTCCAGGGGAAAGGCTTCGCCACTGACGATGCGCAGCACAGCGGTGTTGTTCTCGCAGGCTGTGCGCATCCGCAGCAGCAGTTCCCGGCGGGCTTCCGGGGGCAGCGGCCCGGTCAGGGAGGCATCTACATCCACTATGCGGCCGGTGCGCACAAAATCCATCAGGCCGTCCTCGCTGAAATAGAACTCATACGGGGCGGTCAGCCAGGCCTGCATGTAGTCGGCCAGGCCCGGCATGGTTTCCAGCGCCGCCAACGCCTGGGGGGCATAGCGGCCGATCATTTCCATATCGATAAACTTGGAGACCGGCGGCTGGGCACGCATATAGCAGGCTTCGGTCTCGTTGTCCAGCAGCTGGTTGCCAAACGCCATGGCCTGCTCAAAACTGTGGGCGTCCGATGCCAGAGAGAAGATCACCGGTGCTTCCAGATACTGGCGGCTGAACTCCATGCGCAGGCACTGCACCACCGATGGCTCGGTCAGGCAGATGCACTTTTGCAGGTTGAGATCCATAAACACGACCACATCGGGGAACAGCACATAGACCGGCATCAGCAGACCGGGCAGCGGCCCGGCAGAAGGCGCACAGGAAAGCCGTGCCTCGTACTGCATTGAGCGCAGGACCAGAAAAGGCAGCGCCCGGGACACGGTGCGCACGTTGCCGATGAAATTCTCCTGTGCATCGTTATTGGTCACAAACCGCAGCAGATGCCATACCGGCTTTGGCGAAGCCTCGGCGGAAAAGGCACCGATGAGGATCGAACTGAGTGCGCGTTCCCCCACAAACGGGGAAAGCATCAGTGGGCGCTTTTCTTCGCTGCGCAGGTAGCGGGTCAGCAGCAGATGCAGCTGCTGTGTCACCGCCTGGTAGCCCTGGTAGCACCGGCTGGTGAAGGCGGCTTCCAGGTCGGCTTCGCTGCGGGGCATGGGGGCCAGTACATCATTCATCAGGTTGTCGCGGGAGCGCATCGCCGTCTGCAGCAGCTCGTACAGGGCTTCATCGGTACGGTGGGCCTGGGCGCCGCTGCGCAGTTCGTCGTATTGGGTGGTCAGGTGCTCGGCCTGGCGGGCGTTCAGGCCTAGGGCATGAATGAGCCGCTGCAGCTGGGCGCGGTTGGGCATCCGCTTGCCGTCCATTATTTTATATAAGGAAGATCGGTCGATCTGCGCCTGGCGGGCCAGTTCGGCCATCGTGCCGGGGTAGCGTTCCACCAGGATCTTCAAGCTTTTGCTCAGGTCATTCATGGGAGATTCTCCGTTGTTGGTTTGTTATCTGTATCATACCGCAAAGCGGGGAAATATGCAAATGTTGGTTTGCTTTGTTTTGCTGCTTTGGGCGGCCCTGCCTGCCTTGCGGCAGGGCCTAATATAACCAGGCTGCATCCGTTAAGCCTGCCTTTTTTGGCCACAAGAGAGTACGCATAGCGGCTGGATGCTGTTAAAAAACGAGGGAAGCGCCGCATGATGGCGCGGAACGAAAGACGCACGATAAAAAGCACCCATTTCAATCAATTTTCACTAAAAGCATTTTATTGCTGCGCAATTTATGTTATGATAAAATCAATTGATTTTCCGGGAATGGTGCATGCGTTATGATGAGTTACGAAGAATTCACCCAAAAGGAAGCCGCGCTGGAAAGCGCACCACAGGCAGAGCGCGAGGCGTTCTATGCGGAGATCCTGGAAAAGGAGACCACCAAAACCGATGTACGGATGATGGCCTATTTCCATGCGGCGCTGCTGCATTACCGGGAGGGAGACTTCCGCGCCGCGCGGGAGATTCTGGAGCCATTCGTCATCGACTACCAAAGCTATGCCTATCGCCCGGAGATCATCGCCTGTTTTAACCTGATGGGCGTGGCCGTTTACTGTGAGCGCTCCTATGCCCTGGCCCGCTTTTATATCCATGAGGGTCTGAAGATTGCGCGGAAAACCACGAGATCAGCCGCTATTCCTACGAGTACAATAACCTCGCTGTGACCTACCTGGCCCAACACGAATATGAAAAGGCACTGGAGGCCATCCGCGAGGCCGAACGTCATCTGCCCGATTCGGACCGGAAAATGCACGTCTACGTCTACCGCAATCTGTTCGAGATCTGCTGCCATCTGGGCCGCCTGAACGAGGCGCAGGCTGCGCTGACCCGCTGTGTAGAGGAGTACGACGGCAGGACCCTGCTGCCGGATGACATTCTGCTGGTGGAAATGCTGCTGTACTACAAGCTGGGCGATGCCGAGCGCTACGAAAAATGCAGGGCTAAAGTCTGGCAAAAGCTGCCCGCCATGCATGCGGCCGAGTTCGGCAATACGGCCAACAACCTGTTTGAGGCATTCACCCAGGGCGACAACGCGGCCCGCTCCCAGTACGGCGGCACGGGGCTGGGCATGTCCATCGTGGCGCAGCTGGTTAAAAAGATGAACGGCACGATTCAAGTGGAAAGCACGGTGGGCGAGGGCAGCAGCTTTACCGTGGTGCTACCGTTTGCCATCGACCATGACCCGCCTGCGGCGGCCGAGAAGACTCCCCCCGCCGGCGACCTGCGCGGCAAGCGCCTGCTGGTGGTGGAGGATAACGAGCTGAACATGGAGATCGCCGAATTTATACTGAAAAGCACCGGGGCCGAGGTGGTCCCTGTGTTTAACGGCGAAAGCGCGGTCAATGCCTACGCCCAGGCTGCGCCCGGCACTTACCAGGCCATTTTGATGGATCTGATGATGCCGGTCATGGACGGCTACGCCGCCACCCGCGCCATCCGCAGTTCCGGCCGCCCCGATGCGGGGACCATCCCCATCATTGCCATGAGTGCCAACGCCTATGCCGAGGATGTGCAGAAATGCCTGGACACCGGCATGAACGCCCACATCAGCAAGCCGCTGTATAAGGACGTTATGCTGGAGACGATCGAGCGGTTTGTATAAAAGGATAAAAACGAAAACGACCGTGCCTTACAAAGGGTACGGTCGTTTCCGTTGGTATAGGAAAATAAGGGCAATACCTCATAATTCTAAGTGCCGATACGGCGAGCGAGGTGCGGCAGATGCTAAGCCAAAAGCGCAGATAATACTTTGTGTATTATCGAGCATTTTGGCAACGCAGATGCCGTGCCGCAGCCGCCGGAGCGGTGCTTAAGCCGTTAGGCGGGAATTGTGCGGTGTTGCCTAAGGGAATGGTAAGATTGGCCCGCGTCAGACGATCTTGCGGGACTTGTGGACACCGGTCTTCAGGAACTCGACCCACTCGGCCACGTTGACGGCATGGTCTCCCAGGCGCTCCAGATACTTGGCGATCATGAACAGGTCCAGCGCGGTCTCGGCGTCGTCGGGGTGGGCGGCGATGTACTGGGCGATCTCGCGGCTGATCTTGGAAAACATCGCGTCGCAGTCATCGTCCCGGGCAATGACCTGGGCGGCGGTGGATAGATCCACCTGCACGTAGGCGCCAATGGCGGTCTTGACCATGTTCAGCGCCACATCGCCCATTTTATACAAATCATCCATTACGCCCACGGCGGCAGCGCCCTCGGCGTGGAGATGCAGGGTGATCTCGGCAATGTCGCTGGCCTGGTCGGCAATGCGCTCAATGTCGGTGACCATTTTTAGTGCGGTAGAAACTTTGCGCAGGTCGCCCGCCACCGGCTGCTGCCGCAGGAAAAGCGTTAAGCAGCGGTGCTCGATCTCATGCTCGGCGGCGTCGATCTCGCTGTCCCGGGCAATAACGCTGCGGGCCATCTCGGCATCGCCGGTGCGCAGGGCTGTCATGGCGCTTTCAATGGCGCCGCCCGCGGCGTGGCCCATGCGGGCCAGCATCGTATCCAATGCCATCAGTTCGGCATCATACATTTTGCGTAAACTGGTTCCCATTTGGCTCATCCTCCCTGTATCAACCGAAACGGCCCGAGATGTAATCCTCGGTGCGCTTGTCCACGGGCGTGGCGAATACGCGCTCGGTGGGGCCCATCTCGACCAGCTCACCCAGCAGAAAAAACGCCGTCTTATCGCTGATACGCGCGGCCTGCTGCATGTTGTGGGTGACCATGACGATGGTGTACTTTTCTTTCAGCTCCGTCGCCAGTTCCTCGACCTTGGAGGTGGAGATAGGGTCCAGGGCGCTGGTGGGTTCATCCATCAGCAGCACTTCCGGCTCCACAGCCAGGGCGCGGGCGATGCAAAGGCGCTGCTGCTGGCCGCCGGACATGCCCAGGGCGCTCTTGTTCAGGCGGTCCTTGACTTCGTCCCAGATGGCGGCGTCCCGCAGGGATTTTTCCACAATCTCATCCAGCCGGGCCTTGCTGCGCACACCATGGGTGCGGGGGCCGTAGGCGATATTATCGTAGATGGACATGGGGAAGGGGTTGGGCTTCTGGAACACCATGCCAACCCGCTTACGCAGGACGTTGACGTCCATCTTATCTTTGTAGATGTCCACGCCGTCCAGTTTGATGTCACCGGAGATGCGGCAGCCCTCGACCAGGTCGTTCATACGGTTCAGGCTTTTTAAAAAGGTAGACTTACCGCAGCCGGAAGGGCCGATGAAGGCGGTGATCTCCCGCTCCGGGATATTGATGTTGATATTTTTCAGCGCATGAAAGCTGCCGTAGTATAAGTCCATGTTGGAAACTTCAAATTTATTCACAGGTATCCTCCTCGTGTTCTAAACGGCTCCCTCTGGGAGGGAGCTGTCGCCGCAGGCGACTGAGGGAGAGAGCCCAACGAAAGCCGACAGTTAAACTGCATGTCTCTCCCCCACCCGTTCCGCGGGAGCCCCCTCGCAGAGGGGGGCCTTTCCTCGTTACTTCTTCGCCAGCTTGCCGGCGATAAAGCCGGACAGGCAGTTGATGGCCAGCACCAGTACCAGCAGCACCACGGCGGTGCCGTAGGTCTCGTTGATGTACAGGCCCTCGTTGGAGAGCAGGTACATATGCACGGCCAGCGTGCGGGTAGAGCTGAAGATGCTCTTGGGGATCTGGGGCATCGAGCTGGCGGTGTAGATCAGCGCAGCGGTCTCGCCCACGATGCGGCCCGTGGCCAGGATAACGCCGGACAGGATGCCGGGCATGGCGCTGGGCAGTACGATGGTAAACACGGTGCGCAGCTTGCCCGCACCCAGGCCGAAGCTGCCCTCGCGGTAGGAATCCGGCACGGCGATGAGCGCTTCCTCGGTGGTGCGCATGATGACGGGCAGCACCATAATGGCCAGCGTGAAGGCACCGGCAATCAGCGAGTACCCCCAGTGCAGCTGGGTGACGAAGAACAGCATGCCGAACAGGCCGTACACGATGGACGGGATGCCCTGCAGGGTCTCGGTGGTCAGGCGGACCAGACGCACCAGCTTGCTGCCGCGATGGGCGTACTCCACCAGCCAGATGGCGGCAAAGATGCCCAGCGGCGTAGCAATGACCAGCGAGAAGGCGGTCATCAGCAGCGTATTGATGAGGGCGGGCATCAGCGAAACGTTCTCGCTGTTATATTCCCAGGCGAAGAGGGAGGGTTTGAGGTTGGGGATGCCGTTGACCAGGATGTATCCGATGAGGAACAGCAGCACAGCGGCGGTCAGGGCAGCAGCCAGCCCCACCAGGCCGCGCAGCAGGGCGGCCTGCACGCGGGCGGCGGTGCGGTTGCGGCCCCCGTTGGGGTAGATGGCTTTGGCGGCGGCACGGCTCATGTCCGGCACAGCAGTGCCGTTGTTGGCAATGGTATCAGGCATGGTCCTTGCCTCCTTTCAAAACGCTGAAGCAGAGGTTGATCAGGAGAATGAAGACGAACAGCACGACGCCGGTGGCGATCAGTGCTTCGCGGTGCAGGTCGGTGGAGTAGCCCATCTCGATGACGATGTTGGAGGTCATCGTGCGCAGGCCCTGGAACAGTCCCTTGGGCATCCAGGTCTGGTTGCCCGCGACCATCACGACGGCCATCGTCTCTCCGATGGCGCGGCCAATGCCCAGGATGACGGCGGACAGCACGCCGGACTTGGCGGCGGGCAGCACGGCGTAGAACACGCTGCGCTCATGGGTAGCGCCCAGGGCCAGGCTGCCCTCATAGTAGCTTTCGGGCACGGCGTCCAAGCTGGTCTTGCTGACGGTGATGATGGTGGGCAAAATCATGATGCCCAGCAGCACGCTGGCGGTGAACAGGCTCATACCCTTGCCGCCCTTGACGTGCAGCACTGTTTTGAAAAAGTCGCTCTTGACCATAGCCTGCACGGCGGGCACCAGCACGATCATGCCGAAGAAGCCGTACACGACCGAGGGGATGCCGGCCAGCAGCTGCACAGCAGGCAGCATCACCCGCTTGATGGAGGGCGTGGAAAACCGGGACAGGTAGATGGCAGTGAGCAGACCGACGGGCACACCCACAATGATGGCCCCGGCGGTGACGTACAGCGAGCCTAAGATCATGGGCAGGATGCCGTAGATGTCGTTGCCGGGCTTCCAGGTGGTGCCCAGCAGGAACTTCAGCGGGCCGATCTTGCCGATGGTGGGCAGGCCGTTAGCAAACAGGAACACGCAGATCAGCACGACGGCTAAGATCGAGATGCAGGCGCAGGCAGTAAAAACGGCCTGCATAATGCCTTCCCGCAGATGAGCGGTCTTCATTTCCCTATACACTCCTTTTATCACATAAAGGCTCCCCTTGAGGGGAGCTGGCTTGCCGAAGATCGGTACCGTTGCCGGATAGAGGTTGTTGGGGCGAACATTGTTTGCCCGCCAACTTGGCGTTGCAACCCGTTCCGGGAAAGGCCGCTCACAAGGCAAACGGCCACGGGCGAACACTGTTCACCCCTGCAGAGCACGTTTTGAAAGCCTGAGCAACACCCTCAAAAGGGGAGCTTATTCAAATTACTGCAAATCGCTCCAGACGGTCAGCTCGCCGGTGTAGATGCCCTTGATCTGGTCAACGGTCAGATCCTCAACAGAATTGGCGGGGTTGACGACGACGGCGATGCCATCCTGGGCCAGGACGGTGGAAACGGCGCCGCCCTCTGTCTCGGAATCTTTCAGCTCGCGGCTGGCCATGCCGATGGTGTAGCTGCCATCCAGCGCACCGGAAACACCGGTGGTGGAATCAGAGGTCAGCAGTTCCAGCTCGGCGTTGGGGTTCACGGTCTTGTAAGCTTCGATCAGCTTTTCCATCAGCGGAGAGACGGAGGAGGAACCGCCAACGGTGATCTTGCCTTCCGGCTGGGCGGAGGTGTAATCCTCGCCCTCGCTACCAACGTAGCCTTCCTCGGTAGCCAGAGCCTGGCCGTCCTTGCTCAGGCAGTAGGCGATGAAGTCAACGGCCACGGGGTCGGTGGCTTCGCCGTTGGTCACGATGTTGAAGGGACGGGCCAGGGTGTAGCTGCCGTCCTTGACGGTCTCGGCAGAAGCCTCGATGCCGCCGACCTTGACGGCCTTGACGGAATCGTTCAGGGAGCCAAGGCTGATGTAGCCGATGGCGGTCTCATCGTTGGCGACGGCGGTCATGACGCCGTTGGTGCTGGACTGGATGGCAGCGGCCTCGGTAGTGTTGTCGACCTTCTGGCCGTCGGCGTTCTTTTCCTCCACGCCGGTCAGCTCGATAAAAGCACCGCGGGTGCCGGAACCGTCCTCACGGGAGATGACGGTGATGTCCTGGTCGGTGTCGAAGTCAGCAGCGGCTTCGCTCTCGGCCGGGGCGGCCTCGCCGGAAGCAGCCTCGGAAGAGGCGGTGCTCTCAGAAGCAGCGGGGGTGGAATCGGCGGCGGAGCTGCCGCAGGCGGCAAGGCTCATCATCATAGCAGCGGCGGTAACAACAGCAGCAACAGATTTGCGTTTCATAGATGTACTTCTCCTTTGCCCAAAGAGGCATTGCATTGCGGCACACAGGCCGGTACTGGGTTTTCCCGGGTACAAGGCTATTGTACTGCACCGCCGGGGCGGTTTCGACCATAGTCAGGTACAATCCCCGTAAAGCTTGTGAAAAGCAGGCAGCTGTTTTGCAAAAAAGCTGTAAAATTGGTAAAATTTTGGGTCATATCCCAGCGGCTGTACAGTTTATATAAGGTGGCAGACGACAAAATGTACGCAGAAGCGGCATTTTACACAAACTTTACAAAACCTTTACGCATCTCTGCTGGTGAAATGCCCCCGAAACCAGCTATAATATACAACGGTATAGAGAAATAAAAGCAGCACCGCATAGGCCTGCGTTTTGGGCGCGGGGAACGGCGGCGCTGCCTAAAAAGAGAATGGACGTGTAATCCGATGACCATTTTTAATGTGTTCACCCTGATGGGCGGCATCGCTATGTTCCTGTATGGCATGGACCTGATGGGCAAGGCGCTGGAGCAGACCGCCGGCAGCAAATTGCAGGGCATCCTCTCCACCATGACTTCCAGCCCCATCCGGGCGCTGCTGCTGGGCGTGGCGGTCACCGCCGTTATTCAGTCCAGCGGCGCTACCACCGTTATGGCGGTCGGCTTCGTCAACTCCGGTCTGATGGAACTGCACCAGGCCATCGGCGTTATCATGGGTGCCAACATTGGTACCACTGTTACCGGCTGGCTGCTGTCTTTGTCGGGCCTCGAGGGCGAGAGCTTTATCACCAAAATGCTCAACCCCAATGCCTGGAGCCCGATCCTGGGCTTCATCGGCATCTGGCTGTATATGGTCGGTAAGGACCGCAAGCGCGGCGTAGGCAAGATCCTGCTGGGTTTCGCCATTCTGATGGCCGGCATGAACACTATGTCCAACGCCATGTCTCCCCTGGCCGATGAGCCCTGGTTCATGAATCTCTTCCTCAGCTTCAGCAATCCGGTGCTGGGCGTCATTGCCGGCGCTGTGCTGACTGCCGTGCTGCAGTCGTCCTCGGCGGCGGTGGGCATCCTGCAGGCGCTGACCAGCACGGGTGCTGTCACCTACTCCGCCGCCGTGCCCATCATCATGGGCCAGAACATCGGCACCACCGTTACAGCGCTGATCTCCTCGGCCGGTGCGAACAAAAACGCCAAGCGCACTGCCTTCGTCCATCTCTATTTCAACGTCATCGGCACCATTATCTTCCTGTGCGGCTTCTACGGCCTGCATGCGCTGATCTGTTTCAGCTTCTTTAATGCGACGGCCAATACCTTCGGCATCGCCATGGTGCATACCGTTTTTAACATAGTCACCACCGCCATCCTGCTGCCCTTCAACCGCCTGCTGGAAAAGCTGGCCATCATGACCGTGCCCGACTCCCCCGCCGACAAAAAGCAGGAGAACTCCCTGCTGGACGATCGTCTGCTGGCAACTCCGTCTGTGGCTGTCGCCCGCGCCATGCTCACCGGCGGCGATATGGCCGAGATCTGCCGCACCTCGCTGCTGCAGGCCATGTCCACCACTCATAAGTGGAACGATGCCATCGCCGACGAGGTCGAGCGCAAAGAGGACGCCGTCGACCATTACGAGGATGTGCTGGGCACCTACCTGGTCAAGCTCAGTGCCAAGCATCTTTCCACCGAAGATAACCGCACGATCAACACCCTGCTGCACACCATCGGCGATTTCGAGCGCGTCTCGGACCATGCCGTCAACCTGATCAAGACGGCCGAGGAGATCCGTGATAAATCCATCCAGTTCAGCGAGGAAGCCCTGGGCGACCTGGGCGTGCTGGAAGCCGCCGTGCAGGACATCGTCAACCGCACCGTCGATGCCTTCCAGAAGGGCGATGTCTACGCCGCCGGCAAGATCGAGCCGCTGGAGCAGGTCGTGGACGGTCTGGTGCGCGAGGTCAAGACCCGCCATATTGCCCGCCTGCAGGCTGGTGTATGCACCATCGAGTACGGCTTTGTGCTGGATGATCTGCTGACCAACTACGAGCGTATCGCTGACCACTGTTCCAACATCGCTGTTGCGATGATCGAGGTCGCCGCCGATAAGTTCGATACCCACGAGTACCTGGCTTCCGTCAAGCATGGCGGCAGCGTGAAATTTGAGCAGCGGTACGAGAAATACCGCGGCCGCTATACCTTCCCGCCGGAGACTTACGCCGAGATGCAGCCTGTTTCGGCCCCCGGCAACGCGGAAGAAGACGCATAACCGAAAGGGGCTGGGCGCATGGCCCGGCCCCTGTTTTTGTAAGAGAGAGGAACTTATATGATCTACATTGTGGAGGATGACGCCAGCATCCGCGAACTGGAACAGTATGCCCTGCAAACCAACGGCTACGAGGCCGCCGGCTGTGAGGACGCCGCCAGCTTTTGGGCCGCTATGCACCAGGCCCGGCCGGAACTGGTCATCCTGGACGTGATGCTGCCCGATGAGGACGGCTACCAGATCTTGTCCAAGCTGCGGGACGACCCTGCCACCCAGACACTGCCGGTCATCATGGTCACCGCCAAAACCAGCGAGATCGACGTCGTCAAGGGGCTGGACCACGGCGCGGACGATTACCTCTGCAAGCCCTTCGGCATTATGGAGTTTATTTCCCGGGTCAAGGCCGTGCTGCGCCGCGCCGCGGCAGCCGCCCCGGCCCCTGCGCCCAAGACGCTGCAGTTCGGCGGCATCGTCATCGACGATGTAGCCCGCACCGTCAAGGCCGACGGCGTGCCTGTGGAGCTCACCTTTAAGGAATACGCGCTGCTGCATCTGTTTTTGGAGCATCCCGATCAGGTGTTGGCCCGCGAGCGCATCATGAAAGAAGTCTGGGACACCGATGACCTGCTGGAATCCCGCACCATCGATATGCACGTGCGCACCCTGCGCCAAAAGCTGGGCGCTGCGGGCGAGGCCATCCGCACCGTGCGCAAGGTGGGCTACAAGCTGAGCACGGAGGGCACCGATGAGTGACGAACAGCAAAAAGAAAAGCGCCCCCTGAGCATGACCCGCCGCTACCGCCGCGGGCTGGTCATCGTGGGCCTGCTGTGCATGATGGTTACGCTGGCAATCGCCACCGTGCTGTTCCAGCGCAGCTACACCGTGCGGGTGGATAAGTACCTGAGCCAGATCTGCGACAGCGTGGCCGCCGGATACAAAGCCCAGCCCACCCATGATGCCGTGACCCTGGCCAACCTGCTGCCCGAGAGCGACACCTCCCTGCGCTTTACCTTAATTGATGGCGGCGGCACTGTGCTGTATGACAGCGAGGCCGCCGCGGGCGTGGTCTATGACAAGGACGGCAAGGTCTACGCCGTGGATGCCCCCGACCTTCCCAGCCATGCCGACCGCCCGGAGTTCATCGCTGCTATGGCCGACGGCAGCGCCAGCGCGACCCGCGAAAGCCAGACCATGCAGGAAGAGACCCACTACTACGCCCGCCGCATCGTCACCCCGGAAGGCACCCAAGTGCTGCGTGTGGGCGAGGACGTGGCCAATATCTGGGGCCTGAGCGCCGACACCCTGCCGCTGCTCTGCGGTGCGGTGGTGGTCATCCTGCTGGCTACGGCGGTGCTGGCCTGGTGGCTGACCCGCCGCCTGGTGCAGCCCATCAACCATCTGGCTGAAAGCCTGGATACCATCGAGGCGGACGTCCCCTATGAAGAACTGATCCCCCTCGCACGCACCATCCAGACCGACCGTAAACTGCGGGAGGATAACGAGACGATGCGCCGGGAGTTTACCGCCAACGTCAGCCACGAGCTGAAGACTCCGCTGACCAGCATTTCCGGCTACGCCGAGCTGATCGAGACCGGCATGGCCAAGCCCGCCGATGTGCCCACCTTTGCAGCGCGCATCCATAAAGAGGCGCAGCGCATGATCGCGCTGGTCAGCGATATTTTGCAGCTGAGCGAGCTGGACAGCACCCAAGCCAGCCAAAGCCGGGAAAAACCGGCGGAGATGGCGCCGGTGGACCTGGCCGCGCTTCTCAAGGAGACTGCCCAGAACATGACGGTCAACGCCCGCAAGGCCTACGTGACGCTGCAATACAGCGCCCAGCCCGCCACCGTGCAGGGCAGCAAGGACCTGCTGGCTGAGCTGGCCACCAACCTGTGCGACAATGCCATCCGCTACAACCAGCCCGGCGGCCATGTGGAGCTGCGCTGCGGCACCGGCCCCGACGGCCCCTGGCTGCAGGTAGAGGATAACGGCATCGGCATCCCCCAGGACAGCCAGGCCCGCGTGTTTGAGCGGTTCTACCGCGTGGACAAAAGCCGCAGCAAGGCCACCGGCGGCACCGGCCTGGGGCTGGCCATCGTCAAGCATATCGCCCTGCTGCACCACGCCCGCATCGACCTGCAAAGCCAGGTCGGCAGCGGCACCACCATCAAGGTGACGTTCCCGAAGGCATAATAACAATAAAAAAGGCTCCTCCCGGCAATGCGCGGGGAGGGGCCTTTTGCGGTGATACGCTTAGAACCGGTACGGCGGGTTGCCGGAGAAGTCGGCAATCAGGCCGTGGGCGTTTTCGAGAATTTTGTCGTTATTTGTTGATTTTGTTCTGTAGAGGAATAGCCTTTGTGACATTTTATCGTTGTTATGAAAAAATACGCACATCATTCAATTTCCGATGTTCACACTACGGGCAAGGCGAATATATTTTGTCACAAAATAATAAAAGCACAGACTCCGAGTCGTTAGCCTCAAAGGTCTGCGCTTTTATTATTCATAGTGGTTTTCCCTATACGGTGTGGACGCGGAAAAGTCAAAACAAAAAAAGTGCGCCGCAGAGCGTTTCCACTCTGCGGCGCACTTTATATCAGGTCAGGTCCGCTGACGAAGGAACTGTTACTGGATCTCGATCAGCGTGGTGGGCTTTTCGGGGATCTGCTTGTCAGCCTTGGGCAGCTTCAGCTCCAGGATGCCGTTCTCGAACTTGGCGGCAACATCGGTGGGCTTCAGGTTCTCGCCTACATAGAAGCTGCGGGCACAGCTGCCGGTGCAGCGCTCCTGGCGGATGTAGCGGCCCTCGTTGTCCTTCTCGTCCAGATCCTCACTGCGGTTGGCGGTGATGGTCAGGTAGCCGTTCTGCAGGTCCAGCTTGACGTCCTCTTTCTTGAAGCCGGGCAGATCAACAAAGACATCGTAGCCATCCTTCGTCTCGCGCACATCGGTCTTCATCACATTAGCGCTGCGTTTGCCAAACATGTGGCGGGGCTGCATGCTGTGCATAGCGCGGTCGAAGTCGCGCTCCCAATTATCGTTAAACAGGTCATCCATTAAATCATCATTGAACATATACGGAACCATCATCATAAGTCATTCCTCCAATTCTCATCGGCCGCCTATTGTATAAGCGGTGGACTTTTGCGATTCTGGTTTTTCTTTTTTGTTCTTGGGGGTTCTTTTCCCTTCGAACACCCTCAGTATAGCACAGAAATTAGCACTGTCAAGCGTAGAGTGCTAATGTTTACAACCCATGCAATGTTTGTTCACAAAATATGCGATTCTGGCCAGAAATTGCCCACTTTCGGCAACAAATGCTGAAGTGTACTAAAAATTTAACGAATTTTTTATTGCTTTTGCGGCGGAAATCTGTATAATAAGAACTAAGGTGAGGAAGTAGCGGGCTGGGCTCCTCATACCGCGAAAAGTGGTGTGCGCACCACTTGGATCACAGCCCAAAACAGACTGATAGAGAAAGAGGTATCTGCATCATGGCAAAGCTGGATTTGACCAAGTATGGCATTACCGGCACGACTGAGATCGTGCACAACCCCTCTTACGAAATGCTGTTCGAGGAGGAGACCAAGCCTGAGCTGACTGGTTACGAAAAGGGCCATGTCAGCGAGCTGGGCGCTGTCAATGTTATGACCGGCGTTTACACCGGCCGCTCCCCCAAGGATAAGTACATCGTCATGGACGAGAACTCCAAGGACACTGTCTGGTGGACCAGCGACGAGTACAAGAACGATAACCACCCCATGAGCGAGTCTACTTGGGCTACCGTTAAGGATATCGCCAAGAAAGAGCTGTGCAACAAGCGCCTGTTTGTTGTTGATGCTTTCTGCGGCGCCAACAAGGATACCCGCATGGCTATCCGCTTCATCGTGGAAGTGGCCTGGCAGGCACACTTTGTTACCAACATGTTCATCAAGCCCTCTGCTGAGGAGCTGGAGAACTTCGAGCCTGATTTCGTTGTTTACAATGCCTCCAAGGCTAAGGTCGAGAACTATAAGGAACTGGGCCTGAACAGCGAGACCTGCGTTGCCTTCAACATCACCAGCCATGAGCAGGTCATCATCAACACCTGGTACGGCGGCGAGATGAAGAAGGGCATGTTCTCCATGATGAACTACTTCCTGCCGCTGAAGGGTATGGCTTCTATGCACTGCTCTGCCAATACCGACTTGAACGGCGAGAACACCGCTATCTTCTTCGGTCTGTCCGGCACCGGCAAGACCACCCTGTCCACCGACCCGAAGCGTCTGCTGATCGGCGATGACGAGCACGGCTGGGACGACAACGGCGTCTTCAACTTCGAGGGCGGCTGCTACGCTAAGGTCATCAACCTGGATAAGGACTCCGAGCCTGACATCTACAACGCCATCAAGCGCAACGCCCTGCTGGAGAATGTCACCCTGGATGCCGAGGGCCACATCGATTTCGCCGACAAGAGCGTTACCGAGAACACCCGTGTTTCCTACCCCATCAACCACATCAAGAACATCGTTCGCCCGATCTCTTCTGCACCTGCAGCCAAGAATGTCATCTTCCTGTCTGCTGATGCTTTCGGCGTTCTGCCCCCGGTCAGCATCCTGACCCCCGAGCAGACCCAGTACTACTTCCTGTCTGGCTTCACCGCCAAGCTGGCCGGCACCGAGCGCGGCATCACCGAGCCCACCCCGACCTTCTCCGCCTGCTTCGGTCAGGCCTTCCTGGAGCTGCATCCCACCAAGTACGCTGAGGAACTGGTTAAGAAGATGCAGAAATCCGGCGCCAAGGCTTACCTGGTCAACACCGGCTGGAACGGCACCGGCAAGCGCATCTCCATCAAGGATACCCGTGGTATCATCGATGCTATCCTGAGCGGCGCTATCAACGAGGCCCCCACCAAGAAGATCCCGCACTTCGACTTCGAGGTTCCCACCTCTCTGCCCGGCGTTGATCCCGCCATCCTGGACCCCCGCGACACCTACAAGGATGCCGCTGAGTGGGAGACCAAGGCTGTCGATCTGGCCAGCCGCTTCATCAAGAACTTCGCCAAGTACGAAGGCAACGAGCACGGCAAGGCCCTGGTCGCCGCCGGCCCGAAGCTGTAATGTAAGCGTAGCTGCTTAGTTAATAAGTAGAACACCCCCGCACGAGTAATCGTGCGGGGGTGTTTTGTATAAAAGGCTCCCCTTGAGAGGAGCCTTTAGCGTGTTGCCGCCGCCACCATCTCCAACTCCTCCAAATAAATGCAGTTGGGGATGGTGTTATTCTTCACGGCTTCGATTGCCTCTTCCAGCCCGAACCACCGCACGTAGTCGATCTCCTCTTTCTGCACGGTGAAATCCTCGGCGTTCTTGTCCAGCCACAGGCAGAATACCTTGCTGACCTGGTTATCTTTAAACAGCCTGCCGTGGAAAACGTCCTCAAAGGTAAAGTGCCGCACGCCGCACTCCTGCAAAGCATCGGCGGGCAGGGTCACGCCAAGCTCCTCCCGCAGTTCCCGCAGGGCCGACTCCACAAAATCGCACCCGGCAGGAATGTGCCCGGCCGAGGAAATGTCGTAGCAGCCTGGGAAGGAATCCTTCGCCTGGCAGCGCATTTGCAGCAGCACTTCCACGCGGCCCGCATGCCGCCGCAAGATCCACACGTGGGAGGTGCGGTGCCGGATGCCCTCGGCATGGGCCACGGCGCGGGGTACGGTCTGCCCGGTGGGGCGGCCCTGCTCGTCCACAATATCCAAAATTTCCGCCATAATAGGGCGCTTCCTCTCTTTTGCAAACTTCCCCCAGTATAGCACCGGGAGCGGCAGAGTGTCAATTCCCCAAGGTATTCCCAGTTGACAGGTATGATATAATAAAAGCAGCAAAATCAAGAGAGGTGTTTTCTATGCGCAAAAATTTTGGTGCGAAGGCGTTCAGCTATCCCCAGCCCGTTTTCATCATTGCAACGTACAATGATGACGGCTCTGCCGATGCCATGAATGCGGCCTGGGGCGGTATCAGCGATACCACCGAACTGTCCGTTTGCCTGAGCGAGGGCCACAAGACGGTCAAGAACCTGCTGCGTACCGGCGCGTTTACCGTCAGCATGGGTGACGCCAAGCATGTAGCCGCCTGCGATTATGTGGGCATTGCCTCCGGCAACAACACCAGGGATAAGCTGGCCAAGGCGGGCTTCACCGTCAGCAAGAGCGAGAGCGTGGATGCCCCTGTCATCAACGAGCTGGCCGTCTGCATGGAATGCACGGTCAAGAGCTACGCCCCCGAAACAGGCCTCCTGGTGGGCGAGATCGTCAACGTCAGCGTGGACGAATCCGCCATGACGGACGGCAAGATAGACGTAGCCAAAGTTGCCCCCATCACCTTTGACCCCTTCAACAACGCCTACCACGTTTTGGGCGAGAAGGTCGGCAACGCCTTCTCCGACGGCATGGCCCTGCGGTAAAAACAGCGATAGTACAAGTAAAAGAGGTCTGCCCCATGCAAAGGGCAGGCCTCTTTTTGCGTTTGAAAATTACAGCACACTGCGCAAAAACTCCGCCAGACAATTGGCCGCAGCGCGGTGGGCGGCGGCACCGGGGTGCTGTCGGGCACCGATGGTATCGCCCCTTGCCTCGGGCAATTCCAGCAGATACACCCGCTCATCACCGCTGACGGTGCGGTATTGGTCCAGCCCGTCCCGCAGCAGCGGCAGCAGACCGCTGCCCAGCATCCCGTAAGCCCACACGATGACAGCGTGGGGGTTGTGCTTGCGTACCAACGCCAAAAAGTTTTGCACAGCCGCCGCCAGCCGGGCAGCATCGGCAGGGGCAAAGCTGCCGTCATCGGCCAGGGTTTGCTTAAAGCTGCGGCCGGTCTCCGGGTCCACCCAGGGCGGATTGTGGAAGGCGTTCCAGTCGTTGGTGCCCAGGTTGAGGATGACCGCATCGGCGGGCCAGGCGGCAAAATCGTAGGGCTGCTGCGCCCCCAGCGCGGCGTTGCGCTCCCCCGCTGCCAGGCCACACACCTGGGTATAGCAGGGGGCCAGTGTGCAGCGGGGGTCGTTGTCCCAGCCGGAGACCAGCCCCCAGCCGCTGGCCGATACTACGCGGTACTCGGCGCCCAGGGCGTCGGCCGTCATGCGGCCGTAGTGGTTCTCGGCCGAGAAAAAGGTGCTGATCCAATCGGTCTCGCACACCGCGCCGATAGCCCCCTCGCCACTGGTGATGCTGTCGCCGATGAACTCCAGCCGGCAGCGCGGCGCTGGCAGGGGCAGAAACTCGCCGCCCGCATGGCAGATAGCGGTAACTTGCAGCAGGTGGGCCGGGTCCTCATACATCGCCTGCACGTCCTTCAGCAGCCGCACATGCTTGGCCCGCCCCGGTGCGGCCCCGCGGAATATGCACATCCGGCTGGTTCCGGGGTTCACCGCAAAGCGGCTGATCCACGCGCCGTCCAGCTCCACGCTGACCCAGGGTTCCATGGTGTCGTAGTCGGCATTTAGCTCTACCCAAAGCTCACTGCCGGTAAACAGCAGCTCAATGCCCGACCCGGTCCAGAACAGCGTCAGCGGGTCCGTTCCGGCACAGCGCCCCAGCACCCGCACCTGCGGCAGGGTGGACAGCGGGGATATGGTAAGGTTTTGCATGGTAGCTCCTTTCAATGGTTAACATCCCAATTTGTAGCGGCGATTACATCAGTGGGCTGAACAATCTAAACACGCACTGCACGCCGCGCAGGGCCAGACTGCGCTGGCCGCTGTACTGGGGCGTTACGTTCTCGCACTGGGGGAACAACGCCTCAAAATCTTCCCGCACATCCTGTACGGCCTGGCAGCCGCAGAACCAGCAGCCATTCTCAAAATGCAGGTACAAACTGCGGTAATCCAGGTTGATGGTGCCCACTGCGGCGGCCTTGTCGTCGGCCACAAACTGCTTGGCGTGGATGAAACCGGGCGTGTACTCGTAGATTTGCACGCCGCCTGCGGCCAGCCGCGCATAGTAGCTGCGGGTGACCGAAAAGATCAGCTTTTTATCCGGGATGCCCGGCGTGATGATCCGCACATCCACGCCCCGCTGGGCCGCCAGCACCAGCGCCCGCTGCATCTCGTCGCTCAAGATCAGGTAGGGCGTGGTGATGTATACATACCGCTGGGCGCTGTTGATAAAGTTGAGGTAGACATCCTCGCCCACCCGCTTGTCGTCCAGCGGGTTGTCGGCGTAGGGCAGCACAGTGGCAGCCTCCCGGGCGGTGTAGCGGATGGCAGGCAGATAGGGCTCGATGGCCGGCATTTCTTTCTGCGTCGTACCCCACATCTCCAAAAAAATCAGCGTCAAATTGCGCACGGCGTCGCCCTCCAGCCGCACGCCGGAGTCCTTCCACCGGCCGTAGGGGTGGGTCAGGTTGAAGTATTCGTCCGCCAGATTGTAGCCGCCGGTGTAGCCGACCTGCCCGTCAATGACAGTGATCTTGCGGTGGTCGCGGTTGTTCATAAAGACGTTCAGCACCGGCACGATGGGGTTGAATACCCGGCACTGGATGCCCCGCTGCTGCAGCTTTTTGGCAAAGGCGGTGTCCACAAACCCGATGCTGCCCATGTCGTCGTAAAAAACGCGCACCTCCACCCCGGCGGCGGCCCGCTCGGCCAAAATATCCTCAATGCCCTGCCAGGCGATGGAATCCTCGATGGCGTGGTACTCCATAAAAATAAAGTGCTGGGCTTTGCGCAGGTCGGTCTTCTGGGCCTCCAGCGCGGCGTTGGTGTCACCGTAGTAGGTCACATCGGTGTTGCGGCAGGCGGGATAGTGAGCCTGGGTCTGCAGGTAGTGGATCTGGTTTTGCAGGGCCGGGTCCTGGGGCATGGCGGCGCGGTCCAGCGGCGTGGCATAGTGGGGCTGCAGCTCCGTATCGGTGCGGGTGAACCGCCCGCGCATGATGTTGACTGCCCCGCTGCGCCCGAATAAAAGATACAGGCAGACGCCAAAGATGGGAAAGGTCAGAATGACGATGATCCACGAAAGTTTGGTGGCGCTGTTGGTGTGGCGGCCGTAGATGCGCAGCGCCAGCAGAAACGCCAGCACGCTGATGGCCAGCTGCACCCAGGCGTAGTAGCGGGTCAGCTTCAGGGCGGCCCACACGATCCACAGCACTTGCAGCAGCACGCCCAGCGCAGCAATGCCCACGCGGCTCACCCCGTTGGGGACGGCCTCGCGCTTTTCTTCGGTCTGGTTTAAGGGATTCATGGCAAATCATCCTTTTTGTAGCTGTAAAATAATACTAGTGTAGCACAAAATTGTGTCTTTTTCTATTGCAAATTGTCGCTTTTTCCGCAGGAACGTCGAATAGTGGGACGTTTTCACATTTTCACACAAAAAAGTCCGTGACAAGGGGATAGGGGCTGTGCTATAATTAAACCAATAGTTACAAAACGGAAACAAAACGCGCTGGAGGTGCTTTGCCACGCAGTTCATGAAAAGAAACGGGCTTCGCCAACTGGTATTGGCGGGGCTGGTGTTGTGTCTGCTGTTTTTGACCGCACCGCATACTTTTGCCGAGGATTATAACACCGTGCTGGACCGCCTGGGCCGCCTGCAGGCCCTGGCCAATTCCTACGTAGAGACCGAGGATTCGTCCGCCGACCCCATTGTGCTGACCCTCTCCTACACCCGCACGGGCGACTACAATACCCAGATGTGGCAGTTGACCGCCGGTGTGCGGGATGCCGCCTTTGAAAATTACGTCAACACCAACGACAGTGATCTGCAGTCTCTGCAAGGCATGCGCACCGTCACCCTGCCCGGCGGGCAGAATATCGATTTCGGCCATCTGCTGGCCTCGATGAACCTGGTGTACAACGGCATCCCCATCACGGGCAGCTGGGGCGGCGACTGCATGCAGCTGGCCAAGGCTTATTACGGCCAGGCCAGCGATGAGGCCGGCTACGCTGATGTGATGCGTGCTACCTTTGCCAAAGACGATGACGGCTCGGTCAGTGTCTTTGGCGACCAGGACCTGCGGGCGGACATTGACTCCATCAACGTGGGCGCCGAGCTGACCAAGGACACCGACATCGCCACGGCCCTGCGGGATTACTACCAGAATCTAAGCGCCAATGTGGTGGATTACGCCCGCGCCAAGCAGTTCATCATACTTAACTTCGGCACGGTGGATACCTCGGCCGACAACTTCGGCGACGTCATCTACGAGACCATGCTGGAGGATTCCGGCATGCAGCTGCTTTTGTACATGAACGGCATGTGGACCACCAGCGGTTGGACTGTGAACAATGAGTACGCCCCTGCCCTGCACGGCGCGGCGGACCTGCTGGCTGAGTGGCTGGCCAACGCCGTAAACAACGAGAAGATCAAGAGCGACACCAACGACCGCCTGGTAGCCATGGGCGGCGAAGCCCTGGCCGAAGCCCTGGCTGCCCTGGGTTACAGCGATGCCGCCAGCGAGGCCTTGGCCGCTGCCCAGAACGCCGCAGACAGCGCCAGTTCGACGGCTTCGACAACGGAATCTGTCATTTCTGATGCCACGCAGACCTTGCAGCAGAAGTTTAATGTAAAGATCTTCCAGTTGGTACTGCTGATCGTGGCAGCTGCGGCCATCTTTATGCTGATCTTGAGCTGCGCCATGTTTGCCAACCACCACAGCAAACGCAAAAAGGAATTTGAGAAAAAGCAGCGCGCCGCCCGCAAAGCCGCCGCCCGGAAACGGAAAGCCGCAAAGCAGAGACGGGAGCGGGAAGAGTAAAGCCATATAAACTGTAAATGGCTCCCCCTTGAGGGGAGCTGTCACCGAAGGTGACCGAGGAGTACCCCACGTGCCGTCCGGTGCCCCCCTCAAAGGCCGAAGAAAAAAATCCCTCTGTACCACTTTTTGCATTGGTGGTATAGAGGGATTTGCTTGTTTAACTAAGTGACATTGAGCTTCGGCTGCGCCTTTTTTGCATTGTGCGGGCAGATGCGAACATCCACCCGCACCAATACCGTCATCTCGTCACTGTAGGGGCCGATGCTTGCATCGGCCTGCAATCCGCCGCTCACCATACAGCATCAGCAAGCCGATCCCCACGCCCAGTACCGCACCGCCCAGGACATCACTGGGAAAATGCACGTACAGGTACAGGCGGGAGAACGCGATGAGCACCGCCAGCGGGATGGCCGCCCAGCCAAACCGCCGGTCCGCCGCCGTCAGGATGGTGGCACCGATGGCCCCGGCCATCGTATGACCGGATGGGAAAGAGTAGTCGCTGGGGCGGGCGATCAGCAATGGTACGCTCTCGTCCAGCCAGCAGGGGCGCGGCCGGGCGAAGAGATTTTTCAGCGCCAGATTGCCCAGCAACAACGCCGCCGCCAGCCCTACCAGCAGCATGACGCCGTACCTGCGGTACTTTTTGGTGCAAAGCAGCACTATGGCCGCCACTACCCAAACGATGCCGCTGTTGCCCAGCGCCGTAATTCTCGGCATCCAAAAATCCAGCAGCGGGCAGGTGGTCAACACCCGCAGGCCGTGCAGGATGATCCAATCCAGGTTCATGCCTATTTTGCTCCTTTCACAATGGGTACGCCAGGTTGTTCTTTACGTTCCATCATCATTCTTGCACTTTCCAGCGCCAGCAGCACGGTAGCGCCCAACACAAAGCCGACAGGCTGGAAGGTCGCCATACTCAGCGCGGGGCGCGGCGTGGCCAAACTTGCGGGGCCGTTGGCGATGGCGTACAGCGAGCCAAGCATCAGGCCCAAGATCAGCCAAATCATCTGGCTGCGGTACTTTTGCAGCGCGGCGTGGATAGCACTGATGGATATAGCCACGCCCGCCAGCACGCCAAATCCCAGCGTGCACAACCCCGGCAATACTGCCAGCTGCAGGCCTATCAGGCTAATGCTGTTAGAATCATCAGGAACTCTCCCTAAAAAAATTCTTGAACTGTACCCAGTGTAGCGAAGCTTTTTTAACAGAGTCCCCTGTGCATTTAAACGGTTTTTAAACTGTATGCAACCGGTAGCCCACGCCCCACACCGTTTGCAGCAGCTTCGGGTCCGAGGGGGTGTCCTCGATCTTTTCCCTCAGGCGGTTGATGTGCACGGCTGCGGTCATGTTGTCCCCCCATCGATTCCAGCCCCCAGATCATCTCGTACAGGTCCTCGCGGCTGAAGACCTGCTCCGGGTGGCGCATCAAAAACAACAGCAGCTCGTACTCTTTATTTTTCAGCGGAAGTTCCACGCCGTTTTTGGCAATGGTACGGGCGGTGGGGTCCACAGTAAGCGGGCCTGCCGTGCTGTCCAGCGTCAGTCCCTCGCGGTCGCAATCGGCCAAAATGGCGTCCACTGTCTGGCGCAGGGGCAGCGGTTCGGGGTGGACAGGGTACTCGCTGGCGCCCAGCTTGGCCAGCTCAAACAGGCGGTTGACCAGGGCTTACAGGTCGGTCTCCCGAGCGTAGATAGTCTGCAGATAGCACTGACGGGCAGCTTCATCGGGGCCTGCGCCCTCCAGCAGGGCCTCGGTATAAGCGCGGATGGTGGTCAGAGGGCTTTCGATGTCCCTTTGGCATACAAAAACACCCCATTTCTTAAACAGTATACCATACTGTCTAACAAATGGGGTGCAGTTCATTTTCAGATGCGGGCTTTTATCAAATCATTTCCACAGCCAGAACAGCACGGCCAGCAGCACCGCCAGACCCACCAGGTAGGCACCGGCGATGAGCAGGGTGGCCTTCAGCGCGCCCATAACGGCCCAGAATTTCTCCTTGGCGGTCCATTCGTCGGGCTGCTCCCAGGGGCGGTCGTTGACCGGCTCCGGGGCAGCGGCAGGCTTGCGGCTATGGGGCAGCAGCGTCGGCGTGGGGCCGATGCCGCTCATATCGGCGATGGTACGGCCATCGTCCTCAAACGAATCGTGCTTTCTCATTTCTCGTACAGGTGGCAGACCACATAATGGCCGGGCTCGACCTCACACTGTTTGGGGGCTTCGGTCTTGCAGCGCTCGGTGGCGTAGGGGCAACGGGTGTGGAACTTACAACCCGCCGGCGGGTTGGCCGGGGACGGAATGGAACCCTGCAGCACGATGCGCTCCCGCTTGACCGTCGGGTCCGGGATGGGAATGGCCGAGAACAGCGCCTTGGTGTAGGGGTGCAGCGGGTTGGCAAAGATGTCGTCGGTCTCGCCGTACTCCACCAGGTTGCCCAGGTACATAACGCCCACCGTGTCAGAGATATGCTCGACAACGGACAGGTCGTGGGAGATGAACAGGTAGGTCAGGTTGCGCTTTTCCTGCAATGTTTTCAGCAGGTTGATGATCTGTGCCTGGATGGACACGTCCAGTGCGGAGACCGGTTCGTCGCAGACAACGAACTCCGGGTTCAGGGCCAGGGCGCGGGCGATGCAGATACGCTGGCGCTGGCCGCCGGAGAACTCATGCGGATAGCGGGTCTTGTGGTAGGGCTGCAGGCCGCAGTCGTCCATGACCTGGTCGATATAATCATTAAACTCATTCTTCGGTACCAGGTTATGCTCGCGCACAGCCTCGCCGATGATCTCGCCGACGGGCAGACGGGGGGACAGGCTGGAGAACGGGTCCTGGAAGATGATCTGCATCTTGGTGCGCAGTTCCCGCAGCTCGGCGCTGTTCATATCGTAGACTTCTTTGCCGTTGAACAGCACCTGGCCGCCGGTCTTATCGCCGCTCAGGCGCAGGATGGTGCGGCCGGTGGTGGACTTGCCGCAGCCGGATTCGCCCACCAGGCCCATGGTGCAGCCGCGGCGCAGGTTAAAGGTAACGCCGTCCACTGCCTTGACATGGCCCACCGTCTGGGACAGCAGGCCGCCCTTGATGGGGAAATATTTTTTGAGGTGGTTGACCATCAGGATGTACTGAGGGTCATAGGTGACGGGGGTATAATCCATTGCTTCGGGCATTTTCTTTGCCATACGTCACTCACCCGCCTTTCTGTTTTCTTCGTAGTAGCGGTAGCAGCTGACCTTATGGGTGGGGGACAGGCTGATTTCGCAGGGGTACTCGCCGCTGCAGCAGGGCAGCTGCATCTCGCAGCGGTCCTTGAAGTAGCAGTAGTCCGGCATATCGACCGGGTTGGGCACCTTGCCGGGGATGGAGTACAGGCGGTCGACCTTTTTGCCGACGACCGGCTTGGAGGCCATCAGGCCGATGGTGTAAGGGTGGCTGGGATGGGCGAAGATCTCCTCGACGGTGCCCTTCTCGACCACGCGGCCCGCGTACATGACGACGACATAGTCCGCCATCTCGGCAATAACGCCCAGGTCATGGGTGATGAGCATGATGGAGGAGTTAATGCGGTCCTTCAGGTTGCGCAGCAGGTCCAAAATCTGAGCCTGGATGGTCACGTCCAGCGCGGTAGTCGGCTCGTCAGCAATGATGATCTTGGGGTTGCAGGCCAGGGCCATGGCGATCATGACGCGCTGGCGCATACCGCCGGACAGCTCGTGAGGGTACATCTCGTAGACGCCGTTGCTGTTGGCGATGCCAACGGTCTCCAGCATCTCGATGGTGCGCTTCTTGATGTCCTCCTTGGTCTTGCCTTCACCCTCGTGCAGGGCGATGACCTCGTCGATCTGGGCGCCGATGCGGAATACCGGGTTCAGGCTGGTCATAGGCTCCTGGAAGATCATCGAGATATAGTTGCCGCGCAGGCCCTGCATCTTATCGGCGGGGGTCTTGGCGATGTCGTAAGCCTTGCCGCCGCCCAGGTTCAGGCGGATCTCGCCATCCACGATCTGGCCCTGGGGGCGCTGCAGCAGCTGCATCAGGGACAGGCTGGTAACGGACTTACCGCAGCCGGACTCACCCACGACGCCGACCGTCTTGCCGACGGGCACCTCGAAGGAGACGCCGTCAACGCTTTTGACCACGCCGGTATCGGTGAAGAAGTAGGTGTGCAGGTTATCGAACTCGACCGCGTTTTTCTCATCGTGCATCTGGACCGTGTACTCGCTCTCCGGCACGTTGCGGCGCTTGCGTTTTTTCTCGTATTGATCGGTAATGCGGCGGTTTTCTTTGGAGATACGCCGCGACTCTTTGGCGGAAAGGTATCCGTCCTGTTTTTTAGCCATCGTGTGTTTCTCCTTCCAATCAGCGTTTCATCTTGGGGTCAAAGGCGTCGCGCAGACCGTCACCCACAAAGTTGAAGCCCAGAACGGTGAGCAGCAGGCAGACACCGGCGGGAATCCAGATAAACAGGTAGTTGGTCATAACGTAGGCATTGTTGACATCGTTGATGATGTTGCCCCAGGAGGCAAACGGGTATTTGACGCCCAGGCCCAGGAAGGACAGGGTGGCTTCGGTCAGGATGGTGGAGCCGAGACCCATGGTGCAGGTGACGATCAGCTGCGGGATGACGTTGGGGATCAGGTGGCGGAAGATACGGTGCCAGACGTTGATGCCGCAGGCCTCGGTAGCCAGCATGAACTCCTGCTCACGCAGGGAAAGGATCTGGCCGCGGACCAGGCGGGCAATGCTGGGCCAGCCCAGGAAGCCCAAAATCAGCATCAGGTACATCATACGGGTCCAGGAGTCCACGCGCATGGCATCCATGGCGGCGCCGATGATGATAATGACGGGCATCGAGGGGATGCAGTAGAACACGTCGACCACACGCATGATGATGTTATCGACCCAGCCGCCGAAGTAGCCGGAGATGCCGCCCATCAGGATACCCAGGGAGGCTTCGATGACAACGACGATGAAGCCGATGATCAGCGAGACGCGGCCGCCGTACATCAGGCGGGTCAGCATGTCCATGCCGTTGGTGTCGGTGCCCAGCCAGTGCTCCTTGCTGGGGCTGCCGTAACGGTCGTAGACGTAGGTCTCGGTCATCTGCTTGACGCTCCACACCTTGGTGGAAGGATCGTAGACGATGTCGTACTCGGCCTCGTTGCCGTCGGCATCGGTGTAGTCGAACTCCTCGGCATCATCATCGATGGCTTCCTGCAGGAGCTCCTTGAAGTCGCGGGTGATGACGATGCTGGAATCGGCGGCGGAGACGACGAAGCGGCTGACATAGCCCAGTGTCTCGCCGCCGGCGGTGATGTTGCCGTCCTCGTCCAGGGCGTAGTCCACGCCGTTGGCGGCGAATTCTTCCTCGCCATTGGCCATAGCGGTCAGGGCGGCAAGCTTGGTCTCGAAGTTAAACTTATCTGCGCCGTCAGCCTCGTTGACCAGGTCACGGCTGGCGTACCCCATAACAGTATTGCCCTTGTAAACAACGTAGAAATCGTCGTTCACCAGGTCGAGGGTGTAGTCCACATCTTTATAGGTGAACTCGGTCTCGCCTTTTTTGGAGGCTTCCAGCGCCTTGCTCTGGGCGATAGAGCCGAAGTCCTGGCCGTCAGCCACGACAAAGCGCATGGTGTCGTTGCGGGTCACGCCCACATACTCTTTGGACATCTGGGTGTAGGTGAAGAACTGCTCGTCCTGGCCGTAGGGGCTGACAAGGCCGCCAATGAAAGAGAAGACGAACATAGCAACCAAAATGGACAGGCCCACAACGGCCAGCCGGTTGCGGAAGAACCGCTTGGCAACCAGTGCGCCGGGGGAAAGTACCTTGACGCGGCGGTCATCGTTCAGGGAGTACTGCTCCTGCTGGGGGTTCTGGTTCTGGGTGTTTTCACTCATGGGTGTGCAGTCTCCTTTCTTAAGAAATGCGTACGCGCGGGTCGACCACGCCGTACAGGATGTCTGTCAGCAGGTTGCTGGCCAGGGTCAGCACTGCCATAAAGGACAGGTAGAACATCGTAAAGGGAATATCGCCTGCGACCATCGACTGGTAAGAAATGTAGCCGATGCCGGGGATGGAGAACAGCGTCTCGGTGATCAGTGCACCGCTGAACAGGCCGGGCAGGCTGCCGCCAATGATGGTGACCAGCGGGATCAGCGTGTTGCGGAAGGCGTGCTTATAAATAACGGTATGCTCCGACAGGCCCTTGGCGCGGGCGGTGCGGATGTAGTCAGCGTTCAGCACTTCCAGCATATTGGTGCGGGTGTAGCGCATGTAGCCGCCGATGGAAACGATGACCAGCGTGGCGATAGGCAGCACCAGGTGGTTGGCCTTATCCAGGAACTGGCCCATCGAGTCCAGCTGGGCATAGTCACGCCCTACCAGACCGTACAGATCGAACCAGCCCAGTTTGACCGAGAACAGCAGCTTGAGCAGCGTAGCAAAGAAGAAAGTGGGCAGAGAGATGCCGACCAGTGCGGCCGCGGTAATAACGTAGTCGGTACGGCTGTACTGCTTGGTGGCAGCCAGAATACCCAGGGGCACCGCAATGATGATGGACAGCACAAAGGAGATGCCGCCCATAATAACGGATAGGCCGACCACTTCCTGGAATTTCTGGGTAGCGGGGACATTCCACTTCCAGCTGTCGCCAAAGTTGCCGACGATGGCCTTGGACAGCCAGGTGAAGAAGCCGGGCACAATGTCCAGATCCAGGCCGTAGGAGGCATTCAGCTGGGCGAGCCATTCCTCATAGGGTTTGGCACCGGGTGCCTGGGCCAGCTGCATTGCCATCGTCTCGGCAAAAGAGCTGGGCAGGCAGCGGATCAGCGCGTAGATAATGAACATGACACAGAACAGGATCAGTACCGACTGCGCGACACGCTTGATGATGTAATTTCGCACGGGTGTTTCGTTCCTTCCTTGCACGGCGGGGCCGCGTTTGTTTTGATGCAGGGATTTTTGCAGGGATATGCCGGAATATGGGCATCCCCGTCCCCCGCAAGGGCTGACCCCCTGCGGGGGAGTGGGACAACCATATTATGGCCGAATGTGCATAGTATGGCTGTTTTTGTATTCAAACTGCTTGAATAAGTTTAGACACAGCAACCGTTCCGGCGTTATAAAGCGCCGGAACGGTCGCTATTTATTGCTGTTTAAGCAGAACGCAGGGTGAACTTAACTCAGTTCAGCTCGGTGTTGTTCAGCTCAGACTTGTAGGTCCAGTACGGGGTCATATCCTTAGCGATGGTGTCGATGTTGACACGCTCGGTGGAGAAGATGGTAGCCTCGCTGCGCTGGTAGACGGGCAGCTCAACGCCCCAATCCAGGATGATCTCCATAGCCTCTTTGTACATGGCCTTACGGGCTTCCTGGTCGGTGGTCTGGCGGGCAGCCATGATCAGCTCGTCCAGATCGGCATCATCGATGTTGTAGTAGTTGGTGGAACCGCTGCTATGGTACAGCTGGTACATATCGGGGTCGTTGGTGGACTGCCATGCAGCAACCCAGCCCTCGGCAGCGCCGGACTGGTAGGAAGCGTACAGGTCAGAAGCGTTGGCCATATCGTTGACAGTCAGGGTGAAGCCGATGGTCTTCAGGGCGGCTGCCGCGTTGGTCAGGGTCTGGAAGGTGGGGTGGTCGCCGTTGCCGCCGGCACCGATGTTGACCTGATACTCCATCTTGGCACCGGCAGGAGCAGCGGTAACCTGACCGTTCTCGACGGTGTAGCCGGCAGCCTCGAAGTAGCCCAGGGCGGCCTGCAGGGCAGCCTGGTACTTGTCCTCGCTGCTCATGTCAGAGGTGTAGATGTCGTTGCCGTCCACGTCGGTGGAGTAAGCAACCTTGTAGCCGTCATCGGTAACGGAAGGAGCGGCCCAGGAAGTGTTGGAGATGGGGTAGTTGATAACGGTAGCGGTGTCGCCGTAGTAAGAGTCGATGCCCTCATCACGGTAAGCAGCCACAACGGTCATGATGGCCTTGCGCAGATCCTTGGAAGCCTCGGAAGCGGGGTCGCCGCCAACATTGACGTTCTTGGCGCTCAGGGCGATGTAGCCGTAGCCGCGGAAGTCCTTCAGACGGGTGGTGATGACGGGGCCATCCTCGCCCTCGGCGCCGTTGATGTCGGCGATCTGGTCAGCAACTTCCAGAGAGTAAGAAGGATCGGAAATGTCGATGGTGCCAGCCTGAACGCCGGTGATCTTATCGGCCTCCTGGGTCTCCTTCATGTTGACGTGAGCGATCTTGGGTGCGCCGTCAAAGTAGGTGGGGTTGGCATCCAGATAGACAACGCCGTCGCTGTACTTGTTGAAGGTGAACATACCGCCGCCCAGAGGAGCGCTGGTCTTGGAGCGGACACTGCTCAAGTCGCCCTTGGGGAAGCCGAAGGAGTTGTTGTCGTAATCGTACAGAGCGGTATCGCCGTAGTAGTGCAGGGGGGCGATGGGCATCTGCAGCTGATAGATCATGGTGGTGGACAGCTCGGTGGTGGTCAGGGTCATGCTGTAGTCGCCAGTCTTGACGATACCGGCAACATTGGGCACGTCGTTGCCAACGGTGACACCAGTGGTGGAGTAGTTGTAAACTTCCTCGGGAATCAGATCAGACAGGGCAGAGCCAGCAGTCTCGGCTTCCATAGCGGAGAAGTTCCAGTCGTACTGGGCGCCGATAGCCAGGAAGAAATCCTTAGCGGTAGCGCCATCGGCCAGGTCGAAGCCCCAGCCGGCAGCAGCGGAGGCAACATCGGTAGCGCCGCCGTTCTCGGTCATGTAGTCAACGATTTCCTGGGCAAACTTCACGCCGCCGTCGTTGACAGCGTCCCAGAAAGCCTTCTGCTGGTCAGCAGTGAAGTAAGTATTGTCGGTGTTGTCCTCGCCAGCCTCGGCAATCAGCTTGGACAGGGTGGACATGGAGTTGCGGTACTCCTCCAGGCCAACGATGGGGGTGGAGTACATGGTAACAGAGCCATCGTAAGTAGGATCGAGGAAAACATACATAGAGAAGATGACATCATCGATGGTGACAGGCTCGCCGTCAGAGAATTTCAGGTCGTCACGCAGTTTCAGGTCATAGGTAACGGTGCCGTCATCATTCTCGGTGACAACGCAGTCAGTGGTGCCATAGTAGGTGTAATCGGTGCCGTTGTACTCGCGGGTCTCGCCCTCGATGCCGTTCAGGATCATTTCGCCCTTACGGTCGGCGCCCAGCAGGCCGAGCTGGGTCAGGTCGATGACATCCTGGTCAGCGGCAGAAGCGGCGAAGAAGGGGCTGAACTTACCCTCAAAGCCGGTCTCTGCCAGGACGAGGGTGCCGTCGCTGGTGGAAGTGGTCGCCTCGGCGGTGGCAGTGCTTGCGGCTTCGCTGGATGCAGCGGAGGAAGCGGAGCTGCCGCAGCCGGCCAGCATGCTCAGGCTCAGGGCCGCAGCAGATGCCAGCGCAATGGCTTGCTTTGCGTTTTTCATGTGTACAAAACCTCCTAAAATTTTGCCCTCACCCACAAGTCATTATGGCCGCTCCCCAGCGGCCATAACGGGAAAGGGAATTCCCTTTCCGATGACTGTTTATTCATACAGTGTACACTTGTCGATAATGGCTTATCTTATATAGTACCTGAGATTGCGTAAAATGTCAACTTAAAAGTTCTATTTTTGTGGCATTTACCGAAATTTGTGATATTTTTTTGGCAAAGAAAGGTCTTGATTTTATTGTGCCTCGTACCAAAAAGCGGGCAGCTGCACAGTTGCCCGCTTTTTTTCACATTGCTACATATTATATTTATCAATAATTCTGTATAATTATTCCTGCTTTTCATACTTTAGCGCTTTAAATTGATGGTTTTCCATTGCAAAGGCACCGGCTGCTGCTGCCTGCAGCAGGATAAACAGGATACGCGCAGGCAGGTTTTGCCTGCTGACCGCCAGCTGTACCAGCTGGGCGGCAGCTGTAATTCCGGCAAGCACAGCCGCCAGCGTGCAACTGCCCGGCAGTTTCAGAACGGTCTGCTCATGAATATACGCCCGCAGCGGTTCCCCCGCGGCGGTCAGCCGCACCAGCAGGTATACCGCATAGCCTGCCGCCAGCAGGCCCGCCATGTAAGGCAGCAGCAGCCAGACCGGCGCATAGGCGGTCGCGCCGGGCACCAGGCCCGCCGCCACTACCAGCGCGGCCCCACCGCCGCACAAGACCCAAAGCCAGGCCAGTGCCCGGCCGCGGGATTTTGTACCTTTATAATGGTAGTGCGCGCCGCGGTACTGGTAGTTGCCGTTCAGGTCTTTTTCAAAGTCGTCCAGATAGGCGCGCTTCTTTTTGCGGTCCGCCATTATTCCAGCCCCGTCAGGTCGTAGTGGTCCAGCCAATCCTTGGCGGTCTCGCAGACGCCGCGCAGGCAGCTTTCCTCAAAGGGGCTGACCAGGTCGGCGTTTTTCAGCAGCTCGGTAAACACACGGCTGCCGCCCTGGCGGGTGTAGGCCATGTAGTGGTCCCATGCGTTGGCGCGGTCCTTTTGCATCAGCGCCCAGATCTGCAGGCTGACGGTCTGCGCCAGGCAGTAGTCAATGTAGTAGAACGGGCTCTGGTAGATGTGCATCTGGCGCTGCCAGTACTCGCCCGCACCATAGAAGGGGATCTCGCCGTCCAGGCGCATCCAGGGCTGGTAGATGGCGGCCAGCTCCTTCCAGGTCTCGTGGCGCTGGGCCGGGGTCATATTCGGCTTTTCGTAGACGATATGCTGGAAGTGATCCACCATCGTGCCGTAGGGGATGAAGGTCAGCGCCCCGGCCAGATGGCTGTAGCGGAACTTGCGGGCATCCTTGCCAAAGAAGCCCTCGGCCCAGGGCCAGGCCAGGAACTCCATCGACATCGAATGGACCTCACAGCCCTCCATGCTGGGCCATACGGTGGAGTAGGGGATGCGCTTGCGGTTCATGTAGGCAGCAAAAGCGTGGCCAGCCTCGTGGGTGACGACCTCGACATCGTGCTGGGTGCCGTTGAAGTTGGCAAAAATAAACGGCACTTCGTAATCATCCAGGCTGGTGCAGTAGCCGCCGCCCGCCTTGCCGGGGGTGGAGAGCAGGTCCATCAGCTGGTCGTCCAGCATCTTGTGGAAGAACTCGGCGGTTTCGGGGGACAGCTCCTCGTAGAACTTTTTGCCCTGAGCCACGATGGCATCGGCATCACCGCAGGGTTTGGGGTTGCCGCTGCGGAACATCAGGGCGTTGTCGGCGGCGTTCATCGGGTACTGCTTGCCCAGGCGCCTGGCCTGCTCGCGGTAGATGCTGTCGGCCACGGGGACGAGGTATTTCACCACAGCAGCGCGGAATTTTTCCACATCAGCCTTGGTGTAGCAGTTGCGGCCCATGCGGTAGTAGCCCAGGGTAGTGTAGCCTTCGTACCCCAGTTTTTTGCCCATGGTGTCCCGCAGGTGGACCATCTTGTCGTAAATGGAGTCGAACTCCTCCTGATGCTCCTTATACCAGGCACCCTCGGCTTTCCAGGCGGCCAGGCGGCAGGCATCGTCGGGGTCGTTTTTGAAGGGAGAGAGCTGGCTTAGGGTGTAGACGCCGCCCTCAAAGGGGATCTGAGCCGAGGCGATCAGCTTGCCGTACTGGGTGGAGAGGTCGTTTTCGTGGGCCATCTCGTCCAGGATCTCCGGCGAGAAGGCTTTCTGGGCGATCTCGGCGTTGAGGAACATCAGCTCGCCGTATTCCTCGCCCAGCTGTTTGCGGTAGGGGGACGCCAGCAGGGCGGCGCTCCAGGTATTCTGGCACTCCTGGATCTGCGGGGTGGCAGCGTTCCAGAAATTCATCTCATCATCGTAGAATTCATCCCGGGTATCGATGGTGTTGCGGATGCTGGCCAGGTTGGCCAGCGTGTCCACGTGCTTGTTCAGGGTCTGTTCGTCCAGAAAGGCGGCCTTGGCGGCGGCGTAGTCTGGCGCGGCGGCAAAGCGCTGGGTCACAGCAGCAAACTGCGCCTTGATCTCGTCCAGGTTCGGGCGCTGATAGGGCATCTCAGAAAATTTCATGAGCGTATTTCTCCTTTGTGCGTTTTGTAGGCATTATAGCATAGAAGCGCAAAAAAGGCAAAGATATAAATAGATACAAAAAAGCCTCCCTTGTGCAAAGGGAGGTGGCACGGGCGAAGCCGTGACGGAGGGATTGTAACCTTACGTGGCAGACCGATTTGCAACGCAGACAGGACAATCCCCCACCACTTCGCGGAGCCCCCTTTACACAAGGGGGTCTTTATGCGTCGTTAAATCCTGCGGTATCTCCGCTTCAAATTCTGCAGCAGCGTATGCTTGGGCCGGCTGCGGATCAATTTCCACAAAAAGCTGCTCAACGCGCGCTCCTCCCGGGCATCGGGAGCCTGACCGCCGTAGACGCAACGCTCCAGCAGGGCGCAGGTAGAGTGCCTTTTCCTGCTCGGTGGTGACGGTAAGCATATTACGCTTACGTATAACATCCGGTCCGTGATCCCGCAACAGAAAATCTGCATTTTTCGCTACTTTGTCTTATACTTCGACAGTTGTGCACATGTGTTGGAATTTAACAATGCCACTTTTTTAGCAAGTTGCCGCAAATTTTGAAAACGCACGGTTTTCATGTTTTGCAAAACGCCAATTTATGCCCACACAAGCAATTCAAAATTGACCACAGTAACTGTTATATGGTAGAATATGTCCATATGTTATATGCTGCACCAGTGCCATTTTTAGGAGAGCCTTATGCAGAAAAATTTCACCCTAAAACGTATCGTCTGCCTCCTGGCAGCCCTTTGCCTGGCCGCCGGGCTGGTGGGCTGCGCCGATATGCCCGCCAGCAGCAGTGAGGAAAGCAGCCTGCCCACGATTTTGGTGGGCAGCGATGTCTACCCACCCTTTAACTATATTGGCGAGGACGGCGCCCCCACCGGCATCGATGTGGAGCTTGCCAAAGAGGCATTCCGGCGCATGGGCTACCGCGCCGAGTTTACCATCATCGACTGGGAGCGAAAGACCCAGCTGCTGGAAACCGGCGACATTGACTGCGTGTGGGGCAGCTTTACCATCAACGGACGGGAGGATGACTACCGCTGGGCCGGCCCCTACATGGCCAGCCGCCAGGTGGTGGCCGTAATGCCCGGCAGCGATATTGAAACCATTGCCGACCTGGAGGGCCGCACCCTGGCTGTGCAGAGCACCACCAAGCCGGAGGAACTGTTTCTGACCGACGCCTCCCTGCCCGCCCTGCGGGACCTCTACTGCTTTGAGGACCGGGAGCTGATCTACACCGCCCTGGGCAAGGGCTACGTGGACGCCATCGCCGCCCACGAAGTCTCGATCCTGCAGTACATGCAGGACTACAACACTGAGTACCGCATTTTGGACGAGCCTTTACAAGTGGTGAGGCTGGGCGTCGCCTTTGGCAAAAACGACGTGCGCGGGCTGGAAACGCAGCTGACCGCCACCCTCGATGAGATGCGGGCGGACGGGACTTTAGCCGCCATCATCGGCAAGTATCTGGCAAACCCCGAGAAATTTTTGGAGGTGGACGGCCTTGTCGAATAGAAAAGTATCTTCCTTCACCGTCCGCTTTTTCTGGCCCCTGATGCTCTGCCTGGGGCTGGGGCTGATGGCGCTGGTGGGGCTGATGTCCTACCGCAGTGACCTGCACCTGGCCAGCCAGAACCTCACCGATGCCACCCAGTACGTCAAACAGCAGCGTACAGCCTACGACCGGTTCAACGATACCTCGGTGACCAAAAGCCTGCTGCGCGTCATCGAGAACGCCCAGCAGATCGATCGCGAGATCCAGTACAAGATTGCCCTGACCGGCGAGGCCACGCTGAACACCGACGACCTGCGCCGCTATACCTACGAGCAGCGGCTGACCGGCATCATCCTGATGAACGAGCATGGCGTCGTCCAGCGGGAGTACAGCACTGACGGGCTGGACTACGCCGCCCTGCGCGGGTACGTCACCATGGACACCGTGCTGGGAACCGCCCAATTCCCCATTAAGACCTACACCGCCCGCATCCGGCTGGACGATGGCTCCTACGTGGACCTGGCTGCCCACGGCCGCACCGACGAGCCGGGTGTGATCGTCGTTTATTATCATACCCGCGCCGAATATGCCACCGACTACAACCTGATCATCCAGAACTTGCTGGAAGGCTACGATCCCGGCACCGAGGAAACGCTGGTGGTCACCAGCGGCGACAGCATCATTGCCGCCAACCGCGAAGGCCTGGCCGGGCAGAACGTCGACGACGTGCCGGTGCTGCGCAGCATCCGGGAGAACGCCCACGGCGGCCAGATGACCCGCGTGCGGGCCGGTTCCGGTGACGGCGAGTGGGTCTACTGCATGCTGGAGCGCGGGCGGGACTACTACGTCTACGCCTACATGCCGCTGACCCGCGCGCTGGACACCACGCCCAAGAACCTCCTGTTCACGCTGGTGGCCTACGCCATGGTGCTGTTCATCGTCATCATGATCCGCTGGCGGCTCAAGCATGTCTACCAGGAGGAGCAGCTCCGCCGGGAGCAGAGCTACCAGCAGCAGTTGAAAGACGCCGCCCGCAAAGCCGAGAGCGCCAACCGCGCCAAGACCGAGTTTTTGCAGCGCATGAGCCACGACATCCGCACACCCATCAACGGCATCCGCGGCATGGTGGAGATTGGCGACCATTACAGCGAGGACCTGGCCAAACAGGCTGAGTGCCGCCGCAAGATTTGGGATGCTTCGACTCTGCTGCTGGAGCTGGTGAACGAAGTGCTGGACATGGGCAAACTGGAATCCGGCGAGATCGTGCTGGAAAGCTGCCCGTTCAACGTGATAGAGTTGAAAGACGGCATCCGCCAGACGATGGAGCGCGCCGCCGCCGAGCGCGGCATCATGATGACCGACCGCACCGAGGTCAAACACACCACACTCATTGGCAGCCCGCTGCACCTGAAGCGGCTGCTGATGAACATTTTGAGCAACGCCATCAAGTACAACAAGGACAACGGTTCCATCGACCTGACCTGCCGCGAGGTGCGCAGCGACAGTAAGACCGCGTGGATCGAGTTTATCTGCGCCGACACCGGTATTGGCATGAGCGAGGAATTCCAGAAGCACCTCTACGAGCCGTTCACCCAGGAGCACAGCGACGCCCGCACCTCCTACAACGGCACGGGGCTGGGCATGGCCATCACAAAAAGTCTGGTGGAGAAGATGGGCGGAACGATAGAATGCCGCAGTAAGCTAGGGGAGGGCACGACCTACTGCATCACGATTCCCTTTGTCATCGACTCCAGCGCTGCCCCGCGGGTCGAGGAAACCGCCGTCCTGCCTGCCGCCACGCCGGAGGGCATGCACGTACTGCTGGCCGAGGACAACGAGCTGAACATAGAGATCGCTGTGTTTGTGCTGGAGAACGCCGGTGTCACGGTGACAAAGGCCGTCAACGGGCAGGACGCGCTGGACCAGTTTGCCGCCAGCGCCCCCGGCACCTTTGATGCCATCATCATGGACGTGATGATGCCGGTGATGGACGGCTACCAGGCCACCCGGGCCATCCGCCAGCTGGACCGCCCCGACGCGGGCAGTATCCCCATCCTGGCCATGACTGCCAACGCCTTTGTGGAAGACCGCCGCCGTGCCTACGAAGCCGGCATGAACGAGCACCTGACCAAACCGCTGGAGCCGGAGGTAGTGCTGAGGACATTGGCGAAATATCGGAGTAAATAAGCAGGAAGGCCCCCTCACAGAGGGAGCTTTTAACGCAAAAAAGCCGCACATCTGTGCGGCTTTTTTGCGTATTATCATTATTTAGTCCCGGCTATACAAATCTCTCGTATACACCTTCCCGGCCACGTCGGCCAGCTCGGGGGCGGCGCGGTTGGCAAGGATCACATCACACTCGGCCTTGAATTTGTCCAGATCTTTCTCCACGCGGTCGCCGTAGAAAGTATCCTCTTTCAACGTCGGCTCATAGATAACCAGCGGCATGCCCTCGGCCCGCAGGCGGCGCATAACGCCCTGGATGCTGGACTGGCGGAAGTTATCACTGCCCGCCTTCATCGTCAGGCGGTAGATGCCGACGGCCTTCGGCTCGCGGGAGAGCACCTGCTCGGCAATAAAGTCCATACGGGTGGCGTTGGAGTCCACGATGGCCTGCATCAGATTCTGCGGTACATCGTTATAGTTGGCCAGCAGCTGCTTGGTATCCTTGGGCAGGCAGTAGCCGCCGTAACCAAAGGACGGATTGTTATAGTGGTTGCCGATGCGCGGGTCCAGGCAGACGCCGTCAATGATGTCACGGGTGTTTAGGCCGCGCACCTGGGCGTAGGTGTCCAGCTCGTTAAAATAGGCCACACGCAGGGCCAGGTAGGTGTTGGCAAACAGCTTGATGGCCTCGGCCTCGGTCAAGCCCGGGAAGATGGTATCCACATTCTGCTTGATGGCCCCCTGCTGCAAAAGCCCCGCAAAGGTATGGGCACGGGCGGCCAGTTCCCCGTCCCCCGCCGGGCAGCCTACCACGATGCGGCTGGGGTAGAGGTTATCGTACAGCGCATGGCCCTCCCGCAAAAACTCCGGGCTGAAAAGGATATGCAGGTTGTGGAATTTTTTCCGTACCGACGCGGTATACCCGACGGGCACCGTGGATTTGATGACGATGGTCGCCTCCGGCGCATACTGCCCGGCCAGCGTCAGCACAGCCTCCACGCTGGAGGTATCAAAATAATTCTTCTTGGGGTCGTAGTTGGTGGGGGTGGAAACCACGATGATGTCCGCGCCGGTGTAGGCAGCGGCAGCATCGGTGGTCGGGTGCAGGTCCAGCGCTTTTTCGGCTAAATACTGCTCGATCTCCTTATCGGCAATGGGACTTTTGCGGGCCGCCAGCAGGGCCACTTTCTCGGGCAGAATGTCTACAGCCCATACCTCGTTGTGCTGGGCCAGCAGCACACTGATGCTAAGGCCCACGTAACCGGTACCGGCAACGGCGATTTTCATAAACAGGCGCTCCCTTAACAGTGATATTTATTGTAAGTATACCATGGTGCGGGGCCAGCCGCAACGGTTTTTACCGGATTTCCTTTTCTGTCCTCTTGTACCCCGGCCCAAAATGCGATATAATACCTATGTTTACTTTGAGTTTTGAGTATCCCCACGGAGGTTTATTAAAATATGAAACGTACCCGTACCTTTGCCCTGCTGACCGCGCTGGTCTGCCTGTGTGTGTCGCTGACGGCCTGTTCCCCCAAAGAAGTGCTGAAAAGCGCCATCCTGAAAACCACCACTGCCCTGGGCCTGCGCCAGGAAACCAGCGATGAGGACGAGGTCGACGATCTGACTTACGCCACCAGCGGCGGCGACGTGACCTTCCCCGAAACGATGGACACCACTGCCTCCAAGCTGGTGTCCGAGGTGGACGGCGACACCCTGTATGTAGCCTTTAACGGCATCCAGAACCGCAGTACCGACTACTTTGTGGCGGGTTCCGACAGCCTGTCCATCACCGGCTATGCCACCACTGAGTCCACCAACGAGAACTTCCAGACTTTCAAGATCGCCTTGTGGGAGCTGTCCGACGACAAGACTTCCACCAGCTATGTCATCGGCTCCACCGTTTACTACACCACCGACGGCACCTGCTACCAGTACAATGTCTCCGGCCTGACCCCCGGCAGGCAGTACAAGGTCTACATCAGCTATGACTCCACCCGTTACTATATCACCGGCGGGCTGAAGGTCCAGGGCCTGGGCAGCGAGGAGCTGACCACCATCGAGAACGAGAACACCGTCCAGTAACCACAAAACAGCACCGCCCGCGCCGCGCCAAGACGGTGTGGGCGGTTTTGTTGTAGAGGAATTTTTAGAGGGAAAAGTAACGTAAAAGGGGAAGTTTATGCCAAACGTACAATTACGCAATACCCTGCTGCTGATGGGGGCTTCCTTCATCTGGGGCACCGCTTTTGTGGCGCAAAGCGTGGGCGCTGACCACATGGGTCCTTACAGCTTTCTGGCGGGCCGCAGCTGGCTGGCCTGTGTGTTTCTGCTGGGGCTGATGGCCGTGCTGCGCAAAGCCGGCAAGACAAACTCCGCCGCCGAGCCGGGCTTTTGGCAGAACCGCAAGGTGCTGGTAAAGGGCGGCATCTGCTGCGGCATCGCGCTGTTTGCGGCATCGGCTGCGCAGCAGATGGGCATTGGCACCACCAGCACGGCCAAGGCCGGGTTCATGACCGCTTTGTATGTAGTGCTGGTGCCGGTGTTCGGCGTGCTTTTTGGCCGCCGCCCCGGTGTAAAGCTGTGGTGCTGCGTGGCCGCCAGCGTGGTGGGCCTGTATCTGCTGTGCCTGGCCGGGCACGACAGCCTGGCCCTGACCGGCGGCGAATGGCAGCTGCTGGGCTGTGCCTTTTTATTTGCTACCCAGATTTTGCTGGTGGACCACTTCAGCCCCAAGCTAGACGGCATCCAGCTGAGCTTTGTGCAGTTTTTGACGGTGGCGGTCATTTCCACCGTGTTTATGCTGATTTTTGAACAGCCCACCATCGAGCAGTTCCGCCTGGCGGCGGTGGCCATCGCCTACTGCGGCATCATGTCCAGCGGCGTGGCCTACACACTGCAAATTGTGGGCCAGAAAGCGCTGGACCCCACCATTGCCAGTTTGGCTATGTGCTTGGAGAGTGTGTTCAGCGCCTTGGCCGGTTGGCTGATTTTGGGCGAGACGCTTTCCACCACCGAGCTGTGCGGCTGCGGCCTGATGTTTGCCGCCATCGTAGCCAGCCAGCTGCCGGACAAAAAGAAAGTTTAAGTAAAGGCCCCCTCTGCGAGAGGACTCCCGCGAAGCGGGTGGGGTAGAGACTTTCCCAAGGCGCTCTCCCTCAGTCGCCTCCGGCGGCAGTTCCCTCCCAGAGGGGGCCTTTAATAGGAGTATCTATGAATGACTTGCGCTTAATTTTCCGCTATGGCAAGCCCTACCGCCGGGACCTTTGGGCGGCTGCCGGGCTGATCTTTATTGAATGTATCTTTGAGATGGTCATCCCCGTGCTGATGTCCACCCTGGTGGACGAGGGTGTGCCCAGCCATAACATGGCGATCATCCTGCGGCAGGGCGGGTTGATGGCACTCTGCGCGGTGCTGGCACTGATCACCGGCCTGCTGTATGCCCGCTATGCCGCCCGGTTCGCCAATGGCTTTGCGGCCGAGCTGCGCCTGGCCGAGTACGCCGCCGTGCAGAAATTCGACTTTGCCAACCTGGACCATTTTTCCTCTGCGTCCCTCGTCACCCGCATGACCACCGACGCCACCGTGCTGCTCAACGCCATCAACGCAGGCCTGCGTCCCTTTGTGCGCAGCCCGGTCATGCTGGCCATGGGTTTGGGTATGGCATTTCTGCTCAGCCCCAAGCTGACGATTGTTTTCCTCATCACAACGCCTATTCTGACCATTTTGCTGACGCTCATCGTGTGCAAGGTCGGCCCGCTGTACGGCCGCCAGCAAAGCGCTGTCGACCACCTGAACAGCCGCATCCAGGAATCCCTCACCGCCATCCGCGCCATTAAAGCGTTCGTGCGCGGCGATTATGAAAACGAGCAGTTCAACGCCGTCAACACTGAGCTGAGCGACGCCAGCACCGAGACCTTCCGTTACGCCGTGCTCAACCTGCCCGCGTTCCAGACCATCATGTACACAGCCATCGTCTGCATCATGTGGTTCGGCGGCGGGTTCATCCTGCAGGGCGACATGAGCGTCGGCCAGCTGACCGCCTTTTTGAGCTACGTTTTGCAGGTGCTCAACTCGGTCATGATGTTCTCCGGCGCGTTTTTGCAGATGACCCGCTCGCTGGCCAGCGCCCACCGCATCCGCGAGGTGCTGACCGAGCAGCCCGACCTGGCCAATGCCGCCGATCCGTTGGAGACTGTGCCGAACGGTCAGATCGACTTCGAGGGCGTCAGCTTCAAGTATAACGCTGCGGCACAAAAAAGTGCCCTGTCCGACATTACGCTGCACATCCCCGCCGGGGCGACCGTGGGCATCATCGGCGGCACCGGCTCGGCCAAGACCACGCTGGTCCAGCTGATCCCCCGCCTGTACGACGCCACCGAGGGCACCGTGAAGGTCGGCGGCCGCGACGTGCGGGACTACGACCTGACCGCCCTGCGGGACGCCGTAGGCATTGTGCTGCAAAAGAACCTGCTGTTCTCCGGCACCATCCGGGACAACCTGAAATGGGGCAACCCCGACGCCGCCGAGGAACAGCTGTGGGCCGCCTGCCGCGCCGCTCACGCCGATGAATTTTTGGACCACATGCCCGACGGCCTGGATACCGACTTGGGGCAGGGCGGCGTCAACATCTCCGGCGGGCAGAAGCAGCGCCTTTGCATTGCCCGTACCCTGCTGAAGCACCCGAAGGTGCTGATTTTCGACGACTCCACCAGCGCCGTGGATACTGCCACCGAGTCCGGTATCCGCCGCGCCCTGGCCGAACTGACCGACGTGACCAAGCTGATCATTGCCCAGCGCATCTCCTCGGTGCAGAGCGCCGACCTCATCGTGATCTTGGAGGATGGCCGCCTGCACGCCGTGGGCACCCACGCCGAACTGCTGGCAAAAGATACGATCTATCAGGAAATCTACTATTCCCAGATGAAGGGAGGCGACCCCGATGGCGAGTAAAAAGAAAGTCACCGGCGGCAAGCGCCCGCAGAATCTGCGCCGCACGCTGGGGCAGTTCAGCGCCTATCTGGGCCGCCACCGCATCATGATCGGCCTGGTGGCGCTGCTGGCGGCCATCAGCGCCCTGGCCGCACTGTTTGGCACCTACATGATCCGCCCGGTAGTCAACGGCCTGCTGGAAAACGGCAGCAAAGCCTACCTGGCCGGGGCCGTGGGTCTTACCGCCTGTATTTATATCATTGGTGCGCTGTCCACCCTGGGCTATACCCAGCTGATGGTGCGCGCCGCGCAAAAAGTACTGCAGGAGATCCGCCAGGATCTGTTTGCCCACCTGCAGACCCAGCCGCTGCAGTACTTTGATACACACCGCAACGGCGATTTGATGAGCCTTTTCACCAACGATGTGGACACCATCTCCGATGCACTGAACAACAGCTTTGCTGTCGTTATCCAGACCTTTATCCAGGTCGTGGGCACCCTGCTGATGCTGTTTATCCTCAACTGGCGGCTCTCTTTGCTGGTGGCGGTGGGTTATGTGGGCATGTTCTGGTACATCAACTTTTCCACCCAGCACAGCCGTGCCTACTATGCCAAGCAGCAAAGCAGCCTGGGCGAGCTGGATGCTTACATTGAGGAAATGATCGCCGGGCAGAAGGTCGTGAAGGTGTTCAACCACCAAAAGGCCGACTTGGCCGAGTTTGCCGCCCGCAACGAAAAGCTGCGCCTGGCCGGCACCGGCGCGCAAAGCTATGCTGCCACGATGGTGCCCGCCGTCGTCAGCATCGGCTACATCAACTACGCGGTCATCGCGGTGCTGGGCGGCCTGATGGTCATGAAGGGCTGGACCGACCTGGGCAGCCTGGCCAGCTATCTGGTGTTTGTGCGCCAGACCACCCTGCCCATCAACCAGTTTACCCAGCAGGGCAACTTCCTGCTGGCGGCGCTGGCCGGTGCCGAGCGTATTTTTGCCGCCATGGAGCAGCCGCCCGAAGTTGACGAGGGCACGGTAGAGTTGGTGAACGTGCGGGAGAACGCCAACGGCACCCTGACCACCTGCCCCGAGGTCACCGGCCGCTGGGCCTGGCGTGATTCCGCCCACCCGGACGTAGCGCTGGAGCCATTGCGCGGCGATGTGCGGTTCCATAACGTCAGCTTTGGCTACACGCCGGAACGGCTGATTTTGCAGGACCTTTCGCTGTACGCCAAGCCGGGGCAAAAGATTGCCTTTGTCGGCTCCACCGGCGCGGGCAAGACGACGATCACTAACCTGATCAACCGCTTTTACGATGTCACCGCCGGGTCCATCACCTACGACGGAATCGATGTGCGACTCATCCGCAAAAACGCGCTGCGCTCGTCCCTGGGCATCGTGCTGCAGGACACCCACCTGTTTACCGGCACCGTGGCGGACAATATCCGCTTTGGCAAGCTGGATGCCACGCAGAAGGAAATCGAGAAGGCCGCAAAGATTGCCAACGCCGACTCCTTCATCCGCCGCCTGCCCCAGGGATACGACACGATGGTCACCTCCGACGGTGCCAACCTGAGCCAGGGCCAGCGCCAGCTGCTGGCCATTGCCCGCGCCGCCGTAGCCGACCCGCCGGTGCTGATTTTGGATGAAGCCACATCCAGCATCGATACCCGCACCGAGGCGCTGATTGAAAAAGGCATGGACGGCCTGATGGAGGGCCGCACGGTGTTTGTCATCGCACACCGGCTTTCCACCGTGCGCAACGCCGATGCAATTATCGTGCTGGAACACGGCCGCATCGTAGAACGCGGCACCCACGATGAACTGCTGGCCCAAAAAGGCGAGTATTACCAGCTGTACCACGGCATGTTTGAACTGTCGTAAATGGACGCGGCGGTGGTTTCTCCAGCTTTCCCAGCTTTTGGAACACGCCGCGGCCCCGTGGCCCGGATTTTTGAAAAAAATTCTGCAAACCTGTTGACATATGTCCACGGTTGTGCTATTATACTATAGTACTCTGAAACACGGAGCATATATCGCGGGGTAGAGCAGATGGTAGCTCGTCGGGCTCATAACCCGGAGGTCGCAGGTTCAAGTCCTGTCCCCGCAACCAACAGGCTGTGACAAAAAAGATGTCACAGCCTTTTTTCTTTGTTGTAACGCCAAAAAATGGCGATTTCGACGTCCTGTTTTCAAGGTCGTATTTTACAAGGTTGTCCAACCGTTTTACTGCGGTTGGGCTTTTTTGTTGCCGTTTTTCCACAGCGGTGCGCCCGCATTGTGGAAAAAATGAGCGCATTTGTAGATAAATCTCAAAAAGATTCGGTTGTTTTCAAAAAGTTTTCAATCCCGGCTGTCGGTTTTCCACACCGATAGCCGGGATTTTTGCGTTTTTTGAAGAAAAAAGCGAAAGTTTATAATTTGTTAATAATTGGGAGCGGATTGATGGCTGGGAAAAGCCCCATCTCCCCTGTTTGGGGGCAAATTCTCTGGCAGTTTTCAGTATGTTTTCAGGTTTTCCATTTTATACCTATTATAACAAGGAGGATTTCCATTATGAGCATCATTATCGGCATCGACCACGGTTACTACGCCATCAAAACAGCGCATAGTTCATTTCCGGCAGGACTTATCAGCTACGGAGAACACGAACCCTACACCCGCCAAGGACTCTTAGAGTTTGGCGGGTGCTTTTTTGTTTGTGGCACCGGGCGGCAGCCTATCCAGCGTGACAAGACCATAAACGACAACTACTATCTGCTGACGCTGGCAGCCATTGCAAAAGAGATCCGGCAGCGCAATTTGCCTCCCGAATGCTCGGTGCGGATTGCGGCGGGGCTGCCGCTGACCAGTTTCGGACGAGACAAACCCAAGTTCAGAGAGTATCTGCTGCGGAGCAACCAGCCCGTGAACTACAAGTTTGAGGGCGTGGAGTACAGCATTACCATCGAGGAAGTTGCTGTCTTCCCTCAAGGCTACGCTGCCCTTATGACCGAAGTGGGGCTTTTGCAGGACGAACCGTCCATGCTCCTCATGGATCTCGGCGGCTGGACGGTGGACCTTATGCGCATCGACAACGCCATCCCTGCGGCTGACACCGCCCACAGTCTGGAACTCGGCATGATCCGCTGCGTGGATGACATTCGGGAACAGGTGCGGCGCGAAACCGGGCTGTCGCTGACGGATGCCCAAATCGAAAATATGCTGGCGGGTCAGCCCTGCACGGTCAGCGATACGGTGCGCGACATTGTGAACCGGCAGGGTCGCAAGTACACAGAGCATCTGCTGTCGGCCACGATGGAAGCCGGTTTCGATCTGCACGCCATCCCCGCCGTGCTATTGGGCGGCGGCGCATCGGTGGTGAGCCGCCACCTCAGCCCCAAGGACGGCCTTTGTAAGACGATTTTCCTGCTGGACGACAAAGTGAACGCGGTCGGATTCGAGCGTGCGTTGACCGCCGTGTCGCGCCGTAAAAGCGAGGCATGAAACGACCGCAGTACGTTTTCCGTCCGAACCTTAGCGACCCGCAGCACCGCCGCGCATGGGCGTTGCTGCAGCAAGTGCCGTCAGCCAAACGCAAAGAGTTTCTGGTACAAGCCATTCTTGCGACGGAGCAGACAGATAGGCTGGAGAAAAGCATCCGCAAGGTTGTGCGGGAGGAGTTGCAGGCAGTCAACATAACCGGCGCTGTTCCAAGCCCACTGTCAGAGAATGCTATACCAGACTCTGCGCTCGATTTCCTGAATTCACTATAGGGGGTGATTCCAATGTTAGAATAATAAGCAGAAAAGCAAAAAAAGCAAAAGAGAGACTAACTATTAAAAGTCAAGCCCCAAAATGAAAAAATCCGCCAACCGACCGCGGCCCCTGACAAACAGCATTCAAATGCTGGAATCAGCACAGCGAGGGCGACGGAGAGAACAGCAAAGCAAAGCCCAGCCAGCCCTCGCACAAACAGGATAGCATTTGAATGCTTCGGTTCGTCAAGGGTTCGCTGCGCCAGCTAAGTTGTTCTTGGGTTTAGCTCAGGCTCAGGAGAAAATCATGCAGCTGCAAGATATGTTTTCCCAGATTTCTGCAAGGCATAAATCAGCCGAACAAGTTTCTTCATGGAATGGGACAGAGCAACATTGTAGTGTTTTCCTTCGGCACGTTTCTTGGCAAGGTATTCAGCAAAGACAGGATTCCAATGGCAAACGTATTTGGTTGCATTGTAAAGCGCATATCGCAGATAGCGTGAACCTCGTTTTTCCATGTGAGCATAGCAGTTTGTGAGTTTTCCTGACTGGTATGTAGATGGAGAGCAGCCAGCGTAAGCAAGAATTTTGTCAGGAGAACTGAAATTGGAGAAATCCCCGATTTCTGCAAGGATCACAGCAGCGGAGTTTACTCCCATGCCGGGAATCGAGAGAATTGGTGGATTGAGCTCATCTATGATTTTCTGAATAGAATCTTCGATTTCGTTAATCTCAGAGGTGAGTTCCTGAATGAGTTTAATGGTATGCTTCAATTCCAGAGATTTGGCAGGCATGACAGAGCCAATAGAAGCTCTGGCTGTCTCTCGAATCAGGGTGGCTTTTTCTTTTCCGTAATGCCCCTTAGATGCTGTCACAAGAAGGTTTGTCAGCTTGGTGAGATGGACTTCTGAAATTTGCTTTGCACCGGGATATTCACTGAGAAGAGCATAGACAGAAGCACCGTGGAGAGAGGGAACGAGCTTTTCCAGCTCTGGAAACAGGATCGTAACCAGTCTGGACACCGACTGTTTCAACTTGGCTCTTTCACGAACTTTCTCAAATCGGTATCTTGTTAGTGACTTTAGCTCTTCGTTGTGGTATGCTATATCTGTGTAGGACTTGAGGTCTACATCGGACAATAGCATAGTTGCAATCGTTCTTGCATCCACACGATCGGTTTTAGTTTTGCGAAGGCTGAGACTCTTTCGGTACAGGTTGGTGTGCAAAGGGTTAATGACATAAGTTGGCAGACCGTTGTCAAGAAGAAATCCAAGAATGTTGTAACTGTAATGCCCGGTGGCCTCAAGTCCTACTTTTATTTTGCCTGACTTTTTGGTACAGTTTCGAATCGTTTGAAGCAGCTGCTTGAATCCATCCATGTTGTTGGGAATGGTAAAGCAGTCAGCACGAACCGTTCCATCTGAATCAAGAATACAACAGTCATGCTTATCCTTGGCAATGTCAATTCCAACACAAATCATTTTGATACCTCCGACGTATTTACTTCGATGCTGTTCAGGACCACAGACTTCTTTGCTCTTGTAACCTCGTTCTAAATAAACCGTCTGGCGGTATCTAACTGATTAACATTTCAACAAAGAAGCTGTGGTTGGAGCCTCTCGAAAACCGTCTTTGCGGTAGGTGATACATACCAATCCACAGCATCCTGAACTTATTGTAGCATTCCGCTGGAGAGCGGTCTATAAATACTACTTTTATATAATACGAGGTTGATACATAGTGAACGGTAAAAAATCTTGTTCGGTGCAGCCTGTGACGGGCTGCTTTTGTTTTTGATGAGGGGCGCTTATTAAGCACATTCGCAGATCCGGCAAACATCCCCATCGGGAGTTGTGCCCTTGATCAAGTTCGTAGATATGTTCTCCGGCATCGGCGGTTTCCGCGAGGGACTCACCCGTGCCGGAGGATTTGAATGCGTGGGCCACTGCGAAATCGACAAATACGCCAACCGTAGTTACAACGCCCTGTTTGACACGAAGGGAGAGTGGTTCATTGAAGATGCCCGAAAAGCCGACCCCAGCACCATGCCCGACTTCCAGCTGCTCTGCGGCGGTTTTCCCTGTCAAAGCTTCAGCGTGGCCGGGGCAAGAAGGGGCTTTAGCGACCCCAGAGGAACTTTGTTCTTTGAAATTGCCCGACTGGTTGAGGCCCGACACCCTGCGTATCTCATCTTGGAAAATGTACCCGGTCTGCTTAGCCATTCACGGGGCGAGACCTACGCGACGATCCTCAATACGCTGGACAGACTGGGGTATGGCGTGGAATGGCAATGTCTTAACAGCAAAGATTTCGGCGTTCCCCAGTCAAGAAACCGCGTGTACATTATCGGATATCTTGATGAGCGATGTCGAGGAAAAGTATTTCCTTTCACCGAAACAACAGGAAGTTCTCTTATTCAAACCCACGGCGGGCACCAAGGAGAGCGCGTCTACTCCCCCGAAGGACTAAGCTGCACATTGGCGGCCAATCCGGGCGGCTTCGGTGGCAAAACCGGGCTGTATGAGGTGGGAGTGCCGATCAAGTGCGCCACCAAGACCGGCTACCAGATGGCACAGGTCGGTGACAGCATCGACCTGAGTTACGCCACAGTCAACAGTCGGCGCGGGCGCGTGGGCAAGCAAATTGCCCACACCCTCACCACCGGCTGCCGACAGGGTACGCTGAATTTTATCGACCTGAACCCAGACCCTAAAGTCACAGAAGTGGCGCGGTGCGTAAACGCCAGAGTCGGCAACGGTATCCGAACGCATCGCGGCGAATCCTCCGGCGTTCTGTGCGAGGGTCGCATCCGCCGCCTGACGCCGCGCGAATGTCTGCGGCTGCAGGGTTGGGCAGATGACCGCATCGACACGGTGCTTGCTATCCAGAGCGATAACCAAGCCTACAAGCAGGCAGGCAACGGCGTGACGGTCCATGTGGTGGAAGCCATCGGGCGGCGCATTGCCAAGATGGACGCAGAACTGCGGGGTGAGGCGCTTGCCCCTTGATTTCCGTGACCAGTATTTTGGCTGTGAAATTGAACTGACCGGGATAAACCGCGCCACGGCAGCCCATGCGCTTGCCGACCTGTTTGGAACCCGCGCCGAGCATTCCGGCGGTGGCTATGATGCCTACCGTGTCAAAGATTTGGACGGTAAAGAGTGGAAAATCGTTCGGGACGCAAGCATTCACCCGGAAGGATATTTGCGCTCCTCTACTTCGGGCGAGTATAAAGTTGAGTTGAACTCCCCCAAGCTGGAATACGCTGAGATGGAAAAGCTGCAGGAGGTTGTCCGCGCACTGCGCCGTGCAGGCGGAAAGGTCAATTCATCCTGCGGTATGCACGTCCATGTGGATGCAAGCAAGCACACGCCGCAGAGCCTCAAAAATGTGCTGTCCATTATGTATTCCAAAGAGGATATTTTGTTTGCAGCACTCAAAGTCAACCCTGCCCGCATCGACAGCTACTGTCAGGCGGTGGATGAGCCTATTCTGGAAGAAATCCGCAAGCTGCCCAGCGGTGCAAGTATGGATCAACTGAAAGACCGCTGGTATCAAGGGAGGGATGGGAGTGATTATCACTACCATTCGTCACGGTACAGGGCTTGCAATATGCATTCTGTATTCTATCACGGTACAATCGAATGGCGGTTGTTCAACTCCACGCTCCATGCGGGTGAAGCGAAAGCCAACATTATTCTGGCTATGGCGATCTCCGCGCAGGGCATCAACCAGAAGTACACGCAGTTCCGGAAAACGCCCATCGGGGATAATCCGGCGTTCACCTTCCGCACCTTTCTGCTGCGGCTGGGGCTGATTGGTCCTGAGTACAAAAATGTTCGGATGCACCTGCTGAAGAACCTGCCCGGTGATAAGGCATGGCGGCACGATAAGTCGTTATATCCCAGCAATCAACCACGGCCCCGCACGGACGAGGCCAGATAGGAGAAGAAATGTCCCGAAAAGAATATTTTGCCTATGGTTCCAATCTGAATTTTGAACAGATGGCCTACCGCTGCCCCGAAGCAACGGTGGTAGGCACTGCCAAGCTGGATGGCTATGAGCTGGCGTTCCGGCGCGGCTACCTGACGATTTTGCCCAAAGAGGGCGCAAGCGTAGAAGGGCTGATCTGGTCTGTCACCGACCATGACGAATCCCAGCTTGACTGCTACGAGGGCTACCCGACATTCTATGACAAGGAAACCGTGACGGTCACGGATGCAGATGGTACGCCGCATGAAATCATGGTTTACACGATGAACGAGCCGTACCGCGACCAGTTGCTCCCGGTCAGCAGCCGCTACAATGCGGTTGTTTTGCAGGGGTGTCTGGATGCCGGTATTTCTCCGCAGCAGTTCTATGATGCTGACGAAAAATACAGAAAAGCCTACAAGGCCAGAGCCGCGCCGGTCCCTAAGAAACACGCTCCCGAACGCTAACCAAGCCCGCTGCACCCCGCAGCGGGCTTTTTCTTTCGCAACAAAAGGAGAAATTCGTATGAAGAACAAACACAGAATAAAGCAGGTCTTGTCGCTGCTGCTGGCGGGTGGGATTGCGCTCACAAATCTGGGCGCAGCGCTGCCCGCTTTTGCAGAGGATGCCCCTGCCACGCCGGAGACAGCCGAAGCCACCACACCGGAAACCGCTGAAGCCAATGTTCCGACACCGAATCTTTCGCAGATTACTGAAAATCTGTACGCCGATCTGCCGGACGCGCCTACCGGCAGTTACCTTGGCAGCATGGGTCTGCCCGTGGCAACCGGCGAGACAAAAATCGGTATCTCCGCGTGGGTTTCTGACCTGTATGACGGCGTAGATGCCCATATGGATGCCGATGCGCTGAACGCAGATGAGAACACGGTCACAATCGGCAAAACTCCCGGTACAGACTATGCCATTGTTCCGCTGCTGGCGCAGGTCGAATACCCGGCAGACGGTGCGGTATCCGAAATCATACTGCCAGATGATGTAGAGCTTTTAAGCTATCTCTCCACCGATTATGAGCCTATCCCGGCAGACGAGCAGGAGCAGACTGAAATCCTGCACCAGACATACTCGGAGCAATCGGCGGCAGCCACCGGCCTGTATGTGAAAGCCTCTGCCGATTTTACGGCGCAGCTGGTCTATACGGATTCGGACGGCAGTTCGCAGTCAAAAGCTATCCATGTACAGATCAGCGAGGATGCTGCACCCACACAGATGTATGCCGACACCGGCGATGACAGCATTGCCGTCTATGCTGCAGGACCGACTCCGCCGTATGCCACCGGCAAAATCACCAGTATTGCCAAGGAGGGCGGCACATGGCTGATTTGGTTCAACGGTCAGGAAGCCTACTGCTGCAGCCACGGCCTGAACGGCCAGCCCAAGGGCTGCCCCACCTACAGCTTCTCTCATGTATCCCGCCTTGAACCCGGCCAGTATACCCCCGGCAACCACTATGCAAATCAGGTCAATATCTGGGGCGGTCTTGGTCAGCTGAGTCTGGATATGCTGGATGACCGTCCTGTTGTGGCAAGCCTTGAAGATGATCCTGCAGGCGGTGAAGAACAGCCGGACATCCTTGGCAGTCTTTACGATGAAACCCAGCAGTGGATCATGGAAAACTATCCCGACAGCTACGCAGCGCAGACCTATATTGCTGCTGCAGAAGAACTCATAAACGGTACAGATGCACAGTCCGGGGAAAACGGCTACTACACCTACATCTATAACCCGCCCGCAGGGTATGCGTGGCAGGTTGTGGCACTGGTCGGTGAAGAAATTACGGGCGGCACTGAGATCCCGGACGTGCCGAGTGTTCCGGAACCGAAATATTATTCCGCTGCATGGACAGCTCCTGCGCAAAGTGCCGGCAGCAGCTTTGATCTGACATTCACTGTCAACACCGACAAGGTTCAGCTAAACACGCTGGAAAAGGTGGACGGGGCGGTCATTACCGTCACGCCCAGCCGGACCGGCGGCAGCGTGGACGGCGGCAGCTGGCAGATGATCCCTGCCGGAGCGCAGACCATTACCACAAGTGGTCACACGCAGGATGATAGTTTTCACCTCAACGGCGGCGATGATTCTGCCACATGGACGGTTCACTACGAGGTATCAAAAACCAGCACCAGCACACTCAGCGGGCAGGAAGGACCGTTCACCAGCCAAGCCGAAGCAGACGCTGCTGCCGAAGCTGCCAAGAACGCGGCCATTGGGCAGCTGCAGAACGAAGCGCAGGGCATGGTAGATGCCGCTATTGCCTCGGCGCGGGCGCAGCTTGCCAATATTACATTCAGCTATGACGAGGTCACCATCCCGCACGGCTTTGATTCCACGCCCGGTGCGCTGGGCAGCCACCAGACTATTACTGTTCCGGCTAATAGTTCCAATGACTATAAAATGCAGAACGATGAATGGTCGGTAAAGGTCAGCATCGACAAAATCGACAGCGAAACCAAGCAACGCATCAAGGGCGACGCCGAGTTTAAGATTTTTGAGTGGGATGTGGTTCGGCAGTGCTATATCCCGACAGGCGGATATAACCAATACAAAGTTGAACGCCAGAGTGGCGGCACTTATAAGGTCATCAACCACAGCGACTATGCGGGCGGTTCGGATGATTTATTCTACACCCAGCGCAATGAGGGCAAGTTTGTCATCGTGGAAAGCCGCGCGCCCAGCGGGTACTACGGCGATTGGACGGATGTGACCAAACCCGGCACGGCAGGCTCTGTGCTGGGCAAGCGGGCGTATGCCTTTGAAATCACGAAAGCGTTGGACGGTCAGACGATTTGGCTGGGCAACGCGGATTATAACGCCGACATCACCACGACCAACAGCGGCGGCACGCTCATCGACACCGGCGAGGGCATCGTTACTATCACCTTTGGCATCCGCAATGCAGATAAGACCTACGCCACAGACCCCACGGGCATTGCCAACAACGAAGATTCCTACACCATGCACGCCAATGCCGACAAGATGCAGAACGACCGCGTTCTCGGCAATATCCTGCTGACAAAAGTTGATTTGGACGCCGCGCGGTATCTGATGGCGGGCAGCAACGGCGATACTACGCTGGAAGGCGCGGTATACGATCTGTACGCCGCTAACACGATTGAACACCCGGACGGTGTTTCGGGTGTCGTAGATTACTCCAAAATCACCGATGCCAACGGCACGCCCCTTTGGCACACCACTGTCCTCACCAATGGCGGCTGGGATACCGATTACCTGCCCATTTTGCAGAAAGACCGGCTGGTAGCCTCTGCCAAAATCACAGACGGCAAGCTGGCTTTTGCCAACCTGTACATGGGCCGCTACTATCTGGTCGAGCGTGCCACCGGGCTGGTACTGCCCATTGACGGAAACGGAAAGCTGTACATTACCGGAAAGTACCCGCAGCTAAACAAGAGACTGGAACGCACCGGCAAGTACAGCAGCCTTGCCACCAAGGGCGGCGAGTACACCGACTACATCTACAAAAACCAGTATTCCGCCGTAGCCGAAAGCCGCAAGCTAGACGGCAGCAAAGCGTGGGATGGCTATTATCTGTCCTATGCCAAGGGCTACCTCTGCGATGAGGTCAACCACTACAAAATGCTGTCTTATGCGGATGAGGCTACCTACCACATCCACGCCGAGCAGGAGAGCCAAGACGAAGTCCTCAAATCCGGCTTTAGTTTGCAGAAGTTGGTTTCGACCACAGGCCAGCCCTCCCCGGCGCTGAAGTTGGAAGGTGCGGGCTTCACCGTTTACCGCATCTCTAAACTGAGCAAGGCCGCGCAGTTCAAGCAGAACCCGGATGGCAGCTACGATGCCGCCAGCGTCTTATCTGCCTACCGCAAGGATAACTACGATAATTTGACGCTCAAGTACGATTTCACCGCCGAAGGGCAAGCCATCGCCAATATGTTCGAGAGCAGCACCGATACGGTCAACGCCTACAATGCCACGCTGACCGCAGACGGCGACTATGCCAACGGCAGGGGCAACGGCTGGATGCCCACGGATCAACCCGCTGAGTATAGGCTGGGAGAAATGTTCACCAACGATGAAGGCATTTTCCGCGTCGAAGGCTTGCCGTATGGGCAGTACCTTGTCGTGGAAACCACCATCCCCAAGGATGTGTTCCAGTGCGACCCGTTCATCGTGACGGTAGACGCCAACAGCCCGCAGAGCCGATTTACAGTTCCCGCAGGCAGCGTCACCATCGCCAGCAGCAACTACATGACCTTTAATGTGCTGGATGAGGAACTGGAAGGCTATTTGCAGCTCATCAAGACAGACACCGAAACCGGAAAGGCAGTCAAAATCGCAAACACCTCTTTTGCCTTGTACAAATTAGATGACAAGGGTAATAAGACCCGCATTTCCATGATTGACCCAGCCAGCGGCAGCGCCACCAAGAAAACGGATGTGTTCTACACCGATGCAGACGGGCTTATGAAAACACCCGAAAAACTTCCGCTGGGGCGCTATTTCATTGAGGAACTGCAGGGCCCGGAAGGCTATTTCAACGATCCTGCCTACTCGGTAGAATTTGAAATCAAATCCGACCGCGTCTGGCAGGTCGTGGGCAATGCCACCAACGACATGGATGAGTATATCGTAGAAGAAAAATACTGCAATCACGAAACGCTCGGTCAGCTTACGATCCGCAAGCTGGGCAATGTCTTAACCGATTACAAGGACGGTCAGTTCATCTACACGCAGGACAACCTTGCGGGCGCAGTGTATGAAATTCACGCTGCAGCCGACATTGCCACACCAGACCGCCAAGGCACCTACTGGTACAAATCCGGCGATTTGGTGGCAACTGTTACCACCGGCACGGAAGGTCAGGTGGATGAAGTAAAATTCAGCCCCACCCGCACGCAGGCAACCTATGATTTCTTGAAAGTTTCCCATGATGGCACCAAAGGCGAAGTGACTGTGACCCTGCCGCTGGGTAAGTACACCATTACCGAGGTTCAAGCGCCGTATGGTTTTGTACTGACCCAGCAGACCTACACCGTGGAATTCAGCTGGGACAACCAAAAAAACGACATTGTGCTGGCAAAAGCCATTGTCAGCCACGAGCAGGACGGCGACAAGGAATGTTCGTACAGCATTGTGAATGTAAAGGATGCCTCGGATGCCCACAAGATTGGACAGATTCTCATATTTGAAAATGCCCGTGTACTCCCCACGCCCGAAAAGCCCGGCGATAAAGTCAGCAAAATCGGTGTCGGCATTTACAAGCAGGACCGTGAGGCGCTGACCTATCTGCCCGGTGCGGTGTATGAACTCTACACCGTGGATGACATTTATTCCGCAGACGGTACAAAGCTGCTGGACGCCGGTGCAAAGCTGAGCACCGGCAGCGCCACCAATGCCAACGGTTTCGCGTGGTTCGATGTGGATGTTCCCATCCGTTCTGAAAGCTATCCCGACTCCGGCAACAGCGGCAGATACCGCATTGTGGAAATCACCGCCCCTGCGGGTTACCTGCTGGACAGCACCCCTGTGGATGTAGAGTTCACCTATGAAGGTCAGCAGATTGCATGGCAAATCGTAGATGGTACAAACACCAACCTGCGCACCAGTGTGGACATTTCCAAGCAGGACATCACCAACGGCAAGGAACTGCCCGGTGCAAAGCTGGAAATCCGTGCTGCAGACGGCAATCTGGTCGAGGGCTGGACCTCCGGCAAAGTGCCGCACACCGTGCGTGGGTTGGAACTGGAAAAGGAATACACCCTGACGGAGAAGCGCGCCCCGGACGGCTACGCCGAAGCCGAAAGCATCGTGTTCAAGCTGGTGCAGAACGGTACAGAGCAGGTCAATGAGGTGTATGTAAAAACGGACGATGACTGGTCGAAAATGAATGGTTCAACCATTGTAATGCAGGACGCGCCGGTACTGGATATCGACAAGACAGATATTGCTGGTAATCTGCTGCCGGGAGCTACGCTGACGATCCGTGATGCGAATGATGAGGTCGTCGACACTTGGACAACCAACTACAAAACGCATCGTGTTCCCATTTCAAATGATTTTCTCAAGCTGTCAGGCGAAGCCAAAGAGTACATCTACACCCTGAACGAAGATGCAGCCCCGGCCGGCTTTGAAATTGCAAACTCGGTGCAGTTCAAGTTGGAAACCGTTGATGACGGGATTTCTCTGTTCGTCCGCGAAAATGCCGATGCCGAATGGGTGCGCGCTGACAAGCGACTAATTCAGATGATAGACGAAGCTACGCCCCGCGAGGACACGCCCACACCCACTCCTGCTCCCACACCGCAGCCGACACCCGCTACAACCCCGGCACCCACTCCTGTTCCCACGCCGGTTATTACGCCGCGCAAGGTGCAGACCCTCCCGCAGACAGGAGATGGTTTCCCGCTGCTGGCTATTGTAGTCGTGTCCCTTGCGTCTGCGACAGGTATCGTGCTGCTGACCGTTAAGCAGAAAATTGCGCTGAAAGAAACTTCTGATAAGGAGAAAGCCGATGAAAGTTCTGATCGTTGAACCCGGAAAGTACCCCCGCGAAGCCGACATTGAACACACCCTTGAAGCCGAGCAGGCAGTTGTCGGCGGCACCATCGAGGCAGTGTACCCTTGGAGGGATAGCGCCTGCATCGTCTGTAATGACAACGGTATTGCAGAAAACCTGCCGCTGAACCGTATGCTGGGTGACTATGACATCATTCATGGCACGTTTTTTGTCTGCGGCCTGACCCGCGATGATTTTACCGACCTTACGCCCAAGCAGATGAAACACTACGAGGAAATGTACCACGACCCGCAGCTGTTTTTCCTGCTGGGCAAGACCCTGTGTGTGGAACACACTACGCCGGAAGGTTACGCGCAATTTATGCAGGCAACAAGGCAGCCCCCGCGCCAAGAACAGGAGCGCTGATATGAATACGATCCTCTTCGCCCGCAGCCCGCCTGCGGGCTTTTTCCTTTGTCCGAAATCATCCAACAAGCAAGGAGAAGAACTAATGAACGACATTTTTGAAAATACCGAAACCATGAAAGAAAACGAGCATCCTCGCTTTTACACCGCAGAATCGACCACCGAAGCTATGAGCGTCAGGGCGTGGAGCTTCTTCCCACCGTCCATGAGGGCGCAACCGTCCGGGCAATGGAGAAGAAGGGCATACGCACCGAGAAAGGCGAGTTCAACCGCTGGATCAAAGCCACCAATGCCGTTATCCGGGACATTAAGAAGAAAATCGCTCTCCTGTTTGATTGGATTGCCGAAGCAAAGGTGGAGCTTGCCAAGCCGCAGGCACCCGACCTTGTTTCTCTGCTGAACGCCTATTACACCCAGCGCAGAGCCGGGGCGTATTCCCAGAAAGGTAAAATCAGCAATCTAAAGGAGATGAACGAGACTTTCAATTATCTTCGGAGGAATGGCATTTACTCCCTTGAAGATTTGGAAAGCCGTGTCAGCGAACACAGTGCTGCCACAGAGAGCTTGAAGAAAACGCTGGATGAGCAGACGGCACGAATGAAAGCGATTAAGCGGCTCTATGACAGCTCCGCCGCTTTCCAGAACTTGAAGCCTGTCTATGACGGCTTGCAGAAAATCAAGCTTGAGAAGCCCAGAGCCAAGTACAAGGCAGAGCATGAAGCGGAACTGATACAGTTCTACGCCGCCAGACGAAAGCTGACCGGGGAGTTCCCGGACGGCAAGGTGGATATGAAAAAGCTGTCCGACGAGTATGACGAGCTGGAACAGGCGCACAACACCACCTATGGCGAGTTTAAGACCGTCAGAGACGATTTACACCGTCTTTGGAAGGTCAAGTCATGTGTAGATACTGCCGCCCGATTTAACGAGCGTACAGAGGAACAACTGCACCAAAATCGACCCCAAACACGACACAAAAAGGAGGATATATCCCGATGAATTACACCCAAGCACAGATTGACCGGGCGAACGCCGTCAGTCTGGAAGATTTTCTCCGCACACAGGGAGAGACGCTTATCAAAAGCGGACGGGAATACCGCTGGAAAGAACATGACAGCCTGACCGTCCGGGGAAACAAATGGTTTCGCCACAGCCAGAGCAAGGGCGGCTATCCCATTGATTTTGTCATGGAGTTTTACGGCAAGTCCTTTCCCGAAGCTGTCCAGATGTTGACAGGCGAAAACGGCGAGGGACAGACCGAAGCCACCACAGCACCGCCCACAGCGTTCCACTTGCCCTTGCACAACAGAACAGCCGACAGAGCAATTCAATATCTTTGCGAAAGCCGAGGTCTCAACAAAACGCTTGTTGAGACTTTTCTTCTTTCCGGGGATATTTACGAGGACGCAAAGCGGCACAATGTTGTGTTTGTCGGCAGAGACCGAAGCGGTACGCCGAGATACGCCCATGTGCGAGGAACGGCAGACCCATTCAGACAGGACATTGCCGGGTCTGACAAGTCCTATCCGTTCCGCTATGAGGGAAACGGCAATCAGCTCTTTGTCTTTGAAGCACCGATAGACCTTTTGTCCTTTATCTGCCTTTACCCGCAGGACTGGCAGACAAGGAGCTATCTTGCCCTGGGCGGCGTTTCTGGCAAAGCCCTTGACCGTTTTCTTTCTGAACGCAAGGACACCCGAAAAGTGTTCCTCTGCCTTGACAGCGACGCCGCTGGAAATGAAGCCTGCACACGACTGGCACAGTCCATTCCCGGTGAGATTGCCGTCATTCGCCTTGTCCCGGCAAGGAAAGATTGGAACGATGTTCTCCGCCAGCAAGGGGACATTCCCAGCCGCAAATTCATAGCCGAGACAATCACGCTGCGAGAGCTGCCCACCGCCCAGCCTGTCCCCATGCTCCGCATGGCAGATGTGGAGCTGACGAGCGTGGATTGGCTATGGTTTCCCTATATCCCCTTTGGAAAGCTGACCATCATACAGGGCAACCCCGGCGAGGGCAAGACCTACTTTGCCATGCGTCTTGCGGCGGCTTGCACCAACCGAAAGCCCTTGCCCGGTATGGAAACCCTTGAACCGTTCAATATCATTTACCAGACTGCCGAGGACGGTCTGGGTGATACGGTCAAGCCCCGACTGATGGAAGCAGACGCAGACCTTGAAAAAGTGCTTGTCATTGACGATAGAGACACACCGCTGACCCTTGCCGATGAACGCATAGCAAGGGCAATCCGGGAAAACAGCGCAAGGCTGGTTATCATTGACCCGGTACAGGCTTTTCTGGGTGCAGATGTGGACATGAACAGAGCAAACGAGGTGCGCCCGATATTCCGCAGTCTGGGAGATATTGCACAGGCTACTGGGTGCGCTATCGTGCTGATAGGGCACCTGAACAAAGCCGCAGGAACACAAAGCACTTACAGGGGCTTAGGGTCTATCGACATTACGGCGGCAGTCCGCAGTCTGCTCTTTATCGGCAAGCTGAAGGACAGCCCCACAACGAGGGTGCTTATCCATGAGAAAAGCTCCCTTGCGCCGCCCGGACAGTCCCTTGCCTTTTCTCTGGGAGACGAGAAAGGCTTTGAATGGATAGGAGCTTATGACATTACCGCTGACGAGCTTCTTGCCGGGACAGACACCGCCAAGACCGAAAGCAAGACCGCACAGGCAGAAGCACTGATACTGGAACTGCTGGCAGACGGAAAGCGTATGCCGAGCGCAGAGCTGGAAAAGGCAGTCAATGAGCGTGGGATTTCCTCACGCACCATGAGAACGGCAAAGAGCCGTATCGGGGACAGACTTGTGACCGAGAAAGACGGCACAGCATGGGTCTGCTATCTCCGAAACTGACAACAGGAACACGGCAAGCGTGGCAAAGACGGCAAGGTTTTTATAGATACCTTAATGTTGCCGCCTTGCCTTGTTCCCTCATACCGACACCGCTCGATGATGAACAGTCACCGGGCATTTTTCATTTACAGGAGGATTTTGAATGAACAATACCGCAACCAACACCGCCACTTGCCCGACTGTCAGAAAGCAGATCGGCAAGACAACCTATATCGTCCGTGTCCATTTCAGCCAGACCGCAAAAGAGACGATGGAGGACAAAATCAAGCGTCTGCTCCGTGAGGAAGTCCGCAAAATGTGACTTCTTTTTGAATTTGATGAAAAAGTCCTTGACTTTTCGTCTCTGGCAAAACCGCGAAGTCCATTCTGGTCAGCGTGGGTGTACGCTTGGCTGCATTCAATCTGCCGTCCATCGCCAAGCTGACGATGACGGACGAGCTGCACTTGCAGGAATTGGGCGAACGCAAAATCGCGCTGTTCTGCTGCATCCCCGATTCGGATAAGTCGTTGAATTACCTCGTTGGCATGATCTACACGCAGCTTATTCAGACGCTGTACCGCCAAGCGGATCGTGTACACAAAGGACGCTTGCCTGTGCCGGTGCATTGCCTGATGGATGAGTACGCGAACATTTCCTTGCCGAAAGATACATTCCTGTCGGCGTTGGCCACCATGCGTTCCCGCGCTATTTTCTGCTCCATCATCGTGCAGAACATGGCGCAGCTCAAAGCTATGTACAAGGACGATTGGGAATCGCTCGTCGGTCTGTGCGATGAGTTCCTCTACCTCGGCGGCACCGAAAAGGAAACCCACAAATATGTTTCGGAACTGCTGGGTAAGGAGACCATCTCCACGACCAGCTATAACCAAAGTAAGGGGCGCAGCGGCAGTTACAGCATCAACCACCAGCAATCCGGGCGCGACCTTATGACCCCGGACGAGGTGCGGCTGCTGGACAACAGCAAGTGCATCTTGTTCATCCGAGGGGAGCGTCCGGTGGTGGACTACAAATACAATCTGCTCAAGCATCCCAACATCCGCTGCACCGAGGACGGCGGCGCAGTCCCTTACGACTACACCGCCGCCGACAACGCGCGGGACGATCTGCCCTGCGCACCCGAAAACTACGAACTGCTGGATATGGACGATTTTCTGCCCGCCGAGGCGGCAGAAATGAAGCCAACCATACAAAGAATTCGGAGGTCTATATGAAGCTGAATCATAACAAAAAATCCGTGAAAATTTCTCTCAATTTGTTTGCGCTGTACGCCGTCATGGTGTGCGGCATTGTTTTTGCCCCGCCCGCTTTTGCCGCCAGTGACCCGCTGGTGGTGGTCGAGAACCTCTCCACATTCATCTTTTCACTGATCCGCGCGGTGGGGCTTATCCTGCTGGGGTGGGGCATCGTGCAGGTCGGCCTGTCCTTGCAGAGCCACGACCCCAGCCAGCGCAGCCAAGGTTTCCTGACGCTGGCGGGCGGTCTGGTTATCACGTTCGCCAAAGAAATCCTCGACCTCATCACTGCGTGAGGATAGCGCCAAGAGGAAAGGCGGTGATGCCCTGTGGGTGAGTCATGGATCGTATCTAACCTGAACGCCGCGCTCTCCACATGGAATGATAAGCTGGCGGAGATTTGGTCTTTGCTGACCGAAAGCCCGCAAACCTTCAAGGGCGGGCAAGTTTGGGGCGTGATGACCGGCATCCACAGTGCCTTGCAGGCAATCGGCTATGGGCTGCTCGTGCTGTTTTTTGCTGTGGGCGTTATGAAAACCTGCGGCAGCTTTGTGGAAGTCAAAAAGCCCGAACACGCCCTAAAGCTGTTCATCCGCTTTGCACTGGCAAAAGGCGCGGTGACCTACGGGCTGGAATTGATGCTGGCGGTTTTCTCCATTGTGCAGGGCATGGTGTCCACCATTATCACCCAATCGGGCAACTCCGGCATGAGCAGCGTGACACTGCCGCAGGAGTTGATCGATGCCATCAACAACGTGGGATTCTGGGATAGCATCCCGCTGTGGGCGGTTACGCTGATCGGCGGGCTGCTGATTACGGTGCTGTCCTTTACCATGATTCTCACGGTCTACGGCAGAATGTTCAGCCTGTGGATGTATGCAGCCATTGCACCGATTCCCCTGTCCACCTTTGCCGGGGAGCCCACCAGCAGCGTCGGCAAAAACTTCATCCGCAGTTACGCAGGTGTATGTTTGCAGGGCGTGGTGATTGCCTTGTCCTGTATTATTTTCTCCGCCATCTCGTCCAGCCCTCCCGCCGTGGATACCGGTGCATCTGTTGTCACCGCTGTCTGGACCTACGTTGGAGAACTGGCGTTCAACCTGCTGGTGCTGGTAGGAGCCATCAAGGGCTGTGACCGCATCGTTAAGGAAATTATGGGATTGTAAAGCAAAAGCGGCGTACCATTAAGGTGCGCCGCAAATATTATGCCTGATGATAGAGAATCCATTCCAGCAGGTCATTGGCTTTTGAATGCCCGCTTGCAATTTGCAAAATAATGTCAATCAGTTCTTCCTGCGTGTAGTCAAGTTCTATTCCGTTAATTGCCAGAAAAACCAGCATAACGTGGGCGCCGATGCGCTTGTTACCATCCACGAATGGGTGATTGCAGACTAAGCCAAATCCAAGCTGTGCTGCCTTTGCCTGTATGGATGGATATAGATACTGCCCGCCGAATGTGGCAAAAGGCGCATTCAAAGCAGACTCCAATAAACCATCGTCACGGACACCGGCAGTGCCGCCAAATGTCTCGAGCAGAGCATTATGCAGCCTTAAAACCTGTTCCTTGCTCAGCGTTTTCATTTGGCAAGTACCTCATAGGCTTGCTTGTTCTTGGCAATCAGGCGCTTGGAGATTTCGAGAATGTCCTCGTCTTTAGCCTGTTGTTCGTCCTCGACTTGACTGAACTCCATAAGGACATAACGCGGAACATTATTTTTTAAGATGACCGCCGCGCCGTTCTCATCAACCATTCGCGCTACACGGGAAAAATTCTGGTTGGCCTCCGTGATGGATACAAGATTGTCTGTGTTAATAACCATAATGCAACGCCTCCTTTAAGTATAGTATACATGAATTGTAGGAGAAATTCAACCTATTTAATAAAGAAAGAGGGAATGCTTTATAGAAATCAAAATACCGAAGGAAGTCCGAGACTACCATGAAAATATCTTTTTCGGGCTGAACACCCGGCAGTTTATCTGCTCGGTGCTGGCGGTCGGCGTGGCAGTGGGCATCTACTTTGCCTTGCAACCGTATGTCGGAACCGAAGAAATCGGCTGGATGTGCATTCTGGGCGCCGCGCCGTTTGCGGCTTGTGGTTTTTTCACCTACCACGGCATGACCGCCGAACAGGTGCTTTGGACGTGGTTCAAATCTGAAATTCTCTGCCCGAAACGCCTCATGTTCAAATCCGACAGTTACTATTACGAAACCCTGCAGCCCGCCATCCGCGCGGGCATGAAACGAAAGAGAGGTTTGCCTATGAAGAAAAACACCCATAACAGTGAGGAAACCGCTTGATTAAAACCCTGTCGAAAGCGCAGAAGATGGAACGCGAAAAGTTCCGCATTCCGCGCAGTGTACAGGATGCCATTCCCATCCGACGCATCTTTGCGGATGGGATTTTCCAAGTCGGCAACCAGTATTCCAAAACATGGTCGTTCACCGACATCAACTATGCCATCGCCAGCAAAGAGGACAAAACCGCCATGTTCCTCGATTACTCGGAGCTGCTGAACGCGCTGGACTCCGGAGCATCAGCCAAAATTACAATTTACAACCGCCGCATCAACAAGGCAGAATTTGAAAAGTCGGTACTTCTCCCTGACAAAGCAGACGGTCTTGACGAATACCGCCATGAATTTAATAAAATGCTGACGGCGCAGGTTACCGGCACCAGCAACAGCATTGTGCGGGAGCGCTATCTCACTGTGAGCGTGGTAAAACGCAATGCGGACGAGGCCCGCAGTTACTTTGCCCGCGTCGGCACGGATCTGGTGACACACCTCGCGCAGCTTTCCTCGGTGGCAACCGAGCTGACGCTGACCGAGCGTTTGCACATTTTTCGCGACTTTTTCAAGGCAGGGGAACAGGCCGCGGCGGAGTTCAATATCCACGAACACGCCAGGCGCGGGCAGCATTTCAAGGATTGGTTCTGCCCCGACAGCATGGAGTTTGCCGCCGACCATTTCAAGCTGGATGCTCGGTATGGGCGCGTGTTGTACTTGCAGGACTACGCCAGCTACATCAAAGACAGCTTTGTGTCCGAACTTTGCGACCTTGACCGCGACTTGATGCTGTCAATCGACATCCTGCCGGTGCCGACGGACGAAGCCGCCCGCCAGCTGCAAAGCACTTTGCTGGGCGTGGAAACGAACGTCGCTAACTGGCAGCGCCGCCAGAACGCCAACAACAATTTTACCGCCACGATTCCGTATGACATGGAGCTGCAGCGCAAGGAAACCAAGGAAATGCTGGACGATCTGACTACCCGCGACCAGCGTATGATGTTCGGGCTGGTGACGCTCGTGCATCTGGCTGACAGCAAAGAGCAGCTCGACAGCGACACCGAAACGCTCTACTCCACGGCACGCAAGCACCTGTGTCAGCTTTCTACGCTGCGCTGGCAGCAGAAGGACGGGCTGGACACGGTGCTGCCTTACGGGCTGCGGAAAATCCAAGCCCTGCGCACGCTCACCACCGAAAGCACCGCTGTGCTGATTCCGTTCCGCGCACAGGAAATTATGCAGCCGAACGGTCTGTACTATGGGCAGAACGCCGTCAGCAAGAACATGATTGTGGCAGATCGGCGTCTGCTGCTCAATGGCAACAGCTTTCGGTTGGGCGTTTCGGGTTCTGGCAAGAGCATGAGCGCCAAGGAAGAAATCGTGCAAATCGCGCTCTCCACCGAGGATGACATTCTCATCCTCGACCCGGAAAGTGAGTTCGGTTATCTGACCGAAGCCCTCGGCGGCGAGGTCATCCGCATCTCGGCCACATCCGACACCCACATCAACGCGCTGGACATGGATCGCGCCTACGGCGACGAGCGCAACCCCATTGTCAGCAAGTCGGAATTTGTGCTGTCACTGTTCGAGCAGCTCATCGGTGACGGCATGGTGACCGCGAAAGAAAAGTCCATCCTCGGTCGCTGCACCGAGCAAGTGTACCTGCCCTACATCCGCAACGGCTACAAAGGCACGCCGCCCACGCTGCAGGACTTTTACCGTCTGCTCCAGATGCAGCCGGAACCCGAAGCGCAGGGACTGGCGCTGTCGTCCGAGTTGTTCATTACCGGCACGCTGAACACCTTTGCCCAACACACCAACGTGGACACGCAGGCGCGGATCATTGCCTACGACATCCGCGAACTGGGTGAACAGCTTATGCCGCTGGGAATGCTGGTGACGCTGGATGCGATTTATAACCGTGTCATTCAGAACTGGAAGAAAGGCCGCAGAACGTGGATTTTCTGCGATGAGTTTTACATTTTGTTCCGCTACGAGTACAGCGCGAATTTCTTCTACAAGCTGTGGAAGCGCATCCGCAAGTACAACGGTCTTGTGACCGGGCTGACGCAGAATGTGGACGAACTGCTGCGCTCCGATACTGCCCGCCTGATGCTGGCAAACTCGGAATTTCTCGTGATGCTGAACCAGAGCGCCACCGACCGCGAGGAACTGGCGAAGCTGCTGAACATTTCCGACAACCAGCTTGGCTATGTGACGAATGTCCCCGCAGGCTGCGGGCTGATTCGGTGCGCGGGCAACATCGTGCCTTTCACCAATAGCTTCCCGAAAAATACTAAGCTCTACGGCTTGATGACGACCAAGCCGGATGAAGTGAGGAAGGAGTAAGTCAATGATTTGCAAAAATAGAGGACCGCCGAAGCGGCCCTCTACTGTGCGACAAACTGGAATTGATTGTTTTTAGGCCTCTATATTCTTTCCCAGACGTTGCTTTAGCTCCATGATTCGCACTCGAATCTCGTCAATAACCTTCTTAAACTCCTCGTCGCTTTTTCCTGTTGGGTCTTCCAGTTCCCAGTTATCATCAAAAGGTCTGCCGATGAAGGGACATCCCACATTGCAGCCCATAGATATGGCAATATCCGGTTCGGGAATATCCGAAATCAGCTTGGAATACTGCGTCTGTTCCATGTCGATGCCGTAAAGCGCCTTTATTAGCCGCACGGCATCCTGATTGATTTGTGGCTTGGTTTCCGTCCCGGCAGAATAGCTTTCAAACACGTCGGACGCCAGCGCTTTGCCCAATGCCTCCGCAATCTGGCTGCGGCAGGAATTGTGGACGCAGATGAACGCAACCTTTGGCTTTGTCATGCAGGGAACCTGCCTTTCGTTTTGTTTGCAATTTTTACGAGGAAAAGCATCACCGGCACTTCGGTCAATACACCAACCGTTGTGGCAAGTGCGGCGGGAGAAGTCGTTCCGAACAGAGCAACAGCTACCGCAACCGCCAATTCAAAGAAGTTGGATGCGCCGATCATACCGGCAGGTGCCGCAATACGGTGCGGCAGCTTGAGCAGCCAACAGGCACCATAGGCAATGCCGAAAATCAGAAAAGTCTGCAAAATCAGCGGTACGGCAATCAGCACGATATGCAGAGGATTATCCAAAATAACCTGCCCTTGGAAGGCGAAAATCAGTACAAGCGTCAGCAAAAGTCCAATGGTGGTAATGCCGTCAAACTTCTTGACGAAGGTGCTTTCAAAATACTCCGCACCCTTTTTTCGTGTAACAAAATACCGGGTCAGCATACCACCTGCGAGAGGAATGACCACGAACAGCACCACAGACAGAATCAGCGTATCCCATGGCACGGACACATTGGAAACACCCAGCAGGAACTTCACAATGGGGACAAATGCCACAAGGATAATGAGGTCATTGGTCGCCACCTGCACCACCGTGTATGCCGGGTCACCCTTGGTTAGCGCACTCCACACAAAGACCATTGCCGTGCAGGGCGCAGCACCCAACAGCACCGCACCGGCGAGATATTCGGTGGCAAGCTCCGGTGCGATGAATGCCTTAAACACCACGAAGAAGAACAGACTCGCCATGCCGTACATGGTAAAAGGCTTGATGAGCCAGTTGACGATCCAAGTGACGAACAGCCCCTTGGGGTTCTTGCCCACATCTTTGATGCTACGGAAGTCTACCTTCATCATCATGGGATAGATCATCACCCAAATGAGGATCGCCATTGGAATCGACACCCGTGCATACTCGAACCGATTCAAAAACTCCGGAATCTGCGGTAGAAACTTGCCGATGCAGATTCCAACCGCCATACAGAGAATGACCCATACAGTCAGATATTTTTGGAAAAAGCCGATGGGAGATGTATCTCGTTCGTTCATGCTCTTACCTTCTTCAAAATAGAAATGACTTCATCCTTTTTCAGCACCTTGCCATAGGACACCACCTGACCATCTACCACCAGCGCAGGTGTTGTCATCACTCCATAGGCGGCGATTTTTTCAAAGTCCCGCACATGGTCGATGGTAGCATCCATGCCGAGTTCCCGCAGTGCTTCTTCGGTTGCCGCTTCCAGTGCGTTGCACTTGGCACAACCTCCACCAAGAATTTTAATGCCGGATTCCTTCTTTTCAGCTTCTGCCACTTGCATGGTTTCCGGCGTACAGTTTCCTCCACAGCAGCAAGACTGCTTTTGTTCTTCTTTTTTCTTTCCAAATCCGAAAATTGACATGATAGTCCCTCCAAATTATAAGATAATGCCCTGAAACAGGTTGAATAAATAGCCTACAACGATAATGCCCGCAGCGCAGATGGCGATAAAAACACCCAGCAGCTTTGGCTTGACTGCCTTGCGCAACATAATCATTGACGGCAAAGACAGCGTGGTAACCCCCATCATAAAGGCAAGCACCGTGCCAAGCTGTGCGCCTTTTCCAAGCAAAGCCTCGGCAATGGGAATTGTGCCGAAAATATCAGCATACATGGGAATGCCGATGATGGTTGCTAATATTACGCCGAAGGGGTTATGGCTGCCGAGAACCGCCACGACCCAGCTTTCGGGAATCCAGTTGTGAATGACAGCCCCGATGCCTACGCCGATGAGAATGTACGGAAAGACCTTCTTAAAGGTTTCCGTCACCTGATCCTTGGCAAAAACCAGCCGCTCCTTCTGCGTAAGCGTTGGGGAGGCAATGTCCACGGCAGATGCTCTGCGGATAAATTCCTCCACCTGATTTTCCATGTGCAGCTTTTCAATCAGCGTACCGCCAGCCACAGCAAGCACAAGCCCCAGCACCACATAGAGGATGGCAACCTTTGCCCCGAAAATACTCATTAGAAGAACAAGACTTCCCAAGTCCACCATAGGCGATGAAATCAGGAACGAGAAGGTCACGCCCAGCGGCAGTCCGGCACTGGTAAATCCGATAAACAGTGGAATGGACGAGCAGGAGCAGAACGGTGTTACCGTGCCGAGCAGGGCTGCGATGCAGTTTGCCCAGATACCGTGAAACCGCCCCATAATTTTCTTACTGCGTTCCGGCGGAAAATAACTCTGAATGTAGGAGATCAGATAAATCAGCACACAGAGCAGCACGGTGATCTTAATCACATCATAGAGGAAGAACTGGATGCTCCCACCGATTCGGCTTGTCACGTCCAGTCCCAATGTGCCGAGTAGATTTCCAATCAGCGTATTCAGCCACTTCATGCCGAGGATCTGATCGGTGATAAACTTGCCCATCAGGAGCAGCACCCACCTTCCTTATTAGAGCCGCAGCCGCAGCAGGTCAGTCCCTCGATAAATTCTTTGAACTGGGTCAGGGTTTCGCAGTTCAGAGAGTAGTGCTGCCACTTTCCTTCCTTGCGGGCGTTCACCAGTCCACATTCCACCAAAATCTTCATATGGTGGGAAAGCGTCGGCTGCGTAATTTCAAACCGTTCCAACAGCTTGCAGCCGCACTTTTCTCCATCCGACAGCATCTTCACAATTTCCAGCCGGTTCGCATCCCCCAAAGCCTTGCAGATCAAAGCCACATCCATAGCATTCATAGAAACACCTCGCATTGATATTTGTCTATGTGTATAGTATAGCATAGCATATACATAGATGATTGTCAATATATTCTGCTAAAAACAGCCGCCTGACTTCTTTTGAAACCTCGGCGGCTATGGGTGCTGTATTCAATTCGACAAATTTCCGATTTATATACCTGTTTTAATGCTGCCAAATATTGTTTTCCAAATCCCGCAGCCGTCCCTTATAGTCATCTATCAGAGCCTGAACATTTTCCCCCTGCGGGAAGGTCACCAGATAGCCGTCCCCGGCCTCATGAAAACCGATGATTCCCGCAAGCCCTGCCATCTCGGCTACCTTGAGCAGCGTGTGGTAATCGTATTCCGCCGCACTGAGATACAAATTCATCATAACACCCCGCAGTCATTGAACATATCTGTATTATACATCGTCCGTTTTTCCTTTGCAAACCGATTTCGAGAAAGGACACTCTATGTTGAAATTCTACCGCATCCTGCTTTTAACCCTCGTCGCTGTTTTTCTTGCAAGTACCGCTGGCATTGCCCGCTATGCCGCCGACTCCTGTACGCAAGCGCGAATGTATCGGCAACTTGCCGTGCAAACAGAGAATTTCCTCGGTGACGCTGCGTCAACGGGGAATAATTTTTTGCCGCAGTATCAGGCGCTGTACACGCAAAACAGCGACCTTGCCGGGTGGATACAGATTGACGGAACCAACATCAACTACCCGGTCATGCAGTCAAAGCAGAATCCCGACTTTTACCTAAAACACAACTTTGAAAAGGCAAATTCCCCGCACGGCTGCCCGTATGTGCAGGCAAGCTGCGACCTGCAAACGCCATCTGACAACATCCTTGTGTACGGACACAACATGAAGGACGGCACCATGTTCTCGGATTTACTGCAATACAAGCGCGAATCCTTTTGGGAGCAGCACAGGATCATCCGCTTTGATACCCTGACGGCGCAGGCAGAATATACCGTGATGGCGGTATTTCGAGGCGATGCAGAGAATCTGTTTGCCTATTATCGATGTACCGATACCGAAACACCGCAGGAATTTGCCGCCTATGTGGACGCCTGCAAGGACGCCGCCCTGTACGAAACGGGCGTGTCGGCTGCTTATGGGGACAAGCTGATTACGCTGTCCACCTGCGATGATTCCGGCAAAAACAGCAGGGTGGTCGTTGTGGCAAAGCGTATAACCGAACCGAGGTGAGAGTATGAGAACACCAAAAGAGAATAAACAAAAGCCCCGCGACCGTACCCCCAAAAGTACGGCAGGAACGATACCAAAAGCCGCCCTAAAAGCGGCATGGTTAAAAGCGAAGGAACAAGCCCGCACCGCCGCGCGGGAAAATGACACCGAACCCCGACAGCAGGTGCCGACAGACCTTGCGGGTTCGGCTGCGGAACAGTCGGCAGCGTTTGTGTGGCATCAGGGGCGGAAATTGGCAGAAACCCAAGCCCGACAGCACCGCCAAAAGGAAGCTGCTGCCCGCGTCCACGCCGCCAATGAGCGCGGTGTCAGCCCGAAACAGGTCAGGTACGGCACGCTGCCCGATGCAGACCAACGCCCGCGCCGTGGGGCAGATTTGCCCCGCCAGCGGGCGAAAGAGAAAGCCGTCACCGCCAAAATCGCGCCGCGCGACATTCGCGGCGTGACCCAAAGTCAGCGCCAACTGCGCACCGCCGCAAATCAAACTGTGCGCAGTGTGACGACCCAAGCGCAGATGCAGACCCACACTCGCCAAGTACAGCTTGCCATCCAGAAAGCCGTCGCAAACACCCGCAAGACGGTTGCTGCAGTGCGCTCGGCAATTCGGAATTTTCTTGCCAATTTGCACAGCCTAGTTGTAGCTATCGCCACAGGCATCAGCGTGGCACTTGGCATTGTTATCGTCATCAGCCTTGTAGCGTTTGTTTCCGGCTCGGCCTACGGCATCTTTTTTGCCGCCAATGCCCCCAACGCAGCGTCCGTCACCGTGCGCGAAGCCGTAGACACCCTGACCGAAGAATACCGCGACAGGCTGGAAGAAATCTCCGATACCGTACAGCACGACCGCCAAGACATTGTTGCCAACGATGATGTGTACTACATTCGCTGGCAGGATGTCTTGGCGGTCTTTTCTTCGTATGTATCAGGAAATGAACAAGGCGCACCCGTTGCGGCGCTGACAGAGGAACAGGTAGACAAGCTGCGGGAAATTATGTGGGCGATGAACGCAGTGAACTGCTCTACCCGTGCGGAAACCGCTGTTATAGAAACGACGGACAAGAACGGAAAAGAAACCACAACAGAAATTACCGAAACAGTCCTCGTAATCGAACTGACCCACAAAACGCCGGGCGAAATGGCAACAGATTATCACTTTACCGCCCGCCAGAACAACTATTTGCAACTTTTGCAAGACCCGCAGTACGAACAACTGTGGGCGGAATTGCTCGGCGGTTTTGCACAGGGTGGTGGAAAACTTATGAATCCAGACAGCACCCGCACCCCGACCGGTACATTGCAATGGCCGCTGCCGGTGGCGGGGACAATTACCTCACAGTTCGGACATCGTGTAGACCCCATCACCGGCGAGGTCAGCTCCCACACCGGCACCGACATTGCCTGCGCCGAGGGCACGCCGATTCTCGCCGCCGCAGACGGAACTGTCATCGTTGCCAACGGTCTTGACAGCTGGGGCGGCAGCTACGGCTACTACATTCAAATCGACCACGGCGGCGGGCTGGAAACGCTGTATGCCCACTGTTCCAGCATCTGTGTCACTACCGGTCAGCAGGTGCAGGCAGGAGAGGTTATCGGATATGTTGGGCATACCGGGCGGGTGACGGGTAATCATCTACATTTTGAAACAAGGCTTAGTGGGAGTCGCATTAACCCAATTGATTTTTTTGATATGCGCGATAACTAGTGTTACATCCCAAGCATTTTGTTCGCGTAAAATATAACTGTGCTAATTGTTTTTTCATGTGCGATAAGAGCAAAAGATGTCTTCCACAATTTATAGTAAGATGCATCTTTTATTTATGTACTATTTAATCATTCGCATGATTATTACGCCGCCGGAAATTCGTTGATTAGCTGCGCTGCATAGCAGCGAACCAGATAGGCATCCACAACATTAATTCTTCCATCGCGGTTCACATCCGCTGCTAATTGCTGAGGGCCATCCAATATTTTCAACTGTGCCGCATGGCAGCGAATCAGGTAAGCATCAACAACATTGATCTTATGATCTCGCTGTATGTGGACCAGCTTTCTGTGTCCGAAACGGCTGCCAAACTGGGTGTCGAAAAGAACACCGTGAGTACACACCGGCGCAACGCTTGCGAGAAAATCCGTAAGGAAATGGAGGGAAATTGAGATGGGCGCATTTAGAGATGTAGTTTTGTTGTGGAGTCGAAGTTTGTCCGTGATTAAATTATATCACGCACAAAGTGCCAAGGCAATTGTAAGCTGTACTCGCTGGTGTTACGTTGTATTGGTTTCGAACAACGGGCTGACAGTTATTGACAAAAGTACGAATGGAACAAGTATTAATACCCAATTATCAAGCTGAAAAATAAAGTAGATGCATACAACAGCCTCCCGTCCGGAGTTGAATCGGGCGGGAGGCTGTTTTTACTGTAATGCTCTCAATACTTCATCTAAACTTTTTCCGCTTTCCAAAAACGCGGTGGCTAGCTTTTCGGCATCGGCCTTGCGCTGATTTTGCGCGGCCTGCTCGGCAAGGGCGGCCTCTTGCTTTTCGATTTTGGCAAGCTGTTTTTGCGCATCTTTCAGCTCTGCTTTCTTGGCCTTCAGCGCGGCGGCAGCCTCATTGACCTCACTGGTCAGCGCCTCGATCTGCGTGGCAACAGCGGCTTTGGCCTCAGAAATGCTCTCGGCATTGGCAACGCCTTTCCGGCGGACAGACGGTTTCCTATTTTTGCTCCCCTTGGGTCTCGGCATAATAAATACCTCCAATATAAAATTAGAAAAGAATGACTTGTTTTTATTATATAGCATGAATGCAAAAAATCAATCAATAAATTGCTGCCGAAAAATCTTTTCTATGTATTATTGCTTATTGCATATGCATATGAGCAAAAATCCAAAATTATGCGATATGATATAAAATACAGGGATAGTATTTGCGTGCTTGCATTTGGTATAATAGACTTACGGGAATCCCAACACATAAACACCCCACATCACATTACAACAAGGAGGTACCACATGGCACGCAAATATCACCGAATCATTAGTACTCTTGCAGTCGGAGGCCTTTTGGCGGCATTTGCTCCGGGTGCCTATGCTGCATCGGCTACTGAACTCGGCACTAAATACGAAACACTCGATGAAAGTCTTTGGAGCTGCGTTTGGAACGATGAATTTGATGGTAGCAGCGTAGATACCACCAAGTGGAGTTATACCGTTGGCGGTGGAGGCTTCGGAAACAACGAACAGCAGTATTATACGGATTCTGCCAGCAACTCTATATACAAGATGGATGTCTTGTAATCGAAGCGCTGCAGGAAAGCAACGGAGATGAGAACTATACATCTGCAAAACTGACCTCAACAGAAAGCTGGACATACGGCAGGCTCGAATTCCGGGCAAAACTGCCAAGCGGCACTGGGCTGTGGCCGGCTATTTGGATGCTCCCTGATGATACCACATTGGATTGGCCAATCAGCGGCGAAATTGATATCATGGAATATATGGGGAGTGACACTGACACGGTACTTGGAACTCTGCACTACGGTAACCCTTGGGTATATAATACCGGATATTATAACTTGGCGGATGGCGCATCTTTTGCTGATGATTTCCACACTTTTGCTGTAGAATGGCTCCCGGGTGAAATGCGCTGGTATGTTGATGGTGAGCTATATCAGATTCAACAGGATTGGTACAGCACGGATAGCAGTGGAACGACATACGCTTATCCCGCACCATTTAATGACGATTTCCATTTGATTCTTAATTTGGCGGTTGGCGGATATTTTCCGGGGGATCCAGATACCTCCACATGGACATCGACCAAATTCCAGATTGATTATGTGCGCGTATATGAGTATACAGGAAGCTTGACCGAGTCAAGTGGTAGCACACAGACTCCCTATACTGATCTTCTAACAAATTCGACATTTGACTCGACGCTTGATGGCTGGAACACATGGACAGAGAACGGCAGTACTTTCACGGTTGAAGATGGAGCTTTTAAGGCAAATGTTTATACGATTTTGCCCAATACATGGTCTACGCAGCTATATCAGAATGTACCTGTGTATAAGGATGCGACGTACCAATTATCGTTTAGGGCAAAAAGCTCCGTTGCAAGAAATCTGACGGTCGGTTTGGAGGGGGCTAACAACTCTTCGCTGTTCAGTGAAACCTTCTCTGTAGGAACCGACTGGCAAACATATACTTATACGTTTTCGCCTTCGGTAAGTAACAATTCCGCAAAGCTGCTGTTTTTTATGGGGAACGTTTCGGGAACAACAGATACTGCCCATGACATTTATCTTGATGACATTACCTTGGAGGCCTTGCCGGATGAGCTGGTGACCAACGGGGACTTTTCTGATGGGCTGACAGGCTGGGAAACATGGACTGAAAATGGAAGCACTTACAACTGTACGGACGGAGCCTTTGTGGCAACGATCCCTACGACACTGCCAAATACCTGGTCAGCGCAACTGTATCAGAACATCACACTGCCGGAAAATGGAACTTATAAAATCTCTTTCAAAGCAAAAAGTAGCATAGCCAGGCAAATTACTGTTGCATTGGAAAAAGACGCTCTTTCACCTGCGTTTAGCCAAACATTCGATGTTGGAACAGACTGGACAACAATAGAGTACACTTTCAGTGGAACAACATCCTATTCTTCAGCAAAACTTGTCTTTATGCTTGGGAATGTAGGATCCACATCCAATACGGCGCATACTGTGCAAATCGATGACGTCCACGTTTACCAGCTATCATGATCGTTAAATAGGTGCAGCCCCAGAGCACTTCGCTTTGGGGCTGCTTTCTTATGCTTTATGCTGCTGATAAACACGGATATAGTCGATTTCAAAATCGGCGGGGAAAGCGGTGTTGTCCACTATGCCGTTTGCTTCTGGATCAAACCAGCCGCCGACGGCAAGATTGATAATCAAATAAAATTTCTGGTCAAATGGCTGGGGGAAAGAGAGCTTCGGCTCAACACCGGGGCAGGATCCCCAAGTTGATATGCTGCTATAACAAATGCCGTCCACATACCATTGCAGCCGCATCGGCTCCCAAAGCAGGGCGTAGGTATGGAAGTCATGAATTGTTGTGCCGATCGGAAGCCGATAGGAATGACTTTGCTCGGTCTTGTTTTGCGGCGGACCTCCATAGTGGATCGTACCACAGACAAGATCGGGGCAGCGCCCCATTGCCTCCAAAATATCAATTTCCCCGCTGCGTGCCCAGGGGCCGTAAACATGATCTTCCGGCATCATCCAAACAGCCGGCCAGAGTCCTGTGCCCAAAGGGCAGCGCGCACGAAATTCTACTTTTCCGTAGCAAAAAGAGAAAAGCCCACGTGTATCGATTTTGGCGGAAGTATAGGGAACCCTTTGACCAAATTGAACCGGAGAGGTCTGACGAAGCGCACGGATCGTAAGTCGGTCATTCCCAACGAACAAATTCTGTGCATCATCCCTATAATACTGCTGTTCATTGTTTCCCCAACCGGGGGCAAGTGGGGTTCCGTCCTCGGAAATCGACCAGTTGCCGATCCGAACATTCCATTTGGCTCGATCCAAAGCAGTGCCGCCAAAGGTATCCTCCCAAGCCAACTGATAAAGGGCCGCCATGAAAACCACTCCTTGCAGATGATGATGGATACAGTGTAAGGGGAAAGCGGGGGCTAAGTCAAGCAAACCTAAAATTTTGGGATATGATAGTAAATCCCGGGATTTATTTCCACAACTGCTTTTGTTATGATAATACCAGAGGTGAATGAAATGAAGCACGCAGATCAGAGCAACGCCGCTTTGAAACCGGGAAAATTAACACAGCCGCTCTCCGTGCGCATCCAAACAACACTGAAAAAGATGGGGCGGCAATGGCAGATCCAGTTCATGGCGCTGTCAGGGGTCGTATGGATGGCTATTTTCAGCTATATCCCGTTGATCTTCCTTGTGATTGCGTTTATGGACTATAAAGTATCCATCCCTCTGTTTGAAAATCAATCTGTAGGGCTCAAACATTTTAAGGCATTCTTGACAGATGATCGCTTTTGGCGCTCCGTTGTCAATACGCTTGGTATCAGCGCTTTGAAGATCACGATTGGCTTCGTGGTTCCAATTATTTTCGCGCTACTGCTAAACGAGGTCAAAAACCCGAAATTCAAAAAAGTTGTACAGTCGCTCTCTTATATGCCGCATTTTATTTCATGGGCAATTTTTGGCGGCATTATGCTGAACTGGATGTCCTCCACCGGGTTGATCAATCAGATCATGCTCTCTCTTGGTCTGCAAAGCCGTTCGATCCTGTACAATGCAGACCCGGACAACTTCTGGACGATCTCCTTTATCACAGATACCTTTAAGGAAACAGGATGGAGCGCGATCATTTATTTGGCAGCGATCGCCGGCATCGATCCGGGTCTTTATGAATCGGCGGAGTTGGACGGCGCAAACCGCTGGCAAAAGATGTGGTACATCACGCTGCAGTGCATCCGCCCGACCATCTCGATTCTGTTTATCCTTGCGGTGAGCGGCTGCCTTGGCAGCAACTTTGACCAGATCTTCATGATGACCAACTCGGCGAATATTTCCCGCTCGGAAACGATCGACCTGTACATCTACAACATGGGGCTTGGAATGGGACGCTATTCGTTCTCGACAGCGGTGCTGTTTTTCCGTAGTATCATTGCCTTTGCCCTGCTGCAGCTGTGCAATCTGGTGGCTGTCAAGCTGACCGGTGAGTCTATTATCTAGGAGGCGAGCGTATGACGAAAAAGCTGAAAGGCTATGGCACATTTGATGTTGTGCTGATTGTGATTTTGGTCATCGTGAGCTTTGCCTGCGTCTATCCGTTCTGGTATGTGTTTGCAAACTCTTTCGCATCCTATAATGTTGCATCCCGCGGCGCGGTGGCATGGTGGCCCAGTGAACTCAGCCTTGACGGATACCACGCTGTTTTTGAAAATAAATATCTGGTTTCCGGCTTCACGGTCACGGTGCTCCGCACAATCGTGGCGACATCGGCACACGTCCTGTTTACCTCGTTTGTTTCTTATGCGATGAGCCGCCCCAATCTGATCGGCAAAAAGATCTACATGAAGATCGCAATGATCACGATGTTTTTCAACGGCGGTCTGATCCCCAACTTTATTCTGATGAATAAGCTCCACCTTTATAACACATTTTGGGTGTTCGTACTGCCGGGGATGTTTACTTTCTATAATATGATCATTTTTATTAGTTTCTTCAAAACAATCCCCGAAAGCCTACTGGAAAGTGCGCGTCTGGACGGTGCCAGCGAGTTTAGGATCTACTGGCAGATACTGCTGCCCAACTGCAAAGCCGTACTGGCAACGATCGGTTTGTATTCCGCTGTGTACAACTGGAACGATTACTATCTGGGCGTCATTTACATCCGCAATAAAACCCTGCAGCCGCTGCAAACGATCTTATACAAGCTGCTGGCCGAAACGACGATGAGCTCCCAGCAACAGGCAGCGATGGTAGCTTTGGGTGGGCAAACGTCAGCCTCTACGATCAAGTTCGCGGCCATGGTCGTCGCAACGCTTCCAATCCTGTTTATTTATCCGTTCATTCAAAAGTATTTGGTCAAAGGTGTCATGATTGGCTCTATCAAGGGATAAGACAGCATAGCACTTGAACATAGCAACAATTTTTTAAGAAGGAGAATCACCATGAAAAAAGCACAAAAAACTAGATTGCTCCGGGTGGGCAGCCTCGCAATGGCAGCCGCGCTGCTGACGGCCTGCGGATCCGGCACAAGCAGCAGTTCCTCTGCCGCTGCTTCCGAATCGGCATCGGAGGCTGAAAGTGTGAGCAGTGAGGCAGAAACCGCCGCTGCGGATGGCCCTGCATGGAAGAACGACACCAGCCCTGTTGATTTGGAATGGTTCGTCGGCGCTTCGTGGTATGGCTACACTTGGGGCGAAAGCGTCGTTTCTAAAAACATCACCGAAAAGACGGGCGTGAATGTAACCATTACGACACCGACCGACGATGTTTCCACAGAGCTTTCGCTTTACATGGTCAGCGGCGATCTGCCGGACATCATCACGCTGGGCAACTGGGAGAGCTGCTATACTTCACTGTATGAGCAGGGTTATGTCTATGCGCTGAACGAGTTGGCCGACCAATATGATCCGTACTTCTATAATGTCGTGGATGGCGATGTGATCAAGTGGCACACCAAGGACGACGGCAACGTGTATTGCATCCCCAATGATGCCTATGCCCCCAGTACGATGGCAGAAACCGGGCAAACTGCCGCTGTGCAGACGTTCCTTGTGCGCAAGGATCTGTACGAGGAAATGGGCAGCCCCGACATGACCACGCCGGAAGGTTTCCTGGATGCGCTGCGCACTCTGCATGAGAACTATCAGGAATATGACGGCATGGCCATCACACCGTTCTATGCCCAGGCGGCCACGACCTATGGCATGAGCAAGATGCTGCAAAACTTCCTTGCCGTTCCGTATGAGGTGGACGGCGAGATCAACGACCGTACATCCGACCCTGAATACATTAAATGGCTGAAAATGTTCCGCCAAGCTTACGAGGAAGGTCTGATCGATGTCGATTTCCTTGTCGACTCGAATGATCAGGTCAAGGAAAAGACCAACAATGGCCAGTATTTCTGTATGCTGCGCGAGTACACCGATGTGCAGGAGGCCAACGGCATTTTGGCAAGTAGCGACGATCCCGATTCGATCTACATTGCGGTAGACGGCCCGATGAACAGCGCCAAGGATGATCCGCTGATCTTCCCCGGCTCGATGGACGGCTGGATGACGACTTTCATCAGCAAGGACTGTGAGAACCCTGAGCGCGCGATCGCGTTCCTGACCTATCTGTGCAGCGAAGAGGGCCAGATGGATATGTTCATGGGTGTTGAGGGCGAAACCTACGACATGGTCGATGGAAAGCCCGTTCTGAAAGAGGAACTGCAGGAACTCTATTCCAGCAACTTTGACTCCTTCTCGAATGATTACGGCCTGTATGATACCTATTGGATGCTGCGCAACAAGCCGCTGGTTGACCAGTGGCGTATGGAGAACCCGGACTATATCACACAGATGAGCGATTGGGCCAACGCGCATGCGGACCTTGACGGCGGTATCTACAACAATCTGGAACCGACCGGCGATAACGATGCAGGCATCGCGGCAACCTCGATCTCCCAGAAATGGGAAGAAGTTCTGCCGCAGCTGATCACCGCGGAGAGCGACGAGAAATTCGACCAGATCATGGCGGATTATGTACAGTGGCGCGAAAACAACGGCTACGCGCAGGTCGTTGAATACGAACAGAACCTGCTGGATACGCGCAAGGAAATGCTGTCGTAATAATACATTGCATCGCATTGCGGAGGGCGGTACGGGAAACGGCCGCCCTCCGTTTTCTGCTTTGCGGTAATTGTAATCGCTATGGCCTTCGGATATAATAGAGGGGAGGTGAGGTCGCTATGAATTGGAAAGAATCACTTACCAAAGGCTATAAACATATGACGATCCCGCGCAAGACCGTGTTGATTTTTGCCGCGGTCCTGGTGCTGCCGCTGTTGGTCGTGACCGTGATCTGGACAGAGAATCAGGTCGGTAAGGCCTATCGCACATTTGAAACAACAAGCGCGTCGGAGCTGGCACAAATCAATGCGGGGGTTCGCAGCGTATTGTCTAAGGCCGGCAATACGATAACGACCGCACTTGACCAAAGGAATTTTTTGACCTTTTGCAATTCCGATATGGAAGCCGACGGCTTGAGGCTGGTGCAGTTCAGCAAAAACGAGCTGGAGCGCATGGATGGGATCTTTCAAAGCAACACGCAGCTTTCCGGGGCCAGCTTCTATTTTGACAATCCGAATGTGCGCGAGATCTGGGATACGATTTATTCTTCCACGCGCATCGCATCGGACCGGCGGGCCGAGATCCTGCCCGCCGGGAAAAGCGAAGCCGTTTTGCTGCGCGGTATCACAAAAGATGCAAATGATTGCCCTGCGCTGTACCGAAAGGTGTTTCTGGATATCCGAGAGATCGGTGTCTTAGAACTTCGCTTTTCGGATGAAACGCTGTTCGACGAGCTTTGTGAGCAAAGCAGGATTTCTGATTTTCATTTTGCCGTTTTCGCCCCTGATGCGGATTATTGCTTTTCCCCGGCGGATGATGACGAAGAAGTGATCCGACAGCTAATGGAGAACGTGAACGATCAGCTGGCGGCCAATGCCTTGAAATTGCGTGTGGGAAAAACCGTCTATTGGCTGACCTATGAATATCTGCCGGAAATTTCAGCTTATATGCTCTGTTATGCGCAAGCGGATACGTTAACAGGAAACCTCCCGCGCATTATATTGATCGTCGGCTGTATATTGATCGCGTTTCTTTTGCTGGTCTTTCTTTTTTCCAAGGCCATGTACCGCAGCATTTTAAAGCGGCTGGAAACTCTGGTAACCTCCATGCAGGCTGTCGAAAAGAACGGCGACCTTTCCATTCGCATTCCGGAGCCAAACGCGCCGGGGGATGAACTAGACACACTGAGCCGCCAGTTCAACGCAATGTTGGATCGCACCCAACAGCTGATGGAACAAAACGTGCAGAGCCGCCTGGCAGCCAAGGATGCACAGCTGCACGCACTTCAAAGCCAAATAGACAGTCATTTCCTGTATAACGCGCTTGAAAGTGTGCGCATGATGGCCGAAACAAAACACGAAACCGAGCTTTCCGATACGTTGTATGCGCTGGGAAGTCTGCTACGTTACAACATGAGCTGGAAAACACAAAACGTCACGTTAAAGGACGAAATCGACAATATCAGAAAATATATCTATCTGATCAATATCATTCATAACATTCAGGCGGTCCTGGATATCGATATTCCGCCTCAGTGCGAAGAAGCCGAGATCCCAAAGCTGTCCCTGCAGCCGTTGGTGGAAAACAGCATCGTTCACGGCTTGCCCGCGGGACGAGGCAACATTCATATTTCGGTCAAAGCAGTGTGTGGCAGCGGGGCGCTTGCCATTCGCGTTTTGGATGATGGCATTGGCATAAAGCCAGAAACAATGGCAGCCCTGCAAAGCGCTTTGGACGGCACATTGGAATCCGGGCTGCAGATTGGTAAAAATGGGATCGGTATTGTGAATGTGCACAAGCGCTTTCAGGTACGCTATGGCATGGAGTATGGGCTGACACTGCAAAGTGAGCCGGGTGCTTATACCGAGGCCCTTTTAACAATGCCGTTTGCCGATGATAATTTGGGAGGATGGTGATGAGGATGGACATCCTGATCGTTGAGGATCAGCGGCGGATCGCAGAGGGGCTCAGCGTGATGCTGTCCAGCTGTAAAGAGGATGGCATACAGATCGAGCGGACCTTGATTGCCGACAACGGTGTGCAAGCGTTGAAAATGCTGGAACAGCAACCGGTCGATTTGCTCATCACGGATATTCGCATGCCGATCATGGATGGCCTTGAGCTGATGCGCCGGTGCAGTGTGCAGCACAGGGATGTGCCGTTCATTATTTTAAGCGGCTATGACGATTTCAAGTATGCGCAAAAAGCCATCGAATATGGGGCAAAAGCCTATTTGCTCAAGCCAGTTGACCGGGCGGCGTTGTATGCGGCGATCCGCAGGATCGATGCGGAAAAGCGTGAAAAAGGCGGTGATCCCCATACTGCAAGGCGGCAGCTGTTGCTGCACTATGCCCGCGGGGAGGAAAAAATTGACAATGCAGTTCCCGTATGGCGCACACAAAAAATCGGGACGGAAACGACGTATTATGTTGCCTACACACAGTTTGACGGCACCGCGGATCTTGTATCGGACCCATCCCTGAGAGAAAGCCTTTTGGCGCTGACCGACAGCCGGGGGCTGATCCTTGGGGAAAGAGATGAAGTGCTGACGCTCTGCCCTGCTCAAACCTCCGCCGTTTCTGTGGCCGAACTCTTTGCCGGGCGCGGCGCACAGGCAACGGCAATTTCGGATACGGCGAAAAATCTGGATGCTCTGCCGGCAGCTTACCGTGAGGCGAGGGAGATTTTTTGCCACCGCCTGCTTTTTCCGCAAAAGGTGTTGCTGCAATGGTCCGATATCCGTCCGCTGCGCAAGGATTTTACAATCCCTTATAAGGAGATCGACAAGCTGAAGAACCGCTTCGGTGCCATGGATGAGAACGAGATCAAGACCGCTCTGGCGCAGCTGTTCGACCGCAAGACGCTGTCGCAGTACCGCATTGGATATACGTTGGCGCTCTGCGATACGGTTTACCGCTGTATGCGCTCGGTGGAAACCTCTCTTGAACCGGTGCCCGACGATACGCAAACAGAAATGAGCCGGGTAAACGAGCTGTTCGCCTTTGATTCCATGCGCGAATACCTGCTCTATCTATGCCGTCAATTTTCTCTGTTAAACGAAAAAGTGCGGCAGCGCCGTTCGTTGACAAGTGAAAACGCAGCGATGGAGCAAGCCGAGGCTTTCATTCAAAGCAATTATCAAAAGCAGCTGACATTGGCGGCGGTATCCAACCACGTTTCACTGAGCTATGCTTATTTTTCGGATGCTTTCCGCCGCTATGCGGGCAAAACGTTTTTGGAATACCTGCGGGATATCCGTGTACAGGCCAGCCTGAAGCTGCTGGAACAAACCGAGCTGCGCATTTCCGAGGTGGCAAGTGCGGTTGGATATGACAGCTATAAAACCTATGCGCGTGCCTTTAAAGAGGTGACCGGCACAACACCGGCCGATTACCGAAAGAACAAGCAGATCATGCCGTGATCGGGCATAAAGGAGAAAAGTAAAATGGGCCAGAACAACTCGTTCTCTCAGGCTGACTATGCGCGTAAGCCCACCTTTTCGGGATTTTTACCGGGGATCGCGGGCGTACACGGCATACCGCTCTGGTGCTACTATGTAAATCGCGGGCAGGGGATCGTCAGTTTCGGTGCGCAGGATAAAGACCATCCCATCATGGAATTTTACCCGGCACACACGGCGTATCAAAACGTTGGCCGCACAGGCTTCCGGACATTTATCCGCACCCAAAGCGGCACCTATGAGCCGTTCCGTAAGGCACACGAAAAGCAGACGTTTACAGTGGCACCGAATACCATCGTCGTGACGGACCACGATGAGGCAAACGGCTTTGAAACAAAAGTGCGCTACTGCCTGCTGCCCAATGCACCCATTGGGGCGCTGCTTCGTGTGGTCACGATCCAAAACCTGACCCGGAACACACAAGAGATTGAGGTTTTGGACGGTATGCCGGCACTGGTGCCCTACGGCGTAAACGACTGGACGCTGAAGCATATGACGCAGACCGGCAAGGCGTGGATGAAAGTTGAGGCGGTCGGAAACGCTGCGTTTTTCCATGTGAACGCAAGCATGGCGGATACGAGCGAAGTGGAAGAGATCCACGGCGGTAATTTTTCGTTTGCGGTGGATGACGATGGTCAGCCTCTTACGCCAATCTGCGATCCGCGCGCTGTTTTTGGCTATGATACTGCACTGGATCAGGCCGTGATTTTCCGGGATGGCGGGCTGGAAAAGCTCCGCAGGCAAAAGCAGGTTTGGCAAAACCAGTTTCCCTGTAGTTTCTATGCACTGCGGCGTACGCTGGAGCCAAACCAGAAATGCTCGCTTTTTGAAATGTACGGCTATGTTGAGGAACGAGCGGACCTGGTGCAGTATTGCCGTGAGCCGATCGGTCCGCAGCTTTTTGCCGATGCATTCCGGGAGGCAAGGGTGCTGACGGATACCATCGGAAAGCGCGTGGAAACACACACGGCAAACCCGATCTTCGACGCCTACTGCAGTTATACCTACCTTGATAACTGCCTGCGCGGTGGCTTTCCCCTGCTGTTGGGCGGCAAGCAGGTGTTCTATGCGTTCTCCCGCAAGCACGGGGATTTGGAACGCGATTATAACTACTTTACCGTTAAGCCGGAATATTACTCGCAGGGCAACGGAAATTTCCGGGATATCAACCAGAACCGCCGCTGTGATGTTTCGCTGTCGCCTTTTGTCGGCCGCAGCAACATTGATCTGTTCTTTGATTTGCTGCAGCTGGATGGGTATAACCCGCTGCAGATCGAGCCGGAAACCTTTGTGCTTGCACAGGAGGAACAAAGCGCACTCGCACAGGATTGCCCGGTGATCCATGGGCTTTCCGGCGTGCTTTCAAGCGGATTCTCTGCGGGGCAGCTGTGGCGCGCATTAGAGCGTAATGCTGCCTCCCCAAAAGAGCGAGAGCTGACTTTTGCAAAGATCATCGCCGCAGCGAAAAAGCAGATCCATGCAAGCTTCGGCGAGGGGTATTGGTCAGACCACTGGTCTTATGATCTGGATCTGATCGAGGACTACCTCACGGTGTGGCCGGACAGGGAAGAAAAACTTCTTTGCGACGAAACCCTGACATGGTATCCGGCGCGCGCCGGCATAACGGAACGCTGTGCGCGGTACAGGGAAACACCAAACGGATTGAGGCAATATAATGCGACATACCCCCTCGAAAACAGCACAGCGGGGACGGTCGAAGTTGATGCGCAGGGAAATCCGCTGCGGTCCTGCCTGATGGAAAAGCTGGTGCTTTTATGCGCCATCAAGTATGCCACACTGGATGCCTACGCAATGGGCATCGAGATGGAGGGCGGAAAGCCGGGCTGGTACGATGCGCTGAATGGCCTGCCGGGCCTGTTCGGCTCGTCTATGGCCGAAAGCTGTGAGCTTGCCCGCCTGTTGGAATATACGATCTCGGCGCTTGAACGGCTGCCGCACCCGTTTGCGATGCATCGGGAAATCCGCGCTTTGGTCGACGAGCTTTCAAAAATCACAAAACAAGAAAAAGAGCCTTTTGCATACGGCGAAAAGCTGGAATTCTGGAATGCCAGAAACGACTGCCGGGAAGCTTACCGTCGCAGTGCGTATCGTGGTTTCTCCGGTGAAACAGCTATCATGGAAGCGCAGACGCTGCTTCCGACGCTGGAAAACTGGCTGCAGGTCGTTCGCGCGGGGATCGCACAGGCGCAGGGAATGGGCGAGGTGATGCCCACTTACTTCTACTACGATGTTGCTTACCGCAAAGCCGACGGTAAGCCAATCCCCGTACATTTTATGCAGCGGCAAACGCCGGACTTTTTGGAGGGGACTGTGCGGCGGTTAAAATTGAATGACGATACCGCCACGAAAGAAGCTCTGTGCCGCTCGGTGCGCGGCAGCGCGCTGTATGACCGTGAACTGAAAATGTACCGCGTCAATACGAGCCTGTCCGATGCTTCGTTTGAATTGGGGCGTGCTGTAGCATTCACCCCCGGCTGGCTGGAAAATGGGTCAATTTGGCTGCATATGGAGTACAAATATCTTCTGGAGATGTTGCGCGCGGGCTTGTACGCTGCATTTTTTGAGGATTTCCGCAATGCCGCGATCCCATTCCTGGACCCTGAGCGCTATGGCCGCAGCACGCTGGAAAACTCCAGCTTCCTGGTGAGCAGCCTGAATCCCGACGAATCCTTGCACGGGCGCGGCTTTGTCGCGCGGTTGAGCGGCTCAACGGTGGAATTTCTCCATATGTGGCGGATCATGATGTTTGGGGAAAGTCCTTTCTCCAGCAGTCAAAAGGGGCTGACACTTGCGTTCCGGCCGGCGATCCCCGCATATCTGATTGGAAAAGATAAAATGATTGCGGCTACTTTCTTGGGCAGAACGCAGGTGGAATATCATTTTGATGCGATCCAGGATTATATTCCCGGCGCATACAGCATGAGTGAAGCCGAAATGACATTCCACGATGGCGCTGTAAAAAGAAGCCGGGAGATCCTTGGCGACGATGCCGAAGCCGTCAGAGAAGGACTGGCAGCCAAAATTGTTATGCGCCTTACATCTAAGCCATAAGTAAGTAGAGAGTATGAGGAAGCGTACTATGCCGAAGCTGAAATTTTTGAACGCCAACGGCGATTTTGTACTGACCGACGCTGATCAAGCGGCGGAGACCTATTTCCCGCTTGCCAACGAGGGCGGCATCATCAGCAGCATTACACCGCGGCTGGCAGGCGACTGCAAGACAGGGCAGGATACTTTTCTGCTGGCTGCGTGCAGCGAGCAGACTCTGCACGAAAGCCGTGCGACGCGCAATTTCTGGCTGCAATTTGCCGACGGAACGCTGTGGAGCGCCGCCGGGCAAAGCGCGGCCCAGCAGGCGGCGCGCTTCGGCAAAGGGGCGGACGAGGTCATGCTGTACGGCGGGCTTTTGTGGCAGACGGTCGAGCGCGCCAACCGTGCGCTTGGCGTAAAAGCCGCCGTGACCTCGTTTGTGCCCGCCGGGCAGGACACGGTGGAGCTGATGCGTGTCACCGTGACAAACCTTGGAGGCGAAGCGCTTACCTTTACCCCCACGGCGGCAATGCCGTTGTATGGGCGCAGCGCCGACAACATCCGCGACCACCGCCATGTGACAAGCCTCTTGCAGCGTCTGCGCGTGGAACGAAACGGCGTGACGCTGACTCCCACCCTGACCTTTGACGAGCGAGGCCATCGTCCCGGCGCGGTACACTATACGGTACGCGGACAGGAGCAGGACGGCGCACTGCCTGTGCGCTTTCTGGGAACGGTGCAGGCGTTTTGCGGCAGCGCAGGCAGCTACGACTGCCCCGCCGCACTGGCAGACTCCACTGCCCAAACAGCGTGGCTTTCCCCAGGAGATACGGCGCAGGGTTATGAAATGATGGGCGTGCTGCAATTCGCGCCCGTAACCCTGAGGCCGGGGCAAAGCCGAAGCTGGTATTTGGCGCTGGGTATTGACTGTACGGGTGAAGAGTACTTGACCACCGACACTTTTGCATCTGCGCTGGAAAGCACCAAATGCTGGTGGCAGGCGCAGAATGCTGCCGTGTTTGCGGCGTGCGACCCTGATCTGACCGCATGGATGCGGTGGGTAGGCATCCAGCCTACCCTGCGCCGCATTTGTGGGTGCAGCTTTTTGCCGCATCACGACTATGGCCGCGGCGGCCGCGGCTGGCGCGACCTTTGGCAGGACAGTCTGGCGCTGCTCCTGCACGACCCCGCCGCCGTGCGCGGCGACTTGGTGCGCTACTTTGCGGGCGTGCGCGCCGACGGCACCAACGCCACGATCATCGGGCGAAAACCGGGAGAATTTGTCGCCGACCGCAACCGCATTGTGCGCGTATGGATGGACCACGGCTATTGGCCGCTGGTCACGACCGATCTGTACATTCAGCAGACCGGCGATATTTCGATTTTGCTGGAAAATCAGCCCTATTTTTGCGACGACCGCAAATGCCGCGGCGAGCACCTGAACGATACCCCCGCCCCGCCGCAGAGCGGCACGGTGCTGGAGCATTTGATTGTACAAAATGTGACGGCATATCTGGATGCGGGGCGGCATGGATGCATCCGCCTGCGCGGGGCTGATTGGAACGACGCGCTGGATATGGCGGTCGAAAACGGCGAAGGCGTAGCGTTTACAGCGGCCTACGCAGGCAACCTGTACACGCTGGCGGATCTGTGCCGCAGTCTGCAAAGCGCGGGGCACGAAAGTATCCTGCTGGCGGGCGAAGTGGCCGTGCTGCTGCGCGATGCTGCTGCCGTCGGCATAGACACTGGTGCACGCAATGCCGTGCGGCAGCGCTATGAGGCCGTATGCGAAGCCCGCACGGAAGCGCCGCAGGCGGTGCCCTGTGCCGAAGCTGCCACATTACTGGATTCCATGAGCGAATGTCTGAAAAGCCATCTGTGCCGCACGGAGTTTGTGACGGACGGCGCGGGCCAGCGCTGGATGAACAGCTATTACGACAACAACGGCGCGCAAGTTGAGGGATTGCACGCCGGACGGGTGCGTATAATGCTGACGGGGCAGGTGTTTGCCCTGATGAGCGGTACCGCCGAAGGCGAGCAAACGCAGGGCATTGTCCGCGCCGTGGACTGCTATTTGGACAGCCCACTGCGCGGCGGCGTCTGCCTGAACACCGATTTCGGCGAGATTGGTGTTATCGCCCCAACTTTAGGGCGGCAATTCGGCTTTGCCTACGGCCACAAGGAGAACGGCGCGGTATTCTGCCACATGGCGGCCATGTATGCCTTTGCGCTGTATCGGCAGGGTCTGCCGGAGGCTGGCTGCAAGGTGCTGCGGGAGCTGTACACCCAGAGTTGCAGCTTTGAGATTGCTCAAATCTTTCCCGGCATCCCGGAGTATTTCGACCCCGCAGGGCGAGGGATGTACCCGTATCTGACTGGCGCGGCCAGCTGGCTTGTCTACTGTATGCTGACGCAGTGTTATGGTGTCCGCGGGCAAAACGGGGACCTGCTGCTTGCCCCGCAGCTATTGGCCGACCAGTTTGACGCCACGGGCACCGCCGCTGTCACCCTGCGCTTTGCGGGGCGACCGATCACCGTGCGATACCGCAATCCCGCTGCGCTGGGACCTAGCGAGTACACGGCCACGCGGGCGGAATTGGACGGCAAGACCGTGCAGAGCGGCCCGCATGGCTTGTTGATCCCCCGCACGATGCTGGCGGGCACCGATCCTATGATAATCAATGTAGCGCTAATGCCGAACTTAAGGAACGAAGAATGACTTCTCCGCAAGTTTTGACGTTTTGACATAGTGGCGTCAGGTCATGCTGTGTTGTTCGCTATGAGTAGAGCAAAACATAGAAGCTGCACCGGCTGTCAATTCTGCTTCCACAATGGCGTTTGACCTTGTCATTGTTGGCTGATCGCTTTATAATAGAAGCAGAAAAGGAGATGATTCTTCATGGAACTGGAGAACATTCAAACGGTTGCCTCGCTGTGCTGCGGTGTCATCGGTTACAGCTGGGCGTTAAAATTTGCGATGGGCGGCCATGAGGTGTATGCCTACAACCGCAGCGAGGAATCCTCGGCGCGGGCAAAGCAGCGCGTCAAGGAGAGTATGGATTCGCTCAAAAAGAACGGCGTTTACACGGACAGCGAGGCCGAGAAAATTTTGTCCCGCATCCATTACACGACCTCGCTGGAGGAAGCCGTCAAGAATGCGCTGTTTATTCAGGAATCCTCTGCCGAGCATTATGAGGTAAAGCACGCACTTGTCAAAGAAATTGAAGCCTATGCTTCACCGGATGCAATCATTGCCAGCTCTACTTCTGGCCTGCTTGTGACCGAAATTGCCAAATATGCCCAGCACCCGGAACGCTTTATCGGCGGTCATCCGTATAACCCGCCGCACCTGATCCCGCTGGTGGAAATTACCAAGGGAGAGAAGACCGCTGATGAAGCGGTGTGAGTGGCAAAGGCGTTCTATACATCCGTTGGCAATGAGCCGGTCGTGCTGCAAAAAGAAGCGCTTGGCTTTATTTGTAACCGTCTGCAAATGGCGCTGTACCGTGAGGTGTGCAACCTTGTCATGAGTGGGGTCTGCACGGTGGAAGACGCAGATAAAGCCGTCACGTTTGGGCCCGGTATTCGTTGGGGCATTATGGGGCCGTCGCTTGTATTTGAACTTGGCGGCGGCGCGGGCGGGGTGTCCGGCCTGATGAACCATCTGAACGATTCCATCTCGCTTTGGCTTGGTGATATGGCAGATTGGAAAGAATTTCCGCAGGATTGGGCAAAGGTTGCGCAGGAAGGGGTCAACGCGGAGCTGGCAAACCGCAGCCCAGAAACAGGCAATACTCATCAGTCGCTGGAAGAATACCGTGACGCGATGCTGATTCAATTGTTGAAGCTTCATATCGTCATCAGCCTTGTAGCGTTTGTTTCCGGCTCGGCCTACGGCATCTTTTTTGCCGCCAATGCCCCCAACGCAGCGTCCGTCACCGTGCGCGAAGCCGTAGAAACCCTGACGGCAGAATACCGCGACAGGCTGGAAGAAATCTCCGAGACAGTACAGCACGACCGCCAAGACATTACAGCCAACGATGATGTGTACTACATTCGCTGGCAGGATGTCTTGGCGGTCTTTTCTTCGTATGTGGCGGGCAGCGAACAAGGCGCACCCGTTGCGGCGCTGACGGAAAATCAAGTGGACAAGCTGCGGGAAATTATGTGGGCGATGAACGCGGTGGACTACTCCACTCGTGCGGAAACCGCCGTTATAGAAACGACGGACAAAAACGGAAAAGCAACCACAACAGAGATAACCGAAACCGTCCTTGTAATCGAACTGACCCACAAAGCACCCAACGAGATGGCATTGGATTATCACTTTACCGTCCGCCAGAACACCTACCTGCAACTCCTGCAAGACCCGCAGTATGAAGAACTGTGGGCAGAATTGCTTGGCGGTTTTGCACAGGGAGGTGGAGAACTTATGAACCCGGATAGTACCCGCACCCCGACAGGCACCCTGCAATGGCCGCTGCCTGTCGCGGGTACGATTACTTCTCCATTCGGGCACCGCATTGACCCCCTCACCGGCGAGGTGAGTTCCCACACCGGCACAGACATTGCCTGTGCCGAGGGTACGCCGATTCTTGCTGCGGCAGACGGCATCGTCACCGTTGCCAACGGTCTTGACAGTTGGGGCGGCAGCTACGGCTACTACATTCAAATCGACCACGGCACCGGGCTGGAAACACTGTACGCCCACTGTTCGTCCATCTGCGTCACCACCGGTCAGCAGGTGCAGGCGGGGCAAGTTATCGGCTATGTCGGACATACCGGGCGAGCGACAGGCAGCCATTTGCATTTTGAGGTACGAGCAAATGGAAATCGCGTAAATCCACTACAAAATTTTCTGTGATAGAAATCCCTCTATAATTCTGAGTGCTGATACGACAAGCGAAAAATACAGACCGCCACAGAGGTGTTTAATCCTCAAGGCGCAAGGGAAAAGAGCGTTTATAAAATACATTAAAATCCATCGATTGCACGTCCGACAATCTTGGGAACAAAAATAGACATCACAACTAACCATATGGCAGCAACGGTTTGAATAAGGTTACTTACTGCAACACAGATAAAGTTGTATCACAAATATATGCATGACTGTCATAGCGGGAATTTGTTCGGATAACTTTTATCATCAAAACATTACCCCCATTTACACTGACACTAATAGGTCGAATATGTTCATCTCGCACAACATCATCAACACGCCCAACGAGAACATCATCAAGATAGATTTCCACGCTCATGTTTGCATCTCGATTTGTATCTTCCGATGTAACAATATTTGCCGCGAAAGTATCATATTGACCATCCAACTTGAACTTAGCCCATGCTGTGTCAGAAGCCTCAAAGCGATACGATATACTGTGCGTGGTTCCATATAAATCCTTGACGGAGGGGACTTGCTCACAATTAACACTGTCAAGGCATTCCAAATTGTCAAGGCGCTTGGAAATGTCTCGCTTTAATCCACCCTGCTCAATTACGCTATTGATTTCATCAGAAGAATATGTATTCAACAATGTTCCTTTGAGTATTTGAATTTGACTTTTTAAATCGTCATTTTCGCTTTGCAGGCTTTGAACTTGTCCCTGTAGGGTGGTTTGATTTGTCTGATACTGACTATTCTCATCGATAACCTTTTTGTATTCTGAGATTAATTCCTCTGTAGAATCTGTTAAATCCATATTAGCAGAGATATTACTACCAGTTTCACCCAAAATTTGAATGACATTTCCATTAACAGTTTGAGTGACATTCTGTACATTGTAAAGTCTCAAGACACTTCCCCCTGTAACAGCGGCAAGAACAGCGGTAATCACTGTACAAATAATTTTGGTTCGGTTCTTCTCTTTCGTAATCATTTTTACATTTATCCTTTCCAGTCACCGAAGTAAATTGTTCGAATCGAATATCCTTCCGCGGTTTTTAGGCGTCATCCATCTGTCATCCGCGGCCTTTCACCCCGAGAGTGCATACCCCTGCCTCGTTACGGTTTTCAATTCATTTTGCCCCAAGTCCAGCTTCTTCCGTAATTTCGCGATATGTACATCGACCGTCCGTGTCTGAATCGGCGTTGTGATATGCCAAGCGGATGACAGCAGAAGATTCCGGGAGCAGACACGCCCGGAATGGTCGAGCAATGTGACAAACAGCTGATACTCCATAGCAGTCAGGTGAATCGGGTGACCTTCCTTTTCAACAGTGCAGTTGGTTTCATCTATGGAAAGATTTTTATAGTACCTCATCCGGAACACCTAACATATCATACTCATCCATCAGCGCTTGCCCGATTGCCCACGTCAGCAAAAAGGCTGCACAGGCAAGAAAAACCGGCACCCACAGGGTGTTGCCGCCTTGGGTCTGCCAAAGCGCAGCGGCGTGGAAAAGTGGATAAAACCCCAGCCACTCGATGCCGTTTTTCATGCCCGAAAGGCTCAGCAGCGCAGGCAGACAATACGCCACGGCGCTGATGAACAGTGCGGGCAGCAGGTTCCCCAATTTCTGCCCCAGCCATAGGGTGATTCGGCTCATACACAGGCAGGCGGCAAAGCGGCAGATCAGCCAGAACAGCAGCAAATCAGACAGCGTGATGAATTTCGGCACAGCCTCCAGCTCCGAAATACTCATCGCCGGGGCCAGCAGCGCGGGCAAGCCGTAATCGCGCAGCACCTGCCACAGATGCGGCAGCGCCGTGCCCGCGGCGATCAGCAGCGCAGCCGCGTCGCTTTGCCGCTGCTTGGCGCGCACGGTCGCGCGGCGGCCCAACGGTGTGGCGCGCAGCACGGTCTCCATGCCGCCCTTGCGCTCCATCGCAAACAGGCCGCTGAAGCACAGTGCGCACAGTAGCCCGGCCCACAGCGTGTCCTGCACGTCAGCGGTACCGCTGAAGCCGAACAACTTTTTGTAGCCGCTCTCGTACACCAGCCACGCGCCGGGGTGCTCCTTTAAGTAGTAGTTGATATTGTTTTGCACGACCTGCTGGTAAATATTGTACTTCTGCTGCAGTGCGCCGTAGGCCAGCATTGCCTCGTTGCTCAGCTCTCCGCGCGCCACGCGCCGCTGCACGGCCAGCATCGGGGCAAACTCCTCGCCCTGTGCAGTCAACCAGTCGCGGCTCTCCGCCGTCCACGGGCCGGAGATATGCTTCATGTAGTAGGCATAATAAATTTCGTCGGCATCAATATAGCTTTCGCTTGTCACGCCCTGATACACGCCGAACGCCAAGAACGCTGCCAGGAACACCGCTGCGCCGTTCAGCACAAACAGCTTGCGGCCTTCTTCCTTTATAACAGAGGTTGCTTTCGTCCTGCGCGTCAGCCCCAACACAAGGCCGCGCTTGGCGGCGGGCAGCAGCTGTGCGCGGGCGAATACCGTGCAGAACGCCGCAGCGAACAGCGCTCCGTAGAACACCGCCGCCGTCCACTCGACCAGCGGCAGCCCGATCGGTGTGCCAAACCAGAACAGGTTGCGGTAGTTGCCCAGCAGCTCGTTAGTTTGCAGCAGGCTGACGAGGTTTGCGTATTTGATTACGTTCAAATGGCTCGTGGCCGGAATAGCCGCGCGCACGCCGTACATCGCCAACGGCAGCGCCAACGCGCCGATCCAGCCCGCGGCGGCGCGGCGCGCCGTCAGCGCCGCCAACATGACCCAAAGGCCCATCACGAACGCCCCGGCCCACTTGGCAAGCAAAAACCGAAGCAGGTATTGCCCGACGGTGATCTGCATGGTGCAGCGCATCAGGGCGGGAACACTTTGAATGGTGCGATTCAGCGAGCCTAAACCGAAGGACGCCGAGCAATAGGCAAGGTTGACCCCATACAGCACCGTAAGAACGACCAATAAGCTGGCAGCAAATGCCGCCAGCTTGGCAAGGGCTGTTTTCAACCGTCCGCCCGGCAGGCTGCGCACAAGGCCCAGCAGACCGCTGTCGCGCTCCTGCCGCACAAGCAACAGCGCCAACAGCAGCATGGCGGCCAGTAAAATCAGGTCGGTAAAGGCGTAGGAGATTGCCGTGTACAGCCCCTTTTGCGGGTAGTAGTCGATCTCGGTCACAGTCAGCCCCGCATACACCTTGGCCGTGGCTTCGATGTTCTTTAAGTCGTAGCCGGTTTTGTCGTTTTGGAAGATCGAGATGCCCGCCAACTGCATCGCTTTGGTCTGCACGCCGTCCAGAAAATCGGTGTAGGCGGCCACGGTATCGTACTCGTTCTGCAGCTGATTAAACAGGCGATATTCGGTGTTCAGGTCGTCGGTGAACAGTGTATAGCTTTTGTCCTTGTATTCCTGCTCGTAGGCGTCGAACATCGCAGCGTTCTCGTCGCGGTAGGCTTGCAGGTAGCTGCTGCCGGCGTAGGCCATATCGCGGTAGAAGCCGCCGATCTTGACAAGGCTCTCAATCTCGGTATATTTCCCGTGCAGGTACGCACCCTTTTCTTCCATTGTCAGGCCGTCGAGCTGCGCGCCGACGGCGCGGTAGGCCGCGGCGGACGGCTGCCCCGTGGTGGGGCGAGTGCCCATCCAGAGCAGCAGCAGATTGGCGGCGGCCAGCACGGCCAGCAAAAGCGGGAACAGCCGGTTGCCCCACACCTTGCGCAGCTCGGCCAAAAACAGGCTCATTTTCCGTCCCCCTCGCCGAACACGTTCAGATACACGTCCTCCAGTCCACCGCCCGGGGCGTAGGCTGCGATCAGGTCGGGCACAGGCGCAGCGTCCACAATCTTGCCCGCGCGCAGCAAAATTACTTTGGTAGCCACGCTCTCGACGTCCGAGACGACGTGCGTCGCTACCAGAATGATGCGGTCCTGCGCCATGCCGGCCAGCAGCGTGCGCAGGCGCACGCGCTCGCGCGGGTCAAGGCCGGCGGTCGGCTCGTCCAAAATCAGCAGCCTGGGGTCGCCCAACAGGGCGGCGGCCAGCAGCAGGCGCTGCTTCATGCCGCCGCTGTACGCCGCCAGCCGCTTATCGAGCTCGTCGGTCAGGTTGACGGCCGCGGCCACGCGCGCGACCTCGCCGGGCACGGCGGCGCGCGGAATTTCTTTCAGCGCGGCCATGTAGGCCAAAAAGCGGCGGCCGGTGTAGCTGTCGTACAGGCCCTGCTGCTGCGGCATATAGCCGAGCACGCGGCGGAACGCAATGCCGTGCGCGGGGCGGCCGCACCACAGCACCTCGCCTGAATCGGCAGCCAGCCCGCCGGTGATGATGCCGATCAGCGTGCTTTTGCCCGCGCCGTTCGGCCCCAAAAGGCCATACAGGCCCGGGCCGAGGGTGATGGACACCCCGGCCAGAGCCTGCTTGGTTTTCGGTTTGCCCTGCCCGCGGCGGTGCAGCAGCGGGGCGGGCAGCAGATAGGTTTTGCGCAGATCGTTCAGTTCCAGTTGCATGGCAGAGGTACGCTTTCTTTTGTGCAGGATTTACAGCTTTGCCCGCATGGCAGCACCGGGTTGTTTCGGAGTTGTTGCAAGGGGGACGAAGATTGTCCCAGCTTTGCACGATTTGTGGGGGCTTTACCCTGCGTGCGGCGGTGTGGCAGGAGGTTTTTTATAAATCGTTCGATTTTGGTTACTCTGTTGTTTTTACAATTGCGTAATCTTTGCTGTTTTGCCAGTACGCGGTTTTATCAATCGTTGCCAACCTGTATAAATCAAAAACCCAAGATTCACTCATGCCTCCGGCCATCGGATGACTCGTCGAAATGATATCTGATCCAACCATAAACAGATATTTATCGGGAGTTTCGGCAAAAATGACTCCGGGCAGCGCATTGCCGTTCTCATCAGAAAAAACATGGTTCAATTCTGTAGTAATCCCGTTTGTAATGTCGACAGAATAATACACCAACTTGCGGTCGTTTTCGTTGCCAGTATAGGTATGCAGGGTCAGATAACCGTCGTGGATGCCGTCAAATTTTGTCTCGTAGCAGATTTTCAGGCTTTCCGGCAGCGTCGTTGCCAGATCGGGTAGCTGCGATCCGTTTTGCAGATCGTACCGTTTCAAAACACGGTCGTCGCCCATCGTGTAAAAAATACCGTCGCTGCACGCATACGGCTGCACATAATGCAAATCAAAAAGCGATGTGGTTTGAAGCGTTGATAAATCCAGCCGAGCGGTATCCAATTGCAGGCTATCCATATCTATACTAAGGTCATAAGTGTATGGCACATAGGTCAAAATCAGGCTTTGCCCGTCCACGCCCGATATTTTTTCTTCGGTTTCCGAAAGATTCAGTAACTCAAAGACGTTTCCACTTTTCACATTGATAGCGCACAGTGTTCTGGTTGTCAGCGGCAGCTCGATTCCGTCCTCCGGGGAGACTTTTTGTGTTTCATCCTGCTTTTGTACGACAAAATACAGATTTTCATCATCACGAGCCATAAAATCTCGCAGCTGCGCACACAGCATTTCGTTAGCGCCAAAGGTAAACACTTTTTTTCGTTCACTACCGTCTGGAGTCATCAGCTCAATACTGGGCAGTGCGTCGTCACCCAGAACGGCGCTGTAATCGGATGCGCCGCCGTTGACGATCACAACGGTGTCCCCCACGGGAATCGCCGCGTGGAACCCCATAAAAGTGGGAAACACCGCGGTGCAGGCGGAATCCTTGTGCTCGCAGTTGGGCTGATTGCACAGGTACACCTCCTGGGCGCTTGAAAAATCAGTGTACATCAAATGATTCATCCCGTTTTTACCTGCAACAAAACGATAATATCCCTCATTTGAGGCATAACCATCAATATACGAATCAGTATATAGGCACTCCAATTCTCCCATGGGGACAAACGCCGCACTATCGGCATAGACGTCGGATGGGTGAATTTGCTTCAACGCGTTGTCTGTTGTCGTTTGTGTTGATTCAGCTTTGGTAATATCACTTTGCAATACAGCATTGCTGCCGCTGGCATGATCACAGGCGGATAACAGCAGAAGCACCGCCCACAGAAAACTTGTCATGCAAAAAGCATGCCTTTTCTTTTGCATAATCATCAATCCCTTATGTATGATTCAAAAATGATGAGCGAATCGCCGATGCGGAAATAATTAACGCATCGGCGACTCGCGGACGGGTTTTTATCTGCGGAAAGAAACATATATGCTTATAGGTACAAAGATTATGTCCTTATACCATGTTGACCATAGTTGTTTTCACCACATAAAAACCTTTTATGAATTTAGGCTGGGTTGACTGTCCAGAGCTGCGCTTGCGAAGACTCGTTATACCACGAGGTCTTGATATTTGTGCCAATTGCATTCCAATATGCGTTGCGCTGGTCGAAAATAATGCGGTGAACTTGACCGGAAACCGTGCGAAAGTCAATCGAGGCGACCTGATAATCGCAAGTGGATGCCTGTAGAATAACTTCACCTTTGTCGTATGTAGCTACACGCTTAGATGCATTGCCGGTTCCGCGGAACAATTTAATGGTACCGCCATCATTGACGGGCGTCCATTTTTGCGCATAAGAAGCCAACTGAACATTAGTGCCATCCTGCGCAGAAGCATACAATCCGTTCGACTTGGAAAGAATGGTGTAAGTGACACCGGCATACGCAGCACGTTTGGGAGCGGCCGCAAACGTCGGCACGGCCATAGCCATAGCCATAACACAGGCGATTGCAAGGGTGAGAAAGCGCTTGCTGAGTTTCTTCATGATGTATTCCTCCATTCTGAAAGAAACTGGTATCGGGTTGGTTTCGGGGCGGATATGTTCAGCATCTGCGCGCCGATGCCTGATCCTTAGATGTGGATAGCGGTTCTTTGAAACAACTTCACCATACCACAAAGTTTTCACATCTGCCACGTTTCGGCAGTATTTCAAGGGTTCCATGCAGCAAAAGACGAGTTTTGCCCAAAAAAGCAGGGCCGCACGCAACCGCGTACAGCCCTGCTTAAAAATTTTGACGCCTGCTTTTTTACAGCCCCATTGCCTTTATGACTTGCAAAAGCAATCGTGTCCGTGCAAGCCCGTCCTTGTCGTTGCCGTCGTTGTACAGCGTCAACCCCTGCAATAAGTCCGCAACAGCGCGCTTTTGCTCCGCCGCCAAGTGTTTTGTCGAAAGAACTTCCGCGTTCTCGCCATAAATCAGCTCGTCGATGGACACGCCGAACAGCTCCGACATGGCAATGATGGTATCGACCGACGGCGTTTTGCTGTCTGTCTCGTAGCTGCTGATTGTCGAAGCCTTTTTGTCCAGCTTGCGCGCCAGATCGCTCTGCGACCAGCCGCGCTTTTTGCGCAGCTCGTAAATATTTCTGCCGATATACCGATGTGCCATTGTTCACTACCGCCCACTTTAGCCTTGTAAATTAACTTTACCACTTGACTATGCGCTTATAGTGTATTATTCTCGTATAAAATACGCTTATAGCGCAGTTTTGCGGCTTGGCAGCAATATTGCTTGACATTTTGGAGGCATGGTATTATGTTTGAAAAAAATCATGACATTCTACTTCATCCGAAAGGGGCGACGACCATGCCGACAGGTATCAAGGTGCTGGTTTGCGATGACGACGCAGCCTTTTGCCAAAAAATGGCCGATCTGGTGCGCAGAAATCAGCCGGAAGACGGTAGCAGCGTTGCGGTAACGATCTGCTGCGACCCCACCGCTTTGGCGGACAAAGCCTTGGGGCAGTTCGATATTGCGTTCTTGGATATCGACATGGGCGCATACAGCGGGCTGGAACTGGCGCGCCATATCCGCAGCCTGAACCTTGATACGATCCTGATCTTCGTCACCAACTATGTGCAGTATTCGCTGGAGGGGTACGAGGTGCAGGCGTTTCGCTATCTGCTGAAAAGCGAGCTGGAAGAAAAGCTGCCCGGCTATTACCAAAAGGCGTTGGAAGAATTGCAGCATTCCGCCGATGAAATGACATTTAACGCAAACGGTGAACAATTCCGCATCAAATATCAGGATATCCTGTACATGGAAAGTCGACAACGCGTGATGCGTCTGTTCACGCTGACGGATACGCGATCACGCGGCTACTTTTACGCCAGTATGGAGGATACCGAAAAGCAGCTTGCCCCGGTCGGCTTTTTGCGGGTACAGCGCAGTTATCTTGTCAATATGGCGCACATCCAAAAGCTGAATTATGACAAGGTGATTCTGACGGACGGAACGGAACTGCCAGTCAGCCAGAAAATGTATTCGAGCATCAAGGCCAAATATCTGCGTTGGAGGAACCGGCAATGATTGGACATCTTGTGGCAATGCTTGTTTCTGCCGTTGCGTTTTTTGGCGCGATTCTTTTGTACGGTGCGTTTTCTCCGCGTCGGTTGAAGGGGTGGAAGTTTTGGCTTTGCTTTGCTGTGTATTGTGCCCTGATGGAAGGGGCCGGACCGTTGGCAAACGGGCTTTATTCCGCTTGCGGAATCCTGGGCGGCGGTGTGGGCCGTCAAACGCTTTATAATGTGACGAGATATCTCCTGCTTTACGTTCTTTTATTTCGAGAAAGGTCGATGGTGTATCTTTCCACTACGGTTATTTTCTATTCGTGGATTTGCTGTATTGAAAACCTTGTCGTCGGTGCAACGCTCATACTCCAAGCTGATGCGGTTCGACTGGCAGTTCAAAATTCGGAGAAAAGCTGGCTGTTTTGGATCAATCAACTATTGGTTCTCTGCGGATGCGCCGCGATTCGCAAAGCACATCCTTATCAGCCTCAAACCAATGGTTCACAAAACAGATTCGCAATTTCGGCCATCATATCGTTGGTGTCAATGGCAATGACCGCTCGCTTGCAAAACGGATATTATCAGGGGGAAATCGACGGAGCTTTCCTGTTTTATTTCGCGGCTGTATTGCTGTTTTCTGATGTAATGACGTTCGTGCTGATCGTCTGGAATGAGAAAGATGAACGCCTCAAGGGAGAAAATCTGACGCTCACCGCACGCGCACGCACGCAGGCAGAAAGTATTGAAGCACTGAGCGCATCTTACACGGCCCAAAGAAAGTTGACGCATGATTTTAATGCGCATCTGGCAACGCTTTCCTCGTATCTGGACAACGGGCAGATCAAAGACGCGCAGGATTATATGGCAACACTGCAGGAACAACAGACCGACCGAATCCTGATTGCCAATACGCGCAATTCTACAATCGACGCGCTGCTGAATCAAAAAGCGCAGGTGGCCAAAAAGAACAACATTGATATTCGTTTTAAGGTCAATGACCTTTCGGGAATACAGGTCGCTCCGATTGATCTGGTGATCATCATCGGCAACCTGCTGGATAATGCCATTGAGGCGTGCGTCAAGCTGCCCGCAGGTGAGCGGGAAATCTATGCTCAGCTTTTGTTGGAGGATACACTGTTTCTGTCTTTCCGTAACACATCCCTGCCGGTGGAAATCATTAACGGTTACATCGCCACAACCAAAAAGCCGCCCGACCTGCATGGGTTCGGGCTGCAAAACGTAAAAACCGCATTGAAAAAGTACGACTCGTTTTACGATATGGCCTATGAGGACGGTTATTTCGCCTTTACGATAGAAATGGAAAACGACTCGCCTTCCGCTACCAAAAACTCGTTTTTTGCTACATGAAAGTTGAACTTTGGCAAATTTTGGCGTATTTCTGTGTTATAGCCGAAAGGAAATGATCCTATGCAAAAACTGGCCGCCAACCTGACAGAAAAAATGCTGCGCCGAAAGCTGATCTCGCCGGAGCAGGCAGAGTGGTGCGCTTATCTTGTGGAGTGCAAGCTCGAACAGATGCTTTGCTTTTCCGTACTGATTGCACTCGGCTGCCTGATCGCACCGCTTTGGGAAGTACTACTGCTGAACTGGGGCGTCGTGTTTTTACGCCGCAAAGCGAACGGGCTGCACTTGCATACGTTTTGGGGTTGTATGCTTTCCTCGCTGTTCTGTGAACTGACCGCCCTTTGGGCGTGCGAAAAAGTAACACCTGCGGTTGCCGTGCTGCTTTTGACCATTTCGCTGCTGACGCTCTGCCTTGCCGCGCCGGTCAACGATGTCAACATTCATTTTGACAGTGATGAAATGCAGGCATTGCGCGGCGGGATGCAAAAACGGCTGGCCGTGTATGCAGCCGTTTCCGGCACTGTGTTTTTTGTGTGCCCGCAGGTATTTGGTATCCTTTCCGCATCCGCTTGTATCATTGCCCTGTGCGTGCTTCTGGCACGGATGGGGCTTGGAATCACCGTAATTCAATGACAGGAGGAACATCATGAAAAAACTCGATATTACCGCTCAAAAAATCGTGCAGCACACACTGCAAAGCGCCATGGAAGGCGGTCCTAATTGTCCCTGTATGTGGTTTTACCAGCCCCACCGCCCCGAAAAGCCGCTGCCCAAACCGCAGGACAAAAAGTAAATCTCACGCTGCAGTTCTAAGCCCGTCGCATCTCAAATGCGGCGGGCTTTTTTATGCCTGCTTCTCGAAAAATTCACAAAAAGTTCAAATAATTAGAGAACATTTTCTGCGCTATTAGCCTTTAAGATGATGAGCAAGGGAAAAACGAGCAGAAAAGAGGTGAGAGTGTGTCAAGTGCCGATCGACGCCAAGCCGAAATATTAGAACTGTTGTATATGCATGAAAAATGCAATGTCAACGATTTTGTCGAGCGTTTCGGAGTCAGCAGACGTACCATTACATCAGATATTGTAGTACTTACTCGCAAGCACAATATCAAGTCGAAGTCCGGTCCTCACGGTGGAATAGAAATAGACAGGGACCTAAAAACCGATGAAGTGCCATACCTAACAGATTTTGAAACTTCATGGTTGAAACGGAAATATGACGAAGCTGAAATCGAAGAAGATCGCATAGCGGCACACTCCATTCTCCGACGTTTTTCTCTTTAGCGGATATAGTCCGTTCCCCAGCACCTTGACAACCGAATACCCAGCATAACAGGTACATTCCTTTCCCGGCAAGCCCCAGTGGGCGGTCCGGCAAACCGGAATTGCGGCGGGAAAGACCATAATGATACGCCAGCAGCCTCCCGCGTCAGAGGGGGTGACCGAGCCGGAGTTGTAAGCAGTAAGACTCCGGCGGAGTCAGTGAACGGGTGTGCCAACACCCTGCCTGTTATGTTCCCGGTGTCAGGGGTGCGAGCGGCAAATGTGAATAGGTTCCCACTTTTGAACCCGGTAACTCCGGTTTGAAGGTGGGAACTTTTCTTTTTATAAGCAGCCAGAATAGAACGCCGATTCATATTGGTTCGGCGTTTTCATGTTTAGTTTTCTATGCGGGCGTTGGCTGTTGTAGAAATTGATATATTCGTCCAGAACGGCTTGCAGTTCCTGCGGTGTGCCATACAGGTGGTGATAAAGCGCCTCATTTTTCAGCGTGTGGAAAAACGACTCGCAGACGGAATTGTCGTAAGGTGTGCCGGGTGTGGAAAAGGATTGCTTTATATGAAGCTCTTTTAAATGTGCGCGGAAAATGTAGGATGTATACTGTGCGCCTTGGTCACTGTGGAACATCAGATCTTGCGGGGGATTCCGAGACTGGAAAGCGTCATCAAAAGCAGCAAGCGTAAGAGCTGTGTTGATGGAATCCGATATGCTGTACGAAAGTATACGCCGTGAGAACAGGTCCAGCACCACGCAGATATAGTAATATTGGTCGAGCACTTTGATATAGGTGATGTCGCTGACCCAAATTAGATTGGGCTGAGGCTGGTCAAATTGGCGTGCTAACAAATTTCTGAAATAAGCCCGCGGCAGACTTTTTTGATGCTCGGCCTTGTAGCGCGGTTTTGCAACGGATAATCCCATCTCCTTCATAAGACGAACGATGCGCTTTTCACTGACTTTGTAGCCTAGTTCTGCAAGTTTGTGATGAATTGGCTTTCTGCCAAAACGGTTCTTACTGTCGTGGAAGATTTGACGAATCAGAGGCTTCAGCTTTTCATCATTTATCTCATAAGAAGTCCGTTGCCCCGCTCTCCGTTTTCGGTTGTAGTAAGTTCCGCGCGGTAGGCTTAGAGCATCGCATAAGACATGGATGGAATAACGCCCGCGCAGAGCATTGACAGCGGCCACTTTTTCGTCAATGGAGGCGTTTCTGCCGCACGGACACTGCCGGAGAACCTCTAATTCCAGCGCAAGTTTTTCAAGGTGGCGCTTGGATTTGTGGCAGGTTGTTCGGTTGGTGGTAATGGCTTCATGCATGGGGTGTGCCTTATCAAATTTCTGCTTCCATGTAAAGAATGTGCTTTCAGCCATGCCATACTTGGCTTGTGTTTCCGCGAATGAGTGACCGAGCTCGTAGAAAAGAACGGCTTCATCTTTGATAGATTGCGAGTAATGCTTTTTGCCCATTGGTGAACTCCTTTGCTAAAATAGTGTGAGGATTCCAGTATAGCAAAGGAGGAGAGAAAAGTATAATTTATAGGCGATATTTCGACGTTCTATACTGTGAATATGTGCTAATTTTAAGGGAACGACTACATACAGAACAAAGGAGAAAAGCATGGATTTTATTAGCACAGGCACAGAGATACTTAAACAGGAAAACGTACTTACGCCGCGGCAAAAAGATATTATTGATACGGAAAAGGAAATGTTAAAATCTCCGTTCGATAGGAATACTGCGATTGGACAAGTAGAGAAAAATTGCATGAGCTATCCCGAACTGGCATTAGGAGTGACTGTGCCGATTGCGATAAGAGGGTGTTCATTAGAGCAAATGACGAATGATGATATACTAAAAATACTGCAATTGCAGTTTGGAATCCTGATGGCGGAAGAAGGGGTAAGAGGCATAAGAAATCAGTGATTTGCAAATCATAAATGGGACAAAATGCGAGTCATAAAATATAAGAAATCAAAGATATAACAAGTATAGAAAAAGGAATGTTGGAAACAACTTGAAACCAACAGACCCTTTCGCTTTACTAAATAATAATCACTAGTCTCTTTAGACTTTGACTTCTTTAATGCAGGAATCTTTGAAACATAACTATATACTTGTTTAGATGTAATGTTCTTCGCGGTAGGCGCTGAGTAAGGTGTACGAAGACTATTCAAAAGGCAGTTATTATGTGCAGCTGCATTTTGATGCATTTAGATAGTTGTAAAGCACAAGGACATTTGGTATACTCATACTAAGGTAGGAAATGCTATATCATTCTTACATAAGAATGTAATAAGTGGAGGTCTGACTTATGAGATACCCGCTGAGTGTGAAAAGTAAAAGCGTTGAAACGTCAGGAATTCCAAGGGATTATAAAGAAGCCCTCTGTGAGTATGTATGGAATGGATTTGAAGCGAATGCAACGACTATTTCTATTACACATACAATCAATGTGTTAGGCGGGATAGAGGAAATATGTATTTCTGATAATGGTAGTGGAATTTGTTTCGAAACGATTCAGGATACATTTGGAGCGTTTCTGGCTTCGCAGAAGAATGCACTTTCTCTCAAAATTAAATCAAAAGTGAATCAAGGCAAGGGGCGATTTGCGGGATTTTCTTTTGCAAATAGAATCAAGTGGGATACAGTTTGCGCGGAAAATGGTAAAAATGTTCAATATTCAATTTCCGTTTACAGTGAAAATAAAAACGAATATGAAGTTACAGAAAAAGCTTTGACCGAAAGATCCACAGGAACTACGGTAATTATTGGTAATGTGGATCAGATACTGCCAGAACAGGTAACGATTTTAGCGTTGGAGGATACACTATTAAAAGAATTTGCATGGTACCTTTATCTTAATAAGGAAAGAAATGTTGAAATACTGGTCAACGGTGAACGCGTAGACTATACGAAATACATTGATACCAGATTTAGCGCAAAAAAGGATTTGCTGATAGACGGTATTGGATTAAAGATTGACGTTGTAGTTTGGAAAGAAAAAATTCGAGAGAAATTTTGTATATATTTTATGAATCTTGAGGGGGTGTTAAAAGGGAGAGATACGACATCATTCAATAGGAATACAGTGAACTTTAACCATAGTGTATTTGTAAGATCACTCTGTTTTGATAGAGACAGTGCCACTTCTTTAACGACAGATGATAGCGGCAATGAACAGATAGCTTTCGACGATCAGCCGAGTAATCGCACTTTTTTGCGAAAAGTAAAGAAAGAGATCCAAGAAGCTATTGATGATGCACTTACAGCATTCTTATCGGCCCAAGCGACGAAGGCTGTTCAAGATATGATGGATCGTGAGTCTTTTCCGACGTTTTCGGACGATATTCCGGGGCAACTACAAAAGAAGGACTTAATGACCGTAACGCAAGAACTTTATAAGTTGGATGCCCGGATCTTCTATAAGCTAAAACCGATTCAAGAGAAGTCTCTGCTAGGATTTATCAATCTTCTGCTCCAATCAGAAGAACGCGAAAATATGCTCGATATCATAGAAAGCATTGTCAGTTTGACCCCTGAGCAGCGAAAGGGCTTCTCTGATATATTAAAACGAACCCAATTGGGAAATATTATAGATACGATTCAGTTTATTGAAGACCGCTATAAGGTCGTTGAGGCTTTAAAGCAAGTAGTATTTGATTATACTGATTATGCAAATGAACGTGACCACGTTCAGAAAATTGTCGAACAACATTATTGGCTGTTTGGGGAGCAGTACAATCTTGTGACTGCTGATCAACGAATGCAGAAGGCATTAGCCAATTATTTAAATATTCTTTATGGTTCAGATGCTCCCGATGCCACATTGAATCCTGATCAAGAGGAGATGCGGCGAATGGATATTTTTCTATGCGGTGCAAGAAAAACAGAGGACTCTGTTGGAGATGAAATTCAAGAAAACTTGGTTATAGAGTTAAAAGCGCCAAAAGTTGTTTTGACCAAAAAAGTTCTGCGCCAAATAGAGGACTATATGGATTTCGTTAGGAAACAGCCTCAATTTAATACACAATTATGCAGGTGGAGGTTTATCGCCGTTTGCAATAATGTTGATGACGATGTAAGAGCACGCTATGCCACAAATCAGACAAAAGGGAAGAAAGGCTTGGTTTTTAGTGTAGAGAACTACGAACTCTACGCTTTAACTTGGGCAGATGTTTTTAAGAGCTTCGAGCTAAGACACAGTTTCTTACTTAAGAAGCTAAAAATCGATCAAGAGGCTATAGAAAAAGATATATCACAGCAACTCGGTAATAGTACTGGGAGGGAAGCGGTAAATAATTTGACAGCCTTGGCGTTGCCAGTTAGTATGATTTCCGGTTAGTGATTCAAAAGAGCTCATTTTGTTCCGACTATGAATAAAGGTATCTTTTTTGTAACACTCAGACAACAAAGAACGGTAAGACGTCATGTTTTACCGTTTTTTTCTTTTGCAGGCCGCAAAAAAAGAAAAGTGGTAACAAAGTGGTAACTCATTTGTTACCATCTCCGAAAATCACGCTGCTCAGGGTGTCCCCCGCCCTGATTTTGGCGGAATCGATGATGTGGGCATAGCGCTCGGATACGGTGGCGGGTTTGTCACCGATAAAGGCAGCTGTCGTCACAATGTCGGTACCGTTCGCCACAAGAATGGATGCCACTGCATGGCGGAAGGCGTGGGGGTTCAGGTGGGGAAAATTCGGATTTTCCTTTTGCAGCCTGTCCCCCATACGGTTCAGGTACTGTGTAATGTTGTCCGGATTCATAGGTCCACCGTACTCATTGGTAAACAAGTAGCCGCTTTCCTGCCAGAGGTCCCCGTACCATTCGGGCTGTTCGCCGCGCCACTTCAGGTAGCGGCGCAGGATTTCGTCCATCTGCGGGGTAATCGGCAGCTGACGCGGCTTGCGCTTTTTGGGGTAGGGCTTCTCGTACACACCGTTCTTTGGGTCGTACATGACGCAGGAACAGATGGTGATGGTCTTGCCCCTCAGGTCTACGGCACTCAGCTTGATGCCCGCGCACTCCCCGCGCCGGATGCCGTAGAGCATCAGCACGTGGATCAGCGTGTACCACTTGACGCTCTCGTTCTCCAAAGCCTGACGGATCAGTGTTAGATCGGCGGGCTGGTAGTAGTTCGGCATCGGCGGGTCTGCCACAGGCGGCGTGGCATCGCGGCAGGGGTTGAACGCAATCAGATGCTTGCGGATGGCGTGTTCCATAATGGTGGAAATCACATGGTGGTGTTCCAGCACCGTTTTGCGGGAAAGTCCGCCGCCGGTTTTCTTGTTCTGCCCCGGCTTGAGCAGCATGGCGTAGAAATCGTCCAGCATATCGCCGGTGATTTCGTCCACGGGCGTCTTGCCTAAGTACGGATTGATGCGGGAATCCAGCATATCCTGATATCGTGCGAGGGTGCTTTTCTCCTTGCCGGTGCGCTCCTTAATTTCCATAACCTTAGCGGCAAAATCCTCGAACGATATACATTTCGGTTCGGCGGCTTTTGTCGCTTCTTCTTTTTCATGGGCTGTGATAAGCTCGCACTCCTCCTCAAAATGGACGGTTTCGCGCTGGATCAGCGTTTCGATCTGCCGCGCGTTCAATTCAGGCGGAACACGGACAGTTTTGATAAAGGGCGGAAGCTGCTTGCCAAATTCATCCCTCCCGTGAAAAACGTGGATACGAAAAGAAATAAGGTTTCCGGCCTTATTGTAGCGTTTCTCAACCGATGCCATGGTTCAGTTCGTTTTCGTCAATGGTAAGCCCGAAATAGCGTTCTACATCATCCAGCGCCACCAGATACTTTGACCCGGCTTTACGGCTGGGAATTTCCTTGTGTAGCACCAGCTGACGGATGTTGTGTGCGCTGATGGCACAGCCGGGATCACGTTTGCGCAGTTCATCGGCTGCGCCTTGAATGGTACGGATACGGTTCATAAGAGAGGTCCTTTCTCGCGTTTTACAGATGCGAAAGCTGTTTCGGAAGTTTTGGCATATTGGATTATCAAGGTGCTATGCAAATGTACTTTTAAGTTACATATGCTACATCTGAATTATATAGTACTTTTAAGTTACTGTCAATCGCTTTTGCAAAAATATTTTAAGGAAAACACAAGAAAATTCTCGCTCTTGTATAGATAGCAAAAGTTTGTTATAATGAGGTTGTTCCTTAAAAGTACAGAACTGAGGCGGAGGGTAATGTCATGTCAATGTGTTGGACAACTGTGAGTGATAGAGATTTTACGTTGATGCGTGATGAATTCGGAAACTACTCTCACGCCGCAGATAAGACACCGATCAGTTTTCAAGAACAGAAGAAGATTTTGGGCAACCGTATCAAACGGTTGCGCCTTTACCGAGAAATGACGCAGGAGGAAGCCGCAGAAAAGACAGGAATCAATGCGACCCTGTGGCGGCATTATGAATATGGTCTGAAAATGCCCCGGCAGGAAAATTTAGAAAAAATCGCACAAACGTTAGATGTTCCGATGCAAATGCTATTTCCTATCGACACCTGCACCCCGGAGGGAATCGCCACATTGCTGCTGAATATGCAGCTGCAATTTGGCAGTATGGAAATCGTCGAGGTTGACGGCAGCGTCAGCTTGAAATTCCCAAAAAACGAATTCTCGAAAAACGCAACAGATACGCTCCATACAGTTAAAGAGCTGCTGGATAAAATCACTTGGGATGATGGTGTTAATTTGACAGCAGAACGCTTTCTATGCAGCCGTTATGCGGTTCCTAGAGAAATGGGCGCAGAAATTAAAGAAAAACGTGAGCTATGGAAAGAAATTTTGGACGGACGTATGGACGAAAGTTCCATGCCTAAAGGTGAAAGCTGGTCGTATCTGGAAGATACTGCAGGCTCTATAGAGGAAGCCACCTACCGCCTGAAAAATATGGCGCTGCTGGATTACATTACAGAATGTTATAAAAACAAAAAAGAAAGCCAATAAAACAATAAGCACCACCGAGTTATACTTAGTGGTGCTTATTGTTTTATGCGGTTCAGACCTTTCCGGCCATCCCTATCGATTTTATAACCTATGTTTCAGTTCTTCTATAATGCTGACGCTGGCTGTGGAGCCGATGCGGGATACGCCCAGCTCGATCATGCGCAAAGCGGTATCCAATGTGCGGATGCCGCCGGCTGCCTTGATTTTCACCTCATCGCCAACGCATTTTTTCATCAGCGCCACATCCTCAAAGGTTGCGCCGCCGGTGCCAAAGCCCGTGGAGGTCTTTATGAAATCCGGGCGAACCTCCCGCGCGATGGAGCACAGTGCGCGCTTTTCCTCCTCGGTCAGGTAGCAGTTCTCAAAAATAACCTTCGAGATCACCCCTGCACCGCGGCATTCCTCTACAATACCGGCCATCTCATGCTCAATAAAATCGTAGTTTTTTTCTTTCAGCTGCGTAATGTTGATAACATAATCGATCTCATCCGCGCCATTGGTGATTGCATCTACGGTTTCGTATTTCTTGACCTTGGGCGTACTCTGCCCCAAGGGGAAACCAACCGCTGCTCCTACATGGACCGATGTTCCCGCCAACAGCTCCTTGCACAGGGAAACCGGAGCCGGGTTGATGGCCACCATGGCAAAGCCGTACTCACGGGCCTCTGCACAGAGCTTTTCAAAATCCTTGCGCTGCGCATAGGCGCGCAGCTGGGTGTGGTCAAAATAAGCTGCCAGTTCGGCAGGCGTAATAGGATTCATGACAAAACATTCCTTTCGTTTCGTGTGCGGTATCGCCTTATAAAAACGACGCCGTCTTGCCCGGGTCAACAAAGCCCTCGCCGTAAACCTCGCCGGTTTCCGTCACCATGACCATACAGCCGGGGTCAATGCGGTAGGCCGCCATCCGGATGCGGTACACCTGCGGTCTGGCACAGACGCAGAGCAGCATCTGCCGTTCCGTACCGGTGTATGTGCCCACCGCTTTGACCATCGTTGAGCCGCGCTCGCATTGGCGGGAAATTTCGTCCGCAATTTCCTGCCCCTTGGTAGTGATGATCGTCAGCATTTTGCCGGCATTGCTGCCGTACATAATTTTGTCGATAACCAGCGAGGTAACCGCCGTTGTGACAAGACCGTACAAAACGGCATCGACAGAGCCAAACACAGGCCAACCTAACAGGATTACCACAAGGTCTATCGCACCGGTCACAACACCGACCGACAGATGCGGGCGCAGCACCTTGATCGACATCGTCAAAAAATCGGTGCCGCCGCTGGACGAACCCCGCATATACAAAAGCGCCAATGCGCCGCCCCATGTGATACCCGCAAACAGCGCCGCCAGCAGCGGATCACCGCCGTAGCCGGGCTGGTCTGCAAAGACAACATCCTGAAAAAAGGTACACCACAGCATACTGATGACCGTTTTTCCCAGAAAGGCGCGCCCCACAAAGCGGAAGCCAAGCAAAATCAAGGGCACATTCAGCACCAGCGTTGCGATGCCGATGGGGAACCCCCACAGATAGTTGCCCAACAAAGCCAGACCCGATAACCCGCCGGGTGCAAAGTCTGCGCCCTTGGCAAAATAACAGATGCTCAGGGCATACAGAAACCCCGCAGCCAAGTTATACAGCTGGTCCGTTACAAGGGTCTGCGTTTTTTCTCTTATCATAGAACACTGCCCCCTTTCGGAAAACGAGGAGCCCCCCTTGTGGGAAAAACGCTCCTCGCTATGTATTTACTCAATCAGTTTTAATTTTTGGAGTGCATGGGCGATGCCTTCATTTTCCACGGTGTCTGTGACCATATCGGCACAGGCGCGCACCTGCGGCAGGGCATTGCCCATAGCCACACCGATGCCGGCCAACTGCAGCATTTCCAAATCGTTGTCGGCATCTCCAAAGGCAATGGTTTCCTCCGGGGTGATACCGATTGCCGCACACAGGGCACGGATACCGTTTTCCTTGCCGCCGGTTCGGCTCATCAGATCCACCACGGCATCCCCCCAGCGCTTTGTCCGGCAGTGGGGCATCTGCCGCAGCAGTTCTTCTTCCTCCTCCTCGTTCACGAAGGGGATGACCTGATATATGCGGCGGTTTTCCAAATCGGAGATGTCACGCACAGCCGGCACGGCGGTGCCGATTTTTGCCTGCTCGACCTCCATGCGGGAGTCCACGCAGTTGGCGTACATCCTGTCTTTTTCAAGAAAGATGCAGCTGCAGTTCTTTTTCTGCAAAAACTGCTTCAATGCCGACAAATCCCCGGCGGGAATGGGCGTTTCCCGCACGATCTGACCCTGCAGCTCACAGAGCTGGCCGTTCATATAAACAGCACCGTCAACCGTGATCCCGGGCAGCATGTTTTCTTCCGCGATTTCCAACGCATGGCGACCGGTACACAGAAATACCTGCACGCCGCTGCGCTGTAAAGCCTGCAGTGCCGGGGCTACACTGGGCGGCATCCGATGCCCGCCCACGGTAATCAGGGTGCCGTCCACATCAAAGAAGGCGGCGCGTATCCTTTTTCCGCCGCACGCTGCCAGCGCAGGCAGCTCGGCAAGGCTGTCGATATGCAGCTGCGCCGCACGCTGGTCAAACGGGAATCTTTCGTCACGCAGGGCAGCCACAACGCCGCCTGCCGCCGTACCCGCCTGCACACCGTAGGTGGAGTCCTCCACGATCAGACATTCCTCCGGCTTGCGCCTGAGCTTGTCCATGGTGAAGCGGTAAATTTCAGGGTCCGGCTTACTGCGGGTAAATTCGTGACCGCTGACGATACAGTCAAACAGTTCCCGAATCTCGCATTGGTCCAGAACCTGCTCAATACATTCCCGGCTGCTGCTGCTTGCAAGGGCTACCTGCAGCCCCATCTGCTTTAATTCATGCAGCAGCGGGCGAACCTCCTTGCGCAGAATGTCCGGGTAATACACCCGGCAGCCGGCGTTCATGGCGTCCATTTCCTGCCGGAATGCGGCATCGTCGGTGCGGCGGCAGAGTTTCGCCATAAAGGGCATATATTCCTGCCCGGAAATGCCCACCAACGGGTACATGCTTTCCAGGGTGATCCACGGGTAGGACGGTTTCAGCTGCGTATACTGATGGTGCAGGTAGACCGGTTCACTGTCGATCAGCACGCCGTCCATATCAAAGATGACTGCCTTGATCGGCTTCATGACGTTTCTCCCTTCAGATACCGTCCTCGTCCTCCTGCGGCTGGGCGGGAACCTCCAGCACAAATTTGCCGATGTTTTCGTGCCCGGTCTGCATAATGTCGGCAGCCAGTGCATCCACATCGGGGCATTCGTCACCGGTGATGTTGCGCATGCACAGATCCATCAGCATACTGCTGTTCAGCCCGGAGATCACGCGCACCTTGGGGCGGGTCATCGAAAGTCCCGCTGCGCGGTTGTACGGCGTGCCGCCGGCAATGTCTGCCAGCACCAGAACAGCCTCGCAGTCTGCATAGCTGTCGATTGCCTCTGCCAGCTGCTTTTCAAACACTTCCACATCCATGCCATCGGCAAAATCCACGGCCTTTAGTTCCGCATCACTGCCTGCCAGCATTTTTACATTGGCAGCCATACCGGCGGCAAAGCCGCCATGCCCGGTCACAACTACACCTACCATAGCAAACTACACTCCTTTAGCAAAATCGGGCGCACAGTCCCGGCTTATTGGTTGACAACTTCAAATTCAAATTTCTGGGTAACGCCGTCCAGATATTCTTTACTGAGGTCGATCGGACGGTCGTTTTGGTCCATGACCACGTTTTCGACATACAGCACGGGGGAACCGCGGTGTACGCCGAACAGGTTGGCAAACTCGGCGTTGGCGGTCTGCGCCATCAGCACACGGCGCGATTTAACGATCTTCTCGTGGTAGACAGTTTCAAAGACATCGTACAGCGAGCGCTGGGCGAAGTCGTAGGCATCAATACCGGGAAACACAGATTCCGGCACATAGTTTTCCACGAGAACAAAGGGCTTTCCGCTGGCGTAGCGCATACGCACAAGATGGTAGCTGCGATCCCCGTGTTCGAGCTTGAGCCGTGCAAAAAGCTCCGGGGTATAGCTTACCCACTCTGCACGCAGCACCTCGGTACGGTGCTCCAGATTCAAAACCCCCATCTCGGCGGCAAAGCTCAGCTGCTTGTTCAGAAAGCGTCCGCGGGTATCAGGGCTGCGCACAAAGGTGCCGCGCCCCCGCATACGTTCCACAAAGCCGTCTTCGATCAGCATATTGTAAGCCTGCCGTGCAACAGGGCGCGAAATGCCGAACTGGGCGCACAGCTCCTCCTCCGTCGGCAATTTTGTCCCTGCCGACAGCTTCCCGCTGGTGATAGCCTCCAGCAATGCCTTACGCAGCTGTTCGTACAGAGGAACTGCGCTGGTTTTGTCAAGCTGTATTCCGTTCAGTTCGATCATGATAGGAAATCTCCTTCTTGTTATTCGGTGCCGTCTGGGGAGATTTCCGCTTTACAGCCAAAGCCGCCCTGTGCCATGCAGTTGCGTGCCGAGACCTGCTGCCCGGCAGCCAGTGCAGCCAGAAGCGCCTGCTCCGGCATGGGCTTTGCCTTTTGCCACCCCGCAGTATACAGCGAGCAGAGGAAGGCAGCAAGGAAAGAATCTCCTGCCCCCATTGTATCACTTGCCTCTACCATTTGGGTAGTCTTTTCCACGATTTTCCCTTGTACAGACAACATTTGTCCGGCTGCGCCCATTGTGGCCAGAATATGCACCACGCCGCGACGATGCAGTGGTGCGCACAATTCCGCAAAGGCAGTCTTGTCCATCGGCTTGCAGGAAAGCATCGCCAGATCTATGCCGTGGCAAACCTCGTCATAGTAGGCATCGGTGCGGTACTTCTCCTTTTCGCCGAAGTCATAGGCGAACACAGCGGGCAGCGCCTGCACAGCCGCCATCTGTTCGGGCATTTTGGCGTTGCAGCTGCTGACGATCAGATCGGCGGTTTTCAGCTCGTCCAGCTCCTGCGCACCGATCTGCAGCGGGCCGGTCCAGCTTTCCCCGGTGATCACCTCGATAAAGCTGCGCTCCCCGTTGACCACATCATAGCTGCACACCTTGGTGGTACGCCCCCGTAAAACGGGGCAATGGCTGATGTCCACGCCGTTTTCCCGGAGTGCTTTCTCCACAATATGTGCCATCTTGTCATCGCCAAGGGAGCCGAGATACTCGGCCTGTGCCCCCAGCCGCGCAGCATGAACTGCGACGTTTACCGCATTGCCGCCGGGGAAACACTCCTGTGTGTTGTGGTAATAGTCTATTACGTTATCCCCTAATGCAATCAGTTTCATACTCAATAGCTCTCTTTTCTGTAATAGCGGCGGATATCCAGAGAATGATCCGTGATGACCTCAATGTTCTTGCTGATGCGCTGCAGAACGGCCGCCATGACAACGGGGCTGAGCAGCGGGCGGAACTCATCGCTGATGCCGGGCAGGGCATACTCCTTTGTGTCAAAGCAGGTCAGCTTTTTGGTATGGCGGGCGGCAAACTCCTTTACGCGCTCGTCCTGCGCACGGGTGGGGCCCTCAGTCAGCAGCAGCGTGGTGCAGACATCGTCCTCCAGCAGCTCCAGCGTGCCATGGAAGAATTCCGGGCTGGAAACGCTCTTGGTGCGGATCCACTGGCTTTCCTCCAGCACGCACATACTGTAGCTGTAGGCGGTGGGCCACAGATCGCCGCTGCCGATCCAGATGTTATACGGCTCCTTGCAGTAATCCTGCGCATATTTCAGGCACTTGGCATCTGCCTGCTTGCGTACCTGTGCCAGCGCAAAGGCAAGGTTCTTCAGCTCATCCGCAAAGCGGGGGTAGGCATCAAAGCTGCAGCTGCGGTACAGGATGCGGCCGATCAGGAGATAAAACACCAGTTCCTGCGGGCGACCCTCGCTGTAGACGATGGTGTCATCGCAGATGGATTCCAGCGTGGAGTTCTCCTTGCCGACGGCGGCAAACAGGCGCACGCCCTGCTCTTTCAGCCAGTTGGCTGCCTTTACGGTCTCGGCGGTGTCACCGGACTTCGAGGTCAGGAACGCCACGGTCTTATTGGTGATGCGGTTGCAGTCACCGGTCATCAGGTTGGCGGACAGTACATTTTCGACCGGCAGGCGGGACATATGGCGGATGTAGAAGGCGAACGGATCCAGCATCGCCTGAGAACCGCCACTGCTGGTGAACAGCAGCAGGTCAAACCCGTTATCCACAATCGAATCGGCGATAGCCTCGATCTTGGCGCGCTGGTCGTAGATTTTGGCGCCGTTGGCAATGATCTGGTTTTCGTCAAAGTTTACCATGCTCATAGGTACAATAGCCTCCATTTGTAATTATGTCATGACAATACAGCATATAAAAAATGCGGCTCGCGGGGGAATGCTGAACCGGCGCGAGCCGCCGCAGTAAAACTTACATGATGCCCAGGAAGGACAGTGCAACCGACAAAGCAATGACCAGCAGGATCAGCTTCATGGTGTTGACATTCTTCTTCTTGAACAGCCAGTAGAGCAGGAACACAAAGCCCAGCGGCAGAATGTTGGGCATGATGGAATCAAAGATGCCCTGCACGGAAACGCTGGAGATGACAAGCGTTTCGGGGAAAGCAAAGGATACATAGCTGGGGATCAGTCCGCCGACGACCATAACGCCCAGAATACCGGCAGCCTTGCTGATATAAGCGGCGTTATCACCGATGAACTTGATGGAGCTTACACCGGCATTGTAGCCCAGACGCACGAACCAGATGCGGCTGAAGATAGCGGTCAGTGCCCAGAACAGGATGTAGAAGATGGGGCCCAGAACATTGTTCTGCGTTGCCAGAGAGCAGCAGATAGAGGCAATGATGGGCATGGCGGTGTACCACCAGATGGCGTCGCCCAAACCTGCCAGAGGTCCGAACAGACCGGTTTTCAGGCTGTGGATCATCTCACGATCCTGACCTGCCTCCTCCATGGAGACGATCAGGCCCTGCAGGATCGCGGCCATGTGCGGCTCGGTGTTGATGAAGTCGAGGTTGTTTGCCATCGCGGCGGCCATTTCCTCATTGTTGTCGCCGTGAATCTTACGGAAGCACTTGGTCATGCCGTAGCAGAAGCCTACGGCCTGCATACGCTCAAAGCTGAAGCAGCACTGCTCCGCCATAGAGCGGACGGCCATTTCGTTGAGGTCTTTTTTGGTAATCTTATTAGATGCCATCTTCAAAATCTCCTTCCTGGGCGGCAGTTGCAGCGGATGCAGCCGTCAGCTTGGCAGTCTCCGTATCGCGGGTGAAATTGACATAGGCGATGCAGCCCGCAATAACAGCAATGGGCAGGATGTTCTGGCAGTTGGTAATGACCATGATGACAAAACCAGCAAGCAGATAGGCTGCGTTTTCCTTCTTGAGCATAACGACCAGCAGCAGGGCAAGGCCGACAGCCGGCATCAGACCACCGGCAACTTCAAAGCCGTGGACAAGCCATGCCGGGAAGGCTGCCACAAAAGCGGAAATACCGCTCTGCAATGCGTAGGTGGACAGGAACGCGGCAAGGGCAAACATGGCGGCATACAGGATCCAGCCGGTATACATGACCTTGGCAATGCCTTTTTCGTCACCGGCGGCAGCGCATTTGTCAACCTTCGGCAGGAAGCCGGCGTAGAAGGTGTTGGTGCCGGTGTTGATCCACTCGCCGATCAGCGCGAACGGAACGGCAAGACCCAGCGCTGTGTTGACATCGCAGCCGGTGGTGTACGCCAGCACGGTGGTCATCAGACCGGCAAACAGGGGATCCGGCGGCACGGTGCCGCCAACGGTCAGCAGACCAAGGTAGGAAAGCTCCGCAACGGCACCTGCCTGCATACCGAGCTGTACATCACCGAGGATGATGCCGGTGAAGAACGCTACGACCAGCGGGCGGAACCACATAAAGGTTTCCATGTGTTTGTCGATCGCGCAGATGAAAACGAGCAGCGCAATCAGCAAACCTTGCACGAGTGTGATTTGCATAGATTTTCTCTCCTCTTTATAAAATATATTTTTTGCTCTGCAGACCGCCTGCAGAGCCGGAACCATGGGTTACTTCTCAAAGTCCAGCTTGTGGTCGCCGGGTGCGATTTGGATGTAGACATCCACACCCTTGGCACGGATGGCGCGAAGGTCTTCCTTGTCCTTCTCGTCCATATAAACGTGCACATCGCCGGTCACTTCCTTGCCGGGGCCGACATGCATATTGCCGATGCACAGCTTATCAATGGGAACGCCGCCCTCGACCAGTTTACGGGCACTCTGCGGGTTGCGCACGACCAGGAAGATGTGCTGGCTGGCAGATGCCTTATGAATGACTGCAATGGTTTTGTCCAGCGTAAAGAACCGGATGCCGCAGCCGGAACTTTTCGCGGTGGCAGCCATCAGGCTTTGCTGCAGCGGGTCAGCAGCTGCCAAATCATCCGCCACAACAATAAGGTTGACACCTTGTAAGGCGGTGGTCCACGCCACACCGACTTGCCCGTGCACTAAGCGATTGTCGATTCTTGTCATCAAAATGTCAGGCATAAGTTTTTCCTCCTTGTAAAATGCTGCAAAGATTTTTAGATTTTTTCTTAATTTTTAGAAATTTTCTCTAAAATCTTTGTAATATTGTAATGACAATATACCAAAGTTGTGGTATAATGTCAATAGAGTTCGGGGACTTCCCGAAGATTTTAACGTTTTACACAAAGTAAGCGTTAGAAATTTAGACAAAACGTGAAGGAGACTGCTTTATGGAACACAAAAAGACTATGCTGGACTACATTGCCGACTGCCCGGAGTTTATCCGCAACAATGTCGCCGACAGCGCCGCGCTGACAAAGCCCCTTGTGGATGAGTATGTAAGCGGCGGCTACAAGAACATCTGGATCGTTGCGTGCGGTTCTTCCTCCAACGGCTCACTCTGTGCGCGGCAGTTTATCCGCCGCCATCTGAAGTGCGAGGTCAAGATCGTCACACCGTTTCATTTTGTATCCAGCGAGAATGATTTCAGCGAGACCGATATGGTCGTTGTCGTCAGCCAAAGTGGTTACAGCCTGAATGCGCTGGACGCCATCAAGGTCATTGAGGCAAAGGGCCGCCGCTGCATCGGTCTGACCGGCGATGTCAACAGCGATCTGGGCAAGGTGTGCGATGTTGTCGCCAACTACGGTGTCGGGCGCGAAACAGTCGCTTATGTCACCCGCGGTGTCACCACGCTGGCACTTTTCTTTATGCTGTTTGCCGTGGAGGCTGCTGTCCGTCTGGGCATCAAAACCGCTGCCGAGGGCGAGGCTGTCAAGCAGCTGCTGCTGAAAGCCGCCGACATCAACGCTGCCGTACAGGCACAGACCCCTTCCTTTATTAAAGAGCACTACCGTCAGCTGTCCGGCATGACCAACGCCTATGTCTGCGGCGTGGGTGCCAACCTCGGCACCGCAAGCGAGGGCGCACTGAAATTCGGCGAGACCGTCAGCATCCCCACCGCTGCCTATGAGGTCGAGGAGTACATCCACGGCCCCAACATCCAGATGACCCCCCGCTACAGCGTATTTCTGATTGACGGCGGCGAGGGCACGGAGCGCATCCACCGCATCTTTGAGGGCACCCAGATCGTGACGGATAACGCCTTCCTGCTGACGCGCTGCGCCGATTACAAGGACGAGCACAATGTCTTGTATGTGCCTATGGATGTGCCGGAGGAAATCACCCCGCTGTGTTGGCTGCCCTTCTTCCAGATGACTGCCTGCCAGCTGACGGATGATCTGGACCGCTGGAACAAGCACCCGCTGCAGCGCGCGATGGAGAAGTTTGTTTCCTCCAAGAGCGCCAACTATGTCAACAGTCCTTTCAGTGAAGACACGCCGGGTCGTGCGTAAGAACGATGGCGTGGATATCTGCTGTTTTTTTCTGTCTGGGTGCTGCGGATACATTGTCAGGTGATCGGCTGGGGTTGGGCAGTGCATTCCGGCAGGGCTTTGCCGCCGTGGTGGATCTGCTGCTGCTCATGACCGGTTTTATGGCACTGGCACCGTGGCTTGGGACCCATCTGGCGCCTGTTATCACGCCGGTGTTTTCCGCCGTGGGGTGTGACCCCTCTCTGTTCGCCTCATTGTTTTTGAGCTGCGATGCAGGCGGAGCCGTGCTGGCCGCGCAGATCGCACAGGAACCGGCCGCCGGGCTGTACAATGGCTTGATTGTGGCGGCCTTTCTGGGTTCCACGATCAACGGCACGATTCCGCTGGCGCTGGGCAGCCTGACAGGCACCAAACGAGCCGCCGCCGTTCGCGGATTGTTTCTCGGCTTTCTGGTTCTGCCAGTGGGCTGCCTGCTCACGGGGGTGCTGTGCGGCATCCCCTTGTCGGTTCTGCTGCACAACACCTGGCCTGTTCTGACAGTAGCGGTCGTGTTGCTGCTGCTTTTCAAATCCGGCAGCAATGCGATCGGCCCGATATTCAACGGCATCTCTCTGGCGGTGCGCGGCCTGACCTTGTTCGGCTTCTGCATTTCCGTGCTACAGGAAACAACTGGTATTGTGCTGCTGGAGGGGCTGACCCCCTTGGCGGAAATCTACCCGGTCATATGCAGTATCGGCGCGTTTCTTGCCGGGATTCTGCCGTTTTTCGCCTTTGTACAGCGGCTGTTGACCGCACCGCTTGCCAAACTGGCCGCACGGCTGCAGCTGGAGCCCGCCTCCATCACCGGTCTGGTCGTGACATCCGCCAACTGCATCCCCACATTGCTGCGTCTTGATACGCTGGAGGAACGCGGCATCACACTGAACACGGCCTATGCCGTAGTAGCCGCTTACAGCGCCGGCGATTTTCTGGCATTTACCCTGCAATTCAGCCCCGCACATGCCCTGCCGATGATGGCAGGCCGCCTTTTAAGCGGCTTGCTGGCAGTGGTGCTCTGCCTGAAAACAACACCCAAAACTACCTGAGTCAACACCCCCAACGGGCAGATAAAACCCGTTGGGGGTGTTGGTGTTTTCTTATATCGTTCCATGTTAGCGCCAATGACAAAGGAACCGCCAAGGCGATCCCTTTGTCGGAGGATATATCCTGTTAGCCGCACACACGTCTGTACTGCGAGAATTGTGAAGTAATGCCTTAGGTTCTTATCATTGTTTCTAAAAATCAGCGACAGCATGTGAGAGTGGAGTCTCAAAAATTGAAGTGATAATTTAGTTAATCCCGGACTTCCCAATGCCCGCTGAAGCCGCGACCGACAAAGCGGACGTTATCCATCTGCTTGATATGGCGGCGGATGGTTTTGTAGCTGACACCCAGCGTCATGCCGAGTTTTTCGGTGCTAATTTTGTTGTCTTTTTGGATTAAAGCCAGAATTTTGGCATCCAAATCGTCTTGGGGGACATCTTGGGGGACACGTTGAGGGACATCTTGAGGGACACCATAATTCAAGTTCGGCATAATGACTGTAAACTGATACCGATCCGAACGGAACGTAGGGCGCTTATCTTCAGTGTAGTTGATTTGCGCTTTGTAGCCGTTCAGAATTTTCCCAAAGCCGCTGCCCTTGCGCTCCATATAGCCCAGACGGTTGAACACATCGGCCAGTACCGGGTTGCGCCGAGTGGACGGCACGGTAAGCGGGTCGCGGTCTTGGATCATCGACCCGTCCGGCATACCGCCCGGCGAGTAAATCTCTAAGCGGTCATCGTAGATGTCAATGTGGACCTCGCTGCCGTAGACGAGATAATCGCGGTGTGCCAGTCCGTTGACAAGTGCCTCGTGGTAGCTGCGTTCTACATATTCGGGCATTTCTTCACGGGAATTGGGCGTTTTGCGCCACATCATGCGGGCATTGCGCTTGATGAATGCCTCGCCATTCTCAATCAAGGAAAGCACACTCCCGGAATACTCGGCGTCGTCCAGCGCGTCCATCGTGCCGCCGCTTTTGTCCGGCCCGTTCCAACGGGTGCAGAACAGGCGTGACCAGCGAATGGGGCATTCATCGGCAATCAGGGCGCCGGCATTTGTCAAAAAGCCGCCCTCGTCTGCCAGCCCGAAGGAAACAAGGTCTTTGTTGTCAAAGCTGTTTCCCGTCCACTTCTTATAGCGCTCCCGCAGCTTGGAAAAGGCGTAGTCCTCCACCCTGTAAGGTGTCACCTGAGAATCGTAGGAGGTGTTTCTGCCGCGCAGGACAAGGCGCTTCAGCTCGATGGCGGATGCCTTGACGCTCTCGTTTCCGACGCGTACAAACGCCTCTAAGGTGCCGTCGCCGGAGTAATAATAGGGCGTTTCCTCGCCTTTGAACACGTCGAGAATCAGCAGCACCTTGCCGTCTTCGGTCTTGTGAAACCGCAGCCGAAACTCCGGGATGGGCTCCATGCGGGTCTTGATAATCTCGCTGATTTTCTCGGCGTCACTGTCGGGTTCGGTCAGCCCAACGATCTGCCCGTCATCCGCCATGCCGAAAATCAGCGCGCCGCCCAGCGTGTTCGCAAAAGCACTTACGCTCTTGCACCAGCTTTTGGGCTTTCGTACTTCAAGCGCCGCTTTCTTGTCATATTCGGTTGTTTCACCGATCAGGTTTTCAATATCCATCTGTTCCGACCACCTTTTGCGCGAAATATCGGTGCTTTCAGTATAATATAAAGTTGGCCGTTTTTCAAATAATCTTTTGAAATCAAAGCTCATACGCACAGAAATCCCATATCTTTTCCAAAAGCTGATGCGTTTTTTTCCACTGATCCTCTGTAATTTTCCCGGTTGCATTCGCAAGATGGGCAATCTGATTCAGGTTATTTCCCACCGCAGACAACTCCTTTATGAGCTTGATGTAGGTGGCATTAGGGCGCGGGCGAATCTCGTAACCGACAAGCAGCTTCCGAATGACAGGCTCCATTTTTAAGCCGGACGTTTCGCTCATCTTGCGCAGTTTGGCGTACTCTTTGTCGGTGAGCCGCACGGTGATTTTCTTGGTTCTGTATATCATAGTGTCAACATCCCTTCGAATCAAAAGCCACAAAATGAGGGACGGGGTTTCAGGGGTATTCCCCTGACAAGTGGGCGTTTTGCCGTCATGACGGCAAGATGCCGTGCTTGCGGGGGACGTTCCCGCATTTCCATGCGGGAACAGCCCTCTGAAAAAGAGTTAAATATAAATTAACTCACAGCACACGATTTCCTCGGCTTGCGCCTGCAAAGCCTGCATCTGCGCCGCCCATTCCAGAGGGCGATGCCGTTTCAGATCCTCGGTGACGCCACGCTGTTCTGCAAGCCGGCGCACCAGCGCACTGACCTGATTGTGCGCCTCGCTGTCGACGCCGGCAAGGTGCTGTGCCAGCGTACCGTCCAGCAGCATTTGGTCGCGTTCAAAGGGGCGATGCTCGTCAAGAAAACGCGCCCGCATCGTACCGTATTTACCCAACGGCGGTGTGCTGCCCGTGGGCAGGGCAAACGACGGAACCAAGTACCCGTTTACGTTAGTGTAATCCGTAGACATTTTTGACCTCCTTGTATGGCGCGGTTATACCGCTGATGGTGTTGAGTTTGTAGGTAGCAAGGCTTGTCCACAAAAGTGATTTCATGTACTGCGGCAGATTTTTGACCTTCCGCGTGGTGATTGCCTGCAAAAAGGTATCCAGCACATCCTCCACATACGGCTCCAAGCCGTCCTCCTCGCAGCCGTTGCTGGCGCAGCTGATTTCAGCCAGCACCTTGTCGGCCGTGACAAGCGCACCGCGATACGACTGTGTGCCGGTGGCGCAGCACATCTCGGTAAGACAGGTGTTGAGCAGTCCAAATGCGCTTTGGCGGGCGTCATCGGTGATGCCGTTTGCTTGGTACGGATGCTGCTGACGGAAGTCGTATCCGGTCAGGTAGTGGATCGCCGTCTGCATAAGGGCGGGCTTAGCCATATACGCCTGCGGAATGGACTTGTGCTTTGTCAGCGCGGACAGAACTATGTTTTCCAAAGCGTTTTCATCCATCTCTCCCCCGTCTTCAGGCAGCTCTGCCGCAGGAGAGATTGATAGATTAGTTTTTATAAGTTTTTCTTTATGATTTAGTTTTATATTACCGCCCCGGTTTCCACCGCAGTGGTTTCCACTATGGTGGTTACCACCGGGGTAGTAATTGGGGTGGTGGTCTGCGGCTGCTTTTTCAGCAGGCTGTTCGGCGGTTTCGGTTTGGTTTCGTGTCAGATTGGTGCTTTTCACATCGCCGTTGCGGTCGTGGTAGAAAAGGTAGGCGCCGTCCCAACCGCTGTTGTCGGGGCGCAGTTCATACTGATAGACGAAGCGCCCCTTTTCACCGGGATACACATGGATGAACAAATACCCCTTGCTTTTCAATTCGTTCCATGCCGTATTGAAGGCGTATTCTCCCTCCGGCACACGCTCCATAAGGCTGCCTTTGGTGAGGGTAATGTTCTCCATTGTGATATAGCTTTGGATGCGTGTATACAGCCCCAATGCGCCGCTGCTGAGGTTCCAGTCGCGGGCGACACTGTTCTGCACCACAGTAAAACCAGGCTTCGGGATAAAAGTGCCGTTATTGGCTGCTTGATTTTTCATTTTCCCTCCAACAAGAAGATTCTGATAATTCCAATATGCCGAATTCTTCCGAAACAGAGGGTAACAGACAAAAGTTAGGAATTGTTCTTGATTTTGAAAAGTGGTAACTAAGGTGGTAACAGATAATGGCAAATTTGCGGTAAAACTGCGCAATGCGTACCTTTAAGGTTTACAAGAAACATGAAAATCAAAGAAAAGCGTATCTTTAAGGTACAGAAACGGATCGGTATGCGCTCATAACCCGGAGGTCGCAGGTTCAAGTCCTGTCCCCGCAACCATGTTAAAAGCTACATTCAAGTTGATTTTGAATGTAGCTTTTATTTTTACTTTATACAGTGTTTCCCCCATGTTATAGTTAACATGGGGAATTTTTTATGCAGAAAAAGATACGCGTAATTTTACCAAGAATTGAGGGCAACAAGAAAACCAGGCACAAGATTCTGAAAGTGGCCGTATATTGCAGAGTAAGTAAAAACACACCGGAGCAGCTACAAAGCCTTGAAATGCAGGAACTGTATTTTGAAAAATTAGTAAACGAAAATCATGATTGGGAACTTTATTTTATAAGGATGTCGGGTCGGGAACACGGAGAAAAGGGCGTGATGGTTATATTGAAATGCTAAAGGATGCCCAAAAGCATCGATTTGACTTAATTCTGGTTAAGTCATTAAGTCGGTTTGGAAGAAATATAGTAGAAACATTATCAACGATAAGGAGACTGAAAAAGATGAATATTGCAATGCTGTCCGATGTAGAACAAATCAATACAATGGAAGTCAACGAAGTGTTGCTATCAATTTTACTTGCGGCAGCACAGGAAGAAAGCGCTGCGAAAAGTGAAAATATCAAGTTTGGTATCCGTCAGCGAATGCGCAGTGGAAAAGCTGTACTAAACCATACGCGCTTTTTAGGCTATACTAAGGATGAAGACGGTAGGCTGGTAGTCGTACCGGAAGAGGCTGAAATTGTGAGGAAGATATTCTCGCTGTATTTAGCGGGTTATGGAGTTCGCAAAATCAAACGGTATCTGGAGGAAAATGGCATAAAGACTGTCACCGGAAAATCTGAGTGGAGTACATCCACAATAGACCGTATGCTGAGCAATGAAAAGTACATGGGAAACCTTTTACTGCAAAAGACCTGCACACCTGATTTCCTGACCGGAAAACAAAAGAAGAATTGTGGCGAGCAGAGTATGTTTCTGGTGGAAAATGCGCATGAGCCGATTGTATCAAAAGAAATATTTGAAGATGCACAAAGACGGAAACATAAAATGTAAGATGCTTGGTTTGAGTTAAAAACATGGAGAGTTTTTCTTGATAATCCGTGTGAAATTTGCTATCCTATTAATAGGAAATCTCTTGGAAATCGGGTGACCTTATAATGAATGAAAACGAACAGCTTCAGCTTTTTGAAGATCAGGCGATTCGTACCGCGTGGGACGAGGAAAACGAGGAATGGTATTTCTCCGTTGTGGATGTGGTATCCGCGCTGACTGATGCAAAGGACTATGACACGGCGCGTAACTACTGGAAAGTCACCAAAAAGCGGCTGAAAGACGAGGGCAGTCAGTTGGTAACGGATTGTAACCAACTGAAATTGAAATCCCCCAAGGACGGCAAACGCTACAAAACAGACGTAGCCAACACACAGCAGCTGTTCCGCATCATCCAGTCCATCCCATCCCCCAAGGCGGAACCGATGAAATTGTGGCTTGCGCAGGTTGGGCGGGAGCGCATAGAAGAAACGCTGGACCCGGAACGCATTGCGGAACGCTTGGTTTCTACCTATGAACGGAAAGGGTACACGCGGGAATGGATCAATCAGCGCTTGCAGGCAATATCAGCCCGCAAGGAACTGACGGATGAATGGAAAGACCGCGGCATCGAGAAAAACGCAGAGTATGCGATTCTGACCGATGAAATCACACGCGCGTGGAGCGGTATGAGTACCCGGCAGTATAAGAACCTGAAAGGGCTGAAAAAGGAAAGCCTGCGGGATAACATGAGTACCTTGGAATTGGTGCTGAATATGCTGGCAGAAGTGTCCACAAAAGAAATCTCCCAGACCGAACAACCGGAAGGCTTACAGCAAAACCGCGATGTAGCGCGGCGCGGCGGTTCGATTGCAGGTGAAGCGCGGAAACAGATCGAACAGCAGACAGGACGGTCTGCGATCACCGGCAAGGGAGCGGCAGAGCTGAACCATGTGGTGACGGAAATGCTGGAGACTAGTGCTGACGCTGCATCGAAAACAAACCAGAAAAAGCAATAAGAGACAAATAGAGAAACAATAATTTATATCAAGGAGATTGCGGTTGTCACATATAATTGGTAGGAACTTCTCCCACAGGGCACTTCATCTATACTGCCTAGATTGCAAAGGCAGTGCCCTGTGCATGGTATTCAGAAAGCATAAAGGATGACCGTTAAGAACAAGATATATAAGTATTGTATCGAGAATGGCAATGTACAATTTTAATAAAACAGCGGAAAAGAATTCGTTAAAGGTCTGAATTTTGGAGAAAGACTTGAGTTTCGCGAATATAAGGTGTATAATATTATATTAACAATTTTAGATAAAGGAAGGAGGCATAGAGATGGATTCTAGCACAAGAATTTTCATCGATAATCTTGCAGAGGCTGTGATAGATGCCTACGGAATAACTATTCCAATTGACAACATTGAAGACGTTGTGAAAAAGATTGGCGGTGAAATCGTGGAAAAAGCGGATTTAGATGATCTTTACGATGGAACAATAAGAAAAGTTGATCAAAGCAGTTTTTCTATTGTGATTTCGCCTTTCCAAAGTGAGGGGCGAAAAGCTTTTACGGTTGCGCATGAATTGGGACATTTGTTTTTGCATATGGGATTTGGCGTAGACCCAGACCTTTGGTCACGGCAGAATGATACTATCTATAGACGCTTTGGAACATCAGAGCAAGAGTATCAGGCAAACGAATTTGCTGCTGCGCTTCTCATGCCTCAGAAAGAGTACCTGTCCGAACTGCTAAGAAATAAGACGGATGACGGTAAGGTATGTATTTCAGAAATCGCCGATTATTTTCATGTATCTAATGCGGCAGCAGGAAATAGAGGAAAATTTTTGGGGTATCTTATATAATGGCGAATTCTAGCATATTATTGGATAATGATGAAAAGACAGAAGTCCCTGCTGCTGTTAGGCTTGCCCAGCAACAGGGATTTCTGTCTATGGAAAAGCAACCAGTTGTGCCAGTGGCAAAACTGTTCTTTTCGTTTGATATTGTGAACTCAACAGTCTACAAGGCAAATACCGTAAACTGGCCTATAATTATCAAAGGGCTACTCGACTATATACGCCGATGTGTTCAAAGGGAAGCTGACTTGCAGGGAGCTTCGCTATGGCGTGTAATTGGCGATGAGATGGTTTTTGTTTATCAAATTATAGATAAACGTGAACTGTATCCAGCTGTTGATGCTATTTTTAGAATAACACAGCGCGTATCGCTATCAATCCGAACAGGAAAGTTTTTTAATACATTAGAAGAACAGAAGCTTCAAAAGGCGGAGATTGAAGTACTAAAAAGCCAAGAAATATTATCAATTAAGGCTGCTGCATGGATTGCGGCAATTAGTAAAGAGATGAAATCACCCTATGATAATATTCAGACAGAGTATGAATCGGATGGATCAAATATACCTATTGTTGAATATTTAGGACGAGATATCGATACGGGATTTCGATTGAAAGCGTATACACAACGTAGAAGGCTTATTGTGAGTTTTGAGTTGGTATGTTTGATTGCAGAGTTTTTGGAGAAGGAAGCCGAAAATTTATTTTACATTATAGATTATGCAAAGCTAAAGGGAGTATGGAATAGGGCGCTTTATCCGATTATTTGGTATTATAAGAAAGAAACGTTAAAAGAAGCAAATGAACTTTCGGGTACAGATGAGGAAATTTTAGATTTCAAAGATAGTTTTTATTATGATGAAGCTGATGGGAACGAATTAGTGGAGCGCTATATAGCTCGGCAGCGTAGAAAGGATAATCAGGAAATTATAGCCTCTCAAATGTATAAAGTTCGTACAATGTGCAAGAAAATATGTGTAGATAGAAATCTAAAAGGGAAAATAGAATACCTGAAAAATATTATGGGAGGAAATGTACAGATAAAAAACGGTGATGATAGACCGGCACCGTTAAAACTCCATTGTGCTGTTGTGTGTTGTGACATAGAAAATAAGAAGATACTAATTTGTAAACGCGGAAACGCAAAAGAAGAAAATTGTGGAAAGTGGGAATTTGGCTGCGCAAAAGCGCGTGGAAGTCAGCATCTTGCGGATACCATTAAAGAGTATTACAGCGAAAAATTTGGTGTTGATATTGAATTGGTTTTAGACGAGAGTCGAGATGAAAAGCAACCTATTCCGCTTGCAATTTATGAGGTACCTATAGATGCAGGAGCAACAAAAAAAGGAATAATCTTTGTTGCAAAAGTAAAGAATCCACAAGCTATTGCCCAATATCGTCAAAATGACGAACATAGTAGTATAAAATGGGTGAAGCAAGAGGAACTGGAGAAAATTGCGGAGGAAAACGCAGTTACAGACTTTCATAATACAGCAAATATAGTTTTTGAAAAATGGAATGATTTATTTGGAAAGGATGATTGACGAGGATGATCGATTATATTTCCTTTTTCGAAAAGCAGTTAGAGCGAGTAAACTATTGGCTTTCCTATGCCGAAACTAAAAATGCGGCAATGATTGCTTTAAATGTGGCGATATGTGCGGCACTTATTTCTATGTCACTGTCAGATCGCTTATATGTAATAGCAATGGTAGGGTTACTAGTATCAACTATAATTTTAATGGTTAGCTTTTTCCCTTTTCTTGCAAATAAAGCCTCCAAGAAGGAAAAAGCGAAAATTGCAGAGAATTATATCTTTTTTGGAGATATTGCATTGATAGACAATGCAAAAGATTATATTTCCAATGTGAATACATGCTATTTTAACGGACAAAAGCAAAACAGTGAAAGCGATAAATTGGTTTTGGATTTTGCGAATGAAATCATTTACAATAGTAGACTTGCGTGCAGAAAATTTGTTGCTTTTAAATGGGCGTTGGGGATTGACGTTTTAGCTGTAGCGTGTATAGTAATTCAATTTCTACTTCCGATAACGTAAGAAGTTGTTTAGTGAACTGCCCCTGTTGGATTGAGTTTGTTTAATTCGATCTAACAGGGGTGTTTTGCTTGGAATAAAGTAATCTAAAAAATAAACATTTATGATTCACGTATCGACATTATACATAATATCGGGATGATATGCTAATTGTATTGTAGATGAAAAGCAACGAATGAGGAGAACAATATGGATATCAATTTGTATATAGAAGGACTTCGGCAATCGCAAGAGAAAACATCACGCCAGAAGGATATTTTAGATACATGGGAAGAAATACAAAAAGTTCCTTTTGACAGGCAGACAGCGATAAAACAGGCCAAGAAAAATAAATTAAATTATTCAAATTTAAGAGAAAAAACTTCACCAATGTTTGTAATCGGAACACGTCCATGGGAAGAATTATATGATAAAGATATATGCCTTAATTTGCAGTGGCAGTTGGGAGTGCTTGTGGAAGAAGAAATGAGTGGGAGCGTAAAAACATAATGACGAGAAAATCTGCATTTGGATTGCCTAATATCGCGGGTATCTTTTTTGTCACACTCAGACAACAAAAGCTCGTTGAAACGACAAGTTTCAACGAGCTTTTTTCTACATTATGGCAAAAGTGGTAACAAGCTGGTAACTTTGACCCCAAAATGACCCCAAAACGGCAAAATGACTGCGCCCGGGCGGTTGAGATTTTCAACCGCCCGGGCGCTTTTGTGGATAAATTTTGCGGAGTTGGCAGGTAAATATAGGATCGGTCAGTGTAGTCAGCTCGCCTTGACGAGTACCAACACGCTGTTGTTTGGCACGACGATCTGTTCCTGTTTGGTAGGAATGGGCGGGTTCTTGTACTGGCGCAGGGTTTTTTGGATTTGTTGCTTGACCTCCAGCAGGGCGGCTTCCAGCGTGGCTGTTTGGGTAGTGATTTTTGGGAAGTCGGGAACATGGGCGGTGCAGCCGTCCGGGGATAAGGTGCAGAGTACAGGGTAGGGCTGGCTCTCAACCGAGATGCTGTACTGCATCCCGAACATATCATCCATCTTGTCCATTTCGTGCCGCTTATGTTCGTCCATGCTGTGGACATAGGTGTCCATCGTGAACGCTACGGAGTAATGACCGAGGATGACTGACAGGGTCTTGTAGTCCATGCCGCGCTCCAACGCACGGGTGGCGAAGGTGTGGCGCAGGGCGTGGAAAGTAAAGTGTCCGATGTCAGCATGCGGGTAATTTCACGAGTCGCAGAGTTTTCATCGAGCGTTGCTTCCGGATAAAAAAGTTTATCCGCAGAAATACCAAGGCATCGAACAATTTGGTAGCAGGTTTTTAAGCTGGGGGTTCGTTCGCCTCGTTCGATAGCAACAACATAGCGTTCGCTTTTTCGTATGCGCTCTGCAAGGTCCTCTCTTGTAAGACCTTTATCATTGCGAGCGTGTTCAATAGCTATAAGGCAACACCGCATAATTCCCGCCTTACGGCTTAAGCACCGCTCCGGCGGCTGCGGCACGGCATCTGCGTTGCCAAAATGCTCGATAATACACAAAGTATTATCTGCGCTTTTGGCTTAGCAGCTGCCGCACCTCGCTCGCCGTATCGGCACTTAGAATTATGCGGTATTGCCATAAATCAAAAATACGGCATTACCCCTTGCCCCCGCGCAGCGCCTCAAGGTCGCTGCGGGTGTCGATGTCCCGCAGCTCGGCGGCGGGGGTGGGCAGCAGGCGGATCGCCTGCGGGTGGGCGCGCAGCACGGCGCTGCCGCCGCTGCCCTCCGGCAGGTGAAGGAGGGCAGCAAAATAATCCCGACCGAACAGCACGGGGCTGCCCGGTGTGCCATCGGGTGCGGCCGGCCGCCGGATCGTGTCCGGCGCGGCACCGATCGCCAGCGCCTCCAGCGTCTGGCGGGTCAGGCAGGGCTGGTCCCCCGGCAGAAACACACACCCCTGCAGGTCGGGCTGCTGCGCCAGCAGCGCGGTCAGGCCAAGGCGCACCGTATCGCTACGGCGTGGCTCGTCATGGCGCAGCACGGGGAAACCCTCTGCGCGGCAGAGGGCCTCGACCTCGGCTGAGCGGGTCACGGCAATGCGCCCAGCAAACACCGGCGCGGCGGCCAGCGCCAGCGCATGGGCAGCCAGTGGCCGGCCGTTCAGCTCGGCCATCAGCTTGTTGCCGCCGAACCGCCGCCCCAGCCCCGAGGCCATGACGACGCAGCCCAGCGGCGGCACAGGACAGTCCAAATCGTACACAAAGGCGTCCGGATCGGCGCAGAGCGCGCGCAGGAACGGGGTGTCCTGCTTGCGGACGACCGCGAGAACGCAGCAGACTTTCAACAGATCCAGCACGCTTTGTTGAAAATCCGCGCAGCCGCTCTCCAGATAGCCAAGCTCGTCCAGCACGGCCCAGCCGCCGGCTGCCGCCATCCGCTGCAGGGCGGGCAGTCCCACGGCGGCAAAGCCGGCCGGTACGGGGCGCATCCGGTTTTCACCGGGGGGCAGGGCGGCATCAAACCGGCCGATGACTGCCGTCACCCCGGCGGCATCGCGCATCTCGACCCATCGGCCCGGGACAGAGGTGGTGAGAAGTATCGGGGCATCAGGGCAAAGAGAGGACATAAGTGCGCGCAGCAGCGTTGTTTTGCCGCTGCCGCGCCCGCCGGTCAGCAGCAGATGGCGCTTACCGCTGGCCCGGAAAGAACGCAGAATAGAGCTCGCGGCTGGTCTGTACACAGGCATCACGGTAGGCCTCATACCTTTCTAAAAATTGGCGGGCCTCGGCGGTCAGGGTGCTGCCGCCGCCACCCCGCCCGCCGATGGTCTTGCAGGTCAGGGCAAAGCCCAGTTCTTTTTCGGCGTGCTGCACAAGTCGCAGCGCCTTGGAGTAGGAAAGCCCCATCTGCGCCGCTGCGCTGCGCAGCGAGCCGGTCTCCTCGATCAGATGGAGCAGGCGGCAGGGCCCCTCGCCAAAAAAACGCTCGCCTGCGTCATCGCAGAGCATCACGCGCAAAGCAGGTTTCATGGTATCACCTCACAGCGGCAGCAGGGCCAGACGGCGTCGGCTCCGGCAGTCGGTAACGGGCAGCAGCTCCAGCGGGCCGTACACGGCGGCAAGGGCTGCCTGCAGCACGGCAGGCGGGTCGGTTTTGGGGTGCAGCACCGCCGCGACCCTGCCGCCCTGCAATACCACCAGTATATCACAGCTGTCCAGCGCCAGCGCGGGGTCGTGCAGGCAGACCAGCGCGGTCTTGCCGCCGGTGTGGACCAGCTGCGCCAGCAGCGCGGTCATCCGGCTGCGGTTCGCAAGGTCAAGCGCACTGTCCGGCTCGTCCAGCAAGAGCAGCGGCGCATCCTCGGCAATCGTGCGCGCCAGAATACAGAGCTGCTTCTCGCCGCCGCTCAGCGTCAGGTAGTCCTGCCCGGCCTTGTTGGCCAGACCTACGTTGCGCAGGGCCTCGTCCGCAGCGGCGCGCATGGCGGCGGTAGGGCTTTGCAGGACCCCCAGCCGCGGGTTGAAGCCCATAAGCACGACCTCCCGCGCCGAGAGCGAGACCGAGATGCCGCTCTGCTGCGGGATATAGCTGACGGTCTGCGCAAGCCTGCGGGTGGACAGACTCTCCAGCGGGACGCCGTCCAGAAGGCACTGCCCGGTGTGGGGCAGCAGCCCAGCGGCCGCCTTGAGCAGCGTGGTCTTGCCGCTGCCGTTTACCCCCAGCAGCCCGATCAGCTGCCCTGACACCGGGACAGAAAAGCTGACCCCTTGCAGCACGGCCGCTGTGCCGTACCGTACGGTGAGGTCCTGCACGCAAAGCCCCACGGGCGGGGGCGTGGTTTGTGGCATCATGACGCATCCCTCCCCGGCCGCAGGATCAGATAAAGCAGAAACGGCACGCCCAGCAGCGAGGTAAAGATGCTGACCGGCAGCTCGGTGGAGGCTGCCGTCTTGGCCAGCGTGTCGGCTGCCAGCAGCAGGGCGCTGCCCAGCAGCCCGCTCAGCAGGCAGGCCGAGCGCCGGTTGTGCCCCGCAAGCAACCGGGCGCTGTGGGGGGCCAGCAGCCCGACAAAGCTGATAAGCCCTGTCACGCTGACAACGGCAGCGACCGTCATGGTGGCAAGCATCAGCAGCAGCAGGCGCATCGCGCCCACCCGCACGCCGAGCAGCCGGGCCTCGCCCTCCTCGATCGAGAGCAGCAGCGCCTGCCGGTGCAGCGCAAAGATCGCTGCGCAGCAGACCAGCACGACCGGCACCGGGAACCACACCCGGCTGCGGGTCACGGCGGCCAGACTGCCCATGATCCAATACTCGATGCTGGCCAGTTCCTTCTCGGGGTCGGCGGTCAGCTTGAGCAGCATCAGCAGCGTCTGGGCCAGCGCATGGACGGCGATGCCCGCCAGCACCAGCGACATTTTGCTGCGCCCCGGCGCGGCGGCGGCCAGCCCCAGCGAGAGGAACACCGCCGCCAGCCCGCCCGCAAAGGCACAGACCGTGGTGGACAGCGCCCCTGACGATACGAACAGGATGGCGAACGCCGCGCCGACACTGGCCCCCGAGGAAACGCCGATGATGTCGGGGCTTGCCAGCGGGTTGCGGAATACGGTCTGGTAGACAAAGCCGGCCGCCCCCAGTCCAAAGCCGCCGATCAGAGCCATAACGGCGCGGGGCAGCCGCAGCACGGTGAAGGTGCGCACCGCCATGGCATCGCCAGCCAGCAGCGCCGCCGGTGTTATGGGGTAGCGGCCCAGCGCAAGGGCCGCACCAAAAGTCATAAAAACGCAGAGCGCTGCGCCCAGAAGGCACAGCGCCGTGCGCTTGCGGTTATTCATAGGAGGCAGGGGTGAAGCCGTAGTAGGTCGTGTAGAATGCATCGGCGCAGTCATGGTAGAACTGCTCACTCACCTGCTCGGGATGCAGCACGCTGCCCAGATAGACGCTGCCTAGGAAGCTGCCGGGCACGGGGGAGTCCACAGCCTCGATGGCGTGGGGCAGCTGGTAGACATGGCCCTCCTTGACGGCGGTGCAGTCGGCCAGTGCGGCATCGTTCAGGACGGAATCGACATCATAGTCGGCATCGGACGCCAGAATGATGTAGTCGGGGTCCCAGTCCAGCACCTGCTCATAGGAGACCTCGGCCCAGTAGGTGTCCTCAACACTGGCGGCGGCGTTGAGACCGCCGGCGTTCTCGATCATATAGTTCTGGTACATGGCGGGGCCGGCGGTCTGCAGCACAGAGCTGTTGCCGGCCATGTAGACGGTGGGGGCCTCGGCATCGCCGATGGCCTCGTGCAGGCTGAGCAGGTTGTCCTCGATCGCGGACTTCAGCTCCTCACCGCGGGCAACGGTGTTGGTGGCCTGAGCCAGCAGGTCGATGGCGCCGTACAACTTGTCCTGATCCTCCGGCTTGACGGCCAGCACGGTCAGGCCCAGCTCCTCCATCTGGGGGATGGAATCCTTCAGCTTGGCGGGCACGATGACAAGGTCGGGGGTCAGCGCGGCGCAGCCCTCAAGATCAAACTCCTTGGCGGTGCCGATGCTGGGCAGGCTCTGCAGCTCAGGTGCGGAGAGGCTGTAGATCGTGCGCTTGTCGGCCTTGGCCTCGACGCCGACCAGCTCGTCCTGCACGCCGAGGGCGATGAGCAGGCTGGTGGAGATGTAGTAGCCGCTGGCCAGCGTCTTGGGCTCGGTCTCAATGGTGACCTCGCGGCCCAGTTGGTCGGTGACGGTCAGCGGGTAGGTGACGGCGGTCTCGGCGGCAGCAGGCGCAGCGGCAGCCTCCTCGGGGCTGGCGGTGACCTCGGGGGCAGCGGTGGCGGCAGCCTCACTGCTTACGGCGGCGGTGCTGCCGCAGGCGGTCAGCGCCATGGCGGCGGCCAGCAGCAGAGCGGTCATTTTGGTCATTTTCATGGATCTTCTTCCCTCATACAATAAAAAATATCGTTGTATTTTTAAAACAACAACGGTATTATACCAGATTTTATGGTAGAATAAAAGCACCTATCCACGAAAAGTATGATTTTTTCGCCCAAAACAGAAAAAACGGAGATTGACCCATGATGACGATACGCGAATATGCCCGCCCCGCCACGCTGGAGGAGGCATGGCAGCTGAACCAGAAAAAGCCCAACCGCGTGCTGGGCGGTATGCTCTGGCTCAAGATGGAAAAGATCAATGTCGGCACGGCCATCGACCTGTCGGCCTTAGGGCTGGATACGATTGAGGAGACTGACACCGAGATCCTCATCGGCGCTATGGCAACGCTGCGCGATCTGGAAACGAACGCCGCCCTGAATGCCTACACCGCGGGGGCTGTGCGGGAGGCTGTGCGCCACATTGTCGGCGTGCAGTTCCGCAACTGCGCCACGGTGGGCGGCAGCATCTATGGCCGGTTCGGCTTTTCCGATGTGCTGACGCTGTTTTTGGCGCTGGACTGCGAGGTTGAGCTGTATAAGGCAGGCCGGATGCCGCTGGCACAGTTTGCCGCGATGCCCTATGACCGCGATATTCTGACCCACATCTGCCTGCGCAAGACGCCGGGGCTGAGGGTACAGTACCAGTCGGTGCGCGCGACCCAGACCGATTTCCCGATCCTGACCTGTGCGGCCGCCCGCACGGCGCAGGGGCAGTACCGCTTTGCCATCGGCGCACGCCCGATGAAGGCCGTGCTTGTCACGCCGGACTGCGACCCGGCGCAGATGCCCGCCGCCGTGCAGGCAGCCGTCAAGACCGGCAGCAACCTGCGCGGCAGTGCTGAGTACCGCACCCACCTGACCGGCGTGCTAGTCCGGCGTGCCGTGGCCGCGCTGGAAAATTGACGGAGGTATACCATGCAGATCACATTTACCTTAAATCATAAAAAAGTCACCGCCGAAATCGCGGCTGACACCGTGCTGCTGGACCTCGTGCGCAGCCTCGGCTGCAAGAGCGTCAAGCGCGGCTGCGAGACCGCCAACTGCGGCCTTTGCACGGTCTTTCTCGATGAAAAGCCGGTGCTGTCCTGCTCGGTGCTGGCGGCGCGGGTCAACGGCCGCAGCGTCACCACGCTGGAGGGGCTGCAGGAGGAGGCTGCCGAGTTCGGCGCCTTTATCGCCGATCAGGGTGCGGAGCAGTGCGGCTTCTGCAACCCGGGCTTTATTATGAACGCGCTGGCGCTTTTCCGGGAAAACCCCGACCCCGGCGAGGATGAAATCAAGGAGTATCTGGCCGGCAACCTCTGCCGCTGCTCCGGCTATGAGGGCCAGCTGCGGGGTATTTTGAACTTTTTAGCGTGGAAAAAGGGGAAGGAGGCCGCCCAATGAAAACCGTGAACCAGTCCATGCGCAAAAAGGACGCCATGCAGCTTGTGACCGGCCAGCCCGTCTACATGGATGATGTCATCCCGCAGGACTGTCTGATCGTAAAGCTGCTGCGCTCCCCCCATGCCAACGCTATCGTGCAGGAGATCGACACGAGCCGTGCCCTGCTGGTGCCGGGCATCGAGGCGATCTACACATGGAAGGATGTGGACCAGCAGGGCCGCCGCTACACCCAGGCGGGCCAGACCTACCCCGAGCCGAGCCCCTATGACCGGCTTGTCATCGACCGCCATGTCCGCTTTGCGGGGGATGTTGTCGCAATTTTGGCTGGCAAGGATGAAAAATGCGTCGATAAGGCGATGAAGCTCATCAAGGTCAGGTATGAGGTCCTGCCCGCCGTGCTGGACTACCACACGGCACTGGACAACCCCGTCCTTGTCCACCCGGAGGAAAACTGGGAGTCGCTGGCACCGGTCGGGGCCGACAACAAGCGCAACCTGTGCGCCCACGATGAGACCGGGGCGGGCGATATCGAGGCGGTGCTGGCGGGGTGTGATGTCGTCATCGACCATACATACCATACCCGCGCCTGCCAGCAGGCCATGATGGAGACCTTCCGCACCTACTGCAGCATAGATGCCTACGGGCGGCTGAATGTCCTCAGCTCGACCCAGATCGTTTTCCACTGCCGCCGGATCCTAGCCAATGCGCTGCACATCCCCAAGTCGATGATCCGGGTGGCCAAGCCCCGCATCGGCGGCGGCTTCGGCGCCAAGCAGACCTCGGTCTGCGAGGTCTACCCCGCCTTTGTGACATGGAAAACCAAAAAGCCCAGCAAGATCATCTTCAGCCGGTACGAGAGCCAGATCGCCTCCACCCCGCGCCATGAGATGGAGCTGCATGTCCGCCTTGGTGCGACAAAGGACGGCATCGTCAGGGGCATCGACCTCTACACCCTGTCCAACACCGGTGCTTACGGCGAGCATGGGCCTACAACGGTGGGCCTGTCCGGCCACAAATCCATCCCGCTCTACGGCAAGGCCGAGGCATTCCGCTTTGTCAGCGATGTCGTCTACACGAACCACATGTCCTCGGGCGCTTACCGCGGCTACGGTGCGACCCAGGGCCTGTTTGCGGTGGAGTCCGCCGTCAATGAGCTGGCCGACAAGCTGGGCATCGACCCGTTTGTGATCCGCCAGCGCAACATCGTCCATGAGGGCGATGTGATGCCCGCCTACTACGGGCAGGTCAACACCAGCTGCGCGCTGGACCGCTGCCTGCAGGCCGTGCATGACAACATCGGCTGGGACGAAAAATACCCCGTGCGCGACATGGGTAACGGCAAGGTGCGCGCCGTGGGCATGGGCATGGCGATGCAGGGCTCCGGCATTACGAGTGTGGATGTGGGCAGCGCCAGCCTGAAGATCAACGATGACGGGTTCTATACCCTCTCGATCGGTGCGGCCGACATGGGCACCGGCTGCGATACGATTCTGGCGCAGATTGCCGCCGAGGTGCTGGAGTGCCCGCTCGACAATGTGATGGTCCTCGGCGCGGACACCGATTCCTCGCCCTACGATTCCGGCTCCTACGCATCCAGCACGACCTATGTCACCGGCAAGGCGGTTGAGCAGTGCGCCGAGCAGCTCAAGCAGAAGATCTGTCAGGTCGGCGCGGGGCTGCTGGGCCTTGATGAGCGTGCGGTCGTCTTTGCGGGCGATGCCGTGACAAGCGAGGACGGCACGCAGCGCGCCACGCTGGCGCAGATCGCCGCAGCCTCCCAGTGCGGCAGCAATACGGCGCTGGAGGCAGTTGTGACCCACAGCTCGGAGATCTCGCCCCCGCCGTTCATGGTGGGCGCGGCCGAGGTCGAGGTCGATCTGGAAACCGGCGAGGCGCAGGTCATCCGCTATGAGGCGGCCGTTGACTGCGGCACACCGGTCAACCCGAACCTTGCGCGGGTGCAGGCCGAGGGTGGCATCCTGCAGGGCATCGGTATGGCGCTGACCGAGAATGTCACCTACGATGACCGCGGCATGCCGCAGGAAAACTCGCTGATGCAGTACAAGATCCCGGCGCGCAACGACATCGGGCATATCCATGTCGTATTTGAGAGCAGCTACGAGGGCACCGGCCCCTTCGGTGCCAAGAGCATCGGCGAGGTGGTCATCAACACCCCGCTGCCCGCCGTGGCCGATGCGATCTACCACGCCACCCACAAGCGGTTCTATGAGCTGCCCATCACCCGTGAGCAGATCGCACTGGCCGGGCAGTAAAAGGCCGGGAACGGCGAAAAAGACCCTCTGCGGGGGATAAAAAAATTGCAAGCCAGCAGATCGCTGGCTTGCATTTTTTTCAGGCTGCAAAAAAACTCTTGTAGGGGCGAGCATTGCTCGTCCGTGCCCGTTTGTCTGTGAAAAACCTTCCAGGAAAACGCGCTGCTGCGCCAAGCCGGCGGGCGGCCAATGGCCGTCCCTACACATTCAACAGGCCAGGAATGTGATTTTTTGGAGGAAAGAAATCCGTCAAAGCACCTTGCTGCCCAGCGCCTGGCTGGTGCGGGAGAGCGAGAGGTTGGCAAGCTCCTGATTGTCAAGGGTGTAGCGCAGGACCAGCACATTCATATTTCTCAGTGAGACCAATGCTGCGCATTTATTTGAGCGGTGCAAGTCAGAATCCGTCTCACGAATTTGCCCCCAAAACTGCCCCCAAAAGGGTTTGAAACGGTTCAGCACGGTGCAGCACCTTTTTGTACACATGGGACAAAATCTATTCCGAGCCTTGGTACACAACACCACCAAACCCAACAAAACAGCACCCTAACGCACAAATTTTAGACTTCTCATAACCCGGAGGTCGCAGGTTCAAGTCCTGTCCCCGCAACCAGCAAAAGTGCGTTGAAACGATAAGTTTCAATGCACTTTTTCTTTGCCTGGGGAAAAAGTGGTCGCTTTTCGGTCACTTTGACCCCAAAACGCAAAAATGACTGCGCCCCGGCTGCTGGAATTTTCAACAGCCGGGGCGCTTTTTGTGGATAAATCTTGCGCAGCTGGCAGGTAAATATAGGTGCGGTGTGGCTACCCTGCTTTCACCAGTACCAACACACTGTTGTCCGGTACGACAATCTGTTCCTGTCTGGTGGGAATCGGCGGGTACTTGTACTAGTGCAGGGCCTTTTGAATCAGCTGCTTGACCTCTAACAAAGCAGCATCCAGCGTGGGGGTGTGAATTTCGATTTTGGGAAAATCCGGGGTGTGGGCAGTACAGCCGTTCGCTGTGATTGTACAAAGCACCGGGTAAGGCTGATTCTCTACCGAAATGTTGTACCGCACACCAAGCATATTTGATAATTAATGAAGCCCACTTCTCAAAATGAACTGCACCCCATTTGTTAGACAGTATGGTATACTGTTTAGGAAATGGGGTGTTTTTGTATGCCAAAAGGATATCGGAAGTACAACGGAACGCAGAAGGTAGAAATCATTAAACGAATCCACAGAGAAAACCTGAGCTTTAAGGGAGCGTCCAGAGAATATGGCATTTCGGACCGTACACTCAGGGACTGGGAGCGCATTTATTGGGAGGAAGGAGAAGAAGCACTTCTAACAGAGCGCCGGGGTCGAGCTTGTGTAGCCAGTGGGACACAGAAAGGCCGGAAACCAAAACTGAACAAGCAAGTAGAAGAAGACCTTATTGCAGAGAATCAAAGGCTTCGGATGGAGATAGACTACTTAAAAAATGAATGCCTTGGTGCTGGAAGAGGAACGCCAAAACAGAAAGCACAAGTAGTTCAGGAACTGAGGCAGAAATACCCGCTGAAAGCACTGCTGCAACTTGCCGGACTTCCTCGCAGCACGTTCTACTACTATCTGCACCAGTCTCAGAATCCTGCCAAATACCAGATGGTAAAGGAACAGATTGTTATAATCTTCAACGAGAACAAAAACGATACGGATACCGCAGAATCACAAAGAACTGCATAACAACGATATTCGTGTGAACCACAAGACGGTTCGGAAACTCATGAAGCAGCTTGGTTTAGTCTGTCAGGTTCGTTCAAAAGGAAGTACAGTTCTTACAAAGGCGAAGTTGGAGAAGTAGCTCCAAACCTGCTGGAACGGCATTTCAAGACAAACCAGCCGAATCGGAAATGGGTCACAGATGTTACCGAGTTCAAAGTGAACGACCAGAAACTCTACCTGTCTCCAATTCTTGATTTGTTCAATGGCGAAGTTGTCAGCTACAATCTGAGCCGCCATCCGAACTTTAAGCAAATCACGGATATGCTGGAAGGTGCTTTTCAAAAGCTGCCGGACAAGGTTGACAATCTGATTCTGCATTCGGATCAGGGCTGGCAATACCAGATGAAGTCCTACCAGAATCTACTGAAAGCAAAAGGAATTACGCAAAGTATGTCTCGGAAAGCCACTTGTCTGGACAATGCAGTTGCCGAGAACTTCTTCGGACTGCTCAAGACGGAACTGTTCTATCTGGAAAAATTTGATTCCATTGACCAGCTTGAAAAGGCTATTGTCGATTACATCGACTATTACAACAATCGCCGAATCAAATTAAAACTAAACGGCCTGAGCCCTGTGCAATACAGGATTCAGACCGTTGGGGCCGCTTAATTTGTTTTTTGTCTAACTTTTGGGGTTCATATCAAAATGAGAAGTGGGCTTCATATTAGTTGTGTTTTATCTCTATTTCCTTAACAAAATTATAAACAACGAAGAATCTGAAAATTTTTCTGAGAAAATATTCTTTTTCTTCAGTTTTTGAAAAGTGTCGATTTCCATGCAAAAAGCCTCCGTTTTGCCACTCGGATGTATTCCATAGAAAAACACCCACGCCCGCCCGCTTGCGGCGGTCTTAGAGAGAAACGTAGAGGCTTTCGCACCATAAATAATACAGTTTTGAGGGCATCGCTCATGCGAGTTGAAAATATGATTGATGGAATGAGCGATGCGTGCTATTTAGAACAGTATTGTTTTCGTCATCACCTGCATTCGCGCAATCTCGCCGCACGATTTTTGCGCATTGCTACTTGTCATACGTCAAGTCAATTCCGGCAAACTTGTTTATAGCATATCGGATAAACAAGTTTAGATTCCATATTCCACGGCACAGAGAAAGGCAGCCTCCGGTTGGTTTCAACCGGAGGCTGTGCGACTTTCTATTGCATCGTTATGATGCAAGGCTTCACAGATATTCTTCCACATTCTGATACTGAATGCCGTCTATCACTTGGCTTTCCCCTCGATAGAGGACGAACTTCCCGCTGATCGGGCCGTAGCGGTGCTCGGTCTGGGCGCATTTTTGCTCGTCGATCAAATGGCGGTACTGCTGCGACGCGGCTTCTTCGCTGTGCTTGATCTCGAAAATCCGGCAGGAACCGGCGTCGGAGTCAAACACCACCATGTCAAACTCGCCTACGGAGAATTGCAGCACAAACACCTGCTTTTTCGGGTTCGCCAGCTTGGTTTCCAGCAGGACGATGTCCACCAGCATTCGCCCTTTGATCTCCGTCAGGAGGCGCTCCTGCACGGCGGTACGCTCCGCTAAAGACAGCGCACTGAACGTCTCGTCAAGCAGCAGGCTCCGGATCAGTGCGTCCGCCTGCGCATACCGAAGACCCGGCTGCGCGATCACCGTGCGGTCGGACTTCGTGCCGACGTCCAGCAGGTGCAGCACATCAATTTCCTGCGTCAAGTCCAGCAAATCGAGATACTCTTTGATCTCCGCCGCATGTACTTCGTCCAGCGCTACCGTCTGCTCTGCCCTGTTGCGAATTTCCAGCAGCTTCCGCAGACTGTCGGTTACGGCAGCCAGATCCACGCGGTCGAGAATATCTGTGGGATTTACTCGGTCACGGCGCAGGTTGCTGGCAGAAATGCCAAGGTCGTGGGACTTCCAGTCCTGCGTCAGCACCTCCAGCGTGAAGCGGTGGTTGATGTCCTCCACCACGCGGTTGATGGCACTGGTCAGTTCATTTTTCTCATACAGATCCCGCAGATGCCGGAAATGCCCCTCGTACTGGTAGCGGCGCAGGGAGTGCTGGATGTTGCGGGCAATGGCCGTGTCCACATACTCGTCGGCACTTTCCTTGCTGGCGAAGGTGGAGGTCTCGTTGTAATGGACGCCGCCGAGACTCATGGTGCCGCCGTAGCGGATATACTCGTCGATGCCATGGATGCCGAGAACGGACTCAAATTCGCAGTAAGGGATGAACGTGGTGTGCAGCAGGATGCAGCGGTCATAGAGCTGCTCATCCTCGGTAAAGAGAAAGCCCCGTGAGTCCGTTCCGGAGAGCACGATTTTCATGCCGCAGGCCGCAAACACGTCGGAAAACAGCGCCGCACCCTCGATGAAATCCTCCATCAGCGTCACTTCATCGAGGAACACATAGCGGAAGCCCTGCGTTTCCAATGCCTTGAGGTCGCGGTTCACATCTGCCAGCGTATCTCTTGCGGTGATCTGGATGAACGCAGCCTTACCTAAGTCCGCCTCACTCATCTCCGCAAAAATCTGGCGGATCATGGTGGTTTTGCCCGTCCGGCGCAGACCGTAGAGGATAAACACCTTGTCCTGCTGCCCGCCATAAATGTAGTCGTGCAGTTGGCGGAAGCACTCGCGCTTGCGATAGACTAGAACAGTGGATGCAAAGGAGCGCAGCGCCTCGCCGGTGCGGACATTGGTGGTAAACGCAGAGGTATCCATAGTTTTTGCTTTTGGCAGCTGCTTTTTCAGCGCTTTCAGTTCCTGCTCCAGTTCCTTCCGCCGCTCGATTTGAGCGCGAAAATCCACCAGTTCATCCGCAGGGATATACTTCTCCCGTCGTTTTTTGTTCTCTGTCCAACGATGGTAGAAATATTCCTTACCGTTGACGGTTTTCTTCGTAATAGAACCGGTTGGCAAAGCGAAAATCTGCTGTTCCAGCTCCGCCACACGTGCCTGCATCTCAGATAACTCCATAGCGCACCTCCCATGAGATACTATTTTATGTAGAATTATACCCTATTATACCCACAAAACCAAGGGTATAATAGGGTATAGTTGCTTGCGATAAAAAATACTGATAAGAGTTTTTTCTTGATTACAGTTCTTGTTTGTGCAATGAGCTTTGCAGCTTATCCCGGATTCTCTCTTTTTCTCCGCTGCCGTCTGTACGGAGGCGCAGCAAAGGAACAGCACATTTCTCCAGAATAGAGTTCTTCTTTATATCCCGCTCGGCCTGTTTGCTCCCAGCCTCATGGAAGCCAGTTCCGTCCACTTCAATCGCCAGTACAGGCTGCTTATCCATCTGATTGAACAGCAGAAAATCAACATGTGTCAATGGATTTCTGGCATATTTGCGTTCTTCCTCTGTCAACGGTTCATAGTCCTTTACCAGCGTTGCAAGAGAAACATGTACAGCGCAGCCAATGGTTAAAAAGGCTTCCTCAGACAGCACCTCTTGAATCACAGAGTACATGAGATTCTCGGAATCATACTCAGATACTCTCTTATGTTTTTGAAGATATGCCCGGCGCTGCTCGGCATAGCCCTGATAGAGCATATCGAATACGGAGTAGACCTGACTCTGGATCACCTCAAAATTGTTGTACTCGATGTATCGTGTCAGATCCCCGTAGTTGGTCCGGTCATTGCGTGGGTCCTGTGAGGTGACCACCGCCAGTGAATGAACCGCGCGGGAAACTGTGACATTCAGCATGTGGGGATCGTCCACAAAATCTGTAATGACATTGTCCACCGAGGTTAAAATGATGGCGTCCTGTTCTCGCCCTTGAAATTTATGGACGGTGTCCACTTCATAGGTATCACCCAACTGCTTGCGGATAGCTGCCACTTGATCCCGGTAGGGCGTAATAATGCCGACGCTCTGGTAGTTCTCCTGCTGAAGTCGCGGAAGCACCTCCTGCTGAATCACGTCGATCTGACGCTGGTTGAGATGTCCACGGGTATGGTTGCCTGCGGTTGTCCGGTACATGGCCAACACATCCGGCTCATTGTGATCCTGAGTCATGACAATCAACTGCCCATGATAGAACTTCTGATTGCAGAAGTTGATGATCTTCGGATGGCAGCGGTAGTGTTCACGCAGCAGCGTGACCGGTGCATCCCGCCATATTCCCAGTGCAGAAGAAAGCAGGCTGTGAGTTGAAAAGCGATATCGTTCATCTAAGGAATACTTTTGCCAAATCGCATCACTGGTGCGAATATCGTTCTCTGTCAGCACATTGGGAAGCTGCTTCAGATCGCCGACAATCACGATATTGCGTGCGCAGGAAAAGGCCAATACGCCGGTAGCCAGATCGACCTGCGAGGCCTCGTCTACGATAAGATAATCGTAGATATGATCGATGCCCAGCGTCCCTTTGATGGAATAGGTTGTGCTGAGCACCACCGGGTATTCGTTCGTAAACGCGGCAGATTCTCGCCGGAAATCACTCTTTTCAAAGCGCTTTCGTTCATTTTTCCACGGATACCTCGTTGCTAGCTCTGCCCGGAATAGTCGCAGTGACTTCTGCACAAGCTCGTCCATCTTTTCATCGAAAGAATAGTGTTCCAGCTTGCGGTTCAGCGTATCTTTCTCATTCTCCAACTCCTGCTTTTTTACGAAATAGAATTGATTTTGCAAATAGGGAATGACCAGTTCCGGGGAGCGGAGAAACAGTTTGAGTGCGCCGCGATTGAACCGGAACATGATGGAGAGTTTTTGCAAAAGGCCCAAGCGAGTCTCATGCTCTGCGTGCTGTTCAAACTCCATCCAGAGGGCGAGAATTTTCTGCGAGGACAACTTATTCAGACTTTCAGACGGCACATCACGGTAAGTCGCATAGTATTCCTCAAAATAGTGCTGCTCCGGTGTTAGCTGCAAGAATTCCTGCTCAATTTCCGCGATACGATTCTTTGCATTGAGCATTTCGTTCAATTCTTCGGAAAGCGCAGTCGTTTCCTGCTCTAATTGCTGCCGTTCCTCCGGCTGCATCTCCCAATCGTTCATATCCGGATAGGCGCCTGTCTGGGCATCTAAAAATTTTTGCTTGTTGGTGAGATTTCCAAGGAATGCGGTCAGAAAGGCAACCTTTTTCTTCTCCAACTTTTCCGCAACATTATGCGTTGCGGAGTTATTATTGGAGACCACCGCCACAGTCTTTTCACTACGGACAACATTGGCGATGATATTCAGGATCGTCTGCGTCTTTCCTGTCCCCGGCGGACCTTGAATGATGCTGATTTTAGAGGAAAGTGCCCGTTCTACCGCCAGTTTCTGGCTTTGGTTCAGGCCGAACGGATAGATGATCGCCTCCGGCATCCGAGGTGCTTTGATTTCTTTCTGCGGCGCAAGATAGCTTGACAGTACGGTATCCTCGCTGACCTGCTGGATCTTGTCGTACTGCATGCTCAGAATATTGCTGCCGTTTTCAGCCACAAGACTGATTGCCGCGGCAGTCTCTTTGAAGTATTGAAATACTGCCTGATTTTTGCCGTCTGTCAGGCAATTCTGCTGGAGCTGCACTTCACTCCTACGGAACAACAAGTCTTTCTTTCCGCTGCGGATAATGCGATAATACGCGCCAAAATCGAGAAGTTCATCGATCCCGCTGATAGTCTGCCCGTTTGCGGTGACGATCACCTGCGCTGGATCGATTATCTTCTGCAATGGCAGAATCTCTACATTGCCGCTCTGAAAGTCATATACCTTATTGGGCGCACTGGTATAGATAACCTCACACTTTCCGTCATGAAACCGAAAACTTGCCACTGAGTCTGTCTGGTCTTTTCCCTTTATGATAATTAAGTGCTTTCGCGCGTCCATAGGCTATCCTTTCTCTCAAGAACGCAAGCTGTTGACTTATAACCCGCCCACTTTGTTGCAGCGGTAGGAGCTCTTCTGCACAGCCTATTCATTCAAAAACGTCTCCTGCTCGATTGTGACACCATAGTTTAGGATTCTCTCTATGGCATCTCGGAACAACGGATATTTTCCGTTCTCCACATCAATTCGCAGGGATGATAAATACGCTTCGGAACGCGCTAAGCCATGCTCGTGAAAGGAATCCACAAATTTGCCGGACATACGCATGGGTGTCAGCGAAGGAATCAGTTCCTGCAAATGGCGGAACATTCGGAATCCGCCGGTGTCGATATCCGCCCAGAAGCGTATCTTCATGGTTTCGGACGCCGCATGGGCAATCGACGCGATCAGTCTTTTCTTTTGGGGGCTGAGAAATCCGCCATGATAGACCACCAGCTCTTCCGGCTGCTTTTCCGACATCACATACGCATCATAGTTGGTCTTGTTCTCAATGAACGTGATGCTTCGGATGGCTGTCAGGTCTATTTCCATAATGAAATCCACCAGCGTGCTGGGTAAAGCCAGCCCATACGGCGCGGCTCCAATGCAAATACTTCCCTGACTTGTCTGGATCGTGCAGTTCCCGGCAAGCTCATAAAGCTCCGGGCGGGCGTAAATGCCCAGAAATGCCAGCTGCTCTCTTTCACCCAGTTCATTTTCATCGCAGGCCAGCGCTAACTCTGTGTCATATTTTCTTGCAATGGTCAAAAACAAATCGCGAACATTTCGCTCAAAGTACTTTGTGTCAGAAAAACACCTGCTGCTGAAGGCCCGCATGGTTATGCTGCCAGACAGTGCAGCATAACCACGAAGTGCACCGAGCAAATCGCGCAAACTTGCATCATCCTTCTTGCAGAATGCCGGAACCTTCATTTGCTCATCGGCAGACTTGCAAACGTCTTCCCTCCATGCCGCGATCCATGGAACCGCAACGCCGTCCAGGCCAATGCGAACCGCGTCAGTGACCTGCTTTGCCCTCACCCGGGGATGCACTCGTTCAGCCGCGGCATAGCACGGCATGATCCGGTCCAAGCGCAGTATAACGGTCGAAAGCACGGGACGCGCCTTAACCCATTCGAGCTGCACCAAATGCTGCTTTTCCAGCTCCAAGGCCGCTTCATTATAGGAATCCCGTATAGCCGCGTCCTCGTAGATGTACTCAGGCAGCTCTTTCTTTCCAACTCTCAGCATAACCCGCCGGGTGGATGTTCCGGGTTCGGAGAGATGCTTGCTGTTTTCATACTTGTCCAACAGCCGGTTCAGAATAACGCCCTGTTCTGTCATGGCGTAATCTCCTTGCCAAATGGCAGAATGTGCATTCTGTACTTGTCTTTGCTCACCAGCAGCGTGCGGTCTGCGATTGGCATAATATCCGAAACCTTATCAGGTGGTGTGCAGATAATAGCCTGCAAGCCCATCTTTCGCAGAAGGCGGACGCTTTCAATAATGCGGTCACTGTCCATCTTATTGAACGCCTCATCAAATACCGCCAGTCGAACGGTATTACCAAAGCTGGAGGTGTCATTCACGCGATAAAGCTGGGCAAATGACGCCAAAACCGCAATATAGAAAGGGGTCTGCGTTTCGCCGCCGGATTTTGTGTTCAGCGTCTGCGAAAGCAGCTGCTTTGCTCCATTCTGGTCGGTCGTTTCCAGATCGAACTTCAGGTAGGTCCTGAAGTCTGTATATCGCTGGATGTTTTCCTGCAATTCACTCTGCTTTCTGGCATTCAGCTGCGTATCGTCCGCCATGGTGATTTGGCTGAACAGCTTCTCTATCAGCTGGCCATATTTCTCCTGAAACGGCAGCGCAAACAAGCCCATGTCTCCTTCCATAAGCTCTGGAGCCATAATCATGTCATAGTATTCTGCATAATCCGGATTGCGCTCCACGCGGAACTGGTAGCTGTCTGTGCCAAACTGCGCCTGACGCAGTGCGCGATTCAGATTTCTCACCTGATCCTGCACTTGATCGATGCTGGATTTCAATTTTGCCAGGAAATCATTCTGGAATTGCTCCATGGCGCTCTCCCGCACCGTTATGATCTTTTCACGGTACCGGGGCAGCTCGCTTTCCTCCAAAAGTCTTTGCTCCGCTTCGTATTCCCCATTGTCCATGGACTCGACGCGGAAGGAGCACGGCTTGAACTGGTCATTGTATCCTCTGCGCGCCTCAAACAGCTTTTTTTGCGCGGCATCACGCTCATTGGTGCTTTGCTCCAAGCGGCTGCTGAAATTCTTGTGGACAACATCCGCGCGCTTCAAGCGGTCAAATTCTTTTTGATATCGGGGAATGCCGGTTTTTTCCCGGTACTCAGGAGAAAACTCTGCCTCAATACAGTCCTCCACATAGGTCAGCTGCTGGTAATGATCCGGCAGCACCTCATAGTCCAGCTGGCGAATGCGCTCTTTTTGTTGGCCAATCTGAATCCCTTTCTGCTCTTTTTCTTTATTTAGTGCTATGACTTCATTCCCCAGCGTGGAAATCGTGCGACGCTGTTCGTCCAGCCACAGGAGATCCAGCTTTGAAAGCCGTTCGTCGATACCGGCCACCTCATCGGTAATCTCCATGCCCCGCAGATATGCAGTTTTCTTTTCCGCTACGGTATTCTGAACAAAGAAATGCGTAAACAGCGGGTCTTTTGACTGTGTCAAAAGCTGGCGGATGGGGGCCCGCTTATGCAACTCATCCTCAATCTGCTTCAGCTCACCTTCCAATCGGGAAATACGCAGACTGACTGCCCGGCGGCCGATGAATGCGTCGTCCATCCACTCTCGCCGCATGGAACGGGCCACATAGCCCTGATAAAGCATGCCGTCCGCCGTAAGGGCAATCTTGAAATTGCGCAGCTGCTCGACCCTGTTGCAGCACACCACACGCCCCAGTAAGTAATCCATATAGCTGCGCGCCAGCGGATTCTCTGTCTCCACTTTCTTCGCAAGACTGTCGTCCCGAGGACGGATCGTCTCTCGTTCACGGAGCTTACCGATATCCACCAGTCCAAAGGAAGCAGAGCCGAAATCTCTTTTGATCCGGTCAAACACAGGCAGCGCTCTTTGGTAGTACGCCGGATCGATCAGTAGGTAAAACTTCTGCGCATGAAGATAGCCCTCTACCGCTCCGCGCCAACGTTCGTCTGCAACCTCCAACACGTCCGCCAGAATATCGATTGTAACCGGGCTTCCCAACTGATGCTCCAGCTCGTCGGCCAAGCTCTCCTTAAATTGCAGCAACCCTTTTGGGTAGTCTTTGATATTTTTCCGGAGATTCGCAAGGGCAACGCGTTTCTGGTCCTGCTGCTCTTTCAATTCCGCCAGACGGTCTTCTATTTTGTGTCGGGCGTCCCGGACCGCCTCCGAAAGCACAGCAGCCGCCTGCCGGGCATTTTCAAAAGGCGCCAGGGAATGAGAAAACATCTCATGGTTTTCCGACGCAAAAACCGCATATGCCTTCAGGACGCCCTGGGCCGCATCCTGCACAGGCAAAAGATTTTCTTCCGCTTCCTGCTCCAGTATCGCACTGCACAGGTTATTCAGCCGAAGCGCTTCCTTTTTGATTTCCTGAGCCAGGGATCGCATTTCCCGATGCAGCTGTTCCCGTTCATCCAGCAGGGCCTGTTTCCGGCCGCGCAGCTTCTCCTCCTCCTGAAATACGCTGCTCTGCGCACAAGCCAATTCAAGCTCGCGCCTGCGGTCCTCTTTCTGCGTGATCTGCGTTGTGATTTCCCGGATCCTCTCGCCGGCGGCGGTTAAATTTGCGGTACACTCCGCCTTTTCCAGCTCGAGACGGTGAATCTGAGACTGCTTGACCTCCTTCTGGGCCCACAGCACCAAAAAGGACTGCACCTGCCAGCGGTCGATCGCCTGATGCATCTCGCGATATAGTCTGCCAATCTCCTGCAGGGCGGCTAGTTTCTCCTCCTGCCGCTGCGCCAGCAGCTCGTGGCGCTTATAATCCCGGATATTCTGCTGCATGGCCTCAATATCAGGCTTATCCGGTATGTCGCAGATGTTCTCCGTGATAAATTTTTGAATATCCACTATCGGCCGGAAAGACACCGCTTTTTTCATCATCCGGAGGACCTGTTCATTGTGAACATTCCAGCGGGAGAGCATGTTCCGGCGATATTCCTTCTGCGTATCATAGATTTCCGCTTTGGCATAGTTTTGTTTCAGATAGCGGCGCAGTGCGGGAATCTCCATTGCCTCCCCATTCTCGATAAAGCAATTTTCCGGCAAAGTACCCACGTAAATGAAAAAGCGTTCCTGTCTGCTGCCATCACTGCGGCAATCGAAAACAGCACCGGTGACGAAGCTGGTCCCTTCCACCTCGTCCTGAAATTCGCAGGCGATATAGCTGGAAAAATCCTTTCCGCGGCGGGAATAGGGGTTATTTTCATCCATATCCGCCCGAAGATAACCGTCCAGCGTGCGCTGGGACTTTTCATTGGCCGCCTGGTTGAAATTACGGGCATTCGTTTCGCCCAACAGCACAATCTGAAGTGCGTCGATCACCGTTGATTTTCCTGCGCCATTCTTTCCTGTCAGGAAGTTCACGTCGCCCACCTCGATGAGTTCCTTGCTGAAATACAGCCAATTAATCAGCAGGATCTTCTTCAACTTCTTCATCGGCGTCCTCCTTTCGCAGCACGGATACAACGGCATTCAGCTTCTCGCCGGATACGGCAGCCAGCACCGTCGGAAGTATGGCGAATTTGCAGCTGCTTTGATTGAACTTCCCGTCAATGCGCTGAATAATGGCGTGGTTTTCCAGCAGGGTCAGCGCCCGCTTCACCTCGTCCATATTTGGCTTTGCAGGCAGGATCGCATAGTCTGTTACGACCTTTTCCAAAACATCACGCACGGTACAGATGGCATCCTGTTCCAAGCCCAGCCGCTCCTGATTCTCCTCATAGATCATGCGCAAAGCCAGCAGGATGGCTGTTTCCTTTTTGTTCAGATTACAGCGGTTTGCCTCGTCGGTGTTGACCACATAGAAATAGCCATTCAGCGTATCTTTGCGCAAATCCCAATCCAGAAGGCCAAGATAGTCCTGCACGGCCTCATAATGCAGCGACAGAAACGTATAGTCCGGATTGTTCACCCGTCCTTTCCCGGGGCGATACAGGGTCCGCACCACATAGGTCCGGCTAAGGAGCTGGTTGCATACAGACTTAAACTGTTCCAGCTCCTTGGAGGTTGCCTGCTGAATAAAGTCGAAATTCATTTCTTTTTCTCCTTCCGGCGAATCTGCATCTGAGGGATGGAGTAGCCATTTTCGTTGAAGGTACCACCTAACTCTTTGATTTGATACCCAGCAGTGGGATCTTCACTTGTCAACACAGCCAGCAGGCTCATGATATATCCTTTATCATCCCGAATTTCCAAATCCTTGGAATAACGAATATCCGCATCTCCCAACCACCCTCGCACGTAAGCCGCTATGGCCGTGCGGCCATATTCAGAGCGCAGCAGCTTCGCGGCCTGAGCGGCAGCATCCGCATCAGAATCCGCCTCCTGGATAAGGACCGGCGCAGCCTTTGTCCGTTTCCCGGGACGTTTCCGGTACCACAAGCTCTTTTCAGAAAGAAAGGACTGTTCATAGAGCTGAAACACAGGCTGTATCTGGTCCACTAAATCACCCGCGCGGCGATTTCGTGACAATGCCGTAAGCAAAACATTCAGGTTTCCACGGACGTTTTGATCCCGATTCGTCAGATTTTCCACTTTTTGCGTCGCTGCTCTCGTATAGCGGCGAACCTGCGCGTCGATCTCATCGAGATAGTCATGCTCCATGTTATCGTATCGTTCATCGATCCAGAAAATTTTCCGCAGCAGATCGGCACGGCACTTCGCCACGGTGTCGCCGCGCTTATCCTGCAATGCCGTGTTGGCCATGGCAAGCAGCAATGCATCGTTCTCTGCCCAGCTTCTCAAAACCGACTGGATGGGAACGCGGTATTTGGGAACGGAGTCCTTAATTTTCAAGGGGCGTATGTATGCCTCGATCACTTTCTGCCCAAAATCATTGAAGTGGGACGCCAGCACCTGATTCACGTCCTGCATGTCGATCTGCATCTGGAAATAATGCTTCACATTGTGATAAACCATTTGCAACAAATTTATCAGCGCGCTGGTGTTATCATAGGCGCTGTATACAGCGGACATCTTCTCATATACGCTTCCACTCTCATGCGCCACTTTTAATGAAGAATAAGTGTTGAACACATAGGAATAGCCGCGAACGGGACTGTCATCCCGCAGCTGGTGAAACAGCTCCAGCAGACGGCTGCTGTAACTGGGAACAGTGATGTACTCCTCAAAGTCGTCACCCCGTTCTTTCTCAAACCAGCCCTTGCCGCAGAGCTTTCGGATCAGGAAGCGGGCCCTGCCGGAGATATCACGCAGTTCCTCCTCGTCGATATCCTCCCCTTCAAATGTTGCGTCCGCCAGCTGCTCCTCCAATTTGCTGCGCAGCATGGAATACAATGCGTCCTCGCGTATTTTCAGGTTATCGCGGTATGCACTGTACAGCACGTCCAGCGCATCTGCATATAGCGCACGGTTCGGCGAGGCAAGAGGTGAAAAAAGCTCACTCGGTATCGCTTCAAAGAATCTCATGAAACTTCCTCCTACAGGAGACAACAATGATTGGACAATTGATTTGGAATCATGACAGGCCGGATATCGCATTCGATACAGGCGCACTGTATGGCGGACTGCACCGCGGAGACTGCTTTCAATGCCGGGTGGACGAGCGGTGGCTCAATGTCCGCCTTGAATATGCCAACGACTGGGTATTGATCCATAGCGACGGCTCTATACCGATTCGCTATGGCGTTCTTGTTCGGATTTGATCATCCCACCACCAACTTATTTGTCTTCTTCAAAAACTTCGCCGGGATCGGACGATCCAGCTGCCAAGTGATATTCATCGATCTGCTGCCTTCGTGCTTGACGTAGCGTGCCGTACCCAGATAGGTATATGCCTCCGCACCGCCGGTCACACGGTCGGCCTTAAACTCACGGACGAACAGCAGTACCTTGCTGCCGCGCTCTTTGTGGTGGATATAGCGCTGGCCGGTGGATGAAGTCTCCGCCGTGGTGCTCTGGCTCTGCCAGTGAAACAGGCTCTCATTGATGGAATAATCGTTGTACATAGTCGTTGGAGAATAGTCTTTGTCTGCTTTGTTCAGCGTTACAAAAAACACATCCAACTGCTTATCCGGCAGCCATTTGACACCTTCGCGCACTGTTGCAGGCTTCATAAAGTCCATGGCAACCAGAATCTGGTCGCGGGTGTAGGTGCAGTGCAGATCCAGCGGGCAATCAAAGCCCAAATCTACCGGCTCGTCGATGAAGTCAATTTGCTCGAAGCGATAGCGCAGCAGCTCCAAAAGCTCATTCAGCAGGACAGTGCTGTCAGACAGGGCGTAGAGATTGTCCAGCACTTCTTCGCCGTCCCAGTCATCTGCCGCCTTTCGCCAGACGGTGATGTAAAACATCTGCATCATACGCTTTTGGGCGTCTGAAAGAGCGGCAAAGTTCACATCAGCCAACCGCGGCAAAATATCCAGCAGGAAAGAAATCCAGCGACGGGAGTCAATCACGGCGAGTTTGGCAAGCGCCTTAGCCATGGTTTCTTCCAGCGGCTTTGCAAAATCCGGAATGAGATCCGCTCTGGCGCAAATGTGAGAGAATGAAGAAAACTTATAAATCGCCCTCGGATCGAGATGGTAATAGTCCAAAAAATTTGCAAGCGTCAGCTCCAGCCCGCTATCCTCCGTAAAAGAGGCAACGCGCGACACCAATCCGGCAGTATTGCCATAGGAGGCACGGATGTTGTCCAAAATGTACTTGGCCGCTTTCTTCTCCAGTTGGATATAGCAGCCCTTGGGGACGGAAATGAATCCGTCCTTGATCTCTCGGCTCACGCTGCGGGTTGTGTTCGACAGGAGTGCTGCAAACTTACCCTCGAAATTGTACTTCCGGTTCGCCTGACCGATAAAGTCCAGCACGGTCAGGCAATCTTTATCCTCAGCCAAACGCAGACCACGGCCGAGCTGCTGCAAGAAGATCGTCAGGGATTCCGTAGGACGCAGGAAGAGTACCGTATTGACTTCCGGAATGTCCACGCCCTCGTTGTAGATGTCCACAACGAAAATAAAACGTACCTCACCGGCTACCAAGCGCTGCTTGGCGGTCTTTCTCTCCTCGTCTGGGGAATTGCCGGTCAGGAACATGGACGGAATATGATGCTCATTAAAATAGCGGCACATGAATTCCGCGTGATCGACCGTCACGCAGAACCCCAGCCCCTTCACCTCGTCAATGTCAGTGACATATTTCAGGAGTGACGACACCACATGGTCGGCACGGCGGTTGGCAATCGCCCCGCTGAACGTATAGATCTGTTCCAGCTCGCTCTTTTGGTAGCCACCGGCAGACCATTTCAGCGTGTCAAGATCTACAGTATCGGTGACGCCGAAATATTGAAACGGGCACAGGAGCTTACGGTCAATGGCTTCCGGTAGGCGGATCTCCGCCGAGATGCGGTTGCCGAAATATGGCAGGATACTCTTGCCGTCCATGCGCTCCGGCGTGGCGGTCAACCCCAGCAAAATGCAGGGGTGATAGTAGTTCAGCAGCTTCTGATAAGTAGGCGCCGCCGCGTGGTGGAACTCGTCCACGATGATGTAGTCATAAAAATCGGGCGCAGTCTTTTCTATAAAGCTCTGTGAGTTGAAGGTCTGAATAGACAGAAATAGGTTGTCGATGCTCTCCGGCTTATAGCTGCCCACAAATAGCTCACCGAAGTTGGCATCCTTGAGCACGGCGCGGAAGGTGTACAAGCTCTGCTTGAGAATTTCCTCCCGGTGCGCCACAAAGAGCAGGCGGCAGGGCTTGTCCGGATTTTGCTTGCGGAAGCGCTTATAATCCAGCGCAGAGATCACCGTTTTGCCGGTACCGGTGGCAGCCACCACCAGATTGCGTGTATAGCCACGGACAGTGCGCTCCGCCTCCAGCTTGTCCAGAATCTCCTGCTGATAGGAATAGGGATGGATGTCCATGGTGTAGGCGTCGGCATCGTTGGTGTCAAAGTATTTTTCCGCCTTCAGCGCACGGGCCAGACGCTCCTTCTGCCCCTCATCGTAATACTCGAACTCGCGGTCATTCCAGTAATATTCGAAGGTTGCTGCAATTTTGTCGATGGTTTCAGGCAGGTCACGCTTTGTCACCTTGGTATTCCATTCAAGACCGCTGGTCAATGCGGCATTGGACAGATTGGATGAGCCGACATACGCCGTCGTAAAGCCCGTGTTGCGGTAGAAGATGTACGCCTTGGCATGGAGGCGGGTAGTCTTGGTGTTGTAGCTGACCTTGACCTGCGTATTGGGCAGTTGGCGAAGCTCCTCGATGGCCTTCACATCGGTAGCGCCCATGTAGGAGGTTGTGATGATGCGAAGCTCGCCGCCATTCTGTGTAAACTCCCTCAGCTCATCCATAATCAGCCGCAGGCCGCTCCATTTGATGAAGGACACCAGCATGTCAATCCGGTCGGCCGATACGATCTCTTTCTTGAGTTCCGTGAACATCTGCGGCTCATGCACGGCCCCAGTGAAAAGCGAGCTCTGCGCAATAGATGTTTCCGGACGTTCCATGTCCGCAGCGGTCTTTCCCACGGCCAGACGCGGATCAGCGTCCCGCAAAAGCGCAAGAAGCTGCTCTGCCCGCTGGTCAACCCCCAGTGCTGCAAAGCCAGCTTCTTTTGTCGTATCTTGAATCAGGGCTACAATCTGATTGGTAAGCTCGATTTGAGTTGAAATACCCCCGCCGTTGTCCAGTACGTTATCCAGCCCCTTCTGAACCACATCCGCCAGATACTGCGCCAGCACCTTGGAAGCTTCGGCTTTGTCAATAGGCGCAACAGCCTTGCGAGCCTCCGGAATCTCCGCAAGCTCGCCGGTCAGGGCGTTGTTGATGACTTGTTCGTATAAGCCGGGATATAGCATCAGTATATCTCCTTTTTCTTGCCTAATTGCTTTTTGGCGGTACGTAAGAATTATGGACTGTTGTGCAAAACAGCTATTATCATTCAAGATGTGGCCGCAAACATTGACTTTATTATACGACTTCTCCACCTGTGAAGCAACTCCCATTCACATTTTCCGTATCCGTATTCTGAGTTCTGTTCGTCAATTTTGATTGTAATATTCACCGGCGTTTTCTGCTCGCCGTCAACATCATAAGGGCTTGGGATTATCCAAAAATCGCCGTGTGTCCGGACACCGGATGTGCTTGCTATTCTTCCAAATCTCAGTTTCCCCCGTCCCCGCGTCGCGCTTTTCCTTCGCCGCAATCTGTGTTATACTGTAGGAAAATCACCGAAGGGAGAGCTGCTCATGGCAGAGCGGCGCGTATTTGCCGGTTACTACAAGCGTTACGACGGCAAGCCCATTTTCGTCGTCCGGATGCTCAGGGACATCGACACCGGCGAGGCCATCGTGGTCTGCAAGGACGCCAGCTTTTCCCGCGAGGATAACGAGCATTACTACCTCATCCACTATGCGTCCTTCTGCGAAAAGGTCGAGGTAGACGGCGAGCTGCGGGACAAATATGTGCGCCAGACCCGGCGTGAAATCGACACCTCCATCGTCCGCGAGGTGTACGAAGACGGCTTTCCGGAGCCCAAGAGCAAGCGCTTCACTTACGTTGACGACGAGTATGAAGATTGCTGCATCCGTTGCAGTAAAACCTAATACGACTACGCCAAGAACATCTGCGAAAATTACCGCATGGACTTGCAGCGCTACCGGCTCATCCGGGAACGGAAGCAGTACATCGGCGTTCATGACCGGGAGGAATATCTGGCCATGCGCGAGGATCTGGCATTTCTCCAGCAGTCCCTCAAGACCGTGCTCCACGACTACGCGGAGATCTTCAAAAAACGCTTTTCCGAGGGACTGTCCATCCGCAAGACAGCGGATGCCTTGCAAATGAATCGCGGGGCGGTCGAGCGGCGGCAGAGCGCGCTGTATCTTGCGTTTGCCGTACTTCTGCGGCAGCGAGATGAAGCGGACGGCACTTGCCGGTTATCGCAGGAAACCGACGAAGATTACCTGGACACAACTGAATAGCAGCAGCTTCCCGGAAGCGCCTGTCATGCAGACAGGCGCTTCTTTTTTGCTCTTTTCGTGCCAAGTGTGAGACAAATCGCCTCGATTTGTCCGTTGGATAGCAGAAGAGTTTCAGAGCCGAAAATTTTGCCTGTCCCCCCCCCAGCAAGGGCAAAAATGCGCGTTGTAAAGTAGAAGAATTTTTTTCAGAAGGCTACCAAGTTTTTCGCAAAAATGTCCGTTGTCATGTAGAGGGGCAAAAGTCAGTGAGGCTGCGGCATGATCGTCCGCAAATCGATTTCATGACAGAACCGTGACAGTTCGCTTTATGTTGTCCGCAGGTGATATGAAGGAGGTTTTCAGCGCAAATTCCAGAAAGGTGTCACCCCCTGCGAACTGGATTTGTGACAGATCCGTGACAGTCCGCTTCATTTTGTCCGTTGGATAGTGAAAGGAGAATTTTGAGCCAATGCTCCAGCCGCAGCAAACCACGAAACTTTTTCAAAATTGAAAGGAGAACCGCTATGTACACCATGCACTTTGATCATTCCCACAAAACCGCCGTCCACACGGAGCTGCTGCAAGACCTGTATCTCTCGGTCGATGCCAAGGGCCTTGCTGCCATCCTCTGTTCCTTCGGCAAGGATGCCTTCGAGCTGTCCGAGTTGGCTGACCAGCTGCGGGATAACCTGTCGGACGAGCTAATCTTCTGCGCGCTCATGGAGCTTTACGGCATATGCTATCTGGACGTCTGGGAAGAGGGCAACGACTTCCATCTGAAGCTGAGGGGGATGTGACCATGCCAGACCGCACACGACCCATCCGCAAGGAAATCTGTCTGAACGAGACAGAGCTGAATCTCATTCAGCACAAGATGCGCCAGCTGGGAACTCATAATTTCGGAGTCTACGCCCGGAAGATGCTCATCGATGGGTACATCATCAAAGTCGATTACACCGAGCAGAAGAAGCTGGCCGCCGCCGTGAACCGCATTGCATCGAGCATCAGCCAGATTTGCCGCCGCATCAACAGCACGGGACACTTCTACGAGGCCGACGTTGCCGACCTGAAAGACCGGCTCGGCGACGTGTGGGAGCTGCTGAAAGCACGGCAGAAGGAGGAGCTGTGACCATAACAGGATTTTCCGTGGCCGGTTTTTCAGACGGTGGACAGGCTGACGCTCCGGAGGGTTCCGAAATCGGATTTCAGGACGCCGGTTTCCGCGACGTTCATCGGGGCTGAAACTCATCCCCTAATCAATAAGAAATAAATCAAATACAAGAGAATCATCCATCAATCCAATCAATACGCAGAGGGATAAGATGGATGGGACAGGAGGTCAGATGAAAACATTCTGTAAGCTTACCACCGATAGCCCATCGGCATCCTATGTGCCGCTTCCACGGTTTTTGCTGCAAGACGAAGCGCTGTGGGACATCAGCAACGACGCCAAAGTCCTCTATGCCCTGCTGCTGGACCGGGCCAGCATTTCCCGGCAGAACGGCTACGTCGAGCCGAACGGCACGATCCGGCTGTACTTCACCTTGGAACAGGCGCAGACAAAGCTCCACCGCAGCCGCCAGAGCGCCACGCGGATCTTCCGGGAATTGGAGTACAGTGGCTTGATCGTTCGGCGCAAGCAGAGCTTGGGCAAGCCCGCCCTCATCACGCTGAACTATCCGGCGGACGCAAAGCTCATCGCAAAGGAGGGCGAAGATGCACAAGCTTGACCCCATCGAACGCCTGCCGGACGGCTCTCTCTTTCGCCTGACACCAGGGCAGCTCCGCAGTGTGCGCGGCCTCACAAAGCGCTGCTGCAACTTTTCAGGCGGCGACTGCCTGCTGCTGGACGGCGCTTGTCCGCAGTACATCTCTCGAAGTCTACTTTGCCGTTGGTTCCGCCGCGCCGTGCTGCCCCAGCAGCCAAAGCGGGAACAATCCATCCTCAGCCCCAAGAAGCTGCACCGCTGCGAAGTCTGTGGCATGGGCATCCTCGCCCGCTCCGGGAGGGCAAAATACTGTCCCGCCTGCGCCAAGGAGGTTCACCGTCAGCAGAAGGCAAAATCCGCCCGCAAACGGCGATTCGGCGTAGACAATTTGGGGGCGAAAAGCCCTTGAATGGCAAGCCTTCCCGCACCGCAGAAGCCGCGCGGCAATACGATTTCCCTCGCAGCCCCCAAATTGCGTTCTATTTGTCTACATTTATGCCCACGCATTTGACAAGAACAAACGCAAGTCGCAGGAAAAGTTGGGAAAGGCAATTGGATTATGAGAAAAATCAAGCTGACCCGCGCGAACAAAAGCATTCTGCTGAAAGCGCTTGCTCCTTATTATTACCGCGAAAGGGCGCTTAGGCATAGCACACAAGAAGTTGGAAAACTAATACTGAAAATCAATTCTCTCCCAGCCGATAAAAAAGCCACTTTTTCCACAGAAGAAATTTGTCTTATGTGAACCGCCATAAATCGACTGAGGAACGAACGGCTATCAAAAGGGCAATACACAGATGCAGCAGATGATATGTTGCTAAAGTTATTCTAAAAAATCAAAATAACAAAAAGCGCATTGCAAAAGCACATTGCAATGCGCTTTTTAAGTGCGCCCGAAGGGATTCGAACCCCCGGTACCTAGCGTCGGAGGCCAGTGCTCTATCCAGCTGAGCTACAGACGCAGATGTATGAAAAATCGCTTTTCAGCGGTTCTCAACATATGAAATTATAGGGAAAAATCGGTCAATTTCCAATAGTGGTCAATTCGTGGTCTGACCACCGTTGACCGCCGCGGTTTTGCGATCGTAAACAACGATACATCGCACAAAAGCAGCAATAAAATATGCCTTGTCGCAGTAGTCGGAGAACTACGACGCGGAGTACAATTCGATGATATACAGTGATTTTTTGTTGGTTCTGCACTGCCACGGCACACCTATCACAAGCAATATAAAATAATGTGCCAACAATAAAAACTGACCACCGGCAATAAAAATCACTGTCGGTGGTCAGTTGGTGGTCAAAAAATGGTCAATGCGTGCGAGATACGGCGCTGCCTTTTGCCTTACCGTAAGCCCTTTTCATAGCGGTAGTAGACACAACCCATTGCTTTCCGAATTTACAGACATCAACGCCATTTACCAGCTTCCCATAGGGCACAGCTTTGCGCAGGGTAACAGTGATAAGGAAGTGATTTAAGCTTGACTGTTAGCTGACGGATTCGGGTGCTAAAAAGGACACCTATTCTTTTGAATAGATGTCCTTTTTTGTTGTGCCGCGGGGCTGTTTTTGAATTGGGTCAGATGGCCCAGCGCTGGCTTTCGGTCTGCAGATCCACCATGTGGGTGTACAGTCCCTTCCGGGCGTACAGCTCTGCCGGGCTGCCCTGTTCGGCCACGATGCCGCCCGACAGCACCACGATTTTGTCCGCACCGGCTACGGTGCGCATCCGGTGGGCGATGATAAGGACAGTTTTGTGTTTTATGAGCCGGGAAAGTGCCTCCTGAATGGCAGTTTCGTTTTCCACGTCCAGACTGGCGGTGGCTTCGTCCAACAGAATGATGGGCGCATCCTTCAGGAAAGCACGGGCAATGGAAATGCGCTGACGCTCACCGCCGGAAAGGGCGCAGCCGTTTTCCCCGATGTTTGTGTTCCACTTGTCCGGCAGCTTTTCGGCAAATTCCTCGCAGTTTGCCAGCTTTGCCGCCGCAAGGACCTCCTCGTCGGTGGCACCTTTGCGCCCCAGACGAATGTTTTCCAGTATCGTGTTGTCAAACAGAGTCACATCCTGAAACACGATGGAATACAGGCTCATGAGCTTTTCCGGGTCGATTTTGGAAACCTCCATGCCGCCCACGGTGATGCTGCCCTTCTGGTAGTCCCAGAACCGTGCTGCCAGCCGGGAAACGGTGGTCTTGCCGCCGCCGGAGGGGCCCACCAGTGCCGTGACCTCCCCTTGCTTTGCGGTAAAGGAGACATCCCGCAGCACCGTTTCGCCGGAGTTGTAGGCAAAGCCCACATGGTCGAACACGATATCGCAGCCCTGATTGGTCAGCTGCTCGCTGCCGGTCTGCAAGGGAGCGTCCAGAATCTCGTTCATCCGCCCCACATTGGTGCGCATGGCAATGACCGCCGCCAGATTCTGCAACGCGCCCTGCATAGGGTCGTACATCCGGGATGCCGCCATCAGGAACAGAAACAGGGTCAGTACGTCGATACTGCCCTGCACCAGCAGCACCGCGCCGGTGAGTGCCACCGACGCAATGCCCAGCTTGAGCACCATGCTCGCAGAGGACACGAACAGCGCCGTTTCCAGCTCTGCCGCGATAGACTGCTTTTCCACAGCTCGAATTTTGTCGGAAAGACCGGACAGATACCGCTGCTCCGCATTGCCGGCTTTCAGGTCGCGGAGGGTTTCGATGTACTCCTGAATGCCGTCCGCACAGGCTATTTTCGCTGCCATGGTCTTGGCCTGCACCTTGTCCTGCACCCGGTAGCTGCCCACCACGATGGCAGCGGATACCGGGATGACCCACAATGCCGCCAGCGCCATCCGTCCGTCAAAGGCGAACAGGCTCAGGGCAATGAGCACCGTGGAGATGAGGGAACCGAACAGACCGGGGATGAAGTGGGAGCAGTTCTTTTCCAACACCTCGCAGTCTGCCATGATGGTGCTGGTCAGGTCGGCAAGGTCGCGCTTACCGAAAAAGGACAGGGGCAGCTTGCGCAGCCGCTCCGCAAGGGTCAGGCGGCGGGTGCCGCTCTCTTTATAGGTCGTAAAATAGGTGCCGTTATACTGAAACCATGTAGTCAGCAAAATCAGCGCAAAGCAGACCGCGCACCCCAGCAGATAAAAGGCGGTTCTCCCGCTTGTGGAGCCTGCAAGCAGGTCTTTTACCAGAAGATACAGCAGCCCGGTGGGCAGCATGAATGCCATATTCTGGAACGCACACGCCAAAACGCCCTTTACAAGCCCCCTTGCGCCCTCCGGGGAGCTGGCCGTGGCGTATTGAATTTTTTTGATCATCTTTACCCCTCCTTTGCGACCTTCCACTGCACCGATAGCTGATACTCCTGCCACATCCGGGCAAACAGACCGTTCTGCGCGCACAGCTCGTCCTTTGTGCCGGATTCTGCAATTTGCCCATCCTGCACCACATAGATGCAGTCGGCGTTGGCTACGGTGGACAGGCGGTGTGCGATCATCAGCACGGTTTTGCCCTTGGCAAGCCGGGCAAAGGCTGCCTGCACCTTGGCTTCATTGTCCGGGTCGGCAAAGGCCGTGGCCTCGTCCAGAATCAGGATGGGCGCATTTTTCAGCATGGCGCGTGCAATGGCAATGCGCTGCTGCTCGCCGCCGGACAGATACACGCCCTTGGTGCCGATAACGGTATGGATGCCCGCCGGGAACTTTTCTATAATATCCATACACTGCGCCGCTTTCAACGCTGCCAGCACCTCGGCTTCGGTGGCCTGCGGTCTGCCCAGACGGACGTTATCCAGAATGCTGCCCTTGAGCAGGCGGCTGTTCTGGAACACAAAGGAGATGGTATCCATCAGCTCTTCCTTGGGGATTGCCCGCACATCCGCTCCGCCCACCCGGACGCTGCCGCTCTGCACATCAAAGAACCGGCAGACAAGGTTTGCCAGCGTGGATTTTCCGCCGCCGGATGGACCTACAAAAGCCACAGTCTGTCCCGGCTGAATCTCCAGCGAAACGCCCTTAATGACCTCGTTTTTTCCGTCATAGCTGAAATGCACGTTCTGCAGCGCGACAGAAGCATCCTGCGGGTGCTGCGGAACAGCCTGAACCTGCATGGGTGCTGCCTCCAGCACCGAGTCGATGCGTGCCAGCGCATCCGCTACCACCATCTTGTTCTCGCTCATGTACATTATGCGGGTCAAGGTCAGGGAGATCACCGGCGTGATGATGATATAGAACAGCAGGTTCAGCAGAAATTCCGGGGTCACGCCGTGTGTCGTGAACAGCAGCCCGCCCGCAATCAAAAAGGCGAACACGCCGTTGACGGCGGCGGTGTAGAACATCATGGGCAGGCGCAGGTCTTTGGTGTAGGAGATGACCCACTTTTCGTACTCATCAATGGCGGTCTTGAATTTTTTGAAGGAAAACACACTCTGCCCGAAGGTCTTGACCACCGGAATGCCTCGGACGTATTCCACTGCCTCGTTGGACATGGTCTCCAAGGCATTGCCGTACTGCCGCATTTTTTCGACCATCTGCTTGCCGGTCATGGTCGCCATAATGAGGAAAGCCAGCGCCACCGGCGCAAGGCTCAGCAGCCCCAGCCTCCAGTCGAACGCCAACAGCAGCACCAGCAGCCCCACCGGGGTGGCGATGGCGTTGTACTGGTCGGGCAGCTGGTGGGCAAGATAAGTCTCGGCGGCTCCGGTGCTCTCGTGGATGATCTTGCGCAGCTTACCGCTGCCGAAGTTCTCGGCGAAGCCCAGCGGCAGCACCGCCAGATGCTCCGACACTGCCAGCCGCAGATTGGTCGCTACCCGGAACGCCGACAGATGGGAACACATCAGCGCCGCAATGTAAATAAGGTAAGACAGCACCGCGAATAGCACTGCCATCCAGCCGTAATGAGGGATGTTCACCGCCTGCGCATAGTTTGGCGCTGCGGCCAGTACATCCCGCAGAATCATCCAGATATAGAGGAACGGCACCAGCGCCGTCAGCGCGCTGATGGCGGAAAGCACCCAGGAGGCATAGGTAAAAACCCGATACCTGCCCGCATAGCCCATCAGCCGGGAAAAGTCCGATGCTTTTTTCAATCAAATCACATCCTTACCGTAAAGGTGATATGCGCACCCGTCTGGTATGATCGGGTGCGCATGCGCTTTATTCTGCCTCAGACAAATTTTCCGTGGCAAAAAGCTCAATGACATTTTCCATGGTTGCCTGATCGTAATCCTCCGCAATCGCGGCGGCATTCCAATAGGCATAATTGCCCTCGAACCAGCTTTGAAGATCACTCAGATCCTCCGCATAGCGAAACTCCAGATGATAGGTGGTTTCCATGGTGTCGGGCGAGAAGGCGAAATAGGTAAACTGGCCGGAATTTTCATCCTCACTCTGATAGAAGATGAAGCCGTTTTCGTTCTCCTCATCCAGCAGCTTATAGGTGTGGGAGAAAACCTCCTGTCCCTGCGCGTCCAGACCGGTGATCGTGTGACCGTCCATCACAAACTTGTCCACGCCGCCCAGAAAATAGCAGTTAAACGCCATGCTGTCCGGGTCTGCCGCGTATTTTTCCGCCGCCTCCGGGCCGTAAGGCTCCGCCATGCACATTCCCAGCAGCATATCCGTGGCAGTCTCCGCGTTCTCCGCGCCTGCCAGCGGCGTGGTGGCATCGATCCAGATATTCCGATACTCGGATTTTGACAGTTCCGGGAACAGCTCCACATACGTGCCGCTGATGGTGGTCAGATAATCGTCGGTCACCGCGCTCTGGTCAGTCGGCGGCGTCTGTTCATCCGTTTTCGCCTGGCCGCAGCCGGCAGCCGACAGCAGGCAGATCACGCAAAGCACAAAAGCAGCAAATTTCTTTTTCATACAGTACCTCCTAAAACTCTTTGGTTAGCTTCCTCTAACTGCCGGGTATTCTAACACGCTTTGCGTTTTTAAACTACTCCGTTTTGTTTTTGATGCTCCGTTTTACCGCATTCTTTTTATCGGCACGATAGCGGGACGGTGTCTTGCCGTACCGCTTTTTGAAGCTCTCTGAAAATTTGCTGGCGTTGTCATAGCCTGCTTGCTGCGCGATCTCCGTAACAGACTTCCCGCTGCGAACCAGCTCCACTGCCGCCTGCTCCAGGCGGTATTCCTTGATATATCGGTAGATCGGCACGCCATAGACCTGCTTGAAGAGCTTTTGCAGATGCGATACCGATATCTCATGCTCCGCCGCAAGGCTGGCGAGGGATATGTATCCCTCCCGGTTTGTCAGCAAGTGATCCCGGAGATGGTGCACAAGAACCGTCTGCTCGGACGAGCAATATAACCCCGCCGTATTCTCCTGTGGAATACGCCCAAGCAGCATCAGAAGTTCCAGCGTCTTGAGCTGCAAAAAGCCGGGATCTTCATAGAACGCACTTTCGTAAAGCTCCCGGAATACATGCTCACAGCGCGGCCCCGCAGCGCCGACCATATACCATTTACAGCCCAGAAGATTTTGCTTCCATGCGGCAAAATCCACTGAAAACGCAGGTGCGTTCTGCTTTATCCAATTTCCCGCGGCGGCCGGTTCGATCTCCAGACAGATTCCCTCGTAGTAGCCCAGCGGAAAGCAGGACTCCGAACTGCTTCCGTGAAAGCCATCATAGCAACTGACCGCCATGTCGCCCGGCTTCAGAAGAACACGATCCCGCATGGAAAAGCTGGTTTCAAACCGTCCGTTCACGCAGAAATTGACTTCCAGTCTCCCGATCTGTGTCCGAATTTCTGTGTACGCCTCCATTTCCAGCCGCAGCAGCATGATTCCCACGCCGTCAAACAGCCGGTAGTAGTGGATTTCTCCGTTACCATCCGCATATTCAAAGCCATCTATTTGTCCGGGGAAGCCGGAAACCACGCCCGTTTTGTCATGAAAAAAGATGTCAATCATATTGTTTATACCAAAATTCTCATGATCATTTTCTCCTTAACGGTTTCTGCGGTATCCCGCCTCATCCCGGTATTCGGGATGGTCGTTTAAGTATGGGTCTTTGTCGCCGCAGATGGTATAGTCACACTTGCAGCCGTCCACGCAGGTGCCCTTCCGCACCAAGCGGGCGTGAAGCAGTTCCATGGAGGCAAAGTCCACATTGCACAGGGCAGGCATAATGTCCGTCAGACCGTGCTTTACGGCAAACTCCGCCGCCGGGCAGGCGGTAAATTCGTAATAGATGGGTTTGTCCTTGTCGTAGGGCGCAACGTGCATCTCGTAATCGTGCCACTTGCCGCACTGCTTTTCGGCGTTCTGAAAGGCCCAATACATCAGTCTCTTAAAAAAAGGTTTGTTGCAGTCCACGAATCTGGAGAGCTTGCGGAAGGCAGGCAGGATCAGATTTTCCTCGATTTCCTCGATCTCCCGAAATGAAACAACATCCCGGCACACGGCATAACAGCTCATAATGGCGATGCAGTCGTAGGTGCCGCCCGCGCCGTTGTGGAAGTTTTTGCTGCCGCCGAGGTCGGTGCGCCAGTCCGAGAGAAATTCTACATACTGCAGCTGCACCCGTTCCCAAACGGCCTCCCGCTCCGTTTCCGGGTAATGCAGGGCGATTTTCGCCTGTATCTCCTTTTTACACGCCCCGGAATACAGCACATGGCAGCTGCGGTCAAATTGTAGTTTGCTGTCTTTCATACCTTTTCCTTTTGCAGGCTGCACTGATGTGCCGCCTGTCCGAATTCAAAGTATTTCAATGCTACTCCGCCTCATACTCGTTTCTTTTGGTACCCGCAGTCGCAGTAAGGGCCGCCGGAGGCAAGGGTATACTGCCGCACAAAGTTCGTCACGCCGCCCGCCTCGCTCATGGCGTAGTCCAAATGGCACATGGCGGGCGTCAGGTCATAAAGCCCCAGTTCCTGCATCAGCGTGCAGATACCGCATTTTGTGAAGCGCCCCTCATAACCGCTGCCGTCGGGATACTCGTAAAAGTCCATATTCCACGAGTAGGGGTTGCGGTCAGCCGCCCTCCGGGCGGCGGTGGCTTTCATGGCGGCAATATCCTTGGGCGTGAATTTCGACTTGCCGCTTTGGCGGCAGAACCACTTCATCAGCGGCGTCATCTGGGCATTCTCATAGTATACCGTCAGCGACTCCGTATCCGGCCGCCTCGGCATACAGAGAACGAACGCCCCCAGCATGGCGCAGCCAATGATGTTCATGCTGAACCGATCACCTTTTTCAAATTCGGGCAGCTTTGCGATGATCTCTTTGTACTTCAGTTTTGCGGTCTTTCGGATTGCTTTTGCGGTTTTAGCATCATAACCAAACACCTCTGTCAGTTGCTTTTCAAATGACTTTGCAAACACTGCCCACATTGCCATGGGCATTCCATTCCGGCGCATCTCACTTCTCTCCTTTCCATTCCGCAAGAGTCCGGCACATCCGTTTCTCGATGTCTATCCGGGTCTGGCGGCATTCCTTGGGATATTTCTTTGCCGCCTGAAACGCCAGCTTCACAAACAGGGCGGAGCCCACCGGCAGCATGGTTTTCAGCATCCCCTCCGGAAAGACAAAGTGGGTACCGTGAGCATAAACCATTGTTTCAATCTCGCATTCATGCGGCTTTTCCGCAAGGCGCTTTTCCATACGGCGGATATACTTTGCGGTATCCCACAGCGCATCGTCCTCCGCGCCGATCAGCAGCAGCTTTCCCCGGATGTTTTCAACAGGAATATATTCTTCCGGCTCGATCGGATGAGCCGCCTCGGAATCGTCAAACAGCTTGCGGGAGTTGACCATATCGCCGGTGCGCTTGCTCTCTGCGGCGACGCAGTGCCAATAGTCGGGATGCTGATAGCAAAACGGCATATAGGGCAGCGGCTTACCCCTGTAGGAAAACAGCGATTCGCCCTCCACCGGCCACTCGCGGCAGCCGTCCCGTTTGCCCTGCATAAAGCCCTGCCACACAAAATCGCTGGGCGTCATGGCAATGGTCAGGGTAACATCCGGGAACATGGCAGCCGCTGTCAGCGCGAGCGTTCCCGTAGTCGATGCACCGGCAATGCCAATTTTATGGTTGCCGTTGGCCTTCAGCCACGAAATGGCCGTCTCCACGCGCTCCAGCGGATAATTGTGATGGCCGTAATCCTTTTTCGCAGGCGACATGGTGAGCACATTTACGCCCCGCCCGCAGAGCCATTTCACGGCTGAACGCGCAAGCCAATCCTCCGGATCGTCACCAATCATCGCAATGACCGCGCAGTCCGATCCGCCGGTGCACGGCCAATACGCGCCGTAGAAAGCCGGCGGTCTCCACATCAAAGTGCTGATGTTTCATTGCTTTTCCCTCCAGATTACCAAACCGCTTGATTTCCATTTTACTTTCCCTCTTACAGCAGCAGTCCGAGTCCCGCAAGGAGCAGGGAAATCACGGCCATTCCCACGGTTCCGAACAGCCATTTCTTTTGCTTATCGGCTTTTGAGATGTACGGCATCAGATCCTCCGTTCCCGGAATCACCCACGCCTTGGTGTGACCGACCCAGTATTCGTCAATGCCAAGCCGGTCGATGAGATTCATCACAGACAGGATCACAAAGCACTGCCAGAAACCGCCCCAAAATGTCTGCGCACCGTTGATGGCATACACGCAAATCAGCACATAAGCAAGATATCCCGGAACGCAGATTAGCTTAAAGCGCAGCGAGTTTTGCTTGATCTTTTCCTTTGTGGTCAGACCCAGCGCAACGCACCGTTCCTGTACCTTCGCGTCATACAAATGCGCCATGCCGACAGCGCCCTTGTGGATGCCGACAGCGCACACCAAGACCAGCAGCGCCCCCAGCCCCAGTCCTTCCGGAATCGTTTGCAGCAACATTCCTTATTCCTCCCGCTTCTGTCCTGTCACGCAGAGCCAGCCCATTTTGTTTTTATGGATTTGAACATTGCAGAATCCGGCGTTTTCCAGAAATGTTTTCAGCTCATCGCCGCTGTATATGGTCATACCGCCGATAATCTCCGTCCACTTCTCATCCTTGTCCGTGTCGCCACTGCTCTCGTTGCAGATGAGAAAGGTTCCGCCGGGTTTCAGCACCCGATAAACCTCCCGGAAGCACTGCGGCAGATTCGACCAGAAGTAGACCGTTTCAAAAGCGGTCACGGCGTCAAACCAGTCCGAGGCAAAAATAATCCGCTCTACGCTGCCCTGCCATATAACGCAGCGTCCACTACCGATTGCCGCTGCGTTGTGCCTGCGTGCCTTTTCCACGCTGACGGGCGAATAATCAACGCCTTTCACCACACCCTGCGGGCATTTTTTCAGAAGCCTCTTGATGTTTGCCCCGCCGCCGCAGCCGCAGTCCAGCACCTTGGCATTTGATGAAAGCGGTAAGAACTTCATGCCCCAATCTGCAAGGGGCGCATGGCACAGATTCATCATGTTCAGCATGACTTTCCCACCAAAGCCGGTAGGCTTGCGGGTGTTTTCGAAAAACGACATCCTTCGTCACTCCTTTTCCAGAACGATGATCTTATTGGAAATATTCCGCACGGCGGGCAGCCTGTCCAGCAGCTTGTAAATTGGCGCAAACGCCGCCATACCCTCGGTTAAGCTGTGTTCCTCAACAAAGCGAAAATCCGGTAGCAGTTCGGCAAGTGCTTTCCCATTCTTGATTCCCCAGTTGAATTTTGCGTTGCTTGCGTCAATGGATTTCTCCTTGAAGTGCCGCACCATCGTAGGATTCATGGTTTCCACAAATACAGTGGCTTGGGAAAAGCGGCTGGAAATCACTGCAAAAATTTGCTGTACATCTTTTGCGTTCAGATACATGGTCAGTCCCTCAATGAGAATCAGCACCGGCACATTTTGCTCGCTGATTTCGCTGCCCCAATCTTCCATGGCGGACATGGCAATCTGCGAAATCGTGCCGCTTTCCAGCAGAAGCTTTTCCCGCACCGCCATCGTTTCCGGCAGGTCGAGGTTATACCAATGTGCGTAACCCGACATCCGGTAGCACCGGGTATCCAGCCCGCAGGCAATGTTGACCACCACCGCACCTGAATGTGCCGCAAGCCACGATTTTGTCAGCTTATCCAGCACAATGGTCCGGGCGATAACGCCGCTGCGCATGGCCGTATCCTTGTCCGCAAGGGTAAAATCGTAGTCCAGCTTTTCGATGAGTTCTTTCGCCTTTGCGTCGTGGATCGCACCTCTGCCGCTGCTCTCTTTCGCCCTTGCATAAATGGTTTGCAGCATGGTCTCCGGCACGCCGGAGAGTTTGATTTTTTCTCTCATGTCACATCTCCTCCGCTTGCGTAGTCAGAAATTTTTCCGCATACCGGCAGAATTTTTCCGGGTGTACCATCACCAGCTCCGCATGGGCCATCTTGGGGATGCTGTGGATGCGCGCCTTAGGAAAATAGCGCTTGATGAACCGGATATCCCGCCTGCGATCCTTCTTTTCGTCGTCGCCGTACCAGTAGGTGATTTTCGCAGCGATTTTAGCGGAGCGCTTCGGAAGCGCATAGTTGTTGGCAGACCAGAATACATTGCGGATCGTCCGATCGGAAAAGGTTTTGAGATAGGCTTCCATGGCGTCGTACTCCTTTTTGGGGTCGTGCCCTGCGGGGGTGAACCGTTCCGGCGGAAAAGCCGCTTCCAGAATTTTTCGGCTGTTCGCCGCCATTTTGAAGGACAGCACATCCCGAACCAGCAGCAGCTTTCGCACTAAGAAGGGCAGCTGATAGGGCGTGATCCCGCCGTCGATGATGGCCCGGTCGATGGGCATTTTCCCCAATGCCAGCATACGGGTCAGGCAGGCACCGCCCATGGAGCAGCCATAGGCCCCACCCAGACGGGAGACGCCGTGGCTCTTCAAATAGGAGATCACCTCGTCCACGGTCTGCTCGACTGAGGTGAAATCCCCGGGGTACTCCGGTTGATGGCCGTCATATACCACCTGAAAAACATGCCATCTCTGAGAAAGCAGCGAGATCGTGTCGGCAAAAGCCCATACAGGCTCTGCCGTGCAGGGGAAAAACAGCAGCGTCTGATCCTGCGCCTGCCCGTGTTCCAATATCTGCATGGCTCACCCCTCCGATTTCACGCACTCTGCGTAGGTCAGCGGGAACGAGGCTTTCAGCACGGCGCTTTTCTGCACCGTCCAGCCGTTTTCCCTAAGAAATGCCAGATATTCGGGGCTTGTCCACTTGCTGTGCAGCGGAAAGCCCGCCAGCTTCATAAAAAATGCTTTGACCTTTCCGAAGAAGGCGTTATCTGCGTGGGTAAAGGTGGGCGCAACCAACACGCCGTCGTCCTTCAGCACGCGTCGAATTTCAGAGAGGGCTTTCTCCGGTTCCGGTACAATGTGCAGCGCATTGACCACGATCACCACATCGAAAGACTGGTCAGCATAGGGCAGATGGAACATATCCTGCACCGAAAAATAGAGTTTCGTAGATTTCACGCCCTGTTTCGCCTGCTCGATCATCTCTTGGGAAGCGTCGGTAGCTTCAATATGGTCAGCATAGCGGACGATATGTTTGGCGATCACCCCTGTGCCGGTCGCCAGATCCAGCACGGTTTTTTGCCGCACCACAGGACGCAGCAGCTCGTACATCTGCTCGTAAGCTGCGGCCTCCTTGCGCATGAAGCGGTCGTACCGCCCGGCGTTTTTATCCCAGAAATTTTGACTGCTTCTCATGATTTCGCCCTCACAACGAGATGTTAAATTTCTCTATCTCATATAGATGGTGCGAATAAGTTAGAAAATACTAACTATATCCCTTTTGAAAAGCCGCATCACTGCGGCCTTTCCGCTTATGCAAATAGCTCCCGGCAGGCGCCCCGCACCAGCGTTTCCAGTACCTGCGGATAGAGCACCCCAATCTGCTCCTGATGGGAGACGGTTAAAATCAAGCCCCGCACTGTGGCGGCAGCCAGCGCCATACCGCCCTTGGGCTGCAAGCCGCCCAATTCCAGCAGGGTACGGATGTGTGTCTCGTCATCGTGGTAGTGGGCGGTCTTCACTTCCTCCGGCAGCCGGTGCAGAAGAAAATCTGCGTCATTTTCGATGAACACAAAGGCTTTTGTCTTGGAGAGCCAACGGCAAGCCGCCAGGATCGCCGCTGCCGCGCGTTCGGCAGGAAGCAGAGTTGCGTTCTCTTGCAAGGACTTCTGCGCTGCCGCGAAGCACTCGGTATGGATGTCCTCCAGTACAGCGAAAAACAGCAGTTCCTTGATTCAAAGAATTTGTAAAATGACCCCTTGGAAATCCCAACGGCCTCCGTCAGCTGCTCCACAGAGGTTTTCCGCATCCCGATGGTAATGCCGCAATGTCGGGCCGCTCGGATCAGGTCCTTGCGGATTTGTTCATTCTGTTCGTCTGTAAAAGCCACTGCGCACGCTCCTTGGATTTATGACCGCATTTACTATTTCAGTCAAATTGTAGCATAATTCGAAGATGTTGTCAACGACGTCGTTTTGCTTTCCATCTCAAACGGCGCAACAGCACCTTTTCCAGTCAAGATTTTCGGATGAATCATAGGTGATTCACTCTTGGGCTATTGGCTGGATTCAAGGAGAATTTCGCTTTTGTGGGCAAGGTGAATCAACGGTAGATTCTCTCTGGGGAATATACGACTTTGTACGCGCATCGGGATGGGGTGCTATTGTTTCTTAGAGGAACGTGTTTTGCAAGCATAGCGTTTGGATATCCACAACGCATTTTTGGGGTGAACCCCAAACCCCCGCAGTCGAAAAATGTTGCGATTTTTTCAATTATAGCCGCTTTCCATAGACAAGCTGGGAAGTTGCATGGTATCCTGAATCTGCAGAGATTCTCTGCACAGCACCTTTACAACTGAATACACAGCATAACAGGTACTTTACTCTCCCGGTGGGGCGCACAGTACGGTCACGGCAGACCGGAACCCGCGGCAGGGGAGAGTCCACAATGATACTCCTGCTGCCCCACGCGTCAGATGGGGTGACTGCGTCAGGATTGCAAGAAGTAAGATCCTAACAAGGTCAGTGAACGGTTGTATGCCAGCAGCCTGCCTGTTATGTTCCCACTGTCTGGGGGCAAGCGGCAAATAAGACATTTTCCCAAGCACTTATTTTGATGCACACGGTCTTTTTACTATCCGTGTGATTGACGCTGGTATGCGTATTATTTGATTTTTATTGAATTTCCATCAAGATTTGCGGGGAAAGTGTACCCTTACGCCAGAACAGAAAATAGATAAGAGGCCCGGAAGGTGTATTCAAAATGGTTACACGAAACAACAAAAAGGAGATGAGCAAATGGCAAAAAGAAGTGTTCATTATGAAGTACGAAACCTATTTCAAGCTGGTACTGGCAACAGGTTTGCGGCGTGGGGAAGCCTGTGGATTAAAATGGAGTGATATTAACTGGCGCAAGAGGACGATTCATGTACAACGCGGGGTGGTCAAACTTAGCCACCAAGAATCAATCACGAAAGACCCCAAGACCAGCAGCGGTGATCGTATGGTCTACTTGAGCAAAGAAATGTGCCAGCTACTCAAGGCGTGGCGGAAAGAATGCGAATGGGATAGGGCGCAAACCGCGAACGAAACCGTATCTGAAGATGATTACTTATTCCGCCAGCCGAACGGAAAGCCTATGTGCCCTAGCACATTCACATATAGATTCAAGCTGGTTTTGAAGGCTAACAACCTGCCGCTGGATTTGAGTGTGCATAGCTTGCACCATACCAATGCCAGCCTGCTGATTTCGCAGGGCGTGGATGTACGAACGGTGGCTAGCCTACTGGGCCATGCACAGGCCAGTACAACGCTGGACATTTATGCCCATGCCTTTGACAAGAACAAGCGCAAGGCGCAGGAAAAGTTGGGAAAGGCGATAGGATTATGAGAAAAATCAAGCTGACGCGCGCCAATAAAATTATTTTGCTGAAAGCACTTGCACCTTATTACTACCGAGAAAAAGCGCTTGGTCGTAGCACACAGGAATCGGGAAAGCTAATACTGAAAATTGATTCTCTCTCAGCCGATAAGAAAACAAACTTCTCGCCAGACGAAATTCGTCTTATGCGTACCACTGTAAATCAACTGAGAAATGAACGGCTGTCAAAAGGACAGTACACCGATGCGGCAGATGATATGCTACTAAAATTATTCTAAAATCCGAATAAAAAAGCGCATTGCAAAAGTACATTGCAATGCGCCTTTTTGTGCGCCCGAAGGGATTCGCCAAGCCGCGCCCTAGAAACGCCCCACCGGGGCGTTTCTAGGGCGCGGGGCACGGGCTGTTCGAATCCGCTCTTTTACTGCTCCATAAAATCCATGCAAAACAAAAAGAGCAGCACCCCATAAGGTGCTGCTCTTGGTGCAGTAAAGCAACTGAGTCTTGTACCGGGCACTGTCGTAGCGGTTTCGGGCAAAGCGGTCCAGTTTCCAGACCAGCACGATGTCAAACAGCTTCTTGTGTCCTTGATTATCTGCTGGAACTCCGGGCGGTTGTCCGTCTTGGCAGAGATGGCACGGTCAATGTAGTGCTTGACGATGGTGATGCCATTCTTTTCGGCATAAGCCGTACATTCACGAATCTGGCCTTCGATAGATTCTTCACGCTGGTTGTCCGAGGAATAGCGGGCATAGATCACAGCGGTCATGGCAGGCACCCCACTTTACACATCATTAAACGGCGAACGGTTCTTTCAAAATGTAGTTTCGTATAATAATTTTACAACGGTTTGCAATGGGAAAATCAGCGAACAGCATTTAATTCTTTTCGTAAATCAGATACCCACCGACCTATGGTTTTCGCCATAAGCTGGTGGGCATCTGTTGTTCTGGCTTATAATTCACTGATGGTTGCAGTAATGGGCTGCATGAGGATTCGCCTGACCGGGTTATATACTGCCAGCACCACAGCCGCCAGCACGACTACGGCAATCACGGCAAGACAGCCCCACGGCACCTGCCACGCTGCACCGAAATAATGGGTGATGAGCAGGATATACAGCTTCCGATTCAGCACAAGACCCAGCGCAATGCCCACCACAAGACCGGACACCGCATAGGTGCCAGCTTCGGCAGAGATCATGCGTTTCAGCTGTGCATCATCCATCCCGATGGCACGCAGGATGCCATACTGCTTCATTCGTGCCGACACGCTCATGGAAATGCTGTTGATGATGTTCAGAATGGTGATTCCTGCAATCACGATGAGAAACGCATAGACCACCAGATTGAACGCCCAGTAGGTGCTTTGTATCATCCGATTTCCTTCGATTCGGTTGGAAAAAACAACCTGCTTGTTTAACGTGTCGTTCAGCAGGGTGTGTATTTGTGCAATGGCTGCGTCTGCTGTGGTATCTTTTAGTTGAATATCGATCACCGCATAGCGGTTTTGCCCGGTCAGCTGATGGAAGGTTTCTTCGGTGCAGATAACAATCGGGGAATCGGTACTACTGAACGGGCTGTCGTTCAATACACCCACGACTGTGAGCTTTGCATCCTCCAGCTGGATGGTATCACCCACGGTCAGGGAGTTGCTTTTGTCGAATACCGTCAGCACAGGGTATGTGCCATCCTCCGGCTCCTGCGGAAGGGCTCCGCCAATCAGGTCTTTTTTAGCCCAGCCAAACTGTATAGTATCGTATGAAATCAGGTCGATGGACCCCTGTTTTCCCTGATATTCCGCCGGGAGCGGGCAATACATCCGCCCGAATGCGTGTTTGACTTCCGGCAGAGCTTCCAGCTGCTCCACCAGCACCGGGTCAAGGACATTTTGCCCGGATGTTTCAGCCACCGATAAGTCCGGTGCGTAGGACTTCAACGGATTCAGCGCAAATCCAACCCATCGAAGCAAAACCGAAAAGCTCAAAAACAGGAGAATGCTTAACGCAAAGGAACCTGTCATCAGAAGCAAGTTCTTTTTGGACAAGGTTGCATGGCTCACGCCCAAAGAAAGCTCTGCACGACTTCCAAACGACCGAGCATGACACGGAGAATCCGCTGCATTTTCCACCGCATTCCCAGTTGCTGCTGTGATCGGAGAAGCTTTTGCCGCCCGCCGTGCCGGAGAAGATGCCGCGAACCAAACCGTGATAAGTCCCAGCGCGGAACCACAGATAATACCGACCGGGCTGATGCCAAGCACTGGTAAAGAGCTGAACTCCTCGCCGATAAATCCACGCAGAAAGGAACACAATCCCCATGTGGAAACGATTCCCAGCACACATCCTGCTGGAACAGCAGTTTTACACCAGAAAAGAGCTTCCAGCCGGACAAGCATCCGAACCTGATTTTTTCCTGCCCCAAGACAACGCAGCATTCCATAATAGCTGGTACGCTGAGCTACATTGCTGTTGATGCTGCCTGTGATCATAAAAATTCCGGCAAGGACGACCATGCCAGCCAACACAGCCGCTACCGCATATAAGCCTACAATATAATCGTTGTTGCTGCTTGCGTTCAACGCCATCAGGTAAGTATTTTCGGAGATTTTTTCTTCTGAAATTCCGTACTTGTTTTCGATGTTCACAATGGACTGCCGCAAATTGGTATGTGGCTTGAACTGGATGAAATACTGTGTTTCAAAGGATTCTTCTACCTGTGCGGCAATCTGAGAAAATGTACTGCGGTTCATCACCAGCACAACAGCATCATACTGGTTCGCATCGGAGGTATCCTCATTGAAACCTGCGACAGTAAGTGAAATGGTCTGTCCATCCGGGAGCGTCAGCGGAATCGCTGTACCGACCGTAACATCCAGCCAATCCCGGATGTTTGCTGTCACGAGCACTTCGCCATCCGCCGGGGCAGTGCTACACTGCATTCCCGGAAAGATTTGAAGGATTGCATCATCTGCTCCTACCAGTGCGGCACGTTTATCTCCGGCAAAGTAGTTTTCCGTAAGGGAAGCGTTGATGTCGCTATACGCCGAAAATGCAGCAACATCCTCCTGTGCGGCAAGCTCTGCGGCTGTTTCAGGGGAGATGTCCTTTACCATGATATGCCAGTTTCCGTTTTTGTTCAGCTGGTTTGAGGTTTCCATCCGAATCGCCATATCTGCCATACTGAACACCACCGTAACCAGAAACACCGCAAGGACGATGCACAAAATCGTCATGCGGTTCTGCCGTCTGCGTATCTTGGCAGAAATCGGGATCAGGCTCAGATAGCTTTTCATTTCTGTGCTGCTCATTCCCGGCACCTCCCAAAATCGGTCAGGCAGCCGTCCGATACCTGCAGCACCCGGTCTGCCGTCTGCGCAATGCTGCGGTTGTGGGTGATCATCAGGATGGTCTGCTCGTATTTCCGGGATGTTTCTTTTAGCAGGGCAATGACCTCGCTGGTGTTCTGGGTGTCCAGATTGCCGGTCGGCTCATCCGCCAAAATCAGTGAAGGGCGGGTCATCAGGGCGCGGCCAATGGCTACCCGTTGCTGCTGTCCACCGGAAAGCTGGCTTGGCAGATGCTTCCGACGGTCTTTAAGATTCAGCACGGTCAGCAGTTCTTCCAGATATGCCCTGTCCGGCTTTTGGTAGTCCAGCAGTACCGGGAACAGGATGTTCTGTTCTACGGTCAGTTCCGGGATGAGGTTGAATGCCTGAAAGATAAAACCGATATTGCGGCGGCGGAAGATCGTCAGCTCCCGGTCTTTCATGGCAAAAACATCCTTGCCATCAATCAGCACCTTGCCGGAAGTCGGCGTATCCAGTCCACCAATCAGGTTGAGCAGGGTGCTTTTGCCGGAGCCGGATTCGCCAACGACCGCCACATATTCGCCTTTCGGCACTGAAAAGCTAACATCTTTCAGCGCATGGACAGCGGTTTCTCCGCTGCCGTAGGTCTTGCAGAGATGGTTGACTTCTAATAGTTCCATAGTGTATCCCTCACTTTGCAGGTCCTTCGATTCAGACGGATTATCTCTGTCTGTGCAGAAAAGGATAACACGTCAACCTTACTGCAAGCCTACACTCAGCCTACAATTTTGTAGGAATCGGAAAATTCAGAGTAAAGGTCGTGCCCTTTCCCAGCTCGCTGTCTACTTCAATGGTGCCGTGATGGGCTTCCACAACGGCTTTTGCCAGCGGCAGGCCCAGCCCGATGCCCTGTGTATCCTGTGAAAAGCGGCTGCGATAAAACCGTTTGAAGATATGGTACAAATCTTCCGGGTGGATGCCGCTGCCGTTGTCGCGCACTTTGATCTGAACCATGGACGGCAGTGCATTCCACTCTACCTGAATCGTATCTCCGCTCTTTGTGTGGTCAAGGGCATTCTTTACAAGATTGTCCACAGCTTCCTGCATCCAGTCACGGTCGCACCAAAGTGTAACCGCCTCTGAGCCGGACAGAACAAGCTTTTTCTGTTCCTGCTCTGCACGATAGTTATACTGTCGCGCAATGTCCTGCACCATTTCAGCAACATTTTCGTTTTTCTTCTCCAAGACGACCGAACCGGCATCCAGCCGGGTGATTTTGAGCAGATTCTGCACCAGCGTTTCGATGCGGTCCAACTCCTGTTCGGACAGGTCTGCAAACTCTTTGACCTCCGACGGCGAAACAGCTTCGTCCTGAAGCAGACCGTTGTAGATATTCAACGCCGCCAGCGGTGTTTTGAGCTGGTGCGAAATATCTGCAATGGTATTTTTCAAAAAACGCTTCCCCCGCTGCTCGTTGTCTGCGTGTGCGCTCAGAACTGCCGCCAATGCATTAACGGAGTGAAACAGACGGTAAAGTTCTCCCTCCCGGTCGCAGTCCAGTCGTGCATCCGGGTTGCCATCCAGACAGCTTTGGATTTGCTGGACTGCCTGTTCCAGAAGCGCGCTCTGCCTTTGAAAATAGCAGAAAAGAATGCCCCAGAGGCAGCCGCCCAGCAGCAGAAAAACAAACAGTGACCCGAAAGAGAATGCGTGCGTTGTATGCCATGCAACGCCCTGCGTGAGAGCCAATGCCACCGCCCAGACCGCCAGCACTGTCCGGAACAAATTCCGGATCTCCCGGTTTGTGAATACTTTCATACGGCACCTTTACCCATTCCATTTATAGCCCATGCCGCGGACAGTCAGCAGCATCTGCGGTTTGCCGGGGTCGTCCTCAATCTTCATCCGCAGCCGCCGGATGTACACTGTTAAGGCACTGCTGTCAATGTAATCCCCATCGCAGTCCCACAGCGCATCCAGAATTTGTTCCTTGGATAGCACGGCATTCGGATGCTTCATAAAGAAGCAGAGCAGCTTGTACTCTGCGCCGGTCAGTTCCAGCAAGATTCCGTTTTTGTACGCCTGCCCCTGCAACAGCCGGACGGTGATGCTGCCCGATTCCAGTACGGGTTCTCCTGCGCTCGACGCATTTGCGCGGCGAAGCAGTGCATTGACCCGCGACAACAGGACACCCAGCTTGAACGGCTTGGTCAGGTAATCATCCCCGCCCATATCCAGTCCCATGATGATATTCATTTCCTCATCCGAAGCAGTCAGGAACAGAATCGGTACGTTGGATGTGCGCCGCACCTTCTGGCAGAAATCGAAGCCAGAGCCATCCGGCAGGGAAACATCCAGCACCAGCAGGTCATATTTTCTGTCTGACCACAGCACCTCGGCTTCTGCCAGCGTCCGGGCTGTATCCAGTGCAAAGCCCTGTTTCTTAAATGCAAAGGTCAGCCCACTGATCAGGCTCAGATCATCTTCCAAAAGGAACAGTTTTCTCATGATTCCCTCTCTTTTCTGCGTTTTGTGTGTCCTACAGGTTCAAAAGCATTATAAGTTTTTTCTGCGAACATTACAATGTGCGAAACGGAAATTGTTTCTTGCCGTGTGTTAAATATAAGTCCTACTATCACCGCTTTACTGCGTAAAGTACATTGCAATGCGATTTTTAAGTGTGCCTGAAGGGATTCGCCAAGCCGCGCCCTAGAAACGCCCCACCGGGGCGTTTCTGCCCCGCGCAAAGCGCGGGGCACGGGCTGTTCGAATCCGCTCTTTTACTGCTCCATAAAATCCATGCAAAACAAAAAGAGCAGCACCCCATAAGGTGCTGCTCTTGGTGCGACCGGGAGGATTCGAACCTCTGGCCTTCCGGGTCGGAGAACTACGACACAGCGCGCAATTTGATGATATATGGCACTTTTTTGTTGGTTCTGCACTGCCACGGCACACCTATCACAAGCAACATAAAACAATGTGCCAACGATAAAAACTGACCACCGGCAACAAATATCACTGCCAGTGGTCAGTTGGTAGTCAACTATGGGGTGAAATTTCTTGATGTTTGGAGCAAAACTACTAACGAGTATTAAAGCTATCGCCTTATGACTTTGAGTGGGTAGGTTTTATTTAATTCGCTTCTGAATCAAGGCGTTTGCCAAAGCCTCGCGCAAAGCTTTGTGCATAGGCGTGTCATCAATGCGGTCTGTACCTTCCAGCTTAAAAGGCACTTTAATATCCTGCGCAATTCGGTTATATACGCGGAAGTAGAAATCGCAAATATTACCACTCCAATCGCCGGAACTGGAGACGATACCCCAAATCAGGACAAGACCTATATTTTGCTGAGGAACAATTTCATCAAGCAGATGAGCCAGAATATAGGGGATCGCCAGTTCAGAATCCGTTCCTCCCAATTTTATGAAAATAGCAAACAAAACGGAAAGGGAGTAAGTGCGCATGGAATGAAAAATCAGTTTCATAGCGATGGCGCCTCCTTAAAGCAGCAAATATGAATAAAGGCGGCCCGGACAATGCCGGGTCGCCTGATAGACTATGGAAAAATGGGATTATTTGTTGTAAACGGCGTCGTAAGAGGCCTGATAGTTGGCCAGAACTGTTTCAATGCCCATATCTTTGAGCTGCTGTTGGAACTGGTCAAAAGTATCCATGCTCTCAATACCCATAACATACTTGTTGAACTGTTCCGCCACATACGTCTTGATCTCGCTCATAATATTAGCGTTTTCCGTAGTGGTTTCCGAATCAAAATATAATGGGGGCAGAATCCAGGAGGTATCTGCCTGGCACCACAGCTGAGACGCAGCTCTCTGCTGGGGCAGAGACTTCAATGCGAGGAAAACTTCAGGATCTTCCACGATAGGCATCTGACTGATGACGCCGCCGGCATAACGTGCCGCGGCTTCATCTTTACTCAGACCATCAGGATTATTTAAAATCAGATCAGTAAACTGTTTCTTTCCGTCCACTACCTCGTAGGACTGGCCCTCGATACCCCAGTTATAGAGTGTAGTTGCCTCTTCGCTGTAATGCCAGTCAAGCCACTTGACGGTTTCGACAATATTTTCATTGGTGGAGCAAATGGAAGCACCGTGGGGAACCATTTTGCCATAGGCATTTACGGCAACGTAAACATTTCCATCGGGAGCTTTAGGCATTGGCGCAGCTACCAAGTCATATTCCGGATCTCCCGACCGAGCGGCGAGGAATGTACCCATATTACCGGAGAGGGAGCCATAATAAGCACCGCCCACATCGTTGACCATCTTGGAACTAAACTGTTTAGAATCCTGCGTGCTGAATTCGGGATCAAGCAAACCTTCGGAATACCATTTAGCCATTTCAGCAACAAAGTCTTTGAACTCGGGGTCGTATGCACCGTACTTGACCTGTCCATCCTTAACATAAAGGTCTGTGCCGGCAATCAAGCCATATGCTACCGCAAAATTGTCCAAACATTGAGAGGTTTTTTCAAAACCCATGCTGACAAAGCACTCATCTTTCAGGCCGTTGCCATTCATATCCATATCCTGGAAAGTTTTCAGCATGGTGTACCACTCATCAATAGTTTCCGGTACAGAAAGTCCGGCGCGATCCAGCCAGTCCTTACGAATGGCAAAACCGGAATTGGCGCGAGTGATAGGATCCATACGAATCGTAGGGAACATAAAGATGCGACCGTCATCGGTAGAAATCTGTTCCAACAGTCCGGGGGTTTCCTGAATCAGCTTTTTGAGATTGGGAGCATACTTTTCGATGTACGGATTCAGGGAGACAATCAAACCATCATCCAGCAGCTTTTTGGCACCACCACTTGCATGGATATGGGCATCCCACACGATATCTTCAGTGTCGCCGGTACTGAACATAAGGTTCATTTTCTGCTTGGGATCCGTATAGGATTCTTCACGCCATTCAATATGAACACCAGTCAACTCTTCTGCTTTCTGATGGACTGTCATTTCGGAATAGCCTTTCATCTTGCTGGTAATGACCGGCTCCGGCATAGCAAAGAACGACAACTCAAGACCGTCGGTGCTGATGGGCAAAGTGATTTCTTCCGCAGGGGCATCGGTCAAAGCCATATCTTCCGCGAGTCCCTCGTTGCTGGCATCAGAACCTCTGATACCGGTGCCACTTCCGCCGCCGCAGGCGGTCAGGGTACTGCCCAAGATAGCTGCCGCCATCAGTAAGGCAAGGGGGCGAGTTTTCTTTTTCATGGTAAATCCTCCTGTTAATTAAAAAGTTGACCCTAATCTCAAGCGGTCTGATTTGGGTGCCAGACTCTATCGCTTGATTTTGTTAGTCTTATTATAGGCGCGGCGAGATACATTGGATAGAGTCAGCTTTTTGGAAGAGGTGGATGATCTTAATAAAAAGAAGCTGGTGGAGTAGGCTTCTTTTTGGTGGAATAGGCTGTATTTTGTACGGGGCAAAAAAACGGGCTATTTTTGATTTTGTTTTCGGTATGTTCCTGGCGTTATGCCGTACTTTTTCTTGAATACGCGCAAAAAGACACCACTGTTGGCATACCCGATACGAACAGCAATGTCTTGCTGGGACAAGTCGGTTGTTCGCAAAAGTTCAGTAGCCAATTCCATACGAAGATTAAGAACATAGTTTAGGAATGTCTCACCCAACTGCTCCTTGATGAACGCCGAGAGATAAGTGGGATTCATGCCGATGCTGTCAGCAACGCTGACCAGGCTTAAAGAGTTGTCGCAACAGTGCTGCTGAATGTATTCCACAATCTGATCTTTCAACAATTCATTATGACTTTTCTTGTTGCTGTTGATCCACTGGCAAATAATCTCATAGTCTTTGTACAACTGTGACATGGCAGCGGAGCTCCCTTTGGTGGCCAGAAGTTTGGCGACATTGATGTGGAGCACTTGAGAGGGGACCGACAATTCGTTGCACAGTCGTAATAAAGTCCCAACTAAATCCAGTATAAAGCACTGGAATACCGCGGTTGACTGTGAAGTGAAAATAGCTGAATTTTCTTCAGTCAAAGAGTCTAATATCGCTTTGACCTTGGCATAATCACCGATTTTTGCACTGTTCATTAAATAAATCTCGGTGTCCAGAGAATAGGTGTACGATGTTTTTGTGGTCTGTTTTTCATTGTATACATTCAGACCGTATACATCGGAAACCGGGAGCTCGGTTAAGGCAGTTTGTGCTTGCAAATGACACTTATACAAATTGTTCAATCCATGATGCGGTAAACTAACACCGATACTGGTATAAATTTGGAAACGCTCTGCAATCAACGACTGGATTTTCTTCAAACGATTTTCGATTGTTTGCATAGGCTTCTGTAGGTCATTCGGATCATCTTTCCAGGGAATATTGAAAATCAGAACAACACCACACATATCATAATCCAGAGTGACTAAAGAGAAGTCATCCCGGAATAACTCTTCGGTGATATTGCTGATAACCAGACGAGTTAATTGCATTTCTGCTAGCGAGTCGTTTTTGGCAAATCCCAAATTATCTTCTACGAATATTTTGGCACAGATAAATCCATCAAGGGAAAACTGTTTTGAAAAATGGGACATGTAACTTAGTGCATAATCCCGCTCACTTCGATTACCATTCAGAATTTGAAGAAGGACTCCCTTAAAGGCGACTGGGCGAACATCCTCCAGTTCGCCGTTAAGGCGATTTCGATCACCCATAACACGCTGTGCAATTTGTTCTATCTTCTCAAAACTTTCTTCTTCTTCGGGCTCAACATATTCACTGGCTATGTCGTTCAGCTTGCGAACCAATGAACCGATTGGCTGATAACTTTTAGCTGTAAAAAGGAAGGTAAGCAGCGCGCCGGCAATGATTTGCATGACAAGGAAAAATACAATGGCCAGCATGAAAAAATTGGTGCGCGCATAAAAAACATCTGCAGGCAAGGTGATTATGTATTCCCAGTTGTGGTTAAGGGATGTGTGCTTGATTACGATCAGTTTACCAAAAGGTGTTGAACGCAAAAAGGTTTTACCTGTTTTTATATTTTGACCATATACATAGTTGTTGATTTCGTCGTTACCGGAACTAAGAATTGACGCTTGCGTGGGAAGATAGTGTACTTGAATGTCTGAGCTTCTCAACAAGACACCGCCATTAAACGGTTCCAATAGCAGCGTGGGATCATAATTTAATACTACACAACCATAATATGAGTTGGTATAGGCATTGAAAGGGCAATAGTATTCCACTACGTCTGTGTCATAGGTCTCGTAAGTGAGAGTAGCAGCCTGATAAAAAGGCTGGCACTGTTCCAGAAGCCAGCGCTTCCACTCGTCAAAGGACAGTCCATTATGTGGAGCATAGGCTTCATAAAAAAAGCGCGCATCAAACATTCCCTGCTCACTTATGACGGTATCTGAGCAAGAAAGGTATATGTATGCTTCTTTAAGGGCACTGCTACTACCAAGCTCATATTCAATAAGGTCAATTAATTTACTTGCAGCCAGATAACCGGAAGGATACTTTAGATTGTTTTTTTGGGAGAGACTCTCTATTTCTGCATTATGATAGATTTCTTGTGCCCATTTTTCACCGGCAGAGAAATTAGTAGCTAAGGTGGCATGCACATTCTCGACGGTGGAAACGTTATACTCGGTGACCACTCGTTCAAACATACTAGACATGTAAAAATAGCTAAAGCCTGTTACTGCAATGATTGCTAAATTTAGTGCCATAAACAAGAAAGCGAACCGCTTTATAAGCTTGTTTCTTCGAATTTTTTGGAATTTATGCATGAGTTGATTCCTCCGTTTTCAAAAGGGACAATAATAACAAATCTGACGGTTCGATTATTAAGGCAATGCCGCATAATTCTTAGTATACCATGCCTTTGACTGGCGAGTAAACCCTTTCATGCAAAAGTAAGCACCGACCTGGTTGGCCGGTGCTTACTTTTTTGAGAGGAGAGAAAATAGCGATGATAATTGCTTTTTACCCTTTGACGGCACCAATCATAACGCCTTTGACAAAGTACTTCTGCAGGAAGGGATAAATGCAGAGAATGGGCAAAGTTGCCACTACAATAGTAGCATATTTAATGGATTCGCTGACCGCAAGCATTTCTGCAGCATCCACACCCGTGAGCATGTCGCTAACATTGTTTTCGATGATAATCTCACGCAGTACAAGCTGTAGAGGCCATAGTTCGCGGCTCTTCAAGTAAATGAATGCAGGAAACCAGGAATTCCATTGCTCTACAGCATAGAACAATACCATAACAGCGACTACAGCACGGGAAGTTGGAAGTGCAACACGGAACAAAATTGTGAAATCGCCGGCGCCGTCCAGCTTGGCGGCTTCAATCAGAGTGTCGGGAATCGCTTCAAAGGAGGTGCGCATGATAATCAGGTTATAGGCACTGATGGCAGTGGGAATGAACAATGCCCAACGAGTATCTACCATACCCAGGCTGCGGACCAAAATATAGTTGGGGATCAGACCGCCGCTAAAGAACATTGTGAAGATAATCATCAGCATGATGGGGCGGCGTACCATCAGTTCTTTGCGGGAAAGCGCATAGGCGCCCAGCGTGGTCAGGCTGATGTTGAAAGCTAGAGCCAGAACCAGATTCAGGATTGTATTGCCGTAACCGGACCAAATTAACTGGTTTTTGAATACTTCGAGATATGCATTCAGGGTGAAACCTTTGGGGTAGATAAGGAAACCGCCGTTTTTCATCAATTCGCTGGAGTCACTCAAAGAAGCGAACAATACGTGCAAGCAGGGGTAGACCATAATGACCACAAGCGCGCACAGAATAACGGTATTAATTATGTTGAAAATTTTCTCACCTTTTGTTTGACGAATCATTGTAGAACTCTCCTTACCACAAGCTACTGTCGCTGACCTTTTTGCTCAGCCGGTTAATCGAGTAAAGCAGAATGAAATTTACGAGCGCGTTGAACAGACCGACAGCGGAAGCATAACTGTAGTTGGCATCTTCCAGGCCTTTACGATAAACAAAGGTAGAAATTACGTCTGCATATTGATAGGTCGTGGGATTGTACAGCAGCATAATCTTTTCGGAGCCAAGAGACAGAACCTTACCTACGCGCAGGATAAACATGATAACCACGGTGGGCATAATGCTGGGGAGGGTGATGCTGAAAATCTGGCGGAGTTTACCCGCGCCGTCCAGACGAGCAGCTTCATAAAGCTGGGGGTCGATAGCAATCAGGGCGGACAGGTATACGATAGTGCCCCAGCCCAGCTGCTGCCAGATATCGGAAGCTACGAAGATTGTGGTGAAGTATTCGCCGTGTGCAAAGAAATTGATCGACTCCATACCAAAAGACTGCAGGATAGCGTTTACAGGACCGTCCAGAGCCAAAAAGTCCTTAATCATGCCGCATACGACTACAACTGAAATAAAGTGAGGCAGATAAGTCAGGGTCTGTACCGTTTTTTTGAAACGGACATTTCTGACTTCGTTGATCATGATGGCTAAGATAATAGGTGCGGGGAAGCCCCAGAGCAGGTTACTAATGCTGATACGAAGGGTATTCCCCAATAAGCGCCAAAAATAGTAACTGCCAAAGAAATCTTGAAAATGTTTGAACCCTACCCATGGGCTGCCCAGGATCCCTTTTTTGAATGAAAAATCCTTAAAGGCGATTTGTAGTCCGTACATGGGCTCGTAATGGAAAATAAGATAGTACGCGACAACAGGGATGAGCATGATGTACAACCCTTTGTTTTGCACCACATTCTTTTTCAGGCGCGCCCAAAACGACTCTTTCCTGAACTGTGACTTGTCAGTCCTGCGAAGTGCGGCAGTCTTCATATAAATTCCTCCTAAGTAATTAATCAAGTGCCGAATTGATTTTGTCATTATTATAGTTTTACATTTTTTGTGTCGCCAGAGTTCATCTTTTAGGTATATGATTGTTTTTTTTGAAGCTGCCGATTTTTGGGGATTTTCAAATAAGATAAGACTCTGTCAAAAGAACAGACCCTTTTAATTTGTGGGAAACAATACGATAATATGGAGCAAGAAATCAAGTGAAGGAAGTGGCCAAATGACAATTGAACAAATTAATCAGGTACTATCAATCCCCTTTGCAAGTTCTCAGGAGTTGCTGGACTTTTATCGTAAGGAGTTGCCCGGGCGCGTAGGGAGCTACCGGCTGGATGAGGTTGGCCCGATCATGTCGGTTGGCTCTGATGAAGAAGTGGAAGGTTACTTGAACAAGCGGTTCTTCTTCAACGGTAAAGGTGTTGTGATGGAGGGCGCTATTGACTGGTATGCCGCTCCGGAAGGTGACCTGGAATGGAATGGCGGTTTTGTAAGACAGGGTTATTTTATGTACCTGGCAGACCGCTACGAAAGCACTGGGGACGAACGGTACGCGGCTGCGGTTGTAGAGCAGATGCTGGACTATATTCGCAACGTGCCTCCCTACGATCCGGAAGGTAAGCCGTATCTGGAGTATAAGAAGTCTACCTGGCGTCCTTTCGAGGCCGCAGGACGCGCTGCCGAAAACTGGCCTGTGGCATTGGCAAAAATCATTACCAGTAATTCTATGACGGCAGATGCTTTTGCCGAAATCTATTACTCCATTTACCAACATGCCAGATTTTTGCGGCAGCATCACTGGAAGACAGGCAACCATGCGTGTTTGGAAGTGGCGGGGCTTGGTGTAATCTCTATTTTTTATCGCGAGATGAAAGACGCGGAGGAATGGAGAACGTATGCGGTTAATCTGCTGATGTCTAAGTGGACTGAGCAGTTCCATCCGGATGGGTATACGCAAGAGATGTCCGGGGCCTATCATTGGGTTGCGCTGCGAAACTTCTTCGCTTTTTATCAGGTGGCTCAGCATAACGGTATGGAACAGATTTTCCCCTCTGTATATACTGAATGGCTGAGTAAGGCCGCCATGGCGGAATTTTACCAGCAGAAACCGGATTTTTCTCTGCCGATTACCAATGACTCTAATGTGACTACCCGTCATCAGATTCAGCTTTCGGCACTGATGGCTGCAGGATTGCTGCCAGCAGAAGAAGCCTTGTTCCGGTTGTCGAACGGGAGGGAAGGTAAAAAACCTTCGTATACCTCCCATTTCTTCCCCCAGGCACGTTTGGCCATTATGCGCTCCGGCTGGGATTCAGAAGCCCTTTATGCAAGTCTGGATATGGGGCCGTGGGGTTGTAACCACATGAATGATGACCAGTTGAATCTGGAGGTTTCGGCCTACGGTCGCAATCTGTTGGTGAACAGTGGGCGCTGGCGTTATACCACTAGCCCGGGCATCGACTGGTTGGATAAAGCCGAGTACTTCAAAAGCACCGCCGCGTACAACAGTGTGCTGTGTGATGGCATGAATCAGGTTCATGGGGATGCTGACGGCGAAATGCGAATTGCTGCGGACAGTGACTACGCCTGTGGCACCTTCTGTGCAGGATACGGTTACAATGGCGGAGCTCAGGTCAGCCGTGAGGTTGGAAGCAGTACGCAGACGGTCTGCGTGGTGCCGGATGCCCGGCATAAGCGCGAAGTTTTTTATGCCAAGGAGGCTGGCTTCCTGATTGTAAGAGATACCCTTACCGCAGAGCAGGCGCACTGCTACACGCAGATCTGGCACACCGCCGGCGGTCAGGTGGAACGGGAAGGGAATGTCTGCTTCTCCTGCTTTGAGGATGCGAACTTTGTTATGGTTCAGTGTGGCGACCCGGAGATCGAGATTTTCTGCGGTAGTGAAGAACCCTTTAAGGGATGGAACTGCCCCGCTTACGACCACCTTGTTCCTGCGCCCCAGATTGAGGCAAGTCTGACCGGGCAGACAGTTGTGTTTGAAACGCTGATTCTGCCGACCCGCGGCCCGGTGGATCGGAGCATGCTGCCTGTTTTTGTGAAGGAAGAAAAGGACGGCAAAACCATCTATCATGTCACCGTCGGAGACAAGACGACTTCCGTAGAAGCTGGTTGCTCTTGGCGGCTCGTATAATAAAAGGGAGGAAAAGGTAAGTATGGAATACATAGATTGCATAAACAGATGCTTGGAAAATGCACGAACGCCTCAGGGGAAGATCTTGATGGAAAAGATGCGCAGTGATGTGCAGTGGTACCGTGAGAATTTTCAAGATGATCCGCAACGACTGAGCGGATGGGGGCACCAGTATTTCTGCGCGGATGACGGCGCGTTCCTGCAGTTCTCCCGTACATCGCCCCGGGGGCATCGCTGCCCTATCTGCGGCAAGGTGTACGACGCTGATAACTACAACTCCGCCTGGGTCTATTTGTACCGCTACGAAGCGTTGATGTCAGCGCTGGAAGCGGCAGCGCTGTACCGGCTGGAAGGCGGGGAACACTATCTGGAACACTTCCGCCGTATTGTCGGTTTTTACAGCGACCATTACGACGAGTTCGAGGTCCACGGCAAGGGACCCACGACGTCCGGCAATGGCAAGATCACGCCTCAGGCCCTCAATGAAGCAATTTTCCTCGTCAAGACCGTCAACGGTCTGGAGATGCTGAAAGGCTACCTTCCGGAAGAATTCGTGCAGGGGGTTTGCCAGAACCTGCTCCTTCCCGGTGCTCGTTTTGTAAACGCGCAGAAGAAAATTATCCACAACATTCCCTGCTGGATCAACTCTGCAGTGGGTACCGTCGGCCTGTATACCGGCGACGAGGAACTGATCCGCCTTGCCTTCGATGCGCCGTTGGGTATCGTGGACCAGGTGCGGCAGGGCGTTACCGAAAGTCGTTTTTGGTACGAAGGCTCGATCCATTACAACTGCTTTACCTTGGAAGCTTTCCTGAATCAGCTGCTGTTCGCAAGATTGTACCATAAAGAGATTCCCCAGGATGTGGAACGCACGATCTACGAAATGATGCTTGCACCGTGCAAAATGGCGTTTTCTAACTCGGTGCTCCCCAATCCTAATGACGGCTGGCCGAATCTGAATCTTAAAACGTACAGCTATCTGTATGAGATGGCTTCCAAGATTTTTGATAGCGATGAGTTGCGCAATATCCTGGGAATGATCTACGGGTGCTCGGTGCCGCGCACCGCGCTGCCTATGTCTTCGCCCGTTTATGCGGCGGACTACTGTATGGAATGGCTGCTCTTCTCCCGTCCTGCGGAACAGGCAGCGGAGAAGCCGAATTTCTGGACCCGGTCCTGCAATTTTGAGGCTTCCTGCTATGCCACTCTGCGGGAGAAAACTGCGAGGTCTTTTCAAATATGGTCATCGGTCTCCCAGTCATGCCCATCCTGACAAGATGAATCTGGAAGTGACAGCCTTTGGGACTCCTATTACACGCGACCTTTCCAACTGCGGGTATGCGGCACGCCTGTGTAATGAATATCATCGTACCTCGGTGTGCCATAACACCGTGCTGGTGGACGGGCAGAGTCATCCCGACACGCAGCCGGGTGAATGTATGCTTTTCAGCAAGGAACCTGTAGGGTTGACGGCTCGCGTGCGGGACGCTTACCCCGGAGTTGAGTTCCGGCGGGGCGTGGAACTTTCCGAAAACGGTTTTTCGGACGAGTTTACCGTGACCGCAGATGCGGTACATACCATGGACTGGTTCTTCCATGTGGAAGGGGAACTGGAGCAGTTGCCTGCCGGCAAACCGGCAGAACTTGGCTTTGACCAGGGCGGTTACCAGCACCTGAAAGAGGTCCGTGAACTTGACTGCCCGGGAGAAATCCTTAGCCTGAACTGGAACTTCGGAGCGGTCCGCGGTGTGCAGGAACTGGACGTGGCAAATAAGAAGGTCTATCTCTGTCGGAGTTATGACAACCCTGTGAACCGTATGCGCTGGACTGTCATTTTGCGGGCCAGTGGTGAGCATGCTGTTTTTACACAACACTGGAAGTTTCAGAAAGTTGAAGAAGGGGGCTGCGCACGGTGACAGAGAACCCATTTGTCCCGGAATTTGGAGTTCCGCTGAAGGTGGAGCCAATGCGTGTGCGGCGGACATACAGCGGTGGAATGGGGATTGACCATTGGCATAACGAGGCTGGACGCTTTGGCCTAGAACGGCCGGAAGAATGGCTGGCCTCGGTCACGCCGGCGATCAATCCCGGGTTTGCCAAGGAAGAGGGCGAGGGTCTTTCCCGCGTGGAATGGCAGGGAAAGAGCTTGGTTCTGAAAGATCTGCTGACACAGTTTCCGCAGGAAATGCTGGGAGACGAGCATTGCAAAAACCTAGGCGGAGAGCTTGGCATCCTTGCCAAGATGATCGATTCTGCCGAACGGCTGAGTATACAGGTTCATCCTGACAAAGAGTTTTCCCGCAAGTATTTCCATTCGGACTACGGAAAAACAGAATGCTGGTACATTCTTCAAACTCGAGAGGTGCAGGAACAGGAACCGTATCTGCTCATGGGGTTCCGCCCCGGTGTTACCCGAGAACGCTGGCAACATTGCTACGAAACCCAGGATATCCGAGGCATGATTGATTGTATGCACAAGGTCACCCCTAAGGCGGGTGAAGTGTGGCTGATCGACGGGGGATTTCCCCACGCCATCGGCCCCGGCTGCTGCCTGATTGAACTACAGGAACCCACGGATTATACTCTGCGCACCGAAAAGACCCGTTCGGACGGAAGCCTACTGCCCGAACAGCTTATCCACCAGGGCGCGGGGGAAGAAGGTCTGATGGAATGTTTCCATTATGACACGCTGGAAGAAGAGCAGCTTCGCCGTCTGCACTGCCTGGAACCGGAGTGCCGCGCCTGCCGGGATGGCAGCGTGTGGAAAAAGCTGGTGGGTGTTCCCTACACCCAATGCTTTTCCATGGTGTCCGTGCAGGTAAAGGAACGGGTGGATTTGCCGTCGAACGGCGGTTTCCAGGTGGCGGTTGTGGTAAAGGGTGAAGGCAGGATTCTTTCCCGCGGGGGTGATACAGTCCTGCGACAGGGAGAACATTTCTTCCTGCCCGCTCGGATGGGAGATTTTTCCCTTTGCAGCAACGGCAAAGAGCCTTTCGAGGTACTGCTGTGTTACCCGCCTCACAGTATGCCCGTGCCGCCGCAGGAAGATTGACGGCGAAACAGGAGGAGGGACACATTGGGCGTAAAAGTAGAGAAGAACGATCTGCGGAAACGCAAATTGTTTCTGGAAGGAAATATCTTACAAGGCGTTTTATCGGTCTGTGTTCCCATGGCGGCTTTTCAGCTACTGAACGAGATCTTTCGTGTTTTCGACCTTGCCATAACGGCCCGCATCAATCCCGAATCCGTTACGGCTGTATCCTTTTACAACCAGCTGGGCAATTCTATTGCTGCGTTTGCTATGGGTCTTTCAATGGGAGCTGGAATTCTGATTGCAGGATACTACGGTGCGGGAGAGTACGAAAAGGTCAAAAAGACGGTGAATACCACGTTCTTTCTGGCGGGAAGCGCAGGTGTCATCCTTGCGGTATTGCTGATTGCGGCGGGCCGCCCGATTCTCCGTCTGGCAAATACTCCAGACGAACTTATCCGGATCGGTTGGGACTACTACCGACTGGTTATGCTCAATCTAATTCTTGTCTTTTTTAATAATGTCTACATTGCCATAGAAAAAGCAAGAGGTAACGGTAGCCGCATTTTAGCAGTGAACCTTTTGATGGCTGCTAGCAAATTTGCAATCTCATGGTTCCTAGTTGTTGTCATGGGAAAGGGTATTGTTGCAGTGGCTGTCTCCACGCTAGCAGCCAATCTGTTCGTCAGTTGTACGGGGTTGTATTTTTTGCGAGACCCAGAGGATGCCTTTGGGCTTTCTCCCGGTTACATCACCCTGTGCCCGGCATTTTTACACAAAATCTTCCATATCTCCCTGCCTATTATGGCTGAAAAATTTGCTTTCAGTGCAGGTAAGGTGATGGTTAATTCGGTGGGCGTGGAATATGGCACGCAGACAGTGGGGGCACTGGGAGTCTCCAACAGTATTAGTGCTCTATCCACCGTGCCGGCAGGCAGTATAGGTGACGGCGGAGCCGCGATTATCCGACAAAATATCGGTGCCGGCAACAAGGAAAGGGCCTTGAAAGTTTTTGGTACCGTGTTCGCAACGGATATGGTCTGTGGTGTTTTTGGGTTTGCAACTACCTTGCTCTTTCTGAATCCAATCCTGGAAATATTTTCCGGTGGCGATAGCGGGTTTTCACAACTGATTCGACAAATCTTTGTGCTGGAGATGCTTTCCAACATTTTTTTGTCCGTACATGCGGCGATGATGGCGTTATTTTATGCTTTCGGCTATACGAGACTCTCTTTTTTCCTGAACTTTTCCAGATTGTTTGTGTTCCGCTTGCCAGTCCTGCTCTTTTTCCTCTATTGTACCGATTTGACGGGCGGAACAGTCATGGGGCTGGTAATGATGATCAGCAATGGATTGACCGGTATATTTGCTCTGGTGCTGGGAGTAATCATTCTGCATCGTGAATATGGGGCGGGATGGATACGGTCGCTTTTCGATAGAAAGGTATAATGCGCTGCTGCGGGTAAATTCCGGAAGAAAATCTGTGATATGGTTTTTGCTTTTTTGGTATTAAAAAATGATACAGAAACGGATGGTTTCCGACACGGAAACACCGTCAACAATGAAAATGAAAGGGGTTTTCAAAGATGGTTCTCAAATATCAGGATATCGAGCCAACATCGCCGGCACCCGGCATCACTCGCCGGATTCTCGCCCACGGAGGCGGCATGATGGGTGTTGAGGCTAGTTTCGAGAAGGGGGCTGTGGGGACGATGCATCGCCACCCCCATGAGCAGGTCAGCTATATTCTGTCCGGAAGCTTTGAGTATGAAGTGGAAGGTAAGAAGTACATACTTCATAAGGGAGACAGCTACTATGTCGCTCCCAATGAAAACCACGGTGCAACAGCGCTGGAAGATGCGGTTATTCTGGACATCTTTACACCTCAGCGCGAAGATTTTCTGTGAGTCGTTAATAAATTTATATACAACAAAAATGGAGGTACTACGTATGAAAAGAGCAGTTATCACAGGCGCGACCGGCGGTATCGGCGGCAAGACCGCGGAGGTTCTGGGGCTGGCTGGCTACGAAGTGATCGTCACGGGTATTGATGAGGCCGGCCGCCAGGCGGTCATGTCCAACCTGGAAAGTAAGGGAGTCAAGGCACACTTCTATTTCTGTGACGCCACGAACGAAGAGCAGGTCAACGAAACTTTTGCCAAGATTGCGCAGGAATTTGATTCCATCGACCTGCTGGTGAACAATGTGGGAGGTCTGGGCGGCCGTCAGCGTGTGTCCGAGATGGAAACTTCTTTCATGCGCAAGGTGATGGCCCTGAACTTCGACAGCCTGTTCTTCAATACCCGAGCTGCGCTGCCCCTTCTGAAAAAGGGCACCAATCCTTCCATCATCAACTTCAGCACCATTGCAGTCACGAACGGCGGTGGTATCGGAGCTTCTGTCTATGCGGCATCTAAGGGCGCGGTGCAGAGCTACTCCCGCGCACTGGCGAAAGATCTGGCGGAATTCGGCATCCGTGTCAACATGGTTTCGCCTGGCACCATTGATACCCCGTTCCACGCGGCTACCGATCGTAAGCTGGTGGAGAGCTGGAAGGACAGCATCCTGATGAAACGTCTGGGTGACCCGCGTGAAGTCGCGGACGTTATCGAATTCCTTGCTTCCGATAAGGCATCTTTCCTGACGGGAGAAGTTATTCAGATTAATGGCGGGCAGGCTTTTATCTAAAAGCTTGTTACTAAGCTGCTTGTTGAATGAGGGGGAGCAGGTGAGAGCTTGTCTCCCCCCTCATTATTTGTGTGCGGATGGATTGAGGTTCTGAGTTTTGTGTTCAAATTGCGATTTCGTATGCTCAATCTTGGAGACACCAATTTCTTGGCTTGGCAAGCAATATTCAAGAATTATGAAAAAATGAGGAACAATCCAAAGAAAGAAAAACTGAACAGAAAATGAAAATCTTTCAAGGAGAAGAGGTTTGGTGGATAATGTAATCGTAAGACGAGACACGTGCAGGGCATGTGGCTGCGATGTGTGGGAGGTGGGAGTTTCTAATGAATTAAGGTTACATAGCAGGAAGGATTCTAAAGAAAGTAGGGAGTAAATGTGGCAATAGACATTTTGGTAATATTAGTTTATTTCGTTTTTCTCATCGTAATTGGTTGGGCATTCCGCAGCTTTTCACAAAATACCAGCGACTATTTCAAGGGTGGCGGAAAGATGCTCTGGTGGATGGTGGGAGCCACTGCCTTTATGGTACAGTTTAGTGCATTGGTATTTACAGGTATCGCGGGCAAAGCCTTGACCGATGGACTTTCAGTGATGATGGTGTTTTTCGGAAATGCTTTTGGTTATTTCTGCAATTATCTGTTCTTTGCGGCAAAATCACGTCAGATGCGCGTTGTTACGCCAATGGAGGGCATGCGCTTACGCTACGGTAAAGTGAATGAACAGGTATTTATCTGGTGTAATGTACCCAATAGTGTCTTGTCAGCGGCTATATGGCTAAACAGTCTTGCGATTTTTGCAGCAGCAGTTTTTGATGTTCCTGTTCCGATCACTATCATTGTCACTGGAGCGGTTGTTGTTTTGATGTCCGTCACTGGTGGTGCTTGGGCTGTGGTTGCTTCTGATTTTCTGCAGATGGTTGTGGTTATGGCAGTTTCTGTCACTTCGGCCATTGTTGCGGCGGCTAAATCTGGCGGTGTGGTGCCATTGCTGGAAAAGGGCCTTCCGGAGAATGCTTTTGCGGGTCCCGGTTACATTCACATGGGGCTGTTTGTGTTTTGGGCGTTCACTGCCTTCGCAAAACAGCTGTTCAGTACTAACAACATGATGGACTCTTACCGTTTTATGTGTGCAAAAGACACTAAGCACGCACGTAAGGGAGCGCTACTGGCTTGTTGTTTGATGTTTATTGGACCGCTGATTTGGTTCTTGCCTGATTTCTTTGTGGCTGGTAATTATCCGGACACCAGTACCTGGGGCCTGGAAAGCCTGGGAAACAGTATCAAAGATGCAACCTACTATATGTTTGTGTCTCGTGAAATGCCTGCGGGCATGGTTGGACTGATGATGGGAGCTATTTTTGCTGCAACGATGTCTTCCATGGACTCGGCGCTGAATCGAAACGCAGGTATCTATGTCCGCAATTTCCATAAACATTTTATCAATAAGGATGCGGACGAGGAAAAAATGCTGCAGATTGGCAAAAAAGCTACTGTCGTATTTGGTGTGGCAGTCATCGTGGTAGGTCTTTTCCTGAACCAAGTGCAGGATATGGGCTTGTTTAATATGATGATGATGGTCAATGCGCTGATTTCCTTCCCCATGTGGATTCCTGGCCTGCTGGGGTTCTTTGTGAAGAAAACTCCGGATTGGGGGGCTTGGGCCACTGTCGTGGTTGGCGGCTGCGTTTCTGCTTTTGTAGCTTTCATTGTTACTCCGGAAATGATTGAAAATGTGTTGCATCTAAGCAGTCCGCTGACGAAACACGAATTTTCTGACATTAAATCGCTGGCCTTGCCGATTCTATTGCATCTGTGTATTACCTTACCATTCTTCCTGCTGACTCAGTTGTTCTACAAGGGGCACACACCCGAACGTCAGGCAGAAGTAGATTTGTTCTTTAATAATACCTGTACTGAAGTAGTGTCTAAGGCTGGTGTGGATGACGAATTGGATAATCGTCAGCGTAGCATGTTGGGTAAACTCATTTTCACTTTGGGAGCGTGTACTCTGTTGCTCCAGTTGGTTCCCAACTCGTTTGCCGACCATATGGTATTCCTGCTTGTTAGCGGAATTATTTTGGTAATTGGTGGTTTGCTTGTTCTTTCGGCTAGAAAGAGTTCAAAAAATTAAGGGCGCAGCGAGCTGATATTGTTGGCTCACTTAGAACGTAATACAGTGAGGTGATCCCCCCGTACAAAAGGACAATACAAATGTCTTTGTGCGGGGGGATTTATTAATAGAAAGGAGTCAGAGGAAATGCTTTTGATACAGGATTTTGAATCACTAAAAAAAGATATCCGGCAAAAAAAAGAGCAACAATTCACAAGACTGATCGAACAATGTGGTTGGTATTCTGCACAGGAATTAAGCAACGAACCGCCTCCAACAAGTATTACGCATATGGGAATGGCAGCAGCGAATCTGGCACTTGCTTACCGTCTCACCGGTTCGAAGCAATATTTAGAAGAAGCAAAGCGCTGGATTTTTACGGCGGTCGGATATGAGGTGTGGGGGTACGGATTCCTTGTAGATGTGGATTTGAGTGCCTCGTGGCTTCTGTATGGATTTGGCCTGAGTTATGACTGGCTTTATAACTATTTGACAAAGGCAGAACAGCAAAGATTGCTGAATAAATTGATTCTGCAAGGGGAAAAAATGTACGCCTATGCCCAGGAGAACAGAGGTAACTGCTGGTCGACTGATTTTTGGCAGAACCACAACTGGATCAACTACTGTGGTCTGCTTACGACTGCGTATGCTGTTCGTTGGGAATATCCGGAAGCAGAAAAATGGATTCGTGAGTGTGTAGAGAACTTTGAATTTGTATTGACCCATTTGCCAGAAGATGGTTCCGATTATGAAGGTACGGGGTATTGGCGTTACGCAATGCCATTTATTCTGTCCGCAGCAGAGTTGATACGAGAACAGGAAGGGATAGACCTCTTCCAATGTGAATTTCTACAAAATACATTCTGGTTTAAGTTATATCAGACTGCTCCCAATCTGGAGGAAAATATTAATTTTGGAGATGTGCATGACACAAGGAGTTCTCACTCAATAGCAGCTTACTATAAGTTTGCGTCCGAATATAATAATGCTTATGCACAGTGGCTGGCAGAGCAGGTCAGGACAAAATACTTATTCCGTGAGGCGTACCAAAGCAAGCTGTTACCAGGGATTCTACCGGAAGCTTTTCTTGAACTGATTTGGTATAATCCGGAAATTCCAGCGCGACATCTATCGGATCTGCCACTGACTCGATTTTTTCCGGACTTAGGGCTGGCAGTTATACGGAGTGGCTGGGATAGGAATGCAATACATTTTTCTTTTAAGTGTAGTGCGCCGGGAGGGCACACACAGTGGCGTGAATCTTGGAAGTTGGATAAGGAAAACCACTGGCGGACACGTAGCCTGACACACTATCACGTCGATTTCAATCACTTTATTCTAAAAGCATTTGATTCGTCACTGGCAATTGATGAAGGCTTTAATCGTACAAACCGAGCACGAAACCATGGCCAAATTTCTTACGGGCCGATGATGGAGAAGGCAACATGGGTGTCTCTGATAACAAGAGATGAAAAACTTGTAAAGAAAGCTGTGTACAAAAACGGCTCTTTAGAAACAAAGTGCTTCGATGAGGCAATGGCAGCCACTGTAGACTGATAAGATATGGTTGTCTATTATAGAAATTTATCATTCTATTGAAGGAGGAAACAGTTATGAGCAAGTTGGTATTTATTGGTGATCTTGAACCGTTGATGGAACAAATTGGTGGGGCGCGCAGGAAGCAATATGAGCGCCTTCTTACAGAAGCAGCACGATACGAAACTATGGAGTTGCCTGCTGTACACCCTAAAAAGAGCAGTACATATATGGGAATCGCCATTGTAAACCTGGCATTGGCGTACCGACTGAGTAAAGATGAAAAGTATTTGACCCATGCCAAGCGATTTATGAACACGGTACTTTCCTATGAAAAATGGGGCAATGCGCATTTGGTTAATGTAGACTTGTCGGCATCGTGGATTTTGTTTGGGCTTTCGCTTGGATATGATTGGCTTAAGCCGTATCTTAGCGAAGATGAAAGAGAACGTATTGCGGCAAAGCTGAAGCACCATGCAAGAATCATTTATGAGTATCGAAAAGAAACCTATGGTAAAGACTGGTCCACGAACTATTATCAGAATCACAACTGGATCAATATGAATGGCTTGGCAACTGCCGGATATGTATTACAGGGGGAGGATGAGTATGCTGAGCATTATATTGAAATGGCAAAAGAAAATTTCAGCAGAGTGTACTCGTATTTGGCAGACGACGGATCTAATTACGAGGGTGTTGTCTATTGGCGTTATGGTGGTATGTGGCTTTTTGTATATGCCCATCTTCTCAAACAGCAGGAGGGAATTGATTATTTTAAAACCTGCGGCTATTTGAAAAACACTTTTTACTATCGTTTGTATCAGGCTTGCGGTGACTACAAACAGCAGATGAATTATGGTGATTGCCATGACCGACACAGTGGTCATACGCCTTGTGTTTATTATAAAGTGGCTGCAGAATATGGTGACGGATATGCGCAGACACTGGGGAATATGGTCCTGAATGAATTTCTGGAAGAAGAGGCAACTGAGAGTAAGGTAAAGCCGGGAATTTTGCCTGAAGCAGCCTTTGAGTTTTTGTGGTATGATCCGACAGTAAAAGAAAGAGATTTGAAAGAACTTCCATTGTCCCGTTACTTTGAAGATCTTGGCCTTTTGCAGATTCGTGAAAGTTGGGAACGTGATAGCAAGGTTTTGACCATTAAATGCGGCCATCCGGGCGGCAAAAAACAGTGGAAAACGGGATGGCAACTTTATCGACAAGAAGGAATCCAGTGCCTTACGTTGTCCCACCATCATCCGGATAATCTGTCTTACATTTTTGCCCGGGGAGGGGAATATCTGACCTGCGAAGATGGTTATAACCGAAATATTATGCCAGATAATCATAATGTGATCTTAGTTGATGGAATGTATACAGATGCGAAAGACGTAAACGATGTGTACATGAGCAGTGTGGCCCTGCGCCAGCAAGAACAGAATGATCAGGAAATCGAAAACAGCTATGTAGGAGATGTGACCTATTTCCAGGTGGACGGTTCTGTGGTGATCTATAAAGGCGAGACGTCGGGAATCTATCCTCGCGCACTTGGTATGAAAGAGGTGAGCAGAACACTGTTTACCGATGGCCTTAATTTCTGGGTGTTCGTGGATGTTTGCAGAAGTGATGAAGCACATATTTATCAGCTTATTTCAAATACAGTACCCAAAGCGGTGAAAGCAAAAGAAATTGGTTATCTGTACCCTATGCAGTCCGGGAATATCCGTTATACTGTATTTTCAGACAAAAAAGTGCAGGAGGTTTTGTATGACCAGGATGTAGTGGCGGTTATGACCACCCAAGAACCCGATAAAGTGTGCCACTCGCACATCGAGACGTTGCGTACCCAGTCTGCTGAAAAGGTGTGTAATCAGGTCTTTTTTGAATGCTTTACCTTTGATGAAGAAAATGCGCAAGTAGAGTGGAATGAACAAACGTTGCGGATCATTTGCAAGGGGGAAAAGTATGAAATCCGGGTAGATGAAAATCAAACGGAAGTTTTGATCAAAAAATACACTGACGCAGAAGAAAAAAGTTGGATTGTTCGTTGAAGAATTGTTTTATGAGGCTGATGTGCGAATATGACAATATAACCGAAGGCGGCGCTGGACCTAAAACATCACTGTGCGCCAATATTGAATGAGCGACTTGAATGTTTTATCAGATAATTGGATATCACACATGTATTGACCTGCTACTGTTAATGACAGTGCATCCTGGTTGTGGAGGGTAAGCATATTTGTTAGCAGCAATGAAAAAAGCACTGCTGAACGGGACATGACACAAATTTTGGGGGCTCAGTTGTTATCCAGGTAGACGGCGGAATAAATTTAAAGACGCTTCCTGGAGTATACAAGACAGGGGCACGTAGTGCTATATGAACAAATAGAATCGAACGCTCTGATTACGGGATATACAGATGTCACACCATTTCTGGCGTATTTCTGTGAGAATGTTTATGGCCGTTTGCAATTCGGTACGGATGCATCTCATGCTGATATGCAGATATACAAAGATGCTCTTGAGGCCGGTACAGTGACAGAAAAGGAACGCCAACTATGGGAGTATGTACTATCTGCTTATGGTACCGAGGAATTTACGACAAAGTGGCTGGAAAAGGATTTTGGAAATGCCGCTTATGCCACGATTCGGGCCTTTGTAATGAAATTTGTTTCCATGGGACTTTTAAAGGCAAGAAAAGCCGGGAACAAAGTTCTTTATAGAACAATTTAAAGCAAAAGCACCGCATAATTCCAAAGCGCCAAAGTGGCATCCAAGCTGTTTAGCGGGAATCATGCGGTGCTATTTTATATGAAATAACAGAGAGAACTATTGCTCATCGTCTGAATTTTGGAACAACGCTTCGATATCTGCAGGCAGGGGAGAAGAATGTGTAATGGTTGAGCTAAAAGACCATTGCAACTTCCACTCAAAATACTTTTCATGTGTGATCTTGCCCGTATGATATCTGTACTGCATTACTGCGTAGGTGTTAAACAGGCAGTTAAGCAAGTCGTTCTCAGACCAGAGCATTGTGGGCTGCGCGTTGAACGGAGAGGTTCTTGCGTTTGTATGAATGATGGGGACTATATTGCTGTCTGCCTCAGCCTGAATCTTATCGAATGGCATAGTCAATGAGCATCTGAGGACATCCGGCATATCCTCATCCAACCAAAACAGTGTTTCCATAATACCTTCCAGATTGCCGGTATCCGGTTCAAGCAGTGCGCACTCAGCTACATTGAGTGCCGCTGCTATTTTTTTTACCATATCCTCCTTCGGAACGCGAAAACCTGATTCATACTGTGCGATACGGTTGGCAGCACCATCCGTAAAACCAACCAGTTCACCTAATTCACGCTGCTTCATGTGACGATGCAGCCGGACGCGCTTGATTTTTTCTCCGATTTTCATGGGATGACCTCGTTCGTTATTTTATGCTGTCATTATACCACATTAGAGAGAAAAATCAACAATTTAATAACATATATGTAAAATCATTGACAAGAATACTGCGGAGGTGTATTATCAATATAACATATATGATGTAAATTTGGCAAGGAGGTTCCTATATGAAATCCATGATGCAACCCAAGAAGGGCTATACAGTAGCCTATTATGCTAAAGATCCTATTTGCAAGTAACCTTTGTTTACTTGCGCGAGGGCCGCCCACACAAAATGTTTTATCATTTTTGTTGTAATGAATCAAATCTGATTCACTATTCAGAGGATGAGGCGTAAAAGTGAATCAGTTCTGATTCACTCCCAAATCTCGCCCAAACAAGCCCCGTGTGGGGCGGATGCTCCATATCGCACACGGACGCGATGAACTCCGCAAACCCGCCGTTTGGCGCGTTTGTGGGGCTGTGGGGCGGCGTGAGCCGTACAACTTAACACTAGAGAGTAAAACTTACTACACACAAAATTACGATACTATGAGATAATAGATATATGCCAAACAAGAAAGGATGATGCAAATGACTTTTACAAAACTTCCGAAAGCAATCTCCGCAGAAGAACTCCTCTCCACGCCGCTGCCGCCGGTCAAGTGGATCATTCCCGGTCTGCTCCCAGCTGGTCTTGCACTGTTTGCCGGTCCCAGCAAGGCAGGCAAAAGCTGGCTGACCTTGTGGCTATGTTTGCAGATTGCGCAGGGTAATCCTGTCTGGAATCGAAAAATAGAGCCACGCACCGTGATTTATTTCTCGTTGGAAGATACATTTAACCGCCTGCAAAACCGCATTTTCCAGCTTATTGACGGCGGAGATGCCCCGGAGCGTCTGATTCTCCAAACAGAATGCTCCAGCATCGGGCAGGGCTTGGAGGAACAAGTTGAGGCGCTTGTCCATACATATCACGATGTTGGTCTGATCGTTATCGACACACTTCAAAAAGTGCGTGTGAGCGATGGAAACGGCGGGATGTATGCGAATGACTATAAGGAGGCAGGTGCATTGAAAAAGCTTGCTGACAAGTATGGCATCTGCATTTTGCTGATTCATCACCTGCGCAAACAGAGCGCATCCGACCCATTTGATCAGATTTCCGGCTCCACAGGGCTTATGGGCGTAGCCGATACCAGCTGGGTCATGCAGCGCAAGCGAATGAGCCAGACTGCTGACATTTTGCTTACCGGACGCGATATGGACGACAGGACGCTGCATTTGCGTGAGGAAAACTGCGTCTGGACTTTGGAAGATGAAGAAACCGCAGAGGAACGAGAAATCAAGGCTGTGCCGGACTACTTGTGGAAAGCGGCGGAGTACATCGAAGGTGTCGGAAACTGGCAGGGAACGGCATCTGAGTTGCTTGCAGCGGCAGGTATTGAAAATGCCAAACCGAACCAGTTCACCTACAACATGGCGAAGTATTTCGATAAAGTGTTCGAGCCGAAAGGAATTCACTATAAAACCCATCGAAAAAACAAGGTTCGCCTTTTGAGCTTCTATGGTGACGATGGTGACGGTGGTGACGATGATATTGATATAACTCAATTATCGGGGTGGGGTATCCCAGAAAGACCGTCACCATCGTCACCATCGTCACTCGGAGCGCTTGAGGGAAGCAAGCATGGGCGAAGTGTTGCCACAGGGCAACCCGCCGAAAAGCCTACGGGGCCAGCCCCGAACCCCTGTGAGGCTGCGAGCGCATGAGAAAGCGCAGTGTCGGAATCAACGTCCGCGTCAGCGTCACTGAAAAGAAAAAGGTGACGATGTTGGCTCGGAAGTGCGGCTTGTCACTTTCGGAATACTTACGCCAGCGGGCGCTGGGATATGAACCGGGCGGACAACCGCCCAAGGAGGTATTTGATGTGTTGGACAAACTGGATGAAATTGCAGAAGGCTGTTCTGTGCGAGATGGCGCGGCCATCAACGCCCAGACTGACCGCTTGAGGGATCTGCTCATTGGCGGTAACTAAGATCTGGGCAATCAAGGACAGCTTACAGCGCGTCCTTGATTATGCCGCCAACCCGGACAAAACCGAATACGATGCCCTTGCCCAGACACTGCACTACGCAGAGAACGATGCCAAGACCAAGCTGAACGAGAGCGCCCAGCTCGTCACCGGCATCCATTGCAGGGTAAATCATGCGTGGGAAGATATGTGGGCTGTACAGGAACGTTTTGGTAAAACAGACGGCGTGGTGGCGCTCCATGCCTACCAAAGCTTCCGCGAGGGGGAAGTCACCCCGGAGCAATGCCACGAGATTGGCGTGGCACTGGCCCGCAAGGTCTGGGGCAAGCGATTTCAGGTGCTGGTCGCCACCCACATGAATACGGATAACTTACATAATCATTTTGTGATAAATTCCGTATCGTATGTGGACGGCAAGAAGTACGAGCAGCGCCGCAGTCAATATGCTGAGTTCCGGGCGGCATCCGACAAGCTGTGCCGGGAGTACGGCTTGTCGGTAGTGGAGCAGCCCAAGACCAAGGAACCGGCACGGTACGCCCGGATGCGGGAAGCTATCGACCAAGCCTGTGAGGATGCCAGTACCGCCGAGGATTTTCACAGAGCGCTGTATCGGCAAGGGTATATTTTCGGCAGTGACCCGAACCGAAAGTACGCAACCATCCGGGCGCGGGATGGTGGTCGAGCCGTGCGACTTTATAGGCTGGGAGAAGAATACGATTTACCTGCCATAGATGACCGACTGCGCGGAAATTATCTGTTGTATCTGGGCAGATTGTTGAGAGTGACACCAAGAGTCATCGGGAACGGATCGTAACGATTCCCATGGGGATATGGGAACTTCTGATGGCGCTGCGACAGCAGCAGGTGCTGCATAGCGGTGTTCCGGATAGAGAGCAGCCGATTTTTACTGACCCCGACGGTCATGTGCCGCACCCGGATTCTTTTACACGGCATCTGCGCAAGCTATATAAAAAGTGTGGGCTATCGGAAGATTATCACCTGCATACCCTGCGGCATTTCTACGCAACCTATCTGCTGCAGGAAGGCACCAGCAAACAGGTGGCGGCATCCCTGCTGGGTCATGCGGATACGGCATTCTTGGAACGCACCTACTGCCACCCGCAGGACGTGGCGAAACAGCAGGCCGCAAAGCTGATGCAAGATCTGCTGAACAACCAAAATCCGTGCTATGTTGCATTTATGAAAAATAGGAATAGAAAACCTAAGAAAGCAGGTTAAATAACAGGCGGCACCGTCAGAGATGGCGGTGCCGTTTTTGTCAGTAATAGGTAGAATTTTGGGCGAAAGATTGTTGGGTGTGGTGATAGCTTTCTGTCGCAGTTGTCGGTATGCTTTGTAGTACCGCAGGTCAATAAAACATACAAAGGAGTCCTGCAAATAAAAGTCAATAGGTTTTGCAGAAAAAGTCCAAAAAAAAAAATACTCGGCAGATAGCCGAGTAAAAATGCGTACAGCAAACAGGACTCCCTCAAAAATCGGAGGCAGCCAAATGACAAAATGAGCATTACAGATTAGCCTTCTTCGACCTGAGTTGCGCTTTCAGCGGCGTTCAGGCACTCCTTAACGCGGGCATAGTAAATACGCAGGAACTTGTTCGCGGCAGCAGTAGTGCAAACGAAGAACGGCTTCCCCTCGTCACGCTTTTTGGCGTAGAACTGGTAAACCGCTTCGTTTTCGGGTTTGCATTTAACGTAAGTAGAAACCACCTGAAAGAGCGCTTTCCTCAGCTGAGGTGACCCGCGCTTGGAAGTTGTTACACTGGAAAGCTGCATCTTGCCGGAGCCAACAACGCCGGGGTCTACGCCTGCAAAGGCCACAATAGAACTGCGGTGCGGGAAACGGCGAACATCACCCAATTCAGCCATGAGATGCGGTCCTGTGGACTTTCCAACGCCGTACATGGCCATAACGGTCTCGTACTCCGGCAGCTGCTTGCAGAGATTCAGCATCTCGGCTTCCAGCTTGGACTGGTTTTCGCGCAGTGCAATAAGCTGGTCGGCGGCAACTGTAACCAGTAATTTAGCATTGTTGTCACGCGGCAGTGTGGTATAGGATCCGCAACTGGCTGCGTAGAGAGCATCTGCCGCATCAGTACTAAAATGGTAACCCTTTCTCTTGCACCATTTCTTGTATCGCTCTTCAAAAGCATCCGGTGACATACGGTTAATGCAGTCGCAATGCCAAAGCTTCGGTAAAAGTCCACCCACTTCAAATGTCCGTCTGCCTTTTCGGGGCTTGAGAACAGCTCGTTTACACCCGGAAAGGTCTTGTCAGACAAAGAAATAAGGTTGTTTGTGAGCATGACAATATTCTTATTATACAAGTCGCATTGACGTGCGCACAACTTGAGTTGCTGTCTAATTGCTTCCATAGGAGTATATTCCCGCAATGTAGACCAGTTGTCAAGCCCATACTTGGCAATTTTTAGGGCATCTTTCGGGTCGGATTTTACTTTGCGCAGAGAGCCTGCTCCGCTTTGCTTAATAAGCAATGGGTTCAGGATGCTTACAAAGATTCCCTCACTGTGAAGCAGCGCTGCTACCGGCTCATGATATCTGCCTGTTGCTTCCATTACAACGCGGGTATCTGGTTCCATGCAAAGAACATCCAACGCAAGATGTGACAGTTCAATATCTGAATGCCTTACTTCCTATGGCGCTGCAACAAGCTCCCCACCTGGCTTCATGGCAGCTACCATACTCTTACCCTTAGAAACATCGATTCCAACTACGGTCATTCGTTTTCCTCCTAATTTGAATTTGCAATGGCTTCCGCCTTTTACTTATTGCTTGTTCAATCTCCTGAGTAACACGAACGCACCGCTACGGTGGGACTACCTGCGTAAATCGAATGCTGCGAATAAGAACGGCGGCTGAATGACTCCTTTACGGACGTGTAAATCCAGCGTGATAAATGTCAGACCACTACGTTCTTATTCTACAGCTTAGGCAACAAGTTGGATAGCAACACGGCTGGATGCCGTGGGGCTACCCACAAATATATTGTAGGAGCGTTGAAAACAATGGCATCTATCAGAAAACGCGGCAGCAACAGTTACTTGATTGTGGTATCTCGTGGGTATGACTACGAGGGCAACCGGCTGAAATCGGTGCAGAAAACCGTCAAGCCACCCAAGGAGTACACACCCAAACAGGCAGAGAAATGGGTAAAGGAGCAAGCAATCCTATTTGAACGCGAGGTTCAGCATACACCGGAACCCATCAACCGCAGCATCACGCTGGCAAAGTACATTGAACACTGGGTAGCTGATGTGGGACCGAAGAAACTGGCAGACTCTACATTTCGACGCGACGAACAGGATATTCGCAGAATCTTGCCAGCACTGGGCAACTACAAGTTGACCGATTTGCGTAAAGAGGTTATCCGTGATTTTTACGAAGAAATGCGGCACAGCCCGCGTTTGGACGGCAGAGGAAATCTATCCGAGAAGTCGGTCGAAGGCTTACACAACACGCTGTGCGGCATCCTATCGGCGGCTGTGGACGAGGGATACCTTACTCACAATCCCGCATGGAGATGTTACAAACCGAAAGGACAAAAGAAAGAGCGCCCGGTGGCTGACGAGGAAACCGTCAAAAAGCTGATTACAGCGTTTGAAGGGCAGAGTATGAAATACGAAACCTATTTCAAGCTGGTGCTGGCAACCGGGCTGCGGCGTGGGGAAGCCTGTGGATTAAAATGGAGTGACATCAACTGGCGCAAGCGTACAATTCATGTACAGCGGGGTGTGGTCAAACTTAGCCACCAAGAATCAATCACTAAGGACCCCAAGACCAGCAGCGGTGATCGCATGGTGTATTTTAGTAAAGAAATGTGCCAACTGCTGAAAGCGTGGCGCAAAGAATGCGAATGGGATAGGGAGCACACCGCGAACGAAACCGTATCTGAAGATGACTACTTATTCCGCCAGCCAAACGGAAAACCTATGTGTCCCAGCACATTCACATACAGATTTAAACTGATTTTGAAAGCAAATAATCTGCCGCTGGATTTGAGTGTGCATAGTTTGCGGCATACGAACGCTAGCTTGCTGATTGCACAGGGCGTAGATGTACGCACGGTTGCCAGCCTGCTTGGTCATGCACAGGCAAGTACAACGCTGGATATTTACGCCCATGCATTCGACAAGAACAAACGCAAGGCACAGGAAAAGCTGGGAAAGGCGATTGGACTATGAGAAAAATCAAGATGACGCGCGCCAATAAAAGTATCCTGCTGAAAGCCTTGGGCGATTACTACTACCGGCAGCGAGCCATGAACACAGGTTGGCGTGAAACTGGATATTTGATACTCAAAGTTGATTCTCTCTCAGCCAGTAAAAAGGCTGCTTTCACCAGTGAGGAAGTCTATCTTGCAAGAAACGCTGTAAATCAGCTGCGAAACAAGAAAATTAAGCAGGGGCAGTACACGGATGCCACCGATGATATGTTGCTAAAGTTATTTTAAAAAGCCAAAAAAGAAAAGCCTCATTGCAAAAAACACATTGCAACGAGGTTTTTTGTGCGACCAGGAGGATTCGAACCTCTGGCCTTCCGGGTCGGAGAACTGTGACATTCGGTAATATAGAATGATACAGCGCGGGAATTTGTGTAGTGTGCACAACTTCCCGCGCTGGTTCGCGTGCAGAATAAACAATGCTGGAGTGTAAAATTCGCTCGTCGAAACCGACAGAAAAAGAATAGTGGTCAAATGGTGGTCAACCAAAAAAGCACGTTTTCCCGGCAGGCCATAATAGCCTAATGTGACCACCGCGGCGCTACCGCTCCATCACCTTGGCAATCCGCTCAAGTCCACCTGATAGATCATGCCCTCCGGCCGTGTGGGCTGCGCATAAAACATCGCCATATACCAGGGCAGATACAAAACCCCGTTCTCCTGCTGCACGTTCCCTTTGCAGAAAACAAGCGCCCGACGTGCTTGCCAGTCGGTGACTTGGCGAATCTTATCCAGTGCGGCGTGCCGTTTGTAATCATTGCCGGATTTGATCTCCACCAGGTCGATGCCCGTGCCGTTTTGCAGCACAAAGTCCAGTTCACCGTATTTATGCGTATCAAAATAATGCAGCGAAAAGCCGTTGGCCGTGAACATCTGCGCCATCACGTTTTCCAGAATGCTACCCATGTTCACACTCACGTCCCCTTGCAAAATGCTGAACTGGATGCTGTCCATTGAGAGCGCACAGAGCAGCCCGGTGTCGGCGGCAAACAGCTTGAACAGGTTCCGCTTCTCATTAAGTTTGAGCGGCGCTTTCGGCTCAGTCACATTGTAGCAGGGCAGTGCCACGCCGGCGTCCACCAGCCAGTTGAAGCTGTCGGCATAGCGCTCCAGCCTGGCTGTCGGGCGCAGCGAATTGACAAGGAAACGCCGGTTCTTGTCGTTCAGCTGCGCGGGAATGGAATCGAAGATTGCCCGAATTTTGGGCCGATCATTTGGCTCGGCATACTGGGTAATGTCCTGTCGGTACAGCGCCAGCAATTCTTGCTGCACCGCCAAAACCTGCCCGATGTCATGCGTGTTCACATAAGTTTGCACCACATCCGGCATACCGCCCACGATGATATAACTGTAAAACAGCCGCTCAATCGTATCTTGGATTACGGCGGGAACCGGCTTTTCTGAGCCGTAACAGTCCCGCAGCAGCGCCAGCGTCGGTTCCTGCACGCCGCTGGCAACAAGAAATTCCTCAAAATCCATGGGATACATGGCATAGAGTTCCTCGAAACCAACCGGGTAAGAAGGGACTTTTTTGTTTTTGACGCCCAGCAGCGACCCGGTTTCTACATAATCAAAGCGACCATCCTCCACCAAAAATTTGATGGCGGTCCGTGCGTTAGGGCATTCCTGAATCTCGTCCAGCAAAATCAGCGTCTTGCCCGGCGCCAAAGGCTTGCGGGCCAGTGCGGACAGGTTTTCGACGATTGTATCGGCATCGAGCTTGCCGTCAAAGGCGGCACGGGCGTTCGCATCCAGAATGAAATTGAACTCGACAAAGCAGTCGTATTCCGCTTTGCCAAACTCACGCACCACTGTTGTCTTACCGATTTGGCGTGCGCCTTGGATGCACAAGGCTTTTTTGTTGGGCTGCGCCTTCCAGCTTTTCAGTTTGTCATACGCTTTGCGATAGAGCATGGCCGCCTCCATAGGTTGATGTGGTTTTTAGTATAACACAATTCAAAGGAAACGGCAAGTGTTCTGCGACATAATTCAAAAAAGCAACGGAGAGTTTCGCGACATTATGAATAGTGGGGCCGGGGCAACCAGGCCTTGTAGGCAGCCTTCGTGCCCTCCTCACCGCCAGGTCAGCCCCCGCCAGGCGGCGGCGAACAGCAGTGCGGCGATGGCGGCACCCAGCATATCGGCCACAGCGCGGGTGGCTGCCAAGCCCGGCAGGCCCAGCAGCGCGTGCAGCAGGTACAGCGCTGGCAGCAACAGTGCGCCCTGTCGCAGCGCAGACAGCACCGTGGTCGCGGCCGCACGGCCGGACGCCTGCAAAAAGTTGACGCCCAGGTAATACACGCCAAACAGCGGGCTGCCCAGCAGCAGCCAGGGCAGCAGACTGCGGCCCAGCGCCAACGCTTCAGGATCCGAGAGGAAGAGCCGCAGCAGCGCATCGTGCCCAATCAGGCAGGCTACGGCAAACGCCGCCCCGAACCCGACCGTCAAAACCAGCAGGCGGTTGCTGAAACTGCCCGCGCACCCCGCCAGCAGACTGCTGACGCCGTTGGGCAGCCCCAGCGCCAGCACGCGGCCCAGCCGGGCCGGGTCGCGCAGCGCGTCGGCCGGGGCCAGGCTCAACGCACCAGGCTCTGCTGAAGCGGGATGTTCTGCACGCGGACGAGACGACCGTACAGGTACTGAAAGAGCTTGGCAAGGCTGCGGGCAGCCGGTCGTACATGTGGGTGTACCGCAGCGGGAACGACGGGCTTGCGCCAATCATCCTGTTCGAGTACCGCCCGGGGCGAAGTGGCGAGTATGCGGAGAAATGCCTGGGAGATTTCCGTGGGTATGCGCATACAGACGGGTACACTGGATACAACCGGCTGACCAAGGTGACCCGGTGAGGCTGCTGGGCGCATGTGCGGCGCAAGTTCGTGGAGGCCATCCCGAGCACCGTCGAGGCGGATGAACCGCCCACCCTGGCACAGCAGGGCCGCAATTACTGCGACCAGCTGTCTGCCAAAGAGAATAAAATCATGAAGCTGGAGCCGGGAGAGCGGCAGAAAGCACGCCTTGAGGAAGAAACGCCGATTCTCAGGGCTTTTTGGTGCTGGCTGGATGAACTTTCGGCCCAGCCGCTGGCCGGGCAGCTGAAGAAAGCGGTAGAATACGCTCAGGGGCAGCATCCGTATCTCGAAAACTACCTCAAAGACCCGCGTTGCCAGATTTCCAACAACTGGGCGGAGAATGCCGTTCGCCCGTTTGCGGTGGGGCGCAAGAACTGGCTGTTCAGCGATACGGTCCGCGGCGCAAAGGCCAGCGCCATTGTTTACAGTCTTGTTGAGACAGCCAAGGCCAACGGCCTGCTCCCCAGGGATTATCTGAGGATGCCGCTGGAAGAACTGCCTGACCTCGACTTCCGTGCCCATCCTGAGCGGCTGGACTGGGTCATGCCGTGGGGTAAATATGTTGAGGAAGGTTTCAAGGAGATAGCCGCAAAAACTGAATAGGCGCTCCCAAATAAGGGAGGCGCACCCGCTTGCCGGGGCAGAGTTGCTGAGCTCTGCCCCGTTTTTTGTATGTTGTTCTTAAAAAGTCTGACCGATCTGTAAAAAAGTACATATCCATGTCTGGACTGACATTTTCTTACAAGATACCCTGCCTTTGGCGGCCGTTTGAACGGTCGAACAAAGGAGGATTTTTGTATGACATTTCGAGCCCCTAAATATCCCATTCTGCCCCGGCAGCGCTCCCTGGATCTGGATGTACACGCAAAGCGATCCAAGCGCGGCTTCAGTCAGGAGCGTATGGCGGAATATCTGGACATATCCATCGGTGAGTACAAACTCATTGAAAGTTATGGACATATCCCCAAAACAGGATATTTCCTGCTTATCTGCTGGAAACTGCGGCTCAATCCGCTTTGCTATTTGAAGCAGGCATTGCAACAGGAGGATCGAGATGTATCTGTATTGGGTGAAGAAGCAGAGACTGCTTGACCCCGACTTGGGTGAATATATCTCGTTTGGAATCGGCGTTTGGGATTTGCGAGCTGGCACAAAGCCGTTGCTCTTCATCCCGGACGCTTCTACGGACGGAAAAGCAGTTCTGAACCTGGCGATTCGCTGCACTCTTGGCAGGCTCGACCCCTGCCAGCTTATGGACGTCGTTGAGGACTTCCTCTGCTGACATTTAATTGTCCTACTTTCCAAAACAGGTTCATGGCGACATGGGTCTGTTTGTGCTGCCATTTTTATGACAGGAGATCCTTAGGCGGTTACGGCAAGTCCATCTTACATCAGTTTTATTTTCCGTAATGGGGTTACGGCTTCCCACAATCCCTTATTTAGGATCGACATATCTGACCCCACATAAAAACAGCGGATGCCGGCTTTGTATCTGTCACGCAGATCTTCTTCTGTAAAGCTCTTATCCAACGCCATCTTACCGGAGCTTAAGATCTTCCTATATACGTTTTCCTTGCAGCGGAGCAAATCCGGATGATTGCTTTGGCCCGGACAACCTAAAGCATAACTTAAATCAGCTGTTCCTACTGACACAATGTCCAGCTCGGGGATCGACAAAATGTTCTCCAAGTCATCTACGGCGCTCTTGGTCTCAATGATAGCCGCAATCACTGTTGCCTGATTGACGATCTCGCCATATTGTGTTGAATCCGAAATGAGGTGCCCGTATTTCCCTGCGCGGGAGTCGGTGCTGACACCCCGGTGCCCGACGGGATAATATTTTACAGCGTCTACCAACTCTTTGATTTGCTGGGCATCCTGTGCGTCTGCCAGCATGATCCCGGCTGCGCCCATATCCATCAATCGTCCGATTACCGCAGGACGAACATCAGCTACTCGAACCAGGCAGGCCGTGCCATAAGCATCTGCCGCGCGCACAATGTTTACCATCGTCTCGCTATTGTGCTGATAATGTTCCCAGTCAATCACGATCAAGTCGATCCCATTGACCGCCATGATCTCAGCCGAAGACGGTTCTGGCATTCGCAAAAACGCACAGGCCAGCGGCTGATTCTTTTTGATTTTTTCTCGTATCGTATTCATATCATCACCACACAAGCCGGTGCAGGAACATCTGCTGTAGCGAGCACATTACCAATCGCACCTGTCTGTTCATTTCGCTCCATGATACTGATCTGATTCGATTCTTTATTGGCAACGAAGATCGTATGTTCTTCCGGCCCAAAGCAGATATGGCGAGGGCCTTTCCCTCCACAGGGCCAAAAATCTGGCGCATGCAGTTTGCCTGTCTCATCAATCGAGAAGGCCGCGATACTGTCATGCCCTCGATTGCAGGCATACAGAAAACGGCCGTCTTTTGATACAATCAGTTCTGCCGCGTAACTAGTGCCAGAAAATTTCTCCGGCAAAGTGGAAACGCATTGCTTCTCGGTCAGAATCCCTTGATTACCGTCATAGTTATATACGTAAATATGGTTTCCGATTTCTGTAAGCAGATATCCATACCGCCCACAAGGGTGAAAGACGAAATGACGGGGCCCTTCTCCAGAGGCGACTTGTACAACTGGCTGATTGGGATTCCGAACCAGTTTTCCCGACTTTCTGTCCAATTTGTAGTTTACCAATTTGTCCGTCCCGAGATCTGGTACGATGACCCCTGTTCCGTCCGGCGTCTGAATGACCGCATGTGCTCGCGGCGCATCCTGCCGGACTGGCACTATACTGTGCCCATAATGTTGTACAAGATCCGTCATGGTCAATTGTCCGTTTTCGTCACTACGGGTGACCAGTACGCTCCCGCTCGCATAATTTGCACCAAATACATACGAACCAAAAGCATCCGCACACACATGGGCACACTTTGATCCTGTTGTTTCTACTGCATCGACAAAAATAAGTGAACCATCTTCTTCTACTCGGTAGCTATGCAAAACAGCCCGATCTTTTCGTTCATTTTCCACAAACAGGTATCCATTTCGGTATACCAAAAAACCAGGATCTATATCATTATTGCTGTAGCATCCCGTGAAAGACAGCCCTTTCCCATCATCCTGTAGAGAAAAGGCATAGATACCCTTACTCCCTGTTAAAGGCGAGTCACTTTGATTTCCGCCTGTATATGTACCCACATACACTCGCCGTTTCATGTCTCCACCCCCCATGTCAATACTGATCCGCCCAAGTCCAGGTTTCCGGTCTGGGAATGTATCCCCATGTATAGGCATCCGTCCCTGCTGGGCCAACACTTTCAGGAAAGCCTGGAATGGTTAATCCACCATCAACCAGCAACGTCTCTCCTGTAATATACGAAGCTTTATCGGAGGCCAGAAAAAAGACTGCCTCTGCAATATCCTCTGGTTTGCCTTTTCTCCCCAAGGGGACACGCTCGGCAAACTCATCCTTTGCCTGAACGATCTTCTCGGGCATACCTGTCGCCAGCAATTCCGCATTTGTGCGCACCTTGATTGCTCCCGGTGCAACCCCATTCATACGAATCCCAAACGGAGCAAGATCCAGCGCGAAACATTTTACCATCTGATTAAGGCCGGCCTTAAACCCACTGTATAAGCCGGCATTGGGCATAGCCCTTTCAGCCCGCATGGACGAAATGACAATGATGCAGCCTTTCACGTTGTGTTTTACCATATACCGCGCGGTTTCCCGGCTACACAAAATTGCCGCTCGCAAATCTGCACGCATCAATTTGTCCATTTCCACCGTATCAATGTCCAGCAAGCCGCCACCCAAACCTGGACGGATTGCATTGTTTACAAATACATCCACGCCTCCCAACTCTTGAATAGACTCGTGGATAAATGCTTCTGCCGTACCTTCTTCCTCCAGAACGGCTTTGTGGAGGAAACACCTTCCGCCACATGCCCTCACTTTTTCAGCCACTTCCTCTGCCGACTCTCGGGAATGTGCGTAGCTGAGAGAGACATCATATCCTGCTTGTGCAAACTTTACTGCAATAGCAGCCCCGATTCCGCGGTTCCCAGCAGTAATGATCATTTTTTTGCGTTCCATACTCTTGCTACCTCCATCAAAAATTTTTTCAATCTTTCTCACGTCGCTTTTTTAAAATGTCCAGATAAACCGCCAGAAGAATAATGATTCCTTTGATGATATATTGCCAGAAGGAATTGATATTCAGCAGATTCAATCCGTTTGTTAAAACGCCCAATACCAAAACACCAATAATCGTTCCCCCCAATTTTCCTACGCCACCGGAGAACGAAACACCACCCAACACCGACGCTGCAATAGCATCCAACTCAAAACCATCCCCGGCAGTTGGCTGGCCAGAATACATACGTGCTGCCAAAATTATTCCCGAAAAGGAAGCGAGGGCACCGCACAGGGTATATACAATGATTTTGACTTTCTTGATATTGATTCCCGAAAATCGGGCAGCTTCTTCGTTTCCTCCAACCGCGTATAACTGTCTTCCAAATTTACTTCTTCCCAAAATCAAAATCATAACCGCCAGCAATACAAATGAATAAATGACCGGCAGCGGTATGCCCAAAAAGTAGCCAACACCCAAAAAGTTAAAAACAGGATTCCTTGCACTGATTGGTTGTCCGTTTGCATAGACGTTTACGATGCCGCGGGCAATGTTTTGGGTGGCCAAAGTGACCACAAAGGGCGGCATATTTGTGTAGGCAATGATCAGGCCGTTCAATAGGCCAAACAAAGCCCCAAGCGTAAAGGCGAGCAATACTGCCAATCCCAAATTCATACCATCCGAGATAAAACTGGCACAAAGCAGTCCCGAAAACGCCAGGATCGCGCCAACTGATAGGTCAATACCCCCGATAATGATCGCCATGGTAAGCCCGATCGCTAAGTTGCTATTGGTCGCCACTTGCCGCAACACATTCAAAATGTTGTCCTTGGTAAAAAATGCTGGCGTTGCAATGCTAAGCCCCACACAAAGGATTATAAAAGCCACCAGAATGGCCAAATTTTCCTTAAAGTAAGTCGTGATACCTTTCTTTACCCGTGCGGAAAAACTATGATTTATCACTTCCGTATTCATTCTATTTCCCTCCCGTGGCATAGTTCATAATAGTTTCCTGCGAAAAGGCGCCTCTATTTAATTCACCGGTCACCCGGCCGCCGCTCATCACATAAATCCTATCACACATTCCTATAATTTCTGGCAGTTCAGAGGAGATCATAATAATCGAGACCCCTTGCTCAGAAAGTGCATTGATGATCGCATAGATCTCGGCTTTTGCTCCTACATCCACACCTCTGGTAGGTTCATCCAGAATCAATATCTGGGGATGGCTAGCCAACCACTTGCCAATCAACACTTTCTGCTGGTTTCCCCCGGACAGGTTGCCAACCCGTTGCCTGCTGGAGGACGCCTTGATTGACATTGCATCTACATATTGATCGATAATCTTTTCTTCTTTGCTCCGATCCACATGAATGCCACGGATAAACTCTCCGAGGACGGCCAGTGTCAAATTGAAGCCTACAGAATTATTTAGAACAAGTCCCTCTTTCTTTCGGTCTTCCGGAACCAGAGCCACACCGACTTTCAGTGCATCTGATATGCCGTTTAACATGACTGGTTTTCCTCCGACATATACTTCACCACCAGTCCGCTTCTCAATCCCGATCATGCTTTTCATAAGTTCTGACCGGCCAGATCCAATCAATCCTGCAAAGCCCAGAATTTCTCCCTTCCTCAGGAAAAAACTTCCGTCCTTTACGCTCTTCCCTCTTATGTGTTTTGCTTCCAGCACACGATCCCCAAGCGGGCGTTCCGTATGGATATAATATTCATCCAATGTTCGTCCCACCATCATTTTGATAAGCTCGTTCCGGTTGGTCTTTTCAGTAGAAACCGTTCCGACTCGCTCACCATCGCGCATTACCGTTATTCTGTCGCAGATACGAAACAGTTCTTCCAGTTTATGCGAAATATAAATGATCCCGATATTTTGTGCCTTCAACTGCTTAATCAATGCAAACAGGTGCTCTACTTCCGTATCTGTAAGAGAAGATGTCGGCTCATCCATCACAACGATTTTTGCTTTAGCCGAAATAGCCTTAACTATCTCTACCATCTGCTGTTGAGCGATACTTAATGTCGCCACTTTTCGGGAGGCATCAATATTCATACCGAACCCGTCAATCAGAGCTTGCGCTTCGGTATTCATTCTCCGGTAGTTGACTCCACCTAACCTGGTCGTGGGTTCTCTGCCCATAAAGATGTTTTCGGCAATCGTCATATTGGGCACAAGCATAATTTCCTGGTGGATGATGCTGATGCCTGTTTCTCTGGCATCGGCAACACTATTGATAAGCGTTTCCTTCCCTTGGATGACGATTTTTCCTTCTTCAGCACGATAAATTCCGCCCAGCACTTTGATAAGGGTAGATTTTCCCGCTCCATTCTCCCCCAGCAGAGCGTGGACTTCTCCAGATTTAAGGTCGAAGTCTACATTTTTTAATGCGTAAACACCAGGAAATTTTTTGTGGATGTTTTTCATTTGCAACAATAGTTCCGCCAATCCATTCACCTTCTTCTCGTGTTTTGGCGACAGCCCACCTCAGGATGGGCCACCTCTGCTTCCAGTAGTTCAAAGGTGGCCCAAGTGTCCTGCCTTACTGTTTGTTTACTGCCAAGAATCTACACCGTATTCGTCAAGATTGTCGGGGCTGATTAAGAACGTTTCAACCACTTCTTCATTTTCAAATGTTTCCCCTGCCAGCAGGCGGTATGCAAGGTCTACCGACCCTTCCGCAAGCCCCTTGGGAGACTGAGCGCCAGAGCCATGCATCGTACCGTCCTGCATAGCCTTTTTCCCATCGGGAGAACCGTCGATTCCATACACATGCACTTGCCCCGCTTTTCCGGCTCCTTCCAATACGGCGACACATCCAAGGGCGGCTTGATCCGTAACAGCAAAGAACGCATCCAAATCGGGGTGAGCCTGGAGAATATTTTCCGCGGGTTCCATCGCGGTCTGCAGTTCTCCTTTCCCATCCTGAATCGCAACCACCTCGATGTTATCGTTCAAAGCTTCTTTAAATCCGTTTTCACGATCCATCGTTGACTCCCCAACAGGACTGTTGAGAATGGCGACCTTGGCTCCATCCGGGAAATCTTCATTCACACGTTCCCCGACGACCTTGCCGGCGTTATAGTTATCGCTGACCAGGATGGCATCAGCAAGGTCTGTATCCATGACCCGGTTATCAAAATTCACCACAAGTACACCTTTTTCCTTGCAAGCCTCCAGTGCCGGGCGAATTCCCTGGGAATCGTATGGGCACAGGATCAATACATCTATCCCTTGTGTGATCATATCTTCAATTTGAGAGATCTGTTTCATGGGATCGTATTGTGGGTCAAAGCTCACAAACGTATCCCCATTTGCTTCCACCTTGCTCTTGATGATGTCCTCAATATAAATGAAGTAGGGATTGTTCATGGAGGGAACGGACATTCCGATCATGCAGCTTTCCTCTTCCGTTGAATCGCTGGCTGAAGAGGAAGAAGATGCCGTTTCTTCAGATTGCAGAGATGTACTCGCTGTGCCAGAGGTGCAGCCGTACAGCAACGACGCCCCCAGCATCATAGACATGGCAAAGGAAATCACTTTTTTCATTGTATTACGCTCCTACAATATATTTGTGGGTAGCCCCACGGCATCCAGCCGTGTTGCTATCCAACTTGTTGCCTAAGCTGTAGAATAAGAACGTAGTGGTCTGACATTTATCACGCTGGATTTACACGTCCGTAAAGGAGTCAGTCAGCCGCCGTTCTTATTCGCAGCATTCGATTTACGCAGGTAGTCCCACCGTAGCGGTGCGTTCGTGTTACTCAGGAGATTGAACAAGCAATAAGTAAAAGGCGGAAGCCATTGCAAATTCAAATTAGGAGGAAAACGAATGACCGTAGTTGGAATCGATGTTTCTAAGGGTAAGAGTATGGTAGCTGCCATGAAGCCAGGTGGGGAGCTTGTTGCAGCGCCATATGAAGTAAGGCATTCAGATATTGAACTGTCACATCTTGCGTTGGATGTTCTTTGCATGGAACCAGATACCCGCGTTGTAATGGAAGCAACAGGCAGATATCATGAGCCGGTAGCAGCGCTGCTTCACAGTGAGGGAATCTTTGTAAGCATCCTGAACCCATTGCTTATTAAGCAAAGCGGAGCAGGCTCTCTGCGCAAAGTAAAATCCGACCCGAAAGATGCCCTAAAAATTGCCAAGTATGGGCTTGACAACTGGTCTACATTGCGGGAATATACTCCTATGGAAGCAATTAGACAGCAACTCAAGTTGTGCGCACGTCAATGCGACTTGTATAATAAGAATATTGTCATGCTCACAAACAACCTTATTTCTTTGTCTGACAAGACCTTTCCGGGTGTAAACGAGCTGTTCTCAAGCCCCGAAAGGCAGACGGACATTTGAAGTGGGTGGACTTTTACCGAAGCTTTTGGCATTGCGACTGCATTAACCGTATGTCACCGGATGCTTTTGAAGAGCGATACAAGAAATGGTGCAAGAGAAAGGGTTACCATTTTAGTACTGATGCGGCAGATGCTCTCTACGCAGCCAGTTGCGGATCCTATACCACACTGCCGCGTGACAACAATGCTAAATTACTGGTTACAGTTGCCGCCGACCAGCTTATTGCACTGCGCGAAAACCAGTCCAAGCTGGAAGCCGAGATGCTGAATCTCTGCAAGCAGCTGCCGGAGTACGAGACCGTTATGGCCATGTACGGCGTTGGAAAGTCCACAGGACCGCATCTCATGGCTGAATTGGGTGATGTTCGCCGTTTCCCGCACCGCAGTTCTATTGTGGCCTTTGCAGGCGTAGACCCCGGCGTTGTTGGCTCCGGCAAGATGCAGCTTTCCAGTGTAACAACTTCCAAGCGCGGGTCACCTCAGCTGAGGAAAGCGCTCTTTCAGGTGGTTTCTACTTACGTTAAATGCAAACCCGAAAACGAAGCGGTTTACCAGTTCTACGCCAAAAGCGTGACGAGGGAAGCCGTTCTTCGTTTGCACTACTGCTGCCGCGAACAAGTTCCTGCGTATTTACTATGCCCGCGTTAAGGAGTGCCTGAACGCCGCTGAAAGCGCAACTCAGGTCGAAGAAGGCTAATCTGTAATGCTCATTTTGTCATTTGGCTGCCTCCGATTTTGAGGGAGTCCTGTTTGCTGTACGCATTTTACTCGGCTATCTGCCGAGTATTTTTTTGGACTTTTTCTGCAAAACCTATTGACTTTTATTTGCAGGACTCCTTTTTGTTTGTTTTTATACCTAGCCTTCATCTGCGGAATGAAGGCGCGTTACCAATTCTCCATTTGTTCGTCCGAAAGACGTTTTTGCGTACACCACCCGTATACGCTTTCATCCTTTTCAACGGTTATGTCTGTCATTCCCGGAAGGACAAGACCCCCGTCCACAACCAAGGTTGCTCCCGTGATGTAGGCAGCTTCCTCAGATGCGAGCCACAGTACCGCGTTTCCTATTTCCTCGGGCCTTCCCAGCCGACGCAGGGGAATCTCGTCGCCAAATTTTCTGCGGTGTATGACTTCAGACTGTGGAATCTCTTCGTCTTGGATCACCTGCTCTGTGAACGTATCAATCGCTCCTGGTAAAATACAATTGACCCGAATGCCGTACGGCGCAGCATCCAACGCCACGTTTCCCGTACTCCGCAGAATTGCCGCTTTTATCCCACCGTACAAAGAAAATTTTTGATGAGAACGGATGGCGCTTTCTGATGAGATATTTACAATATTGCCCTTTTTTCCGTTTTTGATCCAGTAGCGAAGCGCGTCTCGCATCAGCAGCATATAACCTCGGTAATTCACGGCATAAACCTCATCTATATGCTCAGCCGTATATTCATACTGGTAGGCTCGCGGCGGCATGATGGCGGCATTGTTCACAAGCAGATCGATCCCACCGAGACTTTTTGCCGCCGACTTAACAACGGTCTCTACGACACTTGGATCCCGGAAATCAGCTTTAAGCGCAACACAGCGGCGTCCCAGCTTTTCGATGCTCCTTTTCAGTTCTTCCGCATATGAATCCTTAAAATAGTAGGTAAAGAAAACATTATACCCGGCCTGCGCCAACCGCAGTGCGATGCCTTTTCCGATGCCTCTTTCGGCTCCTGTTACAATAGCGTTCTTCCCGCTTTCTTCATAATAGACCATATCGATCATCCTCCTGGCCATTGCGTTATGGATTTGTAATCACCGCAGATGTCACAGCGGCAGCTTCCGGTACATGCACCCGCCCACACACTTTACCGATCGTTCCATGCTTTTCTTCGTATTCCAGGCTGACCACTTCGTGATCTGCCTGGTTGCACACGATGATAAAACGGTGATCTGGCGTAAATTCAAACATTCGCGGACATTTTCCTCCACACGGAAAGCAGACAGGCGAATGTACGCTTCCATCGTGTTCGTTGATTGTCAACCGGAAAATCTGGTCTTGCCCGTTCCTGTAATAGCCACGCACACTGGCAAATACATATTTTCCATCTGGGGAAATTTGGATCTCTGCTCCCTGAATCTCTGCCCGTTCTAGCAGGGCTTTCGGTAAGAGGCACGTTTTTTGCTTGAAAGAAAGCTCTCCGCTTTGCTGATCAAATCCGAACACATAAATCGCAGTATCCATTTCGGTAAACAAATACAGGCATCCATTCGTTGGATGAAAGACCAAATGGCGAGGTCCGCCCCCAGGCGCTACATTTGCCCTATGGCGCAGCGTCAGCTCCCCACTTATCGGTTCATACGACGCAAGATGAATGCGGTCTGCACCCAGATCCGGGATCGCTACCCATCGCCCGGAAGGATCAAACACGACCTGATGGGGGTTGGGCTGTGTTTGACGCTCCAGCGGGCCATGTCCATCGGGCATTCTTACATTGCATACGACCTCTGTTGGAACACCTTTGCTATCCAAGCTACACACGATCACGTTCGCAGTTTTCCAGCAGGCAACAAGGATAAACCGTTGATCCGGGGACATCTGCGCGTGAACACAACCTTCACCCGGCAAATTTAAAGCACTCTTGAATAGCAGCTCTTCTCCATTGAGGTGGTAAAACGTCAATGCGCCGTCCTCCAGGCGTTCTGAAACCGTATAGATACCCGTGCCTGTCTTGTTGCTGATCAGGAAGGACGGGTTATACCCGTCGTTTCTTTCGCTTACGTGTGTAAGGCTTCCCTTTTCCCCATCCATCCTTACTACATGGATGCCATAGCTTCCCTTAAAGGTCTTGTAATCCAACGTTCCTACACAAAAAAGCGTTTCCATTTTTATATGCACCCTTTCTCCCAGTCATCTGCACATAACGATTTTGGACGGAATGATTTTCCTGCTGCGGGGCATGTCAGGATACTGTATTCGCGTCACCAGCATTCCTGCCGCCATTCGCCCCATCGCCCGCGGATCTCTTTCCAAGCGGTTATATTTAAGGCCGAATATATCATATTCATCCAACTTGTCAAACGCCATGACACTGACGTCCTTTTCCAGTTCAACCTTCTCTTCTATACAAGCTTTGATAAAACCGATCGTTGTAAAATTGTTGGCTGTAAAAATCGCCGGTGGAAGCATTCCCGCTTGGATCATGCTTTTTCCGATCCGATACGCCGTTTCTACGGTATAATCGCCCACAAAAACAAGGCTGGGGTCGACCTTAAGGCCGCTGTCCTTCAGTGCTTTTATATAGCCTCTGTGGCGTTCCCTTACCACTTTGTTTTTTCTGTCGCCCGTAATGATGCCGATTTGCCGATGGCCAGACGATATCATTGCTTTCACAGCATGATACGCACCGTCAAAATTATCAAAGAAGACACCGTCCCACAGATCCAAATCAACAGGTGCATCCAAAAGCACCGTGGGCGCTGAAATGCTCTCCAACTGAGAGCGAAACAATTTCGCCTTTTCCGGTACATCGTAGTCAATTACCGGGGAGATTATGATGCCCCTTACTCTCTTCTCCTGCAGCATCCGAAGCGCCTGTTCCTCTTTGTCCGGGGTGCGATCTGTATTGCAAAAGATTATATTCATGTCATTTTTGTCGATCACTTCACTGATCCCTTCAAATGCGCGCGCAAAATACGGGTTCGTGATTTCTGAGACGACCACTCCAATCGTGTTGGACATTTGTTTAGACAGATTTCTTGCAGTAACCCAGGGCGTATAATTGCTTTCGGCAATGACTTTCTCCACACGTTCACGCGTTTCTTTTCCTACATACCCAGAATTATTGAGTACTCTGGATACTGTGGATTTTGCTACATTGGCCGCTTGGGCAATATCTTCGATTGTTAGCAATTTTTCCCCCATCTTTCGTACCTCACTTGTGGAACCTGGAACAAATGTGGAACCGGTTTTCTCTTTTTGATGGGCATATTATAGCAGAAAATTTTCGGAAATCTACTGGTAAAAAGTACAATCATTTGCTCTTTTTTTTGTCACTAACTACGAAAATTGGTTTCGATATGAGTTCAGATAACATAGTCACCTCCAATGTAGTAGTTATTAGAGCCCCTCTCCAAAGGCTGTGCCACACTGTAAGGGGTGCTGTGGATTAGTGGTTCAGTCCTACCACAAGATGGTTTCGGAAAGGTTCCAACCACAGCCCCTTTCTTGGTAGGTGGCGGGTTTACGGGTGGCAGCGATGTTTTTTCGGCTTGAAATCGAGGATATGCCCCGCAATCACGCAGGCGTACTGCTTGATTTTGATGTCCCAGCAGGACGGCCTGTGATACCCATCCTCGATGAGAAACAGCCGCATCTCGTCGCCGGGGCTGCCGTAGGGGGGCTGGCAGGCGGCGAATTTGATCATCCAGCGGGTATTGTCCCGAAACCGCTCCACGGCAAGAATGTTGTGTCCTTTCGGTTCACGGGCTGAAATATCCCCCATAGGAGCTCCTTTCATCGCTCCTGGTCTCTCTGGCGCTTGTGCTGCCACGCTTCCAGCAGCTTGATAACCGGGCGAGGGTGCAACTTCTGGGAAAATACTTGCGCAGAGTGTCGCGGGTAAAGGTGATCTTGTCCAGGTCGCTTTTCTTTTCCTCGCCCATGATGACTCGTATCATGTCGAGGGTCAGGTGGTCCTCCTGGCTGTACTTTTCCATTGCGAGGCCTGGGAAAGCGACGGCATGCCTGTTCACTGTCCATCGCATCCCAAATGCGTCTGTTCCTCTTTTTTTCATACGTTGAGTTTTGCGATGCGCCCGGAGATGGGGTCCAGTTCTACGCCATACAGGAGGCTGTTTCTCATTTCCTCCGGCAATATGCCGAAGAAATTGCCCACGCCGCAGGACGGTTCCAAGATGTTGCCTGTCCCAAACCCCATGCGACCCACGGCTTCATAAATCGCTTTGATGACCGTAGAGTTGGTGTCGTACGCGTTGAGGTGGAACCTCTGGCAGCGGCATATTCCTCCGGAATCAGCAACTCCTTCAGCTGGGCATATTCCTTGCTCCAGCCTTCCTTCTTGGGGTCAAAGGCATCAGCAAGGCCGCCCCAACCCACATACAGGGAGAGGATTTCCGGTTACTCCGGCGCTGCCTGCCCGGTGGTTTATTCCAGATATTTCAGCAGTTTGATTGCCGCGATATTGGCCTGGAACTTGGCTTTTGGTCTGCCTTCGCCCAGATGATCGTCGGTGATGTGAAAATTCTCGGCGGTATGGCGCAGGTTGGCAAGCCGCTTTCGGAAAAATCCGTGGAGAGTATCCACAATACCCTGTGCAGTATCTTGAGCGATGCGGTGGGGGAAGGAATACCTACACAACCCGCAAGGGCAATCCGTTAAAGGGAATGCAGGCAATGATTGCCGTGAGCTGCAAAGTGATCCGTATCTTCTATGTGCTACGAATGCATGGATTGGATTACAACAGTACACGGTTCCGTGCAGATATTATCCGTCCGGAATCGGCCAAGGCTGCCTGACACTTCCAAAGCCGCTATCTGGGAAAGCGTCCATCTGCTAAAGTGCCGGATAGCAGGGATGCATTGAATTAAGAAAGCTGAGTCAGTTAGCCGCATTAGAGTTTCACCTTAAGGCATGATCTTGTTTAGGAGCAGCAGTGGCACCCATGCCCAGTGTGGATTTCTTCTATTCACAGCAGCGGGCAGATGACAACTCTGAGATGATCCGGCTTCTGCAAGAAATGTTCCTGCAGTCCATTACGCTGGAGAAATTGGCCCAAAGTCTGCAACAATCCCACGATGCAAACTCCTGATATGGGAGCTTCTGATGGCGCTGCGACAGCAGCAGGTGCTGCATAGCGGCGTTCCGGATTTGAGCAAAGAAATGTGCCAACTGCTCAAAGCATGGCGCAAAGAATGCGAATGGGATAGGCAGCAAACCGCGAACGAAACCGTATCTGAAGATGACTACCTGTTCCGTCAGCCTAATGGAAAGCCGATGAATCCCTGCACATTTACCTATCGCTTCAAGCTGATTTTGAAAGCAAACAACTTGCCGCTGGATTTGAGTGTGCATAGCTTGCGCCACCCGTATGTCAAGCCCACGACAAAAAAATTTATAACTTTTTTTGAAGTTTTTCGGGCAGCCTCATAGCTGCCCATAGCTGTTTCAAATGGGTGTTCACGGTTATCCCTCCTTTTCGGATTCCTTAGTTTCTAAGAAATTCTGTGTTGCATATTCAATCTCAATCCGATCTCCTGGAAAGACGTAAACTTTGTTGATAAGTCGGTCAATCAGAGCTTTTGTCAGCATGTTGGCGTTTCCGACTTCCTGCACAATTTCCTGTTGTTTCAGCTTAATCTCATAATCACTTTTTATCTGCTTTGTCTGTGCAGTAATGACAGCATGAACATTTTTGGCTTGTACCAGTTCCGTGTCATAAACCGCTTTTCGTGTTCGATAGGTTTCCAAATCAATCTCTCCGAGTGCATACTGCTCATAAAGATGCCGCTTGCTGTCTTGAATAGAACGGAGTTTTTCTTCATGTTCGGCCTGCTGGACTGTCTGCAAATCCAATTTATCCTTATTGCTATCAATTCCCAATGCCGGACACATTTGAGCCCGAATTGTTTCAAATACAACCTGCTCCAAATCTGCCATCTTTATGCGCACACCATGACAAGGAAGCGTTTCAGCCACCTCGGAATGACGGCAATAAAACCACGCACCATTTCGTAGAGACATTGCATGATCGCAGCATCCACAGAATACCTTACCACGGAGCAGATAATCACGCGGCTTTTTATTTAACAGAGAGAAACGCTTAATAGAAGCATTGGCTTTCTCAAATAGATCCACACTTACAATAGCCGGATGATGGTTCGGTATTTTGAACCACTCACTTTCATCCTTTAACTGTGTATGTCGGCTGCCAATCTCTTTTACCTTTCTCTTGCCAATTACATAGGTACCGATATATCTTTGATCTTCTAAAATACGCAGGACCGTTGATGTACTCCAAACGCCGTTTGTTCGGGAAACATTGTAATAGCCCTTGCCTTTAAGTTTGCGATATTCCCCAGGGGTGGGGATATTCATGGCATACAGTTTTCTTGTTATCTCGGCTGCGGTGTTGCCTTCAGACGCCCATTGAAATATCATCTGCACATTCGGGGCAACATCCTCGTCCGGTTCCATACGTCCGTCTGCACTCTTGCGATAGCCGTAAGGACAGATGACACTCTGATATTCCCCGCGACGCATCTTTGCGTATTTTGCACTTTTGGTTTTCATGGACATATCTCGGCTATAGCACTCGCTAATAAGATACTTGAAAGCAATATCAATCCCTCCGGTATCACCTTTGAAATTAGCTGTGTCAAAATCATCACTGACGGAAATAAAACGGGTGTGATAAAGAGGAAATACCCGCTCAATAAAATAGCCGGTTTCAATGCTGTTACGTCCAAATCGGGAAAGGTCTTTTACAATAATACAGTTGATTTTTCCGGCCTGAACCATTGTTAAAAGTTCCTGCACCGCCGGACGCTCAAAGTTTGTCCCCGTATGACCATTGTCAATAAATTCCAAAATCTCGCTGTTATCCCATTCCGGCAGAGACATAGCTTTTTCATGAAGAATCAGTTTTTGATTTGGTATGCTCAAACTTTCAGTTTTGAAATCTTCCACAGAAAGACGGATATAAAGGGCAATCACATAGTTGCGCACGGTTCCACCGCCTTTCCCTGAAATTCATTTTTGAAACGGAAGGTCACATGAATATTCCGCTCGTGGTCTATCTCAATTCGTTCAATGAGCCGTTCAATCAGTTTTGCAGTCAGTACGTGATCCTGTGCCAGTGTTTTTGCATCCTTTTCCATTGCACGGTATTTGGCAAGCTGGTTGTCCAGAGAGTCCATAGATTTTTCAAATACTTCAATCTCACCAGACAGAGCATTGATAGCATGTTCATAATCCGCTTTCAATTCAAAGTATTCGTCATTTGTCAAAATACCCTGCACAAAATTTTCATATAGGCCACGGATCAGCCGGCGTATTTTTTCAATTTCCTGCCGTTTGGCCGACATCTGAATTTTCAGCTTATCTTTTTCCTGTTTTTGTCTTGCCTCCAACTGAAAGAGTGGCAGCGACATTCCAAGCGCAACTGTCAGCTCTTTTTCAAGAATAGCCGTAACAGTAGAAATCAGTTCTTTCTCTTGTATCATCGCACCTTTGCAGCTATCTTTTTCTACCCGGCTGTTTGTAAGGCAGTGGAACCAGTAAGTGTCGGGTCCTTTCCGGCGCTCGGCGCGTTGCCTGTGAAGGTTTCTGCCACAATCAGCACAGAACACTTTACCTTTGAAAATGTTTGGTGTGTAGGGACGTTTTGGAGTTGCTTTGCTTTCTTCACAGATCTGTTTTCTGTATTCCTGAACTGCATTAAACAATTCATGGCTGATGATCGGTTCATGGGTGCATTTTGCAATAATCAGATTATCTTCTCCAGCCTTGACCTGCTGATGATCTACAATCTTTGTTTTTCCTTGAACCAGATCGCCTGTATAAACTTCGCTTTCTAAGATTTTCATCACTGTACGGGTCTGCCATTTGCCGCTTCCGATCAGTCCCGGACTGGTAATCTCGCCAGTGGTCTTTTTATAATGGCTCGGTGCCGGAATTCCCATCTCATTTAGGTTGCGGACAATCCGGTTCAGTGCCACATGCTCATGTGCCCATTCAAAAATCTGTTTTACCACAGGGGCAGTATTTTCATCAATCAGAAGTTTATGGCAATTATCAGGGTCTTTCCTGTAACCGTAAGGTGCCCGTGCGCCAATATAGTCGCCGTCTTTCATAGCCTGCCGCGCTTGTGCTTTGATTTTTCGTCCAATGTCCAGAGCATAGGCTTCATTGATCATATTTTTCAAAGGCAGCATGATACCGCCATGAAGATTTCCGGAATCCGCTGTGTCAAACTGATCCGTAACAGCAATGAAGCGAACATTATGAGCATGGAAATACTGTTCGATATAATAACCTGTGTCAATAGAATTTCGCCCTAATCGGGAAAGATCCTTAACAATCACACAGTTAATGTGGCCTGCTTCAATATCAGATAGCATTTGCTGAAATCCAGGGCGGTGAAAATTTGTCCCTGTCGCTCCGTTGTCGATATAGGTATCATACACAACGAAGTCCGGTTTATCTGAAAGAAAGTCATTCAGTACCAACTTTTGATTTTCTACTGAGCAGCCCCGCTTTTTGTTATCCTCCACAGAAAGACGGATATACAGAGCCACATGTACATATAAAGATGGTGCCGGCATAGGTGCCGCCGTCTGTTTTCTGCTTTTTCTTGCCATTTAGCCCACCATCCTTTCTTCATTTTTTGTAGCAATCTGTTCCGCCAAAGAGATTGCTTTCTGATATTCATCCTGGTAATTAAATTCAATATGCAGTTCATCTTTACCCATTACCCGTATGCTTCGGATAAGCTGCATGACTACCCGGCGGTCAATATCCTCCATAGTAGAAAATTTCATAAAATGGTTGATCCAACGGTTTCGTTCGCTTCGGTTTTCCAATACATCTGTAAGTTTATCGTTCCATTCAGCGATTGCCTTTTGGAACAGTTCAATATCTGCATTGTATTTTCGCTTATAAGAGAGAAATTCTTCCTTTGTCAGAATTCCACTCACCAGATTTTCATAGAGTTTTGCCTTAAAGCCCTCGGTCTGTGCCACACGCTTTTCATTTACTCTGATCTGTGCGGCATATTCCTGCGCCAATTCCCGGTTGATCCGTTCCTGACTGATACTGGACAGCAGGGCATCCAGAGAAGCAACATTTTCAATATGTCCTTTCAAACTGTCCTGCACACATTCAATCAGATCCGACTCTTTCAGCATGACCGACGATGTGCAGCCATTCCTTTTGCCGGTCGGGCAGTAATAATAGTGATACTCTTTATCTTTATAGCGGTTCGTCTTGCGGGTCATACGGCAGCCACAGCAGCCGCAGATCAAAATACCGGAAAACAGGTAAACCTTATCCGATTTGGGAGAAGTCCTTGTGTCAATCCTGCGGAGCCGTTGCACCAGATCAAAATCGTGCTTTTGTATGATCGCTTCATGGGTTCCCTCCACACGAATCCATTCCGAAGAAGGTTTGTCCTCACGCTCTTTTAATTTGAAATGGGGCGTTGTCTGTTTGCCCTGGACCAGTGTTCCGGTGTAAGTTTCATCCTGCAAAATGCGGATGATTGTAGTTGCAGACCATTTGCAATCCTTTCGGTCTGTATAGCCACCTTTTGCATGAGGCATTCCATGATTGCGCTTATACGCCAAAGGCGAAAGAATTCCTAATCGGTTCAGTTCATCCGCTATATGGGAAGCGCTGAATCCCTCCAGCCGTTTTCTGAAAATATCCCGCACAACATTAGCAGCATATTCGTCTACTTCCAGGCTCTTGTGTTTATCGCCGACTTTCACATAACCATAGATGGTAAAAGCACCTACAAAATCCCCGCTGCGCCGTTTTACTTCCAGGGCGCTCCGTGTCTTAACGGAAATATCCCGACAGTAAGCCTCATTCATAATGTTTTTGACAGAAACTGTGAGATCATCGGCAGCGTCATTTTCCGTATCTACATTATCGTTAATTGCGATAAAACGCACTCCATAGGCTGGAAATACCCTGCGCATATAACGGCCTGTTTCTATGTACTCACGACCTAAGCGGGAGAGGTCTTTGACAATCACGCAGTTAGCTTCGCCTTGTTCGATCATCCGCATCATTTCCTGAAATGCTGGGCGATCAAACAAAACACCACTATAACCATCGTCAATTTTTTCTGCCACAACCTCAATTTCCGGGTGTCGGGCTATGTAGTCATCGATCAGGCGCCGCTGGTTAGCAACGCTGTCACTTTCTACTGTTTTATCATCCGTGTAAGAAAGACGGATGTACTTAATCGCTTTGTAAACCTGCATAAAAAAACACTCCTTTCGTTGCACAGAAAAATCCCCGCAATTCAAGAAGTGTGGTTAGTCCATATTCAATTCCTTTTCCGATTCTTATTCTACCATGCTTTTACGGAAAAGTCAGCCCCTTTCTTAAAATTGCGCCTATCGTAAAATACCCTTGATACATTCTTCCAGGGTAGCACCTTCAGCAGAAAAGCTGGCCTGTACAGTAAAACGGCCACACTTAAAATGGTATGGATTTTTTATCTGCTGAACAAATTCTGCAATCCGTTCATCACGGGAAAGTTCTTTGTTGACAGAAACATCCCGAATGTCTACCAGCGTACCCACTTCACTGACAATGGTGTTCATTTCCATAGTATCAACTCCCTTCTGAAAACTGTGTTATCAAAACCACATGAATAGGTCGGATCTACGGTTGTTACACACATAAATCCGGCCCATTATATCTGATTTCGATTTTACTGCCGTATTTGCCACGCACCCCGGCAAGTCCTTCTGTTATAAGGACGGGGCTGTTACAGGCTGCGGGTAGCGTCACCGCATCATAGTCCCACATACGCCGCCGCTTTGCCAGAGCAAGCAAACGCCGCAGGAGCTCTCCCCAAGTCTTTAGGAAGCCGTGAAGAAGTACCATTATGATCTGTGTCGTTATCGCGTCTGGCTTGCCATAGCCGGTTTCGTAGGTTGCGTTTATCGCTCGGACAGCCTGGATTCATCACCTCCTTAGGCCGCCTGTCACCGCGCCGCCCCATCTGCCGCTCGGAACACAGAATGAAGTACCTGTAACAGCGTATATTCGGTTGTCAAGGAACAAGCAAGGGGCATGGCAGACAAATTGATATTGCAGTTGGGGTGGGAGGATGTATATGCTTCCTTACCACACCCGTCCAGCTTGTCCCGCCGAATATGTCCCTCTACTATTCAGTACATTTTTAGGGGCAAAGTTGCCGTCTGTTATAAAATTTCTTTGAAATATTTTTCCAGACTACGCAATCCGGCTTCGATAGAACGGGTGATCCGGCTTTTGTGTGTTCCTTCCGCTTTGGCAATATCTGCTTTGCTCATGCCAAGGAAAAAGTGTGCATAGATCCGTTGGCGCTGCTTTACCGGAAGTTTGGAAAGACCTTTATAAATCAACTCCGTCATTTGACGCTGTTCCCAAATTTCTGCCGGGTTAAGAGGTTTTTGCAATATCTCACGCTCAATACCTTCGTCTCGATCCAGAGAGTAAAATGCTTTATAACGGTATGTACGAATCCGATAGGCTTCCTCCAGCAACATGTATTCCCGAAGCAACAAAGCAACTTCATCCGGCACCTCAACGATCATGTCCTGTGTATAATACGGGTAATAATCCCGAAGATTGATTTTCTTCATAGTAATTTCCTCCAATTTCGATGTTTGAGTTGATGGCAAAAATCGAAATCAGAGGGTGGGCTGCGGCAGCGATAAGGTCTAAGTCTCTTTCTGATTAAAAAGGGTACAAAAAGCGCGCCCGTACAAAGAACAGGCGCGCCAAAGCAACAGTATGAAATTTTTCCGGGAGGTTGACAGCGAAAATGCTCAAATTTTGTCGAAACCAAAACGCCGCAATCCATACGAGCTGGACTACGACGTATAGGTGACTGAATGTAAAGCAGTTTATCTGCGGATCTGTGTTGCATAGACGCATAGGCATTTCCTCCCATCAAGGAGGAGCCTGAATCGGCTGCTTGATACCTCCTTGGGAGAAAATTATATCGATTATGTTTCCTGTATCAGTCCGCAGACATTCGCTTTTTACTCTTTATATTCACAATTTTCTACATATTCTGCTCTTAGAATATATGCTGCAAAAGCAAGCCCACAAGGAGAAGATGACACCTTGTGGGCTCATGTTATAGATGTTCAAATTTATAGCCGATTCCGGAGACACTCTCAATATAGTTTGGAAGATCCGGTTCAAAGCGCAATTTCTTACGCAGCTTACTTATATGATTATGAATCGCTTTTCTCGAATAGAAATCACAATCCTCTTTCAAACCAAATCGGTAATCAGTTCGTAAGTAAAACACGTTTGGGATTGGCAATGAGCAATGCCAGTATATCAAACTCCTTACTTGTCAGGTTGATAATCCGTTCGCGAACCTTGACAGTACGATGTTCCAGACATAGATAAATTTCGCCTTCTTGTATTTCTGTAAGAGGATTCTTCTCTGCTGCGGAGAAAGTGTGACAGGAATTGAATACCGTTCCATGACAGACTCCTTGTTCCAAAATATATTGCATTAGAGCATTCTTTTGTTCCTCGTTAAGAAGCAGAAATAGCTTTTCGCCAATCTGATTGCCGGATTCTTCTATATTAAAAACAGCTAATGTCCCATCACATCATCACCTCCATATTTTGATAAATTTATTGATTAGAGCTCAATTCTTGCTTTCGATGGCTTATCTTCCCAATAGGTAACTTTAATCGTTGTTCCCTTGTCAGGAACGTTGTTTCCTGCACCAATCCATTTTCGGCAGATGTAATCTTTACCGTCTATCGTATATTTGACCTTGATAGTATGCGGAAAGGCTGCGCCATCCATAGCATGAGCGCGGACAGGTTTACGATTCACTTTTAACCACCATTGTTTTGTAACTGAAATTACAGTTCCCATTGTTTCTTTTTCCATAAGTTACCTCCAATGATATTTTTGATTGATAATACCTATTTTCTATTCAACCTTTTCTTTGTTTGTAGTAAATGCGGGACGCTGCTGCGCCAGTGGCCGCCAACTGCACCAGAATCAGCACAGCGAACAGGCCGAAGCTCTCATAATAGAACAGTTCATCCCAAAACAGGAGAACATCACAGAGAGCAGTCAAGGCAACCGTCCAGCGTATGTGCCGGGTCAGCCATTGCCGGAACACCAGCACAAGGGCAACGGGCGGGACGATCAGCAGCGCCAGATTCAAAATCAATGTCGGGGTCAGTTCCATTGCGTCGCCTCCTCGCTTTTGTTGATAAGGTCATTGTAAAATGCAAAAAGGTCAGGCAGATGCAGAATTATTAAACAAGACCCATGTACTAATAAAGTAACTTATTAAAAGGACATCTAAAATAGCCAACACAATCAAAGCTGCTGTACCAATCGCTGTACTCCGATATACACTGCAATCTGCATATGGAATCCTACAAACAAAAATACAAGGAATGCGCCAGACAAGATAAGAGCCAGTATAACCGGAACACCAAACCATACAGCTAATTGTTTCAAAATCAACTTTCGTATATGTGGTTCTTCAACGCCCATATTTCTTAGAACCCGAAAACGATATTTGTATTTCCCGGAATCTGATAATTGCTGCAAAGCCAAGATAGTAAAACAGGTTACAAACAAGATGATTGCGCTATATGTCAATCCAGTTTGCATAATGAAAATAATAGCAGAATTATCATTAACCTCGATTGTCCGCATGGTAATGTTATAAGTTACAAGCGAATCAGTAAGACTTGAATTTTCAAAGTATGATTTTAATTCTTGAGCAATATCATAAGAAATTGTTTTATCTGCCATCATATACCGGAATGTATTAGCTGATGTCAGTTTATTGCAAATGTGATCTGGTACAATATATATCACACTTTGAAAATTATAAAATCTTCACCTAAGTCTACTGTATGTGCAGAAATATCAGCAAGCTGTAAATCGCCTCCATCAGTTTTAATAGATTTGTGAGCTTCAAGATACTCCGAAATTGAATCTTGGGGCGTTATGGAAAGCCACTGGGTTGTAAATTCATGATCCCGTAAAGAAATTTCATCATAACCTGCCATCTTTAATAGATGGTTATAGTCGGACAAAGAAATCGCTGTGATGGGTGAGGCATTTTTCCTGCTATTCTCCAGTTGGTTATAAAAGTCAGTTTTGTTTACAAAGTATGTCTTAAAAGAGCAATCATCACGAACAGAAATATTCTTTTCAATGAAAGAATCAAGAAAACTATAATCCGTTACAGGCAGCTCTTTTCGGACTGTATGCCGATATAACCAGACTGCATACCAATGTAGTCCGAAGAAATCTGTATATCAAAAGGAACTCTTTTTTCCAAAAAACCTTGTGCCCATCCAACAAGGAGTGGTGTTACAAAAAATAATGCCATGGATAATGTAAGTGTGAGGCAAATCAAAGTCATTGAAAGTGTTTTCGATTTTAATTTAGATAGCAGTTGTCCAAAAAAGAACAGATTTTCTTCTTTATACTTCTGGCGTTCTTTGATAACCAACAAGTAATTACTAAACAAAACGAAAAATACACTCACTCAAATACAACACACCAAAACAGAAATCCCATATAAACATTAAAAGCACCTTTATCCATCGGCATTGCAAGGTACACTTTGAAAACTGGCAATATGGAAAGAATAATCAGTTCCAACAGGCAAATACATTCAATCAAAAAGAGCTGCTTTACTGTGTTTTGTTCTTTTCTTCTGAATCTTTCCCTTATATGCGTAATCAACATCAGAATTGGTACAATAATGCTGATTGCAGACCATATTTTGATTACCAGTTCAAATTCTCCGTTAAAGTAGTAAGACAGGGTTCTAATATTATAAAAGGTAATCAGCAGATAAAGGACAAAATTTACTGGAAAGAGTTTGTATATCCATTTGTGGGGGGTTCCCAATATATCATTTTTTCGATCTGCATTTAGCATATCAATTATCTTTATTTTTCGTATCGTGCGAACTTGAGATAAACCAACTGTCGCAAAACATATGCAGAAAAATAGAATCGTCAAAATGATTGTATCTGGAAAAAGCATAAATGAAAATTCAAATGGTTTATGATACATTTGAAGCAACATAGCAGTAATGAATTGAGAAAACACACCACCTAATCCTATCCCCACAATAAGCGAAAAAATTCCCATTATTAGTGATTCTACAAAGAAAAGTCGAGCTATCGTTGATTGCTCCATTCCAATAATACTCTGAATTGCAAATTCTCTTTTTCGCCGTTGTATCATAAAGTGGTTTACATACTGCATAAGGAACATCAGCAATACAGTAATCAATAGAATCGCATATTTAATTCCGTCACCTAATATATCTAAATTAAATTCTGCTCCTATATTCGGATCATAATAATTGCTGGAAATGGAAAGGAAAGCATAAAACATAGATATACACGCCGTCAGAGTGACAATATATATCAAATAGTCTTTTGTAGATTTCTTTACATTTTCAAGTGCTAATTTAGCGTACATCATTCACGCCTCCTCCCATCATGGTAAGGACATCCAAGATTTTTTCAAAGAAAACCCTACGAGAATCACTGCCTTTGAGAATTTCCGTGAAGATTGCACCATCTCTTAAAAAGAGAATACGATTGGCATAGCTTGCCGAAAAAGCGTCGTGTGTTACCATCAGGATTGTGGCGTCAAGGCTTTCGTTAATACTCTGGATTGTGGAGAGCAAGGCTTGTGACGAGTGACTGTCTAACGCGCCGGTAGGTTCGTCCGCCAAGATCAGCTTAGGCTGGTTGATAATAGCTCTGGCACAGGCACACCGCTGTTTCTGGCCGCCGGACACCTGATAGGGGTATTTATCCAGAATATCCGTGATATTCAGCTTTCCGGCCATTTCCCGCACCCGCCCATCAATCTCGCCTGCGGGAACCTTGTTGATAGTCAGTGCCAAGGCAATGTTTTCCGAAATGGTCAGCGTGTCCAGCAGGTTAAAATCCTGGAACACAAAGCCAAGATTTTCCCGGCGAAACCGGGCAATCTGTTTTTCATTGATTTCCGTTACATCGGTCCCATCCAGATAGATATGTCCCGCACTGACGGTATCAATGGTGGAAATACAGTTGAGCAAGGTGGTCTTGCCGGAACCGGATGCGCCCATGATCCCTACAAATTCTCCCTCCTGAACGGAAAAGCTGATGTCCTGAATTGCTTTTGTAACATTCCCGCCATTTCCGTAATATTTTTGGATATGATCCAGTTTCAAAATTTCTTTCATTGTTATCACCTCTGATCTCTATTGTAGAATAAGAACGGCTTCGTTTGTATCAAGTTTTCTTACAAAGTTCTAACAAAAATGTAAGAAGTGCAGAACGGTTCTCAGCTCTGCACTTCATGAATCAGACAGTTAATATGAAAGAAAGGGAAATGGCTGTGCCATGTTCCGACGACTCCGCCATAATGCCAATACCCAGCTTTTCACAAAGCCGTTTGCATAGGTACAGACCAATGCCCGTGGACTGCTGAACCATACGACCATTCTGACCGGTAAATCCCTTTTCAAAGATACGGGGCAGATCGGACGCAGCAATCCCGATTCCATTATCCTCCACGACAAGAACCACCTGATCCTGCCGTTTATGAGTAGAAATGCGGAGAACCGGCTGTTCCATACGATACTTGACCGCATTGGCGATCAGTTGATTTAGGATAAAACGCACCCACTTTTCATCTGAATAAACCGTGTCCTGCATTTCCTCCACTTCCAGACGCATACCACTTTGGAGCAGCAGATATTTATTATCTGCAATCGCCTGATGCACCACTTGGGACAGTGCCATTTCCCGGACAGAATAATCTTTCTCTGTATGCTCACTACGGGCGTAATAAAGAGCCTGTTCGGTAAAGCGGTTGGTCTTTTCCAGTTCCAGCAGAAGTTCTTTTGTCCAGTCCATCCGATGGTTTTCACATAGAAGTTTCATGGCAGTAATGGGCGTTTTGATTTCGTGAATCCATTGCTCAATGTATTCCTTGTACTCCAGGCGTTCCCGCTCGACATCCCCAATCTGCTCCAACATGGATTTTCCAGCCATTTTCAAAAGCTGATAGTAAACCTGATCCTCGGCCTGTTCCGGCAGCTCCATCACTTCGGAAATGAGGTATCGTTCTGAAAGTTGTTCCGCCATATCCAGAAGTTTTTTCATCTGCCGCTTCCGTTTCCAGTAAGTGAGGATAAGTCCCGTCAGCAAAACCAATGCCCATACGATCAGGATCAATACTACTGCGGAAACCGAATTGCCGCACACCAACAGAAATACAGTGAGCGCAGCCATACAAACAAGGTTCGTCAGCAGAAATGGAAGCCTGTTTTTCCAATATCGTTTGCTGTTCATATCGTGTACCCCTGTCGGTGCTTTGTCTTGATAAAATCCGTCAGACCAATGCCCGCCAGTTTTTCCCGTATGCGGTTGATATTGACACTCAAAGCATTGTCATCCACATATAGCTGATTGTCCCACAAATACTCAATAATATCTCCACGAGAACAGATTTTCCCTCCATTCTTGAAAAGGTAATAGAGAATTTTTAATTCGGTTTTTTGGTAAGTTCTACACTATGTCCATTATAGTCCAGACTGCTGGACTCCAGATGCAGCACCGCATCTCCATAGACGATCTGTTCCTGCTGCTGTGCGGGATAGGCTTTTTTCAGTAGGGAAGCGATTTTCGCAAGCAGGATTGCTGTGTTATAGGGCTTCGTGATAAAAGCATCGCCACCCAGCATAATGCTGTTTAATTCATCCATATCTGTATTACAGCTCGTTACAAAAATGATCGGCACCTCGGAAAAGGTACGAATTTTAGAGCATAAAGCAAAACCATTCTCTCCGGGTAACTTAATGTCCAACAAAATCAGATGTGGTTTTTCATCCTGAATCTGTTCTGTCACAGCAGAAAAATTCCTTACTCCAATCGTTGTATATCCATTTCCATTCAATAATGTTTGCAATTCTCCTTGTATCACAGGATCATCTTCAATTATCATAATTTTATATCGTTTCATGCTTTCTGCACCTTCTTTGTTTTGTCCGGCCATCAATCGGCTTTTCTGCAGTTTTGGGAATCAGCCAAATACCGGCCATCTTTACTGCTCCAGAAATACGTTCACCAGCACAATAATAATTTACCCTACGAGGCGTCACACCCCATTTTTCGGCGGCCTCTTTTAATGTCATATATTCCATATCGCACCTCCATAGAATCTATTATAGTTCTTTAGCTCGAACAATACAACCTTCAATATTAAGCGTTTGGAAGTGGATGTTAATTAAAGCCACAAGAAAATCTCGTGGCTTTAGCTTACAAATGTTCAAATTTATAGCCGATTCCGGCGACACTCTCAATATAGTTTGGAAGATCCGGTTCAAAACGCAATTTCTTACGCAACTTACTTATATGATTATGAATGGCTTTTCTCGAATAGAAATCACAATCCTCTTTCCAAACCAAATCGGTAATTAGTTCGTAAGTAAAAACACGTTTGGGATTGGCAATGAGCAATGCCAGTATATCAAACTCTTTACTTGTCAGGTTGATAATCCGTTCACGAACCCTGACAGTGCGGTGCTCCAGGCATAGATAAAGCTCGCCTTCCTGTATTTCTGTCAGAGGATTTTTCTCTGCTGTGGAAGAAGTGTGACAGGAATTGAATACTGTTCCATGACAGACTCCTTGCTCCAAAATATATTGCATTAGAGCATACCAATCAGGCCAACGAAAAGAATCAGCCCCCATGCCAGCATTTGAATTTGTGCAAAGCTCTCTTTTAGTTGCTGGTCGGTTTCTTCATATGACAAGAATGTTGTCCCCGGTATTCTGTTACAAAACGCCTCGATAAATGTATCAAAGTTTTCCCTGTCAGCACCCTCGTTCAGTGTAGGCAAAAACTCTGAATAGGTATCTTTTCCCGTCAGGCGTTCATAGATAGCATCATCAACAATCACTTGAACACCATTTGTGAAACCGCCATTTCCAATACCAAGATAACCGTCATAGCCATCCAAGGTTTTCAAAACATTCAGCTCCATTCCCGCAACACAGATGTTTTCTCCGGCCTCTATATTTGTAAATTCAAGAACATCTTCGCCGTAGCTCATGGGAATAGGATTCCTTACTATACAGGCGTTCCCTGCTTTCAGTTGTCCAAGCTGTTCTTCTGGTAATTGATCCCCCATAAAATAATCCCAATATTCATCGTTCAATCCGACAACCTGAAAAGTTTCGCCGGGTTTCAGTTGAAATTCAAGACTGATTTCATCGAGCAGCCCATTTTCATTTTGTTCGTAAAGCGAAAATTGTATGGCGGCTACACTTTGCACAGCTTCATTTTTCCGCAAAGTGTTCAGATCATCTGTGGTAAATCCAATACTTTCATTTGTGATCTGATAATCTCCTACATGGTTATCTTGCAGGGCGCTTGCAGCGTTCAGGAGAGAGGAAAAACCTTGCAGGGCAATAAAAACCGTGATACTCATAACAAGGGACAAAATTGTAATTGCAGTACGGCCTTTATTTCTCTTTAAGTTCAGGCGGGCATAATATGCTTCAAAATTATGGATTTTCTTTGTTTTACGCTTTCTGCGCCGAATTTTTAGATTTGTTCCAGACATCGCCATAATGGGAGATACCCTTGCGGCTGATCTGGCTGCTGGTAATGCTGCAAACAACGCAAACGCCAAAGTGATTGCTCCGCTTAAAACCAGTAAGGTTCCATTCAAAGAACTGTTCTCTGCTATTAGAGTTTTCAATTCAGAAGCATCCTGAACCAAGAACAATTCAGGGGAAACCAAGCCGGTCGCTGCCTCTAAAATTCCTCTGGCACTCAGGAAGCCAAGAAGCATACCAATAGGAATCCCCATCAGGCACAATAGGATTACTTCAATTACAATGATCTGATAAAGCTGTCCTTTTTCGCCTCCAATAGCCCGAAGTGTTCCATATCCCTTTATCCGTTTTGATACAGATATTTTCAGAATGTTGTAAATCACAAGACCAGCAGCCAGCAAAATCAAAGTACCCACTAATATTCCTGCGACTGTCATAAAAGAGAATCCCTTATCATTAGCACCCTCGGAATTTGCAGTATAGGAAATTCCCAAGGCGTTCAAATATACAATATTATAGCTGGTATCAAGTTCATGGATATTAAATTCCTTATTGATGTCATCGACAACTGCTTGAAAATTCTTTTTATCGGCAGTCCGAATATCCACATTGTAATAAATATAAGATTCCGTTAAAAGTTGTTCAGCAGTTCCTTCCCCTACAACTCCCGTAACAGTGCCGCTTGTATATCCCAAGTAGTTATTTTTCAATATCCCTGTAAGAACAAATTCTGCTGTATAGGAATAGCTGTCCGCAATGTTGTGGCGAAGATTTTTTTGCAGTGAAAGTGTAATCTTATCTCCAATACCGCCCTCAAAGCCAAGATATTTCAGAATATCTTCAGAAAGCGCTATTTCCATCGGGGCTTCCGGCAGGCGACCTTCCTCTATACTGGTACTTGATGGGTAGATAGCGGCAGTATCATCCAAATACTCCATCAAACCAAGGGTAAGAGATGGGGAGAGTTCTAAACTTCCCATATAAATAGATTTGCCTACATAGGAAAGACGCTCATCCTGTTCCAGTGCATGAAGCTGCTCTGCATTCATCTGCAAAAAAGTGGCATATCGGTTTCCTCCGATAGCGATGGCCTGCTGTTCCCGCATTGCACTAAGTACGCCAATGGATTGTCCTACAATAGTTGTCATCATAGTAGACAGCACAACGGCAATCAAAATAAGAATAGAAGTGACTTTTTGGGATAGCAGTTCTTTTAATGCTAATGTACGATAAGATTTCATTTCGCTGTCACCTCCGCAAGCACACCATCTACGATCTGAAACTGGCGGTCTGCCATTCGCGCAATACGGCTGTCATGGGTAATGACAACGAGAGCTTTACCCATCTTTTTCCATACATTTTGAAGCAGTTCCATGACTTCGCCGCCGCTTTTGCTGTCCAGATTTCCCGTAGGCTCATCAGCAAAAATCACATCCGGCTTTGCAATCAAAGCGCGGGCAATGGCTACACGCTGCTGCTGGCCGCCGGATAACTCATGGGGCAGATGTTCCAAGCGCCCCTGAATGCCAAGCAGTTCTGTAAGCTGCTTCAGGTATGCTTCATCCGGTTTTTGTTTATCCAGCAAAAGAGGCATGATAATATTTTCTTTCGCCGTCAGAACCGGAAGCAGATTAAATTGTTGAAAAATAAATCCGATCCGTTTCCGGCGGAATGCCGACAACTCCTTATCGCTGTAACTGTAAATATCTTTACCATCGTAGGTCAGCGAACCGGAAGATGGCTTATCCAAGCCGGAAAGCAAATGAAGCAGGGTACTTTTTCCGCTTCCAGATGGTCCCATAATAGAAATAAAATCGCTGGATACAATTTCGAGATTCGCATGATCCAAAGCCACCACTCGGTTTTCACCATCACCATAAATCTTTGATAAATTCTTTGCCTCAATATTCATAAAAAACACTCTCCTTATTTGTGGTATAAGGAGAGTGTAAATGATAAATCTCAAAAATTGCTCAAGGATTACACGAAATGAAAAATGGCAGTTGCAGATGCACCGCCCCCGGCCTGATTTCCCAAAATCAATCGTCCACCATGTTTTTCACATAAAATTCTGCTGCTGTAAAGTCCCATTCCGAAATGTGAGGAATTGCTACTTGTCGTTTCAAAGGGATTTGGCCCATTCTGCACGAGAGACAGCGGATACCCCGCACCGTCATCCTCTACTTTCAAGACCAAAGAATCATTTTGCAGCGTTATTTGAATAGAGATTGCTTTTTCTGCAAATCGCGCTGCATTTCCAATCAGATTTTCCGCTACGGTAAGAAATAGCCCGTGATCTATACAAACTGTTCCATCTGATGGTACTAAAACAGAAACTTTTTTGGATAGTGCTAACAACCGTGCTGTTTCCTGCAATTCACTCTGTAAAACTGATAGTCTGATTTCTTTTGGCTTAACAGAGAGTTGTTCCAATTTTTGAACACTGCTCATAGCTTCTACATACTGCTCGATCCGTAAAGTGTAACTTTCCAGCCGGTCTATGGTCTGTTCATCCTGAATACCTTGCCGCAAAAGTTTTACACTTCCTTTTAAGACCGTAATCGGGTTACGCAGATCATGGGAAAATGCGGCATTGAGCCGTTTGCGTTCCTCGGCCTGTTGCCACAACAGCCGATTCGATTTCAGAAGTTCACTCCGCATTTCTTCAAAGGCAGCACATAGTTGTCCCATTTCATCGTTAGACAAAATCGGCAGCGAAAAATCCAGATCATTATTCTGAATCCGCATAATGCCATTTTGCAGGCAGGAAATAGGCTGTTTCAATTTGAGATAATAAAAAAGAAAGACTGAAACAATCAATCCGCCTACTGGAAAAAGAATACAGGAAACCGTCTGCACAATGTTTAGGATAGCCAAAATACGCTGTTGTGACACCGTAGGAGACGGCAGAGGTACAACAGAGCCATCCGACAAGATTTCTACACCGCCTAAAGGATAATGGTTTTCAATGCCTCGGCATAGGAAGATAACTGCCCCAAGCAGGAGAAATGCCACTGCCAAACAGGAGAGGGATAATAGCAGGAAAGATTTCTTTAGTCCCATATTTTTTAGGCGTTCCACCGATAACCACACCCCCAAACCGTTTCAATGTAATTATGCAATGTATGTGCTGCAAATTTAGCGCGTATTTTCCGAATATGCTCCATAATTGTATCGCTGTTTCCGTCCCCATCCAAGCCCCACACAAGCTCATAAATTCGCTCACGGTCAAAAACCTGTCCTGCATTGAGGGATAAAAGTTCTACAATCTCAAACTCCCTCTTAGATAGCGGGATGTTCTGATTATTGATTGTAACTGTTCGGGCAGAATAATCCAGTATCAATTCACCAAAGAAGCGCACTGCCGAATTATTTTGGCGTCGCTGCTCCCGGCGCAGATGTGCGGCAATACGCGCCCCCAATTCATCCAAATCAAAGGGCTTGACGATATAATCATCCGCCCCGGCCTGAAATCCAATGATCTTATCGCTGGATTCAATACGAGCAGTCAAAAAAAGAATGGGACAGGCAATGTGTTCCCGTATCTGCTGGCATACAGTCAGACCATCCATTCCCGGCATATTGATGTCCAATAAAATTAAATCTGGTTTGCAAGCTACTTTTTTGAGCGCTTCTTGTCCGCTATAAGCAGTCAGAATATCATATTGTGTTTGAAAATAACTCTGTATCATATCAACAATACCGCGTTCATCATCAACGATCAGTAATTTAGGATTCAAAATCATGCACCTCCGTTCTTTGTATGATATATGGTAAATCTCAAAAATTTCTCAACACTCTATGAAACCACAGCAGCTAACATTATAAGCACTCAATTCAAAACCAATTCGCTTTTTCTGCTTTGAATTGAGGGGTATCGCCTTCCTGGTATGGATTATAGGTATTGCGATTACACCCAAATTCTTTTAATGCCTTTATTTTATTATCCTCTGTCCACTCAACCAGCGAGATTCCATCAAATTCCTCTATACTTCCATTGTTCATTTCATTTTTGAAATACCACTCCACAATCGTTTGATCTCCCTTATGAAAAAATTGCTTGATTTCCCAAATCACCACCTTGCCACGGGTATTCCATTCCTGAAACCAATGCTTTACTGTTTTTCGGTTGTTATACTGGGGACTCCAGCTTTCTGTATAGATTACATCTTCTGTAAAAATATCATCAATGCCCATATCCTGCTGATTGAGCCACATATCAAACCATAGTCGAATCGTTTTTTCTCGTTCATTCATAATATAAACACCTCACCACTCTATGAAACCACAGCCGTTCCCCTACATTATACGATATTCAGAACAAACATTGAAGATAAATGAATTAAAAATGGCGGCCTTGCTTAACAAAGCCGCCGAATAAAAAAGCTTCATTCCACAAAGAACAGAACCCGCCGGATCAGCTCCGGGATATTGACCGGGGCGGTGATATAGTCGTTCACGCCCTCATGCCGGTATTCATATTCCGTGGCAGGGTCGTTGTTCTCGGTGAGGATAAAGAACGGCAGAAGCCGGACAGGGGGATTCTTCATTTGGAACATCCCCGCCACCCGCCGTAGCGTATGAAACAGCTCCATTGCTGTGCCGTCCGGCAGTTCCAGATCGCACAAGATCAGTTCTATTTCCTTATCCTCAAAAATCCGGCGCTTGGCTTCCCAAATCGAGGAAAACAGAATCAGGTCAAAGCCCTTTTGTAGCATAGCAGCCCGCAGCACTTCGGCGCTGGTATCTTCTGCATAGACAAAGAGCAGCTTGTGAAAAGTCGGGGCCTTTTCGCCGGATAACTGCCGGTAGGCGTATTCCACCAGCTTATCTTGTAGTAGCAGTCCTTTCATTTTGTCCATGCACAGCGTCGCGCCCCGGCGCATAGCTTCCTGTTCGTAGTCGTCCTTGTCATGACAGGACGCCAGAATAAAAGGCAGCTCCTTGTCTGCGGCCCGCACCTCGTCCAGAAAGTCCATGCCGGAACCGTCCGGCAGGTCGAGATCACAGCAGACCACCAGCGGCATTTCCTCTTGGATGGCAGTCCGCGCTTCTTTCAGCGTACAAGCCGTTTTTACCGGGTAGCCCCGGTGCTGTAAGTATTTTTGCAGGCACCATGTATAGGTGTCGCTGTCGTCGATCAGCAGTATCTTTTTCATGTGTCCTCACCCCCAATATTGATTTACCACAAGCATAAACTACAAATGTTACACAAATGTCCGAGGTGCCTTTGATTTCGACAGAAAAACAGGCTGAATTGTTACAACGCTCGGACATTTCAAAAATTTCTTTGAGAAATGGCGAAAAAAGCGGGGCAGCACACGCCGCCCGCCGATCTATACGGCTATTCCATCGTCCTGATTTGCTCAACAAGAGATTGCTTTTTCAGATTTCCAGTTGTGTAAGAAATCAAGGTGAATTGCACAATCAGCAGGATTGCTAAATATATCAATACGATCAGCCACGGAAATGAATAGTAAAAGTATGGATTCATCGTTTTCACAACGACCTGTACGGATAGGAAGCCCAGTCCAGTCCCCAAAACCAATGTTACCAGCGTAGCAAAAACTGAATACATTAACCCCTCATAGCACAGCATTTTGATAAGCTGCTTTTTACTCAAACCAATCGCCTGTAACATTCCAATTTCCTGCCTACGGGATAAGAAGTTTGTGATTGTCGTATTGACAAGGTTGATTAAAGAAAAGCACACAACAATAACAGCCACGATCAACAATACCCCGAAAGAAAGTTGTTGAAGTCCGCTATAATAAGTGATACTTTCTTTTATGGTTTCCATAACCAAATCGCTATTTCCGTCTATCAGTTGATTTAATGCAGCTTCTACCGTATCATATTTTTTCATATCGGTAATTACGGAAATCGTACCTGTGCAATCTATCCCGGTCGCTTCATTCATAAACTGCTCCGGAAGCGCAAAGCATTTTGAGAAGCCGGAGTAAGAATATTCGTTTACAATGCCCATGACGGTATAGGCCTTTGTGCGAATTTGGCCGGATTCGGTTTTATAGTCCACTTCGACGGTATCACCCAACGCAGCCTCAATATCATAGAGATCGGCACGCTCTTGAAGCAAGACAATTCCATTGCCTGCCACCAGTTCATCATAATCAGTCGTTCCCGCAATTCGCTCTTTCTCCAAATTCTGCTGTTCATCTCGGCAAAAGCCCTGAATCCATTTTCCAGAATTACCATTTACACGATATTCTGCGTCCGTGTAATACCAGTGCTTGATTCCTGTAACGCCATCAATAGATTCTACTGCATTTACAAAATCGGCATTTAGAAAATTCTTTTGCTGCAATCCAGACAAAGAAATACCAGCAGTGTCCCACGATTGATTTGCGTTGAGCTGAATGTTAAATTCACCGACAGGGAAAGCCCTGCCTCTTGCCTCTGCAACGCCATCATAGGAAACTAACATTGTCGAAATCAATACAACCAATACTCCGCCGAGTGAAAGAGAAAGTATTGTTAAAGTGGACTTTGCCTTTTGTCTGGACAGATTCATTTTAGCAAGTGAAGCAGGCGTTATTTTACGGTGCAACACGGAACTTTCTTTCATTTTCCCCTGATAATCGGAATATCGCAATGCTTCCAGCGGAGATACTGCCGCAGCTCTTTTTACAGGAGTATGAATGGCAATCATCACAATAATAAATGCAAAAAGGCCAACCCCGACCGTCACACATAAAGTAGTCAGCCAGTACCAACCGGCAGGAATCAGGAAGTACCCAATCACATTTCCAATAACCAAACCAATCGGGATAGCAATGGCAGCAAGTAATTTCCCCTCGCGGTAAACCATCTTTTTGATCTGTCGTTTTGTAGTTCCGATTGTGCGAAGCTGTCCATAGTTACGGATACTGCTTGCTACTGAAATATAAAAAATCGAATAGATCACAATGCCGGAACCAATGAAAGTTACAAAACCGATCAAGAAATAGAACAGCATATCGCTTCCGTGATTTTGTCCTTTAAGTTAAAATATGTGGAACGGACAATCACATTATCATCGGAAATTTTTAATTGCTGCGCCAGAGTGTTTGCATAGTTGGTGGCTTCTTCCTCGCTCATGTTTTGAGCGCCTTTCAGCCCAATGTAATAATCAATCATGCCTCCGTCGCCATACTGCTGTCTTACTAATTCTTTCGATATAATGGCTGTATAGCGCCCAATATCGCCGGTTTTCACATCTAAGATTCCCGTCAATTTGAAATCATGGGTAGTGCCGTCAGAAAAGGGGATTTGAATTGTCTGTCCCAATTCATTTGAATAGCCCAAACTATCCAAAAAGGATTCCTGCACTACAATTTCATTCTCCGAAGCTGGTAAATCTCCCGAATAGGGCATACTTTGGGATGTTAGCATATCTGCATTTGCATAAGTAAAGTTCACGGTTGAATGGTTTACCTGTTCAGAAAATGCGTTGAAAAATTCTCCAACCCACGCAATTTCTTCTTGCTTGTATAGTTCCTGTCCCTGTTGTTCAGAAATCGCATGATACATAATCTGCGCTGTTTTTTGGTTGCGGTTTTGCGTTTCCTGCATAACCCCAAAGCCATAGAGTACAATAGCAGATAGCAATGCGCTGGCAAGTACAATCGTCAAAACAATAAAGATATTTCTTTTTCGATTTGCCGATATACTGCGGTTTGATATGCGCTTTACAATGCCGCTGGTATCATTTTCAAAAGGCCATGTCATAGCCTGCCACCTCCTTACTCCACGATCTTACCGTCCTCAATGCGGACGATCCGATCGGCAAGGCGGGCAATGTCGTTGTTGTGGGTGATCATCACAACGGTTTGTCGGAACTCCGCACTGGTACGCTTGATCAGCCCCAGCACCTCGGCGCTGGTCTTGCTGTCAAGGTTGCCGGTGGGCTCGTCGGCCAGCACAATAGCCGGTTTGGTGATCAGGGCCCGGGCGATAGCCACACGCTGCTGCTGTCCGCCAGAAAGATTGTTCGGCATATTTTCAGTTTATCTTCCAGTCCCAGCAGGTGAACGATCTCGTCCAAAAACTTCTGATCCACCGTGTCCCCGTCCAGCTCCACCGGCAGGACGATGTTCTCATACACATTCAGGATCGGAACAAGGTTATAGTTCTGGAAGATAAAGCCGATGTTGCGGCGGCGAAAGATGGTAAGCTGTTCGTCGTTCATCTTCGACAGTTCTTTGTCCCGGACAATCACATTGCCAGAAGTAGGTGTCCAGCCCGCCCATCATGTGAAGCAGGGTAGACTTGCCGCTGCCGGAGGTTCCCACAACGGCCACAAATTCGCCGTCCTCCACGGAGAAGTTCACACCGTCAAGGGCGCGGGTGATGTTCGGCTCTGTGCCGTAATACTTTTTCAGGTCGATAGTCTGTAAAATGCTCATAAAATTCAATCCTTTTTTTGTTTGTTGTAAATGCGGAACGCTGCTGCGCCGGTGGCCGCCAACTGCACCAGAATCAGCACAGCGAACAGGCCGAAGCTCTCATAGTAGAACAGTTCATCCCAAAATAGGAGAACATCACAGAGAGCAGTCAAGGCAACCGTCCAGCGGATGTGCCGGGCCAGCCATTGCCGGAACACCAGCACAAGGGCAACGGGCGGGACGATCAGCAGCGCCAGATTCAAAATCAATGTCGGGGTCAGTTCCATTGCGTCGCCTCCTCACTTTTGTTGATAAGGGTATTGTAAAACCCAAATGTCCGCGAAATGTTACAGCGGCCAAAAAATTTCATTGAAAATCGGGGTGAAATGTTACAACGCTCGGACATTTCAAAAAAATTCACGGCGGACAGCTGGAAATGGTCGTCCGCCGAATCATACTACACAATCTTTTAGATAGATTGATTGTGAAATAATTTCAATCCAATCACCACATCTATCATAAGTTCCACAATGAGAATTATACTAATGGCAACATTAAAATTACATAGGTTATATAATCCGATATAGATTTCACAAGTAAGAAATACAACTTGCAGACACAAATTTAAGTATGTCACTAAATGCTCGTTAGTTCTATTCCACAATCTAAACAGGAACATTGTAAAAATAGGTTTTCCCGTAAAAGCAAAAAGCACTGACAATACCGGCACCAAAATACATAGTAAGAATCTACTGCATTGCTGGGGGATGTACCTACCCATTGAATTGCTATTTTATCAGGAACAACGAAAAATAAAACAATAGATAAAATAACATTGATTATTAAGATGATTGTTGTTGCTTTGCAAAAATTGATTTTTTTCATGGTGTTTTCTCCTGTTATAAGTGTGCTTTATTTAGTCGGCAACATAATGGAAAATTCCGAACCCTTGCCCGGCTCCGAAACCACTTTGATATAGCCGCCCTGCCGTGTTACGATCTCGCGGGCCAGATACAGGCCAATGGCCACGCCCTGCTGTTCGTGTACTTCTTCCTCACGATAGAAGCGCCGGAAGATGGCGGCCTGATTGCTTTCGGAAATGCCCTTGCCGGTGTCGGCTACTTTGATTTCCACATACATTTCCCACAGCACCACCGACACAGCGATTTTCCCGCCTGCCGGGGTGTACTTCACCGCATTGTCCAGCAGGTTAAAAAGGGCTTCGGATGTCCACTTGCTGTCATGGAAAACGGTCAAATCCTCCGGGCAGTCCACGGACACGACGATTTCCTTTTTCTGCTGCTTACACAATTCCACTCATGGCCTGTGCCACGGTATCAAAGAGGCGGCCCGGTTTCTTATCCAACTGGATCACGCCCGTTTCCAGCCGGGAAGTTTTCACAAGGGCCTGAAAGAGAGTCCAGCTTATCCGTCTGGCTGCGGATTCCCCGGATAAAGTCGGTGCGCTCCGCCTTGGTCATAGGCTTTTCCAGCAGCGTGTCCGTCGCCATTTTCAGATTGCTTACCGGCGTTTTCACTTGATGGGAAATATCCGATACAAGGGTCTGTAACTCCTGCCGTTCCTCGTCCACCCGGCGGCGGTTCTCCTGCATGATCTGATAGAGCCTTGCCAGCCGGTGTCCAATTCTGGCAAGCTGGGTTTCGCTGTCCTCTGGCCGCTGGGGCGCTTCATTTCCGGCGATCATGTGGTCTAAAGTCTGGCATAGGTCAGCGGTAAACTGCGACAGCCGCTTTCCAAACGCCTGCGTCAGTACAAAATCCCCAAAGGGCACAGCAGCAGCGCCCGCCCGTCAGCAGCACCGCCGTCTGTTTTGTCACAAGAAACAGGGCTATGGTGATCCCGGACATGGAAAGGACAAGCCCCATTGCTACCCGGCCAAACAGCCGCTTTACCGAGAGGTTTTGCAACTTCATTTTGCCTCGCCTCCCGTCCATTGATAGCCCATGCCGTAAACAGTTTTGATGTAGGGCGCGCCGCCGTCGGATTCGATCTTACTCCGAATCCGGCTGATGGAGGTTGTCAGGGTGTGTTCGTCCACAAACTTCTCGTCTATATCCCACAGCTTTTCCAAAAGCTGCCCACGGGTCAGCACTTGCCGGGGATTTTTACGGAACAGGTTCAGCATTTTGTACTCCATCGGGGATAGGGTCAGGGGCTTGCCGTTTAAGGAAGCCGTCTGCTCCGAGAAGTCCAGAAACAGCCGCCCGTCGTCGTAAATGTCCTTGGCCGGTTTGTGGTGTTCCAGCATGGCGAACATGGCTTTGATTTTTCGCTGCAAGGCCCCGATCACAAAGGGCTTTGTGATGTAGTCCACCGCGCCCACCTCATAGCCCCGTATCTGGTCGCTCTCCTGATCGTTAGCGGTCAGGAAAATCACAATGGTGTCCGGGTGCTGGGGCTTTATCAGTTTGCACAGCTCAAAACCGTTGCCGTCCGGCAGGTTGATGTCCAGCAGCACTAAGTCAAATTCCCGCTGGCGTATGGCTTCGGCTGCGGTTCTGGCGTTTAGGGCAGAAGTCACGCCGTAGCCGTCTGCGGTCAGGTTATAGGCCACCATCTTATTCAAAAAACTGTCGTCCTCGACAATTAAAATCTGCTTCATATCCTCACTTCCTTTGCTTTTTGCAGATAGTATAACAGGCAAATGTCCGCGAAATGTTACAACAGACAAAAAATTTTATTTTTTTGCATTTCTCTGTTATAGCAGTTCAAAATAATAACTCTATTATAGGCAGTTATCAAAGGTTTATCAATGCGGCAACTGTAAACAGATCCTCTGCCAAAGACTCTTAAAACTACTGGCAAGCAATGCAATCTTACGTAAGATTGCGTATTTAGCAGAAATCCCGTTTCCGGAATTCCTGCTAATGCTTGTTGGTGACATATCCCCAAACCCCTGAGATCATTGCCGGTGGCAATGGCTGCGCGTTCCGTTGGAACGCTGAAAACCAAAAGCAGACAAATCTTATTGACGGGATTTTTCTGTGCTGCGCTGCGGTTGTGGTGGGGAAGAAATCTCTAATAGATATTCCACATTGGCCCGAACATTATGAAGTTCTTTCATATCATTTTTGGCCTGCTTATAGGCAGAATAGGCTTTCCGTTTTTGTTCCAGAAGATCGGTGTATTCCTCTCGGAGAGATTTGACAGAGGGGCGCTTTTTCAGCCTATTAGCTGATCTACATAGGTAATTAGAGGGTGCAGATGTTTCAGGCGAAACATCTCAAATAACTTATCTGGATTTACCCATTGAACATCCACAACTTCTGTTTCCTGTAAACGCATTTCTTCAATCTTTATATCCTTATGAAATAGCCAAACATCGTAAAAATCCTGCACATTTTCCCGTCTGCTCTGATAAATCAATTTTTCACTTCCGGGAGTAAGCAGTATTCCTAATTCTTCTTTTACCTCTCGGATTGCTCCTTGTAAACTGGTTTCCCCGGAAAGTACAGAACCACCCGTACATTCCCAATAAAGAGGGTATTGCTTTTTCGGATGCCGCTGTGATAAAAGATACTGCCCCTGCTGGTTGACGATCCATACACTCACAGATAAATGATACAGCCCTTTGGGTATGATTTCTCCACGGCACACTGTTATTCCAGACTTTTCCCGTTTTGCATTATATAAATCCCATTTTTCCATTTTCATACCTCTTTGTGTGGGATCGGTGCTTGCCGAAAATCAAGTAAGTAAATATCCGCAATCCTTTCTATTTCTGTACGCTGATCTGCGGAATACTTATCATAAATCCCGCCTGCTAACATACGGGCTGCCTTTGCGCTTTTAATTGCTGGAAGCACATCATCAAACACAATACAGTGTTCAGGTGCAACCCCTAATTTTCTTGCGGCCAATTCAAAGACATCCGAATATTCTTTTCCCCGCTGAACCTCATCTGTTGAACATAGAGCGTCAAATAATTCTAAAATAGAATTGTTCTTTAAGCATGGAATATAGAGCTTTTCCGGCAACCCCGTAGCAACTGCAAGTTTTATTCCATGTTCTTTTAAGCGCAGAAGATAATCAAGGGCATGGGGCAGCAGACCGACATGGTTACTGTATTCCTCGACCGCCATATTATTCCATTCCTCAATAATTCCCTCTACCGTTTCTTGCAATCCCAAAAGATCAATGGTATATTGTGCGGCTTCCTCAAAACTCCTTGCACATATTTCAGTTACATAATTTTCCGGGACAGGAAGATTTCTCTTTTTCAAAAACTGAATATCTATATGCTCCCATACATCCATTGAATCCAGAATTGTTCCATCTAAATCAAAGATTGCCGCATTAAAATCCATGTTTCTTTTCCTTTCCGCAAAATAAATCTTTCAGTTCCGCAGCAGCAGCTTTTATATCGGACTGCGCTATGATGGCAGATACAACAGCCAGCCCGTCAATTCCCATGGGCTTGAAACGCCCTGTATTTCCTTTATTGATACCGCCAATAACAACGATCGGCAAAGAAACGGCTGTGCGGATTTTCTGTAATTCCTCCATTGATACAGAATCAGCGTCGGTTTTAGTTCCAGTAGGGAACATTGCGCCAACTCCCAAATAATCTGCACCATCCTGTTGTGCCTGTATTGCTTCTGCAATGGAAGATGCAGATACTCCCAACAGCATATTTTCCCCAATTACTTTGCGGACGGCAGCCGCAGGTAAATCATGCTGTCCAATATGTACCCCCGTAGCCTGCACAGCCATTGCAATATCTATCCGGTCGTTTATGATAAGGGGAATATGGTATTTATCCGTAACCTGTTTCACGGCAACAGCCTGATTGTAAAATTCTAATGAGGACAATTCTTTTTCTCGGAGTTGTATCATTGTGCAGCCTCCTAAAATTGCCTGTTCTACCGCTTCTGTCAGGCTATCGCAGCTCATTAGTTGACGATCAGTAACAAGATAAAGTGTATAATCAAAGTTCATTTTGCACCTGCCTATTCTTTAGATAAACCATGCTGATACAATTCGTAGAAATGGTGCGTCGGGCCACAGTCTTTTCAATCGAAAGAGAGTGTTCGATTGCCATTGTGACATAAGCCTTTGCAGATTCGACTGCAAGCGGAACACTTTTTCCCTTTGCAAGCTGGGAAGCGATTGCAGAAGAAAAGGTACAGCCTGTCCCATGAGTATTTTTCGTATCAATGCGGGATGTTTCAAAATGGTAGAAATTTTCTCCATCAAATAGGACATCAACAGCATTTCCTATATGATGTCCACCCTTGACAACAATCGCCTTACAACCCATGGCATATATTTTTCTTGCGGCAGCCTCCATATCTGAAACTGTGGAAATCTGCATATCCGCTATTTTCTCTGCCTCTGGAATATTCGGAGTAAGTACATCGGCAAGTGGAATTACTGTGTCTATCAAGGTGGAAACCGCCGTAGGATTCATCAATGGGCAGCCATTTTTGGCATACATAACCGGGTCGATTACAACATTTTGGGGCTTATATTGTAATAGTTTCTTTGCCACCGCTTTCATACATTCTGGTGTAGAAAGCATACCGATTTTTACTGCGTCCACTTCAATATCTTCAAATACGGCGTCAATCTGTTTTTCAATCATATCCGGGGTAATATCTTGGATGTCGATAACGCGGCTGGTGTTCTCTGCAACAACAGAAACAATAACACTCATTCCAAATACGCCGTGAGCAGAAAAAGTTTTCAAATCAGCCTGAATACCTGCACCTCCGCTGCAATCTGATCCGGCAATGGACAATACTTTTTTCATTTTGCATTTTCCTCCATTCTCTCGTTCCGATAGGCCATCTTCCAAAAAGCAAGTTCTAACAAACTTGCTTTCTCAAAAATATCAGCCAGATACTTTTTATTTGCTTCTGATAACCCAGCACATTTATGCTCTGCAAAAGCAGACCATTCTTTGCAGCTTTCTGCATATTGTTCATCGGCATAATCTTTGATAAAGTCCCAATATCTTGATTCTCTGCTTGTGGGGACAGACGCCAGTTTGCGGAATATATAGCTGTAACTTAACATACAGGGAAGAACCGCCATTAAAATTTCTTCATTCTTTCCATGTGACGCAATCTCAAACATGAAATCAATGTAATTTTGATTTTCAGGCAAAGGGGCGATCAGTTCAATATCATCATCTGTTATGCAAAATTGCTTTAGATAATCCAGCCGCACTTCCGATTCCGTATCATTTACAAAGTTCAGCATGGAGTAGTAAAGCTGAATTTCTCTTAATGTAGCAGCATGAAAAATTGCCTTTCCGTATATGCGGGCATAGTTTTTCAGATAGATACTATCCTGAATCATATATCTCTTGAATTTTTCAAGAGGTAGCTTTCCAGTTTGCACTTCCTGCACAAATGGGGTAGCTGCACATTCTTCCCAAATGGGGATGTTGTGGGTTAAGATGTCTTTCATAAATGCCATGTTTGATCCTCCTAAGATAAAAAAATAGAGCCTCTAAAACAATTAGAAGCTCTTTCAGACGCAATACGAGCGTAAGAAATTGCTTCCCTACGCCGGTATTAGCCGACAGGTCCAGAGGTCAGGTCTTACCTTTTTCAACTTGTTCAGTTCCCTCGCAAACACATATCATATCTTATTCAATTAAAAAAGGACATTCCCAAAACAGAGAATGTCCAAAAAATACGAATCTGTATTCTTCAGCTCCCTGCGTTGGTATTAGCCAACAGGTTCAAAGGGTCAGGTTTTAACCTTCTCAACTACAAGGTAGTCCCCCTGCTTGAGTATTATTATAGTTAAGAAGTCCCGGAAAGTCAAGGTCTATAGAATTCAAGTTAGCAAACCTTATTGACGGGATTTTTCTGTGCTGCGCTGCGGTTGTGGTGGGGAAGAAATCTCTAATAGGTATTCCACATTGGCCCGAACATTATGAAGTTCTTTCATATCATTTTTGGCCTGCTTATAGGCAGAATAGGCTTTCCGTTTTTGTTCCAGAAGATCGGTGTATTCCTCCCGGAGAGATTTGACAGAGGGGAGCTTTTTGATTCCCAGCTCGTCAAAATGATTCTTTGCCGCCTGGTGCAGCAGAATTTCAGCTTCATGTTCTGTTCGGAATTTTTTGCTGTACCCGGCTTTGCGATATTCTACATAGACAGCCCGCGTTTTCGCATAGTTTACGATCTGTTTTTGCAGCTCGGCATTGGCGTTCATTTTTGACTCCAGATCTTTGATCTGAACGGATAAGGTATTGAAATTAGTGGTAGTGGCGTTGGCTTTTTCCAGAAGATCCTCATAACCCATATCGCCATGTTCTTTTAAGTAGAGCACTGCCTGAGAAAGCTGCTTTAGATTGAACACTTTTGCCCAGCGCTCATAACCAGGGCCCTTGCCGGAACGGATTGCAGCTTCAATATCAACCAGCAATCCAACTTTGGAAACCGTTTTTTTAGAAAAGGCATGGCGGGGTTTTACTGTCCGTGTACCGGCAATCCGTTCTTTGATGGCCTGTTCTGTATAATCGCCTTTGAGCGTATCGCATCGGGTATAATTTTCTTGTCCCGGAACTCGGAACCGAAGATGTTTTCTTTCACGGTTGACTTCCAGCCCAGCAGTTTCCAGCTTCTGTAGAAGTTCCTCAAAATCTTTTGGCTTTTCCTCTAATGCAGCATCAATAGCAATGCGTATCTGCTCCTGAAAGGAAGGCTGCTTTTTATTCCCCAGCCATGTGCCATAATGCTCCCGGCTGGGTTTCGGATTTTCTACAATCGAAAGTCCATGTTCCAAACACAGCTTGTCATTCATTCGCCGGATTGCCCAGGTAGAACCCCAGAAGTTGCGAAATTTTTTCTGACAGTCCAGTGTAGTAGAGTTGATAATGATGTGATTATGGACATGGTGCTTATCCACATGGGTGCAGACAACAAAGGCATGGTTTCCTTTTGTGAGCTTCAGTGCCAGCTCCCTGCCGATCTGATTAGCTTCTTCTGGCGTAACTTCGCCGGGCTTAAATGCCTGACGGAGATGGTAGGCGATCACATCATCTGCACCCTGATTTCTGCCGGTCAGATTTGCATACTGTCGTTTGGACAGAAGAAACTCTGCATCAGCAAGCCGGGTATCACACTCATAGCCATAAATGAATTTTCCAAAATCGGTTTTCTGCGGATTTTCTACATAATCAATAATATCTGAGATCGCAGTAGAGATATTCCGACCTTTTCCTACATGCAGAGGCATCAGTCTTGTGGTCGCCATTTTCGTCACCTCCTTAACTTAATTTCAATCAGAGAAGTTATAATTGCAGAAAAAGAGCGGGGCTGCCTATGCGCCCCGCCAAATCTGCTTAACCAAATATAAAATCCTTTAAGGCACTGTTTGTCCCACCAATGATCCCTACCAGCCATGCAGCCGCCAGAGGCAGACCGTATGGACTGATAAGAAAGGCGATCATAAGCCAGGCAAGACCCGGCAAAAATCCTGCGACAAAGAACAGCACCAATGCTGCCAAAAAGATGATCCCGGAAAGAATCCCAAGTACCGCACCGGAAAGGACCACCAAAAATTTACATACCAGATAAAGAATCCCCGTAACCAGCATAAAGGGAAGTGCCAGTAATTTACCTATCAAACGCATACGCTTTGCCTCCTTTCAGAAGGGCATCTGCCCTTATAAAAATTTTACCGTGACGGCAAAAAGAAAGCAACGGCTTTCCGGCTGTTTATGAAATGTTTGCAAATCCCCGGATCAGTTTGTCCATGCCATCCCAAAGGCTGTCCAGACGGGTGCGGATGTCATCTATATCTGCGGCATAAATATTGCCGGTCTCATTGGCCCGTCTGGTATATTGGTTTAAGTTATTGGAACAAATGCGGAGAAGCCGGATCATTTCCTGAATATCTCCCATATCAAGGTGAATGATGTAACCGTCTACGGCCATCTTTCGCAGATATGCCGACAGGTTGGTAATGCCAAGTTCCGCCATGCGTTCTTTTACCAGTTCGGCCTCCGGTTCGGACATGACAAATTCGACGCGGACGGATTTTTTGTTATGCCCGCCCTTCATCGTTCCAACCCTCTTTTATGAGATGAGACCTCCTGTGTTGAAACCACCGTCTTTGCTCTTTTGAGTTTTTCCCGCAAGGTGGTCTTTTCCAGCTTATCAAGATATTCCTCCAGATTTCCGGCTGTCGCATGATAGCTGCGTTTGAAGCGTTCCCGTTTTAGAATCATCATCAGCTCCGGCTCATTTTCCGGCAGATAAGTCATTGTTTTAGGGGCTCCATGCTCTGGCATAAACCGGTTCATAAGCTGTCTCCGTTCCTGATAGGGAATCGTGATAACATTTCCATCCGCAAATGCAACGGCTACATTTCCGATTGGACAGGTCAGCTTTTTCATCCGTTCCACATGTTCTCTATAATTTAGCGGATAGAGATTGCCAAATATTTTTCCGTCCCTGACTTCTTTCAAAGAGATGGCATAAGCCAAAACGGGATCATTTGTCTGTTCCTGGTAAAACCGCCACACTTTATTTTCATGGCTTCCATCCAGATAAACTTCCCGTTCGCGCAGGGTATAGGTTCCGCAAGGGCGTGACATCCAAAGAAGCTGTTTATCCTCTGAACGGTCTGACACAGCCAGTTTTGAAATCAGTTCCTTATCCAGGTCAAAGTCCTCTTTATAATGTTGGGTATGAAGATCTACGATACGGGAAAGAGCACCCAAAAGATCTACATCCTCAAATCTTACCCCGGCCATCAGCGTTCCCTTTCCGGCACAGGAGGGATCATCTGCCTTGCTTCATGCTCCGGTTTGTCTGCTTTCAAACGGTCCATCAAAGACGGCTTTGCTTCCGGCACCAGCTCCCGGATTTCTTCATCCGTCTGTCCGTCTGTCAGATCCGGGCGCACAGGAGGTTCGTTGTTCAGCCTGCCATCCAGCATATTGTAGTTCCCGGTTTGTCCTTCCTCATAAAGTTCCGCATTGCGAAGATAACTTTCCGGCGCCTGAAACGGCTGTCCGGCAAACAGGATTTCTCTTTGGGTGGTAAACTGTGCAAGGACCCCATTTTGCAGTCTCGCAAATTCTTCATACTGGCGCAAGGTAAGCCCTCGTTCCAACATTTCCGTCTGGGTATGCGCCCAGCCTTCTCCATAAAGAAAATAATACATATCGGGCTGATCACAGACAAAACACAGGGAACCGTCCTGATTGTCATAGTAAGATGGCTGCATATCCTGGTAATGGCAACGTTCCTCACGCCCCAAATACACACGGTTGTCCGCACCCAGCATAGCGACCATACCCGCGTAATTACTATGGACCGCAGAGCGGATTTCTACCAGCGGATCTGTTTGAGAAGGAATCTGTCGGCCCGGAATCTCGTTTTGTTTTTCCGCTGCATCATTTCTTGGTATTACTTCTTCATGGCTGCGCGCATCCAGTTCCGGTTGAGATGTTCCTTTCCGAACAGCGCCGGGTTCCGGTTCTTTTTCTTTCACATAGTATCGGACATTTGCTGTCGTATGCTCGTTGGCTTCCTTTGCATAGTTTTCAGCGTCGGCTTTGCTATCAAACTCCAACGGTTTTCCATTTTCCTTGCACCAGCTTTGTGCCGGTCCGAAAATAGAAGTGCTGCTTCGTACTGCCCATACACCATAGGTCCGTTTCCTTTCCATTTCGCATCCCTCCTTATCGTTCCTGCTGTTTGGAAGTTTGTTGCTTTTTTACTGGGTCTGCCGGTTTTGTTGCCTTTAGCTGCTGACGGAGAGAATTCTTATGCTCCGGTTCGGAATCTGTGATATTGACATATTCGCCAATGATACAGAGCGCTTCTCCATAACTGCCGGAAACAAATACCCGATCAGACATTTCTTTTGCCTGTTCTTTCAAACCATGCTCCAGCAAAGTACGGGAAGCAATACCCAGCAGATTAAAAATGTTCCCATCTGCTCCGATCAGCGGACAATCCGGTTTATCTGCCAACGCTTCCGGTGTTTCTATAAATCCGCCTAAATAATTCGGCACAAAGTCCGACAGCCATGTGCCGCCATAGACTTCATGGGTCTGTAAACGCCACAGGGCAAGTTTTCCTATATCCAGTTTCACATCATCAAACGGGTAAAGCAGACAGGTCAGTTCGCCGTGCTGAAAAGCAGCCACATTCTCAAACTGACAGCCATCTTTCAATATGCCTGCTTTTGTCAGCATTTCATTGATCCCGTCCACCCACTCTGTCAGATCCCCGCCACAGCCCTGTAAAATCAGTCCTTCCTTATCCGGCATGCGGCGAAGGTCCTCCGCGGTAATCGTGTTGATATTCAAAAAATCGCCTCCTATCGTTTTTGTTAAAATATATGTTTTGTCTGCAACTTAACCTCATTTCAAAGCACCGGAGTATTCTTATACAGCTCCCTTGAAAACAGGTGCAAAAAGCCCTTGAAAATCAAGGACTTTTAAGGCTAAGTTGCGGACATATCATGGTTGGTTTTGCCGCTTCCGGCGTTTGCGTTCCCGCTCGGATTTCCGTCTTGCATAGACCCGGCAGGCAGCGGAACAATATGCCTGGCTGGTTGTAGGAAGATATGCCTTTCCACACACAGGGCATATTTTCTGTCTCATGGAGGTGTCCTCGCCGGTAATGGCTGATTCCAGTGCTGCATCCACCGGCAGCACCGCTTTTTCAAAGTACCTGCAATAAGCACCGGTCCACCATTTATTCAGCATATAGCAAGGACTGTTCAAAGGAAGGCAGATCTTATCCTGAGAGTCATAGTTGGCGCAAAGCTCCGTAACCAGCTTTCGGATCGTAGCCCGCTCCGAGCGGTTCAATTCTCTCTCCGCCATAACGCCTACCTTTCCGGGGCTCTGCTTTGCCGACCGCTGGAAATTTCGGTTGTATCAGTAACATTCCTAGGCTGTGAAAGGGCATCGGCGATAGAGTTCCGCTTTTTCTGTTTTGGTTCATGGTAAATAAAAAGTTCATTTTTTCCTGGTACATACAACAATCCATTTTCTTCGCAGCGGAAAATATCACATTCTTTGTCTGTTGAAACGGTATAAAAGTCTTTGTAATCATAAGGTGCTTTTTGCCGATCCTGATAGGTACACAGCCCTAAGTTGGGGTCACTTGCCAGCCGTTTCGATATGGCGAAAAAGTCGCCTTCTTTTTTGTGAAATTTTCGTATGGGCGTGAAGTGATAACCGCCATATTCAAAGGTTTTTCGATCGCTCATTTACGCCTGCCTTTCTTTACTGGAAATTCCAGCTTGAAATTCACATATTTACCGCCGGTATCATCCAGAATCACTTCCGCATCATAGGTCCTTCCTGTTTTTTCACTGTAAAGCCCGGACATAGAAATGCGGCCCTCTTTCAAAAGAGCCGCTGCCACAGACTTTGTGATAGATTTTTTCTTGCTGGAAAAGAAACGGTTATCTTTCCAAAGAGCAAAAGAACATTCCCTGTTGCCGCAGAAAAAACCTTTCTTTCCTTCAAATACCGGGGCACCGCAGCGGGGACATACCCCCACGGCTTCGTGTGCAGTTCCTTTGGAAGAAGGAAACAGATCCGCAAAACGTTCTTCCGGGGTAGTATGTTCTTTTACCAGCGTCCGGCTCATATCTGCAATCTGATCCATAAAAGATGTTGCCGACAGTTCGCCATGTTCCACTTGTTTCAGCATGGATTCCCATTCTGCAGTTAAGATGGGAGATTTGATATTGTCCGGCAGGACTGCGATCAGGTTCTTTCCTTTTTCCGTAGGAATGAGCTGCTTTTTCTTTCGCTGTACAAATCCGGCAGAAACCAGCTTTTCCAGTGTTGCCGCACGGGTAGCCGGAGTACCCAATCCTTTACGCTCGGCATCTTCCGGCATATCTTCCGCACCGGCAGTCTCCATAGCGGACAGCAGTGTGTCCTCCGTATAGTGTTTCGGCGGTGAAGTTTTCCCTTCACGGAGACTTGCTGATACAGCTTCAAAAGTCTGTCCTTCCTTCAGCACAGGGAGAGCGGCATCTTCATTTTCTCTGTGTTCCGTTTCACTCTGCCTGATACTCATACGGTGAATCCGTTCCACCTCTTTCCAGCCGGACTGTAAGATGGTCTTTCCTTTTGCCGTAAAAGTATATCCCTGGCAGTCTAACATAGCGGTGACCGCTTCAAACCGGTTTGCCTGCGTTGTGGCACAAAGCAGTCTGACGGCAAGCAGGGTAAGCACATCCCGCTCCCCGGAAGGAAGCTCCGACAGGTCTGTCCGTGCAATCTCCACAGTTGGGATGATGGCATGGTGGTCGGTCACTTTGCTGTCGTCTGTTACCCGGTCAATGTCCGGCTCTCCGGCGCAGCCTTTTCCAAAGGGCATATTGTCACGCAGCCATAGGATCAGGGAAGCGGCGGTTGCCTGCATGTCCTTCGTCAAATACTGGCTGTCCGTTCTCGGATAGGTTGCTAGCTTCTTTTCATAGAGAGATTGCACATAATCAAGGGTCTGTTGAGCCGTATAGCCATAAATACGGTTACATTCCCTTTGCAGAGTTGTAAGGTCATAAAGGCGGGGAGGCTGTATAGTTTTTACCTGCTTTTCCGCAGAACGCACAAAAGCGGAGTTGTGGTCACAGTCCATACGGATTTTTTCAGCCTCGGATCGTTCCGTCATTTTTTCGCCGGAAGCAGTAAAACCTCCGCAGGTGATTTCCGGCACATAAAAAGGCCTGCTGATGAAGGATTCAATATCCGACTCACGCTGTACCAAAAGTGCCAGCGTCGGTGACATAACACGGCCGACATTTAGTGTGACACCATACAGGACAGAAAAAAGCCGGGTGGCATTGATCCCGATCAGCCAGTCGGCTCCTGCCCGGCATACTGCCGCATCATAGAGTTTATCGTAATCACTGCCGGGACGGAGATGGTCAAAACCCTCACGGATCGCCGCATCCTCCATACTGGAAATCCAAAGGCGTTCCATAGGCTTATTACATCCGGCATATTCATAGACCAGACGGAAGATCAGTTCTCCTTCACGCCCGGCATCCGTAGCGCATACCACAGAATCAACCCGTTTGTCCTTCATCAGCCGGCACAAAAGGGCAAGCTGCTTTTTCTTATCCTTTGGAACTTCATATTTCCAGTTTTCCGGTAGGATCGGAAGGTCCTCATACCGCCATTTGGCGTACTGTTCTTTGTAAGCCTCCGGCTGTGCCAGTTCCAAAAGATGTCCCACGCACCAGCTCACCAGATAACCGGAACCTTCGAGATAACCGTCTTTTCTTTCCGTTGCGCCTAATACTGCTGCCAGTGACATAGCAACAGAGGGCTTTTCTGCAATCACAAGTTTCAATTTTTATTCCTCCTTCATAGTTTCAAATTCTTTATCCGCAAGTTTTCCGGTTTGCATAAGACACATCAACATAACGCCGGAAGCCATTCCTCCGGCAAAGGTAAGGAAATGTGAAATCAGGTTCCACATAAGCATTCCTCCTAAAAATGGGTAAAGAAAAACGCCCACTTCAAAGTGAGCGCATCAACAGGTATCTATTTTGTTTTTGGTTTCAAGTGATCCGGCAGGACGATCTCTCCAACCGGGATTTCCCGCAGTTCCTTTTTCATCCGATGGGTGAAGCGGATCGTCTTTGCCGTACCGCCGGTTTCCCGTCCGTCATATACAGCGATCACTCGGTCGGAGTGCTCCACCATATAGCGGTTTCTGTGGGAGTAGACGCTTGGGAGATATTTTTCCTGTATGACAACAACATCCGCACAAGCCTCCAGCAGTTCACGGGTTCTTGTTTTCTTATTTAGGCTGTCCAGACGCTTGCGGTAAGGGATCACTGCGATCAGCTCCAGTGCCGGGGTGGTCTGCTTTCTTTCCAGCACCAGCTCCACAAAATACTGGTCTACGCCATCTGCAAAACCGCTCATAAAACAGGTGAACCCATCTGTAACAGCAGCATCGATCTCATGTGCCAAGGCTGTTTTTATTTTGTTGATCTCATTCTGCGGTAAATCCCTGTGTCCGGTAACACAGCAAGTTTTTCCTTTCATCGGTCATCCCTCCATCTGATAGGTAAAATTCTTCACTTTTCATATAGTAATAGATTTAATTTAGCAAGTCAACGATAATACCCTTTTTCCTTTTGCGGATAATAAAGGGGCGTGAGGTACAATCTATTACAGAATGGGAGGTGAAGGCGATGTATGAAGATTTTGTCCCGGAACGATTAGCGAAGCTGCGGACACAAAAAGGAGTTTCCGCACGCGATATGTCTTTATCGTTAGGTCAGGCAAACAACTACATCAATAATATTGAGAATAAAAAGTCACTTCCCGCTATGCAGTCTTTTTTCTACATCTGCGAATATCTGGGTGTGACACCGCAGGAATTCTTTGATGAAGGAAATACCTACCCGGAAACCTTAAAGGAATTCATTGCAGAGGCAAGACAGCTTGATCCTCAATCCATGCAATATATCCTCGGTATTATGAAAGAACTCAATAGCAGAAAGTAAGCGGTCACGGTAATGGCCGCTTTTTTCGTGACTTTCTTTATTATATTTTATAATGTTCTCGAAATGTCCGCTCCCTATACCGATAAGTATTCAAAAACTGTTCTCCAAACAGCCTTTTTCTATTCGCCGGTACTGCCAAAGCTGCCGGTTCCTCGTTCTGTTCCCAGATCGGTTACAAAATCCGCAATGACGATCGGCGTGATCACAAGCTGCCCGATACGGGCTCCCTTAAAAAGAGACTGCGCCTGATTGCTTACATTGCTGATGATCGCATGGATCTCTCCACGGTAGCCGGAATCCACAGGTGGCAGTTCACAGACCAGACCTTTTACCGCCATACTGGTACGGGGAAAGATATATCCCGCATACCCATCCGGTATTTCCAGTCCAAAACCAAGAGGAATTTTGGCGATTTCTCCGGGCTGTAAGGTGCAGTCATAGGGCAGATAAACATCTGCTCCGGCATCATTGCCATGCGGACGGTAAGGACGCTGGTGCTCCGGTACGCCAAAGTCAATCAGTTTTATTTTCATCGGTAGCCTCCTTCCCAAAGAGCAGGATAGTCTTTTTCTAAAATATCCTCCGGCGTCATATCTGCCTCCAATTTTCGCCCGCAGGTCATTTTACCTTCCAGACATCGATCCATCTGACAAAAAGGCCCGGTCAGTGATGGGGCAAACAAAGCAGGGCTTAGTTCATAAAGTTCTTTCCAGACCTTTAGCAGCACAATCCTTGTTTCATCAGTATTTCTCCGGCATACCCGCTGGCTGATGATATGTTTCCACTGATAAGGGGTGGCGCTGATGAGCAGTACATTCCGTAATCCCTGGGGCGTGGCATAGCCGGCCGCATCGTGCCCGCTTCCGGCAGTGCACAGGGCTTCATAACATTTCATGCTTTCATGACAGCTTTTTAAGTACAATTCCCGTACCACTGCCGGAGCCGTCATAATAGAATACGGGACAGCGAAATCCGCCTGTCCCGTATAGTTGCTGTACTGCAGCGATGCACTCATAAATTTTACTTCGTTCTGGTGGCGGGTGATCTGCGCCAGAAAACGCCTGCTGGCGCCGACAATGGCTACCGTGATCACCGCAAATTTCTGGATGGTAGGATGGGGAAGCGCCCCCATAGCTGCTACTGTCTGAACGCTGAATGATTTTTCGTAGAGCTCCATCAGGTCGTCCATTGAGGCAATCTTATGTCCCTGTTGGGTAAGCCTTGCCGCAAAGACCATGTTTTTTTCTGCTTCCGCTACCGCCTGGCAGTTCAAAATTTTTACTTCGATTCGTTTAATTGGTATGTCCCTCCTTTACAATCGCTTTCAGTAAGAACAGATAGTTCAGACTGTCTGTGATCTTTTCGTCCCATGTGTCCATCGGGTAAACCGTTTCCTCGGCAAAGCACATATCGTACAGAGAAACAATATGCTTTGCCAGCATACCGGCAAGGGCACGCTGGGGCGTTGTATGCTGTAAAGCTGCCGCTGCCTTAAATGCTCCCAGCCGGTCCGGGTCATCCCCGGTGTATTCTTTGGTTTTCCGTTTCAAGGTATCAGCGCAAAGCCGTACCTGTTCGTCAAAAACGGCATTGACTTCATTTTGCGTAATATAGCATCCCTCCTTTGAAAACAAGAAACCGGCTATTCTAAAGCATCTTAGAATAGCCGGCAAATAAACGGATATGTAATTGTTTATAGTGTATTGATCTCTTTTTCCAGTTCCCGGACCGCTGCTATGACTGTCTCAAATGTCGGAACATCTCCATACAACATATCCTGCATAGAGTTATAGTCCGCTTCCAATGCTGCGAACCGGTATTCCGGCGGGAGTAATTTTAATGTGCCCGGCACAGCCTCCAGGTACTTCGCCCATGCTCTGGGATAGAATTTCATTTTGAAATCTACAACTTTCTTCAGGAGGTCAAGCCTGGAAAAAGCAGCTTCTTTGACCGGTGTTGCAGCCATGCGGTAGAGATCATAATAATGTCTGGAATACCGCTGCGGCATTTCCAAATGTTCCGGTCTGTTCGCTTCATGGTGCAGGATTGTGGCTTTTTCCCAGAAGGTCCGTTCCGGGGCAACGGTAAGGATTGCAGTTTCTTTTTGCTCAAAAATCTTCGGATAATAATTTGCCGCGTATGGTTCGATCTGCGCTGTTTTTGCAGGAGTCCACGCTGCCAGCGCACCAATCTCTAAACGGATCACCTGTAAGGTCGCCGTATTTGTAAAAAGATGCGGATAGGCGAAAATGACCGTCTGTTTATCCTTTTCATCTATGTAGACATTTGCTTCACAACCGATTTCCTGAGATAAGCCGGATTTGACTGCTGGGCAGAATGTTTCGGACAGAAATACCTCCGCACGCGCATTGGCTTCTTTGTTAAAAGCGTCCTGTTTTGTATTGGAACGTTTCTCCCATGGTTCATCTTTGCCATATCCCAATACACGCCAGTCCAGAATCAAATCAATATCTTCTGAAAACCGGCTGATCAGGTGAAAGGCTTTTGAAAGGCTGGTACCGCCCTTAAAGGTAATGGACTCTTTCCATGGTGAGCGGTGAAATAAATAATCCAGCGTAAAACATACCCAAAAGTCTTTTTCCACGATGGCATCATTCAGCCCCATTTTATCTGCTGTATTTCTGAACAGTTCCCTGCGGTCGTTATCTGAAAGTCTTGCTATATTTCTCATTGTACCTTTTCACCTCCACAAATCTGCCGTATCGTATCGTAAACCCAATCCGTAGACTCTGTTGCTTCCTTCAAACAAGCCTGTTTATCCTTGTCTGTCAGTTTTTCGGAAAGCATCTGTATGACTTCTGGCGTAACATTCGATCTGCCAAGCGTTTTTAATGCCTGTATAACCAAACTTGTCATATAGGACAATCCGGTAATCTCTTTATTGGTCCGGTGCTTAAATTCCAGCTTTGTAGAGTTCCACTCGTAGGTCTTATATGGACCATCGCTGATATAGGACCATACTGCTGTTACCTGTGTTGAAAGACCTAACAGGTTCAATGCTGTATTCCCACATGGGGCAATCGTCCAGTGATAACTTCGTGCCAATGCGTTCGCCACCGCTTCCGGGTCTGCCGCCACATATTCATCCAGAAGTTTGCTATATTTTGGTTTTTCATAAACACCTTTCAAAATGCGGCGAAGCATACCTGCCTGTGTAAGCCGGTTTAAGTTCCGTCTTATGGTTTCCGTATCGGCAATATCCGCAAAATCAGAACTGATGAAAATAGTTCCTTCCGCCGCTGCTTTTATCTGCTCCTGAATCTGTTTGGAATAGCCATTTGCCATATTGCTCACCTCCTTTTGTCCCGAATATTATATATTATTCGGGACAAATTTTCAATAGGCTTCAAGAGTTTTAGCAATAGTATTCCACATAGAACAGAATTTATACATCAGTTTCAAATTCTATATCAGGAGATGGGAACTATCGTATTCTTATTTTGTCCCGAATATTGTGTATTATTCGGGACATTTTAAGCACTCGGCAGGTAGATCCAGTCGTGCATCAGGCACACGCTGGGTTCGTCCTCCCTTGGAACCAGACGGTAGGTACATTCCCCATAGACCGTGCGTTTGTCCTCGATCTCCATGCCATAGGCTTTATAAAAGCGGTATTCCAGATTGGAGATGATACAGCGCAGGGTTTGCAGAGCCTCCCTCTGAGCTGATACGATCAGGTCACGGTCAATGCTGCGCTTCAAAAACAGCAGCGACTTGTAAAGCTGTACCTCTGTGCGGTAAGGGCGGCAGTCTTTCGTTTCCAGCCATCCGCAAAAAGCGACCGGTCCGCTCTGGATCACACTGCGGTCCGGGTGATAATACTCGTAGCAGTCCAGGTTTGCCGTATTCAGAAGATAGAGCATTTCCCGGACTTCATTTTCCGGCATGTCGTAAAACCGCAAAAGTGAGCGGTAAAGATGGACATAGCCGGGAATGGAAATAATGGTATTTACCATAAAATAAAATCCTCCTTGTAAACAGCAGGTGCGGGAGCTTTTGCCCCCGCACCGTCTAAAATCTATATTTCGTTATCTACTTTCACGAGTTTTCCCATGACAAGGAAGCGTCCTGTGCCGCCCGGCGTACAGGTAGAAAGGGTCAGTACCTTATCGCTGCAGGTCACAGTCACATCACTTTCCACCGCAGAACGTTCCTTCATAGCTGTAAGCCAGGTAGTATAAGCACCGTCATCCTTCCAGGAAAGCTGCCAGGGAGAAGTTTCACTGCCGGATTCTTCCGGCTTTGCTGCAAAAGCCGCAAAGATCTCCATGACATAACCACCCTTCGGAGTAACGAGATACATCTGCCTGTGAGCATCAAAGTAACTTTGTTCATCGTACCGGTTCAGCAGCGCAAACATGGAACCATCCCGCATATTATGACCATAAATGATCGTATTGCGGTCTGAAAAATCTGCCCGGTTTTCATAATCGGCAAACAGGCAGCCAACCTTGTTATAGGTTCCGTCATAAAGATGGTTCAGGTAATATTCGTTGTTGTCGGTCTGCGTTACCGGATAATTGAGCACCGTATCAGGAAGGGAAAGCCATCCGATGATGTCCGGTCCATTTTCACGGAGCGTTTCAAAGTCTACCGAAGGCAGGACAATATCGGCATCGTCCCGTTTTGGTTCTGTCGGATCGGGTGCCGACTCCGGGGAAGCTGTCTGCTCCGGTACTTCCACATATCCGGCAAGATCTCGATAGGCATCTTTACTCTCAGCATACTGGTTCAAGTCACGGAACACCAAAAAACCGCTGCCAAGAGCCACCAGAACGCAGAGTGAAAGGACAGAAACCCCGACAGCCGTTCTTTTCAGGGAAGTCCTGCTGTATTTTCCCTTTTTGAAATAATACACAGCAAATACGCTGCCGCCGATCAGTGCGGCTGCCAGCAGTCCGCCATACAAGAAAATATACGGATCATCCCCGGTCTGCGGTACCGGCTTTTGAGGGGTGGAAGGATTGGAGGGAACAGAAGGCTTTTCCGGGTTCTTTGGGTTATCCGGCTTTTCCGGTTTTTCATTAAAGAACTGGACCGTAGATGTCTGATCTGCCTTGATCTCCACCGTAGCGGCATCAGGAATGATGTAATCCTTGCTTGCCCGGTTTGCAACTTCTGTTACGGTATAAATACCGACACGAAGGCCCTTAACTTCAATCACGCCGGATTTTGGAGTGGTGAATGTCTCGCAGTAGGAGCCGTCCGCACTCTTAACCTCGATGGCAAAACCATCTTTGCGCCCGTCGCTGGAATCCTTTGTGATCTTTAAGTTGCCGCGGTAAGCCTCATTGGTAAATCCGTGCCCGGCTTCTCCATTTTCCACAACTGCGACCTGTCCATCTTCTGTGATGGAAAAATAGTAAGCGTTTGAGTCAGGCTGATAGCCCTCCGGCGCTTTGCTTTCTTTGATAAAGTAGCCGCCAGCCAGAAGGTTTTCCGCCGTATGATAGCCTGCATCGGTTTCTTTCAGCGTACCGATCTTTTGATCGTCAGGATCATATTCCTGGTTGGCGTTGGAATCCGCATACAGGTCGAACACTGCACCGGGCAGGAAGCGCAGGAAAGAATTCTTGTCTTTCTTATCCTCCTTTTCCACAGGGGACGGTTCCTCCACAGCTTCGGTTTTAGTTACCTGCACACTGCCGCGGATCAGGGTGTTTTCCACACGGATCTCGATATGCTGTCCGTCTGCACCGATATATACATGGTGCTGCTGCGGGCTTACCGTATAAAGGTCAGGGGCAGAGATCTCCTTGACGATCCAGTGTCCGTAAGGAATGTTCTCAAAGGAAAAACTGCCGTCTTTTCCGGTAATAGCAGTAAGCAGCGCATTTTCTTCAGTAAATTCTTCGGTATCAGGTCTAAACAGACCCATGAGCGCACCGGCAAGCGTGACATCCTCGCCGCCTTCCGGGTTTTCCCCGACTTTTACACCGTCTACACGCCCACGGAGAAGTTCATTGGAAACAGCCTCGCCTTCATTGACAAGGATCTGTACCAGGGCGGTTTCCTGACCAGCATACTCAAAGACAACCGGATATTCCTGATTCGAAAGGATATAGGCGCCGTTGGTTGTGCGTTCCTTGACATAATAGCTGCCAAAAGGCAGGTCGGAAGCGAAGGAAGCGCTGTAACCGCCGGATTCCTCAGACGAAACAGAGACCACTTCCAGAAGTCCACCTGCCGGGATTACGCTGCCATCTGCCGCCGTCAGGTCTGCGGAAGCATAAAGTCCAAAGGAAATATCCTTATATTCCTCGTTCATGCCAAGACCGAACAGGTCATCGGTCTCCATTGCCTTGAAAAGTGTGACATCCACTTTCTGGCGTTCGTCATAAAGACCGGCCGCTGTCTGTGTAACCTCTACGGTCTCACCCGCATAGGTCAGTTCCACATATTCCGGTTGAGGATTCAACACATAGCCGGAAGGCGCCTGACGTTCCTCCAGACGATAACGGCCAAGATAGAGAGACCCGCTTTTCGCTGTGCCGTCCTCGCCGGTCGTAAGTGTTTCCACAACCGTATCTTTTGCTGCCCGCAAGGTACCGTCACCGGTATAAATATCTTCATCTGCAATCACATCATAGACCGCTCCAGGAAGTCCGGCAACCTCATATACCGGTTGGTACAGTCCGTCGTTTTCCTGGACAGAAGCAAATACTTCTCCGGTCTTTGTGATGGTAAGCTGGCCTTTCTGCGGCATATTGTACTGAGTGACCGTCACAACCGCCTCGCTGCCGTCAATGGTAAACGGTACCGGCTGATCGGAAAGCACATAGCCATAAGGGGCAGCCACCTCATAAAGTTCATAATCCCCGGCGGCCAAAGGCTCCGGCAGCATCAGCCAGCCCTCGTCAGAAACATAGAAGGTATCCAGTGTTTCCGGGTTCGGATAGTAGACGGTCTGGGTGATAAATTCCCCGGTGGAAAGATCCTTGATCTGAAAACCGGTTCCGGTCACAGGGATAATCTTTCCGGTCTCTGCGTCACATTTTTCAACTTTCAGACGGGCTGTGATGGTGCGGTTGTTCAGGATATAGCTGTAAGTCTTTCCGTCAGAGGAAATGAATACCGTAAAGTCCGGGACAAAGGCTTTGCCTTCCTCGCCTGCGATCTGATGGACCGTATAATGTCCATAAGGAAGCGGTTTACTGGAAGCAAAACCATCCGCATCCGTGGTAAGAAGGTCACGTTCACTTTCCTTTGCCGCGTCATAGCTCCCGGCTGCCTTTAAGTAAACTTCAAAGACTGCGCCTGCTTCCGGGCGTTCGATGATACCAGCATTGGGATCGTCGGTATTTTCGCCCTCAGGCACATCCGGGTCCAGGTCATCGGTGTGCTTGACAAGCTGGATATTTCCGTAAATAACCGTTTCCGTCACCTGGTTTTCTGTGGTATTGAGTTCCACTTCATACAGGGAAGGGGATGCACCCACTTCATAAATGGTTTCATTCAGAAGATACCCGGTGCTCGGTTCGATTTCCTGGATCGTCCAGCCATCCCCGCATACATAATAGCGGGTCATAAAGCTGCCATCCGGTCCGGTAGTATAAGTGTCGATCAGTTCGCCATCACGGAAGATCCCATAGGCCGCCCCTACAAGCGTGGCATCCCCCTGAGCATTTCCGGTGTCAGCATCACTCTTTACCACATGGACGCGAAATTTCTTCAGAATATTGCTGAAATGTACCGAAGAAGTCTGCCCGCTTTCAATGGTCACGTACTGTGCGGAAGGGGTCACATAGCGGTCCACCGGAAGTTCTTTTACCAGATAGGTTCCCGGCAGGAGCTTCTTTTCAATCTGGCCGTTTTCTCCGGTCGTAACTTCCTCATTGACTTCATTTCCCAAAATGTCCGTACCGGAGATATGGAAGGTGATACCGGAAACAATGCCGTCCTCACTGGTCTTGACAAGTTTTGCAGTACCGTAAGTTTCCGTTTTGATCTTTACAAAGAAGGAAACCGGATCGCTGGCGCCGGTCATCATGGTCTGGTAGCCTGGTCTGCCCCAGATCAGCATGTCATTTGCCACCGGGATATTCTTTCGGAATTCAAACAGCACCGGGTCCATCATCATCTGCCTGCTGGTAAAGGTGTATTCATTTCCGTTTCTTGTCACAGAAACGCCGCTGCCTTTCAAAGCCTCCAGGTCGATCTTCAAGTTGTTGGTATCTGTGACCGTCAGGGTATAGACCTTTTTTTCTACATCCCATTTCAGTTCCAGTTCCGGTGCTTCGCTTTTCTTAGAAGAAGTAAAGGAAGGGACTGTGGAATGGGAAGCGACCTGTGCCAGAATCCAGTCATAGGCTTTTTCAGCCGGTCGTCCGGCGATCACGCTGAAATACTGGTCACCATCTGCGTGGCCGTTTCCGTGGCGGTTGTACGGATCGCTTCTAAGCTGCTGCTGGTATTCCCAAAGGATGATCTGGGTTGCCATCTTATAGTCATCCTCGTTGATCCCGGAAACAGGGAGCGCCGCACCGGGTTTCCAGCCATAGATCGCAGTCAGGGTGATCCCCCTCCTTGCCTCGGCAGGAAGCAGGTTCAGGTATTGGCTGTTGGCCCCGCTTTCTGAAACATAGGTGTTTTCCGAAGTATGGTAAGGAATCCCGCTCTCCACACAGTAAACCTGATGGCTGATCCCGTCAGAATCCGTCAGCATATAGTGCCGGTAAGCATTGCCCCCGGAACTGGTGTGTACGTCGATGGTTCCGTCTGCATGGTAGGCAAGATAGGTGTAAGGTGCCGGGGCGCGGTAGTGGTTTCCATCAGAGCCCACATACTGGTCGCCCAGCCAGGAGCTTGCCGTTTGTCCGACAGACATGGCAAAAGCCTGAGCCGGAAGAAGCCCCAAAATGCTTGCCATACAAAGCAAAAACGCCAACAGCTTGCGAAAGCCGCGGCGCCTGGTTATGATATGTTCCATGAAAAAATCCTCACTTTCATAAAATCTAAAAGGACAGCCTTATTTGCTGTCCTTGTCGTCAAAATCATCCTCGGAAAGATATTCCGGTTCCCCGTATGCCTCATCCGGGTCAAAGCCTTCTCCATAACCGTCATCCTCAAATTCCGCATCGTCCTCGGCCTGCTGTTTCGGACGCACGATTTTTACATAGTAACCGATCCCGCCGACCGCAAGTAAGGCAGCAAGGATAAACAGGATCGTGCCGACACTGCCGGTCTCTTTCTTCGGCTTTTCCGGTTCAGCCGGTTTTTCGGTTTCCGTCGGCTTTTCTTTTCCTTTGCAGCCACTCAAGTCATTTTTGCAGACCGGACAGCCGGTATTGACTTTTCCTGCCTCACATTTTTCGGTGCAGTTGCAGCTTTCTTCCTGGGGAATCATGCTCATGCTGCCATTGTTCTTTTCTGCAAGCGCCATCAGGTCGGACTCTGTGACGCCGTTTAAGAAGTAGACATTGTTATCTTCCCGTTTCCCGTCGATCACCAGATAAAAGACATTGCCCGCGTCCGTAGTGATGGTGTAAAACTGTTTTTCCCCATCCGTACCGCTGATGTTGTCCTGTACCGTTCCGGTGCCTTCCGGGGTAAATGCACCTTCCGGGATCGCAGAAGTATTTTCCTGCTGTCCGGTACTGTTATCTGAACCGGAAGAATTTCCGCCGCCGGAAGGGGTTGCAGCGTTTGAGCCGGAAGGTTTTCTTCCTTAGGCGGTTTTGTCTGTGTACCGGACGGACTCTGGGGTGCTGTCGTAGCAGGTTTCTTTTCAGGAGCCGGTTCTTTGTAATACGGATTATCCAGCTTTACCACATCAGAACGGTTGCCGGCATAATCTTTTGCGTATATGCTTACCTGTTTTTCTGTTCCGGCATAATCTTTCAGTGCGACCGACGCTTTCCCGTCGGTGAGGGAGTTGATACGGTTTTCATCAACAAAGACCGCCTCCACGCCGGATAGATCGTCACTGCTTTCTATTTTCAGGGCATCGCCCTCCATGGAAGCAGTCAGCGTTGGCGGTGTGGTGTCTTTGGAACCGCCGGCATGAGCCGTTACAGGTAATGCGCTGACACTTACAAGAAGCGTAAGCGCCAGCAGCAGGGAAAGTTTTTTAAGCCTCATGCACATCCTCCTTCTCCTGCGGTAAAACAGTTTCCGAAGGGGCTGCCTGCTGTGATTTCAAAAAATCCGCAAGCTGCTGGGGCGTCAGTTTGAAACTGCGCGCCACCGCTACATAATCGGTATTTTCCAGCTCTGTTTTCTGTTCCTCCAGCTTATGGAGCTTTGCCTGCATTTCCGCAATCTTTGTTTTGGTCTTTTCAATTTCCTTTTCCAGTTTTTCAATTTTAGGATTCAATTTATTACCTCCAATCTGTTAAGGCAGACGCCCAAATGTATAAAAATGCTGCTGCCAGTAGCTTGTATTGATGTTTGCATAAGAAATCGGGTCTCCACAGTGGATCATCATTCCATTTCCCACATAGATCCCTACATGGCTTGCGCCGCTGGTGTTGTAGGTCCCCTGGAAGAAGATCAGGTCGCCCGGTTTTGCATCCGCACTTGATACCGGCGTACATACACCTAAAAGACCATCCGCGGTCAGCCTTCCGAAATTCCAGCCAACGCCGCAGTTGTTGATCACCCAGGACACATAGCCGGAACAGTCAAAGGAAGTGGAAGGGCTTGCGCCTCCCCATACATACGGATAGCCAAGATATTTTTCCGCCTCGGCCATCATTGCGGCAAACTGTTCATCCGCAAGGGCTTCCGGTGGAATGTCATAATCGAAGTAGTTTCCTGTGCCGCCTGAACCAACTTCCGGCAGGTGCCGTTCGCTGGTATCGCCGGTATCGGCAAAATACAGGGGATTCAAATACTGGCCGTCAACCAGGACTTCTAAGTGCAGGTGGGCCCCGGTAGAATTTCCGGTATTCCCGACCTTTGCAATCACATCCCCGGCTTTGACCTCCTGCCCGGCAGAAACAAGGATCTGGGAACAGTGCCCGTATTTGGTCGTCAGGGTATGTCCTTCGTATGCCTCGCCTTCAATAGCGGCACACAAGCCATAACCGCCGGCATTTCCCGCAAGGGTGACCGTTCCGTCATGCCCGGCAAGGATCTCTGTGCCCTCCGGCATCCCGATGTCCACACCGGTGTGATAGTTCTTTTCCCCACTGATGGGATGTACCCGGTAGCCGTAATAGCTGGTCACATAAGGGAGCCAGTTGGTGCCAAAGACATTTTTGACATACTGGCGGTTTCCTTTTGTCTGCAGCAGGATCTCGCAGATCTCTTTCTGGTCTGCGTTCATCCGGGAAACGACCAGGTTTTCTAGAGGTGTGACTGTGAGCTTGACATTTAAGATGCGCCATTCATAAGGCACTTCCTCCTGGGTTTCTTCCCCGGTTTCCGGATCAACGGAAGTTTCGGTGCGGTAACGGATCTCGGTTTCTTCTGAAAAGGACAGGGTATATTGTTCCTGGAAAAGCTGCCGCAGCACGCTTTCCACTTCATCGTAAGTAAATCCCTGATAAGCAGAAGTCAGATACCCCATCAGCACATACGGGTCATGCTCGATTGCGCCCAGGTTATACCGGTATTCGTCATAGCCGGGGCGGTCTGATTCCACCCGGTCTATTTCCATTTGCAGATCCGTTTCCCATTCGGTATAGGTAAGCTCCGCCTGGTTGATGTCCTGATCATCTGCAAGATAGGTAGAAGCAGCCAGACTTCCCAAACCGCCGGTCCCGATATTGGAGAACGTGGAAAACAGGGATGTGATCAGGAAAATTACCAAAAGGAGAAGCAGGAGGACAAGGCAGATTACAGGGTGCCGTTTGACCGCATGGACAATACCGACGCTGACCCTCTCTGTTGCGACTGCGGCATTTTTTGCCTGTTTCCCGGCCTCACGGGCAGCCTTGGCATACTGCCTTTTCAGTTTTTGTTTCTGCCACATCCGGGCAATCGCATGTTTCTTCAGCTCCGGGTGGTCGCTAAGAGCCTGCCGGTAAGCAAGTCTTGCGTTTGCTTTTGCTGATTTTTGCTGTAATTTCGCTGCCTTTCGGTAGGGGGCAGTTTTATGCCGGTGATATGCCGTGCGAAGCCCTGCCTCGCCCACAAGTTCAGAGCGGTGGGCTGCCTTGATGCCCACATTTTCATCCTCTGCCTCATAAATCTTTTTATGGGCGTAACCAATGGCAGTATTGGCGCCCGCCTTGACCGGACGCAGGGGTACAGGTCCTTTACATGGACCTTTTGGGATTTGACCTCCTTTTCAAATTTTAAGTGTTTTTTGGCTTTTCCGGTCTCCGGGTTGGAAACCGTCTCCATGCGCAGTTTCTTCCGGGCAGGTAGACGATTTTGCGCCTGCTCTGCTTTTTGTGCAGTCCGTTCCGCCTTCCGTCTTGCATGGGTGAGCTTTTTATCCTTTGTCTCCGGCGGCAGTTCATCCGCAGTAAATTCCAGCTTGGATGTTTTCGGCGGTTCGCTATCCATACCCTTTTCCTTCTGCGCTGCCTGTTCCTCCGCCTGTGCCGCTTCCTGAAAACGCTGCTGATATTTGTTCCCATGCTGGTGTGTTCGGTAACGGTGTTCCTGACCGGATCTGTCTGTGCCGTTCGGTGGGGCTGAGCCTTCGGAAGAAGGAGCATATTTTCCGGTATCATGGTCTGTCACATCCTCTGTTACAAAGAATGCCTGGAAGCCTCCTGCCGGAAATTGCTTCGCACGTTGTCCTGTATCGGGGGCGCTGTCCTGGTAGCATCCGGTGTCTCAAAGTGTTCCGAAAAACCATCCAAAGCGGTTGCATACGCTTCGCCCTGTTCCAGCAAGGACGCCGGTGTTTCCGGTGACAGATGGGAAAATTCCGTCTGTACAGGGATGTCCTGCCTGTGTGTCTTGCCGTTGACAGAAGAAGGGGTGTTCCGTGCCCTGCGCAGGTCAAAATCCTGTTCGGTCTGCCTGGCTGCCGGTTGATCCTCCCCGTGGGAATCACGCACCGGCATCCGGGTATCTTTGCGCCTCCTTTGAAATTCCCTGTCGTGTGCCATTGTTCTCACCTCCGATCCATTTTAATTTTTGTCTCACGCTTTGGTCCCCGCTACTTCATCCGGTCTTGTGGTAAGCACGCTGTACAAGAGTGTGTCCTTCGGGAAGTCGTCCACAAAGGGATGATCACATTTCCAAAGAACAAAAGCCCCTCGCCGGGACCAGAATGGGTCACATAGGAAAGCTGGTGCGGGGAGATCCCCAACTGCTTTGCCAAAATCTGACGGTCTCCCTGGGCCTGGTTGAGCATATAGATAAAGTCCGAGTTCTCAAAATGTTCTCGATCTCACGGGAAGCCAGAAGGTCCTTGACGTTCTGCGTTAAACCTGATGGGATTCCGCCCCATTTACGAAAGCGTTTCCAGATCTCCACGCTGAAACTTCCTGTCTGCCCTTTCAAAGAGAAGGTGGAATTCGTCGATATAGAACCAGGTTGTTTTATGTTTGGAACGGTTGGCCGTAACACGGTTCCACACCGCATCCTGCATGATCAAAAGCCCGATTTCCTTTAAGGCTTTTCCCAGTGATTTAAGCTGGAAACACAGTACCCGGTGTTGATCCATTTGGATATTGGAACGGTGGTTGAACACGTTAAGGGAACCATTGACATAGATTTCCAGCGCAGTTGCGATATTCTGTGCCTCCGGTTCAGACTGTTTCAAAAGCAGCTCGTAAAGATCGCCTAAGATCGGCATATTTTCCGGGCATGGGTCCTGCAGGTATTCCCGGTACACCAGTCTGGTACAACGGTCGATGATCGTCCTTTCAATAGGGGAAAGCCCTTCTTTGCCGCCGATGATAAGGTCACACAGCGACAGAATAAAATCACTTTTCAAAGTGATCGGGTTTTCATCATCGGAATAGTCCAGATTGATGTCCATAGGGTTGATGTAGTTCGTGGAAGTAGGGGAAATATCAATGACCTGCCCTGGGAACCGAACTGCTGTACCAGCGGCCCATACTCATTTTCCGGGTCGGCGATAATGATGTCGTCCTCCGTCAGAAGGAACACATTGACGATCTCACGCTTGGCAGAGAAAGATTTGCCGCTTCCTGGGGTACCGAGAAACAGCCCATTGGGGTTTTTCAGCGTTTTTCTGTTCGCCATGATCAAGTTATTGGAAAGGGCGTTCAGGCCGTAATACAATGCCTCGCCCTCCTGGAACAGTTCACAGGTGGTAAACGGTACAAAGATCGCTGTGCTGCTGGTCGTAAGCCCGCGCTCAATCTCAATCTGGTTCGTACCAAGAGCAAGCGAGGACATAAGCCCTGTTCCTGCTGGTAATCCAGCCGTTTTAAGGCACAGTTGTATTTCTGTGCCACACCCGAAGCGGCAAAAATATCATTGAACAGCTTCTGACGTTTGGCAGCGATATTTTCCACCAGTACCGTCACAAGGAACATGCGCTCATTGCGGCTCTGTAAATCCTGCAAAAGATTTTTGGCTTCTTCTCCATAGGTGGCAAGGTCGGTGGGAATGATGTCCATGTCATACCCAGATCGGACCGCTTTCTTTTGTTCCTCAATGGTCATTTTCTGCAGGTCCGACATTTTACGCTTGATGTTTCGGATCGCCTGCGCCTGGTCGATAGACTGGATATGCAGGTTGACGGTCACGGCGTCGTTTAAGTCAAGAAGATCCGCTAAAAGCCGGTCGGTAAGCTCCGGCGCCAAAATCTGCAAAAAGGAGACAGCACCGGAATGATCGCCTACCCGGAATGTCTTTCCATCCTTTGAAAAAGACAGCCCGGATGGGGAAATGAAGTCTTTGGTAGAAAGACCGGTCATAGGCAGATCCGACCACTGGAAATGAAACTTTTCCTGACCGTCCGGGTGAAGCTGGCCGTGAAGAAGTTCCAGACGTTCCAGTCCGTTTAAGGATCTTGACTGGACTCAAGGGTTTTGAAATTTGCCAGCACATCCGTTTCAATGCGTTCCAGACGCATTTTCGCAGTACGCAGGTCATCTGCCTCGATCCCAAAGGTAATGTATTTGCGTTTGGTGAGACCGTTATTTCCTTTCTGCAACTGGTTCTTTAACATATCCCCGTATTCCTTGCGGATTCCGTCATACTCGTCGCCGCGGGGAGGGATTTCAATGCTTCTGGTAAAATCCTGCATATTGGCCCGCTGGTTGATAAAGGTAAGCTGCACATGGATCGAAGCATCGAAGTAATTTAAGAAATCGCAGTAACCCTCGAAGATCTGTGCTTTATCATCTGCCTGTGCAAGCTGATAGTTAATATCAAAAAACTGTACCGTTTTGGTGTAAAGGGTATCGGTCAACCGGCAGATCCCATCCCGGTACATTTCACGGTAGGGAATGCTCTGCTGGACCGTCTGCGGTGCATCTGCTTTCAGCCCGGCAAAAAAGCCGCCTTTTTTAGACGGCTTGGAACGGGCAGACTTAGTTTTGCCCTGCTTTGCATCGGATCTGGTCTTTTTGGCCTGCCTGATATTTTTTTGCAGACGCTTTTCCTGAGCTTCCTGCTGCTTGTTTTTTGGCAATCTTTGTAACCTCCTTCTTTGACATAGATTTATACAGGTTATCCGTCCTGTATGGACGGTTCTTCGGCCAGAGCTTATAACGGAGCCGGTTCTTCAAGATCTTTTCTGCCGGCTGTCCGTCACGCTCATACATGGCGAAGAAGAAAAAGGGCATCATCAGCCCGATCATCAAAAGTACAGCCGCCGAATTGCCGATCGCCCCGCGGGTAAAGAAATACACCGGAAGGCCGACAAGCCCGGCAAGACTGAAACAAATAAGCTGGCGCTTCGTCAGATTGAAGGCCAGCTTGGTTTTAACTTTGGTTAAATCCTTTGGTACAGGTACATAAGGCATCTATACACCTCCCATCGTAATATAGTTTCCGGCCCATTACCGTGCACCGAATTCGCGTACCGGTTTCTCCGAAGCCGGACATTCCCGCACTTCCTGAGCCGCATTTTGCAGCCGTGCCAGGACAGAAACAGCCGGTCCTCTCTGACACAGGTATTCCTGGCTATCTCGGATTCCGGCAATATTTTCCCGAATATCCATATCCACGTCGAACACATCCGAAACCGGTAAAAGCCAACGGTCTGCAAAGTATTTCAAAGGATTCTCAAGCGCCAGCACATCATCCAACATTTCATCCCCGAACTCAAACTTTGTTGTCAGATAGGAATACGCCTCCTGCATGGCTGTAATTTCAGCAGCTTTTTCAATTAAGGATTCCTTATCTCTTGACATAAGGCTTTCCCGGTAAGCAAAGTAATTCTGTCCCAGCCGTTTCATCAGGAGTGTATATTTGTCCTGTGCGGAAGCTTCGCTTGTGAAATGTTCAAATTTTTGCTCTGCATCAATTTCTTTGAGAAGATCGCAGATCGGGAAACTATGTTCATGGTTATTTTCTTCCCAGCACCATCGGGCTACGTCCAACGGGTCCTGAAAAGAAAGAAGCGCCTCTACTTCCGCCGGGGTAAATACATGTTCAACCTTCAGATAATAGTGGAGTTCCGAAAGTCCCTGTAACTCGTAAATACTACCGATATTCTGTGCATCCAGCATATCCGCATGAACCTTCAAACACTCGTCCAGCCGTTCCATAAGCAGCCGCTTTGCATCTTGTTCTATCAAAATCACCCCTTTCGCTCCGGCATAGTCAGCGTACAGTTCACTTCATTGCCCCACACATCCCAGCCGGGTGTCTTTTGTCTTGCAAACAGTTCCACTCTGGGCTGATCGCCCATGAGTTTTACGATCTTATCCCGCACCTCGTCCGGTTTCTTGCTGTGCTGCTCAATATGGGAGATCACAAACTGATGGATTCCCGCACACTGGCGTTTCGGTCGGCCTCTGGTTGCCAGCAGGCAGACCTCCGCATTGGATCGGGTCCAAAAGCCCATGCCATAAAACCAGCTATCCGCTTTCCGGTTCTGTTTGAGCCATAGAAAAGCCAGCGTTTTATATTTGAACCCCCAGGCGTCGATCACCCGGAAGGCTTCATTGAGCTGTGGGAAGGTCGCCCACAGAAAGAGAGCGCTGTCTTTTGCGGCAAGTTCCGATACCGGCAGGGCACAGATTTCTTCAATGCTCATCGTTGGGGTAATGGTTTTCCGCAACGCCGCTTCCATGTTTCCTATCATAGCGCCAGGGCGGATCGGCATAGATAATGCCGTACTGTTTCGTTTCCGGCATTAGCGAGCCTGCTCATTCTTAGATGTGGCCGGTTTGGCCGGCTGTTCTTTGACCTTACCGGCATTTTCTTTCAATGCACCGGTCAGGGAAGGTTTTTCCGCTGCTCCCTTTGTCGCTTCAAGAGTTGCCTGCAAATTTTCAATAGCCTGCCCGTACCCATCGATTAAGGCATCGTTGAGCTGCTTGCGGAACTCTGCCGTAACCGGCCAGCAGACATCTTTCCAGTTGCCTCCCTTATCCTGGGTTGCGGGCATATTGACATACAGCCCCTTTTCACTGGAACAGATACGGAAGCCGTCAATCTTAAAGCATCCGCCAATCGTAACATTGGCAAACGCCAGCAGGTTTCCCATTGGGGCGATCGGACGCACGCGGACATCCAGCTTCATGCCGTTTGCCATTTCCGGCGTCTGTGTCTCCGGCGCCATTTTTTCTGTATTGGTTTTACTCATATATAAAATCCTCCTTTTTAGAATTGGTTTTGTTCATGCTATCTTGCATTAAATATGGATTTGGATAACGAACCTGTCTTAAACAGGGCAAAAGCCAGCAGTACCGTATAACCCGCCGTTCCCCAGATCGCGCCGTGCACGTCGCCGGACGATGGGATAGACTGGACCAGCACTGCATAAATGGCAACACAGATCAGGATCAAAAACCCCTGAAAGCCCAGGGCAAAAAGGGAACGCAGATACCCGGTTCCCATTTGTCCCCATTCCCGGTTTGCCATTGTGGAAAACGGGATCGGTGCAAGGCTCACGGTTAAATAAATCTCGATCATACGGCCATATACAATGACAAAGATCACGATGGACAGTACCCACATACACAGATTGATGATGTTGGTTTCCAGCCACAGTCCAATCAGTTCCCACATTCCCATTGCTTCAAGCTGGGTTTTCAGATCAGACAACGCCGCCTGCACATCCAGGTTCCCGTTTATGACACCGGCACTTTGCGACACCACATTTTGGGCCACATCAAAGACCGCCATCACAATCGTAAAACAGTTGGTGAGCAGGTAAGTGGCAACAAAAGTCTTGAAAATCCACTTGAAGATGTTGAATGTATCGAATTCGTGCATGTTGTTCTTTTCGAGAATCATCTGGATCAGTTCATACACCAGAACAAAGGTCAGGATCATGCCCGCAATGGGAATGACGACGGTTTCTGAAAGATTCTGAATCATGGAAAACACGCCGCCATTCCAGCCCTGCGGGGTCTGTCCTACCTGATTTGCCACATCCGCAACCTGATTGTTGACGGAGTTGAAAATACTGGTGTACTGTCCGGTGATCGCATCGATCAGGCCCTCTTTAATCCAGTCTGTTATCCATTCAAACAGACTGCCCATAAGTCAGCCCTTAACCGAACAGGCCGGAAAGCAGCGGGATCAGCGTTGCACCAACCAGAGCGATACCTCCGCCTGCCATAAGCTGTTTCATCCCCAATTAGGTGTAAAACTCTGCTCGATGGCGGGCGGCGGCATACAAAAAATCTATATGGTATTTTTTAAGAGAACCGTCCCGGCGGGACAGGTCAGGCAGTGACCTGTTCCACCTCCGGGATGGGTTTGAGATTAAAATGAATTTCGATAGAAATGTGTCTTGTTTTATCTTCGTCAATGCGCTCATGCACGACGATTTCTTTGATTAAGCGGTTGAGGGTGGCTGCGTCCAGCTCTGTGATGTTGGCATATTCCTGAATGGCTTCCACCCATTGTTTTGCGTCATTGGCAAGCTGGGCTTCATCGGACAGCCGCTTTCTGCCCTCGGACACTTTTGCTTTAAGTTCCGTCTGCTCGGTCTGTGTCTTTTCCAGCATGGTGTTGAAATTCTGCTCACTGATACGCCCTGCAATCATATCCTCATAAAGCCGCATGACCATTTTGTCCAGAACCTCAATCCGTTCCTCGTCCCTTGTAAGGGAGCGTTCCATTGCTTCCCGCTGTTCCCGCTGCTCGGCTTCACAGGTATTGGTCAGGCGGTCGGCAACCGCTTTCCCGTCCATCAGGGCAGCTCTGGCACATTCCCTGATTTTCCGCAGCACATGGCTGTAAAGGGTGTCATAGTCAATCCGGTGCTGGGTGCAGTGGTTCTTTCCAAAGGCATTGTAGGTCTTGCAGGAATAAATCTGCTGGGGATGTTTTGCGTTTGTGTAGCGTATCGTCAGCGACTTCCCACACTCGCCGCATTTTATCAATCCGGCAAACAGGCTGATTTCATTGGTCTGCCCCGGACGCTGGCGAGATTTCAGCTTGTTCTGCACAATGTCAAAGCTCATGCGGTCAATCAGCGGTTCATGCTGCCCCTCCACCACAATCCAGTCCTCCGGCTTCTTTTCCCCAATCGTGCCGATTTTGAAACGGTAGTCCTTTTTTCTGGGAAGCAATCGCCCGGTGTAGACGGGATTCATCAAAGGTCTTTGATAACGGAGAAGTCCCACATATACCGTCCATTTTTCCGGGTCTTTCTTTTCCCATTTGGTGCGGGTATTGCGAAGCCCCCGTTCCCGGTTCCACCATGTGGGGCAGGGGATTTTTTCTTCCTCCAGCCGTCTACGGATATAGTTCGGACCATGACCGTTCAGGGCATATCCGAAAATCAGTCGCACAATCGGGGCGGTTTCCTCGTCAATGAGCAGATGGTTTTTGTCCTCCGGGTCTTTCCGATACCCGAACGGGGCAAGACACCCGGTAAACTGTCCTTTCTGCGCTTTCAGAAGATAAGAGGAATGGACTTTCTTGGAAATATCCTTGCTGTACATCTCGTTCAGGATATTCTTGAACGGGGCAATATCGTTGTTATCCCGCAGGGTGTCGATACCGTCATTCATGGCGATATAGCGGACACCGTTTCTTGGGAAAAAGTCCTCAATCAAATGCCCGGTTTGCAGATAGTTCCGCCCCAGTCGGCTGAGGTCTTTCGTGATGACAAGGTTGATTTGCCTGCGCTCAATGGCTCTCAACATTCTCTGTAAATCAGGACGCTCCATATTAAGACCTGTGAAGCCATCGTCCTGATAGACTGCCACAACCTCCCATCCCTGCTTTTCGCAGTATTTTTCCAGCATATCCCGCTGGTTGGCGATACTGGCACTTTCGCCTTGCAGGTCATCGTCCTTTGACAGCCTGCAATAGACCGCCGCACGATAGCCCCCGGCAAGTGCCGAACCGATTGTTCTGTATTCCATTTCGTTCATCATAGCCATTTACCCACACAATCCAGACGGTATCTGGCTCTTTTGAACCTCATCTTCATTATAGCCTATATCTTTCTTTTTAGCAAGATATTCTTTTGTATTTGTTTTACCGTATTTCTGGGAAATCAGACTGACGAACACATCGGTTGCGTCCAGTTCCCCGTCAAATACAGTGGTCACATGAATCTCTGTTTTGTTTTTTGCCATAGGCAGTTATCCTCCATACATGAAAATAGCCAGACAGAGGGTGTCGGCAACGAAGTCCGGCAACGGGCTTCAAAAGACCTTGCAAACAATCTCAATCTGGCGATGGTTACTATTTATACTTTTCTTTTATTTTTCTGTTGTTTTGGTTGTTATAAGGGAGAAAAGCCCGGAAATAAAGGTTTTCCCCGGCAACCTCGGCAACGGGATAGCAACAGGGGGTGCAACGGGCTGTCATTTTCAGAATGGAAGCTCCATCTGTTCTGTGACCTCCACAAAACCATCCATCGTTTTTTCAGACGGGTTGCCGGAGTCCGTTGCCGGGTTTTCACGCTCCCAGCCCTTTTGTCTGCCATATTCTGAAAACATTCTTGGGTTCGGGAAGTACCGCCAGCCAGAAATGCACTGGTTCATAATCTCGTTGATTTCCCGGATTTCCCATTGCTTCGGCTCGTCAAAAGCATGGTTCAAGGCTTCCTTGTAGATCTGCTTGGAGCAGACCATGCTCCCGGTGTACTTATCAAGATACGCCTGTATCATCCCTGCTTTGGTGTCCTCCGGCATAAAATCCCGCTGGTGTTCTTTGAGATACCGCTGCATGGCAGGGCTGAAAGCCAGCTTGAACCTGCCGCTTCTGTAAATTTCCATCGCTTCTGCCCACATCTGCTCGATATAGGCTCTGGAAGCGGCTTCGTCCTCCAAAATGTGAACCTCGGCTTGCTCCGGGTACACCATGACGGGGATAAAGCGGCGGTTGCCGGAACGGTCAAGGGGCAGGAAGTCAAGGGCATTGGAAGTGCCGCCAAACACGCACTGACGGGGCGGTCTGCTGGGTGGGTTTCATAGGGTATCTTGTAAACCTCTTTCTGTCGGCTTAAAATGACTTGATTTCCTCAATGCTCTTGGCGTTTGCGGTTGCCATCATTTCCGACATTTCGATAATCCAGTGACCTTGCAGCTTACGGTACACATTGTCATCGTCCAGCTTCCGCAAATCATCGGAGAACCACTCGTCCCGGACTGCCAGCAGACGGAAGAAGGTGGACTTTCCAGCCCCCTGACCGCCTACCAGACAAAGCATGATTTCAAACTTGCACCCCGGCTGAAAGGCTCGTGAGATTGCACCCAGCAGGAACAGCTTCAACGCTTCATAGGTGTAATCGTCTGCGTCAGCCCCCAGAAAGTGCCGCAGACAGAAACGGATTCGTTCTGTCCCGTCCCACACAAGGGCACTTAGGTAGTCCCGGATGGGATGGTACTTGTTTTCATTCGCCACAATCCCGATGGCATTATCAATCTTTTTCTCATTGGTAAGCCCATAGGTTTCTTCCAGATAGAGAAGCAGATACTTCATATCCGTATCGTTCAGGGCTGTGCTTTCTCTGTGAAAACCGATGGGCTTTATGATGTCCTTGCGGTCGGTCAGGATGTTGTATGCGATAGCCCCGGAAAGCAGAGGGTCACGCTGGAATACGGTCAGGCAGTTCCGTATGCTCTGACGGACACCGCCTTTCTCGGTAGTTTCCAGCCCCGCCTTGATTTCCTCAATGCTCTGGGGTGGCTGCATGGCGTTCATGGTGTTTTTTAATTCTTGCTGCGTCTGCGGCTGCAAGCTCTGCCATTCGCTGTTCAAGCTGTATCACATCCTTTCCGTAGTCCGCAATCAAAGCCGCTTTTTCCTCTGTCTCCCCGAACAGCAATATATCCAGCAGATATTCCACTTGGGCTTGCTTCTGTAAGGCTTCCACGAACCGGGGATGAAAGGCTTCCTCCGGGGAGTGCGGGGCGTAGTCCTTTCTCCATGCCATAAGCAAGTGGAGATAATCGGCAAGAATACGGAAGCAGCGGCTCTTTGCTTCCTGAAACTGTTCCTCCGGGGATTTCTGCCGGGGCTTTGGCTTTTTTGCCTTTCCCGGCGGTTTCCAGTCCTCATAGGAAAGCCCGAAGTCCTGTGCCAGCTGTACGGCGGCTTCTTTCTTTCTCAGCCCATACAGGGCGGCGGCAAAATCAATCACATCCCCATCCGCACCGCAGCCGAAGCAGTGGTAACGCCGATCCAGCTTCATGCTTGGGGTTTTATCGTGATGGAACGGGCAGCAAGCCATCCCGTTCCGACCTACATGGATTCCATAATGCTCCGCAGCCTGTCTTGTTGTGACGGACTGCTTCACAGCTTCAAATACATTCAAATCTATCCCTCCTTGAAAAAAGAAAAGCACCTGACATTCTCTGATTGAAAATGGCAAGTGCCTGTTAAAGTTCCATATCCTGTTGTTTGTGTTTCGTCTGTTCCTGGGCAGTTCTTTGTGCTTTTTTCTCGTCTGCCTTATCCTGCAAGACTTCCTTGATAGGCTGCTTCTTGGGCGGCTCTTTGCTTTCTTCTGTGCCGGGTGTAGCTTTCCGTACCCAGTAGCGGATGTCCCGCAACTTCTTCAAATCAGCCTGTACCTCGGTCAAAGGTTCTTTCAGCTCTGCGATTTCGCTAAGAAGCGTTTCCTGCTCCTGTTGCAGCTCATTTTGGGTACTGTCCTTATCGTCCGGGTGCTTGGCAAGGTAGGCGGCGGCTTTCTCATACCGGGCAACCTCCGGGTGTTCCTGTTTGAATTTCTCCTTTGTTTTCTTAAAAAACTATCTTCTGGTACTTCTCATAGACAGGCTTACATTCCTTGCAGTCTGTCCGGCTGGCAAGAATCCCGTCAATCACTTTGCTGCGGGCTTCCTTTGGCTTCATCTGATTGCGGTAATCTGCGGCTGATTTCCCGGAAGATTCCAGAAATGCTTCTAAGTCCTCCACAGTGGAAAGCCCCTTTTGCCGGAGATAGGATAGGGCTTCGCTGACTGCCTTTAAGTCCTGTGAAGTCCCTCCGGTTCTGTCCAGCCCTCGTCCAGTCCTTCCGTTCTTCCTTTCGTATCTCCATATACTTCATCAGCAGATTGGGAAGAAGTGTTGCTTCCTCCGCCGCTTTTTGTGCAAGCAGCTCCTTCCGTTTTTCTCCCAGCTCGGTAATCCAGCCTTTGAGGTTTTGGATAAGCTGCCGGATGGACTTCATTAGGCGGTTGGCAGCTTTGATTTCCCGGTTCAGGTTGCCGATATTTGTCTGGATACCACGCTTTTCCATCTGCTGGACAGCAGCCCCCTCATGGACAGTAGGGATAATATCAAGCCCCTGTCTGGCATAGGAACGCAAGTCCACACGCTCCGGGCGGTCATTGGCTTCCAGATAGCGGTTCTGGATGACCTCCCATTCATGCCGCCAAATTTCACAATACTTCTGGTCGTTCCAGTCAACCGTATCCTCCTTGTGGCTTTTCCACCTGCCGGACGGAAGTTTTATCCGTTCTCCGCTTTCATCAAGGTCATAAACCTTGCGGCTCTTGGGAAGCCATTTTCCATGTTCGTCCATTGCTCTCATAGTCAGCAGGACATGGGCATGGGGATTGTGTCCCGGCGGATGGGGGTCATGGATTGCAAAGTCAGCAATCATGCCTTTTGAAACAAATTGCTGTTCACAAAACTCCCTGACAAGGACAGCGTACTGGTCAGGTGGTATCTCTCTTGGGATGGTAAGCACCCACCTCCTTGCAAGCTGGGAGTTCCATTGCTTCTCCACCGCTTCGGCGGCGTTCCATAAGGTATTGCGGTCTGCATACTCCGGCGGGGCATTTGCTGGGAGCAGAATCTCATTGTGGACGATACCACGCTTTTCCGGGTAGTGCTTCACTTGCTGGTCGTATTCACAGAACAGCTTTTCGCCACTCTGGTAAGCAGCGGCGGCAACCGCAGACTGCCGCTGGCTGCGCTGCACAATCGTGATTTCGTTGTGTGGACAGGGCATTTCGTGTCCCTCCTTTCGGTAATTGGTGGATGGGGTGGCGTTTTACCACCTCATTTTGGGCAGAAAAAAAGCAGGAGACCTTTTTCAGATTTCCTGCTCGGTGTGCCGCTATGTGGGCGGCGGGTATTTAATTGTAAAAGTTCGGGGCAAGTTGACCCGATGTGAAGCTGACAAACTGGAAGTTGTCAAAGAGAATTGTTCCAGTATTCCACAGTATGCAAAACAATTTCTTCTGCTCGGTTGTGAATGTTATTGCAACGCTGCACCCATTCCATTTGACGGGTACGCTTCAATTCCTCGGTCACGCCCTCGGTGGCTTTCATCTGCTCCATTATGGTGTCTAACCGTTCCTGTGCCTGTTCGTTCAGGTCTGCAAGGTATGTCCATAACTCCCCGGTCAAGGTCAATGTGTTCAATCTGGCTGGGTGGACTTCTCTTAAATATTCCCGGTGCATCCGTCCGTACTTTCCGATGGGGCGGTGTTCTTCCGGCAGCTTCAAGTCTGGGATGTAGTAATCTCCAACAAGGATATAATCAATTCCGTTTTCTGTTATTCTTGGTTTCAATTCGCTCATGTTCCTTACCTCCTGTGGAAGCAGGCTCGTCTGGTACTAACTCAATTACATCGGTAATCTCACAATTCAGCGTTTCGCAGATACGGGCTAATGTGTCCATGCTGATGTGCTTTCCCTCTTTGCTCATGTTGGCAATCATATTCGTTGTCATACCAGCGGCAAGCCTTAAATCTTCTTTTCTCATATCACGCTCTAACAGTGTGTGCCAGAGTGGTTTATAGCTGATGTGCATATTATTTTCCTGCCTTTCTATCCATACCACCGGGGCGGTTGCCCCGGCAGGAACTTTTCTCTTATTATAACACCAATCTTGTGAAATCACAATTTATTCTTGTAGCCTGCCGCTGATACCGTCTGGATTGGTTTTTCCTTTCTTTTTGTTCCCTTTAATTAGCCATGAGCTGCTTGATGCCCTGGCTCTTTGCTTATGTGTGATAAAGAAGCAATAGAAGTGCAAAAAATTTTGCCGTTCCTATCCGACACTTGGCCATTGTGTCGGATAGGTCGGGCGGTTATTCGGGCAAGTCAATCTTGCCGACAAAGCTGTAATAAATCTCAATGTCCTGCCTGCGGGTGCCGTTCTCATCATAGCTGCACTCATGCACCACAATTTTCTCGATCATTTCCCGCAAGAGAGTGGGGGTCAGTTCTTCAAAGGCAAGGTGCTTGCGGACAATGCCCATAAATTTCTCGGCGTTGACGGTAGCTGCCTGTGACTTGTCCAGTTCGGCTTGCAGGGCGGCGGCTCTCTTTTTCAGCTCCGCTTGCTCGGCTTCGTAGTCAGCCGACAGTTCCATGAAACGCTCATCGCTGATTTTGCCGTTTACATTGTCCTCATACAGCCGCTTGATAATGCGGCTGATTTCAGAAATGCGTTCCTGCGCCTGTTCAAGCTGCTTGATGGCTGCGGCGGTCTTTCGCTTGCCGCCGATCTCGTTCTGCTGGACAAGTAGTTTCACAAACCGGCTCTCATGCTTGGCTGCGTATTCGGTCACTTGCCGGAGATTTGCCAGGACACCAGCGGTCAACAGATCGGTGCGGATAAAGTGCGCCGTACAGTTGCGGGTGCGCTTCTTGTAGCTGCCGCAGATGTAGCAGTCCTGTTTGCGGTCTTTGTTCTGATACCGCTGCTGATACAGCACATGGCCGCAGTCGGCGCAGAACAAAATCCCGGAGAACAGCCCCACTTCATCGTAGCGGTTCGGGCGTTTGCGCTGTTTGCGTAACTCCTGCACCCGTTCCCATGTTTCCTTGTCGATGATCGGCTCATGGTGGTTCTCGAAAATGGCCTGCTTCTCGACGGGGTTCTCTATGCTGTGCTTGACCTTATAAGAAGGCTTTTCCGTTTTGAAGTTCACCAGACATCCGGTGTACTCTCGGTTTTCGAGGATATGAACGACGGTGTTGGTCGCCCATTTGCACTCATAGCCTGGGTGATAACGGCGGGTGCTGCCTGTCCGCTGATATTCCAGCGTCCCCGGCGTGGGGATTTGCTGCTCCGTCAGCATACGGGCAATCTTGGTCGGGCCGTTCCCGGCAAGGCAAAGCTGGTAAATCTGCTGCACCACCGGGGCGGCTTCCTCGTCTATAATAAAATTCTCGTCCTCGTCCATCACATAGCCGTAAACCGGCTTGCTGGTAACAGGCTTGCCGCTCATGCCTTTTGACTTTTTCACTGCCTTGATTTTCTTGCTCGTATCTCTCACCAGCCATTCATTGAACAGATTTCGCAGCGGGGTAAAATCGTTGTCCATGCCCTCGCTGGCACTGTCCACATTATCGTTGACAGCGATAAAACGCACACCCTTTTGAGGGAACAGCATTTCCGTGTAAAACCCTACCTGCAAGTAGTTTCGCCCTAACCGGCTCATGTCCTTGACGATGACCGTACCCACTTTCCCGGCTTCAATGTCCGCAAGCATGGCTTGAAATCCGGGCCGCTGGAAGTTCGCGCCGGAAAAACCGTCGTCGGTGTACCAGCGCAGATTGGTAAAGCCGTTCTGTTTTGCGTAGGTTTCGAGTATCCTTTTTTGAGATGGAATTTGTCAAGGGGCTTTTCTGCAAAACACAATGTTTCTGAAAATAGCGTTCAAAATATATGCAGAGCCGTTAGTCCGCAGAGGATGCGAATTATCGGCTCAATGGTTTTCTTTTATTTGTAATCATTACTTTTCCAATTCCAGATATTCTTGTCCCATGAAGAAGATTTTCAATTCGTTTTGATCTACTTCTATCTCAAATTCTACACTACTATTTCCCTGTGTAACACAGATTATATCCGAGTAAGAAAAACTATAATATGCGTCACCGCAGGATAGACCCGAATCGGGCATATCTTTACTCACAGCAAGTTCCCCGTTTTCTTGAAAGGTAAATATCTCCTCAGCATTTGCATCCTTCCATGTGCCAATAATATCTTTTTCGTTCTGAATGCGATTTACTTTACCAACACATACAATGGCAAGTATAACTGCACCAACAGTCAAAGCAATGCCTGCAACTCTCTTTACCAGTTTCTTTTTACGCAATTTCTATTACCTCTGTTTCAGTTGCTTTGTTAGATTGAATGATTACATATTGCTCAATTTCAGTTCCTCTACAATTTCCACCTTTGATACGCTTCTAACAGCAAACAGCATAGCGATACATACCATAGCGCCGACAGCCATAACTGCAAGAGCATAAATACCGCCGTTCATATAAAAAGCAAATGGTGTCATACCCGACGATATGAAGTAGTAGATAGCACAATGAATCAAAAAGCTCACAGGCAACGCAAGAACCAATGCTTTTACGCCGTACAAAACAGCTTCGAGCAATAGCGTACATTTTAATCCTTTGGCAGTCATACCAACAGAACGCAGAACAGCAAATTCGCTTCTTCTCAAATGAATCGTATTCGAGATAGTGTTACAAACATTCAAGCTGATAATAACCGTCATCAGGATCGAGAACAGGCAGATTACCAGTTTTGCAATCGTATATACCTGTCTGGAATTATTCGTTGCGGCTGCAATGTCCACAGTTTGCGGAAATCCTCTGTCAGCCAGACATTCCATTGCTTCTTTATGCTGTGCTGTCTGTATTCTCATTTCCACATAGGCGTTATCATCTATCAGCAAGTTAAAATAACTTAAAGGCACGATGAGGACAGCTCGATCTCTCACAAACATGGATTGGATATTTGCATTTTCTTCTGAAACGATTTCTTCCACGATAATCGGCAAGGCATCCTCGGATGCCCCCAGCGGAATGATTTCTGTTCCCGGTTCAATAAGAAACGGTGAGCCTGCAATTACCCGATTTTGTGCCGAATTATAGTATCCCATAGTCTGATTGAGCAAAATTCCATGATTGAAATTTGTCACATCCAGACTGAATCCATTTTCATCGCAAAAAGAGACAAAATGTTCTTCGTCCAATCCTACGACATATACCTCTGCTTTCGTACCATTGATAAAATATCCTTGCATATCAGGATTGATTTGTTCCTGCGAAAATTCAGCGGTCATATATCGCTGAAAGAATAGGAAACATCCGCAGTGATATTTTCATCCGATAATGCCCGATTGCGACAGGAATATCTTTGTATTGAATCATCGAAATCACATCAGTATAACAGGAACCGTCCTCCTTCATATCCAAGGATGTCTGATAAAGCATAAAATCAGAGAAACTATATAAGGAAAGGGCAATTACCACCGACAAGAAAATAGAGCCGGTAATCGCTCGGAAGCGTTTTGGATTACGCTTAATATTTTTTGCTGCTAACGAACCATAAATGCCAAAAACCAAAGAAACGATTTTTCCGTCACGGAATTTCTTTCTTGATACCGCATTGTTAGACTGGCGGATCGCTTCAATAACTGTAATTTTAGCTGCTTGCTTCACAGGCTTTCTACTTCCGAAGTACAAAGAAGCAATGCCGGATAATCCGCTGACGAGCAGGATCAATCCGTTTACCTTCAAGGACAGTTCTACGATGCCAAAGTGAATGTTTCTCCAAAAGCTGCCCTGACCACACTTAATAACAGAGCAGATAGCAGGATACCAACAACCAATCCAAAGGGTATGCTCACCACTCCCAAAAGGAAGGCTTCTAAATATACGCTAAGGCGTTTTTGCCCTTTTGTGGCTCCAATACTGGATAGCATTCCCATCTGCTTAATTCGTTCCTGTAAGGAAATGGAGAGGGCGTTGCTGATCATTGAAGCAGATGCAGCCATCAAAGAGAAACGACCATGACCACCAAAGCAATCAGTTTTGCAGCTCCTTTACCCCCGGTAATTCCATGATAGACTAACAATTCCGAATGAAACTTTGCTACATGACTGTCTACTGCCGCAGCCACTTCTTCGGCTTCTGTATAGATCGAATTGGATAAATTCTTTGCCTTGACATACGCAGCAAAATCGGATGCCGTTTTGTCAACACCTGCAAAGGCATTATAGTTTGCTGCGATTTTTGAGTCATTCACATCTGACAGAATACCAACAACTACATACGCTTTCTCTTTTGTTGGAACGAAGCTTTCTTCTTCGCCCCTATAATTTGTCAGCCCGGAAAGCTGGGCATTATATTCATCCCAAATTCTTGAACCAAGAGTTAAAGAAATCGTATCTCCAATCTCTGTATTCATGTTGTTTTTCTTCAAAAAAGATTCTGAAATAACAATCTCATTTTCATCTTGCGGGAAACGCCCTGCAAGCAAATACTGATTTAACGAAAATCTTTGGGTAAAGTTCTCGTCAATCTCGCCAACGGAGAGCATTGTACTGTTGGATTTCTCCCCGTAAAAACTGTTTCCGGCAAAGCGGAGAAGCGAAACTTCGCCTACATTGTTTTGACTATATAGCTCTTGAACCTGCTCCCAAGTCAAATCCTCCATGTAGTAGTCATAATCGCCACCATACACTTTTTCTTTCTCTTTCAAAAAATCAACCAACGACCATCCCCCACAGAGAATAGCGGTTATCATACTGATTGACAAAGAATGGTTAAAAGTGTGAGTAGGGTACGCTTTTTATTCGACAACAGATTCCTGAGTGTAAGCATGAAAATCATATTCATCAGCGTATCACCTCATCCCTCACAAGTCTGCCATCCTGAATTTCCAGAATACGGTCTGCCTGCATTGCGATTTCACGGTCATGGGTAATCAGGATCATTGTCTGGCGATAGACTTCATTGGATTCACGCAGAAGTTTCATAATATCCCTTGTGTTCTCCGTGTCCAGATTTCCCGTTGGCTCATCCGCAAGGATAATCGCAGGTGCGTTAATCAACGCTCGTCCGATTGCCACTCTTTGTTGTTGACCGCCGGATAACTGACTTGGCAGGTGCTTTCTACGCTTTACCAGTTTGAGTGTGGATAGCAGTTCTTTCAAACGCTCCTGATTGATTTTACGCCCATCCAATCGAATCGGCAGCGTGATATTTTCCTCGACAGTCAAAACCGGGATCAGATTATAAAACTGATAGACAAGCCCAACCTGCCTTCTTCTGAATACAGCCAATTCATCTTCATTTTGCTCATAAACATCCTGTCCATCCACAAATACTTTTCCCGAAGTCGGTCTGTCAACACCACCTAAAATGTGCAACAGGGTAGACTTGCCAGACCCAGATGCTCCAATGATTGCAACAAACTCTCCTTTATCGACGGAAAAAGAAACATCTGACAAAGCATGGACAGGAGCATTGTCCATTTCATAGGTTTTGCAGATATTCTCTACTCTTAATATCTCCATAAAAAGTTCCTCCATATATTTTTGCAATTCAGTATAGCAAAGCCAAGTGACTGCTTCATTACTTTTTCATTACAAAAATGTCACTTAAAAAGGGGCTGCATTAAGCAGTCCCCCGATAAAAGCAGATTTCAAATTTTGCACCGCCTGACTCCCGATTTTTCGCTTGGATGACACCACCCTGATTGACAATGATCGTCTTTGCCAGAGCCAACCCCAAACCGGCATTACCGATTGTAGAGCCACTTCCTTGATAAAATCGGTCAAATAAATGGGGGATGTCTTTTTCCTGAAAACCTGTTCCGCTATCCTCTATAATGATCTGTGTCAAAAGAGGTCTTTCTATTGCCTTGATTTCGATAGTGCTGCCCTCTGGTGAATGTTCGATACAGTTTTGATTACATTCCCAAGGCTTCAGCAGTCCAATCAGTATCAAGAGATAGTTTTAATTCTGCCGGAATCACTTGCGTGATTGTCTGCATTTTTAATTCTGCCGCAATCTCCAGAGGACGAATTGCTTTTTCTACCACATCTTTTAAGTATACCGCCTGTGGCTTTAGAGTAATCGTTCCTGCATCCAGCTTGGATATTTTCAGAAGTGTGGCTATCAGCCACTCCATTCTTGATAAGAGCATAGTCTGTTCGCGGATCAGCTCATACCTTTCTTCGTCAGTCAGTTCCTCATTACACAGAGAAGCATTTAAGATATTCAGCGATGTCAAAGGTGTTTTTAATTGATGTGAAATATCGGCTAAAGCATTTGCCAAATTACCTTTCTCCATTTTCAGAGCTTCTGCCTGTTCAATAAGCCGTCTTGTCATCTTGGATATTTCATCATGTAAAACAGATAACTCACCTTCTTGAAACTGCCCAAAAGAAATTTTTTCATCTCCATGTAACAGCCTATCAATATGCAAACTAAAATCAGCAATTTTCTTGTATCTCTGATATGTGAAAAAGAGGGAAACTGCACTGGATGAAATGATAGCCGACAGAACAATCCACACAGCTTTGCTATCAACGATAATGCCAATGCCGCCCCAAAATAGAATAAGAATACTGCTGACAACAATTTGCCTTTTAACTTCTTTATTTCTGATAAAGTCCATATCAACCCACCTTATAGCCAAGCCCACGAACGGTAATTATGATTTCCGGCTCCTGCGGATTGGTTTCAATTTTGTCACGTAGCCTTTTCATATAGACAGTCAATGTATTATCATTGATAAACTCCCAGTAGTGTCCCATAAAAGCTCCAACAATCTTCTGCGAGAAAGGACAATACCTTTGTTACGCAAAAAGACTAACAGCAACTTATATTCCATAGCAGACAACAAAATCTCTTTCCCATTCTTTGATACGGTTGCTTGATTTGTGTCCACAACTAAGTCGAGGTAACTGATAATGTTTTGTGTGTTCTTAGTTCTCCTTAATACGCTGTTGATCCTTGAAAGCAGTTCTCTTGGTCTGAACGGTTTGCTGATATAATCGTCAGCCCCCATATCTAACCCAGCCACAACACTATATTCATCATCAGAAGCCGTTAAGAAAATAACTGGCATAGTTCCTCTTTCTTTAATTGCAGAACAAACAGAAAAACCATTTCCGTTTGATAATTGAATGTCCACCAAGGCTATATCGTATTGGTCGCTATCCAATTTTTCTATTGCTTCTTTTTGACCGGGAGCATTTTCGATTTTGAACCCTTCATTTCCTAAATAGTCTGATAATGAGGATACGATACTTTGGTCATCCTCCACTAATAACAATTTACTCATCGTGTGTTCTCCTTGTTGTCAGCTATAAATTCATTTTTATTTTGTTTATATCTTCCATCAGCCGGCTTTTGGGCATCTTGGGGAATTAGCCATGCACGAGGTAGCCGAACAATTCCATCAATGCGATTCTCCTCACACAGCTTTTGAACACGACGCACCGATATTCCCCAAAGTTTAGCCGCATCCTGTACTGTCATGTATTCAAACATAGTTTACCTCCGCATCAAATAGTTATATATATTATATACGCACAAACGAACAATATCAATGGGCTGTTTGTAAACACTTAAACACTAACTGTGTACGAATTAACTCGGCGCTAACAATTTCCGTCATCCTGTTTCGGATATTATTTATTTTTCCACCCAACCCATTCTGTCCGGGCAGCTACCTTTAATTTTTTGTTACGCCTCCTCTGCTGCGAGCAACTCTACCAAAACCGAAGGACCATATTTTCAGACTGCCGAGCGACCTCGACTGGTGCCAAACGATTTTGCTGAGGCGATAGAAAATAGAATTGCAATGTACTATAATAAAGGTGTGAAATTTTCCCTCGCTTCTGTAAGATTGTCCGCCAGATCCATAGTACATAGGTGAGGAGGTGGATACCTTGTTAGAGGATGTGAAGATCATTGAACTGTTCTTTGCTCGTACTGAGCAGGCAATAGCTGAACTTGCTGCAAAATACGGTTCAACTTGCAAAAGAATTGCAAACAACATTTTGAAATGCGAACCCGACGCAGAAGAATGTGTAAATGATACATACCTTGCTGCGTGGAATGCAATTCCTCCAGAAAGACCTGACCCACTCAGAACCTATATTTTTCGTATTACCCGCAATATCGCTACCGCAAAATACCACGCAAATACTGCACTAAAGCGAAACAGTTACTATGATGTTGCACTTGATGAGTTGGAAGAGTGCCTAACTTCTGCATCTACTATTGAACAGGAAGTGGATGCAAAGGAGCTGTCACAGGAAATTGATCGTTTCCTTGACAGCTTGGATCAGGAAAGCAGGGTTATGTTTGTAGCAAGGTATTGGTACTCAGATAGCATTACAGAAATTGCAAAGAGGCTTCGTACAACAAATAACAATGTGTCTGTTCGCCTTTCCCGAATCAGAAGCAAACTTAAAAATCATTTACAGAAAGCGGGGTATGATTTATGACACGAAAGAACATCTCTGACGCCGTTGGTGGCATTGGTAGCCGTCATATCGAAGAAACGGCGAGTTATCAGGCAAAGAAACAAAAAAGCATTTGGCTGAAATTTGGGGCAATTGCTGCGTGTCTCTGTCTAATCGTGGTGGGAGTGTTTAGTATGGGATTATTCGGCAAAAGTACAGAAACAGCTACATTAGGTGATGGAATGCTCATGTGCGGTAAAGTAACACAAAAGAATTTGATAGACAACAGCCCATTATTCCGAAAAAAAGCAAAAAATCTAATTGAAATATCAAAAATATTCTGGTATAATAAAGACATGAATTACTTAATCTTACCTTGTGAAATACTAATGAATAAATAGTAGACGGATTATTTATTACTTTAGAAATGAGGTGAGTTTATGAAAAAACTTAAAAGGTTATTTTCGGTTCTGTTGACGTTTGCTCTGGTAATGAGTTTTTCTGTTTCAGTGTTTGCAGCTGAAAAAGCGCCGGATTCAGCTTTGACCGTGAATGAATATAAAGAATTTTGGCGCAGGAATCTCCGGAGGATTTGCAGAAATTTGAAGCACTTAGTGCAGATGAGCAGGAAAAATTTATTGACTACTTGCTTGATCCTGCAACCTACAGCGGAGATTTAGTTGCACCGGGAATTACAAGAGCAACTACTTATGACCGGACAGAGAAAGTAGCTTCTGGAGCAGATTTAGGAGCAGCTAGGTCTACCAGATATGATGCGTGGGGTACGTCAACCGTAGATATTTTGGGAATAGAAATACTTGAATATCGAATTGAAGTCGGGTATAGCGTGTCCGGCAGTACCATTACTACTATTTATTACAATGACGCATTTGTTGTTAAAAATTTGAATCCGCTTGTTCAGACAGATACAACATCGAAGAGTGCATATATTAGTGGTAATGTAGTTCATGCCAAAGGTACATTCTATTACAAGTTAGGACCGATTGAGGGACTTAGTGTTCAGATTGGAAATATCTACGGAGAGTTATTAGCATATTCCGACGGCGACACAAGCATTTCTTACTGGAGGGACTAAGGATATGCGGCATAAAAAGCTAATTATTACATTGCTTGTAATATTAGGCATAATAATCGTTTTTAGTATTATTGGTTATGTCACATATTTGTACTATTAAAACAATAAATAACCGTCTACTATAAGTTTAGGCGCGGGGGGCAATATTTACCCCCGCGTCTATAATTTTAAGATTCAGAATTAAAAACAACGATTTTTATTTGACGGATAAATAGCAAAGCCAGCCGAGCCAGTCAACGACAAGATGAACGTCGCTCCGCGCCGTCGTTGACAGCCCCGTCCGCCTTTGCTGATGAGTAGACAAGGAGCGACAGCTCCAAGTGCTGCCGCCCTCTTTTATTTTACAACTGAATAACCGCTGCCCCATAGCGGCACATGAAGCAGTAAGTCTGAAAAAGATTTGCTGCTTTTTTTGCGCCCATTTTTGGCAAATCGAGAAAGTATCGGTACTGATAAGTGAGCAGGGGGAAATTCCCGTTTTCTATCAAGCAGCGGGCAAAACACAGCTTCTGAAACGCCTTATTGTTGGGAAAGACCAAGCCGCCGGAAAAGTCTTTGCCAGAAAGAGAGGGAGAACGCCAGCCCGCAGCCTTTTATGAAAAAACTGGTTGCGATTTCCCGAAAAAGTGGCAGTAGGAAGTGAGCGGCAGACCGGCAGTTTCTTAGAGCAAGATTCTACCGAGGTGCCAAAATTCGCTTATCGCTCATTTTGCCCCTGCGGGAATCTTGTTGGGGAGTGCCTTCCCCAAACCCTGCTTATGCGGCTTGCGCCGCTGAAAAACCCCTCAAAATATTTTTCGGATTTTTCAAAAACAGTTCCGCTTCACACCCTGTTTTTCTCCTATTAGTGAGAGGACACCACGCACAGAAAGGAGGTCAACCACCTATGAAACGATACAACACGCCGCACCGCAGCCGGGTAGTCAAAACACGCATGACCGAGGAAGAATACGCCGAGTTTGCCCAGCGGCTTTCTGCTTACCACATGAGCCAAGCCGAGTTTATCCGGCAAGCCATAACCGGGGCAGCCATACGCCCCATCATAACCGTTTCCCCCATCAATGACGAGCTGCTTGCCGCTGTCGGGAAGCTGACCGCCGAATACGGGAGGATCGGCGGCAACTTAAACCAGATAGCCCGGACGCTGAACGAGTGGCACAGTCCCTATCCGCAGCTTGCCGGGGAGGTACGGGCGGCGGTTTCCGACCTTGCTGCCCTAAAGTTTGAAGTCTTGCAGAAAGTGGGTGACGCTGTTGGCAACATTCAAACATATCAGCTCTAAAAACGCCGACTATGGCGCAGCGGAAGCCTATCTCACATTTGAGCATGACGAGTTTACCATGAAAGCCACCCTTGATGAAAACGGGCGGCTGATACCGAGGGAGGATTACCGCATTTCTTCCCTCAACTGCGGGGGCGAGGATTTCGCTGTTGCCTGTATGCGAGCCAATCTCCGCTATGAGAAAAACCAAAAACGGGAAGATGTGAAAAGCCACCACTATATCATCAGCTTTGACCCACGGGACGGGACAGACAACGGCTTGACCGTAGACCGGGCGCAGGAGCTGGGCGAGCAGTTCTGCAAGGAGCATTTCCCCGGACACCAAGCCCTAATCTGCACCCACCCGGACGGGCATAACCACAGCGGGAATATCCATGTGCATATCGTCATCAACTCCCTGCGGATTTACGAAGTCCCGCTTCTGCCCTACATGGACAGACCAGCCGACACGCTGGAGGGCTGCAAGCACCGCTGCACCAACGCCGCTATGGAATATTTCAAGAGCGAAGTCATGGAAATGTGCCACCGGGAGGGGCTTTACCAAATCGACCTCTTGAACGGCAGCAAGGAACGGATAACCGAACGGGAATACTGGGCGGCAAAGAAAGGGCAGCTTGCCCTTGACAAAGAACGCCGCAAGAGAAGCCGCCGGACAGCCGACCAAGCCCACCAAGTTTGAAACGGACAAGGCGAAGCTGCGCCGGACGATACGGCAGGCACTTTCCCAAGCTGGCAGCTTTGACGAGTTTTCTTCCCTTTTGCTGCGGGAGGGTGTGACCGTCAAGGAGAGCCGGGGGCGGCTTTCCTACCTCACGCCGGACAGGACAAAGCCTATCACAGCCCGAAAGCTGGGGGACGATTTTGACAAGGCTGCTGTCCTTGCCCTGCTCACGCAGAACGCCCACAGAGCTGCCGAACAGACCAAAGCCATACCCGAATACCCTGCCGCAGTTAAAAAGCCGTTACAAGGGGAAAAGCTGCAAAACCACCCCGGCAGACAACACCTTGCAGCGCATGGTTGACCAGGAAGCCAAGCGAGCCGAGGGCAAGGGCGTGGGCTATGACCGCTGGGCGGCAAAGCACAACCTAAAGCAAATGGCAGCTACCGTTACCGCCTATCAGCAGTACGGCTTTTCCTCCCCGGAGGAACTGGACGAAGCCTGTTCTGCCGCCTATGCCGCCATGCAGGAAAGCCTTGCGTGGTTGAAGCAGGTGGAAAAGACGCTGAACGGGAAAAAGGAGCTGCAACGGCAGGTGCTTGCCTATTCCAAGACCCGCCCTGTCCGGGACGGGCTGAAACAGCAGAAAACGCCAAAGCAAAAGCAGCCTACCGTCAGAAGCATGAAAGAGACTTTATCATAGCAGACGCAGCCGCCCGCTATTTCAGGAGAACGGCATTTCAAGCTGCCGAGCTATAAATCCTGCAAGCAGAGATTGAAAGCCTTATCAAAGAGAAAACAGCGGCTACAACGATTACCGGGCAAAACGGAGGAGTACCGCCGCTTGCAGACTGTCAAGGGCAATATCGACCAGATTTTACGCCGGAGCGAGCCGCAGTGCAGAAAGGAGCAGAGCCATGAACGGTAATATCCCCCGCATGGACTACCGCCAGTACCGGGCAGCCCGCCGCCTTGTGCATGAGTGCTGCAACTATGACAGCGGGAACTGCCTGCTGTTGGAGGACGGCGAGCCTTGCGTGTGTGTACAGAGTATCAGCTATTCGCTGCTCTGCCGCTGGTTTACCGCCGCTGTCCTGCCCCTTGATGAAGCACTGGAAGCCGCCCTCTTGCGCCGGGGAAGCCGGAAACGCTGCGCTGTCTGCGGGCGTTCTTCTTCCCAAAATCCAACCGGGAAATACTGCCCGGACTGCGCCGGACGCATGAAGCGGATAAACGCCGCCAAACGGAAGCGGAAACAAAGGGAGAAATGTCACGCTTTAGGGCATTTCAAACCCGCATAAATCAAGGCTTTTTTGGAGGGTGTCAAAGGGTGCGTGATACATTTATCCTTTTCCCTTAAAAACGCCCCCTAAAAGCGTAACAGAACCCACAGACAGACACCACAAGGAGGTGAACCCTATCGCTGATTATATGACCGCAGGAACGGAGCTGCCCGCTTACCTGCCTTACCCCCGTTTCCTGCTGGAAACAGACCTATCCCACACCGCAAGAGAGTTATATGCGCTGCTGTTAGACCGTTCCACCCTTTCGCAGAAGAACGGCTGGCAGGACAGCGAGGGACGGACATACATTGTCTACCCCATAGCAGAGATAGCGGAAATGCTGGATAAAGGCTGCACCACCATAAAGGGCGCACTGAACGAACTGGACGCTGCCGGGCTGCTGGAACGCAGACGGACGGGCTTTTCTGCCGCCAACCGTCTGTATGTGAAAGTGCCGCCTATCCCAGTGGTACAGTTTTCCGACCAACTGACGGACGGAAAACCGCCCCTCATAAGGGCGGGAAACCGACCAACTGACAGCCGGAAAACTGACCTTATGACGGTCGGAAAACCGTCCCCTAACCAAACTAATATAAACAACCTAATAGAGAGCCAAACAAAGGAGCGAGTGAGGGGCAGCCCCCCGCCGCTTATGGCAGATATAAAAATGTATTTCTTTCTGACACAGAACTTTTGGAGCTGGAACAGGACTTCCCCGGCAAGTGGGAGTATTACCTTGACCGCCTTTCCTGCCACATCGCTTCCACCGGGAAGCAGTACCAGAGCCATGCAGCCACCATTTACAAGTGGGCGCAGGAGGACGCTGCCAAAGAGAAGCCAAAGAAAGGCATACCGGACTATTCATTCAAGGAGGGAGAAAGCCTATGACCGATACAATCCACAACACCATACTGCCTATGACCGACACCACAGCCGAGCCGGAGGATTACACCGGGGAGGACGGGCTTTTATACTGCGGCAAATGCCGGAAACCCAAAGAAGCCTATTTCCCGGAGGGCAAGACCTTTTTCGGGCGTGACCGCCACCCGTCAGAGTGCGACTGCCAGCGGGCAGCCCGTAAGGAACGGGAAGCCGCCGAGAAGCGGCGCAGCCACCTTGAAACGGTGGAACGGCTGAAACGGCAGGGCTTTACAGACAAGACCATGCAGGACTGGACATTTGCCAACGATAACGGCAGCTGCCCGCAGATGAAGAACGCCGCCGGATATGTGGCACGCTGGGAACAGATAAAGGACGGGAACTACGGGCTGCTCTTGTGGGGCAGGGTAGGCACTGGGAAAAGCTATTTTGCCGGGTGTATTGCAAACGCCCTCATGGAGCAGGAAGTCCCGGTGTGCATGACAAACTTTGCAGCAATATTAAACGACCTTGCCGCCAGCTTTGCGGGCAGGAACGAATATATTTCCCGCCTTTGCAGCTTCCCCCTGCTCATCATTGACGATTTTGGAATGGAGCGTGGCACAGAATACGGTCTGGAACAGGTCTACAATGTGATTGACAGCCGCTACCGGAGCAGGAAGCCGCTGATTGTGACGACCAACCTCACGCTGGAGGAATTGCAGCACCCGGAGGACACCGCCCACGCCCGGATTTATGACCGCCTGCTTGAAATGTGTTCCCCTCTGCTTTACCGGGGAGAATTTGAGGAAAGCCGCCGCACAGGAAAAATGGAACAGCTGAAACGGCTGCTTGCCGGAAAGGAGATTTGCCTATGACCGACACCCAGAGAAACAAACGCCCTGCCCGCCGCCCGGACTGCGTGACCGAAACGAGGATAGGCAACACAATCCTTGTGGTGTCTGGCTTTTTCAAGGAGGGGGCGACCGACACCGCCGCTGACAAGATGATGAAAGTGCTGGAAGCAGAAGCCGCCGCCGGATATTTGACCTGTGATAAGCCTGATTGAAAAACCGTCATTTTTACCGACCGTAAAGAAGCAGATTTGACGCTTTTGCCGCTATACAGACAGCCGCCCCATGTGGTACAATCAAGGTACGGAATAGTGGGGCTGGCTGTCGGAAACGGAGGAATTTATGTTAAGACAGACCACCCAGCAACTCATTACCGCCCTTTACCCAAGACTGTCCCATGAGGACGAGCTGCAAGGCGAGAGCAATTCCATTTCCAACCAAAGAGGATTTTGGAAACCTATGCCAAACAGAATGGATTTTCTAATCTGCGCTGGTACACCGACGACGGTTATTCCGGTGCGAACTTTCAAAGACCCGGATTTCAAGCCATGCTTGCAGACATTGAAGCAGGGAAAGTCGGGACAGTTATCGTCAAGGATATGTCGAGGTTAGGGCGAAACTACTTACAGGTGGGAATGTACACAGAAATGATTTTCCCACAGAAAGGTGTCCGCTTCATCGCTATCAATGACGGAGTAGACAGCGCACAGGGGAAATGATTTTGCCCCGCTGCGGAACATTTTTAACGAATGGCTGGTGAGAGATACGAGCAAGAAAATCAAGGCAGTAAAACGCTCTAAGGGCATGAGCGGAAAGCCCATCACAAGCAAGCCCGTCTATGGCTACCTCATGGACGAGGACGAAAACTTTATCATTGACGAGGAAGCCGCCCCGGTGGTACGGCAGATTTACAGCCTTTGCCTTGCCGGGAACGGTCCGACCAAGATAGCCCGTATGCTGACCGAGCAGCAAATCCCCACGCCGGGGACGCTGGAATACCGCAGGACGGGCAGCACCCGCCGCTACCACCCCGGCTATGAGTGCAAGTGGGCGACCAATACCGTGGTTCATCTGCTGGAAAACCGGGAATATACGGGCTGTCTGGTAAACTTTAAGACCGAGAAGCCGTCCTACAAGCTGAAACACAGCATAGAAAATCCCCGGAAAAGCAGGCGGTTTTTGAGAACCACCATGAGCCTATCATTGACCGGGAAACGTGGGAACGGGTGCAGGAGTTACGCAAGCAGCGCAAACGCCCCAACCGTTATGACGAAGTGGGCTTGTTCTCCGGCATACTCTTTTGTGCCGACTGCGGCAGCGTCATGTACCAGCAGCGATACCAGACGGACAAGCGCAAGCAGGACTGTTATATCTGCGGAAGCTACAAGAAACGCACCGCCGACTGCACAGCGCACTTTATCCGCACTGACCTCTTGACCGCTGGCGTACTCTCAATCTGCGGAAAGTTACCAGCTATGCGGCAAAGCATGAAGCCCGGTTTATGAAGCTTTTAATCGAGCAGAATGAGGACGGGGACAGACGCAGGAACGCCGCCAAGAAAAAGGAGCTGGAAGCCGCCGAGAAACGCATAGCCGAGTTATCTGCTATCTTCAAGCGGCTGTATGAGGACAGCGTAACCGGGCGCATATCGGACGAGCGTTTCACAGAGCTGTCGGCAGACTATGAAGCCGAGCAGAAAGAACTGAAAGAACGTGCCGCCAGACTGCGGGAAGAACTTTCCAAAGCGCAGGAAGCCACCGCAAACGCTGAAAAGTTTATGAATGTGGTACGCAGGCACACTACCATTGAAGAACTTACCCCTACTCTGCTGCGGGAGTTTGTGGAGAAAATCGTTGTCCATGAAAGCGTTGCCCTTGACGGGAAACGCCGGGGCAAGTTACGCAGACAGGAAATCGAAATCTATTATTCTTTTGTCGGCAAGGTAGAACTGCCCGACACCTAACCGCCCGACCTATCCGACATACCTCATGTGCCGGATAGGAACGGCAAAATTTTTTACACTTCTATTACTTCTTTATCACACATAAGCAAACTACCATATCTTTCACTAAAGCAGATACGGTAGCCTCTGCTCTGAGTTTGAACTTGCAAGCACGAGCATTGACCAAAGATGAGGTTCAGACTATTTTCGGTGATCTTCCGATTTCCGGAGATGCCCTCTTTACCTTGGACGATGTAGCATTTGTTGGCTTTGATGGTCATTACAGCGATATGAAATTTGTTGTTTCGCTGTCTGGGAACAATCTTATGGATACTACCGTAATTGGCAAGGGAAATGTATCTATGGTTGGAGATACGCCAGTTAAAGCTGGCTACTTCGTTACAAATGCAAACAGCGAAGGAATTAAGACTGTGATCTATTACGCCTATATCACATTTGATAACTATTCCATCTATATCGAAAATGCAGGCGGAGAAAGTGAAAGAGAGGCTGTTCGAGCGGAACTGATGGCAGCACTTGATAAGTTGTTGGAAAACTCTTTTGATTTTAAGTGATAGAATTCGATTAAATATTGCAAGCACCGGTATGGAAAACCCATACCGGTGCTTATTTTACGCTTGACGTATAGGGATTATCTCCATCCCCCTATGTCACAGACTTCACCTGAAGTTTCAACCTCCAGCACTTTTAACGTTCCATATCTCTGTTTTTCATCTTACGCTCAAGCCGCTCCGATCGCCGCCTTTGCCGCAGTTCTCGATCCATTGTCTTTTCCTGTGCATATTCGTCAAGATAGCCAGACACATCCCGTAGGCCACTCTCCATCAACCACCAACTGAACTTGTCGCCATAAGCCGCTTCAATGCGTTGGGCTGCTGCTTTCTCTGTCAGGTCGAAGTGCCTTCCGCTCCAGATAAAGCTGCAAGGAATCAAAGCCGGAAGCTTGCTCTTTCAGCTCGGCATACTCAGACAATGCAGCCTCCAGCTCTCCGGCATACTTATTCTCCTGCGCCTCAAGCCGTTTGAGATTATCTTCATAGCGGTCAATCTGGCGCTGGAAGATATCGCTTGTGGCGTCCTCTGGGTATTCCAGAGAATGAAGCAGCATAGCCTTTTCGCTTTTTAGCTCCTCTAACTTTTCCGTCAACTCGGCTATTTTGGAGGCAAGCTCACGGTGCCTGACAAAGTGGATCGCAGGAAGGGATTTCTTTTCAGCCAGTAGGGACTTCCGTTCTTTGGTTGTTTCCTTTATCTGCTGCACAAGGGAGCGGTACTGTGCCAGATTTGGCTTCAGAATATTCAAGGCACCGGTCATCTGTTTCTTGCTGCTGCGGATATGCCCTAACTGATAGCAGAAGATCAGCATATTTTCCCGCAGCTTTTCCAACGCTTCTGCAATAGCGGGCAGCGTGTTCTTCACCGCCTCCGTAATTTTCTTGAACTGCGCCTTCAGTTCCCGCAGGAGCCTGTTGTCCGCCTTGATCTGACGGTTGAGTTCGCACCTGTCGGACACGATACCTTTCTGTTCCAAAGCACGGGCAATCACGCCCTCGTGGATGGTGGGCTGCTCGTCAATGCCTCGCTCGACAAAGCTGCGGTGGTCGATGCGCTCCTCATGACCGTATCGCTCCAAATATTTGTTTGTCACATCTGCCCATGCTTTGCGCCAGATAAGGAGCTGTTCCTCGCTGTTCCAGCGTTCAGAAATGGGATTCTGTCTCCCGTATTTGGTGCTTTTGGGATACTTGCTGGCACGCTCATATCCATGTTCCTCAGCTGCGGATGGTGTCATATACACTTTCTTCCTGCCTACCTTGTACTGGTACTGTTTCTCCCATCCGTCAGCCTGTGCAGCCTTAAACTCGGCAGCGGTAAAGCCCCGTTCCTCACCGTCACGGCTGCAGAGATATTCCTTCTCCGTTTTGTATTGCCATTTGCCGCTTTCATCAAGCGGGCGCACCGTCAAGAGAATGTGGGCATGTGGATTATGACCCGGTGGATCAGGATCGTGGATTGCCAGATCGGCGCACATCCCGTCTGCGACAAATTGGTTTTGTACGAAGTCCGTCAACAGCGTCTGCCATTGCTCTAGGGACAACTCTATGGGCAGGGCTACCACAAACTCACGGGCTAAGCGGCTGTCCTTGGTTTTCTCGTTTTCCTCCACGGCGTTCCAGAGAACCTCTCGGTCTTGCCATGGGTGGGGCCATGTCCGGCAGGAATACCTCCTGCCACACAAGCCCCTGCTTTCGGGTGTAATCGTGCTGTACTCCGTCATAGTCATTGAGGATGTGGGAGCAGCTGAGATAAGCGGAGGCTGCACAGGCGGAGCGTCCGGCTCCCCGGCTGACCACCTTTGCCTCCAAGTGGTAAATTGCCATTTGCGTTCACCTCGATTCGTATTTTGTGAGGGGGTGGTAAAACGCCACCCCTTGGTTTCTGTTTCTCTTTGCAAAGAGAAAATGGGCTGCATTGCTGCCCATATCTGCGATAAAGCTGCCGGTGGCAGGTTTCGCAGGCAGGAGGCTGGCAGAGTATCTGCCGGATTGGTGCGACAAGCAGCAATCTCTGCATCAGCAGAAGCGCCGACTGCACAGGGAATGCTGACTTGCGGCATTTCCTGCCCTCTCTGGAGAAGTGTCCGATGGACAGTTCGTGAAGAGCGCACGAGCCCGACCAACGGAAGGGATACCACCGCTCGCTTCGCAGGTGGTGAGTAAGTGCGCCCTTCGGGATAAAAAAGGAAGGGACGCCCCGGTTGCCCGGAACGCCCCTCGCAGATTAGTGTAGCTTCTCATATAACAAGTCCTCTAATTTTTCAAGCTCCATTTGCTGAGCCTCTGGAAATACTTTCTCCAAAACAGCGCCCTCCTGAATCAAGCGTCTGGTACGGGCCTTTCGCTCTTTCGCCCGATCCCGCATTTGTGCCTCCTCCAATCGGTGCTTGGCCTGCAATTCTTCCTTGGTCATGATCTTTTTATTTGCCATATCTGGCTCCTTTCTGCCGCTGGGCGGCTTCGTGATAGTAAAAAGCAGGGAACTGGTATCACACAGATACCAACTCCCTGCAGAACTGATGGTAAATTGTTTTCCTCATTCTGAGAATTGCCAATTTGGTAGCAAAGACGGATTGTATTGCCACCAACATAGTAGTAAAATCAAGAAAAGTAATTTCAAAAGCCGTCTGCAAAATCCAGCGCAGCTGAAATGTCCTCCTCGGTTTCCTCCGAAACAAGAGCAGCGGCAGGCTGTGCGCTCTGCATAAGCTGTAGGATACCGCCAAGGCTTACCGGCGTACAGCTCTGCAAGCTGCGTGAGATGGTATCCTCGATCCGGCTGAGGAAAGCGTCCTCCTTCTCCCGTGTTTCCAGATAGGGATCATCGGCAAGCTGCTTGCTACGGTCAAAGTAAGCGTTGACCGCCGAAACGACTGCCTTGCTGACTGAACGATATTCTCGCCTGTCAAGGCTCTGCAAATGCTCCCACGCCCTGCGGTCTGCTTCGTTCTCCAGATTCAGCCGAAGTGTTGTTGTGTAGATTTGCTTCATACAAGATCGCCTTTCTTTTGCATTTTCTGTGCAGACAGCAGCTCATAGCCCTTGGCTGTGGCGCAGATGTCATCATTGATCATCACCCGGCTGGCATCATATTCTCCGAAATTCTTCACCATGCAGCTTCCACCGCCGACAACATAGAGCCTCATCAGTTCCGGGTCATACTCATGCTCACGCAGTCTGCGGAAGATGCCTGCGGTGTAATCCCTCGCTGTGTTCTGGATAGCAGTTAGGTAGCGTTCGCTGATGTCTGCCGTCCCAAAGCGAATCACACGCTCCAGAATCGTATCATCTACCGATGCGCCAAACTGCCGCATGAGATTTTCCCGGACAGCAATCATGCACTGGTTTGTCCCGTACTTCTCCGTGAAGCACTTCTGAGATAGCGGACGGCGCTCGTTGATATACATGACATTCATCGTTCCGTTGCCAATGTCGCAAAGCATATTGATGCCCTTGACCCCCGCAGTCTGTCCGCCACAGCGGAGAAGCCCTGCGGGAAGATGTCCGCTCCGGCAAACTCCACATGATAGCTGACACCACGGAAAATGAAATCCGCCATTTCATTCTGCAACAGGTACGCCTTGAAGCTATCCTTCTGTTCGCTGACCCAAGTAAGAGGGAGCCCCGCCGCCAAATGCACACGGGCAGAGGTCTGCTTGCGGATATTCAGCTCTCTTGCAATGGCAGCAAGGGTCAGAATATAGTAGTCACCGTCTGTCATTTTGTCAGAGATAAACTCCTTGTGACCTTCGCCCACGGTGTAATAGCTGCCGTTGTAGACAAGCAGATTGCTTTTGAAGGTCGGCTCCTTGTCAGAGATGATCACGCCCGTAGGAAAGCAGCAATGTGCAGTCTTGATATTCCCATAGCCGTGGTCGATGCCGATGATTATAGGGTTATTGTTCATATAGTTCATAGTTTGTCCTTTCTGCCGCTGTGCGTTGAAAATAGATTGTTTGTGTACGGCTCTGTACGGTAAACGCCAGTGCTGTACGCCGCTGTACACCGATTGGTCTTTGGATTTTGCGTTTGCTTTGTCAAATCGCTGTTTATACCGCAAGAAAATGCGGTAATCGCAGCACATTGCACATAAAGAACGCTGATTTTGCGGTAAAATAGCTTTTGAAAACGGGTTGAGAACTGCCGTACATCGTGTACGGCATGTACGGCAGTTTTGAAGTCCAGTTCTCATATTTAATAAGGAAGCAAGTTCATCGCCTCCACTCCGATAAATCCACGCACCCGCTTTCCGGCTGCGTACACATTGTTGGTAGCCTCCACATTATAAAGCCGTTCATTCTGGGCCAGCTCTGAGCTGATACGATTTGCTGACATAGGCTTTTGTGCGTTGTCCTCGCACCAGCGGAGATAGGCTTCATAGATAGCCTTGGAGCTGGCTTCGCTGTCGGCCTTAAAGCGGATATAGCCCTCGGATTGCAAAAACTCGATCACATTGTTGCTGCTGCGCTTTACTGTCTCCATATTTTCTTTGGCTCTATCGCTGATGGTGAACTGATACTCGTTCCCAATCAACCGCCGCAGACCCTCCAGACACCACAAAGATGCCCTCACGCTCCTGTGTCAGCTTATCCACCAGAAATGGATCATCGGCTCGTCCTGCTGGCCTGTCCTTGGTGGTCAACACGATCTGCCTGCGGAAGAAGCCGTCTGACTTGTCGTGCAAAGCGGTTAAAGCGCCGTTGCCGAAGCAAAGAAAGCGGACATAAAGCTGGCTCTGATAGCTTTGAACACCCTTGCGTTCCATATCCATCTTGCACTCTGAGGTCACGATGGATTTGATATAGTTGGTCTTGGGCAGGGCACTCATATCCATATCGTCATCCACCATCAGCAGCTTGTTTTCCAGGTCTGCACGGCTGAAACGGTTGTTCTCTACCTTCTGGATGCTGGTGGTATTCATGTTATCTCCCAGCATGGAGCGCATTACAAGTCCGATTCGACTCTTTCCTTCGCCGCCCTTACCAATCATCAGGAGCATTTTCTGCCCCTTTGTGGTAGGCAATAGGCAGTAGCCCATATACTCCTGCAAGGTGGGAATGTCCTCCGGGACAAGCAGCTCGGATAAAAATTGCAGCCAGCGCACAGGCGGCGGTGCATCGGGGAGATAGGCCACACTCAGACGGTTGTTGCAATAGCTTTTGTCCTCGGTGAAACGCCCATCCAGAAAGAGTGTCCCGTTTGCCACATGGATACGGTCAGTCTCGATGGGCAGGGCGGCGAATAGGCTTGCAGCTTGATACTGGCCAGCAGATTTGCCACCACCTTGGAAAGCCCGGAGGTCAGACAGCCGGAGATCTCCTCCAGAATGAGATTGCCGATTTGCGCCTCGTCCTCAATCAGTCCATCCACTGTGAACAGCCTTCCTCTGACACATTTCATGGGATGCTTTTTTAAGAACTGCTGACAAAACAGCACTTCGTTGATGCGTTTTCCATCATACCAATCGGGAATGCTTTCTTCAGGCGGCATAACCATTGGGGTATTCAATTCGTCCATAGGTTTCCTCCTTTCGCAGTTGTTCCAGACGCTCCTTTAGTGCTATGATTTCACCATCCGTCATCCAGTCCTGTACAATTTCCCGACGCTCATAGCTGTCACCAAAGGTGAGAATGTTCAGTTCATATTCAATCTGACTGAGCTTGTGGCAGGCTTCCACGAATAAATCATGGACTGGCTCATCCGGCGTTTGCGGCGCATAGTATGCTTTCCATTCCTCCAAGCAACGGTAATAGTCCGATAAAACAGAAAAGCACAGACGCTCGTTTTCTTTGAGCTTCTGTGCTTCTGTTCGGATACGCTTTGCATTGAGTGCCGCTGCGCTGGGCGGCTTGTCCGGGTCAAGATGAAAGTCTATCACCAGCTTCATGGCTGCGTCGTAGGGCTTGAGATCAAACAACCTTGCAGTGAAGTCAATGACATCTCCATGCTCTCCGCAGGTAAAGCAATAATAATGGTCGTTTGCCACATACAAGCTGGGGTGTCTGTCATTGTGAAAGGGGCAGAGCGCCTTGCCGTGCCGGTTGACCTCAAGGCCATACGCCTGTGCCGCTTCCCGCAGGCTGACGTTGTTTTTTACGGTTTCGAATAAATTCATGTGTCCTCCTTTGAAAAGCGCGGCTTGCCCTGATATAAGGCAAACCGCTTCCTCAAAATTTATTGTTTTATTGGAAATATTAAGCCGGAGAGGTAACTGTCTCCGCTGCCAGTTTTTCCTTCCTGTTCGCTGCATTGCGAACCCGCTGGCCTTTGATATGCCCCTCATATCGGCACTCATCACTGCAATACTTGACATTGCTTCTTGTGGTGGAAAAGGTCTTACCGCAGTTTTCACAAGTGCAGTCACGCCGCCTGTTTTCTGCCGCTTCCTGCCGGTAGAACTTCGCCCGGCAATTCGGTCCGCAGAACATAGCAGCCGAGCTTTTGGATTCAAATCCCTGACCGCAGCACTTACAGGTTAGCTGAAAAGGCTGCCCAACGGTGTGCTTCCCGGCCTTAATCAACTGATAGCGCTCCCGGCTTTTGATGCGATGCTGGCGTAGCTGCTCCTGCCGCTTGATTTCCTCTGCTGTCAGCTCCGGGGCAGGAAGTTCAAACTTTCCGATGAATTTCAGGAAGATTTCTACCTCCTGCGTTCTGTCCCCGTCGATGCGCTCCGGGGCATGAACGATGATTTTATCAATAAATTCATTGATCATCGGTGTAGTCAGCTCGGAGAAATCGGTGTACTTTTCTGCCAAAGCAAGGAACTGCTCTACACGGGCAGTATCTTCCTCATAGCTCGTCAGGCTTTCCTCCGTTTCTGCAATCTGTGCGGAAAGGTTTTTCTGTTCGACTTCGTACTCAGCAAGCAGGCTGTCAAAGCGTTCCTCAGAAATTCGGCCTACGGCAAAGGATTCATAGAGCTTTTTAATGATCGTATCCAGCTCACTGTGGCGCTTACGGTCTTTGTTCAGCTTTCGTTTGGCATCTTTGGCCGCCTCCACCTGCCTGACCTGTGAAGCGGCTCGTATCTTCTCGGTGAATTTTTCCCGATCTGCTATGGCAAGCTGGCTGACAGTGCGGATTGTCTCTAAAATAAGGATACGCAGCGACTTAGTGGTAATATAGTGCCCGCAGCAGTCCTTTCCATGCTTCTGATGTGCCAGTGTATAAGAGGAGCAGTCAAAGAAATCCGACGGATACGGAGTGCCTTCTGTACCGCCTCTGGAACGATGATTATACATCTTTGCGCCGCAGTCCGCACAGTATAAAAGCCCGGTCAGGGGATTGGCTTCGCCTATGGTATCAATACGCCGTGGCGTTTTCCGCAGTTGCTGAGCAAGCTCCCATGTTTCCGGCTCGATAATGGCCTCATGGGTGTTCTCGAAGATCAGCCAGTCCTCCTTGGGATTAGGAATAGAGGTCTTGTCCTTATATGACAGCTTGTGGGAACGGAAATTGACCGTATGCCCCATATACTCAGGCTTAGACAATATCTGCCCCACAATATAGCCGCTCCAGTTATAAGGATATGCGAACTCGGTCTTACTTTTCCAAACGCCAATGCCTTTCCTTGCAAAATAGACCGCCGGAGCTTCTACCTTATCTTCAAAAAGGATTCTGGCAATGTCATAGGGGCCTTTTCCCCCGATGGTCAGACGGAAGATGCGCCGCACAACGGCGGCGGCCTCCTCGTCAATCAACCAATGGTGCTTGTCGTTCGGGTCTTTCTTATAGCCGTAGATGGCACTGTTGGTGGTAGGCTTGCCTGATTCCCCCTTCACACGGATAGCGGTTTTCTGCTTGCGGCTCAGATCACGCAAGTACCACTCGTTCATGATGTTGAGGAACGGAGCAAATTCATTGCTGTTCTGGTCGTTGCTGTCCACGCTGTTGGCGATGGCAATAAAATGAATGCCATGCTGACGGAACATAACCTCCGTGTAAAAGCCGGTCTGCAAGTAGTCACGTCCGATTCGGGACATATCCTTTACGATCACACGAGCCACCTTGCCAGCTTCAATGTCTGCCACCAGCTTTTTCCATGCCGGTCTTTCAAATGTGCCGCCTGAGAATCCGTCGTCCGTGTAATGGGCAAAGTTTGTGTACCCCTGCTGTGCGCAATAGCCCTCCAAGTATTTCTTTTGATTCACAATGGAGTTGCTATCCCCAATCTGGTCATCGTCACGGGAAAGTCGTTCGTATAAGGCGGTGATCTTGTCCTCAGTCTGAATGATGCTCATGATGCGCTCCTTTCAGACTGACGGCTCATTTGTGGTACACCAATTATATCACAAGTTCCGTCGTTTGTAACTACTTCGTTGCGTATCATTCGTAAAATTTTATCCTCCATTGTCTCTTTCCCACTTTCACTGAAAGCGACTCTCACCTTGTAGGTGGTGCCGCCAATACGTCTTATCATATACTGTGCCTGTTTGTTTTTATCCATAGCGTTCCTCCTTGAAAAATTCATGTTCGTTTGATATACTAATGGTGGTTCCGACTGATGTAAGTCGGTGGCATCTTGTGTCATGTTTCATAAAGCTACCGCAACTTGCGTCCTCCTTTCTCTTGATACGGGTTGCAAAAAGTAACCTAAATAACCGCTTATCAGATTACCCTCTCACTAATAGGAGAAATCCGGGGTGTAAATCGGAACTGTTTTTGAAAGAAATTCAAAAAATTTTCGGAGGTGAGGTCATGACAGATGAAAATAGAACATTTCTCCTGTTCCCGGATGACGGTGATGACCTAACCGAATGGGATGAAGCCTCCGATCTGACGATACAAAACGAGCAGTTAGAGGAAATCCTCTCCGAAGAACGAGCCTTAGAGCTGGAAAGAGAGCTGGAGCAGGACGAAAACCCAAGGGACTACACCGTAGAACTGGAGGACGAAGAGGAAGAAGCTGCTCCTGTCAGCGAAAAACGCTTAAAGCGCCAGATACGGGCAGAGGCGTTGGCACGGCTGGAGGATGCTGCAAGAACAGAGGACGACTTTCGATACGTTGTCAGCGAATGGGACAGGTTGGATCGGAATCGGGAACGACGGGAGCGTGACCATGAAAATCTCCGGGGAGATGTTCCGTTAGAATACATGGCAGTTCCCAATCCGAAGATGATTCCGCTGTATTTGAATCTGCCACGATACCGCCAGCTTGCCAGCGGCAATTTTCTGGATATCATTTTTTCTTGCCCCTATGAACTGCATGAGTTGGTTGCAAGCTCATTTATTTCTGAGCTGATACGCAGCCTTACCATTGATCAGAAGGAAGTGCTGTATTACCTGTCCATCCGGCAGTACAGCACCATACAGGTGGGTATGATACGGGGACAGACAGACCGAAACATTAGAAAGCTCCGAAAGAATATCCACAAGAAGCTGCAAAGAGCGGTTTATGATTACCTTTTGGAAAAACAGAACGACTGTGGAAGCCTAACGCTGCGGGAACGGCAGTTCTTAGAGGAATATGGGCTTTTGCTGAAAGCCTATGGCAAGGACGCCGTTATCCTCCGGGAGAACAAATCAAAGCCGAGGAAAAAGAAAGCTGCCCTTGGCAGCAGCAAGGACAGCGAATGATCTGATTGAATTTGATAAGCAGATGACCGAAAGGAAGGATTTGCGTTATGAATACATTTTTTGAGCAATCCCGTTCCCATTGGGTGCGGTATGAACGCTATGAAATCAAAACAGGCAAGGACGGGAAGAAATACATCACCCCGGCAAAGGATGCCAGGCCGGATGTCTATAACCCACTCAAGGAAGCCCCGGACATTGTGCTGGATGCTCTGAATGTGGGATGCTGATGATGAACGGCAAGAAAAGCTCTGAGCCAGAGGTAGAAAAGGCAATCTTGGAATTTATTACCCACTATGGGCTGCTGGGCCTGATGACGGCCCTGCCCACCACGCCGTCCTTTATGGATTATGAGGCGGTATATCTGCCAAAGAACCATTTTATCAAGGAAGAAACGATGGAGACGGAGAAGTATCTGTCCCTGTTTTACCCCTTTGATAAGCTGGATGTGGTCAAGAACGGTGTGGAATCCAGTTGGAATGTGTCCAGCGACCGGGCAATGATTGCACTGACCATGACCTTTATGGACGAGCCGATGGCAAAGACCATGAGCTTCCAGCGGGCGTATGCAGAGCCTTACGATTGGGTGGCACAGCAACTCAAGGATTGGGCATTTAATATGCTGACCTCTTTCTTCTATTATAATGACTATGATTCCATGGAGGAAGAAAGCCGGAATATGCTGCGTAAGTCTATGGCTGCATTTGGCGGCATTGCACCCACCTATCATATAGAGCTGTTGGATAGGCCAACGATCTATTGGGATTTCCATTCCCTGCTGTTGGGGATTCAGATGATGTTCAGCTTCATGCTGGTGGACAGCACAAAGCCGTTGCGGATGTGCAAGCAGTGTCAGAAAGTGTTCCTGAGTAACCGGGCTAACTCCGCTTTTTGCAGTGCAAGGTGTAAAAATCAGTATAATGTTTATAAGAGCCGGGGAAAGAATAAATCAGAGGATGGTGATAATAATGCCTGAAAATCAGAACATAGAATGGAAAGCTAAGTGGAAGGATGACTATCTGGAATGGATTTGCGGCTTCGCCAATGCACAGGGCGGCAAGATTTATATTGGCTGTGACGATGATGGAAAAGTTATCGGCCTGCCCAATATCCGCAAGCTGCTGGAGGATGTTCCAAACAAAATCCGAAATGCCATGAGCATCGTGGTGGATGTCAATCAGCTGGAGCGTGACGGGAAAGAATATCTGGAAATCGTTGTTCCACCATATCCCGTTGCCATAAACTGCAAAGGTGTCTATTATTATAGAAGCGGCAGCACCATGCAGACCCTTTCTGGCCCAGAACTGGAGAGCTTCATTCTACGCAAACGTGGTGCTTCGTGGGATAATATGCCCTTGCCGGGATTTACGTTGGATGATATTGATGATGAGTTGGTCAAGAGATTCAAGACCCTTGCCGCCAAGAAGGGCCGGATCGACCAAAGCGTTTTAGACGAGGACAAAGCGGATTTAATGGAAAAGCTGCGTCTGACCAATGCCGGGTATTATACCAACGCAGCGATGCTGCTGTTCTGCAAAGACCCTGACCGCTGGCAGCTGGGCGCATACACAAAAATCGGCTTTTTCGAGAATGATGCCGATCTCCGTTATCAGGATGAAATTCACGGCTCCTTGTTGGAACAGATTGACAAGATCATTGAAGTCATCCATCTGAAATATATGAAAGCGAAAATCACTTACGAAGGGATGCAGCGCATTGAGCGTTATTTTGTTCCCGACGCTGCCCTGCGTGAAGCCCTTCTTAACGCTCTATGCCACAAGCAATATGAAAGCGGCGTTCCGATTCAGATCAGCGTGTATGAGGATAAGCTGTATATCGCTAACTGTGGTAGGCTTCCAGACAACTGGACGGCAGACAGCCTGATGTCCAAACACGCATCCCGCCCTTACAACACGGCGATTGCGAATGTGTATTATTTGGCCGGCTTCATCGAGAGCTGGGGACGTGGTATTGAGAAAATCTGTCAGGCTTGCAAGGAAGATGGAAGCCCGCTTCCTGCGTACACCGTGCATCCCGGCGATATTATGATTCAGTTTACAGCGTCAGAGGATCGGGTTATTCGATCTGCCACCTACAAGGTGACAGAAAAGGTAACAGAAAAGGTAACAGAAAAGGTAACAGAAACCTTGGATGAAAAATCCATGCAAATTCTGGCCCTGATTTCTGAAGATCCTGCATACACATCTACCACCATAGCAGATAAGCTATCTATCAGCAGAAAAACAGTTTCTCAGCGTCTGAAGGAGCTGAAGGAAAAAGGAATCATCGAGCGCATCGGGTCTGACCGAAAAGGCTACTGGAATATAAAGAGCTAAGTGATACAGAATTAGCCCCACACCAGCGTTCATTCATGCTGATGCGGGCTAACATGTGTTTAGCAATATACAAGCTCCGTCAGAACAATTTCCTCTGCACGGTTATGAATGTTGTTCATGCGCCGTACCCATTCCATTTGATCGGTAGCTTTAAGTGCCTCGGTCACACCTTCCAGTCGTGCCATAGCTTCGCACATGATCTCCATACGCTGATTGCAGGATTTGTCTATCTCTGCAAGATGTTCATGCAGGGTGCAGCTTGTTAGGTAGTGTGCATAAAGGACGGGACGATGCTCTTTCAAGTAGCGGCGGCGCATACGGCCATACTTACCGATCTGATATTCCTCGGTCTCCGGCAGCGCAAGGTCGGGGATATAGTAATCGCCAACCTTCGTATATGTGCCGCCCATTTCTTCAAAAATAGACTTCATTTTCATGCTCCCTTCGTGCTAAAATGTCAGCAGTTATGCGGATTTTTTTCCTTTCCCACAACTGCCAGACCAATTCACCACAAATGAGCCGCCAGTCATGTAATAGTATTAGGCGGTAGAAACCACCCTCTACATATTACATCTTGGTTCGATATGGAATTACTCTCGCCTTGCAATTCATCCTCGTGGGACAATCTCGGATAAAGGGCGGTAATGAGGTTTTGGGTGGCTTGTCTTAACATAAAATCCTCCGTTTCCGACAGCCAGCCCCACTATTCCGTGGTTTCATTGTACCACGGAACAGGGCGGGGGCTGTACAGCGGCAAAAGCGTTAAATTTGCTTCTTTACAGCTTTTCAATTTTCCGATTTTTATGGTATGGGTTGTCGTCCCATATTTGCAGTAGAAAAGTTCATAACTCCGTGGTATACTCTGATTTAACAAAAAAATCAGAAGTTAAAGGAGAAAACATGAAGTATACAATAGATGAATTAACCGCGGCCAAAAGGCAAATTGATTCAACTCTGCACAAGCTAAGAGAAACAGTAAAAACATTTGAATCAAAGGATAATTCCGAGCGTTATAAATCACAAATCACATTGGCAAAGAGAAGAATAAAAGCCTTTGAAATTGCAAATTATTTTATAGAGAATGAGATTAAGAATTGCTAAAGCACTTCCGATTTTCGTTCCAGCGGCCATGCTCCCCGGCATGGCCGCTTTTCCTCATGCCCCGGTTCACGCCGGATAGGTCGGCTCCTGTGTAGCAGCGGCTTCCGCTTCCAGTACCCGCGCCATTTTGTCGGCGGCGGTGGTTGTGGTGTCTTTCTTGAAATAGCCGGACACGACAAGGACGGAATTGCCCATGCGGATTTCCGTCACACAGTCAGGGCGGCGGGTGGTGCGGGTGTCGTGCTGCTTGTTATCTGCCATAGGCAATACTCCTTTCAGTCGGTAATCAGTTTCTTCATGCTCTCCATTTTCCGCTGTGCGGTTTCCTGCCGGAAATTCTCACCGGTGAAGCGTACCGGGACGCACATGGAAAGCAGCCGGTCATAAATCCGGGAATGGGCGGTGTCCTCCGGGTTTCGCAGGTCGTCCAGCGTAAGGTTGGTCGTGACGATCAGCGGCTTGCCGCTGCGGTAACGGCTGTCAATCACATTGAACACCTGTTCCAGCCCGTATTCCGTCCCGCGTTCCATGCCGAAGTCGTCAAGGATCAGCAGCGGATAACGACAAAGGCGGGAAATGTACTCGTTGCGCCCCTCAAAGCTGGCGGCAAGGTCATTGAGGATAAGAGCAAAGTTCGTCATGCGGACGGGGATTTCTTTCTCCATGAGGGCGTTTGCGATACAGCCTGCAAGGTAGCTTTTGCCGGTGCCTACGCCGCCCCAGAACAGGCAGCCGATATTGTCTGTCCGCATATCTTCCCAATGCTCCACATACCGGCGGGCAAGCCCGGTCTGCGGGTTCCTGCCGTTGTCGTTCTCGAAAGTCCAGTCCCGCATGGTGGGGTCGGTAAAGCCCCGGCGTTTCAGTTCTTCCACGGTGTCAAGGTGTCTGCGCCGCTTTCGGCGGCTTCCCGTTCCTCGCGGGCGGTTCTCTGGCAGTCGCACTCTGCCGGGTGGCGGTCGCGCCGAAGATAGCGGCCTTATCCGGCGCAAAATAGGCTTCTTTCGGCTTGCGGCACTTGCCGCAGTACAGTAAACCGTCCTCGCCGGTGTAGTCCTCCGGCTCCGGGATGGTGGTCGTCATATTCTCCAAAACCGCGTTGATTTCATTCTTCATAAACTCTCGCCCTCCTTGCATGAGTAGTCTGGTATGCCCTTTTAGGGCTTCCTTTTGTCGTTCCCCGCCCATATCCGCAGGGCGGCGGCATAGTTCTGGTAGCTTTTCCCGTTGGCGGCAAGGTAGCGGCTCATTTCCTCGATGAACCGTTCCAGCCTGTCAGGGTACTCTGCCTGCAACTCGTCGTATTCGGTCTGTGACAGAAAAATATTTCCATATCGGCCATAGGGCGCGGACGGCCCCACTCACCCCTTTGTTTGGCTCTCTGTAAGGTTGTTTATAGTAGTTTGGTTAGGGGACGGTTTTCCGACCATCATAAGGTCGGTTTTCTGACCATCAGTAGGACGGTTTTCCGGCTCTATGAGGGGCGGACTTCCGGCCATCAGTTGGTCTGAAAACTGTACCTGTGGCACTGGCGGTACTTTGACATAAAGCCGGTTCGGTGCGGAGAAGCCGCCCCGTTCCCGTTCCAACAGCCCCGCCGTGTCCAGTTCATTAAGCGCCCCCTTGATGGTGGTGCTGCCTTTATCCAGTATTTCTGCTATCTCCGCGATGGGATAGATAATATAAATCCTGCCCTCGTCGTCCAGCCACTTGTTTTTCTGGGAGAGGGTGGAACGGTCTAACAGCAGCGAATACAGCAGCTTGGCGGTCTGTGAAATCTCCATTTTCAGCAGGAAACGGGGATACGGCAGATAGGCGGGCAGCCGCGTGTCTGCCCTGATATAATCAGCGATAGGATCACCTCCCTGTGTTCGGGTTGATTTTGGCGTATTGTCACGCATTAAAACGCCGTTTCCGGGGGAAAAGGATAAATGTATCGCGTACCCTTTGACACCCACGAAAAAAGCCTTGATTTATGCGGGTTTGAAAGGCTCTAAAGCGTGACATCTCTGCCTTTGTTTCCGCTTTCTCTCGGCGGCTTTGATTTTCTTCATGCGCCCGGCGCAGTCGGGGCAGTATTTTCCCCGGTTGGATTTGGGGACAAAGGCCGCCCCGCAGACGGCACACCGTTTCCGGCTTCCCCGGCACAAGAGGGCTGCGGCCAGCTCCCCGTCAAGGGGCAGGACAGCCACACGGAACCAGTGGCACATGAGGGAAAAGGAAATGCTCTGGACGCACACGCAAGGCTCCCCGTCGTCCAATAGCAGGCAGTTCCCCTCATCGTAGTTACAGCACTCATGTACCAGCCGCCGCGCCCGCCGGTGCTGGCGGTAGTCCATGTGGGCAGGTTATCGCTCATGGCTCTGCTCCTTTCTGCGGTGCGGCTCGTCCCGGCGCAAAATCTGGTCGATGTTCCGCTTGACGGTCTGCAACTCCTTGAACCGCTGTTTCTGTTCGTGATAGGTGTTATACAGGCCGTCTTTCTCGGAGATAAGCTGCTCGATCTCGGCCTGCAACGCTTTCCGGGCGGGCAGCTTGGTAATGCCATGCGCCTTGAAATACCGGGCTGCTGCGTCGGCTATGATAAAATCGCTCTCATGGGCCTGCCGGTATGCGGCGCGGGCTTTCTCGGATTTCTGTGCCCGCAGCCCGTCGCGGGCGGCCTTGGTCTGGGCGTAGGCCAACACCTGCCGCTGCAACTTCTTTTTCCCTTGCAGCTTCGTTTCCAGTGCTTTCAGTTCGCCGCTGGTCTGGCGCATTTTCTGATAGGCGGTGTCAACGGCGGCTTCTAACTGCTCCGGGGAAGTAAAGCCGTATTGCTGGTAGACGGACAGCGTTTTGGCGGCCTGCTTCAGATTGTGTATCTTCGCCCAGCGTTCATAGCCCCGGCCTTTGCCCTCGGCCATTTTCTGCTCAATGTCCACAAGCCGCTGCACTCCGTCCTGTTTCGGGGCGGCTATCTCGGCTCTGGCAACCTGCAAGCGGTCTTTTATGGTGCGTGGGGGATCGGGGGATCTGGCTGGCGCTTCGGCTGCTCTGGCGGCGTTTTGCTCTAAAACGGCAAAGACAGCGGCGCGGTCAAAATCGTCGCCCAGCTTCCGGGCGGTAATTGGCTTTGTCCTGTCCGGCGTGAGGTAGGAAAGCCGCCCCCGGCTCTCCTTGACGGTCACACCCTCCTGCAGCAACAGAGAGGAAAACTCGTCAAAGCTGGCGGCGGTGGCAAGGGCTTTCCGTAGGGTCTGCCGCAGCTTCTCCTTGTTCGTTTCAAACTTGGTCTGCCGGGGCGTGATACTATCGGCAATCATGGGGGCGTTCTGCTTGTCCAGCGCGGCCTGTCCCTTTTTCTGCGCCCAATACTCCCGGTCGGTGACGCGGTTCTTGCTGCCGTTCAAGAGGTCGATTTGATAAAGCCCCTCCCGGTGGCACATCTCCATGACTTCGGATTTGAAGTAGCGCAGGGCAGCGTCGGTACATCGGTGCTTGCAGCCGACTTTCGTATCGGCCGGCCTGTCCATGTAGGGCAGGAACGGCACTTCCTCAATCCGCAGGCTGTTTATGACGATATGCACATGAATGTTGCCGCTGTGGTTATGCCCGTCCGGGTGGGTGCAGACAAGGGCCTGGTGGCCGGGAAAATGCTCTTTACAGAATTGTTCCCCCAACGCCTGCGCCCGGTCTACGGTCAGGCCGTTGTCCGGCCCGTCCCGCGGGTCAAAGCTGATGATGTAGTGGTGGCTTTTCACATCTTCCCGCCGCTGGTTTTTCTGATAGCGGAGATTGGCCCGCATACACGCAACGGCAAAATCCTCCCCGTCGCAGTTCAGCGTGGACAGCCGGTAGTCCTCGCGGGGGATAAGCCTGCCGGTTTCATCAAGGACGGGCTTCATGGTAAACTCGTCATGCTCAAAGAGAAGATATTGCTCGGCGGCTCCGTAGTCGGCGTTTTTAGAGTTGATATGCTTGAGTGTTGCCAACCGCGTCACCTACTTTCTTGAGGACTTCATACTTGAGGACGGCAAGGTCGGATATGGCGGCGCGTACCTCGCCGGAAAGGGTGTTGTAGGGTACGCCGTATTCGTTCAGATACCGGGCAATCTGATTGAGGTTGCCGCCGATCCTGCCGTACTCGGCTGTCAGCTTCCCGACAGCGGAAAGCAACTCGTCATTGACCGACGACACATGGACAACCGGGCGTATGGTCGCCCGCCGTATCGCCTGCCGGAGAAATTCGGACTGGCTGATACCATAGGGCGCAAGCCGCGCTGTGAAGTCGGCATACTCATCTTCGGACAGCCGGGTTTTCACAACGCGGCTGCGGTGGGGCGTGTTGTATTTCTTTCGCATGGTGTGACCTCCTTTCTCGCCCGTAAGGGCGCATGAGCAGGGTTTGGGGAAGGCACTCCCCAACAAGTTTCCCGCGAGGGGCAAAACTGCAGAATTGCGGATTTTGGCACCGTGGTAGAAACTGCTCTCCGTGACTGCAAACTTTCTCTCACTTCCGTCCGCCACTTTTTGGAAAACTGCAACCACAAAGTTTGTTTCTCTTTTTCTGCTACTACTAATCCTGTAAAGGGCATTCCTGCCCGCTTTCGCTAAAATGACACCGGACGCAGTGGTTTCTACCCGGTGTTGGAGAAATCCTTTCTCTTTGCCCTCTACTACGGGTAAATGCTCCAAATGCCAAACACCAGGGCAGAAAAATTCCCTCCTCGCTTACTACTACAACCGGCAGGGGGCAAAATGGCCGGGAGCGGAGCCGGACAACAAAAAAAGCAGTAAATCTTTTTCAAGACTTACTGCTTTCGCTGGCCGCGTCGGTGGCGGCTGGTATTCAGTTTTTATGACTTGTCCGGTGGTTCGTCAAGCCGGAACTTGAATTGACAGTCAATTAACCGCTGCTTTACATAGTCCTCCACCTCGGCGTTGACCTGCCCGTTCACTTTTGAGAAATAGCGGATATATCCGGCGTAGTGGAGCAGGACAGCGTTCACGGCTTCTGGGTCGCCCTCACGGGCTTTGAGGATTGTTTCATAGGGGAGAAGTCTACTCATACCGGCTCACCCCCATTTCTTCGCGTAGCCGCTGCAAGGCAAGCTGGATATGCCGCCCCGCTGTGCTGCGTGACCGGCCAATACACGCGCCGATCACGCGCTGCGGCTGGCGCAGAAAGTAATAGCGCAGGATTTCTTCCCGCGTCTGCTCCGGCAAAACAGAGATCGCGTCGGCAAGGGCGGCGTTGCAGAGCAGGACGGTCTGACCGCAGACGGTAAATGGGTATTCCTCGTCCGGCTCCGACGCGGCAAACTGGACAAACTTCTCGTTCATCAGATAGTCAAGGGAAACTTGCCGTTCCCATTGCCGTTTAAGCTTCAAAATCTTGTCCAAGGCGGCACAGCGGATAACAGTCTTGCAAAAGGCGTTGTACCTGCGCTGGATATATTCTTGATAGGCTATCTGGTCGGTCATGGAAATTCCCCTTTCTGAATAATAGTGCGGGGCGGTGGCACTTCTTGCTGTCGCCCCTTGATTGCCTACCAGCAAAGGCGGGCGGGGCTGTCAACGGCTGCGCATATGCGCCGTTCATCTTGACCGTTGACTGGCTCGGCTGGGTTTGCTATTTACCCGACAAACTTGAATTTATTTTAAGCTATCACGTTTTACCTTCTTAAGCCTTACTATCATTACCATAGGAATTTCTTTGTTGGTTTTAAAACATTCTTCATAAAATCCATCAATGACAAATCCAGCTCTAAAACAAAGGTTAAAAATATCTTGTATGGAACGATGATAATAAATCTGCTCTTTCGGTTGCCCTTCAATCGCTATATCATAGTAACTGTGCGGTGTCATATATTTTTCAGTCAACGTGACAAAACAAGGGTGTTGCGTTGCAAAGACAAAAATTCCGCTTTCCTGCAACAGTTCATAAACAGCCATAAGAAGTGGTTCAATATCCGTAATATCCATAATTGCCATATTAGAAACTGCTTTCGTAAAGGCTCGATTTCTTTTTAATTCTAATATACTTTTTCTATCGGTCGCATCCGCCACACAAAATTCAATTTGTTTTGCATATTGTGATTGCCGTCTTTTAGCCAATTCTATCATTTTTTTGCTGTAATCAAAAGCGACAACCGAAGCGCCTCTTTGTGCAAGATACGAAGAATAATTTCCATTGCCACACGCAATATCCAAAATGTAATCCGCAGGATTAGGAGATAGAAGTTCCGTTACTTTGGGACGCACTACCTCTCTGTGAAATTCATTAGATTCGTCACCCATTGCATTATCCCAAAATTGTGCGTTCTCCTCCCAGATTTTTTTACTTTCCTCTGTTCCCATGTTCTCTCCCACTCCCCAAATTTGCTTTTTTGCTTCCATTAAATCTTCCTTACTATATTCCATTGTTACCCTCCATAACTTCTGATTGTTGCCGTCTTGACGATTATGTATCTTTACATTACCTTCTGAAACATATGGCGCACCTTGTCCAGGCGGCTGTTTGGACGGCGGGGCTGGATGACCGGCTGACCGACAGCGGCCTGATATCCTTTCAGCTCTGTAAGGCATACGCTCCGCCCGTTGGTGTAAAAGGCCAGATCAGTACGGTATGCCTGTATACAGCGGGCGGGAATCTCGCCAGTAAAGACAACTTCATCCTTTTTTACCTGGGCCGTTTCGATGGTGGCACAGTATTTCGGTGCATCATGATAAGCCCTGGAAAGGTATTCCTGGGGCGCATAGAGGATGAAGGAGAGATAAGGTTCCAGCAGCTGCGTCCCCGATTCCTTCAATGCCTGTTCCAATACAATCGGGGCCAATGAGCGGAAGTCCGCCGGCGTGCTGACCGGACTGTAATAAAGCCCGTATTCAAAGCAAATCTTACAGTCCGTTACGTTCCAGCCGAACAAGCCCTGCTCCAGCCCGTAACGGATACCATCCCTGACAGCGTTTTGAAAACTCTGGTTCAAGTATCCCAGCGAAACCCGGCTCTCGTATTGTACACCGGAGCCAAGCGAGAGTGGTGTAACAGACAGTCCTATGGATGCCCAAAACGGGTTGGGCGGCACCTCGATATGGATGGTGTGGCTGGCTGCTTTGAGCGGCCGCTCCATATAAATGACGGAGGGTTCCTTTACCACTGTTTCAAGCTTGTATTTTTCCGACAGCAAAGCGGAAACAACCTCCAACTGCACCCGGCCCAAAAAAGAAAGAATGATCTCATGGGTGATGGAATCCACTTCGCAACGCAAAAGCGGGTCAGTATCCGCAAGTTGCGTAAGAGCGTCCAGCAGCCGTTCTCTTTGCGCTGCCGTTTTCGGCGCAATCGTCGTCCGCAGCATGGGGAGGGGGTCCTCGCGCCACCTTTTACGAGGGAGCCGGGTTTGGTCCCCTAATACATCGTTTAACCTCACGCTGTCGCTGGGAAGGATAACAATTTCACCCTGATAAGCGGTGTCTGTCCGAACAATTTCCCCTTTGGATGGAATACGCATCTCTGTGATTTTCAGCTTTTCTCTCCCGGCCAGGGCCACCGTATCCCGCAGGCGCAGCGTTCCGCTGTATAACCGTAGATAGACACGCCGCTGGCCGCAATCGGTGTACTCAACCTTGAAAACGCTGCCGCATAGGGCGGCGCCCCCCTGTTCCCCAATCGGTTGGAACAGCCCTGTCACCGCATCCATCAACGGTTGAATGCCAAGGCCATTTTTGGCGCTGCCATGATAGACTGGGAACAGGGAGGCGTCTTGAACCCGCTGCTGTTCCTCCCGCGCAAGTTTTTCCCGGCTGATTGGTTCTCCTGCGATATACTTTTCCAATAATTCATCGTTATTTTCGATGACCGCATCCCATGCTTCTATGTCGGTATTTTCCTCCAGGACTATTTCCGGGGACAGCGACACCGTCTGCTTGATGATAATATCGGCGGAGAGCTTATCCCGAACAGACTGAACCACGCTCTGCAAATCAACGCCAGCCTGGTCGATCTTGTTGATAAAGATAACGGTGGGAATGTTCATTTTCCGCAGGGCATGGAACAGAATACGGGTCTGGGCCTGCACGCCATCTTTAGCGGAGATCACCAAGATGGCCCCATCTAAAACAGCCAAAGAGCGGTACACCTCCGCCAAAAAATCCATGTGGCCGGGCGTATACGGGCGTGGGCCAGATCAGGCGGGTTTTTCAGCTCGGACAGTTTCAAGTTTGTTGTGATAATCATGGGCCTGCGGCTGCGGTAGCGGCTGTCGATGACGAAAAACATCTGCTCCATAGCATATTCGGTACTGATCGCTCTACTCCCAGATCGGTTCAATGATAATGTAGGTCATCACTCATTAAAGTTGGCGATAAAGTTGCGGTTCCCTATCCTCGTCCCTGTCAGGCCGGTTCAGGATGGTGCGGAAAGTTCCATCAGCACAGGCACATGCGTCCCATCTCTTCTCTCTCTTATCTCTATCTCTTGTCTCTTTCTCTAATCTCTATCTCTATCTCTGGTGGACGAATGTCGGACAAATGTCCGCCGTTTGTCCGGGGCGCGGAAAGAGCCTTGTTTTGGAGCCTCGCCGCACGCTTTCGCTCGGCCTCGGTGGAGGACTGGCCGATCAGCAGTTCAATATTGCTCATGTAGAAGGTGCCGCTGTCCAGCACTTCCACAAGACCCAGCTTCAAAAGATCTGCAAGGCTCTCTCCACAGTGCCGATCTGCTGGCGGGTAATGGTGGCGATCATCTGCGCCGTGTAGGGGATGTCCTCGTCAAGCTGGAGCCGCCCGCCATGTTTCAGCGATTTCAGATACAGCTTGAGCAGAATGTTGGAATACAGCACACCATCCTGCATACTTTCCAGCAGCACGATGGAATCATCGTCAAAATAGTTTTCTTTGAGTTTCAGGTAATAATATTTTCGGTTGTCTGACATAGGGTTCCTCCTTGGGGGTTCTCTGGGGATTCTATACGCATTTTAAGGCCGTTTTAGGGGTCAGAGGATAAATCTATCAGCCTGCCTTTGACACCCTCGAAAAAAGCCTTGATTTACAAGGGCTTTTCAGCCCCTAAAGCGTGACATTTCTCCCGTTGTTTTCGCTTGCGCTTTGCGGCGTTGACCCGCTTCATGCGTGCGGCACATTCCGGGCAGTATTTGGCCCGGTTGGAACCGGGGGTAAACAGCGCCCCACATATGGCGCATTTCTTCGCATTCAGCCGGTGGAACAGCGCCGTTTCCAGTTCCTTATCCTGCGGCAATACCGCCGTCCGAAACCACCTGCACAACAGGGAGTAGGAAATAGACTGGACACAGACACATTCCTCACCATCGTCCAGGGCGATACAGTTTCCGTCGATGTAGTTACAGCACTCATGCACCAGCCTCCGCGCTCTGCGGTACTGGCGGTAATCCATGACGGGGATAGGTTCAGACTTATTGTTCTTCATAAATGATTTCTTTCATAAAGTTGGTAACCTCCTTCAATGAATTTACTGTTAAATATCCGTGCAAAGTATTGTTTTCTTCGTGCAAATGACATATACTATAATTGCCAGCAGAAAGGGGTTGATCGTATGGCTGGAAATACCACAAACATCAGTATCCGCATGGACGCAGATTTGAAAGCGCAGGCGGACGCACTGTTTACTGAACTTGGCATGAACCTGACTACGGCGTTTAACATCTTTGTGCGCCAGTCGCTTCGTGAAGGCGGCATTCCCTTTGAAGTAAGGCTGGAACAGCCGAACAAAGAAACGGTTGCTGCCATGCTGGAAGCGGAAAGGATTGCAAAAGACCCGTCTGTAAAGGGCTACAATGACCTTGACGAGTTATTTGCTGACCTGAAAAGATGAAAGAAACCAAATATACCGTCAAGTACACGACCAGTTTCAAAAAAGACTACAAACGAGCCATCAAGCGTGGCTTGAAGATCGAACTGCTGGAGCAGGTCGTAGCGTTGCTGGCGATGGGCGAACCGCTGCCGGATAAGAACCGTGACCATGACCTGTCTGGCGATTGGGCAGGCCATCGAGAATGTCACATTCTCCCGGACTGGCTGCTTGTCTACCGCATAGAGGATGATGTTCTGGTGCTGACGCTGGCCCGCACCGGCACACACAGCGACTTGTTCGGCAAATAAACAGTCTGCCGCCGTATGGGGAAACCTGTACGGCGGTTTTTCTGTATGCAAAAGTATGTCGTGAAACACGACACACTTGACAGGGGTACGCCAAAACGCGGTAGCCTTTACCGCTCCGGCCCACGGTCGTGAGGCTTGTCCCTTTCCTGTCGGGACAGCTGCTCGGCGGTTTTGCGGATCCGTTCCACTGCTTTCAAATCCTCCCGCATGGATTTCATGGAAAGCGTGTCCGTCTGCTTTCCGGCGATCAGCTGGTCGATCTCCCGCTGCCATGCCTTCGGGGTGATTTCCTCGCCGCTGTCCTTCAGTTCCTTCAGATACCGGGCCGCCGCGTCATAGAGGATCAGTTCCCGGCTGTGGCGCTGCTCGAACAGTTCCCGTTTCTCCGGCTTTACCTTGGCAAGCTGCTTGCGGATGGGCTTGTACTTGTTGTACTGCGCCCACATCTCCCCGCGCTCGGTGAGGGTGGCAATCCGGCGCTCGGCCTGGACAATCTTCCCCCGCAGGTCATAGTAGCTGCTGTTCATGTCGGAGATTTTATCGTGGAGCTGCTGCATGGTCTTGATTCCGTTTGCCTGCATAAAGCTGAACAGGGCGGCGCTCTCCTGCAAAGCCCGGATTTTGCCGGTGCGGGTGTCGGGCCGCTTGAGCTGCTGCTGGGCCTCCCACAAGTCCATCATGCTGGGCTGCTGGCCCTCCGGCTTCTCCGCCTCGGCCTTAGACCAGTTGTAGAGGCGGGTAATGCGGGCCTTGATTTCCTTGAGCAGCTTGTTGTCGGCGGCGATCTGCCGGTTGACTTCTCCCTTGTCGGTGCGGATACCGCGCTTCTCCATCTGGCTGGCCGCTGGCCCCAGGTGGACAGAGGGGATTTTATCAATGCCCTGGCGTTTGTAGCTGCGGTGGTCTACCAGGGCAGGCTGACCGGCGGCCTCCAATGCCCGGTTGGTAAAGGCCGCCCATGCCGCCCGCCAAATCTCCACATTCCCTTTGTCGTTCCAGTCGGTGGTGTCCTCCCGGTGGTTCTTCCAACCGCCTTTCCCATCCGGGATACGCTGGCCGTTTTCGTCCAGGTCGTATGCCTTGCGGCACTTCGCGCCCCATGCGCCATTTTCTTTTAGAGGCCGGACGGTCAGCATGATATGAACATGGGGGTTGCCGGTTCCCTTGTCATGGATGGCAAAATCGGCGCACATCCCCTTGTCCACAAAGTTGTCCTTCACATAGGCCCGGACAAGGGCAAGCTGCTGTTCCCTGGACAGTTCACGGGGCAGGGCTGCCTCAATCTCGCGGGCAAGTTGGCTGTCCCTGGCTTTCTCGATCTGCTCCACACTGTTCCAGAGGGTGGAGCGGTCTGCAAACTCCGGCGGGGCGTGGGCGGGCAGCATGATTTCCGCATGGACAACGCCGCCCTTCCGGGTGTAATCGTGGGTCAGGCCGTCCCATTCATTCGTCAGTTTGGTTCCGCTTCGGTAGGCGGCTGCGGCAACAGCGGAACGGCCCTCGCTGCGCTTGATGATACTGACGGGAAAATGGCAAAAATCTATGGGTGGCACCTCCTTTCGGCGGGGATATTTCAGGCTCCGTGGAGCCGAACAGACGCGAAGCGGGTGTTTGGCTGCGCGGGGCGCACAAGGGGGGTGGGGAGTGTGGCTCCCCATCGCGCTCGGAGAGCGCAACAGCCCCCGGCAGGGCGCACGACACCGGCAACGGTGTATAAGTGCGCCCTTGTAAACAAGGGACTTACGGCTTGTCCCCGGATTTCGGCAGTTTTGCGGCCAGTTCCGCCGCCCCCGGAAGATGGGACAGGGCAATCAGGAACGCCTTGACCTCTACGCCGGGAAGGCCGGGGGCCAGAGGAAAAACGCCCTCCAAAATGGCCCCGCGCTCAATCAGGCGGCGGGTGCGGGCCTTGCGTTCCTCATTGCGCTGCTTGTTCACCAAAATCTTCTGGCGGTTCTCAAGCTGCCGGATTTCCTTCAGGACTTCTTCGCGCTCGTCTTTTTTCTGTTTCGCTTGGGCGGTGCTGTCTTTGTGCATATCGCTTTCTCCTTTGGCGGCTTCATCCAGCCGCGCTTGATATAATATTTCTGTAACTTGATGATGGCGTTGCGAACCGTGACGATGGCCGCTGATGTCGTGAAGCCTTCGGCCTCGGCAATCTCCTTAAACTGCTTGCCATCCCAAAACCGGGCGTGAAGGCAGCTCGCCCGCCGGGGCGTCAGGGTGGCAAGGGCCTCCCTGAGCCGTTCCATCATCAGGGCGCGGGCGGCCTCCTGTTCCCGTTCCGTTTCCTTCTCCATCAGAATATCTTCCGGGGAAATGACCTGTTCCGGGAAATGGTGTTCTATGCCGGGGGAAGCGTTCAGAGAATAACAGTGATAGTGCTGCTTGGCGTCATTTGCGTTCTCTGCGCGGCTTTCCTCCACAATGGCGTCTGCAACCACGTCCGGCACTTCCACAAAAGTGTCCTTCTTGCAAATCGGGTAGTAGTATTTTTTAAGGTTGATGTTTTTCATAGGCCGCTTGTCCATTTCCGGCGCATGAAGTACCGGCGCAGCCGCCGGAGCGTCGCATGGATGGACTTCCCAGCCTGGGATGGGGTAATGCCCTCCATCGCGGCAATGTCCTTCACTTTCATCCCCAGCATATACCGGGCATGGACGCGGCGAGCCTGCGTTGGGGTCAGAGAGGAAATGGCCTCATAGAGCCGCCGGAGCAGTTCGGCGTATTCGGCCTGCGCCTCCTTTTCCATCAAATAATCTTCCGGGGATGGCTGCGCCCAGCCGATGGCGGCCTTCTCAATCCCATCATCGCAGTCAAGGGAGTAAAACGCCTTGTAGCGGTACATCTTGCGCTCCCTGGCGGCCTCGGCCCGCTTGTCCAGCAGGAACGCCTCGACAATTTCATCCGACACTTCCACAAAGGTGTCCTCGGTAAAGAACGGGTAATATTGCTTGAGGTTGATGGTCTGCATAGGCCCGCCCTCACTCTGCCGGGAAAAGGCCGTCATAGCAGCGGCGCATATTCCGCAGGCCCCGCCGGATGGCAACGCTGACCTTGCTGCTGTCTACGCCCTCCCTCCGGGAGATTTCTGGCTGGCTGATACCGGCGATGTAGTAGGCCCGGACGCGGCGGGCCTGGGTGGGGGTGGCATGGGCCAGGGCCTCCGGCAAGGCGGCCAGCAGCCGCAGATGGGCGGCCCGTTCCTCGCGCTCCAAAAGGATTTCCTCCGGCGATCTGCCGTGTTCCAGCGCGTAGTTCTCCGTCCAGCTATATGCGTCCAGAGAGTAGTAGGCGCGGTGGTAGACCTTCCGGCGCTCATAGTTGTTCATCTCGCGCTGGGCCTGCCGCATGACCTCCCAAACTTCATCGCTGACCTCCACAAATTCATCGTGCCGGTAGTGGGGATAAATCCACCGCAGATTGATTGTTTTCATAGGCTTACCTCCTGAAAATGGGAGAGGCGGGCAGCTTGTCCGCTGTCCGCCTCCCGCTGGGATAAGGGAAACAATCCCTTTCACTTGGTAGCCCGAAAAGGGGTCATTCGTTAGGGTAGTTCGCAAAGAATTTCAAAAATTTTTTCCGAACCGCGTCAATGCTCTCATAGACGGATACTTTGGAGCAGCCGCACACCGTCCCGATCTCCGCAAGGGTCAGCCCATCCAGCGCATAGAGCAGGAACCGGCGGCGCTGGGCCTCGGTGCAGGTGTCCAGGACGGCCATCAGTTCACCCAGCGTTTCCATGCGGCAAAGGTATTCTTCCGGCGTTTCGCCGTAGATACCCACGCCCTCGGTGGCAGCTATGTATTCGTCAAACTCCCGGCCATCCCAATGCCGCCGCTGCTCATGGGACAGGTTTTCGGCTTTGTGATCGGCCCGGTCAAGAAATTCATAGACTTCCAGCGTGACCTCCACGGCCACAGCTTGTCCGTTGTAATTGATGGTAACTTCCATCGGCCTTTCCTCCGTTCAGATTTTTGCGAAAAAATCTGAACGGGGCGGCGGGGAACGACACCGGGGACAGGGTTCGGGCCATGATGGCCCGATGTTCCAGCCCCATAGGTATGAAAAAGCGCCCGGACAGCGAAAAGCCATTCGAGCGCAAAAAATACGGTATTCAGTTACATTTTGACAATTTTCGCGCTGCCTGCCAGACGGGGCCGGTTCGGTGGCCGGGTTTTTTTGTCGATAGTGCAAATATCGTCTGAATTTGTCGGCGGTCAGTGTGCTTCATGGCGGCTCCCTCCTAAAGCCGCCATGTCAGCGTATGGGCATCACTCCTTTGTTGAGGGCATCTCCGACTTAATGTTCTATGAACTCATAGACAAAATCGTGGTTTATGAAGCGGAGGGCGTTAGCCGGGCAAGAACCCAAAAGGTTGATATTTACTTCAACTATGTTGGACAGGTCAACATCGACAACACGCCGGAGGAAGTTGCCGAGATACAGGCACAGGAAGCACAGACAGCGGCGGAACGGTTGCAAAAGCAGCGAGCAAGGGAGAAAGCCTGCCGGGAGAAGCGCAAGGCTGAAAGGCTTGCAGCAAACGGCGGTGAGTTTGTAAAAAAGCAGGTTTGCCCCCAATGCGGCAAGATATTTATACCAGCCAGCAGTCACCAAACCTTTTGTTCAGAGGGATGCTGCTACCAAGCACGGCAGGATCAGAAGCAAGCCGAACGCGAAGCCGAGCGCGGGCAGCATTATTACCGCCAACGCATTTGCGCTATGTGCGGCAGCACCTACTGGCCCGGAAGCAGTCGGTCAAAGTTTTGTTCTGATGCTTGCCGGAAAAAGAACCACAATAAAGTAACCTTGGAAGCCTATCACAAGAAAAGAGTAAAGGAGCAGACGCTATGGAAAAGCACATCACCAGTCAACATACAGACCTGAAATGGGAACGGTTACGGCTGCAATATCTCCGAAAATGCCGGAGGACGCTGTACACAGAACTGCTGGCTACCGATAAGCTGAACGAACATCTTGGGGAAATCAACGAGCAAGCGGATTCTATGTTTTCCCAACTTGTAAAGCAACTTGCCGAGCAGCAAGGCATAACGGAAGCGCTGAAAGCCGAAAATCAGCTGCTTTGGGTGCAGCAGATGAACAATGTGCAGAATGTGGCTTCCGAGATTGTGCTGAATGAGTTAATCTACTGCTGAAAGAATGGTTGGGGTATCAATGTTTTCTCGTTTAAGAAGCAACATCGTTGTACTGTGGATTGTACGCCTACTTGCGTTGCCAGTGATTGCGCTGCTGTATGCGGCAGGATTTGTACTTAATCTTCTGTATGGAATCTGCGGCAGCATTGGTATGATTCTTGCCGGGCTGGGTGGCTTTGCTGCCTTCCTCGCGCTGCTGGATGGCAGCTATGCACAGGCGGCAGCTTCGGCGCTTGTGGCGCTGCTGTTATGCCCATTTGCAGCACCGATGCTGCTATCGCTGGCGGGAAGTGCCTTGATTGTCGCTGCATCAGCGTTATTTGCTTGGCTATTCTGAAAACAGAATATGACGATGAACCGCTGTCGGCTGCACAGCGGTTTTTCTTTTTCGGCAAGTATTCAAGAAGTCATTAAGTCGTGAGTATAATCGAAGTGGTAGAAAAGTTACCTATTATATCGGTTGTAACTTTTTTTATGAACTCTATTGACAAGAAAACTTGGTATGTGCATAATTAAAATATGCAAAGAAAACTTGGTATGGAGGCGTTTTGATGAAAAAGGACGAAATCTTAAATGCAAGCAGAAAAGAACATCGCAATAAGGACTTGGCTGAAATGGAAGTGGTATATCAAGCCGGAAGTCACGCAAGCAGAGTTGGTGCTTTAGTGTGTTGTTTGCTTTCGCTGTTATCTTCTGTGCTTGCTCATACTATGATTTACAGTCCGTGGGTTATATACTTCAGCATTATTGCAACACAATGGTTAGTTCGTTTTATCAAAATGAAGCGAAAGAGCGATTTGGTCTTGACTGTTCTGTTTTTTGTGATTTCCATTTTGGCATTTGTTGGATTTGTTAGCCACCTTTTAGAGGTGAGAATATGAAAGAACAATTACAACTGAAAAATCACTTAAAGGAAGTTCGCACAGAAGAAAATCTTTCTCAAGCTCAACTTGCAGAAATGGTGGGTGTATCAAGAAACACGATTAGTTCTATTGAAACAGGACAGTTTAATCCAACTGCAAAATTGGCTCTAATTCTTTGTATTGCATTGGACAAAAAATTTGAGGAACTATTCTATTTTTAGGAGGTCATTATGGAAAATATTATAATGTTGATTTTGGGAGTGCTCATATCTGTTGTGGGAATTGTAAATATCAAAGGCAATATCAGCACAATTCATTCTTACAATAGGCGAAGAGTAAAAGAAGAAGATATACCAAAGTATGGAAAAGTTGTTGGAACAGGAACACTGATTATAGGAATATCTCTTGTATTAGGTTTTATTGTTTCGTTTTGGAGCGAAGAAATTATGGGATATATCATTCTGACAGCGACTATTATCGGATTAGGTTTGATTCTTTATGGTCAATTCAAATATAATAAAGGTATTTTTTGAGAATCAGGGAGGTATAAAGATGGAATTGAACACAATATCAGGTCTGGCGATAGCGGGAGTTATCTGCTCCGTTGTCCTCTCGATGGGGGTACCGATTGCTTTGTTCATTGCAGGAAGGGTGAAGCTTAAGGCAAGGATTTCCTCGTTCTTTATCGGAGCAGGAACCTTTCTGCTGTTCGCAATGCTGTTGGAGCAGCAGCTGCATGTTCTTGTCATTCAGTTCTGCGGACTGAACGCACAGAGCAGGCCATGGCTTTACTATGTGTACGCGGCTTTGGCTGCAGCGGTTTTTGAAGAGACCGGAAGACTGATTGCCATGAAGTTCTGGATGAAGAAATGGTTGGATTTTCCAAATGCACTGATGTATGGAATCGGGCATGGCGGTGTGGAGGCCATTCTGCTCGGAGGGCTCTCCGGAATCAGCAATCTTGTGTCCATGCTGATGATCAACAGCGGAGCCATGCAGAATACGCTGGCGGCACTTCCTGCTGAGTCTGCAAACCAGACCGTGTCACAGCTGTCGGCCCTATGGACAACACCGGCACCACTCTTTTTTGTAAGCGGAATCGAAAGAATCAGTGCCATCATTCTGCATATCGGGTTGTCACTGCTGATCTACCGGGCGGTAAAGGCAGGCAAATGCAGGACAGCGGCTTTTACAGCGGTTCTTGCTTATGGGATTCATTTTATCGTGGACTTCTTTGCCGTGGCAGGTCCGGCGCTTCTTCCCATCTATGTGATTGAAATTGGTGTCTTTGTGATGGCAGCCGGAACTCTTGTTATGGCGCTGAAGATGGGAAGGATGGAAGAACTGTGAATTCCAGTTTTCTGCTATCATAAAACAGAATATATCTGACAGAACGCACCGTAGAAATACGGTGTTTTTTGTTAACCAAAACCCATAATTCAATACATAACCACAGGTTAGTACAAATAACTTATGTGCTTTTTTGAAAGGCTTAGAAAGGGATATTTACCCCGATTTTCGCCCCGAGAAATGACACAAATAAGGCTTAATGTATCTTCTCTGTGGTTTTTCTATTTTCGGCAGGAAAGGAGGATTGCTTGCTATGCCGAGAATGAGCAAGCAGCGGAAACAAGAGTGGTCGTTGTTTCTGAATGAAAGAAATCGCATTACCTACAACGGACTTTGCAGAAAATGCAGTAGTGAATGTAAGCAGAGTTTTCGCTGTGTTGTGGTGCATTGCCCAAAATATTTATCGAAAAGGAGAACAAAGAACTATGAAAATGATTGAAAATGAAATGACTGTCAGCGTGCCTCTTGAAGTTGTCAAGGCGAGTGAAATCGAGCCGAAAGAAGTGAAATGGCTATGGTATCCATATATTCCGGTTGGCAAGGTTACGCTGTTGCAGGGCGATCCCGGCGATGGAAAAAGCAAGCTAATGCTTTCCATTGCCGCCCTGCTCTCAAAGGGCGAACCTCTGCCCTTTACCGAAACGGAAGAAAACGAGCCTATGACTATCATCTATCAGACAACGGAAGATGACGCCGATGATACGGTAGTCCCTCGCTTCAATTCGGCTGGTGGGAACGGAGAAAACCTCATCTTCATCAAGGAAGATGAAAAATCTTTGTCCTTTGGGGATAACCGTATTCGTGAAGCGATTGAGATGTACCACGCAAAACTTTTAATTCTTGACCCGATGAGTTCCTATATCGGAGAAAGTTGTTCGATGAACAATGCCAACGAAACACGAGCCGAGTTTAATCATCTGATAGCGGTTGCGAAAGATACAGGCTGTGCGATTGTGATTATCGCTCATATGAACAAGATGAGAGATACCAATCCCCTTTACCGTACCAACGGTTCTATCGACATTGCGGGCGCTGCGAGAAGTATTCTCGCCATCACACGAACCGCAAACAGCGCAAATCCAGCCGAACGCTATTTGGTGCAAGTAAAATCCAATCTTGCTCCAATGGGTTCGGCTATTCTTTTTGAGGTGGCAGACAAGGGCGTGAATTTTCTTGATGAATTGGAAATGACCGCCGAGGACGCATTCGCTGCCACCGCCCCGCGAATGGGCAGACCGAATGACCGCGAGGAAGCGGCAACGGCGTTTATCCGTTCGCTGCTTGATGGCGGCAGACAGTTGGCTTCCGACTGCGAAGCAAAGCTTGAAGGTGCAGGCTTCAAGAAGTCAACCTACAAAAAGGCGAAGAAGAAAGCCGGGGTTCACTCCGTGAAGGACGGTTTCGCATGGTATTGGACTTTGCCGGAGGTTGAAAAGCCGAAAGAAGGCTGGCAGGGAGAAAACCTGCCGACTTGATTTCGGCGCAAAAAGGAGGTCAAGGGGGAACTCCCTTGCCCACGACATCTTTGCAGCGAAGCTGAAAGTGTCATAGTGGGTTACACAGATTGTTCCAATCTTGTGTAACGGGGCTTTGCCCTACCGCTTGGAAAGGAGAAATTGCAGTGGCAAAAGATATGAGCTGCGCCAGAGTGAAGCAGTGTTCAGCTGCCAGCATCGGCGCAACAGAACGGCACAATGAACGGCTGAACACCGACTATGCCAACGTCAACGTGGTACAGGAGCGCATACCGCTGAATGTACACTATCGCTCCCCGCCGTCCTCTTATATGGACACGCTGCGCACTATGGAAGCGGCTGGAACGGTATCGACAAGGGGGCTGCGGAAAGACGCTACGCTTTTCGATGAAATCATCATTGACGTGAACACCATGTACTTTGAGCGCAACGGCGGTTATGAGTACGCAAAGAAATTCTATGAGGAAGCCTATCACTTCTTGGAGAAGAAATTCGGATCAGAGTATGTAGTGGCTGCTGTTATGCACGCAGACGAAATCAACAAGGCCGCGACCAGCGACTTGGGAAAAGATGTCTACCACTACCATCTCCACGCCGTAGTGATTCCTGTGGTGGATAAGGATATTCTGTGGAGCAAGCGCTGCAAGGACCCGGCGCTGCGCGGTACGGTTCGGGAAACTATTCATCAAGTGAGCCATTCCAAGAAATGGGCATCAAATATCCCGCTGAAAGATGAACAGGGTCAGCCTGTCCTGCGGAGCAATGGAAAGCCCAAGTATCGCCCCTCGTACAGTATCTTGCAGGACGAACTGGTGGCTCATATGCAGGAGCATGGCTTCACGAATTTCCAGCGCGGAGAGCTGGGAAGCACACGCGAGAACCTTACTTCCCTGCAATATCAGATTGAAAAAGATAAGGAACGGCTTGCCAACATTCAAGAGCGTGTAGAAGTTGCGCAGACCAAGTACGAAACGGCATGGGATGTGCGCAAAACCGAATCCGAAATTGACGACATGGGCAAGAAAACCATTACAGGCAAATATACCGTGTCGAAAGAGGACTACAAGCAGTTGACGGCGTTAGCAAAGGAGGGCATCACAAGCCGCCAAGAAATCCACAAACTGAACGAGGATATTTCGCTCTACAAAAAGCAGTACATCGACTGCAAGTACGAATTGAGAGATACACAATCGGCGTATGCCGCATTGCGGCGACGCTGTGAGCCATTTTTGCAGGCGCTCAAATACTTTCCCCAGTTTGCAAAGGGCTTTGCAGAGAAGATTGCTGACCTGCTGGAGCACAGAGAAGCGCAGCAGAAGAAAGAGCGCGAGGAAGCAAAACGCAATCCGCATAGAGCATCTGCCCGCCGCCAAGATGACCAAGATTTGGAGCGCTAAAATGCCCGCTTCCATTACTATCCCGACTTTATAACTTCTTCCCCACTTGAATTTGGAGGTACAGAAAATGAACGATATTACCAGCACCATCACAAAGCCCCTTGCTGTCTTGGGCGAGAATGGCAGCGGCTATACGAAAGAAGCAAATTTTGTTTCATGGAATGGCAACGATGCAAAGCTGGATATTCGGATTTGGTATCCGGGGCACGAACGGTGCGGCAAGGGAGTTACGCTCACCGAGGACGAGGGCAGAAACCTTTACGAAGCACTCAAAGAAATTTATGAGCCGGAGTAATTCTTTCAGCCGGCAGAAAGGGTGTTTGAAACTTGGCACATCAAATTTCGACTGATGGGGAGTATGTCATGGAAAATTGCAATTCTGATTTTGCGGTAAGGCTGGGAAGAACTACCTTTATTGTCTGCATCAAGCAATCCCAAACAGCAAAAAAGCCGCTTGAAAGAATTATCAAAGATGTATGTAGGCACGAGGTTTTAGGAGATTTCCGTACTGGAAAATCGTAAAGCTATATTAATATTTACGAAATCGTCTTGACAAACTGCTCTCCGAGGGAACCGGCTACCGGGCAAGGACGCGCTTTGCAAAGTTTTTCAACTTGCCCGAATTGATGAATCTGTTCAAAGAGGTCGCCGACATCAAAACGGCGGATCAGCTCCACTTGCCCACGCCGGAGGTTGCGTACCACACCATCGCCACCAAACCCACGCAGATCCAGCAGGACATGGTGAAAGCCCTCTCGGAACGAGCGTCCAAGGTACACAGCGGTGCGGTCAGCCCGGATGTGGACAATATGCTCAAAATCACCTCGGACGGACGCAAGCTGGGGCTTGACCAGCGCATCATCAATCCCATGCTCCCCGACGAGGAAACCACCAAGATCAATCAGTGCGTGGCGAACATTCTCCAATACTGGCGCGACGGCGAGGAGGAAAAACTGACGCAACTTGTGTTTTGCGACATTTCTACGCCAAAGACCACGCCCTCGCAGCGGGCGGCAAAGGCTTCCCCCGGTACGCTGGACAGCCCGGAAATTCATGCGCTGGAGAGTGCGATTTCATTGGAGGAAAGCGCGGAAACGCCGTTCACGGTCTATGAGGATGTGCGTCAAAAACTCATTGACGCCGGTATGCCCCCGGAACAGATCGCGTTCATCCACGATGCCAATACGGAGGTCAAAAAGCGGGAATTGTTCGCAAAGGTACGCAGCGGTCAGGTGCGCGTCCTGATGGGCAGCACGGCCAAGATGGGCGCAGGAACCAATGTGCAGGATCGTTTGGTCGCACTTCACGATTTGGATTGCCCGTGGCGTCCCCGTGATCTCACGCAGAGAAAAGGCCGTATCGAGCGTCAGGGCAATCAGAACAAGCTCGTTCATGTCTGCCGCTATGTGACCGAAGGGACGTTTGACGCCTACCTCTGGCAGACCGTTGAGAACAAGCAGAAATTCATCTCTCAGATCATGACCTCAAAATCCCCGGTTCGCTCCTGTGAGGACGTGGACGCTACGGCGCTGTCCTTTGCGGAGATCAAAGCGCTATGCGCCGGTGATCCCCGCATCAAAGAGCGCATGGATTTGGACATCGAGGTGTCCAAGCTCAAAATTATGAAGGCAGACCACAACAGCAAGCAATTCCGCTTGGAGGACAGTCTGCTGAAATACTTCCCGGAAAAGATAGAGGAACACAAGGGCTTTGTTCGTGGGCTGGAGGCGGATATGCAGACCCTCGCGGCGCATCCGCTCCCGGCAGAGGGCTTTGTCGGCATGGAGATTCGCGGCGACCGGCTCACCGATAAGGAAAACGCCGGTGCCGCGTTGCTGGATACCTGTAAGGAGGTCAAGGGCAAAGACCCGGTACAGATCGGCAGCTATCGCGGCTTTACCATGTCCGTTGCTTTTGATTCCATGTGGAAAACGTACACGCTGACGCTGAAAGGCCAAATGACCCATCGCGTTGAACTCGGTTCGGATGCCAGAGGCAACCTTGTCCGCATTGAGAACGCGCTGGATAAAATGCCGGAGCGTTTGCGCAGCGTTCAGGAGCAGCTTGAAAACCTCTATAACCAGCAGGCAGCGGCAAAGGCTGAGGTCGGTAAGCCATTCCCGCAGGAGCAGGAGCTGGCCGCGAAAACTGCGCGGCTGATTGAGTTGGATATGGAGCTGAATCTGGACGGCAAGGGGCAGCCGCAGCCTGAGCAGGCGATTGCAAAATCGACGCGGCCTTCCGTTCTGGACAGGCTGAAAGCGCCGCCTGTTCATGGCGCACCGGAAAAGCCCCACAAGAAAGAAATGGAGGCACGATAATGAAAAATCTCCCCGTTTACAAGCACCCGGCATCCTATGCCAGAGAGCATGACGAGCTTGCGGCCTACCGCGCTTCCAATCAAGCGAACACGGCCTGCAAGGAAGCGATTGAAACCGCCATCCGTGACCACTACCGGGATAACCGGCTGGATGCAGCGGCAGTCGATCAGGTGGTGCAGCAGTTCGGCTATGACCGCGCATTTTATATCCTCGCCATCACCGTCTGTCAAGCGGACTGGGACAGGCGCTATTCTCCCGACAACAGGGCTTGGGCCAACGCCATGTCCATCCCCGCCAATCCTGACGCATGGGGTACTGACCGCAACTGCTATCTGGCCGTCAACAGTCATCCCGGTCTGGTCAATCTGTTTCTCAGCCAGACCCGCAAAGCCTATGCGCAGGAGCGGCAGAAAACCTCTGTCCGGGATATGCTGAAAAAGCTGCCTGAAACAACTTCGCCGAAAATTTCGGCGAAGTCCAAAGCCCCGGAGCGCTGAGCGATGGCAAAGCGCAAACGGGACATTCAGCTCAAATTCCGCGTCACGCCGCAGGAACGGGAAATGATTGAAACGAAGATGGCGCAGTTCGGCACCACCAACATGGCCGCGTATCTCCGCAAAATGGCGATTGACGGATATGTGGTAAAGCTCGATCTTCCGGAGCTGCGGGAGCTGGTGTCCCTGCTTCGGTATTCCAGCAACAACCTCAACCAATTCACCCGCCGCGCCCACGAAACAGGCCGCATCTACGAAACCGATCTGGAGGACCTTCAGCAAAGTCAGGAACGGATATGGACGGCGGCAGAGAAAATCGTTTCCTCGCTGGCGGCACTGAAATAAGTCGCAGGGGCGGCGGAATGACCGCTGCCCCTGCCCGTACAAAAGCAAAAGCCCCGACGCAAAACAGCATCGGAGCTTCTACGGTTCCAGATTATTTTCATCGAATAACGGCGAGGCAAAAAAGCTGCTCAGGTCGATCTCCAATCCCTGACAAAGCTCGTGTATGATCCGCAACTTCATGGACGGGTATGCGCAATTCACAAGATTACCGATGGTGGATTTCGGTACGCCGCTTTTCATATAGAGCTGATATTGCGTCATGCCGCGCTCCTGCATCAGCTCGACCAAACGCCTGCTGACGGCTTCATTCAACTGCAAGTATCACACCTCCCGTCCCTGTAACTGTACCAACATTATATTTCCCATCTGGAGAAAATTAGTTCAGGTAGCTGTACTAAAGAAGGATTATGTGATATGGTTAGATGTCGGGCAAAAGGCGAAAACTATTCGTATGACTTTGCCGCATCCTTGCAAAACACTAATGAGCAAAGTAATCTAATATCAGAAAGAGATTTGACCGCTTGGAAAGGAGCTGCGGAACGCATGCTGACAAACGAAATTGTGCTGAAGGTATTTTCTGACTACCTCGCCCGCGATGATGATTTTGAAGTTGTCCTCACCAGCAAGGGCTACACCGTTATGGGCTTTGACTGCTATCGGCAGGACTGGAACACCGTGGACTTTTGCCCTACGCCCGAAGATTTGTTGGATTCTCTGCTGGATGCCTATGAGAATTTCCGCATGATGGAGATTACGGGTGGAGATCGTGATCTGACCGAAAAGGAAGAAGCAAAGCTCGCCAAAGAGCGTGACGCGCTGACCGCACTTTGTGAAAAGGAGGCCGCAAAATGTTCATCCTGAAAATTCTCTTTGCGCCGCTGTCGCTTATCCTGTCCCTGTTCGTTTGGCTGTGCGCGGGGCTGCTGTCCTGTTCCGGCTTCGTGTTCAAGCTGGCAAGCGGACTGCTCTCCCTGCTGGCTTTCGCCGTGCTGATTACCTACTCCGTAAAGAACGGCATCATCCTCCTTGTGCTGGCGTTTCTGATCAGCCCGATGGGACTTCCGATGCTGGCTGTGCAGGGACTTGGCAAGCTGCAAGACGTGAACTCTGCCATGAAAAACTTCATTCATAGTTAAAGTGCAAGCCGGGGCGAACGCCTCGGCTTGCTTTTCTAAAATCGCTGTTTACTTTTTTGCTAATCTCGGATATAATATTAGCAAGAAGGAAGTGATAACATGACCGCCTACGACCGGCTTGATCTGCTTTTTCAGCAAAACAATGGGATCGTCAAAACCGCGCAGGTTTTGGAAATCGGTATTGCCAAGTCCACGTTTTACGCCTACGCTAAGCAGCGCGGCGTGGAGCAGGCAGCGCACGGCGTTTATGTTTCGCCCGACGCATGGACGGACGCCATGTACCTGCTGCACCTTCGCTGTGCGCAGGCCGTATTCTCCCATGAAAGCGCATTGTTTTTCCATGACCTGACCGACCGGGAGCCGAGTCCGTATTCCATCACGGTCAAGACTGGCTACAATCCCGCCAGTCTGCAAGCGGATGGCATCAAGGTCTACACCATCAAGAAAGAATTGCATGACGTGGGAATCGTCACGATGAACACGCCGTTCGGGAATCCCGTTCCCGTCTATGATATGGAGCGTACCATCTGCGATCTGATCCGCAGCCGCAGCGGGATCGAGACGCAGACCTTTCAGGATGCACTCAAGCAATACGCAAAACGAAAAGACAAGAACTTACGGAAACTGATGCGCTATGCGCAGATGTTCCGTGTTGAAAAACTGCTTCGGCAGTATTTGGAGGTACTCTTATGATTAAGACTGCACGGCAGCTCAAAGACCTGATCCGCAATCTCTCCAAGGACAAAGCCGCAGATGCACAGATTCTGATGCGCAATTACATGATGGAGCGCTTTCTGGAGCGCATTTCCCTTTCGGAGTACCGGGACAAGTTCATTCTCAAGGGCGGGATGCTGGTGGCTGCCATGGTCGGCCTTGACGCCCGCTCCACAATGGACATTGACGCAACCGTAAAGGGTGCGACGGTCGGCATCGAGGAAGTTGAGAATATGATCGCCTCCATCATCTCCGTTCCGGTGGACGATGGCGTGGAGTTCCGTGTGAAGCGTATTTCCGAAATCATGGACGAGGCCGAGTATCCGGGCATCCGCGTCAGTATGGAAACGGAGTTTGACGGTGTGATAACGCCGCTCAAGATCGACATTTCCACCGGCGATGCCATCACGCCCCGCGAAGTGCGGTACAGCTTCAAACTGATGCTGGAGGATCGCTCCATTGAGATTTGGGCATACAATCTGGAAACCGTTCTGGCCGAGAAGCTGGAAACCGTTGTGTCCCGTGTTACCACCAACACCCGCATGAGAGATTTCTATGATCTGCACATTCTGAGCCAGCTCCACGGACAGAGTATCGTTCCTGCTGATCTCCGGGCGGCGCTCATTGCAACGGCCAAGAAACGCGGTACAGAGAAGTATCTTGCCGACGCGCCTGCGGCCTTTGATGAAGTCGAGGCCGACTCAAATATGGAAAAGCTGTGGCGGGCTTATCAGAAGAAGTTCTCCTATGCTGCCGACCTGTCGTGGCATACGGTCGTGGAATCCATCCGCAGTCTATATAGATTAGCGCGGGCTGAATAATATGGGAAACAGTAATAAGGTCTGCCCGAACTGCGACAGAAAGATGAAGCAGCAGTTCATAGGCTTGCAGCATTGCAAATGCGGCATGAGCTGGAAAAAGGACGAAGGCTTTTTCGAACGCACCCCTGATATGATCTTTGCTCTGGAACGACGAACCATTGGAGGAAAGGTAAAACAGGTTCCGATTATCCGCTATCAATCCGATAAATGAAGAATAAAGCGGTCTGCTTCGGCAGGCCGTTTTGCTTTTCAAGGAGGTGAACACCCATGGCAACCACGCGCCTGATGCCTCTCCACACCGGCAAAGGCCGCACGGTGGGACAGGCCATCAGCGACATCATCGACTACACCGAAAATCCACAAAAGACGGACGGCGGCAGGCTGATTACGAGCTGGCAATGCGACAGCAGGATCGCCGACGCCGAGTTTCTTTTCACCAAGAATCAGTACATTCAAAAGACCGGCAGAGTGCGCGGCGAGGATAATGTGATTGCCTACCATCTGCGGCAATCCTTTGTCCCCGGCGAGATCACACCGGAGGACGCGAACCGTTTGGGCTGTGAGCTGGCCAAGCGCTTCACCAAAGGCAATCACGCCTACATTGTCTGCACCCATATTGACAAAGCCCATATTCACAATCATGTGATTTGGAACTCCACCGCGCTCAGCCAGACCCGAAAATTCCGAAACTTTTGGGGCAGCAGCCGCGCCGTGCGGCGGCTCAACGATACCATCTGCATCGAGAACGGCTGCTCCATCGTGGAGAATCCGAAGCGCCACGGCAAGAGCTACAACAAGTGGCTGGGCGACAAAAAGAAGCCCTCCCACCGGGAGCGAATCTGCACAGCCATTGACGATGCGCTGACACAAAAGCCCGATAGCTTTGAAACGCTGCTGGAGCTGCTGCGGCAGGCCGGGTATGAGGTCAAGGGCAAAAAAGTCCCATCCCTGCTGGGCGGCGAACAGAAAAAGTCCATTCGCATGGATACCCTCGGTGACGGTTATACTCCCGCAGATCTCCGCGCGGTGATTGCAGGTGAAAAGGCGCATACGCCGCAAAAGAACGCCGCCGCGCCGGTCAAACCGGAAAAGCGCAGCGGGAATCTGCTGGTGGACATTCAGGCAAAATTACGCGCTGGCAAGGGTGCCGGTTATGCGCGTTGGGCGACGTTATTTAACCTGAAACAGATGGCACAGACGGTGGCCTATCTGCAAGACCATGAGCTGTTAGATTACGCCATTCTCTCGGAGAAAGCGGCGGCAGCGTCCGCTCACTTCAACGAGCTTTCCGCAAGGATCAAATCTGCGGAAACACGCATGGCCGAGATTGCCGTGCTGCGGGAGCATATCGTGGGTTATGCCAAGACCCGCGATACCTACGTTGCCTATCGCAAGGCCGGGTACTCCAAGAAATTTCTTGCAGAGCATGAAAGCGAGATCACGATCCACAAGGCCGCAAAGAACTATTTTGATGGACTGGGCTTCAAGAAGCTGCCCACCGTCAAGGCGCTGAATACCGAGTACGCCGAGCTGCTGGCGGAGAAGAAAGCGGCCTACGCCGACTACCGAAAAGCCCGTGAAGAAATGAAAGAGCTGCTGACGGCCAAGGCCAATATCGACCGTATTCTGGAGTTGGATAAGGAGCTGGAGGAAGCGAATGAACGACGGGAAAAAGAGGCGGAGCAGCGCTGAGCTGCCCGCCCATAAGCGATTTGCAAAATCGCGCAGCCGATGGATTTATCCATCGTTCCAGAACACAAAACTTGTGTTCTGCGGGGATTGGGGCAGCGCCCCAACAAGCATGAAACAGGCGGGTTCCGTGTGAACGGAATCTGCCTGTTTTCGCAAAGTGGGTACCGCTTTGCATTGCTTGCCAGTTTCTTGTTCCCGTTCGTAACCCCTCTGAAGCCGTGGTTTTCGATGCCGCATATAGCGTAACGCTTCGCCTCGCACGCGGCCGGTTGACCGTGTCTGCGTCTTCGCCTCGTCGTACCCGAACTGCGCGACATGGCACTCTGCCCCTGCGGGAACGTCCCTGATTTTTTCTGTAGCAGCTTGCATTCGTGCTGAAAATTGACTTTCAGGCGTAAATCGTGTAAACTATATTAGTACATTAGTCACTGCTAACCGAAAAAAGGAGGGCATCCAATGACAAGCGAATACATGAACAACCTCTATCGGGATCTGCTCTCCAATTCACCGCAGACCGTAACGATCCCGATTCCTTCTGATATGGGAACCGGACAAATTGCGCAGGTGGTGACAAAACAGGGTGCCGTTGTTTCAGACTGGAAGATGAATTATTTTTCTGACATGAATGTGTGCGGGATTAACAGCGAGGACTATATTCAAATGCTGTTCTGCCTGAACGACGGCGTGTCGTGGAATATTGCAGGCAGCAGAGAGGGCGCTTGTCTTGCAAAGGGAGAATCCTGCATTTACCGTGGACACGGGAAAATGGAGTCTCTCTGTTATGCGCAAAACAGCGACTTCTATTTTAAGAACATCAAAATTCCCGTTCCATATTTCAAACGTTTATTACAGGACTACTTCGAGGATGGCGAGATTACCGTCTATGAAAAGAAACTGCTGACCGGAATTTCAAAGGTGAGCATAACGCCCTATAAGGAGCATATTTTCGCAGAGTTACAAGACTTTACACATTATCGGGGTGGGCTTGGGTATCTGTTTCTGGAAAGCAAAATCCACGAATTGCTGTCAGTATATTTGAGCGAAGTGTTGGAGCTGCGAATCCTCTCGCCGGAATACTGCTGCATATCAAAAAGTGAACGTGATTGCATCATCGAGGCAAAGAGAATCATTGACAGCGAGCTTGCCTTTGCGCCAAGCTGTGAAGGACTGGCAAGGCAGGTTCAAATCAGCGTCTCTAAATTATCAAGGGGATTCTCCATGATGTACGGCATTTCGGTTCATGCGTATGTTATTGAGCAGCGGTTAGAGCGAGCCGCAGGATTGTTATTGGAGAGCAATATGAACATTGGGCAGATAGCGGTTCTTGTGGGTTATACAAAGCCCAGCAACTTTTCTGCTGCATTTAAGAAAAAGTATGGAGTTATGCCAAAAGATTATCGAGAGGCCAGCCGAATCAAATAGGTGCTTTGCATACCCAAAATAAATACCGATTTTGGGTAGAATGAAATTGCTTTTGGGTTGGATATTGGGCATGAAATTGCTAAAATGCGTGGTGTGGTTAGAACACTCTAACCACACCACATTTTCATTTTCTCAGATATAAGGAGGATACTGGTATGAGTTCCCAGAAAAAAAGTTCCCGGCTTGAGGGAAAAGATTTAATTACTATCGGCATCTACACCGTCATCTATGTCGTGATTGTTATGCTGGTGGCGATGCTTGGCTTTATCCCCATTTTTATTCCGCTGATGGCGGTGCTGTGCCCTTTGATTGGCGGCATCCCCTATATGCTGTATGTTACAAAGGCTAAAAAATTCGGGATGACTGCAATCATGGGTTTCCTGATTGGCCTAATCATGGTGTTCTTCGGCAACGGCTATCTTACTATGGTAACTGGTCTCGTTGGCGGCCTGTTGGCCGACGTGATCCTGAAAAAGGCGGACTACAAAAGTGCAAAGAGTACAGTTCTTTCCTGCGGCGTGTTCAGCATCTGGGTGTTTGGCAACTTTGCTCCCATTTTCCTGAACCGTGAAAGCTATATGGTAATGTTGACTGAAGGATACGGCGCTGAATATGCAGCTACCCTTAATACATATATGCCTATGTGGATTGCGCCTATTCTGCTGGTTGCCTGCTTTGTGTTTGGCCTTGTCGGAGGTGTGATTGGGAAAGCTATTTGCAAAAAGCACTTCCAGCGTGCCGGTATTGCATAATGGCGCGGGAAATTCTGCTCAGCAAAAAAACAGAACAAGGGTTGCGGCTCGATCCGCGTACAAAACTGTTGCTCATCTTCATCATAAGCATTTTTGTCATGGGTGGAACAGGCGGAGAAGCTATGGGGCTGATCCGCCTTGTTCTTTGTACGGTTCCGGCTATATTGCTGCTTACCTCGAAACAATGTGCAAAAGCTGTGGGCTATATTGCTGTGTTTTCTGCTTTTTATGCTGTTCAAATTTATGTTTTGCCGCACCTTACGGGAATATTGAATTTCCTCGTTCTGTTTACAACAGGATTCTTCTGCCGAATCCTTCCCAGTGTTGCGATTGCTGCCTATGCAGTGAAAACAACAACGGTCAGTGAATTGATTTCCGGCATGGAAAGAATCCATATGCCTAAAGAAGTGACGATCCCCTTAACGGTCATGTTCCGCTTCTTTCCAACTGTCTTTCAGGAGTCAGAAGCAATCAGTGACGCTATGAAAATGCGTGGGATTAAACTTGGAGGGAAAAAATCTTCAAAAATATTGGAGTATAAGCTGATCCCGATGATTACCTGCTCCGTGAAAATCGGTGAGGAACTTTCCGCTGCGGCAATTACCCGTGGCCTCGGCGCTCCTGTCAAACGCACAAACATTTGCCAGCTTAAATTCAATTTTGCCGATGTGGTGCTGATCTTGTTTTGTTGCTTTGTAGTGTTTTGGGCGATTGCTTCCCCGATAATTTCCGCAGGAGGGATTTTGCCATGATAGATTTTCAAAATGTTTCTTTTTCTTATGGTGAAGAATCCAGCGGCGGAGGGATTAGAAATGTCAATCTCACCATAAACACAGGGGAATTTGTTTTACTCACGGGAGAATCCGGCTGTGGGAAAACAACGATTACCCGTTTGGTAAACGGGCTGGTGCCTCATTATTACGAGGGCAATTTAGAGGGTGATGTCCTTCTGGACGGAAAAAGCGTATCAGATACGCCGCTTTATGACTTGGCTGCTATGGTGGGATCTGTATTCCAGAATCCCAAAAGTCAGTTTTTCAACGTGGATACGGATAGTGAATTAGCCTTTGCCTGTGAAAATTTAGGCTATCCTCAGGAGGATATCCTGAAAAGGATTGACCGGACAGTTTCCGATTATCATATTGAAGATTTGATGGGGCGAAGCGTGTTTGCTCTGTCCGGGGGCGAAAAGCAAAAAATAGCCTGTGCTTCATCAAGTGTATTGCTGCCGGGAATTATGGTCCTGGACGAACCATCTTCTAATTTGGATATGGCTGCTATTGATGACCTGCGGCAGGTCCTGAGCCTCTGGAAAAAGCAGGGCAAAACAATTCTGATCGCAGAACACCGCCTTTACTACCTTCACGATCTTGCAGATCGTGTGCTGTATGTAAAAGATGGGGAGATTGAACGGGAATACACGCCTGCTGAATTTGACAGCTTATCGGATGGCACTCGAAAAGAAATGGGGCTGCGGCCGTTTTCTCTCTCGAAGTTGAAGCCTGCGAATCAGTATCAGGCGCATACAGCTAAACAGATGGAATTTCAAAATTTCTGCTTTGCGTATAAAAAGCGGGAACCGGAAAGCCTCCATATTCCGAGTGCAGAACTGCCTGTTGGAGAAACGATTGCCATTATCGGTCTGAATGGCGCTGGAAAATCTACTCTGGCCCGCTGTATTTGCGGACTGGAAAAGAAGTGTGGCCTTTTGCAGGTTGACGGGAAAACCCTTGATTGGAAAGCCCGGCTCAAACATTGCTACATGGTAATGCAGGATACCAGCCATCAGCTATTTACCGAAAGCGTGACGGATGAAGTGCTTCTGAGCATTGACAACGAGGATGAAACTGTTGTGGATAAAATCCTTAAACAGTTTGATCTGCTGGAATATAAAGACAGGCACCCGCTTTCTCTTTCCGGCGGGCAAAAACAGCGGGTAGCGATCGCGTCTGCCATTGTGAGTAACCGGGAGATCATTGTGTTTGACGAACCAACCAGCGGGCTTGATCTCAAACATATGCGGGAAGTTGCGCGGAGTTTGAAGTCACTCGCGGATCAGGGCAAAACGCTTCTTGTTATTACGCATGATCCGGAGTTGGTGATGGCGGGATGTTCGTATGTAGTCCATATGGAAAAAGGGCAAATAAAAGAAAGCTATCCATTGGACGAATCCGGCAGTAAAAAGGTTTTGGATTTTTTCCGAATCCGCCAGTGAATTTTAGAAATTATGAATGTCAGGGCCGCCTTGACTGGACAGAAAGATAATGATAAGAGGCCGCTTTACTTTGGCGGCCTCTTGTTTTTGAAGCACAGACAGTACGGCTCAATATAAGGAGGGCTTATGTTCAAAAAAATCTTTGAGTACGCAGGGCCATATAAGAAAAATATGTATGTGGCCACGGTTGTCGTACTGGTCAGCGTTCTTATGGGCATCCTGCCTTTTGTGCTGGCCTATCAGGTCATTTCGCCATTGGTTATGGGCGATTCTGTTGAAACAGAATTTGTTTTATTGCGTGTTATAGGGGTTTTGATCTGTCTTGTTTTGCAGGCGTTTTTTTATGGATGGGGATTATCAATTTCTCATAAAGCAGCATATAACACATTGTTCCGGCTGCGGGTATCTCTGCAAAAGAAGTTTGAGAAACTTCCCCTTGGCATTGTGGAGGAAAAAGGGACAGGGACAATCAAAAAGCTGTTTGTCGATGATGTGGACAGCTTGGAATTGCTCCTTGCTCATTCAGTCCCGGAGGGTATCGCAAATTTACTGATCCCGCTGGTGATTTATGTTGCTATGTTTTGTGCGGACTGGAAACTGGCTCTTATGTCTTTGGCCTCTATCCCGATCAGCCTGCTCTCAATGGTCATTATGTACTCTGTTGGAATGAAGCGCATGGGTCCCTACTATCAGTCTGCACAGAAAATGAACAACACGATCATTGAGTACATCAATGGTATGGAGGTTGTCAAGGTTTTCAACCGGGAGAGTGAATCTTACGAGAACTTCCGCAAGGATGTAACGGACTATCGGGATTATACCTTGGCATGGTATAAGGCCGCCTGGCCCTGGATGGCGATATACGGAAGTCTGCTGCCCTGCACTGTTATTCTGACTTTGCCTCTTGGGGCATGGTTTGTTCTCTGTGGCATAAGCACTTTACCTGATTTGATTTTAGTCCTCTGCCTTTCCCTCAGCATTGGGATTCCTCTCCTGAAAGCACTGGGCTTTATGGAGACGATTCCGAATCTGAATTATAAGATCACGGCACTTGAACAGATGTTAAATGCGGCACCGCTGCAAGCTGCTGAGGATGATTTCCACGGACAGGATTTTAACATTTCTTACGATCATGTTTCCTTTGCGTATCAGACGACACAGCCTGGCCCAGATGGGAAACCGATAATAGCGGAAAACGAAGTCCTCCACGATATTACCCTTGTGGCAAAAGCAGGACAAAAAACTGCCCTGGTTGGTGAATCCGGTTCTGGCAAGAGCACCCTTGCAAAACTGTTGATCCACTACTATGACCCGCAGAAAGGGAGCATTTCCATTGGCGGGCAGAAACTTTGTGATATGAGCCTGGAGGCATTGAACAGCCGCATTTCCTATGTGGCTCAGGATCAGTACCTGTTTAACACCTCCCTGCTGGAAAATATCCGTCTTGGACGTTTGGATGCTACCGATGAGGAAGTAATGGAGGCGGCGAAGAAAGCCCAGTGTATGGAGTTTCTGGAAAAGCTGCCGCAAGGTATTCACTCCATGGCGGGCGATGCGGGGAAAATGCTTTCCGGGGGGCAGCGCCAGCGAATTTCCCTGGCGCGAGCAATATTGAAGGATGCCCCGATTGTAGTGCTTGACGAGGCCACGGCCTATGCTGATCCAGAAAATGAGGAAAAAATGGAGGCTGCTATTGCGGAGCTGGTGAAGGGAAAAACCTTGGTAGTTATCGCTCACAAACTTCCCGCTATAATGAACGCAGATCAAATATGCGTTATGGATCACGGAAAGATGGTGGCAACCGGAAAACATCAGGAGCTGATTCAAGCTTGCCCAGAATACCAAAAGTTGTGGAAAGCGGCTCAGGACAGCGCCGAGTGGAAAGTATCTACTGCAAAGGAGGGAAGATAAATGTTTGCATTGATTTCAAGAATCCTGAACCTCTCCGGGAGGTATAAAAGCCGTATTCAGGCTGCATTTCTATGTGCATTTGTCGAGTCCGTTCTCTCCAAAATGCCGATCTTCATGGCGTTTATTGTCTTGGCCGGGTTTGCTGATAATACGCTGACTGGAAAGACCTGTCTGTTTGTCGGACTTGGATTATTAGCTGTTGTAGTGGTTCAGACAGTGGTTCACTATTTGAGCGACCGTCTGCAAAGTGCCGCTGGATTTATGATCTTTGCTGATAAACGGATGGAGTTGGGAAATCATTTAAGAAAAATGCCGATGGGTTACTTTACATCGGGGAATATTGGCAAAATCAGCTCTGTTCTCAGTACGGATATGGTATTCATTGAGGAAGTTTCTATGAGTACCATTGGCAACATGATGAGCTATATGCTGTCTACTTTGGTTTTAGCTGTTTTTATGTTCGTGCTGGATTGGAGACTTGGGCTGATTGCGGTAATCATTACCTTGCTGGCATCGCTGGTTGCAAAATATATGAATAAGGTTTCCTTCAAGGAGGCTGTCGGGCGTCAAAACCAAAGCGAGAATTTGACGGATGCGGTCTTGTCTTTTGCTGAAGGAATTGGGGTTATCAAAAGTTACAATCTGCTCGGAGAAAAATCTGACGAATTAACGGAAAACTTCAAAAAATCAAGGGATGTCAATACGAAGTTTGAGCAGAAAATGACACCGTGGACCACTGGCTTAAACATTCTCTATGGCGTGGGTATTGCCGCTATCTTCGGTTTATCCGTTTTTTTACATCAGGAAGGCGTACTCTCCCTGGCTTATCTTTTGGGCGTGCTGCTGTTTGTCTTTGATCTCTTTGGACCTCTGAAAGCTCTTTATGGAGAAGCAACCCGACTGACCGTGATGAATGCCGCATTAGACCGCATTGAAGCTGTTTTGGACGAGCCCGAACTTCCCGATAACGGAAATCAACATATTCTGTCACAGGCACAGCCGGATCAGCCAGAAGTACAATTTAGCGATGTGGGCTTCGCCTATCAGGACAAGGAAGTCCTGCACAACATCAGCTTCTCTATGCAGAAGAATACCATGACCGCACTTGTGGGACCGTCTGGCGGTGGCAAATCCACGATTGCGAACCTTCTGGCGCGGCTGTGGGATGTGAAATCCGGCAAAGTGACAATCCGTGGTACAGATATTCGGGATGTACCTCTCGCCGAACTGATGGAACAGATCAGCATGGTTTTCCAGAGGGTGTACTTGTTCCAGGATACCATTTACAACAATATCAGCATGGGTAAACCGGACGCTACCGAGGAAGAAGTCTATGAGGCCGCAAAAAAAGCCCGCTGCTATGATTTTATCATGGCGCTGCCAGATGGATTCCAGACAGTCATCGGTGAAGGCGGCGCTACTCTGTCCGGCGGCGAAAAGCAAAGAATCTCTATCGCCCGCTGCATTTTGAAGGACGCACCGATTGTCATTCTGGATGAAGCGACTGCAAGTGTTGATACCGATAATGAAAGCTATATCCAGGAGGCAATCAATGAGCTGGTAAAGGGTAAAACATTACTTGTGATTGCACACCGCCTGAATACCATCCGTCAGGCAGATCAGATTTTGGTGATCTCTGATGGACGGATCAGCGAACAGGGAACCCATGACGAGCTTATGGCAAAAGCCGGGATTTATCAGGATTTTATAAATATCCGTAAAAAGGCTTCCGGCTGGAGCCTTGCATAAAGGAGACAATAGTGAAGATTCATGCGTCCGGAGAGGATTATCTGGAGGCTGTGCTGGTTCTTCAAAAGAATCACGGTGCTGTCCGCTCTATTGATGTTGCACGGCGTGTTGGAGTTTCAAAAGCCAGTGTAAGCTATGCGGTGTCGGCTTTGCGTGAAGGAGGCTTTTTAACGGTAGATAGTGATTACGTTTTGCATTTGACCGAAACAGGCCGGAATGTTGCCGAAAAAATTTATGAGCGGCATCAGTTCTTTACAGAGCAATTTATCGCAGCTGGCGTTGACCCTGAAATTGCAGAGCGAGATGCTTGCCGGATTGAACACGCCATCAGTCAGGACACCTTTGAAAAGATCCGGGATGCACACAAACAGGAAAAATAGGATACTAATGCCCGTCGTTCCAACTGTGCGGACAAGAGCAGCCCGTGGGGAAAATATAAGCCCACTGGCTGCTCTACATGAAAGACAATCATCGGCCCTTTTGTTTTCCCCTGTACATCACTTCAGCTTATCTGCGCTCATGCACAGGTCTATGTACCGTTGCGACTCTTCTTCACCCTTTCCTGCAAAGTAATCAAGAACGCACTTGGCAACGGTCTGCGGCGCTCTATCGTGGAACACGATTCCATCCAGACTGATGTCCATTTCTTCTGAGATCAGCGCAACCGTTTCAAATTTCGGATTGCTCTTGCACTTTTCAATCTCAATGACAGTTCGGGTACACATATTAAGCCGTTCCGCTAATTCGCGCTGCGTGATCTTTTTCTGCTCCCGCTTTTCGCGAAGCTTTTGGGCGAACAGGTCAAGAAAGTTCATTGTAAATCACCTCTACTACATTGTAGAGTGAGCCTCAATTCACTTAAATACACGTGAAGCTCACATTGAATGAGCCGTAAATCACATTCAGCGAGTTGGAGGTAATTTTATGATGTCACGGATGAACAGGAGATACTGCTAAGGCCGCTCGCGGTCATGTAAAAAAGCATAAGCACCGATTAGCCGTCCACTTCAAAAAGCACGCGGCTATCCCCCAGACGAGCTGCACTCACGAAAGCGAGTTGCAGCTCTCTTTTTATGCGGTTTGGTTCATCCGTGATTTAGCCCCTCCCGGTACAGTATTCGTTACTCATGTTTTCACTCGCACGCAAGGCGCTCGTTCAGGTCATCATGCCTGTTCGAGCGCCTTTTTACGTTTTCCTGTCGGCTGTCGTTCTCCGCCGGTGTTGGTCTGGTTCACCACCCACCCAACACCGAAACGGAGGACATATTATGTTTAACAGAAAGAGCAGCTATGCGCTGAACAAGAAAGACCCCAACGCTATCGTTTACATGGATGCCAACGAAGCCATCATCCGCCTGACCCGCGAGGACTTTGCCAGCGAGGAAGAATTTCTGAAATGGAAGTCCCTGTCGGATGCAGACTATCATGCTTCCGAGAAAGAGGATCATGTCTACGCTAATCATACCCTTGCACTGGACGAGCTTTCCGAGGAAGCAGCATCTATTCCCGCTGCGGATGTCTGCATGGAGCAGGCGCATGACCGGGTGGCGGAAATCCGCCGTAGCACCCAAAAGGTTACGCAAATCAGGAAGCACCTGACGGACACTCAGTTCCGCAGGATGTGGATGTATTTCGTGGATGGAATGACGATTGACGAGATTGGAAAAGTCGAAGGCGTGTCGCATCAGGCTATTTCTCTCAACATTACAGCAGCAATCAGAAAAATCAAAAAATATTTCTGAGGTTTTTCAAAAACGCCTTGCAAAAGTGGCCCAAAATCGGCGATAGGTGAAGGGACATTCTCCACGAAGCCTTTCGTTGAACGTTGAAAACTGAATAGACCATGATGCAGGCACAAAACCCGCGTGATAGCGGCATAAGGCGCGCCGCCAAGACGGTGGCTTGTTCGGAATACTTCCGGACAAGCCATCCGAGCGATCTACGCAGCCTTAGACCCGATTCGGCAAATCGGGCGCGATGACAGCGCGGTGGATAATGAAACTTGCTCACGCCCTCCCACAGACTTGAGGGGGAACCCTGCGGTATGCGCCAGCCCTTTGAGGCAGCGGTATCGTGGAGTTATGACAGCCCTGCCAAGGGCGGCCTGCATCATGCCCACTATCCGGGGCGCGTGGCAAACAGGATGGATCTTCTCAAATGGACAAGCAGAGCGGCTGCGCCGGTATTCGCCATTATGTTATGTGGCTTCAATTCTGCCCGCGCAGCCGCCTCTCAAAGTCAGATACCATGCACTGACGGTTCCCTGTCAGTGCATTCATGTGACCTTGAGAAAACCCACCAAACTGAGAAAGGAGATTGCCATGATGCAGCCGACACCGAACGAATCCCACGTCCCCACGGATGAGCTGGTGGACATCCGGGAAGTATCTGTTGACAAAAATCTTCCCAAGGAAGAACGCATTGCCGCCTTTATCCGCCAGATCAAAAACCCCTACCGCTTCCGCTGTGGCGATTTCGTGGTAAACGCCTGCTTTGCCGGGAACGGTGTTACGTTAGAGGAATGTCTGCAAGGCATTTTGCGCTGAGCGACATCCTCGCTTTTTTCCGCAGGGAGTGCTATGATCGGTGTGGAAAAGGATGAAAACCTAATAGCCAGATAACCACTCTTTTCATGCGGGAGAAGTCCGGGAGAAAGGAGTGCTTTTTCATGCCTAAATACAAAGCTACCGCTTACATCCGCCTGTCCTATACCGACGATCATTCCAGCGAAAGCGACAGCGTTTCCAATCAGCGCAAGCTCATTGAAAACTTTGTAGAGCGCAACCCGGATATTGAGGTCGTTTCCGAAAAGATCGACGATGGATACAGCGGCATCATCTTTGACCGTCCCGCATTCAAGGAAATGATGCAGGATGTCACCGACGGCAACATCAACTGCGTCATTGTAAAAGACCTCTCCCGGCTGGGACGTGAGTACATTGAAACCGGCCGGTATCTGCGCCGGGTATTCCCGGCCTACGGGGTGCGTTTCATCGCTATCACCGACAGCATCGACAGCATCGACACCGCCCACGACAGCGGCGATGATCTGACCGTATCGGTCAAGAACATTATGAACGAAGCCTACTGCCGGGACATTTCCATCAAGACCCGTTCCTCTCTGGACGTGAAGCGGCGCAACGGTGATTTCGTCGGCGCGTTCCCGGTGTACGGCTACATGAAAGCCGAGGACAACAAGAATTTGCTCGTCCCTGACCCCTACGCCTCCCGCGTTGTCTGCGACATCTTCCGTATGCGGCTGGAGGGCGCAAGCGCCTCCAAGATCGCATCGGAGCTGAACCGGCTTGGCATTCTCTCTCCGCTGGCATACAAGAAGAACAACGGCCTGCCCTATGCGAAAAAGGGCTATGCGGACAAGGCCGACTGCAAGTGGTCGGCAACCACCATCATCCGCATCTTGCAGGACGAAACCTATACCGGAACACTGGTGCAGGGCAAACAGGGTACGCCACACTATAAGATCAAGCAGATGGAGCAGCGCCCTGCCTCCGAGTGGGTGCGTGTCCCGGATGCCCACGAAGCATTGATCGCCCGTCAGGATTTTGAGCTGGTGCAGCGCATCAAGGGGCTGGATACCCGGACTTCTCCCAACGAGGACACGGTGTACCTGTTCTCCGGTATTCTGATCTGCGGGTGCTGCGGAAGCCGCATGACCCGCAAGACCAACCGTGCAAACGGCAAGGAGTACCACTACTATTATTGTCCCACCGGCAAGAAAAAGGGCTGCGCCCATCCGGTCATGCTGAAAGAAAGCAGCCTGATCGACTGTGTGCGGGACAGCCTGAAAGCCTATATTGGCAATATTGCTTCTCTGGAGGCGCTGCTGAGTGGCGTTGACCAGTCCAGCATCAATCAGGCGCTTGCCAAGGAATACAGCGACCACATCTCCGACAACGAGCGCCGGTTGGAGCAGGTGCTGGAGTTCAAAGCAAGGCTTTATGAGAGCCTTGTGGGAGGTATGCTCACCAAGGAAGAATACGCTTCCTACAAAGCCAAGTACACCAAGCAGGCTGAGGACATCCGCGAAAGCGTCCGCGTTCTCAAGGAAAAGCTCACGGAGGTGCTGGAAAACCGGAGTGAGCGCAACCGCTGGATTTCACAGTTTACGCAGTTCTCCACGCTGGAAACCTTAGATCGCAGGGCGCTCATTCACATGGTACAGAGCATCCGCGTCCGTGGGAAAAAGGAGCTGGATATTACCTTTACCCATGAGGACGAATATAAAAAAGCGTTGCAGCTTCTGGCGCTGGCAGCGCAGCAGAAAGATTACGAACAGAGGAAGGTGGGCTGAGCATGGCAAGAAAGAGCAGGAAAGAAACGGCTGCGGTAGTCGTGCAGGAGGCCGACGCCGCTTGCCGCGCCGCGATCTACGTCCGCCTTTCGGTGGAAGATACCCACACGCACAGCGTATCCATTGAAACCCAGCAGATGATTATTGCCCGCTATCTGGAGCAGTACCCGGAGATCAGCGTGTACGATACCTACATCGACAACGGTGCGACCGGGACAAACTTCCACCGTCCGGGCTTTCAGCAGATGCTCTCGGATATTGAGGCCGGTCACGTCAACTGCGTCATTGTGAAAGACCTCTCCCGTTTGGGGCGGAACACCATCGACACCGGCTACTACATCGAACAGTATTTCCGCATCCGTAATATCCGCTTTATTGCGGTCAATGAAAACTTCGACACCGCCGCCCCGGAGGATGCCCATTCCGGTATCATCATTCCGCTACGGAACATGATAAACGAAGCCTACGCTTTGGACATCGGGCGCAAGATCAAGGCGCAGCAGCGGCAGGCCATGAAGGACGGCAAGTTCATCGGTGCGCGAACTCCCTACGGCTATCTGAAAGCGGAGGACGATTGCCACCAGCTTATCATCGACCCTGTTGCCGCCGTTGTCGTGCAGCGGATGTTCCGCTGGGCTTCCGAGGGCGCTGGCCTGAATACCATTGCCGTGCGGCTGAACGAAGCAGGCGTTCTTACCCCCAGCCACTACAAGAAGATGCAGGGCAAGATCACCCACGAGAATTTGCTCGGCAGCGGCAAGTGGCAGACCCGAACAGTCGGCGTCATTCTTCGCTCCGAGGTCTACACCGGCGATCTTGTTCAGGGGCAGACCAAAACCGTGGATCACCGGCAGGTCAAGGCCGACGCCGAGGAATGGACGGTGGTACGGGACACCCACGAGGCCATCATCAGCCGGGAACAGTTCGCGGCGATGCAGGAAATTCTCAATCAGACCGCCAGCCGCGCCAAGGCACGGGAGGTCAAAGTCTACACGCCGAATTTATTCAAAGGCAAGGTGTTCTGCGCCCATTGCGGTGGCAGCCTGCACCGGCAGAGAAACATCCGCAAGAAGTCCGACGATGTGTACTTCTACCATTGTCTGAGCCAGAGCCGAATCAGCAAGGATGCCTGCCCCGGCGTGACCATCCGCGAGGATATGCTGCTGGATATGCTGGCAGATATGCTTCAGGATGCGCTTGATACGGCGCTGGGACAATATACCCTCTCCCTTGCAGAGCTGCCCCGACAGGTCGATGACCGCGCCGAGCTGCGGGAGAAGATCACCAGCCGCAAACAGGAAATCCAGCGGCTTCGCGGTATCGTGCGGAGTTTATATGAAAACCTCGTCCAAGGCGTTCTCACCAAGGATGAATACTTTGACTACAAGGAGAAGTACGAAAGCCGCATTGCCGACCTCGCCGTGGAAATGGAACAGTTGGAGGATGGCCTGCGAACGATGGATGCTCAAACAGAGCAGCACCGGGCGCTGGAACAGGATGCCGCGCAAATCAAGACTGACCGTGCGCTGACCGGCGCACTCATCGAGCGGCTGATCGACCGCATCGAGGTATCCCACGACAAGCAGATCACGGTGAGCTATCGCTTCCAGAGCGAGTTTGAAACCTATGCGGAGGTACTGAAACAATGCAGAAATATGTGATTGCCCTCTACATCCGCCTCTCCATTGAGGATTACAAGTACGACAGTCTGAGCATTGAAAATCAGAGCCTTGTTCTCCACGAGTACGCGGCTTCCATGCCCGAAGCCCTGAACGCGGAGATCATGGAGTTCATCTGCAAAAGGTAAAAATAAGTTCAGAGCATCTGCTGTTGTTATTGAATAATGTACTGGATCTTAGCCGTATCGAGAACGGAAAGGTAAGCTTCTCACCTGAGCCGGAGAATTTGCCTGTCCTAATAGATAATGTGATTGCTATCGTGGATGGACTCCTACTGAATCGTGATTTAACATTTGAGATACATCGCAACATCCCCAAAGAACTTTATGTTCTGACGGATGCAACAAAAATTCGTGAGATATTGACGAATCTTCTGAGCAATTCGGTCAAGTTTACAAAAGATGGCGGAACGATTACTTTTGAAATTAGTATCAAACCGGGCATAGACGAACGGCATATTGTAAGCAGTTATGCGGTAAAAGACAATGGCATTGGTATGAGTGAAGAATTTCAGAAAAGGCTGTTTGAACCCTTTTCACAGGAGGATAACGGCGCACGAACACATTATGCCGGAACGGGGCTTGGAATGGCAATTTCCAAGCAATCTGTAGAACTGATGGGCGGTACAATTACGGTTCACAGCAAGAAAGGGTGTGGTTCGTCTTTTACAGTAGAAATTCCTATGGAACTTGCAGACCCAAAACAGATACCTGAGCTGAATCTGATACAAGATGTCAGCCTTAATGGAGTAAAGGTTCTTCTCGCAGAAGATAATGAGCTGAATGCGGAATTGGCAATCACGCTGCTCGAAGAAGCAGGTATGCATGTAACTCGTGCAGTAGACGGACAGGACGCAGTTGCTTGTTTTGCCAACAATCCAGCAGACACATAGGATGTGATTCTAATGGATGTCCTGATGCCTAAAATGAATGGGCATCAGGCGGCAAGGGCAATTCGTGCAATGAGCAAGGAGCGCCCAGACGCTGCGAAAATTCCAATCATCGCACAATCTGCAAATGCTTTCAAGGAAGATGTACAGGCATCCTTGGATTCTGGAATGAACGGACACATTTCAAAGCCATTCAATATAGATGCAGTGACCACTGCAATAAAACAAAATATAAAGAGATAGAAGATTGAGCAACAATCCGCTAACTATCAGAGCATCGTTCAAGGTTTATTTGGACGGTGCTTTTTCTATGCCCATTTTGCAGAGAGGAGGTGCGCTATGGCGGCAGGAGAACACGTTGATAGCAAAAATATTAAGAAACATAAGAATGATGTTTTCCGTCTGAAGGAGTTGATTGATCCCACCGCCAAGATAGTGGCTCACTAATATAGCAAAACAGACAGCTTTCGTCAACCGTTGCGCAGAAATGCGGCTTCGGTGGAAAGCTGCCTGTTTTTTGCTAGAAACGATTTCTTACTCGGTCATCTCTGCATCGACCAGATGATAGTCCACATATCCGTTTTCTTCGTAGGTCTGGAATGTGCCAACGACCGTGATTTCTGTTCCCGGTTCGGGATAGTCGGCAGGATAGCTATGCTCGCCCGCGAGGACGAATTCCAGCCCCTGCGAGCAGCAGGCAGTCGCGTCCATGATGATGCAGGCCGTGTACACCGCGCCGGTGTTCGGATTCTCATAGACCGCAAACCGCCCATTCATTTTGATGCGCTTTCCGAGGTACCGATCCGGCTCGTACATCATGTTATAGACCTCGGAGTAGACCATCGTGCTGCTGAGCGTAGTCAGATCGACATCCGGTTCGCCGGAGGCCTGTGCCGGTTCATAGTCCGGAAGCGCTTCGGCGGGCTGCATCTGCTCCGATTCCGGAACGGATGTTTCCGGTGTAGTTTCATCCGAAGCAGGCTGCTGCTCCGGAATTGCAGTCGGCGGAACGGTCGTTTCGCCTGTGACATTCGCCATCTGCTCCTGAACGACCTGCCGGGTCGCGCTGCCCTGCTTCGATTTGGACTGGATCTTCTGATCGCCGCAGGCGCAGAGGGAAACCAGATAAAGCGCGACGGCGAGAATAAGCAAAGCCTGTTTCATGTGCGGATACCTTCCAATCGGGATATTCCAGAGAAAATCAGAAATGCAAAAATGTCCACGGCCACAATGGTCGAGCCGACCGGCGTTCCGGCTAGGATGGAGATCAGAATGCCTAGTGTGGCGCAGAAGACGGAAAGGACGGCCGCACAAATCGTCACCGCACGGAAGTTTTTGTAGACCCGCATGGCAGACAGCGCCGGGAAAATAACAAGGGCGGATATGAGCAGTGAGCCGACAAGGTTCATTGCCAACACGATCACAACGGCGATCGTTATGGCAATCAGTAAGTTATACAAATCGGCCTTTGTCCCCACAGCCTTTGCAAAGTTTTCATCAAAGGTCACAGCGAAAATTTTGTTGTAGCAAAGAACAAATACCGCCACGACCGCCACCGATAGCACCGCGCACAGCCAGACCTCGCTTTTCGTCAGTGTCAGAATAGAGGTCGAGCCGAACAGCGTACTGCACACATCGCCGGACAAGTTAGAGGATGTGGAGAACAGATTCATCAGCAGATAGCCGATAGCAAGTGCCCCCACCGAGATCATGGCGATGGCGGCGTCGCCCTTGATCTTCGTGTTCTGCCCGGTACGCAGAAGCAGCACGGCGCTAATGATTGTAATGACCATGACCAGCGGCATTTCGTTGGTGATTTGCAGCACAGCGGCAATCGCCATGGCTCCGAACGCCACATGAGAAAGGCCATCTCCGATAAAGGAGAACCGTTTCAGCACCAGCGTCACGCCCAACAGCGAAGAACACAGGGCAATCAGAACGCCCACCACCAGCGCATAGCGGACAAAGGGGTACGCCCAATAGAGGGTCAGTTTTTCCAAGATTGCGGTCATTGTTCATCACCGCCTTTCTCAGCGGCAAACAGCCGCCCCTGCGGGCTTTGCAGATACTCTGCCTTTGTTCCGAAGAAAACGGTGCTGCCAATATGCAGAATATGGCTGGCGTATTTGACTGCGGCGGCAATATCGTGAGAAATCATAATAATGGTGATACCGTCCCGATGGTTCAGTTCGTCGATCAGACGATACATTTCCGCTGTCACTTTTGGGTCAAGGCCGGAAACAGGCTCGTCCAGAAGCAGCATTTTTTGTGTGGCGCACAGCGCACGGGCAAGCAACACACGCTGCTGCTGCCCGCCGGACAACTCTCGATAACACCGCTTTGAGAGCTTATCAATCTGCATTTTCCGAATGTTTTCTTCGGCAAGCTGTTTTTCTTCTTTGTTATAAAAGGGGCGGCTGCCGCAGCGCCCCTGACACCCGGAGAGAACGATCTCTCTCACGGATGCAGGGAAATCCTTTTGTACGACGGTCTGCTGCGGCAGGTAGCCGATCTCATTTTTCCTCAGCCCATCGCCTGTCAAAATTCTGCCGCTGATGGGCGGCTGCAAGCCAAGGATCGTTTTCATAAGTGTACTCTTACCAGAGCCGTTTTCCCCTACGATGCAGAGGTAGTCGCCTGCAAAGACCTCAAAGCTGAGATCTTGCAGAACGGACTTCCCATCATAGCCGACGCGGAGATTTTGACAAGTGAGCTGAGCCATAAACCTACCTCCTTAACCCAATGCTTCTTTCAGCACGGACAGGTTCTTCTCCATCACGGAGAGGTAGGTCGTACCGTTTGCCACATCTTTAGAAGAGGTGGACTGCAAGGAATCCATGGTCAGCACCTTTTGATTTTTCTCAGCGGTGTTCTGGACAATGGTTTCGGCAATTTTATGCTGTGCGCCCTCAATGGTCAGAACGCAGGGCAGTTTCAATTCATCCACCTTCTTGGCAAGGAACGAAACGGTCTCAAAGCTGGCTTCCGTTTCGGCGGAGCAGCCTGCAAACGCGGCATAGTAGCTTAGACCGTAATCGTCCACCAGATAGCGGAACGGGAAACGGTCGCCGAACAGAACGGTCTTATAGGTCGCAGCGTCCACGGCAGCCTGATATTCGCCGTCCAACGCAGAGAGCTTTTCAATATAGGCAGCGGCGTTGGTAGCGTAGGTGTCCTTATTGTCGGGGTCCAGCTCCTGCAAAGACTTGGAAATGGCATTTACAAGAGCCTCCGCGTTTTTCAGAGAAAGCCAAACGTGCTCGTCCTTTTCTTCCTCATGCTCGTGCTCTTCGCCTTCTTCATGCCCGTGGTCTTCGTCCTCGTCGTGGTCATGACCTTCCATGTGTTCGCAGATCTCTTCGCCGGTCATATCAGCCGGGAAGAAGGTAGGCCAGGAGTTTTCGGGATCGACGATCGCGTCGAAGCTCTCGTTGCTCATCCGGATGTGGAAGTGTTCGGCGGCGGCCGGTTCGATCATGTGGTCGTTGAACTCAATGTAGACCGGCGCGCCGGAATCCTTGTCCTCCGCCTCAAAGCGATACATGGCCGCCTTCGTGCCGGTAGACCAGTTCTGAATGTAATAGCCGACATACTTGTAGTTAGAGCCGACCTTCTTGCCATCATCGTAGGTGAACTCGATGTGGTTACCCTCAATATCGATGTTGGTAATGTCCGTTTTGTAGCCGTTCTGATAGTAGGTCTTGTATTCTTCGGCGGTCATTTCGCCTTTCTCTGTCATCGCTGCAAACGCATCATCCAGCGTTCCGTCCAGCACAAAGGGATAGGCAGACTGCCAGTCGCCCGCCCAATCAGACAGGCTTCTGTCCTGAACCTCGTCATCTTCAAAGGTGGAGACTTCCTTGCTGTGGTCATGGTCGTGATCGTGCTCTGTTTCCTGCATACCCTCGACCACTTCTTCGGTCTTGACGCTGTCGCCAAGGACATCCAGCAGGTTGATGACCTTCATGTTCTTGTTGGTGGCATTTTTCAGAGCATCGTTCACCCAGCCGTCGGACTCGCCGCCCACATAGATGAACAGGTCGCAGTCGGAGATTTTGACAATGTCATCGGCAGTGGGCTGATAGCTGTGCAGGTCAACGCCGTTATCAAGCAGCATCGTGACTTCGGCGTTATCGGCTTTGTCACCTAAAACCGCACGCACCCAGTCATATTCGGGGAAAATGGTGGTGACAATGCTCAGTTTGTCGGTTTTGTTGGTATCGTTCTGCTTTCCGCAGCCGGCAAGAGCGCCGACGAGCATCAAAAGCGCAAGCAGCGCAGTTATTTTTTTCATAGGGGATGTTACCTCCAGATCATGATAAGAACTTAAAAATGGGCGCAAAAATACAAGGGTAACAGCAACGCCGCAAAAGTCTATCCGAAAACAGATAGACTACACCCTTGTAAGAAGTTCTTATTTTTAATCTGAAAGTTTGACCTTGAGAGAAACCAGCGTAAAGGTACGGGCAACCTCTGTGCAGGAGGGAATGATCCGGCACAGAATATATAGAATCGCCGCTACGGTAGCTGCGGCGGAGCCGGCAAGCCCAATGCTTTTGAGCAGGTTTTCGCAGACGTTAATCTGATGGCAGATGGCGCAGTCCACGCCAGTACAGTCATGGTCGGATTCCGCTGCGATATAGGCAACAGAGGACAGCATAACAAAGGCCAGCACTACGGCCAGCAAGCCCGTCATAAAACGAAATTTCTTTGTCATGGTCTGTCCTCCTTTCCAATCGTTATTTTCCCTTGCAGTCCGAACAAGTTCCATAGAGGATCGTGTCAGTCGTGTCCAACATAAACTGTTCGCTCTGCGCCAAATACTTTGCGAGCAAAGCTGCGTTACCATCTGCCATGTGAAAGGTCTTGCCGCATTTGATACAGCTCATGTGCAGCGCACCTTTGCAGCTTTCGGCATCAAGGTATTGATAGTAGACCTCGCGCGTGCCGCTCTTGCTGCTCCGACGCACTTTTTCCTCTGTCTCTAACTGTGCAAGGTTTCGATATACGGCGCTCAGGCTGATTTTTTTATCTGCCAAAGCGTCCTCAATTTGCCGTGCGGACAACAGCTCGTCCGGGTGCTGGCTCAAATAGGAAAGCAGAACCTTTCGCTGCCGCGTGCTGTAGCTATGCAAGTCACCGCACCTCCAATTTGCATTTCATTCGCAAATATTATAATCCAAGAAAGCAAGAAAGTCAATATGCGAGTTGTTCGCAAATTGCAAGTTTTCAATGAACACAGCTACCGCGAAAATCAAAACTACTTTTACCGTTGCCCAATATGTTTAACTGCATATTTTAGGACTACAATTTCTGGATGTTGGAGTTGCCACTTGTCCAGATGCAGGAAATGATCGGCAAGGCAGGGTTTACCCTTTCCCATTCGAGCAAATTCGATATCATTGTAGAATATTTTGTCGAACGGGGAAACTATAATGTGTATGAAATCAACGAGGCACTGTTTGCCTTTGACCAGAGCCTGATCGGAGCATAAGGACAAAGAAATGTCGCTTTCCATGCGACCACTTCACAAAAGAAAATCGCTATACTATGGCTGTAAGGTGCGAAACCGAGCAGCCATAATCTTTTGGGAGGACAAGCATCTTTTAGAGAAAGGTCAAAAGGTTCGGCAAGGAAGATGAACCGCATCCCTTTGCGATACCGCTTTCGAAAGATTACAGCTTCGCCCCTTAACAAAGACTTTAAGTTAAATCTGTTATACTGCAGCAATCCCCTCAAAAATACAGACAGGAGAAAAAATTGACCTATGATGAAAAAAAGATATTTCGCTATTCCCATTCTTGCAATCGCACTGCATTTTTTTCTGTCCAACCTGTTGTATTTCCTTGTGGAAAGACTTGTTTTGGATGTTTTTCATATCTCCCCACAGCAATTTATGAAATACTCATATTGGGGCGAGATTCTGATTTACGCCGTCCTTATCCTCGTATTCTTCACCCTCTATAAACTGCTTTGGAGGAAAGAGATAAGCGAACCGCGCACAGCGACAAATTTCAAAGATGTGCTCGGCAGTCTGGTCGTGGGATTTGGCATTTGCGGAATCTCCGGTCTTTGGATCATGCTGGCAGAGCAGCTTCCTTCGCTTCAAAAAAGCGTTGAGGCAATGAACGCCGGTGCTGAAAATATTGCCGGCGGAAATGCATTTGGAACATTTATGATTGCGGTGATTGCTGCGCCTGTTGTAGAAGAAATTCTATTCCGCGGCATTGTGCTTCGCTCCATACGGAAATTTGCACCCGCTTGGGGCGCGATTCTAATATCATCCGTACTCTTCGGCGTTTATCACCTGAATATCGTGCAGGCTGTCTATGCCACCCTTATGGGCATTGCCGCAGGAATCCTTTACGAGAAGAAAAGGAACCTGTTGTTTCCCATCCTCGTGCATTTCGCAAACAACCTCATTACTATGCTGCAGGGCTTTGCGCCATCCGAAGTGAATGAACTGATCAGCATTTTTATTCTGATCATGATCGCTCCGGCAGGGTATATCGTCTGCCGCTCACTCCGACAGGACAAAAGAGCAGATAGCATGTAAAGGGTTTATACAATGTATAAAGCATGCAGGGGGCTGTTGCACAAGCCCCAATAAAAAGACCAGGGTTATTTAGCCAAAAGGCTTTACAACTCTGGTCTTTTGCTTTAACGTTAACAGTGCAAAATGAAACGGATAAAGCAAGAACAGCATAGGTATCGTCCTGCTCCTGTGCCTGATTCCGCTGGTCAAGGGCATTAAATAAATCAAATCCGTTTAATGGGCAGCGGCTTTTCAGCCGCTGCCCGATTTTTTATTTCCTGAGCGAATTAACAATTCTCAAACAAGCATTCAGAAAACAATGGCGTTCTATAATAAGCACATAATTCAGGTGAAAGGAGAAACCCATGGAAAAAGCAGTATTGACTGTCGGCTGCGGAGCCGGTGTGATTGCAGGCGCGCTTTTGATTTGGAAGCTCGTGCTTCCATTCATTGGCTGTACGTTCCAACACATCTGGGGATTTCTGACCGCGCTGCTGTAAGAAAAGCAACAAGAAATATGTTTATAACAAACAGGAGGCTATCATTATGAGCGAGTATAAACTGAAGCCCGGCAAGCTGGGCAAAAAGATCATGGATGCCTATCAGGGCATTGAGGACAAGTTCGTAGACAAATTTCTGGAGGAAGATGGTTCACTGAAAACCGGCGGCATGGCAGAAAAAGCAACCGCAGCCTACCATAAGGTCGAAGATACCGTGGTCGGCGGATATAAGAAGGTGGAAAATGCCTTCGTGGATGCGTTCCTTGAGAAAGTGGATGAACCAGAATCCAAGGATTCTGAGGAAAAAAAGTGATGCCAAGCAGAGAACGGCAGGTACAGCTCAAATGTGCCTGCCGTTCTCTTTTATTTTTAAGATTATAGAAACACAACGCCAATGAAACGCAAAAATTGATTGGGTATTCTATGCGCATTACAAAAAGGGAAGGACCTGTTCCTCACAGATTCTTCCCTTTTATTTTTTCTACCCTGTTTACTTCTTGATTTCCGCCGTCTCCACGATGAACTTTACGCTGCCAGTATCTCCGTTGTGCAAGCCGCTGAAGGTCTGGTAGTTTTTGCCCGCCTGCTGGACGGCTTTCAGGCGGCGGACTACGTTGCGCAGGTCGCCGCCCAGGTCATCGGAAAGGTCGTCGGTGTTTTTATCGCTGAACTCCTGCACGCCGTCGTGGAGTTCTGCTGCACCATCGTGGAGTTCAGCCAGGCCCTCGTACATGGCGTCGCTGGCGTCGTCCAGCTTGGCGCTGCCTTCGGCCAGGGCGTCGGCCCCCTGGCTGACCTGGCCAACCGCTTTTACGTAGGTGTCGGCACCGCGGGCCAGCTCGGCACTGCCGCTGGCAAGCTGGTCCAGGCCGGTCTGCAGCTGGCTGATGCCGCTGCCAAGCTGGCCCATGAGGACCCCGGAGACCGTACCGGCCACGCCCTGCACCATGGCAGGGGTGTCGTTTTGCAGCGCTTTGCCCATGGCCACGCCTACTGCGCCCAGTACGGCCTGCTGCTGCTCCCCGGTAAGGCCAGCCGCCGTCAGGGCGGCCAGCAGGTCCGCATCGGTCACGGTATCCGTTACCACGGTCGTGCCATAATTGGAAATTACCGGCGCCAGCTGCTCGTTCAGCTGGGCCATCATCTCGTCATTGCTGCCCGTATCGCCGGAGGTCATCCCCCCGACGGCTCCGCTGACCGCACTCAAACCGTCCCGCAGGGCGTTGGCGCCGTCCACCAGGGCCGTGCCGCTGTCATACAGTTGGGTCAGGCCGTCGGCCAGGGCTTCGGCACCCTCGTTCAGGCCCTGCACGCCGTCGGCGTACTCGTGGAAGCCATCATACAGTGCCTGCACGCCGTCGGCCAAAGCGCCGGTACCGTCCGCCAGTTCGTCGGCGGCGTCGGTCAGGTCGTCCAGCGTGTCACTCAAATCGTCCAGGTCGGACAGGTCGCCGGTGTCCAGATCATCCAGCGCCGAGGGAGTCAGGATCGTGGCCGTAAAGTCCAGCGAGAAGTTGGTCACATCGGCGCTCACTTCAAAATAAGCGGGGATCTCGGTGTCCTCCAGCGGCTCAAACTCGGTCAGACGCAGGCTGTCCGCCAGGCCTGGCATCGCGGTGCCCAGCACGGCCGTTGTGCCGTCCAGCTCCATAACCTTGCCGTTGTCGGCCTCAATATTAGAGAACTTGTCCCCGTCCAAAATCACCGCTGTGATGGCCGTAAACGGCACGCAGACCGTGTACTCCTGCCCATCCACCGTGACGGTCTCGCGGGTGGGGTTGGTGTAGTCAAAGCGGATGCGCACCCGGCCGCTCTGCCCGGCCAGGTCGGCAGGGGCGGTTTCCACGCCGTTTAAGTAGTAGGTCACCCGGGTGGTCACCGGCAGGGCGGCGTCGGACTTGCCTGCGTAGGTGATGGCATTACCGCTGTTCTCCCAGGTCAGGGCGTTGTCGGCGCCGGTGGTGTACGCCTCATCACCCTCTTTGTTGATGATGTCCCGCAGGGCGGCCACGTCTTCAATCGTCGCGCCGTCGCGGGCCTTCAGCACAGCTTCCACCGTGGTCTCGGTCACGGTGCCGTCGGCGTCGGCCTTGGCGTAGACGGTCTCGGCCTTATCCACGCCGCCGGGCGTGGTCTTGGGGGCAGAGGTCTGCGCCGTCATCTCGGTCACGGCAGCAGGGGTGTCCGCCGAGGTGGTTTCCGCCGTGCCGGCCGCCTGGCCGCAGGCCGAAAGCAGCAGCGCCGCAGACAAAAGTATCGGTATCGTTTTTTTCATATCCCATCACTCCACATTCTTCAGCGCTTCGTCCATCGGCACGCGGATGATGCGGCGGTACTCCAGTACCGCCACCACCGCGTAGGTAGCCAGGCCCGCCGCCAGCATGCGCGGGTACAGCGTGGGCGAGACCCACATCTCGATCCAGCCGGTCATGCTTTCCATCATGACAGCGCGGAAAAGGAACTTCATCACGTATACTTCGATCGGCAGGCTGATGACCAAGCACAGCACGACCACCACCGTGGTGGACAGCAGATACAGCCGGGCAATCTCGCTGCCGTTGTAGCCTAAAATTTTCGTCATCGAGATGGATTGGGCGTTCTTCTCGATGATCATCTTGCTTAGCAGGTAGACGACCACGAAGAAGATCATCACGGCAAAGCCGTTGACCAGCCCCATGGAGGCCCCCATCGAGACCATCAGCTGGCGGGAAACTTTCGTCAGCTGGTCCAGGTCGATGACCGAGCCGACGTATTCATCCTTGATCTCGGTCAGCGGTGCGTCGGAGAAATAGCCGCCGTAGTAGCCGTCGCCCAGGTCGAACACTTCGTTCAGTTTTTCCCGGGGCATAAAGACGGCCAGCGCACCCATGTAATCATACACGCCGTCCACCGTAAAGGTATAGGTCGTATCTTCGTACTTCTCCCGCAGGGTAATCGTGTCCCCTGCGCTCAGTTCGTACTTGTCGGCGTAGGCCGAGGACAGGTAGACGCCATCCCCCGGCAGCTGCACGTAACGGCTGTCAGGCTCTACACCGTACAGCAGCACGCTCTCGCTTTTGGCCGCGCCGCCCTCGTCGGTGCCCAGGGTCTGCAGGCTGTAGGCGCTGAACTTTTCGGCGTTGTTTTCCTCGGTATTGGTCTCCATGCGGAACTGCAGCATCGAGAGCAGGGCATTCAGCTTGCGGTCCTCGTCCATGGCGCTGTAGGGGATCTGCAGCATCGTCTGGGTGTTGCTCAGCATGTTGTCCGCGATCGTATCACTGTAATGGTTCAGCGCATCGGGCAGGATCATGCCAAAACTGAGCAGCAGATTGGCGAACAGCACGCCCACAAACAGCACCACATAACTGCCCAGGTTTTGCAAAATCACGCGGGTGCGGAACCGCCCAAAAAACGGCAGTGCCGACGGCAGGGGCAGGGCATGCTTGCGGTTAGCGTGGCGGCTGAGGTCATGCCGCAAAAATTGCAGCGGCGAAATACGCATCGTGCGGGAAAGCACCAGCCAGTTGATGAAGATCATCAACGCCACCGGGATGACTGTCGTCATCCAGAACGCATCGGCGTTCCAGCGTGTGACATAGGTAGGCAAGCTGTAACTGCCATAGTACATATCGACGCAGACGTTTTTGAGCACCGTGTACCCCAGTACATTGCCCACCGCCGCGCTGATAAGGGTGACCACCACCGGCATGGCCATGTAGTGGCGCACCAGCTCGCCCCGGCTGTAGCCGGAGGCCCGCAGCGTGCCGATGACGCCCGCCTCTTTGGTGATGGTATTGGACGTAGTAACGGCAAACACAAAGGCCATAATGGCAATGACGATGTAGAGCAACACGGCAATCATGGCGCGGTCGCTGCCCAGGTCGTCACCGGTAAAGATGATGGCCTGGTTCTCATACTCGGGCACAAAATCCTGCAGGGACGCCGTTTTGTTGACGACTTTCATAAAGTCGGTGGCTGCGTCCTTCTCGGCGCGGTCGTCCGCCGGGGCGGTGTCGTACTGCCAGGCGTAGTTCCAGGTCTGCTGTTCTGGCAGGGCATCGAACGCCTCCTGCGTGACGATGGCCACACCGAACTTGATGGCGTCGAACATCGTGTCCGTATTATCCTTAAACAGGCAGCTGTAATCCGGCAGGGCCACATAGCCGGTGACGGTCCAGGTCTGGCCGTTTGTGTCGGTTACGGTATCGCCCACCGCGATGCCGTTGTTCTCGGCATACATGCGGTCCAGGCCCATCTCACCGGGGGCGGCAGGCATGGCACCCTGCATCAGGCAGACGGTGTTGACCTGGGTGCGGTCCGGGTAGATGCGCAGCGTGCTGCCGTTTTCCATGGCGGTCTCACGGTAGTGCAGGTCGTACAGGGTCACACCTGCGCCGGTGATCGCCTTAAGCTGGGCGCGGTTGAGCTGCTTTTCCACGCGGAAGTGGCCATCCTCGATGTTGTATTTCTCAAAGCCCTCGTTGTAGGCGGCGATCATGCTGGAGCCAGCCACAAGGAAGCCCGACACAAAGCCAATGGTGGCGATGAGCAGAATGGCGATGACGGCGTACTTGCCCATTTCGCTGCGCAGTTCGCGCAGCATGCGTTTGTTTAAAGGGTTCTTCACGCGCAAGCCCCCTTTACCATTCCAGGTCCTGCGCGGGGACCTGGACCGCATTGGTCTCGTTGCTGCGGATGGCGCCGTCGCGCAGACGCACCACGCGGTCGGCCATCAGGCGGATGGCGTCGTTGTGGGTGACCATGATGACGGTGTTGCCGTACTTCTGGTTAACGGTCTCTATGAGCTTCAGTATCTCCTTGCTGGTCTTGTAATCCAGCGCGCCGGTGGGCTCATCGCAAAGCAGGATGTCCGGATTCTTAACGATGGCACGGCCAATGGAGGTGCGTTGCTGCTGGCCGCCGGAAAGCTGGTTGGGCAGTTTTCCGCGGTGATCCCACAGGCCCAGCAGGTGGAGCAGCTCGTCCACATCCAGCGGGCGGCGGGAGAGGTAAGCGCCCACCTCGATGTTTTCCCGTACGGTCAGGTTAGGGATGAGGTTGTACATCTGGAAAATGTAGCCCAGATGGCGGCGGCGGTAGAGGGTCAGGGCCTTCTCGTTCATATCGGCCATACGCTCGCCGTCGATGAGAATGTCGCCGGAGTCGGCGCGGTCGATGCCGCCCAGGATGTTGAGCAGCGTGGACTTGCCGGAGCCGGACGGCCCCAGCAGCACGCAGAATTCGCCTTTTTCCACGGCCAGGTCGATGCCTTTCAGCACCTGGACCCGGTTTTCACCGCTGCCAAAGGACTTTTTGATCTGATTCAGTTCAAGAAACACAGGGATGCTCCTCTTTTAGTTAGTCTATTGTAATTAGCGTACACTAACAGTATAAAACGGAAGCCCCAATGTGTCAATATTTTCGTAAGTTTTCGGTGCATTTTAACGGCAAAATGCCATTATAAAAGGCCCTGCCGCAAGGTGGGCAGGGCCGATAAGGCACATATTAAAAGCAGAAATCAAGCGTAATGATACCGATTCCGGTTCTTGACCAGCAGCGCCGCCGAAACGAGCAACGCCGCAGCCTCGGCAAAAACCAGGGCATACCAGATGCCGTCAATGTCCAGCACCATGGGCAGCACCAGCACCGCAAACACCTGAAACACCAGCGTGCGCAGGAAGGAGATCGCCGCCGAGATGGCACCGTTGTTCAACGCCGTAAAGAACGCCGAGGAGAAAATGTTGAAGCCGCACAGCAGGAAGGAGAACGCGTACAGCTTCAGCGCATGCTCGGTCAGCTCCATCAGGCCGGCGTCGTAGCCGACGAACATCTTCGCCAAAGGCGTGGCCATCAGCTGGGCACTGGCAAACATCGCCACACCGGCAATCGCCAGCATCGTAATGCTCTTGCGGAACAAGTTCTTCAATTCATCGTGGTTTTCAGCACCATAATGGTAGCTGATGATGGGCGCACAGCCCTGGGCATAGCCGATGAATACCGCTGCAAAGATAAAGCCCACGTACATCAACACGCCGTAGGCCGCCACGCCGTCGGCGCCGATGAGCTTCATCAGCTGCAGGTTGTACAGCGCACTGACCAGCGAGGCCGACAAGTTGGTCATCAGCTCGCTGGAACCGTTGGCGCAGGCCTTGCCCAGCGCTTTGGCGCTGAACTTGGGCCGTACAAAGTGCAGCAGGCTGGAGTTTTTGCGGTTGAAAAAGTAGAACATAGGGCCGATGCCGCCCACCATCTGGCTGATGACGGTAGCCGACGCCGCGCCAACGATGCCGCCGCGCAGCACACCCACCAACAGAAAGTCCAGTACGATGTTGGTCAGGCCCGCCAGCACAGTGAAGGCCAGGCCCAGCTTCGGCTTTTCGGAGGTGATGAAAAAGCTCTGGAAAAAGAACTGCATCATAAAGGCTGTCTGGAACACCAGCAGGATGCGGCCGTACATCAGGCAGTTCGGCAGCAGTTCCGGCGTAGCGCCCAGAAGCTGGGCGGCAGGCTCCAACAGGAACCAGCCAATGATGGTGGAGACAATGCCCATCACGATCGTGGAGGCCGCCAGCATCGAGAACAGGTTGTCCGCCTGCTTTTTATCGCCAGTGCCCAGTGTCATGGCGACCAGCGCGCTGCCGCCGGTGCCTACCATGAAGCCCAGGCAGCCAAACGCCTGCAGGAACGGGTAGATCAGGTTCAAAGCAGAAAATGCCGTTTTACCGGCAAAATTCGAGATAAAAAAGCCATCCACCACGCTGTACACCGAGGTGAAGATCATCATGATAATGGGCGATGCCACAAAACGCAGCAGGCGGCCGGTGGTAAAATGGTCAGATAACTGGATACGATCTTTGCTCATAGGTTCTCCGTTTTATGTCCATCTGTTTTTTCTTTTAACTGTGTAAATTCTTCCCGCAATTTCTGCAGGTATCCCTGCCGGATGGCAAGGTCTGCTTCCATGCGCTCCAGCCCCATGCGGCATATGGCTGCCGCCTCCGCCCGGACAACCCGCGCTATGGTTTTTTCGGCCAAGGCGCGGCCCGATTCGGTCAGGTTCAGGTTCTTGGCACGCTTGCCGCCGGGGGCCGGGGTCAGCACCAGCAGCCCCTGTTCCACCATGCTGCGCACCGCCGAGTTGAGGGTCTGCTTGGGCAGGCACCATTCGGCGCACATCTGCACCTGTGTAAGCGGGGCGGCACTGCTGTACAGCGCATACAGAATCCAGAATGCTGTATCCGACAGGCCGAACTGCACCGCCGCCGCGTGATATAATGCGTTTGTTTCGTTATACTGTCGGTTTTCCTGTTCAATCAGGCTTTTGGCAGACAGTGCAGCGTTCTCTTCCAAGGCGGGTTGTCTCCTCTCAAAACAGCAATAATCCGAAATCGGACTCTGCTATTATAGTCCGATTTCGGATTACTGTCAAGCGGTATTTTGCTTTATTCCACAAGGTTTACCAGCTTTTCGCCGCGGGCGAAGGCACGGGCATTTTCCATCGTAGTTATGGCAATACTTTGCAGCGCCGTGCGGGTAAAAAAAGCCTGGTGGCTGGTGATGACCACATTCGGGAAGCTGAGCAGTACCGGCACCACCACGCTACGCAGCACGTCGTCGGAGTAATCCTCAAAAATTTGGTTGTCCTCGGTCTCGTAGACATCCAGCCCCACCCCGGCGAATTTGCGCTGGCGCAGCGCATCGATCAGCGCGTGGGTATCGATCAGCCCGCCCCGGCTGGTGTTGACTAAAATAGCGCTGTCCCGCATCATTTTGATGGCATCGGCGTCAATCATGTGGTGGGTCTCCGGCGTCAGCGGGCAGTGCAGGCTGACGAGGTCCGCCGTGCGCAGCAGTTCCTCCAGCCCGACGTACCGCACCAGGCCCTCCAGTGCAGGGTTGCGGTACTGGTCATAGGCCAGCACAGTCATGCCGAAGCCGCAGCAGATGCGGGCCATGGCCGCGCCGATGCGCCCAGTGCCCACGATGCCAGCGGCGGAGCCGTACAGCGTGTGACCCAGCAGGCCGTCCAGCGCAAAGTTATTGTTGCGCACCTTGATGTAGGCTTTGCAGATGCGGCGGTTGGCGGCCATGGCCAGCGCCATGGCGTGTTCGGCCACGGCCTCGGGGCTGTAACCGGGCACCCGCAGCACTGTGATGCCGCAGCGCTTGGCGGCGTCCAGGTCCACGTTATTGAACCCGGCGCAGCGAAGCAGCAGCAATTTTACCCCGACGGCAGCCAGCGTTTCCAGCACCGGGGCCGAGCCGTCGGCGTTGACGAACGCGCACACCGCCTCGCCCCCGGCCGCCAAGGGTGCGGTGTCCTTGTCCAGATTAGCTGCCAAAAAGCGGATGTCGCACCCATATTCAGGATCGGCAGCCAGTACGTCAAAGTATAAATGGTCATAGTCTCTCGTGCCATAAAATGTAATTTTCATAGAAAAATCCCCCTGGGGTAAGTATGCGCAGATTGTACTTTTCTTATAAGAAAAGTACGCAAAAGAATTTTAAGATCACTGCGTGAGCAAGGGGGATAGGAGCGAAAAGTTCCTTATGGCATAAATAGAGGATACAATAAAAGGGCCCCCTCGCAGAGGGGGTCTTACTATCACACCTGCTTAATTTCAACACAAACAATTTCCGTGCGGCCCTGGGTGCGGAATTTGTAGCCCCAGGTGCCGGTGCCGCCGCTTACGATGGCAGTGCAGGTATCGGTGATCTTCTTTTGGCCGTAGTTGCGCTCGTTTTTGGCGACCATGCCCACCGCACCGGCAGGCCAGACCTGCCCGCCGTGAGTGTGGCCGCTTAAAATCAGATCCGCACCGGCAGCTGCGGCATTCTTAAAGTCCCGCGGCTCGTGGTCCAGCCAGACAGTATAGCGGTCGTCCGGTCCGCCGGGAATCAACTGGGCGGCAGTAAAACGCTGGCCATTCGTATACAAATAGTCTTTGCGGCCCACGATGCGCACGCCGCAGGGTAGCATAACGCCGGTATCTTCCAGCAGGCGTACGCCCGCTTTGGCCAAGCCCTGCTCCAAGTCCGCACGGCCGAAGCTTGGCTCCCGCCAATGGTGGAACAGGTCGTGATTGCCCAGCACGTAGTATTTGCCCAGAGGCGCGTCGATCTCGCCGAACAGGCTGCAGAATGCTTCCAGTTCCTCCGGCTCGGTGAATTCGTCGAAAATATCGCCGGTCAACACCAGCAGGTCGGGGCGGCAGGCGGCAATTTTCTCCCGCAGTTCGGGGATACGGGTGTGATCCATGGCTGCGCAGGCGCGGGGGTGGACATCGCTGATCTGCACGATGCGCAAAGCGCCATGGGGCAATTTTTTATGCGTAGTTATATTATATTTTGTGGTACACAGTTTCAGGGCGCGGCGGCGGCCCCACCACATGATGAAAGCCGTCAGCAGCCATGGTGTTATGCCATCCAGCCAGAAAATGCGCCAAACGAATTGCGGCGTACCACCCACCCGGCGCATGAGCAGCGCGATGCCGGTACCGATGCAGTAAAAAGTGACCAGGTGCCCGGTGAACACGATGCCCAGGCCCAGCGGGTCGCGGCTGATGTAGGCCAGCAGCAGCATAAGCAGCAGCGGCAGGCCGTAATACAGCACCGGCCATGCGCTGACCAGCTGCAAGGGCGGCAGCTGCAAAAAGTTTACATACAGCAGCACATCCAGCGCCGCCTGGCCAATACGCGGCAGGACGAATTGAAAGAAAGGATGATACATGGTGGATACCAGCTTTTGTGTATTTCTATTGTAGGGGCAAAAGGCTCCCCGTGCGCGCAGCGGGTGAGGGGGGGGACTTTAGCAGCGGGCGGCACACGGGCCACCCCTCAGTCACCTTCGGTGACAACTCCCCTCAAAAGCAGCCTTATGCTCTACTTATTAGTATACCATTATATCCCCCAAATGTGACGAAATATTGAAAGCTTCTTTGCTTACTTTCTTTTCAAAGAAAGTAAGGCCCCGTACCTTTTAACAGTACGGGGCCTTACCCTATGCGTTATAAATTACTTCTCTTTGCCCATGATGGCGGCATCGATGGCACGGGCGGCTTCCTTGCCGGCGCCCATGGCCAGGATGACGGTGGCAGCGCCGGTAACGGCATCGCCGCCAGCGTAGACCATCGGGCGGCTGGTCAGGCCGTCAGGGCCGTTGGTGATCAGGCAACCGTGCTTGTCGGCGTCCAGACCCGGCGTGGTGGAGCGGATCAGCGGGTTGGGGCTGGTGCCCAGGGCCATGATCATGGTGTCCACATCCAGGACAAACTCACTGCCCTCTTTCACGATGGGACGGCGGCGGCCGGAAGCATCCGGCTCGCCCAGCTCCATCTCCACGCAGGTCATACCCTTGACCCAGCCGTTCTCGTCGCCCAGCACCTCGGTGGGGTTGGTCAGCGTCTTAAAGATGATGCCTTCCTCCTCGGCGTGCTCGACCTCCTCCTTACGGGCAGGCAGCTCAGCCATGCCGCGGCGGTAGACGATGTAGACATTCTCGGCGCCCAGGCGCTTGGCGCAGCGGGCGGCGTCCATGGCAACGTTGCCGCCGCCGACAACGGCGACAGACTTGGACTTCATGATGGGCGTGCGGGAATCTTCCTTGTAAGCCTTCATCAGGTTCACGCGGGTCAGGTACTCGTTGGCGGAGTAAACGCCGTTCAGGCTCTCGCCGGGAATGCCCATGAAGCGGGGCAGACCGGCACCGGAGGCAACATAGACAGCCTCGAAGCCGTAGTCGTTCATCAGCTCGTCGATGGTCAGGACCTTGCCGACGACCATGTTGGTCTCGATGTCAACGCCCAGCTCCTTCAGGCCCTCGACCTCGTGCTGGACGATGTCCTTGGGCAGACGGAACTCAGGGATGCCGTACATCAGAACGCCGCCGGCCACATGCAGGGCCTCGTAAACGGTGACCTTGTAGCCCAGTTTGGCCAGGTCGCCGGCGACGGTCAGGCCGGAGGGACCAGCGCCGATGACAGCCACCTTGTGGCCGTTGGGGGCGGGGGCAACAGGCTTGGTATGTACGTTGTTGCGGTACCAGTCCGCAACAAAGCGCTCCAAACGGCCGATGCCGACGGATTCGCCCTTGATGCCGCGGACGCACTTGCCCTCGCACTGATGCTCCTGCGGGCAGACACGGCCGCAGACGGCGGGCAGCGCACTGGACTGGGCGATCACGTTATAGGCGGCCTCAAAATCACCCTCGGCGACGTGCTTGATGAAGCCGGGAATATCGATCTCAACAGGGCAGCCGCTGCGGCAGGGGTGGTTCTTGCACTGCAGGCAGCGCTTGGCTTCGTTAATGGCCATCTCCTCGGTATAGCCGAGGGCGACCTCTTTAAAGTTTTTATTACGGACATTCGGCTCCTGGCTGGGCATGGGGCACTTTTTCGGGTCCATATTCGGCATAATTACTGCACCTCCTGTTTCAGCAGATTGCACTCGGCCTCGCGGGCGTGGGCCTCAAAAGGCTTGTACATGGTGCCGCGGTGCATAGCTTCGTCAAAGTCGACCTCAAAACCGTCAAAGTCGGGGCCGTCCACACAGGCAAACTTGGTCTGGCCGCCAACGGTCAGTCGGCAGCCGCCGCACATGCCGGTGCCGTCGACCATGATCGGGTTCATGGAGACAACAGTCTTGACATTGTGGGGTTTGGTGGTCTTGACGACGAATTTCATCATAATCAGCGGTCCGATGGTGATGACTTCATCAAAGTTGGCGCCATCGACGATCTTCTGCTCCAGCGGGGCGGTAACAACACCCTTATCGCCGTAAGAACCGTCGTCGGTCATAAGGATGAACTCATCGCAGCAGGCGCGGAACTCATCCTCCAGGATGACCAGGTCCTTGTTGCGGAAACCGACAATGCCGGTCACCTTGGTGCCCTGGGCATGCAGTGCCTGGGCGATGGGCAGTGCGATAGCACAGCCGACGCCGCCGCCGACAACGCAGACATTCTTCAAGCCCTCGATCTCGGTGGCTTTGCCCAAGGGGCCGACGAAGTCGTGGACAGCCTCGCCCTCTTTCAGCGCGTTCAGCTGCATGGTGCCGGCACCCACCACCTGGAAGATGATGGAAACCGTACCGGCCTCGCGGTCGAAACCGGCGATGGTCAGGGGGATGCGTTCGGAATCTTCCTTCGCGCGAACAATGATGAACTGACCGGCCTTTGCCTTCTTTGCGATCAACGGTGCTTTGATCCAAAGCTCGGTAACAGTGGGGTTCAGCTCTCTCCGTTTCATGATAGTAAACAAAGCTCTCTCTCCTTACCTTAGTGGTATGTTTGTATTGTAACGTATTCTCGTGAAATTGTAAAGCGTCAACAAATCCGCAACCTATGCAAAGATTGACGTGTTTTATTGTAAAAATTGACAGTTTTCTTAAAATTGCACTTGGGTGGGGGCGTGATTCTGCCACAAGGTATACCCGGCCGGGCAGGCGATGCCAGAGGGGGTGAGGTTTGTGGTATCCAGTGGTACATCGTCAGATACCAGCAGCCAATCAGCTTCGGCCAGATCGGTGTAGGCATGGCCGGGGTACTCCGGCGCGGGGGCTTCGGTGGTCAGGTCCAGCACACCGTCATCCAGCAGACCGGTCTGCACCAGGGTCTCATATTCCGCGATATAAAAATCGCGGTCGACGTAAGTTTCAATGAGTTGGCTGTTCCGCTGGCGGATGCCGTAGGGGATAAACAGCACCGTACCGTCCAGCTCGTGCAGGCTGTCGTTCAGGTCGCTGGCTGCCTGCATCGTTTCGGCATCGATGCCGTAGGTCCAGCGGTTGATGCGCCACTCGCCTGCGTAGCACAACACACAGAGGGCCAGCACCGCGCCAGCCATGGCCCGCCGGGCTTTGCGGCGCAGCAGCAGCGCGCCGATGACGGCCGCACCAACCACAATGATGCACCGCCAGACCAGCAGCCAGCCGTTGAGACCCAGCACCGGCAGACGGTCGAGGCGGTCGGCCACAAAGTCAAACCACTGCAGCAGGGTGTTGTCTCCCGCGCCCGCGCCGATGGCCCGGCAGAAGGCGATGAAGCCGACGCCCCACACAGCGGTCAGCACGGCCAGCACCCTGCGGCGGGCGGCGGAGAGCTGCTCGTCCAGCGTGTTCAGCGTGACCAGCAGCAGCGGCATAAACAGCGGCTCCAGATACCGCATGTGCTGCCGGGGCGAGGGGGAGTGCAGGTCCTCCCGCACGGTGATGGACCAGGCGATGACCCCCACACCGATGAAGAGCGACAGTAGCAGAAACAGCGGCAGCTGGGTGCGCACCGGGTCGCTGCCCTTGGCCGGGCGGCGCAGCCCTGCGGCGGGCAGCAGCACCGGAAACACGCCAAAGGCCAGTACGGTGAACAGCACATCGCAGACGATGGCAAAGGGTAGAAAGCCCCACTGTTCGGCGGTCAGCCAGCCGGTCTGGTTGTAGGAGTTGCCCAGCCCCCGGAACAGGGTGAGCTTGGCCAGCACAAAGCAACCGGCAAAGCTGCCGAACAGCGCCGCGTTGCAGGCAAGCTCGCTGCGCCAGGTGCTGCGAGCTTGCCAGAGGGCCCAGGCCCGCACCAGCACCCAGGCGATGAGATAGTAGAGGGCGACTTCTTTATTTAGATAGAGCAGATAGCACCACACGCCCGCCGCCGCGCACCAGCCCACCCGAGCCTTGGGCGCGGCCTGCATGGCCCGCAGCATAAAGAAAATTTGCCACAGGGACAGCGGCAGAAAGACCGTCTCGCTCATGAACGTGACCGCCGCCGACATGGTGGGCAGCAGCGCCACCACGCCCACGAGGAACACCGTGCGGCGGCGGTTCTGCCCTGTGGCGCGGCAGAGCGCGTAGGCCGGGAACACCGCGCTGGACGCATACACCGCGTTCAGCCAGCCGATGGCTGTAATTTGTGCGGCGGTGGTTTTCAGCGCCAGAGCAGGCAGGATGAAAAGCGGGTACAAAATCTTCTGGTAGTCGCTGGGCATGTTGCGCACCCGCAGGCCGCGGCCCTGCCACAAGCTGCGGGCGACATCCAGGTAGCGCAGCTCGTCACTATAGACGGCCAGCTCCCGCGGGTAGCTGCTGAGCGCGCCGTACACCACGGCGCACACCACAAACACCCCTGCGACCCAGACCCAGGGAGAGATCTTTTTATGTGTAGATGGCATGGGGACCTCCGAAAATTCAGCTTTCCTTTAGGCAACACCGCACAATTCCCGCCTAGCGGCTTAAGCACCGCTCCGGCGGCTGCGGCACGGCATCTGCGTTGCCAAAATGCTCGATAATACACAAAGTATTATCTGCGCTTTTGGCTTAACATCTGCCGCACCTCGCTCGCCGTATCGGCACTTAGAATTATGCGGTATTGCCTTTATTATAAAGCATCCAACCGCCCCTGTAAACAAAAAACAGGCACAGCCCATTGGCCATGCCCGGTATGTGATAGAACTTATTCTTTGTCCTTCAACTCACCCCGGCAGCGGTACAGCGCGCCCAGGATGAACACGAAGCAGATCACCCAGGTGACCGGCTCACAGAAGCAGACCGCCGTGTAGCCCACCGCGGGCACGATCCACACGCCGAAGATGACCTTGCCGATGAGTTCCAGTCCGCTGGCCAGCAGCGGCTCGATGGTGTGCTGGATGCCCTGCAGCATGTTCCGCACGATGACCAGCACCGCCATGGGCGGGATGACCGGGGCGCTGATCTTCAAATACAGCACCGCGTTGGAGATGATGACCTCGTCGTTGGTGCCGGTGATGGCCCGCACCGCCGGATCGCTGAGGAAGAACACGAACAACATCACGAACACCCACCACACAAAGTAGATGCCCAGCGCCGTGGTCACGCCTTTCATGATGCGGCTGCGGTGTCCCGCACCCAGGTTCTGGCTGCTGTAGGTGGCCACGGCGATGCCCAGCGCACCGCCGGGGATAAAGAACAGTTCCGCAAAGCGGCGGGCGGCGACCTGAGCCGCGATGTAGGTGCTGCCCAGCGCATTGATACTGCTTTGCAGTACCACACTGCCGATGTTGTAGATGGCGCTCATCAAGCCCATGCTTAGGCCTGCCCAGAACATATTGGCGGCAAATTTTTTGCCGTTGGCAAAGGCGTTGCGGGCAAAATGCAGGGCCGGGTAGTTGCGGATGATGTACCACCCGCACAGCACCGCACTGATGCCCTGGGCTACCACGGTGGCAGCCGCCGCGCCGCCCACGCCCAGCTGCAGTGGGCCCATAAAGGCGATGTCCAGCCCGATGTTGAGCACCGTGCTGAACAGCAAAAAGTACAGCGGCGTCAGGCTATTGCCAATGGCCCGCAGCAGGGCGGCTTCCATATTATAAGCCATCGTCAGCGGGATGCCCAGCAGAATCAGCGTCAGGTAGGCAAGGGCCCCATCTATCGACGCTTCCGGCACCTGCAGCAGCACCAGCAGCGGACGGCGCACACCAACGAAAACCACCGTCAGCACAGCAGCCGTAGCCCCGGCCAGCGCCAGCATCCAGGCCGTGGCGCGGCGCACGCCCTTTTCATCACCTGCGCCAAACAGGCGGCTGACCGTCAGCGCCAGACCGTTATTCATGCCGAAGGCGAAGTTCATGATAAGGCCGTACAGCGCGGCGGTGGCGCCGATCTGTGCCAGGGCGGCATCCCCCAGGATGTGCCCGGCCAGGGCGGTATCGGCCAGGTTATAGAACTGCTGCAGCAGGTTGCTTAAAAACAGCGGTGCCGAAAAATTCAGCAGCAGCCGTACCGGGTCGCCCCGGGTCATATCGGTAACGCGGCTTTGCGCGGTAGCCATAATGCGTACATCTCCTTATACAAAAAGGGCAAAATCAAAGACCAGTTTATTGTATCACGCCGCCACAGCCCATACAAGAGAAAAAAGCGCCCGGTTTAGACAAATATCCCGCCAAAATGTTTTTTACCCTCTCTTGTTCCTGAATTTAACAATTCAAGGAAATTGTAATCGCTTGCGGGCAATTGTGCAGAAAAGACACAAGCCTGGCCGAAATTTTGTGTAGGAAATAACAGATGCCGTAAATTCTCGTCATTTTGTTAGAAAACCCTGTTATTATCTTGTCAAATCCGAGAATTGCATCGGTTTTTGGGGCGTGCTATGATGAATATGTTGAAAACGCTTACAAAGTGTTGCATCCCACAGGAGGTATTTCTTGACTATTTATGATATAGCCCGGGAAGCCGGGGTCTCGATTGCCACGGTCTCCCGGGTGATGAACGGCGGCAAGGTGGGCAAAGCCACCCGCATCAAGGTGCAGGCCGTGCTGGACAGCTGCGATTACCAGCCCAGCCAGGTAGCGAAAGGCCTGGCCACCCGGCAAAGCCGCTGCGTAGCCGTTATGACGATGGACATCCGTGATGTACACCACGCCGCCATCGCCTATGAGATCGAGCGCACGATGGCCACCGCCGGGTACAGCACCATCCTGTGCAACCTGGGCGGCACCCCCGCCCGCGCCGGCGAGTATCTGCGTACGCTGAACGCCCAGCAGATCATTGGCGTATTCTTCGTCGGTTCCATATTCGTGACACCACAGTGCCGCGAGTACATTGCCAAATATGTTCCCAATATTCCGATTTTGTTTGCCAACGCGGTTCTACCGCTGCCCAACGCCTACGGTGTCCTTTCCGATGAGGAAGACGGCACCTACCACGCCGTCAAGCGGCTGGCCCAGGCCGGGCGGCGCAACATTGCCTTTGTCAATGATGACGAGACCGAGAGTGAGGAGCACAAGCTGAACGGCTACCGTCGTGCCATCCGGGAATACGGTTTGACGGAGCGCTGCTACCGGGCCGAACGTTCCATCGAGGGCGGTCAGTTCGTGACCACACACATCCTGCAGCAGGACCCAAACACCGATGCTATCGTCTTTTCCGAGGATACCACCGCCGTGGGCTGCCTGCACGCGCTGCAGGTCACTGGCAAGCGCATCCCGGACGAAGTCGCCGTCATTGGCTGCAACAACAGCGTCTACTGCACCATCTGCTACCCGCAGCTGACCTCCATCGACAACAGCCTGCACGAGACCGGTCGCATGGCCGCCAAGCAGATGATCCGCCTTTTAAACCACGAATCCGATGTGGAAAAGACCATCTGCCTGCCCTGCCGGTTGGTTCTGCGGGATACCACCCCGCCGATGCTGTAGGCCGCAGGCGAAGCAGACATTTTCTTTATTACTTCAAAGCCGCAAGGCAGCGCCTGATCTACCAGGTGCTGCTTTGTGTGGTTTATGGGGTATTCTTTGTACAAAAACAACAAAAAACAGGCTATTGACGGCAAAACTTCTGCACGCTATACTGGTATTATAGGTGATTTTCCGGATGGATTTCGCCAGAAGGAGAGAATAAGTATGTTGGACGTTCTGATCATTGGTGCAGGCGTTTCCGGCTGCGCCGCAGCGCGGGAATTATCGCGCTGTAAAGCAGATATTCTGGTTCTGGATAAGGAGGAGGATGTCTGCTGCGGCACCTCCAAGGCCAACAGCGCCATTGTCCATGCAGGCTACGATGCCACCCACGGCAGCCTGATGGCCAAGCTGAATGTGGAGGGCAGCCGCCGTATGCCTGCCCTTGCCAAAGAATTGGATTTTGCCTACGACCAGTGCGGCAGCCTGGTGGTGTGTTTGAGCAAGCAGGACCGCCCGAATCTGGTAAAGCTGTACGAAAACGGCGTGGCCAACGGCGTAGAGGGCCTGCGCATTATCGAACGCGACGAGCTGGTCAAGATGGAGCCGAACGTTTCCGATAACGCGGTGGCTGCCCTGTGGGCACCCACCGGCGGCATCGTCTGCCCCTTTGGCCTGACCTATGCTTTTGCCGAGAACGCCGCAAAAAATGGTGTAAAGTTCCAGTTTGATACCACCGTCACCGGCTTTGCCCCCATCAAGGGCGGCTGGCGCGTGGAGACCGACAAGGGCAGCTTTGAGACGCGCCTGGTGGTGAACGCCGCCGGTGTGCATGCGGACGAGCTGCACAACGCCGTGGATGCCGCCCACCCGATGCAGATCATTGCCCGGCGCGGCGATTACTTCCTGCTGGACCACGCGGCGGCAGGGCATGTGCACCACACCATCTTCCAGCTGCCGGGCAAGTACGGTAAGGGCGTGCTGGTCACCCCCACCGTGCATGGCAACCTGCTGGTCGGCCCCACGGCCATTGATGTGGATGACAAAGAGGCCACCGCCACCACGGCGGCAGGCCTGAACGAAGTGCGGGAGAAGTCCGGCCTGGCGGTGAAGGACCTGCCCATGCGCCAGACTATCACCAGCTTTGCAGGCCTGCGCGCCCACGAGCCGCGGCACGATTTCTTCATTGGCGAGATTGCCTCCGGCTTTGTGGATTGCGCTGCCATCGAGTCCCCCGGCCTGTCCAGCGCCCCCGCCGTGGGCGCCATGGTGGCCGACATCGTGAAAAACAGCCTGCATCTGGAGGACGATCCGACGTTTGACCCAACCCGCAAGGGTATCCTGGACCCCAAGATGCTGCCTTTTGAAGAACGCGCCGCCCTTATCAAAGAGAACCCCGCCTACGGGCAGATTATCTGCCGCTGTGAGAGCGTGACCGAGGGCGAAATTATTGATGCCATCCACCGCGTGCCCGGTGCCCGCAGTCTGGACGGCGTAAAGCGCCGCACCCGTGCCGGTATGGGCCGCTGTCAGGCGGGCTTCTGCAGCCCCCGCGTGATGGAAATTCTGGCCCGCGAACTGGGCGTGCCCCAGAGTGAAATTACCAAGGCCGGCGGCAAATCTAAAATCATCGTCGGCACCAACAAGGATACGTTTTAAAGGGAGGGGCTGGATATGAACAACGTAGATCTCGTCATCATCGGCGGCGGCCCCGCGGGGCTGGCGGCAGCTGTGGCTGCCCGCAAGGCCGGTGTAGAAAACCTGCTGATTTTAGAGCGCGACAGCGAACTGGGCGGTATTTTGAACCAGTGCATCCACAACGGCTTTGGCCTGCACACCTTTAAAGAGGAACTGACCGGTCCCGAGTATGCGGCCCGGTTCATCGCCCAGGCTGAGGAATTGCAGATTCCCTACAAGCTCGACACCATGGTGCTGGACCTGGCAGCGGACAAGACCGTGACCGCCATGAACAAAACGGACGGCCTGTTCCAGCTGCACCCGAAAGCCGTCATTCTGGCCATGGGCTGCCGGGAGCGCCCGCGCGGTGCGCTGAACATCCCCGGCTACCGCCCCGCCGGCATCTACACCGCCGGTACGGCCCAGCGGCTGGTGAACATGGAGGGCTATCTCCCTGGCCGCAAGGTGGTCATCCTTGGCTCCGGTGATATCGGCCTGATCATGGCCCGCCGCATGACGCTGGAGGGTGCCCAGGTGCAGGTGGTGGCCGAACTGATGCCCTACTCCGGCGGCTTAAAGCGCAACATTGTGCAGTGTCTCGATGACTTCGGCATCCCGCTGAAGCTGAGCCACACCGTCGTGGACATCCAGGGTAAGGAGCGGGTCGAGGGCATCACGCTGGCCCGTGTAGAAAACGGCAAGCCCGTCCCCGGCACCGAGGAACACTACGATTGCGACACGCTGCTGCTCTCCTGCGGTCTGCTGCCTGAAAACGAGCTGAGCCGCGCCGCCGGTGTGGCGTTAAGCCCCATCACCAGCGGGCCGCTGGTCAACGAAAGCCTGGAGACCAGCATCCCCGGCGTGTTTGCCGCAGGCAATGTGCTGCATGTGCATGATCTGGTGGACTATGTTTCCGAGGAAGCCGGCGCTGCCGGTGCCCAGGCCGCCGCTTATTTGCAAAATGGCGAGCAGGACGCCCCGGCCATCCCGGTACATTGCGAGAACGGCGTGCGCTACACCGTGCCCGCCACGGTGCGCCCGGCCTGCGCCGGCGATACCGTGACCATCCGCTTCCGCGTGGGCGGTGTGTTCAAGAACAAAAAGATCGCTGTATATCTGGGCGATACCTGCATTTTCAGCCGCAAGCGGCCCGTGCTGGCCCCCGGCGAGATGGAGACCGTCCGCCTGAAAGGGGCCGACCTGCGCGCCCATCCTGACGCCTCGTGCCTGACTGTTACGCTGGAGGAGGCCTGATTATGGAAACGAAAAAAATCGAACTTACCTGCATCGGCTGCCCCATGGGCTGCCCGCTGATCGTTACGATGGAGGACGGCGCGGTCGTCTCCGTCACCGGCAACACCTGCCCCCGGGGCGATGCCTACGCCCGCAAGGAGGTCACGGCCCCCACCCGCATCGTGACCAGCACCGTCCGCGTGACCGGCGGCACCCTGGCCATGGTCAGCTGCAAGACCCGCAGTGACATCCCCAAAGGCAAGATTTTTGATGTGGTCCGCGCGCTGAAAGACGTGGAAGTCCCCGCCCCCATAACCATTGGCCAGGTTTTGGCCGAAAATGTGGCGGGCACAGGCGTGGACATCATCGCTACAAAAAATATTGCGCACGCCTGATTTTGTGGTAGAATAGGGAAAGTATAAGCGTATACAGAAAGCATAGAGGAGAACTGCCATGAACGAAACCACCCGCGCTGATATTGCCATTATCGGTACTGGGCCTGCCGGCGTATCGGCGGCCATCACCGCCCGCGTGCGCGGCAAACAGGTGCTGCTGTTTGGCAGCGAAGGGCTGACGACCAAGATGACCAAGGCCCATACCATCCGCAACTACCCCGGTCTGCCGGACATTACCGGCACCGACCTGGCCGACAAACTCAAGCACCATCTGGACGTGATGGGCGTGGAGATCACCGAGAAGCAGGTCACGACCGTCTACGCCATGGGCAGCTACTTCGGCATCCAGACGCCGGATATTATGTATGAGGCCTCGTCAGTCATTCTGGCGGGCGGCGTCGTGATGGGCAAACCTTTCCCCGGTGAGGACGAGCTGCTGGGCCGCGGCGTAAGCTACTGCGCCACCTGCGACGCCCACTTTTACAAGGGCAAGGCAGTGGCCGTGCTGGGCTACAACGCCGAGAGCTGCCGCGAGGCCGACTTTTTGGCCGAGACCTGCGCCCGGGTATTGTATTTCCCGGTCGTACCCCACGAGGTCAATGTTGGCCCCAACGTAACGGTGGTGCGGGAGAGGGTGCTATCCATCCCCGGCACGATGAGGGCCGAGGGCGTGCAGACCGACAAAGATCTGCACCCCGTGGACGGTGTGTTTGTGCTGCGGGATGCCGTAGCGCCGGACAAACTGGTACCGGGCCTTGCCACCGACGGCCCCCATGTAGCCGTGGACGCCCAGATGCGCACCAACCTGCCGGGCTGCTTCGCCTGCGGCGATCTGGCAGGCAAGCCCTACCAGTATATCAAGGCTGCCGGGCAGGGCAACATTGCCGCCCTGTCGGCGGTGGAATGGCTGGCCGAGCAGAAGTAACCTTACAAAACAACGCAAAACGCCCCCGGTGGTCCGCGATGGGACCGCCGGGGACGTTTTGTTTTGTGTGGTTATCCCTGCACCAGCACCACACTTACATCATTTACATTGGTGCCGGTGGGGCCGGTGACCAGCAGCCCGCCCACTGCCTGCAAGGCGTGGTAGGCGTCGTTATCTGCCAGCACGGCGGGCACAGTCAGGCCGTGGGCGGTCAGGGCGGCATCTGTATCGCCGTCCGTGTAGCCGCCCGCCGCATCGGTGGGGCCGTCGGTGCCGTCACTGCCCACCGAGAAAACGCAGGCATTCAGCCCTGCCAGCGCAGGGGCGGCGGCCAGCGCCAATTCCTGGTTGCGGCCGCCCAGGCCGTGGCCCGTCAGGTGTACCACGGTCTCGCCGCCTGCCAGAAAGGCCAGCTTTTGCCCCTGCCCGGCGTGGCTTTGGGCGATGCTGCCCAAAAAGCGCCCTGCCTCCCGGGCTTCGCAGTTCAGCCGGTCGGTCAGCAGCACGGGGGTGTAGCCCGCTTTGCGGCAGGAATCCGCCGCAGCGGCGCACAGTTCCCGCACGCTACCGGTGATTTTGGTGGTCACATTGTCCAGCACTTTGGGTGTTTCCTGCTCCAGAAGCGCCGCAGCCGCCGGGGAAAGCTTTAACCCATACCGTGCGGCGATAGCCTTGGCCTCGGCGCAGGTGGAGCTGTCCGGGCAGGCGGGGCCGCTGGCAATCATATCCAGCGGGTCGCCCAAAATATCGCTGAGCACGATGCTGTACACCTGCGCAGGGGCGCAGGCCAGCGCGAACCGCCCGCCCTTGACGCCGGACAGGCGCTTGCGGATGGTGTTCATCTCCACAATATCCGCGCCGCTGGCCAGCAGCTGGGACGTGATGTCCTGCAATTCCGCGCCAGGGATCAGAGGCTTTTCCAATAGGGCACTGCCGCCGCCGGAGAGCAAAAACAGCACAGCATCCTGCGCGGTCAGCCCATGCACCAGCGCCAGCGCCTTTTCGGTAGCGGCAAAGCCTGCTTCGTCGGGCACCGGGTGGGCGGCTTCATAGCAGGTCACGCCGGGAATCTCGCCTTTCACGTGGCCGTATTTGGTAATGACCACGCCGCCGTCCGGCCGGCCCAGCACTTCTACGGCGACATGGGCCATCTGCCAGGCGGCCTTGCCCGCGGCTGCCAAAAACACCCGCCCCGCCGGGGCAAAGCCCTGCAATGCGCGGCGCACCGCTTCATCCGGCAGCACGGCGTGAATGCTGGCAGTTACAATCGTTTCAGCTTGGGCACGCAGGGTGGTATTCATGGCAAAGACTCCTTTTTATAAAAGTCCGGCGGCGGTCATGGTACGCACAAACCCGTCCCGGGCGGCACCCGCCGGGGTAGGCAAGCTGGGCCGGTAGGGCACACCCACGTCCCGCGTGCGGCGGATAAACTCCTCGGTCAGGGTGATGTCGCCGCTGGTGTCCTTCATGCCCACGATGTTGGGCATCTAGTGGGCCAGCTCGTCCACCAGCGGGGTAGTCAGCGTGTAGCCGACCCGTCCGGGATTATTATACAGCAATACCGGTGTATCGGGAATACTCCCGGCAATGGTTTTAAAGTGGAGAAACAGCTCATCGTGGGTCGTCTTTAAGAACATGGGCTGCAGCACGCTGACCGCCGCCGTGCCGTTTGCCACGGCCATTTTGGCCAGATGTCAAAAAGTAGTGGGGCAGGCCCAGCGTTTCAGCCCGGGTGCAGACTACACCAGCGCCGCCTGCAGGCCGCGGGCCAAAATCAGCTCGCAGCCATCATTTTGTAACCTTATCGCGCGTTGACAAGCTGCGTCGGTATAGGTATACTCAATACAGAAAGGTGATAGATTCGGATACTGTGCAATCAAGCCTGCTGCCATTTGCTGTATTTTCTGCCGGGGCAGCAGCACCGCGGTCTTTGCCATAACGGGCACCCCCTAACGGTCTATTTATCAAAATTATAGCACAGCCCGCGCTGGAATGTCGATTTTTATACGCGAGGAAATAAGAAGGAGAAAAAGAAATGGCGATCCATGTTGTAAACGAAGCCCGCCGCTGTCTGCACTGCAAAAAGCCGATGTGCCGCGAAGGCTGCCCCATCAGCACCAATATCCCGGAAGCGATCGAGCTGTTCCGCACCGGCCACAAAGAAGAAGCCGGCGAAATGCTGTACGAGAATAACCCGCTGAGCGTCATCTGCTCTCTGGTATGCGACCACGAAAAGCAGTGCGAGGGTCACTGCGTGCTGGGCCGTAAGGGCGCCCCCGTGCATTTTTCCAGCATCGAAAACTACATCTCCGATGCGTATCTCGACCATCTGGAGCCGGAGATGGAGCCGAAAAAAGGCCAGCGCGTGGCCATCATCGGCAGCGGCCCGGCAGGCATCACCATCAGTGTGCTGCTGGCCCGCCGTGGCTATGACGTGACCATTTTTGAAAGCCGCGAGAAGATCGGCGGCGTGCTGCGCTACGGCATCCCAGAGTTCCGCCTGCCCAAGAGTATTCTGGACCGCTACCAGAAGCAGCTCATCAAGCTGGGCATCAAGATCCGCCCCAACACGGCCATTGGCCGCACCCTGACGGTGGACGACCTGCAGCGCGACGGCTACGAGGCCATCTTCATCGGCACCGGTGTGTGGAAACCCAAGGCCATGGGCATCCCCGGCGAGAGCCTGGGCCATGTCAACTACGCCATCGACTATCTGGTCGACCCGGACGTGTATGATCTGGGCGATAACCTTGTCGTCATCGGCGCGGGCAACTCGGCTATGGACGTGGCCCGTACCGCCCTGCGCAAGGGCGTGCGCCATGTCAGCGTGTTCTGCCGCCGCTACCAGACCGCCGCCAGCGTGCGTGAAATGGACTACGCCAAGGCCGACGGCGTGGAGTTCTACTACGGCATGCGCCCCACCCGCATTACCGACGACGGCGTTTACTACAAGAAAGTGGAGATGGACGAGGAAGGCAACATTACCTCCACCAGCGAGGAGCAGTTCTTCCCCTGCTCCAGCGTCATCATTGCCATCAGCCAGGGCGCGCAGAACCGCATCGTCAGCACCACCACCGGCCTGGAGATGAGTAGCCACGGTCTGCTTGCCACCGACGAGCACGGCCACACCACCCGTGAGGGGATTTTTGCCAGCGGTGATGTGGTGCTGGGTGCCCGGACCGTTGTGGAAGCTGTTAAATATTCCAAGCAGGTTGCCGAAGAAATGGATGAATATTTGACGAAACGCCGCGAGAAATAATTTTTTGTTTGCGCTTTCGGTGTTCCGCCGCCCCAAAAGCCAAAAATTGCAGGAGTGCTGCAATTTTCTTAAGGCAACACCGCACAATTCCCGCCTTACGGCTTAAGCACCGCTTCGGCGGATCTCCGCGCCAAGAGCCGCCGCAAGCGGCGGTTGCGCTCCGAAGCGCCTCGCTGCGGCTCGGTGTGCGGCGCGGCATCTGCGTTGCCAAAATGCTCGATAATGTCGGGTTGCGGTACCCGCATCGTGCTTCGGGGCAAAAGCCCCTCGCACTCTGCGACCGCTGCCCCTGCTTCGGTTCGCTGCATCCGCCACTGGCGGCGCTCACCTTTGCAGCACAAAGTATTATCTGCGCTTTTGGCTTAGCATCTGCCGCACCTCGCTCGCCGTATCGGCACTTAGAATTGTGCGGTATTGCCTTAACGCTTTTAGCCCGTTCTCCCTATTGACCCCTTCGGGGCCAAAATGCTCTACGGTTTATCCTCAATACGACATTACAAAAGGGCGATGCAGTTCTCCGGCAACGCCCTTTTGTGTTGTGTTATATGGAAAGTTTCTTTGCCTACTTTCTTTTCCAAAGAAAGTAGGTCAAAACAGCACCACAGGGCTGGCGAGGTTTTGCAGAAGGGAGACGATGCTCCAGCCAGCGATCTCGGCGGTGCGGCTGTAGACGTCGGAGGTCACTTTCAGGCCGTCGGTCTCCATGGTGATGCAGTGGTCGTCACCGGCAAAGCCTTCCACGCTGGTAATTTTTGCACCCATGGCGTCGGGGCCGATGCTGGCCAGGGCGGCGGCGACCGCCACGTTCACCTTCGTGGGCAATACCTGGATGGCCTCGGCAGCGGTGCCTGCCAGCACCGTCTTTTCTGGCGCGGTCATCAGCTCTTCGGTGAACAGCGGCGTGTTTTTCAGCGACGCCGGGCCTTTGTGTGTGTGGATCTCGGCGGTGATGGGCTGGTTCTTCGCCTTGGCCATCAGGGCCACCGTGTGCAGCACATCAAAGCCGCCCACTGCGCCGTGGGGCAGGTAGATGCGCCCGCCGTGGGCCTTGGCCGCGGCGCAGGCCTTGGCGTAAAAATCGGCATCCGCAAAAGCGCCGATGCTGATGGGGATAAAGCCCAGCCCGGCTTCCAGCACCGGCAGGCAGCTTTCTTTGGCCACCTGCACGGCAGCGGTCTCCACCACGTAATCCGGTTTCTGGGCCAGCACCTCGTCCAAGGTGACGCAGGCCGCGCCGCCCACTTTGGCGCACAGGGCCTCAGCGTCCGGAAGCTTGCGGCTCATCGCTGCACAGAGGGTATAATCCGGCAGCAGGCCGCTGGCAATGGCATCGGCCACGATGCTGCCCAGCTGACCGCAGCCCAAAATCGCAATTTTCTTCATAGGGGCACACTCCTTCTTGCTTGTTGCCCCCCATTGTAGCATACGGCGCGCAAAAAGAAAACCGGGACGCGGCAAAACGTCCCGGTTTATTTTTTGCGGCTTTTACAGCGGTTACAGAATCTGGCCGTGGCGCACCACGGTCTGGATGTTCAGCTGGTCGTCCACCAGTACCACGTTGCCCCAGCGGCCTGCTTCCAGGCTGCCATAGTCGGCATCGACACCGATGCTGCGGGCGGGGTTGAGGGTGGCGGCGCGGACGGCGCTTTCCAGCGGCACGCCCATCTCCTGCACCGCACGCTTCATGCAGTCAAACAGGCAGGTGGCGCTGCCGGCGATGGTGCCCTCCTGCTCGGTCAGGGTGGCGCGGCGGCCGTGCACGGTGACGGCCTGACCACCCAGGCTGTACTGGCCGTCGGGCAGACCGCAGGCCATCATGCTGTCAGCAATCAGAATCACGTGGTCGTCGCCGAAGGTGTTGAAGGTAAAGCGCACCACGGCGGGGTGGATGTGCACGTTGTCGGTGATCAGCTCGACCTCGGCACCCTCCTCCAGCGCGGCGATAATGGGGCCGGGGGCGCGGTGGGTGATGCCCGGCATGGCGTTGTACAGGTGGGTCATGTGGGTGGCACCGGCGGCAAAGGCTTCTTTGGCGGTGTCATAGTCGGTGCAGGTGTGGGCAATGGAAATACGCACCTCATCGTGACATTCCTTGATGAAGTCCATGTTGCCCGGCTCCTCGGGGGCGACGTCCACCAGCTTGATCAGCCCACCGCTGCGGGCCTGCAGTCGGCGGAACATATCGGCGTTGGCGGCCATCACGTACTTGGGGTTCTGGGCGCCCACCTTTTTGGGGCTGATGTAGGGGCCTTCCATGTTGATGCCGACCAGATCCGCGCCGTGCTCATTTTTATGGGCCGCAGCCACATCCATGATGCCGTTCAGGATCTCTTCGCTGAAGGTCATCGTGGCGGGGCAGATGGCCAGCACGCCTTTGCTGGCCTCAAAATCGGCAATGGCCTGCAGACCTGCTTCGTCGGCATCGCAGAAGTCATGGCCGACAGCACCGTGGAAGTGGATGTCCACAAGGCCGGGCAGGGCGTAGCTGCCCTTGGCGTCCAGCACTTCCTCGTTCTCCTGCGGGGCGGCACCGAAGACGATGCGGCCATCGCGGATCACCAGGTCTTTTTCCACAAAACGGCAGCCATCCGTAAAAACTTTGGCATTTTTGATAATCATAGCGGAAAACCTCCTGCCATCAGATCAGGCTGAATGCTTCCTCATCGCCGACCAGGATAAAGTCGGGGTGCATCTGCAGGATGCTGGCGGGTACTTCGGGAGTGACGGGGCCGAAGAAGGCTTTCTTCACGATTTCAGCCTTGCCCTTGCCGTTGACGACCATCAGCACCTTGCGGGCCTGCATGATGGTCTTGATGCCCATGGTGTAGGCCTGTTTGGGGACCAGGTCCTCGTTGCCGTCAAAGAAGCGCTTGTTGGCCTCGATGGTCTCGGGCTTCAGGTCGACGCAGTGGGTGCCCAGCTCGAAGGCCTCGCCCGGCTCGTTGAAACCGATGTGGCCGTCGTGGCCGATGCCCAGCAGCTGCAGGTCGACGCCGCCGACGCTCTTGATGACAGCGTCATAGCGGGCGCACTCGCCCTCGGCATCCATGTTGGTACCGTCGGGCAGGTTGATGGCTTCGGGGCGGATGTTGACCAGGTCGAACAGGTTGCGGTGCATGAAGCTCCAGTAGCTTTCGGGATGCTCCTTGGGCAGGCCGCGGTACTCGTCCAGGTTGACGCTGGTGACCTCGGAAAAGTCCAGGTCGCCCTTGTTGTACCACTCGACCAGCTGTTTATAGGTACCCACGGGGGTACCGCCGGTGGCCAGGCCCAGCACGCAGTTGGGTTTCATGATGACCTGAGCCGAGATGATGTTGGCAGCCTTGCGGGACATGTCATAGTAGTCTTTCGCGCGGATGATTTTCATAGAGATTTCCTCCTAATTATTGGGGCGGGCCGGTGGGGCCGCCGTTTCTCCTTACCTTGTATTATACCACAATACCGTTTTAGAAAAAGCAGATAAATGTGAATTTTATATCAAAATCCGAGCAATTTTGTGCAAGCTCCAGGCAACATTTCATAAAAAGCGCCGGGGGCAGGCGTTCAGCCCGCCCCCGGCGGAAGATATGCGGTTTAGATAAAGGGAACCAGAACCTTTACCAAGGGGCACTGTAAGCGATCACGCAAGGCTTACAGCATTTTCTTCAGTTCGTCGTACACAAACTGAACCTTGGGGCCGATAACGACCTGGCAGGCAGTCTTGCTGGGACGGATGACACCAGCGGCACCAGCCTTCTTAACAGCCTTCTCATCAACGGCGGTGTGGTCCTTGATTTCGAAGCGCAGGCGGGTAGCGCAGTAGTCAACGTTGGCAACGTTGCCCTTGCCGCCGACAGCAGCCAGAACGCCCTTGGCGATGGCAGTGTAGTCGTTGTTGGCCAGGGTGATGTTGGCCTCAGCGGCTTCCTCGTCCTCGTCCTCACGGCCGGGGGTCTTCAGGTCGAACTTGGTGATGGCGAAGCGGAACACCAGATAGAACACGACGAAGGCAGCAATGCCCAGAGGAATGATCATCCAAGTATTGGCGGCAGCGGGCAGGCTGGCGGAGAAGACCAGGTCAGTAGCACCGGCGGAGAAGCAGAAGCCTGCGCGGAAGCCGGAGTAGTAGGTGATGATGGTGAAGATGCCGTACAGAGCGGCGTAGACGATGTACAGGGGGAAGCAGAGGAACATGAAGCCGAACTCGAAGGGCTCGGTAACGCCGCAGACGAATGCGCAGATAGCAGCGGAAACGACCAGGCCGATAGCAGCCTTCTTGTTCTTAGCAGTCTGGACCATGGCCAGAGCAGCACCGGCAATACCGAACATCATGCAGGGGAAGAAGCCGGACATGTACATGCCGAGGTCCCAGCCCACATCAGCGGAGGTGTCGCCAGCCCAGTAGTGGCTCAGGTCGCCCAGGCCGATGGTTTCAAACCAGAACACGTTGTTCAGGGCGTGATGCAGGCCGGTGGGGATCAGCAGACGGTTCAGGAAAGCATAGATGCCGGCGCCAACGCCGTCCATCTTGGCAATGCCGTTGCCAAGGGCAACCAGAACGCCGAAGATGACAGGCCAGACGAACAGCAGAATGACAGAAACGACGATGGAAACAACGGCAGTCACGATAGCAACGCTGCGCTTGCCGCTGAAGAACGCCAGCCAGTCAGGCAGCTGGGTGTTCTTGAACTTGTTGTAGCAGGCAGCACCGATGATGGCGGCCAGGATACCGATGAAGGAGTTGCCGGCAATCTTGCTGAAAGCAATGTAATCGACAGAGCCTTCTTCCAGGGTACGGACAGCACCAACAACGCCGGGGCTGAGCAGCTGCTGCATCATCAGGAAGCTGACCAGGCCAGCCAGACCGGCCGTGCCGTCGTGGTCATCAGACAGACCCACAGCAGCGCCGATGGCGAACAGCCAAGCCATGTTGTCGATCAAAGCGCCACCGGCCTTGATCAGCAGGAAACCAACGGTGTACGCAGCACCGGAGGTAGCACCCTCAGCGCCCATAACGGCGGGAGCGAGTGCGTAACCAATGCCCATCAGGATACCACAGACGGGCAACGCAGCTACGGGAAGCATTAACGCTTTGCCGAGCTTTTGCAGATACTTCATCATAAAAGCATTCCTCCAAAATATTTAAGTGGGGCTGATCTGGTTCCGCCAGCCGAGCACTTTGTTAAATATATGTTAACACATTTTTACAAAAAAGAAAACCCCTTTTGTTAAAATTGCCGAAAAGACGAAAAACTCACGCCATATTTGGATAATTTGTTAACAAAGAGAGGATTATTGCCCAAAAATCGTAAGATATTTAACTTTTTATTGCCGTATTCCCGCGGCTTGCGAAAATTTCTTTCGCTTTACAGCGACGAAGCGACGAAGAGAAAATTTCTTTAAAGCATTTTGCAGGGCCGCCGGGGGTGTTGATGAGGGGCAGGTTGCAATAAAGACGCGTGATTACTATAATAATGGGTATATATTTTGTAGAGTATAGAGGGAGGAGCAGCCTATGCAGCCACTATCCACGCGCACAGCGCATTTTACGGATTCGGTCATCCGGCGGATGACCCGCATCTCCAACCAATACGGCGCGGTCAACCTGTCCCAGGGATTCCCGGACTTTGACCCGCCCCAGGCTATTTTGAACCGCCTGGCCGAGGTCGCCCACGAGGATTTCCACCAGTATTCCATCACCTGGGGCGCGCAGAACTTCCGCGAGGCGCTGGCCGAAAAGCAAAGCCGCCTGATGGGCCGTGAAATCGACCCCAACAGCGAGATCGTGACCACCTGCGGCAGCACCGAGGCCATGATGGCCGCCATGATGACGGTGGCCAACCCCGGCGACAAGGTCATCGTGTTTTCGCCTTTTTACGAGAATTACGGTGCTGACACGATCCTTTCCGGGGCCGAGCCTATTTATGTGCCGCTGCACCCGCCCACGTTTGATTTTAACGTGGACGAGCTGGAAGCTGCTTTCAAGCAGCACCCCAAGGCCTTGATCCTGTGCAACCCGTCCAACCCCTGCGGCAAGGTGTTCACCCGTGCTGAGCTGGAAACCATCGCTGACCTGGCCAAAAAGTACGACGCCTACGTCATCACCGACGAAGTGTATGAGCATATCGTCTACGCACCTTACACCCATACCTACTTTGCCAGCCTGCCCGGTATGTGGGAGCGCACGATCTCCTGCTCGTCGCTGTCCAAAACCTACTCCATCACCGGCTGGCGGCTGGGCTACACCATCGCCCCGGCCGAGATCACCGACCGCATCAAAAAGGTCCACGACTTCTTGACCGTAGGCGCCGCCGCGCCCCTGCAGGAGGCTGTCATCCCCGGCCTGCGCTTTGGCCGGGACTATTACGATGAACTGCTGAAAACCTACACCCACAAGCGGGATTTGTTTGTGCAGGGCCTGGATGCCATCGGGCTGGAGCACACCACGCCCCAGGGCGCGTACTACGTGCTGATGGACATTTCCCGCTACGGCTACAAGAGCGACCTGGAATTCTGCGAGATGCTGGCCCGGGATGTGGGCGTAGGCGCAGTGCCCGGCTCCAGCTTCTTCCGCGAGGATGTGAACCACTTGATCCGCTTCCATTTTGCGAAGAAGGATGGAACGCTGCATGAAGCGCTGAATCGGCTGGAGAAGTTGAAGAAGTTGTAACACAATTGCGCATCCTGCCGAACCATGGTACAATATGGGCAATCTTTTGGTATAGGAAAGGATTTTTTCGTATGGGTATCGTAGTCATCGGTGCGGTGTTTGTGGATATTAAAGGCTATCCGCTATCCACCTACATCCCGGGCGGGCGCAACGCCGGCCGGGTCGAGCAGGTCCACGGCGGCGTCTGCCGCAATGTGGCCGAGGATATTGCCAATGTGGAGCTGCGCCCCACTTTCGTCAGCCTGGTGGATGACACCGGCTCCGGCCAGGACGTTATCGACAAGCTGGCCAAACATAAGGTGAACACCAAATACATCGAGAAAGTGCCCGACGGCATGGGCACCTGGCTGGCCGTGTTTGACAACGACGGCGACGTCTGCGCCGCCATCTCCAAGCGGCCGGACACCACCCCGCTGACCAGGCTGCTGGAGGAAAAAGGCGACGAAATTTTTGCCGACTGCGACGGCATCGCCTTTGAACTGGATCTGGAAAAGGACACCGTCAAGCAGATTTTGCGCTGCGCCAAAAAGTACAACAAAAAGGTCTACGCCGCCATCTCCAACATGAGCATCGCCATGGAACGCCGCGCCTTTTTGCAGGAGATCGACTGCTTCGTCTGCAACCAGCAGGAGGCCGGGCTGCTCTTCTCCGACGAGTACGACCACATGGCCCCCGAGGAGATGTGCCACACGCTGGCTGCTAACGTACACAGCGCCAACATCCCCTGCATGGTGGTGACCATGGGCGGCGAGGGCGCTGTATATGCGCGATCCAACGGCGAAAGCGGCGTTGTGCCCGCCAAAAAGGTGGATGTCATCGACACCACCGGCGCGGGGGACGCCTTCTTCGCCGGTACGGTCATAGGCCTGACCTACGGCAAGACACTGCCGGAAGCCTGCGAGATCGGCAGCCGTTTGGCGGCCTCGGTCATCTGCACGGCCGAGAATGTCTGCCCCCGGTTCCGCCCGCTGGAGTTTGGGCTGAACATCCCCGTGGTGGACTAAAACACAGTATAAGCAAAAATACCGCCGTGTATGCCATTTACGGCCACACAGCGGTGTCTTTTGTGCGGTTATGCGCAGCTTTTCAGCAAATAGAACGCAGCGGCGATGAGCAGCAGCGGCAGCGCCAGCTTGATGATGCTCCCAATGAGCAGGCCCACCACCATCAGCGGCAGAGCCACCACGAACAGCACAGCTGCGACCACCTTGGCGGCGCACCAGGCTACCCGGAACGCCAGCCCCACGCTTTTGAAGAAGAACCAACCGAACAGAAATAAGGCAGCTAACGAAATCATATGTATTCACTCCTTTGTTGTGAATACGATTATACACGCTTATTTATTGCACAAACAGGATAAAATCAGCAAAATAACGGCGCTATTTTTCCCTGTGGAGAGAAATTACGGCGCTTCCGACTCCTTATTATAGGCCTCAGTGTCGATCCTGCCGTTGGCCAGCATCTTTTCCACCCAAAGCTGCAGCGTTTCCACCGTGACCGAGATGCACTCCAGCTCTTTCTGGATGCGCACAAAGTCGTCGATCTCATCCTTGCTGATGGTGCCGTCGGCGGCAATTTCAATTAACCGCTCCTTTTTGCGGTCCATAGCGTTGAGGGAGGCCAGCATTTTCAGCACGATGTCCGAAAGCTCACTGTTGCGGATCTCGGGCACGTACTGCTGGCCGATGGGGCACTGCCGCGCGCAAAAATAGTTGCAAAGCGACGGTGTTTTATACTTTTCCGCCATGATGAGCACTTCGTCCGGCCGGGGCAGGCTGCGCTCGCTCTCGATTTTTTCGATGCGCTCGGGCGCGATGGTCTCCAGCAGTTCGCTGGCTTTCTCGCGGGAAAGGCCCAGTTCCTCCCGGGCCAACTGGTAGCGGGTCTTGTTTTCCCGCGTGGATGAACGTCCCATGTTGCTTTACTCCTCTTTTTGGCCGTCGGCGTAAGCACCGATGCCGATGTCCGCCACCACCACCTCGCCGCAATAATGGGCAGATCCCGGCATGTAATGCAGCGGTTTGGCGCGGTGGAAGGTCACGGTCAGGTCTGCACGCACGGCACCCTCGGCTACCGCGCCGGTATCGGCGTTGATGCCGCTGGGCAGGTCCACCGCCAGCAGCAGTGCACCGTTTTGGTGCTGCCGATTCATTAAATCGCAGGCTGCGCGGCCCGCCGGGCGCAAAGTGCCATGGAAGCCCGTGCCGTACAGCGCATCCACCACCGCATCCGCCGGGGCGGCAGATGCCGCATCGTGCAGAATTTCTACGGGCAGATCGCGTAATGATCCAAAATTGGTGATAGCGTCGGGCGTTTTCGGCTCGCCCTCAGCCAGCAGCACCTGCACCTGCCAGCCTTGTTTGGCGGCCACCCGGGCCATGACGAAGCCGTCCCCGCCATTGTTGCCCCTGCCTGCCGCCACCAGCAGCCGGGCGGGGCCGGGCAAGCGGCGGCGCAGCTGGGCAAAGGCGGCGCGGCCGGCGTTTTCCATCATCTGTATGTACAAAAGGCCGTTGTCGTTAGCGGCTTTTTCCAGCGCCTTCATTTCGGCGGCGGTCACGGTCGTATGGGTCATGGCGATGCCTCCCTTTTGGGTCGTACCTGTATCATAGCATAAAAAGGGCGGTGTTTCAATGGATTCCGGCCTGGTTTCGCGCTTTCCCACGGGGCGGGTCGGGTAGGATAGAAGAAAAACAGATAGAAGAAAAACACAGGAGGATACACTATGAAGCATTGGCTGGGCCGCACGCCCCGCACGGTGGGGGATTGGCTGGGGCTGGCGCTGGGTACGGCACTGATCTTTGGCGGGGTAGCACAGCTGCCCGCGCTGGCGGCGGCGCTGGGGCAGCTGGCCGTGATGCTGCGGCCGTTTTTGTGGGGGCTGGTGCTGGCCTACGTGCTGGACATCCCCACCCGATGGCTGGCGGCCAAGTGGTTTGGCGGGCGACGCGGGGCCGGAGCGGCGGTGAGTTACGCGCTGTTGTTTGGCGCGGCGGGGCTGCTGCTGTGGCTGATTTTACCGCAATTGGCGCAGAGCATGACCTCGCTGTTCGGCAAACTAGCCGCCTACGAGGAAACACTGCGCCGTCTGCTGGCCTGGGTACAGGCCACCTTTGGCGTGGATACCGCCACGATGGACACGATTTTGCAGCAGCTGACCGCCCGGCTGCAAAGCGAGTTCGCGGCGTGGTCGGGCCGGGCAGCGCAGGCTGCAGCCAAAGCAGCCTCCAACACGGCCGGGGCGGCGGCCGATGCGGGCATTGCGCTGGCCGCCAGTATCTACCTGCTGCTGGGCAAGGAAAAGCTGCTGCACAGCGTCCGCCTTTGCCTGCGGGCCGCCCTGCCGTCCCGGACGGTGGGACAGCTGGTCGCGGTGTTTCAGCTGGCGGACCGAACTTTTAGTGGGTACATCGGCGGGCAGCTGGTGGACGCACTGCTGGTGGGAGCCGAGACCTTTGCCCTGATGCTGCTTTTGCGGCTGGACTACGCGCCGCTGATCGCCGTGATGGTGGGCGCGACCAACATCGTGCCGGTGCTGGGGCCGTTTTTGGGCGCAGTGCCGGGGGTGTTGCTGTTGCTGCTGGAGTCGCCCCTGCAGGCGGCAGAGTTCCTGATTATTATCCTGGCCGTGCAGCAGATCGACGGCAACTTCATCGCGCCGCGCATTTTGGGCGGGGCCACGGGGCTATCCGGGCTGGGGGTGCTGCTGGCTATCGTGGTGGGCGGCGAGCTGTTTGGCATCCCCGGTATGGTAGCCGGTGTGCCCACGCTGGCCGTTTTGGCAGCGCTGGCACGGCAGGCGGTGGGCGCCGGGCTGACGGCTCGCGGCCTGCCTGAGGAACCACCGCCCGCCCCGCAGGGAAAAACTGTTACAAAAAAGGCAAAAAATTAACAATTTGCCTCTTGCACCATGCCCCTATATGCAAGTACAATAAAGTGTATTAAGCCAAACGGGCAATGATTGAGAGAGGCAAGGAATTGTGAGCGGAAAGCATTTTATTGACAAAAAGCCGGAAAGCATCTTGGATTGGGTAGCCATCGTATGCGCCGGTATTGCATTTTACCTGCTGCTGAACAACCTGGGCTATTTCCTGGGCGGGTTCGGCGCACTGATGGGCATCTTGTCCCCCTTCTTCGGGGGTATCGTAATTGCCTACATTTTAGACCCTATGGTGCGGTTTTTCCACACCAAACTGTTGAAATATTCCAAGCGCTGGCGGTGGGTAGCCATTTTGCTGGCGTACCTGGTGGCGGTGCTGTTGATCGTGCTGCTGGCCTGGCTGGTCATTCCGCAGATCGTAAACAGCATTATGACGCTGTTTAATAATGTGCCGCAGTATATCAACGGCATCCAGGAAATGCTGCTGTTCGTCCAGGGGCGCTACGGTGTGGATCTGGACCGCGCCATTAAAATGCTGGATGATTCCGAGGCCATGCTCAACGAGGTCTACAGCCTAGGCAAAACGGCCCTGCCGCAGATCATGTCCACCATGGGCAATGTGGCGGGCAACTTCGTCAATGTCTTTACGGCGATTGCATCCAGCATCTACATGCTGGCAGACAAGGAGCACCTGCTGCACCAGCTGCGCACCGTGACCCACGCGCTGCTGCCCCGCCGTGCGGCCGAGCAGACGCTGCGCATCTGCCACTATGCCAACGATAACTTCACCGGTTTCTTCATCGGCAAGATCATCGACTCCGCCATCATCGGCGTTATTACCTTTGTCTGCATGACGGTGCTGCGGCTGGACTTTGCTGTGCTGATCAGCGTGTTCATCGGCATCACCAACATTATCCCGGTGTTCGGCCCGTTCATTGGCGCGGTGCCCAGCATCTTCATCCTGCTGCTGGTCAACCCCATCCAGGCGCTGATCTTCTGCATCTTGATTTTGATCATCCAGCAGTTTGACGGCAATTTTATCGGCCCGAAGATCCTGGGCCAGTCCATCGGCATTTCGGCTTTGTGGGTGCTGTTCTCCATCGTAGTGGGCGGGGATCTGCTGGGCATCCCTGGCATGGTCATCGGCGTGCCGGTGTTTGCCACGTTGTACGGTTTGGCGCAGGAGTTCATCCACGCCATGCTGGACCGCCGAGGGATCGATGCCGAGGGCAACGCTGTTGCCGAAGAAATTCCTGATGAAGATAATGTGTTTGAATAAATTTTAATTATGTGCCCTATCGGCCCTGCCTACCTTGCGGCAGGGCCTTTTATAATGGCAGGCATACCTGGGCCTGCCTTTTGGGTCTCCAAAAGGAACACATAACGGAAGAAAGCCGTTAAAACGTGTGAGGCGCCGCGGGGTGGCGCGGAACGAAAGCCGCCACATAAAAAAGCAAACAAAAAAAGCGCAACCTGCGGATACAGGTCACGCTTTAAGCGCAAAATAGCTTATTCAGCCTGGATAGCGCCGGTGGGGCAAACGCCCTCGCAAGCACCGCAATCGACGCAGGAAGCTGCATCGACAACAGCCTTGTCCTCCATGCTGATTGCACCAACGGGGCAGGTATCAACACATGCACCGCAAGCAACGCACTCGCTGGAAACGGTATGAGCCATCGTGAACTCCTTATCTCCGTGCTGAATGGTATTGTACCCTTACCGGCCCTGCACGGCTGCTCCCCGGTATGGCACACAGCGGGTTTGCTCTGCCTACTGCGTTATACATAGTGTATCACATTGCAAAAAAATTAGCAAGTGCCATATATTGAAAATTTTCGACGGTAAGTCGCAACTAACTAGACTTATAGTCCCTTATTCGTCCTCTTTATCGGGGGCTTTGGGGGCCCGTTTTCCGCCCCGCAGGTAGACGCATTCTTCCCGTTTATAGATGCGCGGTGCCAGGATTTCCACGTTGGAGCGAACCTTCAGCGTGCCCGCCACAACGTTCACTTCAATAACCGTTCCCTCACCGTCCGGCGTGCGCACAATGCTGCCCGCCTGCGGCGTGATGGAATTCAGGTACTCGTAGCTTTTTTGTTCATAAGCCAAACAGCACATCAGGCGTCCGCACGACCCACTGATCTTGGAGGGGTTCAGGCTCAGGCCCTGCTCCTTGGCCATCTTGATAGACACCGGCTGGAAGTTTTTCAAAAAGCGGCTGCAGCAGAACGGCTGGCCGCACAGGCCCAAACCGCCCAGCATTTTGCTTTCGTCGCGCACGCCGATCTGGCGCAGCTCGATGCGGGTATGGAACTGGGAGGCCAGGTCCTTGACCAGCTCGCGGAAGTCCACACGGTTGTCAGCGGTGAAGTAGAACACCAGTTTGCTGCGGTCCAGCGTATATTCTGCGTCCACCAGCTTCATTTTCAGGCCGTGGGCGGCGATGCGCTGCTCGCAGATGGTGTAGGCCTGCTGCACGTCGGCGCGGTTCTGGCGCATACGGCGGATGTCCACTGCATCGGCCACGCGGATGACCGGCTTGACCTCGCGGGAGAAGCCCGGCACCTCGTGGGAGGCGCGCACGACCTCGCCGCACTCGGTGCCGCGGGCCGTGGTAACGATGACGTAGTCGCCCTCTTTGATCTCGAAATCGCAGGGATCAAAATAATAGGAGCGGCCGTTTTCCTTGAATTTTACAGAAATTACTTTCATGGGAAGTTCCTTTATCTATTTGTAAGGCAAAAATGCCGTTGGTACATGGTTTTACCGGGCAGCCTCAGCGGCAAATACCGCCACCGCCAGGCGCAGATTGCCGTTGCCTGTTACGGTTTTGCGCGTTGCAGCGCTGACTTGTAAGATCCGCGCGGCGCGGTCCGGCGTCAGGCCGCCGCACTGCTCAGCCCCATAGGCGGGGCGGCGCAGCACCGCACTGCACAGCTGATCCAGCTGCCACAGCAGGGCCAGAAAGCTCTCGCGGTCACGCTCGTACTTGGTCACCAGCACCAGGGTGCGGTAGGTGTCGTTCTGGGCCGCGTAGCTGCACAGCTCCTTGGCAAGGCCCAGGGCGGCTTTGAACGTATCGTTGCGGAAGGCCTGCAGTGCCGTGCCGATGTGCCCCTCGTACAAAAAAGCCAGCTCCTGGGCCAGCCGGGCGGGCAGGCCCTCGCGGGTCAGCAGGGCGGCGCATTCGTCGGTGGGCACCGGAGCGATGGTATAGGCGGCACACCGGCTGCGGATGGTGGGCAGCACGGTGGCAGCGCTGGTGGCGGTCAGCACAAACAGCACGCCCTCGGGCGGTTCCTCAATAATTTTCAGCATCGCGTTGGCCGAGGAACCGTTTAGGTTCTGCGCACCGTAAATGAACAGCACGCGGCCCGCCGCATCGGTGGACAGCGCCGAGCGCTGAATGGCTTCGCGCATCTCCCGCACCCGCTTAACGGCAATCTGCCCGCTGGCGCCCTCGCCCTGCAGGACCAGGCACTCGGTATCCTCTTTTTTCAGCACGGCCTCGGCATGGGGGCCGCCCTGGGGGTAGAGGTAATCCGCCGCCAGGCAGCGGGCCGCAAAGCCCGCGCCGCAGCCCGGCTCGCCCACCAGCAAAATGGCGTGAGGCAGCCGCCCGGCGCCCAGGGCCGCGCCCAGCTCTGACTTTAAGGCCGTGTTACCGGCCAGGCGTTCCAGCATCACAGCTTTTCAAAACGCTCCACGTTGGTGACCATGACGGTAGCGCCGCCCACGGTCACTTCCATGGGCAGGGCGCTCTCGATGCCCAGACCCAGGGTGGCGGTGCCGGGCACGATCTCGGTGCGCTGCTTGCAGCACTGGGAGATGATGCCGATGCAGTCGTCGACCTTCTCATCCTCGGTGCAGATGAGAAGGGTCATGTTGCCTGCCATCAGGAAGCCGCCGGTGGTGGCCAGGCGGGTGACGTAGAATTTGTTTTTCAATAGCTGGTTGCAGACGTTTTTGGAATCCTCTTTATTGACGATCGCAGTGATCAGTTTCATGGTAATTACTCCTTTTATCTTTTTGCGCTCGGGGTGCGTAAACGGTCAATGGTTGCGGTTTTCCCAGTCGCGGCGGCGCTTGTAGCCGGTCAGGGTATCGCGGCACCAGTCAAACACCTCGCGGCCAAAGAACACCAGGAAGCCCAGCAGGCTCAGCACCAGGCTGATCTTGGTGGTCAGGCTGCCCATCAGGAACTGCACGACCCAGACGAACAGCTCGTACCAGCCCAGGTACTTCATTTTAAAGGGGATGATGCCGAACAGCAGCACGCCCTGCTCCGGCCACATCCAGGTGTAGGCGAACATCATACTCAGGAAGATGCCGTCCGGCGAGGCGCCGCCCGCCAAAAAGCAGCTGATCCAAGCGCCCAGCACGCCCAGTGCGATGAAGAGTGTCATGCGGAAATCGCCCCAGGCACGGGTGAGCGAGTTGCCGATCCAGAAGTAGAACACCAGATTCAGGATGCCCAGCGCGCCGCCCAGCCACACCGGCTGGAACAAAAACGTGATGAGCCGCCAGATCTGCCCGTGCAGCACGGCGCTGCGGCTGAGGGAGATGAAACCGCTGAACTGCCAGTTGATGAGCAGCACGATGAGGCCCGCGGCCAGCTGGCCGACCATAAGGCCATTGACAAGATAGGGGATGGCAAAGTGGCTGTAGCGGCGCTCCAGCCGGTCGATCCAATTGTTCATGGGCAAAGCCCTCCTGTTAGTTAAAGATATACCAATTTATTGTAGCATTTTCCACGGGGAAGTGCAACAGTTCTCTTGTCGGAAGGTGGCGGGGGCGAAAGTTTTCCGCAGCGGTGTTTCGTGTTTCCACGGGGTTTTCCAAAGGTTTTCGACCATAGGCACGTGCAATGGGGGAAAGTTTTCCACACTTTCAACAGGGTTTTCAACAATTTCAACGTGGATAACCCGTATACACTGTGGATAACTGCCCCTGAATATACACTTCGTGAACAAGGCATGAACAGAGTGTAAAATAAAAAAAGGAGCGAAAATGGCCAAGGTCACCTAGTTAAACAAGCAAATCCCTCTATACCAACGCAAGAAGTAGTGCAGAGGGATTTTTTCTTCTAAATACTTGACAATAGACGCATTGTATGGAATTCTTCCGAAGTAAAATCAGTTTACCTGTTGCTGAAGCCTTGCTTATGAGGTTCATCTCTCCCAGTGTCATTTTTCTTGAAAACACAAATAAATCAGCCCGCGGAATCTTTGAGGGGGAATCCTGCGGGCTGGTTTCTATTTCTTTTTGGTGCTGACTAAGTGACATTGCCTCTGGGAGAGGACTCCCCGCGGAGCGGGTGGGGGGAGAGACAGCTATTTTATATGCTCCCTCCCTCGGTCGCCTGCGGCGACAGCGCTCTCCCAGAGAGAGCCAATAAAGCGTTACTTATTCTTACTCCCGCGTCGTGCGCTCTTGCCGGCGGCCTTTTTGCCGGTTTGGGTGCGGGTGGTCTTGGCGGCGGCCTTCTTGGGGGCGGAACGGGTCGGCTTGGGTGGCTCAGCGGTGCGCTCCAGCAGACGATCCGGCACGGGATCCAGCTTCCACAGCTGGTTCTCACCGTAAACGTCCTGCCAGATCTGGGCCTGGGTGCCGTTTTCCACGCGCATGCCCACCAGGTCGATGACCTTATCGGCCAGCACATTGCGCAGTTTTACCTTGCCGCCGCCGGCATCCACGATTTGCCAGCGCTGGCCTGCGCCGGATGTGGCCGACCACTGGTGTACCCAGGTGCCGTTCTCGACGCCGGAAAGCGCCAGGTCCATGACCTTGCCGGTAAAGCGGTTCTTGATGCGATATTCATTTTCCCCGGCCTCTACAAAAAACCATTGCTGCCAGGGCTGGCCCTCGTAACTCCACAGGCGCACCGAAGCACCGTTCTCGGTGTTGAAATCAGCCACCTCCAGCACGCGGCCGTTGGCAGCAGCGATGGTATAGCAGGCATCCGGGCGGATGACAGTTTGGGCGGATTTCTTCATGGGGATTCCTCCTTTGCAAGCTGCGGGTGCAGCTTCTTTTTCTCATTATAGCATGGTTACGCCGCGCGGTTTAGCTAAACTTTCACAGCTTGGTTTGTGAAAATTGCCGGATTAGGTAAAAGATGTGCAAATTTTTAACAGGTTTTAGGCTGCGGGACTTGCTTTTTTTGCACAGGTATCTTATTATAATAAATAATTCGTACACGCCGTAGCGTATAGTAAACGCTTACATACTCCCAGGGAGGGAACAGCAATGAGGATCGCCTTGATCGCCCACGATTCCCGCAAGGAATTGATGGCGCAGTTCTGTACCGCATATGTCCGAATCCTGTCGGAAAATGAGCTGGTGGCCACCGGTGTCACCGGTAAGATCGTTCACGACGCCACCGGCCTGCCGGTGCGCTGCCTGTATCCGGGCGGGCGCGGCGGCTCGGAGCAGATCGCGGCCATGATCGGCTGCGGCGAAGTGGATATGCTGCTGTTTTTCCGCGATCCTGTGGGCGCCAAACCCGGCGAGCCCAATGATGTGACCCTGCTGCGCCTGTGCGACATGCACACCATCCCGGTGGCGACCAACATCGCCACGGCCGAGGTGCTGATCCATGGCCTGGAGCGCGGCGACCTTGCCTGGATCGAACTCCAGCGCGGCCGCAAATAAGCTGATAAAAAGTAAGTCCCCGGTGCGTGATGCGCCGGGGACTTTTTGCGTATAGGCGTGGAATTATTGGTAGACGATGGCTTTCTTGACGCGGGCGGCGGCGTCAGCACCGGCCAGCTCACGGGCGATAGCCAAGGCAAAGGGGATGGCAGCGCCCAGGGCCTCGCCGGTGATGATGTTGCCGTCGATGGTCAGCGGCAGGCCGGTGTAGGCGGCCCCGGCGACGGTCAGGTCGGCGTCCATGCCGGGGTAGACGGTGGCTTTTTTGCCCTGCAGCACGCCGAAGGCGGCCAGCGCGGTGGGCGCGGCGCAGATGGCACAGACCTTTTTGCCCGCGGCAGCGAAATCCGTGCAGACCTGACGCACGGTGGCGTCGGCTTTCAGGTTGGGCACGCCGGGGATGCCGCCCGGCAGGATGCAGGCGTCGAACTGGGCGTAGTCCAGCTCCTCAGCCAGAGCGTCGGCCACGACGTTGACCTGGCGGGCGCTGGTAACGATGCGCTCCCCGCCCACAGCGGCGATGGTGACTTCGACCCCCGCACGGCGGAGAATATCAACGCAAAGCAGGGCTTCACATTCCTCTAACCCCTGGGCAAAGAAGATTACGGCTTTTGACATTTTGGGTTCCTCCTTTTTTGTGTTTGCGGCTTTCGTTTGCCGCCTCGTCAGAAATAATAAAACTTTACCTCTCCTTCCATCCGAACAAAAACTTAAAGCACCGTCCCAGTTGTTTCCGCCAATCAGCTTCACAATGCTTTCCATTCATCTGCAAATAAGGGTACACCTCGGCACCCTTGCCGCTTAACCCGCGGGTAACGGCCAAGGCGTTGGCGGTGTACTGGGCCAGCTGGTGCTTTCCTTTGCCCTCTTTTTCGCCCCAGCTGAGGTACACCCGCGTGTCCGGGGCAAGCTTGGCCTTTTTCAGATCGGCCTTGACCTGCGGCAGGCAGATGCGTACCGACGGCGACAGGCATGCCGCTTTGCTGAATACCTTATTATAAGCAGTGATCGCGTACAGGCTCATCAGGCCGCCCATGCTGGAGCCTCCGATGGCTGTGTTCCCGCGGTCGGGCAGGGTGGGATACTTGGCGTCGATGGCGGGCTTCAGCTCGTTCACCAGCCAATCCATGTACTGTTTGCCGGTGCCGTGGATGCCGTCGAACCAATCGCTGTCGTAGGGGCAGTATTCTTCCAGGCGCTTGTTTCCCTCGTGGTTGCACTCGGGCGCGACCACAATGGCGTTGGGGTGGGCGTCCAGATAGTCTTTCAGCCCCCAGCAGGTGCCAAAGGTGGCGGTGGAATCAAAAAACAGGTTGTGGCCGTCAAACATGTAGATGACGGGATAGCGCCTGCCGCTGGTCTGCCAATTATCCGGCAGATAGATAAAGGTGTTGCGGTCCAGGTCATAGGGTGTGATGTGGACGGTAAAAGTCTCAACCATGATGGGACCTCCTTTTAGGTCATTGTTGCCATTGTATCGCATTTTCCCCGCGTTTTCAATCATTGTCAACGTTTTTGCCGCTTTGAGTTGCAATTGTGGGGCGGCTGTATTATAATCACTTTGACCCTTGTACAAGAATTTAACAAGCAGAAAGAGGAAAAGTATCTATGGAGGCAGTAAGTACATTTTTTAAGCGCAAAGATGTTGTCATCTCGGCGCATCGTTACGGCATCGACGCCATGGGCGCCATGGCCCAGGGCTTGTTCGCCAGCCTGCTGATCGGCACCATCATCAAGACGCTGGGCCAGCAGCTGGGGCTTGCGTTCCTGGTCACGGCGGGCGGCTATGCGGCGGCTATCGCTGGCCCGGCCATGGCGGCGTCCATCGGTTACGCATTGCACGCCCCGCAGCTGGTGCTGTTCAGCCTGATCGCTGTCGGCGGCGCGGCCAATGAACTGGGCGGTGCAGGCGGCCCCCTGGCCGTCTACCTCATCGCCATCATCGCCACCGAGGTCGGCAAGCTGGTCAGCAAAGAGACCAAGGTCGACATCCTCGTCACCCCGGCGGTCACCATTTTGGTGGGTGTGGGCCTGAGCGCCTTCTGCGCCCCCAGCATCGGTGCGGTCGCCAGCGCTGTGGGCAACGTCATCATGTGGGCCACTGAGCTGCAACCTCTGCTGATGGGCATTGTCGTTTCCGTGCTGGTAGGCGTGGCCCTGACGCTGCCCATCTCCAGTGCGGCCATCTGCGCGGCCCTGGGCCTGACAGGCCTGGCAGGCGGTGCGGCTGTGGCTGGCTGCTGCGCCCAGATGATCGGCTTCGCCTTTATGAGCTACCGCGAGAACGGCGTCGGCGGCCTGGTCAGCCAGGGCCTGGGCACCAGCATGCTGCAGATGCCCAACATCCTGCGCAATCCCCGCATCTGGATCCCCCCGACGCTGGCGGCGGCTATCACCGGCCCCATCGCCACCTGCCTGTTCCGCCTGGAAATGAACGGCCCGGCGGTCTCCAGCGGCATGGGCACCTGCGGCCTGGTGGGCCAGATCGGCGTCTACACCGGCTGGATCGAGGCCGGCAAGGCCGTTACCGCCTTTGATTGGGTGGGCCTGGTGCTGATCTGCTTCGTCCTGCCCGCCGTGCTGAGCGTTGTTTTCTGCGAGGTCCTGCGCAAGTGGGGCTGGATCAAAGACGGCGACATGAAGCTGGACTAAACTGCAATAACTCGCAACGGGGAGCACTTCGGTGCTCCTCTTTTTGCTTTGTATAGGCATTTTGCCCATGCATGCGGCGTGGTATTTTTGTGGAAAACTGCCTTTGAAAAAGCGCGAAAAAATGTGGTAAAATACTTTTTGCAAACACAAGGAGAAAATCTACCTGCCCACTGGTACGGCCGCCTGCCTGCGCCCGCCGGTCACGCCGCAGCAGGCCGAAGCCTATCTGGCCGAGATGCCCGCGCTGGAAGTGCGTACATCCCGCTACTCCAAGCAGGCCCTGCTGGCACAGCATTATCAGGAGTTGTTGCAATCCCACTGTGTGCCGGATTATCTGCGGCTGTTCAAGGAAATCAGCTGCAAGGAGCGGCAGCGAAAAAACAGCGGCAAAAAGCTGAACCTTATGAACAAGGATTATTACGAGACCGCCGAAAAGCTGCTGAGTGAGAAATTCGCCCTTGCCTTGCAGACGACCCCGGACGTGATGCGTGAGCAGCTCCACACCGCTGCGCTGGCCTGAGTACGGCAGCCCGGCGCAGCCAAACCAATCCCCCGCCGCGTGTGGCGGCGTTTACCATACATACAAAAGCATACCAACCCTGCATACAGGCCCGCCGCCTGCGTGCGGGGCTTTTTATATCCGCGCAGATTGCACGCAATGCCCGGCTATGCTATAATACCCTTATCTACGACTATATCCCGGCAAGGGGAGGAACGATATGAAAAAACAAAACACGGCGGTCCGGCGGGCGGCGCTGGCGGTGCTGTATCTGGCCGTATTTGCGGCGGCTGTTATGTACCTGCGGGTGACCATCAGCGTACCGGCCGAGGGCGACGATAAGCTGACCCTGAACGGATGGCTGTACGATATGGGCCGCATGTCCTTCTGGCAGTATGCCTTGCAGGACCTAAAGGAGCGGCTGAGCTTCTTTTTATTAAAGCAGGTGCGGTTCTTCCCGTTCCACTACCCCAACGCGGTGGCGCTGCTGTTTTACCGCACGCTGGCCAGCTACCGGTTGTACATCATTGCCATGACGGGCGCGGCGGCTTTCCTGGTCAGCCGCGTGGCGGCAAAGCTCAGCCGCAGCAATGCCCTGGCTCTGGGCACCTTTGGTCTGGCGCTGGCGGCGGCTCCTATTTTTAACGAGGGCATGTACAGTTACTACGCCGTGCCTCAGCGCACGCTGCTTTGGGCGGCGGCCAGCTGGCTGTGCCTGTTTTACCTGCACGAGTCCCACCATCGCGCCTGGGGCGTGGCGGCGGCCGTGCTGGCGTTTATCGCCTGCGGCACTTACGAGATCGGCTATGTCTACGCCGTGCTGGCGCTGCTGCTGTGGGTGGTGTACACCCGCAGTGTGCGGGGCGGCCTGCGGGCCTCGGCCCCGGTGCTGGGCGGCATGGCGGTGGCGTTTTGCTTCCACTTTGCCAGCTCCCGCCACGGCGGCACCGGCAATGAGCTTTCGCTGGACATCCCCAACGTGGCCCGTGTGACCGTGCAGCAGATGGCCGCGTCCATCCCGTTTCTGGGTCCCTGGCTGCAGGGGCAGGATTGCGGCACCATCAGCAAGGGCGACATGCTCTGGCCCTTTGTGCTGGGGCTGCTGGCTGTAGCGGCGCTGCTGTTTGCCGTTCCCAGGGAAAAGGTCAGCGGCAATTCCCTGGGCGGCCTGGCCCTGCTGGGCCTGGGGCTGTGGGCTGCCCCGGCGGCGCTGCTGGCCCTGTCGGCCCGCTACCAGCAGCCAGAGGCCATCACCTGGAAGTGGGGCTACATCCCCGCGGCGGCCAGTTCGGTGGGCCTGGGCCTGCTGCTGGCGGCAGGCGTGGCGGCGCTGGCCAAACTGTGCTGCCGTCTGCCGAAAGTTCCCTCGGCCGTGCTGCGCGCTTTGCTGGCAGTGGTGCTGGCGGCGGGTATTGCCGCCAACGGCGCGTTTACCCGCGGCTGCCTGCGCACCCACCACGCTGAGAACCTGAAAGCCTACAACTTCTTTTCCGATACCATCCGCGCCGGCCTGGCCGATGAGGTCACGGCCGACGACCTGATCCTTTGCAATGAGAACGTCTGGGACACCAATACCCAGGCCGAGACGAATTTCTTCTGCCGTTTTGCCGGGCGGGAACTCCACGCCCAGATGCCGGGAATCGAGCTGCCCTCCGGCCACGGCACGCTTTACGCCTACCAGACCTACCGTAACTACGGCGGCTATGACCTGGCCTGGTGCGGTCGCCTGACCGACGACACCGGCGAGGTGATGGACGGCATGCGGGTCTACGTGCAGGGTGCGCTGGTGCCGGACAATGCGGTCATCAAGTACAAGGTGCGCCTAGCCGACGGCACCGAGGAACCCCGCCAGATCTGCCTGCTGGACTGCGACCGCACCCCCCGCAATGAGAAGGGCGAGTACATCGCCACGGTGGAGGACACCTCCATCCTGAACGCCAAAGTCATGATCTGGGACGGCTGAGGAGGCCCCTTTGTATGAAAAAACTGCATGAACTGCTGTGCACGAACCGCTGGTTTGCCGTGGTGCTCCTGCTGGAGGCTGCTGTGCTGGCCTCGCTGGCAGCATCGCTTTTCGGCGCACCCTATAGGTTGCAGCTGACCCCGGCAGACTTTGAAAACGAGTACCCGCAGATTGCCGCTGTGAACGAGGAAGCTGCGGCGCTGCAAATCTGGAACAACAACGAGGACTTCACCCCGCCGGAGGATAAGGCCATCAGCTTTTCTACGGCAGGCAGCGCGATGCGCTCCGGCGCGTATGAGGTGACGGTGCAGTATTTCTCCTGCCAGATGCCGGACGCGCCCACCTTTAACGCACTGTACAGCGCGGGTTCGCTGTCCTTTGCCAGCAAGGGCAACCCCTCAGCCATTAGTGCCGACGCCGTAACGCTGGACGACTGCCACCGAACGGTGACCACCCGCCTGTGGGTGGGTTACGGCGCCAGAATGCAGGACCTGACCGCGACCCTGACTTACGGCGAAGGCCAGCTTTACCTGTACGGCATTACCCTGACCGAGCAGCCCATCTACCGCCTGACCCGGCTGGTCATCTTCGTGCTGCTGGCGGCGGTGCTGGACCTGGCGCTGCTGCTGTTGTTTGCCTGCGGAGACACGAATGCCCCGGCGCGCCGCCGCAAGTACGCGGTGCCGCTGATCCTGGCGGGCATCACGGTGGCGGCCTGCCTGCCGCTGTTCAGCAACTGCCTGTATTTTGGGCATGACCTGGACTACCATTTGCAGCGCATTTCGGCCATGGCGGCAGAGTTGTCCTACGGACAGTTTCCGGTGCGCATGACCACCGATACGCTGAACGGCTACGGCTATGCTAACTCGCTGTGCTATTGTGAACTGTTCCTGACACTGCCCGCCCTGCTGTATAATGCCTGGCTACCGCTGCGCACCTGCTATCAGGTGTACATCTTTGCGGTGACACTGTCCACCGCCATCATTGCCTATTGCAGCTTTGGCAAAATTACCGCCAGCCGCAAGCTGGGTCTGCTGGGCGCGGCGCTGTACACGATGTCCTGCTACCGGCTGGTCTGCACCTACATCCGCGCCTCGGTGGGCGAGTACACGGCCATCACTTTCCTGCCATTGGTGCTGGTGGGCCTGTATAATATATATACCACCGAGAAGCCCCGCTTTGCCCAGTGGGCGCCCATGGCCTTTGGCATGGCGGCGCTGGTGCAGTGCCATCTGCTCAGCTGTGAGCTGATCGCGCTGCTGCTGGTGGTGTTCTGCCTGCTGCGCTTGCGGGATACCCTGCGCCCTGCCCGCCTGCTGGCCTGGGTCAAGGCGGCGCTGCTGGCTGTGGCGCTGAGCGCCTGGTATTTCTTCCCGTTCCTGATCTCGACGCACGAGATCAATTTGATGGTCAACGGCCCGCTGATCGGCAAGATCCAGAACCAGGGCACCTATCTGGTGCAGCTGTTCAGCCCGTTTGGGCCGGGATTCGATGGGGCGGATTCGGGCACAAACCCGGATATGACGCTGTCGTTCGGCCTGCCACTGGTGGTGGGGCTGCTGCTGGTGCTTTACTGCCTGCTGCGGCGGGAAAGCTGGCACGACAGGGATACCCTGCACCGCATGCAGGCAGCATTTGGCTTTGCGGTGCTGGCAACGGTACTGTCCATGCATGTGTTCCCGTGGGACAGCTTCCACAACTGGCTGGGCCGCACGGTGGGCAAGCTGATTGGCCTGTTCCAGTACCCGTGGCGGTTCCTTTCTCTGGCAACGGCACTGCTTTGCCTGGCGGTTGTGCTGGCGGTTCAGCTGCTGAAGGAAAAGAACCTCCGCCTGGCAAAGGGTGTGGCCCTGTCGCTGGTGGGATGTACCCTGTTGATGACCGGCGTAATGCAGACCCAGATGCTGACCGGCCAGCAGGAGGTTGCCTATAATACTTACCGCAAGATGGACCCGACACCTACCACCGGTGTGGGCGAGTACCTCATCGACGGTACCAGCGCCTACGAGACCATCTGGGCGCAGCCCAAGCCGGGCAGCGATAAGATACAGCTTCTCTCCTACGAGAAGCGGGGCGGCAAGGCCTATCTGGAAGTGGAAAATGACGGCGAGGCCGCCGACATCTCGGTGCCTATTTTCAACTACGGCCACTACCATGCCGTGGACGAAGCTACCGGCGAGGAATACCCCCTCGGCACCGGCGAGAACGCCCGCATCACCCTGAACATCCCGGCGGGCTACACCGGTACGATCATGATCGCCTACCATGCCCCCACCTATTGGCGCGGCTTCGAACTTGTCTCCGCCTTGGCGCTCCTGGGCAGCATCGCCTGGGGCGTAAGCCGGAGGAAAAAGAAACAGTAAATACAAGGTACCCCCGCGCATGGAAGGATACACCATGTGCGGGGGTGCCTTTATGGAAACGTGCGGTTACATGTGGGGGCAAACACAAAGAAAAAGACCTTGAAGCAAGGCTTAATAGTGACAAGTAACTATTTTGTCGCAGAGAACGGTGTGACCCGAAGGTCACGCCGTTTTTCTGTGTTCATAGGTTGTTTGCGTGATGATAGGCTCGGAAATAACGGGAATATCTACATCGTCCACGAAGTTGAAGAAAATCTTCACTTTCTGCTTGCGCTTGCCGCTGGATTTGTCCGGGGCATAGACGATGATTTTCTTGATATACTCGTTCACGATGGTCTGTGTCAGCTCCTCCACATCCACATATTTCTGTGTCAGGGCGATAAAGGCATCCAGACCGTCGTTCATTTCTTCCCGCTGTTCCACCCATTCTTCGATAACTTCAATTTCGAGCTTTAACCGTTCCTGCTCCGCTTCATAGTCCGCAGACATCTTTCTGTATCTGTCCTGATTGAGATTTCCAAGAACATAGTCCTCGTACAGCCGGGCGATGATGACATCCAGATCGGCAAGGCGTTTCTTTGCCTGTTCCAGCTTCTTTTTGTCATCCCGGATGCTGCGCTCCTGGTCAGTCCTGCGGCATTGCAGCCATTCCTCCTGAAAACCGTCCACATCGCTTCGGATATACTCATTGACTGCCCGGATGCGTTCCAGAACGATTTCACGAAGCACATCTTCCCGGATATAGTGGGCAGTACAAGTACCACGGTTGCTCTTGTAGTTGTTGCAGACGTAGTGATCCTGCTTGCCCTCAAAGCTTTTGCTTGTGGCAAAGTGGAGCTTGCCGCCGCAATCGGCACAAAACAGAAGCCCGGAGAACAATCCCTGCCGTTCCGCTTTTGCGGGGCGGCGTTTGTTTTTCCTCAGTTCCTGCACCCTGTCAAACTGTGCCTGAGATACAATCGCTTCCTGTGTGTCCGGCAGATAAAACATATTCTCCGGCTCATTGGGAATCCGCTTTTTCAGCTTGTAGGACTTGGAATAAGTCTTGAAGTTGCAGGTACAGCCTGTACTCCTGCCATTCCAAAATCCCTGCAATGGACTGGTTGCCCCAGTGGTACGGTCTTTCCGGCATCGGCTTTTTCTTTCGCTTGGCATAGAGTGCCTTTGCGGTCATAATCTGCTTTTCTTCCAGAATCCTTGCAATCTGCTCCGGGCCTTTGCCGTCAATGCAAAGGTCGAAGATGAGCTTGACTACCGGAGCCGCTTCTTCATCCAGAATCCAGTGATCCTTGTCCTCCGGGTCACAGCGGTATCCGTAGGGCGGTTTGCCCATGTGCTTCCCACTGGTTCCTCTCTGCCGCAAACTGACACGGACTTTCTTGCTGGTATCACGGGGATACCACTCGTTGAACAGATTACGGATTGCGGCGAAGCCCTCGCTGTCTCCCCGGTTGCTGTCTACGCCATCATTTATAGCGATAAAGCGGACATCATAACTCGGAAAGATAATATCCGTATATTGTCCAACAGTCAGATAGTCACGACCAAAGCGGCTGAGGTCTTTGACCAGCCAGCAGCCCACAAGCCCCTGCTTGACAAGCTCAAAGCCTTCCTGCACACCGGGACGATTGAAGTTCGTCCCCGTATAGCCGTCATCCACCAGAATTTTCAGGTTTGTATACCCGTGGTCACGGGCATATCGGGTTAAATACTCTCTCTGATTTGCGATACTGTTACTCTCGCCTTCCTGGGCATCCTCGTTGCTCAGACGGCAATAGAGAATGGTAATTTTCTGCTGATCCAACATAATATCCTCCTTCGGTGGTTGGTCAGCCGACAGTACCGTTGTGCATATTGGAATTATATCATGCTTTTGTGTCGCAGTCATTAACAAATCACCCCCTTGTCAGAAAAAATGAGCCGTTTTACCTTGTCGGTAAGTGGCTCATTTCCATCACACTCCGTTTCAATCACATACCATGTGTTTCCGATCTTGCACTCAATGGTTTTGCAGAAAGAGGACTGTGCCGCTTCCCAACGCTTGCGGCATTCTTCCAGAAAATCAATAGGCGGCTCAAAAATCGGATCGAAGCAGGAGCAAATATCAATATAGCCGATGGCATCGTTGATTTCTTCCATCGGGGCATCTTCCATAATCATCTTGTTAATTTCATCTACGGTTTTCTTCATAGGCAAATAGTTCCTTTCTTAAATTTCCATGTCCTGTCCACGATTGCGGGCAGGGTGTTTGTGTTCATACAGTTCCTTTCCCCTGGCGAGGATGGCATTGATAAAAGCCCAGACCTTTTCAGATGCAATCTCAATCGCATCCAGGAAAGGCTGGGCTTTTTGTTTCAGCTCCTCATAGTCTTTGTTCAGTTTTTCAAAACGGTCTTTCCATATCTTTGCGTTTTTATCTGCCTGCTCGAATTTCTGCTTGTATTTCAGCTTCTCAGACTTTTCCGCAAAGCTGCTGACCGCATAATCCTTTAGCGTGCGGCACTCATCCGCCGTCATGGTAACATTTCCCGTAATGGGATTTTTCTTGCCCATCGACTCAATCTCATGTGCAGTCATAGCAACAGACTTAGCAGCCTGAGTTTCCTTTTTCAGAGCTTCCAGTTTCTTTTTCTGCTTCTCCGTGGCAGCTTTGGCATCCGCTAAGCTCTGCTCGGCCTGTGCCACCTGTCCGGTCACAGCTTCCAAACGCTGCTGTTCGGCCTGTACCTTGAACTGTGTCACCGTCAGATGTTCTTCGGTGCTGCCACATTCTCCACGCTCTACATCGGTATAACCAGCGTTTCGCATGAAATTGAAAAAGTCATCCTGCAGCACACTGTAGGACGACTTCAAAATCTTTTTCCCTTTTGCGTTCAACATAGGATTTCCGTTTTCATCAAGAACGGGTTTGGATTCCCACTTCTTACTGCGGCTGACCTGTGTGATCGTTTCCTTTACCGTTCCCCGGAGGGATTCATCCTTGCATCGCTTCGACCACAGGATTTGTTTCTCCACCACCGGGATATAAACCACATGAAGGTGATAGTGGTACACATCCTCACCCAGAGCTTCCGACATTGCCCGGTTGCGCTCGTCGGCATGCATTACAGCGGAGAGGATATACTGCTCACCGCCCACGATCTCCACGGCGGCTTTATAGGCATCGGCATAAATCTACATTATCGTATTCCGCTTGAGTATATGCTCTTACCACTGAACTACTGTTTTCTGACATTTCACTAATATACTCATCTCTATCTTTGCGTTTCTCACGCAATTCTTCCAAATATTCTTCATCTCTTTTTCGTTTCTCACGCATTTTCTCTAAGTATTCTTCTTGCTCACGTTTTTTGTCCCGTCTACTTTTTGCTGCTTTTTGTTGATTTTGTGTACTCAATACATCTGAACTTTTATTTGACGAATTAGCTGTTCTCATACCACCACATGAAGATTGCCGATTTCCATTAGCATCATATGTAACTGTCCTGCCTCCCAACTCTACACCGTCACGCTTTGCAAAAGAATATACTTGTGAATTTGCTGCAACCTCTCCGGATAAATTCCATTCTATTTCTTTTGCGAATTCCGGATCATTAGCCATTTTTTTCAAACAGTCATAAGAAAGATTTACGACCACTTTATTGGAATTGCAAGGCACAACACCGCCGTTGGTATTAAAACTTATTTGCGGAAACTTTTTACATAATTTTTCATAATATTCTTCCACACTATTAGAATTGTGTTTTGTGTCACATAAGGGTGCGGGTAATAAGGCGCACTTGCAGCCTGTTACGCATTTCCTCGTCCACATAGGAATAGGTATTGCCCGCGTCGTCTTTCAGCGTGCGGGTACAAAGTTTCGCTATGTAACCCTCGTAATGCTTCAAGATCGCGCACATGGCGGTTGTGTCGCCGTTTGCCGCTGCGGAAATGACAGGGAACGGCAACAGATTTTCAGATTTCCTAACGGTATTCATCATCTGCTTTTCCCTCCAAATACTGTTTGATTTTCGCAAGCGCGGATTTCCTGTGCCGGAAAACCGTCGTGCGTACAACATTCAGCAGTTCAGCAATTTCCGCGTCGCTCATGTCCAAGAAGTAGGACAAAAGGATAATGTCGCGTTTCCTTTCGGGCAAAGCGTTAAGGGCTTCGGCAAGCAGTTCATTTTTGACGAGTACATCAAAGCCGGACACTTGAAAACGGAAATAATCGCTTTTGTATTCGTCCGTTGTGAAAAGCTGCGCGAGTTCGCTTTCGCTCAAATCCGAAAAAGGTACTTCGCGTGCTGCGCGTTTCGCAAGAGTGCGGCGGTGGCTTTTCGCTTCGCCAACCAAAGTTTTCTTTGCTAATGCGTCGTACTGATGTTGTATTCTTTCCTTGTCGGAAGAAGATAGCTCCATAGAGTTCACCTCCTTCCCGCGTGGAGTAGAGGACGGGAGTTAAGGGCTTGTCCTCTCTGCCCCTTTCGCTCCGTACCCGTTCGGGAGATGGCTCTTGAGTGCGTTTTTCAGAAAAAAGTTGAAAAAAGCAAAATGCGCCCGTCCGCAAGACGCGGACGAGCGCAAAGGAAATGTAAGAAGTATTTAGATGTATTGACAGTTCATACTCATAGCCGGAATATCCCGCTTGCGGAGCATAGCTTTTTTTGACCGCAAAGCATTAGGCGGGTTACAGTAAATAAAAATGGACACGGCGATACCTCCCCGATACCGCCGTATCCTTAAAAAAGGGCGACTTTAATACACTACCCGCAATCCATTCTATAATAGGGAACAGCGGCTTTTGCGCAATATTAAATAAAAAAGCCGATAACACATAGGTTTTTTGACCTAATGCGTTATCGGCTCTGCGTCTATGCGTCTGGCACTTTTAATCATTTTTTTTTGAATTTATTATATGTGTTAGCTAACTGTCCACAAGCCGCGTTAATCTCTCTGCCATGAGAAACTCTCATAGTAACTTCAAGTCCTGCTTGCTCTAATTGATGTTTGAATGCAACTATTTCCCGTTTCTGTGGTGCTTTAATTCTTGAATTGCTTGTTGGGTTGTATTGTAACACGTTAATCATAACTTTTTTGCCCCGAAACCATTTTGCAAGTTGTCTTACATCTGAGGGCCGGTCATTTATACCCGGTAAAAGCAAATACGCAAAGACAATTTTGCGATTATGCCTTTCAGAATAGGATAAGGCTTGCTTAACAACATCTTCAATAGCATATATGCGCATGTGAGGAATAATACGATTTCTTGCAGATTGTGTTGCTGCGTGTAAAGATATTGTCAACTGAATTTTAAGATGTTCCTCGCGCAATTTTTTTAATTGATCGACCGGACCAACTGTTGATATGGTAATGCCGTCGGTTGGAAAGTTGAGCCCATATCTATCTCGGAGAATATGGATTGCTTTTATCAAGTTGTCATAATTGAATAAAGGCTCTCCCATACCCATAAAAACGATACGGTTTACTTTTCGACGCAACAATATAATCTGTTGTACGATTTCTGACGATGTTAGATTACGAACAAAGCCATTTCGCCCGGACTCACAAAAAATACAACCAACAGGACAACCGACTTGTGTGCTCACGCAAACAGTTCCACCATCTCGCCGCTTGATAAAAACCGTTTCAATGTATTTGTTGTCTTTCAGTTCGTAAACATACTTTTCAGTATCACTGCTTTTGCAAATATTTTTTACCAACATTGATAGATTTTTTTTGCGTGGTAATTGCTTATATAATTCTTCATATAAGGCTTTTGCTTCATTCTCGCCAATAACTTCCGACATTTCTTTGTAAGTAAATCCGTATGGATCATTCCGTACTTCCGCAGGCGTATATTTAGGTAAACGTTTCATTTTTATATCCTTTCTTCTAAATAATAAAAGTTTGTTTTTCTGTATTTTTGATTACAATCTCTAATTTTTCTACATCAATGATATGCGTCAATTTGCATTTAGGGCAGAAAAGAGGAAAATCTTTTAATACAGTATTATGAAATACTTGAACTCTCGTCTTTCCGTTACAAATCGGACATTTTATCCAATATTTTTTAAGCATTATATTTCACTCGTCCTTTTTACACAAAAAAATGCAGGTCAATCCTCAACATGAGCATTGACCTGCATTTATAATGCACAGAGCAGTACAACAAAACTAAGGCATAGCTTGCACTATGTCTATACTATATCTATACGTCGTTAGTTTTTTGTATAGCATCCGCAAAATAAGCATGACAAAAAAGCCCATGTTGAAAATGGGAAAATCCTTTTTTTCAATGCTTATCTAATACGCATGCTATGCAACATAAACGCCGCCTCCTTTTACATAAATTTTATTTTATCAGAAAATCAGTCTACTGTCAATACACAACAGGAAGTATTTAACCTAATGATATGAATTGTGTGGACATATCCAAAAAGAAAGGTGAACTGTAAAATGTAACAGGGTGAATGAAAATGGCAAAAAGACCCGTACCATTGTACGACTTTAAGGCTTTCGGGGCAGCTATAAAAGCCGCGAGAAATGAATACGGCGAGAGCCGCAAAAAGGTAAGCGACGAGTTATATATTTCCCCGCGCTACCTTGCGAATATCGAGAACAAGGGACAACAGCCGAGTTTACAGGTATTCTATGACCTTGTAACCCGGTATCATATTTCGGTAGATCAATTTTTCTTCCCGAACAGCAATGCGGAGAAATCCACCGGGCGGCGGCAGCTTGACGCGCTGCTGGACGGTATGAGCGATAAAGGCATACGGATTGTAACCGCAACGGCAAGGGAGATAACAGAAGTCGAACAAGCAGAGGACTAACCTCACAATATGGGAAGCAGGAGATTGCAGCGCATAGGGGCTGCAATCTTTTTTTGCGCCAAATTAGAAAGAGAGTGCAACAAACGCTGCCTTTGAAACGGGATAAGGAGTAGATAGCAAGCACAGCAAACGAGTACCCGTTTGCGAAAAGTGCTTGTTGGGATAATCCCAAACCCTTATACCGAAAGGCGGTGCGGAAATGGAAAACCGAAAGAGAAATATACAGATGAAGTTTTACGTTACGGAAGAAGAAAAGCGGCTGATCGACGAGAAGATGAAGCAGCTTCCCATAAAGCAGTATGGGGCATACTTCCGTAAAATGGCGATAGACGGGTATATTCTTGTCGTTGACCGAAGCGACACAAAAGCATATATCCGGGAACTGCAAGCGGTGAGCCGGAACATCAACCAGATTGCAAAACGCGCCAATGCGACGGGGACGGTTTACAGGCAGGATATAGAGGACATTAAAAAGGCGGTGGACGAGATATGGCGGTTACAAAGACGCACCCTATTAAATCAACCTTAAAGGCTGTTCGCAGTACAAACGGACGAGCCGCACGCAGAACTGCACGCAGCATTATATCCGAGAGGACGCATTAAACCAGTTGGTTTTGAAACAGCTTCAGCATTTCCTGTCCTATTTACAGCAGTTTGAGCGGGTATTTATCCGACGGCAGATAGACACCACCCTTGCGGAACGCCGATACGAACTGTCCGCAAAGCAGAAACAGATAGAAAAAGACGAAAAGCGGATGGATGAGCTTGACCGCCTGTTCCGCAAAATCTACGAGGACAATGTCAGCGGAAAACTGAATGACGAACGCTTTTACAAGCTGTCAGACGGATATGAAGCGGAGCAGGGACAGTTAAAGCGTGAAATCGAAGCGTTGACCGCAGAGGTCAGCCAAGCCGATATGGAAGTGACCAATGTAGCAAAGCTGATAGCCGTCACGAAGAAATATACCCGCATTGACGAACTCACGCCCGAAATCCTAAACGCATTTGTGGATAAAATCGTAATCCATGAGCGTGAGAAAAAGGACGGGAAACGGACACAGCAAATCGACATTTACTATTCCTATGTCGGGATTGTGGATATTCCCACAGACGAGGAAATGCGGGAAATGGAGCGGGAATATATGCGGCGTACTACACGTCAAACCGCCTGAATAAAGGCGAAAGCAGGAGTAAATCTGTACTCCTGCCGATACATATCTATTTTTATCCCTATCTGGTTTAACTCATTTACAAGAAAACTTAGATGTGCCCGCACGAATCCCATATCCTTGAATTCATTTTCCAGTTCATCCAGTTTTTTATAAATCTGAAACGTACCTTTTTCAGTATAAAATACATTTTTGTGAAGTTCTGTTTCTATATAAATGATGTCATCTGCATAGAGTTTTATCGTTCCCTCCACAAAACGAAATTCGAGAATCCTACGGTTTTTATTAATTTCTGCTATCAAATCATCCATACATTCTTCTATAGTATCTGCAAGGTTATCTTTCAGCAGAAAACGGCTTGCTTTCACCTTATATCCATCCAGTGCGTAATTCATGTATGCCGTCACCAGCACAACCGGAAGTTTTGGATATTTTTCTTTAATCCTCATAGCTGTTTTCAGCCCATCCATCCCCTGCATATTGATGTCCAGAAATAATATCTGACACGCTTCCAAAGCCGATTGTTCTTCGCATAACTGTTCTCCAGAATCATATTCTGTAATAGCAAACTCATAATTCTTTTTTTCACCATAGTCTGACAGCAAATCTGATAGATTTTTTCTGTCATCTATCCTGTCATCACAAATAATAATGTTCATATTTTTCATTCCTGTCTTTGATTTCTCTCATACCTGTAAACCATACAAGTCTCACCTAGCACTCTTTATTATATCAAACAAATCTTCCGCTCGATCATTCTCCGCATCAAATGACTATTTTCCGCATAGAACGACTATCTCCTATAGAAACGCAGAAGCATTGTATCTCAAACTCTTTGAAATACAATGCTTCCCTGCATTTTCTATATCGGCATGTTGATATTATTACTTTACTATCCTGCACACTCTCTGAGAGTGACTGTATCTATCAAAAAAGAAGCCAGCAGTTTATTCACGCACTGCTGACTTCTTATAATACTACTCATTTTATTTACTTCGCTGCGTCTCAGACAATTTTTTTATTTTTAAACATAACCTCTGTTTTCCCGCCATCCCTTTACATACCACCTGATTCCAACATATACCAGTTGCACGAATAATAAGAGAAATAGCAGATTGATTGGCAATACTTCCTTTATCCAATCCCCAAAGTAGATAGCTATTGCCATACTTACAAGTATCACCATTATGGTAATCATATCCCAACAGTATTTCTTATATAGCCCTGCAATCTTTATTTCGATGAATGCCAAAAGTATTCCCACACCCACCAGACATCCACCGCAAATCAATATTCTTATCAGCCAGTTTATAATTCCAGCAACGACAGGATTGGATATTCCATCACTAATCTGTGCCACGTTCTTTCCTGCCAGTACAACCCAGCCAGCAATGGTCTGTGTGAAAGTTGCGATTGTATCAAAGAATACCACGCAATCAGAAATAAATATTTTTGACCGTATCATCTGAAAAAGAGTAGTTGATACGGAATACCATATCAGCAGAAACATCAATGCTTCATACATGGCTGTTTTTGTTTTATATCTGCCTGCCAGTTTTTCCCTCTGCATATCATACTTTTCCTTAGCTTTCAGATAAGCTGTCTGTTTACAATTCCCGCACTTTTGATAGAGTACCGGCTTTTCAACCGGTATCTCTACTTTTTTCTGATGGGAGAGTGCATAATCCCGTTCCTGTTCTGCCTGTCTCTGCTTATCTCGACATTCCTCTATCATGGCTTGGACGGTGTGTGTTTCTCTTTCTCGCTCTGCAACAATTCTTTTGTTTTCCTCAAGTCGTTCTTTAAGGCTTGAATGTTCTCTGTTTTGTTCTCGCTGTTTAACTTCTCGTTCAAGGTCAGCGATTCGTCGAGCTGCACTTTCAGTTCCCTGATAGTCCGGTCTTTCTGGTCGAGTTCTTCCTGCATCTGCTCTGTCAGCAGAAGCAACTCTTCCAGTTGATCGTCGCTCTTTGAGTTTCTTAATTCGTTCATCAATCAACCTTCCTTTCTCTAATTGCTGTTCAAGTTCAGTAATTCGCTGTTCTGTTTCTGCAATAGCCGGTTCTCGCTGTTTAATTTCTGTGCCAATTCCTGCCATTGCTGATTTTCGTCTGTGAGTTTCTGTATCTGGTCTGTCTTTTCTTCCAGAAGCATCAACAGTTCTTCTGTATCCGGTAAGATTTGTAGCAGCTCTGACAATTCTTTCTCTAATTGCTGCAATCGTTCTTCCTGCTCCTGAAAGCACATCAGCTTCTCGTCCTTTTCCTGTATCTCCTGAAGCATCTCTGCCATGATATTCTGCTGTTCCTCTATCTGTGTAATCATTGCTTCCATCATGGGAATTACTTCTTTGCTTTCTTCTAATGTCATTCAACCACTCCCTCCACATCGACAATGCACCGGATACCTTACCAAAGGTTGCAATTACCTTTTGCAGCAGTGCATTTTGTTTTTTTATCATCTGGTTTTCCTCGACCTTCCATGAACCTTTCCTTATCTGCCCGGTGAGATATTTTTCCTCAATCTTCCTTGCATCTGCACCCTCATGAATCGTAGGGACTTTCAATTTGCCCTGTCTTTCATAAGAGCGGTGGTCAATCAGATTGTCTATGGATAAATGCCGGTTACACATCTTTGCCCATTCGCTTCGCCATAACTCACAATTCTTTGGATTGTTCCAGCCGGTAGCGTCAGTCAGAACCCTTTTCCATTGTTTTCTGTTTCTTGCCCCGACTTTCTGTACTCCGTTTTCATCAAGTACCGGAATACGGATTCCATGACGGTCTGGATTTTTCTTATCCTGCCACCAGTCCGGGTGGGATTCATCAACCACGATATTTCCGTCAGTATCTCTGACAAAATCCCAGTCCTTGACTTCCTTGTTGCCCCATGAGTGGTCTGGATTGAATGGTCGCATGGTTACAAGTAAATGCACATGTGGGTTCCCGTCGCCCTTATCGTGTATGCTCCAGTCGGCACACATTCCCTCGTCCACGAAAGTCTTTTGAATATATTCGGTTGTATAATCAATCTGTTCCTGTCTGCTCCATTCTTTCGGCAGGGAAAATTCAAATGAGCGTCCAAGCTGTGCATCTGCATTTTTTTCTATCTTCAATACCTCATTCCATAGCCGCTGTTTCTGAAATGTGATTTTAAACTTTTCCAGTGCGGCATCCTTATCATCCGCTCTTTTATAACGGATAGACTGTTGAAACCTTTTTATATTTTCTTCCGGTACATGCAGCCATTCAGGAGGTGCATTTTCGCACATCATCAGACTGGTGTAGACGACTTCCTTTTTGGAAGTATAGTAACTGATTCTGCCTGTTTCCTCATTCTTCATCACATCTCCATTAAGATATGCCGATGCGGATATGACAGATTTTCCTTTACTGCGTCCGACAATCTTTACTGTAAAGTGAAATATCGCCATGATATGATTCCCCCTTTCTGCCGTATCCGGCATTGATTTCCGACAGCATCTTCTTCTGGTTTGGCAGAAGTGAAGCTGTCGGAACGCCCTCTGCGCAAGAGTGCCCCCTGCGGCATGAGCAGGTCTGGCTGAAAGCCCCGCCGACGGAACGAGCCCGGCAAGCGTAAGCGCAGACCGGTTGCCACTTGTGGCAAACTTATAAGGACGACCTCTGGTTGTCCATAAGTGCGCCCTTCATTCAAAGGCAATGAAGGGAATGGAAAAACCCACTCCCTCCGCCATTACACTTCCTCCATATCTGTAAGTGGCTCTTTCTGCATCGCCTTTGAGAAAAACTTTCCGTTTGTTTCCTGCCTTTTTAAGAAGCCTATCAACTTTGGTAAATCTTCCTCCTCAATCGGACAGCCAAGAACCGATTCCACTGCGCCACCAATCTGACAGAGCCTGTGGGTTCGTTTTTTACTTTCCTCTGCTTTCTTTCGCTTTTCCAGTTCCTTCCGCTGTGCAATGAGCTTTTTGGTAGCTTCGATGCTTTCCTGTTCCTTTTTCTCTAATGCACGTATTCTTTCTTCATAAGTCTTTGTTGATTTCGCCATATCGTCTTCATCCTTTCTCTTATAATCAAATCTTGCTCTGCTAAGATTTGGCACACGATTCTGGTCAGCTCTGTTGACATAATTCCAATCAGAATCGTGGTGCATCCTTGCGGAGCATTATCTTGTCGATGTTTTTCCGACAAGATAAACATTAGTTCCCGGTTGCATATCAGGAGAAGCACATGGTATAATCCTCTTGCGTGTAGGTATATCATGGCTTCGGTCTGATAGAACCTTTGGCGGTTTCGTAGGAAGCCGCCTTTTTAAGTTGCCACATTTCTTGTGACAGTTTTTACATTTCCTTTATCCCTCAGATCTCGCCCCTCGTTGGCTTCCATGAACTTTTCTAAAATGTCAGTTTTAATAAGGACTTTTCTTCCGACTTTTAATACCGGAAGCTTCTTCCATTCAACCAGCTTTCTCAAAGTGTTTCTGCCAATTCCTGTATAGTCGGCTGCTTCCTCGATGGATAATGCAATCTTTCTTTCCGTCATCTTGTCACCTCCTTATGAATTGCATTATGCAATTTTTGTTGTGCTGTTAGTATAGCGGTTTTATATTGTGTTGTCAAGCGTTATGAAATTTTAAAAATAATTATTATATTGCATATTGCAATTATGTGAGGTACATGCTATAATTCATACATACCGAAAAAGGAGGCAATCAGCATGAAAGATAAAGAACTACGCAAGCTGATAGGCAGCAGGGCAAAACAGCGTCGTCTGGAATTAAATCTGACACAGCCTTATGTTGCAGAGAAGATGGGAGTTACAGCTTCCACAATCCTGCGTTATGAGAATGGTTCGATTGACAATACCAAAAAGATGGTGCTGGAAGGTCTTTCGGAAGCACTTCATGTATCTATTGAATGGCTCAGAGGGGAAACCGATGAATACGAAACCGATATTACGGATAAGAAAGAATTACAGATTCGTGATGCAATGGGCGATATTCTCAAACAGTTACCTCTCGACCTTAGTAAAAAGGAAGATGCTTTTTCCAAAGATTTACTGCTGTTGATGTTAAAGCAATATAACCTGTTTCTGGAATCATTCCAGTTTGCCTGCAAGAATTACAAGGGCAACACGAATGAAGCTGATATTGCAAAAGTAATGGGGTTTGAATCGAATGATGAATATAACGAGATTATGTTTCTCCGGGAGATCACCCACACTGTTAATGCCTTTAACGACATGGCAGATATCGTAAGGCTTTATTCCAAGAAACCGGAAATGGCAGAACAAAGGCTTGAAAATCTTTTATCAGAAGTTTTGTATGAGGATTCCGATTCGGTATAGAACGACAACCGGAGTTATGATATACTTACACGCAAGAAGCATTTCATCAGTTCCGATTGTCTGATATCGAAAGGAGACACACGATTATGGCAAAAGGATCTGTAAGAAAAAAAGGAAAGAAATGGTACTACCGCTTCTATGTAGAAGATGCAAGCGGCAATCTGGTTCAGAAAGAATACGCTGGAACAGAAAGTAAAAGTGAAACGGAAAAACTGCTCCGTCAGGCAATGGATGATTACGAAAGCAAGAAATTTGTCGCAAAGACAGATAATCTTACTGTAGGAGAACTTCTTGATATGTGGGCGGAAGAAGAACTGAAAGTCGGAACACTCAGCAATGGTACAGTGGAAAATTATCTTGGTGCAATCCGTTGTATCAAGAAACATCCGATTGCAGAACGCAAATTAAAAACCGTTACTGCTGAACATTTACAGGCATTTCTCGATCTGCTTACATTCGGTGGGGAATTTCCAGATGGAAAAGTGAGAAAAGGATACAGTAAAGATTACATCCATTCCTTTTCAGCAGTATTACAACAGGCTTTCCGGTTTGCAGTATTTCCAAAACAGTTGATTACTTTTAATCCTATGCAGTATATTAAGCTGAAAAAACAGGCAGAGGATGTGGATTTATTCTCAGATGATGAGGTAGAAGAAGGCATACAGCCTATTTCCCATGAAGATTATGAGAGACTGATAGAATACCTCAAAGTAAAGAATCCACCTGCAATCCTGCCAATCCAGATCGCATACTATGCGGGACTTCGTATCGGTGAAGTTTGCGGATTGACATGGCAGGACATCAATCTTGAAGAACAATGCCTGACCATTAAAAGAAGTATCCGCTATGATGGCACAAAACATAAAAACATCATCGGACCGACCAAGCGAAAGAAAGTAAGGATTGTTGATTTTGGCGATACTCTGACTGAAATACTGAAAACCGCCAGAAAAAAACAGCTTAAAAGCCGGATGCAGTATGGTGAACTTTACCACCGCAATTTCTACAAGGAAGCACAGGACAAAAACAGAGTGTATTATGAATATTATCATCTGGACGGAACCGAAGAAATCCCGGTAGATTACAAGGAAATCTCCTTTGTCTGCCTGAGACCGGACGGATGTCTGGAACTGCCAAGCACACTCAGCATTGCCTGCCGATCAGTTGCAAAAAGGCTGGACGGATTTGAGAATTTCCATTTCCACCAGTTGCGACACACCTACACAAGCAACCTCCTCTCAAACGGAGCTGCCCCAAAAGATGTGCAGGAACTGTTAGGGCACTCTGATGTCAGTACCACAATGAATGTCTACGCCCACTCTACAAGAAAGGCAAAGCGGAACTCCGCCAGACTTCTTGATAAAGTGGCAGGCAACGACTAAATAAAAAATTCCCTTATTTCCCTTGCTGATTCCGCATAAGGTCAAAAATAAGGGAAAATACATATCATTTCACTATTTAAGGGGCTGGAAAGCCCGTAAAATAAGGAAAGTTCAAGAAATCTCTCCACAAATTTCGATTTGTCGAGTTGAGTATATCATACCACCAGCCGAAAGAACACCCCTATATGTCAGAACTTTCCATTTTTTCTGCGTACGTGTGTACCGACCATGTACGCACGTACGCAGCGATTGCTCCCAATGCGAACTTGATTCCGCAAAACAAAGGCAGGATACCATCGCCACGATGATACCCCGCCTTTACTCGTTCTTGCTTACCGTTCTGACTCTCGCCGTAGAACTTCCTGTAAACAAAAAACGTACCCGAACCCTTTCTCATAGAGAATCGGGTTCGAGTACGAACTGTATGGTGGACGGTACAGGACTCGAACCTGTGACCTCCTGCACGTCAAGCAGATGCTCTACCAGCTGAGCTAACCGTCCATATTTTGTTGTCGGCGCTGTGTCTCCCGGCGACGTATGCTATAATACCAGACACAAAGAGAAAAGTCAAGCACTTTTTTCAAGAAATTTGAAATTTTTCTGAAAAAAGTCGAAAACGTCCCCTCAAGCGGCCAAAAACCGCCCCGCCGCTGTGGACGCACACACCTTTTTGTGGTATACTATACCAGTTAAAGTGGGGAGGTGTAGAGACTTGCGAGTCCTTGGTATCGATCCCGGCTACGCAATTGTAGGCTGGGGCGTTGTGGAATATGTGGGCAACCGGTTCGCGCCGGTGGGCTACGGGGCGGTCGTTACCGAGAAAGACACCCCCTTTGAGCAGCGCCTGGTCGAGATCTACGAGGGCGTGCTGGACATCTGCAAACGCTACAAGCCCGAAGCCCTCTCCATTGAGAAGCTTTACTACCAGCACAACCAGACCACCGTCATCGGCGTGGCCGAGGCACGCGGGGTCATCCTGCTGGCGGCGGCCCAGTGCGGTGTGCCGATCTATGAATACACGCCCATGCAGGTCAAGCAGGCCATCACCGGCTACGGCAAGGCCGTAAAAAAGCAGATCCAGGAAATGACCCGCATGATGCTGCACCTGGAGACCATACCCAAGCCCGACGACACCGCCGACGCCCTGGGTATGGCCATCGCCCATTGCCATTGCAGCCGCAGCCGCCTGATGGGTACGCCGGTACGATAACCTACTTTCTTTGAAAAGAAAGTAGGCAAAGAAACTTTTAATATAGCATACCGTAAGGTGGGCGGCAGGGCATAGTCCCTGCAAAAAACACCGACCATTTAGCTAAAGTTATTATTACTATAAAAAAGGAAGCCAACCATGATCTATTGTCTGACTGGCAAAATTTTGAAAAAATCCCTGGATTCTGTCGTCATCAGCTGCGCGGGTGTGGGGTACTATGTGCAGGTCCCGGCTACCACCGGCGAGGCCCTGCCTGCCCCGGGGCAGGAGGGCACGGTCTATACCATCATGAACGTGACCGAGAACGATGTTTCCCTCTATGGCTTTGCCAACGAGGAACAGCGCGACTGCTTCAAGATGCTGACGGCTGTTACCGGCGTCGGCCCCAAAGCGGGCCTGTCCATCTTGTCCATTATGTCCCCGGAAAAGGTCGCGCTGGCGGCCTCCAGCGGCGACTACAAGGCGTTTACCAAGGCCAGCGGCGTTGGCCCAAAGCTGGCCCAGCGCATTGCCCTGGAACTGAAAGACAAAGTGGGCAAGGGCCTGGCCAATGGCAACGGCTTCTCCGGCGATATGGGTACGCCCGCGCCCAGCTCGGCCCCGGCGCAGGCTGTGGCGGCGCTGGTCAGCCTGGGCTACACCCCCAGCGATGCCGCCGCCGCGGTGGCCCGCGTGGACGAGACACTGCCCGTACAGGATATTATCAAGGTGGCGCTGCGCAGCCTGTCCCGCGCACGCTGAAAGGGGTAAACAATGAATCAGGAATATATGGTAGACCCCGCCCGCCTTGTCAGCCCGGACGCCATGCCCGCCGATGCCGAGGAGATCAGCCTGCGTCCCAAAACGCTGGATGACTACGTCGGCCAGGAGAAAGCCAAAGGCAACCTGAAAGTCTATCTGCGGGCGGCGCAGCAGCGCGGCGAGCCGATGGACCACATCCTGCTCTACGGCCCGCCCGGCCTGGGCAAAACCACGCTGGCAGGCATTGTGGCGCAGGAGATGGGCGTGCAGATCCGCATCACCTCCGGCCCGGCCATCGAGAAGCCCGGCGACCTGGCAGCGCTGCTGACCAATTTGCAGGAGGGCGACATCCTTTTTATCGATGAGATCCACCGTCTGTCCCGCCAGGTGGAGGAAGTACTTTACCCGGCGCTGGAAGATTTCGCGCTGGATATCATGATCGGCAAAGGGCCGAGTGCCCAAAGCATCCGCATCAACCTGCCCAAGTTCACGCTGGTGGGCGCGACTACCCGCGCCGGTCAGCTGACAGGCCCCCTTCGTGATCGCTTCGGCATCCTGCTCAAGCTGGAGCTGTACAGCCCCCAGGAGTTGGGGCGCATCATCACCCGCAGTGCGGGTATTTTGGGCGTGCCCATCACCGACGAGGGTGCGCTGGAACTGGCCCGCTGCGCCCGCGGCACGCCGCGTATCGCCAACCGCCTGCTGAAACGCGCCCGCGACTTTGCCATGGTGGAGAGTGAGGGCACCATCGACGAAGAGACCGCCATTGCGGCCCGCAAGTGGATGGACATCGACGAGCTGGGTCTGGACGAACTCGATCGCAGCCTGCTGCGCGCCATCATCGAGATGTACAATGGCGGTCCGGTCGGTCTCGAAACGCTGGCCGCTGCATTGGGCGAGGAGAGCGTCACGCTGGAAGACATCTGTGAGCCGTACCTGATGCAGATGGGCATGCTGACCCGCACCCCCCGCGGCCGCTGCGTGACCCGCCTGGCCTATGAGCATCTGCACATGGCTGTACCGCGCCGTTTTGATGAGGATGACGGACAGCAGAGCATGTTCTGACGTGCTTCGGGCGAAAAATCACTAACCCCATGCCGACAAGCGGCATAGAATGATAAATCAACCGAATCAACCAATAGGAAAGGATCTGACGAGAATGGGTAAATTGTTTGGTACTGATGGTGTCCGCGGTGTGGCGGGCAAGGACCTCACCTGCGAACTGGCGCTTCAGATCGGCCGCGGCACCGCTGCCGTGCTTACCAGCCTGGACGGCCACCGCCCCAAAATCCTGATCGGCAAAGATACCCGTGTGTCCGGCGATATGCTGGAATCCACCCTGGCCGCCGGCCTGTGCAGTGTCGGCGCTGACGTAGAGCTGCTGGGCGTTATCCCTACCCCCGGCGTGGCCTACCTGGTCCGCAAATACAATGCCGACGCCGGCATCATGATCTCCGCCTCCCACAACCCGATGGAGTTCAACGGCATCAAGATCTTCAAGGGCGACGGCTACAAACTGCCCGATGAGGTCGAGAACCAGATCGAAGCCCACGTCTTCAACAACTGCACGGACATTCGTCTGGCCGAGGGCGCGGACATCGGCCGCATCAAGGTGTGCCGCACTGGCGTAAAGGATTACGTCGACTTCCTGCAGGAGCATATCGACGCCGACCTCACCGGTCTGAAAGTGCTGTTCGACTGCGCCAACGGCGCCTCCGCCAGGGTCGCGCAGGAATTGTTCCCGCGCCTTGGCTGCGAGTGCGGCTTCATCGGCACCCAGCAGGACGGCGTTTCCGTCAACGACGGCTGCGGCTCCACCCATCTGGAAACGCTGGAAGCGGCCGTCAAGCAGGGCGGCTACGATTGCGGCATCGCCTTTGACGGCGACGCGGACCGCTGCCTGGCCTGCGACGAAAACGGTGCCGAGATCGACGGCGACAAGATCATCGCACTGGTCGGCACCGATATGAAGGAGCGCGGCCGCCTGGATGGAAACACTGTCGTCGTCACCGTCATGTCCAACCTGGGCTTCATGAAATACATGCAGTCTTTAGGCATTGAGACCGCCCGCACTGCCGTGGGCGACCGCTACGTGCTGGAAGAGATGCGCGCCCGCGGCTATGCCATCGGCGGCGAGCAGAGCGGTCACGTGATCTTCCTGCATCACTCCACCACCGGCGACGGCGAACTGACCGCCGGCAAGCTGCTGAAGGTGCTGGCCCGCAAGAAGGCCGAGAACGGCGCCAAGATGAGCGACCTGAACGCCGTGTACACCAAGTTCCCCCAGGTGCTCATCAACCTGACTGCCGACAAGGCCCAGAAAGAAGCCTACAAAGAGGATGAGTATATCGCCGGCTTCATCGAGAGCCAGCAGCAGAACCTGATGGGCATGGGCCGCGTCCTCGTCCGCGTTTCCGGCACCGAGCCGAAGATCCGCGTTATGGTCGAGGGCGAGGACCAGGAGGCCATCAAGTCCAGCGCCGACCGCATCGCCGACATGATCAAACAGCGTATTTTGAATAAATAGGACGTTGTACCGTATAGAATAAAAGGAGAATTGCCTATGCGCCCTGCCGACAGCTGGCGGGATTATGAACTGTTGGACGCCACCAACCACAACCGCCTGGAGCGGTGGGGGCAGACTTTGCTGATCCGCCCCGACCCGCAGGTCATCTGGAAAAACGACGAGACCAGCCCCCTGTGGGCCAGGGCCGATGCCGTGTACTACCGCTCGGCCAAGGGCGGCGGGCAGTGGAACTACCACAAGCGGCTGCCCCAGAAATGGCAGATCCACTGGGGCGAGCTGACCCTCATCGTCAGCCCCACCGGCTTTAAGCACACCGGCGTTTTCCCGGAGCAGGCCGTCAACTGGGCCTGGTACCAGGAAAAAATTAAGGCTGCCGGCCGTCCCATCCGGGTCCTGAACCTCTTTGGCTACACCGGCGGCGCCACGCTGGCCTGCCTGGCCGCAGGGGCCAGCGTCACCCATGTGGACGCCAGCAAAGGCATGGTGGCCTGGGCGCGGGAAAATGCCGCCGCCAGTGATCTGGCCGACCGCCCCTGCCGCTGGATCGTGGACGACTGTGTCAAGTTCGTGCAGCGGGAGATCCGCCGCGGCAGCAAGTACGACGCCGTCATCATGGACCCGCCCAGCTATGGCCGCGGCCCCGGCGGTGAGATCTGGAAGCTGGAGGACAACGTCTACGACCTCATCACCCTGACCGAGCAGGTCCTCAGCGACGATCCGCTGTTCTTTGCCATCAACTCCTACACCGAGGGTCTCAGCCCTGCGGTGATGGAATACATCGTTAAAACGACGCTTTGCCCCACTGCGGGCGGGCACACCCACTGCGATGAGATCGGCCTGCCGGTCTCGGCTACCGGCGGTGTGGTGCCCTGCGGCGCCACCGCTATTTGGGAGAAGTAAACTATGCCAAAGGAAGAACCGATGATCCGCGTACAGGACGTCAAGTTCCGCTATGACCCCGAACAACCCACCTACGCTGTGGACGGCGTAAGCCTGAACGTCCGGCGCGGTGAGTTTGTAGCCGTGCTGGGTGCCAACGGCTGCGGAAAAAGCACACTGGCCAAGCATTTCAACGCCATCCTGCTGCCGGAGACCGGCACTGTGCTGGTGGAAAACATGGATACCCGGGGCGAGGACCACCTCTATGACATCCGCCAGAAGGTGGGCATGGTGTTCCAGAACCCGGACAACCAGATCGTGGCGACCATTGTGGAAGAAGATGTGGCCTTTGCGCCGGAAAACCTGGGCGTCCCGCCCGAGGAGATCCGCACCCGCATCGACGAAGCCATGAAGTTGGCAGGCATCTACGAAAAGCGCGAAGCCGCGCCCTATAAGCTTTCCGGCGGCCAGAAGCAGCGCGTTGCCATTGCAGGTGTGATCGCCATGCGGCCGGACTGCCTGGTGCTGGACGAAGCCACCGCCATGCTGGACCCCCACGGCCGCAGCCAGGTCATGCGCACGATTCATCAGCTGCGGGAAGCCGGCATCTCCATCATCTCTATCACCCATTATATGGAGGAAGCCGCCCAGGCCGACCGCGTGCTGGTCATGAGCCGGGGCCGCATCGTGATGGAAGGCACGCCGGAAGAGGTGTTCAGCCAGACCCAACGGCTGCACAGCTACCACCTGGATGTACCCCAGGCGGCAGAACTGCGGGACGAGTTGGTAAAAATCGGTATTCCAATGCCGGAAAATGTCATCACCCCCGACCGCTGCGCCGAGGAACTGTATAAACTGCTGCAGTAAGCTGCGCAAGGAAAAAATCCCATCATAGGCAGAAACGGCACCCATCGCGGGCGGTATTCTGCGGGAAAGGAATAAACAGTGTCAGAGATCATTTGTGTAGAACATCTGAAATACGTCTACAATCCCGGCATGCCGGACGAAACCACCGCGCTGGATGACGTATCGTTCAGCGTGGAGGAGGGTGACTTTGTCGGCATCATCGGCTCCACCGGCAGCGGTAAATCCACCCTCATCAGCCATTTCAATGGCCTGAACCGCCCCACCTCCGGCCGCATCCTCATCGACGGCAAGGACATGTGGGAGCAGGGGGCCGACCTGCGGGCGTTCCGCTTCCAGGTGGGCCTGGTCATGCAGTACCCGGAGTACCAGCTGTTTGAGGAGACCTGCGCCAAGGACATCGCCTACGGCCCGCGCAACATGGGGCTGGACGAAGCCGAGATCGAACGCCGCGTGAAGGAGGCCGCTGCTTTCGTCGGCCTTTCCGACGAGCTGCTGCAGAAAAGCCCGTTTGAACTTTCCGGCGGGCAGAAGCGCCGCGTGGCGATTGCGGGCGTTATGGCCATGCACCCCCGCGTGCTGGTGCTGGATGAACCCGCCGCCGGTCTGGACCCCGAGGGCCGCGACACGATTTTAAGCCAGATCCGCGACTACCACGAAAAGACTGGCATCACGGTACTGCTGGTCAGCCACTCGATGGAGGATATCGCCAAGTACGCCAACCGCGTGCTGGTGATGAGCCACGCCAAGCTGGCTATGTACGACACGGTGGAAAAAGTGTTCGGCCACGCGCAGGAGCTGCTGGAGCTGGGGCTTTCGGTGCCGCAGGTCACGCAGATCTTCCTCAAGCTGCGCCAGATGGGGCTGGACATCCCCACCGATGTTTACACGATGCCCTACGCTGTCAAGACCATCCAGAAGGCGCTGGCGGCCAGGCAGGCAAAGGGGGTGCAGTAAATGCTGCGTGATATTACCATCGGCCAGCATTTCCCGGGCAACTCGGTGCTGCACCGCTGCGACCCGCGCTTAAAGCTGGTGGCCACCATCGCCTACATCGTGGTGCTGTTTGTGGCGCCCAACCCCCTGGGCCTGGCGCTGTCTATTGCCCTGCTGGCGGCGCTGTACAAGGTGGCCAAAATCCCCGGCAAGCTGATTTTAAAGAGCCTAAAGCCTATTGTGCCCATCGTGCTGTTCACGGCGGTGCTCAACCTGTTTTTTGTCACCGGCGAGGGCGAGCCGCTTGTCCACATCTGGGTGTTGAAAATTTACGGGGAGGGCATCCGCTATGCCATCCTGCTGACGGTGCGCGTCTGTGCATTGATCGCAGGTACGAGCCTTTTGACCTACACCACCAGCCCCATCGTGCTGACGGACGCGATTGAGAATCTGCTGCGCCCGCTGGCGAAAATTCATTTCCCGGTGCATGAGCTGGCCATGATGATGACCATTGCGCTGCGGTTCATCCCGACTTTGATCGAAGAGACCGAGAAGATCATGAACGCCCAGAAAGCCCGCGGTGCCATGATCGACAATGGCACTTTCACCCAGCGCATCAAGGCGCTGGTGCCGGTGCTGATCCCGCTGTTCATCTCGGCCTTCCGCCGCGCGGACGAGCTGGCTATGGCCATGGAGTGCCGCTGCTACCACGGCGGCGAGGGCCGCACCCGGTTAAAGCAGCTGAAGTTCACGGCCGAGGATACCCGCTGCGCCGTTATCATCACGGCAGCGCTGCTGGTGATCTGCGCCACCCGCTTCTTTGTGCCGGGGTTGGCGTAATAATTTTTTGAAGAGTCCCTGTAGGGGCGAACATGGTTCGCCCGTGGCCGTTCATCCGGTCAAAAACTTTGCGGGCGAGCAATGCCTGCCCCTACTATGTGTTTTGTAAATGTATGACCTACCTTTTATGGATCGCCTATAAAGGCACGAATTACGGCGGGTTTCAGGTGCAGCCCAATGCGCCGACCGTCTGCGCCGCTGTGCAGGACGCCATGCAGCGGGTGCTGGGCTGCCGCCCCGATGTAAAGGGCTGCTCCCGCACCGATGCCGGCGTTCATGCGCGGCGTTTCGCGCTTAGTTTCTGCTATACTGGCAAGGTCCCGGCGGAAAAGATGGTGCAGGCGTTCAACGCCCACCTGCCGCCGGACATCCGCGCACTGGAAATTTTGCCCGTGGCCGAGAACTTCCACGCCCGCTACGCCGCCCACGCCAAGACCTACCGCTACTATATTTTAAATGCCCGGGTGGATGACCCCTTTACCTTTGATACCTGCTGCCGGATCGGCCCGGAACTGGACGTAGCCGCCATGCAGGCGGCGGCGGAACGGTTCGTCGGCACGCACGACTTTTTGGCGCTGTGTGCGTCAGGCTCCAGCGTGGCCGCCCATGGTGACACAGTGCGGACCATTACCCGCTGCACTGTGGAGCGGGCAGGGGACAGGGTGACCATCACCGTCACGGCGGATGGGTACCTGTATAACATGGTGCGTATTCTGGCCGGGACACTGGTGGAAGCAGGCCTGCACAAGCGCACGCCGGAGAGTATCCCCGCCCTGCTGGCCAGCCGCGACCGCCGCCGGGCTGGGCAGACCCTGCCCGCCAAAGGCCTGTTTTTGGAGGATGTGGCGTACTCGGAACTGACCAAATCATAAGGCAATACCGCATAATTCTAAGTGCCGATACGGCGAGCGAGGTGCCGCAGCCGCCGAAGCGGTGCTTAAGCCGTTAGGCGGGAATTGTGCGGTGTTGCCATAAGCGAAAGAAGGTGACCCCCACTCATGAGCAAAGCGGATAAGGAACGCCAGGCGCGCCGCCAGCGGATGCTGGCGCGGGAGCGGGGGCATACCTCCACCTATCCCATCCCCGGTACCAGCGGGGACATCGGCCTGCGCACCCCCCAGCCGGTGCGCCGCAGCCGCGGTACCACCCCGCCCCCAACGCCGGAAAAACAACCCGACAACGTGAAGTCCTTCACGCCGCTGATCCAGCAGCGTCAGCGCCGCCACTATACCGTTCTGGCGGTGCTGATCCTGTGCATTGCAGCGGCCGTCTTTGTGTTTACCGGTGCCATGTCGGCGTCCATCGCTCTGCTGGGCGATGCGGCGGACAGTCTGTCCCTCTACTTCAACCGCAGCGACGGCGGCTGGCCGGTCAATACCGGCATCAGTGAGCCGATCCAAATTGCCGAACTGGCGGGCGGCTTTGTGGAGCTGGACAGCGAAGACGTGGTCGTCTACTCGGCCTACGGGGCTAAGGTACGCAGCTTTCAGCCCGGATATGCCCGGCCCGTTATGGCCGTGGGCGGCACCCACTTTGTGGTGTACAACCGCGCGGGCAGCGACCTGCAGGTCTCCAGCCGCACCAAGGCGCTGTACACCAAAACCTTTGATAACAGCATCCTGCTCTGTGCCATGTCCAACAATAACACGCTGGCCGTTGTCACCGAGTCGGGCCGGTATGCCGCGCAGCTGCAAATTTTTGACCCCTCTTTCCGCCAGACCTACAGCTGGGAGATGACCCAGAACGAGGGGACCCCCATTGCCGTAGCTTTCTCGCCGGATAACCGCCAGTTCGCCGCCGGTACGCTGGCGGCGCGGCAGGGCCAGCTGGGGTGCAAGGTGTATTTTATGAGCACCTCCTCCAACTCCGAAGGTCCGGCCTACACCGCCAGCCAGGGCAGCATGCTCCTCTCGCTGGATTGGCAAAGCGAGAGCCGGGTGGTGGCGGTGTTCGATACCTACATCGCGGTGCTGGACCCCCGCACGGCCACCGAGACCGCCCGCTATGATTTCGGCGGTGCTACGCTGCAAAGTGCTGCGCCCGGCCAGCGCCAGACCGCCCTGCTGCTAAACATCCGCGGCGGCAACAGCCTGGTCACGCTGGACAACGACCTGACCCCTCTGGCCGAGATCCCCGCCCGCCAGGCCTACGGCATCAAGGCCACGGACACGTCGGTCTACCTGCTGTGTCCCAACGCTGTCGAGTGCTACGGCTTTGACGGCGTGCAGAACTGGGTGCAGGATAACTTCTCCGCCCGGCCCATCCAGGTGCTCAAAGCCTCGGAACTGCTGGTGTTTACCGGCAGCCGCGCCGAGGTGCTGACCCCGCCGGATAACGCCAATAACACAAATGATTCCTGATACGAAAGGACCCGAAATCTCCTATGCAGCAAAACATTTCTCTGGTTTATGACCTTCTCTTTCTCATCGTGTTTGCCGTGGTGGCTGTGTGCAGCTGGCACAAGGGCTTCCTGGCCAGTTTGGCTGAGCTGATCGGTGCTGTGTTTGGCGTCGGCATCGCCGTCTGGGCCAGCCAGACCGCCGCCCCGCAGATCTACGAAAAGTTTTTAAGCGCTTCGGTGGCCAACCGGGTAGAGCTGGCCCTGCGTGAATCCAACGGCAACATTGCCGAGGCTTTGCAGGGCATCAGCTTTTTGCCGGAATCCATGCAGCAAAGCCTGCTGAACCTGCTGAACGATGCGGGCAGCGACGTACCTGCCAAGATCGCCGAGGCTTTGCAGCCGTTGATCCTGCCCTTTGTGCAGGTGCTGCTGTTTGTGGTGCTCTGCGTACTGGTGCGGTGGGTGTTCCGCCTGCTGGTGGGCGCGCTGCGCTGGTTCAACGGCGTGCCGCTGCTGGGCAGCGTCAATCGCCTGCTGGGTCTGGTGCTGGGCCTGGCCAACGGCGCGGTGGATTGCTGGCTGCTGGCGCTGGCGCTGTGGTTTTTGGTGGGCGTTACCGGGGGCAAGCTCTCCTGGCTGAACGGCTACATACTCAGCCAAAGCGTGGGCTACGGCATTTTCGGCAGCATCAACCCCTTTGTTTGATGGGCATGTAATGAATAAATTCTGAACATTCCGCCCGAAAACTTGCAAAACAGCCCATTTCGTTTCATAATATTTGCAAGACTATGCGCCTATACCGGGCGTTTTCTATAGAGGTGAAGAAATTATGGTTTGTGTACGCTGCAAAAAACGCACGGCCGTGGTGTTCATCCAGCGGATGGACAACGGCAAGCCGGTGCAGGAGGGCTACTGCCTGACCTGCGCCCGCGAGATGCACATCCAACCCGTGGATGATCTGATGAAACAGTTCGGCATGTCCGATCAGGATCTGGAGAACATGGAAGAACGCATGAGCAGCTTCCTGCAGGAGGCTGCCGAGTCCGGTATGCTGCCCACCGCAGCAGGTGAGGATGCCCCCGAGGAGGGCGACAGTCAGGACGATTTTGTGCCCGGCGGTTCGCCGGTGTTCCCGTTTGGCTTTGGTGCAGCCCGCCAGAGCGGCGATGACAAGGCCAAAGGCAAAAACGGTAAAAAGGACAAAGCCCCCAAGCGCAAGTTCCTGGATACCTACTGTGAGAACCTGACCCAGAAGGCCCGGGACGGCAAGGTGGACCGCATCATCGGCCGCGACCGCGAAATTTACCGCACCATCCAGATCTTGTGCCGCCGCCAGAAGAACAACCCCTGCCTGATCGGTGAGGCCGGTGTCGGCAAGACTGCCATCGCCGAGGGCATCGCCCAGCGCATTGCCGAGGGCCAGGTGCCCGCCCGCCTGCGGGACAAGGAGATCTTCCTGCTGGATATGACCGCCCTCATTGCGGGCACCCAGTTCCGTGGTCAGTTCGAGCAGCGGGTCAAGGGCCTTATCAGCGAGGTCAAGGCCGCCGGCAACATCATCCTGTTCATCGATGAAATTCATTCCATCGTGGGCGCGGGCGATTCTGACGGCGCCATGAACGCTGCCAACATCATGAAGCCCGCCCTCTCCCGCGGGCAGGTGCAGGTCATCGGTGCCACCACTTTTGCCGAGTACCGCAAGTATATCGAGAAAGATACTGCGCTGGAGCGCCGTTTCCAACCCGTTAAAGTCGAGGAGCCTTCCATCTCCGATACCATCGAGGTGCTGAAAGGCATCCGCATCTACTACGAGAAGCACCACTGCGTCCGCGTGCCGGACCCCGTGGTCACCAACGTGGTCAAACTGTCGGAGCGGTACATCACCGACCGCTTCCTGCCCGATAAGGCCATCGACCTGCTGGACGAGGCCTGCGCCTGCTGCAACCTGCGCCACCCCGAAATTACCGAGTTGGTGGAGACCCAGCGCAGTGTAGCCGAGCTGGAAAGCCGCGAACATGAGCTGGAGAACCCCGAGCCGGAGAACGGCCAGGATGCCGCCATCGACTACGAGGCCCTGGCTTCGGTTAAGACGGAACTGGCCCAGCAGCGCCAAAAACTGCCCGCCTTGCAGCTGAAGGTGGCCGAAATTGAGGTCACGATGGACGATGTGGCCCAGGTCATCGAGCTGTGGACCGGTATCCCCGCCGTCAAAATTAAAGAGACCGAGTACGGCCGCCTGCAGGGCCTGGAAGAAGCCCTGAAAGAGCATATCATCGGCCAGGATCAGGCCGTACACGCCGTGGCCGGCGCCATCAAGCGCGCCCGGGCTGATCTGTCCGGCCGCCACCGCCCCGCCAGCTTCATCTTCGTCGGCCCTACCGGTGTCGGCAAGACCGAGCTGGTCAAGCAGCTGGCCAACCAGCTGTTCGATACCGTCGACCCGCTCATCTCCATCGATATGAGCGAGTATATGGAGAAGTACGCGGTGTCCCGTCTCATCGGTTCGCCCCCGGGCTATGTGGGATACGATGAGGCTGGCCAGCTGACCGAGAAGGTCCGCCGCCACCCCTACAGCGTTGTGCTGTTTGATGAAATTGAAAAAGCACATCCTGACGTCATGAATATCCTGCTGCAGATTTTGGACGAGGGCAAGATCAACGACGCCCAGGGCCGCGTGGTAGATTTCTCCAACACCGTCATCTGCATGACCTCCAACGCTGGCTCCACCGACCAGAGCGGTGCTACCGGCTTTGGCAAGCGCACTGAGACCGCCAGCGCCGACAAGTGCATGAAGGCTTTGCAGGAGTTCCTGCGCCCCGAGTTCCTGGGCCGCGTGGACGAGGTCATCACCTTCCGCCCGCTGTCCGGGTCCGACCTGGAGCGCATCGCCCAGCTGATGCTGGATGAATACAAGCCCGGCCTGGCCGCCCACAGCATCACGCTGAACACCACGCCTGAGGCGCTGGCCGCCATCGTGGCCGAGAGCACCACCCGCTATGGTGCCCGCGAGCTGCGCCGCACCATCCGCAAGGCAGTGGAGGACCCCATCTCCGAGGCACTGGTGGACGGCCGCCTGGGCAGCCAGCCCGCCGCCGTCACGCTGACGGCTAAGGACGGCAAGCCCGTACTGGAGCTGTGATGCGTACAAAACTTGCTGCACTGCTGCTGGCCGTGCTGCTGCTGACGGGCTGTGTGCCCTATGTGCGGTGGCAGATCACGACCAACATCCCCCAGACCCAGCAGATGCCCGCGCCGACCCCGGCCCCCACGGCCATGCCCCAGCTGGATTCCGGCTTGAGCCGCCGCCAGATGGTGTACGGCAGCGCCGGGCTGCTGACTGAGCCGACCGTGCTGGTCAGCGTTTACTTAAACGATGCCGCCGGCGGCCGTGTCTGGACCGAGGATGCCAAGGCCGAGACACGCCAATACCTGGCCACCGCCGTGCAATGGCTGAACGAACAGGCCGAAACCTACGGCCGGACGTTGCAATTGTACTATGACGACGGCACCGTCAACAGCCCGCTGTGCCGCACCTACACGCCCAAATCGGCCATCCGCGGCGGGCGGAGCACCGAGGAGAGCGACGCGCTGCTGACCGAGCTGGACGCCGTCAGCGCCACGTTGGACACCGCCGCGCTGCAAAAGACCTACGGCACAGACCGGGTGGCGTTTCTCTATTTCCTGCCGGTCAGCGGGGCGTCCTTTACGATGGTCCACTACGCCGACGACGGCAGCAATTTTTACCACGAGTACAGCTGCCTCTACCGGTACGATGTCTATGCGGGGGAGGGCGAGAGCGAATCCCCGGCGACCTATGCCCACGAAATTTTGCATTTATTCGGCGCGCCGGACCTGTACGAGGGCAGCAGCGATGACTTTGTGGACGATGCGCTTATTGCCTACGTCGAGGAGACTTACCCCGACGAGATCATGAACAGCACCTACAATGACGACGGCACCAGCAGCTTTGACAGCGTGCATAAGGCCATCAGCCCGCTGACCGCCTACTGCCTGGGCCTGACCGACACCTGCCCCGAACTGGAGCAGTTCCCCAAGTTGGCCAACATAACGCCGGGAGTGTTCCGCTACCCGGCCGACAGCGGCAGCACACCCGATACCGGGAACGATGCTGACGGTGGGGGCGAAGTCGGGGATGAACCCGACAGCGCCCAGGCATGGCCCGGCGCCGTGGCGGTGTAAGCAGCGAAAGGGGGCGCACACCTTGCCGAACGAGGATTTTCCGCTGCGGGTGGACGGCGTGACCGCCGGTTGGGCGGCAGAACGCCGCCCCGAGGATGTGATCCCCGCCGCCCGGACCGACGCCTGGCAGCTGGTCTACGTGCGCAGCGGCACCATTGAGGAACGCTGCGACGACCGCCGCGTACTGCTGCGGGCCGGTGGGCTTTTGTTCCACCAGCCGGCAGAGACCTTTGGCATGCGCCCGGTGGGCGAGGTGCCGCCCGATGTGCTGCGCCTGGATTTTTTGTGTACCCAGGCCGGGATGGACCGCTTTCGCGGTGCCGTTTTCCATGCCGAACCCCAGGAACAGCATGATTTAAACTGGTTGATGGACGCTGTAACGGAATATTTTGAGCCACCCGACACCCTGGGCCAGGCCACGGTCCCCAAAGAGGAACAGCCCTACGGAGCCCAGCAGCAGCTGACCATCCATTTGGAAAACCTGCTGATTTTGCTGGCCCGGCGGTACAAGCGTGCCCGCAAGCCCGGCGTGCGCCTGCGGCGGGAGCGCCGCCAGACCGCCCTGGTGGACGCTGCCCGCACCTACTTTGCCAAAAACCTGGAGCGGGAGCTGCGGGTGGACGAGGTGTGCGAGGCCATCGGCTGCACCAGGCCGCAATTGCAGGCGGCCTTCCGCACCCGGCTGCGGCATACGGCTATGGAGGAATTCTCCGCCATGCGGCTGGACTACGCCGCTCAGCTGCTGGCCCGGGGCGATACCCCCGGCGAGGTGGCCGAGCGCATGGGCTACCGCAGCGGGGCCTACTTCAGCCAAAAATTCAAGGAGGCCACCGGCAACACCCCCAGCGCCTACCGCCGCCTGCAGCAGGGTTTGCCGGCCCGCCGCCTAAACAGGCAACAAAAAGACAAAGACGAATCGAAAACCTCTATTGCAGAAACACCGCCAAAAAAGTAAAATAGGGGTAACAAGCGGGGAACATGCCCCGCATAAAAGCAACAAGATGGGTAGCGACGCATAATTCGGAGTGCCGATACGGCGAGCGAGGCGTGCCAGCTGCTAAGCAAAAAGCGCAGGTAATACTTTGTGTATTACCGAGCATTTTTGCGCCGCAGATGGTGCGCCGCAGCCGCCGGAGCGGTGCTACGATTATGCGGAACTGCCCACTAACATAAGTGATAAGGAGACGATTGTTATGGCAATTTTGGTAAGCGGTGGCGCCGGTTACATCGGCAGCCACACCTGCGTGGAACTTCTGGCCGCCGGGTATGATATCGTCGTGGCCGATAACTACTACAACTCCTGCCCCGAGGCCCTGGCCCGCGTGAAAAAGATCGCCGGCAAGGACTTCCGCTTTGTCGAGGCCGACATGACCGACAAGGCCGCCGTCGAAAAGATCTTCGCCGAGAACGAGGACATCGACTGCGTCATCCAGTTTGCCGCTTACAAGGCAGTGGGCGAGAGCGTCTCCAAGCCCATCGAGTACTATTCCAACAACCTGGCCTGCACGCTGAATATTCTGGATGTTATGCGCCGCCACAACTGCCATAACATCATCTTCTCCTCCTCCGCCACCGTCTACGGCGACCCCGCCAGCGTGCCCATCCGCGAGGATTTCCCCGTGGGCGGCACCACCAACCCCTACGGCACCACTAAGGTCTTTACCGAGCGCATCCTGACCGACTGCTGCAAGGCTGACCCTGAACTGAATGTTGCGCTGCTGCGTTACTTTAACCCCATCGGCGCCCATCCGTCGGGCCTCATCGGCGAGGACCCCAACGGCATCCCCAACAACCTGGTGCCCTACATTGCCAAGGTGGCGGTCGGCAAGCTGGAGAAGGTCCACGTCTTTGGTAACGATTATCCCACCCCGGACGGCACCGGCGTGCGTGACTACATCCATGTTGTCGACCTGGCCCGCGGCCATGTGGCTGCCATCAAGAAGCTGGAGGAAAAGCCCGGCCTGTTCATCTGCAACCTGGGCACCGGTCACGGCTACAGCGTGCTGGACGTCATCCATGCCTTCAGCAAGGCCTGCGGCAAGGAGCTCCCCTACGTCATCGACCCGCGCCGCCCCGGCGATATTGCCGAGTGCTGGTGTGATCCCAGCAAGGCCAAGCGTGAGCTGGGCTGGGAGGCCCAGTACGGCATCGAGGAGATGTGCGCCCACAGCTGGAACTGGCAGAGCCACAACCCCGACGGCTACAAGACCGCCAAATAACCCAGGCAGCACTTAAGGCAACACCGCACAATTCCCGCCTTACGGCTTAAGCACCGCTTCGGCGACTGCGGCACGGCATCTGCGTTGCCAAAATGCTCGATAATACACAAAGTATTATCTGCGCTTTTGGCTTAGCAGCTGCCGCACCTCGCTCGCCGTATCGGCACTTAGAATTGTGCGGTATTGCCTTAAAAAACACGCAAGGACGCGCCCGTAAAAAGGCGCGTCCTTTTTGTTTATATGCTTTTGTTCAGCCTTACTTTTTTGTGCCATAACTACCACATCTAGTGGGTGATATGCCCATAAAAAACAAAAAACAGCGAAAACTGTGCTAAATGTGTTCTCTCAACAACAGAAGGAACATAAAACGCGCAGGTTCGCTGTTTTTGAATTTTGTTATAGCTTGATTTGTTATACAGTAACTGAAAAATGCGATTTAAATTTCAAAATGTGCTGAATTGTGTTCTGTGCAGGTGCGGTAAACCATAATTCTGACCCCGCAAATTCGGCGCCAATTGCCCTGTTTTTACCGCCAGGTAAAGGTGAACATCCCATACAGATAGATGAACAGGATCGCCGCAGGTACAAAATAGCGGAAGATGGGCTTCATCCAGGGGCGCACTTTCAGGCCCTTGCCTGTGTTGGCTTCGGCAACAAAATTGTCCCATCCCCAACCAAAACGGTTGCAGCAGAACAATGCCAGTACCAGGCTGCCCAGCGGCAGCACATTGTTGGACACAACAAAATCCCAAAAGTCCAGCCAGGCGGTGCCGGGGGCGAAAGGCTGGAAGTGCAGCACGCTGTAGCCCAGGGCCGTCGTCAGCGCCAGGGCAAAAATACCCACGCCGCAGACGGCGCAGCCCTTGGGGCGGGACCAGCCGGTCAGCTCCCGGATCATGGCTAAAATATTCTCGCAGACGCCCAGCACGGTGGAAAGCGCCGCAAATACCATAAACAGAAAGAACAGGGCGCCCCACCAGCGCCCGCCCGGTATGTGGGTAAAAACACTGGCCATCGTGTCAAACAGCAGGCTTGGCCCGGCAGTGACTTCCAGATCGTAGGTGAAGCAGGCCGGGAAGATGATGATGCCTGCCAGCACTGCTACAAAGGTGTCCAGAAAGATGACATGCAGCGATTCGCCCACCAGGCTGTGGTCTTTGCCGATGTAACTGCCGAAGATGGCCATGCCGCCCATGCCGACGGACAGCGAGAAAAACGCCTGGTTCATGGCGGCTACCACCACCGAGCCGTCGATAGCAGAAAAGTCCGGCACCAGGTAAAAGCACAGCCCTTCGGCCGCACCGGCAAAGGTCAGGCTGTGGACCGCCAGCACCAGCATCAGCACCAGCAGGGCGATCATCATGCCCTTGGTCACCTGCTCCAGCCCGCCCTGCAGGTTGCAGCTTAAAATCAAAAATGCCACCAGCACTGTGATAAAAAGATAGGTTACGTTGACCTTTGGGTCGGCAATCATCTGGGCAAAGCCGAAATCGGCGTTGCTGCCGGTGAGGAATTTTACAAAATAGTAGAAGATCCACCCCGTGACCACCGTGTAAAAAGCCATCAGCGCAATGTTGCCGATGAGGCTGAACACGCCGAACACGCCCCACTTGTGGCCGGGCTTTTCCAGCCGCTGGTACATATAGATGGGGCTGGCCTGGGCGGCGCGGCCCACGGAAAACTCCATCACCATAACGGGCAGGCCCAGCACCAGCAGGCAGAGGATGTACAGCAGCATAAAGCTGCCGCCGCCGTTGCGCCCGCACATCCAGGGGAACTTCCATACATTGCCGCAGCCGATGGCACACCCGGCCGACAGCATGATAAAGCCTAAGCGGCTGCCAAGACGTTCACGATTTTCCATAGTTTCACACAAATACGTAGGCGCTCAGGCGGTTGAAAGCTTCCTCCACCAGGGCGCGGATCAGGGCCAGATTCATGCGGATGGCGCAGAGGCGGTGGAACATCCGGCCGTCCTGCCAGGCCACGCCCACATCCCAGCCGGCGTGCAGCACGTCCTCCAGCGTTTTGTCATGGGCAGCGCACCAGTCAGTGCAGTCCAAAAACAGCATGTAGGTGCCCGCAGGTTTGGCAACCTGCACACCCGGGAAATGCCGGGTGATGAAGTCGCAGGCAAAGTTCATGTCCGCGACCCACATGGGGATGACGGAAAAGCCGTCCTTAGGCTTGCCCGGCGCAAAGCCGCCCGGCTGGCCCAGGGCATCCACCGCCAGCGCATCCATCCCGCGGCGGTCGTACACAGTGGTAAAATCGTATTTCATAGTGATACCTCAAGAATCGGTTAGATTGTTGAAAATATACTTGTAGAGGTGTTCTATACCGAAAGGCTCCCCTCAAGGGTAGCCATTAAAGGCAGGATATATAAATGCTTTTTCCAAAATCACACGTATGTGTGATTTTATTTAAAGTTCTTTGCGTCGCTTTCTTTCAAGAAAGCGACATTACTTCTCGCAGGCCCCGTCATTTCCCTCACCGCAGCCGTCGCAGTCGCTCTCAAATTTCACGGCGTTCTTGGCAAGTTCGGGGTCCAGGCGCTGGGCGACCTGCATCATCAGGGCGCACTCCATGCGCTTGCGGAACACCTTGCATCCGTACTCATAGGTGCCGTGGATGTCGCCGGTGGCGTGCAGGGCGTTGGCCGCGCAGCCGCCTGCGCAGTACAGGCGGGCCCAGCAATCCTTGCAATCCGGGCGGGCATACACGTTGCACAGCTTGAACTCATCCCGCAGTGCGGTGTTGGTCACGCCGTCCCACACGTTGCCCAGTTTGTAGTTGGGGTCGCCCACGAACTGGTGGCAGGGGTACAGGTCGCCCCAGGGGGTCACGGCCATGTACTCGGTGCCGGAACCGCAGCCGGAAATGCGCTTGTAGATGCAGGGGCCGTGCTTCAGGTCCAGGATATAATGGTAGAACGTGATGGGCTTGCCGGCCTTCTGGCGGCGCAGCATGTCGTTGGCCAGCAGCTCGTACTGGTCAAACAGCATGGGTAGATCCTCCTCGGTCAGGGCCTCGGGGGAATCCGGCGCGGCTACGACCGGCTCCATGGACAGCTCGGTAAAGCCGAGGTCGTCGGCCATGTGGAACAGGTCCTTGGTAAAATCAACGTTGTGGTGCGTAAAGGTGCCGCGCATATAGTAGCCCTGGCCGCCGCGTGCCTTGACCAGTTTTTGGAACTTGGGCACGATGCGGTCGTAGCTGCCGTTGCCGGCCAGGTCCACGCGGAACCGGTCGTTGACTTCCTTGCGGCCGTCCAGAGACAGCACCACGTTGTGACATTCCTTGTTGCACCAGTCGATGACCTCATCGGTGATACCGATGCCGTTGGTGGTCATGGTGAAGCGGAAGTTTTTGTTGTGCTCTTTCTCGATGCTGCGGGCATAGGCGACCAGCTGCTTGCACACCTCAAAGTTCATCAGCGGTTCGCCGCCGAAGAAGTCGACTTCCAGGTTGCGGCGGGTGCCGCTGTGCTCGATCAGGAAATCCAGCGCACGTTTGCCGGTCTCAAAGCTCATCAGGCCGGCCTCACCGTGGAACTTGCCCTGGGCGGCGAAGCAATAACTGCAGTTCAGGTTGCAGGTGTGGGCCACATGCAGGCACAGCGCCTTGACGACGTTGGAGCGGTTCTTGAAGTCGAACGCATGGTCGGCATAGGCGTCGGGGGCAAACAGCTGCCCGGCAGCGGTCAGCTCCTCAATGTCGTCAAAGCAATCGCTGATGTCGGCGGGGGTGACGTCGGCGCGGTCACGGTATTTCTGCTCCAGCTGGGCGGTGGCGGCTTCGCGGGTCAACCCCTGGTCGATCAGGGCGATGGCATCGTAGGCAACATCGTCTACGGCGTGCACGCTGCCGCTGTACACGTCCAAAACAATGTTGTAGCCGCTGAGTTTATACTGATGAATCATTGTCTGCTCCTTTAAGTTATGTTACTTTTCTTATAAGAAAAGTAACCAAAAGATTTTTTGATCGAATAGCGAGAGTGTATAGAAAAGCGGTCGAGAATAAGGGATGGGGGAGGTGAGGGGAAAGTACGGGAAAAGGGATACTATAAAATGCCTGCACCGTGCATTGTTTTTCGGCCGCACTGTACATAGAAAATGCCGGGCTGCCATATCTGGCACCCCGGCATCAAAGCCAGCAATACAATTACTTGTCGGTCTTCTCGCAAGGCTGGTTGGCAATGCCGCAGCTGGTCTTGCAAGCGCTCTGGCAGGAAGTCTGGCATTCGCCGCAGCCGCCGTTCAGCAGGCTCTTAGCCATGTCGCGGGTCTCGAGAGTCTGGATGTGCTTCATAAAACAGTCACCCCTTTATACATTTTAGAATTATATTTATTGTACACGGGAATGGATGGATTGTCAAGGGTAAAATGGTGGATGGTTACAGTAGCATTGTAGGGGCGGATGCTCGCATCGAACCCTACAGAACAGCAATGCACGCTGCATCTTTGCATCTGCTGTGGTGTAACCTCGTCCCGGCAGCCTCCAACTCGCGGCAGGACGCCAAAAACTCCGGGGTAATCGTCTCGCCCGGGGCTACCAGCGGCACACCCGGGGGGTAGGCCCAGATATACTCCGCCGCCGTCTCCCCGCAGGCATCAGCCATCGTCATTGGAATTTGCCGCGCAGGCCGCAGCAGGGCTTCGGTAATTGTACACGTGGCGTTTCCCGGGGCGGGCAGCAGGTGCGCGGGGGGCGCAGGGGCAATCCGGAATGGAGAATCATCCCAGTGGTGCAGCACCTCGGCCAGGCGGTCCAGCGCGTGGGTGTTGTCGCAGGGGCTGGTCATGGCCAGCACGTTCGGGCCGCAGACCATCTCCGGCTCAAAGCCGCTGGCCCGCAAAAACGCCGCGCCCTCGGCCCCGATCTGCAGCAAAATTTTGCCGCTGTCATGGGCAAAAAAATCCGGGTGGTCAGCCAGCGCATCCTGCCCAAAGCACATGACTTTTATATTGTGCAGATCGGCCACGGCGGCAGAAAACCGCTCCAGCCGGTCCCGCCAACGGGCAAAGGCGGCGGGGCCGTCGGCGGCCAGCCAGTCGGTGCAGCCGTCCAGGCTGACCAGCAGCGGGTAGCTGGGGGAGCTTGTCTCAAACACATCCAGCTGTCGCTCCACCTCGTCGGGGTCGGCCAGGCCGCCGTTCAGCTGCAAAAAGGCCGTCTGGGTCAGACTGGGCAGGGTTTTGTGGGCGCTCTGCACCACCAAATCTGCTCCGGCGGCTACCGCGCCGCCCTGCCAGCCGTACCGGGCGGCAAAGGGCAGGTAGTGTGCCCCGTGGGCTTCGTCCACCAAAAGCGGCACATTGTGGGCGTGGCAAATGGCGGCAATGGACGCAATATCGCTCAAAACGCCCTCGTAAGTCGGGCTGGTCAAAATTACGCATTTTGTCTGCGGATGGGCGGTCAGCGCCGCTTCCACCGCGGCGGGCGGCACACTGCCGTACACGCCAAAGGCGGTATCCACCGGCGGGGGCAGGTAGTGGGCAGTCAGGCGCCCCAGCTCGATGGCATGGTACACGGCCTTGTGGCAGTTGCGGGCCGCGATGACCTCGCTGCCGAAGGGAGCCAGCGCGCGGATGCCCGCCAGCAGGCCCACGGTGCTGCCGCCCACCAGATACCAGCACCGGCGGGCACCGTACAGTGCGGCTGTGCGGGCCATGGCGTCGGCTAAAATGCCGTCGGCCTCGTGCAGGTCGTCGGCCCCGGCGATCTCGGTCATGTCCCAGGCATAGCAGCTCAGGCCGGGGGCGGGGGCCAGGTGGCGCTTATGCCCCGGCATGTGCAGGGGGTAGCGGTCCGCCGCCAGCTTTTCCAGCTGATGCTGTAAAATCGAATCTGCCATCTCACTCCACCACGATCTCGGCCTTGCTGCCGGCGCGGGTCTTGGTCACGCGCACCTGGCGGGTCAGGCGGTCCTGTAAGGCTTCCACATGGGAGATGACACCGATCAGCTTGTCGCCACCCGCCAGCCCGGCCAGCGTATCCACGGCTTTCTCCAGCGCGTCGGCGTCCAGCGAGCCGAAGCCCTCGTCGATAAACAGCGTTTCAATGGTCACGCCGCCCGCGTTCTGCTGGATGGTATCGCTGATGCCCAGCGCCAGGCAGAGGGCGGCCATAAAGCTTTCGCCGCCGGACAGGCTGCCCACGGGACGGGTCTTACCAGTGTAAGCGTCGAACACGTCCAGGTCCAGGGCGGTCTTGCCGCCCACGGCCTCGCTTTTGCGGCGCAGCAGGCGGTACTGGCCGTCGGTCATGCGGGTAAAGCGCAGGTTGGCGGCCTCGACAACACCGTCAAAATAGAACGCCTGTACGTACTGTTCAAAGGGCAGTTTGACCTTGCCGGCCAGATTGCCGTTGATGGTTTTGGAAAGGTTGTCCCACATGGCGCGCTTGTCCCGGGCGGCAGCGCTCTGGCGCATCGTCTTGTCCAGCCCGGCCAGCGCGGCGCGGTTGGTGTGCAGGCGGTGCACGGCGGCGTCCCGGGCAGCCATGGCGGCGGCACGGTCCGCCCGCAGGCGGGAGAGCGCGGCCTGCAGCTTGGGCAGGGTGTCGGGGTCCTCCCGCTTGGGCATCGTCTCCTGCATCTGCTGCACGCGGGCGGCGGCAGCGGCGTGGCCCGCCTTGGCGTTGGCGCTCTTGCGGGTGGCGGCAAAGGCCTGCTTTTCCAGGCCCGCCAGCTGGCGGTTCAGGTTATCCAGCTGGTCCGCCAGGGCGCGGGCCTTGTCGGCCTGCTGCTTGAACTTTTTGTGGTCGGCCTGCAATCCGGCCAGGCCGTCGGCCAGGCTCTTCTGCTGGGCCAGCAGGGCGTCCCGCAGTTCGTCGGGGGTCAGCTCGGCGGCGGGCTTGCCCTCATACCGGGCGCCCCGGCGGGCAAAAAAGGCATCAGCCTCCCGCAGCAGGGTGGCCCGCAACTCCGCAGCATGGGCGGCAGCGTCACCGGCGGCGCGGCTGGCGTCGGCGGTTTTGCGGCGCTGGGCGGTCAGGGTCTTTTCGTGGCCCTCCAGCGCTTTTTCGGTTACGTGGTCCTGGGGCAGGGCGGCGGGGTGCGGGTGATGCACTGCACCGCACACCGGGCAGGGCTGGCCGTCCACCAGCTCTTGGGCCAGCAGGCCCGCGCGGTTGGCGTTCAGCTGGCGCTGCATGGCGATGTGGGCGGTCTCCAACTCATCCAAAGCGGCCTGGGCTTCGGCGTAGGCATGCTGCTTTTCTTCGGCGTCGGCCTTGGCAGCTTTGGCTTTGTCCAGATCCTGCAGCAGGGTGGCGCAGGTGGCGGTCAGACCCTCGGCCAGCTCGATACGGTGCTCGATCTTCAGCTGCTCGGCATCGCTCTGGCCCAGGGCGGCGCGGGTGGCCTCGGTGTCGGCGATGGTCTTTTTCAGAGCGTCGCTGCGGGTCTGCAGCTCGGCCAGCATGGCGTTGATCTGGCGCTCCACCTCGGCGGCGCGCTTTTCTTCTTCGATCAGCCCGGCCAGCTTCTGGCGGCGGGCAGCGCGTTCCTCGGCAATTTTTACACCGGCGTCGCCCCGGGCAATCTTCTCGTCCAGGTCGTTCACGATGTTCTGCTGGCGCTTCTCGTTGGCCTCGTCAAATTCCAGCAGGCTCTTGCCCAGATTGGCGGCCGCACCGGCGGCGTAGGGGTCGCGGTCAGCCTGCAATTTTTCCAGCTGGCTGGCGGTGTCCTCGTCGGCGCCGCCGCCCATCAGGCTGCCGATCTGCATAAGCAGGGTGTCATCCAGGCGGCGGCAGGCATCCTCGGCTTCGCGGGCATGCTGCACGGCGGCCTGGCCTAAACGCTGGTGGTCGGCAGTGTCAAAAATCTGGCGCAGAATGGCGGCGCGGTCGGCGGATGGCGCATTGAGCAGCCTGGTAAAGTCGTTCTGCGCCAGCATGGACACCTGGGCAAACTGCCTGGCGTCAATGCCCAGCAGCTTGGTGATGGCGGCGGTCACGGCGGAGGCACCGCTCACCGGCTCGTCCGGCTCACGGATGAGTTCCGCCTTGGCGGGGCTTTTCACAAAGCCGCTGCCACGCTTGGCGGCCCGCTGCTGGTCCGGCCAGCGGCGCACGGTGTAGCTGCGGCCCCGGTGGGTAAAGGTCAGCTCCACGTAGGTTTCGGCTTCGGGCGCAGCAAAATCACTGCGCAGCATCGTGGTTTTGCGGTTCTCGCCGGTGGTCTCGCCGTACAGGGCAAAGGTAATGGCGTCAAACAGGGCGGTCTTGCCCGCGCCGGTGTCGCCGCCGATCAGAAACAGGCCGCTGCCGCCAAAGACCGAAAGGTCCAGGTCGGTGCGCCCGGCGTAGGGGCCAAAGGCGTTCAGGGTCAGGTGCAGGGGTTTCATTTGGAGGCCTCCTCTCGCAGGGCTTTCACGGCACGGGCTTCCTCCACGGTCAGCGGGCGGCCGTTCATCTGGGTGAAAAAGTCCTCAAACAGCGAGGCAAAGGGCTTGCCCCGCACCGATTGCGCAGTGTCGGCGGGCAAAATCTCGGCCCCCTGGGGGCGGTAGTCCAGCCGCATGGCGTTGGGGTAGGCGGTGCGCAGCATGGCCATGGCGTCGGGCTGGGGCGTGGGGTCGGTCAGGGTGGCCCAGATGTAATCGCCGGTGTCGGCGGGATGCTCCACCAGTTTGGCCAGCGGGCCGACGATATGCCGCATGGCGCGGCGGGGGTGCAGGGGCAGCGTGTCGATGCCGTCCACGCCCCGGCGGCCCAGGCGGACCAGCGTGGCGGATTTCTCCATGCCGCACTCGTCCAGATGGTAGCACAGCGGCGCACCGGCGTAGCGCACGGTGTCGCTGCCCACCCGCTGGGCGCGGTGGATGTGGCCCAGCGCGGTATAGCTGAACCCGGCAAAATGCGCAGCATCGACGGAATCCACGGTGCCAACGGTGAGGGGCGCGGTCTCGCTGCCGGAAAGCTGGGGCGGGCAAAGCCCGGCCACTACCATCTGATGGGCCACCAGCACGCGGCGTTCGGCGCTGGGCGCACAGGCGGACAGGGCGGCGGCGACGGCGCTGTCGTAATCGGGCAGGTCGGCCTCGGGCATGTAATGGCGCACGGTAGCGGCGCGCACGAAGGGCAGCAGCGTGAACTCCACGGGGCCGAAGCGGTCGTTGAGGACGATTTGCCGCGGTGCGCCCCGGAACTGCCCGGCGATGTATACGTTCTGGTTGGCCAGCAGCCCGGCGGCGTAGTCCAGCCGCTCGGCGCTGTCATGGTTGCCGGACACGGCCAGCACGGCGATGCGCCGGGCGGCCAGCTGGGTCAGGAACCAGTCCAGCAGAGTGCAGGCGGCGGCGGGGGGCACGGGGGCGTCGTAAATATCGCCCGCCAGCACCACGGCGTCCACCTTATTGCTGTCACACAGCGCTAAAATTTGTTCCAGGATGTAGCGCTGATCTTCCAGAAGGTCGAATCCGTTGACCCGTTTGCCCAGGTGCAGATCGGCCAGATGCAGAAATTTCATGGGTAAGTCTCCAAGGTAGTAGGTGCAAAATTTGAAAACCGTCAGCATCGGCGGACATGCGCCGACGATGCTGACACCTTTAGGGCAACACCGCACAATTCCCGCCTAACGGCTTAAGCACCGCTCCGGCGGCTGCGGCACGGCAACTGCGTTGCCAAAATGCTCGATAATGTCGGGTTGCGGTACCCGCATCGTGCTTCGGGGCAAAAGCCCCTCGCACTCTGCGACCGCTGCCCCTGCTTCGGTTCGCTGCATCCGCCACTGGCGGCGCTCACCTTTGCAGCACAAAGTATTATCTGCGCTTTTGGCTTAGCATCTGCCGCACCTCGCTCGCCGTATCGGCACTTAGAATTATGCGGTATTGCCCTAGAGCAAAAAAGTGCATTTTTGTGTCGTTAGGCGCGAAAATGTGCTTTTTTGCGACGGGGTGAATCCAAAGGAGGGGTTCGGGGTCGCGTCAGCGATGCAAGCCCCAGTGGGGCTTGCAACCGAACGAGCGGTGCCAGCTCTGCTGGCTGGCGGCCATTGTTTTGGCCGCCAAGCGGCAGGAGCGTGGCGCAGCCACAAGCGACGAACCCCTTCTTTGAGCGCGTTAGCGCCACAGCTTCTCCCAAGTGGTAATATCCAGCGTCGTGCCCGGCAAAACCTCCATCGGCACGGTCTCGGCCTTGCGGAAGCGGCATTTTTTGGCAAAGCCCTCGGCTTTCAGGTCACGGGCCCAGATGCGCAGGTACAGGCGGCTGCGGCCGTCGCCCTCGGCCAGCTTTTGGGCGTAGGCTACAATGCTGCGGCCGATGCCCTGTCCGCGGGCTTTCTCTTTTATAAACAGGCGGCTCAGGCACATGGCGCCGGCGGGGCCCAGGTCCAGGGCAAAGTAGCCCACCGGCTCGGTGCCCAGGTAGATGAGAAAATAGTTGATGACGCCGCTGTGGATCTCGTCATCGGTCAGGATGTCGCTCTGGTACTTATCGGCCAGGGCGGCGGCGACCTTGGGGGTCAGCTTGGTGTAGTGCTGCACAAAAATTTCCTGGGCCAGCTCGGCGACCAGTTGGACGTAGCGGGTCTTGGTGACCTGTTTAAAAGTAGGATTCATAAACGCTCCTTATTTTTCTTCTATGGTGATGCTGGTGCGGGCGGGCATGCAAGCCGCCCAGTCACCGGCGTTTTGCAAAATGCCGAACCCCTCGCACAGGTGGTCGGGACAGGGGCTGTTCACAAAGGCGATGCCGCCGTTTTCCACATGCAGGTGGACGGTGTAGGTGCCGGTATCGATGTCGTAATCGGCGTTTTGGGATAAGTCGATGCGCTGCTCCACCTGGGGGTCGCCGTAGCGCACCACGGCAACATTGCCGGTGCCGCGCCCGGCATGAGTGGCCAGCCAAAGCCCGGCGGCCGCTGCCAGCACGGCGAGGGTGAACAGCAGTTCCTTTTTGTATTTGCCCATATTACCCCTCGTCAAATTCCAGTTCCAATTGCAGGCCGTCATACCCGGCTGCTGCCTCGGGGTATTGGGTCCGGGCGGCGGCCAGGCCGGGGGCAGGGTCGGTGACGGCGGCGCTGTAGTGGGTCAGCCACAGGCGGCGGACCTTGGCTTCGGCGGCCAGCGCACCGGTCTCCCGACAGGTAGCGTGGCCGTAGAGTTTCGCCTTGGGCAGGTCGGTGTCGTCGGCGTAGGTCGAGTCCATGCACAGCAGGTCCGCGCCCCGGGCGGCTTCCAGCACGGCGGGGCAGGGGCGGGTATCGGTGGCGTACACCACGGTCAGCCCCCGGCGGGGCGGGCCTAATACGTCGCCCGGCGCAAAGCCGCCGATGCTCTGCCCGGCCTGTAGCACCCGCCAGTATTCCAGCGGGATACCCGCGGCCTTGGCCCGTGCGGCGTCGAACCGCCCGGCCCGGGGCAGGTGCAGCCGGTAGCCGCAGCAGGGCACGCGGTGCTTGAGGGGGAACGGCGTGACCGTTAGGCCTGCTTCTTTGCATGTGCCCTCGGCGATCTTCCACGCGACAGGGTAGGGCAGCGGCCCGGCTAAGGCCATGATGGCCGCCGCAATACTCTCCTGCCCCGGCGGGCCGTAGATCGTCAGCGGTGCGGTGCGGTTCAGGCTGGCCAGTGTTTGCAGCAGGCCCGGCAGGCCCAAAATGTGGTCGCCGTGGTAATGGGTCAGCAGTACGGCATCGATGCGGTAGGAGCTCACGCCGTATTTCCGCAGGCTGACCTGGGTGCCCTCGCCGCAATCCAGCAGCAGGGTATGGCCCTGCACCGTCACAGCCAGGGACGCCAGCGCCCGGTCTGGCAGGGGTTGTGTACCGCCCGTGCCCAATAGGGTAAGCTGCATCATATTCGCACCGCCTTTCTGCGGGCGAGCAATGCTCGCCCCTACAAATGTTTGCGTGGCCCGGCGGGCCGATGCAAGCATCGGCCCCTACAGAAAAGAGCAGGCGTCCAGTCGCCAATTCCACACAATTTAACATCTTATTATAGCACAAAAATGGGCGCTGCAAAGTGGCTGGGCGAAATCTTGGCAAAACTTACTATATTTATAATAAGGTAAAAAGGCACAATCGTAAAAACTGGCAGGGAAATTTTGAAATTTCTTTCACATTTTGTACATGCCCTGCCGATTGACAAACCCCGACATATATCTTATAATTATTAAGATTCCGGTTATAAACGATGGTGTTTGTGCAGCCGCAACCTCCATCGGTTTTTTTGTTCCCTCAAATGTCCGCGGCATGGCTACAAACGTGTTCGCACACTGTGGGGCTTTAAAGAGATATGCCGGGTTCACCCTAAAACTGTATTTCATTAGGAAACGGAGTGGCACTAAACCATGGCGAAGTATATCGTCAAGCGCGTAGCAATGGGCATTTTCAGTGTGTTTATTGTTGCGACCCTTACCTTTTTCATCATGAACCTGGTCCCCGGCGGTCCGTTCGTGGCGGAAAAGTCCATCAGTAAAGCAGCCCAGCAGGCCCTGGCCGAAAAGTACGGCCTGGACAAACCCCTGGGGGCGCAGTACCTCAACTACATGAACAGCCTGATCCACGGCGACATGGGCCTGAGCCTGAAACAGCGCGGCCGTACTGTCAACCAGATCATCTTCTCCAAGCTGCCGGTCTCTGCCCGCACGGCTGGACTGGCTGTGCTGGTCGCCCTGTGCGTCGGCATACCGCTGGGCTGTATATCTGCCTATAACCGAGGAAAATGGGCCGATAACCTGATTATCGTGCTGGCGACCTGCGGCATCGCCATCCCCAGCTTTATCTCCAGTGTCGTGCTGTTGTACACGTTCGGCATGAACCTGAAGATCCTGCCTACCGTCGGCCTGAACGAGCCCGCCGCTTACATCATGCCCGTGACCGCGCTGGCCATCTACCCCACCGCCTACATCACCCGCCTGATGCGCTCGAGCCTTTTGGATGTTATGGGCCAGGATTACATGCGCACCGCCCGCGCCAAGGGTGTGTCCAGCGTCAAGATCCTGTTCAAGCATGCGCTGCGCAACGCCATCCTGCCTGTCGTCACCTACGTCGGCCCCATGCTGGCGGTTTGATGACCGGTTCCTTCGTTGTGGAAAAGATCTTCTCCATCCCGGGCCTGGGCCGCGATTTCGTGTCCGCCATCACCAACCGTGACTACACCATGATCATGGGCACCACCATCCTGCTGGCTGCCCTGGTCATCGTGGCCAACGTCATCGTTGATATTCTGTATAAGGTCATCGACCCGCGCATCAAGCTGAAGTAAGGAGGAGCAGACAAATGGAAAATCTGAAAAAGAATCCGTTGAGCCTGCAACTCAACGTCGAGGACTTTGCCCCCGCATCCAACGACGAGAAAAAAAGCCTTGTCGTCATGCGCGAGAGCGTCAACTTCTGGAAGGACGGCCTGCGCCGCCTGCGCAAAAACAAGATCGCCATGTTCAGCCTGGTGGTCATCATCCTGATTGCAATTTTCGCCTACGTGCTGCCCTCTTTCTGGCCCTACAGCTACGAGCAGCAGATCAAAGGCAGCAACAACCTGGCCCCGTTTGAGTATTCTGCCGCCGAGCAGAAGCTCATCGACTCCGGCGAAAAGGTCTTCCCCCACATCCTGGGCACCGACCGTATGGGCCGTGACTTCGCCGTCCGCGTTATGATGGGCACCCGCGTGTCCCTGTCCGTCGGCCTGCTGGCCTCCGTGCTGGTGCTGCTCATCGGCGCCACCTACGGCGCCGTGTCGGCCTTTGCAGGCGGCTGGGTCGATAACATCATGATGCGTATCACCGATATTTTGTACACCATCCCGGACATCCTGCTCATCATCCTGCTGGCTATGGCCATCAAGGAACCGCTGGAGAACCTGGCTACCCAGCCCGGCTTTGGCTGGATGCAGAAGCTTGGCCCCAACATGGTGTCCATCTTCATCATCTTTGCTTTGCTGTACTGGGTCGGCATGGCGCGTATCGTGCGCTCTCAGGTGCTTACGCTGAAAGAGAGCGAGTATGTCACCGCTGCCCGCGCCCTGGGCGCTTCCGGCGGCCGCATCATCAAAAAGCACCTGCTGACCAACTGCATCGGCACCCTGATCGTTACCACCACGCTGCAGATCCCCTCCTCCATCTTTACCGAGAGCTACCTGAGCTTCCTGGGTCTGGGCGTTGCGGCCCCCATGCCGTCCCTGGGCTCTCTGGCCACCGACGCTGTTAAGGGCATGAACACCTATCCCGTGCTGCTGATCGCCCCCGCGCTGATGATCAGCCTGATGATCCTGGTGTTCAACCTGTTCGGCGACGGCCTGCGCGATGCCTTTGACCCGAAACTGAAGAGCTAAAGAGGGGAGGAAGAAATCATGAGCGAAAAAATTCTTGAGATCAAGGACGAACGCCTGTCCTTCTTCACCCCCGCCGGTGAGGTCAAGGCGCTGAACGGCGTGTCCTTCAGCATGAACCAGGGCGATGTGCTGGGTATCGTCGGTGAGTCCGGCTCCGGCAAATCCGTCACGGCTTATTCTATCATGGGCCTTACGGCCTATCCCGGCCGCCTGGTGGGCGGCACCGTGTGGTTCAACGGCCACCAGATCGACAAGATGACCGAGAAAGAGTTCCGCAAGATCCGCGGCAACGAAGTCTCCATTATCTTCCAGGACCCCATGACCAGCCTGAACCCGGTGTACACCATCGGCAACCAGATCGTGGAGGTCATCCTGCTGCATACCAAAAAGTCCAAGCAGGAAGCCTGGACCCGCGCCAAGGAGCTGCTGGAGCTGGTCGGCATCAACGAGCCGGAGCGCCGCCTGAAGCAGTACCCCCATGAGCTGTCCGGCGGTATGCGCCAGCGTGTCATGATCGCCATCGCGCTGGCCTGCGAGCCGAAGCTGCTGATCGCTGACGAGCCGACCACCGCGCTGGACGTGACCATCCAGGCACAGATTTTGGAACTGATGAACGACCTGCGCCACAAGCTGGGCATGAGCATCATCATGATCACCCACGACCTGGGCGTTGTGGCCCAGATGTGCGAGAAGATCGCCGTTATGTACGCCGGCCACATCGTGGAGTACGGCACCACCGACGAGATCTTCTACAACCCCCAGCACGAGTACACCAAGGGCCTGATCAACTCCATCCCCAAGCTGAACGCCGAGGAGAAGGAGCGCCTGGTGCCCATCGAGGGCCAGCCCGTTGACCTGCTGAACCCGCCGGCCGGCTGCCCCTTTGCACCCCGCTGCAAGAGCTGCATGAAGATCTGCCTGAGCAAGATGCCGCCCAAGACCGAACTGAGCGACACCCATTACACCCATTGCTGGCTGCGCCAGAAAGAAGAATTTGAGAAAGGGGGCAAAGCCGAATGAGCGAGAATCTGGTTGAAGTAAAGCACCTGCAGCAGTATTTTCCCGCCGGCGGCGTGGGCAAAAACAAGCGCTATGTGCAGGCTGTGGACGACGTAAGCTTTGCCATTCGCAAGGGCGAGACCCTGGGCCTGGTCGGCGAGTCCGGCTGCGGTAAGACCACCACCGGCCGTACCCTGCTGCGCCTGTACGAGCCCACCGACGGCACCGTCATCTACGATGGCAAGGTGCTGTTTGATAAAGAAAAGAAGATCGCGGTGGACATGCTGCCCTACCGCCGCCGCATGCAGATCGTCTTTCAGGATCCGTATGCCAGCCTGGACCCCCGTATGACCATCGGTGATATTGTGGGCGAGGGCATCGACATCCATCACCTGTGCGACAACGCCAAGGACCGCCACGACAAGATCATCTCCCTGCTGGAGCGCGTCGGCCTGAACAGCGAGCACGCCAACCGCTACCCCCACGAGTTCTCCGGAGGCCAGCGCCAGCGTGTCGGCATCGCCCGCGCCCTGGCGGTGGACCCTGAGTTCATCGTCTGCGACGAGCCTGTCTCCGCCCTGGATGTTTCTATTCAGGCCCAGGTCGTCAACATGTTCGAGGACCTGCAGCAGGATATGGGCCTGACCTATCTGTTCATCGCCCATGACCTGAGCGTTGTCAAGCACATTTCCAACCGCATCGGCGTTATGTACCTGGGCAAGCTGGTGGAGCTGGCCGACAGCTTTGAGCTGATCGCTCACAGCGTCCACCCCTACACCCGCAGCCTGATCTCGGCCATCCCTGTGGCGGACCCCAAGACCGCCCGCGCAAGCCACCGTATCGTGCTGCAGGGTGACGTGCCCAGCCCCCTGAACCCGCCGAGCGGCTGTCGTTTCCGCACCCGCTGCCCCTACGCCGACGAGCGCTGCGCCGCCGAGGTGCCGGAGTTCAGGGAAGTCTCCGGCGGCCACTGGGCTGCCTGCCATCATCTGGATAAGGTGAAGTAAGCTTTAAATTTTGAGAGCCACCGCAAGGTGGCTCTTTTTATAACCGCATCTTGCTTTTATGTGTTCCTTTGGGAACCCCAAAAGAAACCGAAAAGGATCCCGCTGCCTTCGATAGGGGGGTGATTCAGGGGCTATCACCCCTAAAAAACCTCAGCGGAAAATGATCGACCCCTTCGGGGCCAAATTCCTCTATGGCAGCCCCACGCCCAATTCGTTACAAGCTTGTCCACCGTACACATACAGAATACAGAATATGCACTTCGTCCACGGCTGACGCACAGAATATACACAAATATACACGACTTTGGCATATATTTGCATATTTGCGTTTCAAAAAGGTTACAAAAACAGCATACCTATTGCCAATGCAGGGGGGCATGGGGTATAGTATATGTATTTTTTCCACTGCGGACACACAAATGTCCTACGGGGGAAACGGGTAAGTATATTTTATATGGAGGGAAAATCACCAATGAAGATGAAGAACATCGCCGCCGTGGCTATGGCTGGCTGCATGGCTGCTTCCTTGGCTGCCTGCGGTTCTTCCGCAGCTTCCACCGACACCGCTGCTTCCAGTTCTGCTGCGACCGCAGAATCCACCGAAGCCACCGAGGCTACCGGCGCTTCCGCAGACGGCTTTACCGTCCAGCTCGGCCCCAACCCCGAGACCCTGGACCCGGCCCTGAACAGCTCTATCGACGGTGCCAACACCATCATCACCACCTTCGAGCCCCTGCTGCTGATCGACGAGAACAACGAGGTCGTTCCCGGCCAGGCTGAACTGCCTGAAGTCAGCGAGGACGGCCTGACCTGGACCTTCACCATGAAGGACGGCCTGAAGTGGAGCGATGGTTCTGACCTGACCGCTAAGGATTTCGAGTACTCCTTCAAGCGTCTGGCCTGCCCCGACACCGCTGCCCCCTACGGCGAGACCGTTGTTGGCATGATCGACGGTTATGACGATGCCATCGGCAACCCCGATGCAGACGGCAACACCACCACCGATCCCGACTGGGATGCCCTGAACGTCCATGCCAGCGAGGACGGCAAGACCCTGACCGTTCAGCTGTCTTACCCCTGCTCCTACTTTGACAAGCTCTGCGCTTTTGCCGCTATGAGCCCTGTCCAGGAGGCCACCATTGAGGCTAACGGCGATGCTTGGTGCACCGAGCCCGATACCTTCATCTGCAACGGCCCCTACTACATTTCTGATTGGATTCCTTCCGAGCGCATCGTGCTGACCAAGAACCCCTATTACGTTGGTGGCTGGGATTCCAGCAAGATCGTCTCTGACACCATCACCCTGCTGCTGCTGGAAGATTCCAGCGCTTCCTACACTGCTTACAACAGCGGCGAGGCCCAGCTGGTCAAGGACGTTCCCACCGATGAGATCCCCAGCCTGACCAAGGCTGAGGACGGCGGCGACTTCTATGTCGACACCATCCTGGGCACCTACTACATCAGCCTGAACGACCAGCGCGAGCCGTTCACGGATGCCAAGGTCCGTAAGGCTCTGAGCCTGGCCATCGACCGTGACTACGTTGCCAACACCATCATGCAGGGCACCTACGAGCCGGCTTACAACTTCGTTGGCCCCGGCATCGTCGATGAGACCGGCATGTTCTACGACAACGCCAACGGCGGCGAGCGCTACATCAGCGATGACTACGCGGCCAACCTCGAGGAGGCCAAGAGCCTGCTGGCTGAGGCCGGTTACCCGGATGGCGAGGGCTTCCCCACCATCACCTACAGCGCCAACGATTCCGGCTACCACATCCCCGTTGCCGAGTACCTGCAGCAGGCTTGGGGTGAGCTGGGTATCACCATGAACATCGACAAGGTCGAGTGGTCCAGCTTCATCCCCATGCGCCGCGCCGGTGACTACGATATCAGCCGTAACGGTTGGTCCATGGACTACAACGATCCTTCCAACATGTTGGAACTGTTCACCACCAACAACGGCAACAACGACGGCAAGTACGCCAACCCCGAGTTCGACCAGGTCATTGAGGATTCCCGCGTTGCTGACAAGACTACTCACTTCGAGAAGCTGCACGAGGCCGAGGACATCCTGATGAACGATGCCGCCTGCATCCCCGTTGCTTACTACAACGACTTCTGGCTGCAGAGCCCCTCTCTGAAGGGCACTTGGCACAGCCCCTATGGCTACTGGTACCTGCAGTACGGTTATATCGAGGAGTGATCTCCCCGCATAACCACCCCTCATACTGAACCTCAAACCTCAAAAATCCCCCTTACCGTTTGGTGAGGGGGATTTTGCTGTAAAAGGCTCCCCTGGAGGGGAGCTCCGCCGCTAGGCGGTGAGGGGTGGCTACTTTAGCCGATACGTACAAAGTAAATACAATTACTCTGCACGAGGGCCACCCCTCAGTCAGCTGACGCTGACAGTGCTCCCCTTCTGGCACTTTGTGCCACCTCCCCCGTATCGGGGGAGTCTGTCCTCTAGGGGAGCCATTTGTACATATAAAACTTACGCGCCCAGGGTGGCCGCCATCACGGCCTTGATGGTGTGCATGCGGTTCTCGGCTTCCTGGAAGACGATGGACTGCGGGCCGTTGAAGACCTCGTCGGTCACTTCCATGGCGTCGCGGTTGAACTTCTCGCCCATCTCCTTGCCCACGGCGGTCTTGTGGTCGTGGTAGGCGGGCAGGCAGTGCATGAACACGGCGCGGGGCTTGGCCTTGGCCATCAGTTCGGCGTTGACCTGGTAGGGGGACAGGGCCTCGATGCGCTCGGCCCAGACTTCCACCGGCTCGCCCATGCTGACCCACACGTCGGTATAGATGACATCCGCACCGGCCACAGCGTTGGTGTCCTCGGACAGGGTGATGGAGGCGCCGCTGCGCTCGGCAAACTCTTTGCACTTTTCCACCAGGGCGGGGTCAGGCCAGTAAGCCTTGGGGGCGCAGGCCACGAAATCCAGGCCCATCTTGGCGCAGCCGATCATCAGGCTGTTGCCCATGTTGTAGCGGGCGTCGCCCATGTAGGCAAACTTGAGGCCCTGCAGCTTGCCGAAATGCTCCCGCAGGGTGAGGAAGTCGGCCAGGATCTGGGTGGGGTGGTACTCGTTGGTCAGGCCGTTCCAGACGGGCACGCTGGCATACCTGGCCAGCTCCTCCACGATGGCCTGGCCGTAGCCGCGGTACTCGATGCCCTCAAACATGCCGGAAAGCACCTGGGCGGTGTCGGCGATGGACTCCTTTTTGCCGATCTGGCTGCCGGTGGGGTCCAGGTAGGTGGTGCCCATGCCTAGATCGTGGGCGGCGACCTCAAAGCTGCAGCGGGTGCGGGTGGAAGTTTTCTCAAAAATGAGCGCCACGTTTTTGCCGCGCAGCGTATCGTGGGGGATGCCGGCCTTCTTTTTGGCTTTCAGCTCAGCAGCCAGGTCCAGCAGGCTGCCGATCTCGGCCGGGGTAAAGTCCAGCAGCGTTAAAAAGTCGCGTCCGATCAGGTCCATGGTGGGGAACCTCCTTTAAATATATACTGTATAATTGAATAATTATACATGCTATTATACCACTTTCCGTGTGGGGTTGCAAGTGGTATAATAAAAAGTAAAGGATGGCTCCCCTAGAGGGGAGCTCCCGCGAAGCGGGTGAGGGGTGGCTACTTTAGCAACGAGCGGCACGTGGGCCACCCCTCAGTCGGCTGCGCCGCCACCGCTTACGCGGCCGGGCCCCTCTGTCGCTGCGCGACATCTCCCCGCACTGCGGGGAGTTACCCCTCAAGGGGAGCCTTTTATAACCGGGAAAGGAGGTGCCCATGTCCAAAATCTTTTTCCATGTGGATGTCAACTCGGCGTTTTTGTCTTGGTCGGCCATCAAGCATCTGCGGGACGGCGAGGACGTGGACCTGCGCACCATCCCGGCGGTGGTGGGCGGCGACGAAGCCCAGCGCCATGGCGTCGTGCTGGCCAAGAGCGGCCCCGCCAAGAAATACGGCATCAAAACCGGCGAAAGCCTGTTTGCTGCCCGCACCAAGTACCCGGGCATCAAGGTGGTGCCGCCGGACTTCGACTTTTACGTGCAGAAGAGCAAGGCGATGATCGCGATTTTGCAAGATTATACGCCCGATGTGGAGCAGTACAGCATCGACGAAGCCTTCCTGGACATGACCGGCACCGAGCAGCTCTTCGGCCCGCCGCTGACTGTGGCCCACGCCATCCGCCAGCGTATTTATAGGGAGCTGGGGTTCACCGTCAACGTGGGCGTAGCGCCCAACCGCCTGCTGGCCAAGATGGCCTCAGACTTTGAAAAGCCCGACAAGGTGCATACGCTCTTCCCCGAGGAAGTGCCCGCCAAGATGTGGCCGCTGCCGGTGGGGGATTTGTTCGGCGTGGGACCCAGCGCAGCGCGGCGGCTGAACGCCTGGGGCGTGTATACCATCGGTGAGCTGGCGGCCATGGACCGCGACACGGCGGTGCGGCTGTTTGGTACCCGGGGCGACACGCTGTGGAACTACGCCAACGGCCGTGAGGCCGACCCGCTGACCAAGCAGCGCGCCAGGGACAACAGCTACGGCAACAGCGTGACGATGCCGAAAGATCTGGAGAAGCCCGAACAGGCCGACGCCACGATGCTGGCGTTGTGTGACTCGGTGGGGCGGCGGCTGCGGCGGGACGGCAAGACTGCCCGCGTGGTGACGGTGCAGCTGGTGGACAACGCGTTCCGCCGCACCAGCCACCAGACCACGCTGCCCAATCCGACCAACTCCACCGACCGGCTGTACCACGTGGCCGTCGAGCTGATGCGCCAGATGTGGCCCGCCCGGCCGGTGCGGCTGGTGGGTGTCAGCGCCGAAAAAACCAGCAACGACAACTTTGAGCAGATGGATCTATTTACCGACACCGCCCGGCTGGACAAACAGGAAAAGCTGGACCGCACCGCCGATGCCCTGCGGAAAAAATTTGGCGGTGCCGTGGTGACCCGGGCCAAGCTTTTGATGGACGACGCAGAGAAGCCGAAAGCGCTTGGCGCGGCGAAAAATAAAGATTGATAGTTTGTGCTTGACCGGCCCTGCCTACCTTGCGGCAGGGCCTTTTATCATGGGATTCTCCCGCAAGACTTTCCTTTTTTGTGACCAAAAAAGGAAACGAAAAAAGTCTCGCTGTTCCGAGGCAGCGAACCCCGGCCAAGGGGCTATTCGCCCCTTGGAACCCCAAAGAGGAGGGTCAGAGAAAAAAATCCTAAAAAATGCAGGAGTGCTGCATTTTTCTTAACGGATTTTTTCCTCTTCCCGCATTGACCCCTCCGGGGCCTAAATCACTCTACTTCCGTAAAATTGGCCCCGGAGGGGCCAGACGGAGAGGGGCGGAAAAGCGTTAAGAAACGTGCAGCACTCCTGCACGTTTTAGCTTTTCCGTCACTCGACCCCCGCTTTGGGGTTCCTAGGGGCGAGTAGCCCCTAGGCCGGGCCTCCCGCGCTATCGGAAGTAGCGGGGACTTTTTCGGTTCCTTTTGGGTCTCCAAAAGGAACACATAAAAAGCAGGATGCTGTTATAAAGAAGGGCCACCGCAGGGTGGTGGCCCTGACCAAGCCGCAACATAAAATAAAAAGCAAAAAAAGAAACACCCCGCCGTTCCCGGCAGGGTGCCCCGAATAAGGAAAAAAGTAGGAGGAGATTGGTTAAGTTACTTGCCCAGGTGCCAGATGTCGGCATCGTACTCGGCAATGGTACGGTCGCTGCTGAACATGCCCGCCTTGGCGATGTTGATCAGGCACTTGCGGCGCCAGCCCAGCGGGTCGTAGGCGTAGTCGGCCAGGGCCTGGCCCTTGCGCACCACGTAGGCGTTGAAGTCCGGCAGGGTCTGGAACCAATCCTTGTGGATCAGCTCGTCGTGCAGGCGCTGCAGGTTCTCGGCATTGCCGGCGGCCAGCATTTCGGGGCCGGTCAGGAAGTCGATGGCGCGGCGGATGTTGGGGTCGCCCTCGTACCACTGGGCGGCGCAGTAATCGGCGGCCTCGTAACGGTGGATGACCTGGTCGGAGGTCTGGCCGAAGATGTAGATATTGTCGTTGCCCACCTGCTGGCTGATCTCGACGTTGGCGCCGTCCATGGTGCCCAGGGTCAGGGCGCCGTTCAGCATGAACTTCATGTTGCCGGTGCCGGAAGCCTCCTTGGAGGCCAGGGAGATCTGCTCGGACAGGTCGCAGGCGGGGATGAGCTTCTCGGCGGCGGTGACGTTGTAGTTCTCCACAAACACCACCTGCAGCCAGGGGCTGACCTCGGGGTCAGCGGCGATGACCTTGGACAGGGTCAGCAGGGCGTGGATGATGTCCTTGGCGATGATGTACGCCGGGGCGGCCTTGGCGCCGAAGATGCTGACCAGCGGGGTAGCCGGGGTGTGGCCGGCCTTGATCTCATAATACTGGTGGATGAGGTAGAGCAGGTTGAGCTGCTGGCGCTTGTACTCATGCAGGCGCTTGGACTGGATGTCGAACATGGCGTCGGTGTTGACGGTCACGCCCTGGGTGCGCTGCAGCCAGTCGGCCAAAGCCTTCTTGTTGTCAGCCTTCACCTTGGAGAAGCGCTGCAGCATGTCCACGTCGTCCTTGTAGGCCAGCAGCTTTTCCAGCTCAGTGGCATCCTTGCGGAAGCCGGAGCCGATGAGCTCCTCGATCAGGCTGGTCAGGGCGGGGTCGCACTCCAGCAGCCAGCGGCGGAAGGTGATGCCGTTTGTCTTATTGTTGAATTTCTCGGGGTACAGCTCGTAGAAACCGTGCAGCTCGGAGTTCTTCAGGATCTCGGTGTGCAGGTAGGCCACGCCGTTGGTGGAGTGGGTGAAGTGGATGTCCATGTGGGCCATGTGGACGCGGTCGTCCTTGTCGATGATGGCCAGGCTCTCGTCCTCGGTGCGGGTGCGGGCCAGCTCGTCCAGCTTCTCGATGATGGGCATCAGCTGCGGGACCACGGCATCCAGGTAGGCGCGGGGCCACTTCTCCAGGGCTTCGGCCAGGATGGTGTGGTTGGTGTAGGCGCAGGTCTTGGTGACAATTTCCACAGCTTCGTCAAATTCAATGCCCTTCTCGCCCAGCAGGCGGATCAGCTCGGGGATGACCATGCTGGGATGGGTGTCGTTGATCTGGATGGCGGCGTAGTCGGCCAGGTCGTGGTAGTTGCAGCCGCGGGCGGCGCACTCGGCCAGGATGAGCTGGGCACCGGCACTGACCATCAGGTATTGCTGGTAAACGCGCAGGCGGCGGCCGGCCTCGTCGCTGTCATCGGGGTACAGGAACAGCGTCAGGTTCTTGTCGATGTCGGTCTTGTCAAACTGGATGCCGTCATGGACAATCGTCTCATCGATGGTGTCCAGGTCGAACAGGTTCAGGGTGTTGGTGCGGCCCTGGTAGCCGGTGACGGCCAGCTTGTACAGGCGGGCGGTGTACTCCTTGCCGGCCAGCTCGACCGGGTAGGTAATGTCGGTCTTTTCGGCCCAGCTGTGGTTGGTCAGCCAGGGGTCGGGCAGCTCGTTCTGCACGCCCTTCGCGAAGGACTGGTGGAACAGGCCGAAGTGGTAACGCAGGCCCACGCCGTCGCCGGGCAGGTTGAGGGTGGCCAGCGAATCCAGGAAGCAGGCGGCCAGGCGGCCCAGACCGCCGTTGCCAAGGCTCGGCTCCGGCTCAACTTCCTCAATGTCGGACAGGTTCTTGCCCGCAGCGGCCAAAGCGTCGCGGACGTCATCGTACAGCCCTAAGTTGATCAGGTTGTTGGACAGCAGCTTGCCGATCAGGAACTCGGCGCTGATGTAGTAGAGCTTGCGGCCGGTGACGGGCCGAACCCTCTCGGCACTCTGCTCGCGGACGATGTCCAGCAGGGCGAGGTAGATCTCCTGGTCGGTGCTTTCGGCCAGGGCTTTGCCGGTCAGGGCTTCGATGGCAGCGGTCATATTCATAACGTATCCCTCCATGTGGTTTGCGTTTGGCTTTATGTTTGTTTGCTATGCTTAAGGTATACCACATTTTTAGGGGCGGATTCTTGCGTTATCCCTGCAACTTATGGTACAATCCTATCATGGAGGGCGAAAATATGGAAAATCAACCAACTTTGCGGGAGACCAAAAAGCACGGCGCAGCGTGGTTCCCGTTCAACATCTATCCCTGCGCCATCCCGCAGGATTTTACCCAGGTGGCCCTGCACTGGCAGGACAGCATGGAGCTGATGTTCGTAAAAAAAGGACGCGGCATCGTGCAGGCGGGTCTGACCAGCTACACCGCCGCGGCGGGGGACATCTATGTGTTTGCCCCCGGCGTACTGCATGCCCTGCGCCAGCTGGACAATGAGCGGATGGAGTACGAAAATATCATTTTCGATTTGGAGCTGCTGGGCGGCAGCGGCGACGTGGCGGCGGAAAAATACCTGCTGCCCCTGCAAAGCGGCCGCCTGGCCCTGCCCATGCGTTTAACGCCCGATGATTGGAGTTATGACTGGGCGGCAAACTGTCTGCGCGCAGCCGAGGAATTTAATAAGATAAAGGACATTGGCTACGAGCTGTGCATAAAGGGCGAACTGCTGTTGTTTTTGGCGGCTTTAGTGGGCCGCGAAGGCGACCTGCCCCCCGTCGACAACGCCGACACCCGGCGGTTAAAGACGGCTTTGCAGCTGGTGGAGGAGCACTACATGGAAGATATTTCCATCGACCGCGCGGCCGCCGCCTGCGGGTGCAGTGCCAGCCACTTTATGCGGTGGTTCAAGGCCATGACGGCCCAGAGCTTTACCGCATTTTTGAATGAGCACCGGCTCAATGCGGCGGCGGCGGCCTTACGCGCGGGGGATGATACCGTGTTGGCGATTGCGGAAAGCTGCGGGTTTGAAAACCTTTCCTATTTTAATAGAATGTTTAAGAGGAAGTTTGGGTTGACACCCCGGGAGTACCGCGGGAGATAATATGAATCGTGCGCCGCCCGGCGGTTGCCACCGTTCGCCCCTCTCCTTTTTTATCTTAACAACTGCTAAACGACTATATAAAGTTGTAAATACACCTTGATTTTTCGGTTGCGCTGCGCTATAATACCACTATAAGTTGTACACACCAAAACTGCAGTGAAAGGAAAAATCACATGGAAGAAAACCAAACTGTCCCGGCAATGATTCCCGAGGGGGATTTTGCGGCGTTTCTGGAGGGGGAGAAGGTGGAAACGCTGTTGTCGCCGCTGGGGTATGCCTATTGCGCCGAGGGCCAGGACGCCGACCTCCGCGTGAAACGCCTGGAGCGCCTGGAAGTCACGGCCCGCCAGCGCGGCGCGACGCCGGCGCAGATGGAGGACTGGCACATGCTGCGAAACCGCGAGTTGGACGTCGAGTGGATGCTCAACCGCGACTCGGTGCGCAGCAAGGCACGTTGGGTGGCACTGCAAGGCAGCCCGCTGCAAACCATCGCCAGCGTGCAGCCCCGCGAGGCCGAGTATCTCGCGGAACCCTACCTGCCCCGCGGCATGATCACCATCCTGGCCGGGCACGCGGGTCAGGGCAAAACCACGCTGGCACTCTGGCTGGCCAGTCACGTGTCCAACGGCGACCTGATGCCCGGCGGCAAGCCCGGCAACGTCTACTATTTCACTACCGAAAACGACGAAAGCATCGTGCTGCGCCCCCGCCTGGAAGCCATGGACGCCCGGCTGGACAGGGTCATGGTCATGCGGTCCGATGCCCGCCAGCTGACCCTGACCGACCCGCGGCTGTTTGAGATGCACAAAATTTTCGGTGGCAAGCCGGACCTCATCGTATTTGACCCTGTGCAAAGCTACGTGGGCAAAAAGCTGGACATGAACCGTACCGACGATGTGCGCTTCATGATGGACAACCTGAACAAGCTGCTGCACGCCACCAACGCCGCCGTGGTGCTGATTTGCCACACCAAAAAAGCCCCGATGGGCTTTAACGGGCGGCCCTGCGAGCTGATCAACGGCTCCAGCGATTTCGTCAACGCGGCCCGCAGCGTCTGCTTTTTGGGGCGCGACCCCGCCCGGCCGGACGTCTGCGTGGTGGCCCAGGAGAAGAACTCGCTGGGGCTGCCGGGGGCCAGCCTGGCCTTTACCATCGGTGAGGACGGCGCGGTGCATTGGAGCGACGAGGAGTGTGAGCTGACCGCCGCGCAGATTTTGACCTACAGCAACGAAAAGCGCCAGCACGCCGCCCGCCCCAGTGAGCGGGCGCAGGCGGCCCTGCGCGATCTGCTGGCAAAAAACGAAAAAATGCGCAGCACAGATATTTTAGAGGCTTGCGCTAAGCAGGGCATCAGCCGCAGCGCCGTCTACCGTGCGCGGGATGAATTGCCAATACAGAAACAGCGCACAGGAATGGGCAGCTTTTGGAGCATGCCCGCAAAATCTCAAATGGATACCACCACAGAGTAGTGAGATTTTGAGAATTTGAGATAATGTCGATGCTTCGCTGCTTATAGAAGAAGCGCTGGAAAGAGTGAAATAATAGGTAAAGACAACTAACTAAAATCTCAAAATTTCATTATTTCACTATCCAGCTATTGAGATTATCTATGGCAACACCGCACAATTCCCGCCTGACGGCTTAAGCACCGCTCCGGCGGCTGCGGCACGGCATCTGCGTTGCCAAAATGCTCGATAATACACAAAGTATTATCTGCGCTTTTGGCTTAGCAGCTGCCGCACCTCGCTCGCCGTATCGGCACTTAGAATTATGCGGTATTGCCCTATGAGAAAATGGGCAGGCCGGAAAGCACTTTTGCAGTTACAAGGTATAGGGTAATACCTTGTAACTGCAAAAGTGCTTTCCGCTTTCCACCAGCAGCCCAGATAAACACGACAAAAAGTAAGCGCTTTCGCTCGGAAACGGTTGCGCACGGGCGGGGAATCAGGTATAATGAAAATATCTTGCACAATCTTAAGGAGCGATTGCACATGAATTGGCAGCAAGCCTGCGAACTGCCTTACTATAACGGCACCGACCTGGGTGCCAACTACACGCCTGCGGCTACCACCTTTAAGCTGTGGGCCCCCACGGCGGCGGCCGTTACGGTGGAGCTGTTTGCCACCGGCACCGACGCCGAGCCAAACGCCCACCACCTGGGTGCACATCATTTGCAGTGGGAGCGGGACGGCGTGTGGAGCCTGACGCTTTCCGGCGACTGGAAAAACACCTACTACCTCTACCACCTGCAATTCCACGACGGCCGCACCGCCGATGCCGTTGACCCTTACGCCCGCACGGCCGGGGCCAACGGGCAGCGCGCCATGGTATTGGACCTGGACGCCGCGGCCCCCGAGGGCTGGGCCGAGGACAAGCGCCCGGTCATCCCGCCCCACGCCCGCAGCGTGTGGGAGGTACACGTGGCGGACTTTTCCGCCGACGAACACAGCGGTGTGCCCGCCGAATACCGCGGCAAATTCATGGGCTTCGTACCCGGGGACACCACGCTGGACGGCGACGGCGTGCACCCCACCTGCCTGAACTACCTGAAAGATCTGGGCGTCAGCCACGTGCAGCTGCAGCCCATTTTCGACTACGAGACCGTGGACGAATCCCGCCCCGACGGCGGCTACAACTGGGGCTACGACCCCCAAAACTACAATGTGCCCGAGGGCAGCTTCGCCACCGACCCGTTCCACGGCGAGGTGCGCGTGCGGGAGTGCCGCGCCATGGTGGCCGCGCTGCACCGCGCCGGGCTGGGCGTGGTGATGGACGTGGTGTACAACCACACCTACCACAGCGACAGCAACCTGGAGCGCACCGTGCCCGGCTACTGGAACCGCCGCTGGCCCAACGACCAGATGACCAACGGTTCCGGCTGCGGCTGTGACCTGGCCAGCGAGCGGCCCATGGTGCGAAAATACATCGTGGATTCGATACTTTATTGGGCGCAGACCTACCACATCGACGGCTTCCGCTTTGATCTGATGGCGCTGGAAGACGCCGACACGATGAACGCTATCCGCGCCGCGCTGGACGCTTTGCCCGGCGGGCAGGACATCTTGCTTTACGGCGAGCCGTGGCAGGGCGGCAGTACCAACTTTGAGGGCGGCGCCCGCCCGGCGGACAAGCGTGCCCTGGACGTGCTGAGCGACCGGATTGGATTTTTCTGCGATGACACGCGGGATTCCATCAAGGGCAACGTCTTTGACGCGGGCAACGCCGGCTACGTGAACGGCGCACTCCAGCACGGTTACGAGGTGCTGCACAGCATCGGCGCGTGGCGCGGCGGCCAGCACGGCTACTGGCCCCGCCAGGCCGGGCAGGTGGTGCAGTACATCTCCGCCCACGACAACCTGACCCTGTGGGACAAGCTGGCGGCGGTGGGCCGCCGCAGGGACTACGACGCCCCCGATGCCGAGCTGCTGGCGCAGAACCGTCTGGCGGCGGGCATCTACCTGACCTGCCAGGGCTTGCCCTTTATGCAGGCGGGCGAGGAGTGGGGCCGCACCAAGCACGGCGACCACAACAGCTACAAAGGCCCGCTGGAGACCAACAAGCTGGACTGGACGCGGGCGCACCGCCCGGAATTTGCCGCATTAACGGCATTTTATCGCGGTATGCTGGCCATCCGCCGCACCTGCGCCCGCATTGCCGGGGCCTACGGCGAGCCGCAGCCCTTTGTGCTGGCACTGCAGGGGTGGCTTATCGGGTTCATCCCCGAAAGTCCCGACCCCAAGGATGTGGTGGTCGTCTACTACAACCCCGAGCGCACCCACCAGTGGGTCAGCCTGCCCATCGGCAGCTGGCGCAAGCTGGCCGACGGCGTGCACGCCGGTACGAACCCCTTTGGCCCGATCTATCGCGATGCCATGGAGCTGCCGCCGGTGAGCGTGACGGTGCTGAGGCTGGAATAATAAAAATAGCAGCAAATAAAGGCTCCCCTTGAGGGGAGCTCCCGCGCCAGCGGGTGAGGGGTGGCTACTTTGGCCAACGCTGTGTGGATGCAATTACTCCGCACAAGGGCCACCCCTCAGTCACCTATCGGTGACAGCTCCCCTCCAGGGGAGCCTTTTTTATTTTTATTCCTCGTCGTCCTCTTCCAAAATTTCCTGGGCGATCTCGCCGCGGGGACGGCGGGTATCCATGGCCATTTTTTCGATCAGACGATGGGCCTCGGTCTCGGTGTAGTGCTTTTTCTCGATCAGGTAGCACTTGGCACGGTCCACCAGGCGCAGCTGCGCGATCTTATCCAGCAGCTTAGCGTTTTCGGCCCGCAGCACAGCCAGGCGCTTGTAGTTGCTGGCGGCCAGCTGCACGGCCTGCCGGAACTGCGCCCCGGTGAACGGTTTGCCCAGCACCAGCACGCCGAACTCCTGCAATTTGTCGGCGATCTGGTCGGCGGTGGCGGTCTTGGTCAGCAGGAGGACGCCCGCGTCGGTCTTGGTCACGGCATCGGTGCCCAGCTCGTGGCCGAACTCATCCGGCAATGGGGTGTTGATGACGATGACCTCAAAGTCCTTGGCGTCCATCTGGCGGCGCGCCTCGCCGCCGCTGGCAGCCATCGCGGGGCGGGTGTAGCCCAAATCAGCCATGTGCCGGGCCAGGTATTCGTTAGCATTGTTGCCCGCTGATACGATCAGCGCTCGTGGCATGGGTACGCCCCCTTTCCGTGTAAATAGGTGTCAAATCACCAAAAATCCATGGGTGCGTTCCCAAACGGCGGGGTCGGGGGCGTTCTCGTAGCCGTGGCAAAGCTGGGTCTGGTACTCAAAATATTTGTTCTGCAGGGCCAGCGGCAGCTCGGCGGCGATAAAGTCGCTCTGGGCCGCCACGGTGATGGCCTCCCGCAAACTGTGGGGCAGGCTCTCCAAACCAACGGCTGCGCTGGGGTGGAACAGGTTGCGGTTCACCGGCTCCGGCAGGGGCAGTTTGTTCGCAATGCCGTCCAACCCGGCAGCCAAAATCAACCCTATAACGAGATAGGGGTTGCCGGCAGGGTCAGGCCCGCGCAGCTCCACACGGCACAGGTCGCCGCTGGCGCTGGGCAGGCGCACCAGCTGGCTGCGGTTCTGGCGGCTCCAGCTCACATACAGCGGGGCTTCGTTGGCGCCCAGCCGGGCGTAGGAATTGGGCACCGGATTGCAGAAAGCCGTCAGCTCCCGGGCGTGGGCCAGGATGCCCGCCACGAAATACCCGGCCTCGCTGTCGGGGGTCAGGTCGCCTTCAAACAGGTTTTTGCCGTCCCGGACAAGAGACATATTTACATGCAGGCCGTTGCCGCTCTGGTCGTGCAGGGGCTTGGGCATAAAGCTGGCATACAGGCCGTTGCGGGCGGCAATAGCTTTGACAGCACTTTTAAAAGTGTTTAAATTATCGGCGGATTTCAGCGCCGGGGCATAGCGGAAGCAGACCTCGTTCTGGCCCGGGCCGCTTTCGTGGTGGCTGTGCTCGGGCTGCAGGCCCATCTCCTCGATGGACAGGCAGATGTCGCGGCGCAGGTTCTCGCCCTTGTCCAGCGGCGGGATGTCAAAATAGCCGCCGTGGTCCAGCGGAATATGCGTAGGATTGCCACTTTCGTCCGTCTCGAACAGATAAAACTCGCACTCGCAGCCCACGTTGACGGTCAGGCCCATGGCGCGGGCGCGCTTGACCACGCTTTGCAGGTAGCCGCGGCAGTTGCCCTCAAAGGGCTTGCCGTCGGGCAGGGTGATGTCGCAGTACATGCGCATGACGCGGCCCTCGGCGGGGCGCCAGGGCAGCACGGTGGCGGTGTCCGGGTCGGGCCAGAGGATGAGGTCGCTCTCCTCGATGTTCATGAACCCGGCGATGGACGAGCCGTCGAAGCTGATGCCCTGCTCGAACGCGCGGGGCAGCTCGCTGGCAAACAGCGAGACGTTTTTCTGGTTGCCGAAGATGTCGCAGAACGTCAGCTTGACGAACTTGACGTCGTTATCCTCGACAAAATTGAGGATGTCTTGTGCGGTACGTTTCATGGGGGACCTCCTTGGATAAAGGCTCCCCCTTCTGGCACTTTGTGCCACCTCCCCCGTATCGGGGGAGTCTGTCCTCAAGGGGAGCCAATTAGAGGCGGACATACTCGAAAGGCCCACCGGGTTGGGGCGGGCCTTTCGAGCTGGTGTAAGAAATAGGAAAAGGAGAATGGCGTGATTAAGGAATCCTCTGCTTCGCCGCAAACCCACGTTCGCGGGCCGACAGCAGAGGAAGCGGCCTTCGCTCTTCGCTCCGGCCTGTTGTTTTATACCGAGGTATTACTCGGTATAAAACAACATACGAGAGTAGCACGGCAGCGGCCAGAAGTCCTCGTCGACCAGTTCTTCGGCCTGGTCGGCGGCGGCGCGCAGGCGGTCCATGGCGGGGATGACCTCGTCGTGGAAGGCGTGGGCCTTGGCGGCTTCGTTGTCCATGTCGCTGACCTTGTCGGTCACGGCCTTCAGGTCGTCGGCGGCATCGGACATCTCATCGGTGTATTTGCTAAGCGCGACCAGCACCTTGCTCTCGGCCTTGGTGGAGATGCCCTCCACAGCGGCGGCCTTGGCGGCGGCAGAGCTGGCCAGCTCGCCCATGTAGGCGGAAGCGGCGGGGATCAGCTGCTTGTTGGCAATCTTCAGCATGGTGCGGGCCTCGATGTTGAGGATCTTGGAGTAGTGCTCCATCTCAACCTCGTAGCGGCTGAGCATCTCGGTCTTGGTCAGGACGCCGAATTCTTCCATCAGTTCGATGTTCTTCTCGTCCTTCAGGGCGATCATGGCGTCCGGGGTGCACTTGCGGTTGGGCAGGCCGCGGCGCTCGGCCTCGGCTTCCCAGGCTTCGCTGTAGCCGTTGCCGTTGAAGATCACACGGCGGTGGGCGTTCAGCGTCTTCTTGACCCAGGCGGCGGCTGCGCACTCAAAGTCGGCAGCGCCGGAAGTCTCGGCCACGAACTCCTTCAGCATCTTGGCAACGGCGGTGTTCAGGATGGTGTTGGCGTCGGACAGGTTCTCGGCCGAGCCGGGCATACGGAACTCAAATTTGTTGCCGGTGAAGGCGAAGGGGGAGGTACGGTTGCGGTCGGTGGTGTCCTTGCTGAACTTGGGCAGGACGTCGACGCCCAGGTCCATCTTCATCTTGACGGGACCGGCGTAGGGAGAATCGGTGCAGACGGCGTCGATGACAGCCTCCAGCTCCTCGCCCACGAAGATGGAAATAATGGCCGGGGGTGCTTCGTTGGCGCCCAGGCGGTGGTCGTTGCCCGGGGTGGCGACGGAGGTGCGCAGCAGGTCAGCGTACTCGTCAACCGCCTTGATAACGGCGGACAGGAACACCATGAACTGCAGGTTTTCCATCGGGGTATCGCCGGGATCCAGCAGGTTCTCGCTCTTGGTGCTGATGGACCAGTTGTTGTGCTTGCCGCTGCCGTTCACGCCCTCAAAAGGCTTCTCGTGCTGCAGGCAGACCAGGCCGTGCTTGCTGGCGATCTTCTTCATCATCTCCATCGTCAGCAGGTTGTGGTCGATGGCGACATTGGTGGTGTCGTAGATGGGGGCCAGCTCATGCTGGCAGGGGGCGACCTCGTTGTGCTTGGTCTTGGCGGGCACGCCCAGCTTCCACAGCTCCTCGTCCAGGTCCTTCATGAACTCGGAAACGATGGGGCGGATGGTGCCGAAGTAGTGCTCCTCCAGCTCCTGGCCCTTGGACGGGGCAGAGCCGAACAGCGTGCGGCCGGTCAGCACCAGGTCAAGGCGCTTGTCGTAGTCCTCTTTCTTGATGAGGAAGTACTCCTGCTCGGGGCCGACGGTGGTAGCCACGCGGGGCACGTCCTTGCCGAACAGATGCAGCACCTGGCAGGCCTGGTCGGAGATGGCCTGCATCGAGCGCAGCAGCGGGGTCTTCTTGTCCAGTGCCTCGCCGGTGTAGGAGCAGAACGCGGTGGGGATGCACAGCGTGTCGTCCTTTACGAAAGCGTAGCTGGTGGGGTCCCAGGCGGTGTAGCCGCGGGCCTCAGCGGTGGCGCGCAGGCCGCCGGAGGGGAAGGAGGAAGCATCCGGCTCGCCCTTGATGAGCTCCTTACCGGAGAACTCCATGATGGCGGTGCCATCCGGCTGGGGGCTGACAAAGCCGTCGTGCTTCTCACTGGTGATGCCGGTCAACGGCTGGAACCAGTGGGTGTAATGGGTGGCGCCCTGCTCGATCGCCCAGCGCTTCATCACGCTGGCCACGACGTTGGCGACCTCCAGGTCCAGGGGCTGGCCCTTCTCGATCGTCGCCTTCAGGCTTTTGTAGGTAGAGCTGGGCAGACGCTCACGCATCTCATGCTCGTTGAAAACTTTGCTGCCGTAAAGTTCCATAACGGTTGCTGCCATACTTCTTACTCCTTTATGTACCTAATTACAGAAAAAGGACGCTGCGAAAACACATTCGCAGCGCCCTTGCTGTTATGCCTTTATTATACGTTGTGCATCGCTAAATTGCAACTGGCGATGTGACGAAAACAGGAACGACTTTAAGTGGAAAACTGGATGTTTTGTGAACTGTGCGCGGGGGACGAATTGTGGTATACTCTTACTATAATAAGGAGGGGTCCCCATGGAAATCGAACGCAAATGGATGGTCACAAACTGGCCGGATGAGAAAAGCTTCCCGCTGACCGAGACTTATCAGATGGACCAGGGCTATATCAGCGTGCGCCCCACGGTGCGCATCCGCCGCGAGGCATTGCAGGGCGGCCGCACCGCGCTGGTGCTTTGCTTTAAGGGTGCGGGCACTTTAAGCCGCGAGGAAATTGAAACCGAAATCGATGCAGACCTGTTCGCCAGACTAGAGCACCTCATCGGCAAGCCCCTTATTAAAAAGGAACGCCGCAGCTATCGGCTGCCCGACGGCCTGACCCTGGAAGTCAACTGCGTGGACAAGGGCCTGCCCACGGCGTTCTGGTATGCCGAGGTGGAGTACAAGACCGAGGCCCAGGCCCTCGCCTGGGACCCCACCGCCGTCGGCCTGGGGGACTACCTCAGCGACGAGTGCACCGGCAAGCCCGGCAGCAGCATGGGCGACTACTGGCAGCAGACCCGGCTGGGCGGCTGAACCTTATATTTGTAAAATCTTGCCGCCCGGCTTTACAAACGGTAACAAAACGGATACAATAATAAGTAACTACAAAACCGAAAAGGGGAACTGTGAATGAAACGCAAGCTCTTAGTCCTGACGGCGCTGCTGTCGCTGTGCGTGCTGCTGGCGGCCTGCAAAAAATCGGATGACACCATCTCCACCCCCGCCTCCACGGCAACATCCTCTGCCGGGCCGGAGGCTACCCCGGAGCCGACCCTGCCGCCCTACGAAGCCAACGTGCTGACCGGCGAGCCCAAGGGTGCTGACTACCCCGAAGGCCAGCGCATCACCTCCGTGATGGTCAACAACATCGTGGCAGCCCGCCCCCAGCGCGGCCTGTCCAAGGCGGACATCCTCTTCGAGATCAAGGTCGAGGGCGGCATCACCCGCTTTATGCCTGTGTTCACCGACTACAAGGCCATCGGTGAGATCGGCCCTGTCCGCTCCGGTCGTGACCAGTTCTTCCGCCTCATCCTGCCCTGGCAGGCCCTGTATATCCATGAGGGCCAGTCCGTTGTCATGCAGCAGTATGCCATCGACTTCAGCTACGGCAACCTGAACAACAACGACGGCGCCAACGGTTACCGCGACTACGGCCGCGTCAACTGGGCCGGCAAGAGCTACAACAACGGCACCCTGGCGCTGGAGCACACGATGTACACCAACTCCGACAACATCCAGGAGTACATCGACAACAACAAGGTGGACATGAACAAGACCTACAACTCCACCTTCTTCAACTTTGTGGACTACCGCCTGGGCACCACCCGCGACCTGTCCAACAGCATCGACAGCGCTTACAGCGATAAGTACGGCCCCGTGGTCGGTGACGGCGAGTATGTCGAGATCGTCCACAGCCAGTCCTACAAGACCCGCTTCATCTATGATTCTGCTTCCAACACCTACAAGATGCAGCAGAACTACTCCGATGGCCAGTGGCGCGATACCGTGGATGAAGCCGCCGATAACAAGGTGCTGACCTTCCCCAACGTCATCGTGCTGTACACCGACATCCACACCTACCCCGGCCACGAGGCCAAGGACCTGCAGTATGCGGAGTACGCCTGGGGCGGCATCGGCTACTACTGCTACGGCGGCAAGTGCGAGAAGATCTACTGGCAGAAGGGCACCCCGCTGGAGGCCCTGCGCCTGTACTACCTGACCGAGGACGGCCAGTGCAGCGACACCCCCGTGGAGATCAACACCGGCAAGAGCTACGTGGCCGTGACCGATGTGGACTTTGCCGGCAACTTCGTGCACAGCAAGCTGGACGGCGTTGACCTGAGCAGCGCCACCACCGTGACCTACGAGCGCAGCTATGTGGAGGATGACGCCAAGGCCGGCGACACCCTGGGCATGTCCACCGACGACCTGACCAACAACGCCACCGGCGCCGGCGAGGCCGAGAACAGCAACACCGAGGACACCACCTCCGGCGAGAGCTACACCGAGGACACCACCGGAAGCGAAGAAACCACCGGGGATACCACCGGCGGCGAGGAGCACGTTGAGCCTTCCGCCGACGGCGAAGAGACCCCTGCCGAATAACCCACGCACTCCAGGGACAGCGCAGCCCGCCCAGGCGGCGGGGAAGCGCTGTCCCTTTTTGAAGTATTGTAGGCACACTGCGAAAGGCCCCTCTGGGAGGGAGGCTTTCTCCGCATCTACAAACTAAAACCATCAGAGAGGAAAGTATATGAGAAAATTCCAGGCACTCAGCCTGTCTGCTGCCCTGCTGGCATCGCTGCTGCTGGGCGGCTGTGCCAATAATGCCGCATCTTCCGACGCTGCATCGTCGGATTCGGCTGCTTCCGAACCGGAAGCTACCCCGGAGCCGACCCCCGCGCCCCCGGCGGCCAACCCGCTCACCGGTGCGGCCGATGCTGACTATACCGGCAAGCGTCCGGTGGCCGTCACCCTGCGCAACATGACCGGCAGCACCCCGCAGTGGGGCATTGCCTCCGCCGACGTGCTGGTGGAGGGCGTGACCGAGGGCACCACCGCCAGCCTGATGGCGCTGTACGCCAACCCGGACAGCATCGCCAAGGCAGGTCCCGTCGGCCCGGCCCGCGACCTGCTGCTGCAGGTGGCCCTGCCCCTCAACGCCGTGCCGGTGCACATCGATAAAAACATCTACGCCAGCAACCTGCTCAACACCCTGGCCTACCAGGACCTGGACGGCTACCACATCGGCAAGACGGCCTTCGCCTTTGACCAGGACCGCCAGAACGCCGGCTACGCCGAGGAAAACTGCTGGTACACCACCGCCGAGCTCATCAACAGCGGCCTGGCCAGCTACGGTGTTTCGCTGAACGGCGATAACACGCCGCTTTTCCAGTTTGGCGAGCGCCCGGCGGTGGATCCTGCCGACCGCAGCGGCATGAACCTGACCATCACTTTCTCGCCGGACGATATCGATTGCCTGAACTATGACACCGGCACGGGCCTGTACGCGCTCTCCAACGGCGACGGCAGCCCGGTGCAGGATGCCGACAACGGCCAGCAGGTGGGATTCACCAACGTGTTCGTGTTCTATGCCTCCAGCGGCATTAAGGACGACGGCTATACCCGCCAGTACGATATGACCGCAGGCACCGGCCTGTACCTCCACGGCGGCGCGTGGGAGCGCATCAACTGGACCAAGGAGGATGCCACCGGCCCCTTTGCCATCACCAACGAGGCGGGCGAGACCCTGGTGGTCAGCCCTGGCAAGAGCTTCATCGCCATCTGGGGCGGCTACTACGGCCAGAGCATCTCCCTGACCGCCGCCGACGGCTCCGCCCAGACCCTGCCGGACAAACCGGCCCTGCTGGAAAGCGGCATCTCGGAGGAAGCCGCTGCCGCCGCCGAGGCTGACTACAATGCCGCCCAGGAGGCCGCCAGCGCTGAAACCGAACTGGCCCGCGCCCAGGCAGAACTGCCGGACGCCCAGACCGCCCTGGAAGAAGCCCAGGCCGCCCTGGATGCCGACCCGGAAAACCAGGACCTCATCACCGCCCGCGACAACGCCCAGGCCAACGTCGACGCCCTCACCGCCATTCTGGCGGCGGCTGAACAACAGGATGGACAGGCTGAATAACGGGGGTTCTTGTTCTTTCTTTACAAAGAAAGAACCAAAGAAATTCTAAACAAAAATGCGTGGTACGGTCTGCGACCGTACCACGCATTTTTAATTAAAAATTCTTTTGGTCCTTTTCTTATAAGAAAAGGACGAGAGCTCTCGCTGCTTAGCCCTGCTCTTCCTGCTGCTCAAACGCATCCAGATAGCCGTGGGGGACGACATCGTAGGCTTCAGCGAGGTGGTCGCGCATCCACATTTCGGCGTCCAGACGCACACTGTAACCTGCGCCCGGGTCGGTCATCCACTCCTCCGGCTTGCGGAAGGGCAGGGCGTGCTGAGACAGCATGTTCATGATGACACCGCCGTGGGTCACGCAGGCGGCCTCCTCGGTGTGGGTCTTGAGCATGTACTCGAACATCTTCATCAGCATGGCCGAGGTGCGGTTAAAGAACATCTGCCGGTCCTCGGCACCCTGGGGCACCGTGCGGCTGGTCGGGTCCATCCACTGGGCGAACTCCGGGTCCTTCACCAACTGCTGCAGGGGCTTGCCCTCAAACTTGCCAAAGGCCATCTCCCGCAAATCGTGCAGCTCGATCTGCCGCACACCGGGGAATAAGATCTCCGCCGTCTGGGTGGCGCGCAGCATCGGGCTGGTAAACACCAGCGGCACCTGCGGGTAGCCAAAATCCTTTTTCAGCGTTTTCAGCTGGGCGCGGCCCTCCGCACACAGGGGCAGGTCGCTGCCGCTGCCAATATACAGGCCTTTCAGGTTTCCCTCCGTCAGGCCGTGCCGGATTAAATGCAGTTTGTAATATTTCAAAGCAATATCTCACTTTCTGTATCTGTATTATAAAAGGATACCGCAAAATAGCGCTTTTGACAACGATAAATGGTTACAATTTAGTTACAAAACAGGCGGAATATAACGGGCTGTATTTTTTCGCCCACAATATTTATACCCGGCGGGGCGGGGCTGGCCCAAATTATGGGGACATAAAAATCCGGCTCTGTTTTCGGGCCGAAAACACCGTCGAAACACGGGTTTACAAAGCGTTTTTTTGCGGATATAATATACATCACGTAGTATGTACACCGAGAAATGACGGTGTGAAAGAGGAGTTATATGGCAAGCGAGTTCAACCGTATTCTTGCGCTGCTGCGCAAAGAACGCGGCATCACCCAAAAGCAGGCGGCGGCGGACCTGGGCATCAGCCAGGCGCAGCTGTCCCATTACGAGAAAGGCATCCGGGAGTGCAGCCTGGCATTTGTGGTACAGGTAGCTGATTATTACGGCGTCAGCTGCGATTACCTGCTGGGCCGCAGTGCCGACCGCAGCGGCCAGACCATCAGCGTGGCCGACCTGCCGGAAACCGGCGCCAGCACCAGCGGCAGCGTTTACCGCGGCAGTGTGCTGCCCACAATGTACAAAAAGCTCATCGAAAATTCGCTGGATATTTTGTACGACAAGCTGCAGGAAAGCAAGGATAAGCAGCTGGTCATCCAGATCAGCCAGTATTTGATGTTGGCTGTGTACAAAGTGTTCCGACGCTTGTACGATGCATCGCCAAAAAATGCGGTTGGCATGTTCCGTGTCGGCGCGGCGCGGTGGCAGGGCAATGCCGACGCCGCCATGCACGTGGCCGAAGCCGAGCTGGCTGCCGCCCTGACCGGCGAGGACGGAGGCAAGGACAGCCTGGACCCGGCGACGCTCTCGTTAAGCACCGAGCGCCTGACCCAGGACTACCCCCGCCACGCGACAAGCCTGTTGAACCTGGTGAAAAACGCCGAGGAATCCATGCGTGCGCTGCACCCGGCGGAGTGAGCCATCCGTAAGAAACACAACCGGGCAGACCCAAACACCAAAAGGGCCTGCCCGGTTTTTGTACGTATTATGCCAGGAAGAAAATTGTAGGGGCCGATGCTCGTCATCGGCCCGCCGGTATGGCAGCACTTGCGGGGCGATGCAAGCAGCACCCCCTACAAAAGGGTGAATGGCTTTTCCTTATGTCCCCTTTGCGTGTAAAACTATTGAAAGTTTCTTTGCCTACTTTCTTTTCAAAGAAAGTAGGTCAACCCTGCTCCTTTTCGGCCAACGCTCTCTGGCAGGCGGGGCAGACGGTTTTGCCGTACAGCTGTACCGAGCCGGGGGATACCTGGCCGCACAGGACGCAGGCATCGGCGGGGCGGTACTTGCGCAGCAGGATGGCATCGCCCTCGGTCATGATCTCCAGCGGCGTATCGGTGGTGATCTCAAAGGTGCGGCGCAGTTCCTTGGGCAGCACAACACGTCCCAAACTGTCGATACTGCGAATGATTCCTGTAGAAATCATAAAGATTCCTCCTCTATTTTCTTACATTCCCCAAAAATTTTGCATTATATTTGGCATTGCTGGTGGTCTGTGACGGCTGGCCCAACAATCTGTAGTTATTATACGAGACATTGGTAAAACTGTCAATATTTGCCATTTTAATTTTCCCGGCAATCGCTCGACACAGGCTGACAACTTCCCACCGTTTTCCGCAAAAAGGGCCAGCCTTGTTACAAAACTGACACAACCCTGTAACATCCCCCTTGTACAATGCACCTATAAGCAAAGGGGGGATCCGGTATGGTAACCAAAACCGCACGAACCAGGCAGCCCACGCGGGAAATGCAGCGCCGCTGCCGCCGCAAACGCCGGGCCAAAATGGTGCGGCGGCTGCTGTATGCGGCGGCTGTGCTGCTGGTGGCCGGGGCCGTGGCGATCGTGCTGTACGGCGGCAGCCCCCTGCACGCCAGCGCCGAGCCACAGCCCGTTGCGGCGCCCGCCGACACGCCTGTGCAAGCGGAGCCGACCGCCCAGCCCGCCGCGCCGGGGCAGTATGTGGTGGCCATCGACCCCGGGCACGGGGGCATCAACCCCAACATCGGGGCCGAGGACTGGGGCAGTGAGGCCGACGGCGTGCGGGAGAGCGACGTCACACTGTGCACCGCCCAACTGCTGTGCGAGAAACTGGCGGCGGATGACCGCTTTGCGCCCCTGCTGACCGCCGACGGCAGCACCTACCTGAAGCCCAGCGAGCGTGCCGCCGCAGCCAAAGCAGCCGGGGCCGACCTGCTGCTGTCCATCCATTTAAACAGCGATGCCAGCGCCGCAACCAACGGGCTGGAATGTTACGCCGCGCCGCCCGCCCTGGCCGCCAACGCCGAGAGCGTGCGGTTCGGCCGGCTTGTGACGGCGGCTTTCCGGGACCAGCTGGGCCTGACCCTGCGGGGCTGGGACGGCGTGCGGTACTTATATTTTGACGCCAACAACGCCCGTGTAGTCGCGGAATCGTCGGACACGACAGTGCGTTCTGACCCGACCTTTACGGTTTTGGAGGACTGTGGCTGCCCCGCCGTGCTGGTGGAGGAGGGCTTCATCACCAACGCATCCGACCGCGCCGCCCTATGCACCGACTCCGCCTGTGAACAGGCGGCGGAACTGTATTACCAGTGTATCATTGATTTTTTTGAATAAACAGCAAAAGGGTGTCACCACCATGCGGTGACACCCTTTTATAATGGGATTCTTCCGGTAGGCCTACCTTTTTTGTGACCAAAAAAGGTGAGGAGGTCGAAAGCCCCAAAAGCTAAAAAATGCAGGAGTGCTGCATTTTTCTTAACGCTTTTGAGCCCTTCTCCATATTGACCCCTCCCTACAAACCAATGCAAACAACCGCCAAATCTCAAACGGTCAGTCACCCATACAAACTGGAATTGTTCTAAATCTTCTCGGTTGCACCTTCTTGCCCTTCGGACAAGGAGTCTCCCTCGTTCAAAGTTCTTACAAAATTTCTGTTTAACGATTTCTTTTTCCGGTATTTTCTGTCCCTCGGATTTCCTCATGATAGAAATAATCTACGATCACCGGATGTCCCTGCGGGACTCTGCCATAAGGCATTTCATTATCCACAAAGGGACAATCATACTTCTTAGCCATTTCCGCAGCTTTTACTTCAAGCACTTCAAAGTAGCTGCGGTTATGCTTGTTATAGATCTCATCGTAAAGCGGTACAAGATCAGGATATTTTTCGGCGATATAATCCATAATTGTCTTTTTGAAACCGCCTCGAAGATTGAGATTTTCGAGCCAGAACAGATCGCACTGATCCTTTACCCGCTCAAAGATGGCTTCAAAGTCCGTGATACCGGGGAATACCGGGGATACGAAACAGACTGTACGGATACCTGCTTCATATACCTGCTTCATAGCAGCGATACGGCGCTCAATGCTAGAAGCAGAGTCCATATCGTTCTTGAAATTTTCATCTAGTGTGTTGATTGACCATGAAACGGTTACTCGTCCAAGCTTCTTCAGCAGATCAATATCTCGTACCACAAGATCCGACTTTGTGCAGATCAGAATATCTGCGTCACTGCCGATCAGCTGCTCCAGAAGTTTTCTGGTATTCCCGAATTGCTCCTCCTGTGGATTGTAGCCATCTGTCACAGAACCGATGACCACCCGCTGTCCGGCATATTTCTTCGGATTCTTAATTTCCGGCCAATGCTTCACATCAAGGAAAGTGCCCCATTCCTCCTTGTGTCCGGTAAAGCGCTTCATAAAAGAAGCATAGCAATACTTGCAGGCGTGTGTACAGCCTACATATGGATTGACCGAGTAACCGCCTACAGGCAGACTGGACTTGGTCATGATGTTCTTTGTTTCCGTCTCATTAATGAGGATTCCATTTATTACTTCTGCCATGATCTCTGTACCTCCAACACTTTATTGAATTCATCTGGCATTTCCTGAATCATATTTTCATTCCCTATGATAGGGACAAGATCTTCCTTCATAAATACCGGAATGTCAAGCATATGCGCCTGATCTGTAAGAGACCATGCCCACTCCGACTCCGTATGAACCTTCCTGCTCTGAACTCCAGTCATGGTGCCGACAACGATCCAGTTGATCCCGGAAAGATCAACTGAACCTGGATTGTCGAATAGCGGTTCAAAGGTAACATGATAGTGTTTTGCTCTGACATTTTTCCGTAGTGCGTCAATACGCCACAGTTCTGCTTTTCTCGTCACCGTAACACCAAACCATGCGTTTTCCAAATCTGTATCAAAATCCAGCAGATCTGGTCGCTTTGTAAGGAACAGGAACTGATGCTGTGGATTTTCTCGGATTTTTTCAAATACCTCGTCTCTCCATTCTGACTTCCAGCCGGAAAGATCGCTCATGCCGGTAAGAAGAAAGTTCTGCGGACGTTTCTTTTCCATCATCTTGAGCTTACTCGGAAAGAATTCAGGGTCAGCAAAGTCATCAATCATATGCCAGCGTTTCACATTATTGCGGGCATAGCAATATGCACACTCCACTGTACATCCGATGACGATATTCATGTTTTGAATCTGATCTTTGATACAAATACTCATGATTTTTGCCACTCCTCAAGATTCTTTCTGATACGGTCGAGGTATTCCTCAAACTGGGTAATTTCTTCCTCCGAAAAACCTTTGTAGTAAATACTGCCCATTTTATCAGATACAGAATCGTATTTGTCTTTTAAGGCATGTGCTTTTTCAGTCAGAAACAGGAGTGTTTTCCTTTTGTCCGTTTCAGACTGAACGCGTCTTATCAGCCCTTGATTTTCCATTCTTTCCAACATCGTAGTAAGAGAAGTTATCGCTAATCCACATTTAATCGAGAGTGACCTGATTGAGATTCCATCTTCCTGCCACAGTACATAAAGAATACGCCCCTGGGCTCCGTTAAACGCATCAATATTCTTTTCGCTGAGAATCTTCTCAAAGATTCGATCTCCAAGTTGTTTTATTTTGGTAATAAGAAATCCGCCATTCATTTTCACACAAAAAACTCCTATATAGTATTTTATCAAATAATACTATATAGGAGTTTTACTGTCAACAGTTTGTATGTCTAAGTAGAAGTAAATACCGATTTGTCACACCAGCTTTTCCATCCGCTCCACCGCTTTCCGGGCCCGGTCATGCCCGGCCTCGGCGGCTTTTTTGTACCAGGCCAGGGCCTGGGCGGCATCTTTGGGGCCGCAGCGGCCGTCCTCGTACCAGACGCCCAGCTCGTACATGGCGTCGGGCAGGCCCTCTTTGGCGGCGCGTTCGTACCATTGCTGGGCCAGAGGCAGGTCTTTTTTCACGCCGGTGCCGTTCTCAAAACAGCAGGCGTAGTTGTACATTCCCCGGGAATACCCACCTTCGGCGGAGCGGCGGTACCACTCGGCGGCGGCTGCGGGGTCGGCCTCGGTGCCGATGCCTTTCTCGGTGCAGTAGCCCAGGCAGCACTGGGCGCGGGGCAGACCCTGCTCGGCGGCGGCGCGATACAGCTCTACCGCCCGGGCCTCGTCCAGCTCCACGCCTTTGCCGAACTCATAGCACCAGCCCAGGCAGCACTGCGCCCGAGCGAAGCCCTGGGCGGCGGACTTGCCGTACCATGCGGCGGCCAGGGTCAGATCCTCCGGCACGCCCTGGCCGTACTCGTAACACCAGCCAAGGTTGCACTGGGCGGGGGCGTAGTTGGCCTCGGCGGCGCGGCGGTAATGGGCCGTGGCGGTGGGCCAGCTCTGCTCCACGCCGTCGCCCCGCTCATACAGGGCACCGATGCGGTTCTCGGCGGCGGGCAGGCCAAGCCGGGCTGCGCGGCGGTACAGGTGCAGGGCTTCCTCGGGGTTACGGCGCACGCCGGCGCCCCGCTCGTAACAGAGGCCCAGATTCAACAATGCCTGGGGCAGCTCCTGTGCGGCGGCCATGCTGTACCAGCGGATGGCATCCCCCCAGCTTTGGGGCGTGCCGGTGCCCTGCTCGCAGCAGACGGCCAGGGCAAACTGCGCCTGGGTGTCCCCCTGCCTGGCGGCGCGGGTGTACCACTGCACGGCCTCGGTGGGGTTGGCGGGTACGCCGCGGCCGTACTCCAGGCAGATGGCATAGCAGGCCTGGGCCGGGGCATAGCCCTGCCTGGCGGCGCGCAGGTAAAAGTCGGCAGCCAGCGGGGCGTTGGACTCCACGCCAAAGCCTTTCTCATAAAACTGGCCGCACATAAACAGGGCACGGGCGTCGTCCTGGGCAGCGGCCTTTTGGTACCAGGCCAGGGCAGCTTCGTCGTTTTTGGCGGTGCCGCGTCCTAAATGGATCATCTGTGCAAGGTTGCGCATGGCGGGCACAAATCCCGCCTGGGCGGATAGGGTATACAGCTGCGCGGCGCGCACGGAGTCCGCTGCCACGCCGGTGCCGTTGGTGTAGCAGATGGCCAGGCAGCACTCGGCCCGGGGGTCGTGCTGCAGGGCGGCTTCGCCGTACCAGCGGGCCGCGGCCTTGGCGTCCTGGGGCACGCCCTTGCCGAACTCATAACACCAGCCTAAATTGCACTGGGCCTGGGCGTGGCCCTGGCCCGCGGCGGCGCGGTAGAGCAGCACGGCATCCGGCCAGCTTTGGGCCACGCCCTCGCCGGTCTCGTAGGCCAGGCCCAGCATGCACTGCCCGGCAGCGTCACCCTCGGCGGCGGCTTTTTCAAAGTCAGAAAAGGCGTCATCAAAACGGCCGTCGGTTTTGGACTCGATGCCCAGAGCCACCCAATCGGCGGCGACTAAGTCGCTGCCATCGCTGGGCAGAAAGAACGCCCCGCCGCACAGCGGGCACGTGTCGGGGACCGCATGGCGGGTCACAAACCGGCAGACCGGGTTCTCGCAATGATGGATCTCCATAAAACGCTTCCTTTCCCTCAATTATAAACATTGTAGCATAGCTGTTCGCCGAAAAAAAGGCTTCGCGGCGTTTTTTCGGCGCGGCGTGTCCCAGCGGCGGTAATTATTGCTGTTTGCAAAGCTTTATCGGGTTTCCCCGCTCTGCGGCAAAAACAAACGTCCGGGCGTGGTATGGTAATGGCACCGATCGGCATATAGATAAAGGGGGACATGCTGCTATGGCTACTTATTTGGGAGAAAAACTGCATACAAACGTACAACTGCCTGCTATCTTGCCCGGTGCCCGCGGGGCGGCGCTGCTGTGGCAGGGGGCGGCGGCCGCCACGGGGCTGGTGCTGGGGGCCGGGCAGGTCTACGGCGGGGCCGCACCCTTTGGGCTGGCCTTCACGATGGTCTGTCCGCCGCTCTACCTGTTTGCCGCGGCAGGTGGTGTACTCATCAGCAGTTTGGCGTTTCAGCCTGCGGTGCTGGGGGTCAAGGTTATTGCGGCGCTCACGGCCACTGTGGCGGTGCGGCGGCTGCTGCAGGACAAGCCCAACACGAAAAACGCGGGCATCTGGGCCGGGTGTCTGGCGCTGGCGTTGGTCCAGGCGGCCGTACTTTTTTTCGCGGGCGGCTACGTCGACCTGTCCCAGGCGGCGGCCACCGGCACCACGGCGCTGCTGGCGGCGGGGTCTGCCTGGCTGATGCGCCGTTTCCCTTACCGGGAGCCGCGGGGGCTGTGCCTGTGGCTGGCCATCGCGGCCGCCTGCCTGCAGCGGTGTGCCCGCGGGCCGTTGGCTCCGGGCCTGGCGGTGGCCGCAGCAGCCGGACTGTGCGCCGCCTTTGCCGGCACGTTGGAGGAGACCGCTGTGGTCAGCATCACGTTGGCGGCGGCCATCACGGCGGCCAGCCCGAACCTTTGCTACGCGGCGCTGGCGGTGGCACTGGGAAGCCTGGCGGCAGCCTGCCTTTACCCCGGCGAGCGCCTGCGCTGTGCTGGCGTTTTTGCGGCGGGCTGCGTGCTGGGAGCCTTGGCCGCCCCCGATGCCGCCGGTGTGCTGCCGCTGTTTGTGGCCGGGGCTGTGGGCCTTGGCGCGGCGCTGGCTGTGCCGGGGGCGTGGCTGCGGGTGGTGTTTCCGCCGCCCGCCCCGCCGGTGCAGACCCAGGGGTTAAGCGGTGCCGCCCGCCGCCTGGCCGGTGTGGCGGATACCTTAAGCGACATCGCTGACACGGTCAACGCCGTCTGCACCCGCCAGATGCCGCCCAAAGGGGAAAACTTCGACTTCGTGGTGGAGCACATCGCCCGCACCACCTGCCAGACCTGCACCCGCCGCAGCCGGTGCTGGGTGCGGGGCTATGCCACGGCCATGGACGGGCTGTACCAACTCAAGCCCACGCTGGAGAGCCGGTGCCGCGTGGAGGTGGAGGACCTGCCCGGGCAGCTGTCGGTGTGCATCCACCCGGCGGACCTGTGTACGGCGGCCAATCATGGGTATCGGCTGTGGCGCAGCCGCCGCCAGACGCGGGCGCGGGCATCCATGCTGCGCACCGCCTTGACCGAGCAGTACAGCGCCATGGCGGGGGCGCTGGCGCAGCTGGCGGGCAAACTGGGCCAGGCGGGCCTGCCCGATCCCCGGCGGGAGGAAAAAGTCGCCCAGCTTTTTGCGGGGCTGGGACTGGACGCGCTGGAGTGCAGCGTTACCTCCGACCTGGCAGGCCGTCTGACTGCCGCCGTGACCATCGCCCGCACCCGGTTTACCGAGGAGGAGATCAAGGCCCTGACCGCCGAGGTGAGCCGCATCTGCCGCCGGGACATGGACCTGCCGGAAGTTACCCACTGCCGCACGGTCACAATGCTGACTTTTGGCGAACGGCCGTTGTTTACGGCGACGTTTGGCACCGCAGGACGCCCGGCTAAGGGGCAGAACGTCAGCGGTGACGCGCTGGATTGCTTTTGCGATACCAGCGGCCGCGCCCAACTGCTGCTGTGCGACGGCATGGGCACCGGCCGCGCCGCCGCCGTGGACGGCCAGATGGCCGCCCGCCTGACGGGCCAGCTGTTGCGGGCAGGCTTTGCCGCCGAGAGCGCTGCGCGGCTGGTCAACGTGGCGCTGGGCCTAAAGAGCGCCGAGCAGGAATCCGGCGCCACGCTGGACCTGCTGACGGTGGATCTTTACACAGGCCGGGCGGGGTTGTTCAAGGCTGGGGCCGCGCCCAGCTTTTTGGTGCGGGGCGGCCTGCCCCGCATGCTGGAGGGCGCCAGCCTGCCCATGGGTGTGTTGGAAAGTCTCGTGGGCCGCAGCACCACCTTTGCGCTGGACAGCGGGGACTGGGTGGTGCTGGTCAGCGACGGTGCGCTGACCGATGGCACCGAATGGCTGACGCAGCAATTGCAGCTCTGCGCCCGCCTGGGCCACACCCCGCAGCAGGCCGCCGAAACCATAGCCGATGCCGCCGCCCGACGGGCCGGGGAAAAACAGGATGACATCACCGTAGCGGTGTTTGCGCTTGGCAAAGCCGGGTGAACAGGCAGCAGCCCGGCCCTGCCGCAAGGTGGGCGGGGCCGGTATCCGCGCGCACCCCCACAAAAATACATTCAATATCCGTTTTCACAAAATATTTTCATAAATTTCAAAAAAACTGTTTAAAATTCTGCAAATCTGTGGTAAAGTAGTATCAATCGGTGAGATGTGTTCAAATTCACCACTTAGAGAGCCTGCTCTCTGTAAAATTTAAAACGCCGCAGCGGGCACGCAGCGCATGGCGGGCCCCCGGCGCGAAAAGAGGTTTGATTGTTCCATGGACTATGCAAGCAAAGACATCCGCAACATTCTGGTCGCCGGCCACGCTGGCTGCGGCAAAACCACGCTGACCGAAGCCCTGCTGTACATGAGCGGCGCGATCGAGCGCATGGGCCGTGTTGAGGACGGCACCACCGCCAGCGACTTCGACCCCGAAGAGGTCCGCCGCAAGGCATCGCTGAACTCCAGCGTTGTCCCCGTTGAGTACGAGGGCATCAAATATAACCTCATCGACGTGCCCGGCCTGTTCGATTTCGAGACCGGCGCAGCCGAGGGTATCATGGCCGCCGAAAGCGTACTGATCTGCGTGTCCGGCCGTTCCGGCGTCACCGTCGGCGCCGAGAAAGCCTACCAGCTGGCCCTTAAACACAACAAGGCGCGGATGGTCTTTGTCACCAAAGCCGACCTGGAAAACGCCGACTACTTCAAGATCCTGGAGCAGATGAAGATCAAGTTCGGCCCCAGCGTCTGCCCCTGTGTCGTGCCGGTCCGCCTGGACGACGGCACCGTCGCCTACATCAACCTGTTCAGCCAGAAAGCCTTTAAGTACGAGGGCGGCAAGCAGGTCCAGATCGACCTGCCCGACATCGGCCACCGCTTCGAGGGTCTGATCCAGGCCATGAGCGAGGCCATCGCCGAGACCGACGAAGCCCTGATGGAAAAGTTCTTCGAGGGTGAGCCTTTCACCACCGAGGAGATCGTCCAGGGCATGGCCGCGGGCGTCCGCAGCGGCCAGATCACCCCCGTATTCTGCGGCAGCGCCGTCAACAACCAGGCGTTGGATATGCTGCTGTACAACATGAACGTCCTGCTGCCCGGCGCTGACACAGCCGCTGCCGTGGGCGAGGATAAGGACGGTAACCCTGTCGACATCACTGCCGATCCCGCTGCCCCGCTGTGCGCCTACGTCTTTAAGACCGTGGCCGACCCGTTCGTGGGCAAAATGAGCTTTATCAAGGTGCTGTCCGGCAAGCTGACCGCCGCCAGCAACACTGTCAACGCCCGCACCGGCCAGCCGGAGCGCATGGGCAAGACCCTCATCGTCTGCGGCAAAAAGCAGACCGACACTGCTGCCATCACCACCGGCGACATTGGCGTTGTCTCCAAGCTGGCCACCGCCAAGACCGGTGATACCCTGTGCGACTCCGCCCGCGTGGTGGCGCTGCCCGCACCCGCCTACCCCACCGGCTGCTACCGCATGGCCGTCAAGGTCGCCAAGAAGGGCGACGAGGGCAAGGTCAGCGGCGCGCTGGCCCGCCTGATTGAGGAAGATCCCGCCATTACCTTCGTGGTCGATCCCGAGACCAAGCAGCAGATCATCAGCGGCCTGGGCACCCAGCATTTGGAAGTCGCCCTTGCCAAGCTGAAGAATAAGTTCGGTGTCGAGATCACGCTGGAAACCCCGCGCGTACCCTACCGCGAATCCATCCGCAAGAGTTGCAAGGCCCAGGGCCGCCACAAGAAGCAGACCGGCGGCCACGGCCAGTTCGGTGATGTCTGGATCCAGTTCGAGCCTATCGAGGGCGAGGACATCGAGTTTGCCGAGAACGTGTTCGGCGGCAGCGTACCGAAGAACTTCTTCCCCGCTGTTGAAAAGGGCGTCCGCCAGGCGGCCGAGCACGGTGTGCTGGCCGGTTACCCGATGGTCGGCCTGAAAGCCACCCTGCTGGACGGCAGCTATCACCCTGTGGATTCTAGTGAAATGGCGTTCATTATGGCCGCCAAGCTGGCCTACAAGGCCGCTGTTCCTGAAGCTGGCCCTGTTCTGCTGGAGCCCATCGGGTCCCTGCAGGCCCATGTCCCGGCAGACAACACCGGCGACATCATGGGTGAGGTCACAAAGCGCCGCGGCCGTGTGCTGGGCATGAACCCGGACGAGGACGGCCTGCAGGTCGTGGAGGCCGAGGTGCCCATCGCCGAGATGCAGGATTTCACCACCTTCCTGCGTCAGCTGACCCAGGGCCGCGGCTGGTACACCTTCGATTTCGTCCGCTACGAGACTCTGCCCCAGATGCTGGAGGCCAAGGTCATCGAGCAGGCCAAAGCCCTCGGCAACTTCGCCGACGAGGACTAACCTACTTTCTTTGGAAAAGAAAGTAGGCAAAGAAACTTTTAATATTTCCTAAAACAAAGAGCGATGCAGTGGGAAACTGCATCGCTCTTTTGTATGTTGATTATATGTTGTGAGGAAACGGAAAATGGGTTACTTCTTTTTACTATAATCTCTTGCTCCATAAATCGCTGTACCTACGCGCACAATCGTCGCACCTTCGGCAATGGCGGCGGCATAATCGTGGCTCATGCCCATGGACAAAATATTCATCCGGGCATTTTCGTACCCGCGGGCAGCGGCCTTTGCCAGCAATTCCCGCATCTCGGCAAAAAAGCGGCGGGTAGCGGTGTCATCGGCATCGGCGGGCGGAATGGCCATCAACCCGCGCACCTTGATGTGGGTCTTGGCGGCGGCAGCATCCAGCAGCGGCCACAGGTCGTCCGGGCCAACGCCGCTCTTGCTTTCCTCGGCGCCGATGTTGATCTCCATCAGGATCTCCTGGGTGATGCCCAGCCGCTCGGCGGCGGCCTCGATCTTATCCAGCAGCCGCGTGCTGTCCACGCTCTGGATCAGCGCGGCGCGGCCCACCACCTTGTTGACCTTGTTGGTCTGCAGGTGGCCGATGAAATGCCCCGGCTTGCCGTTGTAAGCTCCGGCGTCGGTCTTTTCCACAAGTTCCTGCACGTGGTTTTCACCAAACAGGTCAATGGGCAAATCGGCGCTGTAGCGCACTTCTTCCACTGTGCGGGTCTTGCAGGCGGCGCACAGCAGCACCTCACCGGGATCGCGGCCTGCGGCCTTGGCGGCGGTGGTCATGTTCTCGCGGATCCTGGCAACGGCCTCGGCCATTGCCTGCTTCTGTGCTTCGTCCATCAACGCACCTCCGTGTCGCTGTACACCGCGCGGCTGCCGCCAATAAACGGCGGGCGGGTGCGGGCGCACAGCAAAATTGCTTCACCGATGTGATCCATCGACAAGCGCACCGGCACGGCTACCCGGCGCAGGTGCATGCCGATCAGCGTACCGCCGATGTCCATACCGGCGGCGGCTTTCACTTCCTCCACCAGCACAGGGTCCTTAAAGGTGCGCCAGCAGTTGGTGGCCCAGCTGCCGCCCGCGTGGGGCTGCGGCACGGCAGCCACGATCTGATAGCCGTACTTTTTGGCGGCTTCGCGTTCAATGACGATCGAGCGGTTCAGATGCTCGCAGCACTGGGCGGCCAGGTAGACGCCCTGCTCCTGCAGCGGGGGCAGCACCCCGGCCAGCACGGCGGCGGCAACCTCCATGCTGGAATCATGGCCGATGCGCCCGCCGCGAATCTCGCTGCTGGAGCAGCCGACGACGAAAACATCGCCGGTCTCCAGATGAGCGGCTTCCAGTAATTCTTCGGTGGCCTTGCGGGCCTGGGCAGTCAGTTCAGAAAGTTCCATAATAAACCTCCTTGATACGTTTTATTTTGTAGGCGGAAACGAGAACACGAAAACACTTCCACCGTTTTGCTAAGGTTATTTGCGGGCCGCGCAGGCCAGGTCCCGGATGGTCAGCCCGCGGCAGTACTGCACCGGCAGGGTCATGGTGCCGGTCTCGTTCTCCACGGTGATGCCGTCCAGCACCACGTCCCGCAGCTCGTGGCCGGGGGCGTCAAAGCCTGCCAGCTCAATCGGCTCCACGTTCTCAAAGCTGCCGTCCCGCAGGCCGCGGCCGGTCAGGGTCAACCGCTCAAAGCTCAAATGGCTGAATATCGGCTGGCGGGGGGCCGCTTCACCGTCGTCGTTGTAGGGCACGGCGTGTACCAGCAGGCGGGAGGCGGTGCAGTCCCGCACCGACACGCCGCGCACATAGCCGCCGCGCTTGGGCGTGGCCTTGATCTCAATGCCCGACCAGCTGTTGGTCAGGTCGCAATCCCAAATTTGCACATCCTCGATGCCGCCGCTCATCTCGCTGCCCAGGCAGATGCCGTGCCCGGCGGTGCTGCGGCAATCGAACACATAAATATGAGCGCTGGGGCGGCCGATTTTGTTGCCCTCGGGATTTTTGCCGGACTTGATGGCCACAGCGTCGCCGCCGGTGGCAAACTCGCAGGCAAACAGCGTGCAGTTGGTGCTGGAGTCCGGGTCCCAGCCGTCGCCGTTCCACACGCCCTCGGATACAAAGCGGCAGTGGTCGGTAGTGATGTTGTCGCTGTAGATCATGTGCTGGTTCCAGCTGGCGCCGTTTTTCAGCGTCAGGCCGTGTACCCACACATTGCGGCAGTTGCTCATGTTGATCAGCCGCGGCCGCACCCGGCCGGGGATGGTCCGCTCGTTCTCGCACTCGGCCACCAGGGCGGCATGCTCGGCCAGGTAGTCCTTCAGGTGCTCCTGCTCGTCGGCGATGATCTTCTCAGCCAATTCGCGGCCGCCGCTGGCAATGGTGCCCTTGCCGCGGATGACCACGTTTTCGCAGTTCGGCCCGGCGGCGTGGTCCAGCGTGCCCAGGTTCAAAAGGCTTGAGTAGCAGCGCATCTCGGTGCCCTCAAACCGGCTGGGGATGCGGGGCTGGTAGTCAACGATCTCGGCGGTGCCCTGCAAGATGGCGCCCTCGTCCAGGTACAGCTCCATGTTGCTGTGCAGCCGCAGCGCGCCGGTCAGGTAGATGCCGGCGGGAATGTACACGGCATCCCCGCCGCCGCAGGCGTCGATGGCACGCTGCAAAGCGGCGGTGTTTTTTGTTTTGCCGTCGCCCTTGGCCCAGAACGGTGCCTCGGTCACATCGAGGCGGTTCTTGACCGGTGTGGTGCGGAATACGCAGCTGCCCACGCACTGATGACCGAAAAACACGTCGGCCTGGTAGTCGCTCTGGCTGCGCAGGTCGGTCAGGGTAAAGTGGGTGCGGCCGCAGGTGGCCACGGGCTGGCCGTCCAGGTAAACGGTATATTGCGCTCCGGCCTTGGCGGCTGCGGGCTTATCCCAGTACAGCGCGGCGGAATGCGCGGTACTGCGTGCAAAAACGTGCGATTCAAACATGCGGGGTCCCTTTCCATGATGCAAAATTCGGTGCATACGCCTCTATCTTTGCTCTTATTGTAGCACAGAAAATCTATGGGGGAAAGGTGCAAAACTTGCCAACATTTAGGGGCCACTAGGGGCATTTTTTCTCCAAAAAGCAGCCCGGCTCGTGGGCATACAGCACGCCCACGGCCTGCAAATAGGCGTAAATGATCGTGGAGCCGACAAACTTCATGCCGCGCTTTTTCAAATCTTTCGAGATGGCGTCGGACAGGGGAGAGGTGGTCGGCCCGCGCTCCACCAGCGTTTTGCCACCGGTCCACTGCCAAAGGTAGCTATCAAAGCTGCCAAACTCCTGCCGGATGGCGGCAAACGCAGCGGCGTTGCCTACGGCCGCCGCAATTTTGCGCCGGTTGCGGATGATGCCGGGGTCGGCGTACAGCGCGGCCTGCCTGGCCTCATCGTAGGCGGCGACTTTGTCCCAATCGAAATCGTCGAACGCCCGGCGGAAAGCCTCCTGCTTGTTCAGCACGCACTCCCACGAAAGCCCGGCCTGGAAGCCCTCTAAAATGAGCATTTCAAACAGCCTGCGGTCGTCGTGCACCGGCACGCCCCATTCTTCGTCGTGGTAGCGGATATACTGCGGGTTGCCCGGGTTCGCCCAACGGCACCTGCATTTTCCATCGGACCAGGTCATAGCATAGCTCCTTTGCCAGAGGTTGTAAGGGCCGCTTGCATCGGCCCGCAGGCGCACACGGTGTGTCCCTGCCTATAATTATAGTATAACACGCTTAGCAAGGCTTGCACCCTGCCCCTGAATTGTGTATAATAAGATGTTACAATCACTATTCTGGGGAGGTGTGCCGTATGAGCCTGCAAAGCATTGGCTTTTTCGGCTTTTTGCTGATCGTGGCTGCGGTGTACCTGCACCTGCCGCAGCGCTGGCAGAATCCGTTTCTGCTGGCGGCCAGTTGGTACTTTTACGCCAAGGCCATGCCCGCCATGCTGCCTGTAACTATCGCCATTGCCGCGTGTACCTACGCCTGCGGCCGGGCGATGCAGCGGCACAAAACAGCGGCGCTGCGGGTGGGCGTGATCGGCCTGTTGGTAATTTTGGCTTTCTTTAAATATAACGGCGCTTTTGCCGCCGATGGCGGTTGGCAGGCTGTGGCCATGCCGCTGGGCATCAGTTTTTACAGCTTCGCGGCCATCAGCTACCTGATCGACGCTGCCCGCGGCGATTGCGAGGTCGAGACCAACTTCATCGATTGTGTGCTTTACCTCAACTTTTTCGCCACCATCACCCAAGGCCCCATCTGCCGCGCCGGGGACCTGCTGCCGCAGCTCAAGCAGGAGCATCGCTTTGACGCCGCCCGCACGGTGCGCGGCCTGCGGCTGCTGGCGCTGGGCCTGTTTAAAATGATGGCCATCAGCGATGTGCTGGGCCTGGTGGTGGATGAGGTGTTCCCCAACTACCGCAGCTACGGCGGGCCGATGCTGATCCTGGCAGCAATTTTTTACACGTTCCAGCTGTATTTTAACTTCTCCGGTTACTCTGAAGTGGCGCGGGCTGTGGGCCTGCTGCTGGGGCTGAATCTGCCCGAAAACTTCAAGACCCCGTTTTTTGCCACCAACTTTTCCGGTTTCTGGAGCCGCTGGCACATCAGCTTTTCCTCCTGGCTGCAGGACTACCTGTTTATGCCGCTGGCCTGGGCCGATGTCTCGGGCCTGACTGGCGGAAGAATTCAGCGTCTTCCTGCGGAATTCTGCGTGTTCACGGTGTTTTTTGTCTCCGGCTTCTGGCATGGCAACACGCTGCCCTTTGTTATTTGGGGCCTGCTGCAGGCCTGCTACCGCCTGGGTGAGGAACTGATGCACCGCCGCTTCGGCAAGCCCAAAAAGAAAGCCCCGGCTAAAACCCTGTGGGCCAAGCGTGCGGGCGTGTTTGTGCTGTGGACCATCAGCATGGTGTTCTTCTGCGTGGGCATGTTCGGTGCGGGCTTAACGGCGGGGGATGCCTTCGCCTACCTGGGCGGCTGGTTCACCGGCTGGTCCCCGGCCCGCTTTGGGGCCGAGCTGTACGGCGCGGCCTACAACGGGTTCTACGCCAACACCATCATGGTGGCGGCCTACTACGCCTTTGTGGTGGTTACGCTGGCCCTGGGCTTTGCCCTTGACGCCCGCCGCGCCTTTACCTATAAAAATAAGCCGCCCGAAATTTGCCTGGCCAACGAAAAGCACCGCTGGGGGATTTACTACGTATTAGTAATTTGTTTGCTGGTAGGTTATATCATGCAAAACGGCGGCTTTGGCGGGGCATCCGGGTTTGGCATGTATGCAAACTTTTAACGCGCTTCGCGCGCAAAGAAGGGGTTCATCGCTTGTGGCTGCGCCCCTCTTTTGGATTCACCCCGTCGCAAAAAGCACATTTTCACGTCTGACGACACAAAAATGCACTTTTTGGCTCAAGAGGTGTCAGCATCGTCGGCGCATGTCCGCCGATGCTGACGGTTTAAAAAGAAAGGAGGTTTTCGCCCAATGAAAAATATCCTGAAAAAACTGGCGCTGCTCTGCATCCCGGTTGTGGTGTGGTTCGTGTTTTTTGCGGCGTTTGAGCCGAACAACTACTTTGGGGTGAAAGCCTCCGCTACCTCCAGCCAGCCGGTGGCCCGGGTGCGGGCCTACCAGCAGGAGCCGGGCACCAACCTGATCCTGGGCGACAGCCGCCTGGCCCACTTTGATATGGCCCGGGTCGAGCAGGTCAGCGGCAAGGCGTGGCAAAATCTGGCTTTCGGCGGTGCATCGCTGAAAGAAACGCTGGACCTGGCCGATTACGTGCTGGATTCCGGCAACCGGGTGGATAGCCTGCTGGTGGAAGTCTCGTTCTACACCCTCAACGCCGGGTACAACACCGACCGCTTCCAGGCGCTGGAGGAAACGCTGAACAACCCTCTGGCCTACTGCCTGAATCTCGAATACAACGTCAACGCCCTGACCGTGGCGATGGACACCCTGAGGGGCACGCCGGATACCATTGAATCCGGCGATTGGACCGCCGCAGACTATCTGGCAGACGACGGCACTACCCTGCCGCTGCACCGCAAACTGTACGATTACCCGGCCATCATCACCCCCAAGTGCCGCAGCTGGACGCTGAACGAAGCCCAGCTGACCCGCCTGGCCGAGCTGGCCGCCCGCTGCCAGAACGAAGGCATCGCCTTGACCATCGTGCTGCCGCCCATGGCCGAGAATGTGCGCACCGAGGTGTGCGATCCGTTCGGCATTACCGGGGCCATGCAGGATGAGGTCTTGCCCGAACTGCACGCCATCGCCGCCGAGACCGGCTGCACCCTGCTGGATTACGAGTGGAACGGCAGCTGCATTACCGACGATGATACGCAGTTCTTTGATGGCTTCCACCTGGATGAAAAGTATGGCCTGCCGGACTGGACAGAAGAACTTTTTACGGATATAGGGTAAATAAGTAGACTGTTAAAGAGCCTCCCTTTGGGAGGAAGGTGCCCCGAAGGGGCGGAGGGAGAGAGCATTACCGGTATCCGAAGCATTGGCGATTAGGCTCTCTCCCACACCCGCCTATGCGGGAGCCACCTCCCAGAGGGGGCCGAAGTAAATTGGCAATTAAATCTACAACGAGGCAAACCATGGCTTTAGACTTCTTAATTTTGTACGAGCACACTGTGCGCGAATATGAGAGCGACCTGCTGCTCAAGCTGGAGTTGGAGCGCCGCGGCTATACCGCCGAGATCCGCCAGCTGCTGGACCCCAAGCACCTGCGGCTTTTCGGCAAAGATAAGCCGGAAGTGCTGGTCGCCAGCTGCATGTATGATAACGAGGCCATCAACAGCCACGTCTACAACAACATCGGCAAATGCAACAAGATCGTCAACCTGCATTGGGAGCAGATGCTTTCCGATACGCAGGAGGAGGGTGACTGGTTCAACATGAACGGCAATGCCAAGCGCTGCGTGCAGACCTGCTGGGGCAAGCGCACCGCCGCCCGCCTGCAGGCCCACGGCATGGACGCCAAAAACACCCCCGTGACCGGCGCCGTCATGATGGATTTTTTGCGGCCTGAATTTAACGGGTATTTTAAGGATAAAGCCACCCTCTGCCGGGAGTTCGGCCTCGACCCCAACAAAAAGCTGCACCTGTATATTTCCAGCTTCGGCTACGCCAGCATGAACGACGACGAGGTGGCCGAGCTTTCCAGAATGGCGGGCACCGACTTTACCGGATTTGCCAAAACAAACCGTGTATCGATGAAAGAGACGCTGAGCTGGTTTGAACAGTACCTCACCGCCCACCCGGAGGTAGAGCTTGTCTACCGCCGCCACCCCAGCGAGTGGAACAGCCCCGCGCTGGAAGAACTGGCCAGGAAATGCCCCAACTTCCACGTGATCTTTGCCGATTCGGTCAAGCAGTGGATCGTGGCAGCGGACTCCATCTCCATCTGGATGAGCACCGCTATCGCCGAGGTGTACATGGCGGGCAAAAGCTGCCACATCCTGCGCCCTGTGCCCATTGAGCATGAGTATGACCCGGTCATCTACAAGGACGCCCACTATATCACCACTTACGCGGACTTTGCCGCCGCCATGCAGCAGGACGACCCGCCGTTCCCCATTGCACGCGAAGTCATCGAGGGCTACTTCGACCCCAGCGAGACGCCGGCCTACATCCGCATGGCCGATCTGCTGGAGGATGTCTACAAAAATTCCCCCCGGGACGAGCCGATGGGCGAGGGCTTTACCCCCCACTTTAACCTGCTGAAATTCTGTGCACTGGCGGGCGTACACTTTTTGTATCGCCGCGGCTGGGAGCCGAAAAAGGTGTTCGCCTTCTGCCCGCCGCTGGCCAATTTCGCCCAGCGCATCTACGGTTATGTGGATAAAGCCCATGTGACGCCCGAGCAGGTGGAAGCTATGACAGCTCGCATCCGGCCCTACGTGAAATAAGGCAATACCGCATAATTCTAAGTGCCGATACGGCGAGCGAGGTGCGGCAGATGCTAAGCTAAAAGCGCAGATAATACTTTGTGTATTATCGAGCATTTTGGCAACGCAGATGCCGTGCCGCAGCCGCCGGAGCGGTGCTTAAGCCGTTAGGCGGGAATTGTGCGGTGTTGCCATAAGTATAAAAGTTTCTTCGCTTCCTTCTTTTCAAAGAAGGCGGGAAAGGACCTCGAATCATGCCAGAGAAAAAATCCGCCGGGGAATCCTTTGCCGGCAACGTAATGAAATACTCGGTGGCCACCTACCTGGGTTTTGCCATCACCGGCCTGGCGCTCATCGTCAAGGGCCTGCTGCCTGCCGAGGTGCTGGGCGCGCCGGTCACCTTTATGACCTACACCGCCACCGTCATGAACCTTGGCATCCTGGGCCTGGACCAGACCCTGCTGCGCTTTTACCATGAGCCGCCCGCCGGGGCCGAACCCCGCCAGCTGTTTGCCGCCTGCACCCGGATGTCGGTGGTGTTCATGCTGGTGCTGGGGGCTGTGTGCAGCCTGTTCGCCGCCCGGCCCATGGCGGTGGCCTTCGGCTTTGGCGCTGACGGCCAGGGGCTGGTGCCGCTGCTGTTCGTGAACGCCGCGCTGTACATGCTGGTGCGCTACTTGAACGTGCTGCTGCGGCTGGAAAACGACCTGAAAGCCTACACCGCCGAGACGCTGTGGATGCAGGGGTGCTTCAACCTCATCTACCTGCTGCCCGGCTTCTTCACCTCTAACGTCTACCTGCTGGCCATGGCGGCCATCATCAGCTTCGGCGTGGTGGTCATTGCGTTTGGGTATAAGTACCGCAGCGCCTTCTTCAGTCCGCTGCCTGCCGAAAAATTCGGCGGTATCGCCAAGGTGGCTGTGCCTTATGGCATCGCGCTGGCCCCGGCGCAGATTCTGTTCAGCCTGTCCAGCGGTATCTGCCTGTCCTTTGTGGGCAATGAGTGCGGCGAAAGCGCCCAGGGACTCTTTGCCTTCGGCTACAGCCTGGCGCAGCTGGTCACCGCTATCCAGGCGGGCTTCTCCACCTACTGGGGCCCCTATGTGTACGCCCACTACCGCGAGGAACAGGAGCGCATCGGCCGCGTGCACGACGTGCTGAACCTGCTGATCTTCGGCTTTTTCTGCGTGCTGGTGATGTTTGAAGACATCGTATTCCTCATCTTCCCCAACAAAAAAGAGTGCCTGACCATCTTCCCGCTGCTGATGCTGGCGGTGGTGTTCAACATTTTGTGCGAGGGCACCGTCTACGGCAACTCCATCGCCCGCAAACCCTGGCATGATACCATTGGCATTGGCATCGGGGCGCTGTCTAATTTGGGGCTGTGCGCGGCCTTCGTGCCCCGTTTCGGCATGACCGGTGCGGCCTTTGCGCTGGCCGCCAGCAACGGTCTGGCATTTTTGTACCGCAGCGTTACTGGGCAAATGTACTACCGCACCATCCCCAGCTTTGCCAAGACCATCTCCGGCTTTCTGCTGGCGTTCGCCGTCACGGCGGCCGGCACGCTGCTGTGGCAGCATTTTGTCCTGAAATTCGTGCTCACCGGCGCGGTGCTGTTCATCTACTGCACCCTCTACCGCGCCCAACTGCTCAAACTGTGGAATATGGGGCTGGGCATCCTGCGCGGCCTGTTAAAGAAGTGAGGAAAACCATGAAACATTGCGGCACACAGGAATTGGAGACCGGGCGGCTGCTGCTGCGGCGGCTGTCCATTGACGACAGCGAGATGATGTTCAACAACTGGGCCAGCGACCCGGAGGTGACCAGGTATCTGCGCTGGAACGCCCACCGCAGCTGGGCCGAAACCGCCGAAATCCTGAACGAGTGGGAAAAGCACTACGTGGAGCCCACCTTTTACCAGTGGGGTGTGGAAAACAAGCGCAGCGGCGTGCTGATGGGCTCCATCAGCCTGTTCCCCGACGAGGAACTGAAAACCGGCTGGCACCTGAATACCGAGCGTCTGGGCCCTGTCTGGGAGGTTGGCTATGTGCTGGGCCGCAAGTGGTGGAACAACGGCTATATGACCGAGGCCCTCTGCGCCGTGCGGGATTACTGGTTCAACACGGTGGACGCTGCATGGCTGGCGGCTATTCACGACAATGAGAATGTGGCCAGCGGCGCCGTGCTGCAAAAAGCCGGTTTCGTTTACGACCACGATGTGATCGACCACAAATTTGACGGCACGGCGGTGCCCTGCCGCGCCTACCACCTGGTAAAAGAGGATCTATGAGCGAGAATACGATCGATTTGGACTTTGGCACCACGGCCCAGAAACAGCAGGACGGCGAGAAACTGCCCGTCGTGCTGCTGGCGCTGGACCAGGGCAAGTACGATATGGCCCGCAGCCTGGACGAGCTGCGGGCGCTGGCCGATGCCAACGGCATGGAGGCCGTGGCCGAGGTTACGCAGAAACGCTCCACCCCCGAAGCTGCCACCCTGCTGGGGGAGGGCAAGGTGGCCGAAGCACGGCTTGTCTGCCAAAATTTGAACGCTGCGGCAGCTATTTTTGACGGCGAACTCACCGGCAGCCAGATCCGCAACCTGTCCGCCGCTTTGCAGGTGGAAGTGCTGGACCGCACGATGCTGATTTTGGAAATTTTCCGTGCCCGCGCTACCACCAATGAGGGCAAGCTGCAGACCGAACTGGCCACCCTGCGCTACCAGCTGCCCCGTTTGCAGGGGCTGGGTGAATCCCTCAGCCGCCAGGGCGGCGGCGGCGGGGGCGGCGGTGGTGCCCGCCGCGGTGCCGGTGAAACCAAGCTGGAGCTGGACCGCCGCCACCTGCACCACCGCATTGAACATCTCGAAGGCCGTCTTAAAGAGATGGAGAAGCGCCGGGGTGAGACCCGCCGCGCCCGCCAGAAAAACAATGTGCCAGTGGTGGCACTGGTGGGCTACACCAACGTGGGCAAGTCCAGCCTGCTGAACGCCCTGTGCGGCGAGCAGATCTTTGAGGCGGACATGCTGTTCGCCACGCTGGACCCCACCGCCCGCAAGCTGACCCTGCCCAGCGGCCTGCAAATTATTCTGGTGGATACGGTCGGCTTCGTCAGCCGCCTGCCCCACCACCTGGTGGAAGCGTTCAAGAGCACGCTGGAAGAAGCCGCCTATGCGGACGTTATCGTAAAGGTGGCCGACGCCGGGGACGACCAGGCTGCCGAGCAGCTGGCCGTTACCGATGAGGTACTGAGCAGCCTGGATTGCGAGGGCATCCCCCAGCTGGTGGTGTACAATAAGTGCGATACAGCGAACCTGCTGTCCTTTGATCCGGACATCCTGCTGACCAGCGCCAAAACGGGCGTGGGCCTGCCCGCCCTGCTGGCCAAGATCGATGATGTGCTGGCCCACCGTGTGCGGGGCATCGAGGTGCTGCTGCCCTACGATAAACTGGCGCTGGCCGACATCCTGCGCAGCCGCGGTAGCGTGGCCGAGGAAGAATACCGAGAGGACGGCGTCTACTACCGCGCCACCGTCAAGATCGACGACCTGCATCGGTTTGAGCCGTATCTTGTGTAAGGTTGACAGCGATTTGTCTTCGCTTTATAATGAAGTCGTTTGAGAACAAGAACATGTTTGTAGGGGCCGATGCTCGTCATCAGCCCGCGGGTCGATGCAAGCACCGGCCCCTGCAATTTACGGGATACTAATTTAAAATAAAGGGGTTTTCACCATGTCTAACGTTCGTACCCGGTTTGCGCCGTCGCCCACGGGCTATATGCACGTCGGCAACCTGCGCACCGCACTGTACACTTACCTGCAGGCACGCCATAACGATGGTACGTTCATTCTGCGTATCGAGGATACCGACCAGGGCCGCCTGGTCGAGGGCGCTACCGACATCATCTACGGCACGCTGCGCGCCACCGGCCTGACCTGGGACGAAGGCCCCGACATCGGCGGCCCCGTCGGCCCCTATGTGCAGAGCCAGCGCATGGGCATGTTCAAACAGTATGCCGAGCAGCTCGTCAAGGAGGGCAAGGCTTACTACTGCTTCTGCACCGAGGACCGCCTGAATGAGATGCACGAGGCCCAGCGCGCCGCCGGTGAGATGACCCACTACGACGGCCACTGCCGCCACCTGACTCAGGAGGAGATCGACGCCAAGCTGGCCGCCGGTGAGCCTTACGTCATCCGCCAGAAGATCCCCGAATCCGGCGTGGCCGGTTTCGACGATGTGGTCTACGGCCATATCGAGGTCGACGTCAAGGAACTGGACGACCAGATTTTGATTAAGACCGACGGCATGCCTACCTACAACTTCGCCAACGTGGTGGATGACCACCTGATGGGCATTACCCACGTCATCCGCGGCAGCGAGTATCTGTCCTCCACCCCCAAGTACAACCTGCTGTACGAGGCTTTCGGCTGGGAAAAGCCCATCTACGTCCACTGCCCGCCGGTTATGAAGGACGCCCAGAATAAGCTGTCCAAGCGCAACGGCGACGCCAGCTATCAGGACCTGGTGGCCAAAGGCTACCTGCCTGCCGCTGTGCTGAACTATCTGCTGCTGCTGGGCTGGGCCCCCGAGGGCGAGCAGGAAATTTTCTCTCTTGAGGAAATGATCAAGATTTGGGATCCTGCCCGCATTTCCAAGTCCCCCGCCATCTTTGACCCGCTTAAGCTGCGTGCCATCAACGCCGCCTACATCCGCGCCCTGCCGGCCGAGGAGTTCCGCCGCCTGGCCGATCCGTTCATCGACCGTGCTGTGCACCGCGATATCGACCGCGACCTGCTGTGCGCCAACCTGCAGCCCCGCTGTGAAGTGCTGGAGGACATCCCGCCGCAGCTGGATTTCTTCGACGCCGTGCTGCCCATCGACGCCGAGATGTACCGCAACAAAAAGCAGAAGACCACGCCGGAATCCGCCAAGGAGGCTCTGGCCGCCCTGCTGCCGGTGCTGGAAGCCCAGGCCGATTGGAACCGCGACGCCATCTTTGAGGCATGCAAGACCCTGGCCGAGCAGATGGAGAAAAAGAACGGCTGGCTGCTCTTCCCGCTGGGCATTGCCCTGTCCGGCAAAGCCCGTACCCCCGGCGGCGGCACCGACCTGGCCGCTATGATGGGCAAGGAAGAAACCATCGTCCGCGTAAAGGCCGCGCTGGAAAAGCTGTAAATTACCAATAAAGAATGCCCGTTGCACGGTGTGAAGTGCCCCCAAAAAGTTAGACAATAATTTGAAGCAAAAATTGTTCAAGCAGCCGAAAGGGCTTGCTGTCTGTGAATTGCAGGCGGCAAGCCCTTTAGCTTTGCCTTGATTCTGCGGTTGTTGTAGTAATCCAGATATTCAACGAGTTCCTGCTTGAAGTGTTCCATGGACTGAAACTCTTGTAAGTACAACAGTTCACTTTTGAGTAAGCCAAAGAAATTCTCTATCACAGCGTTGTCCAGACAGTTGCCTTTCCGGCTCATGCTCTGCTGAACACCTTTCTTCTGGAGCATTCGCTGGTACTGCTTGTGCTGGTATTGCCAGCCCTGGTCAGAATGAAGGATCAACCCGGTTCCATCCGGTATCTTCTCAAAAGCCTTATCCAGCATAGTCGTAACCATACTCAGAACAGGACGGTCGGAGATGGTATAGCTGACCAGATCGCTGCTGCACAGATCAAGGATGGGCGAGAGATAGAGCTTCTCTCCAAACAAACTGAACTCTGTCACATCGGTGACCCACTTCTGGTTTGGCTTTTCGGCGCGGAAGTCCCGGTTTAACAGATTTGGTGCGATTTTGCCAACTTCGCCCTTATAAGAACGATATTTTTTCATCCTGACACGGCAAACCAAGCCCAGCTCCTTCATAAGCCGCTGGACAGTCTTGTGGTTCAGGAGAAAATTGCGCTTGTGAAGTTCTGCTGTAATGCGGCGATAGCCGTATCTTCCTTTGTTTTCGTGGTAGATGGCCGTGATCTCCGCTTTGACAGCTTTATACTTATCTGCACGGTTCATCCGCTTCAGATGGTAGTAGAAAGTGGCACGGGGTAGTTGAGCGATTGAGAGAAGAATATCCAGAGAATGTTTTTGCCTCAGCTTTTGAACTACCTGCGTTTTCTGCGCTGGCGTCGCTCGTCTTCCAAAACCAAGGCTTGCAAGTTTTTTAGGTAATCGTTCTCCGCACGCAGTCGCTGCACTTCGGCCAGCAGATCTTCTTCCGCCTCTTTTGGCAGCTTCTTTGGCCGACCAGTGCTGCTGCGGCCCCGTCGCTCAACCGTCAAGCCTTCCGGCCCTTCTTCCAGATAAATGCGTTCCCAACGCTCTATAATTTTATGGTCGTTAATTCCGAATTCCTGCATCGTTGCATAGATACTCAGATGTTCTTTTTCCATGGTTTCTACAACCATTTTCTTGAATTCCGGCGTATATCGTTTGTTCGGTTTTCCTCTTGACATAATAAATCACCCCATCTGTTAGATAGTATATCATACTGTCTAACAAATGGGGTGCAGTTCAGTGTTTGTGCAACGGGCATTTACTTTTAGGGCAATACCGCATAATTCTAAGTGCCGATACGGCGAGCGAGGTGCGGCAGCTGCTAAGTCAAAAGCGCAGATAATACTTTGTGTATTATCGAGCATTTTGGCAACGCAGTTGCCGTGCCGCAGCCGCCGGAGCGGTGCTTAAGCCGTCAGGCGGGAATTGTGCGGTATTGCATTAGGTGCGGTCCCCTCTGGGAGAAGGCTCCCGCGAAGCGGGTGGGGGAGAGAGCCTACGATTTGGCAGCAGCTAAAGATACTGTCTCTCCCTCAGTCAGCTTCGCTGACAGCGCTCCCCCTCTGGCACGAAGTGCCACCTCCCCCGTATCGGGGGAGTCTGTCTCGCAGAGGGAGCCTTTTAAATGTGTGTTACTCCTGATGCGCCTGCAGTGCGGCCAGCAGCGGCGGGATCAACTGCTTTTTACGGCTGACGACCCCCGGCAGCCAGGCCTTGCCGTCCTTCGGCTCTACATGGAACGCCTCGCGCACGATCTGTTCGGCAGCGTTGCCGCAGTACATCAGATCGGTGCTCTGGGTCTTCATGTCGGTGAACATGTAGAAGATCATCGGCAGACCCTCACGGCGGCTGGCCTCGGGCAGGAACGGCCCTACCAGCGCCTCGGCGGCGGCACGGGATTTGTCCGTCATGTAGATGGACTGCCCCACGCCAAACTTGGCGTCGCCGCGGCTGAACACCTTGAAGTCGGAGCAGAACACATCCTCGGCGTCGCGGCCGGTCAGGTCGGCGCCCGCTTCAAACATCTGCTCAGCGTAGGTGGGAATGTCCTCGCCCGCCAGCGCGGCCAGCGCCTTGGCAGCGGCCTCATCCTGCGGGGTCGAGGTGGGGGAGCGGAACATCAGCGTGTCGGACAAAATGGCCGACAGCAGCAGGCCCGCGATCTCTTTCGAGGGGGTCATGCCCTGCTCGCCGAACATCTGGTACAAAATGGTGGCTGTGCAGCCCACCGGCACATTGCGGAAGTAGACCGGCCCGGTAGTCTCCAAATTGCCGATGCGGTGATGGTCGATGATCTCCAGAATATCGGCTTCTTCCAGGCCGTCCACAGCCTGCTGGCGTTCGTTGTGGTCCACCAGAATCAGCTGCTTGCGGTGCAGGTTCAACAGGTTACGGCGGCTGACCACGCCGCAGTACTTGCCGTTCTCGTCCAGAATCGGGAAGTAGCGGTGGCGCACGCTGGCCATGACCTTGCGGGCGTCCTCAATGGGCGTGTTTACGCTGAATTTCAGAAGCTCCTTAGTGCGCATAAAGTGGCGCACCGGCGCGGCGGTGGAGATGAGCCGCGCAGCAGCGTAGGTGTCGTAGGGGGTGGCCAGGATGGCGCAACCCTTCTCCTGGGCGCGGGCCACGATGGTGCGGGGCACTGCCGAGCCGCAGCAGACGATGATGGCCCGGGCACCGCAGTCGATGGCGCACATCTGCGCCTCGTACCGGTTGGAGACCAGGACTAAATCGTCGGGCTTGACCAGTTCCTCCATGATTTCGGGACTGGTGCCGATGCAGATGTTGCCGCTGTCGATGCGGGTGTCGGCGTTGCCTACTACCAGCTCAGCCTCCAGCGTTTCCAAAAGATTGGAGTAGCGGGTGCTGGCGGCGGCCAGTACGGCAGTGTCAAACAGGTCCATGTTGGCATCGGCAATATCCTTGATGGTGATAAGCCCCTGCAGCTCGCCCTCGTTATCCACGATGCACAGGGTGTCGATCTCGACATCGCGCATCAGGTTCCAGGCGGCGCGCACACTCATTTCGCCGTCAATGCCCGCCTGTTTGCGGATGTCAATGTCTTTGATCTGGGGGCTGACATCAGTGCACAGGCGCGGCGGCTCCACGCCGAAATGCTGCAAAACAAAGCGAGTCTCGCGGTTGATATGCCCGGCGCGGCGGGCTTCGTACAGGCCTTCCAGGCTGCCGCGGTTTTTCAGCCAGGCATAGGCAAGGGCCGAGCAGATCGAGTCGGTATCGGGGTTCTGGTGCCCGATGATGTTGATGCGGCGCATCGGTTTTGCTGCCATGTGTTCTTTCCCTCTCTTGTCTTGTTTTTTGGGAAACTGCGTCCTTCCCCACGGAATGTACAAAATCCCTTTCAATTACTATCCAACATTTTATATTATAGCATACTATTTTATAATTTGCGATTATTGACAAATACTACATGATAGCGTATTATAGATAAGTATGTGGATATTGGGGTTTATCCCCCTATAGATAGGCATTCAATCGCAAACCAATCAGAGAGGGAACGTATATGATTCAGGAAAATTTACGCAATGTCGCGATCATCGCCCACGTTGACCACGGCAAAACCACCCTGGTCGACCAGATGCTGAAGCAGTCCGGTGCTTTCCGCGCCAACCAGCAGGTCGCCGAGCGTGTCATGGACTCCGGCGATATCGAGCGCGAGCGCGGCATCACCATCCTGGCCAAGAACTGCTCCTGCGAGTATCAGGGCGTCAAGATCAACATTGTCGATACCCCGGGCCACGCCGACTTCGGCGGTGAGGTCGAGCGCGTGCTGAAGATGGTCAACGGCGTTCTGCTGCTGGTCGACGCTGCCGAGGGCTGCATGCCCCAGACCCGTTTTGTTCTGCAGAAAGCTTTGCAGCAGAACCTGTCTCTGGTCATCGCCGTCAACAAGATCGACCGTCCCGACGCCCGCATTGCCGAGGTCATCGATGAGATCCTTGAGCTGCTGATGGATCTGGGCGCTACCGACGAGCAGCTGGACAGCCCGATGGTCTTCTGCTCCGGCCGTAACGGCACCGCCAGCTATGACTGGACCGATCCTTCCTCCGGCACCGACCTCAAGCCCCTGTTCGACACCATCCTCAAGTACGTGCAGCCGCCGGAGGGCGAGCCTGACGAGCCGCTGCAGATGCTGGTCTCCAGCGTCGACTACAACGACTTCGTGGGCCGTATGGGTGTTGGCCGTGTGCAGAACGGCGTCATCAAGGTCGGCTCCGCCATCCAGGTGTGCGACTGGCACAACCCCGATGTGCATATGAGCGGCCGCATCACCAAGCTGTTTGACTTCAAGGCCAACGGCCGTGAGCCTATCGAGAGCGCCCAGGCTGGCGACATCGTTGCCTTTGCCGGTCTGCCCGATATTTCCATCGGCAACACCATCTGCGATCCCAGCAAGGTGCAGCCCCTGCCCTTCGTTAAGATCAACGATCCTACGGTGGAAATGACCTTCTCCGTCAACGATTCTCCCTTCGCCGGCAAAGAGGGTAAGTACGTTACCTCCCGCCAGATCCGTGACCGCCTGATGCGCGAACTGCTGAAGGATGTTGCCCTGAAGGTCGAGGATTCCGCCACCAACGATTCCTTCCGCGTCATGGGCCGCGGCGAAATGCACCTGTCCATCCTCATCGAGACTATGCGCCGTGAAGGCTATGAGCTGCAGGTCAGCCCCCCGCACGTTCTGACCCACGAGGAGGACGGCAAGGTCATGGAGCCTATGGAGCGTGTCGTCATCGACGTGCCCGAGGTCTACCAGGGCAATGTTATGACCGCCCTGGGTGCCCGCAAGGCCATCCTGATGAACATGCAGATGATGAACAGCCGTTCCCGCATCGAGTTCCGTATGCCCAGCCGCGGCCTGTTCGGTTATCGCAGCCAGTTCCTGACCGACACCCACGGTGAAGGCATCATGAATACCATTTTTGATGGTTACGAGGAATGGTGCGGCGACATTCAGACCCGTTCCACCGGCTCTCTGATCAGCTTCGAGACCGGCGACGCCGTCACCTACGGTCTGTTCAACGCCCAGCAGCGCGGCACCCTGATCGTCAACGCAGGCGAGAAGGTCTACGCGGGCGAGGTCGTCGGCTACACCCCGACCGGTGAGGACATCACCGTCAATGTCTGCAAGACCAAGCACCTGACCAACACCCGCGCTTCCGGCAGCGACGATGCCCTGCGCCTGGTGCCCGTCAGCAAGTTCAGCCTGGAGGGCTGCTTGGAATTCCTGGCTCCCGACGAGCTGCTGGAAGTCACCCCCGAAAACCTGCGCATCCGCAAGCGCATCCTGGACCATGACCTCCGCATGAAGGCCGCCAGCAAGAAGAATAAGTGATTTTTTCACACTGAACCAAAGGAGGCTGCTGCACCGCAAACACCGGGCAGCAGCCTTTTGCGTTAAAAGGACAATGATATGAACAGCTTTCTGGACAAGATGCGTTCCTGGATACCGGCCCATGCCCCAGAGTGGGTGTTCAAGGCCAGCATGGCCGTGTGGGAAGCCTACAAAAACCTGACCATGCCGGAGCAGAAAAAGTCTTTTGGAAATAAAAACCCGGACAAGACTTTCTTCGTCATCCGTCTGTATCCCCCGGCAGCAGGCTTTTTGGCCGACTATAACTATGTGCTGGGCTATATGAAATATGCCTATGATAACGGCTGGATCCCTGTGGTGGATATGCAGAACTACCAGACCCTGTATAACGAGGACCATCCCATCCACGGCACGACCAATGTGTGGGAGTATTTCTTTGAGCAGCCGCTCGACCCCGCCACCGGCAAGCGCTACACGCTGGAAGAAGTATACCAGAGCAAAAACGTCATCCTCTCCAACGGCAGCGACCAGCGCTGTAACTTTACCGGCGATAAAGACCCGGAAGTGCTGAAATGGCAGCACGAGATGGCAATGAGGGCACCGTTTAATCAGGAACAGAAAACCTATATTGAAAAACTGTCCGCTACAGCCCAAATTCCGCAGGGCGTTAAACTGATCGGTGCGCCAATCCGTGGCTCTGATTTGGGCAAACGCTTTTATGGCCATGCAATCCAGGCTACAACGGACGAAATGCTCGCTCTGCTGGAAGAGCGCCTGCAAACCTGGAAAGAGCCGGGAGAAGAGATAAGCATTTTTGTGAACTCGGAAGAGCAGAGAGCTATTGATTGTGTCAAAGCAAAATTCCCGCAGGCGTATTGTACGGACTCGGTACGTTTCGTAAAAGGTGAATCGGACGGCGTCATGCGTGTAGCAGATTTGTATCAGAAACTTAGCAAGTACGAAAATATTCAGCAATATTTGACTAACATTTGGTTGCTGTCTCGGTGCGATTCATTGATTGGTTCGATGAACAACGGCTATTACACTGCTATTATCTGGAACGGCGGCAAGTTCTCTCATCTGGAGACCATCGACAAAGGCCGTTACAAATAAAGCATCCATAGTACGAGGAACCCTATGAAAAAATTCAAACTTGGCGAATTTGAACGAAACAGCGCGATTGTGTTTGCCATCTCCATGCTAGCCAATGTCGTTACGTATCTATATCAAATCGTAATGGGAAACCTGCTTTCCCCGGCAGATTACGGCACCATCAACACGTTGCTGTCGCTGTCTATTGTTATCGGTGTGCCGTCGGGGATCATCTCGACGCTGGTAGCTACTTACACGGCCAAGTATCAGGCTGTCGGCAAACCGGAATTGATCGGCGGCTTTATGCACAAAATGCTGCGTGCCAGTGTGCTGCTGGCTTGTGTGGTGTTCGCTGCAGGTGCGGCGCTGTCCAGTATCATCGCCAATGTTTTGCAGATTGAGGAGACCCGCTACATACTGGCCACCATGGTCGTGGTGGCGTTCAGCTGTGTGGCGCCGGTTTTCAGCTGTACGCTGCAAGGTGTTAAGCGATTTGTACCTTACAGCATAAACGGTGTGCTCAATATCGCTATCCGCCTGCTGCTCAGCATCCCTTTTGTGTGGATGGGTTTCGGCATCGGCGGCAACCTGGCAGCTGTAATTTTGGCAGCGTTTGCCACGGCGGCGTTCTGCTTCTGGCGTGCACGTGACCTGTTCTTTGCACCCAAAATAGAGCAGCTGCATCTGGACCGTACCGAGATACGGAGCTACTTTGTCAGCACGTTCTGGTTTCAGATGTTTTTGCTGCTGATGGCCAACGGTGATGTGTTGCTTATCAAGACCTTTGCTGCTGACCCGGCGGAGGTGGGCATCTACTCCTCGGGCAGTGTCATCGGCAAAATTTCGCTGTACTTAGCCAACGCCATCGTGCCGGTGCTGCTGCCGATGGTGGCCGAGCGCCAATCCACCGGCCACGATACCCGCCAGCTGCTCAAGCGCGCCATGCTTTGGGGCGGCGGTGTGGCGATGCTGTGCGCCGTGGGCATGAACGTGGTGGGCCGCCCGATGATCGGCCTGCTGTTTGGCGAACGCTACCTTGCCGCCATCGACCTGCTGCTGCCCATCTCGTTCTATGTGGTGCCGGTGGCCTGCCTGACGATCCTCATCAACTACCTGATGCCGCTGGGCCGTTCAGGCTTCTTCGCCGTCAGCATGGCGGCGGGGTATCTGCTGATTTTTGTGCTGGTGTCCCGGTTCCATCACTCGGTGGCGCAGATGTTGTACATCATGGGCGGCGGCCTGCTGCTGGTGCTGGCAGCCAACCTGATCTACATCGCCCTTGCCCCGCAGAAAGAGAAAGCAACGGTATAAAACAAGCTCCCCATCCGGGGAGCTTTTTGCTGTTTATGGGGCCGGACATTGCACAGTTTTTGCGCGAATAGTATGATTTTTTTCTTGCGCTTTTGCACAAAGGGGGGTATACTATAAATGGAAGAGTCTGCACCGGTGGTTGCCCGCCGTGCAGCAAATTGAATGTGAGGTGTATCAGTTATGAAGGAACCTATGGTTATTACAATGGCACGTGAGTATGCTTCCGGCGGCAGCGAGATTGCCCAGGCCGTGGCCGATAAGTTGGGTATCCCGCTGTACAATAAGGAGCTGATCACCCTGGCCGCCAAAAAGAGCGGCCTGACCGAGGAGGCCATCGCCGCCAGCGAGAACCAGCGCAGCGGCAGCCTGATCTACAGCCTGTACATGATGGGCAATACTATGCCCCTGGCCGATCAGGTGTACATTCTGCAGAGCAACGTCATCAAGGAGCTGGCCTCTCAGGGACCCTGCGTGATCCTGGGCCGCTGCGGTGACTATGTTCTGCGGGAGCGTCCCAATGTGCTGCGCACCTTTGTTTACGCACCGGTGGCCGACCGTGTGGGGCGCGCAAAAGTCCGCCCCGATGCCAAGGAGATGCCCGACCGCATGTGGGAAAGCCAACTGGCCAAGCACGACCGTGCCCGTGCCAGCTACTACAACTACTATACCGAGAACCGCTGGGGCGAAGCCAAAAACTATGACCTGTGCCTGAATGCCGCGCTGGGTCTGGACACCTGTGCCGACCTGATCGTGGATGCAGCCAAGGCCATGAACAAGTAAGGAGCGTGCTGCTATGCTGCGCTATGTCAAAAGCGGAATGATGCTGATGAGCATCGCCTATATCGTGCTGGGGCTGATGCTGCTCATCATGCCGGAAACCAGTCTGCTGTGGATCTGCTACGCCTTTGGCGTGGTGGTGCTTATCACCGGCATTGTCTGTCTGATCCAGTATGCCCGCATCCGGGGCACCGGCTTCACCGCGCCCTTTATGCTGGTGGGCGGCGTCATCACGGCAGGGCTGGGCCTGTTCACTTTAGCAAAACCCCAGGTGGTGGCCAGCTTTCTGCCGGTAGTGTTTGGCATCTTTATCGTGGTGGATGGCTGCAGCCGCATCGGCTCGGCTATTGACCTGGCAAAGCGCAAAGGCGAAAAGTGGTGGATGCTGCTGCTGTTCAGCATTGTGTCCATTGCGCTGGGTGCGCTGCTCATCTGGCACCCGTTCGGCGCGGCTGTTAGTGTGGTGATGCTCTGCGGCATCCTGTTGATCGTCGAAGGTGCGTTGAATCTTGGCTGCATCCTGTATGCAGCCATGGAGCTGCGCACGCTGGACCGCATGGCCAATGCCGCCGTCAACGCGACCCTGACCGCCCTGGGCGATGCCCTGGACGAAGCCGAGGCCGCGGGCACCGACATCGTGGACGCGACCCGGGACGGCGAACCTGTCGTGTATGATGCCGAGAGTACTGACGTGTCCGACGAGGACTCCAGCAAAACCTGACCGGGTGCCTGCACCCTGTTATAAATGTCCCCACATATTTTTAAAGGAGAGAACCCCCATCCATGTATGATCTGATCATCGTAGGCGCCGGCCCTGCCGGTATTTTCACCGCGCTGGAGCTGCTGCGCAAAAGCTGCAATCCCCACAAGATCCTGCTTATCGAAAAGGGCAAGCCTGTGGAAAAGCGCCACTGCCCCAAGGATAAAACCGGCGTCTGCGTAAACTGCAAGCCGACCTGCGCCATCACCACCGGCTTTTCCGGCGCGGGCGCATTCTCGGACGGCAAGCTGTCCCTGTCCTACCAGGTTGGCGGCGAACTGCCCGACCTGATCGGTGAGGACTTCGCCCAGGAACTGATCGACTACACCGATAAGATCTACCTGGAATTCGGCGCTGATCCGAAGGTAGAGGGCGTCTACGAAGGCCCCGACATCAAGGACATCCGCAAGCGTGCTATCCAGGCGGGCCTGCAGCTGGTCGATTGCCCCATCCGCCACCTGGGCACCGAGAAGGCCCAGCAGCTCTACCTGAACATCCAGAACTATCTGGCCGACGCCGGCGTGGAGATGCTGTTCAACACCGAGTGCGAGAACATCATCCTCGAGGAATCTGCCTGCAAGGGTGTGCGCATCCGCGAGAAGGACGAATCCCGCGACATCTACGCCAAGCAGGTGGTCATCGCCACCGGCCGCCGCGGCGCCGATTGGCTGGAGAAGCTCTGCGCCGAGCACAACATTGCCCACAAGCCCGGCACCGTTGACATTGGTGTCCGCGTCGAGTGCCGCAACGAGGTCATGGAGAAGATCAACCAGGTCCTGTACGAGGGCAAGCTGATCGGCTACCCGGCCCCCTGGCACAACAAAGTGCGTACCTTCTGCCAGAACCCCGGCGGCTTTGTGGCCCAGGAAAACTACGACAACGACCTCGCTGTCGTCAACGGCCACAGCTTCAAGGAGAAGAAGAGCAACAACACAAACCTGGCCATTCTGGTCAGCCACAACTTCACCGAGCCGTTCAACCAGCCCATCGCCTACGCACAGAAAGTCGGCGAGTTGACCAACATGCTGGGTGCCGGCCACATCCTGGTGCAGCGCTACGGCGACATCCTGGATGGCAAGCGTACCTGGGCCAAGGAACTGGCCCGCACCAACGTGCGCCCGACGCTGAAGGACGCCGTGGCTGGTGACATCACCGCCGCCATGCCCTACCGCGCCATGGTCAACATCATCGAGTTCATCAAGATGATGGACGAGGTCGTGCCCGGCTTCGCCAGCCCTGAGACCCTGCTGTACAGCCCCGAGCTGAAGTTCTACTCCAACAAGGTCAAGATGGATACCGACCTGGAGACGAATATCGAGGGTCTGCACTGCCTGGGCGATTCCTCCGGCTGGACCCGCGGCCTGATGATGGCTTCCGTTATGGGCGTACTGATGGGCCGCAAGCTGATGGAAAAGCACGGCTTTTGATTTGTAAACACATACTTGGCAGCCGGCCTTCGGGCCGGCTGTTTTAGCACCCCTGCAGTTTTGCCGGGGTGCTAAATTTTTTACAAAATCTACCGTCTCTCCTGGATTGTATTTTCTTTGACAAAATGATACACTATTCTTAATTAATATCCCCTTAAAAGACCCTATCCGGGAGAGGGCTTTAAAGTCCAGTCATACATAAACGACTATACACATTTTTATATATAGACAAAGAGAGGGCATCATCGTGGCAGACGAACGCAAAGTATACCGCAGCCCGGCGCGTGCGCAAAGGGCTGTTTCCGGGGCTGGGCCGGCCCGGCAGCAGGGTGGGGCAGGTGTGCCGCCCCGTACACCCAAACAGCCGCCCAGAAAAACCAGCAAAAAACGCCGCAGCCGGGCTGTTTTGGGCCTCTGCGCCGCCTGTCTGGTGCTGGTCATTGTGCTGGCTGTGGTACTTACCCGCTGCTCGGCTGGTCCCACCGGGCCTGCCAAGGCAGACTTCGGCACCCCGGCGGCTGCCTGGCAGAAGAATGAACTGGGCTACTACTTTAATGAGAGCGGCGAGGCTATGCCTGCCGCCGTGCTGAAAGGCATCGATGTATCGAAATATCAGGGCGCGGTTGATTGGGAAAAGGCCAAGAGCAACGGCGTCGACTTCGCCATCATCCGCTGCGGTTTCGGCGGTGAGTGGGACGGCCAGGAGCAGGGATGGAACCAGGACGATCCCCAGTGGCGCCGCAACGCTGATGAGTGCACCCGTTTGGGCATCCCGTTCGGCGCGTACATCTACTCCTACGCTACCACCGAGGACGAAGCCCGCAGCGAGGCCGACCACGTTGCCCGCCTGCTGGGCCTGGTTGCCCCGCCGCAGGAGGGACTCGAGGACTACACCGCCGCGCCCTACCGGCTGTCCTACCCCGTCTACTACGACCTGGAGGACAAGAGTATCAGCGGCATCTTCCCGGACGAGATGGCCGCCATCACCAAAGCGTTTTTTGACCGCCTGACCGAGCTGGGCTACACCGGCAAACAGGGCATCTATGCCTCGCTGAACTGGGTGCGCGCCCGCTTCAGTGATGCGGCGTTCGACCCCTGGCGCGAGAATCTCTGGATCGCCCGCTTTGCGGACGAACTGGGCTACACCGGCACCTACGATATGTGGCAGTGCAGCTATTCCGAGCCTGGCGCGGACTACGGTGTCGAGAGCGAGACGGTGGATATTGATTTCGTCATGCGGCCGTTTGCTTTTGGCGAAATTTCCAGCTGCAACGGCAAAACGGCCACGCCGACGCTGCTCAACGACACCCGCCAGACGGAGCTGCATCTGGACGGTAAGGATGCCTACGCGAATCTGACCACCAACCAGCCGGACGAGGAAAATGGCGGGCAGAAAATTTTCTGGACCACCAGCGACAAGAGTGTGGCGACCGTGGATAAGCACGGCCTTGTGCGCGCCAAGGCCGACAGCGGCGAGTGTACCATCACCGCCACGCTGGCCGACGGCACCGAGAGCATCCAGTGCCTTGTGCGGGTGGGCGACATCACCGTGCCCATTTTTGCCACCGGCTCCCTGGCGGGCCAGCGGGCCAACGACAACGTCAGCCTGGCCGATGTGGCCGCGCTGAAAGCCAGCACGCCGGATTCGATCCTCGTGGACGCGGGCGGCAGCCTGCACGGTACCACCGTGGCCAGCATGACCGGCGGCATGGATATGCTCAGCAGCTTTTCCGCTGCCGGGTACGACCTGCAGGCCTTCGGGGCCGAGGACCTGGCCTACGGCATCTCCCGCCTGCGCAGCGACGCCAATATGGGAAGCGGTCCGTCGCTGGCTGCCAACTTGCGGGATTCTGACGGTGCAGCGATCTTCTACCGCTCTACCAGCTGGAACCGCAACCGCATCACCAACGGCATGAACTACGTAATCACCCGTGCGGGCTACCGCATCGGGTTCTTCTCGCTGGCCGATGCCGACACCGTCAACAACAAGATCAGCCTGGTCAACGAGGAAACGCCCTTTGCCAACGACCTGACCCAGACCGCCAGCGAACAGGTGGCTGCTTTGCAGGCCCAGGGCGTGGATGCCATCATCTGCATCGCCACCCCCGGCGTGGACACCGCCGCGCTGCAAACCACGCTGAAAGACCTGGGCGTGACCGCCATCGTGGACGGCAGCAGCAGCGCCAGCGGCCAGGATACTCTCTATCGCGCCGGTGCGGCGCTGGGACTGGACGGTGTGGCCCGCTTTGACCTGGTGTTCACCCAGGGCGGCGGTGTGGCCGTGCGCGGGGCCGACACTGTGACCGCCGATACGCTGCAGGCCAGCCGCTCCACCTGGGAGAGCCTGACCATCACGACCGATGACACCCAGACCGGCGGCGATGCTGCCGACCCGGACAAGGACACCGAGGCTGTGGGCGGAAAGGATACCAGCACCCCCGCGGAGACGGTCGACGAAGCCCAGCAGCAGGGGGCCGAGGCCTACGCCTACGCCGCCGCCAAGCTGGCCGGGCTGGATGCCGACGACCAGAGCATCTACTACACGCCGCTGTTCACCTACGCGGCCAACCCGGACGCTGAAAAGACGATCAGCTTCGCCAACTATCTGGCGGCGCTGTATCAGGAAATCGCTGAGAACGACCGCGACCACTGGCCCGAGGGCTGGACCGGCAGCGAGTTCACGGCACTGGCAGGCAATGTGGGCGAGCCGGAGTACGGCGACATCAGCCGCGGCACGCTGCTGGACCTGCTGCCCAAGGCAGCCCGGGTGCAGCTGGTTTCGGTCAGCGCCGACACCGCCCGCACGCTGGCAGGCCTCGACGGTGTCTCCCGCACCTATCAGGAATCCTTGAGCGAGTACGAACCGGCAGGGGATACCGTGCTCATCGTTACCGACACCCAGACGTTGGCCACCATCGGCACCGAAAATTACACGGTGCTGCGCGATTACGGCGATGTGTACTGGGATGTGCGCATGAACATCAACGATTTGACCGAGAACTTTACCACCGATTTCATCCTGCCCGAAGCCCCGCGATATGGCGTCGGACGGAATAACAAGTAAAAACGGCAGCGAGCCGTAAAATTTGATCGTAGAAGAATCTAAACGATTTTCTATGAGGAGGCGTATTCTATGAAGCTTACCTTTTTAGGCGCTGACCGTGAGGTTACGGGCAGCTGTACCCAGCTGGAAGCTGCAGGACATCGTATCCTGATCGACTGCGGCATGGAGCAGGGCCGCGACGTCTACGAAAACGCCGACCTGCCCTATGCCCCCGGCACCTACGAAGCTCTGCTGCTGACTCACGCTCACATCGACCACTCGGGCCGCATCCCGTACCTGTACAAAAACGGCTACCGCGGCCCAATTTACACCACCGACGCTACCCGCGACCTCTGTGCCATCATGCTGGAGGACTCGGCCCATATCCAGGAGCAGGAGGCTGAGTGGAAAAACCGTAAGGCCATGCGCAGTGGTGCCGAGATGGTCGAACCCGATTATACCGTCGAGGATGCCGAGAAGGTCATGCAGCAGTTCGTGCCCTGCCCCTATGAGACCTGGCAAAACCTGTTTGATGGACCAACGGGTAAAATCGAGATGCGCTTTACCGATGTAGGCCACCTGCTGGGCAGTGCCTCCATCTCGCTGCGCGTTACCGAGCCGGGCAAAAACCCCGAAACGATCGTCTTTTCCGGCGATATTGGCAACACCCACCAGCCGCTCATCAAGGACCCCGCCAACCCCGGCCACGCTGACTACCTGATTATGGAGTCCACCTACGGCGACCGCAGCCACGGCCCCAAGCCGGACTACCTGGGCGAGTTGACTGACGTGCTGCAATCTACCTTTGATAAGGGCGGTAACGTGGTCATCCCCAGCTTTGCGGTGGGCCGCACCCAGGAACTGCTGTATTTTCTGCGGCAGATCAAGGCCGAGGGCCGCGTGACCGGCCACGGAAACTTCCCGGTCTACATGGACAGCCCGCTGGCCAGCAAGTCTACCACTATCTTCCGCGAGAATTTCAGCGAGTGCTATGACGAGGAAGCCCTGGCCCTGGTGCAGGCAGGCCGGAACCCGCTGCAGTTCCCCGGCCTGCACATCAGCGAGACCAAGGAAGAATCCATGGCCATCAACGGCGACCCCGTGCCGAAGGTCATCATCTCGGCGGCGGGCATGTGCGACGCGGGCCGCATCCGCCACCATTTAAAGTATAACCTTTGGCGGCCGGAGTGCACCGTGCTGTTCGTGGGCTACCAAAGCCCCGGCACGCTGGGCAACGCGCTGGTCAACGGCGCGCAGGAAGTCAAGCTGTTTGGCGAGCCGGTGCAGGTCAAGGCGAGCATCCGGCAGCTGAGCGGGCTTTCCGGCCACGCCGACAAGGACGGCCTGGCCGCCTGGCTGCACGCCTTTGACGAAAAGCCGAAGTTCGTCTTTGTCAACCATGGTGAGGATGCCGTGGCCGCCCACTGGGCCGAAAAGCTGCGGGCTGAAGGCTACGAGGCCGACGCGCCCTACAACGGCGCTGTCTGGATCGTCAGCGATGGCCGCGCCGCCTGCGCCGAGACTGGTAACACACAAAAAATCGTCAAGACCCGCACCGAAGCCAATGTGCGCACCAGCGCTGCTTACGACCGCCTGGTCAATATGGGCCAGCGTTTGATGGAAGTCATCCGCCACAACCAGGGCGGCGCCAACAAGGATCTGGCCAAGTTCGCCAGCCAGATCGCCAGCTTGTGCGATAAGTGGGATAGATAAAATATGTGAGCCGCGCATCTTTGGCCCCCTCTGGCGCTTTGCGCCATCTCCCCCGTACCGGGGGAGTCTGTCTCGCAGAGGGAAGCTTTTAGAGATACGCTAAAGCAAAGATTTAAGGAACTTTCAATTTATGCCGATTCATCAACCGTTTACCCGCCTGCCGGTTTGGCTGCGGCGGGTGCTTACCTTGCTGGCGGTGGTGCTGCTGGCGGCGCTGCTGACCCACTGGCGGCAGAACGCCAGCACCTACGCCACCGGCTTTTGGGATACCGGCTCCCAGCCGTTGGTGTTTGGCCGGATGCTCCAGATGGAAAACCACCAATCCGCCCCCGGCGGCTTTATGGGGGTGTATACCCAGGACTGGAGCGACAGCCAGAACCGCACCTGGTTCCGGGAAAACACGCCGGTCAACGCCGAGGATTTCCAGGCCTACACCCACCAATCCGGCCTGCAGGGCTGGGCATTCGGGCTGCTTAACCGCGCGTTTCGTCTGGTACAGCCCAGCGGCGAGACGCGGGAGACCTGGCTGTACACCGTAAACTGCATCCTGTTTTACGCAGCCGAGCTGCTGCTGGCGCTGGCTGCCTGGCGGCTGGCAGGTCCGGCGGCTGCGCTGGTCTGGGTGTTGGCCGTTGTGTTTGCCCCCTGGCCCCAGCGGGGTATGAAAGACCTGTACTGGTGCCTGTGGACCTGGCTGCTGCCGGTGCTGGCGTCGCTGCTGCTTTGCCGCGTTGCCGTGCGCAAAGGCCGCACGTCCGGCTGGTGCTTTGGGCTGGTGGCGCTGGCGGTACTCATCCGCTGCATGTGCGGGTTTGAGTTTGTCTCCACCTTTTTGATTTTGTGCGAGATCCCGCTTTGCTGCGCACTCATGCAATCCCTTTGCGTTGACCGAAACCTGCCCGCCGCCCGCTGCTGGCTGGGCCGCACGGTAGGCACCGGCGCAGCGGCACTGGGCGGCATGGCCGCGGCACTGGGGCTGTGGTTCTGGCAGGAGGTGCAGTATTTCGGCACCGCCGCCGAGGCTTTCGCCAGCATGACCCAGGCTGTCACCAGCCGCGTCAGCGTCAGCGATAACGCTGTGCGCGCCGTCACCATCCCGGAGGTACTGCACCTCTATTTTGTGGAAAACAAGGAGCCGCTTTTGCAGTTCGGCCCTGTGACGATTACGCTGCTGCCGCTGCTGGCTGCGGTGCTGGCAGAGGGCATCCTCTGCGCCGTACTGCTGGCCCGCCGCGGGCAGCCGGCCAAGCTGGCCCCGCTGGCCACGGCCTGGGTGCTGAGCTTGGCCGCGCCGGTATCGTGGATGGTGCTTTCCAAGGCCCACGCCGCCATACATACCCATCTGGTGCCGATGCTGTGGCACTTTGCGCTGGTGCCGGTCAGCTGCCTGGCACTGGTGGTCATGACAAAAGAAATCGTATCTTTGCTGTTCAGGAGGAGACCCGACCTTGTGGCATCCCATTAAACATTACAAAACGATCCACCACCACAAAATGCTGGTGATGCAAAACTGCTTCTGCTGCGGGCTGTACTGGCAGGGCCTTACCCACGATTTAAGCAAGCTGTCCCCGGTGGAATTCTGGGCTGGTGCCAAGTACTGGCAGGGAATCTGCAGCCCCAACAACGCCCAGCGCCAGAAAGAAGGCTACAGCGCCGCCTGGCTGCACCATAAGGGACGCAATAAGCACCATCTGGAATACTGGATCGACTACGCACCGGACGGCGACCATGCCATGGCCGGTATGCGCATGCCGGAAAAGTACGTAGCCGAGATGGTGTGTGACCGCATTGCCGCCAGCAAAAACTACAAAGGCAAAAACTACACAGATGCCGCTGCATGGGAATACTACGACCACAGCAAAGACCATTACATCCTGCACCCCGAGACAAGAAAGCAGCTGGAGACCTGCCTGCTGATCCTGCGCGATGAGGGCGAGGATGCATGTTTTGCGTATATCCGCAAAGAATTATTAGGCAAAAAGAAATAAAAAACGCCCCTGCCCAGGTTGGTTTTGAACCATCCCCAGGCAGGGGCATTTTGCTGTTTTATTTGTTTAAAGGCAATACCGCACAATTCTAAGTGCCGATACGGCGAGCGAGGTGCGGCAGCTGCTAAGCCAAAAGCGCAGATAATACTTTGTGTATTATCGAGCATTTTGGCAACGCAGATGCCGTGCCGCAGCCGCCGAAGCGGTGCTTAAGCCGTAAGGCGGGAATTGTGCGGTGTTGCCTAAAGTTCTTTCGGTTCCTTTCTTTCAAGAAAGGAAGGAAACTCCCGTAAATTACAGGTTGAAGTAGCGCTTGGCGTTGTAGTAGCTGATGCCCTCGACGATCTGCTTCAGGGCCTTGTCATCGTTGGGGTACTGGCCGTTCTCGACCCAGCTGCCGATCAGGTTGCACATCAGGCGGCGGAACAGCTCGTGGCGGGTATAGCTCAGGAAGCTGCGGCTGTCGGTCAGCATACCGATGAAGTTGCCCAGCAGGCCCAGGCGAGCCAGGGTCTTCATCTGCTGGTACATGCCGTCGTCGGTATCGCAGAACCACCAGGCGGAACCCAGCTGGATCTTGCCGGGGATCTCGTCATCCTGGAAAGGTCCCATCAGGGTGCCCAGCATGTCGAAGTCGGCGGGGTTCAGGCTGTACAGGATGACCTTCGGGCACTCGTCGGTCTCGGTCAGCTTGCTCAGCAGGCTGCTGATGGTAGCGCTGCAATCGGTCACGGCGATCATATCGTAGCCGGTATCGGGGCCGAGCTTGCGGTACATCTTCTCGTTGACGTTGCGCAGGCAGCTGTAGTGCAGCTGCATAGCCACGTTGTACTTCTTGTACAGGCGGCCCAGGGCCAGCAGCACGTAGGTGGTGTACTCGTCGCCCTCTTTCTGGGTCAGGGTCTCACCGGCCATGGCCTTCTTGAAAGCAGCGGTAGCCTTCTCGGCGTTGGTATCCACGTAGGGGATGTAATCCAGGCCGTGGTCAGAGGCGCGGCAGCCCATCTCTACGAAGAACTGCAGGCGCTCATCCAGAGCGTTGACAACGCAGTTGGCACAGGCAAACTTGCGGCCGACCACGTTCTCCAGCTTGTGGATGTAATCGGCAAAGCCTTCCTTGCGGATGTTCAGGACCTTGTCGGGGCGGTAGGAGGGGGCCACGACGACCTTGATGGACGGGTCGGCCTTGATCTTCTTGTGCCACTCCAGAGAATCGATGGGGTCATCGGTGGTGCCGACCATGGCAACATTGCTCTGCTCGATCAGGCCGCGGACAGTCAGCTTCGGGTCATTCTGCAGCTTCTCGTTGCACAGGTTCCAAACTTCCTCAGCGGTGTCGCCGTTCAGCACGCCCTCGTAGCCAAAGTACTTCTTCAGCTCCAGATGGCACCAGGTGTACATCGGGTTGCCGATGGCCATGGGCAGGGCCTCGGCAAACTTCTGGAAACGCTCGCGGTCGGGCTTGTCGCCGGTGATGTACTCCTCGGGTACGCCGTTGGAACGCATCACGCGCCACTTGTAGTGGTCGCCAAAGTAGTAGTCAGAGCCATCGGCCAGGACCTGATGGCCGCCCAGCCACACCTGGGCGATGTTCTCAAAGCGGCGGTTCTCGTAAATCTCCTGCGGGGGAATGTGGCAGTGATAGTCTACGATGGGCAGCTTGGCCGAATAGTCGTGATACAGGTGCTGGGCGGTAGGGGTCTCCAGCAGAAAGTCCTTGTCCATAAAAGCTTTCATGTACAAAACGCTCCTTACAGATAATATAGGTTGTGGCGGGCTGCGCCCCCGGCGCGGCCCTTTGGCAAGCGAACGATACTTGCACAGGGTTTTAACGCCGAAAGCACATACTCTGCTATTATTATACATAAAGAAAAGCAATTCAACAAGTTGTAAAAATTGCGGTATGCGCGTCAAAATTGCTGATTTTTGCAAGGTAAAGCTGTGCAGGGTGCCAAAGGAACATAGATAAAAAAATAACTTGCAAAATATGTGCGATTTGCTGAAAAAGAATCCCGAAAAGAACCTTGACGGCAGACGGGAAAGACTCTAAAATGATAATTAAGCAAGGCGTGCGGTGCGCACGCTGAAACTATGAAGTGATAAGGAGAAAGCAATATGGAAACTCTGAATTACGAGGTTCTGAAAAAGTCCGGCTATGACGGTTATGTCCTGAAAGATGCCCCCGAAAAGGTCCTGCAGTTCGGTGAGGGCAACTTCCTGCGCGCTTTCGTTGACTACTGGTTCGACCTGGCCAACGAGAAGGCTGACTGGAACGGCAAGTGCGTGCTGGTCCAGCCCATCGCCCCCGGCCTGGCCAAGATGATCAACGAGCAGGAGGGCCTCTACACCCTGTACCTGCGCGGCAGCGAAAACGGCAAAAAGGTCGATGACAAGCGCGTGATCTCCAGCGTGTCCCGCTGCCTGAACCCGTATGAGAAAGAGGATTTTGACAAGATGATGGCCGTTGCCGCCAGCGACGACCTCGAGATCGTCGTCTCCAACACCACCGAGGCCGGCATCGTCTATGATCCCGCCTGCAAGCTGGAGGACGTTCCCGCATCCAGCTTCCCCGGCAAGCTGACCCAGGTGCTGTATCACCGCTATAAGGCAGGCAAGAAGGGCATCATCATGCTGGCCTGCGAGCTGATCGACAACAACGGCAAGGAACTGCTGAAGTGTGTCAACCAGTACATCGAGCAGTGGGGCCTGGAGGACGGCTTCAAGAAGTACGTCAACGAGGACTGCACCTTCTGCGGCTCTCTGGTCGACCGCATCGTTCCCGGCCGCATCCGCGACCCGAAGGAAGTTGCTGAACTGGAGCAGAAGCACGGCTACGCTGATCCCCTGCTGGATGTCGGCGAGGTCTTCGGCGTCTGGGTCATCGAGGGTGACACCAAGCTGAACGACGTTCTGCCCTTCCGCAAGGCTGGCCTCGAGGATCACGTCTTCGTTACCCCCGATATGAGCCCGTACAAGAAGCGCAAGGTACGTATCCTGAACGGCGCCCACACCGGCTTTGTTCTGGGCGCATACCTGGCCGGCTACGACATCGTGCGCGACTGCATGCATGACGACACCATCCTGGGCTACATGAACAAGATGCTGCTGGATGAGGTCGTGCCCATCCTGCCCCTGGATCAGGACGACTGCAAGAAGTTCGCCGCTGCTGTGGAGGACCGCTTCAACAACCCGTTCGTCAACCATGAGCTGATGAGCATCTCCCTGAACTCCACCTCCAAGTGGCGTGCCCGCAACATGCCTTCCTTCCTCGAGTACATCGAGAAGAACGGCAAGCTGCCCACCTGCCTGACCATGAGCTTCGCTGCTTACATTGCCTTCTACAGCAACGATGTCCAGGGCTTGACCGACAAAGGACTGGTCTGCAAGCGCGCCAAGGGCAACGAGTACACCGTCTCCGATGATCGCTGGGCTCTGGAATTCTACAACGAGCACAAGAACGACGATATCCCGACTCTCGTCCATGCTGTCATGACCAACGAGCAGATGTGGGGCCAGGACCTGACCAAGGTTGCAGGCTTCGAGGAAGCTACCGTCAAGAACCTGACCATGATCCGCGAGCAGGGCGCTCTGGCTGCTTACAAGAGCTGCCTGTGATTCCAGCGCGACAACGCATAAAATAAACCCCACTGGGGCCGGAGGATGCCCTCCGGCCCCAATTTTATATTATAAATTATAACTAGATTAAGGAGATAGTCTTATTATGCCCATCGCTATTAAGATCAACCCCAAAGATAACGTGGTCGTTGCCCTGCACCCCATCGCCAAGGGCACTGCAGTCCCCGTGGATAACACCACCGTCACCGCTGTTGAGGATATCCCCCAGGGCCACAAGATGGCCATCGCTCCCATCAAGGCAGGCGAGAACGTCATCAAGTACGGCTTCCCCATCGGCCATGCCACCGCTGACGCCGTGCCCGGCACCTGGATGCACACCCACAACGTCAAGACCAACCTGTCCGGCGAGATCGAGTACAGCTACCATCCCGACGTACATCCCCTGACCCCGGCGGCCCCGGAAACTTTCATGGGCTACCGCCGCAAGGACGGCCGTGCCGCCATCCGCAACGAGATCTGGATCATCCCCACCGTCGGCTGCGTCAACGACTGCGCCAAAGCCCTCGTGCGGGACAACCAGGATCTGGTCACCGGCTCCATCGACGGCCTGTACACCTTCACCCATCCCTTCGGCTGCTCCCAGACCGGCCATGACCATGCCCAGACCCGCAAGCTGCTGGCTTCGCTGGTTCGCCACCCCAATGCCGGCGCTGTGCTGGTGCTCTCTCTGGGCTGCGAGAACCTGACCCATGAGCAGTTCCTGGAAGAACTGGGCGACTACGACGCTGACCGCGTCAAATTCCTGACCTGCCAGGATGTCGAGGACGAGCTGGTCGCAGGCCGCGAGATCCTGAAAGAGCTGGCCGCCTACGCTGCCCAGTTCAAGCGCGAGCCAATCCCCGCCAGTGAGCTGGTCATCGGCATGAAGTGCGGCGGCTCCGACGGTCTGTCCGGCATCACCGCCAACCCCACCATCGGCCGCTTCAGCGATATGCTGTGCGCCCGCGGCGGTTCCACCGTGCTGACCGAGGTGCCCGAAATGTTCGGCGCCGAGGGCTTCCTGATGGATCGCTGCCAGAATGAGCAGGTCTTTGAGAAGGCTGTTAAGATGATCAACGGCTTCAAAGAGTACTTCATCAGCCACAACGAGGTCGTTTACGACAACCCCAGCCCGGGCAACAAGCAGGGCGGTATCACCACGCTGGAGGACAAGTCCTGCGGCTGCGTCCAGAAGGGCGGCTCTGCCCCCATCATGGATGTCATTGATTATGGTGAGCCCGTCACCACCAAGGGCCTGAACATGCTGTATGGCCCCGGCAACGACCTGGTCTCCGCCACTGCGCTGACCGCCGCCGGTGCCCACATGGTGCTGTTCTCCACCGGCCGCGGCACGCCGTTCGGCGCACCCGCCCCGACGCTGAAGATCGCTACCAACAGCCAGCTGGCCGCCAAGAAAAAGACCTGGATCGACTTCAATGCCGGTGTGGTCGCGGACGGCGAGCGTACCCTGGACGAGGCTGGCGCTGACCTGTACCAGCTGGTGCTGGATGTTGCTTCCGGCAAGCAGACCTGCGCCGAGAAGAAGGGCTTCCGCGAGATCTCCATCTTCAAGGACGGCGTCGTGCTTTGATTACGGGGGTTATGTTCCTTCTTTGAAGAGAAGGAACCGAAGAAACTTTTAAGGCAACACCGCATAATTCTAAGTGCCGATGCGGCGAGCGAGAAGTACAAGCTGCTAAGCAAAAAGCGCAGATAATACTTTGTGTATTATCGAGCATTTTTGCAACGCAGATTGTGCTTCGCAGCCGTAGCAGCGGTGCTTAAGCTGTAAAGCGGGAATTGTGCGGTGTTGCCTTAATATAAAATGCCCAAAGCGTAAAACCAAGCGGGATATGACACGGGAAAGTGCGCGATGGGTTGAATAGAAGGTTGTAATATGGCTAAATTGACCGAGGGCGTCTACGAGAAGTATGGCGTCAGCTACAAGACTCTGACCCTGACGGATGGCGACTATGCCCTGACCGTCACACCGGAAAAGGGCGGCATGGCAACGTCTTTCACCAAGGCCGGCGAGGAGTATCTCTGGCTGCGTGACAAGAACTTTGAATCCACCGACCGTCCCCGCTGCGGCGTGCCCATCCTGTTCCCCAACTGCGGCAAGCCGGATGGCGGCGCGCATCACTTCGGCGGTGCCAATCATCCCATCGAGGTCCACGGCCTGGCCGACCTGCTGCCCTGGCAGGTCAAGTCCGCCACCGAGGACGCCATCGAGCTGTCCCTGACCCCCAACGGCCTGACCAAGTTCGTCTACCCGTTTGATTTTGCTCTGACCATGCGCTACACCCTGGCAGGCAGCAAGGCGGGCCTGGCCCTGACCGTGAAGAACACCGGCGATAAGCCGATGCCGTTCAGCGTTGGCTTCCATCCCTATTTTGGTGTGACCAAGCTGGAAAATGTCAGCTTCGACATCAACGCTGCCACCTGCAGCGAGAACGCCAAGGGCAATCAGCCCGCCGCCCCCGCCCAGATCACCCTGACCAAAAAGGATGATGCCGCGGATTCCATCCGCTTGCTGACCGGCGTGAAGAGCCCCATGGTGCTGACTGATTCCGGCAATGGCCATAAGGTTACGGTCGCCTTTGATGAGGCTGCCTTCGGCAAGGGTGTCCTCTGGCAGCAGAACGCCGAGAACTTCGTCTGCATGGAACCCTGGAACGGCTGGGCCAACTCCGTCAATGAGGAAGGCCGCCACGAGCAGCTGAACCCCGGCGAGAGCAAGACTTTCGCCTGGAGCATTGAGATCGGCTAAGCGGAAAATGTAGGGGGTGACCATTGGTCGCCCGCAAACTTGGCGAAACAACACGTTTCCCGGAAAAGTTTTTTACATGGCAAACGGCCACGAACTCGCCCTACAAAGCGTTTTAACAAATAGAAGAGGATGCAACCTTTCAGTTGCATCCTCTTTTTGGTATGCTATATTAAAGTTTCTTTGCTTACTTTCTTTTCAAAGAAAGTAAGAGAAAGTTACCCCGGCTGCTTGCCGATGTAGGCCAGGATGCCGCCATCGACGTAGAGGATCAGGCCGTTGACAAAGTCAGAGGCCTCAGATGCCAGGAAGACGGCGGGGCCGCCCAGATCCTCGGCATTGCCCCAGCGACCAGCGGGGGTCTTGGCAACGATGAACTGGTCAAACGGATGACGGCTGCCGTCCGGCTGGATCTCACGCAGCGGTGCAGTCTGCGGGGTAGCAATGTAGCCAGGTCCAATGCCGTTGCACTGGATATTGTACTGGCCGTACTCGGAAGCGATGTTCTTGGTCAGCATCTTCAGGCCGCCCTTAGCAGCAGCGTAGGCGGAGACAGTCTCACGGCCCAGCTCGCTCATCATAGAGCAGATGTTGATAATCTTACCGCCGCCCTGCTCGATCATGTCAGGGATAACGGACTTGGCCACGATGAACGGGGCGTTCAGGTCAACGTCGATGACCTGACGGAACTGAGCAGCGCTCATCTCGGTCATCGGGATACGCTTGATGATACCGGCGTTGTTGACCAGAATGTTGATGTGACCAACTTCCTCGGTAACCTGCTTGACGAGTGCCTTGACAGCGTCCTCGTTGGTGACGTCGCAGACATAGCCGTGGGCATCAATGCCGGCCTCTTTGTAGGCGGCCAGGCCCTTGTCGACCAGCTCCTGTTTGATGTCGTTGAAAACGATGGTGGCGCCGTTGTTGGCCATAGCGGTAGCAATAGCAAAACCGATGCCGTAGGAAGCGCCGGTGATCAGGGCGACCTTGCCGGTCAGATCAAAAGATTTCGGGGTGCAAACAGACATGTTTAAAACCTCCTAAAATTCAATAAAAATATCCGAAACGCCTGCGGGGCAGACGCGGGAAACAAAAGCAGTTGCGCAAAATGCGCACATTTTTGCAGCAAAACTACCGCAAAATCGTTGCGTTTAGCGCAGGTCGGTGGTGGCGATGTTGTCCATATCATCGAACTCCTGGTTCTCGCCGCCCATGGCCCAGATAAAGGTGTAGTTCGAGGTGCCGACACCGCTGTGGATGCTCCAGGACGGGCTGATAACAGCGTCGTAGTTGTGCATCACGATGTGACGGGTCTGCTGCGGCTCGCCGCACATATGGAAGACCACCTGGTCATCCGGCAGGTCGAAGTAGGTGTAGATCTCCATGCGGCGCTCATGGGTGTGGCTGGGCATGGTGTTCCAGTTGCTGCCCGGCTCCAGGCAGGTCATGCCCATGGACAGCTGGCAGGTCTTCAGCACGCTGGGATGGATGAACTGGTTGATGGTGCGCTTGTTGCAGGTCTCCAGGCTGCCCAGGGGACGCTTGGCGGCCTGCTCCAGGGTGATCAGCTTGGTCTCGTAGCGGCAGTGTGCCGGGGCGGAGACCATGTAGAACTTGGCGGGATGCTCGGAGTCATCGCTCTTGAAGGTGACCTTCTGGGTGCCCTGGGTAATGTACAGGCAGTCTTTGACGTTCAGGTGATATTCCACACCGTCGGCCGTGATGGTGCCGGCGCCGTCACCAATGTTGAAGATGCCGATCTCGCGGCGCTCCAGGAAGTAATGGGTGCCGAAGTTGGCCCAGATGTCGATGCCCTTGTCGATGGAAACTTCCTCATGTACAGGCATGCAGCCCAGGGTGACCATGCGGTCCACGTGGCTGTAAACGGCCACGACCTCATCAGCCTTGTACAGGCCAGTGATCAGCATCTCATCGCGGACTTCCTCGGTGGTGTAGCGCTTAAAATCGCGCTGATTGCAGGAATAGCGGATGTCCATAAAAGTGAATCCTCCTTACCGCCAAAGCGGATGTTTTTTGCCTTATTTCCTTTTTATTATAGCGCGTTTGTCAAGGCTGGAAAATTAGCAATATTCCACAAAAATACGAAAAAATTCTTGTGAACGGTGCCAATAACATTTAAACATGAAAATTATTCACTTTACAAATTAGTAAAACTCAACTATAATCAAGTATATCACAGCTGCAACGGTGCAGCCGATGCCCGATCCTGTACGCAGGGTCGGGCTGAACTATTGCAATTTCAAGGGGGAGCAGCCCAATGCTGACACTGGACAAGATCTACCACGCCAAATTCGTACTGAAAAAAGTCGCCCGCAAGACCGACCTGATCGCCGCGCCCCGGCTTTGCCCCGGCACAGATCTCTACTTGAAGACCGAAAACCTGCAGGTGACCGGCAGCTTCAAGGTCCGCGGTGCCTACTATAAAATCAGCCAGCTGAGCGAGGAAGAACGCGCCAAGGGCGTGATCGCCTGCTCGGCCGGCAACCATGCCCAGGGCGTGGCGCTGGCCGCCACCAGCATGGGCATTAAAAGTGTGGTCTGCATGCCCGACGGTGCCCCTATTATGAAAGTGGAAAGCACCAAGCGCCTGGGCGCGGAGGTAGAGCTGGTCAAGGGTACCTACGACGACGCCCACGACCGCGCCGTCGAGCTCCAGCAGGAGACCGGCATGACCTTCATCCACCCCTACGATGACGAGCTGGTCATCGCGGGCCAGGGCACCATCGGCCTGGAGATCCTGGACCAGCTGCCCGATGTGGATGCGGTCATCGTGCCCATCGGCGGCGGCGGCCTGATCTCCGGCGTGGCTTTCGCCATCAAGAGCCTGCGCCCCGAGGTCAAGGTCTACGGTGTGCAGGCTGCCGGTGCCCCCAGCATGGAGCACGCCTTCCACGACCACAAGTACGAGACGCTGGACCACGTAGACACCTTCGCCGACGGCATCGCGGTCAAGACGCCCGGCGAGACCACCTATGAGATGGTCAGCCAGTACGTGGATGACGTGGTCACGGTCAGCGAGGACGAGATCGCCGCGGCCATCCTGGCGCTGATGGAGAACCAGAAGCTGGTGGCCGAGGGGGCCGGTGCCACGCCGGTGGCGGCCGCACTGTTCAACAAGCTGCCGCTGGCAGGCAAAAAGACCGTCTGCCTGATCTCCGGCGGCAACATCGATGTGAACATCCTGTCCCGCGTTATCACCCGCGGTATGGTCATGAGTGGCCGCAAGACCAACCTGATGATCGCCCTGGAGGACAAGCCCGGCCAGCTGAGCCTGGTCAGCGACATTGTCTCGGCCTGCGGCGCCAATGTGGTCAGCGTCCACCACGACCGCAGTGATGCCAACATGGCCATCACCAGCTGCTTCCTCAAGCTGGGGCTGGAGACCCGCGATGCCGCCCAGATCGAGCAGATCAAGCAAAAGCTCACCGAAGCGGGATTTAAGCTGGTGACGGAGAGAGCGTGATGGGCAGGTAAATATGTAGGGGTCGATGCATGCATCGACCCACGGGCGGATGCAAGCATCCGCTCCTACAGAAATCGCGTTATAAAATAAAAAGGCCCCCTCTGCAAGGGGGCACATCATTACACCTTCACACCTGCTGCCAGCAGTTCCACAAATTGCTTGGCTACGCGGGGGCTGCGGCCGCCGGCGCGCAGGGCAAAAGCCTGGCCTTTGATGAACAGCTGGTCGCTGGGCATCTGCACGCCGTACTGCTTGGCCAGCTCCAGCAAAATGGTGTCGTAGCGGTCTTTATCCGGCTGCTGGAAGGTCACCGTCAGGCCGAACCGCGCCGCCAGGCTCATCAGCTCCTGGCGGGTATCGGCGGCATGCAGGTCGTCGCCACTGCGGTCGCTCATGCTTTCCTTGACCAGATGGCGGCGGTTGCTGGTGGCGTACACGGCCACGTTGTGGCTGCGGCCGCCCACGCTGCCCTCCAGAATGGCTTTTAGCGCGGCAAAGTTGTCGTCGTTGGCCGAGAAGCTCAGGTCGTCGATGAACAAAATGAACTTCAGCGGATTCTTCGCCAGCTCGTCCATCAGGGCGGGGATCTGGTACAGCTGGTTCTTCTTCACCTCGATCAGCCGCAGGCCGTCAGGCGCAAACTCGTTGGCAATGGCCTTGACCGTGCTGGATTTGCCCGTACCGGCGTCGCCATACAGCAGCACATTGTTGGTGGGCTTACTCTCCAGCAGGGCGCGGGTGTTGGCAATGACCTTTTCCCGCTCCCGCTCGTAGCCGGGCAGTTCGCTCAGGCGCTGGGGATCGGGGTAGAGCACCGGCACAAGGCGGCCATCCTCGATGGTAAACACATGGTGGCGGGCAAACATGCCGTAGCCCTTCTGGCCCACGGCCGCGCGGCGCGCCTGGTAGGCGGCTGCATAGTTGGCGTCAGGGCTTACCTCCCACCGCGGCAGAAAGGCCGGGGCTTCGGGGCAAAGGTCATCCAGCCCAGCAGTGCCAAGCTGCTGCAAAAATTCCAGTTCGTTTTCCAGTGCCTTTTCCAGCACCGGCCCGGCATCCCCGCCGGCAGCCGTGCGCAGGCAGAGATTCTCGTCCTCCAGCACGGCGTCCAGCAGGACTTCGGTCCAGTTGGTGCCCTGGGTAAACAGGGCGCTTTCAAAGGCGGCCACCGCGCCGGTCAGCCCGGCAGCATCTGCCGCCAGAGCCGCGCGCAGAGAGGCTAGCGGTTCGCTTTGCAGCAGGCCGCGAAACACGACCAGCCCGTCCACACGGGCGGCCCAATCTTTACGTTGCATAAACGCTTTATCATCCTTTCCCAAAGAGACTTACACACTCAGTATAAACGCCGCCGCAAAAAGTTGCAAGATTTTCACAAAAAAACTTGACAACCCCGAAAAAGTGCGGTATAGTTTAACAAAAATCCAAATGCTTGGATGGGAAGTTAGTAACAGTCACGTTCCCTGCAGAGAACTGCCGGTCGGTGCAAGGCAGAAGGAGAAACGAGCTGCGAACTGATCCCGGAGCAGATCACCCGAACGAAACCTATTAGGGGGATACGGGCGCACCCGTTACAGTGCCGGGCTTTGTTGGAAGCCCATGAGGTGGGAGCAGGCGCTCCAAAAAGTGTGGTACCGCAGAGAGCTGATTCACAGCCTTTGTCTCTTTGAACGAAAGAGGCAAAGGCTGTTTTTTATACCCGCAAGACTTTTTTGCCTTAGAGGCGGGCAAGTTCAGGAAGGAGCAAACACGATGAAATTGACCGGTTCACAGATCTTCGTCGAGGTCCTGGTCGAGCAGGGCGTGGATACCCTGTTCGGCTACCCCGGCGGCGCGGTTCTGAATCTTTACGATGAGCTGTACAAAAATTCTGACCGAATCCGCCACGTGCTGACCGCCCACGAGCAGGGCGCTTCCCATGCGGCTGACGGTTACGCCCGCGCCACGGGCCGCACCGGCGTGGTGCTGGCCACCAGCGGCCCCGGTGCCACCAACCTGGTCACCGGCATCGCCACCGCCTACATGGACAGCGTGCCCATGGTCGCCTTCACCGGCAACGTGGCCACCACCCTGCTGGGCAAGGACTCCTTCCAGGAAGCCTACATCGAGGGCATCACGATGCCCATCACCAAACATAACTACACCGTGCGCCGGGTCGAGGATCTGGCCGACACGATGCGTGCGGCTTTCCGCATTGCCCAATCCGGCCGCAAAGGCCCGGTACTGGTGGACATCCCCAAGGATGTCACCGCCGCGGTCTGCGAGTTCACCCCCAAAGAGCCGGAGCTGATCCGCACCGTTACCTCTTATAATGAGGAGGACGTGCAGAAAGCCGCCGCCATGATCAACGAGGCTAAGCGCCCCATCGTCTACTTCGGCGGCGGTGTGCGCAGTGCGGCGGGCTGCCAGCCCCTGCGCGACCTGCTGACCAAGGCCGACATCCCCGCTACCTACACCCTGATGGCCGCCGGTGTGCTGAGCTATGGCGAGGAGCATAACCTCGGCCTGCTGGGCATGCACGGCTGCTACACTGCCAACAAGGCCATCGATGAGGCCGACCTGGTCATCGCCGTGGGCACCCGCTTCAGCGACCGCGTGGCCCTGAACCCTGACGCCTTCGCCAAACGTGCCAAGATTATCCAGATCGACATCGACCCCAGCGAGCTGGGCAAGAACGTGGACATCGACCTGAGCCTGACCGGCGATGCCAGTTACGTTTTGCAGGCCATCCTGCCCCACGTTAAAGAGGCTAAGCACACCGATTGGATGGATCAGATCCACGCCTGGCAGGCCATGGACTACAAACCCGTGGATAGTGACACCGAACTGAAACCCCATCAGATCATCAACGAGATCTGCGAACAGGCCGGGCCTGAAGCTGTTTATGTTACCGACGTCGGCCAGCATCAGATGTGGGCTGCGCAATATCTGCACCACACCAAATCCCGCGGATTCCTCACCAGCGGCGGCCTGGGCACGATGGGCTTCGGCTACGGCGCGGCCATCGGCGCGCAAATGGCCCTGGGTCGCGATGCCCGTGTGGTCATGCTCACCGGCGACGGCTCCTTCCACATGAACCTCAACGAAGGCTGCACCGCTGTCAGCTACGACCTGCCCATCATCACGGTCATCTTCAACAACCAGGTATTGGGCATGGTCCGCCAGTGGCAGACGACCTTCTACGAGAAACGCTACTCCGACACCGACCCCCACCGCAAGACCGATTTCGTCAAGCTGGCCGAGGCCTTTGGTGCCAAGGGCTACCGCGCCACTACTCCGGCGGAGTTCAAGGTCGCTTTCGCTGATGCCATGAAGCAGCACGGCCCCAGCTGGATCGACTGCCGCATCGGCAAGGACGAAAAAGTGCTGCCCATGATCCCCGGCGGCGGCACGATCGAAGACATCATCATGGAATGAGGTGAGCTGCATGGAACAGACACAAAACCCCAATAACCAGCGCCGGGTCATCAGCCTGCTGGTGGATAACAGCAACGGTGTTCTGGCCCGCGTGGCCAGCCTGTTCTGCCGCCGCGGCTTCAACATCGACAGCCTGACGGTCTCGGCCACCAACGACCCCTCCATCAGCCGTATCACGGTCACGCTGCGCGGCAGCGAGCAGGCCCTCAGCCAGCTGATCTTGCAGACCGAGCGGCTGGAAGTCACCCGCCAGGTCTTTGAGCTGGACCCCGAAAAGAGCCTGCAGCGCGAGCTGTTGCTTTTAAAGGTGGCTTGCGACAACCACAGCCGCGCCGAGCTGCGGGAAATTTCCAGCATCTACAAGGCCAAGATCATCGATCTGTCGCCGGACAGCATGGTCTTTGAGCTGACCGGCAAGCCCGATAAGATCGACGCGTTCCTGACCATGTTCAATGGCTACGAGATCTTGGAGCTCTGCCGTACCGGCGTAACCGCGCTGGAGCGCGGCGGCAAGCACCAGCACATGCAAAAGCCCGCACAGGAGGTGCGGGATGCGCAGTTGCCCCTGCCGGGCACCCATTGCCCGCAGAAATAGCAAAAAGGTTGAAGGCAACATCGCACAATTCCCGCCTAACGGCTTAAGCACCGCTCCGGCGGCTGCGGCACGGCATCTGCGTTGCCAAAATGCTCGATAATACACAAAGTATTATCTGCGCTTTTGGCTTAGCAGCTGCCGCACCTCGCTCGCCGTATCGGCACTTAGAATTATGCGGTATTGCCTGAAATCTTCCACCAATCCGTAGGGGTCGATGCTTGTATCCGCCCCTACAAAACGGTATCCACACAATTTGTTTTTCGTTAAAAATTAAAAATAAAAAAATTCAACATTAAAAAGGAGACACCCACCATGGCTATCAACAAGTATTATGATTCCGACTGCAACCTCGGCGTTCTCGACGGCAAGACGGTTGCTGTCATCGGTTTTGGTTCCCAGGGCCACGCCCACTCCGAAAACCTGGCCGAGAGCGGCGTCAACGTCGTCGTCGGTCTGCGCAAAGGCTCTGCCCACTGGGAGAAAGCCTCTGAGTTCGCCGCCACCCACGAGAACTTCAAGGTCATGGAAGTCGAAGAGGCTGCCAAGGCCGGCGATGTTGTTATGATGCTGGTTCCCGACGAGCTGTGCGCTGACATCTACAACAGCCAGGTCGCCCCCTACATGACCGAGGGCAAGGCCCTGGCCTTCGCTCACGGCTTCAACATCCACTTCAAGACCATCACCCCGCCGAAGAACGTCGACGTCATCATGATCGCCCCCAAGGGCCCCGGCCACATCGTCCGCCGCCTGTACACCGAGGGCGAGGGCTGCCCCTCTCTGATCTGCGTCGAGCAGGACTACACCGGCAAGGCTAAGGAGATCGCCCTGGCCTACGCTTCCGGCATCGGCGCCGGCCGTGCAGGCATCCTGGAGACCACCTTCAAGGAGGAGACCGAGACCGACCTGTTCGGCGAGCAGGCTGTCCTCTGCGGCGGCGTCTGCGAGCTGATCCAGGCTGGCTTCGACACCCTGGTCGAGGCTGGTTACGCCCCCGAGATGGCTTACTTCGAGACCTGCCACGAGATGAAGCTGATTGTTGACCTGATCAACGAGGGCGGCTTCTCCAAGATGCGCTACTCCATCTCCAACACTGCTGAGTACGGCGACTACCGCACCGGCAAGCGCCTGATCACCGAGGATACCCGCAAGGAGATGAAGCAGGTCCTGAAGGAAATCCAGGACGGCACCTTTGCTTCCGAGTTCCTGACCGAGATGAGCCCCAAGGGCGGCCGCAAGACCCACTTCCTGGCACAGCGCCGCATGGCTGCCGAGCACCCCATCGAGAAGGTCGGCGCCGAGCTGCGTAAGATGATGAGCTGGCTGAAGAAGTAATTTTAACAAAACAACGCCTTCCCCCCTGCGGGGAAGGCCTTTTGGATAAACGGAGAGAAAAAATGAACAGCGATAACGTCAAAAAAGGCCCCGAACGGGCACCGAACCGCAGCCTGTTCTATGCCCTGGGCTACACGCCGGAGGAACTGGACCGCCCGCTGATTGGTGTGGTTTCCGCCTACAGCGAGATTGTGCCCGGCCACATGAACCTGGACAAGCTGGCCCAGGCCGTCAAGGACGGCGTGCGCATGGCAGGCGGCACCCCCATTCTGATTCCTGCCATCGGTGTCTGCGACGGCATCGCTATGGGTCACGTGGGCATGAAATACTCCCTGGCCAGCCGTGAACTGATCTGTGACAGCGTCGAGACCATGTACATGGCCCACCAGCTGGATGGCCTGGTGCTGGTGCCCAACTGCGATAAGATTGTGCCCGGCATGGTCATGGCGGCGGTGCGTATGGATGTGCCCGCCATCGTCTGCTCCGGCGGACCCATGCTGGCCGGCCGCTACGGCGGCGAGGAAGTCAGCCTTTCCAAAATGTTCGAAGCCGTCGGTGCCTACAAGGCCGGGCTTATCAACGATGAGCAGCTGGAGGACTGCACCTGCAACTGCTGCCCCGGCTGCGGCTCCTGCTCCGGCATGTACACGGCCAACAGCATGAACTGCCTGTGCGAGGCCATCGGCATCGCCCTGCCCGGCAACGGCACCATTCCGGCGGTCTACTCCAAGCGTCTGCAGCTGGCAAAGCATGCCGGTATGGCCATCATGGATCTGGTCAAGCGCGGCGTCACGGCCCGCCAGATTATCAACGAGCGGTCCATCCGCAACGCCCTGACCTGCGATATGGCCCTGGGCTGCTCCACCAACACGGTGCTGCACCTGCTGGCCATTGCCCAGGAGGCAGGCTGCCCCATCGACCTGAACCTCTTCAATGAGATCAGCGCCAAAACACCCAACCTGTGCCATCTGGCCCCGGCGGGCCCCACCCATATGCCCGACCTGTACGAAGCAGGCGGCATCCCGGCGGTGCAGGCCGAGCTGGCTAAGGCTGACCTGCTGGACCTGGATGTTCCTACCGTTACCGGCAAGACCCTGGGCGAGAACATCGCGGGTGCCCATATCCTGAACGACAAGGCTATCCGCTCCATCGACAACCCCTACTCCAAGACCGGCGGCCTGCAGATTTTGTGGGGCAACATCGCCCCGGACGGATGCGTGGTCAAGCGCAGCGCCGTTGCGCCCGAAATGCAGGTCCACAGCGGCCCGGCCCGCGTCTTTGACAGCGAGGACACCGCCATTGCCGCCATCTATGCCGGGGAAATTCACCCCGGTGATGTGGTGGTTATCCGCTACGAGGGTCCCAAGGGCGGCCCCGGCATGCGCGAGATGCTCAACCCCACCAGCGCGCTGGCGGGCATGAAGCTGGATACCACCGTGGCCCTCATCACCGACGGCCGTTTCTCCGGTGCATCCCGCGGTGCGGCCATCGGCCACGTCAGCCCCGAAGCTGCTTCCGGTGGGCCTATCGGTCTGGTCAAGGAAGGCGACACCATCGAGATCGACATCCCGAATGCGTCCATCCATCTGGCCGTCAGCGATGAAGAGCTGGCCGCCCGCAAGGCTGCCTATGTCCAGCCTGAGCCGAACATCAAAACCGGCTGGCTGGCCCGCTACGCCCGCCTTGTCACCAGCGCCAACCTGGGTGCTGTGCTGAAATAATCGCAAATAAAAGCGACCTGCTCGTTGTACATTGACGGGCAGGCCGTTTTTTTGCTGAATGAAAAACTAGGGCAACACCGCACAATTCCCGCCTGACGGCTTAAGCACCGCTCCGGCGGCTGCGGCACGGCATCTGCGTTGCCAAAATGCTCGATAATACACAAAGTATTATCTGCGCTTTTGGCTTAGCAGCTGCCGCACCTCGCTCGCCGTATCGGCACTTAGAATTATGCGGTATTGCCCTAGAGTTTAGCAATCTGTGCATGGTATGCAGAAATGATTTTACCTGCAACTATATTTTCTATAGTATGGCAAGGAGCAACCAGAAAATCCCAACATAAAATGCTGCGTAAAACAGCTTGGATTTCCAGGAAAAATCATTTATTAAAAATGTATAGTCGAAAATACCATAGCTTATTAAAACTATATTGTGAATAAAAAGCAGCTTTGGTGAACCATCGCCAAAAAACATTTTGACAACGAAGGTGATGAATAACGGAGGCAGTATTGTTGCAACTGTATCAATTACTTCGTGTACATCCAACATTTGTGCCCGCTGCAATATTTTTTGTAGTGCAATATAAAAGAAGATACCCACTAAACTGCCAATTGTATTTACAATAAGGTCATCTATATCCACAACGCCTGTTTTAAGAATAAACTGTGCTATTTCAATTGAAAATGTTGTTAAGACCGACAAGCCGATTGCTTTATATATGCAAAATGTTTTCTGATAATAGCAATATATAATTCCGAATGGCACAAACATGACTATATTATAAAGCATATCCCATGAAATAGGACTGTGCCCATACTTTAAATTTTCTCTGATGCTATGAAAGGGTATCATGTTGACTGCATCAATTCTTGTTAGTGGACCGCCGACAAGAGTCATGATGATATTAAATCGAGTGATACACATACAGAATACGATTATAAAATATAATATTGTCATAAATTGGAAACTATGTTTTCTTTTAATCTTCATATCCCTAATGCTAGAACCCCTTCCTTTTTATTCTATGGTATAGCAACAAGTTCCTTACTTGTATTTCGGATGTGTTACGATTTCCGAATTGCCTACTTCACAGTATACGCAATTTTCTACGCATCGTCAACAAAAACAGCCGCCCAGTTTGAACTGCACCCCATTTGTTAGACAGTATGGTATACTATCTAATAAGTGGGGTGTTTTTCTATGCCAAAAGGAGTATCAAACAAACGATATACGCCGGAATTCAAAAAACTGGTGATTGAAACCATGCAGGAAGAGAAATTAAGTTACAGCGAAACCTGTCGTAGATTTGAGGTAAACAGCAGAGATCGAATCAAATCATGGGAGCGAATCTATCTGGAGGAAGGGCCGGAAGGCTTTGCCGTCGAACGGCGTGGCCGCAGCAGTAAGGGTCGTCCGCCAAAGCAGCTGCCGAAGCAGGTAGAAGAAGATCTGTTGGCCGAAGTGCAGCGACTGCGTGCGGAGAACGATTACCTAAAAAATTTGCAAGCCTTGGTTTTGGAAGACGAGCGACACCAGCACAAAAAACGCTGGTAGTTCAGAAGCTAAGGCAAAAACACGCACTCAGTATTCTGCTCTCAATCGCTCAACTACCCCGTGCCACTTTCTACTATCATTTGAAGCAGATGCAGAAAGAAGACAAATATGCATCTGTTAAGGAAGAAATCACAACGATTTACCACGAAAACAGGGGCCGGTACGGCTATCGCCGCATTACAACAGAACTTCATAAGCGCAATTTCCTCCTGAACCACAAGACTGTCCAGCGGCTTATGAAAGAGTTGGGCTTAGTTTGCCGTGTCAGGATGAAGAAGTACCGCTCTTATAAGGGAGAAGTGGGCAAAATTGCGCCAAATCTGTTAAACCGGGACTTCCACGCCGAAAAGCCGAACCAGAAGTGGGTCACCGATGTGACAGAGTTCAGTTTGTTTGGAGAGAAGCTCTATCTCTCTCCCATCCTTGATCTGTGCAGCAGCGATCTGGTCAGTTACACCATATCGGATCGTCCTGCACTCACCATGGTAACCACCATGCTGGACGAGGCGTTTGCAAAGATCCCGGCCGAAACAAACCTGATTCTCCATTCTGACCAGGGCTGGCAGTACCAACACAAACAATACCAACAGATGCTCCGGGAGAAAGGTGTTCGCCAGAGCATGAGCCGCAAGGGAAACTGTCTGGACAATGCTGTGATAGAAAATTTCTTCGGGCTGCTCAAAAGTGAGCTGCTGTATTTGCAGGAGTTCCGCTCCATGGAACACTTCAAACTGGAACTGATCGAATATCTAGATTACTACAACAACCGCAGGATCAAGGCAAAGCTAAAGGGCTTGCCGCCTGCAATTCACAGACAGCAAGCCCTTTCGGCTGCTTGAACAATTTTTACTTCAAAATATTGTCTAACTTTTGGGGGTCACTTCAGTTCTGCGCCGGGCGGCTGCTTTTGTTGTGAAAACTTACTTTAAAAATCCGTTTACAATCTGATCCTCGGCCTCTTTTTCGGTCAGGCCAAGGGTCATCAGCTTGATGAGCTGTTCCCCGGCAATCTTGCCGATGGCGGCTTCGTGGATCAGGCTGGCGTCCACACTGTTGGCGGTCAGGGCCGGGCTGGCAATGACCGAGGCGTGGTCCATGATGATGGCGTCGCACTCGGAGTGGCCCGCGCAGGCGCAGTTGCCGTTGATGTGGCTGATAAACTCCTGCTTGCTCACGTCCTTGGCCACGCTGCGGCTTACCACGTTGGCCGAGCAGCCCTCGCCGTTCAGGTCTACGTCAAAATCGGTCACAGCGTGCTGGTCGCCGGTGGTCATGATCTTTTCGTGGATGACCAGGCTGGCGCCCTCGGCCAGATCACCGCTGGTTTTGCGCATGGTATCGTCGATACCGGCGATCTGGGTGGTCTCCATCTCCATCTGCGCACCCTCGGCCAGGTGCACGATGGTGGTGGGGTTCATCACTTGCTTGCCGCGGCCGTCGCCCTCGCCGTAGTGCTTTTCCACGTAGCGCAGCTTGGCGTTTTTGGCCAGATAGAAGGTGTGGATGCCGTCGTGCTGGGCGTTGCCGCCGCCGCAGTTGTGGATGCCGCAGCCGGCGATGATGGTCACGTCCGCGCCCTCGCCGATGTGGAAATCGTTGTACACCAGATCGGTCAGGCCGGTCTGGCTCAGGATAACGGGAATGTGCACGCTCTCGTTTTTGGTGAACGGGCGGATGTAAATGTCGATGCCGGGCTTGTCGTCCTTGGTCACGATGTCAATGTTGGCGGTGGTGTTGCGGCCCGCCAGCTGGCCATTGGCGCGGATGTTGTAAGCGCCTACGGGCAGGCTGTCCAGGTCGGCGACCTCCCGCAGCAGGTTTTGTTCAATTGCGTCGATCATTTGCGCACCCCTTCCACTTTGTCGGCCAGCACACTGCAGGCCGGGCTGCCGGCGTCGGCACTGCCCAGCAGGGCGGGCAGGATGTCCGCACGGGCGCCCTCTTTTTCCACCTGGCCGTTTTTAATAACGACAATTTTGTCGGCAATGTTCAAAATGCGCTCCTGATGGCTGATGATCAGGATGCTGCCGCGGGTCTGCTCGTACATCTTTTCAAACACGCGGATGAGGTTCTGGAAACTCCACAGGTCGATGCCCGCCTCCGGCTCATCGAAGATGGACAGCTTGGTGCCGCGGGCCAGCACCATGGCGATCTCGATGCGCTTCAGCTCGCCGCCGGACAGGCTGTCGTTCAGCTCACGGTCCACATAATCACGGGCGCACAGACCGACCTCGCTCAGATAGCTGCAGGCCTCGTTGACGCTGGTATTTTTGCCGGCGGCCAGGCTCAGTAGGTCCTTGACCCGCAGCCCCTTGAAGCGCACCGGCTGCTGGAAGGCGTAACTCAGGCCCAGGTTGGCGCGGTCGGTGATGGACATGTGGGTAATGTCCACGCCGTCCAGCAAAATTTGGCCGCTGGTGGGCTGGTAGATACCGGCAATGACTTTGGCCAGCGTGGATTTGCCGCCGCCGTTGGGGCCGGTGATGGCCACAAAACGGTCCTGCACAGTCAGGCTGACATCCCGCAGAATCTCTTTATTGTCGTCGGTCTCAAAGCCGACATGACGAAGCTCTAACATAAAAAGGTGATTCCTCCGTTAATAAATAATGCTCTGCGGTTTATTGTACCATGCCAAAACGCCCAAAACAAGATAAAACCCTATAAAAAGGTGGATTTTAGGCAAAATAAAATCCAAACGGTCTGTTAGCTAAAACTACCCAAAAACGCTTGACACGGCCCCAAAATGGTGCTATGCTTTAGCTGATAAAAGCGATGACAGGGAAAAGTACCGCCCAACATCCGCACAGAGAGCCCGACATCTGGTGTAAGCCGGGACGGGGACGGGGCGCGAAAGAACACCCGACAGCTGCAAGCTGAAACCGCAGGGGAGTAGGGGATGCCGCAGGCCGTGCGTTACAGCGGCAGCGTTTCAAAGGTGAACGTGTACGGAAAAAGTGACCGTATGCCATTATTTCGGCTGCGGTAATTTAGGTGGCACCGCGGATCCAAGACAGCGATTCGTCCTAATGCAGGGCGAATGGGCTGTCTTTTTTTATTGCCGTTCGGGGGAATAACAGGTGTTGGAAATCTAAAGGAGTGTCACCAAAATGTGCTGTATCATGGGTTATGCCGGGCATGATCTGCCCAAGGAAACGTTTACTGAGTATCTGCTGCGCACCACCAGCCGCGGCCCGGACGACCAGCGCGTCGCCGAGACCGAGTTCGGCCTGCTGGGCTTCGGCCGCCTGGCCATTATGGGCCTTACGCCGGAGGGCATGCAGCCCTTCTTCCGCGGTACCGATTGCGTTGCCTGCAACGGCGAGCTGTACGGCTTCCGCCCCGTCAAGGCCGAGCTGGAAGCTGAAGGCTACACCTTTGAGTCGGACTCCGACTGCGAGATCATCCTGCCGCTGTACTACAAGTACGGCCTGGACATGTTCAAGCATCTGGACGCCGAGTTTGCCATGATTCTGTACGACAGCCGCAAAAAGCTGCTTATCGCTGCCCGCGACCCCATCGGCATCCGCCCGCTGTTCTACGGCTACAGCGAGAGCGGCCATATCGCCTTTGCCTCCGAGGCCAAAAACCTCATTGGGCTGTGCAAAAAGATCTATCCGTTCCCCATCGGCAGCTACTACTGCAACGGCCAGTTTGTGCGCTATTGCGACATCGCCGATACCCCGGCCTACAGCCAGGATGAACTGCCTGAAATTTTGACGAACATCCGCGAAAAGCTGGTGGCTGGCGTGGATAAGCGGCTGGATGCCGACACCCCCGTGGGCTTTCTGCTTTCCGGCGGCCTGGACTCCAGCCTGGTTTGCGCCATTGCGGCTAAAAAGCTGGGCAAGCCCATCCGCACCTTCGCCATCGGCATGAGCGAGGACGCCATCGATCTGAAATACGCCAAGCAGGTGGCCGATTACCTCCATGCCGACCACACCGAGGTCATCATCAACAAGCAAATCGTTCTTGAAGCGCTGGAAAAAGTCATCGCCATGCTGGGCACCTGGGACATCACCACCATCCGCGCTTCGGTGGGTATGTACCTCGTCTGCAAGTACATCCATGAGTACACCGACATCCGCGTGCTGTTGACCGGCGAGATCTCCGACGAGTTGTTCGGCTACAAGTACACCGACTTCGCCCCCAGCGCCGCCGCCTTCCAGACCGAGAGCCAGAAGCGCATCCGCGAGCTGTATATGTACGATGTGCTGCGCGCCGACCGTTCCATCAGCGTCAACAGCCTGGAGGCCCGCGTGCCCTTCGGTGACCTGGATTTCGTCAAGTACGTTATGGCCATCGACCCCGAAAAGAAGTTGAACACTTATGGCATGGGCAAGTATCTGCTGCGCAAGGCCTTTGAGGGGGATTGGCTGCCCGAGAGCATCCTCTGGCGTGAAAAGGCTGCCTTCAGCGACGCTGTGGGCCACTCGATGGTGGACGACCTGAAAGAATACGCCGGGACCGTGTATACCGACCGCGAATTTGCCGAGAAGTGCGGCCAGTATACCTATTGCCGCCCCTTTACCAAGGAAAGCCTGCTGTACCGTGAAATTTTTGAAAAATACTATCCCGGCCAGGCGGAGATGATCGTGGATTACTGGATGCCCAACAAGGCCTGGCCCGGCTGCAACGTCGATGACCCCAGCGCCCGCGTGCTGTCCAACTACGGTGCCAGCGGCGTGTAAAGAAAGGGTAGGGGCGAGCAAAGCGAACCTATGGGGAATGCGTAGGGGCGGATGCTTGCATCCGCCCGCGGGAGCATATAGAATGCTCCCCTACAGGGGTAGGGCAGCGCCCGTGCAGCCTGTTTTTGCAAAGGCTTGCTTGCATTTCTATCCATTCCGTGTATAATAGGCTTGTAACCCAATATTTTTTCGCAGAGTAGGGACACGCGCGTAAAGTGCCTGACCAACGGGGAGTTGTGGCAGGACGAAAGGCCAAAGCGGCCTGCGGTGCGGGCCCCGCATCCCACTGCTGCATAAACGGTGTGCAACGGCGGGTGTGCCTGGCACACCTTATTATTGCCTCCTTGCTTGTGCGGCATCCGCATACGCAAGGAGGTTTTTTGTATGCAGGAAGCAAAATTGTCCGTCTTTTCACCAGCCTACTGGCGCACCGCCCGGGCGGAGTTCCGCAACGTCCGCGTGCTGGCTTTTGCGGGCCTGGTCTGCGCCATGGCCATCGTGCTGGAGGGTTTGCCCATCTACCTGCTGGGGCCAAGCCTTAAAATTTACTTCAGCTTTCTGGTGGTCGGTCTGGGCTGCATGTGCTACGGCCCCTGCGTGGGCATGATGGCCGGTGCCATCATCGACTCGGTAGGGTTTCTGCTCTCCAGCTACGGCGAGCCGTATTTCCCCGGCTACCTCGTCACGGCGGTGCTGTCGGGCTTCCTCTACGGCGTGCTGCTGTACAAGCACAAACCAACGCTGCTGCGCATTATTGTGGTGCGGCTTATTATCAATTACGGCAGCAACGTGCTGTTGGGCAGCGTGTGGAAAGCCATGCTCTACGGCAAGGGCTATCTCTACTACCTGACCTCCGGCGCCATCAAAAACACGCTGATGCTGCCGGTGGAAGTCTTTTTGATGTGGGCGGTACTCAACGCCGCCGTCAACTACGGGCTGGACCGCAAGTACATCCACAAACGCTAAGCAACACACCCGGCCCCGGAGCAGCCGCAAAACAAAGCAAAAAATCAAACTGCAAGCAAACAGCAAAAGTCATACTTTTTGAACAAGTAAAGTATGACTTTTGCTTTTTTTGTTTGTGCGTCCTGCCTATTGGCGTGTGCGTGTGGGTAAAACATTTACGCCTTTCGCCAAAGTTTTTACAAAAATTTAAAAATCATTGCAAAGCGTTTGTAAAGTGGTTACAATGGGTCTTGCAAAGTAACGAAATGCGTCACTCCCCGGCAAAAGTCAGGAAGAATCGACGCATTTTTGCCGTTTTTATGCACACATAACAGGGAGGAACAACACACATGAAGAAACTGATGGGTATTCTGCTGGCCGCCTCTATGGTGTTCAGCCTGGCTGCCTGTGGTTCCACCGCTGACACTGCTGCCAGCAGCGCCGCCGGTACCACCGCTACTGCTGAGGGCAGCAGCGATAACCAGGCACCCGACGTCAAAGTCGGCGCCATCATCCTGGGTGATGAGACCGAGGGCTACAGCGCCGCGCACATCAATGGTATCAAGGAAGCCGCTGCTGAGCTGGGCATGAGCGACGACCAGATCGTCTGGAAGTACAAGATCCCTGAGGGCGGCAAGACTGCTGACGCCGCCGAGGACCTGGTTGGCCAGGGCTGCAACCTGATCATCTCCAACTCCTACGGCCACCAGACCTACATGGTCGAGGAAGCCGAGAAGTACCCCGATGTCAACTTCGTGGCCATGACCGGCGACTTCGCCGCCAACTCCCGCCTCGATAACTTCTACAATGCGTTCACCGCTGTTTACCAGAGCCGCTATGTCTCCGGCGTTGTCGCTGGCATGAAGGTTAAGGAGCTGGTCGAGTCCGGCACCCTGACCCCCGAGACCCAGCCCGACAGCTTCACCGCTGACGGCAAGGTCAAGATCGGCTACGTCGGCGCTTACAACTACGCCGAGGTCGTCTCCGGCTACACCGCTTTCTTCCTGGGTGTCCAGAGCGTTTACCCCGATGTTGAGATGGAAGTCATGTACACCAACTCCTGGTTCGACATCGACAAGGAGGGCGCTGCCGCTGAGGCTCTGATCGCCAACGGCGCTGTCATCATCGGCCAGCACGCTGACTCCACCGGTGCTCCCGCCGCTACCCAGAAGCTGAAGGATTCCGGCAAGATCTGCTACTCTGTCGGTTACAACATCGATATGCTGGCCACCGCTCCCACCGCTGCCCTGACCTCCGCCACCAACGTCTGGAAGGTCTACTACAAAGAGCTGTTCGAGGGCGCCCAGGCTGGCAGCATCCCGCAGGATTGGTGCAAGGGCTACGAGGATGGCGCTGTTGCCATCACCGACCTTGGCCCCGAGTGCGCTGACGGCACCGCCGAGAAGGTCGCTGAGGTCGAGGCTGCTCTGAAAGACGGCAGCCTGCATGTCTTCGACACCAGCAAGTTCACCGTTGGCGGCGAGACTGTTACCACCGCTCCTGTTGACCTGACCTACTATGATTACAGCACCGGTTCTCCCGTTGCTGTCTACCAGGGCGAGACCAAGGAGGCTATCTCCGACGGTTACTTCCATGAGGGCGAGCTGCGCGCGGCCCCCACTTTCTCCCTGCGCATTGACGGCATCATCGAAGATGCTGACCCTGTTGCCTGATCGCTGACAGGTACCCAAGAGGGAAGACTGCGGCAAATCCGCAGCCTTCCCTTTTGGTGGTTTTATAAAATGTTTCTTCCTTTAAATAACCCTGAAAAAATAACCTGTGAGAGGAGCCTGCAGAATGGCGCAGACCGAATACGCCGTGCGTTTGCAGCACGTCACCAAGACCTTTGGCCCTGTGGTGGCTAACAAGGATGTCTCGCTGGGCGTGCGCCGGGGCGAGATCCTGGCCCTGCTGGGGGAAAACGGCAGCGGCAAGACGACCCTGATGAACATGATCGCCGGCATCTACTACCCCGATGAGGGCGAGATCTACGTGGGGGACAAGGCTGTTACCATCCGCTCCCCCCGCGATGCGCTGGATCTGGGCATCGGCATGATCCACCAGCACTTTAAACTGGTGGATGTGTTTACCGCCACCGAAAACATTGCCCTTTCCATGGGCGGCGGCAGCTTCGACCTGAAAAAGGTCCACGAAAAAGCCCGCGCCATCTGCGAAAAATACCAGTTTGCCCTGGATCTGGACCAGAAAGTCTACGAGATGAGCGTCAGCCAGAAGCAGACGCTGGAGATCGTCAAGGTGCTGTACCGCGGTGCGGACATCCTGATCCTGGACGAGCCCACCGCCGTGTTGACCCCCCAGGAGACCGAGCGCCTCTTCACGGTCATCCGCAACATGAAAGCCGACGGCAAGGCCGTCATCATCATCACCCACAAACTGCACGAGGTGCTGGGCATCAGCGACCGCGTGGCTATCCTGCGCAAGGGTGAGTATGTGGGCGATATTGCCACCAGGGACGCTGACGAAGCCACCCTGACCGCCATGATGGTGGGTGAAAAAGTGGAACTGAACATCGAGCGCCCCGAACCCGTGAACCCGGTCAAGCGCCTGGACATCCAGCACCTGACCGTCCGCAGCGCCGACGGCATCACCGTGCTGGACGACGCCAGCTTTGATGTGTATGGCGGCGAAATCTTGGGCATTGCCGGTATCTCCGGCAACGGCCAGAAGGAACTGCTGGAGGCCATCGCCGGATTGCAGCCCACCCAGCGCGGCGCCAGCGTGGAGTATTACGCTCCCGACACTTCCGCCCCGGTGCAGCTCATCGGCAAAAGCCCCAAGGCCATCCGGGAGGCAGGCATCCACCTGTCCTTCGTGCCGGAGGACCGCCTGGGCATGGGTCTGGTCGGCTCCATGGGCATGACCGATAACATGATGCTGAAAAGCTACGGCAAGGGCCATTCGCCCATCGTGGACCGTAAGGCTCCCCACGACCTGGCCGAGACTATTAAAAAAGAGCTGAACGTTGTAACGCCGGATTTGAACACCCCGGTCTCCCGCCTGTCCGGCGGCAACGTGCAGAAGGTGCTGGTCGGCCGTGAGCTGGCCGCCGACCCCATTGTGCTGATGACCGCCTACGCCGTGCGCGGCCTGGACATCAACACCTCCTACACGATCTACCACCTGCTGAACGAGCAGAAGAAAAAAGGCGTCGCCGTCATCTATGTGGGCGAGGACCTGGACGTGCTGCTGGAGCTGTGCGACCGCATCGTCGTGCTTTGCGGCGGCAAGGTCAACGGCATCCTGGATGGCCGCAAGACCACCAAGGAGGAAGTCGGCAACCGCATGACCAATCTGGTAAAGGAGGTTAAGGCATGAGTCAGTCCAGTACCGCAGTGCGTGAACCGCTGCTGCGTATTGCCAAGCGCGAGGGCACCACGATGCCCCAGAAGATCGCGGTGCGTGCCATTGCCATTTTGCTGGCATTGGTCGTAGATGCGCTGTTTATCTACTTCGTCACCGGTCTGAACCCGCTGGCCGTTTACGGCGTTATGTGGGGCGGTACCTTTGCCAACATGACCCGCTTCAGCTGGATGCTGCGCGACCTGTCCATCCTGCTGTGCGTCGGCATCGCGCTGGCGCCTGCCTTTAAGATGCGCTTTTGGAACTGCGGCGGCGAAGGTCAGATCCTGATCGGCGGCCTGATCGCCGCGCTGGTCATGGTCTACCAGGGCAACAACCTGCCCACGCCGGTGTTGTTTGCGGCTATGACCATCGGCAGTATGGCCGCCGGTGCGCTGTGGGGCTTTGTGCCCGCCTGGTTCAAGTCCCGCTGGGGTACCAACGAGACGTTGTTCACCCTGATGATGAACTACGTTGCCACGAGCATTGTTGCCTGCATGACCAACATCATGCGCGGCCAGGCCTCCAGCCTGGGCACCTTGAACAAGGCTACCAAGGCAGGCTGGTTCCCCATCATTATGGGCCAGCGCTACACCATCAACATCATCGTCGTCATCGTGCTGACCTTTGCCATGTATGCCTACCTCAAGTTCTCCAAGCAGGGCTATGAGATCAGCGTTGTGGGCGAAAGCGAGAATACGGCCCGCTATGCCGGCATCAATGTCCGCCGCGTTACGGTGCGCACCATGCTCATCTCCGGCGCGGTCTGCGGCCTGTGCGGCTTCCTCATCGTCGCCGGTAAGGACCAGACCATTGCCACCACCTCGGCAGGCGGCCGCGGCTTTACGGCCATCATCGTGGCCTGGCTGGCCAAGTTCAACACCTTCTATATGGCACTGATCTCCTTCCTGCTCGTCTTTTTGGAGCGCGGCGCATCCGAGATCGCTTCGGCCTACTCGCTGAATGAGTATGCCGCCGACATCATCACCGGCATCATCCTGTTCTTCATTTTGGGCAGTGAATTCTTCATCAACTACCGCCTCATCCTGCGCGGCGCACATAAGGAGGGCAAGTGATATGCACAGCAGTTTAATTGCATGGATCATGCGCGCTATCCCCTTTGGCACCATCATTATGTACGGCGCATTGGGCGAGACCGTGACCGAGAAATCCGGCAACCTGAATCTGGGCGTGCCCGGCATTATGTACTTGGGCGGCTTTGCCGGTTTTGCCAGCGCCTGGGCCTATGAGAACACCGCCGCCAACCCTAACGGGCTGGTCAGCATCCTGATCGCCACGCTCTGCGCCATTGCAGCCTCGATGCTGGGCGGCCTGATCTACGCCTTCCTGACCATCTCCCTGCGCGCCAACCAGAACGTCACCGGCCTGGCGCTGACCACTTTCGGTAAGGGCGTGGCCAACTTCTTCGGTGTCTTTATCCTGGACGGTGCCAGCTACTCTGCTGCCCCTGTTGCCAACAAGGCCTTCGCCGCCAAGATCCCGGTGCTGTCGGGTCTGGGCACCGTGGGGCAGGTCATCTTCTCCTACGGCTTTCTGGTGTACGCAGCCATCGTGCTGGCGGTGGCCATGCACTGGTTCCTCACCCGCACCCGCGCGGGTCTGAACCTGCGCGCTGTGGGCGAGAACCCCGCCACCGCGGATGCCGCCGGCATCAACGTTACACTGTACAAGTATCTGTCCACCTGCATCGGCGCAGGCATCTGCGGCATCGGCGGCCTGTACTACGTGCTGGACTACAACCAGGGCATCTGGGCTACCACCGGCCAGATCGAAGCTTTGGGCTGGCTGGCCGTGGCGCTGGTCATCTTTACTACCTGGAAGCCGCTCAACGCCATCTGGGGTGCCTACCTGTTCGGCATGCTGTACTGGCTGTATCAGTTCCTGCCCACGCTGCTGGGCATCACGCTGGCCAGCTACATGACCGACCTGGTGCAGATGCTGCCCTACGTCGTCACCGTGCTGGTGCTGATCGCCGTTTCCATGCGCAAAAAGAAAGAGGACCAGCCCCCCGCACACCTGGGTCTGCCTTACTTCCGCGAGGAACGCTGAAACATTGCATGCAAAAAAGAGGAGCCTGCTGTCAGGCTCCTCTTTCTGTTTGCGGGCAGGGGATAGCTTAGTAGTTCTTGCTCTTCAGCTCAAAATAGCTCTGGGGATGGGCGCATACCGGGCACTTGAGTGGGGCGTGCTGGCCGATATAGGTGTAACCGCAGTTGCGGCACTGCCAAACCTGCTCGGTCTCGCGGGCGTAGACCTTGCCGGCCTCGATATTGGCGGCCAGCTGCTTGTAGCGTTCCTCGTGGTCCTTCTCGATAGCGGCCACCATCGTGAACAGCGCGGCAATCTGGGTAAAGCCCTCCTCCTTGGCTTCGGCGGCCATGCGCGGGTACATCGAGGTATGCTCCTCGTTCTCGCCGGCGGCGGCCATCTTCAGGCAGGTCAGGGTATCGGGGATCTCGCCGTTTTCCATCAGCAGTTTGAACCAGATCTTGGCGTGCTCTTTCTCGTTGTTGGCGGTTTCGGTAAAGATCGCGGCCAGCTGCTCATAGCCCTCTTTCTTTGCCTTGGATGCGAAGAAGGTGTACTTGTTGCGGGCCTGGCTTTCACCAGCGAAAGCCTCCCACAGGTTTTTCTCTGTCTTGCTGCCTCTCAGTTCCATAGTATTGCCTCCATTTATAATATTTTTTAATTTTTAGGAATTTGTCTTGATTTACTTCTATTATACCGAATTTCCGGGGCTTGTCAAGCCAAATTTCAGGAATAATTATTGGTTGCTTTGCACAAAGCTTGACAGCGGCGCGGCTTTCGTGTATTGTATATTTAAGATGAAATCTTAATTTGAAAGGAGTGCTTTCCATGACCCGTCAACGCGCCCTGATCTTAGACATCATGCGCGAGAAAAGCCCCCAGCACCTGACGGCGGACGAGCTGTTTAATGAGGCCCGGCTGCGGATGCCCCACATTGCCCGGGGCACGGTGTACCGCAACTTAAAGATGATGGAGCTGGACGGTGAGGTCGGCCACCTGGAAATGCCCGGCGGCCCCGACCGGTACGATTACAACCCCAGCCCCCACGGCCACCTGCTGTGCGACGGCTGCGGTCACCTGGCGGACCTGCCGGTAGTGGGCCTGATGCGGGAGGTGGAGGCGGCCATCGGCACCGAGGTGCGCGGCTATACATTGACCATCCACTACCTGTGCCCCAAGTGCCGCGCGGCCAAGCCTGCGGATGAATAACAAGAAAGAAGGCTTTGCTATGGCCAAACAGCGCGACCCTGTGCTGGACAGCATGCGCGGCATCGGCATTGTGCTGATGGTGCTGGGGCACGCGGGGTTCCCCGGTTCCAGCTTTATCTATTTATTCCACATGGCGCTCTTTTTTATGCTCAGCGGGTGGTTTTTCTCTCCCCACACGGGCGAAAGCGCCCATCGGCTGGCCCGCTTTGCCAAGCGCAAGGTGGTCACGCTGTGGCTGCCCTTTGTGGCGGCCAATACGGTGTACACCCTGCTGACCAACCTGTTTTTAAAAGTAAACATCCTGACAGGGGACGAGCGTATCCTCGATCTGCCCGGCAACCTTGTCACCACGCCGGTGACCATCAAGGACATTATCGGCCGCACAGCCCACTGGAGCGTTTTTGACGGCGGCACCCAGCTGGGCGGCGCTATGTGGTTCATTCAGGCGCTGTTCCAGATATCTCTATTGTATGCGGGCGTAGAGTTTTTGTTGAAAAAACTGCTGCGCAGCGGCGATACGCTGATCCCGCAAGGGCTGCTTGCCGGCGTGCTGCTCTGGCTCGGCTGGCAGGCCCAGCGCATTGGCTGGAACGTCTGGGGCCTGGGCATTGCGGCCAGCTGCTACTGCCTGTTTTACTTGGGTGTTGTACTGCACCGGGTGCAGCATCCCCATGGCCCGGCGCGCGGAGCGCTGTGCTGCGCCGGGGCCTTTGTGGTGCTGCTGGTGCTGGGGCAGTTCGGCAGCGTAGGCCTGGCGGGCAACAGCTACCCTGGCCCGCTCTACCTGCTGGCGGCCAGCCTGGCGGGTTGGATGCTGGTGTATGAGGGTGCCCACCTGCTGGCGCGCGTGCCTGCGGTGAGCGGCGCTTTCAGCGCACTGGGGCGCGCCACGATGCCCATTGTGATCTTGCATTTTCTGGCGTTCAAGCCCGTCACCTGGCTGGGCCTGCTGGCCACTGGCGGCGAGAGCTATCTGCTGGCGGCATTCCCCATCTACTTTACCGGCGGGGCCTGGTGGGTGGCCTACACGGCGGCCGGCCTTGCGCTGCCGCTGCTGGCTTACGCGGTGAGGGTCCGCCTGAAAAAGGCGGTGCGCCGTGGCTAAGCAGTATTACCAGGGCGAAACCTTTGACAATGTGGCGCCGGATTTTCTGCATGATGCCGAGTTCAACGACTGCACGTTTATCAACTGCCGCTGGAGCGGTGCGCGCATTACGGCGTGCAGCTTTCTCGGATGCACCTTCGACCGCTGTGCCTGGAGCGACGTGGTGTTCAGCTTTTGCCAGATGAGCGACGCCTGGCTGCTGCACTGTGCCTTCCGGTCCATTGCCTGGGGCGGCCTGCAGGGACGCAGTGCCCTGGTGCAGCCCTTTGGCAGGGCCGAGCAGTGCGAGTTCCGCTACAATGAGTTTTCCGGCATGGCGCTGAAGCAGTTTGATTTCAGTAAATGTACCTTTGGCGACTGCGTGTTTGACGATTGCAAACTGGCGGGCGCGGATTTCCGCGGCGTGGCCCTGAGCAGCACGGCGTTCAGCCGATGCGACCTGCAAAAGGCGGATTTCCGAGAGGCCACCGGCTACCGCATCGACCCCAGTGATAACCAGATGAAAGGTGCGCGGTTCTGCTTCCCGGATGTGATCGCACTGCTGAATGGGTTTGGGCTGGTCATCGAATAACTTACCTTTTCTTATGAGAAAAGGTAAGCGAAAAGAATTTTAATCGAACTTAGAGCAAAAGAGGAGCCTGCTGAAAGGTTCCTCTTTCCTGTTTTTATGCTGCAAAAAATGCGGAAAAAATCTTTCCCAAACCTGTTGACAAAACCCTAGCGGCATGGTATAGTATCATCGTTAGTTAAAACTAACCTATGACCCCCTACAATGAATCTCCTGCAACCATAGCCCGCACAGTGCGGCTCTCTCCCCGTGCTGTGCGGTTTTATGGGGGTTACAGTTAGCAAAAGCTAACCAATGCGTTTTTAAAGGAGCCGAGCCTATGCCTGCCCCCACTCACGTCACGGTCAGCCCCCGCAGCTTTGCCTGCGATCTTGCCACAATCTGCGCGCCTACCCTGGCAGGCCTCAAGCCCGCCAGCCTCTTCCGTTACCAGCCGGCCTCCGGCCAGGATGGTACGGCTATGGCGGTGGCCTGGCACGCCCTGCTGGCACCCCGCGGTGTGACCGTCCGTGTGCTGAAAGCCTGCCCCGTAACCGGCGCGGTGCTGGTCTATGTGTACCGCCCCACCCAGGTGGCTGCCATCTTGCAGCGCGGCGACGTGCAGGACTTTCTGCAAAGCGAGGGCTACACCCCCCGGTGATGCTGAATCGATGCTGGCACAGCTCTCCCAGCGGCTTTGCTGTGAGGAGGACTTTCCCCACGAGATCGGCGTGTTCTTGGGCTACCCGCTGGCAGATGTCATCGGCTTCATTCAGAATCGCGGCAAAAACTTTACGGCCTGCGGCTACTGGAAGGTCTACACCGACCCCGCCGCCGCCCAAAAAGCCTTTGACCGCTATAAAAAGTGCGAGCGAATCTACGCCCGCTGTTATCACAACGGCACCCCGATCCGGCAGCTGACTGTGGCTGCCTGAACGTGGACATACTATTAAATGTATAGTAGCAACGAAAGGAAGAAACGATTATGAGCAAGATCGCAGTAGTTTATTGGAGCGGCACCGGCAATACCGAGGCTATGGCTGACCTGGTGGCAAACGCTGCACAGTCCGCAGGTGCAACTGTGGACAAGATGACCAGCGCTGAGTTCAATGCGGCTGACGCTGCTAATTATGACGGCTTCGCCCTGGGTTGCCCCGCTATGGGCGCTGAGCAGCTCGAGGAGAGCGAGTTCGAGCCGATGTATCAGGATCTGCGCGGCTCCCTGTCCGGCAAGCCGGTCGGCCTGTTCGGCAGCTACGGCTGGGGCGACGGCGAGTGGATCCGCACTTGGGCTGAGGATGCTCAGGCAGCCGGTGCCCGGCTAGTGGCTGACCCCGTTATGGCCAACGGCGCACCCGATGGCGATGCCACTGATGCCTGCAATGCCCTGGGCACTGCCCTGGCCAACGCCTGATACGCAAAGCAGCCGAGGCAACACCGCACAATTTCCGCCTGACGGCTTAAGTACCGCTCCAGCGGCTGCGGCGCACCGTCTGCGTTGCAAAAATGCTCGAGAATGTCGGGTTGCGGTACCCGCATCGTGCTTCGGGGACAAAAGCCCCTCGCACTCTGCGACCGCTGCCCCTGCTTCGGTTCGCTGTATCCGCCACCGGCGGCGCTCACCTTTGCAGCACAAAGTATTATCTGCGCTTTTTGCTTAGCAGCCGCCGCACCTCGCTCGCCGTATCGGCACTTAAAATTGTGCGGTATTGCCTCAAGTTTAAATTTTCCAACCATTGCCTTTCTCCTGAACATTGATCCCATATACAAAACCGGCGCACTGTGGCAGCAGCGCGCCGGTTTTGTTGTGGCGGGGCAGGGGAGTGGGCGGTATCCCCAAAGTGCCTGCTTGACAAAACCATGAGGTTAGTGTATTCTAAACACAGAATTAGCAAGTACTAACTTGGAGGGAAGTATACCTATGGCAAATATTATTATTGTATTGATTTTGGTCGCCCTGGTCGGCTATGGCATTTACAGCTATGTACATCACCTGACCCGCGGCGGCGGCTGCTGCGGCGAGCGTGACGCCGCCGCTAAAAAGGTCAAGGTCGAGGACCACAACAAGGCCCACTACCCCCACACCCTTGTGATGGGCGTGGACGGCATGACCTGCCAGAACTGCCAGCGCCATGTGGAAAACGCGCTGAACGTGATGCCCGGCACCTGGGCCGCCGTAGACCTGGCCGCCCAGAACGTCACCATTCTGACCAAGGACGAGGCTGACGAGGACGCCATCCGCCAGGCCATCCGCGATGCCGGTTACCTGCCGCTGCGCACCACCAGCAAAGTGTAAGGCTGCAACATTGTACCTGCGCCGCCGCCGAAAACGATGGCGGCATTTTTGTGTTTACGATAAAAGGAACTGCTTATGATGATCGACAAACGCCTCATCGGGATGATGGGAGACTCGAAACGGTACATCGCCAAAAACGTGGCGCTGCAATGGCTAGCTCTGGCCGCCAATGTGGCCATGATCTTTGCGGTCAGCCGTTATTTAGGAGCCTTGTACGACCAGCTGACCATCGGCGACACGATGGCCGGTGCCCCCAACCTGCCCTTGACGCTGGGCATCGTGGCGGCGGCGCTGCTGGTGCGTGCCGCCTGTACCCGCGGCGCGGCTGCGGCCAGCTACAACGCCAGCCGCACTGTAAAAAAGACGCTGCGCAGTGCGATTTACGAAAAACTGCTGCGCCTGGGCGGCAGCTACACCCAGGCTGTGCCCACCGCCGAGGTATTGCAGCTGGCAGGCGAAGGCGTCGAGCAGCTGGAGACCTACTTTGGCGCGTACCTGCCGCAGTTTTTCTACGCCATGCTGGCGCCTGTCACCCTGTTTGTGGTGCTGGCCCCGGTCAGCGTAAAGGCAGCGGTCATCCTGATGATCTGCGTGCCGCTGATCCCGGTTTCCATCGTGGCTGTGCAGAAATTTGCCAAGCGGCTGCTGGGCAAATACTGGGGCCAGTATGCCGCCCTGGGCGATAGCTTCCTTGAAAACCTGCAGGGCCTGACCACCCTGAAGATCTACCAGGCCGACGAAGCCCGCCACCAGGCCATGAACCGCGAGGCCGAGCACTTCCGCAAAGTGACGATGAAGGTGCTGACCATGCAGCTGAACTCCATCATCGTGATGGACATCATCGCCTACGGCGGTGCGGCGCTGGGCATCGGTATCGCTGCGCGGGAGCTGGCGGTCGGTCATGTCAGCCTGAGCGGCGCGCTCTGCATCCTGCTGCTGTCGGCGGATTTCTTCCTGCCCATGCGCGCGCTGGGGTCCTACTTCCATGTGGCCATGAACGGCATGGCCGCCAGCGATAAGATCTTTAAGCTGCTGGATCTGCCCGAAGCAGCCGGCAAGACCGCCGAGCCGGATGCCGATTGTGCCATCCACTGCCGTGACCTGCACTTTGGCTATGCTGCCGAAAAAGAGACGCTGCACGGCCTGAATCTCGACTTCTCCCGCGGCAGCTTCACCGCCCTGGTGGGCGAGAGCGGCTGCGGCAAATCTACCATCGCCGCCGTGCTGACCGGCCGCGCCGCGGGCTACACCGGCAGCGTGACCCTGGGCGGGCAGGAGCTTTCCGCCGTGAAAGAATCCGCCCTGCTCAGAAATGTAACGCTGGTCAGCCTGGGCAGCCACTTGTTCAAAGGCACGGTGGCCGAGAACCTGCGCATGGCCGCGCCCATGGCGGACGACAACGCCCTGTGGGCTGTGCTGAAGCAGGTGCGGCTGGCGGACTTCCTGCGCAGCGAAAACGGGCTGGACACCCAGCTGAACGAGGGCGGCAGCAATCTTTCCGGCGGCCAGCGGCAGCGCCTGGCCCTGGCCCGCGCCCTGCTGCATGACAGCCCGGTCTATATCTTTGATGAAGCTACGTCCAATATCGATGTGGAGAGCGAGAACGACATCATGGCCCAGATCCAGGCATTGGCAGGCAAAAAGACTGTCATCCTGATCTCCCACCGCCTGGCCAACGTTACGGCAGCGGACAACATCTACGTGCTGGACCATGGCAGCCTGGCGGAACAGGGGACCCACGAAGCCCTGCTGGCGGCGGGCGGCACCTACGCCCGCCTGTGGACCCAGCAGCAAGAACTGGAAAATTACGGAAAGGAGGAAGCATCCCATGCCTGAGAATAAGAAAAAGACCCGCGGCAATCTGGCCGTTATGGGGCGTCTGGTGGGGCTGGTCAAGCCGCTGGCCCCTGTGATGGTGGCCGCCGTGCTGCTGGGCGTGGCAGGCTTCCTCTGCGCCATTTTTATCACCGTGCTGGGCGCCTACGCGCTCCTGGACAGCGTCCTGCCCGGCATGCCCATCAGCCTTGGCACCGTTTGCCTGCTGCTGCCGGTGCTGGCCATCGCCCGCGGCGTGCTGCACTATGCCGAGCAGGGCTGCAATCATTTTATCGCCTTTAAGCTGCTGGCCCTCATCCGGGATAAGGTCTTCGGCGCGCTGCGCCAGCTGGCCCCGGCTAAACTGGAGGGCCGCGACCGCGGCGACCTGATCGCCGTGCTGACGGCGGACATCGAGCTGCTGGAAGTGTTCTACGCTCACACCATTTCACCCATCTGCATCGCGGTCATCGTCAGCGCCATTATGGCGGCCTTTTTGGCGGGTTACCACTGGCTGCTGGGGCTGTATGCCCTGGGGGCCTACCTGGTCATCGGCCTGCTGGTGCCGGTGGCGGCGGCCAAGTCCGCCCGCCGCAGCGGCGAGGAATTCCGCGCGTCCTTCGGCGCGCTGAACGGCTTTGTGCTGGACAGTCTGCGCGGCGTGCGGGAAAGCCTGCAGTATGGCGATGGCCCCCATCGTCTGGCTCAGATCAACGCCCGCACCGATGAACTTTCGTCGCAGGAGCGCCGCTTAAAGCTGGCGGGCGGCACGGCCCAGGCTGTCACCGGCGGCATCATTTTGCTGCTGGACGCCGGCATGCTGGCGCTGGCGGCGGGCATTGCCCAAAGCGGTACCATCGGCTTTGACGGCTGCCTGATCGCCGTGGTGGCGCTGATGAGCAGCTTCGGCCCGGTCATCGCCCTGGCTAACCTGGGCACCGGGCTGCAAAACACCTTTGCCGCGGGCAATCGTGTGCTGGACGTGCTGGACGAGCAGCCCACCGTGCGGGAAGTGACCGGCGGCGAGGACATCGCCTTTACCGGCGCTGCCTGCCGCCGTGTGACCTTTGGCTATGGCAGTGACGTGATTTTGAACGACGTATCGCTGGAAGTGCCGCAGAACTCCGTCATCGGCATCACCGGCCGCAGCGGCAGCGGCAAATCCACGCTGCTCAAGCTGATGATGCGCTTCTGGGATACGGATCTGGGCAAAGTCGAACTGTCCGGCGTGAACATTAAAAAGATCAACACTGCCAGCCTGCGCAGCGCCGAGAGCTTCGTCGAGCAGGACACCGTGCTGTTCCACGACAGCATTGAGGAAAATCTGCGCATAGCCAACCAGAACGCCACCCACGAGCAGGTGGTGGGGGCTTGCAAAAAAGCGTCCATCCACGATTTTATCATGACCCTGCCCCAGGGCTACGATACGCCGGTAGGGGAGCTGGGCAGTACCCTTTCGGGCGGCGAGCGCCAGCGTTTGGGCGTGGCACGGGCTTTTTTGCACGATGCGCCGTATATCATGCTGGATGAACCCACCAGCAACCTGGACAGCCTGAACGAAGCGGTAATTCTAAAGAGCCTGGCCGAGGAGCGCAAGGACAAGACGGTGGTGCTGGTCAGTCACCGCGCCTCCACCATGCGCATTGCGGACCGCACCTACTCGGTAGAGAACGGGAGGATGAGCTGATGGCCGCCAAAACACCCGCCCAAAAGCGCGAGCAGGAAAAACAGACCGTGGGCCTGATGATCGAGCTGTACTGCCATGGCCACCACGGTACCAGGGGGCATGCCCTCTGCCCGGACTGTGAGGCTTTGCGCAGCTATGCCGATGCCCGGGTGGACCACTGCCCGCACATGGAGACCAAGACCTTCTGCAGTGCCTGCAAGACTCATTGCTACAAGCCCCAGATGCGGGAGGCCATCCGCCAGGTCATGCGCTGGAGCGGCCCGCGGATGATCTTCCACCACCCCGTCCTGGCGATACGGCATTTGATCGAGACGAAAAAACAGAAAAAGTAATATGCCCCTGCAAATAGGCGGCAACACGGAAAAGGCTCCCTCACAGAGGAAGCCTTTTCTGTGTAATCGCGCAGCTTGCGCCAATTCTCCAAAAAGTTTTTGCAAATGCTATGGCAAACCCCCGCATAATATGGTATTATAATAAACTGAAGACTTGTAGTGTGTCTGTATATAACTGTTGAGGAGTCTTTCTACTATGAACGAAACTAAAAAACTGCGTGTTGCGCTGTTTTTCGGCGGCGTATCCAGTGAGCACGAGGTCAGCTGTGTTTCGGCCTCGACCTGGCTGCGCGCCCTGGCACAGGCCCCCTGTGCCGATCGATACGAGGTGTTCCCCGTGGGCATCACCAAGCAGGGCCGCTGGCTGGCCTGCAGTCCCACGCCTGAGGCCATGGCCGACGGCAGCTGGGAGAAGGGTGCCGACTGCACCCCCTGCGTCCTCAGCCCCGACCGCACCGACCACGGCATCTGGCTGCTGAAGGACGGCAAGGCCGAGCTGGTCCACATCGACATCTGCGCTCCCGTCATGCACGGCAAAAACGGCGAGGATGGCACCATCCAGGGCCTGTTTGAACTGGCCCGCATCCCTTACGTGGGCTGCGGCGTGCTGGGCAGCGCTGTCTGCATGGACAAAGCCGTTGCCAACACCATCATGGATGCCGCCGGTGTGCCCCACTGCAAGTGGGCCAGCGCCATCCGCGCCGAGCTGGAGGGCGACCACAAGACCCTGCTGGACAGCATTGAACAGCGCCTGGGCTACCCCATCTTCGTCAAACCCGCCAACGCCGGTTCCAGCGTTGGTATTACCAAAGCTACCGACCGTGCTGTGCTGGAGCAGGCCGTCGTGACCGCCCTGAAAGAGGATGACAAGGTCGTCTTTGAGGAGTTCATCGACGGCCAGGAGGTCGAGTGCGCCGCCATCGGCAACCCCGACGACCCCGCCACCGTCTCCACCACCCGCCCCGGCGAAATTCTGGCCGGTGCGGAGTTCTACACCTACGATGACAAGTACAAAAACGGTGTCTCTCAGACTGTCATCCCCGCCCATCTGAGCGAGGAAAAGTTGGACGAAGTCCGCACAGAGGCCCGCCGCGCGTACCTGGCCCTGGGCTGCACCGGCCTGTCCCGCTGCGACTTCTTTGTGGAGCGCGGCACCGGCCGTGTGCTTTGCAACGAGCTGAACACCCTGCCGGGCTTTACCTCCATCAGCATGTACCCAAAACTGATGGAGCACGAGGGCCTGAGCTACGCCCAGCTGGTGGACCGCCTGCTGCAGCTGGCCCTGCGCCGTCGGAAGGGGGCATACTGATGGATACCCGCCCTATCGGAGTGTTTGACAGCGGTCTGGGCGGCTTGACCGCCGTGCGCCAGCTGCGCCGCGTGCTGCCCGGCGAGGACATCATTTATTTTGGTGATACCGGCCGCGTGCCCTACGGCTCCCGCGGGCGGGAGATCATCCGCCAGTATGCCCGGCAGGACATCCGCTTTCTGCTTTCCCACGATGTAAAGTTCATTATTGCTGCCTGCGGCACAGTGTCCTCCACCTACCCGCCCGAGGAAGCCGCCCGTCTGCCGGTGCCTTTTACCGGCGTGGTGGGTGCTACGGCCCGTGCGGCGGTGGATGCCACCCGCAACGGCAAGGTGGGCATCATCGGCACGGCGGCCACGGTGCGCAGCGGTTCCTACGCGGCGGTCATCAAGGACATGAAGCCGGAGACGGAGATCATCGCCCGCGCCTGCCCCATGTTCGTGCCGCTGGTGGAAAACGGCTATGTGAACGACGGCAACCCCGTCACCAAGCTCATCATCGCCGAGTATCTGCAGGAGGTAAAGGATGCCGGGGTCGACACCCTGATCCTGGGCTGCACCCACTATCCGCTGTTGAAAAAGATGATCGGCGATTTCATGGGCAGCGATGTCACCCTGATCGATTCCGGAAAGGTCACGGCCCAGGCGGCCGCGGCGGCGCTGGCGGATCTGGGCCTGCTGAACGGCCGCACCGAGGGCGGCAACGCCCATTACTACGTCAGCGACACGCCGGATAACTTCGACGAACTGGAACATCGCTTCCTCGGCGAATACGCCGGCGGCCCTGTTGAGCAGATCGCGATTGAAACTTACTAAGGCAACACCGCACAATTCCCGCCTAACGGCTTAAGCACCGCTCCGGCGGCTGCGGCACGGCAACTGCGTTGCCAAAATGCTCGATAATACACAAAGTATTATCTGCGCTTTTGGCTTAGCATCTGCCGCACCTCGCTCGCCGTATCGGCACTTAGAATTATGCGGTATTGCCCTAAATAAGCATCTTCTGCCCAAAGGCCCCCTCTGGGAGGATGACTCCCCACAGCGTGGGGAGATGTCGCGTAGCGACAGAGGGGTCCGGCCGCGTAAGCGGTCCCGCGAAGCGGGTGGGGGGGAGAGAGCCTACCCTTAAGCACAAACTTATATTTGTATAAGGAAAAACCATGCAGGAAAATTTTCTCATCACCATCAAAGGCACCATGGAGCAGCGCGGCGATAGCGACACCGTCGAACTGATGACCCGCGGCTCCCTCGTCCACAAAGAGGGTGCCTATTATATCGTTTATAAAGAAACCGAAGCCACCGGCTACGAAGGATGCACCACCACCGTCAAGGTGGCCGAAGATGCCCGTAAAGTATCAATGCTGCGGTACGGCAAGGTGCCCAGCCAGCTTATCATTGAGAAAGGCACCCGCCATCTCTGCCATTACGAGACCGGCTACGGTGCCATCAGCCTGGGCGTCGCCGCCGATGTCATCGAGCATGAACTGACCGAGGAGGGCGGCAAGCTGAAATTCAGCTATACGCTGGATTCCGGCGCCGAGAATTTCATCAGCCGCAACCTCGTGGACATCACGGTGGAAGCCCTGCCCGAAAACGCCGAAAACTAAGCCGTACAAAAGCAAAACTCCCACAGGAGGTAACCTATGGACTATAAAAACTACAACCCCCGCCAGGCCGCGCTGACCGAAGCCCGCGCCCTGCTGACCGATGCCGCCAAGGCCGCCGTGGCCGATGGCACCCTGCCCGCCGCGGAACTGCCCGATTTCATCGTCGAGATCCCGGCGGACGTCAAAAACGGTGACGTAGCATCCAACATTGCCATGGCCGGTGCCCGTGCTTTCCATAAGGCACCCCGCCAGATCGCTGAGGCTATCACCGCCAAGCTGGACCTGAACGGCACGCTGTTCTCCGGCGTGGACATTGCAGGCCCCGGCTTCATCAACCTGTTCCTGGGTCAGGATTGGTTCACCAGCGTTGTCTGCGCCGCCTGCGCCAACCCGGAATACGGCCGCACCGACGCCGGTGCCGGTAAAAAGTATAACGTGGAGTTCGTTTCCGCCAACCCCACCGGCCCTATGCACATGGGTAACGCCCGCGGCGGTGCCCTGGGTGACGGTCTGGCCGCCTGCCTGGATTGGGCCGGCTACGATGTCACCCGCGAGTTCTATATCAACGACGCCGGCAACCAGATCCAGAAGTTCGGCAAGAGCCTGGCCATCCGCTATCTGCAGCTGTACAAGGGTGAGGAAGCCTGCCCGCTGCCCGAGGAGTGCTACCAGGGCGCTGACATCATTCAGCGCGCCAAGGAGTTTGCTGAGGTCCATGGCGACAGCTATGTCAATGCCGACTTCGAGGAGCTGAAAGAGGCTCTCATTGCCGACGCCCTGCCCAAGAACATTGCCGGCCTGCAGCGCGACCTGGGCAAGTATCGTATCGATTATGATGTCTGGTTCCACGAGAGCGACCTGCACAAGTCCGGTGCGGTCCAGGCGGTTGTGGATAAGCTGCTGGAGATCGGTGCCTGCTACAAGGCCGAGGACGGCGCTATCATGTACCGCAGCGCCCAGTACGCCGCCAAGTACGGCGTCGTCAACAAGAAAAAGGCTGACGACGGCAGCGAGGAAGAGGCTAAGGACGAGGTCCTCGTCCGCGCCAACGGCATCCCCACCTACTTTGCCGCCGACATCGCCTACCATTATAATAAGCTGGCCGTCCGCGGCTTTGACAAGGCCATCGACGTCTGGGGCGCCGACCACCACGGCCACGTGGCCCGCATGAAGGGTGCTATGGATGCCATCGGCCTGGACGGCAATCGCCTGGACATCGTGCTGATGCAGATGGTCAACCTGATGCGCGACGGCAAGCCCGTGCGTATGAGCAAGCGTACCGGCAAGGCCATCACCCTGACCGACCTGCTGGACGAGGTGCCTATCGATTCCGCCCGTTTCTTCTTCAACCAGCGCGAAAGCTCCTCCACCCTGGACTTTGACCTCGACCTGGCCGTGCGCAACGACAGTGAAAACCCCGTCTACTATGTGCAGTATGCCCACGCCCGCATCTGCTCCGTGCTGAAAAAGCTGGAGAGCGAGGGCATCACCTTCAACGGTGTGGACGGTGTTGATGCCTCCGTGCTGACCGACCCCGCCGAGCAGGCCCTGATCCGCCTGCTGGCCGCCTTCCCGGCAGAGATCGTGGCCGCGGCCGATAAGTACGACCCCGCCCGCATCACCCGTTACTGCATCGATGTGGCCTCGGCTTACCACCGCTTCTATAACGCCTGCCGCATCATGGGCACCGAGGGTGCTGTCCAGCAGGGCCGCATTGCCCTGTGTCTCGCCGTGCGCGGCGTCATCCGCAACATCCTGACCATGTTCAAAGTCAGCGTGCCGGAAACGATGTAAAAGTGTGAAAAAATCCCTTGACAAGGCACGGTTTCTATGGTAAACTATTGCCTGTAAAAAAAGCAGCAACCGGCAGTAGGCCGTCGGCTCACCTTGCGGGCGCAAAGCCCCGGGTCATACCAGATACGCACTTGGTGCGCAACTACGTATGTTCGGCGGCTGCTTTTATGGCAGCCGCTTTTATCATTTATCATACACTTGTGGGAGGTGTGTTCCAATCGCCAGCAACAGCAATTCCAAGGAACTGGAAATCAATGAGCAGATCCGCGATAAAGAGATCCGCCTGATCGGGGCGGACGGCGCGCAGATGGGCATTATGAGCCCGCGCGACGCACTGCGTATGGCTATCGACAAAGATCTTGACCTGGTCAAGGTTGCGCCGCAGGCCAAGCCGCCGGTGTGCAAGATCCTGGATTACGGCAAGTACCGTTTCGAGATGCAGAAAAAGGAAAAGGAAGCCAAGAAGAACCAGAAAGTGGTTGAACTCAAGGAGATCCGCCTTTCCCTGAATATCGACACCAACGACTTCAACACCAAGGTGAACCAGGCTGCCAAATTCCTGCAGCAGGGTCACAAGCTCAAGGTGAGCATCCGGTTCCGCGGCCGTGAAATGGCACATACCAGCCTGGGTCTGGAAGTGCACAAGCGGTTTGCCGATGCGTTGGCAGGCAAGGCCGTCATCGACAAGCAGCCCAAGCTTGAGGGCCGCAGCATGATGATGTTCATGTCCCCCGCACCCAACAAGTAAGAAGTAACTCTTTAGGAGGAAACAACAATGGCTAAAATGAAGCTCAAGACCCTTTCCGGCGCAAAGAAGCGCTTCAAGATGACTGCTTCCGGTAAGATCAAGCGCAATGCGACCAAGCGCCGCCACATCCTGACCAAGAAGACCACCAAGCTCACCCGCGGCCTGCGCATGCCCAAGTATGTCGACAAGACCAACGAGGCTGCTGTCAAGAAAATGATGCCCTACGGCGGCTAATCGCCCCGCGGCAAGGTCAGTTAACTTAAGAGTGTATAAAGGAGATATAAACCATGGCTCGTATTAAAGGCGCTACCATGACGCACAAGCGTCGTGCTAAAACTCTCAAACTCGCAAAGGGCTACTACGGTGCTAAGTCCAAGCACTTCCGCATGGCCAAGCAGGCCGTCATGAAGTCCGGCAACTACGCTTTCGTTGGCCGTAAGCAGAAGAAGCGTCAGTTCCGCAACCTGTGGATCACCCGCATCAACAACGCTGTTCGCGCTCAGGGTATGAACTACTCCAGCTTCATGAACGGCCTGAAGAAGGCTGGCGTCGAGCTGAACCGCAAGATGCTGTCTGAAATGGCTATCCACGATCCCGCCAGCTTCAACGCTCTGGTCGAGACCGCCAAGAAGGCTCTGTAATAATTCTTGCAAAAAGACTCACGCGCACGCGTGAGTCCTTTTGTGTTTAAAGGGGAAAGCTATAGCACAGCCGTTTTACGGCTTACTGTGGGTGGCTTTCCTGCATAGGGAATCCCTATCGTTCATAAAACAACATTGATTTTACGGGAGAGGGGCGCTACAATGGATATAATCACCAGCCGCGACAACGCAGGCGTAAAGTATGCCTGCACACTGCGCGATAGTGAGAAGCAGCGCGCGGCGGAGGGGCTGTTTTTTGCCGAGGGGCCGAAGCTTTGCCTGGAACTGGCCAAAAGCTGCACCCCGCGCACGGCTTATGCCACCGAGGCGGCTATGGAAAAGACGCCCGCTTTGGAAAGCTTGCGCCCCACGCTGATCGCGCCTCACGTGGCCGAAAAGCTGGCGGGCACCAAGACGAGCCAGGGCGTGTTTGTGCTGTTTGAACAGCCCGCGCCCCCGGTAGAGCGGCTGGACACCGCTACCCACATCCTGGCGCTGGAAGGCGTGCAGGATCCCGGCAATGTGGGCACCCTGCTGCGCAGCGCCGCGGCCTTTGGGTACGACCTGGTCCTGTTGGGACCGGGGTGCGCCGCACCGTTTTCGCCCAAAACACTGCGCTCCTCGATGGGCGCGGCCGGGCGGCTGCCGGTACTGCATGTGGACGACCTGCCCGCTACCCTGCAAGGCCTGCGCGCCCGGGGTGTAGTCTGCCTGGCCACCGCTCTGTACAACTCCCGCCCGCTGGGTGAAGCCGGGCAGGAGTTCCCGCAGGGACTCTGTGTAGTCATTGGCAGCGAGGGCCAGGGCTTGACGGATGCCACCGTGGCTGCCTGTGACCTGGCTGTGCGTATCCCGATGACAGACCAGGTGGAAAGCCTGAACGCCGGTGTGGCCGGCAGCGTGCTGCTGTGGCAGTTCCGCAATGTGTAAAAACATAGTATAATAAGGGAAGGGGAGACACGCGTGGATAAGACACTGGCCTGGCTTTGGCTGGCGGATGCCGTTGGTTCTGCCTGCCAGAACGCCCGCGATCTGCTGGCGCTCTACCCCGACCCAGAAGCTTTATACGAAGTCCTGTGCGCCGGGCGGGAAGCACCGCCCTACTTTTTGAGCGACCACGCCGTCGCCCAGCTGTGCGACACCACTCCCTTTGATTATGAGGAGCGGCTGGACCACTGTCTGCTGACCGGTGTGGAGATCATCACTCCCGATGATGCCGCCTACCCGGATCGCTTGCGGGACCTGCCGGATATGCCGCTGGTGCTGTACGTCACCGGCGAGCCCGCCTGCCTGAACGGCCACCGCTATGTGGGCATGGTGGGCACCCGCCGCCCCAGCGCTTACGGGCGGCAGGCGGCGTTTGACCTTTCGCTGGAGATGGCCAAACAGGGAGCCGTCATTGTCAGCGGTCTGGCGGACGGTCTCGACAGCGAGGGCCACCGCGCGGCGGTGGAAGCTGGCACACCCACCGTGGCGTTCCTCGGAACGGCCATCGATACGACCTACCCCGCCGCCAATGTCAAGTTGCGCCAGCGCATCGAGAAAGGCGGCGGCGCCGTCTGCAGCGAGTACCCGCCCGGCTACCAGGGTAAGCAAAAGGGCACCTTTCTGGCCCGCAACCGGCTGATCGCCGGCCTGTCGGAGGTGCTTTGTGTGGCCGAGGCTCGCATCCGCAGCGGCACGCTGAACACCGTGTCCCACGCCGAAAGCCTGGGCCGCCCGGTGCTGGCCGTGCCGGGCAGTATTTACAGCGCCCAAAGCCAGGGAACCAACGAGCTGCTGCGCTCCGGCCGGGCCGGGGTGCTGTGCCAGGCAGCGGACGTGCTGGCCTGTATGGGCGTGGAAAGTGAAAGCGCCGCGCCGGAGCAATCGGCCTTTGCGGTGGAACAAACCAGCCCCGACGCCCAGGCCGTTTATGCGGCACTGGGTCCCACGCCCAAAGGCGTGGACGAGTTGGCCGCTGCCACCGGCCTGTCCGCCAGCCGGGTGCTGGCCGCCTGTACCGAATTGGAGTTGTACGGCGGTGCACAAAGTCAGCCGGGACGGCGCTATGTCGCCCTGTAAAATATAGAGTTAAGTTGAGGTAACCTATGCCGAAATTAGTCATAGTGGAGTCCCCCGCCAAAGCAAAGACCATCAGCAAATACCTGGGCCGGGGCTATAAAGTTACGGCCAGCATGGGCCATGTGCGTGACCTGCCCGCCAGCCAGCTGGGCATTGATGTGGACAATGGCTTTGCGCCGAAGTATATCACCATCAAGGGCAAGCAGAAACTGGTCAAAGAGCTGAAAGCCGAGGCTAAAAAGTGCGACGGCGTCCTGCTTGCAACCGACCCGGACCGCGAAGGCGAAGCCATCAGCTGGCATCTGGCCAACATTTTGGGCCTGGACCCCGCCGCCCCCAACCGCGTGACCTTTGACGAGATCACCAAAAAGGGCGTCAAGGAGGGTATGGCCCATCCCCGTGCCATCAACATTGATCTGTTCAACGCCCAGCAGGCCCGGCGCGAACTGGACCGCCTGGTGGGCTACAAGCTCAGCCCGTTCCTGTGGCGCAAGGTCCGCCGCGGCCTCTCCGCCGGCCGTGTGCAGAGCGTGGCGGTGCGCCTGATCCGCGACCGCGAGCTGGAAATTGAAAACTTCAAGCCAGACGAATATTGGAACATCGATGCCGCGCTGTACCCCCAGAGCAACAGCAAAAACGGCTTTACGGCCCGCCTGGCCGCTACCGCTGACGGCAAAAAGCTGACCGTCACCAACAAAGAGCAGGCCGATACCATCGTGGCCGCGCTGGATGGTAAAAGCTACACCATCTCCAAACTGGAAAAAGGCAAGCGCCGCCGCCAGCCCGCGCCGCCCTTTATCACCTCCACCCTGCAGCAGGACGCCAGCCGTGCCTTTGGCTTCTCGGCCACCCGCACGATGCGCGCTGCCCAGACATTGTACGAAGGCATGGACATTGCAGGCCACGGCACCGTGGGTCTGATCACCTACATGCGTACCGACTCGCTGCGCATCGCCGCCGAGGCCAGCGCCGCCGCCAAACAGTTCATCGCGGGCCGCTGGGGCGACAACTACGTCTGCAACACCCAGCGTAAGTGGAAGTCCCGCTCGGCCACGGCCGCCCAGGACGCCCACGAAGCGATCCGCCCGTCTATGCCGGAACTGACCCCCGATGAAGTGGAGCAGAGCATCAGCGGCGACACCGCCAAACTGTACCGCCTGATCTGGAGCCGCTTTATGGCCAGCCAGATGGCCGACTGCATCCAGGATACCGTCTCGGTGTCCATCACGGCAGGGGATTACCTCTTCCGTGCATCTGGCTTCCGCGTGTCTTTTGACGGCTTCACCGCCCTGTACGAGGAATCCACCGACGACAAGCAGAAAAAGGAGACCGCCCTGCCCCCGCTGGAGGAGGGCCAGACCCTCAAACTGCGCAGCCTGACGGCAGACCAGAAGTTCACCCAGCCGCCGCCGCTCTACACCGAAGCCACGCTGATCCACGCACTGGAAGAAAACGGCATCGGCCGCCCTTCCACCTACGCGCCCATCATCACCACCATCGTCGACCGCGGCTATGTGGAAAAAGACCAGAAAAAGCTGAAAACCACCCCGCTGGGTCAGGCCGTCAACACTGTGATGATGGAGCAGTTCCCCAACATTGTAGATGTGAAATTCAGCGCAGATATGGAGAAAAAGCTGGATATTATCGAGGCTGGCAAGGCTGACTGGGTCCAGACCATCGATGACTTCTACAAAGGCTTTGCCAAGAGCCTGGAGGACGCCGAGAAGAACATGGAGGGCAAGCGCGTCAAGGTCGAGGACATCCCCACCGACGAGATCTGCGAAAAGTGCGGACGCCCCATGGTCATCAAATCCGGCCGGTACGGCAAGTTCGTGGCTTGCTCCGGCTTCCCGGAGTGCCGCAACGCCCACCCGCTGGTCAAAGATACCGGCGGCATCTGCCCGGAGTGCGGCGGCCACATGCTGGTGCGCAAAAGCGCGAAAGGGCGCATTTATTACGGCTGCAGCAACTACCCCAAGTGCAACTTTATGACCTGGGACGAGCCTGTGCCTGAAAAATGCCCCCAGTGCGGCCAGACCCTGTTTAAGAAAAAAGGCCAGCTCTACTGCGCCAAAGAGGGCTGCGGCTTTACGAAGCCTATCGAAAAGAAGTGAAAAATGGCGGAATAACGCCGAAACCATAACGGAGTGACTATGCAAGTAAACGTGATCGGTGCCGGTCTGGCGGGGTGCGAAGCCGCGCTGTGGCTGGCGGACGCCGGTGTGCAGGTAGACCTGTACGAACAAAAACCGGGCAAGTTTTCGCCCGCCCATAAAAGTGCCGGCTTTGCCGAGCTGATCTGCTCCAATTCGCTGAAAGCAGAGCGCCCGGACTCTGCCTCCGGCCTGCTCAAGCTGGAAATGAAGATGATGGGCAGCCACCTGCTGAAGGCGGCCGAGACCGCCCGCGTGGCGGCCGGCGGTGCGCTGGCAGTGGACCGGGATGTCTTCTCCGCCGCCGTTACTGAGATGGTGGAAAAGCACCCGAATATCACAGTGCATCGTGAGGAAGTGACCGCTCTCGACGAAAGCGCCCCCGTGCTGGTAGCCTCCGGCCCGCTGACCGAGGGAGCCCTGGCGGACGCCGTGGCCGGCCTGACCGGTGACCACCGCCTGAGCTTTTTTGACGCGGTAGCGCCCATCGTTACCGCCGAAAGCCTGGACTACGAGAAGGTCTTCGCTGCTTCCCGCTATGGCCGCGGCGAGGCCGATTACCTTAACTGCCCCTTTAACAAGGAAGAGTACGAGGCTTTCCACGCCGAGCTGATCGCCGCCGAGCGCGCGCCGCTCCACGATTTTGACGGCGATCTCACCGTCTACGAGGGCTGCATGCCCATCGAGGTCATGGCTGCCCGCGGAGCTGATACGATCCGCTTTGGCCCGCTGCGCCCGGTGGGCCTGCGGGACCCCCGCACCGGGCACCGACCCTGGGCGGCTGTGCAGCTGCGCGCCGAGAACACCGCCCGCACGCTGTACAACCTCGTCGGCTTCCAGACGAACCTCAAATGGGGTGAGCAGAAGCGGGTGTTCAGTATGATCCCGGGCCTCGAGCATGCCGAGTTCGTGCGTTACGGCGTCATGCACCGCAACACGTTTTTGGAAAGCCCCAGCGTGCTGACCGGGCAGCAATTTTTGAAAGAACACCCCAACGTGTTTTTTGCGGGCCAGATCACCGGCTTTGAGGGCTATATGGAAAGCGCCGCCAGCGGCTTGCTGGCTGCCCGCCAGATCTTGGCCCGCCTGCAGGGCCGTGAGTTGCCCCCGCCGCCCGCCAGCACGATGTGTGGCGCGCTGCTGGATTATATCACCACGCCCAACAAGGACTTCCAGCCCATGGGCGCGAACATGGGCATCTTGCCCCGCACCGAAGAAATCAACACCATCCGCGATAAGCGCGAGCGCTACGCCGCTCTTTCGCAGAACGCACAAAACGCCATGCACGCATGGGTGGAGGAATACAAATGAAAATTTTAGTAGATGCCATGGGCGGCGATAACGCCCCGCTGTGCGTTTTGCAGGGCGCTTCTCAGGCTGTGGCCGAGTTTGGCGACGGCATGGAGCTGGTGCTGCTGGGCGAAGAAGACGCTATCAAGGATTGCGCCGCCCAGAACAAAATTGACCTGGCACCATTCACCATTATCAACTGCACCGAGAATATCGACATGCACGACGACCCCGTCAAGGCTGTGCGCCACAAAAAGGATTCCAGCCTGGTCAAGGGCCTGACGATGCTGAAAAACGACGAGGCGGACGCCTTTGTCAGCGCCGGTTCCACCGGTGCACTGCATGTGGGCACCAGCCTGATCGTGCGGACGATCAAAGGTGTCAAGCGCCCGGCGCTGGCTACCCCGATGCCCGGCGCGAAGCAGAACTTTCTGCTGCTGGATTGCGGCGCCAACGTTGAGTGCCGCGCTGAAATGCTGAACGCCTTCGGCACCATGGGCAGCGTCTACGCCGAGAAGGTCATGGGCCGCACCGCCCCCAAAGTCGCGCTGGTCAATAACGGCGCCGAGGAGACCAAGGGCACGCCCATCTACCGCGAGGCCCACCAGCTGCTCAAAGCTAACCCCTGTATCCATTTCGCCGGCAACATCGAGCCGCGCTACATCATGGATGGCGAGGTGGACGTCGTCGTCTGCGACGGTTTCGTCGGCAACGTGGTCCTCAAACTGACCGAGGGCGTCGCCAAAACGCTGCTGGGCATGCTGAAGAAAATTTTCCTGCAAAACCTCATCACCAAGCTCAGCTACCTGGGTATCAAAGGCGGCCTGGGCGAGCTGAAACGGATGATGGACTCTGAGGAAGTGGGCGGTGCGCCGCTGCTGGGCGCTGCCAAGCCGGTCATCAAGGCCCACGGTTCCAGCCACGCCAAAGGCATCAAAAACGCCATCCGCCAGGCCAAGCTGTGCGTCGCCAACGACCTGTGCGGCACCATGCAGACCGCCCTGGCCGCTGTGGCCGAAAAGGCCGAAGCCGAGAAAGCTGAGCCTGTAAAAGAGTAAACGCTATCGTACTGTTGTTTTAAGAAAGGCATGAGACAGATGGCAAAAAAACCGGAAGAACTGCAGCAAGTACTGCATTATACCTTTAAAAATCCCGCGCTGCTGCGCATTGCACTGACCCACACCAGCTTTGCCAACGAGAGCAAGGTCGCCACCACCCACAACGAGCGCCTGGAGTTTTTGGGCGACAGCGTGCTGTCCGTTGTGGTGGCGGACTACCTGTTCCACCAGTCCGGCCGGCCCGAGGGCGAGCTGACCCGCATGCGCGCCAGCCTCGTCAGTGAGGATGCGCTGTTCCAGTTTGCCCAGGAGATCCACCTGGGCGAGTACCTGCGCCTGGGCCACGGCGAGGACCTGGGCGGCGGCCGCAACCGCCCCAGCGTGGTGTCCGATGCGTTTGAGGCCGTCATCGCTGCGCTGTATCTGGACGGCGGCATGGAGGCCGCCCGCAACTTCATCCTGCCCTTTATCACCGAGGGCAAGACTGCCGAGGAAGACTACAAGACCCAGCTGCAGGAGGTAGTCCAGCAGGACCCCAGCGCCGTGCTGCGCTATGAGGTCACCGGCGAGACCGGCCCCGACCACGCCAAGAAGTTTACCGTTTGCGTATGGCGCAACGGCGAAAAGCTGGCCGAAGCCCCCGGCCGCAGCAAAAAAGCCGCCGAGCAGCACGCCGCTAAATTGGCATTGGAGAAACTGCGGTAAAAATACGAATTCAACCAACCTACGCGAAAGGTTTTAACCATACATGCGCCTGAAAGAACTGGAAATCCAAGGTTTCAAATCCTTCCCCGATAAGACCAAGATCACCATCGGCCAGGGTATCACCGGCGTGGTCGGGCCGAACGGCTCCGGCAAATCGAATATTTCGGACTCGATCCGCTGGGTTTTGGGCGAGACCAGCTCCAAGCAGCTGCGCGGCTCCGGCAAGATGGAGGACGTTATCTTCGGTGGCACCCAAAGCCGCGGCGCCATGGGCTTTGCCTCGGTCGCGCTGACCATCGATAACAGCGACCACGGCCTGGACATGGATGCCGACGAGGTCACCATCGGCCGCCGCTACTACCGCAGCGGTGAGAGCGAGTACTCTATCAACGGCCAGAACGTCCGTTTGAAGGATGTCTACGAACTGCTGCTGGACACCGGCATCGGCCGCGACGGTTACGCCATCGTCGGCCAGGGCCGCATTGCCGAGATCGTCGGCGCCAAGTCCGCCGAGCGCCGCGAAATTTTCGAGGAAGCCTCCGGCATCGCCAAGTACCGCTACCGCAAAAACGAGGCGGAACGCCGTCTCGAAGCCGCCGAGGGAAACCTCGAACGCCTGCGGGATATTTTGGGCGAACTGGAAAAGCGTGTCGGCCCCCTGAAGCGGGACAGTGAAAAGGCCCAGCAGTTTTTGGAACTCTCCGAGCGCCGCAAGAGCCTGGAAGTCACTCTCTGGGTCGATGCCATCCGCCGCGCCAACGATACCGTGCGCGACCAGCAGCGCAAGTTTGAAGCCGCCCAGGCAGATTACGAACGCCTGAGCCGCCAGCTGGACGAGTTCGACGAAAAAAGCGCCGCCCTGCGGGAGGAAGCCCAGCAGCTTGTCCTGCAGGTCGAGCAGGCCAACGCCGACATCCGCGCCGTGACTGAGGCCAACGCGGGCAGTGAGAGTGAGATCGCCGTTTTGAAAAACGAGAGCGAGCACAGCCGCTTCCGCATCGACGAAGCCACCGGCGAGTTGGAGCGCGCCGGGCAGGGCCGCCAGTCCATCGAGACCGAGGCCGCCGGCCACAAAGCCGCCATCGAAAAACTGCACGGCGAGGTCGCTGCGCTGGACGCCCGCGTGGCAGAACTGCGCGCCGAACTCCGTGCGCTGGAAGAAAAAGCTGCCGCCAGCGGCCAGCGCCGGGACGTTATCGACGCCGCTATTGCCCGCCTGCAGGACACCGCCACTGCCGCGAAAGTGCGCGCCGCCTCGGCCCAATCGGCAAAAGAAGCCGCCGCCCAGCGTTTGGATGAAGCAAAGCAGCAGGCCGTAGAGCTGGAAAACTCCGCCGCCGCTGCCGAGGAAGAAAAGCGCCGCGCCGAGCGCCGCCTGAAGGATGCCGAGGAGGCCGTCACCCGCAACGATAACATCAAGGCGGGCCTAAAGCTGAAACTGGAAAGCCGCCGCCGCCAGCAGGCTGAAGCTGCCGACGCGCTGCAAAAGGCCGACAAAGAGCGGTCCAACACCTCCCAGCGTATCCACATTCTGGAAGACCTGGAGCGCAACATGGACGGCTACCAGCAAAGCGTCAAGGCCGTCATGCGCGCCGCTGCGGGCCGTCGTCTGCGGGGCATCATCGGCCCTGTGGCGGGCATCCTCACCGTCGAAAAAGGCTATGAGACCGCCATCGAGACGGCCCTCGGCTTTGCTTTGCAGAACATCGTGGTCGAGGACCAGGGGTGCGCCCGTGCGGCCATCGGCTTTTTGAAGGACGAGCGCGCGGGCCGCGCCACCTTCCTGCCGCTGGATACCGTGCAGGGCTCCCGCTTCACCGGCCGCCTTACCGGTACCGCCGAGGTCGCCGCCGATCTGGTCAAGTGCGACCCGCGCTACCAGCACATCATTGATAACCTGCTCGGCCGCATCATCGTGGTCGAGGATCTGTCCGAAGCCTCCACTGTGGCCAAAAACCTGGGCTACCGCAACCGCATCGTCACGTTGGACGGCCAGGTCATCAACGCCGGCGGTTCGTTTACCGGCGGCTCCACCGCCCGCAGCGTGGGTGTGTTCAGCCGCAAGCAGGAGCTGGATGAACTGCGCACCCGTCTGGTCAAGCTGGAGAAAAAGCGTGCCGATGCTGAAAAAGAGCTGGAAGCCCGCAAGGCCGAGGTGGATAACCTTACCGCCCAGCTCTCCGGCGCCGAGGCCGAGGGCATGAATGCTTCCTCCGAACGGCTGCGCGCCTCGCTGGAACTCGATCGCCTGACCGCCGCCGTGGCCCAGCATGAGGAAAATACCCGCAGTCTGGCCGCCGAAATTGAGGCCCAGCAGGCCGCCGTGACCCAGAACGAGACCGCCTGCGCCGAAGCCGAAGCCGCCCAGGGCAAGGCCGAGGCCGAGCTGAACACCTACAATGCCGAACTGGCCGAACTGGGCGAGAGTACCGGCAGCCTGACCGCCGAGCGGGAGCGCATCACCAACGAGTTGAGCGAAAACCAGATGCAGCGCCTGGCCAACGAGAAGGACATCGGCCTGCATGAGGCCGCTTTGGAAGGCCTGCAAAGCCGCACCGGCGAGGCCGAAGCCCGCGCCCGCGAGCTGAACGCCGCCATCGAGGCCGCCAAGGCCAAGATCGAAGCCAACGCCTTAAAGATCGCTGAGATCGAGCGCACCCGCGGCGAGAACAAAGAGAAGATCGCCGCCGCCGAGGAGACCATCCGCACGGCCAACGCCGCCCGCATGGAAAAGGAAGCCGCCGTGGCCCGCTTAGGACAGGAAAACCGCGCCCTGACCGATGAGCGCGAGCGGATGAGCGGCGAGATGGCCCGCCTGGCCGAACGCCGCACTGCCGCCGAAAACGAGCTGAACGACACCAACACCAAACTGTGGGAGGAGTACCAGCTCACCGCCGGCGAGGCAAAGGAGCTCTGCGTTGAGTTTGAGTCCCTGACCGAGCTGCGCCGCAGCGTGGCCGAGGTGCGCGGCAAAATTCGCGGCTTGGGCAACGTCAACGTCGGCGCTATCGAGGAATATAAGGAGGTCAAGGAACGCTACGACTTCCTGAAAGCCCAGGTCACCGACGTGGAAAAGGCCAAGAGCGAGCTGACCCGTATGATTGCCGAGCTGTGCAGCGAGATGGAAGAGCTGTTTACGACGAGCTTCAAGCAGATCAACACCCACTTCCAGCAGATTTTCAAAGAGCTGTTCGGCGGCGGCCACGCACGCCTGTACCTCTCCGACGAAAGCAACGTGCTGGAATCCGGCATCGAGATCGAGGTCTCGCCCCCGGGCAAGGTCATCAAGAACCTGAGCGCCCTTTCCGGCGGCGAGCAGGCGCTGGTCGCCATCTCGATCTACTTCGCCATCCTCAACGTCAATCCCGCGCCCTTCTGCTTCCTGGATGAGATCGAAGCTGCGCTGGACGACGTCAACGTGGCCCGCTATGCGCAATATCTGCGCCGCATGACCGATCACACCCAGTTCATCGTCATCACCCACCGCCGCGGCACGATGGAGGCCGCCGACGTGCTGTACGGCGTCACCATGCAGGAGGACGGCGTTTCCAAGATCCTGCGCCTTGACCTGGACAAGGTCAGCGCAGACCTCATTACCTGATATATAAGGGAGGCTTCCCATGGGATTTTTCAACTTTTTCAAGCGCAACATCTCGGAGCAGGAGTTCCAGGAGCAGCAGAAAATGAAGTACGGCCTGGAAAAGACCCGCACGGGCTTTTTCCAGAACATTGTCAACACATTGACCCATGCCCAGATCGACGACGACCTGTATGACACACTGGAAGAACAGCTGATTTTGGCCGATGTCGGCCCCATGTGCGCTGTGCGCCTGGTGGACGAGCTGCGGGATGCCGTGGAGGAAAAGCACCTCAAGAACGGCCAGCAGGCATTGGACGAACTGCGCCAGATCATCTGCCAGGAATTGACCCCCCGCTACCCGATGGAACTGGACGGTAAACCTGCCGTGATTTTGGTCATCGGCGTCAACGGCGTGGGCAAGACCACCACCATCGCCAAGCTGGCCCACCTGTATAAGGAGAAAGGCAAGCGTGTGATGCTGGCCGCGGGCGATACCTTCCGCGCCGCTGCCAGCGAGCAGCTGGAACTGTGGGCCGACCGCGCCGGTGTGCCGCTGGTGCAGGCCGGTCAGGGTGCCGACCCCGCCGCCGTCATCTTTGACGCGGTCAAGAGCGCCACCGCCAAGGGCTACGACATGGTCATTGCCGATACCGCAGGCCGCCTGCACAACAAAAAGGGCCTGATGGACGAGCTTGCCAAAATTTCCCGCAGCGTCAAAAAGGCCAGCCCCGAAGCCAGTCTGGAAGTGCTGCTGGTGCTGGATGCCATCACCGGCCAGAATGCCATCAGTCAGGCCGAGGAGTTCTGCCGCGCCGCCGGTGCCACCGGTATCGTGCTGACCAAGCTGGACGGCACCCCCCGCGGCGGCTGTGCGGTCTCTGTGTGGGAGAACCTGGGTCTGCCCATCCGCTTTATCGGTGTGGGCGAAAAGATCGATGATCTGATGGAATTCGACGCCCAGACCTTTGTGGAGACCCTGCTGCCCGAAGAAGCACTGCAGAAAGAGGAAGAAGAAAAAGAGGAAACTTCCGGGGAGGAACAGGCATGATCGTATGTGCCGCCAGCAACAACGCCGGCAAACTGAAAGAACTGCGCCGCATTTTGGAGCAGATGGGCCACGAGGTCAAGAGCCTGCGTGACTTATGTATAGACCTCGACCCCGAGGAGACCGGCACTACCTTTGCCGAGAATGCCCGCATCAAGGCCGAAGCGTTCTGTAAGGCCAGCGGCCTGCCCACCGTGGCGGATGACTCCGGCCTGTGTGTCGACGCCCTGCACGGTGCCCCCGGTGTGTACAGCGCCCGCTATGCCGGGCACCACGGCGATGACGCCGCCAATAACGCTAAGCTGCTGCACGAGATGGCCGACGTCCCGGCAGGGCAGCGCGCCGCCAAGTTTGTCTCGGCCATCTGCTTTATGTTGCCCGATGGCCGCGCACTGGAAGTGGCAGGAGAATGCCCCGGCTCCATCAGCTTCGCCGAGACCGGCTCCAACGGCTTTGGCTACGACCCGCTGTTTGTGCCCGCCCGTGTGGGCCTGCCCGACGGCACCACCACCGAGAACACCGCCTGCCGCAGCTATGCCGAACTGACCGACGCCGAGAAGGACGCTATAAGCCACCGCGGCCGCGCCATGGAAAAATTGGCCCGGGAGCTTCCGGTGTTTTTAAAATGAATGTCTGCGTTTTTACAGTAACCTATTTATAAAAAGGAGACCATTATGGCTTTAACCAGCAAACAGCGCGCCGCCCTGCGCAGCGCCGCCAATACCATTGACCCCGTTTTCCAGATCGGCAAGGGCGAGATCGACGATACCCTGATCCAGGGCCTGGCCGATTGCATCGCCGCCCGCGAACTGATCAAAATCAAGGTGCTGGAAAACAGCGAGTATTCCGCCCGCGAAGCCGCCGACACCCTCTGCGAAGCGCTGGACTGCGAGTGCGTGCAGGTCATCGGCCGTAAGTTCGTGCTGTTCAAGAAAAAGAAGAAAGAAAGCGCCTTCGACGCTGTTTTTGCAAAATAATGGGCACGGTGCAAAAGGTTTTGTTGTACGGCGGCACGTTTGACCCGCCCCACAACGGCCACATGAACAACCTGCGGGCCGCGCTGGAACTGGTGCGGCCGGATAAGGCCATCGTGATGCCTGCGGGCATCCCACCCCACAAAAAGGCCAGCACCACCCCCGGCAAAGTGCGGCTGGCCATGTGCCAATGCTTTACGGCGCTTAGCCCGGCGGTGGAAGTCAGCGATTGGGAGATCGCCCAGGGCGGGCGCAGCTACACGGTACACACGCTGGAAATGCTGCGTGATGCCTACCTAGGCGCAGAGCTGTACCTTTGTGTTGGCAGCGACATGCTGCTGACCTTTACCCAGTGGTACCGCTGGCAGGATATGCTGACCATGGCCGCGCTGGTGGTGGAAAGCCGCGAAGCGGGGGACGAACCCGCTTTGCAGGCGGCCGCTGCCGACCTGACCGCCCAGGGCGGCAGGGTGCTGTTTGCCAGGGCCGAGGCTTACCCCTGTGCCTCCAGCGACATCCGCAGCGGCAAGATCCCGCCGGAACAATGGCCGGAGGTTTTGCCGCCGGAGACATTGCGCGTGGTGCAGGAAAACCACTTATACAGCGCAGAAAAAGAGGTTTGATACCATGACCTGCGAAGAAGCCAAGAAGATCGTGAAGCCGCGTCTGAGCGAAAAACGCTGGACGCACACCAAAAATGTAAAAAAAATGGCGGTAAAACTGGCAAAACAGTGGGGTGCAGACCCGGAAAAAGCCGCTGTGGCGGCAATTTTGCATGATTCTGCCAAAGAACTACCCAAATCGGAGTTGTTGCAGATTTTTGCCGATAATGCTATAATAGCAGAAAATGCCCCTGCGCGCCCATCGCCCGTGTGGCATGGCATCGCCGCGGCCATCCTGGCCGAGACCCAATGGGGTGTTACCGATCCTGAGATCTTGTCCGCCATCCGCTGCCACACTACCGGCAAGCTGAACATGACCAAACTGGACAAGATCATCTATTTGGCCGATATGACCAGCGCTGAGCGTGACTGGCCCGGCGTGGAAGACCTGCGCAAATTGGAGATGCAGGACCTGGATCGGGCATTGTGCGACGCTTTGAAGCGCAGCATTGATTTTGTAGAAGAAAAGGGCGGCACGCTGGACCCTGAAAGCGTGGCCGCATACGAGTATGCAAAAGAGCATTTGCAAGAACCGTAAGGGAAGCCAAAGTGCTGCTGCCGTATCCGCGGTATGTTGTTTTGTGGCTGTTCCCGCCAACTCCAAAAACAGGGAGGAAACATAATGAGCGAACCGCGTAAGCTCAATACCGGCAGCGCGTCCGGTGGATTTGACCAGTCCCAGTACGAGGCTGCCCGCCGCCGCGCCCAGGAGCAGGCCAACCAGAACGCCCGCCGCCGGATCATCCAGCAGCCCATGCGCACCCAGCAGCAGGCCCGGCAGATCCGCCAGCAGGCCCCCGTACAGGAACCGGTGCAGGAAGCCCCGCAGCCGGTCCAGCAGGCCTCCGTGCAGGAGACACCCCGTGAGCTGACCCACGCCCAGCGCCAGGCCATGGCCTACCGCGCTGCAGCCGAACGCAAGTACGGCAACACCGTGCAGTTCCCCACGCGGGAGATCCAGACCCGCCGCCCCAGCCAGCCCGCGCAGCCGTCCCAGCAGCGCACCATCCACCGTGATGGTGCCGCCCAGACCGGCCGCCCGCGTGCGCAGGTGCAGCAGCTGGATGTGAACAAGGTGCAGGGCAACCGCCCCGCCTTTAATTATGACGAGGCAGCCCCCGCCACCGGAGGCATCCAGATGGAAGAAACGCCCCGCACCCACAAGGCCCACCATAAGGACGAAGCCGCCCCCCGCACCCATCGCGCCAACGGCGGCGGCCGCAAGCCCCCGCGTGACGGTGCCCCCGCCGACCCCAAGCCTCACGGCAAAAAAAGCGGCAAGGGCAACGGCGGCAAAAAGAAGAAAAAGAAAGGCACCTGGTGGAAGATCCTGCTCATCACCCTGCTGGTGATCGTGCTGATCTTCGGTGGCGCGTATGCGCTCATCATGGGTGCCATTGCCCCCAAGGGCGGCAGCATCAAGTTGAACCAGCTGGTCAACACCCCCAAGGAATTCCAGGATAAAGAGCTGAATGTCCTTGTCACCGGCGTGGATCGTTCCTCCACCGGCGACCTGTCCGCCGGTGCCGCCAACGACTCCAACGTCAACGACGGCATGACCGATATGATCCTGTACGTCCATTTCAACAACGAAACGGGCGAATTGAAGATGCTGCAGATCCCCCGTGACACGATGGTCACCACCGACGCCAGCGTCTCCGGCAACTACCGCATCAACGGCGTGGCCAAGACCCAGGGCAGCGATAACAACAACAATATGGCCGCCCTGTGCGAGCTGGTCGCCGACCAGTACAAGATCCACATCGATGGTTATATCACCATCCGCCTGGAAATGCTGACTGAACTCGTCGACCTGTTCGGCGGTGTCGAAATCAACGTCCCTGTGGACGTGGATTACTCGGCCATCGGCCAGGGCGCCAGCGTTATCCACGCCGGTTACCAGACGTTGGACGGCGCGGCTATGGAGTTCCTGCTGCGTGCCCGTAAGGTCTACCCGGACGGCGACATCGGCCGTCTGAACATGCAGCGCCAGTTCTACGCCGCCCTGTTCCGCAAGCTCAAGAGCATCGGCAACATCTGGGACGTTGCCAGGCTGACCCCCGCCGTGCTGAACTATATGGAGACCGACCTCAACGCCTCCACCCTCATCAGCTTCGCGGTCAGCATGCTCAAGATCGATTCCAACAAGATCATGATCGCCCAGATGCCGGTCATCAGCGGTCCGAAGTATCAGGGCCAGGCGCTGCTTTACCCGGCACGGCAGGAGGACGCCGACCTGCTGAACCAGTATTTCCGCGAGAATACCGGCCCTGTGGACGCCAGCCAGCTGAACCTGTGCGATAACGTCGTTGACCTGTCCGGCTACTCGGCCACCGACCCCAACATTCAGGTAATGGGCGGTCTGATGAGCGAGGCCGACGATGCCCAGAAGAACAATAACCGCGACGGTTCCAACCAGGTTACGGATGTTATGGAAAATGATTCGGCGACTACGACATCGGAATCCGAATCCACCAGCGAACCGGCCGCCTAAATAAAAGGAGAACCTATGGAAAGCAGAGAACTTGCCGTCCGTCTGGCCCGTGCGCTGGACGCCAAAAAGGCTTTCAACATCCATATCCTGGAGGTTGAGGACCTGACCACCGTTACCGAGTATTTCGTCATCGCCACCGGTAACTCCACCACCCATGTAGGTGCCCTGGCCGATGAGGCCGAGTTCCAGCTGGGCCGCGAGGGCGTCCAGGTGCTGCGCACCGAGGGCCACGACGGCAAGCGCTGGGTGTTGCTGGATTACGGCAGCGTCATCGTTCACGTCTTTACCCAGGAAGCCCATGACTACTACGACCTGGAGCACCTGTGGGCCGATGCCAAGCCTGTGCCCGCCAGCGAGTGGATGCCGGAAGAAGCCGAGACCCCGGCCCAATAACCTTACAGCAAAACCCATTTAAATTATCAATGTGGGAGAAAAGATAGAGTATGAAGTACGATTTCAAAACCGTTGAGGCCAAATGGCAGAAGGTTTGGGAGGATGAAGATACCTTCCACGCTGGCATCGACCATTCCAAGCCCAAATTCTACGCCCTGGTCGAGTTCCCGTATCCCTCGGCCGCTGGCCTGCACGTCGGCCATCCGCGCAGCTACACTGCGCTGGACATCGTCGCCCGCAAAAAGCGCCAGTGCGGCTACAACGTCCTGTACCCCATGGGCTGGGACGCTTTCGGCCTGCCCACCGAGAACTACGCCCTGAAGAACCACATCAACCCCGAAATCGTCACCGCCCAGAACGTGGCCCGCTTCAAGAGCCAGCTGAAAGCCTTGGGCCTGTCCTTCGATTGGGATCGTGAGATCAACACCACTGACCCCGAGTACTACAAGTGGACCCAGTGGATCTTCATCCAGCTCTTCAAAAAGGGCCTGGCTTATAAGAAAGAGACCACCGTCAACTACTGCACCGGCTGCAAGGTCGTGCTGGCCAACGAGGAAGTCGTCAACGGCGTTTGCGAGCGCTGCGGCAGCCCCGTTGTGCAGAAAAACAAGAGCCAGTGGATGCTCAAGATCACCGCTTACGCGGACCGCTTGATCGACGACCTGGACGATGTGGACTACATCGACCGCGTCAAGACCCAGCAGCGTAACTGGATCGGCCGCAGCCATGGTGCCGAGATCAACTTCGACACCACCGCCGGCGACACCCTGACCGTCTACACCACCCGCGCCGATACGCTCTTCGGCTGCACCTACATGGTCATCAGCCCCGAGCATGCCTTCATCAAAAAGTGGACCGACGCCGGCCTCATCAAGAATGTCGACGCTGTCTCCGCTTATCAGGAGGAAGCCGCCCGCAAGTCTGACTTCGAGCGCACCGAGCTGAACAAGGAAAAGACCGGTGTTGTCATCGAGGGCGTGCAGGCCATCAACCCCGTCAACGGCAAGCAGGTGCCCATCTTCGTGTCTGACTACGTTCTGGCTACCTACGGCACCGGCGCCATCATGGCTGTCCCGGCCCACGATACCCGCGACTGGGAGTTTGCCAAGAAGTTCGGCATGCCCATCATCGAGGTCGTTAAGGGCACCACCGAGAGCGACCTGGACAAGGAAGCTTTCACCGATGTTGCTACCGGCACGCTGGTCAACTCTGGCTTCCTGGACGGCCTGTCTGTCGAGGATGCCAAGAACAAGATGTACGCCTGGCTGGAAGAGAACGGCAAGGGCCACAAGCAGGTCAACTTCAAACTGCGTGACTGGGTCTTCAGCCGCCAGCGTTACTGGGGTGAGCCTATCCCCATGGTCTACTGCGACAAGTGCGGCTGGGTGCCCCTGCCTGAGAGCGAGCTGCCCCTGCGTTTGCCCGAGATCAAGGACTTTGAGCCGGGCGAGAACGGCGAAAGCCCGCTGGCCCGCCACACCGAGTGGGTCAACACCACCTGCCCCTGCTGCGGTGCCCCCGCCAAGCGCGAGACCGACACTATGCCCCAGTGGGCCGGTTCCAGCTGGTATTTCCTGCGTTACTGCGATCCCCACAACCATGATGCTATCGCCAGCAAGGAGGCCCTGGAGTACTGGAGCCCCGTGGATTGGTACAACGGCGGCATGGAGCACACCACCCTGCACCTGCTGTACAGCCGTTTCTGGCATAAATTCCTGTACGACATCGGCGTAGTGCCCACTAAGGAGCCCTACCAGAAGCGCACCTCCCACGGCATGATCCTGGGCCTGAACCCCCATGCCTTCGAGAACCAGCCCGATGCCGAGCGCAAGCGCCTGCTGGCCGATTACGGCGACGAGAAGGGCGCCCGCAAGGCCCTGGTCGAGAAGTACGGCGAGATGGCCGAGCATCCCATCGTCAAGATGTCCAAGTCTCTGGGCAACGTTGTCAACCCCGATGACGTGGTGAACGAGTACGGTGCCGACACCCTGCGCCTGTACGAGATGTTCATCGGAGACTTCGAGAAAGCCGCCCCTTGGAACACCTCCTCCATTAAGGGTTGCAAGCGTTTCTTGGATAAGATCTGGTCCATGAGCGAGAAGTTGGCGGACGGCGACGGCATCCGCCCCGAGCTGGAGGCTGTGGCCAACCGCACCATCAAGAAGGTCGGCGAGGACATCGACGCCCTGAAGGCCAACACCGCCATCGCCCAGCTGATGATCTACGTCAACGCCCTCAGTGACAAGGGCGGCGCCACCAAGGACGAGTACGAGGTTTTGTTGGAACTGCTGAACCCGTTTGCCCCCCATATGACCGAGGAACTGTGGCAGCAGCTGGGCCACACCGAGCAGCTGGCCTACCACGCATGGCCCACCTACGATGAGGCCAAGTGCACTGAGCAGACCATCGAGATCGCTGTCCAGGTCAACGGCAAGGTCAAGGCCCGCATCCACGTGCCCGCCGCCATCGAGAGCGCCGATGCCATTGCCCAGGCCAAGGCTGAGCCCGCTGTGGCCGAAGCCATCGCCGGCAAGACCATCGCCAAGGAGATCTACGTTAAGGGCAAGCTGGTCAACATCGCCGTGAAAGGCTAAGACTCTGTTCTTTCTTTGAAAAGAAAGAACCAAAGAAACTTTAATCAAAGGCAGGACGCAATGGTCCTGCCTTTTTGTTATGCTTTGTAGGGGCCGATGCTTGCATCGGCCCGTGGGGTATCGACCTATATTTCCATTGTTTACAAAAGGAGAAAAGTACGATATAATAAAAGATACAAATTTGTCACGAAAGCAGGTCACAAACCATGCTCATCAGTCTGATCGTACCTTGTTATAATGAGGAAGAGGCGATGCCTCTGTTTTATAAAGAGGCCAGCCGTGTGGCGGCCGAGATGAAAACCAGCCACGGCGCGGATTTCGAGTTCATCTTTGTGGATGACGGCTCCCGCGATGGTACCCTGCGCGTGGCCCGCGAGCTGCACGCCCAGGATGACCGCGTGCGGTACGTTTCGTTCAGCCGCAATTTTGGCAAAGAGGCTGGCATCTACGCGGGCCTGAAAGCCGCTAAGGGTGACTACATTGCCACCATGGATGCCGATTTGCAGGACCCGCCTGCGCTGCTGCCCCAGATGCTGGATACGCTGCTGACCGGCGACTACGATTGTGCCGCCACCCGCCGCACCACCCGCAAGGGCGAGCCGCCGCTGCGCAGCTGGTTCGCCCGCAAGTTCTACCAGATCATCAACAAGATGTCGGACACGGAAATTGTCGACGGCGCGCGTGATTTCCGCCTGATGAGCCGCAAAATGACCGACGCCGTGCTCAGCATGGCCGAGTATAACCGCTTCAGCAAGGGTATTTTCAGCTGGGTCGGCTTCAAGACCAAGTGGTTCGATTACGAGAACATCGAGCGCGTGGCCGGCACCACCAAGTGGAACTTCTGGGGCCTCTTTAAATACTCCATCGAGGGCATCGTCGGCTTCTCCACCACGCCGCTGCTCATCGCCGCCGGAGTGGGCGTGCTGTTCTGCATCCTGGCGTTCATCGGCATTATTTTTGTAATTGTCCGTGCGCTGATGTTTGGTGACCCAACCTCCGGCTGGCCCAGCATGGTCTGCATCATCCTGCTGTGCAGCGGTGTGCAGCTGTTCTGCACCGGCATCGTGGGCGAGTACCTGGCCAAGACTTACCTGGAAGTCAAGCACCGCCCCATCTACATTGTGGCCGAGACCGAGGAAGATCAATAACGCTTATGCGTGATATGACAAAGGGTGCCCCGCTGGGGCACCTGTTCTTTTATGCGGTGCCGTTGCTGCTGGGCAACTGGCTGCAGCTGGCCTATAATGCGGTGGATTCCATCATCGCGGGCCGCTTCATCGGGCAGGACGCCCTGGCGGCCGAGGGCATTGCCGGCCCGGTGATGAACCTGGTCATCCTGGCCGTCAGCGGGCTATGCATCGGCGCCGGTGTGCTGATGAGCGAGGCCTTCGGCGCGAAAAATGAGGAACGCCTAAAGGAAACGTTGGCTACGACCCTGCTGTTCGGCGCAGCGCTCTGCTGTGCCGTGGCACTGCTGGGCGTGGCCGCCGCACCGCTGATTTTGCACAGCCTGGCGGTGCCCGATGAAATTTTGCATAGTACCGGCATTTATCTGCGCATCACGTTTTTGGGCGCACCGTTTACGTTTTTCTATAACGCGCTGGCGGCGGGCCTGAAAAGTGTGGGTGACTCCAAAACGCCGCTCAAATTTCTGGCGTTTTCCGCCGTGCTCAACGCCGTGCTGGACATCGTGCTTATCGGCGGACTGGGGTTTGGTATCGTTTGCAGCGCCGTCACCACCGTGGTGGCCGAGGCCGCCAGCGCCATCATGGCCGCCTGGTACATGATGCGCCATGTGCCGCAGCTTTGCCCGGCGCACAGCCAGTGGCGCATCCGCCCGGCGCTGCTGGGGCGCATTTTGCAGTATGGCGCTGTCACAGCCTTACAGCAGGCGGTACAGCCTGTCTGCAAGGTGCTGATCCAGGGACAGGTCAACGCGCTGGGCGTGCAGGCCATCGCTGCGTTCAACGCTGTCACCCGCGTGGATGACTTCGCCTTTACCCCGCAGCAAAGTATTGCCACCGCCATTACCACTTACATTGCCCAGAACCGCGGCGCCAACCAAAAGGAGCGCATCCGCCCCGGCTTCCGCGTGGGCATCCGGTTGGAGTTGTGCTACTGGCTGCTGGTGGGCAGCCTGACCTGGCTGCTGCGCGCGCCTGTCGTCAGCCTGTTTGTGGCAGGGGAGGGTGCCGCCGAGATCGTGACCCTGGGCAGCCAATACCTGGGCTATATGGCGCTGTTCTACGCCCTGCCTGCGCTGACCAATGGCTTCCAGGGCTTCTACCGCGGCATGGGCAAGATGACCACTACCCTCATCGGCACCTGCCTGCAGGCCGGCCTGCGCGCCCTCGGAGCTGCTCTGCTGGCCCCCCGCATCGGCCTGCCCGGTATCGCCTACGCCTGTGCCTTCGGCTGGTGCGTCATGCTCTGTTTCGAGATGCCGTACTATTTCTACACCTGCAAGAAACAAACCCTGTAAAAAACGCCCCCGCCTGACATCGCAACAGTCAGGCGGGGGTGTTTTAAATATTTTGAAAATTACAGATGCAGCACGCGGTCCTTGATCTCGGCGGTGCGGCCCTGGTTCCAGAACTGGGTGCCGATGTAGCCGCAGGTGCGGCGGGCAACGTTCAGCTTGTTCTGGTCGCGGTTGTGGCACTTGGGGCACTCCCAAACCAGCTTACCGTCCTCCTGCACGATGCTGATCTCGCCGTCGTAGCCGCACACCTGGCAGTAGTCGCTCTTGGTGTTCAGCTCGGCGTACATGATGTTCTCGTAGATGAACTGCATCACCTTGATGACAGCCTCAAGGTTATCCTGCATGTTGGGCACTTCCACGTAGCTGATGGCACCGCCCGGGGACAGGCGCTGGAACTCGCTCTCGAACTTCAGCTTGGTGAAAGCGTCGATCGGCTCGGTCACATGGACGTGGTAGGAGTTGGTGATATAGTTGCGGTCGGTGATACCGGGCACCAGGCCGAAGCGCTTCTGCAGGCACTTGGCAAACTTGTAGGTGGTGGACTCCAGCGGCGTGCCGTACAGGCTGAAATCGATGTTGTGCTGCTCTTTCCACTTGGTGCAGGCATCGTTCATGTGCTGCATTACGTGCAGGGCAAAGGGCTTGGCGGCGGGGTCGGTGTGGCTTTTGCCGGTCATATATTTGCAGCACTCATACAGGCCTGCGTAACCCAGGCTGATGGTGGAGTAACCGCCGTACAGCAGCTTGTCGATGGGTTCGCCCTTCTTCAGGCGGGCCAGGGCGCCGTACTGCCACAGGATGGGGGCGGCGTCGCTCAAGGTGCCCTTCAGGCGGTTGTGGCGGCACATCAGGGCTTTGTGGCACAGCTCAAGGCGCTCGTCAAAGATCTTCCAGAACTTATCAAAGTCGCCGCCGCTGGACAGGGCCACATCCACCAGGTTGATGGTGACAACGCCCTGGTTGAAGCGGCCGTAATACTTGGGCTTGCCGTTCTCGTCCACGTAGGGGGTCAGGAAGCTGCGGCAGCCCATGCAGGTGAAGCAATGGCCCTCGCCGTTTTTGTCCACCTTGTACTCCAGCATCTTCTTTTCGCTGATGTAGTCAGGTACCATGCGCTTGGCGGTGCACTTGGCAGCCAGCTTGGTCAGGTAGTAGTAGGGCTGGCCCTCGTAGATATTGTCATCCTCCAGCACGTAGATCAGCTTGGGGAAGGCGGGGGTGATCCAGACACCGGCCTCGTTCTTGACGCCCTGGTAACGCTGGCGCAGCATTTCCTCAATGACGATGGCCAGGTCGGACTTCAGGCGCTGATTGTCGCCGGCCTCGTTCAGGTACATGAACACGGTGATGAACGGGGCCTGGCCGTTGGTGGTCATCAGGGTGACGACCTGATACTGGATGGTCTGCACGCCGCGCTTGATCTCCTCACGCAGGCGCTTTTCCACGATCTCAGAAATTTTCTCCTCGCCGGGATCGATGCCCAGATCGCGCATCTCGGCCTCGACATCGCGGCGGATCTTCTTGCGGCTGACGTCCACGAAGGGGGCCAGGTGGGTCAGGCTGATGCTCTGACCGCCGTACTGGCTGGACGCCACCTGGGCGATGATCTGGGTGGCAATGTTGCAGGCGGTGGAGAAGGAATGGGGCTTCTCAATCAGCGTGCCGCTGATGACGGTGCCGTTCTGCAGCATGTCGTCCAGATTGACCAGGTCGCAGTTGTGCATGTGCTGGGCGTAGTAGTCGGCATCGTGGAAGTGGATGATGCCTTCCTCATGGGCCTTGACGATCTCCGGGGGCAGCAGCATACGCATGGTCAAGTCCTTGCTGACTTCGCCGGCCATGTAGTCGCGCTGCACGCTGTTGACGGTGGGGTTCTTGTTGGAGTTCTCCTGCTTGACTTCCTCGTTATTGCACTCGATGAGGGAGAGGATCTTGTCGTCCGTCGTGTTGTGGGTGCGCTTCAGGCTCTGCACATAGCGGTAGGTGATATATTTACGGGCAACCTCAAAGGCGCCGGTCTGCATGATCTCATCCTCGACCAGGTCCTGGATCTCCTCCACGTTCATGGCGTGGCCGCGGGACAGGCAGCTGGTCTGCACATGGTCGCTGATCTCGATGATCTGCTCTTTGGTCAAACGCTGGCTTTCCGGCACGACATGGTTGGCCTTGGTAATGGCTGCAATAATTTTTGTAATGTCGAAGACGGCCTCACTGCCGTTGCGTTTGATGATTTTCATGCTGACACTCCTAACACTGATCTATCTGAAATATACAAACTGTATACAAGTTCCAAACGTACAAACTCCGTTTGGCGAGCAAATCTATCTTATCGCAGCGGGGGAAAAAAGTCAAGGGAGAAAACCACTATATATAGTGGTACTAAATTTCGACACGACAAAATATTGCATTTCGAACGTTCCAACGATGAAAATGCCGCGGCTACAACCGCGTAGAAAATAAGCTTGTTTTTTTGGCTATTTTGGGGAGATGTTGCCAATTGACAGGATTTGCGTCGATGCAGCGCGAAATATCGCTCGTTCTGCGTCGGGGCGGGGCTTGCAGTGTGCGGCATAAGCTGGTATACTGTTAGCAGATATTGAATCACCCTGGCACAAAAAGACAAGATGTTGAGACGATACTGCATGTGCCATTTATAAGGAGAGCCTTGCCCCATGAACTATGCAACCATCAAATACTGTGACATCGCCAACGGCGAGGGGGTGCGCACCAGCCTGTTTGTTTCGGGCTGCCGCCGCCACTGCCCCAATTGCTTTAACGCTGTGGCGTGGGATTTTAACTATGGCGAGCCTTTTACCAAAGAGGTCCGCAACAAAATTTTGGAAAGCCTGGCCCCGGGCTACATCAACGGCCTTTCGCTGCTGGGCGGCGAGCCCTTTGAGCCGGAAAACCAGCGGGAACTGCTGCCCTTCGTCAAAAACGTCAAGGCGCTGTACCCCAACAAGACAATATGGTGCTATACCGGCAACCATTTTGAGCAGGAAATTTTGCGGCCCGGCTGCGGCCGCTGCGAGGTGACCGACGAGTTCCTACAATATATAGATGTGCTCGTGGACGGCGATTTCGTGCAGGACAAGTACGACATCAGCCTGCGGTTCCGCGGCTCCAGCAATCAGCGCATCATTGATATGAACCGCACCCGCGCTGCCGGTCATGTGGTGCTGTGGCAGGATGATCCAATCTTCGCAGACCACAAGATGTAGTACATACAAGCCCGTATAGCAAACGGCCCCCGCCAGGAATCTATCCCGGCGGGGGCCGTTTTATGCGCAGATTAAGGCAACACCGCACAATTCCCGCCTTACGGCTTAAGCACCGCTCCGGCGGCTGCGGCACGGCATCTGCGTTGTCAAAATGCTCGATAATACACAAAGTATTATCTGCGCTTTTGGCTTAGCAGCTGCCGCACCTCGCTCGCCGTATCGGCACTTAGAATTGTGCGGTATTGCCTTTATGCTTTTTCTTTCAAGGCTTCCTCTTCATCCTGGATGAACATGAAGCAGAGACTTACCAGCAGCAGTGCGCAGCTGAACCAGATGGTCCGGTTGCCGAACACCGCTACGGCCTGGGCACCCAGCCCGGCCCCGACGGCAAACAGCAGAATCACGCCGAAGTAGTGCAGTGCCTTGTACAGGATCTTGCGGTCGTGCAGGTGGAAGTACACCACCAGCGATTCCATGCCGCTGCGCATATTGCCGATGCACATGGTGCTGGCAAACGGGTAGCTGTGCACCTTGCGGAAGGCCTGTACCTGCATGGCACAGGCAAACGAAACCAGCGCGTTGGCGGCCAGATCCAGCGTGTTGGGCAGGAACCCTACCCAGAACAGCAGCAGAATTTCCACCACCAGCACCAGCTGCCGCCAGTGCAGGCGCTTGGCCTCGCGGTAGCGGATATGGATGGCCTCGGCCGCTGCTACGCCCAGCGCAAAGGAGAGCAGCGGCACCAGATAGTGCAGCACCCGCGCCAGGTCCCCGTCAAAGGCAGCCTGGCTCATCAGCACGATGTTGCCGGTCTGGGCGTTGGCAAACACTTTGCCGCGCCCGATATAGGTGTAGGCATCCTGTAAGCCGCCGGATGCGGAAAGAAACATCACGGTGCGGAAAGCTTCGCTCATCTGCCCGTGGTGATGCCATACTTTGTGTGCCATGGATAACCCCTCTTATCCTTTTATATATACAACAGGTACGCTGCCCATTATAGCGCGGCGGCCGCGCAGTGTAAAGCCGCAAAAAACAAAATACACAAGCTGTACCAAAAAATAAACGGAAGGCAGGGAACTGCCCAACCGCTTGTCCACAGACGGCGATAACTTTTGTACAAAACGCAGAATCCTGAAAAAGGGTATTACACGGCGCGTACATTTGCGGTATACTTGCTTCACTTTCCAACGCAGTGAGACAACAGCCGCCAGGGCGTCGCAACGAGTTGAGCGACACCCCGGAGGCTGTTTTTCTTTTGGAAAAACCGTATCTACTTTTTATAATAGAGGAGTAATCAAGTATGCCGCAAACGAAAAAACAGGAAATCGTCTACACCGTCATGATGGTCTGCGTCATGGTCTATGGCATGGTCTGCTACAATATCGCTTTGGATGTGGGCGGGATGCAGAACTTTATCTTTCTGGCTGCTTTCAGTGAACTGCCCATCATGGGGGTAATTGCCTTTTTGCTGGATACATTTCTGGTGGGCCCCGCAGCCATGCGCATTGCTACGGGCTGGTTCACCCCCGGCAAGGATAAGCAGGTGTTTCTGATCATGGCCATCTCCTGCCTGTCGGCCTGGATGATGTGCCCGCTGATGAGCTTTTTCGCCACGCTGCTGTTCAAGGACAGCCACAATGCCAACTTTGTGGCCATCTGGGTACAGACCACCATGCTGAACTACCCCGCTGCGTTCCTGTGGCAGCTGGCAGCTGCCGGCCCGCTGGTGCGCACGGTGTTTGGCGCAGGATTACGCTGCATCAAGAAAAAGTGAAACGCAGAAACACATTGTTAAATTTGTACTAATAAAACTGCACAAAAGAGACTTGCCATCTTTAGTGAAAGTGCTATAATACGGGACGAAACCCGGAAAAATCCCAATTCCAGAAATGAGGTGCATGGGATGAAAGATGTGAACGATCTGATGCAGGCGATCCTGGAGATGGACGCCGCCCAGCGTAAGGCCAGTGAGAAAGCCAAGGCCGAGCGCACGGCGCGGCTGGCCGCCCTGGATGCCCGCAAGCAGGCGATCGCTGCCGAGTGCGACGCCAAAGCCCAGACGGATGCCGAAGCTGCCGCCAAAGCAGCCGACGACGCCAACGCCGAGGCCCGCGCCGCCTTAGACAAAGAATGTGAACAGGCTGCCGCCGCCATGACGGCCGCCGCCAAACAGCATGAGGCCGAGTGGACGGCAGAACTGGTACGCCGCGCCCTGGCCCAGGAGGCCGCACAATGAACCACGCGAGCGGCAAAGCCAGCAATGCTGTGCTGGCAAAGGCCCGCGCCCTGTATGGCCGCCGCCTGCGCGCCGAGGATTACCGCCGCTTAACGGATTGCCATACAATGACAGAGCTGGCCAACGAGTTGAAAGCTCTGCCGCTGTACGCCAACACGCTGGCCGAGGTAAACCCCACCTACGCCCGCCGCGCCCAGCTGGAGAACCTGCTGCGGCAAAGCCAGTACGAACGCTTCGACAGCCTGTGCCGGTATGACCGCAGCGCAGGCAGCAGCGTGTACCAGTACTTAACGCTTTGCTGCGAGGTCGACGAGCTGACCGCCGCCCTGCGGTGCCTGGATGCAGGCCGCCCCGGCGATTACCTGTACCGCCTGCCGGACTTTTTGGAGCAGCGCTGCAGCATTGATCTGTACGCGCTGGCCAAAGCCACCGATCTGCAAAGCCTTTTGGCTGCGGTACAGGGTACGCCCTGGGCTAAGGTACTGGCCCCGCTGGCCAACGCTAAGCCGGACCGCGGCCTGACCGCCCAGGCGGAACCTCTGATGCAGGAGTACCGCCACCGGGCGCTGGTCGCTATGGCACCCAAGCCCGCCAAGCAGGGCGAGCAGCCCGGCCTGCGGGAGCTGATCGAGCTGGAGTGCGATACCTCGGCGGTGTCCAACGCCGCGCGGCTCATCCGCGTAGGGGCGCCTGCCACCACGGTGCGCAACGCCTGCCGCCGAGATTGCAGCGCCCTGACGGCCGCCGAGTGGGACTATCTGCTGGCCTCGCCGGATCTGCCTGCTTTCAAGCAGCGGTTTGCCCAAACCAGTTACGGCCCGCTGTTGGCTCACCACGATTACACCGTGCTGAAGGAAGGCTTCTTCCGCTACCGCACCGATTGGTGCCGCAAGTGGCTGCGGTTCTCCACCGAGCCCACGCTGGTCATGATGTGCTACATCTGGCTGGCCCAGTGCGAGGTGTGGAACCTGAACCACATCATCGAGGGCGTGCACTACAAGCTGCCCGCCGAAGAAGTCCTAGCCCTGCTGATCGGCTACGACGAACACGATTGAAAGGAGTGTGAACGGATTGGTTGAAAAGATGAAGCTGGTGCGGGTACAAGGCACCCTGCCCCAGCTGAACGATTTCCTGGATGCCTGCTGTATGGACGGCCGGTTTGACCTGGAACCTGCCACCCGTTATATGTCGGATTCGCTGGGATACGCCGCCCTCAACGAGGAAAACCCCTATCCCGCCACCCGCGACCAGATCGAGACTATGGCGAAAGAGGCTGGCGTGGAACTGCATAAAGAGCAGCGCCACACCGACCCGCCGGACGAGGAAGCCAAAGCCTATTTGAGCGACCTGCTGGAGCAGATCGATGACCTGTGTGCCGAGCGCCAGGGCCTGCTGGACCAGCAGAAGCTCTGCGAGGACGGCATCGCCCAGTACAGCCACTTCCTGAACCTGAAAGTAAATGTGGATGAGATCCTGGATTGCCAGCACGTCAAGGTGCGGTTCGGCTTCCTGCCCACCGAAGGCTACAACAAGCTGATGAGCAACTACGCCGATGATCCCTATATCCTGTTTGTAGAGTGCACCCAGACCAAGACCGGCTACTGGGGCATCTACCTGACCCCCCGCGAGAAAGCGCTGGAGACCGACGGCATCTTCTCGATGCTGTATTTCGAGCCGGTGCATGTGCCCGGTGCGGCCGGTTCCCCTGCCGAGATCATCGAGCATTTTAAAGAGAACCTGGAAGTTGTCAAAAAGTCGGTGGATGATGTCAACGCCCGCATCGCGGCTTTGTGGCATGACCACGAAGCCAAGGTGCAGATGCTGTACGACACGGTGCGTTACTACGCCGCTATGTACGACCTGCGCCGCATGGCTGCCGTGAAAGGTTCCCATTTCTTCTGCGTCGGCTGGGTCCCGGCGCCGGATGTGGAGGAGATCGCCGGCAAGGCGCGGGCTGTTAAAGACCTGCGCGTTACCGTGGACGGCCCCGAGGCCGCCGGTAAGATGACGCCCCCCACCAAACTGAAGAACCCCTGGTGGAGCCGCCCTTTTGAGTTTTTCGTCGAGATGTACGGTCTGCCCGCCTATGGCGAGACAGATGTCACCGGCTTCGTAGCGCTCACCTTCACCGTGCTGTTTGGCATGATGTTTGGTGATGTCGGGCAGGGCATCGTGTTGGCGCTGTTCAGCACCTTTATGTGGAAGGTCAAGCACAACGACCTGTTCCACCTGATGATCCCCTGCGGCATCTCCAGTACGATCTTCGGCCTGGTCTATGGTTCCTTCTTCGGCTATGAGGATGCCCTGGACCCGCTCTACCACGCCATTGGCATGGCAGGCAAGCCCGTTTCGGTCATGGATTCCATCACCGGCATCCTGATGGTCGCCGTTTACATCGGCGTTGTCCTGGTGCTGGCGGCCATGGTACTGAACATGTACACCCACGCCCGCCACAAGGAGTGGGGTGAGTTCATCTTCTCCCCCAACGGTCTGGTGGGTGTCATCACCTACCTGTGCGGTGTGGATCTGGCCAGCGCTTACATGGGCGCGTTCACCTTCCTGCCGCAGGTGTTGGCCGCCATCGGCATGGTAGCGGGCCTGGTCCTGCTGCTGTTCGCTGAGCTGCTGGCCCCCATGGTGGATGGCAAGCCCTGGAAACCTGTCGGCGGCATGGGCAACTACCTGATGCAGAGCGTGTTTGAACTGTTGGAGACGGTGCTGAGTTACCTGTCCAACACGATCTCCTTCCTGCGTGTGGGTGCGTTTGTCATCGTGCATGCCAGCATGATGATGGTCGTCTTTACGCTGGCCGGCACGCCCAACAATATACTGGTGGTCATCCTGGGCAACCTCGTGGTCATCTGCCTCGAAGCGCTGCTCTCCGCCATCCAGGGCATCCGTCTGGAGTTCTACGAGATGTTCAGCCGTTGCTACAGAGGCGGCGGTCGCAAGTTTACCGCGTTTAATATCAAAAAGGCGTAAATATCCGCATTTGTCTGTAGGGGCGGATGCTTGCATCCGCCCGCGGGTCGATGCGAGCATCGATCCCTATATAGAGGGAATTTCACAAAATAAAAATCATGGAGGGTATTCTTATGAAAAGTAAATTCAACAAGCTGTTCGTTACCATTCTGCTGGTTGTGGCTGTGACCTGCTGCGGCGCTTTCGGCGTCCTGGCTGCTGACAACACCGACGAGGCCGCTGCCGCCGCTTCCACTACCGAGACCACCGAAACCAACACCGACAACGACCACAACTCCTCCCTGAGCATCGGCCTGGTGGCTGCTGCTTTGGCAACCGGTCTGGCCGGTATCGGCGGCGGCATGGCTGTTGCTTCCGCTGCTCCCGCTGCTATCGCTGCCAACAGCGAGAACGAAAAGACCTTCGGTAAGAGCCTGATCTTCGTGGCCCTGGGTGAATCCATCGCCCTGTACGGCCTGGTCATCTCCATCATGATCCTGAGCAAGCTGGTGTAAGGCCATGCGGTTCTTTCTCATCAGCGATAACTCTGACGCCATGAACGGTCTGCGTCTGGCCGGTATCGAGGGCACCGTGGCCCGCAGCGAAGCCGACCTGCGCCAGGCGCTGGAAAACGCCGCCAAGCAGCCCGACATCGCTGTGCTGCTGGTGACCGAAAAGATCGCCGAGACCTACACCGAGGTGCTGGACAGCGCCCGTGCCAAAGGTACGCCGCTGCTTATCACTGTGCCTTCCACCGGCGGCGGTGCTGCCGGTAAGGACCGCCTGACCCGCTATATCCGCGAGGCCATCGGTGTTAAAATCTAAGAGGTGTGACCATGAATGAATTAGATACCCGCGCCGAGCGGTTCCTGGAATCGATCCGCGCCGAGGGCGAAGCCGCCTGCGCCGCCATCCGCACCGAGACCGATGCCGAGATCGACCGCCAGCTGGACGAGGCACGCCAGGCCCAGCAGGCCAAGGCCGAGCATACGCTCCACTTTGAGACAGAGCGTGCCCGCACCCGCGCCAACCGTGAGCTGAGCGCCGCCCGCATGCAGGCCCGCGCCAAGCTGGCCGCCCAGCGCCAGCAGATCGCAGCCGATGCCTTCGCCGCCGCCCGCACCCAGCTGGCCACCTTTGCCGCCAGCAAGGACTATGCCGCCTGGCTGGTCAAGAGTGCTGCCGCCCTGGCCGAGACCATGGGCGAGAGCAGCACCCTGTACGCCCGCACCGCCGACCTGCCCCTGCTGCAGGGCAAGCTGCCCGCCGGTGTGGCCCTGGCTGCCGATGACACCATCACCCTGGGCGGCCTGCGCGCTGCCAACCCCGCCACCGGCCTGGCTGCCGATGATACGCTGGAAGCCCGCCTGGACGCCCAGCACGACTGGTTCCTGCAGAACGCAGGGCTGGAGATCACGATTTGAGGGGCAAAGCTATGGAAAATAAAATTTACAGCATCAACGGCCCCGTTGTTACCATCAAGGGCAAAACCGACCTGGCTATGATGGAAATGGTCTATGTGGGCAAATCCCGTCTGGTAGGCGAGGTCATCCGCATGAACGATAAAGAGACCACCATCCAGGTTTACGAGGAGACCGGCGGCCTGAAAGCCGGCGAGCCTGTCGAAAGCACCGGCGGCCCGCTGTCCGTTACGCTGGGCCCCGGCATCCTGCGCAATATCTACGATGGCATCCAGCGCCCGCTGCCCGCCATCGAGAGCCATATGGGCAGCTTTATCGAGCGCGGTGCACACGAGCCTTCTCTGGATACCGCCGCCAAGTGGGATGTGACCGTCAACGTTAAAGCAGGGGATACCCTGACCGGCGGCCAGATCTACGCCACCTGCCCCGAGACCCCGGCCATCCAGCACCGCTGCATGGTCCCGCCGGAGGTTTGCGGTACCGTGACCTGGGCTGCTGAGAACGGCAGCTACACCGTCAACGACCCCATCGTCAAGCTGACCGACGCCAAGGGCAGGGAACACACCCTGACCCTGTGCCAGAAGTGGCCTATCCGTACCCCGCGCCCGGCGGCCGAGCGTATGACCTCGCCCCGCCCGCTGATCACCGGTCAGCGTGTTATTGATACCATGTTCCCGCTGGCAAAGGGCGGCGCCGCTGCCATACCCGGCGGTTTCGGTACCGGCAAGACCATGACCCAGCACCAGATCGCAAAGTGGTGCGATGCCGACATCATCATCTACGTCGGCTGCGGCGAACGCGGCAACGAGATGACTCAGGCCTTGCAGGAGTTCAGCGAACTGGTGGACCCCCGCACCGGCAAGAGCCTGATGGACCGTACCGTGCTGATCGCCAACACGTCCAACATGCCCGTTGCCGCCCGTGAGGCTTCTATCTACACCGGTATCACGCTGGCCGAGTATTACCGCGACATGGGCTACCACACCGCCATGATGGCTGACTCCACCTCCCGTTGGGCCGAGGCCCTGCGTGAGATCAGCGGCCGTCTGGAGGAGATGCCTGCCGATGAAGGCTACCCCGCCTACCTGCCCAGCCGTCTGGCGGAGTTCTACGAGCGTGCCGGTTATGTCAAGACGCTGAACGGTGCCGAAGGTTCCGTCTCCGTCATCGGCGCTGTCAGCCCCCAGGGCAACGACTTCTCCGAGCCTGTTACCCAGAACACCAAGCGTTTCACCCGCTGCTTCTGGGCACTGGATAAGTCCCTGGCTTACGCCCGCCACTATCCGGCCATCAACTGGAACGATTCTTACAGTGAATACCTGGGCGACCTGGGCAGCTGGTACTACGATAATGTCGGCCATGACTTTATGTCCTGCCGTGAGCGCGTCGCCAACCTGCTGCTGCAGGAAAATAACCTGATGCAGATCGTCAAGCTGATCGGCTCGGACGTGCTGCCCGACGACCAGAAATTGACCATCGAGATCGCCCGTGTTATCCGCGTCGGCTTCCTGCAGCAGAACGCTTTCCACGCCGTGGATACCTACGTGCCGCTGGAAAAGCAGCTGAAGATGATGGAGACCATCCTGTACCTGTACGATAAGTGTGCAGCGCTGGTCGCCAAGCAGGTGCCGGTCAGCCGTCTGCTGGCCACCGGCCTGTTTGATGAGCTGGTCAAAATGAAGTATGAGGTGCCCAACGACGACTTCTCGAAGCTGGACGCCATGCAGAAAGACATCGATGCCAAACTGGCCGCTGTGGCCCAGGGCTGATGAGGAGGGAATAACATGATTTTAGAGCATATCGGACTTTCCCAAATCAACGGCAGTCTGGTCGTGCTGGACGGCGTAAAAGGCGTGCAGTATGATGAAATGGCCGAGCTGCATCTGGATGACGGCTCCACCCGCGTGGGCCGTGTGGTTGAGGTCGAAGGCGACCGCTGCATCATCCAGGTGTTCGAGGGCACCCGCGGCTTAAGCCTGGTCAACAACCGCACGGTGCTGACCGGCCATCCCATGATGATGGACCTCAGCCCCGAGCTGCCTGGCCGTGTGCTGGACGGCCTGGGCCGCCCCATCGACGGTCTGGGCGACATTTACCCCACCGCCCGCCGCGATGTCAACGGCGCACCCATCAACCCCGTCAGCCGTGTGTATCCGCGTAACTACATCCACACCGGCATTTCTTCCATCGACTGCCTGGCCACGCTGATCCGCGGCCAGAAGCTGCCCATCTTCTCCGGTTCCGGCATGAAGCACAACGAGCTGGCCGTCCAGATCGTCCGTCAGGCCAGCGTGGCCGATGGCTCGGACTTCGCCATCGTCTTTGCCGCTATGGGCGTCAAAAACGACGTTGCCGCCTACTTCCGGGAGTCTTTCGAGAGCTGCGGCGCGATGGAGCGCGTGGTCATGCTGCTGAACCTGGCCAACGACCCCATCATCGAGCGTATCATCACCCCGCGCGCCGCCCTGACGGTGGCCGAGTACCTGGCCTTTGACCTGAACAAGAACGTGCTGGTCATCTTGACCGATATGACCAGCTATTGCGAGGCTCTGCGCGAGTTCTCCTCCTCCAAGGGCGAGATCCCCGGCCGTAAGGGCTTCCCCGGCTACCTGTATTCTGACCTGGCCAGCCTGTACGAGCGCGCCGGTATCATCAAGGGCAGCAAGGGTTCTGTCACCCAGATCCCCATCCTGACCATGCCCGGCGACGACATCACCCACCCCATCCCCGACCTGACCGGTTACATTACCGAGGGCCAGATCGTGCTGGACCGTGGTATGGACGCCACCGGCCTGTATCCGCCGGTCTCCGTGCTGCCCAGCCTGTCCCGTCTGATGAAGGACGGCATCGGCGCCGGTTACACCCGCGAGGATCACGTCACCCTGTCCAACCAGCTGTTTGCCTGCTACGCTAAGGTGCAGGATGCTAAGGCTTTGGCCAGCGTTATCGGCGAAGAAGAACTTTCCGAGTCCGACAAGCAGCTGATGGCCTTTGGCCGTGCCTTTGAGCAGGAGTTCATCGGCCAGGGCAACACCGACCGCACCATGGAGCAAACGCTGGACCTGGGCTGGGAGCTGTTGGCTGCACTGCCCCGCGCCGCGCTGGACCGCTGCGATGATGCTACGCTGGACAAGTACTACGAGCCTGCCAAGGCCCGCATTGCCAAGCACGCAAAGCAATAAAAGGAGTTTACCATGGCACAGCAGGTTTTCCCCACAAAATCAAACCTGATGGCTACCAAGCGCAGCCTGGCGCTGGCGGAGCAGGGCTATGACCTGATGGACCGCAAGCGCAACATCCTTGTGCGCGAAATGATGCAGCTCATCGACCGCGCCGCAGGCATCCAGGACCGCATCTCGGCTGCCTACGCCGAGGCGTATGACGCCCTGCAGAAAGCCAACATCATGCTGGGCTCGGTGGGGGAGTACGCCGGCGGCGTGCCCGTAGAATGCGGCCTGCGGCTGAGCACCCGCAGCGTCATGGGCGTGGAACTGCCCACCCTCTCGCTGCAGACGACCTCGCCTTTGGGCATTTATTATGATCTGGAGTCCACCAACGGTACGCTGGATGTGGCCTACCTCAAATTCAACGAGGTCAAGACCCTGACGGTGGAGCTGACCGAAGTGGAGACCAGCGTCATCCGCCTGGCCGAGGCCATCCAAAAGACCCAGAAGCGTGCTAACGCCCTGGGCAACGTCCAGATCCCCCAGATGCAAAAGACCATCAAGTCCATCGACGAGGTGCTGGGCGAGCGCGAACGCGAAGAATTCAGCCGCCTGAAAGTCATCAAGGCCCAAAAAGAAAAACAGGCTGAAGAAGCCTGATTTTCCCTGATTTTGCAGATAAAAAGACCGCCCGATTTTGCGCCGGGCGGTTCTTTTTTTGCTGTTTTTTAAAAACCGCCAAAATCTGGCAAAAACCTCTTTCCAAAGGCATAAAAACTTGCTATAATCAGGAATGTTCGCCCCAATGCGGGGGTGTTGTGTAAGGAAAAATTGAGGAAATCGGAACCATGAAAAATGCAAAAACCCTGACCGAGGGGCCGCTGGCGAAGCAGATCCTCCTCGTCAGCCTGCCGCTGGCCCTGTCCAACCTGCTGCAGGTGCTGTTCAACATGTCAGACGTGGCGGTCGTCGGGCGGTTTGCTGGGTCTACGGCGCTGGGCGCGGTGGGGTCCACCAGTATTTTTGTCACGCTGTTCACCGGCTTTTTGATCGGCCTGAGCAACGGCATCAACGTGCTGGTGGCCCGCTTTTACGGCGCCAAGCACCCGGGCGATGTCAAAAAGACCGTCCATTCGGCACTCATCATCAGCTTTATTGCGGGTGTCATTCTGCTGTTTGTCGGCCTGCTGGGGTCGCCTGCGCTGCTGGAACTGCTCAACACCAAGCCGGACCTGCTGTCCGGTGCTATTTTGTACCTGCGCGTGTACTTTTTGGGTATGCCCGCCCTGGCGCTGTATAACTTCGGCAACGCGGTGTTCAGTGCCATCGGTGACACGAAAAAGCCGCTGGTCTACCTGTCCATCGCCGGTGCGCTGAACATCGTCCTCAACTTGTTTTTCGTTATCGTCTGCCAGCTCAACGTCATGGGCGTGGCGCTGGCCAGTGCCATCTCCCAGTGCGTGTCTGCCGGGCTGATTCTGCGCGCACTGACCAAAGTGCAGGATTGCTACGCACTGGACCTGCACGCTATCAAGCTGGACCTGGGTATGACCAAGCGCATCCTGCTGCTGGGTGTGCCTGCCGGGTTCCAGAACGCAGTTTTTGCCATCGCCAACCTGTTCATCCAGGCGGGCGTCAACTCCTTTGACTCGCTGATGGTCAAGGGCAACTCGGCCGCTGCCAATGCCGACGCCATGATCTACGACGCTATGGCTGCCTTCTACATGGCCTGTGCCAGCTTCATGAGCCAGAACTACGGCGCGGGCAAGGTCGACCGCGTGAAGAAAAGCTACTTCATCAGCCTGGCCTACGGCTTCGGTGTGGGCCTGGTGCTGGGCGGCGGGCTGCTGCTTTTCGGGCGGCAGTTCCTCGCGCTTTTCACCACCGAGCCGGACGTCATCGATGCCGGCATGAAGCGCATCATGGTCATGGGCCTGGCCTACTGCATCTCTGCCTTTATGGACTGCACCATCGCCGCCTCCCGGGGCCTTGGCAAAACCGTGGTACCGACCATCATCGTTATTATGGGGTCCTGCGTCTTCCGCGTGGCGTGGGTCTACACGATCTTCGCCTGCTTCCACACCATTCCGGCGCTGTATCTGCTCTACCCCTGCTCCTGGGCGTTGACGGGCTTTGCCGAAATTATCTACTTCATCCACTGCTACAAACAATCGATGAAAATTTTCAATCAGCAGCCGGTGACGGCGTAACAACGCATATTGTAAACAAGTCAAACAGGGCTGGCATCGCACAGGCAACGCCAGTCCTGTTTTGGCGGATGTTGTCTTTTTCCCCCGGCGGGAGTATAATCAAGGGGGTATTTTGTTGCCTTGGGGAGGTCGTCTATGAAAAAAATCTTGCGGTATCTGCGCAGCAGCCTGGGGTACCTGTATGTCTGCTTTAAATGGGTGATCCTGGCTGCGCTGGTGGGCTGTGTAGTGGGGCCGTTTGGCGCAATGTTTGGGCTGGCGCTCAACAAAGCGACCGCCCTGCGCACGGCTGACCCGCGGTTGATCTATCTGCTGCCGCTGGGCGGCCTGGTCATCGTGTTCCTGTACCAGCACTTTGACCCTGAGGGCGGCGGCTCCACCAACCAAATTTTTGTTGCGGTGCGGGAGCATAAGCCGCTTTCCCTGCGTACCGCCCCGCTCATCTTTGTAACCACCGTCATCACCCATTTGTTCGGCGGTTCCAGCGGCCGTGAGGGCGCTGCCCTGCTGCTGGGGGGTTCACTGTCCGGGCAGATCGGCAGGAGACTGCAGCTGGAGGCCCGGGACTGCCGCCTGATGACCATGTGCGGCATGGCGGGGGCGTTTTCCGCTGTATTTGGTACGCCGCTGGCCGCTACCGTATTTACGTTGGAAGTCGTCGACGTCGGCTCCATGCAGTACGCAGCGCTGCTGCCCTGCCTGATCTCGGCGCTGATCGGCGTGTGGATCAGCAGCGGTATGGGGCTGGCCCCCACCGCCTTTGCGGTGGCCGACTATGCCGCCCCTACGCCGGGTAACCTGATCCGTGTATTGCTGCTGGGCCTGCTGCTGGCCGCGTTGAGCATTGCTTTCTGTGAGGTGATCCACGCTGCGCCGAAGCTGTATAAAAAGCTGTTCCCCAATGCCTATCTGCGGGTGGTGGTCGGCGGTGCGCTTATCATCGCGCTGACCACCCTGCTGGGCACCACCGATTACAACGGCGCGGGCGCCAATGTTATTGCAGCCGCCATCGCCGGGCAGGCGGTGCCGTATGCTTTCCTGCTCAAGATGCTGTTCACCAGCATCACACTGGGGGCCGGGTTCAAGGGCGGCGAGATCGTACCCATCTTCTTCACCGGCGCGACCTTTGGCTGCGCGGTGGCCCCGCTGCTGGGGCTGGCCCCCGGCCTGGGCGCGGCGCTGGGCATGGTGGCACTGTTCTGCGGCTGTACCAACAGCCCGCTGGCGTCCAGCTGCTTGGCCATCGAGGTGTTCGGCGGGCAGAACATTGAGCTGTTCGCCCTGGCCTGTGCCGTCTCCTACATGATGTCCAGCTACTTCAGCCTGTATCGCGAGCAGCACTTCCTCCACTCCAAACTGCGTGTGGTGGGCGTGCAGCGCGTCCACGGCAAATGGTCGGAGACCGATTCCGACGCGGAAAACTGATTTTCTGTCATTGTACAGCCAGGAAAAGTGTGATATAATAAATCTTTAAAGGGTAGGACAGGGAGAATAGGCTATAAAGGGGTGAATGGATATGAAGTTTGAAAAACATTGCTGGGCTGAGATCGATCTGGATGCATTGCGCCACAATTTCGCATACATCAGGCAGGCGGTCGGCGGGCCGGTCTGCGCCGTTGTCAAGGCCGATGCCTACGGCCACGGTGACGTAGCCACCGCCAAGACGATACAGCAGGCAGGCGTTGCCGGTTTTGCGGTAAGCAGCTTGGGCGAGGGGCATCATCTGCGCCACCATGGCATTACGATACCCATCCTGATCTTGGGTTATGCCGACCCTGCCCACGCTGCAACGCTGGCGGAGGATGATATTGCCACCGCCTGCTTCTCCACGGAGTACGCCCAGGCGCTTTCGGCCGCTGCTGTGCAGGCCGGGGTGCGGGTAAAGGTTCATATTAAAATCGACACCGGTATGGGCCGCATCGGCTTTGCGGTACGCTCGGGTTTCGAGGAGACCATCCGTGAGGTCGAGGCGCTGTATGCTTTGCCGGGCCTTACGATCTGCGGCATCTTCCAGCATTTTGCCGTGGCGGACAGCGATGCACCGGATGACCTGGCCTATACGGAGGAGCAGTATGACCTGTTTACCCGCGTGGTGGACCGCCTGCAGGCGGATGGCTATGCCACCGGCACGGTGCACTGCGCCAATTCGGCCGCGCAGCTGCGCCACCCGGAATGGCGGCGGGATATGACCCGCGCAGGCATTATCCTGTATGGGCTGGACCCCAGCGAGGATGCCCACTTCCCGGAGCTGCAGCCTGCCCTTTCTCTGCATTGTATCGTCACTTTTGTGAAAGAGCTGCAGCCCGGCCAATGTGTGAGCTACGGCCGGACCTTCACGGCGGACCACCCCATGCGGGTGGCAACGGTTTGTGTCGGCTATGCTGACGGCTATCCCCGCGCCCTGTCCGGTGGGCAGGGCCAGGGCGTTATGAGCATCCACGGCCGTCCCGCCCCCGTGGTGGGCCGTGTCTGCATGGATCAAACGCTGGTGGACGTTACCAACATCCCGGGGGTAAAAATGGGGGATGAAGTGGTGGTATTTGGCCCCGGTGCAGGGGATACCGCCGACACCATCGCGAAAAAGACCAACACCATCAACTATGAAATCGTATGCGGCCTGGCACGCCGCGTGCCCCGCGTATATAAAGAAAACGGCACCGTCTGTAAGATCTGGAACGATTTGGAGGAAACCTGATGGCCCGCAAAAATATCCGAAATTTCTGCATTGTTGCCCACATTGACCACGGCAAATCCACCTTGTCTGACCGCATGCTGGAGTTGACCGACAGCGTCGACAAGCGCACCATGACGGACCAGGTGCTGGACAACATGGAGCTGGAAAAGGAGCGCGGCATCACCATCAAGGCCCGCGCCGTGACCATGCGCTATAAGGCCGACGACGGCGAGACCTACGAGTTCAACCTGATCGACACCCCGGGCCATGTGGACTTCCAGTACGAGGTCAGCCGCAGCCTGGCCGCCTGCGAAGGCGCGGTGCTGGTGGTGGACGCCAGCCAGGGCGTGGAGGCACAGACGCTGGCCAACTGCTACCTGGCGCTGGACCACGACCTGGAAGTGGTGCCCATCCTGAACAAGATCGACCTGCCCAGCGCCGACCCCGACGCCGTGGCAAAAGAGGTTGAGGACGTCATCGGTCTGCCCTGCATGGAAGCACCCCGCGTTTCGGCCAAGCTGGGCATCGGCGTTAAGGACGTGCTGGAATGTGTGGTCCGCGATATTCCCGGCCCCACCGGCGACCCCGACAAGCCACTGAAAGCACTGATCTTCGATTCCATCTATGACAGCTACAAGGGCGTTATCGTCTATGTGCGCGTCTTTGATGGCACCGTCAAGCCCGGCGATACCATCCGTCTGATGAGCACCGGCGCGGAGTTCCAGCTGGTGGAAGTCGGCCGCATGGGTGCCACTCAGCTGAGCCCCTGTGAGAAGCTGGAGGCTGGCGAGGTCGGCTACCTGACCGCCAGCATCAAGACCGTGCGGGATACCCGTGTGGGCGATACCGTTACGCTGGCCAATAACCCCACGCCGGAGCCGATGCCTGGTTTCCGCACCGTCACCCCGATGGTGTTCTGCGGCATCTACCCGGCAGACGGCGCCGACTACCCAGACCTGAAGGACGCACTGGAAAAACTGCAGCTCAACGATGCATCGCTGAGTTTTGAGCCGGAAACCAGTGCCGCCCTGGGCTTTGGCTTCCGCTGCGGTTTCCTGGGCCTGCTGCACATGGAGATCATCACCGAGCGGTTGGAGCGTGAGTTTGACCTCGATCTTATCACCACGACGCCGGGCGTCCAGTACCGCCTGACCCTGACCGACGGCACGGTAGAGGTCATCGATAACCCCTCGGCCTACCCCGACCCGACCCGCATTGTCAAGTCCGAGGAGCCGTTCGTCAATGCCCACATCTACACCCCCAACGATTACGTCGGCCCGCTGATGGACCTCTGCCAGGCCAAGCGCGGCGTGCTCATTGACATGAAGTATATGGATGAAACGCGCGTGGACCTGCATTACCAGATACCTTTGGGTGAGATCGTCTACGACTTCTTTGACGCCATCAAGTCCCGCAGCCGCGGCTACGCCAGCTACGACTATGAGTGGGAGGACTGGCACGAGAGTAAGCTGGTTCGTCTGGACTTTTTGCTCAACGGCGAGGTGGTGGACGCGCTGTCCATGATCGTTTTCGCTGACAACGCCTACGCCAAGGGCCGCCGCATCTGCGAGAAGCTGAAGGAGAACATCCCCCGCGCGCTGTTTGAGATCCCCATCCAGGCGGCCGTGGGCGGCAAGGTCATTGCCCGCGAGACCGTCAAGGCCATGCGCAAGGACGTGCTGGCCAAGTGCTACGGCGGCGACATTACCCGCAAGAAGAAGCTGCTGGAAAAGCAGAAGGAAGGCAAAAAGAAGATGCGCCAGCTGGGCAGCGTGACCCTGCCCAGCGAGGCCTTCACCGCCGTGCTGAAGCTGGATTCGGATTCCTGATTTTCATAAACATAGTAAAGGGAGCTGCCCTGCCGGGGCAGCTCCCTTTGCGTTATATTTTGTTCTTTAATTCTTCCAGCAGCGCCGCGCACCCTTCGGTCACATCCCGCCAGGTGGCGTCAAAATCGCCGGTGTACCACGGGTCGGCCACATCGCCGGGGCGGGCGGTGTGGTCCATCAACAGGCTCACCTTTTCCGCTGGGTCGCTGCCCACAAACTGTTGCATGTTGCGCAGGTTGCTGCGGTCCATGGCGATGAGATGATCGTAGTGCTCGTAGTCCTGCTGCGTCATCTGGCGGGCGGTTTTTCCCGCGCAGCCTATGCCATGCTCGGCCAGCTTGCGCCGTGCAGGCGGGTAGACCGGGTTGCCAATCTCCTCGGTGCTCGTCGCCGCAGACGCGATCTCAAATCGTTCTGCCTGCCCGGCTTTCGCCGCCATGTCCTTCATCACAAACTCGGCCATTGGGCTGCGGCAGATGTTGCCATGGCAGATAAAAAGCACTTTGATTTTCTGTTTCATCGCTTAAAGTCCTCGTGTTTTCGTGATTTTATCAAGCGGCACGCAGGCGTCTTAACGCTTCTTGTACAGCACCAGTTCCGGGGCTTCGCCCTCGGGACCGTAGGTGGAGATCAGGATAAAACCCATCCCGGCCAGCACGCCAAAGCAGCGCTCACCGCCGAACTCCGATTTCAGCTGGGTGCCCAGATAGGTCGTCTGGTCGTTCAAAATTTACCGCCGCGCCGCTGGGCAGCGGATAGGCCAGGTTCACATACCGCCCCACCAGCGCGTTCAGCTTTTCCACTTTGGGCAGGCCCTCCACGTGCAGGTCGTTGATCTCCTGCATCAGCTGGCGCTTGAACGCCTCAAACTGACCGTTGTCGCTCAGCTCGTCGTAGCGTTTCCAGTAGTCCAGCGTAGGCAGCAGGTCCCGCATGTAGGCGCGGGCCTGTTCCTCGGTGAAGTGTTCGTTGGTCATGTGCCGGACGCATGCGTCGATCAAATCGTCCATGCTGCTGTAGGTGTAGGTGCCGTCGGCGTAGCACCATTTGCAGTAGTCCTCGTTGGGGGAGCCATCCTTGTTGTGGCTGATGATGGCATCCTCCAACGGCATGCCGCAGCACTGGCACACCAGCTGCCGCGGTGTGCCCAGCAGCGTGTTGATCGATACATCGAACTCTTTGGATAGGAGCTTCAGCGTTTCTGTGTTGGGCACAGTCTCTCCCGTTTCCCTTAATTAAAGATATTGTTGGGTAAAAAAGAAAGGTCAGTCGATTTTGCCAATGAAGCGGTAGTAGATTTCTACTTCCTGCTCACGGCTTCCGTCCTCGCCCTTGACAGCTTCGTGGACGGTTATTTTTTCAATTAGAGTGTTCAGAAGTTCGGCGGTCAGCTCCACAGGGTTGACATACTGTTTCATCAGGGCAATCCACTTTTCAGCGTCCGCTGCGGTCTGTACGGCGGCTTCCATCGTTTCGTGAAGCTGCCTTATTTTTGTTTCAAGCTCCTTTTGCTCGTTCTGGTACTTCTCGGACAGCATATTGAAGTTATACTCGGTTATGCGTCCGGCAGACCAGTCCTCATACATTTTAGCAAACAGCCCGTCAACCTCGGCTTTACGCTTCTCTGCCTTTTTCAGCTCCGCAGCCTGCTTTTTCTTCGCAGAGTTTCTTTCCCTGTCGCTGGCATTGAGCAGCCGTTTCAGCAGCTTGTCCTCGTCTTTCTGTACCATCATAGACCAGTATTGCAGTCTTGCAAGCACATAGGCATACAGTACATCATAGCGGATATAGTGCATGGAACACTGGCGTAATCCCTGTCCGTACTTACTGCAATGGTAGTGTGCATAGGGATTTTTGTTCTGGCTGTTTACACCATAAGCCAATGACCATCCGCAGTCCGCACATTTTACCAGCCCGGAAAATATCTGCGTTGTGCCATTCTTCTGTCGCCTGCGTCTGCTTGCAATCAGCTCCTGAACTTTTTGGAACACTTCTTCGGAAATGATGGCTTCGTGGGTATTTTCCACACGATACCATTCTTCTTGCGGCTTCCGCACCTTTTTCTTGTTCTTGAATGAAATGTTGCTCTGCTTGTTGTGAACGCTGTGACCGATGTAGGTTTCCTCTTTCAAAATGCTCTTGACCTGTGCAATCGTCCACGCATAGGCTTTTTCTGCGGGCGCACCGGCGTAGATATTGGCGAAAGTCCCGTATCTTTCATAGTTCAGCCAGCCGGGGGTAGGTACTTTCTCCTCCACCAGAATCCGTGTAATGCTGGCGGCTCCACGCCCGTGTACGGCAAGGTCAAAAATCTTCTCTACAATCCAGCGCGTTTCCGGGTCGATCAGAAGATGACCTTTTTTGTCCGGGTCTTTTACATAGCCCAGTGGTGCATAGGCTCCATAGTGTGCGCCATTGGCAAATCTTGTGTGCATGGCAGCCTTGACCTTTTTGCTGGTCTGTCGGGCGTGCATTTCATTCAGGATGTTTAAGAACGGGGCAAGCTCGCTTTCTCCGTTGATGGTGTCCACATTGTCATTGATGGCAATGTAGCGTACTCCCTTGCTGGGGAAATAGATTTCCGTGTACTGACCGGTCAGGATATAGTTTCTTCCCAGACGGGATAAGTCCTTTGTGACAACGCAGTTGATTTTCCCGTCCTCGATGTCATCAATCATCCTTTGGAAACTTGGACGCTCGAAATTTGTCCCGCTCCATCCGTCGTCAATGTACTCGTCTACAACAGTCAGCCCATGCTCTGCGGCATACTGCCTAAGCATCATGCGCTGGGTCTGGATACTGCCGCTTTCCCCCTGTAATTCATCGTCACGGCTCAATCTCAAATATAGTGCAGTGTTATAAATCGTTGTATTGTATGGTTGTTTCACGGTTAAAAATCCTCCTTCTAAAAGAAACAACCCACGCTTATACAATACTCGCTGGTACAAGTATATCATAAGCGTGGGCTGATTGACAGTCGTTATTCCGTATTTTTTCAGGAAGCGGCGGCAGCGTGCTGGATCACATCTTCCAGCAGACTGTCAAGCGGCTTCCCATCCTGTGCGAAATGCTCCGATACCTTGATACGGACTTTCCCCATGACAAAATACTGGGTGCCGTCTTTTTCGGTAAGCAGGGTGCCGCTGTTTTTGTTATTGCTCTCGTTTTTGTTTTTTGCCATAGGCAGTTACCTCCATAAATGAAATATGCCCGACAAGGGAATGTCAGGCAGGTGTACAGCCGCAGACTGTCTCCATGTCAACCAAACCGTGTCAACCGGCAGAAAAGACTTTGAAAACAATCCATAGGCGCTCTATGATTACTTTTTACTTTTTCTTTGATTTCTTGGTTGACATGGTTGACAAAGGAGAGAAATGCCCCAAATATCAGGCTTTTCCCCGTCAACCGGCTGTCAACCGAAGCGTCAACCAAACTGTCAACCGGTGGCTTTTCAGAATGGCAGTTCCATTTGCCGGGCTTCTTCTTCCGTGATTTCCTGAAAACCGTCCCCCTCCGGCGGAGCTTGGTTGACACGCTCCCAACCTTTTTGAGAACCGTATTTCTTATACCGCTTCGGGCTTTTGTAGGCTGCCCAGCCCTGTATGATGCCGCCCGCAATGCCGGTATTCATAATCTCGCAGATTGCCCGTGTCTCCCAGTCTGCCGGGGAATTTAAGTTCCCCAGCGCTTCCTCATAAAGCTGCTTGGAGCATACCCTGTCGCCGGTGTAGTCCTCCAAATAGGCGTAGATCATGCCAGCCTGTGTGTCCTCCTGCATGAAGTCCTGCTGGTGGGCGTTCAGGTATCGGTTCATTTCCATGCTGAATGACAGCTTATACTTCCCACTGCGGTAAACCGTCATGGCTTCCGCCCACATCTGTTCGATATACGCCCTCGCCGCCGCTTCATCGTCCAGTATGTGAACCTCCGCCCGTTCCGGGTACACCGTCACGGGGAGAAAGCGCCGGTTGCCGGTGCGATCACGGGGCAAAAAGTCCTGCCGGTTGGTCGTCCCTCCAAATACACATTGCCGCAGCCGGTCTGCCGGATGTGTCTCATACGGCACTTTGTAGGTTTCTTTCTGGCGGCTTAAGAATGACTTGATTTCCTCAATACTCTTGGCGTTGGCTGTGGCAATCATCTCCGACATCTCGATAATCCAATGCCCTTGCAGCTTGCGGTACACATTTTCATCGTCCAGCTTTTTCAAATCGTCTGAAAACCATTCGTCCCTGCCTGCCAGCAGCCGGAAAAAGGTAGATTTCCGGCTCCTGACCACCAACCAGACAGAGCATGACCTCAAACTTGCTCCCCGGTCTGAATACCCGCCGGATGGCTCCCATCAGGAACAGTTTCAAGGCTTCATAGGTGTATTCGTCCGTATCGGCTCCCAGAAAGTGATGCAGGGCGTAACGGATGCGCTCTGTGCCGTCCCATTGCAGGCTGTTCAGGTAATCCCTGACTGGATGGTAGCGGTTTTCATTGGCAACAATCTTGATGGCGCTCTGCACCTTTTTCTCGCTGGTAAGCCCGTAATTTTCTTCCAGATACAAAAGCAGGTAGTTCATGTCCATGTCGGTCAGCGTGGTACTGGTGCGCTCCCAGCCCAGCGGCTTCACAATGTCAATCTGCTCCGTCAAAAGGTTCAGGCGCAGCGCCCCGCGAAACAGAGGGTCACGCTGGAACACCGTCAGGCAGTTTCGGATGCTGTTCTTCACGCCGCCTTTCTGCGTCCCCTCTAATGTTTCCCGGATTTCTGCCGGTGTCTGCGCCGGTTCCATTGTGTCCATCGTCCTTTTGACCGCTTCCTGCGTTTCCGGCGGCAAGCTCTGAAATTCGCTGTTCAAGCCGCAACACCTCCTTTCCCTGTGCGGCGATCAATGCCGCTTTTTCTTCTATTTCTCCGTATAACAAAATATCCAAAGGTATTCTGTGTAGCTTATCCTCTGCAACGCTTCCACAAAGAGGATGCCAGATGGCATCCTGCGGCTGTGGGCGTGTGCTGTTTTCAATGCTCCAGCAGGCGCAGATAATCGCATAGCACCCGGAAACAATACCGTTCCGTTTCCTGAAATCTCTGCTCCGCTGATTTTTTTGTTTTTTTTGACCTGTTGTGACGCTTCCTATCTGGCAGCGCATTGCCGGATTTCTCATAGGAAACGCCGAAGTCCTCCGCAAGCCTGACCGCAGCTTCCCGTTTCCCCAATCCATGCAGCAAAGCGGCCAAGTCGATCACATCCCCGGAAGCCCCGCAGCCGAAGCAGTAAAAGCGGCTGTCCACTTTCATGCTGGGCGTGCGGTCATTGTGGAATGGACAGCAGACCATGCCGTTTCTCCCCACCCGGATTCCATAGAATGAAGCAGCCTGCCGGGTGGTAACAGACTGTTTCACCGCTTCAAATACATTCAAATGCTCCCTCCATAAAAATACTGGTAGCGGTAAAGCTGCCGGTTATATCATAGCTCCATCTCATGTTTCTTTCTCTGTACTGCCTGTGGCTGCTCCCTCCGGCGCAGTGCGGTATCTACGGCGTTCTGCACCTGCCGTAGCCGTATGACTTCCTCCCGGGTGGCTTGTGCTGCGGAGACAGTTCGGCATACTCTGTTTTAACTGTGCGTATTCCTGTTTCCATGCTTTCAGGGCAATGGGTTTTCCGTCCAGTTTTTCTTTCAAAATACGGCGGGCGGCATAAAACAGCCGTAACTCCGCATCGTGGGATGTTTCAAATTTCTCCCTCTGTTTCTTAAACTTGATATTGTTCAATTCCGTATGAACAGGTTTTAGCCGCTGGTAATTCTCGCCCTCCCGTATCAATTCCTGCAATTCCTTTATCCGGGCAGATTTCTTTTCATGGAGTCGCTTAACGCTTCAAATTCTTCGTTGACAGAGGAAAGACGCTCCTGCAAATCCTCTAATGTGAGCAGCTTGTTTTCCGTCAGATAATTGACGGCTTCGGCAAACTGCTTTAAGTTTCCGGTTCTGGCTTTATTGCTCCATGCCCCTGCGTTGCGCTGGTTGTAATAAGCGATCAACAGGTCGGCAAGGCTCGGTGTCTGCGGTTTGGAAAGTTCTTCTTTACCTCTGCCATCCAGACAAACAGGGCTTTGATCTTCTTCCTCACATCCTGCATGAGCCGGTTGGTGGCTTTAATCCAGCGGTTCAGTTCCCCTTCTCGGTGCGGATGCCCTTTGCTTCCATCTGCCGGACATTAGCTCCCTCGTGGACAGTAGGTATCAGGTCAAGCCCTGCCGCACATAGGAACGGTGGTCGATACGCACATCCAGCCCTTTTTCCTCAAATTTTGTATTAACGGCAGCCGCCCACTGCTCCCGCCAGTGTTCCAGCGTTTCCGGCTCATGCCAGTCTGTTGTATGGACAGCGTTAAACATATAATCGCCGTTTTTATCCCGGATTCGGTTTCCATCTTCATCAAGAAGATATTCCCGACGCTGTTTTTGTCCCCATGTGCCATCCGGGTTCAAAGGGCGCATGGTTGTCATCACATGAAAATGCGGGTTAGGGATGCCGCCGTCCTCTTTCTCCGGGCTGTGAAAGCAAGGTCGGCAATCATGCCTTTGTCACAAACTGCTCCTGTACGAACTTCCTCGCCAGCTCCATGTTTTCTTCCAGCGTCAATTCATTCTGCATGGCAATATCAAAGGAATAGGCAAGCTGTGCTTTTGGATGTTTCTCGCAGTTCTCCACAGCATTCCAGAGGGTCGCCCGGTCAAGATATATTTCCGGCGCATGGGGCGGCAGCATGATTTCCGAAGCGATCACGCCGCCCTTTTTGGTGTAGTCGCTGACTTCTCCATAGTAGCTGCTGTAAAGACGCTCCCCGGCTCGATAGGCTGCGCTGGCAATGGCGCTCTGACCGGCGCTGCGCTTGATCTGTGCGATTGAAAAATGATAAAGTGCTATCCTTAGTCACCGCCTTTCTCCTGCCCGGAAATACGGGCGTGGTTCTCTGTGGCAGACCGGATGAAATGCTCCGCCTGCGGCAGATTCAAAATGCTTTCCATGAGGGAATAAAATTCCGCTTCGGATAGCTCCTTTGTCTGTGGTGCAATGCTCTCAATAGCTGCCCCACGGGTAATCAGCCGGTGCGTCCTCTGTTTCCGGGAACCGCTTTCCAGATACGCCTGCCGGTTTTTCAAACGCTGCATTTTCCGTTTTTCCTGTTCCAGCAGGACAGTGGTTTTTTCATATTCCTGCTTCAACTGTTCCAAAGATTTTTCCATGTTCTCACATCCTTTGCTGATAAGATAAAGAAAGACCATCCGCAGACAGTCCGTGTGTCAGTGCTTCTATAAAACCCGATGAAAAGGGAAAACCGCAGAGCGGATTTCTCTTTGCGGCGGGTACACAGGGGATAGCCGCTTTAGCGGCGCAAGGGGGTGTAGCCACCTTGTCGGAGCGAAGCGAACGCAGACCTCGGATTGCTGATTTTATCAGCGGCAGAGGTAAGCTCCGCAGGACGCACGATACATGGTCTTTAGACTATGTATAGAAGTGCGCCCTTAGTTCCTAAGGGATTTTGCCGTTTCCGGCAGTCTTGTCCTTTTTCTTGGAACGCTTGGAAAGATACTTCGGGCAGTCAACCACAACCGCCCGGAAGCTCTGTTTACATTCGTGCTGGCATTTCCGGCACAGTTCGTTGTAAGTGATACGGCTGCGGTCATTTAAGAAGAAAGACCATTCCAACCGCCGCTTGTTACTCATTCTTGCCATAACCGGCTCCTTTCTCCGTTTCTATCTGATGTACGCAGATAGGCTGTTTTGATGTAGCGTCTCGGTATCATTTTTAAGTTTTTTTCCCTCTGTATGCCCCTTTGGAAAGTGCGGCAGTATTGCAAGTCAGGGAATGATACCTCACGCTTATTTGTCGCTTCCCGGTACGGTTTCGGAGCCTTTTGCCATCCATTCAAAGAAAGCAATTTTGCTGACCTTGATAAGTCTGCCCCTGCGGAACGCTGGAAAGCCGGGTGTGTGTACCAGCTCATAGGCGCTCGCTCTTGAAATTCCCATAATCCGCTGAATGTCCGCCACATCCAGAACCAGCGGTAAATCCTCGTAGCTGTTCAATCTCTTCTTTATCGTTCATTCTGTTCCTCCCATAAATCAAATAGGTTAAAATGCTTCCTGTTGCCGTTCTCCCCAAAAGCCGTTTTCCTGCCCCATTCCTGCGGTGTTTCCCTGCATTGGTGCGCTGCGTCACTTCTCCTGCCGGTCATATCCCTTGTTGGACGGTCATTCACTTGTCAAGGTACTGTGCGGTACGAAATTACCAACCGCAATCATCATAGCGTACTATCCTTGACAAAACAATGATTCTGCGATACCATGAGTGTAACGGATATAACTGAATTATATAATTACCATAAACAAAGGAAGGGGATAGGGATGGAGAATCAGTTTATACGGCATGAGCCATGTTTTGAGAGGATTTTGTTTGTCCTGACGCTGGACAGGAAGAAAATGAAAGAGCGGATTTTGATTGGGGAAGAACAGCAGATCCGCTTCCGTCTGAACGGGAGCCAAAACGCAGAGGTGCTTTGTGATATGACACGCCCACTGGGAACTTTTTTGATAAACTTTGAGCGTGACACGGACAGAGACTGGAACTTATACGGGCTTTCTCCGCTGCGGCAAGCTCTCCACTCCAACCGATGGAAACAGCCGGAGCTGGAGCAGGCGGCAAGCGAATTTCTTTGGGAGAAATATCTTAGCAACGACCCTCTGAAAATGTATGTGGCGTTCCGTATCTGGAACAGCTATCTGCTTGCCAGAGAACCCCGTGACCGTAACGCTGCCTGTGACCGCTTCATGGATAAAATGAGCAGACTGACCGGGGTATTCCAAAACGAAACCATGAGCTTTGACAGGGAGACAGGAAAACCGAAACAATTTCAAGCTGGCAGCCTTTATTTCAAAGGCGCACCGTCAGAAGATACCCGGCTTGACCTCTGGTTCCCGGACAACCGGCGCACAGAAGAATGTGTGTCTGCCTATGCGTCCCTCTACCCGTTGATTACCTATTATCTGAACAGGCTGAATGACTGGGGGCTTTGCTTCCGGCGGTGCAAGGTCTGTGGAAAATATTTTCTGGCAAAGAGCCAGCGGTATGAGCTGTGCAGCGACAAGTGCCGAAAAGCACAGGCGCTTCAAAACAAGCGGGAATTTGACGAGAGGTCAAGAGAAAATAACTATGACCTGCTTTATAAAAATGAATGCCAGAACTGGCGCAACAAAATCAACCGGGCAAAGAATACCAACGGCTTTCCAGCTGACCGTCTGGAAAAAATACAAGCTACCTTTGCTGACTTCAAGAAAGAAGCATTGCAGAGAAAAAAGGCTGTAAAAACAGGAACAGCCAGCCCGAAAGAATTTACGGACTGGCTGTATCAGCAGAGTAATGTAATTGTGGAGCTGACAGATTATTAAAAAATGTTTGTCAGCTTTATGGCAGTGCAAATTTATATCCGATACCGGTAACGCTTTTGATATAATCAGGATCGCCCGGTTCTGTCTTTAACTTTTTCCGCAGATTGCATACATGGTTATTGATGGCTTTCCGGGAATAGTAGGTGTAATCTTCGTTCCAAACCAAATCCATGATAACCTCATAGGTAAATACCCGGTTCGGGTTCATAATGAGCAGAAGCAGGATGTCGAACTCTTTTATAGTCAGGGCGATTTCCTGCTCATGAACAATCACACGCCTGTATTCCAGACAGATGTATAAATCGCCCTCTTGAAATTCCGTAAGCGGACTGTCTTGCTTCCAGTTGTGCTTTAAGTGAAAACACATAGTTTCAGTTCTTGTTTTCGTTGTCCTTTCAAGAAGATACTGTGCAAGCTCCTCCTGTTGCCTTTCATCAAGCAGAAGTATCAACTTTTCTCCAATCGCTCTGCCGGATTCAGATATATCAAATACAGCTAATTTCCCATATTTTCACCTCACAATTAACTCTTTATATCTGCTGTACGACGGCTTTTTTCTTTTGCTGTCGAGTGGCAGATGCTTCATACTATGTCAATTTCAAAAAGTTCTCTTTATCCTTTATTACTTTTCTGTTTTGTCTGATGTAAAAGCAAGATAACCAAAACAGAAATAGCTATACTGCATAGAATGTATGTCCAATTAAAATATGATAGATTGATTAAATTCTGTGCTGATTGATTTTTAATGAGGTTTGTGTATGGCGCGTTACTCTTAATCGCTTCCATAACTCCTAAAACATTTATCGGGCTTAAATTGTATAAGTACGCACCAAATAAATATATCGCTACCTTTTCAACAATGGACGGTATTAAAATAGCCAATGCAGAAAGCCATAATGGACATTGCTTGTGGGATTTCTGTAAATATACTGCCCCCAAAAGATATGGCAATATCGCAAGGCAACAGCCCAAAAGGACAATATTCTGATGAAGCCCAAAGAGGGCGAAGAATACACGGATAAAAAGATATGTTCCAAATATAATCAACCAATCAATGAGCAAGCCTTTTATTGGCGTGCGCTCTTTTATTGTTTCGTTTTGTAACTGCATTTCATTACCTCCCAAATGGACGATCCACTTTCGGGAACGTCAAGGTTACGGTTGTTCCACCGTAAGAATTGTTTTTTAGCTCCACCGTGATAGACAGGTCAGTTGCCATTTTCTGAACAAGGTATAATCCCATACCCGTAGAACGACTAAGGTAACTGCCCGTATCTCCAGTAAACCCCTTGTCGAAAACAAAGGGTAAGTCAGACAACGGTATGCTTGTGCCGTTGTCTTTAATAGATAAAGAAATCTGTTCACTATCCGCACTATCAGCAATGGAAAAGAGAAGCCGGGGAGCAGGATTGTTCCCCGCATATTTCACACTATTGCTGATTATCTGTCCTAAAATAAACATCAAACCTTTTTTGTCAGAAATCACTTGATAATCGTTTTCGGTATATTCAACAGAAAATCCGGCTTCTTCAAGAAGCGTTAAATTATCTTCAACTGCTTCACGACAAGTTTCAAGAATTGAAAGCGGCTCAAAAAAGTAATCCTTATGAGTAGCTCCAAGCCTTGAAAAGTATAGAATTTGTTCTATATCCTGTCGGGTATGGTCGCGTACATACAGCATACGGGTATGAACCAAAGGGGACATTTCATCTTTTCGATTGTCCAGTAGCAAGGTCATAAGGGATAGCGGTTTTTTGATTTCATGTACCCAATTTTCAATGTAGTGTTCATAATCTGTAACTGTAATTTTCTGTTCGTTGATATATTCCTGCTGCGTCCTCAAATGCTGCCCCAATTCACAGATATAAGGGCGTAATACTGCGGGAACAGCTTCACACAGTAAGTATTCGTTGGTATCGTCCGGCTCCAATAGAAAACGCCGAAAAATAACGTCTGCCCTGTTGCGTTTTCTGATTGATATAGCAAGAGGAATAGCAAGTGCGGCAAATGATACAAAAATTATCAATGCAACATAGTTGATAAAATAATCGGGATTAGCCAGCCAAGCAAGGAATATAAAGAACAAGTCCAAACAGGCAAGTGTAATAATCCATACACGATTAGAGGAAATATATGTTAAAAGTATTTTTAGCTTCTTCATAATCGCACCTGCTCTTTCAAGCGGTAGCCTTGCCCGCGTACTGTTTCTATCCGATCTTCAAGACCAAATTCACGGAGCGTTTTCCTCAATCGCGTAAAGGTTACTTGCAGCGCATTTTCGTCAATGTATTCTTCCGTTCCCCAAAGCACGTTGCACAGCTCATGTTTGGTAACAAGATTAGGGCTTTTCTTCAAAAGCGCAAGCAATATTTTTCCCTCATTGGGTGGCATGAGGGAAGAACTCTTTCCCACATAGATTGTAAAGGTGTTTGGGTCAAGTAAAAATCCGTTCCCGTCCAGTAAACCTTGCCGTATCTGTTCCTCTTTGCGTCGTAATAAATTTTTAATGCGGGCAAGCAGGCGCTCCATATTACACGGCTTTGTTAAGTAGTCGTCAGCTCCCAATCCTAATGCGTGAAGTTCGTCCTGCAATTTATCTCTTGCTGTCAATACCAACGCTGTTCCAATCTGCTTTGCTTTTAATTCTTTGCAGATTTCAAAGCCGGAATGAAATGGAAGATTTATGTCGAGCAAAACCAAATCGGGGGAATACTCTGCAATTTCCGATATTGCGTTTTCAAAATCAAATAACGCAACTGTTTCATACCCCGACTTTCTCAATAAATCCGTCAGTTCTTCCCGCATATAAACATCATCTTCAACTACCATAATTCGTGCCAATACGACCACCTCCTTTCACGTAAGCCTGTTATGAATTAGGCTTGTAATTTATTTTCCGATTTCCCGTGTAGCTGTCCGCGCAACAGCCACACCGTAAACTGCCATAATAAGAACGACAGTAAATGCCATAATAATCAGCAACGGATAAGATTGCCCGATCTTTGTGCTGTCAGAGTATAAATGTTGCTGCATTGCATAAAGACCAACCGTACCGCTTATACAAGCCAACATTAGGGGGAGCAGGAAATACCATAAAACTTGTTTATAAATTGACCGCTTTATCTGTTCGCGTTGCGCACCCAAAATTGAGAGTGTCAAATATCTTAATTTTGTCGATTGCATTTGTGTTAAGAATTGCAAAGCAAGCAATGCACACGCAATAATCAATAGCATAAAGCCCATATATAAAGTCGTGTAACTCCCGGAGATAAGATAAAATAGCTGTCGCCCGAAATTATCAAGATAGCTTTCGTAATACAGACCGGACGGCTTCAGCAAATCACGTGCTTCCATAACGGACAACATCAGCCCATTTGCTTCTACAAGCTCATTCGGAATACAGAAATTCCAATATACGGAACACGTGTCCGGGTCTACATAGTTATGATATATCTCGTCGGAAACAATCAACGCGGTTACAATTTTAACATTTTCATCCGCAGTAAGCCCTTTCATTGGTACAGACGGAACAAGTGTAACTGACTTTTTGTCAATGGAAATCAACGCATTACCGCTTGTCTGTGCGTTCTCTGCAATCCTGTCTAACAGAGCAATGGTATCTTCCTGTGCTTTCCCTAAAAAGTCCGGGTTGAGGTAAAAAACAGCTTCGTCATTTTCAAGATTTATTTGCTTTTCTCCTGCGGCTTCCAACAAGCGATTATATGATGAAACTGGGAGCATATAAGGAGCAACACTCCCCGTATCAATAAATCCAAGCAGATTAAGGGCTGCGGGTTGATGTGAGCCTAATTCGTAACTGGCAGCTTCTTGTGTAGCAGGGTCTATTACACCCTCTGGCAAGTTTTGAACAATCTCTTTTCTTAATACAGACCAGTCAACAAAGGATTTCATTTCCCCGGAAGCAGGACGTTTCATGTTCCCTGTTTCCATACGGTTAAGATTAGCTACATAAACTCGCATTTGCTCGTCGGAAAGGTATTGTTCAATATTCTGTTCTTCGCCCATTACTGTAAAATCATAGACAGCAGAAGTTCTTGTTAATTCATTCCCATGCGACATAATAGTTGCAGAACCATTTGCAATAAACATAATGGTAAGCATCATCAGAATAGACGCAACACTAATTGAAATATATTTATAAACAACATTTTCGTGAAGCTGTCGCAAAGTAAATACATAAAGTCCATTTGTCGCTTTACGTTTGTTAGAAGCAGCTACTATACTTAAAAGCCGAGCAATGCCACGGATAAAAAGAATTGTTCCAACAATTCCAAGCAGGACAGCAACAAGCAGCATTACACCACCGCCAGCCATGAAGTGTTCTATGGCAACCCAGTATGCAACAAGTAAAACTGCCGTACCAATTACAAGGGATAGCAAACTTCCGTGTGTGCTGCCCGTGTGTTGTTTTTTTGCCATTTCTCCATAAAGCAGTTGGTGAACTTCTTTCTTAAACAATTTTCCACATAGTATAAACAACGCCACACATTGGATAATTAAAAATCCCAATATCGTAAAGAAAACTGCGCTTAACGAAAAACTTGATTGATGTGCAATAATACCGTGTCCGACTAAACGTGCCGTTGCAAGGCTGATAACTTCGGATAGAAAACCACCGCAGATAAGTCCACCCAAAAGAGCGACAAGTGAAGTGATAAGCCCCTCCGTCATAATTTGCGTAAATAATCGGGTCTTTGTCATACCAAACATCAAATATAACCCTAATTCCCGACTGCGACATTCGAGCTGATACTTATTTGCAAATACTACAAGGAAAAATACAAATAATAATGCACAAACATAGACAGTAGGCAAAAGGTTTGTAAGTAGCCGTTCCACGGCGTCGCTTTCAAGGCTACTTAAAAAGCGTATCACGTCCTGCGCTCCGAGAGAAAGCACAATGTAAAATGCCGCTACCGCCGTTACCATTGTCAGAAAGTAAATCAGATTTTCGTTGCGGCTACGTTTGGAATTTCTCCATGCAAGGTTAAAGAACATTTGCGCTCCCTCCTCCCATTTGCGCCATTACGTGTAATATGCGCGCATAAAATTCTTCCCGTGTTTCTGTCGGAACTTTGCGACGCAATTCATGGAAAATAACGCCGTCCTGTATGAACAAAATGCGGGAACAGAAACTTGCTGCGTTAGGGTCATGCGTAACCATTAAAATTGTACGTTCTTGTGATTGATTGACTTCCCGTAACTTTTCCATGAGCAGCCGCGCGGCTTTTGTATCTAATGCACCTGTCGGCTCGTCAGCCAAAATAATATCCGGGTCAGAAATCAAACTACGGGCTGCGGCTACACGCTGCTTTTGACCGCCGGACATCTGCGCCGGAAACTTTGAAAGAACATCAGTAATTCCAAGAAATCCGGCTATATCATTTAGGCGCTTTTCGGCTATGGAAATATCTATATTGTGAATGGATAAGGGCAACAGAATATTTTCTCTGCCTGTCAAATTATCAAGCAAAGCAAAGTCTTGAAACAGATAACCAATTCTATTTCCACGGTATTCCGCTAACTTAGCACCGTCAAAAGCACTTATATTCGCTCCGGAGAGCAAAATTTGTCCAGAGGTGGGTTTAATGACCGTAGCAATACAATTCAATAATGTTGTTTTCCCGGAACCGCTGGCTCCCATAATTCCCAAATACTCGCCATTGAGAACATCAAAGGTAATTCCGTTTAGTGCTTTTGTGGGAACACCTTCTTTGGAATATGCTTTGTGCAGGTCGCGTACTTCTAAAAGTTTTTTTGTATAATCCATACTTAACACCTCTTTTTTGTTCATGTTTTTTTACAATTAAAATTTTACTACACAAAGCACAAATACACCACTTACATTTGATGTAAGGTTCCTTTGCTTGAATTTCACCGCTATTCTTTATGCTGCTTTTCGTCTGTCACCAGACATTCAATCTTCTACAAAATATTCACCATATATCATAGTCGGTTGACCGACCAATAACAACACACTATTTCTTGACAACCTTATACTCATGTTCTACAAGAGTTCTAAATCTATTTGTTTAATCCATAAATGCAAAAAGGACAGCAGTATCAAATTGCTATCCTTGCATTTTATTATGGCTGATAATGTATAAGCGTGGGTTCGTCATATTTGGTGTGGTATCTTTAACTATGGGAAACTCCGTTTTCCCAGCGGGATACCGCCTGCCGGGTCACCAGGATGCGCTCGGCCAGTTCGTCCTGGGACAAGCCTTTTTGGGTGCGCAGCTGTAAAATCACATCTTTTGTTTCCATCAGGGTCACCTCCGTTGCTTTTATTATAGCGGAAAGGCGGGCAGAGGAAAAGCAACCCGCTGTTTCCCCGCTTAGCTGCTTTTCCCTTCCAGTATGCTATAATTGCCCCCGCGCGTCAAGAGGTGCGAACGGTTTAGAAAGGATTTTACGGACCACGAAAATATGGAACAAGCTCCTGTGCGCTACTACGAAGCCGCAGAGCCTCCTGTAAGGGCTGCTGTTGGCGGCAGTGACTTTTTACGGGCAGTGTCAAATATAGACCTTACGGATGCGCTGAAAGAAGCGCGGCCTGATGCGTATAACGATTTGGTACACAGCTTGCAGAGAAAATGGGCAAGTGTGTACTAAAGTGTACTTGAAAAAGAAAATGCCGTAGATTCTAACGAATCTACGGCATTTTGCTGGTCGAGGTGACAGGACTCGAACCTGCGGCCTCGTGGTCCCAAACCACGCGCGCTACCAACTGCGCAACACCTCGGTGTGTATGCCGGGGCGAACCCGACTCTCTTATTATAATACCGGCGGCGGGGTGCGTCAAGCATTTTGGCGGCTTTTATGTGGCGGGGTGCTTTCTTTTTGCGGTGGGGTGTACTATAATGGATGACGGTGTGAAATAACAGCAAAAGGAAGCTGAAAAATGGAACAGGAAAAGAACAAGCCCTGGGCGTTCAGCCGCAGGGTGTTTTGTGACGGCATGCGGGACGGGTTCCCCATTGCACTGGGATATTTCGCGGTGGCGTTCTCGCTGGGCATTGCCGCGCGGCACGCGGGCTTTACCCCGATGCAGGGCTTTTGGGCCAGCCTGCTGAACAACGCGTCGGCAGGGGAGTACGCCGCCTTTACGCTGATTGCGGCCAAGGCCACTTACTGGGAGGTGGCGGTCATCACGCTGATCGCCAACGCACGCTACCTGCTGATGAGCTGTGCCCTGGCCCAGCGGTTTGCGCCGGGTACGCCGTTCTGGCACCGGCTGGTCATTGGGTATGACGTAACGGACGAGCTGTTCGGCATCACCATCGCCCGGCCCGGCCATTTAAACCCCTATTACACCTACGGCGCGATTTTGCTGGCAGCGCCCGGATGGGCTGTGGGTACGGCGCTGGGCATTATGGCGGGCAATGCACTGCCGCTGCGGGTGGTCAGCGCGCTGAGCGTGGCGCTGTACGGCATGTTTTTGGCGATCATCATCCCACCGGCGCGGAAGAACCACATCATTGCCGGGCTGGTGGCGCTGAGTTTCGCGCTGAGCCTTGCCTGTAATTATCTGCCGGGGATTTCAGCCATGTCTGACGGTACCCGCACGATCCTGCTGACGGTGGTCATTTCGGCAGCTGCGGCGGTGCTGTTCCCGGTGAAGGACCAGCTGGCAGAGGAGGGCGGCAGCGATGAATAATTATATCTACATTGCCGTGATGGCCCTGGTCAGCTACACCATCCGCATCCTGCCTTTGACGCTGATCCGCAAGCCGATCCGCAACCGGTTCATCCAGTCGTTTTTGTATTACGTGCCCTACGTGACGCTGGCGGTCATGACCTTCCCGGCCATCATCCACGCCACCCAGACGCCGATCTCCGGCGCAGTGGCCCTGGCGGCGGGCATTGTGGCCGCCTGGCTGGGAGCAGGGCTGTTTCCGGTTTCGGTTCTTTGCTGCGTTTTGGTGTTTGTGATTGAGCTGTTTGTTTGAATTCTTGATTTTATTTTAAGGCAATACCGCATAATTCTAAGTGCCGATACGGCGAGCGAGGTGCGGCAACTGCTAAGCCAAAAGCGCAGATAATACTGGATGTCTTATCGAGCATTTTGGCAACGCAGATGCCGTGCCGCAGCCGCCGGAGCGGTGCTTGAGCCGTTAGGCGGGAATTGTGCGGTGGTGCCTTAAGGGTCTGCCTTGCGGGCGTCACCACCATGCGGTGACGCCCTTTTATAATGGCAGGATGCCGTAATAAAAAGGCCCTGCCGCAGGGTGGGCAGGGCCGGGGTGGCAGCACATGATCCAAACAAACTTCAAACAAACTCCCGCCAGGTCTCCTCGGCCGACGATTGGAATTCGCCCAGTTCCTGGCAAAGCTTCCTCGCACCGGGGCTGGCGGCGGGATAGTCTTTTTCGGCCCGTTTGCAGTCCAGCACGCCCTGACCGCTGCCTTCGGCCAGCATGGTGGCCAGGTTGCGGGTAGACTTGTCCATCATGGTGCGGGTGCGGATGCCCATGCTCACGCTCATGCGGGCGGCAGCGCTCTGGCCCTGGGCCTCGGCCCCGATGGCATCCAGTGCGGTGTGGGCCGCCTGGTTGATGCGCCGATACTCCCGCTTCTGGCGCATCATCTCGTCTTTCAACCGCTGGTCGTGGGTCAGGCCCATCAGCTCGTCCAACGTGTTTTTGCCCATCTCGGTGTTCTGCACGATCTCCTGGAGCATTTTTTCATTATCGGTTTGCATAACAAAATCCCCCTTGTGTACGTGGTGGTCGGTCAACCATAGTATGTACACAAGGGGGATATTTTTATGCAAAGATCACAGGCGCTGCTGGGCCAGAGAGAACATCATGTCCCAGGCCGGGGTCTCGCCCCATTCGGCGCTGGCCAGCTGCACGGTAAAGCTGCCGCGGCGGGACAGGCTGATGCTGAACTCCCGGCGGGAGTTGTCCAGCGCGTCCTGCAGTTTGCGGGCCACCTGGGCGGCGGGGGTACCCACCGTTACCACGGCGAACAGGCCGTCTTCCAAACGGGCCAGCACGGCGGCCTTGTCGTCGGTGCCGACAGACAGCTGCAGGATACCGGCGGCCATGTTCAGGCAGCAGTCGGCCGCATTGGCGGACTCGTTCTGGCGCAGGCTCCAATACTCGTTCACGCGGGCCATCACCACGCCCACGGGCTTGCCGGCCTGGGCCTGGGGCTCGGCGTAGCGGCGGTACTCGGTGTCCAGATAGCGGGCATTGTACACGCCGGTCAGGTAATCGCGGCGCAGCTCATCCTGCATCTGGGCCAGCACGCGGTTAAAGGAATTCTCGGCCCCGGCAGAGGATTGCAGATTGTGGGGCATGCAGCAGTGGAAAGCCAACACGCAGGGGCGGGCGTCCGCCTGGATGCCCTGGTACAGCACCAGCTCCGGGCCGTCATCGGCCTGGGCCAGCTGCACGCCGCGGCCGGTCTCATCCAGCGCGGTCAGTTCCTCGGCTTTATCGGTGGGCTGCAGGGTGGCGGGGTCCAGCACGGTGCCCAGGTAGGGGTCCAGTACACTGACCTTGCCGTAGACCTGCTCCAGCGCGGTGATCGCGGTGGACAGTTCAGCGAGGGTATACTCAAATTTCATGTCAGTTCCTCATTTTTAAAACAAAAGATCCCTATTAGGAAAATAACTTTCAAGTACCAAACTATTGTATCACAAAATACGATTGCTGGATAGTTCTGCCTTGCACAAAGAATTTGCGCACCACAGCGCAAAACATTGTTTAGGTTCACAAAAAAAGCAGATGCTGCGTTATAGAAAACACCCCGCACGGTCCCTGGCTGGATACGCGGGGACCATGCGGGGCTGTTATGCGATTATTTCCGGGTAGCCGGTGCGCGGAAGTACCGCACGGTCATGGCCTTGATCTCCCTGGCCAGGGCGGGGGTGAGCTTCTTCTCATCCACGCGCCACTGCCAGTTGCCCTGGGCCACGCCGGGGGTGTTCATGCGGGAGGCAGACGGCTCCTCCAGCCAGTCGGCCATCGGGATGATGGCCAGGGCGGCGGTGCTGGCCATCACGCCGCGCAGCATGCCGCGCAGTTCGCCTTCGGCCTTGTTCAGGGCAAAGTATTCACGGGCCTGCTGGCGGTATTCGGGGGTCAGCTCCTCGCCAAACCAGCCGGCCAGCGTATTGTTATCGTGGGTGCCGGGGTAGGCCACGCAGTTGCGGGGGTAGTTGTGGGGCAGGTCGACGCTGTCCTCGCCGGTAAAGGCAAACTGCAGCACCTTCATGCCGGGGAAACCGCTGTCGGCCAGCAGCTGGCGGACCGAGTCAAACATCTCGCCCAGATCCTCGGCCACGATGGGCAGCTCGCCCAGGGCGTTGTGCAGGGTGCGGAACAGGTCCATGCCGGGGCCGTTCTCCCAGCGGCCGTTGCGGGCGGTGCTTTCCCCAGCCGGGATAGCCCAGTAGGTGTCGAAGCCGCGGAAGTGGTCGATGCGCAGGATGTCGTAGATGAACAGGGCGTGGCGGATGCGGCGGATCCACCAGGCGTAGCCGGTGCGGCGGTGGTAGTCCCAATCATACAGGGGGTTGCCCCACAGCTGGCCGTCGGCGGCAAAGTAGTCCGGCGGGCAGCCTGCCACGCGGCGGGGCTTGCCGTCGGCGTCGGTCTCAAACAGTTCGCGGCCCGCCCAAGCATCGGCGGAGTCGGCGGCAACGTAGATGGGAATATCACCCATGATGGATACGCCTTTGCTCTTGGCATAGGCGTGCAGGGCGCGCCACTGGCGGTCGAACTCGTACTGGACAAACGCCCAGAAGCCGACCTCCTCGGCGTGTTCCTCTTTAAAAGCAGCCAGGGCGGCGGGGTCGCGCAGGCGCAGGGCCTCGGGCCACTGCTGCCAATCCACCATGCCGTTGTCCCGCTTGATGGCCATGTACAGGCAGTAGTCGGGCAGCCACTCGCAGCTCAAAAACTGGAAGCGGTACCAGTCATCGGGGTAGGGGGTGTCGTAGCCGGGCACGGGGCGCTGCTTTAAAAAGTTGGCGTAGGCCTTGCGCAGCACGTCGAAGCGCTTCTCGTACAGGGTGCCGTAGTCGATGTGGGCCGCGTCGCCGCCCCAGTGGATCTTGGCAAAATCCCGGCGGGTCAGCAGGCCGTCCTTGACCAGCTGATCCAGATCAATAAAGTAGGGGTTGCCCGCAAAGGCGGAGCAGCTCTGGTAGGGGCTGTCGGCATAGCCGGTGGGGCCGACCGGCAGGATCTGCCAGATCGTCTGCCCGGCGGCAGCCAGGAAATCCACAAACTTACGGGCGGGTGCGCCCATGCTGCCGATGCCATAACCGCCCGGCAGGCTGGAAAGCGGCATAAGAATACCGCTGCAACGTGCAAAACCCATTTGCTATCCTTCTTCTCTTTCGCTAGTATTTTTAATGTACTCTTTATTCTGCACCCAGGGCTGCCAAAGCGGCCTGGGTAAAGGCAGTGCGCTCGGCCTTGCCGCGTGTGCCGCCCTGCAGGGCCTCCTCGTTGGCCGTAAGGGCCTGGGCCGCTGCCGCCGTGGGCAGGTCGATGCCCGGCAGGATGGCGGTGTTGACCTGCTCCACCTGCATCGCGCCCAGCGTGGTGGTGTCGGACGCGGTGTTCCACGGGGTGATGACGCCCAGCGTGTTGGTCAGGGCTTTTTCGCCATCGCCGCTGGAGTACAGCCAGAGCACGGCGCTCTCGGCGGATTTCAGTGCGGCGGCATCGCCGGTGTCCTGAAGGGCGAAGCAGCCCGCATTGGCCAGGATGGGGTAGTCCAGCAGGCCGGTGAGGTTGTACTCCTCGGTGGTCAGATCGCTGTCTTCCAGGTTGGTTTTGAAGGGGATCAAAACCAAATCCTGGCAGGCGTCGGCCCCGTAGGCGGCCAGCAGGTCGGTCAGCCTAGCCCGGCGGAACAACCCGCCCTCGGCGCTGTCGGCCATGGCGTCCCATTCCAGCGAGACGGCGCTGTAGATGCCGTTCAGCGGGCCGGTCAGGGCGTCGGCCGTATACTGGCCGTCCGCCGCCAGCACGGCCACAGTGTAGCCGCTGGTGCGGTCCAGCGGCGGGGCAAATACGCCGGTGGCGGTCAGGGCTTCGGGCCGGGCCTCCGGCAGGGTGCGGTCGGCGCCGTTTAAGGTGACGGTGGCGGCTTTCGGCTCGGCCAGCCAGTCCTGCAGGGTCTCCACAAAGTCGCTCCACTCGTCCCAGCTGGCATTCTGCAGGGCTTCGGCAGCGCCATTACCCAGCAGGCTGTTCAGCAGACTGCCGCTGACCCAGTAACCGTACAGGCTGCGGCCTGCGGGCAGGGAGGCGGCACTCCCGGTAATATTGGCGCGGGCGGCGGCTGCGGCCAGCAGGGGATCGCTGGTCACATCCAGGGTGGTGCCGTCCGGCTGGTGGTCCAGCGCCAGCAGGCTGGCGGTGCTGGCATCGTCCGTCCAGTTCAGGGCCACGCCCTGGGCATCGGCATAAGCCTGCAGGGCGGGGGCCAGCCCGTCAGCGGCATAGGCGATAAGCACCTGAGGAGCAGGCTCGGGGGCCGTCTCCACCGTGGCAACGCTTTCCACCGGGGCCGCCGCGCAGGCGGTAAGCAGCAGCGCCGATAACGCCAGCGCCGCCGGGATGATTTGTTTTTGCATAGGTTTGAAGTTCTCCTGGTAGGAAATGATGGGCACAACAGGGAAGTGACCTACTTGTAGAGGGCGAGCCCTCCTAAATTTCAGCCCATATATTTCTTATTATATAGGAAATGAAAGGTTTTTTCCACACCTGTTTTGTGTTATAATAAGAAAAATCTGATTTTTTTGAAAGGAGTCTCCTTTCTGTGACGCAAAAGTTATACGAAACAGACGCTTATGTGCAGGAATTTGCTGCAGCCGTGCTCTCCTGCACCCCGGCCAAGGGCGGCTATGCGGTCGTGCTGGACAGGACTGCCTTCTTCCCTGAGGGCGGCGGCCAGCCCTGTGACCTGGGCACGCTGGGCACCGCGAAGGTGACCGACGTGCATACCGACGGCGCCACCATCACCCATACCACGGACGCTCCGCTGGAGCCGGGCACCGCTGTGACCGGCCGCATCGATTGGCCCCGCCGCCTGGATGCCATGCAGCAGCACACCGGCGAGCATATCCTCAGCGGCACCCTCCACCGCCTGTTCGGGGCCGAGAATGTGGGCTTCCACATCGGCACCCCCTACGTGCGGATGGACACCAGCATCCCGCTTTCCGCCGCCCAGCTGGCCCGGGCCGAAGCCGAAGCCAACGCCGCCGTGCGGGCCGACACCCCCGTGAACTGCTACATCCCCGACGCCGCCACCCTGGCCGCCACCGAGTACCGCAGCAAAAAGGAGCTGGACGGCCCCGTGCGGCTGGTGGAAGCCGGCGGCGACTGCTGCGCCTGCTGCGGCACCCATCTGGCCCGCACCGGCGAGGTGGGGCTGATCAAAATCATCTCTGCCCAGCACTACAAGACCGGCATGCGGCTGGCTGTGGCCTGCGGGCAGCGCGCCTATGACGCCGTGGCCGCCATCTGTGCCGACGCCGAAGCCGCGGGGCGCGTGCTCTCTGCCCCCGCGGGCAGCCTGACCCCGTCGGTGGAGAACCGCCAGAACGGCGAAGTTGCCCTAAAGCAGCGCATTGCCGCGCTGCAAAACGCCCTGGCGGATGCCTACGTGCAGGCTGCAGCGCCCGACCGGCCCGCCGTGCTGTGGGCCGAGGGAGCCGACGGCGACGGCCTGCGCCGCATTGCCATGGCGGTCTGCGCGGGCACAAATCAGGTCGCCTGCGCCCTCGCCCCCGGCGGGCAGGGCCTATCCTACGCGCTGGCCGCCCCCGATGGCACCGACGCCCGCGCCCTGGGCAGGGCACTGAACGAAGCCTTTGCAGGCCGGGGCGGCGGCAAGCCTGCCTTCTGCCAGGGCAGCCTGGCGCAGCCCGGCCTTACGCCCGATGTCGTCCGCGAGAAACTTTCTACATTATTATAACAGGAGACACTCCCATGAGAATGCGTTTTAAACCCTACGCCCGCCCCGAACTGCTGGCCTGCGACTTCCATGTGCACGAGCCGCTGACCCACGGCGGCCACTGGCACGAGACCTACGCCCGCCCCGACCAGCCCTGGCACCTGGAGCTGGGCTGTGGCAAGGGCGGTTTCCTGGCGCAGCTGGCCCCCCGGCACCCGGACATCAACTACCTGGGCATCGACATCACCGACAAGGTGCTGATCCTGGCCAAGCGCAAGGTCGAGGCCGCCTATGCCGAGCGCGGCATGACCCCTGATAACGTCAAGATCGCCAGCATCGACATCGAGCGCCTGGGCAATGCCTTCACCCCTGCCGACCGGGTGGACCGCATCTACATCAACTTCTGCAATCCGTGGAGCAAAAACGCGGGCAGCAACAAGCACCGCCTGACCCATCCCCGCCAATTGCTGCAATACCGCCAGCTGATGGATGAGGGCGCGGAGATCTGGTTCAAGACCGACGACGATGACCTGTTCCGGGATAGTTTGCATTACTTCCCGGCGGCAGGCTTTGAGATCACCTGGCAGACCTTTGACCTGCACGCCAACGAGCCGGATTGGAACCTGCGCACCGAACACGAGGGTATGTTTACCGAAATGGGCATCCCCATCAAGGCGCTGATCGCCCGCAAAGGTCCCGACAGCACCGTGACCTGGGTGGAGCCCAAGACCCTGGCCAAAGAGCTGGAAGCCGAGGAAGAGGAGGAAGCCGCCGAAGCACCCGCCCCGCAGGAGGACGCTGAATGACCCAGACAGAAATCTTTTCATTTGTCGTACAAACGCTGTATTGGTTCTTCCTCTACGGCTGTATCGGCTGGGGCGTCGAGGTCGTCTACGCCGCCATCAAGGAGCGGCGGCTCGTCAACCGCGGGTTCCTCTGCGGCCCCATCTGCCCCATTTACGGCTGCGGCATGGTGGTGCTGAACTGGACGGTGGCCGCGCTGGCCCCCTCCGGCGAGGGGAAAAGCGTCAGCACCGTGGCGGTGTTCTTTGTGGGCATGGTGCTCACCACCGCCATCGAGCTGGTGGGCGGCTGGACGCTGTTCAAAATTTACCACATCCGTTGGTGGGACTACTCCAACATGAAGTTCAACATCGGCGGCTACATCTGCCCGCAGTTCTCGCTGCTGTGGGGCCTGGGCAGTGTCATCATGGTCAAGGTGGTGCACCCGGCGCTGGCCAAGGCCAGCAGCCCGCTGCCCATGAAGGTGCTGGTGCCTGCCGAAGCCGCCGTGCTGGCGCTGTTTGTGGTCGACCTCATCGTCTCTGCAGCCGCCGCCACCGGCCTGAACAAAAAGCTGAAGGAGATCGACGAGGTGCGCGCCCGCCTGCGTGTGACCAGCGACAAGCTGACCACCGTGCTGGGCGTCAGCGCCATGACCGCCGATACCATTTTAGACGAGCAAAAGCTGCAGCTGGCCCTGGCCAAGCTGGAAGGCCGCGAGAACGCCGCCGAGTTGAAGCTGGAAATGCTGCTGCGTGCCAATGAAATGCGCGCCAAGCTGCGTGACATCAGCGTGGATAAGATAGGCACCCGCCGCTTGCTGCGGGCCTTCCCGGATATGAAGAGCCTTACCTACGCCGAGACGCTGGCCTCCACCCGCGCCGGCGTCCGCCGCCTGAACGAGCTGGCCACTGCCGCCAGGACCGCTGCCAAAGAGATGGCCCAGACCGCTAAGGAGACCGCGCAGACCGCCGTGGGTACAGCTGCCGCCGCCGCCCAGACGGCAAAAGAAACGGCTGCCAATGCCGCGCAGTCTGCGGCCCAGACCGCCAAAGAGGCTGCCGCCTCGGCGATCCAAACGGCCCGGGAGACCGGCATCAGCACGCCCCAAAGCACCAAGCCCGCCAAAGACGAACCGGGCCAATAAAGCCAATAAGCATGCGCTTCGCCACGCCCGGCGGGGCGCATCTTTTTTGCGACGGTGGTTTCTGGCAAAAACAGCCACCCCTTTATCAAAACTGCGGAACTACGGAAGTACTTATATAAATTACATAGATATGTTAATTATAACTACTTCCATAACTCCGGAAGTAGTTGGAAACACCAGGGTACTTCCGGAGTTCCGCAGTATATATACCGGGCGGAAATACCCGGAAGTAGTTCTTTGACTGCCGCAAAATCCATGCGCTGCGGCACCCCCTATCGGCAGCAAAAAAGCAGCAGGGCTTTCCCGACCCTGCTGCTGACCTTATATACTTTATAAATAAGCTGGCATCCCACTCGCTGGGACACCTCCTGGATGGCCCCCTCTGGGAGGGGGCTCCCGCGAAGCGGGTGGGGGAGAGAGCCTGAGATTTGGTAGCAGTTAATTTGCTTGTCTCTCCCTCAGTCTGCGCTTCGCGCAGCCAGCTCCCTCGCAGAGGGAGCCTTTTTACCTATAATTAGTTCAACTTCTTTCCAAAGAATTCCAGCTCCGGCTTGATGACCTTCATCAGGGCGTCGAACTGGTCGGGCGTCAGGCTCTGGGCGCCGTCGCTCTTGGCCTTGGCCGGGTTGTTGTGCGTCTCGATCATCAGGCCGTCCGCGCCCACGGCCACGGCAGCCTGGGCCAGCGCGGGCACCATAAAGGCGATGCCGGCAGCGTGGCTGGGGTCGATGACCACAGGCAGATGGGTCATCTTTTTCAGCATCGGCACGGCGGAAATGTCCAGCGTGTTGCGCATGCTGGTCTCAAAGGTGCGGATGCCGCGCTCGCACAGCACCACGTTGGGGTTGCCCTCGGCCATGATGTACTCGGCGCTCATCACCAGTTCCTCCAGGGTGGAGGACAGGCCGCGCTTCAGCAGCACAGGGGTCTTCAGGCGGCCCACGGCTTTCAGCAGCTCAAAGTTCTGCATATTGCGTGCGCCGATCTGGATCATGTCCACGTGGGCATCCTCAAACAGGGGGATGTGCTCGTTGTTCATCAGCTCGGTCACGATGGGCTGGCCGGTCACAGCGCGGGCCTCCTGCAAAAGCTCCAGGCCCTCGGCACGCAAACCCTGAAAGCTGTACGGGCTGGTGCGGGGCTTGAACGCGCCGCCGCGCAGGATGCTGGCACCCGCGGCCTGTACGCGCTGGGCCACATAGGTGATCTGCTCCTTGCTTTCCACGCTGCAGGGACCGGACATCACGGCAAAGTACCCGCCGCCGATCTTGTGCCCGCCCACGTCCACGATGGTGTCGTCCGGGTGGAACTTGCGGTTGGCTTTCTTGTACGGCTCGGTCACGCGGCGGCAGGTCTCCACCACCGGGTTGGCCAGCACCCAGCTTTCGGCCAGGGACTTGGTGTCGCCGATCAGGCCCAGGATGTGGGTATCGCTGCCCACGGAATCGTTGATCTGGTAGCCCATATCCTCCAGCTCGTGGCAGAAGGAGTCGACCTGCTCGGCCGGGGCGTGCTGTTTTAATACGATGATCATAATGTGTCTCCCATTTCTCTATTTCTTAAACTTTTGGATTCCTGGCGCAATCGTCGCCAGCGTTCGTGTTTTTTATCGAATGATGATAGTCTAACACTTTAAATCGCTAAAGTCAACCCCTCTTGCCAAAATTTTGCAGGGGACGTATAATGGGCATATCTTATATAAAGGGAAAAGCACAAACCTTTGTAGGGGCCCGCTTGACGGCCAAAACGAAGGCCGCCAGCCAGCAAAGCTGGCCCGCTCGTGCGGATCAATGCCCCGCAGGGGCATTGGTCGCTGCGCGACCCCGCAATGCTTGCATCGGCCCGCACCCTATACTATATAATAAAAGAGGTCATCTCAAATGGCAAAAGAAGCAAAAACCAACGCCATGCGCATGCTGGAGCGCGCCAAGGTCAACTATACCGCCCACGAATACCCCCACGAGGAAGGCCAGGCCGTTGACGGCGCCAACGTCGCCCGCCTGACCGGCCAGGACCCGGCCAGCGTTTTTAAAACGCTGGTCACCCAGGGGGCAGACCATAACTATTATGTGTTTGTTGTGCCCGTGCTGGCCGAGCTGGACCTGAAAAAGGCCGCCAAGGCCGCCGGCGTCAAAAGCGTGGCCATGATCCACGTGGCCGACATCAATAAAGTCACCGGTTATATCCGCGGCGGCTGCAGCCCTGTGGGCATGAAAAAGCAGTTTGCTACCGTCTACGATGAAAGCTGTCTGGCCCAGCCCACCATCATGGTCTCCGGCGGCCGCATCGGCACCCAGGTGGAGTGCGCCCCTGCCGATCTTATCAAGGTGACCCGCGGCAAAACGGCGGCCATCACCCAGGAGCACCAGGCATGATGCGGCTGGATAAGTACCTGGCCGAGCGCACCGGCATGACCCGCAGCGAAAGCCGCAAGGCCATCACCAAGGGGCGCGTGATGGTCGCGGGCAAGATCTGCCGCAAGGCGGATACCCAGCTGGACGAGACCGCCGCGCAGATCGCGCTGGACGGCGCGCCGTTGGCAGGCGAATATAAAAAGTATGTGTATATCATGCTCAATAAGCCGGAGGGCGTCGTCAGCGCCAGCCGCGACAAGCGGGATACCACTGTGGTGGACCTGGTGGCCGCGGACTACCCCCGGCGGGAGCTGTTCCCGGCGGGCCGCCTGGATAAGACCAGCACCGGTTTTGTACTGCTGACCGATGACGGTGCCCTGGCCCATGACATCCTGGCCCCGGCCCACCATGTGGACAAGCAGTATTTGGTTACGCTGGACACTCCGCTGACCGAGGAGATGCGCCGCGGCTTTGCGGCGGGCGTCACCCTGGCCGACGGCGAACACCTGGCCCCCGCCGAGGCCGAACCGGCCGGGGATGACCCCTGCACCGTGCGCGTCACCCTGCACCAGGGCGTCTACCACCAGATCAAGCGCATGTTCGGCGTCTACGACGCCGGCGTCAACACCCTCCACCGCCTCTCCATCGGCGGCGTTGCATTGGATGAGACCCTTGCCCCCGGCGAGTACCGGGAACTGACCGAGGAAGAACGAAAACAATTGCAGAACTAAGGCTGCCCTAGAGTGGCGACTCCCCGCAGGCGGGAAATTTGTAAAAAAATCTGAAAAAAGGTGTTGACAAACGTTTGCGGCGGTGGTATTATATACAAGCTGTCCGGCGGGACACCCCGTAAGGACAGCGCAGCAGGACCTTGAAAATTGAACAAAACTGAAACTTGTGGAACCTTGATCGTGATGGAAAATCACGTTAAACAATTCCAAACAAACAAGTAATTCATACAGGACGCAAGCGATTGTGTCTGAGTGATTACAGAGATTTAACGCTTTTAAATGGCGATTAAATACCATTTATAAAGAGTTTGATCCTGGCTCAGGACGAACGCTGGCGGCGCGCCTAACACATGCAAGTCGAACGGAATCAAGAGGAGCTTGCTTTTCTTGATTTAGTGGCGAACGGGTGAGTAACGCGTGAGTAACCTGCCCTGGAGTGGGGGACAACAGTTGGAAACGACTGCTAATACCGCATAAGCCCACGGTACCGCATGGTACTGAGGGAAAAGGATTTATTCGCTTCAGGATGGACTCGCGTCCAATTAGCTAGTTGGTGAGGTAACGGCCCACCAAGGCGACGATTGGTAGCCGGACTGAGAGGTTGAACGGCCACATTGGGACTGAGACACGGCCCAGACTCCTACGGGAGGCAGCAGTGGGGGATATTGCACAATGGGGGAAACCCTGATGCAGCGACGCCGCGTGGAGGAAGAAGGTTTTCGGATTGTAAACTCCTGTCGTTAGGGACGATAATGACGGTACCTAACAAGAAAGCACCGGCTAACTACGTGCCAGCAGCCGCGGTAAAACGTAGGGTGCAAGCGTTGTCCGGAATTACTGGGTGTAAAGGGGCGCAGGCGGACCGGCAAGTTGGAAGTGAAAACCATGGGCTCAACCCGTGAATTGCTTTCAAAACTGCTGGCCTTGAGTAGTGCAGAGGTAGGTGGAATTCCCGGTGTAGCGGTGGAATGCGTAGATATCGGGAGGAACACCAGTGGCGAAGGCGACCTACTGGGCACCAACTGACGCTGAGGCTCGAAAGCATGGGTAGCAAACAGGATTAGATACCCTGGTAGTCCATGCCGTAAACGATGATTACTAGGTGTTGGAGGATTGACCCCTTCAGTGCCGCAGTTAACACAATAAGTAATCCACCTGGGGAGTACGACCGCAAGGTTGAAACTCAAAGGAATTGACGGGGGCCCGCACAAGCAGTGGAGTATGTGGTTTAATTCGAAGCAACGCGAAGAACCTTACCAGGTCTTGACATCCGATGCATAGTGCAGAGATGCATGAAGTCCTTCGGGACATCGAGACAGGTGGTGCATGGTTGTCGTCAGCTCGTGTCGTGAGATGTTGGGTTAAGTCCCGCAACGAGCGCAACCCTTATTGCCAGTTACTACGAAAGAGGACTCTGGCGAGACTGCCGTTGACAAAACGGAGGAAGGTGGGGATGACGTCAAATCATCATGCCCTTTATGACCTGGGCTACACACGTACTACAATGGCGTTTAACAAAGAGAAGCAAGACCGCGAGGTGGAGCAAAACTCAAAAACAACGTCTCAGTTCAGATTGCAGGCTGCAACTCGCCTGCATGAAGTCGGAATTGCTAGTAATCGCGGATCAGCATGCCGCGGTGAATACGTTCCCGGGCCTTGTACACACCGCCCGTCACACCATGAGAGCCGGGGGGACCCGAAGTCGGTAGTCTAACCGCAAGGAGGACGCCGCCGAAGGTAAAACTGGTGATTGGGGTGAAGTCGTAACAAGGTAGCCGTATCGGAAGGTGCGGCTGGATCACCTCCTTTCTAGGGAGTCAGACGTTCAGCTAAAGCTGGTCTTTGGTTGAACGGACAGGAAAGCAAGTTTCAGTATTGTTCAATTTTGAGGGCCGTGCAAACGGAACCTCAAAGCATAAGGGACACAGCGAAACCCGAAACGTGAAAGCGCGGGGGTATAGCTCAGTTGGGAGAGCACCTGCTTTGCAAGCAGGGGGTCAAGGGTTCGAATCCCTTTATCTCCACCATTTGGGCTGATAGCTCAGCTGGTTAGAGCACTCGGCTGATAACCGAGAGGTCGATGGTTCGAGTCCATTTCAGCCCACCACTGGTAATCCAGTGCGCTGGGTTACCCAAAACCTTATGTGATGTACCTTGAAAACTGAATATAGAACTGCGAAATGAGATTTTATTAGCTATGTAAAATTCCTGATTTTAATAAAAATCTATAATTTCACCAAGCGGAACTGAAGCTTAGCAATAAGCGACAGTAAAATGGTAAAATCTCGTTGGCAAATGGAGAATCTGAAATAAAGATATGTTTTGCGAAAGCGAAACAACGGTCAAGCTACAAAGGGCGCAAGGAGAATGCCTTGGCACTGGGAGCCGAAGAAAGACGTGATAAGCTGCGATAAGCCTTGGGGAGGAGCAAATATCCATTGATCCAGGGATTTCTGAATGAGGAAACTCACCGAAGCTCATACTTCGGTACTGCACACTGAATCCATAGGTGTGTGGGGGGAACCGCCTGAACTGAAACATCTAAGTAGGGCGAGGAAGAGACATCAAACGAGATTCCGTTAGTAGTGGCGAGCGAACGCGGAAGAGGGCAAACCGGAAGGAGAAATCCTTCCGGGGTATGGACCGCTTTTAGGACTTAAGTTGCTAGCTGAATGGCATGGGAAGGCCATCCAAAGAGTGTGAGAGACACGTAAGCGAAAGCAACGAGAGCTGCGCGAGTTCCAGAGTACGGCCAGACACGTGAAACCTGGTCGGAAGATGGGGGGACCACCCTCCAACCCTAAATACTACCCAGTGACCGATAGCGTATAGTACTGTGAAGGAAAGGTGAAAAGGACCCCGGGAGGGGAGTGAAAGAGAACCTGAAACCTTGTGCCTACAAGCACATAGAGCACATCAACGTGTGATATGGTACTTTTTGTAGAACGGTCCGGCGAGCGATTGTATGTTGCGAGCTTAAGCGCTTAAGGCGTGGAGGCGTAGCGAGAGCGAGTCTGAATAGGGCGTTCAGTAGCATGCAATGGGCCCGAAACCGGGTGACCTACCCATGATCAGGCTGAAGTGAAAGTAAAATTTCATGGAGGGCCGAACCGACCTCCGTTGAAAAGGCGGCGGATGAATTGTGGGTAGCGGAGAAATTCCAATCGAACTCGGAGATAGCTGGTTCTCCCCGAAATAGCTTTAGGGCTAGCCTCATATTAGATACCCGGAGGTAAAGCACTGAATGGCCTAGCGCCCGAGAGGGTAGCGAAGCCTATCAAACTAAGAATGCCGGAGTATTGATGTATGGGAGTCAGACAGTGTGAGATAAATCTCATTGTCAAAAGGGAAACAGCCCAGATCTACAGCTAAGGTCCCAAATTGTATCTAAGTGGAAAACGATGTGGAAATACGCAGACAACCAGGATGTTGGCTCAGAAGCAGCCACTCATTTAAAGAGTGCGTAATAGCTCACTGGTCGAGCGTCTCTGCGCGGAAAATTTAACGGGGCTAAGATACAAACCGAAGCTTAGGCTGTGTACTTTGTACACGGGGTAGGGGAGCGTTGTGTAAGCGGAGAAACAGTAGCGTAAGCGGCTGTGGAGTTACAGAAGTGAGAATGCCGGACTGAGTAGCGCGAATGTGGTGAGAATCCACATGGCCGGAAACCTCAGGTTTTTGGAGGAAGGTTCGTCCGCTCCAAGTTAGGCGGGAGCTAAGGTAAGGCCGAAAGGCGTAGCCGATGCACAGACGGTAGAGATTCCGTCCCCACCGAAAGACTTAAGCACAGGGACACTTTCAGAAGGTCGGAGCCAGGTGTTGGTTCTGGTAGTGATCGAGGGAAATATAGTACCGAAGTCCGGCTGGAAGAGAGGCGAGAAAAGCTGTGTGTATGTTTAAGGTGCCCGTACCGCAAACCGACACAGGTAGGTAGGAAGAAGATTCTAAGGCCAACGGGAGAAGGGTTGTTAAGGAACTCGGCAAGTTGACCCCGTAACTTCGGAATAAGGGTGCTCACGAGAGTGAGCCGCATAGAATAGGCCCAGGCAACTGTTTACCAAAAACACAGGTTTGTGCTAAATCGAAAGATGACGTATACGAGCTGACGCCTGCCCGGTGCTGGAAGGTTAAAGGAGATGTGAGAGCTTTGACCCGAAGCCCCAGTGAACGGCGGCCGTAACTATAACGGTCCTAAGGTAGCGAAATTCCTTGTCAGGTAAGTTCTGACCCGCATGAAAGGCGTAATGATCTGGGCACTGTCTCAACAGCCCGCCCGGCGAAATTGTAGTACCGGTGAAGATGCCGGTTACCCGCGACAAGACGGAAAGACCCCATGGAGCTTTACTGTAGCCTGATATTGGGTTTCGGTGTTGCATGCACAGGATAGATGGGACGCTGGGAAAGAGTCGCTTTGGCGATTCTGGAGCGGACGTTGGGATACCATCCTTGCGACATTGGAATTCTAACCTGCGCCTCTGAATCGAGGCGGGGGACATTGTCAGGTGGGCAGTTTGACTGGGGCGGTCGCCTCCTAAAAGTAGCGGAGGCGTTCAAAGGTTCGCTCAGCTTGGACGGAAACCAAGCTAGAGAGTGCAAACGCAAAAGCGAGCCTGACTGCGAGACTGACGGGTCGAGCAGAGACGAAAGTCGGAGTTAGTGATCCGGTGGTATGTGAGTGGAAATGCCATCGCTCAACGGATAAAAGTTACCCTGGGGATAACAGGCTGATCTCCCCCAAGAGTCCACATCGACGGGGAGGTTTGGCACCTCGATGTCGGCTCATCGCATCCTGGGGCTGAAGTCGGTCCCAAGGGTTTGGCTGTTCGCCAATTAAAGCGGTACGCGAGCTGGGTTCAGAACGTCGTGAGACAGTTCGGTCCCTATCTGTCGTGGGCGCAGGATATTTGAGAGGCGCTGTCCCTAGTACGAGAGGACCGGGATGGACGAACCTCTGGTGCACCAGTTGTCACGCCAGTGGCACAGCTGGGCAGCTATGTTCGGATCGGATAAACGCTGAAAGCATCTAAGCGTGAAGCCGGCCTTAAGATAAGATATCCCACTGAGTCAATCAGGTAAGACCCCTTGAAGACTACAAGGTTGATAGGCACAGAGTGTAAGTGAAGTGATTCATTCAGCTAGTGTGTACTAATAGGTCGAGGGCTTGACCCCATCTTTATGAGATACTCTATTTGCTAAAGCAGTTCGATATTCAGTTTTGAGGGTACATCCTCAGAAAAAAGAGACGGTCGGTGTCGATGACGGTGAGGTTCCACCTGTTCCCATTCCGAACACAGAAGTTAAGCTCACTCGTGCCGAAGATAGTTGGCTGGAGACGGCCTGTGAAAATAGGTAGATGCCGACTTCTCTTTTAAGCAAAGCGCCTTATCCCGCAAGGGGTAGGGCGCTTTTGCTATTATAAAATAGCAGCAAAAAAGCCGCCCCTGCGGGCGGCTTACCATACAATTATGCGTGGGTATATGTATTCTGGTGGGGCTTATCCAGCTTGGCACCATACTTATTATAAACATCGCGTAAAATTACGGTACGGCGGACCATGCCGATGAAGACATTGCGGTCGTCTACCACCGGGACAAAGTTCTGGTCGATGGCGGCCTGCAGCAGACTGGGCATGTCGGTGGTGACGGTGACGGCCTTGTAGTCGCGGCGGCGGGGGAAACTGGAGATGGGCACGTCCTCGCTGGCCTCCAGGTCAAGGCCGTGCAGGTTCTTGATGCCCCACAGAATGTCCCCCTCGGTGATGGTGCCCACATACTCGCCGTTGCGTTTCAGCACGGGGATGGTGGCAAAGCGTTGGTTCGCCCATTTTTCCAGCGTTTGACGCAGGGTGAAATCCTCGTAAATGTACAAAACATCCTGTTTGGGAGTAAGGAAAAACAAAAGGTTCATGCGAAAATGGCACTCCTTTTCTTGTGTGATGGGAAATCAGTAACCGAATTGTCTTACTTTTAGTATATACGCTTGCAAAGCAAAAATTGTGAAGCGTTTGTTAAAAAAGCGTAACGGCACAATTTTATCGCAAAGCCACTGTTCAAGCGGGTAAAAAAGGTGTATAATTACAATGATTAACGTGGTATAGCCCACAAAGGAGGATCGCAGATGATCACCAAGGTCAATCCTTACGGACATATTTCTCTGACCAACGATTACTTCTCCGGCTTAGTGGAACAGGCCGCCAGGCAGTGCTACGGCATTGCGGCCATGGGCCAGGCCCCGGCCGAAAGCGTGGTGCGCAATGCCCTGCGCACCGGCAGCCTGCCCCCCAAAGGCGTTACCGTGACGCAGGAGGAAGGCCGTCTGGTCATCGCACTGCATATCAAAGTGGGGTATGGTCTGAACATTTCCACCATCACCCAAAGCATTACCCACCGCGTAAAGGACGAAGTGGAACATGCCACCGGCCTGAAAGTGGCACGCATTGACGTGTTTGTCGACGACATTATCGCTGACTGATGGGCGTTTAACAGAAAACATGAGGTGTAATAAAACATGATTACTGGCCAGACCCTGCGCGACGCCATTCTTTCCGGCGCCAATAACATTGCCAACCAGCGTGTCCGTGTGGACGAGCTGAACGTTTTCCCTGTGCCCGATGGCGACACCGGCACAAACATGAGCATGACCATCGGCGCCGCCCGCGGCGAACTGGAGGCTCTGCCCGACACCTGCACCGTGGCCGAAGCCAGCAAGACCGCTGCTTCCGCCATGCTGCGCGGCGCCCGCGGCAACTCCGGCGTTATTACTAGCCTGCTGTTCCGTGGCTTCTCCAAGGCCCTGAAGGGCAAGGATGAGGCCAGCGCCGAAGACCTGGCCAACGCCCTGAAGATGGGCGTTGAGGCTGCTTACAAAGCCGTTATGAAGCCCACCGAGGGCACCATTCTGACCGTCTCCCGCCTAGCTGCTGAGAAGGCCGCCGAGTGCACCGAGATGGAGATCCCCGCTATGTGGGACGCCACCCTCGCCGCCGGCCAGGCTGCGCTGGAGGACACCCCCAACCTGCTGCCCGTGCTGAAAAAGGCTGGCGTCGTGGATGCCGGCGGTCAGGGCATCATGTTCATCTTTGAGGGCATGAAGCAGGTCTTTGACGGCGGCGAGATCGTTGCCGGTGCCGAAGTGGCCGCTAAGCCGAAGGTCTCCAGCGAGGCTGCCGGCAAGGGCGTCTTCACCGACGACTTGATGAAGGTCGAGGACATCAAGAACGGCTACTGCACCCAGTTCCTGCTGCATAAGGATCCCGGCGCCAGCGTGACCCGCCTGCGCGCTTTCCTGGAGTCCAACGGCGATTCCGTTGTGGTCATCGAGGATGACGACGTGGCCAACTGCCATGTGCATACCTCCGACCCCGGTATGATGCTGAGCGAGGCCATCAAGTATGGCTACCTGACCAACTTCAAGATCGAGAACATGCACGAGCAGTTCCTGGCCCGCCAGAAGCAGGCCAAGGGCTTGGAGAAGCAGGCCGAGGCCGAAGAAAAGAAGGACAGTGAGTTCACCTACGCTGCCGTTGACCCCGAGCGCGAGTACGGCTTTGTGGCTGTGGCCGCCGGCGAGGGCCTGAAGAATGTGTTTGCCGACCTGGGCGTTGACGCTGTCGTCAGCGGCGGCCAGACGATGAACCCCTCCACCGAGGACATCCTGGCGGCGATCCAGAGCGTACCGGCCAAGACTGTGCTGGTCCTGCCCAACAACAAGAATATCATCATGGCGTCCGAGCAGGCACAGAAGCTGGCCGACCGTAAGGTCATCGTGCTGCCCACCCGCACCGTGCCCCAGGGCATGACCGCCATGCTGAACTTTGACCCCGAGCTGAAGCCCGAGGAGAACGCCGTTGGCATGATGCAGGCTGCTGACCATGTGAGCACCGGCCTGATCACCTATGCCGCCCGTGACAGCGAGTTTGACGGCAAGCCCATCAAGAAGGGTGAGATCATGGCGCTGGAGAACGGCAAGATCGTAGCCACCGGCACCGACATCGTCAAGATGACCTATCGTCTGGCCCGTTCGATGAAGAAGAAGGACAGCCAGTTCATCACCGTGATCTCCGGCTGCGATGTCAGCGACGAGGACGCTGAAAAGACGACCGAGATGGTGCGCACCAAGTGCGGCAGCAGTGTCGAGGTCAGCCACATCAGCGGCGGCCAGCCGGTTTACTACTACATGATCAGTGTGGAGTAATTGACGTTATAACATTGGAAAAAGGCGAATTTGGGGTGAGACCGAGTTCGCCTTTTTTGGTATATCTTTGTTATTGATTTTTGCTTGCGGCTGCTGTTCCGCGCCACCCTGCGGCGCTCACTCGCTTTAACGGCATATTGCCTTTATGTGTTCCGTTTGGAGACCCAAAAGGAACCGAAAAGATCCCCGCTACTTCCGATAGCGCGGGAGGTCCGGCTTAGGGGCTGCTTGCCCCTAAGTACCGGCGGCGACTGCTGCGGTTTCCATTTTTTCAAAAAGCAATCCACAGAAAATCGTTGGTCCTATGTATCAAATAGTAAGGAGCGAGCCGAATGAAAAAGCGATACGGCATCTTGATACTTGGCACTTTTGCCTGTGCCGCATGTTTCCTGTTATCCGACTGCGCAGGGCCAGCTGCGGAACAGTCATCCGTTCAGCCACCCTATGACGGGCAGACCCAGGATGCCGATGTCTTTATCGACATGCCGAACCTGCGCCAGTATGGCGGCTACACCTGCGGAACCACCTGCGTGCAGATGGTGATGAACTGGCTGGACCCATACCAGGCCGATTGGAACCTTACCGCCTATGAGGAAGAACTTGGCACCAACGAGGAAGCCGGAACCCCGCCAGGCAGCATTGTCAGCTTTTTTGAGGAAAACAGCGTAACCGTCACGGCAAAGGAGAACCGAACCACGCCAGAACTGGCTTCGGCTCTGTACCAGGGGCACCCTGTGCTGCTCTGCATTCAGGCATGGGCCGCGGCAGAGGATGGCTACAACACCCAAAATTCCGATGATGCGGACACCTATTTGGCCGAGGGGCACTGGGTCATCTGTGTCGGCTACCAGAAGAAGGAGCTGGGTTATGTATTTTACTTTAACGATCCGGCGTGCGTTGGCTATTGCATGATGAGTGAGCAGGATTTGGACAACCGCTGGATCGATATGGATACTGAGGGAAATGTTTACGACCACTACGGCATTGAAATCACTGCGGACGGAACGAGTTATAACCCCGATGGGGTGTTTTATCTGGAATAGGAAGTATTTTCAATATGAAACCATCATCTAAAGCAGTCATGATTGGATGTATCAGCTTTTTTGTTTTCTTATATGGAAATCTTCTATTCGGTGGACTTGTTGGGTCACTGATTCCTAGTGGAGATGACTTTATAAACTCTTATTTTTACCCACTTTATACAGCAGTCACACTGTTAATCTCTCTCATTATTTCCTGCACATACTTGATTCTCAAAAAAACCAATCTGCTTTTAGACAAAATGGAAGAAAAATAAACTTGTGTTTCGAAAATCGGAAGTTGTGAGGAAAAGGTGAATGAAAAGGCGAATGGAGCAAAAAAAGTAAAAATCCGATTTTGATTAAAAGTTCTTTGCCCCGCTTTCTTTCAAGAAAGCGGGAAGAAAGGAGGTCCCGTATGGCGATGATCGACAGTTCTATCCAATATTTAAAGGGCGTCGGCCCGGCGTTTGCTAAAAAGTTTGAAAAGCTCGGCGTTACCACCATCCGGGATCTGCTTTTGTGCTACCACCCGCAAATACATTGACTACACCAAGCCCTACACCGTAATCGGCGCACCTTACGACGTGGACAGCTGTGTCCGCGCCACCGTGCTGCAAAAAGAACCGGTCCGCCGCATCAAGGGCGGGCGGGCGCTGGTGCGGGTGCTGGCCGCGGATGACTCCGGCGTACTGGGGCTGTCCTGGTTCAACACGCCCTACGTGGCCGATAAACTCATCATCGGCCAGACCTACTACTTCGAGGGCCGCATCGGCGGCACCATGACCCGCCGTGAACTGCTGCACCCGCTGGTGCGCACCGAGGCGCAAGTGGCTGCCAGCCCCTTTGTGGCCGTCTACCCCGGCACCGAGGGCCTGCCCGCCGCACGGCAAGCCGCCTGCGCCTACGCGGCGCTGCAATACGTGGACGAGCTGGCCGACCCGCTGCCGCCGGAGTTGCTGACCCGCTACCGCATGCCCACCAAGGCCCAGGCCGTGCGCAGTATCCACGCCCCGCAAAGCGCCGAGGACCTGGCCGGGGCGCGCCGACGCCTGATCTTTGAAGAGCTGTACATGCTCCAGATCGGCATCTTTTTGCTGCGCAGCCACGGTCGGCGCAAGACCAGCGCACCAATGCACGAGATGGACCTTGCCCCGTTCTGGGGCAGCCTGCCCTATGCGCCCACCGGCGCACAAAAGCGCTCTGCCGAGGAAATTGTGCACGACCTGTGCGGCGAGGTGCCGATGAACCGCCTGCTGCAGGGTGATGTCGGCAGCGGCAAAACGCTGGTGGCTGCGGCGGCCATCTGGTTTGCCGCGCAAAACGGCTGGCAGAGCGCCATGCTGGCCCCCACCGAAATCTTGGCCCGGCAGCATGCCGCTACACTGGCCGACCGGCTGGAACCCTTCGGCGTCAACGTCACGCTGCTGGTGGGCGGCATGAAAGCCAAAGAAAAAAAGGTCGCGCTGGAAGCCATTGCCGACGGCCGCGCTGGGCTGGTGGTAGGCACCCACGCGGTGCTGACCGATTCGGTCGAGTTCAAAAACCTGGGCCTGGCCATCGTGGACGAGCAGCACCGCTTCGGCGTGCGGCAGCGCGGCCTGCTGGCAGGCAAGGCGCAAAGCCCCCACCTGCTGGTGATGAGCGCCACGCCCATCCCGCGCACACTGGGCCTGCTGATGTACGGCGATTTGGACATCTCGGTGCTGGACGAACTGCCGCCCGGCCGCAAACCCATCAAGACCTGGTTCATCACCGGAAAAAAGCGGCGGGACATGTACGGCTTTATTGAAAAGCAGCTTGCCGCGGGGCATCAGGCCTACGTGGTCTGCCCGGCCATCGAGGAAAACGAGATGGCCGCAGATATGCAGGCCGTCAAAAAATATTACACCGAGACCGTCTGCCCGCTGCTGCCCAACCGGCGCATCGGCCTGCTGCACGGCAAGATGAAGCCCAAAGAAAAAGACGAAGTAATGCTGAAATTTAAGGCAGGGGAACTGGACGTGCTGGTCTCCACCACTGTTATCGAGGTCGGCGTCGATGTGCCCAACGCTACAGTTATGGTCATCGAAAACGCCGAGCGGTTCGGTCTGTCGGCGCTGCATCAGCTCCGCGGACGTGTCGGGCGCGGAGCGGCGGATTCCTGCTGCATCCTGATTTCCGACAACGAGAACGACGCCGTTAAAGAGCGGCTGCGTTTCCTGTGCCACACGTCAGACGGTTTTGCCGTGGCAAAATATGATCTTGAAAACCGCGGCCCCGGTGATTTCTTCGGCTCGGCCCAGCACGGTCTGCCCACGCTGCGGGTGGCGGACCTGGTGCAGGATACCCGCACGCTGAAAGTGGCCCAGGAGGAAGCCAAGGCCCTGCTGGCTGTTGACCCAAATCTCGCCATGCCGCAGCACCGCGCCCTGTCCGATGAGGTGGACCGCCTGTTTGCCACCGCCGGTGCGATGAACTGATTGTAAAAATCCCGGTTCACACCCTTTTATTTTCCCTTTCAATTTGCTATACTAATACCGTATATCAACCAAAAGGAAACCATGCCTATGAAAAGATTCTGCGCGGTGCTGTGCGCCTTTGTGCTGGTGATCGTGCTGGGGCTGCCGGTGGCGGCTGAGGGAATCAACGGCTCGGCGGCGGATATTGCGCCCGACATCATGGCCCCTGCGGCCTACGTGGTCAACCTGGATACCAATATCGTGGTCTACGAGAAAAACAGCGAGACACCGCTGCAGGCCGCCAGCCTGACCAAGATGATGACTGCCCTGTTGCTGCTGGAGAACTATCAGGACCAGCTGGACACCATCAGCGTGACAGCCCCCAGTTATATCTACGACCTGATTTGGGAGAAGACGACCAACGCCTCCACGGCGGACATCCGTAAGGGTGAGACCCAGACCCTGCGCAACCTGCTGTACGCCATGATGCTGCCCAGCGCCAACGAGGCTGCCTACATTGTGGCCGACTATATGGGCGGCGGCAGCATTGATAACTTTGTGGCGATGATGAACGAGGAAGCCGCCCGCATCGGCTGCACCGGCACTACCTTTGCCGACCCCTGCGGTCTGGATACCAACAACGTCACCACTGCCCGCGATGCCTACCTGATCCTGCGGGCACTGACATCCTACGACATCTTCGCCACGGTCGTGTCCACCCCCAGCTACGATATGGGCACCAACGACCGCTACACTACCCCCGGGACCTATGTGATCCAGAACACGGACAAAATGCTGAACGAAGGCAGCGCCTACTACCGCAGCTATGTGCGCGGCGGCAAGACCGGCAGCCTGGGCGAGTGGCAGAACTTCGCGGGCTGGCACACCCAGGACGGCATCAGCTACATCAGCGTGGTGCTCAACGTGCCCTATGAGGCCGACCCCGATCAGGCTCGCCCGGCTCTGTACGAGACCGCCCAGCTGATGGACGTCATCTTCGATTCCTTCACCATCGCGGCGGCGCTGGACCCCACCCAGCCCATCACCGAGATCCCGGTGGATTACGCCACCCAGTCCGATACGGTCATGCTTTACCCCACGGACAATATGATGACCCTGCTGCCCAAGGAGGGCGGCGCTGCCCTGACCGAGCAGACCTTCAACCTGCCCAAAAGCATCGCGGCCCCCGTCAGGCAGGGGGATGTGGTCGGCACCGTTACGCTGACCATTGAGGGCGAAGTCATCGGTACGACGGACCTGATCGCCGGCAGCGATGTGGCCCGCAACCAGGTGCTGTACACCATCGCCCGCGTGGGCGAGTTCTTCTCCAGCACCTATTTTAAAGTTGTTGTTATGCTTACGATGATCGTCGTGGCTGTGTACGCCTTCCTGTTCGTTCTGGCAGCATTGGGCGTGCTGAAGCCAATTGAAAAATCATCGAAAAAGCGTACAAATAAGTAAAAACCTCAGGAGGGGTTATCCATGTTAGACGTAAAGCGCAACCTTACGACCATGACAGATTTCTACGAGCTGACCATGTCGGCCGGCTACCTGGATGAGGGGTATGTGGACAAGATCGCCGTCTTTGATATGTTCTTCCGCCGCGTGCCCGATGGCGGCGGCTACGCCATTATGGCTGGTCTGCAGCAGTTCATCGACGCCGTGGACCACCTGGAATTCACCCAGGAGGACATCGACTATCTGCGCACCACCGGCGCATTCAATGAGAAATTCCTGAACTACCTGGCCAACTTCAAGCTGCACTGCAACATCTGGGCCATCGAGGAAGGCATGCCCATCTTCCCGCAGGAGCCTATCGTTACCGTGGAAGGCCCGGCCATTGAGTGCCAGCTGCTGGAGACCCTGCTGCTGGTCACCTTCAACCACCAGTGCCTGATCGCCACCAAAGCCAACCGCATCGTGCGTTCTGCCGCCGGCCGCCCGGTCATGGAGTTCGGCGCCCGCCGTGCCCAGGGCTATGACGCCGCCTACTTCGGCGCCCGCGCCTCCTACATCGGTGGCTGCGGCTCCACCTCCTGCGTGATGGCCGCCCGCGACTTCGGCATCCCGGCCTCCGGCACCATGGCCCACAGCTGGGTGCAGATGTTCCCCACCGAGTACGATGCCTTCAAGAAATACGCCGAGATGTACCCCGATGCCTGCGTGCTGCTGGTGGATACCTACAACGTGCTGCGCCACGGTGTGCCCGATGCCATCAAGGTGTTCGACGAGGTCCTCAAGCCCATGGGCAAGCGCCCCAAGGGCATCCGCATCGACAGCGGCGATATTGCCTACCTGTCCAAGAAGGCCCGCAAGATGCTGGATGAGGCCGGTTACCCCGACTGCACCATCTGCGCCTCCAACAGCCTGGATGAGTACATTGTCCGCGATCTGATCCTGCAGGGTGCCCGCGTGGACAGCTTTGGCATCGGCGAGAACATGATCACCGCTAAGAGCGACCCCGTCTTTGGCGGCGTGTACAAGCTGGCCGCTGTGAAAGAGGACGACGGCAGCTACACCCCCAAGATGAAGCTGTCTGAATCTGCTGAGAAGATGACCATTCCCTGCCTGAAGAAAGTCTGGCGCATCTACGACCAGGACGGCAAGGCCATGGCTGACCTCATCACGACGGCTGACGAGCAGGTCGAGACCCAGCACGGCATCACCCTGTTTGACCCCATCGAGACCTGGAAAGAGTGCACCTACGTCAACTGCACTGCCCGCTGCCTGTCCACCCCGATTTATGAGAACGGCAAGCGCGTCTACCAGTCCCCGAGTCTGAACGACATCAAGAAGTTCTGCAAGGCCCAGGTCAACACCCTGTGGGACGAGGTCAAGCGCTTCGAGAATCCGCACCGCTACTACGTTGACCTCAGCCAAAAGCTGTGGGATACCCGCAGCGCCCTGCTGAAGAAACTGTCCAAGTAAAACATTACAAATTGGTTACAATGCACCCCTTCCGCACATACTATGGCGGGAGGGGTGTTTTTATGTTAGAGCCGATCATATTGTTTGCCCTGGGCGGGGCCGGGTATCAGGCCATCGAGCTTGCCTGGCGGGGCACCACCCATTGGACAATGTTTGCCGCAGGCGGGGCATGCCTTTGCCTTTTGCAGCAATTGGCCCGGCGGCGCAGCCTGCCGTTGGGGGCAGCGGCGTTATGCGGCGCTGCAGCCGCCAGCGGGGTAGAGCTGGGCGTGGGCCTGGCCTGCCGCTACCTTTTGCACCTGGCCGTGTGGGACTACAGCGCCCTGTGGGGCAACGTAGCCGGGTTGGTCTGTCCGCTGTACAGCTTTTACTGGTTCTTGCTTTGCTTTTGGGTGCTGCTGGTGCTGCGCGGGGCCGAAAATTGGGCTGAAAGACCGCTTTATCGTATCGCGAAATGGGCTGCCGAGCCTTAAAGTCCAAATTATGGTACTTGTCATCCTGTATAATGGAAGCATAACAAAGCTCAACCAAACAGGAAAGGCGGTACACATCATGACGCAGCAGTTTCGTTACGTAGCAGGCCACATCGAGGTCTATTCTGAGTACGGCGAGTTCCTTTTCTCGGCCGATACCATGCAGGAAGCATGGGAGGAACTGTCCGCATAATGCGTACAGATGCAACCCAAAAATATACAACATGCCGAAATAGTTTAAAATATACAAATAACTTTTGTAAGTTTGTACAAAATGCAACTTGCAAAAGACGGACGTATCGCATATAATAAAGACAGAAAAAGAAAAGCGATACCGCCAAGGCGAACAGCCCGCAGCAGCGGCATCGCCCCCCAAAAAGACCCGCCAATATCGGAAAGGAGATGGGTTGTATGTTGAAGCTGCACACGTTAGCCGAGTGGATGTATGGTTTTCTGGAGCCTGCCCCGCCGTACGGCCTGCCGGAGGAAATGTATAACGACGTGATGCCGTCTGGCATCCACCGTTATAACCGTTATAATGACGGATTGTAAGGCAGCCTCTTAAAACACGGTCTCCCCCAAGGCCGCGGTGTAAGAAAAGACCTCCCAGCAAGCAGCCGCCCGGTGCCGACATGCAAATGTTCGGCACCGGGCGCTTTTTGTCGTTCCGCTTGCATTTTGGGCCTAAAGAGCGTATGATATATACTGTCCTTTTATGACCTGGCGCGGCAGTTTGCCGCAGCGGTGCACAAAAGCCTGCACTGCTCCCAGGCAAACCACACATGGGGAGACTATTTATGAAACTTATCACCTTTACCGTGCCGTGCTACAATTCGGCCGCTTATATGGACCACTGCATCGAGACACTGCTGCCCGCCGGCGAGGAAGCCGAAATCATCTTGGTGGATGACGGCTCCAAGGATGACACCGGCAAGATTGCCGATGCCTACGCTGAAAAGTACCCCACCATCGTCCGCGTGATCCATCAGGAGAACGGCGGCCATGGCGAGGGTGTCAACCAGGGCATCCGCAACGCCACCGGCATGTACTTTAAGGTGGTCGATTCTGACGACTGGCTGGACGGTGACGCCCTGGCCAAGGTTATGGATGTGCTGCGCACCCAGGCTGCCGCCGAAAAGCCGGTCGATCTGGTCATGGCCAACTATGTGTACGAGCATGTGGCTGATAACACACGCAATATCGTGGATTATACCGGCATCCTGCCCGAGGGCCGCGTCTTTAAGTGGAGCGAGATCGGCCACTTTCCGCCGAACAAGAACATCCTGATGCACAGCGTCATCTACCGCACCGAGGTGCTGCGTAAGTCCGGCATGGTGCTGCCCAAGCACACCTTCTATGTGGATAACATTTTCGTCTACCAGCCTCTGCCCGAGGTCGAGACCATCTACTACCTCAACCTGGACCTCTACCGCTACTTCATCGGCCGCGATGACCAGAGTGTCAACGAGAAGAACATGATCAAGCGCGTCGACCAGCAGCTGCGCGTCACCCGCATTATGATGGAGGCCGTGGATGTCTACGCCCTGCCTGTCACCCAGGACAAACTGCGGGCCTATATGCTCAACTATTTCTCGATGATGATGGCCATCTCCAGCATCTTCCTGACACTGGACGGCAGCCCCGAAGCCATGGAAAAGCGCAAGCAGCTGTGGGCTGACCTGAAAGCCCATGATGCTCGCCTTTACCGCCGCTGCCGCTTCTCGGTAGCCGAAGCCTGCAACCTGCCCGGCTGGCTGGGCTGCAAGCTCAGCATCGGCGGCTACCGCATTGCCCAGAAGCTGTTCAAGTTCAACTAAGGGGCGCCCATGCAGTACAAAACAATTCTATTTGATCTCGACGGCACCCTGACTGATTCCGCCCCCGGCATCCTCAACTCGGTGCGGTACGGCTGCCGCAGGATCGGCATCCCCGTGCCCGACGAAGCCACCCTGCGCCGCTTCCTCGGCCCGCCGCTGATCGATTCGTTCCACAATCTCTGCGGCTTGAACGATGCCGACACCGACCGCGCCGTGGCGGCCTTCCGGGAGTATTTCCCAGACAAGGGCCTGTTTGAGAATGAGGTCTACCCCGGCATCCCCGCGCTGCTGGCCGATCTGCACGCCCGCGGCTGCCAGCTGGTGCTGGCCACCAGCAAGCCCGAGGAGTACGCCCGCCGCATCATGGAGCATTTTGATCTGGCGCAGTACTTTACCGCCATCTGCGGTGCGACTTTGGACGAGACCCGCACCGACAAGGCCGAGGTCATCGCCTACGCGCTGGACACCATCGGCCTGACCGATAAGACCGGTGCTGTCATGGTCGGTGACCGTGAGCACGATGTCATCGGCGCGAAGAAAAACGCCCTGCCCTGCATCGGCGCCCTCTACGGCTACGGCACCCGCGAGGAACTGCGATCCGCCGGTGCCGCTGCCATCGCGGACACCGTGGAAGACCTGCATAAACTGCTGCTGGGATAAATCAAATGGGAGACAGCCAGCGCTGTCTCCCATTTTTTATTGGTCCCGATCGTTATAGTAGAGATACCACCCGCGGAAGCCGTACCCGATGCCAAGAGCGCCCAGCACCAGCAGCATAGCCGCCTTGTCGGGCCAAAGCGGCATATTCCGGGTGCAGACCCAGACCACCGCCAATGCAAGGCATACAAGCACCGGCAGACCGTAGTGCAGAAATCTCTGCACCCGCAGCCGCTTCGGGTCGCCCTCTACCGCCAGCGCCGATGGATCGCACACCTCACACCGCACCCGCAGTATCGGGATATTGCGCACATGGCTCGAATACCGCACGGCCCTGTACTCAATGCCGTCAAGCATAAAATGCGGGGTCATGCTCTCCCGGGTCATGTTCACATCCACGCCGTTTTCGTCTGCCCAAGCCAGCAGTGCCGCCGTAAATTCCTGCGGGGTTGCAATGGCGGTGTCCGGCGTAAAGGTAAACTGCCGCTTATGCTCGGCAGCCGCCATTTTCCGGTAGTCCTGCACCCAGCCGGTAAACCAGCCGCCCGCCTGGGCAGGGGAGTCCATCCGAGCCAGGCAGTCGTCCACATCCAGCTCTGCCGCCGTTCGGTCGCCGGCGGCCAGCTCCGTGCAGAAGGCTGCGGCCGCTGCCAGCTTTTGCTGCTCGGCCTCCAGTTGTCGGCGCTGGCGTTCAGCAGCCTCGGTCAGCGGCAGTGTACCGCTCAGTACCGCGCGGATATCCTCCACTGGCATATCCAGTGTGCGCAGCACGCGAATCAGTTTCAGCGTCCGCACATCGGCATCCGTATAGATACGGTAGTCGTTCTCTGGGTTGCGTGCCGGGGTCAGCAACCCCGCCTGCTCATAGTAGCGAATGTTCCGCGCCGATACGCCCGACGCATCCGCTGTCTGCTTGATGTTCATAACATCACGCTCCTTTCCCGGTTATCGTACACCCTGCACCCACTGGAAGGTCAAGGCTTTTCCTGAAAATAAGCGACAACTTATAATATTTTGATTTCTACAGTTCGCCCGCCCAGGTTCTCATAAATTCTGTGGGACACTGACAGTACCGTGCGACCCTCGGACGCCCGCCGCAGGGCCTCCAGCACGCGGGCTTCGGTTTCGGCGTCCAGGTTGGCGGTGATCTCGTCCAGCAGCAGCACGGCGGGGTCCGCCGCGGCGGCGCGGGCAATGGACAACAGCTGCCACTCGCCCTGAGAGAACATCCCTTCACTGCACGGGGTGTCGTAGCCGTCTGGCAGCGCTTCGATGGCCCCGTCAATGCCCGCCAGTTGGGCCGCATGTTTGGCCATCTCGGCGGTGATCTGCGGATCGCCCAGCGTGATCTGGTCCAGCACGGTGCCGGGCACGCGGGCAAAATGCTGCTCCACACAGCTGATGCAGGTGCGGCGCTCCCGGTCGGTGATGTCCGCCACCGGTACGCCGCCGATGGTGACGGTGCCGCTTTCGGCCGGGTACAGCCCCAGCAGCAGCTTGAACACGGTACTCTTGCCCGCGCCGGTGCGGCCGATCAGCGTGACCTGCTCGCCCTGTTTCACGGTCATCGAGAAGTCATTCAGCACATGTTTCTCGCCGTAGCCAAAGGTGACGTGGGAAAGTTCCACATCGCCCCGGGCCGCCCTGGTACGCTGTGCGGAAATTTCCCGTTCCGGCTGGGCCAAAAACGCATCAATGCGTTTCACGCCCGCCATGGCAGATTGAATGGTCTGAACCTCCATGCCCAGGCTTTCAATGGGGGCGAAAATGCGCGATATGTAGTTGATAACGGCTACCGAGGTGCCGACGGACATGCCGAACAGCTCCAGCACCACCGCGTTGCCGGAGGCCGACAGCAGCATAACGATGCCCACCACCACGGCGTTCAGCAACAGCACAACGGGGGAGTAGACGGCATCGTAAAAGTTAGTGCGCTCCATGGCGGCGTAGCCCGCGCCGATGCACCGGTCATAGCGGCGTTCCATGTACTGCTCCATGCCCAGCGCACGGATGGTGCGGATGTTGTGCATCGTCTCGGGCACCTGGCCGGAGACGGCGGCCACAGCCCGGCGGTTGTCCAGCTGAGCGGCCAGCATGCGGCGCTGTACACGGCGGGTAAACACCGCGAACAGCGGCAGCACCAGCAGTAAAATCAGCGCCAGACCGGGATTCTTCGCGGCGATGACCGCCATAATGGAAAGGATGCGGCAGGCGTCTGCCACCATGCTGATGATGCCGGAGGTGAACAGCGCCTCCACCGTGTCCACATCGCCGGAGAACCGCGCGGCCACCTCGCCGGGGTTCTGGTCCACCAGCGTGCGTGCAGGCAGCTGCGTCAATTTGTGGGACATCTCGGACCGCAGCGCGTGGGTCATCTTTTGCCCAAACAGCACCAGCAGACTTTCCTGCGCCGAGGACAGCACCCCCTCCAGCGCCAGGCTGGCAAAGTAGACAAGCATCGCCCAGATCGTCAGCGGCAGGCCCGCCGTCAGCCCATCAATGATGCGTGCCAGCAGCAGCGGCGGCAGCAGCGAGGCGATAACTGACGCCGCCACGCATAAAAGTGTGCCAACAGTCAGCGGGTAGTGTGCCCGGGCCGCCATGCGGAGGACTGCAAACACGCCGCTTTTATTGTTCGTTTTCATGCTGCTGCCCTCCTGTCTGGCTTTCGTACAGCTGGCGGTAGGCCGGTACGGCCGCCAGCAATTCCTCGTGGGTGCCCACGGTGGTCTTGCCATCCTCCATAAAAATTACACGCTGCATCTGGGGAAAATGGTACAGCCGGTGGGAGATGAGAAAGACGACCTTATCCTTGGCGTACTCCTGCAGGTTAGCAAACACGGTATCCTCGGTGCTGCGGTCCAGCGCCGAGAAAGGGTCGTCCAGCACCAGCACCGGCCGGGGGTGCGCCAGCGTGCGGGCCAGCGCCAGCCGCTGGGCCTGCCCGCCGGAAAGCCGCGTGCCGCTGGGACCGATCACGGTGTCCACACCGTTCTCCATGGCCTGCACTTCGTCTTTCAGCGCCACAGCAGCCAACCAGGGCATCGGGTCCTGCTTGCTGCCGCACAGCACGTTGTTCTGCACGGTGTCGGCGCTCAGCTCCGGGTCATGCCCCAGGTAGCCGACGGTGGATGCAATTTCCCGCGGCGTCAGCGCAGAGAATTCTTTGCCGCCGAACCGGGCCGAGCCGCCATAGGAAGCTTCACACAAAAATACACGCCCAAAAGTGGATTTTCCGCAGGCCACCGGCCCCGTAATGCCGATGATCTCCCCCGGGTGGGCTGTCAGATCCAGCCCCGCAAAAATCGGCTCCTCGGTATACCCAAAGGACAGATCCTCTAGCGTTACATCGGCGGGGGCGGGCACAGCCAGCTCGTTCGGCTCCTCCGGCAGTTTCATCAGCGGTTTGATGCGCTTCCAGGAGACTTCGGCTTTCTGCACCGCGTTGAACAGCTTCGCTGCTTTCGAAGATTTTACCGTCAGCTTGGTAAAGCAGGAGAGGAACGTAGTAAACGCCGCAATATCCCAGGCCTGCCACCCGGTGCCCAGCACGTTTTTGGCACCGAACCACAAAATGAACAGCACGCCCGCTTCGGACACCGCCAGATACAGCGGCGGCAGGGCCGATTGCCACACGTTGCTGCGCACGGCGGTCTTTTCGTAGGTGGTCAGCACGTCCTCGTACCGGGCCTCGCGGGCGGTCTCGCAGCCGTAAATGCGGTAGGTGGCGGCGTTCTGGGCACGGTCCAGCGTGGCGGCGCTTAACGCACCGGCGGCCTTTTTGTAGGCGGCGCCTTCGCGCTGCACCGGCTTTTTCATCCACGCCGCGCATATGTAGGAGACCGGTGTAAACAGCAAACTCAACAGTGCCAGCCGCCAATCATACACCAGCAGCATCACGATGTAACCTACCAGCGCTACGCCGGTATCAAAAATTTCGGTGGTGAATTTCCGCATGCCCTCCACGCAGTCATCCACGTCAGAGATGGCCTTGGTCATCAGCTCGCCCGCACCCTCTTTTTCCAGCGCGGCGCGGCTCTGGCGCACCAGGTTGGCGTACAGGATGCCCTTCATCCGGCGGTTGATGTTATTGGCAAAGCGGCGCACGTAAAAGCGCTTGATGAACCGCGCCGCCTGCACCACCAGCGTAACCAGCACATAGGTCAGCACCAGTATGGCCATGGCCGCGGCGGTGGCGCTGCCGTCCAAAATATCGGTCAGGCATTGGGCCAGCTGCCCCTCAAACCAGGGCGTGGCCAGCAGACCGATGTTGTAGATCAAGCCCGAAACGGTGACCAGCGCCAGCGGCAGCCATTCGATGCGGAAGTAGGCGCCGATGCGGTCCGGGCGGAAGTTCTTGTCATTCTGCATGTTCCGCTTCACCCTCTGTGGCTTGTTTAAAGTGCGGAAACCCCGCGCGCCTCTCGGTCTTGGAGGCCGTGTACAGCTTGTGCAGCGTAGCCGCAAAGGCGGCGGCCTCGTCGGCGGGCAGGGCACTGGTCAGGTACTCGTAAAATTCGGCCTCGATCTCCGCCTTGGAAGATTTCAGGCTTTCGGCTTTCTCGGTGGGGTACAAAAGCTGGCTGCGGCGGTCATTGGGGCTGGCCTTGCGCACCAAATAGCCTTTCGCTTCCAGGTTTTTGGTGCGCCGGGCGATGGCCGCCTTATCGGCGTGCAGCAGCTCGGCCAGCGCCGCCTGGGTGCAGCCGGGGTGGTGGCGCAGCGCGTGGATCAGGTCGATCTCCGCCGTGCCAACGCCCTTTTCCCGCAGGGTAAGCAGTACCAGCTTCTCTGCCTCGCGGGCAATTTTGGTAATTTTGCGTTCGGTAATATCCATAGCCGCCTCCGTATCCGGGCAAACTGGTTGCACCTACATCGTTGTACATGCAACCATTATAGCCTGCCTTCCGCCTTTGTCAACAAAAGCAGAAAATTTATTCCCGCCGCGCAGTACAAAAAACAAAATAGGCATACCCAACCGTCCCATTTTGTGCTATACTTATTTTATATTATGGTTTAAGGAAGGGTTCCTGTTATGTATCAGATGGGTGACAGTAAATTGGAAGTCCGCGAACTGCTGGTCAAGGCGTTCGCCAGTGCGTGGGAGGCCGGAGATAAAACGGTCGACCGCGATACGTATATCAATAGCAGCATCAACGTGATCGACTCTCTGCAGGTCGGCCCCGAGATGATCTATGGCGAGGAAGGCCAGGGCCTGCTGGAGGGCGAGCTGGACCACCTGCCCGACCTGCTGCGCGCCGACGGCGCCTGGGTCTACTACGAGGTCCCGGCTGAGAACTTCTTCATCCTGACCTGGATGATCGACGCCGACAAGGCCGCCGAGAAGGTCGCTTCGCTGAAAGATGAGGAAGGCAGCCTGGCCTGCATCGTTGATCTTTCGCAGGAGTGGCACCGCGCCTAATACACCACCAAACCAGGGAAAGGGGGACAGCACCATGAACCGGGACAGCATCTATCTGCCGCGGGATGTCATCGGCCTGTTGCAAACGCTGCAAAGCGCCGGGCACACTGCCTATGTGGTGGGCGGCTGCGTGCGTGACAGCCTGCTGGGCCGCACCCCCGGGGACTGGGACATCTGTACCTCGGCCCGGCCGGAGGAGATGCGCCGCCTGTTTGCCGACCATCAGCTGATTTTGACCGGCGAAAAGCACGGCACGGTGGCGGTGGTGCTCCACGGCAAACCCTACGAGATGACCACCTACCGCCTGGACGGCAACTACCACGACCACCGCCATCCCGACGCGGTGCAGTTCGTGGACGACCTGCCCAGGGACCTGGCCCGGCGGGATTTTACCATCAACGCCATGGCCTACGCCCCGGGCAAGGGCATTATTGATCTGTACGGCGGGCGGGATGACCTGGCGGCGGGCATGATCCGCTGTGTGGGCGACCCGGCCCAGCGCTTTGCCGAGGATGCTCTGCGCATCCTGCGGGCGCTGCGCTTCTCGGCCCGGCTGGGCTTTGCTTTGGACGAAGCCACCGCCGCTGCGGCCCTGCAGGCGCGGGATACGCTGCAAAGCGTGAGCGCCGAGCGCATTTATACCGAGATCGACGGTCTGCTCGGCGCCCCCAACGCGGGGCCGACGCTGGCCAAGTACGGCGAGATCCTGGCTGGTGCGGTGCCCGAAGTGCAGGCCTGCATCGGCTGCACCCAGCCCGGCCGCTGGCATTGCTACGATGTGTGGCAGCACTCGGCCGTGGCGGTGGAAAAGCTGGACCTGCGCGGCCAGGATACCCGCGGCGCGCGGGTGCTGTGCTGGGCAGCGTTTCTGCACGATATTGCCAAACCCCAGTGCCGCAGCGTGGGCGCGGACGGTGCGGCCCACTTTAAGGGCCACAACCAGCGGGGCGCGGCGATGGCCCGCACGATTTTGCGCCGCCTGAAAGCCCCCGGCTATCTGATCGAGGGGACTACCGGGCTGATCGCCATCCATGATGCCCCGGTCCCGGCGGGGGACACCGCCATTTTAAAAAGTCTCAACCGCTACGGTGCGGTGTTTTTGCACCGGCTCTGCGCGCTGAAATATGCCGACCTGGACGCCCACGCCGACACGCCGGAGGTCAAAGCCCGGCGGAACGAGGTGGCCGCCTTTGAGGCCCGGATGACCGAGCTTTCCAAGACCGCCTGCTACACCATGCGCCAGCTGGCCGTAAACGGCGGCGACCTGATGGAAGCCGGCCTGCCCGCCGGCCCCGCCGTGGGTGCTACCCTGCAGCGACTGCTGACCGCCGTTATGGAGGGCCGCGTGCTGAACGAAAGAGCCGCACTGTTGGAGTTTGCGTTGAGTTGAAACGAAAAGGATGAAAGTATGATCTTCGGCATCGGCACCGACCTTTGCGCGGCAGACCGCATGGCGGCAAAGCTGCAAAAGCCCGCCTTTGTGCAGCGTGTTTTTTCCCCGGCGGAGCAGGCCCTGCTGAACGAGCGGGGCGGCACCCACCGTGCCGAGACCGCCGCCGCCAACTTTGCCGCCAAGGAGGCTTTTTTAAAGGCCGCAGGCACCGGCCTGGGCGGCTTTGCACTGACAGATTTAGCGGTATTGCGTAAAGAAAGTGGCGCGCCTTATTTTGCCCTGACCGGCCCCGCCGCCGAATGGAACGCCGCCAACGCCCTGACCCCGCACCTGAGCCTGACCCACGAAAACGGCCTGGCCTGCGCGTTTGTAATTCTGGAACAAAACAAATAACTGCCTTTTACGGGCGGCCATGGGCCGCCTTATTTTGTAACAATCGGAAAGGAGGTCCGCCGTGCCGACAAAAGCCCCCCGCGCCAGCAATCTGGAACTGCTGCGCATCCTTTGCATGCTGCTCATCATCGGCGACCACCTCACCGGCCAGGGCGGCATTGCGGATTATTCCACGCTGCCGTCCTCCTTCGTGTTCTGCCTCATCGGCTGCGGCTCCCGTATTGCCTGCACCGTGTTTGTGCTGGTGGGCAGCTGGTTTATGTGCGAACAGCCGTTCAAAACCCGCCGCCCGTTGTCGCTGTGGCTGTCGCTGTGGCTGTACACCGTGCCAGTCACGCTGCTGTGCAGGCTGGCCGGGCTGGATGTCTCCCTCGGCGCACTGCGCTGGGCGGTGTTTCCCGCCGGTACGCGCCAGCTGTGGTTCATCTCGGACTATCTGGTGCTGCTGCTCTGCGTGCCGCTGCTCAACCGGCTGCTGCACGGGCTGCCCCGCCGCGCCCACAAAGGCGTGCTGCTGGTGCTGGCTGTGCCGCTGGTCGTTTACCCCACGGTGTTTGGCCAGGACGGAATTTTGGGCGATACGGCGTGGATGTTCCTCTACGATTACCTGCTGGCTGCCTACCTGCGCCGCTGGCCGGATAACCGCCTGTCCCGCCTGCTGAACCGCCCCGCCGCGGCGCTTGCCCTCGGCCTGGGCCTGCCGCTGGCCAACACCGCCATCCGCGCGGTGCTGGAATACCGGGGCGCGACCGACAGCAAGGCGTTCCAGTACATTGCCTACTACCGCACGGCGCTGGGCGCACTGCCCGGCCTGCTGGCGGCGCTGGCGCTGTTCCACTTCTTCAAAAATCTGGACCTCGGCAGCAACCGGTTCATCAACGGGCTGGCGGGCACGACGCTGGGCGTTTACATCCTGCACCAGGTCCCCGTGCTGCGGGACTTTTTGTGGAACGGCATCTTCCACGCCCAGGCGCACCACGGCTCGGCGGCGTACACGCTGCTGGTCATCGTGCTGACCTTCGCGGGCTGCGCGGCCATCGACACGCTGCGTACCAGGTTTATCATGCAGCCCTTGCAGCGCAGCCGTGCGTTTACAGCTTTTTGCGTCAAAGGCGACGCGCTGGCCGCAGAAATCGAAAAACAGAGTGATTAAAAAAACCTCCTCTCGCTTATACTCTAGGTAAGCAAACGAGAGGAGGCTTTTTCTATGGAAGTGCACAGAGGCGAGGTTTTTTACGCCGACCTAAGCCCCGTCGTGGGCAGCGAGCAGGGCGGGATACGGCCGGTACTTATCATCCAGAATGAGATCGGCAACCGGCACAGCCCCACGGTGATCGCGGCGGCCATCACCAGCCGGCAGGATAAAAACCGCCTGCCTACGCATATCAGCGTGCGGGCCGACCGCTGCGGCCTGGCCAAGGACAGCATTATTTTGACCGAGCAGATCCGTACCCTGGATAAGCGCCGCCTGCGGGAGCGCGCGGGCCGCATCCCCGAGGATGACATGCGCCGCGTGGATGAAGCCCTGGGCGTATCCATGGGGCTGGAAAGCCAGAGCACCCACCAGGACGGCGGTTATTTCTGAGGATCGGCGGCATCTTCCTCCACACTGACGGGCACGCCGCGGTGCTCCACGGGTGTGGAGAACACGATTTGCGTGCGGGTGCGGCCAAACTGCTGCAAATGGTTGATGAACTGATCCAGCTCCTGCGTGGTGGCAAACAGCACCTCAATCAGCATGCTGTAATCGCCGGTCACGCAGTTGCACTCCACCACATGGGGGCAGCTTTCAATGTAGGGGTAAAATTCCGGCTTGCGCTGGGGGTCCATGTCCAGGTTGATGAACGCCTTGACCATGTACCCCAGCATCGGCGCGGCCACCTGGGCCTGATAGCTCATGATCGCGCCGGAGCTTTCCAGCCGGGCCATGCGGGCCGACACCGCAGGGCTGGATAAAAATACACGGTCGGCAATTTCTTTCAGCGGTGCGCGGGCGTCCTTTTGCAGGATGTCCAGGATTTTTCGATCGATACGGTCCATAGCTTCCCCCTAAAAATACCCTCTAAAAAACAGACACGACCCCCACCAACGGCGCGTCATTGCACCGCAAGCAGGGGTCGCTTTACTATATAAAGTATTCTAGCACACAAAACCAAAAAAGTAAAGTGCCGGCTGAAAAAAATAAAATGGGTGAGAGGATGCGACACCTCCCTCCCAAAGGGAGGCTTTTAGCGGTTCCACTCCGGCATATCCGGGAACACATCCCTTGCACTGAACAACCGCTCGTTATAATACATCTCAAAATGGCAGTGGTTCCCGAAGGAGTTGCCGGTATTGCCCACATAGCCTATGACCTGCCCCTGCTCCACCACATCGCCTACGTGCACCGCCTGGGCCGACATGTGGGCGTACAGCGTTTGGTACCCGTTGCCGTGGTCGATCTTCACGTAGTTGCCCCAGCTCCAATGGCGGGTACATTCCACCACGGTTCCGGCGTCGGCGGCGTAAATTTCGGTGCCGTAGGGTGCGGCAATGTCCGCGCCACGGTGATAGTTGATTCCGGGAGTAAAGTTCGCCCAGCGGGAAATGTGCCGGTAGGCGGGCACGGGCCAGATGAAACTGCCGGTGCCCAGCTTGCCGATCATCCCGCTTTGCAACCGGGTGCCCCGGCGGATGACCTCCGGCACCGGCTCGGCAGTGCGGGCTACATCCAACACGCGGCTGTCCACCTCGGCGCCGTTTTCGTACACTACCTCGTAGGTCACGGTCTCGCGGCCTGGCACGCCGGTCTGCACGGTCTCGCTTTTGCCAAAATCCAGCGTGTCATCTTCCACAATTTGGGTATCGTAGGCAAGCTCCTGCTCGTACCGCTCCCGGCGGCGGATCTGTACCCGCAGCAGCTCGCTGTCATTGGCCTGCAGGGCGGATACAACCTCGGTATAGGGGCTGACCGACCCGGTCAGGTAAATGCCGTCTGCCAGCGTCAACTCGTGGGCAAACACCACGCGGCTGTCGGCGTCGGCGGGGTCCATGTAGGGACGGCGCACCGCGGCCAGCAGGGTGCGCAGGTGGTCGCCCTCGGTGGTCACAAAGCGCAGGGCGCCGTCCACGTAGACGGCGGTGCCCGCAGTAATTTCACTGCCGCTGGCCTGCAAAATGGCGTTGGCCACCTCACCGGGGGTCATCGTGTCGGCGCTGACGGCCAGCGTAAAGGCCGGGTCCAGGTCCCAGTCGGGCACGTCGGCCCCTGCCGCTTCCAGAAGGGCGCGGGCGGTGTTCACGCGGGCCTGCACATCGGCGCGGGCAGTATCAAAGTCCTGCTCGCTGGCCACATAGCCCACCACGGTGCCATTTACTTCCACCCGCAGGGCAAAGGGCTGGCCAAGCCAGGTGCGCACCAGCCACGCAAAGGCCAGCACTCCCGCCACCGGGACCACCAGCCCCAGCCATGCTTTGGGGCGGCGCAAGGCCTGCCGCAGCTGGATGCACCCCAGCGCGACGGGGCGCAGCACCGTCGTCAGCAGCGCACCCAGTACCCGGACAAACCAGCGGGTAAAGGCGGCCAGCCCGCGTGCAAGGCAGAGCAGCCGATACTCTACATAAAAGCCAAACCAATACAAAAAGTCGTTACTCATTGCGGTACGTAAGCCAGCGGGTTCACGCGGGCGCGGTTGACCCGCAGTTCCAGGTGCAGGTGATAGCCGCCGCCCCCGGTGCTGTACACGTTGCCGGTGTTGCCCACGTAGCCGATGACCTGCCCCTTGGTCACAGCGCTGCCCTGGCTGACGGCAATGCTGCTCAGGTGGGCATACAGGCTGTCGTAGGTGTTGCCGTCGTCGGCCGTGCCGTGGCTGATCTGCACACAGTTGCCGTAGCTGTACACGGCGGCGGCCGCGCTCACGATGCCATCAGCAATGGCGTAGACCGGCGTGCCGCCCGGCGCGGCAAAGTCGGTGCCCCGGTGGGGGATGCCCCAGGGGTCGGCCTCGCCAAACTGGGTGGTGATGCGCCCGTAGCTGTCCAGCGGGCAGCGGAAGGCAAGGCTGGTCAGGTGCAGGTCGGCGGTGGTGTACTTGCTGCTTTGGGCGCGGGCGTAGGCGTCCAGATCCGCCGTGGCCTGCAGATAGGCTTTGCGGGCGGCCTCGGTCACCACAGCTTGTGCCTGTTCGGCGGCCTGCTGCTCGGTCAGGGCGGTGTTGGCGGCTTGTAAGGCGCTGCCAAGCTCGTTTTGTGTAGATTCCAGGGCGGTCTGCTGGGCATCCAGCGCCGCGCGGGCGGCCTCAGCTTCGTCAGCAGCGGCTTGGGCCTCGGCGCGGGCGGTGTCCAGGGCTTCGGCCTCGGCGTTCAACTGCGCCAGGGCGGCGCTATTGTGGTCGGCCAGCTCCCGCAGGGTCTCGGCAAAGGTCAGCATCTCGTACAGGCTGCGGGCCTGCATCAAAAGGGTAATGCTGCCGCCGCCGTCCAAAAGCTGCATCGCGCCCATCTGGCTTTTGTAGCGGGCCAGGCTGGCGTCGTACTCGGCCTGCTTGTCCGCCAGCGCCTGGGCGGCCTGCTCTGCGGCCGCGGTGCGCTCGTCCAGGGTGCGCTGGGCCTCCTGCAAGGCTGTATATATGCCGCTCAACTGGGCGGCGACTTCGGCGCTCTGCCCCTGCAATTGGTCGATCTGGCTCTGGGTCTCGCTTTGCTGGTTTTGCAGTTCTTCCAGTTCTTGCTGGGCTTCGTTGTAGGCCTGCTGGGCTTGATTCTGTTTTGCCGATAATTCGTCCTTTTTGTTGTCAGCATACGCGCCAAACGGCGCAAAAAGGGTGCAAAAAAGTAGCCCCGCCGCCAACAGGGCGGGGCCGGGGGAAGAATATTTCATAGGAATGTTACCTTATTATAGGGTAGACAGGAGTTCGCAAACCGTCTGCGGGTCTACGGGTTCGCTGTTTTTCAGCACTTCCCAATGCAGGTGGGGGCCGGTGCTGGCCCCGGTGCTGCCGCAGGCGGCGATCTCCTGGCCTTGCACGACCTGCTGCCCGACCTGCACCTTCACGCTGCCCAGGTGGCTGTATCGCGTCTGCCACGAGGCACCGTCGTCCATGCTGTGGTACAGCACCAGATAGTAGCCGTCGTCCTCATTATAGTCGTACTCGGTCACGGTGCCGTCGGCGGCGGCCAGTACGGTGGTGCCCTCCGGGGCCGCCAGGTCTACGCCGGTGCGGTTTTGGGCGAAAGTGCTGCTCATCCGCACATCGTCAGAAAGGACGAGCGGCAGCGAAAAGACAACGGTCTGCGCCCCCTGGCCGCCCAGGGCGGTATCCAGTGCACTAAAGGCATTATCCGCCTTGGCGGCAACGCAGCGGTCGATCAGCTCCTGCCGCTCCTCGTCGGTCGGCTCGGCGTGGTCGCCCTCGCCATGGTAGGCAGTAAACCAGCGCGGAGAGGTCAGGGTGTTGTCCACATACACTTCAAAATGACACTCGTTGCCGGTGGTTCGGCCGGTGCTGCCTACGTAGCCGATGATCTGCCCCTGGGTAACATGCTGTCCGACTTCCACAGCATAGCTCTGCAGGTGGGCGTACAGGGTGCGCCAGCTGTAACCCTCGCTGTTCGTGCCGTGGTCGATGACCACAAAGTTGCCCCAGCTGTAATGCTCGGCGGCCTGGACGACAACGCCATCGGCCGCGGCCAGCACATCGGTGCCGGGGGCGGCACACAGATCGTCACCGCGGTGGCTGTTGTTCTTAAAGCGGGAAATGTACTTGTAATCCGGTACAGGATCGATAAACAGCGGGCTGTTGTCGGGGTCCTCCAGCAGCGGCAGCTGGGAGGTGTTGACCACAGCGGTGGGTGCCTGCGTCGGTGCGGGGGTAGGCGTGGCCTCCGGCTCAGCGGCTTCGGCGGTCTCCGGCGTGGCGGCGGGGGCGTTTTCCAAAGTAGGGCGCACCATGCAGGCCGTCATGCTGGCAGCGATGACCACGGCGCAGACCACCATGGCCCCGGCCCCCAGGCGGCGGTAATGCAGCAGATGCACGATGCGGGTCTTAGCGCTGCCCTGACCAAAGGCCAGGCTGCCGGGCACGCCGCGCCCCTGCATGGCAAACCGCAGAATGCTCTCGCAGTAGGCGCTGCGGGCGGCGGGAGATTGGCCTCGCACGGCAGCTTCGTCGCAGGCGGCCTCCATGTCGCGCTCAAACTCGCGGAAGGCCAGCCACGCCAGCGGGTTGAACCAGTGCAGGCAGGCCACGGCGTAAAACAGCGGCTTGGTCAGCGGGTCGCCCCGGCGGATGTGGGTGCGCTCGTGCAAGATGACGGCGTCCCGGGCGGGGCCAGCCAGCCCGGCGGGCAGGTAGATGCGGGGCCGCAGCAGGCCCAGGGTAAAGGGCGTAGGCACACAGGGACCGCTGAAGCAGCCATCCGGCGTTTTGCAGGCCAGCGCCACCTGGCGGGACAGGCGCAGGTAGCCCCACACGGCACGCACGGCCAGCAGTGCCACGCCCACAGCCCATACCGCCGCCAGCAGATGCCACACGGTCAGTGTGGTGTACCAGGGCGCAGGCGCGGCGGGGGCGGCGGGAACCATGGCAGGCAGGTCCGGGGCGGTAAGCTCCGGCTGGGTCAGGGCCTGCACAGTGTCGGCGGCCTCGGCCAGTTGGGTGTTTTGCGGGCGGGGCAGGGCAAGCGGGATGCCAAAGGGCAGCACGAACCGCAGTCCCACGGCCAGCCACAGCCAGCACAAAAACCGGCTGGGCGCATGGGCACGGCGCAACAGGCGGCAGACGACCCAGGCCGCCAGCGCCGCCGCGCCGCCCCACAGGCTGAGCAGCAAAAACGAAAGCACGGTGCTGCGCATAATAGTCACCCCTCTTTCGATTGGGCCGCGTCCAACAGGGCGCGGATCTCGGCCGCTTCGGCGGCACTGATGGGCTTCGAGTTCAAAAATGCGGCCACGAAGCGCGGCAGGCTGCCGTCAAAGGTCTTGTCCACCACGGCGGCGCTCTCGGCGCACTGCACTTCCTCCTTTTTTACCAGGCTGGTCACAGTGCCGCCCTCGTTTTGCAGAATACCGCGCTCGCACAGCTTTTTCAGCACGGTATAGGTGGTGCTTTTTTTCCAACCCAGCTCGGCGGCGGAAAGTTTGACCAGCTGGCCGCTGGGCAGGGGCTCGGTGTCCCACACCAGGCAGGCAAACCGGTATTCAGCTTCGGCTAAATGGTTCATGGTTTTCTCCTTTGGTCTACATGGATAGACTTCTTTTATTTGTAGTCTATCACAGTAGACCAAAATTGTCAATAAAAAATGCTTTCCCCCACCTAGGGTGTATCTGATAAGTCAAAAGTGCTGGAAAATTCGCTGAAAAGCAACAGCTGCAAGGATGAGCAACGCAGCAGATGTGCTTTTTAGTAGAATTGAACAGCGCTGAGGACTTTTCAGATACACCCTAAGCAGGGGAAAGCAGAAATTAAATTACCTTATGCTCCATCCATTTGCCGCTATAAAACCGTACCCCAAACAAAATACTCCGGCAGATCCAATCCACAAACATGCCAAACCATACGCCGGTCAACCCCATGTGCATCTGCAGCACAAAGAAATAGCTTAAAATCACGCGGAACACCCACATGCTGGCGATACTGACGAGCATCGTAAACTTGGCATCGCCGCCGCTGCGCAGGGCGTTGGGCAGGGTAAAGCTGGGGGCCCAGAACACCACGCAGAACACGCTGAACCAGTGCACCACCACCGTGCACATGCTGGCCGCCTCGGCCGACAGGTGGAACCAGGTGATAATCTCCGGCAGCAGCAAAAACATGGCCAAATTGGTCAGCCCCAGGCCCACGATGGCAATACCGGTCAACTGCAGGGAGTACTTTTTCGCCTGTTCCTTGTCCCCGGCACCCAGACAGCGGCCCACCACTGGGATCATGGCCAGGTTCATCGTAGCGCCGGGCACGTTGGCCGCCGTGCAAACGCTGTTGGCCACGGCATTGGCCGCAATGGCGGCGGTGCCCAGGGTCGAGGTCAGGCTGCTGACACACAGCTTGCCGATTTGGAACATGCCGTTCTCCAAACCCGACGGAACACCGATGGCCAGCACCTTCATGATTGGCTCCTTGCGGGGGCGCAGGTCGGCAAAACCGGCCACCCGCAGCGGGTTGTGGATGTTCTGGTTCTGCCACAAGATCCACACTGCCGCAAACACGCGGCCGATCAGCGTAGCCAGCGCCGCGCCCACAACGCCCATGCCAAAGCCATAAATCAACAGCGCGTTGCCGCCGATGTTGATGACATTCATCACCAAACTGGCCAGCATGCTGATGCGGCTGTTGCCCTGGGCACGGAACAGCGCTGCGCCGCCGTTGTACAGCCCAATGAACGGGTAGGAGATGGCGCTGATGATGAAATACTGCTGCGCGTAGTGCATGACCTCGTCGTCAATGCTGCCAAACACCCCGCGCAGAATGGGGCGGGACAGCGCCAGGCACAGCACGCCCACCGCAACCGTGGAGATGGCCAGCACGCTGTACAGCTGGGCCGCGCTGCGCTGGGCGCTCTCCTGGTCGCGGCGGCCCATGTACTGGCTGGCGACCACCGCGCCGCCGGTGGCCAGTGCCGCCAGGATTTGGATAATCAGAATGTTCAGGCTGTCCACCAGTGACACGCTGGACACAGCCGCCTCGCCCACACCGGCCACCATCAGGGTGTCAGCCATGCCCATCGTCACGCTTAGGGTCTGCTCCAAAAACAGCGGCCAGATCAGCGCCACCAGCGCAGACCGCGTAAAAAGCGGCGCCTTTGCTTGCGTTGCGGTACCCATACCGGGAGTTCCTCCTTCATTTTCCTAAACCCAAAGGGCATAATATCTGCACGAATTATGTATCATTATAGCCCAACATCCGCGGTGATGCAATTGATAAAAAGCAAGGCAAACAGGCAAAAATTGCGCAAATTTGCTGTCCGGCTGCCGATGGCACAAAATTTGCAATCGGATGGATATTGCCCGGTTGGGGGCAGAAAAAAACCGGGCCCCGCAGCGGGGACCCGGTTTTTGGTATAAAGTTTAGAAGTCGACCTCGGTGTCGTAGTAGCAGCACTTCAGCAGCTTTTCCATTTCTTCCTGGCTGGGCTGGCGCGGGTTGGAGCCCGTGCAGGCGTCGGCGATAGCGTTCTTGGCGACCTCAGGCAGTCTCTCCAGGAACACATTCTCCGGAACAAAGCCCTGCTCGCAGGGGTAAGAGTCGGGGCCGTAGTGGCCGATGCAGTGCGGGATGTTCAGGTCGTCGTTCATGCCGCGCAGGTACTTGATAAGCAGGGCAACCTTCTCGTCGTCGTTGGCGCCGCCCAGGTTCATCTTGTCGGCGATCACACCGTAGCGGGCTTTGGCGGTGGGGTCTTTGGCGTTGAAGGCGATGACCTTGGGCAGGTACATGGCGTTGGCGGCACCGTGGATGATGTGGGCACCGTAATCCGCAAAGGCCGCGCCGGTCTTGTGGGCCATGCTGTGCACGATGCCCAGCAGCGCGTTGGAGAACGCCATACCGGCCAGGCACTGTGCATTGTGCATGGCGTCGCGCTTATCCATATCGCCGTTGTAGCTGCCAATGAGGTTGGCCTGGATCATCTCGATAGCATGCAGGGCCAGCGGGTCGGTAAAGTCGCAGTTGGCAGTGGAAACGTAAGCCTCGATGGCGTGGGTCATGGCGTCCATACCAGTGTGGGCCACCAGCTTTTTGGGCATGGTGTGGGCCAGCTCGGGGTCGACGATGGCGACATCGGGGGTGATTTCAAAGTCAGCGATAGGATACTTGATGCCCTTCTCATAATCGGTAATGATGGAGAAGGCAGTCACCTCGGTAGCAGTGCCGGAGGTGGAGGAGATGGCGCAGAAGTGTGCCTTGCGGCGCAGCGGCGGGATGCCAAAGACCTTGCACATATCCTCAAAGGTGATGTCAGGATACTCGTACTTGATCCACATGGCCTTGGCGGCATCGATAGGGGAACCGCCGCCGATGGCAACGATCCAGTCCGGCTGGAATTTCTCCATTGCAGCCGCGCCCTTCATGACGGTCTCAACGGACGGGTCAGGCTCGATACCCTCGAACAGCTCCACTTCCATGCCGGCTTCTTTTAAGTAAGCCTCGGCGCGATCCAGGAAGCCGAACCGCTTCATGGAGCCGCCGCCTACGCAGATCATTGCGCGCTTGCCGGGCAGGGTCTTTAATGCCTCCAGGGCTTTGGGGCCGTGATACAGGTCACGAGGGAGAGTAAATCTTGCCATAAAATTGCCTCCTTTATAGCTTGACAAATTATTGTCAAATTCATTACTTAACATTTTACGCTGATTCCGTTTAAAGGTCAATTGACGTTTGAACGAATTTGCGGCCCAAATTTCGGCATTTTGCCAGATTGCGTTTCATAGCTTGAAAAGAACTGAACTACGCTGAAAAGGGGGCTTTTCTCATGCGTCACCTTTCACCTTTGCAAACCAAGGGGATGCGGCTGCGCATCCGGCTGCTGGCAGGTGTGCTGGCTGTGGGGTGCCTGGGCGGGCTGGTAGGGCGGCTGGCCGTGCTGCAATTGGTGGACGCCGACGGTTATGCCGCCCGCGCCTCCGACCAGCAGCTGCGCGGGGCCACACTGCCCGCCGCCCGCGGGGAGATTACCTCGGCTGATGGCACGCTGCTGGCTGCCAGCGAGACCTGCTGGACCATCCGTGCCGCCCCGCGGGAGCTGGCCGACGAGCTGGTGGAGCCTGCCGCCAAAGCATTGAGCGGGATCCTGGAACTAGACTATGCGGAAACGCTGGAAAAATTCTCGGTCCGCACCTCCAACGACTGCCTGCTGCGCCGCCGCGCCAGCCGGGAGATGGCCGACGCCGTGCGTGCCTGGTGTCAGGAGCACAATGCCCAGGGCATCCAGATCCGGCAGGATACCCGCCGCGTCTACCCGCAGGGAGATTTTATGGGCGGCCTGCTGGGCTTTACCGATGTAGACAACGCGGGCCTGTGGGGGCTGGAACTTTACTATAATAAGGAGTTGACCGGCCAGAACGGGCAGATCTTAACGGCCAAAAACGCCTGGGGCTACGACATGCCCACCCACTACCAGACCCTGCAGGAGGCCGTGCCCGGCAACAGCCTGACGCTGACCATCGACGCAGAAATTCAGCACTGGCTGGAAAGCGCCCTCTCCGCTGCCGTGCAGGAGCACCATGTGGCCGAGCGGGGTGTGGGCATTGTGATGGATGTGCAGACGGGGGCTGTGCTGGCGATGAGCTGCCAGCCGGACTACGACCCCAACACGCCCCGGCGGCTCATCGATGACGATGCCCGCGCGGCGGTGGATGCCCTGACCGGTGAGGAGCGCAGCGCCGCCCTGCAAAAGGCCCAGCAGGCCCAGTGGCGCAACAAGGCCATCAGCGACCTGTACGAGCCCGGCAGTGTATTCAAGCTCATCACAGCGGCCGCCGCGCTGGACAGCGGTGCCTGCAAGCCCACCGATTACTTTGTATGCGCGGGCAAGATCAGCGTGGCAGGCACACGGTTCCGCTGCGCCAACGGCCACGTCCACGGAGCCGAGACTTTCGCACAAGGGCTGGCCGTCAGCTGCAACCCCTGCTTTATCCAGATCGGCGCACGGCTTGGGAAAGAACGATTCTGCGATTATTTTTCCGCCTTTGGCTTGCGGGAGGCTACTGGCATCGACCTGCCCGGCGAGATCAAGCGCAGCGAATATTATACAGCCGACCGGATGGGTCCGGTAAACGATTTTGTATAAGAAAAAGAACGCGAATTTATTTGATTTTTTGGCTAAAATGCAGTATCATGAAAGCAAAAAAGATGGGACATGGAGGCGACTATGAAATCACCTGAGGTGCAGTTCACGCCGGAAGATCGGCTGATATTGGATTCCTACTGCCAGATGCTGGACGGCCTGGCACAATATTTGGGCACAGGCTATGAACTGGTGCTGCATAGTTTGGAAGACCTGGAACATTCGGCAATTCGGGTGATGAATAGTCACACGGGCCGCAGCGAGGGCGCACCTATCACAGAATTGGCCCTTACGATGTTGGGACGTATCCACGCACAGACCCAGGGGGATACGGTCTGCTATTCCAGCACAAACCGCGATGGAAAACCGCTGCGCTCTTGTACGATCGCAATCCGGGGCAGTGAACAGCGAATCATCGGGTTACTGTGTATCAATTTTTATATGGACACCCCGCTTTCGCAGCTTCTGGAAACGATTTCCCCCGCACAGAGCCAGCCTGTAGCGGAAACCTATGTACAGAATTCTACAGAAATGGTGCAGGCTGCCGTACAGCGTGCGGCAGCAGAAACCGATGCAGAAGGGCTGGCGGGAAGTGTACTGCGTAACAGAGAAATTGTCAGTAAGTTGTATGCCTCGGGCATTTTCAATATCAAAGACGCAGTGATTCAGGTGGCAGACTGCCTGAACATTTCAAAAAACACCGTGTACCTTCATTTGCGCCACTGCAAGGGACTTGAATAAAAAAGTTAAGTCTTTGCAATGAAATACTTTTCATTCTTAGTTGCAATTTGTAGCGGGAATGTGTATACTATAGATAGTTCAGAAAGGCAAGGACGCCAGCCGAGCAGATAACTCGACTGGCGCCTTTTTCATTTAACGGCATAAAGACGCTAAAATTACGTCAAAAACCTGAAATTGTCAAACTGAACAAAAGGGAAAGCAAATGTTCCTACAATTTACCAATAGACTGAAAAAAGGTTTATTGATATAATGAGGACAACAAGCAATGAAATATATTTCATTGCAAAAAGAACGAATTTTTTAAGGAGGACTATCTTATGAAAATCATTGCAACGAACAACGCACCCGCAGCCATTGGCCCGTATTCTCAGGGCATCGTTTCTGGAGGTTTCGCTTACTGCTCCGGCCAGATTCCTGTAAACCCTGCTGACGGTACGATCCCCGAGGGCATCGAGGCCCAGGCTCACCAGAGCTGCAAAAACGTGGCGGCTGTGCTGGCGGCTGGCGGCACCGGCATCGATAAAGTAGTCAAGACCACCTGCTTCTTGGCAGACATGGCAGATTTTGCAACCTTCAATAGTGTTTATGCGCAGTACTTTACCAGCAACCCGGCCCGCAGCTGCTGTGCTGTTAAGGACCTGCCCAAGGGTGTGCGCTGCGAAATCGAGGCAGTTGCAGAAGTATAAAGGGGGACAACATGGAAAACTTCACCAACAAACAGATCAATTTCGATATTTTAAAGGAACGTGCCCATAACCTTCGCTGGGCCGAAGTCCCCGATGGTGTCATTCCTCTCACGGCAGCTGACCATGATTTCCCCTGTGCACCTGAAGTGGTAGAAGCCCTGACGGATTACATTAAGGATGGTTACTTCCCGTACATCGAAAACCGCGGCATGGAACGATTTAAAGAGGATCTCGCAAAAAGTTTCCGTGAGCGTAAGAACGAGCCGGTGGAAGCTAAATATGTGTTGCCCATTGACAGTGCTGCCCGTGGTATGCAGGTGATTGCGGATGCGTTCCTGCAGCCGGGGGATGAGTGCCTTGTGTTTGACCCCGTGGATTTCCTGTTCCGTACCTCGATGTCGAACGCCGGTGCAACCATCAAACTGTTCCCCTCGAATCTGAAAGAGGACCGTATCAGCCTGGAAGGGCTGGAAAATTACATCACCCCAAAAACCAAAATGATCGGTTTCTGCAACCCGCATAACCCGATGGGGATGCTGTATACAAAAGAGGATCTGGATTATCTGCTGACCCTGTCCGAAAAGTATGGATTCTACATCATGAACGATGAGATCTGGTCGGATATGATCTACCCGGAAGCTCACTTCAACAGCCTGCTGGAGTTTGGACCGGAGCGCAATAAACGCACCCTTACCGTGTATGGCTTCTCCAAGACTTTCGGTGTAGCCGGCCTGCGTATTGGCTGCGTATATGCGACCAACCAGGAAAACTACGATAAACTTGTAGAAGCCTCTATGGTGGATTCTACCATCGGCGGCATCAATCTGCTTTCTCAGGTGGCTGGTATTGCCTGCCTGGAAAAGGGCTTTTATCGTGTGGATCAATTCGTGCAGCAAATCACAGAAAACCGCGATTATGCCCTGCAGCGGATTGCCGCAATGCCGGGAATTAAGTGCCACAAGCCGCAGGCAACCTTCGTGATCTTCCCGGATATCACTGAAACAGGAATGGACCCGGTGGAACTTGTAGAGCTTTTGAAAACCAAGTATAAGCTGGCGATCGTTCCCGGTGGTGAGCGCTTCTTTGGTCCCGGATCGGAGGGGCATGTGCGCATCTGCCTTGCCACCAGCCACGAAGTGCTGGAAGAAGGGTTGAACCGCTTGGAAGCCTGCCTGAAAGATCTTATGTCCGCTAAATAAGAGGTAAGCCCTGCAGCAATAAGGGGCTTGATATAAGGAGAGGTAAAAAATGGCACGCATTATTATTGCGGTCGTTTACATTGCTGCCATTCTTGTAATCGGTATTCTGGCAGGACGCAATGTAAAGACTTCGGAAGAATTTGCAACCGCGAACCGCGGTATCCCTTTTTGGACCAATGTGTTTTCCATGTCCAGCGCCTGGATCGGCGCAGGTTCTACTCTGGGCTGCGCCAGTATGTGTTATGCGTACGGTGTGTCTGGTTTTTATCTGGCTATCGGCGTAGGCATTGGCGCTATGTTGTCCAGCCTGCTGTTTGCTCGTAAGATTCGCGATGAAAACGTCAGCACCATTCCTGAACTGATCCGTAAACATCTGGGCAACAAGTGCGCCGATGCGATCGCACTGCTCAGCATCTTCTCGGTGTTCTCTGTGGTGGCATCGCAGATCCGTTCACTGGGTACGATCCTGAACATGTTTGTGCCGCAGCTCAGCCTGTTGACCGCCATGATCATTATGACGGCTGTTATGCTGGTCTATACGGTTATTGGCGGTATGGTGGCTGCAACCAAGACGGACAAGGTCAACATCATCCTGATGGTGTTCGCTGTTGTTATGGTGTTGCCGCTGGTCGCGCTGATCCAGGCAAATGGTATGGCCGGTGTGACTGCTGCCTTGCAGGAAAGCCGTCCCGAGATGCTCAAAGTCGGCGCTACGGTTGGTTGGGGCACGATGATTTCCTCTGCGCTCTACTTTGGCACCAGCAACATGATCAACAACGAGAACTTCCTGCGTATATGCGGTGCCAAGAGCGGCAGTGAGGCGCGAAACGCCTCCCTTACCGCAACTCTGCTGATCTATGTACCGTATCTGCTGTTTGCCAGCCTGATTGGTTTGGTTGGCGCTGCGCTGATCCCGGAACTGGGCACTTCGGACTCCATCCTGCCCGCTATGATCAATAATTACACGGGTACATTCCTGGGTGCCATCCTGCTGGCAGCATTGTTGGCAGCTGTTATGGGGACCGCAGCATCGGTTACGATGGTTTGCTCCATCATGCTGTCCCGCGATGTGGTCGGCCGCTTCAAAAAGATGGATGACAAACAAACGCTTACCCTGCAGCGCATCTTTATGATCCTTGTCGCAATCGCGGGCCTGATCGTTGGCTATTTCGGATCTTCGATCGTGTCGATCATGGAAGATGTCGGTGCACCGGCTGGTGCGGCATTGGTTCCGATTTTCTGTGGTATTTTCTACTGGCGTAAAAAGATGAATGAGAAGGGAACCTTGATCACAATCGTTGTTGCCATCGTATCGACGCTGGGCTACTGGGCGCTGGGTTCGCCCCTGGGAATCAGCCATTTCCTGTTTGGCCTGATTTGTGCGGCAATCACAATGTTCGTTGCAAACAGCGCATGCTATGTTCCCAAGCAAGAGACAGAAAAAGCAGACTGAACGCTTTATAGAGGTGAATACTATGGGAATTATTGATTACCTGATTATTCTGGCTGGCTGGGGTATTGGAGCAGCCGTGCTATTCAACATGATCAAGGAGACCATCAAAAAGTAGCTTACTCCATCTATACAAGGATTTCTCCAACCAGAGTTCCGTTTGGTCCTGTGACCAAGCGGAACTTTGGAGTGCCATTTTAAATCTATCAAAAAAGCAGTCCTGCGCCATTCTCCAAAGTGAACTGCACCCCATTTGTTAGACAGTATGGTATACTATCTAATAAGTGGGGTGTTTTTCTATGCCAAAAGGAGTACCAAACAAACGATATACGCCGGAATTCAAAAAACTGGTGATTGAAACCATGCAGGAAGAGAAATTAAGTTACAGCGAAACCTGTCGTAGATTTGAGGTAAACAGCAGAGATCGAATCAAATCATGGGAGCGAATCTATCTGGAGGAAGGGCCGGAAGGCTTTGCCGTCGAACGGCGTGGCCGCAGCAGTAAGGGTCGTCCGCCAAAGCAGCTGCCGAAGCAGGTAGAAGAAGATCTGTTGGCCGAAGTGCAGCGACTGCGTGCGGAGAACGATTACCTAAAAAATTTGCAAGCCTTGGTTTTGGAAGACGAGCGACACCAGCACAAAAAACGCTGGTAGTTCAGAAGCTAAGGCAAAAACACGCACTCAGTATTCTGCTCTCAATCGCTCAACTGCCCCGTGCAACTTTCTACTATCATTTGAAGCAGATGCAGAAAGAAGACAAATATGCATCTGTTAAGGAAGAAATCACAACGATTTACCACGAAAACAGGGGTCGATACGGCTATCGCCGGATCACGGCAGAACTTCGCAAGCGTACATTCTCTGTGAACCACAAGACTGTCCAGCGGCTTATGAAAGAGTTGGGCTTAGTTTGCCGTGTCAGGATGAAGAAGTATCGCTCTTATAAGGGAGAAGTTGGCAAAATCGCACCAAATCTGCTAAATCGGGATTTCCATGCCGAAAAGCCGAATCAGAAATGGGTCACCGATGTGACGGAGTTCAGCCTGTTTGGAGAGAAGCTCTACCTGTCCCCGATTCTCGATCTGCACAGCAGCGATCTGGTCAGTTACACCATATCGGATCATCCTGTACTCAGCATGGTAACCACCATGCTGGACGAGGCGTTTGCAAAGATCCCGGCCGGAACACGCCTGATTCTCCACTCTGATCAGGGTTGGCAATATCAACACAAGCAGTACCAGCGGATGCTTCGCGAGAAGGGGATCCGACAGAGCATGAGCCGCAAGGGAAACTGTCTGGACAATGCTGTGATAGAAAATTTCTTCGGACTGCTCAAAAGTGAACTGTTATATCTGCAAGAATTTCAATCCATGGAACACTTCAAACAGGAACTGATCGAATATCTGGATTACTACAACAACCGCAGGATCAAGGCAAAGCTAAAGGGCTTGCCGCCTGCAATTCACAGACAGCAAGCCCTTTCGGCTGCTTGAACAATTTTTACTTCAAAATATTGTCTAACTTTTGGGGGTCACTTCAAAGCGCAGGGCTGTTTTTGTTTAGTATTTATTTGGGAGCTTGCAAACTTCTATGCAGTGCCTCCCGCAAATTCTGCGGCAGGGCGGGCAGGGAGGTGCCGCTGCCAGCGCTGCAGCACAGGGCAATCAACCCGCCGGTCACGGTGCAGAAGATCGAGGTGCGGCAAGCGTCCATCGTCAAGCCGGGGTCGATCTCCCCGGCGACCTGCAGGCGGGCCACCAGCACATCGGTCAGGGCAGTCAGCTGGCTGCGACATGCGTCGGTACATTCGGGCAAAGCGGCCTGCTGGCCAAAGCTGACGGCCAACAGCCGGTAGGTGCTCATCCGCTGGGCGGCAACCTCCTGCAAATAGTCCACCAGTTCATTCTCCAAATCGACCAGCGTGCGGCAGCGGTCAAACCGGGCAGCGATGCGCTCGTTCTCCTGCGCAAAGCAGTAGCGGGCCACGCCCTGCAAAATCTCTTCTTTCGAGGAAAAATATTCGTACACGGTGCCTTTGCCGATGCCCGCGGCGTCGGCCAGCGGCTGGGTCACGTCGGCCTCCACCTGTTCAGGGCTGGCGCCGGGGTAGGTGGTCATTACCAGCAGGTAGGGCAGGTTCATCGAGGGCAGCAGATCCGTTTGGATGCGCAGCAGGCTGACCACGCCCAGCACCAGCACCAGTATGACCGCCACCAGAATGGTGAAGGGCTTTTTGACACTGTATTTCGGCATAGGTTGAAAAGATCCTTTCCGTGGGCTTACAAAAACCGACCGACCGGTCGGTCGGCAACGATGCCAGTATAGCACAAACGTTAGCTGTGCAACGGAGGGAAAAAATTCACATTTTGGGTGGCACTTGCGGGCCGATGGCGGGCATCGGCCCCCTACAATATGATAGCCGCTCTTGCCGTAGAGGCGGATGCTTGCATCCGCCTGCTTTTATGCTATAATACCTTATATAATAGACAAAGGAGAACCTCATGGTACGCGAACTGATGAAAGATACGGTGTTCCTGGCCCAAAAAGCCCAGCCCGCCACGGCTGATGACATCCCCACGGCGGACGACCTGCTGGACACCCTGCGTGCCCACGCCGATGGCTGCGTAGGCATGGCTGCCAATATGATCGGCGTCAACAAAGCTATCATCGTGTTTGATGACGAGGGCACCCTGCGGGAGATGTTCAACCCCGAAATCGTCTACCGCAAGGGCCTCTATCTTACCGAGGAAGGCTGCCTCTCCCTGCAGGGCCAGCGCAAGACCAAGCGCCACAAAACCATCAAGGTGCAGTGGCAGGACCGCGAAATGCACACTCACATCAAAAACTTCACCGGCTGGACCGCCCAGATCATCCAGCACGAAGTCGACCACTGTAACGGTATCATCATCTAAACTACACCTACCCAGAAAGCCGAGCGCCCCGCCGCGCCCGGCTTTTTGTAGTTGTTATCTTGCTGCGCAGCGGATGCTTGCAAAGTTTAGGCGCGCTTACTATAATAAAGGAAAGCACCAGTGTTTGAAAAAGATAACAGAGAGGGGGAACCTTTTGTGGCTGACGTTACGAAAGCAATCAAAAACGGCTCATTGACGGCGTTGGAGGGCACCATCCTTGCAGATATTGAAGCGCAGATCCACCAGGGTAAAAAGGTTGGCATCCGCGAAATGGCAGCTCGCAACTTTACTTCCACCACTACGATCATCCGCCTGGCAAAAAAACTTGGCTATCAGGGCTTTACCGATATGTACTATGCGCTGATGAAGGAAGCGGAAAACGGCCGCCAGGAACAGTGGGAGGCAGTTCCGTTCCTGGAACGCTTTACCGAGAATATGCGGGAGAGCGAGAACGACTATGCGCAGCTTACATCTTTGGCCGAAACGTTGTGCCAGTGCAAAGGCATTGTGTATATCTGCGGTATGGGATTTTCCAGTTTCCCGGCGGACTATTTCTGCAAAAAACTGTTGGTGCAAGGCGTGACCTGCATTTTCTCCGGGGCGGAGGAGAGCAGCGGGATTTTTGAAAATAATCTTGCCTCTATTAGCTTGTTTATCGCCGTTTCCAAATCGGGTGAAACGCCTAAAATCGTGGAGCGTGTGCGTCGTGCCCAGGCGGGTAATATCCGTATTGCAGCTTTTACGGGAAACGCCAAAAGTACATTGGCAAAAGCGAGCGACATCCTCATCAAGATGGAGGATGAAGATCTTAATGATGACCGCAACCTGAAGCCGTGTTTTTTCTTTGCGGGCATCCTTTTAAAAATGGAACAGGTCATTTTAGAAATGCAGCGCATAAAGAAGAACGAAAAAACGAAGAAAAGCAAAAAATAAGCGATGCGAAAAAAGAGGGATAGTCACAACTAAAAAAATCAAAACCGAATAGACTATTGTAAAAATGTTACTGTTTTCGGTAACATTTTTCTTTTTAACTGTGGAATATGTACAAACGCAAAACGCTGTGCTAAAATAAGAATCGTCAAAGGCACGTGCGAATCTTCCGTGGCTAGGAAGAAATAAAATGGAGAATTTTATATTCCTCTTTGCAAAAAACAGTCCACTGCCTGTTACGCAAAGAGACATGTAAAAAACAGGAGGAAAACGAGATGAAATTTAAAGACAGGGCAATGTCATCCATGCAAAATTTTGCCCGCGCAATGTTCATGCCAGTGCTGATCCTGCCGATCGTGGGTCTGCTGATCGCGGTCGCCAATCTATTCACGAACGCAAGTCTGATCCAAGACGTCCCCTTCTTGAATAACCCGGTAACGATCGGGTTTGGCACAATCTTATCCGGCTGCATGCAGCCAATTTTGAGCAATCTGGGTCTGATCTTCGCAGTTGGCGTTTCGATTGGCCTGGCGAAAGAGAAAAAGTCGGATGCCGCGTTCATCAGTGTGTTGACCTACGTTGTGTTCCTGAACGCGATGAACAAGTACATGAATCTGCGCGGCCTGCTGGCCCCGGCGGATGCACTGCGCGGTACAGGTCAGTCCATTATTCTGGGCGTGCAGGTGCTGGAAATGGGTGCCTTCCTGGGTATTATCCTGGGCCTTGTGGTGGCCGCGGTGCACAACCGCTTTATCAACACCGAATTCAAGGGTGCGTTCCAGATCTACGGTAGTGCACGTTTCGTGTTCATCGTCATGATTCCGGTTACCATCCTTCTTGCGGTCGTCTGCACCCATGTTTGGCCGCCAATCCAGAGCGTGATCTCCAAGTTCGGCACGATCATTGGTGAATCCGGTAACTTGGGCTACTTCCTCTTTGGTGCTTCGGAACGGCTGCTGATCCCCGTTGGTCTGCACAACGTCCTGAACCCGATGATCCTCTACACCTCGCTGGGCGGCAGTGCTATGATCGATGGCGTCTTGGTCGAGGGTGCCCGCAACATTACCCTGGCCGAACTGGCCAGCCCCAATGTGGCTACCCTTTCTACTGCTGCGATCTTCGAGTGCCGCGGCGTTACCAAGATCTTCGGCCTGACCGGCGCTGCTCTGGCTATGTATCAGGCGGCTCGCCCCGAAAACAAACAGCGTGTTAAATCCATCCTGGTGCCCGTTGTGCTGACTTCCTGCATTGCCGGTATCACCGAGCCTATCGAATTCTCCTTCCTTTTTGTGGCACCGGTCCTGTACGTGGTCCATGCTATTCTCAGTGGCGCTGGCCTGGTACTGGCAAACCTGCTGGGCGCTCGCACCATTGCTTACAATGGCATTATTGACTTCATTCTTTATAATGTTCCTGCCGGTATCAACAAAACCCATTGGCTTGCCTTCCTGCTGGCTGGCGTCATCATGTTCGTGGTCTACTATGTGGTGTTCTACTTCCTCATCACCAAGCTGAACCTGCATACTCTCGGCCGTGAGGATGAAGGTGGAGAGATGAAGCTGTACAGCAAGAAAGAGTACAAGGAAAAGCAGGCTAAAGAAAAGCAGGCCCATGCAAACGCCGCTGCTCCGTCTGGCAAAATCGACGCTGCTACCATCGTAGCCGCGCTCGGCGGCAAGGACAACCTGCTGGAAGTGGATAACTGCTTCACCCGCCTGCGCCTGAAAGTTAAAGACAACACCAAAATAGACCAGGCAACACTGAAAAACCAGACCGGCGCTTCGGGTGTCATGATCAAAGGCCAAATCGTGCAGGTCATCTACGGCCTGAAGATCAACGCCGTACGCAGAGCGGTTGATGAAGAACTTTCCAAATAAGAATAAATTTACAGAACAGGAATGACTTATTATGATGGACAAGAAGAACAAAAAGTTTAACGTAGTTATTGCCGGTGGTGGCAGCACCTATACCCCTGGCATCGTTATGATGCTACTTAGCAACCAGGATCGTTTTCCGCTGGAATCGCTGACGCTGTATGATAACGATGCCGAGCGCCAGGCCGTTCTTGGTGAGGCAATCAAGATTCTGGTGCATGAGCAGGCTCCCCAGATCCGTTACGAGTACACGGTTGACCCCGTGGTAGCCTTTACGGGCAAGGACTTCTGCATGGCGCACATCCGCGTAGGCAAGTTTGCCATGCGTGAGCAGGACGAAAAGATCCCCCTGCGTTACGGCGTGGTCGGCCAGGAGACCTGCGGCCCCGGCGGCATCGCTTATGGCATGCGCAGCATTACCGGCATGATGGAGATCATCGATTACATGGATAAGTATTCTCCTGACGGCTGGATTCTGAATTACTCCAACCCCGCTTCCATCGTAGCCGAAGCCTGCCGCGTTATGCGTCCCAAAGCACGCATCATCAATATTTGCGATATGCCCATCGCCACCAAGACCCGCATGTCCTACATTGTGAATAAGGACCCCAAGGATCTGGATGTGCGCTACTTCGGCCTGAACCACTTCGGCTGGTGGACCAGCGTTACGGATGAACTGGGCAACGACCTGATGCCGCAGATTCAGGATTATGTCTCCAAAAACGGCTACCTGACCCCCAAGGCCATTGAAAAGCAGCATATGGAGCCCAGCTGGCAGGCCACACACCGCAAGGCGGCCGACCTGATGAAAGTTGATCCTCGCTTCCTACCCAACACCTACCTGAAATACTACATCTTCCCTGACTACGTTGTGGAGCACTCTGACCCCAACTATACCCGTGCCAACGAGGTTATGAACGGTCGTGAGAAGCGCATCTTCGGTGCCGCACGTGACATTATCGCAGCGGGCACGGCTGTCAACGGTGGGTTCGAGATCGATGTGCATGCATCTTTCATCGTTGACCTGGCTACGGCAATTTCCTATAACACCCATGAGATTATGCTCTGCATTGTGGAGAATAAGGGTGCGATCTGCAACTTTGACCCCACCGCCATGGTCGAGGTCCCCTGCGTGATCGGCAGCCGCGGTGCCGAGCCCATATGCCAGGGCTACATTCCCACCTTTGAAAAAGGCATGATGGAGGAGCAGCTGGCAGTTGAACGCCTGGTCGTCGAAGCCTATGTCGAGCACAGCTACCAGAAACTGTGGCAGGCCCTGACGCTGTCCAAGACGGTGCCCAGCGCCACGGTCGCCAAAAAGATTCTGGATGACCTGATCGTCGCCAATAAGAATTACTGGCCTGAACTGCATTAAATAATTCCCATAAGGGAAAACGCAAAACAGCGTCCCCGATGACTGCCATGTGCAGCGCTGGGGACGCTGTTTCATGTATGGGCCTACATGGGAAAATTGCCTTTCGACAAAAATTGACGATCCCCCGCCGCCGCGTATATAATAGTGCCAGATATTGTTACGGCATAAAATGCCTGCGATTTCCGCTGAATATGCCGCTGGTCAAGGCGACCATCGTCAAGTTTACCCAACATTCGACAACTGTATAAAGCCATAGAGAATTGAACCATACCCCACAGCGCCCCTGCGGCCGGAACTTACCGGCTGCGGGGGCGTTTTGTTGTGCCACAAAAATCCTGACAATTTCAAAAAATCTGTTGTACGAGGGAAAAACACAAACATTTTCGTAAAAATTTTCTTTGCGAAGCGTGTCGAAAACGGTCGATACAGCGCGACAAAAGTCGACACAAACCTTGAAAAAATCGCGGCATGTTATTAAAATAAAATAGACCGCAATAAAAAATAACAGCCCTGTAAAACCCCACAAACTGGTGGAAAAACAGGTGCCGCGTACCTATACATAGTGGCAAGAGGCAAACACCACCACATAGCAAAACCGATATGGAGGGACGGTTCGCATGAAGAAAAAGAGCACACAAAGGATCGCAGCATGGCTGTTGGCTGCCGGCATGATGGCCGGCACTTTTGCCCAGCCCATGGCCGTATATGCCGAGAGCACGGCATCCATCGCGGCCAGCGATAGCACAACAGGGGACAGCATCACCGCAGACGCGGATGTGGTTATTGCCACCCCCACGCCGGAGCCTGACACCGGCACGGATACGGCTGCCACCCCGGTTCCTACGGCGGATTCCCAAACTCCGCAGGACCCGGCAAGCACAGCTGCGCCCGAAACCACCCCGGCCCCCGATGCCGCCGAGGATGTGTCCACCCCGACGCCCACCCTGGCTGCCGAGGACACGGCAGACGATGCCGCCGACACGGACGACACCACCGATACGACCACCACCGTCACCCCGGCAGACCTGCAAAGCTGTATCGCCCTGCTGGCGGCCTCGCAGCTCAGCCTGGACGCGGACAGTATCGAGCCCGATGTCCGCGAGGAGACCCTGGCCCTGTCGGACGAGATCACCGAGACCGAACCGTCCACCCTGCAGGCGGTGGTCAATGCGGCGGTGTATGCGGCCCCGGAAAGCCAGACCGACATTAAGGTCGATGTGCCCGCCAACAATTACACCGGCACGCTGGTCATTCCCGATGCAACCATCGTCGGCAAGGACGCCAGCGGCAACGAGATCAACATCAACTACACAAACAAAAACATCACCTTAAATATGACCGGCTCCACGCTGACAGTGCCCACCGATGCGGCTGTCGGCGTATCCGTGTTTGGCTCGCTCACCATTCAGGGCGGCACCATCAAGGCGGCCGACGGCTGCACTGCCACCCGCGGCGTGCAGGTGCAGCTGGGCAGCGCCCTCACGCTGGATGGCACGACCATCAGCGACTTTACCTACGCAGGCCCCGGCGCGGGTGTGTACGTAAAGGGCACCGCCGCCGTGGATACCAACGGCCAGTTCGATGTTGCTCTGGGCGACAATCAGGAACCGCTGCAGAACGCGGACAACACCTATCAGTTCAAAAAGCTCCAGCGTGAAAACGGCAACAGCATGGACACCAGCTTTACCATGAAGGGCGGCGCCACCATCACCAACTGCAAATCCGACGGCAACGGCGCGGCCCTGTACGTGCATAACGCAGCCCTGCTCAAGCTGGAAAGTGCCAACTTTACCACCAACAACGCGGGCGGCTTTGGCGGTGCGGTCTACCTGGGCACCGGTGTACAGACCACCATTGGCAAGGGCGTGACCTTTACGGACAACCATGCTGCCAAGGACGGCGGTGCGCTGTACCTGGCCAACCAGTACACCCTGCATGTCAAGACGGACAACATCCTGGTGCAGGTGCCGGTTACGTTCAACGGCGGCACCTTTACCGGCAACAGCACCGATACCTACGGCGGTGCGCTGGCCTTTGACCCTGCCTTTGACGGCATTGCCGACAACACCATCGAGAACGTGACCTTCGGCCAGGCCGAGACCACCACCTCCGAGGAGGGAGATGCCGAGAAAGAAACCACCCTGCACGGCAACTATGCGGCCCTGCGCGGCGGCGCGATTGCCTTTAACAGCAATATCAAGGAAAACACGCTGAAAAACTGTACCTTTACGGGCAACACGGCCCTGCGGTATGCGGGCGCAGTGTACTACCCCAACAACTACGGCAAAACTACCGTGTTCAACCCTGTTTACACAGTGGAAGGCTGCACTTTTGACCGGAACTCTGCCACCTATGATGTAAAAAATGGCGACGATGCCGGCGGCGGCGCGATTCTGATTCATGTCAACCCCACTGACAAGCCCAACACTGTGCAGGTGGCCAGCCTGCACGTGAAGAACAGCACCTTTACCGGCAACACCGCCACCGGCTATGGCGGCGCTATCTCTACCCGGCGGGAAACCGGCTACGGCAATGCCCGCATTTACCTGAATATTGACGGCAGCAATTTTGATAGCAACCGCGTGACCTCGGCAGGCACCGGCGGTTGGCGCGGCGGCGGTGCTGTGTGGGTGGAAGGCTATGCCTGGGCGGACTTTACGAACAACATGTTCACCGGGAACTATAGTGCCCAGTACGGTGGTGCCATTGCTTCTAACAACACGGTCAATTACAGTGGCCGTACTCTTACATTGGGTGCCCTGCGGGAGGACGGTATCCCTGACCTGGAAAAAAGCAACACCTTTACCAACAACAGCTCGAACAGCGCCGGCGGTGCGGTTTACGTGGGTACCCAGAGCCCTGGCGATAACACCAACGGCATTTACACAACGGTTCACATCTACGGCAACACCTTTATCAAGAACACCACAAACTGGGGCTCTGGCGGCGCTTTGTATGTTGACAGCGGCACCCAGCGCAATGACCTGGGTTTGGAAGTCGTGGGCGCCACGTTTACCGGCAACCAGGCTATAAACTCGTCCAGTTCTGGTGCAGTCCGTATCTACGGTGTTCCCACCAGCTTTAAAGATTGTGAATTTACCAACAATACCACCGAGCAGAGCCACGGCGGCGCTGTCTGGGTCAACCGCACCAATCGGTTTGACATGGATAACGTGACCTTTACAGGCAACACCGCTGGTGCTGTGCGCAATGATGGCTGGGGCGGTGCAGTCTTTATTAACGAGATCCCCTCCTCGTTTGAGGCTGCTTTTACATGGAACAATGTTACGTTTGAGGGCAATACCTCCCACAGCCACGGCGGCGCAGTGGGTATCAATACAAACGTATACCTGACCCTGAACGCGACCAACATTACGGCCAGCAATAACAAGAGCATCAGCCTGAACGGCGGTGCGTTCTATCTGAGCCAGGGCCGTTACACCCTGACGAATGCCGTGTTTGAAAACAACATCGCAGGCTACAACGGCGGCGCTATTTACGTATGGAACCAGTATAGCGGCAACAGCCTGACCATCAACGGCAATAGCAGCTTTACAGGCAACACAGCGGGCAGCTCAGGCGGTGCAGTTCAGTTTGAAAGCAACAACCAGTACCGTACAGGCGCAGACGGCAATCTCGAATACTACCGTGGCGAGCTGAACATCATCGGCACAGCAGATAACCCCATCGTGTTCAGCAACAACACCGCCAAAAACTACTCCGGCGGCGCTCTCTGCATCGGTGCCCATAACACCGACAAGCTGGATTATCTGGATGTTCATGATAATACCGCCCAGCGGTACGGCGGCGGTATCTATATCAATAACAGCATCACCGAGGGTACGCTGACCAACAGCAAAATTCACAACAATACTACAAGCTGGGCTGGCGGCGGCGTGGACATCCACAACTACCTCGATTACCAAGAAACCAAAGTGAATAACGCCACAGTAATCACCCGCACGGGTAGACCCGGTGATTTTACCATTCGGGACTGTGAAATCACCGGCAACTCCACCACCGGCACGGATGGTAACTGCAGCGGCGGCGGTGGTATCGGCATTACTTCCGACCTGCGCAGAAGCGAACTCTATAAAGTGGATTCCGGCACGGTCAACATTATCGATACCGTGGTGGAGGACAATACCACGACTCTGGCTGGCGGCGGTATTTACTGCGGCTATAACGGCACCAACAATATCAGCGGCGGCAGCATCTCCAACAACACCAGCGGCACCGCTGCTACCACTGCCATCGATGCAACAAACAAGTATAAATATAGCGGTGGTGCGGTAGCTGTCCGCAATAACACCACAACCATCAAAGGCGGCACGGTTATTGCAGGCAACACGTCGGGCATTGATGGCGGTGCTCTGTATGTGAAAAATGCAGACAGCAGAGTGCTGCCCGCCAGCCTGACCACTGAGGATTGCGAAATCAAAAACAACACAGCCAAAAAGGGCGGCATCGCGTACGTTAGTGCGGGGGCCAGCTTCGCTATGGGCAAAAAGACTGCCCCCGATAGCAACGAGGGTGTCGGCGATGTGTTTGTGGAAAAGAACGCGGGCAAAGTGACCCTGCCCGCTGCTAAACAGCTGAAAGGCAAGTATGATGCCTGGCTGATGGATGACGCGACTCCGATTGAAAAGGCCGTCACCAACGATAGCAGCGCCGAGCATTACTACACCCTGCAGGGCGCGGCCCGCGTTGTGGCCCGTCTGAACGGCCTGCTCGGCTCCTGGGACGGCAAAACGTACACCACCCTGCAGGCCGCGCTGGATGAGGCGGCGAAGAACACCGGCACCGCCAGCATCGACCTGCTGGCCGATGTGGGCGAGCAGGTCACGGCTACCACCGTGAATAACCCCATCACCCTGAACCTGAACGGCTACACCCTCACCGGTAAGATCACCCTGACCAACGGTCAAAACAACAACGCCTTTACCCTGACCGATGAAAGGGCCGACAAATATAAAGCAGGCAGCGCCGGCGGCGTTCTCACCGGCCCAGCCAACGGCATTGAGATGAACAACGGCACAAAATCGGCCCATAACACGTTGATACTGACCGGCAAAACCCTGACCCTGCGTAACCTGTCCCGCGCGGTATACGGTGACAGATACATTGATGTTACGGCCGAAGATGTAACCTTTACCGGCAGCACCAGCGCGTGTATCTGGCTGAATAACGACAATAATATCAAAGTAGACGGCGCAGTGTTTACGAAAAACACCGGCTATAGCATTGTGCAGAATAGCAACGACTCTACCGTTGACTTGAAGAATGTCAAAATCTACGAGAACAACGGTAACCAAGGCGGGCGTGTATATCTGGGCAATAGAAATACCATTACTGTTGATGGCGGTGAATACCACGATAATGCGACCACCAGCCAGAACGGCGGTGTTATTTTTGCAAATGGTCAAGGCAACACCGTCACCATCAACAGCGGCGAGTTCTACAACAATAAGGCTGTCAACGGCGGCGCAGTGTACATGGGGCAATTGGGTACCCTTACCATCAATGGCGGCAGCTTCCATGACAACACCGCCACCACCAACGGCGGCGCAATTGTGGCATGCAACGCGACCGGCGGCAACCACATCACTACCCTTACCATCACAGGTGGTGAGATCTATAACAACACCGCCGTTAATGGCGGCGCGGTGTACATGAGCACCGGCACCGGCCTTGGCACCTTTACCATGACCGGCGGCGAAATTTACGAAAATACCGCCGACAACGGCGGCGCTCTCTACATTGCGACCAAGGCTAAAGTCACCCTCTCTGCCGCCGAGGGCGCGGACGTGGGCGGTATCATCCGGGATAACGTCGCCAGCCAGCTGGCCAGCAACCTGTATCTGGGCGGAGCCGACAGCTCCCTGACCGTGGGCAAAAAGACCCTGCTCCACGGCGGTACCATCGCGGGCGATGTGCTGTTTGCCCAGGGCGGTACGGTCGACCTGGCCAATACCCAAGATCTGCACACCGATGGCATCGAGAACGCCAAAGATCTCGTCTGGCTGAAAAATGATGCGACCACCGGCAAAACGGTGCGCAGTGAGACTGCTCCGGCCCAGACCATCTACACCCTGGCCCCGGCGGGGGAGAACACCGGCAGTTACGCCGCCCGTATTGGCAGTGATAAGTATTTCAGCATCAACCAGGCCATCAAGGCCATGGAAGCAGCGGGTGCCGAGGATGCAGAAACTAACACCACCACCATCCACCTGCTGCGCGACCAGACCGAGGATGTGACCATCAACAACACCAAGCACAGCCCCACCCTGAACCTGAACGGCTACACCCTCACCGGCCATATCACGGTAAACGACCTGAATAATGTGGGCCTGACCTTTACCCTGACGGATGACAACACCCAGGCCGACTACAACAAAGCCGGTAACGGCGGCACGCTGACCGCCGCCAGCGGTACTTTGGTCAACATCAAAGATCAATCCAACAAACCCGAAAACACCACCGTAAAGCTGCAGGGCGTGACCCTGACCGGCTCTACTCGCGGCGTCTATGCGGGCAGCAATGTCAACCTGGTGGCTGAGGGCAGCTCGTTCAGCGGCCGTTCGGTCTTGTTTTCCTCGTGGGGCTGTACCTGTTTGCCCATGACACTGTGGCCGACCAGCTCAACAATCTGCGGCAGGACCGCACGTTAAGCGACTATCAGGAGGCTGTCAGCGAGGCTTCGCCCGAAACCTACGAAGCCGAGATGCAGGCCGCCCTGGCCCACAACGCCGCCATTACAGAGAATACCTTCGCCGGGGACCTGTTCGCCGGCGAGGGCGTTCAGGCGGACGACGAATACAATGCCCTGTTGAATCTGAATGGCGACGGCGTCATGGGGATGATCTCCATCCCCAAGATCAACCAGACCATTCCCATCTATCACGGCACCGACGACAGCGTACTGCAGGTGGGTGCCGGGCACCTGCCCGGTACGGCCCTGCCGGTGGGCGGCGAAAACACCCACTGCGTACTGGCAGCCCACCGTGGTCTGCCCTCGGCGCGGCTGTTCAGCGACATCGACCAGCTGGAAGAAGGGGACATGATCTACCTGCACATCCTGGGCGAGGTCCACGCCTACCGGGTCGAGAACATCCTGCCCATGGTCCCCAAGGATGACTTTGAGACCCTGAACAAAGCCCTGCGCATCCTGCACGGGCAGGATTGGCTCTCCCTGATGACCTGCACGCCCTACGGCATCAACACCCACCGCCTGATCGTACAGGCCAAGCGGGTGGCCTATAACGGCGAGGACGACGCCCCCACCCAGCCCGTCCAGGCGGTCATCCACTACACGGCGCGGTCGTTCCGGCGTGCCTACACGCTGTATATCGGGGCCGCTGTCATCATCCTGCTGGTGGTGGTCCTAATTCTCCGCAGGCGTAAAAAACGTCATTCGCCTAAACAGTAAACAAACAATAAACAGAACACCCCCGCATCCGCAAAAAGTCCTTTAACTGGTACAAAAACGTCATTGTCACCAACGGTGTCGAACGGTAACCGCCATTCCCTGACATTCATATAAGCATGATTCCAAAGCGGCGCCACCCCGCCTTGTTACCGGCGGGGTGACGCTGTTTTTGTGTCTGCATAAAATCCCCGCAGCCTGCCCACCCTTATAGTGATATTCTGTAAGGGGGCAACCACATGCAAGAGATGTTTTGTTTCCAGTGCCAGCAGACGGCGCACAATACCGGGTGCGATGGTAAGGCCGGGGTGTGCGGCAAAAAGGCTGATACCGCCAACTATCAGGATGAAGTCATCGGCGCGCTGATCGGCCTTGCGCAGGCGGTGCAGGCGGGGACAGCCACCGACCGCACCGACGAGCTGATGCTGAAAGGGCTGTTTACCACCATCACTAACGTGAACTTCAATAACGAGACAATCCTGCAAATCAAAAACGATATAGAGAAAGAGAAAGCCGCCGTCAGCACAACCCACTTTGCGGATTATGATATGGCCGAGCTTTGGCGGGCAGGGGAGGACGTGCGGTCGCTGAAATCGCTGATCTTGTTCGGCCTCAAGGGCATGGCAGCCTATGCCTACCACGCCCGCGCCCTGGGCAAGACCGACCCCGCTGTGAACCGCTATTTCTACGAGGCACTGGCCGCCCTGGGCGAGGAAAAATCACCGGATGACCTGCTAAAACTGGTGCTGAAAACCGGCGAGGTCAACCTGGCCTGCATGGCCCTGTTGGACGCCGCCAACACCGAAGCCTACGGCGACCCGGTGCCCGTCACCGTGCCGCTGACGATTGAAAAAGGACCGTTCATCGTGGTAAGCGGCCACGACCTGCACGATTTAAAGCTGCTGCTGGAGCAGACCGAGGGCAAGGGCATCAACATCTACACCCACAGCGAGATGCTGCCTGCCCACGGTTACCCGGAGCTGAAAAAGTACCCCCACTTAAAGGGCAACTTTGGCACCGGATGGCAGAACCAGCAGACCGAGTTCCACAATATCCCGGCGCCCATTCTGTTTACCACCAACTGCCTGATGCCGGTGCGGCAAAGCTACTGCGACCGGGTGTTCACCACCTCGGTGGTCTCCTACCCGGAGATCCCCCACATCGGCGCGGACAAGGATTTTACGCCGGTCATTGAAAAAGCACTGGAGTGCGGCGGCTACCCGGATGACCATCCCATGACCGGCATGAACGGCGGCCACACCGTCACCACCGGCTTTGCCCGCAACGCCGTGCTGGCCCATGCGGGGGAGATCGTGCAGCTGGTGAAAAGCGGCAAAATTCGCCACATCTTCCTCATCGGCGGGTGCGACGGCGCGGCTCCCAGCCGCAGTTATTACACTGACTTTGCCCGCATGACCCCCGCAGATACGCTGATTTTGACCTTGGCCTGCGGTAAATACCGGCTGAACGATATGGACCTGGGCAGCATCGGGGGCATCCCGCGCATCTTGGATTGCGGCCAGTGCAACGATGCCTACAGCGCGATCCGCATTGCCATGGCCCTGGCCGAGGCCTTCGGCTGCGGGGTCAACGACCTGCCGCTGACGCTGGTGCTCTCCTGGTACGAGCAGAAAGCCGTCTGCATCCTGTTGACGCTGCTCTATCTGGGTCTGCAGCACATCTATTTAGGCCCCACCATCCCGGCGTTTGTTTCACCAAATGTATTACAATTTCTGGTGGAAAACTACCACCTGACCCCCACCAGCGACCCCAAAACCGACCTGAAGGCCATTTTACACGAATAAAACCATCCAACGGCAGCACAATAAACAAACGTGCTGCCGTATTTTTGTAAATTTCTGCAAATATTTTTGAATTATTTACCTACTAACATATTGACATAGTAGGTAAATAGGTGTATGATACAGCCAATGAATCCGAACAGGAAGCATGAACAAAGACGAAAGGAGAAATGTGCCATGTATACCATCCATGCCATCGCTGCCGTCCGCATGTGTTGTCGAATGTTTTGCTCCCAGGCATATCCGTATGGCCGGGCACATTCGTCTTGCTTGTGCTTTGTCGATGTTTGAAGTGTAACTGTACAACATCGTTTGCTGTGTGCCTGGGAGCCTGTAAAAGCCCCCGGGCTTTTGTTTTACCTGTTCGGGTGCGTTGAACCGCCGAAACGAAACACAAGAACATAGAGAAATAACAGAGGGGAAACTACCATGAAAAAAATCTTGAAAAAGTCCGCCGCTGCGCTGGCCGCACTTACCTTGACCGCCGCCCTGGCCGGCTGCGGCAGCAGCGCTTCTTCTGCAGCAACTTCTACCGACACCGCCGCCTCCACGGCTGAAACCTCCGGTGAAAACGAGCTGGAAAAAGTCAAGTCCGCCGGCAAGCTGGTCATCGGTGTCGAAGGTACCTACCCGCCGTTCACCTACCACGATGATAACGGCGAGCTGACCGGCCTGGACGTGGAACTGGGCAAGGCCCTGGCCGAAAAGCTGGGCGTCGAGGTCGAGTTCCAGGAGGCCTCCTGGGACTCGCTGCTCATCGGTATTGACACCGGCCGCTTTGATACGGTCATCAACAGCGTCAGCATCACCGACGAGCGCGCCGAAAAATACGACTTCTCCGACCCCTACTACTACGAAGCCCGCCGCGTGGTCGTGCGTGCCGACGATGACAGCATCAACGGCCCCGAGGACCTGAACGGCAAGAAGATCGCCACCAACACCACCAACGCCTTCATCCCCTGGTACGAGGAGAACGGTGCCGAGGTCGTGGGCATCGATACCAGCGCCGAGGCTATCGACCTGGTCCTCTCCGGCAGCGCCGACTTCCTGGGCATCAGCGTTCCGGTGCTGAACGCTTACCTGGATGAGCACCCAGACGCCGCCGATAAGCTGAAGGCCGCCTTCGTCATCCCAAACTCCGAGGATGTCATCGCCATCCCCGTCCGCAAGGGTGAGCCGGAGTTCCTGGACGCTATCAACGCTGCGCTGGCCGAACTCCGCGAGGAAGGCACCTTGAAAGAGATCTCTGAAAAATATCTGGGCGGTGATTACACCAACTCCGCTTACAGCAATTGATTGCAGGTGATTCGCAATGACGCAAAGACTGCTGGATATTCTGGTATCCTCGTTTCCCCGGCTGGTCCTGTACTGTGTGCAGGTCACCATCCCCCTTACCGTGTGCATCTACATCCTGAGCCTGGTGCTGGGTTTCCTGCTGGCGCTGATTCAAATTCAAAAGATCCCGGTGCTTAAGCCGCTGGCCCGCGTGTATGTCTGGGTGTTCCGCGGTACGCCGCTGATCGTCCAGATGTACATCATCTTCTTCGGCCTGCCGTCCTTAGGCATCACGCTGGATGCGTTCCCGTCGGCGGTCATCGCCTTCTCGCTGAACTACGCGGCCTATATGTCCGAGACCATCCGCGCCGCCATCCAGTCGGTGCCGGAAGGCCAGTGGGAGGCCGGGTACATGATCGGCCTGAGTTCCGGCCAGATCATGCTGCGGGTGATTCTGCCCCAGGCTGCACGGGTGGCTTTCCCCACGCTGTTCAGCACGCTGATTGGCCTGACGAAGGACAGTTCGCTGGCCGCCAGCATCACGGTGGTGGAAATGTTCAAGGCCGCCCAGCAGATTGCCTCCCGCACCTTTGAACCTTTTGCGCTCTATTGCGAAGCCGCCTTTGTTTACTTAATGCTTAATACCGTGCTGACTCTGCTGCAGAGCGTGCTGGAAAAGCGCCTTGCCTGGAAACAGCCGAAACAGCAATCCGCCGTACAAAAACAACTGGAAAAGGAGCCTGCGTAATTATGGCAAGAATCAGTGAAATCAACATCGAAACCGCCCCCGAAGCGATTCAAAAGATTGTGGCCGACCATGTGGCCGAGGGACACACCATCACCGCTGAAAAGCGCACCCTGCTGCACAATGCTGCCGCCTTCAATGCGGTGGAGGCTGGCTCCTACGCACTGGATGACGAGCTGGCCCGCCTCATCGGCAAGCGTGCCGCTGATTTTTACGAGTATGCCATCTCCCAGGCCAACGGGTGCCTGGTGTGCAGCATCTACTTCCGCAACCTGCTGAAAAAGAACGGCATTGACTTTGATACCTTCGAGTTCACCCCCGAGGAGCAGGTCCTCATCGACTACGGCCGCGCCATTGCCAACGACCCCAAGCACGTGCCCGAGGGGCTCTTTACCAGGCTCAAGACTTACTTCAACGAGGAGCAGATCGTGGTCGTCACCGCCATGGGCGTGATGATGATCGCCAACAACTACTTCAACGATATTCTGGACGTCACGCCGGATCATCTGGCGTGACCCAAAGCAAAGGAGCACATCACCATGCTGGAAGTAAAAGACCTGCATTGCAGCTACGGCACCACCCAGGTGCTGAAAGGTGTGGACCTCAATGTCAACAAGGGCGAGGTCATCTCGATTCTGGGCAGCAGTGGTTCCGGTAAAACAACGCTGCTGCGCTGCATCAGCTTTTTGCAGAAGGCCGACGGCGGCACCATCCGGTTCGATGACTTTGAAAAGGACATCACCCAATTAAAGCACAGCGAAATTCGTGCCCTGCGGATGAAGATGGGCTATGTGTTCCAGAACTTCAACCTCTTCCGCAACATGACCGTCAAGCAGAATGTGCTGGAGGGCCTTATCACTGCCCGTGGCGTGGACCGCGCCACCGCCGATAAGACCGCCGACGAGGTGCTGGAAAAGGTGGGTATGCTCCACCGCAAGGACTTTTACCCCGACCAGCTCTCCGGCGGGCAGCAGCAGCGCGTGGCCATCGCCCGCGCCATCGCCTTCAAGCCCGAAGTGCTGCTGTTTGACGAGCCTACCTCCGCCCTTGACCCGGAGCTGACCCGCGAGGTGCTGAACACCATCACCCAGCTGGCCGCCGACGGCCTGACGCTGGTGGTCGTCACCCACGAGATGGGCTTTGCCCGCAACGTGTCCGACCGCATCATCTTTATGGAAAACGGCGTCGTCGCTGAGGAAGCCCCCGCAAAAGAATTTTTCCTGCACCCCCGGCAGGAGGCAAGCAAGCGCTTTTTGCGGACCGTCACCGATGACTACGATTACAGCATTTAAGTGTAAGGGAGGAAGCAGGCCATGGCGGGTGTAAAATGGAGATTTTCCTCGAGAGGGGAGCGTCCCTCGAACGCCACCCTGTCCCAGGCGTTGGAACAGCTGGAGCAGGCAGTAAACGAAACTGTATAAATAAAGCAAAAGGCTCCCGGCGAGGGAGCTTTTTTGTTTTGCAGGTACTTCCGACCTTTTCCGCCCCCTATTATACTCCGGAACTCCGGAAGTACTTTCCTCTATAGACAAATAAACAAGAAATAACATGTATACGTATAAATTACTCTTTTTTATAAGTATGTTATATAGTTTAACATAATGTATAATAAGAAGTATATTTTTACTTTTTGACGTATATATGTAACTTATTGATATAAAGATTATAGAGGAAGTACTTCCGTACTTCCGGAGTTATTTGGGTATGGGTAGTTCCGGAAACACTTCCCCTCATCCCCTATTTCTCCCCAAAAGTAGAAATAGACCGCCTTATTCTGCTAAAATCATCCTGTATTCCTTCCCCCGCGGCCGGTATAATAAAGCCATCATCAGCGAAGGAGGAATGTATCAATGATGATTGCTATTCTTATCGCCGCCATTGTGGTGGCACTGGTCGTGTTCTCGCTTCTCTGCTACAAAAAAGCCCCGCCTACCCAGGCTATCGTGGTAACGGGCTTTGGCCTGTCCCGCCCCAAGGTGGTGTGCGGCCGCGGCGTGTTTGTACTGCCCGTTGTACAGCGTGCCGACCGGCTGAACATGCGCCTGCTGAAAATCGACGTAAAAACGCCGGAAACTGGCGTAAAAACCAAAGAGGGCGTCTCCCTCTGGCTGGACAGCGTCGTCACCGTGCAGGTCTACAGCGAGAACTCCACCGTTTCGGACGAGGAAGTCCGTAACGCCGGGTACGATGACATCAAAAAGTACATCAACAGCCGCCAGCAGGCCGCCATCTCCAACTTTTTGGGCATGGACGAAGCCCACATCAACGAGAAGATCAACGATGTGCTGCAAGGCAACCTGCGTGAGATCGTCAGCGAGATGACGGTCGACCAGATTTTGACCAACCGCAAGCAGATGGCCGTCAGCGTGGTGGAAAACGCCCGCCCGGACCTGGCCAAGATGGGCCTGGAGGTCGTCACCTTCAACGTGCAGGACGTCAAGGACGCCGTGGACGCCATGGGCCACAACCACGGCGTCATCGAGGCCATCGGCGTGGAGCAGGAGGAGCTTGTGAAAAAGCGTGCCTCCATTGCCAAGGCCGAAGCCGAGCGCGATGTCTCCTGCGCGAAGGCTGCCGCCGCCATGGCCGCCAACGAGAAGGAGATCGAAGCCCAGACGGCCATCGCCCAGCGCAACAACGAGCTGGAACTGGCCAAGTCCAAGCTGAAAGCCGAGGCCGACAAGGCCGCCGCTGACGCCCAGGCCGCCGGTATGATTCAGACCAACCTGCGTGCCAAGGAGGTCAAGGAATCCGAAGCCGACGCCGAGATCGCCCGCCAGAAGAAGATGGTCGACCTGGCCGCCCAGGAGGCCGAAGTGCAGCAGCGCAAGCTGGATGCCGAGGTGCGCAAGCAGGCCGACGCCGAGCTGTACCGCCGCCAGAAAGAAGCCGAAGCCCAGAAGTACGAGGCCGAGCGCGCTGCCGAGGCCGCCAAGTTTGCCAAGCAGCAGGAGGCCGAAGGTATCGAACTGGTCGGTAAAGCCGAAGCCGAGGCCATCCGCCGGAAAGGCCTGGCCGAAGCCGAAGCAATGAAGCAGAAAGCCGAAGCCTACAAGCAGTACAACGATGCCGCCGTGGCCGAGATGATGATAAAGGTGCTGCCCGAAATCGCCAAGAGCGTGGCCCAGCCCCTTGCCAGCATCGACAAGGTGTCCATCATCGGCGGCGATGCCTCCGGTGTGTCGGGCGTGTCCGGCAACGTGCCCGTGCTGATGGCCCAGACCATGGAGGCCATGAAGGAAGCCACCGGCATTGACATGAAAGAGATCGTCCGCGCCAACAGCATCCAGGCCAAGACCGACCGCAACATCAACGTGACCGGGTTAGAAAATTTGCAAACCCCGCAGGCCTCTGCACCTACTGCAGAAACCACCGCGGACCATGCCGCTGTAACCGAATAACAGCTGCATAAAACCAGCGCCCCTGTGCCGACCGTGCAGGGGCGCTGTGTGTTGCCGCACAACCGCATAGAAAAGCCCGACCACACTGTGGACGACAGCTACCGCAACGATGACGGCACCGGCAACCGCTATAAGAAAAAGTCCTTCAACTGGTACAAGCAGGTCATTGCCACCAACGGCGAGACCTTATAACCCAAAACGGCAAGGCCGCCCTCCCCACAAGCAGGGGAAGGCGGCCTTTTGCGGTTGATAGATATACTTAAATAACATTATCACAGATCGCAGCTTTACTTTCCATGGATTTTTTCAAGAACAGCATGTAAAAATTCCGGCTCTTTGGGCGGGGAAGATCTGTCAAACACAACTTGAAAAAGTGCAGATTGTACAGGAAAAATGACATGGTCGGCGCGACGGGGGTACGTTATTATTTAGGTATTGGCGCGGGGGCGGCCTGCGACCCGTACAAGACCTTCCCACTCAAGGCCTACCACAGCGCCGTGCTGCGCGCCATGATCGACCGCGACAAAAACCACCCCTGCGTGGTGCTGTGGAGCCTTGGCAACGAGCCGGACACCGAACACTTCCCCCAAAGCGCCTACGATTACTGGCGCCCGCTGTATGAGCAGGCCCACACCCAAGACCCGCAGGACCGTCCGGTCACGATGGTCTGCTGCCAGAACGACTATACAAGGGATACCACCACCCGCACGATGGACGTAGTCTGCATCAACCGCTACTACGGCTGGTATAACCTGAGCGGCGACCTGGAAAACGCTGCGTATGCGTTCCAGCAGGAACTGGACTTCTGGGCAGGCATCGATAAGCCGCTGGTCCTCTCCGAATACGGCGCGGATACGGTGGCGGGCCTGCACGGCCCCGCCCCCGAAATGTTCACCGAGGAATTTCAGGTGGAATATTACAAAACCATCAACGCCTGCCTTGACAGCCGCCCCTTTGTTGTGGGAGAATGGCCTTGGAACTTTGCGGATTTCTCCACCCAGCAGGGCCCCATGCGCGTAGGCAGCTGCAACCGCAAAGGCCTGTTTACGCGGGAGCGCACCCCCAAGCTGGCCGCCCACTATTTTAAAGACCGCTGGGCCAAAAAACAGCCCAATGACCGATAAAAGAGGATGACACTATGACACCCGAACTGAACTGGCTGACCGACCCCACCGTGTTTGCCGTGAACCGGCTGGATGCCCACTCTGACCATGTCTGCTATAAAACCGAGGCGGAGGCCGAAACCGGCCTGACCTCGCTGCGGCAGTCGCTGGACGGTGCCTGGCGCTTCGCCTGGAGTGCTAATCCCGCCGCACGCCCGGCGGATTTCTATAAGCCGGATGCCGACCTGACCGCCTTTGGAACCATCCGCGTGCCCGGGCACATTGAACTGCAGGGCTACGGACAGATCCAGTACACCAACACCCTCTACCCCTGGGATGGCCGTGCTGCCCTGCGTCCGCCGCAGATCAATTGGGATGATGACCCCGTAGGCAGCTACGTGAAAGAGTTCGACCTGGACGAGAGCCTGCGCGGCCAGCGGGTGTGCGTCAGCTTCCAGGGTGTGGAGCAGGCTATGTACCTTTGGTGCAACGGCCGGTTCGTCGGCTATGCCGAGGATACGTTTACTCCGTCTGAATTCGACCTGACACCCTATATTCAAGAGACCGGCAACCGTCTGTGTGTCGAGGTCTACAAGCGCAGCAGTGCCGCCTGGATCGAGGATCAGGACTTCTTCCGCTTCTCCGGCATCTTCCGCTCAGTGTATCTCTACGCTAAGCCCAAGGTGCATGTCCGGGACATCTGGCTCAAAGCCGAATTACTGTCCGGCAACACCACCGGCCAGCTGACACCTGTCATCAAGCTGGACGGCGAGACCGAGGGTGCCAAGGTGCATCTGCGCCTGATTGACCGCGAGGGCTATGCCTTGTATGATGACTTTACCGATGGCAGCGCCATCACGCTGGAGGGCATCCACCCCTGGAGCCACGAAAAGCCGATCTTGTACCACGCTGTGCTGACCCTGCAGGATGCCAGCGGCGCTGTGCAGGAGGTCGTGCCCTACGACATTGGTTTCCGCCGGTTCGAGATGCTGAACGGTGTCATGTGCTTAAACGGCAAGCGCATCGTGTTCAACGGCGTCAACCGCCACGAGTGGAACCCCAAAAAGGGCCGCGCCATTGATGCGGACGACATGCACGCTGCCATGGCCGTGTTCAAGAAAAACAACATCAATGCCGTGCGCACCTGCCACTATCCCAACCAGAGTTTGTGGTATGACCTGTGTGACCAAAACGGCATCTACATGATCGACGAGACCAACCTGGAAAGCCACGGCAGCTGGCAAAAGCTGGGCACCGTGGAACCCAGCTGGAACGTGCCCGGCAACCTGCCGGAATGGCGGGACTGCGTGGTCGACCGCGCCCGCAGCATGTTTGAACGGGACAAAAACCACGCAGCTGTGCTGATCTGGTCCTGCGGCAACGAGAGCTACGCCGGCAAGGACATCCGTGCTATGGCGAACTTCTTCCGCGCCAATGACCCAGACCGCCTGGTGCATTACGAGGGCGTTTTCCACTGCCGTGAGTTCGATGACATCAGCGATATGGAAAGCCGCATGTACGCCAAGCCGTCCGAAATCATCGCCTACATGGCCGAACACCCGGCTAAACCGTTCATTTTGTGTGAGTACATGCACGATATGGGCAACTCCCTGGGCGGCATGGAAAGCTATGTGGCCCTGATCGAAAAGTACAAAAAGTACCAGGGCGGCTTCATCTGGGATTATATGGACCAGGCCCTTTGGCACCCCAATACCCAAAATGACAGTATACTGGGATATGGCGGCGATTTTGGCGACCGTACAACAGATTACAACTTCAGCGGCAACGGCATTGTCTATGCCGATGGCACCGAGAAGCCTGCTATGCAGGAGGTACGCTACTGGTACAACACCCCTGCCCGCCGCAATGCCCAGGATGCCCGCAACAAAATGGAGGTTGCCCGCAGTGCCGCCGCCCTGCGCACCGCCTGGGATAAGCGCCGCCGATTGCCCCTGACCGTGATCTGCGGCGATGGAAACATCGGCGTAAAAGGCAGCGGCTTTGAGTTGTTGTTTTCCATCCCGGAGCAGGGGCCTGTCTCCCTGCGCAAGGACGGTAAGGAGTGGCTCTGGCGTGCCCCGACTCCGGCGTTCTGGCGTGCCAGCACCGATAACGACCGCGGCTGCGGCTTCCCGCAGCATGCCTCGGCCTGGATGGCGGCAGACGTGTTCCTGCGCAAAGAGGGCTGCACGGTGCTGGAAAAATCCGAGCAGCGGGTGCAGATTTGCTATAAATACAGCGTGCCGCTGGTGCCCGGTGCCGGCGTGGAGATCACCTATACAGTAGAGCCTCAGGCCGCCCTGCGGGTGGATGCCGTCTACCATGGTGTGCCCAGCGCGCCGGAGCTGCCTTGCTTCGGCGTGAAATTCCAGACCTTTGCCCCCGTGGCCCGCGCCCAGTGGACCGGCCTGTCCGGCGAGACTTATCCCGACCGTTACAAGGGCGGTGTATTCGGCTGCCACGAGGAAGTGCCCCACATCGCCCCGGCGCTGGTTCCCCAGGACTGCGGCCTGCACATGGACACCCAGCAGGTGGTTTTGCAGCTGGCAGACGGCAGCGAACTGACCCTGGAGCAGACCGGTGAGCCGTTCGCCTTCAGCGCCCTGCCCAACACGGCCCAGGAAATCGAGGCGGCGCAGCATATTTCGGAATTGCCCAACACCGGCCGCACCAGCATCACGGTGCTTGGCGCAGTCCGTGGTGTCGGCGGTATCGACAGCTGGGGCACCGATGTAGAGAAGCCCTACCACATCCCCGGCGACCGTGACCACAGCGTGAGCTTCCGTATCGTGTTCTGATAAAAGCACTGCAACATACAAAATCCCCCTGTACCACTGTATTGAAGTGCCCCCAAAAAGTTAGACAATAATTTGAAGCAAAAATTGTTCAAGCAGCCGAAAGGGCTTGCTGTCTGTGAATTGCAGGCGGCAAGCCCTTTAGCTTTGCCTTGATTCTGCGGTTGTTGTAGTAATCCAGATATTCAACGAGTTCCTGCTTGAAGTGTTCCATGGACTGAAACTCTTGTAAGTACAACAGTTCACTTTTGAGTAAGCCAAAGAAATTCTCTATCACAGCGTTGTCCAGACAGTTGCCTTTCCGGCTCATGCTCTGCTGAACACCTTTCTTCTGGAGCATTCGCTGGTACTGCTTGTGCTGGTATTGCCAGCCCTGGTCAGAATGAAGGATCAACCCGGTTCCATCCGGTATCTTCTCAAAAGCCTTATCCAGCATAGTCGTAACCATACTCAGAACAGGACGGTCGGAGATGGTATAGCTGACCAGATCGCTGCTGCACAGATCAAGGATGGGCGAGAGATAGAGCTTCTCTCCAAACAAACTGAACTCTGTCACATCGGTGACCCACTTCTGGTTTGGCTTTTCGGCGCGGAAGTCCCGGTTTAACAGATTTGGTGCGATTTTGCCAACTTCGCCCTTATAAGAACGATATTTTTTCATCCTGACACGGCAAACCAAGCCCAGCTCCTTCATAAGCCGCTGGACAATCTTGTGGTTCAGGAGAAAATTGCGCTTGTGAAGTTCTGCTGTAATGCGGCGATAGCCGTATCTTCCTTTGTTTTCGTGGTAGATGGCCGTGATCTCCGCTTTGACAGCTTTATACTTATCTGCACGGTTCATCCGCTTCAGATGGTAGTAGAAAGTGGCACGGGGTAGTTGAGCGATTGAGAGAAGAATATCCAGAGAATGTTTTTGCCTTAGCTTCTGAACTACCAGCGTTTTTTGTGCTGGCGTCGCTCGTCTTCCAAAACCAAGGCTTGCAAATTTTTTAGGTAATCGTTCTCCGCACGCAGTCGCTGCACTTCGGCCAGCAGATCTTCTTCTACCTCTTTTGGCAGCTTCTTTGGCCGACCAGTGCTGCTGCGGCCCCGTCGCTCAACCGTCAAGCCTTCCGGCCCTTCTTCCAAATAAATGCGTTCCCAGCGCTCTATAATTTTATGGTCGTTAATTCCAAATTCCTGCATTGCTGCATAGATACTCAGATGTTCTTTTTTCATGGTTTCTACAACCATTTTCTTGAACTCCGGCGTATATCGTTTGTTTGGTACTCCTTTTGGCATAGCAAAACACCCCACTTGTTAGATAGTATATCATACTGTCTAACAAATGGGGCGCTGTTCATTTTTGGTGGTATAGGGGGATTTTTGCATACGGATTTTTCTGTTGTGCCCTTAGGCTGAAACCATGCTCTCGGCTTTCAAGTGAGGAATCTCACCAAGGACCTGCTGGCCGGTGCGGATACGCAGGGTCATAGTGCCGTGCTCCAGGCAAGAAAGCAGACAACTGCGGCCGCTGGGCAGATACCAGGTGGCAACCTCGGTGTTGCGCCGGGCTACCACGATGGAGCCGTGCTCCATTTCACAGTATAAAGCGGCGCTTCCGTGCCCTTTTTTGCGAAAAGGAAAGCCTTTTTCATCTATGCGCCACCAATTCCAGCTTCCAATCTGGCGGCCAAAGACTGCGGCTGCAGGGGCATAACTGCAAAGCTCCTGCAATTCCCCAAAAGCGGACGGCATGGGCAAAACGGCAGTAGTTGGCTGCCCCTGGGGCTGCAAAAGTGCAAGCAGCAACAGCGTGACCAACTCGCGCCGCATCTGGCTCAATGGTAGGGTCAGGCATTGCACAGTGCTGTTGCTGCGGTAATAGACACAGCAATCTTCTATCAACAGTTTTTTGGCGCAGCAAAGGCAGAGAATGTCCCGCTGGTGCAGGCATTGGAGTTGTAGCGGTGCATTGCTGGAAAATTGTAGATATAAGATCTGCTGCCCGATGCGTCCCAGCCAGGTGCCGCCATCGGTCTGCGGAAAGAAAAGAAAACGCTCCGGTAACACAGAAACCGCACCGGCGAAAGCGGTGCGGCATGCAGCCGGCAGTGCCCGGGCAGGAACCAGGCAGCAGGAAGCCGGCAGGGGATTATTCATACAGGATGAGTGCGATCATCTCGACCGGCTCGTTACCCAGGCATTTCAGGCCGTGGCCCTCGCCGGGGGCGCAGTAGGTCACGTCACCGGCGCCGATCTCTACCTCGGTGCCGTTGTTGTTGTACAGGCCCTTGCCGCTCAGGATGTAATAGGTCTCGCTGTCGCCTGTGTGGATATGGTAGCCGATCTCACTGCCGGGGTAGACGGTGGTGTGGCCAAACACGCGGCCCTTCTGGCTCATTTCCTCGGGGCCGTTCAGCAGGCTGCGGACGGTGATTTCGCCCACGCCGTTAAACGGGGCGGGCTTGCGGACGGATTGCTTTTCTTCACTGCGACGGATCATAGGTGCTCTCTCCTTATAAATAAATGTTGTGGTGAAAAATTGGTGGCTGAAATATGGTGCAATTATTTGCAATCGGTTTCAGCACTATACGCTTAATTGTACATGGTTCGACAGGGATACGCAAGTGTCAAACCTAACAAAAACCGGATACCAAATGCATGCATTATCACGGAACGGCTGCAATTGCAATCTGAAAATAGCCGGCACATCGTTAAAAATGTAAACGAGTGAGACGGTTGTGCAGGGATGACTAAGAAACCTGCAACGATTGAAAGACCAGAAAATCGGACAAACAACAAGGACAAAAGAAACGGAGCATGGACGAATGATGTATAATATGATACGGATATCATAAGATGGATTGTCAACATGCACAAAAGCACAAAGTTTGATTCATGAAAAACAGAGAATCCGACGGGAAAACCCTGAAAACCCATTGACACGGCGCTGACGAAGTGTTACCCTATAGGTGCAATCGATTGCGAGATGCGCTCCCGCAATCCAAAAAAATCAGCCAGCGGTCTCTACCGCAACCAAGAGAAACAAAGGAAGGAAAGAACTTATGTCCAGCAAAAAAACACTGCGGCAGATCCTGGATGCATCCGATAAATGCTTCCTGGTTCCCTGCGTTTATGACTGCGCTTCTAACCATGCCGTTGAGATGTGCGGTTTCCCTGTGAGCCTGCTCTCCGGTGGTGAGGTTTCCATCTCCCGCAACGGCGTGATTGACTACGGTTTCACCAACCTGACCGACTTGGAAGAGGTCATCAGCCGTGTTGCCACCACCAGCGCCATTCCCCTGATTGCTGATATTGAGGATGGCTTCGGCGGCCCTCTGGCCGTTTACCGTGCAGCCAAGCGTCTGGCCGCTGCCGGTGCCGCTGCTGTGCAGCTGGAGGACTCCGCTGATATGGAGGAATCCACCAAGATTCTGCCCCGTGATAAGTACATGGCCAAGGTTCGCGCAGCGCTTGAGGCTCTGGAAGGCACCGATTGCCTGCTGATTGCCCGTAGCAATGCCGATCCCGCCGACCCCGAGCAGATGAAGGAAGGCTGCGAGCGCCTGCAGGAGGCTATCGACCTCGGCAAAGAGCGCGGCATGTACGTCCTCGCTATGATGGTTCTGGTCGGCAATGTAGAGCAGGCCACCGAAATGGCCAAGATCGTCACCGGCCCGAAGATTTTCGCTGACGTTCGTGCTTACAAGGGCGAGGATGGTCATTATCATCCGTCTGTCACGATGGAAGAACTCACCCCGCTGGGCTTCAAGATGTGCAGCAGCCACTACACCATGAAGGCAGCCATGGAAGGCATGCTGGAACATGGCCTGGCCAACTTCAAGAATCAGAGCGTTGCCTACAGCTTTGAAACTGCCCCGGCTTCTCATATCGAAAGCTTCTCCGCTTCCGGCATGTGGGACCCGCAGGCTTACCTGGCCCTGGAGAACAAGTTCACCGGCGGCGACAAGGAATACACCATCGTCGGCCACCAGGTCGAGGATTACCCGAAGGGCTTTGCCCGCTTTGATGTCAGCGAACGTCTGTAAGATAAGGAGGATGCACCATGAGCTTACCGTATATTCTGACACCTGAAGCAAAGGTGCCTGCCGCCGACCGTCTGCGTGCGATGTTCAACGATGATAAAGTCCGTATTGTTCCGGAGCTGGCCGACTGCATGGGAGCCAAGGCTGCCGAAATGAACGGCTTCGAGGTCATCATGGTTTCCAGCGGTGACCTGGCCTGCGCCATGACCGGCATCCCCGATCTGCAGCTGCTCTCCATCGACGATTTCGTCCGCGTGACCGAGCAAATCACCCACATGACCCCGATGCCCCTGATTATCGATGCCGATGACGGTTTTGGTCTGGGCCGCGCCCTCAACGCACAGTATGGTTGCATGCGCATCATGCAGGCTGGCGCTGCCGGTGTTCTGGTCACCGATACCTCTGAACTGGGCCGTAAGGGTCAGCTGCCCATCCCTGATGCCTGCCTGCGTTTCCGCGCAGCCCGCGCCGGTCTGGACGCTAACGGTCAGCATGGTTTCCTGATTGCCCGCTGCGACAGCGACATCATCAACGACTTTGAAGAGACAGTCGAGCGCTGCGCTGCTTATATTGACGCCGGTGCTGATATGCTCTGCGTGCTGTGGATGCACAAGATTCACAGCCGCACGCAGAAAATCGAGGCCATGCGTAATCTGCGGGATGCCCTGAACGCCAAGGGCGGCAAGTACGCAAACTTCCCGATGTGGTATCCTGACCTGTGCGGCAAAGCACACGATCCCGAAGAGGTTTCGATGCAGGATCTGAAAGATTTGGGAGTCTACAAGCTGACAGGTATCCACTTCAGCTGCCACGCCGCTATGCTGGCTATGCTGGATGTCGGTCGCCACGTACTGATGGAGCAGAGCAACGACTACGTTGATTACCACTTTGATGACACCGGCTACAAGACCTTCACCACGATGAGCATGTTCGGCCTGACGGACGGCAGCTGGGTCGAAGCAGAGAACGCCTTCGTGCGTGAGCCGCAGGACTCCATTGCCCAGCGCAATGCTGACTACTTCGTCCGCGAAGAGGATGTCCACAATCCCGACAAGCAGTCCTAAAGGAATAAGGTGCGCGGACCGCGTACCTATTTATAAAGAAAGAAGCATCAAACAGGAGGAAAACAAAATGAAAAAAATTATTTCCCTGGCCTTGGCAGCCGCTTTGACGGCCAGCCTCGCAGGCTGCGCATCTTCCGATGCAGCCAGCACCGCCAGCTCCACGGCTCCGGCAACCTCTACTGCCGAGTCCACTGCTGACGGCTCCGCTTCCAGCGGCGATACCATCAAGATCGGCGTTCTGACCGACCGCTCTTCCGCTGCAGCCGCTACCGTTACCTGGGCTGAGGCTGGTGCTATCCTGGCCTTGGAAGAAGAGAACGAGGCTGGCGGCCTGAACGGCAAGCAGTTCGAACTGGTCTACCGTGATACCGCTTCCGACTCCGCCAACGTTGCCCAGAAGGCTACCGAACTGGTCAACGAAGGCTGCATCGCTATCCTGGGACCCAAGTCCGATGGCGAGGCTCCCACCGGTGCAACTTGGGCCGAGGAGAACAAGTTCCCCATGGTCACTCCCTGCACCATGAACACCCGCGTTACCATTGAGAATGCTTCCAAGTACATGTTCTCCTGCGGTTTCGTTGCATGGCCCATCGCCAAGATGAACGCCAAATATGCCGCTGACCAGGGCTATAACAGCGCATTTTTCATCGGCAACGATGGCGGAGCTTCCGGCGACAGCCGTGACTTCTTCTACTATGAGCTGGGCGATGGCTTCCAAAACCTCGGCTCCAACCAGGTTTCCAGCAACTCTACTGAGTTCTCCACCATCATCTCCTCTGTCGTTGGTAAGGATCCCGATGTTATCATCGGTGCCGTTGCAGGCCCCAACTTTGTTTCTCTGGTCAACCAGGGCCAGCAGTTCGGCCTGTGGGATATCTGCGACTACCTCGGCTGGTACACCTGCGACTCCACCAACACCCAGTCTCTGGCTGAAGCTGGCAACTATCCTTATGGTAAGGTTCACGGCGTTGACCTGTGGCCTTTCTGGATGGATGAGATCGACGGCAATGCTGAGTTCGTCCAGCGCTACTCCGAGATCGGCAAAGAGTACTTCGACAAAGACATTCTGCCCTCTGACATGGGCTACACCTGGTACGTTGGCATCAAGGCAATCTGCGAAGCTGCCAAGACAACTGCTGATGACCTGAGCCCCGAGGCTATGACCAACGCCCTGAGCAACGTCCACTTCAGCACCCTGTACGGTGATGACCTGTACTTCCGTGATTTCGACCATACCATGGCTCACGCTTACTACTACGTCACCGCTGTTGAGGACACCACCGGCAAGTGGAGCATCCCCGTTGGCGATGTCTACGCTGTCTACGAAGGCGACGAGATGCTGCCCACCAAGGAAGAGATGGAGGAGTACGCTTCCAAGAACAACTACACCTTCACCGACCTGAGCGCAAAGTAAGATAACAATCCACTTCGTTACCACAGTACAACGGTCTGCGGCAGGCAGCTGACCCTGCCTGCCGCATTTTATGTTTGGCTTGTCGGACAGCCGGCTGGCCGGGCACCCGGGAAAATCGTAAATGCCGCTGTGTGGTACGAACACATTTTAACAGAGGAAACGGACTATGACAGTATCATTCTTTTTCCAAACGCTGATCACTGGTATCAGCAACGGCATGGTGGCCTACCTCATGGTGGCTGGTGTATCCTTGATCATCAGCGGAATGAACATGGTCAACTTCGGCCAGGGCGCGTTCTACGTTCTGGGTACCTACCTTACTTATACCATCGCCGCAAAGCTTGGCTTTGTACCCGCACTTTTCATCGTACCGCTCATTGTGGCTGGTATTGGTTACTTTGTTGAGAAAGCTACCCGTCCGCTGTTTGGCAAAAACATGCTGTATATTATGCTGCTGACCTACGGCGTTGCCTACATGGTCTGCGACATGATGGTTATGATCTGGGGCTACAGCATCCGCCTGCTGGCGCTGCCCAAGTTCCTGCAGGGCGGCGTCCAGATGTTCGGCATCAGCTTCCCCATCTACTACCTGTTCGAGATCGCTGTTTCCGCCGCTATTGCGTTTGCTTTCTGGTTCATGATCAATAAGACCAAGCTTGGCATGCTGACCCGCGCTATCATCAGTGACCGTCCCATGGTTGCCAATCTGGGCGTCAACGTCAACCAAATGTTCAGCATCCTGTTCATGATCGGTATCGGCATCGCTGGTTTGGGTGGCGTCCTGAACGCCCCCGTCACCGGCCAGAGCCCCAAAGAAGGCTTGTCCGTCTTCGGCAACGTTATGCCCATCCTTGTCATCGGCGGTCTGCGCAATATGGATGGCTGCCTGCCTGCTGCACTGCTTGTCGGCCTGGTCAATGCTTTCGGTGCCATCTATCTGCCGCAGTACTACAATGTTCTGCCCGCTGCTCTGATGGTCATTGCCATGGCAATCAACCCGCAGGGTCTGTTTACCAAAAAGGAGGGCCGTTGAGATGCTTAGTTCCTGGAAGAAGATTCCGCAGATCAAGCGGCACGCCATTGTGGGTGCCATCATCTGCCTGGGCATGCTGATCTACTCTTTCTTTGCCGTAGATTCCGTGCTTGACTTTATGAGCCGCACCGTTATCATGATGCTCTTTGCCTCCGCACTGAACATCATCCTCGGTTTCGGCGGTCTGCGTCCCCTTGGTATGGCTACCTACTTTGGCATGGGCTCCTATGCCTACGTTATCCTTGTCGTCCGCCTGGGCTGGGCGAAACCCCTTGCCATCATCGGCGCTATGGCGCTGGCAATGCTTATTTCCCTCGGTGTCAACATCCTTTGCCTGCGCGCAAACGATGACCTGGCCTTCGCCTTTATGAGCATGGGCATCAACACACTGCTGTTCACTATGGTGTACAAGATCCCCTACGTGGGCTCCGATACCGGCCTGACCGGCAACGTCCGACTGGCGTTCGCCAGCAGCTCCCGCGGCAACTTCTATCTCAGCTTCGGCATCAGCGTGGTCTGCATCGTGCTGATCTACCTGTTCTACCACAGCCCCTTTGCTACTGTCCTGAAAGGCAGCCGTGATAACCTGGAGCGTCTGACCTTCGTTGGCATGAACACCCAGAACGTCCGTTTGTTCGCCTGCATGGTCTCCAGCTTCTTCGTGGCCGTTGCCGGTATCCTGTATGCAATGCGCAACATGGGTGCTTTCCCGGTCATGTTCTCCACCAACACCTCCACCGAGGGCCTGGTCATGTGCCTGATCGGCGGTATGCAGGCGTTCTTTGGTCCTATCCTGGGCGCTGTGATTGTCACCTTCATCTCCACCCAGGTCTCTATCCTGACCAACTACTACCAGTTCATCCTGGGCGCTATCATCGTGTTCTGCGTTCTGTTCCTGCAGAACGGCCTGCTGCGCGACGATGTGACCCGCAACCTGGATGAGCCTGAAACCAACAAAAAGGAGACTGCCAAAAAATGAGTGAACCGATTTTGAAGGTTGAACACCTCAACCGCTATTTTGGCGCTCTGCATGCCACCAAGGACGTTTCCTTCGAGGTTCCCGAAGGTCAGGTTCGCGCCATCATCGGCCCCAACGGTGCCGGTAAGTCCACCCTGATGGACCTGATTACTAACCGTACCACCCCCAGCAGCGGCAAGGTCATCTTCCGCGGCGAGGATATCACCGGTCTGGCTCCCAACAAGATCGTTCACAAGGGCATGACCAAGTGCTTTCAGATCTCGAAGCTGTTCAACAACCTGACCGTTTACGAGAACGTGCAGATCGCCCGCATCGAGATGAACAAAAAGACTTTCAGCATCCTGCCGGTACGGGATGCCTACCTGAAAAAAGAAGTTGTCACCTACCTGCAGCTGGTCGGACTGGAAGACAAGATGAACGATGTGGCCGCCTACCTTTCTTACGGTGACCAGCGCCGTCTGGACATCGCCATTGCATTGGCGATGGATCCGAAGCTGCTGATACTGGACGAGCCTGCCGCCGGTGTGGCCCGTGAGGAAGCTTACACTCTGATGCAGCTGATCCGTGACCTGGCTGCCAAGCGCAACATGACGATCATCTTCATCGAGCATGATATGGACATCGTCTTTAACTATGCAGACGAGATCTCCGTCCTACGTGACGGTGAGCTGATCGCCAGCGGCACCCCGGACGAGATCAAACAGAACGAATACGTACAGCAGGCTTACCTGGGAGGTGACATGTCATGATTCTTGAACTGAAAGATGTACAGGCTTATTATGACAAGAGCCATATCTTGAACGGCGTCAACCTTAGCGTTGAGGAAGGCACTTCTGTCTGCCTGCTGGGCCGCAACGGTGTCGGCAAATCCACCACGATGAAAACCATCATGGGCATGCTGAACCCGAAAGAACACTGTAAGACCGAAGGCTCCATCACCTTCAACGGCAAAGAATTGGTCGGCATGCAGAGCCACGCAATCGCCCGCCTGGGCATTGCCTACGTGCCCCAGGGCCGCCACATTTTCCCCACCCTGACCACCGAGGAAAACCTGCGTGTGGCAGCACGTAAGGGCGTGGACGGCAGCGATAAGTGGAACCTGGAATCTGTGTACAAATTCTTCCCCCGCCTGGAGGAACGCAAGGACTCCAAGGGTGATAAGCTTTCCGGCGGTGAGAAGCAGATGTTGGCGGTTGCCCGCGGCCTGATGCAGAACCCCAAGATGATGCTGCTGGACGAGATCACCGAAGGTCTGGCCCCCATCATCGTGGACCAGCTGGCCGTCATGGTACAGAACCTGCTGGCCGAGGGTGTTACCATCCTGATTGCCGAGCAGAACGTTAAGTTCGCTACCAAGGTCAGCAGCGATTGCTACATCCTGGAGCGTGGCGCCGTGGTCCACCACCAGGCTACGCAGGATCTGTCGGAAGAGACCCGCAAGCAGTATCTGGGCCTGTGAGCGCCCCGCAAGTAAAAGAAAAACAGACCTGGCGGGACAGGTGGATCGAAAAAGATCGGGCCTTTTACCGCCAGGTCTTTTTGGTAGGGCTGCCGGTTGCGTTCCAGCAGGCCATCAACATCGGGGTCAACCTGATGGATACGGTGATGGTCGGTGCACTGGGGGAAAACGCCCTCTCTGCCTCCTCGCTGGCAAACCAGTATTATTACCTGTACTATGTGCTCTGTCTGGGTATCTCGGGCGGTGCGTGTGTGCTCAGCGCCCAGTACTGGGGTGCGAGCAACCACAAGATGGTCAAACAGGTGTGGCGGCTCTCAATGTATATCTCCGGCGGTGCGGCGCTGCTGTTTGCCCTGGCCACGGCACTTTTTTCGGCGCAGATCATGGGTATCTACACGAATAATGCCGAGATGATCGCTTTAGGCAACCGGTATTTGCAGGTCACCGCCTGGGTGTTTTTCTTCCATGGGACCAGCCTTATCATGGTAAACCTTATGCGCACCGCAGGGGTGTTGTACCTGGGGCTGGCGGTTTCGGGGCTGTCCTTTGTCAGCAATATCTTTTTCAATTATGTGTTCATCTTCGGTAAATTCGGCGCACCCTGCTTAGGCATTGCCGGTGCGGCGGTGGGCACCCTCATCAGCCGCATATTGGAATTTGCGATCACCTTTGGCTATCTGTTCCTGGGCTGCCGTCAGATCCGTTTTACCCCGCGTAATCTGTTGGGGCGGCTGGATGCCGCCATGCTGTGCGCCTTTATGAATACGGGCATGCCGCCCATCATCAGTGACGGCATGTTCACAGTAGGCGACAACATTTTAAGTGTGATCCTGGGCCACATGGGGGTGGCGGTCATCAGCGGCCAGGCCATCACCCTGGCAACGATGCGGTTCTGCACCGCATTCATTCTGGGGCTGTGCAACGCCTCCTCGGTCATGGTCGGCCAGGCCATCGGAAGGGGAGAACGCGCTGCCGTGGAGCGACAGAGCCGGACCTTCTTCCTGCTGTCAGTAGCAGGCGGTCTGCTGGGCGGTGTCATCATCGCCGTAGTAAGCCCCTGGATCGTGGGCATGTACGACCTGTCGCCGGAATCCCGCGATGCTACGATGCAGATGCTGCAGGCCATGAGCCTGCTGATGGTGTTCCAATCCGTACAGTCCGTCATGAGCAAAGGCGTGTTGCGGGGCGGCGGAGATACCCGCTTCCTAATGTTTGCAGACCTGATTTTCATGTGGGGGTTAAACATCCCCAGTGGTTATCTGGCAGGACTGCGTTGGGGCTGGTCCCCGTTCTGGGTGTTTGTCTGCCTCAAGCTGGATACAATCTGTAAATCTTTTCTCTGCCTGTGGCGGCTGGTCAAGGGTAGATGGATCAAAAATGTCAACGAAACGACCTAAATCTCAGGGGGGCACACCATGCTGCTGCGTCATCCTCAGCGGGTGCTGAGCCGAGAACTGGCCCGCTGTGATCTGTAAGGACTTTCTGCTATAAGAACTACAACAAACCAAAACCATAAGAAAGGTTGATTTGATTATGTCTGCAGAACATTCTATCCGTGAGCTTCTCGAAAAAGGCGAATTCGTTTGGGCACCCTGTGTCTATGATTGCCTGTCTGCCCGCTGCGCCGAGTTGGTCGGCCACAATGCCGTGCTGGTCAGCAGCTGCGAGCTGGAGTATGCCATGAACGGCATCCCCGCCGGTATGTATAACTGGGAGGAGTACATCTACGCCGCTGAGCGTATCTGCAACTCCACCAAGCTGCCCGTCATCATCGATGGCGAGAACGGCGGCGGCACCCCGATGCAGGTCTACCGCAACGTCAAGCGGCTGGCCGAGGTCGGTGCGATGGCTATCTCCATCGAGGATACCAACAGCGGTGCTTTCGCCACCGGCTACACCTACGCCAGCGGCTACGGCTATATGGATGCCGAGCGCTGGGCTGCCAACGTCCAAGCTGCCGTTGAGGCCACCAAAGGCACCGACTGCATGATTATCGCCCGTACCGATTGCAAGGGTGGCGGTGCACCACAGACCGGTGCTATTGCCAAGTTTGGCGGCATGGGCCTGGAAGAAGCCATCCGCCGTGCTGAGATGGGCTACCAGGTAGGCGCAGAAATCACCATGATCCAGAATATCTGCCACGCTAACTGCGAGGACGAGTGCCGCGAGATCAGCCGCCGCCTGTCCAAGCCGGGCCGCTACCTGTTCTATCCCGATGTCCACGCCACCGATGGCAAGCCCGATGCTACGCTGGAGCAGATGCAGGAATGGGGCTTCCACCTGGTCAGCAACCATGTCGCCATGAAGGGAGCTGCCCGCGGTATGCTGGAATTCTTCCGCGAGAATTTCAAGAACAAGAACACTGTTTATAGCGAGAACCACGAGATTGATCCCTCTGGCGAGTTCGACATCGGCCATGAGTTCCACCTCTTCAAGTTCGAGGATTACATTGCCTTGGACAAGAAGTACCGCGCTTATGAGGAAGAACTCCGCGCAAAGAACAGCAAATAATCTGAAAAATCAATAGCCCTTTCTTTCTCAGCCGGGCCATCTGCGCTTTGCGCTGACCGACTGGGATTTTTTATAAAACATCTTGCACATCTTTGCGCGAAATGTTCATCTTTAGCAAAGCAAGGAAGATTTAAGTTGCAATTGGTTTTGGAATATACTACTATTTATTTAGCTATCCCGAAGGAAAAAATATCCAGCAAGTGAGAGTATGTATGACGATTTACGATATAGCCAAAATGGCAGGTGTTTCGGCCAGTTCGGTTTCCCGTGTGGTAAACGGGAAACCGGGGGTCAACCGTGCGACACGGGAAAAAATTCAGGCACTGCTCAAAGAGCATAACTACGTGCCGGATACCAACGCCCGCAACCTGGTAACCCAATCCAACCGCACCATTGGTATTCTGACCGATGATATTGATACCTTGCACCAGGTGGAGGGCTGCCATCGCGTAGAATATGAGTTGATGCGCAATGGCTATTACTGCTTCGTCAAATACATCGGCCACGGACCGGATGCCATAGAAACCGCAATGCTGGATCTGGCACGGCATCGTGTCGAGGGTGCCGTCTGCCTGGGCAGCGCGTTCCGCGATGCCCGCAAGGTCACCCGCGCGGTGGAACACCACCTGCCCAACACGCCGGTGGTTATGGTGCATAATACGCTGACCTTTCCGCGACCCAACATCTACTCTGTTGGTGCCGACGAAGTGGCAGGTATCCAGAGCTGTGTGGATTATCTGACTAGCCGCGGCCGCCGCCAAATGCTGCTGGTCATCAACGAAAATCGTGTCAGCGGTGCGTTGATCCGCAGTGCCTTTGAATCTGCAGTTAAGCGGTATCCCCATGTGCATAGCACGGTTTATACAGGCGTGCCGGTTTCGGTCGATGGCGGCGAAAGCTTTGCCCTGCGCATGCTGCGGGAACAGCCTGATACCGACAGCATCATCTGCGCCAACGACCTGATCGCTATTGGTGTACTGAACATTCTGAAAGAGCAGGGCATCCAGGTGCCGCAGCAGATCTCGCTGATGGGCGAGAACAACTCCTCGTTCTGTGAGACCTGCCGCCCGCGGCTGACCTCGCTGGATACGATGGTTTCGATGTCCAGCATCATGGCGGCCCGCACCTTGCTGGATGTGCTGGAGGGCCGCGAACCCAGCCATCATGTCACTCTACAGATGACCATTGTCGAGCGCGGAACCACCTGATAACGCAAAAATCAAACTGCCTGCCGCTGTACCTGCGGCAGGCAGTTGTTATGCGCAGCATAAGGCATCGGCTATAACGGTCTTGTTGCATTTTGAGGGAATATAGGGTATACTAAAATAGAGTTATTCTGCGGCAGGGTATGGTTGCCCTGCCGCTCATTATCTGCTGCAATAAATTACAAGCAAAAGCGCAAAGACAAGGGGATAATCTATGAGAGAAAAAACCATCTCCCGCTCGGTGGAAAACGACGAAGTAAATCCGCTGCGGGTGGAGAAAGAGAGCAAGCTGATCGTTGACTTTGCGGTGCCCTGCATCATCTCGATGCTGGTGACCTCGCTGTATAACATTGTCGACCAGATCTTCATTGGCCAGGGCGTGGGCATGCTGGGCAATGCGGCTACCAACATTGCGTTCCCGCTTTCCATCGCCTGTACGGCTATTTCCTTACTGCTGGGCATCGGCGCCGCATCCAACTTCTCGCTGCATCTGGGTGCAGGGGAGGAAAAGAAGGCCGTCGAGTATGCCGGCACCGGCTTATGCCTGATGACAATTTGCGGCATCGCGCTGTTTCTGGTCACGACCCTGTTTTTAACGCCGATGCTCAAATTCTTCGGCGCAACCCCGGACGTGTTGCCCTATGCCGAGGAATACACCCGCATCACGGCTATCGGGTTCCCGTTCCTCATCGCCAACACCGGCATCAGTAAGCTGATTCTGGCGGACGGAAGCCCCCGCTACTCGATGACCTCGATGCTGGCGGGTGCCATCGTCAACACTATTCTCGATCCGCTCTTCATCTTCGGCATGAACATGGGCATGCGGGGCGCGGCGCTGGCGACGATCATTGGCCAGATCGTCTCGTTCTGCATCAGTCTGCGGTATCTGTTCCACTTTAAAACCGTGAAGCTGCACAAGGATTGCCTGCGTCTTTCCTGGGACCGCACCTGCAAAATTTGCAGCTACGGTGCCAGCGCCGGCTTCAACCAGGTGGCCATGGCCGTGGTGCAGATCGTCATGAACAACACGCTGGCCCACTACGGGGCACTCTCGGTCTACGGCAGCGACATCCCGCTGGCCTGTGCGGGCATCATCTCCAAGGTGAACATGATCTTCATGTCCTTTGTCATCGGCATTTCGCAGGGCATCCAGCCCATCATCGGCTACAATTACGGCGCTAAGCTGTACCACCGCGTTAAGCACACCTACCTGCTGGCGCTGGGTACGGCCACGGTGCTGTCGATGATCGCGTTTCTCTGCTTCCAGCTGTTCCCGCGGCAGATCATCAGCGTGTTCGGATCGGGCAGCGAGATGTATTTCCAGTTCTCGGAGCGCTACTTCCGCATCTATATGTTCCTCACGCTTATCAATGGCATCCAGCCTGTCACGGCCAATTTCTTCAGCTCTATCGGTAAGGCGCAGCTGGGCGTGTTTATGTCGCTGACGCGGCAGATTTTGTTCCTGCTGCCGCTGATCGTCATCTTCCCGCTCATCTTCGGCATCGATGGCGTTATGTACGCCGGTCCCATCGCCGATGCCGCCACTGCCATTGTCTGCGGCTTCTTCACCCTCCGCGAGCTTCGTGAGCTGACCCAGCTGCAAAAGCAGCAGACAGCCGCCGCATAAATATAAAAGTTGCCGTGTGAATGGCCTCATTCACGCGGCAACTTTTTTGGTTTTAATGGATAGGGGAAAGGTACTTTTACTGCGCCTGCAAGAACTCCAGGAAAGTCTGGATCCCACCGCCCAGATGCTTTACCTGTTCGGGTCTTACGCCATCCAGGTCGGAGACATCGTAGAAATCGCCGTTTTGGGTCGTTTGGGTCAGCATACCGGCATCACTGCCGAAGATTGAATCGGTAACGCCGATAAACTCATCACCCCAGAAGCAGCAATCCTCGGCAGCAAAGCCAAAACGGGCAAACAATGCGTCCACGTTATCACTTTTGCCGGTGGGGCCGACTTCCAGATATTTTGCATCGGTTGTAGCGCGCAGCGGCATTTCCGGCGTACCGAAGGATTCTGCCATCGCAATGACCGTTTCAATGCTGTCAATGCCGTGCTGCTGCAAGATGTGCTGCAGACGGGCAGCCTCGCCCTCCTGCAAAAACAGATTCTCGCCGCGGTTGTTGGCGGGCATCAGGTCGATCTTGCAGTAATTCGGTCGGCTGAAAACAATATCGGTGTTCATGCCGTATTTTTCCAACAGCTCGCGGTGGATGCGGTAGCAGGCATCGTGTACGGCAAGGATGCCCTTGGCATCCGGCACACGGTCAACAAGGATGGTCGGCTGCCCTGCGGCATCATACCCACAGTCGAACGCGCCGCGCCCCAGACCGAGATACAGGTTTTCCAGCTGCTTCGGCGTAAAATAGCTGTGCAGCTTTCCGCCTGCAATGTTCTCGTAGGTCGTACCGCTGACGATGCAGAGCTTTACCCCTTTATCCAGCAGCGGGCGCATCGCGTTGACGGCATCCTCGACAGGCGCTTTGCGGGAGAGAACCGCTGTGCCGTCCCAATCAAAAAAGATTGCTTTATAGTGCTTCATGGCAGGTTGCCCCTTTCTCGGTCAGTTCGTAAGGCTTGCCCTCGACAAGGAAGTTGACAGTATCGCCGCTTTGCAGCGTGATGGTCCAGCCATCCGGTAGCACATCCACCGCCAGCACGGACTCTTTGATTTTCACAGTGAAGTGATAGCCATTCCACGCTTCGGGAATATAGAATTTGAACTCCGGCACGCCGTTTACAAGACGCAGACCGGCGAAGCCAAAGACAATGCTCTGCCATGTACCGGCCATATTGGCGGCATGGATACCGGCGTAGAAGTTGTCATGGTAATCATCCAGATCCATCCGGGCAGACTGGGCAAAATAGGTATAGGCGTCCTCGTGGCGTCCGATGCGGCTTGCCAGAATACCGAAGATGCAGGTGGAAAGCGAAGAATGATGCAGCGTTACGGTCTGATAGAAGTCGTAATTGCGCAGCAGCTCCTCATCGGTAAACAGCGCACTGTACAGCATCATACCCATGATGGCATCGGCCTGCTTGCTCATTCGCTGGCGGTAGATGAACAGCGGGTGGTAGTTTTCGTACAGAAGGTGCCGTTTTTCCGGCGGGATACGGGAATCATCCCACGGTTTGCGAAGCATAAAGCCATCGTCCTGCAAATAGACCTGCCGCTTTTCATCATAAGCAAAATACATAGCATCGGCTGTCTTTTTCCACAGGGCAGGCTCGTCCGGGTCGAGTTGAATTTTCTCGATCAGCTTTTGGTACGCATTGGGGCGCTGTTCTTTCAGCGTTTTCAGCGCTTTGACGGCGGCATACAGGTTCTGCTGCGCCATCAGGTTCGTATAGAAGTTATTGTCCACAATGGCATTATACTCATCGGGGCCGGTCACGGAGCAGATGCAGTATTTGCCGCCGCGGCACTCGGCAAAGCAGCCTACATCCGCCCAGACGCGGGCTGTTTCGCACAGAACCTCGGCTGCTTTGTCGGCGAGGTAGTCAATATCGTTGGTGACAGCAACATAGAGCTGGAACGCATAGGCCACATCTGCATTGATGTGGTACTGCGCCGTACCCAGCGGGAAGTAGGTGGATGCCTCCTCTCCGTTGATGGTACGCCACGGATACAGTGCACCGATGGGATGCCCCAGTACACGGGCACGGTCGCGCGCTTTATCCAAGGTGCTGTAGCGGTAGTCCAGCAGACTACGCGCAAGTTCCGGCTGGGTATAGACAAAGACAGGCAGGACATACATTTCGGTATCCCAGAAGTAGTGGCCCTCATACCCTTCGCCGGACAAACCTTTGGCACCCATACCCGTTCTGCCATCACGGCCCGATGCCTGCATGATATGATACAGGTTGAAGCGCAGTCCCTGCTGCAGAGGCACATCGCCGTCTACGCGAATATCGGCAGTCTCCCAGAAATGTTCCATCATGGCAGCGTGGGCGGCAAACTCCTTATCATATCCGTCAGCGGCAAAGGCAGTCAGTTCCTCATTCACAAACGGGAGCATGGCGTCCTTGTCCATATCGAGGGAGTCGGTGTAGACGGTCAGCTTTTCCAGTGTGATCGTGTGACCTTGCTTGGCGGAAAAATCGTATTCGATCCAGGCATCGGCTTCGTTTGCCTGATGACGGGTCGAAGCCGCCGCCTCCGAGACCAGATGCACCGAACCGCAGGCCATCGCCAGCTTGCTGTTGACAGCGGTGCTTTGGCAGGTCATCGTGGTGTCGTCTGCCGTCATTGCATCGGGCAGCAGATGACGCCCAAACGGACCGTAGTCCACCAGCGGATTTGTGGTACGAGTATGGTTTTCCACATCGGCGTCCAGTGCGCTGTGCAGCGTCAGCGTACCGCTGAAGTTCACGGGGGTAACGCTGTAGCGCTGTGCCATGCGGTTTTTGTGTGCAAGGCTGACAAAGCGGATATTTTCCACCCGGACAGTTTTACCGTTGGGGGAGGTCCATTCAAAGCTGCGCACGACCTGACCGTGCTTCATATCCAGTGTGCGGCGGTAATTTTGCAGTGTGCCGGTACGGATGTCCATAGGCTCACCGTCCACCACAAGACGAATCGTCTTGCAGTTCGGCACATTCAGGATCGTCTGGCTCTCGGTCGGGAAGCCGAAGTTCCACTCGCCGTAGCGGACGTGCTCCTGCTCGTACAGCCCATTGAGGAAATTGCCCTCCAAGCCGTGCTGCTCGTCAAAATCGTAGGCTTCCTCATGGGTGCCGCGGGTGCCGATATAGCCGTTGGAAAGCGCAAAGGTCGTTTCGTTGCGGTAGTTCATCGCAAGATCAAGGTGATCCTCCGTTACATTCCAAGGCTCAAAGGGATAAATTGGGGTCTTGTTGGTATCCATTGCAACTTCTCCTTACAGGTCTACTTTCCAGAATACCTCGTCTGCTTTTACAAACGAATACAGAAAATCCACGGCATCCGGCTTTAAGGCCGTTTTATGGCAGGAAATGGCGCGGTGCTTGAGGTTCTGCGCCAGATCTTCGTTCAGCATTTCCTGCGGAACGGGCAGAACGATACGATTCTCCCAGCGCAGTGTACTGGCACTTTCCAGCCCCTCCGGGCAGGTCAGCGGACGAACACCGTCACGCAGCGGCCAGTTTTCATCCCCTGCGGGCGAATGGACAATGCCGGTATAGAGGGTCGGAACTTTTTTGCCAGCCTCACCGCGGCTGCGCAGTTCATCGTAGATAAACTGGTACAGCCCGCTGTGGTCACCGTGGGTATCGCAAAGTGCCGTGGTAATGATGCTGTCCGGTTCGATTTCGTCGAGTACGGCTTTCAGATCCTGCACAAAGCCGGCTTTTGTATACGCCGCAGGCATACCGAAATGCTGCGCGTGGAAATCCGGCTTTTCGGGCAGACCGTAGGTTTCCGTGCCGCAGTGGGAGGGATGAACCTTGTTCTCATCGGTTTCGTCATACAAGCCAGCAAGAAAGCTCTCTGCCCGCGGCATACCGGTGTCAGCATAGCCAAGGAATGTCACCTGCTCATTCGGAACCCCCAGCATTTCCACGCCCGCCAGTGTTTCACGCAGACGCGCATAGCCTACGCTGTGGTCGTGGCAGTCGTAGTCGCCGTTGGTCACCATTACCACATGGGGGTTCAGCCCCGCATGGGCAGCCGAATACAGCACACCGGCCGTCAAAAGCAGTTCATCGTCCTGATGGGGAACGATTACCATGATTTTACCAAAATCTGTGATTTCCATTTTCAATTACCCCTTCACAGCACCGGCAGCAACACCGGCAATAATATACTTCTGCATGAACAGATAGAAAATCATCAAAGGTGCAACGCCCAGCATCATCATCGGGAACATAGCAGTCCAGTCGGTGGAGAACTGACCGATGTTGCGGGAAACCTCCTGCAGGATGACATCGTTGGCACGGCTCTGCAGGAAGAGCAGCGGGGTCATAAACTCGTTCCAGACATTCAGCGTAACGATGATGATAACGGTAGCCATTACCGGCTTGAGCAGCGGAAATACGATGGTGAAGAACTTTTGCATCGTGCCGCAGCCGTCGATCTCAGCGGCCTCCTCCAGCTCAACAGGCACCGTAGAGTGAACGAATTCACGGAAGAGGAACACCGCCTGCGGCATATTCACAGCCACATCGACAAGAATGACGGCGAAGGGGCTGTTCATCAGATGCAGCGCCTTGACGATTTTGTACAAGCTGACAATGTTCATCTGGAACGGCACGACCAGACCGGCCAGAAAGAACAGGAACAGTCGACCGCCGAGCTTGGAGCTTGTGCGCGCCAGCGCATACCCGGCCATACTGCCGAACAGCACGATGAGAAAGACGCTCATTGCCGTGATAAACAGCGTGTTGGCAAAGGCACGGGGAAATTCCATCTTCTGCCATGCATCAATGTAGTTTTGCAGATTGATAGTGCTGGGCAGCGCCAGTGGGCTGGCGGTAGCCTCCGCAGGAGATTTCAGCGTTGTGACAATCAGATAGTAAATAGGGACAGCCCAGAGAACGGCAAGCAAGACCATCAATGTTTCGGTAATGATCAGGCCGCGTCTTTCAAATTTACGCGTATTCATTGAATAGAGTCACTCCATTTCTGCATAATCGTGTTCATGATGGCACTCAGAATCATAACGACAACGAAGAAGCAAACGCCGAACGCCGCGCCCTGATTGTAGAAGCCGTCCGAGATGCCCTTGCGCATCATGACCATCATAACGGTTTGGGTGGCATCGCCGGGGCCGCCGCTGGTCATCGAGTAGATGACATCGAATGCCTTCATGCCGCCGATCAGGCCGGTGACAGCCACGATCTTGACAGAGGGGCACATCAGCGGCAGCGTGATACGGAAAAAGCGGGTGAAGCCGCTGGCACCGTCGATCTCGGCTGCCTCATACAAATCGCCCGAGATGCTCTGCAGGTTAGCGAGGAAGATGACCATAGCCCAGCCAGTCCACTGCCAAATCTGCGTGAGCAGGACAGAGTAAAGTGCGTTTTGCGAGGTGAAGAAGTTGAAAGTCGGCAGTCCCACTTTGGCCAGCAGGTTGTTGATAAGACCGTAGTTAGAGGAAGAAAGGATAAAGTTCCACAGATAGCCGATAATCAGTGAGGAGAATACTGCCGGGAAGAAGAAGGTTGCGCGCAGCAGATTCCGGGTGCGCAGCTTCATATTCAGGATGACAGCCAGCGGCAGACCCAGCACGACCTGCGCACCGGTCAGCACCACGGCGTAAATCAAGGAGTTTTTGATGGCTGTACGCATCAGCGGGGAGCCAAGAACCTTTATGTAGTTTGCAAGACCCGTAAAGTGCAGATTTACGGGGTTCATATCGGTATAATCGGTAAAGCTGTAATAGATTGTAAACAGGAAAGGCACAATGCTGAACACCAGATACACGATCAGCGCCGGTGCCACAAACATGGCGAAATATCTGCCCAAGGAGCCGGGCACATACTTCTTTTGGGTCTTTGTAGGCATTTCTGACCTCCATTTTTTGAAAAAAAGAGCCTCAAACCCTCGATTGAAAGTTTGAGGCCATGGTTACGGATCGGATTACTTGCTCAGCAGCTCAGCAACGGCAGCATCGACATTGGAGAGCGCGGCGGAGAGATCTTCCTCACCCAGCAGGTACTTCTGCATTTCGGTGCCGTAATCCTCGTGGGCACCAGCAGCAGCGCCCCACTCGTTCCAGGGGCAGTAGACATTGCCGGCGTTGATGGCAGTGGAAACGCTGGAGTAGACCTCAGGCAGGTCGAAGGAAACACCGCTCATGTAGGAGGAACCGCCCTGGTTGTTCTCCCACAGGGCCTTCTGACCTTCCTCGTTAGCGATAGCAGCCAGAACCTTGAGGGCTGCTTCCTTGTTGGCGCTGTTCTCGTTAACGGCGAAGCCGCAGCCGGGGCCGCCGATCAGCCAGCCGGCGCTGGCCTTGGTGCCGTAGAAAGGCATCATGTTGAGGTTGAGGTCGGGGTTCTTGGACTGGATGGCCTCCAGATCCCACGGGCCGGAGCAGAACATAGCGGCATTGCCGGTGGCGAACTCTTCCAGAGCCTGATCGTGGTCGATACCGGTCATATCGGTGGTGTAAACACCGCTGGTGATCATCTCGCTCCACTTTTCGAGGTACGGATTCCAAGTGCCGTTCAGAGTAGCCTGACCCTCGCGATATTTGCCGCCGAAGTCTTTGCCCTCATCAGTGGAGAGGTACTCGGCAGTGACAAACGCCATGGAGTTCTTCAGCATCGGCTCCCAAGATTTCAGACCGGCAGCCAGCGGCTTGATGCCGAGGTCTTGGAACTTCTTGCAGACATCCAGATACTCGTCAAAGGTGGTGGGCAGTGCAATGTTGTTCTGCTCGAACAGATCAACATTGTAGTAGATGCCCTCGAACCAGGAGATGCCGGGCAATGCGTAAGTCTTGCCGTCATAGCTGTAAACGGAAGTGCCGGCATCAGAGAACTTCGCGCCGAGGTCGCTCACATCGGCCAGATAGCCAAGTTTTGCGTGCTTCAGGGCAGAAGCGGGAGATTCGCAGATGATGTCGGGACCTTCACCGGCAGAAAGCTGGGTATCCACGATGGTGTCGTAGTTGGAGTTGTCGATGAACTGATACTCGATCTGAACATCGGGAACAGCCTCGCCCAGATAGTCAAGCAGTGCCTTGACGGTGTCCTCGCTGTTCCAGTAGGTCATGCGCAGCGTAACCTTGTCACCGGATGCGGTGCTTTCTGCCGTAGTGCTGCTAGCAGTGCTCTCAGTGGCGGTGCTGCTAGAGGTGGCGGTAGAGGAGCCACCGCAGGCGGCGAGGGACAGAGCCATCGACGCTGCGAGCACGGATGCGATTGCTTTTTTCATGTTTGTTTTCCTCCTTGCAGTGTGTTCTGCTTTCGATGGCTTTATTGTACCCGAAATGTCCAAAATGCGAAATAGAACATTTTTTCGAAAACTAACACTATTTTACAGAACACCCCACCGACAGAAATTGTATCGGTGGGGTGCAATCAGGCTTCAGTGGGTGTTTCTTTTTCCAATGTGCGGTTCAGTTTTAAGGTGAAGCAGGTCTCGCCGTCCTCTGTGATAGAGGGGAAAAGTCCGCTGCCGGGACCGTAATACAGCTCAATGCGCTCACAGATATTATAAATACCGTACCCTGTACCGGGGGTGCGCATGACTTCGGCCACCTTTTGCAGGTCGATAGCGCCGCCATTGTTGATGACGCGGAACACGATGAACTCATCCTTGCCGCGGCATTCGATGCGGATATGCCCTTTTCCGTCCTCCTCTTCATACTCTAAGCCGTGCTTGACGGCATTTTCCACGATGGGCTGCAGCATGAAGTTGAGCATCCGGTAATCAAGCTGGCTTTCCTCAATGTCGTATTCGGCATCAAAGCCGTTGTCATGGGTCAGCTGTTGGATACGCACATACGCCTTGATGTTTTCCAGCTCCGAACGCACCGTGGTTAAAGGCTGACCGTTGTTCAGGCAGGTGCGGTAGAATTTTGCCAGCAATCCCGTTATCTCGCTGATGTCATCATTGCCGGAGCGCAGCGCTTTCCACTTGATGTTGGACAGACTGTTGTACAGGAAATGTGGGTTGATCATCGCCTGTAGGGCGCGCAGCTCACTGGCTTTCTTTTCGATCTCCATCGTATAGACCTGATGGATCATATCATTCAGCCGGTGCGTCATCTGCCCCATACTGTTTGTCACCACGCCGATTTCATCCGTATCCGTGGTGGAAAGCTCTTTGTCCAGATGTCCTTCTGCCACATATTCTGCGTATTCCTGTAATTTCAGGATGCGGCGGGTCAGGGCTGTAGCCAGCAGGTTAATGACTGCGATGGAAAGGAACAGGCAGATCAACACCACTAAAATCGTTGTATTCAAAATCGGCTGCAATTCTTTCGTGATGTTCGCTTTGTCCAGATAGTAATAAATGCTCCAGCCGCTGACTTCCATCCGGCTTTTATAGAGCACCCCCTGCTCAAGCGCGGCGGTCTCGCTGCCATCCTCGGCCAACAGGCGCACGGCTTCGTCCAAAGCATCCACACCGCTGTTGCGGGCATAGACGGTCTGACCGGTTTCGTCCACGATACGGATGCCGTTGTCCAGATAATTCATACTGTCGGTGGCATCTAACAGCGAGGCCGGATAGCAGAACATCCGCAGCACTGCTATGACCTCACTGCTGGAATTCGTATCGAGAATTGCACGATTGGCACAAATCTCTACCCCATCGTAAGTCCAGTGGGTGGCATAGCTGTCCAGCGCCTGCCGGTACCAAGCCTGCTGGCTGACGGTATCATCCACCGGCAGCAGGAAGTTGCCGATTTTGTCGCGGACCTTTGTGGAGTAGACCTCCATTCCCTTGACATAGGAATCCCCTGCAATGAAGTACCAGAAGGTCGGCTCGACTGAGGTATTCATGACCTGCGCCATCGTCATGGCGCTGGCGCCGCTGTTTTCCAGCGCATTGCGGAAGGTCAGGTTGTACGCAAGAAACCGCACCGTGGAACCCTCCCGCTGGAAGCGGGTATCCAGTTCCGAGGTCAGACGTGCCAGATTGCTTTCCATCGTGCTGCGGATCTGGCGCTCGGTGTTTTCCTTCGACTGCTGGTAGCTGTAAATGCCCAGCACAAGGATCGGCACCATAACCAGAATGCTGAAGCTGATCAGCAGCTTACTGCGAATAGGCAGCTTATAGGCAAACCATTTATACAATGCTTTCATCGCGTTCGCCCTCCCTGTACTGGCGGGGCGTTACGCCGAAATAGTTCTTGAACAGCTTATTGAAGTAGGAGGGGTTGTCGTAACCGCAGTTCTTGGCAATTTGGGAAATTTTCAAATTGCCATCTGCTACCATGCGCCGCGCCTTGTACATACGCAGGTCTGTGATGTATTTGATAAGATTCTGCCCCGTCATCTGCTTAAAGATGTAACTCAGGTACGAAGGCGTAATATATACTTTTTCCGCGATGTATTCCAGGCTTAACGGTTCGCCGTATTCGGCATCCACAATTTTCTGCACCTGACGAATGATAGTGGAGCTGTCCTCCGTTTGCGGTTCTGGTGTTCCCTGCAAAGATGCCATGATTTCTTCCAGCACACCGCACATGGCTGCTGCCGTATTACAGCTTAAAATCCGATTGATACCGCGCCCAATTTCGTTGCGGTCCTGTATGCCGTAAGCACGGTACATCTGCGCGAGCAGATCATACAGGACATGATACATATACATCTTGCTCAAAGAACGGTTCTGCCCAAGCTGCTGTATCAGGCGTTGTACCGCGGACAGAAAAATCTCCGGGTGATGTTCATTCAATGCGGCCTGCACCTTGGCACGGAGCTTTTCTATGGCTTCTGCATAGTAGCTGACCGACTCACCGATCTCCTTCTCCAGCAGGAGCGCATCGGGTGCTTCATACAGTTCGTTGCGAATTCTTGACAACGCTTGCGCACGGGCAGAGATATTCTCCAAGCCGGTGAAATCTATGCCCAACAGCAGCGATGCCTCGCAGCCATTCTGTCGGAGTTTTTCCTGTATGTCTTTCAGCTTATCGCCCAGACGATCAGACAAATCATATTTGCTGTAAAAGAGGACGAATGCTTCATCTGGGTAAGTATTGATGTATTCAAACTTATATTGCGTACAATCCTTCAGCATTTGACAAAACGCATCTTCATTTGTAGCAAAGTAGTCATTCTCGGTCTGCACATGAAGTAAGCAAAGCGTCTGTCCAGAAAACCATTCTTCCGTAATGTGTGCTTTCCCCAAGCCTGTTCCTGTCACAAGGCGGAATAAAAGCTGTTGACGATATTCCTCGCCGCGCTGCTGCTCGTCTTTTTTCTTCTCGGAGAGCTCATCGCACTGGGCAATGATCTGCGTCATCACGCGCTGGAACTCGTCCACCTCGATAGGCTTCAGCAGATAGCTAACCGCCTGGGCGGCCATCGCCTTTTTGGCGAACTCAAACTCCCCGTAAGCGCTGAAAACCAGAATGCGCACATCCGGGTATTTCTCAAACGTATGCCGCGCCAGTTCCAGCCCGTCCATCTGGGGCATCTTTACATCGGTGAGCAGGATGTCGATGGGATGGGTGCGCATATATTCCAGCGCCGTTTTCCCGTTGGTCGCCTGGGCAACCTCCAACGGAAACTTGTACTTTTCAATGAGGAAAGAAATTCCCTCACGTTCAATGGATTCATCATCAACAACTAAAATCTTGTACATAACACACCTGCTGCGTCTGAGAATTATGAAAAAATATTTTATCCTTTTCTCCAGTATACAGTACGTTTAAAAATATGCAAGCGATTTTGCAAAATTCTATACAATTTGCCGTACAGCGAAAGCAAAACAAAAGGCACCGTGCGAATCGTTCATTCACACGGCACCTTTTACTGTTACACGTTTATTGCATAAATAAAGCTGCTGTTATGACGAAAAAATTACGCATCCGAGCGGGAGTACGCATTCTTCATCTGACTGCTCAGCTCAAACAGGACCTTGTCCAGGGTGTCGGCGGCGTGGCGCTTCAGGTTGGCGGCCAGGGCGTCGTTGGCCTGCACACGCAGGGCGGCGCGGGCGGCGGCATCCGGTTCGGCGGCCAGCTTGGCGTCGTAATCGTTCAGGATGGCGCGGCTCTCAGACAGCACAGCCAGCTCATACCGCTCCAGATGGAACTGAGACTTGGCAAAGGAGGCATCTGCCATGGCGGCGATCATGCGGCTGGCCCAGTAGAAGCTGTCGGTGGAGACCTCGCCGGTGGTGTTGGCAAGGTAAGCGGGGGCGGTGTCGATGTTGGCGTAGAACGGCACCATCGTGTTCAGCGCGTTGGAGGCGTAGGCGACCCACTCAATGGCGCGGGACTCTTCCGGCATATCGGGACGCAACTGCAGCAGGGCTACAAAATCGTTGCGGTTGATGCCGATGGAGCGGTAGGCACCCTTCATGCTGCGCTCGCCATAGCTGGCATACGGGTCGTAGGGCGTGCCCTGATAATGGGACGACAGTACGTACTTTACATCCTCCGGCGTGATCTTCTTCTCCGGCACCAGGCACCAGGGCAGGTCGTCAGAGCGCGGCGTAAAGTCGGCTTCCGGGCCGTCCCAGTTCATGGTGTGGGGGTTGAAATAGCGCAGCATGTACCAGGCGCGGGGCGTGTTGTACACATGGTCAGAGTCATCGTGGCTGCCAAAGGCGTCACGCGGGTTCAGCACACCGTCCTGGGAGAGGTCCAAATGGTTCTTGGCGATAAACTCCCGCAGATCGGCGGAACACATGTACTCTTTCTGCTCGCCCAGCGCATCGTCCAGGTCCAGCTCGTCGATGCCCAGCTGGTTGGGCATGACCACGTACACGTCATCGGGCACACGGCGGGCCATCCAATGGTGGCCGCCGATGGTCTCCAGCCACCAGATCTCATCCACGTCCTGGAAGGCGATGCCGTTCATCTCGTAGGTGCCGTAAGTCTCCAGCAGGGAACCCAGACGTTGCACGCCCTCGCGGGCGTTGTGGATGTAGGGCAGCACAAGGTAGACGATGTCCTCCTCGCCGATGCCGCCCTGCACCAGCGGGTCAGCGCCCAGCACGCGGGGATTGGAGGTAATGGTCTCGGTAGCGGTCATGCCGACGTTGGCGGCGTTGATACCGGCCGCCGCCCAGATGCCTTTGCCCTCCACAGCGTTGGGCATGGCGGTAAAGCGCATGGCCCCGGCGGGCATCGGGATCTCCACGTGAGAAATCACCGACTTATAGGTGGCGGGCAGGTCCTCCGGGTGGACGACCGTCCACTTTTTAGCGGTGAAATGCCCGGAACCGGAATCGTCGTTGCGGGCAATCATGGTAGAACCGTCGTAGGAGGCATTTTTGCCGACAAGAATAGTAGTGCAGGCCATTTTACAAAACTTCCCTTCCTTATATAAAGTATAAAGTTTTCTCTCCTGGGTGCATTGTAGCACCATTTGCCCGGCGGTGCAAGCGTGGGCGCATAAAAGCTGCCAAAGGAGCGAAAAACCGCGAAAAACTGCGCCAAAATTTCCTAAAATTTACAACCGGCCCCAGATTTGGCGCAATTATACGGTTTTGCCCATTGACACCTTATAAAGGGAACGCGTATACTGGTATCGTTCCTTTTTATAAAGGAATATTGCGGACTAATTTCATAATAAATTAGGGAGTGTGGAATCATGAAAAACAACAACATCAAAACCTTCGTTGCCGTTGGTATCGGCGCAGCTCTGTTCTTTGTCCTGGGCCGCTTTGTGGCCATCCCCAGCCCGGTGCCCAACACCAACATCAGCCTGCAGTATGCCGTGCTGGGCCTGTTGGCTGCCATGTACGGCCCTGTGGCCGGCGGCCTGATCGGCTTCATCGGCCATGCGCTGATCGACCTGTCCTGGGGCGGCATCCCGTGGTGGAGCTGGGTCATCGCCTCTGCCTTCACCGGCGTGGTGGTCGGCCTGTTTGCCAAAAAGCTGAACCTGCAGGAAGGCGACTTCAATAAAGGCAAGGTCATCACCTACACCATTTCCAACGTCATCGCCCACCTGATTGCGTGGATCGTGGTTGCCCCGGTGCTGGACATCCTCATCTATGCCGAGCCTGTCAAGAAGGTCTTCGCCCAGGGCGCTTTCGCAGCGATCTCCAACATCATCACCGCTGTTGTCGTCGGCGGCCTGCTGGTGCTGGCCTACACCAAGACCATCGCCAAGAAGGGCTCTTTGGACAAGGAGTAAACCCGTATATTTCCCTTGTGCCTTCCCACATAGGCGGGAAGGCACTTTGTTTGTGAGGTGCCGCATGGCTGCAAAGACCCCCATCATTTCCTTTAAAAATTTCTCGTTCCAGTATCGGGCACAGAAAAAGCCTACCCTGCAGGACATCAACCTGGATATTTACCCCGGCGAGCGTGTGCTTATCGCGGGCCCCTCGGGCAGCGGCAAAAGCACGCTGGCCGCCTGCATCAATGGCTTGAACCCCTTCTCCAACCCCGGCGAGTGCACCGGCACCCTGATGGTGGACGGCGTGGATGCCCCCCATAGCAGCATTTTTGACCTGGCGGGCCACGTGGGCACCGTGCTGCAGGATCCGGACGGCCAGTTCATCGGCCTGACGGTAGGGGAGGACATCGCCTTTTCGCTGGAGAATAACTGCACCCCGCAGCCGGAAATGAAAGAGATCGTGCAGCATGCCGCCGAGCTGGTGGGCATCGAAAATCACCTCGGCTTTGCCCCGCATGAGCTTTCCGGCGGGCAGAAGCAGCGCGTCAGTCTGGCGGGCGTCATGGTGGACGATGTGAAAATTCTGCTGTTCGATGAGCCGCTGGCCAACCTGGACCCCGCCACCGGCAAGCAGGCTATCGAGCTGATCGACACCATCCAGCAAAAAACCGACACCACCGTGTTGATTATTGAGCACCGCCTGGAGGATGTGCTCTGGCGCAATGTCGACCGCATCGTGCTGGTCAACGAGGGCCGTATTTTGGCTGACATGCGCCCGGATGACCTGCTCTCCGGCTCGCTGCTGGCCGAGAACGGCATCCGTGAGCCGCTCTACCTTACGGCCATGCGCTACGCGGGCATTGCCGTCACGCCCGAAAAGCACCCCGCCCACATTGACTCGGTAGTGCTGGACAAGGCCGACACCGCCCGCCTGCACAGCTGGTTCCAGGCCGAGCCGCTGCCCGCCCCCAAACCGGCCCCGGAGCCGCTGTTGGAAGTACGCGACCTCTGCTTTGGCTACAACAAGGGTCAGCATACGCTGCAAAACGTCAGCTTTTCCATCGGCAAGGGTGAGATGGTCAGCATCGTGGGTCGCAACGGCGCGGGAAAATCCACGCTGTCCAAGCTGATCTGCGGGTTTGAAACCCAGGACTCCGGCGAAATTTACCTCAACGGTAAGGACCTGAAAGATGAAAACATCCGCCGCCGCGCCAAGCACATTGGCTACGTGATGCAGAACCCCAACCAGATGATCTCGAAAACGATGATCTACGACGAGGTCGCCATGGCCCTGCAGGGCAGCGGTTTGACGGAGGAACAGATTCAGGAAAAGGTCGAGGATACGCTGAAAGTCTGCGGCTTGTATCCCTTCCGCAAGTGGCCGGTCTCGGCATTAAGCTTCGGCCAGAAAAAGCGTGTTACCATTGCCAGCGTGCTGGTACAGGACCCTGAGTTGATTTTACTGGACGAACCTACTGCCGGCCAGGATTTCCGCCATTACACCGACATTATGGAGTTTTTGCAGGGTCTTAACACCCGGGGCGTGACCGTGGTGATGATCACCCACGACATGCACCTGATGCTGGAGTACACCCCCCGCGCGCTGGTATTCTGCGACGGTCAGCTGATCGCTGACCGCAGTGCTTCGGCCGTGCTGTGTGACCCGGAACTCATCGAGCGCGCAGCGTTAAAGGAGACCAGCCTGTACACGCTGGCCAACCGCTGCGGCATTGCCCCGGCCGAAGATTTTGTGGAGCGGTTCATTGCCGCCGACAGGGAGGTGCGCGCCCATGGCTGCTAAGACCGTTTTAAACTACCTGCCGCGCAAAAGTGTGGTGCATCAGCTTACCGGCACCACCAAGCTGGCGTTTTTTCTACTGTTTACCTTTGCCAGCATGATCACCTACAACACCTGGGTGCTGCTGGGGCTGATGGCCGTCAGCTTTGCGGCGTTCAAACTCAGCCACATTAAAATTAAGGAAGTCAGCTTTATGCTGGTCTTCATGCTTGTTTTTTTGATTCTGAACGACCTGTTCATCTTCCTGTTCGACCCCAACCAGGGCACCACACTGTACGGCACCCGCACGGTGCTGTGCCACCTGTTCTGGCGGTACGATGTCACGGCCGAACAGCTGTTCTATATGTTCAATATCTCGCTGAAATACTTCGTGGCGCTGCCGGTGGCGATCCTGTTCATCTCGGCTACCGACCCCAGTGAGTTTGCGGCAAGCTTGAACAGCATCGGTGTATCGTATAAAATTGGCTACTCGGTGGCTATTGCGCTGCGTTATATCCCGGACATTCAGCGCGACTATCACAGCATCAGCCAGGCCCAGCAGGCCCGCGGCGTGGAGCTTGGCCGCAGTGAACCGTTCTTTAAGCGGTTGAAAAACTCGGTCAACATTCTGTTGCCACTGATCTTAACGAGCCTTAACCGCATCGACGTCATCTCTAACGCGATGGAGCTGCGCGGCTTTGGCAAGGGCAGCAAGCGCACCTGGTACGTTCGCCGCCCCTTCGCCCGGCGTGATTTCATCGCCCTGGCCTTTGGCGTGGTATTGCTGCTGGTCAGCCTGACTATCACCATCAAGTTTGGTCGCTTTTATAACCCATTTGTATAATGACAAATTAATAATACAAAACGTAAAAACAAACTGCCTTGCAGGGAAAGCCTCCCCGCAAGGCAGTTCGTTTTTACTTATCTGTTATAGTAGGCTTACAGCCAGATGGGATTCGTCCAGGCGCGGCGGCCTTGGTGGTCGACGACCTCGGCGCGGACCCAGGTCTCGCCGCCGTGCAGTGTGTGCAGGCCATGGATCAGCGGGCTTTCGTGCTGCAAAATCGTCTCGCTGCCGCCTACGAGCCCGCCCACAATAAAGTTGATGCGCGCGGCAGGGGAGCAGGTCAGGTACACTTCGTCGCCATCCACACCCCAGGCAGTGATCTTCGGCCCGGCGGAGGCGTAGTAATCCCCGGCCAGCAGGTGGTTTACGATAGCCTCGTGGGTCAATTCCTCAGACTTCACACAGACCCAGCCTCCCAGTGCGTCAAAAAACTTGGCAGGGTTGTGGTTATCGTCCGAAGCAAAACAGCCTGTCTGCGTGCCTTTCTGCAGCATCGTGTTCCAAAAGGCGGTGTCGCAGCCCTCGCCGCACTCTACCTCGGTGCCATAGTTATATACTTCCACGGCCCAGACCCCTTGCAGGCCGACAACATCGGCCATCTCCACGCGGGACCATGTGGGGTGGTTGTAGGTGGTAAAGCAGCCGCGGCTTTTCAGGTAGTCGGTCAGCTGCTGCGCAGCCTGCAAACCGTCCCAATCGCCCACGGCCACCGGCGGGGTCAGGCGTTCGCCGTGGTGCAAAACATTGTCTCCGGCCGCCCTTTGCATGGCTTCGTTGCCCAAAATGCCGTGGATGTGGTGGGTCTTGCGCAGTCCGGTCCCATGGGTGCAGCAGAACTGCACCAGTTCGGGCATCGAGGCATTTTTCTCTTTCAGCGATGCCAGCTCCTGCAGCGCGGCGGGGTCCTTGGGCGGCTGTACCAGCCAGCTGGAGGCTTCCACGCCGGGCAATAAGATAAAATCTTCACGGTCCAATTCGGCCCGTAGGTCAGTGTAGTAGTCGTGCTCGCTCAGGCACAAAAAGCTGTAGCCGTACTGGCGGAACAGCGCCACCGCCTGTGCCGGGATCAGGTGCCCGTCCGAGTTGGTGGTGTGGGAGTGCAGATTGCCCTTGTACCACTGGCCGGGGCCGCCGAAACAATCCTTTTTCATACGGCTTCCTCCTCCACATGCAGGCAGTTGCGCTTTTCCAGCGAGAGCCAGACCTTGCTGCCGTTCTCATAAATCGAAAAGCTGCGGAACAGCGTATCGGCGGAAAGCTGCACACCGTTCACATCCACCTTGTAGCGCAGTACATTGCCGCGAGGCGTGCTGTCGATAACGGTGCCCTCAATATCGTAGGTGCCGGGTAAATTCTGTTTTTCGCGGGCAATATTCAGCACCTCGGGCCGGATGGCAATGGGCTGCGCGGGCAGGTCGATGTCCCCGGTCACACGGCCAAATTCCAGCGGTTCCAGCACATTGTAGCTGCCGATGAAGCCCGCCGCAAACTTGGTGCGGGGGTGGGTGTAAATGGCAATGGGGGTATCCATCTGCTCGATATTGCCGCAGTTCAGCAGGCAGATGCGGTCGGACATGACCATGGCTTCGTCCTGGTCGTGGGTGACAAAGATGGTGGTAATGTTCAGTTGCTTTTGGATGCGGCGGATCTCCACCTGCAAACTCTTGCGCAGCTTGGCATCAATGGCGCTCAGCGGCTCATCCAACAGCAAAACTTTTGGCCGGGTGACGATGGCGCGGGCCAGTGCCACACGCTGCTGCTGGCCGCCGGAAAGCTGGGCCGGGTAGGCGTCGGCCTTGTCCTGCAAGCTCACCATGGCCAGAGCTTCGGTGATACGGTCGTTGATCTCGGCCTTGCTTAAGCGCTGAATCTTCAGCCCAAAGGCCATGTTCTGCTCCACCGTCATGTTGGGGAACAGGCTGTACTGCTGGAACACCATGCCAATCTGTCGCTGGCGGGCATCCAGGTCGGTGATGTCCCGCCCTTCCAGCAGAATGTGCCCCTGCTGCACCTGCTCCAACCCGGCCAGGCAGCGTAGCAGCGTGCTTTTTCCGCAGCCGGAAGGCCCCAGCAGGGTCAACAGCTCGCCCTCCTCCACTTCCAGGTCAATGCCTTTCAGCACTTGGGTTTTATTGTCATAGCTTTTGCAGATATTTTTAAAGGTAATGTAAGACATGGCGGACTCCTTAGGATACCCGGTCGGCCGGGTCCTGACTTTTGTGTACAAGATAATTGATCAGCAGTGTGATAAGCAGCAGAATGACCACGGCGGCGCTCAACTCCTGGGTGTCCTGGGCGCGGTTACGGTACAGGTAGGACTGGGCGGTCTCAAACTGCGAAGACGCGATGATTTTGATGATGGCAAAATCGCCGAACAGCCCCGAAAGACACATCAAAGCGGAGTTGCAAAGCCCCGGCAGGATGGCCGGAACCACGATGGTCAAAAAGCTGTGGAACCGCCGCGCACCCAGCATCTCGGCTGCTTCCAGCAGGCCGCGGGTGTTTACCGCGTACAGACTGTTGCGCAAACCCTGATAGGTCATGGGCACGATGAACACGCAGTAGATGAAGCTGAGCATCACAATGTGGTTAGCAAGAATTGTGTTGGTGCCCGCATACGTGCCCAGCACCGAGGTGGCCAGGATAATGCCGTTGAGCGTGGTGGGGATCAGGCAGAGCAGCTGCACCACCTTTTCCAGCCCCGGCAGGTAGACGATGACCACATACAAGGCCAGCAGTACGCTGACATTGGTGATGACCACCGGCACAAAGGAGATGAGCAGCCCGCGCCCGATGCCAAGTAAAAATTTCTGGTTTGTCAGCGTGGCGGCGATGTAGTGCAGGGTGAAGCCCTCTGGCAAAATATGCACCCACCGGGCCGAGAACGCGTAGACGACCGTGACCACCAGCGGCATCAAAAGAAACACGGCAACGATGGTTTTCCAGATCGCTTTGGGGAGTGTATGTTGGTTCATGTTTACCGGTTTCCTTTCTCAAAATGCCGCTTGACCAGGTTACTCAGGCAGATTTCCAGCACGACAATGCCCAGCAATACCAGCGAAAGGGCACTGCCCAGTTCGGGCCGCTGACGGGTATCGCCTACAAACATATCCACGATTTTGATGGGCAGCAGCGCAATGCTGTTATTGATGAGCAGGTACGGCGTCGCGTAGGCGGCCACCGCGTTGGCAAACAGCATATTGAAGGTGCCCAGAATGCCCGGCATCATCACGGGAATGCCCACCTTCAGCCAAAAACGGATGCTGCCTGCGTTCATCAGACGGGCGGCTTCTTTCCACTCCCGCCGCACCTTGTCCACGGTGGGCAGCAACAGCAGCGTACCCATTGGGATCTGGAAGTAGGCGTAGATAATGAACATGCCGGTCATCGAGTACAGGTTGTAGTTGGCCAGCAGGCTGATGCCCAGCTGCTTGCCCAGCAGCACCAGCACACCGGAAGTGCCCATCATCGTGATGAACGCGATGGTCAGCGGCACACCGGAAAAAGTGGAGGTCAGGTTCAATAAAGAAAGATAAAGCGTCTTTTTGCGGCCATGGTCGCCATACAGCGCCAGTGCCAGGAAAAAGTCAATGACCAGCCCCACCGCGGTGGACAGCAGCGTTACCCACAGGCTGTTGATGATGGCCGTGCGGTACACCAGCTGGTGGGCAATGGTGCCGAACTGCGCCAGGTTGAAATGCCCGTTTTCGGAAAAGGCTTTCACGAACATGCTGACCAGCGGGACACATTCAAACAACAGCACGATCAGCCCCAGGGGCACCAGCAGCAGGCAGCGGCTGCCGGTGCGTTTGATTTGTTGCAGCATAGCAAATTGCTCCCATCAGCCCATCAAGGGGATGATCTCTTCCTCCCAGCGGGTGGCGATCTCGGTGCAGGCGGCGGTCACGGCATCGTTGTCGGTCAGGGGGATGGTGTTGGTGTACTCCTCGTCCGGGATCATCTTGGCGGAAAGTTCAGCAGGCAGTTCCACATCGCTGCGGATGGGGCGGGCATAGCCCTCGGCACGGTTGATCTGGCCCTCATCGCTCAGCAGATATTCCACAGTGGCTGCGGCCGCGTAGGGGTGCGGGGCGTACTTGTTGATGACCAGCGCATAGCCGGATTGCAGCGCGCCATCCTTCATGACGTGGCACTCGATATTGGCATCGGGTACACTGGCCTTGGTCAGGTCACGATACTGCAGGGTCAGGTAATCCCAGGTCAGCAGCACATCGATCTCGGCACGGTCCATGCGCTCCTGACTGTAGGTGCTGGCATCCAGGCGGCCCTCCTGGGCCATCTCTTTAAAGAAGTCGAAGGCCGGATCCAGGTTGTCCATGCCGCCGCCCAGCGCATAGGCGCAGGACAGCACCGCCATCTGGGCGGACGCACCGCGCACCACGTCGCCAATGGTGATGGTGGCGCCGCTGTCTTTCAGCGCCTGCCAGGAATCAATGGTGGTGGAAACGCGGTCCGCGTTGACCATGGCGCTCATGGTGCCCACGTAGCTGATGCACCACTTGCCGTCCGGGTCCTTGGCCCAAGCGGGGATGGAATCCCAAGTGCTGGCCTTGTAGGGCTGCACCACGTCCATCTCCACGGCGGTGGGGCCGAACGCCTGGCCGACATCGCCGATGTCCTTCGTGGCGGCATCCTTCTCCGTCTCAAAGGTAGAAAGCTCCTCGGCGGAGCTCATGTCGGTGTCCTCATGGGTCAGGCCGTACTTCTCGCTCACAGTGGCCCAGCTGCCGCGCCAGTTGGCCCAGTCATCCGGCATGCCTACCGAGTTGATCTGGCCCTCCTCCTTGGCTTTTTCAAGGATGGTGTCCAGCGGCACTTCCCGCAGGTCAACGCTTTCGGCATTAGAAGCGCCGCCGCAGGCGGTCAGGGACAGGGAGGCAGCCATCATTGTGCCGCACAGAACGGCAACGGCTTTTTTGTGGTTGTTTTTCATGGTGTTCTCCTTTGAACATTCGTCTCATATTTCGTCGGAACATCTCTAACTATACGGAAATTCACCCCGCCAAACAACCAAATCCCCGCCAAGTTTGTGTAAAGCCTTGGCGGGGCGCGGGGCGTTATTGTAAAAATCCGATGCCGGCCAAATTGGTCAGAACGGCCCTAACCATATGATACGGCGTTGCTTTTTGGCCCGGCGGGCGGGCTGACGGGCCGCGACTGGTAAAGCAGATGTAAACGGCGGGTAACGTTTACACACAAAACAAAAGGCTCGCAGCAGCAGGATACTTTAGTATCCTGAACTACTGCGAGTCCTTGTGAGTACCAATTTACCTTGTTATAGTTATCGAAAAATGCAAACCCTTCAGCAGTTTCCCATGGCATAGGCCATATCCCAAAAGCGTAGATCGAAAAGACAGCACTTCTCAAACAGCTCGCACAGGCGATTTTCCTCCTGCGGGGAAATGGACGCCGCCAGCGCGTCGATGCGGTCGATCAGATCCTGGTTGGCTTTGCGGTATTCCTCCGAAAGATAGCCTGCAAACCAGGCACCGTAGGTCTTATTTTGCAGTGCCTGGGGATAGCGCTGAACCATCTGCTCGGCAATGTACGCATAACTCCAGGAGCAGTTCAAAAGCGCCACCAACCCGGTCAGCACATTTCCGTTCTGGGTCTCGCACAGCATATAATGACTGTAAGCACAATTGTCAATGTGCGTGTGCGCCTGGCGAATCTCCTCTTCGGTGATGCCAAGGCGCTGCATGTAGGGAATATGGGTGCGATAGGTTTCGCCGAGGGTGCTTTCGATCTCACCGCTCAAAAAGCGGATCTGTTCAAACGTATCAGCCTTTTGCAAAATCGCCGCTAAGATCTTTGTGTAATCCCGCAGGTACAGGTAATCCTGCAGCATATAATAGCGGAATTTCTCTAAAGGCAGGGTGCCGTCTGCCATCTGGGTGATAAAAGGGTGGCAAAGATACCGCGGCCAGAGCTTTTCCGCAAGGACAGCGATCTTTTGCGAGAGTTTCCCGCTTGCTTCTATCTTCATTTGCGGGCAATGATGGCAACATAGCCGCCGCTCTGGTAGCCGGGCACAGCGTCCTCGACATCCTCGTTGGTGTACATCGGGTTCTTCAGCAAAGTCTGGCAGTAGTCAAAGTTATGAAAACCGAGGTCTTTCAGCACATTGATCTTCTCCTCGGTGGAGTGCCATACACCGGCGCTGCACAGCTCCAGCGGGTAGGGCAGCTGGGGCATTACCCCGTTCAGATAAGGATGGTCAAAGGTGCCCAGATTCTTAGCCAGCAGATACATAAAGCCGAAAGCACTCTCTTTGGGCACATCCAACGAGATGAAGCGCCCGCCCGGTTTCAGAGCCTTTTTGCAGACAGCGAAAGCCTTGTGCAGATCCTCCATATAGCTGGAGCTGCCGTTGAGGTAAATCACATCGTAGGCATTTTCCTCCAGGTCGGCATCCTCGATAGCGCCGAAAGCGATGACGTTCACACCGCGCTTCTGGGCAATCGCGCCCATATCGCGGGAAGGCTCGATGCCCTCGATGCCGCTGTGATCGATCATGCTCTCAAACAGGCCGCTGCCGCAGCCCACAGAAAGCACGCGCTGGCCGGAAATATCCCCCAGTGCCCGCTGGAACAACCGCAGCTCACTCTGGAACAGGTTGTCGTTTTCTATAAACCAGGCATCATATTGGGCTGCATAGCCATCAAATTTGGGTTTCATTTTAGAAGGTTCCTTTCTTTTTTAGCGTGCCGCGCCGGATTTTTCCACCCCGAGCGCCGCCATTTTACAGGCTAAATTATAGCATAAACCCTATGCTGCCGCAATACGGGATGGTGCCTTTGCGGTGCAGATGCACGTCATAGTGCCGGACGGTGTCCGCGTTTTTGCCCGCAGGGGGCGTAAAGTCGCCGACTGCGTGTGCGATACCTACGATTTCGTGCTTCATTTTGTACCCTTACTTTCTTTTTCCGGGGCGTTTTGCTTGCCCCCTGTTTTGTGAACCAACGCGGTTTTTGTTGGTGACATAAGAGTACAACTTTTACTGGTAAATCGGAAAGCCTGAAGCACTTCCTTTTTTCATAAAAATCTGATATAATAGACAAAAACAAAGCGATGTGGAGCGTAATGTATGAAAACAGGATTGGTCTTAGAGGGCGGTGCGATGCGCGGCATGTTCACGGCAGGTGTTATGGATGTGCTGATGGAGAACGGCGTGGATTTTGATGGCGTGATCGGCGTATCGGCGGGCGCGGCGTTTGGCTGCAACTATAAGTCAAAACAGATTGGCCGTGTTATCCGCTATAATACACGCTTCTGCGCCGATAAGCGCTACGGCGGCCTTGGATCGCTTGTCAAAACCGGCGACATTTATAATACGAATTTTTGCTATGGCACGGTGCCGCTGGAACTTGACCCCTTTGACTTTACCGCCTACGATGCCAACCCGCAGGAATTTTACGTTGTCTGCACCGACATCGAAAGCGGCCAGCCAGTTTACCACAAATATCTGGGCCAAAGTGACCACGGATTTGATTGGATACGCGCCTCGGCTTCGATGCCGCTTGTCTCGCGCATCGTTGAAATTGAGGGCCGCAAACTGCTGGACGGCGGCATTGCCGATTCGATCCCCGTGAAGTACTTTCAGTCCATCGGCTACGACCGCAATGTAGTAGTGCTGACCCAGCCTAAAGGCTACCGCAAAGGGAAAAACAGCATTATGCCGTTGATTCGCCGCAAGTATAAACGCTATCCTAACCTGGTTACGGCGATGGAAAACCGCCCAGCCATGTATAACGAAACGTTGGACTACATTGCCCAGGAGGAAACCGCGGGCCGCCTGCTGGTCATTCGCCCGCCCCAGGCGCTGCCGGTGGATCGGGTAGAGAAGAACCCGGAGAACCTGAAAGCTGCTTACAATATCGGCCGTCAGGAGGCGGAAAAGCGCTTGGCCGAGGTGAAAGCCTATTTACTGGACTGATCTTTGCTGTGCGGCTCCTGAAAGGCAAACTGTATCGTTACATGGCGGTCGGCATCCACGGTAATACGTTTAATAAACTGCTGCAATTGCACCTTGTTTAGGGTGGTAAATTGCAGCAGTTTTTGCATTTCTTCGCATAGCGATTCTGCGTCAGCGGCAGGGGAGGGAGCATCGGCTAACGCCTGCAATCGCTGGGTCAGTTGGTCTTCTTCTTTGCGTAAATCGGATGTTATATCGCTGAATTCTTCTCTCGTCAATAGCCCGCCTGTCAGGTCTTTGTAGGCCGACAGGCGGGTCTTTTTTGTTTTGTTTAGCTGGGCGGTCAGTCGGTCACGTTCGGCTTGCGCGGTGTTGCTGCCCTTGGCCATCTGCCGCAAGCGCTCCTGCGCATAGATGGGCAAATCAACTGAACCATCCGCCAGTGCCCGCAATTGATCGCAGATCTGCGCTTCCAGCCAATCCTCCCGGATGGCGTGGCTGGTGCACAGATGCTGCCCCGGCCGGCGGCTGTAGGTGTAGCAGGTCAGATAAAAATGCCCGCCTACCTTGTGGGCAAACAATTTGCCGCCGCAATCGGCACAGTAAACCAGCCCGGTCAGCCGGTGGGCTTGCGCGTCGGGCGCGGTGTAACTGCGGTTTTCCAGCAGCTTTTGCGCCTGCAAAAAATCGGCTTTGGTCACAAGCCCCTCGTGGGTTCCCTCGACCACGATCCAATCAGTGCTGTCCAGGAACCGCGCCTTATGCACCTTGTAACTCACCATCTCGCGGGTGTGCTGGGTCACCGCGCCGTAGTAAGTGGGCAGGGTCAGAATGCGCTTGATCGTGGTGGGGGTCCACTCGCCGGTAAACCGCCGCCCGGTCATGCCTTTGGCGCGGGCCGGGCAGGGGACTTGTTCCTGCATCAGCAGATGGGCAATATGGGTGCGAGTCTCACCTGTCAAAAATAGTGCGTAGATACGCTGCACAACAGGCGCGGTGTCCGGGTCTGACACCAAGTGATATTTGTCGGCTGGATCCAGCTTGTACCCGTAAGGGGCTGAGCCTAGGTACTTGCCTTGGCGCTGTAAAGTGCGCTTGGCGCGCAAAACTTTGTTGCTGCAATCCCGCGCGTAGATGTCGTTCATCAGGTTTTTGAACAGGCTGGGGTCGATGCTGCCGGTGCCGGCACGGGCACTGTCGTACCCGTCATTGACCGCTATGTACCGCACACCTAGGGCAGGAAAAGTCTTTTCCTGCAAAAGGCCCACTTCCAGGTAGTTACGTCCTAGGCGGGAAAGGTCAGTAGTGGCAAAGGTGGTGATACGCTTTTCTTGCAGTGCGGCCATCAGCGCGCGGAAGCCGGGCCGCTCAAAGTCAGTGCCGGTGTGGCCATCATCCAAAAATTCGGCCACGATCTGCCAGCCTTCCCGTGCTGCCCACTGGTGCAGATAGCTGCGCTGGTTGCCGATGGAGTTGCTCTCGGCCTCGGTGCCGTCAGCGGAACTCAGGCGCAGGTAGATGGCAATCTCCCGACTGGCTGTCGCGCCTTTTTTACGTACCGCCATGCTGTTACACTGCCTGCCCCGGCAGGGCCGCGGTGCGCAGCAGAGTCTTTAAAAGTGCTTCGAGCGTAGGGCCGTTGGGGGTGTAAGTAAAGGCGACCTCTGCTTGCCGCCGCACCTTGCCAGAAGCCTTGTTTTGCTGGACCACCTGCTCACTTTTCATGCAAACGCCCTCCTATTTCAGGTTTGTCCATTTCTATGCCCCACCCCAACAAAAAATGCCGCAGCATTTCTACTGCGGCATTTGCCTCCTGTGCGGATGTGCAGATGCGCCGGAAACCCGGCACATCGACACATCTGCACAACTTTTCAGTCAGCAAATTTGAATTACGGATCATCTTCTATGCGAAGAGATTGGAGAGCTCCAGGATAAGGCTCCCAGGAAGCCAAAAATCTACGGCGGGTGCGTTCAAATACATGATAGTCGGCAATGTTACTTATGGCATTGGCTACTCAAACTCAATCTTACTTTTTAAATTTACGGTAGAATTTGTAATAGTAATATATGATGATCCGGCCCCAAAAGCAAACCGTTAAACCTGTAGTCAACCGTGGGATAACAAAATCTTCCCATTTCTGAATAATATCCGGCTCCCACATCCATGTCGTGAAAACTGGGAATGCAATAATTAAAATGACAAGTATACCTTTTACGAGTACAACATCTACCCAAAATATCCATCGAGATGTCTCCTCTGGAGGCTTATGCTTTTTTTCGTATGGTATGGCATAAGCACCATAATAGATAAAAAGGGCAATAAACAAAAACAAGCCATATGGTAAAATAGTATTATTCATTTGATAAATACCGATTTATCTTCTGCACAGATTAACCGTCTGGATACCCGTATCTGTGGTTCCAATATAATTCGTACGGCCTGGATCGGAATACCAATCATAGGAATAATAGTAATTTTGTGTACATTTGTCTACCACTTGACTATTCAAATATTTGGTGTAATAGCTTCCCTGTAAATGATTATTGAGGATATAATTTGCGATGGCTTCCGCAGCAGCCTTCTTAATGCCAGGCGCTTTACTTGTCAACACTGCGACAATCGCGTCAATTACAAATTTGTCAAATGTTGCACTTCCATCGCCAACTTTTTGCTTGTACCAGCCTGCTTCTTGCAATTCCACTTCATCGATAAAATTCAGGGGCACTTCACTTTCTACCATTTCACCTGGAGTCGCCTGATATAGTTCATATGTGTCGGCATATACAGGCATATTGAGCAGCATCATGCACATAAGGGCAGACAAAATACCAGCTATAACGCGAGTTAAATATTTTTGCTTTTTCATTGGATATACCTCCATCTAAAAAATAAAAGTTATTCGGCTTCTCTTACCCTGCATCGGAATCACCACGCCTTTCTTCTGCTACCTTACCTCTTGCCCAAAGAATAGCATAGATCATCTATATTTGTCAATGAAAAGTATTGGCAAATATAGATGATCTGATATAGTAATATTGAACAAAATGCAAAGTAGGATTGTCTATGAAACCAGAAAAAAAGTCAAAAAGCGATCCTGCCCAAGGCATGCGGGATGCCATGAAAAAAGCCACCACTGAAATGCTGGTCCTGTTTATGCTACGCCAAAAGCCCATGTACACCTACCAAATGGCTCAAGAGGTGGATCGCCTAACCCAGGGGGTACTAACCTATAACACCATGTATCTAGCAGTGTACCGTCTACAAGAAGGTGGCTATATCCAGGAAACGGAAAAACGCATTGAGGACGGTCGGGCGCGCATTTATATGGATATTACCTCCGCAGGGCAGGAGTATTATGAGAAATTACGCGACGAATACAGAATTTTTATCACGGCATTAGAGAAATTGATGATGCAGGACGGTGCCTTGTACCCGGAGGAAACAAAAGATGTTTGAAAAAGAACTGCAAACCTATTTGAAAGCTGCCTCATCCGCCCTACCCTGTGCTGAAGCGCGGGCGGCTTTTGAGGGTTATGTTCACTGTGTGGCACAGGATGTTTGCAGCGCAACTTCGGAGGAAAGTTTTACTGTGGTGGTGGCACAACTGGGCTCCACACCGGAACAAGCTGCTCGAGATTTTATGGAAAGCCAATCTCCGGAGACGATAGCCAGATGGAAGGCAGCTGCCCATCGACATAAATTTCGTTTGCGGCTGGCACTGGGTTTGGTCATAGGAGTATTGGTGGTGTTGGTTACTTTTTTCGTGGTTACCAAAGGTGTGCTGATTATCAATACGGAAACTACTATCGTTAACTGGGGTGATACGGACATATCGCAGAAAGAAATGTTAAAAAAGGCAATGGAACTTTCGTAATCAAAGGAGTGAATCTCATGAAACGTAAATTCTGGAAAAACATTTTTTCTCTTTTAATGTGTTTTCTATTGGCGATAGCAGCAGCTGTTCCTTGCTTTGCGCAGGAAAACAATCAAGTAGTCACGACTTATACTGAGGATTTGGGCAATGGCATCACCGTTGTTACTACCATCGCAAAAACAGTGACCCGCAGCGCTACAAGTACCACAAAAACAAAAGATTATTATTCTGGCGGGCAGAAAATCGGTCGAGCAGCATTGTATGGAAGCTTTTCCTATAACGGCTCCACCGCCCAAGCTACGGGCGCTGACGGTACTGGAACGGGCATCAACGGCTGGAGTTACGGGGGTCAAAGTACCTGGACCAGTGGCAACAGCGCACATTTGAGTGCTACACTGTCCAAAGGCAGTGTTAGTGTTCCTGTTAGCATTTCCTTAAGCTGCGATGCACATGGTAATGTTTCTTGAAACATCTTTGTACGGCTTTTAAATTTACCGAAATTGTGTGTCCTTTGAGGTAGAGACTCTTGGAATTAGAGCTCCGATCGCCCCATTTCACCCGTGCATACCGATCAGTACACAGTAGCACACTCACATAAGAGCAAGAACTCGTAGCAGTTGAGGATGCTAATGTATCCCACTGCTACGAGTCCTTTGTTTGTAATAAGGGTATTAAAGTATCAAATTGCTGGCAATACGCTAATGTCCTCGACCAACCGTTCCTACAGCAAAGCACGAAGAGGTCTTTTGCCACATAGTTATTGCCCATGCCGGATGCACCAAACAAAGCCCCGGTCCGACTTGAACAGACGACAACCCGATTAACAATCAGGTGCTTGGCTGGGAACAAGTAGTGCGCTATCTTGATAGCGTAGCAACCATGACTGATGCCAAATAGTGATGCTCATGAATACCTTTCTTTCTGTTTCACTATTTTCTAAAGAGCTTTAAATAAAAGTGTGCGGTGTACAGGTACGCCGCACATTTTTATTACCGTTGTTAAAGCTATAATTAGTCGTATGACGAAAAGGAGTAAGTTGGTAGTAAGTTTCTTTTTGTGCTGCAAATTATTGTCGATGAATCGTTCTATCCCGTTTGGGCTTTAAATACTGCCGTGGCACAAAACCGACTTATAGAAAATCTGCAAAGTGCCTTTCCTCAGATGCTAGTCGAAAATCCTGCCAGAGTAAAGCAGTGTGTCCGCATTGCACTCCAAGTACAGCTAAGCCATTACAAGCAGCTGGAGGCATCCGAGGGCGTGTTCATTACAAAACCAGGATGGCACACCGACCGGAATGATGAGCTGGTATACTATGTGGGCCCGATCCGGTATGCAGTCCATACAGAAACCGTGGGCATGGCGGATTCGCTAAAAAAGTATCGGGTTCCAGAGCGGGCCACGGCGATAGCATAACAACAGGAATGCGACATAATAATGGAATTGGCCAAAATACCCTGTCCGCCCCTGCACATGGCGTTTCTGTTCCAGATCGCCGCAATCATCAAACCTCTCATGGAACAAGCCGGCATTATTGACAGAAACCCAATCCTTTATTTGTATGGGAAAGCCGGCTCCGGCAAAACGCGTCTTCTTCGGCTCGTCAACAGCTTATACCTCAGAAACGATGGTGACAGAGAAATTTTTGAAATTCCCCTGCGCTCCTGGAAAAACAGTTTATATGGTGGAATGCAGGAGGCATCCGGTACGGTAGTTATCCTGGATGATCTGGCAGGCAGCAACGGTGTACAGTCTGAACAGGATGCCAAAAAGCTGAAAGAGCTGATCATGGCGCTGGGCAATGGGGCCCTGCCTCTCCGTGGAACAGAGGGTAAAGAAAGCCGTGTAGACTTTTTGGCGGCGGTTACAGCAAACAGTATCCTCGATTATACGTTAGAAATCCTGGAACGTATCTGCATCGTGTGTGTGGGGCAGGGTGATATTCCCTTTGAGCGCATCCAACAGATCATCGGCCGTGATCCGTCTCCGCTTGCGGGTATTTACCTGCAGCTGATTCGGCATATCGTAAGTAAACAGGACGGGCTTGTCAGATCGATTCAAAAGGCAAGCTTGCGTTTTACGCGCCCCGCAGAACTGTACAGGGTACACGGAAACTACCAGGTATTTCGCTATGCAGTGGTGGTGATTGTAGACTATATGCGAACTCGCCGAATGAGTAACGTGGACTTTTTTATACATGCGATGGAAGAAAGCATCCAAAGATGCGAGCAGGCACAGAGAGAAGCAATATTGACCAAAAAAAGCCGGGCTCAAGAAAGGGCTGCGCCGGAAGAATATGACCAAAAAGTGATCCGGCAGCTGAAACTGGAACCCAATCTGCTGGCCCAAAGTCCCCGGGAGTACAGGAACGGAAAAGGCTATATCGGCTATATTGATCTGAAGAACCAACGCGTCTGCTTAAAGGTAAAGGCGCTGTGCCGAAAGTTCCCACCCGGCAGCCCAAACATGCCGGAAGGTTCGCAGGAACGAAAAGCCTGTAGGCTATTTAAAAAGAACCCCTGGCTCATCTGCGGTGATACGCGGACGAGCGTACACGGTGTAGATGACAAACGGTTCCTTGCCCTGAAAGCAGAGGCATTCGGTCTGCGCTGTGAACTGTAATTTCCTTCATTATAACAAAGCAACGTTAAAATTACAACACAAATACAAAATAATCGATGTAAAAATTAAGAGGTACTTATATGGACAACACAATTTCTTATACCAGACGGCGGGAAGACAGTGCAGTCTACAAAGTTACGATCCGTAAACAGCTTACAGCAATACAGATGCGGAGTGTAAAAGGCCACCTGTACAACAACCCTTACTACGAATGGGAAGAGGATAAGCAAAGATATCGCCTTGGGGACGGCTTGTACATGCGCTTTGGAGCAAATAACGACCAAAGTGTTTATTGGGACATTGTGCGGGAAAAGGACGAGGATGGTGAATACGAAGAACTCGACTTTTACGGCTACTCGGATCCGGAGAGCAGCATCCGTGACCTAATGCGGGAATGGGACTTGCATAGTTACGATCCGGCCCAGCAGTTCTCGGTGCGGTCCGTAACATTGCAGGCAATGGTGGAACTGGATACGGATATGGACCTTTCCTGGTATTTGCTGCTTATCTGCAAATCGGTGTGTGACAGTAACTACAAGGTGCAGGAACTTACGCCGGACAAATGTGTGATTGGTTGCAAATCACACAAGCTTACCGTAAAAATTGAACGAGACTACGGCAATCCACGCTTGATTTTTAAATTGAAAGAGGGGCGGCGCGCCATCAAGGACTACAATCAGACCGAAAAGGTTATAAGCCCCTATGAAACGCTGAATCACTATTACGACAATGGGGAAGATCTTATCTCTGCCTTTTGGCGCATGGTGCTGAAGAATACCGGCGATTATCTGCACAGAGATGACTTGCAAAAAAAGCTGCGGGAGGTTTACCCTAAGCGGGCCAGCGAGTTGGCAGAAGTTGCTGATCGGTGGAATTCCTATGCCGACAGGGAGAAGGCTGAAATGAACATCCTGGCCGATATGGTCGCAGAAGGGCGAACCCCGGCGGCAGCACGGAAAAAACTGACAGACTACCGGGAAGCCTTTGCCCGTGCCGGGGTATCTATGGTCTACCTGCCGGATGATGTACCTGTGGCGCAGATGCCATCGGTCTGGACGCTGCTGGAGGGTGAAAAAAGAGCGAGCTATGAAGAATTCAAGAGAGAATTACAGGAAAGCTATGAATCGACGTTGATGGAACGCCTGCGCAACAGCCCCTGCGATGGGGAATGCGAACAGTGCCAGAAGAAAGCCGAAGAGGAATACGAGGAACTTTGCAACAGTTAAAACTGCCATGACCGTATTTTTATAAAAAATAATTGTATATTATTTTAGTAGAACAGAAGGCACTGGAAACGGTGCCTTCTGTTACTTTTTATACAAGGAGGAAGTCCCATGAACGACCTGTGCTGAGACGGATTGCAAGCTGCCGGCAGCCATTGCGGAAGCCTTACTGACTTTGGCAGTGGCTGTCGTGACAGAAGTAATCAAAAACATGAGCGAATGAAAACAGAAAGGAAATGCGATCATGAACGAAAAGACCCAACCCTGTACCCACTGTGGTGCCGTGCACCCCCGCGTAAACCTGACCTGGATGGGCAGTGCTGAACTCTGTCCGGAATGCCTGCAACGATATACGGTATGCTGCGATTGCTGCGGCGAACGCATCTGGATGGCAAACGACTACGGAACTCATTATCTGCATCTTTGCGCGTCCTGCCGTGCAGACAATTATGTTACCTGCGAAAACTGCGGCGCACTGATTCCGCAGGAAGATGCCCACTACAATGACGAGGACGAAGCTTATTGCGACAGCTGCTATGAGCGCGGTTACGGCGGAACGATTCACAATTATTCTTACAAGCCGGAACCAATCTTTTACGGGGATGGACCACTCTACCTGGGTGTTGAGCTGGAGGTGGATGAAGCAGGCAAGGACAACATTAATGCGGTCCAAGCGCTGCGGGCGTTTAACCAAGAAAATGTATATGGCTATGTCAAATCGGATGGCAGCCTAAACGATGGATTTGAACTGGTGACACATCCCTGTACGCTGGAAACACACTTACAGCAGGTGCCTTGGCGGGAAACGCTGGAAGCCTTGCGCGGCATGGGCTACCGCAGCCACGCACCGGGAACCTGCGGGCTGCATGTCCATGTCAGCCGTAAGGCATTGGGTAAAGATGTGTACGAGCAGGAAGAGACAATTGCCAAACTGCTGTACATTTTCGAGCGTTTCTGGCAGGAGATTTTGCGCTTCTCCCGGCGAACAGAAAGCCAGATCAACCACTGGGCTGCGCGGTACGGCTACAAAGATCGCGGCGAAGAGATTTTAAAGGAGGCAAAGCACGGAGCTAATGGTAGATACGCCTGCATCAACCTGACTAACACGGACACGATCGAATTTCGTGTGTTCCGCGGAACTCTGAAATACAATACAGTAATTGCCACCCTGCAGTTCGTTGCGAACCTGTGTCGGGTGGCAATTTCTTTGCCGGAATATCGCATCCAAGAGTTCAGCTGGCCGGCGCTGATTGAAGCCCTGACGCAGGATAATTGCCCGGAACTGGTGCAGTACCTAAAAGAACGGAACCTGTATGTCAATGAGCCGGTCACGGCAGAAAGAGAGGTTTAACCTATGTGTGGATTGTTTGGATTTAGTGACCTGCAGCACAGTCTGACGGAAAAACAGGCCAGCGCCCTTGCCAATTCGCTGGCCCGCGCCAGTGCCGTTCGTGGGCAGGATGCAACAGGAATTGCCTACGTACAGAGTGGAAAACTGCGTATATACAAGCGCCCGAAACCTGCCGCGCGGATGCAACTGCGGCTCCCCAAAGGCACGACCCAACTGCTGGGCCATGTGCGGATGACGACCCAGGGGAGCGAGAAGAAAAACTATAACAATCATCCGTTCCGCGGTGCATTGCCCGGCGGAGACTTTGCATTGGCCCACAACGGTGTACTGCATAACGAAACGAGCATTCGCCTGCGATTTAACCTGCCACAGACGGCGGTGGAAACAGACAGTTTTGTTGCCGTCCAATTGCTGCAAAGTTATGGCGCGGTGACACCGCAGACCATTGCCGCTATGGCAGAACAGTTGGAGGGGACGTTCACGTTTTCGATTCTGACTTCCGGAAATGATCTGTACCTTGTGCGGGGCAATAACCCGCTGTCAGTGTGGTATTACCCGGCCACGGGGGTGCATCTCTACGCAAGTACGCCGGAAATTTTGGCGGCGGCAGTGATTCCGCTGCCATATTTGCGGGGAAAAGTACATCAGACCGTTAAGGTGGCTGAGGGTGAGATACTTTGCATAACGGCGGAAGGGAAAATGCATCGCAACCATTTTTCAACGGAACGAATCGATTATAGGCGTTTCTGGCAGTCGCTTTGCTGGCCGTATAAGAAGGACACCCAGAAGCAACGGAGAGATTTGACCGTGACGGCCCATAACATGGGCTTCGACCCGGCGGATGTGGATTGGCTGTCGGATTGTGGTTACGGCGAGGAAGAAATCGAGGCAGCTCTGAACGACAGTGATGCGTTCCGCGCATTGCTGTCCGATGCCTGTTACGAGATGTTATATTACTGAGGTGTGCTTATGAAAGAAGAAAAAATCCGTGTTCTGGCGTTACTGCCGACTGAGTACGCCAAGATGGTTACAATCGATAACACACTGGAAGCCATGCAGCAATTTGTCGGTGGCCTGATCGAGTGCCTGCCCATGGATGACCCGGAGGCAGATATTGTTCTGGTATGCAACGATGAGGGAAAATTGCTACAGCTGCCGCCCAACCGTTTGCTTTGGGGCGGCCAAGACCTGCTGGTCGGCCCGGCTTTTATCGCCGCAGGGGACGAGGAGGGCAACCTGTGTTCTTTGTCCGATGCCATGTTAGAAAAGTACACAAACCTGTTTAAGGAACCCATGTTCCTGGCCTGGTAACCCAAAGAGGGGACAGCATTAAGCTGCACCCCTCTTTTTTGCTATAAAATTGTGCGTTTTTGCACCACAACATTAGCCATTACTTGTCAGTATGGCGAAATATTGTTTGCAACGTCCCCGAGACCCTGTTTACAATTGAAATAATTTGTCGAATATGGTAGAATTACTGTATATATGATCGAAAAGTGTAGAAATAATTAGAGAGCTGTCGATAGAGCGGACCAGGCATAGTACTACATATAGAAAACGCATATATACAATGTTTCTAAAATGAATACGGAAATGACAAGGCGAGGGGAAAGACGATTGGAGTCTTCGGGAGGATAAGGAGTCCTGCAAATAAAAGTCAATAGGTTTTGCAGAAAAAGTCCAAAAAAATACTCGGCAGATAGCCGAGTAAAAATGCGTACAGCAAACAGGACTCCCTCAAAAAGCGGAGGCAGCCAAATGACAAAATGAGCATTACAGATTAGCCTTCTTCGACCTGAGTTGCGCTTTCAGCGGCGTTCAGGCACTCCTTAACGCGGGCATAGTAAATACGCAGGAACTTGTTCGCGGCAGCAGTAGTGCAAACGAAGAACGGCTTCCCCTCGTCACGCTTTTTGGCGTAGAACTGGTAAACCGCTTCGTTTTCGGGTTTGCATTTAACGTAAGTAGAAACCACCTGAAAGAGCGCTTTCCTCAGCTGAGGTGACCCGCGCTTGGAAGTTGTTACACTGGAAAGCTGCATCTTGCCGGAGCCAACAACGCCGGGGTCTACGCCTGCAAAGGCCACAATAGAACTGCGGTGCGGGAAACGGCGAACATCACCCAATTCAGCCATGAGATGCGGTCCTGTGGACTTTCCAACGCCGTACATGGCCATAACGGTCTCGTACTCCGGCAGCTGCTTGCAGAGATTCAGCATCTCGGCTTCCAGCTTGGACTGGTTTTCGCGCAGTGCAATAAGCTGGTCGGCGGCAACTGTAACCAGTAATTTAGCATTGTTGTCACGCGGCAGTGTGGTATAGGATCCGCAACTGGCTGCGTAGAGAGCATCTGCCGCATCAGTACTAAAATGGTAACCCTTTCTCTTGCACCATTTCTTGTATCGCTCTTCAAAAGCATCCGGTGACATACGGTTAATGCAGTCGCAATGCCAAAAGCTTCGGTAAAAGTCCACCCACTTCAAATGTCCGTCTGCCTTTTCGGGGCTTGAGAACAGCTCGTTTACACCCGGAAAGGTCTTGTCAGACAAAGAAATAAGGTTGTTTGTGAGCATGACAATATTCTTATTATACAAGTCGCATTGACGTGCGCACAACTTGAGTTGCTGTCTAATTGCTTCCATAGGAGTATATTCCCGCAATGTAGACCAGTTGTCAAGCCCATACTTGGCAATTTTTAGGGCATCTTTCGGGTCGGATTTTACTTTGCGCAGAGAGCCTGCTCCGCTTTGCTTAATAAGCAATGGGTTCAGGATGCTTACAAAGATTCCCTCACTGTGAAGCAGCGCTGCTACCGGCTCATGATATCTGCCTGTTGCTTCCATTACAACGCGGGTATCTGGTTCCATGCAAAGAACATCCAACGCAAGATGTGACAGTTCAATATCTGAATGCCTTACTTCATATGGCGCTGCAACAAGCTCCCCACCTGGCTTCATGGCAGCTACCATACTCTTACCCTTAGAAACATCGATTCCAACTACGGTCATTCGTTTTCCTCCTAATTTGAATTTGCAATGGCTTCCGCCTTTTACTTATTGCTTGTTCAATCTCCTGAGTAACACGAACGCACCGCTACGGTGGGACTACCTGCGTAAATCGAATGCTGCGAATAAGAACGGCGGCTGACTGACTCCTTTACGGACGTGTAAATCCAGCGTGATAAATGTCAGACCACTACGTTCTTATTCTACAGCTTAGGCAACAAGTTGGATAGCAACACGGCTGGATGCCGTGGGGCTACCCACAAATATATTGTAGGAGTTATGAAAAAAGACTATAAAATTGCGGTTGCCGGCACTGGAGCTAGAGATATAATACGCGGCTGTCATAATAGGGACAAGGGTACGGCAGAGAATGAAAGGCTCCGCAACCCGAAGTTCATATTTTCTTACCCGAAGAATGAACGACTGATCTTTCTGTGTGGCAGAAATGCCGCACAGAAAGAAATCTCGACCATGAAGGTGGGGTGACAGCCGGCGGACAGGTGAACAAGCCTATCCGCTATTTGTGTTGGCTGAAACGACTTAGGAATTGAATGTATGGAAATTTGACGTTGTTACAGCTAAAGGCATCGACTGGCAGCGCGAGAAATGGCAATCTGGTTTTGGCTCCAAATTTATTCGTCAGGGCGAAAAAATGCCGTGAAATATGCGGACGAGATCCATTTCGATGTGTAGATAGACAAGGAAAAGATAGAGGAGAATGATGATGGAAAGCGGGAAAGAAAGGAAAGTTTGCTTTATTGCGTCATCAGGTGGGCATTGGGAGGAATTGATGTGCCTTAAGAGTGTGGCACAAAAGTATGATGCCTTTTATGTTACCGAGGAAGGTGGCCAAGCAAACGATGCGAGTGCTAATTTAGATAAAATATATACATTTTATAATGTTTGCTGGATTGGGAATTAGTACATATGCAATTAGAGAAGGAGCAAAAATTAGAGAAGATAAACAGAAAAGTAATCAATTCATAAGTGAGATATTTTCCATTAATTTGTTTTCAACGCTAATATCATATTTGTTACTTGCAGTATTATTGTGTGTGTGGCCAGCACTTCAAAATTATACAATCTTGATGAATATCAGTAACAGTTACACAATGTTAAAATAGCAATATGTCCACGATGAGCAGGCGCAACACCTGTCTGCCACAGTATTTTTACTTTATAAGACATCTCTATGGATGACGGTAAGGTTCGATTTTGAACTTTGCCGTTTTTCTTTTTATTTAAAATTATAAATTTTTTCAAAACTGTATTCCAAAACAGCCCTGCGGATTCCTATTTGAACTGCACCCCATTTGTTAGACAGTATGATATACTATCTAACAGATGGGGTGATTTATTATGTCAAGAGGAAAACCGAACAAACGATATACGCCGGAATTCAAGAAAATGGTTGTAGAAACCATGGAAAAAGAACATCTGAGTATCTATGCAACGATGCAGGAATTCGGAATTAACGACCATAAAATTATAGAGCGTTGGGAACGCATTTATCTGGAAGAAGGGCCGGAAGGCTTGACGGTTGAGCGACGGGGCCGCAGCAGCACTGGTCGGCCAAAGAAGCTGCCAAAAGAGGCGGAAGAAGATCTGCTGGCCGAAGTGCAGCGACTGCGTGCGGAGAACGATTACCTAAAAAACTTGCAAACCAGACTCTATATTACACCAAAAAGATTGCAGAAACGGAAAACTGGAATTTGCAGGATATTTACAGCGATGAAGGAAAATCGGGTACTTCACTGCGGAAACGGGATGCGTTTAAGCGCATGATGCGGGATGCCAAAGACCAGAAGATGGATTTGATTATCTGTGCCAGCATTTCACGTTTTGCCCGGAATTTTTCGGATTGCATGACACAGATCGCAGCTTTGAAAACTATGCATCCTGCACATCCCATCGGTGTGTACTTTGAAACAGAGAATATCTACACGCTGAATCCAAGTAGCCAATACAGCCTTGACATTCAGGCGCTTCTGGCGGACTGGGAATCGGGCAATAAGAGCCGCCGCATGATCCTTTCGTATGACCAGCGCATTATGACAGGCCAGTACCCGGTGGCCGACCTGATGGGGTATCGGCATACTAAGGATGGCCAGTTGGTGATCGAGCCGGAAGAAGCAAAGACGGTGCGGTTTATCTTTCTGGCATTTATTCAAGGGTATAACTACGATCAGATTGCAATGATCCTGACGCAGAAAAAGCGCAGCACCCTGCGTGGCAAGCAGGAGTGGAATGGCATGATGGTGGCAAACATCATGAAAAATGAACGCCGCTGGGGTGATCTGGAAGCCCGGAAGAGCATCGTGGTGGACTACAAGCTGGGCAAGGTTACAAAGAATAATGGGAATCGCTGCTCTGCCTATGTTCCGGAACACCATGAAGCAATCGTTTCGCCGGAAATTGCACGGGCTGCACATCTGGTGGCATCCAGCAGGAAGAAGTGCGGTGTGCAGGATATTGTGGTGATCCAGCAGGGAACATTGAAAGGCTTTGTTGGCATCCATCCGAATTGGAGCGGCATCAGTGTTGAAAGCATCCGCAGCCTTTGCCTGAGCACCTATCTGCCGGAAGAAGTGATGCAACTGAACGATATAGCAGAGATGAGGGCTGGGGCAACACTGGGAAAGGCACTTCAATCTGAATATATGACGGTTTCAGGTGCTTGCTTTATCAACCAGAGCAGCCCGGTTATGACGATTTCTAAAAATGGAATCCGTTTCAGCAAGGCCTGCCATAGCCGGTTGGACGACTGCGAGTATGTGGAACTGCTCTATCATCCGATTCTGCAGGTCGTGATTTTGCGAAAGAGCAATCACGGCTTTTCAACGACGATGCGCTGGAGAGATGACAATGACGTTCATAGTGCTTTTTCAGCCAGAGCATTTTCTGGACTGGTCTTCCAAACATTGAACTGGAGAAGGAATTGCCGCTATCAGTGCCGTGGTATCTGTCGGGGTCAGGGAAATGCAAAATTTCTGATTTTTGAATTAGATGAGTCCCGGATTTTGACTGGGAAAAATCAGTATGAACAAGAAAATTGTTCGATGAATCTGAAATGCCGGTTATATCGGAGTAAATGGGTTCAGAGCATTACAGTTAGTGATGTGATGGAATCCGGCCAAGTCGTAGAAAATCCCATGATTGGTGCAATTCCAAGCAGAAATGAAGTTCAACGTGAACTGGATGACCTTTTAATGTCGATGTAGGAGGATTTGTGAAATGGAAGAAAAAAGCAGGAAACAGGAACTGAGCGTTCGGGAAATCTCCTTGATTCGTGAGTTAACGCAGATACGAAAAGAACATAAAAGAGAACTGGAGTACGAAAAATTCGATGGCTATGAGCTTCCACCGCGCACCCAATTTTCCATGCTGAATAAACCTGCAGTGAGCATAAAATATGGCGTTATGAAATTTAATATGGCCTGCATCCGGCTTTTTGAAGGAATCAAGTATGTCCTTCCGATTTTGCACCCCAATAAGAAGCGGCTTGCGTTGATTATGTGCCCGGAAGAGGACAGCGCATCTGTTGAATGGGCAAGACAGAAGGACGAAAACTGGGTGAATAAGGATATTACATCATTGGAATTTGTGGAAAATATCTTCAGGCTCATGAACTGGAATCGGGAATGCCGTTATAAAGTGCTTGGACGAGTGGCTAATTCAGATCAGGGTCTTTGTATGTTGTTTGATTTGGAAGAAGCAATCATGTTCACCCCGAAGCCACAGGAATATACGGATCCGCTTACTGGTGAAATGAAGAAAAAGCAGATGAAATTCTTCCCGGATGCCTATAAGAACCGTATCGGAAAATCTTATAATGACTACATTGCAGATCATCAGATGAACATGTTTGAGGACTTCATTGGGTATCAGAGTTCTACTGTATTGGATGAGCCCGAACGGGAAGCAGGCACTACTTCAATACCGATTCCGCAACGTGAAGAATCTGAAAATATACCTTCGCCAGATTTACCGGAACAGCTTGAAAACGTACAACAATCAGGCAATGAGATTGCTGAGAGAGGAATGCAGACATGAATTCGGGACGAATTATGAATTTGCTGGTGACAATTCCGGCTGAAAGTCGGAGAATGAACGTGGGAAAAGATGTTATTCGTGTTCTTGGAAGTCCAGCCTATATCTGCGTTTTGCAGAGGAAAGATCGGAAGGCTATTGCAATCACGCCGTGTGCTGCGGAGCATCCCATGTCCTTTAAGGTCCCGGGCAGGCTACTGACCGATGGGCAGTGTCGGATGATGATTAACGGAATACAGTTCATTCAGGTGTTGCTGGAAGCAAATGGTCTGGCGGCAGGAAAAGACCATCAGTTTAAAGGACGGTATGATGCCGAGAAAAATGCAGTTATCATTTCGCTTGAAAAAGATGAACAAAGTGCCCTCTCGCCTCAAAAGTGTACAACTTGACATCACGTCCATTTGGTCGTATAATACGTCCAAATGGACGTGATGAAGGGAGCTAATACTATGAGTGCCGGAATTTTAGATGGCTTTCAAACGATAATTCCAACGGCAGCGGCTGTCTTATCGGAAAAACGACAAATATTAAGGCTGACGCAACAAGAGGTTGCTGATCGCGCAAAAATAACATTACGTCAATATCAAAGGCTGGAATCTGGGGAAAGAAACATTTTGACTTCTTCTTTTGGCTTGGCGTGTCGAGTAATTGAAGCTCTTGATATGGATGTTTCTAAATTCTATCATGGCGACTATTACCTTGAAGAACTGAAAACTATTGAAGGCAAATGATTGGTGGCAGGGTAAAATGCCAATTTAGGGGATGATATGACGCGGAGAAAATGCTGCTATAATTTCGCTCGAAAAGATGAAAGGGAATGTTAGTACAGACAAAGAAAAAAGAGCCTGCTGAATGAAGCAGACTCAGTGATAAGAAATTACACGGTAGGATTGACGGGAGAAACAGTAAGCGTTAATCCGAGGTGCTGGAAAATATTCAAGAGGGTTCCGAGATTAGGCGTTGTTTTGCAGGACTCGATTCTTGCAACAGAGGATTGCGGCAGACCGCACATGGCGGCAAGTTCGCGTTGGCTTAGGCCAAGAGCATTCCGCTGCTCAACCATGGCAGTGACAATTGCAGCCACTTCCTCTGTTTCTTTGATGTCCTTTGCTGTTTCAGGGTCTACAGTACGAACGTATTCTTTGTAATCATTCCATGTTTTCATAATTTAGCAGTCTCCTTTCTGCGAAGATAGTCGTTGCGCTCTGTTTTTGCTTTCTCAATTTCGCGTTTAGGCGTTTTTTGAGATTTCTTTCGAAACTGATGAAGTAGTACATAAGTATCATTTTGATAGAAAAAGTAGAATACGCGATTGTTTCCAGGTCGAAGCTCCCAAATGCCATCGTCAAGATGTTTCGTAATCTCTGCATTCATGTGGGTTCCATTTTGCTGAAGTAGCTCAATGTAGAGGCTTGCCTGTTTGTGCTGTATCCGTGCATCTTTATTGGTAGGAGCCTTGAGGCGTAAAGCTTCAAGAAAATCCCAGATAGGACACTTTCCATCTTCTGTTTCGTAAAATTCAATCTCATACATTAGAATATTGTCTCCAAAGTGGCAATGTGATTTTCTATTTATATGATAGCACAAATGCTATCACACGTCAAGAAGGAGAGAAAAGCTCAAATCGAAAAAATAACAAGAGAAGTCTTTCTGAGTTTGAAACCGTATCGGTTTCGGCTCGGAAAGGCTTATTTTTTTGCAAAAATTTTTGTTCCTTACTTGACAACCGCATAGGGTCAACCAAGAAAAACTACGATAACTAAAGGGTTTTGACGGCTTGAGTTGTCCTTCAAAAGTTTTATTTGTTGAAAAACTGCAAGAAGTGGGAAATCCTGAGGGCTATATGTAGGTGGCTTTTGGAAGCTCTGTTTTGACCCACAAAAAGGAGCAACAAATCGCTTGGACTGTCTATGAACTTTGAAGCTGTTACCGCCCGTTATGTGGACGTGCGGCTTGAACGCAAGAAAGAAGTCTTAGACGCTTATCATGGGGCGGTCAAACAGGCTGACCCGGCAAAGGCAGAGAAAGCCGAGCCGAAGAAAGCAAAGAGCGCGGCAAAGAAAAAGAGCAGCGATTTAGAGCTTTAACCGCTGTATCTCTTTACCGCTTCTTGCAACGGTGTACAAAGGGAACATAATAAAAAACTTAATAATGGACTGCCAATCTTACACAAAGTACCGCCCAAACGAGACTACGGGCGGTATTTTTGTATCATGGCGGAGAAAGGAGGAACTTCCCACGGGGGCTTGACTGAAAAGTTGAGCCTCTTTTTTCATGCCAAAAAACAGGAGGTAAATGCTTATGGCAGATGATAAAACCACAAAAACGCCGGAACAGCCGGTAACGGATAGCGGGCCGGGCAAGGAAACGCCTCCCGCTCCCCCAAAAGAGCCGGAGAAGATTTACCGAAAAAGCACCACTAATACAGGCGATAAAAGAAACGCCGAGAACCCGCAAAAACATAGAGTTTATATGGAACGGAACAGGAAGTGATGAACAAGTCCTATCCTGGAGATATAGCAATTTCTGGGATAGGACTTGTTTCCGCTTTGGCAACAAAAAGTAAAATATTTAATACATAAATCTCTCTAATGTTGACAATGATGCAGAATAAGCATATAATGAAAGTACACCAAAGGAGGGATTTGAATGCTGGATGTAAACATGATGATTGCGAACAATATTCAGAATCAACTGAAAAAGGAAAACAAGAAACAAATTGATCTGGCAGAAGGAATTGGAGTATCCCGGCAGACTATGAGCAAAATTATGAATGGAGCAAGGGCAATCAATGCGATTGAGCTTCATAAAATTTCGGAATACCTTCATGTTCCGATGGAAACCCTCATGAAAATGCCGGAACATCCGGTAGACACAAATGTTATCCATGCTTTCATGGGGCGGGTTAAGACACCGGAAGCACGAAGAGGTATCCAGATTGCAGATGAACTTTCAGATATGATTCTTTTCCATACAAAAGTGTATGAGAACGGAAAAAGAATGGAACAACCATGGGAGGATAACGAATGAAAGGTGTTTTAGAAAACAGCTTGTTTGAAACCCAGCCGCACAAGTTTGAACACCTGAATGAGTTGGCACGGCAGTTTGCAACAATCTACTGCGGAAATTCTATTGTGAAAGACAATATTTTTGCTGTAATAGAAAATTATGCACGGAAAAAGGAAATCCATTTGGAAATTCTGAGATTTCCTATCCATGATGAAGAACTATGGGCAATGACGTTCCTGAAAAAAGGAACGATTTTTGTATGTGTTAATTCAGAACTGGCGTTATGCAAACAGTTCTTTGCGGCAGCACATGAACTATATCACATTTATTGCTATGTCGAAGATGCTGACCAAAGTTATATAAAAAATGGCTCGATGCTGGATTCTGATACGGCGAATGAGACGGGAAAGACACAGGAAGATGTAGAGGCAAACGCATTTGCAGGATTGCTCCTGATGCCGGATCAGCTTTTATCGAATCAAATCGACCTGTTTGGCATAGATAAAGATGATATGGATACGGATTCTGTGCTGTCCTTGATGGATATGTTTGCGATTCCTTACAAAGCAACCGTGCTGAGATTGTATGAGAGCAACTGTATCAAACGGCACAAGGCAGAAGAACTTTTTCGTGTTACAGCGGAAGATGTGGCAAAAAGGGTAGAACTGACCGGAAAAGCAAAGCGTTGGCAGCTTGATGGATCGGGGACAGAATCTTTCGGGACACTTTTAGAAAAAGCAGATTATAATACTGAGCATGACTATTTGACAGAGAGCAGAGAAAAGGAAGATTGGAAATACATCTCTGAACTGAAAAAAGAGCTTGGTATGGATTGAGAGGTGTCCAATGAAGATGGAAAAATATGCCTTGCTGGACACGGACTTTATTTCAAAAACTCATTTCATTCAAGGAAACACCGAAAAAAGTCTTTCAGATCTTGTCGTGGAAATGCCAGGTTACTGCTTTTTCTGTCATAGCCAAATCATCAAAGAACTGAGCCGTCATAATCAGCAGGCAATTGGTTGGTTACAACACAAAATCAGCGAGCAAAAAATCTTTCATCTTTGGAAGTGAGCCGTCTGGATTTTGTGCTTTCAGAATCTGGGCGGCTTTTTCGTGCTTCTCAATTTCATCAGCGTGATCCTTGCGAAATTTTCCTTTGAAGCGAGCTTTCAAAAATTCATTGTAGGTGGATTTTGTGGAAAGATACTGACCCAGATAGTGGATTTGCTCATTCACAGATTTGATTTGTGTTTCGGTGTCCTTTGTCTTTTGCCGTGCATCGTGCATCTGTAATGTGATGCTATCGTAGGTTGTCTGTAAATTTTCTCTGGTATCGAATCCGTTTTCCTGAATGTAAGCTACGGTCTTTGCCATCTGCTGAAGATTGGAAATTTTGACTTTTTGAGCATAAGCTCTGCTCTGTTGAGCCTTAATACAGTTCTGCAAGTCCACAACAAGACGCAGATCAGAGCGAATGAAGAGAATGGCAATTGGGTCTGCATGGTAATCGGGCATGGTCTGTCGTTGCTTTTCTTCTTGCTCAGCAGCAAGTGCATTGGCTTCAAAAAGATTGAGCAAATAATCTTTATCAAAATTTGTGCCTAAAGAGCGACCAGAAATGTACTTCTCTCGCTCTGGATGCAGATAGCCATATCTTCCACGGCTTTCTTTCACACGAATCTTGTACTGGTCAAATAACTGTCTTTGAAAATCTTCAAACGAAATTGCAGAGGAAGAAATTTCCGAAATGGCATACTTGACAGAAGAATAGCCGACAAAGATGGTGTCATACTCGGCTATGTTATCACGTTTGGCGGCAATAGCAGGGCGAGAGGCCGGGTCGCTCATTTCGATGGTACTGCGAACCTTCTTGTCCATCCAATTCAGATCGGCCTTGGTGTATGAAACTTTCAGCTGAATCTCAAAAATGTCTGCACCGATGGCATCCGCCAGATTTTCGGCAACTTTTGCGGTGACACCGCTGGCAGAAAAGTAGGTGACAAGTCTTTTGCTCATAGCAATGCACTCCCTCTTGATAATTTTGTATAGGGTAAGTATAGCACGGCAGGGGAGCAGCATAAAGCGGTTGCCCATGTTATAACATCAACGACAATGTTATATTATGGACAACTGTTCGTAAAAATTTAAGGATTATGAAGGAGTTGTACAGCTTGATATGAGGAGCGATTTATGGTAAGATGAAAGTACAATAAGAGCTTATACGCTCTTGTTGAATCTACTGCGAGGAAGTGAATGCCGATGGAAAAGCAGAACACGGTAGAAAATCAGCTTGCCCACACGATAACTCAGACGGAGTTTGATTCGGACTATGATAAGACTGCCAAAAAGCTGCTGGCGAACAAGCAGATCCTGGCGCAGATTATGAAGGGCTGCGTAGATGAATACAGTGAATGCTCCGTAGACGAAATTGCTGAAAAGTATATCGAGGGAACTCCAGAGGTTGGCACGGTTGGTGTTCACGTTGATGATACAAATAGACTTCCGAAGGCTCCCGAAATAATAACTGGAAGCAATAATGAGGATTCTACGCTGACGGAGGGAACGGTGCGTTATGATGTTCGCTTTGATGCGATTGCTCCGGCCACAGCGAATGATGCAGCACAGCAGGATGTGATTCGCCTTATTATCAACGTGGAAGCACAGACTGCATTCAATCCGGGATATCCGCTGACAAAACGTGCAATCTATTATTGCAGCAGAATGATCTCTGCACAGCATGGGCCGATATTCAAAAAATCGGAGTATGGAAAAATCCGAAAAGTGTATTCTATATGGGTTTGTACAAAACCATCTGATGAATTTCAGAATACGCTTACGAGATATTCGATTCGGCCAGAACGGTTGATTGGAAACGCTACTGAGAAATCAGAAAATTATGATCTGATGAGTGTGGTAACGATCTGTCTCGGAAAACCTGATGCAGAAAACTATACGGGTATTTTGAAGTTTCTGGATGTGTTGCTTTCTTCGTCAAGAGCAGCTACGGAGAAAAAGAAAATTCTCGAAGAAGAGTTTGGCGTTGCAATGAGCGAAGAACTGGAAAGAGAGGTGCTTATTATGTGCAATCTTAGTCAAGGTGTCAAGGCCGAAGGAAGAGAAGAAGGCCGGAGAGAGGGCATTAGTATTGGTGAGATAGGGATGCTTGTGCAGCTCGTCCGAGAGGGAGATTTGAAGCCAGAGCGCGCTGCAGAAAAAGCCAATATGACAGTCGAACAGTTTAAGAAGGTAATGGAAAACACTCCGTTGCAGGCTGTATAAAGCAAAAATTATCTAGAGTGTATAGATAAGCCTTACAAGGCTCAAATTGGTTCAAAACCGATTGAAAGCCTTGTAGGGCTTATTTTGCGTTTTTTCAAATTTATTTGTAAAAAAGTTGCCTAAGACTTAGTGTGTGTAAAAAACGCCCCTGAATATGAAAATGGGTAGAATAAAAACGATACATTAATTGAAATATGCAATATAACCAAAAATTGCATATAATTTGTGCAATTACTCTAGCTAAAAGCCATAGAAAAAAGAGAAAGTAGTTGTTATAATTATATCAAGGAAATTCTGCTTCTGTGAATGATAGAGATATGTGGTGAAAGGCTTGGCATACTTTAAATATAAAGTTGATTAATGTAAAAAGAACGCAAAGCTAAAATACAAAATCTGTAAAATAAAGGAAAATCGAAAATGAGTTATACAAAGAATGAACTGCTAAATTATTGGGACAAAAATGGGTTTGAGTGTCTTGAAGATATAAAAGATCTTCAGGGAATGACGTTTGTTCCATTTGTTGGCGCAGGTATGTCGGTTCCGTTTGGCTATAGAACATGGAATGAATTCTTGAAAAAAGTAACAGCATCACTGACAGAAAAGAAGAAAAGAACTGAAGTTTACAATACATTGCGAAAAGGAGAATATCTTGAAGCAGCGGAGCTGCTTAATAATTTTACTAATAATGCTCTGATGGGAGATGTAGAGAGGGAATTTAAAGAAAGTAGAATGACAGCCCCTGGACATAATTATATTTCGCTTTTGAAAAACAACGGAGTAAAAAGATATATTACGACAAACTACGATAGCGTTATTGAAAAAAACTATGCTGCGAATGAGGATAAACTCGAAGTTGTTATTCCTGCAAAAACAACAAAAAATACTTTCCGAAGTTATAATCGAAAAGAAACGCCTTATGTAATAAAGCTGCATGGAACTTATGATGATCCTGAGAGTATTGTTTTAACCAAAAGTCAATATGATAAACAATATAAAGAAACAGTGCCTTTTTTTATTCGTAATCTTTGGAAAAATAACGTGTTCCTATTCATTGGATGCGGACTTCAGAAAGATTACTTGATTGATGAACTTTTTTCACTTGCAGAAAAATCGCTTTATAATTGGAACTATGCAATAGTTGAATATCCTCGAAATAAACGGAAAATTAAAGAAAAAGATGAGTATTTGCATAACCTGAAAATTCATCCTATTTGGTATCCGGCTGGTGCTCATGAATGTGTGTATCTGATTTTGTCAATGCTGTATGACAAAGGCATCTCTGAAAAGTCAAATAGATCACAGATAGACTTGTCAACTTCCTTTGAAAAATATGTCGATGGGATTGCAAAAAAAGCACAAAAAAACCAGAATATCATATATCAGGCAATCATGATGCAAAGAGAACCGAAGAAAACAGAAGATGTACTTAGTATAGATCGTATCGTTGATAAGATATATGAATCGATTCCCCAAAATAAATGTGCTTTCAGAATTATGGGGGAACCAGGAACAGGAAAATCTACGATATTTTCTCTTGCATATCAGGAGATGTGTTCTCGCGAAAAAAATTTGAAATCGGAAAAAAATATATATCCAGTATTAATAGATTTGCATTTCTATGAGGGATATCAAGATAGAAGAGAAGAACTTTCTTTAGATCTTGAACAGATAGAAAAGATACTGAATACGAATGTGAATGTTTGCCTTTTTATCGATGGACTAAACGGATATGTACGAACAACTACAAAATATGAAAACATGGTTTATTCTAAAATAAAAGAGTGGGGAAATCGAAAAAATCTGTTCTTCTGCTACTCTATAGGAAATATGGAAAATAAGCAATTTCCACCGTTTTCAAGAAATGAGTCGATTTATTCACTACCTGGAGCAAATGATGAAAATACGTTGAAAATAGATCTTAAGCCGGTAGAAACGAGCCATAAAGCAAGCAAAAGATATCGTGATATGGTAACAGGAGTGCTAGAGTTTTACCAAATGAAACCCGTAACTCCAGCAGAGATAAATACTATTAAAAGGCTCTGCATAGAAGCCTCTGGAAATCACGTGGAGTTTAGAACTGTAAATGTAATTGTAAAAAGCTACACTCGGCTGAATGCATCGAAAGATGTATCGATTGGAAGATTGTTGGAACGATATTATATTGCATCTCATAATATTGATAAAAGACAGTTATTTGCTGTTTCAGATTTTGTTGCAAAGTACAGTTTACAAGGGACTACACAGGGTAACGGTCTAACGGGAGGTGTGCCGCCCGTCAGATTTTCCATGTGATGTTCAAGCTGTCGCTTGTAGCGGCAACGGTGGTAATCATCAAATCCACCACACGCCGCTTGTCGTCAAAGGATACATTATCCCATGTGTCGAGGTAGCCGGAAATCTGATTGACCTGTTCCGGGCTGATGGCTTCCACCGTCAACTCGGCTATCTGCTTCACAAGTTCCTGTTTGCGTCCGTCCAGTTCCGCTATCTTCACGTTCACATAGGAGAGCAGAACATTGTTTGCACCCGTCAGACTGTCCATCAGCTTTTCAATCTCGCCGTCCACATGGGCAAGCTCCACTTGCAGGGCGGCGATTTTCGGGTTTGCCTTTGCCGCTTTTTTTCTGCCCGTCAGCGTTTTGTAGCTTGCCAGCTTCTTCACCATCTGCTGATAAACAACCGCTTCCAGTTCCGAAGTGATGATTTTCCCGCACCCGGCACAGCTTTTATTGTCCAGCCGCTTTGTGCAGCGGAGATATTGCTTTCCCACAGGATTGTTAATGCTCATAAGGGCATACCCGCAGTTTCCGCACTTGATTTTTCCCGCCAGCCATGTATGGGTGGCTTTCCGGGCAGACTGGATTTTCATGTTGTTCATCAGCTTCTTGCGGCAGGTCAGCCAGATGTCGGAGGGGACAATGCCCTCATGGGGAGCCAGCACCAGCATTTGGTCTTTCAAGTCGTTCTTTTTGCTGGGCTTCACATCCCGCCCTTGATACAGATAGCAGCCATTCATGCCGGTAAAATCGGCAGCGTCATTGACAATGATTGTCCCTTGACTTTTGAAAAATTCGTACACATCAAGGTCTGCCTGCACATAGACAGGATTGCGTAACATCTGCGCCAGCGTGGGGCGTATTAGTTCCTTGCCGTTGAATAAAATTCCCTGTTCGGCAAAGTACCGGGTAATGTCCCCGTAGGAGGTTGTGGGCTGGGCGTACATCTCAAACATCAGCCGGATATTTGCCGCTTCCTCCGGGTTTACCACCAGCTTCTTTGTGTTGATACCGTCCATCTTAATCGGCTCTGTATGGAAGCCGTAAGGGGCTTTCCCACCCATCTTGAAGCCTCGCTGGCTGCGGGAATAATAAGCGTCCGTCACCCGCTTCTGTATCGTTTCCCGTTCAAGCTGGGCGAACACGATACAGATATTCAGCATCGCCCGCCCCATCGGGGTGGAGGTATCAAACTTTTCCGTAGAGGACACAAACTCTACATTGTACTGTTGGAACAGCTCCATCATATTGGCAAAGTCCAGAATGGAACGGCTGATACGGTCGAGCTTGTAAACCACGACCTTTGCAATCAAGCCCCGCTTGATGTCCCGCACCAGTTCTTGAAACTTCGGACGGTCTGTGTTCTTGCCGCTGTACCCCTTGTCTGTGTATTCCTTGCAGTTACCGCCTTTCAACTCGTATTTGCAAAATTCAATCTGGCTTTCAATGGAAATGCTGTCCTTTTTGTCCACCGATTGTCTTGCATAGATTGCGTCTATTCGATTATTCATATTGTCGCTCCTTTTCTTAAAAAAGAAACGGAGCTGCTGACAGCTTTATTATACCGCCAGCAGCCCCGCAAATCAACGATGGCTTCGGAAAACCTTATGCCCCGGCTTCCTCACTCTGCCGTTTGTCGGCATACTTGCGGAACACCTCATAAAGCTGCTGTTCCAGCTCCCGGCGTTTTGCCGCTTCCTGCTCCGGCGTGAACACCGGGGAGAGAGATTTTCCAGCGTGATTTCCTTTCCCTGAAAAGTCACGACTTCGGTTTCTTTCTTGTATCTGATATGCTCCATAGTACCTCCGTATTTAATTTTCAAAGTGCAGTGCCGCCATGCTGCGGCGTGAAATGTTTTCTGCCATCAATCACCGTTCCCTTGTGTGCCGCTGTTGTCGTTTCAGTTCTGCCAGCACCTCCGGCGGGATACGGTCTACCAGCCGCTGAATGTCTTTCAGCTCGCTTTCCAGCTTTGCCCGTTCCATCGTATCTTTCATCTTGCCCTTTTCGCTGGCTTTGGCTCTGGCTTCCAACTGTTCATTTTCTGCTAAAAGGTCGTTTATAGGCGATATTGAGAAACTTAAAGCAATCTATAATCTATGCGAACTATCTGCCACCTACGATGGGCGATATGGTATGAATACGGCATTGCATTATTATGGGGTTCCTAATGAACTCGTTCGCTGGCTTGTTGAACAAGGTCTGGATGTCAACATAGAAAACTATTATGGACGTTCCCCTTTATATGTGCAATCTACAGGAGGGCGTGACACTGTAAAATTACTTTTTGAGCTTGGCGCCGATATGGAGAAGCCTGACCGGTACGGGAACAGACCGTTGCATACCGCAGCAAGTTTTTTTCGTGCAGATACTGTACGCTTTTTGGTGGAAAACGGGGCAAATATTCATGTGGAAAATGATATGAAACAAACGCCGCTTGAATCTTCCCTTGCGGTCTGCCGCAATGCAGACATATCGAAAATGGCTGAGATTTCTATTATATTGTTAGAGGCAGGGGCAAAAATTACATCGGATATGATTGAAAGTGTTAAGCGAATTGGCGAAGAATTTGAATTTCACAGAGACAACTTTAACAAAAACTATCTTTCCGAAGCAGACGCCGGACTAAAAAAACTCTATACTTTGTTTGATGTAGCTCCCATTGCAAAGCGTCAAATGCACGATGGAGTCTCTCCTATTATTGTGACAGATGAATCTTGGGAAAAACAATATGAGGTGCTTTGGCAACTGTTAGTTCCATCCAGTGGTGCAGCGCAAACCGTACAGGGCGAAGTTGTTCGCATAACAGGACGTATACGAGATGAATTATACAGGAACGGCGGTGCAAACTGGGATAGAAATTATCGGAAAATGTTGGATGCGTTGCTCATGCATTTTTCGTCCGGTACACCGCTTTCCGAACACGAGTTAAGTGAGACAAAAAAGCTGACATCAAGCATTCACGCTAAAGGCGATGATGATGAACAAATAACCGACCGTCTTTGTGAACTTGCTGTTTTGTGGGTGTCGAAAAATCCTAATCCAATTTTATTGAATAAGCTAAATTATGATAGGTAATAGGTATCCCCCCCTTGTAATAGGTCAGCTTCCAGTTCATCAAGCAGATAGCAAAGCCAGCCGAGCCAGTCAACGGTCAAGATGAACGGCGCACAAATGCGCCGCCGTTGACAGTCCCGCCCGTCTTTGCTGATAGGCAATCAAGGCGGGAAAGCCCTAAAATGGCTTCCCGCCCATTTCTAAGAACTGATAAGTCAGATTTGCTGAAAAATCCAAATCCACAGCGGGGACGGAAGTAGAGAACAATAAATAAGAATTTACAGGAGGAAAATCAATGGAGAACTTGATTAAGTTTTTAGAAGATAAGATAACGGATAAAATGTCTGTGGAAGAAATAGTTGATGTTTTTGAGCAGATGTGCAGCACACCGCTTGAAGAAGATATGGTTTTATTTGAAACCGGAACATTTACTGCTTTTTCAAAAGAACCATTTTTTCAAATTTCATTAGTTCGACAGTTTTCAAATGATGATGAAGAGTTTTATCAAATCCATGTAGTCATCTTGTATAAGCCAACCGCTGAAAATAAAATTTTCAGCGAAACAACATGGGACGAAGATTTAGACGAAAATATATTTGACTATATCAGAAAATCAGCGTCGTTTGCTTATGCAAGAAATCATGAATACATCGAGATAAAAATATATATGGACGAAACTTAACTTCTCATTTATCAGGGAGATAGCAAAGCCCTAAAATGGCTTCCCCGCCCATTCCAATTTTGAGAGAAAAATCTGTTTGCTTTTTGTGAGTGTGTCCACAAGTTCGGGACATTTTGTCCCGAAGTCCGGCGTGGGACGAGGAACGGGGCATATACGCCCTGTCTGCTGACGAAACCAGCCCTGCGCTTGCGGCTCCACGACACGCAATCACAGCCCTGTTTTCCTGCTGCTTCAAATGCCCTTGCCCGACCCGGCGGCAACCTCATTTTCGCAGCAACGCCGACAGAGCGTATAACACACTACACTTTGCAAGCAAAGTCGTGTGCCAAGGGGCAAGCCCCTTTGGAAACCCCGGACAACAAAACAGGCTGAATATCTCGCACTTTTTCGGTGCTTGATACTCAGCCTTTATTTGTTGTCAGCAGCCCCCGTTTCGTGGTCTGCGTGTAGTTCCTTGTAAACTGACCTAAACTTTATGCTAAATAAAAAGAAGACGGATGACAGTCAATATGGTTATTTAGTATATAAGTGTGACATGGTAAGAGACTTTTTCTTCGCGTATTATTATATAAATTCTTTTAAATATGGATGTCGGGAAAATCTAAGCATTTTTAATTGTTTGTTCACGCCATGCATCAATCGGTTTTCACTTGACTTGATGAATGATAATGAGAATGATGAGTTGACTGTTGTTAACAACATGATTTCACTTTTTGACGAACTTTCATTAAAACAGAAAAATCAGGTGATATATCTTCTTGGACGAGTAAAGCATCATGAGAGCAAAAACAGAGCAATTTCATTTTTGAAAAAAGTATATAAAGAGGAGGGAAAACATCTTTACTCAAATGCTTATGATGCAAATGCGGTAATGCTTTTCCGTACAGCAGGTGTGAGTCTTATTTATTTAAAAAGTTATGAACACGAAAATGAATTCTATCATATCCTAATCTATGATAAAAATGTTAGAGAATTGAATCGAAATTTCCATATTATCTATTATTCGACGAAGGGGTATAAGGTTAGTGATAGAATTGAATTGAGCAGTAAAGAAAATCGTGAAGTGGATATTGTTAGCTTGTATGGGATATTGAGTCACAGTATTTTAAAAGGAAAGGATGCGCACATAAAAAATTTAAATGTAATTACAATTGTAAATTTGGTGATTTATGGTATATACATTAGTAAAAGTTCAAATAGAAAATTGAAAAAAGAAAAATGCAAAAAGTTTTTTGACAAATTACAGGCAGAGAAATTTGAACTGAATGAAATTGTAAAAGATTTTTTGAATGGTGTATGCAGATATATTGATTATAAAAATGTTTATTCATCTTTGTTTTCGGAAATTTATGAATTGTCAAAATCAAATCGGCCAGAAGACATATCAGAGAGTGTTTATGCAAATACTGTTGTTGAACACACATGGGTATGTTGTATGATAGCTCAATTTATTTTGACAAATCGAATTAAAGATTGCGATTTTATGAGCAAAGAAGAAGTCAATCAATATTCCGAGGGCTATTCAAAATTGCGTATCATTCAACTTCTGTTGATTCATAGTTTTTCAGGAGGCTCAGTAGAGGATAAGACCACTCCGCAAAAGATTCCTTACAATGAAAGAGATATTTTACAGACGATGCAAGCACTAGATGCATTTCCGCACTTTCACAGTTTTTCAGATACCTATGCATTATGTACTGATTTAGTGCATCCAAAAGATTTTAATTCAAAAGTGGCATACGACATTCAAAAAATTGAACCAGTACTTCGAGCTTGTATTAACAGAGAAATGACATTTCAGAGTTTTGATAAGAAAAGAAAGGATGAAGGGCGCGTGAATTTCAAGGATGAGTTAATTACTGATTTTGGAAAGAATTTTTGGGCATTTCTAAAAGAGTATCTCTTCTATGATTTCCAATAATACTTTTATGTAATGCTGAAAAATATAAATGAAAGAGTGTGCTCCATAGTTTTTAAAAGATAGGAATGGCTTTAGTAAAGCAACTATTTCAAAGAAATTTCATACAATGAAGCTAGGCCTTTAGCGCAAGAGAGTTGTCAAGGACGAAGGCGAATAAATAGCTGGTATCGGTAAGATGCGGATAGCAGGGGAAAAAAGGCCGTGTGATGGTTGAAGAAGCTGCTGAAGATGCTGAAATGACAGTCGAAGAATTTAAGAAAGCAATGGAAAACACCCTGTTGCAGGCTGCGTAAAGCAAAAATTATATAGAACGTAGAGATAAGCCCTACAAGGCTCAAATTGGTTCAAAACCGTTTGAAAGCCTTGTAGGGCTTATTTTTTTGCGCTTTTTCAAATTTATTTGTGAAAAAAGTTGTCCAAGACTTGACATCGGGCGGCATTGATTGGCAGCGCGAGAAATGGCAATCAGGACTTGGTTCTAAGTTTATCCACCAAGGCGAAAAAAATGCTGCGAAATATGCGGACGAGGTCATTGTTCTGAGCAAAGGAGTGCAGACAGGTGTTCTTCTCCGTCTCTTTCCACTCCACCTTGTCGATGAAGTTGTGCATTGCCACGGTCTTTGTTGCAAACAGCGGGTTGCTGTCCATCTTGCTCTTCATGAACTCCGAGCAGCAAATCATGGTGTCAATGTACTTGTAGGTGCCCTTCCACTTCCAGAACTTAGCCTCCATCATGCCGATGGCCGACTTCGCAGTGGTGTTTTGTGTAGTTCCCGGCCTGATGATTCCCGTGCTGCAGCATAATAACCTTTTGTGCCTGCTCAAATTCTTCCGTTGTCACAATGGCGGCATGGCTGTCCTCAATTCGTACCTGCTGTTCCAAGGGAGCGCGCAGCACCCGATGTTTACAGGGAACAGGCATAATGAATTTCGCGCCCACATAGGTTCCCTTATACTTCTCATTTTTCAGAACATGGTAAACCGTTCCACTTGTCCAATGGCTGCGCTGCAGATCCCATGCTTTGTGCTCACTGTACACATGGTTTTCTGCCACATGATACGCTGCCGGGGTCGGGATCTGCTTTTCATTCAGGATTTTTGCGATGGTGCCTGTTCTGTTGCCCTGCAATGCCAGTTCAAAAACCAGGCGCACATACTGGCTGGCTACCGGGTCGAGGATTAGCTTATGGCAGTCATTCGGATCCGGCAGGAATCCAAACGGGCGGTATCCTCCGAGATCCAGCAGCATCAAATAGATGAGAGTATTGATAATAAATAAATTTCTATATCCAAACGGTGGATCAGAAACCTACATATTTAAGCTGGGTGAGGCGCTAGAGCAGCACGGACATGAGGTTCAGTACTTCGGTATGGAGCATGAAGGCCGCTGCGTGGGCAACCGGGTCAATGCTTATACATCTGATATGGACTTCCACGGCGGTAGCAAGCAGGCGATGTGATGCACCTGTCACAGAATGTGGTGGAAACCTTTATTGACCGCATTGAGGTTTTCAACAATGAACGTGTGAAAATTCATTTTACATTTGAAGATGTGCTGGCAGGTTATGCAGAATGAGTTGTAGTCGAAATCACTGCTGTAAGCAGAGTTTTTCTTGTAAGAACACGAGATTCATGGTATCATAAGAGTAAGGAAAAGTCTGTGCATGGCTACGCGAAAGGAGCAGCAGAGATGAAAGAAATGAATATTCCCGTTGGAGTTTCGGACTTTGAAGAAATTCGAAAAAATGGGTATTACTATATTGATAAATCGGGACTGATTGGAGAACTGCTCAGTAGAACAGGAACGAAAGTAACGCTTATCACTCGTCCCCGACGCTTCGGTAAGACATTGGGCATGAGTATGCTGGAAAACTTTTTTGACATCCGCAAAGACAGCAGAAAACTGTTTGAGGGACTGGAAATTACAGAAAACCAAGCATTGTGCGTTGAGTGGATGAACCAGTATCCGACAATTTTTGTTTCATTTCGACAAGTAGATGGACTGAATTTCACCGGGGCATACGATATGCTTACAATGGTGATAGCAGATTTGTACAACAAACATCTTTATTTGCTTGATAGTGAAAATGCTACAGCGTTCCAAAAAACAGCGTTTGAGCATCTTGCACATGGCAGTGGCTCCATAAAAGAAGTTAAGAGCAGCCTTATGCTTTTGACAACGATGATGCAAAGTTATTATGAAAAGCCTGTAATTCTTCTTATAGACGAGTATGATGTACCCGTAGCAAAAGCAAACAACAACGGTTATTATGATGAAATGCTCGATGTCATGAAAGGCCTGATGCAAGCACTGAAAGACAATCAAGCCCTTCGTTTTGCAGTTGTTACAGGTTGCTTGAAGATTGCGAAAGAAAGTATCTTTACAGGAACCAACAATTTTGTATCGGATACTATCACAAATTCTCGGCTGAACGAGTATTTCGGATTTGTACAGAGCGAGGTTGACCAGCTGCTAAAGGATGCTGACCTGACAAAGCAGGCTGAAAATATCAAGAAATGGTATGATGGATACCACTTTGGCGACTTTGATGTTTACTGCCCGTGGGACGTAATGAATTACATGCTGGAACTGCAGCGCAATCCGAAAGCTAAGCCTATCAGCTACTGGAAGAACACCAGCGACAATGCAATCATCCGTTCCTTTATTGACTATGCAGGCAGTACCATCACAAAAAAACTGGAAACGCTGATGGCTGGTGGCTGCATCGTTCAGCGTGTAGATGAAAACCTAACCTATGATTATCTGCATTCCTCAGAGGACAATCTCTGGAGTACGCTGTACTTGACGGGGTACTTGACCAAAGCTCGTGAAGGCGATTATAAAGGCGAATTGCCAGATGGCATGGTTGCCCTTATGATTCCGAATGCAGAAATCAAAGAGATTTTTGAAACAACAGTTATCAAATGGTTTGATGACAGTACGAAGAAGTGGAATCGGAATGCTTTGTTTGATGCAGTCTGGAACGGTGACAGCGAAGGCATTACCAAGGAAATGAATGCTCTGCTCCGGCGCACCATAAGCTACCATGACTACCGGGAAGACTTCTATCATGCTTTTCTTGCGGGCATCTTCACAGGTGCCGGATATATGGTGGATTCCAATAAGGAGCATGGAGAAGGCCGAAGTGATGTGGTCGTTTACGATTCCATCAATGCCCGCATTGCAATCTTTGAAGCAAAGTACACGAAGGTTCTGGAAAATCTGGAGAGCGAGTGCGATACGGCTTTGCAGCAAATTGATGATCGGATGTATGCAAAGGAGTATGAGGATGACTACGATCAGATTCTTTGCTACGGTATTTCGTTCTTTAAAAAACGCTGCATGGTAAAGAAAAAGTGATTCACAGCAAATCATAACTTGAATTCTGTATTATAACTTAAAATGAGTTATAATACAGAAAAAGAGTTATAAAGAGAAGCTCGCATAAACCACAGACAGCACCCAAGATGATTCGAGGGTGCGTCTGCGGCTTATGCGGGCCTTTTTATTTTGTGATTTTAATACGGATGGATGTTAAATTCCAAGGCTGACAAGAGTGGCCTTTAACTCCTTTGCCATGCGGATAATGATTTCCTGCTCAGTTTCGTTGCAGTCCAATAACAGACGATGCAATTCGGTGTTGGAAGTTGAAACGGAATAGTGAAGACTGTCTATATTGCAGACCATCAGATGCTTTTATGATTTTTCGCCTGTCAGTGTCAAAGAGCGTGGCAAAACTGTAATTTGTGCTTATAAAGTGAGATTTGTCTATATTTACAAAAGATATCACCCAGCATATAATAAAACTATAGCAAGTGCATAGAAAACCGCAAGGCGCCAACGGTTTTAGCACAACAATTCAAAATTTAAAGGAGATGCAAAACCATGAAAAAACAACTTAGTGCCCTGTTGGCGGCTGCGCTTTGTGCCAGTGCGCTGGCTGGCTGCGGTGTAAACAGCAATTCGGCAAATGCAGCAACAAGCGGTGCGGAAGATACCGTTACCTTGGCGGTCGTCAGCCCTGTTACGGGTGACAGCGCAGAATACGGTATCCACTTTAACGTCGGTGCGCAGATGGCAGCCGACAAAATCAACGAGGCCGGCGGTATCAACGGCAAGCAGGTCGTCTTGAAGAGCTTTGACTCCAAGAATGATGCCAAGGAAGCGGCGGAGGTTGCCCGCCTGATTTGCCAGGACAAGACCATCCTTGCCACCATCGGTGATTTCTCCAGCACCTGCTGTATGGCTACCGCCCCCATTTATGAAGAAAACAAAACCGTGCAGATTTCCCCTTCCGCCGGTCTGATCGACTTCCCCCGCGTAGGTCCTTACAACTTTTCGACCACCGGTGTACAGGAAAACGACGGCGGTTTCCTGATGAACCGCGTCATCAACGAGAAGATGGGCGCCAAATCGGTGGCGATCGTCTACACCAACAACGACTACGGTCTGAATATGCTGAGCTATATGACGCAGGAAGCTGAGGCGGACGGCGTTGTGATCACCGACACCGAGGCTATTGCCTCCGGCGAGAAGGACTTTACCGCCATCGTTTCCAAGATGCGCCAGACCGAGCCGGAAGCCGTTGCCATTATGGGCAGCTACAACGAAGTAGCAAACTGCGTCAAGCAGATTCGTCAGGTAGGCTGGGATGTTCCCGTTGCGATCTCCGGTTCTGCCCTGACCGACCAGCTGGTGGAGCTGCTGGGCGACGATGTGAACGGCATCTACTCCAACATTGCCTTTGTTGCCAGTGACAACACCCCCGAAACGAAGGAGTTTAACGAGGAGTTTACCAAGCGTGCCAATATGCCCCCGTCCTTCCACAGCATCAGCACCTATGACACGGTTATGCTGGTATGCGATGCCGCGATCAAGTGCGGCGACAACCTGAACCGCGAAACCTTGAAGGACGCCATTCAGAGCTATAAGGGCTTTGACGGTCTGATGGGCCCCTTTGAGTTTACCGAGGACGGCGCTGTGTACCGCGGCTATAAGGTCGTTCAGTATCAGGACGGCGTACTGACCTCCGTATCCGATTACATGATGGTTCACGACTAAGGCACCTTGTACAATTTGCGGCTGACGGCGAAACGCCTGCGCCCCTGTGATTGCGTGGTACTGCCTTAAAGGATCTGATCGTACCCGTGCCTTGACCCATGAAGCGAAAAGGCACGGGTATTTTCTATCCCTTTTTCAGCAGGAGGATAAAAAATGACCTATCTGATAGAACAACTTATCAATGGTATCTGCCAGGGCGCAATTTATGCGCTGTTTGCCATTGGCTACACCATCATTGTGGGTGTGGTGGGCTTGGTGTCCTTCACCTTTGGTGAGGTGATTATGATCGGCGCGTTTGCCGCGCTGTTTACCGCAACCCTGACCGGCGGAAATATTCTTTTGACGATTCTTTTCAGCTTTGCCGCATCGGGTTTGATCGGCATTGTGATCCACAAAATCTGCTATGAGAAATTTTTTGAGTCCGCGCGCTACATTCCGCTGATCTGCACCATCGGTATGAGTATGCTGATCAAAAACACCGTGCAGATCCTTTTTGGCAGCGAAACAAAAGCCATGCCGGAGGTCATCCCCTTGGGCGGCATTCAAATCGGGAATTATCGTATCACTTATGTGCAATGCACTGTTATGGTGGTTGTGACCGTGCTGTGCATCCTGCTCTCGATTTTCCTGAACAAAACCAAGCAGGGCGTCATCCTGCGTGCGGTCAGCCAGGACCGCAAGGCAGCGGCTATGGTCGGCATTGATGTCAGCGGCGCAACGCTGATGGGCAACGTGCTGGGCTGCGGCATCGGCGGCGTGGCAGGTATGCTGTATGCGCTGTATTACGGCTCACTTTCGGCTTCCATGGGCGGTATGGCGACCATGAAGGCGTTCAGCTCCTCCGTATTGGGCGGTCTTGTCGATATACAGGCCTCTGCCATCGGTGGTTTGCTGATCGGTATTTCGGAAAACTACGGCATTGCGCTGTTCTCGTCCAGCTTGCGGGACATGATCGCGTTTGTATTCCTGATTATCGTTCTGATCTTTTTCCCGAAGGGACTTCGCATTAAGATTGGGAGGAAAGCAAAATGAAAGAAAAATGGCAATCCATCCGCGGCTTTTTCCGCAAAAACAGCCGCAAACTGATACCGCTTTTGCTGCTGGCGGCAATTCTTCTGCCCATTGTGGTGGATAACAGCTATGTGCTGGGTATCTGCACAAAGATTCTTCTGTATATGCTGCTGGCAAGCTCGGTCAACGTTATCAACGGCTACAGCGGTCAGTTTGCTATCGGTCATGCCGGCTTTTTGTGCGTGGGCGCGTACACGGCAGCCATCCTGATGGCGCGCGCCAATGTTCCGTTCTTTCTTGCCATGCTGGGTGCCGGGGTGATGACCGCCCTGTTCGGGATGCTGGTTTCCTTTCCCATCGGTAAGCTGTCCGGCATTTATCTGGGCTTTGTCACCTTGGGCTTTTCGGAAATCGTGCGTATTATCTGCCTGAACTGGACCTCGGTAACAGGCGGACCTATGGGCATCAAGGCAATTCCGGGTCCGAAAATTTTCGGCTTCTCCTTGCAGTCCTCGCGCGGGTATTACTATATTATCTTCACCTTTTTGGTCATTATGGTTTTCTGCACCAGCCGCATTCTGAAATCCCGCACCGGGCGTGCGTGGATCTCCATCCGCGAAAACGGCGCAGCGGCAGCATCCATCGGTATCAATACGGCGCAGTACAAGACGATGAACATTATGTACGCCACCTTCTGGGAAGGCTGTGCCGGCGCCTTTATGGCAACCTATTACCACTTTGTGGATTCCTCGATGTTTGTTACAGATGAAAGCTTCAACATTCTGTCCATGGCGATCATCGGTGGTATGGGCACCATCGCCGGTCCGTTGGTGGGCGCACTGCTGATCAACATCGTTACCGAAGCTTTCCGCTTCCTGTCGGAATACCGTATGGTCGTATATGCGCTGATCATCATCGGTATGATGTGGCTGCGCCCGCAGGGCATTGCCGGCAGCAGCGACAGCGTGCTGGTCAGCGGCGGCTCCAAAAAAGGTCGTGCGCGGCGGCGTACCGCACATCCCAAACCGGTACAGCCGGAAACGGAAAAGGAGGGCTGATTTATGGCGCTGTTAAAGACAGTCGGGCTTTGCAAATATTTTGGCGGTCTGAAGGCGGTAAACCATGTCGATATGGAAGTGCAGCAGGGGCAGGTTTTTGGCATTATCGGACCGAACGGTGCCGGTAAGACGACCTTTTTCAACCTCTGCGCCGGGACTATCCCCGCCACGGAGGGCGAAATCTGGTTTGACGGAAAAAACATAACCGGCTACCGCCCCCATATGGCGGCGAAGGCGGGCATCGCCAGAACATTCCAGAACATCCAGCTTTTCCAGAACACGACCGTGCTGGAAAACGTTGCGGTCGGCTTCCACATCCACACCAACACCAATATGCTGGATGCCGTTTTGGGCAACGCACACCAGAAAAACACCGAAAAAGAAATCTACGAAAAAGGCGCGGCGCTGCTGGAGCGTCTGGAGCTGGGGCAATACAAGGACACGCTGGCAAAAAACCTGCCCTACGGCATCCAGCGCAAGGTGGAAATTGCCCGTGCGCTGGCAATTTCCCCCAAAATTCTGCTGTTGGACGAACCCGCAGCCGGTATGAACCCGAACGAAACCCACGAGCTGCTTTTGTTTGTAAAAAAGCTGAACGCAGAGGGGCTAACGGTGGTCGTCATTGAGCATGACCTGAAATTCATTATGAACGTTTGCGACCACATTATGGTGCTGAACTACGGTCAGAAGCTTTGCGAGGGCAATGCGCAGGAAATTCAGAACAACAAGCAGGTGCAGGAAGCCTATTTCGGAAAACGCGCCGGACTTGGCGGAACGGAGGGGTAATTTATGCTGAAGGTGAAAAATCTCAAGGTGAATTACGGACACATTTCGGCATTGAACGGTATCTCGTTTGAGGTGCCGGACAACAGCATCGTTTCCCTGATCGGTGCCAACGGCGCTGGAAAGACCACGACGCTGATGGCAATCTCCGGTTTGGTGGATGCCGCCGAGGGGCAGATTTTGCTGGACGATATGGACATTACCGACTGCCGTCCCAACTCGATCGTGCAGATGGGCGTATGCCATGTGCCGGAAGGACGGCACGTTTTCCCGGAGCTTTCGGTGTACGAAAACCTGGTGGCGGGTGCGATCCCCTGCAAAAAACTGCCCCGCGCAGAGCTGCAGAACCGCATTGAGCAGCAGTTTGAGCTGTTCCCGCGCCTGAAGGAGCGCTCCTCTCAGATGGCAGGCACCATGTCCGGCGGTGAGCAGCAGATGCTTGCCATTTCCCGCGGGCTTATGTCCAACCCGAAGCTACTGATGCTGGACGAACCCAGTCTGGGTCTGGCGCCGATTATTGTGGAAGAAATTTTCAATATGATCGAGAAGGTCAGAAAAGCCGGAACGACCGTGCTTTTGATTGAGCAGAACGCATCCATCGCTCTGCAGATCTCCGATTACGCCTACGCCATCGAGTTGGGGCGCATCAGCCTTTCGGGTACCGGGCAGGAGCTGCTGAACAGTGAGGATGTAAAACGTGTCTACCTTGGAATGTAAAGGAGAATCTACAATGAAACAGGATCAGAATCTTCGTTTTGTTATCATCGGTATGGGCTACCTGATGGAATACATTGCCCCGTGCTACTCAAAGCTGCTGGGCGACAAAAAGGCAGAGCAGATGCTGGGCGTTACCGCCGAGCCGCAGGCTGTGCAGACTAAGGCAAAGGCAACCGGTATCCCCGTTATCCTGAACGACAATGCCGGGGCGCTGCGCCGGATGGAGCCGGATATCATTCTGTTTGCCCCGCCGCCGAGCCTGGCTGCCCCGCTTACCGAAAGCGTGCTGGTACCCTATTTTGCAGAGTGCCGCGCGGCCGGCAAGGAGCTGCCGATGCTGTTCGCCTTCCCGCCGAAGCCGGAGGGAAAATACTATCAGGAGCAGCTGGGGCACGACTGCAAGGTCGTGAACATCCTGCCGAATATGATTTCCGAAATTTGCGGGCGCACCTGTGCGGAAGCCGGGTTTACCATGGTCACTCTGCCCGAAAGCCACACCTGGCAGCCGGAGGAACTGGAATTTATCCGACGCTTCTGGCAGCCCTTGGGGCAGGTGGTGTTCCTGACCCCGGCAGAGGTGCAGGTTGCGCTGGCGGTTTCCTGCTCGAACCAGATGCTGTCGGAAATTTTCCTGGATATGCAGACGGCATTGCCCGAGGCATACCGCGAAAGTGCCTCCGCGCTGGCAGAAGCGGCGCGCGCCTACCTGATGGAAAAGCTGGGCTATCAGCCGCCGCAGCCGGTGGAAAGTAGCGTGCAGGCAGTCCCGCCCGCCATGCTGGAGGCAGTAAAGAAAGTGACCTACCATGCCCACCGCGGCACGCTGAAATTTATGCTGGAAAAGGGCTTTGACGCCGACAAGGCAGAAACCATCCAGCGTATGAACTATGACCTGAACCTGCGCAAGGTGCAGCTGATGCCCCGTGAGGAACTGCGCCGCGCGACCAGACATCATGCCACCCGCGGCGGCGTGCTGGAGCGTGCCTGCATTTCCTACACCCAGAACTGGCAGGACTCGGTATGCAGCCATTTTGCCAAGTACCCGGACTGGACACCCGATGCACAGTGGGCAGAAGCGCTGGAGGACGGCTTTGTGCAGATGTCGCAGGACGTGTTTGACCACCTGAGCCAGCTGGCAAAAAAGAAGGAAGAAAGCGTCTGCGATATTGAGCAGCACGCGGTGCTGTACGCGCTGTTGGAAAAAGAAGCAGTGGAGCAGGCAGGGGAAGCCGGGCGTGCCGCCATGACGGAAGCGACTGCACAGTACGGCTTGGAGAGAGGACGCCGGATGCGCGCCCATGCGCTGGAGCATGGCGACGAGGTGAATTCCTTTACCTATCTTGCCTACGGCGAGTGGAGCCCCAAGCCCGGTCAGATGGAAGTGGGCGAGGTTCCCGAAATCGAGCTGTATACGACCCATGTCACAAAATGCGAGTGGTGCCGCTGCTGGAACAAGCACAACCTGATGGAGTACGGCAAGGCATACTGCCAGAACGTAGACAAATGCATTGCCCACGGCTATGACCCCGACTTTGACCTGGGCGTGAACTCCCTGATGAGCGCCGGCGACGCCGTCTGTGAGTTTGGCTACGGCTTTATTATGACCCCGGAGCTGCGCGAAAAGCTGGCAGAGATTCGTCAGCGCATCGGCACCTCGGCACAAAAGGGCTTCAATTACCATACGGCGCATCTGTGGGTCACCTGCCGCCACGTTCTGTGCGAGCAGCTGGGAGAAACCGCAGGCAATGATATTGCGGATGCCGCCCTGTTTGATTTGACCCGCCGGTTCGGCAGCGGTTATACCGAGGCAATTTTGGCGCTGAAGGATCTGGACTTCAACCAGCCGTAAAGGAAAGCCGGGTGATATTCGATGACCGATTGGATCACAGAGTGGCTGCAGCAAAATAAGGCTGAGATCGACAGGCTTGCCGATACCATTTTTACCCACCCCGAAACAGCGGGGGAGGAAACCCAAAGCGCTGCGGCCCTTGAAAACTTTTTGCAGAAAAACGGATTTTCGGTAAGCAAAAACACCGCCGGCTTGCCCACCGCATTTACCGCCGAAAAGGGCAAGGGCGAACCGCGCATCGCCTTTTTGGCAGAGTATGACGCACTGCCGAATCTGGGGCAGAACCCGGTCGCGCACTGCGATCCTGTTCCCGGAAACGGGCATGGCTGCGGGCATAACCTGCTGGGTGCCGGTATTGCGGCGGCGGCCTGTGCGCTGGCTTATGCGCTGGAGCAGGAAAACCTGCCCGGGCAGGTCGTGGTTTACGGCTGCCCGGAGGAGGAAATCTGCCGGGGAAAAATCGTTATGGCAAACGCCCACTGCTTTGACAGGGACGATGCGGCAATCTCGTGGCATCCGGCGGACAAGAACCAAGTCAGTGAGGAAGTTTTTCAGGCGATGACGTCCCGTGTTTTTCGGTTCTACGGCAAAAGCGCCCACGCGGCTGCCAGCCCGGAAATGGGACGCAGCGCGCTGGACGCGGCAGAGCTGACAAACGTTGCTGTAAATTACCTGCGGGAGCATGTGCCGACCGATGTGCGGATGCATTATGTGTACACCCACGCGGGGGATAAACCGAATATAGTTCCCAATTACGCAGAATTATGGTATTATATTCGTGCAGCGTCCAGAAAAACCATGCTGGATGCAGACCGCCGCGTGATTTTGGCGGCAGAGGGCGCAGCCCACGCCACCGAAACACGCATGGAAACCGAGGAACTGACCCGCTCGCCGGAAACGCTTTTGAACCGCACCTTGATGGAAGCAATGCATCGCCAGCTGGAAATCTGCGGTGCGCCGCGCTTTACGCAGCAGGACAAGGACTTTGCCGCAGCCATCCAAAAGGAATTGGGGCTGCCGGGTCCTGCCCTGGAGGAAACGCTCCGCCCGCTGGGCGGCAGCCCCCGGTATGTACCCGGTTCCACGGATGTATCTGCCGTAAGCTGGCGCACCCCGACGGTGACACTGAATACCGTCTGTCAGGCACGGGGCATCCCCGGGCATCATTGGTCGGTGACGGCCTGCTCCGGGGCGGAGCTGGGGCGCACAGGTATGAGCAAGGCGGCACAGATCATGGCCTGCTTTGGGCGGGAACTTTGCCTGCAGTCGGAGCTGCTGCGCAAAGCCCGCGATGAGTTTGAACAGGCACGCTGCCAAGAATAATGCAATACAAACGATTTTCCTGCCGTATAACGGCAGGAAAATCGTTTGGTCTACAGGAAAGCAGGGAAAACGATGCTTTTTCGGCGGCTTGTCGTATGGAACAGTACCATTTTGGTATTTCTTACCGCGGTTTTTGTTTGGTACAACCTTACCAGTACGCAAAAAATCGTGGAGGAAGAAGTCTACAATTCCTTTTATACCTCAATGGACACCGGCGCGGCGGAGCTGGCATCGGTTTTCCGGGATGCGCGCAATCTGACGCTGGAGCTTTGCGCCAACACCTCCGTGCAGAGAGCCCTGCGGCAGGACGATGCCGCTTGGCAGGACGAGGAACAGAAGATTCAAGCCGCAAGACAATCCAGCGAAAATCTGACGAGATTTTTCCCGACCTTCAATGCGGAAATCTATGGCCTGGATGCAGAACATCAGCTGTTTGGCGCAGACAATATCAAAAACATTTCCGAGGAATGGCTGCAGGCGGTGCTGCACGCGCAGGGGCAGTTTGTATGGGATTACCACTATACAGAATACGGCTCCGGCGTGCGGGTTTCCCACCTGATTTACGATGAACAGAACTGGGAGCAGCCGCTGGGCATTGTCAGCGTGTATGTCAACAGTGATTATCTGCGCTACGCCCTGAACTCCATCCGGCTGGGAAACAATACGGTGGTGTATCTGCTGGATGCCAAGGGCAACCTGCTTTTCCCCTATGAAACCGGCGTTTCCATTCCGGAAAATGTCGGTGAAACGGTAACAATTGCCGGCAGTGCATCCGGGCGTTCTGCTTTTGTGATGCGCAGGCTTTCGGTCAACGGGTTCCGCATTGTCGGCGAGGCAAGGGATTTTGACGCGCTGAAGGAAATCACGGCACAGCGCAAAACCATTCTGCTGCTTGCTCTGACGGCGCTGACAATCTCGGTTTTGGCGGCGCTGCTGCTGACATACCATATCTCCACCCCCATACTGGCGCTTTCCAATATTATGAAAAAGGTCGGCGCCGGGGATTTCAAGGTGGATGTGCCTGTCTACAAAGGACACGATGAGGTTGCCATCTTGTACAGCAACTTTAAAAATATGCTGGAAATGCGCGAAAGGCTGACCGAAGAAGTCTACGGCGCCAAGGTGCGCGAAAAAGAAGCAGAGCTTCGCACCCTGCAGGCGCAAATCAACCCGCATTTTTTGTACAATACACTGGATTCCATCAACTGGATGGCGGTCAAATACGGCGCCGATGATATTGAGGAAATGGTCACGGATCTTTCGCAGATGCTGCGCTACTCGCTCAATAACGGTGTCAACCAATTGAAGGTGTCGGAAGAACTGACCCAGATCCGCTGCTATCTGAACATTCAGCAAAAGCGGTTTTCCAACTCGTTCAGCACGTCCTATGAAATTGACCCCGAGGTGCTGGACTATCAGGTCATCAAGCTGCTGCTGCAGCCCTTGGTAGAAAACGCTCTGCAGCACGGCTTTGATGAATCCGGTCAGACCGGAAAGCTGATGCTTCGCGTAAAAAAGAAGGAAAACAACATTGAGTTTTCGGTGCTGAATAACGGCAACAAAATGGATCTGGAAAAGGTGAAACAGGCGCTGCAGCTGCCGGAGGATGCAAAGCCGACCAGCTACGGGCTGCGCAATGTCAATGACCGATTGGTCAAATACTACGGGGCAGAAAGCGGGCTTCAATTTTCCATTGAGGGCGATTATTCCTGCGCCCGCTTTACCATTCCGGCGCAACTGTGAGGAAAAGCAGTATGGATACGGAAATTCGTGTTTTAATTGCAGATGATGAACAAATCGCACGGGAAACCATGCGGGATTATCTGCCATGGGCAGAAATGGGGATGCAAACGCCGATCTGCGTAGAAAACGGTGCCTTGGCGCTGGATCATCTTTGCCACGACAAAATCGATATCTTTATTATGGATATTCGTATGCCGATTATGGACGGTATGGCGCTATTGGAGGAAATTACGCGCAGGAACATTGACGTGCTGATCATCGTGCTTTCTGCCTATGACCAGTTTGAATACGCGCAAAAGGCAATCAGCTCCCGCAAGGTGTTTGAGTATGTCCTTAAACCGATTCGCCGCGGCAACTTCTGCACGCTTTTGCAAAAAGCCGCGGCGGCCGTGCGCAGCAAGCGCGCCGAAAGCAGCCCGGACAGTCAGGCACTGTATGACGAGGTTCGCAAAAATTATAACGGATTCCTTATGCAGGGGCATACCGCAGAGGGCATCGCCTTGGTCAGACAAAAGCTGGAGGCATTGCCGGAGCCGTGGTCAGACTGGGAAGGCAAAAAGCGCTTTTTGATAGCGCTGTACACAGATACCCAGCTGGAAGCCGTTAAGCAAAGCACCAAAAATGGACAGCCTGCGTGCCTGCCGATGAACGGGCTGGTTCAATTTGAGGCAAGCCATACGGGCGCAGAGCTATGGCAGACATTTGTGTCTACCGTGGAAGAACTGCAGCCGTACCTGCAGCCAGCCACGGCGGAGGCCTCCAAAGCCAGCGCCGTGATCGAGCATTGTCTGCGGGCAATTGACTCCCATTATATGGAACGCACCTTCTCCTTAAACTGGCTGGCGGAGGAAATGAAGCTGAACCCCAACTATCTTTCCACGCGCTTTAAAAAGGAAACCGGCGTGGGCTTTGTCCGCTATGTCAACCAGCTGCGAGTATGGCGCGCCCAGCAGCTGTTGCGCGATATGCGATACCGCGCCGGGGAAGTGGCAGGTATGGTGGGGTTCGATAACCCCCAATATTTTACAAGAATTTTCAAGGAAATGACGGGCATTGTTCCCTCGGAATACCGCAGCAGAATCTGCCCGCATGACGATGAGACGTAAAAAAACAGCGCGCAGGAGGGAAAATCAATGAAAAAAGAAACCTATGCTATGTACGGGGATATTCTGCGGGAGGAGCTTCTTCTGGCGATGGGCTGCACAGAGCCGGTTGCCGTTGCCTATGCCGGAGCCATTGCCCGAAGCGTTCTGGACAAGCCGCAAAGCATCCGCAAATGCGAGTTATATGTCAGCGGCAACATTATCAAAAACGTAAAAAGCGTCATTGTCCCCAACACGGACGGTATGAAGGGACTGGAAACCGCCGTTATCCTGGGCGTTATCGCCGGGGACGAAACAGCGGGGCTGCAGGTAATCTCCAACGTGACGGCGCTTCAGCGCGAAAAAACCAAACAGGCGCTGCGCAGCTGCCCTGTGGAGGTACATACGGCACCCAATGACAAGATTTTTTACATTGAGGTTCGCCTGACGGCGGACGGGGAAACCTCCTGCACGGTGATTGAGGATTTCCACACCCATATCACCCGCGTGGAACACAACGGCGTGCAGCAGCCTTTGCCGCATTGCGGGGAAGCTGCACAGGAAGCGGCGGAAACCGACCGAAGCCATATGACGGTGGAGGGAATTCTGGAATATGCCGAAACGGTAGACTTGGAGGAGGTTCGTTTTCTGCTAGAACGCCAGATTCAGTGCAACACCGCCATTTCGGAGGAAGGGCTGAAGAACAGCTGGGGCGCACAGGTCGGGCGCACGATCCTGAAGGCAGAAAACGCCGACGTCTATACCCGTGCGGCAGCCGCCGCGGCGGCAGGAAGCGACGCGCGTATGAGCGGGTGCGAGCTGCCGGTGGGCATTGTTTCCGGCAGCGGAAACCAAGGTATGACGGCATCCCTGCCGGTCATTGTCTATGCAAAAGAACTCGGTGCTACGCAGGAAAAGCTGCTGCGGGCGGTGCTGATCTCCGATTTGATCACCATCCACCAGAAAACCGGGATCGGTCGTTTGTCTGCATTCTGCGGTGCCACCAGCGCCGGCATCGGCGCGGCGTGCGGCATTGCATGGCTGGACGGCGGCGATTACGAGGTGATTGCCCATACCATCGTCAACGGGCTGGCAATTTTGTCCGGTATGGTGTGTGACGGCGCCAAGCCGTCGTGTGCCGCCAAAATTGCAACGGCTGTACGCAACGGTCTGCTGGGCTACCAAATGTACCGGCAGGGCTGTCAGTTCTACGGCGGCGACGGCATCGTGACCAAGGGCGTGGAAAACACCATTGCCAATGTCGGACGCCTTGCCAACCGCGGTATGCGCAGCACCGATTGCGAGATTTTGAATATTATGATCGGGAACTGAACCAAAGGTTGCAGCCTTGGAAATATGGCACAGCCCCGACGCGGCAGCCACTCCCTTGCCTTGTGGCAGGGGAGGGGCTGCTTGTATTTTGGGGCAGCACTTCACCAGCTATAAAAGATGTAAAATGTATGACGACTCGTTGCGTAAATGCCGAAAGCTATGGTATGCTGGTTAAACAGGTGAGAAAAGGCCGTGTGACAATTGAAGAAGCAGCGGAAGATGCTGGAATGACAGTAGAGGAATCGGCATGGTTTTATGGATACTACAATCGCAAAAGCAACGACAATCTTCCCACTCTGACGGCAATCGCAGAAATGAGTGAAGCCGATGTTAATAGCCTTTTGCCAGGGTACCATATTGACCAGCTTAGAGAGGTATGGGGGAAGCCTGATACCAGTGAAAACAGCACTGCATGTTGGAAACTTGGAAATGACACTACTCTCGCTGTAAGTTATAAAAATAATGGTATAGTTGCGATTTGTGGCCTTAAAGACGATAGCGGTGCCTCCATAGGAGAATAACAAATTCCAGTTTGTAGACGAGTATATAGCTTCCCTGTAGCTTTTCCGTTCTGGCATGATTCCTAGCGGCGGGGTTCTGCGCTGCCTGTCCCGGAAAGCGGCATCCTCGCGGAAATGTATGGCAACCACAATGGAGTTCTGTACTCAGCAGACATATGCCCGCATGGGGGTACTGGATATCCTGTGTGCTATTCGTGCAGCGAGACCGCATGTGGTTCTGCTTTTCAAGACGCAGGAGAGAGGATGCAACGCTGGAAAGAGGCACGCGGTCGGTCATCTCGGCGAGGCCTCTAATACAAGTCCAGAACGGTAATGCAGCTCCCGTCAGTAAAGCGGTATCCTGAATCAGCAACAATACAAATCAGCGTATGGGCACACTAGCCTGTACGCTTTCTTTTTTATCCGAAGCCCAATCTTTCGATAATGCTAAAAAGCAACGCAACGCATCAATTTCCTGTGGCGTTTGTGCTCAACATGTGCTAGACTAAAAGCGTAATCAGGAAAGAATATGAGAAGGACACGGGGGACAAATGGACACGAAAAGTTCGTATTTTGAAAAGTCGATACTGTTGAACACTCGCACCCTGTATTTCTCCCGTTGCAGAAACCGCCCGCACTGGTCGAGGGTGCCGCCCTTCGGGTCTACCACCACATACGAGGAATGGGCTTGAAGGAGCTGCGGGGTCAACCAGAACCTTGTCTTTCCCGAGCCGGACGAGCCGATGACACAGGCGTTTAGGTTCCGGGCATTGGCAGGTATCTTCGGACGGGTGTTCATGGTAAGGAACTCCGTCCCGGTCAGAATGACATTGTTCTGAAATTTAGGGTCTACAAACGGCTTTATATCCTCCTACAATATATTTGTGGGTAGCCCCACGGCATCCAGCCGTGTTGCTATCCAACTTGTTGCCTAAGCTGTAGAATAAGAACGTAGTGGTCTGACATTTATCACGCTGGATTTACACGTCCGTAAAGGAGTCAGTCAGCCGCCGTTCTTATTCGCAGCATTCGATTTACGCAGGTAGTCCCACCGTAGCGGTGCGTTCGTGTTACTCAGGAGATTGAACAAGCAATAAGTAAAAGGCGGAAGCCATTGCAAATTCAAATTAGGAGGAAAACGAATGACCGTAGTTGGAATCGATGTTTCTAAGGGTAAGAGTATGGTAGCTGCCATGAAGCCAGGTGGGGAGCTTGTTGCAGCGCCATATGAAGTAAGGCATTCAGATATTGAACTGTCACATCTTGCGTTGGATGTTCTTTGCATGGAACCAGATACCCGCGTTGTAATGGAAGCAACAGGCAGATATCATGAGCCGGTAGCAGCGCTGCTTCACAGTGAGGGAATCTTTGTAAGCATCCTGAACCCATTGCTTATTAAGCAAAGCGGAGCAGGCTCTCTGCGCAAAGTAAAATCCGACCCGAAAGATGCCCTAAAAATTGCCAAGTATGGGCTTGACAACTGGTCTACATTGCGGGAATATACTCCTATGGAAGCAATTAGACAGCAACTCAAGTTGTGCGCACGTCAATGCGACTTGTATAATAAGAATATTGTCATGCTCACAAACAACCTTATTTCTTTGTCTGACAAGACCTTTCCGGGTGTAAACGAGCTGTTCTCAAGCCCCGAAAGGCAGACGGACATTTGAAGTGGGTGGACTTTTACCGAAGCTTTTGGCATTGCGACTGCATTAACCGTATGTCACCGGATGCTTTTGAAGAGCGATACAAGAAATGGTGCAAGAGAAAGGGTTACCATTTTAGTACTGATGCGGCAGATGCTCTCTACGCAGCCAGTTGCGGATCCTATACCACACTGCCGCGTGACAACAATGCTAAATTACTGGTTACAGTTGCCGCCGACCAGCTTATTGCACTGCGCGAAAACCAGTCCAAGCTGGAAGCCGAGATGCTGAATCTCTGCAAGCAGCTGCCGGAGTACGAGACCGTTATGGCCATGTACGGCGTTGGAAAGTCCACAGGACCGCATCTCATGGCTGAATTGGGTGATGTTCGCCGTTTCCCGCACCGCAGTTCTATTGTGGCCTTTGCAGGCGTAGACCCCGGCGTTGTTGGCTCCGGCAAGATGCAGCTTTCCAGTGTAACAACTGCCAAGCGCGGGTCACCTCAGCTGAGGAAAGCGCTCTTTCAGGTGGTTTCTACTTACGTTAAATGCAAACCCGAAAACGAAGCGGTTTACCAGTTCTACGCCAAAAAGCGTGACGAGGGGAAGCCGTTCTTCGTTTGCACTACTGCTGCCGCGAACAAGTTCCTGCGTATTTACTATGCCCGCGTTAAGGAGTGCCTGAACGCCGCTGAAAGCGCAACTCAGGTCGAAGAAGGCTAATCTGTAATGCTCATTTTGTCATTTGGCTGCCTCCGATTTTTGAGGGAGTCCTGTTTGCTGTACGCATTTTTACTCGGCTATCTGCCGAGTATTTTTTTGGACTTTTTCTGCAAAACCTATTGACTTTTATTTGCAGGACTCCTTTGTTCCGAAGCGGGCGGTGCCGTACTCCGCATCCCGCCGGAATTTTTTCGCCTGCCTGATCTTTGACTGTATCAGCAGATACACCCCAGCCGCACCGGCAAGGCCCACCAGCAGGTCAATACCGCCCAGCCCCGGCCAGTAGGTTTCAAAGGCTTTGGGGAAGGTATCGAGCATCCCCATGAGCTTTGTCCCGAAGTCTGTGCCGGGGGCGATCCGGTAGGCCGTCCCGATTTTGGAGAAAAACCAGAACACAAAGAGGTACGGCAGGTTTGGGAGCACATATTTTCTGATCTTGTCACTCAACGTCCGTCCTTCACCGCCTCTCTGGTCCGCTGCTTTTCCTTTGCCTGCGTCCTGATTTGCTCCGTGAAATTCCGAAGCTGACCGAGGATGGAAGCCTTGTCCTGCTCTTTGTTCAGCACCTTTGCGCTGTACTTCTGGAAGGCCGCCGTGATAGCGTCCGCCTGATTGGCTTTGAAAAACAGCAGGTAATGGCCGGGGCTCACTTTATGGAAAGCGTAGTCCACATGGAACTCCTTCGCGATCCGGTCAAAATCCTTTGGAGCTCCCACATAGGGCATGGCACTTTTGCCGCCATAGTGGTTCATCAGCTTTTTCACGCTCTGGCGTCCCTGCGGGGTCAGCGCCTTCCGGTGGTGCTTTTGCAGCGCCCGAACCACCTTGCCAAGAGCGGCAGCCAGCACTTTTCCTGTGAGCTTCGTTGTCCTGATCGAAAGGGCAACCGTTTTTTGGTTTACTTCTTCCTGCATAAAACCTCCTTTCCGTCGGGGTTCCCGCTATCCGGGAGGCCCCCGTACAATCTCGGGGAACAGAAAACCTCGGGCCAATGTGGCCCGAGGCTTACCGCTCGGCATCCCTGCCGGACGGAGCTTTCTTTTCCGGCTCCGTCTGGACTTTTTCGCCCTGTTCCCGCATGGTCTGCAAGATAGAGGGCTTCTTTTGAAGCTGGGAGGGCTTTTCGCCGGACAGCGGCTTGATACATTCCAGACGGTCAGCCGCCCGGATGGCGTTGTCCGTGAGCTGCCTCTGCCATGCGCCCACGCTGGGAGCCCAGCGAAAGCCGCTGCTTTTCAGCTCGGCCCGGGTGTCCGCGTCAGGCTTTCCGTCAAAGAACACCTGCAAGCGGTTGTCCTCCCGGTTCATTTCCACACGACCCCCATCGAACTCCCAGCCGGAAAATTCCTGCTGTGCCTGTTTGGAAAGCTGTTCGATACGGGCCTTTACCCGGCGGATCTCCGCATTGTTGTTGGTAAGCTGGTAACTTTCAAAGGGCCTCGGGTCGCTTCGCCAACTTGACGCCATGCTTGCTTTCAGCTTTTCGATCTGGTCCGGCGACAGCAGCGCACAGCCGTCCAGCTTGCCATGCTTGCGGTAATAGGCGTTGACCTCCTTCATAATGAGCTGGGAGCGTTCCAGCCCGTCCAGCTTCTTCTGGAGCTTTTCAATCGCTGCCGGGTCATCGGCGCTGATCCCGCCCATGCCGGTGCTGCGTATCTTATCCAGCAGCCCTTGAATATGCCGCCATTCCTCCATGTTGCTGTCCCGCGCCCGGTTCTGTTTTTCCTTCTTTCCCACCGGGAAATTGGAAGGCCCGGCGATCAGCACAGAGGGAACCCTCGCGTCAATGGCAAAGCCTTGGTTCATGTTTTCGGCCAGCTTGCGGGCGTAGGTGTCTAACAGATGGTCGATCTTCTCATGGTACATGGGGTCCACCCGGGATTTCTGCTTTTCCGCTATGGCGGCGGCCTTGTCCACCATTGCCCGGTATTCCGCCGTTGCGCTCCCTTCCTTGTAGTCGGAAAAGCTGTTCATTTCTTTTGCCCGGCGGGCGGCTCCTTCATTGATAGGGTAATAGTTGATGGTATGCACCTCCTTTATGCTTCGGGCCATGCTGGCCCGAAGTCTTACCGTTCTTCATGGGAAGGCCCCGCCTTGTCCTTTTTCGGAGCGGGTGGGGCTTCTTGAAACCGTTTGAGTGTAGCGAGAATGGAGTGGACAGGCTCGGCCTTTTCAGGATAGGCAAATATCCGGTGTTCCGGCGGAATGTCCTGCGGCCCGTGGTAATACTCCTTGAAGCCCTCCGGGACTGCCGACACATACCCACCGGGAGCGAATACGCCGCCCTCGTTGATACGCACATCCCGCCCGTATGCCTCATAATCGAAGTAGTTCTGAATGTGCTCCGGTATGTCGATAGTCCCAAGCTCGTCGGCGTAAAGACGGCCCAGCCCTTCATCATCGGAAATATCCGAGTAAAAGCGGTAAAGGTCAAGGTTCTGCGTCAGGTTTATCAAATCCTTCACGCTCCTTGTGTGGTTTCCCAAGACAAGAGCGGCTTCAAAGGTTTCCAGTCCGCCCTTATCCCGTACTTCCAGCAGGGCATGGCCCAGCTCGTTCAGCTCGTCGATGTTCTCACATTCGTAGAGATAATCGTAGAGCCCCAGCACATCACTGTCAAAGCTGGTAAAGAACACTTCGCTGTACCGTTTCCCGTCTATCCCGATTTTGGCAAAGGGCGGCCTGCAACTCCTGTGTCGTCATGGGGAAATGTACCGTTGTCCCTACCTCGATCCCCATTAAGGGGTATAGGGCTGTATTGGTTATATAGGCTTCAAACATGGGCTCATTCCTCCTTTCCGGCCCGGTCAGCCAGCACCTCATAAATCCCGGCCATAATGTAATCGGCGCAAGGGAGGGCAATCGCGTTTCCCAGTGCCTTGTAGCGTTGCAGAGGCCGGATCTCCACGCCGTCCGCCCCGTACTTTGTCCAGCCCTCTGGCAGCCCCATCAGCCGTTCGCTTTCCGTTTCCGTCAGAAAACGGATACAGCCGCCCTTCGGGTCGCCCTCATACCAGAAGGCAAAGGGCGTTACATCACTGGCTAAAAGAGTGGGAAAAGGGTCAGTTGGTAATCCGAAGCTGTTTCGGAAGGCCGTTTCTTCCTGCCTTTTTGCCGCTCCCCATACGGAAGCACTGAAAGGGGTGGATGACTGGTATCTGCCGCCCTGTTTCAAAAGAAGCTGTTCGATCTCCTTCGGCGGCGGCCCACCCGCCCTCTCCGCAAGGCGGAGGAAGTGGGAGCATTGGACGGGGCTTAAATAGTATGTCTGCGGCACGTCTGCCTCCAAAATCCGCCACGACGAAAATCCGCTGCCTTCGTGCCAGCCTTCGGGAGCCTGCCCAATACTGGGCGTCCATGAGTCGCCAGCACACATCAGGCGTTCCCCCTCGCACCATTCCGGCGTTTCCCCATCTTCCCGAAGGAGGCATTGGAACTTCGGTGTCCGAGAAGGCGGATAAGACGGCTCTAAAGTCCATCCGGTCATTTGTAGAAAACGCTCCCATGACGTTTTCCCAAACAGCGATAGCTGGATATAGGTTATCAGTAGCATCCCTCATTTCCTGTATGATACGAAACGCCTGATAGAACAGGCTTGATTTTGCCCCGGCAAGGCCGGAGCGGTTGCCGATCAGAGAAAGGTTCTGACAGGGGGAACCGAAGGTAATTATATGGACAGGTGGGATTTTCCCGCCGTCCACCTTCGTAATATCCCCCAAATGCACCATGTCGGGAAAGTGCCTTTTGGTTATGGAGATGGGCGCTTTTTCAATCTCACTGGCCCATACCGGACGGATACCGCACCGGGAAGCAGCCAGAGGGAACACGCCGATCCCGTCAAAAAGGCTTCCCAGCTTAATGTCCGGCATGGCCCGGGGTGCCGTGTCCCTTCACGGCAAGCACCCCTTCCAGTGTGGTCGCCGCAATGCCCAGCCGCCCGGCAACCGCAATATCGTTTTTTACATCCTCGTCCACAACGCTACCGCAGACGATCAGGGTATGGGAGCGCCGCAGCATATCCCGGCGCATATCAATCCCGGCCTTATGTTCCTCGGGAACGCTGTCATTCAAAAACAGCGGCAGGTACAAGAGCGGGCAGATCGGGGAAAAGCCCGCCTCATAAGTAAGACGGCAGTAGTGGGCTGCCAGCTCCATATCAACATCCGGCTCGCCGCTCCATGCGGCGGTCAGGTATGCTAAAGGTCGTTTCATTGGTTGAGCCTCCATTTCTGTTTTGGTTTAGGGAAAAGCAAGAGTTCGCCCAACCCCTCCGCCCCTTCCCCCGGGAAGGGGAACGGCTCTGGAGAATTTATATCCCCGTCGCTTGACCGGGAAAAAGCATAACCGGGAGAAATCCGTCAAGGGTGCCTCTGGCACCGCCTGCGGCGGCGCTGCCCTTGACTGATTTTCCCGGCTATGCTACGGAATAACTGGCGACGGGGAATAATTTATATCTCCAGAGCTTCGGGGCGCGGGGCAGAGCCCCGCAATCCTCGGGTCCATGCTGACCCGAAGTTTGGGCTTACTTTTCCTGTTCGGTTTTCTTCTCCGGCTTTTCATGTTCCTTCTGCTGACCCTTCCAGTCGTCCAGCAGCTTGATGATCTGGTCCTTCATTTCCCTCGGCGTAGTTTCCTTGCCGAAATACTTGCTCAGTTCCGCACCTGTCAAAATCACTTTGTCTACCTCCTTTTTGTCCTCCATCATAATGCCGTCGATCACATCCCCGTTGAGCAGCTTCTTTTCGTCCAGCTCACGCATACGCTTTGCCTGCGCCTGTGAAGGCGAGGACTGCTGGCTGTCAATGGCGACGGCGATATAGTTCTGGTTCTTCTTGCCGATATAGGAAAGCTCCACCGCCGTAGTAAAGCCCAGCTTTTTTTCATCCATCAGGTTCATCAGGTCGGGAACCAGCTCATTGAGCCGGATATACCGCTGCACCTGCTTGACCGCCATCTTATTGCGCTCGGCTACAATTTCGTTGGAGCGTTTTCCTGCGTCCTTCGGGTCAATCTGGCCCGAAGTGCGGGAGCCCTGGTGCTTGATGGCCTCAAGCTGCATTTTCAAGGCTTTGGCCCGCTCACTGGGGAGGATTTCTTCACGCTGGTTGAGATTGTCCTCGACCATCTGCGTGATGGCTTCATCGTCCGTCAGATTGCGAACAATACAGGGCATATCCGCATATCCGGCAAGCTCGCTGGCCTTCTGGCGGCGGTGGCCGGACACGATCTCATAGCCGCCATCCTCACGGGGACGGACGATAGCAGGCTGGGTAACGCCCTTGTCCTTGACGCTGGACACCATAGCCCGCATTTCTTCATCGTCTCGGACTTCAAAGGGATGGTTCTTGAAGGCGTGGAGCTCGTTCAGCTTGATATAGACGATCTGTTCCTTGCCCCGGCGTGGAGCATCCTTCGGTTTTTCGGGTCCCTTCGGAGCGGGAGCGGTCTGTACCGTTGGAGCCGTTTTTTTCTCCGGTTCCTTTTTGACCGCCTTTTCCGGTTTCTGTGCGGGGGCTTTGGGCTTCGGGGCTGCGGCCTTGTCCTTATCTGCTTTCGGGGGACGGCCCCGGCGCTTCGGCTGTTCCGGCTCTTTGGGTTTTTTCCTCCGCTTTCTTCGGAGCCTCCGGCTGCTTTTCCGGTTTTTCCGCTTTTTGCCGGGTCAGGCTTTTCCCCGCCGGGAGCTGCCGCCCGTTCCTCGGCTTTCTTTTCCTTCATAATTTCAGCGAAGTTATAGACAGAAACCTGTGGGTTCTTTACCTCTGGTTCCGTCTTTTTTTCCGGCTCCGGGGAAACGGAAACCTTCTCCGGCTCTTTTTGGGGGAGCGGGAGGCGTTTCCTTGCCCGGCCCGCTATCCGTTACCGGCTGTTCCGGCGTTTTTGTGGTTTTATCATCTGCCATAAGCATTTACCTCCTGTTTTTTGGCATGAAAAAAGGAGAGGCTCAACTTTTCAGTCAAGCCCCCGTGGGAAGTTCCTCCTTTCTCCGCCATGATACAAAAATACCGCCCGTAGTCTCGTTTGGGCGGTACTTTGTGTAAGATTGGCAGTCCATTATTAAGTTTTTTATTATGTTCCCTTTGTACACCGTTGCAAGAGATATCCAAGATACGGACCTTCTCGATTGCACCGACAAATAACAGCTACTGGGAGAACCAGGATGCTGAGCAAAAATTGTCGAGGCAGTCAGAGGTATATGTATTCTGCCTGAATACGAACAAGGATATCGAGAAGCGCAATGCCTTGGCTGTGGATGACTGGGTGTTCTATGTTGTGCCAACATTCGTGATAGACGGGTATTGCAAGGAAAACCCTGCACAGAGAAAGATATCGCTGAATGTGGTTAAGCGTCTTGCGAAAGAGAAAGTATCCTATGACAGACTGCGGGAAGCGGTGGATGAAGCTATAGTCTGCTCAGATAGCTATTATATGGGAAAATAGGGCTTTGAGGGATAGTCTGACCCTATAACCTGATACCATATAATAGGCGGTCACTTCTGTATTCCGCTCTGAACGATGCGGGCAGGGCTGACTCCGGCTGCACGACCCGCGAGGCGGCGAATACGGTGAACCTCTACAGAAGGATAATACATCCAGAACGGAATGCCCACCTTCCAATGGGATAGGGTTTTCCAACCTGTCGCGCCCCCTGTAAAATCAGAGGCTTGCGGCATATGGTATGTGCTGTTCTTCCACAAAAAATATTCGTGTAAAAATCAATGAATAAATGCTGAAAAATAGCACTAAACGTCACGAACAGAAAAATCGGTGCTGCCACCGCAAGAGCGACCCGCAACCCCACGGAGAAGCCCCATCTATAGCCGAAAGGCTTAGGTGGGGAGGTTCACAGCAGACGGAAAAACCAGCACCTCCTCCTCGTTTCTGTCCGAGAAAAACTCGATGGCATCACCCTTCGACACCTCTGCCGAAATAATGGGACAATAATCAGAAAACATCGACAACTCCGATAAAATGTGGTACAATCCTTTAAAATAAGATTGCCTAAAGAAAAGAGGTTGGAATTATGGGAAGGCAAGAAAATGTCGAGATTTTCGAGGATACCTTTGCTTTGTGCGAACAAAATAGTACGCTGCGCAATGCCATCGAACAAAGCACTAAAAAACAGAAGCTGTATGCGTCCTTTGTAATCTATGAGATGCTATCCACAGAACCATCGAGAATATCTTTTTCTATGAGAGAAATCTGTGTCTCGGCATACGAGTGGCAAACACGCAGCTGATTGTCCAGCTGTTTTTTCGTGCATTTCTTCGAGGAAACCATCTGGTGATAGTCATAAGCAGGGGAGAGGTCCGGCTGGAACATGACATAATTGAGCAGCTTCTGGCAGGATGCGAACAGGACATTGACCTCCGCACACCGGGAATTATGCTCGGCCTTCAACCGTGTACTCCACCGGTTTTTTCGGATGAATTCCTTGCACTGCTTTAGAGCAGATAGACTGTATGTGGCTTTTTCCATGGGTGAACCTCTTTAGAAAGACCTTGATTTGTGCTGTTTTTGCAGTATCCAAAGGTCTTAATTTGTGCGAAAATAGGTTGAATTACAGCGGTGATGCGTCAACCGCTTGCTTCGGGCTACATTCCCGCAAAAATGTCATTGCCATCCAGATAGGTATAAGGCTTTTCCTGCTCCACAAAGCCATTGATGGCGATGAATCCGAGCTGCTTAACGGCCAGTTCCTTGATGTTCGCCACCTGCTGAGCCTCACGGCGAATCTCATCGAGGGTCATAGGTTGGGCATAATACTTTGCCTCATAAATTGCATAGCCGTCTGCCAGCTCCAGAGCGACATCGAACTCACCGTTCTTGCGGTGGACGGGGTCGTCATAGTAATAGCTGCCGATGTTGCGGACACCTTTCAGTTTCCCAGAACGAACCTGTAAACTGAAATAGTCACGGCAAATGCCCTCAAAGCGGCGAGAGATGAAGTCTGTCAGAGTAGGGGCTACATACTCATCATAGAAAGCCTCTGCGCCTAGCACTTGTAACGCGCTGGCATTTTTATAAATAAAGGTAAAATAGAACCGCAGCAGGTTATCATTGATTTCGAAGGTAGCCTTTTTATTATCGCCAATCTTATTGATAGGGCTATTGCGTGAGACGATTTCAAGCTCTGTCAGGGACTTAATCTGTTTTGAGAGGTTGCCGGTCTTCTTCACATCCAATTTATCCTCAATCTCTGTGTAGCGCTTCTTACCGTTTCCGATGACCGAGAAGATGCGCTCTGCGTTGATTTTGACGGAGTAGTCTGACAACAACAACTGACTGGCGTAGAGATACACAGCGCTCACGGGATTTAGAATCGTGCTGATGACATTCTCACGCAGCGTGGCCGCAGGGTTCAGTGCCTGATTCACGAAAGGAGACCCTCCAAAGACAGCATAGTGCGCCACCTTATCGTAAGGGGTCCTGTCAGGATAGAATCTTGCAGCGTCCAGATAATTCAGTTCGTTGAGTTTAATGGTGACTGCAAAGCGTCCATACAGAGCGTTCCTTTCCTGCAAGAGGTCCTTCATCATCCCGATGTGAGAGCCAGAAAGGACAAGCTCGATATTCGAGAGTCTGTTGTCGATGATGTTCTGGAAAATGGAGTCAACCGTTGCAGAGTCAGTCGCCTTTTTGAGATAGGGGTATTCGTCAATAACCACCACTATTTTTTTAGGCAGGGCATTAAGATAAATAAACACATCTTGCAAGGTGCTGAAGTTCAAAGGAACAGGCAGCATTTTGACTCGGGCCAATTCCCGTACAAGGCCGTCAATATTATCTTGCATTGCGCCTTTTGAGCACTCATAGTACACTGTCTGATGCTGACAGTTCTCAAGCGCTTTCTGGATGAGTGTGGTCTTACCGACCCGGCGCTTGCCGTAAACCATTACTGCCTTTCCGATATAGTCCTGCTGCAAAAGGGTGAGCTCTTTCTCGCGACCAATAAACATTATCGCACCTCCAATTTTGTTGAATTGTATTTCATTGAATTCGCTTTCAGCATTATTTTACCACGAGACCGGACAAAAAGCAAGCAAAAAAGAGGACCACCGCACCGCAAGCGATGGCCCAAAGTAAGGATAATGGAAGAGGAATGTGAGACTTGTCATAGCTGTTGGTGCGGCAAATAGTACACATTTAGCTTTGGACCAGCATTGAGGTCCACGGCATACACTGGAATTCCGGCGCAATCCTTTATCAAACTACAGCTGAGTCGGTCGTTTGCGTTGCAAATGTAGTTGATGCCTTTGTAGTACCCATGTTTTAGTAGTGGGCTGACAGCATAAACGAAAAACTGTGCAATATCATAGAGGTCACAGACACTATACCGAATTCCAATGAGCATAAAGCCGCGACTGATCATACCAGAACCGTGGGTAGAGTCAGCAGGATTGTAAACGACGCGAGCGTTGTTCTCAGCAAAACTACCGTATACATGGCCGATTTCAACCTTGACATTCGGGTCGTCCAGTTCATCTTCGGCAAAGGTACCGGGAACACCGAGGTTAATGGTTTCCTTCATTTCGCGTTTGACACTCAGGTCGCCAGGCCAGTAACCCTCTACGGGTTTAAATCCGATGCGAGAATAGGGATCGTACAGGCCAGCACCAAAGCCAAGGTTAATGCCAGTTGCCAGGGCATCCAGAGGCTGGAACGGTGGAGCAAGGATCAAAGCTGCGTCAACTTTACGGACATAGTTGTCAGGATCTTCACGCTGCTGATCACCAAGAGTAGTCATGACACGGATAACGTTACCACCGCCCTTTGAATAGCCAGCGATACCGATATGAGCATTGTCTACATAGTCAAGGTTACTGTAGACATAGTCAATCAGTTCCTCAAAGCCAAAGGTGGGTGAATTGCCAACGCCTTCGGAGGAATGACCTGCAGAGAGCAGATCAAGAACATATACAGCATAACCACGCCGTGCAAGTTCAGAAGAGCAAAGGCGAACGCTTTCGGCCGTGCTATCATTACCAGGGCTGTAAACAATCGCAGGAACAGTGTTATCTGCAGTAGCTGTTTTGGGACGATACTCCAAGAAGCGAACCAAGTCGCCATTGGAAGTCGAAATCTTCAAGTCATTTACTTCAACCGTTCCGTTACAAGTCAACATAGACCAAGTTCCAAGCATACTGATCAGGCAAAATGCCAGGCATATCAGTAAGGCAATCAAGCTTTTTTGCTTTTTCATCGTACCACTGTTCTTTGGGAAGATCGTGATTGTCCTGTCCTGCGAATAACTTCTGTGTGCTTTTATTGTTGATGGTATCGCCCGCATAGGTTTGATTTTCCAAGATGTGCCGGATCGTGGCTACGCCCCACTTTTTACAAGTAAGCACTTCTTTCCCCTCAATTTTTCTATGCCACTCCCGTGGAGTCGGAACCTGCAGCAACGTCATTCGTCGAGCAATTTCAAAAATTGGCACACCCATCAGTTCCCACTGAAAAATCAACTGCACATAAAATGCAGCTTCCGGGTCAATTTCATTACGCTTTGTCATGGGGTTCCGAATATAGCCATACGGAGCATCGTTTCCGACTGCATAAAAGTGCAGACTATGGTGCTGCACTCGACTATTTGAAATATGAGCATGTGCAGCAACATGGTTATGACAGTTACGAGGATTTGAAAAAAGCTCGTGATGAACTATCTGCCAAAATGTCCGATGCCCGCAACACCGCCAAATCCACCGATGCCGACTTGAAGCTACTGAATGAGAAGATTCACTATCTGGGGCAGTATCTTTCCACAAAGGCTGCATACAAAGCGTTTTTGCAGGCCGGCAACAAAAAGATGTACCGTTCTGCACATCAGGATGAAATTGCCAGATATGAAGAAGCTATTCAATTCTTGAAACGCAATTCCACGGATGGCACAATTCCCACGATGAAAAATTTACGAGCAGAAAAGGAAAAGTTGCTTTCTGCTCAAACCGCACAATACAAAAGCTACACCTATTTCAAAGATTACTACCACGAACTGCAAACCGCTTGCAGGAATGTTGATATTATTCTTGAAATGGAACACACGCAGCAGCACAGCCGTACCCAGCCCAAGCGCAGTCACAAACCATCACTCTAATCGATGGCATGAAAAAGCCAGCCACAAGACTTCACTCTGAAAGTCCTGTGGCTGGCATCTCAATTTTTCAGTTGTTTTCAAAAAGGCTGTTTTCTGCAACCTTCTTCAATGCAGCTATCACAGTATCATACGGCACGTTTTCTTCCAATAGCTGCGTTGTCAGACTATCATAGTCCTGCTTATATGCTCTTTCCTTTATGATTTTTTCAAGTAATTCTGGAACATCGGCTTCCGGCAATGCAGAGGGGCAAACGACCGACTGTGCACGAACTGCGCGTACCTCTTTTACCAATTCCCTAAAATTTTCATTCTGCGGCACAAGCAGCAGCAGCTTATAAATATCATAGAGGTGGCGAGAATGTTTTGCAACTTTTCCTTGCAAGTAATAATCGCAAACTGCAAAAACCTTGTCCGCCAGTGTTCGGTCAATTCCCTGCACTTTCATTTCAAACGGATTTAGATTATATTCTTCAATCGCATCTGGGGCTTCCTGCTCCATCATGTCGCCAATGTAGCTATGGACAGGCAGTAAAACAGTCGGAAAGGATACTGCCGTATAAGATGTTTCCAACAAAACCGCCGCTTTCAGCGCATCGCTTGCCATCGGAATGACTGAATCATATGCGATCACATAGCGATTATAGTCACGGCGGCTTCTGGTTTCGTCCAGATTTTCAATCGTCATTCCAAGTTCTTGTGCCGAATCCACGATTGCCTGCTTTATCTTTTTCTTCTGTCCTTGTGACAGCAGCGTATCAATCGTAATATCAATATCTTCAGAAAAGCGGCGAATCACTTTATGGCACTTGCTCAGTGATGTGCCGCCCTTAAAAACGATATACGGCATCTTCTGAGCCAAAAGCCGCAGTAACATCGTAACATAATAATCTTTTTCGATTGCCTGCACCATAACACCAGTCTGGTCATAGGCCAAGTCAATCGCATCCCGGAATTGTTCTCTTTCACTGTGCAAGTATGCCATTATAAATCACCCTCGTTTCTACCAGATTTTTGTACAGCTTATCCGGGTAATAAGAAAAATACGGTTCCATTTCTGAAAGGCTCAAACTTGCATCGCTCATATATTGATATAATCGCTCCTGCAAAGGCTTTCCCGTAACTTCGGAATACACATCTACATCTTTCAGCAAATCAAGAAATTGCAGCACCTTATAATTGGATTCTGTCACTGGCACTTTCGGCTTACGAACAATCACCCGCGACTTTGCCAGAGATGTTTCCCTGTATTCGTTCGTTGCTTTATTCGATACAACTTCATACAGCATAGGAACCTGTGTCGTTAGCCCCATCTGGTTAAAGAACATCAAACCACTCACATAGCCGCATCGCTTATCCTTATCTCTCAGATATTTACATTCCAACACTTTTTCTGGTGGAAGCTGTGACCCTGATTTGAAAATCGTTTTTTTCGGCAAGAAGTAAACCCCACTATCAAACCGCTTTACCTTTCCAGCATCGGTAAGTTTCTTTATCTGCTGTCGAAGATTTGCGCGGCTCATGCCTTCGATTTGAAGATCAGCAAGGAAAATAGGCTCATTCGGGTTGTAGTTTTTTAGAAGATACTCATATAATGTTTCCATACTGCCCTCCATTCACGGTTTCGTGTTTTTTATTTTCTATTCTGTTATTATTATACTCGTAATTTTCAAAAATATCAAGACATCTTTATTTTCCACCTAAAAAAGAGTGGCAGCTCCTTGTTATAGGAACCGCCACTCTGCGTCATAACGGATTTTTAGTTTTTCCGGCTTCGCTCCTGCTGCTGTTGCTGGGTCTGCTCCTTTTGTTTCCGCTCTGCCTGCTTGATATGCAGCCGATCCAGCACCGACCATCTACCACCAATGCGCCGTGGCTTTTTCGGCACGTTGTTCACGCAGCCATCTACAATGTCGTAATTCTGCTCTGTGCCGGATTCTCGCGCACGTTCATACGTTCCGTTCGTCAAGCATTTCTCATGTTCGGTCATATCCTGCTGCTTCTTTTCAGCACGATGAACATTCTATGATCTTACCTGCATTTATATGCTTAAACAAAATCTCTAACATTTACGATTCTTCCCGGAGATGGCAGTGACTTTTCTGAGGGCTGACATTTTAGCTAAACTATGCCGCTGCTTTTATATTCAATTCCAAATTGGAATCTCTCATCTTAAACATCCGAATTGCAACGCCGTAAATAATAAGCTACTATTATTTTATGGCGATACCTTCTATGTTGAGAAGATGAACTACAAGGCTTTGCAGAAGCGCAGCGCAGAAACCGAAATAGATGCTAAGACAGGCAAAATCCATAGTAAAAAGCGTTTCGGCAAATCCTTGGGGCGCTGCGCACCTGCAATGTTCATCTCTATGCTGACGCAGAAAGCTGAACGCTATAACGGCAAAGTAATTAAGGTAGATACCTTCAAAACAAAGGCGTCACAATTTGATCATACGGACGACAGCTTCACGAAGAAAAAGCTCTCACAGCGTTTTGCAAAGCTTTCCGATGGAACTGTCGTTCAGCGAGACCTGTATTCCGCATTCCTGCTTGCACATTTGGACGATAAACACGAAACATACGATAAGGCTGCAATCGGCAGCGATTTTCCTCACTTTATTGAAATGCACGACAAAACAAAAGAACACCTGCAGAACAGCCATGACTGGCTGCCTGCAAGCGTAGGATTCTAAAACATAGTATTTTCCTCAAGGGCATCGACGCCGCCCTGACACTGCCGTAAGGTGAAACTCCCACAGGGAGGATGTGTCAAAAGGTTCTTTATAGTAAGGATAGATCAGCAAGACTAAAAAGTCTTCCAGTGGAAGTCTGCCAGCAGGCTGAATCGGTTGGCCACGCCGGGCGTGTGAATCCTGTCGTGATTGCGACGGGAGGTCCATAAATCATCCTGGTCTCTAAAGAGCGAGAATCCCACTCCGTGAGGGGTGGGATTGCGTCAAATTTGGCGTTAGAAGCGTAGCAATGGAAATCTCATCAAAAAAGTCCACCTAAAACACAAAATCATAAGTTGAGGATCCCACATCAAAGTAGTAACCTATTATCAACACGGGAAACGTGAATTACTTAAGTAGGAGGACTCATCATGGCATTCAAGTATATTGAAAACAAAGACATTCAGCGCAACTTTGTGAACGGCATCAGCGAAGTTGAGGTACTGCCTGGCAACTTCAAAGGTCATCATCACTATAAGCTCAATCTGCAGGCAGGGGCAACCTATCAGCCTGCTGAGAAATACAGTGACAAGACCGTCATCTACATTTTTGGCATGGGCAAAGGCTATGTTTGCACTCCGGAAAACAGCTACAACATCAATGAGCTGGCTTTCTTTGTTGCAGATTTGGACGGCGGCGACTATGCCATCCACGCCGTAACGGATATGGATATCATGCGTCTTGTCGTTGATATGAACGACTATGATAAGAAGATCTACAGCGAGTGCCACTACCGTCTGCCGTTCTTTGCTTCCGTCAGCAACTGCCCGGAGTATGTTCAGGACTGCAAGGGTCCCACGACTCATAACTGGATGATCCTGCCCGGCCGTAATGTTGGCCGCGTCAGCCTCGGTGTTTGCCGTGCAATTGGCCAGGAAGGCGTTGATGAGGGTACCATCGAGAAGGGCCATACCGGCGTACATCAGTGGAACTACTGCCTTGGCAACTCTGACTTTAAGCTGAAGGTTCAGGACAATGACGAGATCACCTGCCATGGCGGTGACTGGAGCTTCATCCCCGCAGGTCTGGATCACTCCATGATTCCCAGTGCTCCCGGGAAAGAGCTGTACTATGTCTGGTTCGAGCAGTATACGCGTAAGGAGAGCCCGATCCAGTTCATCGAGCCGACTGAGGACGAACTGAACGATTACTAAGTTGTTTCCATCCGTTTCATAATAGAAAGCGCCGTTACGATTTTCTCGTGGCGGCGCTTTTCTATGTTATTGCAGCTATTGTTTTGCCCAGCGTGAAACCAGATGTGCACGGTATTCTGCAGCGGTTACGTTTTCTTGTCGCTTAAACTGTCGGGCAAAATACTTCTCATCTTCAAAGCCAACCTGATGAGCTATATCCTTGATAGATATAGATGCATCGGCCAGCAGCTCCTTGGCGTGGCGAATCCGCACCTCATTCAAATAATTTATCATACTGACGCCCAGCTCTTTTGTGAACAAGTGGCACAGATAATCGCGATTCATACAAAAGCGTGCAGCACATTCCTCCTGGCTGAATGGCTCAGCATAATTGTCCTCCAGATATTGAACAACATGCTGGATACGCATATCGGAGGGCGCTCGGCGCAGTTGCCCTTGGACGATTTCCAAGTTCTTATATAGGGCACCAGCAAATTTTTCTGCGGAGAAAAGCCCACGGGTATCGGCATACTCAGTCCATTCGAGAGAGTCAGGGGCTGACAGCTTACAGCCATTATAGCGTAGCTGTAAGCCATTGTACCATTCCGTAAACTGTACATGCATCGTGGTAAGAAGTGCGTCCAGCTCGGCAAGGGAGATATCCCGCCTTATGTTCTCTGCGCAGAATTGACTGATTGCGGCACGGAGACCCTGCTCACTCCCACCAAGCAGGCAGGAGAAAAGGGAAGCCATGTTAAGCGAAGGCGGAGCAGGGGACTTCTGCATCTCTTCCTGCCATGGAACAAGAATCTGCGGCGTGCGGCCGGCAAGAACATAGAAAAATGCAGCCTCTGCCTGGTCATATGCCTTACGAAAGCAGAGAGGGAAGGGGAGAGGACCGCAGACACCAAGATGGAGAGAGAGTTGTGTGTGCAGGTTTACTTCCATGATGACCTTTTCTAATGCGCGGAGAATGGAGTCGTGTTGGCGATATATAAACAGGATGCTCTGGCTGGGCTTTGCAGAGTAGTGAATCAGGTAGCCACTTCCGGTCCGTTGAAGAATATCACGGAGAGAAGATTCAATGGCAACATAGTTTGGTGCCAATGTACCAGCCGGCTGATAGCAATAACGGTGATCCAGCACACAGAGCGTGCAGTTACTTGCGTTCGACAACTCCGGGAGAAGTGTCGTCAGTTCCGTATGAACAGCGGTTGTGTTTTCCTGGTAGAAGTATTTTTCCAGCAAGTTTTCGATAGCTAAATGAGAGATGCGCTGTATTGTCTGCTTATCATGACGTTTGATGCTGCGTTCGGAGTCCTCTTTTTCCCAGGCATCTCTTGCTTTCCGAATGGCAGAGGTCAAAGCGCCGGGAGTCAGGGGCTTTAACAGGTAGTCCATACCGCCGTGCAGCATAGCGGTATGAATGTACTCAAAGTCACTGTACCCGCTGATCATCAGGATTTTAGTGTGCGGATAATTGGCATGTACAGTCTTAATCAGATCCAGTCCGGTCATGTCAGGCATAACAACATCCGTCATTAAAATTTCAGGAACGTATAATTCCATCTGCTCCAATGCATCGTGCCCGGAGGAGGCTGTCAATACAGTATCGATGGAAAGTTCATCCCAATTAACAAGCTGCTGTATAGCACGAGTGACATGGGGCTCATCATCAACCAACAGGATTTTCATCTTGCACTCCTTTCTCAATAAACAGTTCAACCTCAAAGCCGTGAGGCTGCAGGTTTTGTACTTGAATTGTGCAGCCCCAGCCGCAACGCAACAGCAGCCGCTGGTATACATTCTGCAGACCTATGTGCGTCTGCATGCTCTGTACATTCTGTTGAACACTGCTTAGGCTGTCCTTCTGCAAAGTGGAGCGGGATAAATTCAAGGCTGTATCGCGCCGCATGGATGCAGACCGTAGCCCTTCATACAGATTGTTGAATCGCTGGCGCAGCATATTGATATCATCGGTGCTGCACCCAATGCCATCATCAGTGATACGCAGCATAAGACCATCAGAAGCAACTGCGGCAAACACATGCAATGTATGCCCATCAGACTTCAGTATTTCCCCATGGCGCACTGCGTTTTCTACCAACGGCTGAAGAATCATCTTGGGCACAGGAAATGCCAACGCTTCATCGGATACATCCCACTGCTCATCCAGCTGAACAGGAAAACGCATTCTCTGCAACATCAGATACGAGGAAGCATACTCCTTTTCGTCCTTCAGGGAAACCATGACGTGCTCCGTATCCATGGCGTAGTGCATCATTTGGCCAAGAGCGGCGATGGCGGTATATAGTACCATGGAATCGAGCTCCAGAGCTTGTCCTGCGAGGCATTGCAAGGTGTTGAACAGAAAATGCGGATTGATTTGCGCCTGTAGCATTTTGAGCTGAATATCCTTGTTTTCGGCATCCAACTGATACTGGCGGATGATATAACGATGTATTGTCTGAACCATTTCCTGTACATCATGGATGAGTGTCCCAATTTCATCCGGAGCATCGTAGGTGATAAAATCTTCCATTCGAGCGTTCAAGTCTCCGTCACGAACAGCACAGGTATAGGCCATGAGCTTCTGAATGGGCCTTGTAAACTGAATTGTACATAGGCACATCAGGAATGCAGCCATCGCAACCAGCGCCACAAGGAGAACCATCAGACCTGTAATGTAATCATCGCTTCTTTCTCCGAGAGCACGCATAGGAATGATGCGGGCAATTTTAAGATTGACGTTTTTAAATGTAAGATGCTCGTATAAGACGGTGATGCCATTTTCATAAGAAATTGTATTGATTTGATTCTCACCATTCATAGTAGAAAGCAGGTGTGTGTAACGAGCGGTGTTGTCACAGTTAACCTCATACAGCACATGGTCATTCTCTGTCAGAACCAATAATCCTTCACTATCGGTTGCATCATAAAGACTGGAACAAAGACTTTCGAGACGGCTTCTAGGGATAATGACCTCAAGGAAGCCAATCGAATTATCTATGGAAGGCGGTGAATACAGAGGAAGGCAGATGGTAAAACCGATGTCGTCATTGACGGAAAGTGTATGAGTGGGTGTATACTGACCGGGCTCAAGATAACTGCTGTAGGCTTGCACGTTTTCCCGGACCTCAGGAGCTATCAAGGGAAAGCTGTACTGGTCGAAATTCTTTGTCAGATAATAATCCGTGCTCAGGTGATAAGCCGACAGATGGATAATGCTGGCATCCGTGACCATGGAGTTGATGCTTCTGAGCAAGTAGAAAATATAATCCTCTACAGCCTGTTGCTCGGCAATACTGTCATAGTGACCATCCCCGGAAAGCGCTGTCTGAACCTTTTCATTGGAATAAAAGCTGCGCTCAGCATAAGTAATCAGCTGCAGCTGATCCTGAAAGGAATTTATAGAGGACTGAAAGCCTGTTCGTATCGAGGATAAAGTCTGTGCGTTGAACTCCCGGCGACTATAGATGCGGAATATGGAACCGAATATGATCATGGGGGTCAAGATACTTAAAAGCAGAGTCAACACAAGCTTCTGCTGAATTGTGGCATTATGAGAAAATCGTTTCTTCATGCATTCACATCCTTACCTGAAACTGAACATCTAAACCTATTATATAGTAAATGATCGCAGAAAACAGTTGTTTCCGGCAAGATGACAAAATTGTCTACCATCCATGACAAAATCGTGCGTTTAATGCATGCTATATCGGGTGTATACTGCAGTACATAAAATCCGCAAACGAAAAGAAAGGCGGGATCCGAATGACGGATGTCAAAAAAGCCAAGAAGAGACGGATGGCGGGCAACTATCTGTTGTTTCTGGGGCCAACGCTGTTCCTGTTCTTCGCATTGGAAATACTGCCGCTGATTATGGGCATCGGGTATTCCTTTACGGACTGGAACGGTATTGCAGAGAGCGCTCACTTCGTGGGGCTTAAGAACTACATCAAGCTGTTTACCACCGATACACGCTATTGGAACTCCATGCTGTTCACCTTTAAGAACACTCTGGTGGTTGTGGTGTTCAGTAACCTGATAGGCTTCTGGCTAGCATATGGTCTGGCAAAGAAGGTGCCGTTCCGCAATTTTATGCGTGCGGCCTTTTACCTTCCCCGTCTGATTGGCGGTGTCATTCTTGGCTTTGTCTGGCAGTTCATTTTCCTGAACATTTTCCCGTTCCTGGGTGAGAAGCTTGGTTGGAGTATTTTCAATTTGAACTGGCTGGGAACGCCCTCCACAGCCTTCTGGGGTTTGGCTATCGTCCAAATCTGGGGCATGGCCGGCTACATGATGATCATTTATGTTGCCGGCCTTACCACCATTCCAAGCGACTATCTGGAAGCAGCAATCATCGATGGTGCCACTGCACGGCAGCAACTGACCAAGATTGTTCTGCCACTGCTGATGCCCAGCATTACCGAATGCTTGTTCCTATCTCTTTTGAACTCGTTCAAAGTCTACGATGTCAACCTAGCACTGACCGGTGGTGGACCGTATCGCTCTTCTGAGGCTATCACAATGAACGTATACACAACGGCGTTCTCCGAAAATCAGCTCGGCTATGGCTCCGCAAAAGCAATCATCATGGCGCTTATCGTTATTGGTATTACTCTGCTTCAGGTTGCTATCACAAGCCGTAAGGAGGTTCAGTCTTGATGTATACACGCAGTAAACTGAATAAGACGGTGACTTGGATTCTCCTTGCTATTGCACTGATTTTTATCCTTAGTCCGTTTTACTTCATCGTTGTTAACTCGTTCAAGCCGTTGAGCGAAATCGCAGCAGATGGCTTTGCACTCCCGAAGCACTTCAGCCTTGATAACTATACCACTGCCTGGACTCGGCTGAAGTTCGGCCGCGCGTTGTTCAACACTACGGCGGTTACCATTCTGTCAACCGTTGGCCCGATCATTTTCGGCTCCATGGCAGGCTACTGGTTTGCTCGTCATTATAACAAGTTCACGAAGCCTATCTATCTGCTTATGATCGGTTCTATGGCGATTCCCTTCCAGGCGGTGATGATTCCGTTTGCTAAAGTCGCCAAGGCCATGCATCTGATGAACAGCATCTGGGGCTTGGCGGTTTGCTTCTGGGCATTCAGCTTGCCAATCAGTATTTTCCTCGTCTTTGGTGCTACCAAATCCGTGCCTCTGGAAATTGAGGAAGCAGCAATCATTGACGGCTGCAGCTCGTTTATGCTGTTCTGGCGTGTCGTGTTCCCGCTGATTAAGCCGGCAGTTATGACCTTCTCCATTATCAACATCTTCTGGTACTGGAACGATTATCTGATGACGCAGATGATGTTGACTCGCCCGGCGCTGCGCACGATTCAGCTGTCTATGCAGACGCTGTTTAATGAAGCGTTCTACGCGTGGGACACCGCTCTGGCAGCGCTTACACTTTCTTTGATTCCTATGCTTATTGTATTTACGCTGCTGCAGAAGAACGTTCTTGAAGGCATCTCTGCTGGCGCAGTGAAGGGCTGATGCCCGAAAAAAATTTTGGTTGCGAGGCCATCCGGCCTGTAATATAATAAAAACTATAGGGAGGACAACATGAAAAGGCTGGCAATCGCTACTGCTGCGACAATGCGGCTACTGCGCGCAAAAGATTACCCTGCATTGCATGATGTCTCTTGGCCAGTGGGCTGATCACATTGATGAACTCACCGCGGCTTATGAGGCTGAGCATCCCAACGTGACGCTGGAATGGGAGCTGACCAGCAGCTCTACCGGCTCTGACCTGCTGAAGAGCAAGCTGGCCGCTGACGAGCTTCCTGATGTTTTCGACGTCAACTATGGTGAGAGCACCGTCCAGTGGGCTCCGCATCTGCTGAACGTGGACGATCTAGTTGAACCCCTGAAGGAGGGCGGCATCCCTGACTCCGCCATTGATGCTGGCTACTATGAAGGTGAATTCTACCATGTGCCGCTGACTACTGAGGGCTATGGCATCCTGTACAATATGAACTACCTGAATCAGGTTGGCTGGACTACGACTCCCACCACTTTCGATGAGCTGACCAAGCTCTGCGAGGATCTGGAGGCTGCTGGCATTCAGCCGTTCGTCAACCACTACAAGGAAGACAAGCTGACTCTGACCTATCACTACGGCATGGTTCCCGCTATGATCAAGGACGAGCCGTTCCAGTATGTGGAGGATCTGAAGGCTGGCAAGGACATGGACATCGTTAACGATCCCGACTGGAACTCCATGGTTGACTTCTATGATCTGACCATGAAGTACGGCAATGCCGATGCTCTGACCACGGATAAGCAGACTGCTCGTAATGACTTCTTCACTGAGAAGGCTGCTATGATTACGGACGAAGGCTCCTGGGAGCTGTCCAACATCCGTAACATCAACCCTGCAATGGAGGACTACGTTGTTCAGTCCTACGTGCCTCTGACCAACGATGCTTCCCGAAACAAGCTCTCTACCGACCTGATCAATATCTGCGTCAGCAAGACCTCCAAGCATCCTGAAGAGGCCAAGGAATTGGTTCTGTGGATGGCTACCAGCGAAGCTGCTACCAACTGGTACATGGATAAGACCGGCAGCCTGCCTGTTTGCACCAAGGCTGATGCAACCGACGAGCGCGTTGGTTGCCTGAGCGCTCAGGTTTCCAAGCTGATGGCTGAGGGCAAGAGTGCTACTTCTCTGCAGGCTTACGTTCCCGAGACCGTTCGTACCGGCATCGGAGAGGTCTGGAGCCTGTACCTGGCTGGCGAGATTGATCGTACGGAGCTTCTGAAACGTTTTGCAGCACTGTGGACCGATTATGCTGCGAACCAGTAATTTGAGACATTCCCTTTCTTAATATACACCACTCTATTTCCTTCCGTGATGGGCATCGACTGTAAGGCCGGTGCCTATTACTTTTTTGGTTTAGTGCCACATAATTAGCTTTTCGTCCAGTTTGGTTTCTGTCAATTCCAGACACTTATCAGAAGCCAAACTCTTTTGTGTTCTTTGAGGTGCTCTGGCGGAAACCATATAAAAAGAACGAGTCATCTTAAACTTTTGCAAAACGGCAGAGAAAAGTATCGCGCTTGCACAAATCTAAGTTTCAAGGCACAGCATATCGACAAAATGCACAAAAAGCCATTGACATCGACGAAAACTAATGATAAATTAGTTTTGCAAAGCCGGTTTGCAAAAGGCTGTTTGCAAAAGTTTTAACGCCGTCTGTCAACCTCTACTTACGAAACAAACAAAAGGAGAAAACAATGAAAATCAAGAACATGAAGCGTAATCTGGTCAATGCTGCCTGCATTGCTACCGCCGCCTGCACATTGGCCGCATGCGGAAGTTCTGCTTCCTCTACAACTGCAAGTAGCGGTGCTACTACTACTGAAGCATCGAGTGCAGCAGAAACAAGCGAAGATACTCCTCTTATCGGCTATTCCCTGAACTCCATGGATTCTACCATGAAGACAATGGCTGACTATTTCGAAAGTGTTGCCCTCGAAAGAGGGTGGGAGCCTGTTCTGGTCAATGCGAACGGCGATGTCAGCACTGAGTTGAACAACATGGAATCTCTGATGAACATGGGCTGCGATGCCGTAGTCATCATGGGTTGCGATACCGAAGGTTCTGCTGCCGCTATTGAGGAACTTGGTGCAGCAGGTATCCCAGTCATCATCGCTGGGCGTTCTATTAACGCAAGTGAAGACTCTTACTACACTTACGTTGCTGGTGACCATCATGAAGCAGGCGAGGCTCAGGGCAATTACCTCAATAGTTTGCTGGAAGCAGATCCGAATTTGACGCTGAATGTCGCCTTCATCTACGGCCAGTCTGGTTCTTCTTCTGTTGAGCAGCGCTATCAGGGCTTTGAAGATAGCTGCCTGAATGGCGAGTATAAGGATCGCGTCAACCTAGTTGCCAGCCAGTATGCTGAATTCGATGTTCAGAAGGCCTATGATATCACAAGTGATATGCTGATGGCGTATGACAACATTAACTGCTTTGTCACCCAGAGTGACGAACAGGCATCCGGCATCATCAACGCCATCAAGGCCAAGGGTGAGAATATTGCTGACTACGTTGTAGTTTCCATTGACTGCTCTTCCACCGGTCAGACTTACCTGAAGAGTGGCGAACTCGATGCTACCGTGCTGATGGCAATGAAACAGCTCGCCGTTTCTTCTGCCGACTATGTCCAGGAAGCAATGGACGGTGAGACCGTAGATAAGAAGAATTCCGTTGTTGGCTACTACCAGCTCGTTACTCCTGACACCTACAAAGCTGTCATGGAAGAAAACGGTATGACCCCCGATGAATAATTACCCTGTGAAGTGATTATCAAGTTGGAGAGAGTAAAACCTCTCCAGCATTTTATAAAAGGCGGAAAAAGATGAAAGTAGTGTTAGAGGTTAATCACGTAAGCAAGAATTTCTACTCAACACATGCTCTTACCGAAGTAAGTTTTGATTTGCGCGAGGGTGAAGTACTTGCACTGGCAGGGGAGAACGGAGCAGGAAAATCCACGATGATGAATATCCTGCTCGGTAGCTTTCCTCCTTCGAGCGGTGATATGAAACTCGATGGGAAGTCTTATTCACCTAAAAGTCCGAGCGATGCCCTTTCTAAAGGCATCTCAATGATCCATCAGGAACTGTGTCTTGTCCCCAGTATGACAGTTGCAGAGAATGTATGGATTGGTCGAGTCAACATGTTTTCCAAGTGCGGGATCTATTTGCCGCATCTCTGTGAAGCAAGAACAAAAGAGCTGTTCGACGAATACGGCATTGAAGTCGACCCTAAGGAATCTGTTAAAAACCTGAGCACAGCGCAGATGCAGATGGTCGAGATTGCTCGTGCTATCTCCTATGGTTCTCGTATCGTTATCATGGACGAACCAACCAGTGCCTTGTCAGATAAAGAGGTAAAGGTTCTTTATAAAATCATCCGCAAACTGACATCCAACGGCGTTGCGGTATTGTTTATTAGTCACAAACTTGAGGAAGTCTTCGATCTTGCGGATCGTGTGACAATCTTCCGTGATGGCCATATGGTTGGTCAGCACGTTGTCAAAGACATTACTATGGACGATCTGATTAACGGCATCGCCGGAAGAAAGGTTGAAAACCTGTATCCTAAGGAAGATATCCCAAAAGGCGAAGTTTTGCTTGATGTTAAACATCTTAATAAGCAGGGCGTGTTTGAAGACATCAATTTTCAGGTGCGTGCGGGGGAGGTTCTTGGCTTTGCTGGACTGGTTGGAGCAGGCCGAACAGAAATCATGCAGGGTATTTATGGTATTGCACCTGCTGATAGCGGAGAAATCTACGTGGAAGGCAAAAAGGTTGTAAACCGTTCTCCTCGCGAAGGACTTAATCACGGCATTGCGATGGTTACGGAAGATCGTCTGCGTCAGGGCGTTGTCAAGAAGATGAATGTCCAGCTTAATATGACGCTCTCTTATTTCTACCGTATTTGCAAGGCTGGAATTATCAATACCAACCGCGAAAATGAGGACACCGACAAAATGATTCGAGAACTGCACGTCAAGACGGCTGGTCGAGAAATGCCGATTTGGTCACTGTCCGGTGGCAATCAGCAGAAGGTCATGATTGGACGTGCGCTTCTGACCAATCCTAAGGTTCTCATCATGGACGAACCCACACGTGGTGTTGACGTAGGTGCCAAGAGTGAAATTTACGATTACTGTAATATGCTTGCCAAAGAAGGAATGGCAATCATCCTGATATCCAGCGACTTGCCAGAAGTAATGGGGATGAGCGACAGGATGGTTGTGGTTCGAGAAGGCAGAATTGTTGCTGAGCACGAACGCGACACGGTAACAGCCGAGCAGGTCATGAGCGAGATGTTTGGCTTAACAACGGCTCAGAAACCGGAGGTATGAAAGCTATGGAAACAAAAGCAAAGAAGAAAATTTCGAAAGACAATGTATTGATTTTCTTCCTTAAAAACCGTGCATTGCTGTTGGTTTTGATTTTCTTCATTTTACTGTCTGTTGCAACTGATACATTCCTGACCAGCAGCAACATGGTCAGCTTGGCACGTCAGATCGCCGCAAACGGCATCATTGGTGTCGGGTATACTTTCTTGCTTGCATCGGACAGTGTTGACCTTTCTGCTGGATATATGATGTGCATGATTGGCATCATCAGCGGCCTGCTCAGCCAGACCGGCATGCCGTTCATTTGCATTCTCATTCTCTGTGCTGTCATTGCTGTTATCTGCAGCTGTTTTAATGCAGTTATCGAAAACAAGTTCAACCTGCCTCCTTTCCTGGTCACTCTGGCCATGCAGCAGGTATTCAGAGGCATCCTGATGCTTCTTTCCAATGGCTCTCCCATCAGCAACCTGAACGAAGGTATCATTTATATGGGACAAGGTTATATTGGTCCCATTCCGTTCTCTGTTTTACTGATGCTCGTATTCATCGTAATTGGCCATATTATCTTCAGCCGCACTCAGTTCGGCCGCAATGTCATCGCAGTAGGCGGCAACCCTGAAGCAGCACGTGTTTCTGGTATTGATGTTAACAAGACTCGTGTATATGTCAGCGCACTGCTCGGCTTCACGATTGCAATCATGGCACTTGTTTCCTGCGGTCGAATTGCAAGTGCTCAGACCACTCTGGGTGGCGATACCGTTATGGATATCATTGCAGCTGTTGTTATTGGCGGCACTCCTATGGGCGGTGGTTCCGGCACGGTTGTCGGTACACTCTTTGGCTGTTTGGTTATCGGTCTCATCAGCAATGGTCTGAACCTGCTGAAGGTATCCAGCTACTGGCAGATGGTCTCCAAGGGTGTCATTATCCTCGTCGCTGTTATTCTGGACGTTTACAGCGAGCGTATTTATGACCGTATGCGCAATAAAGATTGAGCGGTGGATAAAATATGATTAATTTGAAAGAAAAGCCCTTTTATCTGGATGATAAAGGGTGCGAATGGGTAAAGAATACCCTCGCTGGCATGGACGATAAAGCAAAGGTTGGACAGCTGTTCTGTGAAATCCTCTGGGATCGCCCCGGATCAGAACCAGAATCGCTTTTTGACTTCATTGAGCCGGGCGGTGTTATGTACCGTCCTTTTCCTGGCAAGAAAATGCATGAATTTTCCAAACGTCTTCAAGCAAAAGCTAAAATTCCACTTTTGGTTGCATGTAACCTTGAACGTGGCGGCTCCGGAGGCAACGGCGGTTTGACTGATGGTACCTACGTGTCCAGCCCAATGGGATGCGCGGCAACAGATGATCCGCAGACGGCATATGAACTCGCGACGGTTGCATGCCGTGAGGGCGGTGCCGGCGGCGTCAACTGGACCTTTGAGCCTATCATAGATATTGATATGAACCCGGAAAACCCCATTACGAATGTTCGTACCTACGGAAGCAATCCGGATCGTATCATCAAGATGGCAAAGGGATACATGAAAGCCTGCGCCGAGCATGAAGTGGTTACTACCATTAAGCATTTTCCTGGTGATGGTGTCGACTATCGTGACCAGCACTTGATGAGCAGTATCAACAGCTTGTCTGCAGAGGAGTGGCACAAAACCTATGGCCGCGTTTATCAGGAACTGATTGACTTTGGTGCGCCTACTGTAATGTGTGCCCATATTCGTCAGCCTGCACTCGCAAGAGAAGTGAATCCTGACATCAAAGATGAAGACATTCTGCCTGGCAGCCTTAGCAAAGAACTCATGCAGGGCGTTCTTCGTAAACAGATGGGGTTCAATGGTCTGATTGTAACTGATGCTACTCAGATGGTTGGTTTTACTTGCAGCATGGATCGAGCGAAGGCTGTTCCTACGGCAATTGAACATGGCGCAGATATGTTCCTGTTCACCATCAACCAAAAGGAAGATGTTGGGTATATGCTGGATGGTCTGCAGAATGGACTGCTTAGCCAAGAGCGTTTAGATGAAGCCGTCACTCGCATTCTTGCCCTGAAAGCAAGCATCCACCTTCACGACAAGGCTCCTGTGCCTGATGACTCTGCACTCGACTGCCTGCGTTGCAAAGAACATATTGCCATTGCGGAAAGAGCCGCAGACCGCAGTATTACGCTGGTAAAAAATAAGCAGCCGCTTCTGCCGTTGGATCCCGCAAAGACACCGAAAATCAAGCTAATTCAGATTACAAATGATCGACTGCCTGAAAGTGGCTGGCTGCCAGAAATCGAACTTTTCAAACAGCTGCTTGAAAAAGAAGGATTTACTGTCAGCTACTTCAAAGACGGAAAGTATCCTGATGTCGATTTCAGCTTATCCGATTTCAAGAAAGAAACCGATTTGGTCATCTACTTTGCGAATATGAAGGTTGGTAGTAATCAGACAACGATTCGTATCACCTGGGATGACTTCCTCGGCGAGTCTTCTCCGAAGTATGTACATGACTTGCCTTATCTTTTCCTGAGTTTCTCTAATCCTTATCACCTTGTTGACGTTCCCATGGTTAAAACCTATATCAACGCATATACCTGCAACGAGTATACAGTCCGTGCCATGGTCGAAAAGCTAATGGGACGTAGTGACTTCAAAGGGACTAGCCCAGTAGATCCTTTCGCTGGTCTTTGGGATACTAAACTTTAAAGAGGGCTCATACATGTCGATTCTTGAAGTTTTAATGATTGTCTGTTTCGGCGTTGCATGGCCAATCAACCTGTACAACAGCTTCAAAAGCAAATCTACCAAGGGAAAAAATCTCCTGTTTATGAGCTTTATTGTTCTTGCGTATGTGTTTGGCATTCTGAACAAGCTGTTCGTCAGCGTTGATGCTGCCGTGTACTTCTATATCCTTAACGAAGCAATGGTTCTTGCAGACTATATTCTCTATTTTGTAAACAGACACAGGGAAATTCAAAATGGCATTTGCAAGAATTACTACAACGTATATCGATAAAATCCAAATAATATTTATCACGAGACCTTACTCAAATTGAAATTCATCAAACTCTATGATACAATGTAATTAAATTATTCAGTAGGACGGTGTTTTCTTGATGCCAACTGTAGCAGAAATAAGACTCGGCAACAAAGATATCCGCTCGTATAACCGTATCAACATGCTGCGCCTCCTTTTTGATGAAGGTGCCTTAACACAAGCTGACATCAAAAAAAGGCTCAAACTCAGTGGACCGACTATAACCCAAAACATACAAGAATTTATGGCGAAGGGTTTACTACAAGAAGGGTCCGAACAGGAATCATCCGGTGGCAGACGTCCGCACTTGATTGAATTTTGCTACAACACATATCATGTGGTGGGCATAGAAGTCAGGCGGCATCACGTTGATATCCGAGTAATCAATCTTCATGGGGATACCATCTATGGGGAAGTAAAGCGCATTGTTTTTGAGAACACTCCGAAATACTGGGAACAGTTGAACCTACACATTCGGACGATTGCAAAAACAAACGATGCTATCCACCGCCTTCTTGGTGTTGGCATTGCGTTCCCCGGTGAAGTTTCTGCAGATAGGGATTATGTTATTCGCTCCACTGTTCTGGGGGTAAAGAATTTATCCATTGCAGAGATTCAGAAGCATTTCTCTTATCCGGTTTATGTCGAATATGGAGCTAATGCCGCTGGTTTTGGAACCGTTTGGCGTTCTAAAGAACTTAAAGATGCCGTATATGTAATCGTCACCAACAATGGTGTTGCCGGTTCCATCATTCTCAATAATGAGATTTATCATGGCCGGACTGGCAGAGCTGGTGCGTTCGGACATATCACATTAAATCCATCGGGCAGAAAGTGTTTCTGCGGTGCGTGCGGTTGCTGGTCTGCTTATAATGCCCTCAATGCCTTGACCGGACTCGATGAAACCGATTTAGATGGCTTCTTTGAAAAAGTCAATAATGAAGACCCAGATGCCATTGCTAAGTGGGACGAATATCTGACATATTTCGCAGACGGCCTTAGTACGGTAAGCATGAGCTTTGACATTGATATTGTCATTGGTGGCCCTCTCGCTGTATATCTTGAGCCTTGGCTAGATACAATCATCTCTAAGATGCAAAGCCGCCCCACATTAAACGGTGAAAACATTTCTATCCATTTGGACACGAAATCTGAAAGTCCTATGGCAGAAGGCGTTGCTTTGATGATTGTCGCGAAATTTTTAAATGACGAACTGGATAATTTCAGATTTGATGAACTATAATCCATGAGCAAGGTCAAGTGATATCTGAGAATAAGTGGGGAAAACCATGAAGTTCAAAGCTATCATTTTCGACTTAGACGGTGTTATCTGCTTCACAGATGAATATCATTACCAGGCGTGGAAAGCATTGGCTGATTCAATCGACATTCCGTTTGATAGAACCGTTAACAACAGACTTCGCGGCGTCAGCCGAATGGCCAGCCTCGAAATTATACTGGAGAATGCACCGCAAAAATACACGCCAGAAGAAAAAGAGGCCTTTGCTACAAAGAAGAACGACCTTTACCGTGAACTTTTAAAGAATATGTCAGAGAAAAATCTGGATGACCGAACTAAGGACGTTCTGACTATTTTGCGTCAACGTGGTTATCTTCTTGCAATTGGCTCTTCCAGCAAGAACACGCCTTTTATTCTGGAGCGTATAGGGTTAGATCATTTCTTCGATGTTGTTGTTGATGGCAACTGCATTCAGCACTCCAAACCGGATCCAGAAGTGTTCTTAACCGCTGCTGAAAGGCTTCATGTTGCTCCGGTTGATTGTCTCGTTGTTGAGGATGCTATTAGTGGTGCAGAAGCTGGGCACGCTGGCGGTATGAAGGTTGCCTGTGTTGGGGACGCAAGCAAAAAAGGTGCAGGGGACTGTAATATGCATTCCTTCGAGGATTTGTTAACTGTTTTAGCATAATTATTGTTCGGTAAGTATGAGGAGACATTATGGCAGGAATTTCTAACTGGTTTTCGTTTACTTCCAAAGAAGAACGCGAAGAGCGATCTGCAGAATACTTTAAGCGGATGTTTCCTCTTGGAGCGCAGCAAAAGACTAAAGAGGAAGAATTGCTTCAACAGCTAATCTCTGCAAAAACTTCTGATGGCGATAAGCTGTACCAAATGCTGATTGTTCGTGAGGCACTTCTCCAGAAAGATGAGAAAAAGCGTCTGGCTCAGCTCAAAAAGTGGTACAGCGCCAGACTTCTTTCAGTGTATTCGGAAGAAGATAAGGGACTACTGTACTTTATCGCTGAGGAAGGCTTAAATATTTCATTTCTCGAGGAATTGCTTAGCTCTGATCAACTCAAGCAAAAAACAGCTATGTACTGGAGTCCGATCAAAGAGAAGCTTAAAAAGAAAAAATAGTTGCGTCCAAAGAAATGTTCACCCTATTCTGGTTCAGAAAGAGTGAGCATTTCTTAATTATTGTCTGATTATCCACCATTCCGCGAGTAGAATGGCGAGAAAAATCAGGTTGGAAGCGGAGAAAAGCTTGAAATACCGACTTTTATCTTCCGGCACCTCTCGTGCAATCTGTCGGTAGGAAATCAGGCTTGCCATTGAGGCAATCAGAGTGCCAAGACCACCAAGGTTTGTACCAATGATGAGCGCATCGGTTTTGACAGTGAACCCTGACAAGAGCAAGGCAGCAGGAACATTGCTGGTGACCTGCGACGCTAGGACTGATACTATAACTTCCCGTCCCGCGAGAATAGATTGCAGCCAATTGGAAAAAGCAGGAATTCGACCAAGATTACCTATAAAAACAAAAAATGCAACAAACGTTAGTAGCAACGAGTAGTCTACGTCTCGTAGCGTAGTGCGGTCGGCACACAGAGTACAAATCAATACAATAGCAAAAGCAATACCATATGGAAGTACTCGAACAACAACAAGCAAGCAGACAATAAACAGGATAACATCCAACAGGATGATTTTCTGATTTGCTTGTGCTGGCATTCGTTTTATAAGATTGGTACTACAAACAGATGTACTGTTGTGATGGCAGATAACCGTAGCCCAGATTGTTAGAAAAATCAATGCTGCAACGTTGTATGGGAGCATGAGCATAAGAAAATCAGAGATTTTCATCCCACTCTTGCTGTAGAGATACAGGTTCTGGGGATTGCCAATCGGAGTTAGCATACTGCCTAGATTTGCAGCAATGGTTTGCATACAAACGATAGGAACAGTAAGCGAACGCCGAACATCAGAATCAAGACCACTCATAACGACAAAAGAGAATGGGACAAAGGTCAAAAGAGAAACATCGTTAGTGATAAGCATGCTTCCAAAGAAGCAAAGACCAACCAAAACAAGAACAAGCTGCAATGTGCTATTAGTTTGGCCTAAAAGAGCTCGTCCCAAACGGTCAAAAACACCTTGCCGTCGCAGTCCAGCCATAACGGTCATGAGAGAAAAAAGAATGGCAAGAGTACGTAGATCGATATAACTAATGTATCCGGCATCAGGAGGAACAAAAACTGCAGAAATGGCTGCAAGTACAATTGCTACTGAAAGGACAGTTTCTTGCTTAATAAATTGTTTTACTTTCATATTGTTTGCATTCCTTTGCAAGTTATATAACTTTTAGTATAGTTGATACGGAAAGAAATGCAAGTACTTTTCACCTGCAAATTTAGGGTGTTTCTCTGTAAATGGAAAATGCCAAACACTTATTATCAGGCTCTGAAGACTGTCATACGCGGTGTAATTGGCATTGTGTTCAGCATTTCTGTGGACGTATAGCAAAAATTGAGTTATAATATAGAAAAAGGAAAGGAGGCAATACAATGCGCTATATCGTTAAGGAATTCGATAAACCTTTGCTAATTTTTTCCGCCGATATGAACAGCAGTAACTTGAATCTGCAGATTGAAAAGATATACGAGGAAAACGATGCCTTTTTTCCGCTGAATCTTACGGTTTCTAATGGTGGATTAGAAAGTTGGCTAAAGCATCGTGTTATTCCAAAAAATCGTGCGTATGTTGATGCGTTGCTATCTAAAACAGGTCTCTCCGCAAACAGACCACTCGGAATAATTGCAGTATGCAAGGGATTATCGCTGAACGATTGCTATTGGGTTGATTCAGCCGATAACGAAAGTTCGTTTGCCAAAGTCAATTTGTACGATAATCGATTCAGTACGATTCTTGCATCCATTGCTTTTACGGGCTATGGCAGCAGTGTTAGATCATCTCTTTTTAGTAGCCCCGAGTTTTCTACCAACGGAATGCTTCCGAAATGTTGGCGGAGAATTAACGGAAAGATTTATCTGTACAAGGGCGGCACGTCAGGATTCTCAAACACAGGATTTGAGCCATATTCCGAGCTGTATGCTTATCAGATAGCTAAGGCTATGGGAATTAACGCTATCCGGTATACGCTCACAAAGAACTTGAAAAAATCACTTTGCTCTAAGTGTGAGCTATTTACCAGTAAAGATTATTCCTATATGCCCATCGGTCAGCTTATTCGCAAAGGGAATATGGAGGCTATCAGAGAGTACTATCAGACTTTGGGACAATCTTTTGTAGATGCTCTCGATGATATGATAATATTCGATGCTCTAATCTGCAATGTAGACAGACACCTAGGCAATTTTGGAGTTCTCGTAAATAACGTAACCAACCAGATAGAAAAACCTGCGCCATTGTTTGATCATGGCAATTCGCTGTTTAGCTTAGGTGGTTTAGACTTGTGGAATAACGAAACTGCGTTCCATGAGTATGTTGAGACACTCGTTCCCGTGGCTTATGATGATTTCTTAGATGAGGCACGCAAGGTGATGCAGCTGCGTCACCACAAAATGCTCAGACAACTTCTAAACTTCAGTTTCGACAGAAGAGCGAGTCGCTATAACTTGCCTACAAATCGATTGGCTATGATTGAGCGAGAAGTACAGCGTAGAGCAAGAATTTTACTTGATTATTAACTAGAAAAGCGGAGAGGCTATAAAACAGCTTCTCCGCTTTTCTCTTGGCAATCTAAAATCTCACCTAACGGCCGTAGCGGCATTGTATTGACAAAATGAAGGCCGGGCAAGCCCACGATTTCAATCGTGGGAGGCGTCAACAAAAATTTTCTGCTTCCATACGGGAGAGAGGACTTTCTTACACCGACGAACACAGGCCCTTCCCGACCTTTAAAAATGTACTGGACAACGTAGACAGCTACATTGCCGCCCATGCAAGGTACGGTCCAGAAGTGCGGCAAAACCTGACCGCAGCATTAACGCTCCGCACCGAAACCATGCACTCGGGTGCTATGGGAAGCCTGTTCAGCAATGCCAAGGGGCTGCAGGCGGCAGAGATCCTGGCGGCACCCTGCGTCATAGAACTGGCCGATTTCTCCCCACAATCTGCCTCGTTTATCATGAATATCCTGCTGTACAAATTCCACAGCTACCTTTCGCGCCAGCCGGAAAGCAGCCAGCTGAACCGGGTCATCGTAGTGGAAGAAGCACACAATGTTTTCAAGCGCACCCTGTCCGAAGAAAATGGCTGCGCGTTGAGCAACGAGTATTTCGATAAGATGCTGGCAGAGATCAGGAGTTCGGGTACAGGCTTACTTCTGAGCGACCAGAGGGCAAGCCTGCTGTCCGAGGCAGTCATGGCGAATACCTCCGTAAAGATCCTGCACGCCCTTACGGATAGTGAGGACAGGAAAACGGTTGGCGCATCGGCCAATCTGTCTGATTTCCAACTGAAAAAGCTGGCGGAATTCCGGCCGGGCGAGTGCGTAGTTGCCATCCGGGGGCAGCACGGCGTGCAGCATGCGCAGGTCACGGCCCCGGCGGGGGAACAGGAACTTCATTCAGCCTGTCATATCTGTACAACCCGCTTCCGATGCCGCCGCAATGCGGTTAAAAGCATGCTGGCGGGTATGGACAGTACCCGAATCGCCTTTCATGTATCCAAAATACAGGCCGAACCTTACAATGTAGCTTTGCTGGAAAGGAACATCACCAACATGCTGCGCGATCTGAACGTTACAGCATCGGATGCCACAAAGATCTGCCTACTGGGCGAAATTCTGGATACCTACGGCAGGTCATCTTTACAGGAAAAACGAATCATCGTAAATTCATACGCGAAATATTTGAAAAGGAGGGAAGAACATGAGTGAAATTGGCGGCGGTGACGACGACGGCAAGGAGGTTGGCGGTTCCGGCCAGGAAAGCGGAAACGAGACAGAAAGCGCATCTTCTGCAGAGACCTCATCCTCGGTGGAGGATTCCGGCACCCTGGAAGGCACCGGCCCTGTGGAAGGGATAGGCGCCAGGGGCGAGGGCGGCCCGACAGGCCCTACGGAGACAGGCGGTGGTAGAGGAATAGAAAATGTGTCAGTATCCCCTCGCGAAATAACTACCCAATCGCATGAAGTGCCCCATGGAAAAAGCCAGATCCTGGAAACACCCGCCAGCCTGGAACAGGCACAAAAGGACGTTGAATCGTACCATCAACAATCGATCGAGCAGATCTTGGCACTCAACGGCAAGTATATGTCGGAGGAAGACCGGGCCAGGGTGGCGGGCGGCTCAGATAAGCCCCGGGCCATCGAAAGCGACCCCAACCGGGGCCGAAACGGCGGCTACCTGCTTTATAAAGGCCGATCCAGCATTGAGGTGTCGGCCATGGACCAGCAACAGATGGAGCGGACCACCAAGCACGAGACAAACCATTTCGCCAGCAAAAACCGCGAAATGCTTGTCCCCGAACCTGACAAAAAGGGGTATACTGTATATCAGACGGTGGGCACGCGGAGCTCCAGCTGGTTCCACTCGGACGAGACCGGGGAAAACTACAACTTTACTACCAAAGGCCGCGGTCTGAACGAGGGCCTTACCACCTTATACACCAATCAGCAGTTGACGGAACTCAGCAAGGAAAAAGGCGAAGCCGCGGAGCGTCAGCAAATCTACGCCCACGCCACTGAACTGTGCAGCCAGCTAGAGGATATTGTCGGACAGGATACCTTAAAAGAGGCGTACTATGGCGGCAACCTGCAAGCATTGAAGGAAAAGGTGGATGCCCTGGCAGGGGAGAAGGGCTACGAAGCGCTGCAGGATTGCCTGGACAGGACCCTCTCCAAAGACCCGGCAGAGCGTGTCGAGGCAATGAAAGAGGCCCAAAACATTCTGGCAAAAATGTATGAGAAGGGAGAAACAAAAGCATGATCGAGTACATTCTGGACTATCTGGCAAATCGGGGCGTCTATGCGGCCTCGCAAGGTGAGCAGCAACAGATGGAAGACGGTATAGCCCGCTACCTGCAGGAAAACGGCCTGGAAGATGGCAACACCGGCGCCTACTACCAGAAGTACGTTAGCAACCATCTGCAGCAGATCTCTGCCTCGGACCTGAAAGCGTATTTTTTGAATTACGGCCTGATCAGCGACGTGAACCAGATCGCTATCGAGTATAGGTGCGACGGCAGCCTCCCGGAAGAACGGATAAAAACCCTGTACTGGCTTATGGAAAAAATGCACGCCTGCGGGCTGGGGGAAAAGTACGTCCCAATTATAGAAGTCAAGCAGATCTTAGGCAGTTTGGCATCAACTACTTTTCCTTTAAGCTTAAAATACAAAAAGCCCTGGAAACGGTTCGCCGTGTGCAGGGCACACTGCTTACAATTGCCAGTGACCATGGCCAGCAATTGGTGCGGGACAGCGAGATCTTTTACATTGAGGTGCAGGGACACAATTTGATCTACCATACGTTGCATGGCGATTTGACAGCAACGGGGACCCTAAAGCAAATAGAAGCGCAGTTAAAACCAAGCGGCTTTTACAGGTGCAACTATTGCTACCTTGTCAATTTGCGTCATGTCGGCTTTTTGGATGGCAGCGAGGTAACAGTCGGGCAGTATAAGCTGCAGATCAGCCGTAATCGGCGAAAAGAATTTTTGCAGCAGCTGACCCAGTTCTACGGCAGGGGAGGACGGTGAAATGATGAGCTTTTTATTCCGATGCCTGTTTTTCCTGGATATTTTGTTCCTTGGCCTTTTGTACACGGCCAAATTCCCCAAGCGCAGCCACTATCCGCTGCGGGCCGCGCTGGCGTGCATCGTTGGCCTGGCGGTATCCTGCGGGTGGGCCGCGTTATTTGATGGCAAACCACAATTGTTGGGGCTTTACCTTTTATATGAAAGCGTTGGCTTTTTGGGACAATTTTTCATTGCGCTGTTCTGCGTGTACAGCTGTGTGCAGATGCAGCCCTGGACTTGTTTGTACCTGGGCACCTTTTTCTGGTTCACCCAGCAGGCATCCTACAGCATTGCCTCTATTCTGATTGGCAACTCGATCAACTTTCGCGGGCTGATCACCAGCATTGCATCGTTGCTGGTGGTTGCGCTGCTGCTGTATTGGCTGTTTGTTCGCTATATCGAAGCCCCGATTCTGGAGCGCATCCACAGCCACACAGTGTTCCCTAGCTGGATTTTAATGCTGCTGGGCTGTCTGGTGCTGAACAGTTACGCGGGTTTTTACAACGAAACCAGCTGCACCTACTATCTGGCACTGCTGCTGATCGACACAGTTGTGCTGTTTTACCAGTACACCATCTACCAGACACTAGGCCTTGAGCGCGAGAATGAAACGGTCCGCCTGTTGCTGACGCAAAGCAGCAAGCAATACCAGATCGCCAAGCAGAACATGGAGCAAGTCAACATCAAATGCCACGACCTGCGCCACCAGATCCGGCTGTTCCGGGGTGCGGGCCGCATTGATGAATCGGTGCTGAAAGAGATGGAGCAGGCTGTCGATGCCTACGACATCACGGTAAAAACCGGCAACCCTGCGTTGGATGTGCTGCTAACCGAGAAAAACCAGATCTGCCGCAGCAAACAGATCGGCTTTACCTGCATGGCGGATGGCAAGGGCCTTGCCTACATGGAACCTGCTGACCTGTACGCATTGTTCGGCAACGCGCTGGAAAACGCCATTGAGGCCACCGAGCAGCTGACGGACCCAGCCCAAAAGCAGATCGTGCTGACCGTGCGCCCGGTAGAGGGCTTCTGCTCGGTGCATCTGCAGAACTATACCAAAGAGCCGCTGCGGCTGGAAAACGGCTTGCCTGTCACTAGCAAGCAGGACCGCCTCAACCACGGTTTTGGCACCCGCAGTATGCAGCTGTTGGTGGAAAAATACGGCGGCGAGCTTACCTTCCAGCAGGAGGCTGATGTCGTCAACATCTACATGCTGCTGCCCAGCCGCCCGGCGAGTGAATGACAACTTATGAAGTAGGAACTACACCTTATGCAGGAGTCGTTGACTCCTGCTTCTTTTTTTGTTAAATAAAAGGATAGAAGGAAGGAAAAACAACGCCTGTAAAACAAAAAGAGGAGAAAAACATGCACATTGCCATTGTAGAGGATGACCCCGCCACCCGCGCCCAACTGGCCGAGTATATCCAGCGTTACACCCGGCAGTACGGCACTACGTTCCAGGTCGATACATTTGCCGACGGGGACGAGATCGCCGAAAACTACCGCCCGGTCTACGATATCCTGTTTATGGATATAGAGATGAAGCACCTTGACGGCATGGAGACCGCCCGCCGCATCCGTCAGTTGGATGGGGAAGTGCTTATCATCTTTATTACCAACACCGCACAGTATGCCATCAACGGCTATTCTGTCGGTGCGACCGATTATATGCTCAAGCCGGTGCCGTATTTCTGCTTCTCGCAGCAGCTGAAAAAGGCTGTTGGCCAGCTGCAAAAGCGTGCCCGCTTTGATCTGACCGTGACGGCCGAGGACGGTATGCGCCGCCTGAACACCGCCGAAATTTATTACATCGAAAGCGACGGCCACACCGTCCACTTCTATACCGAAAACGGAGATTTCAGCGCCAGCGGTCTTTTGAAAAATTTTGAGGAAAAGCTTGCAGGCCGTCCCTTTGCCCGGTGCAACAATTGCTATCTTGTCAACCTGGCCCAGGTGGCGGGCATCGCACAGGAGATAGTCAAAGTCGGGCCGCACAGCCTGCCCGTCAGCCGGACCAAGCGCCGTGCCTTCCTGGATGCCATGTCCGATTATATCGACAGTGCAAGCGCTGTATAGTAAAGAGCAAGATGCACAAAAACATGCGACTGCACATTGTGCAATATGAACAGTAAAAAGCAACTGACTTTTTCGAAAAATGTGAGTTATGTATCTGAAACGACCAGTTATGTAAAAACCACCCTTTTAAAACCGAAATCCGTATAATAAATAGCATCAGCTTGATCCTGTCCTGGGGGCAGCAGTCCGGAATGCTGCGCAAAAGGCGGGATCTGATGAATAGATCAGGCAAGGGTGCTTTCCAACTGGGAAAGCACCCGACAAATACAGGAGGTAATTATGAGAAGAATGCCTGTGGTACGGGGAACTGCGGCAGTGATGGCGTTCCTTACGCTGACGACTGTATCCGCATCGACCCTGATGTTCACCTATTCCGGTGCCATCAACAAGGCACTGAATATCAACACAAGCAAGATCGTCGAGACCGATGATGCCAGCGCCGTGAACACTGCCTATTATGACAGCGAGTTCGGCACCGACTATACCAACAAGCAAGCCGCATTGAAAGTGGAAATGGAAGTGGCGGCCGAAAACGTCACTCAGGCCGAGGAGGGCACCGTCCTGCTGCGCAATGAAAACGCCGCCCTGCCGCTGGACAGTGCCAGCCGCGTGACGATCTTCGGCAACGGTGCAGCACATTCCGCTATGGGCGGCAGCACCACATCCAGCGTGGCCTCTATCCCGACCATGACCTTTGGTGCGGCTATGCAAAAGGTTTTTGGTGCGGACAACATCAACACCACCCTGCTGGATAACGCCTACGCTTCGTTAGGCACTACCAGCGCGGCCGAAGTCGTTGAAGCCCCCATCGCCGATGTGCAGAAATACGCCAGCAGCTGGGCCAGCGACTACAACGATGCTGCTATCGCCGTCTTTACCCGCCTGGGCGGCGAGAGCAACGATACCGCCATGTATGGCGAGGATGGCTCCCATTTCCTGGGCCTGCAGGCCAACGAAAAAGACCTGATGAAGTACCTGCAGGAACAGAAAGCTGCTGGTACGTTTAAAAAGATAATCGTCATCATCAATGCCGACCAGATGATGGAACTGGACTGGCTGGACGATTATGATGTCGATGCCTGTGTGCTGGCCGGTGTGCCTGGCGTTACCGGCTATGAGGGTGTTGCCAATGTGCTGGCCGGCGAAGTTTCGCCCAGCGGCCACCTGGTAGACACCTATGCCGCTAACTCGCTGTCCGCCCCCGCCACTACTTATGCCTGCGAGAACATGCAGCTGTGGGGCAATGTGGATTACGTCAACAGCAAGGCCACCGACCTTTCCAACGATGGCATCAACGTTGACTACTACACCATCTATGCCGAGGGTATTTATGTAGGCTATAAATACTACGAGACCCGCTACGAAGATGCTGTCATGGGCAGCGGCGATGCTTCCTCCTCGGTTGGTTCTTCCAACGGCAGCGGTTGGAACTATGCCGATGAAGTTGTCTATCCGTTCGGCTACGGCCTGTCCTACACCAACTTCACCCAGACGCTCAAGGGTGTGACTTTCAATGCCGATACCGATAACTATGAGGTTGAGGTGGAAGTGACCAACACCGGCGATGTGGCTGGCAAGAGCGTTGTTGAGGTTTACGCCCAGACCCCTTACGGCGATTACGAAAAGCAGAACAGCATCGAAAAATCCGCCGTACAGGTTGTCGGTTTCGAAAAAACCGATACACTGGAGCCTGGCCAGAGCCAGACCGTTACCGTTGAGTGCGAGCGCTACATGCTGGCCAGCTACGACTCCAAGGGCGCACAGGGTTATATCCTGAGCGCTGGTGACTACTACCTGGCCGTGGGCGATGACTCCCACGATGCGCTGAACAACATTCTGGCCGCCAAGGGCTACACCACCGCCAACGGTATGACCGCAGACGGCGACGCTGCCAAGGTTTACAGCTGGAATCAGGCCGAGCTGGACACCACCACCTACAAGATGTCCCGTGTGGACGACACCGTGGAGGTCACCAACCAGTTTGATAACGCCGACCTGAACTACTACGGTGTGGACTTCACTTATCTTTCCCGCAGCGATTGGTCCGGCACCTACCCGGTCAGCGTTGTCAGCATCGATGCTACCGATGAGATGATTGACGACCTGAACCTTGATTGGTATAAGACTCCTGCCGACGCCCCTGCTGTTTCTGACTTTACTCAGGGTGCCGACAATGGCCTCAAGTTCATCGATATGCGTCTGGTGGATTGGGACGACGATGAACAGTGGGATGCTTTCCTCGATCAGCTGACCGTGGCGGATATGACCGCCCTGATGCCCGATACTTTCGGCGTGGCCGGTCTGGATAAGATCGGTATGCCTGCCCAGAAGCGTGCAGATGACTGCCTGGGGGTCGGTTCTGCGATGATTGCCACCGGTGACAAGTGCCTGAGCTGGGTGTCTGAGGTTATGACCGCCCGCACCTGGAACCGCGACCGCATGGAGCGCAAGGGCAGCCTGATGGCAATTCAGGCTGCTTACGCCGGTATCAACGAGGTCTGGTACGGCGGCGGCAACACCCACCGCACCCCGTTCGGCGGCCGTAACCAGCAGTATTACAGCGAGGATGCCAACTACGGTTATATGGTCGGCGCTGTTGAGGCTGCCGCTATGCAGGCCAACGGCGTGAACTACTGCATCAAGCACTTTGCCATGAACGACCAAGAGTCTGGCCGTGAAAGCCTGAACACCTTTGCCACCGAGCAGACCGTCCGCGAAGCCTATCTGCGCGCCTTTGAGGGGGCGTTTGTCGAGGGCGGTGCCCAGAGCACCATGACCGCCTTCAACCGTATCGGCGTTGTCTACTGCGCCGCCAACCTGCCGTTGCTGAACAACGTCCTGCGCGGTGAGTGGGGCTTCAAGGGCCACATCACGACCGATGGCTTCTCCAAGTCCTCTCTCTACAAGACCCACTACATGGAAATGATCACCGCCGGTGTAGACTTCCTTTGCCTTGACCCCGGCGAGACCGCTGCCGCCGTTACCGCCGCCATTGATGCGGGTGATGGCTACATCATGCAGCAGCTGCGCGAAGCCACCAAGGCCAACGTTTACGCCGCCAGCCGTTCGATCTCCGTCAACGGCTTGAGCAGCAACTCCATCATCGTCAACATCGTGCCCTGGTGGGAAATCGTCTTGCTGGTCGTCACCGCCATCTGCGGCATCGCCTTCATCGGCTGCACCGTGGCCTGCGTTGTGATGACTTACGGCAAAAAGAACAAGAAAGTGGAGGGCTGAATCCATGAGTAAAACGAAAAGCTTCAGCGCCAAGGCCGCTCTGGCCGGTGCTGTCTTGTCCGCGGCAGCCCTGATCGGCTTTACCGTATACGGCATGATTTACGATTATTTTGACACCGTCGTTTCCCTGACCCTGGCGCTGGGCGTGGCCGGTATGGCCGCCTATGCCTTGGCTGATAAGGTGTGGAGCGAACTGCTTAACCTCGCCGCCGTGGCCTGCATCACCTTTGGCATGGGCCTGTTCTTCCTCAACAGCTATCCCGTCTGGGCTGACCGGCTCAACAATATCTCGATGTACGGCTCCCGCGGCACGCTGGTGCCCGTTATCGCACTGCTGGTGCTGATGGTCGCCGCCATTGTGGCAGGTATCGTATCCTGCTTTACGCAGAAGGAGGGCAAAGCAAAATGATAAACAATACTGCGTCCCGCAAAACGCTGGCTGCTGTGCTGGCAGTTGGCATGGCGGCTGGCCTGACCGGCTGCGGCAGCACAGTTGCTGCCAATACGAACGATTATTTTACTAACGTATCTTCCATCCTGCACACGCTGCAATCCAATGGCAGCCAGCAGGATGCGGCCAGCTCTTCCACCGCCGATGCGGGCAACCAGCTGGCTACGCCGACTGATTTCACGGTGGACGAAAACGGCAGTTACAGCTTTACCGGCGTAGAGGATGCCGAGTATTATCTGCTTTACTTCTGCGACCCCACCGCTACCGGCGATGACGACAGCTACATCTACACCAGCGGTCCCATCAACGCCAACAGCTCCAACACCTACAGCGGCAACTGCGCCGATGAGTTCAGCTATGCCTTCGGCTCCTACCTCGCCAAGGTCTACGCGTTCCCCGATCTGACCGATAAGGATCATAGCATGTCCAAGCCCGCGACCGCCGAGTATTCCTACAGCGGCAACCAAAGCGCACCCGAACTGAACTATTACTGGAACACGTTTGACGGCAACATGAGTATCCAGGTGGCCAACCTCGGCACCTATGAGTTCGAGGCCTACCCCGACAAGGTGGATATCACCTTTACGAACACCGAGAACAGCGCCGACGTTGTCGCCTTGACGATGGAAAACGTCACCCCCGATAACAACCAGCTGGACACCGATGCCCTGACCAAGGGCGCGACCTACGATGTGACCGCCGTTGCCACCAGCAACAGCGGGTACGTGCTGAACCCGACCTCGGACACCACGACCGTTGCCACCGGTCTGTTGCTGGGCGATAGTAGTCTGATCACTGATGCCTACAGCTACAGTGATGGCTTTGCCAACAACATCTTTGCCTGGCCTCGCGCGTACGATGGCTTTGATCTTGAAAACGGCGGCACCGCCGGTTACGCCCCGGCCATGGGTGGCGGCAAGACCGAATTTGTGGCCACGCCGGTTTCTTCCGTCGACGGCAGCTACACCTATGACCTGGCCGCTGGCAACTGGACCCGCAGCGGCAAGCTGGAACTGAAAGCCGATGGCACCTTTACCGCCGAACTGGAAGGCTCTGGCCCCGTCAACTCTAGTGAGTACGGCGGCAGCTGGGGCGATAACGGCGATGGCACTGCAACCATCAGCTACGACCCCAGCCAGCTTGTCATCAAGTAAAAAACAACACGTAAAAGAGGAATTGTGCCATGGGATACAAGGAATTGATCAAACAGATGTCACTTTTGGAAAAATGTGCCCTGCTCAGCGGTGACACGGTGTTTACCACCCGCGCTTACCCCAAAGCCGGTATCCCGTCCATTACCTTGTCCGATGGCCCGAACGGCGTGCGCAAGCAGGCCGGGGCGGCGGACCATCTGGGGCTGAATCCCAGTGTGCCGGCCACCTGCTTCCCCACGGCTGTCACTGTGGCATGCAGCTGGGACCCCGCCCTTGGTGAGGAGATCGGCAAGGCCATGGGGGACGAAGCTGCCGCGCAGGAAGTCGCCGTACTGCTGGGGCCGGGCCTCAACACCAAGCGCAGCCCCCTCTGCGGCCGCGACTTCGAGTACTTCTCCGAGGACCCCTACCTTGCGGGCAAGATGGCCGCAGGCTATGTGCGGGGCATCCAATCCAACGGCATCGCCGCCTGCCCCAAGCACTTCGCCGTCAACAGCCAGGAGCTGCGCCGCATGGCGTCGGACTCCGTGCTGGACGAACGCACCCTGCGGGAGATCTACCTGACCGGCTTTGAGATCGTGGTGAAAGAATCCGCACCCAAAACCATCATGTCCAGCTACAATTTGGTCAACGGCACCTACGCCAACGAAAATGCCCATCTGCTGCAGGACATCCTGCGCAGGGATTGGGGCTTTACCGGCGCTGTCGTTACCGACTGGGGCGGCTCCAACGACCATGCACTGGGCGTAAAGAACGGCTCTACGCTGGAAATGCCCGCTCCCGGCGGTGACGCCGTGCGGGAACTGCTGGCCGCTGTCAAGTCCGGCAAGATCACCGAAGCCGATGTGGACGCCCGCCTGGACGAACTGCTGACGCTGATTTACGACACCCACGCCGCTGTGCAGAACCACAGCCGCAGCTTTGACGCCGACGCCCACCACGCACTGGCCCGCCGCGCCGCTGCCGAAAGCACGGTGCTGCTGAAAAACGAGGACAACCTGCTGCCGCTGGCGGCGGGCACGAAGGTTGCCGTTATTGGCGACTTTGCCGAGACCCCGCGCTACCAGGGCGCAGGCTCCAGCGCGGTCAACTCCATCAAGGTGGATTCTCTGCTGGGCTGCTGGGCCGAAAGCGGGCTGGAACAGGTAGGCTTTGCCGCCGGTTTCGACCGTCAAGGCACGCCCGACGCCGCCAAGCAGGCCGAGGCCGTGGCGCTGGCCCAAAAGGCTGACGTAGTGCTGCTCTGCATGGGCCTGGACGAGATCAAGGAGAGCGAGGGCCTGGACCGCAGCGATATGTGCGTAGCATCGAACCAAATCGAGCTGCTGCGTGCGCTGCAAAAGGTCAACCCCAACATTGTGGTGGTGCTCAGCGCCGGCGCATCGGTGGAGACCCCTTGGGCGAACCACTGCAAGGCGCTGGTCTACGGCGCTTTGGGTGGCCAGGCCGGGGCCGGGGCCATGCTGGACGTGCTGACCGGCAAGGTCAACCCCAGCGGCAAGCTGGCCGAGAGCTGGGCCAAGGCGTATTCGGATACCCCCGCCCGGGACAACTTTGCCGGCGACGGCCGCACCGTGCAGTACCGCGAGGGGCTGTACGTGGGCTATCGCTACCACCAGACGGCCGGGGTCGCTCCCGCTTATCCGTTTGGGTTTGGCTTAAGCTACACCACCTTTGCCTATGCTGACGTAAAAGCCACGCCCCAGGGCGTAAGCCTGACCGTGACCAACACCGGCGACCGTGAGGGTGCCGAGATCGTGCAGGTCTACGTGGCCAAGCCCGATGCCAAGATCTTCCGCCCCGCGCAGGAGCTGAAAGGCTTTGCCAAGGTGCAGCTGGCGGCAGGGGAGAGCAAGCGGGTGACTGTTGCGCTGGATGACAAGGCGTTCCGCTACTGGAACACGCTCACCAACGCCTGGGAGGTCGAGGGCGGCAGCTATGAAGTCCGCGTCGGTGCCTCCTGCGAGGACATCCGCCTGACCGCTGTTGTTACTGTGGCCGGTACCGGTGCACCGAATCCCTACGAGGGCAAGAGCCTGCCGCACTACACAAGCGGCAAGGTGCAGAACGTGCCCGACGCCGAGTGGGAGACCCTGCTGGGCCGCCCTATCCCGGACGACACCGTAAAAATCGACCGCAACATGACCCTGGGCGAGCTGAACCACAGCCGCAGCCCGCTGTGCTGGCTGATCTGGCTGGTGCTGCATACGCTGCTGACCGCCAGCTACAAAAAAGGCCAGCCCAACCTGAACGTGATGTTCCAATACAACATGCCGCTGCGCGCCCTAGCCAAAATGACCAGCGGGGCCATCAGTATGGGCATGGTGGACGGCATCGTGCTGGAAGCCAAGGGTTTCTGGGTGATTGGCCTGGTCAAGGTCATTCTTGAGGCCATCAAAAACATAATTCTCAACGCGCAGCTGGAAAGCCGCCTGCGCAACAGTTGACGGAGGTGCAACGTGCAATTCTGGAATAACTTCGCGGCCAAGCACCCCGCCGCTGCCAAGTGGGTGCGGGAGGGCGGCCTGTTCGTGGTCGTGTCCAACCTTATCACCGTTTTTAAGTATCTGCTGCTGCAGTTTTTGCCCAAGGCCTTTACCAGCCTGCCGGTGGTAGACTTCGGCTGGCCGGGCATCCCGGTCACGCTGTTTGGCGAGACCTTCCAGTGGAATATCCTGGGCTACGATGCTGCCCACGGCGGCCTGCCCTACTTCTGCGCCTACATGATTGCCATGGTCATCGGCGAGTGCATCAACTTCCCGATCCAGCGCAACTTTGTGTTCCGCAGCAAGGGCAATCTGGCCAAGCAGATCGGCTGGTACGTGGTGGCGTTCTGCCTCATCACCTGCATTGTCAACTCCATCAACTGTGTGTGGGTGGCGGTGGCCGGCCTGCTGGTGCCGGACTTCATCTACAACATCGGCACCACCGTTTTGAACGGCGGCATCTCAATGGTCATTTTCTTCTTCGTGAATAAAATCATCTTCCCCGAAATGAACTGCACCCCATTTGTTAGACAGTATGGTATACTGTTTAGGAAATGGGGTGTTTTTGTATGCCAAAAGGATATCGGAAGTACAACGGAACGCAGAAGGTAGAAATCATTAAACGAATCCACAGAGAAAACCTGAGCTTTAAGGGAGCGTCCAGAGAATATGGCATTTCGGACCGTACACTCAGGGACTGGGAGCGCATTTATTGGGAGGAAGGAGAAGAAGCACTTCTAACAGAGCGCCGGGGTCGAGCTTGTGTAGCCAGTGGGACACAGAAAGGCCGGAAACCAAAACTGAACAAGCAAGTAGAAGAAGACCTTATTGCAGAGAATCAAAGGCTTCGGATAGAGATAGACTACTTAAAAATTGAATGCCTTGGTGCTGGAAGAGGAACGCCAAAACAGAAAGCACAAGTAGTTCAGGAACTGAGGCAGAAATACCCGCTGAAAGCACTGCTGCAACTTGCCGGACTTCCTCGCAGCACGTTCTACTACTATCTGCACCAGTCTCAGAATCCTGCCAAATACCAGATGGTAAAGGAACAGATTGTTATAATCTTCAACGAGAACAAAAAACGATACGGATACCGCAGAATCACAAAAGAACTGCATAACAACGATATTCGTGTGAACCACAAGACGGTTCGGAAACTCATGAAGCAGCTTGGTTTAGTCTGTCAGGTTCGTTCAAAAAGAAGTACAGTTCTTACAAAGGCGAAGTTGGAGAAGTAGCTCCAAACCTGCTGGAACGGCATTTCAAGACAAACCAGCCGAATCGGAAATGGGTCACAGATGTTACCGAGTTCAAAGTGAACGACCAGAAACTCTACCTGTCTCCAATTCTTGATTTGTTCAATGGCGAAGTTGTCAGCTACAATCTGAGCCGCCATCCGAACTTTAAGCAAATCACGGATATGCTGGAAGGTGCTTTTCAAAAGCTGCCGGACAAGGTTGACAATCTGATTCTGCATTCGGATCAGGGCTGGCAATACCAGATGAAGTCCTACCAGAATCTACTGAAAGCAAAAGGAATTACGCAAAGTATGTCTCGGAAAGCCACTTGTCTGGACAATGCAGTTGCCGAGAACTTCTTCGGACTGCTCAAGACGGAACTGTTCTATCTGGAAAAATTTGATTCCATTGACCAGCTTGAAAAGGCTATTGTCGATTACATCGACTATTACAACAATCGCCGAATCAAATTAAAACTAAACGGCCTGAGCCCTGTGCAATACAGGATTCAGACCGTTGGGGCCGCTTAATTTGTTTTTTGTCTAACTTTTGGGGTTCATATCAAAAGCGGAAAGTAACAGGATATCATCCGCAAAAACGGCGGGTTATTTCAGCCTTTGTGCTGGAGTAACCCGCCGTTTTTTTTGCCGTGCCGCTACGCAGCGATGGAAACAGGCGAAGAATAAAATTAGATAAATAAATTTACCTAACAATATTGACATGCGAGATAAACGTGTTATAATGTCCTCATTGACAAATATGTCAATTTATTTAGTTAAATTATGTGAGGTACGCATTATGAGCTTTGAAGAACTGAAAGAAGTATTTGTTGACACCCTGAACTGCGATGCTGACAAAGTCACGATGGCCGCCAGCCTGACCGAGGACTTGCAGGCGGACAGTCTGGATGCCGTAGAGCTGAACATGGCGTTTGAGGAAAAGTTTGGGGTTACGATCGCTGATGAGGATCTGGGGACGCTTAAAACCGTAGGCGACATCTTCAACTATCTGGCCGCACGGGCAGCCTAAAGGGTATTGCAGAATGAGTGCCATTGAAAAGCTGTTTCCGGCCAGCCCGCAGGAGCGCAGCTTTCAGCTGAAAGCCCGCCGCGATGCCGGTACGGCCGCGCCAAACTGGGTGCCGCCGCAATTTGTTGCCTGCAAAAAGTGCGGCCGCCGCGCCACCCGCCAGGTCTGGACCAAAAGCCTGTATGTGTGCCCCAACTGTGGGGTGCATCTGCCTATCGGGGCTTATTACCGGCTTAGTACGGTTTTGGACCACGGGACCTTTAAAGAGCTGAACCCGGACATTGCCCCCAATGATGTGCTGCATTTCCCCGATTATCAGGAAAAACTGGCCGCTGCTTCGGTCAAGACTGGTCTGAAAGAAGCCGCCGTTACCGCAACCGGCATGATCGGCGGCGTGCAGGCGGTGGTCGCTGTGCTGGACAGCCGCTTTTTTATGGGCAGCATGAGTACTGCTGTTGGTGAAAAAATCACCCGCGCGATCGAGTATGCTGCCGATAAGCGTCTGCCGCTCATCATTTTTTCCGCCAGCGGCGGTGCGCGGATGCAGGAGGGCATTTACAGCCTGATGCAGATGGCCAAAACCAGCGCCGCACTGGAACGTTTTAACCGCAGCGGCGGGCTGTACGTCAGCGTACTGACCCACCCCACTACCGGCGGAGTCACGGCCAGCTTTGCCAGCCTGGGCGACATTACACTGGCTGAACCGGGTGCGCTCATCGGCTTTGCCGGGCCACGTGTCATTGAACAGACCATCGGTGAAAAACTGCCTGATGGGTTTCAGCGCAGTGAGTTCCAACTGGAACACGGCTTTGTGGACCAGGTCGTACCGCGCACCGAGTTAAAAGAGGTCTTAACGCGGATCTTGCAGCTCCACACGCGGGGGAGGAAACGCAGATGATCAAGGAAGTTTTGCAGCAATTGGAACCGCTGGACGCGCAGATCGACGCGCTGTGCAGCAGCGCCGACGATGCCGAGATGACGAACACGACCACCCATGCGGCTGAGCTGGCCGAGCTTTCCGCACAGGAAAACATGCTTTTGCAGCGCTGCACCTCGCTGACGCCGGAGGACCGAGTCTTTCTGGCCCGCCGCCCCGACCGCCCGCACATTACCGAAATAATCGACAACCTGTTTACCGATTTTTTTGAGCAGTGCGGTGATCGGCAATGCAAAGAGGATGCGGCTATTTTATGCGGGATCGCACGGTTCCACGGGATGCCCGTTACCGTTTTGGGACACCGCAAAGGGACCACGCTGGAAGAAAACCTGCACTGCAACTTTGGCATGCCGGGACCCGAGGGCTACCGCAAGGCCCTGCGCGTGATGAAGCAGGCAGAGAAATTTCATCGTCCCATCATCACTTTCGTTGACACCCCTGGCGCTTACCCCGGCAAAGATGCCGAGGAGCGCGGCCAGGGAGAAGCCATTGCCCGCAACCTGATGGAGATGAGTGGCCTGACTGTCCCGGTGCTGGCCATTGTCACCGGCGAGGGATCCAGCGGCGGCGCGCTGGGCCTGGGCGTTGCCAACCACATTCTGATGCTGGAAAACGCCGTGTATTCGGTGCTCAGCCCCGAGGGGTTTGCCAGCATTTTGTGGAAAGATGCTTCCCGCAGCGGCGAGGCCTGCACCATGATGAAGCTGACGGCACAGGACCTGTACGCAGACGGCATTGTGGAAGAGGTCATCCCCGAACCGCTGGGCGGCGCACAGCGCGGGCGGCAGCTGCTTTTCAGCCGGTTGGACACCGCCATTGCGGTGCACCTTACTGCCTTATCCAAGATGAGCGGCAAAGCTCTAGCCGACCAGCGATACAAAAAATACCGTCGCATCGGAGAAATGAGGGGCGCATGAAAGGTTTACGGCTGCTGGCCACTGGCGGGGCATTGCCCGGCTGCGTGGTGACGAACGAGGACTTGCGCCGACAAGTGGACACCAGTGACGAATGGATCACGACCCGCACCGGCATCCGCCAGCGCTATTACTGCACCGAAAACGAAGATGCCGCCACGCTGGCCATCACCGCCGCCCGTCAGGCCATGGCCCGCAGCGGCCTGACGGCAAACGACATTGCCTGCTGCATTGTGGCAACACTTTCGGCTCCAACGGCTACTCCCAGCATCGCATGCCGCGTGCAGGCGGCGCTGGACTTGCCGGAGGACCGACCCGCTTTTGATGTAAATGCGGCCTGTTCCGGTTTTATTTATGCTGCCGCCACGGCCCACGGGCTGCTGACCACCCTGGGAGGGCAATATGCGCTGGTCATTGGCTGCGAGGCACTCTCCCGCATGATGGACCCGACCGACCGCACGACCTGTGTATTGTTTGGCGATGGAGCAGGCGCGGCTGTTTTTGAGCTGGCCGAAAATGTACCGTTCGCCATCACTTTGGGCGCACGGGGCAGTGAAGCCATCCGCGCAGGCGGCCCTGCGGCCTGCGACACCGCGCCTATCACGATGGACGGCAAGGCAGTTTTCCGTTTTGCGGTGGAAACTATGCCGCGCTGCCTGCAAACCGTGCTGGACCGCAGCCAAAAAACGCTGGCCGACCTTGCTTGGGTCGTCTGCCACCAGGCCAACAGCCGTATTATTGACCATTGCATTAAGCATTTGCACGCAGAACCGTCAAAATTTTATAAAAATATGGACCGTCACGGCAACACCAGTGCCGCCAGCATCCCGATTGCCCTGCATGAAATGGAAGAAAGCGGCCTGCTGCGCCCCGGCCAGACACTGGCCTGCATCGGCTTTGGCGGCGGGCTGACCTGGGGCGGGATGCTGCTGACGTATGAGGGTAGAAAATGAAGCTGCTCAACGAAATTTTAGGTACAAAATATCCCATTATCCAGGGCGGTATGGCTAATATCGCTACAGGCGAGTTTGCCGCTGCCTGTTCCAACGCCGGGGCACTGGGGCTGATCGGCTCCGGCGGCATGGATGCCGCCGCCCTGCGGAAAAACATCCGCCGCTGCCGCGCGCTGACCGATAAGCCCTTTGGTGTGAACATCATGCTGATGCACCCGCAGGCGGATGAATTTGCCAAAATCGTGGTGGAAGAGGGAGTAAAGATCGTCACCACCGGGGCGGGAAATCCGGGGAAGTACATGGCCGCGTGGAAAGCAGCCGGCATCACGGTCATCCCCGTGGTGGCAGCGGCAATTTTGGCCAAACATCTGGAACCGCTTGGCATTGACGCCGTTATTGCCGAGGGCACCGAGAGCGGCGGCCACGTGGGCGAGATGACCACGATGGCCCTGGTTCCGCAGGTCGTGGATGCTGTTCACGTGCCGGTGATCGCAGCAGGCGGCATTGCGGACGGGCGCGGGTTGGCTGCAGCACTGGCGCTGGGGGCCTGCGGTGTGCAGGTCGGCACCTGTCTGTTGGCGAGCATCGAGTGCCCGATCCATGAAAACTACAAAGAAGCCCTGCTGAAAGCCCGCGACAGTGATACCATCGTGACCGGCCGTATCAGCGGCACCCCCGTGCGCGTGCTGAAAAACCGCATGAGCCGTGAGTATGTCCGCCAGGAAAAGGCCGGAACTGACAAAATGGAGCTGGAGCGCTTTACTTTAGGCAGTCTGCGCAAGGCTGTATTTGATGGCGATACCGAGAATGGCAGCCTGATGGCAGGGCAGGCAGCAGGGCTGCTGCACGATGTCCGCCCGGTGGAAGAAATTTTTGCCGCCATGGTAAGCGATGCCAAAAACTGCATCGACGGGCTGCACAAGGAGATCACCTTATGAAACTAGCATTTTTATACGCCGGGCAGGGCAGCCAGCACGCCGGTATGGGCCAGGACCTTTACGAGGCTTTCCCGGCGTTCCGCGCCGCTTTTGACGAAGCTGCGGCGGCAGTGGATTTTGATTTGAAAGAAGTCTGCTTTACTGACACAACAGGTGTACTGAACGAGACCCAATACACCCAGCCCTGCATGACGGCGTTTGCCGCTGGCCTTACTGCCGTACTGCGGGAGGCAGGTGTTACACCGGATTATGCGGCGGGGCTGTCTTTGGGAGAGTATTCTGCCCTGGCATGTGCGGGGGTGTTTGATGTGCGGACGGCGGTTGCCTTAACGGCTTTTCGCGGTAAGGCGATGGCCGCGGCTGCGGCCGGGCACACTTGCGGAATGACAGCCGTTTTGGGGCTGGACGAAGCTCCCTTGCAGGCATGCTGCGATACAGCTGCCGACGAGGGCATTGTGCAGATCTGCAACTACAACTGCCCAGGCCAGTTGGTCATTGGCGGTGACAAAGCCGCGGTGGACAAAGCTGCCGCGCTGGCGCTTGCTGCCGGGGCACGGCGCTGCCTGCCGCTGAACGTCAGTGGCCCGTTCCATACCTCGTTGATGCACCCGGCCGGGGACGCGCTGAGAGAGAAATTTAGCGCCATCCGCTTTGCGCCGATGCAGCTCCCCGTGCTGTTCAACTGCCTGGGGCACGAGATGGCGGAAAGCGACACCATTGCCGCGCTGCTGGAAAAACAGGTGCAGTCCGGCGTGCGTTGGGAAGCGACCATCCGCCGCCTGGCAGAATTGGGCGTGGACACCGCCATTGAGATCGGCCCTGGCAGGGTGCTGACCGGTTTTGTTAAAAAGACCGTAGGAAGTGCCATCTCGTGCTACCCGGTGGAAACTGCCACGCAGCTGCAACAGTTGCTGCGCACCATGAAAGGAGCCTGACCATGCCGCAAACCGAAACCCTGCGCCGTGCCGCCCTGGTTACAGGCGGGGCCAAAGGCATCGGCCGGGCCATCTGCTTGGCGCTGGCCGAAAACGGCGTGAACATCGCCGTTAACTACGCCGGCAGTGCCGCCGCTGCCGAGGAAACGGCCGCAGACTGCCGCGCCCTTGGTGTGCAGGCCATCACGCTGCAGGCGGATGTACGCAGCCCCGAAGCCTGCCAGAAACTGGTGGAAGATACCGTTGCCGCTTTTGGACGGATCGACGTGCTTGTCAACAACGCGGGCATTACCGCCGACAAATTGCTGCTGCGCATGACCGAAGCTGATTTTGACAACGTGCTTGCCGCCAACCTGAAAGGGGCATTTTTCTGCACTAAGGCGGCCACCCGCTTTATGATGCACCAGCGGTATGGGCGCATCGTAAGCGTCAGCAGTGTGGTCGGGCTGCACGGCAACGCGGGCCAGGCCAACTACGCGGCCAGCAAGGCGGGGCTGATCGGCCTGACGAAAAGCGTTGCCAAAGAGTATGCCGCCCGCAATATCACTGCCAATGCGGTAGCACCCGGCTTTATAGCAACGGATATGACCGCCGCCATGCCGGAAGCTGCCCGCGCGGCTGCCGCGGCATCCATCCCGGCAGGTAAAATCGGCCATGCCGAGGATGTTGCGGCAGCGGTGGCTTTTCTGGCAGGGGAGCAAGCCGGTTACATTACCGGCCAGGTCCTTTGCGTTGACGGTGGAATGGGAATGTGAGGTGTGCTATGAAAACAGAAAAGAAACGCCGGGTCGTTATCACCGGCCTTGGCACGGTAAACCCTACCGGCAATACGGTGGCAGAAAGCTGGGCCGCTATTAAAGATGGCCGCTGTGCCGTTGAGCCAATTACCGCTTTTGACACGGCCGATTTTAAAGTAAAACTGGCCGCAGAAGTCAAGAACTTTGATCCTGCCGAACGCATTGACAAGCGCGAAGCCCGCAAAATGGCACGCTTTACCCAGTTCGCCGTAGCCGCCGCCGAGGAAGCGATTGGCGACAGCGGCCTTACGCTGGAAGAAATCGACCGCACACGATTCGGGGTTATTCTTTCCAGCGGCATCGGCGGCCTGCCCACGATCGAGGAAGAACATACCCGCGGCCAGCAGCGTGGTTTTGAAAAAGTCAGCCCCTATTTTGTCCCCATGTCCATCGGCAATATGGCGGCGGGACAGATTGCCATCCGTTTTGGCTTGCAGGGCATGTGCAGCTGCCCCACCACCGCCTGCGCAGGCGGCACGAATGCAATCGGCGATGCGTTCCATCGTATCCGCGATGGGTACGAGGACCGCATGCTCTGCGGCGGCAGCGAAAGCTGCATCAGTCTGCTGGGTGTGGGCGGCTTTGCCAGCATGAAAGCCCTTTGCACGGCGGATGACCCGGCTCGGGCCTCGATTCCTTTTGATGCCCGCCGCAGCGGTTTTGTGATGGGCGAGGGCAGCGGTGTACTGCTGCTGGAAGAGTTGGAAGCTGCCCGGGCACGCGGTGCCAAAATTTATGCCGAGGTCGTTGGCTATGGCGCTAACTGTGATGCCTATCACTTTACCGCCCCGGCACCAGGCGGCGCAGGTGGTGCGGCCTGCATGCGGCTGGCGCTGGCCGATGGCGGGGTGGCGCCTGAACAGATCGGCTACATCAACGCCCACGGAACATCCACCCACCTGAACGACAGCTGTGAGACGGCCGCCATCAAAACGGTGTTCGGCGACCACGCGTACAAACTGGCCGTGTCTTCTACCAAGTCGATGACCGGCCATCTGCTGGGCGGTGCCGGCGGAGTAGAGGGCGTATTTACCGCGCTGGCCCTGCACGACGCCTTTTTGCCCGCTACCATCAATTTACAAGAGCCTGACCCCGAGCTGGATCTTGATTATATCCCCAACCAGGGCCGCGCAACGCAGGTGGAGTACGCTATGAGCGACAGCCTGGGCTTTGGCGGTCACAACGCCTGTGTGGTGTTCAAACGCTGGGAGGGATGAGGATGAACTATACACCCAATGAACCGCCCCGGACCCTGACGGCGGCTGAGATCGAAAAGATTCTGCCGCACCGTTATCCGTTTGCTTTGGTGGATAAGATCCTGGACTACACCCCCGGCCAATGGGCGCGGGGCGTCAAATGCGTGACCCGCACAGAACCGTTTTTTCAGGGGCATTTTCCCGGCCACCCGGTCATGCCCGGCGTGCTGATTTTAGAGGCGCTTGCCCAAACCGGCGCGGTGGCCGCATTAAGCCTGCCGGAAAACCGTGGAAAACTCGCCTTGTTCGGCGGTGTGAAAAACGCCCGCTTCCGCCGTCAGGTCGTGCCCGGCGATGTACTGACTTTGGAATGTGAACTGGTAGAGCAGCATGGTCCGGTAGGCATCGGTAAGGCTACCGCCTGGGTGGACGGCGTGCGCGCGGCCAACGCCGAACTAACGTTTGTTCTCGCGGATGCCTGAGGGCTGGTTTTGCATGGCGGATTGTGCTATAATAAAGCCATTAACCTACAGGGGGATTCTTGCCATGCTGGACCAGACATTCGGACAGGTATATACAAAATTCAAGCTGCATTTCTATAAGCAGATCTTCAGCCGATTCGAGGATCGCGAAGCTACGCTGACGACTGTAGAATCTTTCTGCATGGAAGTTATCATGGCATTGGGCGAACCTACGATCGCGCAGTTCAGCCACATGATGAACCTTTCCACCCCCAACGCTGCCTATAAGATCAACTCGCTGGTTAAAAAAGGCTATGTCGAGCGCATCCGGTCTACTACCGACAAACGCGAATACCGCCTGCGCCCAACCCAAAAGTACATTGATTACTACAACATCAGCTATTCCTACCTGCACCTGGTCATGGAGCGCGCTAAACAGCGCTTCAGCCCCGATGACCTGGCTAAACTGGAAGAAATGCTGCAAGTCGTCTCCGACGAGCTGATGCCGGAGATCCAGCTGCCCAAATAAAACTTTGAACCGCACGATCTCTCTACGATCCAACAATAACATAAACCCGCCCCGTTTGGCTTTGGAAGGCCAGGAAAGGGGCGGGTTTATATTATTTATGTATGCTATTACTTTTTCTGCTCAATCGTATCGCCGGTCTCCGATGGCGCAGGGGCATCACCAAACACAACCCTCATATCCGGCGGTGGCGGTACCTGGTCGGCCATGACCTGCAATACTTTCGAGGACGATTTGTGCATCTCGTCCAGAAAGTGGTTCAGCTGCTCCGGGTCGCCGTTGCGATTTTCCTGGATGAGCTGGGCCAGCGAATACATGCAGGCGGCCGGATTGCGCAGGTCGTGGACCATGTCGTGCCACAGTGCCTCCTGCTTGCGAACCTCATGCTCCACATTTTGGCGGAGTGCGTCCATCTTTTGCTGCAAGGTGCGCAGGCGCATGGTCTGCAGCTCGGCGGCAGCGAGAGACGCGACACAGAGAACAACCAACACAACAATTAACATAGATACTCCTCCAAACAATAAAATTTTTATACTATCCCAATGAAGGGGGGAAGCAACAAATTGTAAGATGTCGGAAAATCTGTGAAAAAGGCTCTTACAGCAAACAGGGTTACGCAGCAAAATAAAATGTGTGCAAGAAACACTGTTGTTTGAAATTTAATATACAATATGCGCCGCAAAAGGGCAAGCGCTTTTTGTCGAGTTTTAAAAATTCATAAGCTACTTGATAGAAATATCGCTGTTTTGCTACAGGAGTGATACAAAAAAGAGCCGCAGCCCCATTAAAAATCAACAAAACAGAACTGTTGCCCTGCTTTTACACAGCATGCAGCCGTGCTATAATAGAAAATACACTTTAAAAAGGCAAAGCGTTCTGTGATTCGGCGCGCTTTGCGCAAAAAGATGCTGATGCGGCAAAAGCTGAATGTGGGGCGAAGGAAAGTCATTTTACTAGAGGATGGGGAAAATCCTTGGATTTTCTGTTTCATGGGCGCTTTCTATCAAAGGTAACTTACGGTCTCAGTGAGCGCTTTGCGGGAACTGTGGTTCGGCAGGGGCTTGCCATCCTCAGCGGCATGACCCAAGTCCAGCAGCATCAGTACTTCCTCATTCTCCGGCAGGCCAAGCGCTTTGGCGGCAGCTTCGGGGTCGAAGAAGTTGATCCAGCAGCTATCTACCGCGGCATTGGTGGCGGCCAGCATCAGGTGGGTAGCCACGATGGCGGCATCCTCAGCGCCGGAACTGTGCTTGCCGCCGGGGTAGGTGAACACGCTGTCCTTGTTAAAGGCCACTACCAGCACTGTGGGCGCGCCATAGCGGCAGGGAGTGAGCTTGTCAATTTTGGCCAGCCCCTCGGCGGACTGGACAACATAAATATGCTGCTCCTGCAGGTTCTTGGCGGTGGGGGCCAGGCGGCCAGCCTCCAGAATGCTGCTCAGCTGCTCTGCTGTGACAGGCCTGCCATCGTACTTCTTGCAGGAATAGCGGTCTTTGATCACCTGTGCAAAATCCATGGTAGAATTCCTCCTTACATTTTTGCGGACATTCCATACCATAAGTATATACTTTTTGCCGCAAAATTTCCAGTCCTCTATGGGCTATGCCCGCTGTGTATGCAGAAACCTGTTCTTCACTCCGGTTTTATAAAAGATCAAACAGCGAAAGCTGATTCTCCACCCAGCTTTCCTGCTGCGCCTGGTGGATGACATCGCCCGGCAGGCTGTGCCCTATTAAAAAAGGGGACTGCGGGTCATGCTGCCGCATATTCTGCGCCACCAGCTCCTTGCTGTAGTTGGCGTAGCAGTAGCGGCACAGGTGGCCACAGGTGTTGTATGCGCCGATGTCGGCGGTCATAAAGCAGGCGCACTCTTTGCGGGAGGTTTTACCCGTTGGCAGGTGCAGGCGACGATGCAGTGCGGTTTCAAAAATCTGCTGGGTCATGCAGCCGCTGCAATCCGCGCCATAAGGGGCCAGTTCGTCTCCCTCGGCACAGGGACGTATCGTAAGGCCGTACTGCCGCCCAATCTCCACAAAAGCCTTGCCCAGCGTGAGCCGGTCGGCACGGGAGACACCCTGAACCTGCGGAAAATTGCGCCGCACTTTCTCGTACAGATCAATAAAGCTGATAACGCAGGTGTGGGTGTGCCCGGCCAGAACCGCTGCCATGCGGGTGAACTCCTGAATGTGGCGTTCAATCGTATAGGTGTCGGAAAGAAAAATCGGGTCATACCGCCAGCCGATGCTGTCCGGGCCGACAATCTCGGATAAGGCAACAAAATCACACAGTACGGTCTCTTTCGGCGGCACATGCGGCTCAATCTCAGGCCCATAGGGTGTGATGGTGACGAACCAGTACTGCCCATAGGAACGCAGCAGATCCATCTTCGGCAGCATCGGCGCGGGATTTTTGGTGCAGAAGCCGATCAAATCCACCATGTCCGGGTTCAGCTCGTACCGCGTCACAGCCTGGGGGTTGTAGGGATTGCGTACCAGCACATACCCGGCCCGCAGCCGGTTGGCAAACCACTCACTGTAAAATGCCGGGATATCCGTGCGAAACCCTGTCTGCAAAATCATCCCAACACCCCCCCCCTGTGGTTCTCCGAACCCCAGTATACACCCCCGCAGGCGCAAAAGGCAAATTTAAAAGAATAACGATTTGGACATACAAGAAACGGAAAACGCAGAAATCCGCTGTGATATACTTTTAAAAACCAAATTATGCCCCTATACATTTTTTACGAGAAAAAACAAAGACCGCCGCAGCCTGCTGGGGGAGCAGGACGCGGCGGCCTTTGCGATATAGAACGTATGGAGAGAATGGCGAAAATTACTTCTCGGCCTCACCGCTGAGGATGAAGTCAAAGATGCGGACCTTGTCCTCGTCTTTCTCAACGCGCAGGCGTAGGCTGCGGATGTAACCATCGGAGAAAGCACCGGCCACGGTCATGTACTGGGCCAGGCGGGACTTCAGGTTGATGCAGTCGCCCTCGTCAGAGATCAGTTCCACGTTGCCGGTGCACTGATTGATGACGGCGAACAGCCCGTCGATGTTGGAGATGTTTTCCAGAGTCATAGCGTATAAACCTCCTGAATCAGCAATCAAAAGTTCGAGGGCACACCCAGGTAGTTGCATAGTTCTTCAATGCAGGCCTGCTTGTCCGCACCGGTGACGGTCTGGTTGAACAGGAACTTGAAGATCACATCCATCTGGGCCACCAGCATCCGCATGCCGGGCACGGTGTTCAGGCCAGCGGAGCGGGCGGCGGTGATGGTCTCGGACAGGGGCGGGTTGATAACGCAGTCAAAGACGGTGGCCGTCTTGGGCATGCGGTCAATAAAGCCCAGGTAATCGTGCTTTTGGTCAAAGCCCTTCATGCCCAGCGGGGTCAGGTTGGCGAACAGTTCGCAGCTTTCAGCAGCCTTGTCCAGTGCAGCTGCATCGGTACCAATGACCTCTGCCGTGGCAGCGGTGTGCTCGTTGACCAGGCGAGCAATCTTCTCCGCCTTTTCGGGAGTGCGGTTAGCAATATACAGCTTCTTCACGCCGCTCTGGGCCAGTTCAAAAGCAGTCACGCCGCTGATACCGCCTGCACCGTAGAGCAGGGCGTTGATGCCGTTCAGCTTGGCACCGCCCTCCTCCATGGCCTTGACAGCGCCCTTGCCGTCCATGCCGGAACCGTGGCTGCCGTTTTCATCCAGACGGATGGCGTTGACCGAGTGGAACAGCTTGGAAGTCTCGTCCACATCGTCCAGCAGATCCACGAAGTCGCTCTTATGGGGCATTGTGGGGCAGAGGTAGTGAATACCCATCAGGCGGCAGGCATCCAACAGCTTGGGCAGCTCGCCCTTCTTGATCTCGCAGGGCAGCATGATGGCGTTCATATGCAACCGCTCAAACAGCTTATTGTAGCAGCGGGGCGCATTGGTCTTGCCAATGGGGTCGCCCACGTTCAACACCAGTTCGGTGTCCAGGTTCAGTTTGATATTTTCCAGTTTCATAGCGGGTCACTCCTTTTTGCCGCCCAGGTAAACGCTGGTCAGCACGTCGCCCTTCAGGAAGTCGTCGCCGGTACCGGCCACGACGATCTTGCCGGTGTTCATCAGGTAAGCGCGGTCACTGATCTTCAAGGCCTGCTTGGCGTTCTGCTCGACCAGCAGGACGGTAATGCCCATCTCGTTGACTTTCTTGATGACCTGGAATACCTCGGCGATGACCAGCGGGGCCAGGCCCATGGAGGGTTCATCCAGCATCAGCAGTTCGGGGTCGGACATGATGGCACGGCCCACGGCCAGCATCTGCTGCTCGCCGCCGGAGAGGGTGCCGCCCAGCTGGTTGCGACGCTCGTACAGACGGGGAAACACCTTGTAGACCATGTCCAGCAGTTCCTTATCCCGCTCCGGGGGACGTTTGCGGAAGAAGGTGCCAATCTCCAGGTTTTTCTCGACCGACAGTTCAATAAAGATCTTGCGGCCCTCGGGCACCAGAGAAATGCCCATGGGTACGATCTCGTGGCTCTTTTTGCCAACCAGTTCCTGGCCTTTGTACAGGATGCTGCCCTCATCGATATGGACCATGCCCAGGATGGATTTCATCAGGGTGGACTTGCCGGCGCCGTTGGCACCCAGCAGCGAGACGATCTCGCCTTTATTGATTTCAATATCGATGCTTTTCAGGGCTTTGATGTTGCCGTAGGAAGAAGACAGGTTGGTGATCTTCATGATATTCTCAGCCATTATTCATCATCGCTCCTTCCCAAGTAGGCTTCAATAACATCGTTGTTGCTCTGGATCTCCTCGGCCGTGCCGCAGGCAATGGGGCGGCCGAAGTTGATGACCGTAATGTTTTCAGAGATGCCCATGACCAATTCCATATCATGCTCGACCAGCAGGACGGCCAGATGATAGGTGTCACGGATTTTACGGATGGTGTTGACCAGTTCTTTCTTCTCCTGCGAGTTCATGCCGGCGGCAGGCTCGTCCAGAAGCAGCAGCTTGGGCGAGGTAGCCAGCGCGCGGCCGATCTCCAGCAGGCGCTGGTGACCGTAGGGAATGTTGCGGGCTTCCAGGTTCTTGACATCCTCCAGCCCTAAGAACCGCAGGATCTCCAGTGCCTTTTCGCGGCACTCGGCTTCTTCCTGCATGCATTTGCGGTAGTTGAAGATGACGTTGAACATGCCGGTCTTGGTCTTGCAGTGGAAGCCGGTCATAACGTTTTCCAGCACAGTGGCGGATTTGAATAGGCGGATGTTCTGGAAAGTACGGGCAATGCCCTTTTCCACGATCTGATGTGGTTTCTTGCCGCAGATGCTCTCGCTGTTGAAAACCACATCGCCGCTGGTGACCTGGTAGGCACCGGTGATCATGTTGAACACAGTGGTTTTACCGGCACCGTTGGGGCCGATCAGGGCGCAGATCTGGTTTTCCTCCACCTTCAGGTTCACGCCGTCAACAGCCGTCAGGCCGCCGAACTTTTTGGTTACGTCTTTCAGTTCCAGGATCGCCATTCTGATCACCCCTCTTTCTGTTCAGCCGCTTGAGGCTGTTTTTTACTATGGCTGACGATAAAACGCTTGATGTAGGGATACAGGCCGCCGGGAAAGCGCAGAATGACGACCAGCAAAATCACACCGTAGACGACCAGACGCCAGTCACCCAGGAAGCGCAGCGCTTCGGGCAGGACCTGCATGATGATACCACCGAGGACGGGGCCGATAACGGTGCCGAAGCCGCCGACGATGGCAGTCCACAGGATAACGCTGGAAGTGTTGGATACGAAGGTATCGGGGCTGACGTACTTGATCATCATGGCGTACAGGCAGCCGGCGACGCCGCAGTAGACAGCGCTAAGAACGAACGCCTTGATTTTGTAAGCAGTGACGTCGATGCCGGTCAGCTCGGCCGCTTCGTTATCTTCGCGGATGGCGATAAAAGCGCGGCCGGTGCGGGTGCGGATGATGATGCTCTCATAGGCCAGACCCAGCAGCACAAACAGGAGGATGAGGAAGTAGTATTTCTTCAGTGTGTCAAAGGAAAAGCCGAAGATGACGGGGCTCTGGATACCCAGCACACCGGCGGTGCCGTTGGTGACGGGGGTCCAGTTGATCATTACAATGCGGACCACTTCGCCGAAGCCCATGGTCAGCAGGGCCAGGTAGGAACCTTTGACTTTCAGAGCGGGGATGGCCAGCACCACGCCGAAGAACGCGGTAACGACCACAGAACCCAGCAGGCAGGGGATAAACTGCAGCCCGGCGCGGGTGTTCATCAACGCGGCGGTGTAAGCGCCGATGCCGAAGAATGCGGCCTGGCCCAGGGACAGCTGGCCGGTGTAGCCAGTCAGCACGTTGATGCCAATGCCCAGGATGATATAGATACCGATCATGTTAATGATCTGCATGATGTACATGTTTGGGGTGACGATCGGCAGCAGGATCAAAATCGCTGCGATCACCAGAATTTTCAGGAGAGCAGCGCTTTTCTTGGTCCTCGTCATGATAAAGCCCTCCTTACAGTTTGTTTTCGATCTTCTTGTTCAGCAGGCCGGTGGGCTTGACAAACAGGACGATGAACAGGATGATGAACGAGAATGCATCACGGTAGGCAGTGGAGATGTAGGCCGAGCCAACGGCTTCGACGATGCCCAGGATGATGCCGCCCAGCAAGGCACCCCACAGGTTGCCGATGCCGCCCAGGATAGCAGCGGCGAAGGCTTTCATACCGATGGTGGCGCTCATGTCAACACGGGCGTAGGTCAGCGGGGCAATCATGACACCGGCAATGCAGGCCAGTGCCGCGCTGATACCAAAAGTGAGGAAGCGCATATAGGTGACGTTGACACCCATCATGGCAGCGCCCTCAGGGTCAGAGTTGGCAAGCTGCATGCACTTGCCGATCTTGACTTTGGTAAAGAAGAAATGCAGGCCGGTGATGATAGCCAGCGAGATGATGATAATGCCGATAGACTGCGGGGTAATGCGGAACTCGCCAATTTCGATCAGTTCCGAGGGGAACATGCTGGGGAACAGCTGCGGGTTGGTGCCCCAGATGACCATGGACGCATTGCGCAGCACGTAGGAAACGCCGACCGTTGCGATCAGCAGGTTGACGAAAGAAGAAAACTTGACCTTGCGCAGGATCACGCGCTCCAGCAAGAAGCCGAGACCTGCGGCGCAGATGATGCCCAGAGGCACCGATACATAAAAGGGAAGACCCAGTTTGGTAATAAAAGTAAGGGTGATAAACGTGCCGACCATCATAATGTCGCCGTGGGCGAAGTTCAGCATGCCGAGGGATTTGTACACCATCGTGACACCGACTGCCATCAGCGCATACAGGCTGCCGTTTGTCAGACCATTCAATATCTGTTGAAACAGCATCTTGTGCTACCTCCGTTTTTAATAAGAAAAAGAGAAGCGCTGGTTTGGGCGGCTGGCGCCCGCCAGCGCTTCTCTTATAAGATCTGCTCTACCAAATTAGTTGTAATTCTTCACAATGACATGCTCGCCGTTCTCGATGGCGATGACCAGCAGGTCCTTGTCCATACGGCCGTTCTCATCAAAGGTGGTCAGGCCGGTGGCACCCTGCCACTGGGTATTGCCGATGTAGCTGTTCAGGGTCTCGCCGTCGGTGTAGTCCTTGCCGTCAGCAATGCAGCGCTCGACAGCATCCTTGATGATGTACACAGCATCGTAAGACTGCGGGGCGTTCTGGTCGTAGCCGCCGCCGTACAGCTCGTTGTACTTCTTGTCGAATTCCTGGACCTTTTCATCGGGGTTGGCAGCATCAAACGCGGTGGAGATCATCACGCCGTTGACAGCGTCACCGCCCAGGTTGGTCAGCTCGGGAGAGTTGTAGCCCTGGCCGATGCAGGGCAGGTCGATGCCGTACTGCTGCATCTGGCGGCAGATCATAGCGACCTCGGTGTGATAGCCCCAGAAGATAACAAAGTCAGGATTGGCCTGCTTGATCTTGCCCAGGGGCACGGAGAAGTCGGTGTCGCCGGAGTTGTAGACTTCGCTGTCTACCATTTCCAGGCCGAAGTCATCGCAGACGGTGCTGGCAATCTTGAAACCACCGGTGCCGAAGTCGGAGGACTCGTACAGGATGGCGAAAGTCTTGGCGTTGTTTTCATCGACCATGTAGCCCATGACGTTGCGCATATGCAGCTCATCGGTGGCGGTCAGCTGGTAGATGTAGTCGTTGCCGCTCTGGGTGACAGCAACGTTGGAGGAAGCAGGGGTGATCTGGGGAATCTTGGCGGCCTTGGTGATCTCCATGTTGGCCAGGGTGCAGGAAGAAGCCTGCGCGCCGATAACGGCGTTGACCTTGTCCTGCTCCACCAGCTTCTGCATGGCGGTCACGGAGGTGGCAGGCACGCCTTCATCATCGACGGCAACGAGGTTGATGGGGATGGTGCCATTGATGCCGCCAGCAGCGTTGATCTCGTCAACGGCCATCTTGGTAGCGTTCTGCATGATCTGGCCGGACACGGCAGAGGAGCCGGACAGCGGGCAGATCAGGCCCAGGTTGAAAGCGCCTTCGACGCTGGAAGATTCAACAGTACTGGCAGCAGTGGAACCGGCAGTAGAAGCAGTGGAGGAAGCCGTGCTGCCGCAGGCAGTTGCGGTAAGGCACATGGCCGCGGCCATGATCCAAGCCATTGTCTTTTTCATAGTTAGTCTATCCTTTCATTGTAGAGAAAAGAGGGGGCATGCTTGCATGCACGCCCCCTCCTAATGATAAGGGTTTGCTCGTGGGTTGTTACCGCAAGCTGTTATTTTGCGATCTCGGCAGTGATCTTCAGGAACTCGTCGATGTCCTCGTAGGTGTGGCAGTGCAGCGGGGAGATACGAACGATGCCGTGCTGGTTGATGGAGTTGACCTGACGTGCAGAGTAGAGGCTGGCGTCGGTACGCTCGTGGACGACCACACCGGCTTTCTCATAAGCGCGGGATGCCTGCTCGCAGGTGAGCTTGTCAAAGACAATGGGAACGATCAGGTCGCGCTGGGTCAGGTCGGGCATTTCAACAGCGACGTTGACGCCCTCGATGTCCAGCAGGCCCTTGACCTCATCAGAGCCGTGCAGCAGGCGGTACAGCAGGGCACGTTCGTGCAGCATGATGCGGTTCATGCCCTCAACATAGAGGGTGCGGCGGTCCTGGGAGTCGGTGAAGTGCTCGCCGATCCAGCAGACGTAGTTGAAGATGGCGCTCAGCATGGCGTACATACCGGGGGCGCAGCCGCCCATTTCCCAGTTGCTCTGCTTCTCGCGGATGAGCTTGCGGTGGGGCAGGTTCATAACGCGGTCACTCAGCCAGCCAACGCCCAAGCCGCGGGCACCGCCGAACTTGTAGGGGGCGAAGTTGACGCAATCCAGGCCCCAGGCTTTCATATCGGTCAGACCGTGGGGAGTGTGCTGGACGGAATCGCAGATGATGAACAGATCAGGCTTGATCTTACGGGCTTCACGGGCGATGGTCTCGATATCCAGGACGGCGCCGGTGATGTTGGAGGTCATGATGACGCTCAACAGGCAGGTGTCCTTGTCGACCAACTTGACGACATCCATCGGGTCGATGGTGCCGGTGCGGGGGTTGGTCTTGGCAACACGCAGTTCCTTACCGTACTTCTCAGCGGGGACGGCGCAGCCATCGAAAGCGGAGGGATGCTCCAACTCGGTGGTGACGACGTTGGTGCCGGGTACGTTGGCGATGATGGCCTCGGAAACATCAAAGACGATGATGGAAGCGGTCATCGAGGTGGCGATGCAGCCGCCCTCGGCGTTGAACATCGTGGAGATATCCTTGCAGGCCTGGGTGCGCAGGCTGTCAAGATAATCAGAAGCGGCACCGCCGTGGCCGCCGCAGTTGGGCAGGTCATCGACATTGCGGAAAGCTTCGCTGGCGTCCTTCAGGCGGAAGGAACCGCCGGAGTTATCAAAGAACAGGCGCTTGCTCTTGGTGAAGGGGTCCACGTCCACGTGGTAGTATTTATCGCGGATCTGGGCGGTCAGGTCGGCCGGCATCAGTTGGCCGTTCTTGATGATATCGTTCATTTCGCTCATGATTTTTGCCTCATTTCATTTTGTTGGACGGATCAGTCAAAAACGACTTCGCCGTGGTCGAAGATCACCTTGCCATCCAGCTCGATGGTGGGATCCTTGAACATCATATCAATGTGCAGGATGAAATCCTGATTGTCGGTCTCGTTGTTGCCCAGGGCGCAGTGTACGTAGCCGCTGCAACCTTCATCTTCCAGCATACGGCCGCACAGGGAAGCATCCGGGTTCAGGCCGATGCCGATCTCTCCGATGCGGTACATGCGGGGGTCGCCGACCTTGGCCAGCTCCTCAGCAAAGCGCTTGGCTTCTTCGCCGCCCTCGATCTTGGTGACGAAGCTGTTCTCGACGTAGATGGTGATGGGCTCTTTCAGAACACCCATAGCCGGGTGGGTGATGCTGCCGTCAACGACGATCTTGCCGTGGGCGGTGCCGGGCATTGCGCCGGAGGCCATCTCAATGTCCGGGGGAGAGCAGGTCTCGCCGGGGTTGCGGACCATGCCGTACTGCGGGAAGAGTTTGTGGCCCTTGATGCTGGCGTAGTAGTCGGTGCCGGCCTCGGAGGTGATGTGGACCTGGTCGCCGTCAGCCATGGACTTCAACAGCTGGTCAACGTATTTGCGGTCAGCCTCAAAGTCGGTGTACAGGCCGCCGTGCTCCAGCATCTCAATGCTGTAATCACAGCAGTTCAGATCGCGTGCACCGGCAGCGCATGCATCGCGGCGTGCGTGGCTGTGGGACAGGCTAAACTTGGTGGCGCGAAAGATGACATCGGCTTTCAGCATAGCGGCGGCTACCAGCGGGGTGGGCTCTTCACCGTGCATCTTGCGGGGTTCCATCATGACCATCGTCTTTTTGGGGAACTCCTCGGCGGCATCCCACAGGGCCATGCCGATCTCCAGGCTGTCGGTATCGGTAACGATCAAGATGTTCTCATTGGGCTGGCAGTTAGCACAGGTGGTGAGAAGACGGCGGCAAGCTTCGTAGATTTTCTTAGCCATGGTGTTGTGCTCCTTTCAAGCGTGGACTGTTTCCTCATTCAGTCTATTTCATGTGTTTTGTAGTGTCTCGTGTAACTTTTATTCGGAAAAAGCTTTTCTTACTTTTTCGGGGTAGTGTTTAAACAATTCTTTAAAATCTGTACCTCCTTTTTTGTTATCTGGTGGGGTGTCTGTGTTTTTGTTGTCTGTATGATAGCACATGCGGTTACGCGTGTAAATACTTTTTTGCGATTTTTTTGGCGTTTTGCGAGCTTTCAGCTGTTCTTACAACTTTGCAGGTCGTTATTTGTGCAAATTGTAGCTAAAACCGGCCTGCATTGCAGTTACACGTGTCAAGACGGGACGCTTTCCGTGTAAAGAAACAGGCAGCGGCCCCGTGAACTGTCCTGAGGTCCACAAGGCCGCTGCCTGCCGTAATTCTATGTGAGAAGGAGAATAAAGGGTATTGGCGATAATAAAGGCTGGCATCAGGCGCTCTCGCGCACGCAGAGGGAGACCGGCAGAAACTGGTCCTGCGCTTTCTCGCCCCGCAGCAGGGCCATCAGGGTATCTACCAGCTTTTGGGAAAAATCTTCCTTGGAAAAATCAATGCTGGTCAGTGTGGGGGAGACCATCTCGGCAATATAGGTATTGTCGGTGCCTACTACAGCCAGATCATCGGGGATCTTCATGCCCAGCTTTTTCACGTACTGCATGATGGATGCAGCGATGAAATCATTGCCCGCAATAATGGCAGTGGCGCGCTCATCCTTGCTTTTGCTGAAAACCATGTCAAACACATGGGACAGCACACCCTCCATCGTGTCCGCATTGGTGCAGACATAGCGCTCATCATAGGGGATGCCGTTGACTTCCAGCGCATCGCGGTAGCCGCGCTCACGGTAGCCGCGGGTGATATACATATTGTAGCGCAGCGGCGGCACAAACAAAATGCGCCGATGCCCGCGGAACACCAGATAGTTGACAGTCTTTTCCACGCCGCTGTACAGGTTGGGCGCTACCGCAACGATATTTGGCTCCAGATGACTGTATTCCCGCGTTTTGTACAGCACCACCGGGATGCCAGCCTCGGCAATGCGGTTCAGCTGCACGGCTTTGTAGCGGTTGGACAGCATGAACACGGCATCATACCGGCCGGAAATCAGCGATTGGATAAAATCGTCGCCGTCACGGCTGTAGCAGTGGGAAACATTGTATCCCAGCTTGTCCAGCTTTTTCTCGGCAATCTCCAGCCAGTCGTTGCGCAGGTTGTCGCACACAAACGCGATCTGCATCGAGCGGTTGGTTTTCAGGCTGCGGGCATACAGGTTGGGCTGATAGTTCAATTCCTTGATGGCGTCCAGCACAGCCTGGGTCTTTTCCTCGCTGACGAACTTGGTCTTATTGATGACGTAGGATACCACAGCAGGGGAGACCCCCGCCAGCTTGGCTACGTCATTTCGGGTTGCGTTCTTGCCCATACTCTTTTCCTTACTTGTGGGGGCTGTGCGCACAGGGGCGCACATGCCGGTAGATATTGTTGATGAGACCTGCCGCGTAGGAGGCCAGGATAATGCCCAGCGCAATGGCACCGGCTTCGGCCAGCACCAGCTGGAGCAGGGATGCAAATTTGGCGGAGTCGCCCTCGATTAAGCTGTACATCGTATAATACAGGTCACCACCGGGAATTTCCGGAATCAGCATCGGAACCAACAGCAGAATGACCGGCGTTTTGATAAGGCGGGCCGTGACTTCGCTGCAAATAGCAATGACCAAACTGGAAGCCAGCATGCCAAAGGCTTTTCCGTGCCCGCCTGCCACGCTGACCAGATAAACCACCCAGCCGATGCCGCTGCCCAGGGCGATGCAGCCCAGCGGCTTTGTGCCGCGTATCCCAAACAGCAGGGCGAACCCGAGGGACCCGACTACGCCCATGGCGGTTTGGATAATTTCTGCCTGCAACCTTACACACCTCCCGCCAGCAGCACCAGGGCAAAGCCCAGTGCTACCGAGATCGCTTTCAGAACGGCCTCGCTCAGGTTCAAAAGACCGCTGATGGTATCACCATTGATCATATCCCGCAGCGAGGTGGTCAGCTGGATGCCGGGAATGACCAGCATAATGTTGCCGATCATGATCTTGTCCGGGTGGACGCCGATGCCGGCCCTCACCAACAGCAGCACCGCCAGCGCTGTGACCGCACTGCAGATAGCGGTCTGCAGCAGACTGTTCATCTGCAAGGTGGTGCTCATGCGTATCATGGCAAACAGCACCATGCCGGAAAGGGACGCCGCGATGCCATCGGCCAGATTGCCGCCGAAAAAGATGGACAGCGAAAACGAGATGACCATGTAGAGCAAAAGCTCTTGCCAGGCAGGAGTCGGGCGCTCGTCCCGGATGGCCTGCAAGGCTGTGCGGAATTCAGCCAGCGTAAGAGCCCCGGCGCAGAACCGGCGGGAGAGGGCGTTGATCTTGGCTACCCGGCCCAAATTGGTGACACGTGCCTTGATACGGCGGCTTTGGGTGATGCTCCCGCCGTCCGGCAAGCGTACGGTTGCCACAATGCTGGATGTAATCGTAAAAACATCCACCAGGTCAAAGCCGCACACATGCTCAAGCCGTTGGATGGTATCCTCCACCCGGCTGACCTCGGCACCGTATGTCAGCAGCAGCTCACCGGCATCCAGGGCGCAGGTCAAACATTCTGTTGACCGTGCGTTATTTTGCGCGTTGATTGCATACATCGCTTGCCTCTGCCCCCTGTCGATATCGTATAGGATCTGCCTTGCAGAAACTGCCGTCATCGGTGAGGTTTCGCCGTTGCCGGACGTTTCTGGGCCGTGCCGCTTTCGGTGGAATCTGCCCTGTCATCTCCGTTGTTACTATCATACACACGATGGTTACTCGTGTCAATAGAAAAGGCCCAAATTTTTCTCTGATTTTACAGCGAATAAAAAATCATATGCGCAAAAAAGCATACGATTCAGTCATCCAAAGTAAGAAAAATCGCTCAGGTACAGGGGATGTTGGAAAAAAGCAATGCTGCACAAGAAGAACACCTTTGCTGCGGTTGACCCTTTTGTACAGGAAAAACCGCCTGCATTACGGCAAGCGGTTTCACACAAATTGTTATGCTGAAACAAATTTAACATGGCGTTGAGGTGAGTTTTTTCTCGTACACACTGGTAATCCCAAAACTGTCCTTTGCGGGGATTTCACAGAGACTTTCAATCCCACACAACGGCGTTAGAAACTTCCCGTAGATCAATGCGCGGGGTGATGCTGTCCGTGCTGGTCAGTACAGCGGTGACCGTGGCAGCAATCTTTTAATCTGCCATAAAAATCAAAACCGCAGCCGCATCTGATACCAGACCACATTTCCGTGGGTAGAACCGGAAACGCCCTCGCTCACAAAACCAAACTTGGCGTAATAGTGTACCAGTTTGTCTTTGCAGGTGAGCACAAGGCCCTTTCTCCCTTGCGCTTTCGCTTCGCAGATGACATGGTTCAGCAAGGCAGCTGCACAGCCGCGGCAGCGATATTCCGGGATGGTATCTACACCAAAAATCATCTGCCACGCACCGTTTTCGTTGTGTAGAGAAGCATCCTCATACATCTCATCCCGGAGGTCAGATTCATCTGTGACCATGCCGTTGACAAAGCCGATCATCCGATTGCCATCCAGCTGCACCCAGAAGTGATTGGGATAAAACGCCAATCTGCCGGATAGACTGGCTTCGGTGGCGGCTTCCGCAGCAGGAAAGCATTCTGCCTCAATATTTACGATTCCCTGCAAGTCTGCGGGAACAGCAGTCCGAATCTGCATCCTGTTCAAACTCCTTTCTCAATCCACAAGAGTGGTCTCACCCTGAAATACCTCAACTGCCGGGCCGGTCATGAAGGTGTGTCCTGTGGTGTCGTCGATCTCAATGCGCAGGGCACCGCCGTCCATCTGCACTTCCACAGAAGCGTCTGTCAGGCCCCGCGCATGGCTGGCAACAACGCTTGCCACGGCTCCGGTCCCACAGGCCAGAGTGATTCCGCTGCCGCGCTCCCAGACACGCATCCGCAGATGAGTACGGTCAAGGATCTGCACAAATTCGCTGTTGACGCGATTCGGAAAGCGGGCGGCATGCTCGAACAGGACGCCAATCTTCTCCAGCGGCACCTCCTCACAGTTGGGCACCAGATACACGGCGTGGGGGCTGCCGACATCCACGGCGGAAAATTCCCACTCGCTCCCGGCTACTGTGATTTTTTCCGGCTGCGGGGATTCCAGCACCGGCACGCCCATGTCCACCCGGATTTTGGCGGCCTTGTCGTTTTCGGGGGTGATTTGCAGCGTCTTGATACCGTCCAGCGTCTCCACCGTGATTTCCGCCTTGACGGCCCGCCCGTGGTCATACATATATTTGCCGACGCAGCGGATACCGTTGCCGCACATCCGCCCCTCGGTGCCGTCGGCGTTGAACATCCGCATACGGCAGTCAGCTTTTGCCGACGGCTCGATTAAAATTAGGCCATCTGCCCCTACGCCGAAATGCGCCGGGCTCAACAGCTGCGCGGTGCGGCTGGGGTCTGTGACCGTCTCCGCAAAGCAGTCCACGAAGATATAGTCATTGCCCAGACCATGCATTTTGGTAAATTTCATAATGACACCTCACGGCTTCTGCATCATGATCTTGACGATCTCCTTATCGGTCTCCCGCATGCCGTCGTGGCCCAGCATACCGATGTTGCGGATGGTGTTCTCCACGCCCTTGCTGACGATGCCGTCGCCGCCGCGGAACTGCTGGCCGTTCTGGTACATGTGGTAGCCCAGAATCCCAGCCTCGACGCTGGAGGCAATCTTGGCCGCGCAGCTGGGCTTGGCGCCGTCGCAGATGATACCGGACACGATGGCCAACGCGTTGACGAGGGTGTGGGAGACAGCTTTCAGATCCGCCCCCTGTAAGTAAGCAATGGCACACCCGGCGGCACACCCGGCGCTGACCGCACCGCAGTAGGCGGACAGACGTCCGATACCCGTCTTTTCATGGATGGCGATCAGGTTCGAAAGCACCAGCGCGCGGTACAGCCTCTCCTTGGGGCAGGCCAGCGCCTTGGCGTACTCAATGACCGGGACCGACACCGTAATGCCCTGGTTGCCGCTGCCGGAGTTGATGACGACGGGCAGCTCACAGCCGCTCATGCGCGCGTCGGAACCCGCCGCAGCCTTGGCAATAGCGCGGTTGCGCACATCGTTGCCGTAAAATTTCAGGTAGGTGGAGCCGACATTTGCACCGTAGTCCCCCAGCAGCCCTTCCTCGGAAATCTGGGTGTTGTACAAAATCTGGGTGTCCAGCAGCGGGCGCACATCGTCCAGGTCGCAGGTCTCGGCAAAGTCGTAGATATTGGCAATCGTCAGCAGGCTGCGGTCCGTCAGGCCGCTTTCCGCCTCCGTAATGCAGGCGGCCGAGGCCTGCCTAGCCGTGTTGTCCAGCAGAACCTCATCATTTTTCTTGATGTAGACAATGTTGGTGTGGTACTGGCTGATGCGGACGACAGCAGAATCCGTGCCGCAGTACAGGGCGATGATAATGTCAAAGATAATGCCGTTGTCGATGGCCTCCACCGAGATGGGAACATTGGACAGGAAACGCCGCATGGCAGCTTTCTGGTTTGCTGTGACCTCTGAGATGACTTCCAGCTCTTTGGCAGCATTTCCGCCGAGGATGCCTGCCACGGCGGCAGCCTCGATGCCTTTCATTCCGTCCGTATTGGGCACGACAACGCTCTTGACGTTTTTGATGATGTTGTTGCTGACGCCGATTTTCACGAGGTCCGGCTCACAGCCCAGCACCTCGCGGGCCTTGGCCGCAGCGTAGGCGATGGCAATGGGCTCGGTGCAGCCCATTGCAGGGATAAGTTCTTCTTTCAGGGTCTGAACATAAGTCTTATAAATCTTTCCGCTCTTATCCATAGGGCTTTTTCTCCTTACTCCATCTTTTTGTCTCTGAGAATGTCCACAATGGTCTTTTTGGTGCTACCATGCCGGGGGAGGCGATGCGGCCCATGTTGCGCATAGTTTCCTCCGGCGTCGCGCCGTTGATCCTATGTACATTATATATGAAAACGTCCTGCATTGCCATACCTACAGCCTGCCAAGCTGCATCCACGGCCACAACACCCTTCATCGTGCAGCCCTGTTTGCCGCCGTTGCAGATCATGCCGGTGATGCTCATAGCGGGGTCCGGCAGGCTGATCACGCGAGCCTCGATGGCGGCATTGCAGAGCAGGAAAACCGTCTTTTGCTCGTCGTCCGAGATGATTTTGCCGCCGTTTTTCGCCAGCAGATAGCGGGCGTAGGTGGTCTTGGGACTTTCCAGTCCTGCCTTGCAAAGGGTGTAGTTCAGCTTGAACGCCTCGCGGCATAGCCAGTGCCCAGATGCCCAAAGCTGCTGCTGCCGCTGCCGGTGACTGGCAGACTTGCGAAAATCAAGTGCGAAAAATCGTGGAACAGGTGCAAAGTGTAAAACCATCACTATAAGGGAAAAACGACAGGAAACTGCCGCTTTGCTTCAAACAATTCTTAGGCAACACCGCACAATTCCCTCCTGACGGCTTAAGCACCGCTCCGGCGGCTGCGGCACGGCATCTGCGTTGCCAAAATGCTCGATAATACACAAAGTATTATCTGCGCTTTTGGCTTGGCAGCTGCCGCACCTCGCTCGCCGTATCGGCACTTAGAATTATGCGGTATTGCCCTTAAAATAATGAACTGCTATCGTGCGGTCACATTGCAACATACCGGAAAGGGCTGCTGCACAGCGGAAAGAACCAAGTGCAACAGCCTTTTTTATGTATACGATACAGATTTGAAGTAAAGTCAAAATAAATCCAACATACTGTCAAGATAGATTTCTTCCCGCACACGCAGCTGGTATTCGGGTTTGGTGAGGTAGTAGAGCAAAAATTCCAGCACGATGGCGCTGCCCAGGCCGCGGCCTTCGATTTTGAAATTAGTGAAGCCCTGGGGAAGATAGCGCGTCAGGATGTCCTCGATACTGATAAAACTGGGGCTTTCCATGGCGCGGGAAAAACGGTAGCCCTGCGCAGCATCGGGGGCAGTGCAGCGGTGCTCAGGGGTGTCCATGCCTAAGTTGCGGCGGCTGACGGCTTCGTAGCAGACTTTGCGGTCGCGGCAGCCGACCCAGCAGCACTCGTTGCAGAGAAATTCCAGCTTGTCCCGCTGGTCTTGGGGCAGGGTGGCGAGCCGGTCAAAGGCTTTATTCAGGCGGAAATCCGGCACCACATAGCGGAAATCCTCCCGCGCGGTTTCCTGTGCCAACTGCGAAAACTCCGTAAGCACCTTGGTGGTCGACGACACAAAATAGAAACTGGGGTACGTTCGTTTTAAATAGTCCAGCAGCAGTTCTGAGTGGACAATGACGCCGCTTTGTGGTGTGTCGCATGCGGCAAATAACCGGCAAAGTTTATTGCAGGTTGGGTCGGCCAAATGTTCCGGCTGCAGTAGAGAGTTGCTGAACGTCAACCTGGCCGAGATGCCGTATTCCTGTGCCAGTGCCAGCGCATCCTGTGGGCGGACATCCCCGCCGCCGACACGTCCGCCGCCCCACAGGCAATCGGCCGGCGCACCGTAAAGCGAGGCAATATCGCACCAGGGGTAAAACCAATCGAGATGTGTACAGTACAGTGGTAGAAACACGCGGTACAACTCGTAAAATTCAAACAACCCAGGCAGATGATACTGCGCGATACGATCCATGGCTCAGCCTCCTCTCTTTTTGAAATATTATAACAGGAGACGGAATACTTTGCAATTCTGGGGCAAATGGCAGGAAACAAGAGATCCGACGCTTCACACAGGCGGGTACGCCTGCCCAGTTAAGAATCGACTGTCCTTCCTATAAAAATCATTGTATTTGTAAGCAAAACATCTGCGCAAACCAAACTTTCGTAAGAATTGCCAAAAAAGCCTTGCACTTTTTGCATAGTCTGCTATAATGGCACTATCATCACAGAACACGAACGGGACAAAGGGGTCGCGTACTTGCAAAAGTACAGCGGCCCCTTTCCGTTACGCACAAAGGCGTGCAGCACTTTACATCGGTGCCGCGCGCCTTTTGTTTGGGATGGTGGGAGAGTTCCCTGTAGAACAGGAAAAGAACAGAAAGAGAGGGTCACACAATGAAAAAGCGTAATCGAGTTCTTGCACTTACTATGGCAGCTGCCATGTCGGCCAGCCTGTTAGCAGGCTGCGGTTCCAGCACCCAGCAGGGTGGGGCGGCTGCTTCCAGTGATGCCTCGGCCAGCACCACCGCCGTAGCGGATGGCGAGGAAGATAACATCATTCGTGTGGGCGTTGTCTGCTCCATGACCGGCGGCTCCGCCATCTACGGTGAGGGCGCACAGAACGCCATTGATATGGCCGTTGAGGAGATCAACGGCGGGGACTCTGGCTATAAGATCGAAATCGTCAACGGCGGTAAGGTCGCTGACGATGCCAAGGACGCCAAGCAGGCGATGAATGCCTACAACAAGGTCATGGCGGATTCGCCCGAGGCCATCGTTGGCAGCTTCTTCTCCTCGGTCACGCTGCCCATGGCAGAGCAGGCCTCCAAGGACGGTATGCTGCTTCTGGCGACCGGCGCAACCAACGCCGATGTCACCTTAAAAGGCGACACCATCTTCCGCAACTGCTTCATCGACCCGTATCAGGGCAAGATGGCGGCGCTGTTTGCCAAGGATAAGGGCTTTACCAAGGTGGCCGTCATCTACGCCAAGGACGATGACTACTCCAACGGCCTGAAGGATGCATTTATTGAAAACTGCGAGGCAAACGGCATTGAAGTTGCCTACACCGGTGAGTGCATGACCACCGACACCGATTATTCTTCGCAGGCGGCACAGGCCGTGGCCAGCGGTGCAGAGCTTTTGTATTATCCCTGCTTCCTCGACACCGTTCCGCTGCTGGTTGGTGCAGCCCGCAATGCAGGCTTCACCGGTGCCATCATGGGCGGTGACGGCTGGGATGGTTCCGACACGACCGGTCTTGCCGCACAGTTTGAGGATTGCTACTTTACGAACCACTACTCCAGCGAGGATACAGCCCCGGCTGTACAGAACTTCGTGCAGAAGTACACGGAAAAGTACGGCACCGAAAGCCTGAACGCCTGTGCAGCGCTGTATTATGACGCTATGTACATGCTGGTGCAGGCCGCCGAGAATGCAGGTGGCACCGACACGGCCAGCCTTGTCAAGGGCATGACCGGCATGAGCTTTACCGGTGTCGGCGGCGACATCACGCTGGACGAGAACGGCGACGCTATCAAGAGCATTGCCGTCAACACCTTCGTGGACGGCGCGGTCAAGTGGACCGAAACGCTTGGCTCAGACGGCGCGGTCGTTTCCAAGGCAGACTAAAAGAGAATATATCGCACCTCGGCGGGGGAAAACCACCCCCGCCCCTGTGTGTTTAGAAAAGGGGAATGGACCACAATGACTTTCTCACTGTTTTTTCAAAGTTTGATAAACGGTCTGAACCAGGGCGCGATCTACGCACTGATTGCCCTGGGCTACACAATGGTTTACGGCATCATCCGCATGATCAACTTCGCCCATGGTGATTTTATCATGATCGGTGCCTACACACTGTTTTATACCATCCCGCTTATGGTCAACGCGGGTATGCCCGCCTGGCTGGCGGTCATCATCGCCATTGCGGTCTGTGCCGTGGTCGGCGTGCTGGTCGAGATTTTGGCTTACCGCCCGGTGCGCAAGGCCGGCCCTATGTCCGCCCTGATTACGGCCCTGGCCATGAGCATCTTTTTGGAAAACCTGGCCATGGTGCTGTTCGGCGCCAAGCCCCATAACGTGCAGGCCATCTTCAGCCTGCCCACCATCACGGTCGGCACTGTGGCGCTGCCGTTGAACGTGCTGCTCACCATCGCCATCGGCCTGGGCATCATGATCGCCTTGCAGCTTTTTGTTAAGAAAACCAAGCTCGGCAAAGCGATGCGCGCTGTGCCGCAGGATAAGGACGCATCCACTCTCGTGGGCATCAACGTCAACAAGATCATCACCACAACGTTTGCCATCGGTTCCGGTCTGGCAGCGGTGGCGGCGCTTATGTACTGCGCCACCTATCCCCGCGTCACCAACGATATGGGTTCGATGATGGGCATGAAAGCCTTCATTGCAGCCGTCCTCGGCGGCATCGGCATCATCCCCGGTGCGATGCTGGGCGGTATCCTGATTGGTCTGATTGAGATTTTTGTCAAGCTGTTTGCCCCCGGTTGGTACGAGGCTGTGACCTACGGGACCCTGATCGTCATCCTGCTGGTCAAACCTTCCGGCATCCTGGGCAAGAACGTCGGCGAGAAAGTGTAAGGGAGTCCTGCAAATAAAAGTCAATAGGTTTTGCAGAAAAAGTCCAAAAAAATACTCGGCAGATAGCCGAGTAAAAATGCGTACAGCAAACAGGACTCCCTCAAAAATCGGAGGCAGCCAAATGACAAAATGAGCATTACAGATTAGCCTTCTTCGACCTGAGTTGCGCTTTCAGCGGCGTTCAGGCACTCCTTAACGCGGGCATAGTAAATACGCAGGAACTTGTTCGCGGCAGCAGTAGTGCAAACGAAGAACGGCTTCCCCTCGTCACGCTTTTTGGCGTAGAACTGGTAAACCGCTTCGTTTTCGGGTTTGCATTTAACGTAAGTAGAAACCACCTGAAAGAGCGCTTTCCTCAGCTGAGGTGACCCGCGCTTGGAAGTTGTTACACTGGAAAGCTGCATCTTGCCGGAGCCAACAACGCCGGGGTCTACGCCTGCAAAGGCCACAATAGAACTGCGGTGCGGGAAACGGCGAACATCACCCAATTCAGCCATGAGATGCGGTCCTGTGGACTTTCCAACGCCGTACATGGCCATAACGGTCTCGTACTCCGGCAGCTGCTTGCAGAGATTCAGCATCTCGGCTTCCAGCTTGGACTGGTTTTCGCGCAGTGCAATAAGCTGGTCGGCGGCAACTGTAACCAGTAATTTAGCATTGTTGTCACGCGGCAGTGTGGTATAGGATCCGCAACTGGCTGCGTAGAGAGCATCTGCCGCATCAGTACTAAAATGGTAACCCTTTCTCTTGCACCATTTCTTGTATCGCTCTTCAAAAGCATCCGGTGACATACGGTTAATGCAGTCGCAATGCCAAAGCTTCGGTAAAAGTCCACCCACTTCAAATGTCCGTCTGCCTTTTCGGGGCTTGAGAACAGCTCGTTTACACCCGGAAAGGTCTTGTCAGACAAAGAAATAAGGTTGTTTGTGAGCATGACAATATTCTTATTATACAAGTCGCATTGACGTGCGCACAACTTGAGTTGCTGTCTAATTGCTTCCATAGGAGTATATTCCCGCAATGTAGACCAGTTGTCAAGCCCATACTTGGCAATTTTTAGGGCATCTTTCGGGTCGGATTTTACTTTGCGCAGAGAGCCTGCTCCGCTTTGCTTAATAAGCAATGGGTTCAGGATGCTTACAAAGATTCCCTCACTGTGAAGCAGCGCTGCTACCGGCTCATGATATCTGCCTGTTGCTTCCATTACAACGCGGGTATCTGGTTCCATGCAAAGAACATCCAACGCAAGATGTGACAGTTCAATATCTGAATGCCTTACTTCATATGGCGCTGCAACAAGCTCCCCACCTGGCTTCATGGCAGCTACCATACTCTTACCCTTAGAAACATCGATTCCAACTACGGTCATTCGTTTTCCTCCTAATTTGAATTTGCAATGGCTTCCGCCTTTTACTTATTGCTTGTTCAATCTCCTGAGTAACACGAACGCACCGCTACGGTGGGACTACCTGCGTAAATCGAATGCTGCGAATAAGAACGGCGGCTGACTGACTCCTTTACGGACGTGTAAATCCAGCGTGATAAATGTCAGACCACTACGTTCTTATTCTACAGCTTAGGCAACAAGTTGGATAGCAACACGGCTGGATGCCGTGGGGCTACCCACAAATATATTGTAGGAGCGTGAACAAAATGACGAAACGACGGCTGGCCGCCTATGGCCTGAACTTGGTTGGCGTCGCGCTGCTGTATGCGCTGATCACGCTGGCATTTACCTTTAACGCTTTTGGCAAAAGCACTACCTACATCCAGGGCATCTGCACCACCGCCTGCTATACCATTATCATGGTCACGTCGTTGAACCTGGTGGTTGGCTTTATGGGCGAGTTCTCGATGGGCCACGCGGGCTTTGTCTCGGTGGGGGCCTATGTTTCCGCTATCGTTTCCGGTGCGTTGGCCGGGCATGGCCTGTCGGACTTGGCGTTGCTGCTGGTCGCTATTTTGGCGGGCGGCCTGGCCGCCGGCATCATGGGCGTGACCGTCGGCATCCCGGCGCTGCGCCTGCGGGGCGACTACCTCGCCATCGTCACAATGGCTTTTGCCGAGATCATCCGCGTCTGCTTCTGCAACTTTTCCATCACCGGCGGCGGCAAAACGATGAGCGGCATCCTCAAGCTTTCTACCTTTGACCGTGCGTTCTGGATCATGGTCGTCTGCGTGACCGTCATGTTCCTGTTTGTACGCAGCCGCTTCGGCCGCACCGTGCAGGCCATCCGCGAGGATTATATCGCGGCCTCGGCCTCCGGTATCAACGTCACCTATTATAAGGTTCTTACCTTCGCCATTTCGGCCTTCTTTGCAGGCATTGGCGGCGGCGTTTACGCCCATTACATGACCGCCATGATCCCCACCAACTTCAACTTTAACTATTCGGCAGAGCTGCTCTCCGAGGTCATCATCGGCGGCACTGGCTCGCTGACTGGCTCCATCATCGGCGCGGCGTTCCTGTCCAGTCTGCCGGAGCTGATGCGTGATTTCTCCACCTACCGCATGCTGGCCTACTCGATCGTGCTGGTGCTGGTCATGCTCTTCCGTCCCGGCGGTATCTTTGGCCGGTGGGAGTTCAGCCTGAACCGCCTGCTGGACGGTATCCGTCACCCCAAAGAAAAAGCTGCGAAAGGAGTCCTGCAAATAAAAGTCAATAGGTTTTGCAGAAAAAGTCCAAAAAAATACTCGGCAGATAGCCGAGTAAAAATGCGTACAGCAAACAGGACTCCCTCAAAAATCGGAGGCAGCCAAATGACAAAATGAGCATTACAGATTAGCCTTCTTCGACCTGAGTTGCGCTTTCAGCGGCGTTCAGGCACTCCTTAACGCGGGCATAGTAAATACGCAGGAACTTGTTCGCGGCAGCAGTAGTGCAAACGAAGAACGGCTTCCCCTCGTCACGCTTTTTGGCGTAGAACTGGTAAACCGCTTCGTTTTCGGGTTTGCATTTAACGTAAGTAGAAACCACCTGAAAGAGCGCTTTCCTCAGCTGAGGTGACCCGCGCTTGGAAGTTGTTACACTGGAAAGCTGCATCTTGCCGGAGCCAACAACGCCGGGGTCTACGCCTGCAAAGGCCACAATAGAACTGCGGTGCGGGAAACGGCGAACATCACCCAATTCAGCCATGAGATGCGGTCCTGTGGACTTTCCAACGCCGTACATGGCCATAACGGTCTCGTACTCCGGCAGCTGCTTGCAGAGATTCAGCATCTCGGCTTCCAGCTTGGACTGGTTTTCGCGCAGTGCAATAAGCTGGTCGGCGGCAACTGTAACCAGTAATTTAGCATTGTTGTCACGCGGCAGTGTGGTATAGGATCCGCAACTGGCTGCGTAGAGGCATCTGCCGCATCAGTACTAAAATGGTAACCCTTTCTCTTGCACCATTTCTTGTATCGCTCTTCAAAAGCATCCGGTGACATACGGTTAATGCAGTCGCAATGCCAAAAGCTTCGGTAAAAGTCCACCCACTTCAAATGTCCGTCTGCCTTTTCGGGGCTTGAGAACAGCTCGTTTACACCCGGAAAGGTCTTGTCAGACAAAGAAATAAGGTTGTTTGTGAGCATGACAATATTCTTATTATACAAGTCGCATTGACGTGCGCACAACTTGAGTTGCTGTCTAATTGCTTCCATAGGAGTATATTCCCGCAATGTAGACCAGTTGTCAAGCCCATACTTGGCAATTTTTAGGGCATCTTTCGGGTCGGATTTTACTTTGCGCAGAGAGCCTGCTCCGCTTTGCTTAATAAGCAATGGGTTCAGGATGCTTACAAAGATTCCCTCACTGTGAAGCAGCGCTGCTACCGGCTCATGATATCTGCCTGTTGCTTCCATTACAACGCGGGTATCTGGTTCCATGCAAAGAACATCCAACGCAAGATGTGACAGTTCAATATCTGAATGCCATACTTCATATGGCGCTGCAACAAGCTCCCCACCTGGCTTCATGGCAGCTACCATACTCTTACCCTTAGAAACATCGATTCCAACTACGGTCATTCGTTTTCCTCCTAATTTGAATTTGCAATGGCTTCCGCCTTTTACTTATTGCTTGTTCAATCTCCTGAGTAACACGAACGCACCGCTACGGTGGGACTACCTGCGTAAATCGAATGCTGCGAATAAGAACGGCGGCTGACTGACTCCTTTACGGACGTGTAAATCCAGCGTGATAAATGTCAGACCACTACGTTCTTATTCTACAGCTTAGGCAACAAGTTGGATAGCAACACGGCTGGATGCCGTGGGGCTACCCACAAATATATTGTAGGAGCGTGACCCTCTATGGCAGCACCCGTATTGAAAGCGCAACACCTGAGCATCCAGTTCGGCGGCTTAAAAGCCGTGGATGATTTTAATATGGAAATCGGAGAGTCCGAGCTGGTCGGGCTTATCGGTCCCAACGGCGCCGGCAAGACTACCGTGTTCAACCTTATCACCGGCGTCTATAAGCCTACCGAGGGCTCGTTCTACCTTTGCGGCGAGCGGATGGACGGCAAAAAGACCTACCAGATCGTCCACGCAGGCATTGCCCGCACCTTCCAGAACATTCGCCTGTTCAAAAAAATGACGGTCATCGAGAATGTCAAGACCGCCATGCAGGCCCACACCACCTACAGCCTGACCGATGCCATCTTCCGCACCAAAAAGTACTGGCAGCAGGAGGCCGAGATCACCGAGCGGGCCAAAGAACTGCTCAAAGTCGTCCACCTTTCCGGCAAGGAAGACCTGGAGGCCGACAACCTGCCCTATGGTGAGCAGCGCCGCCTGGAGATCGCCCGTGCGCTGGCCACCGATATGAAGCTGCTGCTCCTCGATGAACCGGCGGCGGGCATGAACCCCACCGAGACCGAGGAACTGCTGGAGATCATCAACTATATCCGCAATGAATTTAAAGTGTCCGTCCTGCTGATCGAGCATGATATGAGCCTGGTCATGAAGATCTGTGAGCGCATCCAAGTGCTGGATTTCGGCACCACCATCGCCTCCGGCACACCGGAGCAGATCGCCAACGACCCCCATGTCATCGAGGCTTATCTGGGCAAGGACGAGCCGGAGGAGGCCGCCAATGCTTGAGATCAAAGACCTGCATGTCAACTACGGTGCCGTCCACGCACTGAACGGCGTATCCATGACGGTAAACGACGGCGAGATCGTCTCCCTCATCGGTGCCAACGGCGCGGGCAAAACCACCACGCTGCGCACCATCACCGGGCTGGAAAAGGCCGCCAGCGGGTCCATCACCTTTGATGGCCACGACCTGCGCAAGACCGAACCCAGCAAGATCATTACGCTAAAGCTGGCGCATGTGCCGGAAGGACGGCACATCTTCCCCCAGATGACGGTGGAAGAGAACCTGGAGATGGGAGCTTTCACGGATCCTGCCGATATGGCCAAAACGATGGCCGATGTCTACGAGCGGTTCCCTCGCTTGAAAGAGCGCAAACGCCAGCTGGCAGGCACCCTTTCCGGCGGTGAGCAGCAGATGCTGGCCGTGGGCCGCGCCCTGATGGGAAAGCCCAAGATGATTCTGATGGATGAGCCGTCTATGGGCCTGTCCCCGCTGCTTGTCAAGGAGATTTTCGAGATCATCAAGGAAGTCAACAAACAGGGCATCACGATCCTGTTGGTGGAGCAGAACGCTAAAATGGCGCTGGCCATCTCGGACCGCGCCTACGTGTTGGAGACCGGCACCATCACCATCGAAGGCGACGCCCAGCAACTGCTGAATGATCCCCGTGTGAAAAAGGCCTACCTGGGCCAGTAAAGGAGGGCACGCCATGTATCCGAATTATCCCTACTTCGCCGTGGCCATCACCCGCACCTGCGGGTCGGGCGGCGGCAGTTACATCGGCAAAAAGCTGGCGAAGGATTTTGACATTGATCTCTACGACCGCAAGCTGCTGCGCCTGGCAGCCGAGGACAGCGGCATCAACGAAAAAATCTTTGCCGCCGCCGATGAAAACACCAGGAAAACGCTACTCTACCGTGTGTCCCAGCATGTCTACGACGGCAGCTTTATCCCACCGGAGAGCGGCAACTTCATCAGCGACCAAAACCTGTTCAACTACCAGGCCAAGGTCCTGCAGGAACTGCTGAACGAGGAAAGCTATATCTGTGTAGGCCGCGCGGCAGACTTTGTACTGAAGGATAAGCCCAATGTCCTCACCGTCTACATCGATGCCCCTTACGAGGACCGCATCGACCGGGAGATGAAGCGCCAGGGCATCGGCCGCAGCCAGGCCATTCGCTACATCGACAAGCTGGACCACTATCGGGAGAGCTACTACAAATATCACACCGGCCGCCAGTGGAAGCGGGTAGAAAACTACGACCTCTGCCTGGACAGCGCCGCCATTGGGCTGGACAACTGCGTAGAGGTCATCAAAAAAGTCATCGAGCTGAAATTTGGGGTGAAGTGCCCGCAGTAAAACTTGGGAAAACGCCCGCTATCATAAAACAGGGGAGGAAAGAGTTATGGAAGCACTTGCATATTACGATGGAAAGATCGGCACGCCGGAAGAATTGATGGTCCCATTCAACGACCGCGTACATTTCTTTGGCGATGGCGTCTATGATGCCACCGTCGGTGCCAATGGCAAGGTGTACCTGATGCAGGACCACCTCGACCGCTTCTACACCAGTGCCAAGGCGCTGGATATTCACATCCCGATGCCGAAAGAGGAACTGGGCAAGCTGCTGACCGACCTGCTGGCCAAGGTGGATGGCACCACCCACTTCGTCTACTGGCAGGTCACCCGCGGCGTTGAGACCCGCAACCACGTCTACGCCGAGGATCTGCCCGGCAAGCTGTGGGTGTCCATCCGACCTAACCACCTGAACGATCCCGATGTGCCCATCAAGCTGGACACCGCCGAAGACACCCGTTTTTATCACTGCAACATCAAAACGCTGAACCTGCTGCCCAGCGTAGTTGCCGCCCAGCACGCCAAGCGCATCGGCGTACAGGAAACCGTGTTCCATCGTGGCGACATCGTGACCGAGTGCGCTCACTCCAATGTGTCTATCCTGAAAGATGGTGTCTTCTACTCCCACCCCAACGATGAGTTCATCCTGCGGGGCATCGCCAAGACCCACATGATCCAGGCCTGCTACCGGCTGGGCATCACGGTCATGGAAAAGTGCTTTACGTTGGATGATTTGAAAAACGCCGATGAAATTATCGTGACCTCCTCCTCCAACTTCTGCCTGCATGCCTGCGAGGTGGATGGTCAGCCTGCAGGTGGCAAGGACCCCGCCATGCTCAAGGCTATCCAGGACGAGGTGCTGCGCGAGTACTTTACCTACACCGGAAAAACCACCGTGGTAGATTGAACAGGGGGTGGACCGCATGACCCGCGATGAACTGGAAAAACGCAACGTAGGCGAAAACCTCGATGCGCTGATGAACCTCGACCCCCGCGGCTACGGTGTCTGCCGCATTTTGTATGCAGGCAGCCGCGCCTTCACTGGCGAGCCGCTGACGATGCACGCCGCCCAGGTGTTGTACGAAAGCGTAAAAGAAAACGACCTGGTGTACATTTTGGTTGGATTTGTTCTGCTGCCACACCGTGTGCCGGAGATGGACGGCACGGTCAGCGCCATGCTGCTGGCCCGCGCACTGGTCATGGCATTCAACGCCAAGCCGGTCATCGTCTGCCCCAGCGACAGTGTGCAGGCCATTGAAAAGTGCGCCGCCGTGGTGGGCCTGCATATTTACGAAGACCTGGACACCGTGCAGGAATTGCCACTGAGCATGGGCGTGGTGGCCTTTACTAAGGATAAGGCCGCCGCCCCCGCCCAGGCCGCCGAGCTGGCCGCCCGTAAACCTGCGGCGGTCGTCTCGGTGGAAGCCAGCGGTGCCAACACTTTGGGCGTTTACCACAATGCCGTGGGCAAGGATGTGACCGAGATGCAGGCCAAGAGTGAAGCCCTCTGGAACCTGCTGCGTACCCAGGGCGTGCCCAACATTGCCATTGGCGATCTGGGCAACGAGATCGGCATGGGCACCATTGCTGACCACATCAAAAAGTACGTGCCCTTTACCGACAAAGGCGAGTGCCAGTGCGGCTGCGGCGGGGGCATTTTAAGCGCCACCAAAGCCGATAACATCATCACGGCCACCTGTTCTGACTGGGGATGCTACGGGTTGATGGCGGCGCTGGCGTACCTTAAAAAGGATATGGAGATTCTGCACCACGAGGAGATGGAATCCGAAGTGATGCGGGTGGCTGCGCGCAATGGTTTTATCGATATGACCGGCTCGCTGCTGCCGGGTATCGACGGTTTCAGCACCCGGATGAACGTGGGCATCGTCAGTTTGATGCGCCAGTGCACGGCCTACGCGGTGCGGTTCTCCCACAACTCGGATCACTGGTTCGGCCCGGTGCTGGCAAAGCATTTCTTTGATTGATTTCGCGGAAAGGGGGCGGCGGCCATGCTGCCGTTTACGGTACACCCGGTGGGGGACAGCGCCCTGCTGGCAGTTTTTACGCAGCGCATTGCGCCGGAGATCGGCGCGGCCGTGGCGGCGCTGAACACCCGCGTTCTGTCCGCCAACATCTCCGGCGTGGACGAGACCGTGCCCGCCTTTGCCTCGCTGATGGTCACCTATGACCCATTGGTGACCGACTATGATGCCGTGGCCGCCGCCATGCAAAAGCTGGCTGATGTCCCTGATGCGGGCAGCACCGCTGAGAACGGCAAGCTTGTCACGATCCCTGTCTGCTATGGCGGCGAGTTTGGCCCCGACCTGCCCTTTGTGGCCCGGCACGCGGGTCTGACTGAGCAGGAGGTCATCGCCCTGCACACCGGGCGGGATTACCGCATTTATATGCTGGGCTTTCTGCCCGGCTTCCCGTATCTGGGCGGGCTGGATGAACGGCTGTTTACCCCGCGGTTGGGTACGCCGCGCACAGCGATCCCTGCTGGATCAGTGGGAATCGGCGGCGAACAGACCGGCATCTATCCCATTGCCAGCCCGGGCGGCTGGCAGCTCATCGGCCGCACGCCGCTCAAACTGTTTGACCCGGCTGCGGGCACGCTGCCCTATGCGGCGGGTGACCGCATCCAGTTTACGCCCATCACAAAAGCAGAATTTAATGCCCTGGCGCAAAAGGAGGGGACGGTATGAGCCTGAAAGTGCTGGACCCCGGCCCGCTGACTACCGTGCAGGACGCAGGCCGCACCGGCTATGCCGCCAAAGGCTATCGCGTCTGCGGCGCGGCGGACAGCTACGCCTACCGTTTGGGTAACATGCTGATCGGCAACGCGCCGGGCGCGGCGGTGCTGGAATGTACCCTGCGGGGCGCAGACCTGCAATTTGAAACCGACACCGTTTTTGCCTTAACCGGGGCCGTAAGCCCTGCCGCGCTGGACGGTGTACCCGTGCCGTACTACGCACCGCTGTTTGCCAAAGCGGGCAGTACGCTGCAAATGGGCATGGCATCCACCGGCCTGCGCAGTTATCTTGCCGTGGGCGGCGGCATAGCCACCCTGCCGGTGCTGGGCAGCCGCGCCACCGATTTGAAATGCTGCATCGGCGGGTTGGATGGCCGCAAGCTGGCCAAAGGAGATACCCTGCCTACCGGGCTGTGTGATACGACGGCCTTATGGCAAAAAATCATCACCTGCCATCTGGACCGCCCCTTGCAAGATACGTGTATCACCACCGCCCTGCATCCCGTGCGCACACTTGGTACGCAGACTTTTCCGTTGCTGCGCACCGTGCCCGGCCCGCAGGATGCCGCTTTTACCTCCGCTGGCCTGCACATCTTTACCCATGGTGTGTACCAGCTGACTCCTAACTGTGACCGCATGGCCTGCAAGCTGGCCGGGCCTGCCATCGAGATGAAACACGGCGCGGACATCCTGTCCGACGGCATCGCGGCAGGCTCGGTACAAATTTCTGCCGACGGCCAACCCATTGTGATGCTGACCGACCACCAGACCACCGGCGGTTACGCCAAGATTGCCACCGTCATTTCGGCCGATCTGCCCGTACTGGCCCAGCTGCGCCCGGGGCAGGCGGTGGCCTTTGCTTTCGTCTCCCCCGCCCAGGCTGTCCGGGCCGCCCGCCGGCAGGCAGCGATTTTACAGCAAATTGCCGCGCGCCTACTATAAATAAAGAGGTGTATCCCCATGACCTATTCCGCCGCCACCCCCGCCGAGGTCCGCGCCCTGATTCGCACGGGCCAGCTCACGGCCCCCACCACCGGCTACTGCGATGGCTACGCTCAGGGAAATCTGGTGGTGCTGCCTAAAGCGCTGGCGTGGGACTTCCTGCTGTTTTGCCAGCGCAACCCTAAGGCCTGCCCGCTGCTGGAAGTGGCCGATGCCGGGCAGCGTAGCTTTTCCCAGTTTGCGCCGGGCAGCGATATTGCCCGCGACATCCCGCGCTACCGCATTTACCGAAACGGCGAGCTGGCCGAGGAAACCACCGATGTGACGCACTATTTTGAAGAACGGAACGATTTGGTCAGTTTCCTCATCGGGTGCAGCTTCTCTTTTGAGTCGGCGCTTCTCGAAGCTGACATCCCCGTGCGCCAGATCGAAGAGGGCGTCAACGTACCTATGTACAATACGAACATTCCCTGCACACCGGCGGGGGTGTTCAGCGGCAATATGGTGGTCAGCATGCGGCCTATTCCGTATGCCCAGGTGCCCGCAGCGGTGGCCATCACGGCGGGCATGCCCCGCGTCCACGGCGCGCCAGTTCAAATTGGTACGCCCGAAGCCATCGGCATCACCGATCTGGTTCACCCGGACTATGGCGACGCCGTCACAATCCGCCCTGGAGAGACGCCGGTGTTCTGGCCCTGCGGAGTCACGCCCCAGGCAGTGGTCATGCACTCCAAACCGGCGTTTTGCATCACCCACGCGCCGGGACACATGTTTATCACCGATGTCAAAAATACCGCGCTGAAATTTTAAAGGGGGCTTTACAATGCCGTCCATTGATTTGAACTGTGATCTGGGCGAAAGCTTTGGCGTCTACACCATCGGCATGGATGCCGAGATTCTGCCCTACATTACCTCGGCCAACATTGCCTGCGGTTTTCACGCAGGCGACCCGTCCGTCATGCAAAAAAGCGTGTTGCTGTGCAAAAAGTATGGTGTGCAGGTGGGTGCCCATCCCGGCCTGCCGGATCTGCAGGGCTTCGGCCGCCGCAAAATGGCGATTTCGCCCGCCGAGGCGGAAGCGGACGTGATGTACCAAATCGGCGCACTAAAGGCCTTCTGCGAAGCAGCCGGTGTGCCGCTGCACCACGTCAAACCCCATGGTGCGCTGTACAATATGGCCGCCAAGGACCCTGCGCTGGCCGCGGCCATCTGCCGTGCGGTGCAGGCCGCGGCCCCCGGTGCGGTGCTGCTGGCGCTCTCCGGCAGTGAGATGGTCAAGGCCGCCCACGCCATCGGCTTGCCCGTGGCCAGCGAGGTGTTCGCTGACCGCGGCTATAAGCCGGACGGCACCCTCGTGCCCCGCGGAACCCCCGGTGCAATGATTACGGACGAGGACACCGCCATTGCGCGGGTGCTGCAAATGGCCAAACAGGGTACCGTCCAGGCAGACGATAGCAGCACGGTGGCGCTGCAGGCCGATTCCGTCTGCGTCCATGGCGATGGCCCCAAGGCGCTGGCCTTTGTGCAAAAGATCTCCGCCGCCCTGCCCGCCGCTGGGGTAGAGATTAAAGCGTTTTAATATATTCTAACACTTTGCGCCGGTCTGCACAGGCCGACGCTTTTCTTTTTATCCGTTATGCCCTTGCACTTCCCCGCACATTGTGTTATACTTGCTACCGTAAAATTGAATACGACAGCAGGTGCCTTTTGATGCCGCATTTTGCGCATAGAAAAGGGTAAAAGGGAAGCAGGTGCAAATCCCGCACGATCTCGTCACTGTGATAAGGGAGCCTGCCGCCAGGGTGCTTTTGCATCGGTCACTGGGTGTTTACCCGGGAAGGCGGCGGTGGGCGTTGATCTTTCAGCCAGGAAACCTGCCTGCTGCCGGGTACGGGGGCAAACGCCCCAGATCACGAGGAATTGGTTGTACCGTAAAGAACCTGTTAAAAGCACGGGGTCTTTTGTGTTGCCATTCTGCATGCGAAAGGCCTCGTTTTTTGGTGGGCCCATTCTGGTGTATGCCTTTTTGTGTCTGCGGCCGTCCTGCCCCGTACCGCCCATCGGTTATATAAGAAAGGAAACAGAACGCATGAGAAGAATCAACTGGAAAAAGCCCGCCGCTGTGGCAGCTGCCCTGGCCCTGTCCACCGCACTGCTGGCTGGCTGTGGCAGCACCGCCGCTTCTTCTGACAGCGTGGCCGAAAGCACCGCCGTCAGCGAGAGCACCGCAGAGGAAGCCGAAGAAGGAGATGCTGACGAGGTGGCCGCAAAGAACTGCGCAGACCTGATCGACGCCATCTATGTGCAGGAGCGCACCGATGACACCGACGCCCAGTGCGAAGCCGCCAAGGCTGCCTGGGATGCCCTGACCGACACCCAGAAGGAAATGGTCGAGGGTGAGAACGCTGACCCCGAGTACTTCGGCCGCGACACCGGCGACGCCAGCAAGGACGACCCCCGCAACGAAGATGAAATCGGCGAGAACGAGCTGCTGGTCGTCAGCTTTGGCACCTCTTTCAACGGCAGCCGCGCGGCCGACATCAAGGGCATCGAGGATGCTCTGCAGGCCGCTAACCCGGATTGGTCCGTCCGCCGCGCCTTCACTGCCCAGATCATCATCAACCATGTCCAGGCCCGTGACGGCGAAAAGATCGACAACATGAAGCAGGCCCTCGACCGCGCTGTTGCCAACGGTGTCAAGAACCTGGTCGTCCAGCCCACCCATTTGATGCACGGCGCCGAGTACGACGAGATGTGCGAAGCCATCGACGAATACAAGGATAAGTTCGAGAGCGTTTCCATCGCCGAGCCCCTGCTGGGCGAGGTTGGCGCTGATGCCACCGTCATCAACGAGGATAAGGAAGCCGTAGCCACCGCCATCACCACCGAGGCCGTCAAGACCGCCGGTTATGAGGATGCTGCGGCTGCTGCCGCCGATGGCACCGCTTTCGTGTTCATGGGCCATGGCACTTCCCACACCGCCAAGGTCAGCTACAGCCAGATGCAGACCACCATGGAGAACCTGGGCTATGACAATGTCTTCATCGGCACCGTTGAGGGCGAGCCGGAGGACACCGCCTGTGAGGCTGTCATCGAGAAAGTCAAGGAAGCTGGTTATACCAAGGTCGTCCTGCGCCCGCTGATGGTCGTTGCCGGTGACCACGCCAACAATGATATGGCCGGTGCGGACGAGGATTCTTGGCTGAGCCAGTTCAACGCCGCTGGCTGCTTTGACAGCGTCGACACCCAGATCGCCGGTCTGGGCGAGATTGCTGACATCCAGCAGATCTACGTTAATCACACCAAGGCCGCCATGGATGCCCTGAACGGCTGATTTTTTACGGCAACACCGCACAATTCCCGCCCTTCGGGCTTAAGCATCGCTCCGGCAGCTGCAAAGCACAATCTGCGTTGCAAAAATGCTCGAGAATACACAAAGTATTCTCTGCGCTTTTTGCTTAGCAGCTTGCACTTTTCGCTTGCCGTATCGGCACTTAGAATTATGCGGTCTTGCCTTACATTCTGCCCGAAGGGGAAAGCCTTCGGGCAGTTTTTGGTTTTGCTTACCCTTAATGCACGCATTTATAGGGGCCGATGCTCGTATTGGCCCGGTGCCGATATTACCCTTGCAGTATACGTTGTAAACTTAATAAAATTAATGAAATAAGGTAGGAAAGTACACATGAAAAAGTTCCAGATCGTATCCCTGACCCTGGCCGCTGCCCTGCTGCTGGCAGGCTGCGGCGCATCCGAATCCGCCGCTGCCAACGGGAGCACCAGCGAGGCCGTCTCCACCGTTGAGACCGCCCCTGCTGAAAGTGAGAGCGAGAGCGAAGCCCCCGCCGCCGAGGCTGCCCTGCCGGACGACATCTACACCGCAGACTTTAACACCGACAGCAGCATGTTCCACGTCAACGAAGCCTGCAATGGCAAGGGCACCCTGACCGTGGAAAACGGCAAAATGACGATGCACGTCAGCCTGCAGTCCCAGAAGATCGTCAACCTGTATCTGGGTATGGCCGCTGACGCCCCCGACCATGAGGACGAATGGCTGCAGCCCACCATCGATACTGTGACCTACTCCGACGGCACCAGCGACGAAGTTTACGGCTTTGACATTCCTGTTGCGGCTGTGGACACCGACTTCCAGCTGGCTATCCTGGGCACCAAGGGTACCTGGTACGACCATGTTGTCAGCGTGTCCAACGCTGTGCCCGCTGTCGATGGCGGCGATGCCGCTGCGGCGGAAGTCCCTGCCGACGGCACCTACACCTGCGCTGTCACGCTGGAGGGCGGCAGCGGCCGCGCTACTGTGGACAGCCCCGCTGCCCTGACCGTAGTCGACGGTGCCATGACCGCCACCATCGTGTGGAGCAGCCCCAACTACGACTACATGCTCATCGACGGAGAAAAGTACCTGCCCACCAACACTGAGGGCAACTCCACCTTTGAGATTCCCGTGGCCGCGCTGGACACTGCCCTGGCTGTCACCGCCGACACCGTTGCAATGAGCACCCCCCATGAGATCGATTACACCTTGACCTTTGACAGCACCACGCTGGCCGCTGCCGAATGAAGCGGCTTATAATGCTGGCCGCCCTGCCCACGCTGCTGCTGGCAGGGTGCGCGGCCCAGCCAGCGGCCTCCGGCACGGATACGCTGACCGTCACCGGCAGCTACCCCTTGCAGTACGCCCAGCAGTTCACCATTGACGAGTGCGAGGGCGGCTATTACCTCATTACCATCGATGGTACGCGCTATCTGGTCGTGCCCGAGGGGGAGAACGCGCCAGCCGAGCTGGACGCGGACATTACCCTTTTACAGCAGCCTATCGAGAATATTTACCTCGTGTCCTCCTCCGCCATGGACCCCATCATCAGTATCGATGGGCTGGATACGGTGGCGCTTTCCGGCACGCAGGCCGATAACTGGTATCTGGATGCAGCCAAAACCGCCATGGAAAACGGCCAGATCGCCTACGCGGGCAAGTACAGTGCGCCCGATTATGAGACGATTCTTGCCGCCAACTGCGGCCTGGCCATCGAAAACACGATGATCTACCACACGCCCGAAGTGAAGGAACAGCTGGAAAAATTCGGGGTGCCGGTGCTGGTGGAGCGCTCCAGCTACGAGAGCGGCCCCCTGGCCCGGATGGAGTGGGTCAAGCTGTACGGCGTGCTGCTGGGCAAGACTGACGAGGCCGAGCAGGTCTTTGACGACGCCGTGCAGCGCATTGCACCGCTGGAAAATGAATCCGCCACCGGCAAAACCGTGGCGTTCTTCTCCATCACCTCCAATAATCTGGCCACTGTGCGCAAGGGCGGCGATTATGTCGCCAAAATGATCGAGATGGCGGGCGGCGACTATGTCTTCTCCGACCTGACGGACAGCGGCAACAACCTGGCCACCGTCAACATCTCGCTGGAGGATTTCTACGCCGGGGCCAAGGACGCCGATGTGCTGATCTACAACAGCACCATTGAGGGCGAGATCCGCACGATGGACGAGTTGATCGCCAAATGCCCGCTGCTGGCGCAGTTCAAGGCCGTGCAGCAGGGCAACGTCTGGTGCACCGCGCAAAGCCTTTTCCAGCAAAGCATGGAGATGCCCGACCTGATCCTGGACATGAATAAAGTCTTTACCGAGGGCACGCCCGACGACAGTGAATTGAAATTTTTGACGAAAATCACCTGATAACTACCTCAAATGCCGCTTGCCCAACACTGTAGGGGCCGATGCCTGCATCGGCCCGCAGGCGGGCAATGCCCGCTTTTACAAGCAAAATGCAAAGGATAACACCATGCACACCCGAAAGCGCCTGACAATTGCATACCTCGCTATGGCGGCGGCTCTGTTGGTGCTGTTTGCCCTCAACCTGTTTTGGGGCAGCGTGGCACTTTCGCCCGCCGATGTGGTCAGTACCCTGCTGGGCCGTGGGCAGGATGTACTGACAAGCAACATTTTGCTGCAGCTGCGCCTGCCCCGCGCCGTCATGGTCGTTCTGCTGGGGGCGGCGTTATCGGTAGCCGGGTATCTGCTGCAAACTTTTTTTGCCAACCCCATTGCAGGGCCTTTCGTCATGGGCATTTCCAGCGGGGCCAAGCTGGCCGTGGCGCTGACCATGGTGGTGTTTTTAAACCGCGGCCTATTAACGAACTCCCTCACCTTGATTTTGGCTGCTTTCGCCGGGGCTATGGCTGCCATGCTGTTTGTGCTGGCTGTGGCGCGCCGCGTGCAGCGCATGAGCATTTTGGTCATCTGCGGTGTCATGATCGGTTACATCTGCTCCGCCATCACCGATATTGTGGTGGCCTTTGCCCAGGATTCCAACATCGTCAACCTGCACAACTGGTCTATGGGCAGCTTCTCCGGCATGACCTGGGGCAATGTGGGCACGGCGGCCGCCATTACGCTGCCCTGCCTGGCGGCGGCGTTTTTACTGTCTAAGCCCATGGCCGCCTACCAGATGGGTGAATCCTACGCCGCCAGCGTGGGCGTTTCGGTGCGCAGCTTTTCGGTGTTGCTGGTGCTGCTGTCCAGCCTGCTGGCGGCCTGTGTCACAGCATTTGCCGGGCCAATCTCTTTCGTCGGCATTGCGGTGCCGCACCTGGTCAAGCAGGCGTTAGGCAGCGCCAAGCCGCTGCATGTGCTGCCGGGCTGCGCCTTGGGCGGGGCATCGTTCTGCCTGCTGTGTGACCTGATCGCCCGCAGCCTGTTTGCGCCGACGGAGCTATCCATCAGTTCGGTCACGGCGGTATTTGGTGCGCCGGTGGTCATCTGGCTGCTGGTGCGCCGCCACAGCAGGGAGGGGACAACATGAGCTACTGCGAGACCCAAAGCCTTGCCATCGGCTACGGTGCCCCACTGCTGCGGGACATCTCTCTGCAGGCCGAGTGCGGCAGGATTTTGGCCCTCATCGGCCCCAACGGTGCGGGCAAATCCACCTTATTAAAAACGCTGGCCGGGCAGCTGGCGGCCCAGAGCGGCGCGGTATTGCTGGACGGAAAAACGCTGACCACCTACACCCCCAATGCACGCGCCCGCAAGCTGGCACTGATGCTGCCCCACATGGCACGCACCGAGCTGACCACCTGCTTTGACGTAGCCGCCGCTGGCCGCTACCCCTACACCGGGCGTCTGGGCATCCTCTCGGATGAGGATAAGCAGCAGGTGCGGGACGCCCTGCATCTGGTACAGGCAGACGAACTGGCCGCGCGGGATTTCACAAAAATCAGCGACGGTCAGCGCCAGCGCGTATTGCTGGCCCGGGCGGTCTGCCAGCAGCCGGAGATCTTGCTGCTGGACGAGCCTACGTCTTTTTTGGATGTAAAAGGCAAGGCTGAGCTGATGGCTGTTTTGCAAAAGCTGGCCCACGAGAAGAATGTGGCCATCATCGTGACCCTGCATGAGCTGGAACTGGCCCAAAAGCTGGCCGACGCGGTCGTCTGCGTTTCGCCACAGGGCGTTTCCGGTGTGCTTACGCCCAAAGAGGCGTTCGCAAGGGAAAATATCTGCCACCTGTTCGACCTTTCGGACGAGCAGTACACTGCCCTGTTTAGCGAAAAGCCCAAACCAAAATTTGAGCATTACATCCGCAGCGGGCAAAAACTGCTGCGCTGCGGCTACACCACCGGCACCTGCGCAGCGCTGGGGGCGGCGGGGGCGGCCCGTCTGCTGCTGACCGGCCACACGCCAGAAAGCGTCGGCCTGCGTACCCCCAAGGGCATCGTAGTCGAGGTTGCACCCCAATTCTGCCGCCGCACGGCAACCGGCGCGGAGTGCGCCATTGTAAAGGATGGCGGAGATGACATTGATGCCACCACCGGCCTGCCGGTCGTTGCCGAGGTTACGCTTCTGCCTGATGCCCCGCATACCGTCACCATCGACGGCGGCGCAGGCGTGGGCCGTGTGACCAAACCCGGCCTGGACCAGCCTGTGGGCGCAGCGGCCATCAACCACGTGCCGCGCCAGATGATTACCGAAGCATTATTAAAAGAAGCCGAGACCGCCGGTTACAGCGGCGGCTTCTCAGTGATCATCCGCATCGAGGGCGGCGAACAGGCCGCTAAGCGCACCTTTAACCCGCGCCTGGGGGTCGAAGGCGGCCTGTCGGTGCTGGGCACCAGCGGCATTGTGGAGCCGATGAGCCAGCAGGCGCTGCTGGATTCGTTGCAGCTGGAAATCCACCAGGCCGCCCTGCACAGCCGCCGCCTGATTCTGGCCCCCGGCAACTATGGGCTGGATTACCTGGCCCAAAACTACCCGGAACTGCATGAGATCCCTATTGTAAAAGTCTCCAATTTCATTGGGGAAGCGTTGGATATGGCCGCAGCAGAACATTTTGCAGAAGTCCTCCTTGTCGGCCATGTGGGCAAGCTGGTCAAGCTGGCGGGCGGAATCATGAACACCCACTCCAAGCAGGCCGATTGCCGCACCGAGCTGTTCTGTACCCATGCGGCACTCTGTGGGGCGGATACGGCAACCTGCCGCGCCCTGATGGATGCCGCTACCACCGACGCATGCCTGGATATTTTAACCGCTGCCAACCTGAAAAAAAACGTAATGGCAAGCCTGCTGCAGGCCATCCAACTGCATCTGGACCGCCGCGCGGCGGAAGCCTTCACAGTAGGGGCGGTACTTTTCTCCAACCAAAGCGGCCCGCTGGGCCAGACCCAACAGGCCGAAAAACTGCTGCAAAGCTGGAAAGGAAACTGACATGGTACATTTTGTGGGGGCGGGCCCCGGCGCACCAGATCTTATCACTCAGCGCGGCGCGGCTCTGCTGCAGACGGCGGATTGCATCATCTACGCGGGCAGCCTGGTCAACCCGGCCCTGCTGGGGCTGGCCAAGGCGGATTGCACCATCTACAACAGCGCCGAAATGACGCTGGAGCAGGTGCTGGCCGTGATGCGCAAAAACGAAGCAGCGCACAAAATCACGGTGCGCCTGCATACGGGCGACCCTTGCCTGTATGGTGCCATCCGAGAGCAGATGGACGCCCTGGACGCCGACGGCATCCCCTACGATGACACCCCCGGCGTGTCCAGTTTTTGCGGGGCAGCCGCGGCCCTGAACGCCGAATATACCCTGCCCGGCGTGAGCCAAACGGTCATCATTACCCGCATGGAGGGTCGTACCCCGGTGCCCGAGGGCGAGCGTCTGGCCAGCCTGGCCGTGCATGGGGCCACTATGGTCATTTTCCTGTCCATTGGTCTGGTGGATAAAGTGCAGGCCGCGCTTTTGCAGGGGGCTTACACCGAGGCGACCCCCGCCGCTGTGGTTTACAAAGCTACTTGGCCGGAGCAAAAGACCGTGCACTGCACCGTGGGCACCTTGGCCGCCAGCACCCGCGCGGCAGGCATTACCAAAATCGCGCTGATCGTGGTGGGGGACTTCCTGGCCGCGCAGTACGACCGCAGCAAGCTTTATGACCCCACTTTTACCACTGAATACCGCAAAGGAGCGCCGCAATGACCTGCGCGTATCTTGCCTTTACCAGCAAGGGACTGGCGCTGGCCCGGAAGCTTGCGGCGGCCCAGCCTGGTGCTGTGGCCCGCTGCGGCGAAAACGGCGTGACCCTTGCCAATTGGACTGCTGCGCAGTTTGCACAAAGTGACGCGCTTGTTTTTGTGGGGGCTGTCGGCATTGCCGTGCGAGCCATCGCGCCTCACTGCCGCAGCAAGGCCACCGACCCCGCCGTTGTAGTGCTGGATGAGTGCGGCCGCTTTGCGATCCCGCTGCTCTCCGGCCATCTAGGCGGTGCCAACGATCTGGCCCGTCGGCTGGCGAAAGCATGCGGCGCGGTGCCGGTCATCACCACCGCCACCGACGCCAACGGTGTGTTTGCCGTGGATGAGTGGGCCAAGCACCAGCACTGCCTTGTGGCCGAGCTGGCGCACATCAAAAAGGTAAGCAGCGCCCTGCTGGCGGGCCGTACCGTGCGTTTTGCCAGTGATTGGCCGATACAGGGCACACCGCCTGCCGGTGTGGAACCGGCTGGTGATGCCGCACAGGCAAGTTTTGCCCTGACGATAACCCCGACGATGACGTCCAACGCCCTGCATATTATCCCGCGTATTGCTGTATTGGGCATCGGCTGCAAGCGGGGTACACCTGCCGACAAGCTGGCGGACGCATTTGCTGCCTTTTGCGCCGAAACGAAACTGGCCCCGCAAAGCATTGCCGCCGCGGCCAGCATTGACTTAAAAAAGGATGAACTTGGCCTGGCGGAATTCGGCCAAAAGCAGGGCTGGCCCGTTACTTTTTATACCGCCGACGAACTGCGCGCCGCGCCGGGACAGTTCGCCCATTCAGACTTTGTGCAAAGCATCACCGGCGTGGATAACGTCTGCGAGCGCGCCGCTGTGCTGGCCGCAGGCGGCCCCGTGTGGGCGCACAAATGGGCGCGGGACGGTGTAACTTTTGCCGTGGCACTACGCCCCTTTACCCCGGATTGGAGATGGAACGATGGCTGACGCAATGTTGTACGTGGTGGGCCTTGGCCCCGGCGACGCCCGCTACCTGACTGCCCAGGCGCAAACCGCCTTACAGGCCGCCGACGTGCTGTGCGGCTACACGGTCTATATCGACCTGGTGCGCCCCCTGTACCCGGACAAAGAAGTGTATACCACCGGCATGACGAAGGAAATCGACCGCTGCCGCTGGGCGCTGGAGACTGCGCAAGGCGGCAAGACGGTAGCGTTGGTCTGCTCCGGCGATGCGGGCGTGTACGGCATGGCCAGCCCGCTGCTGGAACTGGCACAGGGCTACCCAAGTGTGACAGTGGAGATCGTACCCGGCCTGACGGCGGCCTTAAGCGGCGGCGCGGTGCTGGGCGCTCCATTAGCGCACGATTTCTGTGTGATCTCCCTTTCGGATCGGCTCACGCCCTGGACCGTCATCGAAAAGCGGCTGGCCTGCGCGGCGATGGGGGACTTCTGTGCGGCACTGTACAACCCGTCCTCCAAGGGCCGGGCAGATTATCTGCAAAAGGCCGTGCGGATCTTACTGCAAAACGGCAAGGCACCGCAGACGATCTGCGGCATCGTGCGCAACATTGGCCGCGAGGGGCAGGCTGCTAGCCTGCTGACGCTGGCCGAGCTGGAAAACACGGCGGTGGACATGTTCACCACCGTGTACATCGGCAACGCGGCCACCCGGGCGCTGGGCGGCAAAATGGTCACACCCAGGGGGTATCGCGGCGTATGAAGGTAGTCATTTTCAGCGGCACGACCGAGGGACGGGAGCTTTCCCACGCCGTGGCCGCCCTTGGGATAGAAGCTACGGTCTGTGTGGCAACAGAGTTAGGGGCTGAAGAGCAGGGGCGTACCCCCGGCATCACAGTGTGTACTGGCCGCCTGGATGCCGATGCCATGGCGGCACTTTTGCAGGGCGCGGCCCTCTGCGTGGATGCCACCCACCCCTATGCCACCGAGGCTACCCGCAACATCTGCGCGGCGGCTGCGGCAGCAGGGGTGGAATATCACCGCCTGCTGCGCCCCGCCAGTGACCTGCCTACAGGCAGTGTGGTGCTGCAAACCGCTGCCCAGGCCGCGGCGTACCTGGCGGGCAAACCGGGCAATATCCTGCTGGCAACCGGTGCTAAGGAACTGCCCGCCTTTGCACCTCTGGACCCCGCACGGCTTTACCCCCGCGTGCTGCCTACGCTGGCGGGTATTACCGCCTGCGAGACAGCGGGCATCCCACACCGCAACATTATTGCTATGCAGGGGCCGTTTACCCGTGAATTGAATGTGGCGGTCATGCGCCAATTCCATATTGCCTATATGGTCACCAAGGATGGCGGCGCGGCGGGCGGCTTTGCAGAGAAGGCGCAGGCCGCCGCCCAGTGCGGTGTACAGCTGATCGTGCTGCGCCGCCCCGAGGAACAGGGCGAGACCGCCGAAACGATTTTGCAACGATGCAGGGAGCTTTTATGAAAATCACATTGGTCGGCATGGGCAGCGGCACCCCCGGCAGCCTGACGGTGCAGGGGCTAAACGCCCTGCGGGAAGCGGAGCTTATTATCGGTGCCCGCCGCCTATTGGAAAGCCTGCCCGATGGCTGCACCGGGAACCGTGCGCCGCTTTATAAGATCGAGGAGATCTGCGCACTGCTGCGAACGACCGAAGCCGCCCACGTGGCCGTGGCCTATAGCGGCGACACCGGCTTTTACTCCGGCGCATCGGCCTTGTGCCGTGCGCTGGATGCGGCGGGCCTGCCCTACATGGTCTGCCCGGGACTTTCCAGCGTACAGCTGCTGGCCGCCGCGCTGGGCCGTCCCTGGCAGGATTGGAAGCTGGTCAGCGCCCACGGCTGTGCCTGCACCCCGGCCCTGGTGTGCAGTGCCGATACACCGACCTTTTTCCTGACCGGCGGCAGCGAGACACCCGCCACCCTTTGCGAAAAACTAACGCAAAGCAGCTGCGGGAACGTGCAGGCAACGGTGGGGGAAAACCTGGGCACCGCTGCCCAGCGCCTTGTGCGCGGCACGGCGCAGGAACTTGCCCGGCAGGAGTTTGCGGCTTTAAGTGTGCTGTTGGTGGAGCCTTGCCCTGACTTGCAGCGCCGCGTACCCGGCCTGCCGGACGAAGCCTTCATCCGCGGCAAAACGCCGATGACCAAGCAGGAGGTCCGCGCCGCCGTACTGGCCAAACTGGCCGTGCGTCCCGGCGACATCTTGTGGGACGTGGGCGCGGGCACCGGCAGCGTCAGCGTGGAGATGGCGCTGGCCGCCCCTGCGGGCCAGGTCTACGCCGCTGAGTGTGATGCCGATGCCTGCGAGCTGATCCGCCGGAACCGCGCTAAATTCCATGCCGAAAACCTGCACCTGACCGCAGGCAAGGCCCCCGAAGTGCTGGTAAATTGGCCCGCCCCGGATGCTGTTTTCATCGGCGGCAGCAAGGGCAATCTGGCGGCCATTATGGATGCAGCGCTGGCCGCCAACCCGGCCGTGCGGCTTTGCATCAGCGCCATTGCGCTGGAAACTTTGCAGCAGGCCATCGCCGCACTGGCGGCCCACGGTTTGTCTGCCCAGGTCACGCAGATCGCCGTCAGCCGCAGCAAGGCGGCGGGCAGCCTGCACCTGCTGATGGCCAACAACCCGGTTTTTTTAATTGTGAGGGAGTAACATGCTGCAGCTGGTTTTGGCGGCGCCGCGCTCCGGCAGCGGCAAAACGACCGTCGCCTGTGCCCTGTTGGCGGCGCTGCAGGCGCGGGGGGAGTATCCCTGTGCCTTTAAATCGGGGCCGGATTATATTGACCCGATGTTCCACCGCTCTGTACTGGGCGTAGAAAGCCATAACCTTGACCTGTTTTTCTCCACCCCGGCTACGGTGCGCCGCCTGTACGCCCAAAACGCGGCAGGCCATGGCGCGGCGGTGGTGGAAGGCGCTATGGGCTATTACGACGGCCTGGGCGGCACCAGTGCCACCGCCAGTGCTTGGCATCTGGCGGACACGCTGGGTCTGCCGGTGCTGCTGGTAGTGCGGCCCAAGGGTGCCAGCCTGACCCTGGCGGCCGAGCTGCGGGGGCTCATGGCGTTCCGTACACCGCATCATCTGGCGGGCATACTGCTCAATGATTGCAGCGAAACTTTGTACAAACTGCTGGCCCCGATGTTAGAAAAGGAGACCGGCCTGCCGGTGATAGGTTACCTGCCGCCGCTGCAGGAAGCTGCCATCGAGAGCCGCCACCTGGGGTTGAAAACCGCAGGGGAGATTGCAGACCTGCAGAATAAAATAAAAATTTTGTCGGATGCTGCACAGAAAACCATCGATTGGCCGCACTTTGCCGCCTTGTTTGATTGCCCCGCGCCTGCCGCGGCCCCGCGCACCGTGCCCCCGGCTAACGTGCGTATTGCTGTGGCGCGGGATGCCGCGTTCTGCTTTACTTACGCCGAAACACTGGAAGCTTTGCAGGAAAAAGGCGCGGAGCTGTGCTTTTTCAGCCCCCTGGAGGATACGGCACTGCCCCCCAATATCGGCGGCCTGTACCTGCCGGGCGGCTACCCGGAACTGTATGCTGCCCAGCTGGCAGCCAACACCGCCATGCGCAGCGCCGTAAAAACGGCTGTGGAAAGCGGCCTGCCTACGGTGGCTGAGTGCGGCGGGTTCCTCTACCTGGGCCAAACGCTGGAGGGTGCGGACGGCAAAACCTACTCCATGGCGGGTGTTTTGCCCGGGCAAGGCGTCAAAATTGGCCGCCTGGTACGGTTCGGCTATGCCGCATTGACTGCCAACACCGACAGCATGTTGTTTGCGGCAGGGGAGACCCTGCCGATCCACGAGTTCCACCACTGGGATTCGACCGCCAACGGCACTGACTTTACCGCTGTCAAAACCAACGGTCGCAGCTGGGCCAGCGGCTTCGCCAACGCACATTTGTATGCGGGATTTCCGCACCTGTACTGGTCGGGCACACCCTTGCCGCAACGCTTTGTGACCGCGGCCTGCCGCTATATAAAGGAAGAACCATGACCGAAAACGAACTGAAAACCTTATTAAAAACGGTGACGCCGCCTAATAAAGCCGCCCGTGCCGCCGCGCACGCCCACTGGGCCGCACTTGCCAAACCCCTGGGCGGTCTGGGCCGGCTGGAAACGATGGTGGAGGATGCCGCCGCCCTGATGGGGACAGAGACGCCGGATCTTGCCAACCGTGCCGTGCTGGTGCTGTGCGCCGATAACGGCGTGGTGGCCCAGGGTGTCAGCCAGACAGACGCCAGCGTGACCCGCACGGTGCTGGAAAACCTTGCCGCCCGCCGTACCAGCGTTTGTCGCATGGCAGCGGCCGCCCACTGCGCCGTTGTGCCTGTGGATATGGGCATTGCCGGAACACCGGTGGCCGGGGTCATCAACTGCCGCGTCGCCCTCGGCACGGCGGACTTCACCCAAGGCCCGGCCATGTCCCGCGCTCAGGCTGTGCAGGCCATCGCCTGCGGTATCGAGCTGGTACGGGCGCAAAAACGCCAGGGCGTACAGATATTGGCCACCGGTGAGATGGGCATTGGCAACACCACCACCTCCAGCGCCGTGGCCAGCGTACTGTTGGGCCGCCCCGTGCAGGAGATGACCGGCCGTGGTGCGGGACTTTCCGACGAAGGCCTGCGCCGCAAGATCGATGCCATCCGGCGCGGCATTGTCGTTAACCGCCCCGATGCGGCCGACCCACTGGGCGTGTTGGCGGCCTTGGGCGGCTTTGACATCGCCGGATTGTGCGGTGTATTTTTAGGCGGTGCACTGGAAAATGTACCTATCCTTATGGATGGCTTCATCAGCGGCGTAGCGGCGCTGTGCGCTGTGCGGCTGTGCCCGGCTGCGGCCAAGGCTGTGTTTGCCAGCCATGTTTCCAGCGAGCCGGCCGCCCGCCTGGTACTGGAAGAACTCGATAAAAAACCGCTTATCACCGCCAATCTGCACCTGGGCGAAGGCACAGGCGCAGTGGCCAGCCTGCCGCTGTGGGATATGGCCCTTGCGGTCTACAACGGCTGCTATTCGTTTTCCGAGGGCGGCATCACGCCGTACACCCCGCAATGCTGACGCTGGTCATCGGCGGCTCGGCCAGCGGGAAAAGCGCCTTTGCAGAGTCGCTTTGCCTGCAAAGCCCCCTGCCGCGCACCTACCTGGCTACCATGCAGGTGTGGGACGCTGAGTGTGCTGCCCGTGTAGCCCGGCACCGCGCCATGCGGGCGCAAAAACAGTTTGACACGGTGGAGTGCCCACTGCATCTTGATCGGCTGATTTTGCCCCGGCGCGGTACAGTGCTGCTGGAGGACCTGGGCAATTTAACGGCCAACGAACTCTACGCCCCCGACGGCGCAGGGGAGAAAACGGCTGACGCCGTTGTAAACGGCCTTGCAAAACTGGCCGCGCAGTGCGATAATTTGATTGTTGTATCCAACGAGGTCTTTCGCGGCGGGGCCGACTATGCCGGCGATACCGACCGCTACCTGCTGACGCTGGCGCAGATCAACAACGCAACCGCTACCCGGGCCGACGCCGTGGTGCGGGTTGTATGCGGCATCCCACGTTATTATAAAGGGGGCTAAACCCATGACAGCTTTGCAGACGATCGCGGTGGCGTTCGCCATGTTTTCGGCGCTGCCGATGCCGCAGTTTGCCTGGAACAAGAAAAACATGCGGTACGCTCTCTGCGCATTTCCGCTCATCGGCGTGGTGATCGGCGCGCTGTGGTGCCTGTGCGGTGCCCTGCCTTTGCCGGATTTTGCCCGCGCGGCAGGGTTCTGCCTGATGCCGGTGTGGGTCACGGGCGGCATCCATCTGGACGGCTACGCCGACACCTGCGATGCCCTTTCCAGCTACGGCGACACCGCCAAAAAGCTGGAAATTTTAAAGGACCCCCACTGCGGTGCGTTCGCTGTTATCCGGCTGTGCAGTTACTTTATAGCCTACTTGGCTCTGTGTGTCTGCGTGCAGTTTACCCCGCGCGTGGGTGTGTTGTGGACATTAGCACTGGTGGGGGAGCGGGCGCTCTCCGGGCTGGCGGTGGCAGCGTTCCCCATGGCAAAAAACACCGGCCTGGCCCATACTTTTGCCACGGCGGCGGATAAAACCAACGTGCGCCGCGTGTTGACGGTGCTCTGTGTGCTGCTGGGCGCGGCCCTCGTCGCTTTGGGCGGCTGGGCACTGGTGCTGGCGGCCTGTGCCGTGTTTGTACGGTACTACCACGCAGCCAAAAACCAGTTCGGCGGCACTACGGGTGACCTGGCCGGGTGGTTTTTGCAAAAATGTGAGATCTGGATGCTGGCGGCGCTGGCCGCCTGCCAATGGCTGGGGGTGCTGTAAATGCTTTTTGTTACCGGACCCCTTTACAGCGGTAAACGCGCGTTTTCCCAAAAGTTCGGCGGACGGCAGATTTGTGATGTGCAAAATCTGGCCGCCAACGCCACGGATCTAGAAAAACTGGCCGACGAACTGGCCGCCTATGATGTGGTCATCGCCACCGAAATTGGCGGCGGTATCGTGCCCATCGACCCGGCCGAGCGCGCCGCGCGGGAAGCCGCCGGCCGTCTGGCCTGCCTGCTGGCCGCGCGGGCAAGCTGCGTGGTGGAAATGTTCTGCGGCCTGCCCACGGTATTGAAAGGAGAACTGCCGAAATGTTGATTTATTTACTGCGCCACGGCCTGACCGAGTACAACGCCCAAAAGCGCTACCAGGGCCAGCGGGACATCCCGCTTTCGCCCGAGGGCCTGGCCCAGCTGCGCCGCGCCGATATTGACCCGAAGGTCGTCTATATTTCCACGCTGCAGCGCACAGCCCAGACGGCGAAGGTACTGTTCCCCAAGGCAAAGCTTGTGCCGGTGGACGGGCTGAAAGAAATGTGCTTCGGCAGTTTTGAGGGGCGCAATTACGTGGAGATGGAGCACGATCCTGACTATCAGGCCTGGGTCGCCGCCAATTGCGAAAGCTCCTGCCCGGACGGTGAGCGCAAGGATGAATTCTCGGACCGTATCTGCAAGACTTTTGCGGCGCTGGTGGACAAGGCGCTGGCGGACGGTGAGGACATGCTGGTGATTTTGGCCCATGGCGGTACCCAGATGGCCGCGCTGGAGCGTTACGCCCTGCCCCAACGAGGCTACTACAAGTGGTGCGGCCCAAACGCGGGCGGCTATGTGCTGGATGCACGCGATTGGGCCGCGCAGCACGTACTGCACCTGGTCAAGACCGTGCAGTACACCAAGGAGAGTATATGCTGATATTTTGGGCGGTGCTGGGCGGTTTTGTGCTGGATGCCATTTTTGCGGACCCGGCCTGGCTGCCTCACCCGGTGGTGCTGATGGGCCGGTGCATCTCGGCACTGGAAAAACGCCTGCGCACCGCCCTGCCCACAACACCGCAGGGCGAGCTGCAGGGCGGGGGTATCGTGGCTGCTGTGCTGTCGCTGGGCACTCTGCTGGTCACCGGCGCGGCCTGCTGGCTGGCGGCCAAACTGCACCCGGCGCTGGGGCTGGCCCTGCAAATGTTTTGGTGCGGGCAGGCCCTTGCGGCCAAAGGCCTTAAGCAGGAAAGCATGAACGTGTATAAGGAACTGCAAAAAGGCGACCTGCCTGCTGCCCGCAAGGCGGTGGCCCGCATCGTGGGACGCGATACCCAAAGCCTGACTGCCGAAGGCGTGACCAAAGCGGCGGTGGAGACTGTGGCCGAGAACGCCAGCGACGGCGTCATTGCTCCGCTGTTCTACATGCTGATCGGCGGTGCACCGCTGGCGCTGACCTACAAAGCCATCAATACGATGGACAGCATGCTGGGCTATAAAAACGAGAAGTATCTCTATTTTGGACGCTGTGCCGCTAAACTGGACGACGTGGCCAACTGGCAGCCCAGCCGCCTGGCCGGGTTGCTGTGGGTGGCCGCTGCGGCCCTGACCGGGGGCAGCGCCGCCGGTGCGTGGAAAATTTGGCGCCGGGACCGACGCAACCACGCCAGCCCCAACAGCGCCCAGACTGAGAGCGCCTGCGCCGGGGCGCTGGGTGTGCAGCTGGCAGGCCCGGCCTACTATTTTGGAGAATATTACAATAAGCCGACGATCGGCGACCCGCTGCGGCCCATTGAGCCGCAGGACATCGTGCGGGCCAACCGCATGATGTACGCCGAAAGCCTGCTGGCCCTGGCACTGGGGCTGGCGGTGCGGCTGCTTTTTGTTTTGTGAGGGAATGCAGATGAAACTGGTACATGGCGGCGATTGGGCCGGCTACCGGGCTGAGTTTGGCCGGGACGCGCTGGATTTTTCGGCCAACGTCAGCCCGCTGGGGCTGCCTGCGGGGGTGGCGGCGGCCATCGCGGCGGCACTGCCCACGGCGGACCGCTACCCAGACCCCCTTTGCCGGGAACTGCGGGCCAAGCTGGCCGTGGCCGAGGATGTGCTCGCCGATTGGCTGTTGTGCGGCAACGGCGCGGCGGATTTGATCTTCCGCCTTGCTTTGGCTGTCCGCCCGCGCCGCGCCCTGCTGCCTGCGCCCACCTTTGCCGAGTACGCAGCGGCGCTGGATACGGTCGGCTGTGAAGTTACGCGGTTTACGCTGGATGCTGCCAACGATTTCGCAGTGACGGATGCCCTTATCAACGCTGTAACGCCGGAAACAGACATGGTGTTTCTCTGCCAGCCTAACAACCCCACGGGACAGGTAACGCCGCCCACACTGGTAGAAAAGCTGCTGCACCGCTGTGCCGCCTGCGGGGCCGCTTTGGTAGTGGATGAATGCTTTTTGGACTTTTTGCCAGACCGGGACACTTTGACTGCAAAAACATTTTTACACGGGGCACCGAATCTTATCATCTTAAAAGCTTTTACCAAACTCTACGCTATGGCGGGCGTCCGTTTGGGCTACGCACTGTGCAGCAACGCCGATCTGTTAGCCAAAATGCAGGCGGCGGGCCAGCCTTGGGCTGTGTCCAGCCTGGCCCAGGCCGCGGGCATTGCAGCGTTGCAGGAGACCGCTTACGCCGATGCCGTCCGTGCCCTGATTGCTGACCAACGCCCCAAAATGGCGGCAGGCCTGCGGGCGCTGGGGCTGTATGTCATCGATGGGCAGGCCAACTATCTGCTGTTTAAGGCCCCGGCTGATTTTGGCGAAGCTCTGCGCCAGCACGGCGCAGTAGTGCGCAGCTGCGCTAATTATCCGGGGCTGGACGCTGCCTGGTACCGCACCGCTGTGCGCACGGCGGCCGAGAATGACCAATTGCTGCAAATCATGGGGGAGGTGCTGGCATGAGCAGCGCAAAATGCATCATGGTGCAGGGCACGATGAGCGGTGCGGGCAAGAGCCTGTTGTGCGCGGCGCTCTGCCGTATTTTTGCCCAGGACGGCTACAAAACTGCCCCCTTCAAAAGCCAGAACATGGCGCTGAACAGCTTTGTCACCCGGGATGGCCTGGAAATGGGCCGTGCCCAGGTGGTGCAGGCCCAGGCCGCGGGCGTGGAGCCGGACGTGCGGATGAACCCCATCCTGCTCAAGCCCAGCAGCGACATCGGCAGCCAGGTCATCGTTAATGGCGAGGTGCGGGGCAGCATGCCTGCCAAGGAGTATTTCCGCCACAAGCGTGCCCTGATCCCCGACATTTTGCAGGCTTACAACAGCCTGGCCGAGGAGTTTGACATCATTGTTATCGAGGGCGCAGGCAGCCCGGCTGAGATCAACCTGAAAGCTGATGACATCGTCAATATGGGCCTGGCCAAGCTGGTGGACGCGCCGGTGCTGTTGGCCGGCGACATCGACCGCGGCGGCGTGTTTGCCCAGCTGTACGGCACGGTGGAACTGCTGGAGCCGGAGGAGCGGGCACGCATACAAGGGCTTGTCATCAACAAATTCCGTGGGGACGTGGAAATTTTGCGCCCAGGCTTGTCGATGCTGGAAGAAAAGACACACCTGCCCGTGGTGGGCGTGGTGCCCTATTTAAAGGTGGATATTGAGGACGAGGACTCCCTCTCCGACCGCCTACAGCAGAAAAACGCTGTCAAGCCGCTGGATGTGGCAATTTTACGCCTGCCCCATATCTCCAACTTTACCGATTTTATGCCGCTGGAACAGCACCCCCTGCTGGGCGTGCGCTACGTGCAGACCACGCGGGAGCTGGGCGCGCCGGACCTGGTGATTCTGCCCGGCACCAAAAACACTGTGGACGACCTGCTCTGGCTGCGGCAATCCGGGCTGGAAGCCGCTGTGCAAAAGCTGGCGACGGGCGGCACGCCGGTGCTGGGCGTCTGCGGCGGCTACCAGATGTTGGGGGAAACGCTGGATGATTCCACTGGCACCGAGAGCGGCCATCCCCAGACTCTGCGCGGCCTGGGCCTGCTGCCGACCCGGACGGTTTTCACCAACGAAAAACGCCGCACTCAATCCACAGCCACAACCGCCGCCCCCTTTGCAGGGGCGGAACTCACCGGCTACGAGATCCACACCGGCCGTACATCTATACAGGAGCAGGGCGCACCCTTTTGCACTCTGGCGGACGGCACGCCCGAGGGCTGCGTGCAGGGCAATGTGTTCGGCACCTACCTGCACGGCCTGTTTGACAGCGGCGAGCTGACCGAGCGGCTGGCCGAACTGCTTTGCCGCCGCAAGGGCATTGCCATGGAAAGCGCTGCGCCCATCACGATGCAGGCCTACCGCGAACAGCAGTTTGACCTGCTGGCCGACGGCGTGCGCCATGCCCTGGACATGCCCGCCGTCTACGCCGCCATGGGGCTGACCGGCCCAAAGGAGGAACGCACATGACCCCGCAGCATCACCTGCCCGCCGATATTGAGCGCACCAGCATGAGCATCATTACCGAGGAACTGGCCCAGCGTAGGCTGGAGGTCCCGCCGGAGAATGCGGCGGTCGTCAAGCGGGTCATCCATACTACGGCCGATTTCGACTACGCGCAAAACCTGCACTTTACCCCCGCTGCGGTGGCAGCAGGCATTGCCGCCATGCACGAGGGCGTGACCATCATCACCGATACCAACATGGCGCTGGCGGGCATCACCAAGCCGGGCCTTGCCAAGCTGGGCGGGCAGGCTGTGTGCTTTATGGCCGACCCCGCCGTGGCGGCCGCCGCCAAAGAAGCTGGCACCACCCGCGCCGTAGCCGCCATGCACAAGGCCGCGCAGGAATACCCCCGCGCGGTGCTGGCCGTGGGCAACGCCCCCACGGCCCTGCTGGCCATTACCGAGGAAATCGAAAACGGTCTGCGTCCCGCGCTGGTCATTGGTGTGCCCGTTGGCTTTGTCAATGTGGTGGAAAGCAAGGAACGGCTGTTTGCCACATGCGGGCAGTACGGTGTCCCGGCCATTGTGGCTATGGGACGCAAGGGCGGCAGCAACGTGGCGGCGGCCATCTGCAATGCGCTGCTCTATCAGGCTGCCGAAATGTTGGACCCCAAGGCCCGCGGCTGGCAGTAAGAAACAACAGGGGAGGGGACACCGTCATGTATGTGGATTGGGACTACTACAAAATCTTTTACTACGTGGCTAAGTACCAAAACTTTACCAAGGCTGCCCGCGTGCTGGGCAGCAACCAGCCCAACATCACCCATACGATGAACAAGTTGGAAGACCAGCTGCATTGCGTGCTGTTCATCCGCTCCAATCGGGGCGTCACGCTGACGCCGGAGGGCGAGAACCTTTACGCCCGCATCTCCTCCGCCGCCGTGCAGATCCAGGATGCCGAGGAGGAGTTGAGCGCCAGCGCCAGCCTTTCCCACGGCGCGATCAGCATCAGCGCTACCGAGACCGCGTTGAACATCTATCTGTCGGAGCAGCTGCGGGGCTTTCACGCCCAGTACCCAGGCATCCGGCTGCGCATCACGAACCACTCCACCCTGCAGGCCGTGCAGGCGGTAAAAAACGGCGAGGTAGACTTTGCCGTCGTTACCACCCCTGCCGAGACCGGCAGTGACTTGAAACGGGTCGCGCTGATGCCCTTCAACGAGATTTTGGTCGGCGGCCCCAGCTTTGCCGAGTTGGCCGGGCGCACCCTCGCCCTGCAGGCGTTGACCGCCTACCCGCTCATCATGCTGGAAAACGGAAGTATGAGCCGCATCTTCTATCGCCAGCTTTTCTTAGAGCATAACGCCGAGCTGAAACCCGACATCGAAGCCGGCACCACCGACCAAATGCTGACGCTGGTGTGCAGTGACCTGGGCCTGGCCTTTGTGCCGGAGCCGATGGCCCGCGGCAACCTGCATCGCAAGCGCATTTTGCAGATGAATTTGCAGGAGGCTATCCCGTCCCGCTCGGTTTGCCTGGTCTACGACCCCCGCCGCCCGCTGAATACCGCCGCGCGGGAGTTCCGCCACCAGCTGTTGGAATCAGCGAAAAACAAGCAAAAGTAAACAAAAAGCCAGCCGCGCCTGCATCGCTGTGCACACGATACAGGCGCGGTTGGCTTTTCTTGTTTTTTGGGGGTAACAGGGTTAGGAACGCAACACGCTCTGCAGGCTTTCCAGGGCTGCAAGGCGTGCGCTGATGGCAAATACACTGGCGGCGTGGGTCAACTCTTCTGACCGCGCGTCCGCAGGAATGATACGCGCCAATACGGTGCTGTGGTCGATGGCATCGAACCGGACACCTGCCTGGCGGCAAAGCTCTACAGTACGGGAGGCGCAGCCCGGCATGGTAGCCAGGGCGGCAATCGCATCCTCTACCGGGGCGGGCTGTGCAGCGCCGGTATCGCTGAGCTCTTTGCCCAGCACCGTGCCGAAATGCCGTGCCGCGCGGCGGCTTTCGCTTTTGCCAAAGGTATCCTCGGCGGTCATATCCAGCTCCAGCGGCTCCCGCACAAAATCGGTATAGCGCCGGGTCAGCTTGGTGTATTCCCGCTGCAATTCTTTCTTCGTTAACTCCGTATAACGCATTTTTCCCACTCCTCTACCTTTTCAGGTCCAAGGACCATTATAGCGGGAATCGGCACCTGTGTAAAATGTATTATGCGTATAACTGACATACAAAATTTGCATAACTGCACACCCCGGCAAAAGTGTGCTATACTAAAAACCAAATCATGCATTTATCATAATAAGGAGAGTGTGACCATGACCTTACAGCAGCTGCGGTACGTGACCGCCATTGCAGAGACCGGCACTTTAAGCGAAGCCGCCCGCCGCTTTTATATTGCCCAGCCCAGCCTGACGGCCTCGCTGCGTGAACTGGAGGAGGAGCTGGGCCTGACGATCTTCCGCCGCACCAACCGCGGCGCGGTGCTGACGCCGGAAGGTGAGGAATTCCTCGGCTATGCGCGGCAGGTGCTGGCCCAGATGGACTTAATGGAAGAAAAGTACCTGGGAGCGGCACCGGTCAAGCATCAATTCTGCGTGTCCACCCAGCACTACTCCTTTGCAGTGGAAGCCTTTGTGGAGCTGCTGCGGGAGTACGGCGGCCCGGAGTACGACTTCCGCATCCGCGAGACCCAGACCTACGAGCTGATCGAGGATGTGGCCCTATTGCGCAGCGAGGTCGGCGTGCTTTACTTAAATAAGGATAACGAGACCGTCCTGCGCAAGGTCATCCGGGAGCATGACCTGCAGTTTACGCCGCTGTTTACGGCCAAGCCGCACGTATTTGTCAGCGCGTCCAGCCCGCTGGCGGCCAAGCCCGCCGTCACGCTGGACGACCTGGCCCCATACCCGCGCCTTTCCTACGAGCAGGGCGAGCACAACGCCTTTTATTTCTCCGAAGAAATTTTAAGCACCCGGGACAGCAAAAAAGACATCCTCGTCAGCGACCGCGCCACGCTGTTCAACCTGCTCATCGGCCTGAACGGCTATACCATCTGCAGCGGCGTCATCAGCGAGTCATTGAATGGTCCCAATATCGTGGCCGTGCCCCTGCTGGTGGACGATGCCATGCAGATCGGCTACCTGACCCACAAGCAGGTCCAGCCGGGGCTGTTTGGCAAACGGTATATTGAGATCTTGCAAAAGCACACAGCGCAATAAACCGTGGTATAGTTTTAACCTATATCAAACCCACAAAAGCCGATATTTTACAACAAGCGCATCATGCTGTATACTGTACCTACCGACGAATACAATAAAATTTCACATAGAGAGGTATATAACTATGGTCACACTGCGCTCCCCGTTCCGTTACGATTTTGTGGGCAGCTTCCTGCGTCCGCAGGCTATTAAGACCGCCCGCGCCGAGTTCAAGGCTGGCGAGATCACCCGCGAGCAGCTGACCGCTGTGGAAAATGAACAAATCACCCTGCTCATCGAAAAGCAAAAGCGCGCCGGCTACCACGCCATCACCGATGGCGAATTCCGCCGCAGCTATTGGCATCTGGACTTTATGTGGGGCTTTGCCGGTATCGACGAGATCGAGCTGGATCACGGTTACTACTTCCAGGGCGAGGAAACCACCCATGGTTCCATCCGCGTCAGCGGCAAAATCAGCGGCGAAAATCATCCTTTTGTCGAGCATTACAAGTTCGTTAAACAGTTCGAGGACGAGAACTGCATCGCCCGACAGACGATGCCTGCTCCCGCCCAGCTGCTGGCCGAGCTTTACCGCGAGGATAACGGCAAAAACACCGACACCGTTTACCCCGACCATGAGCAGCTGCTGCAGGACATTGCCGCCGCCTACCGCACGGTCATCCGTGACCTGTACAATGCAGGCTGCCGCAGCATCCAGTTCGACGACTGCACTTGGGGCATGTTCTGCGACCCCAACTATCAGGCTTTTATCGCCCAGGCAGGCGTCAAGCTGGAAGACCAGGCCAACGAGTACCTGCGCCTGAACAATCTGGCTTTGGAGGGCCGCCCTGCTGACTTGGCTCTGACCACCCACGTCTGCCGCGGCAACTATCACTCCACCTGGGCCAGCCGTGGCGGCTACGCTCCCATTGCACCCATCCTGTTTGCCCACGAGAACGTGGACGCCTTCTACCTGGAGTTCGACGACGAGCGCTCCGGCAACTTTGAGCCGCTGCAATACGTGGCCGAGGGCAAAAAAGTCGTGCTAGGCCTTATCACCACCAAGTCCCCGCGGCTGGAGGATAAGGCTGCCGTCATCGCCCGCATCCACGAAGCCGAAAAGTACATCCCGCTGGATCGCCTCTGCCTCAGCCCGCAGTGCGGCTTTGCCTCCTGCGAGATCGGCAACAAGCTGACTGACCTCGAGCAGTGGAACAAACTCAAACTGGTGAAAGAGATTGCTGAGGAAGTCTGGGGTAAGTAACAGGCATCCCCGAAACTAAATACAAAGACGCACCCTGTTGTCCGGCAAAACTACCCGACAGCAGGGCGCACTTTGTTATACAGATATTTTATGGATGGCGAAAGTGCAGCGCGTTTTACAGATCACTGCTTTTTAGTTTATCGATCAGCTTTGCATAAACGTGGGTGACAAACCATGGCTCGGTGGACTTTGCCAACGCTTCTTCAGGCGTGAACCAGGCCACGCCGCTGTTTTCGTCTTCCTTTATAGTTACGGCCTCATCGGAGTCGGCCTCCAATAGGTAAGTGACGTTTAAATGCAGGTGGCTGGATACATACTGCCCCTTTTTGACATGCCCGTCCACAGTGAGGGATTCCAGCGAATAGATGTCCGGTGATACAGGACGCACATTGGCAATACCAGCTTCCTCTTTGACTTCCCGCAAGGCTACCGCCAGCAGGTCTGTCTCACCGTCCGCGTGCCCGCCCAGCCAGGACCAGGAATTGTATATGTTGTGGTACACCAACAGCACCTTGCGGCGGTCCCGGTTCACCACCCAGGCCGAGGCAGTTATGTGTGCCACCTTATTCTGTCGCGTAAAGGCGTCATCGTGGTCCTGTATCCATTGCAGGATCAGTTCCCTGTCGGCGGCCTCCTGCTCATTATAAGGTATATAGGCGGCAATTTGGTTCAGCAGTTTCTCACGTGTCATCTTGGCGGCACTCCTTTATAATAGGTATATCCCCATTATAAAGCAGAAATCCGCCGTGTAAACTAGATCATTTGCGGGAACAGCAGGCAAAATATGTACTAATGTTGTGAATAAATGATGAACGTCAAAACAAAACCACCGCAAATGGTATGATTTCATGAGAATATCCACCACATATAAGTTTAGAATTCAATTTTGTTGAAATTTGGAAAAAGGTGTTGACAAACGCTTGCGGCGGTGGTATTATATACAAGCTGTCCGGCGGGACACCCCGTAAGGGCAGCACAGCAGGACCTTGAAAATTGAACAAAACTGAAACTTGTGGAACCTTGAACGTGGGTTTGGAAACCCACGATAAACAATTCCAAATTTACAAGTAATTCATACAGGACGCAAGCGATTGTGTCTGAGTGATTACAGAGATTTAACGCTTTTAAATGGCGATTAAATACCATTTATAAAGAGTTTGATCCTGGCTCAGGACGAACGCTGGCGGCGCGCCTAACACATGCAAGTCGAACGGAATCAAGAGGAGCTTGCTTTTCTTGATTTAGTGGCGAACGGGTGAGTAACGCGTGAGTAACCTGCCCTGGAGTGGGGGACAACAGTTGGAAACGACTGCTAATACCGCATAAGCCCACGGTGCCGCATGGCACTGCGGAAAAAGGATTTATTCGCTTCAGGATGGACTCGCGTCCAATTAGCTAGTTGGTGAGGTAACGGCCCACCAAGGCGACGATTGGTAGCCGGACTGAGAGGTTGAACGGCCACATTGGGACTGAGACACGGCCCAGACTCCTACGGGAGGCAGCAGTGGGGGATATTGCACAATGGGGGAAACCCTGATGCAGCGACGCCGCGTGGAGGAAGAAGGTTTTCGGATTGTAAACTCCTGTCGTTAGGGACGATAATGACGGTACCTAACAAGAAAGCACCGGCTAACTACGTGCCAGCAGCCGCGGTAAAACGTAGGGTGCAAGCGTTGTCCGGAATTACTGGGTGTAAAGGAGCGCAGGCGGACCGGCAAGTTGGAAGTGAAATCCATGGGCTCAACCCGTGAATTGCTTTCAAAACTGCTGGCCTTGAGTAGTGCAGAGGTAGGTGGAATTCCCGGTGTAGCGGTGGAATGCGTAGATATCGGGAGGAACACCAGTGGCGAAGGCGACCTACTGGGCACCAACTGACGCTGAGGCTCGAAAGCATGGGTAGCAAACAGGATTAGATACCCTGGTAGTCCATGCCGTAAACGATGATTACTAGGTGTTGGAGGATTGACCCCTCAGTGCCGCAGTTAACACAATAAGTAATCCACCTGGGGAGTACGACCGCAAGGTTGAAACTCAAAGGAATTGACGGGGGCCCGCACAAGCAGTGGAGTATGTGGTTTAATTCGAAGCAACGCGAAGAACCTTACCAGGTCTTGACATCCGATGCATAGTGCAGAGATGCATGAAGTCCTTCGGGACATCGAGACAGGTGGTGCATGGTTGTCGTCAGCTCGTGTCGTGAGATGTTGGGTTAAGTCCCGCAACGAGCGCAACCCTTATTGCCAGTTACTACGAAAGAGGACTCTGGCGAGACTGCCGTTGACAAAACGGAGGAAGGTGGGGATGACGTCAAATCATCATGCCCTTTATGACCTGGGCTACACGTACTACAATGGCGTTTAACAAAGAGAAGCAAGACCGCGAGGTGGAGCAAAACTCAGAAACAACGTCTCAGTTCAGATTGCAGGCTGCAACTCGCCTGCATGAAGTCGGAATTGCTAGTAATCGCGGATCAGCATGCCGCGGTGAATACGTTCCCGGGCCTTGTACACACCGCCCGTCACACCATGAGAGCCGGGGGGACCCGAAGTCGGTAGTCTAACCGCAAGGAGGACGCCGCCGAAGGTAAAACTGGTGATTGGGGTGAAGTCGTAACAAGGTAGCCGTATCGGAAGGTGCGGCTGGATCACCTCCTTCTAGGGAGTCAGACGTTCAGCTAAAGCTGGTCTTTGGCTGAACGGACAGGAAAGCAAGTTTCAGTATTGTTCAATTTTGAGGGCCGTGCAAACGGAGCCTCAAAGCATAAGGGACACAGCGAAACCCGAAACGTGAAAGCGCGGGGTATAGCTCAGTTGAGAGCACCTGCTTTGCAAGCAGGGGGTCAAGGGTTCGAATCCCTTTATCTCCACCATTTGGGCTGATAGCTCAGCTGGTTAGAGCACTCGGCTGATAACCGAGAGGTCGATGGTTCGAGTCCATTTCAGCCCACCACTGGTAATCCAGTGCGCTGGGTTACCAAAACCTTATGTGATGTACCTTGAAAACTGAATATAGAACTGCGAAATGAGATTTTATTAGCTATGTAAAATTCCTGATTTTAATAAAAATCTATAATTTCACCAAGCGGAACTGAAGCTTAGCAATAAGCGACAGTAAAATGGTAAAATCTCGTTGGCAAATGGAGAATCTGAAATAAAGATATGTTTTGCGAAAGCGAAACAACGGTCAAGCTACAAAGGGCGCAAGGAGAATGCCTTGGCACTGGGAGCCGAAGAAAGACGTGATAAGCTGCGATAAGCCTTGGGGAGGAGCAAATATCCATTGATCCAGGGATTTCTGAATGAGGAAACTCACCGAAGCTCATACTTCGGTACTGCACACTGAATCCATAGGTGTGTGGGGGGAACCGCCTGAACTGAAACATCTAAGTAGGGCGAGGAAGAGACATCAAACGAGATTCCGTTAGTAGTGGCGAGCGAACGCGGAAGAGGGCAAACCGGAAGGAGAAATCCTTCCGGGGTATGGACCGCTTTTAGGACTTAAGTTGCTAGCTGAATGGCATGGGAAGGCCATCCAAAGAGTGTGAGAGACACGTAAGCGAAAGCAACGAGAGCTGCGCGAGTTCCAGAGTACGGCCAGACACGTGAAACCTGGTCGGAAGATGGGGGGACCACCCTCCAACCCTAAATACTACCCAGTGACCGATAGCGTATAGTACTGTGAAGGAAAGGTGAAAAGGACCCGGGAGGGAGAAAGAGAACCTGAAACCTTGTGCCTACAAGCACATAGAGCACATCAACGTGTGATATGGTACTTTTTGTAGAACGGTCCGGCGAGCGATTGTATGTTGCGAGCTTAAGCGCTTAAGGCGTGGAGGCGTAGCGAGAGCGAGTCTGAATAGGGCGTTCAGTAGCATGCAATGGGCCCGAAACCGGGTGACCTACCCATGATCAGGCTGAAGTGAAAGTAAAATTTCATGGAGGGCCGAACCGACCTCCGTTGAAAAGGCGGCGGATGAATTGTGGGTAGCGGAGAAATTCCAATCGAACTCGGAGATAGCTGGTTCTCCCCGAAATAGCTTTAGGGCTAGCCTCATATTAGATACCCGGAGGTAAAGCACTGAATGGCCTAGCGCCCGAGAGGGTAGCGAAGCCTATCAAACTAAGAATGCCGGAGTATTGATGTATGGGAGTCAGACAGTGTGAGATAAATCTCATTGTCAAAAGGGAAACAGCCCAGATCTACAGCTAAGGTCCCAAATTGTATCTAAGTGGAAAACGATGTGGAAATACGCAGACAACCAGGATGTTGGCTCAGAAGCAGCCACTCATTTAAAGAGTGCGTAATAGCTCACTGGTCGAGCGTCTCTGCGCGGAAAATTTAACGGGCTAAGATACAAACCGAAGCTTAGGCTGTGTACTTTGTACACGGGTAGGGAGCGTTGTGTAAGCGGAGAAACAGTAGCGTAAGCGGCTGTGGAGTTTACAGAAGTGAGAATGCCGGAATGAGTAGCGCGAATGTGGTGAGAATCCACATGGCCGGAAACCTCAGGTTTTTGGAGGAAGGTTCGTCCGCTCCAAGTTAGGCGGGAGCTAAGGTAAGGCCGAAAGGCGTAGCCGATGCACAGACGGTAGAGATTCCGTCCCCACCGAAAGACTTAAGCACAGGGACACTTTCAGAAGGTCGGAGCCAGGTGTTGGTTCTGGTAGTGATCGAGGGAAATATAGTACCGAAGTCCGGCTGGAAGAGAGGCGAGAAAAGCTGTGTGTATGTTTAAGGTGCCCGTACCGCAAACCGACACAGGTAGGTAGGAAGAAGATTCTAAGGCCAACGGGAGAAGGGTTGTTAAGGAACTCGGCAAGTTGACCCCGTAACTTCGGAATAAGGGTGCTCACGAGAGTGAGCCGCAGAGAATAGGCCCAGGCAACTGTTTACCAAAAACACAGGTTTGTGCTAAATCGAAAGATGACGTATACGAGCTGACGCCTGCCCGGTGCTGGAAGGTTAAAAGGAGATGTGCAAGCATTGAATTGAAGCCCCAGTGAACGGCGGCCGTAACTATAACGGTCCTAAGGTAGCGAAATTCCTTGTCAGGTAAGTTCTGACCCGCATGAAAGGCGTAATGATCTGGGCACTGTCTCAACAGCCCGCCCGGCGAAATTGTAGTACCGGTGAAGATGCCGGTTACCCGCGACAAGACGGAAAGACCCCATGGAGCTTTACTGTAGCCTGATATTGGGTTTCGGTGTTGCATGCACAGGATAGATGGGACGCTGGGAAAGAGTCGCTTTGGCGATTCTGGAGCGGACGTTGGGATACCATCCTTGCGACATTGGAATTCTAACCTGCGCCTCTGAATCGAGGCGGGGGACATTGTCAGGTGGGCAGTTTGACTGGGGCGGTCGCCTCCTAAAAAGTAGCGGAGGCGTTCAAAGGTTCGCTCAGCTTGGACGGAAACCAAGCTAGAGAGTGCAAACGCAAAAGCGAGCCTGACTGCGAGACTGACGGGTCGAGCAGAGACGAAAGTCGGAGTTAGTGATCCGGTGGTATGTGAGTGGAAATGCCATCGCTCAACGGATAAAAGTTACCCTGGGGATAACAGGCTGATCTCCCCCAAGAGTCCACATCGACGGGGAGGTTTGGCACCTCGATGTCGGCTCATCGCATCCTGGGGCTGAATTCGGTCCCAAGGGTTTGGCTGTTCGCCAATTAAAGCGGTACGCGAGCTGGGTTCAGAACGTCGTGAGACAGTTCGGTCCCTATCTGTCGTGGGCGCAGGATATTTGAGAGGCGCTGTCCCTAGTACGAGAGGACCGGGATGGACGAACCTCTGGTGCACCAGTTGTCACGCCAGTGGCACAGCTGGGCAGCTATGTTCGGATCGGATAAACGCTGAAAGCATCTAAGCGTGAAGCCGGCCTTAAGATAAGATATCCCACTGAGTCAATCAGGTAAGACCCCTTGAAGACTACAAGGTTGATAGGCACAGAGTGTAAGCGGAGTGATCCGTTCAGCTAGTGTGTACTAATAGGTCGAGGGCTTGACCCCATCTTTATAAGATACTCTATTTGCTAGAGCAGTTCGATATTCAGTTTTGAGGGTACATCCTCAGAAAAAAGAGACGGTCGGTGTCGATGACGGTGAGGTTCCACCTGTTCCCATTCCGAACACAGAAGTTAAGCTCACTCGTGCCGAAGATAGTTGGCTGGAGACGGCCTGTGAAAATAGGTAGATGCCGACTTCTCTTTTAAGCAAAGCGCCTTATCCCGCAAGGGGTAGGGCGCTTTTGTTCTTTGTTTCGTGATTTGTGATAGGAGATATGGGGATAGTAGGGACGCACACTATGCGTCCGCAAAGCGAGTGACAACGCAAATCCGCGGGTGAACAATGTTCGCCCCGACGATGTGCAATTACGAAAAATGATATCTATTTTACCGTGAATCTCTTTACAATATAAAATTGTCGATTTATAATAATGGCAATATACGTGCTGCATAATTTCTCCGAGTTTCACATTTTTGGGCTGCCTAGGTATCTGGAATCTGCCTGGCTTTCAAATGTGGGCAGGGCTTTGCTTTGCCAAAATGGAGGAATACGACGATGATTCGTAATACGGCTGTTACTGTATGTGGCCCGTTAAATGTAAACAAATTGGGCGTTACCTATGTGCATGAGCACCTGATGGTAAAACCCCAGCTGCCGGATGAGTATTATATCCCTTATACGTTGGATGACGAGGCGGCTTCGACGGAGGAGACCCGCAGTTTTTCCGCAGCTGGGGGTGAGACCCTGGTGGAGATGACGCCGATCAACTACGGCCGCAACGTAAAGGCCTATCAGCGCATTGCGCAGGCTACCGGTGTGCATGTCATCTGCTGCACAGGCTTCCACAAGCAGCTGTTTATGCCGCCCTGGTTTGGCGATAAAACCGACGGTGAGCTGTATGATATTCTGATGAACGAAGTGACGAATGGCCTGGATGACACCGAGATCCACCCGGGTGTTATCAAGCTGGGCACCAGCTTTGAGGAAGTGACCGCCGCCGAAAAGCGCTCCATCGAGGCAGTGGCCCGCGTACACCGCGACACGGGCATCCCCATCAGCACCCACTGCGACAAGGGCACAATGGGCATGGACCAGCTACGCCTGCTGGAAAAACACGGTGTCGATCCGAAGAATGTGCTGCTGTGCCACATTGACAGCAAGATGGATACGGACTATGCCATCCGGCTTTGCCGCGAGGGCGCTACCATTTGCCTGGACCATGTTGGCCGAGAACTGCAGGATCGCGATTCCTATCGCGTGCGGATGATCACGGCGCTGGTGGAGGCCGGCTGCGTAGACCACGTGACCCTGGCCGGCGATATGGGCAAAAAGAACTATCTGCCTGCCTACGGCGGTAAGCCCGGCTTCACCTATATCCTGACCGACCTGAAGGCGGAACTGCTGCCTTACATCGGCGAAGAAAACTTCCACAAAATGATGGTAGAGAACCCCAAACGAATTTTCGCCTGGAAATATAACGACTAACATAGAAAAAGGAGGGGCAGCAATGGCCACTCTGACTGAACTGATCCGACAGGAAGACCCCAAACGCCCCTATACCGATGAACAACTGGCCCAGATGTTGCAGCTGCGCCGCGAACAAGTAGTGGAGCTGCGGCGGATCAACGGCATTCCTAACTCCTGGATGCGGCTGCGCCCGGCGCTGGTGGTAGAGATGCAGAAACTTCTGGAGCAGGAGCCGAGGCTTTCGGATCGGTCGCTGACCCTGCGGCTGAACGCGATGGGCTACAATGTCTCGCGCTATCTGGTAAAGGAACTGCACAACAATTTGCCAGAAAAAGAAGCCGAGCCGCAGCCTGAACCGGCCGTAGAAATCACCACGCAAGAGGAGACCGAGGGCACCAACGTGTTTGCTGGGATGATCGGCTACGACGGCGGCCTGAAAGCGCAGATCCATCAGGCGAAAGCGGCGGTATCTTATCCACCCAACGGCCTGCACACACTCATTATTGGTCCGTCTGGTTCCGGCAAAACGTTTCTGGCAGAGAATATGTACCACTATGCGGTGCAGCAGGGCCTGCTGGCGCCGGATGCCCCCTTTGTCTCCTTCAACTGCGCCGATTACGCCGACAACCCGCAGCTGCTGAACAGCCAGTTGTTTGGCTATGTGCGCGGCGCGTTCAGCGGCGCCAACGCCACCAAGGACGGCCTGGTGCAGAAGGCAGACGGCGGCATCCTGTTTTTGGATGAGATCCACCGTCTGTCCGGGGAAGGGCAGGAAATGCTTTTCTACCTGCTGGACAAGGGCAGCTACCGCCGACTGGGCGATTCCGGCCCGGCACGTAAGGTCAATGTGCGGCTGATCGCCGCTACCACCTCTTCGCCGGAGTCGGCCCTGCTGCTGACGTTCCGCCGCCGTATCCCCATCGTCATCTCGATGCCCGGCATCGCTGACCGCCCGATGGCGGAGCGGTTTGCCGTGCTGCAAAGCATCTTTGCGGGAGAGTACAAGAAGATCGACCGCAAGCTGGTGGTGGAGCGGGAGGCCGTGCGCATCTTATTGCAATATGATTGTCCCGGCAACATCGGCCAGATGCAGAGCGACATCCAGGTCTGCTGCGCCAACGCTTTTTTGGAGAGCGTCTCCAAGCAGGAAGACACCGTTTACATCCGTGCCGAACTGGTGCAGCAGTTGATCTCGGCAGGCAGCCTGACTCGTTTGCTGGAAGTGGAAAGCTGTTATGATCGGCAGCTGGTCTTCCCGCAGGTGGAGGACGACGCCAGTCAAACGCTGGATAAAATGTACTACCGACTGAAAGAAATTGCCGAGGAAGACTGCACGCCTGAAGCGCGGATGAAAGCCCTGCAGACCGTACTGCTGGGCCGTGTGTTGCCGCAGAACAACCTGCACAATAACAACACGGCGAAATCGCTGGAGCAGGAGCGGCAGGAAGTGCGCAAGGTCGTGCTGGCTGTGCTGGCCGAGATGCGGGACAGCCTGAATTCCTGCCGCAAGGACTTTGAGGATGCGTTAGTGCTCAGCCTGACCACGGATGTGCCCCAAAACGCCAACGGTGCACAGACTTCACTGGCGGAAAAGTACCCGGCTGAGATGGAACTGGCCCAACAGTTCATTGACCGTTTCCGCGCCAAGCGGCCTTGCAATATAAGCGACTACAAGCGGCAGATGCTCACCCTGTGCCTGGTGGCATTCTCGGCCCGCAAGATGGAGCGGCGCATCCGGATCATACTGATGGCTCACGGCCAGGTCGGCCCGGCCATGGCCGAGGTCGTGAACCATGTGCTGCAGGACGACAACGCCATCGGCTTCTCCATGGGCTGGGACGAGCCCAACGAGCGGGTGTTGGAGCGCGCCATCCGTCTGGTCCAACAGGTGGATGAGGGGCTGGGCTGCCTGCTGCTGGTGGATATGGGTTCGCTGGCGTCCTTTGCGCCGGAGATTTCCCTGCGCACCGGTGTCAGCGTGCGGTGCGTGGCCCGCGTGGATACGCTGATGGCGCTGGACGCCGTGAACCGGGCCAGCTTCCGGGATAAAAGCACACTGGATGAACTAGCGGATGCGCTGGAAATCGGTCGTCTGCACGCCGGATTCTCCGATCTGGAGCAGCGTACCGGTAAGCCGTCTGCGATCCTGACGGTCTGCATCACCGGCGAGGGCTACGCCCGCCGCATAGAGAGCTTCTTGAAAGCCACCGTGGTGGAGTGCAGCGACATCAAAATTGTGGATGTGGGCCTGCTGAACCGCGATGCTATGCTGGCCCGCGTGGAAGAACTGCGCCGGGACTACGACATCGTGGCCGCGGTAGGCACCATCAACCCGGAACTGCCGGGCATTCCGTTTTTGCCGATGAACTACATCTTCTCTGGCCGCGGCTCGATGGCGCTGACAAACCTGCTGGAGGCCCACTGCCAGCACAACAGCGGCATCGGCGATCTGCTGGACCCGCAGCTGATCCTTTGCGATGCGGATTTCCAGGACAAGAACGATGCGCTGGACACCATGTGCACGATGCTAATGGAGAAAGGCTGCGTTAAGCCGGAATTTTTGCTGAGCGTCTACAAGCGGGAGAACTTAGGCGTAACCTGCCTGCCGGGGCATATTGCCATCCCCCACGGCGAGCCCGCCTACGTCACAAAACCTGCCATCTGCGTCGCCAAAATCTGCCATCCGTTGGACTGGGCGGGCGGATTTGTGGCTGAAATTGTTTTTTTGTTTGCGCTGGACGAAAAATGCCAGGGATTTGTACAAAATTTCTGCGATATTATTAAAGACGAAAATAACGTAAAGAAGTTATTATCTGCAAAAAATGCCAAGGAAATCTACGATTTCCTAAAATAGAATCAAGTTCTGCCAGAAAGTTGGCACGTAACTTGCTACATATATGGGTGTAAGGGTTCCAGATCCCTTGCACCCACATTTTTGTATTGGAGCAAATGCAGCACTACGGTACAAGAGAAAAGGAGTCCTGCAAATAAAAGTCAATAGGTTTTGCAGAAAAAGTCCAAAAAAATACTCGGCAGATAGCCGAGTAAAAATGCGTACAGCAAACAGGACTCCCTCAAAAATCGGAGGCAGCCAAATGACAAAATGAGCATTACAGATTAGCCTTCTTCGACCTGAGTTGCGCTTTCAGCGGCGTTCAGGCACTCCTTAACGCGGGCATAGTAAATACGCAGGAACTTGTTCGCGGCAGCAGTAGTGCAAACGAAGAACGGCTTCCCCTCGTCACGCTTTTTGGCGTAGAACTGGTAAACCGCTTCGTTTTCGGGTTTGCATTTAACGTAAGTAGAAACCACCTGAAAGAGCGCTTTCCTCAGCTGAGGTGACCCGCGCTTGGAAGTTGTTACACTGGAAAGCTGCATCTTGCCGGAGCCAACAACGCCGGGGTCTACGCCTGCAAAGGCCACAATAGAACTGCGGTGCGGGAAACGGCGAACATCACCCAATTCAGCCATGAGATGCGGTCCTGTGGACTTTCCAACGCCGTACATGGCCATAACGGACTCGGACTCCGGCAGCTGCTTGCAGAGATTCAGCATCTCGGCTTCCAGCTTGGACTGGTTTTCGCGCAGTGCAATAAGCTGGTCGGCGGCAACTGTAACCAGTAATTTAGCATTGTTGTCACGCGGCAGTGTGGTATAGGATCCGCAACTGGCTGCGTAGAGAGCATCTGCCGCATCAGTACTAAAATGGTAACCCTTTCTCTTGCACCATTTCTTGTATCGCTCTTCAAAAGCATCCGGTGACATACGGTTAATGCAGTCGCAATGCCAAAAGCTTCGGTAAAAGTCCACCCACTTCAAATGTCCGTCTGCCTTTCGGGGCTTGAGAACAGCTCGTTTACACCCGGAAAGGTCTTGTCAGACAAAGAAATAAGGTTGTTTGTGAGCATGACAATATTCTTATTATACAAGTCGCATTGACGTGCGCACAACTTGAGTTGCTGTCTAATTGCTTCCATAGGAGTATATTCCCGCAATGTAGACCAGTTGTCAAGCCCATACTTGGCAATTTTTAGGGCATCTTTCGGGTCGGATTTTACTTTGCGCAGAGAGCCTGCTCCGCTTTGCTTAATAAGCAATGGGTTCAGGATGCTTACAAAGATTCCCTCACTGTGAAGCAGCGCTGCTACCGGCTCATGATATCTGCCTGTTGCTTCCATTACAACGCGGGTATCTGGCTCCATGCAAAGAACATCCAACGCAAGATGTGACAGTTCAATATCTGAATGCCTTACTTCATATGGCGCTGCAACAAGCTCCCCACCTGGCTTCATGGCAGCTACCATACTCTTACCCTTAGAAACATCGATTCCAACTACGGTCATTCGTTTTCCTCCTAATTTGAATTTGCAATGGCTTCCGCCTTTTACTTATTGCTTGTTCAATCTCCTGAGTAACACGAACGCACCGCTACGGTGGGACTACCTGCGTAAATCGAATGCTGCGAATAAGAACGGCGGCTGACTGACTCCTTTACGGACGTGTAAATCCAGCGTGATAAATGTCAGACCACTACGTTCTTATTCTACAGCTTAGGCAACAAGTTGGATAGCAACACGGCTGGATGCCGTGGGGCTACCCACAAATATATTGTAGGAGGTGAACTACACAGATGGCTATGCGAGATATTCTTTTCCCTGAATGTGTGATTACACACATGAAAGCAAAAAGTAAAGAGGATGCTCTGCACCAGCTGTATGAAGTTCTTTTGAAAAACGGGAAGGTAAAGACCAGCTTTTACGATGCTGTCTTGGAGCGTGAGCGCGATTACCCCACCGGCCTTGAACTGGAAGAGTACAATGCAGCAATTCCTCATGTGGTCCCGGCTCATGTTGAACATTCTGCCATGGGCATTGCGGTCCTGGATACGCCTGTTACGTTCCAGCGCATGGATGACGATGAAGCCACGGTGGACGTCAATGTGATCTTCAACATTGCATTGGATGTTAACGGCAAGCAGATCGACATCCTGCAGGAGATCATGGCGATCCTGGCGGACAAGGACGTGATGGGGCAGTTGGTCAAGGCCGACACCCCGCAAGATGTTATGAACATTTTAAAGAAAGAAGGATGATTTCTTATGAAAAAGATTATGGTTTGCTGTGGTTCTTCCATGATCACCTCTACCATCGCTATTAACAAGCTGAAGACCGCTATGGCCAACGCTGGCATTGATGTCAAGTTCATTCAGTGCAAGTTCGCCGAGGTCCAGGGCAAAGTCAAGGTCGAGCGCCCCGACGTTATCGTGCCCACCGGCGCACTGAAGGACAGCCTGACCGATTCCGTTCCCGTTGTGCGCGGCACCTGCTTCGTGACCGGCGTTGGCGAGAAAGAGGCCATCGACGAGATCATCAAGATCTTGCGCGGCTGATTGCAGAAAGAAATAGGAAAGCGCGGCGGTACCACTGCCCCTGAAATGGCCGCTGCAAAATTATAAAACCGGAGGAGTTATAAAATGCAAGTTGTTATTGACGCCTTGAACTGGATCTGCGGTTTGGGTCCCATGTGCATGATGCCCATCATCATGTTCGTTATCGGTATTTGTCTGCGTGTTAAGATCGGCACCCTGCTGAAGTGCTGCATCACCACCGGTGTTGGCTTCTGCGGTGTCAACCTGGTCATCAACACCTTTGTTGCACAGGTTGGCCCCAGCGTGCAGAACATGGTCGCCCGCTTTGGCCTGCATACCGACATCATGGATGTGGGTTGGCCTGCCCGTGCCGCCGCTACCTGGGCTTACCCCTTGGCCGCTGTGGTCGTATTCGTCGTCCTGGGCATCAACATCCTGATGCTGGTTCTGAAGGCTACCAACTGCGTCATGGTCGACTTCTGGAGCTACAACCACTTCATCTTCTGCGCTGCTATCTGCTATTATGCTTCCGGCAGCGCCATCATCGGCCTGATCTGCGGTGCTATCTGCGCTATCGTTACCTTCAAGCTGGCCGACTGGACCCAGCCTGTCGTTGAGGAAGAGTTCGGCCTGCCCGGCGTTTCCTTCCCCACCTCCAACAGCATCAGCTGGGCACCTCTGGCTTACCTGCTGAACAAAGTTTACGACCACATCCCCGGCCTGAACAAGCTGCAGGCTGACCCCGAGAGCATCCAGAAAAAGTTCGGCGTCCTCGGCGAGCCTCTGATGATCGGCACTATCCTGGGCGCTGTGTTCGGCATCCTGGGCGGCAACGATGTTGCCGGCGTTATGACCGTTGCTATGTACACCGCTGCTACCATGGTCCTGACCCCAAAGATGATGCAGGTCCTGATGGAAGGCCTGATTCCGTTTGCTGATGCCGTTAAGGAGCTGCTGAACAAGAAGTTCAGCGGCAATAAGTTCCACATCGGTATCGATGCTGCCCTGACCATCGCTAACCCCAGCTGCATCGCCGTTGGCATCCTGATGGTCCCCACCACCATCATCCTGGCCATGGTCCTGCCCTTCAACCGTCTGCTGCCCATCTCTGATATTGCTTACCAGGCCATGTGGCTGTCCGCTTACCCGGTCGCATTCAGCAAGGGCAATGTTGTCCGCAGCTATATTTCCTGCGTGATCTTCACCATCATCATGCTGTTCATCGCCACCTCTCTGGCTCCTGTCCACACCGCACTGGCTGTGGCTGGCGGCTATGACCTGGCCGGTGCCGCTCTCGTCTCCACTGAGGATGCCGGTACCCACCTGCTCTCCTACCTGCTGAGTGTTGTTGCAGGTCTGTTCCACTAAGCAATTCCGCTAACGAATTCCAAGATAGTGCAAAGGGCAGTTTTGTAGGCCGTGAAACGTCTGCGGCTGCCCCTTTGCACTGTATGTTAGGAGGTTTCCCAATGAAAATTTCCGGTATTACCGTATATGAGGTCAAACCCCGCTGGATCTTTGTTAAGATCACCACCGATGAAGGCATCGAGGGCTGGGGAGAGATGATCTCCGGCACCAAGACCGAAACCGTCGTGGCCGGTGCCAAGGAAATGGGCGAGTATCTGCTTGGCCGTGACCCGTTCGAGATTGAGCGCCTGTGGCAGGAGATGTACAAGTCCTTCTTCCGCGGCGGCCCTATCAACGGCACCATCGTCTCCGGCATGGAGATGGCCCTGTGGGACATCAAGGGCAAGGCTTTTGGCGTGCCCGTGTATGAGTTCCTGGGTGGCAAGGCCCGCGACCGCATCAAGGTCTACTCCTGGATCGGAGGCGACCGTCCCGACGACGTGGCCAAGGCCGCGCTGGAGCGCCGTGCCATGGGTTTTGACGCTGTCAAAATGAACGCTACCGAGGAACTGCACTACATTGACTCCTTTGCTAAGATCCAGGCCGTTGTGGACCGCGTTGCCTCCATCCGCGAGGCCTGTGGCAATGATTTCGGCATCGCTGTCGACTTCCACGGCCGTGTGCATAAGCCGATGGCCAAGGTGCTGGCCCATGAACTGGAGCCTTACAAGCTGATGTTCATGGAGGAAGTTGTCCTGCCCGAGAACGAGGAAGGCTTCCGCGAGGTCGCCAACCAGGTCTCCACCCCGCTGGCTACCGGCGAGCGCCTGGTCAGCCGCTGGCAGTACAAGAACCTCTTCCGTGAGGGTGCCATCGACATCATCCAGCCTGACGTTGCCCTGGTCGGCGGCATCCTGGAGACCAAAAAGATCGTCGCCATGGCTGAGGCCTTTGATATGGCTGCCGCGCCCCACGCCCCCTACGGCCCCATTGCGCTGGCCGCTACATTGCAGGTGGATGTCTGCTCTCCCAACGTCTTTATCCAGGAGCAGAGTTTGGGCATCCACTACAATAAGGGCTTTGACCTGCTGGACTTCGTCAAGAATAAGGACATCTTCCAGTACAAGGATGGCTATGTGGATGTGCCCACCAAGCCCGGCCTGGGTCTGGAGATCGACGAGGACCTCGTCAAGGAAGTTTCCGCCGAGGGCCTGCATTGGACCAACCCCAAGTGGCGTAACTACGATGGCACCATGGCCGAGTGGTAAGCAGACCAGAAAGGAAATACCATTATGGATATGTATGCAATTACCGCAGAGCACCCGCTGCTGGGCATCCTGCGCAATGTCCCGCTGGAAAAAACCATCGACTATGCCGATGCCGCTGTGCGCGGCGGCGTAGCGTTCTTTGAGGTGGCCCTCAACAGCCCCCACGCGCTGGAGCAGATCACCATGCTGCGCAAGCACTTTGGTGACCGCTGCCTGGTAGGCGGCGGCACGGCCATCACCACCGAGCGCTGCCGCACCGCAGTGGACGCCGGTGCCCAGTTCCTGCTGACCCCCGGCACCCCTGTGGACGTGCTGGAGTACTGTGCCAAGAACGATGTTGCCCTACTGCCCGGCGTGCTGACCCCCACCGATGTGGCCGTCAGCCTGGAGTATGGCTTTAAGACCATGAAGCTTTTCCCCGCTGGCAGCATGCCGATGAGCTATCTGAAGGACCTGAAGGGTCCCTTCGACGATACCCACTACATGGCCATTGGCGGTGTGAACCCACAGAATATCCGCCAGTTCTTTGACGCCGGCTACCTGAGCGTAGGTCTGGCCAGCAGCCTGATGCCCAAGGACGCTGTGGCTGCCAACGACTGGGAAACATGCGAGGCCTATGTCCGTGACCTGGTCAGCCGCATCGGCCGCAACTGATTTGCCATTACCGTAAAAGCATCCTTCATAAAAATCGCCGATCGGAACCTATGAGGCTCTGATCGGCGATTCTTTTGTAAGTATTTAGTCAAAGCTGGCGGTCACTGCTTGCGTTCAAACGCGCCGGGGATGCCCAGCAGCAGCCGATACTTGGCCACGGTGCGCCGGGTGGTAGTAATGCCCTGGGCCGTCAGCTGATCCGCCAGCTGTGCGTCAGAGAGAGGATGGACGGGATCTTCCTCCTGCAGCAGTTTATGCAGGGCGGCCAGAATCTCGCTGCGGCTGTCCGGTGCAGCGTCCCCGCTGCGGTTGCCTGCCCTCGTCAGGAAGTAGGAGAGGGGATAGACCTTGGTGGGTGTTTTGACATATTTTCCCTTGATGGCACGGCTGACGGTGGACGGGTTGATGCCCATCTGCTCGGCCATCATATCAGCCGTCAGGGTGTGCAGGGGCTGGCCTTCGGCTAAAAAGGCAAGCTGGGTGTTCAAGATCAGCTGACCAAGCTGCTGCAGGGTGCTGCGGCGCTTCTCCACACACTGCACGATGTAGTCCGCGTGGCGGTGCTGCTCCTGCAAATAGGTGCGCAGCTCCGGCGCTGCGTCCGTGCCGGACAGGTCGTAGTAGCTGCTGTAGGGCACGCCGCTGCTCCAGCGGTCCTGCACGCACACGCCCCACTGGCCGTCTTTGCAATAGAACTCCAAATCTGGCACAATAAAACCAGCGCTCTCACCGCCGCCAAAGGCTGCCGTCGGGTACGGCTCCAGCGTGCGGATCAGTGAGACATAGTGCTGCACTTCCTCCATCGTCAGGCCGTAGGCCCGCATGATGGTGCGGTAGCGCTTGGCGGCCACATCCTCCAGATGATCGAACAGGATGCCCAGCAGCGTCGGGTCTGTCATCCCCTTGTGGAATGCCTGCAGCACCAGACTTTCCGAGGTCGTGGCCGCGCCCACACCGGCAGGCTCCATCTGGTGCAGCCAGGACAGACAGCGCTCGACCACATACAAGGGTGCAGCCAAAATCTCAGCCACCTCTTCCACAGTTTCAGGCAGCAGGCCAGTGCCGGGTTCAAGGAACTCCACCATATGGCGAAAGACGCCGCGCTCGGCTTTCGTGGCATTGGCGGGGAGCTGACTCTCCAAAAACAGGTACAGGTCCTGCGCCGTTTTGTCCGGGGCAGCCCGCTCCGACAGATCACCCTCCTTATCCGGCGTCTGCACGCTGATGGGCCGCTCGACCGTGCCGTGGATCTTGTCCAGGTCGAACAGGGGGTTGTCGATCTCCTCTTTTTCAGCATCTCGTCCAGAGCAGCACCGTCCAGGGACAGGATGTTCAAGGCTTGCAGCTGCTGCTGTGATAAGATTTGCCGCTGTTGTAATTCTTGTGTCGGCATGATAATTTTTCCTTTCTTTCAGATTTCCGGTGCGTTTGCTATCAGTATACCACAACATCGAAAAAACGACAATTATCTTATAAAATCGGGCATTCCCGGTTACGGAGGAACGCAGATGAAAACAGTACTGACGATCGGCGAGACCATGGCCACCGAGATTCCCGGTTGACACCGAGGGCACTCCCACCCGGCACAAAATGCAAACCGCTCTGCAGGGCAGGGGAGAGATTTACCGCGGAGTTCGTCGTTTGCAAAAGTATATAAACAAAATATCCCCCTGCTGAATTCATCGGCAGGGGGAGTTGTTTGTAATAGGGTCACACCCAGCGGCCAAAGCGGTATTGCGGCTTGGTCGGCTCGGGTGGGACAAGTTCATTACCCAGGTAGACTTCAATGCTGTTGCGGCGCAGGCGGCGAGCGATGGGGGGTGGCAGCTTGCTGTACCCGGCTTTCAGGTTTGGCGGGCGGGTGTCGATCGAGTGGCAGTCAGTGCAAAGCAGATGCACCAGGTTCCATTCCAGCAATTTTAGCAGCCAGTGGGCCGTGCGGCCTTCCCGCACCAGGCCGCTGGCGTTGATCTGCGCCAGACAGCCCTCGCTGACCCAGTTGTACAGCAGGGTAGGATCCTCGGTCACGAAAGGATAACGCTCCACATGGGCCAGAATCGGCGTATAGCCGCGCTGGCGCACAGCGTACAGCGTTTCGTCAATGCCTGCGGGGTGGCAGGTGGTAGGGAATTCGATAAGAATGTAGTTTGATTTGGCAAAGGCCAGCGCGCGCAAATCAAGACTGGGCAGAGCCGTTGTAAAGTACACCTCCGCACCCAACTTGGCCGCCAGCGGCAGGCCGGTCTCTTTGGCGGCCTTGGCTACCTGTAAAAACGCGGCGCGGCGCTTTGCGGCAAATTCTTCTACGGAAATACGCTCATAATGGAAGTGTGGGGTAAATACAATGCCAGCCACACCGTCCTGAATTTCTTTGCGCAAAAGCGCCATGGAAATGTTCAGGTCCCGGGCACCATCATCGATGCCGGGCAGGATATGGCAATGCAGGTCTACCAAATTCTGGCTCATTCGTTGCTGCTATCCTGTTTTGTGTCGTAGTAACCATAAGAGTACGCGTAGGAGTAGCCGTCTTTGCGGCCGGTCTTTTTGGCATTATAGCCATTCATCACGACGCCGAGAATGTGGGCGTCAACGGCTTCCAGGTTCTTTTTGCTCAGCTGGGCACCCTGAATGGTGGTGACACCAGGGCGGACAACCAGCAGTACACCATCCGATACACGGCTCAGAACGGCGGCATCGGTCACCACCGAGACAGGCGGCGTGTCCACAATTACATAGTCATAGGTCTGCTGCAGAGCCGTAAAAATCCGCTCTACAATAGGGGTGGAGAGGAGTTCTGCCGGATTCGGCGGAATGGCGCCAACGGGCAGCACCGTAATGCCGCTGTCTTTCAGGCGCAGCAGGGCGTCCGGCAGCTTGCCTACATCCTTTGTTGTGATGACATTCGTCAGACCACTGTGGCTGCGGGGAATGCGCAGATAGCGGGAAATTGCGCTTTTACGCATATCGCAGTCCACAAGGACTACCCGCTTGTTGGATGCTGCCAGCGTGATGGCCAGGTTAATGGCCACGTTGCTTTTGCCCTCCTCCGGCACCGAGGAAGTAATCAGGATGGTTTTGCAGTTACTTGTGGCGGAGAGAAACTCCAGGTTGGTACGCAGGGATTTATAGGCTTCCACGAACTGGAACGGCGCGTCTTTGCTGACAACAAAGAATTCGCGGTGAGAAGTCCGGGACTTTTTGTCTTTTGCACTCATTTCTTTTGGCCCCTCTCGTATTCAGGAATGACACCCACAACGGTGAGATCCAGGTATTTCGCAACATCTTCTTCGTTATTGAGTTTGTTATCCAGCAGAACCTGCAGGAAAATCACACCAAGGCAGAGCACCAGACCGATCATACCGCCCAGGGCAGTATTCTTTGTGGTGTTGGGAGAAACCGGGGTGGCAGCAAGAGAAGCGTTGGAAATGACCTTGACAGAACCGGCTTCTACAGCCTCCAGAATCACGTCGGGGGAAACCTCGGTGATTTTGTTGCAGACCTGCTGGGCCCATTCAGGATTGTTGCTGCGGACGGTAATTTTCATAACCTGTGTGTCGTCCACGGCATCAACCGTTACGCGGTCTTTCAACTCTCCGTAAGTCAGAGAAAGTCCGAGGTCATTGATAACCTGCTGCAGCACAGTATCGCTTTTGATAATGATGCTGTAGGTAGAAACCAGCTTGGTTGCCGAGTTGATCTGGTCGCTGGTAACATTGGAAGTGGTATCCTGGCGGGTGTTGACGATCATCAGGGCCGAGGACTCGTACTGGGGTGTCATGGCGAACTTGGAGACAGCAAAACCGGCAATGGCCGCTGCCAGGGTGCAAAGGATCAGGATTGCCAGATGCTGCCGGACCGCATTCAGTACTTCCAGCAGGTCTATGGTATCGTATTCTTCGTTTTCCACGGGTCGGGTCCTCCTCAGGTGTTATTTTGGTATCGGCGCTTCAGCTGATGACGCGCCACGAACATAAAGCCCAGCAGAATAGCGGCCACGAGGGCATATACAGCCGCAAAGATGCCCAGGCTGCCAAACATACTGCGAAAACAGGTAAGAACCAGTGCCCGGATAGAGGCGGGTTCCAGCGAAAAATTGTCCAGTCCCAGCAGGGGATACAGAACGGTGGCACCCAGTGCGCACAAAATTGCACCGGCCGTAAAGGTGAAGGTCAGGCAGCGCACACCCAGGCGGGAACTGCCTGCCAGACGGATCATCAGTACCAGAGAAACCGCACAAAGCAGGGCTGTAAGAATTACACCCGGCAGTGCCAGCCGGTTTACCTTGGTGATAATCGTGTAAAGCTGGCTGGCCAGCGGAATGGCAACATAGTTGGCGTAGTCCAGGCGGCAGGCATCGGCCACAATCTCAACAGCGGACGCTACATCCTCGGCCACATCCTTGCCGCGGCTGTTCAGGTCAGCTACCAGAACAGCATTGAGGTCGGCTTTGACATTCTCACGGGCATTGACAGCCGTATTGCCTGCATACAGGTCTGTCACAGCCTGTTCCATATCCGTGTTAATCTGGTCGCGGGAAAGGGTAGAGGTCATCACATCGGCATCAAAACCGGTGGATGCACCATAGCTGACATAGTTATCATACAGGTAGCTGTAGGCATAATCAGCAAAGCTGCTGCGCGTTACCTGCTTGCGCATGAATCCCTCGCTGCATATAGTGGTCAGCAGCATCAGAAAAATGGCCAGAATCGCCAACAGCAGCGTGGACAGCCAGGACAAGCCCAGTGCCCAGCCGACACTGCCGCGTTTCTTTTTTACATTACTTTTTTCCAAACAATCGCCCCCTTAGCTGTTTCTGTCCAGCACGGGGCCGGAGACATACCGTGCATACACAAAGAAGCGGTCCGGGGTAAAGCCCATAGCATCAAACGGGTAGCAGGTATACAGAATCAGATTTTCATCCTCGCGGGAAAAGTCGTAAGCGGACGAGTCCTGATAATCCAAGATTTTTGTCTCCGTAACCTCATAGGTGTACACACCGTAGTGGGTGGTAATGGTTACGGTGGCCCCTTCTTCTGCATGCTGGAGATCATTGAAGAAAGTGTTGTTGTGGCCGGACAGCAGAATCGTTTTCCCTTCACCGGGCAGACCGGCGCTGCTGTTCTCCATATAGGTGCCGACGCCCTGGTTCAGGATTCGGTTGGTATCACCGTAATATACCGGGGCGTTCACGTTGGTGCCGGAAATCGTAATATCAGCATAGCGGTCACCCAACGTGGGGTAGGTAATGCTGCTGAAGGGAATCGTCTCCGGCTGGGCAGCGGCTTCCTCTGCCGCACCGCCGTCAATTACCGTGCCGGCTTCAGCCAGCAGGTCCTGCGGCTGAGAAGCAGTTGTGTTGTCAAAGAACCAGCCCAGCATCATCTGGTAGGGCTGCAGCAGCACAAAGCTGAGTGCCGCCAGCAGGGCTGCCGTGACAGCCGCCAGCGCCAAAGGCACAACAACATAGGCCAGCGGACTGCTGCGGATGAAAGACCTATTTTTACTATGTGGCAAGTTTTTAACCCCTCCTGAGCCAGGACGCAGACACCAGCCGCGCCCGGCTATCCGTAAAGTATCTATCTGAAACAGGCAAGCACACTGCCTGAAAAGAACCTACAAAACGGGCATCACCGAAGTGCTGCCCGTCCTCCGATTAAGACAAGCTCATCGGATGCTGCATTGGCTTACAGCGCCAGCGCACTCTCCTTGCGGACAGCCAGGCCGAGGATACCAACAACAGACAGAACGATGGTAGCAATAACCATAGCGCTGTTGTCACCGGTAGCCTTGATGACTGCAGAAGAAGAAGCGGTGAGCGGGTTGGAAGCAGAAGCAACAGAGCCATCGGTGGCAAACTTACACTGGGTGGTGCCAGAGACACCGTTAGCGGAAGCAGTCGGCACAACGGCAACCTCGCTGCCGGAAGCAACGACATCGATGTTCAGGCTGATGCCGGCATCGCTGAAGATGCCGCCAACCTGGCTGAGAGCGGTGCTGACAGCAGTGCGGACATCGGCCTCGGTCTTGGCGCCGTTCAGGGCGTTCTTGGCCTGGGTCAGAGCGTTGCGCAGGGCAACGGAATTATCACGCAGGACACGCAGCTGGGTCTCGTTCAGGCTGTTGACAACACCGTCCATGCCGTAAACACCGGCGCTGGTCAGATAGCCGTTCACTTCGGCGCGGGCAGCACTCAAGTTCTCTACGTAATCGGTAGCGAACACACCGGTAGCAAAGACGCAAGCCATGACAACGCTGACCAGAACCGCAACGAGCTTCTTGAACTTGTTCATGATTTTTGTCCTCCTTTCTTCAAAGGTGCATCGCTGCGCGGGCAGTTATGCGCTTATAAAGCACAGTTGAAAAACTCCCCTTTATAAGTATTCTCATTTTATCATAGAACCGGATGGAATGCTATATATTTTAGCCGAAAATGTCGAAAATGGTCGTTTTACCCAAAACAACCCTATATATAGGTTGGCTTGTTTGCGTCTTGGTCATTCCAGTGGGGCACGAAAATGAAAAAGGGCTCGCACCCGACAACGGCGGGCTGGTGGGGTGAACAAACACCCCCTGCCTTGTACAAAAGCAAGGCAGGGGGTGTTTGTTTTGGGCTTATTCAGGGGGGCATAGGGCAGGGGAGAGACTGCCGCTATTCAGGGGGTAAACTTATCCAGGGGCAAAAACGTGTTGTTCTCGGCGGTGTAATTGCCGCCGCCCATCTGTGGGCGGACGAAGGGCACGCCGTCCCGCACATAGAATACATTGTCGGTAATCAGCGCGTCCGGGTTCTCCGAGGGGCTGATGGTGCCGCCCAAATCGTCAAAACTGACGTTGTGGCGGAAGGTATTGTGGATGGCTTCCTGCAGGCAGAACATCACGCAGCCACCCTCGTTCTGGCGGCTGAAGTTGTACTCGTACACCGTGCCGTCGCCGGAGTCGGCATCATAAGCCATGCTGTCCTGGTTCAGGCGGGTGTCGGCGGCTTCGTTGCAGCGGAACAGTGCATCCTTGCATTTCCAGGGCCAGATGCCCGCCGCCACTTTGCCGGCGCGGTCGCCGGGGTGGGAATACACGCGGTCATTGATCTCACAGGCTACGGAATCAGCGGTGTTGTGCTCCACCAGCGGGCGCAGGGCGTACATCACGGTGATGCCATCGCCGCCGGCCAGCTTTACGTAATTGTCGCGGATGGTCACATTCTCGTGGCCGTACTTGAGGAACGGGGCTTCTTCCAGCGCCGCCCCCTGAAAGTGAGCGTGGGCGTAGGTGTAGCCCACCGCCAGGCCCCAGCGGCTGACGCGGTAGAGGTAACAGCCCTCCACCAGCACATCGGCAAAGCGGGCCGGGCCGGTGGCGGCTTCGTCGGCAGGGGACAGGGCAGTCATGTAGATGCCACCGTTGTTCATGTGCTTGTCGTAGACGTTGCCGTTCACATCGTGGATGGCGAGATCGCGCAGCGTAATGCCGCGGCATGTGCCTTTGTCCTTGGCCACCACAGCCACGCCGGTGCGCTCCATCTTGTCGGGCTGGGAGTAACTCTCGCCCAAAACGGCACCGCTGTGGTTGGTAATTTCTAAGTCCTGCACGGTCACATACGCGGCATCGTACAGCAGCACGGCCGAGGAAACATAGCCCCGGTACACATGGGTGGGGCTGTCCAACGGGCAGCCATAATCCTGGTACCAGATGCCCTGCCCGTCGGCGTCAATGCGCGGGGCAGGGCCGTCGCCGTAAGCACCCACCACAATGGGGGCATCTTTGCTGCCGCAGCAGGTCAGGTGCAGGTATTGCCCCGCAAACACACTGCCGCAGGCCAGCCGTACTCGGTCTCCTGGCTGCAAAGTCAGGCGATTGACAGCACGCAGGCTGGCAAAAGCGGTGGCCTCGCTCAGGCCGTCGAAACTGTCGCGGCCGGTTTCAGCGTTGACGTAATAGGTCTTGCACAAGGGCATCATACGCCTCCTCTCGCAGCCGTTTTTCAATGATCTGCTCCACGTCCTCATAGGGGAAGCTGTCGCCCCAATAGCGGGTAAAGAGATCTGGATTATTGCGATAGTACGCCTGTTTGTGTTCTTCTGTGATGACAGGGCAGACAGGCAGCGCTCGGATGGCTGCCGTGGGCTGGGCAAAGTCCAGCTTAAAACGGGTCAGCTCATATTGCAGGTACATGGCCGGGGTGTACTGCCGCGGGCCGTAAAACACCGTGCCGGCGGCTTGCAGCCGGGCATTCTCGGCATTTTTGGCCTGACGGCGGGCTTCCAGCGCTTTGGGGCTGGCATCGTCGATAAGTCCCAGCTGTTTGGCCAGCTGCAATTGCACCAGCGCATTTTCCCACTCGGCAGGGGAGAGACAGACATCACGTGCGGTCATTTGACTGCACCCGTAATGCCGTTGGCAAAGCTCTTTTGCAGGCAGAGGAAGATGATGGCAGTGGGCAGCGTGCAGATCAGGACACCCAGCATCAGCATGCCGTAATCGACGCTGTAGCCGCTCTTCAGGTTGGCAACCAGCATGGGCATCGTGATAGAGGCATTGTTTTGGAAGATGATCTTCGGCCAGAGGTAGCTGTTCCAGGCATTCATGAAGGTAACCGTCATGGCCGCGCCGTAGGTGGAGCGCATGATGGGCACGAACATACGGAAGAAGATGCCGATCTCGCTCAGGCCGTCCAGACGAGCAGCCTCGATAATATCATTGGGGAAGGACCTCGACGCCTGGCGGAACAGCATGATCATGAACGGGGTCGAGATGGAGGGCAGAACAAACGCCGCCCAGCTGTTAACAAGGCCCCAGTGGGACATCATCTTGAACAGCGGGATCATGATGGCTACGAACGGCAGCATCATGGCCAGCAGCAGCACGCTCATCAGGGCGTCCTTGGCCTTGTCGTGGTAGATCTCAAAGCCGTAACCGGCGATGGAGCAGACCAGCAGCGTGATGAAGGTCATCAGGATGGCATTGCGGAAGGAGTTTGCCATGGCCAGCCCCAAATTCTGGTTGGCGATCAGCGACTTGAAGTTTTCCATCAGGTAGGTGCCGGGGATCAGTTTGCCGCGCACGACGTCAATGCTGGGGTTGGTAGCGCCGCACAACATGTAGTACAGCGGAAAGACCGACAGGAAACTGGCCAGAATCAACACGGCATGGGCCAAAATCTTTTTGCCTTTAGTCACGTTTGTCACCTACTTTCATCTGGATAGCAGACAGGACGGCCACGACCACCAGGATAAACACCGACAGCGCCGCCGCGTAGTTGAACTTGGGCGTTTCCACAAAGGAAATGTTGTAGATGTAATGCGTCAACGTCATCGTTGCCTTGCCGGGGCCGCCAGCCGTCAGGTTGACGGACTCATCAAACAGCTGCAGCGTGCCGGAGGTGGACATAATAGCCGTCAGCAGAATGGTGGGTTTCAGCAGGGGAATGGTCAGGTGGATAAACTGCTGGATGGGGGACGCACCGTCGATGCGGGCGGCCTCGTAGATGGAGTAGTCGATGTTCTGCAGGCCAGCCAGGTAGAACACCATGTTGTAGCCGGTCCAGCGCCAGATCAGCGCAATAACGATGACCCAGCGGGCCGCCCAGGCGTTCTGGAACCAATCCACGGTTGGGATGCCTACAATGGACAGCACCCGGTTGACCAGACCATCGTTGGCAAACAGCGATTTGAAGATCATCGAGTAGGAGACCAGCGAGGTGGCGCAGGGCAGGAAGATCATCGTGCGGTAGATGCCCTTGCCCTTGATGTCGGGGCTGTTGAGCAGCTGTGCCAGAATCAGCGCCAGGATCAGCATGATGGGCACCTGGATCACGAAGTAGAAGATCGTGTTAAACAGGCACTGCTGGAAGGTGGCGTCCTTTAAGATACGTGCATAGTTGGCAAACCCGGCCGGCTGCACGGCGCTGCCGGTACCTTTCTGGAAAGAAAGGATCAGCGCCTGCACCATGGGGTAAAAGCAAAATACAAAAATCAGGATCGAGGCCGGCAGCAGGAAAGCCCAGCCGGTGAGGTTGCGCTTCTGCTCCATGTTCAGCCCTTTTCGTTTGTTCATGGTAACTCTCCCTAATTTGCCCATGTGGTTTTTCATAAAAGCAAGGGCACGGCTTGCAAAAGGGGTATCTGATGCAACCCGTGCCCTTGGCGGACGTTCAATTGTGTAAGCGGTACGCGTCAGGCGCGGCGGATGTTAGCCAGCGATGTTGAACTCAACGGTATCCTGGGCATTCTGCATCTCGCTGTCGATGTCGGCGTTGTTCTGCACAACGTTGGTAACAGCATCGGTCAGGGCGCTACGCACGTCAGAGTAGTAGGCGCCGCAGTCGAAAGCGGGAACCTGACCAGCGAACTCAACGATGTCCTTGTAAACGGTCTGGCCGCCGTAGAACTCGGAAGGCTGGTTGTAAACATCGCTCTCAGCAGCAGGCAGGTAGCTGGAGATAGCACCGGCGTTGGGCAGCAGGTCGTCGTACAGTTCAACACTGGAACCGAAGGTGCTCTTCAGGAAGTCGAAGGCCAGCTCGGTGTTCTTACAGTTGGAGGAAACGGCCCAGCTTGCGCCGCCGCAGTTTGCGTAGTTGGTAGCACCATCGATGCCATCCAGCTTGGGCATGTTAACGATAGCCCACTTGCCGGACTGATCCGCGGCAGCCTGGACACTGGACATGATCCAGCAGCCGTTGATAACGCCAGCAGCCTTGCCGTCGTTCATGGAGGCAATGTACTGATCCCAGTCGGTGTACTCGGCCAGGATGCCCTTGTCGACCATATCCTTGTAAACAGTCAGGGCCTCTTTCAGGGCAGCGTTGTCAGCGATCTTGACCTCGCCGTCAACAACAGGGGAGGCACCAGCGGACTGCATCATCTCGATGATCAGCTCAGAGCCGCCGGAGGAAGTCAGCATCGGCACGCCGTTGGCGTCCACGACCTTCTGGGCCTTCTCCTCGAACTCGCTCCAGGTCAGGTCCTTGAAGTCCTCAACGGTCAGGCCGGCATTCTCGATCATGTCAGAACGGACAGCCATGACAGAAGCGCCGTTGTCGAAGGGCAGGCCGTAGTGGTGGCCGTCGACGGTGGAGTCAGCCAGCTTGCCGCCGGAGAACTGGTCCCAATCCAGGCCGGAGTCGGTCAGGTCGGTGTAGATGCCGGGGAAGTTGGCGACCATCTTGTGGTAAGAGTAATCCTGCATCAGGAAGATGTCGGGCAGGGTGCTGTAATCCTCGCTGGTGGCAGCGGTGATGAGCTTGGTCTCGATGTCGTTGTAGACGTTCTCTTCAATGTTCAGCTTGAAGTTGGGGTGATCCTTCTGGTAGAGGGCCTCCGCCTGCTTCAGGGCGTAGATGTTGAAGTTGGGGTCCCAGGCCCAGACGGTCAGGGTCTCGTCGCCGTCTGCAGTGGTGGTCTCAGCTTCGCTCTCGGCGACGCTCTCAGCGGGGGTGGACTCGGCAGGGGTGGAGGCAGCGGAGCTGCTGGCGCTGCTGCCGCAGCCGGCGAGCATGGAAGCCGTGAGGGCGGCTGCCATAAGGGCTGCTACATTCTTCTTTTTCATGGATTTGTCCTCCTTAAAAATATTGTTTCTCCATCTTTTATAAAATACGGTCCGCAGGCGCGGCCCATAAATTATCGGGTCTTACTCTGCATCGTCGACCCAGCGCATCTCACGCGGGGCCAGGGTCAGCTCACTGATAAACTTGCCCTTGATGTACAGGTCGGTCTTTTGCTCGGATTCCGAGTTGTTGATGACGGCAATGCGCTTCGTTTCGGGGAATACCGTCACCTCGGTGTCCACGTTGGTCACGTAGTAGTGCTTCATCTCCTCCGGCATACCGGCGGCGTAGTAGATGGCCCGCAGCAAAATGCGGCAGTTCTGGGGGGAGTAGGGCAGGCCCGCAAAGTAAACGCTGTGGCCCTTGCCGTACTCGTTCACCACCAGCTGGCTGTACTCGCCGTCCTGCGCCAGGATCTGGTAATGTTTGCCCTGGGCGTAGATGCGGGACGTACCCTCGCCAAAGTCGATCTTGCCGGTAAAGGATTCATCTTCGAGGATGAAGTGGTGGGGATCGCAGGTGTTATATTTGTCGGTACTCAGGGAGAAGCCCATCTCGCGGTCAACGCCCATCACATCGGACAGCTGGAAGTACCGGCCCTGGTGCTGGCAGGCGGTGGGCTCGCCCACACCGATGAAGCCGCCGCCCTCGTCCACAAATTTGCGGATAGCGGTCACGACCTTCTCGTCGATCCAGTTCTCAGCGCCGCTGAAGGCGGTGTAGGCATCGCCTACATTGATGATAACGCCGATGTCCTTGGGGATGCCGCTGCGGACATCATCAAAGTTGATGAACTCCACATCAAAAGGCATGCCGCTCAGACATTCCAGCACGCCCTCGGCCGAGTAGGTCTCGCGGTGGTAAATGGAGTGGTGCACCTGGTTGCTCATCCACTTGCGCTGGTGGCCCCAGCAGTTCAGGATGGCCACTTTGAACGGTGCTACATAGGACTTGGTGCCCTGCATGTTCTCGTGGATCTGGCGGAACTCGCCTACCACGTTCTGGATTTCGTCGATAAAGCCGGGCCAGTTGCTGGCCAGTTTCAGGTAACCGCCGTAGCCGATGCGGTCCAGCGGGCTGCGCAGCACCGCGCGGCGGGCTTTCAGCCAGTTGGTGCGGGCCTCGCCGATGGGATCGCCGCCCGGGCAGAACACATCGGGGAAGAAGTAGGGCAGCAAGCGGCCCTCGGTGTACTTGACGCCCTCAATGTCGGAGATCATGCGCAGCGTAACGCCGCTGCCCACGGAACCAACCACAGCGTCCAGTCCAATAGACTTGAAGTACTTGCCGTAAGGCTCGGTGCCGATCCAGTGGTCGCCCAGGAACATCATGGCCTCTTTGCCGTAGGAGTGGACGATGTCCACCAGCTCCTTGGCCAGGGCGCAGACTTCCTGCTGCTGGAACTCGATAAAATCTTTAAATTCCTTGCTGGGCACGCGGAACATCGTATTGTGGTAGCCCTGGTCCACAATGAACTCAGGGCGGAACTTGTACCCAGCCCATTTCTCGAACTTTTCCAAAATGTAGGGGCTGACGCTGGCGCTGTAGCCGAACCACTCCACGAACTTTTCGCGCTTCTGGTCATCAAACGTCAGCGTGAACTGGTGGAAGAAGGTGGTAAAGCGCACCACATCGATATGGGGGTTTGCCTCGCACCAGCGGCGCAGCTTTTCTTTTACGTAAGCCTGCGTTTTGGGCTGGCGCACATCGTAGGTCAGCTGGTGGGGCGTGTCCTTCCAATCATTGGTCAGGAAGTTATACATATGTACGGGGTCCCAGATCAGGAACGCCAAAAAGCTGACAGTGTACTCGTGGTAGGGGATGGTCTCGATCTCCACCTCGCCGGCGGCCTCGTCAAAGGACCACTTGTCGGTGGGCACGACCTCGCCGGTCGTGCGGTCGATGACCTCCCACCAGCGCTTGGGGTCATCCAGCGTGTTGACTTTCAACTGCTGGGTGTGGAACCCGTCCATCAAATGGATGCGCAGCGTGGTGCTGCGGGCGGTGTGCCGATCGCTGATGAGGTACTCCTGCTGGATCTCGTCTGGGTTTGCCTCGGCCCAGGCGTTGTCTTTTCGGGTGGTGTAATAGGTGGCGTATTTCTTGGCGGGATCCTGCAAAAGGGCGTCCGGCATCTCGGTGCCGTCGCAGTCACGCAGGGCGTCGGCCCCCCAGCAATGCTTTCAGCCGCAGGGTCTCCTCCACAACATCGGCATCAGTGGGCAATGTTAATCTTCCGGTCTGCTCCATTTCCCCGTTTCCTTCCTCTCACAAAGGGTGCCTCTACAGCACCCTGTCTTTCTTGACGGTATCATCATACCCTGTTTTAGGGCAAAGAAACAGATACTTTTTTGAGCAGTATTTTAGAAATCTTGCTATTTTTGTGCTCCTTTTAGTCTTTTTGTGGCGATGACCGAAAAGTTGCACAAAATATTGACGTATTCTTTGTATGGTTTGACAAAAATCGCTTTTTATGTCATGATTTTGTAATTTTTTGTAAAATCGTCCCACAAATCTGCACTTATGTTACGTGTCGTGCCTTGCCAATCGACGTAGGAATAAGTATAATAAGGGCAAAAAACGATATACGTCTTTAGAGTCAAGCGAAATCTTGCACTTGACTTTAGACAAATTGTTGTTTAAGCACTAAAGCTTTGCAAAATTCAGAAAGGAGTGCCCGGCAGTGAATACACGGTACGATCTGAACATGGAGGTCCCCCCGCGGGAGGCGGTGCGCCTTTTGTACATCAGCAAAAGCCGCTTCGGCGGCGACTGGCGCAGCGTGCCACACACCCACGCCTGCACCGAGATGTTCTACTGCGTCAGCGGCCGCGGGCAGTTCAACATCGAGGGCAAGCTGTTCGATGTGGCGCCGGACGACCTCATCATCGTCAACCCCCGCGTACAGCATACCGAGCTGAGCTACCAGACCTACCCGCTGGAGTACATCGTGCTGGGCATCGACGGCGCGGAGTTCCTTTTTAATGAGAAGGACCTGGGCTACACGATGCTCTCCTGCGGCATGATGCGGGAGGAACTGCTGTTTTTAATGCGGATGCTTCTGCGGGAAATCGACAGCCGCGCCGACGGCTGCGAGATGGTCTGCCAGGACATTCTGGAAGTGCTGCTGGTCAAGATCGTGCGGGAGGCCGCCGTGTCGATGCGCATCGTGCAGCCGCCGTCCAAGAGCAAGGAGTGTGCCGGGTACATTGACGAGAATTTCAGTGAGAACATCACGCTGGACAAGCTGGCCGAGATCACCCACGTAAACAAATACTACCTTTCCCACACTTTCCAGCGGGAGTACAACACCTCGCCCATCAACTACCTGCTCAACCGCCGCATTACCGAAAGCAAGGCCCTGCTGACCAGCACCGACTTTAGTCTGACTCAGATCAGCGAGCAGATGGGTTTCAGCTCGCCTGCCTACTTTTCCCAAAGCTTCCGCCGCTTTACCGGCCAAAGCCCGCTGGAATACCGCCGCAAAAACCAGCCTGGCAAAAAGTAACCCCAAACCTTATAAAAGCAAAACACCGCCACCCCGGCAGGCAAACCGGGGCGGCGGCAATTTGTTTAATAGCATCCACATAAACCGCCAGCCTGTGGCTAAAATCATTGGTGCCGCCGATGCCTTAGTTGCGGGCTGCGGTCGTTCCTGCATGATTGCAAAGAGTCTCCAAGGGCTGCCAACTTCTTGGCCTCCTCTGGGAGGGGACTCCCGCCGCAGCGGGTAGGGGAGAGAACCTTCGGGCTAATAAGCGCTAAAGGCACTGTCTCTCCCTCCGGCCCTTCGGGCCGCCCCTATACTAACTGCCTAACAAAAACTGCCCACGCGGGAAATTCTCCGTGTGGGCGGTTTGCTTTATAAAATCACTCGATGACCAGCAGCAGGCTCATTTTGAACTTGCCCTGCGGGGTGACGCTGTGCAGGCCGTTCTTGTCAAAACGAAAGCTCTCGCCAGCGTTCAGCTCGTAGTCCCTGCCCTCGTAACCGATGATGGCCTTGCCCTCCAGGGCGGTCAGGATAGCGTTGCCGGGGGCGCGGTGCGGGGTCAGGCCGGTACCCTCGTCAAAGGCCATCAGCACAAACTTCATGTTGTCAGCATGCACAATGTCCAGGTTGGCGATGCTGCCTTCCTCGTAGGAGATCAGGTCTTTCAGGGCGGTGGGCTGGCCCGCTTTGATGATGTTGTTCATGGTAAATTGCTCCTTTTTTAAAATGATTTCGGTGTAGATCATGCCGGTGCCATCGCTGTCGGCCAGGGTGCCGCACAGCGTTTTGGAGGGCAGTACCAGCAGTTCACCGGGGGCAAGGGGTACGTGGCGGGCCTCCGCGCCCAGCACAAAGCACCCGCTGCCCTCAGCCCCCAGGTACAGGGTGGTACAATCATAGCTTTCCGGGGTGATGGAGGTGCCGGCGCCCATTGAAAACCAGGTCACAGGCACTTCCGCACCCAGGCGGGCCGGGCGTGAGATGGTCATGGCCTCCCGGATGGGACGCATTTGCGCGATGGTAAAGGGGGTGTTGTTCATACAGCGTCTCCTCGCAGGGCCGGGGGTACAATGCCGCGGATCGAGCGGCCCTCATACTTCAACTCATCCACGATCACCTGCACATCGAACGAGTAGGAGATGTTCTCCTCGTTCAGAATATCAGCAGCCGGGCTTCGTCTGCCACACTCATAGCATTGGTCGGATAGCGGGTATTTATGATGGCGCTGATCCCTTCTTCGCGGGCCAGGTGCTTTATCATATCCAGTATAAGGATTTGATTGTGGAAGTCAAGCCCTGTTTCGGTCTCGTCCAGGAACAGGTTCGGATACAGCCCTGAACGCCTCTTGCAGCCGTACAGCGGAATGACCCGCGTTTCCTGCACGGTATTTCAGGTGGTCCTCCGCACTGCCAAACTCAAACCAGCAGCGGCACTGCAGGTCCTCCGGCAGGGCAGGGAAGGGCTTGTCTTCCAGGCTGTCGGCCATCTGGCGACGCATGCTGCCGTAGGTCAGCGCCTTGCCGGCGGCGATAAAGTAGGGCTTGATGGCGTCGTCATCGCACCACATGATCTTTTTCAGCGTGCCGCCCTTGGACCATTACAGGCTCTTGATGGCCAGGTACAAAAACGGAACCATGATGCGGCGGGTGCCTTTGCCGATTTGCGCGAACTGCCCGCCGTCAAAAAATACGTGCTCCACCGGCGGGTGGGTGGTGGTCAAAAAGTCCATGGCCAAATCAGCACCAATGGAAGACGCCACCACCAGCGTCAGCCTGGTTACACCCTGTGTTTTAGAAACTCTTCGACCTGCCGTACCTCGTCCTGCTTGACTTGGTAAACCTGCCCGGCACAGTAGACGGTCTGCAGCATCGTTTCTGGTACGCCGGAAAGGTTGATCGTTTCACTCATGGGGAAGCCCCTCTCTTTTTTGATTCTGCGGGAATCGGCCGCAGGTTAGAATATGCTAACCCATGCCGTGTAAAAATGCCGCCCTCACGGCAGCCGCTTTATCATACGAAAGAAGAATCGCTCTGGCTTTATTGTAGCCGTGCTGTCCCGCCTTGTCAAGCTGCGCGGGGCCGGATGGAGACTTACAGCGCAGAAAAGGTTGCATTTTGGCGTTTCCTGCGGCACATTGGTTACAAGCCGCTGACTGCAAAGGCGGAAAACACCCCTGTGCGGGATTCCACGCCGGAATCGCTGATGGATCAAATTGAAATCACCTCTAAAGGTGCCCGCAGAAATTGCAGTAGCCTCTTTTTGTATGGGCTTGTGTCAGGGCATGCCTTGCGTTATAATCAAAAGCAAGATAGATTGTTAAGGATGGATTCCATGAACCGCACGACCGATGATTTACTGGACGCCCTGGCGTGCCGGGGTTCCGCAGCGGCAACCCGCTGCATATCCTGATCGCCATTTTGGTCTACGGCGTGTTCGCCATCTTTGCGCTGGCGGTGGGACTGGCTTCCTTCAGCTCCTTCTCCAACTTTGTGGTGGGGGCCACAGTCCTTCTGTGGCCGGTGGGGTGCTATCTTTTTGCCTTTGACCTGTTTAATATCCGCACCCGGTGTACGCAGGTGGAGCGGTTTCGCCATACGAAGCAATATCCTTTTTACTGCGTCTGCGTCATGCTCAGTTGGCTGCTGCTCTGCTTTTTTTGTAATGTCCCTGGGCGTAGGCGTATTCGACAGCAAAAAACAAAGGCAGTGTAAGAAAAGCCGAGGTGATTGGTTTGCAGGACAGTCGATGGTTCCGCATCGTGTATACTTTGCTGGACACGGGCAAGTGCACCGCGTCGGAGTTGGCGGAAAAGCTGGAAGTCTCGGTGCGGACGATTTACCGGGACCTGGACGCCCTCAGCGCGGCGGGCATCCCGGTGTATGCCGCGCAAGGCAAGGGTGGCGGGGTCTCCCTCCTGCCGGAGTACGTGTTGGATAACGTACTGTTATCTGGCGAGGAAAAAGAGAAAATCCTGATGGCTTTGCAGGATTTATCCGCAGCCGATGAAACGGCCGGGGAATTACTTGTAAAATTGGGCGCTCTGTTCCAGACCCGGGCCGCGGATTGGATAGAAGTCGACTTTTCGGACTGGAAAAAGAGCGCACGGGATCAGGATGTGTTCAACGCCATCAAAACAGCAATTTTCAAGAAAGTTCTGGTTACTTTTTCCTATTTTGGCAGCAGCGGCGGCTATACGCAACGGACGGTCGAGCCGCTGAAGCTGGTTTTCAAAGGCAAGGATTGGTATTTATACGGATTTTGCCGGTTGCGGAAGGATTTTCGCTTTTTTAAGCTGACCCGTATCAAGGGCCTTGCCATTGGGAAAGAAACTTTTATGCGGGATGTTCCCACTGATTTGCCGGTTAAAGCACCTCTTCACGCCGAAGATTTGGTTGCTGTAAGCTTAAAGTTTACGCCCGAAGCCGCCTTCCGCGTGTATGATGAATTTACCGATGCCGTCACCACAGACGCACAGGGAAACTTGTATGTATCTGTCACTTTGCCCGATCATGGCGTGCTGTTCAGTTATCTGCTGTCCTTCGGCGACAGTGTGGAGGTGCTGGAGCCTGCCAGCGTGCGGGAGCAGGTAAAGGAAAAGCTTATTTCTATGCTGCACATCTATAAAACTTGACAGTTGTTGTCAGGTATAAAGTGGTATGCTGTCTGCGAAAGGATGGTGTACTTCATGAAATATGAGTGGCGGAAACAGGGCAAGGCTCTTTACGGGGCCAGGACGGCCCCGGCCCTGATAACTGTCCCCGCGCAGAACTACATCAAGATAGACGGCAGGGGAGACCCGAACGGGGCCGATTTTTCCAACCGCGTGGGTGCGTTGTACGCTTTGGCGTATGCGGTCAAAGCGGCCTACAAAGCGGCGTCTTTGCAACAAGAAATCGACGACTTCGCCGTCTGCCCGCTGGAGGGCGTCTGGGCACAAATCAGTGGGGATGATTTGGAAAAAGACAAGCTGGAATACACCCTGATGATCCGTCAGCCGGATTTTATCAGTGGGGAGCTGGTACGGCAGGCGCAGAAACAGGTGCAGCGAAAAAAGCCAAATCCTCTGTTGGGAGAAATCACCTTTGGTGCGATGCAGGACGGGCTGTGCGTAGAAATCCTCCACATCGGTTCCTATGACGATGAGCCCGCCTCGTTTGCAAAGATGGCCCAGTTCGCGGCGGCGCACGGCCTGCGGCGAACGGGAGATTATCACCGCGAGATCTACCTGAGCGATGCCAACCGCGTGGAACCCTGCAGGCGAAAAACAATCTTACGCTGCCCGGTCGAGCCCGTTTCTCCGGGCAGCATGGAAAAATAGCAGACAAAACGGCATGGCTTCGGCTGTGCCGTTTCTTTTGTTTGTGGGATGGCAGGGCTGATCGGCCTGCTTTGCGCGGGCAGCTACAGCAATTTGAACATATGTCTGTCGTCAGCCTGATCTTCGGCGGCATCTGTGCCATCGCTACCCGGAAGCAGAAATAAACGCATAGAAACGACAAAAAGGCGTCGGCCATGGTATTTGCACTATGACCGGCACCTTTTTACATTTTGTATTATATTTTATAAATATAACGCTTCGTTCTGTGCTTTTAATTGTTACTGCTTATCTTTCTCCTGAAATACCTTATTTAAAAGGTACACCCCCAGCACCAGCACACCCAGGACCAGGAAAATCCCCGCCATCCCGGCGCACAGCATGGTCAGCGTGGTGGGCAATAATGCAAACGACATAATCGTACCTCCTTACACGTACCCGTTCATCAGGGTCAGAATCAACCCGCCGGCAATGACCGACGCGATCTGGCCCGAAACATTTACGCTGATGGAATACATCAGCAGGAAATTCTGGTTATCCTCGGCCAGGCCCATCTGGTTGACCACACGGCCGCTCATCGGGAAGGCCGAGATGCCCGCCGCGCCGATCATGGGGTTGATTTTTTTGCCTTCGGGCAAAAACAGGTTCAGCAGCTTGGCAAACAGCACGCCGCCCACCGTGTCGAACACAAAGGCCACCAGGCCCAACGCCAAAATCAGCAGCGTGTCAGGCTGCACAAATTTGTCTGCCGTCATCTGCCCGGCCACCGTCAGGCCCAGCACGATGGTAATAAGGTTGGCCAGTACGTTCTGCGCAGTCTCGGACAGGGCGTTCAGCACGCCGCACTCTCGCAGCAGGTTGCCGAACATCAAAAAGCCCACCAGCGCCACACTGGCCGGGGCCACCAGCCCCGCCAGCACCGTGACCACGATAGGGAACAAAATCTTCGTGGTCTTGGTTACGCTTCCTTTTTTATAAGGCATGCGGATAAGCCGCTCTTTTCTGGTAGTACACAGCTTAATGACCGGCGGCTGTACAATGGGCACCAGCGCCATATAGCTGTAGGCTGCCACCATGATGGCCCCCAGGTACTTGCTTCCCAGGCTGTTCGCCACAAAGATAGCCGTCGGGCCGTCGGCCGCACCGATGACTGCGATGGACGCAGCGTCGGGCAGGTCAAAGAACAGCCCCGCCAGCACCAGCGTGATGAAGATGCCAAACTGCGCCGCCGCGCCAAACAGCATCAGCCAGGGCTTTTCCAGCAGCGGGCCAAAGTCGATCATCGCGCCGATGCCGATGAACAGCAGCAGCGGAAACAGCTCGTTGGACATGCCCGCCTCAAACAGCGCCGAGATCGGCCCCACGGTGTCCCCCTGGGTGATAGCCCCCGACAGCGGCAGGTTGACAAGAATCGCACCGAAGCCCATCGGCAGCAGAAGACTCGGTTCCATCTTTTTGACGATGGCCAGGTAGATCAGCAGCCCGCCGATCACCCACATGACCACCATCTGCCAGGTGAGGTTGCCGAAGTTGCTGAACAACCCGGCAAAAGTTTGTAAGATCTGCATACAGTACCTCCCAAATACTGGGCGGCAGGGTATAAAAATAGAGACCCCTGCCGCAGAAAACTGCGGCAAAAGTCTCAGCGTTTACAGTATGCTCCGGGGCCGCGCGGCCCGTGGTGACGAAGCGATACAGCGCGGCGGACCGCGTCCCTTACTCCCTTTTACCTTGCCCATAGTATAGCGGATGGCGGGCAAAATTGCAAGGGAATTTTTGCAAAAAGCGCACAGACGCGGCAAAATGTTGCACAGGAAAAAAAGCTGTGTTATACTTTTATGGTAAAAAGCACAACGAAACCGAGGGACCTGCCATGATTAAAATTGCCATTGTCGAGGACGAAGCCGCGGTACGCGACCAGCTGACCGACTATGTGCGCCGTTACACCCGCCAGTATGGCACCGAGTTTGAGGTGACCTGTTTTACCGACGGCGACGAAATACTGGAAAACTACCGTCCCGCCTTCGACATCATCTTTCTGGATGTGGAGATGAAGCGCCTCAACGGCATGGAGACCGCCCAGCGCATCCGCGAGCTGGACGACGATGTGCTGCTCATCTTCATCACCAACATGGCGCAGTATGCCATCAAGGGGTACTCGGTGGGGGCGCTGGATTACGTGCTCAAGCCCGTGCCGTACTTTGCGTTTTCGCAGCAGCTGCAAAAGGCGGTCAACCAGCTGGCCCGGCGGGCGCGGCATTACCTGGCAGTCCCGGTGGACGGCGGTATGCGCCGCTTGGACACCGCCGCTATCTATTATATGGAAAGTGACGGCCACAAGGTCTGCTTTTACACCGAGGATGGCGACTTCATCGCCCCCGGCGCGCTGAAAGCCTTTGAGGAAAAGCTGGCGAACCGCCCCTTTGCCCGCTGCAACAGCGGGTATCTGGTCAACCTGGCGCAGGTGCGCGGCGTGCAGCAAAGCGAGGTCCAGGTCGGGCCGCACACCTTACAGATCAGCCGCCCGCGGCGCAAGGCGTTTCTGGCCGCCCTGGCCGATTACATCGGGGGTGAGGGCGTATGACCGCAGTACCGGACATCCCACGCCTGTACACGGCCCTGGCCGAGTGCCTGGCTACTTTATTATATGCCCGGCAATTGGTGCCGCGCTATTCGGCCAGACACAGCACCGTCAACAGCCTGATCTGGATGGCCGGGCTGGCGGTGTTTATGCAGCTGACCGGCTCGGTGCCGCTGGTGCTGTGGCTTCCCTGCATGGTGGCTGCCATCGGCTCGATGTATCTGTTTTTGTGGCGCACCTGCGAGACCACCCCGCTGGAAGCCGGGTATTACTGTGCCCGGGCGTTTATTTTGGCCGAGCTGGCCGCCAGCGTGGAGTGGCAGCTGCACTGTGCCCTGTGGCCCCAGCGCACCGGGCGCGACCCGCTAGCCGTGCTGCTGCTTGTGCTGGTGTACGGTGTGCTGTTTACCGCCGTGTACTGGATGGAAAAGCGTCGCAGCACCCAGCCTGCCAAGCTGCACATTACGCCGCTGGGCATGTTAATGGCGGTCATTATGGCCATCACGGTTTTTGCGGTAAGCAATCTGAGTTTTGTAAATAATAATGAAGCTACGATGAGCATCCGCTATATCCGCACGCTGGTGGACCTGGCGGGCGTGCTGATTTTGACCGTCCAGCACGAGCAGCTGCGGGAAAGTGCCCTGCACAGCGAGCTGACCGCCATGGACGATGTACTGCGCCGCCAGTACGAGCAGTACCGCCAAAGCAAGGAAAACATCAAGCTCATCAACCGGCGCTACCATGAGTTAAAGGTGCAGATCGCCACCATCCGCGCCGAGCGCGACCAGGCCAAGCAGGATGCCGCGCTGGCCGCCATGGAAAGCGACATTCGCCGCTACGAGGCCGAGAACAAGACCGGCAACCCCGTGTTGGACACGCTGCTGACCGCCAAAAGCCTGTACTGCCAGCAGCACGGCATCAACATGACCTGCGTGGCCGACGGCAAGCTGCTGGATTTTCTTTCCACCGGCGAGATCTGCACCATTGTGGGCACCGCGCTGGACAACGCCACCGAGAGCGTGGCCGCCGAGCCGGACCCGGAGAAGAAGCTGATCCGGGTAGCCATCTACGCGCAGAACGGCTTTGTGATGCTGCGGTTCGAGAACTACTGCGCCCAGCCCGTGAAGCTTGGCCCCGACGGCCTGCCCCTGCGCAGCGCCCACGGCGGCTATGACCTGAAAAGCGTCCGCGCCGCCGCCGAAGCCCACGGCGGCACACTAACCCTGCATTGGGAGAATGAGTGGTTTACGCTGCGCGTGCTGCTGCCGCAGAAATAAGCAGAATAGGGGAGAGGCCCTGCACCTCTCCCTTTTTTGCTGCCACAGCAACATGCACAAATGAGAGCGGCTTTGTTTTGTGCAACATCCACATCAATTTTTGATACAATTTTGCAACTTTTACAGATTATGCCGCAAAAACGGCAGTTTGTGCATTTTTTGAAACAAATCCTTAACAGTATGGTAACATAGTACCAATTCAACACCGTACTTTTACAAAACGGTGAAAAGATAATTGAGGAGGAAAACAATGCAAAAGAAAAAGCTCACACCACTGCAAATTGCAGGGCATATTCTGCATACTATGTTCCTGTCAATTCTGGCAGTACTTATGGCAGTTGTACTGATTCTAGCAAATACGCTTCTGCCCACGTATGGGCGAATGGTAACGGAAGTGCTGGGCTACAAGCAGGCATGGAAGACACCCGCCGAGGGAAACAATCTTGATTTGGAATATAACAAAGCAGATTACAGCTCGGCTGACGAAATTAGGGAAGCACAGCAAAAGCTGAATGAACAAATTGTCGGCGAAGGTACGGTCATGCTGAAAGGCGATACGAAGCATCTGCCCTATGCGGCCGGTACGAAATTCAGCTTATTTAGCCATTCTAGTGTTGCATACCTAACCGGTGGGTATGTTGCCAGTGGTATAACGCTGAAAAGTGCCCTGGAAAGCCGCGGCTTTACAGTAAATGATACCCTGTGGGATTTCTATACTATAGGAAACGGTAAAGACTATACCCGCGGTACAGGTTCCATTAATTTCGGTGCGGCGGAAGATTTTCGCCTGAATGAGTGCCCCATTGATGTGATTACGAGTGAGCCGGGGCTGGAGGACACTTTTGCAGATACAACGGCAGTTTTTGTGCTGAGCCGCGTTGTTGGCGAAGGCCGTGATATGCCGCGATCCATGTACAACCACACAGATATTCTGGAAGATAAGACGAAAAATTATCTGGAGCCGGATTCTGTTGAGTTAGGGATCATTGACTATCTTAACAAAAACTTCAATGATGTTGTTATTCTGATCAATAGCCCCAGCGTGATGGAAACCGGCTGGGTAGAACAGTATGAGAACATTCATACCGTGCTGTACACCGGATTGACGGGCACCTATGGCCTGAATTCTGTAGCAGATATTCTGGCTGGAAACGTGAACCCCAGTGGTCATCTGGTAGATACTGCTGCCTATGATGCGTTCAGCAGCCCGGCAGCACAGAACTATGGCTCTTACTATTACTTTGATGAGGACGGCAATATCACCCCCTACACCTATCTGGACTATGCCGAAGGCATCTATGTCGGTTATAAATATTATGAGACCCGCTATGAAGATGCTGTCATGAAAAACGGCAACGCGGGCGAGTATAACTATCAGGAGACTGTGCAGTATCCGTTCGGTTATGGTCTGTCTCTGACAACTTTTGAATGGAAAGACTTCACCGCGACCTGGTCTGGAGACACTTGCACGATAAGCGTCACTGTAACCAACACTGGCAGTACTGCGGGCAAGGATGTTGTTCAGGTCTATGCACAAAGTCCCTACACTGAGTACGACAAAGAAAACGCCGTAGAGAAGTCCTCTGTCGAACTGGTTGGCTATACGAAGACCGGCCTGCTGGAGCCGGGCGCAAGTGAAACGGTCACGGCATCGTTCGAGAAAGAGCAGCTGAAAAGCTACGACGCTAACAAGGCAAAAACCTACATTCTGGACGAGGGCAACTATTATATTACCGCTGCGGCAGATGCCCATAAAGCCATCAACAACATTCTGGCCGCCAAGGGATACACCGTGGCCGATGGTATGACCGAAGATGGCAATGCAGACTTTACTGCTGTGTATGTACAGCCGAAGTTTGATGCAACGACCTATGCAACCGACACTACAACCGGCACGGAAATCACGAACCAGTTTGATGCTGCACGTGGTGATTTTACCCTGCTGAGTCGCAGCGATTGGACGGGAACCTTCCCGCAGCACGGCGGTGAGGCCAGTGATGTTATCAGCACGTGGGGCAATGAAATCAATGGCACAGATGCCGATGGCAACCCGGCCAGCTACGAATACGGCAAACAAGCATCGGCAGAATTTCTCGCAACGCTGGAAGAAAGAGATTCTGGTAATCCGACCGACCCGAGCACTTTGACCGATACAATCGTCTATGGTGCCCAAAATGGTCTGGGTTTGATTGATTTGCGCGGCAAATCTTATGATGACCTGATATGGGATGATTTGTTGGATCAGCTGACGGCAGAGGATTATCAGACATTGATTAGCTCTTCCGGCTATGGTACGCCTGAATTGAAGAGCGTTGGTAAGCCGTACTGCATGGATGCAGACTCCGCTACAGGCTTGGTATTCGGCAGCGCAGGAGGAACGACATTCAACGGTGCCGAGGTGACGGCTCAAACATGGAACCGCGAACTGGCATTGGCATTTGGTAACCTGTTGGGCAATGATGCCCTGCTGGGCAGCGGAACCGTGGGCTGGTACTGCCCGGCTACTAATATTCACCGTACACCGTTCAGCGGTCGAAACAACGAATATTACTCGGAAGATGCGTTTATGTCCGGCAGCATGGCCTCCGCTACTGTGCAGGAAGCAGCTAAAAAAGGATTATATACCTTTGTGAAACATTTTGCCTTAAACGACCAGGAAAACCACCGCGGCGATGGTGGAGATGGTGGTGTAGCTACCTGGAGCGGTGAACAGGCTATTCGTGAAATTTATCTGAAGCCTTTTGAAATGTGCATGAAGATTGACCCCGTCGAGATGAATTACCTGGAAAAACAGGAAGATGGCAGTTATCAGAATGCAACTACAACGGTTCCGGCATGCAATGCCTTGATGACCTCTTTCAACCGCTTGGGAGTAACATGGACGGGTGGTCATTATAATCTGATTACGAATGTGCTGCGTGGTGAGTGGGGCTTTAATGGATTTATCATCACAGATGCAAACAGTTACTTGGGTCGTATGGATGCCCGCCAGATGATTGAAGCAGGCGGCAGTGGCAGCCTGCGCTACTTAAAGGACACCCAATTCATTTTTGACAAAGATAGTATTTCCGATTATCACTACGGCAGAGAAGCTGCCCACAGTATCCTGTACACAATTGCAAATTCCAAGGCGATGAATGGTGCCATGCCCGGCAGCACTCTGACCGGTATGGCTACCGACAAGAAGTTCCGTATTCTGCTTACAATCGTTCCTGCACTGTTGCTGGTATTCTTCGTTTATCGGATTTTCCGTGTTTGGAAGCCGAGCAAACGCAAGCTTGCCAAGTTGGAAGCAAAGGCCGCTAAAAAAGCAGCTAAACAGAAACAAGCATAACAACATCTAAAAAGCAAAGGCGGCAGGAATATGTTGCCGCCTTTAGCTTTTTACGCAGGGAGAATCCCATGAAACACGCAAATATCATTGAAAAACTGAATCTGGAACAAAAATGTGCTCTGCTTTCTGGGGACACGGTGTTTACCACCCGCGCATTGCCCAAAGCCGGTATCCCGTCCATTACCTTGTCCGATGGCCCCAACGGCGTGCGCAAGCAGGCCGGGGCGGCGGACCATCTGGGGCTGAATCCCAGCGTGCCGGCTACCTGCTTTCCCACGGCTGTCACTGTGGCCTGCAGCTGGGACCCCGCCCTGGGCGAGGAAGTGGGCAAAGCCATGGGCGAGGAAGCCGCCGCGCAGGAAGTCGCCGTACTGCTGGGGCCGGGCCTCAACACCAAGCGCAGCCCCCTCTGCGGCCGCGACTTCGAGTACTTCTCCGAGGATCCTTACCTTGCGGGCAAGATGGCCGCAGGCTATGTGCGGGGCATCCAATCCAACGGCATCGCCGCCTGCCCCAAGCACTTCGCCGTCAACAGCCAGGAGCTGCGCCGCATGGCGTCGGACTCCGTGCTGGACGAACGCACCCTGCGGGAGATCTACCTGACCGGCTTTGAGATCGTGGTGAAAGAATCCGCACCCAAAACCATCATGTCCAGCTACAATTTGGTCAACGGCACCTACGCCAACGAAAATGCCCATCTGCTGCAGGACATTCTACGCAGGGATTGGGGCTTTACCGGCGCTGTCGTTACCGACTGGGGCGGCTCCAACGACCATGCACTGGGCGTAAAGAACGGCTCCACGCTGGAAATGCCCGCTCCCGGCGGTGACGCCGTGCGGGAACTGCTGGCCGCTGTCAAGTCCGGCAAGATCACCGAAGCCGATGTGGACGCCCGCCTGGACGAACTGCTGACGCTGATTTACGACACCCACGCCGCTGTGCAGAACCACAGCCGCAGCTTTGACGCCGACGCCCACCACGCACTGGCCCGCCGCGCCGCTGCCGAAAGCACGGTGCTGCTGAAAAACGAGGACAGCCTGCTGCCGCTGGCGGCGGGCACGAAAGTGGCCGTCATCGGCGACTTTGCCGAGACCCCGCGCTACCAGGGCGCAGGCTCCAGCGCGGTCAACTCCATCAAGGTAGATTCGCTGCTGGGCTGCTGGGCCGAAAGCGGACTGGAACAGGTAGGCTTTGCCGCCGGTTTCGACCGCCAGGGCAAGCCAGACGCCGCCAAGCAGGCCGAAGCCGTGGCGCTGGCCCAAAAGGCTGACGTAGTGCTGCTCTGCATGGGCCTGGACGAGATCAAAGAGAGCGAGGGCCTGGACCGCAGCGATATGTGCGTAGCATCGAACCAAATCGAGCTGCTGCGTGCGCTGCAAAAGGTCAACCCCAACATTGTGGTGGTGCTCAGCGCCGGCGCATCGGTGGAGACCCCTTGGGCGAACCACTGCAAGGCGCTGGTCTACGGCGCTTTGGGCGGCCAGGCCGGGGCCGGGGCCATGCTGGACGTGCTGACCGGCAAGGTCAACCCCAGCGGCAAGCTGGCCGAGAGCTGGGCCAAGGCGTATTCGAATACCCCCGCCCGGGACAACTTTGCCGGCGACGGCCGCACCGTGCAGTACCGCGAGGGGCTGTACGTGGGCTATCGCTACTACCAGACGGCCGGGGTCGCTCCCGCTTATCCGTTTGGGTTTGGCTTAAGCTACACCACCTTTGCCTATTCTGACGTAAAAGCCACGCCCCAGGGCGTAAGCCTGACCGTGACCAACACCGGCGACCGTGAGGGTGCCGAGATCGTGCAGGTCTACGTAGCCAAGCCTGATGCCAAGATCTTCCGCCCCGCACAGGAGCTGAAAGGCTTTGCCAAGGTGCAGCTGGCGGCAGGGGAGAGCAAGCGGGTGACCGTTGCGCTGGATGACAAGGCGTTCCGCTACTGGAACACGCTCACCAACGCCTGGGAGGTCGAGGGCGGCAGCTATGAAGTCCGCGTCGGTGCCTCCTGCGAGGACATCCGCCTGACCGCTGTTGTTACTGTGGCCGGTACTGGTGCACCCAACCCCTACGAGGGCAAGAGCCTGCCGCACTACACAGGCGGCAAGGTGCAGAACGTGCCCGACGCCGAGTGGGAGACCCTGCTGGGCCGCCCCATCCCGGACGACACCGTAAAAATCGATCGCAACATGACCCTGGGCGAGCTGAACCACAGCCGCAGCCCGCTGTGCTGGCTGATCTGGCTGGTGCTGCATACGCTGCTGACCGCCAGCTACAAAAAAGGCCAGCCCAACCTGAACGTGATGTTCCAATACAACATGCCGCTGCGCGCCCTGGCCAAAATGACCAGCGGGGCCATCAGTATGGGCATGGTGGACGGCATCGTGCTGGAAGCCAAGGGTTTCTGGGTGATTGGCCTGGTCAAGGTCATTCTTGAGGCCATCAAAAACATAATTCTCAACGCGCAGCTGGAAAGCCGCCTGCGCAACAGTTGACGGAGGTGCAACGTGCAATTCTGGAATAACTTCGCGGCCAAGCACCCCGCCGCTGCCAAGTGGGTGCGGGAGGGCGGCCTGTTCGTGGTCGTGTCCAACCTTATCACCGTTTTTAAGTATCTGCTGCTGCAGTTTTTGCCCAAGGCCTTTGCCAGCCTGCCGGTGGTAGACTTCGGCTGGCCGGGCATCCCGGTCACGCTGTTTGGCGAGACCTTCCAGTGGAATATTCTGGGCTACGATGCTGCCCACGGCGGCCTGCCCTATTTCTGCGCCTACATGATTGCCATGGTCATCGGCGAGTGCATCAACTTCCCGATCCAGCGCAACTTTGTGTTCCGCAGCAAGGGCAATCTGGCCAAGCAGATCGGCTGGTACGTGGTGGCGTTCTGCCTCATCACCTGCATCGTCAACTCCATCAACTGTGTGTGGGTGGCAGTGGCCGGCCTGCTGGTGCCGGACTTCATCTACAATATCGGCACCACCGTTTTGAACGGCGGCATCTCGATGGTCATTTTCTTCTTCGTGAATAAAATCATCTTCCCCGAGGGACAGCAGAAGAAAGACTAAGCACACTATAAAAATACCGGTCGCCCGGATAAGGCGGCCGGTATTTTGTTTGTGTGGGCGTTATTTGCTTATAGACGTTCTGGAACACGAAGGAGTAGTTCTTCATCATCCCCTCCGGGAACACAAAATGGGTGCCGTGGACCTGCAGCCAGGCGATGGCCTTTTCCACGCGCTCCAGCGGGTAGCTGTGGTTGCCCTCGCCCTTGGCAGGGGACATTGTCATCACGTTGACACCCTGCCCCAGCAGCCACTTGACCATGGCGCGGGCCAGCGTGTCCTCGGGGTCATCGCCCAGTATAGCGATGATAAAACAAAGCTGCCGCACAGCTTCGTCTCTGTGCGGCAGTTTTCTTATCGCTATTCCTTTAAATTAAGCCCTTGTCAGCGCAATAGTGATAGATGCCATCCTCGTACACTGGGCCGCAGATTTCATCGGCGATGGCTTTCAACTCAGGCGAGCCATTCTCCATAGCCACACCGGTGCCCACAGCCTGCAGCATTTCCCGGTCGTTGTTGCCGTCGCCAAAGGCCAATGCTTCGGCCTTGTCCAGCCCGTAATAGGCCAGCATTTTTTCAATGCCGATGCCCTTGCCGCCGCTCGCAGGGATGACATCCACCGCGCGGTCCCACCAAGCGGCGATCTTCGCCCCCGGTGCACCGTCCAGCAGGGCAGGGTAGTCCTTCGGGCGGCAGCCCAGCATCAGCTGGTAAATATCTTCCGCGCACACAGCGTCAAAGTCGTCCGCCATAGGCACGGGTTCGTTGGCAATGAAAAAGTAGTCGGTCAGGTCGGTGTCGGCGCCGTTGGCCGCCAGGCGGTCCCTGGTAGAAACACAGACCGGCCGCCCCAGCGCCGCCGCGTTTTGAATAAAACGCACCACGTCCTTGTGGGGGATGGGGTTGCTGAAGATGACACCTTTCCTGTCATAGCACAGCGAGCCGTTAAAGGTCAGGTACGCATCAAACGCAACCCCGTCGATTTTGGGCAGCACCATGGGGGAGCGCCCGGTGGCGATGCAGATTTTGATACCGCGGTCCTGCAAACGGTGCAGAGTCTCCAACATTTTGGGGGTGATTTTCTTCGCCTGCATATCGATCAGCGTGCCGTCAATATCAAAGAAAACGATTTTCGTCTGCGGCATGGGGTACCTCTCCTTTAAACGATATACGATCAGTATACCACCGTGATGGCACAGTTTCTATCAATTTTCCGCCCAAAAGCAGCAGAATCCCGCCAAAATAGGCGGTCAGTGCATCCAGATGTTGTTTTCCAGGTCCTTCAGGCGGCTTTTGTAGTCGTTGATCAGGGTGTCCGTATTTTCTCCGTCCGGGAAGCTGACCAGGTAGCCGTCCCCAGCTTCGTGGAAACCCACGATCCCGGCCAGGCCTGCCATCTCGGCCACTTTCAGCAGGGTATGGTAGTCATACTCGGCCGCGCTGATGTACAGATTCTTCAAAATCAAGACCTCACTTTTCCGGCGCAGAATGCTGCGCAATTATAGCTATTATACCAGCCCCGGCCGGATTTTGCAAAGCGGATTTTATCGGGGCAATTGGTCCGATCCGTCCCCCACGCAGGGCGGGCGGGGGCGTCGTCCCCGGCCGCATGGAGGATGCCCCCTGGTATTCCGCCCGCACAACAAAAAAGCAGGTGGCCCGTCTCAACCGGGCTGCCTGCTCAAATTTTACGTACTTACAACAGTTTGTTCCCCAGTGCCTTGGTCGTTCTCTCGCGGGAGAGGCTGACAAGCTCCTGGTTGTCCAGCGTATAGCGCAGTACCAGCACGTTGGCTACAAACAGCACCGCCAGCTTCACCGGCATACTGCCGGAGTCCAGCGGGCTTTCCTTAGCGCCGCACAGCAGCACCACGTCCGCCAGCGCCGTGCCGGGGGCGTCATCGTAGTGGGTCAGCAGAATGACCTTTGCGCCGTTGTCCTTGGCCAGACGCAGCGTATCCATCATGTCCCGCGTTGCGCCGGAGTAGGAAACGAACAGCACCACATCCTCCGGCCCCATCAGGCTGGCCGCGATGGCCTGCATGTGGCTGTCGCCGCTGGTATGGAACTTCGTGGAGATGGTGGCAAACCGCGCCCAGATGTCACTCGCCAGCAGGCTGCTGCCGCCCTGCCCGAAGCAGAACACCTGCCGTGCCCGCTGCAGCAGCGTGGCGGCCTGGTCGATGGCATCGGGGTCCAGCGCGTTGCGGGTGCCGTTCAGTGCCTCGATGGCCGCATTGTAGGCATGGGTGCATAAAATCTGCGTATCTACGCCAGGTTCCAGCTTTAATGCCACCGGCACCGTCATGGCGTTGGCCTTGGCCAGGGCAATCTTCATCTCGTTGTAGCCGTCAAACCCCAGGGAGCGGCAAAAGCGGAAAATGGTGGCCTCGGCCACGCCGCACGCCTTTGCCAGCGAGGAGATCGATAAATACTGGGCGTCCTCGGCATGCTGCACCAGGTAGTCCGCCACGATCGTGCCGGATTTTGTCAGGCTGTCGTGCTTGGCACGTAGCATCTCCCAAAAACTCTGCTCAACCATAGATGAAGATTCCTTTCCCTCGGTTTTGCGGCCCTGCTGAGGGTCGCCTAACCCTTACTATAATAGTGTAACGCCTGTCAGCGCATTTTTCAAGGCCTCGGCCACCGCTTTATGGGCCTCCGGCGTCAGGTGCATGCCGTCAACAGGGGAGCACCCCGCCCTGGGCAGCAGGTTGGCGTCCAGAAACCGCACGCCGGGCAGGTCTTTCAGCATCGGCTCCAGCTGGGCGGCGATGCCGGCACACCGCTCATGACAGCCGGGGCCCATCTCCTCACGAAATTTCAGCTTGTCATACTCCGGCGTGATGGACGGCGGCACGATGACCAGCACGTCCGGGTGGGCGTTGTCGCGCCAGCACTCGGTGCGCAGGGCTTTTTTCACCAGCCGGGTGATGCCCAGCGCTATTAAATAGGAACTGCAGCCGAACCGCGCCTTGCTGTCGTTGGTGCCCGGCACCTGCGGCAACTTTCCCGGCTGGATCGGCGTGGACATCAAAGGCACGCTGGAACGTGAGTTTGGCCTGCCTGTCACCGTTGCCAACGATGCCAACTGCATGCTGCTGGGAGAAGTCTGGGCCGGTGCAGCCAAAGGCTATACCGATGTAATCGGCGTTACGCTGGGCACCGGCGTGGGCGGCGGCATCCTGACCGGCGGCGGCCTGCTGGAGGGTGCCCGGGGCCTTGGCGGCGAGCTGGGACACTTCCGGCTCCACGCGCTGGACGGCGTGGCCTGCACCTGCGGAGCCATCGGCTGTTACGAGCGCTATGCCGCCACCACCGCGCTGGTGCGCAGCGCCCAAAAGGCCGGGCTTGGCCTGCCCGATGGCCGCGCGATTTTTGAAGCCGCTGCCGCGGGGGATGCCCGCACGCTGGCGGTCGTCAATGCCTGGGTAGGCGAGATCGCTCAGGGGCTTGCCGGGCTGGTGCATATCTTCAACCCGCAGCTGATCCTGATCGGCGGCGGCGTCAGCGCCCAGCAAGAGCTGCTGATCGACCCGCTGGCCGAAAAAGTACGCGCCAGCGTCATGCCCGCTTTTGCCGAGGGTCTGGAGCTAAAATCTGCCGCCCTGCAAAACGATGCTGGGCTGGTAGGTGCCGTGTACTATTTTAAAAAGCACCACGAATAAATCACCCGCATAAAAAACAAAAAATTCCCGCACCGCAAGGGTGATATGAACCCCAAAAGTTAGACAAAAAACAAATTAAGCGGCCCCAACGGTCTGAATCCTGTATTGCACAGGGCTCAGGCCGTTTAGTTTTAATTTGATTCGGCGATTGTTGTAATAGTCGATGTAATCGACAATAGCCTTTTCAAGCTGGTCAATGGAATCAAATTTTTCCAGATAGAACAGTTCCGTCTTGAGCAGTCCGAAGAAGTTCTCGGCAACTGCATTGTCCAGACAAGTGGCTTTCCGAGACATACTTTGCGTAATTCCTTTTGCTTTCAGTAGATTCTGGTAGGACTTCATCTGGTATTGCCAGCCCTGATCCGAATGCAGAATCAGATTGTCAACCTTGTCCGGCAGCTTTTGAAAAGCACCTTCCAGCATATCCGTGATTTGCTTAAAGTTCGGATGGCGGCTCAGATTGTAGCTGACAACTTCGCCATTGAACAAATCAAGAATTGGAGACAGGTAGAGTTTCTGGTCGTTCACTTTGAACTCGGTAACATCTGTGACCCATTTCCGATTCGGCTGGTTTGTCTTGAAATGCCGTTCCAGCAGGTTTGGAGCTACTTCTCCAACTTCGCCTTTGTAAGAACTGTACTTCCTTTTGAACGAACCTGACAGACTAAACCAAGCTGCTTCATGAGTTTCCGAACCGTCTTGTGGTTCACACGAATATCGTTGTTATGCAGTTCTTTTGTGATTCTGCGGTATCCGTATCGTTTTTTGTTCTCGTTGAAGATTATAACAATCTGTTCCTTTACCATCTGGTATTTGGCAGGATTCTGAGACTGGTGCAGATAGTAGTAGAACGTGCTGCGAGGAAGTCCGGCAAGTTGCAGCAGTGCTTTCAGCGGGTATTTCTGCCTCAGTTCCTGAACTACTTGTGCTTTCTGTTTTGGCGTTCCTCTTCCAGCACCAAGGCATTCAATTTTTAAGTAGTCTATCTCCATCCGAAGCCTTTGATTCTCTGCAATAAGGTCTTCTTCTACTTGCTTGTTCAGTTTTGGTTTCCGGCCTTTCTGTGTCCCACTGGCTACACAAGCTCGACCCCGGCGCTCTGTTAGAAGTGCTTCTTCTCCTTCCTCCCAATAAATGCGCTCCCAGTCCCTGAGTGTACGGTCCGAAATGCCATATTCTCTGGACGCTCCCTTAAAGCTCAGGTTTTCTCTGTGGATTCGTTTAATGATTTCTACCTTCTGCGTTCCGTTGTACTTCCGATATCCTTTTGGCATACAAAAACACCCCATTTCCTAAACAGTATACCATACTGTCTAACAAATGGGGTGCAGTTCAGGGGCGGTACGGGCTGCCTTCGCTCTCAAATCAGCGCATCCTCTATAATATCCATCAGGTGGACCGGCTCCAGCTGGCCGGCGGTACATCGCGCCGCCAGATTCTCTACAAAAACAGGGTCGGTAGAAACATCCGAGACCTTGCACACCACCTGCCAGTGCCCGGCCGCTTCTCTCTGCGCCGCAATGCCGAAAGAACGATACCGCCCCAGATAAGGAGAGGACAGTTCTTCCGATACAGAGATATAGCGGTACATCCTATCGCCTCCCTCCCGTGTGCCGCATCGTTCTTAAACCGCATCGGTTATGGTGGGAAGTATAACATCCGTTTTATTACAGCTTTCTCACCCGTTTATGCGGCGTAAGCGCTTACTGTCCCGCCTTCGACACGCTGTGACAGGATTTCACGACAGAAAGCAATATTTATGCCTTTTTTGCCTCTCCCCGGGTAAAAGTTCCCGCAAAAAACCGCGCCGCGATACGATCTCGCGGCGCGGTATTCTTATTTTATCGCAATGATTTTGTCCTGTTAAGCGGCAGGCTCAGTCCAGAATACGGCCATCGGTGGAGATGGTCACCACCTGCCAGGGCAGGAACTTGCCGCTGGCCTGCAGGGCGCGCTTGGCGGCGTTTTCCAGGCCGCCGCAGCAGGGCACTTCCATCCGCACAACGGTCACTTCTTTGATGTCGTTGTCGCGGATGATGCGGGTCAGCTTTTCGCTGTAATCCACATCGTCCAGCTTGGGGCAGCCCACCAGCGTAATGTGCCCGCGGATGAACTTCTGGTGGAAAGCCGCGTAGGCGTAGGCCGTGCAATCGGCGGCGATCAGCAGCCTGGCACCGTCAAAGTAGGGGGCGTTGGTGGGCACCAGTTTGATCTGCACCGGCCACTGGCGCAGCTGGCTGGGGGCCGTTTCCGGCGTAGCAGCAGCGGTTTCGGCATCGGGGTGCAGGGCCTTGGCCATACTGCCGGGGCAGCCGCCGAAGGTGCGGGGCGCACTGCCGGGGCAGGCGTGGGCCGCTTTATGCTGCTTGGCAGCCTGCACGGCGGCCTCGTTGTAGGGCACGGCCTCGCGCTCCACAAAAGTGATGGCCCCGGTGGGGCAGTGGGGCAGGCAGTCTCCAAAGCCGTCGCAGTAATCGTCCCGCATCAGATGGGCTTTGCCGTTGACCATGGCAATGGCGCCCTCATGGCAGGCGTTGGCGCAGGCGCCGCAGCCGTTGCACTTGGCCTCATCAATTTCAACAATTCTTCGTTTCATCATGGTTCTCCTTGCATTTTGCTCCTGAGTTTGTTATAAAATATAGGTAAGAACATATAGGGGCGAGAAAATAGGGGCGAGAAAAGCCACCCTCCCAGAGGGGGCCATTCCATCCATCGGCCCGCAAAGTGTTCCACATTGCTACCAGTATACTACATCATCTCGTCTTCGTCTGTTGTTATGACAACGCAGGAGTGCCAAACTATGGAAAATTCCGCTTATCTTGCCCTGCCGCTGTTTGCGGGGCTTGCAGCCGGGGACATCCCCGCGGCGCTGGCCGCACTGGATGCCCTCTGCCGCCCCTTTGCCAAGGGGGAGACCCTGTTGGAGGCCGGGCAGCGCGGTGCGCCGATGGGCGTGGTGCTGGCGGGCCGGGTGCTTATCGAGCATCTCGACCTGTGGGGCAACCGCACGCTGCTGGGCCGCGCCGCCGAGGGCGAGCTTTTTGCCGAGACTTACGCCTTTCTGCCCGACCAGCCGATGCTGGTCAGCGTAGTGGCGGCGGAGCGGGGCGAGGCACTGTTTTTGGACCCCGCCAAGCTGATGGCCCCCGGGTGCGAACCCTGGCGCTGGCAGATGATGCAAAACCTTTTGCACATTTTGGCGGGCAAAAATTTAAATCTGGCCCGCCGCAGCCTGTACACTGCACCCAAGACCATCCGGGAGCGGGTGACGGCCTACTTTTCCACGCTGGCCGTGCAGAAGGGCAGCCTGGAGTTTGAGCTGCCCTTTGACCGCCAGCAGCTGGCCGACCACCTGGGCGTCGACCGCAGTGCGCTGTCCAGCACGCTTTCCGCCATGCAGCGCGATGGCCTGCTGACCATCGACCGCCGCCGCGTCTGCCTGAAAAAGGCAGAAGGGCTGTAAGGAATATGTATCATTTCCTATTGCCGGACAGAGTGAGAAATGAGACATGAGAATTATACGTATCTATGTAGTTAATATGTCTCAGGTAAAATAAAGGCAATACCGCATAATTCTAAGTGCCGATACGGCGAGCGAGGTGCGGCAGATGCTAAGCCAAAAGCGCAGATAATACTTTGTGTATTATCGAGCATTTTGGCAACGCAGTTGCCGTGCCGTAGCCGCCGGAGCGGTGCTTAAGCCGTCAGGCGGGAATTGTGCGGTGTTGCCTAAAGTGAGACATGTTGCCCCTAGAGAAAATACAGTATAATTTTCATCTTACGGTAAGGGCGCACATTGTGCGTCCGCCCACCGTGCAGCCCTGCAAGCGCCCCTACAAAACGTGTACTACCCTTTAGGGCCGGGAAGTGTTTTTCTAGTTATCAAGATAAGGGTATATCTTGATAACTAGAAAAACACCTCCCGTGCGCATCCCATTTTCTCAAAAGCGAAATTTCAAAAGCTGGATAGCCAATAGAGTGAAATTTTGAGATTTTGAGAATAAGTCGATACCACGTGTTTTTATTAGCTATAGAATAAGACGTGTGAGGCGTAAGTGAAATAATAGATAGTTTAAACGAACCATTTTCTCAATATTTCATTATTTCACTTTCTCACCTGTCTCAACTTTGAAATTTTGAGACATATCTATTTATAATAAATATCGTATCAACGTATTAAATCGATATATCTCATTTCTCAAATCTCTACCCGTGTAGGTTTTGAGACAAGTTGAGACAGATCAAGACGCAATAAAAGCAAAGGCTCCCCATTTCTCGTGGGGAGCCTGTTTTTATCTGCTATGCAGGGGCGAGCATTGCTCGCCCCTGGACGTTTGCGTTACCGCACGGTTTGCGGGCGACCAATGTGCGCCCCTGCAAAAGTGGCTGCCGTTTTACTGCACCGTGGTTGCCACCTGGGGTGCACCGCCGGCCAGTTCTTCGGCGGTCAGCGGGCGGATGGGAGCGATGGGCGTGTCCAGCTTTTCGCGGGCGACCGCCAGCATCAGCTTGATGCGGTTCTCCTGGTTCACGCGGGTGGCGCTGGGGTCGTAGTCCACCGGCGTGATGTTGGCGTCCGGGTGCAGGGCGCGGATCTTATTGATCATGCCCTTGCCCACGATGTGGTTGGGCAGACAGCCGAAGGGCTGGGCACAGACGATATTGCCGTAGCCGCCCTCGACCAGCTCGATCATCTCGGCGGTCAGCAGCCAGCCTTCGCCCATCTTCGCCCCCAGCGAGATGATGCCTTCCGGTTTCTTCATCAGCTCGCGGAACGACCCCGGCGCGTAGAAGCCGTACTTGCGCATGGCGTCGTAGCTGGCGCAGCCGATGCCGTCCAGCCAGCCCAGGAACTTGTCGGCACCGCCGGCCACCAGCTTGTTGCCGCCGTACAGGTCGATGTCCAGCCGGTAGTTGGCCACGCAGTACTCCACAAAGCCCATCAGGCCGGGCAGGTTGACCTCGCAATCCTGGCTTTCCAGGAACTTTTCCAGGTCGTTGTTGCCCAGGGGCGAGTACTTGACGTAAATTTCGCCCACCACGCCGACCTTGACCTTCGGCACGCGGGTAATGGGAATGGTGGCGTAGTCGGCGGCAATGTCATAGAACCGCTTCTTCATATCGTGGGCGGAGTAGTTCTTGTCGCCCCGAATCCAGCCCTGGATCGTAGAAATCCACTTTTCGGTCATGGCGTCGGCGTCACCCCTGCGATCTTCGTAGGGGTAGGTCTGGCTGCGCAGCGCCACCAGCATGTCACCGTAAAAGATGCTGGCAATGACCTTGCGCAGCAGCGGCAGGGTCAGCGGCAGGCCGCTGCCTTTCTCCAGGCCGGAGAAGTTCAGCGATGCTACGGGGATATTGCCGTACCCAGCCTTGACCAGCGCCTTGCGCAGCAGCTTGATGTAGTTGGAGGCACGGCAGCCGCCGCCCGTCTGGGTGATAAGCAGGGCGGTATGCTCCAGGTCATATTTGCCGCTGTTCAGCGCGTCCAAAAACTGGCCGATGACCAGCAGGGCAGGGTAGCAGGTGTCGTTGTGGACGTACTTCAGGCCCAGCTGCGCCACCTCGCTGCCGCAGTTGCCCAACACCTCGGTCTGGTACCCCTCGCTGGCCAGGGCGGCCTGCATCAGGCGGAACTGGGTCACGGCCATGTTGGGGATAAGGATCTTATGGGTCTTTACCATGTCCTTGGTAAAGTTCGGAGTCATGTATTCCATACTTGCCTCAATCTTTGTGGTCTTCTTTGCGTTCTTCCAGTGCGGCAAACAGGCTGCGCAGGCGGATATTCACCGCGCCCAGGTTGGTGATTTCGTCAATTTTCAACTGGGTGTACAGCTTGCCGCCCGCCTGCAGGATCTCGCGGGTCTCATCGGTGGTAACGGCGTCCAGACCGCAGCCGAAGGACACCAGCTGCACCAGGTCCATATCGGGCTGCTCTGTGCAGTATCTGGCGGCAGCGTACAGGCGGCTGTGGTAGGTCCACTGGTTCAGCACCGAGGTCTGGAACTTCTGCTCGTAGCAGCTGACCGAATCCTCGGACACAACGGCCGCGCCCTGGCGGATGATGAGCTGGTTGATGCCGTGGTTGATCTCCGGGTCCACATGGTAGGGGCGGCCCGCCAGCACGATAATGTGGCGGCCCTCCTTACGGGCGGCGGCGATGATTTCCGCGCCCTTGTCCCGCAGCTGCTGCATGTGGCGGTGGTACTCGTCATAGGCGGCATCGATGGCGGCATGCACATCCTTTTTGTTCAGGCCGGGGAAGTACTTGTCCAGCGCCTGGGCAAACTTGCCGTAAAAGTCCTTGCGGCGCTCCAGGTTGAAGTAATCGTAGATGAGCCGGGTCCTGGTCAGCTCGGGGCAGTTGCCCTCCAGCACCTCGGGGTAGTAGGCGACCACCGGGCAGTTATAGTGGTTGTCGCCCAGGTGTTCGTCCAGATTGTAGCTCATGCAGGGGTAGAACACCGCATCGACGCCCTGCTCGCACAGCCACCTGATATGGCCGTGGCTCAGCTTGGCGGGGAAGCAGGCCGTGTCGCTGGGGATGGTAGCCTGGCCGCTCTGGTACAGCTTGCGGTTGGAGAAGGGGCTGACCGTGACCTTAAAGCCCAGCCTGGTGAACAGCGTATGCCAGAAGGGCAGCAGCTCGTACATATTCAGGCACAGCGGGATGCCGATATTGCCGCGCGGGGAAGCCGGGGCCGGGGCATTGCGGTACTCCTCAATGAGCTTGAGCTTGTAGGCGTAGAGGTCCAGATCCTCGTTGTTGGCCTTGCCGGTCACCGGCTTATCGCAGCGGTTGCCGGAGATAAAGCGCTTGCCATCGGCAAAAACGTTCACGGTCAGCTGGCAATGGTTGCCGCAGCCGCCGCACTGCACGGTGTTGACTTTCTGGCTGAAACCGCGCAGTTCTTCCTCGGTCAGCACAGTGCTGCGGGCGTTCTCGCCCGCGCGGGCCTTGCCGTACAGCGCAGCGCCGTAAGCACCCATCAGGCCGGCAATGTCGGGGCGGATGACGTTGACGCCCATCTCTTTTTCAAAGGCGCGGAGGACGGCCTCATTATAGAAAGTACCGCCCTGCACGACGATGTTGCGGCCCAGCTCCTCGGGGCTGGAAGCGCGGATGACCTTGTATAGCGCGTTCTTGACCACCGAGATGGACAGACCGGCGCTGATGTTTTCAATCGATGCACCGTCCTTCTGTGCCTGCTTGACCGAGGAGTTCATGAACACGGTGCAGCGGCTGCCCAGGTCGACGGGCTTGTCGGCAAACAGGCCCAGGGCGGCGAATTTTTTCACGTCGTAGCCCAAAGCCTGGGCGAAGGTCTGCAAGAAGCTGCCGCAGCCGGAGGAGCAGGCCTCGTTCAGGAAGATGTTGCTGATAGCGCCATCCTCGATTTTAAAGCACTTCATATCCTGGCCGCCGATGTCGATGATGAAGTCCACGTCCGGCAAAAAGTGCTTGGCTGCGGTAAAGTGGGCCACGGTCTCAACAAGGCCGCGGTCACAGTGGAAGGCGTTTTTGACCAGTTCCTCGCCGTAGCCGGTGGTGGTCACGCTGGCCACCTGCAGGCCGGGATGGTCCTCGTACAGTTTCAGCAGCGTTTCCTTGACCAGCGGGATGGGATTGCCCAGGTTGGGGCGGTAGCTTTCAAACAGGATGTTGGCGTTTTGGTCGATGACCACCAGCTTGATGGTGGTGGAGCCGGAGTCGATGCCGATATGCACCGGCCCGCAATCTGCGCCGAAGGGCAGGCAGGGGACGGAGGCCTTCATGTGGCGGGCGTGGAACTCCTCGTACTCCTGCTTATCGGCAAACAGCGGCGGCAGGCTCACGTAGGTGGCCGTGGCGCTGTAATTGTCCAACCGCTGGGCGACCTCGTGCAGGTCCAGCACCTCATCGGCGTAGAAGGCCGCGCCCATGGCCACAAAAAGCAGGCTGTTCTCCGGCAGGGTGCCGGTAACGCCCAGGGTCTTGTCAAAGCTCCGGCGCAGCGTTTTGGAGAAGGTCAGCGGCCCGCCCAGGTACAGGATGTTGCCCTGGATGGGGCGGCCCTGGGCCAGGCCCGCGATGGTCTGGTTGACCACTGCCTGATAGATGGACGCTGCGATGTCACCGGCCTGTGCGCCCTGGTTGATCAACGGCTGGATGTCGCTTTTGGCAAACACGCCGCAGCGGCTGGCGATGGTGTAGGTGCGGGTAGCCTGCTGGGCCGCCCGGTCCATCTCGTCCGCGCCCATCTTCAGCAGGGTGGCCATCTGGTCGATGAAAGCACCCGTGCCGCCGGCGCAGCTGCCGTTCATGCGGACCTCGGTGCCGTTCGTCAGGAACAGGATCTTGGCATCCTCGCCGCCCAGCTCAATGATGCAGTCGGTGCCGGGCACCAGACGGTTGGCGCCCACGCGGGTCGCGAAGACCTCCTGCACAAAGGGGACCTTGCAGCTGTCCGCCAGGCCCATACCGGCCGAGCCGGAGATCGCCAGGTAGGCTTTGCCATCGGGCAGATATTCGGCGGCTACTTTTTCCAGCAGCGCCCTGCCTTTTTCCAAAATATGGCTGAAATGCCGCTCGTATGTAGAAAATACGATCTCTCCGGCGTCGTTCAGCACAACACACTTAATCGTGGTGGAACCAATGTCCAGACCAACTCTCATACGGATTTGACCTCCTGCGGTGTAACCTGTAGGGAAAAGGGAATGGGCTGCCGGGCAGCAAAGCGCTGTACCCAGCAGTACCATATTAAGTTATTATACGATTTTTCGCCACGATTGGCAAGGTTTCTATAATAATGTATATCCTGTCAAATTGCAAGCGTTGTACCAAAAACCGGCAAATTGTACCAAAAAAACACCAAAGCGGCGCAGGAATCTTCCTGCACCGCCCTGGTGTCAAAAGAAAAGAGGAGTATGGATGAAAAAACTTGGGGTCACGTTCTCGTTCCGGGTCCCTGCTCCCTTCCTGAGAACATTTACAGTATACCCGGCGAATGTGAAAAGAAAATGAACTGAATTTGAAGAAATATGAAAAATTGTGTGATAAGATTGTAACGGGTGCGGGGGCATTTACGTGGCTGCGACTTTGGCGGCCCCCTCTGCGAGGTAGGCTCTTTCCAACCGTGCAGCAATTTTACGGATATACGAAACCCAAAAAATGTGGTACAATAATGGCAGCATCAAAATCCAGGCAAAGAGGTGCCGCATCATGGCCAATCGCATCAATTATCAACTGGAAATGGAAAAGGTCCTGCGCCGGCTGGGGGATACCAAACCCACGCTGCTGCTGCATGCCTGCTGCGCGCCCTGCTCCAGCGCCACGCTGGAACGGCTGAACGAGCATTTCCGGCTTTCCATTTTATATTATAACCCCAACATCTACCCGCCCGCCGAATATCACCGCCGCGAGGCCGAGCTGGAGCGCTTTGTGGAGCAGGCGGGCTATCACTACCCGGTCATCGAGCTGCCCTATGAACCCGACGAGTTCTACACCGCCGTCAAGGGCTTAGAGCAGGAGCCGGAGAAAGGTGGGCGCTGCACCGTCTGCTACCGCCTGCGGCTGGAGCAGACCGCCCGGTACGCCGCCGCCCATGGGTTCGAGTGGTTCTGCACCACACTGTCCATCTCGCCCATGAAAGACCCCATCCGCATCAACGCCCTGGGGCAGGAATTGGGCGAGAAATACAACGTGTGCTTTCTGCCCAGCGAGTTCCGCAAAAAGGACGGCTACAAGCGCAGTCTGCAATTAAGTGCCGAGTACGGCCTCTACCGCCAGGACTACTGCGGCTGCGTCTTCAGCAAGCAGGAGCGGGGCGTGTAAGCCGCCTTTACCGCAGGGGTGGGGTATTGTACAATGAAAGCGCGAACCTATGCAAAGCACCCTTCATGCCGTAGGGCGGATTCCATATCCGCCCGTGGCGTCCGGCGTCACCGCAACAAACCACATAAAAAGGGGAACTTACCCATGACCAAGAACATCCTCGTTGCCTTACCGCTGACCGATGAACTGCAAACCCGTCTGCGCGCCGCCGTGCCGTCGTTTGCTTACCGCTTCACCACGCAGGAAACCGCCACCCTGGAGGAGATCCTCTGGGCAGATGCCATCCTCGGTAATGTCCCGGTCGAGCTTATCCGGCAAAACGACCACCTGGAATGGTTCCAGTCTAACTTTGCCGGGCCTGACCCGTACTTGGCCCCCGGCGTATTGCCGCCAGACTGCGCCGTCACCAACGCAACCGGCGCATACGGCCTTGCCATCAGCGAGTGGATGCTTGGCATGTGGTTGGCGCTCATCAAGGATCTGCTGCTCTACCGCGACAGGCAGACTGCCCGCCGGTGGGACCCCATCACCCGGCCCGTGCGGTCCATCGCCGGGGCGCGGGTGCTCTGCGTCGGCATGGGGGATATCGGTTCCAGCTTCGCGCGCCGTGCCCATGCCCTGGGGGCCGAGGTCGTCGGCGTGCGCCGCCATGCGGCCGACTGCCCGCCCTACTGCCTGCGCGTTGTCGGCACCGATAAGCTTGACGAGGAGCTGCCCGCCGCCGACCTCATCGCGCTCAGCCTGCCCGGCACGCCGGAAACCGACCACCTGTTCAACGCTGCCCGGCTGGCGAAGTGCAAGCCCGGGGCCATTTTGCTCAACGTAGGGCGCGGCACAGCCGTGGACTCTGACGCACTGGCTGCCGCCATCCAAAACGGCATCCTCTACGGCGCGGCGCTCGACGTCACCGCCCCTGAGCCGCTCCCGCCGGAGCATCCGCTTTGGGGGCTTGAGACTGTGCTCATCACGCCGCACATCTCGGGGCGGTTCAGCCTGCCGCGCACGCTGGAAAACATTGTGGGCATCTTCGCCCACAACCTGCGCCGCTATGCGACCGGGCAAACGCTGGATAACCAGATGAGCCGCACCACCCACTATGTCAGCGCCGACACCCCCGGGCAGCGGCTGGTCTGTGAACCGTAACAGGAGTTTTTATGACATTTTATTCTTTTTTGTTTTTGTTTTTTGCCTACTCCTTCCTCGGCTGGGTAGGGGAGGTCCTTTACACCGCCGTGACCAGGCGCAGGTATCAGGACCGCGGCGTCCTCAGTGGGCCGCTGTGCATTCTGTACGGCATCGGCGCCCACCTCATCAGCTTTGCTTTGCGGGACCTCAGCAATGACAGCTGGTTCTTTTTGGCCGTCTTCAGCGCCGTGTACGCCACCGTCATCGAGTGGGTGGCCGGCCACATCCTGGAGCGCACCAGCCACACCCGCTGGTGGGACTACAGCGATATGCCGTTTAACCTGGACGGCTACGTCTGTCTGGGGGCCTCGGCCCTGTGGGGCGTGTTGGGCGTTGTGGCGGTGAAATGGGGCAACCCGCTGCTGCTTGCCCTTTATGGCTTGCTGCCCCACCGGCTGATCGCCATTATCCTGTGGGCGGCGCTGGTCATCTTTGCCATCGACGCCGTGGGCACCCTTTTGGCCATGCTGGGCCTGCGTTACCGCTGGGCCGCCGGGGCGGAGATCGAGAACCGCCTGGCCAACTTTACCGTCAACACCGGCATGGCGCTTCTGGGCTGGGTCGAGCAGCGCATGAACAAGGCCCACCCGGCCCTGACCTTCCGGCGCCAGCGCCGGGCCAAAAGCACCACCTTTGCCGAAGGATGCAGCCCGTATAAGATCATCCTGCTTTTCTTCATCGGCGCGTTTTTGGGCGATATTACCGAGACGATCTTCTGCCGCATCACCGCCGGTTACTGGATGAGCCGTTCCAGCGTGGTGTGGGGGCCGTTTTCCATCGTGTGGGGCCTGGCCATTGCCGCCGTAACCCAGCTGCTCTACCGCTACAAGGACCGCCCCGCCAGCTGGCTGTTTGTGGCGGGCACCCTGCTGGGCGGCGCGTATGAGTATTTGTGCAGCGTGTTTACCGAGGTCGTGTTCGGCACGGTGTTCTGGGATTACAGCGCCATCCCGTTCAACCTGGGCGGGCGCATCAACCTGCTGTACTGCTTCTTCTGGGGCTTTGCCGCCATTGCCTGGTTCAAGGTGTTGTACCCGCCCATCTCCCACATGATCGAGTCCCTCCCCAAGCGGTTCGGCACTGTGCTGACCTGGGGGCTGTGCGTGTTCATGGCCGCCAACATCGCCGTCAGCTCCGCCGCGCTGGTGCGCTATAACGAGCGTGTCCGCGGCGAAGCCGCTGCCACCAGCCTGGCCGCCTGCCTCGACGAGCATTTCGACGACGCCCGCATGGCCAAGGTCTACCCCAAAGCCGTGCATGTAGAAAGCGGGGGAGAGAGCCTTGCCTGAAACTCCCTCCCTGCCGGATAGAGGCTTTTTTGAGTTTGTATCTTTTCCAGAAGTGTGCTATACTGATAGCCGCACGAAAATTTGAAGGAGGAACTGCCCATGCTGCGCAATGAAGCGATGGATGAATACGGCAAGGCCCAAAAGCTGGGCCAGAAAGATTACCGTGAGAAGATGCTCCACGGGCAGTCCCCGTTTTTGCCGGTGCTGGATGACATCCTGCAAAACGTGCAGGTAGAAAACCAGCTGCCCCTGGGCCTGGTCGAAATCCCGATAAAGCTGGTGGTCGGCACCAAAACGGCAGGCCGCACCGCCGCTTTTGCCAGCAATTTTATGCCCCTGCTGGATTTAAAGAGCGAGTTCGGCTCCAAGTGGGTCGCCCTTTGCATGGCCCACGTGGACGAGGGCATCCGTGACCCCATCCGCTGCTTTGAGTACATGGGCCGCTTCTATGTGCAGGAGGGCAACAAGCGCGTCAGCGTGCTGAAATACTTCGAGGCCGGCAGCGTGACCGGCAACGTCACCCGCGTGGTGCCCAAATACAACGATACCCCGGAAGTGCGCCTGTACTATGAGTTCATGCACTACTATCCGCTCATCCAGACCTATCTGTTGACCTTTACCAAGCCCGGCAGCTACGGCCGCCTGCAAAAGGCCATGGGCAAAGGCCCCGAGGAAAAGTGGACCGCCGAGGACCGCGCCGCCATCCTGTCCCTGTACAACTGGGTCGAGAAGGCCTACACCGCCCTGGGCGGCGATAAGCTGCGCGCCACTGTGGGGGACGTACTGCTGCTGCTTTTGCGCCTGTACTCGATGGAAGAGCTGACCAAAGCCAGCCCCAACGAGCTGCAGCAAAAGATCGACGCCCTGTGGGATGACGTGCTGGCCCTGCAGAACGATGACCCCGTCACCGTCAGCGAAAAGCCGGCCGAGCCTGCCCAGACAAAACTGCTGGAACGCATTTTGCCCATCCACCCGGCAGCCCCCACCCACTTAAAAGTTGCCTTCATCCATGAGCGCACCCCGGAGACCAGTTCCTGGACCAGCCAGCACGAGTTTGGCCGCACTCAGCTGGACAGTGTGTTTGAGGGCAAGGTGGAGACCTTTGCCTACTTCAACGCTGTGCCCGGCCGAAACGCCGACCTGTTGATCGAAGCCGCCATCTCCCACGGCGCAGACATCGTATTCACCACCAGCCCCAAACTGGTGGGCGCCAGCCTGCGCTCGGCAGTCAAGCACCCCACGGTACGCATCCTCAACTGCTCCATGGAGATGCCCTACGCCAGCATCCGTACCTATTACACCCGCGTATACGAGGCCAAGTTCATCACCGGCGCCATCGCCGGGGCCATGGCCGGCACCGACCGCATCGGCTATGTGGCGGATTACCCCAGCTTCGGCGTGCCCGCCAACATCAACGCCTTTGCGCTGGGTGCCCGCATGGTCAACCCCCGTGCCCGCATTGAGCTGCGCTGGACCTGCCTGCCCGACCAGGAGGACCCGCTGGCCGTCTTTACCCGCAAGGGCATCACGGTGGTTTCGGGCCGCGACGCACCGGTGCCGGGCCGCCCCCAGCAGGAGTTCGGCACCTTCCTCATCCGTCCGGGCGGCGTATTGCAAGATCTGGCTACACCCTTCTGGCACTGGGGCCAGTTCTACGAGAATGTGGTGCACAGCGTGCTGGACGGCGGCTGGGTGCGGGATAAATCCGGCACCGACGGCCGCGCCGTCAACTACTGGTGGGGCATGAACAGCGGTGTCATGGACGTGCTGCTCAGCCGCGAGCTTCCCTCGGACGTGGCGCATCTGGCCCGCATCCTGCGGACAGGCGTCACCGCCGGTATGATCGACCCGTTTGCCTGCCGCATCACCGACCAGAACGGTACGGTGCGCAACAGCGGCCGTCACGGGCTGGATGTGGAGCAGATCGTCCACATGGACTATCTGTGCGACGCCGTGGACGGCACCATCCCCGAGTACGACGACCTGACCGAGCAGGCCCGCCCGATGTACCGCATGCAGGGTATCCACCGTGACCAGCTGCCTGCCGAGAAGGAGGCCACGCTATGAAGCTGCTGTGCATTGCCGATGAGGAGTGCAAGGCGCTTTGGGATTACTATACTCCCGATAAGATCGAGGGCGTAGACCTCATTATAGCCTGTGGCGATCTGAACCGTCACTATCTTGAGTATCTTACCACCATGGTCCCCGTGCCGGTTTTGTACGTACACGGCAATCATGACGAAAACTATGACCACCACCCGCCCGAGGGCGCCATCTGCCTGGATGACAACCTGTTCGTCTACCACGGGCTGCGCATTGTGGGGCTGGGCGGGTCCTGCCGCTACCGCACCGGTGCCTGGCAGTTTACCGAGGCCGAGATGCGCAAGCGCATCAACCGCCTGCGGGGCAAGATCGACCGCCACGGCGGGTTTGACATCCTTGTCACCCACGCGCCGATGCACGGCTACGGCGACTTGAACGACCTGCCCCACCGCGGCTTCACCGTCTTTCACGAGCTGCTGGACCGCTACCATCCCCAGCTGATGCTGCATGGTCATATCCATCTGACCTACGGCTGCAACATCCCACGGGAGCACCGGTATGGGGCCACCCGCATCGTCAACTGCTACGAGCGTGTCGCCCTGGAGGCCGAGCCTGTGCTGAAAGAACGCACGGGGCACCGCTTCCTGGCACGCCTGCTGCAGCGACCCTGACACCATTTGTAAGGAGAACCACCCATGACTAAAATTGCCGTATTCGGCGCAGGCACCTGGGGCATTGCACTGGCCCGTCTGCTGGCGGTCAACGGCCGCGATGTAACCGTTTGGAGCGCGATCCCCGCCGAGCTGAAATCCCTCAGCACCACCCGCCGCCACCCCAACCTGCCGGGTATGGAGCTCCCATCCGCCATGCACTACACCGCCGATATTGCCGAGGCCTGCACCGGGCGCGACATCCTGCTGTTTGCGGTGCCATCCCCGTTTGTGCGCTCCACCGCCAAAAAGGCAGCCAAGTACATCCCGGATGGCCAGCTGATCGTGGACGTGGCTAAGGGGGTCGAGGACAAAACCCTGATGACGATGAGCGAGATCATCGAGGATGAACTTGCCAGGGCCAAGCGCACCGCCCGCGTAGTGGCCCTCTCCGGCCCCACCCACGCCGAGGAAGTAGCCCGCGATATGCCGACTTTAATTGTTGCCGCCAGCGAGGATGAAGCCGCCGCCAAGGCCGTGCAGAAAGCCTTCACCGCGCCCAGCTTCCGCGTCTACACCAACACCGACCGCCGCGGCACCGAGCTGGGCGGCGCGGTCAAAAACGTCATTGCGCTGGCTGTCGGCATCGCACTGGGCCTGGGCTACGGCGATAACGCCAAGGCCGCCCTTATCACCCGCGGCAATGCCGAGCTGACCCGGTTGGGTCTGGCCATGGGCTGCAAGCCCGAAACCTTCGCGGGCCTGTCCGGCATGGGCGATTTGATCGTGACCTGCACCAGTATGCACAGCCGCAACCTGCACGCCGGTATGCTGCTGGGCCGCGGCAAAACAGCCGAGGAAGCCAAGTCTGAGGTAGGCCAGGTGGTCGAGGGCATCAACGCCCTGCCCGCCGTCTGCCGCCTTGCCAAGAAGTACAAGACGGAAATGCCCATCGTGCAAAGCGTGGACGCTATCCTGCGTGGTAAGCTTGAAGCCCGCAATGCCCTTGCGGCTCTAATGGAAAGAGATCTGAAACATGAATAAACACATCCGAGCAGCCTTTTTTGACATCGACGGCACGCTGCTGCTGTTCGGTAGCCACGAAATGCCGGATTCCACCGTGCAGGCGCTGCACGCCTTGCAGGCCAACGGCGTGAAAATTTTCATCGCCACGGGCCGTCCGCCGGTTCACCTGCCGCATCTGCCCGCTTTGCAAAAGGTGAACTGGGACGGCTATGTCACTATGAACGGCCAGTACTGCTTTATGGCGGATGGCGAGGTCATCTACAGCAAGTACATCGACCCCGCCGCCCTGCGCACCCTGCTGCCCTATATTGAAAAAGAAAAGCTGTCCATCGGCTTTGTGGAGAAGGACAACTGCTATTTCAATCTCATCGATGAGCGCAGTGCCAACTTTGCCAAGGAGCTGGGGCAGGGGACCGCTGACATTGCTGCCCGCATTGCACAAAACCCCATCTACCAGCTCAGCGCCTTTCTGCCCGATAACTACGAGGAAGAGTTCCTCCGCCGCTGCCCCGGCTGCCTGGCCGTGCGGTGGAGCCCCGATTTTGCCGATATCCTGCCCGAGGGCGGCGGCAAGCCCAACGGCCTGGCCGCGATGCTGAAGCATTTTGGCTGGACCCGGGACGAAGCCATCGCCTTTGGTGACGGCGGAAACGACGTCTCCATGCTGGAATATGCCGGTATCGGCGTGGCCATGGGCAATGCCTGTGACGACGCCAAAGCCGCCGCCGACTATGTGACGACGGATATTGATAAGGAGGGCATCGCCAAGGCCCTGCGCCATTTCGGCCTTGTGTAAACCACAAACTGCATAGCCTGTTTTCCCCCTGCGTATACTGGACGCAGGGGGATTTTGTATGACCGCTTCTTTCTTTGACCCTGCCGCCCTGCGCACCCGCCTGCGGGAACAGCCCAGCCTGGATGTACCGTTCCTCGTCATTTTGCTGGCGCTGCTGAGCTATGGGCTTATTATGCTCTTCTCGGCCGGGTACGCAGTGGCGCTCTATCGCCGCGGCGACGCCTACACCTACATCCGCCCGCAGCTATTGTTTGCGGCGCTGGGCGCAGCGGCCATGTACGCCGCCAGCCTGGTGGATTACCATGTGTGGCACAAACTGGCCTGGCCTGTTATGGGGCTGTCGCTGATTTTGCTCGTCGTTGTGCTGTTTATGCCGGAGTACAACGGCTGCAAACGGTGGATCGTACTGCCGGGCTTAGGCACCCTGCAGCCCAGTGAGATTGCCAAATTTGCCGTGGTGCTGGTGTTTTCCCACATCATCTCGCTGAATCACGACCGCATGCACAGCTTTGCCGGGGGCGTGCTGCCCTTCGGGCTGATTTTAGGCGTGGTGACGGTGCTGATGTTGCTGGAGCCGCACCTTTCGGGTACGCTGCTGATCTTATCCATCGGCGCGGTGCTGATGTTTGTGGGCGGCACCGGGCTGCAGTGGTTTGGGCTGGCGGGCGGCCTGGGGGCAGGGGCCATCGCGGCGGCGGTGCTTGCCCTGCCGGAACTGGTGCCCTATGCCACCGACCGCCTGGCCTCCTGGCGCGATCCCTTTGCCGACCCGCTGGGGGAAGGGCACCAGACCATCCAAAGCCTCTACGCCATTGCCTCCGGCGGGCTGGCCGGGCTGGGGCTGGGCAACAGCCGCCAAAAGTACCTCTATGTGCCCGAGCCGCAGAATGATTTTATCTTCTCGATTCTATGCGAGGAGCTGGGCTTCATCGGCGCGGCGCTGGCCGTGGCGCTCTTTCTGGCGCTGCTGCTGCGGGGCATGTCCATCGCCATCCGTGCGCGGGATAAATTCGGGGCACTCCTGGCCGTGGGGTTCGTGGTGCAGGTGGTCTTGCAGGCCATCCTAAACATCGCCGTCGTCACCAACACCATCCCCAACACCGGCATCAGCCTGCCGTTTTTTTCCTCCGGCGGCACCAGCCTGATGATGCTGCTGGGGGAAATGGGCATTGTACTGTCGGTTTCCCGCCAGACCGACGCCGTATAGCACAGCAAAATTCAAATGGATTTCACATTCATCCGGTTGAAAGCTGTCGCTATTTAGCATATAATAGGGGGGTACTTTTTAATGGGGAGGTGTGCCGTGAGCACGCAAAAACAAAAACGTCCCTTTGCCCTGCGGGCACTGGCCGCCTTTGCCGGTACGCTGGCCATACTGTTTGTGCTGCTGCTGGCTGCCTACGCCCTGCCGGGGGAACGGGTGCGGCAGCATGTCTACGCCTCCGCCCGGACGATCCAAAACGAGGGGCTGTACCCGGAATATCTGGGCTTCAAGCTCTTTCAGATGGACAACTACACCGACACACTGATGCTGTTTGAGGCCGCCAGCGCCGACGAGCTGCCGCCCCTGCAGGCCATGATGACCAACACGGCCTACAATGTGGATAACTTCGAGACCCTGGCCGACGACCTGGCCTGGTACATAGAAAAGGATTGGTCCACCGGCGCCCAGCGTACCGATGCCCCCGCGCTGGAGCCGTTCTCCTACGCGCGGTACTGGCACGGGTATCTCATCTGGCTGCGGCCTTTGCTGCTGCTTATGCCCTACACGGGTGTGCGTATTGTACAGTATATCGTGCTGTTTGCGCTGCTGGCCGTGGTGCTGGTGCAGCTGCGCCGCCGCTGCGGGCTGCGGGCCGCCGTGTGGTTTGCCGTCAGCCAGTTGGCGGTGAGTGTATGGTTCGTGCCCCATCAGGTGCAGTATTTCACCTGCTTTATGATTGCCTACGCGGGCTGCGCCTGGGTGCTGGCCAAGCCCCGCCGCAGCGATGTGCTGTGCTTAGGGCTTCTGGTGCTGGGCACGGCGACAGCTTTCTGCGACCTGCTGGTCACGCCCATCATCACCTTAGGTCTGCCGCTGACCTGCTGGCTGCTGGAACCCCAGCAGCGCCTGCGGGGCGGCGTGCCGCAGTGCGCCTTGGCCGTGGGCGGCAGCCTGTGCTGGGGCACCGGCTACGCTTTATGCTGGGCCGGCAAATGGGCGCTGGCCGGGGCCGTCACCAACAATAACGTACTGGCCGATGCCCTGCACCAGGCCGAGGTGCGCACCACCGCCGATACCTGGCACGGTATGGAATTGACATGGCGTAATATTTTCATCTTTTTATACGATACGTTAAACAGCCATCATCTCTTCTGGCCCGCTCTCGCGGTGCTGGCGGTGCTGATTGCCCTGTTCATCCTCTCCATCCGCAGCAAAACTGCGCTGGTGCGTGCTTTACCGTTGGCGCTTACCACCTGCATGACCCCCGCATGGTTTGTGCTGCTGCGCACCCACAGCATCCAGCACGGCTGGTTTACCTGGCGTGCTTTGGGGCTTACCGTCTTTGCCGGGCTGGCATTTCTCTACTACGCATGTGATCTTCGCGCTGCGCGGCGGCGCTTACAAAAGGGAAGTATATGAACGTGACTGAAAATAAGAATGAAGCAACCGAAACCACCGCGACCGCCACGGCCGCCAAAAAGAAGCTGCCCCTCTGGGGCAAGATCCTGCTGGTCGTTGTCATCGTGCTGGCAGCGCTGGCTGGGCTGGCAACGCTGTACGTCAACGGCAAGCTGGACCTGCTGCACTACAACGACGGCAGCGTTGACTCGATGGGCACCATTGATGCGGACGAGGATCAGGACCTGGACGGGTCCGGTCTGGTACATAGCGACGACGAGATGACCATGCCCGAGGGCAGCCCCTTTGCCGACGACGATGTGCTGAACATCCTGCTCATCGGCACCGACGAGCGCACCGAGGCCGTCAACGATGCCGACGCCTTCACCCACCTGAACCAGCTGGACGGCACCAAGGACACCACCGAGTTCAGTGAGGACGCCCGCGCCGACAGCCTGATTCTGGTCTCACTGGACATCAAGGACCACGCCATCCGCCTGGTCTCCATCGAGCGAGGCCTCGGCGTGCCCATCCTGCTGGACGGCTACGAGGGCGAGTATGACTGGATCACCCACACCTTCCGCTACGGCGGTGCCAAGCTGACCATGGACACCGTGGAGGATTGCTTCAACGTGCAGGTGGACCACTATGTCCGCATCAACTTCAACTCCTTCGTGCAGATCGTGAACGCCGTGGGCGGCGTGGACATCGACATCACTGAGATGGAAGCCAAGGCCCTGAACTGGGAAGTGCCCTCCAACTCGATGCTCATCGTCAACCATGTGGACCCGGGCCTCAACCACTTCGACGGCTACACCGCCCTGCAGTACGCCCGCCTGCGCAAGATCGACAACGACTGGCACCGTATCGAGCGCCAGCGCACCGTTATCCAGGCCGTTCTGGATCAGATCCAGAACGCCAGCGTCACCGAGCTGGATAACCTGCTGAACACCATGCTGCCCCTGGTACAGACCAACTTTACCAAAACCGAGATTGCCGCGCTGCTGGTGCAGCTGCCGGGCTTTTTGGGCTGCGATGTAAAGCAGCTTTCCATGCCCTTGCAGGGCACCTACGGCGTACGCACCGGTATGGACAACCGCCTGATGTACGACCCGGACTGGTACGTAAATACCACCGCCCTGCAAGACTTTTTGTACAATGATAAGAGCGCCGAGGAGGTCATTGCCGCTACGCCGGAGACCGCCGCACGGGAGGCCGAGGGCCTGGCCGACACCGCCACACGCGAGACCGCTGTGAAGGCGTCCGACCCCACGGCAGACTATCTCAAATCCAACCTGCACACCGTCGATCTGAGCTACCCGCTGGACAGCTCCGACTTTGGCAACGCCGATTACCGGCTGTTCCTGGCCGGGCTGGAGGATACCCGCGCGGCCGAGGTGCAGCAAAACCTCATCACCTCTTTGCAATCCCATGGCGTCAGCGTGGTGGCCGTCCCCTACGGCCCCGCTGCCGGTGCGCTGCTGGACAACTACTTACAGACCGGCGCGGCCGCCAGCCTGGACCGCTACCTGGCCGTACTGCCCAAGGCTGACCGCGATGATGCCAAAGCCATGTGGCAGTCCGTCTGCGCCAGCTATCCCGGCCGCCTGCACGCCGTAGGCATGGGCACTGATAAAAGCGATGCCGTCATTGGCCAGGCGCTTGAAACGCTGGCCAGCCAGATTTGGAACACGCCGGAGCCGGAAATTGCCGAGGCCATCAGCGCCATTAAGACCGGCACTGCCCGTGAGTCCGCCTACTGGTTCAAGACCGCCATGCAGAAGTATCCCCGCCAGATGCAGCGCTATTTCGGTGACCAATACATACTGGTCTACCGCCTGTATCAGGGCATGATGGGCAGCATCAACGCCGACGAGGGCGCGAGTCTGCTGGCCTACGACCTGCAGCAGGCGTTGAAAGCTTACCCAGACGCCAAGATTCTGGCCTTTACCGGCGTGGATGACCTGCTGCCCGTGGACGGCACCCTGGCCGCCCGCATGCAGGAAGTGCTTGCCAAATCCGACGAGCAGCTTTGCCCCATCGTGTCCCTGTGCGGCGAGTGGGAGTATGACGGCACGTTTGCCCCCAGCGATGCTGCTTTGTGGGATGCCGACAGCTTTGCCGATTGGCTGGGCAAATCCGCCGTGCCGGGCAAAGACCTGCTGCTGGCCCTGGACGGCGAGGACAGCCCCTTTGCCGCCAGCGCCGCCTTTATGGAAAATACCGACACCCCGGCAGGGGAGTGGGCCGCCAAGCTGCTGATCCTACACGATAAAGTGGACGATACAACGACAAATGCAGAAGAAGATACAGATTCTTAAAAAGTTTTTTGCAAAAAGCCGTTGACAAAACGGGAACAGTGTGGTATAAATGCTTTAAACCAATGAAGCGAAAGTAAAGCTGACAGCGCAGCCACAGAGAGCCCCTGTTGCTGGGAATGGGGCGCAAAGCGGGACAGCATAATGGTTCGCGGAGGGCACGGGGAAAAAGGTCAAGGCCTTGAGTATCCGCTGACGGGCAGCTCCCGTTACAGGGCAGGGGAATGTTGGTTCCCTACAGAGTGGCCGTAGTTTATAGTTGCGGCAAGCAAGGTGGCACCACAGATAAATTGTTATCTGCCCTTGCACAGGAGGATTTCTGTGCAAGGGCAGTTTTTTATTCCTTACACAGCACAAGAGGGGAAATGAACGATGAAACACATTACTTTGAAAGAGCGATGGCAATCTGTTTTGTAAATCTTGCCAAACAACAAACCAATTTACAAAACAAGGAGTAATTACCATGAAAAAGTTCGTTGCTGTTATGACCGCCGCCGCTATGCTCACTTCTCTGTCCGCCTGCGGTGCCTCCGCTTCTACCGCTTCTTCTGCTGTCGAAAGCACTGCTTCTTCCGCCGCGGCAGATTCCACCACGGGATCCACCGCCAACGCCACCACCTACAAGGTCGCCATCGTCCAGCAGCTGGACCACGCCAGCCTGGATGAGATCCGCACCGCCATCGAGGCCGAGCTGGACGCCAAGGCCGCCGAGAAGGGCATCACCATTGAGTACAAGGATTTCAATGGCCAGAACGACGCCACCACGCTGAACCAGATCGGCACCCAGGTCGTCTCCGATGGTTACGATGCCGTCATTCCCATCGCCACGCTGGCCGCCCAGTGCATGGCCACCGCCTGCGAGTCCACCAAGACCCCGGTCATCTACGCCGCCATCTCGGACCCCGCCGCCGCTGACCTGACCGACATCGACTATGTCACCGGCACCTCCGACGCGCTGAACACCCAGTCCATCATGGACATGATCTTCGCCGTCCAGCCCGAGGCCAAGACCATCGGCCTGCTCTACTCCAACTCCGAGGCCAACTCCACCACCCCCATTGCCGAGGCCAAGGCTTACCTGGATGCCAAGGGCATCGCTTACGTAGAAAAGACCGGCAACACCAACGATGAGATCATGACCGCCGCCAACGCCCTGGTGGGCCAGGTCGACGCCGTCTTTACCCCCACGGATAACGTGGTCATGGCCGCCGCCGCTGCTGTCTCTGAGACGCTGACCAATGCGGGCATTCCGTTCTACACCGGTGCCGACAGCTTCGTCACCGCCGGCGCTTTCGCCACCTGCGGCGTCAACTATACCGAACTGGGCACCTACACTGCCGATATGGCGCTGGACATCCTGGAGACCGGCACCGTGCCTGAGTACCACGTCATGGACGGCGGCATCATCACCGTCAACACCGAGACCGCCGCAGCCCTGGACCTGGACTACAGCGCTTTCAATGATCTGGCCGGCACCGTGGTCGAAGTTGAGACCACCACCGAATAAATCTTAACTCCCCAAAGGGAGGTGCAGGCAAGGCCCACGCCGAGCTGCCCTCCCTTTTTATGCAGTACCCCATTAAATCAGGAAGGACGTTTTGCCCATGTTTACCGCTGCAACCGTCTTCAGTGCGCTGGAGCTTGGCTTCATCTACGCACTGGTGGCTATGGCGCTGTTCCTCAGCTTCCGTATCTTAAATATCGCCGATATGAGTACCGACGGCACCTTTACCCTGGGGTGCGCGGTCTCGGCTACCGCCGCAGTGGCCGGGCACCCGGTGCTGGGTCTGTTTTTGGCTATTGCCGCCGGTGCGGCTTCCGGCTTTGTCACAGCCACTTTGCAAACCCGCCTGGGCGTGCCGTCGATCCTCGCCGGCATCATCACCAACACAGGGCTGTACACCGTCAACCTGGCGGTTATGGGCTTTTCCTCCAACGTACCAATGCTGAAAACGCAGACCATCTTTACAATGGCGCAGGCGCTTTTTGGCGATGTGTTCCCGTACAAGCTGCTGGTGGCCGCGGTCATCACCGTGGTCGTCTGCCTGCTGTTGATCCTGTTCCTGGGCACCCGGATGGGCCTTTCCATCCGCGCCACCGGCGATAACCCCGACATGGTGCGTGCCTCCTCCATCAACACGGCGTTCACCATCACGATTGGTCTGTGCATTTCCAACGCCATGACGTCCCTTTCCGGCGCCGTACTGGCCCAGTACCAGAAATCTGCCGACATCAACCTGGGCACCGGCATGGTGGTCATCGGCCTGGCGTCCCTCATCATTGGCGAGACGCTGTTTGGCCGTGGCGGCATGTGGGCCAAGGCCGCGGCGGCTGTGGCCGGCAGTGTCATCTACCGCTTCATCATCGCGCTGGCCCTGCGCGCCAACGTCCCGTCGGAGTGTCTCAAGCTGATTTCCGCCGTCATCGTGGCGCTGGCCATCGCCGCTCCCACCATCCGGTCCCGCGCGGCGTTCCGCCGCCGCCGCTCCCAAGCCGAGAAAGAAGGTGCCCGCCGTGCTTGAACTGAAAAACATCAGCAAAACCTTTAACCCCGGCACCGTCAACGAAAAGCTGGCTCTGCAAAAGATCGACCTGAACTTGAAAGACGGCGACTTTGCCACCATCGTCGGCTCCAACGGCGCGGGCAAGTCCACGATGTTCAACGCCATTGCCGGCGAGTTCATCTCGGATACTGGTACCATCACGCTGGATGGCCAGGACATCACGTTTATGCCGGACTACCGCCGCTCCAAGTACATCGGCCGCATGTTCCAGGACCCGCTGCGCGGCACGGCCCCCCACATGACCATTGAGGAAAACCTCGCGCTGGCCTACCTGCGGGCATCCGGGCACACGTCGTCCTTCTCCCGCATCTCCAAAAAGGATCGCGACCTCTTTGCCGAGAAGCTCTCCGCCCTGGGTCTGGGATTGGAGGACCGCATGAAACAGCCCGTCGGCCTGCTCTCCGGCGGCCAGCGCCAGGCACTGACGCTGCTGATGGCGACCCTCGTCACCCCCAAGCTGCTGCTGCTGGACGAACACACCGCCGCTTTGGACCCCGCCACGGCGGAAAAGGTGCTGGATCTGACCAAAAAGATTGTGGCGGAGAACCACATCACCTGTCTGATGATCACCCACAACATGCACGACGCCCTTACCTTGGGCAACCGCACGCTGATGATGGACCATGGCCGCATCGTGCTGGACGTAGCCGACGAGGAGCGCGCCCACATGACGGTAGACGGCCTGCTGCAGCGCTTTGCCGAGAACGTCGGCCACGCACTGGATAACGACCGCATCTTGCTGAGCGCGGAACAATAAAGTGCCGCCCCTTGAAGGCCCCCTCTGGGAGAGTGCCTCCGCGAAGCGGGTGGGGGAGAGAGCTTAAGGCAAAGTTTCTCCCTTCGGGCCACCTCACTCGCAGAGGGAGGCTTTTCAGCACATATAGCAAAAGCACCGTTGGTACGTAAATTCCACGTACAGCGGTGCTTTGTTTTTTATCTGCCATTGGTTATACTGCTTTACCCGGCCAGTTATCGGTTTGCCCCGCAACTTCTCCGTCGGTGCCCAGCCACAGCACGGCCTGGCCGTTGTCATCGGCCACCTGCCGGCTCTGCTCCGGCGGCAGGCAGAAAAGGGCGGTGGAGAACAAGTCTCCCAGCCCCTCATCCGGGCTGGAATACACCGCAACGCTGCTGTAATAGGCAGCCGGGCAGCCTGTGGTCAAATCGATCAGGTGGGAGTAGCGTTTGCCCTCGTAGGTAAAGTACCGCTGGTAATCACCGCTGACGATCAGCGAGTCGCCGCCGGTCAGCTCCACGGTCTGCACGTACTGCGGCGCATCCTCACCGGGCCAGGGGTTTTCCACCCCCACGCGCCAGGCACTGCCGTCGGCCTTGGGGCCGGTGGTATAGACGTTGCCGCCCATGTTCAGCAGGGCATGGGTCAGCCCGCGCTCCCGGGCTGCTTGGCCCGCCTGCACGGCGGTGTAGCCCTTGGCGGCAGCTCCCACGTCCAGCGTCATGGCCGGATCGGAAAAAGCCACAGTCAGGGTGCCGGAGTCCAGCAGCAGGTCGTCCAAGTTGCAGTGCTGTAAGGCTTCGGAGATGGCATCTGCCGCAGGCGGGGCAGGATTCTCGCTCTCGCGGGCATCGTGCCACAGGCTCAGCACAGCCCCCGCCGCAATGTTCACCGCACCGCCCGCCAGTGTCTCACCGCTGGTCTTGCACAGCTGCAAAAAGTCGAATAACTCCCGGCTGACCTGCACCGGTTCCTGCCCGGCACGGGCGTTGACGTCGTACAGGTTCACCATGCCGTCGTAGTGGTGGTAAATGTCAAACAGCTGGTGGTAATGCTCCAAATCGTCGTATAGGGCATCGGCCTGGGTGTCCCATTCTTCCTGGCTGGCGGCGTAGCCCTGCACCATCGTGACAGTGTCAAACATGTCAAACCAGCTGGCGCTGTACAGCTTTTGCTGGGGCGTGCAGGCGGTCAGGGGCAGGGCACAGGCCAGGCAGATCGCCGCCAGCCCCAGGGCCAGCAGCCGCTTCATGCTTTGCCCCCGGCCACGGTCTCGTGCTCGCTGTTCAGCTCTTGCAAAAGCTGCAGCAGCGTCCAGTTTTTGCTGGTAGGGGTCACCATGCCCCGCAACGGGAACTCCGCCCCGCCCGCCTTGACGAGGTCGAGGAAATGCCCCAGCTCGCCGGTATCGTGGCGCAGGCCGCTCACGATCATGGCAGGGCGGTCGCTGACCTTAATCAGCGGCGCAAAGGCAGGGGAGGGCAGCCCCCGGCACAGGTCGCCCACCTTGGCGGCCAGGTCGCCGTCCCCGATGCAGCGGATCTTCAGCTTATAGGCCCGCGCTGCATGGGCCAGGGCGTCATACCCGGCGCTTTTCTCGTCAAACCGCCACAGCAACACACACCGCGGCTCCTGGATGATACGTGCTTTCATAAACATACCTCATACTTAAAAAGGCGCACCGCCATGTAACGGTGCGCCTTGGCTTTTAGTTTACAGGTCGGGGTGGTACTCTTTGCAGGTGCACTTTTTCCACTTCAGGCCGCTGCCGCAGGGGCAGGGATCGTTGCGGCCGATCTTGGTCACGCGCACGGGGGCGGCACCCTTGGTGCCAGCCTGGGTGGGGGCACCCTCGCCGGTAGGCTTGGCGATCTGCTCACGCTTCGGCTCGGCGTTCTGCTGGCGGATCTCGATGGTCAGCAGCATGTGCACGGCATCCTCACGGATGGAGGCGATCATCTCATCGAACATGGCAAAGCCTTCAATGCGGTACTCGACCACGGGATCATGCTGGCCGTAGCCGCGCAGGCCCATGCCCTGCTTGAGCTGATCCATGTTATCGATGTGATCCATCCACTTGGAGTCGACGTTGCGCAGCAGGCAGATACGCTCCAGTTCGCGCATTGTCTTGGAGCCGTACTTCTTCTCCTTGGCGGTCAGGATGTCCATACCGCGCTTATACAGCTCGTCGGCGATGCCCTCCTTGGTCAGGTCCCCCAGCTGGTCCTTGGTGTAGTTGAAGTCACTGGGCAGGCACAGCCAGTTCATGAAGTGGCGGCGCAGACCGGCGAAATCCCAATCGTCGGCGGTCTCACCGTTCAGGTAGTTGGTGCAGGCGTCGTCGATGGACTGGCGCATCATCTCATGCAGCTTGTCGCTGATGTCCTCACCGTCCAGCACCATCTGGCGCTGTTTGTAGATGATCTCGCGCTGCTGGTTCATGACGTCGTCGTACTGCAGCACCTGTTTACGGATGGCAAAGTTGGAGGCTTCCAGCTTCTTCTGGGCGCTCTCGATGGTGTTGGTGATGAGCTTGTTCTCGATGGGCACATCCTCTTCCAGGCCCAGGCTGTCCATCAGGTTCTGCACGCGCTCACCGCCGAAAATGCGCATCAGGTCATCTTCCAGGCTGAGGAAGAAGCGGGAAGCACCGGGGTCGCCCTGACGGCCGGCACGGCCGCGCAGCTGGTTGTCGATACGACGGCTCTCGTGGCGCTCGGTACCGATGATGAACAGGCCGCCGGCCTCGCGCACAGCAGCAGCTTCGCGCTTGATTTCCGGCTCAAACTCCTCGCACAGCTCCTCAAAGCGCTGGCGGGCATGCAGTACGGCGGCGTCCTCGGTCTCGGCGTGGCCGTCGCACTCGGTCATCAGGTGCTCCAGCTGGGCATCGATGGTCTCCTCCGGCGGGGTGGGCAGCTCGGTACCGGCAGCCTTGGCGCGGGCCTTGGCGTGCTCGTACTCGTCTTTCAGCTGGGCCAGATCCTTGGTCAGGTCGCGGCTCAGCTCCTTGCGCAGAGCGGCCTTGGCCATGTAGGACACGTTGCCGCCCAGCATAATATCGGTACCACGGCCGGCCATGTTGGTGGCGATGGTCACAGCTCCCTGCTTACCGGCCTGGGCGACGATCTCGGCTTCGCGCTCGTGCTGCTTGGCGTTCAGCACGTTATGCTCGATGCCCTTCTTCTTCAGCAGCTTGGAGAGAGCCTCGCTCTTTTCGACACTGACGGTGCCGACCAGAACGGGCTGGCCCTTGGCGTGGCATTCGGCCACCTGCTCGATGACGGCGTTGTACTTGCCGTTGACGGTCTTGTACACGCTGTCCGGCAAGTCCTTGCGGGCGCGGGGCTTGTTGGTGGGGATGCTGACGATGTTCAGGCCGTAGATCTCGCTGAACTCGTCAGCCTCGGTGGAAGCCGTACCGGTCATACCGGCCAGCTTGTCATACATACGGAAGTAGTTCTGGAAGGTGACGGTGGCCAGGGTCTTGCTCTCGGCAGCAACGGTCACGCCTTCCTTGGCCTCGATGGCCTGGTGCAGGCCGTCGTTGAAGCGGCGGCCATACATCAGACGGCCGGTGAACTCGTCAACGATGATGACCTCGCCCTCTTTGACGATGTAGTCGATGTCACGGTGCATAACGCCGCGGGCTTTGATGGCGCCGTCAATGTAGTGGCGCAGGGACATATTGTCGGCGTCGGCCAGGTTCTCCACATGGAAGAAGGCTTCGGCCTTCTGCACGCCGGATTCGGTCAAAGTAGCGGTCTTGCGCTTTTCGTCCACGACATAATCGCCGTCGACCTGCTCCTCAGCGGCTACCTTGTCGTCCAGTTCCACGATAACGCTCTTCTTCAGTGTCTTGGCAAAGTCGTCGGCGCGCTTGTACATCACGCTGGAGTCCTCGCCCTTGCCGCTGATGATCAGCGGGGTACGAGCTTCGTCGATGAGGATGGAGTCCACCTCGTCGACGATGGCGTAGGCGTGGCCGCGCTGCACCATGTTGGCCTTGTAAACGACCATGTTATCGCGCAGGTAATCAAACCCGAACTCGTTGTTGGTGCCGTAGGTGACATCAGCAGCGTAGGCGGCCTTGCGGTCGTTGGCCTCAACGCCGTGCACCACCAGGCCGACGGTCAGGCCCAGGAAGCGGTAGACTTTGCCCATCCACTCACTATCGCGGCGGGCCAGGTAATCGTTGACGGTGATAACATGCACGCCTTTGCCGGTCAGGGCGTTGAGGTAAACGGGCATGGTGGCCACCAGGGTCTTGCCTTCACCGGTCTGCATCTCAGCGATGCAGGCGCGGTGCAGCACAATGCCGCCGATGATCTGCACGGGGTAGGGCTTCATGCCCAGCACACGCCAGTCAGCCTCACGGCAGACGGCAAAAGCCTCGGGCAGCAGGTCGTCCAGCGTTTCGCCTTTTTCCAGGCGCGCCTTGAACTCAGTCGTCTTGGCCTGCAGCTGCTCGTCGGTCAGCTTCTGCATCTCCGGCTCCAGGGCCAGGACCTTGTCCTTCAGCGGGTTGATGCGCTTCAGTTCCTTGTCCGAGAAGGAACCAAACAGTTTTTCAAAAAAAGACATTATAAAATCCCCTGTATTTTCCGCCGCCCGGGACAGGGCAGCTATATAGCACTTACATACTTTACTATAATACACCCGCACAGGGCTTGCTGTCAAACCTGCGCGGGTGTATTTACAAATATATTTAGTTTTTAGCCTTGGCGGGCAGGCTCAGCAGCACCAGCATCAGGAAAATACAGCCAAAACCCATGGCATCCCACACGGTAAAGGGGCTGCCCAGCACAAGCGTGCTGATGATGGCGGCGGTGACCGGCTCGGCAAAGCTGTACAGGCTCGACCGCTGGGGGCCGATGAGCGGCACGCCTGACATGTACAGGCTGAACGCCAGCACGTTGCCCAGCACCACCACGGTAAAGATACCGAATACCCCCATGGCGGTGGGCACGTAGTTCATCGTCCAGGGGCGGAAGATGAGGGCGAACATCGTGCCACCCATCAAGAATGCCCAGCCCTGTAGCATGGGGGTGGGGTACTGCTGCTGCAGCTTTTTGGGCCACATGGTGTAGATGACCACGCAGCAGGCGCTGGCAATGCCGGACAGCAGCGCGGCCGGGTTGATGGCCAGGTCGGTCAGGCTGCCGTGAGTGGTAAGCAGAAACACGCCGATGAGGGCCAACAAAATGCTGCAAATTTCAAACAGACGCGGCCCACGGTGCTGCTGGATGCAGACCACCAGCAGGATGATGACGGGGGAGAGGTCCTGCAAAATGGTGCCCATGCCCGCGCTGGAAAGCTGGATGGTCAAAAAGTAGGTGAACTGGCAGCAGCTTACGCCCGCCAGGCCGTAAATGAGCAGATCCAGCAGGTTGCGGGGATTTTTCTTCGCGTTCCACGGGTCGAACAGCATCCTGCGGTCCTTGATAAAGTAGAACGTGCACAAGATCAGCCCGGCCAGAAACAGCCGGATAGGCACCAGCCAGGTGGAGTCCATGTTTTCGCGGGTGAACAGGTACTGTCCCATGCAGCCCGAAACACCCCAGCATGCCGCACCACCCATCGTCAGGCAGGCACCTTTTACACGGTCAGACATTTTACCTTCCCCTTACTATAATACTTTAGGCAATACCGCATAATTCTAAGTGCCGATACGGCGAGCGAGGTGCGGCAGATGCTAAGCCAAAAGCGCAGATAATACTTTGTGTATTATCGAGCATTTTGGCAACGCAGATGCCGTGCCGCAGCCGCCAGAGCGGTGCTTAAGCCGTCAGGCGGGAATTGTGCGGTGTTGCCTTTACCCCAAGATCAACTGCGCGGCTTCGCGCAGGCCCTCTACTACCGGTGCGCCGGTGGCTGCCAACGTCTGCCGGTTCTGGTGGCCGCTGCATTGCAGCACACAGGCCGTTCCCATGGCCTGCGCCACCTCAAAATCGTGTACCGAATCCCCGATCATCACTGCGCGGGCAGGGTCGATGCCCTCCTCCTGCATAAAGCGCCGGCCCAGTTCCACCTTACTTTTGGCGTAGATGTCGCCCAGACCCAGCAGGCGGTCAAAGTAACCCGTCACATGGCGTTCCCCGGCCTGGCGGGTCAGCGTGGGCACCGGGCTGGCCGATAAGATCACCTGCCGCAGCCCCGCCGCGCGGAAGGCATCCAGCGCTTCTATCGCGCCCTCTGCCAGCGGGCAGGCCGCGCTGGCAGGGATGTAGTCGTCCATATATTCCTCGGCCAGCATGGCAAAGCTGTGGCGGCTGAAATCAAACCCGGCGCGGACGTAATATTCTTCAATCGGGAAACCAAAAATTGCCCGGTACTGATCGCGGCCGTACCGCTGCGGATAGGCATGCTTTTCTAGTAGACGGTTGAGCGCGTCTACGCAAAGTTCCACATCATCCAGCAGGGTACCGTTCCAATCCCACAAAATCAGTTCCGGGCGCATAGGTTACCTCATTATTCTTCTGTAAAGATCTTCTTCAGGCTGGCGTTGGTCTCGATCAGCTTGACCAGGGCCACGCCCAGGATCGTGCAGCTGATGACCTCGCCGATGCCGACCGTGACCGCATTAAACGCAGCCATGGCGGCCGTGGGGGCACTATCCGAGAAGAAGAAGGTGATCTCGAACGCACCCACGATGATCATATTAAAGATAACAGGCGGCAGGGACGCCGGAATGGCCAGCCCCTTGATGCGCACATCGCGCAGCTTGTAGGTGACCAGACAGGCCAGCAGGGTAGCCAGCGTGCCAAAGATGACGTCGATCACGGTCGAGCCCAGCAGGTTGGCCAGAAAGCAGCCCAGCGTGACGCCGATGATATACTCGGCACCAAAGACAGGCAGCAGGCAGAATGCCTCGGCCACACGCACCTGCACCGCGCCGTAGGAGAACGGCTGCAGCACCAGGCACAGCACAACGTAGAGCGCTGCAATGACAGCACAGCGCACAAGGCGCTTGACGGACATGGATTTCTGATTCATACAATACTCCGGCGGATAGATTTTGACCGTATAGCAGACCGCCAGCCTGCCATCGGTTTGCGCCGCAAAACTGCGGCGGAGCCTAAAATCCTAAGTTGCTCAACAAAAGATTATTATAACAAAAGCCGCAGCCCCTTGCAATAGGCTGCGGCGAAAATCTCATTTTCTTTTGTAAAGGCCCCCTCTGCGAGGGTGACGCCCCACAGTGGGGGGGAGATGCCGCGCAGCGACAGGGGGGCCCGGCCGCGTAAGCGGTCCCGCAAAGCGAGTGGGGGGAGAGAGCCTGCGATTGTTGCTCATCCCTAAAATTACGGCAGTTCCGGGGTGTAAGCCTCCAGGTTGCGGGGCTTGCCCTCGTATACAATGGCAATACCGTCCGGGCCGGTGTTGGCGCTGACCACGCCACCCAGCTGGAAGACGATCATCGGCGCATGGCCAAAGGCTTTTTTGCACAGCTTCACCAGCTCGTCCCGCTTGGCAGTGCTGGAGGTGTAGGCCACCATGTAGGGGGTGTCCTTCATCGAGTCGACGCGGCTCTCCACCCATTTGATCATGGCCGGGGGCACAGCGGCATCACCGCGCACCTTGGCCTCGACCTTGGAGACACCGGCGTTCAGGCTGATGATGGGGCGGATGCCCAACAGGTCGCCCACCACGGCAGCGGCAGCGCTGACGCGGCCGGACTTCTTCATCTGCTTCAGGCTGTAAGCCGCCAGGCAGATCTCCACGCAGTCCAGCTTGCGCTTCAGCTCGTCCACACAGGTGGAAAGCTCGCCGCCGTTGCGCACCTTGCGGGCGCACTCGCAGAAATACCAGCCGTAGGGCATCGAATAGGTGTGGCTGTCGATGATCTGAATCTTCAGCTTATGGTCGGGGCGCTCTTCGGCCAGCATCTCGGCGCCCTTGATGGCGTTGTTGTAGGTGCTGGAACCGGCGGCGTTGATGCTCAGGTGCACCAGGTCGGTGTAGCCCTCGTCCACATAGCGCTCGTAAATTTCGCACCACTGCAGCTGGGTGATGGCGGCGGTGGTGGGCACGCCCTGGGCCTTGCGCATCATCTCATAAAACTGGTCGTTGGTAAAGTCCTTGCGCTCCACATACTCGGTGCCATCCAGGTTGATGGGGAAGCCCACCACCTCAATGCCGTATTTGTCCGCAAGCTCCTGCGGAATATCGGAACAGGAATCCGTCAAAAAACCGATCTTGCTCATTTTACGTCCTCACTCCATTCATAACGGGTCAGCTGGCCGCGGGTCTCCAGGTCGGCAAAATCCCACTGCCGCAAAGCCTCGTAGGCACCTACCGCAACAGCGTTGGAAAGGTTCAGGCATCGTTCGCCGCGGCGCATCGGCATGCGCACGCAGTCGGCCTCATGGGCGGCCAGCAGTTCCTCCGGCAGACCCGCATCCTCGCGGCCAAATACCAGGTAAGCGCCGTCCGGGTACTGTACGTCCACGTGGCGGCGCGGCCCCTTGGAGGTAAAGTAGAAAAACGGCCCCTGATTCTTGGCAAAAAAATCCGCGAGATCTTTATAATATGTTATATCAAGGTGGTGCCAATAGTCAAGCCCGGCTCGCTTTAATTTTTTGTCGTCCACGGTAAAGCCCATCGGCCCCACCAGGTGCAGCCGTGCCCCGGTCACCGCGCAGGTGCGGGCGACATTGCCGGAGTTTTGGGGGATCTGCGGCTCCACCAGTACAATGTTCAAAGTTGGCATAGGTTTATGTACATCCTCGCATTATTTTATTGCTGCATCAGTTTTGGCAGGGCGGCTTCCAGCCACACGCCCAGACGTTCGTCGGTGCCTTCGGGCGTTTGGCGGATGCACTCACTCACGAACGCAGCTGCCGCCTGCACGGCGGCCTGGGGCACGTTGCCCTGCAAAATGCGCCCCACCAGCACCGCGCCGAAAATATCCCCGGTGCCGTGGTACATGCGGGGGATCAGCGGTGTCTTGACCGAGTATCCCTGCCCGCCGCGGGCCGCGCCCACACAGCCGATGCACCGCCCGTCGGAGAGGCCTGTCACGCCGGTGACCACCACCTGCGGGGCGATGCGGGTCAGCCGCGCGGCCTGCTCGGCCGCCTGTTCGCTGCTGCCCACACCGGGCAGCGGGTCGCCCAGCAGCAGTGCAGCCTCGGTCACGTTGGGCACGATCAGGTTCGCCTTGCTGCACAGGTTGTACATAGCCGGGACCATATCGGCCCCCAGCCCCTTGTACAGCCGCCCGCCGTCGCCCAGCACCGGGTCCACCACTTTTAAGGCGCGGGGCCACAGTTCAAAGGCCTGCTCCACCAGCTTGGCCTGGGTAGGGTCCGCCAGATAGCCAGAGTAGATGCAGTCAAACCGCAGGCCCAGCCGCTGGTAATGCGCCAGCGCCGCAGGGCCGTAACCGGGGTTGGAGAGCTTAGCCGGGGTGCCCAGCCCGCCCGTGTGGGTGGACAGCACCGCCGTGGGCAGCGCCACCGCCTGCACGCCCAGGCAGGACAGCACCGGCACGATGACCGACAGCGCCGCCCGGCCAAAGCCCGGCAGGTCATGGATGGCTAATACAGTTTTGGGTGCATTGGACATGGTCAGATTCCTTTTGTTCGTTCGCGTTTGTTCCTTTTTCAACACTGCTATTCTACCATAAACCACCGCATAAAAAAAGGCTGAATTGGGCGAACCTGCTTTTTTGCCTGATTTTTCCGCCTCATTTTGCTGCATAGCTGCGCCTACCCGGGGCATGCTAGGCACGAGGACCCGAAAAGGAGGCATTGTTATGCAGTTTTCGACAATGGCCGGCACTGCTGTCGGCATGGCTGTGGGTGCGGCGGCCGTCTGCCTTGCCACCCAGGACCAGCGCATGATGCGCAAGACCGTCCACAAGCTGGCCAAGGGCGCGGAAAAGACCCTGGCCGACCTGGACAAGGCCGTCCAGCACACCCGCTGGTAACGAAAAAGGCTCCCCGTGGCAGGGGAGCCGTACATAAAGTGATTTGGTTTACAGGATGCGCACGCGGATGGCGGCATCGATGCCGGCCAGTTTGCTGGTCAGGTCGGGGGTAACGTCGCCGGTCACATCCAGCAGGGTGTAGGCCACGTCCTTCTTGCTCTTGTTCACCATGTTTTCGATGTTCAGGCGGGCGGTGGTCAGGATGCTGGTGATGGCCGAGATCGCACCCGGCGTGTTCTTGTGGATCATGCAGATGCGGCGGCCGCCCACACGGGGCTGGCTGACGTCCGGCAGGTTGACACTGTGGGCGATGTTGCCGTTCTTCAGATAGTCGCTCAGTTCGGCGGCGGCCATCACGGCGCAGTTGGTCTCGCTTTCGGGGGTACTGGCGCCCAGGTGCGGCGTGCAGTACACACCCTTGACGCCCAGCAGTTCCTCAGCCGGGAAGTCGCAGAAGTACTGCGCCACCTTGCCGGAGTTCATGGCGTCCAGCAGGGCCTCCGTGTCCACCAGCTCGCCGCGGGCAAAGTTCAGCACGCGCACGCCGTCCTTGCACATCGAAAGGGTCTGGGCGTTGATGGTGTGGCGGGTCGTGGGCAGGTAGGGAACATGGATGGTCAGGTAGTCGCAGCGGGGCAGCATATCGCCCAGCGTCACGCAGTGCTGTACGCTGCGGGACAGGCTCCATGCTGCGTCGATAGAAATGTAGGGGTCATAGCCCAGCACTTCCATGCCCAATGCCACGGCGGCGTTGGCCACACGGGCACCGATGGCACCCAGGCCGATAACGCCCAGCGTTTTGCCGCGCAGTTCCGGGCCGACAAACTGCTTCTTGCCCTTTTCCACATCCTTGGCAATGGTCTCGCTGCCTTTCAAGCCCTGGGCCCACTGGACGGCGTCGATCATGTTGCGGCTGCCCGCAACCAGCGCACCGATGACCAGCTCGGCCACAGCGTTGGCGTTGGCGCCGGGGGTGTTGAACACCACGATACCGGCGTTGGTACATTCCTCAATGGGGATGTTGTTGGTACCGGCACCCGCGCGGGCGATGGCCAGCAGGCTGTCCGGCAGCGGCATGTCGTGCATATCGGCACTGCGCACCAGGATGCCCTGGGGAGCGGTGGTCTCGTTATCGACCTCGAACTGGTTGACCGGCAGCTTGGCCAGGCCTGCGGGCGAGATCGCGTTCAGCGTTTTGATGGTATACATAAAGAACCCCTCTTACTTTTATAAATGTGACGCCTTAAGCATTTTCCTTGCGGAACTTCTCCATGAAGTCGACCAGCTTGTCGATGCCCTCCGGCGGCATGGCGTTGTAGATGGAGGCACGCATGCCGCCCACCAGGCGGTGGCCCTTCAGGTTGACGAACCCGGCCTCGGTCGCTGCGGCGCAGAACGCCTTGTCCAGGTCGCCGTTGGGGCTGGTGAAGGTCACGTTCATCATGCTGCGGTAGGGCTTCTCAACGGGGTTATTGTAGAAATCCTGACCGTCCAGGTAATCGTACAGCACCTTGGCTTTGGCGGCGTTGATCTTCTGCATGTTTTCCAGGCCGCCAATCTCGTTCTCGAGATACTGCATGACCAGGCCGGTCATGTAGATGCACCAGCACGGCGGGGTGTTGTACATGCTGTCGGCTTTCAGCAGGGTAGTGTAGTTCATCATGGTGGGGATCTGCTCCGGGGTCAGGCCCTTGGCGCTCTTACCCAGCAGGTCCTCCCGCACGATTGCCACGGCCATACCGGCGGGGGCGATGTTCTTCTGCACACCGAAGTAGATGACGCCGTATTTGCTGACGTCCACCGGCTCGGAGCAGATCATCGAGCTCATATCCGCCACCAAGGGGATGCCATCCACCTGGGGCACGTCCACATACTTGGTGCCGAAGATGGTGTTGTTCTGGCAGATGTGGATGTAGCTGGCGTTGGGGTCGTAGTCGATGGCCTTCACGTCAGGAATGTAGGTGAAGTTTTTATCCTTGCTGCTGGCGGCGATGCGGGCCGTGCCGAACTTGGCGGCTTCCTCCGCTGCCTTTTTGCTGAAGTTACCGGTGACGAGGTAGTCCGCCGTGCCGGTGGTCATGAAGTTCAGCGGCACCATGGCGAACTGCTGGGTCGCGCCGCCCTGGAAGAAAGCCGATCTTATAATTGTCGGGGATGTTCAGCACCCGGCGCATGGCAGTCTCGGTGTTCTGGATGATCTCATCAAACCACTTACTGCGGTGGCTCATTTCCATCACGCTCATACCGGAACCATGGTAATCCAGCAGTTCTGCCTGTGCGGTTTTCAGAACAGCTTCCGGCAGCATCGAAGGGCCGGCGCTGAAATTATAAACTCTAGCCATTTTCCTTTTCCTCCAGTAAGTACGTTAAAAATGCAGCCCGCTGGCGGCGAACTGCATCATCTGCCGCGCCGTTGCGGTATGGCATTATTATAGGCCGCACCGCCCGCCCCAGCAAGCGTGCAAAGTACTGAAAAAACGGCCGCACAGACGGTTGTGTTTCTGCAAAACGGCTAATTGTATTTTGTTCAGAAACACTATATTCCACATTTGTAAAATATTTTCTATTATCTGATGCAATCCATTGCCGAAAATTTGGTCATTTTGCCATCTTGCATTTTAATCTTCTACAACTGTAAAATATATTTGCGATAGTTATTACATTTGTAGGAGATATAGACTATGGAACAGTTATCCCGTAGTGAAGAGCAGGTCATGGTTGCCCTTTGGGCCTGCGAGCAAGCCGCCACGCGGCGGCAGATCGCAGCCAACCTGCCAGCCGAGTGCCGTTGGGCCGACTCTACGTTGTTGAATTTCCTGCTTCGACTGGAGAAAAAGCACTTTGTCCGCACCGAAAAGCAGGGCAACAAAAACCTGTACACCCCGCTGGTGCGCCGCCTGACTTATTGCGGCGCGGTGAGCAGTGTCCACCTGCAAACGCTGTACGGCGGCGACCTGCGCAGGATGGTACGTGCCCTGGCCGACACCGGCCGTCTGACCTACGCCGACACCGAGCGTCTGCTGCGCTGGCTGGGGGAGTACCAGGCCGAAAACCCGGAGTACGACTACGAATAGCTGCCCGCTTCCTTATATATGAGGTTCACGCATCTCCACCATGCCGCCCCAAAAGCGCTTGGGCGCGTGGTTCATCTGCGCTTTGGCGTTGCGGCGTTCCTCAATCGTCAGGGCGTGGAAGAACCGTTTCCACAGCGCCTGCCAGTTCAACTCGTCGGCATCGCGGGCGGGTTCGTAATGCTCCATAGCCAGGTACTGCACATGGCCGCTTTGCCGCAGCAGCGCCGTGCCGTGGGCAGCGTCGAAGATCAAAAAGTCCTCATCCGGCAGGCGGCTGCAAAAATGCCCGCGCAGCAGCGGCAGTACGTTGTTTTTTGGGTGGATGACCGAACCGAGCATGCCATCCTTTTCCTCAAAGCGGATAAACTCGATAAAACGGCAGACCTCGTTATTGACATTGCGCTCCAACACAAACGCCGCGTGGACATCCGGGTCGCCCAACATCTGCACGGCGCGGGGGCCTTCGTCAAAGCAACGGCGGACGAACCGCAGCAAGATCAGATCCTTTTCTTCTTCGGTGGAGAGGAAACCAGTCATCACGCGCTCTCTCACCATCGGCCCCAGCCGCATCAAGCCGTTGGCCACGCGCCTGGCGTGGGTCGGGTCGGTGGCGATGGCCTCCGTTCCAAACAGCGTAATTTGCCCTTCGGCTGGTCCCAGCACCGCCGAGGGTATCTCGCGCCGGGTGTAGCTTTCAAAAATGCAGCAGAGAAACCCCGCATAGCTGCCGTCGTAGCAGTAGGCGGCGTCGCTCACATGCGCCGGGTAAGGCATGTCAAGGCCTCCTCTCGCACCATGCGGGCCGCAGCCGGAGCCGCCACGCCATGGGCCGCCAGCTGGTGGACGGCAGGTGCCGCGTCCGGCAGGGCCTTGGGCACAAATTCATCCAGACTCAACTGCTGCACCCCCACACTGAACGCCTTGGGGTCCAGCAGCGCGTTTGCAATCTCCGCCCGGTTGGCGTGGGCCGGGGCGCGGCCATTGCAGGTGATAAAATATTGGGCGCGTTTCAGCACCACGCCGATGCGCTTCAGCTCCGGCATACCCAATTTCTGCACACGGCGTGCCGCCAAAATACGCAGTACGCTTTTGGGGCCGATGCCCGGTACCCGCAGCAGTTCCTCCTTGCTGGCGGTGTTGACCTCCACCGGGAAAAACGCCGGGTGCCGCACCGCCCAGGTACACTTGGGATCCAGGTAGGGGTCAAAGTTAGGTTCCTCCTCGGTCAGCAGTTCCGAGGCGTGGAAGTTATAATACCGCAGCAGCCAATCTGCCTGGTAGAGGCGGTGTTCCCGCAGCAGCGGCGGCTGAAAGTTCAGTGCGGGCAGGCGGCGGTCCTCCACCACCGGCAGGTAGGCCGAGTAAAACACACGTTTCAGCGCATATTTTTTGTATAGGCCTTCCGTCAGGTCCATAATGTGGCGATCCGTCTCCGGCGTCGCACCAATGATCATCTGGGTGCTTTGCCCAGCCGGTGCAAAAGCGGGCGCGTTCCTGTATACCGCCAGCTCCCGCTTGCTTTGGGCGCTCTGCACAGCGATCTGCCCCATGGGGCGCAGGATCGCCGTTTTCTTTTTATCCGGGGCCAGCTGGTTCAGGCTGACCTCGCTGGGCAGCTCGATATTGACCGAGAGGCGGTCCGCCAGCAGCCCGATGCGCTGCACCAGCAGCGGGTCCGCACCGGGGATGGTCTTGGCGTGGATGTAGCCGTTGAAGCGGAACTCTTCCCGCAAAATACGCAGTGCTTCGATCATTAGCTCCATCGTGCGGTCCGGCGTGCCCAGCACCGCGCTGGACAGGAACAGCCCCTCGATGTAGTTGCGGCGGTAGAAGCCAATAGTCAGCTCCGCCAGTTCCCGCGGGGTAAAAGTGGCCCGCGGGCGGTCGTTGGAGCGGCGGTTGACGCAGTAGCTGCAATCGTAGGAGCAGGCGTTGGAATACAGCACTTTCAGCAGCGAAACGCAGCGGCCGTCCGGGGTAAAGGCATGGCAGATGCCCGCCTGTGCGCAGCTGCCCAGGCTACCGTGCTTTCCGGCACGCTCCACGCCGCTGGAGGTGCAGGCCACATCATATTTGGCGCTGTCAGCCAAAATTTCCAGCTTTTCCGCAAGATCCATCGCTGTTTCTCCTAAAAAAGGGTATAAAAAATACAGCCCGCCGCATAACCTGACTGTTTACAACAGCCAGCGATGCCGCGGGCAGCATTTTTATAGATTATAAAATTGTACTTTTGCCCTGGATGTCCGAATTATAGGACACGCACTATGCTACAATAAAATCAGAGGGCAGGAATCACCACTTAGCCTTGGTCTCCACCACTTTACCGGCAATATACAGGTGGTCAAGTTCCTCGCCCTTGATGACCAATTCCTCGTAGGCAGGGTTGAAGGGGTGCAGGATGACCGAGTTGCCGCGCTGGATGTACTTTTTCAGCGTGCCCTCGCCGTCCGAGCCGTAGACCAACACGCCCAGGTCGCCGTTTTCCAGCGTGCTCTGGCGGTGGACAAGGGCCAGGTCGCCGTCCGAGATGCGCGGCTCCATGCTGTCGCCCTTTACAACCAGGTAGAAGTAGTTCTGGGGATCTTTAACGCTGGCATACTCTTTGCCGTAGTCCTCCTCAAAGGCAAGGGCGCCGTAACCGGCGCGCACCGTGCCCACAACGGGGACAAGGCTCTCCGTATAGCGGCTGAAGGCGTTGCGGCCCACAGCTGGGGCAGCCGTGGGGGCCTGCTGCAGGCCCAGCAGGGCATCGGCCGTTGTATCCAGAATTTCAGCCAGGCGGGCCACGGTCTGTGGGTCCGGGGTGGAACGGCCGGTCTCCCACTTGCCAACAGCCTGCTGGGTAACGCCAAGCATACGCGAAACCTCGGTCTGGCTGTACCGTTTAGCTTTTCGGGCATCTCTCAGGCGGTCTGCAAACATAACGTACTCCTTTTGCCGGGCGACATTTTCCTCTATCTTGTGGTCAGGCCTTTACTATTTGTCCTCATTATACAACTGCAAGGCGTGTTTGTAAAGAGTTTTTTGAAAAATAATTCTAAATAAAGTTGTTGAAGCGTCTTGACAACAACCGTCAGTAGTATTATAGTAGAGATACAGAACAACGCGGTGTCCTTTACAACCGCACAACAGCCGGATTTGCGGTACGGCTTTTCTGAAGGAGGAACCTTATCATGAACTTCCACACTGTAAAAGTATGGCTCAGCAAGCTCATCTCCAACCTGGTGCTCATGCTCTTTATCATTCTGGTGCCCGCCGTGGCGTCTGGCGCGGTGCCGTTCTGGGCGGCGGTCATCGTGGCCGCTGCGGGCCTTGTGGGCCTCAATGCTGCCTGCGGCGTCTTGCTGGAGAATCAGCCCAACGCCCGACCCAAGGCAGCCTCCACCCCTGCGCCCCAGCGCCAGCAGCTCGTTTTCCGCGTTGTGCGGGGCGGCCGCGCCGCCTGATCTCGCGTACCCTCGGTGTACCCGGGTGCATATAACCGGCAGTCCCCGTGTGCCCCGGCGCGCGGGGATTGTTGTTTTCCACAACCTATGTTACAATAGCAGCAGACAGGGAGGAGATACCATGAAAAAACTTCTGGAAGTCTGTGTGGACAGCCTGGCCTCGGCGCGCGCCGCGCAGGCCGGCGGAGCCGACCGGCTGGAATTCTGCAGCGCCTTAGCCGTGGGCGGCCTGAGCCCTTACCCAGAACTGCTGCGTCAGATCAAGGCCGAGTGCAGCCTGCCGGTGCGCTGCTTGATGCGCCCCCGGGCGGGTGACTTCCTTTATACAAAGGACGAGATCGACCTGCTGTGCGCCCAGATCCACACCTTGCGGGATACAGGAGCAGACGGCTTCGTCATCGGTGCGCTGACCCCCGATGGCGCGCTGGACAAGCCCGCCATGGCCCAATTGCTGGATGCCTGCGGGGATAAGCCCGTCACACTGCACCGCTGCATTGATGTTTCCTGTGATTTGGTGGAAACCTATCGTGACGCCGCCACACTGGGTATTGATACGGTCCTGACCAGCGGCGGTGCCGCCAGCTGCCGGCAGGGGACAGCCGCCTTGGCCAAGATGCTTGCCCTGCGGAACGAGCTGCAAGGGCCGGAGGTGCTCATCGGCGCAGGCGTCAGCGCCGCCGTCATCACCGAGCTGCGCGCTGCCCTGCCCGGGGCACGGGCTTTCCATCTAAGCGGCAAAAAACTGGTGGAAAGCGGCATGCGCTTCCGCCGCGAGGGCGTCCCCATGGGTCTGCCAGGGCTGGACGAGTGGCACATCCAGCAGACGGACGCCGACGCTGTGCGCGCCGCCAAAGCCGCGCTGCTGCAATAAAAGCATATACAAAAAAGAGCCGCATCGCTGCGGCTCTTTGCTGTTTTGCGCTATCAACTCAGTGGAACGTGTCAAACTCCTCGTCGAGTTCGTCGGCATCCTCCAACTCCGGGAAATTTTCGTAATCCAGATCCTCTAATTCTGGCATGTCGGGCACCAGTTCCAGCTCTTCCAGTAGGCTTTGCATGGCCTCACAATCGGTGGGAACGTCTGTCAGGCTGGCACCGTAGTGGCAAAACAGCACCGTGCCGTCCTTATCCAGAATCAAGGTCAGCGGCAGCTGCTGCATCTGGCCTTTCGCGGCCTGGTAGCCCTGGCGCTTGGCTTCCCGCAGGATGCGCCAGCCCTCCAGCGAGTAGGTCATCAGGGCGCTGCTGCTTTGGGGGATGTCCAGGTGCTCATACAGCACCCCCTCGGCATCACACAGCAGGGGGTAGGGCAGGGTATTGGGGCCAATGCTGCGTGAGAGCTTGTCTGCGCGGGAGCGCACCACCAGCGCGAATCCGCCGTCCCGCAGGGAACCGTATGTATTGGCGTAGCGGCTGGCAAAGGTGCGGGTGATGGGGTGGCCGAAGTTGGCCATAAACACCAGCACCAGCGGGCTTTTGCGCTGCAGCAGGTCCCGGAAGCGGTTTTGGGCACTGTAGGGGGTATCGTACACAAAGAAAGGGAGCTTGTCCCCAACCGCAATACGCTCGCCCACGGCGATGGCCCCCTTTCCCCAAAAATCTAAAACAAAAAGCCGGACAGCAGGACTGTCCGACTGAAAAACACAAAACCCCACGCGGCCGTCTGCAGCCAATCAAAACCTACCGGTACAGGCAGGTGGGTGCCCTACCCGGACGTTCACGCTCCCTTCTTCCGCCTAGGGCGGGAGGTCTGCGATCCAGCCAGGGACAGCGGGCTCCCTAAATTTGATTAGTAGGATTCATAAATGACCGCAACAAATCAAACCGTGCAGGGATGTTTTTTACTCCAACTCGGAATCGTCGATGTCGTACATCGCGCTCAGGCGCTCTTCAAAGACTTTGCCGACAGTCAGCAGTTCTTCATCGTCATCTACGATGTCCATATATTCGCCTTCCTCGTCGGTGCCAATGCGCATCAGGATCAGCTCGGCATCCTCCTGCAGGCTCTCCGGATCTTCCTGATACGGGATCACTGCCAGGTAACGGGTGCCGTTCACTTCGGTGGCGTCGATCACTTCAAAAGTGACCTCCTTGCCGTCCTCATCCTCCAGCGTCAGCAGGTCGGGCGTGGCTTCCTCGAGCATTTCGGGGCTCAGTTCGTCAGACATAGGTGACCTCCTGTGGTCTTGAAATTTCTTGTATATAGTGTACCTTTTTTTTCACCAAACGTCAAGGGTGTTCAGCGCAAAAAATATGTGGTATAATATCCTTATCTAGATTTGTGAACGCCCCGGAGGATCTGCCATGAAACGTTCCGCCTGCCTGCCCTTGCTGCTGACCGCCGTGCTGCTGTGCAGCTGCGGCAGCAACGCCAAAAAGGCCCCCACGCGCCCCGACCAGTTCATCAGCGAGGAGCGCCAGTTTGCCGCGCCCAGCGACGGCGACACCATCGCCATCTTCTCCACCAGTTTGGGTGAGGTGCGCGCCGTATTGTACCCGGACGCAGCCCCCATGGCGGTGTATAATTTTGTGGGGCTGGCCCGCAGCGGCTACTACGACGGCACCATCATCTGGCGCAGCCAGTACGGCTTTGCGGTGCAGGGCGGCGACGCCACCGGCACAGGCACCGGCGGCTCCACGATCTGGAGCAACACCCCCTACCCGCTGGAGGCCGACGCCTCGCTGAAGCACTACGCCGGGGCGCTGTGCGCGGCCTTTGCCCAGGGCGGTGATGTCACCGGCGGCAACAGCCAATTTTACTTCGTCGCGGCCCTTCCGGACAGTGTAAGCAGTGACCAACAGGCCGAGCTGGCCCAGAACGGCTACACGGACAGCCAGGTGGCTGCCTACGCGGCTGTGGGCGGGCTGCCGTACCTCGATAACACCGACACGGTCTTTGGCCAGGTCTACCAGGGCATGGACGTAGTGGACGCCATGGCCTGCGTGGAGACCACCAAGGACGAGGACGGCAACGATACCTGGAAACCCACCGAGGACGCGGCCATCACCATTGAAAAGGTGACCATCACCACCTATCCCGGCCCCACGGCCGGGGACGAAGCCACCAGCGACAGCAGCGTCGGGTGATGGGCGGTTGCCTACCCCTACTATATGTAACGTGCAATCAAATAATCCCCGCAGAGCCTTAGCAGAATCGCCAGACTTTGCGGGGATTTTTTATGCAGAATACAGAATTTTACTTTTTGGTGTTGCCGCCCATGCGGCGGTCACGGCGGGCGTACTCTTCCAGCGCTTTGTCAAAGCACTCCTTGGTGAAATCAGGGAAGAGGACCGGCGTGAAGTAGAACTCGGAGTAGGCGCACTGCCACAGCAGGAAGTTGGACAGCCGCTCCTCACCGCTGGTGCGGATCATCAGGTCCACCGGGGGCAGGTCGCGGTAGAGGTGGCTCTCGATGGTCTTTTCGTTAATGTCCTCGGGCTGCAGGGTCCCGGCCTTAACCTCGCCCGCAATGGCGCGCATGGCGTCGGTCAGCTCGGCGTGGCTGCCGTAGTTCAGGCAGAAGTTGACGATGCCCTTGTCGTTGTCCTTAGTCAGATCCATCATGTAGTCCATGGCGTCCAGCACGCGCTGCTGCAGGCCCTCGCGGCGGCCGCTGAACAGCACCTTGCAGCCGCGCTCGTTCATTTCGTCGGCGATGGTGCGGAAGTTGTTGGCAAACAGGTCCATCAGATAGCCGACCTCTTTGGCATCGCGGGAGAAGTTCTCTGTGGAAAAGACGTACAGCGACAGCACAAAGACGCCTCGGTCGCCCACGGCGTAGCGGGTGATCTCGCGCAGGCGGTCAAACCCGGCCTTGTGGCCCAGGCTGACAGGCATCAGGCGCTGTTTGGCCCAGCGGCGGTTACCGTCCACAATGATGGCAACATGGGTGGGGAAGCGGGCAGCAGTATCTTGCGGCATGGTGGATTTTCTCCTTCTATCGTGTGTTTTGTATCAGACTTCGGCAGGCTGCGGACGCAGCATCTCGGGCGGCTCCTCATCCGGGTGGTGGGCACGCCAGTTTAAAAAGCTTTCCAGAATGACGGCGGCGGAAACGGAATCCAGCCGTTCCTTGCGCTTGGCACCGAAAGTATCGTTATCGGCCAGGATGGCGGCGGCGGAAACCGTGGTGCGGCGCTCATCCCAAAGCACCACCGACAGGTTCGCGGTATTTGCCAGGCGCTGGGCAAAGCGGCGGCTCTTGTTGGCGCGGCTGCCCTCGGTACCATCCATGTTTTTGGGCAGGCCGCAGACCAGGGCCTCGGCCCCGCGGGCCTGGGCCACAGCGGTGACGGCGGCGGCCACTTTATTCATGCTTTTTTCTTCGATCTGGGGGGTGATGGGACTGGTGATTGTCTCGCCGGCATCGCAGCCGGCCAGCCCCGTGCGGGAGTCGCCGTAGTCAACAGCAAGCCATTTCATACAGGTTGGGTCCTTTCATGGTTGATGGTATCAGTATACCACATTGCGGGCGCCGACGCAATAAAAAGCAGCCCGTACCGAGAGCATGAAAGCTCCCCCGCACGGGCTGCGAAAAGTTGAAACTTACAGGTTGGGCATGCGCTTGTCCAGCTGGATGGTCAGGATCGCAGCCAGGGCGATTTTAATGACGTCGCCGGGCAGGTAGGGCAGGACGCACCAGCCCAGGGCGCTGGCAAGGTCGGCACCGGTCAGGGTCATGAACCAGATGGTGCCCAGCACATAGCAGACGGCACAGCCCACGACCATGGCCACGCAGAGCGACCAGAACTTGCGGCCCAAAGCCTTGGAGATCAACGCGGTGATGAGTGCAGCCAGAATGTAACCCAGCACATAGCCGCCGGTCTTGCCAAAGATGGCAGAGGGGCCGCCCTGGAAACCAGCCAGCACCGGCACACCGATGGCGGCCAGCGCCACAAACACCAGCTGGCTGACGGTGCCCCAGAAGGCCCCCAGCATGGTGCCTGCCATGTACACGGCAAACAGTGCCAGGTTGATGGGCACACCCCAGGGCATGGGGATAGCAATCTGGCTGCACACGGCGGTCAGGGCGGCAAACAGGGCGCACAGGACCATCCGACGCACCCGCAGGTTTTCAGCAGTTTTCATAATTGTTCCTCTTTTCTTTTGTTGATACTATACAAAGACCTTTACAGGTACTTTCCCAAATGAACTTCCTCGCCGCGCAGGGGCACTAAATTGTGCTCTCCCGCAAAGCGGACGACCAGGCGGCAGTCCTCGTCGATGTCCAGCGCCTCAGCCTTGCGCGGGGTGCCGTTCCGGGGCGTTACCGTCACGGTCTGGCCCAGCAGCGCCTGGCGGGCACGGTATTCCGGCAGGTACTCCGGCTTGGGCACGCCGTGGTACAGCGCCCAAAACTCGTTGAGGAAGGCGGCTGCCAGCGCCGCACGGGCACCCGGCGGCGGGGCATCGTCGAACAGCGCCCCGGCTACATCCTGCAGCTCGGCAGGCCAGCCATCGGGCGGGGCCGTGATGTTGAAACCCAGCCCCAGCACCGCATAGTCCAACATGCCGCTTTCCATGTCCAGCGCGGCTTCGGTCAGGATGCCGCAGACCTTGCGGCCATCCCGCCAGAGGTCGTTGACCCACTTGATGCGCAGTTCCGCACCGGAAACCTTCTCAGCGGCGCGGCAGGCGGCCACGGCGGCCATAGCAGTCAGCCGCACGGCCTGGCGCAGGCCGATCTCCGGCCGCAGCAGGATGCTGAGGTACAGCCCGCCCTGGGGCGAGAAGAAGCTGTGCCCACCCCGGCCGCGCCCGGCCGATTGTGCCTGGGCGATCAGCACCAGCCCTTCGGGGGCACCATTCTCAGCGCGGGCCCGCAGAGCAGCATTCGTGCCGGGCAAACGGTCGACGACCTCGACCTGCAAGGCTCTGGCCGCTTCTGGGGCCAGCAGCGCCGTGACGGCGGCGGCATTGAGCACGTCGGCAGCAGGGGAGAGGATGTAGCCGCGGTTGGTCACCGCCGCCACCGGGATGCCGTCGGCCCGCAGGGCAGCGACGGCTTTCCAGATAGCTGTGCGGCTCACGCCCAGCTGCTGCGCCAGCTCCTGCCCGGAAATGTATTTACCCCGGGCAGCGTCCAGCGCGGCCAGCACGTCCGCTTTTACCATGGCGCAGCTCTCCTTTCAGCCCAACTGTCACCCAGTATAGCGCGGTTGATGATCAAATGTCAACGCAGCATGCGAAAACAGGTTAACAATCGACAAAACAAAAGCCCTGCGGGCCGAAACCCGCAGGGCAAAAGTGCATATTGGGGAAAAATCAGCGCTGGATACGGCCGGAACCGTCGCCGCCAGCCAGCTTCTCGACCTCAGAAACGGTGACCATGTTGAAGTCGCCTTCGATGGAGTGCTTCAGGGCAGAAGCAGCAACAGCGAACTCAACAGCCTCCTGGGTGGACTTGCCGCTCAGCAGGGCGTAGATCAGGCCGCCGCCGAAGCTGTCGCCGCCGCCAACGCGGTCAACGATGCGCAGCTCGTACTTCTTGCTGAAGGCATACTCGTTGGAAGCAACGTCGTACAGCATAGCGCTCCAGCCGTTGTCGGAAGCGGAATGGCTCTCACGCAGGGTGATAGCAACCTTCTCGAAGTGGAACTTGTCAGCCAGCTGCTTGGCAACGCTCTTGTAGCCCTCGCGGTTGATCTCGCCAGCGTAGATGTCGGTAGCCTCGGCTTCGATGCCGAAAACGTCCTTAGCATCCTCCTCGTTGGAGATGCAGACATCAACGTACTCGCACAGCTTGCTCATGGCCTCACGAGCCTCTGCACGGGTCCACAGCTTGCCGCGGTAGTTCAGGTCGCAGCTGATCTTGGCGCCGTGAGCCTTAGCAGCCTTGCAGGCAGCCAGGCAGATCTCGACAACATTGGGGCCCAGGGCCGGGGTGATGCCGGTGAAGTGGAACCAGTCAACGCCCTCGAAGATCTTGTCGAAGTCGAAGTCAGCGACGGTAGCATCGGCCATAGCAGAATGTGCACGGTCGTAGATGCAGACAGAGCCGCGCTGAGAAGCGCCCTTCTCGTTGTAGTAGATGCCGACACGGTCACCGCCGCGGGTGATCATGCTGGTGTCAACGCCGTAGCGGCGCAGAGCGTTCACGCCGGCCTGGCCGATAGCATGAGCGGGCAGCTTGGTGACGAAAGCAACGTCAGCGCCGTAGTTGGCCAGAGAAACAGCGACGTTGGCCTCGCCGCCGCCGTAGGTGTACTGCAGGGTATCGGTCTGCACAAAGCGCAGATGATCGTAGGGCTGCAGACGGATCATAATTTCACCGAGAGTAACGATTTTCATGGTGGAACTCCTTTATTGTTATTTTTAATAAAGAACGGTTTATAACAGATAATCAGCCGAACTGATTATTTCTGAACGAGGTGGATAGCAAAGCCGGCGACTTCGTCAGCGAAGTAGATGGCAACAGTCTTGCCGTCCTTGACGTTCTTGCTGTCCATATCAAACTTGACGCCGCGCTGGCCCAGGTGATAGATAGCGCGATCGACGTTGTTGGTCAGGATAGCGATGTGACCATGGGTGCCGCGGCCCGGCTTCTTCATGATCTCGAATTCCTTCTTGCCGACAAAGATGCTGCTGTTGCCGGGCTTGACAGCCATGCTCAGCAGGCTGCCGATGGTCTCAGCGGTCTTGGCAGCCTCGACCTCATCAGCGCAGTTGATGCCGATGTGGCCCAGCTGCAGGCCCAGCATCACGTCAACAGCCTCGCGGCTCATGGCAGTGATCTCGTCCCAGGCGCCGGCCTTGATCTTGTCGCTCTTGCACATCCAGGTGCCGCCGACAGCAATGATCTGGTTGTAGCCCAGGTAGTTGTTCACGTTCTTGGCGTTGACGCCGCCGGTGCACATCCACTTGCAGGTCTTCAGGGCAGCGCCGATGTTCTTCAGCTTGTCCACACCACCGTTTGCTTCGGCAGGGAAGAACTTGACGACCTCGCAGCCCATGTTCATGGCCTGCTGCATCTCGCCGGAGGTGGCGGTGCCGGGCATCATGATGCCGCCCTTATCAATGACATGCTTGCAGACTTCGGGGTCGAAGCCGGGAGCAACGATGAAGGAAGCACCGGCAGCCATGGCACGGTCAGCCTGATCAACGGTCAGGACAGTGCCGGCGCCCAGCAGCATATCGGGCAGTTCCTCGTGGATCTTCTTGATGCACTCTTCGGCGCAGGCGGTGCGGAAGGTGACCTCCGCAGCGGGCAGGCCGCCAGCCATCAGGGCCTTGCACAGGGGCAGGGCCTCATCCACGCTGTTGAAGGCGATAACAGGGATAATACCAATCTCGTAAACACGCTGCAAAACAGAATTCATAGCAATTCTCCTTTACTATATGTTGCAGTTTGGGGTGGGGCAGACCACCTTAGACAGTTGCCTGACCACACTCGGTTACTATAATTATAATCGGCTGCGGTTGCGCCGTCAATCGGTCAAAATGAACAGGTTACAGCACACATTTTTTGTCGTATTCGCCCAGAATTCCGCGATTCGGCATAGCGCTTGCAAAACCGGCCGAACTTTGCTATAATCGTTCCATATTGCGGAACGCAACAGTGTTTCCGTTGTACGGTTACAAATTATTAACAAATTGTAAATATTCAAGGGAGGAACCCTATTTTGACCGAAAAAGGCGGCGTGCAAAGCGTTGAGCGCATCTTCCAGCTGATCGAACAGCTGGCATCCCACCCGGCCGGGGCCAGCCTGCAGCGGCTGGCGCAGGAGACCGGCCTTGCCAAAAGCACCGTGCACCGGCTGCTGGCAAGCTTGGTCAGCCTGGGCTATGCCGCGCAGGAGCCGGAGACCGGCCGCTACCGGCTGACCTTAAAAATGTTTGAGCTGTCCAGCGGTATCGTCAACAGCATGGAGATCATGGACGTGGCCAAGGCGCATCTGGAGCGGCTGAGCCAGCGCACCGGCGAGGCCGTGCATCTGGTCATCCGCGATGCACGGGACATTGTGTACATTTATAAAACGGAAAGCGGTCCTATGCGGATGTCCAGCCGGGTGGGCCTGCGCAGCCCGCTGTACTGCACCGGTGTGGGCAAGGCTATCCTGGCCACCCTGCCCCCCGAGGAAGTGGAAGACGTGTGGAACCACAGCAGCTTAAAGAAGCTGACCAGCCGCACCGTGGTGGACCTGGCCGAGATGCAGGACCAGCTGGCCGAGGTGCGCGCCAACGGCTACGCCATCGACGATGAGGAGAACGAGATGGGCGTGCGGTGCGTGGCCGTGGCCATCCCCGGGCCGGACGGGCGTGCGGAGAGCGCGTTTTCCATCAGCGGCCTGGCCCCTTACATGACCCCCGAGCGTATCCGCCGCGTAGCCGCCCTGGCACTGGATACCCGGACGGATATTTTGGCCGATCTGGGCGTGGGGCGGAAAGGGTAAACCTATCGGTAATAGGAAAGGCTCCCTCTGTGAGGGAGCCTTTCCTATACTCTATTACTTCAAATGCTGTCCAAAATCGCCAGCAACTTATCCAGGCTGCGCTCGTTGAACTCCAAAATCAAAATATCGCACCCCGGCTGTTCTACGACGACCGGATCAAAGCTGTCGATGTGCTCTCGCCAGGTGGTGGCAAAGCGGGCCTCCAGATACGGCATGTAATACTCGCTGAAGGAATCGCCGATGACCCGCACCACGCGGTCATCTTTGGCAAACAGGTCAGCGTAGCCGGGCACCGTGTAGGTCTGCTCCGGCGGCAGGCTGGCGTACAGCGCGGCCACGTTGGCCATATCGCCGGTGGTGGTCCCGGCAGGCTCCACGGGATAATCCCCGGGTTGTAAAATGGGCAGGCCCAGGGCATCAAAAATACCGTCCAGCCCATACAGCGCGCCGATGGAATTCCAGTGTGTATCGGTCTTGTAGTACAACAGCCGGTCGGGGTTCAGCCGGGCCTGGCGACGCAGCTCTTGATAGGGCCAATTCACCGGCACGGTGGTGTGGCTTTGCAGGTAATCGACCAGCAGGTCGGTGCGGTTTTCCTCGTTGACGATGGGGTAACCGTCGGGCATATACTCGCGGTAGATGCGGTCCTTGCTGGGGGTCAGGTCCAGCACCAGCGTGCAGCCGTTTTCGGCCAGGCGGTCGTTTAAAATCTGCAGCTTGGCGCTGGCCTGGGCCAGCACCTCGGGGCTGTCGTTGATGTCGGTCAAACCCTGGTAGTTGGCCACAGGCTGGGCAGCGGTGGGGCCGTCCTTGTAAAACAGCCAGCCATCCTTGCCGGGCAATACCTGATCGCTTTGGCTCGTGCCAAAAACGGCGTAGTCAATGCCTGCGTTCAGCAGCACAAACTGGTAGCGGAACGGCGAGTTATCGACAAAAAAGTTGTCCAAACTACGCGGCAGCTGGGAGAACGGGCTTTGCAGCACCTGGGGCAGGCCTGTCATCAGACGGTTTTCGTGGCTGTCCATCGAGAGCTGCTTGGAAAAGATGTTGAACACCGGAAAGGTCAGCCCGACGGCGGCGCAGAACACGGCGATGAAGCCGATTTTGGTTGCTTTTCTCATGGTCCGCACCTCCTTTTAAAACTGGAAATAGATGAACGCGCTGTAAGTGCCCGCCGTCACCCGCATCAGCGAGAGGAAAAGCAGTACCAGCAGCCCCACCATACCCGGCAGGCCGGGGGCTTCTTTGGCGTACAGAGCCTTTTTCAGGCGGGGAAAGCAGGCCTGCAGGGGGCCGCACAGCAGCAGCGAAGCCGCCAGCAGCACCATCAGCTTGGTATCGGCAAAGGCGGCGGCCGTGTAGCCTTGCGCACCGCTCTGCCAGGACAGGATGCCCTTCCACGCGGCAAGGCCCTCGGCCAGGCCGTGGGCGCCAAAAATGATGAGGGTGAACCACAGCACCACCAGCGTGTAAGCGTGGGCAAAGAACGGCGGGATGCACTGCAGGAATTTGCGCAGGCCCAGGCGTTCCAAACATAGCAGCACGCCTTGGAGCAGACCGAAAGCCACATACTGCCACGCCGCGCCGTGCCACAGGCCGGTGAGCAGAAAGACGATCAGCAGGTTGCGACAGTTTTTCGCCAGTGAGCAGCGGCTGCCCCCCAGCGGGATGTACACATAGTCCCGGAACCAGCCCGACAGGCTCATATGCCAGCGCCGCCAATATTCGCCCACCGAGCAGGACAGATACGGGTAGTTGAAGTTTTCCGGCAGTTCCAGCCCGAAAAAGCTGCCGATGCCGATAGCCATATCGCTGTAACCGGAGAAGTCGAAGTAGAGCTGCATCATGTAAGCCAGATACCCCAGCACCAGCGCCGGGGCAGGTACCGTGGCTGCAGGCACCGAAGTGACCCGGCTGTAGATCAGCGCCAGCTGATCGGCGATGATCGCTTTTTTGGCCAAACCCAGCACAAACCGCTTGATGCCATAACAGAAACGGTCCAGACTGACCTGACGTTCGGCCGCTTTGGCGTCGAGGCAGGGGAGCTGCTGGTCATACCGCACAATGGGGCCGGAGGGGCCGTGGCCGAAGAAGGCGAGGAACACAAAGAAACGGAAGGGACTGCGGGCAGCGGCGACCTTGCCGCAGGACACATCCGCCAGATACCCGATGGCCGTAAAAACGTAAAAGCTGACGCCCAGCGGCAGGGCCGGGGCGAACACCGGCAGCAGATCCGGCACCAGCGCATTGATGCTGCGGGCCGCGAAGCCTGCGTACTTGAACGCCGCCAGCACCGCCAGGTGAGCTGCTATTAAAAGGATAAGCAGCGGCTTTTTGCGGGGTAGTTTTTCCAGCAGCAGGCCGCCCAGCCAGGTGATAGCCGCCAGCGCCAGCAGGATGGCCGCGCCTTTCAGCCCTGCCCAGGCAAAGAACAGCAGGCTGAACGCCCCCAATGCCCCGTTGCGCAGGGCCTTGGGCAGCAGCCAGTATACCGCCAGAGACAGCGGCAGAAAGATAAACAGAAATTGCACCGAGGAAAACGCCATACAAACTGTGAACTGCACCCCATTTGTTAGACAGTATGATATACTATCTAACAGATGGGGTGATTTATTATGTCAAGAGGAAAACCGAACAAACGATATACGCCGGAATTCAAGAAAATGGTTGTAGAAACCATGGAAAAAGAACATCTGAGTATCTATGCAACGATGCAGGAATTCGGAATTAACGACCATAAAATTATAGAGCGTTGGGAACGCATTTATCTGGAAGAAGGGCCGGAAGGCTTGACGGTTGAGCGACGGGGCCGCAGCAGCACTGGTCGGCCAAAGAAGCTGCCAAAAGAGGCGGAAGAAGATCTGCTGGCCGAAGTGCAGCGACTGCGTGCGGAGAACGATTACCTAAAAAACTTGCAAGCCTTGGTTTTGGAAGACGAGCGACGCCAGCGCAGAAAACGCAGGTAGTTCAAAAGCTGAGGCAAAAACATTCTCTGGATATTCTTCTCTCAATCGCTCAACTACCCGTGCCACTTTCTACTACCATCTGAAGCGGATGAACCGTGCAGATAAGTATAAAGCTGTCAAAGCGGAGATCACGGCCATCTACCACGAAAACAAAGGAAGATACGGCTATCGCCGCATTACAGCAGAACTTCACAAGCGCAATTTTCTCCTGAACCACAAGACTGTCCAGCGGCTTATGAAGGAGCTGGGCTTGGTTTGCCGTGTCAGGATGAAAAAATATCGTTCTTATAAGGGCGAAGTTGGCAAAATCGCACCAAATCTGTTAAACCGGGACTTCCGCGCCGAAAAGCCAAACCAGAAGTGGGTCACCGATGTGACAGAGTTCAGTTTGTTTGGAGAGCTCTATCTCTCGCCCATCCTTGATCTGTGCAGCAGCGATCTGGTCAGCTATACCATCTACGACCGTCCTGTTCTGAGTATGGTTACGACTATGCTGGATAAGGCTTTTGAGAAGATACCGGATGGAACCGGGTTGATCCTTCATTCTGACCAGGGCTGGCAATACCAGCACAAGCAGTACCAGCGAATGCTCCAGAAGAAAGGTGTTCAGCAGAGCATGAGCCGGAAAGGCAACTGTCTGGACAACGCTGTGATAGAGAATTTCTTTGGCTTACTCAAAAGTGAACTGTTGTACTTACAAGAGTTTCAGTCCATGGAACACTTCAAGCAGGAACTCGTTGAATATCTGGATTACTACAACAACCGCAGAATCAAGGCAAAGCTAAAGGGCTTGCCGCCTGCAATTCACAGACAGCAAGCCCTTTCGGCTGCTTGAACAATTTTTGCTTCAAATTATTGTCTAACTTTTTGGGGGCACTTCAACTGCTCCGTTTCAGGGATTTTTCGGGGATTCACAAAAAGTTTACATGTGTTACAACTCATTATAAATGTTTCGCACAGTTTCGGCAAGATTTGCGGAGAAGTTTTTTGCCGCCCGGCCCACAGCATAGACAAAAGGGGCAGAAATGATTATAATAAAGGCAACACCGCACAATTCCCGCCTAACGGCTTAAGCACCGCTCCGGCGGCTGCGGTACGGCATCTGCGTTGCCAAAATGCTCGATAATACACAAAGTATTATCTGCGCTTTTGGCTTAGCATCTGCCGCACCTTGCTCGCCGTATCGGCACTTAGAATTATGCGGTATTGCCTAAATAAAATAGCGATTTAACAAAACGGGAGGGGCCACCATGCAAAACCTGATCTTTGGCGCGTTTGCGGCGCTGAAGGGCTACCGCGAGGGCGATGCCGCCAACCTGGGCCGTGCTGTGTATGACCGCTGCACCGTGGTGGCCCTTTGCAGTGCCAAGCTGGCCAACCCCGCCTGCACGGTAGCGCTGGTCACCAACGCCCCGCCGCAGGAGCCGTACCGCAGTCAGCTTACCAATGCGGGCATTGAAATCTGGGACTGCCCCTTCACCAGCTACCGCGTCCCGGCGGATACCAACTGGGCGCTGGCCTACTATAAGCTCTGCGCGATGGAATGGGTGCTGGCAAATAAGGACTTTGCCAACGCCGCCATGCTGGACCTGGATACCTACACCCAGCACCCGCTGGATGATCTGTGGCGGGAGTGCGGCGAGGCCGTCCTTATGTACCAGGTGCCCCACGCCGCCAGCCAGGGTATGACCGCCGCCATCGGCAAAGCTTACGATGCTGTGGAGCCGCAGGGTGCGCCCCATGTGCTGACCCACTTTGGCGGCGAGCTGGTGGCCGGCAGCAAGGCGCGGCTCGCCGATTTTATGGCACTCTGCCGCCAATACTTTAACCAATTGCAGGCCATCGGCCTGACGCCGCGGGAGGGCGACGAAGCCATCTGGTGCGGGGCCGCCTACCGCAGCCTGCTGGCCGGGCAGCCCGTGCGTGCCGCCAACGCCTACCTGTTCCGCTACTGGCTGGGCGGACGTTTCTACTTTGTTTCCACCAACTACACACTGGACCCCGTGTGCATTTTGCATTTGCCCGGTGCCGCCAAAGACCGCCAGCTGGCCGTGCTGTACCGCCGCTATGCCAAAAAGGGCAGCTTCCCGCCGCTGGAGAAAGTCCACCGGCTCTGCTGCCTGCCCGCCGCCCATCCGCCGCTGCTGCGCACCCTGTGGGTGCGGCTGCTGGCCCGCCTGTGAGGAGAATTTTCCATGCCAAAAAAGAAGGATCTGTCCCAGCGGTTGGAGGCCGTCATCAAAACGCTGATCCCCCAGCATGGGCAGAACGCCGACGACCTGGGGCCGATGATGCGCGCCATCAAGGCCGTACACAGCGCCACCGACCATACCTCCACCACGCCGGAGGATCTGGAGCACCAACGCGCGGCGCAGGAATTGTTTGCCCGGCTGGTCACGCCGTCCATCGGCATCCGCAACGATGCCCTCAGCGTCAACAACATTCCCGCCGAGTGGGTCAGCCTGGAGCATGGCCATGACCGACACCACGCTGTGCTGTACTGCCACGGCGGCGGCTACACCTGCGGCCAACTGGGCTATGCCCGCATCCTGGCCAGCAAGCTGGCACTCTGCACAGGATTTGACGTGCTGTCGTTTGAATACCGTTTAGCGCCCGAAAATCCGTACCCTGCCGCCGTTGAGGACGCGCTGGCCATGTGGGACTACCTGATGTACATGGGCTACGGTGCCCGGGACATCGTCGTTGCGGGCGATTCCGCCGGCGGCAATTTGGCATTGGAACTCTGCCTGAAGCTCAAGGAGCAGGGCCGTGCCCAGCCGCGGGCGCTGCTGCTGTTCAGCCCCTGGACCGACATGACCGCCAGCGGCAAAAGCTACAAAAGCTGCAAAGCGCTGGACCCGATGCTGACCTACGAATATATCGAAGCTGTACGCGCCGCCTACACCGGCCCCGATGCTGACTGGGCCAAGCCCTGCTACAGCCCGCTGTTTGCCGACCTGCGCGGTCTGCCGCCCACGCTGGTACAGGTAGGCACCAATGAAATTCTGCGCTCTGACAGTGAGCGGCTGGTCGAGGCCATCCACAGGGCAGGCGGTTACGCTGTGTTGGAAGTGTACGCGGAGTGCTGGCACGTGTTCCAGCAAATGCCCATCCACCGTGCCGTGGCAGCGATGGAGTCTGCCGGACGGTTTGTGCAGCGCATGATGTAAGGAGGGGCTGTCCATGGCCCAGGAATGGTATAAAGTTGATAACGTGGCCAAGGTGTTTCTGGCAACCAATACCCGCCGCGACCCGCGGGTCTTCCGCATCTCCTGCACCTTGCAGGAGCAGATCGATCCAGAATTGCTGAACGAGGCCCTGCGCGTCACTGCGCCGGAATGGCCGCAGTTCCAGGTAACGCTGCACCGTGGTTTATTCTGGCACTATTTTGAATCCACCGACCAGCTGCCCACCTGCCACCCCGAGGACAAAGCCCCCTGCGCACCCCTGTATGTGCCGGAGCGCCGCAATCGGCTGATCTACCGCGTGACCTATTTCGGCAGCCGCATCAATCTGGAGATGTTCCATGCGTTGACCGACGGCAACGGCGGGTTCCTGTTTTTAAAGTCCATCGTCCGCAACTATCTGGCGCTGGTTCACCCCGCCGAGATGCAGGACGTGCCCACTCCCAACAGCGCTTCTGCCGCTGCCCTGGAGCAGGATAGTTTCCGCAACTTTTACGGCGCTACCAAGCGGGAGGGCAAGGCCCCCAAACTGCCCAATGCCTACCACCTGCGGGGCAAGCGCCTGCCGTATGACCAGCTGCAGTTTTTTGAGGGACATTTAAGCGCCAAAGAGGTGCTGGCCCGCGCCCACGAACTGGGCGTCTCTCTGACCAGCTATCTCGGCGCTTCGCTGATGCTGGCCATCTATGCTGAGATGCCCGCCCTGGAGCGCAGCAAGCCCATCGCCATCAGTCTGCCGGTCAACCTGCGCAATTACTACCCCAGCGAGACGGCCCGCAACTTTTTCAATTCGGTCTATGTCATCCTGACGCTGACCGAGACCGACACGATGCAGACGGCGGCCGCCGCCTTTGACGCCCAGCTGAAAGAAGCCTTGTTGCCCGAAAACATCAAGGCACAAATGGACGAGTACGAAAAGCTGGAGCATGTACCCGGCATCCGCCCGGTGCCGCTGGTTGTCAAAAACCTGACCGTAAAGTTCTTTACCGCGCTGGAGAAAAAGCACGTCACAGCGGTCATCTCCAACATGGGCCGTGTCACGCTGCCCGATGCGATGAAGCCGTACATCAAGCAGTTCGCCGCCTTTTCCAGCTGCGAGGATCTGTTTACCTGTGTGGCATCCTATGGGGATGATCTGGTGCTGGGCACGGCGTCGTCCCACCGCAGCACCAACGTATTGCGCCGGCTTTACCGCGGCTTTGCCGAGGCCGGGCTGCAGGTAACGCTGTATGCAACGGAGGTAGAAAAATGAAGACCTGCCCGCATTGTCATATCCAGGTGGGCGGCGACACCGGCTACTGCCCGCTGTGCCAGAACCGCCTGCACGGGGAACAGGGGAGTCCTTGGTTCCCGCCCACGGCACCGCGCATCCACCGCGCCAGCCTGTTTTATAAGATCGTTGCTTTTGTTGTGCTTGCCCTGACTGTCGTTGCCGGGGCGATTGACTTCCTGCTGCTGGACACCGCCCACCTGCATTTCAGCCTGCTGATACTGGTGTGGGGCGTGGCCGGGCTGTCTGTGCTGCGGGTGCTTCTGCGCCGCCGCTACAACGGTCCCCGGCTGGTGTTCAACCTGCTGCTGCTCGTCTCGGCGCTCATCGTGTTTACCGACTGGTTCACCGGCTATACCGGCTATAGTCTCGACCTTGTGGTGCCGATCTTGTGCAGTGTAACGCTGGTATGTAATTTTATCTTTGCGTTTCTCCACAGCCGGTTCACCGCCAACGCGCTGGTGTATCTGCTGATGAACATCGGCGTCGGGCTTTTGCCGTATATCCTGCTGTTTTTCCGCATCGACCGCGGCCGCATCGACGGCCACAGCATCCCCTGGGTCAACTGCCTGATCATCAGCGTGGTGACCTTTCTGGGGCTGGTCATCTTTAAGGGGCGCGACCTGCGCAGCGAGATCGCCAAGCGGCTGCATCTGTGAAAATTTGTAAAAATTGCGAAAAGGGTAGCGTAAGCGCCCGAAATGGTGTACAATAGCAGGTACGCGTTTTTATCTTAAGTTCAACCTCCTATCGGAAAGGATCAGCCAATGGCAGGCAAAACGAAACAATCAGAACCCAAAATGCGGCTGGATCTCCGGGCAAAAATGTACATTGTGCTGGTCATTTGCAGCCTGATGCTGCTGGCCAGCGTAGGTGTTGCCTTTTTCCTGGTGGGCGGGTTCGGAAGCAGCGAGGACGCCGCTTCCGACTCTGCCGTAGAGCCTGAGTCCATCATTACCGAGAGCGGCTACAATAAAGAGGAAAACACCATCGACACCACGGCCTACTCGGCCACCATCCTGCCGGAAAGCAGTGATGCGGGCCAGACCTATGTGGACGAAACGCTTTTCCTGGGCGACAGCAATACCGCCCGCATGTACCGCATGTTCGACTTCTGCACCTACGATAACGCCATCGGCTCGGTGGGCATGAGCGCCAAGAGCCTGGCCACCTACGCCTGCGTGGAGCTGAACAACTCCGGCAGCTACGTCACCATGGCCAAGGCTGTGGCAGGCATGCAGCCCAAGCGGGTCATCATCACCTTTGGCACCAACGACCTCAGCCCCAGCTACAAGGCGGCTGATTTTGTTAAAAACTACCAGACCGGCATTGAGAGCATCGTCGAGGCATACCCCAGTGTGGACATCCTCATCAACGCCATTCCGCCGCTGGGGCAGCAGCACTCCAACCAGAGCCTGACCCAGACCCAGGTGGACGAGTACAACAAGGCCCTCGTCGAAATGTGCAAAGAGAAGGGCTGGAAGTTCCTGAACAGCGCCGAGGTGCTGAAGGACTCCGCCACCGGCTACGCCAAGAGCGGCTATGTGGAGTCCAGCGACGGTATCCATCTGACCCGTGCAGCTATGGAAGCGCTGTTTGACTACATCCGCACCCACAGCTGCATTACCGAGGATGACCGCCCCACCGTGACGAAAGTTGCCAAGCACACCGGCGAAAAGGACGTGGTGACGTATACCACGCCGGTCGTGACCAGCACCGAGACCTACGAAGCCGAGTCGGAGAGTGAAGCGGAGAGCGAGAGCACGTATGTGGAAGTAACACCCACACCGACCCCGGAACCGACGGCGGCACCGACGCCGACACCTGAGCCGACCGCTACCCCAGCACCTACGCCTGAACCGACCCAGGAACCCACACCTACCCCCAGCCCTGCGCCCATGCCGGAAGTCACTTCTGTTCCGGAAAGTACAGACACCAACGGCAATGATACCGGCGGTGGTGAAACTGACGGCGAAGACAATGCCAACACAACTAACGAGAATACATAACAGCAAAAGGCAAGTGCAGATCAATTGCACTTGCCTTTTTATTGCGCATTTACTTTTGGCCCCCTCTGCGAGGGGGCTCCTGCGAAGCAGGTGGGGGAGAGAGCCTTTCCGCACTTCGAAGCTTTGGATAAAGGGCAAGCTCTCTCCCTCCGGCCCTTCGGGCCATCTCCCTCACAGAGGGAGGCATTGGGCGCACTTATTCTTCCGGCAGGTTCCGCAGCTGGTGCAGGGTCACGCCGTCCACATATTTGTTGATAAGATCGTTCAGCCCGCTCCAGAAATCCAGCGTGTGGCACTGGCCCCGGCGGGGGCACTCAACGCTGGAGGCCAGGCAGGGGATAGCCGTCAGCTCGCCTTCCACCGCACGCAGGATCTCGCCGGCAGTGATCTCGGTATCCGGGCGGGCCAGGCGGTAGCCACCCTGGGCACCGCGCACGCTAAGCACCAGCCCGGCCTTGGTCAGGGGGGTCACGATCTGCTCCAGATATTTTAAGCTGATCTGCTGTGCGTCGCTGATCTCTTTCAGCGGCACAAGGGCATCGGCACCGGCGCGGTTGGCCAGTTCCACCATCAGCCGCAGGGCATAGCGGTCACGGGTCGAAAATTTCATACAGGGGCTCCCCTTTCAAGTTGTGTGACTATAGTAGATAGTATAGCATATTTGTAGGAATTTGGCAAGTCTATAACCTGTCAAACTGGTGGGTTTGTGTAATTTGTCAAAATCGCATCGTTCCTGCATAAATGTGCAGGGAAAGTGTTGACATTCCCGTAAAAGGGGCGTATACTGCAAACATCAAAGCCAGCCGGGTGCTGAGCAAATCTTGAGGAAAGGGGTACACGACCATGAGCCGCAGCAACACTATGATGATGTGCATGTGCAGCTTGCTTCGGCAGTCTGTGCCTGTTTCCCCGTGCGCAAAATCTGGCGTATAAGGGTAGCATGCAGCAGGGCGCCGAAGCGATTCGGAGCCCTGCTTTTTTCTTGTGGCAGCCTGCCGCCTTTACCGCTTTGATAAAACCGAGGGAGGAACTTGTATGACTGCGATCTACAAACAGCCCGGTGTGCGAATGTGCCGCTGTACTTGTTGAGGGACATGACTGCCGGAACCAACACATTCACACATGAAAACACACATGAAAAGGAGACACCTACTATGAAAAAGCTGATTTCTGTTGCCCTGGCCGGTACCCTGGCCCTGAGCCTGGCCGCCTGCGGTTCTTCCGCTTCCTCTTCCGCTGCTGAGAGCACCGCCCCCGCCGAGAGCGAGGCTGCTTCCACCAGCGAGGCCGCCTCTGAGGAGACCACCGACCTGGCTGGCACCACCCTGAAGGTTGCCGCTTCCCCCACGCCCCATGCCGAGATCCTGAACGCTGCCAAGGACATCCTGGCCGAGCAGGGCATCACCCTGGAAGTTGTCGAGTTCAGCGACTACGTCCAGCCCAACCTGGTCACCGAGAGCGGCGAGGTCGACGCCAACTACTTCCAGCACACCCCCTACCTCGAGAGCTTCAACGAGGAGAACGGCACCCATCTGGTCAGCGTCGGTGCCATCCACTACGAGCCGTTCGGCATCTACCCGGGCAAGAGCAACGACCTGGAGAACATCGCTGACGGCGCTACCATCGCCGTGCCCAACGATACCACCAACGAGGCCCGCGCCCTGCAGCTGCTGGCCGCCCAGGGCATCATCACCGTCCGTGACGGCGCTGGCCTGACCGCTACCGTCAACGACATCGAGGAGAACCCCCACAACGTCAAGATCGAGGAGATCGAGGCTGCTCAGCTGCCCCGCACCGTCGCCGACGTTGACTTCGCCGTCATCAACGGCAACTACGCAATGGAGGCCGGCTTCTCCGTCGGCACCGACGCCCTGGCCATCGAGGATGCTTCTTCTGAGGCTGCCCAGACCTACGCCAACGTTCTGGTCGTGAAGGAAGGCAACGAGAACGACCCCGCCATCCAGGCCCTGTACGCTGCCCTGACCAGCGACACCATCAAGGACTTCATCAACAACACCTACGACGGTGCCGTTGTGCCTATCTTCTAATGAAAAAGTTAAAAATCCTTGCAACCTGCCGGGATGTAGTGTAAAATTGATAGCGAATGGGTTTTGCTGCCCATTCGCTATCTTTGTAAAGAATAAGGGGAGAGACCCATGATCGAACTACAACACCTGACCAAACGCTTTGCCACGCAGGGCGGTACGGTCGTCGCGCTGAATGATATTAACCTGACCATTCAGGATGGCGACATCTACGGCATCATCGGCATGTCCGGCGCCGGCAAGTCCACGCTGGTGCGGTGCATCAATATGCTGGAGCGCCCGGACGAGGGCAAGGTCGTTGTCAACGGCCGCCAGATGCAGGAGTTGTCTGCAGCCGAGCTGCGTGCCGCCCGCCGCGAGATCACCATGATCTTCCAGCAGTTCAACCTGCTGATGCAGCGCACCTGCCTGCGCAACATCATGTTCCCGATGGAGCTGGCCAAAGTGCCCAAGGAAAAGGCCGAGGCCCGCGCCCGCGAGCTGCTGGAGCTGGTCGGCCTGCCTGATAAGGCCGAAGCTTACCCGGCCCAGCTTTCCGGCGGCCAGAAGCAGCGCATCGCCATTGCCCGTGCGCTGGCTACCGACCCCAAGGTGCTGCTGTGCGACGAAGCCACCAGCGCCCTGGACCCCAATACCACCCACGCGATTTTGGAACTGATCCGCAAGATCAACAAGGAGCTGGGCATCACGGTGGTCATCATCACCCACCAGATGAGCGTGGTCGAGGAAGTTTGCAACCGTGTGGCCATCCTGGACAACGGCACCGTAGTGGAGGAGGGCGAGGTCCAGGCGATCTTCAGCCATCCCTCCAGCGCCGCCGCCAAGCGGCTGGTGTATCCTGCCGGTGCCCCCAAAGCCGAGAACCTGCCCGGCCACAAGCTGGTGCGCGTTGCCTTCGGCGGCACCCAGACCACCGACAAGCCGCTGGTGGCAAGCCTCGCCATCGAGTGCGGTGCCCTGGTCTCCATCATGGGTGCCGACACCCGCATCGTCAACGGCCAGACGCTGGGCAGCATGCTGCTGGCCCTGCCCGAGGACGAACACGCCGAAGCCGCGCTGGAGTACATCAAGAACTATCCCGGCATTACCTATGAGGAGGTGAACAACTGATGGCTGAATTTTTTGCAGGCAAAGATTGGCAGACTTTTTTGCAGATCCTGCCCACCATCCCGTTTGAAACCTGGGAGACTGTCTGGTCCACAGTTGTTGCCACCCTGCTGGCGCTGGTCATCGGCCTGCCTTTGGGCGTGCTGCTGGTCACCGGCGAACCCAACGGCATCCGCCCGCTGCCCAAGTGGGTCATGGCGCTGCTGAACGGCCTGATCAACCTGCTGCGCAGTGTGCCGTTCCTGATCCTGATGATTATCGTCATCCCGCTGTCCCGTTTGATCGTGGGCACATCCATCGGCACCGTAGCTTCTATCGTGCCGCTGGTCATTGCGTCCTTCCCGTTCGTCTCCCGTCTGATCGAGACCAGCATACGCGAGGTCGACCCCGGCGTCATCGAGGCCGCCCAGAGCATGGGCGCTACACCTTTGCAGATCATCACCAAGGTGATGGTGCCTGAGAGCATGCCCAGCCTGGTAGCCAACATCACCATTGCGGCCACCACCATCATGGGCTACGGTGCCATGGCCGGTATCATCGGCGGCGGCGGCCTGGGCAAGATCGCCATCAACTACGGCTACTACCGCTTTAACGTGGTGCTGGAGTTCTTCGCCACGGCGCTGCTGGTGGTGCTGGTGCAGATCTTGCAGACCGCAGGCACCAAGCTGGCCGTCAAATACGATAAGCGGATTCAGAAGTAATTGTTTTTATGATAAGAAAAGCTCCCGAACATTAAAAGTCCGGGAGCTTTTGTTTTTAAATGGCTGCGCCGTGCATTGCCCCCCTTGGGAGGGAGGCTTTCACTGTATTACAGCTTCTTCACTGCCTCGATCAGCGTCTCCACATTCTCGGCCTTGGTGGCCCAGCTGGTGCAGATGCGCACGGCGGTGTGGGTCTTGTCGGGCTTACCCATATGGGTCATGGCAAAGTTCTTGCTCAGGACCTCGTGCCATTCGTCCGGCAGCACAAAGAACTGCTGGTTCGTGTAGGAATCATGCAGCAGCTTCACACCCTTTTCCTCAAAGGCTTTGCGGATGGCCATAGCCTGGCGGTCGGCCTCGGCAGCCAGGGTAAAGTACAGGCTGTTGCCTGTGCCGTCCTCGCCGTCCAGCAGGGCCAGGAACTGCTCACCCAGCAGGCGGCCCTTGGCCAGCATGCCGCCGTGCTGCTTGATGGCATAGCGGAAATCCTCTTTCAGAACGTCGTTGGTGATGACCACGGCCTCGCCAAACAGTGCGCCGCACTTGGTACCGCCCAGGTAGAACACATCGCACAGGGCGGCGTAGTCCTGCAGGGTCAGGTCGTTGGCTTCGCTCATCAGGCCGTAGGCCATGCGGGCGCCGTCCACAAACAGGTACAGCCCCAGCTCATAGCAGGCGGCAGAGATGTCGGTCAGCTCGGCCTTGGTGTAGAGCGTGCCCACCTCGGTGGGGTTGGAGATGTAGACCATACCGGGCTGCACCTCATGCTCGTGGCTGGCGTTGGCGCGGTGTTCTTCCACCGCGTGGCGGATCTGCCGTGCCGTGATCTTGCCGTTTTTATTGGGCAGGGCCAGGCACTTGTGGCCGGTGGCTTCTACTGCGCCGGTCTCGTGTACATGGATATGGCCGCTGTCGGCGCACAGCACACCTTGCCAGGGCTTGAGGGCCGCATCGATGACCGTCAGGTTGGCCTGGGTCGCACCTACAAAAAAGTGCACGGCGGCATCCGGGGCGTCGCACAGGGCGCGGATCTTGTCCGCAGCGGCGGCGCAATAGCTGTCCTCGCCATAGCCGGGGGTCTGGTCAAAGTTGGTCTTTTGCATCAGTTCCAGCACCGCGGGGGCAGCGCCTTCGCCGTAATCACATTCAAAACGAAGCATAAAAGCTCTCCTTTTCTCACTTTTTCGCTGTTTTTTATTATAACACTGGAGTGTACGTCTTGCAACCCTGCAAAATTACAGGTATAATAGCTGGTGCGTGTTTTATTGTAAACCCATACGGCAATACCACAAGAAAAGAGGCTTTTTATGGATTCTGGCAAACAGCGCGAGGGCTTTGCTTCCCGCCTTGGTTTCATCCTGGTCAGCGCCGGCTGTGCGGTCGGCATTGGCAACGTGTGGCGCTTTCCCACGGTAACGGGGCAGAACGGCGGCGGCGTGTTCGTGCTGTTCTACCTGCTGTTTTTGGTGCTAATGGGCGTGCCTGTGCTTACCATGGAGCTGGCCGTGGGCCGCGCCGGGCACAACAGCGCGGTAAAAGCCTACAAAGCGCTGGAGCCGAAAGGCACCAAGTGGCACCTGCACGGCTGGGTGTGCATGATCGGCTGTGCGCTGCTGATGATGTACTACACCACGGTAGCCGGCTGGATGCTGGACTACTTCTTTAAGTTTTTGACCGGCCGCTTCACCGGCCTGACCCCCGACGCCTCGGCCCAGGTGTTCAGCGATGCGCTGGCCAACCCCGGCGAGCAGGTGCTTTGGATGGTGGTCATCACCGTGCTGGGCTTCCTCGTCTGCCAGAAGGGTCTGCAGGGCGGTCTGGAGCGCATCGGCAAATGGATGATGGGCGCTCTGCTGGTGCTGATTCTGGTGCTGGTTGCCCACAGCTTTGTGCTGCCCGGCGTCAAGGAGGGCCTGGCCTTCTACCTGCTGCCGGATTGGCAGCGCGCCTGCGAGCAGGGGCTTGGCAACGTCATCACCGCCGCGATGAACCAGTCCTTCTTCACTTTAAGCCTGGGCATTGCCGCCATGGAAATTTTCGGCAGCTACATGGACCGCCGCTTTACCCTGACCGGTGAGGCCGTGCGCATCTGCGTGCTGGACACCTTTGTGGCCATCTGCGCGGGGCTTATCATCTTCCCGGCTTGCTTCTCCTTCGGCATCTCGCCGGATGCCGGCCCCAGCCTCATCTTTATCACGCTGCCCAGTGTGTTTATCAATATGCTCGGCGGCCGCATCTGGGGCACACTGTTCTTCCTGTTTATGACGTTCGCCAGCTTCTCCACCGTCATTGCGGTGTTCGAGAACCTGATTGCCTCCTGCATGGACAACTTCGGCTGGGACCGCCGCAAGACCTGTCTGATCGGCTGCGTCGCGCTGATTTTGCTGGGCCTGCCCTGCGCTTTGGGCTACAACGCCTGGAGCTTTATCCAGCCCATGGGCGCTGGCAGCACCGTGCTGGATTTCGAGGATTTCCTCGTCAGCAACCTACTGCTGCCCGGCGGCAGCCTCATCTACCTGCTGTTCTGCGTCACCCGCTGGGGCTGGAATTTTGACAACTACCTGGCCGAGTGCAACACCGGCAGCGGCTTCAAGATGCCCTGCTGGCTGAAGAACTACTTCCGCTTTGCACTGCCCGTGCTGATCCTGGTCATTCTGGTGCAGGGGCTGTAAAACCTCATACCTAAGGCAACACCGCACAATTCCCGCCTGACGGCTTAAGCACCGCTCCGGCGGATCTCCGCGCCAAGAGCCGCCGCAAGCGGCGGTTGCGCTCCGAAGCGCCTCGCTGCGGCTCGGTGTGCAGCACGGCATCTGCGTTGCCAAAATGCTCGATAAGACATCCAGTATTATCTGCGCTTTTGGCTTAGCAACTGCCGCACCTCGCTCGCCGTATCGGCACTTAGAATTATGCGGTATTGCCCTAATAAATAAGCAAGCCCCCATGTCCGTGCCAGCATGGGGGTTTTGTTTTACCGAAATTGCGGTTACAAGGGTGGTCGCAAAGTACTCTTATATATAAATAACTTGAATACCAGTTCGTACTTTTGCTTCCGGTTATTTACAAAATAGTACGTACTTATGTATAATATATTTCTAATAAACCTTTTGTTATATTTTAAAACATATAGTTTATTAACAACACTATTTGTATTTTATACGTATATACGTACTTTATTATGTGTGAGCCTTTGCACTAAAAACTACTATTCAAGTAATCAGGTATATAAGGCAGCACCGCATAATTCTAAGTGCCGATGCGGCGAGCGAGAAGTACAAGCTGCTAAGCAAAAAGCGCAGATAATACTTTGTGCTGCAAAGGTGAGCGCCGCCAGTGGCGGATACAGCGAACCGAAGCAGGGGCAGCGGTCGCAGAGTGCGAGGGGCTTTTGCTCCCGACGTACGATGCGGGTACCGCAACCCGACATTATCGAGCATTTTTGCAACGCAGATTGTGCTTCGCAGCCGCAGCAGCGGTGCTTAAGCTGTAAAGCGGGAATTGTGCGGTGTTGCCTTAAGGAAACCCTGCAACTACTTTCCCGGCAGAGGGAGCCCGGCTTGTCGAAAAACTGCACTTTCCTTTGCAGCGCACGTAGGGGCGCGCATTGCTCGCCCCTATTTAGCATGTTCTTCCAGCCACCGCTGCATCTCGGCTTTCATCCCGGCAAAAGCCTTCGCGGTGTCCGGGTTCTCGGTCTTGAAATCCAGCAGCTTCCACAGCCAGCCTTGCTCGGCTACGGCGCGCAGGCTTTCGGGGTAGCACAGCTCAAATACAAACGAAGCATGCCCCACGGCGTTATCGGCAGGGTAGTGGTTCAGGGTGCGCAGTACGCAGTGGTGCTCGTAAAAGGCGTCCAGCACGGCAGGGGAGACCGGGCTTTGCCGCAGCGCTTCGGTGCTGACGTTATAAATTTGCTCCATCGGCGTTTCCACGTTCACCCGCAGGATGTCGATTTTGTCCGCGTCCCGCAAGATCTGGCAGAACATCCGGGTGCGGTCGTCCATCTCCCCCGGCAGGCGGTAGGCGTTGTGCAGGCGGATGGCCGTGCGCAGCAGCGCGTCCTCGTCGGTGCCGGCGATGTAGTCCCGCAGGCGGCCCTCCTCAAACAGCACGGTCACGCTCATCAGGGCGTGGTCGATGGACTTAGCGTCGATAAATGTGCCGTAGCGGCGCAGCTGCTCGAACCGGCCCACATCGTGCAAAAGGCCGCACAGCCAGGCCAAATCGACATCCTGCGGGGGCAGGGAAAGGCTGTTGGCGATGCGCTCACACAGGGCGGCCACGCGGTAGGTGTGGTCGATCTTCAGCTTCACTTTCGGGTCGGCGGCATTGTAATGGGATGTATATTCGGCAAATGCCTGCCGGGCATGGGGCCGGTCAAGCGTCATAAAAATCACCTCTGGTCTATTGTAGCACATGGGGCGTGGGGTGCAAAGCACATTCCGCACAATATTTTTCCAACTTTTACGGCGCATTTCGTGCAAAAAGTCGTAAAAAACCTTGACAAATCGCCCCAAAACGACTATTCTTTAACTATACAAATACGCCGGAAGGTGGTGTGCGCAATGAACGCTAAGGGAGATGCCAACCGAAGTGTGCGCCAAACCAAGCAACGACTGTACGAAGCCCTGATCCATCTGCTGCAGCAAAAAAGCCTGCGGGAGATCACGGTGCGGGAACTGACCGAGCTTGCCGGGATCAGCCGCGGCACCTTTTATTTCCACTATGCCGATATTTACGCCCTGATGGAACAGATGGAGTCTGTCCAATTGGCGCGGCTGGAAAGCCTGATGGATAACCTGATCCCCAACATCAGCCGGGAGGATGTTCCCCCCGCGCTGACCGCGCTTTTCAGCTACATGAACGACAACCCCGAAGTCTGCCATGCCTTCTACGGCAAAAACTGGGAGTCGGACTTTACCCGCAACGCCAAGGAGCTGATCGCCCGCCGCTGCTTAGGGCAGCTGCAGGCCAACGGCGGCGGCACCCAGCGCCAGCAATATCTGCTGGCCTTTGCGGTAAACGGCTGCTTTGGCAGCATCGTAGCCTGGCAGGATGCCGGCTGCCAGCCCCCGCCGGAGGAAATGGCCGCCATCACCTGGCAGGCCATCCGTGCGGTGAAGGAGTTGTTGTGACAAGGCAGATACAAAAAGGTTTCCCTTGGGGGGAGCCATTTAAACAGCCGCAAATTCCCGTTGCTTTTCGCATCCAATTGCGGTATACTTTTAACAAACCGTTCCCCACTTTGCGGGACATTATAAAAAAGGAGAATATCTGAGATGGGATTTTTTGATTTTCTGAAAAAGTCTGCTGAACCCGCTGCCCCCGCCGCCCCGGCTTTCCCGCTGGTGCTGGCTGCCGATGCCAAGGGCGCCGTGGTGCCGATGGAGCAGATCCCCGATGAGGTTTTTGCACAGGGCATCCTGGGCCAGTGCTGCGGCATTGACCCCACCGAGGGCAAGGTCTACGCCCCCATCGACGGCGAGATCACCCAGGCCCCGGACAGCGGCCACGCACTGGGCATCCAGGGCATCGGCGATGTCGAGGTGCTGATCCACGTCGGCGTGGATACCGTCGAGATGAAGGGCGACGGCTTCAGCCCCAAGGTCAAGGTGGGCGATAAGATCAAGAAGGGCGACCTGCTGCTGGAGATGGATCTTACCAAGATTGCCGCTGCCGGCCACCCCGCTGTGGTCATCACCGTCATCACCAACACCGACGACTTTGCCGGTGTCGAGGTCGTTGCTTCCGGCACCGTCGAACCCGGCGCAGACCTCATCAAGATCAGCAAATAAACCTGCTTATCCCCGGGCGTACCTTGCGGTGCGCCCCTTTTTTTGTTACAATAGGCAGTAGAATCTTTATAATAAAAGGAAGTACCAATATGAGTGCAATTTTAGCCGTCTGCGGCGATGCCTTCTGCGCCATGGTCAGCGATGGCCGCTATGTCGAGGAGCCCATCACCGGCGATAAGCCCCACATCATCAGCGACGAACTGCCCAAGGTCCGCAAGGTGAACCGCAATGTGCTGGTGGGCTTTGCGGGCGACACCCTGGCCGCCGTGCAGATCATCAACGCGCTGGACCAGTACGACGTGCGTTACCTCACGCTGGAAAAGGTCGTCAAGATCCTGTGCGAGAAAGCCCCCGCCGTGACCACCCAGCCCGTGGGCGTGCGCCTGCTGGTGGGTGGCCGCAACCGCAAGGGCCAGTTTGTGCTGACCACCTTCGGCACCGCCGACAACTACCAGCCCGACACCCAGCCCGCCCGGCAGGGTGCCTACCTCATCGAGGGTGCCGCCTCCCACACCGAGATCGCGCCTTGGCTGGAACGTGAGGTCAAGCCCGACGCCCCCAACTGGCGCAGCCTGGACGATGTAGCCCACACGCTGGACGCCTGCATTGCCAAGATGGCCGAGGACGACAAGAGCATTAACACCCACTACTTCCGCCAGCTGGTAATGTAAGCGGGGCAGGGGAGTGCCTTGCGTTCCTGCGCGGCCCTTGGTATAATGATTTTGTAAGATTTGCCCTTTGCAAGAAAGGAACTGTAAAATGAAAATCGCATTGATCATGGAAAACAGCCAGGCCGCCAAGAGCGCCCTGGTGGAATCCACCCTGCGCAAGGTCGTGGAACCGATGGGCCACGAGGTCGTCAACTACGGCATGTACGCCGCCGATGACGCTGCCCAGCTGACCTACGTGCAGAACGGCATTCTGGCCGCTGTGCTGCTGAATTCCGGCGCAGCCGACTACGTCATCACCGGCTGCGGTACCGGCGAGGGTGCCATGCTGGCACTGAACAGCTTTCCCGGCGTGGTCTGCGGCCATGTCGAGGACCCCGTGGACGCCTACACCTTTGCCCACGTCAACGACGGCAACGCCGTGGCCCTGCCCTTTGCCAAGGGCTTCGGCTGGGGCGGCGAGCTGAACCTGGAGTACACCTTCGAGAAGCTGTTCGGCTTCGGCCACGGCCAGGGCTACCCCAAGGAGCGCGTGGAGCCTGAGCAGCGCAACAAGAAGATCCTGGACGGCGTGCGCGCTATTGCCTTCCGCGACCTGAACGACATCCTGAAAGACCTGCCCCGCGACCTGGTCAAGGGTGCCCTCTCCGGCGAGCACTTTGCCGAGTATTTCTTCCCCGCCTGCAAGGATGAAAAGCTGGCTGCCACCGTGAAGGAACTGCTGGCATAAAGTTTTCGGGTGGACACAGAATCCGCCCCTGCGGCCGCAAACGCCACGCTCTGTAGGGGCGACCGATGGTCGCCTGCAGACTGTGCAGCAACGCAAACCCCACGGGCGAGCACTGCTCGCCCTTACATCCTCTGCAACAATTCCCCATGTGCCTACAATTTCTGCGGGCACATATTTTTTTGCAAAACAGCGAAATTTACCGTTGACTAACAGGGGTTAAAATGGTATTCTAATTACAGGTGTGAAGTGTCGCACTTCGCCAAAAAATCATACACAAGTGAGGTGGTTGTCTCAATGGATACCCCCAGTCCCAGTCCTGTGAACCGATGTATTTCCAATAAGGCAGCCATCATATTTTTCACTTTGGGTAAGTCTGACCGCGTGCGGGTGTAGCATGGGGGCTGGCTTTGCGTTGCTATGCTTTGCCCATAAAACTAAAATGTGTACGGCTGCCGCCTGAAAAGGAGGCAGCTTTTTATGTCTGATACCACGATCGCAACCCTGCGCGCCATGCTGGCCAACCTGGACGATGCCAAAAAGTACCAGAGCCTGCGGGACGTTATGTCCACCCTGCCCGCCCCTGACCTGGCCGCCGTGTTCGAGGACCTGCCGCCGGAGAAGATGCCGGTGCTGTTCCGCCTGTGTCCCAAGGACCTGGCAGCTGAAATTTTTGCCGAGCTGACGCCCGAAAGCCAGCAGAACCTCATCGACGGTCTGACCGATAAAGAGTTGAAGGCCGTTGTGGATGACCTGTTCGTTGACGATGCGACGGATCTTGTCGAGGAGATGCCTGCCAACGTGGTCAAGCGTATCCTGGCCCAGGCCGACCCTGCGACCCGCCGCATGATCAACGAATTGCTCAAGTACCCCGAGGATTCCGCCGGCGGCGTGATGACCACCGAGCTGATGGAGCTGCGCCCGGACATGACCGTGTCCGAAGCCATGGAATCCATCCGCAAAAACGGCGTGGACAAGGAGACCATCAACAACTGCTACGTCACCGACCGTGACCGTACCCTCATCGGCGTTGTCTCGCTGCGGGCACTGATCCTGGCCAAAGACCCCACCAACGAGAAGATCCGCGACATGATGGACGCCAACGTGGTCAGCGTCAGCACCACCACCGACCAGGAGGATGTCTCCCAGCTGTTCGAGAAGTACGGCTACCTGGCCATCCCCGTTGTGGATAACGAGAAGCGCTTGGTCGGTATCGTCACCATCGATGACGCTATCTCCATCATGCAGGACGAGGCCAGCGAAGATATCGCCAAGATGAACGCTATCGGCCCGTCCGACAAGCCTTACTTTAAACAATCCATGTGGGATCTGTACAAGAGCCGTGCCCCGTGGCTGCTCTTCCTGATGATCTCCTCCACCTTCTCCAGCCTGGTCATCCGCGGGTACGAGGACGCCCTCGCCGCCGTGACCGTGCTGACCGCCTACATCCCCATGCTGACCGATGCCGGCGGTAATGCGGGCAGCCAGAGCACCTCCACCATCATCCGTGGTATGGCCGTCGGCGACATCGAGCCCCACGACCTGCCCAAGATTTTGTGGCGAGAGTTCCGCATCGCCATTCTCTGCGGCGGCACACTGGCCCTGTGCAACTTTGCCAAGCTGATCGTGTTCGACCGCATCGCCGCCCCGGTGGCCGCTGTCGTCTGCCTGACGCTGATCTGCACCGTCATCCTGTCCCAGTTCATCGGCGGCCTGCTGCCCGTCATTGCCGAGAAGTTGAAGGTCGACCCTGCCGTTATGGCGTCGCCGCTTATCACCACCATCGTGGATACCACCACGCTGCTGGTCTACTTCAACATTGCTCGCACCCTGCTGAAAATTTAAAAGTAAAGATTGAACATCGTGTTCAATTATGTGCTTGTACCACGCCCCCGGGTGTGGTACAATTTTTTATAAGGCAATACCGCATAATTCTAAGTGCCGATACGGCGAGAGAGGTGCGGCAGATGCTAAGCCAAAAGCGCAGATAATACTTTGTGTATTATCGAGCATTTTGGCAACGCAGTTGCCGTGCCGCAGCCGCCGGAGCGGTGCTTAAGCCGTTAGGCGGGAATTGTGCGGTGTTGCCATAAGAACAACTTCCTTCGGCCCCCTCTGGCACTTCATGCCACCTTCCCCGTATCGGGAGAGTCTGTCTCGCAGAGGGAGGCTTTTCGACATTCCTCTGCGTCTATCAAAATCGAGGTTTTCCCTATGAATATGCAGGATTTTTACACCGGGCACGCCTTTGATGCTTACGAGTTCTTTGGCGCCCACACCTACTTTGGGGGCACCCATTTTGCGGTCTGGGCACCGTCCGCCCAGCACATTGCGGTGGAGACCGAGGTCGGCACCTATGACATGCACCGCACCCAGTCCGCCGTTTGGGAGTGCGATGTTCCCGGTGCCAATGCGGGCATGGTCTACCAGTATTGGGTGCGCGGTGCCAACGGTCAGACCATGGCTCACTGCGACCCTTACGGCACCGCCATGACCCTGCGCCCCGACGGCCGCAGCATCATTGCCGACCGCCCCACCGGCTTCACCGATGACAAGTGGATGGCCGGCCGCACGAAATGCTTCGATAAGCCGCTGAACATCTACGAAGTCCACGCCGGCAGCTGGCGGCAGAAAGAGGACGGCAGCTGGTACACCTACGCCGAACTGGCCGAGTTGCTGCCTGTCTACTGCAAGGAGAACGGTTTTACCCACATTGAGCTGATGCCTCTGGCCGAGCATCCCTTTGACGGCAGCTGGGGCTACCAGATCACCGGCTTTTACGCCCCCACCAGCCGCTACGGCACCCCGCAGCAGCTGGCCGAGTTCGTCAACGCCTGCCATAAAGAGGGCATCGGCGTCATTTTGGACTTTGTGCCGGTACACTTTGCGATCGACAGCTACGGCTTGAAAGAATTTGACGGCACCCCGCTGTACGAGTACCCCGCCGCAGCCGTGGGCCAAAGCGAGTGGGGCAGCTGCAACTTCATGCACTCCCGCGGCGAGATCCGCTGCTTTATCCAGTCCTGCGCCGACTACTGGCTGCAGGTGTTCCACGCTGACGGCCTGCGCATGGACGCAGTCTCCCGCCTGATCTACTGGCAGGGTGACCCCAACCGCGGCGTCAACGGTTCGACGCTGGAATTTTTGAAGGGCATGAACCAGGGCCTGCAGCAACGCCACCCCACCGCCCTGCTGATTGCCGAAGACTCCACCAACTATCCCAAAGTCACCGCTCCCGTGGAGTATGGCGGCCTGGGCTTTGACTACAAGTGGGACCTGGGCTGGATGAACGACACCCTGGACTACTTTAAAAAGACTTCCGAGGAGCGCAAAGAGAATCTGGGCAAGCTGACCTTCTCGATGATGTACGCCTGGAACGAGCATTACATTTTGCCCTTCAGCCACGACGAGAACGTCCACGGCAAGGCCACCATCGTACAGAAAATGTACGGCGACTACGAGGGCAAGTTCCCCCAGGCGCGGGCGCTGTACCTGTACATGGCCATCCACCCCGGCAAAAAGCTGGACTTTATGGGCAATGAATTCGCCCAGCTGCGGGAGTTTGACGAGAGCCGCGAGCAGGATTGGATGGTGCTGGATTACCCCAACCATAACGATTTCCGCCGCTTCCGCCAGGCGTTGAACAGGGCCTACTGCGCAGAGGATGCCTTCTGGCGGCGGGAGTACGACCCCGCCGCCTTCCAATGGCTGGATACCCGAGCTGGATGGCGCCATTACACTCTGGCGGCATACGGCTGGAGCACACTCTGCCTGTGCCGGCAAGCTGACCCTGCTGCTGGACACCGATTGGGAGACCTTCGGCGGCAGCACCGCCGCCCCCAAGCGCAGCTGTGCCCGCAAGACCGACGGCGAGCTGAAGCTGACTCTGCCGCCCTTCAGTGGCAGGTTGTATCGTCTGGAGCAGGCCTGATTATACTAATCGTTCGCAAATACAATTTGGATAAATAGGTATTGTATAACATTTCTATTTGTATACAGCAAAAGCCCACCGCAGACGCGGTGGGCTTTTGCTGTATTGCGTTACGTTTTACATAGGTGCGATGTCGAACCGATAGATCGTGGTGGAGCTGTACGGGGCATCCGGCAGCAGGGTCGTATCGGGGAAATCGGGATGGTTCGGGGCGTCTGGGAAATCCTCGGTCTCGAAGCAGACGGCATCGCGGGCTTCGTAGTGGGCATCATCCTTGCAGGCCGTCTGGGGTGCCAGATAGTTGGCGGTGTACAAGTGCATGCCGGGCAGGGTGGTCAGCACCTCCATGCGAATGCCGGTCTCGGGGCCGGTAGCCCAGGCGGCGTGGCGCAGGCCGCTGTCCCGGATGATGTAGCACTGGTCGTAGCCTTTGGCCTGCACCAGAGCAGGGTAGTCGGCGTTGATGTCCCGGCCGGGGGTCTTTTCCTCGGTAAAGTCCATCGGGGTGCCCTTGACCGGCAGTTTACGGCCGGTGGGCACGCTGTTCTCGTCAGCTTCCAGATAGGCGTCGGCGTCCACGCTGATGCGGTGGCCCAGAGCCGAGCCGCTGCCGTGGCCGTTGAGGTTAAAGTAGCTGTGGTTGGTCATGTTGCAGACGGTGGGGGCATCGGTGGTGGCGCTGTAACGGATCATCAGGCCCTCTTTCACCAGGCTGTATTGGATCTCCAAATCAAAGTTGCCGGGGAATCCGTCGGTGCCGGCAGGACTGTGGGCAGTCATCGTCACGCTGTCGGTCTCACCGCGGGTGACCTCGGCAGTGAACAGGGCGTGGTTGAAGCCGTGCAGACCACTGTGCAGGCAGTTGCCCGCGCTGTTGGGCGTTACATGGACGATCTCCTCATACAGGGGAAACTGCGCGCCGCCAATGCGGTTGGCAAAGCGGCCCACGGCAGCGCCCATGCTGTCGGTGTTCAGTTCGTAATCCCGGGCGGTGGGGTAGCCCAGCACCACGTCGGTGGGGCTGCCCTTGCGGTCCGGCACAATGATGCGGTGGATGATGGCCGCATAGGTCAACAGCTGCACCTCGATCTTATCGTTTTTCAGGGTGACCAGCTGCACCGGCTGGCCGGTAGTCAGTTTGCCGAAATCAGTGATAGAAACAGACATGGAAAACTCCTTTCCTTGGGTGTTGTCCTTATTTGTTCTCGTCCTCTTGGCTCTTCTGCTCCAGATCGTGCTTGACGCTGGCGGCCACGCTGCCGGTGCCGTAGTTCAGCATACGGTTCACGCGGCTGACGGTGGCGCTGGACGCACCGGTCTCGCGGCGGATCTCGCTGTAGACCTTGCCCTGCAGCAGGCAGCCTGCCACGGCGTAGCGCTGCTCCATAGTGCGCAGCTCGGTCACAGCGCACAGGTCGTCAAAAAAGCGGATGCACTCGTCCAGGTTTTCCAGCCGGAGGATGGCTTCATACAAATCGGTGCAGCGTTCGTTTTGTTGGTTCATGTCAGGGCGCATAGGCGCCTCCTTTATTTGTTCATTTTGTTTTGCACAGATGTGCATCATTATTTATATTTTAGCAAATCTGCCCAAATAAGTCAACACTTTAGCGCATTAAATTATCTTTTAAATTATCTTTGCCCTTGCACCCAAAGCAAAAGGGCGGTATTATAATAGGTAAGTTCAACTCTTTCAGGGGCCGATGGCAAATATCGGCTCGCGGGAGCACACTGTACGCCCCTGCAGCCTTGCTATTAACCAATCGTTTTTATAAGGAGACTTTTATGCCTTTTGCCTTACTGCTTTTTTACCGTGTGCTGGGTATCCTGCTGTGGGTGCTGGTGCTTTTGATGCTTTGGGAGAAATACCGCATCGTGCGCGGCGGCACGTTGCTGCCCGCCCAGATTTTGGATTGCTGCAAGTCCAGCCAGAGCGATACCCCCGCACAGCCGTCCCGCCGCGACGCCCTCATCAATCCCCGCGTGGGTGCGGGCGGATACTGCTACCGGGTAGCATTTACCGCAAACGGCCAGCGGATGGAGCGCCACACCAACGACTCCTTCTGGTTCCACCACGACGGCCAGCAGGGCAAGACCGTGCTGGTGTGGTACAATCCGACTTCCCCGGTGGTGGAGCGCAAAAGCTGGGAGACCGAGATTTTGGCCGCCGCCATGGGTGTGCTGGCCACGGCACTGCTGCTGATTCGTTGAGATAATCGACAGAAAATGTTAATTTTGTCTTAAAAACAGTCGAAATTTGAACACTTGTACTTGGTAATGGCTGAGTGTTGTGGTATAATACCCATCGTTCCGCCTAAAAAAGGAACACAACATGGAAATCTTGCTTTATTTTGTTCTGGTGCTGGCGCTGGTAGGTGATGTGCTGCTGGCCATCTTACTGGTGCGCAGTAACCGCCCGCAGAAGCCCCAGGGGCCTACCGCCGATGACGTTGTCAACGCGATGACCCCGGTATTGCAGGGCGAGACCGACCTGCTGGCTGAACAGCTGCGGGCGATGCAGGGTGAGAGCGCCCGCACCACCACCGCCACGCTGCGGGACTTTTCCGCCGTGTTGGCCGAGAACCAGCGCCAGAACGCCGCCGCCAGCACCGCCCGGTTGGAGTCCATCGACCGCGCCGGGGCTGCCCGCCAGAAGGCCGCCAACGATGCGCTGATTGCCCAGCTTACGATGATGGAGACCCGCCTGAAGAACCTTGAGGACTCCAACGCTGCCCGCTTGGACGGCGTGCGCGGGGCGCTGGTGCAAGGGCTGAACACCATCCGGGCCGACAACAACCAAAAGCTGGACGAGATCCGCGGCACGGTCGAGGAAAAATTGCAGGACACCCTGCAAAAGCGCATCAACGAGTCTTTCCGCGCCGTCAGCACCCAGCTGGAGCAGGTCTACAAGGGCCTGGGCGAGATGCAGAACCTCGCCGCCGATGTGGGCAGCCTGAAGCAGGTGCTTTCCGGCGTAAAGACCCGCGGCATTTTGGGCGAGGTACAGCTGGGCGCGATCCTGGAACAGATTTTGGCCCCCGGTCAGTATGCCGAGAACGTGGCCACTGTGCCCGGCAGCGCCAACCGCGTAGAGTTTGCTATCAAGATGCCGGGGCAGAACGGCAACATCTGGCTGCCCATCGACGCCAAGTTCCCCGGTGACACCTACGCCCACCTGCAGGCGGCTTTGGAACGCGGCGACGCCGCCGCGGCGGCCGCCATGCGCAAGGCACTGCAGTCGGTGCTGCGGCAGGAGGCCAAGGACATTCACGATAAGTACATCGAGGTGCCCTACACCACCAGCTTCGGCATCCTGTTTCTGCCCTTTGAGGGGCTGTATGCCGAGGTGGTTTCCAGCGGAATCACGGAAGTTTTGCAGCGGGATTATCAAATCACGGTAGCAGGCCCGTCCACCATGGCGGCACTGCTGAACGCTTTGCAGATGGGCTTCCGCACGCTGGCGATCCAAAAGCGTTCCGGCGAGGTGTGGACGATTTTGGGCGCTGTCAAGACAGAATTTGAGAAGTTCGGCGTCGGCTTACAGCAGATGCAGCGCCACCTGAACCAGACCGGCTCCGACCTGGAGGAGCTGATCGGCCCGCGCAGCCGCGCCATCACCCGCAAGCTGGAATCGGTGCAGCAGTTAGACCCCGATGCAGCCGCCGATCTGCTGGGCATTGAAGAAAAGAGTTTTTCCGTATAGGGAAGTATGAGAAAGGAATCCGACTATGATCCGTATCGTCACTGACTCGGCGGCCGATTTGACCGCCCGCGACCTGGAGACCCCCGGCGTGACCGTTGTGCCCATGGGCATCACCTTTGCCGATGGCACCGCCACCGTGGATGACGGCAGCATGACCAAGGACGAGTTCTTCACCCGCCTGGCCGAGGACAGCAAGCTGCCCCGCACCAGCCAGCCCAGCCCGGCTTCGTTTATCGAGCTGTTTGAGGAAGCTGCCGATGCAGGGGATGAGGTCATTGTCATCACTGTCGCGCAAAAGCTTTCCGGCACCTACCAGTGCGCCAGCCTGGCCGCCGCCGAGACCGACGCAAAAGTCTACATCATCGACTCCGAGACCGCTACCCAGGGCGAGGCCATCATCGTGCGGGAGGCCATCCGCCTGCGGGAGCAGGGGCTTTCCGCCTCCCGCATTGCGGCCGAGCTGGAGACCTTTAAAAAGCGGGTGCGGGTCGTTGCCATCGTGGACAGCCTGAAGCACCTGCAAAAGGGCGGCCGCCTGCCTGCCGCCGTGGCTATCGTGGGCGGTGCACTGGGCATCAAACCGGTGCTGATGCTGTCCGAAGGTGCGATCCATCTGGTAGACAAAGGCCGCGGCCGTCCCGGTGCGCTGGTAGCCCTGTACCGCCAGTTGGACAAGCAGGGCGGCGTGGACCCGGCCTACGGCTACACGCTGGTGTACAGCGACGATAAGCAGCTTACCGCCCCGGTGCACCACTATCTGCACCAAAACCTGCACCTGACCGGCGGGCGCGTGGGGCAGATCGGCCCCACCATCGGCACCCACATCGGCCCCGGCGCGGTGGGCGTGGCCTTTGTCATCCCGGAATAATCGCTTTACACCAATAGAAACAGCAAGTCCCCGGCAGAGAGGCCGCAGCCTCTTGCCGGGGGCTTTTTGCGTGGGTTACAGCGGGCCTTCGCCCAGGCCGGGGTCGGTGGGCAGCAGCGACGGATCAAACGGCATATCCGTATCGCTGTTGATGCGGCGCTTCGGGTCCTGCTCGTAGGCAGTTTCGGGCACCTCGCTCAGGTCAGTCCAAAGTTCCTCGGTTTCTTCCTCGGCTCCATGGGGGCCAAACGGTTCGTGCAGCATAAAACAGACCTCCTTTTTGTATAGCGCAGGGCAGTGCCGCCCAGACTATAAGGGAAGTTTCTCACAGTGAGGTGGGTTTTATGCGTTCACGCGCCGGATTTTTTTGGTGCAGCCTGTGGCTGACCCTGCTGCTTTTGCTGCCGCTGATCCTTGTGGTGGGCTTTTTGGCCCGGCAGCGGCAGACCCAGCAAGAATTGCGGCAGGCCGCCGCCAACCAGAGCCAGCTGCAAATCGAGCCGGGTGCCCAAAGCGTGTGGCGGATGCTGCTGGTGGTGCAGAAAGAGGAGCCGGCCTTTGTGCTGGTGCGGGCGGACGGCCCGGCCCACAGCGTGACCTTCTGTGCCCTGCCGGGTCAGCTGCTGGTCAACGCACCGGCTGGCACTACCACACTGGCGGAATGTACGCTTTCGGCTGGGGCGGGGCGGGCCGCTCAACTGCTGAGGGCTGCGCTTTCCACCGGCGAGACCGCCCTACCGCCGCTGTACTACCTGGCGGCCACGCCCTCCTGCTGGGTGGATTGCGTGGGCAGCGGCACGGCGGTGCGGTTTGATACGTCCTCGCTGCTGCAGCCCGCCGCACGGCTGGCGCTGGGCTACGGCAAGGAGGCGGTGCAGGCTGTCAGTGCCACCGACGCGGTGGAGTTGATCGCCGACCTGCAAAGCCAGATGAGCGAGACGACCGCCGCCAACGCCCGCGCCGCCGTCTGGGCCGCTTTTGTGCGGCAGAACCCCGACCGGCTGACCGCCGTGCCCGATGCCTGGCGCAAATACAGTGCCCGGACGCTGACCGATTTTACCGCCACGGATTTGCTCAGGGCAGGGGAGACGCTGGCCTACCTGCAAAAGCAGGCCGCACTGACGGTGGATTATGTTACCGTCGCCGTGGTTGATGCACCGGGCGGGGAAGCGTTGACAGAGGATGGGCTGCAGGTGGTGGAGAGTTTGCTGCAATAAAAATAGCTCCTGCCCGGAGTGGGGTAGGAGCTATTTCTATGCTGTACGGGCCGTTACAGATACTTCACACCCAAAATGGCCACGCCCAAAATCACCAGCACTACGCCGGTGGCTCGGTTGAGGGTGGTTGGTTCGGCCTTATTGGCAAACTTGGCCGCGATGCGCGCCCACAACAGGGTGCTGAGCACACAACATACCAGGCAGAACAGGTCCGGCGCACCGCCAATGGCAAAGTGGCTGACCGCACCCGTCAGGGCCGTAAAGGTCATGATAAACACGCTGGTGCCCACGGCGGTCTTCAGCTCGTACCCCAGCACCGAAGTGAGCAGGAGCAGCATCATCATGCCGCCGCCTGCGCCGATAAAGCCGCAGATAAAACCCACGCCCATGCCGCAGACCAGCGACTGCACCAGCCGCTTCTGGGCACTGACGCCCTGCATGGCCTCCTTGGTGGTCATGACAGGCCGCACGATGAACTTGACGCCCAGCAGCATCGTCATAAACACCGAAAAGCTGCCCATGGTCGCGCCGGGCACCTTGCTGGCTACAAAGCTGCCCACCATCGTAAACACCAGCACGGCGGCCATCATCACAGCGCCGTTTTTCACATCCAGGTTGCCGTTTTTCTTGTAGGTATAGGCCGAGACGGCGCTTGCCAGCACGTCGCTTGCCAGGGCGATGCCCACGGCCATGTAGGGGTCCATCCCCAAAAAGGTGATGAGTATCGGGCTGATGACGGCGGCGGCGCTCATGCCCGCAAAGCCGGTGCCCAAGCCCGCGCCGATACCGGCGATAAAGCAAACGATAAATGCCACAAGATAGGTCATAGTGTTTCTCCTTTTTCTGCAAGGCGGCGGCAGAGGGTGGCATCCATGCGGGCCATATAGTCCTGCATGGCCTGCGCCTCGGCGGGGGTCAGGTCGGCGGTCACGGCGGCGGTGGCGGCCTGCTGGATGGCGTGAAGCTCCTGTACCAGCGGCGCGGCAGCGTCGGTAAAGCCCAGCATCCGCTGGCGGCGGTTATCGGCGGCCGGGCTTACCGTCAGCAGGCCCATGGTGCGCAGATGCTCCACCGCCTTGGACACATTGGACTTAGCCAGCCCGCGGTAGCGGCAGATGTCGCTGGCAGTGCGGCAATCCGGGTTGTTATGCAGGAACAGCAGGATGTCGATCTCCAGCTGGTTCAGCCCATGGCGGACCGCGGCGGATTCAAACTGGGATGTATAGAACTTTTTATAGTGCTGTACAAAGGCCAGTACCGGGATCAAGTGGCTCACCTCACAGAGTGTTTGTTTTAGAACAGTTATAATTATAACCGTTAAGCTGGAGATTGTCAAGGTGTTATAAGGCAAGGCTTGCGGGTTCGCCCCTACATAACGCCATCCTTACGCAAAAAGGCCCTCGCCCCTGAGATAGGGGAGAGGGCCTTACCTATGGTTTGTTTACTGCTCGCGGAAGCGGGAGAGGAACTCGATGGTGCGGGGGTTCTGGGGATGCTCAAAGATGTCGGCGGGGGTGCCTTCCTCGCAGATGACACCGTCAGCCATGTAGACCACATGGCTGGAAACATCGCGGGCGAAGGCCATCTCGTGGGTGACGACGATCATGGTCAGGCCCTCCTTGGCCAGCTGGCGCATAACGCTCAGCACTTCACCCACCATCTGGGGGTCCAGGGCGGAGGTAGGCTCGTCAAACAGCAGCACTTCTGGCTGCATGGACAGCGCACGGGCGATGGCCACGCGCTGCTTCTGGCCGCCGGAAAGCTGGCGGGGCTTGGCGTTGACGTAGGGGGCCATGCCCACCTTTTCCAGGTTGCTCAAGGCCGTCTTGCGGGCGGTCTCCTTGTCCTGGTGCAGCACGTAGCGCAGGCCGGCGGTGCAGTTGTCCAGCACGGTCATGTTGTTGAAGAGGTTGAAGCTCTGGAACACCATGCCCACCTTGGCGCGGTAGGCGCAGGGGTCAGAGCCTTTGGCCGTGATGTCCTGCCCATGGAACAGCACGCTGCCGTGGGTGGGGGTCTCCAGCAGGTTGATGCAGCGCAGCAGCGTGGATTTTCCGCTGCCGGAGGCGCCGATCACGCAGGTAACATCGCCGTGGTTGACGGTAAAGTCAACATCGCGCAGCACCACGTGGGTGCCAAAGCTTTTGGAGAGGTGGCGCACCTCAATGATGGGTTCAGACATGGGATGCCTCTCCTTTCATATCCAGATTCTGGGACTTGTGGTCCGGGTCCGGGGCATTGTACATGCCGCTGGTGTAGGCCAGGGTATCGGTGGTGTTCAGGTCGTAGTTCTGAGGGCCGTCCAGGGCCTTCTCCCAGGCACGCAGCAGGTAGCTGGCCAGCAGCGTCATCGACAGGTAGATGATCATGACGATAACGGCGCTTTCAAAGTAGGTGTACAGCGCGCCGACCACGCTCTTGTGCACAAAGAACAGGTCGGTGATGGAGATGACCGACAGCACCGAGGTATCCTTGATGTTGATGATGAAGTTGTTGCCGATCTGGGGCACGATGTTGCGCAGGGCCTGGGGCAGGATGACATGCAACATCGTCTGCCAGTGGTTCATGCCGATAGCCATGGCACCCTCGGTCTGGCCTGGGTCGATGGAGACGATGCCGCCGCGGACCGTCTCGGCCATGTAAGCACCGGTGTTGATGGATACGATGAAGAAACCGGCCGTCCACATGCCCATTTTAATGCCGAACACCTGCAGCAGGCCGTAGTAGATGAAAACGGCCTGCACGATCATGGGCGTGCCGCGGAACAGCTCAACATAGCAGCGCAGCACTACCCGCAGGATGCGCAGCAGCACCCGCTTCCAGGCGGGGTCGCGCTGTTTATCGATGGGGATCGTCTGCAAAGCGCCCACGGCGAAACCGATCAGGCAGCCAAAGAATGTGCCGACCAGTGCCAGCAGCAGGGTAGTGCCTGCGCCGCGCAGATACGAAAAGCCGTATTTCTGCAACACATTGGCGCAGTTTGTCAAAAAGTCTTGCATGGGGATTCTCCTTTATTCTTCATGCACCGTAGGGGGTAGAACCGCCGAAACCCCTGCCGCCGAAAAAAGCGGCAGGGGTATGGATGGCGGGGATTACTCGCTCAGGGGCTGTACGCTGATGGCTTCGTCCATCATGGTGTTGTAGTCGTCAGCGGTCATGGTTGCCAGCACTTCGTTGATGGCATCCTTCAGGGCGGTGTTGCCCTTCTTCATGGAAATACCGATGTTGATGTCCTCATCGCTGACCTGGAAGTCGTTGTCGCCGCCGCCGAAGTCCAGCAGGGTGAAGTCAGGATAAGCAACCAGGGCCGCCTGGCCGGTGGGACGGTCGGTGACGACGATGTCGCAGGCGCCGCTGCTCAGGGCCACCAGCATGGAGGGGGCAGTTTCCTGGGCGGGCAGGATGTTGGCATCGGGAATCTGGGGCAGGCAGTTATCATACCAGATGGTACCCAGCTGGCTGGTAGCGGTGGCACCGGCCAGATCGGCCACGCTGGCGGCGGAAGCATACTGGCTGTCCTTCTTGGTCAGGGTGATGATGGAAGCGTAGTAGTACGGGTCAGAGAAGTCGACCTGGGCAGCGCGCTCAGCGGTGATGGACTGACCGGCGATGACGCAGTCCACATCGCCGCTCATGACGGCGGGGATCAGGCTGTCCCAGTCCAGCTTGACAATCTGGACGTTCTGGCCCAGGGCGTCGGCAATCTTTTTGGCCATCATAACGTCGTAGCCGTAGGCGTAATCGCTGGAGCCGCGGATGGCAACAGCGCCGTTGGAGTCATCGCTCTGGGTCCAGTTGTAGGGGGCGTAAGCGCACTCCATGGCAACGGTCAGGGTCGTGGGGTCGCCGTCACCATCGGGGGCATCGGCGGCAGCCTCAGCGGCGGCCTCGCCGGAAGCGGTGGAATCAGCGGCGCTCTCGGCCGCGGTAGAGCCGCAGGCGGTAAAGCTGGCGGCCATGGCAGCCACCAGGCCCAGGGCCAAAGTCTTTTTCAGTTTCATGATGTTCTCCTTTATTTTCCTGTATAATTCCCTCTATGAGCAGGTCCGCCTTTCCCGGCAGGGGAGAGGCAGAACCACCTTACGCAAAAAGCCCCGGCTCCTTACGGAAAGCCGGGACTTGAAGCCTTGGCTATAAGCATCCACGGCGCAGCGTGCTGCCGCGCCATTGCGGCCCATACTCATGCATAAATATTACATCACTATGCAGGCTTTGTCAATAGGTATTAAGCTCAGGCAGCAGTTTTTTCGCTGTTTTTCTCGCTCTTGCTGTAGCTCTTGACACTGTGCAGCACAATGTTCAGGCCCAGAACGATCAGCATCACAGCCAGGATCAGCTGCAGGCCGTTGGCGATGAACACAGCACCCCAGGTGGTCTCGCCAGCGGGGATGGTGGTGGAAACAGCGGCAGAGATGGCCTTGACCATGGCGATCAGGCGCTGGACCAGCGCGGTGAAGGTAACGCACAGCATGATGACCAGCGGCGGGAACAGCATCTTGTTGTTGCGGCCGGTGACCTTCAGGAATACGCACAGGGTAGCCAGGACCAGGGCGCTCAGCAGCTGGTTGGCGGAACCGAACAGCGGCCAGATGTTGGCATAGCCGATCTGGGTCAGCAGGAAGCCGAAGGCCAGAGTGATGATGGTGGAGAAGTAAACGTTGCAGAACAGCTTGCGCCAGCCCTCAGCGTGCTCCATATCATCGGTGCTGAACAGCTCCTGGAAGCTCATACGGCCGATACGGGCCACGGCATCCAGGCTGGTCAGGGCCAGGGCGGAAACGCACATCGTCATAAAGACGGTAGCGATGGAAACGGGCACGCCGAACATCTCAAAGAAGCCGGCAACGCCGCGGCTGAAGATCTGGAACGGGGTACCGGCGGCCGGGGTGCCATCGGCAGCAGCAGCAGCACCGGCAACGCACAGGGCCAGGACAGCCAGCAGACTTTCCAGCACCATGGCGCCGTAACCGACCTTGAGCATGTCTTTCTCGTTCTCAACGGTCTTGGAGGAAGTGCCGGAGGAAACCAGGCTGTGGAAACCGGAAACGGCGCCGCAGGCCACGGTAACAAACAGGATGGGGAACATGGTGCCCAGCTTCTCGTTGTTGAAACCGGTGAAGACGGGCAGGTTCATGGTGGGATGAGCGACCAGCAGGCCGACAACGGCACCGGCGATCATGCAGATGAACATGAAGGTGGTCATGTGGTCACGGGGCTGTTTCAGCAGCCACATGGGCAGGACCGCAGCGAAGAAGATGTAGATGAAGGTGATGTAGCTCCAGGCAGCCTTGCCCAGAATGATGGGGAAGTTCATGCCGACAACAAAGGACAGCACGATGAAGACGATGCTGATGACGGACTCTTTCCAGCCGGTGAAGTGGAACTTCTTCTGCAGCAGGCCGAAGATGACAGCGAACACCATGAACATGATGGAGACCATGCCGGCAGCGCCGTTGGTGTTGGCGGCATCAGACAGACTGGTCACACCATCGGTGGTGACGTAAGCGTTGAAGGTACCGGCGACCATGTCAGCAAAAGCAGCGATAACGATGCAGCAGAACAGCCAGCAGAACAGCAGGAACAGCTTACGGCCGGTCTTGCCGATGTACTTCTCGATCAGCAGGCCCATGGACTTACCGTCATTCTTGACGGAAGCATACAGGGCGCCGAAGTCGGTAACAGCGCCGAAGAAGACGCCGCCGATGAGCACCCACAGCAGGACGGGCAGCCAGCCGAAAGCGGCAGCCTGGATAGCACCGGTAACAGGGCCGGCACCTGCGATGGAAGAGAACTGATGGCTGAAAACGGTCCAGCCATCGGTGGGCACGTAGTCCTTGCCATCCTCCAGCCGCACAGCCGGAGTTTTGGCGTTGGGGTCAACCCCCCAGGTTTTAGCGAGCCAGCGGCCGTACCCGGCATACGCACATACCAGGACGACAGCTGCGATCAGAACAATCACAAGCGTATTCATTTGTATAATCTCCCTCATTTCTTACATATTTTTACAATCGCTTGTTCCATTACTTTAAACCGCTGTTCTTGGTTTGTCAACGGATTATTAATATTTTGTCAACATGTTGGGTATATAGCAAATCCGTCGAAAACTATTAGTAAATTTTCGTCACCTTCGACAATACAAAAATTCATTGACAAAGCGAGGCGGTGGTTATAGTATAAAGGAAAGCGTTTGCGCGAAAAGCCGCCGCTCTATATTCTATTATACTATAATATAAAAGGAGACTTCCCCATGAAACAATGGTTGAAAGATGCGGTATTCTACGAGATCTATCCCCAGAGTTTTTACGATACCAACGGGGACGGCATCGGAGATTTTCCCGGCATCATTGCCAAGCTGGATTACATCAAAGACTTAGGCTGCAATGCGCTGTGGATCAACCCCTGCTACGACTCTCCGTTTAAAGACGCCGGCTACGACGTGCGCGACTACAAAAAAATTGCGCCGCGCTATGGCACCAACGCGGACGCCGCCGCGCTGTTCAAGGCCGCTCACGAGAAGGGCATCCACGTGCTGTTCGACCTGGTGCCCGGCCACACCAGCGAGGAGCACGCCTGGTTCAAGGCCAGCTGCCGGCCCGAGCACAACGAATACTCCGACCGCTTCATCTGGACCGATTCCTGCTTTGCCTCCGGCGACGGCATGCCCTTCATCGGCGGCGAGACCCCGCGCAACGGTACCTACATTTTGAACTTCTTCAAGTGCCAGCCCGCGCTGAACTACGGCTACGGCAAGATCAACCAACCCTGGCAAAAGCCCACCACCGACCTCGCCTGCCTGGCTACCGTGGAGGCCATGAAGGACGTCATGCGGTTCTGGCTGGACATGGGCTGTGATGGTTTCCGCGTGGATATGGCTTCCAGCCTTGTCAAAAACGACACCAAGCACAAAAAGTACACCTGTGCCATCTGGCGCGACATAGCCGCCATGCTGAGCAAGGAGTACCCCGAAGCCGCCCTGGTGGCTGAGTGGAACGGCCCGCGCATGTCGCTGAAAAACGGCTTCGATATGGACTTTTATCTGGAGTGGCAGGGCAACGGCTACAGCTGGCTGATGCGCAACTACGACGGTGCCACCGACTCCAACCCGCACAACATCGGCAAAGCCTACTTCTGCAAGGATTCCGGCACCGGCATCGATAAGTTTTTGGACGACTACCTGCCCAGCTACAAGGCCACCAAAAAGGACGGCCTGTGGTGCTTTATCACCTGCAACCACGATACCATCCGCCCCTCGGCCGGTTTGACGGTGGACGAACTGCGGCTGGCCTACGCCACGCTGTTCACTCTGCCCGGCGCACCGTTCGTGTATTACGGCGATGAGATCGGCATGCGCTACCTGCCCCTGCCCACCAAGGAGGGCGGCTACTTCCGCACCGGCTCCCGCACGCCGATGCAGTGGGACGGCACCGCCAACCACGGCTTCTCCACCGCCGCAGCGGATGCGCTGTACCTGCCGGTGGATACCGCCGACGACGCCCCCACGGTCGAAGCCCAGCAGGCCGACCCCAACAGCCTGCTGCATGCCGTGAAGAGCCTGCTGGCCTTCCGCCATGTCCACCGGGATCTGGACTCCGACGCTTCGTTCAAGGTGCTGTACGCGCCCAAGGCCAAGGGCGACTACCGCCCGTTTGCCTGGCAGCGCGGCAAGCTGACCTGCGCCGTCAACCCCGCCGGGGCCGCCGCCGACCTGCCGCTGAAGCTGAAGGACGGCACCCGCGTGCTGTACGCCATCGGCGAAGCCGTCGTCAAGGACGGCGAGCTGCACCTGGGCGCCCAGAGCTTCGCCGTGCTGGGGTAAATCGAAATTTGACGAGTGTTGAATATGAAAATCCGAGAAGTGAAAGAAAAAAACAACTCATGTCATTATTGCTATTATAAAGGAACAGGTGGACATAGACTTTGTCCATCTTGAAATTGCATGATAGGTGTAATCATCAACGATACACAGACCATCACATTTGAGGAAGCGGCAGAAGTCGCATCAAAGAGAAAAGGAAGAAAAGTTAGGGCAATACCGCACAATTCTAAGTGCCGATGCGGCGAGCGAGAAGTACAAGCTGCTAAGCAAAAAGCGCAGATAATACTGGATGTATTATCGAGCATTTTTGCGACGCAGATTGTGCTTTGCAGCCGCAGCAGCGGTGCTTAAGCTGTAAAACGGGAATTGTGCGGTGTTGCCTTAGGCGAACAAGGCTCTCGTCAACTCTCTGCGTTCGTCTGCGTCCATCAGCCGGATGGCTTCAAGAATCTCCTTGCCGGAGATTTTTGTTGCCGCCGGCTTTTCGTTTTGCCGGGGTTGGGGTGCTGCCTGGGACATATTTTGGGAATAGAAGTTTGCCTCGATCTTCTCGGTCAGCTCCAGCCGGGGCTTGTCCTGTGTGTGGGCGTAGGTATCCATTAAAACGGCGGCAGTCGCATGGCCGATGTTACCCTGCACCGACTTGAGGTCGCCATCCGACTGCAAGAACTGGTAAGAACATAATAAAGGCAATTACAATTATTTGAAATTTTTGAAAAAACAGAAATCATTTTGATGATGTGGAACGTTTTAATAGACAGGAAGGGGGTGAACCGTATCCAGACAGAATTATTGCTGCGGAAAGCGCAGAGCGGAGATACGGGTGCGCTGGACACTCTGATTGCAGCGTACTATCCACAAATTCTGAACTATTGCCATTGGCATACAGCAGACGAGCAGCAGGCGCAGGATGCAACACAGGAAACCTTTTTGAAAGCGGTGCGCTGGCTGGATTCCTGTGGTGGATTTCAGGGGGCATTCCGTCCCTTTCTGTACAAAATCGCAAAAAACACTTGCATCGATCTGAACCGTACTATGAAGCGGACGGAGGTATCGCTGGAAAGCTTGCCGGGCGAACCCGCCTATCAGGAAAGCGGCTTTGCTGCGGCAGAGGAGAAAGCAAACCTGCGAGTGCTGACGGCCCAGTTGGAGCCGGAACAGCGGGAACTAATATTGCTGCGGTTCGCACAACAGCTTAAATTGCGGGAGATCGCGCAGATCACAGGACTGCCCCTGCGCACGGTGCAGTCCCGCCTGCGTGCCGCATTGAAAACCTTGAAAATGCAATTGGAAAAGGAGGACTGGAGATGAATCGAGCCTTTGAAAAAGAACTGTCCAGAGCATTGGCGGCAGAGCCGGACACAGCTGTCCCGGAAACGCTGCTGCGCCGCTGCCGGGCGGAACATATCGCAAAACAACGGAGTGGTTGGCGCGATTTGCTGCACTGCCAGTTCAAATTGCTGGGCTGGAAGGTGTGGGCACTGGAAGCAATGGCGGCACTGGCGTTGTACAGTGTGGGCCGGGAACTTGCCCTGTGGGAGAAGGCATGGACATTACGCAATGCGCTGTTTGGTCTGAGCACACTCGCCATGCTGACAGCCATGCTCGGTCTACCGTTTTTATACCGGGCAAGTCAATATAAGATGCTTGAACTGGAACATGCCACATATGCAGGAATCGGTCGTCCACTGGTGATGCGGTTTTTGCTGCTGCTGGCGGGGGAAACGATCCTGCTGGGAGTGCTGGTACTCAATGTGCGGGCAGCCGTGCCATGGAGCATCGGGCAACTGCTGGCGGTGCTGACCGTGCCATTCCTGACCGCAAACAATGAGCTGCTTCTGCTGCTGCGCTGGGTGCGCCCGGAATGGGTGATGACCGGGGCTGTACCGCTGTTTGCAGGGCAGCTGTGTTTGCTGCGGTTCGTGCAATTATCGGAACTGCCGAAAGGTCTGCCGCTGGCGGCGGGCGTGCTGGTGCTCTGTATGGTGTTGCAGTGCATCCGGCTTGCCGCCCGGTCAGAATATATTGCAGAAGGCTGAAAGGAGCAAGACATGGAACTGAAAATTCAGAATATTACAAAGCGATACCGGGATAAAACGGCGGTGGATGATGTGTCCATCACGCTCACGCCGGGTGTGTGGGGGCTGCTGGGGGCGAATGGTGCAGGCAAAACAACTTTAATGCGGATGCTGGCGGGCATTCTGCGGCCCAGCAGTGGCCGGATTTTGTGCGATGGGGTGGAAATTGGGACGCTTGGTGCGGCCTACCGGGAAAAGCTGGGGTATCTGCCGCAGGAATTCGGGTTTTACCCGGAATTCACGGTACAGGACTATCTGGAATATATGGCGGCACTCAAGGGTCTGCCACGTACAGAGGCTGCCCGGCAGATCGACGCACTGCTGGAGCGGGTAAGCCTGACTGAGGTGCGCCGTAAAAAGATCGTGAAGCTTTCCGGCGGTATGAAGCGCCGGGTAGGCATCGCACAGGCACTGCTCAACGACCCAGAATTTTTAATTCTAGATGAGCCCACGGCAGGGCTGGACCCTGGAGAACGGGTGCGGTTCCGCAATCTGCTGTCGGAGTTTGCACAGGAACGAATCGTTCTTATTTCAACGCATATCGTTTCGGATGTGGAATACATTGCGGCCGAAAATGCCGTGATGAAGGCTGGTAAGATCATTGCGAAGGACACCACCGAAGGGCTGGTAAAGCGGATTGAGGGCAAAGTCTGGCAAGGAAATATCCCGACGGAAACGCTCTCCCAGTGGGAGCACCGGCTGCGGGTGGTGAACCTGCGCAACGAGCCGGACGGAACGGTAACATTGCGGTATCTGGCGGATGCACCGCAGTTGCCGGACAGCATCTCGGCGCAGCCCAGGCTGGAAGATCTGTATCTGTGGCTTTTCCCGGAGGAAATGGAGGAAGCAAAATGAACCTGTATCGTTTGGAATTGAAACGTGTGTGCAAAACCCGTATGACAGCTATTCTGCTGGCCATTGCGCTGGTGCTGGCTGTGGTCATGGCATATCTGCCGGTGACCTTTATCGGCTGGACGGAACTGGATGCCAGCGGAAACGAAGTGAGTTACACGGGTCTGAAAGCAATCCAGAAACGGCAGGCGCAGCAGGTGTCCGGTACCATCACACCGGATGTCATGCAGGAAGCACTGGAAGCCTATCAGCGGGTGTACCGGCAGTATGACGCAAGTTCCATCAACGACATCCCAGTCGAGGTGTTTTATAAAGAACTTGCCCGGTATCAGCCTCTTGTGAACAACGCAAAGGAAGCCTTTGCCGACCCGAAAACCGGCATGGCACCGGGCGTGATGGGACTGACCGCAGAGGATATGCAGAACTTTTACAGCCAGCTCCCCAAACGGCTGGAATCAGTGATCTGGCTGGAACAAAGCGAAAAGCCCGGCTATGAGCAGGCGCAGGCCATTGCACAGAAAAAGTTCGATGCCGTACAAAAACCGTTCACCTATTCGTTTGGGGTCAATTCAGACGCAATGGATTACCAGACCCTGTTGAACTTGCTGCTCACCCTGCTGTGTGCAGTTATTGCGGCCCCGGTGTTTGCGTCGGATGCACAAACCGGTGCGCAGGACATCCAACTGTGCACAAAAAACGGCGGTCTGCGGCTAGCAGCGGCAAAGCTGGCGGCGGCGTTCAGTATCACAGGGGCGGCGTATCTGCTCTGCGGCGTGGTTTGGATCTTGGTCACGAATGCTCTATTTGGCTGGGAAAGTACCCAAACTTCCGTGCAATGGCTGTTTTCTGTGACCAGCCTGCTGCCGTATACCGTTGGCCAGATGGAGTGGGTCATGCTGGTGGCAAACTTCCTGATCTTCTTTGCGGAGGTGGCCTTTGTGCTGATGGCATCCGTATGGGCCAAGAACAACCTGACCGCTTTGTCTGTGGCGCTGATCAGTGTGGTGGCACCGCTGATCGTTTATATGGTCGTGCCGGGTTCCTTCGGAGAATGGCTGTCCACCCTGCTTCCGGCAGGGGGCATTGGGCTTTCCAACGCATTGCAGTATAAAATGATCAGCTTTGATTTTCTCTATGCAGGTGGGCATGCCTTCTTTCAGGCAGATGTACTGCTGGCATCGGCACCGATCAAGATCATTCTGCTCGTTGGACTGGCAGCATGGGGGTATCTGCGAAAGACCAAGGTGGCTTAAAAGGAAACGCTACCGAAAAAAGCTCATCGGATGCATAGAAAACTGCATCGGATGGTGTATTTGCAAAAACATATATAAATTCCAGTTTGTCATACTCATTCCTATAACCAAAAAATCCAGAACTGTGTGGCTGGTTCAGCCAACAGTTCTGGACTTTTTATTTTTCAACTACGTTTTTTTCTTATTACAGCGTTTTCAGCAAAACTTTGCTCAGCGGGCGCTTGGGGACGCAGTAGTCGCCGGCCTCATCCAGGTAGTATTTTACGCTGCCGTTCTGCATTTCCACCAAGTGGCTCTTGTGGGTGGGGTAACCCAGGGCAACCATGCAGCACAGGCGCATCTTTTCGGGCAGAGCCAGCAGCTTTGTCAGGGCCGGGCGGTCGATGGCCCCCATGATGCAACTGCCCACACCGTGGGCCCAGGCGGCAGCGGTCAGGCTGCCCAGGGCAAGGCCCGCGTCCATATCATTGGCACCGGGCAGGTTTTCGTCCTGCAATACGGCGATAAACGCCGTCGGCACCTCGTCGGCCTTGGGGTTGCCTTGCTCCCGGGGCAGATAGGCGGCCCAGTGTACCAGCGGCTGCACGGCGGCCACAACTTCGGGGCTTTGCACGATGATATACTTCACCGTCTGGCGGTTGGCGCCGCAGCTGGCGATGCGGGCGGCGTCCACACACTCCTGCAGAATTTCAGGCGCCACGGGGCGCTGCTCGAACCGGCGGTAGGTGCGGCGCGTGCGCAGAAACTCCATCATATCCATTCCCAACACATCCTTGCTTCTTGTCTTTGCCGCGCCCTGCCGGGCAGGCATAAGGCTGCGGCTGTACTTTTAGTATACCAAACCCTGCTTTATTTATCAATCACGGTCGAGGTGCGGCCGATGCCGACGACGGCCTCGGTGATCTTTTTCCAGCTGTTGCATCCGCAGACGCCGTCTGCCGTCAGGCCAAAGCGGCGCTGCACACCTTTCAGGGCGGTCTCGGTCCTGGCACCGAACACGCCGTCCAGCGTGCCGGTGGTGTAACCCAGGGCGTTCAGGGCGTCCTGCAGCACCAGCACATAGGTGCTGCGGCTGCCGCGGCGTACCGTAGGGTAGCCTGCCGTAGTTTTGGCGCAGGCGGGTTTGCCGTAGCGGCGGTCAAAGTGCACCCAGGTCGGCGTCATCGAGAGCGGCTCCACATAGCCCCACGCCTTGGTGGCGACAGCGGCATTGTAGATGGCCTTGCGGGCGTCCGCGCCGCGGCTTTGGCCTACGTCAAAGGCCACGCCCGCGTAGTGCTGGCTGATGGTGCCGTGGCCACCCTCCCAGATGCGCTTGAAGGCGTAGCCCACCGGGATGGATTTGCCGTAGGTGCGGCGGGTCAGGTTCCAGGCCTCCATGGCGGCGGTGGTGGTCCACAGCACATTAGCCCCGCTGGAGCCGCGAAATTCCCGCAATTTCAGCGTGCTGCCGTAGCTGTATGGCATAGGGTCATTCTCGTTCAGGTCATAGGTGTAGAAGCGGTTGTTGAAGGCATCGTACACGAACAGTTTTGCCATAGTTATCCCTCCTCGTTCCGGCACTTGCGGCAAATGCCCTGGGCGGCCAGGCGCAGGCTTTCCCATGTGTCGGCGTCCACCACGCCCAAGGGCTGCAGGCCGGCGGTGAGCTGGTAGCTTTCCAGCGCCGATTGCGTAGCTTCGTCAAATACACCGGTCTCGGGGACAAAGTTTGCCCCCTGGTTCACGGCGGCGATGAGGTTGAGCCACTGCTGCACCTGCAATACCGCCGGGCCTGCGCTGCCCAATGCCAGGGCCGAGGCAGGCCACTCGCCGCCCGGTTCCGGCCCAGCCGCGGCGGGGGTCACGGCCAGCAGCGTCAAAGCGGCATCGCGGAAAATGGTCCAGGTTGCGGGCGTCACCTCGCCTGTCTCCGCCAGCCCAAAGTAGCGCTGGGCACTGCGCACGGCGATCTCCAGCTCCGAGTCAAAGGTATCGGACGGCTCGGTGCCGGCCAAAAAGTTGATCTCGGGTATCCATTGGTTCAGGAACAGCAGCAGCCGGTTCAGCTGCAATATTTCCGGGCCGCTGTCGCCGGGTCTCAGCGTTCTGGTGGGGGAGGTAAGACCCACCACCCGTACCACAGGGCCGCTGGTCTCCAAGGCCTGCACAGCGTCGTAGATGCTCTGCCAGGTCAGGCGGCCGACGGTACCGTCCACGGTCAGGCCCGCCCGCTCCTGCCAGGCACGCACCGCGCGGGTGGTCGCCGCGCCAAAGGTGCCGTCCACCGTCACGGTGGGCACATCGCTGTAATAGGCCGCCAGCCGCCGCAGGTAGAACTGCACGGCCCGCACAGCGGTGCCGCTGCTGCCCTGGCGCACCGTGGCGGTGAACTGGCCGGGCGCTACGCCGTAGTCCACAATTTTGTTGGCCACGGCCAGGGCGACTTCCTTTAATTTGTTCCAGGTGCTGCGCCCGGTCACACCGTCCGCCGCCAGCGAAAACCGGTTCTGGAACGCCGTCACCGCCCTGACGGTGGCCGGGCCATAGCTGCCGTCCACGGTCACGTGGGACAGGCCGCTGTAGTTGTCCGCTGCCAGCCGCAACCAGAACTGCACCAGCCGCACTTCCATGCCGGTGCTGCCCCGCCGCAGGGCAGTGCCGGGCCAGGCGGTGCCGCCCAGGTCACTTTGGGCTTCCAGCCAGGCGGCATACAGGGCATTCCAGGTCGTCTGTCCCACCACACCGTCCGCTGTCAGGCTTTGCTTTTGCTGAAAGACTTTCACCGCCCGCTCGGTGGCTGCGCCGTAGCTGCCATCCACCGTCACGGCGGGCAGGCTGCTGTCAAACTGGGCCAGGTCGGACAGCCAGAACTGCACCTGCTCCACATTGCTGCCGGTGCTGCCGCGCCGCAGGGTGGTGCCGGGCCAGCCGCCGGTGCTCTGGGTGCCGTCGGCGGTCTCGCCCTCGCTGGTCAGCTCCGCCAGGTTCTTGACGCTGACGTAGATATAGCTGATTTTGAACCAGGTGCTTTTGCCCACCACGCCATCCGCCGTCAGGCTGAACTGCTTCTGGAATTTTTTCACCACGTTTTCGGTGGTCTCATCAAATATGCCGTTCACGGTGGGCTTGCCGAAGAACGGGTAATCCTTGGCAATGCGGGAAAGCTGCCGCTGGATGATGCGCACGTTGGTGCCGGTGCTGCCCCGCCGCAGGGGGCTGCCGGGATAGCTGGAGGGGATGCTGGCGATGTTATTGGTGGTGACCAACTCCACCCGGCTGCCGTAGTAGTAGCGCAGAATTTGCAGGGCGTTTTTGCCCTCTTTGGCGCGGTCGACGGTGCCCCACTGTTTCATGCCCGGGCAGGTGACGGTTTTGCCGTCGCAATACTCGGTGTAGTAGGGTTCCCGGTCGCCGCGGCGGCGCACGTAGGTGTTGAACAGTTCGGCGGTCAGTTTTTCCATCACCGCAAACACCGTGCGGCCCGAAACGTAGGCCTGGTCGACACCCGGCGAGCTGGTGATATTAAAACTATAGCCCCGGCTGGGATACCACTCGGTCCAGATGCGGTTAAGCGCAAGGCTGATCTGCGCGAGAATATTCGCGCGGAGTGCCTGTTCCGGCCAGGTAGGGCAGACAGTCGGGGCTGTTTTACGTATTTCGACAAGTTTATTATAAAGGCAACACCGCACAATTCCCGCTTTACAGCTTAAGCACCGCTGCTGCGGCTGCGGAGCACAATCTGCGTCGCAAAAATGCTCGATAATACATCCAGTATTATCTGTGCTTTTTGCTTAGCAGCTTGTACTTCTCGCTCGCCGCATCGGCACTTAGAATTGTGCGGTATTGCCTAAAGTATCTGCATCCCGCACGGGGATGCCGTTTTCCCGCAGCAGGGCCGCAAATACGCCCTGGCCGGGGATCTTTCTGCCGGTGAAGGTTCCATCGTATACTTCGGCAGCACCGCAACTGGGGCTGCGCGGCTGCAGGATGGCGAGTTCCACACCGTTTTCTTTGGCAATGGCCAACGCTCTGGCCGCACCGGCGCGGAATGCCGCATCCACACTGACACCGTCCTTCGTAACGACCTCTCCGTTTACGATCTCCGCCGGGGTGCGGGGAACCGACAGGCCGCCCAGTACCTCAGGGCAGACGGGGATGACCTCATGCCCTTGCACAAAGGCCGCTGCTTTTTCGCTGTAATTGTTGCCGCCGCTGTATTTGCAGTTTTCGCCCAGCAGGCAGGCGCTTACCAGAATCTTCATCGGCGCGTCCTCAGCTTACCACCGGGCTTTCCGGCAGAATGATCTGGATCAAGGTCTTATCCAGCATCAGGGTGCGGTGCCAGGGGTTCAGGATGATGCCCTCGATCTCGGGCACGGTCAGGGCAGTTTCCAACAATTTGCCAATGTCCGCCATAAAGGTGGACTGCACCTGCTCGGCACCCCGCATTTCCTCCTCAAAGCTGGTAAAGGCGTACCACCAGGCGCGGCCGTCGGGGGTCTGCACGACTTTTAGGCTCATCTGGGTGGTGCCGGGGTTGGGCTCCACGGCTACCACAAACTGGCCGTTTTCCCGGATGCGGCGGCGGATGGCCGTCAGCGCGTGGGCCAGCAGCTCCGGGGTGGCGTTTTGCTGTAAGGCGGCAATGGCCTGCTCGATGTTCTCGTTGCCCTGCAAGGCTTCTTCCTGCATAGTGTGTTCCTCTCTTTATCCGTTTTGGGCCTATTATAGCAGATTTTGGCGGGAATAAAAAGGGGCTGGAAACTTTGCGCAACTGCTGGTATAATAGGGGCAAAGAAACAGCCCAACACGCGGAAAGGTCGAGCCTATGCTGGAAGAACTGAAACAACAGGTTTATGCGGCAAACATGGAATTGCCCCGCCGGGGGCTGGTGACCTACACCTGGGGCAATGTCTCGGGCATCGACCGCAAGGCCGGGCTGGTGGTCATCAAGCCGTCGGGCGTGGCGTATGAGGAGCTGACCCCGGACAAGCTGGTGGTGCTGGACCTGGACGGCCGCAAGGTCGAGGGCGGGCTGAACCCCAGCAGCGACACCAAGACCCATCTGGAGCTGTACAAGGCCTACCCGCAGCTGGGGGGCATCGTGCATACCCACTCCACCTACGCGGTGGCCTTCGCCCAGGCGCGGCGGGACCTGCCCGCCTTTGGCACCACCCACGCCGATTATTTTTACGGCCCGGTGCCCTGCACACGGGAGCTGACGCCCGAAGAAATTGACGAGGATTACGAGCGGAACACCGGCAAGGTGATTCTGGAGACCTTCGCCCGGCGCGGCATCGACCCGGCGCATGTGCCCGCCGTGCTGTGCGCCAGCCACGGGCCGTTTACCTGGGGCAAGGATGCCGCCGAGGCCGTCTACCACGCCGCCGTGTTGGAGGAGGTGGCCAAGATGGCCGTTTTGACCCTGACCATCGACCCCGGCGCCCAGCCTGCGCCCCAACATGTATTGGACAAGCATTTTATGCGCAAGCACGGACCCAATGCGTATTATGGACAGAAAAAATAAGGCGTACCGTAGGGGCCGATGCTCGCATTGAAAAGTTCAAGGCCGACTACACCAAGGTGTTTGGGGAATGAAGCGCATACAGAAAAGCCCGCCAGCAAAACAGCTGGCGGGCTTGTTCTTTGGCTTTTTAGGGTTTCGGCTGGTAGCGCATGTCCGATACCGTGTACACGGTGATGAACGCCCGGGGGTCTTCGCGGTTCATGAAGTCCATCAGCTTCTGGTACTCGCCCTTGTCCACGATGGTGATGATCTCGCGGCGTTTTTCCATGTTGTAGGCACCGTAGGATTCATACACCGTGGCCCCGCTGTGCAGGTCGGTTAGGATGAAATGGCGGAGTTCTTCCTCTTTTTGGGTGATGATGCAGACGCGGCGCTTGATGTTGTGGTCAAAAATAAAGTGGTCCAGCACCAGCCCGTTGAAGTAGGTGCCCAGCACGCTGAGCACCACGGTCTTTTTATCGTAGACCAGCGCGGCCGACAGCGCCACGCACATGCCGGAGAGCGACATGGCCCGGCCCAGCTCGATGTGCAGGTACTTGTTCATGATCTTGGCCACGATGTCCAGCCCGCCGGAGGACGCGTTGCGGTTGAACAGGATGCTCAGCCCCACGCTGACCACCAGAATGTAGCACAGCACGTCCAATTCCTGGCTGTCGGTCAGCGAGCCGATGTCGGGGAAGAGCCGCTCAAACAGGCCGATGAATACCGGCAGCAGGATGCTGGTGTAGACCGTTTTGGCCCCAAACTCCCGCCCGCAGGTGAAAAAGCCGATGATGAGCAGCACCACGTTCAAGATCATCGTGATGGCAGACAGCGACAGCGGCACAAAGTTGGACAGCACGATGCCCAAACCCGAAATGCTGCTGACCGACGCATGGCTTGGCACCAGGAAAAAGTAGACCGCCGCCGCGATGATAGCCACCGCCACGGTCAGGATGGCGGCCTCCTGGGCGACGGCCAGGGCGGTGGGCTGTTTTTGTTTAGACATGCTCAGTTCTCCTTGATGCGCTTGCCGGTGATGTGCTCCGGCGTCAGCGCCAGACAGAGCACACGGTCCTTGGCGGCGGCGTACTCTTTGTTAAAATATTCGTCGTCCGGGGTGAATTTGCGGCTGAGTTCTTTGCAGGCCAGCGCGGTGGCGGCTTCGTCCGTTACCGGCGCAATGCGGCCAAACACGATAACACTGCGGAAGTGCAGCGGCCATTCGCCGTCCATGCGCACGCCCTCGTCGTGGATGCAGAAGGATGCCTTATCGCAGGCGCGGATGGCGTCGATCTTATGGCCCTCTTTCGCGCCGTGGAAGTAGAGCTTGCCGTCGGCCTCGTTATACCAGTAGTCGATGGGCAGGCCGTAGGGGTAGCCGCCGTCCCCCAGCAGGGACAGCACGCCCCGCACCTGGGTTTTGAGCAGTTCGCGACATTCCTCGGCAGGCATTTCCTGCTTAAAGCGGCGTATTTTACGGAACATAAGGGGACTCCTTTTTATAGAATTTTAATGATTCATTCCCGTTACGCTGTAGGGGTCGATGCAAGCATCCGCCCCTACAATGCAGTGTGTCGTATCATTTCAGCCTTCCGGCGTTTTGCACACATCCACCCAGCCCTGGGCGTTGCACACTTCTTCCAGTCCAGGCAGCCTTTGCCTTCCAGATACTTCTTTGCTTTTTCCAGCGACATAATACGTCCCTCCATTTTGCAAAAAATACTTTCCCTGTTCCCATTATATCGCCTTTTACCGCAGATGAAAAGCAGGCCGCCGAAAAAATCCGGTGACCTGCACTTTTACTGTTTATCGCTGTAGCCGCAAATTTGAATCGCCGCGCCGTTTTCCATCATTGTAACACCTACAATAAGTTACTATAGATTTTTATAGCGGCCTTGCAAAGCGGGGCGAAGCGTGGTATAGTAGATAGGTTCACAAGGGGGAGCTTGCACTAAGCAGGCTGAGAGTGGGCTGTTGCGCCCTGACCCGTAACCTGATTTGGATAATGCCAACGTAGGGAGATACCTTGACGTCTGCTCGTTTGAGTTTGTACGCGGATATGTCTTTGTCGGCATATCCGCGTTTTTGTTTGGGCAAACTCCCCCGCGGTGCATTGGGGGCACCACCTTGCGCCGCGTTACAAAACCTTGCTGTGCATATAAGAAAGGAAGTATCTACGATGAAAACAGCATTGACCATTGCTGGCAGTGATTCCAGCGGAGGCGCCGGTATCCAGGCTGACATCAAGACGATGACCGCCAACGGCGTTTTTGCCATGAGCGCTGTCACCGCCCTGACCGCCCAGAACACCACCGGCGTGACCGACATTTTTGAGACGACCCCCAAGTTCCTCTCGGAGCAGCTGGACGCCGTCTTTACCGACATCTACCCCGATGCCGTCAAGATCGGCATGGTATCCTCGGCAGAGCTGATCGCTACGATTTCCGAGCGGCTGCGCTTTTACAAGGCTAAGCACATCGTGGTCGACCCCGTGATGGTCGCCACCTCCGGCGCCAAGCTGCTGCGGGATGACGCCGTGGCGGCCCTGACCGCAGAGCTGCTGCCCCTGGCCGAAGTGCTGACCCCCAACATCCCGGAGGCCGAGATCCTCGCCGGCATGACCATCACCGACGCCGCCGGCATGGAGGCCGCCGCCAGGGTCATCAGCGAGAAGTACGGCTGCGCCGTGCTGTGCAAGGGCGGCCACCAGATCAACGATGCCGACGACCTGCTGTGGCAGGGCGGCACCGGCAAGTGGTTCCGGGGCAAGCGCATCCATAACCCCAACACCCACGGCACCGGCTGCACCCTGTCCAGCGCCATTGCCTCCAACCTGGCCAAGGGGTACGACCTGGATACCTCGGTGGAGCGTGCCAAAGCCTACATTTCCGGCGCACTGGCCGCCATGCTGGACTTAGGGAAAGGCTCCGGCCCCATGGACCACATGTTTGAGCTGAAAGGTGAGTTCGTGCAGTGAAAAAGACTTCTACCTTTCAGAACGGTTTGATCTGGTTCGGCGCGGGCGTGTCCCTGGCCGAAATTCTGACCGGCACCTCGTTTGCGCCGCTGGGCATGGCCAAGGGCTTTGCCGCCATTCTCATCGGCCACATCATCGGCTGTGCCATGATGCTGCTGGCGGGCCTTATCGGCGGGCGCACCGGCCGCAGCGCCATGGAGACCGTCAAGATGAGCTTTGGCCAGAAGGGCGGCCTGCTGTTTGCCTTTTTAAACGTGCTGCAGCTGGTGGGCTGGACGGCCATCATGATTTACGATGGCGCACTGGCTGTGGGCGGCATTTTCGACATTGGCCGCTGGGTATGGTGCCTGGTCATCGGCGCACTGATTATTCTGTGGATCGCCGTGGGCATCACCGACCTGGGCTGGATCAACAAAATCACGATGGCCGCGCTGTTTATCCTCACGCTGGTGCTGTGTAAGGTCATCTTCTTCTCCGGCAATGTGATGCCCGCTGTGGACGGTGAGAGCCTGACCTTTGGCGCAGCGGTGGAGCTGGCCGTGGCAATGCCCCTGTCCTGGCTGCCGCTGATCAGCGACTATACCCGCGATGCCGAGAAGCCCACCCAGGCCACCTGGGTCAGCGTCATCGTCTACGGGCTGGTGTCCTGCTGGATGTACGTCATCGGCATGGGCGCGGCGATCTTCACCGGCGAGTATGACATTGCCGTCATCATGGTCAAGGCCGGGCTGGGCATTGCCGCGCTGGTGATTCTGGTGTTCTCCACCGTGACCACCACGTTTCTGGACGCCTGGTCGGCGGGCATCTCGGCCGAGAGCCTGACCCCCAAACTGAACGGCAAAAAGACCGCCATCGTGGTGACGGTCATCGGCGTGGCCGGAGCCATCCTCTTCCCGATGGACGACATCACCGGCTTCTTGTACCTGATCGGCTCGGTCTTTGCGCCGATGATCGCGGTGCAGATCGCTGACCACTTTATCTTAAAGCGCGACCGCTTTGCCGTAGCGGCCGATGCACGCAACCTGGTCATCTGGCTGGTGGGCTTCATCGCCTACCGCCTGCTGATGGGCGTGGACACGCCGGTAGGCTACACCCTGCCGGACATGGTGCTGACCATCGTGCTGTGCATCCTTGCCGAGAAGGTCCGTCCCACCAAAAAATAAGGCTGACAAGCCCATAAGCAAATAGAAAAGCGCCTTGCCGTAACTGGCAGGGCGCATATTTTTTGCGGTGGAGTGTTTGCAGGGGGTGTATTCGCCCCTTTATATAACTGCAAAACTAGATAAACAGTTATATAAATTACATATCTAAGTTATATTTAACTGTTTTTATAACTGTAAAAACAGTTATAAGCAGTTAAAAACACTGGGGTGTTTTTCTAGTTTTATAGTATATAAGGGGCAAAAAAGTAGTTTTTGGGCAGTGCAAAATAGGTGCGGTGGATGCAAAGGCTCCCCTTGAGGGGAGCTGTCACCGAAGGTGACTGAGGGGTGGTCCTGAGGTAGTTGTTCGCTAAAGCAGCCACCCCTCACCGCCTGACGGCGGAGCTCCCCTCCAGGGGAGCCTTTATCACTTATTTTGCCGCCTGCTTATCCTCCTTGCGCAGCATCCGCGTTACCATAAACGCGCAGTAGCACAGCGCAAAGCCCCAGGCGATGGGGTTGGCCAGGCTGATCCCCAAAAAGCCCAGCCCATGCAGGGCCAGCCAGCCGCCAAAGCTGCGGCCGATCAGCTCACCCACGCCGGAGATGACCGCCATGGTGCTGTAGCCCAGACCTTGCAGCGTGTTGCGGAAGATCATCAGGAAGCCCAGAATCACAAACAGCGTGCTGATGACCGCCAGATAGTCCAGCGCCTCCGCCGTTACGGCCGGGTCGGCATCACCCAGCACCAGGCCGACGGCAAAGGGCTTGATAAGCCAGATGACAAACCAGGCGGCGATGCTGTACACAATTTGAATGAGGCAGCCGTCCCGGATGCCCTGTTTGATGCGGTCGTTGCGGCCCGCGCCGTGGTTCTGGCCCACGTAGGTGGCCATGGCCATGCCCACGCTTTCCATCGGCAGGGTGAACATCTGGCGAATTTTTTCGCCCGCCGTCTGGGCGGCCACCACCACGCTGCCCATCAGGTTGATGGCGTCCTGCATGATGACCGCGCCGATAGCGGAGACCGAATACTCAAACCCCATGGGCAGGCCGATGACCGCCAGCCGCTTGCAGTGGGCAGGGGAGAGGCGGGTGTTCTCTTTGGTAAACCGGATGCCCTCCACCTTGGCGAAGAACCACCAGGTGCAGAGCAGGCCGCTGAGCAGCTGGCTGACGACGGTGGCCAGTGCCGCGCCGTCCGCGCCCATGCCCACCGGCACGATGAGCGCCCAGTCCAGCCCGATGTTTATAATGCTGGCCCCCAGCAAAAAGTAGAACGGATGCTTGGAATCGCCCAGCGACCGCAGCACGCTGGCCGAGTAGTTGTACAGCACCGTGGCCGGGATGCCCAAAAAGATGACCCGGACGTACTTGACGGCGTCCGCAAAAATATCGTCCGGCGTGTGGATGAGCTGCAGCAGCGGCGCGGCCAGCAGGGTAGTTAAAATCGTAAACACCACACTGACCGCCACGCAGAGCCACGCGCCGTTGGCCAGGTAACGGTGCAGATCGTCCCGGTTTTTCGCGCCGAAGGCCTCGGCCACCGGGATGCCGAAGCCGACACACGCGCCCTGGATGAAGCCCAAAATCAAAAAGTTCAGCGAGTAGGTGCTGCCCACAGCAGCCAGTGCGTCGGTGCCCAGGCAGCGGCCCACGATGACCGTATCGGCAAAGCTGTACAGCTGCTGGAACACCGTGCCCAGCACCAGCGGCAGCGCAAACACCAGAATACGCCAAAGCGGCCGCCCGGTGGTCAGGTCCGTGGTGCCGGAGGATGGCATTTTTTCGTCCATGGTCGGGGGATTCTCCTCTCCTTTTTTCGCATACTCGCGTTATTGTAGCATAGGTACGGGGCAAAAGCAAGGGGACAGCTAAAAAGGCCCCCTGTGTGCAGGAAACAAATCGGTGCCACTATGAAATTTATGAGCAACCCATAAACTGCCCCCTATCTTCCGCCCTCCTTGGATCTGCCCTATAATGGACATAGGTGATCTTATGAACGAAAGCAATCAGCTGCTTGCTGCTGCACCGGTACCGAAGGCGTTTTTCAAGCTGGCGATCCCGGCAGTGGCGGCGCAGCTTATCAATATTCTCTATAATCTGGTGGACAAAAGGTTAAAGTCTGCTGCAGGTCGTTGTCGGTGGAGATGTAGTTTGCCACGTTCAAAATCACCGTCAACAGCAGCATGACCGCCACAGCCCAAACCGGCACCGCCACCACCGGTATGGGCGGCAGCCCCGGCGGCACGGTCTCTCCCTCCGGCCCTTCGGGCCGCCTCCCTCGCAGCGGGAGGCTTTCCACTCACACCTGTGTTCTTCTGTATTTAATTGGTTGCAACCTCCCCCAAAACGCTGTATAATATACTCAGATATCTATTCAGGAGGTTGAAACCTATGGTCGATTATACCGAAGGCAGCGGCAAGCAGTATCATGTCGGGCTGGGTCCCGGCGATGTGGGCCGCTATGTGCTTCTGCCCGGCGACCCCAAGCGCTGCGCCAAAATTGCCAAATATTTTGATAACCCTCGTCTGGTGGCTGACAGCCGCGAGTTCGTTACTTACACTGGCACCCTCAACGGCGTACCCGTCAGCGTTACCAGCACCGGCATCGGCGGCCCGTCCGCTTCCATCGCGCTGGAAGAGCTGACCAACTGCGGGGCTGACACTTTCATCCGCGTAGGCACCTGCGGCGGCATGCAGGAGGATGTCTGCGGCGGTGACGTCGTGATTGCCACCGGCGCGATCCGCATGGAGGGCACCAGCCGCGAGTACGCGCCCATCGAGTACCCTGCCGTGCCTGATTTCGGCGTGACCAACGCCCTGGTGGACGCCGCCAGGGACGTAGGCGTTACCTACCACACCGGCGTGGTGGAGTGCAAGGATTCCTTCTACGGCCAGCACCAGCCCGAAAAACACCCCGTCTCTTACGAGCTGCTGAACAAGTGGGAAGCCTGGCTGCGCATGGGCTGCATCGCGTCGGAGATGGAGTCCGCCGCGCTGTTCATTGCCGGCGCTTACCGCCGCGTGCGGGTCGGCTCGCTGTTCCTGGTGGTCGCCAACCAGGAGCGCGCCAAAAAGGGCCTGCCCAATGCCCAGGTACATGACACCGACCTCGCCATCCGCGTCGCCATCGATGCCATCCGCAAGATGATCGACAAAGAGGGGCACTAATTTCATAGCTCGTACGGCACACCCTGACCGGTGTGCCGTTCTTTTTTGTCCAATCGTCCACCCTTTTAGGCCAATTTCGGAAAATCGTTTCGTTTGTGCGTGTATTCTGTATCGGGGATGCAGCTCACCTTCGGCGACAACGCGCCCGTATCGGGGGAGTCTGTCTCACAGAGGGAGCCTTTTTTGTATGTACCGCATATATTTAGGCGAAGGGGGGATGCCGCATAAAAGCTGCCATCTACTGCCGCCTTAGCAAGGAGGACGCGGCCAAAACCGGGCCCGAGTCCGAGAGCATCCAGAACCAGCGCTCGATGCTGTTACGCTATGCGGCTGAGCACGGCTACACCGTGCAGGAAGTCTACATCGACGAGGACTACTCCGGCGCCGACCGGCGCCGACCGGCGTTCAACCAGATGCTGGCGGCGGCCGAACGGCGGGAATTTGACGTGATTTTAGCCAAAACGCAATCCCGCTTTACCCGCGATATGGAGCTGGTGGAAAAGTACCTCCACGGCAAATTTGCCGAGTGGGGCATCCGCTTCATCGCCGTGGTGGACCACGTGGATACCCAGGACCGCGCCGGGAAAAAAGCCCGGCAAATCAACGGGCTTATCAACGAGTGGTATCTTGAGGATCTGTCCGACAATGTGCGCTCGGTGCTGACGCATAAGCGGTGGCAGGGGGATTACATTGCCACCTTTGCGCTGTACGGCTACCGCAAAGACCCCACCGACCACAGCCGCCTGCTGCCTGACCCCGAAGCTGCCGCCGTGGTGCGGCACATCTTTGCGCTGTATCTGCAAGGGTACGGTACCGCGCGCATCGCCCATATTTTAAACGCCGAGGGCGTCCCGCCGCCCAGCGTCTACCGCCAGCAGCACGGTGGACCGGCCCACACCGGCAGCGGCCAGTGGAGCCGCGCCACCCTGCACCAGATGCTGACCAACCGTACCTACGCAGGCGATTTAGAGCAGGGCCGCCGCCGCAAAGTCAGCTACAAATCTGCCCGCAGCGTGCGGTTGCCGCGGTCGCAATGGATCGTGGTGCCGGGTACCCATGAGGGGCTTGTCTCCCGCGCCGACTTTGCCGCCGTACAGGCGCGGCTGGCCCGCCGGGGCAGGGGAGCGCTGTAAACTGCATGGCCTACCCAGGTGGGATAGACTTCGCTGGACGCCACATTGGCGATATAGGATTGGAAGCTCACCGTCACGTTGCGGGCGCTGGCCGCCGGGCGGCCCAGATGCACGGTGATTTTGCGGGGCACGACCACCTCGCTCAGCACGTTACCGGGCAGGCGCTCCTCGGGCGCGGGGCCGCTGCCGCCGTCGCCCGCAAACAGCACATGGGGTGGGATGGTGACGGTCTGGGGCGCGGCTTCCCGTGCGGGCAGAGCGTTTCCGTCCCCGCCGCCGGGCAAAAACTCCAGCCGCGCCACCGTCTGCTGGCCGTCAAATACCTGCACGCCGTCCAAAATCTGGCTCTGCCAGCCGCTGGCATCGGCCCGCAGGCGGTAGACGGCATAGGGGCGCACCGTCGTGTTGGTCTCCTGCAAGCTGTAGCTGGCGTTGGGCGCGGGCAGGTTTGTGGCTTCTGCCGCACCGGCTTCGTCAGTGGTCAGGCGGGCCACGGTCACACCGGATTCATCCAGCACCGCCACCTGCACGCCTGCCAGCGGTGCCGCCTGCCCCGCCACAGACGCATAAACTTGGATACTGCCTGTTGGCATAGTAAACACCTCCTTGTACCACGGTATGCCGGGGGACGGGGAGGTGTGTAAACAGCAAAAAGCCCGAAGGCATTGCACCTTCGGGCTTTTGGATTTGCGTATTAAAATCAGGCCTTGTTGGCGGAGCCGAACAGCTCGATCTTCTCGCGGACGGTGGCCTTGATGGCCTCGGCGCCGGGAGCCAGCAGCTTGCGGGGGTCGAAGCCCTTGCCCTGCAGGTCCTTGCCGGCCTCGATGTACTTACGGGTAGCATCGGCGAAGCTCAGCTGGCACTCAGTGTTGACGTTGATTTTGGAGACGCCCAGGCTGATGGCCTTGCGGATCATGTCAGCCGGGATGCCCGTGCCGCCGTGCAGCACCAGGGGGATGTTATCGGTGGCGTTGTGGATCTTGTCCAGAGCCTCGAAGTTCAGGCCCTGCCAGTTGGCGGGGTACTTGCCGTGGATGTTGCCGATGCCGGCAGCCAGGAAGTCGATGCCCAGGGCAGCGATCTTGGCGCACTCAGCGGGATCAGCGACTTCGCCCATACCGATGACGCCGTCTTCCTCGCCGCCGATGGAACCGACCTCAGCCTCGATGGACAGGCCGTGGTCATGGGCCAGGGCAACCAGCTCGGTGGTCTTGGCAACGTTCTCATCGATGTCGTAGTGGCTGCCATCAAACATGATGGAAGTGAAGCCGGCGGCAACGCAGGCCTTAGCGCCCTCGTAGGTGCCATGGTCCAGGTGCAGGGCAACGGGAACGGTGATGCCCAGGCTCTCGTCCATGGCCTTGACCATGGCGGCAACGGTCTTGAAACCGGTCATATATTTGCCGGCACCCTCAGAAACACCGAGGATGACGGGGGAGTTCATCTCCTGTGCAGTGAGCAGAATGCTCTTGGTCCATTCCAGGTTGTTAATGTTGAACTGACCGACGGCATAGTGGCCATCGCGTGCTTTCAGCAGCATATTGGTAGCATTTACCAGCATATCACATACCTCCACATGATTGTTAAGCGGTGGCACTGGCGTTCAGCCCACCGATAATCCTATTATAACCCGACTTTGACAAAAAATCAACAGCTAAATTTCAGAACCTTCATGCACTTTTGGCGCACTGTACCAAAGATTGCCAGCCTTTGCAAAAATTTGGCAGTTTTGTCAGCTTAACGGGGGAATTGGAGGCAAGAAATCAGCTTTTTTCCCATCTTGACAAAAGGGTTTATCCAACCTGTTATGTGGATAACTTTTCCACCCCTTGTGGAAAACGCACCCCCGTTTTTGTGGAAAACTTGGCTGCTATGCTGGTTTTCCACCTTTTCAACAGAGTTTTCAACAAGGGGAAAGTGGGTTTTCCACTACGGTTTGTATAAACAACGCTTTATCGCGCACCCGCCAGGGGGTCTTTGTACTTTTGGCGCATTGCGGCGGCAGCAGTTGTAAAAAAGCAGTACAGACCCGCTAAAAAGCGCAAAATAAAGGTGACAAAAGGCCGCGGGGTGTGCTATACTGTTATCTGTATAGCCAGCCTTTTCACCGCTGGTGCATTTTTCGACAATTACCGGGGCAATGCCCCGCAGGAGGTACCCTATGGAAAAGATCGCCCGCGAGCAGGCTGAACCGCGCACCGACACGCTGGTATGGGGCAAAAATGCCGTGACCGAGCTGCTGAAAAGCGGCGGCGCGGTGGACACTGTCTATCTGGCAGACTCGCTGCCGCAGCCGGTTGCCGGCTATTACACCGCCCTGGCCAAGCAGACCGGCGCGGTGGTCAAACGGGTACCCGGCCATAAGCTGCAAAAGATCTGCGGCACCGACGACCACCAGGGCGTGGCCGCCCGCGCCGCCGAGGTGCAGTATGCCTCGCTGGAGGATCTGTTTGCCGCTGCTGAGGCCAAAAGCGAAGCCCCGTTCCTGGTGCTGTGCGATGGGGTAGAGGACCCCCACAACCTGGGTGCCATCATCCGCTCGGCTTACCTGTGCGGCGCCCACGGCGTGGTCATTCCCAAGCGCGGCGGCGTCGGCGTGACCGGCACTGTGATGAAATCCAGCGCCGGGGCAGCGGCCCGCCTGCCGGTGGCTCGCGTGTCCAACCTGGCGCAGGCCATCCGCACTATTAAGGAACATAACATCTTCGTCTACTGCGCTGACCTGGGCGGTGCACCGCTGGCCAGGACCGACCTGTCCGGCCCGGTGGCTCTGGTGCTGGGCAGCGAGGGCGGCGGTCCTTCCGCCCTGACCCGCAAGCTTTGCGACGCCGCCGTCACGCTGGAGATGGCCCCCGGCCAGTCCACCGGCGTGGACAGCTACAACGTCAGCGTGGCTGCCGGCATCCTGTGCTACGACGTACTGCGCCGCCGCACCGCCAAGAAGTAATTTGTATCTCTACCTTATAAAGGGAGCATAAAAATGCCAAGCAAACGTACCAATGATTCGGTAGACCGCATCCTGGCGGATTTGAACCAGCGCCAGGCGGCGGACGGCGTACGCGCCAGCGTCACCGATCATCAGGTCGATGAAATTTTGCGCAGCGTGGGTATTTCCACCACGCCGCTGCAGAACACGCCGACCCAGGACAGCCAGATCGCTTTTTCCGATTTCAGCGGTCCTGACGATTTTGATGAAATTATGCGCAGTGCCGGGGCAACTTCTGCACCTGTCTCCATGCCCGCACCGGCACCCCGCCGCACAACGGAAACGCCCCGTGCGGCAGCCCCCCAGCGGCCGGTGCAATCTGTCCCGGATGCCCAGCCGGCTGCCGCTCCTTCGACCCCAGTGCGTCCGGCCCAGCCCGTGCAGCCTGTGCAAAATGTGCAGCCTGCCCGGCCGGTGCAGCAATCCGCCCCCACCGAGGGCAGCACCCAGGACACCACCCGCACCGGCATCATCAAGGACTTCCTGCGCAAGATGGTCCCGGAGGGGGATGTTTCCAACACCACCGCGCTGAACGAAGGCAAGGCGGATTTCCAGCGCTTCTTCGCCGATTCCGTCGCCGTCGTGCCCGATGAAAAGGGCCGTTTCCACGACACCAGCAAGAAAAAGCGCTGGCCTTTCGGCCTGAAACCCGCCGACGACACCGACCATTTCGAGCCGATCAACGTCTCGCTGGGCAGCGGCCACACCGATGCACCCGCGCAAAGTTCCTACCAGACCGAGGATGAATATTTTCCGGATGAAGCCGAGGCCGACCAGACCCCGCCGCCGAAGCCTGCCCGCAAGCACGGCTTCTTGAACAGCCTGTTTGGCGGTGGCAGCGGCGCCGATACCGACGCCACCGACGAGCTGATGATCCCCGAGGAGCGGCAGGACGAGCCGACGATGGCTCCGCTGCGCCCGGCCATCCAGCCGGAGCCGGAGACCAGCACCAACGTCTGGCGCAGCAAATACACCCAGCCCCAAAGCGAATCTTCCGGCAGCACGCTGGTCGGTGCTACCCTGACAGGCGACACACTGCAAATGCTACGAGGCGTCGTCAACGAGCAAAAAAACAGCCGCACCCCTGCCCGCGACCCAGGCGCTACCAGCACGATCTACCGTAAAAAGCGCAGCACCGTGGAATTCACCCCCAGTCAAAAGCGCAGCACGCCGCCCCCGGCTCAGCCCACGCCGCTGCAGGGACCGGTAGGTGAGCCGCTGGACCTGCCCGGCCTGGAGAGCGCCCAGGCCATCCAGCCCGGCCAGACCACCACCGGCTTTACGATGCAGCTCGGTTCAGTCGCGCCAACGCCGTCGGACAGCACCCAGCAGTTCATGAGCGCTTACAACGCCGTGCGCCCCCATACGGCCCAGCCGCAGCCTGCCCAACCCGCAGCGCCGCAGCCCGCGCCCCAGGTCGATACCGTACCGCAGCCCGATACGGCTGCCCCGGCTCCTGCTGTGGACGAGCCGACCCTGATGGCCGACAGCTATCACCACACCCGCGATGCCGTGGACGATCTGGTGGATACCCTGACCGGGCGCATCCGCTTAACGCCGGTCACGCCCGATGCCGCCCAGCCTGCCCAGACGCAGCCGTTCCGGCAGGCCCCGCAGGCCCAGCCTGCCCATACCGGCTTCACGCAGGATCTGGGCAGCTACGCAGTTCCTGCCGCACCGGCCCACACCGGCTTTACCCAAAACCTGGGCCAGGCTCCCGCCGAGCCTGCCACCGGCTCCTTTGTGGATAACATCGCCAACGCCATCAACACCGGCGCGATCTCCGACGAGACCACCCGCTACGACGAGATGGCCGCCCGGCTCACCTCCAATCTGGAGGAGGAAGCAGGGGAGAGCACCGCTCACACCGGCCTGCTGGACAAGTTCCGCCTGGGCGGGTTCCATCTGGGCGGCAAGGCCGACGATGAATCGGCGGATTCCGCTGCCCAGCCCTTTGACACTGCCGAGATCCCCGTGTCCCGACGCCGCGATTTCGAGAGCGCCGAGGACGCCCCCGCCGTGCGCAAGGAGCTGGACGAGAACCTGCTGCATCTGACTACCGCCTGCATCGTAAGCGGCGCGGCGGCTCTGGTGCTGCTGGTGCTGGCGTTCATTGCCGCCGCCCTGCCCGCCATGCCCGGCGTTCTGGCCGGGGAAACCGTCTACCCGGCCGTAGCCCTGGTGCTGCTGGCCGCGGCCGCCGGTATCAACTGGAAAACACTGCTGAACGGTTTGCAGGGTCTGGCCAAAAAGCCGACCCCCGACAGCCTGACCGCTTTGGCCGTAGTGGGTGCGCTGCTGCAGGCGCTCATCGTGCTGGTCACAAAAGGCTACACGAACGAGGTCACCCTGCTGGCCGGGCCTGCCGCGCTGGTGCTCTGCGTCAACACCGTAGGCAAGCGGATGAACGCTGCCACCGTGCGGGATAACTTCCAGCTCGTCAGCAAAAATGTAGACCACGCCGTAGCCTACCGGCTGAAAGACGCCGGCGCGCTGCGGGCGGCCTCTCAGGGGTTGGCCCAGCCGCACCCGTCGGTGCTGGTCAGCCGCCCGACGCAGATCTTCCGTGGTTTCCTGGCCAGCAGCGCCGCTGCCGGTACCAGCGATAAAAACCAGCAGCAGTTTGCCTGGGCCGCAGGCGGCTGCGCGCTGCTGGGCTTCCTGATCACTGTCATCCGCACCCACAACCTGACCAGCGCTGTCACCATTTTGGCCAGCATTTTGTGCTTGGCCGCGCCGCTGGCGGGCACGCTGTTGGCCGCCCTGCCCGCACGCCTGATGCAGCGCAGCGCCGCCCAGGTGGGCGCGGTTGTGCCGGGCTGGCGTGACATCCGCCAGCTGGGCCGCATCAACGTCATCCAGGTCACCGCGCGGGATCTCTTCCCCCAGGGGTGCGTCACACTGGCGGGCATCAAGCCCATCAAAAACGCCCCCATCGACCTGGCCATCGTCTATGCCGCCTCCATCATGGCTGAGGCCTGCCCCACGCTGCGGGATGTCTTCTTGAATATGCTGGGCGACCGCAGCATGATTGCCAAGGTGGATGACCGCGAGGCCGTCTACGGCAAGGGCTACATCGGCTGGGTCAACAAGCGCCGCGTGCTGGTAGGCAACCGCAGCCTGATGCAGGATTACGGCGTCAAGCTGCCCAGCCTGGAGTACGAGCAGCACCATACCGTCAACCAGCGCCGCATGATCTACCTGGCCGTCTCCGGCAAACTGTTTGCCATGTTCCAGGTGGCCTACCAGCGTGACCCGGACACTGCCGCCGTGCTGGACAGCCTGCGCCATTCCGGCCTGTCGCTGATCGTCGACTGCGACGATTTCAACTGCGATACCGCCCTGCTGGAGGCTGCCTACAGCCTGCCCGCCGGGGCCGTGAAGGTGCTGAACACCGCCGAGCATGAGCTGATGAACCCGGCCACCGCCTGGCTGCCGGAAAGCGACGGCAACATGCTGCATCTGGGCAGCTTCGCCAGCTTTGTGGGCGGCCTGGAAGCTGCCGCCGGTGCTGCCGAGGGCGAGCGCAAGTCCGCCGTCGTCGTCACTGCCTCGGTGCTTATCAGCTGCGTTTTGGGCGTACTGCTGACCCTGACCGGCGGCCTGGCCACCCTGCCGCTGCCCGCACTGGTATTGTACCAGGCCGCGTGGTGCGTGCTGGCTATGATCTTCCCGCTGTTCCAGCGGTATTAAATTTCCGTATTGTTGTAGAGAGGGGTTACGCCTGTGTACCGTGCCAAAGAAAAGCAGATGTCGATTTATGACTATCTGCCGCCGTACCATGGAGAACTGCGCGATAAAAACCGTTGGGTCCGCCTGGCCGAAGCCATCGATTGGGACCGTTTTGAGCAGGGCTATAGTGAACTGTTTGCCCCCAGCGGCAAAGCGGCCATCTCGGCCCGCATCGCGCTGGGCTGCCGTGTTATCCAGCTGCATTACGAGGTCTCGGACCGCGAGGTGGTGCAGCTGGTGCGGGAAAGCCCCTACCTGCAGTATTTTTTGGGCATGGAAACTTTCAGCGATGAGATGCCATTTTCTGCCCGCACGGTAGCGCGGTTCCGCGCCCGTATCCCCGATAAAGTGGTGCGCCCGGCCGTAAGGCTGCTGCGCAGCTTTGTATAAAGCTGTAGTTTGCACAAACAATACTACGGCACCGCAAATCCCATAAAAAGTATATAGTGAGGTCTGAATGGAAATTTTTCTTGATGCACTGTTGGATGCGCTGATCGACGGCGTAAAAATGCTGCCCTTTTTGTATCTGGCGTATCTGCTGATCGAATGGCTGGAGCGCCACCACGGCGAGAACATTGAAAACGCCCTCGCCGGCGGCGGTCGCTGGGGCTTTTTGCCCGGCGCACTGCTGGGCTGTGTGCCCCAGTGTGGTTTCAGCGCGGTCGCATCCAACTTTTACGCCAGCCGGGTCATCACCCCTGGCACACTGTTGGCCGTATTTATCGCCACCAGCGACGAGGCCATTCCGCTGCTGGCCGCTGAGCCGAGCCAGTGGACCACCCTGGTCTTGCTGATCGTCTGCAAGATCATTTTTGCCATCGTAGGCGGCGCGCTGCTGGACTTTCCGCTGCGCAAGGTGCTGCCCCACTCGCTGTACGGCGGGTACGAGGGCCACGCCGATGAGGTGGACTGCCACGAGGAGCACGAGGAGACCAGCAGCATTTTCCTGGCCGCTCTGCGCCACACGCTGGAAATTTTCGTGTTCATTCTGCTCTTCAGCTTCCTGATCGGGCTTATTTTTGAGTCCGTGGGCGAGGACGCCATCACCAGTATCTTAGGCGGCATGGGCATCTTCCAGCCGATGCTGACCGCGCTGGTCGGCCTTGTGCCCAACTGCGCCGCCAGTGTGCTGCTGGCCCAGCTGTATATGGAGGGGGTCATCACCTTTGGCAGCCTGTTTGCCGGACTGACCGCCGGCGCAGGCGTGGGCCTGGCCGTGTTGTGGCGTGTGAACCCCAGCTGGAAGCAAAACCTGTTTATGACCGGGCTGCTGTGGGCCGTTGGCGCCGCGGCAGGCATGGTGCTGCAACTGATTTTCTAAGGCCATACCGCACAATTCCCGCCCCGCGGGGCTGTGCGGTTTTATAGTAAAACCGTAAAAATTTCGGCAGGAGGTACTTATCCTATGCGGTACTCGATCGAAAATGATACCCTGCGTCTGACCGTCGACACCCACGGTGCCGAGGCTGTCAGCGTCATCCACAAGCCCACCGGAGCCGAGCTGCTCTGGTCCGGCGATCCCTCCGTCTGGGGCCGCCACGCGCCCATTCTGTTCCCTTACACCGGCAAGCTGACCGGCGGCAAGATGATTGCCAAGGGCGTGGAATACGCCGGCAGCCAGCACGGCTTTGCCCGCGATGTGGAGCACGCCATGACCCGTCACACCGCCGACACGCTGGAGTTTGAGCTGCACGCTAACCCCGAAACGCTGCCCAAATGGCCCTACGCCTTTGTGCTGCGCTCCACTTTTGTGCTGGACGGCGAGACCATCCACCACACCCTGACTGTGGAGAATCCCGTGGAAGAGCAGCTGCGCTTTGGCATCGGCTATCACCCCGCCTTTGCGCTGCCCTTTGACGACCGCCATACCACCGAGGATTACGAGATCCGCTTTGACGGGCTGGAGTCCCCGCTGTGCGTCAGCGCCATTCCCAACGGCCTGCTGAATGGCCAGAGTTACTATCTGGCCCGCAACACCGAGACCATCCCCCTGACCGACGACCTGTTCGACAGTGACAGCCATTGCATGGTCAACCTGAAGACCGCCCATGTCTCCGTTGTGGAGAAGGACACCGGCCGCAGCGTGATTTGCAACGTGGAGGGCTACCCCTACGTGCTGATCTGGTCCGCCGCCAAAAAGCCGCTGCACTTTATCTGCATCGAGCCCTGGCACAGCCTGCCCGGCGAGGAGAACGGCCCCCTGGAGTGGGAGCAGCGCCCCTGCGCCGCCAGCCTGAAGAAGGGCGAAAGCTGGTCCACCACCCTTTCCACCACCTTTGTGCGCTAAGCGGGGGACCGTATGACAAAGACAAAGGCATTTTTGCAAAAACATCGCTGGAGTCTGACCGGCGCCCTGCTTGGGGCGCTGGTTTTTCTCGTACTATACGGCGTGCGGGTGCTGGATCCTGTCTGTGTGGACTGGATCTTGAACAATCCCAGCCCGGACCCGTCCCAGCATTATCTGGGCTGGGTGTTTTACCGCCGCAGCGGTTGGCACCTGCCGTATCTGGGCGCAAACTATAGTGCCATTTACCCCTACCGCACCAGCATTTTGTACACCGATTCCATCCCGCTGCTGGCCGTGGTCTGCAAGCTGCTGGGCGGGGTGCTGCCCGCGCGTTTCCAGTACTTAGGGCTGTGGGGGCTGTTCTGCTATACCATGCAGGGCGGTCTGGCCCAGGCGCTCATTGCCCGCATCGGCGGCGTGCGCCCGCAGGATACCGCAAAAAACCGGGCCAGCGTACTGGGCGCCGGAGTGCTGGTGCTGTTCCCGGCGCTGAACATCCGCATGTTTGCCCACACGGCGCTGGCCGCCAACTGGCTGGTGCTGCTGGCCCTGTGGGTGTGGCTGTGTGCCGAGCAATCCGAAAATAGGCCGTCCACCGGAAAACTCTGCCTGTGGTGGGGTGTGTTGGGGCTGCTGTGTGCGGGCATCCATCTGTATTATCTGCCCATGGTGGGTATGGTGCTGGTGGCCACCTGTGTGCAGCGCGGGCTGGAAAAGCGCGGCCCCGCCGCCGTTGTGCTGCCCATCGTCAGCTTTTGCGCCGTGGCGCTGGCCGAACTGGTTGTGCTGGGAGCCTTTGCCGCCAACTTTGCGGGCTACTCCAACGGCTATTTGAGCGGTGCCGACCTAGCCAACCTGTTTGTGCCGGGTCTGGGTGCCAGCTGGGAACAAGAAGTGTACGCGGGCCTGGGCACCACCGCGGCCGTCGTGCTGGCACTGGCCGGTTTGTTGGTACAACGCAAAAAAGCGGCAGAGTTCTTCCGCCGCCATACCCATATTGTGGTTGCCGCTGTTGTGCTGCTGGTGCTGGACGCCGTCGTCTCGATGGGCAACACCGTCACCTTCGGGGGCTGCACGCTGTTTACCGTGCCCATCCCGCAGGTGCTGATGGATTTCTGGGCCATGTTCTCCAGCTGCGCCCGTCTGGCCTGGCTGGCCGGCATGCTGCTGGCCGTGGCGGCCTGCGGGCTGGTGCTGCGGTTCTGGAACGGTGCCGCGGCCGCTGTGCTGCTGGCTGTCTGCGCCGCCGCTCAGGGCTTTGGCCTGCGTACCGAGCTTACCAAGCGTTACACCACATACCACGATGCCGCTTATTACGCGGACACCACCCAACTGACCGACCCGGCCTGGGAGCAGCTGGCTGCCAGCGGGCAGTTCAGCCGCCTGGCCTTTGCCAGCTTCGACTTTGAACACGACGACTTCTGGGACCTCGTTGCCTTTGCCGCCGACCACGGCTGGACCTCCAACAGCTTCTACATGGGCCACATGGACGGCAACCTGGCAGCGGTGACGCTGGCAGGGGAGATGAACACCCTCGCGCCGGACACGCTCTACGCCTTTATCGATGAGGACGAGCTGGCCCGCAGCGACTACGCGCTGCACTATTACCGGCTGGACGGCATCCTGCTGGGCAGCGTGGAGCCGATCCATGGCCTGACCGAGGAGCCTGCTGTTGACATCCCCGCCCACACGATGGCGCTGCAAAAATCCAGCGTCATCAACGGCACGGCGGACGCCGACACCGTGACCCTGAACGAGGGCGGCGAACTGCTGACCGAAGCCTGGATGCTCTTCCCCGGCAGCTACCGCGTCACCCTGACGGGCAGTGGGTTCGACCACAGTTATATCTATGCCCGCCACGGGCTTATCAACCAGGAGACCTACAAGATGGAGGTCAACTTTACCGGCATTGCCCCGGATGAGATGGTGTTTGAGTTTTCCACCGGCGAGCCGCTCTACTACTGGCGCACCGCCGTCCACGCGCTGGACGATACGCCCATCGCCGTTACGGTTATCAAGGTAGAAAAGATTGGCTAATCGTCTGTTTTATCGCCGCCCTGCCGATAAGCGGTGGGGGACACCCCATACTGCCGGGTGAACGCCCGCGTAAAGTAGGATGCATTGCTGAACCCGCACCGTGCGGCGATCTCCAGCACGGTGTACCGGCTGCCCCGCAGCAGGGTAGCGGCCTTTTCCAGCCGAAAGTGGATGAGGTACTGCGCAAAGCTGGTGCCGGTCAGGTCGTGGAACCGCTTCATAAAGTGGCTGCTGCTGTAGCCGCACTGGGCGCTGATGGCCGCCACCGTGATTTTCTCCGCATAGTGACGGTCCACGTACTGCACAGTCTGGCGCAGAAGGCGGGTGTCCCGGTGCTCGGCCCCGGCCGGGTGCCGGGCAGGCGTGGCAGCTTTGCACAGCGCATCCATCACGCCGTACAGGCAGGCTTTTATGCGCAGTGCCGTGTTTTCTTTGCGGTTTTCAATCAGCATTTTTACGTTTACAGGCAGCTCCCTGCCCAGGGGGCTGTCTTTTTGTATATGGGCAGGCACTTCCATGCGGCCGTCCGCCAGCGGGGCCAAAAAGCGGCGGTAGGTCTCGCTGTCCGGCGGCTCCAGCAGCGAGAAGCGGAACAGGATGTTGTAATAGCGGAATGTCCCGGCCCCCGCCGCCGCGATGGCGTGGATCTGCCCGGGTAAAATCACTGCCACATCGCCGGTGTGCAGGGTAACCGTCGCCCGGTCAATGGTGATGCTGCCGCTGCCGGCTTCGCAGTAAATCAGCTCCATTTCCTCGTGGTAGTGCAGGGGATAGGCCGGGATAAACGTGGGGATGATACCGCAGTAGACGGCAAAAGGGAAGGCTTCGCTGCCATGGACTTTTACCTCCTGCCCATCGGGCAGAATGGCAGGGTTTGGGGGCAGATAGGACATAGGCGGCACCTCGTTTGCAAAAGCATAGGATTCTGTTATAAGTATAAGACTTTTATGGATGAAATGCAAGGAAAATCATAGTATAATGACAGCGTAGTAATTCGTAAGAGGTGTCTGTATGGGTTTTCGTTCTTCTTCTGTTTCCGGGGGCGGGATTACCGGCTTTTTTGGCGACCGCGCCTTTGCCCGCAGCCTGATGCACATTGCTTTGCCGGTCACGCTGCAAAGCATGCTGCGGGCCTCCTTCAGCATCATTGACCAGGTCATGATCGGCCAGCTGGGCAGCGCCAGCATTTCGGGCATCGGGCTGGGCGGCAAGTTTGCATCTATTCATAATGTGGTGCTCAGCGCCGTCACAGCGGCGGGCGCCATCCTCATTTCCCAATATCTGGGGCAGGGCAGCCGTAAAAACGCGGCCCGCAGCTACAGCGTCAACCTGCTGGTGTCGCTGGCCATTGCGGCGGTGTTTACGCTGGTCTCCACCCGGTTTGCCGAGCCGATTCTGGGCCTCTACACCCAGGACGATGCCACCCGCGCGCTGGGGCAGACGTATTTGCAGACTTACGCCTGGTCGTTCTTCCCGGCGGCGCTGTCCGGCATGGCGGAGACGCTGCTCTGCTGCATGGAGGCCGCCGTCTTCCCGCTCATTGCCAGCATGACCTCGCTGTGCATCAACACGGGGCTGAACTACCTGCTTATCTTCGGCCACGGCGGGCTGCCCGCACTGGGGGTGCAGGGCGCGGCAGTAGCCAGCGTGGCTGCGCAGGTGGTTTCCTGCTTACTTGTCTACCTGTTTTTGGCCGTGCGGCTGCGGAAAAAGCAGTGGCGGCTGCGGTTCACGCTGGGCTTCACCCGGCCGGAACTGCTTACCTACGCCAAAATTCTTCTGCCACTGCTGGCCAGTGAATTTTTGTGGAGCCTGGGCGAGAACGTCTACTCCGCCATCTACGGCAACATCGGCACCCAGGCCTGCGCCGCTATGACGATGACCACGCCCATCCAATGCCTGATGGTGGGCGCACTGTCGGGCCTGTCCAAGGCGGCGGCCATCCTTATTGGCAAGTCGCTGGGCACGCAGGAGTACGACCGCGCCTACCGCGACGCCCAACGGTTGATGCGCTGCGGGCTGGCGGCCTCGCTGGTGTTGTCGGCGCTGCTGTTGGTGTTCGGGCGGCTGTACACCACGATTTACCGTGTCGAGCCGGAGGTGCGAGCCACGGCCTACTTATTGCTGGTAGTGTTCGCCGTCATCTCGCCGGTCAAGGTGCAGAACATGATCCTGGGCGGTGGCATTTTAAAAAGCGGCGGCAAGACCAACTACACCCTGGCCATCGACCTCATCGGTACCTGGGGCTTCGGTGTGCCGCTGGGGTTCCTGGCGGCCTTTGTGCTGAAACTGCCCGTCGCGCCGGTGTACTTTTTGCTCTCGCTGGAAGAATGTGTCCGCCTGGCGCTCTCGCTGCGGCTGTTCAAAAAGCGCAGCTGGATGCAGCAGCTGTAACGGAGGTGCAGCATGGATACATTACAGGTAAACGGGCAACCCTATACGGTAACGCGGCTGCAGGAGCATGGGCAAAACTAAAGGCAAACTTTTTGCACAAATTTTAAAAATAGCCCCTTGCAAAATGGCGGTGTTTGCGCTATGATGTACGTATTCCGTTGAAACACAGATGTTTTCCCGGAAAATGCCGTGCCGTAAGGCGATTGAGAGGATCATACGATGTCTTTACTGAAAAAGCTGGTTGGACTGACGATTGGCGCTGCCGCTGTGGGCGCCGCGGCTTACTTTTTGAACCGTAACGAGCATACCGAGGAGTACGAGCATATTTGGGGCCCGGAGGATGAAGCAGACGCCGAGGATGGCACTGCCGAGACCGCCGAGCCCGCTGACGATGCGTCTGCCGAGGCCGAAGAAGCCCCCGCTGCACCTGAAGAAACCGCTGCCGCTCCCGTAGAAGAAGCTCCCGAAGCGGAGGCCGCCCCTGTGCAGGCCCCCGCTGGAGATGACACCCCCAACGCCAACCCCGTTGAGCTGGGTGCCGTGGAAGTCCCCAAGACCGAGGACGGCAAGCTGGACGTTACCAAGATTGCCGACCCGGCTGATTTTGGTGATTGGGACGAACAGGGCTGCAAGGGCTGATAAGAAACCGTAAGGCGCATCTTTGGTTGCAAAGGTGCGCCTTTTTGCTATTTTATTGCCGTTTTCGCCAAGCAGCCGCACCCGAATTTGTACAGATTTCTTGTTTAACGCTTTACATCTTTACTGTGCTAAAGTATAATGTTGTTATGGAAAAGAGAGGCAGGAGACGTATTATGGATCTGACTTTACAAAATTTCACCCCCGCCGAGCAGGCCACCTTCCGCCTGCGTGCCCTGTACGAGCAGGGCGGCTATCGCAAATACCGCGCCTCCCGGTTTGAAGAGTACGCCCTGTATCAGGAGTACCAGCGCTTTCTGCCGGACCCGCAGGTCATCACCTTTACCGACCTGGACGGCAAACTGCGGGCCATTAAGCCGGACGTGACGCTGTCCATCGCCAAGACGGCCCAGCCCGCCCCCGGCGAGTGCAAACGCTTTTATTATAATGAGGAAGTCTGCCGTGCCAGCCGCGAGAGCCACACCTTCCAGACCATCCACCAGATGGGCCTGGAGTGCATGGGCGAGGTGGACGAAGCCGCCCAGGCCGAGGTGCTGCGCCTGGCACTGGCCAGCCTGGCCGCGCTGGATGTTCCCACCGTACTGGAAGTCAGCCACATGGGCTTTGTGACCGGCCTGCTGGATGTGCTGGATGTGCCTGCCACGGCCCACGCCCGGCTGGTGGAACTGCTGTGCGCCAAAAACGAACACGAGCTGCGCAAGGCTGCGTTGCAGGCCGGTGCTGATGAAGCCGGAGCCGATGCCCTTTGCGGTTTGCTTACCCTGCACGGGCCGTTCGGGGCCACCCTTACCGCCGCCAAGGCAGCCGCCATCAGCCCCTCGCAGAAAGCCGCACTGGCCGAACTGCTGGCCCTGCAAAACGCCCTGGGCGAAGCCGGCCGCGGCCTGCAGCTGGACCTGAGCATGGCCGATGAAGCCGAGTATTACAACGGCATCGTTTTTACCGGCTACGCGGCGGGCATCCCCCGCGCGGTGCTCAAAGGCGGCCAGTACGACTACCTGATGCAGCGCTTTACCCCCGGCGCTAAGGCCATCGGCTTTGCGATGTACTTAGACGAGCTGGAACGTCTGGCCGCACCGCTGCCGCCAGTACAGCAGCAGGGCGGGGAAAAGACCTGGCTGAACATTGCCCTACCCAAGGGGCGCCTGGGCGACAAAGCCTACGCTCTGCTGGCCGGGGCAGGTTACAGCGCCAACGAGGACTACAACGACACCCGCAAACTGGTAGTGGAGAACCCCGAAGCCGGGGTGCGGTACTTCCTGGTCAAACCCAGCGACGTAGCCATCTACGTCGAACATGGCGCGGCCGACATCGGCATCGTGGGCAAGGATATTTTGACCGAGTCCGGCGCGGACGTCTACGAGCTGCTGGACACCGGCATGGGCAAGTGCCGCATGTGCGTGGCCGGCCCCAGGAATTTTGTGGACGACGAAAGCCGCGCACTGCGGGTAGCGACCAAGTTCGTCAACATTGCCCGCGACCACTACGAGCGCCGGGGCCGCGATATCGACATTGTCAAGCTCAACGGCTCCATCGAGCTTGCGCCGATTTTAGGTCTCTCCGACGTCATCGTCGATATTGTCGAGACGGGCACCACCTTAAAGGAAAACGACCTGACCGTGATTGAAGAATTCATGCCTATCTCGGCCCGGTTTATCGCCAACAAAGCCAGCTACAAGTTCAAATACGCCCAGCTTACTGAGCTGCTTACCAAAATGAAGGAGGCCCTTGCACAATGATTCGCCTGTATGATTTTGATGAAGTAAAGCCCGAAGAAATTTTGAACCGTGACATCCGCGCCGAAGCCGACGTGGAGGCCACCGTAGACGCCATCATTGCCGATGTGCGCGCCCGCGGCGATGCCGCCCTGCTGGATTACGCCGCCAAGTTTGACCACGCCCAGCTAACCAGCGTACAGGTCACCCAGGCCGAAATCGACGAGGCCTTTTCCGAACTGGAAGCCAGCGACCCGGAATTTATTACCACACTGAAAATGGCCGCTTCCAACATCCGCCACTTCCACGAGCAGCAGCTGCACAAGAACTTTGTACTGAACGACCGCCCCGGCATGGTGCTGGGCCAGAAGTACACCCCCATCCAGCGCGCGGGCGTTTACGTGCCCGGCGGCACGGCAGCCTACCCCTCTACCGTGCTGATGGACGTCATCCCCGCCAAGGTCGCGGGCGTGCAGCAGATCGTCATGACCACCCCCGCCGGCAAGGACGGCAAGGTCAACGCCGGTATCCTGGCGGCGGCGGTGATTGCCGGCATCGATTGCATCTTTAAGACCGGTGGTGCCCAGGCCGTGGCCGCCCTGGCCTACGGCACCGAGAGCGTGCCCGCTGTGGATAAGATCGTCGGCCCCGGCAACATTTACGTGGCCACCGCCAAGCGCAAGGTTTTTGGTAAAGTCGGCATCGATATGATTGCCGGCCCGTCAGAAATCCTGGTTTTGGCCGACGGCACCTGCAGCCCCGCCTGGGTCGCCGCCGACCTGTTGAGCCAGGCCGAGCACGACAAACTGGCCACGCCGGTGCTGGTCACCGACAGCTGGGACCTGGCCAAGGCCGTACAGGCCGAGCTGGAAGTGCAAATTCCGCAGCTGCCCCGCGCCGCCATTGCCCGCACCAGCGTGGACACCAACGGTAAGATCATCGTCACCGATGACATGAAGAAGGCCATCGACGCCGTGAACATTATTGCGCCGGAGCATCTGGAGGTCTGCGTGGACGACCCGTTTGCCGTTTTGAACGACATCCAGAACGCGGGCAGCATTTTCCTGGGCAAGAACGTGCCCGAGGCCCTGGGCGATTACTTTGCCGGCCCCAACCATACCCTGCCCACCAGCGGCACCGCGCGGTTCAGCAGCCCCCTGGGCGTGGATGATTTCGTCAAGAAGTCCAGCTTCATCTACTACACCCGCGAAGCCTTGGGCGAGGTCCAGGCCCGCATCGCCAATTTTGCCGAGCACGAGGGCCTGCACGCCCACGCCAAGAGCGTGACCATCCGATTTGAGGACGAGCAAAAGGGGGAGTGAGCCCATGAGCCGCTATTTTACCAAAACGCTGGCTGCACTGGAGCCGTATGTGCCCGGCGAGCAGCTGAAAATTGACGACCTTGTCAAGCTCAACGCCAACGAAAACCCATACCCGCCCGCGCCCGGTGTAGCGGCGGCGGTGGAGGCGGCGGTGCCGGGGCTGCGGCTGTACTCGGACCTGTCCAACCGCGCACTGAACGAGGCCATCGCTGCCCACTGGGGCGTGCAGCCGGAGAATATTTTGTGCGGCAACGGCAGCGACGAGAACCTGCTGCTGGCCCTGCGGGCGTTCTGCGATGAAAACACGCCGCTGGCCTTTGCCGATGTAACCTACAGTTTTTACCCGGTTTTGTGCGATCTGCTGCATATTCCGCAGCATGTCATCCCGCTGGAGGACGACCTGACCATCGACTTGAAAAAGTACTGCGGCCTGCACGAGACGATCGTGATTGCCAACCCCAACGCCCCCACCAGCCTGCTGGCCCCTGTGGCCGCCATTGAGGAAGTGCTGCGTACCAATCCCGACAACATTGTGGTGGTGGACGAGACCTATGTAGAGTTTGCCCCTGCCGGGTCCAGCTGCCTGCCGCTGCTGGAAAAATATGACAATCTGGTCATTACGCACACCTTCTCCAAAACGCACAACCTGGCGGGCGCGCGGCTGGGCTACTGCATTGCCCGGCCCGAACTGATCGCTGACATGAACCGCGTCAAGTTCAGCTACAGCCCGTACAATGTCAACTCTATGACCCAGGCCGCGGGTACGGCCGCCATCCGGGATGAGGCCTACTTCCACGAGGTGACCGCCAAGCTGCTGGCCACCCGCACCGCCGCCACCAAAGGCCTGCGCCAGCGCGGTTTTACCGTGTTTGACTCGGCTGCCAATTTCCTGTTTGCCACCACCGACCGCATGCCCTGCAAGGAAATTTTTGAGAAATTGCGGGCGCAGGGCATCCTCATCCGCCATTTCAACGCGCCGCGCATTTCCAACTACCTGCGCATCACCATCGGCACCGACGCCGAAATGCAGCGCTTCTTTGCGGCGTTGGATGAGATTTTAGGTGCCTGATATGGACATGTATGACCGCATCCAGCGCCAACCGGCCCGGCGGCAGCACATTACGCCGGGTGCGGCCGTTCTGGCGGCCTTTGGGTTTCTGGTGGCAGCAACCTGCGTCGGCATGTTGGTGTATGCGGCACGGTATCAATTGCGGTATCGACGTTTTATCAATGATTTTTCCGCCAGTTTGGCCGCATCCAACAAAATGTCCCTGCGCATGACCTGGCAGGACGAGGATGTGCCCATCACCACGGACCAGGCCAGCCGCCTGTGCCGCCGCATCACGACGGCCGGGGCGGGGAAGGTGCAAAAGGACGTCCCCGATGGCGACGAATGCCAACTCGTTTTTGGCGATGGCGCTTCGCTGACCATGTGGCAGGTAGATATTCCTGAAAAAAATGCGGCCAACCCTACTGGCACTTTTATCCGCTATGCCGATGCTGACGGGCGAATCTATCAATATGATACCGACCAATTGCTGTTTACGGAAATCGCTGCAATTTTAGCTTTACCATAGGGGAGGGAACTATATGATTGCTATTGTTGATTACGGCGTGGGGAACCTGTTCAGCTTGTCGTCCAGCGTGCGGAGCCTGGGGGCTGAGGTGCGGGTGACCCATGAAGCCGCCGACCTGCATGCCGCCACCCATATCCTGCTGCCCGGCGTGGGTGCCTTCGGCGACGCCATGGCCAAGTTGGAGGCTACCGGCCTGGTGCCCGTACTAAAAAAGGAAGTTGAGACCAAGCCGCTGCTGGGCATCTGCTTAGGCATGCAGCTGCTGTTTGACAAAAGCTTCGAGTACGGCGAACACGCTGGCCTGGGCCTCATCCCCGGCGAGGTCTGCCCGCTGGCGGATGACCTGACCGATGCCAGCTTAAAAGTACCGCACATCGGCTGGAACGCGCTGGACATCGTGCCCGGACGCGAGAACGACCCGCTGTTCAAGTACGTGAAAAACGGCGAGTACGTCTACTACGTGCACAGCTACTACGCCAAAAACTGCGCTGCTTCGACCCTTGCCACCAGCGAGTACAGCATCCCTGTCACCGGCGCGGTGCGCAGCGGCAATGTCTACGGCACCCAGTTCCACCCGGAGAAATCCGGCGATACCGGCCTTCGGCTGCTGAAAGCCTTTGCCGAACTGTAAGCTGAACGGAGGGACACTATGAAATTATATCCTGCCATTGACCTGCGGGGCGGCCAAGCCGTGCGTCTCTACCAGGGCGACTACGACCAGATGACCGTCTACAACGCCGACCCCGTGGCCCAGGCCAAAGCCTTTGTGACCGCCGGAGCCAAATACCTGCACGTTGTTGACCTGGACGGCGCCAAGGACGACACCACCGCCAACCTGCAGACCATCGCCGCCATTGCCAAACAGGGCGGCTTAAAGATCGAGGTCGGTGGCGGTATTCGGGACGAGGAGCGCATCAAGCGCTACCTGGATTTAGGCGTGGACCGCTGCATCCTGGGCACCATCGCCGTGAAAAACTTTGCCTTTACCGCCGAGATGGCGCAGAAGTACGGCGCACAGATTGCCGTGGGCGTCGACATGAAAAACGGCCTGGTAGCCGTGAACGGCTGGAAGGAAGTTACCCCTGAGCCGGGCGTGGCGTTCTGCCGCCGCTGCGCCGGGGTGGGCGTCAAGGCTATCATCGCCACTGATATTTCCCGGGACGGCACGATGCAGGGCACCAACATGGACCTGTACCGCGAACTGCTGACCATCCCCGGGCTGGAAATTACCGCTTCTGGCGGCATTGCGGCGCTGGACGAACTGGCCGAGCTGCAAAAAATGCACTGCCACGCCGCCATTTTAGGCAAATCCATCTACACCGGGGCCATCGACCTGGCGCAGGCCGTGCGCTTGTACCAGGACTAAATCGGCAGGGGAGGGAAGTTGTATGATAACAAAGCGAATCATTCCGTGTCTCGACGTCAAAAACGGCCGCGTTGTCAAGGGCGTGAATTTTGAGGGCCTGCAGGACATGGCAGACCCTGTCGAAATGGCGCGCTACTACAACGCATCCGGCGCAGACGAGCTGGTGTTTTACGACATAACCGCCAGCGTTGAGGGCCGCGGCCTGTTCACCGATATTTTGCGGGAAGTTGCCAGCCAGATCTTTATCCCGCTGACGGTAGGCGGCGGCATCAACACGCTGGACGACTTCGACCGTGTGCTGAAATGCGGTGCCGACAAGGTCAGCGTAAACTCCGGCGCCATCCGCAACCCGGGCATCATCCCGGCGGCAGCGCAGAAATACGGCAACCAGTGCGTGGTGCTTTCCGCCGATATTAAACGTGTGGACGGCAAATTTATGCTGTTTGCCAAAGGCGGGCGCGAGAACACCGGCATCGATGCGCTGGATTGGCTGGAGCAGGGCGTCAAAAACGGTGCAGGTGAGCTGGTGGTCAACTCCATCGATACCGACGGCGTGAAGAACGGCTTCGATTTGGAGCTGCTGGACGCCGTGGCCGCGCGGTGCGCCGTGCCCATCATTGCCTCGGGCGGCGCAGGTAAGATGGAAGACTTTGTGGAGCTGTTCCGCAATCACCCCGCCGTAGATGCCGGGCTGGCGGCGTCCATCTTCCACACCAAGCAGGTGGAGATCGGCGCGCTGAAACAGTACCTGCGAAGCAATGGTATCGAAATGCGGGTATGACCGCGAAAACCACTTGCCAAAATGCACAGAAAATAGTACAATAAAACTATCTTATTGTTAGGAGTATTTCGCTATGGAAATTACGGAAAACACTAAGACGCTGAAATTTGATGCGAACGGTCTGATCCCCACCATCGTGCAGGATCACTACACCAAAGAGGTACTGACCCTCGCTTACATGAACGCTGAGACCCTGGCCCTGACGATTGCCGAGGGCCGCACCGTGTTCTGGTCCCGCAGCCGCCAGGAAATTTGGCGTAAGGGCGAGACTTCCGGCAATGTGCAGCGCGTTGTGTCCATCACTGCCGATTGCGACAAGGACGCACTGGTCGTTGACGTTATCAAAAACGGTCCCGCCTGCCACACGGGGGCCGAGAGCTGCTTCTTCAACCCGGTGTATGTGTCGGACGAGCTGAAGCAGTTCACCTGGCAGGGGCTGTACGAACTCATCGAGGGCCGCAAGACCGACCCGAAAGAGGGCAGCTACACCACCTATCTGTTTGATAAGGGTCTGGAAAAGATCCTGAAAAAGGTCGGCGAGGAATCCACCGAGGTCATCATCGCCGGCGCAAAACGCGATAAAGAAGAGACGATTTACGAGATCAGCGACCTGGCGTACCACGTCATGGTGCTGATGATCGAACTGGGCATTTCGGTCGAGGATATTACCAAAGAGCTGGAAAAGCGGCATGTCATCGACCATAAGGTTAAGCAGGAAAGGATGCAGTAATATGGCCGGGGAGTACCTGAAAAGTTCCGTTCACGTTCATTCAAAACTGTGCGACGGCAAAAATACGCTGGAGGAAATGGCAGTAACCGCATGGAAGGCTGGCCTGCAGACGCTGGGTTTCAGCGGCCACAGCCACACCCCCTGCGACTTGGAGTATTGCATGACCCAGAGCCGCACGTCGCTGTACAAGGCAACGATCGCCAAGCTGAAAGAGCGCTATGCCGGCAAAATGGACATCCTGTGCGGGCTGGAATGGGATCTTTTCAGTGACGACGACCCCTATGCTTACGATTACTTCATCGGCAGTGCCCACTATGTCAAGGGCCCCAAAACCGGCAAATATTACGAGATCGATTGGCGCGAGGAAGACCTGCGCGCCTGCATCGACGACGATTTTGACGGCGACGGTCTGGCTGTGGCCGAGGCCTACTTTGCCAACGTAGCCAAGGTTGCCGAGAAGAAGCCCACCATCCTGGGCCACTTTGACCTGATCAAAAAGATCAATGACGGCAACAAGTTCTTTGACGAGAACGACCCGCGCTACACCGCAGCGGCTACCTCGGCTCTGATGGCCGCAGCCCGCAGCCGCTGCGTGCTGGAAGTAAACACCTCCGCCGCCTACCGCGGCTTCCGCAAGGATTATTTCCCCTCGGATGCTATCTTGAAGGAGTGGCTGGTGCTCTCCGGCAACGTGGTCATCACCGCCGACGCCCACGACACCAAGGCCCTGACCTACGGTTTCGAGGAAGCCGCCGCCCACCTGAAAGAGCTTGGCTACACCAAGGTGCAGGTGCTGGGCAGGAACGGCTTTACCCCCTGCGAGCTGTAAGATTTTGTAAAATTGCAATCTCCCTGGCTGTGTTTGAGATGATGCAGCCAGGGAGATTTTTTGCGTTGTATAGGGGGTTATGGTATACTGGGAATATAATTTAGGAATCACGGAGAGAAACATGGAAATAGAAGAATATACTAAATTCAAGGCCGATGAAATTTTGCAGCTGTATACGCAAGTTGGCTGGACCGCGTATACGGAAGATATGCCTGCATTGGAGCGCGGGTACATAAATTCTCTGCTTATTTTGGCGGCATATGAAAACGGGGAACTGCTCGGCATTGTGCGGTTGGTGGGCGATGGTACCACCATTGTGCTTGTGCAGGATATTCTGGTGTACCCGGCAAGACAAAGACAGGGCATCGGCACTGCGCTGCTTAAGGCGGTGCTGGAACGATATAAGAATGTCCGGCAGATCCAATTGGTGACGGATAATACGCCTAAAACTGTGGCGTTTTATAAATCACTGGGCTTTCTGGATTTTGCAGAGTTTGGGTGCTGCGGGTTTATGCGGGGGTAATTGGCAGATTTATAGAGGAATTTAGGCCCTGAAGGGGTCCAATAAGGAGAGCGGGCCAGCTTTGCTGGATGGCGGCCATCGTTTTGGCCGCCAAGCGCGCTGCCTCGCAACAGCGGGACTTTTTCGTTTCCTTTTTTGGTCACAAAAAAGGAAAGCCTTGGTAAGTTGCAACTTAATATCGAGGTGTCCGCCGCATGGTGGCGGAACACCGAAAGCCGCTGCTTACAGCGATTTCCTATATTCCCTCGGTGTACACCCCACATACCGCAAAAAGCAGCTTCCAAAGTGGCTGGGGCTGCTAAAGCCCGTAAACTCCGCCACCTCGGCGATGCTGTACGCCGAATTCTTCAGCAAAATTTCCGCCTGCTGGATGCGGTACTGCATCAAAAACTCCTTGGGCGGCATCCCCAGCATCCGGCGGAAACACCGGCATAACTCGCTGCGGCTGGTCAAGGCCTGCCGGGCCAGCTCTTCCAGGCTGAAATGCTCGCCGTAGTGGGCGTGCATGTAGTTCATGGCGCGCTTCAAGCGCTCCTCGTCCCGTTCCCGCTCCGGGGTCATCGGTTCGGGCGCTTCGCCTTCCTGGCGGCAGAGCAGCAGCCAGATCTGGCTAAGCAAAATTTTTATCTGCAAATGATACAGTGCCGGGTGCTGCGTGTACAGCGCCACAATGGCCCGCAGTACTTCGCCCACGGCCTGCCCGCCGGGAGCCTGCGCGGTCTCGGCCAGGGTAAGGCAGCGGGGGCCGCTTTTCAGCATCGCCTCAAAGGCCTCCTGATACACCGCACCGTCCGCACTGCCGCTGAGGAACTCCGGGTCCCATATAAAGGCGTACAGCTTGCCGTACCCCTTTTGCACCGGGTAGATCTGGTGCAGCACACCCCGGTTGACGAATATCAATTCGCCGGGGTGCAGATGCACTGTGCGCCCCTCCATCTGGCAGAGGAACTCGCCCTCGATGATCCAGGAGATCTGAATTTCCTCGTGCCAGTGCCAGCAGATGTACCCGTTTTTGAAGTCCGAGAAGTCGTCCAGATACACGCCCACCGGGAAATCCACGGTGCCGTGCATCTTAGTCTCCCGCAGAGAACTGTCTACCAGCGTTTCGTTCGCTTTGATCTGTTCCATTTTCCCCCGCCTGTTCAAATTTTGTGTTTGGTACATTTTTGATAGTTTATTGCCCTTTTTTGTTTGTATTTCGTACTTTATCTTTTTATAATAGTACCATGTTGACAGTACAAAGGTCAAGCACTACAGGAGGAAAACACAATGAATGATATTATGAATCTCTTTTCGCTGAACGGTAAAAACGCTGTGGTCACGGGCGCCAACACCGGCCTGGGCCAGGGCATCTGCGTGGCGCTGGCAGCTGCCGGTGCCCACGTTTTCGGCGTAGCCCGCCGCAGCTGCGACGAGACCGCCGCCAAGATCGCCGCTGAGGGCGGCCAGTTTACCGAGGTCCGCGCCGACCTTTCGGACTTTGCCGCCATCGATTCTATCCTGGAGCAGGTCCACGCCCACGCTGACCGCATCGACATTCTGGTCAACAACGCCGGTATCATCAAGCGGTGCGACGCCATCGACGTCACCCCCGAGAACTGGGACGCCGTGGATTTCCTGAACGAGAAGATGGTGTTCTTCCTCTCCCAGGCCGTGGCCAAGCAGTGGGTCGCCGACAAAAAGGGCGGCAAGATCATCAACATTGCCTCGATGCTCAGCTTTCAGGGCGGCATCCGCGTACCTGCCTACACCAGCAGCAAAAGCGCCGTCATGGGCATGACCAAGGCCCTGGCCAACGAGTGGGCCAAGTACGGCATCAACGTTAACGCCATCGCACCGGGCTACATGGCCACCAACAACACCAACCAGCTGCGCCAGGATGAAGATCGCAGCGAGGAGATCCTAGCCCGCATCCCGGCAGGCCGCTGGGGCACCCCTGCCGATGTGGGCGGCGCGGCCATCTTCCTGGCGTCGGACGCCGCCGCTTACGTGAACGGCTACACCCTGGCCGTGGACGGCGGCTGGCTGGCCCGCTAAAAATTTTATAAAAAAGTTTTCCGCTCGGTGTAACGCCGGGCGGAATTTTTCGGTTTATAGGTGTGTAAGGGCCCTATCGAATACATAAACCGCAAACTCCTGCACACAATGCAGGGTATGAGGGAATTTTTATCATCAATAGGGAGAAAACAACTATGAAACGTATTATTTCCGCTTTTCTCGCTGTCGCTGTCTGCACCGCTGCAATGAGCATTGTCTTAACCGCCTGCAGCAGCAAAACGGCCGACTCCTCCACGACTACCCCCGAGAGCACCAGCACGTCTACCGTGACTGAGACTGCCGAGGATGCCGCGGACAACACCCAGATCCCCAGCCCCATCACCGACCGCGCCAGCCTGGACGAGGTGAACGAGGCCATCGGCTCGGCCATGAAGCGCCCCGCCGACCTGGAGCTGACCGACGAAGCCTGGGCGACAATCGACGACGAAGAGAAGAACCCTATCGGCCAGTATACCTTCACCTACAACGGCGGCACCTACACGCTGCGCGCCGCCAAGGATACCGGCGATATTTCCGGCGTGTGGGAGAATGGCACGACCTTAGGCAACGGCCGCGAGGGCGATGTGACCGCCATCACCACCGAAAACGGTGGCCTCTGGTCCCGCTGGTTTGACGGCGACATGCAGTACTCGCTGTACGCCGAGGGCGCTGCCATGGACGACTACACCGCCGTGCGCAACGCTATGGCGTAACCTTATTATAATAAACGGGCCGCTGCGCGGGGATTTTTCCCTGTGCGGCGGCCCGTTTGTGTTATTTTGTTGTTGAAACGACGGGGGAGGTGACGTATAATAGGGACAATGCAGTTAGTTTAAACTAATTCACGATTTGCCCACCTAAGGGGAGGGGTATGTGATGTTGTATTCAGAGAAAATGCCCATCTTTACGGCGAAACGCCCTGCACAGACCGTGACGGTGGACGGGGCCGCCTACGCGCGGGATATGTTTGAGACGATCTTCAAGGACTTCCAGCAGGCGAAGGATGTACACATCACCGGCCTGCTGGCGGACCTGATGAACCAGACCCCTGTGACCGAGGCGGATTTTAGGGCGCTGAAAGCAGGGGACTATGTGCGGGAGATCAAGAAGTTTTTGGAGGGGATGGAGTAATCATATATCTATTGGCCATTGCGGCAGGTCATTGCTCACTGCAGCGGCTTTTTTGTTTGCTACAGTTGACGGTACGGTTCCTTTTGTGCTATTGTTGAAGTTATAGGATTATGTATCGCACGTTATTGGAGGTATTTTTTTGCTTGAAAAGATTCAGAAATACGAAACAGAACTTTGGACCGTTCTCTGTGTTCTGTTCTTCAACATCATTGCGCATGGGTATCGTTTCGTCAATCTTATGTTCAACGGTGATTCACTGTTGATCTACCAGACGGATCAGAATTGGAAATATTCGATTGGCCGTATTTTTCAGCCTTTCTATTGGAAGCTGCGCGGCGATCTGGTTGCCCCTATGCTGATTGCCACTTTGGCGGTTTTCTATTTTACGGCAGCCCTTGTTCTGATCGTGCGGATGTTTAAGCTGCAAAACAAACTTCATATTGCGCTGTTATGCGCCTTGTTGGCCGTAAACATTACCACGACCTCTACCTTCGCCACTGATTTTCATGAGGGCGATACTTACATGTTGGCACTGCTCTGCGCCACCGTCGGCGTAGCGCTTTTCCGCAAAGCGCATCCGGTTTTGGGCGGCGTGTTCATCTGCCTATGCCTGGGATTTTACCAGGCGTACCTGCAGCTGGCTATCGGGCTGTTGATCCTGCTTTTCATGCAGGACCTGCTGGAGGGAAAAGATCCCTCAAAAGTATTTCTCTCCGGGTTAAAATCTATCGCCATGCTTCTAGGCGGAAGTATCGCTTATACCCTGATCATGCGTGTGCTGCTCCATGTCAAGGGCATTGTGCTTGCCGATCATTACAACGGCTTGACCAATGTAGGCGATTACTCCACCACCAGCATCCCACGCCTTGTGGTGGATACCTACTTATATGTTATTAAGGAATGGTGGAACCCGCAGACTTTCCGTTCTCGCTTTGTCGGCCTTGCCAATATGGCGCTTCTGCTGGCGGCCGCCGCCACGCTCCTTTGGATTCTTGCCACCAAAATCAAACAGAACAGCACCCGGTTGCTGCTGCTTGTGCTGTTTTTGCTGTTTCCCTTTGGCATCAATGTCGTCTACTTTATCTCCAAAGGCATGGAACATACCCTAATGACCTTCTCCTTTGGCCTGCTTTATCTGTTGGCGGTGCTGTTTCTGCAGGAGCTCCCCCACAACAAGGCACAAAAGTATCTGCGCTATGCCGCTTATGCCGCTATGGGACTTGGCATCTGGTGTAATGTCATCTATGCCAACCAAAGTTATCTGAAAGTTGCTTTGGAAGAAAAAGCAACGGATGCCTTGATGGTCCGCGTGGTTGGCCATCTGGAACAGACGGAAGGATATGTGCCCGGCGAAACACCGATTGCTGTTGTTGGCCTCTTGCCGACTTCTCCGCTTTACAAAACAATGGATGGTTTTGAGGATGTTCGCGGCCGCACTGCGGATGCCTATACTGTCAGCTGGGAAAACACCTACTACCTCTATATGGAAAATGTTTTAAATTATCCCGTCAAACGCTCCTATCTGACCAAAGATGACCAGGCTGCCGTGGACGCCATGCCGACCTTCCCGGCAGATGGCTGCTGCGCCTTTATCGGTGACACTTTGGTGGTCAAGGTTGGTTCAGTTGTCGTTACAGATTTACAGTAATGCCAATTTTTCCCCATCCAGCACCGCTTTGGCCAGCGTATCCCCCTCATAATGCAGCTCCAGATGGAAAAACGGAGCATCCTTCGCCAGCAGATCGAAGAAAATCTTATCGCCCTGCCAGATGGGCAGATCCTGTACGGCCTGCTTGGGCACCCATTCCAGCGTGCCCTCGCTGCAATCGGTCATAGTGCCGGCAAACTGGGTGCAGGTGTACAGGTGCATCCGCTCGGCTGGCCAGGGGGTACAATAAAAATCCACTATGCCGCGGTAGGCCGGGGCCTGCATCGTCAAGCCGGTCTCCTCGGTCACTTCCCGCATTACGCAGGCAAGGGCATCTTCGCCCGGTTCAAACTTTCCGCCGACGCCGACCCACTTATCGTGGTTGGCGTCGTTTTTCTTTTTTACACGGTGCAGCATCAAATAGCAGCCGTCTTTTTCCAGGTAACACAGGGTCGTCTGCAAAAAATCCATAGGGAGAACTCCTTTCGGCAATACCGCATAATCCAGCGGTTTTAGCAAATACTACCACAAATCGCAACAAAACCGCAACGGAGGGACGTTTTATGAAAGCAACTGGAATTGTGCGCCGCATCGATGAATTGGGCCGCATCGTCATTCCAAAAGAGATCAGGCGGACGCAGAGGATACGCCAGGGCGATTCCCTTGAGATCTTTACGGCAGCGGACGGCGAGGTCGTTTTTAAAAAGTATTCGCCGCTGTCGGGGCTGGGGTCGCTCTCCAAGGTGTATGCCGAGGTGCTGGCCAAAAGCCTGGGGCGGCCGGTGGTGGTGTGCGACACCCACCAGATCGTAGCGGCTGCCGGGCCGGGCAGGGGAGAGCTGCTGGGCCGCGCCATCTCGCCGGAGCTGGAACAACTGCTGGCGGCGCGCAGCGTCTACACAGCCCCCGCCGACCGCACCCGCCGCCTGCCGATGCTGGAACGCAGCGAGCGGCCGATTTTATGCGCCGCACCGATCTTAGCACATGGCGACATCGAGGGCGGCGTGCTGCTACCCGGCACCGGGCGGGACGCCCTGCCGGAGGAAGAAGCCGTACACGCTGTGGCCACGGCGGCCGCCTTTTTGGCCAAGTGGATGGAAGAATAACGCCGCCCCCGCCCTGGCAGTACCCACTGCACAGGGCGGATTTTTTTACGCTTTCCTTATTTATATAGGACGTCCCGGTTAAATCCAGTGTAGTGCCCGAGCCGGGAAAAGTCAAGAAGCTGCGCGGTTTGTGACGAAACTGTTAAACTTGAAAAAAGTTTGCCGAAACCCCTTGACAGTTTGTAAAACTGGCATATAATAAATTTAGCACTCAGAGATAAAGAGTGCTAAACGAAATCGAAACTTCGCAGCAAAGGAGATGAGCAGCATGGCCATGGATGCCCGCAAGCAGCGTATCCTGGAAGCTATTGTTGCCCTGTATGCCAACGATGGCGAGCCTGTCGGCTCCGGCCTGCTGGCAAACTACTTTGACATGGCACTGTCCAGTGCCACCCTGCGCAATGAGATGGCCGCCCTGACAAAGCTGGGCCTGCTAGAGCAGCCCCACACCAGTGCCGGGCGGGTGCCCAGCGCACAGGGTTACCGTTACTACCTCGATCACCTGATCGATGCCCCTTCCGCCACCACGCTGAGCGATGAAGACCGCCGGCACATCGATGACCTCTTCGCCTGCATGGATGCCGAGCCTGAAAAGCTGGTGCCCGCAGCCGCCCGCAGTCTGGCTGATCTGACCGGCTGCGCCGCCGCCGCCACCACGCCCCAGGCGCCGGATCTCTGCATCGCCCACTTTGAGGTCGTGCAGGTGGGCCGCTACTCCGCCGCGGTGCTGGCCGTTACCAGCGCAGGCGGTGTGCGTACCCGCGTGGCGCGGGTGGACACCGGCCTGACCCGGGACGACGCCGCCAATCTGGCGCAGCTGCTCAACCGCGGGCTGACCTTTGTGGCCCCGCAGGACTTGAACCCGATGCTGACCGCCAGCATGGTACTGGCAGCAGGGGAGCGGCTGGCGCCCGTTGTGATGGCCGCCTGTGCGCTGGTAACCACCGGCCCGCAAGCCTGCCTGGAAGGCGCGCAGTATCTGGCAAAGATGCCGGATGTCCGCCAAAACCTGGGTACGTTGCTGGAGATCTTCTCCGACAACGAGGCCGCCGCTGAGCTGATCCGCCCCGAGGGCGGCAAGATCACCGCAACGCTTGGCAGCGACCTTGACCCCGCGATGCCGGGTGCCTGCATCGTAAGCAAGCGGTACTTAGCGGGCGGCGGGTTGACCGGGTCGGTCGCACTGATCGGTTCCACGCGGATGGAATACCACCGTCTGCTGCCGATCCTGAACTACTTTGCCACCAAGTTAGGGCAGAGCATGGCCGGGCAGGGCCAATAAACAAATTTGTAAGGAGGACCCGCAATGAGCCACGAAGCAGAAAATAAAAAAGAAACTGCGGCCGCATCCGAAGCGGAAAAGACCGTGACCCCTGAGACCGAACCTAAGGCCGAGGGCAAGCATGAAGAGAAGCACGAAAGCAAACACGAACACCACCACGAAAAGGCTGCGCTGGAAGCCAAACTGGAAGCCAGCGAAAAGAAGAACGAGGAGCTGAAGAACCAGCTGCTCCGCACCGCTGCCGAGTACGATAACTACCGTAAGCGCAGCCAGCGCGAGGCCGACCAGAAGTTCAATGATGGCGTTTCCCACGCTGTCACCCAGATTTTGGGCATTCTGGACACGCTGGACATGGCCGCCAACGCCGTGTGCGCCGATGAGAACTACAAGAAAGGCGTCATGATGACGCTGGACAAAGCCGCCAAAGCGCTGGAGAACCTGAACATCACCGAGATCGAAGCGCTGAACAAGCCCTTTGACCCCAACTTCATGAACGCCGTGCAGCAGGTCCCGCCCGCCGAAGGGCAGGAGAGCGGCGACGTCGTGCAGGTCTTCCAGAAAGGCTACAAGATCGGCGATAAGATCATCCGCCACGCAACGGTCGTCGTTGCAGAATAAGCTTGATTGGGCCGCAAGGCCCGTTCACATAAATTTAGACATTCACCACATTCAAAGCAAATTTGAAGGGAGTTTTATAGTATGAGTAAAATTATTGGTATTGACCTTGGCACCACCAACAGCTGCGTAGCTGTTATGGAGGGCGGCGAGCCCGTTGTTATCGCGAACGCTGAAGGCGCCCGCACCACCCCGTCTGTTGTCGGCTTCACCAAGACCGGTGAGCGTCTGGTTGGCCAGGTTGCAAAGCGCCAGGCTATCACTAACCCCGAGAACACCATCTCCTCCATCAAGCGTAAGATGGGCACTGCCGAAAAGGTCCACGCCGGCGGCAAGGACTACACCCCCGAAGAGATCAGCGCTATGATCCTGAGCAAGCTGAAGGCTGACGCCGAAGCTTACCTGGGCGAGCCTGTCACCGAGGCCGTCATCACCGTTCCTGCTTACTTCAATGACAGCCAGCGTCAGGCCACCAAGAACGCCGGTACCATTGCCGGCCTGAACGTCAAGCGTATCATCAACGAGCCTACTGCTGCTTCTCTGGCCTACGGCATCGATAAGGAAGCCGACCAGAAGATCATGGTCTACGACCTGGGCGGCGGTACCTTCGATGTCTCCATCATCGAGATGGGCGACGGCGTTACCGAAGTTCTGTCCACCAACGGTGATACCCACCTGGGCGGCGATGACTTCGATGAGCGCATCATCAACTGGATGGCTGAGGACTTCCAGCGCGAGAACAACATCGACCTGCGCAAGGACAAGATGGCTGCTCAGCGCCTGAAGGAGGCTGCCGAGAAGGCCAAGATCGAGCTGTCCAGCGCTACCACCACCAACATCAACCTGCCGTTCATCACGGCTGATGCCAACGGCCCCAAGCATCTGGATATGACCCTGACCCGCGCCAAGTTCAACGAACTGACCGCCGATCTGGTCGAGCGCACCATGACCCCCGTCCGCAAGGCTCTGGCCGATGCCGGCCTGAAGGCTTCTGACCTGGCCAAGGTCCTGATGGTCGGCGGTTCCACCCGTATCCCCGCCGTCTATGACGCTGTCAAGAAAGAACTGGGCTGCGAGCCGTTCAAGGGCATCAACCCTGATGAGTGCGTGGCTGTCGGCGCCGCTATCCAGGGCGGCGTTCTGCAGGGCGACGTCAAGGGCCTGCTGCTGCTGGATGTCACCCCGCTGAGCCTGGGCATTGAGACCCTGGGCGGCGTCTGCACCAAGATCATCGACCGCAACACCACCATCCCCACCAAGAAGAGCCAGATCTTCTCCACCGCTGCTGACAACCAGCCCAGCGTTGAGGTCAACGTCCTGCAGGGCGAGCGTGAGTTTGCCCGCGACAACAAGAGCCTGGGCACCTTCCATCTGGACGGCATCGCTCCGGCTCCCCGTGGCGTGCCGCAGATCGAAGTCACCTTCGATATCGATGCCAACGGTATCGTGCATGTAAGCGCTAAGGACCTGGGCACCGGCAAGGAGCAGAGCATCACCATCACCGCTTCCACCAACATGAGCAAGGACGACATCGACAAGGCTGTCAAGGACGCTGAGCAGTATGCCGCCGAGGACAAGAAGCGCCGTGAAGAGGTCGACGTCCGCAACAACGCTGACCAGATGGTCTTCCAGACCGAGAAAGCTCTGGGCGAGTTCGGCGACAAGGTTTCCGCCTCTGAGAAGAGCGAAGTCGAGACCAAGCTGTCCGCCCTGAAAGAAGCCCTGAAGTCCGGCACTGTGGACGACATCAAGGCAAAGCAGGATGACCTGCAGAAGGCTTTCTACGCCATCAGCGAGAAGGTTTACCAGCAGGCTGCCCAGGCACAGGGCCAGCAGCCCGGTGCACAGCCCGGCAACGATGCCGGTGCCCAGCCCAAGGATGACGGCGCCGTTGACGCTGACTTCCACGAGGTCTGATCTGTAAGAAAGTAACCCCTTTAGGCCGCCGCCAGGCACCCCCGGCGGCGGCCCTTGGGGGTTTTAGAGAAAATCTTTTCTGCTCCAATATTGCAGGGGCCGATGCTTGCATCGACCCGCGGGCGGATGCTCGTCATCCGCCCCTACAGTACGGCAGATAAACATTAAACCCAAATAGAGGGGATAGATTCTATGGCAGAAAAACGTGATTATTACGAGGTGCTGGGGATCGGCAAAAACGCCACCGATGCCGAGATCAAAAGCGCCTACCGCAAGCTCGCCAAAAAGTACCACCCCGACCTGAACCCCGGCGACAAGACCGCCGAGGAGAAGTTCAAGGAAGTCAACGAGGCGAACGATGTACTTTCCGACCCGGAAAAACGCAAGCGCTATGACCAGTTCGGCTTTGCCGGGGTCGATCCCAACTATGGGGCCGGCCAGCCCGGCGGCGGCTTCGGTGGCGGTTTTGGCGGTGGCTTCGGCGGTGCCGGAGGCGTAGACCTGGGCGACATCTTCGGCGACCTGTTCGGCGGCGGATTTGGCGGCTTCGGCGGTTCTTCCCGCGCGAACCCCAACGCCCCCCGCAAAGGTCACGACATCCAAGCCAGCGTGATTTTGACCTTTGAGGAAGCAGCTCACGGCTGCACCAAGAAGGTCACGCTGAACCGGCAGCAGACCTGCCCCGATTGTAACGGCACCGGCTGTGAGCCGGGCAGCAACCCCGAGACCTGCACCCAGTGCAACGGCCGCGGCTATGTTGTGACCCAGCAGCGCACCCCCTTTGGTGTGATGCAGAGCCAGCAGCCCTGCCCGCACTGCGGCGGCCGCGGTACCATCATCAAGAACCCCTGCAAGACCTGCCGCGGCACCGGCAAGACTTCCGCCCGCAAGACGCTGGAGGTCAAGATCCCGGCCGGTATCGATGACGATCAGAACATTGCACTGCGCGGCCAAGGCGATGCCGGTAGCAACGGCGGCCCTGCCGGTGACGTGATCGTACATGTGACGGTCAAGACCGACGCCGTGTTTGAGCGCGACGGCTACGATGTGTACGTCCGCGTGCCCATCACCTACTCCCAGGCTGTGCTGGGTGCCGAGATCGAGGTTCCCACCGTGGACGGCAAGGTCGCCCAGAAGATCCCCGAAGGCACCCAGAGCGGCACCAAGTTCCGCCTGCGCGGCCAGGGTATCCAGTATTTGAACGGCCGCGGCCGCGGTGACCAGTACGTCATCGTGGATGTGGAGATCCCCAAGAAGCTGAACCGCACCCAGCGCGAAGCCCTGAAAGCCTTTGAGGACAGCCTGAAAGACGACAACTACGAAAAGCGCAAAGGCTTCTTCAAGAACTTGAAGGATCGGTTTACGTCTTAACCATTCGTAAAAAAGGCTCGGACAGATTTCAAGAATTTGTCCGAGCCTTTTTTATTTTTCTTTTGCTTGTATCACAAACACTTGATGAATTCTTGAATTTGCCATATAAATAAAGTAAACTGGCTCCCGTGATAAGGAAGCCAGTTTCAATGTAATTATTTTTTACTCAAGTCCTCTTCCATCAGCCGCTTTTTTAGTGGAAGCAGGGCGGCGGGTTCGGCGGCGAAGTGGTGGACGCCGAGGTGGAGGTAGGCGGGCATCTGGTCTACCGAGGCGACCGTGATGCCGCAGAGGTAGACCCGCACGCCGGTACCCTCGGCCTGGCGCAGTACCTCTTTGACAAGGCGCTGCACAGCGGGGCTGGCGGCGCGGCGAGCCGCGGCGGCGGGGTCCTTCACAAGGCCCAGCGTGTAGCGGGCCAGGTCCTCAATGTCGATGGCCAAGATCTGCGCACCGTGGGCGATCAGCTCGCCCGCCAGCAGCGCGGCCGATGGCATATCCACGATGCAGCCCATCGGCGGCAGGCGATCCACCTCAACACCGCGGCTTTGCAGCTCGTCACGACAGGCGGTCACTTCCTGCAGGCAGGCATCCCAATCCTCGGCCCCTGCGATCATGGGAAAGAGGATACGCAGGTCGCCGCAGGGCGCGGCTTGCAGCAGCGCCCGTATCTGCGGCCACAGCAGACGGTGGTTTTGCAGGCTGTCCTTGACGGTCGCGGTCCAGGGGGCCTCATCGTCGGCGTTGGAATCACAGGTGCGTACGGCCAGCATGGCCCCATTAGCTGCTTCCAGATGTTCTTTCAGCAGGTTCAACTGCTCCTGTTCGGACAGCTCGTTCAAGATCACCGATTCGGTGCGCAGCAGGCCGGTGCCCACCGCGGTCAACGGCAGGGCCTTGTCCTCGGTGCCATACAGGTTCGTCATCGTCAGCAGGCGGAACGCCGTGCCATCCCTGGTCAGGCAGGGCTGGGCCGCCACAGGGTCGGCCACGCTGCCGTGCAGACGGTTCAGCGCAATTTTGCAATCCGCCTGGGCGATATGCGCGCCGTCCGGGTCCACAATCAGGCTGCCGGTGCCGTCCTCCAGGTTGGCGTCCAGAATGGCCCGTTTGCCGGTGGCCAGCGCGGCCACGCCGTCACCCAATTGCAGCACAGCGGGCAGGCCCATGCTGCGGGCCATGATGGCCGCGTGGCTGATGGTGCTGTCCTGGTTGCTGGCCAGCCCCAGGATCATGCGGCGGTCCAGGCTGAACAGGTCGCTGGGGAAGAAGCGGTCCGCCACCAGAATGCTGGGGCGCTTCAAGTGCAGGCGGCGGCGCGGGCGGCCGTCCAGAATATCCACCACGCGGCGGCAGACATCGCAGACATCCACGCTGCGCTCCCGGATGTACTCATCGTCCACGTCCCGCAGGCGGCGGGCAAAGATCTGCTCGGCCCGCTCGACAGCGGCAGCACCGCCCGCACCGGCGGCTATGTAGTCGCCGATCTCATTGGTGAAGGACTCATCCTCCAGCAGGGCGATCTGGAACAGCAGAATGTCCGCATCGGGGCCTTTGGCGCGCTGGCTCAGGCGGCGCAGCTCATCTTTCGCCAGCACCACCGCTACGTCATACAGTGCGCGCTCCCGAAACGGGTCACAGACGATGCGGTGCAGTCCGGTGGTGCCGTGGTCGATCTGTTCCACAGGGCCGATCACAACGCCGGGCGATGCCGAAACACCAGTAAAGATATGCATGCAGACCTCCTTGTTTTTTCCGACGCCGCCGCAAAAATGCGCAGCATCGTCCTTTGTTAAAACAGCGGCACATCCGCCAGGGTACGGCTGACCAGCGCCGTTACAAATTCCTCGGGCGCGGCGGCCGCCATAGCTTTCTCGGCCACAAGGCTGCCGTCCTTGCCGTCCAGCAGGGCGGGGAAGCGGTCAGCCGGGTCTTTCTCAAAGCTGCCCATTACTGTAGCAGCCAGCAGCTTGGGGGTGTAGGGCATGTCCGCGGGCACGTTCAGGTGCTCAGCGGCCAGCTCCAGCGGGGCCAGTGCAGCCGCGGTGGGGGCACTGGGGTTCGGCCCAAAGGGGGCCGGGTAGTTGGCCAGCTGGCGCGCAGTCTTTTCCACCAGGTCGATAGCCGGGGAGCGGGCGGCGACCTCGGCCAGGTGCAGCTGGTAACGTTCGGCGAAGTTCTTCAAAAAGGCGCTGCTGTCCGGCAGAATGCCGTAGGCTGTGCCGCCCATGCGGTCAAACAGCCGCATCGTATCAAAGTAGCCCAGGGCAATGTTGCGGGCGGCGCGCTCGGGGGCAAAATCCAGCGTGGGGCCTAAATTCCAATGGCTGCGGATGATGCGGGTGGGCAGGCCGGTGGTGTTGGGGCGGGTGATGCCCACGCCGTTCACATCCACGGCCAGCAGTTCCCCGGCGCCCATGGCGGCGGCCAGGTCCAGCGGCATATTGTCGCGCCAGCCGCCGTCGATGTACTTCACACCGTCGATCTCCCGCGGGCGCAGCGCCGGAAAGCAGGCGCTGGACCCCAGCAGGTAGTCTTTCATCTGGCCTTCGGGGATCTTTTCCACCGGGCACTGCACGCGGCGCATGGTGCCCAGCTCGGTCATCACCAGGCCGAAGCGGATGGGGGAGCGGCGCACCGCGTCCTCATCGATGAGCCGGTCGATGGTCTCGGCCAGCGGCTCCACGTTCAGGCCGCCGCTGCGCACCACGTCCAGAAAGAAGTTGTTCAATTCCTCGGGCTTCAGGCTGTCGGGCACTTCCAGCACGTCATGGATCTCCAGCCTGCGCCAAAGGTCCTCGGCCTCCTTGCTTTTGCCCATTGTAAACAGGCAGCCGTTCAGTGCACCGACGCTGGCACCCGTGATAATATCCGGCGTCCAGCCCAGCTCTTGCAGCGCCTGCCACACACCCACCTGGTAGCTGCCTTTGGCACCGCCGCCGGCCAGCACAAGGGCCCGCTGAGGGCCGGGTTTTCGTGTTTGCTGCATGGTAACTTCCTCCCATTACTCTATGGCCTTATTATAGCATCTTCTGCCCCGCACTGCCATAGGGAAGCACCAAACATTTTGCCGAAGCTGCCCGGTTTTGCCCCGGGGGTTGCACCCGCCGCCAAAAGAGTGTATCATAGAAGCCGGAATGATTTTGTATAAAGGAGGTTTTTCCCATGCGCGAAAAGCCGATTCTTGTCATTATGGCTGCCGGTATGGGCAGCCGCTACGGCGGGCTGAAGCAGATCGACCCGGTCGGCCCCAGCGGGGAGGCCATCATCGACTACAGCCTGTACGATGCCCGCCGCGCCGGGTTCGAGACCGTCGTCTTTATCATCAAGCACGAGATCGAGGAGCCGTTCAAGGCCGCCGTGGGTGCCCGCGCTTTGCAGGCCGGGTTTGAGGTGCGCTATGCCTACCAGCAGTTGGACTGCCTACCAGAAGGCTTTACCGTGCCCGATGGCCGCGTGAAGCCCTGGGGCACTGCCCATGCCATCCTGACTGCCGAGCAGGCCATCGGCAGCGCACCGTTTGCGGTCATCAACGCCGACGACTACTACGGCCCGCAGGGCTTTAAGCTGGTGTACGACTACCTGAGCAGCCACGCCGACGGCGACCGCTATGCGTGGAGCATGGTGGGCTTTTTGCTGGGCAATACGGTCAGCGCCAACGGCAGTGTCAGCCGCGGCGTCTGCGTGACCGATGAACACAGCAACCTGGTCAGCGTGACCGAGCGCACCTGCATCGAGCCTTACGACGGCGGCATCCACTACACCGAGGATGGCGGCGCCAATTGGACCGACCTGCCCGCCGACACGGTCGTCTCGATGAACCTGTGGGGCTTCACTCCCGGCTATGTGGCCGAGGCCAAGGCCGGGTTTGTGGCCTTTTTGAAGGAGAATCTGCCGGTGAACCCGCTGAAATGCGAGTACTACCTGCCCAGCGTGGTGACCGCCGCTTTGCAGCGCGGCGATGCCGACGTACATGTACTGACCAGCCCCGACAAGTGGCACGGCATCACCTACCGCGAGGACAAGCCCGAACTGGTAGCCGCCCTGCGCCGGATGAGCAAGGACGGGCTGTACCCCAAAGATAAGCTGTTTGGGTGATTATTACCTATATTGCCTATATAACGCGCAAGCCCCCGGCCGATGGCCGGGGGCTTGCTTTTATTTCAACTTCTTTTTTACCATGTACATCGCCGCCAGCAGCACGGCAGCGGCAATGGCCGTAAGGATGCCATACATCACAATGGAAGTATACCACGGTGCGGAGGTCAGCGCGTACAGGCCGGGACGGGCGTGGTAGTCCCAGCAGGTATAGATCGTAGAGCCAAGAAACGCGCCGATCACACACCAGAAAACCGCTTTCAGAACGGTGTACAGCTTTTTCTTGTCCATAGCGTTCTCCTTTGTTTCACGCGTGCGGCGGCAGCAGAATAGTATGGGGTGCCGCTTATTCCAGGTTGCCGGTCAGCAGCATGGCGGCGGTCAGGGCGGTGAGGGGAGCGGTCTCGCACCGCAGGATGCGGGGGCCTAAGCCCACCGTGACAGCCCCGGCGGCCTTGGCGGCCTCGGCTTCTTCTACCGAGAAGCCGCCCTCGCTGCCCGTGACGATGGCAATTTTCTTAGCGCAGCCGGGCCGCAGCACGGTACGCAGGGGAGCGCCGCCGCCCTCATAGAAAAACAGCGCCAGGTCGTAATCTTCCTGCAAGGCATCGCAGACGGCGGCGAAGTTCAGCAGCGGCATGGACACATGGGGCAGCATGGCGCGGCCCGCCTGCTTGGCGGCCTCGGCGGCGATACGGTTGTAGCGTTCGTTTTTGGCATCCTCTTTTTTCGGCGTAGCTACGCAGTAACGGCTGAAAAACGGGACGATTTCCGTTACGCCCAGCTCGACGCTGTGGCGGATGACTTCCTCCAGCTTGCCCTGCTTGGGGTAGCCCGCAAACAGCGTCACGGCCGCATCCGGCTCGGCCTTGCTGGTGGTGCCCTTTGTCACGGTGAACTCCACCCGGCCGGACTGGATGGCGGTAACGGTGCCCAGGTACTCCAGCCCGTCGGGGCCGCAAAGCACCACTTCCTCACCCAGTTTGGCGCGCATAACATCCGCCAGGTGGTGGGCGTCACTGCCGGTCAGCGCGGCACGGCCAGCGGCCAGTTCATTGGTAAAATAACGGTGGGGCATGGTTTACGCCTCTTTCTCGTCAGACTTTTTACAGATAATGCAGACCCAGCCACGCTTCTCCTTGACCTCGATGGGGGTCAGGCCGGCAGCTTTCAGGCCGGTGAGCACCTCGTCCCTGCGCTCGTCAATGATGCCGCTGGCGATAAAGCGGGCGCCGGGGGCCATCAGCACGGGCACGTGGGGTGCCAGCGAGAGGATCGCCGCTGCTACGATGTTCGCGGTGATGATGTTGTACTCGCCGCTGGCCTGGTCGGACAGGTCGCCCACCAGCACAGTGAACTTGTCGGCCACGCCGTTGCGCTGGGCGTTCTCGCCCGCGGTGCGCACGCACATGGGGTCGATGTCCACGCCCTCGGCCACCTCAGCGCCCAGTTTCAGCGCGGCAATGGCCAGAATGCCGGAGCCGGTGCCGATGTCCAGCACGCGCTCACCGCCCTTGACCAGGCTGTCCAGCGTTTCCAGGCAGAGGGAGGTGGTCTCATGGGTGCCGGTGCCAAAGGCCATGCCGGGGTCCATGACGATCTTGATGCGGTCGGTGTCGTAGTCCTCCCAGCCGGGCACGATGGCCAGGCGCTCGCCAATATCCATGGCGTGGTAGAACTTTTTCCAGCCGTTCTGCCAATCTTCCTGCTCCACGCCGGTGGTGTTGAGCTGGTAGTCGATGCCGCTGTTTTTCAGGCGCTCCTCAAACAGGGGCAGCACTTCGGCGGGGTTTTCATCGGGGGCCAGGTACATGTGTACGATGACCACGTCCCGGGGTTTGTCCAGCAGTTCCTGCTCGATCAGGTCTACATGGGCGATCTCCCACGCCTGCTGTTCCAGGTCGCTGTAATCTTCAATATAAATGCCGCCGTTGGCTACCATGGTGGCGATAGCCTCGGCCGTATCGGCGTCGCGCTTGGCAACGGTAATGCTGATGTCGGTCCATTCCATAAGAAAGAGCCTCCTATATTCTATGTTTCACTTCTGTAGGGGGCGATGCCCGCATCGCCCTGCGGGCGGATGCAAGCATCCGCCCCTACTTGCACGTATGCTTGTTTGTATTATACAAGATTTCGCGTTGTAATTCAATCAGAAAGGGGTACGGATATGCGAATTCGTCTGTTGGATGCTGCCGGGGCCAGGCAATTGTATGAGAGCCGCATGGCGCGGGACTTTCCGCCGGGGGAGCTGAAGCCCTTTGCGGCGATGGAAGAACTGCTGGCCGCCGGCCTGTATGAACCGCTGACCTTTACCGATGACGCCGGGGCCGTGCTGGCCTACGCCTGGCAGGTGGTACTGCCGGGGCAGCAGGCCGGGCTGGTGGATTACTTTGCCGTGCGCAGCGACCTGCGGGGCAGCGGCATAGGCACCCGGGCGCTGCACCTGCTGCAGGCCCACTACGCACCCCGGCTGGCCGCACTGCTGTTGGAGTGCGAGCACCCCGCCGAAGCCCCGGATGCGGCCATTGCCCGGCGGCGCATCGGGTTTTACCTGCGGGCCGGGGCACGGGCTACGGCGCTGGAAAGCCGGGTGTTCGGTGCGCGGTACAGCATTTTGCAGCTGCCCTGCGGCGAGACACTGTTGCCTGACGGCACGTTAAATACCGCGCTGCAAACCCTGTACAGCCGCATGGTGCCCCAGCCTTATTACCGCGGCAGCGTAATATTTTACGGCAATTAAGCCCATACTACCCCCGAAAGGGAGTGGAAACGGGATGAAACTAAACCCCAAAGAGTATGATAAAATGGTACGCCGTGCCTCGCCCCCATCGCCCGTTGTGCAGGACTGCCTGTGGGCGTTTTTTGTGGGCGGGGCCATCTGCCTGCTGGGTGAAGCACTGCGCCAGCTGTTTTTACTTTGGTACGACAAAACGATGGCCGGTACGCTGACAAGCATAGCGCTCATATTTTTATCGGCGCTGGCCACCCTGCCGGGGTGGTACCAAAAACTGGCAGCCAAGGCGGGCGCGGGCACGCTGGTGCCCATCACCGGGTTCGCCAACTCTGTCGTCAGCCCGGCCATTGAGTTCAAGGCCGAGGGCTGGGTCACCGGCGTGGGGGCCAAAATTTTTACCATCGCGGGGCCGGTCATTGCCTTTGGCACGCTGGCGTCCTTTGTGTGGGGCGTGGTGTACTGGCTGGTGGGAAAGGTGGGCTGATATGCCGAAACGACGCAAGGATGTCATCTTTTTTGATGCACCGCCGGTGATCTCTGCCTGGGGCAGCGCGGGCGGCAAAAAGGAGGGTGAAGGCCCACTGGCCTCGGCCTTTGACTACCTGACCCAGGACGCCGCCTTTGCCGATGAAAACTGCGCCAACTGGGAGCAGGCCGAAAGCATGCTGCAGCAAAAAGCCGCGGGCATCTGCCTGCGCAAGGCGGGCATTGCGGCCAAGGATGTAGACCTGACCTTTGCGGGCGACCTGCAGGCCCAGTGCACAGCCAGCAACTATACGCTGCGCACGCTGGCCACCCCCTTTGCGGGGCTGTATGGGGCGTGCTCTACCATGACCGAGGCGCTTTGCCTGGGGGCCGCCTTTACGGCTGCCGGGTTGGGGCGGCAGATATTGGCCATGACCAGCAGCCACTTTTGCGCGGCAGAGCGGCAGTTCCGCACGCCGCTGGAGTACGGCGCCAAGCGCACCCCCACGGCCCAGTGGACCGCCACGGCGGCGGGGGCCTGCCTGCTGCGGGGGCCGGGGCAGGGGGGCGTGCAGATTTTGTCCGCCACCTTTGGCCGGGTGCAGGATTACGGCGTGACCGACATCAACAACATGGGCGCCGCCATGATGCCCGCAGCCGCCAGCACGCTGCTGCGCTATTTTGACGCCACCGGCGCGGCTCCGGCGGATTTTGATGCCATCTTTACCGGCGATCTGGGCCAGGTGGGCAGCGATCTGCTATGCGAGCAGATGGAGAAAGAGGGCGTGCCCCTGCCCAACCACTACGATTGCGGCTGTCTGCTGTACGATGTGGACAGCCAGAACGTGCAGGCGGGCGGCAGCGGGGCCGGGTGCAGTGCCGCCGTGCTGTGTGCCTGGGTGCTGCCCCGGCTGTTTGACGGGCGGTTCAAGCGGGTGCTGTTCTTATCCACCGGCGCACTGATGAGCCAGACGACCTTTTTACAGGGCGAAACCATCCCCGGCATCGCCCACTGCGTGGAGTTGGGGGGACTTGTATGAACTATGTTTGGGCGTTCGTGGTGGGCGGCGCGATCTGCGTCATCGGCCAGCTGTTTATTGATTATACCAAGCTGACTCCGGCGCGCATCCTGACCGGCTACGTGGTGGCGGGCGTAGTGTTAAGCGCCGTGGGCGTGTACAAGCCTCTGGCCGAGTTCGCCGGGGCCGGGGCCAGTGTGCCGCTGCTGGGGTTCGGGCATCTGCTGGCGCAAGGCGTGGTGCAGGCCGTGGATCGGTGCGGCCTGCCGGGTGCCTTTACCGGCGGGCTGACCGCTGCCGCCGGGGGGATTGCTGCCAGTTTGATTTTTGCTGTGGCGGCGGCGCTGGTGGGGAAGAGCAGGGACCAGAATTAAGGCAACACCGCACAATTCCCGCCTTACGGCTTAAGCACCGCTTCGGCGGATCTCCGCGCCAAGAGCCGCCGCAAAGCGTCGGTTGCGCTCCGAAGCGCCTCGCTGCGGCTCGGTGTGCGGCACGGCATCAGCGTTGCCAAAATGCTCGATAATACACAAAGTATTATCTGCGCTTTTGGCTTAGCAGCTGCCGCACCTCGCTCGCCGTATCGGCACTTAGAATTGTGCGGTATTGCCTTAAATTTTGCCGTTATAGGCGCTCTGCCGGGCAGGCAGGGCGCTTTTCTTAATAAAATTCGCTTTTTATGTAGCTTTGTGGTATACTGAAAAAAGTGTATTTGTAGGAAAAGAGGAACCCACTCCCATGCAAAAGCGACTTACCCAGGGGCCTGTTATGCCCACGATGCTGCGGTTTGCGGTGCCCATGATTTTAGGCGACCTGCTGCAGCAATGCTATAATATCGCTGATACGTTGGTTGTCGGGCGGTTCATCGGCACCAACGCGCTGGCGGCGGTCGGCTCGGCCTTTACGCTGATGACCTTTCTCACGTCCATTTTGCTGGGGCTGGCCATGGGCAGCGGCACGGTGTTTTCCATCAAGTTTGGCCAAAAGGACGACACCGGCCTGCGGGAGGGCGTTTTGGCCGCCTTTGTGCTGCTGGCCATCGTGACCGCCGTGCTGACCGGCGCGGTGTACCTGGGTTTTGAGGGCATTATCTGGTTCCTGCGCCTGCCCGCCGAGATTGCGCCGCTGATGCGTATTTACTTAAAGATCGTGTTTGCCGGGCTGGCGGCGATTTTCCTGTACAACTACTTTGCCTCTCTGCTGCGGGCGCTGGGCAACTCGATGGTACCGCTGCTGTTTCTGGCGCTGTCCGCCGGGCTGAACATCGCGCTGGACCTGTGGTTCGTCTGCGGACTGGGGCGCGGTGTGGGCGGCGCGGCCGAGGCGACGGTCATTGCGCAGTATGTCTCCGGCGTGGGCATTTCCGTGTACACCTGGGTGCGGTTCCCGCTGGTGCGGCAGGCTGCCCACAGCAAGTTCAAGGCCAACCGCATGAAGGAGATTGCCGGGTTCTCGGCGCTGACCTGTATCCAGCAATCCATCATGAACTTAGGGATCTTGGCCGTGCAGGGGTTGGTCAACAGCTTTGGCACGGTGGTCATGGCGGCGTTTGCAGCGGCGGTCAAAATCGACGCCTTTGCCTATCTGCCGGTGCAGGATTTCGGCAATGCGTTCTCCATCTTTATTGCCCAGAACTACGGCGCGCAAAAGACTGACCGCATCCACAAGGGGATACGGGGCGCGTTTGCGGCGGCCATCGGGTTCAGCATCGCGGCCAGCGCACTGGTGTTTGTGTTTGCCGCGCTGCTGATGCGCATTTTTATCGACGGCTCGGAGACCGCCGTCATCACCGAGGGCGTGCGCTACCTGCGCATTGAGGGCGCGTTCTATGCGGGCATCGGCTGTCTGTTCCTGTTCTACGGGCTGTACCGCGCTGTGGGGCGGCCCGGTATGTCGGTGGTGCTGACGGTGGTATCCCTGGGCACCCGCGTGGTGCTGGCCTATGCGCTGTCCGCCATCCCGGCGATCGGGGTGACAGGCATCTGGTGGAGCGTGCCCATCGGCTGGTTTTTGGCCGACGCCGTGGGCGGGGTGTATTACTGGATGAAGAAGAAAGCGCTGTTTGAGATGAAATGATGACATAAAGATTCGCTCTGAAGGCATAATCTCGTCCTGTAGGGGCTGATGCCTGCATCAGCCCGCGGGGCGATGCGAGCATCGCCCCCTACAATCCACTACAAACTCCATATACAAATGAAAATGCCCGTCGATTTCTCGGCGGGCATTGTTCATGCGATCAATTACTGAGCGGCCTTGTTAGCGCGCTTAGCCAGACGGCTGACCTTACGGGCAGCGGTGTTCTTATGGATGACACCCTTGCTCTTGGCAGAGTCGATAGCAGAGACAGCGGCTTTCATAGCAGCGTCCTTATCAGCGGCGTTGCTGACGATGGCAGCGTCTGCCTTCTTGATCACTGTTTTCAGGTTGGACTTGACGACCTTGTTGGCCATGGCCTCCTTCTGAGACTGGACAACACGATCCTTCTGAGACTTAATGTTAGGCATTCGTTCCACCTCCTTGGTTCCCCATAACAGTACAAGTTATCCTACCACATTTTTTTCGGTCTTGCAAGTGTTTTTCAAAAAAAACTTCATGAAAATCGGATTTTTCGCATAAATTGGTTGGGAAAGGGGGTGCCCGCATGGATTTTATGCACCGTGCCGCCGCCTGGCTGGCGGGCGGGGTGGTGTTTGCCGCGTCCTGCGCCTCGGTGCTGGCGGCAGCGGCCTACCTGCCGGAGCGGGCTATTTTGCAGCATGCCTTGCTGGCCATGCAGTCCCCGGCGGCCGCAGTGGCCTGCGCCCTGCCGCGCCCCGGGCCGCAGCCTATCCCCACAACGGCACCGGTACAGCCTACGTCTGCGCCGGCCCCGGCGCCAACGCCCACAGCTTCGCCGACGCCGGAACCAAGCCCTACGCCGCAGCCCAGCACCGCACCGCAAATCGAGGACGCCGGGCTTATCCGGGCCGAGCAGTTCCGCCACGGCAGGGGAGAGGGCAGCATCTCACTTTCGGCGGGCAGCATCCGCAACAGCACCGCCTGCGCCGACGCCGACCTGCGGGCGGCGGTGACCACCGCCAACCTGCCTTTTGCCGTGGAGCTAAACAGCGATGAGCCGCAGGTTTTGATCCTGCACACCCACGCCACCGAGACCTACCAGACCTGGCCCGATTTACTATACGACCGCAGTGCTGCCGCCCGTACCCGCAACACCGCGCTGAACATGTGCGCCGTGGGTGCCCGCATGGCCGAGGTACTGAACGCGGCGGGCATCCACACGCTGCACGACGAAACGCTGCACGATTCCCCCAGCTACACCGAGAGTTACGACCGCAGCCGCGCCACGGCCCAGGAGTATCTGCGGCAGTATCCGTCGATCAAAGTGGTGCTGGACGTCCACCGGGATGCCATCGAGGATGCCGACGGCACGCTGGTCAAGCCGGTGTGTACCATCGACGGCGCAAGCACCGCCCAGGTGATGATCATTGCCGGGTGCGACAACGGCAGCACCATCAGCCTGCCCAACTGGCGGCTGAACCTGCGCTTTGCCGCCGCCTGGGAGGAAGCCATGGAGAGCCGCTTTCCCGGCCTGACGCGGCCGGTGTTGTGCGGCTACCGGTTTTACAACCAGGATTTGACCACCGGCAGTTTGCTGATCGAGATCGGCGGCCACGGAAATACGCTGGAGGAGGCCCTCCGGGCCGGGGAATTCGCTGCGCTGGCGTTGGCGGAGCTGCTGGGCGGGCAGCAGCCGTAAAAATCAGTTCTTTACTTTTCCTGCAACACTAGTTATAATAAATATAATTATTGTTATAGAGGAGAGGAATTTCCATGCAGAGAACGGAACTTGCATCGCTGTACACCGCTACCCCTGCCGATGGTACCAAGGTCACTGTCTGCGGCTGGGCCAAAACTGTGCGCGATTCTAAAAATATCGGCTTTATCTCGCTGTCCGACGGCAGCTGCTATAAGCCCGTCCAGATTGTTTTCCAGGCTGACAAACTGGCCAACTATGCCGAGATCGCCAAGTGCGGCCTGTACACCAGCTTTGAGGTCACCGGCACCCTGGTGCTGACCCCCAACGCCAAGCAGCCCTTTGAGATCAACGCCGACACCATCACCGTGCTGGGTCCCTGCGGCCCCGAGTACCCGCTGCAGAAAAAGAAGATGAGCATGGACTACCTGCGCACCATGACCCATCTGCGCCCCCGCACCAACACCTTCAACGCGGCGTTCCGTGTGCGCGGCCAGGCTGCTTTTGCCCTGCACCAGTTCTTCCATGAGCACGGCTTCACCTACGTACACACCCCCATCTTCACCGGCTCTGACTGCGAAGGTGCCGGCGAGATGTTCCAGGTGACCACCCTCGACCTCAACGACATCCCCCGCAACGAAGAAGGCGGCGTGGACTACACCAAGGACTTCTTCAAGCGTCCCGTCAACCTGACCGTTTCCGGCCAGCTGGAGGCCGAGGCCATGGCCATGGCCCTGGGCAACGTCTACACCTTCGGCCCCACCTTCCGCGCCGAGAAGAGCTACGACACCCGCCATGCGGCCGAGTTCTGGATGATCGAGCCGGAGATGGCTTTTGCCGACCTGAACACCTACCTGGAGACCGCCGAGGCCATGACCCGCTACGTCATCCGCTACCTGCTGGACAACTGCCCCGATGAGCTGGCTTTCTTCAACCAGTTCTTTGACAAGGGCCTGATCGAGCGCCTGGAGCTGGTCGCCGGCTCTGACTTTGCTCGCGTCACCTACACCGACGCCATCGAGCTGCTGAAGAAGAACAACGACAACTTCCAGTATAAAGTCGAGTGGGGCACCGACCTGCAGACCGAGCACGAGCGCTATCTGACCGAGCAGATCTTCAAGAAGCCGGTCTTTGTCACCGACTACCCGAAGGAGATCAAGGCCTTCTACATGCGCCAGAACGAGGACGGCAAGACCGTGGCCGCCGCTGATATGCTGGTGCCCGGCATCGGCGAGCTGATCGGCGGCTCCCAGCGTGAGGAGCGCCTCGACGTGCTGACCGCCCGCATCAAAGAGCTGGGCATGGACCCCGCTGACTACGATTGGTACCTCGACCTGCGCCGCTTCGGCAGTGTGAAGCATGCCGGCTACGGCCTGGGCTTTGAGCGTCTGCTGATGTATGTCACCGGCATCCCCAACATCCGCGATGTCATCCCGTTCCCCCGTACCTGCGGTGGTTTTTAATGCAGCCCATTGCTGCACCGCTGCTGCAATGGTTTCAGGCTAATAAAAGGCTCCTGCCGTTTCGGCAGGAGCCTTCTGCCTACCATATCTGGGTCAGTGAGATCATGCTCCAACAGACCCGCGTAGCCGCGGCCATCCCGTATTACAACCGCTTCATCGCGGCACTGCCCACCCCCGCCGACCTGGCCGTTTGTGAGCCGGACGCCCTGCGCAAGCTGTGGCAGGGGCTTGGGTACTACAACCGAGTCAACAACATGCAAAAGGCCGCCCGCATCGTTTGCGAGCAGTACGGCGGCGACCTGCCCGCCGATTACGACGCCCTGCGCAGCCTGCCCGGCATCGGGGATTACACCGCCGGGGCCATTGCCAGCATTGCCTTTGGCATCCCGGCACCCGCCGTGGACGGCAACGTGCTGCGGGTGTTTGCCCGGCTGTACAACGACGACGCCGACGTAATGGCCCCCGCCACCAAGCGGCTGTTTACCCGGCGTGTGCTGGACCAAATGCCCAAGGCCACGCCCGGCCCTTACAACGAAGCGCTGATGGAGTTAGGGGCGCTGGTGTGTATCCCCGGCACGCCCCACTGCGAAGCCTGCCCGCTGGCCGACCGCTGTTTAGGGTGCGCCGCTGGCAGGGCAGGGGAGCTGCCGGTAAAGCCCGCCCCCAAGGCCAAAACCACGGTGCCTGTTACGGTAGCATTGGTGGAGAGCGATGCCGGGCTGCTTTTGCAGCGCCGCCCCGCCAAGGGGCTGCTGGCCGGTTTGTGGCAGCCCGCCGCCTGGGAAAAGGCGCTGACCAAGGACGAGCTGACCGCCGCGCTGGCGAAGCTGGGCGTACAGGCCACGTTGACCGAACCGCTGCCGCCCGCGAAGCATGTGTTCACCCACCGGGTGTGGCGGCTTTCCGGCTGGCGCGGCCGGGCCGAGGCCTGCGCACTGCCGGACGGTTTCGTCTGGGCCGCCCCTGAGCAACTGGCCGAGGTATACCCCGTGCCCAACGCGTTTGGGGCATATGTAAAACGGTAATAAAACAGAAAGGCTCCCTCGTATTGAGGGAGCCTTTTGTAGTTATATTCCTAATGTAAATTTACTATTGATTTTATTGATTTCATTGATTTCATTGTTTTTATTGGGCAACAAACAAATGATGACAATGATTTCAATGATATCAATAGTAAATGATAGTACTATCCTAAATTCACGCTGCTTTCCCGCCAAAGGTGCCTTTGCGTTTCAGCAGCAGGTAGGCTGTCAGGCAGATGAGCACCGACAGCAGCGAGCCGACCGCCGTGGCAAGGCCCATGGGCAGCAGGTTGTCCGGGAACAGCTTGGACATGAAATAGGCCCCCGGCACACGCACCAGCACGATGGCCAAAATGTTATGCAGGAACGAAAGCTCGCTGCGGCCGTAAGCGCAGAAATACCCGCTGAAGCTGAAGTGGATGCCCGCGAAGAAGCAATCCCAGATATACCCGCGCAGATACCAGCCGCCCGCCGCAGCTACAGCGGCATCGGTGGTAAACAGAGCCACGGCATTGGGGGCGATAAACTGCACCAGCACACCCATGATGGCCCCGAACGTCAGCGAAATGTCGATAGCATAGTACAGTGTCCCGGCGGCACGGTCGTGCTTTCCTGCGCCCACGTTCTGGGCCCCCAGCGCCGACACCGTGGACAGCATCGAGGACGGCACCAGGAAGATGAAGCTGATGATCTTCTCCACGATGCCCACAGCGGCGGCGTCCGTCAGGCCGCGCCGGTTGGCAATGACCGTGATAAGTAAAAACGAGATTTGGATAAGTCCGTCCTGCAAGGCCACCGGCACGCCGATGCGCAGGATGCGGCCAATGACATTTTTCTGCGGCCGCAGGTCACTTTTGTGCAGCCGGATGCCGCTTTTGCGCCGCAGGATGACCCCCAGCGAAACGATGACGCTGATGCCCTGGGCCAGCGTAGTACCCAGCGCCGCACCGGCGGGGCCCATGTGCAGTGCCCCCATAAACAGGTAGTCCAGCCCGATGTTGGCCGCGCAGGCCACCGCGATAAAGTACATCGGGCTGCGGGAATCGCCCAGCCCGCGGAAAATGGACGCAATAATATTGTACGCCGTAATACAGGGGATGCCGATGAAGCAGATGGTCAGGTAAGCCGCCGCGCCGGGCACAGCCTCGGCCGGGGTGGACATGATGCTTAAAATGGGCTGCACCAGCGCGGTAAGCACCGCTGCCAGCACCACCGACACCGCCAGAAACAGCATGACCGCGTTGCCAATGACCGCGCCTGCGCCCCGGTCATCGTGGGCGCCCACTGCCCGGCCGATGCCCACGGTAACACCCATGGCCAGCCCCACCAGCATGACCGTGATCATGTGCATGATCTGGCTGCCGATGGACACCGCCGTGATGTTGGCCGTGCCCTCAAACTGGCCAATGATGAACAGGTCTGCCATGCCGTACAGCGTTTGCAAAAAATACGACAGCAGGTAGGGCAGCGAGAAATAAAGCACATTTTTGAATACACTGCCGGTGGTCAGGTCTTTTTGCATGGTGGGTTTCCGTCCTTTTCAAATTAAAGGCTCCCCTTGAGGGGAGCTGGCGCCGTAGGCGACTGAGGGGTGGCTCACCTGCAGAGCAATTGCATCTACTTTGTTGGCCTATAGCTAAAGTAGCCACCCCTCACCCGCTGCGCGGGAGCTCCCCTCAAGGGGAGCCTTTTTCCTATATAAAGTAAACCCCATTTTCCCACAAATGTCAAGTCAGCTCTTTAAATCGTTAAAGCATGTATGGCACAACCAAGGAACTTTCAAATTTTACAATTCTTGTGTTGTATTCCGGCCCCGGGTCGGGTATAATAGGGGCATAGCGGTATCTGCCTCGCAGACCGCTTGCAAGAAAAAATTACGAATCTACGGTATTCTTACCGCCAGGAAGGGAGTTTTCCCCATGATGAAGAAATCCACGTTCGGTGCTGTGCTGGCCTTTTTCTTTGCTGCTGCCGGTGCCCTGACCGCCGCCGCCCTCTACCTCTATCACCGCGAGAAGGAGCTGGACGAGTACGAGCGCCTGCTGTTCAGCGATGACGGTGACGATTACGACGATGATGACGATTTCCAGGACGACACCGTCTACGAAAAGATCCCCGCCCAGCCCGCAGCCGACGCCCCTGACGCCGCTGACGCCGAGTAAAAACTGAGTCTCTCAGCCGGGCGCCACCTTGTGCGTCCGGCTTTTCCATCGCTACTGCCTATAGGAGAAAACTATGCGCAAACTGCTGCTCTGGCTTGCTATGGTCATTGCCATGGTCGCGCTGATCTTAGGCGGCACCGCCGCGTTTCTCTACAGCCGCACCGGCGAAAAAGACCTCCCGCAGGAGGCTGTCACCTTCGGGGACACCGCCCTCACCCCCAACGGGTGGGATTGGACCATCCCCGTGCTGGGCGACAAAGTAAGCAAGCACTACCAGAGCCCCACCAACCTGACCGTGCAAAAGCTGGGCACCTTTACCGATACCGCGCCCCAGCTGGTGCTGCCGGATTGGATCACCCGCGCCGAAGTGACCATCACCGCGCCCGACGGCACGGCCTGGACCGGCGATGCCTCCACCTGCAACACCTATACCTACGCCGCCAACGGCGACTACCAAATTATTGTAAAAGCCTACCACCAGGAGAACGAGCCCCCCGCCGACGCCCAGGGCTGGTACGCCTACCGCGCCGGGTACACCATGTCGATGGCCCCCACCGTGACCCTGAGCATTGACCGCGCCGCCCAGGGCAGCGTGGTGGCGCTGTATCTCACCGGTATTCTGGATGGTGAGCCGAGCCTGGATACCGACCTGGGCACCGTCTGGTTCCGCCGCACCGCCGGCGGCTACATGGGGTATATCCCTATCACCTATAACGCCGAGGGTGGCGACCATACCCTGCAGCTGACCTGCGGCAGCCTGACCCGCGACTTGACCCTGACCGTGACCAACACCCAGCACAAGACGGTGGAACTGCCCGCCGAGGAAGATGTGGGCGGGGCCGAGGAGTACCGCAACGCCATCTGGCCGCTGTACACCAACAGCACCGGCCAAAAGCTGTGGAACGGGCTGTTCGTGGCCCCCAGTAGCAGCGCCATTGCCGTGCACTACGGCGACATCCAGATGCGGGACGGCCAGCGCAGCGGCCAATCCACCGGGCTGACCTACTCCGCCCCCGACAACGAGACCATCACCGCACCCCAGAGCGGCACCGTCGTGCTGGCGGATACCCTGACCCTGACCGGCGGCACGGTGGTCATCGACCACGGCTGCGGCGTGAAAAGCTATCTGTTCGGGTTAAAGACCGTCACCGCCCAGCGCGGCCAGACGATCGAAGCCGGCTCCCCCGTAGGCACGGCGGGCACCGACCACGACCTGATCTTTGAGTTGCGCATCGGCAGCAAATCGGTAGACCCGGAGCCTGCCATGGCGGGCCGCAGTGGTCTGCAATACCGCGAGTCTGAATAAATTTTTCATTGGGTACAGCCCGGCCCCGGCTGCCGCCTGTTTTTCCACGATGGGGCAACACCAAGAGGATTTTGGGAAGAGTACAGATGAGCAAGAAAAACGACAACATCCCGGCCCAGGCCGCACCGGATACTGCCCCCCAGGCAGCCCCGCAGCCTGAAGCCGCGCCCCCTGCGGAGACCGCGCCGGCGGAAGAAGCCGTCGCTACGGCCGCTGCCGAGGATGCCCCCGCCGAACCGGCAGGGGAGAGCGAAGCGGAACCTGTTGAAGAAGCAGCAGATGCCGCCCCCGAAGCGCCGGAAGCACCCGAGGAAGCCCCCGCCGAAGAAGGCGAACCCGAAGCAGAGCCGGAAACGCCTGCTGAGGACAGCGCCCCCACCGATGAGGAAGCCCCCGCAGAGGAGGATGCCCCCGCAGAGGCCCCCACGGAGGAGGCCGCAGCTGACGAAGACGCCGCCTTGGATGCCGCTGAGGCCGACGAGGAGACCGTGGAGCTGCCGCCCATCGATGAAAAGCGCCTGCTGGACATGACCCGCACGGTGCAGCTCTCGGTGGAGCAGATCACCGCCAACATGGATATTCCCGCCGGGGAGGATACCGACACTTCGTCCGACGACGACGCGGCGGAGGATGACACCCCCGCCACCATGGGGGATGTTGTGCGCAGCGGCGTGACCGGCATGGCCAGGTGGCTGCTGCTGGTGGTGGTGTTTGTGCTGGTAGTGGCCGGCATCGGCGTGGCCTACCTGTACCGCAGCGCCACCCCCGATATGCTGCCTTCCATCAGCGTGACCTTCGCCGGGCAGACGCTGGAGCCTTCGGCCTACAAGTGGCATGTGCCGGTCATCGGCAACTGGTTCAAGCGTACCTACGCCGAAACTTATAGTTCCGTCCCCGCTGTGCTGGAGGCCCCCATCTCCACACTGTCGCCGGATATTACGATCAGCTCCACCAACTATGCCACCCAGCTGACCGTGACCGACGCCGACAAGGAGACCGTGTTCGAGGGTACGCTGTCGGAGTTCAGCGGCTATTGCTTTGACGAGACCGGCACCTACACCGCCAAGCTGGTGGCCAGCGTTACCGGCTCCCGCGCAGCAGGCGCCGCCGACATCACCGGCTCCGAGACCTGGCTGTTCACCTTCGATATTGCCATCGAGCCGTCCGTTTATTTAAGCGAGAATACCATCGAGCAGGGCGGCGTAGCCGCCATCCGTGTGACCGGCAGTTACGAGAACGACGCCCCCACCCTGACCACCACGCTGAAAAATCAGGGCTTTATCCAGTCCTCCAACGGCTGGGTGTGCTACCTGCCCATCCCCTGGAACGCAGCCTTAGGCACCGAGACCATCGACGTGCAGGTGGGCCGCTACTCCACCACACTGTACTTGAAAGTGACCGACGGCGGATTCAGCTACAAGGATTACTCCTCGCAGTCCCAGCGCGCTACGCCCTACATCGGGCAAGACGACGCCCCCGCCAAGGTCAGCAAGCTGTTCACCGCAGCGCCCACCGGCATCAGCTGGGCGGACGCCGGGTTCGTGCAGCCGTTCCTCAACCGCCTCAACACCACGCTGACCTTCGGCGCGACCGAGTATGTGGGCCGCCGCTACAGCGAGCGCAGCACCAACACCGGCGCAGGCGGCCGCACCAGTACGAACGTAATTTTGTCCACCACCCGCGGTGAGCTGGTCATTGCCCCCGCCAGCGGCAAGATCGACCTGGCCGAGGACCTGGGCGGCGACTACGGAATTACGCTGGTCATCGACCACGGCGCGGGCGTGCGTACGATCTTCTACGGGCTGAGCGACATTGACATCAAGGCCGGGCAACAGGTCAAGCAGGGCCAGACCCTTGCCACCTGCGGCAAGACCACCGTTGTGGAAATGCGCATCGGCACCGTCCCCATCGACCCCATCGCCGTCTGGCGCGGCCAGTGCAACGGGTTGAAGTATTATTAAACCATTCGATTTTTCCCGATCCCTTTTGATATGAACCCCAAAAGTTAGACAAAAAACAAATTAAGCGGCCCCAACGGTCTGAATCCTGTATTGCACAGGGCTCAGGCCGTTTAGTTTTAATTTGATTCGGCGGTTGTTGTAATAGTCGATGTAATCGACAATAGCCTTTTCAAGCTGGTCAATGGAATCAAATTTTTCCAGATAGAACAGTTCCGTCTTGAGCAGTCCGAAGAAGTTCTCGGCAACAGCATTGTCCAGACAAGTGGCTTTCCGAGACATACTTTGCGTAATTCCTTTTGCTTTCAGTAGATTCTGGTAGGACTTCATCTGGTATTACCAGCCCTGATCCGAATGCAGAATCAGATTGTCAACCTTGTCCGGCAGCTTTTGAAAAGCACCTTCCAGCATATCCGTGATTTGCTTAAAGTTCGGATGGCGGCTCAGATTGTAGCTGACAACTTCGCCATTGAACAAATCAAGAATTAGAGACAGGTAGAGTTTCTGGTCGTTCACTTTGAACTCGGTAACATCTGTGACCCATTTCCGATTCGGCTGGTTTGTCTTGAAATGCCGTTCCAGCAGGTTTGGAGCTACTTCTCCAACTTCGCCTTTGTAAGAACTGTACTTCCTTTTTGAACGAACCTGACAGACTAAACCAAGCTGCTTCATGAGTTTCCGAACCGTCTTGTGGTTCACACGAATATCGTTGTTATGCAGTTCTTTTGTGATTCTGCGGTATCCGTATCGTTTTTTGTTCTCGTTGAAGATTATAACAATCTGTTCCTTTACCATCTGGTATTTGGCAGGATTCTGAGACTGGTGCAGATAGTAGTAGAACGTGCTGCGAGGAAGTCCGGCAAGTTGCAGCAGTGCTTTCAGCGGGTATTTCTGCCTCAGTTCCTGAACTACTTGTGCTTTCTGTTTTGGCGTTCCTCTTCCAGCACCAAGGCATTCAATTTTTTTAAGTAGTCTATCTCCATCCGAAGCCTTTGATTCTCTTGTCGCTTTGCAAAAAAAATAAAACTGATTTGCATTTGAAATAGAAATTTCCTTACAGGAATTTGTGTAGTAATTAAATATAATGAAAAAGGCGTTTTAGGGGTGCTTAAACACTTCTAAAACGCCTTTTTTCATTGTTTATTTAATTGCTTTTTGGGGCTCTCGCTGTTCAAATACTACTTGTTATTCTTTTCGTTCTGGCTCCCAAAATAGAACGAAATCACCATGATGACCACCGTCATCACCGTATCCGGCTGAAATTTTCCAGCCAGGGCCATACTGCTGAACACAAAAATGACCACCATCGTGACGATAGTTTTCACCTTAAGCAAAGCAGCAAGATTTTTCCAGAAATCATTCATATTGAATCTCCTCGTTATGCCCATACGCTCTTATAAAGCCCTTGATCCGTCAGGCCACGTTCCTTGCACAAAGCCAATACAGCGTTGGCATCTCCCTGGCTTACAGGTCCGATTGTAATGATCTGCAATTTAGCTGTGTTGTTATCGGCAGGCTTATCCATAGTCGGAAGAGGTCTTACTAAGCGGTCGAGGTCCACCGTGCCAGGCACACCGTCTACCGTGCCCTGCGCGTACTGATGGATATAGCGGGGCAATGTCTGGTCGTAGTTTGTGCGGGTATCTGCTAACCATCCGATGTACTTCTCACATAAGCCCTCATAGTCAACGTTTGCACAGGCAAAAGACGTAGAAGTGTAAATGCCCGCCTGAAAACCCAACGCTTCAGCACGTTCACAGAAAGCTCTCGCACAGGCGGTGCGTTGTGTATATTTCAGGCTGTCAGCACGTCCATCATGGGCCTCTTTATGGCTCCATTCAGTATCGAAAAACAACGGATAACCTGCAGGTGCAAGGGCCGCGCAAAATTCGGCCTCCTCGCGGGCTTCAGCCTCGTTGATGGCTTGGCTAAAAAAGTAAAACCCCATCAGTTTTTCAGCTGCTTTAGCACCGGCCAAGTTGGCATCGAAGCACTCATCTTTGCATAGCTGGCCGCTGCCATAGCCGCGATAACCGATACGTACCAATGCGCGGTAAGGCACTTTATTCCAGTCAATGTTTCCCTGATGCTTGGACACATCAATCAGAAGGTTTTCCGCACTTTCTTCGGTAGTGCCATAAATGCCCACAACGTTATCCACGCCTGCATAGTCGGTAGGATCTACGCCGGTGCCTGTGGCCGTGGCGCGGGCCTCCAGGTGGCAATGGTCGTAACCATTGGCAGCGTTGCCCGTTTGGCCTATGATTGCCAGCGCATCGCCGCTGCTCACTTTCTGACCTGCCGTCACCAGCAATTTTGAGCAGTGGCAGAAGTACAGGAAGTTCACGGTATCAGGTGTCTGGTTCGCGTCCAATTGAACGCACACATACCAGCCCCACTCCCAGGTTTTGTTGTTGTGGTCGTACACGATTCGAGCGCGGGTTACTTTGCCGGAGATCTTCTTTCCTTTATAAAACGGCATACGGATGGTCTTATCATCAAGGCCGACTAAATCAATGCCGCCGTGCCATGTTTTGCCGCCGTTGCGCGTCCATCCAAAGCGGCCATAGGCATAGCATATCTGTACGCGCCCATTAAAAATTCCAATTTGTCTCATCTGCTGTATTCCTTTTTATCACGTTCTCAACCACCAGTTCATCACAACGTCCGAACTGGGCTTTTCTTCTACCAGGGCCGTGATGGTCCCGGCCCCGGTGTAGACCAGACCCCCGTTGATCTTGTCCATCGAATCGGCGAGGATCACATCGGTGGCAAATACGTTGGTCTTGTTGGTCGAGCCGAGGCTCAAAAACATGCTGTTGGCGGTCAGGGTCGGTGCGACCGAGATCTTCTTCGAGGGGTACACGGTCTGCTTGTAGGCAAAGCCCTGGGCTTGCTCATCCGTGGAGGCGGTCGTCCAGCTGTCCACGTAAAAGGTGGCGTAATACTCCCACGGCAGGGCAACGTAGAGGATCTTGTTCTGCACTGGGTTGGCACTGGTGCCGGACAGCGCGGCATCGACCGTGGTTTTGTTGGCCTCCGATTCAATGCCGCTCAGTTTGGAATACTGGGCCGGGCTCATCAGGCCGTTGTTGTAGGCCGAGGCCAGGCTATAAGTCGTGTCGGAACCCGGAATGCCCAGGGCGGTGATGTCGGTCTTTTCCACTTTCGCAACAGCGGTGACATGCCCTAGGCTGTCCACGGTGATTTTGTACAGGCCACTGGCCCGGGCGGTATGCGACGGATGGGTGTACTTGTTCGCGCCCTCGTCAATGCCGTTCAGCTTCTTCATAGAGGCAGGCGGCATCAGGCCCGCGGTGGTCTCGGTAGCCTCGGTGATGGTGGTCTGCTCGGTCACCGGCGTAACGTAGAGGACGTCATCGTCCAGCGTACCGGCAGCCTTCATGGCCTCGTATTCGTCCTCGCTGACGGCAACCACAAGCTGCTTTTCGGGGGTAAGGTACATCTGGTTAGGGTCGATCTCGCCCGCCTTGGCCGCCGCTGCATACTGTTCGGCGGACAGAACGTTCAAGATAAATTCGCCGACCGTAACGGTTGTTTTTGCCATTTCCTCACCCCTTTACATAATTGGTCTGGGTATCAAACAGGCCTGCAAGGTCACTCTGCTCCACCCACAAACCGTTGACCTTTTTGTAAACCTTGGAAACGGCTCCCCAGGCACCGTTTTGTTTCAGCATCAGCTGCTCGGTTGGCCCAGTGCTACCGCCAGTGTAGTTGACGACAAGCTCTGCGCCGTAGAACCGCAAGGTCTGGCTGTTGCTGCCGCCCATCACGCCGCGGGTGCAGGTAATCAGCAGTGTCAGCTGGCTCAGCCGGTCGCGGTCCCAGTAGCCTACATCGTTAAAGGTCTGGGCCACGGCACTGGTGCCCAGCTCAACCTCACCGCCCATGGCCGTTGCACCGTAGTACAGCTGTGCTACGCCGGTCAGCACGTAGGGCGAGGAATTGGAGATGCGGGCCTTGATGCGGCAGGTAATCGAATCGATGGTCGCTCCGGCAGGCACCTGCGACATGTCGAACTTGACCGCCAGCGTCGAGGTCGCTCGGTTGCCGGTGGTCAGGTTGATCTCGGCGTAGGTGTCACTGTCCGGGCTGCTGTTCAGGCCGTTGCTGAGCGGGTAGCTGCTGTTGACCGATGCGTAGCTCGACAGATCACTGTCATACGCCGACGGCAATAAAGTCACGCTTGCCATCATCAGCCCCCTGTCTGCAGGTAAAGGTCGCCGTCACTGCCCAGGGATGCTGAGGGTGCCCCGCTGCCGGTGTAGTATTTCTGGATGACAACGGTCCCCGCCACCCCAAAGATGGACTTGCCTGCCAGAATGCTGCCGCCCACGAGGTTTGCATCGCCTTTGACAGTCTGCGCCCCGGACAGATACTGCCCGGCCGCAATGAGCTGGTCGGTACTTTTCGGGGTGTAGGTCGCCGCCGACTTTTTGGTGACACCGCTGCCAACGTACCCGGCAGGTACGGCTTCCACCGTGACCTGACTCAGACCATCGTAACCAGTATCGGGGGTCACGGTCTGCTGGCTTTCGGTCGGTGTGACCGTCTTTTCCTGCATCTTGGCAGCACCAGCCCCCACAAAGATGCTGACTTTCTTGTCGCCTAAGTAAACCGACATATCTTCACCACCTGCAAATTTTAATCGTTGTCTGTGCTTCGGGCGTGGCCCAGCTGCCATCGCCGCACAGGTACTTCTTTTCGTCCCCGGCAGCGGGTGGCGGTACCAGGCCGGACGTGCCAGCAGTCTCGGCGCTGGCCCCGGCAAACACGCCCGGGGGCGTATATTCGCCCTCGATCTGTTCCCCGGCCGCATTGTGGGCCGTCTGCCCTTTCAACAGGGTATCCTTGGTCACGGTGTCCCCGGTCAGGTCCAGCAGGGTCTCACTGCCCAACACCACCTTGTTCACCGCCATAGAATCAGCCTCCCACCGTCAGGGTCTGGCCGCCGGCAGCGTTGTCCACGTAGGTGGCCGGGATGGCCGCTACCGTGACCTGCGACAGGCAGTTGTAGTCGCTGTCGGGCAGGACGGTCTGCTGCTCAAAGGTCGGGGTCACGCTCTTGGCCTGGGGCTTCATGCCCTCGGAGGAGGACATGGAACCTTCCACGCCCAGGATGGTGACACCCTCGCGGATGTTGGCAGGCACCAGTTTGGCCTGCTCGGTCTCATCGATGGCGGCGCTGCCGCTGCCATCGTGGAAGCCCATCGGGATGGTATACTTGCCGTCCTTCTGGGTGATCTTCCCGGCTACGGCCCCGTTGTTGGGCATCGTGCCGGTCAGCTTGGCACCGCGGGCGTAGGCGGTCTTGCCATCCAGCATCTCGGCCACAGCAACCGTAGCGTCCGTGGAATCCACGTCCTTGGTGTTGGTGCCGGTGATGGGCGCGCCGGTCTTATCGTGGGCGGTAATGCCCTTGGCCAGCTTGTCCGGGGTCACGCTGTCGGCGGTCAGGTCGAGTTTGACCTCCTTGCCGATGATGACCTTATTTACATATTGGTTAGCCATTGAAATACTCATCTCCCATAATCAGGGTCACGCCGCCGCAATCGTTGGAGACCTCGTACCGGGGAATCTTTCGCACGGTCACATCGTCCGGCATCAGCTTGTCTTTGGTTTCCAGGCGGGTCTCCTCGTAGGTGCGCGGGGTCACGGTGGTCTCGCCCTTGTACTGCGGCGCGGTGGATAAAATGGTGGTCTGCCCCAGGTCGGCGGCCAGATCGGCATCGGTGCCAAACTCCACCACAAAGGCGGAGGGTGCGGCAAACTGTACGTCTAACGTCATGTAAGCACACCATCTTTCAGAATCTGGCTGACCGACACACGGAACACTTGCGAGGCCATGCGGGCAGATCCAACGCCAACGCGCAGCTGAATTTGCAGTTCCGTGTCCCCGCGAAGCTGCAGCGTTTCCTCCTCGGTCAATGTGCAGGAAAGCACCTTGCCGGACATCGTCACGTCCGGCAGGCCGCGCTCAAACAGCAGCTTGCCGCCCTGTTTGAACGCTACCGACAGCTTGGTAATGGTCTCACACTCAATGGGCAGCGTAAAAGTAAAAGTTGGGGTTGTACCGCGATACATCAACTCACCACCTCAAACCAATCGGTATCATCCAGTGCAGGTGCTGCGCCGTCCTGCAGGGCCAGATACAACTTGTCCGCATCCGTACAGTAGTACCCGGTGCATACCATCATGCTCCCTCCATCTCTGCCCTTACGGCCTCACGCCATTTCTCCGGCACTTTGTCCAGCGTAATCAGCCCGCGCTTGATGCAGCAGATATAAAACTGTACCATATCATTCACCTCCGGCCAGCATCTGGGCCAGCTCCAAAATGGCCGCCGCGTTGGCGTCCACCTGTTCCTGCAGCGTGGGTTTTTCCCGCTCGGCCAGTTCCTCTGCCGTGTAAGCGTGGTAGAACTGGCAGTCCTCGTACACATCGTAGCCGGAGATGATGTGCTCAAGGCCTTTGGGGTCGTCCTCGGTGACAGTGCCCTGCATCACTTCCCGGCTCTCCGGCACATGCTCGACAACCCGCCGGGCGGGGTAGAGATAACCCGCGGACAAGTCGGGAGAGGTTAGTTCCTCGTTGGTGAGTTCATCGTAGATTTTCATGGGGTACCTCCGCATTAAATGCCATACACAAAAAAGGCAAGAAAAACGTAACCTGGGCATTTGATTTTGATTGTGGTATCACCTTTTTTGCAATTTTCGATTTTCCACGCAACCATACTCGGAGCAGCATCAACATACTTGTTGAGATACGAACTATACACAGATGCCGTGTCCCGAAAGGCCCTGCTGACTTCGCCGCTTGTGGCCGTTACAGTGGCTTTTTCATGGCTTCCATCATTAATGCCTGCCATAACAAGGTAAGTTGAGTGTCCTTTACAGGTGATGCTTTTGTCCATATCACCCGCATTGCCGTTTTGCGTGAGAGCGCCCATATATTCCAAGTTGGTTTTGCTCCCTCCCGGAGCCCTCGGTGACATTCCCATAAAATCACTCGCTTTCGTTGCTAAAAAAGTACGATTTGATTGATACCGATAAATTCTTGCCATACAGCAAAGTCTAAGCGCCAGTATTTGTGCGCACCAACAGCGGATTTTGCACAACCCTTTACAGATTTCAGGTGTTCGCTAATTGCTTTTTCATCACCGGCATTCCCCGGAATCATAACGATATGGCTGGGTGTGTATACAAAATTACTTCCGTCATCGGAATAGGAAAGCCCTATGCAGCCGCCAATGCGGACGCCTGCTTTGTTGTAATTTGGGCCAACAACAATCGCACCAGTAACTTCTGTGGCTGATGGAAACTGGATTTGGAAATATCCGCTTTTTCCAGAAGCAAAAACATACTGCGTTCCGCCGTTTGTTTCGGCCCAGTTTTTGATTTTGCAGTTTCCATCAAATGCATAGTAAGGCTCTCCATCGAGCTTGTTTGATGCAGATACGATATACCCATTCTGGCTATTGGCCGTCATGACAGGAATAAGGCTTTTAAAATGGCTGCCTCCGCCCGGAATTCTCGGTGCTACTCCCATCAGCAGCCACCCCGCGCAGCACATGCCGCGGATTTCTTACGGGGGGGGGTAAAACTACATACAAACGAATGTTTCATGCTAAACCTCCATCAGGTTGTGATCTGCCACCGCGCGTTGATCTCTGCGGTAGGCTTTTCCTGTACATATACGGTCACGGTGCCATAGCCGGTCACAGATAAGCCATCATCGTTGATGGCATCTTGTACCTCACCCAGAATCTCATCCGTAGCGATAATGCCCGTCTTGATAAACTGGATTCCGCTCGTAAAGGTACTGTTGGCGGTCACCGTCGGTGCGCCGCTGTTGTCCGGCACCAGCGTGGCCGTCTGTTTGTAGGCAAAGCCGCTGTAAGGCTCGGTACCGGTGCAGGCTGTCCACCCATCCAGCGTCAGCTTGGCGGTGTACATGGCGGCCGTGCCATTGATGCCTTCTGCCACACGGTTTTCCAGGTCGTTCATGTTGGAGGCATCGAAAGCATCACCATCCTCCATGACCAAGCCCTCGGCGCGGGATACATCGTAGGTGTTCGTAGTGCCGGTCGGATTCAGAACGCGCCGGGTCGGATGTTCGCTTTGGCGATCCTTCCAGGTCTTTTTTGTGAAACTCAAGGTCAAATCACTCCTATCATCTGCCCGGCGTACAGTTCGCCGGTATATACCTTGCGGGCCGGGTTGTCGTTGCGCTCCCAGGTCTCCCGCAGGCTCCACAGAATTTGCTCGATTGCATTTACATCGGCATACCCCGTGGCAGGGAAAGCCGGGATTTCAGGTGTCCCGGGCAGTGTGTTGTAGGCATCGCGCACAGTTTTGAGGTTTGCAAGGATGCGCTGCATCTGGCTGGGGGTCAAAAAGTCGGTGCTGACCCAGGTCTTGGTCTGGATCGTAACCCCGAACAGATCTGCCAGATAGGCCAGGTTTCCTTCAATTCGGTTGAGCATTGCGGCCGAAAAATAGCATTTATCTGCTTTAGCCTTTACATCCGCCTCGGTGCGGTCATAGATTGGAACTTGCCAGGGCATCAGATCAGGCTCCTTTCTCCGGCGTAGATTTCGCCCGTGTAAGCATCTGCGCCCAGGCTCAAGCGCCGCCCGGTGACCCGCACATCTGCACGATAGCCGCCGGTCAGGTCGAACTCCATCTTCTCCAGCTGACCGCGTACCATCTCGCCGCCGAAGCTCTCCACGATCAGCATATCCGCCAGCACCTCTGTGCCTGCCAACATGCGGAAAGTTTGCTCGTAACGCTGGGCGTAATAGGTTAGGATTCGCTGGGCCAGGGCTTCGGCGCGGTCGGGGCTGACAAGCGTTGCATCGGTCACGGTCAAGACATTGTCCTGTGCGTTGGGCGGCAGATTCGATGCTGTCTGTTGCAACACGGTCGTGGTTTCGATGTACTTTTGCCCTGTAACGACTACTTCCCCGGGGGTGGTGACCGTCACATTGCAGTAGTTTGTGCCCCGCTCTACCAGCGTACCGCCGGTCACGGCCAGGCTGTCAGCCAATGCCGGGGAACTGAACGTGATCTGGTGCGTTCCTGCTACAAGTTCATCTTTGTACAGTTCCTCGGTTTCGGCACCGGCAGTGTAGCGGTGAGCCGTTACAGAAACGCCTGTAATCAGGGGCTTCAAGGTGACTTTGTTTCCGTCCGAGAACTTGCGCTGGTAAGTGATCAGGCCGCTGGACCGCTCCGGCGCAGGGAAAATCTTGATTTTATCGCTGCGGCTGCAATCCACGACAGCACCAACGGCAAAGGCAATCTGCTGCAGGGCGGTGCGCCGGGTATCCATGGGCAGATAGCCGCTGATCGATTCGGCGGCCAGCGCGGCATCAAGCTCATATTCGTAGCCGTCCAGAACCTCGGCCACCAGATTGCCCACGGTCGTGTTGTAGACCCCACCGTTGAAAGGCGCACTGTCCAGCAGGCCGATGGCATCTACGGCGGTAAAACTGGCGAGCGTGTCGCTGGTGTTTTCCCAATCGCTGAGGTAAAAGGTGCCCATGTTATGGCTGACGATCTCGGTGCTGCGGGTATTCTCCCGCACATCTTCCCATACGGTGAACTTCTGCTTATGCTGCAGCACATCGAACACGCCGTCCGGGTTCAGGATGGAAAAATCACCCTTGCGGTTGAACAGCGTCAGATTCAAGGTGTTGATGGACAGTTCATCCGACAGCGGGTTGATTTCCTCAAGAATATGGGCTTCTACAACTTCGTCCCCCTCAAAGGTCAAAAACTTGCCATAATCCAGGCCGGAAAGTTTCAGGTAGCGTCCAGGCCGATTGGTGGCCGTAAAGGTCAGAACGATGCTGCGGTAGTTCTCCACTTTGCGGGCGCAGTAATAATCGACCGCGTCCGGGGTGAATACCGCGGTCGTCAGCAGACCGCCATCGGAGCCATACCACTGGATGGTCAGTTCACTGGCCCAATCTTCGGTAGGAGCATAGAAGTGCAGCATCAAGCCGCTGCTGCTGTGGGTCTTCGAGAAGCGGATTTGCAGCACAGGCGGCGAGGCAAAGCGGCCGCTTTCATCGGAGAGCTGGCTGCTCCATAGTCCCCAGAACTGCCCGGATGGGCTATCCGGGAACAAAGAATAACTGCCATCCATCAAAAACTGCCGGGTCTCCAGTGTGCCATATAAAGGCAGTGCAGGTACTTTGTCCAGCAGCAGATCACTGCTCAAGTCGCAAAAACCGCGGGTATCGGTGCTGCTGGGGACGCTGTCGCCACGGGCGGTTACGTCGTACAGGCCGAATTCTACCCGCGTATTGGTTCTCATCGGCCTACCTCCTTAGATTCGCGCTGGCTTCTTTGCAATGAAATTGACCGTCAGATTCTTCCAGTAGTTCTTCTCTGCCACCTTGCGCAGCAGTTCATCCGCCACGTTGGAAAAATAAGCGGTAAAGGTATAATCACCGTCTTCATCCGGCACGGTCACTTCGTGGAACTCGACCGGCTCGGTTAGCTTGTCCCAGAGCCGGGCATACTCGGTACGGTCAATGCCGGGCCCCAACTGCAGCTTGTAGTTGAAATACACACCGATTAGTTCACGCTCCAGGTCGCCGTTCTCGGTGCGCTCGGCATACTTATCCAGAAAATCGGCGGTACGCTTCACACTCAGCACATCGATCTTATAGCCGATTCCGTCAATGTACAGCATATCAGTAGGCACCTCCCGAAATCAGCTTGACACCGGCGCGGTTGTTTTCCTTGTCAATGTAGGGTTTCAGCAGGCGCACCAGCTGTTCCAGGCCGCCGCTTGCGGCAAAGCGGATCGTGATGTCCTGCCCGCCGTAAGCTGTCATGACCTCGGCCAGGGCCTCCTTGATGGTCTCCAGCGGGGCCTCTACATTGGTACCGCTGCTCTGGTCGCCCAGTACGGCCAGGAACTCGTGGTTGGCCGGGATGACGGCACCCTGCGCCAGATACGGGATCTGTGGCGCAGTGATATGGGTAATATCGAAGCCGATGTGCTTGCCGCCCAGACCGGGAATACCATCCGGCACATCAAAGGAGATGCTGTTCATCGCATCGATGACAGCGTTCAAAGCACTTACAATGGCCGTTATCATTGCGTTTACAAAACCGATGATGTTGTTGATGGCGGTCTTGATGCTGTTGGTGATGACATCCCAGATGCTTGAAACTGTACTGCTTACCGCCTGCCAGGCTGCATCCCAGTTGCCCTCAAACACATTGCGCATGAAGTCAATCACGCCCTTCAGCGCCAGCAGGCCGATGTTCAGCACATCTGCAATGACACCGATCGTGTTTGTGACAATGCCGCTGACCGCAGTGCAGACGGTTGTGATGGTGGGGCCAAAGGTGGTCAGCAGCCAGTTTGCCACCGGCAGCAGCAGATTGTCCCACAGGGCTTTCAGCAGCTCGGCCACAAAGTTGATGGCATCACCGACCACAGCGATCAGGTTCGCCGCCAGAGGGGCCAGGTGGTCATCCCACAGGGCCTGCAGCTGGGCGACAATTGCGCTCAAAATGGGCGAAACCACTTCCAGCCAAAGCCGCTCGACAAAGTCCATCACTTCCTGGAACCACTCAACCATCATGGTAAATACCGGCGAAATGTAAGTGGTCCAGGCGCTATTAAAGGCGGTGGAAATGTCTGTCCAGGCCGTCAGCAGCAAATCCAGCACAGGAATGATAATATTCTGGATCGCATCGACCGCAATTGTCGAGAAGGTTTCAAAGGCAGCTGCGCCCATGCGGATCAGGCTCGAAACAACATCCCCCACAACAGGGGCCAGAATCAGGCTGAACCCGTTGATAATACCGGGGATAAAAGTGTCCAGCAGGTACGAAAGCAGCGGTTTCAGGCCGTTGTCCCACAGGTTTTGTGCAGCAGCCTGGATGCCGGGCCATACGTCCATAGCGGCCTGTCTGATCTGCTCCCAGGCAGCTTTCCAGGCGGCCACGCTGGGGGCCAGACGGGCAAGAAACGCATCCCAGAAATTGCTCAGGCGGCCCATCAGGTCCTTCAAGGGGTTCTGGGCCTGCTCAAAATCATAGGCAAGGCCGCTGCCTGCACCACCCCCGCCACCTCCGGTATCATCGTCGGTGTCTTCTTCCTGCTGCTTGTTCAGCACATTCAGCTCATCAAAGGCAGCCAGTTCACCGGCGGCCTTTTTGGCTTCCTTCCCGGCATCTTTGGTCTTTTTGGCGGTAGAACCTGCCGCACTGCCAACAGAGTTGATGCCCTGAGCTGCGCTTTTCATGCCGGAGATGCTTTTGCCGGTCAGGAAGGAGATCAGCCGAACAATGCCGTTCAGCAGGCTGGTCAACAGATTCATAATCCAGGTGATGGCCGGGGCCAGTGCCGAGGCCAGCCCGGCAGCAGCCGTAGAGGCCGCACCTTTCAAGCGGGCAAAGGCCGTGCTGACACCATCCGTTTTGACGATGGCGCTGCCCAGCCCGCTGACCATCGTGCGCAGCGCAGAGGAGATCAGGTTGAAGACCAGCACACCGGCAACGATGCTTTTCAATCGGGTTCCAAATTTGCCCATGGCACTGCTGGCCTGCTGCAGGCGGTTGTCAGCGTTATTGCTGCCATCTGCAAGTGCGTTTGTCGCAGCACTTTCCTTCTCGGCAGCTGCCCGCTTTTGGGCTGCGGTTGCAGCCTTTTCCTGTGCCGCAACGGCCTTTTGGGTCTCAGCCACAATGCGCTCCGCGTGTTGGGTCGCACTTTCGTCCATAGAGCCATAGGCCTTGTTTTGGCGGGCTTCGATTTTCGCGAAGTCCTTTTCTATGGCGGCAGTCTGTTTATTGAAATATGCCTGCATTGAATCATCGGCGGCCAACATATCCACCGCGTTCGCCTGCTGGGCCGCCGCTGTCTGCTCCTGCTGTAACTGGGCTGTCAAGGTCTGATGTTGGGTCGTCAAGGCCTGCACCGTTTGCTGCTGGCTGCGGTAAGAAGCGTCGATTTGCTGAACCTTGGCCATTTGGTCCTCATACTGGGCACTTAATTTATCGCTTAGTGCCACATCAGCTTCACTAACAACACCGTACTTGGAATGATGCCCTGCATCAAGTCGGGCATTGACTTCCTCAAGGGCCTGTGCGGTTTCCTTAGCTTTCTGCCGGGCAGCTTCCAGATCATCCCGCAGATTGTTCCGCTTAGTAGTGGCCGAGGATAGGGACTTTTCAATGCTGCCGATCTTTTGCGTTGTGCGCTTGATCTGTGCCTCCAGCGCATTCAAATCGGCGATGGCGCTCTTTTTGTCCAAGCGCACATCGATAATAACCGAACCGTCTGCTGCCATACTGCACCACTCCTTTCCTTGGTTTTATATTGTTTATCCGTCCAGCTCTGCCAGCAGGCGGTCCTTTTCCGCCTGCTCCTCGGCGCTTCTGGCCGAAGAAAGCCGAATCAGTTCTTCATTCTCGCGGGCAAATTCCTGTTCGTGCTTTTCCAGCCGTTTTCCCTTGGCTCGTTTGGCGCGGATATTCACCACCTCGGAAAACAGGCCGCGCCCTATACCGTGGAAAGCCCCAATGAACTCCCACCAGTGGAGATAGGGACAGCGGCGGCAGCTGTATCCCAGTATCTTATCGATAGCCGGGGCAATCAGCCCTGCATCCTTTTCCCAGTCCACAAGCCGGGGCTTGGGCAGTTGGTGCTCCGGCAGCGGTTCGCCGCAGTTCACAAACACCATAGCTGCCGTAAAGGCAGCCTGGGCATCGGGTAGCTGTTCCCAATCCGGGAATAAAATTTGCAGGCAGACAGAAAGCTGCTCCGCCTGTGTCAGTTCTTGGTCGGACAATGCGGCCAGTGCGTCCAGCACTGCCCGGAAATCGGACCGTACAACAAAAGGCTGCCCGTTCACATCCACTGTGACGGGCAGATCCCAAGCACTCATATCTGCTGGCCGGGGGCAAGGCCGACCCGTTTGTCGCGGTATTTTTCCAACCGCTGCGCCTTGCGGGCGTTGCTGGCGGCCACGGCTTTGCCGGTAGCATCCTCGAAGATGGGAATGACCGCTTCCATAACCTTTTCCAGTACCAGTTCGCCATCCTCGCACAGCGCCAGGCTGGACATGCCGCCAAAAAATACCGGCGAGACCTCGGCTCCAAAGGCATAGTCAAGCTGTTCCTTGATGGCCTTGTCCACGGCGATCATAGTGTCAGGGTTGGCATCGACCCCGGCATCCTGTACCATAGCCTCGATTTTACGCCGGGCTTCTTCAAAACGGCCCATCAGTCCGGCATCCGCCAGATTAAGGCGCACAGTGCCCAGTACGGTGCCGTCCGCATCGGTTACGTCGTAGCTTTTATAACCACGGTCGATTCTGATTTCCATGCTCGGCGCTCCTTATTCTGCAGTAAAGGTGTTAGTGGCGGGATTAAAGGTGCCCTTGCTTTTAACGCCCGTGTAATGGACATTGAACGGGATCTGATAGCCGGTGGTGTCGCCGCCGTAGCTGACGATTTCGATGTAGCACTCTTCCTTGACGGCGGGATAGGCCCCGGCGCTGTCTTTATCCCAAAGCTTAACTTCCACGATGTCGGTCTTCAGGTCGTCCAGCACCATGTCACCGTCGATGATAGCCTGCAGCTTAGTGAACAGGGCATCGCCTTCCTCGGCGTAGTAGGGGCTGACCTCACCCTGCTTCTGGTAGCTGTCGATGGTAACAGAGGTCTGGCCCAGGATGTTGGATTTCTTCTCCACATTGGCCGACAGTTCCGGGCTGTACTCTTCCAGGTCCTTGCCCAGACGGATATAGTCATCCTTGCCGGTAGAATCGCTGGCGAAGTGCGCGTTCAGGTAATGCGCCATGTATTTGCGCTGAATTTTCATAGTCGATTACTCCATTTCGTAATGTTTCCAAAAGGTTGCGGCCAGCCGGACCATATACATGGCGGTGCCTGTCAGTTCTGCATCATACAGCGCGCCATTCTCGGCGCGCAGACGTTCACGATGCTGGTCGATGTTGCCGAAAGTTGGTGCCTTGCGCAGAACACTCTGTTCCTGTACCCACTGCTGGAAGTCCATCACCCAGTCGGCGTTGATCTGGGCACCCTCAGTATCGCCGGGGGCTTTGGCAAAAACGACGTACAAAGCAAAATTGTACTGGTTCTGGACCGTAACCTGGCCCAGCAGATTCTCGGTACGTTCCACCTCTACCATCCCGGCCGGGAATACCCCGAAGCATCCCGGCAGCTGGTCGGTATAGTCTACCTGGTAGCTTGTAAGTTCACCGGCGCGGGGATAGGTCTCCAGCCACGCCTGCAGGCGTTCAAGGTCTGTCATTTCCCTCTCCTTGCGATGTACCGCTGCAAGTCTGCAGTCAGGGCTTCACCTTCAGCAGCAACAAGCGCCCGGTCCCAGTGCGAACCGGCCTGCGGATTTTTGATTTTGGTATAGTGCAGCGGTTTGCCCTCGGCCGTCATTCCGTCAAACAACCGCTTGGCATAGACGGTATCGGTCACGATGTACGGCTCATGGATGTCCGTCTGCGCGATGGTCAGCTTGATGGTAGCGCCCGTGCGATAGGGCATATACTTTTGGATGCGCCGCAGCACATTCTTGGTATGGAACTGCTGCACCGGGCCATTCAGGCCAAAACCCTTGCTTTCCAGCAGCTGCTCGGCGCGGGGCAAATCAATTTTGCCTTCAAAAACAATCTTCATGTCCCGGCCTCCACATGGCAGGGCTGTCCGTGCCAGTATTTCTGCTCCACCCAGGAAACAGTGGTCACATCATAGCTGCTGGGCAGCAGTCTGGCCCAGGCTTCGCGGTCAGGAACTTCCGGCCCGATGCCCGCAACCACCCGGTCGCCGGGCTGCAGCACATAGGTGCCTTCCACTCCCACATCGGCTGCGGGGCTTACCCTGGCACCAGCTTTCTGGGGGATAATCAGCAGATACCCGCCCGTGTGCTGCACACCGCTTTTGGTGATTTCTACATTCGGGCGTGTCTCATAGTACACGCCCTGCAATACCACGCGGCGGCACGAAAAAGGATTGAACACTGTATGGTAAACAGTAACCGTTCTGTCACAATGCGGATAGTGCAAGGGCTGATCCCTTGCATAATATTTGAACATATCAGCACCCCCTGTAGATGGTTGCATACAGCTGCACACAGCGATAATACTCTGCTGCCCGTGCTGCCGGGCTGGTGTCCGGCGCAGGTACTGCAGCGCGGTTTTCGCTCACACTTCCAATACTTACGCTCTGTACTGCGCCGTTTCCGGCCTCCAGCTGCGCATAAGCATACATGGCATCTGCAATGGCGCAAACAGCCATAGGTCGGGCATCATCCGTTTCATAACTTACGGTATAGATGCGCTCATAGCGGCGCAGTTGGGCATCTGCATCACGCTCAAACTCCGGCCATTCCCGCCCGGGAATCGCGGTGCCGCCATATTCGTCAGAATAGAAACGGTAATCCAGCATGGGTTACTCCTTGCTGTTTTTCTTGCCAGTACGCTTGCTGGCGGGTTTGTCCGTATCAGTAACTTCACTTCCCGCAGCCTCAGCAGGGGGCGCGGCAACGGCATCAGGGAGGGCCGGGGCTTTTTCCTTTTCAGGCGGAATATAACCGATCACACTCATCTCATGCTACCTCCATTAGGCCACGGGCTTATGGCTGGCGTACACACCGGCCACCTTGTTTTCGTAGACATCCGCCAGCGAAAGCAGGCGATAGCCGAAGATGTAACCATCGCTGTCGTTGTTGTACTCCGGGGTGATAATCTTCGGCGCGGCATGCTTGGTGTACTGGATCAGGGCACCCTTATGGATAACCATAAAGTTCAGATCAGCGGCACCGGTAGCCTTGGTGTAACCGCCCTTGCTCTCGCTGTCTTTGCCGGACAGCTGCTTGATGGCCGTGTAGAAGCGGCCCTGCGGCACCTTCACAATGCCGGCGAAATCACTCAGGACTTCACGGCTCTTGGTGGTGTCCATGTCCTTTACTGCCTGGAGCAGTGCCGGGGTGATGAACAGATAGCGGTCGGTGTTGGGGACTTCCGCGTCATCCATGGCAGAGCATGCGGCGCTGATTGCCTTGATAACGGCAGGGCCGTCCGCAAGGGTCTCTTCCTTCTTGGTGGCACCGTCCGCGCCGCAGTAGGCGGCAAAACGGAAAGCATCAACCTCCGGCACCACCATCGTGCGGATAAACTCTGCAGACAGCTTGCCAAAAGCAAGCCCTGCCGTCTCCAGATCATCCGCCACATCCACAACAAATTTGCGGCCACGGTCGAAGTTGGCCTTAACGGTCTCGTTCTCCATCGTCACGCTGCCCTGAGCATAACCGTTGTTGCGGTCATAGGCACCCAGGCCGTCCATGCTCATCTTGGGGATGATGAACTCCCCGGCGTTGGCACCTTCTTTCAGCTCGGCACCATCGCTATCCAGCACACTGGTCAGGGCGGCAAGCTTGTACACTTCGTCCAGCTTGGGGACATAGCTCTTTGCGAGTTCGATTGCATTTGCCATAGTAGGTATCTCCTTTTCTTATTTTGTGGGCAGGCCCATGGCCTTGCGCATTGCGGTGTCGGCATCTTTGCCGCCGATCATGGTCGTGCTGCCGGTGCCTGTTGCCAGCGGCGGCGGGGTCGGCGCGGTGTCGAACATGTAACCGTTGTCTTTCTGCACAGCAGTCAGGGCAGCGGCAATGTCCTTGTCCGGGTCTTTGCTGGTGCGCAGCGCATCCAGGTCCAGCAGGGCGCGGATGGCCTTGCCATTGCGGCCACGGGCGGCGGTGATAGCATGATCCAGTTTTGCATCAAACTGGAAGGCTGCCACACGGGCATCCGCATCTTTTTCGGCCTGTTCCGCTTTAGCCTGCCAGTCTGCAGCACTTTTGCGCAGCCCCTCGATGTCCATGCCCTTGTACTCTTCCAGTTCCTTGTTGGCGGCAGCCAACTGTTCAGCCGTGCCGCGCTGGGCCTCTTTGGCAGCGTTAAAATCGGCTTTGGCAACAAAGCCCTTGCCGATTTCCGCGCTGATTTGTTTGTCGATTTCCTCGTTGTAGCCATCGCCAAGGATAGCCTTCAACCATTCAAGCATAGGGGTCTCCTTCATCTTCAGTGTCCATCGTGCCGCTGTCCTTTTTATTCCGGCCAGTCCCGGTATCGCGGCGCTCTGCTTCATCCCGCAGAGCCAGGGTATAACAAAAGCCCCTTGCGGGGCTGTGTTTCTTATTCAGCCGGTCTCTCGGCAGATGTGGGTGCGGGTCAGGCCGCAGCTGGGGGATTCGGTAGCCGGTCATGCGGCGGTCAGGCAGACGGTTTCGGCACGGGCACTTTTTGCAAATGATCTTTCTTTTTTGGTGTCGCCGCCAGCCAAATGCCTCACACAGCAGTTCTTTGAAATCCTCAAAAGCCTGCCGCAAGTCATCAAAACAGGCAATAGTTCCCGAAACCGGGGCATAAACACAGGTCATAAAGCACCTCGTTTAAAAATTTTAGGCACGAAAAAAGCACCGCTTAAAGGCGGTGCAAATACTGTTTATAAGGTGTTTAAAGGGGTTTGGCGTTTTTGAGCAATTCTTTCATAAAGGCATCGTGCTCTGCTTCCAGTTCGGCCAGCGGGCGCGGCGGGGGTTTGCTGGGGTCAAAGGCAACGCGCTCATCTTCCTCTGTCCAGTTGCCTGTTGCTTTAAGCAGATAAATGGAATCTGTAGTAGCGCTGCGATCCGGGTCTGGTGTCCAATCAAAAAAGTCTGGCTCCGGGTCATCCTCGGTATAAGGCCAACCGCGGGTAAGGTCTGCTCGCCATTTTGCGATTTCCTCAGGCGTTGGAGGATTATCCCGAAAATACGAGTCCATGCTTAGCACCATCCCTTCGCAGCTCTTCAGCAAAAGCAATGCGTTGTGCAAGGATCGTTTCTGAATCCTCGCCGCCACCCTTATAAAGAGGATATTTTTTCCTTAAGCGCCTAAACCATTCGTCAGCACTTTGGGTTGAATAGCCAAAGGTCTTTTCGCATGTATACAGCGCTCCGGCATTGCCCACAGCGCCGATACCCTTCATCAGGGGGCGCTTGATAAGCTGCTGTATATCCTCTGGGCTAAGTATACCATTGCTTGGATGGTTATGTAAAGAGTAGTACGGTACGTTTAGGTCCTGCGGCTTTACAGTCATCTTTGTTTGCCCGCCTACAAAGTACCCGGTGCTTTTACCGTCAACAGTAAAGTTAACCATGGCCTCTGTCCCAACAGGCAAATCTTTCACCTTTTCCAGCACACCTTTGGCATATTCCTGTGCCAGCCCATTGACCTTGTTGGAAACGCCCTGGAAAAACGGCTTCGGCACCGCCTGGATGCGCTCATCCGTTACACTGTACAGGGTATGCCCAGCAATCTCAACATCGTGCAGCTGTTCCGGCGCAGCCTTTTTGTAACTCCACACGGCCTTACTGGCTTCACTTCGGCCAAACCCGGCAACCTGTAGCCGCTCGGTCCGGGTGGGCAGGCCCGCAGCCTTACAAAATTTTCGGTACTCGCTCTGCACTACGCGCAGCTTGACCTGGTGCTTTTGCAAATCTGGGCTGTCGGTTTCCCGGTCGGCCAAAATTTGCCGTTTGATAAGGCGTATGCCGTTTTCAAGGCGGCTTTGTTCTTGCCCTGCCTCATACAGCGTGTACTGCCTCCCGTTGTAGGTAATGCCCTGGGCATTGTTGTCTTTAAACTTTTGCAGCTGGGCGTCGGTGTACTGCGGCTCACTCACGCCCAAAATAATAGGGCTGGCCGTGTGCCCGCAGTTCAGGTGGCCGATGCGGCGTTGCAGGCTGTCGTTCAGGGCCTCGTACTCAGCATCACTGTATTGCCGTCCCTGTATCGGTTCGTGGTCTGGCGCACAGGCTGCATGGGCGCTGATTTCCCAGCCATCACACCCCAGGGCATCGTGGTCAGCCTGCTGGACTTCATCGTCCAACTGCCCCAGCTGGTCCATAAGGTATCGGCGGCAGGCATATTCAATGCCCACGCTGCGGCCGCTCTTCTGCTCGATCGTCCGCAAGCCGCGCTTGGCCAGCGGGGTCACAGCACGGCGGATAGCCGTATCAAGATCCAAGCTGCCCGTGGCAACCTGGCGGAAAGCAAAATCCATGGCCTTTTTGTATGCCGTCTGCAACGGCAGCACCTTGCCCTCCGGCGTGTCTGCCCACAGATCGCGCAGCATTTCAGCTGTTTTAGCCTTACTCATACGCTCGTAGCCCTCGGTCATCTGCCGCAGGCTGCCGTTCTCATCCAAGGTCAGGCTTTTATCTGCCACATACTCAAACAGGCTGTTGATGACTTCCTCGTTGATGTCCAACTGCTTGGCTACTGCCTTTTCAATAGCCGATTTGCTTTCGCCCAGCGCTTGGGCGCGGTAGATCTGGTACTCTGCCGTATCGGTGATGGCCCCGGCTTTCTTGATGCGCCTGCTCACATCCCGTATCAGCTCATCAATGCAGGGCTGTGTCATGGCAAGGGCAGCATCGCTCAAACCGGCACGCTGTTCAGCGGTCAAGGATGTTCACCTCAACTTTCCAGTTCGCTAAGCTCCGGCATGTAATTCTTGCGGATCTCTGCAAGGTCGGATTCGGTCCCGCAAGGCAGGTCGAATTTCCAGGCCAAAGCCAGTTCAGGCTTTAGCAGGCCCATTTCCACCATTTCCTTGCGTTCGGCCCATTCCTGGTCAGCATCGTACAAAACACCATTGCCCCAGGTCACGGTCAGCTCATCCGGGTCCCAGCCTGTGGCATCACACAGGTGGTAGGCTTGCCCAATCTGGTCACCAAGCCGCAATGCTGCTTGCAGCGCATCATAATAAAGGTGCTGGAACTCGATAATCGATAGGCTGTAATCACCGGCGCTGGAGTTGATCTCGGTGGCTGTTTTGCTTACCGCCTCGGCATCCGATAGGATACCGCGCTTGATGCCCAGCAGATTTTCAATGGCTTTCAAGTAGGTTTGCCGCCGTGATTCATAGCTTTCATTGCGCAGCACAGGGGCAAACGGCGTGATGCCAAGACTTTGTTCATTGCCGTCAAGGCCGACAAACACGTCATCTGTCAGCGCCTTTTGGCCGCCGCTGGTGTGCAGCAGATCGGCACTTGCCACAACGCGCATCCGGCCAAGCTCAAATTCCCGGCTCAACTGCAATTCGTTCTGGTTGATGCGGTGGATCAGCCCCATGGCAGGCTCGTAGACAGAAACGCCGTCCGCACTTCCGTCTACACAGTTGGTAATAGGCATCCGCAGAAATACCATGCCGATGCCATCGATCGGCGCGGAAAAGGTGAACACCTCCGGCAGCTCTGCATACTGGGGCAGGCTGTCCAGCGGAACGAACCGCCCCAAGGTGCTTTTGTTGTCCGAGCAGTACAGCCGGTAGCTGACGGTCAGATGTAGCCCATCCGTTGTGCGCCGCTCCACCAGCGTAAAAAAGCGATGGTCTGCCGATACGGATTTCTCGCACAGCGCCACATCAGTCGGCACACCATCCGCGCCGCGTCCCAAAACAATGACCGAATCACGGCCCACGACTTGCCAGCGTACTGCACCGCCTGCCATGGGCACCGGCTTGGCCCATGCCTCGCCGCCAACCATGGCCTGTGTCATCAGAGGGCCTTTTATCGCATCAAAAGCGCTGCGCACCTCGTCAAGGTATTGCAATTTCCCGCTGTTTGTGTGCTGTAAGCTGCTGTCATACTCGCCAAAGGTGGCCTTGCACAGCTTATTCACAATGGCATAGGGCAGCCGTTGGCACGGGTCTTCCATCTTGGTCGGCTCACGGCCATACCAGGCGGCATACCATTCCTCAATGGCTTGTTTCATGGCGCTGCTGGTCACATCGCTCATGCCCAGGGCTTCTTCAATATTTGCAATTGCGTTGCTTGTCAGGGCGCGGATCAGTGCGACCATGCCGTTTTCCTCCTACTTGGATAGCATTCCTGAAGCATCTTGGCCACAGGCAGTAATCAGCGGCCGCCCGCCAGGGGCAGCCGCTGCATGGGTCAGGTCTTTTCTTTTGCTTCTTTTTCACGGCCTTCAACCACTACGGTCGGCCTCGTACAGCGCAGCGCATATTCCAGCCCGGAAATATAACTCTGCTGCCGGTCGATTGTCCGTTGCAGTTCCTCCATCTTTTTTGTGGTCTTTTCCAGTTCGACCACCAGCGTTTCATAGGCATATCGCGGCAAAAAGCGGTCAATAAGCCATTTCTTAAATTGTTTCATCAAGCCCCCCGGCGCATCCAGATGCGGTTCAGCGCATAGCGCACAGCATCAATGTGGTGGTTATCGGCATCCACATAGCCGGGCAGCACCTCGCCATCCCGGCCGGTTTCATATTCGTATTCGCTGAACTCCTTAGCAGTATCCGGGCATCTGCGCGGGTCAATAACAATGGCGTTTAAGCCTTGCAGCCATTTCATGCTGGCATTTACACTGCCGGGGCCTTTTACAGCTTCCCGGCAGCGCACACCAAACGCCCGATAGTCTGCACAGGATTTCATTTCGGCGGAATCGGCGGTCACGCTCTCCCACGATTCAATGCGCTGCATAACCATCTTGGCGGTTTCCTCATTGCTGGTACGCAGGCGGGTCAGTTCATCAAAGATATACAGGGTCTTGCGGGCCGCATCGTAGTGACAGCGGTTGAACGCCCACGGGTCAGGGTACCAGCCCCAGTCAACGCCGTTTTCAATGGTATCAAAGTTCTTGATGGCTTTGTTGGAGATTGGCTCCAGCTGCAGATTTTCAAACACCTGTGTACCGCTGCCTACCGCTTCGCCCAGATATTCATGCCGGTACTTGGTGGGCTTGGTTTCCTTGATGTACTCTGCCTGGGCCAAAAATTTGGGGCCGAGCCAGGCGGCCGGTGCCTCCAAATAGGTAGAATGGTGGATATGTTTGCCCTTGCGTTCCTCGCGGGCATAGCGGTTTGCCCAGTTGCGAGAGGCCGCAGGCGGGTTGAAGCTGATAAAGGTCAGGCCAAATTCGCCGCCGCGCAGGGCGGATTGCTGCACATTGCGCACAGCTTCCTCACCGCCCTTGATCTGATCGGCTTCCTCAAACCACAAGATGCCAATGTATCCAAACGGCAGCTTGATGGATTTGATTTTCTGCGGGTCATCCAATCCACGGAACAAAATGCGCTGCCCCGTAGGCAGATAGGTGCATTGCAGCGGGCTTTGTGTGCAGCGGAACTTGGTGGTAAGCCCCAGTTTGTCGATGGCCCAAAGGATCTGTGCATACACACTGTCCCGCATCGTGTCGCCAACCTGGCGTGTCACCAGCGCATGGCAGTCCGGGTGTTTTAAAAGCTGCTGCACCAGTTCCACACTAACATACGAACTTTTCAAGCTGGCACGGCCGCCGGCTTCAACGGCTTCGTCGATGATCCCCATGTTGATGAGCCGGTGGGTCTCGTAGAACGCCGGACCGATAATGTCGGATAGGCGCACCTGCTTTTTAGCCGATGTCATCTACGATCACCACCTCATCACTGCCGCTGCTGGCCTGCATTTCGCGGTACATTTTGATCGCATCAATATCCCCGCTGCGGGCTTTCTGCACCAGCGCGGCGTGGATGGCTGCATATTCACCGGCAGCATATTTCTCGACCATAGCATCCAGCATTATGGCAAAGTCTTTCTTGCCCAGCCGCTTATACTGGGTTTGAAGGGCTTTTAAATCCTCCGCGGGATTGTAAATTTCCTGCTCGGCGGCCTGCCGTATTCCGGCAACCAGTTCCCGAACACTGCCGCTTTTCGTCCGCATCAACGGCTCCTTTCGCAATAAAAACAGGGCACCAGACTTTCGACACCCAAAACAGCCCCTAACGCGGCGCTGTGCGTGTTTGTTCTGTTCTGCGGGCAGTTTTGCCGCCCGCAGGATTTAAACGATTTTAAACGGCCCTGTGCCCCGCTTAAACGGGGAGACAGGGCAAGCAAAAAATGCAGGGCATATTTTAGGGGCAGGCTTCGCCATTTCCGGCCCGCATCGGGCCGGAATCCTCTAAAATATGTCCGCTGCTTTCCCGCTGCGGGGCGTACCAGCCGCGGCGGTATTTGCAGGTTCCTGTTTACCGTTTAAACGGTAGCTCAAAGTGATGGTCTTGTCTTCGCCGCCGATGGGGACCTTTACGGTGGCGCGGCGGTCATGCCGGTTTACCTTTTCCAGCAGTTCCTTTAGGTGGGCCAGCGGGCCGCTGGTAAAGTCCAGGGTTCCGTCCTCCCGTAGTTCAGCCTCGCTGGGCGGCATGGGGCCGTCCCCGGCCAGCCAAAGGATGTTGGCTTCCTCACGCTCACTCAACGGCTCCGGCGTTCCCTTGCTGGCACCCAGCCAGTGCAGTACGCCTTCCTCATTGCGCACAGCGTAATAGACGCGGTACACATCCGGAGTGCTCACAAACAGATAACTGGGGAACAGCGTGTAAAGCTGTTCCTGCCAGCTGCCGCCTCGGCGTATCATGCGGCATTCCTGCGGGCACCGGGCATCCACACCCTTGCGCCGCAGCTTTTGCATGATCTCCACTTCCTGCCCGCCTATGACTTGGAGCGCATACATACTCATGCGCCGCCCTCCTGTGCTTTGCGGTCCAGGTAAGCCGATACCTGCTTGTACAGGTCCGGCCGTTCTTTGGCCATAGCGCTCCACAAAGCGGTTTTCAGGTCGTCTGTCCCGGCTTCCAGATCCGTCTTGTTTTGCAATTCGACTCGCTTCTTGTAGGCAACCGCGCGGGTCAGGCCGCTGATCTGGTTCATCAGCTTATCTACGCTGACCGCGCTCCAATCTTCCTCTTTCTTGGAAGTAAGCGCGGTCATAAGATTCTGGCTGGCAACGCGCACCAGCGCTTCGGTGGTATCCAGGTCAGGGTAACGCTCCAGCTCATCCAGCATATTGCGGAAGTTTGCCTGCGCGATCTGCAAGGTCTGCAAATTCTCTACATACCCCTGCGCATAGCGGCACACGCTGGAAACCGAAAGGCTGTACCCCTGCTGCTCCAGATAGGCCACAATGTCCGAGTAGGTGGCACTGCCATCCATAATCATCTCTTCTACGGTGGCCTTCATCTCCGGGGGCAGGGTGTCGATCTTGCTGTGTTTGCGGTTGCCGCCCTTTTTGCCATTTAACGGCCAACTGCCCATATCACACCTCGATCATGTCGTCCTTGATGTTGCCCTGCAGGACACGGATGCCCGTATCGGTCAGGCGAACTTCCAGCAGCGTCCATTCAATATCCGCAAAATCCGGCACAAGCACTTTGTCCATGATTGTGCGCAGCTGGATGTACTTTGCCAAAGCCAGGAAGTTGATGCAGTCCAGAAAATCATTTTGGCTGACACCCCAGATCTGTGCCGCCTGCTGTACATCGGTCAGGCGGTTGTAGCCGTGCCGGATGATGTTGATGGCCTGCATGACCTTGCCATTGTTATGCGGGAAGGCATTGGCCCGCAACTGACGCATCAGCATTTCTTTCTCATTCATCGGCAGTTCCTCGCTTCATTAAAAGGTCTAAAATACGGTCCAGTTTTTTTTCGGTTTTGGCCTGCTCACGGAAATAGTCTTCCTTGGTCAAAAAGTTACTGCGGATAGATTTAATGTCGTTGCGGCATTCGCCCCAATCGCGTTGATGCTGTTCTCGGGTGGTGTAAGTCTTCTGGATGTCAGAAATCTGCCTTTTGCATTCGCCGATTTCTTTTTCAAACTCAGCCTTGGTTGCTGCATTGTCGAGCTTGCGCTCGATCTTATCAAGGCTGCGCTTTACCATCCATCCCAACGCCCCAATCAGGAACGTCAGCAAAACACCTACAAGCCACCATGTGCCGGCATCAAACTGCATTGATCTGTACCCCTAAACTAAAAAAATCGTGAGTATCGCTGGTTTCTATAACCAATGATACTCACGATTCGCAAGGAAAGGCAGTTTAAGCTTTTTAATATTCTATTTCACGTTCTGATGGAAAAAACTCAATTGTCCATCAAGCGGTTTTGCCAGGATTTCACGGTGCTTATCTTCTACAATAGCCCGGATTGTCACGGTTGTCAAATTGTACTTCTTCGCTAAGGCTTTCAGGTTATCACCGTTGTATTCTTCCACTATGCGCTGGTTCCGTGCAATTCGCTCAAAACTGTCCCGCTTGGGTATGTAGATTGTCTCGGCGGCGTAGACATCAATCAGCTTCAGATAATTTTCAAAGCCAATCAGGTCAGCCACATCCCGCTGCACGGGGGTCAGGTCTTCCGGGCGGATTTCCCACTCATCCATCGGCATCACCCCGGGCTTTTTCAGCGGTCTTTACATATCCCTTCAAAACTTCCACCAGCTTATTGCCGCCTTTGTAGTCGATCCAGGCAAAAGGATTCTTGGGCACGGCATCAATGCCCAGTTCCTTTTTGATGATGGCGCATAGCCGATCGCCGATTTGTGCCTTGCTGGGGCTGGCTGCTTGCAGCTGGTACATCAGCGCCCAGATTTTGCGCCGCTGTCCCTCGCTGGTGCGCCCGGCCCGCTCTTTCAGGCGGGGTGTGCCTTGCCGTCCCTCCAGCTCACCAATGACCTTACAGGCTTCGCCATAGGTCAGCTCCTTGATGCTGGTTTTCCCGGTCATTCCGTTGACCAGTTCGTGCAGCAGGTCATCATCTTCACCGCGCTTTACCATGCCCAGCGCACCGCCGATGGCGTAAATTTTGCGGATTTGGTAGGCGTTGCATGCGCTCCCACTCATTGCCCGCTCCTTCCCGGCCCTTAGCCATTTTTGAATTTTTCGATAATAAGCCTGACCGCTGTGGCCAACAGCGTTCCGGCCACAGCTGCAATAATAATGCTGCCCGCCGTACCCAGCGCTACCGCACAAAGCCATACGCCGGTATGTAAGCCGTTTGAGATCGTAGCCATCAGGCATCGGCCTCCTTTGTGCTTACATCGTAGTAAAACTCATCCACAGTACGGATATAGGCACCAACCTGCTGCAAAAGCTCGCCCGGCTGTCGCCGCAGGGCTTCACGGTCCAGCGTTTCAGTGGTCTTGACGAGCTCTGCATGGCCCAGCGCTTTCAGGGTGGCAATAGCCTCGGCCACACGGCCGCTGGCAAGCATCAGCTTGCTGCTGACCCGGTAGCCGACCGTACCAAAGGTCAGGGTCCGGCTCTTGCCGTCCAGTTCGGCCCGGTGCATATCCACATAGGCTTTCACATCACTTTCCAGCGCCTTCATGCGGTTTTGCAAAGGCAGCGCCGCCTGGGTGTAGTCAGCCTTGATGCTGTCGATCTGGCGGTCCCGCTGCACAGACATCTCCGCCAGCGTATGCTGGCACTCCCGGATGTCCCGCAGGGCACTATCCACCGCGCTCCAATCCGCCAATGCCGGGGCGCTGGTCACTTTCTTTCTTGCCATAAAATTGCACTCCTTCCTCCCTCTGCATTTACCGGGGCTGGGGACCCGCGCCCTGCTGGGCGGCTGCATTAAGGTGCGGGCATCGGCCCGCAGGGGTGTTGTTATATCAGGCACCTTTTTGCTTTTTCTTCGGGGGACGTACCCGCGGGGGCCGGGTGTAAGCCATGGTTTCCAAGGCCTCATCATAACCACGGTCGTAGCCCTCCCAGTACAGGGGCGGCAATTCTTCCTCGCCACCAAAGGCATCCGCGTTCTGGTGCAGCAGTTCTTCATCGTGGCGGGCATCGGCTATGATCGTGCGCACTGTCATCCACAGCGCCAGGCCCCAGGCAATCAACAACAGCAAAATGTAGCCGATGCTTGCATTCACCACCAGCGCCCCAACAATCATCCCAAACAGGGCACCGCCCATTACGCCGCCGGAAACGGCATATCCGCATTTTAAATCCATCGTTAAAGCTCCTTTCAAACAACGCTCAACATGCCAATGCCCATGTGGGCGGCCATACGGTACAGGTTTTCGTAACTTACATCGTTGGCACTGGCCGCATTGGTGTACAGGTTCATCGCGCCGCGGATTCCCCACGGGCTGCGGCAAACACTCAACAAAAACTCCTGCTCTTTCTTGGCTTTTTTGTCTTCCAACACCGGGAACAGCTTCTGCACGTCCTCGGGCTTGACTTTCCGGGTGGTATACTCCCGCTGCATACGGATGCGGCTGAACAGCTGCGCAAACTGGGCCTGTTGGCGGCCTTGCAAACGGCTGTAGACCTCGCTGTTGCCAATCAGCACCACGCCGATGCCGTGCTCGCCGGTCATGGGGTTGTCATCGGTCAGGGAGCGGATTTCTTCCAGCGCCGCATATTTCAGGTGCTGGGCCTCATCAATAACGATGACCTGGTTCGTGCCGTCAAGCCGGTTCCGCAGGGCAAGCATCTGGTCCATCTTGTTCCGGCATTCGGGCACCCGCAAGGCGCGGGCCAGCAGCTTGATGCAGCTACTCAACGTGCCGGTACTCGGCGTGATGCTGATGCCCACCGCATTGGTGGGGTGGTCTTTCAAAAACTTCTGGGCACCCTTGCTTTTTCCAACGCCTGCATCGCCGTGCAAAACCACCATGCAGTGTTCCAGCTGGGCAAAACGGATGCTCTGGTAAACATCCTCGCTGATGGAAGTGGGCACATACGGTTCCCGGGGGAGCAGCCCACCGACCTTTTCGGCAACGGCAGCCACTTCATCGTTGATTTTGAAAAACTCTGTCAGCTGTCGCTCTACGGCTTCGACCGAACCCTTGTACTTCTGGTTCAGGTAGCTGCTCAAAGCTGCGCTGGACAGATTCACCTTGGCCGCCAGCTGGTTTTGGCTGATGGAATGTTTTTCCATGTACTCCTGCACACGCCGAATCAGCGCGGCATTATAGGTCTTCTCCATCTTCTAATCCTCCTCGTTGCTTTAGGATGTTCTCGTTCATAAAGCCAATGTCGATGTCGCCAACTGCTTTAAGCAGCGGTTCTTCTTCCTCGGCTCGCTGTAATTCGATCAGCTTCTGCTCCGGCCAGGCTTCCAGTTCGTCCAAATTGCGCTGGGCAAGGGCCGTTGCCAGATTCAAAGCGCGGTCCGGGTCGTCCGGCAGGCGCAGGGCCGCGCCATACTCGCGCACGGCCTTTTCGGCCCGGCGCTTGTAGGCCATAAGCTCGGCAATCTGCTCCTGGTTGGCCAGGTACCCGGCTGTCAGTTTGCTCTGCGGTGCTACGCACAAAAAGCGGTCTTCCATGTCATATACCCGCACACTGGATAGATCTTCCGGGTCATACCGCACATAGACTTTCTCTTTCATGCGCATATTGACCAGTTCCGGGGTGTAAAAGTCCAATTCCAGGCCGTGCAGCTTCAAGGTCACGCCGCGGCGGCCCACCCGGACCGGCTTGCTGGTGCGCAAAAGCATAAGCTGGAGGTCTGCATCGCTGGCGGGTCGTCTGGCTACACCGTTCTGTAAACTCTCGTGCCAGACCTGGATGCGCGTCTTGCCTTTGTCCTCAGCCACGCTGCCGCCGTAGGCCTCGCAGTTCATATACCCCTCAATCAGGGTGTCAACTGCCGCGATCACCTCGGCATCGGTGGGGATATGCTCGCCCTGCTTCAAAACGTACTTCAGCCGGTTCGGCTTCTCCACCACATTGCCGCCCGTATAGGTCGGGAACAGCCGGGAGATGCAGTTCTTGAAATCCTCAAACCGCCGTTCCACCAGCTTGGCGCGGGCATTTCGCACAATGGCGTTGGTCATGGTAATGCCCAGTCGTTCAAAAACGCCGGGCGGTGCAAACGGCTCGCTTCCGTCTGCCAGCACTTTCTTGGCGCGGTGACCTCGCCCGCCGATGTCATAGGTCAAAAACTCGCGCCCGTTATCCACATAGGCATTGTAGGGGATGCCAAACTTGGTAATGCCCTTCCGCAGGGCGTTCAGTGTCGCCTGACTTCCGGGGCTGGCCGTAACGTACCAGCCGGTAAAAATGCCGCTCCGGGCATCCAACCAGGCACTAAGGTACAGGCGGTGCAGGGTGCCGTCCGGCCCCATGCTCTCCACATCAAGGGTGTGGGTATCGCCGACCCAAAAGTCGTTTGCGTGGATGCTCTCGTACTCGCGGCGTATGTAGGGGCTGCACAGGTCATAGTATTTTTTGTCGCCCATGCGGCACAAAACCATCACCGGGTACGGCACCGTCTTGGCTTTGCGATAAAAGGTGTAGTAGCTTGGCAGCGGCATGGCTTCTGGCATATTCTGCCGGGTCCATTCCTCGGTCAGCTCAATGCACCGGGGTAGAGGAAGTTGGGATTCATTAAGATACAGCGTCAAAAACATCTGCTCTACGGCCTGCGGCAGCTTAGTCGTGCCCTTACGGGCCTTGCCGCGCATATCCACCAGTGCGCCATAGTCGCCCTCGCGGATCGCCGCCCATTTGCGGTACAGGATCTGCACACTGATCTGACGCTCCGGGTTCTCCATCTGGCACAGCAGCACGAACTTTTCATCACATTCCGCTTTCTTGGCTCCTGCCTTATTCCGGTAGGCTTGCCAGCGGTCGATCGTTGTCAGCCAGTATCCGATTTCTCCGCGCTCTTCGGAGGTGTAAGCATCCATGGACTTGCTGGGGGCAGTGGGCTTCTTGCCCTTGGCCGGAACCACGCTGGGCATGTCAACTGGTGCATGGAGCGTAAAATATTTCTGCTGCGCAGCATCCGGCAGGCTTGAAAGTGGAAATAGGTATTCCGGGCGGTTCTGCGCGTTCTTGTGGATTTGATAGGAGAGTACCCCAGTTTGTGCCATCCTACGCACATGTCGTATTGACACCCCCAGCAGTTCACTAGCTTCCGATGCTTTCAATAGCGCTTCCAAAAAATCACCTCTTCCAGACCTGCCATCATCAGACTGTGTAGGTCATCTCACAGTGACACCCCCGCGTGGGGTGTTTCGGCTTTATTCATCCCAATGCCCATCGGTGCTGTAGTTCCACTGCAATTCAATGCTGCCGCCCTGCATCTCGTACAGGGCCGGGCCATGGGCAATGCAGCACCAGCCATCTTTGGGCCTGCGCACCTTTGCTTTGTCACCTTCGGTATTCAGGCTGAGGACCTCGTAGACGCTGCCGGCATTGCTGTAGCGTTCGCCGATCAGCGGTCGGTCTGGCAGCTTGCGGATAATCTTGCGCCCTGCATCAGGATTCGTCATCTTCAAATTGCACCTCGCTTAAATAGTGTTTACACGGCTTTTTACCAACCGTAAAAAACAGGGCAGCGGTAAAATCTTCGCGCCATGCCTGCGGCCCGCCCCACCAGTTGATTGCATCTGCCAGCGTGGTGTACTGCGGCCCCATGGCTTCCTGTATGGCTTCAATGATTTTCATGCCGTTCTCCCTGACCTGCCATCTTCAGTGCCGGGCGGTCATCCACCGGCAGACGGCCCGCAGGCCGTTTCGGCTGCTATATGGCTTGTTGTTGAAATAAATCGTCTTTATCCAAATCGGGAAAGAAGCGCTTTTGGATAGTTTGAACTTCTGGCCATGTAAAGGGACTTTTTCCTGTCAGCTTGTTGTTGAAAGACTTGGGTGTAACCCCAATTGCAGCCGATATAGCTGCTTTCTTTATCCCGCGCTCCGTGATTTTTGCTTCTAAGAAGCTGTACCGCATTGTGTAACACCTCCAAAGTTCCAAATTTGGAATCTTTTACTATAATATAATCCCTTATACGGAATTTGTCAACCGTTTTATAGGCGTTTTAGTTCCATATTTGGCACTTTTTTGTTGACGATAGTTATGTTAACGGTTATACTGATAGCATGGAAGGGAGATTGCATCATGGAATTAGGAGCTATCATTTCTGAAAAGAGAAAGCAAGCAGGCTTGACTATAGATGAGTTGGCTGCAAAATCTGGCGTTCCCAAAGGAACATTAAATAAAATCATAAACGGCTATACTCGCGATCCTCAAATAGAAACCGTTAAATCCATCGCCCGCGCATTGAATTGTACCCTAGAAGATTTCGATGATTCTCCCCGCGTGCGTACTCTTTCCCAAGAAGAATACCTTCTGATTCAGCAATATCGATTATTAGATTCAATCGGACAGGAAATCGTCCAATTCATTATCAAGAAGGAATTAGAGCGGGCAGAAAAGTTAGGCATAGCAAAGCCTAATGTACCAACAATCACGTTTGCAGAACTATATCAGAACCATAACCCATAAAAAATGTATCGGCTCTTTTCTTGTTGAAAACAATAAAATGAGAGAGTCAATATGTTAAAAAGTGTATTTTAGTCGGACATTGTATCCCTTGATGAAATATGCAAGGTGCATCTTTTTTGTCGTACCTACGTAATGGGACATGCAAAGAGTAATCGGACACAAAACGTCCGATTAAAGTAATAAAAGGCGGTAGCCATAGAAGCACTATTTGTGCAGACATGACTACCGCCTTTTAAATTGTTTTAACGCCTGTTAAAATGCGTTGTTTCGTACTTTATGCGTTTGTTTTGATTTGCACTTAAACAGTGTTTAAACGCTTTTCAAACACTCGCGCCCGCGCGCCTTGCAACCCCCGCCGCGGGGCCGTTTTTGCCCCAAAATGGGCGAAAAAATTTTGCAAGCCCGCATTGCGCCAGCTTGCAAAATTTCGCGTTCATTCTCGTTCAATCGCCATTAAAAATCGCGTTATCGTGTCCTTTTTCGCCCTTTCCCGCCTTTTTGCACTCATCCGTCCCACCCCGTCAGCATTTTATCACTCTTCACGAAAACTCACATCTCTGCAATAAGGTCTTCTTCTACTTGCTTGTTCAGTTTTGGTTTCCGGCCTTTCTGTGTCCCACTGGCTACACAAGCTCGACCCCGGCGCTCTGTTAGAAGTGCTTCTTCTCCTTCCTCCCAATAAATGCGCTCCCAGTCCCTGAGTGTACGGTCCGAAATGCCATATTCTCTGGACGCTCCCTTAAAGCTCAGGTTTTCTCTGTGGATTCGTTTAATGATTTCTACCTTCTGCGTTCCGTTGTACTTCCGATATCCTTTTGGCATACAAAAACACCCCATTTCCTAAACAGTATACCATACTGTCTAACAAATGGGGTGCAGTTCATTTTGAGGGGTCGGGATTTTTTATTTGCACGCGGCGCAAAAGGCTCCTCTGTGAGGGAGCTTTTTTGTATCCGCACCATCCGCCTCAATCCAAGCATACTATGGCGAAAGCACACCCAAAGGGGGGAACAGCCTATGAAAACCTTTTGCGTGGTGGGGCATGATGCCCGCCAGCGGGCGGCGGCGCAGACTTTGCAGGCCGCGGGGTTCCGCATCATCGGGCCGGAGGCCGCCTGCCAGGCCGATTTTGTCCTGCTGCCCATGTCCCAGGAACGTGTCAGCGATGCCGTCGCCCGCACCCTGCAGGGGGTACGCCCCGGCACCCTGCTGCTGGCCGGACGCCCCGGTTCACCCATCCAGGCCGCCGCCCGGCAGGCCAGTCTGCCGCTGCTGGACTACTTCCAGCGGCCCGAGCTGGAATGTTTAAACGCCGTGCCCACCGCAGAGGGCTGCCTTGCCCTGCTGCTGCAATTGCGCCGCCGCACCATCTGGGAAAGCGACTTCCTGGTTCTCGGTTACGGACGCATCGGCCGGGCGGTAGCGCGGCGGCTGGACCTGCTGGGCGGGCATACCACCGTTGCTGCCCGCAATGCCGTGCAGCGGGCCAACGCCCGGTGTGCGGGGCACCGCGCCGCCCCGCTGGACCGCCTGCCCGTGCTGCTGGCAAAGCATGATACCGTCATCAACACCATCCCCGCGCCGGTGCTGCCCCGCAAAATGCTGGAAAAGCTGCCCCGCGGGGCGCTGGTCATCGACCTGGCCAGCCTGCCCGGCGGCACCGACTTTGACGCCGCCGAAGCCCTGGGCATCCGGGCCGAACACGCCCTGGCCCTGCCCGGCAAGTGCGCCCCCGATACCGCCGGGGCGCTCATCGCCCAAACCGTACTGACCATCCTGCAAGAAAGAGGTGATCTGCATGATGAACCGGCCTGACGGCCCCCGCACCGTGGCCTTTGCTTTATGCGGCAGTTTTTGCAGCTTTTCGGCTGTGCTGCCCCAGGTGCGCCGCCTGCGGGCGCTGGGCTGGCGGGTGCTGCCCATTTTAAGCTGCAGCGCCGCCGCGCTGGATACCCGCTTTGGCACGGCCGCCGCTCTGCGCGCCCAATTGCAGGAGATGACCGGCGAAACACCGCTGACCACCCTGCAGCAGGTGGAACCGCTTGGCCCAAAAGGGATGGCCCAGGCGCTTATCATCGCCCCGGCCACGGGCACCACCATGGCCATGCTGGCAGCGGGCCTCAGCGCCACGCCGGTAACCCTGGCCGCCAAAAGCCTGCTGCGGGGCGGACGGCCCGTTGTTCTGGCGCCCTCCACCAACGATGCGCTCTCGGGCAGCGCCCCAGCTATTGCCCAGCTGCTGCAGCGGCGGAACTACTACTTTGTGCCCTTCGGCCAGGACGACAGCTACAAAAAGCCCTGCAGCCTCAAAAGTGATTTCACCCTCATCCCCGATACGCTGGAAAGCGCCCTGCGCGGTGTGCAGTTGCAGCCGATTCTGCTGTAATGCCGGCGCGATTTGTGACATATAAGTATAGGGGCGAGTACTGCTCGCCTGCGGAGCCTTGCGTTACCGCAGGGTTTACGGGCCGATGCAAGCATCGGTCCCTACAGCGGGCCGTGTGGCTGGATTTGTAGGGGCGGATGCTCGCATCCGCCCGCGGGCTTGACACGCTGTTCGCCCCTACATCCTCTACAATTTTCACGCACAGCCAGCGTAAAAGGGGGTACCCATGCAACTTATCACCATCACCGGCGGGCGGACGCTTCACGGCCGCATACGGCCCGCCGCCGCCAAAAACAGCGTACTGCCGCTGCTGGCTGCCACCCTGCTGTGCCGTACCCCCAGCCGCCTGCGGGCCGTGCCGCCCCTGGCCGATGTCGCCACCAGCCTGGCACTGCTGCAATCCGTGGGTGCTAAGGCCGAACGGCAGGGGAGTGACCTGTTCGTTGCCCCCGGCCAAGACCTGCAAGGGGAGATTCCCGACTACCTCGCCGGGGCCATGCGCAGCTCGGTGTTCTACCTGGCGCCGCTGCTCTGCCGGGTGGGCGAGGTGCGCCTGCCGCTGCCCGGTGGCTGCAAGCTGGGCCCCCGTCCCGTCGACATCCACCTGGCCGGGCTGGCGGCCATGGGTGCCCAGGTGGAATTGGAGGGCATCGCCGTGACACTGCGGCGGCGCGGACCGCTCCACGGGGTAGATTTCGCCCTGCGCCTGCCCAGCGTGGGGGCTACCATGACCCTCATGATGGCCGCGACCCAGGCGGGCGGCACAACCATCCTGCGCGGGGCTGCCTGCGAGCCAGAAATATGCGACCTAGCGAACTTTCTGCGTGCCTGCGGGGCGCACATCACCGGGGCCGGTACGCCGGTGGTGGTGATACAGGGCGGCAAGCCTTTGCAGGGCACCGCCTGGACACCCCTGCCGGACCGCATTGCCGCCGCCACCTACGCCGCCGCCCTGGCCTGCGCCGGGGGAGAGGTGACCGTCACCCACTGCGCCCCCGCCTATTATGCGGCCTTTCTCGACTTTTTACAGGCGGCGGGCGTGGATGTTGCCCGCCAGGATACCACCGTCACGCTGGCCCGAAGCCCCGCCCGGCCTTTGCGCGGCGGGCAAACGCTTTGCGCCAACGCCTGGCCCGCCTTTGCCACCGATACCGCGCCCCTGGCTGCCGCCGTGCTGCTGACCGCCGACGCCCCCAGCGAGATCTACGACCACCTGTTTGCCCGCCGCTTTGCCTGCGCCGAGGGCTTTGCCGCCCTGGGGGCAAGATGCCGCACCACCGGGCGTACACTTTATATGGACGGCCGCGCAGCCCTGCACGGAGCCGCGGTGACTGCCCCTGACCTGCGCGGCGGGGCCGCCCTGCTGCTGGCTGCACTGGGGGCCGAAGGCGTGACCTTCCTGCGGGACCCCGGCCATATTCCCCGCGGTTATGCCGATTTGCCCGGCGATCTGCGCACCCTTGGGGCCGATTGCATCACAGAAAAGACATAATTTTTCTACGTTCCTGCCAAAAACCGGGCATCCCCCCGGCCCGTATTGGTGGATTCTGCGGTGATGAGGGCATTTTTTTGCAAAATTCTGGCGCAGGTATTGAAATTGACAGGAAAATTTGGTATTCTAATAATCAGTTATATGCAAAAAATCCACGGACCAGTGTGCCCATTTACAGGGCCTGCCCTGGGTCCTGTGCCACTTTAAACAAACACTTAGGGGGATACACTCATGGCATTCGTTCTTGACGAAGAAATGCAAAATGTGACCAACATTAAAGTCATCGGCGTGGGCGGTGGCGGCGGCAACGCTGTCAACCGCATGGTCGAGTCCGGCCTCTCCGGTGTCGAGTTCGTCGCAATGAACACCGACCAGCAGGCTCTGCTGAATTCCAAGGCCACCCAAAAGGTCCAGCTGGGCGCAAAGCTCACCAAGGGCCGCGGTGCCGGCGCTGATCCCGAGATCGGCCAGCGCGCTGCCGAGGAGAGCAAGGATGAGATCTCCAACGCCCTGAAGGGCGCCCAGATGGTCTTCATCACCGCCGGTATGGGCGGCGGCACCGGCACCGGCGCTGCCCCTGTCGTGGCCGAGACTGCCCATGACCTGGGTATCCTGACCGTCGGCATCGTCACCAAGCCCTTCGCCTTTGAGGGCAAGCGCAAGATGAGCCTGGCCGAGCAGGGCATTGCCTCCCTGATGATGCACGTCGACTCTCTGATCGTCATCCCCAACGAGCGCCTGAAGCTCATCAGCCAGGAGCGCATCACCCTGATGAACGCTTTTGAGGCTGCCGACAACGTGCTGCGTCAGGGCGTTGAGAGCATCTCCAGCCTGATCAACATTCCTGCCTTCATCAACCTGGACTTCGCAGACGTCCGCTCCATCATGAAGGACGCCGGCTTCGCCCACATGGGTGTCGGCGTCGCCAAGGGTGCCGGCAAGGCTGAGAACGCCGCCAAGGCTGCCATCTCCAGCCCGCTGCTGGAGACCAGCATCGCGGGCGCACGCGGTGTCATCATCAACATCACTTCCAGCCCGGACATCGGTCTGGAGGATGTCGAGACCGCTGCCTCTATGATCACCCAGTCCGCACATCCCGATGCCAACATCATCTGGGGTACTGCGTTCGACGAGCGCCTGAGCGACGAGATGAGCATCACCGTCGTTGCCACCGGCTTCGAGAGCACCCCCGAGGTCGACGAGCCCATTCAGGCCCATGTCGATGCCAAGCGCGGTGTCGCCCCTGCCCCCGCCGTCCAGCCTGTTGAGGCTCCGGCTCAGGCTGAGGTTGCCCAGCCCGCACAGCGCACCGCTGCCCCGCAGCAGGACATCAACCCCGTCATGCCCAACCCCATCTTCACCCAGTCCTTTGACGCCCAGCCCGCCGCCAAGCAGGCCCCGGCCGAGGAAGAGGATGACGGCGATTACTTTGACGATCTGCTCAGCATCCTGAACAAGCGCAGCTGATCGCCCCTGATTTTAAATTTTCCGCGAGAGGATGTAAAACGCCATGCCATCTGATTCCATGAACATACAGGAGCAGGGGTTCCGCTCCCGTATGTTTGGCGGCTTCGATAAAAATGATGTCCTGGCGTACATGAACACGCTCGCCAACGAAGCCCAGCAGCACGAACTGGAATACCAGGAAAAGCTGCGCCAGCTTCAAACCCAGCTGGATGATCTGCGCAGCCAGCGCAGTGATGCCGAAGCCCGCCTCGAGGCCCTGAAAGCCGAGTTAGCTGCCGCCAACCAGCGGGCTGACCTGGCCGAGAGCAAACGCCACGAAAGCGACGAGCAGCTGCAAAAAGCACAATCCGTCGCTGAAAGCGTGCAGAGCGAGCACCGGGAGATCCAGAAAAATGCCAACATCTGGCAGCTGAAATGCCACGACCTGCAGCAACAGAACGAAACGCTGACACAGCAGTTGGCTGCAGCCCGCCAGTTGAACGCAGCCCCGGCCCCCACGCCCGATGTAGTGCGGGAAGCCAAGCTGGAAGCCCAGAAAATTCTGGCCGATGCCAAGCTGTATGCCGAGAGCGCCGAAAAGGAGCTGAAGCAGCAGGCCGACACCCAGAAATCCCGCATGGCCGAGAATGCCCGGGGCATTGCCTCCGGCGTAATGCTGGTGCGCGACCGCCTGGCACGGGTGGATCAGCGTTTGAGCGCTGCCACTTTGGACCTCGATAACCTGACTCTGGCCATCTACCAGGCGTTGGATGAGACCGAGGCCGAGTTGAAGGAGCTGGGCGTGGAAATGCGCGATTATGCCCAGGGCACCCCGGAGACGGATATTCCCGTGGAGCCGTTGCCCACGGAAAGTGCGCCCGCCGCACCGGTTGTGCCGCAGCCTGTACCCCAGACTCCCCAGCCTGCGCAGCAGCCTCAGCCCCAGGCCGCACCGCCCAAGCCGGAGAAGTTCCGGGTCAAGGCAACGCCGCACCATGCGCCCGCCAAGCCGGTACGCCGCCTGCGCAGCGTGAACCGCCCAGTATCCCAGCTATTGCAGGATCAGATCGACCGCATGGGCGATAACCAATAATTTGTACATAAACTCCCCGATGAAGATCGGGGAGTTTTTTGTTGCCTCACGCTCCACTTCTGTAGGGGACGATGCTCGTCATCGGCCCGAAACTTTTCCCCATTTTCCTGTAAGATTTTCTCCGTCCCGCTTGTCTATAAGAGTGAAAGGCGCCAAAACAAAAGGAGTTGAAGCTCATGCAAACAAACACCACGCCCACGCTGTTGCAGGCCATCCGGCAGGACCCGGATACCGGGCTGCGGTGGGCCATGCGGGACTACGCCGCGCTGGTGCGGGGCATTGCCCGCCGCATCTTGCCCGGGCACGACCGGGATATAGAGGAATGTACCGCCGATGTATTTGTGGCGCTGTGGCGCAATGCCGCCCGGCTGGAAGCCACCGGCACACCGGTGCGGGCCTGGCTCATCGTCACAGCACGGAATACCGCCATCAACCGTTACCGCGCCTTACAGCGGCACGACACTCTGCCGCTGACCGATGAACTGGCCGCCACCATCGCCGACCTGCCCGCCGACCCGGCCGGGGATGCCGCCGACGAGCTGGCCGTGCTGGTGGCAGCGCTGGAGCCGCCCGACCGTGAGATATTTCTGCGCAAATACTACCTGATGCAATCCAGCAGGGAGATCGCCGCCGCGCTGGATCTGCGGGTATCCACCGTAAACACCCGGCTGAGCCGCGGGCGCGACCGCCTGCGCCGCCAATTACAGGAAAGGGGTTATACACATGGCTGATCTGCATACATTCTGGAACGAGCTTGACGCCCTGCCCACCGAGGAAACACCGCTGACCGCCGCCGAAAGCGACCGCCTGGCCGATGCTGTACTGGCAAAAGTACACGTCGAATCCGGCGAAGCACCGCGCAAAAAATCTGTACACCGTGCAAAATCCGCCAAGCGCCGCCGCGTTCCTGTCTGGGGCAGGGCACTGGCCGGAGTCGCCGCCTGCATGGCCGTACTGTGCGGGGTCAATACAGTGAATCCTGCGCTGGCCGAGGGGCTGCCCTTTGTGGGGGATGTGTTCAGTTTCCTCAACCAGCATGACAGCAAAAACCAACTGAAAAGCGACCGGCTTTCCGGCTATGCCCAGCAGGCCGCAGTGCCTGCCGTACCGGAAAGCCAGAGCGAGACAGGGGAGAGCAGCACCGCCAGCCCCTACACCCTGACGCTGAACCAGGTCTACTGCGACGGCCTCTACCTGCGCATCGGCCTGACGCTGACCGCCCCGGACAGGAATGACAGTCTGGCTGGTTACGACTGGCTGGCCCAGAATCCGGGCGGCGAAGGCTGGATCGAGATCTGCCAGGCGCAGGCCGACGGCACCCTGCTAGCGAACGGGCAGGCCCTTTACCCCCAGAACGGTTTTGTGTTTGAAAAAGTGGACGACCACACCTACGCCGCCGCCATGGACTATGACCTGGCGGACTACAACGGCGACGCCGCTGCCATCGACTGCCAGCTGACCGTGGCGGGCTTGACCGGCGTGCAGAATGCCTATGATGCCGACGGCAGCTATCTGCGCACCAGGCTGGATGGCCGCTGGAAGCTGAACTTTACCGCCTCGTCCGGCGATACGGCCAACCGTATCGGTACGGTTTCCGAACCGGAAGTCAACGGCTATACGCTGTCCAGCGTGATCGCTGCCCCCGGCGAGACCCGTGTAACGGTACAGCTATCGGCAGATACCCCCGAAGGCGCCACGCTGCAGCTGTTCTCCGCGGATGGTCAAAAGCTACAATGCGCCAGCAGCCGCCCCAGTGCAGACAGCAGCACCGTCAGCTACGACTTTGACGCTGCCCCCGCCGATGCCGCCGGTCTAACCGTAAAACTGGTGGATAAAAACACCGATCCGCTGGTCGAGCTGGCCCAGTGGGACGTCAGCCTGCCGACGGAATAAGCCCTGCCATGAGGCCCACAAAATTTCCTCTTGCACCCGCCTGCGCTCTGTGCTATGATTAGAAAAAACGGATGTATGCGTCTGAATTTTGTGCAAGATGCACGATTTTGGCAGCATCCAAAGTTAGCAGGAGGTTTTTACAATGCTTGGATTTACCTATTATACCCCGACCAAAGTCGCGTTCGGCAAAGGTTCGGTCGAAAGAGTCGGCGAGCTGATGAAGCAGTTTGGCGGCACCCGCGTGCTGATCCACTACGGCGGCCAGAGCGCTGTGCGTTCCGGCGTGCTGGACCGCGTCAAGAAGTCGCTGGATGAGGCGGGCATCTTCCACGTGGAACTGGGCGGCGTTGTGCCTAACCCGCATCTGGCCAAGGTGCGCGAGGGCATTGCGCTGTCCAAGGACAACGGCGTAGACTTCCTGCTGGCTGTCGGCGGCGGTTCGGTCATCGACTCCTGCAAGGCCATCGCTTACGGCCTGGCTGAGCCGGAGCATGATGTCTGGGAGCTGTACGCGGGCCAGCGCAAGGCCAAAGCCTGCTTCCCGGTTGCATCCGTGCTGACCATCGCCGCCGCTGGCTCTGAGATGAGCAACAGCTGCGTCATCACCAACACCGACACCGAGGAAAAGCGCGCCTACGACGACGACCTGGCCCGCCCGAAGTTTGCCATCATGGACCCCGAACTGACCATGACCCTGCCGGACTACCAGACCGAGGCCGGCTGTGCCGACATCATGATGCACACGATGGAGCGTTATTTTGTCAACAGCGGCACGATGGAACTGACCGACGCGCTGGCCGAAGGCCTGCTGCGCACCGTCATGCACAACGCCGAAGTGCTGCACACCGACCCGCGCAACTACGATGCCCGCGCCGAGGTGATGTGGGCGTCCTCTCTGGCACACAACGGCCTGACCGGCTGCGGCAGCGACGGCGGCGACTGGATGCCCCACCTGCTGGAGCATGAGATGGGCGGCATGTTCAACGTCACCCACGGCGCAGGCCTGGCCGCAGTCTGGCCCAGCTGGGCGCGCTATGTCTACAAGGACTGCCTGCCCCGCTTTGTGAAGTACGCCGTCAACGTCATGGGCGTGACCCCCGGTGCCACCGATGAGGAGACCGCGCTGGCCGGTATTGCCGCGATGGAGGAGTTCTATCATCGCATCGGCATGCCCGTCAACTTCAAGGAGCTAGGCATCGACCCCACCGACGAGCAGATGGCCGAGATGGCCGCCAGCTGCGCCCGCGCCTGCGGCGGTGCCAAGGGTTCCGCCAAGGTGCTGCACCAGAGCGATATGGAAGCTATTTATAAGATGTTGAAGTAATTGATTGTTTTTGTAGAAAAAGCAGGTCCCGTCATATGGCAGGGCCCCCGTAAAACAGTATTTTGACCCGATAACAAGAAACCCAGAACTGTTGGCTGAATCAGCTGTGCAGTTCTGGGTTTTCTATTGTTTATGAGAGCACGAATCGTTCCGTGGCCACAAATTTTCAATTTTTGCCCCGCGGACAGTTTCTTGTTGGGGCGTACCTACCCCAACCCCTGCCGGGAACGAGTACGATAAACTGGAAGTTGTCAAGCAATTATTTTTCCTTTTCCAAAGAGGTAATAATTGCAGCCCCCATTACAACAATTGCAAGAATTGGACCGAGCTGAGGCCAATTCATTATTTCGGCTCCAAATACAGTACCAAGGTATCCCAAGATAATAGCAACAATGGAAGAAACAGCTGCTTTTCTCATATAGTCACACTCCTACAATATATTTGTGGGTAGCCCCACGGCATCCAGCCGTGTTGCTATCCAACTTGTTGCCTAAGCTGTAGAATAAGAACGTAGTGGTCTGACATTTATCACGCTGGATTTACACGTCCGTAAAGGAGTCAGTCAGCCGCCGTTCTTATTCGCAGCATTCGATTTACGCAGGTAGTCCCACCGTAGCGGTGCGTTCGTGTTACTCAGGAGATTGAACAAGCAATAAGTAAAAGGCGGAAGCCATTGCAAATTCAAATTAGGAGGAAAACGAATGACCGTAGTTGGAATCGATGTTTCTAAGGGTAAGAGTATGGTAGCTGCCATGAAGCCAGGTGGGGAGCTTGTTGCAGCGCCATATGAAGTAAGGCATTCAGATATTGAACTGTCACATCTTGCGTTGGATGTTCTTTGCATGGAACCAGATACCCGCGTTGTAATGGAAGCAACAGGCAGATATCATGAGCCGGTAGCAGCGCTGCTTCACAGTGAGGGAATCTTTGTAAGCATCCTGAACCCATTGCTTATTAAGCAAAGCGGAGCAGGCTCTCTGCGCAAAGTAAAATCCGACCCGAAAGATGCCCTAAAAATTGCCAAGTATGGGCTTGACAACTGGTCTACATTGCGGGAATATACTCCTATGGAAGCAATTAGACAGCAACTCAAGTTGTGCGCACGTCAATGCGACTTGTATAATAAGAATATTGTCATGCTCACAAACAACCTTATTTCTTTGTCTGACAAGACCTTTCCGGGTGTAAACGAGCTGTTCTCAAGCCCCGAAAAGGCAGACGGACATTTGAAGTGGGTGGACTTTTACCGAAGCTTTTGGCATTGCGACTGCATTAACCGTATGTCACCGGATGCTTTTGAAGAGCGATACAAGAAATGGTGCAAGAGAAAGGGTTACCATTTTAGTACTGATGCGGCAGATGCTCTACGCAGCCAGTTGCGGATCCTATACCACACTGCCGCGTGACAACAATGCTAAATTACTGGTTACAGTTGCCGCCGACCAGCTTATTGCACTGCGCGAAAACCAGTCCAAGCTGGAAGCCGAGATGCTGAATCTCTGCAAGCAGCTGCCGGAGTACGAGACCGTTATGGCCATGTACGGCGTTGGAAAGTCCACAGGACCGCATCTCATGGCTGAATTGGGTGATGTTCGCCGTTTCCCGCACCGCAGTTCTATTGTGGCCTTTGCAGGCGTAGACCCCGGCGTTGTTGGCTCCGGCAAGATGCAGCTTTCCAGTGTAACAACTTCCAAGCGCGGGTCACCTCAGCTGAGGAAAGCGCTCTTTCAGGTGGTTTCTACTTACGTTAAATGCAAACCCGAAAACGAAGCGGTTTACCAGTTCTACGCCAAAAAGCGTGACGAGGGGAAGCCGTTCTTCGTTTGCACTACTGCTGCCGCGAACAAGTTCCTGCGTATTTACTATGCCCGCGTTAAGGAGTGCCTGAACGCCGCTGAAAGCGCAACTCAGGTCGAAGAAGGCTAATCTGTAATGCTCATTTTGTCATTTGGCTGCCTCCGCTTTTTGAGGGAGTCCTGTTTGCTGTACGCATTTTTACTCGGCTATCTGCCGAGTATTTTTTTGGACTTTTTCTGCAAAACCTATTGACTTTTATTTGCAGGACTCCTTTACAAATTCCGGACTAAACTGAGTATACCATATTCGCTAATGGAAGAACACCTCTATATGGAAGAACCTGGCCGTTTTACTGCGTGCGCATATACGCAGCGATTTGCCCAAAACGCACCCTATGCAGCCGTTTTCCCACCCGGCGGAAGAAGCCCACTAAAAAAGGGCGTTGCCACATGGTGGCAACGCCCGCTAGGTGCGATATGAAATCATTTGTTTTTGGGATGCCCGTTTTCCACAGCGCTGGTGCCCTGCTCCATCAGGTAAGTTGCCGTCAGGTCGGCGATGTGGAGCTTTACAGCGAGGGGATAGCTGTTGTAGGCATCGCTCACGGCAAAGCTGCCGCCGCGGACGGCATCATCAAACCCGCCCATATGCCAGCGGATAGCAATAGCCTCGGCGGTTTTCAAGCGCATGAAATGCTCGATGAGATACACGCTCTTTTCGCCGTGGCCGTAGGGCAGCTGGTCAGCCACCTGGTAAAACGGCACTTTCTCCCATTGGCCGGTGGCGTCGTTTTTCACGTTGCGGGTGCTGACTTTGTAAAAATTAGCCTTGCACAGGTCGTGCAGCAGGGCACAGATGGCGTAGCTTTCGGCGTTTTCGCCCTCGGTGTAAAAATGCTGCATCATCGCGTCGTAGACGTTCAGGCTGTGCATGACCAGGCCGCACTCGCAGGCACCGTGGTAGCGGGTGGAGGCAGGGGCCGTGAAAAAGTCCGTGGTCTCCAGCCAGCTCAGCAGGCGGTCCGCGCCGGGGCGCGTGATGTTTTTATTGTAGATCTCCACAAACCGGGCGCGGTAGTCTTCCATGCGAACCTCACAGTTCCATATCGTTCAGGATGTCTTTCAGGGTCTTGAGCTCTTCCTCAGTCAGGCTGATGCCCTTGGCCATGCGGCTGCCGTCCGGGGACCAATCGCGGATGTCATACTTCGGCGGGTTGCCGTTCCAGCTGACCATGTTCAGCTGGCGCTCCCAGCCGCGGGCGTTGGTAGAAAGCACAGCGATGCGCTCGGTAACTTCATAGGTAAATTCTGCCATAGTTTGTACAGGCTCCTTTTTTGACTAAAATAGTTCATGCACCATCATAGACGATTCTTTTATAAAATGCAAGTGCAAAATCAGTTTTCGCCGCACCGCACTGCCAGCAGGGCAAAGCGGGTCTTAGCGGCGGGCGAGGAGGTACCGCAGGTGGAAAGCACCAGCAATTGCTGCCCATATGCCGGTGCCACGCCGGTATCATAGAGGGACAGCGCTGTGATAGCGTCCACGCGCTGCTGCCACTCCAGCTTGGTATCCGCATCAAAAAATGTGTAGTAGGGCAGTTCATCCGCGCCCAGGGTCGTATCCAGCGCGGCCACTACCTGCCAGGCTGCCGTCTCGTAGATCGTGTTAAAGGTAAAGGTGGTGTGTGCTTTGTAAAAATCCTCGCTGCGGTAGCGGGTCAGTTGGCCGAACATCGAACCGTCCGCCATGTTATGGCCGTAGATCAGCCAGTTGGCGGTGGGGGCGTCGGGATCGATGGAGCAGTGCTCGTCCATGAACAGCGTGCCGCTGGTGGCGTAAAGCCGGTCAAAGCCGCGGCGCAGGTAGTACTCGTTGTTGCCGGGGGTCTGCACCACGGGCAGGTCGATGTCAGTGCCGTCAATGGTCAGCCATCCGATGAGGTCGGGGTTCTGCTCGTAGAGGTCGCGGTAGGCAGGCAGTACCTCCTGGATGTGGGCAGCCGGGGCTGCCGGAGCCGGGGTGGCGTGAGCGGCATCGTCGGCATCCAGTGTGGCGGCCAGGGCATCGCGGGTGGCAGCCACCGGCTGCACCGTGATGCTGCTGCCGCGGGCGTTTTCTGCCGTTTCCACCAGCGCAGGGGAGGGGACAGGCTGTACCGGAGCTTCCGGCTGGCCGCCGCGGCCTACAGTCTGGCGCAGAAGCAAAGCAGCAGCCGCCCCCAGCAGCACCGTACCGGCGATGCGCAGGGCGCGGACCTCCCGCCGCTGGCGGGCCCGCATGCCGGTGCGCGCCGCAAAGGGATAATAGGCCGAGTTGCCCCGCAGTTTGCGGTAATGCCGCGGCATAGCTTTGCCTCCTCTCCGTTTAAAATCCATCGTCCTCGGCGGACATACGCCGACGATACCTACGCTTAAGTATAACAAAAAAACGCCCCGCAGGGCGTTGTCCGCTTATATTTTACGAAGCATTAAAAGTCCGGCCGAACAGATCAGGATCAGCCCGATCACACCTGCCAGATACATCACCGGGAAATCCCCGGTCGCGGGGGTCTGGGCGGGGGCTGCGGTAGCCGTGGGGGCTGTCGCGGCCTGCTCACCGACCACATCCACCTTGGCGGGGTTTTCCTTCACCTGCACCGGCTCACTTTTCTGGGTGCGGGAGGTAGAACTGGTGGGGGTCGCCGTGGCGGCACTGGCCGCGGTGCTGCTGTTCAGCGCGCCGCAGGCAGCAAATAAAACGACAAGCGCCATAAAAAATGCAGCGCATAAAAAGCGTTTCAACGCGAAAACGCCTCCTTAAATTCAAAGTACAAAGGCCGAGGATCGGCTATAAAAATGCGCAGAGATACGCGCCATTAACATTTACGTTTTGTACATTGTACCACACAGCGCCCTTTACGTCAAGCAATCGTCACAAAAAGGTAACAAATTGGCAACAAAATCCAGCCGCCGGGCGCAGTTTCCGGCAAGATTTGCCCCTTGCGCCCGGGGCGTAAATGCGTTATAATAACTCTACTATTGTGCGAGATTATGCCCCAGGGGGACCTGCCCCCGTGGGATGGGCGGCGCGCACGGAATATAAAATAAGGAGTTGTAACGATGAAAGGTATTATCCTTGCCGGCGGCGCCGGCACCCGACTTTACCCGCTGACGATGGTCACCTCCAAGCAGCTGCTGCCCGTTTACGACAAACCGATGATCTACTACCCGCTGTCCACCCTGATGCTGGCCGGCATCCAGGACATCCTGATCATCTCCACCCCCACCGACACCCCGCGTTTTGAGGCCCTGCTGGGGGACGGCAGCCAGTACGGCCTGCACCTGCAGTACAAGGTGCAGCCCAGCCCGGACGGCCTGGCACAGGCGTTCATTCTGGGCGAGGAGTTCATCGGCGACGACTGCTGCGCCATGGTTTTGGGCGACAACATCTTCTACGGTGCCGGTTTCTCCAAGCGGCTCAAGGGTGCTGCGGCCAACGCCGCCGCCGGCCGCAGCACCGTGTTCGGCTACTTTGTCAACGACCCCGAGCGTTTCGGCGTTGTCGCCTTTGACAAGGACGGCCATGCCACCTCTATCGAGGAAAAGCCTGCCGAACCCAAGAGCAACTACGCCGTCACCGGCCTGTATTTCTACAACAAGGACGTCGTCAAGATGGCCAAGCAGGTCAAGCCCAGCGCCCGCGGCGAACTGGAGATCACCACCCTGAACCAGATGTACCTGGACGAGGGCAAGCTGGATGTGCAGCTGCTGGGCCGTGGCTACGCCTGGCTGGACACCGGCACGATGGACTCTCTGGTGGAAGCTGCCACCTTTGTGCAGACCGTCGAGCAGCGCCAGGGCATTAAGATCTCGGCTCCCGAGGAGATTGCCTACAAGTACGGCTGGATCACCAAGGAGAAACTGCTGGAAAGCGCCGCCCGTTACGGCAAGAGCCCCTACGGCCAGCACCTGAAGAACGTGGCCGACGACAAGCTGCAGTACTAAGCGCAGAACAGGGGAGTTATCATGAAGATTTTAATTACCGGCTGCCGCGGCCAGCTGGGTACCGAGCTGCAAAACCAGCTGGCTGCCGAGAGCTGCGTCCTCGGCCCGCTGCCGGAGCGGCTGCGCAAGGCCACCATCATCCCTGTGGATGTGGATGAACTGGACATCACCGACCGTGAAGCGACCATCAACTATATCCGCCGCCACCAGCCTGAGACTGTCATCAACTGCGCGGCTTTCACCAATGTGGACGGCTGCGAGATCTCCCGCGATGCGGCCTACAAGGTCAACGCTCTGGGACCCCGCAACCTGGCCCTGGCCTGCGAGAAGGTCAACGCCCGCCTGATCCATATTTCTACGGACTATGTGTTCCCCGGTGTCGCCAACGGCGGCATCGCCCTGGACGAGTGCGCCGTGCCCGCGCCTATCTCGGCCTACGGCCAGACCAAGCTGCTGGGCGAGCAGTATGTCGAGCGGTTCTGCCGCCGCCATTTCATCGTGCGCACCGCCTGGCTGTACAGCTACTATGGAAAAAACTTTGTCAAGACCATGGTCCGCCTGGGCAAGACCCACGACGAGATCACCGTTGTCAATGACCAGCTGGGCAACCCCACCAACGCGGTGGACCTGGCCTACCACATCCTCAAGCTGGCCGTCAGCCACGATTACGGCATCTACCACTGCACCGGCAACGGCATCTGCAGCTGGTATGATTTTGCTTCCGCCATCATGAAGGAAGCCGGCCTGCCCTGCAAGGTGAACCCCTGCACCAGCGCCGAGTACGCCGCTGCCAACCCCGCCAGCGCCAGCCGCCCCGCCTGGAGCGCCCTGGAGAACCGCATGCTGCGCTGCACCGTCGGCGACGAGATGCGCGACTGGCAGGATGCCTTACACGATTTCTTTGCAAACTGGAACGGAGAATTATAAATTATGAAAACCTATCTTGTTACCGGCTGTGCCGGTTTCATCGGCTCCAACTTTGTGCATTACATGCTGGAGAAGTACGAGGACATCCGCCTCATCAATCTGGACAAGCTGACCTACGCCGGCAACCTGGAGAACCTGCAGGACATCGAGGGCGACGCCCGCCACATCTTCGTGCAGGGCGACATCTGCGACAAAGCCCTGGTCACCGACCTGATCGCCAAGTATGACCCCGATTATGTCATCAACTTTGCCGCCGAGAGCCACGTTGACCGCAGCATCAAGAACCCCGAGATCTTCGTCGAGAGCAACGTGCTGGGCACCGTGAACCTGCTGCAGTGCTGCAAGGACGCCTGGTATGACGCCGCCGCCAAGACCTGGAAAGAGGGCAAGAAGTATCTGCAGGTCTCTACCGACGAAGTCTACGGCGCCCTGGGTGCCGAGGGTTACTTCATGGAAACCACCCCGCTGTGCCCCCACAGCCCGTACTCTGCCTCCAAGGCCAGCGCCGACATGTTCGTCAAGGCATTCCACGATACCTATGGCATGCCGATGAACATCACCCGCTGCTCCAACAACTACGGTCCCTATCAGTTCCCCGAGAAGCTGATCCCGCTGCTCATCAACAACGCCAAGCAGCACAAGCAGCTGCCCGTTTACGGCGACGGCATGCAGATCCGCGACTGGCTGTACGTTATGGATCACTGCAAGGCCATCGACATGGTCGCCAACGGCGGCAAGGACGGCGAAGTCTACAATGTGGGCGGCCACAACGAGCGCCCCAACATCTTCATCGTCAAGACCGTCATCGCCCAGCTGCATGACCGCCTGAAGGACAAGGGCATCAGCGAGGAGCTCATCACCCACGTGGCCGACCGTCTGGGCCACGACCGCCGTTACGGCATCGACCCCACCAAGATCAAGGAAGATCTGGGTTGGTACCCCGAGACCCCGTTTGAGAAGGGCATCGTGCTGACCATTGACTGGTACCTGGCACACCCCGACTGGATGGCCCACGTCACCAGCGGCGACTACCAGAAATACTACGAGCAGATGTACAAAAACAAGTAATTGCGCTGTGCATTTCTCATTCTCCCAAAGGAGCACCTAATCCGAAATGGCAAATTACAAAGAAGAACATATCCGCAATAACCGCCGTCTGGCACGGCAGATCGTAGGCGGCGTAGCGCTGCTGCTGGCTGTCATTGGTCTTTTCACCGTGTTTGGCTGGGTGGTCAGCCTGCTGCGCAGCGTGCTGGATGATTCCGACCGCCGCAAAGCCTACGAGGACCGCCTGTTCGGTATGGTCATGCTAGACCCGCTGGCTTTCAGCGATGTATCCAGCGTAGACCCCGGCGTTTTCAAACAGGCCGCCATCTGGGGCACCGTCTATCAGGTGCAGAACAGCGGCGGCAGCCTGGATCAGTACGAGCGTGACCCCGACACCGGCTCGGCCATCATCCCCAAGCTGGAGATCGACACCTACATTGCCAACCTGCTGGGGCCGGATTACACCGTGGACGACGGCAGTTTCAGCACCGACGTATTTTCTTATCAGTATGACGAGGAAAAGCAGGGCTACCTGGTGCCCGTCACCAGCTCGGTGGCGCAGTACACGCCGGAAGTAGAGAAGATCTGGAAAGCGGACGGCAAGCAGTATGTGACCGTGGGTTACATCCCCACCGCCACGAACAGTTCCTCCAACGGGGAGCTTTCACTGACCGCGCCCACCACCCCCACCAAGTATATGGATTACGTCTTCACCCAGGGCAGCAACCACGAATGGTACCTGAGCGCCCTGCAGGAGAGTGAGATGAAACCCGAAGCCACCACCACCCCGGCCCCCACGGCCAATGTACCGCAGGATGCCCAGAGCATGGTGGAAGACCAGCTGGGCAACGCCATGGCCGACACCAGCACCGTGCTGAACGACGATGCCGCTTCGGATACGAGCGCGGAGGAGTACCCCTCCGCCGACAGCGAGGATGCCCCGGCCGAGGACGGCGGGGAAGACAGCGCTGACAGCGAATCGGCCGCCGAATAATTTCAAGAGCATGTGCCTTTTGGGGTACATGCTCTTTTGTTTTGGGGGCGATGAAAAATTCTTGGCATTTCCACTCCATCTATGCTATAATCATCTGTATATAGCACGATTGTAGAGGTGTATCATTATGGAAGAACTGCTTCGCATTTTGGAAAAAAACGCCCGTATGCCCATTGAGGATATTGCCGCCATGCTGGATAAGACCCCCACGGAGGTCGCCGCCATGATGGATGAAGCCACCGAAAAAGGCTACATCCGCGGCTACGAGACCCTCATCGACTGGGAGCAGGCCGGGGTCAACCTGGTCGAGGCTGTGATCGAGCTGCGCGTGACCCCCCACAAAGCCCGCGGCTTTGACGATATCGGCATGACCATCGCCCAGTTTGACGAGGTGGACACCGTGCTGCTGATGAGCGGCAGCTACGACCTGCAGGTCATCATCAAGGGCCGCAGCTTCCAGGAGATCGCCATCTTCGTGGCCAAGCGCCTGTCCCCGCTGGACGACGTGCTCTCTACCGCCACCAGCTTTGTGCTGCGCCCCTACAAGCGCGGCGGCCGCCTGTATCTGCCCGAAGAGCCCGATGAAAGAGAGTGTACCGTCCTGTGATCAACTACGATGAACTGCTTGCGCCTGCTGCGAAATCCATGCGGCCCTCGGGCATCCGCAAGTTCTTTGACCTGGCAGCCGATATGCCCCACTGCATCTCTCTGGGTGTGGGCGAGCCGGACTTCAAAACGCCCTGGAGCGTGCGCGATGCCGGCATCCGCAGCCTGGAACTGGGCCGTACCAAGTACACCGCCAACGCGGGCTTAAAAGAACTGCGCAGCGAGATCTGCAACTACCTGGCCCGCCGGTTTGAACTGCACTATAAAGAGGAAAATGTCCTGGTCACCGTCGGCGGCAGCGAGGCCATCGACCTGACCATCCGCGCCCTGGTGCAGCCGGGGGATGAGGTCGTCATCCCGGAGCCCTGCTTCGTCTGCTACGAGCCGATCACCCAGCTGACCGGCGGCGTTCCGGTGCACATTGCCACCCGCGCCGAGGATCAGTTCCGCCTGACTGCCGACCAGCTGCGGGCCGCCATCACGCCCAAGACCAAGCTGCTGATCTTCCCGTACCCCAACAACCCCACCGGCGCTGTGATGAGCGCCGCCGAGATGGAGGAGATCGCCGCCGTCCTGCGGGAGACAAACGTTGTCGTATTGTCGGACGAAATCTACTCCGAATTGACCTACGGCCTCGACCGCCATGTGTCCATTGCCTCGCTGCCCGGCATGGCCGAGCGCACCATCGTAGTCAACGGCTTCTCCAAATCCTACGCCATGACCGGCTGGCGGCTGGGCTACGCCGCGGGTCCTGCGCCGCTCATCAAGGTGATGACGAAAATTCACCAGAGCTGCATCATGTCGGCCCCCACCACCAGCCAGTACGCCGCCATCACGGCGCTGCACCAGTGCGACGACCAGATCGAGATGATGCGTGACGAATACAACCGCCGCCGCCGTTATGTAGTGAAATCACTCAACGATATGGGCCTGACCTGCTTTGAGCCGCGGGGCGCGTTTTACGTCTTTCCGTCCATTCAGATCAGCGGCCTGACCAGCAGCGAATTCTGCGAGCAGCTGCTGCGGGAAAAGGAAGTTGCCATCATCCCCGGCAGCGCGTTCGGTGCATCAGGCGAAGGCTACGCCCGCATCAGCTACGCCTACAGCGTGGATCACCTGCAGACCGCGATGAAGCGTATCCGCGAATTTTTGCACGAACACGGATGGGAGAAGTGAGCGCCATGTTAAAACGTTCCGTAACCGTGCTGGCCCCGGCCAAGCTGAACCTTTCGCTGGACGTGGTGGGCACGCTGCCCAACGGCTACCATGACCTGGACATGGTCATGCAGACCATCGATTTATACGAAAAAATAACGCTGCGCCGCAGCAATACGCTTTCGCTGACGCTGCCGGGCAGCTTTGTGCCGGTCAACGATAAAAACACCGCCATCAAGGCCGCCGTGGCCTTTTTCCGCTACACGGGGCTTTTGGCCGGTGTGGACATGACCATCTACAAGCGGGTGCCGGTGCGCGCCGGTATGGCGGGCGGCAGTGCCGACGCTGCCGGTGTGCTGGTGGGCCTGAGCGAGCTGTACGACGCCCATCTTTCGATGAGCGAGCTGTGCGCCATCGGCGCGGGCATTGGGGCTGACGTGCCCTTTGCACTGCTGGGCGGCACCTGCCGCGTGCGCGGTGTGGGCGACCTGATGAAGGCCCTGCCGCCCTGCCCGGATTGCTGGTTCGTGGTGGCAATGCCCAGCGTGGGCGTTTCCACCCCCGAGGCCTTTGCCCGGTATGACACGATGGGCAGCCCGGTCCACCCGGACTGCGAAGCCCAGGAGCAGGCCATCCGCGCCGAGGACCTGCGCGCCGTCTGCGCTGCAGCGGGCAATGCGCTGGAGCACTGCTCCGGCGCGGTGGAGACCCCTTCCATCTGTGCCACCCTGCGGGAGCATGGTGCCCTGACCGCCCAGATGACCGGCAGCGGTGCGGCTGTATTTGGCGTGTTCGACGACGAGACCGCCGCCCGCAATGCCCTGGCCGCCCTGCGTCCCAGCTACAAGCAGTGCTACCTCTGCCGCCCCACCCACGGTGGGCCGCGTGTCACGGTGCGCCGCCAGATGTTTGAGAAAAAATAGTTGATTCAAATGCTCCCTTTTCGCCCATACTGTCTGCGAAAGGGGAGAACTTGTATGCTGAAAAAACTGGAAAAAAAGCGCCGCGTGCTGGAGCTTGGCTTTGCGCTGGGGTTCGCACTTACGGTTTTACTTACAGCTTTCGCCGCCCACCGCCGCCAGGTAGCCGACCGCGTCTGCGCCGACACGGTGCGGCTTCACATTTTGGCCAACAGCGACACGCTGGAGGATCAGCTGGTCAAGCTGCAGGTGCGGGATGCCATTTTGGCCGCCCTGCCCGACAGCGTTTTGCAGGCCGACACCACCACCGGAGCCGAAGCCGCCCTGCGGCAGGCGCTGCCCGTGCTGCACCAGGCCGCACAGCAGGCCTTGTACAAAGCCCACAGCCCCCAGACTGCCCGGCTGAAACTGGAACGGCTGGATTTTGCCCCGCGGGATTACGGCAGCTTCGCCCTGCCGGGCGGTCGCTACACCGCACTGCGGGTGGAGCTGGGGGAGGGGAAAGGCCACAACTGGTTTTGTGTGCTGTACCCCGCACTCTGTGTCTCCGGTGCCCAGGCCAAGTACCCCTCCCAGGCCGAAAACGCCCTGGTGTTTGGGCGGTATGAGGTCCGATTTGCGGTGGTGGACGCGGTGAAAAATTGGATTCAACAGTAAAAAAGGAGCACTCCATGCTCACATTCATTTTAGGCCCCTCCGGCAGCGGGAAATCCCGGCGGATGCTGACCGAGCTGCGCACCCGCGCCGAAAACGGCCAGCGCAGCCTGCTCATCGTGCCGGAACAGTTCACCTCCTCCACCGAGGGGACGCTCTACCATATTTTGGGCGACAGCCTGTCCGCCTACGTGGAAAGCTACTCCTTCACCTCGCTGGCGGAAGCACTGCTGCGCCGTTACGGCGGTGCAGCAGTGGAGACCCTGAGCGAAGCCGGCCGTGCCCTGCTGGTGCGCCGTGCGGCGGACAGCCTGCTGGACAAAGTCGTCTACTACAACCGCCAGCGCCGCAGCGCCGCTTTTTGCGAGAAAGCCGCCCAGACCATTGAGGAACTGAAAAGTGCCGGCATCACCCCCGACCAGCTGGCCGCCTATGCCCGCCTGCCGGGGGCTGACCGGGAAAAGCTGGAAGAACTTTCGCTGATCTACGGTTCCTACGAGGCCCAGCTGGCCCAGACGGCCATGGATCCCGGCGACCGCCAACAGCTGGCGGCGCAGATGCTGGATGCCAGCTTTTTTGCGGGCCGCGCCGTGTACATGGATGAGTTTGATACCTTCAACGCGCCCAAACGCGCCCTGCTGGCTGCCATGCTGCCGGTGGCGGATGTGACCGTCTGCCTGTGCTGCGATGGCGAACAGGACACCGCCGGGGGCATGGGGCTGTTCAGCGGCGTGCAGCGGGTGATTGCCGGCTTAAAGCGGATGGCCGCCGATGCCAACGTGCCCACCCGCACGGTAGTTCTGACCGAGGACAAGCGCCACGCCGGCGTCCCCGCACTGGCCGAACTGAACCTGCTGCTGGCCGACCCGACCTATACGCCGGACTGCACGGTGGACCCAGCCGACCCGGCCATCGTCTGCTATGCCGCCGCCAGCCGCCAGGCCGAGGCCAAGGCCGTGGCCGCCGCCATCGCCGTCCGTGCCCGCGCCGGAGTGCCCTACAGCCGCATGGCGGTCATCTGCCGCGACACCGCCGGGTATCTTGGCGCACTGCGGTACGAATTCCGCCTGCAGGGCATCCCGCTGTTTTGCGACGAAGCCACCACGCCGGAGAACACCGCCCCCGCCCGCGCCGTGCATGCCGCGCTGGACCTGGCCCGCGGCGGTGTCTCCAGCCGCAGTTTGCTGCGTCTGCTCAAGACCGGCCTCGTCGACCTGCCGGAACAGCAGCAGTGCGCACTGGAAAACTATGCTTACACCTGGCCGTTGCGCGCCGCCGATTGGCGTGAGCCCTTCACCCGCAGCGCTGCCGGGTACGCGGGCACCGATAAAGAGCAGGACCGCCAGACCTTGGCGGACGCCGAAGCCGCCCGCGCCTTTGTGATGGAGCGGGTCGCAGACTTTCTGCCCCGCACCAAAAACGTCGGGGCCGCCGCGCTGACCAAACAGCTCTACCTATTTTTACAAGCCCTGGGGGCCGAGGACACCCTCAACGCCCTGGCCGAAACGCTGCGTGCCCAGGGCCGCCTGCCCGAAGCGGACGAAGTGCTGCGGGAGTGGAACGTGGTCATGGACCTGCTGAACCAGCTGGCCCTGTTGCTGGGGGACGAAGTGCTCGCCCCCGCCGACTACGCCGAACTGTTCACGCTGCTGCTGCGCACCACCGACATGGGGCATATCCCCCAAAGTCTGGACAGCGTGATCTTGACCACCGCGGGCCGTATGCGCCTGCCGGAGACCGACGCTGTGTTTGTGGTGGGTCTACTGGAGGGTGAGTTTCCCCAGACGCCCGGCGACCAGGGCCTTTTGACCCATGCCGACCGCGACTTGATGATCCATCAGGGGGCCGAACTGCCCGACTGTTTTGAAAATAAAGTCCTGCGCGAGGGCATCTGCTTTTACAAGGCCCTCACGGTGTCGCAGCGGTTCCTTTGGCTCAGCTGGCCCGGTGCCGCCCATGCCGAGGATACTGACCCCGCCAGCGCCGCACTGGCCCCGGTGCTGAACCTGCTGCAGGCCCCCTTTGTGCAGCCCACCGCCGCCGAGCTGGCCGCCGCCCCCGCCGCCGCGCTGGATGTGCTGGGCGTGCTGACCCAGGACCCGGCCCAGAGCGCCGCCGGTGCCGCTGTTCGCACCGCGCTGGACGAAGCCGAAAAGACCGGCGAGCTTTCCACCGGGTACGCCGCCGTAGTACGCATTGCCCAGGACGACCCCGATGCGCCCACCAAAGTGCAGAACACCGCCGCGCTGGAAAAGCTGCTGGGACGGGAGCTGCGCATCAGTCCCACCCGGTTTGAAAAATACCAGACCTGCCCCTTCGGCTACTTTTTGCAGTACATTCTGCGGGCCGCACCGCGCCAAAAGGCCGAGCTGGCCCCCAACATCAGCGGCACGCTGACCCACTGGGTGCTGGAAAACGCCCTGCGCCGCCAGGGCGCCGCCTTTAAGGACCTGACGCCCGAGGAATTGCAGGCCCTTGTGGACAATCTGGTGGACGAGTACGTCACCGCCAATCTGCCCGGCGCCACCGTGCGCATGCAGTATTTAGTGGAGCGCATCCGCCGTAACCTCGTTAACCTGCTGGGGTTCATCCAGCGGGACCTGCGCCAGTCGGGCTTTCAGCCGGTGGCCTTTGAGCTGCGCATCGATGACCGTCCCGGCGACGACCCCAACGCCCCGCGCATCGAGCCGGTGCGCCTGGATGACGGGGCAGGGCACACCATCCGCGTGGTGGGCACCGTCGACCGCGTGGACGCCATGCCGCTGCCCGGCGACGGCCGCACTTACCTGCGGGTGGTGGACTACAAGACCGGCGGCAAGGACTTCCAGCTCAAAGAAGTCTACTGCGGGCTGGACTGCCAGATGCTTTTGTATCTGTTTACGCTGGAACGCAACGGCGATTCGCTGTTCCCGGCCCCTGCCGCCGCCGGCGTAGAATACCTGCTGGCTGACCCTGCACCCGAGAGCGTGCCCCGGCAGGAAGTGTCCGGCGAAGAGGCCGACCTGCAGCCCACCTACCCGCTGAACGGCCTGCTTTTGGATAATGAGAGTATCTACCGCGCCATGGACACCAGGGGGACAGGGGAGTTTGTGCCGCTGAATTTCAGCGCCAAGACCGGACGCATCACCAACAGCAAGGGGAGGCTGGCCGACGAAGCTAAGCTGCGGCGCATCCGCGACCACCTGGACGGCCTGCTGACCCAAATGGCGCAGGATTTGTACAGCGGCGAGATCGACGCCAAACCGCTGTGTTCCGGTGCCCGCAGCCCCTGCACCTACTGCGAGTTCCGCATGGCCTGCCGCCACCGGGACGGCGAGCACGAGCGCACTCCCGCCGTGCCGGACGAACCTTTTGAAGAATGACGAGAACGAGGAAGCTGGCCTATGCCTGAATCTGCCAAGATACAATTTACCCCCGCCCAATCGGCCGCCATTACGGCCCGGGGCGGCAGTTTGCTGGTGTCGGCGGCCGCCGGTTCCGGCAAGACCCGCGTGTTGGTCGAGCGGGTGGTGGGCCTCATCACCGACCCGATCCACCCCGTGGAAGCCGACAGCCTGCTCATCATGACCTTTACCAACGCAGCCGCCGCCAAACTGCGGGCGGACATCACCACCCGCCTGGCCGAGGAAGTGCGCGCCCACCCCGGAGACATACGCCTGCGCCGCCAGCAATTGCTGTTGCAGCGGGCAGCCATCGGCACGGTGGATGCCTTCTGCCTGCATTTTGTGCAGCAGCACTTTGCCGCGCTGGATGTGCCGCCGGACTTTACCACCGCCGAGGAAGCTGAGTTGGCCCGCATTGAGCAGGAGACACTTTCCGCCGTTTTGGAATCGGCCTACACCGATGCAGATTTCCGCGCCTTTGCGGACCTCTACGACCGGGGCCGCACCGACAATACTGCCGGCAACGCCGTGCTGGAGCTGTACCATTTCAGCCGTGCTCTGCCCCACCCGGCCGAGGTACTGCAGCAGTTTGCCGCCATGTGGCAGCAGGACACCCCGCCCCAGGACACCCCCTGGGGGCAGAATCTGCTGGCTATCTCTTTGCAGCGCACTCAGGGCGCCCGCGCCTTGCTGCAGGCTGCGGCCCGCACCGCCGCCAAAGACGAGGCCGCCGACTTTGCCTACACCGCCGTTTTGCAGGAGGATGCCGACCGCGTGACCTGGCTGTGCCAGGTACTTGAGAAAGGCGATTGGGATAGATCCGTGGCCGCGCTGGGCGAGTTCGACACCGCCTGGCGGCGGGCCGGGCGCATCAAGGGCGGCAAGGACGGCAACCCCTGCGCCTTTGCGGCCAGTGAGCTGCGCGCCCGCGCCAAAAAGCAGATCGAAAGCCTGCGCACCGACTTTTTGCTGTGTACCGGCGAAGAATACGCTGCCGACCGCCGCCGCGCCGCGCCCCTGGTAGCCGCGCTGGTGCGGGTGACCCAGCAGTTCGCCGATGCCTGCTTTGCCGCCAAGTGCGAAGAAAAGCTGCTGGACTACGCCGATTTCGAGCACCTGACGCTGGACCTGCTGCTGACGCCCGACAACCAGCGCACGCCGCTGTGCCGCACCGTCAGCAGCCACTACTCGGCCGTGCTGGTGGACGAGTATCAGGACACCAACGCCTTGCAGGATGCCATCTACTTTGCGCTGGCCCGGTCGGAAGGGGACAACCTCTTCTTCGTCGGCGACATCAAGCAGAGCATCTACCGCTTCCGCCAGGCCGACCCGCAGGTGTTTGTGGACAAACAGCAGCGCTGGCAGGCTTACCCCCAGCCCGCACCGCAGCCTGCCTCGCTGGCGCTGGATGCCAACTTCCGCAGTGCACCGGGGGTCATTGCGGGCATCAACTATCTGTTTGAGGTGTTCTTCTCTCAAGGCCTGGGCGGTGTTGCCTACGGCGACGGCCAGCGCCTTGTGGTGGGCAGCAAAACTACCGATTACCGCGGCTTCTGCGAGGTCGATGTCATCGACGGTGCCGGGGCCGAGGGGGACGCCGCCGCCATTGCCGCCCGCATCCGGGAGATGATGGCCGAGGGTTTTGTCGTGCGCGACAAGACCGGCCAGCGCCCCTGCCGCTACGATGATTTCTGCATTTTGCTGCGCGGGCGCGGCGATTTTGCCGTGTACGAAGCCGCCCTGCGCACTGCAGGTATCCCCGTGTTTGCCGATACGGCGGCGGACCTGCTGGACGAGCCCCACATCCGCCCCTTTGCGGCGCTGCTGCGGGTCATCGACAACCCCGCCCAGGACATTCCTCTGGCGGCGGTGCTGCTCAGCCCCATGTTCCCGTACACCGCCGACGATCTGGTCACCCTGCGCGGTGCCTGCCCCGAGGGCAGTTTGTACGGCGCGGTGCTGTACGGCGGCCAGCCCCGATTTGCGCCGTTTTTGGAAACGCTGGCCGAGTTCCGCCGCCTGGCCCGCACCCTGCCGGTGGACGCGCTGTTGGAGGAACTTTTGGCGCGCACCGGGTACTTAGCCGCCGTGGGGGCCCTGCCTGAGGGTGCCCGCTGCCGGGAGGACCTGCAATCCTTCTGCGCCTGGGCGGCTTCTGCCGGGCGCACCGGCCTGCCGGGGGTTATCCGCGCCATGGATGCCGCCCGGCAAAACGGCGGCCTGACCCAAAACACCGGCGGTCAGACCCGGCCGGGCTGCGTCAGCATCATGACGGTGCACCGCTCCAAAGGGTTGGAGTTCCCGGTGGTCTTTGTGGCCAACACCTCCCACCAGTTCAACCAGAGCGACGCCATCCGCCCAGTGCTGACCCACAGCAGGCTGGGCGTGGGCGTCATGCTGCGGGCGGGCAGCACCGCCAAGCGGTACAAAACGCTGCCCTACGCCGCGCTGGCCCAGGCCATCCGCACCGAAACGCTGAGCGAGGAGATGCGCGTTTTGTACGTGGCGCTGACCCGCGCCCAGGATGCGCTGATTATCACGATACCGCTGAAAAAGGCAGCCAGCTCGCTGAAAACACCCGCCCTCTGCGCCCACGCCGAGGCCACCGGCCCCGAAGCCATGCAGGGCATGTCCAGCTGGGCAGGCTGGCTGCTGACCGCCGTGCTGCTGCACCCCAGCAGTGACGCGCTGTGGGCCTACACCGGCCTGCTGCCCCACTACCTGCCCACCCGCATACCGCTTACTATAAAGGTATTGCCTGCGCCCGAAGCGGCCCCCGTGCCGGAACCGGCCCCCGCGCCCGCGCCGGACGAAGCTCTGCTGGACACCCTGCGCCAAAGCTTTGCCTGGCGCAGCCCCCGCGCCCCACTGCAAAAGATCCCGGCCAAGGTCAGCGTCAGCGCCGTGGCCCACGCTGCGCGGCCTGTGGCGCTGGAGCGCCCCGCCTTTTTACAAAAGACCGGCATGACCGGGGCCGAGCGCGGCACCGCCATCCACGCCTTTATGCAGAGCGTCCCCTTCGACGATACCGCGCCCGACCTGGACGCCGAGGTGCAGCGCCAGATCGATGCCCGCCTGCTGGATGCAGGCTTGGCCGACAAACTGGACCTAGACCGCGTGCGCCCGTTTTTTGAAAGTGCTGTCTGGCGGCGCATCCGCCACGCCAGGGCCGTACTGCGGGAGGAACCGTTCATCACCGCCCTGCCCGCTGCGCAGATCACCCCCGAAGCAGGGGAGTGCGAGGCTGAGGTGCTGGTGCAGGGCATTGCCGACCTGGTGCTGGTCTACGACGACCACGCCGAAATTTTGGACTACAAGACCGACCGCAGCCGCGATGCTGCCTTTTATATAAAGGAATACGCCGCGCAATTGCAGCTGTACCGCCGCGCTTTTGCCCAGCGTTTGGCTGTGCCGGTAACCAAATTGACCATCTACAGCTTTACTTTGGGGGAGGAGATCGACATTCCTCTCCAAGCAACGCAAAAAAATTTGTAAATTCTCTTGACGTAAACCCGCAGTTGTGGTACTATAGTAGCACCTCTTTTGCGGGTTTATTTTTTATGCCCATTTTCGCGGGCAGCCTGCAAGCGCGAGGGAGGCTTATTAACCGATAATGGAGGTGCCGAACAATGACTGTCAAGATCACCCTGGCTTGCACCGAGTGCAAGCAGCGCAACTACAACAAGGAGAAGAACAAGAAGAATTCTCCTGATCGTCTTGAGATGAAGAAGTATTGCCGTTTCTGCAAGAAGCATACCCTTCACCGCGAAACCAAGTGAGGATAGGAGCTTAGAGATGGCAGACAAAAAAGCGGTTAACACCGCAGCCCAGGCTCAAAGCGACAAGACCAAGAAAACTTCGTTTTTTGGCAAGGTCAAGAACTTTTTCAAAGGCATCGGCAAGTATTTTAAGGATACTAAAGGCGAGTTGAAAAAGGTCGTATGGCCCAGCAAAGCCGATGTAAAGACCAACACCATCACGGTTCTCGTGGTTGTGCTGGTCGCAGCTGTCGTGCTGATCCTGCTGGATCTCATCTTCGGCGGCGCCATCCATCTGATGATCGGCGCCTGAGCGCTTTAAGCGGAGGCAAAGACCATGGCTGAACAAGCATCCTGGTATGTAGTCCATACCTATTCCGGTTACGAAAACAAAGTAGCCCAGGACCTGATGACGATGGTAGAAAACCGTCGCATCCAGGACCTGATCTGCGATGTCAAGGTCCCCACCGAGACCGTCCTGGAAGAAGTCCTGGACAAGCGCGGCAACAAGACCGGCGAAAAAGAGGTGCAGCGCAAGCTGTATCCCGGTTACGTTTTCGTCAAAATGGTCATGAACGACAGCACCTGGTACATCGTGCGCAATACCCGCGGCTGCACCGGTTTTGTCGGCCCTGAATCCAAACCTGAGCCCCTGAGCGAGGCTGAGGTTGCCAAGATGGGCGTTGAGACCACGGCCGAGCTTACGGTCGACTACAAGGTCGGCGATACGGTGGAGATCACCGCCGGCCCGATGGAAGGTTCCGTCGGTACTGTCGAGGAGATCGACATTCCCGCGCGCAAGGTGCGCGTAAAAATCACCATGTTTGGCCGCGAGCTGCCCGCAGAACTGGAGCTGCATCAGGTCAAACTGTTCTGATATAAATCAGAACATCGCAATTTCCGGTAGAGACCGCGAACAGGCTTTGGCCTGGGGTACGGTTTTTATAGGGCGTGCGGAGGTCGCACGCCCGTGGGAGGTCTGCACCGCAGGCCGCAACTCACCACAAAATTTGGAGGTGCAAGTATTATGGCACAGAAAATCACTGGCTACATCAAGCTGCAAATCCCCGCCGGCAAGGCAACTCCGGCTCCCCCTGTTGGTCCTGCCCTGGGCCAGAAGGGCGTTAACATCATGGCCTTCACCAAAGAGTTCAACGAGCGTACCAAGAACCAGATGGGCATGATCATCCCCGTTGTCATCACCGTTTATGCTGACCGCTCCTTCAGCTTCATCACCAAGACTCCTCCGGCTCCCGTTCTGATCAAGAAGGCTGCCGGCATCGACACTGCTTCCGGCGTGCCCAACAAGAACAAGGTTGGCTCCATCACGCTGGCTCAGGCCGAGGAGATCGCCAAGACCAAGATGCCCGACCTGAACGCTGCTTCTCTGGAAGCTGCTGTCAGCATGATCAAGGGCACCGCCCGCAGCATGGGCGTTACCGTTGAGGGTTGAACAGGAGGGGAATAAGCAATGAAACACGGCAAGAAGTATACCGACGCTGCTAAGCTGATTGAGAGCAGCAAGACTTATGATCCTAGCGAGGCCCTGGAGCTGTGCTGCAAGACCGCTACCGCTAAGTTCGACGAGACCGTTGAGCTGCACGTCCGCCTGGGCGTTGACAGCCGCCACGCTGACCAGCAGGTCCGCGGCGCTGTTGTCCTGCCCAACGGCACTGGCAAGAACGTTCGCGTTATCGCTATCGCCAAGGGCGATGCTGCCAAGGCCGCTGAGGCTGCAGGCGCACAGGAGGTCGGCGATGATGAGCTGATCGCCAAGATCGCCGGCGGCTACCTGGACTTCGACGTCCTGGTCACCACCCCCGACATGATGGGCCGCGTTGGCCGTCTCGGTAAGGTCCTGGGTCCCCGTGGTCTGATGCCGAACCCGAAGGCCGGTACTGTTACCCCCGATGTTGGCAAGGCTGTTACCGATGCCAAGGCCGGTAAGATCGAGTACCGTCTGGACAAGCAGAACATCATCCATGTGCCCATCGGCAAGGCCTCTTTCGGCGCCGAGAAGCTGATGACCAACCTGGACACCGTCCTGGATGCCATCGCCAAGGCTAAGCCCGCCGCCGCCAAGGGCCAGTACTTCAAGAGCGCAACCATCGCCACCACCATGGGCCCCGGCGTCCGCGTTGCCACCAACAAGTACGGTGTCTAATTTTTCAGGTTTTACTGAGAAAAGCTATTGACAAACGCACGTTCCCGTGCTATACTAACTAAGCTGTTTTTAAGACAGCAGGTGCCGCAAGGCATAATGAGCGCAAGCTCTCCTGCCGAGAAACGTGCGTTTGATTGCAAAGCTATCAAGCCATTTTCCCGGCGACGGGAAGATGGCTTTTTTCTGTATAATCACAAGAAAGCCACTTACCGAAACCAATCTGTAAGTGGAATGAGGTGAAATTCAAATGCCCAGTGCAAAGATTCTGGAATCCAAGAAGGCTCTTGTCAAGGACCTGAACGAGAAGATCGCTGGTTCTCTGGCCGGTGTTGTCGTTGCTTACAACGGCATCAGCGTTGCTGACGACACCAAGCTGCGTAAGGAGCTGCGTGAGGCTGGCGTCCATTACATGGTCGTCAAGAACACCATGCTGCGCCTGGCCGTTAAGGGCACCCAGTACGAGGGTCTGACCGAGTACTTCAAGGGTGACACGGCTATCGCTCTGTCCCCGGATGATCCGGCTGCTGCTGCTCGCATCCTGTGCAAGTTTGCTGACGCCGACAAGTCCAAGCGCTTCGTCGTCAAGGGCGGCTTCTGCGATGGTCAGGTCATGGACGCTGCAGGTATCAAGAGCCTGTCTACCATGCCCAACCGCGAAGGTCTGCTCTCCATGCTGGCTGGCTCCCTCAACGGTATCGTTGGCGGCCTGGCCGTTGCCCTGCAGGGTATCGTCGACAAGCAGGACGAGACTGCTGCCTGATTTTAGGCACAGCTGCTTGAGCGCCCAGGCGCAGCGCTCTAATACAAACCGCGCCGCTTAAAACATTACAATTTATGGAGGTAACTACCATGGCTTCTGAGAAGATCACTGCCATTGTCGAGTCTGTCAAGACTATGACTGTCCTGGAGCTGAAAGAGCTCGTTGATACCATCTGCGAGGAGTTCGGCGTTTCTGCTGTTGCTGCTGCTGCTCCCGCTGCTGCCGGCGCTGCCGCTCCCGCTGAGGAAGAGAAGACCGAGTTCGATGTCATCCTGGCTGACGTTGGCGCCAACAAGATGCAGGTCATCAAGACCGTTAAGGAGCTGACCGGCGCTTCCCTGATGGAGGCCAAGAAGCTGGTTGAGACCCCGAACGCCAAGCTGAAGGAGCAGGCTTCCAAGGCTGACGCTGAGGACATCCAGAAGAAGCTGGCTGAGGTCGGCGCTAAGGTCGAGCTGAAGTAATTTTAGCTTAACAATAGCTTTTAACACCGTGTGGTTCAACACCGCACGGTGTTTTTGTTTTTGTGGGCATTTTTGTAACATATTGGAAACATAGGACGGTATAATTAGAGTAGATGGTAAAAGCCTCCCTTGTGTAAAGGGAGGTTGCTGCGCGTAGCTCAGACGGAGGGATTGAAGCGTGACGATTATAACCGCATCACAACGCAGACAGGACAATCCCTCAGTCAGCTTTGCTGACAGCTCCCTTTACACAAGGGAGCCTCTGAGTTTCTCGTGTAATAAAAAGGTGGTGTATTTTTATGAAATTGCGTATTACTTGTGCTGCGCTGGCCTGCACCCTGCTGCTGGCGGGCTGCGCAGCAGGGGAGGGGACTGCTGTGTCTAGTTCGGCTGAACCGTCTGTCTCCACGGCGGCGGAACCAGCAATTACGCCGGAGCCAACGGCAGAACCTACACCAGAACCAACTCCCGCGCCTACGCCTAACCCGGCCAGCCTGCTGGAATATACCATGCTGCCGCTGGACAGCACCAAAGAAACACCCGCCAATTTCTGGTGGTATTCCATGTCTCTGCGCGATGATACCGCCAAGGAAAATGCCCACCGTCTGGCTATGGGCCTATACAGCAACGATGTGGAGGAAGTGCGGGCTGCCTGCTCGGAACGTGTGCTGACCGACACTTTCCCTTTGGATGACCTTGATGGGCTGAATGTCACGGAAGCCGCCCTGTATGGCGGGGAATATGACAGCCCGTTCCTTTCCCTGACCGTCACTGACCCCGGCAACACGCCGTTTCTGTGCGGACGGCATGAGTATTACCTCTCGTTCGATGCGGACGGAAAAGTAGATTGGCTGGGCCGTTCGCCTTTTTATGAGGACACGCAAAGCGTGACCCTGGCCAGCTATTACGAATCCCCCAGTGAGGACGTTTCTTTCTGGGGGATCACTTCTGCCGAGCTTACCAATCCGCTGGGGCTGACCTGGGGTCCTGCGTCCCTGCAATGCTATGACGCCTACTGGGTGCTCAACGAGGACGATGATGGCCACCACTACGAGAACCGCAGCGTGCAGGACCTTGGCTCCGTGGAAGCGCCGCCCTACGGCATTACTAGCTATGCGGTCCCGCCTGACGGCAATGTACTGACCGATACCAAGCTGGAAGTCGTATGCGAAGCCCTCAATCAGTTTTTTACCGCGCTGGCCGACGGCAGCTATACAGACGAATTTTACACAACGCCCTGCAACGACGCCCTGATTTCTGCCTGGGATGCCGCTGTGCCGCTGCCCGTCGCGGTCACGCCGGAGGCCCTGCGCAGCTGCGCCTCTCAGGACAACTGGGGTGCGTCGTGCGCCGAGATCTGGGTGCCGCTGCCGCAAAACTGCTGGGCAGTCATCAAGACAAACGCCCACTACACCGGCAGCGAGGGTATCATCGATGACTCTTTTTCATTCAACTATTACCAAACCGTCCCTGCCGCTTTGGCGGCAGTTTTGCCTCAATAAAGTGTTCACAATTTATTAGTATTTTTACACAAAAAGGCGTTCATATTTTTGTACATTAAATCCGTTTTGTCTCTTTCACAAAACGGATTTTTTTCTTATAATGGTAGCATACAAAATAGGGGGACATCCACTTTAAGGGAGGCTGCATTTCTTTGGAAAACGAAAAGCCAAAAGGTAATGCGATGGAAAAGCTGGCGACGCTTATCGTCGATAAGCGTAATCTGATTTTCCTTTTATACATCTTTGCGTTGATTTTCTGTGTCATTGCTACGGGCTGGGTCAACGTGGAAAACGACATCACCACCTACCTGCCGGACTCCACCGAGACCCGCCAGGGCCTGACTGTGATGAACGACAACTTCACCACCTATGGCACGGCCCGCGTCATGGTGTCCAACATCACCTACGATAAGGCCGTTCAGCTGGAAGAACAGCTGGAGGACATCGACGGTGTGGACTCCATCGACTTCGACGAGACCTCAGACCACTACAAGGATTCCTCCGCACTGTTCTCGGTCAGTTTTGACGGTGAGGTTGACGATCCCCGCGCCGAGGCCGCCATGGACGAGATCCGCGCCGAGCTGGCCGACTACGACACCTCAATCTACACCGAGGTCGGCTACGATTCTTCGGCGGACCTGCAATCCGAGATGAGCGTTATCATCGTCATCGCCGCCGTCATCATTGTACTGGTGCTGACGCTGACCTCCCGTTCTTACGCCGAGGTGCCTGTGCTCATCATGACTTTTGGTGCCGCCGCCTTGCTGAACATGGGCACCAACTTCCTGTGCGGCACCATCAGCTTCATCTCCAACTCGGTCACGGTCATTTTGCAGCTGGCGCTGGCCATCGACTACGCCATCATTCTGTGCCACCGCTTCAGCGACGAGCACGAGACACTGGGCGTGCGGGAAGCCTGCATTGCCGCGCTTTCCAAGGCCATCCCGGAGATCTCTTCCTCCTCGCTGACCACCATCAGCGGCCTGGCCGCCCTGGCGTTCATGCACTTTGGCATTGGCCGCGATCTGGCCACTGTGCTGATCAAGGCCATCCTGTTCAGTATGCTGTCGGTCTTTACGTTGATGCCCGGCCTGCTGGTGCTGTTCAGCAAGCTGATCGACAAGACCCGCCACAAGAACCTGGTGCCCAGGATCACTGCCGTAGGCAAGTTCGACGTCAAGACCCGCTACATCGTGCCGCCCATCTTTGCGGTGGTCATCATCGCGGCAGCTGTTTTTGCGAACCTGTGCCCCTACTGCTACACCTACACCGACCTGGTCACCGCCAAGCAGAGTGAGCGTCAGGCCGCCTACCAGAAGATCAAGGGTGAGTTTGGCACCAGCAACATGGTGGCCATCATCGTACCGGCGGGCGATTACGAGTCCGAGGGCAAGATTTTGGCCGAGCTGGACAGCTGTCCCGAGGTCGACTCTACCCAAGGTCTGGCCAACATCGAAGCCATGGACGGCTACATGCTGACTGACGCCCTGACCCCGCGCCAGCTCTCCGAGCTGGCCAACCTGGACTACGAGATTGCCAAGGCTCTGTATGGTGCCTACGCCGTCGAGCACGACGAGTATGGCGAAATCATCAACGGCCTGAGCGACTACAAAGTTCCGCTGTACGATATGTTTATGTTCCTCAAACAGGAGATGGAGGACGGCAACATCACCCTGGGCGGCGATGTGCAGAACACGCTGGACGACCTGTTCGCCCAGTTGGACAAGGCTCAGGTCCAGCTGCAGAGTGACAAGTACAGCCGCCTGGTCGCCTACCTGAACGTGCCCGAGGAAAGCGGCGAGACTTTCGCCTTTGTGGACAAGATCCATGACATCGTGGGCAAGTATTATGACAGTGACTACTACGTGGTAGGCAATACCACCAGCGCCATGGACCTGTCCAGCTCCTTCGGCCAGGACAACCTGCTCATCAGCGTGCTGTCTGCGTTGTTCGTTATTCTGGTTTTGCTGTTCACCTTCAAGTCTGCCGGTCTGCCGGTGCTGCTCATCATCGTCATTCAGGGCAGTATCTGGATCAACTTTGCGTTCCCGTATCTGCAGCACTCGCAGCTGTACTTCCTGGGTTACCTCATCGTCAACTCTATCCAGATGGGCGCGAACATTGACTACGCCATCGTTATCTCCAGCCACTACACCGACCTGAAGAAAGTCATGCACCACAAAGAGGCCATTGTAGCGGCTTTGAACGAATCCTTCCCGACCATCTTCACCTCCGGCTCCATCCTGGCATCCGCGGGTGTGCTGATCAGCGTGCTGACCACCAACCCCGTTATCGCCGCTATCGGCGAGTGTCTGGGCCGCGGCACCATCATTTCCATCATCCTGGTACTGTTTGTTCTGCCGCAGATCCTGGTACTGGGCGACTCCATCATCGAGCGCACCAGCTTTGAGATGAAGGGCATCGGCGTGACCACCCGCACTGCCAGCGGCACGATGCACGTCAACGGCCGCGTCCGCGGTTACATCAACGGCGTGGTAGATGCCGAGATCAAAGGCGTGCTGCATGGCCAGTTCAACGCCAGCATCTCCACCGGCACCGAAGTCACGGTGGATGAACCCGATATGTACCTGCCGGAAGGCGACGTGACCGCCACCGACGAATCCCCGAATGAACCTGCCGACACCACGAAAGGGGGCGACGCTGAATGAACACCGAGCTGAACTTCCCGCGCCGCCTGCTGGCCGGGTTGACTGCCCTGGCGCTGCTGCTGATGCTGGCCCTGCCCGTCTGGGCAGAAGGAGAGGAGACTGAGAAGCTGCCGGTCTCCATCAACAGTGTGGAAGACCTTTTGCAGCTGGTCGCCGATTGCCGTCTCGACTCCTGGAGTGAGGACCGCACGGTGGACCTGAACACCGACCTGGACCTGACCGGCGTTGACTTTGCCGGTATCCCCACCTTCAGCGGCACCTTTGACGGCAACAGCCACACCATCAGCGGCCTGAGCCTGGTGGACGACGGCTCGGTAACGGGCTTCTTCCGCTACATCCAGGCCGACGGCGTGGTACATGATCTGACCATCCGAGGCCGCTCGATGCCCTCCGGCAGCCGCACCACCGTAGGCGGCATCGTAGGCAGCAACGCCGGTACGCTCATCAACTGCCGGTTCGAGGGCGTTGCCTCCGGCGCATCCATTGTGGGCGGCATCGCCGGTACCAACCTGAGCAGCGGCACCATCAACAACTGCACCACCACCGGCAGCGTCTACGGTGCCCACTTCATCGGCGGCATCGTGGGTGAAAACCACGGCGTGGTCATCAACTGCGGCAACGACGCCAACGTCAACACCACCGTCGACCAGAACGAAGTCGACCTCTCGGAGCTGACGCTGAACGATCTGATTGGCACCGAGAATGCCGCTGACATCACCGACATTGGCGGTATTGCCGGTACTTCCTCCGGCGTGGTCCGCGCCTGCCTCAACCACGGCACCGTGGGCTACCTGCACATCGGTTATAACATCGGCGGCATCGTGGGCAGCCAGACCGGCTATGTCGAGGGCTGCGTCAACTACGGCCCCGTCTACGCCCGCAAAGAGGGCGGCGGCATCGTGGGCCAGATGGAGCCCAGCAGCACACTGCTTTACTCCCAGGACACCCTGCAGGAGTTGGGCGGTGAGCTGGAGACCCTGCAAACGCTGGTCAATCGCGCCTGCGATGACGCCAGCGCGGCAGGCAGCAGCCTGAGCAACCAGCTCAACGACCTGCAAAGCCGCATCACCGGTGCCCGCAACGCCGTGGACACCCTGCTGGACCAGACCAAAAACGGTGTTTCGCTAAGCACCCAGACCATCAAGACCGACCTGAGCGCCCTGATCAACGGCAGCCTTTCCGGCTCTGAAAACAATCAGGGCAATCAGCATTGGGACCTGGATGCCACGATTCCCACACCGACACCGACCCCACTGCCGGATGACGATACGCCGGTCGAGACCCCCACCCCCGAGGAACCGTCCCAGCCGGATCCCCCCGCCACGCCGGCACCCGCACCCGCACCCGATCCGGTCGTCCCGGAGCCGGAAGTGCCCGCTGAAACACAGCCCAACACCAGCACCGAGGCCGACTATTCTACTGACACCCAGGCCATGGACGAGACCGGGCGCGTCGTGCACGGCCAGCCTGATCTCTCCATCGACATCAATCACAACGGTTCCGGCAGTCTGGATGCCAGCGCCGTGGCTGGCGCGGATGGTTCGCTCTCGCTGACCATCCCCAGTATTGCGGTGGATTCCGACCGCATCACCGCCGCCAAGAATGATTTGAGCGGCAGCCTGACCAGCATCACCGATACGGTCAGCGGCCTGAGCAGCGACACCAACAACAACCTGCAGGCCCTCATCAACGACATCCGCGCCATCACGGCCCAGATGAACAAGATCGGCCAGACGCTTTCCGGCGCCAGCCAGAACGTCACCACCGACACGGACGACCTCATCAACGATGTCTCGGACGAGGACACCGAGGAGGACGTGGAGGGAAAGGTCACCAACTGCATCAACGAGGGCAATGTCAACGCCGACATCAACGCCGGCGGCATCACCGGTGCCATGGCCCGCGAGAACGACCTGGACCCCGAGGATGACTTTACCATCGATGGCAGCCAATCGCTGAACTTTACCTTTAAATCCCGTGTGGTCGTGCGTGACTGCACCAACTACGGCACCGTGACCGCCAAGAAGGAAAACGCAGGCGGCATCGTGGGCAGCATGGAGATGGGCTCTGCCATCAGCTGCTACGGCTTTGGCGCCGTGGACGCCGAGGACGCCAAGTGTGTGGGCGGCGTGGCTGGTTCCAGCAAGTCGATCGTGCGCGAAAGCGGCGCCAAGTGCCGCCTTTCCGGCTCGAAACAGGTCGGCGGCATCGTAGGCAGCGGCAAGACCGTGGAAAACTGCCGCGCAATGGTCGTCATCGACACTGCCACCGAGCAGATGGGTGCCATCGCCGGCTATGTGGAGGACCCGCTGGGCGGCGATGTAACCGGCAACACCTTCGTGGACGAGGGTTCCTCCGGCATCGACGGCGTGAGTTACGCCGGCATCGCCGAGCCGATGAGCTATGATGACTTCCTGGCACAGGGCGATGTGCCGCTGGCCTTCTCGAACCTGACGCTGCGCTTTATGGACGGCGACACGCTGGTGGCCCAGTGTGACGTACCCTACGGCGGCAGCCTGGCCGACAAGGATGTCCCCGTTGTGCCCGCCAAAGAGGGCAGCTACGGCGAGTGGGACACAACCGATTTCAGCAGCATCACCTTTGATATGACCATCAACGCCGAGTATTCGCAGATGAACACCACCCGCGAGAGCAGCGCCGAGCGCGACGGCCGTGCCATCCTGCTGGTGGAAGGCACCTTTGCCACCACTGAGGCCCTGGACCTGACCGAGAGCAGCGACGCACCGGCAGCGGTGGGCAGCCATCTGGAGAGCTGGAGCTTCGACATTGACGGCGATACCAGCCATACGATGCGCTACCTGGCCCCGGACGGCCCGGACAATGTGGAAGTGTACCTGCAGACCGCGGACGGCTGGCAGAAGGTGGACACCACCGTGGACGGCAGCTACCTGAAGTTCACCGCTCCCGCCGGTACCACCGGCCTGGCCGCTTTCCGCCTGCCGGAAAGCAAGGTGCCGCTGATTGCTGTCTGCGCAGGCGGTGCCGCGGCGTTGATTCTGGTATTGGCACTGATCCACAAAAAGCGCAAAGCCCGCAAGGCCAAGAAAGCCGTCAAAAAAGCAGAGGCGGAAGCGAAAGAATAATTTATAGGTTATAAACAGCAGGGGAGCCGCACAGATGTGCGCCTCCCTTTTTTGATTTGGTGTATAGTTTTCTGCATGTATGGGTCGATGCGAGCATCGACCCATACATGCAGCCAAATCATTTATAAACAAAAATCGAGCAGCCCGCCGAAACGGGCTGCTCGGATTTTTTGTGCTTGTGAATACCAGACGCGCGAATTAGTCGCTCACGTAGGGCATCAGAGCCATATAACGGGCACGCTTGATGGCAACCGTCAGCTCACGCTGATGGAAAGCGCAGGTACCGGTCACACGGCGGGGAATGATCTTAGCGCGCTCGCTTACGTACTTGCGCAGGCGGGGCAGATCCTTGTAATCAATGTGCTCAACGCGATCGACGCAGAAGCTGCAGACCTTTTTACGGCCGCGATGCATCGGGCGGGAAGAACGATCCATAGCCATTGTGGTAACCTCCTTATAGATTGATACTTTCGATTCTTAGAAGGGCAGGTCGCCTTCGTCCTCGATCAGGGCAAAGTCATCGTTGCTACCAGCGGAATAGCTGGGCGCCGGTGCCTGCTGCGCTGCCGGGCGGGCGGGGGCTGCCATGGGTGCGGCATAGCCGTTATCACCCATCGGTGCGGGGTTCGAGGATTTGGGGCCCGCGAAATTGATGTTGTTTGCCACGACCTCAACAGCCGTGCGGTTTGCGCCGGTCTTATCCTGGTAGGAGCGGCTCTGCAAACGGCCGTCCACTACGATCAGGGAACCCTTCTGGAAATACTTGCAGACAAATTCTGCCTGGCGATCCCACGCGACCACATCGATCCAGTCTGCCTGGCTCTGGCCGTTGGCGTCACGGCGTCCTCGATCGCAAGCGATGCGGAAAGAAGCGACGTTTTTGCCGGTCGTGGTCTGGCGCAGTTCCGGGTCACGCGCAAGGCGGCCCATAATTGCAACAACATTCAGCATTTCGGTTTCTCCTTACTCCTCAACAGCAAGAGTCATGCTGCGAAGAACGCCCTCAGTGATCTTGAAAACGCGATCCAGCTCGGCCGGGAAATCGGGCTCGCTGGTGAAGTTGATCACAGTGTACACACCCTCGGTCTCATCGTTGATGGGGTAAGCAAGACGCTTCTTGCCCCAATCATCAACAGAATCGATCGTACCATTCGCTGCGATCAGGTTCTTGAACTTGTTGATCAGAGCGTTGGAAGCCTCTTCGTCGAGGTTCGCGGTGGTAACCATCATGGTTTCGTACTTTGCCATATTCTGTAGCACCTCCTTTTGGACTTTTGGCCTTCCGACTTATGCGAAAGGCAAGGATAACTGTGCTGTTCTCAGCACAGCAATTTATTATATCAATTCCCATGCACTTTGTCAAGGCACAAATCCTGCGTTTTTGGCCCTGTCGCGCAGATTTTTTTGCGCTTGTCAAACGCGGGCGCGGGTGGTAGAATTTTGTCTATAGGGGAACAAAAGGGGAGATACCTGTGCAAAATTTAATCTTCAGCTTAAACGCCACCCTGCCGGTGTTTTTGACCATGGTGGCGGGCTGGCTGCTGCGGCAGTGGGGCTTTCTGCCCAAGGAGTTCTGTAAGGCGGCGGACAGGCTGACCTTTAAAATCACACTGCCCATCATGCTATTTTTGGACATGTCGGCGGTGGATATCCTGCATGATTTCCGGCCGAAGTTTGTGCTGTTCTGCTTTGCGGCCACGCTGGCCGGCATTTTAGTGATCTGGGGCGCGGCGCATGTCCTGATCCGTGATAAGTCCATCGTAGGCGAGTTCGTGCAGGCCAGCTACCGCAGCAGTGCGGCTGTGCTGGGCGTGGCGTTCATCCAGAACATCTACGGCACGGCGGGCATGGCCCCGCTGATGATGCTGGGCAGCGTACCGCTGTTCAACATTTTTGCTGTGCTGATTCTGATGCTGGAATCGCCCGAACAGAAAGGTGCCCCCTCGCTGAAGCAATTGCTGAAAGGCGTGGCCACCAACCCGATCTTGCTGGGCATTATCACCGGCACGGTGTTTGCGCTGCTGCCGGTCAGCCTGCCTGCTGTTGCCACCAAAACGTTGAACAATCTGGCCTCCGTCACCACCCCTCTGGCGCTGCTGTCCATCGGTGCAAGTTTTGAGGGGGCCAAGGCCATCAAAAAGCTGGTGCCCACGCTGGTAGCAGCCCTGCTGAAGACCGTGGGGCTGGCGGCGGTGTTTGTGCCGGTGGCTGTGGTGCTGGGGTTCCGGAATGAGGAATTGATCGCGCTGCTCATTATGCTGGGCAGCCCCACGACGCCCAGCTCTTACGTCATGGCGAAGAATATGGGCCATGAGGGTGTGCTGACGTCAAGCTGCATTGCCACCACGACACTGCTCTCGGCGCTGACGCTAACGGGGTGGATCTTTCTGCTAAGGAGCGGGGGATACTTATAATATGGTGCCTCTCATTTTGTAGGGGTCGATGCAAGCATCCTCCCCTACAATGCTGCGATAAACGAAACCTGCGCCCTGTGTGAAAGCAGAGCGCAGTTTTTTCATTTCTCCTTTTTCGCGTAGACGCGCACACAAATGGTGTAACTGATGGCATAAAGCACAGCAGTCAACAAGAGCGACAGGGCAATTATGCCCGCTATAAGGGCGGTTTTGGCTTGCAATGTGGTATTCATGCCGGCAATGCCCACCTGCGTCTGGTTTTGTAGAATCTCCTGTGCGACAAAACACGCCCCGAAAACGATAGCAAACACAATGACCATTAAATACGCGCGCGACTTGGCCGCACCAAAACGGTAGGTGATTGGCATCAACAGCGCGTTCATCAGCACCGAGACCTCGGCGCAGACCAGGATGCCGAGGGTGTACTCGGCCCCGCCAACGCCTGCCAAAAACACCAGTGCCAGCGAAAGCACCGCACCGATGGCCGTGCTGGCCGCACACAGCAGATACTTGCTGCCGATGACCTGCCCCGGCGTTACCGGCAGAGTGGCGGCGTAGGCGTCCCAGTGGGCCTGTTCATCGTAGTTGATGGTCGAGGCCACGTAGATGCCCCACACCACCGTCATGGCATAGGCCAGGTAAGCCTCTCTCGTGGCCAAAATGAGCACTCCGTACAGCGCCACCAGCAGCAGGATGTTGCCCTTGAAGCTGCGGGTCATAATGCTGATGTCTTTATACAAAAGTCCTTTCATTGTGCATCCCTCCCGCTATAAAAGCGCATGATGTCATCGATGCTGGCACTATCGCAGACGGCATCGGGCAGGGCGGTATGGGCGGCGGTGCGGTCCTTGACCAGCGTTTCGCAGCCGAACGCCCCGCGTCGGGTGTAGATGGCACAGCCCTCGGGCAGGCGGGCAAGGTCGGTCTCGGCGCAGCGCAGCAGGCCGTATTCCTGCAGCAGATCGTCCTTATTTTCGCAGAACAACAACTGGCCGTGATGCAGGTAGGCGATGGCATCGGCGACCTGTTCCAAATCGCTGGTAATGTGGCTGCTCATCAGCACGCTGTGCTGCTCGTCCTGGATGAAGTCCAGCAGCAGGTCCAGCAGTTCGCCGCGCACCACAGGGTCCAGCCCTGCGGTGGCTTCGTCCAGGATCAGCAGCTCCGGGTCGTGGGCCAGGGCGGTGGCAAGGCTCAGTTTCATCCGCATGCCGCGGCTGTACTCTTTAATTTTTTTGCTGCCGTCCAGCTCGAAACGACGCACCAGCGCGTCAAATTTCGCAGTGTCCCAGCGCTTGCCAAAGATGCCCGCCATGCTTTTGCCCACGCAGGCAGCGTTGAAGCAATCAGGGAAATAGGCATCCTCAAACACCACGCCGATGCGGGCGCGGATGGCGGGGTCGGCAGGGGAGCCGCCCAGCAGTTCCACGCTGCCGCCGGCCGGCCGGATGGCCCCGCACAGCAGTTTCAGCGCAGTGGTCTTGCCTGCACCGTTCTCACCGATCAGGCCCAGGATACTGCCCGCCGGGACCGCAAGGTCGACGGGACCCAGGGCAAATGTTTTATAATGTTTCGTAGCACCGCGCAAAGCGGCGGCTGTGGTAAGCATAGTTCAGCCCTCCCATAAAAGGCGCAAGGTCTCGGCGACCTCCTCATAGCCGATGCCGCCCAACCGCGCAGCGTCCACCGCGCCTTGCAGGCAGTCTTCGACTTTTTTCAGGTGTTGTTCATGCAGCAGGGCGGGATTCTGGGGTGCCACAAAGCTGCCGCGGCCCGGCTGGGTCACGAGGAAGCCCTCGGCCTCGAGGTCCTCATAGGCGCGCTTGGTGGTAATAACGCTGATACGCAGTTCTTTTGCCAGCAGGCGGATACTGGGCAGAGCGTCCCCCTCATGTAGTTGGCCGGACAAGATCTGCTGCTTGATCTGCCGTGTGATCTGCGCGTAGATCGGCTCCTGTCCGCTGTTGGATAGGTAAATTTCCATTTGTGAGTACTCCTTGTGATCGAACTGTGCACATTCGATATATACAGTATATACGCAGTATACACAGTTGTCAATAGGCAAACAAAAATAAAAACCAGACAGGCCCGGTGAACTGCACCCCATTTGTTAGACAGTATGGTATACTATCTAATAAGTGGGGTGTTTTTCTATGCCAAAAGGAGTACCAAACAAACGATATACGCCGGAATTCAAAAAACTGGTGATTGAAACCATGCAGGAAGAGAAATTAAGTTACAGCGAAACCTGTCGTAGATTTGAGGTAAACAGCAGAGATCGAATCAAATCATGGGAGCGAATCTATCTGGAGGAAGGGCCGGAAGGCTTTGCCGTCGAACGGCGTGGCCGCAGCAGTAAGGGTCGTCCGCCAAAGCAGCTGCCGAAGCAGGTAGAAGAAGATCTGCTGGCCGAAGTGCAGCGACTGCGTGCGGAGAACGATTACCTAAAAAACTTGCAAGCCTTGGTTTTGGAAGACGAACGACGCCATCGCAGAAAACGCAGGTAGTTCAAAAGCTGAGGCAAAGACATTCTCTAGATATTCTTCTCTCAATCGCTCAACTACCCCGTGCCACTTTCTACTACCATCTGAAGCGGATAAATAGTGTAGATAAGTATAAAGCTGTCAAAGCGGAGATCACGGCCATCTACCATGAAAACAAAGGAAGATACGGCTATCGCCGCATTACAACAGAACTTCACAAGCGCAATTTCCTCCTGAACCACAAGACTGTCCAGCGACTTATGAAGGAGCTGGGCTTGGTTTGCCGTGTCAGGATGAAGAAGTATCGTTCTTACAAGGGTGAAGTGGGCAAAATCGCATCAAATCTGCTAAATCGGGATTTCCATGCCGAAAAGCCGAATCAGAAATGGGTCACGGATGTGACAGAGTTCAGCCTGTTTGGAGAGAAGCTCTACCTGTCCCCGATTCTCGATCTGCACAGCAGCGATCTGGTCAGTTACACCATATCGGATCATCCTGTACTCAGCATGGTAACCACCATGCTGGACGAGGCGTTTGCAAAGATCCCGGCCGGAACACGCCTGATTCTCCACTCTGATCAGGGTTGGCAATATCAACACAAGCAGTACCAGCGGATGCTTCGCGAGAAGGGGATCCGACAGAGCATGAGCCGCAAGGGAAACTGTCTGGACAATGCTGTGATAGAAAATTTCTTCGGACTGCTCAAAAGTGAACTGTTATATCTGCAAGAATTTCAATCCATGGAACACTTCAAACAGGAACTGATCGAATATCTGCATTACTACAACAACCGCAGGATCAAGGCAAAGCTAAAGGGCTTGCCGCCTGCAATTCACAGACAGCAAGCCCTTTCGGCTGCTTGAACAATTTTTACTTCAAAATATTGTCTAACTTTTGGGGGTCACTTCAGTGGGTGGGTCTGCCTGGTTGATTCGTTCTTCGGCCTCCTCTGGGGGGGCTCCGCCCGCAGGCGGTGGGGGAGAGAGTATTACCAAATTATCAGCTGCTAAACTCTCCCTCCGACGCTTCCCTTCTGGCACTTTGTGCCATCTCCCCTGTACCGGGGGAGTCTGTCTCACAGGGGGAGGCTTTCTCAAATTAGAACGCCACTTTCTTGGCGATGTAGTCCTTCAGCTCACTGATGGGCATACGGACCTGCTCCATGGTGTCGCGGTCGCGGACGGTCACGCAGCCGTCGGCCTCGACCTTGTCGTCGCCGACAGTCTGGAAGTCCACGGTGATGCACAGCGGGGTGCCGATCTCATCCTGGCGGCGGTAACGCTTGCCGATGGAACCGGCGTCGTCGTAGTCGACCATAAAGTCCTTGGCCAGCTCGTTACGGATCTCCATGGCCTTGTCGCCCAGCTTCTTGGACAGGGGCAACACGGCGCACTTGAAGGGAGCCAGGAACGGATGCAGATGCAGGACGGTGCGGACATCCTCCTTGCCCTTGCTGTCGGTCAGGTGCTGTTCGTCGTAGGCTTCGCACAGGAAGGCCAGGGCCACACGGTCGCAGCCCAGGGAGGGCTCGATGACGTAAGGGATGTAGTGCTCGTTGGTCTCGGGGTCGAAGTACTCCAGGCTCTTGCCGGAAGCCTCCTGGTGGCGGCTCAGGTCGTAGTTGGTACGGTCGGCAATGCCCCACAGCTCGCCCCAATCAGTGAACGGGAAGGCATATTCAATATCGGTGGTGGCGCGGCTGTAGAAAGCCAGCTCAGCGGCTTCGTGGTCACGCAGGCGCAGGTTTTCTTCCTTGATACCCAGGGACAGCAGCCAGTTCTTGCAGAAATCTTTCCAGTAGGCGAACCACTCCAGGTCAGTGTCGGGCTTGCAGAAGAACTCGCACTCCATCTGCTCGAACTCGCGGGTACGGAAGGTGAAGTTGCCCGGGGTGATCTCGTTACGGAAAGCCTTGCCCACCTGGCAGACGCCGAAGGGCAGCTTGCGGCGGGTGGTGCGCTGGATGTTGGCAAAGTTCACGAAGATGCCCTGTGCGGTCTCGGGGCGCAGATAGCAGGTGGAGGAGGAATCCTCGGTAACGCCGATGGCGGTCTTGAACATCAGGTTGAACTTGCGGATGGGGGTAAAGTCATGCTTGCCGCAGACGGGGCAGACGACCTCGTCATGGCTGGCGATGAATGCGTCCATCTCGTCAAAGGTCATGGCGTCGACGTCGACGTTCTTGCCCTGCTCACACTCAGCGATCAGCTTATCGGCGCGGTGGCGGCTCTTGCAGGCACGGCAGTCCAGCAGGGGATCGGAGAAGCTGGCCACGTGGCCGGTCGTCACCCAAGTCTGGGGGTTCATCAGGATAGCGGCATCCAGGCCGACGTTATACGGGCTTTCCTGCACGAATTTCTTCAGCCAGGCCTTTTTCACGTTGTTCTTGAACTCAACGCCCAGGGGGCCGTAGTCCCAGCTGTTGGCCAGGCCGCCGTAGATCTCGCTGCCGGGGTAGATGAAACCGCGGTTTTTGCACAGGTTGACAATCATGTCAAGGGTCTTTTCACTGTTCTTCATACATAAACTCCTTCCGCATGGCTGGCTGCCACACAAAGCGATTTTTTCCCACCGCGCCGGACGTTTTCCGACACGATATGGCCATTATACCATAGTAGAGGGCAGGGGACAAGGCAGTTTGAGGAAAAAAAGCCGCTATTATGCCCCCCACCCGCTTCACGGGAGCCCCCCTCCCCGGGGGGGCGATGAGGTACAATTATAACAACACCGCCGCAATCTTCTTGGCCAGCTGGGTCAGTTCGACGCGGGTCAGGGTCTTGTCGGCGGCCAGGCGGGCCAGCTCGGCCTGCACGCGGTCGATCTTGTGCGCAGGGATGCCGATACGCGCCAGCTCCTTTTGGGTAAAGGGCGGCTCGTTTTGCTTCTGCCCCAGCCGCGATGCCGCCAGCGGGTCCACGCCCCACAGCACTTTTGCCATATGTAAGCCCTCCTGTTTGTGGTAAACGTCCAAAATTTGTGCAGGTTTATCGATATTATACCAAAAAAGGCAGCAAAGCGCAAAGGAAAAGCACCGGGTTTTGCGGGCAGTTTATCGTACTGTAAAATCCTTTTTGGCTGGCAAAACACCCCACCGGGGCGGCGACCTCGACGGATTGTCATATTGACGATGTCCATTTTTGTATATTTTACTAAAAAATCGCTCACCCTGTCCAAAAATTTCAAAAAACTGTTTCTTTTGTGAAAGAAAAAAGCTATAATCTAAGTAACTAATTGGAATAGAACCGCGCCCGCTGCCGGGCACGGAGGATTTTTGAGGTGACCACTGATGGTTTATACAATGTTTGATCCCAAACTGCTGGACGGCGTGCAGACCGTGCATTTCATCGGCTGCGGCGGCTCCGGCACCTATCCGCTGATCCAGATCCTGCACAGCCAGGGCTATGCGATCACCGGTTCGGACGTAGAGGAGACCAAGAACACCGAAGCCGAACGTGCGCTGGGCGTGCGGGTGTTTATCGGCCACGATGCCGCTAACGTGGGCAATGCGCAGCTGGTCGTTTACAGTGCCGCCATCCATGACGACAACCCCGAGCTGCAGGCCGCCCGTGCCCGCGGCATCAAAGCGGTGGAGCGCAGCGTGCTGCTGGGCTACATCAGCCGCAGCCATCCGCAGAGCGTCGGCGTAGCCGGCACCCATGGCAAGACCACCACCACCGGCATGATCACCACCATGCTGGAGCTGGCCGGCAAGGACCCTGCTGCCGTTATCGGCGGCAAGCTGCCCCTTATCGATGGTTACGGCAAGGCCGGCAACGGCCAAAGCGTCGTTATCGAAGCCTGCGAGTACCACGAGACCTTCCTGCACCTGACCAGCGCAGTTGGCGTGATTCTGAACATTGACAACGACCATCTGGAATATTACGGCACCATGGGCCAGCTGAAACTGGCCTTCCAGAAGTTTGCGCTGCTGTCCCGCACGGTGGTCTTTAACATGGACGACCGCAACACGATGGACGTGGTCAGCTCCATCGACCGCCCGGTGGTCAGTTTCGGCATCCACGAGGAAGCCCGCATCCGTGCCATCAATATCAAGGAGTACAAGCCCGGTTTCTTTGAGTTCGACGTGCTGGAGCTAGGTGAGCCGTTTGCCCACCTGCAGTTGGGCGTGCCCGGTTACCATAATATTTATAATGCGCTGGCCATGTGCGCCTGTGTGCGCCCCCTGCACCTGAAGCCCGAGGATGCCGTGCGCGCTGCTGCTGAGTTCCACGGCACCGGCCGCCGCTTTGAGATCAAGGGCGAGTGCAACGGTGCGGTCATCGTGGACGACTACGCCCACCATCCCACCGAGCTGGCCGCCACCCTGGCCACCGCCAAGGAGATGGGCTATGAGCGCGTGATTGCCGTGCACCAGCCGTTCACCTACAGCCGCACCAAGATGCTGATGGATGACTTTGCCAAAGTTCTGAGTGTGGCCGATCAGGTGGTGCTGCTGCCGATCATGGGCAGCCGCGAGAAGGATGACGGCAGCGTGAAGAGCGAGGATCTGGCCGCCAAGATTCCCGGCAGCATCGTGGTCGACGGGCTGGAATCCGCCGCCGAGTGGGTGAAAAAGAACGCCCACAAGGGCGACCTGGTCGTCTGCATGAGCTGCGGCGACCTGTACAAAGCCGCTGACATGATGGTTGGCAAATAAGTTTTCCCCCACAGGCTGCCCAGCCGGGCGGCCTGTTTTTGTAGAGTACGCGGGCGGATGCAAGCATCTGCCCCTACAGATCAACGGCAACTATATCATTCATTATTGTAAAGGAGCCTCTCCCATGAACCAGCACTTTCTGCAGCTGTATGCCGACTTTATCGTTAAGGTGGGCGTCAATGTGCGCCCGCGGCAAAATTTTATCGTGCGCTGCCCGGTCACGATGCCGGACTTCGCCCATGCCTGCGTCCGCGCCGGTTATGAGGCGGGTGCCAAGACCGTCGTTGTCCGCTGGGAGGACGACAAGCTGACCCGCCTGAACATGGAAATGGCCGACGAAAAAGATCTGACCGCCATGAAGCCCTACGAGCTGCGCAGCTACCTCGACTATGCCGAGGACCCGGACGGCTGCTGCACGCTGGCCATCCATGCCGAGGATCCCGAGGCCCTGGCCGGGCTGGATGCCGGCAAGCTGAACCGTGTCAGCCTGGCCCGCCGCACCTTCCTCAAGCCCTGGCAGGAGTACACGATGAACGACCGCGTGCAGTGGTGCGTGGCCGCCGTGCCCGCCCCGAGCTGGGCCGCGAAAGTCTTCCCTGAGCTGCCGGTGGAGGAAGCCGTCGAGAAGCTGTGGCAGGTCATTTTTGACGTCTGCCGCGTTTCCACCGGCGACCCCGTCACTGCCTGGCAGGAGCATGTTGCCAAAACCAAAGCCCGCCGCGACCAGCTGAATGCCTGGAACCTGGACCATGTGCACATCGTCAGCTCCAACGGCACCGACCTGACCGTCGGCCTGGCCGACGACGCCACCTGGGAGGGTGCTTCCAGCAAGACAGACGGCGGTATTGAGTTCATCGCCAATGTGCCCACCGAGGAAGTGTTCTGCGCACCCCACCGCGAGCGGGTCAACGGCACGGTCTACGGCACCAAGCCTTACGTGTACAACGGCCAGCTGATCGAGGGCTGGCACGTCACCTTTAAGGACGGCAAGGTCGTTGAGCATGGTGCCAAGAAGAACGCCAGCCTGCTGGCCGAGTTGCTCTCCACCGATGAGAACTCCAACCGCATCGGAGAGGTGGCCTTCGTGCCCGCCTCCAGCCCCATCAACCGCAGCGGCGTGCTGTTCTTCAACACGCTGTTTGACGAGAACGCCGCCTGCCACATTGCCTTTGGCGCAGGCTACCCCACCAACATCAAGGGCGGAAGCGCCATGACCCGTGCCCAGCTGATGGAAAAGGGCCTGAACGACTCCGCCATCCACGAGGACGTGATGATCGGTGCCCCCGACACCCACATCACCGGTACCACCAAAGACGGCCAGGAAGTCACCATCTTTGTAAACGGTGAATGGGCATTTTAAGATGATCGGACCTGTCAAAACGCAAACTGCGCAAAATATGTGCGGCCTAATGGGCGCAGGATGGGCTTTTTTGCCGTGTGGGGGTTGCATTTTGTGCGCGGGTGTGGTATATTCTTATTGTTCGATGATGATTTTATTGGAAAGTGGGCCGCAAGGTCCGCTTTCTTTTTATGATGGGAGCAAATTTCATGGCAAAACAGCAAAACAGCGGCGGCGCCGTCAAAACGGTCGAAGCCCTGGCACGTCCCGTTGTCGAAGGCATGGGCCTGCGCCTGTGGGATGTCCGCTTTGAGAAGGAAGGCCCAGACTGGTTCCTGCGCATCCTGATCGACCGCGACGAGCCGCTGGACACCGACACCTGCGAGGCCGTTTCCCGCGCGATCGATCCGCTGCTGGACGAGGCAGACCCCATTGAGCAGAGCTACTACCTCGAAGTCGGCAGCCCGGGATTGGGCCGCCGTCTGACCCGCCCGGAGCATTACGAGGCACTCAAGGGTCAGAAGTGCGCTGCCCACCTCATCCGCCCGGACGAGGCCGGCCGCCGCGACATCGAGGGCATCCTGCAGGGGCTGGATGCCGACGGCAACGCCACTTTGGTGAACGGGGAAGAGACCTACACCTTCCCCGTAAAGATGGCGGGCTATGTCAAGCTGTGTGACGACGAAAATCTGTTCGATTGACGATCGACTGAAACCTATCGACTGCAACATATAATTGGGAGGAAACCAAAAAATGGCTACTGCAAACAACGAATTTTTTGAGGCTCTCGCTGCGCTGGAAAAGGAGCGCGGCCTGCCTGAGGACTATCTGGTCGAAAAGATCAAGGCCGCAATCGTCATCGCTGTGAAGAAAGACTACGAGGTCGAGGACGACAACGTTGTCGTCGACATCGACCCCGAGATCGGCGCTTTCCGCGCCAGCCTGCTGCGCGACATCGTGGAGGAGGTCGAGAACCCCCACACCCAGGTCAGCCTGGAGGACGCCCAAAAGGTCCGCAAGAGCTACAAGGTCGGCCAGCGCATGGTCACTCCGCTGAAGACCAAGGAATTTGGCCGCATTGCCGCCCAGACCGCCAAGCACGTCATCCGTCAGGGCCTGCGCGAGGGCGAGCGCAACCTGCAGTGCAGCGAGATGCAGTCCCGCGCCCATGAGCTGATCACTGCCACCGTTGTTTCCGTCGACCACGAGCGCGGCAACATCGTGCTGGATCTGGGCAAGGGCGGCTCTGCCGTGCTGCCCCGCAACGAGCAGGTCCCCGGCGAGAGCTTCAACGAGGGCGACACCGTGCAGGTCTATGTCGTGGACGTGCTGGCTACCGACCGCGGCCCCCGCGTGACCATCAGCCGCACCCATCCCGGCCTGGTCAAGCGCATGTTTGAGCTGGAAGTTCCCGAGATCTACGACGGCACCGTCGAGATCAAGGCCATCGCCCGCGAGGCTGGTGCCCGCACCAAGCTGGCCGTCTGGAGCAAGAATCCCGACGTTGACCCCGTCGGCGCCTGCATTGGTGCCCGCGGCGCCCGCGTGGAGAAGATCGTCCAGGAGCTGAACGGCGAGAAGATCGATGTCATCCGCTGGAGCGAGGACATCACCGAGTTCATCTCTGCCGCCCTGTCCCCGGCCAAGGTCGTCAAGGTCGAGCTGCTGCCCGGCGAGACCAAGAGCTGCCGCGTCACCGTGCCCGACCACCAGCTGAGCCTGGCCATCGGCAACAAAGGCCAGAACGTCCGCCTGTGTGCCCACCTGACCGGCTACAACATTGACATCCGCCCCGAATCCGGCTACTACGGCGAGGACGAGGAGTAAAAGCCAGCCGCCCAGCGGTTACCATATTTTAGAAAAGAGGTCGGCTACTTGCAGCAGCAAAAGCAAAAGAAAATCCCGGTACGCCGGTGCGTTGGATGCAATGCCCAGCGCCCCAAGCGTGAACTGGTCCGCGTAGTGCGCAGTCCCGAAGGGGAGATCAGCATTGATCTGCGCGGCAAAACGCCGGGCCGCGGCGCCTACTTGTGCCCCTCGGCCGCCTGCCTTGCCAAAGCGCGCAAGGCCAAACGGCTGGAACGCACCTTTGAGGTCCCCATCCCGGACGGCATCTATGACCGCCTGACCGAGGAGATCCAGTGTGCGGAACAAAGCGCAAAGGAGGCGGCAGACCATGGCGAATGAACAGCACCCGCTGATGGGTGCCCTGGGGCTGTGCCGCAAGGCCGGCAAGCTGCTGCACGGGTATGACCGCGTACAGGAAAACGCCCTGCGCGGCAAGGTTGCACTGGTGCTGCTGACGGCTGACGCCAGCGAACGCACCGTCAAGCATATGAAGGAAGCCTGCGAGGGCATCGTTGCCTGTGAGCAGATCCCTCTGACCAGCGCCCAGCTGGCTATGCTTACCCCGAAACCCGCCGCCGTGTTCGGCATTACCGACGAACACCTTGCGCAGCTGTGCGCAAAACATCTTACCTGATAAGGAGGACCACAATCTATGGATTTTAAATACAAGATCGCTGATGTTGCCAAGGAGTTCGGCGTACCCACCAAGAAAGTGATCGAGACCGTAGCCCCCATTACCGGCGAGAGCTACAAGACCGGCAGCACCTTTGGTGAAAAGGAACTGAACCTGCTGCTGGAGACCCTGACCCGCGAGAATGCCGAGGGCAGCCTGGATGCCTACCTGGCCAGCGGCACCAAGGAAGAGCCCGCCCCGGCCCCGAAGGCCCCCGTTGAGAACAAGAAGCCCGCTGCCGAGGCCAAGAAGCCTGAGCAGAAGCCCGCCCCGAAGGCCGAGAAAAAGAAGCCCGAAGCCACGAATGCGGAAGAGAAAAAGCCGGAGAGCAAGAAGGACCGCAAGGCCGAGAACAAGCCTGCCGAGAAGCGCAGCGAAAAGCGCGTTACCCTGCAGGAGCTGGCCGCCGACACCGGCATCAAGGAGCCTGTCAAGGCTGTGGAGCAGGTGCAGGTCAACCGTGCCCAGGTGTCTGTTGACACCCGCACCGTCGACGTGAACGTGGATAAGTTCAACGCCCGCTACGACGACCTGGCCGACAGCCGCAACATGCCCAACAAGCGCAAGAACCAGCCCACCGGCAAGAAAGAAAAGTTCAACAACCGCAACAACCGCCGCGGCCAGCAGTTTGGCCGCCGCCGTGAGACCGAGGCTGAGCGACTGCAGCGCATCCAGCTGGAGAAGGCCCGCAACGCGCAGCTGAAGATCTCCATCCCCGATGAGATCACCGTCGGCGAGCTGGCTGCCCGCCTGAAGCAGACCGCTGCCAAGGTCGTTGCCAAGTTCATGCAGATGGGCGAGATGCACGCCATCTCCGATGTCGTCGATTTCGACACCGCCGCCCTGATCGCTGAGGAGTTCCACGCTAAGGTCGAGCACGAGGTCCATGTCTCCATCGAGGAGCGCCTGTTTGTACAGGAAGAGGACAACGCAGCTGATCTGGTCGAGCGTCCGCCGGTCGTCGTGGTCATGGGCCACGTTGACCACGGCAAGACCTCCATCCTGGATGCCATCCGTAAGTCCAACGTCACCAAGGGCGAGGCCGGCGGCATCACCCAGGCCATCGGTGCTTACCAGGTCAAGAGCGGCGATAAGCTCATCACCTTCCTGGACACCCCCGGCCACGAGGCTTTCACCGCCATGCGTGCCCGCGGCGCCAACATGACCGATATTGCGGTTCTGGTCGTTGCAGCCGATGACGGCATCATGCCCCAGACTATCGAATCCATCAACCACGCCAAGGCTGCCAATGTCAAGCTGATCGTTGCCATCAACAAGATGGATAAGCCCACCGCCAACCCGGAGCGCGTGAAAGAGCAGCTGACCAAGTACGAGATCGTGCCCGAGGATTGGGGCGGCGATGTTGCCTGCATCCCTGTCTCTGCCGTCACCGGCATGGGCATCAGCGACCTGCTGGAGCGCATCGCGCTGGAGGCCGAGGTCATGGAGCTGAAGGCCAACCCCAGCCGCCGCGGCAAGGGTGCTGTCGTCGAAGCCCGCCTGGACAAGGGCCAGGGCCCCATCGCCACCCTGCTGGTGCAGAACGGCACCCTGCATAAGGGCGACTGCCTGATCGCCGGCACCTCCGTTGGCCGCGTGCGTACCATGCGCGACGACAAGGGCCGCGAGATCACCGAGGCCGGTCCTTCCACCCCCGTCGAGATCACCGGCCTGACCGAAGTGCCCGAAGCCGGCGAGCTGTTTGAGGCTGTTGAGGACGAGCGCCTGGCCCGTGAGCTGGCCGACAAGCGTACCGCCGAGGCCAAGGAAAAGCAGTTTGCCGCTTACACCAAGGTCACCCTGGATAACCTGTTCGACCAGATGGCCGCCAACGATATGAAGGAGCTGCCCATCGTCGTCAAGGCTGACGTTCAGGGCTCCGCCGAGGCCGTGAAGCAGAGCCTCGAGAAGATCTCCAACGACGAGGTCCGCGTCCGCGTGATCCATGCTGGCGTCGGCGCCATCTCCAAGTCCGACGTTTCTCTGGCTGACGCTTCCAACGCCATCATCATCGGCTTCAATGTCCGTCCCGATGCCGTTGCCAAGGCTGAAGCCGAGCAGACCGGCGTTGAGATGCGTATGTACCGCGTCATTTACGATGCTATCAACGATGTTTCCGACGCTATGAAGGGCATGCTGGCCCCGAAGGTGCGCGAAGTTGCCCTGGGCGAGGCTCAGGTCCGCCAGGTCTACAAGATCTCCAGCGTTGGCACCGTTGCCGGCTGCCGTGTTACCGACGGCAAGATCACCCGCGATGCCCAGCTGCGCCTGGTACGTGACGGCATCGTCATCTGTGAGGATTCCATCGCCAGCCTGAAGCGTTTTAAGGACGACGCCAAGGAAGTGGCCGAGGGCTTTGAGTGCGGCATCACGCTGGCCAAGTTCCAGGACATCAAGGAAGGCGACGTCTTCGAGTGCTTCAAGATGGAAGAGTACCGCGACTAAGAGGGAAATAAATCTATGCCTACCAAAAACCATGGCCGTATGGCCCAGGATATGAAGCGGGAGCTGATCGCCATTATCGGCGAGATGAAGGACCCCCGCATTACGGGCGGTCTGCTGACGGTGACCCGTCTGGACGTAACGCCCGATCTTGACCAGGCGAAAGTTTATATCAGCGTAATGGGCCGCGAGGGCGGCCCTGCGCCGGTCGTCAAGGCGCTGAACAAGGCTTCCGGGCATGTCCGCACCGAGGTCAGCCGCCGTATGCACATCCGCAAGGCACCACGCTTTGTCTTTGTAGCCGATGAGGGCGCTGCTTACGCCGCCCACATCAACAAGCTGCTGGACGAACTGGCGGTCGCGGAGGGCGGCGGCGCGGAGTAAGCGTCTTACGCAGTTGTAATATCTTCTGGAAAAGAGGAACCCTATGACTCAGAATGTAGACCGCGAGACCGTTGTTTCGCGCCTGCTGGGCACCGATGACATCCTGATTCTGTGCCACAAAAACCCGGACGGCGATACCATCGGCTCGAGCGCTGCGCTGTGCAAGGCACTGCAGCACCTGGGCAAGACCACCGCTGTGCTGTGCAGTGATCCCATTCCTGCCATGTATGATTACATGCAGATCACCGTGTACGACGGCAGCTTCACCCCCGCCTTTGTGGTGGCGGTGGACGTGGCTGGTATCCAGCTGTTCGGCGACCACAATAACATCCAGGATTACGCCGAGCATGTCGACCTGTGCATCGATCACCACGGCTCCAACAGCGGCTACGCCTACGAAACGCTGGTGGACGACCACGCGGCTGCAGCCGCCGAGCTGCTGACCGAGCTGATCCCCCAGATGGGCGTGGAGCTTACGCCGGAGATTGCGGCCTGCCTGTACACCGGCGTGGCCACCGACACGGGCTGCTTCCGCTTTACCAACACCACGGCCAACACCCACCTGGCAGCTGCCAAGCTGATCGAGGCCGGGGCCGATGTGGAAAAGCTGAATGAACGCCTGTTCGAGTGCCGCTCTCATGCACGCATCCAGGCCGAAAAAATGGCGCTGGAAAGTCTGGAATTCTACTACGAGGACCGCTGCGCCCTCATCTGCCTGACCTGGGATCAAATCCAGGCCGCAGGTGTGGCCGGGGCTGAGTTGGAAGATTTGACCAGCATTCCGCGTTCCATCGAGGGCGTGGAGGTCGGCCTGACCCTGCGCCAGCAAAAGGACGGCAGCTACAAGATCAGCGTGCGCACCGGCCACGACACCAACGCCTGCAACATTGCACGGCGCCTAGGCGGCGGCGGGCACCCCCGCGCTGCCGGGTGCGAGATCAGCGGCAATCTGGACAACGCCAAGCATGCCATCCTGGAAGAAGTCAAAAAGGAACTGGATCGCGCTGAGGCGGAGAAGAACAGCTTAGAGCAGTAAATTTTGCCATCTGTTTGTAGGGGTCGATGCTCGCGTCCGCCCCTACAGAATCACGGCAGGCAAGACTGCTTTATAATCGAAACAGAAAAGGAACCCTGCGTATGCAAACGCCAAACGGCATTTTGCCCGTGGATAAGCCCGCAGGCTGGACCAGCTTTGATGTGCTGGCGAAGCTGCGCGGCGCTTTGGGCACACGCAAGCTGGGGCACTCGGGCACACTGGACCCTATGGCGACCGGTGTGCTCGCCGTGTTTATCGGCAAAGCCACCGCGGCTGCCGACCGCCAGCTGAACCACGATAAAACCTACGAAGCTACGATCCGCTTGGGCCTGCGCACCGATACCGGTGACATCACCGGCACGGCGCTGGAAACAGCCCCCGTCACAGTAGGGGAGAGCGAACTGAAAGCCGTGCTGCCCCAGTTCACCGGTGAGTTGATGCAGCTACCGCCGATGTACTCGGCGGTAAAAATCAACGGCCAGCCGTTGTATAAGGCCGCACGCAAGGGCCAGACTGTCGAGCGCACGCCCCGGCCCATCACTGTGTACAGCATTGAATATCTGGGCAGCCCCGCCCCCCGCGATTATACCCTGCGGGTGAGCTGCTCCAAGGGCACCTATATCCGCGTGTTGGCCGAGGACATCGGCACAGCCCTGGGTGTGCCCGCCACGCTGGCCGCGCTGCGCCGCACCCAGGCCGGAGAATTTGGCATCGAACAGTGCCATACATTGCCGGAGATTTTAGCTGCCGCCGAGAGCGGTGCGCTGGAATCGAACGGCTGGATGCTGCCGATCGAGACCGTGTTTGCACCGCTGCCCCAGCTGCATGTGGACAATGCCGTGAAAAAGCACCTGCTGAACGGCTGCCCTACCAGCCATTACCCCGCCGAGGACGGCCGCTACCGCGTGTACGGCCCGGGCGGAGCGTTCTTAGGGCTGGCGGCCATCACCGGCGGCGTACTAAATGTAGAAAAACTATTTTGCGAAAGGGACTGAACGCCCATGCAAATTTACCACACCTTGACCCCGGCCTCCGCCCCGCAGGACAGTGCCGTTGCGCTGGGGTATTTTGACGGCGTACACTCCGGGCACCGCGCCGTGCTGGGTGCTGCCGTTACCTATGCGGCGCAACATGGCCTGACTGCCGCTGCTTTTACCTTTGAGCTGCCCGGCAACAACAGCCTGAAGGGCGGGCGTATCCTCTCACTGGCGCAAAAGCACACCCGCGTGGCCCAGCTGGGTATCGCCCAGTATTGGGAGCCATCCTTTGAGGAGTTCCGCGCCCTCTCGCCGGAGGATTTTGTCCGCCGTGTGCTGGTGGACTGCTTCCATGCAAAGGCGGTCTTCTGTGGCGACAACTTTACCTTTGGCGCTTACGCCGCAGGCAATGTAGCGCTGCTGGAGCAGCTCTGTGCCCCCTACGGCATCACCGTAGACGTAGTGCCCATGGCCCAGTACGGCGGGCAGACCGTGTCGTCCACCCGCATCCGCGCCGCGCTGGAGGAGGGCCGCCTGGACGACGCCAACACCATGCTGGGCAAGCCCTACGCCATTGATTGGGCTGTGACCCACGGCAAGGGCATTGGCAGCGGCAAGCTGGGCACGCCTACCATCAATCAGAACTATCCGGCCGAGGCTCTGCAGCCCTGCACCGGCGTGTACCTGACACGGATTCTACTGGACGGGCAGTGGCGGCCCGCCGCCACCGGCATCGGCCGCCGCCCCACCGTGGACAGCAGCGCCAATGCCGCCGTCACCTGTGAGACCTTTGTGCCGGACTACGTGGGCAACGTCTACGGCCAGACCCCGCTGCTGGAGTTCCATAAATATTTGTGCCCGGTACGCAAGTTTAACTCCATGGACGAGCTTGCTGCCCTGATCCACCACGCCGCCGAGGAAAGCAAGGCTTACTTCGCGGCACAGCACTGAAAGGGGAGGGAAGCACGATGTCGGATGGAAAAACCGCCGTACTTACGCGGAAGTCCCCATTGGAAAAGTTTGCGTCCTTCTGCGGCAGTGCAGCCGCCGGGCTGGCAGCGCTGGTGCTGTTCGGGCTGGCAGCGGCTTCGCTGATCGCGCGGATGGACTTGCTGGATGTTTCCACCTTGGCCGAGGGCAAGGCTCTGCGGGTGGGGATCTCGCTGCCTGAACTGTTGCTGTTTGTGGTGCTGACCGCTTTGTTGGCCGGACTGTGCCGACTGCTGCGCGGGCTGGATGACCAGAAAAAAAACAACCGGCTGATTGCCGGGGCGGCTGTACTGGAATTTGCGCTGGCGTTGTGGTGGGTGTTCTCCCAGCAGATCTACCCGGCGAATGACCAGGAGACAGTCTGGAAGATGGCTGAGGCGCTGGCGAGCGGGGATTTTTCTGCTTATGCACCAGACAGTTACGGCTGGACTTATTTCCAGACCTGCCCCTATCAGGGTGCTATGGCACTGTTTATGGAGCCGTTTATCCGGATGTTCGGCAACGGTGCGCTGCGGGCATGGTCGCTGTTTGGTGCCATTTCCGCCCCGGCCTGCCTGCTGGCGCTCTGCTGCATTGTCAGGGAGTTTGGTGCCAAACCTCGCACCCAGTTGCTTTGCGCAGTGCTCTGCCTGCTGTTTGTTCCCATTCCGATGTATGCCTCTTTTGTGTACGGCACTTTACCGGCCCCGGCCATGGTGTTGTGGGGCGGCTACGGGTTGCTGCGTTTTATAAAAGGCGGAAAACCGAGCTGGCTGGCACTGCCCTTTGTGCTGTTCCCACTGGCCGTACTGGCCTATCAGTCAGCGCTGATCTTTATCATTGCTGTATGCATCGTGGCTGCGTTTTCCGGCTTTGGGCGCAGCGGCAAGCAGCTGCTGCGCGGTCTTGTGCTGGCAACGCTGCTGCTGGCCGTGCCGGTAGCCATGGAAAATATCGGCCAATCGGTATTTTTCAGCCGTGTGCCGATTCCATACTCCACCGGCATGCCTGCCAGCACCACGGTGCTTATGGGTATCCACAGCGGTACCTATTATGGGCCAGGCGGTTTCGATGGAAGCAGTTGGAACCTATTCTGGGACAACAACGCCGACACCAACGCCGCCAATGCGGCGGCGGTCAAAGGCATTGGCGAGTACTGGAACACCTACCTGCATAACCCCAAGGAGGTCAAGTTCTTCCTGCAAAAGACCGCCTGGCAATGGCTGGACCCCTGGTTTGAGGCCCTGACGATGAACGGCCCGTCCATCACGGTGGCCGGGGGCGTGGGCTGGCTGGCCACCGCGTTGGGCGGCGGTGTGCTGTTTGCCCCGGTACAGGCCGTGTTGCGGGCACTGCTGACTTTTGTATATCTCTTTGCCGGCTGCGGCACTTTGGCGCTGCGCCGCAAAACCGGCGGTGCTGTTTGGGCGCAGCTGCTTGGCATCGCGTTTTTCGGAGGTTTTCTCTTCCAGCTCGTTTGGGAGACCAAGAGCCGCTACTGCTTCCCGTTCTTTGTTTTCCTGCTGCCCCTGGCTGCGGTCGGCTTTATCACCGCGCTGCGCTGGGCAGGGGATAAGTCTGCAAAATAATTGTAAAATACCTGCATCCTGCCCCTTGTAATTTGGGGGAGGGTATGGTATACTTATGACTGTTACCGTGGCTCGGTTTGGGGCGTATGCCTCTAGGGTTCCAACTACCCCTTACTGCGCTTTCGGCAAATCCATATTTTTTTGAAAGAGGTATTTACCATGAGCCAGAAATCTGCTATCGATAAGCAGCCCATCATCGCCAAGGCAGCCATCCACGAGGGTGACACCGGTTCTCCGGAGGTCCAGGTTGCTCTGCTGACCGCTCGTATCAACCACCTGACCGAGCATCTGAAGACCAACAAGCATGACAACCACAGCCGCCGCGGCCTGTTCAAGATGGTCGGCCGCCGTCGTAATCTGCTGGCCTACCTGCAGAAGAAGGACATCAACCGTTACCGTGCCCTGATCGCTGAGCTGGGTCTGCGCAAGTAATTTCCGCAAAAACGGGCAGGGTGCATATGCACCTTGCCCGTTCTTTTTATAGTAACCCCTGTTCTAGCATCCCTTATTATGGACGAAGGCCGCCCCGCCACTGCCGTTTTGCGCAGTAAATCGAGCACCCAAGCATTTGGCTTGGCTGCTGGCTTTATTGCTCAAAACCGGGGTGCGGTCCGGCCACGACATATCATCCCAAACGAAGGAGAAAACCTATGGCTTACGAATTTGCTTCCCGGCTGGAAACCTTCCCCAAGTACCGCAAATTTGAGACGACCTTTGCAGGCCGCCCCTTTGTGGTCGAGACCGGCAAAATGTGCGGTCTGTCCAACGGCAGCGCCATGATCCGCTACGGCGAGACCTGCGTGCTGTGCAACGTCACCATGAGCGACAAGCCCCGTGACGGCGTTGATTTCTTCCCCCTGAGCGTGGAGTTTGAGGAAAAGCTGTACGCCGCCGGCCGTATTCCCGGCAGCTTTATGCGCCGTGAGGGCCGCCCTGGTGAGCATGCCATCCTGTCCTCCCGCGTGGTCGACCGCCCCATCCGCCCGCTGTTCCCCAAGGATATGCGCAACGATGTCTGCGTGACCATGACCGTCATGAGCCTGGACCCCGATTGCTCCGCTGAAATTTCCGGCATGAACGGTGCCTCTCTGGTCATTGCCATGTCTGATATTCCCTGGGGCGGCCCCATCGCCGGTGTGTCCGTCGGTCTGGTGGACGGCGAAATCGTGCTGAACCCCACCAAGGAGCAGCGCGAGCACAGCGACCTGTCCCTGACCCTGGCTGCCAGCGAGGAGAAGATCGTTATGATCGAGGCCGGCGCCAACGAGGTCGACGAGGAGACCATGATGAAGGCCATCCGCGCCGGTCACGAAGAGATCAAGAAGATGCTGGCCTTTATCAACAGTATCGTGGCCGAGATCGGCAAGCCGAAGAAGAACTTTACCCCCGTGGAGCTGGATCACGCCCTGCTGGCCGACGTGTACGCCAAACATCTGGACGAAGTCAAGGCCGCCATGGACACCGACGACAAGAACGTCCGCGACGCCGCTATGCTGCCCATCATGGATGCCATCGCTGCCGAGCATCCCGACCTGACTGCCTCTGACCTGGATCTCATCAGCTACAAGCTGCAGAAGAAGGTCGTGCGCACCTGGCTGCTGGAAGATGGCAAGCGTGTTGACGGCCGCGGCATCAACGAGATCCGCCCGCTGGCTGCCGAAGTCGGTCTGCTGCCCCGCGTGCATGGTTCCGGCATGTTCACCCGCGGCCAGACCCAGGTCCTGACCATCTGCACCCTGGGCTCTACCAAGGACGCCCAGCTGATGGACGACCTGTCTGACACCCAGTACAAGCGTTACATCCATCACTACAACTTCCCGCCGTATTCTGTCGGCGAGGCCCGCGCTCCCCGCAGCCCCGGCCGCCGCGAAATCGGCCACGGCAACCTGGCAGAGCGTGCCCTGATCCCCGTGCTGCCTGACCAGGCTGAGTTCCCGTACACCATCCGCTGCGTGTCTGAGGTCCTGTCCTCCAACGGCTCCACCTCTCAGGCATCCATCTGCGGTTCCACCCTGGCTCTGATGGACGCCGGCGTGCCCATCAAAGCACCGGTTGCCGGCATCTCCTGCGGCCTGATCACCGACGGTGACCCGCTGCACGGCGGCCGCTGGATGACCATGCTGGACATCCAGGGCGTCGAGGATTTCCACGGCGACATGGACTTTAAGGTCGGCGGCACCCGCCGCGGCATCACTGCCATCCAGATGGACATCAAGGTCGATGGCCTGACCTACGAAATCGTCGAGGAGGCCCTCGAGAAGTGCCGCAAGGGCCGTCTGTACATCCTGGATCAGATCATCAAGCCGGTCATTGCTGAGCCGCGCGCTGAGCTGAGCAAGTATGCGCCCAAGATGTTCAGCATGATGATCCCGGTCGACAAGATCAAGGACGTCATCGGCAAGGGCGGCAAGGTCATCCAGGAGATGTGCGCCAACTTCAACTGCAAGATCGACATTGAGGAGGACGGCCACGTCTTCATCTCTGCCGTTGACCAGGATGACGCCAAGCGCGCCATTGCTACCATCAAGACCATTGTGGAGGACCCGGAGATTGGCGCTATCTACAAGGGCCGCGTGACCCGCCTGATGAACTTCGGTGCTTTCGTTGAGATCGCACCGGGCAAAGAGGGCCTGGTCCATATCTCCAAGCTGGACGATCATCGCGTCGAGCATGTGGAGGATGTCGTTGCTGTCGGCGATCCCATCTTCGTCATGGTTACGGACATCGACCAGCAGGGTCGCATCAATCTGTCCCGCAAGGACGCCCTGGCTGCCATCGCCAAGAAGCGCGCCGAGGCCGCTGCCCAACAGTGATGCCGGGGGGCTTTGTTCCTTTCTTGCAAGAAAGGAACCGAAAGAACTCTTAACAAAAATTGGGGTATCCCGTATGGGATACCCCAATTTTTAATTGAAAGTTTCTTCGGTTCCTTCTTTTCAAAGAAGGAACAAAATCTCCGGCGCCCCGCTTGACGGCGGAGCGCCGGGCGTGTATACTTAAAGTTAGAGTATAGTTTAAGGAGCGTGTCGTTTATGTACACAGTCGGAGAGATGGCGCGGATGCTGCATGTACCGGCATCGACGCTGCGCTACTATGACAAGCAGGGCCTGCTGCCCTTCGTGGAGCGGTCGCCGGGCGGTATCCGCGTTTTCAAAGATAGCGACTTTGAATGGCTGCGTATCATCGAGTGCATGAAAAAAGCCGGTATGTCGTTAAAAGACATCCGCATCTACATCGAGCTGGCCGTGCAGGGGGATTCCACCATCGACGCCCGGCTGGCCATGTTCCGCCGCCAGCAGGACACCCTGCGTGCCCAGATGCAACAGCTGCAGGACACCATGCAGGTGCTGGAATACAAGTGCTGGTACTACGAGACCGCTCAAAAGCTGGGCAGCATCGACGCTGTAAAAAACCTGCCCGACAAGGATATTCCTGCCGAAATGCAGGCCGTAAAGGCCCATTTGTGCGATTGCCCGGATGAGGAATGAGCATAGGTTCCCCTTGAGGGGAGCTACATACAACGAAAGGCCAGAGCCGAACAGCTCTGGCCTTTTCTTTATGCAAGAAGCAATTACAGCTTCTCAACAACTTCCTTGGTGTCGCGGGCGATCATCAGCTCCTCGTTGGTCTCAATGATCAGGGTGCGGACACGGGCGCCCCAGGCGGTAACTTCGACAACGTCCTTCTTCTGCTTGTGAGCATCGCGGTTCTTGTCGGTGTCGATGCGGATGCCCAGCCAATCCATGTGGTGGCAGATCTTGGCGCGGGAGTCGGCGTCATGCTCGCCGATGCCGCCCGTAAAGACGATGGCGTCCACGCCGCCCATGGCGGCAATGTAGCTGCCGATGGTCTTTTTGATCTGGTAGTTCAGCATATCGCTGGCCAGCTGTGCGCGCACGTTGCCATGCTCGGCGGCTTCCTCGACGTCGCGCTTGTCGCTGGAAACGCCGGAAACACCCAGCAGACCGGACTTCTTGTTCAGGATCTCGTCCAGCTCGTGGCCGGTGATCTCCAGGTTGTATTTCAGGTAGTTGACCACGCTGGGGTCCAGGTCGCCGCAGCGGGTGCCCATCATCAGGCCGGCCAGCGGGGTCATGCCCATGGAGGTGTCGATGACCTTGCCCTGGTCGACAGCGGCAATGGAGGAACCGTTGCCCAGGTGGCAGGTGATGAGTTTCAGGCGCTCAATGGGCTCCTCCAAAAACTCGGCGGCGCGGTGGCTGACGTACTTGTGGCTGGTGCCGTGGAAGCCATAACGGCGGACGCCGTACTTCTCGTAGTACTCGTAGGGGATGGCGTACATGTAGGCCTTCGGGGGCATGGTGGAGTGGAAAGCCGTATCAAACACAGCGATGTTGGGCTTATCCTCGCCAAAGACCTTATAGGAAGCCTCGATACCCAGGATGGCGGCGGGGTTATGCAGGGGAGCCAGGGGGCTCAGGTCATGGATAGCCTTGACGACCTCGGGGGTGATCAGGCAGCTCTCCTTGAACTTCTCGCCGCCGTGAACAACACGGTGGCCGATGGCGTCGATCTCAGAAACGCTGTCAATAACTTTGCCCTCGCCGGTGGTCATCTTCTTCACAACCTCGGCAAATGCCTCGGTGTGGGTGGGGAAGATGGCGGGCGTGGTGGCCTTGTTGCCGTTGCCCTCGTGGGTGATCATGCTGCTTTCCATACCGATGCGCTCGCACAGACCTTTGCAAAGAACCTTTTCTCCGTCCATGTCGATGAGCTGGTACTTCAGGCTGGAAGAACCGCAGTTGATAACCAGAACTTTCATGGGGTATCCTCCTTATTTTTAAGGGCACAGTTACGCCCTTTCCTTATTACAATTTTTATTATATAATGTGGTTAGTGTTTTTGCAAGGCGAGAACGCACAAATCTTGCACGTTCTTTTTTTAACAACCTGCTCAGGAGTTTTTTGCATGGAATTTGCCGGAATCATCACTGAATATGACCCTTTTCACAACGGCCATGCCGCACAGATCGCTGCGGCCAAGTCGGCGGGCGCGGGCTGTGTGGCTGTCTGCATGAGCAGCGGTGCCGTCCAGCGGGGCGGCGTGCCCGTGCTGCCCGAGAGTGTGCGGGTGTGCGCGGCGCTGGATGCCGGGGCAGATTTAGTCATTACATTGCCCGCACCCTACGCCTGTGCCACAGCCGAGCAGTTTGCCTCCGCCGGGGTGCGGCTGCTGGACGCGCTGGGGTGCGATACGCTGGTGTTCGGAGCCGAGGACCCCGACACCGCCCAGCTCTCGCAAGTGGCCGAGCTGCTGGCCAGGCCGGAGCTGGACGCCCTATTACGGGAACGGCTTTCCACCGGCATGACCTACGCCGCCGCACGGGCCGAAGCCGCCGACGCGCTGCTGCCAGGGGCGGGGACACTGCTGCGCACGCCCAACAACATTTTGGGCATCGAGTACTGCAAAGCCATTTTGGCGCAGGGTGCCGCCCTCACGCCGCTGGCGCTGCCCCGGCTGGGTGCAGCCCACGGCGGCGGCAGGCCGGGGGAGCACAATGGCATCCCCATGGCCAGCGCCAGCTACCTGCGCAGCCTGACGGTGGAGGATTGGGAACCCTACGTGCCCCCGCGGGCGGCAGCGCTGTACACCAGGGCTGCCGCGGCGGGACTGCTGGCGGATGGAAGCAAATTTGAGGTTGCCGTGCTGGCGCTGCTGCGCGCGAAACCCGAAGCCGATTTTGCCGCCGTGCGCGGCGTGAGCGAGGGGCTGGAACACCGCCTGGCCGCCGCCGTGCGGGAGGCCACCAGCCTGGACGACCTGTACACCCGCCTAAAGACAAAACGTTACCCCCATGCGCGGCTGCGGCGGCTGGTGCTGGACGCTGCGCTGGGCATCCCCGCCGAGCTGCCTGCACCGCCCTACATCCAGGTATTGGGGGCACGCAAAACTGCGCTGTCCCGTTTAAAGCAGGCCGCGCTGCCCGCCGGGACCAGTTTAGCCGACCTGGCACGCAGCGGGGCGGAGGCCGCAAAAATCAGCGAATTGCACAGTAAAGCTGTCGATTTTTCGGCACTTTGCAGGGTCAAAACCCAGCCGATGGGGCTTGCCTTTACGACCAAACCCGTGGTAATATAAAATGTATATGGAGAAATGTTCGTAGAGCTGTAAGATTGTTGCATTTTTAACGGGCAAAATCGGTTCGTAAAAGGAGAAGAAACCATGGCATTGCATGTAATGGATGAAGCCAACCATTGCCTTGGATGCAAAAAGCCCCGCTGCCAACAGGGCTGCCCCATCCACACCAACATCCCCGAGGTCATCCGCCTGCTGAAGGACAACAAACTGGACGACGCTGGCAAGATGCTGTTTGAGAATAACCCCCTGACCACCGTCTGCTCGCTGGTGTGCAACCACGAGAACCAGTGCGAGGGCCACTGCGTGCAGGGCATCAAGGGCGCACCCGTGCATTTCTCGGTCATCGAGAACTACATTTCCTCTACCTACGCCAGCCAGATGACCAAAGGTCCCGCCACCCCCAACGGTAAAAAGGCCGCCATCATCGGCAGCGGCCCGGCTGGTTTGACCATCGCGGTCATCCTGGCCCGCTACGGCTACGATGTGACCATTTTTGAAAGCCACGATAAGATCGGCGGCGTGCTGCGCTACGGCATCCCTGAGTTCCGTCTGCCCAAAAGTGTGCTGGACGACTTCGAGTACCGCCACCTGCGCCTGAAGGACATCAAAGTCCGCCCCAACACCGACGTGGGCAAGGCCCTGCGGCTGGAGGACCTCTTCCGCGATGGGTACAAGGCGATCTTCATCGGCACCGGCGTATGGCGTCCCAACACGCTGCACATCAAGGGCGAGAGCCTGGGCAACGTACACTATGCCATCAATTACCTGCAAAACCCTGACGTCTACCACCTGGGCCGCCGCCTGATCGTCATCGGCGCAGGCAACGCCGCCATGGATGTCTGCCGTACCGCCCTGCGCCACGGCACCCGCCATGTGGAGTGCTTCTCGCTGTCCAAGAAGATCACCGCCAGCGAGTACGAGGCCAGTTACGCCAAGCTGGAAGGCGTCAACTTCCACTTTAACAAAAAACCGGTGGAGATCACTGACAAGGGCGTGGTGTTCCGCGACCTGAACGAAGCCGAGGACGGCACCCTGACCGACATCCCGGACACCGAGGAACTATACCCGTCCGACAGCGTGATCGTCTCCATCAGCCAGGGTCCCTGCACCACCATCACCGAGAGCGAACACGACCTGAAAACCAACGAACGCGGCTTGTTTGTGACCGACGAGCTGGGCCACACCAGCATGCCCGGCGTGTTTGCCAGCGGCGATGCCGTCAAGGGCGCGCGCACCGTAGTCGAGGCCGTGGCCTACAGCAAAAAGGTGGCCGAGGCCATGCACGAGTACATGCAGACCCTGCCGCCCGAGCTGCCCGACGAGTACGCCAACGTACCCATGGCCAAGTACGATGACGGCAACTGATTTTTACACATACCCATCCAGCGTGGGGCGTTTTGCCCTGCGCTTTGTTTTTGCCTGACACAAATTGGAAACATAGCTGTGTTAGGGTAGGGGAAAGGAGGCGATGTTGCGTGAAATCTCGTTTTGTATTTTTATTGTTTGTTTTCACAGTTTGTATTTTATCTGGTTGTGGCGCAGGTCATAATGCGCGTATGGATGTTGATTTTTCGGCATCTGATGCCGCTCAGACAGCGGAAAGCGGCGCGGTGGTGGTTGCGGAAGATGGCGCAAGCACGCTGCACATGCTGGGTGCGGCGAACAAATACGGCTGGTATCAGGTCGGGTACGATGAAACGGATGTGTGGTACGGCACCGTGATCGATTTTGCCGAAGCCGAGGAGCGGGAGATTTCTGCCCCAGACAGCCTGCCCATGAACGGCCGGGTGGGCAATTTGCAGGTTGACGATGCGCAAATCGTCTGGAGCTGGTCCGGCATGCTGACCGACACTCCGGCGCTGGTGGTGACGGATTTTGACAGAAACCAGACCGGGGCGGTCAGCTTCCCGCAGGGATGGTACCTTGCCGGTTGGGCACCCATAGCCGCCGACGAACAGTACTTATATGCCAAAGGCGGTACGGTCTCCGATGATCCCGCCCGCCTGGACGAGCGCCGCCTGCTTCGGCTGAACCCGGCCGCCGACACGGTAGAGACCGTCACGACCTGGGACGAGTACGGCGGCCAGCTGCTGGGTACCTGGGATGGCAAGCTGCTGCTCACACGGCGGGTGCCCGGCGCTGATTGCCCGGAGCCTGTGTATGCTTATTACAGTGTCGACAATTTTAACGATCTGAAGCCCTATTTAACCGAGACACTCTGCGCACTGGACCCTGCCACCGGCAGTGAGATCGTGCTGGCCGAGGGGGCGGTGTATACCTTTGGTCCGCTGCGGAAGTTAGCCGGGGATGCGCTGTGGTGGGTGGACGGCACCCGCCTGCTGCGCCAGCCGTTAGGCACAGACGAGGTGCAGACGGTGGCTGAGCTTCCACAAGAGATGACGCTGGACAGCGTGTATGACGAGGATGTGTTTTTGCTGGCCCGCCAGGATGAGCGGCAAGTGCTGTATGTGTATCATCTGGCAGACGGCACGCTGGCCGAAAGTCTCCTGCGCTGTGCTCTCAAGTACGAGGATCATTATGTTCCCATCGTCTGCCAGGCTGCGCCAGGAATGTATTTGATTATCGAGGGCGAGACCGCCGTGACGAAAACCCTCACCGGCACCGATGGGCGGCAATACAACATCAGTTCCCCAGTAACGCAGTATGCCTTGGCTACGCGATCGGCAATACTGGATCCCAGCGTCCCGACTACGCCAGTGCCGCCAGGCATATGGCGAAAATAGCAGCGCGGAAATCTCCCTTTCCATAAGGGAGATTTTTTATTTTGTGCGTCTTGCACAAATTTTCGCCGTGATTTTTGTCGTTTGAAAATGATTGTTTGTGGTTGATTCTGGTGGTTGTTGTGCTATAATACAATCAGAATCAATCATGCAAAGTCACAAGCCGCCAAGTCCAATCAGAAAGAAAATAAAGAAGGAGGCCCTCCATGCTTGCAGAAGAACGATTTTCCCAGATTCTAGCACTGCTGGCGGAAAAACGCACCGCCACCGTACAGGAACTTTGCGAGGCCCTGAATGTCAGCGAGTCCACCATCCGGCGCGACCTGCTGGAGCTAGACCGTCAGGGTCGGGTCAATAAAGTCCACGGCGGTGCCACGCTGCCAAACAGCCAGTTCCGAGCCGACGAGCCCACGATGGAAGCCAAGGAAACACTGGCCGTCAGCCAAAAAAACACCATCGCCAAAGCCACCGCCGCTCTTATCCAGGCCGATGATTTCGTCTACCTGGACGCCGGGTCCACCACGCTGGCCGTGGCACGGGCCGTCAGCGGCGCGGCGCTGGACGCCCACTACGTCACCAACGGCATCGCCCACGCGCGGCTGCTGGCGCAAAAAGGCTGCCGCGTCTTTGTGCCTGGCGGCCTGCTGCGCCCCCAGACCGAGGCCATCATCGGTGCGGCAGCCATGGCGGCGCTGCAGCAGTACAACTTCACCAAGGCGTTTTTGGGGGCCAACGGCATTGATCTGGTCGCCGGGTTCACCACCCCGGACCCCGAGGAAGCCGCCGTCAAGGCCTGTGCCGCCCACCGCGCCCACGAGGTATGGTTTTTGGCCGATGACACCAAGTTCGGCAGCATCTACCCGGCCGTAATCGCCGGGCTGCAGGATGGTTCTATCCTGACCAACCGCTGCCCTGATCCCCGCTACCGCCAGCAAACGCTGGTAAAGGAGGCAGAAGCATGATCTATACCGTTACATTTAACCCCGCCATCGACTACGTCGTCCGGCTGGACAGTCCGCTGCAGGTCGCGGCCATCAACCGCGCCACCGGTGAGGATTGCGTGCTGGGCGGCAAGGGCATCAATGTATCCGGCGTGCTGGCCCAGCTGGGGGTCGAAAGTGTGGCTCTCGGCTTTATCGCAGGCGAGACCGGCGCCTGGCTGGAGCGCGGCCTGGCCGCCCAGGGTCTGCACACCGATTTCATCCACCTGCAAGAGGGGATGACACGCATCAATGTCAAGATCAAGGCCGGGCAGGAGACCGAGCTGAACGGCGCAGGGCCGAACATTCCCGAAGCCGCCATGCAGGCGCTGGAAGCCAAGCTGGACGCGCTGCAAAAAGACGACGTGCTGATTTTGGCGGGCAGCATCCCGGCCTGCCTGCCGCAGACCACCTACGAACGACTGCTGGCCCGGCTGCAGGGCCGCGGCGTGCGCGCTGTGGTAGACGCCACCCAAAACCTGCTGCTGAAGGTGCTCCCCTACGAACCGTTCCTCGTCAAGCCCAACAACCACGAGCTGGCCGAGATCGTGGGCCGCGAGCTGACCAATGATGACGAGATCGTCACCGCCGCCGCCAGCCTGCAGGCCCAGGGTGCCCACAACGTGCTGGTAAGCATGGCCGGGGACGGCGCACTGCTGCTGGACGAAAACGGCACGGTGCATCGCATCGGCTGCCCCAAGGGCAAGGTGGTCAACAGCGTTGGCGCGGGCGACAGCATGGTAGCCGGTTTTATGGCGGGCTACCTGCGCACCGGCGATTACCGCTACGCGCTGCGCCTGGGTACCGCCTGCGGCAGTGCAACGGCGTTCAGCGTTGGGCTGGCAACGAAGGCGGATATTGAAAAGCTGCTGAGAACGATTTGATAAATAGAAGGAGACCCGCTATGCGTATTACAGAACTGTTTACTGCGCAGTCCATTGCACTGGATGAGGCCGCAGCCGATCAGGCGCAGATCATCGATCGGCTGGTGGAATTGCAGGCCACCCACGGCAACATCACCGACCGAGAAGCCTACAAAAAAGCCCTCTACGCTCGCGAAGCCGAAGCGTCCACCTACGTGGATAACGGCATCACGGTGCCCCACGCCCGCACTGCCTGTGTGACCCGCCCCAGCCTGGCCGCCATGCGTCTGGCCGCGCCCGTGCAGTACAACGCCGAGGATGACGGTAAGACCGACCTGCTGTTTGCCATCGCTGCGCCGGAAAACGGCAGCCTGCACATTGACATGCTGGCCCGCATGATGCAGATGCTGATGAACGACGATTTTGTCGAAAAGCTGCGCGCCGCCAAAACGCCCGCCGAGTTCCTGGCCGCCATCGATGTCCAGGAAGACGCCCAGTTCGGCGAGGAGAGCTTCACCCAGCAGGAGATCCCCCAGCAGGGCTACCGCGTGCTGGCTGTGACCGCCTGCCCCAACGGCATCGCACACACCTACATGGCCGCCGAGGCGCTGACCAAGGCCGGTGCCCGTCTGGGCCTGCCCACCAAGGTGGAGACCAACGGCTCGGACGGCGCGAAAAACGTGCTGACCGTCGAGGAGATTGCCGCCTGTGACGGCATCATCATTGCAGCGGACAAAAACGTCGAGACCACCCGTTTTGACGGTAAGCCGGTGATTTTTGCCCGTGTGGATGACGGCATCCACAAACCAGAGGAACTTATTAAAACCATCGCCCACGGCGAAGCCCCCATCTTCCACGCCAAGGGCGGCGCACCGGCGGCCAACGAGGCCAGTGCCAACGACTCCGTCGGCCACACCCTCTACAAGCACCTGATGAACGGTGTCTCTCACATGCTGCCCTTCGTGGTAGGCGGCGGCATCATGATCGCGCTGGCGTTTTTGCTGGACGATTACACCATCGATCCCTCCAACTTCGGCATGAACACCCCGGTGGCGGCCTTCTTTAAAACTGTAGGCAACGCAGCGTTCAGCTACATGCTGCCCATCCTGTCGGCCTACATTGCCATGTCCATTGCTGACCGTCCCGGCCTGGCCGTGGGCTTTGCAGGTGGTGTGCTGGCTATGAACGGCACCAACTTTGCCGGGCTGGCCCAGGGCGACACCACCGGCATTTCGGGCGGCTTTTTGGCTGCGTTGCTGGCCGGTTTTGTCTCCGGCTATATCGTCGAGGGTCTCAAACGCATCACCGAAAAGCTGCCCGCCAGCCTGAACGGCATCCGCCCGATGCTGATCTACCCGCTGGGCGGCATGCTGGCCATCGGTGCCGTAATGTGCGGCATCAATCCGGTCATGGGCGTGATCAACACCGCCATGACCGATTGGCTGAACGCCATGGGCGGCACCTCCAAGGTGCTGCTGGGCGCCATCGTGGCTGGTATGATGGCGGTGGACATGGGCGGCCCCGTCAACAAAGCCTCCTACGCCTTCGGCATCGCGGCGCTGGCCTCCGGCAACTACGGCGTCATGGCCGCCGTCATGGTAGGCGGCATGGTCCCGCCGATCGCTATTGCGCTGTCCACCACCTTCTGCCCCAAAAGTGGACTCGTCAACTACGTAATGGGTCAATTCCGGCTGCGCGTGCAGCTGCGTCATCGGCGCGGCACTGTCGGGTGCGCTGTCGATGATTCGGCTTCGTGCTTCGTCCCCGGTCGTGGACCACGCGCTGCTGTACTTTGTGGCGCTGGCCATTGGCAGCGTGGTGGGCGCAGTAATTTTGAGCCTGCTGAAAAAGGACCGAACCGACGCTTGATACTATGATAGAACAGACGGCCCCCGCCGGAGATTTTCTCCCGGTGGGGGCTGTTTTGGCTTGGTTGATGTGTTTGCCGGATTTTGCAGTACGCGTCTCCCCGGCCGCAGCATGCAGGTCTGGTCGTTTGCAAACCCGCCACGGCTGTGCTATAGTAGTAGCAACACACAAAATGGAGGATCGCTATGCTGCCTGTTACAACGCCGGGCGCCGAGATCGTTTTTGAGGGCACCTGCAATTTCCGCGAGCTGGGGGGCTACCGCGCTGCCGATGGCCGCCATGTGCGCCGCGGGCTGCTGTACCGCGGCTGCAGCCTGGATACGCTGCAAAGCCCCGCTGACCGTACCAAGCTGGAAAGCCTGCACCTGCGGGAGATCCTGGACCTGCGCAGCGCCGGAGAAGCCGCCCGCCAGCCCGACGCGGCCGTGTCCGGGGCGCATTACCAGCGTATCTGCGGCATGCGGTACGCCGATGGCAGCGAGATGGACTTTTCGCCCGCCGGCATCCAGCGCATTGCCGCCGAAAAGGCCGCCTACGAGGCCAAAGCCGGTCACCCCGTACACGATTTTTACTGGTTCACTGACCTGTACAAGCAGATGCCTTTCGGCAACCCGGCCTACCATGAGCTGTTCCGCCTGCTGGAGGAGCATCGCGTACCGCTGCTGTTCCACTGCACCTGCGGCAAGGACCGCACCGGCATTGCCGCTATGTTGGTACTGCTGGCGCTGGGTGTGAGCCGGGAGGATGCCATCGCCGACTACATGCTGACGAACGTTTACCGCAAAGCCATCATCGATAAATTCATGCAGGATAAACCCGCCGACCAGTACGACCTGCTGCTGCCTGTGGAGGGCGTAAGCGAATCGATGGGGGCAGGGTCCATCGACGTACTGCTGGAAAAGTACCCCAGCTATGAGGCGTATTTTGAGGCTGAATACGGCCTGACCACGGCACGCCTGGCCGCGCTGCGGGATTTTTATCTGGAATAATTATTTTGGAATCATGCGTCACCTGCAGTGATAAGAACTACACCGCCGACCAGCTGAAAAAGGGGATATGGCACGTGACCATCATCGCGTTCGTGTTCTGCGCGTCGGTGTGGTCGCTGTCGATGGCCGTGCCCCAGGTGTACGCGCGCATCTTTTCCGCCAGCAAGAGCATTTGGTGCACGCAGGCGGGACAAAAAAGTAAGGCGCAGCTGCGCGGATTTTCGGATTTTTACAGATTTTTGCAAAAAAGTTTGAAATAGCTGTTGACAAACGGTTTCCCACACGCTATAATATATGAGCGTTGAGGGCAGACGCCCACAACGATGATTGCGATGGGGATTCGCATAATGGTAGTGCAGCGGACTCTGACTCCGCCCGTGGGAGTTCGATCCTCTCATCCCCAACCACACCGCAGCAGCGCAGCTGCTGCGGTTTTTTCTTTCCGGGGTGTAGCGCAGTTGGTAGCGCGCTTGGTTCGGGACCAAGAGGCCGTGGGTTCAAATCCCGTCACTCCGACTTGTAAAAAGAGCGTTAAAACGTAAGTTTTAACGCTCTTTTGCTTTATCAGTACACACTTTAGTACACACTTCTGATATTTTTAATGTCATGCAACAGTTCCTTATATGCCTCCGGTGACTCTCGCTTCAACGCATCCATAAACGCATCAAGCACGCGCTGCATTGTCGGCTCGGCATTCTCCAATTCTGCAATCGCGCCGTCAATTTCTCGCCTGTCGTACATAGCCGCGCCCCTTTTCTTATCGTTTCAACTCGTCAATGCATCTGCGAAGAAGATCACGATCACGGGCGTCTGCAGTCTGCATCATGTCTTCCAGCCGGTGCACAAGGCTGCCATTGTCGCGGCTATAATGTCCGCAAACGTAATGCGTGCCACGTCTGCCGTAGCTGCTGCCGTTCCCGTAATCGCCGTAGGCTTCCCATCGGCCAATGCCATTACCTACACACCGCCGTCTGCCGCCTTTTTGTTTAAAGAGATGATGGAGAAATACCGCGAAGAAACTTGACAAGCCCGCCCCAACGGCGTACATTTATACTATAATAAAATATCTATCAGGGAGGTTTTCTTATGGCGATTCGTGTTGGCATCCTGACTTCCGGCGGCGACTGCCCTGGCCTGAACGCCACCATCCGCGGTGTAGCCAAGGCGCTGTACCACCGCATGGGCAGCAAGGTCGAGATCGTAGGTATCATGAACGGCTACGACGGCCTGATCAACGGCAACTACCGCGAAATGAGCCCGGACGAGTTTTCCGGCATTTTGACCGTGGGCGGCACCATCCTGGGCACCAAGCGTACCCCCTTTAAAAAGATGCGTGTGGTCGAGGAAGACAAGGTGGACAAGGTAGCCGCCATGAAGAAGAACTACCGCGCCGCCAAGCTGGATTGTCTGCTTTGCCTGGGCGGCAACGGCACCCACAAAACCGCCAACCTGCTGAGCCAGGAGGGCCTGAACGTTATTGGCCTGCCCAAGACCATTGACAACGACATTTACGGCACCGACGTGACCTTTGGCTTCCACACCGCCGTGGACATTGCCACCGAGGTCATCGACCGCATCCACACCACTGCCGGCAGCCACAGCCGCGTGATGTGCATTGAGATCATGGGCAACAAGGCCGGCTGGCTGACGCTGTATTCCGGCATTGCGGGCGGCGCGGACATCATCCTGCTGCCCGAACTGCCCTACGACATTAAAAAGGTTGCTGCCGCAGTGGAAAACCGCGCCAAGGCAGGCAAGAACTTCTCGATTTTGGCCGTGGCCGAGGGCGCGTTCTCTCAGGAAGAGGCCAAGATGAAGCGCAAAGAGTGGACCGCTCAGCGTGCCGCCGCCGGTTATACCACCGCCACCGCCCGCATTGCCAAGCAGGTCGAAGAGCTGACCGGCGCTGAAACGCGCATCTGCGTGCCCGGCCATATGCAGCGTGGCGGCAGCCCCAGCGCCTATGACCGTGTGCTGGCCACCCAGTTTGGCGCCTACGCCGCCGGGCTGGTTGCCGACGAACACTACGGTGTGACCGTTGCCATGGTGAACCGCCACGTGACCGCCAACCCGCTGGCTGACATTGCCGGCAAGACTCGCGGCGTGCCGGGAGATTGTGATATGCTCAATGTTGCCCGGGCTATGGGGATCTGCCTTGGTTAATTTGTTCGTTTATAGTTTCTCGCTTTCAAGAGGGGCCACGTTCTGGCCTCTCTTTTTTTATAAAAAACCAGCAAAGACTATTGACATTAAACCCGCGTTTAATGCTACACTGGTAGTGGAAACAAACCCAGGGAAAGGACCTGTTACCTATGGATAAATTACAAGCATTGCAAGACTATCTGCGTGAGCTGGGCAGTGTGGCGGTGGCATTTTCCAGCGGGGTGGATTCCACCTTTTTGCTGAAAGTCGCCCACGATACGCTGGGCGACAAGGCCATCGCCGTGACAGCTAAGTCCTGCTCGTTCCCCAAGCGGGAACTGGAGGAGGCCACCGCCTTCTGCAAGGCCGAGGGCATCAGGCAAGTCATCGTTGAGTCCGACGAGCTGAACATCAAGGGCTTCTCTCATAACCCCAAGAACCGCTGCTACCTGTGCAAGCATGAACTGTTCGAGAAAATTATCGCAGTTGCGAAAGAAAACGATTTGCAGTACGTAGCCGAAGGCTCCAACATGGACGACAACGGCGACTACCGCCCCGGCTTGCAGGCCGTGGCCGAGCTGCAGGTCAAAAGCCCGCTGCGCCATGTAGGATTGACCAAGCAGGAGATCCGCGACTACTCCCACCAGCTGGGGCTGCCCACCTGGGACAAGCAGTCCTTCGCCTGCCTGTCCTCCCGCTTTGTGTACGGCGAGGAGATCACCGCGCAAAAGCTGGGCATGGTGGACAAGGCCGAGCAGCTGCTTCTGGACCTGGGATTTCACCAGCTGCGGGTGCGCATCCACGGTACGATCGCCCGCATCGAGGTGCTGCCCGCTGAGTTTGAAAAGCTGCTGCAAAACCGTGAGCAGATCGTGGCCGAGTTTAAAAAATACGGTTTTACGTATGTTACTATGGACTTGCAGGGCTACCGCATGGGTAGCATGAACGAGACCCTGAACCTGAAAGGCTGATGCTATGGACGCAAAACAAGTGTTGGAGCAGGTGCGCAGCGGTGCGATAAGCGTCGAGGACGCCGAGCAGTTTTTCCGCCGCGCACCCTACGAGGAATTGGGCTACGCCAAGCTGGACACCCACCGCAAACTGCGGTCCGGCTTTGGCGAGGTGGTATTTTGCAGCGGCAAGGCCGACGAATTTCTGTCGAGCATTTTTAAAAAATTGGCCGCCGAAGACGGTGAGGTACTGGGCACCCGTGCCACACCCCACCAGTTTGAACTGGTCAAGGCCGTCTGCCCCAGTGCAGTGTACGATTCCATTGCCCGCATTATAAAGGTAGAAAAGCCCGGCAAGGTGCTGCGCGGCTGCGTGGCCGTCTGCACCGCCGGCACTGCCGACATCGCCGTAGCCGAGGAAGCCGCCCAGACGGCCGAGTTTTTCGGCACGAAAGTGGAGCGCATCTACGATGTGGGCGTCAGCGGGCTGCACCGCCTGCTGGGCAACCTGGAACCTATCCAGCGCGCCAACTGCGTAGTGGCCGTGGCGGGCATGGAGGGGGCACTGGCCAGCGTCATCGGCGGGCTGGTGCAGAACCCGGTCATTGCTGTGCCTACCTCGGTGGGGTACGGGGCCAGCTTCGGCGGGCTTTCCGCACTGCTGACGATGATCAACTCCTGCGCCAACGGCATTGCCACCGTCAACATCGATAATGGCTACGGTGCCGGGTATCTGGCCACCCAAATCAACCGCCTGGCCCTGGGCACGAAAGAGGATTAACGTATGAATGAAAAAAAAGACGCCCTGTATCTGGAATGTTACTCCGGCATCAGCGGCGATATGGTCACGGCGGCGTTGCTGGACCTGGGCGCGGACGAGGTTGTGCTGCGCAAAGCGCTGGCCAGCCTGCCGCTGGATGGGTTCAGCATCAACATCAGCCGAGTGAAAAAGGCCGGGCTGGACGCCTGCGATTTTGACGTGGTGCTGGACGCCGAGCACGAGAACCACGACCACGATACGGCCTACCTGTACGGCGGGGTGGAGGAGTGCGGCCACACCCACGATGTGCATGAGCACAACCATGACGAGCACGACCACCATCATGACGAGGATGGACATGAGCACCGCCATGGGCATTGTTGCCACGACCACGCGGCTGAACATTGCCACGACCATGACCACGCACACCGCGGGCTGGCCGAGGTGCTGGACATCCTGAACAAAGCCGATCTGACCGACCGCGCCCGCGCCACGGCCGTGCGCATCTTTACCATTTTGGGCCAGGCCGAGGCAAAGGCCCATGGTGCTACGCTGGAAACCGTGCACTTTCACGAAGTCGGCGCGGTGGATTCCATCGTGGACATCACCGCTGCGGCCGTATGCCTGGACAATCTGGGCATCGAGGACGTCATCGTCCCCGTGCTGTACGAGGGCACCGGCAGCATCCGCTGTGCCCACGGCGTGCTGCCCATCCCGGTGCCCGCCGTGGTGAACATTGCCGCCGCTGAGCACCTGAACCTGCACATCACCGGCGCCAAGGGCGAGTACGTCACCCCCACCGGCGCGGCCATTGCTGCCGCCGTGCGTACCAGCGACCAGCTGCCCGCCGAATTCACCGTTTCCAAAATTGGTCTCGGCGCCGGAAAGCGGGAGCAGGAACTGCCCGGCCTGGTGCGGGCGATGCTCATCCGCCCCGCAGGCAGCGAGTATGCCGCGCAGGACGTCATCTACAAGCTGGAATCCAACATCGACGACACCACCGGCGAAGCGCTGGGCTACGTGATGGAGCGGCTGCTGGCCGCGGGTGCACGGGACGTGCAGTACAGCCCGGTCTACATGAAAAAGAACCGTCCTGCGTACCTTTTGACCGTGCTTTGCCTGGAGGAGGACATTCCCGCACTGGAAGAAATCATTTTTGCGGAGACCACCACCATCGGCATCCGCCGCGTGCGGATGGAGCGCAGCATCTTGAAGCGCCATATTTACACCATTCCCACCTCACTGGGTGATGTAGAGGTCAAAATGTGCCTGGTGCCCCATTGCAATGGGAACGAAGTTTTCGAGGATGTAGAAGAGCGCTGCTATCCCGAGTATGAGAGCATCAAGGCCATCTGCAAGCGCACAGGCCGCTCCTATCAAGATGTAACACGCCAGGTCCTGCGCGAACTGGCCGAAAATAAGGAGGACTAACCATGCATATGGCAGACGCATTATTGGCGCCGGGTGTTGCCGGAGTCATGTACGCCTGTTCGGCGGTGGCGGCGGGGCGCTCAGTGCGCAAGCTGAACCAGCAGCCCGATGATAAGGCCGTGCCCGTGATGGGCGTGATGGGTGCCTTTGTTTTTGCCGCCCAGATGATCAATTTTACCATCCCCGGCACGGGTTCCAGCGGTCATTTGTGCGGCGGCATGCTGCTGGCCGCCATCGTGGGTCCCTACGCCGCGTTTTTGACGATGATCGGCGTGCTACTCATCCAATGCCTGCTGTTTGCCGACGGCGGCCTGATGGCGTTGGGGGCCAACATCTGGAATATGGCGTTCTACGGTTGTTTTGTGGGCGGGCTGATCTGGCGCGCCTTTACCCGCAAGGGGCTGAACCATGCGAAAATTATCGCCGCATCGCTGATCGGCTGCATCCTTTCGCTGCAGCTGGGGGCGTTCTCGGTATCCGTAGAAACGCTGGCCTCCGGCATTACGGCGCTGCCCTTTGGTGCGTTTTTGCTGGCCATGCAGCCCATTCATCTCGCCATTGGCGCGGTGGAAGGCTGCATTACCGCCGCTGTGCTTGCGTTTTTGTACGAGGCACGCCCCAGTCTGCTGTGGCAGGGCGGCGTGGCCGCCGGGGAGAAGCAGCGCCTGACCTTACGCGGCACGCTGGGCGTGCTGGCGGGCGCGGCCGTGGTCGTCGCAGGCGGGCTTTCGCTGCTGGCATCTGCCTTCCCCGATGGGTTGGAATGGTCGCTGCAGCGTTTGACCGGCAGCACCGAACTGGAAACCACCGGCCCCGTGCAGGCGTTTTTTGCCCGTATTCAAGAATGGACGGCCCTGCTGCCGGACTACAACTTTGCAGGCTCCGACGCGGCTGCCGGGACCAGCGCGGCGGGCATCATCGGCGCGGTCGTGGTGCTGGCCGTGGTGATTTTGGGCGTAAAACTGGTAAAAAAGGCGGTGCATCGACGTGGATCGTCTGCACAGGGCCATTAAGGATGTTCACCGGCTGGACGATCTGGCCGCGCGGGATACCTGGCTGAACCGGCTGGCCCCGCTGCCCAAACTGCTGGCGGCGGTAGTGTATTTGGCCGTCACGCTGTCCTTTGGGCGATATCAGCTCACCGGCGTACTGGGTATGGGACTTTGGCCGCTGCTTTTGCTGGAGTTGGCGGACTTTACCCCCGGCGACGCCTTGCGGGCGTTTAAACCCGTGGCTGTGCTGCTAACCGTGGTGGGGCTGTGCAACCTGCCGTTCGACCGCGCCGTACTGCTGCATGCGGGGCCGCTGTCCGTGACCGGGGGCATGCTCTCGCTGGGCGTGCTGCTGGCCAAGGGGCTGTTCTGCTTTCTGGCCGTGTGGGTGCTGATTGCCTCCACCGGGATGGAATCCGTCTGTGCGGCTTTACAGCAATTGCACTGTCCGCGGGTGCTCACCACCATAATTTTACTGATATACCGTTACATTGTGCTGCTTTTGCAGGAGGGTATCCGCATTGCCACCGCCTATGCGCTGCGCGCACCCGGGCAAAAGGGCATCCAGTTCCGGGCGTGGGGCTCACTGCTGGGGCAGCTGCTACTGCGCAGCATCGACCGCGCCCAGCTGGTGTACGAGAGCATGCAGCTGCGGGGCTTTGCAGGATCTTTTCCGCCAGGGCAGAAAAAGCACGGCGGTTGGTTGTTTTTGGCAGTAACGATTTTCTACTGCGCCGTTTTCCGCGCCGTGCCGGTGTTTGAGCTGGCCGGACGACTTTTGTAAAAAAGGGAACAATATTATGGCAAATTCCGAGTCTATCCTGACGATGCAGGACTTGACTTTTTGTTATGATGGCCACAGCGCCGTGCCGGTCTTGCAGGATATAAACCTGAACATTGCGTCCGGCCAGCGGGTGGGTCTTGTTGGCTGCAACGGCGTGGGCAAATCCACACTGTTAAAGCTGCTGGTGGGTATTCTGCCCATGCAGCAGGGCACGCTGGAAGTAGCGGGCCTTGCGATGCAGCGCGAAAATTTGGCATCTATCCGGCGGAAAGTAGGGTACATTTTCCAGGATTCGGACAGCCAGCTGTTCATGCCCACAGTGGCGGCGGACGTCGCCTTTGCGGCGCAGAACTACGGTTACCCGACCGAGGAAGTGACCGCCCGCACCCACCGCGCCTTGCAGCAGGTGCACATCGAGGATTGCGCCGACCGGCCGGTGTACCGGCTGTCCGGTGGGCAGAAGAAACTTGCGTCTATCGCAGGCATCCTGACGCTGGACCCAGAGCTGATCTTGATGGACGAGCCGTCCGCCGCGCTGGACCCGAAAAACCGGCGCAACTTAATGGATATTTTGCGGGGTCTGCCCTGTGCGATGCTGATTGCCTCCCACGATCTGGATTTTATCTACGATACCTGCGACCGGGTGGTGCTGCTGTACGAAGGGCGCATTGCCGCCGACGGCCCGGCCGAGGAAATTTTGCACGATGGTGCTTTGCTGGCTGATTGCGATTTGGAACTGCCTCTGCGGTTTCAATCGATATAATGTAGTTTAAAGGAGGAAACCTTTTATGGCAAAGTCTACGGTCTATTTCACCAAGGAGATCACCCCTGAGGCCGTGTTGAAGATGTACCGCCAGCTGGGCGTGGAACTGCCCGGCAAGGTGGCCGTTAAAGTCCACAGCGGCGAGGATGGCAACCAGAACTTCCTGCGTCCCGAGTTCATGAAGCCGGTCATCGACGCCGTCCACGGCACCGTGGTCGAGTGCAACACTGCTTACGGCGGCGCCCGCAACGAGACCCCCAAGCACGTACAGCTGATGAAAAAACACGGCTGGAGCGACCTGTTCGACGTTGACATCATGGATGCCGAAGGACCGGACGTTGTCTGGCCCGTGAAGAATGGCAAGGTCCTGAGCGAGAACCTGCTGGGCAAGGACATCGAAAACTACGACAGCATGCTGGTTTTGATCCACTTTAAGGGACACCCCATGGGCGGTTACGGCGGCGCGCTGAAGCAGCTGTCCATCGGCTGTGCTTCCAGTGCCGGCAAGGCCTACATCCACTCCGGCGGCAAGGTCAAGGATCAGGCCGTGCTGTGGGAGAACATCTGCCCGCAGGATACCTTCCTGGAGGCCATGGCCGACGCCGCCAGCACCGTGGCCGACCACTTTGCCGGCAAGATTGCCTATGTGGCCGTGATGAAGAACCTGTCCGTCGACTGTGACTGCTGCGCCGTGGCTGAGAACCCCTGCATGGGCGACATCGGCATCCTGTCCAGCCTGGACCCCGTCGCGCTGGACCGCGCCTGCCTGGACCTGGTCGAGCACAGCACCGACCCTGGCCGTGACCACTTTATGGAGCGCGTCAACAGCCGCCACGGCGCCCACACCATCGAGGCCGCCGAGGCCCTGGGCGTTGGCACCACCGAGTATGAGTTGGTGAGAGTGTAATAGCAATTTTCCAATCAGGGAGCGGGCCTGGCGGCTCTCTCCCTGATTTTGTTTCTGGCCTTTTTGGGCGATGTGCGATATAATAGACCTATACAAACCAGGGGAGAGGGGGCGCGCCGCATGCCGCAGAGAATTTATATGGCCATCGACTTGAAATCGTTCTACGCTTCGGTGGAGTGTATGGAGCGTGGGCTGGACCCGCTGCAAACCAACCTCGTTGTGGCGGACCCCTCCCGCACCGAAAAGACCATCTGCCTGGCGGTGTCTCCGGCACTGAAAGCCTACGGCATCCCCGGCCGCGCCCGGCTGTTTGAGGTCATCCAAAAGGTGGGGCAGGTCAATGCTATGCGCCGCCTGAACGCCCCCAACCGCACCTTTACCGGCAAAAGCTGCGACGCGCGGGAGCTGGGCGACCACCCGGATTGGGCGCTGGACTACATCATTGCGCCGCCCCAGATGGCCCACTACATCCAGCAAAGTACACGTATCTACAACGTTTATTTAAAGTACGTCGCGCCGGAGGACATCCACAGCTACTCCATCGACGAGGTGTTTCTGGACGCCACCGCCTACTTGAAATTATACGGCCTAACGTCGAAAGAATTTGCCCGCAAGATGATTTTGGACATTTTGGCCACCACCGGCATCACGGCCACGGCGGGCATCGGCACCAACCTGTACCTGGCCAAGGTCGCCATGGACATCCGTGCCAAACACATCCAGCCGGACGAAAACGGCGTGCGCATCGCCGCGCTGGACGAGATGCGCTACCGCCGCCTGCTGTGGGACCACACCCCGCTGACGGATTTTTGGCGGGTGGGCAAGGGCATCGCCCAAAAGCTGGAGACCCACAATATGTTCACGATGGGTGACGTAGCACGGTGTTCGCTGGGCGGGCCGCAGGATTTTTACAACGAGGAGATGCTTTACCGGCTATTCGGCGTCAACGCCGAGCTGCTCATCGACCACGCCTGGGGCTGGGAACCCTGCACCATTGCGGACATCAAGGCCTACAAGCCCGCCGCCAATAGCTGCGGCAGCGGCCAGGTACTGCACTGCGCTACGCCCGCCGACCAGGCACGGCTCATCGTGCGGGAAATGGCTGACCAGCTGGCGCTGGACCTGGTGGACAAACACCTGATGACCAACCAGCTGGTGCTGACCGTGGGCTACGACCGGGAAAATCTGACCGACCCCACCCGCAATGCGGCCTACCATGGCCCTGTTGCCACCGACCGCTACGGGCGGCAGATCCCCAAGCATGCCCACGGCACAACGAATTTAAGGCAGTACACGTCCTCCACGCGGTCGATTTTGGACGCTGTGACAGAGCTTTTCGACCGCATTGTAGACAAGCGCCTGCTGGTACGGCGGGTGAACCTGGTGGCCTGCCGCGTGCTGGACGAAGACGCCGCCCGTGAGAAGGACAGCTGCGAGCAGCTGGACTTTTTCTCCATCACCGAAAGCGCCCAGCAGCAGGCCGCCGCCGAGGAAAAGGAGCTGGAGCGGGAGCGCCGCCGCCAACAAGCCATGCTGGCCATTAAAAAGAAGTTCGGGAAAAATGCCATCATCAAGGGCATGGACCTGCAGGAGGGTGCCACCGCCATGGAGCGCAACGCACAGATCGGAGGGCACAAGGCATGACCCACCGCTATGACGACATTATCAACCTGCCGCATCATGTCTCGCAGAAGCACGCACCGATGGCTCGGGCCGACCGCGCGGCGCAGTTTTCGCCCTTTGCAGCGCTGACCGGGCTGGACGCCGCCCTGCGGGAGACCGCCCGCCTGACCGACCAGCGCATCACCCTGGACGAGTACGAGCAGGCCGCACTGGACGAAACGCTGCAAACCGTGCGGGATGCACTGACCAAAAAAGAGCATCCTACCGTGGAAGTCTGCTATTTTGTGCCCGACACCCGCAAGGCAGGCGGTGCCTACTGCACCGTGACCGGCGTGGTAAAGAAGATGGCAGAGTTTGAGGGACTGCTGATTATGGCTGACGGCACCGAGGTACCAATGGGGGAGATCTCGGTTTTGGAACTACACGGATAACGGAACGGAAGGGTCAAAAACAACACAGCTATTTCAAAAGCATCAAGAAAACAAGATCGACATGCTGAACGGGTCGATTCGGAACAAGCTGCCGCTGTTTGCACTGCCTGTGGCGGCTACCGCTGTGCTGGAGCAGCTGTTCAACGCGGCGGCCTGGCCGTGGTGGGCATAGGTGTACCTTGTCTCCCCCTGCAGCCGCACCTTCCAAACTATCATGCTGGTGTATCCGATCAGTTTGTCGTTTACCGCGCTGTTGATTTTGATTGCACTGGGGTGTGGTATAGACCGACCAGGAGATTTGCTTGATTTTTGTTTCGGTGCTTCGGCCCCGCCTACTTTGCGGCAGGGCTTTTTATAAGAAAAGAGGGACCGCAAGGTGGTCCCTCTTTCGCACTGCATGCTATTATACTTTTTTCAGCAACCCATCAGCAGTTAAAACCGCCGTATCCCCTTCGTTAATATCCGCGGCGGCCAAAGCTGCATCGGGGTAGGGGAGTACCCGCTTCACCCCGTCGGGCGCAACCAGGGTCACATCGACCAAAACCTCCGCCCCCGGGGCGGGTTCCTCACAGCCGTACATCTGCTCATCTATGCGTTTTACTACATAAGTCATGGCGGCACCTCACTCGCTGCGCAGGCGCTTGTGCAGCTTTTTTCTGCTCGTACATGGCGGTGTCGGCCTGCTTTCGCACGCTGTCCAGCACCTGCAGGCCGGAGCGGCAACCCACCCTGCCTATATTAAATATAGTGTAACACACCATTTCCCAAAAAACAAATATTGCGACAAAATTCTTTTTCGAGCGTAAAACCCGTGCGGTGCTAAGTTGTGCGGATTGCATAAAGGTTAGGTTAATCCCTACAAACTGCAGGGTAATCTATCGTACTTCATAACTTTTTTCACCATGGGCAAAGAATGAGCGATACATCGTTTGTTAACAGTTATTTCAAACTTTTTTCTATTTTCTTGAAATATATTATTGCTATTTTGCATAAAAACTGCTATACTTAACACGATCTTTCAATCACATTGCGCTTACGCACCTTTGTAAGCGACTACCATGAGAAGGAGGAATTTTTTTATGGAATTTGTGATTGGCATTATCCTCGTCCTGACCTTTTTCGGCCTGGCCTACTACTGCGTAAAAGGTCACAACCTGATGATCGGCTTCCTGATCATCTCCATCGTCTGGACTGCCCTTTCTCTGCTGGGCACTCTGGTCGCATCTCCCACATTTATTGCAGAGAACCCCATCCTGCAGTTCGGCGGTGACTCCGGCACTACGCTGGTTTCGATCCTGAACAAGATCTACCAGTCCGCCCCTGAAGGCTGGGGCACCACGCTGGTCAACGTCTGCTGGGGCGCCTGGTTTGGCCGCGTCCTGATGGAGACCGGCATCGCCTCCACCCTGATCCGTAAGACTGTTGAGCTGGGCGGCGACCGTCCCATCATCACCATCGTTCTGCTGAACGTTGTGACTGCCTTCATCTTCACCGCCATGATGGGCGCCGGCCCCGTTATCGCCATCGGCGTTATCGTCCTGCCCATCCTGATGTCCCTGGGCATCCCCAAGGCAATCGCCATGTTCACCTTCATGGGTTCGGTCTCCGCTGGTATGTACCTGAACCCCGTCCTGCAGTTCTCTCAGCTGCGCGCCTTCATCTGCGCTTCTGATGAGATGCCTGAGTTCTCCTTCAGCTGGTACACCTCTCACTGGGGCATCTATGCGCTGATCATCAGCGTCGTGGTTGTCTCCGTGCTGACCGGTATCTACCTGAAGATCGGCAAGAAGAGCCACGCCTGGGCTGCCCAGGCTGCCCCGAAGAACACCCAGACCGATGCCCCGCTGATTGCCCTGATCCTGCCCATCGTTCCCGTCGTTCTGAAGATCTGGCTCGACTTCTCCGTTATCGGCGGCTTCGTCATCGCTGGTTTCGCTGCCCTGTTCCTCTGCGGCAAGATGAACAAATCTTTCAAAGAGAACTGCCAGCTGGTCAACAAGCTGTACTATGACGGCGTGGTCGACACCGCTCCGCTGGTTGGCTTCCTGCTGACCCTGCCCATGTTCAACACCTGCGCTTCTTACGCTTCCCCGTACTTCAAGGAAGTTCTGGGCGGCATCATGCCCACCAATGAGTATGTGGTCTGCGCCCTGTTTGCAGCCCTGTCTATCCTGGGCTTCTTCCGTGGTCCCCTGACCCTGTACGGCTGCGGCGCTGCCACCCTGGGTGTGCTGTCCGCCGTTGGTCACTTCAGCGTGCCGTTCCTGTTCTGCGTGTTCACCATCCCGGCAACCACCGTCAACGTTGGTTCCTGCATCACCCAGAGCTGGATCGCTTGGGGCCTGGCTTACACCAAGGTCGAGTCTCGCGACTACCTGAAGCTGTCCATCCCGTTTGCTTACATCTGCTCCATTCTGCTGTACATCCTGACCGCCTTTACGGTCACCGGCCTTGGCCCCGAGTGGTTCCTTTCTTAAGGCCTGACGCAGCTTTGATTTAAGCAGCAAAAATTTGCCGCCCCAGTTAGTAGGCTGGGGCGGCTTTTTGTATATTTTTGCTCTCGCATTTTGGCGGCGCTTGTGCTATAGTAATGGCGGAGAAAATTTGTACGGCGGCCCGCGCTGCCGCAAAAGGAGTTGTTTTGTATGTATGATGAAGCTCTTTTAAAGGAACTGACCGAACTGGAAAACACCGTGCGGTTTGACAGCTTTGATTTTAACGATGCCTACGCCCTGGGCAGCGCCCTGCGTGCGGCGGGGGAGAAGGCTCCCAAGCCGATTGCGGTGCGCATTGTGCTGGATGGCATGATTTTGTATCAGTCCTTCCTGCCGGGCACCGACGCCACCAACAACAACTGGATGGACAAGAAGCAGCGCACTGTGCAGCTGACCGGCACCACCAGCCTGCGCGCCGCCGTGGAGCGGGAGCTGTACGGTGCCAAGGCCCCCTGGCAGCATGACGAGGAGCACTACGCCTTCTGCGGCGGCGGCTTCCCGCTGTACGTCAACGGCGAGTTCCGCGGTGCGGCGATTATTTCCGGTTTGCCGCATTTGAAGGACCACGCGCTGCTGTGCGAAACGGTGAAGGCTTACTGGGAGAGTAAGAAAAAATAATTTTTGATTGGCTTTTTGCGGCCGGCGGGGGACACCACCATGCGGTGTCCCCCTTTTTTAACGGCTTCTAGCCGCTATGCGTACTCTTTTTGTCACAAAAAAGGTAGGCCTTGGATAAGATGCCACGAAAAAAGGACGTCACCGCATGGTGGTGACGCCCGCAAAGCAACATATTAAAATCAAAGCGTAAACTGAATCCCGCAGAACACTGCGTAAATTACCAGCAGCGCCACACCCTGCACACGGCTAAGCTTTCCCTTAACCAAGGCCGGCGCGGTCAACAGTACCATAACCGCAATCATAACGGGGATTTCCAGCACCAGGCTGGAGTTCATGCCGAAGATCGTGGCGCTCTGTGGCACCGTGAAGGGGGCCAGCGCGACCGACACGCCGCTGACCAGCACGAGGTTGAAAACATTCGCACCCACGACATTGCCCAGCGAGAGGTCGCTGTGGCCCTTCATCAGCGAAGTAATGGCCGTGACCAGCTCAGGCAGCGGACGTGCCCAGCGCCACAAAGGTCAGCGCGATAACACTCTCGGGTACGCCCAAAGCCTGGGCGATCAGGGTGCCGTTGTCCACCAGCAGGTTGGCGCCCATGGCGATCAGCACCGCGCCCAGCACCAGCAGCATCAGCATACGGGGCAAGGGCATGGTCTCTTCTTCCTCTTCATGCTCCTCTGCGGGGGCATTCTTCATCTGGTGGATGTTGGCCGCCATGTAGGCCACGAACATCGCCAGCATGATAAAGCCCATGGGACGGGTGAACTTGCCGAAGCCGTAAGCTGCCACGCAGTAGATGGCCGCAGCCGCAAAGAAGAACAGCACCGGCATTTTCAGCGTTTTGGGGTCCACTTTGCCCGGGCGCACCGCAATGGTGATAGCCGCGATCAGCGCCGCATTGCAGATGACCGAACCGATGGCGTTGCCGTAAGCGATCTCGCCGTGGCCGGACAGCGCCGACATCGTGGAGACCATGACCTCGGGCAGGGTAGTGCCGATGGACACCACTGTGGCTCCAATCAGCAGTTCGGGCAGATGGAACCGCCGCGCCAGCGCCGATGCGCCGTCCACGAACCAGTCGCCGCCTTTAATGAGAAACAGCAGCCCGACAATAAACAGCAGTACAGGGATCAGCATAAAAACTCCTTTTTTTCATAGTTGGCAGTTAAATTTGCATATTTTATCAGTATACCATATTGTAGCAAAATTGCAACTGCCCGGCCGCCAGATTGACAAATTTCGACATGCAGGGTAGAATGGTCCTAAACAGAAAGGGGGCCGGCCTATGACCTGGACCGAAGCCAGCGGCACCTACTGGATGGCCGTGCTGATTATGGGTGTTTTGGGGTACATCAAGCAGAAGGAGCTGCTATGGCGCAACGCCGACCAGCGCCGCCGCGTGTACACCCGCAACCCCACACTGCCCTGCTATTATTTGGGGGCGTTTAGTTTGGGGGAATTCTGGGGGTACCTGCTGCAGGTGTTTGGCACCCCAATGCCGGTGTTTGCCGGTAAAATTTTACACCGCGCCCTGACCGTGATTACCGACGACCTTGCCAGCACCCTGGTGGCCCTATGGGTGTTGTTGATGGCTGTTATATTACCGTTGGTCGTGGAAATTTTTGTGGACCGCTGGTATTATGGGACGAATGCGTTTGATAAGTGATTTTCCTACGCTTGCGGCTTGAGACTTCCCTCACCGGCCACCTTGCGGCCGGTTTCTCGTTCAAACAGCATTTTGCTTTTATGTGTTCCTTTTGGAGCCCCAAAAGGAAGGCCTAACGGCGGCCTGCCATTATAAAAGGCCCTGCCGTAAGGTAGGCAGGGCCGATAAGGTGCAAACAAAAATCACTCCTGGTCGGCAGTTTTCTGTCCAATATGCGCTTCGATGGCCGAGCGGTCCAGTTCCTCACCAATAATGATAAGCACTTCCTGCCCATCGGGAATAGCCTCTACGTGCATCGTGTCGCGGGTGGCATTCAGTTCGCACCAGCCGTCAACGGTCTGCAAAAAGCCCTTGATGCGCAAAATATGCCCGCAGGCCGGATCAGCAAACAGTGCCCGGGCGGCATCCTGCAGCTGGGGCAGCGTAAGGTGCAGCTCCATGAAATACAGCGACGTGAACGCCTTGTGCTCGTCAAAATGCAGCTTGACGTAGCTGGCTTGACAGTGGCCGCAGCTGTCCAGCCGCTGCATATCGGCGTCGGTCAGGGCGTCCCAGGGCTTGCACAACGCATCGGTGTCCGCAGCAAAGCGGCGAGCGCAGTGGCAGGCTTCCAGCGCACGGTTCAAATGCGCCAGTGTTGCCTCAGCTTGGCCGGGGGCGGCCAGCTGGTAACGGCTCATCAGCACCATGCCCGCGCTGGCGGCTTCGCTGGCCAGCAGATACTCGCCTTGGGGGCTGAGCTGCGTTTCCAGCAGCGCGTCCACAATGGCAATAACATTGCCAAGCGTGTACCAGCGGTCCAGTGGCTCGTCCCGCAGCACGTCATAGAACTCGTCCACGTCGAAAATGCCGCTGGGTTCCACCAGTACGCGGTCAAAGCCCTGCATCGCCAGCGAGATCAGCTTGGTGCGCATCCGGCGCTGGTGGGTGTCGCAATCGCAGCCGCCGCTGATGGTCTCGATGTCGCAATTGTCGCCCAGCAGATCCTGCAGCAGCATTACGTCGACATTCACCGCGCCGAAGTCATTTTCCAAAATGCAGACGCGCTGCCCGCGGGCATTGAGCCAGTGCACATATTTGCGCAGAAACGTTGTTTTTCCTGCGCCTAAAAAGCCGGTTATTAAATCAACCTGTACCATAAGCTTTTTCTCTTTCTATTGTGCCGGACCGTCAGCGATCCGGCTCGCAGTCCAAAATGGACGGGATGTTCGTCCAGCGGGGCATATCACCCTTGTAGCACTCATGCAGCCAGGCCACGGCAGCATCCAGCCCCGCCTGGCTGCCCTCAAACTCAGCGGATCGTATCTTTTCCTCGGCGGTGTGCTCAACGCTCCACGGCCCGGGCCAGACCGTAACGGTCAAAAACTCGATCTTTCGCTTGCCGCTCTCATCCGCCGGGTCGGCCTTTTTGCCCGGCGTAATGACATACCGCATCCCTTGCTCCGCCCCCGAGTAGGGGTTGCCATTGTGAAACCAGTGATAAATTGGAAAAGCGTCTAACATAATATTTCCTTCTTTGTAAAAAAGAAAAGAGGCTCCCTTCCGGGTAAGCCTCTTTCTTAATTTGGAGCGGGATACGAGTCTCGAACTCGCCACCTACTGCTTGGGAAGCAGGCCAAATATAGCGGCTTATCGCGAAAAAGCGTGATTTTACAGGTTTATTACAGGTTTACGCCCACTTTATGCGGCGCAGATTTTCGACCAGATTGGCTGCGTCTGGGTGGGTGTAAATATTCAAAGTTGTTGCAATATCGGCGTGGCCGAGGATCTGTTTAGTGACCTCCGGCGGCAGGCCGCTGGCGGCCATTTTAGTGGCAGCTGTGTGGCGGCAGGTGTGCGGCGTTACACCCGAAATCCCCAGCTTGTGCATCAGGCTGTTGAAGGACTTGCGCACGTTGTTGTGGTCGCGCGGGACGCCTGTTTTCGAGGGCAGCAGGTAGTCGGTTTTGTTGCCGTCCAGCCATTGCCGGATGTAGGGGACAATGTCCGGGTGCAGCGGAATCACGCGGTCACGGCCCGCGGCTGTCTTTTCGCCGCCAATCAGGTAGCCGTCGTCGAGATGCACATTCTCCCGCCGGGCCGTCAACAGTTCATTCAGCCGCATGCCGGTGTAGATAAGCACCAGTGCAATGCGGGCAGTCTCTCCAAGGCGGGGGTCCTCGGTCATGCTGCGGATGCGCTCCACTTCTTCCGCGGTCAGCACACGCGTCTTAGGGTCGCTGGGGTCTGGCAGCACCAGTGCTGTGGAGTAGTTCGTGTGGATGATGTCCTGATTGATGGCGTACTGGCACAGTTGCGAAAAGAGCTGCCGCTGTTTCTCGCACAGGCTGCGGCTGGCACCTTTTGCGGCCATCTGTGTGAGGATCTGCTGGTAGTCCTCGGTTTTCAGTTCCATGATGCGGCGGTTCTGCAGGGCAGCCGCCTTGCGGTAGGCGTTGGTGTAGCTTTGCTGTGCCTTGGCGCTGATCTTGGGATAGTGCAGGGCGCTCCAGCGCTCGTACACATCGGCCAGGGTGTAAGTCTGGCGCTCCGGCGAGATCTTGCAGGCATTTACCTCGTCCAGCACCTTAACGGCGGCAGATGCCTCGGCATATGAGCCGATGCGGGTGCCGTCGGCTGCTACTGCCACGTAGGGGCGCTTGCTGTTGCGGGCATCTTTCCAGACCGAGCCTGTACCGCGCGGGCGGCGATGGTGCCGCCGCTGTGGGGCAGGGGATGCAGCCTGACGCTTGCCGCAGTAGCAGCACAGCTGGGCATCGTCTGGGATTTCCCGGCGGCATCTTATGCATTTCATGTGGTGGAACCTCCTTCAGGGTACACTTTGACAAACCTACCCTGTTGGTGGTACAATACGATTGCTGGGTCGATTGTTCCACCTTGTGGGCAAACTGATCTATCAAAACGCTCCATGATTGCCGTCGTGGGGCGTTTTTCTTTTTTGTTATTCTGCCATGTTCTCGGAATCCCAAGACGTGACAAGTTCGCCAGAGTCGGCGTTGACGAAATCTACGTGGATATTTTCCGGGATATCGCCGCTTACGATGCCGTAAGTCTGGCCGCAGGTGGCGAAAATAAGCACCGACATCGAATCACTAATGGCGGTCTCGCCGGGCTTGGTGGTGGTTTTTACGGTAAAGCTTGTGTAATTCTCGTTGTGGTCAATGGCTGTAAAGTTGGGATAATCCTCTGTTCCAACCATACCATCCAGCGTGGACTGGATGGATTCTGAGATACCGTCCACGATAGCCTTGTGCTGGTCTTTGCTCATCACATAGGTGACGCTGCCATCCTCGTTGATCTGACCGCTGTGGACTTTGCCGTCCGCGACCTGCTGGTCGATTTCCTCCTGGGTGATGTCAGTAGCAAAATCGGCAGGGAAGGTGATGGTCACATCGAAAAGGCCTTTATCCACGTCGATGCTGCCGATGTCGCTTAGGGCCTGCTCGGCCTCATCGACCGTCGCATCCAGTTCAGAATCTGCCGAGGGTTCTTCGGCGGTTGCCTCGGATTCCGAGGACGCCGGAGCCGTTGCTTCAGACGATGCCGCCGGGGCTGCTGCACCGCAGGCAGCCATGCTGCAAGCTATCGCCGCAGCCAAAAGCAGGGAAAGATACTTTTTCATAGGGAACCTCCTCCTATTTTTACGTTTGCAGAAATTCAACCATCGTCGCGCTTTTTCCACTGGCTACGCAGACCATCAATATGCTCGAACAAATCATCCTTTATATCGGCCCACATCGGATCCAGAATAAAGTCGATACCTTCCCGGCGGGCCAGCTTTGCAGCCGGTACAAAGTCACTGTCACCTGCAATAAGAATAATCTGATCCACCTGTTTTTTAAATGCAAGCGACGAAATGTCAATGCCGATACGCATATCAACACCCTTTTGCTGGGCAACAAACATAAAATCTTTTTCTGTCAGCGAATCCAAAGTGCGGGTGCCTGCCAGGAGCTTTCTGGTAACATCCGGGCGCAGATTATAGCAGGCCTGACCAGACAGTTCCCCCAACCGCAATGCAAATTTGCGGCGCTTCTTCAGTTCTTCAAGGAATGTAAGCGTCCAGGTATATGTCTCGGATTTATCCAGATCGATATTGCGCTTTGTAAGTGGATGGTAAATGCTGCGGCGGCCAATCGGTTTACAATCGTAGTAAAAAATACGGTATAACTCGCGCGGGGGGGTTCCATCCTTGGGTTGCATGTGCGCATGGCAGTAGGCATTTAATTCCTTTGCCCGCTCTTCTGCGGTTTTCTTGCCCCAGAGATGGGCTGCACGTTTACGATAAAATCCGCCATCCACAAGAATTGCTGTTTTAGACATTTAAACACATCCTTTAAAAAATAAGACCCCAGGATTCAGCCAATCCCCTTATCATGGGGGGCTTACTACCAGGGGTCTGTTAAGCATAAATGAAACATGGTGTTTCACATGGCAGCCTTTGGGCTACACCCCTATTATATGCACTTTTCACGTTTTGTGCAAGTCCCCTATGCAACTTTTTAAAGAAATTTAAAACATATTTTTACGTTTTCCACCATTTTATAACGATAAAGGAAACCAAGGTGATGATTTACAGTCTGCGGCAAAGACCAACGGCCTTTCCCTCAATGGCGACGGTGTTCATGGCTTCGCCGATGCGGATGATGGTGGCGAAAGCCGGATTTTCGGCGCGCAGCTCGATGTGGTCATCGAACAGGAAAACGCGTTTCAGGGTGGCTTCGCCATCGATCAGGACGGCGGCGATCTCGCCGTTTTCAACCATTGGCTGGCAATGGATCGCAACGACATCGCCGTCCTTGATTTTCGGCTCCATGCTGTCACCCTTGCAGAGCAGCGTAAAGTCAGCATGCCAATCGCTGGGGACTTCATCGTAGGCCTCGACATTCTCCTCCGCGAGGATGGGTGTGCCGCAGGCGATCTGCCCCACACGCGGGATGCGGTCCCGCTTCGGCAAGGGCTGGAAGCCCGGCGGAATAGGCTGTTTATTTTCTACTTCCCACCCCATAAGGTATGCGGGTGAAGAATTGAGCGCCGCTGCAATTTTCTTTAGTACATCGGCAGGGACTTTTTCAATGTCGCCTTTTTCATATCTATAAATTGTCGCCGGGGAAAGACTAACTTTTTCGGCAAGTTGTTCAGCTGACATGCTCAACTCTTTGCGCCGACATTTAATACGTTCACCTGTTGTCATGATGCGCCTCCTATGATTTAAGAATACACTAACACTTGCAAATTTGCAAGTGTATTTCAGAAATTTTCTTGCGATTTTGCAAGATTCCTCTTGACTTGCATAAATGCGAGTGCTATTATAATAGCAGACCCGCAACAATGCGAGTTTGGAGGTGAGACACTGATGCCTGATAAGATGCAACTGCTGAAGCAAAAAATAAGCGCCGCCAACCTGACCGTGGATGAACTCGCAATCCAGATTGGTATGAACCCTAGCACCTTTTACCGCAAAACAAAAAACGGTTTAGACGCGTTCACTGTTGGCGAGATGCACAGCCTTGTTGACGCCTTAAAGCTGTCTGGCAAAGAGGCAAAAGATATTTTTTTAAGCTAGTTCTCGCGTTATTGCGAGTTCTGTAACGTGTCCACCTTGGACACGCCCACAAGGAGGAGGTGAACATGTGCCACATAACAAAGTGCCCCTGCCCGATGGACAAGATCAGGCAGGGGTGGAAATCAAAAAACTAAGGCGCAGCATTACCCTTTTATGGATCTGCGTTATCCTCCTGAACATTGACAACCTCATCCTCAGCAACCGAATCGACCAAATCGTCGGCCTGCTGGAACGTTTCGCCAAATTCAGCGGAATCGTCACGCAAGTCATCGAAAAACTGGTATATGTTCTCCATTAACTGTATCTGTTTTTCTTGATTTTCTCGAATCTCGACAATTTCCGACTCCATAAACTGATCATGTTTGTCTGGGAGCAAATCCTTTGCAAAAGTCAAGACACATATAATGAAACCAATCACTGTGATTATATCACGCCATGAAATCTTATTTCCATGCTTTTTGGCAACTTCGATGCTTTGTTCTACAGCGGCGGCTTCATCCTCTGGAATGATTGGTTTAACTTGTTGGTAAAGTTCTTCGGCCTTTTCCACCGAAACAAACGTGTTAGGTATTTCTGCCACCCGTAATGCCTGGACAGCCTGCTGTACAGCTGCGTTCATCTGCGCGGTTAGTATTTTCGTATCTATTGTTTTGCTTAATTCTGCTATTTCCCTTGTAATCTCTCCAAGCGGGAGAGAAAAGTCCATCTGTAAATTTTTCAAATAATCGGGTGGCAGCACCACAGATTTCATGGCCTGCTGCATCGCTTTTACTGCATTTTCAGATTGATTTCGGTAGGGTTCCATTATCCTGTACATTTCTTCTGCAATAATGCCCAAATTGTTACGCAGTTCTGGATTTAAGTCCAAATAAGACAGTGCTAATTTTCTCTCATTCATTATCATCACCCCCTTTCCAGCTTGATTATAGCATGGCAGGGGAGTGTACACAAACAAATTCACCCGCACAAGGAGGTGAAACCAATGACCAGCACCGAACTTGCCATGCGCCCCACGATGACGCTGCAGGACCTGTGCGAATACTTCAAGGCAAATCTGGTGCCCGCCAACCCGGAGACCATGGCCGAGTACATCGTGGCCGGGCGGTTTCCGTTTGCTGTCGGGCTTGACCCGCCGCAGCAGGGCAGGGGACAGCGCAAGCTGCTCATCAGCCGCGCCGGAGCCTATGCCTGGCTTGATGACTTTTTACAGACCGACACCATCAAAATTTAGGAGGAATCCATTATGCCCACAAACAAAGTGGCCGCCCAGGTGTTGGCGCACCCGAACGGCCAGAGATGTGAACTCACGCAAATTCACAATCATATTTTACTGCATGCCGTGCGTTTTGGCAAGTTTTTTTGCAAGACCTGCGCGGTGATGCTGGCCCTGCTGGGGCTGGCGGCGATGGCGGCATTGCCCACGGCCACCGCACTAGCCCGCCAGATTTGTTGAGGAGGTATACCATGGACAAGAACAAGCAAAATGCAACCAGCGTCCTGGAGGAGCTTGAAGCGTTTTATGCTGCGAGTGAGGCAGCCCTTCAGGAAGCAAGAGCCAGCGGCACAGAGCGCGAGCGGCTATATCGTTTAGGTCAGCGGGATGCCGCTCTCCAAGCCATCAAAATCGTTAAAGCGTGGTTTGCTGCTGATGACGCATGAAGATCTGGCCTGGGTGCAGGGGCAGCTGCGCGGCTGCGCTAACGCCCGCCGCCAGCTGAGAATCTGTGCCGAATGCCTATGCCTGACCGATGATGAACTGCTGACGCACCTGGGCTATACAAGCATGGCCGCTTTCCGCGCCGCCCATCCCCAAAGCAAGCACCCCGTTGGCCCACAGGTCGAGCGCATCCATCACCCTGTGCCGCCAGACGTGATGCTGGAGAGCGTCCTGCGCTACTACGGCGGGGAACGCCTAAGCACCGTGTGCAGCCTGATGGGCTACACTCAGCCGGTAACGCGTGAGGCCATCCGGCACAGGGTTTGCACCTGGAGAAAGAAACACCCGGCGCTTGCCGCCGGTATGCCGCCCAAGCGGCCCAATACACCCATAAAGGAGAAAGCTATGGAATTGAACATTGATGCAACAGGCCTGCCCGCCTACGCCTATGCCCGCAGCCCCTACACCGGCGGCATCGTGCGCATCGTGCGCGGGGAGCGCGCCCTGTTTGGCCTAAGCAACCAGACCTGTGCAGATGAGCTGAACGCCGCTGCCGGAGTTACCCGCGCCCAGGCCGCCGCCATGTACAACGGCGCAATGTGCGGCTGGGGTACGCCTTACTCGGACCCCAGCAACTACAATGAGACCGGCAGCTATGTCGGCCCGAATATGGAGGACCCCCATGGAACAGAATGTTGAAATCAAAAAGCCAGTCCCTAACCCCCGCGACATGGCCGCTGGTGAGATCGTGGTCAATGTCCAAAAGACCGATGAAAACGGCGTGACGATCAAGCTGTGGCCGGATGTCAGCGCGGTGCGCAACCACATGAACGACTTTGTCAGCCTGGTGCCCTGTGATACCTACAGCGTCCGGCATTACACTTGCGGACGGTTTATGTACTGCGCCATCGCGCTGGATGATGCCACCCGCGATGCGCCCTGTCCCGCCGCCTACCGCGTACATAGTGACAGCGCCACAAACGAATCGGACGGCAGCTTCCTGGCCGCTGCGGCTGCCTGGGGCATCGGCGCCGGGTTGTTCGATCTGCCGCCGCTGCGCATCCCGTCCAACAAGGTGCACATCGTCCCCCAGGGTAAGCCCGGCACCAACATCATTGAGCGGTACGTCATGGACGACACCCTCACGCTGGACGACATCACCTACAACGATGACGGCAGCGTCGCCAGCCTGCGGGTGTGCAAGCGCGATGGGAGCGTGATCACATGGCAGGCAAACTGATTGCCCACCTTGTTGCGTGGTACATGCCGGACAAGTCGCCCGGCGGCGGTGGGCTGGAAAACCTGACGGTAGACAACGCCTATCTGCTGGAAGCGCAGCGACTGCACGCCGAGCTGGAACGCCGTGCGCGGGGCCAGCCTTTGTGCGTTGAGGTGGATATCCGCCCGGTGAAAAACAAGCGCACGCTGGACCAGAACCGCCTGATGTGGGCGCTGTTGAACCGGCTGGCGCTTGCATTGAGCGGCGACACGCCCGGCGGGGTGACTGCCGAACAGTGCTACCTTGACCTGCTGGTTGAGTTCGGCGCAGAGGTAGAGACCTGGCGCGTGCCGGTCAAGACTCTGCCCGCCCTACGCAATGCCTACCGCGTTGTGCAAAAGGTGGAACAGCTGGACAACGGCTACTGCATGGTTCGCATCGGGCTGGGCAGCAGTAATTTTGACCGCCAGCAGATGCACGACTTCATTGACCGCATCTTTGACCGGCTGGCCGAAGCTGGCGTGGACGATGCCGAAACCACCGAGCAGTACCGGGACTGGAGGCGCGCCGATGAACTGTATTAAATGCGGCAGCAGCCAGGTACATGTTATCGACACCCGCGCCAAGGGACCCCGGCGGATCTACCGCCGCCGTGACTGCCTGGCCTGCGGCTACCGATGGACGACCGTAGAGCTGCCCGCCGGTGATCTGCGCCGGGCAGTGGATGCCTTGAACGGGCTGGAGGAGCGCCATGGCAAAAAGCATACTGCAAAACGATAAGGAGTGCTACCTGTGCCGCCGGATGTACAACCTACGCACCACGCGCGGCCTGGAAGAGCATCACATCCTGTTTGGACGCGGGCGGCGCGAGCTGTCCGAGCAGTACGGCCTCAAGGTCTGGCTGTGCCACAACCACCACAATGAGCCGCCCCTAGGTGTGCATTATAATCCTTGTTCCCGGCGGGTGTTGGAACGGGCGGCACAATTTGCTTTTGATAATCTCCACGGCCCCGGCAGCTTTGCCAAGGTTTTCGGAGAAGAAATTTAGGAGGATGCAAACAATGCCCCAGATTGTGAACAAAAAGAGCGTGCTGGACATGGCGATGGGCGCGATTGCCGAAATCACCGACTACGAGGTGGAGCGGGTGGTTGCCAACATCATGGACCCCAACACCAGCGCCACGGCCAAGCGCAAGATCACCATCACGCTGACGTTTGCCCCGGACGACTACCGGCAGCAGATCGGCATGGATGCCCAGGCCAAGACCGCGCTGGCCCCGATCCAGCCGGTGCGCACGTCCCTGTGCATCACCAAGGGCCGCGATGGCAGCCTGCTGCTGGCCGAAATGACGCCCCAGGTCCCCGGACAGGTGGACATGGACGGCGATGAGACACCGATGCCCGCAATGGCCCGCGTGGGCCGTGCCGGGTACTGATAGAAAGGATGAACGACATGGAAGTTAGTTTTTTAAAGGATGCCATTGACCGCGTTGCAGAAATGGCCAAACCGTTTACCTTTGAGTTCGCCGGGCGTCAGTTCTGTTCGGCTGAGCTGCACGAAATCAGGCCGGAAGTTGATTTCCCGGCGCGGTACTCGGTGGACACGTTGGACGCCCTTGTTAAGCTGATCCGCACGGAGGGTGCCCATTATTCTCCCCTGCTGTATGTGCGCGTGGACAGCGCCCGGCGGGTGGTGGTGGATACCACATACACCGGCGCAGAATGGGCAGAATTTACCCGCGCGCCTTTATATGAAGCCGTAACCGATGTGCCGAGCATCACGGTCAACCAGAACATGAACCAGGACCGCGCCGTCATCGAATTGCAGAGCCTGTACGCCGTCACCGATGACCGTGACTACCTGCTGGCCCTGTTGAGCCGCATTGACGTCAATCAGGGCGTGTCCAGTGTGGACAACGGCATCAGCCAGGAGGTCAGCGTCCGCACTGGCGCGGTGCTGAAAGAGCAGCAGACTGTGCAGCCGATTGTCCGCCTGCAGCCTTACCGCACGTTCCTGGAGGTGGAGCAGCCTGCCAGCGACTTCCTGCTGCGCCTTGACAAAGAGGGCCGCCCGGCGCTGTATGAGGCCGACGGCGGGGCCTGGAAGCTGGAAGCCAAGCGCAACATCGCCGCCTATCTGGGTGAGCAGCTGGCCGATCTGGTAGAGAGCGGTAAAGTGGTGGTGATGATCTAATGCTGAACGTTGTTGCATTGCAGGGCCGCCTGGCCCGTGACCCGGAGCTGCGCCAGACGGCCACCGGCAAGAGCGTGGCCACCTTTACGCTGGCCTGTGACCGCGGGCGTAAGGATGCCAGCGGCAAGAGCCTGACAGACTGGGTGCCCGTCATCGCATGGGAGCAGCGCGCCGATTTTGCTTATAAGTGGCTCACTAAGGGCCGGATGGTTACCGTAGACGGGCGGATCCAGAGCCGCACCTACCAGGCCAAAGACGGCACAAACCGCACGGTGCTGGAGGTGGTTGCCAACAATATCAATTTCTGTGGCAGCAAGGCCGACAACCCCGGCCAGACCTCCACCGCCCCGGCGGGTCAGCCTAACGTCGGCGCACCGGCACCGGCCTATAACCAGGGACCCGGCGACGACTTTGCGCTGATCGAGGATGAGGGCGACCTGCCGTTTTAACCATTAAAAGTTGAAAAAAGACCTTGCAGGGATGCGCTAAAAAAGAGCGCGGCGCACCCCTGTATTAAGGTCGGCCATTTTTAGGAGCGTACCAGATGGAAACACCGACTTTTTACACCATGCTCCCCGCCGCTGTGCGGTACGACAAAAATTTGAAACCCAACGAAAAGCTGCTTTTTGCAGAGATTTCCGCGCTGACAAACGTGACCGGCTACTGCTACGCCAGCAACGCCTATTTCCAAAACCTCTTCGATGCCAGCACCCGGACGGTGCAGGGATGGTTGAAGCACTTGCAGGATTGCGGTTACATCTCGATCATCCAGGTGGGCGGCGGTGCCGGTGAGCAACGCGCCGAGCGTAGGATCAGCCCGCTGGCCGGTATGGCGGTAGTGCCGCAGACCCCCGCAAAAATATGCGCCACCCCCGCAGAAAATTGCGGGGGGACCCCCGCAAAAAAATGCGCAGATCCCCCGCAAAAAAATGCGGGTAGATTATTACAAGATAATATTAATACAAGAGAGATTAACGCGGGCGCCCGCGAGGATGCTTTCAGCATCTTTCAACAGGCCTTCCCCGGCAATGAACAGCTGACCAAGGCCCTGATCGCTTTTGCAGAATCTCGGGCTGCTGGCAAGCATCCCCTTACCGCGAACGCCGCCAAGCTTGCCTGCAACAAGCTCAAGCAGCTGGCCGATGAGGCCCATGTCCGAAACAGAAGCGGCTACATGGTAGCTGTTCTGGAGCAGAGCATCCTGCGCGGATGGGAGGGGCTTTTCTCCTTGAAAGATGATTTTGTGGATAAGGCTCCGGTCCAGCGCCCCGCCAACACGGCAGACCGGCCGCGGGAAATCGGGCCGGATACCGACATCACCGAATTTTTGTGAGGCTGAACGATGCAACAAGCAACCATGACCCGCCAGCAGACAACTCAACGCGCGTTTTTGGGCGCGGCGCTGATGGATCCGGACGGCGCGCGGGATTACGTCACCAGGATGGTCCCGGCCATGTTTGAAGACGGCGTTTGTCACGACATTTTCACCGCAATCCAGCAGTTGATCTACAGCGGTAGCCCCGTGGATGTCATCACGGTCATCAACACAGCGGCCAACGGGCACCCGGCGGATGATGTGAAAGTTGCCGTAATGCAGATGGCCGAGACCTGCCCCAGCGTCTCCAACATCGGCAGCTATGCGGCGCAGATTCTTGAAGATCACCGCTACCGGCTGTTGACCGGCGACCTGATGAAGTGCCTGGCCAAGGATGCGATGGACAGCGACAGTATCTGCCGCCAGCTGCGCCGCACCCTGGCGATGCAGGACGCCATCCGCAGCACCCAGGCAGACAGCACGGCCCGGGACTTCGACGCGGTGCTTGATGCTACACTGGCCCGGCTGAAAGAACCAGACGACAGCCTAAAGCTGGGCTGGCCCGAGCTGGACCGCTTCGGCGTTTTTGGACGCCAGCGCGTGTGCGTTGTAGCCGGGCGGCCCGGCTGCGGTAAAACGGATTTTTCGCTCAACCTTGCATCGCGGCTGTCCAAAAAATACAGGGTCTACTACCTGACCCTGGAAGAAGCCGCCGAAGCCTTGATGGACCGCATCTTGTCCAAAGTGGCGCGGATTGATTCCAGCAAACTGACCAACAAAACACTGGACCCGCACGAATGGGAGATCATCGACAATGCTGCGGCCCGGCTGCGGCAGCACCACAACATGATGATTGATTCTGACAGCAACCTGACGATCGACGGCCTGGAAGCCAAACTGATGCAATACAAGCCGGATGTTGCCTTTATTGACCACATCGGCCTGCTAAGCCCTACTGACCCCCGGCAGACCGAGTATCAGCGCATCAGCGAGATCACTCGGCGGCTGAAAGTGGCTGCCATGAAGATGGGCATTGTCATCGTGGAACTATGCCAGATCAACCGCTCCGGTGTGAAAGGCAACGAGGGCCGGTTTTGCAACCTGGAGGATCTGCGCGGATCCGGCACGATCGAACAGGACGCCAACAGCGCCATTTTTGTGGAGAACAAACGTCCAGAGGACAGCCAGGAACTGCGCGGCGAAAATATGTACAAAGACACCGCTATCATGTACGCGAAAAACCGCGAGGGTCCGACCGGCGTTGTATCTATGAGATGGCAGCCCCAATACCATCAATGGCAGCCCGTTCCGAAAGAAGATTTTGAAGAGATGGGCGAGCAGATGCCCTGGCCCCAATAACGTATTGACCCGCCCCGGCGGGATAGGAGGATTACTATGATAAGCATTGCAATTATTAACTTAAAAGGCGGCGTCGGGAAAAGCGTCACCACCTGCAACCTGGCCGCTGAGCTGGCCGCGCTGAGCAAGTCCGTGCTGGTAGTTGACCTGGACAAGCAGGGCAACACAAGCAAGTTTTTCGGTGTGCTGGATTATGACCGGCCCAGCGTGGCAGAGGTCATGATGGGCGAGTGCCGGGTTTGGGATGCCGTTGTCGAAGATACCGGCGTGGTCGGGGTGCATCTGCTGCCATGCGATATGCGGATGCTGAAAGCAAACCGTGGCATTCTGATGGACACCACCGAGCCGCAGCAGTTCCGGCTGCGGGATGCGCTGGATGAAGTTGCTGTGAATGATGGGCTATATGACTACTGCATCATGGACTGCCCGCCTGATCTGGACATGGGCAGCATCAACGCACTGTGTGCTGCGGACTGGGTCATTATTCCGGTCGACTGTGATGAGTGGGCCTGTGACGGCATGCGCGAGATCGTTGACCAGATCGAGCGGGTGCAGATGTACTACAACCCGCATCTCAAAATCATGGGCGCGCTGATGACGAAATACCGCCGCACCCGATATGCGGCAGAGGTCGTCCACCAGCTGAACGACGCGGGCGTTGAAATGCTGGGCACCGTCATCCGCTACACGATCAAGGTCAGCGAGGCCAAGAGTGCCCACAAACCGCTGCGCGCGTATCGCCCGGATTGTTCGGCAGCAACGGATTACGGATGCCTGGCCGATGAGGTCGAGGAAATCGTGTCCAGAATGAACACAAAGGAGGGCTAAGCCATGAGCAAGGGATTTTCTATCAACGACATCCTCGGAAACGGTGCAAAGCCTGCCGCCCCGGCTGGGCAGAAAATGCAGGTCGTCATGCTGCCGACGGCAGACATTGAACCGAACCCGGAAAATAGCATCTACGAGATCGGTGACGTTGCCATGCTGAAAGCTGATATTGCCGAGCGTGGCCTGCGCAGCCCGCTGGAAGTCCTGCCCGCCCAGGGTGGCAAGTACATGCTGCTGGCCGGGCACCGGCGCTGGACTGCCTGCCGTGCCTTGACAGCTGAGGGCGTGACCGGGTTTGAGGTTTTGCCCTGTGTTATCCACCAAAGCCAGGGTGCGGACGACGACTTGATCGCGCTGATCACCTCCAACGCCACGGCGCGCGAGCTGAGCGATGGCGAACGCCTCCGGCAGTATATTGCCCTTAAGCAGGCCCTTGAACGCAAAAAGGCCGCGGGCGGTCTGGATGGCCGCGTCCGTGATGAGATGAGCCGCATCACCGGCGACGGCACCGGGACGCTGGGGCGCTTGAATGCGATTGCCAGCAAGTGTGTGCCGGAGGTCATTGCCATGGTAGAGCACGGCGAAATTACCATGACGCGGGCTTATGAGTGCAGCAAGCTGTACAAGGTGCAGCAGGTGACATTCGCGAAAAACAACTATGCGCCCCTGCCGGAGGTAAGCAACGATGTGCAGAAAGCCGCGATTCTGTACATTGTGGATGAGGGTGTGGCCGATCAGCTGAGGGGGCTGGATTACGTCCAGTGTTGTGAGTGGAATTATGCAGACGGGGGCAAACTTGATGCCCAGAAAATGCAGCCCGTGACGCTGGACATGACTGATAATGTCGCCAATGCTATCCTGCGCATTGCCCCGGCGGGCCGGACATCTTTCACCGTTGAACAGTTGGACCCGGCGGATCAGAATGAAGTCATCGCCAAGAGCTGCATCTATTCGTCCCAACTGTACCGCACTGCGCGCAGCCGCTATATTGATAAAAAAGCACTTGAAAAATATAAAGCCGAGGAGAAAGAGAAAAAGAACGTCGAAAAGGTCCGGCATGACGCCGCCGAGAAATGGCTTGCACTTGCCCGGCAAGAGTTGGCCGACTTCGACAATTGGAAGCTGACGGCCCGCCACAAGGATCTAGGGCTTACGATCCGTGAGCGCAAAATGTTTGACGGCGGGCGGCTCATTATCGCGGTGGATGATACGGGACGCTATGACGGCCCGGTGAATGGGTTCCCGTATCGTGAGTGCTTTTCTGTCCGCCTCGGCCCGGATGGTGAGCGCGTCGGCCGTGACGGTGAGCGGGTCGCCTTCGACTGGTATAAGCGTTGGTACAGCACCAGTGCTGCCATTGAGGGCTACATTGCCGACGACATCAAGCGGGCCGCGCGGGGTAAATGATGGCTACAATTGCAAATTTCATCCTTGAGGTCATCGGCGGTGCAGTGCTGGCCGGGCTGTTTGTGGTGTTTTATGCCCTGGGTGTTTCGGTGGGCAGAGAGGCATCACAGAACAAGTTGCAAGACGATGACACGTCAATGGAGCACAAACATGGAGGCGAGGATCCTTGACCTATGATGAAATGACCGCATGGCTGAACCGCTACCGCAACGCCCGGCAGATAGAGCCACGCTTGAGAGAACAATTGCGGGAAGATGAACGCCGTGCCGCCTATGTTGATATCTTGCGCAAGGCCAGCCCCGGCGGGGCCGATGACCTTGATGCCGTATTGGTCAGCATCAACACGCGTCGGCAAAACCTGGCCGCACAGTTGATGAATGGCGAGGCCGTAAAAGTTGAGATTGAGGGAGCAATTAGCGATCTTGATGATGCTTTAGAGCGCGAAGTGCTACAGCTGCGCTACTTGGGCGGCAAGACCAACCGCCAGATTGCGGACAGGATGCGTGTGACCGAACGGTATGTGCGCAAGCTGCACCGCTGCGCCGTTTTGAAATTGTCAAGAGTTTTTTAAAATTAGTTCCGCTTAGTTCCGCCCCAGTGTGGTAGGCTGATGGTGTCGGGTAGGTTGGGGCTTGATACTCGACGGCTTGCTTGTTCAGATATCCTCCTGAACGATAGTCGCCCCATATCGGGGCGGCTATTTTTTATCCAGGTTGCAGGGTTGCGGGCGCCCTCACGCCCGGCGGTTCGATTCCGCCAGACTGGGCATGTTATGTCTCCTTATTGACAGCCGGGAAAGACCGGCACTTTGCCGTATAGCTTCCCGCTGGTCTTTAGGCAATTCCCCAACGGGATGAGCGCTGCGTCCCAAGCAATGCGCGGTACAGGTGCAAGGCCTGTGTACGGCTCCATTGCGCCGCTGCTGGCGCTGTAATAAATAAGCAGCTGACGGATGGCAATAGACCATCATGCCCAGCGGGCGGGAGAGGCTCACCTGCATTGAGACAAAGAAACTCCGTCTCGCGCCGCTGGGCATCTATTGTATTTTATTCTGCCCCGGCGGGGCAATGTGTCCATATTGGACACGCGGAATATTTCAACCACCGGGGGTGCCTATGGAGAAACGACCGACCGGCAATCCCCGGTATGCCAACGGGGCCCTGCGCCGCAAGTACCGCGCCAGGCTGCGGGCCATGGGCGGACCGTGCGGCATCTGCCATGGCAGGCTGGGGCCGATTCATTACGATGAACCGTCCGATGCCGCGCATCCGCTGTCCTTTGTGATTGATGAGATCAAACCTGTGTCGAAGTGGCGGCAGTTCGGGTATGCTTCGCCCCGCGCTGCGGCCGAGGATTGGGGCAACTTGCAGCCTGCACATTACTTTTGCAATGCGCAAAAAGGCAACAAAACAGGCGTTTTCGGGGCAGATTCGGGGCAAAAAATCACGAAATCACCCAAAATCAGCGACGGAAATTGGTAGGTGGGGAGGGTCCCCCGGCCCCCGCGGCGGCGACCTCGCCCCGTCCAGCGCCGATTTACACACAGGGAGTTTTTGAATGAAGATGAAGAGCGTGACGGCCCGGAACGACCGGCTTTTGCAGTTGAAGGAACTCGCAAAAGTGCTGGCGGGCAGTATCGACAGCTGCAACGACCCCAAGGCGCTGCCGCCGCTGGCCAAACAGTACCGGGAGACCATCCGGGAAATTGAAGAAATCGAGGGAGCAAATAACCATGGCGACGAAGTCAGCGACATCCTTGGCGAGCGCGCCGCTGATGGGAAGCCAGGAGCCGTCCGAAAGGATCGCGCCTGAGTACCAGCGGTCGGACGGGCTGGACGCTGCCAAGCTGGTGCGGGTAGGCGGCACTGTGCTGGACCCCTGGCAGGGTGACGTACTGGACGACTGGATGGGGTTTACCCCGGCGGGCAAGTGGGCCGCACCGACGGCGGGCGGCAGCGTACCGCGCCAGAACGGCAAAAGCCTGCTGATCCAGGCCCGGAGCGAGGCCGGGATGCTGATGTACAACGAGCAGGTCATCTACACCGCCCACCTGCAGAAAACCGCCACCGAGACTTTTGAGGAAATGCGGGACTTTTTCGAGGGAGCCAAGCTGCGGCGCTATGTGGCCGAGATCAAGACGGCCATCGGGCGCGAGCAGATCATCCTGAAGTCCGGCGCGCGCATCAAGTTTCTGGCCCGCACCCGTAACGGCGGCCGCGGCCAGCATGGTGACCTGCTGATCTTTGACGAGGCCCAGGAACTGGACGCGAACCAACAGGCATCCTTTCTGCCGGCCATCTCGGCCAGCCTGAACCCGCAGACGCTGTACCTGGGCACCCCGCCCGATGAGACCGCCGTGGGTACGGTGTTCCGGGGCATCCGCAACAAGGCGCTGGAAGGCGAGAGCCGCAAGACCGCCTGGTTTGAGTTTTCCGTGCCCGAAATCGGGGATGTGACCGACAAGCGCCGCTGGGCGGCAACCAACCCGGCGCTGGGGCGGCGCATCCAGCTGACCACCATTGAGGGCGAGGTGGAACAGATGGACCCCGACACCTTCGCCCGGGAGCGCCTGGGCTGGTGGAGCCCGGTGCTGACAGAACAAACCGACTACGCTTTAAACAAAACCGCCTGGGAGCAGTGCGCCAGCGATGAGCTGAAACCCGAGGGCAAGACCGCCTACGGGGTAAAGTTTGCCGCCGATGGTTCTGCCGTCTGCCTGTGTGGTGCGGTCATCCCGAAAGAGGGACCTGCCCGCGTCTCGCTGATCGAGATGCGGCCCTCGGGGCAGGGGTACGGCTGGCTGGCCGACTGGCTGAATGTCCGCTACGACCGCGCCAGCTGTGTGGTCATTGACGGCCGCAACGGCGTGGACGTGCTGGTGGAGCGCATCCGCCCCATCTGGAAAGCGAAAAATTCCGTCATCCGCCCCGGCACGAAAGATGTGATCGCGGCGGTGGGCGGTTTTACCAACAGCGTGAACGAGCACAGCCTGACCTGGTATCGCCCCCAGACGGTGCTGAACGAGAGCGCGGTGACCGCCATCAAGCGGCCCATCGGCGGCGGGTACGGCTTTGGCGGCGACAACAGCCTGCCGGTGGAAGCCTGTGCCCTGGCCCTTTGGGGCGCAAAAACCTGCAAACGAGACCCGACACGCAAGATGCGCATCGGCTAAAAGGAGCAAAGATGACCGACCTGCATTTTGGCATCATCACAGGGCTGACCCTGGAGGAAAACCGGCAGCTGGCAACGCTGGCCGAGGTGTTCAACTACCACCAGCCCTACAATGAGACCAAAGACAAATACTACGAGGGGCACATCACCCTGAACGATGTAAACATCGGCATTGCGCTGCCCGGCGGCATCAAAAAGCTGGAGGTCGGCTGCAACTGGGGCCAGAAAACCGTTGATGTGCTGGCTGCGCGCAGCATGTTTGACGGTTTTGTAGGCAAAAACACCGAAGCCCTGACCCAGATGGTAGCCAACAACCGGTTGATTGCCGAGTACAGCAAGGCCTGCCGGGATGAGCTGAAATATGGCTGTGTGTTTGCCTCACTCTCCGCCGATGATGCCATAGGCTGCCGGGTCCGTTTCCACAGCCCCGTCACAGCGGCGGCTTTGTGGAGCGGCGAAAAAGGGCGCATCGACTGCGGGCTTGCCATCATTGACACCGTGCCGGATGAGCAGTTCAAAGGGCGCTGGTTGCCCCGCCTTGTCAACTTTTACACCGATGAGGCGGTCATCGTGCTGGAAATGGTGCAGAACCAGTGGCGAGCCACACGCCACCGGCACCGTATGGGCCGCCCTCTGATGGAGCCGCTGATCTGGAACGCCACCAGCGACAAACCCTTTGGCCGCTCCCGGCTGAAAAAGGCCATCCGCGCACTGATCGATGATTATGTCCGCATTGTTGCGAACGCCACCGTGGCGCTGGAGTTCGACACTACGCCCCAGAAATATCTGCTGGGCGTGACCGATGAGCAGTACGATACCATCATGAACGACAAGTTCAAAACCTATGTGGGCAGCCTGCTGACCGCTACCAGCAACCCAGAGACCGGAGAAAACCCGCTGTTTGGCCAGCTGGCCCAGGGCAGCCTGGCACCCCATGTGGAAAAAATGCGGATGACCGCCACCCAGTTTGCCGCCGCCACCGGCCTGACCGTGACCGATGTGGGCGTGATCAATGATGCCAACCCCACCAGCAGTGATGCGATTCTGGCCCAGAGCCAGACCCTGGTGCTGATGGCCCAGCAGTTGAACACCGGCAACGGCGATGCGCTGCGCACCATTGCCCGAATGGCCCAGGCCATTGCCCGCAGCGTGACGCTGGATGAACTGACCGAGGAGGAGCGGGACGTTATGGCCCACTTCAAGAACCCCGCCATGCCCAGCGTAGCCGTGACCGCGGACGCTGCCATCAAGATTGCCACGGCACGGCAGGAGTTTGCCAGCACCGATACCTTTTTGGAGATGATCGGTTTTGACCAGGCGGACATTTTGCGCATCAAGGCCCAGGAGCAGCGGGTGCGGGGGCAGCAGGTTTTGTTAGAGGTCGAAGATGAAGCTGACGGCACAAACGTGGAGTGAGTATGTGGCCCGCCTGGCCCGGCTGAACCAGAGTGCCGGGCAGCTGATGGCTGACTACATAGCCGCCCACGGCACCGGGGACACTGATACATTGATCGCCTACGCCCACGCGCTGGTGACAAAGTACGGCGAGGGCAGCGCCGAACTGGCCTGCCAGATGTACGATGCCCTGGCCGCTGCGGCCCGGGCGGGGGTGCCTGCCGCCGAGCCTGCCGAACCGGCCAGCTACGGCGAGATAGCCAGGATGGTGCAGGCCACCAAGGCCAGCCCGCCCCAGATGCAGCGCGGGGTCAGCCGCCTGGTCAAACGCGCCGGAGCCGACACGACCTTAAAAAACGCCCTGCGGGACGGGGCCGAGTTTGCCTGGGTGCCCCAGGGTGACACCTGCGCCTTTTGCCTGACGCTGGCAAGCCGCGGCTGGCAGAAAGCCAGCCAGGCAGCCATCAAGGGCGGGCACGCCGAGCATATCCACGCCAACTGCGACTGCGAGTACGCGATACGGTTTGACGGTGCCAGCACGGTGGCCGGGTATGACCCGGAGAAGTACCTGAAACAGTACCGGGACGCTGGCAGCGATGTGAACGCTCTGCGCCGGGTGAACTACGCCAGGAACCGCGAGCGCATCAACGCCCAGAAACGGGCGGCGTATGCGGCGAGGAAAGCCCTTGAAGCCGAAACTTTCCCCACTTCCGGCGGAATGTTGGATGTGTTGGAAGAATACCAGCGCAATGCCAAACCCGGTGCAGGCACTTTGACCTACGGCGAGGGCTACCGTATTTCCCACCATGCCGAGGAAATAAAAACAGCACAATGGCTGCACGAAAACCTCGGCGGCGACATTGTGCTACTGGCTGAAGATGGCGGGCTTTATGAAAAGACTCCAGATTTTTTGTGGCGTGGCAAGGGATGGGAATTAAAAACTACCACAACCGAAAAATCTGCCGATAGTGCACTGCGAAACGCATTAAAACAAATACTTGAAAATCCTGGCGGCGTAATTTTGGACTATGGCGACAATGAAGTCTCTATTCAGGACATAGGAAAAATTGTGATACGCCGTTTGGAACGGCAAGAAAAATGTACAGCAGATATTTTAATCCTAAATCATGGAAAGATTGTCAGAGCGATTCGATACAAAAAATGAGGCTTTACCACCCCCACCAGAACGGGCGGAGGGGAGCCTCACCTATATTATATTCAAACATCATAGAAAAGTCAATAAAATCAGTAAGGAGTCTAACATGAAAAAAATCTTTTCCGCAGTTTTTTCTGTTCTGATTGCCACAATGCTGCTATGCGGATGTTCGGAAGCTGATAAAGCCAACTACAACATTGCTAAGCAGGCCGATTACTTTGAAAGCGAGCGTAAGATCACCGTCTACAATGCCCGCACCGACACGATTGTCATGGAAGCCGAGGGCTACATGTCTATCAGCAACAATGACAACGATGAGCTGGTCTGTACCGTAAAAATCGGGCCTGACCAGTACAAAGTCAACTACATCTACCTGAATGAGTACACGATGTATGTCGTAGAAGATATTACCGGCACGCATACCGACCCATACCACTACAAACTGTATTTCCACGCGGACATACTGCCCAGCGTGGAAGTCAAGCCGTAATCTGGAGAATTTCTGTGCGCATGATTTTTATGGTTGTAGGCTGCCTTGCCGTGATGGCTGTTGCAACCATATTGATTGTAACAGCCATCCTATCTATTTTACTACTTATAGATTTTATCCGTAATTATTGGTAGGCACGATATAACAGCAGCGCTTCGGCGCTGCATTTATGTCTAACCTGGCCGCATGAGGCCGGGGCGGGCGTTTTTTATACCCAAAATTGCCCGGCATGGCGTAAAACTGCACAGCCAAGGCGGATGCGACCCGCGTAAACAAAGCGCAGGCGGAAAGGAACCCTTATGAAACGCGAAGAAGTCAAGAACAAGATCCCCGGCATTACCGATGAACAGCTGGATTGGCTGATGGGCGAAAACGGCAGGGACGTCACCGCCGAAAAGACCAAGGCCGCCAGCCTGCAAGGCCAGGTGGATGACCTGACCAAGCAGCTGAACACCGCCAAAGACGGCCTGAAAGCCTTTGAGGGGGTGGACGTGGCTGATCTGAAGGACCAGATCACCAAGCTGCAGGGCCAGCTGACCGACCAGGCCGACAGCTTTGCCTTTGATGCCGCCCTGGACGGTGCCATCCGCGATGCACGCGGCCGCGATGTAAAGGCCATCCGCGGGATGCTGGATGTGGCGGCGCTGAAAGCCAGCAAGGACCGCACCAGCGACATCAAGACCGCGCTGGATGCCCTGGTGAAAGACAAGGCCTGGGCCTTTGATGCCGCCCCCGGCGGCTACCCCAACGTGAAAGACGGCGGCGAGGCCGCCGCCCGCGGCAAGGGCGGCATGGTGGACGGCGTGGAGGCTGCTTTCGCGTCGATGAATCCGAACTTGAAAGTGTAAGTTTTACAGAAAGGAGCCAATTATGGCACATGCAAATCAGGAACGCTGGAGCAAGCTGGTGGACGCTAAGCTGCGCAATCAGCTTGTGACCCGTGACAACTACATCTTTAACAACCGCTACGAGGGCGACCCCAAGGCGGGCAAGGTCAAGATCCCGGTGCGTGATACCGAGGTCTCTGTCAAGGACTACAACAAGGCCACCGGCATCGACCCCGAGGCCGGTACCACTACCTACCTGGAGCTGAACATCGACCAGGACGAGGCCGTGAACGAGCTGATCGACGGCTTTGATGCCGCCAGTGTGCCCGATGGCATTGTGGCCGACCGCCTGGACAGCGCCGGTTACAGCCTGGGCCTGTCCATCGACAAGAAGTCCATCGAGGCTTTGCAGGCCGCCAGCGGCGCCACCATCAGCGCCACCAAGACCGCCGCTACCGAGGCCAACGCCTACAAGCTGGCGCTGGAGGCCAAGCGCGTGCTGAGCCGCAAGGGCGTACCCGCCGATGGCCGCTTTATGATCGTCTCGCCCGAGTACCTGGAAGTGCTGATGCTGGATGAGCATTTCATCAAGCGCGGCGACCTGTCCCAGGAGATGGTGCAGGCAGGCGTGGCCGGTAAGATTGCGGGCTTCAACGTGTTTGAATCCAACAACATGGATTACGAGAACACCACCCGCGTGGCCAGCAAAAAGACCACCACCGAGTTCATTGCTGGCCACCCGAACTGGTGCCACCGCGTGATGGAGTGGCAGGTCCCCGTCCACCTGCAGGATCTGGCCGGCAGCGGCAAGTACATCGGTGCAAGCGCCGTGCAGGGCCGCAAGGTCTACGGCATCAAGGTCTCCAAGCCGCAGACCCTGTACATCAAGCGCACCGAGGCCTGATAAGGAGGGCACCCCATGGGATACGCCGATCTGGACGACGTGGAGAGCGGGTTCCGCACCCTGAGTGGTGAGGAACGGAACCGCTGCTTTTACCTATTAGAGGAAGCGGCTGTCATCATTGACGCCTATGGGCGGGAGGCCGACCCGGACGTGAAAAGGCTGGTCTCCTGCCGGATGGTGCGCCGCCTGCTGGGTGACGGCACCGGCGGCGAGACCCCGCTGTACCCCATGGGCGCTACCCAGGGATCCGCTACAGCGCTGGGCTATACCCAGAGCTGGACCATGGGCAGCAGCGGCAGCGCCGGGGAGCTGTACCTCTCTAAGCTGGAAAAAAAGCTGCTGGGTGCGGGCAACCGCATCGGCGCGGCCAGCCCGGTGGAGGGGCTTTGCGATGCTTCGGGGGATTGATGTGGTGCTGTACGAGAAGCACCAGACCGGCGAGGATGCTTTCCATGCGCCGGTGTATGAAGAAACGCCCGTGACCGTGCACAATGTGCTGGTTGGTGCCCCGGACACCGCTGCCATCGTGAACGAGCTGACCCTGACGGGCAGGCGGCTGGCCTACACGCTGGCCCTGCCAAAAGGGGATAGCCATGATTGGCACAACGTGACCGTGGAGTTTTTCGGGCAGAAATTCCGCACCTACGGCGATGTGGTGCAGGGCATGGAAAGCCTTGTACCGCTGGCATGGAACAAACAGGTAAAGGTGGAACGGTATGGCTAAGGTTGCAAAAATCAAACTGAACCGTGCCGGGGTGCGGCGGCTTTTGAAAAGCAAGGAGATGCAGGCCATCTGCACCGAGCATGCCGAGGAGATTGCCGCCCGCTGCGGGGAAGGCTACGCTGTGGACAGCATGCAGAAAGAGACCCGCGCCATTGCCACCGTGTATCCCCAGACTGCTGAGGCCCGCCGCGACAACTACCGCAACAACACCATAGAAAAGGCTTTGCGATGATCGAAACGACTGTTTTGGATTATCTGCGCGACCGGCTGGGTGTTCCTGTGACGATGGAAGTGCCGGAGGGAGCCTCCGGCACTTTTGTTGTATTGGAGCGCACCGGGGCTGAGCGGCATGACCATATCCGCCGCATGAGCCTGGCCGTGCAGAGTTACGCGCCCACGTTGTTACAGGCAGCACAATTGGACGATGCCGTGATCGAAGCCATGCTGGCTTTGCCCACGCTTGACCAGGTGGGGGCCTGCAAGCTGGAGCGCGATTACAATTTTACCGATACCGAAACCAAAAAATACCGCTACCAGGCGGTGTTTGCGGTGACTTATTACGAATAACCGCGTGTCCACACTGGACACGGGAAAGGAGCCTATAATGGCAGACACCAAAAATGTAACCACCAGTAAGCCCAAGATTGGCGGCGCGGTGTACCGTGCGCCTTTGGACACTACGCTGCCCACCGATGCCACCACCGCTTTGAATGAAGCATTTGTGTGCCTGGGCTATATCAGCGAGGACGGCCTGACCAACGCGAACAGCCCGGACGGTGACAAGATCAAGGCCTGGGGCGGCGATACCGTGTATACCTACCAGAAAGAGAAGGACGACACCTTCCAGTTCAAGCTGCTGGAAGCGCTGAACCCTGACGTGCTGAAAACCGTATACGGCGATGACAACGTGACCGGCACCCTCAAGGACGGGCTGACCGTAAAGGCCAACAGCAGCGCTGCCGAGGACAAGGCCTGGGTGGTGGAGCTGATCCTGAACGGCGTGCTGAAGCGCGTGGTCGTGCCCAAAGCCAAGATCACCGAGATGGACGACATCGTCTACGCCGATGAGGAAGCGCTGGGGTATGACATTACCATCACCGCCACGCCGGACACGAACGGCAACACCCACTACGAGTACATCAAGGAGAAAACGGCATGATCACCGGCAAGACAAAAAGCGGCTTTGTTTACGCCATCCCGGAAAAGCGCATCCACAACATGGAACTGCTGGACGCGCTGGTGGAGGTGGAGCGCGGCAGCGATGCCGGTTTGAGCGATGCGCTGAACCTGCTGCTGGGCAAAGACCTGAAGAAAAAGCTGTACGACCTCCACCGCGATGAGGACGGCATTGTCGATGGCGAGGCTGTCGCCAACGACTTTGTGCAGATCCTGCTGGATTACAAAGCGGGAAAAAACTCCTGACCCTGGCCCGGATGGCAGCGCTGGCCCCGGACGAGCTGGTGTGCGACATGGCGGAAACCTACCATGTACTGGACTGGCGCGCCCTGGGGCTGCCGCTGGCGGCCACCCTGGCCGGGGGCCTGCGGGAGACAAGCCGCACCTGCATGGCGCTGAACCATGCCCCGATAACGACCGACACGCTGCTGCTGGGCGCGATGGCTGACAGTTTGCAGCTGCTGGTGTGGAGCAAGACCAAAGACGCCCAGCATGGCCGCAACCGCCCTGCCCCGGTGCTGGATACCCTGTTGGGCACGGCCCGCCGCCGCAAGGTGACCGGCTTTGCCACGGCTGCCGAGTTTGAAGCGGCCAAAGCAGAAATTTTGAAGGGAGGCTGATGCCATGGCAAGCAAAACCGAACTGGCGAAAGCCTATGTTGAGATCATCCCCTCGGCCACCGGCATCGGCGGCAAGATCAGTGAAGCGCTGGGCGGGGAAGTAACCGCTGCGGGTGCTACTGCCGGGCAGAGCCTGGGCAAGAGCCTGATCGGCGCAGTGGGCAAGATCCTTGCGGCGGCGGGCATCGGCAAGATGCTGCAGGCCGCCTTTACCGAGGGCAGCGCCTTTGAGACTGAGGTTGCCAAGGTGGGAACCATTGCCGATACCACCAAAGTGCCCATTGGGGAGCTGAAAGAGCAGATCACTGACCTTTCCGGCACGATGGGCATTGCGGCGGGTGACCTGGCCGAGGCCACCTACCAGGCTATCAGCGCCGGGCAAGATACCGGCGATGCCGTGGCCTTTGCCGGGCAGGCGGCTAAGCTGGCCGCTGCGGGCTTTACCAGCAGTTCCTCGGCGGTCGACATCCTGACCACGGCGTTGAACGCCTACGGCCTGGGTGCCGACAAAGCGACCCATGTTTCGGACGTGCTGCTGACCACCCAGAACCTGGGCAAAACCAGCGTGGACGAGCTATCGGCCAGCATGGGCCGGGTCATCCCGCTGGCGGCAGCCTACAAGGTGAACGTGGAAAACCTGTCCAGCGGCCTGGCCATTATGACGGCCAACGGTATTGCTACCGCCGAGGCCACCACCTATACCAAGTCCATGCTGAACGAGCTGGGCGACACCGGCTCGACCGTGGGCAAGATCCTGCAGAAAGAGACCGGCCAGGGCTTTGCTGAACTGATGGACAGCGGCCAGAGCCTGGGCGACGTGCTGCAGGTGCTGTATGACAGCGTGGGCGGCGATGCCACCAAGTTTGCGGCGCTGTGGTCCAGCGTGGAAGCCGGTACGGGTGCACTCTCGCTGGCGAACTCCGGCGCGGAGAAGTTCAACGATGTACTGGGCCAGATGGTGGACAGCAGCGGTGCGACCGAGACTGCTTACACCACCATGACCGACACGATGGCCCACCGGATGGAGAGCCTGAAAACCAACGCTGCCAACCTGGGCATTGCGCTGTTTGATTCGGTCAGCGGCAAGCTGGGCGCAGCGGTCGACCTGGCCAGCGGCTACCTGCAGACCTTGCAGGAGGGCTTTACCAGCGGCGGCTTTGCCGGTCTGGCCGAGGGGCTGGGCAGCGTTTTTACCGACCTGACCACCAACGTAGGGCCGCAGCTGCTGCAAAGCGGCATCGACCTGATGACCCAGCTGGGGCAAGGAATGGTTACGGGCATCCCGCAATTGCTGGCACAGGCGCTGCCCATTGCGGCCGACCTGGCCAGCGGGCTGCGCGCCAATGCAGGCCAGCTGGTTGACACCGGCATCCAGTTCATCTTGAACATGGCGCAGGGGCTTATCAACGGCCTGCCGACCATGATCACCTACATACCGGGCATCATATCCGACATTGCGGGCATTGTGAACGACAACGCGCCCAAGCTGCTGGAAGCAGGAGTTAAGCTGATCATCATGCTGGGGCAAGGCCTGATCCAGGCTGTGCCCACGCTGGTGGCGAACATTCCGCAAATTTTGCTGGCGGTTGCCAATGTCATTACCGCCTTTAACTGGATCGAACTGGGCGGCAGCGTCATCAAGCTGCTGGGCAGCGGCATCCAGGGCATGGGCGGCGCACTGAAATCCGGCTTCACCTCGGTGATGCAGGGCGGCATCAGCTACATCAAGAGCCTGCCCACTAAGTTTATCGGCTGGGGCAAGGATATGATCATGGGACTGGTCAAGGGCATTACCGGCTCCATCGGGGCTGTAGTCGGGGCCGTGAAAAACGTAGCCTCGGCGATTGCCTCCTACATGCACTTTTCCCGCCCGGACATCGGCCCGCTACGTATGTATGAGCAGTGGATGCCTGATTTTATGGCCGGGCTTTCCCGCGGCATTACCGACAACCTGTGGATGGTCGAGGATGCGGCGGAGAGGCTTTCGGGCGCGACGGCCGAGCCGATGCAGGTAGCCGTGGCCGGTACACTGCGCAGCAACAACCGCTTTGGCAACACTGCCGATACCTGGCAGCCGGGCGGTATGACCGTAAACCTGAACAACGAGTTCCACACTCACGACAGCCTGTCCGAATCGGAACTGACGCGGGAGGCGGAATCCATGGCCCAGCGTTTGAAATGGGCTATCCCGTAAGGAGGTGCGCATGGCAAGGACCGTGCCTGTATATGCTTTTCAGGCGGCGGACGGCAGCACCATCCGCTTTTCCGTGGACAGCGATCTCTGGATCACGAACCTGACCGGCGATGACGGCCTGGACGTGGAAATGACCGAGCAGCAATCCACTGGGCAGACCGGCAAGACCATCACGGGGCAATCCGTAGGCAGCCGCAGCCTGACCGTGACCGGCAGCATCCTGCGGGACCTGGATGCCAACGAGGCGCTGCTGAAGCGGCTCATCCGCCCCAAAGAGGCCGCCCGCTGGCTGAAAACCGTGGGCGATACCACCTGGTATCTGGATGTGCTGCCCACCCATACCCCGGATGTGAGCGGCGGGGAACACCTTTTGAACTTTCAGTTTAAACTGAAAGCAGCGTACCCCTACTGGCGCACCGTGGAAACGGCAGCCACCATGCTGGGCGGCCTGGAGGGCAGCTGGTTCCCGACTCCTGTCTCGACCGCCGGCAGCTGGTACATCAGCAAATACAAAAAAGATGTGTACACTACCGTGGTGAACAGCGGCAGCACCGAGACCGAGTTTGTGCTGACCCTGACCGCTGCGGCCCGCGTGAAGAACCCGATGCTGTGGCACAACGGCAAGCGCAGCTACCTGAAACTGAACAAGGAAATGCTGCCCGGTGAATCGGCCATCATCTCCACGGTGGATGGTTCCCGTGGCTGCACCTACCGCCAGAGCGATGGTACTGATGTAAACGGGTTCCGTTGGCTGGACTACGACAGCGACCTGTGGATGACGCTGGACCCCGGCGACAACGTGCTGCGCCTGACGGCCGACGAGGGCCGCGAAAACCTGACCGCCACAGTGACGGCACCTAAGGGGGTGGCGGCCGGTGTCTGACGCTTTACGCCTGTATGTGTACCAGAACGGGGAGCGCGTAGGCATGGTGGACAGCGCTAACAGCCTGCAGTGGGCCCCGGCCTTTGCTGATGTAGGCGAGATCAAGCTGGTGTGCGGCGCTACCGCCACCAACCGCGCCATGCTAGTGCAGGGGGCCGTGCTGTACAACCCGGACACCCCCGGCCTGGCCGCGCTAATCGTAGCCACGGAACTGGACAGCGATGCCCGCAAGCTGACCGTGCGGGGCAAGTTTACCCTGCAGCGGTTCGCCCAGCGGATAGCCAAGGGCAAGACCACCGTGACCGATGCAGCCGCAGGGCTGCTGGACCTGTGCCGTGCCAACCTGCGCGAGCTGGAAGTGGCCTTGCCGGATGCCGCTGATTTTACTGCCCCCTGTGAGGCAGTGGACCTGGAATGGGTGACCTGCCTGGATGCCATGACCCAGCTGGCCGAGACCGGCGGGTTTGGCCTGCGCTGCGCCTTTGACCCGGCCACCGGCAGCGAAACGCTGGAACTTTTGCAGGGCAAGGACCGCAGCGCACCGGGGAGCGATTTGTACATGGGCTACTTTTCGACCCGGATGCAGAACCTTTCCAGCCCAACCTATACCGAGGATGCCAGCGACTACGCCAATGTGGTGCTGTGCGGCGGCGAGGAACCCAGCGAGGGGGACAGCTTTACCCGGTATTTTTGCGAGGTAGGGGACATCACAGCCGCCGGCAATGCCCGGCACGAGCTGTGGGTGGACGGCAGCAGCGTAAAGCACAAATACACCGTGCAGAACGCGGACGGCAGTACCACCGAGAAAACCTACACCGAAACCGAATACCAGACCGCCGTGCAGAACTATGCCCGCGCAGCTCTGGCCAATCACCTGGGGACCCGGCAGCTGAAATGCACCGCCGCCGACAGCCAGATGATCTACGGCCAGGACTACGCCCTGGGCGATATTGTGCCGGTGCGGGTGGAGGAGATCGGCCTGGAAGCCACCGCGCGGGTGGCCAGCATCAAGATCATCTACGAAAGCACCGGGCGCAGCCTTTGCCCTGTGTTTGACAACTTTACCTTTAAAAAGGAGTGATGTGCTTTGACCGAGCTTATCTGCTGGCCGCTGGACAATAAGCAGTATACCAGCGTGGCGCTGGGCGCAGCCTATGCGGCCCGCAGCCGCGGCGTGCTGAACGCCGACAGCTTTGCCGCCAAAACCAACGGCAACAATACGGTCACTGTGGGCAAGGGCGTGGGCTGCATCCACGTGAGTGATCAGTGGGCGGCGTTCCCGTTCAGCCAGGGCGATGTGACCCTGACCTTTGAGGATGCCGACGGCGTGAATCCCCGTTGGGATGCCATTGCCCTGGTGTACGACAAAAACGCCAACACCGCAGGTCTGGAAGTGCGCAAGGGTACGGCCTCGACCAGCCCCACGCTGCCCAGCCTGCGGCGCAGTGACGACTATGACGAGATCTTCCTGTACCGGGTGACCCGGCCCACCGGCGCTACTAAGATCAGCGCCGACAACGTGGTAGACCTGCGGCTGGATGGCAGCGTCTGCGGCCTGATGCGGGATACCATCGACGCGGTAGACACCAGCGTGATGGAAGCCGCCTTTGAAGCGTTTTTGCAGAAAATCGAAGCCGAACTGAACCAGCTGAACGCCGGAACCTCAGCCATGATGCGAGCGACCTATGACCCGCAGGGGCGGCAGACCGATATTTTTAAGGCGATCGACAAGGTCTCCAACATCTACTACGCCAGGCTTACGCTGAACGGGTGGACGGCCTGCAGCAGCGCCGACCAGGCCAAAGACCTACTGTACCAGCAGACGGCTACGCTGACCTGCGCGAACAGTCATGCGCCGGTGGTGACGGCTGCCAGCGAGTTTTTGTCCGGCATCGGCTACGACAAGACCGGTGTGCCCGCTACCGATGATGTGCTGAATGAAGTGCAGGACATCATCAACGACGGCGTGACGGTCACGGCGTACAATTCGGTGCTGGTTAAGGTAAAAGAAAAGCCCACTGCCGAGATCCGGGCGCGGTGGGTCATTCAAAGTTGATGGAGGTTTAGCATGAAACATTCGTTCGTATGTAGTTTTACCCCCCCCCGTAAGAAATCTGCGGCATGTGCTGCGCGGGGGTACTGCTGATGGGTGTGGCACCGAGGATTCCGGGTGAGAACGCAAAAGGGAAAATGCTTGCACAAATCTATGAATACGGGATGGGGTCGGCAAGCATTAAGGCACTTTACTGTAACGAGAAATTGGCAAGCGCTTCAGATGGCACTTTTGAAATCCATATTAAAAAAGCGGGTACATATCGGCTTATTGGCTGGGTGCAGGCACGGGATTCCGCCTATAAGGCTTATTTGAAATGCAATGATGTTACAATCTTCGGCCCTTTTATTAACAGCGGTTTTGACCTTGAAAAAAAATTAAGTGCAGGAGATGTCATCAGTATCCCCAGTCAGTACATGGATTATTATTCTACAGCATCTGCAACATTGATTATACTTACAACTTAATGGAAGCGAGTGATTTTATGGGAATGTCGCCGAGAACACCGGGCGGTAAAAAATTACAGCTGCTTACGACCGTTACATTTACACCTATTAACGGCAGCAGTGCCGCCACAAGCTCGTTTCAGACGTATGACCTTTCAGAGTTTAATGTGGCAGGAAAAAAGGCGGAGGACTTTTTCGTTCGTATTTCCGGTTTTACTTCCAGCCCTGCCGAAAAGCAAAGCCGTAGTTTCACGAATTTGGAAATTACCGGTTTTTCCAACTCGGTTTTAACCCTGAAGGGGACATATACACAGTATGACTACCACGCCAACAATCTGTCCTTAACTGTAGAAATTTACGTCTACAAATAACGAGGTACAAAATGAAAATCTACGATGAAATCACCAACGAGGAACTGACCTCTCCCGACCTGTCAGCGGGTTATCTCTACACCGCCCGGCGCGTTGCCGAGCATGTGCCGGAGAGCCGGGAAGTGATGCAGGGCACTGTCACCGAGGACGACCCCAAAGGCCTTGAGCACATCATCTCCGGCTACGATGTGTACGAGGACTGCCAGCTGTACCACCGCTACACCGTGGCCGAACTGGCTGAGCGGCAGCAGGCGGAGATCGAGGCGAGTACCATTGTGCTGGACGATGCGACCAAACTCTCCCTGATGTTGGCCGAGATCCCCACCGAGGCCAAGCCCACCATGCCCCCGAAACTGGGCTACAAGTGGGTGCCGACCTACAGCGGCACGGCGGGCTTTTCGTGGGAACTGCAGGAAGACCCCAACGCCTACGGAACCAACGACCGCCCGCTGTACTGGGTGGACGGCATGACCGTCTGCACCGGCTACTACTACACCGACGGCGACAAACTGTACGTGGCCCTGCAGGACGGCGCGGCCCCGGCGCTGACCGATACCGAGTGGTTCGAGGTGGTGTGATATGTATCGCGGTACGACCCCGACCTTTACCTTTACGCTGCCCATCGAGTGCGAGACCATCTCCAAGCTGTCCGTTGCGTTCAAACAGGGCGGCGAGCTGCTGTTTGAGCGCGGCCTGCCGAACGTGACGATGTCCGGTAATGTACTTTCCTGCACATTGACCGAGGAGGAAACGCTGCAGCTTCGCGGGGACACGGAACTGCAAATTCAGCTGCGCGTTGGCGTTGGATCTGCCCGCATGGCTTCACAGGTGTTCCGTGTGCCGGTCAGCCAGATTCTGAAAGATGGTGTGCTTACATGACGTTAGACGTACAGTTTGCCGCACCCTCCGCCTTTGTGGTGGAGTTTGGCACCGATGCCGATCTGGCCGCCGACCTGGGGCAGACTACCATTTTATCCACCGCGCCGCAGTACAAGGGCGAGACCACCGTGACCCCGCGCACCTACGAGGAGACCCGCCTGGAAACCAAAGACAAGCTGATGCCGGACGATGTGACCGTGCGAAAGATTCCCCGGTACGAGGTCTCCAACGATTGCGGCGGCGTAACCCTGATTATGGGAGATGAGTATTTCAATGGCTAACCAATATGTAAATAAGGTCATCATCGGCAAGGAGGTCAAACTCGACCTGACCGCCGACAGCGTGACCCCGGACAAGCTGGCCAAGGGCATTACCGCCCACGATAAGACCGGCGCACCCATCACCGGCACCAGCACTAAGGACGTGGATTCCACGGACGCTACGGTTGCTGTGGCCGAGATGCTGGAGGGCAAGACCGCCTACGCCCGCGGTGCCAAGCTGACCGGCACGATGCCCAACAACGGGGCCGTGGCCGGGAAAATCACCCAAAAGGGCGGCAAGTACACCATCCCCATGGGCTTCCACGATGGCAGCGGCAGCGCCGCCATCGATGAGACCGAGCAGGCCAAGCTGGTGCCTGCCAACATCCGCGAGGGTGTCACCATCCTGGGCGTGGAGGGTTCCATGTCCTCCTCCGAGGGCATGAAGCCCCAGGCCAAGAGCGTGACCCCGACCTTTGAGCAGCAGACCGTGCTGCCGGACCGCGACTACAACTGCCTGTCGCAGGTCACGGTGGCGGCCATCCCGACCAACTACGTGGACAACGCCGCCGGCGGCCAGACCCTGACGGTGGGAGGCTAACCATGGCGGTGAACAAGGTGGTGCTGGGCAGTGAGACCCTGCTGGATCTGACCGGGGACACCGTGACCAAGGGCACCCTGCTGGCCGGGCGGAGCGCCCACAATGCGGCCGGGGAACAGATCGAGGGCGAATATACGCCCCCGGATGTGTTCACCGGGGCCAGCGCCGAGGCCGCGGGCACATCCGGCCTGGTACCGCCACCCGCTGCCGGGGACGAAAAAAAGTACCTGTGCGGCGATGGCAGCTGGGCCACACCCGAAGCGCAGACAACGATTAAAATTTGCAGGTGGTGAGAATATGCCCGTTTACTTAGGAAGCGAAAAAGTAAGTATTTTCGCGGGTGCCGGTGCCGCACAGATGCAAGAGAAATCAGTCGTGCCAACCGAGAGCCAGCAAACCGTAACCCCTGATACTGGTTACGACGGTTTGACTAAGGTTACGGTCGGCGCCGTTTCTTCTACCTACATTGGAAGCAAAGTCACCAAGAAATCCGCCCAGACCTACACTCCGGGAACCTCCGATCAGACGATTGGTTCCGGACAGTATTTGAGCGGAACTCAGACGATCAAGGGTGACAGCAATCTTGTTGGAAGCAATATTCTATCCGGCAAGACCATTTTCGGTGTGCCTGGTTCTGTGGTGATCCAGAGGTATTACACCGGTAGTTCCGAGCCCAGTTCTTCGACCGGCAGCAATGGTGATTTGTATTTGCAGACTGGGGGCTAATGTATGGCAAGTGTAACATTGGTTCCTGCAGGATATGATGGCCAACACTCATCGTATATTTCGGTAGATACGTCTTATCCGCTTTCAAATGGCCTTACCAGTTCAAGCAGTGACACCTTTGCGGTTCTAAACCTGAACAAAGGTGGCGGCGCGGTTTCTAAACTGGCAGTCAAATTTGATGTGTCAAAGATTCCGTCTGATGCCAAGATCAATTCTATCTCTTGTAAGATAAAGGCCAGAATTTCGAATGCGTCACCGTATATTTTGAGCGGTGTTGCGCAGTTGTATTGCGGCACGGCCGGGTTGAGCGGCGAAATTGAGTTGGGAACATCCCCAGTGGCTCAGACTTTTAACGATACCGGCTGGTGGGATCGTGAGAGCCTGGACGACCTTATCTTACTGATTACCTGTACACGCGGCTCGCTATCCGCAAACAACAGCCATACTTTGCGTTTTTACGGCGCTGATCTGACTGTAGACTACACTAGCGGCGGTTCGACTGGCCCTGTGCTGAGCACCAAAGTAAATGGCAGTTGGGTGAATGTATCAAAAGTATATAAAAAGGTTAATGGCCTATGGGTAGAGCAAAGCGACCTTGCGGGCTTGTTTGATACAAAGACCAACTATGTAAAGGGGTGAGTGAATGGCAAAAACAACCGTAACTATAGGTGAATTCATCTTGAACGTCCTGTCTGCCGAGCAGTTTGCAGCAGCGGTCAAGGCGGGCGAAATCGACCCCAACCAGATGTACCTTACCCCAGAAAAGCAGCTTGTGGTTGCCGTCAGCGAGGACGAGTACGAGGCTATGAAGGCCGCCGGCACCCTGGACGAGGACGTACTCTACGTCACGCCCGTGACCGAGCAGACCACCATCGCCGAGGCCACCGAGACCACCGCGGGCCTAATGCCGCCCAGCGCCGTGACAAAGCTGAAGGGCATCGCCGAGGGCGCAAACAAGTACACCCATCCGTCGCATACCGCCCGGGCCAGCGGCCTGTACAAAATCACCGTGGACAGCCTGGGGCACGTCACCGCTGTTGCGAAAGTGGAAAAGACCGACATCACCGCCCTGGGCATTCCGGGTTCCGACACGACTTATAGCCTGGCCACGGCCTACAAAAACGGCCTGATGAGCCCGGCCCAGTATTCCAAACTGAGCGGCATTGAATCGGAGGCCAACAAAACCACGGTCGATGCCGCGCTGTCCGGCAGCAGCGCTAACCCGGTGCAGAACAAAGTCCTCTACGTTGCCCTGCCGTGGGAGTATTACGCCACCTTTTACGTGGACAGCTGGACGACCGCCTCCACGGATGAGCAAGCCCAGGGCTTTGCCTACAAGCAGACCGTGTACCCCTCGAAGAAGATCTCGGTCGCACCGAACCTGACCGCCAACAGCATGTTCTTGAGCCTCGGCTCGACCAACAAGACTGGCGTGTTCGCCACCGATGTGATCCTCGCCGATTCGATGGACAAGATCAACGCGGGCCTGGTCTACACCGGGGCCGGGACCATCACGGCGTTGGTAGAAGAAAAGCCCAGTTCGGACGTTGTGATGAACTGGTGGCTGAGAACATAAAAAGGAGTTTTCAAATGAGATTATCGAATGGTGAAGTTTTACTCCGCTGGCCGCTGGATCAGCACATTTTGACCCAGGGCTGGCACTACAACAGCGGCCGCAGCCATAACGGCATCGACCTGCGCACCCAGATCGGCAACACCGCCGTGCGCCCGGTCTACGCGGCAGAGGACGGCACGGTGTCGGCCACCCAGCTGTGGGACGGCCACACCACCGACGAGCGCAGCATGCAGAGCTACGGCAACTACGTGGACATCCGCCACGCCGACTACAAGCAGCAGAGCCTCGTGACCCGGTACGCCCACCTGTTCAAGTTTATTGTTGCCAAGGGCGAAAAGGTCAAGGAGGGGCAGCTGATTGGCTACAGCGGTGCCACCGGCAACGTTTTTGGCGCGCACCTGCACTTCGAGGTGCTGCTGGGCGGCAAGCGCACCAACCCGCTGACCTGGCTGGATGATGATTTCACCACCGCCAGCAGCAGCGTCTACACCTACGGTCCCGGTGAGCATGCGGTCGAGCGCCCGGCCGAGGACAAGCCTGCCGCCTCCACGCTGCAGACCATCTGTGCCAGCAACCTGACCAACGCCCAGGCCATGGCGGTGTTCAGCCTTGCGATCCAGCTGCAGCTGGTGGCCATGCGGCTGTACTGGGCAGAATTCAGCGATGCCGAGATGGCGCATCAGAACATCGAGGTCGGCCCCATCACCCAGGGCGATGCCAAGGCCGTGTTGGACAAGCTGTCCGCCGTAGGTGCCAAGGGCACCGCGCAGGCAGCGTGAACGAAAGGAGTAAACCATGAAAGACGACAACATTTTCCTGTGGGTCAAGGCGGTGATTGCAGCCGCCTGCGGTGCCTTTACCGCGGCATTCGGCTGGCTGGGCTGGCTGGTGGTGGCCTGGGCTGCCTGCATGGTGCTGGATTGGCTCTCCGGCAGCGCGGCGGCCGCCAGCAGGGGAGAGTGGTCCAGTGCCGTGGCACGGTCTGGCATCTGGCACAAGGCCGGCATGCTGGTCGTGGTCATTGTGGCCGCGCTGACCGATGCTGTGCTCAGCATCGCGGTCGCCAACCTGCCCGGCCTGGGCATTACGTACCAGAGCCTGATCCTGCCGGTAGTGCTGGTGTGGTACATTTTTACCGAGCTCGGCTCCATCGCCGAGAACGCCGCCCACATGGGTGCCGATGTCCCCGATGGCCTGCTGAAACTGCTGGCCGCCGGGAAGAAAGCCGCAGAACGGCAGACTAAGGACGACGAGGAATAAGAGAAGCGGCGGGCATCCCAATGGGCGGCCCGCCGCTTTACTTTTTTATAAAATTTTTCTGAAAAATTATTCTATCGCTATATAGTCCTGTTATTCGGGATAGTTCATACAGGTTTACATACAGGTTTACGAGTGCTTATGAGCGCTTATAGGTGGTGAGCGTGTCAATATTTATATAAAAGCAAAAGCGCATATTCAACGATTTATCGTTAAATATACGCTTGTTTTGGAGCGGGATACGAGTCTCGAACTCGCCACCTACTGCTTGGGAAGCAGTCACTCTACCGGATGAGCTAATCCCGCATCAGTGACTGTTATTATACCAAACTTGGGCGGCGTTGTCAATGCTGGTTTTGCGGCGGTGCGGCGGCGCGGGACACCCAACGGGCAGGGGAGCGCCAGCCGGTTTACGGCGTGCGGCCTTACAGCGTCAGTTGTTCGGCGCTGTCGTCGGCGCGCAGGATGGCACCTGCGGCGGGCAGCGTGCGCACGCGGTAACGGTGGGCCTCGCCCAGCTCCAGGCCGTCGGCCAGAGTGACGCGGGCGATCTTGGCGTTCTTTTTCAACGTTACAACGTTCACACCAGCACTGTCGCGAGTAGCCTTTTCGGGAATGAGGGCGCTGCCCGCCAGCAGTAGGCGGCCGTTGGTGGTGAAGATGGCCAGCTCGGTCTCAGCGGGCAGGTAGCGCATGCAGGCCAACTCTTCCTTATCGCTGTAGGCTTTCAGCAGCTTGCGGCGGTTCTGCTTGGTCTCGTAGCTGGACAGCGGCACCTTGGCGCACTTGCCGTTTTGGAAGAAGAAGAGCATCCAACCCTTGTAGTCCGGCGTGACCACCATGTAGAGGGGCACTTCGCCCTCCTCCATGCCAAGGGACGATGCGACATAATCACCCAGCACGCTGGCTTTGCTGTCGCCGAAGTCGTAGGCGTGGGATTTGTACACCTGGTGGTGATTTGTAAAGAATAGCAACTCTGCGCTGTTGGTGCCTTCGCAGGTGAACAGCACTTCGTCACCGTCTTTCAGTTTCTGCTCGCCGCTCATGCGCAGGCTTTGCGGGGTGATCTTTTTAAAGTAGCCATCCCGTGTAAAGAACAGATGCACGGGGTAGTCCGGCACCTGCTCGTCCGGCTCGTCGGCGGTGTCGGCGGGGATCTCGTACAAGATCTCGCAACGGCGGGGCTTGCCGTATTTCTTCGCCACATCGCCCAATTCCTGCATGATGATGCGATTGATGCGAGCCGGGCGTTTGAGGATGTCCTGCAGGTCAGCGATGGCGTCCTCCAGCTCCTCGATCTCCTCGGTGCGCTTCAAAATATACTCGCGGTTCAGGTGACGCAGCTTGATCTCGGCCACGTACTCAGCCTGAACCTCATCGATGCCGAAGCCAATCATCAGGTTGGGGACGACCTCAGATTCCTCAGCAGTGTTACGCACAATTTCGATGGCCTTGTCGATGTCCAGCAGGATAGCTTTCAGGCCCTGCAGCAAGTGCAGGCGCTTTTCCTTGCCTTTCAAATCGTAGTAGGTGCGGCGGCGCACGCACTCGGCGCGGAAGGCGATCCACTCCAGCAGAATGTCCCGCACGCCCAGCACCTTGGGCTGGCCACCGATCAACACGTTAAAGTTGCAGGCGAAGCTGTCCTCCAGCGGTGTGGCCTTGAACAGGCGGGCCATGAGCTTATCCGGGTCCTGGCCGCGCTTGAGGTCGATGGTCAGTTTCAGACCATTCAGGTCGGTCTCATCGCGCATGTCGCTGATTTCACGGATCTTGCCCAGTTTGACCAGTTCAGTGATCTTATCCATGATTGCTTCGACGGTAGTTGTGGGCGGAATTCGCGTTACATCGATGCAATTGTTTTCTTTATCGTAGCTCCACTGGGCGCGGACACGCACACTGCCGCGGCCTTTTTCCAGCACATTCTGCATCTCGGCCGCGTCGTACAGGATGGTGCCGCCGCCCACAAAATCGGGGGCGGGGATGATCTCCCGCAGGTCAGCCTGGGGGTCTTTCATCAGGGCGATGGTGGCGTTGCACAGTTCCTCCAGGTTGAAGGAGCAGATGTTGGAGGCCATACCGACCGCGATGCCCAGCGTATTGTTAGCCAGAATGGCGGGGAAGGTGACAGGCAGCAGGGTAGGTTCTGTCGTTGTACCGTCATAGTTTGGCACAAAGTCGACGGTGTCCTTGTCGATGTCGCGGAACAGCTCGTCACAGACGGGTTCCAACTTGGCCTCAGTATAACGGGCGGCGGCGTAGGCCATATCGCGGCTGTACGCCTTGCCGAAGTTACCTTTGGAGTCGACAAACGGCACCAGCAGGCTCTCGTTGGAGCGGCCCATACGCACCATCGTATCGTAGATGGCGGCATCGCCGTGGGGGTTCAGGTGCATGGTGCTGCCCACGATATTGGCACTTTTGGTGCGGTTGCCCTTGAGCAGGCCCATACCGTACATGGTATACAGCAGCTTGCGGTGCGCCGGTTTGAAGCCGTCGATCTCCGGCAGGGCACGGGAGACGATGACGCTCATGGCGTAGGGCATATAGTTGGTTTCCAGCGTATCGGTGATGGGAGATTCCAGCACCTCGCCCGCCGAGAGGATCTCGACGTTATCGCCCAGCTGGGGCCGGGCAGCAATGATTTTCTTTTCTTTTCGTTTTGCCATCGTTGTTTTCCCTTACTCAGCTTACATCCAAATCGTCCAGATACTCCGCGCCGTGTTCGGCGATATGGTCTTTTCGGCCTTGCAGATTGTCGCCCAGCAGCAGGTCAAAAACTTCTGCCGTGCGCTCGGCATCGGTGGGCAGTACCTTAATAAGTCTCCGGCTTTCGGGACTCATAGTCGTCAGCCACATCATTTCCGGGTCGTTCTCGCCCAAGCCTTTCGAACGTTGAATCGTATATTTTTCACCATCGATGCGGCGCAGGATGTCAGCCTTTTCCGGCTCGGTGTAGGCAAAGTAGGTTTTGTTTTTGGTGTTGATCTCGTACAGCGGCGACTCGGCGATGTAGACGTAGCCCTTGTTGATGAGGGTCGGCGTCAGGCGGTAGAGCATCGTCAGCACCAGGGTGCGGATCTGGTAGCCGTCCACGTCGGCATCCGTGCAGATGACAACTTTATTGAACCGCAGGTTATCCAGATTGAAGCTGGCTAAATCCTTGTTGTGGCTGCCGCCCAGCTCGACACCGCAGCCCATAACGCGGATGAGGTCGGTGATGATTTCCGACTTAAAAATGCGGGCGTAGTCGGCTTTCAGGCAGTTCAAAATCTTGCCGCGGATGGGCATAATGGCCTGGAACTCCGAGTCGCGGCTCTGCTTGACGGCGCCCATAGCGGAATCGCCCTCCACGATATACAGCTCACGGCGGGTGGGGTCCTTGGTGCGGCAGTCCACAAACTTCTGCACACGGTTGGCCAGGTCCATCTGCTGGGTCATCGTCTTTTTAATGGTGATACGCGCTTTTTCTGCGTGTTCACGGCTCTGCTTGTTGATCAGCACCTGCTTGCAGGCTTTCTCCGCCTCGTCGGGGTGCTCGATGAAGTAGACCTCCAGCTGATGCTTGAGGAACTCGGTCATGGCCTGGGCCACAAATTTGTTGGTAATGGCCTTTTTGGTCTGGTTCTCGTAGCTGGTACGGGTGGAGAAGCTGGACGAAACCAACACCAAGCAATCCTGCACATCGGCAAAAGTGATCGCACTTTCGTTCTTTTTGTACAGGCCCTTGGATTTCAGCCAGGCGTTGACCTGGTTGACGAAGGCCAGGCGGACGGCACGGTCGGGGCTGCCGCCGTGCTCCAGCCAGCTGGAGTTGTGGTAGTATTCCAACGCCTGCACGGTGTTGGAGAAGGCGAAGGCCACGTTCATTTTGACCTGATAGTCGGGCTGGTCGGCGCGGTCGCGACCAGTGGCGGAACCGGAGCAGAAGTGCACCGGGGTCAGGCCCTTATCGCCAACCAGTTCGTTGACGTAATCGGTGATACCGTGCTCGTAGAGGTACTCGTACTTCTCCGTGTCACCGCCGGATTTATCCTCGAAAACAAGCGTCACACCGTCATTTACCACAGCCTGGCGGCGCAGCATATCTTTAAAGCTGTCAGCCGGGACGGCGATGTCGGTAAAGACCTCGGTGTCCGGCTTCCAGCGGATGACCGAGCCGGTGCGCTTGCCCTTGAACGGCTCCTTTTGCAGGCCACCCACGTTCTCGCCTTTTTTAAAGTCGAGGTGGTAGTGGAAGCCATCGCGGTAGATGTCGGCGGTCATCCACTCGCTGGCGTACTGGGTAGCACACAGGCCCAGGCCGTTGAGGCCCAGGCTGAAATCGTAGTTGCCGCTGCCCTCGGCGTATTTGCCGCCAGCGTACAGCTCGCAGAAGACAAGGTCCCAGTTCCAGCGGCCCTCAGCCTTGTTGTAGTCCACCGGGATGCCGCGGCCGAAGTCCTCAACCTCAACGACGTGGTCGGGGTAGAGGGTGACGTTGATGCGGTTGCCATGGCCGTCACGGGCTTCATCGATGGAGTTGGAGATGATCTCAAAGATGGAATGGGCACAGCCTTCCACGCCGTCCGAGCCAAAAATAACGGCCGGGCGCTTACGCACACGGTCCGCGCCTTTCAGCTGGCGGATGCTGTCGTTGCCGTATTCCTGTTGTTTTTTTGCCATGCGGCGGTTCCCCCTGAATTGTGCGGTGTTGCCTGAATTTTGGCATATAAATTTATTAAACCATAAATGGTGGTGGGTTGTCAAATTGGATTCATGACCGTTTCTACAGCTTACAGATGGAAATACACCTTGTAGTTGTATCTTACCACAACAAAATCTAGTTTTCAAGGGTCAGTTGCAATTACATTCGCATTTTTCCAGGCGGTTGCGATCGCCCAGCAGGGCGGTCCAGTATTCTTCGCCTTGATATTTAAAGGTCACCCAATCGTAACCCTCATATTTGGCGGTGGTCTGGCCGGTGACGCAGTAGTTGCCCAGGGGCAGGTAGCCCACCACGTCATTTAAGTTGGATGTGTAAAAATATTCGCACCGGACGTTGAAAACCACCAGCTTATACCCATCCACTTTTTGCACCGAAGGGCTGGCGGCCCCGTAGTTGTTGTAGCCGCCAGTCTGTATTTCAGGCAAAAAATCCTTGTAGCTGCGATTTAGATCGCACGCGCCGCTGATGCCGCTCACCGTGCCGCTGCCGCTGTACTGCCACATCGTGTAGGCACCGGTGTAACCCAGCGTGGCGCGGTAGTCCGCCACCCACAGCGGGTAATCAACCAGTGCGCCCGCGTTCAAATAGCTGTTGATGTAGTTTGTGTAACTGTACCACCCGGCATACCATTTGCGCTGATACAAAATATCCATAGCGTACTGCACCAGGCTGGTCAGCTCAGCGCGGCCCAGGCTGGTAAGGCTTGCGTCCTCCACATCCACGAACACCGGGTACTCCAGCTTGATGCCCTCCAGCATATTTAAAAAGGCAGTCAATTCGCTGGCAACGGCAGCGCGGGTGCGGGCATAGGTGTAGTAGTAGGCGCCCACCCGCAGCCCGGCACTGTGGGCGCCGGTGACATTCTGCAAAAAGTACGGATCTACGTATAAGCCGCCGCTGTTGCTGGACCCCACCCGCACGATGGCGAACTGCTTACCCGCGGCGGCCACCTGGGTCCAGTTGATGCTGCCCTGATAGCGGGACACATCAATGCCGTTTTGAAAAAGAGCCATAAAAAATCCCCCTTTGCAGCATAGTATGCAAAAGGGGAGGCATGCGTGTTTACCGGCTGGCAAAGACCGGGTTGGCGGTCTCGATGGCCTGGTATTCGGCACGGACGCGCTGGCGCAGGGTCTCGGTAGTATGGCCCGCACCGCCCGTTCGCTGCCACCTTACGGCCGCGGAGCCGCGGCGAAAATTCAAATCACCAGTCCGCCATTCACGCCCAGCACCTGCCCGGTGATATACCCGGCATTTTCGTCGCACAAAAACACGATAGCCCTTGCAACATCCTCAGCCGTGCCCAAACGCTCTACAGGCGTTTCCTCTGCCAAAGCCGCGCGGTCCTCGTCGGTAAAGCTGGCCATCATGTCGGTGTCAATGACGCCGGGCGCGATGATGTTCACCGTCACGCCGCTGGGGCCTTCCTCTTTGGCAAGGGCGCGGCCCAGGCCGATCAGCCCTGCTTTGGCAGCGCTGTAGGCTACCTCGCAGCTGCCGCCGGTCTGGCCCCACATACTGCTGATGAGCACGATGCGCCCGTATTTCTGCCGGATCATGCCGGGCAGCACGGCGCGGCAGGCATAAAATGCACCGTCCAGATCCACGGCCATCATGCGGTGCCAATCCTCGTCGGTAGTGTCGGTAAACAGCTTTTGCTGGGCGATGCCCGCATTGCAGACAAGCACCTGCAAACTGCCCAGGGCTTCTTCGGCCTGGGCCACAGCGGCGCACACCTGGGCGGAGTCGCCCGCGTCAGCGCAGATGGGCAGAAACGTCCCGGCAGGGGAGAGGGCGCGGGCCTGGGCGGCTACGGCCTCGGCGGCTTCGGGGTGTGCATGATAGGTAAAGGCCACGTTGTAGCCCGCGCGGGCCAGCGCCAGCACAGCCGCCGCGCCAATGCCCCGGCTGCCGCCGGTCAAAAACACGTTACGCATCATTTTTTCTTCCTCTTTTCGCGCAGCATCGCAAAGAAATCTTGCAAAAGCGCTTGTGCTTCTTCTTCCAGCAACCCAGATTCAATCACCGGATGATGGTTGAACGGCAACGCAAACAGGTCGGTCAGGCTGCCGCAGCAACCTGCCTTGGGGTCCCGCGCGCCGTACACCACCCGCTTTAAGCGGCTGTTGATAATGGCCCCGCTGCACATCGGGCAGGGTTCCAGCGTCACGAACAGCTCGCACTGCCACAGCCGCCAGCCGCCCAGCGCCTTGCAGGCCGCATCGATGGCCATCAGCTCGGCGTGGTAGGTAGCATTTTTGCCGCTCTCGCGCAAATTATGCGCCCGGGCAATGATTTCCCCGTCCTTGGCCACCACGGCACCCACGGGTACCTCACCCAGGGCGGCGGCCTCGCGGGCCTCGTCTAAGGCGGCGCGCATCAGTTCTTCGTCGGTCATAAGGGCACCTCAAACAAAAATCGTGTAGCAAACCAGGAACACAACGGCCAGGTCATAGACGGGACTGGTGAAAATTTTGGTCAAGTCCACACCGGGACGCAGACCCGCCGAGAAGCGGAACCCCTGCTGCCGGGCGTGCCAGATGAGCCACACGCCAAACACCGGAAAGAAGAACAAAATAAACAGTTCAACGCCAAAAGATACCGGCTGCGGTGCGTAAAAACGCAGGTACAGATTTAAAAAAGCCAGCGTGTTATTGCAAAAATGCAGTAGCATCCCGGGCAAAATGCTGCCTGACCGCTCGGCCAGCCAGCCCAGAAAAACGCCGCAAGCGAAGGCCGTCAGCCCCTGGGCCAGGTCGAGATGCAGCAGCCCGAACAGCAGCGCCGGGCCGAAAATCGCCGCCGCACTGCCGCTGGGGCGCATCAGCCCTTGCAGTGCGCCGCGGAAAAGCAGTTCCTCCACCACAGCGGGCACGGCGCAAAGCGCCAAAAACTGCACGAACAGCTCTGCGCCGCCGCTGGGCAGCAGGGTGGCAGCGTCCTCGGCCCCGGCCAGGCGCACCAGCAGCCCGCCGCACAGGTTAGCCGTGCTGGCCACGCCCAAAAACACCGGCAGGCAGAATGCCGGGCTCCATGGCGCGGGCACGGTGATGCGCAGGTCGTCGGTTTGCAGGCGGGTGCCTCGCAGCATCCACAGCAGCGGGACCAGGGCAGCGCCAACGGCAATGACGATCTGCAGCAGGCCGAGACCGACCTCGCTTACGCCGATGGGTTTGGCCAGGCTGGCGCCGGGGTGCACCACCCCCACCAGCGCGCTAATGCCCGCATACAGCAGGCTGCGGGCCAATAAATACAGGATCGCTGCGATGGCGCACCACCCGGCCGCCCCACGTACACCTCTTGTTTTGGACATGGTTGAAACCTCTTACATTTATATATACTTTCTCTATCATACACGCTCTGCCGAAAAAAGGCAATAAAAAAGGCCCTGCCGGTGTGCGGACGGCAAGGCTTAGGAGGGAGAGGAGTCTTGTACAGCCCGCAATGTGCGTTACGGGCATTGACTTTCTGCTAATATAATAGTACAGTATAGACGTGAAGTAAAGCTTAACTTTTTCATATATAAAGTGAAATTCGTTCACGTTAGGAGAAGTCGTTTATGACCCTGACAGATTGCCAGATTTTTATGACGGTGTCCCAGCTGGGCACCTTTGCCGCGGCGGCGGAGCAGATGCACTTAACGCCCTCGGCCATCAGCCACGCGGTCTCCGGCATGGAGTCGGAGTGCGGGTTTCTGCTGTTCACCCGCACCAAAAGCGGCGTAACCATGACCGCTGCCGCCGAAAGCCTGCTGCCGTCCATCCGCCAGATGCTCAACAGCAGTGAACTGCTCAGCCAATCCATCGCCCAGGTCAACGGCATGCACAAGGGCGTGCTTCGGCTGGGGGTGTTCAACTCGGCCTGCGTCACCTGGGTGCCACAATTGGTGCCGCCGTTTCAAAAGCAGTTTCCCGGGATCGACGTGCAGTTGTACCAGGGGTCCTACGCCGACATCGTGGATTGGCTCAAGGGCGGCACAGTGGAGCTTGGATTCCTCTCCAATTCCAGCGCGCGTGACCTGGATTTTGAACCGCTCTACGATGATCCGCTGGTCTGCATCGCCCCTGCCGACTACCAGCCCCACCGCCCCGGCTGCGTGCGGGCCGAGGAATTGCAGGGCAGGGCGTTCGTCAGCCAGCAATCCGACGTGGACGCCGACATCCAAAGCTATTTTAAAAAGAATGATCTGCACGTGAACAGCCGATGCTACATCGTGGACGACCAGAGCATGATCGCGATGGTGTCCTGCGGGCAGGGGCTGGCTATCATGCCAGAGCTGATGTTCCGCCGCGGCACCGACCACAGCGGGTGCCAGGTGCTGCGGCTGGAACCTGCCGCCAAGCGCAGCATTGGGTTGGCGTGTCTATCCCGTGGGGGGCTATCGCCTGCGGCGAAGCAGTTTGTGGCTTCTGCACAGGAGTATGCTACGACTTTAAAATGATTTTTTCGGGCGGCTTTCGTTTTGCGCCACCAAGCGCGCTGCCTCGCAACAGCGGGACTTTTTTCGCTTCCTTTTTTGGTCACAAAAAAGGAAGGCCTAACGGATGCAACCCGTTATACTAGGCCCTGCCGCAGGGTAGGCAGGGCCGGGGCGCAAGCCGCAACTCAAAGCAACTCAAAGCAACCAAAAATCAAGGGTCTTCCCAAACCACAAAAAACATTGTATAATAATATATTCCGGAAAAGGTAAAGGAGGTCTACCCACCATGCCGGGCGATCTGCATACGCATACGACTTATTCCGATGGTTCCACACCGGTTGCCAAGCTGCCGTTTCTGGCGCGGTGCGCCGGGATGACGCATCTGGCTATCTCGGATCATGATTCGATCCAGAGCGTCCGCTACGCCTACGCCCACCCGGTGCAGGACGGCGTGCATCTGATCCCCGCCACGGAGTTGACCGCCTACGACTACGAGCGCGCCCACCGCGTGCACCTTTTGTGCTACTGGCCCGATGATTGCCCCGCGCTGGAGGATTTTTCCCGCATGATGGCCGAGCGCCGCTACACCGCCATGATGCAAAGCAGCAAGGAGCTGGAGGAGATCTGCCCGCAGTACTCCACCCAGGAGGCGCTGGAATTTGCCAAGGACAGCGGCACCTTGTACAAGGCCCACATCATGCGGGTGCTGTGGCAGTACGGCCTGGCCGACGGGCTGTATAACGAGGTCTACCGCTCGCTGTTCGGGCTGAAACCTGTGCGCGGGCGCATCCTGCACACGCCCCGGTATGAGCCGGTGGACACCGTGCTGGACCTTATTAAAGCCTGCCGCGGCGTGGTGGTGCTGGCGCACCCCAGCGTGTATCACAGCATGGAACTGGCCCGGGAGCTGATCGCCGCCGGGCGGCTGGACGGCGTGGAGATCGACCACCCCCGCAACACCCCCGAGGACAAAACCGAGCTGTTGCGTCTGGCCAAGGAGAATGGACTGCTCATCACCGGCGGCACAGACTACCACGGCATCCACACCGTCACCCCGCGCCCGGTCGGCGCGTTCGCTACCCACGATGAGCAGATCGCCAGGTTGAACGATTTGGCCAAGGCAAGAAAATCCACGTTTAAGAGAACCACCTGATTCTGTAGGGCGGATGCTCGCATCGACCCTTACAAATGCGCGACAAATACCAAACGGACTACCATTATAAAAGGAGCAACATCACCATGGCATACATCTACAAAAACAAAGGCACCTGCTCGGTGCAGACCGAAGTTGAGCTGAACCCCGACCACACCATTAAAAGCGTCAAGGTCCTGGGCGGCTGCGATGGCAACCTGAAAGGCATTGCCAGCCTGCTGCCCGGCATGAAGGCCGAGGACGCCATCACCCGCATGGAGGGCATCCGCTGCGGCCGCAAGGCCACCAGCTGCCCCGACCAGATCAGCCAGGCCCTGAAAGGCGCCTTGGCAGAGTTAGGTTAAAAAGGAGCCACCCATGGATTGTTTCCACTATCCGCTGGATACTGAAACGCTGCTGCGCAAAAAGCGGCGGCTGCGGCGGGAGCTACTGGCCCAAAACCCGCACCCCCTGCGCAAAAAAATCGCCATCCTCGGCGGGTCCACCACGAACGAAGTGGCCGACCAGCTGGGGCTGTTTCTGCTGCAGTACGGCATCGAGGCCGAGTTCTACCAGAGCGAGTACGCCCAGTATTGGCAGGACGCCATGTTCGGCACGCCGGAGCTGGACGAGTTCCACCCCGACATCATCTACATCCACACCAGCTGGCGCAACCTGACCGCCCTGCCCACCACCGCCGACAGCGAAGCCGATATCGACGCGATGCTGGCCGATCAGTACACTCATTTTGAGACGATGTGGCAGGCATTGGAGGCCAAGTTCGGCTGCCCGGTCATCCAAAACAACTTTGACCGCCCCAACTTCCGCCTGATGGGCAACCGCGACATCTGGGACCCCCACGGCCGCTCCAACTTCATCAGCCGGATGAACCAGAAGTTCTATGCCTACGCCGCCGCGCACGAGCATTTTTACATCAACGATATTGACTACCTCTCCGCCGATTACGGCCTGACCGCCTGGGGCGACGCCTTCTTCTGGCACATGTACAAATATGCCATGTGTCTGGATGCCATCCCGTCGCTGGCCAACAGTGTGGCCAATATCATCAAGTCTTTGTACGGCCGTAACAAAAAAGCCCTTGTGCTGGACCTGGACAATACGCTCTGGGGCGGCATCGTGGGCGACGACGGCGTCGACGGGCTGGCCATCGGTCCCGAGGTGCCGGAGGGCCAGGTCTACGCCGAGTTCCAGAGCTACTGCAAGGCGCTGAAATCCATCGGCGTGATCTTGGCCGTGGACTCCAAAAATGACAAAGCCAACGCGCTGGCGGGCCTGAACCACCCGGACAGCGTGCTGCGGCCTGACGATTTTGTCTCTATCAAGGCCAACTGGGAGCCGAAGGACCGCAACCTGACCGACATCGCCGCCGAACTGAACCTGGGCGCGGACAGCTTTGTCTTTGCCGATGACAACCCCGCCGAACGTGCCATCGTGGCCGCCCAGGTGCCCGGCGTGGCCGTGCCTGCGCTGGACGGTGCCGAGAACTACATCAAGATGCTGGATCACGGCGGCTACTTTGAGGTCACTGCCCTCTCGAAAGAGGACCTGAAAAAGACCGAACTGTACCACCAAAACGCCCAGCGCGCCAAGGCACAGGCGTCTTTCAGCGATTACGGCGAGTACCTGGACAGCCTGGAGATGACGGCTACCATCAAAGATTTTGAGCCGCTGTACATCCAGCGCATCGCTCAGCTGACCAACAAATCCAACCAGTTCAACCTGACCACTCTGCGCTGCAGCGAGGATGACATCCGCGCCATGGCCGAGAACCCGGCCTGGCTCTGCCGCTGCGGCAAGCTGGTGGACAAGTTCGGCGATAACGGCATCGTCACCGTTACCGCAGGCGAACAGGAAGGGGAGACCCTGCACCTACGCCTGTGGCTGATGAGCTGCCGTGTACTCAAGCGCGGCATGGAGGATGCCATGATGGACATCATGGTGGCCAACGCCGCCGCGCGCGGGGTAAAGACCATCCGCGGGTACTATTATCCCACCGCCAAAAACGCGATGGTGCGCGAGTTTTATGCAAGTTTTGGCTTTGAGAAAGTGGAGGAGACCGCGGACGGCTCCACCACCTGGCAGCTGGACGTAGCCGCCTACCAGCCGAAACACCCCCACATGAAAATTGAGCGATAACGCGCCATGAAAATGCTACGTAAACTGAGTGCCGTACTGCTGTTTGCCGCACTGACGCTGGCTGTGCTGGCTGCTGCCAACTTTTTGCTGGTGGACGATGTGCACTCCTACTCCCGCGCGATGCTACAGGAGTTGTACGCCGACTCGGGCAAGATCGACACGCTGTTTTTGGGGTCGTCCCACTGTTACCGCAGTGTCGACCCCGATGCCGTGGACGCCGCGCTGGGGACTTACAGCTTTAACGCAGGGTCGTCCCAACAACTGCCCGACGGCAGTTACTACATGCTGCGGGAAGCCGCCGCGCAAAATCAACTAAAGACCGTCTATTTGGAGATGTTCTACACCGGCTATAACCAGAGCGCCTCCAAGAACGTGCCGCTGGCCTGCTACCTGCTGACCGACCACATGCGGTGGAATTCGCCCAACCGCTACGCCTACCAGGCCGAAATGGGCGGCATGGCCGCCTTTGCCGACCTGCTGCTGCCGGCCCGTCACGGTGTGGCCGAGCCACAGGAAATGCCCGCGCTCTGGCGCGCCAAGCTGACCGACGGCTACGCCCTGGGCAACTACAGCTACCTGACCTACGCCGACGAGGGCGAAAGCTACCGCGGGCGTGGGTTCGTCTACACCAGCGGTGCGCCGGAAAACGCGTTCCACACGCTGCTGGATGTGGACCCAGAAGCGCCGCTGTCAGACTTTGGATGGGAATATCTTCGCAAGACCGCTGAATTTTGCCAGGAGAACGGCATTAACCTGGTGCTTTTTACCGCGCCGCTGCCCAGCGCCTACCTGTACAATACGGCTAACTACCAGGCCTACGTGGACGCCCTGCGGGATTTTGCCGCCGAGAATAACACAGTGTACTGGGATTTTTCGCTGTACAAAGATGTGGACACCCTGAACCTGCTGGTAGGGGATTTTTCCGACGCCCACCACCTCAACGGCCAGGGCGCCGAAAAGTTTACTGCCGTTTTGTGCGATACGATTGCCCGGGAAAATGCCGGGGAAGATGTTTCGACGTTGTTTTATGATACGGTCGAGGAGAAGCTTGAGCTGACCCCGGATCAGTCGATTGCGATGGCACACCTGTAATTTTAGCCCCGAAGGGGTCAATATGGAGAGAAGCGAAAAAGCGTCAAGAAAAACGCAGCACTCCTGCGTTTTTTAGCTTTTTTGCTTCCTTTTTGGTCACAAAAAGGAAGATCCTAAAAGCGGCATACTGTTATAATATAAAAGAGCGCCGCCGCAGGGTGGCGGCGCTCGCCAACCACCCACCCACAAAAATCAAAGCAAAGGAGGCTCCGCCATGCTCACCGTTGGTTCCTTCGGTTTCATCCTGTTCGCAGCATTATTGGCGGGCCTTTGGCGCGTCACCCCGCAGCCACGACGCTGGCAGCTGATGCTGGCGGCCAGCCTCGTATTCTACCTCTCGCTGGATTGGCAGGGCTGCCTGCTGCTCTGCCTTATGACTCTGCTGGTCTGGCAGGCCGCGCTGCACCTGCGCGGCAGCCCCCGTTGGTTCTATGTAGGCCTTGCCGGGGCATTGGCCCCGCTGACGCTGCTCAGACTGCGCCCCGCCGCCTTGCTGCTGGGGCAGGCGTTCTCGCTGCGCATCTGGGACGTGAGCGTGCCGCAAGTGCTGGGCATCGGGTATTTCAGCCTGCAATTGACCAGCTACCTGGTGGACGTCCGCCGGGGCAAGCAGGAGCCGGAATCGCAGTACGCCCGGCTGCTCTGCTTTGCGTCGTTTTTTCTGTCCATCACCCAAGGGCCGTTCAACCGCTATGACGAGCTGATGCCCCAACTGGACGCCGCCGCCCCACAGCCCGGCCAATGGCAGCGGGGAGCACAGCGGTGCTTTTGGGGCTACTTTAAAAAACTGGCCGTGGCCGACCGCGCCGCGCTGGCCGTCAACGCCGCCTTTGCTGACCCTTCCGCCTACGACCGCAGCCAGCTGTTTCTGTGCGCAGTGCTGTATGTGTTCCAGCTTTACGCCGATTTCTCCGGCTACACCGACATTGTGCTGGGGGCGGGGGAGATGCTGGGCCTGCCCCTGCCGGAAAACTTCCGCCAGCCGTTTTTGGCTGCCACCATCCGCGAACTGTGGGACCGCTGGCACATCAGCCTGTCCCGCTGGCTGAAAGATTACATTTACATCCCGCTGGGCGGCAGCCGATGCAGTGCCGCGCGGCGCGACGGCAATATTATTGCCACGTTCCTCGTCAGCGGCCTGTGGCACGGCGCCGGGCTGACCTATCTCGTGTGGGGCTTTGCCCACGGCGCTTTGCAGGCGTTAGAAAATCACCTGCCCTGGCGCAAGGCCATCACCCGGGGCTGGGCGCGGCTTGTTGGTGTGGCGGGCACATTCACACTGCTTCTGGCCACCTTTACGGTGTTCCGCGCCAGCAGCCTGGCCAATGCCGCGGCCTATTTTGGCGGCATCCTGCACAACGGCGGCCACAAGGCGTTCAGCAACTATTGGGAGCTGGGCTTGACCAGCCGCCAGGAACAGCTGCTGCTTTTCTTCGGGTTGACGCTGGTCATTGCCGTCGACCTCGCCCACGAGCGGGGCATCCACTTCCGTGACCGCCTTGCCGCCGCTCCCCGCATCCTGCGCTGGGCCGTCTACGAGGGGGCGCTCTTCCTCTTTCTGTTCATGGGCTACTTTCTCGGCGGCGGCGGATTCTTGTACGCCATCTATTAAAAAATCTCGCTGCATGACCGGGTGCAGCGAGATTTTATGTTTTTATTTATGCTGCAGCTTCCTCTTGCAAAATTTTGCATTTTCCGTTATGATACCTACATGGACTCGACCGTTTACGAAAGTAATTGTGCAAGCCTTTGGGCCTGCACATTTTTATTTTAGAAGGGAGTTTTTACGATGGACAGCATTTTTCACCGCGTAAGTATCCGTAAATTTCAGGACAAGCCCGTGGAACCGGAGAAAATCGAGAAATTGCTTCGCGCCGCTATGGCGGCTCCTTCTGCCGGAAATCAGCAGCCGTGGGAATTTTATGTGGTGATGAACCGCGACTTGATCCAAAAGCTGGCCGCCACCAGCCCCTATACAGGCTGCGCCAAAAATGCTCCCGCGCTGATCGTCTCTGCCTACCGCGAGGACGTTATCTTCCCGATGTACGCGCAGATCGACCTGAGCATCGCCAACGAAAATCTTTGGCTGGAAACCGATGCACTAGGCCTTGGCGGCGTCTGGCTGGGCATTGCCCCCATCGAGGAGCGCATGCACGAGGTCGAATCCGTACTGCAAATGCCCGCCGGGCATCACGCCTTTGCCATCTTCGCATTGGGCTACCCCGCCGAGAGCAAACCCCAGCAGGACCGCTTCGACCCTGCGCGCATCCACTACGCCGAATAGACCACCTTTTACTCTGCATCACGCGATGCAGGGCATTTCTTGGTGGGAGCTGTTAGATTCGCGAGCCGCGCCCTAAAGACAACCTGCAGGGCTGTTTTTGCCCGGCGGGGGACGCAAAGCTCCGGGCCCGGGCTGTTCGAATCCGCCAGCGTATTTCCGGAAAATAAAGACAAAAACAAAAGCGATACCCATTATCAGGTATCGCTTTGTTGGTGGGAGCTGGTGGATTCGAACGACTTCATGCCGCCCTATCCTGCCAAAATCCTGACTAATACGGTTTAAAAAATCCCCTATCCACGTATTTTTTTACTGGATGGGGGATTTTAATTTGCGGGGCGTGAATCAGAAGTGCGGTCAAAAGTGTGGTCAAACCGCACCCCCGGCAGGAGCTATTTTGCAGCTTGGCCGCACCCCACCAAAGCGTGATTTTAGTCTGCCTCGAACGGGCAGCAAAGTCAAGCCGCAACTGCAAAATACGCCGCAATAACCTGCCTTATTCTGCTAAAATCAACCGTGATTTTTTTGCACTTTAGTTCTACAATTCTAGTTGTCAAGCACGAATTTCAGAAAAACAAGGGCAGAATCGAAACTTGTCACATTTTTTCTCGGAACGGGTTTAGAATATTAGTAGAGGGATGAGAAAAACCCAAAAGCTGTCCCGTTTTTTCTCTGAAATCGTGTTATGATTGAATCAGACTAAGAAATTTAAGCGGAGGTTTTAAACGATGAAGCGATTTATTTTACTGCGTCAAGCCATGTTGGCGCACGGCATGAAGCAGAAAGACCTGGCCCGAATTGCAGGCCTTGGAGACAGCTCCATTTCTGCCCGTCTACAGGGCCGCGCGGAGTTTACCGCCGGGGAAATGCTCAAGATCGGGCAGGCCCTAGGCTTACAGCCGGATGACTACTATTTATATTTTCTCGCCGATAGTATGTCGTTTTTGGAGGGTCAAGCATGAGCACTGGACAGGAAGTGCAGGCGTTTTCGCTGTGCTGCGCCAAGGTGCGCGGAAAAAAGCAAAACGCCTTTTACCCAGACGAACGGCCCGTCCACACGCTGGACGATTTACTAAAAATTGCGCAGCTTGACCACACGCCGGGATTTTTCAAAGATGCTCACCGGGGAAAACTAAGTTGGTACTGGCAGGAGTGCATCGTTCTCGATGTCGACAACACCGACGGCGGCAAAGTCACCAACCCCGCCGACATTGCGCGAGACTTCCCCGGGGTAGGGCACTACATCATTTACAGCAGGCACCACAACAAGCCGAAAGTCAAAGACGATGGCAAAGGCGAGTATCCAGCGGCCCCACGCTTTCACGTCTACTTTCCTATCAACTCACAATTTACGGGTGCCAAAATTGACGCCTTTATAAAAAAGGCCATTGCATCACAGCCCTATTTTGACCCCTGCTGTGATGGCCGCGCCCGCTTTATCTTTGGTGTCGAAAATCCGCAAGGCGAGACGGTGCCCGGCGCTCTGACGCTCGACGACTTTCTAGCACAGCAGGCCGCACCCGTGGCGACTTCCCCGGCGGTGCTGCCTGTATCGTCTGGCATGGAGCGCATAATCCCCGCCGGGGAGCGTCACAGCCATATGGTCAAGGTAGCAACCCAGGTGTTGACGCGGTGCGGCCCTGACGGCGTAGAACAGGCCCGCGAGGCTTACGACCGGGAGGCTGAACACCTGGAGAGCGGCTTTCCACAGACAGAACTGGAACGCATCTGGGCAGACCAGCTTGCTTTTACACAAGCGAACATCTGGAGCCAGCCCGGCTACTTAACCCCGGCGGAATACGCCGTCCAGGGCTTCCAGGACGTTGCCCCCGCGCTGCAAGGCGAAATCCTGTACAAGCTATCCGATCTGTCCGACGTCGCGGAGGGTGTGCTCTTTGCAAAGAATTTCAAGGGCACCGTCCTTTATAATAAGGGTCTTTCCTGGTTGGTTTGGGACGGCGCACGCTTCAAGCAGAGCGACGGACAGGCCCGCAAACTGGCCCACAAGTTCACCGCACTACAGCTGGAGGCCGCGCAGGCGGCTTTTCAAAAGGCCAGTGCTGGAGCCGCCAAAGACCTGAACGACGCACCCCTGCAAGAACAGTTTTTAAAGGCCAAGAAATTTTTAGCGTTCGTCGCCCACTGCCGCGAAACTACCGGCATCGACCACCTGTTAAAAGAAGCCGCTGTCCACCTGGAAGTTGACGCGGACGCGCTGGACGCCGACCCGGCCAAGCTGAACACCCCCGCCGGGGTTATCGACCTACGCACAGGCGTGATTCAGCCCAGCGACCCGGCGGAGCGCTGCACCAAAATCACCAGCGTGGCCCCCAGTGATACCGGGGCCGACATCTGGCAGGATTTCCTGGCCCAGATTACTTGCGGTGATGCTGACATGGCCCGCTACTTGCAAGAACTGGCAGGCATGGCAGCCTATGGCAAGCAGGTCAACGAGGGCATTGTAATGGCTGTGGGCGATGGAGGCAACGGAAAAAGCACTCTGTTCAATGTGCTGGCCCGCGTCCTGGGCGATTATGCGGGAAGCATCAACCCGAAAATTTTGCTTGCTTCCCGTGGCAAGTCTTACGACGCAGAAACCGTCGAGCTGCGCGGCCTGCGCCTGGCGATTGCCGCCGAGACCGAGGAAGGCGCCCGGCTGGACAGTGCTGCCGTCAAACAACTGGGCAGCCAAGACAAAATCAGCGCTCGCCCACTGTACGGTAAGCCGATTGCGTTCTGGCCCTCGCATACACTTGTGCTATTTACCAACTTTTTACCCAAGGTCGGCAGCCGCGACGACGGCACGTGGAGCCGCTTGAAAATTGCGCCCTTCAAGGCAAAGCTGCGCGGTGCAAAGGGCGAAGTCAAGGACTTTGCAAGTTACCTCTATGATAATGCAGGCGGCGCGGTGCTGTCCTGGATTATTGAGGGCGCGCAACGCTTCATTGCCAACGGCTTCAAAATCGAGCCGCCGGAGGCCGCACGGGCCGCGCTGGCAGAATACTCCCGCGAAAATGATTGGCTCCAGGACTTCATCGAAGATTGTTGCTGTATAGGCCCGAGCCACACAGCGGGAAGTCAGGAGCTGTACACGATGTACGCCATGCACTGCCAAGCTACAGGGGCGGGCTACAAACGGGACGCCCGCGAGTTTCGACAGGCACTGACAGCCGCCGGGTACGAGAGTAGGCGGCAGAATAAAGGCGTACGGTTTTACGGCCTCGGTTTGAAATCAGCCGCCGCCCCGGATGTCTGACCCTGCCGCGAGAGTGTAGGGTAGTGTAGGGTCTGCCAAACTTTTCTCTATAGCTTTTTTCGATTTTTAAAAGTTTGTCTAGGCCTACACCACCCTACACCATTAACGATATATCGTCAAATTTAAAAATCTGCAATTGGAGGTGTTTGCCTATATGCGCAACACTCAAAACCGGCTGTTCATCCCCGTGGCCGTGTGGCACACACCGCGCGGCGACGTCGAACTGCAACGCGAAATTAACCCCGCGCGACTGCCCGCCGACTTGAACGACCTGCGCCGAATGCTCGACGCTGGCACCGTGGAGCCTGCCCGGCGGGGCAGCTTTTGCGTACAGTTCGCGGGCAGCGGTCACTACTTCGACGAACGCGCGGACGCCCTGGCGTATCTCTGCAAGCGCTGGCGCGGCAGCTTCATCACCAAACACCTGGAGGATGCCTGCGCCCTGGCGGCGACGCGCCAGCCTGCCGCCCTGGTAGCTGCACGGAAACGGGCCAGAATGTGGCAAAATATGGAAATTTTAGGAGGTGAAGAACCAGATTGACCCCGAACCAAACCAAAGCACTAGCGGCCCTGCTGACATGCAAGAGCCGCACCGACGCCGCCCGCGTCTGTGGGCTATCCACCAAGACCCTACAGGGGTATGAAAAGCTGCCCGAGTTCGCGGACGCCCTAGAGCGCGGCCGACGGGAAGCCCTGGCCGATGCTGCCCACAGGATATCCGCCGGGTACGCTGACACTGTGGACGCCTTGCAGGCCATCGTGCGGGACGATGCGGCAGCCGACCCCGCCCGCGTGGCCGCTGCCCGCGCCCTGCTGGACTATGGCCTGAAATTTGCAGAGCTGACCGACATCAACAAACGGCTTGACCGACTGGAGGGGATGCTGTGAAAAACGCGCTGGCCCGGCTGGAAGCTTTGGAGCGGGGAGCCCCGGCGGATAGGCTGCTAATCGTGACCGAGGCGCCGACCGACGCCGGGCCGCGCTACCGTCTGCCACAGGGGGGTGACCTGCTGACACTGCACGATGTGTATAGCTATATGCGCGTGCACGGTCAAGGTATCCTGCTAATTGACGACCTACCACAACCGCCAAAGAAAGGACGCAAGAAAAAATGAGCAGTAAATACATGCTGGAGCAGCTGCACCGCCACACAGCCAACGGCTACCAGGTCACTGTGGCCGAAAGCCTTAGAAATGACACCATCCGGCTGACCTACCAGGCCCGCCCAGGGGGCACTATTGTGGGCTGGTATGTAGAGGGGCCGGGCATGTCGTTTCCGCTGAAATTCAAGACGGAACATGAAGCCCGTGAGTATATCCGCCGCCGCTGGAACATCAACCCGCACGTAAAGCAGTACGGTGAGCCATGAGCCGCCCAGGCCCGCCGGGACAGGTCAAGAGGCCTGCACCCGCCAAAGTCAAACCACAACCCCGCAAAGGCCTAAAGCGGCCACATAGCGGGGCAAGACAATCCACTAGAGCATAACAGGAGGTTAACCCCATGAACGACTACATCAAGGAAGCCCGCCGCATCGTCACCGGCTATTTTGCAGCACTGGCCCCGTCCGAACAGCTGCGCCGCGAGACTGCACAGGAGCTGCGCCAGGGCCACATCACAGAGGGCTATGCCCGCGAGCTGACCCTATCCGCCAATAGCGAGGCCCTCAAACTGCGCCAGAACGCACAGGGCCAGCTTGACGCACTGGCAAGACGCTTTGCCAGCTCTGCCACAGCAGCGGACACCCCGGACGGCAACGCGCTCCAGGGCGGCGACTATCGGCTGCTGGCCGAAAATTTCCCCATGAGTGTGGAAGAGTTCAGCGCCCTATGCGAGCGCAACAAGAACAACCCTACACTGCTGCGCAAGGCCATGGAGTACGGCGACAAGCACGGCGGCATGGCTCCCTATGCAAAGAAATACTACCGCTCTGCCAGTGATCGCACGGCGCTGTTTAACAAGTTCATCCGGCAGTGCTCTGGCGTGCTGGAAGCAGAACCTACCAGCCCCGCCCGGGGGGATGCCTACTGGAACATGATCGCGCGCGAGGTAGCCCCCTGGGCCACGCTGTGAGGGCTGCAAGATGGAGCTGGACAAACTGCTGACCCAGGTCGAGAAAGCCCGCCGGGCACCTCTGCAAGTGTGCTGCCGCACCCCGGCGGGGGAGCTCATCACCACCACCGTGGAGGACTGTGCCCGCCAGGGCTGCCGATACTTCCACATCGTGGCAGATGATCTTGATGCGCTGCTGGACAAAGAGCTGAACCACAGGGCATAGGGCCCGCATAGCTGCGCCGCAACGGCTCGGCGGCGACTAGCTGGGCATCGCAACCGCATAGAGACAGCAACACCCCACCACAGCCCGGCGGGCCATGGTGGGGTGTTTACTGTATGCGCAAGTATGCCTTTTGTCAACGAAACCAGTCTGTTGACACCTCTGTTGACAAATTCCCGGCCCACGGGGCTGGCGGGGACTGCATCACTTTGGTGGTGTGTCGTCCTCTGGTGCGTCGTCTTGTTCTGACATAATGCGATTATAGGCTTCATCGCCAAGGGTGCCGCGCAGATACCGCTCGACCTTTGCAAAGAACACCGCATCCGCCGGGCAGTCTAGCCGCCCCACTTCATCATTCACAACAATATCGACGTCCGGCCACTCTGTCATGTGTTCACTTTCTTCAGTAAGTTTGGCGATATACTCCCGGAGTTCTTCAGTGCTTTTTTCGGATGGGGTATACTCTTTCATTGCCTTTTCTGTCTCCATTCGTCCAAAGGCTGCTGTGCGCCTCTGTGGCGCGTCCACTGCCTTACTCCAGCATATTCTCTACCTCTGGTGGCAAGGCCTCCGCGGGGCTTTTGGGGGCGCTGTTGGCGTCCCGCTCCATGCGCTGGGCCACTGCGCCCACAATGTAGGCGTTCAGACTTTCCCCGGCGGAATCTGCCGCGGACTGCACTGCCACGGCGTCTGTTTGCGTAAAACGAACAGAAACGGTTTTAAATTTTGCCAAATATCGGGCGTTGCTGGCCCTTTTCGCATCGCTTGACATGTGGAGCCCTCCTACAAGAAAAATATTCCGAGGTTAGTATACCATATGTAGCCGATACATGCAACATGTATATTTTGCTCAAAATACATGAACCGTGAATGTGCATATCGTCGAAAATACATGAATCATGTTGACTTTTAGCATGATTCATGTATAATAAAGCCATCGAAACAACCAAACCACACAGGAGGCACAGAGCAATGACGAGCTATGAAGTCACTTATGAATTGCAAAATGGTGAGCACGACACAATAAACGTTGCATCCACCAACCTAATCAAGGCCGCGCAGTTCGCCGAGAACTTCCTTTCCATCCGCGTAAAAGGTTATAGCTGCCTTGTGGAAGTCAAAGAGCACATTTACGACTAAGCCGAAACGCCCGCGAGGGCGTCCGCCAGGGCTGGCCGCCTGGCGCTGATGATGGCAGGCCAACGGGTGCTGCAACACCCAGGGCGCGGCAACGCCCAAACTACAGGCAACTTGTGGAACGATACCAACCAGCCGAAACCCTCCCCGCCTGTGGAGGGTACACCGGGGGCGTCCTCCCCGGTGCTGACGATGGCAGGACATAGAACGGAGGAAAACCACAATGAACTATCACGCACCATGGGCAACGCTGCCGGAGGCCTTGCAAGCCCTAAACACCGTGCCCCTGGATCCCAAGACTTACGACTTCATCGACCAGCTGACGGCCACCTACCACGCGCAGCCGTTTGACCCTGCCAGCCGTTTTGCATTGGTGGAGATGATGACCGCCGCATTTCTGGCGGGAGAGATCAGCGGGAAGCGCAAAGACCGCGCCCGCCGCAAGGGAGGTATACCACAATGACGACCCGAACCAACAGCGCCAAGTGGACGGGCACCCGCTGGCGCATCGACGTGCAAAAGGACGGCCAGCGCAAGAGCTTCTACAGCTCCAAAACGGGCCGCACAGGCCAGCGCGAGGCCAACGCCAAGGCCGACAAGTGGCTAGAGACTGGCGTCGCGCCTACCTCTATGCGGGTGGGTGCTGTGTGGGAGCTCTACCTGAAAGACGTCCGCGCCACTACAGGCACAAGCAACTACGACCGCACCTACAAGAATGGCAAGAACTACATCCTCCCCGTGGTGGGGCACTTGAAAATGTGCAAGCTGACCGAGGGCAAGCTGCAAGACGTGCTGAACCTGTCCTATAAAAACGGCAACCTTAACCCAGACGGCGAACGGCGCAGCACCGAACCGTTGAGTAAAAAGACCATGCAGGGCATCCGCTCCACAGAAACAGGCTTCATGAAATGGGCCCGCAAGCAGGGCTACACCACGCTGCACGAGAAAATGCTTGACCTGGAAGTGCCCAAAGGTGCCCGCACCAAAGAAAAGCACATCCTCCAGCCCGAATCCCTGCGCGTTTTGTTCTCCACTGAAACTTGTCTGTTTCGCGGCAAGCTCATCTTTGATGATAACATTTATTGCTACCGCTTCATTGTTGCCAGCGGCCTGCGCCCCGGTGAAGCTGTGGGCCTGCGCCTGGGCGACTTTACGGGCCGACGGGTGGATATTTCCCGCTCCATCAACCGCTACAACGAAACCACAAAAGGGAAGAACGAGAACGCCGTGCGATATATCGAGATGAACGACAAAGCCTACGAGGCCTACATGGGGCAGCTTTACCTCTTGCAGGCGTGGCGCGTACCCAGAACGCCCGACACGCCGCTTTTCCCGTTGGTGAATCAGCAATCCCTCTATAACCATTGGAGGCATTACCAGGAAACAAACGGAATACCGCATATTTCTCTGTACGAGCTGCGCCACACGTTTGTATCTATCGCGCAGGACTTGCCAGACGGCAAGCTAAAGGCACTTGTAGGCCACAGCAAGAACATGGACACGCGGGGGACATACGCGCACCGCATCGAGGGACAGGCCCACGAAACCGCCACAGCAATGACAGCAGCCTTTGACAAGGTGCTGAACGCTTGAATTACAAGTGCGGTCAAAAGTGCGGTCAGGTAAAAGAAAAAGACGCTAAAACTTACGTTCTAGCGTCATATTTGTTGGTGGGAGCTGGTGGATTCGAACCACCGAAGCATTAAGCAGCAGATTTACAGTCTGTCCCCATTGGCCACTCGGGAAAGCTCCCATATTCTTTTTTGTTCCGTCGCGGCACTCCGTGTCGCTCAGTGCTTGATTATTATAGCAAAGCGGAACCGGAAATGCAAGCCTTTTTTTCAATTTTTTTGCGATTTTTTTAAAAAAGTTTTCTTTTCACGCTGCATCGTGCAATTTTTAAAAAAGGAGCGCCCCGCAGGGGTAAGGCGGGGCGCTCCAAGGGGTATTTCAGAGGATAGGAGAAGAATCATGTATATATGTAATGGCATCGTAGCCTTATTGGTTGTCTGGCCTGGACCGAGCGATTGCTCTGGCATGGCCCAAGGCACAGTGTGTATGATTGCGGGATGCTTCCCGCGTTTGTCTTTCGACTACGATACATAGTATACAGGTAACTTATGTGCAGGATATAAAAGAGCTTTGAACGATTTTAAAATAGTTTTTGAAGAATTTGTGACCACGCCCACCGGGGCAGGGGACCTTACAACTTCACCTTAATAAACTCATGTTCTATCGCAGGCAAGATCTTCTCCACCAGGTCACGGGTGCGCAGGCGCAGGCTGCTGGTGTTGATGCAGGGGTGGCAGCCCACATACTCGCTGGCCAGCACATCCTCATCGATGAGCAGCTGCACCTTGTGGGCCGTATCGTTCATCAGGCCCAACACGCTGACAGACCCCGGCGTGATGTCCAGGAGCTGCTGCATATACTCAGCCTTAGCAAAGGACAGCCGCGCCGAGCCGATTTGCGCCGACAGATCCTTGGTGTGGAACACCTTGGTGTCGGGGATCATCAGCAGGTAAAACGCGGTCTCCTGCCGGTTGCAGAGAAACAGGTTCTTGCAGATCACCGCGTTCAGCTCACGGTCAATCTCCTGGCAGACTTCCATCGTCATGGCAGGGGCATGGTCGACCCGCTCATAGGGCACACCCAGGCGGTCCAGCAGGTCGTAACAGCGCAGTTCTTTCTCCAAACGCCCGGTCGTATCCGCCGGGCGGCCGTTTTGCAGTTTCATAGTAAGTACCTCTCTTTTGGCGGGCCGATGCAAGATCGGCCCCTACAGGGTTTGCAGCGCGCTTAGCACCCAAACAGCTCCACCGTCTTCTTCATCCTCTCGGCAATTTTTACGCCAAAGGGGCAGCGGCTCTCGCAGGCATGGCAGTCGATGCAGGCCGAGGCGGTCTTTTCCAGCAGTTCGTAGTGACTCTGCACAGCAGCGGGCACTTCGGGCTGCATGGTGGCCAAGTCGTAGAACTTGTTGATCATCGCAATGTCCAGGTTGGCCACGCAGGGCTTGCAGTGGCCGCAATAGGTACACTGGCCGCGGTAGGCGTGAGCCGGGGCGTTGGCCAGCACCGAAGCGTAGTCCTTATCTTTGTCTTGCCCAATCTGCGGGTTTTCATAAGGTTTGCCTCCTGCTCATTTGCGTTGCTCCGTTTATTTGCTCTCGATTTTATGCTCTGCCTTCCATGGCGTGGACCAGTTCTACCACAAACTCATGGGTGGGCACGGGGATACTGTGGCGGTGCCCGGCCTCCACGACCGCGCCGTTGATGACGTCCACCTCGGTGCGGCGGCCCGCCTTCAGGTCGGCGTAGATGCTGGTGAAGCCGTCAGGCGCCTTTTGCAGGTGCAGCCGGATGCGGGCGATCTGCTCCTCGGCGTCGAAAGGGTAACCGTCGGCGGTGGCGGCGGCGCACAGCTCACGGATGAGCTTCTCGGCCAGCGTCCAGGCGTGGGCGTCCTGCTCGACGTAGCCCTGGGCCACCTGCAAAATGCCGGACAGCACGCTGGAGGATGCGTTGATCATCAGCTTATCCCAGATCATGCCCTGCACCTGGCTGCAGACTTCGCAGGGGAACCCGCAGCCCGCGAACATCTCGGCCAGCGGGGCAAAGCGGCTGCTGTCGCCGGTGACGGTGCCCAAAAACGTTTTGCCCAGGCCGCTGTGACAGACGGCAGTCTCGCCCAACTTATAACTGCCCTGCTGGGTGGTGCCGATGGCGATCTGCTCACGGGCGGCGAAACGGCTCAGCAAGGTTTCGTGGCCCATACCGTTTTGCAGGGTCATCAAGATGGTGTCGGGACCGATGAGGGCCTTGTTTTTGGTCAGCGCGGCCTCGGAGGCGCTGGCCTTGACCTGCACGATGACCAGGTCGACAGGGGAGAGGCCGGTGGTGTCGGCAGTAGCATGGGGGCGGTAGATGCGCTCGTTGCCGTCCGTCTCGCGGATAGTAACGCCATTTTCGGTAATGGACTGCATTTTGGCGGGGTTGGTGCCCACCAGGGTAACATCATGGTGTTGGGACAGGTAGCTGCCGAACAGCAGCCCCATCGCGCCGGGACCAATGACTGCGATTTTCATTTACGTTGCTCCTTTGTTGTGATTTTTCTATTGTTTCTATTATACAAAGGTACGGCACAGTTTGGCAAGAATTGTTAAAATTTGCGTTATTTACTTGACTTTATCAAGTAACGGGTATATACTTGATAAAGTCAAGTACGGAGGTTGTTCCCATGTACCACAAAACTTTATCCTATTACTCCACCATTTTTTACCGCAGCTTTGCCGCGTTTACCGGCGAGCAGCTGCAAGCCGTAGGGCTCAACTTTGGGCTGCTGTTCTTCGTTATTTACGTAGGCAAGCACCCGGGCTGTTCACCGTCAGAGCTTACTAAGGCCCTGTACCTGGACTGGGGCTACAGCCAGCGCAGCCTGAACAAACTGGCTGCGGATGGCTTTCTCTCCAAGGAAAAACACGGCCGCAGTTATACCCTGACCCTGACCGATAGGGGACAGCAGGCTTTCGTTGTCAGCCACCAAGTGTTTTTCACCTGGGACGATACCCGCCTGGCCAACCTGAACGATACCGAAAAAGGCCAGCTGCTGGCCCTTTTACAAAAAGCAGCAGAAGGGATGCCCGAACATGTATGAAACTATTTTTAGCCCCGTGAACTACGGTGGCCTGGAACTGAAAAACCGCATTATCTTTGCCCCCACCACCTTCGGCCTGTCGGACGAAGAATACTTTGCCAAAATCCGCGCCATTGCAGCAGGCGGCTGCGCCATGATCATTGTGGGGGATGTGCCGGTGGGCAAAAGCCGGTTTGAAAAGTCTCTGTTTGACAAAAAGGGCTTTGCCTGGTACCAGAGCCTGACGGAGATCGTCCATAGCTGCGGCTGCAAGCTCTGCGCCCAGCTGCACCAGTCAGACTCCAACATGGCAGCCATGCTCAAATATGTGCCGGGCGTTCTGACGAAGAAAATCACGATGCAGCAGCTGCGCACCCTGCTCAACGAGGAAGTGGCCCCTTATATCACCAATCTGCCGCAGCGCAAGATCGATAAGATCATCCACGGCTTCGGCGAGGCCGCCGAGCTGGCGGTAAAAGCCGGGTTCGACATGGTGCAGATCCACGGCGACCGCATGTGCGGCAGTTTCAGCTCCAGCGTGTTCAACCACCGCACCGATGCCTACGGCGGCAGCGCCGAAAACCGCGCCCGCTTTGCCGTTGAAGCTGTGCGCGCCGTGCGCAGCCGTTTGCCGGAGCTGCCCATCGACTACAAACTGGCTGTCCGGCAGGAGGACCCCCACTACGGCAATGCCGGTGTACTGGAAAGCGAACTGGGTATCTTTGTACCGCTGCTGGTGGAGGCCGGTGTGACCAGCTTCCACGTTACCCTGGCCAACCATTCCAGCTTGGAGGATACTATCCCGCCCGCCAATCATCCCTATTTTAGGGGGGAGGGTTGCTTCCTGAAGTTCTGCGATGAGGTGCGCCAATATACCGACAAACCTATCACCGGCGTGGGCGGCCTGACCAACCCTGATTTTGTGGAAGCCCAGCTGGCCAGCGGCCGCATCACCTGCGCCGCCATGAGCCGCCAACTGCTGGCCGACCCTGCTTGGCCCAGCAAGGCTGCTGCCGGGCAGGTGCAGGCTATCCACCGCTGTGTGCGCTGCAATAAAAAGTGCCTGGGCGGTCTGCAGCAGCACCAGGGCACCCACTGCATTTACGAGAAAACAGGTGCGTAAACTTAACTCCTGACAAAGCGTCCCTCCGCCTTATAATCCCAAATTGGATTATGAACTGCACCCCATTTGTTAGACAGTATGGTATACTGTTTAGGAAATGGGGTGTTTTTGTATGCCAAAAGGATATCGGAAGTACAACGGAACGCAGAAGGTAGAAATCATTAAACGAATCCACAGAGAAAACCTGAGCTTTAAGGGAGCGTCCAGAGAATATGGCATTTCGGACCGTACACTCAGGGACTGGGAGCGCATTTATTGGGAGGAAGGAGAAGAAGCACTTCTAACAGAGCGCCGGGGTCGAGCTTGTGTAGCCAGTGGGACACAGAAAGGCCGGAAACCAAAACTGAACAAGCAAGTAGAAGAAGACCTTATTGCAGAGAATCAAAGGCTTCGGATGGAGATAGACTACTTAAAAAAATTGAATGCCTTGGTGCTGGAAGAGGAACGCCAAAACAGAAAGCACAAGTAGTTCAGGAACTGAGGCAGAAATACCCGCTGAAAGCACTGCTGCAACTTGCCGGACTTCCTCGCAGCACGTTCTACTACTATCTGCACCAGTCTCAGAATCCTGCCAAATACCAGATGGTAAAGGAACAGATTGTTATAATCTTCAACGAGAACAAAAAACGATACGGATACCGCAGAATCACAAAAGAACTGCATAACAACGATATTCGTGTGAACCACAAGACGGTTCGGAAACTCATGAAGCAGCTTGGTTTAGTCTGTCAGGTTCGTTCAAAAGGAAGTACAGTTCTTACAAAGGCGAAGTTGGAGAAGTAGCTCCAAACCTGCTGGAACGGCATTTCAAGACAAACCAGCCGAATCGGAAATGGGTCACAGATGTTACCGAGTTCAAAGTGAACGACCAGAAACTCTACCTGTCTCCAATTCTTGATTTGTTCAATGGCGAAGTTGTCAGCTACAATCTGAGCCGCCATCCGAACTTTAAGCAAATCACGGATATGCTGGAAGGTGCTTTTCAAAAGCTGCCGGACAAGGTTGACAATCTGATTCTGCATTCGGATCAGGGCTGGCAATACCAGATGAAGTCCTACCAGAATCTACTGAAAGCAAAAGGAATTACGCAAAGTATGTCTCGGAAAGCCACTTGTCTGGACAATGCAGTTGCCGAGAACTTCTTCGGACTGCTCAAGACGGAACTGTTCTATCTGGAAAAATTTGATTCCATTGACCAGCTTGAAAAGGCTATTGTCGATTACATCGACTATTACAACAATCGCCGAATCAAATTAAAACTAAACGGCCTGAGCCCTGTGCAATACAGGATTCAGACCGTTGGGGCCGCTTAATTTGTTTTTTGTCTAACTTTTGGGGTTCATATCATTATAAGGCGGAGGGATTTTTTATGTCAAACCAGAAAACCCAAACTCAACGGCTGCACAACAGCGTCAACCATGCCATTATCAAATGCCGCAGGGTGTACTCCCGCTGGGCCAGGACCTGCTGCCCCGCCAGACGATGAACAATATCGTGGCCGCCCTCTGCCAGGAGGGGCTTCTGACAGAGGCCTCACCCTCCGTCAAGGCAGGGAAAAGGCCTGCGTGTTCTTTGGCGAAGAAAAAAGCCGCCCCATTCTGCTGCAAATCGCACCGCCGGTCATGCTGGCGCGGCTGGGGGTGGGTTTTTGTTTTGCGGATGCGGGGCGTCGCCCCTTGACTTAAACCTGCCTTTAAGTGGTATGCTGTATTTTGTGGATGGATGTCACATCCGTTTGCGGCATTTTTCCCGCCGTTTCGTTGACTTTATGGCGATAATCCAATATACTGAAAGATACGGCTGTTTTGCCATACTGTGAATAAGAAAAGCGAAAAGGAGGGGAAGCCATGATCTTCGGCAAGTATATCAACCGGTATTATCTGCGCAGTGCACCCGTGCTGCTTTTGGGCCTGCTGGCGCTGCTGACGGTCGATTATATCCAGCTTATGATCCCCGAGCTGTACCGCCTGGTCATCAACGGCGTTAATCTGGGAGAGGTCGTCATCGACGGACAGACCCTCGCCTTTACCAAAGAGGTGCTGTTCCAGCATATCTGCCTGCCCATGATCTGGATCGTGCTGCTGATGGTCGTCGGGCGGTTTTTGTGGCGCGTCTGTTTCTTTGGCTCGGCGGTGGTGGTCACTGCCGATCTGCGGGAGCGGATGTTTGACCACAGCCGCCAGTTGTCCCAGCAATACTACCAGGTCAACAAGGTCGGCAACCTGATGAGCCTCTACACCAACGACCTGGACACCATTCAGGAGTGTTTCGGTGACGGCATCTTGATGTTCTTCGACGCCTCGGTGCTGGGGCTGCTGGCACTGTTTAAAATGTGGCGTATGGACTACAAGCTCACGCTGCTGGCACTGATCCCTGCGGGCATCATGTTCGTCATCGGCACCATCATGGGCACCACCATGACCAAACGGTGGGAGGAACGCCAGCAGGCTTTTTCCGACCTGTCTGACTTCGCGCAGGAGAATTTCTCCGGCATCGCGGTCATTAAGGCCTTCGTCAAAGAGTACAAGGAATTGACGGCTTTTCGTAAATTAAACCGCGAGAATGAGGAGATCAACGTCACCTATACCAAAATTGCCACCCTGCTGGAAGTGCTGGTCACGCTGTTTGTTGAGTCGATCATCTGCGTCATTTTGGGCTACGGCGGCTGGCTGGTCTACCGCGGGCAGTTCAACGCAGGCCAGCTGGTGGAGTACATCGGCTACTTTGAGGCCATCGTCTGGCCCATCATGGCCATCTCGATGCTGATCGAAAAGACCTCCCGCGGCAAGGCGTCCCTCAACCGCGTCACCGAGCTGCTGGATGCCCCCATCGACGTGACCGACCGGGTCGATGTGCACGAACTGACCGCCCCCAAAGGCGGCATCGAGTTCCGCCACCTGACCTTCCGCTACCCGGATGGCGAGTATGATGTGCTACAGGACATCAGCTTCACCGTCACCCCCGGCGAGAGCGTGGGCATCGTAGGCAAGACCGGTGCCGGCAAGACCGCGCTGGTAGACCTGCTGCTGCGCACCTACAATGTGGCCGACGGCACCCTGTTTGTGGACGGCCAGGACGTGAACAGCCTGTCCATCCATTCGGTGCGCAACGCCTGCGCCTACGTGCCGCAGGACAACTTCCTGTTCTCCGACACCATCGCCCACAACATTGGTTTTGGTGTGGACGATGCTGCGCAGGAAGACATTGACCGCGCCGCCGCCCTGGCGGATGTGCGGGACAACATCGTTGACTTCAAGGACGGCTACGAGACCGTGCTGGGCGAGCGCGGCGTGACCGTCTCCGGCGGCCAGAAGCAGCGCATCTCCATCGCCCGCGCCCTGCTGAAAGACGCGCCCATTCTGATTCTCGACGACTCGGTCTCCGCCGTCGATACCCGCACCGAGAAGATCATCCTCGACAACCTCAAATCCACCCGCGCGGGCAGGACCACGCTGCTCATCGCCCACCGCATCTCCACCGTGGAGGGACTGGACAAGATTGTGTTCCTCGATGACGGCAGGGTAGAGGCCGTCGGCCCCCATGATGAGCTGTATGCCACCTGCGCCGAGTACCGCCGCATGGTGGACCTGCAGCGCCTTGAGGACGAGACCGAGGCGGGCGAGACTGCCGCCCAGCCCGTGACTAACGCAGAAGGAGGTGCCGTCCATGACTGAGATCAATCCGCTGCTGCTGACCGGCGGTGTGATCGGTGCCATCACGGCCATCCTCGTGGCAGCCTACGCGCTGGTCAAAGACAAAAAGGCCACCATGGGCTTTGAGCGCACAATGAACGACGGCGAGATCATGCGCCGCCTGATGGCTTACGCCAAGCCTTACCGGAAGCAGTTCGTTGTGGTGTTGTTTCTGATGCTGTTCTCCATCGCCTACGACATCATCTCACCGCTGATCGTCGGCAATATCGAGGAGCTTGTCGCCACCGATTTTGCCCTGCCCGCGCTGTACGGCCGGGTGGCGGTCTACGCCGGGGTACTGCTTTTCTCGATGGCCAGCACCTACCTGCAAGCCGTGATTCTGCAGCGCGTCGGTCAGCGCATCGTGTCTGACCTGCGCGAGGACCTGTTTACCCACATTGAGGCCCTCTCCCACGAGCAGCTGAATGAAATTCCCGTGGGCAAGCTGGTAACCCGCATTACCAACGACACCAACGCCATCTCGATGATGTTCACCAACCTTTTGGTCAGCCTGACCAAAAATGCGTTCGTTATTTTGGGCATCCTAATGGCCATGATTTTGCTGAACTACGAGCTGACCTTGATGGTGCTTTGCTTCGTTCCGTTCATCGTCATTTTTACGGTCATCTTCCGCAAATTCTCCCGCCGGGCCTACCGCAAGGTCAAGGATGCCACCACCGACATCAACACCTATCTGTCGGAGAATCTTTCCGGTATCAAGGTCACCCAGATCTTCGGCCGTGAGGACGAAAAAATGGCGGAATTCCGCCAGAAAAGCCAGACTCTTGCCAAGGCGAACATCGAGCAGATTTTTGTCTTCGGCATCTTCCGGCCGCTGGTGTACATGCTGTACATTTCTTCCATCCTGTGCCTGTTTTACCTGGGCGGCATGGGTTACCTGACCGGCGTGTCATTCTTGGGGCAGACCATCACAGGCGGCACCATCGTCACGTTCTACATGTACATTTCCAAGTTTTTCACCCCCATCCAAAATCTGGCCGAGCAGTTCAACTGGCTGCAATCGGCGCTGGCCTCCTCGGAAAAGGTGTTCTCCATCATGGACATTGAGCCGAAACTGGTGGACGCTCCCGACGCCATCGAGCTGAACGAGGTGAAGGGAGAGATCGAGTTCCGCGACGTCTGGTTCAGTTACATCCCCGGCGAGTGGGTGCTGCAGGGTGTGTCCTTCCACATCAACCCGCGGGAGACCGTGGCCTTTGTCGGCTCCACCGGCAGCGGCAAAAGCACAATTTTGTCGCTCATCTGCCGCAATTATGAGTTCCAGAAGGGTGAGATTCTGATTGACGGCATCGACATCCGCAAGATCAAGATTTCATCGCTGCGCCGCCATTTTGGCCAGATGCTGCAGGACGTGTTCCTCTTCTCCGGCACCATCCGCAGCAACATCGTCCTGCGGGAGGAGGGCATCCCTGACGAGGAGATCCGCCGCGTCTGTCACTACGTCAACGCCGATCACTTCATCGACAAGCTGGACCATGGCCTGGACGAGGAAGTGCGGGAGCGCGGCAACAACTTCTCGGCAGGTCAGCGGCAGCTGCTCAGCTTTGCCCGCACCATCATCCACAAGCCCAGCGTGATGATTTTGGACGAGGCCACGGCAAATATCGACACGGAGACCGAGTTGCTGATCCAGGACTCGCTGGAAAAAATGCGCAGCGTCGGCACCATGCTCATGGTCGCCCACCGCTTATCCACGATCCAGCACGCCGATAACATCATCGTACTATCTCACGGCAAAATTTTGGAGCAGGGTACCCACCAGGAATTGCTGGCTAAGCATGGCCGGTATTACCAGCTGTACACCCTGCAGTATCATAAGGAGCAGATGGGGGAGTAAGCCCGTTTTGCCCCGGTTTCCAGGAGGTTTCCATGACCTACCACCAAATCATCCAACTGAAAAACGGCGCGTCCTGCTGTCTGCGCAGTGGCACCGCGGCCGACGGCCAGGCCGCACTGGACAATTTCATCCTGACCCATGCGGAAACGGATAACCTGCTGACTTACCCGGAGGAGAACACCCTCACCGCCACGCAGGAGGGCGAATACCTTCAGGCCAAAACCGAAAGCCCGAATGAGGTGGAAATTCTCGCCATCGTGGACGGGAAGGTAGCCGGCACCGCCGGGATCAACGCTGTCGGCGGCTGCTATAAGCTGCGGCACCGCGCCGAGTTCGGCATCAGCATCGCTAAGGAATTCTGGGGCCTTGGCATTGGCCAGGCACTCACCGCCGCCTGCATCGACTGCGCCCGCAAGGCTGGCTACGCCCAGCTGGAGCTGGATGTGGTAGCCGATAACGCCAGCGCCCTTGCCCTGTACAAAAAGTTCGGCTTTGTGGAATACGGCCGCAACCCCAAGGGCTTCCGCTCCCGCAACACCGGCTACCAAAAGCTGGTCTTAATGCGGCTGGCCCTGTAACCCTACAACAAAACGCCCCCGCCTTGGCGCAAACCGCGCAGGGCAGGGGCGTTTTATTGTTTTTATGGATTATGCTTCTGGCTTATCAAATTCTTTGGCTACCTCCTCCAGCAGCTTGCGGATGGGCAGATGCTGCGGGCAGATCTTCTCGCACTTGCCGCATTTCAGGCAGTCCGAGGCGCGGCGGCCGGGGGCGGTGTGGACTTCCTCGTAGTAGTAGTCCGCGTTCCAATCGTGGTGCAGCTGCTTGATGTTCATGATAGCAAACAGGTCTGGGATGGAGATCTGCTTGGGGCAGCCCTCAACACAGTAGCGGCAGGCCGTGCAGGGGATCATGTTCATCTTGTGGAAGATCTCCTGCACCTTGTTTACGGCGGCCAGCTCGGTCTCGTTCAGCGGCTTAAAGTCGCGCATATAGCTCAGGTTGTCCTTCATCTGCTCCATGTTACTCATGCCGGACAGCACCATCATCATGCCGGGGAAGCCCGCGGCAAAGCGGATGGCATAGCTGGCGGGGCTGCCGCCGTGCAGGTCGTCCAGCACCTTTTTGGCTTCCTCGGGCAGGTTGACCAGGCTGCCGCCCTTGACCGGCTCCATCACCAGCACCGGCTTGCCGTGCTTGCGGCAAACCTCGTAGCACTTGCGGCTCTGCACAGCAATATCATCGTAATCCAGGTAGTTGAACTGAATCTGTACCACCTCGATCTGCGGGTACTCGGTCAAGATCTGGTCCAGCACCTCGGCGCGGTCGTGGAAAGAGAGGCCCACATGGCGGATCCTGCCCTCGGCTTTCAGCACAAAGGCGGTCTCGTAGGCGCGGCAGGCCTTGAACTTTTTAAAGTTGTCGGCGTTCTGGGCGTGCATCAGGTAAAAATCAAAGTAGTCCACGCCGCAGGCTTCCAGCTGGCTTTCAAAAAACGGGCGGATGTCAGCCTCGGTCTTGAAATAGCTGTCGGTCAGCTTGTCGGTCAGACTGTAGGCCTCACGGGGGTAGCGGCTGGTCAGGCACTCTTTCAGGGCCAGCTCACTCTTGCCGCCAATGTAACCGTGGGCGGTGTCAAAATAGTTGAATCCCTGCGCCAGAAACTCATCCACCATGCGGGTGGTCTCGGTAATGTCCACCTGGTCGCCGTTCATCGGCAGGCGCATACAGCCAAAGCCGAAATTCTTTTTCACTTTATCCATCTGCTCCATTACATTTTGCTCCTTTGCTCCGTTTTGTAAGCGCCGCGCTTGGCCCGGGTGGTGCTCATGCCGTCCGGCAGAAATCCTGCAGCGCCGTTTTGCTCCTGCCTTTATTATAATAGGGCAGGTTCCCGCATGCAAGAGCACCCTTGCAATTTGTGTGGCAAAACGGTATAATAGGCATGTTGCCTGTCTCAGTAGCTCAGTTGGATAGAGCACACGCCTCCTAAGGTTGCGTTACAACGGCCACCTTGGAAAAACTTCATATAGGATTCAAGTTCGAGTTTCTTCGGGCTTAGTCATAAAACCAGCCATGTCTCAGTAGCTCAGCTGGATAGAGCACACGCCTCCTAAGCGTGGGGTCGGAGGTTCAAATCCTCTTATGGACGCCAGCGAACAACGCCGAAAGCCTTTGTTTTCAAGGGTTTTCGGCTTTTCTTATATGAAAAGGCACGAAAAAGCTCTTTCACTGTATGAGATAAAATTCTACTCCAAAATTTGATTTTTGACAACCTCCTCCAGAATCGAACGGTTGTTATAAGACAAAATCGCCAGCTAATTTTTAGCAGAAAACGGGCTGTTCTTGCTAATGAAAATGCCCTTCCTGCTAATCAGCCCAAAAATCGTGCCAAAAATCCAGCTAATCAAAAAAGGCGGATGTTTTGAGTACCATGCAGTTATAGCAGATAAAATTGAATATCGTTATATACATAGAGCGTCTATTTGTCCCGCATCGGGGAATGGATAGGCGCTCTTTTTTTATGCCCAAAACCATGGGCAAATACAAGAGATTGGAGGTGTTTCATTTGAGCAAGCCTGTTTATACCGCAGACAAGCCGAGCGACTGTCATTACTGCTACTTCTGGACGAATGGCAGAAAGGGTTGCCGTCTGGGTAGAAATAATTGCTACTACTTAATCTCTTTGCCACCGAAACCCAAGTCGGAATGTGATGGCTGTCCCTATGGGCGAGATCACCCGTGCATTGGCTGGTGTACGAAGAAGGTTATGCGTGAAGTGGGGCTTCGTTGATATGGATGTGTATGAACAGGAATACCGCTTCTGCTATTTTACCCGATGTCCTTACGAAAAGACGGATACGACTTTCCGCAGCATTCCACTGACAACAGAAAGTTTTCCGCAGAAAGAAAGTGGTGAAGCCGTGTGAGTTTTGATTATTTTTACGGTCAGCAATCCGATCTATTCACATTCTATCGAGTTCCGAAGGTGTTGTTCACGAACGAGAGGTTCTGGAATATTTCTGCCGATGCCAAGATGCTGTATGGCATTTTGCTTGACCGCATGAGCCTGTCTGCCAAGAATGGTTGGATAGATAAAAACGGTCGAGTGTATATCATTTTTACAATCGACGAAGCGAAGATGGCTCTGAACTGTGCTGAACAAAAGGCTATCAAGCTGCTCAGTGAACTTGAGAAGAAAGCAGGATTGATTGAACGTAAACGCCAGGGTTTGGGAAAGCCCAACCTGATCTATGTGAAGAACTTTATCTCTGCTGTGGATTCACAACTCTTGAATTGTGAAAATCACAATTCTGGAACAATGGAAATCACAACTCAAGAACTTCCGAAATCACAATGTAATAATACTGATATTAAAAATACTGAATTTAGTGATACTGATTCTATCTTTCCTTCCGGAAATGGTGGAATGATGGACGAGAATGACCGGTATCAAGAATACTTTGATTATTTCTCGGATCAGCTCAGTATTGATTTGTTGAAGAAGGATTACCCTTACGATTCCGAAATGCTGGATAACATTCTGGAGTTGATCGTTGAAACAGTTTGCACGAAGCGACCATTGATTCGCATTGGTGCAGAGGAACGTCCGGCAGAAATTGTCCGCAGTCGGTTTATGAAACTGAATGTCGAACACATTCGATATGTTATGGACTGCTTCAAAGAGAACACTACAAAGATTAGAAATATCCGTCAGTATATGCTGACTACGATATACAATGCGCCGACGACAATAGACACCTACTACGATGCTCTTGTTCGGCACGATATGTCACACGGATATTTGGAAGGAGGATTTAAGAAATTGAAAATGAAGCGAGAGGAAGGAGAGTGACGAAAAATGTCGAAAAAAGCAACCATCATTGCGGTGGTCAATCAGAAAGGAGGAACTGGCAAGACCACCACCACCGAGAATCTGGGCGTTGGCTTGGCTCTTGAAGGAAAAAAGGTGCTTCTGGTAGACACCGATCCCCAGGCGTCCCTGACGGTCAGTTTGGGCAACCCATATCCGGATGACCTGTCTCCGACACTTTCCGATCTGATGGGAAAGATTATGATGGAGAAACCCATTGCTCCCGGTGAAGGGATTCTTCATCATCCGGAGGGCGTTGATCTGGTGCCAGCGAACATTGAACTGTCAGGTATGGAGGTAGCTCTGGTCAATGCCATGAGCCGTGGAAACCATTCTCCGGCAATACCTGGATACGGTCAAACAGAACTATGATTATATTCTTCTGGACTGTATGCCGTCTTTGGGTATGCTGACCGTCAATGCGTTGGCAGCTGCCGACAATGTGCTGATACCGGTTCAGGCAGCATACCTTCCTGCAAAGGGTCTGGAACAGCTGCTTGGAACCATCAACAAGGTCAAGAGGCAAATCAACCCGAAACTGAGGATTGAAGGGATTCTTCTGACGATGGTGGACAGCCGCACCAACTACTCCAAAGACATCAGCAATCTGATTCGGGAGAGCTACGGCGGAAAGCTGAAGGTTTACAAGACCGACATTCCCCGCTCTGTCCGTGCAGAGGAAATCAGTGCCGAAGGACACAGCATTTTTAAGCATGATCCAAAAGGAAAAGTGGCGGATGCTTACCGAGTCTTGACGAAGGAGTCCTGCAAATAAAAGTCAATAGGTTTTGCAGAAAAAGTCCAAAAAAATACTCGGCAGATAGCCGAGTAAAAATGCGTACAGCAAACAGGACTCCCTCAAAAATCGGAGGCAGCCAAATGACAAAATGAGCATTACAGATTAGCCTTCTTCGACCTGAGTTGCGCTTTCAGCGGCGTTCAGGCACTCCTTAACGCGGGCATAGTAAATACGCAGGAACTTGTTCGCGGCAGCAGTAGTGCAAACGAAGAACGGCTTCCCCTCGTCACGCTTTTTGGCGTAGAACTGGTAAACCGCTTCGTTTTCGGGTTTGCATTTAACGTAAGTAGAAACCACCTGAAAGAGCGCTTTCCTCAGCTGAGGTGACCCGCGCTTGGAAGTTGTTACACTGGAAAGCTGCATCTTGCCGGAGCCAACAACGCCGGGGTCTACGCCTGCAAAGGCCACAATAGAACTGCGGTGCGGGAAACGGCGAACATCACCCAATTCAGCCATGAGATGCGGTCCTGTGGACTTTCCAACGCCGTACATGGCCATAACGGTCTCGTACTCCGGCAGCTGCTTGCAGAGATTCAGCATCTCGGCTTCCAGCTTGGACTGGTTTTCGCGCAGTGCAATAAGCTGGTCGGCGGCAACTGTAACCAGTAATTTAGCATTGTTGTCACGCGGCAGTGTGGTATAGGATCCGCAACTGGCTGCGTAGAGAGCATCTGCCGCATCAGTACTAAAATGGTAACCCTTTCTCTTGCACCATTTCTTGTATCGCTCTTCAAAAGCATCCGGTGACATACGGTTAATGCAGTCGCAATGCCAAAAGCTTCGGTAAAAGTCCACCCACTTCAAATGTCCGTCTGCCTTTCGGGGCTTGAGAACAGCTCGTTTACACCCGGAAAGGTCTTGTCAGACAAAGAAATAAGGTTGTTTGTGAGCATGACAATATTCTTATTATACAAGTCGCATTGACGTGCGCACAACTTGAGTTGCTGTCTAATTGCTTCCATAGGAGTATATTCCCGCAATGTAGACCAGTTGTCAAGCCCATACTTGGCAATTTTTAGGGCATCTTTCGGGTCGGATTTTACTTTGCGCAGAGAGCCTGCTCCGCTTTGCTTAATAAGCAATGGGTTCAGGATGCTTACAAAGATTCCCTCACTGTGAAGCAGCGCTGCTACCGGCTCATGATATCTGCCTGTTGCTTCCATTACAACGCGGGTATCTGGTTCCATGCAAAGAACATCCAACGCAAGATCTGACAGTTCAATATCTGAATGCCTTACTTCATATGGCGCTGCAACAAGCTCCCCACCTGGCTTCATGGCAGCTACCATACTCTTACCCTTAGAAACATCGATTCCAACTACGGTCATTCGTTTTCCTCCTAATTTGAATTTGCAATGGCTTCCGCCTTTTACTTATTGCTTGTTCAATCTCCTGAGTAACACTAACGCACCGCTACGGTGGGACTACCTGCGTAAATCGAATGCTGCGAATAAGAACGGCGGCTGACTGACTCCTTTACGGACGTGTAAATCCAGCGTGATAAATGTCAGACCACTACGTTCTTATTCTACAGCTTAGGCAACAAGTTGGATAGCAACACGGCTGGATGCCGTGGGGCTACCCACAAATATATTGTAGGAGGTGTTAAACAATGCAGAAAAAAGGCGCAAACATCAGCTTGAAGGGGTACGATGATATTTTCTCCACCGATCAATCCAGAGCTGAAGCCCAGCAGGAGCGTGTGCAGGAAATTCCGCTTTCTGAGCTACACCCCTTTGAGGGACACCCCTTCCGTGTGGTTGATGATGAAGAAATGATGAAAACGGCAGAGAGCGTCCGAGATTTCGGAGTTCTCACTCCTGCGATTGTCCGTCCTGACCCCGACGGTGGTTATGAAATCGTTTCTGGTCACAGGCGGCACCGGGCATCGGAGCTTGCGGGTAAGGAAACCATGCCTGCGATTGTTCGTGACCTGGACGATGATGCAGCCATTATTTTGATGGTCGATGCGAATTTGCAGAGGGAGAGTATCCTGCCGAGTGAAAGAGCATTTGCTTATAAGATGAAGCTGGATGCGATTAAACATCAGGGCGAAAGGACAGATTTAACTTCTGGACAACTTGTCCAGAAGTTGTTGTCAGTAGAAAAAGTGGCTGAAGGAACCGGTGAAAGCTACAAGAATGTGCAACGCTATATCCGTCTGACCGAACTGATTCCGGAACTGCTGGATATGGTAGATACGGGTCAGATCAAATTCAATCCTGCAGTGGAGCTTTCCTATCTGGCAAGTGAAGAACAGAAGGATTTTCTTTCTGCAATGGATTATGCTCAAGCAGCTCCTTCCCTTTCGCAAGCACAGCGAATTAAAAAGCTCGCACAGGAGGGCGAGTGTACGCTGGATGCGATGTGCGAGATTATGAATGAAATCAAGAAGGGAGAGCTGGACAGAGTAACCTTCAAAACGGATTCGTTGCGAAAATACTTCCCGAAGTCCTATACCAACAAGCAGATGGAGGATAAAATCATTCAGCTTTTGGAGCAATGGCAGAAAAAAAGAGAAAAATCAATGGAAAGGTAAGGTAAAAAATGTTTACACCCAAAAACATTCAGGGCGCTTTGGAAGAACTCTACGACCTTTGCGATCCTGATTATATGGTAGATATGCTCGTAAACTACAGTGAGGAGTTCGATGATATTTCTCCTGCGCTTCTGGCAAAGTCGTTTCAGAAAAATGCCGAGATGGTTAGCGAGTATCGAGTATTGTCCTCTGCTGGTGAGGGTATCGACTATCAGGGAAAGGTACTTCTGAACAGCAGAGCCGTGCGGCTTCTGTCCTATGTAGAAGATATGAGCGGCGATGAAAAAGTTCGCACGATTCAGAGCAAGGAGCTGTGGTTAGCAGAAGATATGACATTCTATGTGGTGTCCTGTATGTCTACGATCACGATGGACAAGGAAGAAGCCATTTGTCTTAACGAATACCGCAGCGTGGTTACTACGGTGGAATGCGAGGACGATATTTTCTTCGACATGGGTTCCCTGATTTGCGAACTGGACGATATTTGCTTGTTCGAGCTTTTAGCCGATGTGGATGCGACTATTTATGAACTGTAACAGGTTCATGGATGGTCGCTTTTCTTATTTCCAAAGAAACGGAGGTATCGAAACTTGAAAGAATACGATGTGAAGATCACCGAAACCTTGGAGAAAACGGTTACGGTGCAAGCAGAATCTCACGATGCGGCAGAGGAACAGGTTAGAGCCGCTTATTACAATTCGGAGTACATTCTGGACTCCGAAAACTTTACCGGTGTTGCGTTCGGCACGACCGAGGAACGGGAGGTTCAGAAAGAACAGGCAGATACCATGAATGTGTTGCTGGTAAAGCCGTTCATGTATCCGCAGGCTGTGCAGATCGGCTGTGAGCTGGAGGATTTGCAGAAAGCCGTAGGTGGCGATATTGAGGCAACTTATCCGTTCAATGAGCCGGTTGCACTGGTGATGCACGACGAAGGTAAATTCGTAGGCAAAGAACTGAACCGTGCGCTGCGTGATGATGACGGCGGTATTTATGACATTATCGCCGGTGATTTTCTGGTTGTGGGATTGGGCGAGGATGATTTTTGTTCTCTGTCCCCGGAACTGATGAAGCAGTTTGAGGAACACTTTCATCAGCCTGAGACTTTTGTACGCATGGGGCGCAGCATTATGGCGCTTCCCCTGCCGGATGACATGGTGAAGAAAGAAGATGCACCTGTCAAAGCTGATTCGGTTCCCCACAAAAGTAACCCTGACCGAGATGTTCTGTAAGGAGGTTCTTATGCAAAGAAATTCGACGATTGGAGAGCTGATGGAGCGAAAGCGGATTCAGGATGGTGCCAAGGAGTACCAGGGACATACCTATATGGACTTGGCACGATTTGATGACGCCACCAAGCACATGATTATTTTCGATGTGCTGACCGATGAATCGCCTGTCGGTTGGAAAGGCGAAAGAAATCGCCTGTATTTGAGCGATGTGGGTTATCAGAAGGCTCTGGATAACCAGAAAGCTGGCAATATCAAGATTATCAGCCATGCCGCAGTTGCCAAGGGCAATCTGTATTACGACCACAGAGATATGGCACGATAATCTGTTCACTCTACTGCTTGCAGGAGGTGATGAATCATGCAGGAAGAAGTTGAAAACAGGACAGTAAACCTGGCGATCAGCACAACCAAGCTGACGGGGCGCACTATCATTGCCGGTATCCGCAAGTATTTGCAGCACCGGGAAAAAGTGAAGATGAAAAAGGCACGAGACCCTGCCGTTCATGGAAAGCAATCCGTGAAACAGCTTTTGGGACAGAATCAGGGTGCTACGAATGTTGAGATCGACAAAGAGAGTATCCGTGATTTTGAAAAGCTCGCCAAGAAGTATGGCGTGGACTTTGCCGTAAGAAAAGATACGTCCGTTGATCCTCCCCGGTTTCTTGTTTTTGTCCGTTCTAAAGATGCAGATGCTTTGGATGCAATCTGCAAGGAACATCAGGCAAGGGCATTAACCAAGAATAAAAAGCCGAGCGTTCTGGCGCAGCTGAAGAAGTTCAAGGAAATTGTCGCAGCGATTCCGAAGAAGGTTCGAGAGAAGAAACAGGAGCGTGATCTGTGATGGATAAGAGAAAAATGAAAAAGCTCCTGATTCTGAATTTACCGTATTTTCTGGTAGGATTGTTTACTACGAATTTAGGAGAAGCATGGAGATTGGTTGAGGGTGCAGATTCATCTGCGAAAATCCTCAGCTTTTTTCATGCCCTTCCGATAGCCCTGAACAATCCGCTGCCCAGCTTTCACCCGTTGGATTTGCTGATTGGTATTCTCTGCGGCGCAGGACTTCGGCTGGCTGTCTATCTAAAAGGCAAAAACGCAAAGAAGTACCGGCACAATGTTGAGTACGGTTCTGCTCGTTGGGGAACGGAAAAAGATATTGAGCCGTTTATTGCACCAAAGTTCGAGGACAATGTGATCCTGACGAAAAACGGAGCGGCTGATGATGAGCAATCGTCCGAAGAATCCTGCCAATGCCAGAAATAAGAATGTTCTGATTATCGGCGGTTCGGGTTCCGGTAAAACTCGCTTCTGGTTGAAGCCAAACCTTCTCCAGATGCACAGTTCCTATGTGGTCACTGACCCCAATGGTTACAATATAAGAGGATAGAGAACCGAAGCGTGTTACATATCTACTTCAACACGAAAATTACTTGATGAAGGGAGGTTGAAATCGTGGCGAAGAAAGAAGAAATCAAAATCACAGCTCTGTACGAGCGTTTGTCGAGAGACGATGAACAAGCTGGCGAATCGAACTCCATCCAGAATCAGAAAATGTACTTAGAAGAATATGCCCGACAGAAAGGGCTACGCAATATTAGGCACTTTTCTGACGATGGGTACTCCGGCACGAACTTCAATCGTCCCGGATTTACAGCCCTGCTTGAAGAAATCGAAGCAGGACGAGTGGAGACCCTTGTGGTAAAAGACCTATCCCGTTTTGGTCGTAATTATCTGCAAGTCGGTTATTATACTGAAGTTGTGTTCCCGAAAAAAGGAGTACGCTTCATTGCTATCAACAACAGCGTTGATAGTGCCAATCCCACAGACAATGACCTTACCCCGTTTTTGAATATCATGAACGAGTGGTATGCCAAAGATACAAGCAACAAAATCAAGGCAGTCTTTAAGTCCAGGATGCAGAAAGGCTTGCGTTGTAGTGGTTCTATCCCTTATGGCTACAAACGCACCAAGGACGATAAGCAGCAGCTTTATGTGGACGAGCCTGCCGCAGAGGTAGTCAGAAGAATATTCCGTATGGCTTGCCAAGGCATCGGAACTACTACCATTGCTGAAATACTGACAGCGGAGCAAGTGCTGATACCATCTGCCTATACTGCCAAGACCTCGCCGGAGAATTGCAGAAATAAGGATTACGCAGACCCCTACCGATGGAGTGCTACTACCGTTGGCTATATCCTTGACAGGCAGGAATATCTCGGTCATACCGTGTTGGGTAAATCCATCTGCGAGAACTTCAAGACGAAGCAACGCAGACCTGCCACCGCTGATGAACTGATGATATTCCCCGATACGCACGAAGCTATCATTGACCAAGACACTTGGGATATTGCAAGCAGAATGCGCTCTAAGAAAAAGCCGAGAGCCGCAAATGGCACTTACACCCACCGTCTTTCCGGTTTGGTTTACTGTGCCGACTGCGGAGGAAGAATGAGTTACAGCAGCCCCGAAGCCAAGCACAGCGAAAAGAACTATGATTCCGATTCCTCTTTCCAATGCGGCAACTACCGCAATAAAGGAACGGAATGTGTCTCCCACTTCGTAAAAACTTCGGTTCTGGAAGCCGCAATTTTACAGGCAATCCAAGCAGTCAGCAAATATGTCCTTGAAAACGAGGAAGAATTTATTGCCCAACTCAAAGCAGTCTGGAGCGAAAATAAATCCAAGCATACTGACATCGGACAACAGGAGCTTGAACAAGCAATGAAGCGAATGACCGAGCTTGACAACTTGATACAGAACCTCTATGAAAGCTCTGTTAAAGGCACTCTGCCGGAACGACAGGCACAGCGAATGATACAGCAGTACGATGAGGAACAAATCCTTCTTGAAAGGCGTGTCGAGGAACTGAAAAGCCAAATCCAGTATGAGGAAGTCAAGGAAGCTGAGACAGGACGATTTATCGCCCTTGTAAAGAAGTACAAGGACTGCGCTGAGTTGACCGACACAATGCTCTATGCGTTCATTGACAGGATTGAGGTTCACGAAGCCACAGGCGGACGAACAATCTACCGTCAGCAAGTCATTGATATTCATTTCAACTTCATCGGACACTTCTATCCCCCTGCGGAGACCATCACCGAGGAAGAACGCATTGCCGCTATTGATGCCGAGCATCAACGAAAGAAGCAAGAGAAAGGCAAGCGAGCTTACGAAGTCCAGAAACAGAAAAAGGCGGAATTGAAGAAAGCTGCCGAAGCAGGAGACCCGAAGCCATTGCAGAGCGTGAACGTCAGCTTGCCATGCAGCGTGAACGAAATCAACGCAGACAGCAGAAAATCAAGGAAGCCAGAGAAGCTGACCCGGTATATCCGTCAGATGGACGAGAAAGAGCGTATCAAGCGTGAAAAGCTGCTTGAAGCCGAACGCAAAAGGCTGAGAAAGCCAACAGAAAAGCGAAGCTGTCACGAGCCGAACTGAAAGAAAGGCTAAGACCGACCCCGAAGCCGCAAAGGAATTTGAAGCTCTGAAAGCGAGAGAAAACGCTACAAGCAAACGAAGCTATAAGCGACAGAAAGAGCGAATGGAAACTGACCCCGAATATGCTGCTTTGATGGCAGAACGCAGGGCTGAATATAACCGCAGACACACAGCCAAACGCAAGGCAGACCGTGAAGCTCTGGAAGAACAAGCCAAGACAGACCCCGAAGCAGCTAAGAAACTGGCTGAAATGCGAAAGTATCAGAGCGAAGCAACTGTTAGAAGCTATCAGAAGATGAAAGCTGATGCAAAGCAGGAGACCCGATGCTATTGCCAGATATGAAGCCCACCTTGCCAAACGCAGGGATGAATACCATCAAAGAAAGCCAAAAGGAGGATATTCCGGCATGAACGAACTGAACCCCAATCTCAACAAAGCAAATAAGGAGGTCACTATGGAATTGAACTTTATCAAATCCGGCGATTACTACATCCCCGACATCAAGTTGAAGAACCCCAATATCCGTCTCGGCAAGTGGGGACGGATGCGTAGAGAGTATCTGCGACAGGCACACCCCATCGTATTCTCTGAAATGGTACTGAGCGAAACACTCTATGAGCATTGTGCGGAGATTGAAGCCACCGCAAAGAAGCGAATGGATGTGATCTTGCCGCAGCTTATGAAGTATTACGGCGTGACGGAGCAACTGAAAGCCGAGAACCAAATTGAATGGGTGCGCCAGATGAACGCTTGTGTTGCACAGGCAGAGGAAACCATCAAGGGCGAACTGATCTACTGCGAATGAGCTAAAAAAGCCAAGCACAGACCCTACAATTTCATATCGTAAACCAAGCGACAGGTATTTCCTTGTGAAGTCTCTGTCGCTTTTAATTTTTCAAAATTCAAGGAGGAAAACACTATGAAGATGAACATTATGGAAAAGAAAGCTCTCTACACCTTTGGTTGTCCTAACCACAAGGCAACGATTGCCCGTTTGCGCCTGTTGGCAGCTATCACCCCCGACCCCGCCGCCGGAAAGCTGTTCTGCAATCTTGCAGCCAAACTGAGTGGCATGGGCGAAATGTATCGTTGTTTCTTCTACACACTCCGAATGGAAATGGGAAGTTACTACGATGCAGAACTGACTATGAAGCTGGCAGAAGTCAGCACCTATGATATGGAGGGCGATTATGGCGAAGCTGACGAAGTATGAAAAGGAAACCATCGTTCTGTTCAACGAGGGTGAGGACACAGCACACATCCAGACCTACAATGCCGGATTGAGGAACAGACTGGCGGCGTTCTCCAAGAAGCACCCCGACCTTTGCCGATTGGAAAAGACCTACGAGCAAGGCGGCGTGTCCTATCTTCTGGACAAGTCCCGACTGTCCATCCGTCTGCAACCGCCAATGAGCGAGGAACGCAGACGAAAGGCAAGCGAGAACGCCAAGCAAAACGGTTTCAACAGTCACACGGAATAATGTAGCGTTTAAGGTTGATTTGCGGTCAAAATGTCGGGTCTGCATCCGATGTTTTGTCCGCAATTACATATCGAGGTGTAGAGAGATATAGGGAGTGCGAAAAACGGAAATATTCGGTTAATAAAGTGAAAACCTACACTGAATGTTCACATGCTATATCTTGAGATTGACACAAAAACAAGTAAAATATATGTGACAACCTGACAAACAGCGGCGATCTGGCTAACCGCCATATCGCCGCTGCTGCTTTCTCAAAAACTTTTTTGAATTTTTTCAAGTTTTCCGCACATTTGATGTAGGAAAACCGTTATACATAGTGAAAGGAGGTTTGAACGCTATGGACTTAAGTGAACAGTATGACAAAATATACCGTTACTGCTATTTCAAAGTCCACCATTGCCAAACAGCGGAAGATATTACGCAAGAAACATTTTTGCGTTATTTCAGCAAAAATTTAAGTCTTGATAGCAGCAAAGAACTTCCTTACCTTTATACGATTGCCCGCAACTTATGTATCGAGGAATATCGCAAAAACAGCAAAGAAATTATAAGCGAAACAAACGATGATCCGGGTTATGACCCGACGGAAGAATGGATAAACAGCATTGCCTTGAAAGAGTTGATCTATAAACTCCCACAGGACGAGCAGGAGCTATTGCTGCTGAGATATGCAAATGAACTTCCAATTGCTTCAATATGTAAGATCACCGGGCTTTCTCGTTTTGCTATATATCGCAAAATCTCAAGGATATTGAAATATCTCAAAACAGAGTTGCAGAGAGGAGGATTTTCGTATGAATAGAGGATTGAAAAGCAAATCGCAAAGGCTTTTGATGCACCTGCGCCGAGGGACAAGGCACAGTTTGTTCGTTCGCTGCCCAGACCGCATATCAGTACCAAAGCATTTATATTCAGTCAAATCCCTTTCATTAAGAAAAGTATATGGCTGTTGTCCGTACTGATCGTTTTACCTGCGGTGTGGGGTGCTTCTTTCGCAAGCGAGAACACGGTATGGATCGTATCTGCTTTTACCCCATTCCTTGCCTTGCTTCTTATTACAGAGAGTGCAAAATCTACGCTGTATGGAATGAATGAATTGGAAATGGCTTCCCGCTTTTCACTAAAAAATATTGTGCTGGCAAGGCTGACCATCTTGGGTATTTTTAATTTTGCGATTTTCTGTATCATAATCCCAATCTGTCATATCGCAAATAGTATTTCCCTTGTGCAAACAGGAGTATATTTGTTTGTACCTTATTTGCTGACAACAAGTATCAGCTTGTATATTGTCCGCCATTTTCGGAATAAAGAAGCTATTTACGGTTGTATGGCAGTAGCTGTTTGTGTAAGTACGGCAAATATGACACTTCGATATGTGGCTAACTTTTTATTCCAAACAAATTATTTAGTCTGGTGGGTAGTGATCGCTCTACTCTTGATGATGTTTACGGCGAAGGAGCTTTATCAGACATTCAAGAAAACGGAGGGATTCCTATGGAACTTTGCATTGACAGACTGACAAAACAATATGAAAACAAAATAGCCGTTGACAGGGTAAGCTTGCAACTGACAAACGGCGTCTATGGATTGCTTGGAGCAAATGGCGCAGGAAAAACAACCTTCATGCGTATGCTTTGCGGGATTTTGAAACCGACAGGAGGTACAGTAACCTTTGATGGGTTAGATGTTTCTTCCGAGGAATACCGGGCAGAGTTGGGCTATCTTCCGCAGGACTTCGGGTATTATCCCGATTTCAGCGGTTGGGATTTTTTGATGTATATGGCATCACTAAAAGGATTGACAAAATTAGAAGCAAAAAGGAAAGCAAAAGAGCTTCTGGAATTAGTGAGCCTTTCCGATGTGGGCAAAAAGAAAATTGCAACCTATTCCGGCGGCATGAAGCAAAGGCTTGGCATTGCGCAGGCACTACTAAATGACCCGAAAATCATCATTTTAGATGAGCCGACTGCCGGGTTAGATCCCAAAGAGCGTGTGCGTTTCCGTAATTTGATAAAGGATTTAGGAAAGGACAGCATTGTTCTCTTGTCCACGCATATCGTTTCAGATGTTGAGCATATCGCAGATACGGTGCTTATGATGAAAGCAGGGCAAATCATTTACAACGGCTCCGCTGATGAAATTGAAAATTTAGAGGAATTTTACCTTGCAGAATTTGAGGAGGAGTGAGTATGTTTGCGCTGTATAAGTTTGAATTACGAAAAATAAACAGCAGGAAAATTGTCTGGATCACAGGCTGCGTGATGCTTGTGGGACTTCTCATTTGGGGCGTAGCAAGTGCTGTTCTGCCGCAGAGCAGAGAATATTCCGACAGTTCCTTAAATGGATATGAAGCAAACCGGGCAGAGCGTGAAGCTGCGGAATTGATCTCCGGCAGAGCCATAGACCAAACGCTGATTGATGAAATGCGCCCTGCGTATGAGAATTTTATTTTTAATGGAAATTACAGAGAAGCACTCCGTATTTAGATGTATATAATCTCATAGGCAGAACATTGGGGACACAGGCAAGTGCAGAAATATTAGAATGTGACAGCGAAGCATTTTATGAACGGCTAAATGCACAGTTAGAAGCAAATACTCCGGCAGGGTTAAGTGAAAGCATTTCATTTGACGAGCCGATTGTTTATCATGGATATTTTGATGGCTGGCAGCAGATCACGGATATGATGAAGTTTATTGCCTGTATGGAAATCATGTTTATCGCAATCTGCCTTTCCACGGTGTTTACTGTGGAGCACACCCGCAAAACAGATCAGGTCATTCTATGTACTCGGTTGGGCAAGAAAAAACTGTATGCCGCAAAAATCCTTGCGGGCTTGACGGTTGGTATAGGCTTTACGCTGCTTCTCTCTCTGTTGATGTTTGGTATAGTCGCTTTCCTGTATGGATTTGATGGGTATAATACCATATTTCAATTTGTCTTGCTCCGTCCGTTTGATCTTACCATTGGACAGGCTGCTTTGATTTTGGTTGCGTTGTCCTTTGCCGGAGCTGCATTGGTGAGCCTGTTTACTATGATGTTTTCCGAACTGACAAAGAACAGCGTTGCCACGATTGGAACGATAACGGGTGTTATGCTTGTGACGATGTTTATTATGGAAATGCCCGCCAATCTGAAATTACTTTCAGAGATATGGTATCTGCTGCCGAGCAATTTGGTTTCGCTCAATGGTGCATTTCGTTATTCTGCACTTTCTGTTGGTGGCAGCACTTTGGCGGCATATCAGTATGCTCCATTTGTATACGCTGTTTTGGCTGTCGTTTTTGCCTTGATTGGAAAGTTGACATACAATCGCTATCAGATTAGTGGGAGATAAATAGTAAAACTTTTGATTTTGATGTAGTTTTTCGCTCTGGATTGCAAGTATATAGGTGAGGCAATAAAAATAGGAGGCTTGTGAAATATGAGAAAATACATAGCATTAGTTTTAACATTGGTCTGTGTTCTTGCTTTAGTAGGCTGTGAGAAGAATGACACCTACAAAATTAGAATTACTATACCCGCTGGAAGTACAGAAGCATTCGTTTATTCGGACGAAGAAATATCAGCAACGGGCAAAAAGATAACCATTTCTTCTGGCGAGGGGTTGGGGGATACAGAGGTTGTTTTGTCACCAGTAAATGAAATGGTTGAAACTGGATATGTGGCAACATATCTAACTCCTGGACTGCCTGTTGAGTTTGATGCAATAACGGGCGAATGGTTCAAAATCGGTGTATCTATGCAAAATGATACCGACACAGACATAACGGTTTATGTTGAGGTTGAAGGTGTAGAAGTTAGAATTGAGTAAAGTTATTTTATAGTTTTTCTCCTAAACTTTCCGTTGAGTATGAAAAAAAGCAACTACTAAACAAAGCGTCGGTTGCAATACTTCTCAATGCGGCTATACACTATAAGCGAACAAGCAAAGGAGGTTTGCATTATGGACGCAAAAGTTTGGCGCATTTATCGCAGCCATGCGAAAAGAAAAACATGACACAAATGGACTTGGCAAGAAAACTGCAAGTAACCGACAAGGCTGTTAGCAAATGGGAGCGTGGTTTGGGGTTTCCAGACATAAACACGATTGAGCCATTGGCTGACGCTTTGGGGTTGAGCGTATTGGAGGTTATGCGCTCTGAAAGAATAGTCGAAGCCGAGATCAGCCCCGATACTGCTGCCGTTGCATTGACTGATACCTTTGAACTTGTGAAATTGCAGCGCAAGGCTGAACGGAGATCAATTCTGAAAATTGCGGGCTGCATAGCCGCTGCTCTTTTCTTGATTTTCCTTATTGACGGTATGGGCTGGATGGGCTTTGCTTTTGCCTATTTTCCCGTAATCTGTTTGATTGCGAGTGTCGCACTTGTCATATATGGGATTTGGCGCAAGAAAAATAAACTGCCTTGCTTGCAGACATTCATCTTGGCTGGAGCGTTGATACTAATTCCAATCTGCATTGTTGTTTTGTTCTTCCTTGCGGGTGTTTTAGGTCTTGGGCCTGTGCCTAATTAAGAAAAGTAAATAATGACCAAGCCAAAGGCGATCAACCGTAAAAAGTTGGTCGCTTTTGTTTTGCCCATTTTTGAAAGGAGGTTGCCCCGATGCCCAATGAAGAATTGGAAAAACTGAAACAGAAGCAACACGGATTGGAGAAGAAGCTGACCGCAGCCAAGCACAAGGAAAAGCAGTTGGAACACAAGCTGAAACAGTTGACCCGAAGCGAAAGAACCCACCGACTTTGCACTCGTGCCGGAATGTTGGAGAAGTTTCTGCGAGAGCCGACCTTGCTGACGGACGATGATGTGATGGAGCTTTTGACTTTCATCTTCCATGACCAAGCCGTTCAAAAGAAGCTGGACTTGCTGATTGAGAAGCGAGAAAAAGAAACGACAACGGAGGACGGCGAGGTTTAACCCCTCGTTAGAGGGCGCAATTATACACCACCTAAAGATGGTGATTGCGTTCTGCCGAAAGCCCCTTGCAGGGAGCTTGATGATTTCCGCAAAAGTCCTTTGCTCCAATCATCCAGAGGAAGCTACACTTCCCCTGCGCTGTCTTGCGACAGCTACCCCTTTGTGGACTTGCCGCCGATGAACTGATTGCCCGACAATCGAGATTGTCCGCAATCATTCACCGTCAGCAAGTTTATATTTTCACCCCGACCGTGCTGAAAAGTATCGGTCATTTTTTATTGCACCGAGAAAGGAGGTTCAATCAAAAATGCCAGTACCCCATCTGAACATACGAATTGTTCAGAGAAGTAAGGGCAGTTCTGCTGTTGCCGGAGCTGCCTACCAAGCCGGAGAAAAATTGTTTTCCGAGTACGACCAGAAAAACAAAGACCACCGCAGAAAGCAAAAGGAAGTGGTTTACACGGAAATCATGTTGCCGACCAATGCCCCACCCGAATATGCAGACCGAGCAACGCTCTGGAACTCTGCCGAGGAAGTAGAGAAACAATGGAACTCACAGCTTGCAAGGCGTTTCGTTGTTGCCCTGCCAAGAGAAGTGCCGATGGAAATGTATCCGCAGATGATGCAGGAATGATGAAGTTATAGAAATTGTCGTATTCAATGGAAATACTGGAAATGCAACTCACATCACAGATGAGACACAAATCGAACATATTATTGAAAATCTAAATGAAATCAAGTTAAAAAGGTCGAAGCCGTCTGTTGGTTATCAATCAGATGGTTTTTCAATATATCCTGAATGTCAATATCATCTTCGACAATTAAAATCTTCTGCATTGTTCCACCTCCAAGTCTGTAGTGTAGCATAGTTTTTTGAATTTCCGATGAAGCTCATTATTCTTCTTTGTCTACGAGCGACTTTCTCCGCCCATCAACAGGCTTTTCAGCGTCCTTTGGTATCAACCACATACGGCTGAATTTTGCAACACCCGGTATTCGGTTTTCTTCGCACAGCTTTTGAACCCGTCGTTCGGAAATGGATCTTAACTGTTTCAAGTCCTGTTTTTTCAAAAAACGCCTCCTTCGTAAAAGTAGTACTATCCCGGAACCTGGGAACATCCGGCCATCGTGCGGAGAGGACGGAGTGCGGAAAATCCGCCCACTCACACTGGCAGACGGTTTCAAACCCGGCAGCCTCCGCCGCCAGGTCCAGACCGCCAATGCCGGAAAACAGGCTCAGGTGGGTCAATGTAGCGTTGATTTTGTTGGTCACCTCCTGATTTTGGGTGTAAGAAAACCCGCCTTGTTACAGGCGGGTTTTCGTGTAAGCTTTATTTAGAAATTTTGTGTTCTTCTTGCACTTTTTGAGCAAATTTGGGAAATAGCTTTGCAATCAGGCGACCAAATGGGATAACCACAATATACTTTAGGACGATTGAAATTCCTGCAAAAATTGGCTTAATACAACCCACATAAAACTGCTTTATAAAGATGAACCGAGTTCTATCAATCATTGCAAGTTCAAATCTAATCATCCTAATACGGAATTTGGCATCCATAGCATTTTCTTTTGCGACCGGATTACTTGAAATGTCATTGACAAAAAATGCAAGTGCTTCGTTGTCGCCAATGCTGTTAAAGTAGCTGAGTCCTACTTCTTTACGCATGGTCCTCAAGATATCAGCCATAATGAACATCACAATGCTGTCTTTATAATACTTACATTGCTTAATCAGAGGATTAGTTGTGAATTCCCGAAAAAGTAGGTATTGGCGATATATTCTCTTTGATCCGTATAAAAGCAATGATGCTCCCGTATCGAAAAACAGTCGCCTTGTTTCATCGGATAAAACAAGCTCTCCCTTTTTATCCTTCTTGGGGTTAGAGAGCATCTGTTGCATGAGGTCAATGAGTTTTAGGTACTGTACTTTCTTATCATCATGCTTTTTATATCTAATTTCCGCCCGACGACTAATCACGAAAATTAGCACCGTTATGATTACGGACAGCAATGCAACATTATCTGCTGTGATAAGGCCACTTATTTTGCTCCACAACTCTTCCATTTCATCACCTCGTTTTTACAATTATATCACACCCTTTACTGAAAATATAGTTTGCATTTGTCAATTTGAGTCAGATATTATCGATTCTCCGGGTTTGGTTGTCATGATACTGTAAAGCTCGTTGTCCTGGGGGAAGTCATCCACAAAGGGCAGGATCACGTTCCCGAAAAAGATAAGCCCCTGTCCGGGGCCGGAATTGCTGATATGCGCCGCCTGCTGGTTGGAGATATTCAGGCGCTCGCAGAGGATTTTTCTGTCTCCGCTGGCCTGGTTCAGAAGGTACACAAAATCGCTGTTTTCAAAGATATTCTCGATCTCCGGGGAGGAAAGCAGGTCCTTAATGTTCTGCGTGATCCCCGTGGGGATACCGCCCCATTTGCGAAAGCGTTTCCAAATCTCCACGCTCCAGGTACCGGCCTCGCCGCGCAGCAGAAGATGGAACTCGTCCACGAAGTACCAGGTGGATTTGCCCTGATCCCGGTTCTGGGAAACACGGTTCCATACCTGGTCCTGGATCACCAGCATACCCAGGCTTTTGAGCTGCTTTCCCAGCTCCTTGATATCGAAGCAGACAATGCGGTTGTTGATATCCACATTGGTACGGTGGTTAAAAACATTCAAACTGCCGTGCACATACAGTTCCAGTGCCGCCGCAATCGGCTGCGCCTCCGGCTCCGGCTGCCGTTTGATCTCGTCATAGCGCTGCACGCTTTTTCATTTCACTGGGACGTGTTGCATTGAATTCATATTGGGCATCCAGACAGCTGGTTTGCTCTGTGCTGATCCTATTGTCCGCGGGGTCGTAAATTAGGCCTTGATCCATTCTTTCTTTTTGTTCCATCTGAAGAACCTACTGCTGCATATTCTACGGTGTGTTAACCTAAATCTGACTTTATCTGCGTTTCATACACGGTGCGCATGAAATCATAATGATTGGACTGCTTTCTGAATGCATCCGGAGGCAGTCCTTTTGACGCTCTGAATACCTTACCAAAGTAATTGTCGTTGGAATAGCCTACCATATGCGCAATTTCCTGAATCGTATAATCCGAATTCGTAACCAGAAGACGGCAAGCTTGGCTGATCCGGAGTTCTTTTATGTATTGTCCTGGCGAGATGCCGTATTTTTTGTGAAATTCTTTGCACATATAAAATTTCGATAATCCGGCGTGGCTTGCCACTAAATCCAGGGTCAGATTCTCCGCGCAATAGTTTTGGTCAATATAGGCCTTGGCGTGATCGATTTTCGTAATTTCCCGGTGATAGCATGAAAGGGCGTAAGCGGTGATATCCATCCAGAACGTGTAGGCGGTTTTGCTGTTTTCAAAAAATGTCTCAAAATCGTGATGAAGTGCACGGTCGTATATAGAAAGCATTCGATCAATAAGACCGGATTCCTGTGTAAGGTGGATGACAGGACCTATGCTGCCATATATTTTCCGTAGTAATGGCAGGCACTCTTTTGAAAACTCAAGATATGGGGCATCCCAGTATTGGGCATGGGCAGGCAGGTAATAGCGGCTTTCGCCGGGAATTGCAATCAGGAAAACATCTCCCGGCAGAAGCGAATAGGAAATCCCTTTCATTTCCAGAGCCCCTTCTCCGCCGATGCAGCATTGCACCAGGCAATAATCGCCGCTTCTGTTTCGATTGTCCCAGGAGTAATCATGAGAATCAATGATGTGCCGTCCCGCCCCTTTCAGCGTCAAATAGGACAAATCAGAAGAAAAATGAAAGCCAATGGAATGGTGGGAAGACGTTTGGGTCATGTACGACACCTCCTGTGAAGGTATCCTATCATACTTTTTCTCAAAAGGCAATAATTTACCATGCAATACATATTCTTACCATTTATAATCGTATAAAAGTGTTATAGAATCTGTATTGACAGCAGGGACGGCAGAATGCGAGAACAAGAAAATACCTTTTCTCTTTACACAGTTTGATTTACCGTTCCTCAAAAATGGTGAGGTGCTGAGAAATGACGGAAGTAAAAACGATCAAATGCGAAATCCATTGTCAAAATGGGGAAAGCATCCATGCGGCATTCCCCGCAGTGCCGGGAATCTGGGAGCGGGAAGAAATCTATGTAGAAGTGTCCGAAAACCGGAGCTATGGATGCCGGTATGGTCAGATCCGGCTGAATATGCGTCAGGGTGCATTGAGAAAGGAAAAGCCAATTCGGGTATCCCTTCCAACAGTTCAGAGCCCGGAGAAAATCACGGCAATGTATATGCTCAATGACTGGTGGACGAGACCTGCTTTTGTAGAAGGATTTCAGGAGATCCCTGCCCGGACGCAGGTAGCTTTTCTAAAATACCCGGATCGCTTTGCGTGTCTTGTTCCCATGGTGGGAAAAACCTTTAAGACATATCTGGAAGCAGGAACAGAGCAAGAAGTCTGCCTGGAAATGCTGTCCAGTCTGGATGGGCAGACCGAGGTTGACGAACCGCTGTATGTCCTTGGAGAGGCAGACACACTGGCAGACGCGGTTCACAAGGTGTTTGCCTGGCTTACAAAGCGCATGGGGGTTCGAACAAGGGAACAAAGGCGTATGCCGGAAATGTTCCGCTTTCTCGGCTGGTGCAGCTGGGATGCTTTTTACAGAGAAATCACAGAAGAAAAAGTCCGTCAGAAGGCCCGCGAGCTTGTGGAAAAGAAAATTCCTGTCCGGTGGATGCTGATGGATGACGGTTGGCTTTCTACCAAAGGAGAGCTGCTTTGCGATTTTGCTCCGGAGCCTGCAAAGTTCCCCAATGGTTTTGGGAAAATGATAGCAGATATCAAAGCGGAAAGCGACATTCGCTGGTTTGGCGTATGGCACGCACTTTGCGGATACTGGCAGGGTGTTGCCCCGGAAAGCAAACTGGAGGGGCAGGAACACGCCCACCTGTATCGAACCGCAGACGGGAAAATCATGCCCAATCCTCTGACGGGGGAAGGATTCTACCGGGACTGGTATGAAAAGCTTCACGCGGACGGAATCGATTTTGTGAAGGTAGATGGTCAGAGCTCCTTTTGGAGCTTTGCGGAAAACAGTCTCCCCATCGGTCCCGCGGCAAAGGGAATGCACCAAGCCCTGGAAGGCGGCGCTTCTTACATGGATGGTGCCATCATCAACTGTATGGGAATGGCGATGGAGAATATTCTGTCCAGACCGACCTCCGCAATTTCCAGAAACAGTGATGACTTTGTGCCCAACAAAGAAAACGGCTTTGTGGAACATCTATTGCAGAATGCTTACAATTCGGTGTATCATGATGAGCTGTATTATTGTGACTGGGATATGTTCTGGACAAAGCATGAGGATGCCGTTAAGCACAGCCTGCTGCGGGCGATCAGCGGCGGCCCCATCTACGTCAGTGACCAAATTGGGGACACAAATCCGGATGTGCTGAAGCCATTGGTCTATCACAACGGCGAAATCCTGATGATGGATCATTCAGCAAAGCCTACAGAAGACTGCATGTTTTCGGATCCTATGAAGACGGGTGTATTAAAACTGCACAATACCGCTTCCTGGGGTTCTGTCAAGAAGGGCGGAGGCATTGCCGTCTACAATCTGACCGACGGCATACAGGACTTTTCATTCCGTCCGGCAGATATTCCGCAGCTGGAGGAATCCGACAACTATTGGGTGTACGATTATTTTGCCAAAAACGCTTTTTCGTTGGGCAAACAGGAAAGCTATGAGAGCAGGCTTGATTTGGGCGGCTTTGGATGGTTTGTCCTGCTTCCAAAGGGAAAATACGGCACCTGCCTGGGGCTGCTGGATAAATTTGTGGGGTTCACAGCGGTTGAAAGCATTTTCGAAAACGACAGCACTCAGACTGTGGTAGTCAAAGAGTCCGGAACACTGGGATGGCTTTCTGAAAAAGAGCCTCAAAAGGTCATGGTTAATTCCGTAGATGTGACGAGCAGTGTGAAAAAGAACGATTTTCTGTATGAAATAACGCTCCCGGAGGGGCCCCACAAAACGGTGCTTTCCTTCGTCTGGTAATTTGCAAATAACAAAACCAGGGCTTTGTTCTCAGAATGTTCCTGAAAACGGACATTCTGGAGCAAAGCCCTGGTTTTTACTTTGTCAAAAGAGCAAATCATTAGGCTTTGCTTTCCCTTGTTCTTTAAACTTGCGGCTCGCAGAACCTCTACCTATATAGATATCGGCTCCCTGTTTATCCCGGGGCACTTTTTTATAAGCAGCTATTGCTTTTTACAATATTATATGATATATAATATATAGGTTCATACATCATCTATGTCTAAAGGAGAAACGCCATGTCATTCAATACCGGGGCGGCGCTGCTGGATGCCATCGTGCTGGCCGTCGTCGGGCGGGAGGAAACGGGCACCTACGGCTACCGCATCACCCAGGATGTGCGCGCCGTACTGGACATATCCGAATCCACGCTGTATCCCGTTTTGCGCCGCCTGCAAAAGGACGGCTGTCTGACCGTCCACGATGAGCCGTTCAACGGCCGCAACCGCCGCTACTACCAAATCACACCCACCGGCCGTGCCCAGCTGGCGGGGTATCGCGCCGAATGGGACGCCTACACAGCCAAGATCGACCGACTATTTGAGGGGGAGACACAATGAACAAACAAACTTATTTAGCCAAGCTGGCGCAGCTGCTCGCCCCTCTGCCCGAGCAGGAGCGCCAGGATGCGCTGAACTACTACGAAGAATACTTTGACGCCGCAGGCCCGGAAGCTGAGGACGCCACCGCCGCCGAGCTGGGCGACCCCGCCGACGCCGCCCGCAAAATTTTGGAGGGCGAGGGCCTGATTCTGGACTCCGCCCAAGCCGCAGCAGGGGAGAGCAGCGACGCTGCCGACACCGCGCAGGATGCTGCCCCCCAACCAACTGGAGAAAATCCCCCAACTACCAAGCCTGAGCTCCACGGCCCGGCCGCCATCCCGCCGGTTATGGGCGTGTTGTTGGCTCTTGCCGCCGTGCTGGTCGTGGTCTGCGTCTTACTGATCGGCTTTTTCGGCGTGCGCCGCAGTTCTATTGCCAACACCGCCGAACCTTTCGTCGTCTCGGCTGCCGAGTCGGTCGTCGAGCAACCCCAGGATACTGCCTCTACCACCGCGTCCCCCGACAGTGAAATCGTTGAGGAAAACGGTACCGCCGCCGAAGGCCCCTCCGGTGCTGTGGATGACAACAGCCCCCACACGACAGGCATGTCCTTTGACAACATCACCTCGCAGGATGCCGTGCTGGACATTGATTACGGCCGCCTGACCATCGTCATTGACCCCGGCGCCACCAGCGCCGCCCTGCACTGCGAGAACGTGTATAACAAGCGGCTCGACGTTACCTACACTGAGAATGAGCCGTTGACCATCCGCTACAAAGTGCCTGCCAACTGCGATTTGAGCAGCGAGCCGGAACCGGAGTTTGTTTTGTCCGTGCCGGATACAGAGACCTTCCACTTTAAAAGGCTCTCCATCACTTCCGCCATGAGCGATGTGGAGTTTGACAACAATGAGACTATCACCGCCGACAGCATCGAACTGAACCTGGCCATGGGCGACTTTACCTGCAGCACGGTGGAAGCGGAAAATTTCAACGCTACAGTCTCGATGGGCAACTTTACCGGCGGCCTTGTGCAGAGCAGCAGCTTTACCGCCGAGGTTGCCATGGGCAACTTTGACCTGGGACGGCTGGAGAGTTCCAAAATCTGCACCGTCAAGGCCGGGATGGGCAACATTGGCCTGACGGTGGACGGCAAGGCCGATGACTACACGCTGGACCTGCAGGCCCCGATGGGCGAGGTCGCCTTTAACGGCAAGGCGCTGGGCACCAGCTACAGCCAAACGCCTACCACCGCCCGCCGCGTGACCCTGACCGCCGGGATGGGAGATGTGGTGCTGACGACGACGGAATAAAGCCGTTCCATGCCCCTGCATCTTCCGCGCGATTTCCATTATCGCATGTCAAAGTCATACTTCCCTTAAAATCTTTGGTGCAATATCCACAACTTTCTTTTTTGCGGTGCAAGAAAGATTTTCGCCAAAAGGTTTTGTATTTTGTCCGCGAATGTGGTACAATCTTTCTAATCAGTAAGATTAAGAAATTGTAGGAGTCAGGAGCGTGTAACATGGCATATTATTTCTCTGAACCGTCCCGCACCTTTGGTGAGTATCTGCTGGTCCCCGGCTATTCTTCTTCGGAGTGTGTCCCCACGGCTGTCAGCCTGAAGACCCCGCTGGTCAAGTACCACAAGGGCGAGGAGGATTGCCCTCTTGAAATGAACATCCCGATGGTCTCTGCCATCATGCAGTCCGTTTCCGGCGAGAAGCTGGCCATTGCACTGGCCAAGCAGGGAGGCGTTTCCTTCATCTACGGCTCTCAGACCATCGAGCAGGAAGCCGACATGGTCCGCCGCGTCAAGGCCTACAAAAAGGGCTTTGTCACTTCTGACTCCAACCTGCCGCCGGAGGCTACCCTCGGCGATGTGCTGGACCTGAAGACCCGCACCGGCCACTCCACCGTGGCCATCACCGATGACGGCACGGCTCACGGCAAGCTGCTGGGCATCGTTGCCTCCCGCGACTACCGCCTGTCCCGCATGACGATGGACCTCAAGGTCACCGAATTCATGACCCCGCTGGACAAGCTGGTCACCGCTCCCGACACCACCAGCCTGCATGATTGCAACGACATCATCTGGGACAACAAGATCAACTCTCTGCCCCTGGTGGACGCCGAAGGTCACCTGCAGTATATGGTCTTCCGTAAGGACTATGACTCCCACAAGGAGAACATCAACGAACTGCTGGACGAGAACAAGAGCTACGTCGTAGGCGCCGGCATCAACACCCGCGACTACGCCGAGCGCGTACCTGCTCTGGTGGACGCCGGTGTGGATGTCCTCTGCATCGACTCCTCTGAGGGCTTCAGCGAGTGGCAGTCCCGCACCATCGCCTGGATCCGCGAGAACTACGGCGATAAGGTGAAGGTCGGCGCTGGCAATGTTGTCGACCGCGAGGGCTTCCTCTTCTTGGCCAAGGCTGGCGCTGACTTCATCAAGATCGGCATCGGCGGCGGCTCCATCTGCATCACCCGCGAGACCAAGGGCATTGGCCGCGGCCAGGCTACCGCTGTCATTGAGGTTGCCAAGGCTCGCGACGAGTACTACAAGGAGACCGGCATCTATATTCCCATCTGCTCCGACGGTGGTATCGTGCAGGATTACCACATCACTCTGGCCCTGGCTATGGGCGCCGACTTCGTCATGCTGGGCCGCTACTTTGCCCGCTTTGACGAATCCCCCACGAACAAGCTGCGCGTGGGCGGCAACTACGTCAAGGAGTACTGGGGCGAGGGTTCCAACCGGGCCCGCAACTGGCAGCGCTACGACCTGGGCGGCGCCCAGAAGCTGAGCTTCGAGGAAGGTGTTGACTCCTACGTGCCCTACGCCGGCCCCCTGGCCGACGGCGTGCAGACCACCCTGTACAAGGTGCGCTCCACCATGTGCAACTGCGGTGCGCTCTCCATTCCCGAGCTGCAGGAGAAAGCCCGCCTGACCGTCGTTTCCTCTACCTCTATCGTTGAGGGCGGCAGCCACGACGTCATCCTGAAAAACGGCCCGCAGAACCGTTGATTTTACCCTTATAAACAGCAGCAGCCCCGCCAAACGGCGGGGCTGTTTTTTTGGTTTAGGTCAGGTTTTGTCCGGCTTTTTCTCTGCCGCTACCCCGCCAAAAAACACGATGGGCGCCAACAGTAAGAACGGATTGGCAGAGAGGAGGAAAGGCTTGTTTTCCATGAACAGATAAAGCGTTAAGGCCAGCAGGCAGATCGTCTCGGTGGAGCGATGCTTTTTGGCTAACCGCCAGAGCAGCAGCAGGAAGAACGCCGCCACCAAAATAGCGCCCAGGATGCCCTTGTTCATCGGCACAGCCAGGAAGGTGTTGTCAATGGCGTGGTGCTCGTCGCCGTCAGTAGGCAGACCGCCCAGCAGGGTGAGGGGAGAACCCCAAAACACGTTGTGCCAAATCTCGAACCGGCCGGACAGGAAGATGCTCAGCAGCAGAATCGCCATGTGGTCGTAGGGCCACTCGGGGTTATAAATGTACCCGGCGTAGAGGCTGAACACCACCAGCATCACTGGCACAGCCAGCACAAAGGCGTACCAAATTTTGTTATCAAACAGCTTGGGGAAGAATTTCTGCACGGCGAACAGCAGGAGCATGACCGCCATACCGCCGAATGCGCCGCGGCTGCCGGGGACCTTGTAGGTAAAAATAGCTAGCGCGGCCAGGCCCATCCAGTCGATAGCGCACAGTTTATCGTGCCGCAGCCAGCCCCAGGCGAAGAACACGCCCGCCAACCGCGCACCGAAGCCGTTGTAGTGGCCGTAGCCGAAATCCCAGTTGCGGCAGTAGAAGTTGTAGGGCATCAGCGGGGTAGCAAAGTGCAGCAGCTGCACCACCAGCAGGCCCGCTACGGCTGCAGCCAGATAGACGCGAAGGGCGGCTTTTATGTCGATGTCTTTCGCGCCCAGCCCTACCAGTGCGGCCAAGAAAAACCACACATCATCGCCGTACCAGGTGGCAAAAGCCGTGTAGGCCAGCACCAGCGCCGCCAAAATCGGCTGCCAGCGGGCCTCGTAGTCTGTCAGCAAAAAAATCTTAACGCCCAGCAGTGCCACTGCGCCGCTCGTCAAAGCCAGACGGGCCAAGCTGCTGAAAGTCGGCAATGCTGCCTGGATATTGGAGCTGAACACCTCCGACAAGATCAGCAGCAGCACGATGGCCGCGCAGTACGCCTTTTGCGCCAAAGGTTTATATTGGGAAAGCAACATGGAGTTGTCCTTTCTTTTGGTTTAGATAGATAAGGTGATTATACCATACTTTTAAAGAAAGGGGAAGTAGGCGCGTACCAGCCCACAGCAGAACATCATTCGGCAACATTACTAAAACAAAACATCTGGCATTGTGCAAAATACCGGTTGACACCACCGGCAAAATCCGCTAGAATAATCTCATTAATTCAAATGCAAAGATGGGGAGAAAGCCATATCCACTCCGTTGCAGAGAGCCGTCGGTTGGTGCAAGACGGTGCGGCAGATATAGCGTCACTGGCCCCGGAGCAGCTATGCTGATAGCGTTTCCCGCTGTAGGCATGGCCGGCACCTGACCGTTATCACGCAGGAGCGATTCGCCGTTTGCTTGTTTTACGCAAACTCGCTGATCGTGCAGAGAGGTCGCATCAGCGACAATGAGAGTGGTACCGCGGGTACAGCAACTGTAAATTTGCTCCCGTCTCTCAAAGGCAATCCGCCTTTGGGGGACGGTTTTTCTTTACCTCCTCCAATGGCTTCACAGCTTTGAAGGAGGCATTTTTATTATGATGGACGCAACCAAGTATCATGTAGGGTATTATCCGCCACCGGTCGAGCCCGGCCATGTGTATGAGTGGACCAAAAAGGACCACATCGAAAAGGCCCCGGCCTGGTGCAGCGTGGACCTGCGCGACGGCAACCAGAGCCTGATCGTCCCGATGAGCCTGGACGAAAAGCTGGAATTCTACGATATGCTGATCAAGATCGGCTTCAAGGAGATCGAGGTTGGTTTCCCGGCCGCCAGCGAGACTGAGTACGAGTTCCTGCGCAAGCTCATCGACGGCAACCGCATCCCCCAGGATGTCACCGTCCAGGTGCTGACCCAATGCCGCGACCACATCATCCGTAAGACGTTTGAGGCCGTCAAGGGTGCGCCCCGCGCCATCATCCATTTCTACAACTCCACCAGCGTCGCCCAGCGCGAGCAGGTGTTCAAGAAGTCCAAAGAGGAGATCAAGCAGATCGCCGTCGACGGTGCCAAGCTGGTCAAGCAGCTCAGCGAAGAGTATGAGGGCAACTTCCTGTTTGAGTACAGCCCCGAAAGCTTTACCGGCACCGAGCCGGAGTACGCCGTGGAAGTCTGCAACGCCGTGTTAGACGTCATGCAGCCCACGCCGGACCGCCCCATGATCATCAACCTGCCGGTCACGGTGGAGATGAGCATGCCCCACATCTACGCCAACCAGATCGAATGGTGTTCCAACCATCTGAAATATCGTGACAGCGTTATTCTTTCCACACACCCGCACAACGACCGCGGCTGCGGCGTGGCGGATGCCGAGCTGGCCGTGCTGGCCGGTGCCCAGCGCATCGAGTGCTGCCTCTTCGGCAACGGCGAGCGCACCGGCAATGTGGACGCCATCACCCTGGCCATGAACATGTACAGCCACGGCGTGGACCCGCACCTCGATTTCAGCGACATGCCCAAGATCTGCGAGATTTACGAGCGCGTGACCCGCATGCACGTCTACGAGCGCACGCCGTATGCCGGTGCCCTGGTGTTCGCGGCCTTCAGCGGCAGCCATCAGGACGCCATCGCCAAGGGCATGACCTGGCGCAAGGAAAAGAAACTGCATGAGTGGACCTGCCCCTACATCCCTATCGACCCGCACGATATTGGCCGTACCTACGATGCCGACGTCATCCGCATCAACAGCCAGAGCGGCAAGGGCGGCATCGGCTTCCTGCTGCAGCAGAACTACGGCTATAACCCGCCGCCGAAGATGCGCGAGGATCTGGGCTACCGCGTCAAGGATGTCAGCGACCACGAGCACCGCGAACTGAGCGTGAAGGAAGTGCTGTACGTCTTTGAGACTGCCTACCTCAACCACAACAGCCCGCTCAACATCCCCGAAGCACACTTCGTCCAGAACGCGGACAACACGATCACCGCCAACATCACACTGTCGGTCAACGGCAAGGAGACCAAGTGCTCCGCCACAGGCAACGGCCGCCTGGATGCCGTGGCGACCGCCATCGAGCAGCAGACCGGCATGCACTTCACCCTGATACATTACAGCGAACACGCGCTGGATTCCGACACTGACTCCCGTGCCTGCTCCTACGTCGGCCTGAAATGGGCCTCTGGTGAGGAGACCTGGGGCTGCGGCACCCATACCGACATCATCGTAGCCGGTATCAAGGCGCTGGTGAGTGCGATCAATAATAAATAAGGGCTTTTAAAACGGAGGGAACACCATGGGAATGACCATGACACAGAAGATCCTGGCCGCGCATTGCGGAGAAGCAGCCGTGACCGCGGGCCAGCTCATCAACGCCCAGCTCGACATCGTGCTGGGTAACGACATCACCACCCCGGTGGCTATCAACGAGTTTGAGAAGGCCGGTTTTGACTCGGTGTTTGACCGCACCCGCGTCAACATTGTGCTGGACCACTTTGTACCCAACAAGGACATCAAGAGCGCCACCCAATCCAAGCAGTGCCGCCAGTTCGCTGACAAATACGACATCCTCAACTTCTACGATGTGGGTGAGATGGGTGTCGAGCACGCGCTCCTACCCGAAAAGGGCATCGTAACCGCGGGCGACTGTATCATCGGTGCCGACAGCCACACCTGCACCTACGGCGCGGTGGGCGCGTTCTCCACCGGTGTTGGCTCTACCGATATGGCCGCCGGCATGGCCAAGGGCGTGGCCTGGTTCAAGGTGCCCGCCGCCATCAAGGTCGAGCTGACCGGCGCCATCCAGCGCCCTGTCACCGGCAAGGACGTCATCCTGCACCTGATCGGTGAGATCGGCGTTTCCGGCGCGCTGTACAAGAGCCTGGAATTCGTGGGCGAGGGTGTCAAGAGCCTGACCATGGAAGACCGCCTCTGCATCTGCAACATGGCCATCGAGGCTGGTGCCAAAAACGGCATCTTTCCGGTAGACGAAATCACCGAAGCCTACCTGAAGGGCCGCAGCCAGCGCCCCTGGGTCAAGTACGAAGCCGATCCCGATGCCGAGTACGAGCGTACCGTCACCATCGACCTGACCACGCTGGAGCCCACCGTCAGCTACCCGCACCTGCCGGAGAACACCCACCTGGCTAAGGAGGGCAAGGACATCAAGATCGACCAGATCGTCATCGGCTCCTGCACCAACGGCCGCATCGAGGATATGCAGGCCGCCTACAAGGTGCTGAAAGGCAAGCACATCGCCAAGGGCGTGCGCGGCATCATCATCCCCGCTACCATGGCCGTGTACAAGGAGTGCATCCTGCGCGGATACACTGAGGCGTTCGTCGATGCCGGCTGCATCGTCTCCACCCCCACCTGCGGCCCCTGCCTGGGCGGCTACATGGGCATTTTGGCGGCAGGGGAGCGCTGTGTTTCCACCACCAACCGCAACTTTGTGGGCCGCATGGGCCACGTGGACTCCGAGGTCTACCTGGCCAGCCCCGCCACCGCCGCAGCCAGCGCACTGACCGGCTACATCACCGATCCGAGGGAGGTTTGAGCCATGAACGCAAAAGGACCTGTTTTTAAATACGGCGACAATATCGACACTGACGTTATCATCCCGGCCCGCTACCTGAACACCCAGAGCGCCGCCGAGCTGGCCAGCCACTGCATGGAAGACATCGATAAGACGTTCATCACCCGCGTCAAGCAGGGCGACCTGATGGTGGGCGGAGAGAACTTCGGCTGCGGCTCCTCCCGCGAGCATGCGCCCGTAGCCATCAAGGCCGCCGGCATCAGCTGCGTCATCGCCAAAAGCTTTGCCCGTATCTTCTACCGCAACGCCATCAACATCGGCCTGCCGATTTTGGAGTGCCCCGCCGCCAGCGAGGCCATCAACGAGGGCGACATCGTCAGCGTCAACTTTGACACCGGCGTTATCACCGACGAGACTACCGGCCAGACCTTCCAGGCAGCCCCATTCCCGGAGTTTATCCAGAACATCATCAAACAGGGCGGCCTGATGAACAGCTTGAAAGATTGAGGAGTCATCCATGAATAAAAACATTGCCCTGATCTACGGCGACTGCTCCAGCCCGGAGATCGTGACCCAGGCGGTGCGCGTGCTGGACAAGATTGCTGCCAAGCACGGCCACACCTTTAGCTACACCCGCGCTTACATGGGCGGCGAAGCCATCGATAAATTCGGCGACCCGCTGCCTGCTGCCGAGCTGGAAAAGTGCAAACAGTCCGACAGCGTGCTGCTGGGTGCCATCGGCGGTCCCAAGTGGGAGGGCATGCCCGGCGACCGTCGCCCCGAGAAGGGCTTGCTACGCCTGCGCGCGGGCATGGGCCTGTACGCCAACAACCGCCCGGCCAAGATCTGGCCCCAGCTGGCGGATGCCTCCCCGCTGAAAAAGTCCATCGTGGACCAGGGCATCGACTTTATCGTCGTGCGTGAGCTGATTGGCGGCGTCTACTTTGGCGAGCATAAGACCATCGAGCAGAACGGCGAGAAGGTCGCCATCGACACGATGCCGTACTCTGAGCATGAGATCGAGCGCATCGGCCGCATCGGCTTTGAGACGGCCATGAAGCGCCGCAAAAAGCTGACCTGTGTGGACAAGGCTAACGTGCTGGACACCAGCCGCCTGTGGCGCGCCGTCATGCACCGCCTGCAGGCCGAGTACCCCGAGGTAGAGTACTGCGAGATGTTCGTAGACAACTGCGCCATGCAGATCTGCAAGAACCCCGCGCAGTTTGACGTTATCGTGACCGAGAATATGTTCGGCGATATTTTGTCCGACGAAGCCAGCGAAATCACCGGCAGCATCGGCATGGTGCCGTCCTCCTCCCTGGGCGAGGGCACCTGCGGTTTGTACGAGCCGATCCATGGTTCCGCCCCCGACATTGCCGGGCAAGACGTGGTCAACCCCATCGCCTGCATTCTGTCTGCCGCTATGATGCTGCGCTACAGCTTCGATATGCCTACCGAGGCCGATGAGATCGAGAATGCCGTCAACGCCGTGCTGGATGCGGGCTACCGCACCGCCGACATGATGGCCGAAGGCTGCATCAAAGTCGGCTGCGCCGAGATGGGCGATAAGATTTTGGAGAATATTTAACCTACCCCTGCCATTCACTTAGGGAGAGTCTTGTTTAAAGTTCTTTTGCTCCTTTTCTTTCAAGAAAAGGAGAGCCCCCGCTGGATTGTGCGAACCAGCGAGGGCTGTTTTTATTGTTTTTTGCTGTCGACCACGTCACGCCAGGGGCGGGCATCGGCCAACTGATTGCAGCGGTGGGTGCGCCAAGCGCGCAAGGCCAGGGTAAGCACCGCAAACAGCGCGGCGGCCACCACGTTGGGGATGCCAATGTTGGGCAGATTGGGGTAGACCCAGTTGTAAATCAGCCCAAACTCCACAAGCCACAACGCCAGCAGCACCGTCTGCGCACTGCCATAGCGCAGCCCCTTGCCGTAGGAAAGCCAGGACGCGGGAACGATGCGCTGCATCAGCCAAGCGCTGGGCATCATCACCACGATGCAAATCCCTAGCATGGCAGCGTCAAAATGGCTGTCCCAGGCACCACGCAGCAGCAGATAGGTCGTTGACATCGCCAGCCCGTAAATGCACATCCATACCAGGCTGTCCAGCATGTAGTCTATTAGTTTGGGGTGGGGAATGCTGGCCAGCAGGTCCAGCTTAAAAGTCTCCACGTCACCGATGACGGCGGGCAGGTATTGGCCGTCTGCCTCGGCGCTGGCCGCCATGGCGATCAGGTCCTTGCGCACCAGCTCCACATCGTAATTGATGCCGCGGCTATTGCTGATGGTGTTCAGGATGTCGGTGATGGTGTCGCGGTCGCACTCGGCCAGCGTGGAAAAGATGAGGTTGTTTTCCTGTTTCAGTTGTTTGTACTCGTTGCGGAACTTCATGTTCAGTCCTCCTCGCCCTGTAAAATATGGTTGACGGCGGCGCTGGCGGCACGCCAGGCAGCCGTGAATTCCTGCAGATAGGTCTCTCCGTCTGGCGTGAGCTGGTAATATTTGCGGCTCGGCCCGCCGGAACCCGCGCGGTACTCGGCGCCAATCAGCCCCTTGCGCTCGAGCCGCAGCAGCAGGGGATAGAGTGTGCCCTCGGTCAGGTCGGCAAAGCCGCTGTCCCGCAAGGTGGTGGCAATGGCATAGCCGTAGGTCGGTTCCCGGTCAATGATCTTTAAAATGCAGCCTTCCAGCGTACCCTTGCGCAACTGTGCTTGGTCGAACAAAGCTTGCCCTCCTTCCGCTACCTTGTATTACCATGGTGTTGTTTGAGTACATTGTAATACATAGTAGTAGCGTTGTCAATAGGTGTTGTGCAAAAAAAAGAGCGCCAGTCTCCCGGCGCCCCAAAGGACGAAATCACTTTTTTCGCAGCCTATACCAGACATTTGCCACAGCATCAAATGTCTTGCTCACCGATGCGCTGGCCAGCAGGCAGACGCAGCCCAAGGCCTCCAGCAGCACAAATACTACCGTGACCGGCAGCGGCTTTTCGTGGGCGAGCTGGAAAAAGCCCAGTTCGCTGTAAAACGCAAAAATCGGCATATGGAAAAGATAAACCGCCAGCGTCTTTTTGCCTAGGCCCGCAAAGGCCTTGCATCCGCCCAGGGCGGCGATCAGCGCCAGGCTGGTCACAATACCGATGGCGTAGAACCGTGCCCGGTCGGGCATGGCATACCCATCGCCGTAGGCGACATCGTTAAAAATCTTGGCACTTTCCCGCAGCTGACCTTCCTGCAGCATCAGGCTGCGGAAATACAGCCCGTAGCATACCACCAGCGCCCCCGCCGGGGCCAGCCGCATCACAGGGCTGGTCGCGGCCAGGTCATCCAGCCGGTCGATCTGCGGGCGGAACAGCACGCCGAACGCATAAAACGGGTAGTAAGCAAACACGCGCACCAGTGTGAACGGCCAATCCACATTGCCGGCCCACAGGCCCAGCGCCACGGCACCTGCCAGGCCCAGCAGGGCAAAAGGCAGGCCCTTATCTCGCAGACGGGTCAACAGCGGCAGGGTCAGATGCCAGAAGATCAGCGCGTACAGATACCACATGTGCCGCCAGGGCAGCAAAAACGCCAGTAGCAACCCGCCGGAGGCAGCAAAATCCTCCCGCAAAATTACGGCGCGGAACGCCAGCATGATTGCCTGGCCCACGGCGTACAGCCACACCTGCTGGGTGATAAGCTTCCACAAACTGAAATGCGCTACCAGCCCGCTGCAAATGCAGAACAACGCCATATGGAACAGGTAGATGCAGATAAACGTCGCCCCGATGGGCTTGAAGCCGAAGCGGAACTGCTCCATAAAATGCCCCAGCACCACCAGCAGGATGCCCAGGCCTTTCATAATATCAATATAATCGCGGCGTGCGGTTTTGTTGTTTGACATAGAACCTCCTTGGGATAGCAAAAGGCCCCCTCTGGGTGGGTGACTCCCCGCAGCGCGGGGAGATGTCGCAAAGCGTCAGAGGGGACCGGGTCCGAAGGACTCCGCTGATAGGCAGTGGGGGAGAGAGCCTAAAATTTAGCAGCCGCTCATTTATTTGTCTCTCCCTCCGCCCCTTCGGGGCACCTCCCTCACAGAGGGAAGCTTTTAAGGTCGCATCACTTTTTAATGATTTCCCCAGAATCCACCTTGGTTAGGGCTTCCACCTCGGCACCGGCCTTTACGATGCCGCCGGGGGCAACATGCACGCCGCGGCCCAGGACCGCGTCGTGGTCCACGATGGCCCCGCCGTTGATGATGCAGCCCACGCCCAGATGCGCATCGGCACCCACATAAGCCTGGGGCAGGATCACACAGCCCGGCTCCAACACAGCACTGGGGCTGACGGCCGCCATATCACTGATAAACACCGGCGTGTCATACCCGGCCGCTGCCAGCTTTTGCAGCAGCTCCACGCGCAGGGCGTTGTCGCCCAGGGCCACAAAGGCCGGGCGGCCTGGTTTCAGCAGCTTAGGATCGGCGTAGTCACGCAGGCCGCCCACGCAGCCGGGGGCGCTATCGTCAAGGAATTCCGCCTCACCCCAGCCTTCGGCCGAGAGCCAATCCGCCAGCTGGCGGCCAAAGCCGCCCTTGCCCAGGATCAGCGGGTGATTTTTGGTGATGCTGATAGAAATGAATGCCATACTTATCCCTCCTGTGCCGTTTCGGCAGTCTCACCGTTCAGGGTCTCCACAACATCCGGGTCCGCGCTTTCCAGGCTGGTGCGCGGGTGCACGGCCAGCGGGTCGGGCAGGGTGCCCGTCTCCAACTGCTGCAATGCCCGCGGTATGCCGGGGAAGAACCGTGCAATGCCGGTCCCGGCGCAGTGCAGGCCATCAAAAAAGTCTGTTTCCTCTAAGCCGTCGATGCACTCGGGGTCGTAGCTGCCATACAGCGGCACGTTATTTTGGGCGCAGTATTCGCGCAGCCAGTTCTCTACCTGGAAGAACCCCTTGTGCAGTTCCGGCTCGGTGATCAGGTAACCATAGAGGTACGGGTGCCAGGGCGACAGCACCAGAATCACGGTAGTGCCTTGCTCCCTGGCATAGTCCATAAAGGACTCAAACGCCTGGACCTGGGTGGTGCTCATCTCGTCGAAGCCCTCCATGTGCACGCTGTTAAAGCTCATGCAGGCTTCGGCGGCCAGGGTGCGGATCTGATCCGCCGTCTGGGTACGGAACGCCACATCGTACAAAACGCTGCCGTCCGACCGCTTGATCGTCGTTGTCTGGTCGTAGGGGTCGCCCTGCACAGGGTTGAACTCGATGGTATTGCCGTCGTCATCGGTGACGGTGGTCTGGCCGCGGTTCTTTATGTAGTAGTCCACGTTGCCCTGGAAGTAGGCCGGGTCGGCTAGCGCCTTCCACAGCTCCACCTTGTCCGGCTCCTCATAATCGGTGGGGACGTTCAGCACCTTGGTCAAAAACTCGTTGTACAGGTCAGCGTCGGCGCGGGAATCAAAGGCGTCCTCGCTGCCGTAAAAGACCCAGGGGTCGATACTCCACAGCAGCACCTTGGGCGTTTTGCCGTAGCTGACCATCTTGTAGTAGCTGGTCATATTGTCGCGCACGTCCGCGCCGGTAACGCCCATATTAAAGAAGGTATCCACGCCGGTGTTTTCCCGGTTGAACTGCAGCACGCGGCTGGAGCCAATGCCAATGGCCTCGGGGGCCTGCTCCACATCCTGCGCAAACAATTGTACCACCTGGCGCTCGTCCATCTGCTCGAAGTTGGTCACATCGTACCCCTGCAGCATCAGGTCCACGATGCGGCGGGGTGCCAGTGCGCCCTGGAACAGGCCGCTGCGGTCCACGTTATAGCTGAACGCCACCATGAACACAAGGATGGGTACCAGCAGCACCAGGCGGCTGGCGGTTTTCAGGCCAAAGTAGATGCGGCGGATCAGGCCGTGCAAAAACCACAGCAAGGGATTGCGGCGGCGTTTGCGGCGCTTTTTGGGGGCCGCCTTTTTCGGCTTTGCCGCTGGGGCGGCCGGGGCCGCGCCGTTGGTATCGCGCTGAATTTTAACCGGCGGCGCGGGGATCGGGGTAGGGGATTTAGCCATAATGCACCGCCTTTCGTTAATATTGCTGGTAGATGAACGCCGACTGGCCGAACGCCGCGAAGAACAAGATCGCGGCCGCCGCGGCGTAGTAGAGGGTCCAGCGCAGCGGCCAGACCTGCTCACGGATCCAGCGGGTCACACTGCGTCCGCCGTGCTCCACGGCCAGCACCACAAAGGTGCCAAACAGCAGCACCACCGGCAAACGACCATCGATGCCGCAATCCAGCAGCATCTGCTGCACCTGGTGCCAGCTGCCGGCCAGGCCGTTCCAGCCTTGCAGCATGCTGCTGTAGATGGCGAACGGGTCAGCGTTGTACAGCGCCGCCGCGAAGAACACGAGGGTCACGCAGAACAGCAAATCGGTGATGGTCACCTGGCAGACGGCCTTCAGCCAGGCCTGGCGGTACAGCGGATTGAATTTTTCAAGCTTCTTGCGGGCCTTAGCGGTCATGGCGCCAAAGGCAGCGCACAGGCCGCAGGCAAGGCCCCAGGCCAGGTACCGCCAATCGGCCCCGTGCCACAGGCCGCTGCACAAAAACACAATGACGATGTTTAAGTAGTGCCGCCAGGGCGCGCAGCGGCTGCCGCCCAGCGAGAAGTAGACGTAATCTCGGAACCAGCCGGTCATCGAGATATGCCAGCGGCGCCAGAAATCGTTGAAGCTGCGGGCCTCAAAGGGGGAGTTGAAGTTTTCGATCAGGTCATAGCCCAGGATGCGCGCCGCGCCCAGCACGATGTCGCAGCAGCCCGAAAAGTCCATATACAGCTGCACAGCAAACAGCACGGTGGCGGCAAACAGGTTAGGGCCGCTCATCTCCGACATATTACCGTAGACGAAGGAAACGTACTGGCTCAGGTTATCGGCGATGACCATCTTTTTGGTGTAGCCCCACAACATGCGGAACGCGCCGCCCGCGCAGCGGTTGTAGCTGAAGCGGCGGCTTTTTTGAATTTGCGGGCGCATCTGGGGGTAGCGCTCAATGGGGCCGGTGATGAGCGTGGGGAAGAAGCTGACGAACAGCGCATAGTGCAGCGGGTTTGTTTCGACCTTGCAGCGTCGTTTATACACATCGATGGTGTAGCTCATCGCCGCAAAGGTGAAGTAGCTTAACCCCAAGGGTGCCAGCAGATTGTCCCGGTGACTGAGGATGCTGCCGCCTAGGGTATCGGCCAGCATGTTCCAGTATTTGTAGTAAACCAGGATGCCAACGCCGCCCAGCACCGTCACCAGCAGCGCCAACACCCGCACAGGTTTGACCTTGACTTTGTCGATGATGAGGCCGCACAGCCAGCTGACCGCCGTGGCCCCCAGCAGCACACCTACCAGCGGGCGGTTGACGGGGTCATAGCAGAAAAATCCATAACTGGCCGCCAGCAGAAAGTAGGGGCGCAGCACCCGCGGCAACAGATAATGCACCAGCGCCACTGCCACAAAAAAAGCGATAAACAACAGCGATGTGACCGCCATTGACTGATCCTCGCACAGGAACGCGAGGATCTGCTCCCAAGTGATTGTCATAGTGGATACTCTCTCTTCCGCTTTTGTAACATCTTTTTATAACGTATTATCGGTTCTTTTCTTCCAGGTCGCGCACACGCTTTTCCAAAATGGCGTTAGCCTGGGTCAGCCGCTTGCACTTTTCGGCCAACTGGGTGATAGCGATGCTCAACGAAAGCAGCACCACCAGCACAAAGCAGAACATCAGCAAAAATACCAGGTTGACCGGCATTTCAATGGACAAAACGTCCCGCAATACGTAAATTACGTAGGGGAACGCCGCCGCAATGACCAGCGCCACCGCCAGCAAAAGCCACAGCAGGCTGTACTTTACACTCATCAACCCGCGCTTGAGCAGGGTAAAAATGATGCACAGCAGCACCAGCGCACCCAGCACCATAAACAGCTGCAATTGTGGGGTCATGCCTTGCCTCCTTTTACCTTATGGATGGAGAAGCGGTCGATGATGAGCGCCAGCGACACTTTGATCATGTAGTAGGCGCTTTTAAAGCTGTGGATGCTGGACACACCGCCCTGGCGTTCTTTCATGATAACGGGGGCCTCGCCCACCGAGAAACCCGCCAGGCTGGCGGCGAGGATAGCCTCCGGCTCCGGGTAATCAATGGCGTAGTGACGTGCAAAATAGGCGGTCATTCGGGCGTTGCAGGCGCGGAAACCGCTGGTAACATCCAGCACGCGCTTGCCGCACAGCAGGTGGATCAGCCAGCTTAAAAAACGGATGCCCACCCGGCGCATGAAGCTGGTCTGGAAACCCTCCTTTTTAATAAAGCGGCTGCCGATGCACATATCGTAGGTGCCGTCCAGCACGGGCTGCACCACTTCCATCAGGTAGGCGGGGTCGTGCTGGCCGTCACCATCCATCTGCACGGTCACGTCGTAGCCGTTGTGCACAGCGTACTGGTAGCCGCACTGCACGCCGCCGCCAATGCCCAGATTGACCGGTAGGTCCAAAAACGGGTAATGGTGGGCGCGCAGGATGTCGGCACTATGGTCGGTAGAGCAATCGTTGATGACAAGGAAATCCACCTGCGGGCAGGTGGACTGCAGATGTTCCACCGTTGCCACGATGTTTTCTTCCTCGTTATAACAGGGGATCAACACCAAAATTTTTTTATCCAAAAGGGGGTACCTCGTGTTTTCTTATTCTCCCCGCAGGGTAAAGCTTTCCAGGCGGCGCAGCAGTTCAGTGCGGCGGTAGTGGGCTTCGTAGTAGGCTTTGGCTTTGGCGCCCAGGGCGGCGCGGCCCTCGGGAGCCATGCGGTACAGCGCCAGCAGGTTGGCCGCCAGTGCGGCCTGGTCGCAGGCAGGGCTGACAAGGCCGCCGCCGCTTTCCTTGACCGCCTCGTACCCGGCGCCGTTCATACTGGCCACCACCGGCTTACCCGCGGCCATATAGCTGGCCAGCTTGCCGGGCACTGTCAGGCCTAAGTCTGGGGAATCAGACAGGGAGATCAGCAGGGCATCGGCCAAGGTTGTAAAACTCGGCACCTTTTCTGCGGGTACACTGCCATAAAAGGTCACCGCATCCCCGGCGTGGAGTTCTTCAGCCAGGGCTTGCAAGCTCTCGCGGCTCATGCCGTCGCCCACCAGCAGCAGATGCAGGTTTTCGGCCCCGGCAGCGCGGGCATCCAGCACGGCGCGCAGCACCATATCCAGGCTTTGTGCCGGGGTAAACGTGCCGGTGAACACCAGGTTGAATCGCCCGGAAAAGCGGGCTTCCAGCTCTGGGTCATGGCAGGGGACAGCGTAAAAATCCTCGCAGTACTGCGAAATTACGGCCACGTCTTTTTCCGGCTTGCCGGTGCGGGCGATCAACCGCTTTTGCAGCGGTACGCTCATGGCAATCAGGCGGTCGGCGCGCTTATACAGGCTGTCGCTGACCGTCTGGGCCACCCAGCGCATAAAGCTGTTTTTGACCGGAAGTACGCTGTACAGGTTCTCCGGCCAGAGGTCCAGCACATAGTTGGTAAAGGGAATTTTATGCTTTTTGGCATATTTAATGGCCGGCCAGCACATCAGCACCGGGCTGGTGTTGAAGCAGAACACTGCATCGTACCCGCCGGGCAGGCGGTTCAGCGCCCCCGCCGCGTAGAGCGGCCAGCTGACGTAGTTCAAAAAGATCGTCTTGCCGGTGTTTCCCTTGCGGGGAATCTCCCGTGCACGGAAAATGTGCGCCCCTTTGTAGGTTTCCTCAAAGGGGCCGTCCGCGCTATAGCCGGGGAACCACTCGCCCTTGGGGTAGTTGGGCAGGCCACAGAGCACGTCCACGTCCAGTCCATCCTGCACAAAGCCCTCGACAATATCATTGATCCGGAAATTTTCCGGCCAAAAATGCTGGGTCACGACCAAAATTCGCATAGGTTTGTTGTTCCAATCTTAGTTCTTCCGCCACACCATCTTGTTGACCACGCCGGTGTAGCTCTGGATGATCTTGACCACCTTGGTGGAGACATCCTCGGTGTAGTAAGGCACAGGGATGCCGTAATCGTGGTTGGCGTTCATGGCCACGGCGGTCTCAACGGCCTGCTCCACGCCGCCGGCGCGGATGCCGGCCAGCACAAAGCAGCCCTTATCCAGCGCTTCGGGGCGCTCGGTGGAGGTGCGGATGCAGACCGCCGGGAAGGGATGCCCCACGCTGGTAAAGAAGCTGGATTCCTCCGGCAGCGTGCCGGAATCCGAGATGACCGCAAAGGCGTTCATCTGCAGGTGGTTGTAATCGTGGAAGCCGAGAGGCTCGTGCAGCTTGACGCGCTCGTCCAGCTTGAAGCCCATAGCATCCAGCCGCTTTTTGCTGCGGGGGTGGCAGCTGTACAAAATCGGCATGTCGTAGGTCTCGGCCAGATGGTTGATGGAGGTAAACAGGTCGATAAAATTCTGCTCTGTATCGATGTTTTCCTCGCGGTGGGCGGAGAGCAGCATGTACTTCTGCGGCTCCAGGCCCAGGCGCTCCAGCACATCGCTGGCCTCGATCTTGGCGAGGTTGGCGTGCAGCACTTCGGCCATCGGGGAACCGGTGACGAAGGTACGCTCCTTGGCGGTGCCCTCGGCGTTCAGGTAACGGCGGGCATGCTCAGAATAGCACATATTCACGTCAGAAATATGGTCCACAATGCGGCGGTTGGTCTCCTCGGGCAGGCACTCGTCAAAGCAGCGGTTTCCGGCCTCCATATGGAAGATGGGAATATGCAGGCGCTTGGCCGCAATGGCAGACAGGCAGCTGTTGGTGTCGCCCAGGATCAGCAGGGCGTCAGGCTTTTGCTCCACCATCAGAGCGTAGGATTTTGCAATAATGTTGCCGATGGTCTCGCCCAGGTCCTTTCCGACGGCGTCCAGGTAGAAGTTGGGCGCGCGCAGGCCCAGGTCCTCAAAAAAGACCTGGTTCAGGTTATAATCGTAGTTCTGGCCGGTGTGGACCAGGATCTGGTCAAAGTAGACATCGCACTTTTTGATAACGGCCGACAGCCGGATAATTTCCGGTCGGGTACCGATGATGGTCATGAGTTTGAGTTTGTTCATATTGCACCTCTCTTTTGAAGCCCCCTCTGGGAGGGTGACTCCCCACGGTGCGGGGAGATGTCGCGCCAGCGACAGAGGGGTCCGGCTACGAAGTCGTCCCGCGTAAGCGGGTGGGGGAGAGAAACTAATAAATGTCCGAAGTTTCGGGCCTCGGCACGGCTCTCTCCCTCTGCCCCTTCGGGGCACCTCCCTCGCAGAGGGAGGCATAAAAGCCGCATCACACTTTCAGCCCAAACGTATCCGGGTGGGCCGGGTCAAATGGCTCGTTGGCCCACATCAGGGTGATCAGGTCCTCGGTGTCGCTCAGGTTGATGATATTATGGGTATATCCCGGCAGCATCTGCACGGCCGTGGGGGCGTCGCCGCTCACGGTAAATTCCAGCACCTCATCGCTGTCCACACGGCGCTCCTGGATCAGGGCACGGCCCGCCACCACAATGAAAAACTCCCACTTGGTGTTGTGCCAGTGCTGGCCCTTGGTGATGCCGGGTTTCGAGACATTCACGCTGAACTGACCGCAGTTCTCGGTCTTGAGCAGCTCGGTAAAACTGCCGCGGGCATCCACATTCATTTTTAACGGGAAGGCAACCTTTTCTTTCGGCAGATAGGAAAGGTAGGTGGAGTACAGCTTTTTGGCAAAACTGCCCGCCGGGATGGCAGGCACTACCAACGTACGCGACTGGTCGTGGAATTTTTTCAGCAGGTCCACAATTTCTCCCAGCGTCACTTTATGGGTCACGGGCGCAGCACAGTAACGGCCCTGGGCGCCAAAAACCGGCGTCAGGCCGTCATAATCACAGCGGTGGGGGCGCATTTCCAGCGCGTCCAGCATTTCCTCCACCAGATCATCGATGTACAGCAGTTCCAGCTCGGTGGCGCGGTCGTTCACCGTGATGGGCAGATCGTGGGCAGTGTTGTAACAAAATGTCGCTACAGCGCTGTTATAATTCGGGCGGCACCATTTGCCGAACAGGTTCGGGAAGCGGTAGACCAGCACCGGCGCGCCGGTCTCCTGGGCGTAAGTAAAGAACAATTCCTCGCCCGCCAGTTTGCTTTTGCCGTAATCGCTCTGGCCGTAGCGGCCGATGAGCGTTGCCTGGATGCTGCTAGACAGCATGACCGGGCAGGTGTTGCCGTGGCGTTTCAGCATGTCCAGCAGGGTAGAGGCAAAGCCAAAGTTGCCCTGCATGAACTCAGCCTCATTTTTTGGCCGGTTGATGCCCGCCAGGTTAAAGACAAAGTTCGCCTTGGCGCAGTATTCCTCCAGCAGGACCGGGTCGGTATCTATGTCGTATTCGTAGATCTCGTCCACGGTCAGGGCGGGGCGGGTACGGTTTTTGCCGTCCCGCAGGTTTTTCAGGTTCTCGCACAGGTTGCGCCCTACAAAGCCTTTGGCGCCGGTGACAAGAATTTTCATGCCTTGCTTTCCTCTTTCAGCATCTCCTGGATGTACTCGGTGGTCTTGATCTTGGCGATGGTCTCCTCCACGTTCAGGCGGCGGGTGTTGTGGCTGGTGTAGTCCTCGTCGGCCTGGGTGCGCACCTGACCCTTGACGAAGAACTTATCGTAGTTCAGGTCGCGGTTATCGGCAGCAACACGATAATAATTGCCCATATCCTCGCTGCGCATCCGCTCTTCCTTGGTCATCAGGGTCTCGTACAGCTTCTCGCCGTGGCGGGTGCCGATGATATTCGTGCCGGTGTCGCCAAACAGAGTCTGCACAGCCTTGGCCAGGTCGCCAATGGTGGAAGCGTCCGACTTCTGGATGAACAGGTCGCCGGGGTTGGCATGCTCAAAGGCGAACATAACCAGATCCACGGCTTCGTCCAGATTCATCAGGAAGCGGGTCATGTTGGGGTCGGTAATGGTGATAGGGTTGCCGGACTTGATCTGCTCGACAAACAGCGGGATGACGCTGCCGCGGCTGCACATGACGTTGCCGTAGCGGGTGCAGCAGATGACCGGGCCGCCGCGCTGGGCGGACACACGGGCGTTGGCGGTGATGACATGCTCCATCATGGCCTTGGAGATGCCCATGGCGTTGATGGGGTAGGCAGCCTTATCGGTGGACAGGCAGACGACGCGCTCGACGCCGGCCTCGATGGCGGCGTGCAGCATGTTGTCGGTACCTTCAATGTTGGTGCGCACGGCCTCCATGGGGAAGAACTCGCAGGAGGGGACTTGTTTCAGCGCAGCAGCGTGGAAAATGAAGTTGACGCCGGGCATGACATCGCGGAGAGACTGTGGGTTGCGCACATCACCGATGTAGAACTTGACCTTCTCGGCGTAGGCGGGATACTTGGCCTGCAGCTCGTGGCGCATATCGTCCTGCTTCTTCTCATCGCGGGAGAAGATGCGGATCTCACCGATGTCGGTGGTGAGGAAGTGCTTCAGCACAGTATTGCCGAAGCTTCCCGTGCCGCCGGTGATCAAAAGGGTCTTGTCTTTAAAAATCGTGTCTGCCATGATGGCCTCCTTATACGTTAAGCGCCGCCGGGCGCAGGTATCCTTTATAATCTTTATTATTTTACCATAAAACGCCCCATTTGAAAAGAGGGAACCGCCCCTCTTGCAGGATTTGGTATTTGTGTTATACTAACTACAGAACATTTACACCTTTTACTATTACTATAAGGTAAGAAAGGACACCTATCATGCGCGCATATGAACGTCTTTTGAAGTATGTCAAGGTCTGGACGACCTCGGACCCCGAGAGCGGCACCCATCCCAGCACGATGCGTCAGTTTGACCTGGCCCACCAGCTGGTGCAGGAGTTGAAGGACCTGGGCCTGACCGATGCCCATGTGGACGAGCACTGCTACGTCTACGCCACGCTGCCCGCCACTCCGGGACAGGAGAGCGCCAAGCCCCTGGGCTTCATCGCCCATATGGACACCGCCGATGACGCCAGCGGCGAAAACGTCAACCCGCAGATCCACCCCAACTACGACGGCGGCAAGGTTGTACTGCCTGCCACCGGCACTGTGCTGGACCCCGCCCAGTTCCCGTTCCTGACCGAGATGAAGGGCCAGACTCTCATCACCACCGACGGCTCGACCCTGCTGGGCGCCGACGACAAGGCCGGTGTGTCCGAGATCATGACGATGCTGGAGCGCGTTATTTCCGAGAAGCGCCCCCACGGCAAGCTGTGCATCGGCTTTACCCCCGACGAGGAGATCGGCGAGGGTGCCAGCCTGTTTGATGTCGAGGGCTTCGGCGCCGCCTACGCCTACACCGTCGACGGCGAGGACGCCGGCGAGATCAGCTATGAGAACTTCAACGCCGCCGCGGCTGTTGTGACCGTTCACGGTTTCAGCGTCCACCCCGGCAGCGCCAAGAATACAATGATCAACGCCCAGAATGTGGCCATGGAGTTCCATGCCGCTCTGCCCGCTTTCTCCCGTCCCGAGCACACCGAGGGCCGCGAGGGCTTCTTCCACCTGACCAGCATGGTAGGTGATGTGACCACCGCCAAGCTGGGCTACATCGTGCGTGACCACGATGCCGCCAAGTTCGCCGCCCGCAAGGCCCAGATGGAACATATCGCCGCCTGCCTGAACGAGCGCTACGGCGAGGGCACTGTCGATCTGGACATCCACGACAGCTACCGCAATATGTTGGAGAAGATCCAGCCCCACTTCCACCTGGTGGAGAATGCCCGCAAGGCCATCCGTGCTGCCGGGCTGGAGCCTATCGAGACGCCGGTACGCGGCGGCACCGACGGCGCGACCCTGAGCTATATGGGCCTGCCCTGCCCGAACCTGGGTACCGGCGGCTTCAACTTCCACGGCCCGTGTGAGTGCATCACCGCCGAGAAGATGGACCAGTGCACCGAGATCCTGCTGAATCTGGTGGATCTGTATAAGTAAGGAACATTAAAAGGCTTCCCTTGAGGGGAGCCTTTTTGCTGTCATCCCCCTTTGTGCAAACCGCACAGGGGGTGGGCGGGGGATTTTTTGTGTAAAAAGTCTATAACATTTCCCGGGAAATTGTGTTATACTATATATGAAAATACATAGTATCGAAACTTTACAAGGAGGTCAATTATGTTTCATCCGGGAGATATTGTCAGTTACGGCACAAATGGCGTGTGCGAGATCACCGAGCAGAAGCGTGTTCGGCTGGCGGGGCAGCCCTGCGACTGCCTGATCTTAAAGCCGGTCTACGACCAAAGCATGACCATCTGCGTCCCCTGCACCAGCCAGGTGCTGTTGGACCGCATGCGCCCGCTGCCCACCAAAGAGGAACTACTGGCAATGCTCCACGAGCCTGCCCCCGCCCACGAGGCGGACGCCGATGCCCGCAAGGAGCAGTACCGTCAGGCCCTGCAAAGCGGCGACCGCCATCGGCTGCTGCGGATGGTGCGGGACATCCACGCCCAGCACCAGGCCCGCAAGGCCCAGGGCAAGGGGCTTTCGGCCTTTGACGACCGCGCTTTGCACGAGGCGCAGAACCTGCTGCACAGCGAGTTCGCGTACATTCTGGGCATCGAGCCTAACGCCGTGCCCCAGTTCATTGCGGCAGAACTGGGCGACGAATAAGACGAATAAAGAGATTGGCTTTCTTTACAAAAGATGCACCTAGAAATCAGATAAAATTTTAAAATGCACAGCTTAACCGGTCTGCATCCTGTACGGTACAGGATGCAGACCGGTTGGCTTTTGGCAGATCTTTCTTGACAAACATTTTTTGCCATGCTATAGTCAATGCCAGAGCAGGGCGTCCGGCTCTGCAATGCTTTGAAACAAAAGGAGTATGCTGAATGAAGTTGTCTCGTGAATTGGAGATTGTGCGCTGAACCGGGAGGTTTGCGCCACATCTTTCGTTCGCACCTCCCGCATGATCGCACACACGTATCATTCTGGAGGAAAATCAACCATGAACCGTGAAAACAAACGCAAAAGCTTTGAAAAAGGATATTACAAAACACACGCCTGCAGCGAAGTGTTCACCTGCAAAAACTGCGGCCGCGTCGTTGTTCCGGAGGGCGCAGGCAGTACCCACCGCAACCATTGCCCGAACTGTCTTTGCAGCCTGCACGTCGACGAGGGACCCGGCGACAGAGCATCCGCCTGCGGCGGGTTGATGGAACCCGTGGCAGTTTGGGTACGCAAAGGCGGCGAATGGGCCATTGTCCACCGTTGCCGACGGTGCGGCAAGATGGATTCCAACCGCATCGCTGCCGACGATAACCCGATGAAGCTGATGTCCATTGCCATGAAACCTCTTTGCGAGCCGCCGTTCCCCCTTGACCGCATCCGTGAGATGACGGCGCAGATGGGCGGAGACGGCATCATGAAGTAACACGCAGCAAAAGCCCCATGTCCAGCACCTTCATGGTGCAGACATGGGGCTTTTTGTTTTTCTCGGCCTTGCGGCTGGTATGCAAGGTGCTGTTTTTACTTCATCTTGCCAACATACACAAGATAGGAATACAGATAGATCCACGCTGAGCCGCCACACACGGCGCACAGCAGCAGGATCAGCGTGACGGTATCGCCCAGCAGGCCGGCCAAAAAGGCCACCGCGATCAGCGTAATGCCCATCACAACAAAGGTGATGCCGCCCATGCGCTGGGTGCGCTGCCAGTTATGCTCATCGTTCAGCGCCCAGGGCGTGCGGCAGCCGAAGGTGTAGTTCTGCTTGATGTTGGGCATAAAGTTGCCCAGGATGATGAACATCACACCGACGCCGCCGCACACCAGCAAACTGATGATATTGCTGCTTTGCGGCAGCATGTTAAACACGGTCAACTCAGTCAGCCAAGTCATGCCCGCGGTAAGCAGTACCATCAGCGTGATAAAAATGTTCCACACCTTGCCGAACCGCTCAAAATTCTGGTGCTTGGGATCGATGCGGCGCACGACCTCCATAAAAACCAACATCGCCAGCGGCAGCACGCAGAAGATCAGGTTGCTCTGCTTGCTGCTCCAGCCGTTTACCTCGCCGCTGGCGCCCCAGTGGATGGGCACGGTATCCGGCAGGGCAGGGTAGACCGCCAGATGGCCGACGATATTCAGAATACAAACAACCAGCAATATCCAGAACAGAGAGCCCAATTTATTATTTTTCATCATCGGTTCCTCCTTTAACGAAACCACAATCATAAAACCACTTCAGCAATTCCTGAAACACCGTCAGGTTCAGGCTGTAGACAATATTTTGGCCGCTGCGCTCATCACTGACCAAGTCCGCCGCCTTTAAAATGTTCAAATGGTGGCTGACGGAAGGTTTGGTCATATCAAACTGCGCCGCGATCTCCCCGGCTGTCAGCTCGCCCTGGGCCAGCAGCTCTAAAATGCGCCGCCGGGTGGGGTCTGCCAGCGCCTTGAATGCGTCACCCATATTTAAGGGATCTCCTTTCAGTTATTAGATATTTAGATATTTGTCTAACTATCTATCTGCATAATACCACGCCCATTCCTCCTTGTCAATAGGGGAGAGGCAAAAAAATGCCCCCGGCATCCCAAACGGGTGCCAGGGGCAAAACTGCTTTAACAGGCAGGTTTATTTGTACTTAACGTTATCGATGAGGCCCTGCATAACTTCGCTCTGCAGCACGTTCATCTTGATGTAGTTCTCGCCGTAGGAGGAGATGTAGGCGCTGGGGTCGGTGGTGCCGTAGAACTTACCGAAGTCCTGGTTCATCAGGGCAGTATCGCAGACCAAACCCTGCTTCTCAGCGATGGCCTGCATCAGCAGGGCCTGCTCGGTGATGGTGTTCAGGCTGCCCTGGATGTCCTCGAGGTATGCGTCGATGCTGTCATAGCTGGTGCCGAGCACGCCGCTCTTCAGCAGAGTGGTCATCGTTGTGCCGTAGTTCTTGGCATAGCTGTACACGCGGTACAGCACAACATCGCGGTAGTAGTCCAGCACGCTCTGGGGCAGCTCCTTGGCAAAGCTGACCTTATCGTGCAGGGCGCTGTAGACGGTGCTGGCCTGCTGGTCGTAGAGCATCGTGTTCTTGACGAAGTCGTTCAGCTCATCGATGGTGTTCAGGTTCATCGTTTCACCCAGGTTGCTGGCGACCCAGTCGTCGGTCAGGTCGGGGTTCTTGGACTCCTTGATATAGTTCAGGGTGGTCTTGAAGACAGCTTCCTTGCCGTTCAGATCCTCGTTACCGTAATCCTCGGGGAAGGTGACGGTGACGTCAAAGCTCTCGCCGGGCATGTGGCCGACGATCTGATCCTCGAAGTCGTCAATGTAGCTGTGGCTGCCCAGGGTCAGGTCAGCGCCGTTGCCCTGGGTATTGCCGCCGTTAAACTCCACGCCGTCGACGGAACCAACGTAGTCGATGTTGACAGTATCTCCGTCAGCAGCGGCGCGGTCAGTGACTTTTTCGTCGGTGGCGTAGCTGGACAGGACGGTCTGGTCGATGTAGTTGCTGATGTCCTCGTCGGTGACCTGGCCCAGGTCGGCGTCGATGGTGATGTCAGCGTAGTCATCGGGCAGAGTGACGTAATCCAGAGCGGTGACGTCCTTCAGGTAGCCGTTGTCGTCGTAAGCCTGGGAGAAGCTGAAATCAGCCAGGTAGTCGTAAGCGGACTCGTCCACCTCTGCGGTCTCCTCGGTGGCGGAGGACGCAGCGGTTTCCTCGGTAGCAGCGGATTCGGCAGTAGCCTCGCTGGAAGCAGTGCTTCCGCAGCCTGCCAGGGCAGCGGTCATGCCCAGGGCCAGCACAGCGGCCAGGACACGGTTCATGGTAGAAAGTTTCATGGGATTCTCCTGTTTCTTAAAATTGCATACCTTTTTATTATACACGCATTTTGGCAAAAGTACAGTATAAACGATGAAAAAGGTGTGAAATATGGCCAAGACCCGGCCCAACTCAGCCCAAAAGCGCCACCCGCAGCAGGCCCAGCACCAGTAAATGGCCCGGGTAAAAGGCGTAAAAGAACCACTTGTAAAAACCGCGATGCTGCGCCGCCCGCTGGCCGTTATACAGATACAGGATGAAAAAGCCGGAGACCAGAATTGGCATCGCGCAGCCCAAGGTATCCGGCAGGGCGCCCACCGCACCCAAGGTGCGCATGCTGCTCAGCCATGCCATGCCGCCGTACAGCACCGCCGCCACGCCAAAGGCAACGTGTTTGCGCAGGCGGGAGTTTTCGGCCCAGGCAAACAGCAGCGTAAACACCGGGGCCAGCAGTGCCCAATCACAGAAGATGGACGCAAAAATCAACAGTACAATGCAAAACACACGCAAAAAGCCGCTGTGAATCTTTTCCTGCGCGGCCAGCACCAGAAAGCAGAGCAGCAGCGTAAACAGCATGTTAAACTGGAGCATGCCCGCCATGCCGTGCTCGGAGAAGACCAGCTGGTAGGGCAGCTGCGCCAGCACCGCAAACCCAAAAAGCCGCCCGGCGTATTGGGTTTTGGAGTGGGTGTAGCCGTAGCCTTCCACGAGGAAATAGCACATGGTCACGGCAGTAAAATAGCCGATGTACAGGCAAAGATTCGTCAACGGTGCCCCGGCGGGCATAAACACATTGGCGATGTGGTTTACCAGCATCGTCGCCATGGCAAGCATTTTGATGGTATCACGATTCATTGTATTTCACGCTCCTGTAAATTTGCAGCGCCCGCCGCAGTGGGTGACATTTGAAATACGAATGACTGCGTGCGAATATTGCAAAAGCGTGGTATAATATTTGCAAGGCTGCAACCCACATTGGCCCCCTCTGGGAGGGTGACTCCCCACAGTGTGGGGAGATGCCGCGAAGCGACAGAGGGGTCTGGCCGCGTAAGCGGTCCCGCGAAGCGGGTGGGGGGGGAGAGCATTGGTTTCGTCCGAAGCTTCGGGTCCTGGCGAGACTCTCTCCCTCCGGCCCTTCGGGCCACCTCCCTCCCAGAGGGAGGTTTTTCCGCGGGCGGATAGTGAATCCGCCCCTACGGTAAATACAGCATCTATATAAAAAAGGAGACCACCATGGATAAAACCAAAATTGCCCGCATCAATGCGCTGGCAAAAAAGGCCAAGACCGTTGGCCTGAATGAGCGCGAAACCGCCGAGCGCGATGCCCTGCGCAAGGAATACCTGGCCGAGATGCGTGCCTCGTTCAAGGCGCAGCTGGCTTCCACCTACGTGCAGACCGCTGACGGTGCGAAGATCCCTTATGCCGAATACGCCCGCACCGCCAAAGAGGCCGCCAATGACATCCAGGCCGAGCATGCCGGGCAGGGGAGCGCAAATACCCCGAAAAGTTAAGGCAGCCTTGCACAATTGCACCAAAAATCACTATGGAAATCTGCAAGGCAGTATGCTATAATAAAAGAACGGCAGCGGATCCCGGATGTTCCCGGAGAAGGCTGAAATGCCTGATGGCGATACCTCGGTATTGCCTAGATTACGAATTTTTACGAAAGAGGTAAAAACGTATGCTTACTTCCATCACCGGTATCAACTGGGGCGACGAGGGCAAAGGCCGCATGGTCGACCTGCTCAGCCAAGATTATGACATCGTTGCCCGCTATCAGGGCGGCGACAACGCCGGCCACACCGTTAAGAACGAGCGCGGCAAGTTCGTCCTGAACCTGATCCCCTCCGGCATCCTGCGCCCGGACGTTGTCTGCGTCATGGGCGGCGGCATGGTCATCGACCCGGAGCATCTCGAGAAAGAGATCGCCGCACTGACCGAAAAGGGCGTTGAGATCAGCCCGAAGAACCTGAAGATCTCCGACCGCGCCACCATCACTATGCCCTTCCATGTGGCACAGGATGGCCTGGAGGAGGAGCGCCTGTCCAAGACCGGCGCCCAGTTTGGCTCCACCAAGCGCGGCATCGCCTACAGCTACGGCGATAAATACATGAAGAAGACCCTGCGCATGGGCGACCTGGTCCACATGGACGCAGGCGTCAAGAAGCGCCTCGAGACCATCGTCGATTCCAAGAACCTGACCATGGTTTCCATCTACGGCCAGCAGCCCGTCAGCGTTGAGGAAATGTGGGCCTGGTGCGAGAAGTACTCCAAGCTGTTTGCCCCCTATGTCTGCGATGTCGGCCAGTACCTGGCCGAGGCTGACGAAGCCGGCAAGAAAATCATGTTCGAAGCCCAGCTGGGCGCCCTGCGCGACATCGACTTCGGCATTTATCCCTACACCTCCTCCTCCAACACCGTGTCTGCCTACGCCCCCATCGGCGCCGGCATCCCGGGCCACAAGCTGAACCTCTCCATCGGCATCATGAAGGCCTATTCTTCCTGTGTCGGCGAGGGTCCCTTCACCACCGAGCTGGCCATGACCGAGGAAGAGAAGGACGTCCTGCGTGAGCACGGCCACGAGTACGGCGCCGCCACCGGCCGTCCCCGCCGCGTTGGCCCGTTTGACGCCGTTGCCAGCCGCTACGGCGTACAGTGCCAGGGATGCGATGAGCTAGCCCTGACCCTGCTGGATGTGCTGGACTACATGGAGGAAGTGCCCATCGTCACCGCTTACCGTCTGACCGATGGCAGCACCACCACCCGGTTCCCCATGGGCAAGACCCTGGACGATGCCCAGCCCGTCGTGGAGAAAGTCCCCGGCTGGCACTGCGACATCACCGGCGTCCGCAAGTTTGAGGACCTGCCGGTGGATGCCCAGAACTATGTCAAGCGCCTGGAAGAGCTGGTCGGCTGCAAGATCAAGTACATTTCCGTTGGCCCCGAGCGCGACGCCTGCATTGTGCGGGAGTAAGCAAGGGAGTAGCCGCGCTTCTGTAAGGGCGGATGCTTGCATCCGCCCGCGGGACCGCTTGGCGGGCAAAACGATGCCCGCTAGCCAGCCCAGCTGGCCCGCTCGTGCGGTTTAATGCCCCGCTGGGGCATCAATCGCTGCGCGACCCCGCAATGCGAGCATCGGCCCCTACAATTCCCACCACATTCTAAACCAAACAATCCACCAAAGGCAGACCCAACGGTCTGCCTTTTTGTGAAATACGGAAAGTGAGTTCCTATGATCCAACTGCTGATCCGCACCTTTATCCGGGATGCAGACAATACCACCAGCCGCACCGTGCGCACAGCCTACGGCAACCTGGCGTGCCTGGTCAGCGTGGTGTGCAACCTGCTGCTGTTTGCGGGTAAAATAGCCGTTGGTACGCTGTTTGGCAGCGTATCCATCACAGCAGACGGTTTGAACAACCTGTCGGACGCCAGCTCCAACATCGTCAGTTTAATTGGCTTCAAGCTGGGCTCCCGCCCCGCGGATTCTGAGCATCCTTACGGCCATGCCCGGTACGAGTATCTGGCCGGGCTGGCGGTCTCGGTGATGATTCTAGTCATCGGCGTGGAGCTGTTCAAGGAAAGCTTCGCCAAAACGCTGGACCCCACGCCGGTCAGTTTCGGCTGGCTGACGGTAGTCGTGCTGGTCGCGTCCATCCTCGTCAAGCTGTGGATGAGCCACCTCAACCGCACCATCGGCCGACGCATTGATTCCGACACACTGCTGGCCACCGCCGCCGATGCCCGCAATGACGTTATCACCACCAGTGTGGTTTTAATCGCCGCCGTGCTGACCCAAGTGACCGGCTTTGCCCGGCTGGACGGGCTGATGGGCATTGCTGTATCGCTGTTTATTTTGTACAGCGGCGCGATGCTCGTCAAAGATACCATCGACCCGCTGCTGGGTTCGGCCCCCGACCCGGAACTTGTACGCCACATTGAGGACAAGGCCCTCAGCTACCCCGGCGTGCTGGGCGTGCATGATCTGATGATCCACGACTACGGCCCCGGCAACCGGCTGGTCAGCTTCCACGTGGAGATGGACGCCAATGCCGACGTCATGTACAGCCACGACGTCATCGACCGCATTGAGCGTGACCTGCTGAACCAAGACGACCTGGTAGCCACCATCCACTTTGACCCTGTCATCGCCAGCGACAGCCACGTGGCCGAACTGCGCAGCTTCCTGCAGCAGGAGGTCGCCAGCCTGGACACTCGCGCCAACATCCACGATCTGCGCATCGTGCCCGGGCCGACGCATACCAACGTCATCTTCGACTGCGCCGTCCCCGCCGAATACATCACTGAAAAGCAGCGTCGCGGCGCCAAACTGGCCGCCGCCCTGCGCGCTGCTGTCGAGCGGAAATGGCCCGACCATTTCTGCATCATCAAACTGGAACCCGACTATTCCGCCGGGATACACGAAACCAAATAAAAACAACACAGGAACGAGGTATCATCATGGATTACAACAAAGCTGCCCTAGCACTCCACAGCAAATATCCCGGCAAGATTGCCGTGCAGAGCCTTGCCCCCTGCAAAAATCGCGACGCCCTGTCCACCGCCTACACCCCCGGTGTGGCCGAGCCCTGCCGCAAGATCAAGGCCAACCCCGATGACGTATACACCTACACGATGAAAGGCCGCACCGTGGCCGTCGTGACCAACGGCACCGCTGTGCTGGGCCTTGGCAACATCGGCCCCGAGGCTGGCCTGCCGGTCATGGAAGGCAAGTGCGTGCTGTTCAAGGAGTTCGGCGGCGTGGACGCGTTCCCCATCTGCCTGAACGCCAAAACCAAAGAGGAAGTCATTGCGGCTGTCAAGGCCATTGCCCCGACCTTCGGCGGCATCAACCTGGAGGACATCCGCAGCCCCGAGTGCTTCGAGATCGAAGCTGAGCTGGAGCGTGACCTGGACATCCCCGTCTTCCACGATGACCAGCACGGTACCGCCATCATCGTGCTGGCCGGTGTGCTCAACGCCCTGAAAGTGGTGGGCAAACGCATCGAGGATATTAAAATTGTGCAGAACGGCCCCGGCGCGGCCGGTACGGCCATCATCCACATGCTGCAGGTGGCCGGTGCCAAGCACATCATCGCCGTCGACGAACACGGCATCCTGGTCCCGGGCCGCCCCGCTGGGCTGGAGGGCCACAAGGCTAAACTGGCCGAGGAGACCAACCCCGAGAAGATCAGCGGCAGCCTGGCCGAGGCTATTAAGGGCGCCGATCTGTTCATTGGTACGTCCATTGCAGGTGCGCTGACCCCTGAGCTGGCCGCCACCATGGCCCCGGACGCCATCGTCTTTGCCATGGCCAACCCCACGCCAGAGATTATGCCCGACCTGGCCAAGACCGCCGGCATCCGCGTCATCGGCACCGGCCGTTCGGACTTCCCGAACCAGGTCAATAACGTGCTGGCGTTCCCCGGCATCTTCAAGGGCGCACTGTCCGTCCGCGCCCGGGACATCAACCCCGCCATGAAGATGGCCGCTGCCCAGGCTATCGCGGGCCTCATCCCCGACGACGAGCTGAATGAGGAGAACATCCTGCCCAAGGCGTTTGACCCCCGCGTGGCCGACGCTGTGGCTGCCGCCGTGGCCCAGGCTGCAAGAGAAAGCGGCGTGGCCCGCGTATGAGCATCATCCGTGAACTGTCCGCCGCCGCCATCACCGATGCGGTGGAGCGGCTGTGCATTGAAGCCAACACCCAGCTGCCCGCCGATGTGAAGGCCGCGCTGGACAAGGCCGAGGCCGCCGAACCGTGGCCGCTGGCGAAAGAAACGCTGGGCCTTTTGCAGAAAAACCTCTGCACAGCGAAAGAAAAAGACCTGCCCATCTGCCAGGACACCGGCATGGCCTGCGTGTTTGTGGAGCTGGGGCATGACGTGCATATCAACGGCGACCTGACCACCGCTGTCAACGAGGGCGTGCGCCGCGGCTACGAGAAAGCCTACCTGCGCAAGTCCATCACCGCTGACCCGCTGCAGCGGGTGAATACGGGGGACAACACCCCGGCGTTCCTCACCGTGCATCTGGTGCCCGGCGACGGCTGCCAGATCACCGTGGCCCCCAAGGGCGCGGGCAGCGAGAACATGAGCCGCCTTACCATGCTCAAGCCCGCCGACGGCGTGCAGGGCGTGAAGGATTTTGTGCTGGACACCGTCAAACAGGCCGGGGCCAACCCCTGCCCACCCATCGTGCTGGGCATCGGCATCGGCGGCAGCTTCGACCACTGCGCCGCACTGGCCAAACAGGCGCTGCTACGCCCGCTGGATGTGCCCAACCCGGACCCGTACTACGCCGCGCTGGAAAAAGAACTGCTGGATGCCATCAACGCTACCGGTTTTGGCCCCCAGGGCTTTGGCGGTGCCACCACCTGCCTGGGCGTTGCCATTGAGCAAAAGCCCACCCACGTAGCCTGCCTGCCGGTGGCCGTCAACATCAGCTGCCACGTCACCCGCCGCGCCAGCTGCACACTGTAAGGGGGCGAACCGCATGCAATATGTTTTACAGACACCACTGCAAAAATCAGACCTTGCACCGCTGAAAGCAGGAGACACCGTGCTGCTTTCCGGCGTGGTGTATACCGCCCGCGATGCCGCCCACGCCCGCATGATGGAGTTGCTGGACAAGGGCGAGGAGCTGCCGTTCCCGATTGAGGGTGCTGCCGTTTACTACGTCGGCCCTACGCCGGAGCGCCCAGGCTGTGCTATTGGCGCCGCTGGCCCCACCACCAGCGGCCGCATGGACGCCTACACCCCGCGCCTGCTGGACCTGGGGCTGGCCTGTATGATTGGCAAAGGCAAGCGCAGCGAGGCCGTCAAACAGTCGGTCGTTAAAAATGGGGCCGTCTACCTGGCGGCTATTGGCGGGGCCGGTGCCCTAATGGCAAACAGCGTGCAGAGCTGCGAAATCATCGCCTGGCCGGACCTGGGCTGCGAGGCCGTGCGTAAACTGGTAGTCAAGGACTTCCCGCTGACCGTGCTGCTGGATACCCACGGGGGCGACCTGTACCAAAGCGGTCCCGCCGCTTACCTGGCCAGCCTGACCTGAACGGGGGAGGGGGAGCGCCCATGAGCAAAGCACAACAAACCCGCCTGAAACGCCGTCTGCTGCTCTGCGGGCTGGCGCTGGTCGTCTCGGTGGCCGCAGCTATCCTGCTGGTGGTCTCTGCCAACGCCAAGCGCGCCCGGCTGCAGGCCGAAAGCGAAGCTGCTGCCAGCGCTGCCCAGGCGGCTGCTGAGAGTGAAGCCGCCGCCAAAGCTGCCAGCGATGCCGCCGCGCAGGAGGCTGCCGAAGCCGCTGCCCGTGCCGAGGAAGAGGCCAAGCAGAAGCGCGCCAACCAGGTCGCCGCCGCCAGTGAAGCTCACGAAAACACACGTTATGGCGACAAACTTGGCCGCATCTGGGTGGAGGGCACCAATGTGGATTGTGACCTCTACCTGGGCGACAGCGAGACACAGTTCAGCCGCGGTGCCGGCTGCCATGCCGAGGACGGTTGTGTGCTACCCGGCGAGAACGGCACCGTCTTTATCGGTGCCCACACCGGCACCTACTTCTCCGACCTCGGCTCCTGCGAGATCGGCGCGATCATTCACCTGGAGACCACCTGGGGCGATTTTGCCTATAAGATCACCGATATGCAGGTGATTTTGGAGACAGACATCGACAAGGTGCGCTGGGGCGCCGAGGAGCCCAGCTGCATCCTGTACACCTGCTATCCTTTCGGCATCCTGACCCACACCACCCAGCGCTACGCCGTCTACGCCGACCCTGTAGAAACGGATGAATACGGCGTGGTAGCGGATGTGGATACTGGCGCGACCAACGCCAGCAGTGCGGCAGCAAGCAATTCTGTTTCTACCGCAGGCTAAACGCCCCATTGACAAACCCTGCCAAACTTGCTACACTAATAGTCGTTACGCGGCTATGGCGGAATTGGCAGACGCGCTGGTTTTAGGGTCCAGTGTCCAAGACGTGCAGGTTCAAGTCCTGTTAGCCGCACCATATAATTTGACGTCAGAACGTATGTTTTGACGTCTTTTTTATTGTTTGACCACACAGCCTACTGCATTTTTATAAAAACGCGTCCGGACGATGTTTTTCAGCATCGTCCGGGCGCGTTTTACATTGTATCGTGGTTTACGTTTCCGCTTTAAGTGTATCTCCGGGATGGCTACACCATCGTAGGTGATGGGTTCCTCGGCGGGCTTCGTTTCTTCCGTCGGGGCGGGGTGTTCTTGTGGGCGCGGCCGGTGTGGATCTCCGGCACAACAAGTTTCTCCTGCTCCACACAGTAGCGGCGCTGCCGGACCTTGTCGGTTCATTTTTTCCAGAACATGACAGGGCCTGCATGTTGACCATGGCGTTGGGGGGGGCACCCATGCCAAAACCACATATACCGCTGGATAGCACCGCAGCGTCGTAGTCCCGGCCTATAATATTAAACACGGCATAGCGTGCAAATACAAACATCAGCACTGTCTGGCCAGCCAGCAGCAGCGACGGAGCCAGCTCGGCCAGCGGCCACAGCTTCAGGGTGATCATCACAATGCCCTGAAACAGTGACAGGCTGATGCCGCCGATGTCGTTGATCTCGCCCATATGGGTGACGAATGTATAAATAATCCGCCTCCGCGCCGCACAGACTAAGCGGGAAAGGGGGCACTGACCGTGAATTCTCGGAAATTTTGTCGGCAGCGCTTTGGCGCGGCGGGGCTGGCGGCGCTGCTGTTGGCAATTGTGCTGCTGTTTTGCCAGGCGCATCCGGCTGTCCAGATCGAACCAGCCGCTGCAGCAGGCCCCCGCAGCGTGGCGGTCTGCGGCACGCCTTTTGGGGTAAAAATGTTCTCTGACGGTGCGCTGGTGGTGGCTTTTGCGGATCGGTATTCCGCGTCTGGCCGGGAAAATCCCGCCAAAGAAGCCGGCCTGCGGCTGGGAGACCTCATCATCTCGGCAGCGGGCCGCCCCGTGCACAGCAACGACGACTTATCCGCCGCTCTGCAGACAGGGCAGGGGAGCGCGGTCACGATCCTCTACCGCCGCGGCGGGCATGAGTACACGGCCCAGCTCACTCCCTGGGCGGATGCCTCGGGGGTGTACAAAGCCGGGCTGTGGGTGCGGGATTCCAGCGCCGGGATCGGTACACTGACTTTTGTGGACCCGGTGGCGGGCACCTTTGCGGGGCTGGGACACCCGATCTCCGATGTGGACACCGGGGCGGATTTTACGCTGCTCTCCGGCGAGATCGTGCCGGTCACTGTCACCGGTGTGCGCAGCGCCTCACCCGGCACAGCCGGGGAACTGCGCGGGGAATTTTTATCGGACATTCTCGGCATCGTGACGGGCAACGATGCCACCGGCCTGTATGGCCGCTGGACCGCCCCGGCACAAAATGTCGGGACGATGCTGCCCATCGCCGCGCCGGGCGAGGTACACACCGGCGATGCCGAGCTGTGGACGACCCTCTCGGGCCGCACCGCCCAACACTACACCGTGCGCATTGAGCGGGTGGGCAGCGGCGGGCAGGATTCCAATCGCGACCTGACCCTGCGCATCACCGACCCGGCCCTGCTTTCCGCCACCGGTGGTATCGTGCAGGGGATGAGCGGTTCGCCGCTGGTGCAAGACGGAAAACTGGTGGGCGCTGTTACCCATGTGCTGGTGGGCACACCCGCAAAAGGATACGGAATTTTTGCTGATACGATGTTAAAAATGGCAGAAACGTATAATCAGTGATCTTACACTTCCTCAAACGCCTTCAGCCAATCCACCTCTTTATCCCGCACCGGTGCGCCCAGGGGGTCCTGGCCGCGGCGGGCGCGGAACTCGCCCAGCACGGCGGCGGGCATCAGCAAAGCTTTCTCGATCTCGGTCTGGAACACCAGTTTGGGGTTCTTGATCCGGGGATTTTTCATCAGTTCTTTCCAGTAGGTGTCGTAGTCCATCGTCACGGCCAGCGCCTCAAACAGCGGTGAAAGGTCGCCGTAACGGGCGATAACCCGGTTCAGCGAGCCGACAAACTGCATGTTGGCCTTGCCCTCGATCATGCCGTCGTCCTTGCCTTTGACGTTGCGGCGGCAGAAATAGGCGGTCATCTGCACGATGTCCTCCAGCGCTTCCTGCTGGCCGCCGGAAAGGCGGGCTTTCAGGTTCTCGTAATCGCTGAATTTTTCCAGCGCGGCGATCATCGCCTTTTTGGTGGCGGCGTCCTCAGACGTCAGCTGGGCGGGAGCAGCATCGGGCTCGGCCTCAACGAAATCCGCCTCCAGCAGGTCGGGCACCGGCGGAGCCTGGTTCTCGGTCGGCTCGGCGTCCTCATCCCGCAGTTCTTCGACCCCGATGCCCGCCACGTATAGGCGGTAATCTTCTAGGTCGTTCATGATGGACTTGTACAGGTAGGGCATGGGGGCACGCTTGGTGCGGGCCGTGGGAATGACCTTGGCCGCGTAACGGCTGGCCACGCCCTCAAACCAGCGGCGCAGGCCCTTGCAGTTGTCGATGACATTGTTCACGGTCTGGAAAAACACCGCGTTGCCGCCGTCGATCATCTTGTCGCTGGGGGCGCCGGCCATCCGCACCATCGCGTCGATAATGACATGTACGGCGTCCAGCTCCTCGGGGGCCAGCACCAGGGCCAGCTTATCCAGCTCGGCCTTCACGCCCAGCTCCTGGGCCATCAGGTCGGGTGTGGCTCCGTAGGAGTAGGGGATGGTCGTCTCGGGCACCGAGACATAGTCCAGGGTCAGAATGTTCGGATCATCGTCCAAAGTGCCTGTCTCAGCCACTTCCAGGGCGGTCGTCTTTTTGCGCAGACGCTTGCTGCGCAGTTTGGTGATCTCGTTTAGTTTCTGATCGGCCACCTGCTTATCCACCGGCTCGATGGTGACCGAGATGGCGATGACGCGCTGACGGTCTTTTTCGTATACGGCATAGTCGAAGAGGATGTCGGTCTTGCCGTTAATCTCACTTTTGGCTTTGTCCAGCACGGTGCGGCGCACGTGGGCCCAGTTGGACGCGTTGCAGTCCACCTGCTTTTTCAGCGTCTCGATGCTCCACACCAGCGGCTCGCCTTTTTTCTTCTTTTCGAGGTAGAGGTTCTGGTAGCTCTTGCACAGCTCGTAGATCTTGATGCTGTACTGGCTCTTCATCGGCAATGTGTAGGTGATGTTCATTGTCGTGTAGAACTCTTTGAGCTGGATCAGGTGGGGTTTTAAGGATTGGTCCAGCGTCAGCACGATCTTGCCGGTGCCCTCATCGATGGTGGCGCTGCTCAACCAGCGGAACATCGTGATTTTTTGCGTACCGGCCAACCGGATCCACTGCACCTTGGCGTTGGCGATATCCTCGATGTTTTTCTTGACCTGTTTGTACATCGAGCCATTGTGCGGGTCCACGCCGCAAAGTTTCAGGAATTCGTAAATCGACATCTCGTACCGCGGCAGCTCGGTATCCGACGGCTTGATCATAGCGAAAATGTGCAGCATCAGCTTTTGTTGGCTCAGCGTCAGGCTGTACATGGCATTCTGGATCAGGTCGTTGGATTTGCGCACAATGGTCTGGTTGCCCCGGGCGCTGTAGGTAGCGACCGGGGTCAGAGCCTCGTCATTGGTCCGTGGGGCGTTTGGCTGTTTTTTGGGTGCCATAGTGTTACCTCTGTTTTTCCCGCAGCTATGTTTGGCTGTGCCAAAATAGGTGTTTTGGCGCACAGCCTACAACGGTAATGCTAATAATAGCAGATTGTGCTTCATTCGTCAATTATTGTAATAGTCAGCACATTTTGATTTTTCCGCAAAAATCCTGTATCCGTCGGTCTTATCTCTTTATGCCTTTAGTTTTTTTATTTAGATATAAGGTAAAGCTGTGCTGCCGATAACAACCGAAATATGTGCGGAATAACAAGTGCATTGTGCTGAGAATAACTACAGATCTGTGCCCGGAACAACAATATGCAGGGGATAACAACCCTACTTGGGCACAAAATGGGGGCTATGCGGCAAAATGTGCGCTGAATAACAATCACTCGGGGCGGCGAAAGATTTTGCGGAGGGCAGACAGGCAATTTGGAATTGTGCCGCGGATAACAACAGGGGACCACGGTTGTTATCCACAGCATAAATTGCCGCAAAAAATATTTTTGCTGTGCGATAGTAGGCGGAGAAAAGTGGAAAGGATTTTTAAGATTTTGGAAATGTGCGCTGGATAACAACGGGGAGGATGAGAATTTTTTTGAGGGGGGGCGCGGAGAGGATTTTGCAGGCCAAGTTGTATTTGCCTGGGCTGTTGGCGGATACGCAATTTGGAAACCGAATGAAAAACGCTGTACATAGAATTGTGCTGTGGATAACAACCCAGCATTTTCTTTGTCTGCTGTGGTGGATACGCGGGGAAAGCGGCGGTAAACCGTAAAAATGTGCAAACAATAACAACTGCTGATAGAAAACAAAAAATCAGCGGTATTGCGATAAATACGGGCACATCGGCAATGAGAAAATGTGCGCTGAATAACAATCCTGCGTGCAAATTCCGGAAAATAGCCTGCGGGCACGCCCCGCTTTAAAATGTGCAGCGAATAACAACCACAGCCAACGGGGCCGCCGCAGCCTGTTGCACACCCAATTGTGTTGTCAATAACAACCCTGTGCGGAAAAGGCTGCCCTGGGAATTGTGCCGCCAATAACAACAGTTGCCTTTCGCCTTGGGAGCTGCTGACTGCAGGAAAATGTGCGGACGATTCCAACAGGTCACACAGCCCCAAAGCCCGGGCCAGACCCACCCATCAAAAAGGAAAATGTGCGTTGAATAACAACCCAGCCGGGGTATATGCCTAAACCCCGCTCCGTCGAATTGTGCCGCGAATAACAATACCCGCCTGGGCCGCCCACCAGTCGTTTGAATTTGAAAGTGACCCGCAAGCGAAATCATAAGAAACCATAAATTGTGCCGCCGATAACAACCTCAAAATCTCTCAATCGGCCATGCCCTCACCGGTAAACTGTGCCGTGAATAACAATAGTAAGCAAAAGCCAGGCCAGTTGTTATCGGCGGCACAATTTATATTTTTTTTGCGGGAATCACAGGCAAATTACAGGCAGAAAAATTTTTTATAAGATAGTAACCCGCCAACTACCCCCACAAAACTGCCCTATAATTTTTTCTCGGGTACTTTTCTGCACCGCAGTCTGGGCTGCGCCCACCGCAAATTATGCTGTGGATAACAACCATTCCTGCAAAATGTGCTGCCGATAACAACACGCCCCTATCATATAAAGGTAGAAATACGCATCTGCACAGCGGAAAGCGGGAAAATGCCGGGACCATAAAATTTCCAGCAAGAAAACTGCCTAACATGGTAAATTGGAAAAACTGGAAAATCACTGGAAGCAAATAACGGGATCGAAAAATGTCTGTATTTTTAGAAAATGACGGCAAATCTAAGGAAAATGACGAATTGTGTCGAACGAAAATAGCGGGAATCGCTGAAAAAAATGGAAAAACCTCTTGCGATGAATGGAAAAATATGGTAAAATTTCCACAGTAAAGAGAACGACGGGCAAACACCACAGCGTGCGGCACCTGTTCATTGTATGGAGGAAAGTTGACGATGGATAAGATCAAGTTTGTTATGACCAATACCAGCGACATCGTGACGGAAGTCTGCCGCGAAGCGCTGGAAGCCAAAGGCGTGACCGTGATGGTGTGCGACAAAAACGGCACTGCCGCCCTGGAGACCCTGCTGGCCGTCCACCCCCAGGCCTGCCTGCTGGACGCCTTCATGCCGGACCTGGACGCCATCACCGTCAAGCAGCGCTACGAGGAAAAGAACAGCAGCGGCGTACATACCACCTTCTTTGTCACCGGCGCGTTCCAGAGCGAGGAAGTCGAACAGGACCTCTTAGATAACGGATTCTCGTTCTTTTTCGTGAAGCCGTTCGATGAAAACGTGCTGGTCAGTCGGGTACTGCGTGCCGCCGGCGGTGCCAGCCGTCCGCAGCCGGTCTCGCTGGATTCCGATGAGCTTACCGTCACCGAGATCCTGCACCAGATCGGCGTGCCGGCCCACATCAAGGGCTACCAGTTCCTGCGGGATGCCATCCTGCTTACCACCGCCGACCACGAGTACATCAACGCCGTGACCAAGCGTCTCTACCCTGAAATCGCTAAGCGCAACGGTACCACGGCCAGCCGCGTCGAACGTGCTATCCGCCATGCCATCGAGGTCGCCTGGGACCGCGGCGATGTGGACACTCTGAACAGCTACTTCGGCTACACCATCCACAACCTCCGCGGCAAACCCACGAATAGTGAGTTCATCGCGATGATCGCCGACAAGATCCGCCTGGACAAAAAGCGGAGAGCATAAGGCCGCATAAACCCCGCCACTATCCGCAAAACCGGCATTTTGTGGCGGACGCTGCAAACCGATAAACTCGCGGATTCATCGCTATGGAATTATGAATTCCGTCATTTTGCCCAATAAATTATTCTGAATCAAACCTATAAACTTCCTGTGTTGGTTGGGTCCCTCGCACCCGGCAAATGCAGGAGGTTTTCTTTATGTATCTGTACGATGTGGAAACATTTATGTGTGCTTGTGACCGTAAAGGTTTAGCGGCAAAAACAATGAAAAGCTATGCGCAGACGCTGCGGCTGTTTGGGCAGCTCCTAAGTGTGCGTGAAATTGAGCGGACGGAAGAAGTTAAACGTGTACATATAGAAAGCTATATTGACTATCTGCAAAAGCGCGGCAAGTACACGGTCTGTGCGATAGATGCGCCTGCAAACTCCAATAACCCAGAGAATCGCTCAGATTACGTAAAGAAAATATCGCCCACGACCATCAACAACTATATGCGGAACATGAAGGTGTTCTTCAACTGGTGCATGGAACAAGAGCTGATACGACTGCTAAAGTCGATGAGAACGGCAAGGTAGCGGAAGACGTTTATTTGGAAACGACCGAAAAGGTTGAAGACACCACGGATCCCATTGCCAAAGCTACTGTCCCTGCCAATGCCAAGACAACCGCTGCGTTTGGCGATGACACCGTTCCTCTGGCTCTCCGCGTCGAGGAAGCTCCCACTGCAAACATTACCGTAAGCAATACTTTTGTCAGTGAAATGGCAGAGAGTAAGCCATGGCAGACGATTACAAACTATCAAGGAAACTTGTTGATCGCTTTTACGGCAGAAGATGAAGAAATTCTTAGCCAGGATACAATAGACGGTACATTGGAAGCAGCGCATGCACGAAAAATGAATTTCGTGAATTTGTATGGGCAGTTTTATGATGCAACGTATAATTACACTGGAGTTGAAGGCGCAGATGATGAAGCGGTCAGAAATCGAATAGAAGCACAAACCGCACAATTTTTCCGGCAGACGTTGCTGTGGGGGACGCTGTAAATAGCGGAGTAGAACTTAAAGAGAATATCTCCCTCTTGTATGCACTTGGAGTTAAAACCAGTGGATGCGTGAGGGGGGAATTTTTGTATGTATGCAGCTTTAGCGCGGCTTGTCTTTCCGGTGACAAAATGCTATACTCGAAGTATGTTCTAATAAGAAAAGAGGAAGAAACATGGATTTTGTAAAGCGCTTTAATTTGACGCCTCATGTGGAGGGCGGCGCGTTCCGCGAACTGTACCGCGATGGCGAACGCGCCAAGGAGCGACCCGCGCATGGTGTGATCTACTATGAACTGGGTCAGGGCGAAGCCTCGCAGTTTCACACGCTGGATGCAGACGAGTATTGGTTCTTCCACGCTGGCTCCACCCTGGAACTGTGGGAAATCGACAACGCCAAGCTGACAAAATACAAGCTGGGGCTGGAAGACGGCGCTGAGCCATGCGTGCTGATGAAAGCTGGTACGATCTTCGGAGCGAAACACCTTTCCCCAGCGGATGAGGCGACCCTTGTATCTTGTGTCACGGTGCCAGAGTTCACCTACGACCACTATCGCATCTGCGAACGTGAAGAAGTCGTAACCCTTTGCCCTGCTGCAGGGGAGTTCTATATTAAATAAGGAAGTTGTTATCCAGCACACAATTGCCCAGCAGCCCCCTCTGCGAGAAGGGAGAGGCCGTGTGTTTCCACCTCTTACCCTACACTTGGTGCCGCATTTGCACAACACCACAATATACACCTTGCCCAAAAGTACAATAAAAACTTTGTCAAAAAACCCGAAAAAAGTGCTTGACAAAGGTCATACACCTTGCTATAATAATCAAGCTGTCTCGCGAGGGGGACAGCCGCTAAAGCTTGTAACTGCGGCTTGTATGGGAATTTTGAAGCCGAAAGGCTTCAAAAAATATCGAAAAAAGTTCTTGACAAAAGAACTTTTATGAGATATAATATACAAGCTGTTACGGAACAAGTGACAGCGCAGCAGGACCTTGAAAATTGAACAAAACTGAAACTTGTGGAACCTTGAACGTGGGTTTGGAAACCCACGATAATCAATTCCAAATTTACAAGTAATTCATACAGGACGCAAGCGATTGTGTCTGAGTGATTACAGTGATTTAACACTTTGTAAGTGATTAAATACCATTTATAAAGAGTTTGATCCTGGCTCAGGACGAACGCTGGCGGCGCGCCTAACACATGCAAGTCGAACGGAATCAAGAGGAGCTTGCTTTTCTTGATTTAGTGGCGAACGGGTGAGTAACGCGTGAGTAACCTGCCCTGGAGTGGGGGACAACAGTTGGAAACGACTGCTAATACCGCATAAGCCCACGGTACCGCATGATACTGAGGGAAAAGGATTTATTCGCTTCAGGATGGACTCGCGTCCAATTAGCTAGTTGGTGAGGTAACGGCCCACCAAGGCGACGATTGGTAGCCGGACTGAGAGGTTGAACGGCCACATTGGGACTGAGACACGGCCCAGACTCCTACGGGAGGCAGCAGTGGGGGATATTGCACAATGGGGGAAACCCTGATGCAGCGACGCCGCGTGGAGGAAGAAGGTTTTCGGATTGTAAACTCCTGTCGTTAGGGACGATAATGACGGTACCTAACAAGAAAGCACCGGCTAACTACGTGCCAGCAGCCGCGGTAAAACGTAGGGTGCAAGCGTTGTCCGGAATTACTGGGTGTAAAGGAGCGCAGGCGGACCGGCAAGTTGGAAGTGAAATCCATGGGCTCAACCCGTGAATTGCTTTCAAAACTGCTGGCCTTGAGTAGTGCAGAGGTAGGTGGAATTCCCGGTGTAGCGGTGGAATGCGTAGATATCGGGAGGAACACCAGTGGCGAAGGCGACCTACTGGGCACCAACTGACGCTGAGGCTCGAAAGCATGGGTAGCAAACAGGATTAGATACCCTGGTAGTCCATGCCGTAAACGATGATTACTAGGTGTTGGGGGATTGACCCCTTCAGTGCCGCAGTTAACACAATAAGTAATCCACCTGGGGAGTACGACCGCAAGGTTGAAACTCAAAGGAATTGACGGGGGCCCGCACAAGCAGTGGAGTATGTGGTTTAATTCGAAGCAACGCGAAGAACCTTACCAGGTCTTGACATCCGATGCATAGTGCAGAGATGCATGAAGTCCTTCGGGACATCGAGACAGGTGGTGCATGGTTGTCGTCAGCTCGTGTCGTGAGATGTTGGGTTAAGTCCCGCAACGAGCGCAACCCTTATTGCCAGTTACTACGAAAGAGGACTCTGGCGAGACTGCCGTTGACAAAACGGAGGAAGGTGGGGATGACGTCAAATCATCATGCCCTTTATGACCTGGGCTACACACGTACTACAATGGCGTTTAACAAAGAGAAGCAAGACCGCGAGGTGGAGCAAAACTCAGAAACAACGTCTCAGTTCAGATTGCAGGCTGCAACTCGCCTGCATGAAGTCGGAATTGCTAGTAATCGCGGATCAGCATGCCGCGGTGAATACGTTCCGGGCCTTGTACACACCGCCCGTCACACCATGAGAGCCGGGGGGACCCGAAGTCGGTAGTCTAACCGCAAGGAGGACGCCGCCGAAGGTAAAACTGGTGATTGGGGTGAAGTCGTAACAAGGTAGCCGTATCGGAAGGTGCGGCTGGATCACCTCCTTTCTAGGAGTCAGACGTTCAGCTAAAGCTGGTCTTTGGCTGAACGGACAGGAAAGCAAGTTTCAGTATTGTTCAATTTTGAGGGCCGTGCAAACGGAGCCTCAAAGCATAAGGGACACAGCGAAACCCGAAACGTGAAAGCGCGGGGTATAGCTCACTTGAGAGAGCACATGCTTTGCAAGCAGGGGGTCAAGGGTTCGAATCCCTTTATCTCCACCATTTGGGCTGATAGCTCAGCTGGTTAGAGCACTCGGCTGATAACCGAGAGGTCGATGGTTCGAGTCCATTTCAGCCCACCACTGGTAATCCAGTGCGCTGGGTTACCCAAAACCTTATGTGATGTACCTTGAAAACTGAATATAGAACTGCGAAATGAGATTTTATTAGCTATGTAAAATTCCTGATTTTAATAAAAATCTATAATGTCACCAAGCGGAACTGAAGCTTAGCAATAAGCGACAGTAAAATGGTAAAATCTCGTTGGCAAATGGAGAATCTGAAATAAAGATATGTTTTGCGAAAGCGAAACAACGGTCAAGCTACAAAGGGCGCAAGGAGAATGCCTTGGCACTGGGAGCCGAAGAAAGACGTGATAAGCTGCGATAAGCCTTGGGGAGCAAATATCCATTGATCCAGGGATTTCTGAATGAGGAAACTCACCGAAGCTCATACTTCGGTACTGCACACTGAATCCATAGGTGTGTGGGGGGAACCGCCTGAACTGAAACATCTAAGTAGGGCGAGGAAGAGACATCAAACGAGATTCCGTTAGTAGTGGCGAGCGAACGCGGAAGAGGGCAAACCGGAAGGAGAAATCCTTCCGGGTATGGACCGCTTTTAGGACTTAAGTTGCTAGCTGAATGGCATGGGAAGGCCATCCAAAGAGTGTGAGAGACACGTAAGCGAAAGCAACGAGAGCTGCGCGAGTTCCAGAGTACGGCCAGACACGTGAAACCTGGTCGGAAGATGGGGGGACCACCCTCCAACCCTAAATACTACCCAGTGACCGATAGCGTATAGTACTGTGAAGGAAAGGTGAAAAGGACCCCGGGAGGGGAGTGAAAGAGAACCTGAAACCTTGTGCCTACAAGCACATAGAGCACATCAACGTGTGATATGGTACTTTTTGTAGAACGGTCCGGCGAGCGATTGTATGTTGCGAGCTTAAGCGCTTAAGGCGTGGAGGCGTAGCGAGAGCGAGTCTGAATAGGGCGTTCAGTAGCATGCAATGGGCCCGAAACCGGGTGACCTACCCATGATCAGGCTGAAGTGAAAGTAAAATTTCATGGAGGGCCGAACCGACCTCCGTTGAAAAGGCGGCGGATGAATTGTGGGTAGCGGAGAAATTCCAATCGAACTCGGAGATAGCTGGTTCTCCCGAAATAGCTTTAGGGCTAGCCTCATATTAGATACCCGGAGGTAAAGCACTGAATGGCCTAGCGCCCGAGAGGGTAGCGAAGCCTATCAAACTAAGAATGCCGGAGTATTGATGTATGGGAGTCAGACAGTGTGAGATAAATCTCATTGTCAAAGGGAAACAGCCCAGATCTACAGCTAAGGTCCCAAATTGTATCTAAGTGGAAAACGATGTGGAAATACGCAGACAACCAGGATGTTGGCTCAGAAGCAGCCACTCATTTAAAGAGTGCGTAATAGCTCACTGGTCGAGCGTCTCTGCGCGGAAAATTTAACGGGGCTAAGATACAAACCGAAGCTTAGGCTGTGTACTTTGTACACGGGTAGGGAGCGTTGTGTAAGCGGAGAAACAGTAGCGTAAGCGGCTGTGGAGTTTACAGAAGTGAGAATGCCGGAATGAGTAGCGCGAATGTGGTGAGAATCCACATGGCCGGAAACCTCAGGTTTTTGGAGGAAGGTTCGTCCGCTCCAAGTTAGGCGGGAGCTAAGGTAAGGCCGAAAGGCGTAGCCGATGCACAGACGGTAGAGATTCCGTCCCCACCGAAAGACTTAAGCACAGGGACACTTTCAGAAGGTCGGAGCCAGGTGTTGGTTCTGGTAGTGATCGAGGGAAATATAGTACCGAAGTCCGGCTGGAAGAGAGGCGAGAAAAGCTGTGTGTATGTTTAAGGTGCCCGTACCGCAAACCGACACAGGTAGGTAGGAAGAAGATTCTAAGGCCAACGGGAGAAGGGTTGTTAAGGAACTCGGCAAGTTGACCCCGTAACTTCGGAATAAGGGTGCTCACGAGAGTGAGCCGCAGAGAATAGGCCCAGGCAACTGTTTACCAAAAACACAGGTTTGTGCTAAATCGAAAGATGACGTATACGAGCTGACGCCTGCCCGGTGCTGGAAGGTTAAAAGGAGATGTGCAAGCATTGAATTGAAGCCCCAGTGAACGGCGGCCGTAACTATAACGGTCCTAAGGTAGCGAAATTCCTTGTCAGGTAAGTTCTGACCCGCATGAAAGGCGTAATGATCTGGGCACTGTCTCAACAGCCCGCCCGGCGAAATTGTAGTACCGGTGAAGATGCCGGTTACCCGCGACAAGACGGAAAGACCCCATGGAGCTTTACTGTAGCCTGATATTGGGTTTCGGTGTTGCATGCACAGGATAGATGGGACGCTGGGAAAGAGTCGCTTTGGCGATTCTGGAGCGGACGTTGGGATACCATCCTTGCGACATTGGAATTCTAACCTGCGCCTCTGAATCGAGGCGGGGGACATTGTCAGGTGGGCAGTTTGACTGGGGCGGTCGCCTCCTAAAAGTAGCGGAGGCGTTCAAAGGTTCGCTCAGCTTGGACGGAAACCAAGCTAGAGAGTGCAAACGCAAAAGCGAGCCTGACTGCGAGACTGACGGGTCGAGCAGAGACGAAAGTCGGAGTTAGTGATCCGGTGGTATGTGAGTGGAAATGCCATCGCTCAACGGATAAAAGTTACCCTGGGGATAACAGGCTGATCTCCCCCAAGAGTCCACATCGACGGGGAGGTTTGGCACCTCGATGTCGGCTCATCGCATCCTGGGGCTGAATTCGGTCCCAAGGGTTTGGCTGTTCGCCAATTAAAGCGGTACGCGAGCTGGGTTCAGAACGTCGTGAGACAGTTCGGTCCCTATCTGTCGTGGGCGCAGGATATTTGAGAGGCGCTGTCCCTAGTACGAGAGGACCGGGATGGACGAACCTCTGGTGCACCAGTTGTCACGCCAGTGGCACAGCTGGGCAGCTATGTTCGGATCGGATAAACGCTGAAAGCATCTAAGCGTGAAGCCGGCCTTAAGATAAGATATCCCACTGAGTCAATCAGGTAAGACCCCTTGAAGACTACAAGGTTGATAGGCACAGAGTGTAAGCGGAGTGATCCGTTCAGCTAGTGTGTACTAATAGGTCGAGGGCTTGACCCCATCTTTAAAAGATACTCTATTTGCTAAAGCAGTTCGATATTCAGTTTTGAGGGTACATCCTCAGAAAAAAGAGACGGTCGGTGTCGATGACGGTGAGGTTCCACCTGTTCCCATTCCGAACACAGAAGTTAAGCTCACTCGTGCCGAAGATAGTTGGCTGGAGACGGCCTGTGAAAATAGGTAGATGCCGACTTCTCTTTTAATATGGCCCGTTGGTCAAGCGGTTAAGACAGCGGCCTCTCACGCCGTTAACGTGGGTTCGATTCCCGCACGGGTCACCATAAAAGCTCTGCTTCTTCGGAGGCAGAGCTTTTTGTTATGTGTAGCCTTTCCTACAGAACTGAGGGAAATAGACGGCTGAAGTTGATGAAGCAAACGATGATTTGAGGGCACAGCGCTTGACAGCACCCCAAGTCCGACGTATGCTTGTAACAATGGGTTAGCATTGATTAACTGCAAAATAGAGGAGGATGGGCACGATGCGAATTCTTGTATATGGTGCGGGTGTGCTGGGGTGCAATCTGGCACGAGACTTTTTCAAGGTAGGGAAGGACGTTACTCTGCTTGCGCGAGAGAAATGGGCCGAGACCATCAAAACAAACGGGCTGTGCATTAAAAACTATGTGCTCCCAGTGAAATCGACCGTCCGTGTGCCGGTGGTGACGGAATTGGCATCGGAGGATGAGTATGATGTGATCTTCGTTGCTGCGCGCTACACGCAGGTGGCTACGATCCTGGATGCGTTGCGCGCCAATAAGAGCAAAAACGTTGTTTTCCTGGGCAATAATTTGCAGCCAGAGAAACTGGTGACGGCTCTGCCAGAAAAGAATGTGATGTTCGCCTTTGCCTCTTCGGCAGGGCACCGTGAGCAGGACCGTGTTGTTTCAGTTGATCTGAAAAAATTACGATCGGCCAGCTGTGCGGTGCGCAATCTGACGAGCAGCTGATGCAGAAAATCTTTGCTGGGACAGGTTATAAAGTCACATATGAGCCAAACATGGGGGACTATCTGCTTTGTCACGCCGCCTTTGTGCTGCCAGTGGCCTTTGCCTGCTACAAAACTGACGGTGACCTCAAGCGGCTGAAAGGGGACACCGCCTACTTTAATGAGATGGCCGATGCCAATGTAGAGGGCTATCGCGCGCTGAAAAACAGCGGCCATGCGATTTTGCCCAAGGATGACGAGGAGTTTGAGGGCGAAAAGTACCGCAAGACCTGCGTGAAATTCTTTACCCTGATGTGCGCAACGGGCCTGGGCAAAGTCTGCGCCTCGGACCACGTAATGAATGCTATTGAGGAGATGAGCACGCTTAACCGCGACCTGAAAAAGCTGTTTGAGGAAAATGGCGCTTCCTATCCGGTTTGGAAAGAGATGGAAAAGGACGCGGAAAAGTACCTGCAAAAATAAAAAATCAAATTGTGCGCTGAATAACAACGGTTGGTCTTAAAATCCAACATTTTTTCCGGGTGTTTTCTTAAAAATCTACGTGAATCGGGGCGGGTGCTTTACACCGCTTCCAGGCTGCGCTATAATGCAAAATTATAGAGAGGGAAGGGAACAGCCAATGAAACCGTTGATTGGATTGACGCCTATCGTGGACGCGGGACGGGACAGCCTGTGGATGCTGCCCGGGTACATGCAGGGACTGGAGGCAGTTGGGGGCATCGGGATGATGCTGCCGCTGACGGATGATGCCGCTATGCTGAAAGACATTGTGGACCGGGTGGACGGCCTTTTGCTGACCGGTGGCAACGATGTGGCACCGGTGCTGTACGGTGAGACAAAAGAGACGTTCTGCGGCGAAAATGACCCGCGGCGTGACCGCATGGAGGCCAGGCTCATCGAGTTGGCTTTGCAGGCGGACAAGCCGGTGTTTGGCATCTGCCGCGGGCTGCAAATTTTAAATGTGGTGCTGGGAGGTACGCTATATCAGGATTTGAAAACCCAGACCAGCACCGAGATCACCCACAGTATGGACAAGCCGTATGACCGCACCGTGCATGAAGTGAACATCCTGCCCGACACGCCGCTGGCTGCGTTATACGGCCCCAGTCCGCTGGCGGTGAACAGCCGCCATCATCAGGGCATCAAGGGGCTGGCTCCGGCGCTGCATGCCCAGGCAGTGGCTTCGGATGGGTTGGTCGAAGCTGTTTACTTGCCGGAATACCGTTTCGTACAGGCCGTGCAGTGGCACCCGGAACATCGTTGGCAGGCGGCGGAAAGCCAAAGTTTGCTGCGCAGTTTTGTGGACGCCTGCCGGGGATTAAAATAGGAAAAGAAAAGTGCATGTGCCGGGTGAAGGCGCATGCACTTTTTGCTTGTTGGAAGATCGAATGGCTGCGGGAGCGGGTAGATGCGAGCATCGACCCTTACAATAGGAACGGAAAGTATATAGCAAAAATTACAAAATTCCCAGTCCCGTCAGCAGGGTCTTGAGGCCGATCAGGATCAGCACGATGCCGCCGATGCGCTCGGAAGGAGCGCGGTACTTATCGCCGAAGAGGGCACCTACGCGCACACCGATGGCAGACAGCAGGCAGGTGATGCAGCCAATCAGGCCGGCGGCGGGCAGGATATTGACCTGCATGGCGGCAAAGCTGACGCCGACGGCGAAGGCATCGATGCTGGTGGCAACGGCCAGCGGCAGCATTGCTTTGGCGGAGTAGTCATCGTCCAGCTTTTCGTCGCCGCCGAAGCTTTCCCGCACCATGTTGACGCCGATGATGGCCAGCAGCACAAAGGCGACCCAGGGACCGAAGTTGGTCAAGACCACGGCGAAGCGGTCACCCAGGAAGAAGCCCAGTGTGGGCATCAAGAACTGGAAGCCGCCGAACCACAGCCCGCAGGTCATGGCGTGGGCAAAGCTGACCTTGTGGACCGAAAGGCCCTTGCAGATCGAAACGGCAAAAGCGTCCATGGAAAGGCTGATGGCGATCAGGATCAGGTCAAATAACGTCATGGGTATTCCTCCGTTTTTGTAAGGGCACAAAAAAAGACCTATCTGTCCTGCGCAAAAGGCGCTGAACAGATAAGTCTCGTCGTTTAAAGTTAAGCCAGGGGCACGCCCCATTATGTTGGCAGAACTGCACCGCGCGGCTGCTCCACCGCATAGGGTGCTGACTACTCCCTTATGTTATTTTTGTAGTGTACCACGGAAAAGAAAGTTTGTCAATACGTTAGAAATGTCTAATTTTTGCCCGACGCACTGCGCCCCTTGCACAATCTGTCGGTTTGGGGTAAAATAGGATGGATTTAATATAAGTAATCGGGGGATACCTATGCAATACAAAGTTCTGGCACTGGATCTGGACGGTACACTGACCAACAGCGAGAAAATCATCACGCCACGCACCAAGGCAGCTTTGATGGAAGCCGCGGCCCGCGGCGTCTGCATTGTGCTGGCCAGCGGCCGCCCCACCGTCGGCATTGAGCCGCTGGCGCGGGAACTGGAACTGCAAAAATACGGCGGCTGCATTTTAAGCTACAACGGCGGCAAGATCATCGATTGCAAGACCGGCCACGTGCTGGTGCAGCACGCCTTCCCGCCGGACCTCATCGAGCCGGTGTGCACTTTCTCCCGCTACTGGAACGTGGTGCCCCTGACCTATGACACCCACGGCATCATTACCGAGAACGCCTCCAGCCCCTACGTGCAGGAGGAAGCCCGCATCAACAAGATCCCGGTGCGCCAGGTAGAAAACCTGCCTGCCACCGTGAATTATCCCATCAACAAGCTGCTGCTGACCGGCGACCCCGTGGACATGCCCCATGTGGAGGAGCTGATGCAGCAGGAGTTCGCGGGCAAGCTGTCCATCTGCCGCAGCCAGCCCTTCTTTATCGAGACGATGCCGCTGGGCGTGGGCAAGGATACCTCGCTGGAGATGCTGCTGCGCGCCAAAGGCCTGACCGCTGCCAACCTGATGGCCTGCGGCGACGGCTGGAATGACCTGCCGATGATCCGCTGCGCCGGTATGGGCGTGGCGATGGGCAATGCCCAGGCCCCCGTAAAAGCGGCGGCCGACTACCAGACGGCCGACAACGACCACGACGGTGTTGGGCTGGCTGTAGAAAAATTTATCTTGAGCGAGGAGAACTGACCTGTGAACCTGATCGTTTTTGACCTCGAATGGAATATTGGGTATCAGCCCAAAACGTTTTTGTACCACGGTACAGAATTGACGCTGCGGGGTGAGATCATCCAGATTGGTGCGGTGCGCATCAATGCCCGCGGCGACGTGCTGGATACTTTTGAAGTGAACCTGCGCCCGCGCATCTTCCGCAAATTGCAGCACCACATCGCCAAAGTGACCGGCCTGAGCCAGGGCGACTTGGACGCCGGGCTGCCGATGAAAGAGGGCCTGCAGAAGTTCCTGGATTGGGCCGGCCCGGACGCCGAGCTGGCCGAATGGGGCCTGGATGACGTACCTGTTCTGAAGCAGAACCTTTTTTTGGCAGGCTTGGATGAGAACTGGCCCGATCGCTGGTACGACCTGCAGCGTATCTTTTTGCAGGCCTATCCCCGCAAAGAAGGGGAGGGCCTGACGCTGGAAAGCGTGGTCGACCGGCTGGGCATCCCCAAGGAGGAACCCTTCCACAACGCTTTGGATGACGCACTGTACACCACCAAGGTCTGTCGTAAGCTGCCGCTGGCCGAGGGGCTGGCGACCTACCCCACCGAGGAAGAACTGCTGAAAGAAGCCCTGCTGGGCGCCGAGCCGAACCCCGCCGCGCGGGACATCCGCCTGTTCATGAACCGGATGGAGCATGACGACTACCGCAACGTGTCCGAACTGACCGAAGCAGCCTGCCCCGAGTGCAGCGCACCGCTGACGCCTGACGAAGTGTGGCTCAAGCGGGGGAACACCGGCTACTACACCCGTTGCACCTGCCCCTACTGCGGGGCGTGGTACCTGCGGTTCAAGCTCAGCCGCCGCGACGGCCTGCATTGGAGCTTTGCCCGGTGCACTGAGCCTGCCACCCCCGAGGCCGACGCCAAGTGGGACAAGCAGAAAGCTGCCCTGCTGGAGCGTATGAAGCGCAAGGCGAACAAAGAATAATCCTTTTTTATTTATCAAAAATAAACAACACCCCCGCACAGCCAAAACGGCTGTGCGGGGGTGTTGTTGGTAAAATTGCCAAAAATCAGTAGGTGATGATAATACCCTGGTCCTGGGCATAGAAGCTGCACAGGCCGCTGCAGGGCACGATGCGCACAGGGGCTTCGGGCCATTTGGCCAGGATGCCGTGTTCCAGCAGGCGGGCGGCGGTCTGGTTGCCGCACTCGCTGATGAGCACTGGGTGCACACCATCGTAGTTGTCCTCGTCCATCTGCTCCAGAATCTTGGCCAGCACGCGGGTCTCGCCGCGGGTCTTGAAGTAGAAGTCGATCTTACCATCGGAGGTGCGGCGGCCCAGTACACGCATGTTCAGGCGGCCTGCGATAAAGCCCACCACCTTGCTGACGCGGCCGTTCTTGGCCAGGTTGTCAAAGCTGGCCAGGGAAAACAGGATGTGGGTGCTTTCGGCGAACTTTTCCAGCGCAAAGCAGATGTCCTCAAATGTCTGGCCCTCGCCGATAAGCTTATTGGCCAGCTCGGCCGCACCGGCCAGCGCACCGGAGCAGCTGAGGGTGTCCAGAATGAAGATCTTCTTTTCGGGGTGTTCTTCCAGCACCATGGTCCGGGCGGCCACGGCGGCGTTATAGCTGCCGGAAAGATTGCTGCTGATGGTCAGCGCAATGCAGTTATCGGCCTGCAAAAAATACTCGGCCCATTCTTCCGGGCTGGGGCAGGCAGTGGTGCTGGCGCCGTTGTAGTCGGTCATGGCCTGCAGCATCTGGGGCACATTCAGGGTGGCCAGGTCCACATATTCGCGCTCACCCACACGGATCTTGAACGGTACAAGGGCAAACTGCACCCCGGTACTGGGGTGCTCCAGTTCCCGGATCTCGCAGGAGCTGTCACATACGATCATCCACGCCATAGGCAAAAGCCTCCGTTTCTGTGGCTTGTTATTTCTATATACTATTATAGAAGGTACAGGCAGTTCCGTCAAGGTGGTTCTGTGCCGCTCGTATAAGGTCGTGTAAGGTGAGAGAGCACCTTCGGAACTTTCACCGAAAAAACCTCTTGATTTTAGTGGATTTTTTCAAGCTGACCCTGTATAATGATAAGTATATATCTAAGTGTAAGGGGGCGCAGCTGTATGCCGCAAAAGGGGCTGCCAACTGTAACTGCCATTATCGTGGCCGCGGGGGCCTCCCGCCGCATGGGATTTGATAAACTCAGCTACTGCCTGCCCGATGGGCGCACGGTATTGGAGACAAGCTGTGCCCTGTTTGTCGCCCACCCGGCGGTGGACGAGCTGGTGCTGGTGGCGGGCGGCAACCGCCCCCAGTGCGAGGCTATCGCCGCGGCCTGCCCCAAGCCCTGCACCGTGGTGCAGGGGGGCGCGACCCGTGCTGACAGTGTGCATAATGGCCTGGCTGCCGCCAAGGGCCAGCTGGTGGCCATCCACGATGCTGCCCGCCCCTTTGCCAGCGAGGAAGTCATCACCCAAGTCTTGCAGGCTGCCGCCAATACCGGCGCTGCCGCCCCGGCGGTGCCCGTGAAGGATACTATCAAGGTGGCGGACAAGGACGGCAAAGTCGTCACCACGCCGGACCGCGCCACCCTTTACGCCGTGCAGACGCCCCAGTGCTTTGACCGGGCACTGTACTTACAGGCGCTGGAAGCTGTCAGCGGCGAGAAAGCCAGCCTGGTCACCGATGATTGCAGCCTGTTTGAACTGGCTGGCCTGCCCGTCACACTGACGGCGGGTGACTACGCCAATTTAAAAATCACCACCAAAGAGGACTTACAAAAGGAGAACACCATGCGTATTGGTCACGGATATGATGTACACCGTTTGGTCGAGGACCGCAAGCTTATCTTAGGCGGGGTAGAGGTCCCCTACGAGAAAGGCCTGCTGGGCCATTCCGACGCCGATGTGCTGTTGCACGCGGTGATGGACGCCGTGCTGGGCGCAGCGGCCCTGGGTGACATCGGCCAGCATTTCCCCGATACCGACCCCGCCTACAAGGGTGCGGACTCCCTGGCGCTGACCCGCGAAGTAGCGAAAATTATCGCCGCTCACGGCTACAAGGTGGGCAACATCGATGCGACGATCCTATGCCAGCGGCCGAAGCTGGCCCCCCACATCCCGGCTATGCGTAAGAATATCGCCGATGCCTTCGGCCTGCCGCTGGACGCTGTGAGCGTAAAGGCCACCACCGAGGAACATCTCGGCTTTACCGGCGAAGGGCTGGGCATTGCGGCCCACGCTGTCGCTCTGATCGAGTGAACGTAACCAACCTTTAGAGGAAAGGACAGGACTTTACCCATGCTGCAAAACCAAACGTTATCCGCTATCATCAGCAGCCTGCGGGCGTTCGATCTGTTTTCAGACACGCTCGACATCCTGATCATTTCCTTTGTGTTTTACCAGCTTATCCAGTTCGCCCGCAAATCCCGGGCCGGCCAGTTGGTCAAGGGCATCGCGCTGCTGATCTTATTCTACGGCTTCGCGGTGCTGCTGGACCTGCGCACCGTCACCTGGGTACTGAACAACGTGGTCACTGTGGCCTTTACGGCGGCAGTGGTCATCTTCCAGCCGGAGCTGCGCCGTGCACTGGAGCGCATGGGCCAGACCACCGTATGGGCGAACCGGCTGTTCGGCAACCGCCGCACCGATCCTTCGCTGCGCGGTGTGTGGCAGAGCGCTGTGGTTGCCATCTGCGATGCGGCTGAACAGCTTTCCGACACCCGCACCGGTGCCCTGATGGTGCTGGAACGCCGCAATAACCTGGACGAGATCATCCGCACCGGCACGCCGATGCATGCTGACGTCATCCCCGAAATGCTGGGCACCATCTTTTACGAGGGCACGCCCCTGCACGACGGCGCAGTCGTCATCCGGGACGGCGTCATTGTGGCTGCGGGCTGCGTTCTGCCCCTTTCCAACAACCTGGATATGGGCAAGGATATGGGCACCCGCCATCGCGCCGGCCTGGGCATGAGCGAGAATTCCGACGCCATCGTCGTGGTCGTGTCCGAGGAGACCGGCATTATCTCGCTGGCGAAAAACGGCGTGCTGATCCGCCGCCTGGACCGCCAGAACCTCTTTAACCTCTTGCAGGAGGAGGTCGTCCCGCCTGAGGAGACCGAGGAAGACAACGAATCCGTGCTGAAAAAACTGCTGCGAAAAGGAGGGAACGCACCCCATGCCAAAGTCGAATAACGCACCCCAGGGGCGCAAATCCCTGATGGATAACCGCGTAGTTTCCATCCTGATGGCGCTGGCCTGCGGCCTGGCTACCTGGTTGGTCGTTACCATCTACATCGATCCCCAGGGCAGCACCACCATCCGGGATGTGCCCATCAACTACGCCAACTCCGCCACTACCTACACCAACCAGGGCTTGGACATTGTGGAGCGGCCCGACATCAGCGGCGTAACCGTGCGGGTCGAGGGCAACATCACCAGCATTGGTAAGATGACCAGCTCCGACATCATGGTCTATCCCAGCTATTCCGGCGTCAGCGGTGCGGGCAAGGTCACCCTGCGCCTGCAGGCCCGCGTGACCAATACCACCGATTACTCCGGCAACATCAAGTGTACAGTGGAAAAACCCTACGATACGATCGACGTCGTGTTCGATGAAGTCAGCGAAAAAACCGTGCCCGTCACGGTGGATGCCTCGGCTGTCTCTATCGCCGACGGCTATATGCTGAATAAGACCTCCGCTGTTCCCGCTGAGATCACGCTGCGCGGCCCCACCAGTGAGCTGGATCAGATCAGCCAGGTGGTGGCCCCGGTGCTGAGCGACGACGCGCTGGCCGACACCACCACCACGCCCTCCACGCTGGAGCTGCGGGACGAGAACGGCAACACCATCACCCCGCAGTACACCACGATGGACAGCGATTCCGCCAACGTCACGCTGACAATCTACCAGGTGCGGGAGCTGCCGCTGGAAGTGGATTTCATCGGCGTGCCCAACGGCTTTGACACCAGCAGCCTGCACTACACCTTGAGCCAGCAGAAGCTGCGCGTAGCAGGCCCGGCCCGCACCGTCAGTGCGCTGGAAAGCCTGACCGTGACCGACTTTGACCTGGCCCGCGAGTTCGAGATGGACCGCGACTACCAGCGTTTGATCGAGCTGCCCGCCGGCGTAGTCTCGCTGGACGGCGTGACAAATGTAACGCTGAGCTTTGACACTACGGACATGGCCTCCACTACGCTGAACATCTCCAACATCCGGCTGGTCAACGTGCCCAGCAACTATGATATGGAGATCCTGTCCAGCCTGGTCAGCGGCGTGGAATTGTACGGCCCGAAGGATGAGATCGAGGAGCTGTCCGCCGACAGCGTAGTCGCGCAGATCGACTGCCAGAGCATCAGCCTGACGGTAGGCCAGCAGACCATCCCGGTCACCATCCAGATCCCGTCCTCCACCCGCATCTTCGCCACCGGCAGCTACACGGTACAGTGCGAGGTCACGGCGAAATAAAAAGTGCTCATCCCGCAAATGGCCCCCTCTGGGAGGGGGCTCCCGCGAAGCGGGTGGGGGAGAGAGCCTTGGTTTGAATGTCTCTCCCTCAGTCAGCTTCACTGACAGCACTCCTTCTCTGGCACTTCGTGCCACCTCCCCCGCGTCGGGGGAGTCTGTCTCACAGAGGGAGCCAAAGAGGTTATCTATGCTATTAGTCCGCAATATCCGCCTGCCGCTCAGCTGTCCTGACCCGGACGCAGAGGCGGCGGCCCAGGCTTTGCACATCCTGCGCGTGCCCGCCCACAAAGCGGCCCGCTGCGGGGTGGCAAAATTATCGGTAGATGCCCGGCACGGCAAGCCCGTGCTGGTCTATACCATGGCAATCACGCTCAAAGACGAGGGTGAGGAATCGGCATACGCCGGGGCCTCGCCCTGCGTCTGTTTCACACAGCCCGCCAGGTTTTCTTTCTCGGTAGGCGATACAGCGTTAAAAACGCGCCCGGTGGTCGTGGGCCTTGGCCCGGCGGGCCTCTTTGCCGCGCTGCTGCTGGCCCGCAGCGGCTTCCGTCCGCTGGTGCTGGAACGCGGCCCAGAACTGGACGAGCGCGTGAAAGCCGTCGAGCATTTTGAAAAGACCGGTGAACTGAACTTGAACGCCAACATCCAGTTTGGCGAGGGCGGCGCAGGTACTTTCTCCGACGGCAAGCTGACCACCCGCGTGGGCGACCCGCTTTGCGCCTTTGTGACCGATGCCTTTTTGCAGCACGGCGCCCCGGCGGACATTGCCTGGCGGCAAAAGCCCCATGTGGGTACTGACCTTTTGCGCGGCATCATCCGCAGCATCCGGCAGGAAATTATCGCGCTGGGCGGTGAGGTGCGGTTCAACACCGCCCTGACCGGTCTGAAGATCGAAAACGGTGCCCTGGCGAGCGTTGAGACCACAGCGGGCGATTTTGCCTGCGAGCAGCTGATCCTGGCGGTCGGCCACAGCGCCCGGGACACCTTTGCCATGTTGCACAGGCAGGGCATGCCGCTGGAATGCAAGCCTTTCTCGGTGGGCTTCCGGGCCGAGCATCTGCAGACCGAGATTGATAAAAGCCTCTACCACGCCGCCGCCGGCCACCCGGTGCTGCCGGTGGGCGAGTACCAACTCAGCCAGCATGTCAGTGGCGGGCGGTGCGTGTATACGTTCTGCATGTGCCCCGGCGGTTCGGTTTGTGCCGCCGCCAGCGAGGAAAACGCCGTGGTCACCAACGGCATGAGCCTGCATGCCCGCAACGGCAAAAACGCCAACGCGGCGGTGGTGGTCAGCGTGGATGGCCGCGACTTTGATAATGACCCAGCCAAGGCGGTGGCCTTCCAACGCCAGCTGGAACAGGCCGCCTACCGTGCGGGCGGCGGGGGATACCTGGCCCCGGCCGAGACCGTGGGCAGCTTTTTGGCCGGGCGCGGCCAGCTGGAGCTGGGCGCTGTGCAGCCTACCTACCCCCGCGGCGTAACGCCTGCTGACCTGGGCGCACTACTGCCCGATGAACTGAGCAGTGCCCTGCGGGCGGGCCTGACCTCCTTTGGCCGCAAGCTGGCCGCCTACCGTGCCCCGGACGCCGTATTGACGGGCCTGGAGACCCGCACCAGCAGTCCGGTGCGTCTGGTACGCAATAAGGAAACGCTGGTGTGCGAAGCCCTGCCCGGGCTTTACCCCTGCGGCGAGGGCGCTGGTTACGCCGGCGGCATCATGACCGCCGCCGTAGACGGTGTGCGTTGTGCCGCTGAGTTGATGAAACGATACAAACCGTGTGAGTAAGGACATAAAATGCCTGATAACAACAAAAACAACTACGATTACGACCTCGGCGATATGATCGACTCAGCCGTGCAGTTTGGCACGCAGGTCGGTTCTTCGGTGCTGGGCAGCATTGCCGATGCACTGGAGCAGGCCGGGGACGCTATGACCCGTGCCGCTGCCCAGCCGGATAGCTTTTCGGCCTGGAAGCGCCGCCTGGAGCGCAAATGGAAAAACGGCGGCCAATCGGTGGGCGTGGTGCTTACGGCTGTGGGCTGGACCTTCACCGGCTGCTTCGGCATCGCAGCGCTGGTGCTGGGCATCCTGACCGCTGTCGGCGCGGGTACGCTGGGACTGACACCCGACGAATTTGTGGCGCTGCCGATTCTGACCGCTGTATTTTACCCGGTCACGCTGGGTTTTCTGTTCATGGCCATTGTGGGTATGAAAAAGCTCAGCTACTTTGGCCGCCTGCGCAAACTGCTGCGAGCCGCCAACGATTGGACCTGCGACCTGCCATCCCTGGCCCGCAAGGCCCAAATTAAGCAGGAAAAAGCCTACGACACGGTGGCCAAAGCTGTGGCCAACGGCGACCTGCCCAACGCCGCCATCAGCGACGACTACAGCACGCTGTATCTGGACGATTCCCTCTGCCCGGCCAGTACCCCGGCCCCGCAGGCCGCGCCCGTGCAAACCCTGACGGATGCCGAACAATTCAACCGCGACGGCGTGGATTTTTTGAACTATCTAAAAATCTGCCGCGGCAAATTAGGCAGCGAGGCCGACGAAGAGATTGCAAAAATGCAGAAGACCTGCGCGTCGATTTTGGGCTTCGTGCATAATCACCCCGAGCAGCTGCCACGGGTGCGCCGCTTCCGGGAATATTACCTGCCCACCACTCGCAAGCTGCTGGATACCGCCCAGGGGCTGGGGGACAGCGAGACAGCGAATGCTGCCGAAATCCGCCGCGACATCACCGCCATCCTGCATACGCTGAATGGGGCCTACACCAAACTGTACGACACCCTTTTGCAAGATGTGAGCATGGACGTTTCCACCGAGATCGACACCCTGGAAGCCATGCTGCGCCAGGATGGCCTGACCCATGATTTTGACGCGGACTTTAAGGTAAAGTAAAAGATAAAAGGAGAACCCGTTTATGAACTATCCCGCCTGGCAGATCAAAACCGCAGACCACGCCGCCGAGCAGGCATTGGCCGGGGCCGGGTGCGGTGCGCTGCTGCGCCGGGTACTGGCCGCCCGCGGCTGTACCGACCCGGCCGAAGTGCAGGCCCTGCTGGGAGCCGGGGCCGAACTTTCGGACCCGTTCCTGCTGCGGGATATGGACAAAGCCGTGGCCCGCATCGAGCAGGCCGTGGAAAACGAGGAGACCATCGTTATTTATGGCGACTATGACGTGGACGGTATCTCTGCCACCGCCATTTTGTATGAATGTTTAAGCAGTATGGGCGCCCACGTGCGCTGCAAGCTGCCCACCCGCGGCACCGGCTACGGTCTGACCCGCCCGGCGCTGGAAAGCCTGGCCGAAAAGGGCTTTAAGCTGGTGGTGACCGTGGATAACGGCATTTCGGCCATCGAGGAAGCCGCCTGTGCCAAGGAGCTGGGGCTGGACCTTATCGTGACCGACCACCACTTGCCCGGCGAGACCCTGCCCGATGCCGTCGCCGTCGTTGACCCCAAGCGAGCGGATGACGAAAGCCCCTTTAAGGATCTGTGCGGCGCGGGTGTGGCCTTTAAGCTTTGTGCCGCGCTGGAAGGCTGCGAGCCTGCGGACTTGCTGGAAATGTACGGCGAGCTGGTGGCCCTGGGTACCGTGGCCGACGTGATGCCGCTGGTGGGGGAGAACCGCACCCTCGTGCGGGAGGGCCTTGCCCTTTTGCAGGACACGATGCGCCCCGGCCTGCAGGCGTTGATGGAAAACGCCGGGGTCGCGGGCAAGCCCGTCACCGCGGACACCGTCAGCTACAGCCTGGCCCCGCGGCTGAACGCAGCGGGCCGCATGGATAATGCGGCGGTCGCGTTAAAGCTGCTGCTTTGCACCGATGAAGCCCAGGCCGCCGGCATTGCCGCCCGCCTGGCGGAGATCAACACCGAACGCCAGCAGACGGAACAGGAAGTGTTCGCTGCCGCCCAAAAGACGCTGGAAGCCGACCCTGCCCGCCAGCGGGACCGCGTACTGGTGGTCTCCGGCGAGGACTGGCACCCCGGCGTTATCGGTATTGTGGCCGCGCGGCTGATGGAAAAGTACAACCGCCCCGCCATCGTCATCTCACTGCAAAATGGAGAGGGACGCGGCAGCGGCCGTGCGCCCGACCCGTTCGACCTGCACGGTGCGCTGGCTGGCTGCACCCAATACCTGACCCGCTTTGGCGGGCATGCGGCGGCCGCCGGTGTGGAAATTGAGGAAGAAAAGCTGCCCGCTTTCCGCCAGGCCATCAACACCTGGGCGGCCGAGCATGCGCCGCGCCCCGGTGCGCCGGAACTGAAACTGGACGCCGCGGTGCAGCTCTCGGAGCTGACGCTGCCCAACGTGCAGGAACTCTCCCGTCTGGCGCCCTTTGGCCGGGAAAACCCCATGCCGGTGCTGCTGGTCTGCGACGCTATGATCGATGGTATCTGGCCTATGGGCGCCGAGGGACGCCACACCCGGGTGCGGCTGCGCCAGGGTAACGATACCCTGTTTGCCTCGATCTTCGGCGTAGCACCGTCGGCTTTTGCCTACCCGGTGGGCACAGCGGTGGAAGCCGCGCTGGAAGTTTCGATCTTTACCGGGCGCAGCGGGCCGATGGTCTCGGCCCATCTGCGGGCCATCCGCCCCGCGGGGCTGGGCAATCTGCCCAGCGAGCAGGCCGCCTGGTTCGAGGCGTTCCGCACCGGCGGCACACTGGAACCCGCCCGCGCCGCCGCGCTGTTGCCCGACCGTGCCGACACCGTGATGCTGTACAAGCGCATCCGGGGCGGGCAGGTCGCATCGGGCGATCTGCAGCCTGTGTTTGCCGCCCAAGGGCCGGAAAACACAGGCAAGACCTTGACCAGCCTGGCCGCCCTGCACGAACTGGGGCTGATCCAGGAGCAGAACGGCCATTGGCTGCCCGTGCCGGTAACCACCAAGCAGGACCTGGCCAGCGCGCCGATCCTGCAAAAGCTGGCAGCAGTTGTTAAGTGACATCCTGTAGGGGCGGATGCTTGTCATCCGCCCGCGGGTCGATGCAAGCATCGACTCCTACACTCTCTCGTGAAAGAGGAATAAATTGCAAAAGGGGAATCTCATATGGAAAACACCCAAACCGGTGATGTAAAAATGCCCATCACCTATGAGGACTTAAAGCAGTCGCTGGTGGACAGCGGTCGCCCCTATGATTTTGACATGATCGACCGTGCCTACGCATTGGCCGAGAAAGCCCACGGCGGTCAGCGCCGCCGCAGCGGTGAGCCGTATATCTGCCATCCGCTGTCGGTGGCGTCCATTCTGGTGGAACTGGGTATGGACAGCGAGAGCATCGCCGCCGCCCTGATGCACGATGTGGCCGAGGATACCCCCGTCACGGTGGCCGAAATCAAGCAGAAATTCGGCCCCGATGTGGCTCTGCTGGTGGACGGCGTCACCAAACTGACCCAGATCAAATTCTCCAATGTCGAGGACCGCCAGGCCGAGAACCTGCGCAAGATGCTGCTGGCCATGAGTCAGGATGTCCGCGTGATGATCATTAAACTGTGCGACCGGCTGCACAATATGCGCACCGGCGACGCCTGGCCGGAGCAGAAGCGCCGCGATAAGGCTCTGGAAACGATGGAGGTCTACGCCCCCATTGCCCACCGCCTGGGCATCAGCAATATCAAGGAGGAGCTGGAGGACCGCAGCCTGCACTACCTGGACCCCGTGGGCTACGAAACCATCCGCGACCTGCTGAACAAGCACGGCGACGAGTTCCTGCACACGGTCTGCCACACCATTGCCAAGCATCTGGCGGAAAACGGTATCCAGAAAGCCACCATCCGCCACCGCGTCAAGAGCATCTACGGCATCTACCGCAAGATGTACATGCAGAATAAGGATTTCGAGGAGATCTACGATATTTACGCCGTGCGCATCATTCTCGAGAATGTGTCCGAGTGTTATAACGCGCTGGGCCTCATCCACGACATGTACCACCCGCTGCCTAACCGCTTTAAAGATTACATCTCTACGCCAAAACCAAACGGCTACCAGAGCCTGCATACCACCGTCATCGGCCGCGAGGCCATCCCCTTTGAGGTGCAGATCCGCACCTGGGATATGGACCGCATGGCCGAGTACGGCATCGCCGCCCACTGGAAGTACAAGGCAGGAATCACCAACGGCAGCAGTGATAAGCTGGACGAGCGCCTGGCCTGGGTGCGCCAACTGTTAGAAAGCCAACGCTCCAGCGCCGATGCCACCGACCTGCTCAGCGACATTAAGAGCGACCTGCTGCCGGAGGAAGTGTTTGCTTTCACCCCGCGGGGCGACGTCATCAACCTGCCCGCCGGTGCCACCGCGATCGACTTTGCCTACGCCATCCATTCCGCCGTTGGCAACCGCATGATCGGCGCCAAGGTCAACAACCGCATCGTGCCCATCGATCATAAGGTGCAGACCGGCGAGATCATCGAAATCATCACCGGCCCTGAAAACCGCGGCCCCAGCCGCGACTGGCTGAACATTGTAAAGACCAGCGAAGCCAAGAACAAGATCCGCAACTGGTTCAAGAAAGAACGCAGGGAAGAGAATATCCAGGAGGGACGCGAGGCACTGGAACGCGAGCTGCGCCGCAACCTCATGTCGATGACCGATGAGCAGCACGAGACTTTTATGGAGGCGCTGGCCCGCCGCAACCACTGCAACTCGGTGGATGAGATGTATGCGGCCATCGGCTACGGCGGTTTGCAGATCAGCCGTATGCTGCCCAAACTGAAAGAGGAGTACACCAAGCTCAAGGCCACCGAGGTCAAACCTGTGACCGTGGACATCAAGCGGATGCACTCCACCGACGGCGTCGTCGTCGAGGGCATCGACAACTGCCCCATCAAGTTTGCCAAGTGCTGCTCTCCGCTGCCCGGCGATGAGATCATCGGTTTCGTCACCCGCGGCTTCGGCGTGTCCATCCACAAAAAGGATTGCGCCAACGTGCGGGAGAGCATACGCCAGGGCGAGAACGCCGACCGCTGGGTGAACGCCTACTGGGCCGACGATGCCAAGGAAAACTACAAAGCTACGCTGGATCTGCTGTGCATGGACCGCGCGAACCTGTTGTCTGACGTGGCGCTGGCGCTGGGTGATATGCGGGTGCCCATCTACTCTCTGACCGCCCGCTCGGCCGAGCAGGGCCGCGCCCGCATGAGCGTGACCGTGGGCATCACCAACACCGAACACCTGAACAGCGTGGTCGCCCGCCTGAAAAAGGTCAAGGATGTTGTCAGCGTGAACCGCAACTGATATAAGGAGTTATTATTTATGCGAGCAGTCATTCAGCGCGTGACCCGTGCCAGCGTGGCCGTCAACGGCGGAGAGCCCCGGCCCATCGGCCCCGGGCTTGTCATCCTGCTGGGCGTGCGCGATACCGACGACATCGCCATCGTGCCCAAACTGGCCGAGAAATGCGCGCATCTGCGCATTTTTGAGGACGAGGATGGCAAGCTGAACCGCAGCGCAGTGGAGCTGGGCTACGCGGCTTTGGTCGTGTCCAACTTTACGCTTTACGGCGATACCTCCCGCGGCAAACGCCCCAGTTTTAGCCATGCCGCCAAGGGCGATCTGGCTGTGCCGTGCTACGAGAAATTCCTCGACGAAATGTCCCATCAGGGCCTCAAAGACGTGCAGCACGGGGAGTTTGGCGCGGACATGAAGATCGATCTTGTCAACGATGGCCCCGTGACCATCGTCATTGATACCGACGAGTGGAAGAAATAAGGAGCTGTTTATGAAAATTCAGCACATCCACGGCTTGCCGCCGCTGTATACCAATACCTTTCTCATCACCACCGACGCAGGGCATGGCATCCTCATCGATGCTGCCGCTGCGCCGGAGGCCTACCTGGATGCCTTGAAAGCCGAGAACGCCACCCTGACCCATATCCTGCTGACCCATGGCCACTACGACCATGTGGGGGCCGTGGCAGCGTTGAAACAGGCCACCGGCTGCACCGTCTATATGGACCCGGTGGACGCCGCCGGCACCCAGCTGCTGCCGTTGAAATCCGGGCAGGTGGACAAGAACTGGCCCGCCAATAACGAGTTGAACATTGACGGTTTAACATTTAAAATCTATCACACCCCCGGCCATACCCAGGGCAGTGTGGTGCTGAACTGTGGTAACCTGCTTTTCAGTGGTGATACGCTGTTTGCCGGCTCCTGCGGGCGTACCGATATGCCCGGCGGCAGCATGCGCCAGATGCAGGAAAGCCTGTCCCTGCTGGCCAACCTGCCTTTGGGCGACGACACCCAGGTCCTGCCGGGACACGAGAGCTTCTCCACCCTCGGGCAGGAGCGCCGCACCAACCCCTACATGGACGGCGGCTGGGCCTACTAAGCCATCCTAAGCAAAAGAGAACTGACTGAACAGGAGGTGGATCTATGCAGATCATTTTACGCGGCCCCGCCGCCGGTTACGAAGCCGAGCATACGGCCCGTATCTTTTTCCCGGGCGCCGAAAAGGCGGAAGACTTGCCGGAAACCGAGGATTTCGTCCTGGCGGAAAGCCACGAAATGACCGACCTGATCCTTGTACGCAAGGACGGCCGCATCTATTGGCGCACCGATCTGCGCAGCCCCGAAGCTGACCCCGAATATGCCCTGTGCAAGCTGGAATTCGGCCTGCTGAAAGACCTTACCGGCATCGACCCGCCCTGGGGCATGATGACCGGCGTGCGCCCGGTGCGCATCATCCACGACCTGCGCGCGGCGGGGGAGAGCGAGGAGACTATCGCTGAAAAGTTCCTCGACCACTTCGCCTGCACGCCGGAAAAATTCAAGCTGGCGCTGGGCATTGCGGACTTGCAGCGCCCTGTGCTGGACGCCGCCGACTCCATGGATTGCAGCGTCTATGCGGGCATCCCGTTCTGCCCTACCCGGTGCAGCTATTGCAGCTTTGTCTCCCGCACGGTGGGGGACAAAGCCACCCGCGCGCTGGTGCAGCCCTACGTGGACAAGCTGTGCCGGGAGTTGACCGCTATCCGCGAGACCGCCGACCGCTGCGGCCTGCGCATCCGTACTTTCTATATCGGCGGCGGCACGCCTACGGCGCTTTCAGCGGCTCAGCTGGAACAGCTGATGAGCCATATTGCCCGCACCTTTGATTTGGCTGCTCTTGATGAATACACGGTGGAGGCAGGCCGTCCCGATTGCACCGATGCCGAAAAACTGCGTATCATCAAGCAGTATGGCGCAACCCGCATCTCCATCAACCCGCAGACTTTCTCCGATGAAGTACTGCGCAATATCGGCCGCCGCCACACCGCGCAGGACATCATCGACTGTTTCGCTGCCGCCCGCGCCGCTGGCCACACCAACATCAACATGGACCTCATCGCGGGCCTGCCCGGCGATACGGTGGAGGGTTTCACCGCCAGCCTGCGCCAGGCCATCGCCCTGGACCCGGAGAACATCACCGTGCATACCCTGACGCTCAAGCGCGCCAGCAACCTGGTGGTGGAACACCGCGCCGCCGCATACGATGATGTATCCGCCATGTTGGAAAGCTGCCGCGAACTGGCCGACGTCGGCTACCGCCCATACTACATGTACCGCCAGAAAGGTACACTGCAAAACCTGGAGAATATCGGCTGGGCCAAGCCCGGCTGCGAGTGCCTGTACAACATTTATATCATGGAAGAAATCCACACGATCCTGTCCGCCGGTGCGGGCGGCTCCACCAAGCTGGTCATCCCCGGCCAGCGCCGCGGCAAGATCGAGCGCATCTTCAACTTCAAGTATCCTACCGAATATATTGACCGCTTTGAGGAGATTCTCGCCCGTAAGCAGGGCGTGGAGGACTTTTATGCGCGCTACACAACAACGTAAACGTTTCGTCAGCCGGGAGCTGGTCGCCCTGGCCGCCAACCAGCCCCAGGCCTTTGCCGATTACAGCGAGGGTCAGTACCGTGCCCAGATCGAGTCCATCGCCGACGAGGTGCTGTCCAGCGGGCGGCATATCGTGATGCTGACCGGTCCGTCTGCCGCCGGTAAGACCACCTCAGCCCACAAAATCGCCGATGCCATCGCCGCCCGCGGCTGCCGCAGCGCGGTGGTCAGCCTGGACGATTTCTATGCCGGCGCGGGCCGCTACCCCAAGCACCCAGACGGTACCGACGACTACGAGAGCCTGGGCTCGCTGGACCTGCCGGTGCTGCAGGAGTGCCTTGCCAAGCTGCACACCGAGGGTGTCTGCAAAGCGCCCATCTTTGACTTTAAAATTCAGCAGCCCAACGGCACCCGGACCATCGATTGCCGGGACGGCGTGGTCATCATCGAGGGACTGCATGCCCTGAATCCTGCCCTGACTGAGCGCCTGCCCGCCGATGCCGCCCTGTGCCTGTACGCGGGTCTGCGGGAGGAGTATGCCGCCCCCGACAGCACCCGCTGCCTGGCCACCCGGGACATCCGCCTGGCCCGCCGCCTGGTGCGGGACTGCCTGTTCCGCGGCCACGGCGCCGCCTTTACGCTGGGCTTGTGGGGCAAAGTCTGCGCGGGCGAGGACCAGTACATCAAGCCCTTCAAGCCCCGCGCTGACCTGCTGCTGGATACCACCCACACCTATGAAGTCTGCCTGTGGCACGCCCTGCTGGACACCATGCCCCCGGACGAGGACCTGACCGCCACCCAGCGCCGCCAGCTTGATACGCTGCGGGCACGGTTTGCGGCTTTCCCGCCGCTGGATACCGCCCTGGTCCCGGCGGACAGCATGCTGCGGGAGTTTATTGGCGCATAATTCACGGAAAATATACATTTGCGCGTTGCAAACCGCGTAGGAATCGGCTATAATAAGGCTACAAAGCGCGATGGAGCAGAAACGCGCAGGGTTATAGAAAGAGGTGTTTTCTATGTTTGAACTCGATATTGATATGCTGAAAGAGCAGGGCATCCAGCTCTTTGACACTGCCAAAAAGACCGCCCAGGACATTGCTGATAAGGGCAAAAACCAGCTCGAGCTGCTGAACCAGCAGGCACGCCTGTCCAAGGCACAGCGCCAGTTGGGTGCCCTGGTCTACAGCCTGCATAAGGCTGGCGAAGAAAACCAGCCCCTGGTTGATAAATACATCGACGCCGTGGCTGAGGTGGAAAAGTCCATCGAGGAGCTGAAAGCCAACATGACTCCCGAGGAGTGCGCCGCCTGCGAGGCTGAGGAAGAAGAGCAGATCATCGAGGATGAGCCTGCCACCGGGGAAGAAGCTGCCGAGGAAGAAATCGAGGAAGAGCCCATTAAGCTGCGCGGCGAGACCAAGATCTGCCCCGTCTGCAAGGCCGAGGTGGACGGCGACGCCCTCTTCTGCAACCATTGCGGCGCCCAGCTGTAAAGTTTACAGCTTCCGCAAAAACAACGGAATAACGCAACGATTTTGATGCCTGCGGGCGGCGCTGTCAACACGGCTCCGCCCGCAAGGCTTGACAAATCCTGATTTGGGAGTAAAATGTTACGAGCTGCGCGGCAGCATAACAAACCATGCCTATGAACGCCTACCCGCAAAAAGAGCATTATACCGCCGACGACCTGCTGGCCATCCTGGCGATCCTGCGCGACCCAGAAAACGGCTGCCCCTGGGATAAGGTGCAGACCCACACATCCATCCGCATGAATTTCCTGGAGGAAGCCTACGAGGCCGTGGACGCCATCGACCTGGACGACCCCGAACTGTTGTGCGAGGAACTGGGCGATGTGCTGATGCAGGTGGGTTTCCATACCCAGATCGAGCAGGAGGCAGGCCGCTTTACCTGGCAGCAGGTCTGTGACGGCGTCTGCCGTAAGCTGATTGACCGCCACCCGCATATTTTTGGCGGTGACACCAGTATAAAAGACTGGGATGCGCTCAAGAATAAGGAAAAGGGCCGTGTGACACTGCAGGACGACCTGGACAGCGTGCCTAAAGCCCTGCCCGCCCTGATGCGCGCCGCCAAGCTGCAAAAGAGGGCCGCCCGCGGCGGGGTGACCGTCACCACCGACCCGGCAGAACTGGAGACCCTGGCCCGCCGGGTAGAAGCAGGGGACAACGCCGAAGCCGCACTGGGTGAGCTGCTGTTTAAAACCGCCGCCCTGGCCCGTCTGGCTGGCCTGGACCCCGAGCAGGCGCTGCAAAAGGCCAACGCCGCCTTTACCGCAGCCACGCACCAACTGTAAGACAAGAAGCATAGCAGGACCGGGCACGCCCCGCGTTCGCAGCTGCTTTTTGCTGATAAATTTTTGGAGGTACAAACCATGACGAAAGTTGAACTGATCGCCGCTGTTGCGGAAAAAGCAAATCTGACCAAGAAGGATGCCGAGGCTGCTGTCAACGGCGCTCTCGATGTCATCACCGAGTCCCTGAAGGGCGGCGACAAGGTCACCCTGGTTGGCTTTGGCACTTTCGAGGTCCGCGAGCGCCCTGAGCGCAAGGGCCGCAACCCCCAGACCGGTGCCGAGATCACCATCGAGGCTTCCAAGCTGCCCGCATTCAAGGCTGGCAAGGCCCTGAAGGACGCTGTTCAGTAAGCTATCCCAAAGTTCTGCACCCCGTCGCTTCGGCACGGGGTGCATTTTTAGTCAATAAGAAGGAGAAGAACTCCATGCGTTTGGACAAATACTTAAAGGTCAGCCGCCTGATCAAGCGGCGTACCCTGGCCAACGAGGTTGCCGATGCCGGCCGCGTGATGGTCAACGATAAGCCTGCCAAGGCCAGCTATGCCGTCAAAGTCGGTGATGTCATCGAGATCACCTTCGGCAACCGCCCTGTCAAAGTGCGGGTGCTGGCCGTCGAGGAGCCGAAAGGCAAGGATGTCGCCCGCGAATTGTTTGAGGTCATCGAGTAATATTTCCGCCCCGCCCCGCATATCTTATAGGGAATTCGCACTTTAGGAAATTGCCACGCGGGAGGGAAACATGCCCATGCAGGAGACCAGGCAGGAAAGCAAGACCGTACCGCTGCACCAGCCCGCCGCCCCGGCAGGCCCGGCGCAAACTGCAAATACACCCCGCAGCCACAGCCTGGCGCTGAAAGACCGCAGCCGTTTAGCGCTTACCGGCGTTACCCGCATCATCAGCTGTGATGAAAACGCTGCCGTGCTGGAAACGCCGCTGGGCAACCTGACGGTGGGCGGGCAAGGCCTGCAGGTCAGCGAACTTTCGGTGGCCAGCGGCCAGGTACAGCTTTCCGGCAAGATCGAGTATCTGCAGTATGCCGAGAACCGCCAATCCGGCGGCAGCCTACTGGCTAGGCTTTTCCGCTGATGGCCGCCGCGCCCGCCGCTGCGGCTGTCTGGGCGGATGTGCTGTGGTGCTTAGGGCTGGGCTGTCTGCTCTGGGCTGTGCGGGATGGTGCGGAGCTGCTGGTGGGCCGCGGCCCGGTGCGCTGCTTTGTGCTGGACTTGCTGGCCTTTACAGCGGCTGCAGTGCTGCTGGTGGGCTTCTCGGCGGGCGTCAGCGCGGCCGGGCTGGCCCGCTGGTACATGGCGGTGGGGCTGGCTGCCGGGGCACTGGCCTGGCAGAAAGCCATCGTGCCGCCGCTGCATGTCTTGACCGAATGGATCGTCCGATTGCTGCTGGCCCCGGCTCGCTGGGGGCGGCGGTACATTGCCGTACCGCTGCGCAAAGCCGCCTGCGCCCGCCTGGCAGCACTGAAAAAGCGCTGCTGTCCCCGCCGACCGCGGAAAAAAGCGGGAAAATCAAAAAAATCTGGAAAAAACCAGTTGCAAAAGAAGTCGAAGATATTATATAATTAGCTATACGTAAGCTGTAATGTGGATTTGTACGGAAGGGAGGCGGTCTTTAAGATGAAAAAGCGAAAAGGGCTGCTTCCCGGCTGGCTGGTGCCCCTTGCTTTTGTGGCGCTTTGCGGCTACCTGTTTTTCCTGCTGATCCAGTACCAGGTGTCTATTGCCTCCAAACAGCAGGAGCTGCAAAGCCTGCAGGACCAGCTTACAGCCCAGGAAACCACCAATGCCGAGTTGTCCAGCACGCTGGACCAGGGCGACAGCGCCATTATTGAGCGCTACGCCCGCGAGCAGGGCTATGTGCGCCCGAACGAGCGCGTGTTTGTGGACATCAGCGGCAAATAATTTTGTTTTAGCGGGGGCGCTTTGCGGCAACCCCTCTGAATATTCAGTCTAAAGAAAAAAGGGGTATCATAGTTTGGCATTACAAGTTGGGGATATTGTCGAGGGGAAGGTCACCGGCATCAAGCCTTTCGGCGCATTTGTTTCTCTGCCCGAGGGCAAGACGGGTCTTGTTCATATTTCTGAGGTTTCGTATGAGTTCGTGCAGGATCTTTCTGCCGTGCTGAGCGATGGGCAGACTGTGCAGGTCAAGGTGCTTTCCATTGCACCGGACGGCAAGATCGCGCTTTCCATCAAGCGCACGCAGCCCGCACCGGAGCGCGGCCATCGCCCCCAGGGCGGCGGCAATGGCGGCCTGCGCCCGAACCAGCCGCGCCAGAAGCGCGAGGAGAAGCCCCGCGTCTGGCAGCCCAAGCCCCAGGCACCCCAGGGCGAGATGAGCTTTGAGGATATGATGGCCCGCTATAAATCCCGCAGCGAGGAAAAGATCGCCGACCTCAAGCGCGTGACCGAAAACCATCGCGGGGGCTATTCCCGCCGCCGCGGCTGATTTTGGCCCACAATTAGTTTGAATAAAATGGGCTCTGCTCCGGCAGCAACAGCGCCGGGGTCAGGGCCTTTTTGTGAATTTTACCTGTCTTATAATAACGAAAGGATCTTTATGCCTACACTGTATACCATGGTGGCGCCGTGCTTTTTCGGCACCGAATCCACGCTGAACTTTGAGGTCAAGCGCCTGGGTGCCCAGAACATCCAGGTCACCGACGGCCGCGTGGCGTTCCAAGGCGGGGCCGACATCATCGCCGCCGCCAACCTGAACCTGCGCACCGCCGAGCGTGTGCTGCTGTTGCTGGCTACCTATAAGGCCACCACCTTTGATGAACTGTTCGACGGCTGCTACAACATCGCCTGGGAAGAACTGCTGCCTGCCGACGCGGCCTTCCCGGTCAAGGGTTCCAGCCTGTCCAGCCAGCTTTCCAGCGTGCCCGCCTGCCAGAGCATCGTAAAAAAGGCCATTGTCAAGCGCCTGATGGCTGGCCACAAGACCAGCACCCTGCCGGAAAGCGGCGCACTGTACAAGGTACGCTTTGCCCTGCGCAAGGATACCGTGGAGATCTACCTCGATACCTCCGGCGACGGCCTGCACAAGCGAGGCTACCGCAAAAACGCCACGCTGGCCCCCATCAAGGAGACGCTGGCCGCTGCCATTGCCGACCTGGGCCGCGTGCGCCGCGACAGTCTGGTGCAGGACCCGTTCTGCGGCTCCGGCACGCTGGTCATCGAGTCTGCCCAGAAAGCGCTGAACCTGGCCCCCGGCCTGCGCCGCCGCTTTGCCGCCGAGCATTTCGACTTTGTGCCCGCGTCTATTTGGGCCGAGCAGCGCCAGAAAGCTCTGTCCGAGGTGCGCACCGATGCCGCCTTTGAGGGCATCGGCTACGACATCGACCCCGCCGCTGTGGCCCTAGCTAACGCTAACGCCAAGCTGGCCGGCGTGGGGGAGCGCTGCCGCTTTGAGGTGGCCGACGTCAAGGACTTTACCGCTGCCGATGCCGCCACCGTGCTGACCAACCCGCCCTATGGCGAGCGCCTGGGCGACGCGGGCGAAGCCGCCGCCCTGGCCAAAACGCTGGGCCAGGTCTGGCAGCGCCACCCGGCGCAGGGGTTGTATGCCATCACCGCCGATGCTGACTTTGAGCAGCATTTTGGCAAAAAGGCCGCCCGCCGCCGCAAAATATACAACGGCATGATCCCGTGCCAGCTGTATATGTACTTTGAGCAGCCCAAGCGCGAGAAGAGGTAAGCCTATGCAGGACCTGAAACTTGCGATTCTCATTGACGCGGACAACATCTCGCCGAAATATGTAAAGGTGATTTTGGACGAAGCAGCGTCCTTTGGCGTGGCTGCCTGCAAGCGCATCTATGGCGACTGGTCGGACGTGCGGCTGAAAAGCTGGAAAGATGCTTTGCTGAACAACTCCATCATCCCCATCCAGCAGTACAGCTACACCACCGGCAAAAACGCCACCGACTCGGCCATGATCATCGATGCTATGGACCTTTTGTACAGCGGCAACCTGGATGGGTTCTGCATCGTGTCCTCGGACAGTGACTTCACCCGCCTGGCCGCCCGTCTGCGGGAGGCCGGCAAGCTGGTCATCGGCATGGGCGAGAGCAAGGCTCTCGGTCCCTTTGTCAAAGCCTGCGACCAGTTCAAGTATCTGGACCTGATCCTGGACCATGGTGAGGCCGACAGCGCCCCGGCGGTGCCTGCCGCCGAAGCCGGTGCCCGCGCCGCCGCAGGGGACGATACCGCCATCAACCGCGAATCCATCGGCCGCATCATCGACGGCATGATCGATGAGATGGACGATGGCACCGGTTGGGTGCGCACCTCCCGCGTGGGCGACCAGCTCATCAAGCGTTACCCGGACTTTGATGTGCGCAACTTCGGCTCCAAGAGCCTGAACAAGTTCCTGGCATCCCTGCCGGAACTGGAAGTGGAAGAGCGCATTTTGGCCAATGGCAATCCGATCCAGTTCGTCCACATGCGCCCGGCCCCCGCTCCGAAAAAAGCGGCACGGAAAACGACCACCAAACGGCGGACGACAAGGAAAAGTAAATAAAGGCAATACCGCATAATTCTAAGTGCCGATACGGCGAGCGAGGTGCGGCAGCTGCTAAGCCAAAAGCGCAGATAATACTTTGTGTATTATCGAGCATTTTGGCAACGCAGATGCCGTGCCGCAGCCGCCGGAGCGGTGATTAAGCCGTCAGGCGGGAATTGTGCGGTGTTGCCTAAAAACAAAACGGCTGGCACCTATTCAGATGGGTGCCAGCTGTTAATCTTTGTGTTGGCCCCTCTCCAAGAGGGAGGCTTTAGGCCGCGGCTGTTTTATAAATTCTGCATCCCGTATCCTCGTACCACACCGGGAACCGCTCCGCATACCAATCTTCATCAGTGTCAAACCGGGCCAGGGCAGAGCCGTCAAATACCACGTAATTCACGCCCCAGGTCTGCAAAGTATCCTCATCCGGGGTCTCATACAAAGCCTGCATGGCCGCATACTCAGCCCCGTAGTCCATGCCGTGGAAATACACCCAGCTGGACGAACCACAGACAATGCGCCGCCCGGCCAGGGCGAACACCGGAGTCAGGTGGCTGTCACTGGTCAAAAACAGCGCGTCGCTTTCGGCGTTTTCGCTGATATAGTCGGCTAACGCAATGTCAGAGGCGTCCCACTGCTGGTAGTCGCTCACCAGCTCCCGTCCCACGGCCAGCACGCTGCCAAACATGCCCACAAAACAGCAAACCGCGATCACCGCCGCCCGCAGGGCAGGGGTGCGCAGCCGTTTGGCCCAATCCGCCAGCAATTGCGCTGCCAGCATACAGCCAAGGGCGTGGGTAATAAACAGCAGCTTGTTATTATCGTAGTTGTTGGGCTGGAACACCACAAACTCCGCCAGCAGCCAAAGCGCCGCACCGCCGCCAAACAGCCAGCGCTGGCGGGTGCCGGCATGGCGCACAGCCGGCAGGATGAGCAGAAACACCAGCCCGATATTTTTTACGTAAAACCACAGCCACGGGTCTTTTAGCGTGCCGTCGCCGTTGCCGTTGACCCAGTTGAAGTGCAGCCGCAGCATGTTGGTGCCGTCCAGACTTTGGGCCAGCACCGTGCCGGACATCTCGGCCAGCCAGCACACGCCGCACACCGCCGCCAGTCCCAGCCAGGGCAGCAAAATTTTGGCCGTGCGGGGGCGGCGGGTCAGCGTGTACAGTCCGCCCGCCAAACAGAGGAACACCAGCGCCAGCGCACTGTGAGTCTGCAAAAGAGGCAGAGGCAATACCAGCACCGCCAGCGGCAGCCAAAGATGTGACTCACCCTCAAACGCGAACCGCCACAGCAGGTACAGCGCCGCAAACAGCACGCACCATCCAAACAGCGTGGCCCGCTGGGGGATCAGCAGGTCCACGATGGGGTTGACCCACACGATATTTTTTGTCGTATAGTTGGTGGGCGTAGTGTAAAACCCGGTAAAGATTCCTTTAAACGTCGCGGCATCTTTTAAAAAGTAGGCAAAACCGAACCCGCTGCCCATGAAAAACAGATAAAACGCCAGACACGCCTTGCCCGCGCTGCCCAGCATCCGCCGCGCCAACTGCCAGAACATGCCGTATACGCTGACAAAGGCGGGCACCATCGGCAGCAGATACGCCGCCCGCCGCCCGGCCCCCAGCAGACGGAACACGCTGGACACGGTCTCGCACAAAAACGGGTAGCCGAACCGGTGCGCCCCGGCCAGCAGGGGATACCGGGGTGGGAACTGGCCGCTCTGGGCAATGTACTCGATGAACCCCAGGTGCATCGGCATGTCGCCGTAGCAGCTCTGACCGGTGTGCAGCGTGCCGTTTACCTTGTGCAGCACATGGGTGTGCAGCAGGTATAGCATCACGGCCAGCACCGGCAGCAGGCAGAGCCACATCGCGCCGCGGTCGGGATCCCTAGCAAAACGGATATGTCCGCGCCCGGCAAAAATCAATACCGCGCAAAGCAGGGCGGCCCCGGCAGCCGCAAGCCAGACGGCCCGCAGCGTGAAGCCGCACACCAGCGCGAACCCGGCGGGCAGCGCCGCCAGCAGCGAAACACCAAACCCGCACCCCAGCGGGACCGCCACGGCAGGGGAGCCGTCCGGCACGGCCCACCGTGCCAGCAGCAGCCCGGCGGCCAAAAACAGCGCCAGATACGCGATACCGATAAGCATCACACGCCCTCCAGGTCAAAGGGCGGGGTGTATTCTTCCCGCGCACTGCTTTTCTCCTGCATGTAGCCGTCGGTCAGGCCCAGGCGCACCGCCTCGTCGATGACCTTGCGGTACTCGTAGGTCGTGATGCGCCGCCCCAAATTATGTTCGGCCGCCTTATAAAACGGCGTGAACTGGCTCATCAGGCTGGGAATGAAAGGCACGCCCTCCTCGTCCCGGATGCGGGCCAGCAGCGCCAGCACGGCAAAGCTGTCGTCAGTGTGGCCGGGCAGGGCCAGGTGCCGCACGATGACGCCCTTTTGCAGGTAGCCGTCGGCATCGTACACTGGCGTACCGGTCTGGCGCAGCATCTGCCGCAGGGCGGCTTCGGCCACGGCGGGATAATCCCGCGCGGCGGAAAGCTCGGCCGCCAGGTCCGGGCTGGCATATTTTACATCGGCCAGCCAAATATCTACGTAGTCAGCCAGTGCCTTGACGGTCTCCAACGTCTCATACCCGCCGGTATTGTAGACGACCGGCAGGGCAAAACCTGCCGCCCGTGCGGCATCCAGCGCGGGCAGCACCCAGGGCAGGTATTGGGTGGCGGTGACAAGGTTTAAGTTTTTCGCGCCGCCCTTTTGCAGCTCAAGAAAGATTTCCGTCAGCCGCTCCACGGTAATTTCTTTGCCCACATCGCCCTGGCTGATGGGATAGTTCTGGCAGTAGCAGCACCGCAGCGCGCAGTTGGAAAAAAACACCGTACCACTGCCGGTGGCGGCGTTGGGGTCGCCGCTCAGGCACGGCTCCTCCCAGTGGTGCAGGGCGGCGCGGGCCACCCGCAAAGTGCCGTCGGCCCCACAGAAACCCCGCTGCCCGTGGGCGCGGTCCGCCCGGCAGGCACGGGGGCAAAGGGTACAATGATTCGGCAGCTGCATGGTTCCAACCTCTTTCACAACTTTTTTCCATTTGATTTTACCACAAACGCCCGAAATGTGGTATACTATTATATTACAATAACCTGAAAAGGAGAGTACGTTTATGTCTACCCCTCATAACCGCGCCGAAAAAGGCGATTTTGCCAAGACCGTCCTGATGCCCGGTGATCCGCTGCGTGCGAAGTTCATCGCCGAAACCTTTTTGGAGAACCCGCGCCTCGTCACCGACGTGCGCGGTATGTACGGCTTTACCGGCACTTACCAGGGCCGCCCTATCAGCGTGATGGGCAGCGGCATGGGCATGCCGTCCATCGGCATCTATTCCTACGAGCTGTTCAGTCAGTATGGCGTCGAGAACATCATCCGCATCGGCTCTGCCGGTTCTTACACCGACAAGGCCAAGCTGTTTGACGTGGTGCTGGCCACCGGCGCTTACTCGGAGAGCAACTACGCTGTGACCCAGAGCGGCGACACCGACGACATCCAGCAGCCCAGCTGCGAGCTGAACAACGCCCTGCGTGCCAGCGCCGCCGCCCAGAACATTCCTCTGATCGAGGGCAACATCCATTCCTCGGACGTGTTCTACCGCCAGCCCAGCGATGCCAAGCCGACTTATTGGGAAAAGCTGCGGGACGAGAAGGGCTGCCTGGCCGTCGAGATGGAGAGCTTCGCCCTTTTCCACAATGCCAAGGTGCTGGGCAAGCGCGCCGCCTGCCTGTTGACCATCTCGGACAGCTTCGTCTCTCCCGAGATCACAACCGCCGAACAGCGCCAGACCAGCTTTACCGAAATGATGAAGGTGGCCCTGGGCGTGGACGCTTATCTGGAGAAGTAATATGGAAAAAGCAGAGATCCAAAGCCTGATCCGCGACGCCTTTGAAGCCCGGAAGTTTGCCTACGTGCCCTACTCCCGCTTCCATGTGGGCGCGGCGCTGCTGGGCAAAAACGGCACGGTCTACAAAGGCTGCAATATCGAGAATGCCGGTTACACCCCCACCAACTGTGCCGAGCGCACCGCCCTGTTCAAGGCGGTCAGCGAGGGTGAGCGGGAGTTTACCGCGATTGCCATCGTGGGCAGCAAGGTGGGGGAGAAGAACACCCTTGTCACCGGCCCCTGCGGGGTCTGCCGCCAGGCATTGTTTGAGTTCGGCGGCCCGAGCCTGACCGTTATCATGGCCAAGAGTGAGGACGATTACATCGTGACGACCCTGGGTGAACTGCTGCCCTACGGCTTCGGCCCGGCGAACCTCGATTAAACCTATGTTAAGGAGTTTCCCGAATCCCATGAAAAAATTCATTGCGCTGGTCCTGACCTTGGCGCTGGCGGTAAGCCTGTGCGCCTGCAGCAGCAAGGCCGGCAGCCAGACGGCGACCTTCACGGTGCCGATGGACGACAGTACCTATACCTTTACGGCCCCGGTTGACGAAAACGGCGAGTCTGCCACTCTGCCCGGCGGGGCAACCATCGCCCTGGCGACCGAGCAGGCCAGCCTGGACGACGGCGCCGACACCCTGCTGTGGAAGGGCATCCAGACTTTTGCCGGCACCTACGGCTACACGGCCGAGAACCACACTGCCGCCGATACCTCGGTGGAGGCGGCCGAAGCCGCCCTGCGTGAAGCCGCCGAGAGCGGCGCGGCGCTGGTCGTCTGCCGCGGCGAGGCCATGGCCCAGGCGCTGTTCAACATCCAGAACAACTACCCCGGCGTACACTACCTGCTGTTTGACGGCGAGCCCCACAACAGCAGCTACACCAACTATACCACCGGGTCCAACGTCCACTGTGTCCTCTTCCAGGAGGAGCAGGCCGGTTTCCTGGCGGGTTACGCCGCCGTGACGGACGGCTACACCCAGCTGGGCTTTATCGGTGCCGAGGAAATCCCCGGCGTGGTGCGCTACGTCACCGGCTTTTTGCAGGGGGCCGAGTATGCGGCCGAGCAGCAGGGCCTTACGGTGGATCTGCGCACCTGGTTTGCCGGTACCTACAGCGCCAGCGATGACACCACCAACCGCATGCTGGATTGGTGCAACAACGGCACCACGCTGCTCTTCGTCAACGGCGGCAACCTGATTGCCAGTGCTATCGACGCCGCCAAGGAGACCACCAGCGGCAACGAGGTCCGCGTGATGGCCAGCGACTATGACCAGAACGATTCCTCGGATCTGATCCTGGGCAGTGCCATCAAGTGCTATAACTCCGCCGTGCAGCAGGAACTGTATGCCTTCTTCTCCGGCAATGCCGCCTGGGACCAGACTGCGGCAGACCAGAGCGAAAAGGTGGGCTACACCACCGGCGCCGTGGCCCTGGCAGGCCCCCACTGGCGCTTTGCCGAGCTGAGCCAGCACGACTATGAGCGCCTGTACACCCAGCTGCGCAACAGCGACCTGAAGGTGGACGCCTATGCCGACATGAATACCCTGCCCGACACCCCCAACGTGACGGTGGAGGAGCAAAACTGATGAAACAACGAAAAAATTGCATTTTGTAATGAAATTGTGATTATTATTGCGTTGAAATGCCCGCCAAAATGCGGTATACTGAAACTACTGTGGCAGGGAAGGCCCCTGCCCTGAAAAAACCATTTTTGGTTCCATGACAAAGGAGAGCTTACACCATGAAGAAGTTTATTTCTATGGCGATGGCCGGCTGCATGGCCCTCTCTCTGGCTGCCTGCGGCGGTTCCTCCGCCAGCACTGCCGAGAGCACTGCTACCAGCACCGAGGCTACCTCTGAGGCTGCTGCTTCCGGCAGCAAGACCGACGTCGCTTTCGTTACCGACGTTGGCAACATCGACGACCAGTCCTTCAACCAGTACACCTGGCAGGGCGTGCAGGACTTCTGCTCTGCAAACAGCCTGAACGCTAACTACTATCGTCCTACCGAGGACTCCGACGCTGCCCGTTTGGAGCAGATGGACAACGCTGTCAATGACGGCGCTAAGGCCGTCGTCGTTGCCGGCTACCTGTTCGGTTCCTCTATCGCTGAGGCTCAGGCCAAGTACCCCGACGTTGAGTTCCTGGCTCTGGACGTTTCCACCGTCGACCTGGGCGACACTGCCCCCGCTGAGAACACCGCTCTGATCACCTACAAGGAAGAGCAGGCCGGTTATCTGGCTGGCTACGCCGCTGTTTACGACGGCTACAAAGAGCTGGGCTTCCTGGGCGGCATGGCTGTTCCCGCGGTTATCCGTTACGGCTACGGCTTCGTGCAGGGCGCTGACGCTGCTGCTAAGGAGCTGGGCGTTGACGATGTCAACATCAAGTACTGGTACTCCGGCGGCTTCGCTGCTACCGATGAGGTCAAGAACAAGATGGACGGCTGGTACTCTGAGGGTACCGAGGTCGTCTTTGCCTGCGGCGGCCCCGTCTGCGAGAGCTGCGACGCTGCTGCTCAGGCCAACGGCGGCAAGATGATCGGCGTTGACGTCGACCAGTCCGGCCGGTACGACACCGTTATCACCTCTGCCATGAAGGGCCTGGCCGAGTCCGTGAACGAGGCTCTGACCGACTCCATGAACAATGGCTGGAAGTTCACCGAGACTTACGCCGGCAAGGAGACCAAGCTGGGCGCTGCCGAGAACTGCGTTGGCCTGCCCATGGAGACCAGCAAGTTCAACAAGTTCACCCAGGAGCAGTACGACGCTATGTATGCTTCCATCGTTGACGGCACCCTGACCATCGACGACAGCTTCGATACCACTGTTACTCCTTCCGTCACCAACGTGACCGTGGACTACCAGGGCTAATTCGTAACTGAATAAGTCAACCGCTCCGTGCTTAACCGCGCGGGGCGGTTTTTTATATATAAGAGTAAGTTGAACCTGTAGGGGCGGATGCAAGCATCGACCCCTACGGAAATACTCTGCTAAAGTAGCCAGCCTTCCGGCGCTGCGCACCACCTTCCCTCAAGGGAAGGCTAAAGGCCCCCCTTGGAGGGGCGCTGTCGCCGTAGGCGACTGAGGCGTGGCTGCTTCAGCCGCACCAATAAGTACATCTTCTCCAACTTTTTTCCGCTTTTTGCGCAGTTTCTCTTGTACAATACGCGATTTTTTTATATAATATAAATTAATATACTATGAAAATAGAAAGGGGCGTGTACCGATTGGCAGATAATTTCGTTATCGAGATGCTGCACATCACAAAGGAGTTCCCCGGTATCAAGGCCAACGACGATGTCACGCTGCAGCTGCGCAAAGGCGAGATCCATGCGCTGCTGGGCGAAAACGGTGCCGGTAAATCTACCCTGATGAGCGTACTGTTCGGTCTGTATCAGCCGGAAAAAGGCGTTATCAAGAAAAATGGCAAAGAGGTCAAGATCCAGAACCCTAACGACGCCAACGCGCTTGGCATCGGCATGGTGCACCAGCATTTCAAGCTGGTCGAATGTTTTACCGTTCTTGACAATATCATTCTGGGTGTCGAGGATACCCGCCATGGTTTCCTGCAAAAGGACGCTGCCCGCAAAAAGGTCATGCAGCTCAGCGAGAAGTACGGCCTGAAAGTCGACCCTGATGCGCTGGTCAGCGACATCTCCGTCGGTATGCAGCAGCGTGTCGAAATCCTCAAAATGCTCTACCGCGACAACGAGATCCTTATTTTTGACGAGCCTACGGCGGTTCTGACTCCGCAGGAGATCGACGAGCTGATGGAGATCATGCGCGGCTTCAAGGCCGAGGGCAAGAGCATCCTGTTCATCACCCACAAGCTGAATGAGATCATGGCGGTTGCCGACCGCTGCACCGTCCTGCAAAAGGGCCGCGGCATCGGTACCGTGGATATTGCCAATACCACCAAAGAGGAACTGTCCCGCATGATGGTCGGCCGCGACGTGCAGTTTGCTGTCGACAAGGCCCCTTGCAAGCCGGGCAAGACCATCCTGGAAGTGGACGGCTTGGTCGTGCCCAGCAAGGCGCACAAGAACAACGCCGTCCGCAGCGTCAGCTTCAAGGTCAACGCAGGGGAGATCGTCTGCGTGGCCGGTATCGAAGGCAACGGCCAGACCGAGTTGATCTACGGCCTGACCGGCCTGGAGAAAGTCACCGGCGGCACGGTCAAGCTCAACGGCAAGGACATCACCCACGCCCCCATCCGTGAGCGCTCCAAGGATGGCATGAGCCATATCCCGGAGGACCGCCACAAGCATGGCCTGGTGCTGGACTACACCGTGGCCGACAACATGGTATTGCAGCGCTACTGGCAGCCGGAGTTCCAGAACCACGGCTTCATCAAAAAAAGTGCTGTCATGGACTATGCCGAGCGCCTCATCAAACAGTACGACGTGCGCAGCGGCCAGGGTCCCATCACGATCGCCCGCAGCATGTCCGGCGGCAACCAGCAGAAAGCCATTATCGCCCGCGAGGTCGATAAAGACCCCGACCTGCTGGTAGCTGTCCAGCCCACCCGCGGCCTGGACGTCGGCGCGATCGAGTATATCCACAAGCAGATCGTGGCCGAGCGCGATAAAGGCAAGGCTGTTCTCCTCGTCAGCCTGGAGCTGGATGAGGTCATGAACTTGTCCGACCGCATCCTTGTTATGTACGAGGGTGAGATCGTGGGCGAGTTCGATCCCAAGACCACGACGGTTGAGGAACTGGGCCTGTACATGGCAGGCGCTAAAAAGCAAGGGGAGGCGAAAGCATGAGTAAAAAATCCAAACAGCCGCTTTTGCAGAACCCCGGCGTGGTAGGCGTTCTGGCAAGTTTGCTGTCCATCGTCATCGGTCTGGTGCTGGGCTTTATCCTGCTGGTGGTGCTGAACCCCGGCGCATCGCTGGAAGGCATGAAGGCTATGATGACCACCGGCTTTGCCAGCATGGACAAGCTTGGCAAGGTATTATATCAGGCAGCGCCGCTGATGATGTGCGGCCTGTCGGTCGGCTTTGCATTCAAGACCGGCCTGTTCAACATCGGCGCACCTGGCCAGTACACCATGGGCTCGTTCTTCGCCCTGCTGTGCGCCATCCAGTTTCAGCTGCCTTGGTTCGTCTGCCTGCTGGCAGCGGCCATCGGCGGTGCGATCTGGGGCATCTTCCCCGGCCTGTTCAAGGCATACTTTAACGTCAACGAGGTCATTACCTCCATCATGTTCAACTGGATCGGCATGTACCTCGTCAACCTGATTCTGGCCAACTCGCCCAAGATGCTGGCTTCCGGCTGGGGCGCTTCCAACTCGGACCGTACCGCGGCGCTGTCTGCCGCCAACCCCGGCGCCATCCTGCCCAAGGGCCCGTTCGCCGGGCTGTTCGGTAATTCCAGCTGGATCAACATCGGCATCATCCTGACCATCATCTTCGCGCTGATCGTCTGGGTCGTGCTGCAAAAGACCACCTTCGGCTATGAGCTGAAAGCCTGCGGTCTCAGCCGCGACGCTGCCCAGTACGCCGGCATCAACGCCAAGCGTAACATCGTGCTGTCCATGGTCATCGCCGGTGCGCTGTCCGGCATCGGCGGCGGCATCTACTACCTGGCTGGCACGGGTCAGTACGTTATCGAAAAATCCATCCTGGGCATGGGCTTCAACGGCATCCCCGTTGCGCTGCTGGCAAGCTCTAACCCCATCGGCACCATCTTCTCGGCGCTGTTCATCAGCTACATCCAGGTGGGCGGCGCTGCCATGCAGCCGGCTTACTCCTCCGAGACGATCGACATCGTGATCGCTGTCATCATCTATCTGGCGGCTTTCGCCCTGCTGATGCGCGGCGTGATCGCCAAGGCGGTTTCCGGCCGTAAAGAGAAAGGGGGCGCTGCCAAATGATGATCGCTGCTAACATTATCAGCTTGACCGTCCTGTTTGCGGTGCCGCTGCTGCTGGTTGCCCTGGGCGGTATGTTCAGTGAGCATTCCGGCGTTATCAACATCGCGCTGGAAGGCATGATGATCATCGGTGCTCTGTTTGCCTGCTTCACCCTGCAGGCGTTTGACCAGAGCGGCTTCGGTCCGGCACATCCGCAGCTGGCCATGCTGGTTGCTATCCTGGTGGCGGGCCTGACCGGCATGATCTTCTCCTTCTTCCTGGGTTTTGCTGCCATCAACCTGAAAGCTGACCAGACCATCGGCGGCACGGCGCTGAACCAGTTCGCCCCGGCCTTCGCAGTCGTTATGACCTGGGCCATCCAGGGCCAGGGCCTGACCACCATCGCCATCCCCAGCTGGGTGCGCATCACCCGCGAAACTTTCGGCCTCGCCCCGGTGGAGGGCCCTAGTTTCTGGAACAACCTGATCTTCAAGTATTTCTACCTGACTACCCCCATCGCCGTCATCCTGTTTATCGTGGCCTATATCGTCATGTACAAGACCCGCTTTGGCCTGCGTCTGCGCGCCTGCGGCGAGCATCCCCAGGCAGCGGACTCTGTGGGCATCAATGTCTACAAGATGCGCTACGCTGGCGTGCTGATCTCCGGTTTCCTGGGCGGCATCGGCGGTCTAGCCTACACGGTGGCAGCCGGTTCCGGCTTCAACTCCGACGTGGGCGGCTATGGCTTCCTGGCGCTGGCAGTTATGATCTTCGGTAACTGGAAACCATTCCCGATCCTGGCATCCTCGGTGTTCTTTGCGCTGTTCAAGGTCATCGCGGCTTACAGCTCGTCGCTGTCCTTCCTGCCGAAGTTCGATGGCGTTAAGGAGATCTCCAACTTCTACCAGATGCTGCCGTATATCGTCACGATGATCGTGCTGATCTTCACCTCCAAGAACTCTCAGGCCCCCAAGGCCGAGGGCATCCCTTACGATAAGGGCAGCCGCTAAGTTACGGGAGTACGTTTTGTTCCTTCTTTGCAAAGAAGGAACCGAAGAAACTCTAAACAAAATCAATAAGAAAAGGCATGCAGTCGATTTGGCTGCATGCCTTTTGTTTATTGTAGAGCCATAATAAAGGCCCCCTCTGGGAGGGGGCTCCCGCGAAGCGGGTGGGGGAGAGAGCCTACGAAAAGTCTCTCCCTCAGTCAGCTTGTGCTGACAGCTCCCTCACAGAGGGAGCCTTCGGCGGCTGCTTACTTCTTCCTCTTCATCCAAAAAACTTTGAATTTGGAATATCCATTGAGTTTATCCTCATCAAATTCCTCGGTCAGGATATACCGTTTGCGGGCACCGTCAAATTGCAGGGCTTTGCCGTCCTCCTGCACATCGGTCAAATACCGAGGCAGGGAGGTCTGCTGGCTTTCAAATTCCGGTTCCCGGTCCCACAGCAGTTTGCCGTCAGCGTCGATGCCGTGCCCCCATACGCTGAACACCAAGCACGCGGCCTCGCCGTAGCAATACCGCTCAAACCGGATGCGGCCATCCAGATAAAACAACATACAATCGCGGAAATGTGTCTCCAGTTCTTTCTCGTACCGGCGTCCGCATCCGCGCCCGGCAAAGTCAGTGGCAGTCCAGGCCATAATAAAAGCCCTCCTTGGCGGTAGTTTTGTCTCATTATACCGCACAAAAGGGGGCTTGGCAATAATTAAGCTTTCACGTCACGTTCTTTTAAAAGCAAGTAGGCCGTTACAAACATGGCTGCCAGCCAAAAGGCGCTGGCGGCGGCAAACTGCACGCCCTGCCCGGCGAGAATATCCTCGCTGCGGTTGGCGTTCATGCCAGCCTGCATCAGGCAGTAGGGCCAAAAGAGGGAATACCCCTTACTGCCCAGCAGCATGCCCACGATGCCGCCGACAATGGCAAGGAAGATCGGCACCGCAAAGCTGCGGAGGACCATGGCCAGCAGCAATTGCGCTGCAATCACCGCCAGCGCCCCTACTGTGCCCCGCAGCCCAAACAAAATCAGTTCCACCGGCGGCCAATCGGGAAACCGGGCAAACAGCTTGCCGCAGGCAACAAACAGTGTCAGTTCCCAGACTTGGGTGAACAGCGCCAGCTTAAACACCACGCAGAACTTGGCCAAAAACAGATCCAGCGGCGGCACGGGGGCGGCCATAATTAAATTCCAGTTGTGGCCCATATGCTCCAGCCGCCACAGGTAGGCCGCATAGGCCGCCACCATGGCAGGGAAGAACAGCATCGAGTAAAACAGCGTGTGCTGGGTCCACAAGCTGTACCAGCGCTCGTGCAGGATTTCGAGATTTTGCAGGTAGTTGAAGGTGCCGTAACTGGCCGAGATCAGCGGCATCACAAAAAACAGTAGCCAGATCGGCGAGCGGTGCAGCTTGCGGTTTTCGGCTGCAATACAGCGTTTCAGCATGGTTCATACCTCCTTATTGCACATCACGCGCCAGCAAACGCCAAACAAAGAGACCGCCAGCCCAAAGGTAAATACCAACAGCCCCCAGTTGCAGGGCCGCGTGCCGTAAAGTACGGTGTGGCTGGCCTGGTCCCAGACCTTGACCTCGTAGCTGCACAGCGGCACAAAGTAGCCCCAGGGCACAAAATAGCTGGCGATCTGCGGCATAAAAGCCGAGAACAGACCCAGCAGCGCACCGATGATGCCCACGCACACCGCAGGCAGGGGATTGCTGAACCACAGCGCCAGCAGCAGCTCCGAAAAGTAAAGCATGGTGCAGACCGTCAGCGTGCAGAGGTTGAGGTAGGCAAACTGCCCGGCAGGAAAGGCCTCGGTGTAGCCTTGCGTGTGCCCCAGCAGCAGGAGGACGGCGGCTTCCAGCGCGACCATCAGCACAATTTCCCCCAGCCCAAACACCGCCTTGCCGAAGAACAAACTGCGGCGGCTTTGCAGGGTGTAAAGCAGTTTGGCTGTATAGCCTTTGACCTCCACATCCCACAACCGGCTGGCCAGTACGGCCATCAGCACCGGCAGCAAAATGGTATTGATGATGGGCGCGCCGAAAAACAGGGCGCTGTAGGCGTTGGCCAGTTCATCCTGCCCGGTGGGCGCGGTGCAGCCCAGCCAGAGATAGAGGATGACCGCAAAGGTAAGGCACAGCACAAGATCGTGGCGTCGGCGGGCTTTCTGCCATTCGGCATGCAGGGCTTGCAGCATCTCAGCCCACCTCCTTCGGCGCGGTCAGCGTCAGGAAAATTTCCTCCAGTGTCCTGGTGTGCTGGGTCGTCAGGCCTACCACCCCGGCGCCGCTGTCCGCTAAGGCCTGCACCAGGCCCGCCAGCAGGTCGTCCCGCAGGGGCGGCAGGGCGATGGTGTTGTCCGCGCCCACTGCGGCGGTGGGCAGCCCGTTGGCCTGCAGCACCGGCAAAGCCTTAGCAGGGTGCAGCAGCCGCAGGGTTAGCGCACCCTTGCTGTGGCGCTGCAGTTCAGTCAGCGGGCCTTCAAACAGCATCCGCCCATGGTCGATGATGCCTACCTGCTCCACCATCTGCTCCATCTCGCCCAGCAGATGGCTGGAGATCAGCACAGTGGCTCCGGTGGCGGTGGGCATGGTGCGGATGAGTTCCCGCATCTCCTGGATACCGGCGGGGTCTAGGCCGTTGGTGGGTTCGTCCAGCACCAGCAGCTTGGGGCTGCCCAGCAGGGCCATGGCGATGCCCAGCCGCTGCTTCATGCCCAGCGAATACTGCCCCACCTTGCGGTGCTGGTCATTGGTCAGCTGTACAATGTCCAGCACACGGGCAATGTCATTGTGGGGCACACCTTTTAAGTCGGCCACGATCTCCAGATTCTCCCGCGCGGTCAGGTGCAGGTAGCAGGAGGGCGACTCGATCAGACTGCCGGTCTGCCGCAGCAAAGCCAGGCGGTTGGCGTCGGTCATCTCCCGGCCCAGCAGCCGCACCGTGCCGCCGGTGGGGTGCACCAGACCCAGCAGCATCTTCATCGTGGTGGATTTGCCCGCACCGTTGGGGCCTAAAAAGCCGTAGACACAGCCCTCCGGCACGGTCAGCGCCAGATGATCCACCACCAGATGGCTGCCATAGCGCTTGCACAGGGCGTCGGTTTCAATCACGTTTTGCATAGTCACACGCTCCTTACTCGTATCTTAAGGCAATACCGCATAATTCTAAGTGCCGATACGGCGAGCGAGGTGCGGCAGCTGCTAAGCCAAAAGCGCAGATAATACTGGATGTCTTATCGAGCATTTTGGCAACGCAGTTGCCGTGCCGCAGCCGCCGGAGCGGTGCTTAAGCCGTCAGGCGGGAATTGTGCGGTGTTGCCTTAAGTACAAGCCCAGTATAAACGCCAAATCTTATCTGCCCCGTAAGCCCAGCTTAATTTTGCCTTAAGATTTTCCACGAACGCTGGCAGCGGTGCGCGGGGCGTGTATAATAAAGGTAAGAGTTGAGACTATGCAGACGATTTACGAAGCATCGATTTTATTGGTGGATGATAACCCCGATCTGCTGGTGCTGGTGGGGGACAGCCTGCGCACGGCGGGGTATACCTGCATCCGCACCGCTGCCACATGTGCCGAGGCCCGGGCACTGTTTGCCGCTGCTGCGCCGGAGTTGATGATCTTGGACATCAACCTGCCGGACGGCGACGGCTTTACCCTATTGCGCCAGCTGCACGCCAAGGCTGATGTGCCCGCACTGTTCCTCTCGGCTCGGGACGCTGACGCTGACCGCTTGCTGGGGCTGGGCCTTGGCGCGGACGACTACCTGACCAAGCCCTTTTTGATGCAGGAATTGCTTTTGCGGGTGCAGCGTATTTTGCAGCGCGCCTACCGGGCCGAACTGTGCCGCGCCGCACCGCCTGCCCTGGAGCTGGGGGACTGCCAGGTCGATCTGGCCGATGCTGCCGTGTACCGCCCCGACGGCGTGACCCTGCCTCTGACCGCCACCGAGCGCGCCCTGCTGCAAAAGTTGGCAGACAACCGCGGGCACATCGTGACCTACGACGCCCTGTGCGAGGCCGTCTGGGGTGCGGACTATTACGGCTGCGAGAACGCGCTGAACGTGCATATCCGCCACCTGCGGGAAAAGCTGGAGGAAAACGCCAGCCGCCCCCAATGGCTGTTGACGGTGCGGGGCATCGGCTACAAGCTGGCAGGGGAGGCGCAGCGATGAAAACTTTTGCGCGGCTCATCCGCCGCTATGTACTGGCCACGGCGGGTATCATTTTGGTGGTGGTGGCGCTGCTGCTGGGTATGACGATCTACGCCGGCGTGCGGTACAATGGCGCATCCGACAGTGTGCAAAAAGTGGGTGCCCTGGCCGAGGCCCTGCACCCCACCGCCGACGGCCTGCAATGGGACGCCGCCCACACCCCGGCCGAGTGGATGCACGGCTATGCCTGGGCCATGGTGCTGGACGAGGACGGCAACGTTATCTGGCAGCAAGACCTGCCCGAGGCGCTGAACCACCGCTACACCGCCAGCGACATTGCAGTGTTCTCCCGCTGGTATCTGGCCGATTACCCCGTGCAGTGCTGGGCGGCGGATTACGGCCTGTTTGTGACAGCAGAGCCAGTCGGCAGCCAATGGAAATACAACATCACCGCCCCGCAGGCACGCATGGAGGCAATGGTCGGCGGGCTGCTGCCGGTAGCGGTGCTGCTGCTGGCCGTGGTGCTGGGGTGCTGCCTGTGGTTCAGCTGGCGCGGGGCACGCCATTTGCAGGCGGTGGCCGACGGGCTGGACACTTTAGCCCAGGGCGGCGCGGTGCAGCTGCCCACCACCGGCTTTGCTGGGGAGCTGGCCGAAAAGCTGAACGAGACCGGCGAGCAGCTGCGCCGCCGCAATGAGATCATCGCCCGGAGGGACACCGCCCGCACCGATTGGATCGCAGGCGTCAGCCATGACATCCGCACGCCGCTGGCGCTGATCCTGGGCTGGGGCGAGCAGCTGCAGCAGGATGAGGCCCTGCCTGCCGCAGCCCGGCAGAAAGCCGCGGGCATCTGCACCCAAAGCGAGAAGATACGGTCGCTCATCGGCGATTTGAACTTGACCAGCAAGCTGCAATACGGCGCACAGCCTTTGCGCCGCAAGGCTGTGACGGTCGGCCCGTTCCTGCGCCGGTGTGCTGCCGAATTTTACGAAAGCCCCGCCGCAGGTGACAGCACCCTTGAACTGGAACTGACCCAGGCGGCAGAACACACGGTGGTGCAGGCGGACGAAGCCCTGCTGCTGCGGGCCATCGAAAACCTTTTGCACAACACTGTCGGCCACAATGCAGTCCCCGTGCATGTCACCATCCGGGCGGATGCGGCGGACGGCATGCTGACCATCCAGGTGACCGACGACGGCCAGGGCTACCCGCCCGCCGTGCTGGCCGTATTGCAGGCTGGCGAAACAGGGGAGAATCCCCCGCACATTTTAGGTTTGCATGTGGTAGAGCAGATCTTGGCCGCCCATGGCGGCACTGCCGCTTTTGCCCAAGCCCTGCCCCACGGCGCGGCCGCTGCTTTGACCCTGCCGCTGTAAAAACAAAACGCCCCCTGCCGGAAAACTCCGGCAGGGGGCGTGCTATTTATAAGCTGGGTGCGGTGGGGTAAACTTACTTCATCAGGCCGCAGACCAGCTGTGCGTAGGCCACGGGGTCCTCGATGGGCAGGCCGGCGATCAGCAGAGACTGGTCATACAGCAGCTCGGCATACTGGTCCACCTTGGCAGTGTCGCCAGCCTCGTGGGCGGCTTTCAGCGCAGCGAAGACAGTGTGGTTGGGGTTCAGCTCCAGCACCTTGGTGCTTTCCACATCACCGGAACCAGGCATCTTGCGCAGGACCTTCTCCATCTCCATCGAGATGCCGCCCTCGCTGGACAAGGTAACAGGATGCTCCTGCAGGGTGGGGTTGACCTTGACTTCCTTGACCTTGCCGTTCAGGGCCTTCTTGATCTCCTCAAACAGGTCCTTGTTCTCGTTGGTGGTCTCCTCGGCGGCTTTCTTTTCCTCCTCGGTCTCCAGGCCCAGATCACCGGCGTTGATGTTCTTGAATTCCTTCTCTTTGTAATCGTGCATCATCTGCAGGCAGAATTCATCCACATCCTCGGTGCACAGCAGCAGGTCGTAGCCCTTGCTCAGCACCAGCTGGGCGTTGGGCAGCTTGCCCAGGCGGTCAGTGTCGTCACCGGCAGCAAAGTAGATGCACTTCTGGCCCTCGGGCATCTTCTCGATGTACTCGTCCAGCGTGACCATCTTCTGCTCCTTGGCGGAGTAGAACATCAGCAGGTCGCCCAGCAGGTCTTTGTGCATGCCGTAATCGCCGTAGACGCCAAACTTGATCTGGCGGCCGAAGCTCTTCCAGAAGGTCTCGTATTTCTCGCGGTCGTTGACCAGCATGGCGTGCAGCTCGTTCTTGATCTTCTTCTCCAGGCTGTTGCGGATGAGCTTGAGCTGGCTGTCCTTCTGCAGGGTCTCACGGCTGATGTTCAGGCTCAGATCCTCGCTGTCGACAACGCCTTTGATGAAGCTGAAATAGTCGGGCAGCAGGTCAGCGCACTTTTCCATGATCATCACGCCGGAAGCGTAGAGGGCCAGGCCCTTCTCGTACTCCTTGGTGTAGTAGTCGTAAGGCGTGCGGCCGGGCACAAACAGCAGGGCCGTGTAGGTGGCGGTGCCCTCGGTGCGGCTGGTAATGACCCACAGCGGGTCAGAGTAGTCCATGAACTTGTTCTTATAGAACTCGTTGTAGTCCTCGTCCTTGACCTCGCTCTTCGGGCGCTTCCAGATGGGGACCATGCTGTTTAGGGTCTCCAGCTCGGTGTAGGTCTCGTACTCGGGCTTGTAGTCATCGCCGGCGTCTTCCGGCTTCGGCTTCTGGCGGGATTTCTCACGATACATCGTGATGGGGAAGCGGATGTAATCGCTGTATTTCTTGACAAGGTTGGCGATGGTGTAATCGTCCAGATACTCGCTGTAATTCTCGGAGTCGGTATCGTCTTTCAGCACCAGGATGATCTCGGTGCCGACATCGTCCTTGTCGGCCTCGGTGATGGTGTAGCCTTCCACGCCCTTGGACTCCCACTTCCAGGCGGTGTCAGCGCCCTGGGCACGGGAAATGACGGTGACTTTCTGGGCCACCATAAAGGCAGAGTAGAAGCCCACGCCGAACTGACCGATGATGTCGATGTTATCGCTCTGGTTCTCGGTCTTGAAATCGAGGGAGCCGGACTTGGCGATGGTGCCCAGGTTCTTTTCCAGATCTTCCTTGGTCATGCCGATACCGTTATCGGTGATGGTCAGGGTGCGGGCTTCCTTATCGGGCTGGATATGGATCTTCAGGTCATCTTTCGTAATGCCGATGCTGGTGTCGGTCAGGCTCTTGAAATAGCGCTTATCGCAGGCATCGGATGCGTTGGAAATCAGCTCACGCAGGAAGATATCGCGGTTGGTGTAGATGGAGTTGATCATCAAGTCCATCAGTTTTTTGCTTTCGGCTTTGAATTGGTGCATAGCCATAATAAAAGGACCTCGCTTTATTTATGTGAATTAGCACTCTTTTGATTTAACTGCTAATGCTAGTTTAGCACTCTTGCGAGCAAACTGCAACCCCTTACGGCGGATTTAACAGAAATTTTAAAATCCTCTTTTCAAATGGGGATTTTTGCGGTATGCTTACTTTATATATAAAATATAAAAAGGAAAGAAGAAGCCCTATGCAATTATACACCCACACTCTCCCCAGCGGGGCCAAACTTACCGGCTACCTGCGGGACGAAACCAACGAGATGCCTGCCTTCAATATCCGCCCGGCGATGCTGATTTTGCCCGGTGGCGGGTATGCCTTTTGCAGCGCGCGGGAGGCAGACCCCATCGCCATGCAGTTTTTGCAGGCGGGCTACCAGACCTTTGTGCTGGAATACACCTGTGCCCACACGCCGGAGCAGGCCCCGCTGCGCTGGCAGCCGTTGATCGACGCCGCCGGCGCCATCCTGCATCTGCGCCGCAACGCCGCCAAACTGCGGCTGGACCCATTCAAGATCGCGGTCTGCGGCTTCTCGGCTGGCGGGCACCTGGCCGCGTCCACCGCCATTTTGTGGGACGCCGCCCCCGTGCAGAAAGCCCTGGGTATCACCGCCGAGGAAGCCCGCCCCGACGCTGTTGTGCTGGGCTACCCGGTCATTACGTCGGGCATCAAGACCCACGGCGGGTCCATCGCCAACCTGGCCGGGGACGATACCGCCCTGCAGGCGATCTTCAGCCTGGAAAACCAGGTGCGCGGTGATCTGCCGCCGTTCTTCATCTGGCACACCGTGGCCGACCAGGCTGTGCCGGTGGAAAACTCGCTGCTGCTGGCCAGCGCCCTGACCGAAAACCACGTGCCCTACGAGCTGCACCTTTTCACCCACGGCGGGCATGGCTCCAGCACCTGTACGCAGGAGGTCAACACCCCCAACCGCCACAACGCCGCCTGGGTGTCCCTGTGCACCGATTGGCTGGCTGAAACCTTACATTTTCATCTGTAACAGGGAGGGAAGTATATGAAGATCGCATTTTACCAAATGCGCCCCTTCGACGAGCAGGCGTATATCGAGCAGTTCAGCAGGGAGTTCGGCATCGACTACGTGACGATCCCCGGCGCACCCTGCCCGGAAAATCTGGACAAGGCCGCAGGCTGCGATGCCGTCAGCCAGAATCCCTGCGAAATTCTGCCCGAGTACGTCGAGGCCTGGGCCAGGATGGGCGTAAAGTACCTGCTTTGCCGCAGCATCGGCTACGATCATATCCCGCTGGAGACTGCCAAAAAGCTGGGCATGCGGGTAGCCCACAGCCACTACCCGCCGGAAGGTGTGGCCAACTACGCCATCATGCTGATGCTGATGTGTACCCGCAAGATGAACCAGACCATGCTGCGTGCCGCCGCCCAGGATTACACGCTGCCCGGCAAGATGGGCAGGGATTTGTCCAACTGCACGGTAGGCGTCATCGGCACCGGCAAAATCGGCCGCACTGTCATTGCCCATTTGCAGGGCTTTGGCTGCAAAATTTTGGCCTACGACCTGTACCAGAGCGACGAGGTGGCCCAAATGGCCGAGTATGTCCCGCTGGACGAGTTGTACGCCCGCAGCGACGTCATCACCCTGCACACCAATGCCACCGCCGAGAACCACCACCTCATCAATGCCGAGTCGCTGGCCAAGATGAAGGACGGCGTGCTCATCGTCAACACCGCCCGCGGTGCGCTGATCGACGAAGAGGCGTTGATTGCTGCGCTGGAAAGCGGCAAGGTCGGCGGTGCCGGGCTGGATGTGGTCGAGGAGGAGAACGACCTCGTCTACTTCAACCGCGCCGGCGCTGCGCTGCCCCACCGCACGATGAACATCTTGCGCAGTATGCCCAACGTCATCGTCAGTCCCCATAATGCCTTTTATACCGACGTGAACGTGGCCAGCATGGTGCGCAGCGGCTTTGAGGAACTGACAGACTTTGTCGCGGGCCGCTCCAACCCCTGCGAGGTGCCGCTGTGACCGTGGAACCCGGCCGCAGCGGCGAGAACTGGGATGACCTGCCGCGCATTGCGGCAGGGGACAGCTTTGACTTTGCCTGCGCCGGGTGCGGCTGCTGCTGCCGCGGACGGCGGGATCTGGTGCTGTCCGGGTACGATCTGTACCGCATCGCCCGGCGGCTGGGGTTGTCGCCCCGCATCGTGGCGGGAGCGTTCTGCAAAAGCTACCTGGCCCCGCAAACGCTATTGCCCGCCCTGCGCCTGACCCCCGACCCCAGGACCGGAAACTGCCGCTTTTTTGAGGGCAGCGCCTGCGCCATCCATGCGGCGCGGCCGCTGGCCTGCGCGCTGTACCCGCTGGGGCAGAGCATCGACCCTGTGACGGCGAAAATCGAATATTACGTGCAGACGCCGCTTTGCGGGGCGCGGACAGACAGTGGCCGTGTGCTGAACGATTACCTGACCGATGCCGCCATTTTGGACCGTGCGGGCATCGACGCCCGCTGGGCCGTGGTGTGTACCCGCTTGTCCGAGCAGCTGCAGGCTGCCGCTGACCACCCGCATTTTGCCGCTGCCGTAAAGCGTGTGGAGCGGGCGCTGTATTATGACTACGAACTGGGGGACGATTTTTACCCGCAGTTCCAACAGAATATTGAGATTTTGCAGTCGCTTTTGGAGAAGTTGCTGGCATAAAAAATACCCGGACCTTATAAAAAGGTTCGGGCTTTTTGTTTAGATGAACACTGAACGAAAATAGAGGTGTAGGGGTGGATGCTTGCATCGACCCATACAGATAGGGTTCGAGCCAATCAGCAGAAGAAAAATCCGCCCGGCCGCCCGGTGCAGCAGCAGCTTAGCAGCTGGCAGAACATCATATACAGCCAGAAGGACAGGCAGAACCGGCCCGGATTGCCGCTGGGCTGGGCGTAGGGCTGCTGAGACCCAGCGTAGCTTTGGCCGGGATTTTGCAGCTGGTCCAGCAGGTTTTGGTAGGCGTAGTTGTTGGGCTCCATGTTCACGGCGGTGCGGGCTTCGTCCCGGGCGCGGATGTTGTTGCCCAGGCCCTGGTTGGCCAGCGCGGCGTAGTAGTGCCACTGGGCGGTGCGCTCGTTCTGGGCGATACCGTTCAGGGTGTTCAGGGCTTCCTCATAAAATCCGCTGCGGATGTAGTTGGCTGCGGCGCGCAGTTCGGGGCTTTCCTGGCCGGTGGTGTAGGTCTGGCGCGCCCCGCCGGAGGTGCTGTAATACCCAAACCCGAACGGTCCAAAGCCAAACCCGCCGGTTCCGCCGCCAAAGGGGTTGCCGTACTGCTGGTTGTAGCCGCTTTGCTGGCCGTATCCCTGCTGGCTGTAGTTGCCCTGGGGATTGCCGTAGCTGCCATAGTTCTGGCCGCCGTTCTGCTTCATCCGCATGATCTCGCTGTAGGCGGCCTGTACTTCTTTAAAATGCTCCTCGGCGGTTGGGTCGTTGGGGTGCAGGTCGGGATGGTACTGCTTGCATTTCTGGCGGTAGGCTTTTTTGATGGTCTCGTCGTCGGCACCGGGGGTGATGCCCAAAACGCTGTACGGATCGGTCATTTCTGCTTCCCCTCTCTGTGCTTACGGATCGGCGCATACTTGCTCCACACGCCGGAATAAATGGTATTGTACAATAGTTTCCCCTCCGGGGTCTCTTTTAATATGGGCAAAAGTTCAAACTGCTGGGCGCACAGCCCCATCTGCTGGGTCAGCAGGTCGTGGCAGCGGTCCTCAAATTCAGTGGGGGGCAGGGTGTCGTGCAGCTCTTGCAGCGCGTTGAACTGCCCCTTGCGGGCGTCCTTGGGCAGGTCGTCGTAGGCGTCCATTAAATAAATGAATCCGCCCAACCCCCGGCCCATGGCCTGCAGGGTGGGGGACCAGATGTCCTCCCGGAAGGCGAACACCGCGCCCAGCAGGTCGCCAAAGGCGCGGCATAAAGCGTCCAGATCATGGGAGCCTGCTTTTTCCAGCGCGTTCAGCGCCTCCAGCTGTGCCGTGATGGCCGCCGTCTGTCGGGGCCAGCGCGCCCGGATGGCGGGCAGGTACGGCTCCAGCTTTTGCGCCTGGTGCAGGCTGGCACGGCTGTGGTCGTCCTGCCAGTTGTCCAAAAAATTGTAGTACGCCAGTGCAATGGTCATGTCGGCGGCGTAGTCCAAAAATTCGTTGGCGGCGCGGGGCCGTGCCTTGATGGGATGCGGTGCACACCGCCCGGCGGTAAATTGGGTTTCCGGCTCATACAGCGCCGTGTGCAGAATGGCGATAAATGCCAGATCGTAACTTAACGTCAGCTGGCCGGGCAGGCCGTACTTTTGGCCCAGCGTGCGGCAAAGGCCGCAGTAGTAAGCCTGGTAGCGGTCCAGCTCCGGCTTTTCCAACCCTTTGTGGTAGATGGTAACATACCCGAACATGGTGCGTCAACTCTTTTTAATGAACTGGTTGTGACACTTGGGGCAGGTGATGGAAATTTTGCCGCGCCCGCGGGGCACCCGCAGCTGCTGCCCGCACTGTGGGCAGCGGAAGTAGCGGTACTGCTTGCGCTGCTTAAAGCGCAAAATGTGCCGGTTGGCCCAGTCCACGACTTTGTTTTGCAGGGTGAGATATTTTAAATTTTCCGCATATCGTTTGGAACGATTGCGGCTGAGCACCCGGAAATAGCTGTAGATCAGCAAAATCAGCCCCAGCCAGTACAGCACCGGGCTGACCCAGGCCCCGATAATGACAAGGATAAAGGAAACGATGCACAAAAACCCGCCCAACTGGTCAAACCCATACCGCCCGGACATAAACCGCTGAAACCAGCTTCTCATGAAAAAACCACCTTTTGTATAGTCTATAGGCTATTATCCCACACAAATATTGGCAAATCGTGAACAGGAGGGGAAAAGAGTTTGAACAAATGGGGGAAAAATAAGAGGAAGTGACGGCTATTAATCTTCGGTTAAATCTCCGCCATGACAAAAATCAGCAAGGTCAAAGTCTGAATAAAACTCTTTTTTTCCAGGCCTGAATATTTCGTTTTGCCATGTAGTCACACCATCAATTATGCGCACTTTGTTTGAACAATGAGGGCAGGTGTACCAGGCCCAGCCATCAAAACCTGTCATAGGCGTGCCACAGATATTACACACAGGGTAATTGGCAGTATCTTGTGGTTCTTCAGTAGAATCATTAAGGTCCTCATCTGTGGAAGTACTATTTGTGCTGAGGGCAGCAGAACCTAAAATAAATCCAGTAAGAAGAAGAAAACCGCCGACAGTACGTCTTCTTTTCGTGTGAACGGCTTTGCATGTTTCACAATAGGAAGCGTTTGGGTCAGAAAGAATTTCGCCGCAATCTAAACAGATGCCTTTAATATTTGCAGGAGATATAGTGTTTTCGTATCCGCAAACTTGGCATACATGCTTGTTAGAATTAGGATTAAAGCTATTTTGGATATTTAAATAGGAATCGCATTTGTCGCAAAACCAAAATACATAACCGGAAGCTAAATCATTGTCAGAAAGTAAATAGCCACACTCTTCACAAACCCAAGCAGATTTTGTCTGATTTATACGCATCTTTCCATGGCGACAAGCGGGGCAGTAAATCCATTTCTTTACGTTACGGAGATACATGTGAGTTATACGACTGCTAATGCTTGGAAGTTGTTTTCTTGCGCTTTCCATAAAGTGTAAAGCCTCCTTTAATTTCATTCTATATTAGTAATTATAAGAAGTAAGAAGTGGAAATAAAGGATAAAATTGGAAAGATAGAAAGGGCTATTTTATTACAAAAGGAAAAATAGAAGTGACGACTTGATATGACTACATTATGATGACTTAATTTATAATTTTTACAAGTTTCACCACGCACTCGACCATTGTTTCATTTTCCAAGGGCAATTCTTTCACTTCTGTCCCATTCACTGGAACGGGGAAGTTGAAGATAATCTTCCTGATCCAGTTGCCATCCGGCTGCCTTTCCGGGAACAACTCGATTCGCTCGATAAATGCCCGCATAAATTCTTTTCGCTCCACCTCGGAGGCGGCTTCATAGACCTGATCGAACGCCAACAGTAAGCGATAGATGTTGTCGCCAGAAATTTTCTCCTGTCGGATGCTCCGTATCTGGCTTTGCACATCGTCAATCTGGACTTCAATCTCATCTATTGCGCCATATTGCTCGTCATAGCGGCGCTGCAAATCAGAAATTTTCCGGTCATAATACGGGTCATTCACATCCAAACCGTCCATCTGCCGTTCCAGGCGGGCTTTTGTGCCTAACGTCTGCCGAAACTGCGCTTGCAACGCTTCCAGCTGTTTCTCTAAGTCGTTCGTATCGACAGCGGAGCCAATTTTCGCCTTGATTGCATCCGCAAACCGTGGGTCGCTGACCATAGCGGAGATAATTGACGCTACCATGCGGTTCATCTCTGTCTGTTCAATGTTCAGCCGGAAAGTGCACTCGTGGCCTGTTGGCGTTACCGTATTCTTGCAGTAATAGTAATAGCGGGTCTTTTTGTCCTTGCTGTGGGCTTTTGCAATATTCCCGTACAGGCTTTTACCACAGCAGGGGCATTTCAGAATGCCGGACAGAATATGCGCATGGGTAGGATCGTTGACCTTCTCGCGCCGGTAAGCATTGATTTTCCGTTTTTCCTGCGCGAGGTTCCAATCTTCTTCTGAAATGATAGCCTCATGCTTTCCCCTCGTACACAGGGAACTCCGATTGCTCAACTACGTGCATCTCATTCCGTGTGCCGATCTTCTTCTCTGTCCGGCGTCTGCCATAGGCAATTTTCCCCATATATACCGGATTGTCAATGATACTTTTCACAAAGCTGGCGGAAAAACCGGGAATGGTGCCGTTCTGCCGCAGCTTCTTCACAAAGCCCTGCCGGTTCAGATATTTCGCCACACCGCTGACGCCATCGTTGGTGTGAATATAGCGGTCAAAGATGGTGCGGATCACGTCCACTTCATCCTCAGCAATCAACAGTTCGCCTTTTTCAAGGCGGTATCCATAAGGGGCAAAGCCACCGTTCCATTTTCCTTCACGGGCTTTCTGCTCCCGTCCGGCCATCGTCTGTGTCCGAATATTTTCACGCTCTATCTCTGCCACCGCAGAAAGGACAGAAATCATCAGCTTGCCGGAATCTTTGGAACTGTCAATGCCGTCTTCCACACAAATCAGATTGACACCGAAATCCTGCATCAGCTGCAAGGAATTCAGAACGTCAGCGGCATTCCTGCCAAACCGGGACAGCTTGAACACCAGCACATATTCCACACCGTCTTTGCCGTCCTGAATGTCTTGCAGCATCCGCTGAAATTCGTGCCTGCCCTGAATATTCTTGCCGGAAAAGCCTTCATCAGAATATTCACCAGCCACTACCATATCTTCGTATTCAGCGTATTTCCGCAGTTTGTCTCGCTGAGCATCCAGACTGTATCCGTCCACCTGCATGGAAGTAGATACCCGTGTGTAGAGATAACATTTTGTTTTAGTTTTCTTCATGCAGGCCGCCCCTTTCTTCCAGCTCTAAACATTCATCCGTTACTTTCTTCTTCGCCAGACCTTCATTCTGAATGTAGTACTCCAACAAACGGAGCACATATTCCGGCGCATGGCGGTTATCCAGTTCCCATTCTGTCACAGTCCGATAGGGAATCTGAAAATATTTACAAAATTCCTTGCGATTCATGCCAGTGCTTTCCCGCAATTCTTTTATTTTGGTTTTGCAGTCCATTTCATTTACCCCATAAAGCAAAAATACACGTTGCGTATTTATTATAGCATACGCCAAACAAATACGCAACGTGTAAATTTAATTTATATCAAGCGGCTTTGTCAAATTCCTGATACACAGGAACGGGTTGCTTTCCTGATACCGCAGACTGTGTACGGCCATCCTTCTCAGTCTCCTGCATCTGCCCCAACAGCTGTGGCCCGTACTTCTGCAACAGCCGCGCCATCACATCAACACAGCGGTCAAATGCCGCATTATATTTTGGATCATCATAAACTTTGCTCAATAGGCCGCTCCTTTCCTCTATGGCTGCTCTGCGCATAGATGTTCAAAACTTCTGCCGGTATCTGTTCCAAAATCGCCACGGCACTGTCATAGTCGCGCCGCAGCTTGAGGTCTTCGATCTGCTTTAGGGTGCTGACCTTCTGCGCCGATGCAAGAGATTCTTCCAGCTCGGCATTTTTCGTTTTCAGCTTTTTGTTTTCGGATGCTGTTTTCGTAAAAGCCACGCCATATTTCCGCAGCAGCGTGTCCATCTTCTCCACGCTGGGAATATAGCTATCCAGAATCTTGCAGATTTCCTCCGCCCGGCTTTTGGCGTTAAAGGGATTGATTCCAGTGAGCAGATCCTCCAGTTTGCTTTTCTGTTTGGTCAGTCTGGTCATCTCCTTAAATACGCGGGGCGGGATATGGTCGCGCCCGGTCAGGCTGGCGCTCTCGCCACGCTCCAAATCTGGAAACTTCTTGACCATGTGTTTCCAAAACTCATCCTGCCACCAGGTCAGCTTCTTTTTATTGCCCATGATGTCTTTGGCGCTGAGCCTGCCATCCTCCGTCAAAGGGACAAAACAAAGGTGCATATGGGGCGTTTTCTCGTCCATATGCACCACGGCGGATATAATTGTCTCTTTGGACTGATGCTGTTCCAGAAAGTGCAGAGCTTCCTCGAAAAATACCCGAATTTCCGCCCGTTTCTTTCCCTTAAAGAACTCCGGGCTGGCTGTGAACAGCGTCTCGATCATACGGATACTGTCTTTCCGGGTACGGCATCCGGCAGCGGCAATTTGCCTCTCTGACTCGGCCCGGTACTTGCCGGGCGGTTTGACCAGATGGAAGTTGTACTTGCTTCGGCTGGTATCCACATCGGGATTACTGGCGTACTTTTCCTTTGTGCGCTCGTTATGGGCCTCGATATTGCCGATTTCAGGCCCCTTATATTTGGCAAATCGCATAATCGCGTATTGTGCTTTTTCCATACTCAATCCCTCCGTTTCTGCCAGACAATGTCATATCCCAGCACGTCAGCCAACTCCACGGCCTCCCGATACCGCAGCGATTCCCGCTGCAATTTTCCGGAAAGATTGGATACGCTGTCGCTCCACCCATACTCATCGTGCAGCTGGTCAACGACTTCCTGCATGGTGTAACCGGCGCGGATGATCTGCGCCTTGATTTCGTTTCGGATACTTGACTTCATAAAATATATTCCTCCATTTTCGCAAGTGAAGCCCTTTGTCACTTGATAGATAAAACATGATTTTCGGTTGCGTCATAAAAAGAACCGGCTACGCTGGGGAGCGCACCGGCTTTGGTCAATGGTGAAATTTGTGCAAATGCTGTTTTGCGATAGAAATGATTCCCTGCGTATCGTTGGTCAACGGCGGAATATTCGACTTCACAGAAATGCGGGACTTTTCACTGTTCGGGCTGTATTGTCACAAAATGCTGCAATCTGTACGTCGTTCCGTGAGCCGCCATCCGGCGAACTGTATACGGATAAAAGAGAAACATTTCGCTGTTTTGAGATTGCTCTAAAATATGCCTGCAAAATTACCGCTTTTACTGACCGCTTCAGGTGTGGTCAAAATGACCACACCTATTTCACAGCACAAAAGCGCGAAGAATTTCACGGTTCTGGTGGTGGACAAAATATCCATAACCACTTTTACACATCAAAATAGGTGTACCCAAAATGGGCACGACCACTTTATCCAAATGAAGCGCCTCTACAATATATGAGGTAACAGGGTCAATCGCTGCGTACATACGTACCGGCGACCAGATCGGAAATCAATCCCGCCAGTCTTCCGGTACGTACGTACACTGTGAAGCGTCCGTAAACTCGTTTATATGCGGCCTTGCCACTGCCTCGATCCCCATAAAGCCCCATACCCGGCGTCCTGCCGAATTGGTAATCGTGTTGCAGTGTTCCAGATTGTACTTACCGCAGGCTGCCACCAGCGCATCGCTGAAGCTGCGGCGTTTGAGTGCAGTCAGGCTATTTTCCTCGCACCACATCCGGTAAATGTCGTAGCAATCCTTTGAACTGATGGACGCATCCGCTTTCAGCCGGATATAGCCCTCGGATTCCAGAAAATCAAACACGTTATTGTTGTCCCGCTTGACGGCCTCCCGGTTCTCTCTGGTGCGCTGGCTCTCGGTGAACTTGAAGTTGTTCGCCACCAGCCGCTGCAATCCCGCAAAAGCCCAGAGGAAGATACCCTCGACCTCCGCTTTCATCTTTTCGGCCAAGTCGGGATCATCCACGCGGGTGGCAGGTTTCTCTTTGGTGGTCAGCACCAACTGCCGCCGGTAAAAGCCATCACTGCGGTCAAAGAGCGCCTGCAAGTCGCCATTGCTGAATGCCAGCAGCCGGGCGCACATCCAGCCTTGGTAGCTCTGCTTGCCCTTGCGCTCCAAATCCATCTTACCCTGTGCGGTGACAATGGATTTGACGTAGTTGGTCTGCCGTAGGGCCTCCATCCGCATATCGTCATCGACACACAGAAGGATGTGTTCCAGGTCAGCGCGGGCGAAGCGGTTCTCGGAAATTTTGCCGATGCTGCCGTCCTTCATATTGCTCCCGAACAGGGCGGCCAGCACCGCACCGATCTGGCTCTTGCCCTCGCCGCCGTTGCCCTTGATCACCATCATGCGCTGGCCTTTGTTGCTGGGAATCAGGCAGTATCCGATGAACTCCTGCAAGGTGGGAATGTCCTCCGGATAGAGCAGTCCCTCCAAAAAAGCCAGCCAGCGGGTCGGTGTGGGAGCATCGGGATTGTAGGCTACCGGCAGGCGACAGCGGACAATCTCCGGCCTGCCCTCTGTAAAGGTGCCATCCAGAAACAACGTGCCGTTTGCCAGATGAATGCGGTCAGCCTCCGGCGGGAAATCCTCTACCAGCGCCGCCAGCTTCATCAGCTCCACGATATTGCTGATTTTGCGGGGAATGTTGCTGACCGCACAGCAGCGCAGCTCGTCAAAGATTTCGCTGCGTAGGGGCAGATCATTGGTCACGCGGCCATCAGGCGTGAAAAAAGCCCCGTTTGTGTAGATGATTTTGTGTCTGCCGAGAAAATCATCACAAAACAGGGCTTCATTGATACTCTTGCCGTCAAACCAGATGGGCTGGTTGGCCTCACGCGATTGCTCGTTCTTCGCCACGGTGACACACCTCCTTTTCCAGACGTTGGAGCCGCTGCTCCAGCGTGTCGATGGTGTCGTCCATCAGCAACATATCCACCGCCTTCACACGCTGCTCCAGTTCCGCAAACATGAGCACGTCCAACAAGTGATTTACATACTCCATCATCTGACACGCCTCCACGAAATGGTCGTCCAGTTCATCCTCCGGCGATTGCGGGGCATATTCGACCTTCCAGCGTTCCAGCAGATGCAGATAATCGCAGAGCACCCGCTGGCAGTGTATCTCATCGTTGCGGAAATCCTGCGCCAGCGGATAGGGCTTTTTCAAAGCCATCGCTGCCGGGGGCTTGTCCGGGTCGATGCCAAAGTCATAGGCCAGCTTCTTTGCGGCCTCGTAGCTGCTCAGGCCGAACAGTCGCGCCACAAAATCGATCACATCCCCGGTAGCCCCGCAGCCAAAGCAATAGAAATAATCCCTGTTCAGCTTCATGCTGGGATGCCGGTCATCGTGGAAGGGGCAGCAGATCATATCGCCCCGGTTGACCTTACAGCCGTAGTATTCGGCGGCCTGCTTCACGGTGACAGCGGATTTTACAGTTTCAAATAAATTCATAGGCTTTGTCCTCCATTATTTATTGACGGTATCTGCCCGTCTGCCTGAATATACGGGGAAAAAGCCTATAAACCGAAAAATCCGCTAAAAGTGCAAGAAATGAAAAAACGCCGCCCTGAAATCTTGCAAAAATGCAAGACCTCAGAGCGGCGAAGCCAGCGGAAAGCATTTGCCCGCGCTGGTTTTATCAGGTATAATGGATAAAGAGAGTTTTCAGAAGAGAGGTGCGTCACATGGAGGGAGCCTATCTGCCCGGCAATATCCGGCAGCGGATGCAGGAGCTTATGAAGGAACATAAAATTACCCAGGCACAGCTGGCGACCCGCATCGGCAGCACCGAGAGCGCCATCAGCCGGTTTGTCAGCGGTAAGACTGATAAGATCAGCACAGAACATTTGCTCCGCATTGCGAAAGTGTTTGAAGTCTCCACAGATTTCCTGCTGGGGGAAGTCAACACGCCCGACCGGACAAATTTTGATATTGAAGAACTGGGCCTGTCGGTGCAGGCGGCGCGGAATCTGTACACCGGAAAAGCCAATGCAGAGATCGTCAACCGCCTTTTGGAAAGCCCTCGCTTTGCAGAAGTCACCTATATGATTGAGCAATATTTTGACGATACGCTGGCCGCCGGTTTCGCCGGACAGAACCAGATGCTTACTACTCTCAGCGCCATGCTACGCCGAAACAATAAAACAGACGCTGCGGTGCAGGCGGCCAGAACTGTCAACCGGCAGAAAGTTCCCGTATATCAGGCAGACCTGACGATGATACAGAACACATTTATGGCGGCGCTGCGGGAAGTGAAGAAAGAGATCGGCAACGATTTCACAGCAGCGCAGTCCTTGACCAAGGGCATCACTCAGCAGATGTTTACCGAACTCACCAAAGGGGCGGATGTTCATACTCCGACCATCACGCCCGAAATGATTTCCGCCGCCGTCACCCAGAGCGCAGCGGGGATGGACGGTGTGCAAAAGGAAGCATTAGACAAGTTCGGTCAGGCGCTGACGGAATTTCTCCAATCCACCTTAGACCACGCGCAGGAGAAGCAAAATGCCGACCCGGAGCAATGAGCAGCTGTGCAGACTGGCACAGAAAGGGGATACGGCTGCCCGTGACATTCTGCTGGAAAAGAATCTGGGATTCATCCGAAAAATTGCGCTGGAGCAATACCGAAACATGGGGCTGGATGAAAATGATATTGGAATTGATTTGGATGATTTGATGCAGGAGGGAAGTATCGGCCTGCTGAACGCGATCCCTTTGTTTGATGCCGGACGGGGCATGAAATTTCTGACCTATGCAGCACCGGCGCTCCGCAACGCCATGACGGACTGCATCCGCGCCGCCCTCGGTTTATTTGAGCAACGGATGGCGGATAAGAAGGACGGCCCCGGCTTCCAGAGAGTATATCTGGATGACGTTCTCTCAGAGGATGAACGGATGCTGCGGATCGAAGCCATAGCCGACCCTCACACCCAAACGCCGGAGCAAATCTATATCCAAAAAGAGCAGCTGATAGAATTGTATGCGGCGCTGGACAAGCTGACAGCCAGAGAGCAGACCTATCTGCTGTACCGCTATGGCTTTACCGATGGAATCGAGCACCCGCTGATCGGCGCGGCGCTCCATTTCCATCTCAGCGAGAGCCGGACAAAGAAGGTGGAGGGCGAGGCGATGGACAGCCTGCGCGGAAAGCTGCCGTGGTGGTTCTGATACGATGGGAAGCAGCGGCTGACGGGGGCTTTGATATACCTTTGTTCCGCAAATGACACGGCTGACAGACAGTGCTTGCCCGCACCGCCTGCCAGCCTTTTTCTGTCGCTTATGCTGCCCCGCAAGGGCAACCTTTCCCGCCAGAACGCCGCAACTGTGGCCACACTTTTCAGGGTGTGCTACAATTCCGGCTGCCATCTGCTCCACAAAGGTATAACACACTAGACTTTCCTACGGAAAATCGTGTGCCACGAAACCGCCGGTTTCTTTGGATTCTTCCGGTCAAAGGGGAACACTATCCCCTCTGAACACCCCAGACAAAGGAGAACTCTGTTCCCTTTTGGAATCCCCTTGCCAATAGGGATGCTGCCGCCCTATTGAATGATTTAGATAAAAAACAAAATAAAGCATAGTTCGCCAGCACACCGCTATTCTGTCATTACCTTACACAGACATCTTGTAACTTTTTCGTTAAGCCTATTGACTCTGATACTTCGGAAGAGATATAATATAGTTGCTACTTAGCGAGCCTAAATAGCAAAGCTAAAGAGAGGCGACGATATGAATAACAAATATGTCCAGCAATTCAAAAAAGGCTCTCTGGAAATGATACTTTTGTGCCTAATCGGACGCAAGGAAACTTATGGATATGAAATTATAACTGAATTGAACAATAGTGCGTCTGTTTTGGGATATGCGAAAGAGGGAACCATTTACCCCATTTTGTATCGTTTGCAGGAAGCAGAACTAATCAAATGCCGATTGGCTCCGGCTGCGGCAAATGGCGGCTCAAAAAAGTATTATTCTTTAACGGATAAAGGCAGGAATGTACTTGATGAACTAATCTTATTTTGGTCAAGCTATGAAAACTGCGTAAACGGCTTTATAGAAAGTTATCAACAAGCGAGGGTATCCAAATGAAAGAACAATATATCAAACAGGTTGAAAAGGAACTATCTTTACCACGCAAAATGAAAAAAGAGGTTGTACGTGACTTGAATGAAGTTTTTGCGTCTGCTATGGAGCATGGAGAAACAGAGCAGCAGATTATCCAGCGTTTGGGGACGCCAAAAGAATTTGCAGACAGCACCGCAGAACAGTTTGGCATTGATAACACCAAATCGAAAAAAAGGAACGGTATCATTTCTACTCTTGCTGCGCTTGTTATCGCGGCTGCTGCCTTTTCGGTATATGCTGTTACACAATCAGGAAAAGTACCAGAAGGAGCAATCGGACAAGCCGACGCGACAACAAATATACAGATTGAGGGCGCGTTTGCCTTTGATATTTCGCAAATCCTTTTGGCTATTGGGTTTGCAGCAACAGCTATTGCTCTTTTGTTAATTATCCGAACCATACACAAAAACAGGAGGTAACCAATGAAGAAATATATTTCTGTATTCACAATCATGATTATGATTTTTTTGGCTGCGTGTTCTAATCAAAATACCTCATCTACACCGACAAGCAATGAGAACAATACGCAATCTAATAGTGTTACAAAATTGGACGAGGGTGTTTGGCCTGAGAATGAGTACACAGAGGGGCTTCCTGTTGCGCCTGGTACGGTTGCATGGGCTACACTTGATACAGAACATGAGAATTGTAATATCAACCTTACCGGTATTAGCGAAAACGACTATAACGAGTATATGGAGCTTTTGAACCAAGAAGGCTTTTCCGTAATTGAAAATGTGTCAGAGGAAATCGAGGGAGAAAACTATGTTTCTATCGGGACACTTTTATCAAACGACGAAAAGTGGTTAAGTATCAGCTACATACCCAATAGTCTAACTATCTACATTTCCTTTGACAATAACTGAAAGAGATCACGGAATAGCAAAGCCAGCCGAGCCAGTCAACGGTCAAGATGAACGGCGCAAGCGCCGCCGTTGACAGCCCCGCCCGCCTTTGCAGATAGGCAATCAAGGGGCGACAGCAAGGAGTGCTGCCGCCCACAGTATTATCAGAGAGGGAGAATTCTATGAGAAATCGGATTGTAAAAGTGACAGAAGTTGTAGTCAGAAGCGCTTTTTACATCATCTCAAACTATGTATTTGTTAGCATGGGACTATCATTTCATACTCAATGGATTTCAATTCTATTTTTGCTTTCAATGGTATGGTCTACTATTGATTACGGAAAGTCCATAAATGAAATAATCGAAAAAAAGGTAATTGCTGAAATACTATGTATATGTTGCATTGCACTGAGTATAGCGATGGCATATTTTGTGGGATATATTCAAGGAGCATTCGTTTCCCTCTGAAAATACAGGGCCACAACTTTCCGCTTAATATATCAGTATGGAACAAGTTATCAAAAAGTCATGAATGCTCGTAGCTCACCGGCCCGGCCAGCAAAAGCAGTAAATCTGAAATTGATTTACTGCTTTTTTGCTCAATAGACTCTTAAATCATCTGAAAATATTTCAACGCATCCCTGATCGCCGCTTCCTTCTCCGGCGGACATTTTGGCACTTTGGCATCTTCCTTCTTTGACAGGTTATAATTTTGCCCCACATCCAGCCCGCACTTGCGCTTTATCTGTGAGATGTACAGGGAAGATACCTTCAAACCGGTATGCTCCAACACATACGCCTTGATCTGCTCATAAGTCGCGCCCTTCTGGAAGCCGGACATATCCATATCTTCCAGCGAGAACTCCACCCGCACCTTCTTTGAGTCGATTTCTCCCTTGGAAAGCAAAACAACCGTCTCCACATGTTTCGTCCGGGGGAAGAGGTCTACCGGCTGCACCTCTTCGGCCTTATACCCGTGCTCTACCAGCCAGCGGGTGTCGCGGGCGGCGGTGGCGGCGTTGCAGCTTACCATGACCACCGTGCGCGGGGCCATGGCGGCGATGGCTGTCAGCGTGGCTTCGTCGCAGCCTTTGCGCGGCGGGTCAACGACGATGACATCGGGGCGCACGCCCTCGGCGGCCAGCTGGGCCGCAGCGGCACCGGCGTCCTGGCAGCGGAAGTCGGCCTTGTCGGCGGCAAGGTCCAGGCGGGCGGCGGTCTCTTTCGCGCCGTCTACAGCCTGGGGCACGACCTCAACGCCTACCAGGCGGCGGCAGTCGGGCAGCATCGAAAGCCCGATCGTGCCCATGCCGCAGTAGAGATCCAGCAGGAAATCATCCGGCGTCAGCGCGGCAAATTCCCGCGCTTTGGCATACAAGGCTTCGGCGGCGGGGGTGTTGACCTGGTAAAATTCGTGCACACCCATCCGAAGCGAGACCCCGGACAGGGTATCCTCGATATACCCGGGACCGAGCGCCACACGGGTTTTAGCACCCAAAATCACATTGGTGCGGGCGTTGTTGCGGTTGATGAGAATGGTCGTTAAATCGAACTCTTTTTGCAGTGCTTCGCAAATCTCCGCCTCGTTGGGCAGGCCGTTTCCGTTCACCACAAAGCAGAGCAGCCGCTGGCCGCTGTGCCAGCCCTGGCGCATGTACAAATGGCGCACGCGGCCGGTGTGGGTTTCCTCGTTGTAGGCGGTGATGCCGTTTTCTTCCAGTAGGGTGCAGGCGCGGGCGGCCAGGGCGTTCATCCAGTCCGGCTGCAGCTTGCAGTCGGCGCAGGGGACGATGCGATGGCTGCGGCCCGCAAAAAAGCCGGTCACCAGATGCCCGTTTTCGTCGGTGCCGACGGGCAGCTGCACCTTGTTGCGGTAGCGGTCGGCGGCGGGGGCGCCCAGCACCTCGTGCACAGGCACGTCCAGCTTGGCCAGGCGCTCAAAAGCATCCCGTACAAACTGCGTTTTGGCGGCGCACTCGGCCGCATAGCTGATATGCCGCAGGCCGCAGCCGCCGCAGGGGCCGGCTACGGGACAATCCTGTTTGACGCGGCCGGGGCCGGGGGTCAGCAGCTTTTCCAGTTTGCCGAAGGCATAGCCTTTCATGGGCTTGACGATGCGCACTTCGGCTACATCGCCGGGGGCGGCGGCTGCGACAAAAACGGCCTGGCCGTCATGATGGGCCACGCCGCTGCCGTCGTTGGAAAGGGATTCAATGGAGAGGGTCAGGATCTGATTTTTCTGAAAGGCCATGGTTGCTCCTTACATTTTGCTCTTTACTGCTGGGCGGCTTTCTGCTCGGCGTCCAGGGTGGTCAGGTACTTGCTCGGCGGGACTTTCTTTACCTTTTTGAAGACGCGGGAAAAGTAGAACTGATCAAAGAAGCCGACCGACACCGCGATCTCGGCGATGGACAGGGTGGAATTCTTCAGCAGGCTGCAGGCCTCACTGATACGATAATGCGTCAAATAATCGATGGGGCTTTGCCCAACGTTGGACATAAACACGCGGTACAAATGGCTGCGGCTGACGCCGACGGCCTTGGCGATGTCGTCCACCGAGATGTCGTGGGAATAGTTGAACTGGATATACTTGATGGCGGCCAGCACATACTGGCTGCTGGAGGAGCCCACGTTGGGCATGGCTTCGCGGGCCGCCTGCATCAGGTGGGCCATAAAGATATAGAGGTAGCCGGTCATCAGGGCCTCGCACTGGGGCTCCGGCCCGCGGGACAGGTAGATGTTGTACAGCGCTTCCCGCACGGCCTGGGGATCCTTGCAACGGTGTACCGGTTGAGTGTCCGAGAAGGGCGTCTGCTGCACCAGCTTATTGGCGCAGGCCCCGTTGAAGCCTACCCAATAGTACTCCCACGGGTCGGTCTCGTCCGCCGCATAGGTGATCAGCTGGTTGGGCTTGGCCAGAAACAGATCGCCCTCCTGCAAGGTATAGGACGACCCGTTGACCTGGTACACGCCGCGGCCCGCCACCACCAGGTGGATGAGGTAATGATCGCGCACGCCGGGGCCCCAGGTGTGGCCCGGCTGGCAGTACTCATGCCCGCAGTTGAAGATGGACAGCTCTACATTATCGGTGTAGCTCTGCTTATAGGATTGCTTGGTTTCGTTATCCATGACAGCTCCCTCTCCGCGCGGTGCCGCCCCGGCACCGCGCCGCCTTGCCTGCAGCCGGGGCCGCGGGCAAAATATAGTAATTTTATTATAGCAGGGGATTCATCAAAAGTCCATAAAAGCGCCGTAAAAAAATGTTTACTTTCTTTCAAAATTTGTTATACTAAGATTAAGAACCCGGCAGGCGGCGGTGTACTTTGTCCGTTTGCCTAAAAGATACAGGCTCATTTTGTGCATACTGGCGAAAAGAGCCGCGCAACAGAAAGGCGAGTGCAATTATGGCGAACACCATTGAACTGAAACAGCAGATCCAGCAGGGTGCCTATGATGCAGCTTTTGTAAAACTTTACGGTGCTGATGTGGACGTAAACGCCCAGCGTGAGCGTTACATTTCCGTCATCGACCAGTTCGAGAACGAGTTTGGCTCCGGACGCTCGGTGCGCCTCTACTCCGCCCCCGGCCGCACCGAGATCGGCGGCAACCACACCGACCACAACAACGGCGTGGTGCTGGCGGGTTCCGTCAACCTGGACATTGTGGCGGTCGTTTCCCCCAACGAGGAGAACATCATCCGCGTCAAGTCCCTGGGCTTTGAGAAGATCGACGATGTGGACGTGACCAACCTGGTCCCGCAGGAGCAGGAGAAGGAGCACTCCGCTGCCCTGATCCGCGGCGTGGCCGCCGGTATCGTCAACGCGGGCGGCAAGGTCGGCGGCTTTGACGCCTACACCACCAGCAACGTGCTGCGCGGCTCCGGCCTGTCCAGCTCCGCTGCCTTCGAGGTCTGCATCGGTGCCATCCTGCGCGGCGAGTACAACGATAACGACATGGAGAAATTCTCCCAGGTCAAGATCGCCCAGATCGGCCAGTATGCCGAGAACGTTTTCTTCGACAAGCCCTGCGGCCTGATGGACCAGACCGCCTGCGCTGTCGGCGGCGTCATCACCATCGACTTCAAGGATCCGGCACACCCCATCGTGGGCCAGACATCCATCGACCTGGCCAAGCACAAGCTGGCCATGTGCATCACCGACACCAAGGGCAGCCACGCTGACCTGACGGATGATTACGCTGCCATCCGCCGCGAGATGGAGAGCGTGGCCGAGCAGATGGGCAAAAAAGTCCTGCGCGAGGTGGACGAGGACGCGTTCTACGCCGCCATCCCGCAGCTGCGCAAGGCCGTGGGCGACCGTGCTGTGGTGCGTGCCATCCACTTCTACAACGACTGCCGCCGCGCCGCCGCCCTGTGCGATGCCGTGCGCGCCGACGATATGGATACCTTCCTGAAGCTGATCGTCGAGGGCGGCCACTCCAGCTTTGAGTTCAACCAGAATGCTTACAGCATCAAGAACTACAAGGAGCAGGGGGTGCCCATCGCACTGGCCCTGAGCCAGAAAGTGCTGAACGGCCGCGGTGCCTGGCGTCTGCAGGGTGGCGGCTTCGCCGGCACCATCCAGGCATTTGTGCCTTATGATCTGCTGGATACTTACAAGGCGACCATCGATGCCTGCTTCGGCGAAGGCAGCTGCCATGTGCTGAATATCCGCAACTATGGCGCGGTGCCGGTTACTGTGGACATGTAATTATTATATTCTGCTTTGCGGGGGACACCACCATGTGGTGTCCCCCGCAAAGTGTAAACATATAAAAAAATCAAGAATTCCGTTCCCAAATCAAAGCCAGGCCCTTAAACAGCAGATCTCCATCATACAAAATCTTCCGTTTGCAGCAGGGCATGATGTAAGGCGCTAAGCCGCCGGTGGCGACTACCGTCAGCGGTTGGCCCAGTTCCGCTTCCACACGGTCGGCCAGGCCGTCCAGCATGGCGGCAGTGCCAAACATCGCGCCGTTGTTGAGCGCCTCGACCGTGTTGCGGCCGACCAGATGCTCCGGCGGTTCCGGGGCGATGGGCGGCAGCTGGGCCGTGCCTGCACTGATGGCCCGCAGGCTGGTCTGCACGCCGGGCACGATGAACCCGCCTAAAAAGCAGCCCTCGGCCGAAAGCACATTGTAGGTCGTGGCTGTGCCCATGTCCACCGTCATGCAGGGCAGGGGATAATGCGCTGCGGCGGCTGCGGCATCAGCCAGACGGTCGCGGCCTACGCGGTCCGGCTCGTCCACGGCAAAGGTCAGGCCGGTGTCCAGCGCGTTGCTCACAATTAAAGCGTCCCTGCCGGTCAGCCGCCTGCAGGCGTGGGCCAGTACGGGCGTTAAACCCGGTACTACGCTGCACACGATGACGCCCTCGCAGGCGGTGGGGTCGACCTTTAAGCGCCCCAGCAAAAATCGCAGCTCGGCGGCGTATTCATCCGCTGTGCAGCGGGGGCGGGTGACCATCCGGGTGGTGAACAGGATGTCGCGGTGCGCTTCGCCCGCCAGCCCGCCGATGCAGATGTTGCTGTTGCCGATGTCAACTGCTAAAACCATGGTGTTTGTCTCTTTTCCTGAAAATGTAGCATCATTATAGCAGATTGACGACAGTGCTGTAAACGGGTATACTAACATTATGAAGGATGTGATCTCCATGAACCTGAAAGGCAAAACCATCGTCCTCGGCATTACCGGGGGCATTGCCGCTTATAAAATGCCCAATGTGGCCCACGCGCTGGTCAAACTGGGCGCCGACGTCCATGTGCTGATGACCCAGAACGCCACCGAGTTCATCACCCCGCTGGTGTTTGAAACACTGACAAATCGCCGCTGCATCGTGGATACGTTTGACCGCAATTTCCAGTACGACGTGGCACATGTCAGCCTTGCCAACGCCGCCGACCTGATGCTCATCGCCCCGGCCACGGCCAATGTGATTGCCAAAATGGCCCACGGCCAGGCCGACGACATGCTGACCACCGTGACCCTGGCGGCCCACTGCCCCAAGCTGGTGGCCCCGGCCATGAACACCCACATGCTGGAAAACCCCATTACCCAGGATAACATCAGGACGCTGGAGCATTACGGCTTTACGGTCATCCCGTCCGGCTCCGGCCTGCTGGCCTGCGGCGACGTCGGCTCCGGCCGTCTGCCCGAGGAGAGCGTGCTGGTGGATTACGTGCTGCGGGAGCTGGCCTGCGAGAAGGACCTGACGGGCAAAAAGGTGGTGGTCTCGGCCGGTGCCACCCAGGAGCCGATGGACCCCGTGCGTTACCTGACCAACCACTCCACCGGCAAGATGGGTTACGCCGTGGCCCGTGCCTGTATGCTGCGCGGCGCGGAGGTCGTGCTGCTGTCCTCGACGAGCTGCACCCAGCCGGACGTGCCTTTTGTGAAGAAGGTGCCGTTCACCACGGCCAAAGACCTGTTTGAAGCCGTAAAGGCCAACGCCATGGATGCCGATGCCCTGGTGATGGCTGCCGCCGTGGCCGACTACCGCCCGGCGGAAGTAGCATCGGACAAGGTGAAAAAGCACGATGGCGAGATGAACATCGCGCTGGAACGCACCGATGACATTTTGGCGTGGGTCGGCGCACACAAGCCGGAAACGCTGTTTGTCTGCGGCTTCTCGATGGAGACGCGGGATCTAGTCGAGAACTCCACCGCCAAGCTGAACAAGAAGAAGATGGACATGATCGTGGCCAACAACCTGAAAGTCCCCGGCGCCGGGTTTGGTGTGGATACCAACGTGGTAACGATCATCACCCACGAGGGGGCAGAGCAGTTGCCGCTGCAAAGTAAAGATGATGTAGCCATGGCGATTGTGGATCATTTTGCCTGATTTTTGATATTGTGCTAGACCGGCTCTGCCTACCTTGCGGCAGAGCCTTTTATAATGGCATATTGCTGTTAAAACGAGAGAGCCGCCGCAGGGTGGCGGCGAACGAAAGCCACAACCTAGGGCAACACCGCACAATTCCCGCTTTACAGCTTAAGCACCGCTGCTGCGGCTGCGAAGCACAATCTGCGTCGCAAAAATGCTCGATAATACATCCAGTATTATCTGCGCTTTTTGCTTAGCAGCTTGTACTTCTCGCTCGCCGTATCGGCACTTAGAATTATGCGGTATTGCCCTAGATAAATAAAATACTAAAACCACCCCTTTCCGCATACTCATGCAAGAGAATGAGCACAGCGAAAAGGGGGACTTTTTATGTGTGGGATCGCAGGGCAGATCGGGCGGGACCCGCGGGTGATCCAAGGGCAGTATGCGGCCTATTGCGCGATGCAGCAAACTTTATCCCGCCGTGGGCCGGACCAGCGGGGCATGTTCATCAGCGGGCGGGCGGCGCTCATCCATGCGCGGCTGGCGGTGGTGGATATTGAGAACGGCCTGCAGCCCATGCAGCTGGATTGGCAGGGCGAAAGCTATACCCTCGTGTATAATGGCGAGCTGTACAACACGCCGGAACTGCGCACCGCGCTGCAAAACAAGGGCCACAGCTTTACCAGCCATTCGGATACCGAGGTGCTGCTGCACGCCTTTGCCCAGTGGGGGGCGGACTGCCTGAAACGCTGCAACGGCATTTTTGCCTTTGCCGTCTGGGCGCAGCGGGCGGGCAGGTTGTTTTTGGCGCGGGACCGCTGCGGGGTCAAGCCGCTGTTTTACGTGCAGACAGGGGATAGCCTGCTGTTTGGCAGCGAGATCAAGACCCTGCTGGCCCACCCGGCCGTGCCGCCCCGGGTGGACGCCAACGGCCTGGCCGAAGTGCTGCTGCTTGGTCCCGGCCGTACGCCGGGGTGCGGGGTGTTCAAAAATATCCGAGAGCTGCTCCCCGGCCAGTGCGCCGTGTATGAGGCTGACACCGGCCGCCTGACCCTGAACCGCTACTGGCAGCTGACTGACCACGACCACCCCGACGACTTCGAGACCACCGCCCGCAACGTGCGGGATTTGGTCGTGGATGCCATCCAGCGGCAGCTGGTCAGTGATGTGCCGGTGGCGACGTTTTTGTCCGGCGGGTTGGATTCCAGCCTGATCTCGGCGGTGGCGGACACCTATTTTACCGCGCGGGGTCGGCAATTGCAGACGTTCTCGGTGGGGTACAAGGACAACCGGCGGTATTTCCACGCCACCAAGTTTCAGCCCGGGGCCGACGCGCCCTACATCCGCAAGATGAACGACTTTTTGGGCGCACGGCACCACTGGGTCACGCTGGACACCCCCGAACTGGTGCTGGCGCTCTACGCCGCGGTGGAGGCCCGCGACCTGCCCGGCATGGCGGACGTGGATTCCTCGTTGCTGCTGTTCTGCCGCCAGATCAAGCCCCATGCCACGGTGGCGCTTTCGGGCGAGTGCGCCGACGAAATTTTTGGCGGTTACCCATGGTACCGCGACCCCGCCGTGCGGGAAAAGTACGGCTTCCCCTGGGCGCAGTCCACGGCCTACCGGGCGGCATTTATAAAGGAGGGCGTGCTGGGGGACATCGACCCGGCAGCGTTTGTGGATGCGCGGTATCAGCAAACGCTGGCCGAAACCTCGGTGCTGCCGGGGCGGGATGCAGTGGAGACCCGGATGCGCCAGATGGTCAATTTGAACTTTGCCTGGTTCATGCAGACGCTGCTGGACCGCAAGGACCGGATGAGCATGTACTCGGGCCTGGAGGTGCGCGTGCCGTTCTGCGATTATCGCATTGCAGAGTATCTCTACGCTGTGCCGTGGGATTTTAAGGATTACCAGGGACAGGAGAAGGGCCTTTTGCGCTACGCCATGCAGGGCGTTTTGCCCAAAGAGGTTTTGTGGCGGCGCAAGAGCCCCTACCCCAAGACCTGGAACCCGGCGTATTTAGCGGCAGTCAGTGCCGAGCTGCGGCGGGTGATTTCTGACCCGGCGGCGCCGCTGCTTGCCATTATCAAAAAGGAGGCACTGGAAGTACTGCTGGCCAGCGGGGCCGACAACCCCGTGCCCTGGTACGGCCAGCTGATGACCACGCCGCAGACGATCGCCTGGTTTTTGCAGGTAAATTATTGGATGAAGAAATATCGAGTTGAACTGGTTTGAATTTTGTGGGATGGTGGCAGCACTGTCCCACATTTTTTCATAAGGCTATCGCACAATTTTCACAAATGGCGGCTATACTTTATCATGTCCATGACTCTGCATAGAAAAAGGGGAGAGCATTTTGATTCAAGTCGAACATCTGACGAAACGCTACGGCGGCCATACCGCTGTGGATGACATCAGCTTTACCGTTGAGGACGGCTGCATCTACGGCCTGCTGGGGCCGAACGGCGCGGGCAAGTCTACGACCATGAATATCATCACCGGTTACCTGTCGGCCACCGACGGCACCGTGACCATCAACGGCCATGATATTGCCGAGGAACCCGCCGCCGCCAAGGCCTGCATCGGCTACCTGCCGGAGCAGCCGCCGCTGTACCAGGATATGACTGTGCGGGAATATCTGCTGTTTGTGGCCGAGCTGAAGGGCACCCGCAAAAAGGCCGACCGCATCGCGGCTGTAGAAAACGCCTGCGCCCGCACCGGCCTGCAGGAGATGGAAGGGCGGCTGATCCGCAACCTGTCCAAGGGCTACCGCCAGCGCGTGGGTATTGCCGGGGCGCTGCTGGGCACCCCCAAGGTCATCATCCTGGACGAGCCCACCGTCGGCCTGGATCCTGCGCAGATGATCGAGATCCGCAGCCTGATCCATGACCTGGGCAAGACCCACACGGTCATTTTGTCCAGCCATATTTTAAGCGAGGTGCAGACCGTCTGCGACCGCGTTCTCATCATTGCCCATGGTAAACTGGTAGCCCAGGGCACGCCCGAGGAACTGGCCGGCAAGCTGGCCGCCAAGGGCACCATCTCGGCCACCGCCCAGGGCGAACGGGACGCCGTGCTGGCTGCGGCCGCCACCGTGCCCGGCCTGACCGACCTGCGGGTGACCGCCGAAAAGGGCGGCGAGGTCAGCTTTACCGCCGTAAGCGAGAGCGGCGCCGACCTGCGCGGTGCGCTGTCTCTGGCACTGGCCAAGGCAGGCTGCCCGGTGCTGAATCTGAGAGCCGAGAGCATGAGCCTGGAGGATGTGTTCCTGCAGCTGACCGAGGCACCGGAAGAAACCGAAACGACCGAAACGAAAACCAATGAACAGGAGGCAGAATAAATGGCTGCCATCTTTAAACGGGAAACCAAAAGCTACTACACCGGCATGGTGGGCTACGTCACCGCGGCGGTCAGCCTGTTTTTCCTGGGGCTGTACTTTACCAACCGCAACCTGATGTACGCTTCGTCGGACTTTGCGTCCGTTTTGTACACAACTACGCTGATCATGCTGTTCCTGCTGCCCGCCATCAGCATGCGCAGCTTTGCCGAGGACCGCCGCAACAAGACCGACCAATTGCTGCTGACCAGCCCGGTCAGCATCCCCGGCATCGTGCTGGGCAAGTTCCTGGCCGAGGTCGTGGTGTTTGCCCTGCCGCTGACCGTGGCCGTTATTATGCCGCTGATCTTGACGGCGTTCGGCACGGTGTCGCTGGTGTCGGCGTTCAGCGCACTGTTTGCGTATCTGCTGCTGGGCGCGGCCTGCCTGGCCGTGGGGACCTGGATCTCGGCGCTGACCGAAAACCAGATCATTGCCTACCTGGCCACCTTTGGCGCGCTGCTCATCGCCTACTTGATGAACGGCATCAAGACCATGTTCACCAGCGGCAACCTGCTGGCGCTCATCGTGTTTTTGGTGGTACTGCTCATCGCGGCTGTGCTGGTGGGTGTGCTTTGCAAAAGCCTGCCGGTTGGCCTGGGCGTGTTCGGTGCGGGCGCTGTGGTGCTGGTGGTGCTGTTCCAGCTGCGCCCGGCGTGGCTGCTCTCGGCCTTTAACGCGGTGCTGGGGGCGCTGGCACTGTTCCAGCCGTTCAACGGCGTGGTAGGCGGCATGTTCAGCGTGTCGGCCATCGTGTACTATCTTTCGGTGATCGCGCTGTTTTTGTTTTTGACGGGGCAGTCGCTGGAACGCCGCCGTTGGCACTAAGGGGGCGTTGACTATGAAAAAGTTTGACTTGAAAAACCTGCAGGGCAGCAAGCGCACCCTGCGCAGCGGCAGCTACGCCACTGTGCTGGCCGTGGTGGTGCTGGCCTTTGTGATCCTGGTCAACCTGGTGGTGCAGGCATTGCCCAACAAATGGACCGAGTTTGATATTTCCACTTCGTCCCTGTTTACGTTAAGCGATACATCGAAAAATCTGCTGCACGAGCTGAACAGCGATGTCACCGCCTACTACCTGGCCGAGTCCGGGCAGGAGGATACCAACATCACCCGTCTGCTGGACCGCTATGCCGACGAGAGCAGCCACTTCGGCTGGCAGCAGCGCGACCCGGTGCTGTACCCGACCTTTGCCCAGCAGTATGACGGCGCGGCCACCGGCTCGGTCGTTCTGAGCTGTGGGGATAACTACCGTGTGGTGGGCTACAACGATATGTACCAGCTGGACGTTGAGAACTACTACACCAGCGGTAGCCAGCAGTACACCTTTGAAGCCGAAAACGCCCTGACAAGCGCCCTGGCCCAGGTCAGCCGCACCACGGCCTATAAGCTCTACCAGCTGACCGGCCACGGCGAACTGGCGCTGGACACCGACTTTACCGACACGCTGACCAACGCCGGTGTGACCACCGAGGAACTGAACCTGACCACGGCGGGCAGCATCCCCGCCGATGCCGACAGCCTGCTGCTGAACGCGCCCCTGGCCGACCTGACCGAGGCCGAAGCCGCCCTGTTGAGCGACTACGTAACAAACGGCGGCAAGCTGCTGGCCGTAACCGACTTTACCACCGACACCCCGCGCCTGGATGCCATTTTGGAAAGCTGCGGCATGACCCGGCAGGCGGGCTTGCTCATTGAAAACGACGCCAACCATTACCCCTACGGCTACCCGCAGACCTACCTGCTGCCGACGGTGCAGAGCAATGAGATCACCGCCGGTGTTGGCAGCAACATGATGGTGTACACCCCCATCGCCCAGGGCATCGTGAAGCACGAGGATGGTGACTACACCTTTACCAGCCTGCTGTCCACCAGCTCGACCGCTTACTCGATGGAAGGCTACGCCACCGCCGAGACCGCCCAGAAGGCCGACACCGACCCCGAAGGCAGCTTTGACGTGGCCCTGGCTGCCGAGAACACCACCACCGGCACCCGCGCGGTGTGGATCAACTGCCCCAACTTTTTGCAGGGTACCATCAACCAGAGCGTGTCCGGCGGCAATGCCCAGCTGCTGGGCAGCATCGTCAACTGGTTTGACGGCGAGCAGACCACCGCGGTCATCAGCGGCAAGAGCCTGAGCGCCGCCAGCCTGACCGTGCCCAACAACATGATCATTGTGCTGGGGCTGCTGTTTACCATTGTGCTGCCCATCGTGTGTGTGGTGGCCGGGCTTGTGATCTGCGTGATCCGGCGCAGAAGATAAGGAGACCCCATGAACCGTAAAAAAATGCTGCCGCTGGTGCTGCTGGCGGTGGGGGCTGTGCTGCTGGGCGTGCTGCTGGCAGTGCTGACCTGCGAGAATGAGGCGGAGGAAGATACCGGCATCCCGCTGGTGGACTTTGCCGCCGAGGATGTGGACGAGCTGGCCTACTCCGGCAACAATGTGGATGTGACGCTGCTCAAGGGCAGCGAGGGCAACTGGATGCTGGATTCCGACCCGACCCTGCCGCTGGAGCAGAGCGCCGTGCAGAGTTTGGTGGAGAAGTTCACCGACCTGACCGCTGCCCGCCAACTGCAGGACAGTGAGCTGGGCGAGATCCCCGTGATGAGCGACACCCCGGCCATGGTATTTACCCTGAAGGCAGGAAAAACGACCCGCACGCTGACGGTGGATCAGCTCAACGATGTGGCAGGCGTGTACTACGTCTACGATGACGCGGGCGGCGTGTACACCGTGGCCAAAAGCGATTTGAACAACCTATGCAAGGCCCCCCGCAGCCTGTACGCGGCACAGAGTTTGACCGACAAGACCAGCGACGATGTGACCGCCCTGACGGTGGGCGACTTGCAGTTCGTTTTGAACGATGGCACCTGGCAGCTGGCCGATGATGCCGATTATACACTGGACCAGAGCGCGGTGAAGCGGATGGTAAGCACCCTTTGCGAGATGCAGACCGAGTGGAGCATCACCACGCCGGAAGCGGACAGCGCCTACGGGCTGGATGCGCCGGATGTGACGGCGGTTCTGACGTTTACGGACGGCACGCAGCTGACCGTGCGGTTTGGTGATCTGGTGCCCGATGCCGCGGACGACACGGATACCGGCAGCACGACCACCACGAGTTTGTGCTATCTGGCCAGCGATGGGGCACCCGGCATTGTCTACGAGGTAAAGGCCGCCCACAAGGACGCCTTTGCTGTGACGAAGGAGAGTTTGCTGGATACCTCGACAAAGGAAACGGCGGCTGCCGATGATGTGGTGGCGGAACACTGAATTATGAGAATTGGCTCCCCTTGCGGGGAGCCTTTTTCACACCTACCACCTTATACCCGGATGTAACTCTCTTGCCCCCTTGCTGGGAATATGGTACAATGAACAAAAGCGACAGAAAGGGTATCTGCTTATGAAAAAGTGGTTTGTTTGGCCTGTTTTGCTGGCGGGGGTGCTGTGTGCCTGCGGGGCGCAGCCAACGGGGCAGAGCGCTGTGACCCTGCCTATGAATACCAAGCGCCCGGTGGTGGCTGACCTGCCTGCTGACGAGGCAGGACCAACGCCCGAACCGACGCCCGCAGCGGAAACGACCTTGACCGCCGCCGACCTGACGCTGGAAGAAAAGGTCGGCCAGCTGTTCATTATCCGGCCGGATTCCCTGGATCTGACCCTGCCGCAGGAGCAAATCGACGACGCCAAGGCGGACGGCGTGACCGAGCTGACCGACGCCATGCGGGACGCGCTGCAAAAGTATCCCGTGGGAGGCGTGTGCCAATTCGGCAAAAACATCGTGGACCCGGAACAGATCACCGCCTTCAACGCGGCCCTGCAGGAGGCCTCCGACATCCCACTGTTTATCTCGGTGGACGAGGAGGGCGGCGCGGTGGCGCGGCTGGCCAATAAAGATACCTTCGACCTGCCCCGGTATGAGAGTGCCGCCGCCGTGGGAGCCGAGGGCGTCGACGCCGCCTGTGCCATGGGGCAGACCATCGGCGGCTACCTGCGTACCTACGGCTTCAATATGGATTTTGCCCCCGACGCCGACGTGAACACCAACCCGGATAACCCCATCATCGGCACGCGGGCGTTTTCGTCCGACGCCGCCGAAGCCGCCGATTGCGCGGCGGCCATGGCCAGGGGACTGGCGGGCGAGGGAATCCTGCCCACCTTCAAGCATTTCCCCGGCCACGGCGATACCGCCGAGGACAGCCACACCGGCCTGGCCTACAGCTACCGCACGGTGGATGAACTGACTGCCTGCGAACTGCTGCCTTTTGAGGCCGCCGCCGAGGTTGGCCCCCACGCCGTGATGGTGGGGCACATCGTGGTGCCGGAGCTGACCGGCGACCTGCCCGCAACGCTTTGTGCCGACGCCATTGCGCTGGTGCCGGATGCGGAGAACACGCTTATCGTTACGGACTCGCTGGCCATGGGGGCCATCACCGACAGCTACACCCCCGGCGAAGCCGCTGTGCAGGCTTTGCAGGCCGGGTGCGACGTGCTGCTGATGCCCGACGGCCTGGCCGATGCCTACGATGCTGTGCTGGCGGCCGTGCAGAATGGCACCCTCAGCGAGGACCGGCTGGACCTGAGCGTTAACAAAATTTTACGTATGAAAGCGCAATTCTGCGCATAAGGGAGGCTGCCATGCAGCAAACCGTCTGGGCCGTGGACGGCTCGTTTTTTGCCCAGCGCATTTCGGGTATCCAGCGCTATTCCATCGAACTGCTGGCCGCGCTGGATGAGATGGCCCCGGCAGGGCTGGTGGAACTTGTGGTGCCGCCGCAGGTAAAAGCCCCGGCGTACCAAAATATAAAGGTGGTGCCCTTCGGCACCCGGCAGGGGCTGGCCTGGCAGCAGCTGGACTACCCGTGCTACCTGAAACGGCGCGGCGCCAAGGGGCTGGCTACCTGCAACGTCATCCCGTGGTTCGGGTTTACCGGCATTGCGGTGGTGCACGATGTCTGCTACCGCGCCCGGCGGGATTTTTATAGGGACACCCGCCGCGACCGGCTGAGCGCCGCGTGGCACTGCCTGCAGTACCGCCGCATTGCCCAAAAGGCCGAGCGCATTATTACGGTATCGGAATTTTCCAAGGCGGAGATCCACAAATACTACGGTGTGCCGACGGAAAAGATGAATGTTGTCTACAACGCCTGGCAGCAGATGCAGCGCATCGCGCCCGATGACGGCGTGTTTGCCAGACACCCGCAGCTGCAAAAGGGCGGGTACTATTTCAGCATGGCGAACCTGCTGAAAAACAAGAACTTCCCCTGGGTGCTGCGGGCCGCCAAGGCCAAGCCCGATGCAATGTTTGCTATCGCGGGCGGCGGCAGCCTGGCCGAGGAAGCCGGGCGCCTGGGTCTGGCCGACCTGCCCAACGTAGTCTACCTGGGCTATGTCAGCGATGGCGAAGCCAAAAGCCTGATGGCCAACTGCCGGGCGTTTTTGTTCCCGACCCTGTACGAGGGGTTCGGCATCCCGCCGCTGGAGGCCGTGGCCTGCGGGGCAAAGCAGATCCTGGTCAGCGACACGCCCTGCATGCGGGAGGTATACGGCGACTGTGCGGGGTATATTGACTTGGATACCAACCCCGGCAACGTGGACGACACCACCCCACCCCAAGCCGATCCGCAGCTGCTGCTGGAAAAGTACAGCTGGGAGAAAAGTGCAGAGAAGCTGTTGGGGATTTTGGAAGAAGTTTGAACGGGAACGCAGAGCAAAAGGCTCCCTTGTGTAAAGTGAGCTGGACGCGAAGCGGCCTGGGGGATTGCGGCCTTATGGTGCAACCCGATTTGCCCGGCAAGCGGGACAATCCCTCCGTCACGGCTGCGCCGTGCCACCTCCCTTTACACAAGGGCGGCTTTAGAAGTGCGGGTCGATGCAAGCATCGACCCCTACAGGACGTTTATATCAATTTTTAAATTTATCCCCGAAAGGGAGGATGCAGCATGTTTGCAAAGGTCACGAGCCTGGGGCTGAGCGGGCTGGCGGGGTATGTGGTGCAGGTCGAGGCCGATCTCTCCAGCGGGCTGCCGCAGTTCACGCTGGTGGGCCTGCCGGACTCGGCCGTGAAGGAAAGCAGCGAGCGGGTGCGCAGTGCCGTCAAAAACCTGCACTACCCTTGGCCGTCCAGCCGCATCACCATCAACCTGGCTCCGGCGGATGTGCGCAAGACCGGCCCTGTGTACGACCTGCCTTTACTGGTGGGCCTGCTGGCCGCCCAGGGCGTTCTGCCCGTGCCCGCGCCGCATCAGGCCTTTTTGGGGGAACTGGGCCTGGATGGCACGCTGCGCCCTGTGACCGGCGTGCTGCCCATGGCGCTGGCGGCTGTGACCCTGGGCGTGACCGAACTGTTCCTTCCGGCAGAGAATGCCGCCGAAGCTGCCGAGGCCGCAGGCCTGACCGTCTACCCGGCCCGCATGGCCAGCGACGTGGTGCGCCATCTTTGCGGGGAAGAAGCCATCACCCCGGCCGCCCCCGGCGGCTTTGACGAAGCGGGTACCTGGCTTGGCCCCGATATGGCCGATGTGCGCGGCCAGGCCGAAGCCCGCCGTGCGTTGGAGATCGCCGCCGCAGGCGGGCACAACTTACTGCTGGTCGGCCCGCCGGGCACGGGCAAAAGCATGCTGGCCAAGCGCCTGCCGAGCATCCTGCCGCCGCTGACCTATGAGGAAGCGCTGGAGACCAGCGCCATCTACTCGGTGGCCGGGCTGCTGCCTGCGGGCAGCGGGCTTTTGAAAGAGCGGCCCTTCCGTAGCCCGCACCACAGCGTAAGCACCGCCGCCATGGCGGGCGGCGGGTCGACCCCGCGCCCCGGTGAGGTGAGCCTGGCCCACAACGGTGTGCTGTTTTTGGACGAACTGCCGGAATTTTCCCGCGACACCCTGGAAGTGCTGCGTCAGCCCTTGGAGGACGGCGCCGTCACGGTGAGCCGGGTACACGGCACCGCCCGCTACCCCTGCCAGTTCATGCTGGCTGCCGCCATGAACCCCTGCAAGTGCGGCTACCTGGGTCACCCCACGCGGGAGTGTACCTGCACGCCCAGTGCCATTGAGCAGTACCGCCGCCGCATCTCCGGCCCACTGCTGGACCGCATCGACCTGCATGTGGAAGCCATGCCTGTAGAGTACGAGGCCCTGGCCGCCGAGGCCGGGGGAGAGAGCAGCGCCGCCATCCGTGCCCGCGTTACCGCCGCCCGCAAGGTGCAGCAGGAGCGCTGCACAGACCTGCCCGGCGTGCGGTGCAACGCCCAGCTGCCGGGGGCCGCACTGCGAAAATACTGCCGCATGACCCCCAAAGCCCAGCAAATTTTGCGCGCGGCGTTTGAGCGCCTGGGATACAGCGCCCGCGCCTACGACCGCATTTTGCGGGTGGCCCGCACCATCGCCGACCTGGACGGCAGCGAGCAGGTGGACACCGCGCATATTTCCGAAGCACTGCAATATCGGGCGCTGGATAGAAAAGCGATGTAGAGCATGTCTGGCCCCCTCCCAGAGGGAGCCGTAAAATGCTGTAACCGCTTACAAAAAGTGACAAAACTGCATTGACACGGGGGTTTGGCGGGTTGTATAATGGCATATACAACTACATAGGGCAAAACAGCTGAAAGGCTGCGACGCAAAGCTATAGGGCCTGTAAAATGGCAGCCAGTTGCACAGCTTATACATTTATAGCATATAAATAAAACTGTTCAAATATGGAAGCTCCACTATAGAAGCGTTTCTTAGTGGGGCTTCCTTTATTTTTTTCAGGGGGAAAAGTTGAAAGCAGCAACACAAAAACTTACCCGCCGTCTGGCAGCACTGATACTGGTGCTGGTACTGGCGGTCGGTTTCAGCACCGCCGCCTGGGCCGAGGGCGTGCCCCGGCGGGAGACGCCGGTCTATAAGGTGGCGTTCTACGCCGCCGACTGTTACCATATCCAGGATGAGAACGGCAGGCGCAGAGGCTACGGCTACGAGATGATGCAGGGCTTGTCCAAGTACATGCAGTGCACCTTTGACTATGTGGGCTACGACAAGACCCCCGCCGAAAGTATGGAGATGCTGCGCAGCGGCGAGGTCGACCTGTACACCGCCGCCAAGGCGACCGATGAGTGCCGCGCGGAGTTCGCAGTCTCGCAGCACCCGGCTATCACGGTAACCACCTGCATGAACATCAAGGTCGGCAACAGCAAAGTGGTGGCAGGGGATTATGCCACCTATGAGGGGATGCGCATCGGCCTTTTGCAGTCCCAAATCTGCAACGACTGCTTTCTGCAGTGGGCCGACGAAAAGGGCTTTGCCTATACCGTTACCTACTACGATACACCCGCCGACCTGACCAATGCCCTGAAGGAGGACAAGGTCGATGCCATTGTGGACAGCTATATCCGCACCCCGGAGGATGAACTTACCATCGAGTATTTCGGCCAGACGGCCTACTACATCCTGGCCCGCAAGGAGGACCAGGGCCTGATCGATGCACTGGACGCCGCCTTTGATGCGATGAACATCGATAACCCCAACTGGCGCGTGGAGCTGTACAACAAATACCACGGTGCAGCCGGGCATAATGCCGAGTTCACGGCGGAGGAAAGCGCCCTGCTGGCCCAGATGCAGCAGAGCGGCACCACCGTGCGCTCGGCGGCCGCCCCGGACAACGCGCCCTACTCCTGGTATGCAGGCGGCAAAATGTATGGCATCGCGGTGGACCTTGCCCAAAAAACCGCCGAGACCTTGGGCCTGACGCTGGAGGTCGTGCCCACAGCCACCCGCAAGGACTACAATGCCCTGCTGCAAAGCGGCGAGGCCGACCTGTGTCTCGACCTTGACAGCGGCGAGATCACCTACGGCGATACCGCCTACCAGCTGACCGATACCTACATGCGGACGACCGTCTCGCTGCTGCGCCAGCGCGGCGCCTATGAGCGCGTGCACTGCCTGGTCGTGATGGAAGATTCCGCCACCGTGCGGGAGCTCATCGCCGCCAACTGGCCGGAGGCCGAGGTGACCGTGCTGGATAGCACCGGTGCCTGCGCCGAAGCCGTGGAGAACGGCACGGCCGACGCCGCCCTGTTGATGAGCTACACCGCCCAAAAATTGGCACGTGACGACATCCAGAACCGTATGCGGGTGGACATCGTGCCCGGCGCTTTGGTGTACTTACGCAATGGCGTAAACGTGCAGGTCGACCGCCGCTTTTACGGCCTGTGGGAAAAGACGCTGAACGGCATCTCGACCCAGTATGCCGCCGAGATCGTGCAGAGCTATACCGAGGTCATGGCGACCCCCACAGTGCTCGCATTCCTGTTCGACCACCCCGCCTACCTGATCCTGTTTGTGGCGGTGCTGGCGCTGGTGGGCTGCCTGGTGCTGCTGTATCTGCAGTCTGTCCGCAGCAGAAAACAGCAGCAGGCTATCTTGCTGCAACTGGCCGACGCTTTGAACGATGCCGAAGAAGCCAACAAGGCCAAGCAGGAATTCTTCTCCAAGATGAGCCACGACATCCGCACGCCGCTGAACGTGGTGCTGGGCATGACCCAGATCGCCCAGAAGTACAAGAACGACGCCCCGCGGCTGGAAAGCGCACTGGACAGCATTACCAACGAGGGCAACTACCTGCTGGTGCTCATCAACTCGATTCTGGACGTGAACCAGCTGGAGCACGGCCACATGGAGCTGAACAAGGCTCCCTTTGATGCGGTGCGCTGCGCGGCCGACAGTGTGGAACTGTTGCGCCCGCTGGCCGACAAAAAGGCCCAGACCATGGCGCTGCACTGCGATAAGCCCGACTGTGTGGTGGTGGGCGATGTCAACCGCTACAGCCAGATCATGCTCAACATCATCTCCAACGCCATCAAGTACACCCCGGTGGGCGGCGAGATCACCGTCCGGCTGGACTGCCTGCCCGGCGGGCGGGTCATCTTCCGCTGCACCGATACCGGCATCGGCATGACGCCGGAGTTCATCGGCCACATCACCGAGGATTACGTCCGGGCCGAGGACAGCCGCGTTTCCAAAGTGCAGGGCACCGGGCTGGGCATGTCGGTGGTCAAGGGCTTTACCGACCTGATGGGCGGTACGCTGGATATATACAGCCACGAGGGGCACGGCTCGACCTTTGTCGTCAGCATCCCCTTTGCCGAGGCGGACGACGCCCAGCGCGCCGCCGTGCTGGCCCCGCACAAGACGGGGGAGACCACCGCCGACTTTACCGGCAAACGGGTGCTGCTGGCCGAGGACAATGCCCTGAACGCCGAGATCGCCGTGGAGCTGCTGCAAAGCATTGGCCTGAAAGTGGACTGGGCCGAGGACGGGCAGAAGGCAGTGGAAATGTTTGAAAAGTCGGCCCCCGGCAGTTATTTTGCGGTGTTCATGGACATGCAGATGCCGGTGATGGACGGCGTGGAGGCCACCCGCCGTATCCGCGCCAGTGACCGTCCCGACCACGACGTGCCCATCTTTGCCATGACGGCCAACACCTTTGCCGCCGACCGCAAAAAGTGCTACGATGCGGGCATGAGCGGCTATATCCCCAAGCCGATCGACCTTGAAACCATCACCCATGTGTTGGAAGAGGAGACCGGCGAATAAAGTAAACAAGCAATGCGCCCTGCCGGGATGGTGGGGCGCATTTATTTTGCGATAAGGTTTTGGGAAAAGCACCTGCGCCTCCTTATACAACTGAATAACTCAATAAGTGGTTATAAAAATTACATATCTAAGTTATATTTAACCACTTATTAAACTGTAAAAGTGGTTAGAAAGTGGTATACCACTTTTGCAGTTATTGGGTATATAGGGGGCAAAAAGTGGTGGAAATGGGGTGCAAGAATTGTTCTATTTGCTGCTTGCCCGGCCCTGCCTACCTTGCGGCAGGGCCTTTTATTATGGGATTCTTCCATTAGGCTTACCTTTTTTTGACCAAAAAAGGTAGCGAAAAAAGTCTCGCTGTTGCGAGGCAGCGCGCTATCGGAAGTAGCGGGGACCTTTTCGGTTCCTTTTTGGTCTCCAAAAGGAACACATAAAGGCAGAAAGCCGTTAAAACGAGTGATGCGCCGCAAGGTGGCGCGGAACGAAAGCCACCCTGCAAAACCAAAGCAACAAATCGGTAAAAATAGCCAAAATTCAATTGACACACCGCACAGAAGTTGGTATATTTAGTATAGTATCAACCATAGAAAGTGCAGGTGTATATACTTATGTATAAGGAAATGTATGACCGCTGGCTGGCGGCTGACCTGGCCGATGCAGACCTGAAGCCCGAACTGGAAAGCGTTAAGGACGACGACGCTGCCATCCAGGACCGCTTTGCTGTGGCCCTGAAGTTCGGCACCGCAGGCCTTCGCGGTGTCATCGGTGCGGGTACCAACCGCATGAACATCTACGTCGTGCGGCAGGCTACCCAGGGCCTGGCCAATTGGGTCAAGACCCAGGGTGGCAGCCAGACCGTCGCCATCAGCTACGACAGCCGTATCAAGAGCGACGTCTTTGCCAAGACCGCCGCTGAGGTGCTGGCCGCCAACGGCATCAAGGTGCGCATCTACAGCGCCCTCATGCCCGTGCCTGCCCTGAGCTTTGCTACCCGCTACTACAACTGCAATGCGGGCATCATGGTCACGGCCAGCCACAACCCTGCCAAGTATAACGGCTACAAGGCCTATGGCCCGGACGGTTGCCAGATGACCGATGAAGCCGCTGACATCGTGTATGCCGAAATTCAGAAGACTGACATCCTCACCGGCGCCAAGCTCATCTCCTTTGAGGACGGCATGGCCCAGGGCCTGATCGAGTACGTCGGTGACGACTGCATCAACGCCCTGTACGCTGCCATCGAGGCCCGCTCCATCCGCCCCGGCATTTGCAAGACCGCCGGCCTCAAGCTGGTCTACAGCCCGCTGAACGGCTCCGGCCTGGTGCCCGTCACCCATGTGTTGAAGGACATCGGCATCACCGACATCACCGTCGTGCCCGAGCAGGAGAAGCCGGACGGCAATTTCCCCACCTGCCCGTACCCCAACCCCGAGATCTTCGAGGCCCTGCGCCTCGGCCTGGAGCTGGCAAAGAAGTCCGGCGCTGACCTGATGCTGGCCACCGACCCCGACGCCGACCGCGTGGGCATTGCCGTCAAGTGCAAGGACGGCAGCTATGAGCTGCTCTCCGGCAACGAGGTGGGCGTGCTGCTGCTGGACTACATCTGCGCGGGCCGCATCGAGCAGGGGACCATGCCCAAGAACGCCGTCATGTGCAAGTCCATCGTCTCCACCCCGCTGGCCGACAAGGTGGCCGAGCATTACGGTGTCGAGTGCCGCAACGTGCTGACCGGCTTCAAGTGGATCGGTGACCAGATCGCCAAGCTGGAGGCCGCCGGTGAGGTGGACCGCTTCATCTTCGGCTTCGAGGAGAGCTACGGCTACCTGGCCGGTCCCTACGTGCGTGACAAGGACGCCATCATCGGCTCGATGCTGATCTGCGAGATGGCTGCCTACTACCGCGCCAAGGGTTCCTCCATCAAGGAAGAACTGGAGCGTATCTACGCTGAATACGGCCGCTACCTGAACAAGGTCGACAGCTTCGAGTTCCCGGGCCTGTCCGGCATGGACAAGATGGCCGACATCATGCAGAACCTGCGCGACAACCCGCCGAAGGACTTCGCCGGGGACAAGGTCGTCAAGGTCGTGGACTACAAGAAGCCCGAGGAGACCGGCCTGCCCGCCGCCAACGTGCTGATCTACACGCTGGAAAGCGGCGCCACCGTGGTGGTGCGCCCCTCCGGCACCGAGCCGAAGATCAAGACCTACTTCACCACCAAGGGCAAAGACCTGGCCGAGGCCGAAGCCCAGAAAGAAAAGCTGGCCGAAGCCTGCAAGCCGCTGCTGGCGTAAAAGTTAAATAAAAGGCTACCCTTGAGGGGAGCTGTCAGCGAAGCTGACTGAGGGGTGGCTCCCGTAAGGCCACACGCTAAAGTAGCCACCCATCACCCGCCTGGCGGCGGGAGCTCCCCTCGAAGGGAAGCCTTTTTATGTGTCCGCGGGCCGATATGGAATCAGCCCCTACGGCATCTGCGCAACCCCACCCGTAGGGGCGGATTCTGTATCCGCCCGTGCGCTTGCCGCATGTGTAGGCCCATTTGGAAACATTTTAGAAATAGTTGTAAAATCTGCCGCACACCGTTGACTTTTGCCGGTGGTACATTACAATAAAAGTATACCTATTATATAAATCGCATCAAGAAGGAGGCTTGTCTATGTCTGCCATTTCCCGCCGTGCCGCCGGTTTGGCGGCGGTGCTGCTTTGCGCCGGGGTGCTGGCCGGGTGTGCCGCACCTGCCTCGGAATCCGCCGCCGGACCCACGCCGGAACCGGAATCCTCGGCAGCATCCACCACGCTGGACGCCAACCGCCGTGAACCGATTGACCCGGAATACCTGACGCAATTGTCGGTAGCGGCCGAGCGCGCGGCCAACTACTGGCAGACGGTACTGGACGAGAACGCCATCCGCTATATCACCACCCGCGTGGGCATGTCCGGCGTGGTCGACCCTGCCGATGACGAGGAGGCCGCCGACCTGCTGGACAATACCGACGCTGGCAGCGGCACGGACTACCGCACAAAAATCGACGATGGTGAGGCATTTTTGGTCAAGGTCAGCTTCTATGTCGTCTACTCGCCCGAGGCTGACTACGGCGGCCCCCAGTACCCCGACGGCACCAACAGCATCTACGTGTTTACCCCGGTGGACGACGCCCGGCCCTGCGAGGCCATCAGCGGCTGGTACAGTACCGACAGCACTGCCGCCATCCCGGAACTGAGCGACGAGGCCCGCGAGTTGAACTTGAACGAGTGGCAGCACACGATGCTGGTGCACCAGTGCCGCGCTCTGGCCGCGGCGGGCATCACCGATTTTGCCGCCCCTGCCGACTGGACCGAGGAGCAGACGGCCTATTACCTCGCCGCCCGCAGCCGGGACTACGGCCCCAACCTGCTGGGCTTTACGGCGGAACAGGCCAACCGATTGCTGACCATCGACTTTACCGCTGAGGACGATTGGAGCAGTAACGCCCGCTTTTTTGCCATCGATTGGCCCGGCACCACCGCCACCGCCGACGACCTGCCCGAAACGCCCGCCTACACCTGGGCGTATGCCAACAACAACGGCACCATCACCGCCACCGGCAGCGTGGATGGCACCCCCGCCGTGCAGTACACCTTTTCCATTTATAATGGCAGTGATTTAAAATGGGACGCCCGCACCGTGTGCACCGGGGGAAAGAGCCTGTAAGTCAACACAAAAAAATACTTGACATCGCCCCAAAAATCCGCTATAATATTTCAGCAATCGTTCAGATGGCTGCTCCGCCCGCACAGGATGGTGGGCGCTGGTAGCCGCAATTCGGAGATTGTGATGAGCACATATATCAAGTATGGCTCCCGTTATCATAATCGAGAAAGAGGTGAAAATACCATGAAGCAGGGCATCCATCCGAACTATGTGGACTGCACCATCACTTGCGCCTGCGGCAACGTGATCCACACCCGTGACACCAAGCCGGAGATCCACGTCGAAGTTTGCAGCAAGTGCCATCCGTTCTACACCGGCAAGCAGAAGCTGGTCGATACCGGTGGCCGCGTCGAGCGTTTCAAGCGCCGTTTTGCCAAGTCCGGCAAGTAATTTTTCCAAAGCTTTTGACCCCAGATGGCGACATCTGGGGTTTTTTGATGTGCTGAGCTTTGCTCAGCTCAAAGAAGGGGTTCGTCGCTGTGTGGCTGCGCCACGCTCCTGCACCCCTCCTTTGGATTCGCCCCGTCGCAAAAAAGCACATTTTCGCGCCTGACGACACAAAAATGCACTTTTTTGCTCTAGAAGTATCCGCATCGTCGGCGCATGTCCGCCGATGCGGATGTTTTTGTATAATTCCAAGGAGTGCCGCCATGCCTGACTACAAGACCCTGCGGGGGACCTCGACCTTTACGTACGAGGAAAAGCGCAGCCGCTTTATCGCCACCGCCGCCTTTGCCGATACCGAGGAAAAGGCTCTGGCTGTGCTGAACGCCGTGCGCGCCGCCAACCGCACCGCGCGGCATAACGTCTACGCCTATGTGCTGCAAAACGGCCGCACCCGCTACTCCGACGACGGCGAACCCGCCAAGACGGCCGGCACCCCGGTGCTGGAGACCATCGGCCACGCGGGCGTGTCGGACGTGATCGTAGTCGTCACGCGGTATTTCGGCGGTATCCTGCTGGGCACCGGCGGCCTGGTGCGCGCCTACACGGCGGCGGCCGGCGGCGCACTGCAAAATGCCGAACTTGTCAGCATGCGGCTGGTGGTGGACTGCCGCCTGCGGGTGCCCTACGCCCAGTTCGAGCAGGCCCAGCGCATTATCGCTGCGGCCGGGGCCAAGCCGGAGGAGCCCGTGTTTGACGATGCCGTTACCCTGCTTTGGCGGATGCCTGCCGGGGAGGAAGGCCCCCTGTGTGCCAAGCTGACCGAACTGACCCGCGGCAGCGCCGAAGTCACCGTTTCGGCAGCGATGTACGCACCGTTTTGATTTTTACTGCGGCTTTTCAGGGCCTGGATTCCTCTACGCCTTTTTGTAGGGGCCGATACTCGTCATCGGCCCGCATAGGCGGGCGGCTACTTGCGGGGCGATGTAAGCATCGCCCCCTACAGCCTCATGCAAGGTGGTATTGTAGGGAGAGGGGCTTGCCCCCTTCCGCAGAACCGACTTTGAATTTTTTCAAAAAATTCCGTATAAAAAAAGAGTATTTCGCCAAGTTTTATCGTATTTATATATAGAGGGAAAAATAAGGCAGAACTGCCCCCGTGCGCCGCAGCTGCAGAACGGCGCAAAAGCAGGGCTGCCATAAGCCGGAAAGGGGGCTGCTGACCATGACCATCCGCGAAGAGACCCAGGCGATCGAGCGCCAGACCCTGAGCCGCTACGCCACCCTGAGCCAATCCACCCGGGGCCGCCGCCGCCCGGAGGACGAGGACCCCATCCGCCCGTGCTACCAGCGGGACCGCGACCGCATTATCCACTGCAAGGCGTTCCGCCGCCTGAAGCAGAAGACCCAAGTCTTTCTCTCGCCCGAGGGGGACCATTACCGCACCCGGCTGACCCACACGCTGGAGGTCGCGCAGATCGCCCGCACCATCGCCCGCGCCCTACGGCTGAACGAGGATCTGACCGAGGCCATCGCCCTGGGCCACGACCTGGGCCATACCCCCTTTGGCCACGCGGGGGAGCGCGCGCTGAACCGCCTGTGCCCCGGCGGCTTTACCCACTACCGCCAAAGCCTGCGGGTGGTGGATTTCCTGGAAAAAGACGGCAGGGGCCTCAACCTGACCTGGGAGGTGCGCAACGGCATCGTTACCCACACCACCGGCGCCTGGGCCCGCACGCCTGAGGGCTGCGTGGTGCGCCGCGCGGACCACATTGCCTTTTTGAACCACGACATCGAGGATGCCGTCACCGCCGGTGTGCTGGACCCCCGCCAGCTCCCGCCCGAAGCCGTGGCCGTGCTGGGCACCACCAAGTCCCAGCGCATCACCACTATGATAACGGATTTGATCGAGCACAGCCAGAACGGCCGCATCAACTTTTCGCCCGAAGTGGACGCCGCCTACGCCGTGCTGAAGGACTTCATGTACTCCACAGTCTACGTGGACAAGGAAGCCAAGCGCGAGGAAAAAAAGGTGGACAAGCTCGTGGCCGAGTTGTACGAGCGCCTGTGCGAGGAGCCGACCCTGATGCCCAACTTCTACCTGCAGATCGCCTACAACGAGGGTGTCGACCGCGCCGTGACCGATTACATCAGCGGCATGAGCGATGAATTTGCCACCCGGCTTTTTGAGGATCTGTTTGTCCCCCAAAAGTGGACGGTTTTATGATTTTGTTTTAAGTGGGCGGCATCCGTCAACTGCTAACAAAAAATAAAGCAAAAAGGAGGTGCCCCACGCAGGTATGATCCCCCAGGAATACATCCAGGAAGTCGTTCGCCGCAACGATATTGAGGACATCGTAGGCCAATACGTCCAGCTCCGCCGCCGCGGGCGCACCCTCACCGGCCTTTGCCCGTTCCATAACGAAAAAACGCCTTCCTTCGTGGTTTACCCGGACACCCAGAGCTTTTACTGCTTCGGCTGCGGTGCGGCAGGGGACGTTATCAGCTTTGTGCGCAAGTACAATAACCTCGGCTATGTCGAGACCGTCAAACAGCTGGCCAGCCGTGCAGGCATGCCCCTGCCCGAGGAGGACGATAAGGAATCCCGCGCCCGGCAGCGCCTCTTAGAGATCAATCGCTGCGCCGCCCGCTACTTTTACGAGCAGCTCAACGCCCGCACGCCCGAAGCCGCCCTGGCCCGCCGCTACTGGCGGGAAAAGCGCGGCCTGTCCGACGCCGCCATCCGCCGCTTCGGTCTGGGCTACGCGCCCGAGGATTTCACCGGCCTGCTGCATTACCTGCGCCGCCTCGGCTTCTCCGAGGAAGAGCTGGAATACTCCGGCCTCGTCAAGCGCAGCGCCAAGGGCAATCTCTACGACATCTTCCGCCACCGCGTCATGGTGCCCATCATCGATGTGCGCGGGGCCATCATCGCCTTCGGCGGCCGTGTGCTGGACGACTCCAAACCCAAGTACATCAACAGCCCCGAGACGATGGTGTACAAAAAGTCCCGCACGCTGTTTGCCCTGAATGTAGCCAAAAAATCGCCGAATAAACGTTATATTTTGTGCGAGGGCTACATGGACGTCATCTCGATGCACGAGGCTGGGTTTGACACCGCCGTCTGCGCCTGCGGTACCGCCTTGACGCCCGAACAGGTCAAGCTGCTGACCGAATACGCCGACGAAGTGGTGCTGAGTTATGACTCCGATGAGGCGGGCCAGAAGGCCACCGCCCGCAGCCTGGCCATGTTCACCGACGCCGACATCAAGGTGCGGGTGCTGAGCTACCAGGGCGCTAAAGACCCGGACGAGTTCATTAAAAAATATGGCAGGGAGCGGTTCGCCATGCTGCTGGACGGCAGCGCTGACCCGACGGAGTTCCAGCTGAAAAAGGCTGCCGCCAACTATGACCTGCGGGATTCGGCCGGGCGGCTGAACTACCTCAAGGACGCCATCGACATCCTGGCCCGCAAGGGCGTTACCCCCACAGCGCGGGACGTCTACGCAGGCCGCCTGGCCGAGGAGACCGGCGTGGGTAAAAAGGCGATCTTGGAGCAGATGAACGATGTGCTGCGCAGCACCCAGCGCCGCGACCGCCGCAAAGAGCAGCGCGACCTGGCCGGGCAGGGCAATGCCGCCGACATCCGGGTGCCCTACAGCGCCGGGGGAGATGCCGCTTTGGGTGCCGCCAGTGCCGGGCGGCAACTCATCGCCGCGCTGCTGCAAAGCCCCGAAAAGATCCCCTATGTGCGCCAGCGTTTGAACATGGACGCCGTGGTCCTGCCCGAAATGCAGGAGGCCCTGCGGGCTATTTTCCGCTGTGCGGACGAGCAGCTGCCGGTGAACATCACCAGCCTGCAGCAGATGCTGGACGATAAGCCGATGGCCGAAGTCAACCGCGCCCAGGCCGTCAACGCCGGGCACCCCCTCCAGCAGAAGGACATTGACATGTACCTGGAACGGCTGGACAACGCCAAGCCCATCAGCCAGACCGTCAAAGGCACTACCGACGACCAGTTTTTAAGCGCCTTCTCGAAACTCCGCAAGGAAAAAGGCGCGGCCGACCCGCCCCAATCTGATTGAAGAATTTCTCTCAAACATCCGTGTTCATATAAAAAACCAAAGGAGAACGTACTTATGGCAGAAAAGAAAGATTCTATCCGCAGCTTGATCGAGACCGGCCGCCGTGCCGGCAAGCTGACCAACAGCGAGATCAGCGACGCGATGGAGGAGAGCGGTCACGTCCTGGACGTGGAGCAGATGGAAAAGCTCTACGAGGAACTGGAGAGCAACGGTATCGAGGTCATCGATGATGACCCCGTCAGCGATGTGGACGCCAGCCTGCTGAGCGGCACCACCGAGGAAGGTGCCGACGACTTCGACGACGCCCTGAATACCGACGGCATTACCATCGACGACCCCGTCAAGGTCTACCTGAAAGAGATCGGCCGCGTGCCCCTGCTGACCCCCGAGGAGGAGATCGACCTGGCCCTGAAAATTCAGTCCGGCGGCCCCGAGGGCGAGAAAGCCAAAAAGCGCCTGAGCGAAGCCAACCTGCGTCTGGTCGTTTCCATCGCCAAGCGTTACGTCGGCCGCGGCATGCAGTTCCTGGACCTGATCCAGGAGGGCAACCTGGGCCTGATCAAGGCTGTGGAAAAGTTCGACCACACCAAGGGCTTCAAGTTCTCTACCTACGCAACGTGGTGGATCCGTCAGGCCATCACCCGCGCCATTGCCGACCAGGCCCGCACCATCCGCATCCCGGTGCATATGGTCGAGACCATCAACAAGGTCAAAAAGGTCTCCAGCCAGCTGCTGCATGAGTACGGCCATGACCCCAGCGCCGAGGAAATTGCCGAGCGCCTGGAGATGCCTGTGGATAAGGTGCGCGAGATCATGCGTGTGGCCCAGGAGCCTGTCAGCCTGGAGACCCCCATCGGTGAGGAGGAGGACAGCCATCTGGGTGACTTCATTCCTGACGATGACGCCCCCGTGCCCGCCGAGGCCGCCAGCCAGACCCTGCTGAAAGAGCAGCTGGCCGACGTGCTGAAGACCCTGACCCCCCGTGAGGAGAAGGTCCTGCGCCTGCGCTTCGGCCTGGAGGATGGCCGCCCCCGCACGCTGGAAGAGGTCGGCAAGGAGTTCAACGTCACCCGTGAACGCATCCGCCAGATCGAAGCCAAGGCCCTGCGCAAGCTCCGCCACCCCAGCCGCAGCAAAAAACTGCGCGACTTCCTGGATTGATTTGACAGCATAATATAGCAAGAGCCGCTCCCTTCCAACGGAAGGGAGCGGCTCTTTTGTGTAGATGTTTTGGAACTTATAGCTCCTCGCCGTTGGTCTCGATCACTTTACGGTACCAATCGAAGCTGTCTTTTTTATACCGCTTGAAGCTGCCGTGGCCCTGGTCGTCACAATCGACGTAGATGAAGCCGTAGCGCTTGGCCATCTCGCCGGTGGAGGCGGAGACCAGGTCGATGCAGCCCCACATGGTGTAGCCGAACAGGTCCACGCCGTCCTCCTCGACAGCTTGCTTCATGGCGCGGATGTGCCGCTGCAGGTAGTCGATGCGGTAGGGGTCGTGGATGCTGCCGTCAGCTTCCAGCGCGTCCCGGGCACCCAGGCCGTTCTCCACGATGATGATGGGCAGATCATACCGGCTCTCGATCTCGTTGAGGGTGTAGCGCAGGCCGTCCGGGTCGACCTGCCAGCCCCACTGGCTGGACTCCAGGTACGGGTTCTTCGCGCCGCCCAGCAGGTTGCCGGAGGCCTGAGCCGCATTGGGGTCGACCGTCACGCAGTTGGTCTGATAGTAGGAGAGGGAGAAGAAATCCACCGTGCCGCGGCGCAGGGCCTCGCGGTCCTCATCGGTGATCTCCAGATGGATGCCGTTTTTCTCCCAGAAGTTCTGGGCGTAGTAGGGGTAGGCACCGCGGCACTGCACATCGGCACAGTACCAGTTGAACTGCCGCCAGTTCTGCTGGAATTCCAGCATGTCCTTAGGGTTGCAGGTCAAGGGGTAGACGGGCATCATGGCGATCATGTTGCCGATCTTCGCCTCTGGATCCAGCTCATGCCCGGCCAGCACAGTGCGGGCGCTGGCCACAAGCTGGTGATGCAGCGCCTGATACCGCACCTGCACATCATCCACCTGATGCAGGAAATCCCGTGTGCCCTCGTTGCGGATGCCCAGGGACATGTAGTTGCCCAGGGGCAGGGTGCCGCAGTTGATCTCGTTGAAGGTCAGGTAGTACCGCACCTTGCCCTTGAAGTGGGCAATCACCGTACGGGCGTAACGCTCAAACAGCGCGATCACCTCGCGGGAGGCCCAGCCGTTGTACTTGTTGACCAGGTGCAGCGGCATTTCGTAGTGGGACAGGGTCACGATCGGCTCAATGCCGTGGGCTTTCAGCTCGTCAAAGACGTCATCGTAGAACTGCAGGCCGGCCGGGTTCGGCTCGGTCTCCTCGCCGGTGGGGAAGATGCGGCTCCACGCGATGGACATGCGGTAGGCTTTAAAGCCCATCTCGCCCATCAGGGCGATGTCCTCTTTATAATGGTGGTAAAAGTCGCTGGCGGTGCGGTTGGGGTAGGTCAGGCCCGGCTCGGTGTCAGGTGTGATCTGACGGGGAGAGGTATGCGTCCCGGCAGAAAGCATATCCGCCTCGCTGGGGCCCTTTCCGCCCTCCTGCCAGCCGCCCTCGATCTGGTTGGCGGCGGTGGCACCGCCCCAGAGAAAGTCTTTGCAAATCGGCATAAAAAGCATCCTTTCGGGAGAAAATTACTTGTTGGCAGCTTCGGGCTTGTACAGGACCCAGGTGGCTGCGAAGGTGGCCACAGCGCCCACCAGCACGGAGATGACCATGAACAACAGGTTGTTGGGCTTGTCAGCGCTGACGAACAGCGGCAGGGCGATGACAGAGGAAGCACCCGCAAAGGCATAGATAGCGGTCTTGAGCAGACCTGCCACGCAACCGCCGATGGCAGAACCGATCATGGCGCCGTACATGGGGGTCTTGTACTTCAGGTTGATGGCGTACATGGCAGGCTCGGTAACACCGGCCACAACAGCGGTGACAGCGGTGGAGAAGCCGGTGGACTTCAGGTTGGTGTCCTTGGTTTTGAGAGCGACAGCCAGTGCAGCAATGCCCTGATCGATGTTGGAGATGATCAGTGCGGGGAAGAAGATGGGCTCGTACAGGGGGTCAACGGTCAGCATCTGCATCAGGTAGGGAACAAAGGCACCGTGCATACCGGTCATGATAACGAACGGCATCACAGCGGCAAAGGCGGCCACACCGATGAAGCCCAGGGTGTTGTACAGCCACAGGACGAAGGTGCTCAGGTAGGTGCCCAGGAAAGAACCGATGGGGCCGAGGACGCAGTAGGCCAGGGGAATCATGACGATGATGGTCAGCAGCGGCTCCAGCACGGAACGCAGGATGTCAGGGGAGTGCTTGGCAAAGAACTTCTCGATGGGGGCCATGACGGCGCAGCACAGGATGATAGGGAAGATGGTGCTGGAGTAGCTCACGCCGTACACGGGGATGCCCAGGAAGTTGAAGGCGGTGCCGTCGCTGACGCCGCTGGCAAAGGACGGGTAGATCAGCAGGCCGCCGATGACCATGCCCAAGGCGGGGTTGGCACCAAACTTCTTGGCGGCGAATGCGCCGATCATGATGGGCAGGAAGTAGAAGCCAGCGTCACCGGCAAAGGTGAGCAGCTGGTATGTGCCGCTGTCGGCGGGCACGCCGGCCATGTCCATCAGGATCAGGATGACCTTGATCATGCCGCAGCCAATCAGAGCGGGGATAAGCGGGGTCAGCGAGCCGGAGATGCCGTCGAAGATTTTGTCGATGACAGCCTTGACACCCTTCTTCTGGGCGGGCTTTTCATCGTCCAGCTTCTCGTCCACGGATTTCTCCACGGCGAAGCCGTTCTTCTCGCAAATCAGGCGGTAGGCATCGTTGACAGCCTGGCCGATGATGATCTGGTACTGGCCGTTCTGCCACTGGGAGCCGAGAACACCGGGCAGTTTTTCGATTTCGTCTTTTTTAACGGCGGACTCGTCCTTCACGTTAAAACGCAGGCGGGTCACGCAGTGGGTAAAGAACTGGACATTGGCTTTGCCGCCGACAAGACCAACGATCTTGTCAGAAAGCTCCTGATATTTCTGTGCCATTATTGGTTCCTCTTTCTTGATTTTCAGTGTGTTTGGTATATCTGTACAAAGGGTGCGCGCTTCCCTTTATTACATGCGAGGTTAAGCCTGCTCGCGGGAGCAGAACCGTTCGATATGAAGCATGAGATAGGACATTTCCTCGCTTCCCAGGTTCTTGCCGGTCTTTTGCTGCAGGTAGGTGCGGACATCCTCCGCACACAGGTAAGTCTCTCTATACTCCTGTTTCAGATTGTTGAAGAGTTTGTCGTTGTTGTTTTCCAGTGTCTCGTTGTTGCGGATGCGGGCCAGCAGGTATTCCATGTGGGTGATAAAGCGGCTGGCGTTGAAGCCAGAACGGTCAATGGTGATGTTCTCCCGCTTTTCGATCAGGCCGATGACATCGCTGATCATCGTGCTGGCGTCGAGGAAATCGGCCTTCGGGGCCACGGAGTTCTCGGCGTTGATGAGATGCAGCGCAATGGCGGCGGCTTCTTCTTTGGGCAGGCGCACACCGAAGCGCTGGTTGATGCACGCCACAGCCTGGGTGGCAACCTTGTACTCTGCTTCGTGCAGGTAAGCCAGGTTGCCGACGTAGGGCGGCTTGATGTGGATGTTTTTCTTGTAGCGGTCGATGGCAAAGTTGATGTGGTCCGCCAGGGTGATGACCAGGTTGCGGTTGAAATCGGCATCAATGCTGTTGGCGGCCAGATCAACGAGCATACCCGAGACATCGAAGATCTCCTTGGGGATCTCTTTCAGCAGGCCCTGGTATTCGGGGCTGATGCCGTAGTAGGTGCGCTCAATGACCGAGAGGTCCGTCAGCTCGTATGGGATGGGCTTGAAGCCGATGCCCTTGCCAAAGGCGATGAGCTCACGCTGGTTGCCATCCAGGCACAGCGCTACGTTATTGTTGATCTTTTTGATGACTTTCATGGGCTCACCTTCCCTATGCGGGGTAAAATGAACATGCGGGCAAAAAAATAAGACACGACCATACAGGTGCATTTTCTGCATCTGTCAATGGTCATGCCTCCCGAAGAGTAACAATCCGTTAACGTATGTTCATTTTTCTTTAATATTCTACGATGTCCCCCCAAAAAAGTCAATCGGCGAACTCGCACAAAAAAATGAACGTATTCTTGTGCATATTGCTATTGCGTGACTTGGACAGCCTTATTTTGCCGTCCGGCAATACACCTCGATCGCCTTGCTGGCAAACTCGGCGGTACTGGGGCCACCTGCGGCGTTGATGTTTTGGGTAAACGCACCGCCTGCGGTGTACAGCTGGCCGAGCTGGCCCAAAATGGTTTTGGAGCAGGTGTAGTAATGCTCGCTGATAAAATCTTGCAGCTTCTTCACCTGGGCCTGCACGGCGGGGGCGGTAGGGTCCATGCTTTGCATCTTACCGAAAGCTGCAATGATTTCCATCAGCTGGCCGCCCATAGCGGAAACCTCTTTTTCCGTCTTGAGGGCGGTCTTTTGCTCAAACTCTTTGTACTCCGGCGTGGCGCCCCACTGCTGCTTGGCCTGGGCGGCGTAGTCCTTGATCTTCTGTGTATCAAATGCGGTAAAATCCATAATGGTTCCTCCTGTGGTTTGTGTCTTTTCCGCAAGGGCGATGAGATCCTCGATATGCTGTCGCTTCAGCTTCAGCAGTTCGATCTGCTGCTTCAGCGCCTTTTCTCGGTCGAAGGCGGAATTAGACAGGATCCGCTGAATGTCTTTCAGCGAAAATTCCAATTCCCGGAACAACAGGATTTGCTGCAAATGTTCCAGCGCTGTATCGTCATACAGGCGGTAGCCGCTGTCGGTATGCCCGGTGGCGGGCAGCAGGCCGATCTGGTCGTAATAGTGCAGCGCGCGTATACTCACGCCGGTCAGGCGGCTGACTTCGTTTACGGTCATCATGGGGGGGACACCTCACTTTCCCTTGCGGTAAGTATAGCATACACTATGACGCAGCGTAAGGGTCAAGGCGGAAAATAGGAGATGGGACGTGAAAAAAATTCATCTTGAAGTTCCATTTCATTTGTGCTACACTTGTAGGCATGTGAGAAACAACCTGGAGGGACGTAGGAAAAATGGAAAACGAAAAAAGAAGCAGCTTTTCCGGCAGGATTGGCTTTGTGCTCTCGGCAGCCGGGGCGTCGGTGGGACTGGGCAATATCTGGCGGTTCCCGTACCTGGCGGCCAAATATGGCGGCGGAATCTTCCTTTTGATTTATATCGTGCTGGCGCTTACCTTTGGCTACACGATGATCATGGCCGAAACGGCTCTGGGCCGCATGACCGGCAAAAGCCCGGTGGGCGCTTACGCCAGCTTTGCCAAGCCGGGCAAGCGCGGCGGGTTCTTAGGCTTCGGCGGCTGGATCAACGCCATCATCCCGGTGCTGATCGTACCGTATTACTCGGTCATCGGCGGTTGGGTCATTCGGTATCTGGTGGGGTATCTCGCCGGCCAAAGCCAGGCGCTGGCGGCGGACGGCTTCTTCTCAGATTTCATTTCCAACGGTGCTGTAACAGAGATCTGCTTCCTGGCCTTTGCGCTGTTCACGCTGGGCATCATCTTTGCGGGTGTGCGCAACGGCGTCGAGCGTGTCTCCAAAGTAATGATGCCGGTGCTGGTGGTGCTGTCGGTCATTATCACTGCCTACTCGGTCACGCGGCCGGGAGCGCTGGCGGGCGTCAAGTATTTCCTGGTGCCGAACCCCGCCAACTTCAGCTGGATGACGGTGGTCACGGCGATGGGGCAGATGTTCTACTCGCTGTCCATCGCCATGGGCATCCTGGTCACTTTCGGTTCCTATATGAAAAAGGACGTCTCCATCGAGGACGCGACCCAGAACGTCGAGGTGTTCGACACGATCATCGCCGTCATGGCGGGCCTGATGATCATTCCGGCAGTGTTTGCCTTCTCCGATGGCGAGCCGGACACCCTGCAGGCGGGGCCCGCGTTGATGTTCATTACGCTCCCCAAAGTTTTTGCCAGCATGGACCTGGGCAGGGCAGTGGGCGTGCTGTTCTTTGTGCTGGTGCTGTTTGCAGCGGTCACCAGCTCCATCGCGCTGACCGAAAGCGCGGTCTCCACCTTCCAGGATGAGCTGGGCTGGAGCCGCCGCAAGGCCACAGTGCTGGTGGGTGTTATCATGGTAGGGCTGGGCACGCTGTCCAGCCTGGGCTACGGCCCGCTGGCTGGGGTGACAGTGCTGGGCATGCAGTTCCTCGATTTCTTCGACTTCCTTACCAACTCGGTGATGATGCCGATCGCGGCCATCGCCACCTGCCTGCTGGTGTCCCGCGTGGTAGGCGTTGAGCGCATCGAACACGAGGTCACCCTCGAGGGCGGGAGCTTCCGCCGGAAGAAGGTCTTCAACTTTATGATCCGCTGGCTCTGCCCGGTGTTCGCAGCGATCATTCTGGCCAGTTCCGTGGCCAATGCGTTTGGGATCATTGCTATGTAAAACAGGGGACAGGCTCCCCGTGTTCTATCCAACACAACATCTTGCGCCTCCTCTTTTGAGGGGGCGCTTTTCTTTCAGAGCGCGATTGTCAAGAGCAATCCTGCGCAAAAAGGTGTCCACATCCTTGTGAAAACTGCCCAAAAGCGGGGAATATAGCACCCGTTACGAATTTGTCAACCCCTGCAAAACAGTGCAAAATCGTCAATATGCCGAAATTTTGTTACACTCGCCCGGGCGTTCGACGGCCGAGAAAAACTTCGCAAAAAAGCCGAAAAAGCCTTGACAGCAAGCCTTTTACCATGTATACTGAAACAGTATCACAAAAATGGAATAGAGCGCCCTAAAGGGATTTTGCGAAAACGACAAAATTCAAAAGTTTGTGAAAAACGACGAATATACATCGCTTTCGCACAGCTCCTTTAGGTCGGCTTTTACCGACTTTGTCAATCTACGGAATAGGAGTGGTCGCGTTTTATGGTAAAGGTCAAGCCCGTACAAAACGGCAGAACGACCCGCATGAGCTTTTCCCGCATCAACGAAGTGATTGGCATGCCCAATCTGATCGAGATCCAGAAAAACTCTTACAACTGGTTCCTGGAGGAAGGTCTGCACGAAGTCTTCCACGATATTGCCGCTATCGAGGACTATACCGGCAATCTCGTGCTGGAGTTTGTGGACTACCGCCTGGACAAAACCCCCAAGTATACCATTAAAGAATGTAAGGAACGGGACGCTACGTATGCAGCGCCCCTGTATGTCACTGCCCGTCTGTTCAATAAGCAGACCGGCGAGGTCAAGGAGCAGGAGATCTTCATGGGCGACTTCCCGCTCATGACCGATTCCGGCACCTTTATCTCCAATGGTGCCGAGCGTGCAATCGTTTCCCAGTTGGTTCGTTCTCCCGGCGTGTTCTACGGCTCCAGCAAGGACCGTACCGGCAAGGACCTGTTCACCGCCACCATGAACCCCAACCGCGGTGCCTGGCTGGAGTACGAGACCGACTCCCAGGACGTTTTCTATGTCCGCATCGATAAGAACCGCAAGCTGCCTGTCACGACCCTGATCCGTGCCCTGGGCCTGTCCACCGATGAGCAGATCAAGCAGTTCTTCGGCGATTCCGAGCCGAAGATCAACGCTTCTCTCGAAAAGGACATCACCCATAACACCGAGGAAGGCCTGCTGGAAGTCTACCGTAAGCTACGCCCCGGCGAGCCCCCGACGGTCGAGAGCTCCCGCTCCCACCTGGACGCCCTGTTCTTCGACCCGCGCCGCTACGACCTGGCTCGTTTCGGCCGTTATAAGATGAACAACAAGCTCGCGCTGGCCCGCCGCATTGCCGGTTACAAGGCCGCCGAGGACATCATCGCCCCCCTGACCGGCGAACTGCTGGCCGCCAAGGGCGAGAAGATCAACCTGGCCAAGGCCAACGAGATCGATGCCGCCGGTGTTACCCGCGTCACCGTTCTGGTGGAGAAGAAGGGCCAGGAGGCTTACCCCGTCATCGTCATCTCCAACGGCTGCGTGGACGCCCAGCCCTTCTTCAGCTTCGATGTCGATGCTGAGGCCGGCATCAACGAGCGCGCCAATTTCGCCGAGATCCGCAAGATCCTTGAGGCCACCTCTGACCCCGAGGAGCAGAAGGAGCTGCTGCGCCAGAATCACGATGTTCTGATCAGCCGCACCGTCACCGTCGATGACATCTTCGCTTCCATCAACTACCTGCTGGGCCTTGACCACGGTATCGGCGTGACCGACGAGATCGACCACCTGGGCAACCGTCGAGTCCGTAGCGTCGGCGAGCTGCTGCAGAACCAGTTCCGCATCGGCTTTTCCCGCATGGAGCGCGTCATCCGTGAGCGTATGACCCTGCAGAACCAGGAGAACGGCGAGATCACCCCGCAGAGCCTGGTCAACATCCGCCCCGTCGTGGCCGCTATCAAAGAGTTCATCGGCTCCAGCCCGCTGTCTCAGTTCATGGACCAGAACAACCCCCTGGCCGAGCTGACCCACAAGCGTCGTCTGTCTGCCCTGGGCCCCGGTGGTCTGTCCCGTGACCGCGCAGGTTTCGAGGTCCGTGACGTTCATTACACCCACTACGGCCGTCTGTGCCCGATCGAGACCCCTGAAGGTCCCAACATCGGTCTGATCTCCTACCTGGCTACCTACGCCAAGATCAACAAGTACGGCTTTGTCGAGGCCCCGTACCGCAAGGTCGATAAGGCTACCGGCACCGTCACCGACGAGGTCGTCTACATGACCGCCGACGTCGAGGACGAATATATCGTTGCCCAGGCCAACGAGCCGCTGGACGAGAACAACCACTTCGTCCGTCCCCGCGTTTCCGGCCGTCACCGCAACGACATCCAGGAGTTCGACGCTTCTCAGGTCGACTTCATGGACGTTTCTCCCCGTATGATGGTTTCCGTCGCTACGGCCTGCATCCCGTTCCTGGAGAACGACGACTGTAACCGTGCCCTGATGGGCTCTAACATGCAGCGTCAGGCCGTGCCTCTGATGGTCACCCAGCAGCCCATCGTTGCTACCGGTATGGAGTACAAGGCTGCTACCGACTCCGGCGTCTGCATCCTGGCTGCCCGCGAAGGCACCGTTGAGTTTGTCGACGCCGAGAAGATCGTCGTGCGTTGCCCGGACGGTTCTGCCGACACCTATGAGCTGATCAAGTTCATGCGCTCCAACCAGGGCAACTGCAACAACCAGCGCCCCATCGTCAATGTTGGCGATGTCGTCAAGGCAGGCGACGTGCTGGCTGACGGTCCCGCCACCAAGAACGGCGAGATCAGCCTGGGCAAGAACGCCCTGATCGGCTTCATGACCTGGGAAGGCTACAACTACGAGGACGCCGTCCTGCTGAACGAGAAGCTGGTCCGCGAGGACGTCTACACCTCCATCCACATCGAGGAGTACGAGACCGAAGCCCGCGACACCAAGCTGGGACCCGAGGAGATCACTCGTGACATCCCCAACGTCGGCGACGACGCCCTGAAAGACCTGGACGACCGCGGCATCATCCGCATCGGTGCCGAGGTCAAGACCGGCGACATCCTGGTCGGCAAGGTCACCCCGAAGGGCGAGACCGAGCTGACCGCCGAGGAGCGCCTGCTGCGCGCCATCTTCGGTGAGAAGGCCCGCGAAGTCCGCGATACTTCTCTGCGCGTGCCCCACGGTGCTTACGGTATCGTGGTCGACGTTAAGGTCTTTACCCCCGAGAACAGCGACGAGCTGCAGCCCGGCGTGCGTATGTGCGTGCGCTGCTACATCGCCCAGAAGCGTAAGATCAGCGTTGGCGATAAGATGGCTGGCCGTCACGGCAACAAGGGTGTCGTTTCCCGTATCCTGCCGCAGGAGGACATGCCCTTCCTGCCCGACGGCACCCCGCTGGACATCGTGCTGAACCCCCTGGGCGTTCCTTCCCGTATGAACATCGGTCAGGTGCTGGAAGTCAACCTGGGCTACGTTGCCAAGGCTCTGGGCTGGAAGGTCCAGACCCCCGTCTTCGACGGCGCCCACGAAGCCGACCTGCGTGACTGCTTCGCCGAGGCCCGCGAGAAGTGGCACGGCGAGAACGCCCCCGAGTATCCGACCAAGCTGCCCCGCCTGATGGGTGAGAACGGCCACATCATTGATTTCTCCAAGATCGATCTGACCGACGACGGCAAGACCACCGTTTACGATGGCCGTACCGGCGAGAAGTTCCCCAGCAAGGTCACGGTCGGCTATATGTACTACCTCAAGCTGCATCACCTGGTCGACGATAAGATCCATGCCCGTTCCACCGGCCCGTACTCCATGGTCACCCAGCAGCCTCTGGGCGGCAAGGCCCAGTTCGGCGGCCAGCGCTTCGGCGAGATGGAAGTCTGGGCGCTGGAAGCTTACGGCGCCGCTTACACCCTGCAGGAGATCCTGACCATCAAATCCGACGATGTCGTGGGCCGTGTCAAGACCTACGAGGCCATCGTCAAGGGCGATCCCATCCCGCGTCCCGGCATCCCCGAGAGCTTCCGCGTTATGCTCAAGGAGCTGCAGAGCCTTGGCCTGGATATCGTTGTGCAGGATAAGGAAGGCAACGCCGTTGACATGCGTCAGGAATTTGACGACGATGACAGCAGCTTTGAAAACAGCGATTACGACCTGGGCGATAATGTCATGGTCGAAAGCGAGCTGCAGGATGAGTACAGCGTCAAGGATGCCGATGAAGGCTTTGATGATGATCTGGACGAGGATGCCGGCCCCAGCGCTGAGGATCTCGCTGCGATCGAGTCTGATTCCTTCGACGATTGATCGCTGAATCGTGTGTCATATTGAATTTGAGAGGGTTCGCTGAATGGAAAATAAAGAATTCGATTCTATTAAGATCGGCCTTGCCTCCCCGGACCAGATCCGTGCCTGGAGCTATGGTGAGGTCACCAAGCCCGAAACCATCAACTACCGTACCCTGAAGCCGGAGCGCGACGGCCTGTACTGCGAGCGCATTTTTGGACCTACTAAGGACTGGGAGTGCCACTGCGGTAAGTACAAGCGTATCCGCTACAAGGGTAAGATCTGCGATAAGTGCGGTGTTGAAGTCACCCGCGCCAAGGTCCGCCGTGAGCGCATGGGCCACATCGAGCTGGCTGCACCCGTTTCGCACATCTGGTATTTCAAGGGTATCCCCAGCCGTATCGGCCTGATGCTGGACATCAGCCCCCGTCAGCTGGATAAAGTCCTCTACTTCGCCAACTACATCGTTACCGACCCCGGTTTCACCCCGCTGGAGAAAAAACAGCTGCTGACCGAGCGCGAGTACAAGGAGATGCGCGAAAAGTACGAGGATACGTTTGAAGCCGGCATGGGTGCTGAAGCCATCCAGAAGCTGCTGGCTGAGATCGACCTCGAAAAGCTCTCTGCCGAGCTGCGCGAGGAACTGGAGCATGCCAACGGCCAGAAGCGCGTCCGCCTGCTGAAGCGCCTCGAGTGCGTCGAGAGCTTCCTGGAGAGCAACCAGCGCCCCGAGTGGATGATCATGACGGTCATCCCCGTGATCCCGCCGGATCTGCGCCCGTTGCTGCAGCTGGATGGCGGCCGTTTCGCCACCTCCGACCTGAACGATCTGTATCGCCGTGTCATCAACCGCAACAACCGTCTGCGCCGCCTGCTGGAGCTGGGTGCGCCCGACATCATCGTGCGCAACGAGAAACGTATGCTGCAGGAAGCTGTCGATGCCCTGATCGATAACGGCCGCCGCGGCCGCCCGGTCACCGGCGCCAACAACCGTGCGCTGAAGTCCCTGTCCGATATGCTGAAAGGCAAGCAGGGCCGCTTCCGCCAGAACCTGCTGGGCAAGCGTGTTGACTACTCCGGCCGTTCCGTTATCGTCGTCGGCCCCGAGCTGAAGATGTATCAGTGCGGTCTGCCTAAGGAGATGGCTCTCGAACTGTTCAAGCCCTTCGTCATGAAGGACCTGGTCGAGAAGGAGAAGGCCAACAATATCAAGTCCGCCCGCAAGATGGTCGAGCGTGCCCGCCCCGAGGTCTGGGACTCTCTGGAGACCGTCATCAAGGGCCACCCCGTCCTGCTGAACCGTGCACCTACGCTGCACCGTCTGGGCATCCAGGCTTTCGAGCCTGTCCTGGTCGAGGGCCGTGCCATCAAGCTGCACCCCCTGGTCTGCACCCCCTTCAACGCCGACTTCGACGGCGACCAGATGGCTGTCCATCTGCCGCTGTCCACCGAGGCCCAGCGTGAAGCCAAGATGCTGATGCTGGCCTCCGGCAACCTGCTGAAGCCCTCTGACGGCGAGCCCGTCACCGTGCCCACGCAGGATATGATCCTGGGCAGCTACTACCTGACCCTGGTCAACCCCGATGATAAGGGCCACGGCAAGATCTTCCGCGATGAGAGCGAGGCTATGATGGCTTACTCCTCCGGCCTGATCACGCTGCAGGCACCCATCAAGGTGCGCCGCACCCTGACCTTCGACGGTGTGGAGGAGACCGCTCTGGTCGACACCACCATGGGTCAGATTATCTTCAACAACCCCATCCCGCAGGACCTGGGCTATGTCGATCGTACCGACCCGGCTACCAAGTTCGACTACGAGATGAACCCCCGTACCCTGAAGATCGCTTCCGGCGGTAAGAGCGACAAGCTGACCAAGAAAGGTCTGCCTGACATCATCAGCCGCTGCCTGACCAAGCATGGCACCAAAGTCTGCGCCATGATGCTGGATCAGATCAAGGCACAGGGTTATAAGTACTCCACGCTGTCCGCTATCACGGTCGCCGTTCCCGATGCCATCATCCCCGATGAGAAGCCCGCGATCCTGGCCGCCGCCGATAAGAAGATCGAGAAGGTCATGAAGAACTTCAACCGCGGTCTTATTTCGGACGAGGAGCGCTACCGCAGCACCGTTGCTATCTGGCAGGCTGCTACCGAGGAAGTCTCCGATGCTCTGAGCAACAACCTGAAGGCCCACCACCAGCGCAACCCCATCTATATGATGTCCGACTCTGGTGCTCGTGGTTCTATGGACCAGATCAAGCAGCTGGCCGGCATGCGCGGTCTGTTGGCTAACACGGCCGGTAAGACCCTGGAAATGCCCATTCGTGCTAACTACCGTGAAGGCCTGAATATCCTGGAATACTTCATTTCTTCTCGAGGCGCCCGTAAGGGTCTGGCTGATACCGCTCTGCGTACCGCTGACTCTGGCTACCTGACCCGTCGTCTGGTCGATGTCTCCCAGGAAGTTATCATTCGTGAGGAAGACTGCCACGCTACCGAGGGTATCTGGGTCCGCGAGATCAGCGAAGGTAACTCCGTTGTCGAGAGCTTCAAGGAGCGCTTGAACGGCCGCTACGCCCTGCATGACGTTATGGACCCCACCACCGGTGAGCTCCTGGTCAGCAAGGACAAGATGATGGATATGTTCGACGCCGAGAAGATCGCCAACGCCGGTATCACCGAGCTGGAGATCCGCTCCGTCATGACCTGCCGTGCCCACGTCGGCGTCTGCGCCCGCTGCTACGGCTCCAACATGTCCAACGGCGAGTGTGTCAAGGTCGGCGAGTCTGTCGGTATCATCGCTGCCGAGTCCATCGGCGAACCCGGTACCCAGCTGACCATGCGTACCTTCCATACCGGCGGTATCGCATCTGCCGAAGATATCACGCAGGGTCTTCCTCGTGTTGAGGAACTGTTCGAGAGCCGCCGCCCGAAGGCCATGGCTATCATGTCCGAGATCGGCGGTACCGTCCACATCGACGATACCAAGAAGACCCGCCATGCCGAGATCAACGGCGTGGACGAGAACGGCGCACCCATCACCAAGAGCTACCTGATCCCGTTCGGTCAGCGTCTCAAGGTCATGGAGGGCGACGTCGTCGCCAAGGGTGCTCTGCTGACCGAAGGCCACGCTTATCCCCAGGATATTCTGGCCGTCCAGGGTCCCATCGCCACCCAGAACTACCTGATCAGCGAAGTCCAGAAGGTCTACCGTCTGCAGGGCGTTGACATCAACGATAAGCATATCGAAGTCATCGTCCGCCAGATGATGCGTAAGGTCCGCATCGAGGATTCCGGCTCCAGCGACTTTATCATGGGCAGCATCGTGAACCGCCGCGATGTCATGATCAAGAACGAGGAGATCCAGGCCCGCATCGATGCCGGCGAGACCGATCTGAAGCTGGTCCAGGCCAGCCAGGTCCTGCTTGGTATCACCAAGTCCAGCTTGGCCACCGACTCCTTCCTGTCCGCTGCTTCCTTCCAGGAGACTACCCGTGTCCTGACCGAAGCCGCCATCAAGGGCAAGGTCGACCCGCTGGCCGGCCTGAAGGAGAACGTCATCATCGGTAAGCTCATCCCTGCTGGCACTGGTCTGCCGGAGGTCGAGGAAGAGCTCGTCCAGGCTGAGATCGCCCGCGACGCCGCCGAAGCTGCCTACGACCACTAATCTGTAAATAAAAATCCCGTCACCGTTTTGAACTGCACCCCATTTGTTAGACAGTATGATATACTATCTAACAGATGGGGTGATTTATTATGTCAAGAGGAAAACCGAACAAACGATATACGCCGGAATTCAAGAAAATGGTTGTAGAAACCATGAAAAAAGAACATCTGAGTATCTATGCAACGATGCAGGAATTTGGAATTAACGACCATAAAATTATAGAGCGTTGGGAACGCATTTATTTGGAAGAAGGGCCGGAAGGCTTGTCGGTTGAGCGACGGGGCCGCGGCAGCACTGGCCGGCCAAAGAAGCTGCCAAAAGAGGTAGAAGAAGATCTGCTGGCCGAAGTGCAGCGACTGCGTGCGGAGAACGATTACCTAAAAAACTTGCAAGCCTTGGTTTTGGAAGACGAGCGACGCCAGCGCAGAAAACGCAGGTAGTTCAAAAGCTGAGGCAAAGACATTCTCTGGATATTCTTCTCTCAATCGCTCAACTACCCCGTGCCACTTTCTACTACCATCTGAAGCGGATGAACAGTGCAGATAAGTATAAAGCTGTCAAAGCGGAGATCACGGCCATCTACCACGAAAACAAAGGAAGATACGGCTATCGCCGCATTACAGCAGAACTTCACAAGCGCAATTTCCTCCTGAACCACAAGACTGTCCAGCGGCTTATGAAGGAGCTGGGCTTAGTTTGCCGTGTCAGGATGAAGAAGTATCGTTCTTACAAGGGTGAAGTTGGCAAAATTGCGCCAAATCTGTTAAACCGGGACTTCCGCGCCGAAAAGCCAAACCAGAAGTGGGTCACCGATGTGACAGAGTTCAGTTTGTTTGGAGAAAAGCTCTATCTCTCGCCCATCCTTGATCTGTGCAGCAGCGATCTGGTCAGCTATACCATCTCCGACCGTCCTGTTTTGAGTATGGTTACAACCATGCTGAACGAGGCATTTGCAAAAATTCCAGACGGAACAAACCTCATTCTCCATTCTGATCAGGGCTGGCAGTACCAACATAAACAGTATCAACGGATGCTCCGAGAGAAAGGCATCCGGCAGAGCATGAGCCGGAAAGGAAACTGTCTGGACAATGCTGTGATAGAAAATTTCTTTGGACTGCTCAAGAGCGAACTGCTGTACTTGCAGAAATTTCCGTCCATGGAACACTTCAAGCAGGAACTCGTTGCATATCTGGATTACTACAACAACCGCAGAATCAAGGAAAAACTGAAGGGCTTGCCGCCTGCAATTCACAGACAACAAACCCTTTCGGTTGCTTGAACAATTTTTGCTTCAAATTATTGTCTAACTTTTTGGGGGCACTTCAGTTTGGTGGCGGGATTTTTTATGTGCGGTGTTTGCAAAAAGTCAAAATCAAGAAAGATTCAGCAAAATCGTTAATAACTCACAAAAGGGAATCACAAAGCCAAAAAGGAAGAAGAACACGGTTTCGCGCAGAAGCCGGACAAATTGCGAAAACCGGGGCTGAAAAGCACTGAGCCATGCCAAAAATTGCGTTTCCCAAAGTGATATATGGGCATCACAAAAGTACCAGAAAAATAACGCCAGACATTGCAGCAATGCCGCAGTAGGAAAGATAAAGAACTTTGCGGCGTAGGAAGCAGGGACGATCTGTGCGCCGACATCCCACAAAATTGCAAGGCTGTCCGGACATAGCAAAAGCCCTGCCAGACAAAACAGGATGGATAACAGCAGACATACGGCACGGAGAAGTTGACCGGCATACCGGCTCTGCGGAGAAAACAGATCGACAAAAGTCTTAACAGAATCCGCACCGTTGCCCGTGCCGGAGGTCCCGGTGTGAATTAATTCGTCTAATGTCAGGTGCAGTACTTGGGCCAGCGGCTCCAGCGTGTTTATATCGGGCAATCCAACGCCGCGCTCCCAGCGGCTTACCGCTTTGTCCGTCACATGGAGGCGCGCAGCAACCTCTGCCTGTGTCAGTCCCAGCGTCCTGCGCTGGTCGGCAATAAAGGCTCCGAAACTTTTAGCGTCCATGTTTAATCCCTCCGTATATGATCTGCAACAAGCGTAGCACACGGAGGCCGAATTGTAAACCGACGCTTCGTTTACAAACGTACATACGAAAAAAAGAAGGGGAGCACTTTCTCTTACATTGACACACACACGGCGGCGAGTTATAATAAATTAACCGCAAACCACCCAACCGGAAAGGGAAGTGACCGTTATGCTGTTTTTGCAGTATCCGCCGTGCTCCACCTGCCAGAAGGCCAAAAGATGGCTGGACGACCATGGCATCGCCTACACCCCGCGCCATATCAAAGAGGAAAAACCTACGGTCGAAGAACTGCGGCAGTGGATTGCCCGCAGCGGCCTACCGGCCCGCAAATTCTTCAATACCAGTGGCCTGGTTTACCGGTCCCTGGGGCTGAAAGATAAGTTGGATACCATGACCGAGGAGGAGCAGATTGCTCTGCTGGCCACCGACGGCATGCTGGTCAAGCGCCCGCTGCTGGTAGGGGAGGACTTCGTCCTGCCCGGCTTCAAGCCCGCCGATTGGGAAAAAGCGCTTCTGTAATAAGGATAGGATAAGGAGAAAACCATGGCTGAAATTTTAAAAGAACGCAGCGAACTGGATCCGCAGTTCCAGTGGGACCTGACGTCGATGTTTGAAAGCGACGCTGCCTGGGAGACCGCCCTCGAAAACCTCGATGCCGAGATCGACAGCGTAGCCGCTTTTGCGGGCAAGCTGTCCGACGCCATCACCATCGGCGCTTATCTGGACGCCACCACCGAGTTGAACCGCAAGGTCGAGCAGCTCTACTGCTACGCCAGCATGCGCCACGATGAGGACACTCGCGGCGAGGCTGCCCAGAGTATGTACGCCCGCATCAACAGCAAGTATGTCAAGCTTATCACTGCACTGTCCTTCGCCCAGCCGGAGATCCTGGCCCTGCCCGAGGAGACCCTGACCGCCATCGTCAACGATCCCGCCGTGGCCGACTACAAGTTCAATCTGGAGGACCTGCTGCGCAGCAAGCCCCACACCCTCTCCAAGGCCGAGGAAAAGCTGCTGGCCAGCTTTGGCGAGGTAATGCAGGCTCCCTCCGAGGCTTACCACAACCTCGAGGACGCCGACCTCGTCTTTGACCCCGCCAAGAACGCTGAGGGTGAAGAAGTTGAGGTCACCGGCTCCAACTTCGTGCCCATCGAGATGGGCACCGACCGTGTCCTACGCGAGAATGCTTTCCGCAGCTTCTACAAGGGCTACCGCCAGCATATCAACACCATGGCCGCTACCTACGCCGGTGCTGTCAAGGCTGCCACCGCCGAGGCCCGCGCCCGCCACTATGAGTCCTCCCGCGCCATGTCCATGGCAGGGGAGAATGTGCCCGTGGAGGTCTACGACAACCTGGTCGCCACCGTCCGCAAGCACATGCCCGCCATGCACCGCTACGTCCGCCTGCGCAAAAAGATGCTGGGCGTCGACGAGCTGCATTTCTATGACGTCTATGCCCCGCTGGTCGGTGACCTGAAGAAGTCCTACACCTACGAGACCGCCCAGCAGATGGTGCTGAAAGCCGTTGCCCCCCTGGGCGAGGACTACCAGAAGGACGTGCAGAAAGCCTACAACGAGGGCTGGATCGACGTTTATCCCAACCGCGGCAAGCGTGGCGGCGCTTACTCCGGCGGCTGCTATGACTCCAACCCCTATATCCTGCTGAACTTCAGCGGCACGCTGGACAGTGTTTCCACCCTGGCCCACGAGATGGGCCATACCATGCACAGCTGGCGCTCCCGCAAGCATCAGCCGCCGCAGTATGCTGACTACACGCTGTTCGTGGCCGAGGTCGCGTCCACTGTCAACGAGAACCTGCTCATCGAGCAGCTGCTCCAGAACGAGAACGACCCCCAGACCCGCCTCTATCTGCTGAACCAGTACCTGGAGAACTTCAAGGGCACCGTCTACCGCCAGACGATGTTTGCCGAGTTTGAGCGCGAGGCCCACGCCATGGTGGAGCGCGGCGAGGCCCTGAACGCCTCCGCTCTCAACGCCCTGTATAAGCGCCTGGTCATCGACTACTTCGGCGACGACATGGTCATCGATGACGAGATCCAGTACGAGTGGGCACGCATCCCGCACTTCTACCGTCCGTTCTACGTCTACAAGTACGCCACCGGCTACTCCACCGCCGTGGCCCTGTCCGAGGGCATCCTCAAAGAGGGCGAGCCTGCCGTCAAGCGCTACAAGGAGTTCCTCTCCATGGGCGGCAGCGCCTACCCGCTGGATGAGCTGCGCCACGCCGGTGTTGACCTGGCCACCCCGGCCCCAGTCGACGCTGCCCTCGAAAAGTTCGAGCGCATCCTCGATGACGCCGAAGCTACCCTGGCAAAGCTGCAGTAACAATAAAAAGGAAGGGGCACCCGCGAGGGTGCCCCTTTTGCTGTTATATAAGGTGTTACTTGCCAAGAACTGCCTTCAAATAGGCGGCTTCGCGGGCGGCTACCTGTGCCTGGAATGCCTTCACGGCATCGGCATAAGCGGCTTCGCGCTTGTCGGCTGCGGCCTGGGTAGCCTTACCGGCGGCAATCACAGCGGCCACTTTGGCGTCCGCCTCAGACTGAGCGGCCTTGCCGGCGGCGATCACGGCCAGGCACTCTGCATCGGCCTTGGCCTGGGCAGCTTTAGCAGCCTTCAGGATCGCGGCACTGTCGGCGTCGGCCTTTGCCTTAGCCTGCTTGGAGTAGGCATTGACAGCGGCCGTGTAGGCGGCTTCTTTGGCGGCGATCTCCTGCTGATAGGCTTTTACAGCGGCGATGTAATCATCGTTGGCGTCTGCAAAAACGGGAACGGCGAACATGCAGACCATGCAGATGGCGAGCAGGGCAGAGAAAAGTTTTTTCATTGTCAATACCTCCTTAAAAATAAAACCAAGGGTGATTTGGTCCCCCGGAACGCCCGGGAGTTATCTACAGCTTTATTATACCAGATGGCGCATAAAGCTGCAACAAAAAATGACTCGACAAAATCATGAATTCTGGCATTGCAAATTGTGCAAACTAGACAAATGTTGTTGAAGCATGGACAAAAAGCGCTTACACAAACCTTGGGCAGGGGCGTAGGCACCCTGTTCATCTTATGCACCGCCTTATAAAAAGGCGTCAGGCCCTGGCCCATAGGCCCGAAATCCACATTTTAGCCTGCGAAAACAAAAATTCTCCGTATTGCACGATTTTTTCAAAGTTTTTTTGGCAATACTCTTGACAACGGGCCGCGAATCCTGTAAACTAAACATTGCGTGAGTTCCGGGGAGTAGTGCGGCAAAAATGCCGCGGCTCCGGTAAAACGAACGTGAATATGTGAAGAAAGGAGAAAAGAAATGCCTACTTTTAACCAGCTCGTGCGCAAAGGTCGTGAGGTCCTGGTCAAGAAGAGCACTGCCCCTGCTCTGCAGAAGTGCTACAACTCCCAGAAGAAGCAGTACACCACCATGAACAGCCCGCAGAAGCGCGGTGTTTGCACTGCCGTTCGTACCATGACCCCCAAGAAGCCTAACTCTGCTCTGCGTAAAGTTGCCCGTGTCCGCCTCACGAATGGTATCGAGGTCACCTCTTACATTCCCGGTATCGGCCATAACCTGCAGGAGCACAGCGTTGTTCTGATCCGTGGCGGTCGTGTCAAGGATCTGCCCGGTGTCCGTTATCACATCATCCGTGGTACTCTGGATACCCAGGGTGTTGCGAACCGTAACCAGGCCCGCAGCAAATACGGTGCTAAGCGCCCCAAGGCCGGTGCCAAGAAGTAAGGAAACATCTTTTCGCCATAAAATAGGCCAAGCCTTTTTTGTGGCACAACGGGAGTTTCTAAACTTTCGAGTACCGATGATATCATTTATGTGAAGGAGGGAAGAAAGATGCCCAGAAGAGGTAATGTCGCAAAACGCGAAGTTCTGGCTGATCCTATCTACAATTCCAAGGTTGTCACCCGTCTGGTCAACTACATCATGCTGGATGGCAAGAAAGGTGTTGCTCAGGAGATCGTTTACGATGCATTTGACATCGTGAAGGAAAAGACCGGCAACGACCCGCTCGAGATGTTCGAGAAGGCTATGGAGAACATCATGCCTAACCTCGAGTGCAAGACCCGCCGCGTCGGCGGTGCTAACTACCAGGTTCCCCTGGAGGTCAGCCCGGCCCGCCGTGAGACCCTGGGTCTGCGTTGGCTCACCGCTTACAGCCGCGCCCGTGGCGAGAAGACCATGTCTGCTCGTCTGGCCGCTGAGATCATCGACGCCACCAACGGTGTCGGCGGTTCTGTCAAGAAGCGCGAGGATACGCACAAGATGGCCGAGGCCAACAAGGCTTTTGCCCACTATCGTTATTGATTCGCTGTCGAGGAGGTATAAGCCATGGCAACGCCGAGAGATGTATCTCTGCAAATGACCCGTAATATCGGTATCATGGCCCACATCGACGCAGGTAAGACCACCACCACCGAGCGTATCCTGTACTACACCGGTATCAACCATAAGATCGGTGAAGTTCATGACGGCGCTGCTACGATGGACTGGATGGAGCAGGAACAGGAGCGTGGTATCACCATCACTTCTGCTGCTACCACCTGCTACTGGAGCCATACCGAGACCCAGCACGATCCGGCTCTCTTCAAGAAGAACCGTCATCGTATCAATATCATCGACACCCCGGGCCACGTTGACTTCACTGTTGAGGTTCAGCGTTCCCTGCGCGTTCTGGACGGTTCCGTTACCGTTCTGGCCGCTAAGGGCGGTGTTGAGCCGCAGTCTGAGACCGTTTGGCGTCAGGCTGACGAGTATAAGGTTCCCCGCATGGTGTACGTCAACAAGATGGATACCATGGGTGCCGATTTCTACCGCTGCGTTCAGATGCTCCATGATCGTCTGCACGCCAACGGTGTGCCCATCCAGCTGCCCGTTGGTCAGGAGGATACCTTCAAGGGTATTATCGACCTGATCGATATGCAGGCTGACATCTACTATGATGACATGGGCAATGATGTCCGCGTTGAGCCGATTCCTGAGGATATGCAGGAGAAGGCCCAGGAGTACCATGACAAGCTGATCGAGGCTGTTGCCGAGACCGACGAAGAGCTGATGATGAAGTACCTGGAAGGCGAAGAGCTGACCAAGGAAGAAATCAAGGCTGCTCTGCGTAAGGCTACCATCTCCAACGAGATCGTTCCTGTTGTTTGTGGTTCCTCCTACAAGAACCGCGGCGTTCAGAAGCTGCTGGATGCTATTGTTGACTACATGCCGGCTCCTACCGACGTTGCAGCCATCAAGGGCACCAACCCCGAGACCGGCGAGGAAGAGGATCGTATCTCTTCTGACGACCAGCCTTTCGCAGCTCTGGCTTTCAAGATCATGACTGACCCCTACGTTGGTAAGCTCTGCTTCTTCCGTGTGTACTCCGGTACCCTGGATGCAGGCACCACCGTTTACAACTCTGTCAAGGATAACAACGAGCGTATCGGCCGTATCCTGCAGATGCACGCCAACAACCGTAAGGATATCGACACCGTTTACGCTGGCGATATCGCGGCTGCTGTCGGCCTGAAGAATACCACCACCGGTGACACTCTGTGCGACGAGAAGCATCCCATCATCCTCGAGTCGATGAACTTCCCCGAGCCCGTTATCCGCGTTGCTATCGAGCCCAAGACCAAGGCCGGCTCCGAGAAGATGGGCATTGCTCTGGCAAAGCTCGCTGAAGAAGACCCGACTTTCCGTACCTGGACCGATGAAGAGACTGGTCAGACCATCATCGCCGGCATGGGCGAGCTCCATCTGGAGATCATCGTCGACCGTCTGCTCCGCGAGTTCAAGGTCGAGGCTAATGTTGGCGCTCCCCAGGTTGCTTACCGCGAGACCATTCGCAAGGAAGCCAACCAGGAGACCAAGTACGCCCGCCAGTCTGGTGGTAAGGGCCAGTACGGTCACGTTAAGATCAAGGTTGAGCCCAACCCCGGCAAGGGTTACGAGTTCGTCAACGGTGTCGTTGGCGGCGCTATCCCGAAGGAATATATCCCCGCTGTTGACAATGGTATCCAGGGCGCTATGAAGTCCGGCGTTCTCGCTGGCTATCCCGTCGTCGATGTCAAGGTCACCCTGTGGGATGGTTCTTACCATGAGGTCGACTCCTCTGAAATGGCGTTCTCCATCGCTGGTTCTATGGCTTTCAAGGAGGCCATGAAGAAGTGCGATCCCGTCATCATGGAGCCCATCATGAAGGTCAACGTTATCGTGCCTGATGAGTACATGGGCAACGTTATCGGCGACCTGAACAGCCGCCGTGGTCAGATCAACAACCAGGAGTCCGAGGGTGGCACCGCTCGTGTTACCGCTCTGGTTCCTCTGTCTGAGATGTTCGGCTACGCTACCGACCTGCGTTCCAAGACCCAGGGCCGTGGCCAGTACTCCATGGAGCCTGATGAATATCAGCAGGTTCCCAAGAGTGTTGCCGACAAGATCATGAGCGACCGCGCTAAAGCGTAACTATTTCATAAATTTTACTTGATTTTTCTCGTAAAATCTTGTATTATAGCCTTACGCAAGGCAATTAAATTGTTTTAATTAAAGGAGGACACTTCCAATGGCTGAAAAGGAAAAATTTGACCGCTCTTTGGAGCACGTCAACATTGGCACCATCGGTCACGTTGACCATGGTAAGACTACCCTGACCGCTGCCATCACCAAGACTCTGGCTCTGAAGGGCGACGCCGACTTCATGGATTACTCCAGCATCGACAAGGCTCCCGAGGAGAAGGCTCGTGGCATCACGATCAACACCGCTCACGTTGAGTACCACACCGAGAAGCGTCACTACGCCCACGTTGACTGCCCGGGCCATGCTGACTACATCAAGAACATGATCACCGGTGCTGCTCAGATGGACGGCGCTATCCTGGTCGTTGCTGCTACCGATGGTCCCATGCCCCAGACCCGTGAGCACATCCTGCTCGCCCGTCAGGTTGGCGTGCCCAAGATCGTTGTCTTCATGAACAAGTGCGACATGGTCGACGACGACGAGCTGCTGGATCTGGTCGAGATGGAGATCCGTGAGCTGCTGAGCGAGTACGACTTCGATGGCGATAACACCCCCATCATCCGTGGTTCTGCTCTGAAGGCTCTGGAGTCCACTTCTACCGACCCCAACGCCCCTGAGTACAAGTGCATTTGGGAGCTGATGGACGCTGTTGATAGCTACATCCCCACTCCTGACCGTGCTGCTGACAAGCCCTTCCTGATGCCCGTTGAGGACGTTATGACCATCTCCGGCCGTGGCACCGTTGCTACCGGTCGTGTTGAGCGTGGCACTGCTCACGTTGGCGATCAGATGGAAATCGTCGGTATCAAGGAAGAGAAGATGACCACCACCATCACCGGCCTGGAGATGTTCCGCAAGAGCCTGGAGTTCGCTCAGGCTGGCGATAACATCGGCGCCCTGCTGCGTGGCGTTGACCGTGACCAGATCGAGCGTGGCCAGTGCCTGTGCCAGCCCGGTTCTGTTCATCCCCACACCACCTTCGATGGCCACGTTTACGTCCTGAAGAAGGAAGAGGGCGGCCGTCATACCCCGTTCTTCAACAACTATCGTCCTCAGTTCTACTTCCGTACCACCGACGTTACCGGCATCATCACCCTGCCCGAGGGCACCGAGATGTGCATGCCCGGCGACAACGTCGATATGCATGTTGAGCTGATCACCCCCGTCGCCATGGAAGAGGGCCTGCGTTTCGCTATCCGCGAGGGCGGCCACACCGTTGGTTCCGGCGTTGTTTCCAAGATCGAGAAGTAATTTCCCGCTCTAAAACAGCATAATTCAGGCGCTCACTGTAAGGTGAGCGCCTGTTTTTATGTTGTTTTTTGGTGTACAGTGTGGTATACTAATAAAAATATGGCATACCACAAATATGACATACATAGAGAAGGGAGTACATCCATGCAGCAGGAAACCGTTATCGTATTGGATTTCGGCGGCCAGTATAACCAGCTGATTGCCCGCCGCGTCCGTGAATGTAACGTTTATTGCGAGATCTATTCGTACCGCACCGACCTGGCCAAGATCAAGGCCAAGAACCCCAAGGGCATCATCTTTACCGGCGGCCCCAACAGTGCCTACCTGCCGGATTCGCCGACCATCGACCCCGAGATCTACACTTGGGGCGTGCCGATCCTGGGTATCTGCTACGGCAGCCAGCTGATGATGCACATGCTGGGCGGCAAGGTCTGCAAAGCCCCTGAGCGCGAGTACGGCAAGACCGTGGTCGACCTGGACACCACCAGCCCGTTGTTCGCCGGCCTGCCGGACAAAAACGTCTGCTGGATGAGCCATAACGACTATATCGAGACGGCCGCCCCCGGCTTTGAAATTGTGGCTCACACCCCCAACTGCCCGGTGGCCGCTGCCCAGGATAAGCCCCGCGGCCTGTACTGCGTGCAGTTCCACCCGGAGGTCCTGCACACCGAGAACGGCACCCAGATCTTGCACAACTTTGTGTACAACGTCTGCGGCTGTGCCGGCACCTGGAAGATGGACTCCTTCGTGGAGAACAGCGTCAAGGCCCTGCGCGAGAAGATCGGTGACGGCAAGGTGCTCTGCGCCCTGTCTGGCGGTGTCGACTCCAGCGTCTGTGCTGCCATGCTGGCCAAGGCCATCGGTAAGCAGTTGACCTGCGTGTTCGTTGACCACGGCCTGCTGCGCAAGAACGAGCGCGAACAGGTCTGCGAGGTGTTCGGCGAAGGCGGCCAGTTTGACATCAACTTTGTCTGCGTCGATGCCCGCGACCGCTTCTACAAGAAGCTGGCAGGGGAGAGCGCCCCGGAGCGCAAGCGCAAGATCATCGGCGAGGAGTTCATCCGCGTGTTCGAGGATGAAGCCAAGAAGATCGGCGCCGTGGACTTCCTGGCCCAGGGCACCATCTATCCCGACGTGGTCGAGAGCGGCCTCGGCGGCGAGAGCGCGACCATCAAGAGCCACCACAACGTCGGCGGCCTGCCTGATTATGTGGACTTCAAGGAGATTGTCGAGCCGCTGCGCGACCTGTTCAAGGACGAGGTCCGTCAGGCTGGCCGCGAGCTGGGCCTGCCCGAGTACCTGGTCGCCCGTCAGCCATTCCCCGGCCCGGGCTTGGCCATCCGCATCATCGGCGATGTGACCCCCGAAAAGGTCGCTATCGTCCAGGATGCCGACGCCATCTGGCGCGAGGAAGTAGGCAAGCTGCCCATGGCCCAGCGCCCCAGCCAGTACTTTGCCGCGCTGACCAACATGCGCAGTGTCGGCGTTATGGGTGACGAGCGCACCTACGATTACGCCATTGCTCTGCGTGCCGTGACCACCACCGACTTTATGACGGCTGAGGTCACCATCCTGCCCACCGAGACCATCACCACCGCCGCCAACCGCATCGTCAACGAAGTCAAGAACATCAACCGCGTCATGTTCGACTACACCACCAAACCCCCAGCAACGATTGAGTTTGAATAATTTGAAATCGTTGACAATCATTGCAGTAACGATAAATTTTGAAACATTGATAGTTGTCTGATACTGCTTTGATACTAACTGAAAATTATTCGCCACTGAGAGACGCAGAACGCCCTCTGAAAAACGGTAAGTTTTTCAGAGGGCGTTCTATTTTTATTCTTCTGTTTTCTTCCAATCCCTGTAGTTTGGTTCGTCTACAAAGACATCAGAGGTGTCAGGCCAATTGACCACCCATTCGGTATATTCTTCTACTGTAATGGTGTGATTTAATACCTGCTCCCTGCGAAGTTTCCATTCCCGGAGGTACTCATCCATGTGATCGTAATTGTAGACAACAGCTATACGTTTTTGAGAGCGCTGTAGGCCATCGGTGATAAGCACCTCTTCTAATTGGACTCGCGTCGGATTATTTCCTTGGTCGAGAAGAGAATACATTATATTTTCTGCATTGTGCGGATAGGGCTCGTAAAGCGTAAAAAAGCCTACATCTAAGACTTCTGCGATTTTATTGAGAGTACCTGACTTAGGCCTCCGTGTATTGCTTTCATATTGAGCAATCCGAATGTCGGCATTCTTTTCATTAAATCCGACAGCGATACCTAACTCCTTTTGAGTCATACCGCGAAAGACGCGTGCTTTCTTTATTCGATCACCAATTGACAACGTTAATAACTCCTTCGTACTGTGAGTGTACAAGCGCAGCATTGCACGAACGACTGCAAGAATATTATACCATTAAACTATTAAAATCGCAACAAAAATTTAACAAAAAAGTTTAGGAAAAATGAACTTGGATAATTGACTTAACTAGATATGCTTAGTATAATGGAGAAAACATTAAACATATAAGCTTAGGTAAAAAGAAAAAAGGTCTTAACTGGCAAAAGGTCAAGCTTCAAATAGGAAAGGACTATGTGGGGCGACATAGGTGTGAAGCGTCAATCATTCAGCCAGTTGAAATAAATATTTGAATGAGGAACATAAAATGGATAAAAGTATTTTTATCAGAGCAGACGAACTTGCCGTAGAATTAGATGTTTCTAAGGCGTTGGCTTATAAGATGATCAACCAGTGGAACGAGGAACTGAAAGCTAAGGGCTACACCACCGTGGGTGGACGGGTAAGCCGTCAGTACTATTACGAGAAAATTTACGGTGCTGAAAAGGAGAAAGCCGATGCCTGCGTATAAGGATGCCCAAAAGGGTACATGGTATGCAGCCTTTTACTATCAGGATTGGAAAGGCGTCAAGAAAAAGAAATTAAAGCGCGGCTTTCCCACAAAGAAAGAAGCCTTGGCGTGGGAACGCACATTTCTTCTTCAGCAGGCTGCTGACTTGACCATGACATTTGAAGCCTTTGTAGAAATCTATATTGTTGACAAGCAGAACCGTCTGCGTGAGAATACATGGTCTACTAAAGAGCATATCATTCGCACTAAGATACTGCCGTACTTCAAAGAAAAACGACTTTGCGATATTAAACCGCAGGATGTCATCGCGTGGCAGAATGAATTGTTAAACTACCGCGGCAAAAACGGAGAACCGTATTCTCCAACGTACCTGAAAACGCTGCACAGTCAATTCAGTGCGATTCTGAACCACGCGGTACGATTCTATGGACTGAACAAAAATGCAGCAACGACTGCGGGCAATATGGGCTCTTCCAAGCACCAAGAGATGCTGTTCTGGACGAAAGAGGAATACCTCAAATTTGCAGAAGTGATGATGGACAAGCCGTTATCTTACTATGCGTTTGAAATCCTCTACTGGTGCGGTATCCGCGAGGGAGAACTGCTGGCGCTGACACCCGCTGATTTTGATTTAGACAAAGGGCTACTCTCTATCACAAAATCCTATCAGCGTTTGAACGGCAAAGATGTGATTACAGACCCCAAGACCCCGAAAAGCATTCGGGTCGTTCAGATGCCGGATTTTCTGACAGAAGAAATCCGAGATTATCTGAAATCCATCTACAAGGTGAAGCCGACTGACCGAATCTTTGAGGTGACTAAGTATTATCTACATCACGAAATGGACAGAGGTGCAAAAGAAGCCGGGGTCAAGCGTATCAGAATCCATGATTTGCGGCATTCTCATGTGTCGCTGCTGATCGAGATGGGATTTTCTGCGGTAGCCATTGCGGACCGAGTGGGGCATGAAAGCATTGATATTACCTACAAGTACGCGCACCTATTCCCGTCAAAGCAGCAGGAAATGGCGGCCAAATTGAACATAGAAAGAGAGGAACGATAATGGAAAAGGCATTGGATAGGCAAGGTCGCTGGCGCAGCAAGACTGTAGCGTTCCGCGTATCGCCGGAGGAAAATAGCCAAATTGAAATGAAAGTACGTCTTTCCGGGCTGACGAAGCAAGATTATATTGTTAGTCGGCTGGCAGAACGAGAAATCCGGGTGGTCGGCAATCCGAGAGTGTACAAAGCCCTGAAAAATCAGATGGCGGACATTTATGAGGAGTTGCAGCGCCTTACATCGGCACAGGAAGTCACGCCGGATATGTTGGAAACATTGCAGGTGATTGCAATCACACTGAATGGCATGAAAGAGGGCAGCGAATGACCGAAACAAAGAAAACGACCACACCGGATACATCTGTTGGCGCAGATGCGGTGCAGCCGTTACTAAAAAATAGCACCAATAGTATAACAGACTCTAGCAACAATTGCAATCTGAAAACCATATCCATGACAGAACTGTACGATACAGTATACCCGCTGCGCAGACCTATCGTAGACAATCTGTTGTACAGTGGTACTTATCTATTTGTGGGCGCTCCCAAAATTGGAAAGTCGTTTTTCATGGGGCAGCTTGCGTACACGGTGGCCACAGGACTGCCCTTGTGGGAGTACGAAGTCCACCAAGGAACGGTATTATATTTGGCATTGGAGGACGATTATGCGCGATTGCAGCGGCGGCTCTCCCGAATGTTCGGTGTAGAGGAAACCGACAATCTGTACTTTGCAACACAAGCAAAATCCGTTGGTGGTGGTTTGGATGAACAGCTTGAAGAATTTGTAAAGGTTCACCCAGATGTCAGGCTGATTATCATTGACACCTTGCAGAAAATCCGTGAGGTAAGCGGCGAGTGTTACAGCTATGCCAGCGACTATGAGATTGTGACAAAGCTGAAAAAATTCAGTGATAATCATGGTATCTGTTTGTTGGTCGTACACCATACGCGGAAGATGGAAGCAGGGGATAGCTTCGATATGATCTCCGGCACGAATGGTCTGCTGGGCGCAGCGGACGGCGCGTTCATCATGCAGAAAAAGCGGCGGACGGACAACATTGCCACACTCGATGTTGTCGGACGCGACCAGCCGGATCAGGAATTAACGCTGGAATTTGACCGGGAACGGTGCGTGTGGAATTTCCAAGGTGCAGAAACACAGCTTTGGAAACAACCGCCAGACCCAGTGTTGGAAGCTGTTTCAAAGATTTTCCTTTCAGCTGGCTCTGCATGGTGTGGGACACCAACGGAGTTGTTGGCTCTGCTGCCGGACGTGAAAATCCAAGCAAATGTCCTGACTCGAAAGCTGAATGTGAGCGCTGACCGCCTTTATAATGACTATGGAATCCGTTATGAGAGTAAGCGCACACACGATGGACGCACGGTCTGCCTGACATTGGAACAGCCGAAAGCGTGACGATATGTGACGGTCGTGACGATATTTTGGGGCGCAAGCCCGACAGCAAAAATACCGTCACCATCGTCACGACCGACACGGAAGAGGTAGCATATATTCTTTTTCCAACAGGTAGCCCCGCAGGGCGCAAAGGCGCTTTTGATACGAAGTGTCAAAAGTGCTTTTGCGTTACTCTTGGCAAGAGTAACAGAACCGTGCCGGCTTGCGCCGGAGATAAGGAGTGGATTTGAAAAGGACAATCAGTGCAATGGTGGGAAAAGGCTCCCTCAATCATAACAGCCGTGAATTTTACGCATCCAACGTAGACCCCAACCGCAGCCATCTGAATATAGAGTTTTGCTGCGAGGATATACGAAACGTCTACCATGAACTGTTCGACGAAGCACAAGAAAGATTCAATGCTAAACAGACCCGAAATGACCGTAGGATTGAGGATTACTACGAGAAAATCTGTTCCTCAAAACAGGAAAAGCCTTTCCATGAAATTGTCTTACAGATCGGAAATAAGGACGATACAGGCATCCATACGGAACTGGCAGAAACTGCAAAGCAGTGTTTGACTGAATACGCAAAAGGATTTCAAGCGCGTAACCCAACGCTCCGTGTGTTTTGGAGCCATCTGCACATGGACGAGGCAACACCCCATGTACATATAGATTTTGTGCCTTATATCACAGGAAGCAAACGCAGCATGGATACGCGCGTGTCACTCAAGCAGGCGCTTGCACAGCTTGGTTTCAAGGGTGGTACACGCAGCGCTACCGAGTGGAATCAGTGGGCGCAGAGTGAAAAACAAGTGCTGGCCGAAATTATGCAAGAACACGGCATTGAGTGGGAGCAGCTTGGAACGCATGAGGAACACCTATCTGTTTTGGACTACAAAAAGCAGGAACGAGCAAAAGAAGTTCGTGCGCTTGATACCACCATTGCGGAAAAGCAAACACGGATAGATGAAATCGAGCAGACGCTGCAATCGGTGCAGCAACAGGTCGTTGACCTTGATAAAATCGAGAATGTCAGCGTGAAGAAGACATTACTAAGCGACAAGGTGACACTGCCTCGCAGCGACTTTGAAAATCTGCTAAGTGCTGCCAAACAATATGTTGTCTACCGCCGTCAAGATGACCGCTTGCAAGGGCTGTTGGACGCTGCAAATGACAAAATCAAGCAGTTGGAGGGTGTTATTGGAGAACTAAAGCAAAAAGTTTCTAAGTTGGTAAGTAAACTTAGCAATATTGAGTTTTGGCATAGCCAAGAATTGAATGAGGTTAAATCCGAGAGTAGGGAAGTCCACCGCGAAAATCTTATGCTAAAGCATGAGCAAAAAGGCTTGATGAACCTTTTGCAACGGTACGGTATTGACCCTGCAAAAGAAAGAATCCGCGAACATGAACGTGACGAAAGATAGTGAGTACAACATGACTTACAACAATTTAGGCCGCTGGGCAAATATGCGACTTGCATTTATCAAGCAGCACCGCCCGCAACTGTACCAAAGCCTACTGAAAGAAAATAAGCTGCACAGCTACTTGGTAGAATTTGACCGCCAAGTGCAAGACACGCTGATTTTAACTGAGGAACAGATGCGTCAGGCAGAGGGCATCACTGATGAACTGAAACGGCAAGATCAGCTCGAATGGGTATGCCGTATGAACAATATCCGTAGCCGTGCCGAAGAAATTGTAACAGCAGAATTGATTTACGAGTAAAAGACTAGCAGGAGAGAGATAAAACGGACTTTCTCCTGCTGTTTTTGTGATTCGGCATTGCGAATTTGCGCTGAATAGTATATGATAAAATATAGAGTATTTTTGTGGAGGAAATAGAAATGGTAGACACCAAAAAAGAGCAGGAACGCGAGGAACTGCACCGTGCAATCTGGGCGATTGCTGATGATCTGCGCGGTGCAGTAGATGGATGGGATTTCAAGAGTTATGTTCTTGGTACGATGTTCTATCGCTATATTTCAGAAAATATTGCCGGATATATCAATCAAGGTGAAATCGAGGCAGGCAATCCCGACTTCCGTTATGAAACATTGCCTGATGCCGAAGCAGAACAAGCGCGAGAGGGCTTGGTACAAGAGAAGGGCTTCTTTATCTTGCCAAGCGAACTGTTTTGCAATGTGCGGGCAAGGGCGGCAAAAGATGAAAACCTAAATGAGACGCTGGAGACTGTTTTCCGCCATATTGAGGAATCCGCAAAAGGAAGTTCTTCCGAAGGTCAGTTTGCTGGTTTGTTTGATGACTATGATGTTAATAGCAACAAGCTCGGTGCAACCGTTGCCAAGCGTAATGAGAAACTGGTTAAGCTGTTAAATGGCATAGCAAATATGAATCTTGACGATGTCAAAAAGCATGATATTGATGCTTTCGGCGATGCCTATGAATATTTAATGATGATGTACGCCAGCAATGCGGGCAAATCGGGCGGTGAGTTTTTTACTCCGGCAGATGTATCCGAATTGCTGACTCGCTTGGGAACCGTAGGCAAGAAAGAAATCAATAAAGTTTACGATCCAGCTTGCGGTTCGGGTTCGTTGCTGCTAAAAGCAGAAAAGGTGCTGGGGCGTGATGCGGTTCGAAATGGTTTCTATGGACAGGAAATCAATATTACTACTTATAACCTGTGCCGCATCAATATGTTTCTCCACGACATTGAATTTGACAAATTTGACATTGCTTGTGAAGATACATTGACCAACCCCCAACATTGGGATGATGAGCCTTTTGAACTAATCGTATCAAATCCGCCGTACTCTATTAAGTGGGCAGGTGATGAGAATCCGCTGCTAATCAACGACCCTCGCTTTTCCCCGGCGGGTGTGCTTGCGCCTAAAAGTAAGGCGGACCTTGCCTTTATTATGCACTCGCTGGCATGGCTGGCGTCTAACGGTACGGCGGCAATCGTCTGTTTTCCCGGCATCATGTATAGAGGTGGTGCGGAGCAAAAAATCCGTAAGTACCTTGTGGATAATAGCTTTATTGACTGCATCATTCAGCTGCCGAGCAATTTGTTTTTTGGAACTAGCATTGCTACCTGCATTATGGTTTTGAAAAAAGGTAAGACGGATAATAAAGTGTTGTTTATTGATGCATCTTCCGAGTGCATTAAAGTAACAAATAACAATAAACTTACGCCGGACAACATTAACAAAATTGTAGATACATTTGCGCAGCGAAAAGAAGATGCGCATTTTTCCCATTTGGCTGAATATGCAGAGGTAAAGGAAAACGATTACAATTTGTCTGTTTCTACTTATGTGGTGCCAAAAGACACCCACGAGAAAATCGACATTGTAAAGCTGAACGCCGAAATTGCACAGATTGTAGCACGAGAAAACGAATTGCGGGCTGCCATTGACCGAATTGTGGCAGAAATCGAGGGCTGAAATGGAAAACAAGAAGAATGATTCTGCATTGGTACGCTCTTCTGCGGCGGAATACCTGACCTTTGTTGCCTCCACAGGCGAGGACAAGGACAGCATTGAGATGCGCTACGAGGATGAAAACATCTGGCTGACGCAAAAGATGATGGCGGCCCTTTATGATGTATCTGTTGCAGCGATAAATCAGCACTTGAAAAAGATTTTTGAAGATGGGGAATTGCAGGAAGAAGCAGTTATTAAGAAATACTTAATAACTGCCACGGACGGAAAAAAGTATAACACGAATCATTATAATTTGCAGGCAATCATTGCGGTCGGATTCAAAGTGAATAACCAGCGGGCGGTACGCTTTCGAGTTTGGGCAAACCAAATCGTGGAGCAGTACACAATCAAAGGCTGGGCAATGGATGAAGAACGCTTGAAAAATGGCGGTACAGTTCTGACAAAAAAGTATTTTGAAGAGCAGTTGGAGCGTATCCGGGAAATTCGTATCTCGGAACGCAATTTCTATCAAAAGCTTACCGATATCTATGCAACGGCGCTGGACTATGACCGTAATGCACTGACAACAAAAGATTTCTTTGCAAAAGTACAAAACAAAATGCATTATGCGGTTCATCGTCATACAGCATCAGAATTGATTTATGAGCGAGCTGATGCCGAAAAGCCGCATATGGGGCTGCATACATGGAAAGATGCTCCCAACGGAAAAATCAAAAAGAGCGATGTGACGGTAGCTAAGAACTACTTGACCGAAGATGAAATGAAGTCAATGGAACTGATTGTTTCGGCTTACCTTGACCTTGCCGAAAACCGCGCCCGGCGGCATATTCCTATGACGATGGGAGATTGGGCCAAGCGGTTAGATATCTATTTGCAGGCGGATGATTTGGAAGTGCTGAAGGATGCGGGCAAAATCCCGGCACAACTGGCAAAGATGCACGCAGAAACGGAGTTTGAAAAGTACCGTGTGGTGCAGGATCGGTTGTATCAGAGCGACTTTGATCGTTATTTAACTGAAACCAGTGAGCAATAAGAAAAGGAACAAAAAGCAATGCGCTTATCTGATGTGCTATCGAAAGAACCAAGTATGAAGTTTGAGCAGGTTGAGGGGTTCTTGAGAAAGGGGCTTCCTCATGGCGGGCAACAAAAACTTGATGTAGGGGTTGTTTGCAGAAATTTTTATTGCAAAAACTGCGAAAGTGAACTAACATTTTCTACAGGAGAAAAGACAAAGATTTCATGTGTGGGTGTTACAAATCGTTCGGTAAGTATTGACTGTGTACTAAAATGCCCGCGCTGCACAGTAACAGTACCCATTTGGTATCTTGTGGAGAGTAAAGACGATATATCGAATGCTATTGTTGAAGTAAGAATACTTAAAAGAACAGAAAAACTGCCAAAAGAGGTCCTACTGTCATATGGAAAATACGGAAGTTATACGGAACTGCTAGATAAGGCTGATAGGGCTTTTAGGGATGGACTTGGCGCGGGAGCGGTAGTTTATTTAAGAGAAATTATGGAAGGGATAACGTACCAAGTAGCGCAAAGTAAAGGAATAAGTATTGTAGGAAAAAACGGAAAGAAAATACCGTTTAAGGCTGCGCTTGATAAAGTGGATAGGGAGTGCCATATTATTCCGCAAGAGTTTTCTAGTATGGGTTATACATTATTTGGTGAACTAAGTGATGTTGTCCACGGAAAATCTGACGAAGAAACAAGTCTAAAAAAATATGATGCGCTTAGAAGACTTGTCGTTGGAATATTAGACAATGTAAAGAACAACGAAACATTAATAAAAAATAGTAAAGAAATCTTGCAGAAAATTCATGAGCTTGGTTGGAGTGATGATGCAGATTTGAATGAGGAAAACAATGATGAATAGAATTGATGCATTGCTTCAAAAACTTTGCCCGAATGGTGTTGAATATAAAAAACTGAGCAGAATTGCAACGATTTCTCGAGGCGGAAACTTTCAAAAGAAAGATTTTCTCACGGAAGGGGTGCCGTGTATCCATTATGGCCAGATTTATACAAAATATGGTTTATTCGCAGATAAGACATTTACTTTTATAAGCGAAGAGTGTGCGAAAAAGCAGAAGTTGGCACAGCCCAATGATATTGTTATGGCAGTTACAAGTGAGAATGTAGAAGATGTGTGTAAATGTTTGGCATGGCTTGGAAATGAGCCAGTGGCAATAAGCGGACACACAGCAATTATTCATCACACGCAAAATGCAAAATATTTAGTTTACTATTTCCATTCACAGATGTTTTTTGAGCAAAAGATTAAATTGACCCACGGAACAAAAGTTGTAGAAGTGACACCGGGTACATTGGCCAATATTGTCTTGCCAGTTCCTCCGCTTGAAATTCAACGTGAGATTGTCCGAATTTTGGACAATTTCACGGAGCTTACAGCGGAGCTTACAGCGGAGCTTACAGCGAGAAATACGCAGTATAGCTACTATAGAAATAAATTGTTAACGTTTCATACGGACGTGGAAATTGTACCGCTGGTAGATATAGCGGATATTGGAACAGGAAATAGCAATACAAATGAGGAAGTGGAAAACGGGAAATATCCATTTTTTGTGCGTTCTCAGGAACCGTTGCGAAAAAACGACTATGAGTATGATGAAACCGCCATTATAACAGCGGGTGATGGTGTGGGCGTTGGAAAGGTATACCATTATATCGAAGGAAAGTATGCGCTTCACCAGAGGGCGTACCGCATCCATATCAATACGCCAAAAGTGGAACCAAGATATTATTTTCATTACATGAAAGCGAAGTTCTTACCGTATATTCAGAAAACAATGTTTCAAGGGTCAGTTGCGTCTATCCGCAGACCAATGTTGAATGCTTTTCCAGTGCCCGTTCCACCTATTGAAGTTCAAAATCGTATTGTCGATGTGCTGGATAACTTTGAAAAGATATGTTCAGACCTTAATATCGGACTGCCTGCTGAAATTGAAGCTCGTCAAAAGCAATATGAATATTATCGGGATAAGCTCTTGACATTTGCGGAAAATAGCGGCACAATCGTGAGCAGAGCAGAGCAGAGCAGAGCAGAGCAGAGCAGAGCAGAGCAGAGCAGAGCAGAGCAGAGCAGAGCGCTGATTAAACTCTTGCAATATGTGTTTGGTTGTGCTTGGTTGGAGCTTGGTGATGTAATTGTTTCACTGAACACAGGCTTGAATCCTAGAAAGTTCTTTAAGCTCAATACGGAAGACGCAACGAATTATTATATTACTATCAGGGAAATGAAAGGCGGGAAAATTGTGCCGTCTGAAAAAACAGATCGAATGAATAATGAAGCCTGGAAACTGTGCAATAATCGCTCCAACCTGGAAGTAGGGGATGTGCTGTTTTCGGGGACTGGAACAATCGGCGAAACAGCAGTGATTGAAAAAACACCTTCCAACTGGAATATTAAAGAGGGCGTATATGCAATCAAACCGAATCAGACTATGATTCAGCCGATGTATTTACGCTACATTTTGATGACGGACTTTATTAAAAAAGAATATATGAAAAAGGCGGCTGGCGGAACGGTTCAAAGCGTACCGATGGGAGAATTGAAAAAAGTAAGAATTCCAGTGCCACCATTGGAAGAACAGAACCGAATTGTTGAAGTATTAAAACAATTAGATGATCTTTGCAATGATTTAACTAGCGGTCTGCCCGCAGAGATTGAAGCAAGACAAAGACAATATAAATATTATCAGGATAGGTTATTGACATTCAAAGAAAGAGGATGACGAGGTGACAACAGAGCAAGTTATATTGAGTGCGATTTTATCATTGGCGGCATCAAGCTTGGTAGCATTTCTGACTTCTAAAATTACAAGAGATAATGAAATGCGAAAAATAATACATGAAAAGAGATTGGAACTTTATCTTGAAGTATTTGAACAAGTTGAACTACTTCTAAAAGATTGGAAAAAGATATTTGATAGAGAATACTTTGAAAAAATAGCATCGTACAAGTCAAGAATGAAGTTGCTTGCCTCGGAAAAAACGACTCAAGAGTATAAAAACTATTATGAGACGTTGCGAACGTCTGTAAATGCGTATAAAAAATTCAAAGATGATAATGAACCGCAGGATATTTTGTGCCAAGAAGACGGCGAGTGGGTTCAAGTATACTGGCCTACAGAAGAAGATTATAAAGAGTATGATGATAAGATAGAACACTATGAAAGAGAACAGAAGAAAACGGTACTTCTAATGCATGAGTATATTCAGAAAATAGTAGATGCTATGAGAACAGATTTGGGAAGTGATTTGGATAAGGAGGGCTTGATAAATGATTTCATTCAACGTTGTTGCAAGCACAAGTGAAGATACCGTTGTTTCCACCTATGAACCCTCCAAGGTGCGCTCTGACAGCTATCAGAGCGAGGCAGAACTGGAAAAAGAATTTATCCGACTGCTGTGCGAGCAAGGCTATACCTATTTGCCATTATATGCAGAAGATGAATTGGTTGCAAACTTGCGCACTCGTCTTGAAGAACTGAATCATTATACATTTTCTGATACAGAGTGGCGGCAATTTTTTAGCGATGTGATTGCCAACCCTAATGAGCATATTCCTGAAAAGACCCGAAAAATCCAAGAAGACAATGTGCAAATTCTGCATAGGGATGACGGCAGCACAAAGAACATTACACTTATTGATAAAAGAAATATTCATAACAATCGCTTGCAAGTCATCAACCAGTATGTCGTTACGCGGGAGGATGGCGCACGGCATGACAATCGTTATGATGTGACGATCCTTGTCAATGGCTTTCCGCTGGTTCATGTGGAACTGAAAAGACGTGGTGTGGCGATACGCGAAGCATTTAATCAGATTGATCGTTACCAGCGCGATTCATTTTGGGCAGGCTGTGGGCTGTATGAGTATGTACAGATTTTTGTGATTTCCAATGGAACAAATACAAAATACTACTCTAATAGTACTCGTTATAACGCGATCAAAAATGCAAAAAATGGAAAATCCAAGAAAGAAAAGACAAGCAATAGCTTTGAATTTACTTCCTATTGGGCGGATGCCAATAACCGTGTGTTAACAGATTTGATTGACTTTACACGAACTTTTTTTGCCAAGCATACGATTCTTAATATATTAACTCGGTATTGCATCTTTACTTCGGAAAAGATGCTGATGGTTATGCGGCCGTATCAGATTACGGCAACAGAACGTATTCTGAATCGCATCGAAATTGCAAACAACTACAAAAAGTATGGAAGAATTGAGGGTGGTGGTTACATATGGCATACAACGGGGTCTGGCAAAACATTGACTTCGTTCAAAACCGCAAGACTGGCCTCTCAGCTGCCGTATATTGATAAAGTCCTTTTTGTGGTAGATCGCAAGGATTTGGACTACCAGACAATGAAGGAGTATGATCGTTTCGAGAAAGGGGCGGCAAACTCTAACACCAGCACAGCTATTTTGAAGCGCCAGCTTGAAAATGATACAGCGCATATTATCATTACAACGATTCAAAAGCTGGTTACTTTTATCAAGAAAAATCCGGGGCATGAAGTCTACCAAAAACACGTTGTTATTATTTTTGATGAATGCCATCGCAGCCAGTTCGGCGATATGCATAAGGCAATTATCAAAAACTTTAAGAAGTACCACTTGTTTGGTTTCACTGGCACACCGATTTTTGCAAAGAACACAGGTGCAGTAACAGATCCGCGCTATTTTACAACGGCGCAGACCTTTGGTGACCAGTTGCATACCTATACTATTGTAGATGCCATTAACGATAAAAACGTCTTGCCGTTCCGTGTAGACTATATTAAAACAATGGAAGTGGAAGCGGATATTGACGACAAGCAGGTTTGGGATATAGACCGCGAAAAGGCGTTTATGGCACCAAAACGTATCGCCTTGGTAACAAAATATATCCTTGAACATTTTGACCAAAAGACATATCGCGGAGATAAATCGTATGAGTTTAATTTACTGACAAATGTGGCAGAGGTTGCGTCTGCTAAACGTGGTGCAGTTGAAGAGATAAAGCAAAAACAGCGCGTCAGCGGATTCAATTCAATTTTCTGTGTTGCATCTGTTCCGATGGCGATGATGTATTATCAGGAATTCCAAAAACAAATGGCAGCAGACCCGACAAAGAAACTGCGGATTGCAACGATTTATAGTTATGGGGCTAATGAGCCCGAAACGGATGGTCTTTTGGGCGAGGAAAACCCAGAAGATACCTCGAAGCTTGACCAAAGCAGTCGCGATTTTCTCGATGAGGCTATTCGGGATTACAACGAGATGTTCCATACAAACTATTCGACAGACGGAGACAAATTCCAAAACTACTACAAAGATGTTTCCCTCCGCATGAAAAACAAAGAATTGGATTTGTTGATCGTTGTCAATATGTTCTTGACGGGATTTGATGCTACAACGCTAAACACTCTATGGGTAGACAAGAACCTAAAACTGCATGGTCTGATTCAAGCGTTCAGCCGAACGAATCGCATTTTGAACAGCATCAAAACCTTTGGCAATATTGTTTGTTTTCGCAACCTGCAAAAGCGCGTGGACGAGGCCATCTCATTGTTTGGTGATAAGAACTCTGGCGGCGTTGTACTGCTGCGAAAGTATGCCGACTATTATGACGGCTATACAGATGAGCAGGGAAAATACCATCCGGGTTATACGGATATGATTGCAAATTTGGCGGAAAAATATCCGTTGACAGAACCGAAAATCGAAGGGGAGCAGCGCCAAAAAGATTTTATTATGTTGTTTGGTGCATTGCTGCGTATGCGCAATTTGCTATCCTCCTTTGATGATTTCAAGAGCTACGAATTGATTTCAGAGCGCGATTTGCAGGACTATTTGGGACGCTATCAGGACTTGCGTGATGAATGGCGCAACAAAAAGCGAGACGAAGCCAAAGAGGATATTACGGACGATGTGGTGTTTGAGGTAGAACTGATTCGTCAAATCGAAATCAATATTGATTATATCTTAATGCTTGTCAAAAAATACCATGATACGCATTGCAATGATAAAGAGGTGCTTATCACAATCCGTAAAGCAATAGATGCCAGCCCTGAACTGCGCAGCAAAAAGCAGCTGATAGAGACATTCATTGCAGGCGTCAATGATGTGGATGATGTTGTGACAGAATGGAATACCTATGTGTCTGAACAACGTGAAAAGGAATTGACTCAAATCATTCAAGATGAAAAGCTGAAAGAACCCGAAACGCGTAAGTACTTGGCAAATGCTTTCCGCGACGGTGAAATCAAGACAGTTGGCACAGACATAGATAAGCTAATGCCGCCGGTTTCACGCTTTGGTGGCGGTGGCCGTACACAGAAGAAACAAACTGTTGTTGACAAGCTGAAAGGATTCTTTGATAAGTTTTTTGGAATTGGTGGCGGCTCAATGTCAGAAGAAAATCTGTGATACTATTTTGATACTAAAAAATTCTGGAATGTAATATATGCCATGGATTTGATAGAAAGAAACACATTGACAAGTAAAATAAATAAGCAAACTTGCTTAGTAAAAAACGAAACTTACCGAGTTTGAATAATCACAAAACCTAAATAGAGCCTGTATATTGAACAACAGTACGTTCAATATACAGGCTCTTTCTTTTTGCTGGCTCCGCGTTGACTCCAATTTACAAATTTGAGGGCGGTAATGCGGTTTTCCAATTGTTATTGCTTTCTTTTGCATGGTTATACGGGAATGTTTGATTACTGGTTTAAAAATGGTATGAGGGAACCGCCAAAAGAAATGGGATCATATGTCAGCGAATTCCGGCATGACTTAATAAAGAATTTATAGAAATCAGAGATAAAAGTTATAATGGTACAACGAAGTAAATGTCACTGTACTGTTTTATGCGGGGCTTTTTATGTTGAAAGGGACGGTGTGATTTGCTATAATCAAAGAAATGGAACGGGAGGTGCCATGCGTACAAATGCAAACTTTATTACCTGATTGTTCAGTTCGCAAACTGCAGCCGGTCAATGCCGATATAGAAAAAATCTACGCAATGGCATCCCAAAACACGCTGTTTTACCAGTATCATCCACCCTTTGTTACCTGGCAGAGCATTTTGGACGATATGTCCGCATTGCCGCCGGGCAAAACGATGGCAGACAAATTTTATATTGGCTTTTTTGATGGCGCAGCGCTGGCTGCAGTAGTTGATATGATTCTGGCCTATCCAAATGAAACCACAGGTTACATTGGCTTTTTCATGGTGGATAAGTCTCGCCAAGGCCAGGGGACCGGCAGCCGTATCGTGGCCGACATAGAAAATACTATGCGCAACAATGGTATGTGCCATAGCCGTCTGGCGGTCGATAAAGGCAACCCGCAAAGCTACTCGTTCTGGACAAAAAACGGTTATGCTGTTTGCGGCCCCGAAATCCCTAACGATTTTTCCGCTTATATCCCCATGCAAAAAGAACTGACACCTCTATAAAGATTCTACAAGGAGAAAAACAATGCCTAAACGTTTACTTGATTGCTGCGCGTCGGATTTTCGTGGGTTTTCTAAAGCTGACCTGCTGGAATCCATCCAGAAAAGCGAGGGGCGCGTCATTGCTTGCGAGACCATCGGTACGGTGCAGCCGCTGCTGGGCAATGTGACCAACGCCGAGTTCGCCGCGTCGATGGGCGCGGACATCCTGCTGCTGAACATGTTCGATGTGCAGCACCCGGTCATCAACGGCCTGCCGGAAACGGAGCCGGAAAACACCGTCCGTATGCTGAAAAAACTGACCGGCCGCCCCATCGGCATTAATCTGGAGCCGGTGGCCGAAGGCGAAGAGGGCGAGACCGACCCTATCTGGAAAATGTCCGCTGGCCGCCGTGCCACCGTCGAAAACGCCCTGCGGGCCAAAGAGCTGGGCGTCGACTTCATCCTGCTCACCGGAAACCCCGGCATGGGCGTGTCCAACCCGGCCATCATCGAAACACTGCGCAAATTCAAGGCAGCGGTGGGGGACAGCATCGTGCTGGCGGCAGGCAAAATGCACGCCGCCGGCGTGTTGACCGAGGCCGCCGAGAGCATCCTGACCGAGGCAGACATTGCCGACTTCACCGCCGCCGGTGCAGACATCATCCTGCTGCCGGCCCCCGGCACGGTGCCGGGTATCACGATGGAGTATGCCCGCACCCTCATCAGCTGCGCACACCGTCACGGCGCACTGACCATCACGGCCATCGGCACCTCGCAGGAGGGCGCGGACACGGACACCATCCGTCGCATCGCCCTGATGTGCAAAATGGCAGGCACCGACATCCACCACATCGGTGACACCGGCTACACGGGCATGGCGCTGGCCGAAAACATCATGGCCTACTCCATCGCCGTGCGCGGCATCCGTCACACCTACCACCGCATGGCAATATCGGTGGAACGTTAAAAATAAACAACAAAGAAGGCTGCTCTATGCGTGAAATTTCCATCACTGAATTACAAAATTTAAAGATCGGCCAGGCCGAAAACGCCCAGGCGGGCACCGGCTGTACGGTGTTTCTGCTGGGCGAAACCGGTGCCCCCGTGGGCCTTGATGTGCGCGGCGGCGGGCCTGCTTCGCGGGAGAGCGAGCTGCTCAAGCCCACGGCCGCAGCCCAGGTCATCCACGCCATTTTGCTGGGCGGCGGCAGTGCGTTCGGGCTCGATGCTGCGGGCGGCGTGATGCGCTACCTTGAGGAACGCGGCATCGGCTTTGATGTGGGCGTTACGAAGGTCCCGCTGGTTTGCCAGTCCGATCTGTTCGACCTGACGGTGGGGGATGCCCACACCCGCCCGGACGCCGCTATGGCCTACCAGGCCTGCGTCAACGCCGAGACCGGCAACTACCGCGACGGCAACTACGGTGCGGGCACCGGCGCCACCGTAGGCAAGCTGATGGGCATGCCCCATTGCATGAAGAGCGGCATCGGCAGTTACGCCGTGCAGGTGGGGCCGCTGCAGGTCGGCGCGGTGGTGGCCGTCAACGCGTTGGGGGACATCTACGATTGGCGCACCGGCCGCAAGGCCGCAGGCCTGCTGGCCGACGACGGGAAGACCTTCCTCGACTCCGAGGACGTCATCCTACAGCAGTTGGATGCCGCAGGGGAAAAGTTCGTCGGCAACACCACTATCGGCGCGGTGTTCACCAACGCCAAGTTTGACAAGGCACACCTGTGCAAGATCGCGGCCATGACCCACGACGGTTACGCCCGTGCCATTCGCCCGGTGCATACGGCCAACGACGGCGACAGCATCTACGCGGTCTCGCTGGGCGATTTGGCTGCCGACCAGGACGTGGTCGGCGCTCTTGCCGCCCGCGTTATGGCCGAGGCCATCCTGCGCGCCGTGCAGGCGGCAGACAGTGCCTACGGCTTCCCCGCAGCCAAAGATCTCGAACTGTGACACCAAATCACAACAGTACAAAATCTTAAAAACTCCGTCTGGACAACTGTTGCCAAACCGTTGCCAGGCGGAGTTTTTTGGGGTATAATAAAAGCAAGAATCAACACGCAAAAACCACGCGGGGAGAACGCAGATGGCAAAAGCAGAGGAACAGAAAAAAGACCTGGCCGCCTACCTGCAGGCGGGCTGCAAGCCGGAGGGCAAGCTGGCCGTCGGGCTGGCGGTGGAGCATTTCATCACCCACGCGGGCGGCGAGCCCGTCACCTTTACCCAGGTGCAGAACGTCATGCGCCAGATGCAGGCGGCGGGGGACATGCCCATTCTGCAGGATGGCCAATACCTGGGTTTTGCCACAAAACAGTACGGTGTAACGCTGGAATCTGCCTGCCAGATGGAGATCCGCATCGCCCCGCAGCTGGATATGATCCACTTGGTAGACATCTACAACGCCTTTTACCTGCAGCTGAGCATGACGCTGGCCACCCACGGTCTGCGCGCCTGGACGGTCAGCTACCACCCCACCCGCCGCGCCGAGGAACTGCCTTTGGTGCCCACGCCCCGCAATGAGGCCATGGACCGCTACTTCCGGCAGACAGGTGCCTGCGGCGTGCAGATGATGCGGGCCACGGCCTCCACCCAGCTGATCATTGATTATTATAGCGAACGCGATTTTGTACAAAAAATGCGGGCGGCCTGTCTGCTCACGCCGTTCTTCGGGCTGCTCAGTGACAACGCGCCCATCTACCAGGGAAACCGCAACAACGCCTGCAGTGTGCGCACCCGTATCTGGCAGGATGTGGACACCGACCGCTGTGGTGTGCCGCCCCGGCTGATGGACCCGGATTTCGGCTTTGACGCCTACGCCGACACGGTACTGACCCGCCCGCTGGTGGTGTCCTGCAAAGGCGGCCACTGCAAGGGCGTGGGCCGTAAGACCGCCCAGGAGATCTATGGCGCACGGCTGGACCGCTGCGAGATCGAGCACATCCTCTCGATGTTCTTCTTCGATGCCCGCGTCAACGGCGGCATCGAGATCCGCGGCGCAGACTGCATGCCGCCTAAGTTTATTTTGGCTTACGCCCAGTTGGTGCGGTCTATCTTCGGCAGCCAAGCGGCACTGCAAAATGTGCTGCGCCATTATCCGGGCGTTACCACGGTGGACATTGCCAACGCCAAGCTGGCCGTCTGCAAGGATGGTTTCAACGCCTGGGTCTACGGAAAGCCCATCGGCGGCGAGCTGGCCTGGCTGCTGATGCAGGCCCGCAGCCGCACGCCATCGCAGGAGGAGCGCGCCCTGCTGGACCCCATCAGCCGGTTGATCGCCCAGAAAAAGTCGGTCCGCGAGGAAGAAGCGGACTACGAATAAACCCGGCCTCGCCGCGCATACTGACCCGAAAGGGGGTATGCTGCGTGCGGGAAACATCCTACCATGCCGTAATTGCCGAGATGACGGTCCGCTCGCTGTGGGAAACACAGAACGTGATGGACTGCATCCCGGACGAGCTGTGGCAGCGGCTGTACGGCGGTGCGCCGTTGTGGCAGCATTTGTACCACGCGTTGCACAGCCTTGACCAGTGGTTCATCAACCCCAAAGCCACCGATTTTGTGGAGCCGCCCATCCACACGCCCCATTTGCAGGACCTGGCGATCTACCCCTCGGCCTGCGTGGACCGCGCCCAGATGGACGAGTATTTTTACACGATCAAGGCCAAGCTGTCCATGTATCTGACCTCGCTGCACGACGAGGATCTGCTGCAGCGGCCCGAAAACTGCGAATGGACGCGGTTTACACTGATTCTATCGCAGTATCGCCATCTGCACACCCATCTGGGGATGCTGATGGGCTTCATCGTGGCCGAGACCGGCCTGTGCCCCCGCACGCTGGAAGTGGGGGAGCCGTTCCCACAGCCGCCCTACGACCCCTACCGTGCGCCCTGATTTAGGGCAATACCGCATAATTCCCGCCTAACGGCTTAAGCACCGCTCCGGCGGCTGCGGAACGGCATCTGCGTTGCCAAAATGCTCGATAATACACAAAGTATTATCTGCGCTTTTGGCTTAGTAGCTGCCGCACCTCGCTCGCCGTATCGGCACTTAGAATTATGCGGTATTGCCTTAGAAAACCCCGGAAAGGACCCCTTATGAAATACGCCATTTTGCACCCGGCTGCGCTGCTTTTGCCGCTGGCCCTGCTGACCGGCTGCGCCCGCACGCCGGATATGACCCCTGTGTGGCAAGAAACACTGCCCGGCAGCGGCGCCAAAGCCACGCTGTCCAACTGCACCTTGCAGGACGAAAGGGAAGTAGACTATATCTATAGCCGCGAGGACCAGGATTGGAAGACCCGCCCGGCGCTTTTCACTACCGCCAGCCCGGTGCTGACGCTGACCGGCGTGACCGCCGACCAGGTAGAGCTGCGCTTCTCTGAGGAGATCGCTGACCTATACTTAGGCTACGACCGCGTGATGCCCCAGCCCAAGCTGGACTACATTTTTACCGAAACCGCCGACGGCGTCCTGCAATACCAGCTGGACACCGTGTACAATTACGAGTTCATCATCACTACCGAGACCGGCACCGATGATTTTTTGGTGATTTGTGAGCAGGAATAAGCCCGGATGATGAAAAAACGAACGGTAGATATACACTGTAAAGGGGCTAAACGCCGTGACAAACCCATCCGGTAAGCGGGAATGGACCGCAGGAGAAGTAAGGCGCGATCCTTGCGGTAGTGTTGGGAATCATGTTATTGCTGAAATAGAAGAGCGGCAAGCAATGAAATCGTAATTTGTAGAGGAAACGTATGAAATACTTATATTTGCATGGATTGGGGCAAAATGCCGACAGTTGGAACAAGGTGACAAGCGCAACAGAAGTGTCGGAAAATAGCGCATGTTTGGATTTAGCAGAAATGATCAAAGGAAAAGTAGCAACATATTCCGCTCTCTACTCTGCTTTTTCAGAAATGTGTAACGCGGAAAATGAAGATATCATATTATGTGGTCTCTCTTTGGGCAGTGTATTGGCACTAAACTATGCGATAGACTATCCCCAAAAAGTAAAGGCACTGGTTTTGATTGCAGCGCAGTATAAGATGCCTGCGAGATTATTAAAGCTGCAAAATGCGCTGTTTCATTTTATGCCGCAGTCAATGTTTCAACAAACCGGATTTGGAAAACTCGATTTTATAAGTCTGTGTAGTACCATGGCAGAACTTGATTTTAGCGATTCGTTGAATCAAATCTCCTGCCCTGCATTGGTCGTTTGTGGAGAAAAAGACAAAGCTAACAAAAAAGCGTCAATCGAACTTGCAGATATTCTGAAGTGTTCCCAATTCAAGGAAATTTCGGAAACAGGTCATGAAGTGAATTTGGAGTCCCCAGAAAAATTAGCATCCTTATTGCGGGAGTTTTATATAAGTATCTGACAACTTCCGGTTTACAAAGCACAAAGCCTCCCTTACATAAAGGGAGGCTTTGTTTATACGATAGGGAACTGCGCAAAAGCCGTTGTCACTTTTTCTCCGCCATCTCAATGGTCGTGGTCGGGAAGGCAAAGTCACATCCGTCTTTGTGCACCACATCCATAATTTGCAGGTTCAGCCGGTTCTTGGCCTGCAAAAAGTCGGCCAGGCGGGTGGTGGTGACATACATACGGCAGCGCAGGTCGATGCTATAGGCATTAAACGTATCCACCGTCACGGTCACTTTATCAGCCAGCACCTCCGGGTCGTTCTGCAAAACCGCCGTCAGGTCACGGCACAGCACTTCCAGCGTTTCCCGCGAGGTATCGTAGGTCACGCCTACGGTAAAATCCCACAGGCGGCTTTTGCGCTGGTCGCAGTTGCAGATGTACTCCGAGGCGACTTTCGAATTTTCGATCGACACCACCACGTTATCCGGCGTGCGGAACTTGGTGGAGCGGAAGGAAATATCCTCCACCGTGCCCTCCAGACTGCCCAGCACGATGTAATCCCCAATTCCAAAGGGATGCTCCAGCACCAGCGCTACACCGGCAATGAGGTTCGATAGGGTGGACTGCGCCGCAAGCGAGATGGCGATGCCGGCAACGCCGGCGCCGGTCAGCAGACCGGTGACCGGCACGCCCATGGTGTCCAGCATGGCGATGCCCGCAAACAGCAACACCAGCGCGCGGAAGATATTCTCAAAAAAGCGGGCCATCGTCTGGTTGGTGGCAAGGTCCAGGTGGTTCTGGGCACTGCGCAGCAGCAAACGGCACATGGGGGCCGACCGCCACGCGCCCAGGGCAAGAAAATAAATGTTCAGCAGGGTAGAGAGCGTACCCAAAAAGCCTGCCACCGTCGCATGCTTCTGCACAAGGGGCAGCAGCCCCACCGCCGCAAAAAACAGCGTCTGGCGCAGTGCCCAGGCCAGCGGCTTTAAGTAACTCTCTGTCAAAATGCAAAGCCACTCGGGCAGATGTTTTTGCAGCCGGTGCAAAAAGCCGCCGCCCACATGGTAAAACACAAAGGGCAGTACCAGGGCCAGCAGCAAAAAGATCCCGCTGGGGATAAGTTCTCCAATTTCAATGGCAAAAGCAGATGCAGGCATACGCGGCACCTCCTGTGTTTTTTTCATAAGGCAACACCGCACAATTCCCGCCTAACGGCTTAAGCACCGCTCCGGCGGCTGAGGCACGGCATCTGCGTTGCCAAAATGCTCGATAATACACAAAGTATTATCTGCGCTTTTGGCTTAGCATCTGCCGCACCTCGCTCGCCGTATCGGCACTTAGAATTATGCGGTATTGCCATAAGGTAAAAGTATTATACCACACCCCCTTGCAATTTGTAAAACCTGTGCTATAATAATGCCCAGAAAGTCTGTTTCAGGGCGGGGTGCAATTCCCCACCGGCGGTAAGCAGTATCCTGCAAGCCCGCGACCGGCTGCGTAGCAGCCGCTGACCCGGTGTGATTCCGGGGCCGACGGTATAGTCCGGATGAAAGAAACGGAAAGCTGTTTGCTATGCCTTTTCCAACGCCCTGCTGCCATTTTCCGCAGCAGGGCGTTTTACTTTAGCAAAAGCCTCCCGCAGAATTTATCGAAAAAACAGCTTTCATAACTACTTTTTTACGGGAGGCATTTTATTATGCAAAACTCTACCAGCAAAGTCCGCGTTCTTACGGGTACCGCCATGCTTGGCGCTGTGGCCGCCGTGCTCATGTACCTGGAATTTCCCATCCCCATCATGCCCGCTTTCGTCAAGCTGGATGTGTCGGAGCTGCCCGCGCTGATCGCCAGCTTCGCCTATGGGCCGGTCTCGGGCATCCTCGTCTGCCTCATCAAAAACCTCATCAAGCTGCCCAGCACCAGCACCGCCGCGGTAGGCGAGCTGTTCAACTTCGTGATGGGCGCGCTCTTCGTCGGTGTGGCGGGCCTTATCTACAAGCGCAACAAGACCCGCAAGGGCGCCATCGTCGGCGCACTGCTGGGCGCGCTGGTTATGGCGGTCGTCTCGGTGCCGTACAACTACTTCATCGTTTACCCGGCTTATGTGGTCATGTATCATCTGCCGCTGGATGCCATCATCGGCATGTACCAGGCCATCAACCCCAATGTCAATGGCCTGCTTGCCTGCCTGCTGGTGTTTAACCTGCCCTTTACCTTCGTGAAAGGTGCACTGGATGCGGTGCTCTGCTTCCTGGTCTATAAGCCGCTTTCGCCCATCCTGCACGGCCGCAAATAAGTACACGGGCCGCAAAATGTCCTACTTTTGCGCAAATTGGCTGGTGTGTACCACGTTTTATCGTTGACTTTTCCCAAAAGCTATGGTAAACTATCCACACAACAACAGAATAGCAACTTATCAAGAGCGGCTGAGGGAACAGGCCCGATGAAGCCCGGCAACCTGCATGCAAATGCAAGGTGCCAAATCCTGCGGGAAACCGAAAGATAAGCGTTTGGCGCGCGGTCTTTTGGCTGTGCGCCTTTTTTGTTTCTCACGGTTGCGTTTCTGCCGAATTTTATAAGGAGGCTTTTCCCCAATGTCCAAATTTCTCTTCACGTCCGAGTCTGTAACCGAGGGGCATCCCGACAAGATCTGCGATCAGATCTCTGATGCCATCCTGGACGCCATTCTCGAGAAAGACCCCGGTGCCCGCGTAGCCTGTGAGACCACCTGCTCCACCGGCCTTGTCCACATCATGGGCGAGATCACCACCGATTGCTATGTCGACATCCCCGGTGTGGCCCGCGACGTCATCCGTTCCATCGGCTATGACCGCGCCAAGTACGGCTTCGACTGCGACACCTGCGGCGTCATCACCAACATCGATGGCCAGAGCCCCGACATCGCCCTGGGCACCAACGATGATGTTGCCGGTGCAGGCGACCAGGGCATGATGTTCGGCTATGCCTGCGATGAGACCCCCGAACTGATGCCCCTGCCCATCAGCCTGGCCCACAAGCTGGCCAAGCGACTGACCGAGGTCCGCAAGAACGGCACCCTCGACTACCTGCGCCCGGACGGCAAGAGCCAGGTCACCGTTGAGTATAACGACGGCAAGCCTGTGCGCATCGACGCTGTGGTCATCTCCAGCCAGCACAGCCCCAGGGTCAGCCAGGAACAGCTGCACGAGGACATCCTCAACGAGGTCATCAAAAAGGTCATCCCCGCCGAGCTGCTGGACGAGAACACCAAGTACTACATCAACCCCACCGGCCGCTTTGTTGTGGGCGGCCCGCAGGGTGATACCGGCCTGACCGGCCGCAAGATCATCGTCGATACCTACGGCGGCTACTCCCGCCACGGCGGCGGTGCTTTCAGCGGCAAGGACCCCAGCAAGGTCGACCGTTCAGCCGCCTACGCTGCACGCTGGGTCGCCAAAAACGTTGTTGCTGCCGGCCTTGCCAAGAAGTGCGAAGTCGAGCTGGCCTACGCCATCGGCGTTGCCAAGCCGGTCTCCATCATGGTGGATACTTTCGGTACCGGCGTTGTGGCCGACGAGAAGATCGAGGCCGCTGTGGAGAAGGTCTTTGATCTGACCCCCGCCGCCATCATCCGCGATCTGGACCTGCGCAAGCCCATCTACCGCCAGCTGGCCGCCTACGGCCACATGGGCCGCGAGGATCTGGGCGTGAAGTGGGAGAACACCGACCGCGTGGATGCCCTGAAAGCCGCTTTGGCCTAAGCATCTTATCTGCAAAATTTCAACCATCAAATACGACAAAAAGCACGGGCTTGTCCCGTGCTTTTTCTGTTTGCCAAAAGGGGCTTGTTGGGGTATAATAAAAATATTGTGGTAGTGTGCCGAAATGCAGCCCGCTGCCAACACCAAAAGGGGAGGTGACCGCCGCGTGGAAAACCAACCGCAGGACCGGCTGATGAAGCTGGAAGGCGTTGTGGAACACATGATCTACGAAAACACCGAGACCGGCTACGCCGTGTTTGAAGTGGACGCCGGCGGCACCGACGTCATCGTGGCCGGCAATGTGGGCAGTGTGGATAACGGCATGAGTGTCACCGTCTACGGCCGCATGGTCAACCACCCCAGCTATGGGGAGCAGTTCAAGGCCGAGACCTGCGAGGCCAGCCTGCCCCAGGATACCACCGCGCTGCTAAGCTACCTTTCCAGCGGCGTACTGCCCTATATCGGCCCCTCCACTGCCAAAAAGATCGTGTCTATGTTTGGTGAGGATACGTTAAACGTCATCTCCGAGACACCGCAGAGTCTCTGCCGAATCAAGGGCATCACGCCGGAAAAAGCCGCCGCCATCTCCAACGAGTTCCGCCGCATGTACGGTGTGCGGGAGGTGGTGGCCTGGTTCACCAAATACGGTCTTTCTGCCCAGCAGGCGGTCACGGCGTACCGCGCCTTCGGCCCCCACACGGTGGAGGCGCTGACCCAGAACCCCTACCTGCTTTGTGGTGACCCGCTGCAATTAAAGTTTGCCCAGGTTGACGGTATCGCCGCCGCCTTACAGTTTGATTCCGGTAGCCGACTGCGGGTGGCGGCGGGGCTGTTGTACGCCCTGCGCCACAACGCCAACAACGGCCACACCTGTTTGCCGCGGGCCAAACTCTTAGACTCCACCGCCAAGTTCCTGCGGGTAGAACCTGCCAGCATTGAGGCAGGGCTGGACGAACTTCTCTCCACCGAGGACCTGCGCACCCGCACCTACCAAAACATCGAATACATCTACCTGCCGGATCTGCTTTCGGCCGAAGAAGACATCGCCGCCCGCCTGGGCCAGCTCTCCACCTTCCCGACCGAGCCGCCCAAAACGCTGGAGACCGACATCCGTGTGTTGGAAATGACCCAGGGCTTCGAGTACGCACCTTTGCAGAAAGAGGCCATCCGCTTAGCCCTTTCCAGCCGGGTCATGGTGCTCACCGGCGGCCCCGGTACCGGCAAGACCACCACGGTCAACGCCATTTTGAGCTTGTACGAGGCCCTGTATGACCGTGTCGCCCTCTGCGCCCCCACGGGCCGCGCCGCCAAGCGGCTGAGCGAGCTGACCCACCACAGCGCTTCCACCATCCATCGCCTGCTGGAAGTGGACTACACCACCGGCAGCGTGCGGTTCATCCATAACGAGAAAAACCTGTTAAAATACGATGTCATCATCCTCGACGAGATGAGCATGGTGGACGTCAAGCTGTTTCAGGCATTGCTGGCGGCGGCGCGGTATCACTGCCGTATCATTATGGTAGGCGATGCCGACCAGCTGCCCAGCGTCGGCCCCGGCAACATTCTGGGCGAGATCTTGCGCACGGGCGTCGTGCCCACTGTTCGCCTGACCGACATCTTCCGTCAGGCGCAGCAAAGTCTGATCGTGCAGAACGCCCACCGCATTGTCGAAGGGCAGATGCCCCAAAAAGGCGGGCCGAAGGACGACTTTTTTATGATCGAGTCCACCGGCCTTGCCTGCCAAAAGCTGGTCTGCGACCTGGTCAGCAGCCGCCTGCCCAAGGCCTACGGGTTCGACCCGGTCAAGGATATTCAGGTGCTTTGCCCGACCAAAGTCGGCCCCACCGGCAGTGTAGAGCTGAACCGACGCTTGCAGGAAATCCTCAACCCGCCCATGCGCGGAAAACCGCAGATCGGTACCGAGAAAAACGCAAAAATTCTGCGTCTGGGCGATAAGGTTATGCAGATCAAAAACGACTACGACATCACCTATGAGCGCGACGGCGCCGAGGCCGGGGTAGGCGCCTACAACGGCGACCTGGGTATCATCACCGCTGTTGACCCGGACGCCCGCGCCGTCACCGTCATGATGGATGACCGCAAGTACGTCTACTCGGCTGACCAATTGGCCGAGCTGGAACCCGCCTACGCCGTTACGGTCCACAAAAGCCAGGGCTCGGAGTTCCCGGCGGTCATCCTGCCGGTGGCCGATGTGCCCGCCCGCCTTTGCTACCGCAACCTTTTATATACCGGCGTCACCCGCGCCCGCAAGTTGTGCGTGCTGACCGGCACCGCCCGCACCGAGGAAGCCATGGTGCGCAATGTGCGCCAGAACATGCGCTACAGCGGCCTGCGCTTTTTGCTGGCCGACGCCGCTGCACCCACCGCCGAAAAGTACAAAGCAGGGGATGACCAGGCATGAACCACCCGGATTGGAGGCTGCTGGCCGAAAAGGCCGCGCTGTATCTCTACCCGCGCCGCTGCCCGTTCTGCGGTGCAGTGCTGGGCCGCGATGTTGTGCAGGGCACGGTCTGCCCGGCCTGCTTTGAGGCTGCCGACAAACGCCTTGTGCATCTGCCGCCCCGCCTGCCGGAGACCGAACATGCCTTTTACGCCCTGAACAGCGCCGTCGCCGCCTACTATTACAGCGGCGAGGTCCGCCATGCGATTTTGGCCTGCAAGCGCGGCGGGGAACTGTGGCGTGCCCGGGAGTTGGCCGACCGCATGGCCGTACTGATCTGGGGCGCCATGCCGTCCCACACACCGGGCCGCCGCCCGGCAGCTCTGGCTCCGGTGGGAATGCCCCGGTACCACTACATTGTGCCGGTCCCGCCGCGGGAGCCGCTGCCCGGCACCGCCGGTATGCCGCTTTTGCTGGCCCGGCGGCTGGGCATACTAATGCAGACCCCGGTGCTTGCGCCGCTGTACAGTACAAAGCCTTTACAGCCTCAAAAGGAGCTGACCCGCGCGGAGCGCCTGGCCAACAAAAAGGACGCCTACGCCTGCCGCCCCGGCACCGACCTGAGCGGCAAGCGGGTGCTGCTGGTGGACGACATCATCACCACCGGCGCAACGGTCTCGGCCTGTGCGCTGGCCTTACAGCAGGCCGGAGCCTACGAAATCACCGCAGGCGCCGTGGCTGCCACCGAAGAACTGCCGAAATCCCTGCAGAAATCTACGGAGAAACGCAAATGAAGCAATATGACATCGGTATTGATTTGGGAACTACTTCCATTATCATAGCTACCGAAGAGCAGGGCGTCGTCTTCCGCCAGCCGACCATCGGCGCGGTGGATACCCGCACCAATACCATCATTGCGGTGGGGGACGAAGCCCTGCAGATGGTGGGCCGTGCGCCCGCCTATATCGACCTTGTGCGCCCCCTGCGGGATGGCGTCATCCAGGACCATCGCATGACCAATGAGCTCATCGTCCGCTTTGTCAACGAGGTCTGCCGTTCCCGCATCTTCAAACCCCGCATCGCGGTCTGCGTGCCCGCGCAGATTACCGGCGTCGAGGCTGACGCCGTGGTCGAGTCGGTCATGGGGGCCGGGGCCAAGCAGGTCTTTCTGGTGGACGAGCCGGTAGCCGCTGCCCTGGGTGCCGGTTTGCAGATTCGCGAACCCCACGGCTGCATGGTCGTGGACATCGGCGGCGGCTCCACCGACATTGCCGTCATCAGCATGGGTGGCCGTGTAAAAGCCGCCAGCGTGCCGGTGGCAGGCAACGCCTTTGACCGCTGCATTGCCCAGTATGTGCAGGAAAAATTCCAGATCGCCATCGGTCCGCTGACGGCAGAAGCCCTGAAAAAGCAGGTGGCCTGCTGCACCAAAAGCGAGTTTGAGGGCGTGATGGAAGTGCGCGGCCACTCCTGGGAGACGAACTTGCCCGCCCGCCACGTCATCTACACCCGCGACCTGTACGAGCCGGTGCAGGAGCTTGCCTCCCGCATTGCCGCCGCGGCCCGCGCCGTGCTGGAAAGCACTCCGCCGGAACTGGCGGCGGACGTCTCCTCGTCGGGCGTGCTGCTCACCGGCGGCGGTTCGCTGCTGCGGGGGTTAGCCAGCTATATCGCTGGGGAACTGCATGTGGATGTGGCCATCGCCCCCGACCCGCTCAACTGCGTAGCCCGCGGTACGGCCATCAGTTTGAGCGAGGGCTGCTACCTTACCGCCGGCTTCCGCGATGCCACCCCCAAAGCCTGGCACAAGCGCCTGCAAAATAACCACGACCCCTTTGCCGGGGAATGACCAGAAAGGGAACAAACTCCATGCCCGATCTTACCAGTGAATATCTCGCCCTGCGCGATCAATATATCGAAGCCCGCTTTACCAAACTGAACCCCATGCAGCGCCAGGCCGTCTTTACCACCGAAGGCCCGCTGCTGATTTTGGCGGGTGCCGGTTCCGGCAAGACCACCGTGCTGGTCAACCGCATCGCCAACATCATCCGCTTTGGCTCGGCCCACGGCAGCAAAGAGCTGGCCCGCCCCGTCACCGAGCAGGATCTCAACGACCTGCGCACTGCCGTGGCCGCCGGCCGCGACCTGCCGCGCGAAACGGCCTATCTCGCCGTGCGCCCGGCCCGCCCCTGGAACGTGCTGGCCATCACCTTTACCAACAAGGCGGCAGGGGAGTTGAAAGAACGTCTGCGCGCCATGCTGGGCGAGACCCTCGGCGGCGACGTCTTCGCGTCCACCTTCCACTCGGCCTGCGTACGTTTCCTGCGCCGGGATGCCGAGCGCATCGGCTTCCCCAAAAGCTTCACCATCTACGATTCCGATGACCAGCAGCGCGTCATCAAGCAGATCTACAAGGATCTGATGATCGACGACAAATTCCTGCCGGTTAAGTCAGCTGTCAGCCAGATCAGCTCCTTTAAAGACAAGCTGCTCTCGGCCGAGGATATTGCCTCGGAGGCCCCCCGCGACACCAAGGCGGCGCTCATCTCCAAGATCTACACCACCTACGCCGCCCGGCTGAAAAAGGCGGGCGCGATGGACTTCGACGACCTGATCTACCACACCGTCAAGCTGCTGCAAAACGATGAGGAAGCCCGCCGCTACTATCAGGATAAGTTCAAGTACGTAGTTGTGGACGAGTATCAGGACACTAGCATTGCCCAGTTTAACCTTGTGCGCCTGCTGGCGGGCGGCTCCAACAATGTCTGCGTTGTCGGTGATGACGACCAGTCCATCTACAAGTTCCGCGGCGCCACCATCGAGAACATCCTCAACTTTGAGCAGGTTTTCAAGGGGGCTAAGACCATCCGCCTGGAACAGAACTACCGTTCCACTTCCAACATCCTCAATGCCGCCAACAGCGTCATCAAAAACAACGCAGGCCGCAAGGGCAAGACTCTGTGGACCCAGAACGGCAACGGCGAAAAGGTCCACCACTACACCGCTTCCAACGAGCAGGACGAAGCCAGCCATCTGGCCGACATCATCGGCGAGCATCTGCGGGAGGGTGCCCACCTGCGGGATCACGCCGTGCTCTACCGCATGAATGCCCAGTCCAACCCCATCGAAACCTACTTCGCCCGCGCGGGCATCCCGTACCGCATCGTGGGCGGCCAGCGCTTCTTTGACCGCAAGGAAGTCAAGGATATCAACTCCTACCTGGCCGTCATCGTCAACCCGCGGGACGATGTGCGCCTGCGCCGCATCATCAATGAACCCGCCCGTAAGATCGGTGCCACCACCATAGAAAAGATCGGCGACCTGGCCGCCAAAAACGGTGTGCCCATGCTGGAGATCATCGGCCATGTGCGGGAATACCCCGAACTGCAGCGTGCCGCCGCCCCGCTGGAAAAATTCTATGAGATATACCGCGAGCTGTGCGACCTCTCGGTCACGCTGCCGCTGGATGAATTCGCCAGCGAGGTCGTGAAAAAATCCGGCTACGAGGCTATGCTGAAAGCCCAGAAAGAGGAAGGCCAGACCCGCCTTGAGAACCTGGGCCAGCTCATCAGCTCGGTCAAGACCTACGTCGACCAGAACGGCGAGGACGCGACCCTGGCAGGTTTCCTCGAGGAAGTCGCCCTGATCTCCGACCTGGACAGCTATGACCAGGACGCCGACAGCGTCACGATGATGACCATCCACTCCGCCAAGGGCCTGGAGTTCCCCTACGTTTTTGTTGTGGGTATGGAAGACGGTGTTTTCCCCGGCGACATGGCCCGCTATAATGAAGAGGACATGGAAGAGGAGCGCCGCCTTTGCTACGTGGCTATCACCCGCGCCAAAAAGGAACTGTACCTTTCCTCCTCCCGCAGCCGCCTGATCTTCGGCCAGACCCGCCGCAACCCGCCGTCCACCTTCCTGTCTGAAATCGACCCCGACCTGCTGGATGAGACCCAAAGCCCCGAGCTGGCCTGCAGCGGCGGTGGGTTCGGCGCCGGTTACGGCAGTTACAGCACCAACGTGCCCGGCGGGCGCAGCGGCTACTCCGGCGCATCCCGCGGCTACCTCAACAGCGAGTATAACGCCCGCCCCCGCGGCGGTTTTGGCGGCGGTTACAGTAGCGGCTTTGCCAGCGGCGGACACGAAAGCCCCAACTATTCCGGCGGCCGCCACAATGTGCAATCCACCGGCTTTGGCACCGGCTATGGCCGCAGCAATAACCCCCACCACGCCACCCCGGCGGGGGCAGGCACCTCCACGTTGGCAGGCACGCCGTCCGCCGCGCCCAAAAAGAAAGAGGCCGTCAGCTACGCCCCCGGTGACCTTGTTGAGCACCGCGTGTTTGGCAAGGGCAAGGTCATCAAGGCTACCCCCATCGCAGGCGACTGTATCGTTGAGATCCAGTTCGACCGCGTGGGTGTAAAAAAGACGATGGCCAACTACGCTCCGCTGAAAAAACTGACCGAGGAATAAGGACTATCATAAAAGGAAGAAGAAATCATGCTGGTTGAACTGATCGCCCATACCAACGACCCCGAGCGCACCATAGCAGCCGCAGCCAAGCTCTGCTACTCTGACGCGCATATCGATACTTTGCTGGAGGGCCTGACCCCCGAGAAGACCGCCGCCTTTTTGCAGAAACTTTCCGATGTCGGCCATGCCAGCCCCATTGAGCACGCCAGCTTCACCTTCGGCATCGAGGGCGTGTCCCGCACCTTCCTGGCGCAGGTCACCCGCCACCGCATCGGCAGCTTCAGCGTGCAGAGCCAGCGCTATGTCCGGCTCGAAGATTTCCGCTATGTCATCCCGCCGGAGATCGAGGCCATCCCCGAAGCCAAGGCCCAGTTCATCACTTCGATGAACGACGACGCAAAAAAATACCTCGAGCTCGTCCACACGCTGGAGGATGCCCACACCGCCAAGTTCGTGGCCCAGGGCATGGATGAAAAGGCCGCACGGGCCAAGGCCTCCAAGCAGGCCAACGAGGACGCCCGCTTTGTGCTGCCCAACGCCTGCGAGACCAAGATGGTCATGACGATGAACTGCCGCAGCCTGCAAAACTTCTTCAACCTGCGCTGCTGCAACCGCGCCCAGTGGGAGATCCGCGCTGTGGCCGACGAAATGCTCAAACTCGTGCTGCCGCTGGCCCCGCATATCTTTGCCGCGGCAGGCCCACGCTGCCTGACCGGCCCCTGCCCGGAGGGCCGCATGTGCTGCGGCAAACAGGCCGAAGTACGGGAAAAATATGCTGCACTCAAAAAGGAGGCACTCCCGAATGGGTAAACTCATCATTTTTGAAGGTCTGGACGGCTCTGGCAAGGGCACCCAGACCAAGTTGACCGCGGACCACCTGCGCCAGCGCGGCGCGGACCTGCGCCAGATTACCTTCCCGAATTACGAGAGCAATTCCTCGGCCCTCGTCAAAATGTACCTGGCAGGGGAGTTTGGCGAGCATCCCGACGATGTCAACGCCTACGCGGCCTCCAGCTTTTACGCCGTCGATCGCTTTGCCAGCTACAAGACCGACTGGGGCGAGTTCTACCGCGAGGGCGGTTTAGTCCTGTCCGACCGGTACACTACCTCCAACGCGGTACACCAGTGCTCCAAACTGCCGCCGATGCACTGGGACGGATTTTTGAACTGGCTGTTCGATTTCGAGTACAAGAAGATCGGCATCCCGACCCCGGATGAGGTCATCTATCTGGCTGTCGACCCCGAGGTCTCCCAGCGGCTGCTGACCGAACGCTACCAGGGCCACGAGGAGAAAAAGGACATCCAAGAGAAGGACCGGGAGTATATCGCCCGCAGCCGTGCCGCCGCCGAGTACTGCGCCCGCACTTTGGGCTGGAAACGCATCGAGTGCACCGAGCCGGTGGCCCCGGACAGTGAAGAGCGTCGGATGCGCACGATTGAAAGCATCAATGATGAGATCCTCAAGGAACTGGAAAAGGTCCTTTAAATTGCGCGCAAAGGAACTGCGCGGAAAGGGGAGAAGCCTATGCTGCGGATCGCCGCCGCAGAAGATCTTACCGCATTGACCCGGCTGCGCCGCGCCGCCACCGGTGATTCCGCCGAGGACGCCGCCGGCTGGCTGCAGCGGGTGGCAGGGCTGGAAAACATCCTGCTGCTGGAAAAGCCCGGTGCGCCGCCCGCCCTGATGCTGGCCGCTGTGCCGGTGCATTACGCCCACCGCAAGGGCATCTGGTTCACCGGCCTGGCGGCGGACAAAGGCGTCCCGGCGGACAAACTGCTGCCCAAACTGTTGGAGGGCGCCCTGCGCGCCTTTGCCGAGAACGGCTGCGATTTCGCCGTGATGACGCCGGACACCGCCGCCGATGCCTCCCACCTGGCGGACCTCGGCTTTAAAAACCTGCTGCCGCTGCGGGTGGTGAGCAAACCCATCCGCCGCAACCTGCTGGCCCAGGCCCAGTTCGACAGCCTGACCGTGCGCCACCTGATGGAGCGCCGCCTGCGCTGCCAGCCCGGCTGCATCACTCTGCCGGAGACTGCCATGAACGAGATGATGACTCAGCTGTACCGACGCGGCCTGACCGTTGTGTCCGACCGGCGCGGCTACGGGCTCTATTACACCAAAGGCGATACTTTGCAGTTTATTGAATTGCAGGCCGATAACGACCACTGCGCTGACCAACTGCTGCAGGCTGCCCGGGAAAAGACCGGCGCCGAAAACGCCCGCGTGCTACTGGCCGAAAACCAGACGCTCTACCTGGGAGCCGGGCGGCGCTGCGGGTATGGTATGATCGCCTTTTTGCACGGAGAATTCCCGGTGACCGATGTGTATTTCCGCATGCTGCTGTAACGGCAGATAAACGCTGACCGCCTATAACAGGATTACAAAACAGAAAAGAGAAAGCTTATGAAAATCAGCCGTACCAGCGGGGAAACCCCGCAGAACGCCCCCGCACCGCAGCCCAAGACCCAGCCTACTCCGGCCCCGGCCCCCAAGCCCCGCCGCAAGCCGAAACCCGAGCCGGAATATGAGGAAGATGACGACGAGGAAGAAGAGGAACATCGCCGCCATTTCCCCGTGGGCTGCCTGATCGTTATCATCATCCTGGCGCTGGTGGGCTTTGGTGCCTATAAAGGCATGCAGTTCTACAGCGAGATCGACGGCGGCACCGACCTGGGTGCCGAGCAGACCGTCTCCATCGAACAGGGCTCTTCTGTCAGCAGCATTGCCACCCAGCTGAAGGATGCGGGCATCATCCAGTATGACTGGCTCTTTAAACAATACGCCAAATACAGCGGCAAGGCCGACGGCATCCAGTACGGCGACTTTACGCTGCGCTCTGGCATGAGCTACAACGACATTATCAAGACTCTCTCCGAGGTCGTGCGCCGCGCCACCACCAACGTCACCATCCCCGAGGGTACTACCGCTGTCGGCGTGGCCCAGATCTTTGTGGATGCCGGGCTGGTGGACGATGTGGACACCTTCCTCAACTGCGCCAACGGCACCGACGGCTCCGATTTCAGCCAGTATGATTTCTGGAACCAGATCCCCGATAACGGCCGCCTGATGAAGTGCGAAGGTTATCTCTACCCCGAAACTTACAACGTCTACACGGACGAAGACGTCTACTACTACGTCGATACCATGTACAGCGAGTTCGCCAGCAAGACCGCCGCCCTGGCCGATACCATCGCCGCCAGGGGCACCACGCTCGACGATGCGGTCAAGTTGGCCAGCTTCATTCAGGAGGAGGCCGGTCTCGAGAGTGAGGATGCCAAGGTCAGCGCCTGCTTCCACAACCGTCTTGAGTCCGACGACCCGCAGTGGGCCGAGCATAAGCTGGAATCCAACGCCTGCAGCTATATCATGCGGGACAGCGAGAACAACTACCTCTGGAACTCTCCCACGGCCCAGTACTACGGCTGGCCGGATCAGGGCGCCATCCCCGACGATGTGCTGGCCCTGTACGACACCTATTCCATCAGCGGCCTGCCCGCCGGCCCCATCTCCAACCCCGGTTACGCTGCCATTGAGGCTGCGCTGAATCCTGACCAGGAGTATATCGACGAGGACTACTACTTCTTCGTCACCGGCCACCCCGGCACTGATGTTGCCGGCCAGTACTTCTACGCCAAGACGGCAGACGAGCACTACCAGAACTGCGTTAAGGCCGGTTGGGCCTGATCCAGTTTGTAAACGGAGGAATATCCATGCTGCAACAGCCTGAACTGCTGGCCCCCGCCGGCAGCCTGGAAACTTTGAAATACGCCGTCATGTACGGCGCGGACGCTGTCTACTGCGCTCTGCCGGAATTCGGCATGCGGGCCGCCCCGGTCAACCTGACGGTGGGCGAGCTGCACGAGGGCTGCATCTTCGCCCACGCCCGCGGCAAAAAGGTTTATCTGACGCTGAACACTCTGCCCACCAACGAGGAGCTGAACAAGCTGCCCCAGTATATCCAGGATGCCGCCGAGGCCGGCGTCGATGCCTTTATCATTGCCGACCTGGGCGTGCTGGCGCTGGCCAAAAAGTACGCCCCCCAGGTGGAGCGCCATGTCTCCACCCAGGCGGGCATCACCAACTACGAGGCCGCCAAGGTCTGCTACGAACTGGGCGCCAAGCGCGTGGTGCTGGCCCGTGAACTGCCACTGACCGAGATCGCCCTCATCCGCGATAACTGCCCTGCTGACCTGGAACTGGAAGCTTTCGTTCACGGTGCCATGTGCATGAGCGTCTCCGGCCGGTGCCTGCTGTCCAGCTATATGGCAGGCCGCAGCGGCAACCGGGGTGAGTGCGCCCAGCCCTGCCGCTGGAAGTATAACCTGGTCGAGGAGTACCGCCCCGGCCAGTATATGGAGATCGGTGAGAGCGAGGACAACGGCAGCTATATCCTGAACGCCAACGACCTTTGCACCGCGCCGTTCATCGACCTGATCTGCAAGGCAGGCGTGGACAGCCTGAAGATCGAGGGACGCGCCAAGACGTTTTACTATGTTGCGTCTGTCACCAGCGCCTACCGCCGCGCACTAGATGCCTACCTGCGCGACCCCTACAATGATAACTTTGAGCTGCCCGATGATGTCATCGAGGAGCTGAACCGTACCAGCCACCGCCACTATTCGCCGGGCTTCTACTTCGGCAAGGAGCAGGCCCAGCAGACCCCCAGCCACACCTATGTGCGGGACTGGGACTTCATCGGCACGGTGGACGGCTGGGACAAGGGCGTAGCCCACTGCACCCAGCGCGGCAAGTTCAACCTGGGGGATTCCATCGAGGTGTTGCAGCCTGACGGCAGTGTCGTCACCCTGACTCCGGAGTGGATCAAGAACGCCGAGGGCGAGCGCGTCGACGCCACCCCGCACCCGATGATGCAGTATACCATCCCCTGCGCCACCCCGCTGATGCCCTACAGCCTGCTGCGCATGCGCAAGCCGGAATAAAAAGGGCGGCCCTGTATGTAGGGGTCGGTGCTTGTCATCCGCCCCTACACCAAACCGTGTACCCATAAAAAGGCACCGCCTACGGAAGCGCTCCGTCTGCGGTGCTTTTCTGCTATTTTATTTGTTATTCCAAAACCATTCCAACTCCGCCCGCAATTCCTCGGCACTGTCCACGGCCCTTAATCCATCCCAATGGGGTGGCATCAAACGCCGGGTATCAGGCGCTAAAAAGCGGTCGTCGATCAGAAGCACCACACCCTTATCCTCCGGCGTGCGGATGACCCGTCCGGCGGCCTGCAAGACCTTGTTCATGCCGGGAAAGCGGTAAGCATAGTCAAACCCGGAGCTGCGCGTCTCCTCAAAGTGGGCGCGCAGCTGCTCCTGTCGGGGACCGACCTGGGGCAGACCGGGGCTTACGATGGCTGCGCCGATTAGCCGCTCTCCGGCCAGGTCTACGCCCTCGCCAAACACGCCGCCCAGCACTGCAAAGCCCAGCAGGGTACGCCCGGGTGCGGCGGTAAATTGCGCTAAAAAGTCCGCGCGGCTGGCTTCATCCATGGCGGTATCCTGCCGCAGGGTCTCCACCTCCGGGTGAGCAGTGCAGAACACCTCCCGCACCTGCTCCAGATAGCTGTAACTGGGGAAGAACGCCAGGTAATTCCCGGCGCGGGCACACACCATCTCGTACAGCAGCGCGGCGATCTTTTCCACGCTGTCCGCCCGGTCCTTGTACCGGGTGCTGATGTTCCGCGCACACCACAGCCCCAGATTCTCGGCGGGGAAGGGGCTGCGCAGGGCCACGGCCCGCGCCTCCGACACACCACACAGGTCCTTGTAGTACCCGGCAGGGCTTAACGTGGCGCTGAACAGCACCGCCGCGCGGCCCTTGGCAAAATCCGCCTGCAAAAATTCATGCGGGTCCAGGCAAAGCATGCTCACACGCACTTCGCTGCCGTAGGCAGATACCTGTAAAACAAAATGCTCGTCAAAGGTATCGGCCACCCGCAGCCAGCCGCGCACATCAAAAAATAACTGCAGCAGGGCTTCGTGGGTTTCGTCGGGGTCGCGGTGTTCGTCCAGCCAAATTTCCAAAGGCTCACAAAGTTTCTGTAAGGCGCGGTCAAAAGCATCGGCGCGTTCCCGCGCAAAAAAAGTGCGGCCCTCGGCTTCCTCACAGCGATGCCGCCACTCGATAAACAGATTGTTGATCTTGGTCAGCGCATTTTTCAGGCTGCTTTTGCCCTTGCCCAGCCGCTTGCGGGCGTCAAAAAAGGCGCTTTTGCAAAGGCTGGCACTGTGCATGTCCCGGGCACGGCCGGGCAGGTTGTGGGCCTCGTCCACCAAAAACAGGTAGTCGCCCCGGCTCTCAAAAAAGCGCGCCAGATGCACCACCGGGTCAAACAGGTAGTTGTAATCGCCGATGACCACATCGCACCACAAACTCAAATCCAGTCCCAGCTCAAAGGGGCACACCCTATGCCTGCGTGCCAGTTCCCGCAGGGCGTCGGCGGTCAGGGTGGGCGTGTCCAGCCCATCCCACAGCGCCGTTTTCACCCGGTCGAAGTAGCCGTTGGCGTAGGGGCAGGCTTCGGGCGTACACTCGCGGCGGTCCTGCAAACAGATCTTATCTTTCGCGGTCAGCGTCACGCTGCGCAGCTTTAAGCTGGCATCGTGGCCATGCAGCACAGCCACAGCGTTTTCGGCGGCAGCGCGGGTGGTGCCGCGGGCCGTCAGGTAAAACACCGGCCCGCCGTCTTCCAGCGCTTTCAGGGCAGGGAACAGCACGCTCATTGTCTTGCCAATGCCGGTGGGGGCCTGGCACAGCAGCTGCCCGCCCTCGCAGCAGGTCTTGTATACGGCCCCGATCATCGCCCGCTGGCCGGGCCGGTAGCCCGCAAAGGGAAATGTCAGCGCCTGCAAACTGGCGCGTCTGTCCCGCTGCCAGGCTGCTGCCCGCCGCGCCCAGGGGGCGTACTGGGTCAGCAGCCCCTGCACGATGTCCTGCAAGGCTTCAGCAGTATAATCGTGGGTAAAGTTGAACTCCAACTCCTCGTCCACCTGGTAGTAGGTCAGCCGCACCCGCATGGCAGGCAGATCGTTTTGCAGGGCGTATATGGCCGCATAGCACTGCGCCTGGGCCCAATGCTCGGGGCTCTGCTCGCCGGTGATGAACTCCGGCGGCAGGGTGGTGGTCTTGATCTCGTCGATGGTCCGCATGCCGTCGCGGTCGGTAAACAGGCCGTCGGCGCGGCCCTCTAAAGTGTAGGTGATGCCCTCGCAGCCAAACTCCTGCCGCAGGGCTGCTTCGGCCTCGTAATCCGGGTATTCCTTTACGGCGGCGCGCTGCAATTTGCGGTGCAGGCGTGCGCCCTCATTGGCGCGGTCAAAGCCGGTAAAGCGGCTGTCGATGCTGCCGCTGCGCAAAAGAAACTCCACCAGCCGCCGGATGGGCAGGGTAAGCGCTAGGGGTTCTGTCTCCGGCATGGGTGGCATCTCCTTTATAAGTTAGTAGGTGTGGTCACACACCTGGGTGATTTTCTCCCGCAGGGCTACGAAATCGCCAAACACCGCGGGCTTGTTTACGGGGTAGCGCAGCAGGGCGGCGGGGTGGTAGGTGCCCATAAATAAGGTGCCCTGCTTGTCAAAAAACTTGCCGTGTTCCCGGGTGATCAAAAACTCCGGCCCGATCATCTGCTGTGCGGCGATGCGCCCCAGACAGACTACGATGCGCGGCTGCAAGATCTGGAACTGCTGGCGCAGCCAGGGGATGCACGCCTTGGACTCCTCCGGCAGCGGGTCGCGGTTTTGCGGCGGGCGGCACTTTACAATGTTGGCAATGTACACGTTCTTCTCACGGCTTAAATCAATGGCCTCAAGATAATGGTCCAGCAGCTGGCCGCTGCGGCCCACAAAGGGCAGGCCCTGCTCGTCCTCGCTGGCGCCGGGACCTTCGCCTACAAACAGCACCTCGGCATTGGGCACGCCCTGGCCGAATACCACGTTGGTGCGCGTCTGGCACAGGCCGCAGCGCTGGCAGGCGAGACATTCCTGCTGCAAAGTTTGCAGATCCATAAAAAACACCTCAATCTGTATGGCACGCCCCCAAAGCCGCCCATACTTATGTATAAAGAAAAGGGGATAAAATACCATGGAAATCACACTGCGCATCCTCTGTCTGCTGGTGGGTTACCTGCTGGGCAGCTTCCTCACGGCAGAATGTATCGCCCGCCGCCTAACGGGCCGCAGCGCCCGTGATCTGGGCAGTGGCAACCCCGGCATGGCCAACATCATGGCGACCTTGGGCAAAGGCCCCGGCTTTACCGTGTTGGCTGGCGACGTAGCCAAAACCGTGCTGGCCTGCGGGCTGTGCTGGCTGCTGGCAGGCCCTGTGCTGGGGCATACAGCGCTGCTGTACGCCGGGGCGGGGGCCATCTCAGGCCACAACTGCAGCCTGTGGCATAAGGGATGGGGCGGCAAGGGCGTGGCCGTTACCTGTACCTGGCTGATCTTATACCTGCCCGTCACCGGGGCATTGTGCTGCCTGGCAGGGGGTCTGGCTGTGCTGGGACTGGGCTACCTGCCGCTGGGGGCGGTGCTCATCCCCACGCTGGCAGTGCCCATCGCCTGGGTGCAGTATGGGCCCGAGAGCGGCATCATCCTGCTGTTGGCCGCGGCTATGATGTTTTGGCGGCACAAAAATGGATTGCACAGAATTTTTTTGGGGCAGGAAAAACAAATTTTCCGCCCCAAAAGCTGAGAATATCATACCACGGCAGGGCAAAAAAAGCAATTCTGCGCAGAAAAACAAACGGAGAAACGGCAAAAAATAAAAAGATTGAAAAAATCCGAAAAAAATTCAAAAAAAGTGTTGACATTTAGGCATTTGCCCGCTATAATAATTGACGTTGCAGCCGCCACGGCAAGCGCCACGGGGTTCAACAAGCTGGGTATGGCCCGGTAGTTCAGTTGGTTAGAACGCTAGCCTGTCACGCTAGAGGTCGTCAGTTCGAGCCTGATTCGGGTCGCCATTTGCTGCTATAGCTCAGTTGGTAGAGCGCATCCTTGGTAAGGATGAGGTCAGCAGTTCAAATCTGCTTAGCAGCTCCAGCTTAACGCCCGCAATGCCATTTCGCACTGCGGGCGTTTTATATAGGGGCATAGCTCAGTTGGTAGAGCAGCGGTCTCCAAAACCGCGTGCCGAGGGTTCGAATCCTTCTACCCCTGCCAAAAACCGCGTATCGAAAGGTACGCGGTTTTTTGTTTGTGCAGGGCAACACTGCACAACTCTCAAGCACCACTCCATCGGCTGCGCCACACCATCTGCGCTGCAAAAGGGCTCGGTAATACACAAAGTATTACCTGCGTTTTTTGTTTGACGGTTGGTATGGCTCGCTCGCCGTATCGGCACTTAGGGCAACACCGCACAATTCCCGCCTAGCGGCTTAAGCACCGCTCCGGCGGCTGCGGCACGGCATCTGCGTTGCCAAAATGCTCGATAATACACAAAGTATTATCTGCGCTTTTGGCTTAGCAGCTGCCGCACCTCGCTCGCCGTATCGGCACTTAGAATTATGCGGTATTGCCTTAGAGTTATGCGATGCTGCCCAAAGTGTAACAATTTTATAAAAGGGATACTCAAACGCAAAAAAGTATGCTATAATGCTACTATCTAATACTGGTGCTGTGCGCCTTTGTACATTTAAAAATGGGCGGCCTGCCGCAAACCGGGCCGCGTTTTATAAGGAGGTCACCATAACCGATGAGCCGTAAACGATCTGAGGAAAAAACCGGTCTCAGCCCCATTCAGCGCAAGGCCTGCGTGGTCATGGCGTTCTGCGTGCTGGCCGTGGTGCTTAGCTTTTTGGTATCGTGGATACTGCCGGCAAAGCTGGGCCTGTTTGGCGAATCTGATCTGTATGATCCCACCCAGTACCCGCTGGATACCAGCCTCGGCTCCATCCTGGGGCAGGAGAGTGCCCAGGGCAACTACATCAACGATACCGTCTTTGTGGGCGGTACCCAGGCGGTGTCCATGTCCAAAGACAGCAGCATCACCTTAAACCAGTACGCCGGCCAGGATGGGCTGAAGGTCTCCCAGGTGCTGCGTGAGACCTGCGTCAACTTTGCCGACGACGCCAACAGCTACACCATCCCCCAGGCCATCGCCAAGATGAAGCCCCTGCACGTCTACGTCATGGTGGGCAGCGATGATCTGGACGGTTCTGTCAGCGTGGACGAGTTCGTCAACGACTACAAGCAGATCTTGCAAAGCATCAAGTCGGCCTACTCCGCCTGCGACGTGGTAGCCTGCGCCATTGCGCCCGTCTCTAAGGACGCCGCCGACGCCGCCCAGAAGCAGACCTACATTGACCAGTACAACCAGCAGCTGGCTGTCGCCTGCAACGATATGGGCTTCAAGTACCTGAACCTGCCGGAAGTCATGAAGAACGACAAGGGCTACGCCGTGGACAGCTACGTGGATGCCTCCACCGGCGGCTTCTCCGGCTCCGGCGTCAATGTCGTGCTGGATTACATCAAGAACCACGCCCACAATGTGGAGGATACCCGCGGCGATCGCGGAGAGATCCCGCAGCGTGCGGCCTCGGCAGCAGGCAACGGCAGCAGCGCCACCCCGGCCCCGACCGCTACCCCCAATAAACTGACCGCCAGCTACCGTGTCGAGAACGGCAAGGGCACCCTGACCGGCAATAACCAGACCGGCGTTTCCAGTCTGGATCTTGAGGTTGCCAGCGGCACCCAGGTCAGCGTGACCGCCGTGCCTGCCGATGGCTACACCTTCTATAAGTGGAGCGACGGCGTCACCGATGCCACCCGTTATGACGTCATCAACAAGGATGTTTCGGTCACGGCTATGTTCAATGATTCCCGCGTCGAGCTGACGCTGGACAAGGGCGACAGCACCATCAAGAAGGGCGAGAGCATCTCCATCACCGCCACGGTCAAGCTGGGCGGCAAGGATTACAGTAACTCCAACGTCCAGTGGTCGGTCAACGACGAACTGGAACAGAACGGCGGCACCTTCACCTTCACCGGCTCCAACGCGGGCGAGTACACCATCAAGGCGGGCATCGAGATCAACGGCACCTTCTCCGCCGCGCAGATCAAAGTCACCGTGCAGGCTGACCCGACCTCCGTCACCGTTAGTGGACCTGACACGGCCACGGTAGGCAACAAGGTGACCTTTACCGCCAATGTGCAGAACGCCAACGGCGATGTGCAGTGGAGCTGTGAGGAGACCAGCTGGAAAGCTACCGGCAATCAGGTGGAGTTTACCGCCAACGAGGCCGGCACCTACCATATCCACGCCGTCAACAATGGCGCCGATGCCGTCTTTACGCTGCACGTCAACGCCGCCCCCACGCCGACACCGACGCCGACGCCGACCCCGAACCCCGACTCCAAACCGGACGGCCAATAAACCAGAAACAGGAGGGTCATTTTAAAATGGCCATTTACACTTGCGTCCTTCTGGACGTTGACAACACTTTGCTGGACTTTGACGCGGCTGAGCGCCAGGCCCTGACCGATATGCTGACCGAGTACGAGCTGCCCCATGATGCCCGCGCTTGTGAGATCTACCACGCCGTCAACCGCGAGCTGTGGGATGCACTCGCCAAAGGCCAGCTGACCAAACCCAAGCTGTTCCAGCAGCGGTTCGGCCGCTTCATGAAAGCGATGGACGTGCCCGATAACGGCAAGGCTGTCCAGATGAATGACCGCTACGAGGAACTGCTTTCCACCCATGCCGACCTGCTCCCCGGCGCGCTGACCGCACTGGAGGAACTGAGCGAGGTCGCCACTCTGGCCATCGTCTCCAATGGCGCGGTCATGGTGCAGGAGGCCCGCATCCGGGATTCCGGCATTGAGCGCTACATGGACGGTGTCTATATCTCCGAGAAAGTCGGTGCGGCCAAACCTTCGGCCAAGCTGTTTGAGCATGTCCTCAAGGACCTGGGCATCACCAACCGCAGCCGTGTGCTGATGGTGGGCGACGATCTGCTGGCTGACATCAAGGGCGGCCAGAACGCAGGCCTCGACACCTGCTGGTTCAACTTGAAAAACGAGGAAAACAAGTCGAACATCCACCCCAAATTTGAGATCGGCTCCTATGAGGATCTGTACAAGATCGTGATGGAGCCGGAGGAACTGGAAAATATCGGCGTGCGCAACCGCCGCCACAGCAATGAAGCATAAACTGCCCGGCGGCTTATGCAGTATGCCGCTGCCTTTCCCCAAGGGCAGCGGCATCGTTGTGAAAAAACGCGAAATACCGCAAAAGAGGATACAATAGAGGAGAGGAAACACCCCCATGCTGTTGGAACTGCAAAACCTGGGCAAAAGCTTTGGCGAACATGAAGTTCTGAAGGACGTCAACGCCGGGGTCGAGCGCGGCGACCGCATCGGCATCATTGGCGCAAACGGCACCGGAAAAACCACGCTGCTGCGCATCCTGTGCGGCGAGAGCCTGCCCGATGCAGGCGATGCTGCCTTTGGCACCGGCGTGACCTGTGGCTATCTGGAGCAGAACGCACGCCTGGCCCCCACGCTGGACATTTACGCCACGATGAAACTGGCCTTCGCCCCGGCGCTGGACGCCATGCAGAAGATGGATGACCTGCAGCGCCGCCTGGCTGCGGACCCGCATAACACAGCCCTGACCGAGGAAATCGCCCACTGCACCGCCATCGTGGATGCCATGGACGCTTATAATATGGACACCCAGATCAAAAAGGTGCTCAACGGTATGGGCTTCCCGGTGGATACCTGGGTCAAACTGGCGGGCGTCCTTTCCGGCGGTGAGCAGACTCGTCTGCGCCTGGCCCGTCTGCTGCTGGAGCGTCCTGACCTGCTGATCCTGGACGAGCCTACCAACCACCTGGACCTGGAAACCATGGAATGGCTGGAAAATTACCTCAAGACCTACCGCGGCGCGGTGCTTGTCGTCAGCCATGACCGCTATTTTTTGGACGCCGTCTGCACCCGCATCTGGGAGCTGCGCGGCAAGACCATCAAGACCTACCGCGGCAACTACTCGGCCTATCTGCCCCAGCGCGAAGCCGCCGACGAGCGCCAGCAAAAACTGCATGACGCCGCTGTGGAAAAGGCCGCCAAACTGCAGGAATACGTCGACCGCAACCTTGTGCGCGCCTCCACCACCAAGATGGCCCAGAGCCGCCGCAAGCAGCTGGAAAAGCTGGAGATCGTGGAAGCACCGACCGCCGAAGCCTACGAGCTGAACTTCCGCTTTGAGTACGACATCGAGCCCTATGACGAGCTGGTTATCATGAAAAAACTCACCGTCCGCATCGGGGAACGCACCCTCATCGATGCGCTGGACTACACGGTCCACCGCGGGGACAAGCTGGTCATCGCCGGCCCCAACGGCACCGGCAAGTCCACACTGCTGCAAGTGCTGGACGGCAAGCGCCGCCCATCCGGCGGTATGGTCCGCTTAGGCAGCGGCGCCAAGCCTGGTGTCTTCACCCAGCAGCAGGCCAAGCGCGCCGGCAGGGTCATCGATGCCATCTGGAACCAGTACCCCCGCTTTACCGAACTGGAAGTCCGCAGCCACCTGGCCCGCTTCGGCTACCGGGGCGAGGAAGTGTTCAAGGATTGCGCCGCCCTCTCCGGCGGCGAACTGGCCCGCCTGCGCTTTGCCGAGCTGGCCCTCGAGCGACCCAACCTGATGTTCCTGGACGAGCCTACCAACCACTTGGACATTTATATGCGCGAAAGCCTGACCCAGGCGTTGGCGGCCTACACCGGCACGCTGCTGCTGGTCACTCATGACCGCTACCTGATGCAGACCCTGGGCTGTCCGATCCTGTACCTTGAAGACGGCAAGGCAACCTTCTACCCGAACTTTGCTGCCCTGCAAAACCGCGATAACGGCAAGACCCAGGAACAGCAGAAAGCCGAGGACACAGTCAAAAAGCAGGCCTACGGCAAAGAGCAGCGCAAGCGCCGGGCCGAGGTCCGCACCCGCATCAAAGCCGTGGAGAACCAGATCGAGGAACTGGGCGCGCACATCGTGGAACTGGAAAACGAGATCAACGACCCCGAGGTCCTGCGCGACCACCTGCTGCTGCGGGATAAGTGCGACGAACTGGACGACACCCGCTTCCACCAGCAGGAACTATACGATGAGTGGGAAAAGCTCGCCGAGGAGCAGGAAGCCTTCGAGGCCGAGGACGCATAACACGCGCAGGGCGTACAGTCGTCCTTATACAAAAAACTTAACCGTTCTGTAACTTGTATTCCGCCAAAAATGCGCTATACTATGTTTTTAGTATAATAGAAAAGTTAAAAAAGAAAGTATAGAGATAGGGAAAGGCCGCGTGCACGAACGCCCGGCCGTATTGCAACGAAGCGGGGAGACCACTTTGCAGACAACGATCATTGTAGCAACACATAAGCCTTACTGGGTGCCGGACGATCCTATGTATCTGCCGGTACAGATGGGCCATGCCATCCACCCGGCCTGCGGTTATATCGGCGATGATACGGGCGAGAATATCTCGGAGCGCAACGCCAATTTCTGTGAGCTGACCGGTCTGTACTGGGCGGCGCACAACATTGATTCCGATTATATCGGTATCGTGCATTACCGCCGCTATTTTGCCAGCCGCAAAAAAAGCATCTTCGATGCCAAAAAGCGCCGGGTCATCAGCCACGAGGAACTGTGCGCCATCCTGGCCACCACCAACGTGGTGCTGCCCAAGGAACGCCACTATTTCATCGAGACGAACTACACCCAGTACATCCACGCCCACCACAAGCAGGACTTGACCGTCACCCGGGCAATCATCGAGCGCAAATGCCCGGAGTATCTGCCGGCCTACGACATGTATATGTCCAAGACCCACGGCCACCACTTTAATATGTTTGTGATGAAGCGGGAACTGCTGCAGCATTACTGCACCTGGCTGTTCGACATCCTGTTTGAGCTGGAGCGGGAACTGGACATGACCGGCTACTCCACCAACGACCGCCGCGTCTTCGGCTTCGTCAGTGAGCGTTTGCTTGACGCCTGGCTCATCACCAACAACATCAGCTACGAAGAGCTGGACATCGTGTATATGGAGCACCAGAACTGGCTGCACAAGGGCACCCAGTTCTTAAAACGTAAATTTTTCCCGAAAAAAGATGACTGAACGATTTTCTGTTGCGGCGGTGGTGGTGACCTACAACCGCCTGCCGCTGTTGCGCCAATGCCTGGCGGCCCTTGCCGCCCAGACCGCGCAGGATTTGACCATCTTTCTGGTCGATAACGCCAGCACCGACGGCACCGCCGAAGCTGTGGCCGAAATGGCCCTGCCCAACCTTGTTTACCGCAACACCGGCAAAAACTTGGGTGGGGCAGGGGGCTTCGCCTACGGCGTGCGGGAGGCTGCCCTTGCCGGGTACGACGCCCTCTGGCTCATGGACGACGACACCCTGCCCACCCCCACGGCGCTGGAAGCCTTTTTACAGGCCGACCGCAACTTGCAAGGCCAATACGGCTGGCTTTCCAGCCGTGCTTTGGCGCCAGACGGCACTGACCAGCCCATGAACCTGCAGCGAGTGACACCCTATAAAGACCTGCCCGGTTTTGACGGCGAGCGCATCCCGGCGGTCATGGCCAGTTTTGTTTCGCTGTTTCTGCGTACCGAGACCGTGCGCCGGTACGGCCTGCCCATCGCCGAGTTCTTCATCTGGTCCGACGATTGGGAGTACACCCGCCGTATTTCCCGGGCACAGCCGTGCTACGTGGTCCCGGCCAGCCGGGTCGTGCATGCCATGCAGAACCCCGGCATCGTGAACATTGCCGCCGACGTTCCCGCCCGGTGGGAGCGCTACCGCTATTTTTACCGTAATGACGTGGTACTGTACCGGCGCGAGGGCCTGCGCGGCTGGCTGTGGCTGCTGGCCAAAGACGCTTGGCACACTGCGCAGGTGCTTCGCAGCCCCCAGGGCTGCAAAGCCTGGCGCATCGGCATTATTTGGAAAGGATTCTTCGCGGGGGTGCGTTTCCGCCCCGCAACACCCTACCTGCCATGAAACTGACTGAAACGATCCTGCACAAGGCTGCGCCGCACCCGGTGGTGGCCTTTGATGTGTTTGATACACTCATTAAGCGCGATGTGGCCCGCCCCACCGACCTGTTCGCCCTGTTGGGCGCGGACTTCGCCAAAGCCCGCATCCAGGCCGAAGCCGAAGCCCGTGCCGCCAAAAGCGGGGAAGTGACGCTGGCGGAAATTTATGCCCGCCCCTGCCTGGCCGGATACGACCCGGCGGCAGAATGCGCCGCTGAGATCGCCTGCGCTGTGCCCAACCTGCCGGTGCTGAAAGCCGCCCGCGCCCTGCATGCCCAGGGCAAACGGCTTTACTATATTTCCGACATGTACCTGCCCAAGGTCCAGCTGGACGCCATGCTGGCCAAGTGCGGCTACGACTTTTTTGATGGCGGCTTCGTCTCGGCCGATTACGGCGTGCAGAAGCGCAGCGGCAAGCTGTTCCGCCTGTTTCTGCAAAAAACGCAGACGCAGGCAAAAGAGGTCCTTTTTATTGGCGACAACTGGCGGGCGGATGTTGCCGGTTCGGCGCTGGCCGGCATCCGCAGCTGGCGCCTTCCCACGCAGGAGATCCCGCGGGAAAGCCTGCCTGCCGGTGCGGTGGCGGCTTTCACCGCAAACCGCTTGCCGGGCATCGAATCCGAGGCCGAGCGCCTTGGCTTTGCCGCTCTCGGCCCGCTGGCTGTAGCTTACTGCCAATGGCTGCATGCCCGGGAACAGCAGCACCCCAATGCCAAAATCCACTTTCTGGCGCGGGATATGTACCTGATGCGCCAGGTCTACGCACTTTTGTACCCGCAGGAGCAGACCGCCTACTTGCAGGTCTCCCGCCGCAGCCTGTGCCCGCTTCTATTGGCGCAGCACCGGTGGGATCTGCTGCTGGCCGCTCTGCCGCGCCAATCCCTTACCGGTGCGCAGATCGCCGCCTATTGCGGTACCGCCTGCCCGATGGACCTGCAAGAAAAATCCTATGATTTAAAGCATGGACCCGATACCGCCCGCACGCTGCTGCAAGCGCTGGCCACGCCCCAAAGTGCCGCCGCAGTGTCCGCCTACCTCACCCGGCAAAACCTGCAGGCAGGGGACATCCTTGTGGACATCGGCAGCGGCGGCACAACCCAGATGCTGTTACAGGCTGTGTGCAATATAAGATTGCATGGCTGTCAGCTCTCTTGTGACGACCGACTGCGCGGGCGCTTGCGCGAAGATGAGACCGCCGTTTTTCTATTCGACGGCCGACCCGCGCCGCTGCTCTACTGGGCAGGCCAGCCCATGCTGGAACGCCTGATTTCCGAGGATGTGGGCGCGACCCTTGGTTACACCCAAACCGATAAAACCATCACCGTCCAGCAGGCCTCCCAGCCGCCCACGCCGCTGCTGGACGCGCTGCAAAAGGGAATCCTGCGCTTTGCGCAGGATTGGCAAAAGTCGTTTCTGCAAACCCTCGCTATCCCGCCGCAGACTGCCATCTCGCCTTTTCTGCGGCTGGTCGGCCAGCCTACGGCAGGGGAGACCGCCCTGCTGGGCGACCTGACCGTCGAGGACGGCGGCGTCTACCCGCTGGCCTCGCCGCGCAAGGTCGGTTATTATCTCACCCACGCAAACCAGGCCAAGCAGGACCTCTCCGCTGCCCGGTGGAAGATCGGCTTTCTAAAGCGCCTGGCCCCGCTGCCCTTGCCCTATGACCGGCTTTACGCCAAAATGAAAAAATGAATTTTGAAAGGAGTGCAGGACGTTATGCCGCCGCGTATCAGTGTGATTGTGCCCATCTACAATGCGGCATCCACCCTGCGGGCTGCCGTGCAGTCCATCCTTACCCAAGATATTGCCGGGCTGGAGGTGCTGCTGGTCGATGACGGCTCCACCGATGCCACCCCCGGCCTTTGCCACGATCTGGCCCTGCGGGACGACCGCATCCAGGTCATCACCCAGAAAAACGCCGGTATCTGCGCCGCCCGCAACCGGGGGCTTTCCGTCGCTGAGGGCGTGTATGTGACCTTCTGCGACGACGACGATCTGCTGCTGCCCGGTGCGCTGGCCCTGCTGCTGCAAAAGGCGGAGGACACCGGCGCTGACATCGTCCGTGCCGATTACGAGCTGATCCACATCAGCCCCGACGGCACCGAGACCCCGCAGCCCCACCCGGCGGGCACGGCCTGTGACCTGGCCGCCGACGGTGACTACCGCAAGTTCCTGCAAAACAGCGGCCCGCAATTCGTCTGGAATGCCCTCTACCGCCGCTCGGCCATCGGCAATCTGCGCTTTGACGAGCACTGCCGCTATGGCCTTGAGGATTTCATCTTCAACGCCGGACTTTATGCCCGCACCGACAAAGTACACTACCTGCCGCAGCCTGTCTACCGCCATTTCGAGAGTGGGCAAAGCACCTCCCAGTGCCAGACCGTACAGGCTTTGCAGGGGCGCATCGGCGTGCTGGACCGCTGGATGGCAGCCGAGTATAAGGCCATTCAGGCCCGCTGCCCCGAAGCTGCCCGCGCGGCCGTCTGGAACGACCGCCGCGCCCAGGCTATTACCTTTTTGATGCACCAGCTGGCAGATGCCAAAGCCCCCGGTGCGCTGCGCCGCCACGGCTGGCGCACTTTACGCGGTGTGCTGGCCCGTTACCCGGCCCCGCCGCTGGATCTTTGGCACGAAGCCAAGCACCATAAAAAGCAGACCGGCGCACTGCTGCTGTACAACCTGCGGCTGCAACGCCTGTATGAACTGTGGGCCAACCGCCCGAAAAACTGCAGGAGGGAACTGCCATGAAAACGATTCTGGTTACCGGCGCCGCCGGATATATCGGCCGCCACGTTGTCAAAAATGCGCTGGATCGCGGCTGCAAGGTCATCGCGTCTGACTTCTCTTTTAAAGGCGTGGATGAGCGGGCGGAGTTTTGCGATGTGCCCATCTTCAGCGGTGACAAGGAAATCTACCGCAAGGTGGGCAGCCCGGACATCTGCATCCATCTGGCCTGGCGGGACGGTTTTCGCCACAACTCTCCGGCCCATATGAAGGACCTGTCCGCCCACGTCACATTCCTGAACGACCTGGTGGCAGGCGGCCTGAAAGATTTAAGCGTCATGGGTACTATGCACGAAGTGGGCTACTGGGAGGGTGCCATCAACGAAAGCACCCCCTGCAAGCCCCAAAGCCAGTACGGCATCGCCAAAAACGCCCTGCGCCAAAGCCTGATGCTCTCGCTGGACGGCAGCCCCTGCAAGCTGCACTGGCTGCGCGCCTACTACATCACCGGCGACGAAGCCCACGGCAGTTCCATCTTTGCCAAACTGGCTCAGGCCGAACTGGACGGCAAAAAGACCTTCCCGTTCACCAGCGGCAAAAACCTCTATGACTTCATCGATGTGGACGAGCTTGCCAACATGATCGTCGCTGCCAGCGTGCAGGAGGAAATCAACGGCATCATCAACGTCTGCACCGGCGAGCCCCGCAGCCTGGCCGACCGGGTCGAGCAATTCCTGCGGGATAAGAACTACAAGATCAAGCTGGACTACGGTGCCTTCCCGGACCGCCCGTATGACAGCCCCGGCACCTGGGGCGACGCGACCAAAATCAAACAAATTCTTGCAAAGGATCAGCTATGAAACGATTAGGCATTTTCTTTTTCTACGAGAAAAACGGCGATGTAGATGACTTTATTACCTACTACCTCGCAGATCTTGCAAAAAACCTGACCGACCTGGTCGTGGTCTGCAACGGCAAACTCAGCGCCCAGGGCCGCGCGGCCTTCTCGCAGTTTACGGATAACATCATCGTGCGCGAGAACAAGGGCCTGGATGTCTGGGCCTACAAAACGGCGCTGGATTCCTACGGCTGGGATAAGCTGTCGGAGTTTGACGAGATCGTCATGACCAACTCTACCCTGATGGGCCCCGTGCGCCCGCTGAAAGAGATGTTTGACGCCATGGCCGAGAATCAGGATCTCGACTTCTGGGGCCTGTCCATCCACCACGGCGCCAAGTCCAATCCTTTCAAGGGCAAGCACATCTATAGCTATCTGCCGGTGCATATCCAGTCCCACTTCATCGTTTACCGCCAGCGTTTTGTAAAAAGCCCGGAACTGCAGCAGTACTGGGACAACATGCCCATGATCGCCGACTACAACGATTCCGTCCAGCGGTACGAGGCTGTCTTTACCAAGCAGTTCGAGGAACGCGGCTTTAAGTGGGATGTCTATGTCAAGACCGATGACCTGAAAGATTTCACTGACTATCCGCTGCTGGTCTGCCCGACCAAGCTGCTGCGGGAGAAAAAGTGCCCGCTGTTCAAGCGCCGCAGCTTTATGCACACGCTGGAAGCCTACTTGAACGATACGGCCGGTGAGCCGGTGCAGGAGTTGTACGCTTACCTGCGGGATGAAACGGATTATCCGCTGGACCTCATCTGGAAAAACATGATCCGCACCATGCACCCGCACGAGTTTACCCGTAACCTCGGTTTGACCCGCATCATCCAGCCCACGGTGCAGAACAAGGCCCAGGCCGAGGAAATCCGCGCCAACCGCAGGATCGCCCTGGCCATGCACCTTTATTTTATGGATATGCTGGACCAGAGTATGGCCTTTGCCGCCAAGTTCCCGCCGGAGACGGACGTGTTCATCTCCACCAACGAACCCGGCAAAAAAGAGAAGATCGAAAAGGCCTTCGCTGCCCTGCCTCTGCACAGCGTCACCGTGCAGGTGGTGGAAAATCGCGGCCGCGATGTGGGTGCGTTCCTCTGCGACCTGGCCCCGCAGCTGCGCGGTTATGATTACGCCTGCTTCATGCACGATAAAAAGGCCATCCAGACCAAGCCAGGCAGCGTAGGTGCCAGCTTCGGCTATGTCTGCAACGAGAACGTCTGCAAAAATGCCGCCCATGTGCTGAACATACTCTGCGAGTTCGAGAATGACCCGTACCTTGGCATCCTCTGCCCGCCGTTCCCGGCCCATGGCCTCTACTTCATGAATATGTGTTCCGGCGGCTGGGGTCCCAACTTCGAGAACACCAAAAAGCTGCTGAAAGAGACACTCAAGTTGGATGTGCCCATTGCGGGCGAGGAATCGCCCATTGCGCCCTACGGCAGTGTGTTCTGGTTCCGCCCCAAGGCGCTGGCCCCGCTGTTCGACCACGGCTGGCAGCATACGGATTTCCCGCCCGAGCCGCTGCCCCAGGACGGTACCATCAGCCATGCCATTGAGCGTGTCTACCCGTTTGTTGCCCAGGCTGCCGGTTATTACCCGGCCGTCGTCATGAGCCGCGACTATGCTGTGATCCGCAATGACACCATGCAGGCCTATGCCACTGGCATGATCCGCCCGCTGGCCCGCGTGTTTGACTGTACCACCTTCTGGGGGGCTTCCAGCGCGGCTGCCGGCTTTGCGGCCAAGCGTCATTTGTTTGGCATCTACGGCCCCTACGCCAACAGCCGCCGCCGTCACGCCCGCAACTGGCTGCGGGATAACCTGCCAGAGTCCGCCTACAAGGGCATCATCAACACCAAGCGTGCCATTTTCGGCCCCCACCACGGCCCGTATGAGGATTAAGCCCCATGAAACGGCTGATCGTTTATTTCCATTATGACCCGCTGGGCCAGATCGACACCGCCTGCCGTGTGGCCGTGGAAGCCATGGCCCATTATGGTGAGGTGTTCTTTATCTCCAACAGCACGCTGCGCCCGGCGGACCGTGCCTGGGCGGCGTCGGTGACATTGACCTGCCGCGAACGGGAAAATAAGGGCCTTGACGTGGGTGCCTATAAAGAAGCGCTGGCTGTCATCGGCCGGGGCCGCCTGGCCCGCTACGACGAACTGGTGCTGATGAACTTCACGCTGGCAGGCCCCGTCTGCTCGCTGGCCTCGATGTTCGCTGCCATGGAGGCCCGCCCGGAGCTGGCCTTTTGGGGCTTGACCCGCCACTACGCCATGAAGAGCCGACGCTTTGGCGGCCGCAGCGGGGAAGTGCCGGAACATCTGCAATCCCACTTTTTGGCCGTCCGCGCACCGCTTTTGCACAGCGAGGATTTCTGGCAGTATTGGCAGAAAATGCCGCTGCCCAAAAGCTATGAGGAATCCATTGCTAACCACGAGACACGATTCACCGCGCATTTTGCAAACCTCGGCTGCCGCTGGGATTCCTACGTGGATACGAAAGATTTGCGGGACGTTTTCGTCAATCCCATCATGGCCTGCCCGCGGGAACTGCTGGCAAACCGGGGCTGCCCGTTTTTCAAGCGCCGCAGCTTTTTTACCCCCTATGCGGATGAACTGCGCCGCACCGACGGTACCGCTGCCCGCACCCTGTACGATTACGTAAAACAGGAGACCAACTACCCCGTGGACCTGCTGCTGGCCGCGCTTTTGCAGCGCCAGCCGCTGGAGGCGCTGGCCCGGGAACTGCACTGGCAGTACGTATTGCCCGATGCCGCCCCCGTTGATCCTGCGCCCGAGTTGGCTGCCCAGGGCTTGGCCCTGCTGCGCCTGCCGATTTCGGAAGCTGAAAAGGCCGACTCCGTTACCGCCTGGTACACCCGCGAAGCTGCCCGCCGAGCCGATGAAGCGCTGGCTCAGGCCGCCGCCCTTTTTGCTAAAGAGCCGATGCTGGGTGTGCTAAGCCCGGCAGTGCCTCTTTGGTCTGCCGCCCGGCAAAGCCGCGATGCCGATTGGCAGGCGGCGCGCCCGGCCCTGCAAGGCAAAGTCAACGTGCCGTTGGGCCAAAACCCGCCCCCGGCTCCGGCCTGTGGCTGGGCACTGGTGCGGCTGGCCGCTGTGGCGGGCAGCGACACTCTGCCCGCCATCACCGCCCCGGAGGATGCCTGGCTGCTGCCGCTGAAAGCCCAGCAAAATGGTTTCTTCAGTGCCAGCTTTACCACCGCCGCGCAAAGCGCCGCTGCGGCTGACCAGCTGGCCCTGCATTACCAGCAGGCTGCCGATCCGAAGGCCGTGGCGAAGCAGTTTGGCCGTTTAGTCAAGCACAAACTCAAAAAATAAAAAGGGGGAGAGCCTTATCAAAAAACAACGCCTGTTTTATCTGGACCTGATCCGAGCCGTGGCGCTCGCCAGTATCTTAATTGTCCACTTCAACGCCACCGTTACCGGGTATTTCACCCTGCCGCACAAGCTGTTCACCAGCACGCTGGTGCAGGGCATTTACCTTGGTGATTTCGGCTCGTCGCTGTTTTTTATCGTGTCGGGCGCATCGCTGGCGCTCACTGTCCCGCCGGAACAAAGCCCGTGGCAGTTTTACAAGAAGCGGGCCAAGGCGGTGTTCCCACTGTTCTGGCTGGCATGGGTGGTCTGCTTTTCCATCCGCTTCCTCAGCCAGCCCGGCTGCTACACCGGGGCTAAGACCATTACGCTGGTGCTGACTTTTTTGGGGTTAGATAACTTCGCCGTGGCCGCCGGCTGGGTGGGTATGGATTTCGCCTGTGTAGGCGAGTGGTTCCTCGGCAGCATCCTGTTTTTGTACCTGCTGTTCCCGCTTTTGCAGCGGGCTCTGCGCAAGGCCCCGGTGCTGACCTGGGCGGTAACGCTGCTCGTCTGCATCCCCCTCCATATGCAGGGCTGGGATAACGGCCTGGTAGCTGTACATATCCCGGAATTCCTCTTTGGCATGACCTTCTTGACGCTGAAAGATCAGATAAAGGCCATCCTGGCACCGGTGCTTGTCTTGGGGCTGATAAATCTGCCCGTGGATGAAAAGTTGCTCTGCTCCATGTTCAGTGCGCTGATTTTTATCGGCCTAGCGGCTGCGGCAGCCCCACTGCTGGATAAACCGCTGCCCCGTGCGGTCTGTGCCAAGGCGGCCAAGCTCTCCTATGCAGTATTTTTGACCCATCATGTCATCATCCAGCGCCTGGTGCGTGGGTTTGATCTGGCCGCGCTTTCCCGCCGTGACACGGCGATTTTGTTCTGTGTCTACCTGCTGGCAACCTACGCCGCGTCCGAAGCCCTGCTATGGCTCCAGTGCCGCCTGCGGGAAGAACGGCAAAAACTCTTCCCGTAAAAATCCCTATCCGCTGTTTGCCCAAAACAGCGGATATTTTTTTGTCATAGTACTCGGCACAAACCTCTGTACAAAAATCGGCTGGTACGGTATAATACAAAGTAAGTATGTGTGCCGGACTGCCGCAAACGCGCCCGGCAAAAAGGAAGTATGGAAAGGGGAGTTCCTGCATGTCTGAGTTCTCTGTTTCTCTGGCAAAACTGGCGGAAGAAGCCAATCTGACCGTCGCCTATACCCCCTGCGAACTGGAAAAGGTCATGGTCACCGCGACCGAAGTGTACCGTCCGGGCATCCTGCTGGCCGGTTACTACGAAAATTTTGATAACAAGCGCGTCCAGATCATCGGCCTGACCGAGATGTCCTATCTGGAAGAGCTGTCCACTTCGCTGCGCAACACCCATCTGGAAAAGCTGTTCTCTTTCCAGCCGCCAGCCGTCATCCTGACCCGCGGCATGCAGCCGCTTTCCGAGATGATGCAGTTCGCCAAGCAGTACGGCGTGCCGCTGCTTATGTCTACCGAGATGACCTCCGCCCTGATGGGCATGCTCATCACCACGTTGAATAAAGAGCTGGCTCCCCGCATCACCCGCCACGGCGTGCTGGTGGAAGTCTACGGCGAAGGCATCCTTATTTTGGGCGATTCCGGCGTCGGCAAAAGCGAGACCGCCATCGAGCTGGTCAAGCGCGGCCACCGTCTCATCGCCGACGATGCCGTCGAGCTGCGCCGCATCTCCTACAAGCAGATCCTCGGCACCGCGCCGGAAAACATCCGCCATTTTATTGAATTGCGCGGCATCGGTATCGTCAACGTGGCCCGCGTGTTCGGTATCGGCTCGGTGCGTTCCAGCGTCGAGGTCGAGATGGTCATCCAGCTTGAACCCTGGGACCGCACCAAAAACTACGACCGCACCGGCCTGGAGACCGAGTATACCGACATCCTCGGCGTCAAGGTGCCCAAGATGCTGATCCCCGTCATGCCAGGCCGTAACTTGGCCGTCATCATCGAGACCGCGGCCATCAACAACCGCCAGAAGGAGATGGGCTACAACGCCGCCAAGGAACTGTTGAAGCAGCTGGGCCTGAACGACGACGCCAACCTCCAGTAACCGCGTCAACAGCAAAGAAGGAACACCATTTCATGCAGATGATTGCAGACCTGCACACCCATACACTGTGCGCTACCCACGCATTCCAGACCCTAAACGAGATGGCGGCTGCCGCCAAAGACTGCGGCTACAAGGCCCTCGCCATCACCGACCACGCGCCCGCCATGCCCGATGCGCCGCACCGCTGGCATTTCGAGAACCCCACCGCCTTGCCCCGCACTATCGACGGTGTGGTCATGCTCTATGGGGCCGAGGCCAACGTGGTGGACGCCAAAGGCCATCTGGACCTGCCGCCGCGCATCCTGGAATATCAGGATTGGGTGGTCGCATCCATCCACAGCCCCTGCGTGCCGGGCCTGCTGACCCGCAAGGAGGCCAACCGCATCTGGCTGGCCGTGGCCGAGAACCCCTACGTGGACTGCATCGGCCATTCCGAGCAGGAAAACTACCGCTATGATTACGACCTGGTGACCAAGGCGTTCGCCGCCAACCACAAGGTCGTGGAGCTCAACGGCAACTCGTTCAACGTCCGCAAGGACGGCATCCCCAACATGAAAGCTCTGCTGGCCGCCTGCCTGCAAAACGGCTGCCATATCGCCGTGGACAGTGATGCCCACAGCACCTGGCAGCTGCGCCACGGCCTGACGGCTCTCTACGGCATGCTGGAGGAGATGAACTTCCCCGAGGAGCTGATCATAAACGCTACCACTGCAAATCTCGCAGCAGAATTAAAATTGCACGGCAAAGCCTGTGCGAAAGAAGTTGGAGGAATACTAGTATGAGCAAGTACACAATTGGTATCGACCTGGGCGGCACCACCATGACCGCCGGTCTGGTGGACGAAAACTATAAGATCATCGGCAAAACCACCTGGGCCACCCGTCTGCCGCGCCCGGCCGAGGACCTGGAAAAGGCCTTGGCTGACCTGTGCCGCACCGTTGCCAAAGAGAATAAGGTCGATTTCACCGACGTAAAATACGTGGGTATCGGTACCCCCGGCAGCGTCAATTTCACCACTGGCTTTGTGGGCTTCAACACTAACTTCGGCTACTATGACTGGAACCTCGGCCCCGACCTGGAAGCCATGCTGGGCTGCAAGGTCTATGTCGAGAACGACGCCAACGCTGCCGCCTACGGCGAGTACATCGCAGGCGGCGCCAAGGGCTACAAGGATGCCGTCGTCATCACGCTGGGCACCGGCATCGGCAGCGGCATCATCCTGGGCGGCAAGATCCTGCGCGGCTTCAACTTTGCCGCCGGTGAGATGGGCCACAACGTTATCGTGAAGGACGGCATCCAGTGCACCTGCGGCCGCAAAGGCTGCTGGGAGCGTTACGCCTCTGCCAGCGCCCTGACCCGCGAGACCAAGGTCGCTATGCAGGCCCATAAAGAGACCATCATGTGGAAGATGACCCCCGACCTCGATCATGTCAACGCCAAGCTCTCCTTCGACGCCGCTGCCAAGGGTGACGCCGTGGCCAAGAGCGTTGTGGACAGCTGGATCGAGTATGTCGGTGTCGGCATCGCCAACGTCATCAACACCTTTGAGCCGGAGATCATCTGCATCGGCGGCGGTGTTTCCAACCAGGGAGAGACCCTGCTGGCCCCCGTCCGCGCCTATGCCGAGAACGAGACCAAGAACATCACCACCGGCCGCTTCCCCAAGATCGTCGCCTGCACGCTGCATAACGATGCGGGCGTCATCGGTGCCGCGGCCCTTGAAAACTCTATCTGATTTTAATTTTCGTATTCACCGGGAGGAACCATGCAGCAGCAAACGATCGAAACCTTGCGTCAGGCCTTGCAGGAAAGCGCCCTGCCGTTTGCCCAGCAGGAGCCTTTGGCATCCCATACCACTTTCAAAATCGGCGGCCCGGCGGTATTCTGGTGTACGCCGAAAAACGCAGATCAGCTGCGCCGTACGCTGGCGCTTTGCCGGGCAAACGGTGTGCGCACCTACCTTTTGGGCAACGGCTCCAACACGCTGTTTGCCGATGAGGGCTACGACGGCGCAGTCATCGATCTGCGCGGGCTGAACTTCGGCCCTACAGCGGAACCACGGCCTGACGGCTCCACCCGCCTTACTGCGGGCGCTGGCCTCACGCTGGGGCGGCTTTGCGCCGTTGCCCAGCAGCAGAGCCTTGCAGGCCTTGCCTTTGCCTGCGGCATCCCCGGCACCATCGGCGGGGCCGTGTATATGAATGCCGGTGCCTATGGCGGCGAGATGAAGGACGTGCTGGAAAGCGTGACCTTTTTGGACAGCGACCTTACCGAGCGCACGCTGCCTGCCGCAGAATTGGCCCTGGGCTACCGCACCAGCCTGTTTGAGCAGCACCCCGATTGGTGCGTGCTTTCGGCCACGGTGCGCCTGCAGCCCGGCGACAGCGCCGCCATTCTGGCGGAGATGCAGGACTATCTGCAGCGCCGCAAAGACAAGCAGCCGATGGAATGGCCCAGTGCGGGCAGCACCTTCAAGCGCCCCCAGGGCGCCTTTGCAGGCAAGCTGATCGAGGATTGCGGTCTGCGGGGCTTTACCGTGGGCGGTGCCCAGATCAGCGAGAAGCACTGCGGCTTTGTCATCAACCGCGGCGGCGCGACCTGCGCCGATGTCGTCAGCCTGACCGATCAGGTCAAGGCCATCGTGCTGCAAAAGACCGGCTATACGCTGGAGCGGGAAATTCGCGTAGTAAAATAAAGGGGGGAGTACGCATGAAATTTGTGATCGTAACGGGCCTGTCCGGCGCGGGCAAATCAATGGCCGTCAACGCGCTGGAAGATATTGGTTTTTTCTGCATCGATAACATCCCGGTGGCACTGCTGCCCCGTATCGTGGACTTTGCCCTGCAAGGCGAAAACCAGCTGAACCGCGTGGCTGTCGTGATGGACGTGCGCGGCGTGCGCAGCAGCGAGCAGCTGGAACAGGCGCTCTCCGACCTGGACGCCCGTAAGTTCGAGTATGAGATCCTCTTTCTCGACGCCAACGACGCGGTCATCCAGCGCCGCTATAAGGAGACCCGCCGCCAGCACCCCATCACCATCAGTGAAAAGCTGCCCATCACCGAGGCCATCGCCCGGGAGCGCCGCCTGCTGCAGCCGCTGCGGGCACGGGCGCAGTATGTCATCGATACCTCGCTGCTCAGCACCGCCCAGAACAAGGAGCGGGTGTGCAGCCTGTTTCTGGACCACGGCGAAAGCCCGATGGCCCTCACGGTGGTGTCCTTCGGTTTCAAGTACGGACTGCCCCAGGAGGCAGACCTTGTGCTGGATGTCCGATGCCTGCCCAACCCGTTCTACGTGCCGGAGCTGAAAAATCTCACCGGTCTGGATCAGGAAGTGGTGGACTACGTCATGGCTGCCCCCGAATCCCAGGAGCTGCTGCGCCGCTATGAGAGCATGCTGGAATACGCCCTGCCGCTCTACGTCAAGGAGGGCAAAAGCCAGCTGATGATCGCGGTGGGCTGCACCGGCGGCAAGCACCGCTCCATCACCTTTGCACGCAAGATCGGCGAGTTCTGTGAAAAACTGGGCTACGAGCCCAGCGTACAGCACCGCGACGCCAAGCGCACCCTGTAAAAAATAAAATTTACGCTTTATCGGGAGTTTTATGAGCTTCTCACAAGATGTAAAAAACGAGATCCTGCGCCATAGGATCTCCAAACCATGCTGCTCTGTGGCCGCCGCCTATGCGGTGGCCTGTTTTGGTAAATACTTCGATGACCGCGGCATCGTTCTGCAAACCGAGAACGAAGGCGTGGCTGCCTTTGCCCAAAAGCTGTACCGCCGTTGCGGCATCCGGGGGGATGTGCTGCGCAAGGAGCGCCCCACCGGCCCGGTGTTTGAGTTCAGCGTCAAGGATGTGGTGGAGGTCGAGCGCCTGCTGGAGCTTTTCGGCCACACCGGCAAGGAACCGACCCTGCGCATCCGGCCGGAGAACTTCAAGTGCCAGCACTGCGTGCAATCCTTCATCGCTGCAGCGTTTCTTTGCTGTGGTACGATGACCGACCCGGAGAAGAGCTACAATCTGGAGTTCCTCTCCACTCGGCACTATCTCTCCCAACAGTTGGAGGCTATGCTGGCCGAGCACGACTTCAACCCCCATCGCGCCCTGCGCAAGGGAGCCAACACGGTCTATATCAAATCGGCCGACCATATCGAGGATCTGCTCACCTTCATGGGGGCGGGCAACGCCGCCATGCGTATCATGGACCAGCGCATGTACAACGATATGCGCAATAAGACCAACCGCCTTTCCAACTGTGAGACCGCTAACCTGGGCAAAAGTGTCCAAGCCGCCGTGCAGGTGCAGCTGGCCATTGAAAAGCTGCAGGCCGCCGGTGCCATGAGCACTCTGCCGGAAAATCTGCGTCTGACCGCCAAACTGCGGATGCAGTACCCCGACCTGCCGCTGGCCAAGCTGGCCCAAAAGTTTGACCCTCCTGTTAGCAAGGCGGGGCTGTCCCACCGCTTAAAACGCATCCAGGAGGCTGCCCGCCGCCTGGACGAAACCGCTGAATCCGAAAAGCCCACACGAGCCGAAAGCACTAAGGAAACTTGACCATGCCTGAAACCACCCAAAGACAATTTACCCACCTGCATGTGCATACCGAGTACAGTCTGCTGGACGGCGCCTGCCGTATTGACCGCCTGTTTGACCACCTCAAAGCCATGGGGCAGACGGCCTGCGCCATCACCGATCACGGCGTTATGTACGGCTGTGTGGCGTTTTTTGATGCAGCCAAGGCCGCAGGCATCAAGCCTATCATCGGCTGTGAGGTCTATGTAGCCACCCGCACCCGCTTTGATAAGGTCAACCGCATCGACGGCAACAACCACCTGATCCTGCTGTGCAAAAACGAGATGGGCTACAAAAACCTTATCAAGATGGTCTCCGCCGGCTTTACCGAGGGTTTTTACTCCAAGCCCCGCATCGATAAGGACCTGCTGGAACAGCACCACGAGGGATTGATCTGTCTGTCCGCCTGCCTGGCGGGCGAGATCCCCCAGGCCATCCTGGCAGGGGACTACGAGCGTGCAAAACAGGCCGCGCTTTACTACCGCGACCTTTTCGGCGAGGGCAACTATTATATCGAACTGCAGGATCACGGCCTGGAGGAGGACCAGGTCGTCCTGCCCCAGCTCATCCGATTGGCCCGGGAGACTGGCATCCCCATGGTCGCTACCAACGACGCCCACTACATTACCAAAGAGGACGCCAAGATGCAAAGCATCCTGCTCTGCATTCAGACCGGTAAGACCATCGCCGACGCCGACCGCATGGAATTCCAGACCGATGAGTTTTACCTCAAAAGCACCGACGAGATGTACGACCTCTTCGCGATGGTGCCGGAAGCCTGCGAAAATACCAACAAAATTGCGGAACAGTGCAATTTTGAGTTCACCTTCGGCGAGACGAAACTGCCGTACTTCAAAGCCCCCGATGGCATGGAGAACCAGGAATACTTCGAAAAGCTTTGCTGGGAGGGACTCGAGCGCCGCTACCCCGGCGAAGTCACCGACGCGCTGAAAGAGCGCCTTTCTTACGAGATCAACGTCGTCAAAACGATGGGCTACACCAACTACTACCTCATCGTCTACGACTTCATCAACTACGCCAAAAGCCGAGATATTCCCGTCGGCCCCGGCCGTGGTTCCGGCGCGGGCAGCCTGGCGGCTTACTGCGTCGGCATTACCGACATCGACCCCATCCGCTACAACCTCATCTTTGAACGCTTCCTGAACCCGGAGCGTGTTTCAATGCCCGACTTCGACGTCGACTTCTGCTATGAGCGCCGCCAGGAGGTCATCGACTACGTCAACGAAAAGTATGGCCGCGACCATGTGGCCCAGATCGTCACCTTTGGTACGATGGCCGCCCGTGCCGCCGTGCGCGATGTGGGCCGCGTGATGGGCATGACCTACCAGGATGTGGACCGCGTGGCCAAGCTCATCCCCATGGAGCTGAAGATGACGCTGAAAAAGGCGCTGGAGGTCAGCCCCGACCTGAAAGCCCTTTATGACGGTGACAATCAGGTGCATGAACTCATCGACACTTCGTTAAAAGTCGAGGGCATGCCCCGCCATGCCTCCACCCACGCCGCAGGCGTCGTCATTACCCGTGAACCAGCCACCGAGTACGTGCCCCTGTCCACCAACGACGGCCTGCCGGTCACCCAGTTCAACATGGTGGAGATCGAGCGCCTGGGCCTGCTGAAGATGGACTTCCTGGGCCTGCGCACCCTCACCGTCATCCACGATACCGAGATGGCCGTCCGCCACACCAAGGACCCGGATTTCCGGGTGGCCAACATTGACTACGACGACCCTGCCACCTACGAGATGCTGACCCGCGGCGAGACGATGGGCATCTTCCAGCTTGAATCTACCGGCATGACCCAGGTGCTGATGAGCATGCGCCCGAAAAACCTGGAAGATGTCATCGCCCTGATCTCGCTGTATCGCCCCGGCCCGATGGATTCCATCCCAACGTATTTGCGCAACAGAAAGGACCCGTCCAAGGTCGTTTATCAGACCCCGCAGATGGCCCACATCGTGGATGTGACCAACGGTGTCGTCATTTATCAGGAGCAGGTCATGCAGATCTGCCGTGAGCTGGCAGGCTTCAGCTTCGGCCAGGCCGACAATGTGCGCCGCGCTATGAGCAAGAAAAAGCTCAAGGTCATGGAGGCCGAGCGCGAGCATTTTGTCCATGGATGCACCGAGCCGGGCAAGGAGTGCGCTGGCTGCGTCAAAAACGGCATCCCGGAGGCAGTGGCAAACCAGATCTACGATGATATGATCAGTTTTGCCTCCTACGCCTTCAACAAGTCCCACGCGGCCTGCTACGCCTACGTGGCCTTCCAGACAGCCTACCTCAAGTGCCATTACCCCCACGAGTTCATGGCCGCCCTGCTGACCAGTGTACTCGATAATACGTCGAAAGTTATCGAATATACTTCCGAGTGCCAGCGCTTGGGCATCAAGGTCCTGCCGCCGGACATCAACGTCTCCCGCGGTGGCTTCACCGTCGATGGCGACAGCATCCGCTTCGGTCTCAACGCCGTCAAAAGCGTGGGCCGCAACCTGATCGATTCGGTGGTAAAGGAGCGCAAAAACCGCCCCTACCGCAGCCTGTACGATTTCTGCAAGCGGCTGCACGGCAACGAACTGAATCGCCGCGCGCTGGAAAACCTCATCAAGGCAGGCTCCTTCGATGCGCTGGAGCCCAGCCGCCGCGCTATGATCGACAGCGCCGAGGGTATCCTGAAAAGCGTCGAGACCGACGCCCGCCAAAACCTGGAAGGCCAGATGGACCTTTTCGGCATGATGGGCGGGGAACAGGAGCAGGCCGCCAGCGATTACAAGATCCCCAACACGCCGGAATATCCCGCCGGCGATCTGCTCAAAATGGAAAAAGAGGTCTCTGGCCTCTACCTGTCCGGCCACCCGCTGGACGCCTACCGCGCCCAGATCAGCCAGATCTCCACCTGCACCATCGCCGACCTGCAGGGCGAGGACGCCAAGCGTTTTGACAACCAGAACGTCACGATTCTTTGTACGGTCGTCAAAAATAAGATCATGACCACCAAGTCCAACACGCTGATGGCCTTTACCACCGTCGAGGATCTGACCGGTACGATGGAACTGCTGATCTTTCCGCGGGTGCTGGCCGAGTGCCGCGCTACCCTGCAGGAAAACGCCGTCGTCGTGGCCAACGGCCGCGTCTCTGTAAAAGAGGAAGAAGCCGCCCGCCTAATCGTCGAGGGAGTGCAGCCCATCGAGCACTACGACCCGAGCCAATCTTTCGGTAAAAACCGGGTGGAAAAAGTCCGCCGCGAGGCCGGCGGGGGAGAGACCGCCGGCTATTTCCTGACGGTGCCCAGCCGCCAGGGCCCGGAGATGCACAAGGTGGAAAACCTGCTGTGCAACATCTTTGACGGCGGCACTACCAAGGTCTATTTCCGCTTTGCGGACACCGGTCAAAAGGTGCTGGCCCGCCATATGGCCATCAAGGATGACCCGCTGTTGCGCGCCGAATTGGAACGCGTTTTGGGTAAAGATCATGTAAAAGTTCAAACGGCTGAACAAAATGCAAAATAAATCCATGCACTTTGCAAGAATTATCCATAATCTAGACGCTAGAGTTGTGCTATAATGGATACGTCACAGAGATTGTTAAAAATTTATTCTAGCTTCTGGCAATGTGGCGCAATGTGCCCAAAATAGGAGGGGCTTGTTTTATGGCTAAGGAAATTAAAACCATCGGTGTTCTGACCAGCGGCGGTGACGCCCCCGGCATGAATGCCGCCGTTCGCGCAATCGTTCGCGCTGGCATCAGCAAAGGTTACCGCATGATGGGTATCCAGCGTGGCTACAACGGCCTGATCAATGGCGAAGTTTACGAAATGAACGTCCGCAGCGTATCGGAGATCATCCACCGCGGCGGCACGATCCTCTATACGGCACGCTGCCTGGAGTTCAAGACCCAGGAAGGCCAGGCCAAGGGCCTTGCCCGCTGCAAAGAACTGGGCATCGACGCACTGGTCGTCATTGGCGGTGACGGCTCCTTCATGGGTGCCCGTGCGCTGGCCAACCAGGGCATCCCCTGCATCGGCCTGCCCGGCACCATCGATAACGACATTGCCTGCAGTGAATACACCATCGGTTACGACACGGCCATGAACACTGCTGTCGAGGCTATTGATAAACTGCGCGACACCACCCAGAGCCACGACCGTTGCAGCGTCGTTGAGGTTATGGGCCACCACGCCGGTTATATTGCCCTGAATGTCGGCATCGCTACCGGCGCTGTCGCTGTCCTGCTGCCGGAGATCCCCTTCGACTTCGAGCGCGACATCCTGCAGCGCATGCGCCAGACCCAGGTCACCGGCAAGAAGCACTTCATCATCATCGTGTCCGAGGGCGTCATCGGTGCCCAGGAGCTGGCCAACCAGATCCAGGCTGCTACCGGTGTCGACTCCCGCGCAACCGTTCTGGGCCACATCCAGCGCGGCGGTTCTCCCACGGTGCGTGACCGCGTCAACGCTTCTCTGATGGGCTACCACGCCATCGACCTGCTCGATAAGGGCATCTACAACCGCGTTGTCGCCGTCTCCGGCGATAAGATCGTCGACTACGATGTCAATGTGGCCCTCTCGATGCACAAGACCATCGACCGCGACATGATCGAGATCGCAAACGCCATCTCCATCTGAGCGTCCCAATTCAAATAATTCGCACAAGCCCGCACAAAATTGCAAAAAACACTTGCAATTTACGCGGGCTTGTGGTATTATACTACGGCAATACACACGCATTGCGTTGTTTTTTTGTGCGCTTTTTTCGTTAAAGCGTTAGAAAACATAAAACGCCATGCGGAGGGTAAAACTAAATTTATTGGAGGATTTTTTACTATGGCAGTCGTATCTATGAAACAGCTTCTCGAAGCAGGTGTCCACTTCGGTCACCAGACCCGTCGTTGGAACCCCAAGATGGCTAAGTACATCTTCACCGAGCGCAACGGCATCTACATCATCGACCTGCAGAAGACCGTTAAGAAGCTGGATGAGGCTTACAACTTCGTGCGCGACACCGCTGCTCAGGGCGGCGAGATCCTGTTCGTCGGCACCAAGAAGCAGGCTCAGGATTCCATCCGTGACGAGGCTACCCGCTGCGGCATGCACTACGTCAACGCTCGTTGGCTGGGCGGCATGATGACCAACTTCCGCACCATCCGTAAGCGCATCGATCGTATGGAGCAGCTGAAGACCATGCAGGCCGACGGCACCTTCGATCTGCTGCCCAAGAAGGAAGTTGTCAAGCTCGAGCTCGAGATGGAGAAGCTGGACAAGTACCTGGGCGGCGTCAAGAACATGAAGACCCTGCCGAAGGCTATGTTCATCGTTGACCCCCACAAGGAGCGCATCGCTGTCTCCGAGGCCCGCAAGCTGAACATCCCCATCGTTGCTATCGTTGATACCAACTGCGATCCCGATGAGATCGATTACGTGATCCCCGGCAACGACGACGCTATCCGCGCTGTCAAGCTGATCTCCGGTGCCATGGCCAGCGCTGTTCTGGAAGGCAAGCAGGGCGTCCAGGAGGCTCCCGCCGCTGAGGAGAAGACCGAGGCCTGATCCCCGTGTGCCCGGAACACCTATTAGTATAAGACAGAAAGGACAAGATAGATTATGGCTATTTCTGCAAAAGACGTTATGGAACTGCGTAAGCAGACCGACTGCGGCATGATGGAGTGCAAAAAGGCTCTGACCCAGGCTGACGGTGACTTCGAGAAGGCAATCGAGATCCTGCGTGAGCAGGGCCTGGCTGCTGCCAACAAGAAGGCCGGCCGTATTGCCGCTGAGGGCATGGTCTATGCCGTTTCTTTCGACAACTGCGCTGTTGTCGTTGAGGTCAACGCCGAGACCGACTTCGTTGCCAAGAACGATAAGTTTGTTGAGTTCACCAAGAACCTGGCTAAGGTTGTTGCTGACGAGAACCCCGCCGACGTTGAGGCCCTGATGGCCTGCAAGATGGGCGAGGGCATCGTTGACGATGCCCTGAAGGCTCTGATCCTGGTCATCAAGGAGAACATCAAGGTTCGCCGCTTTGCCCGTTACGAGGGTCATTGCGCTGCTTACGTCCATGGCGGCGGCACCCACGGTGTCATCGTCAAGTTCGAGACCAGCGACGAGGTTGCTGCTAAGCCCGAGTTCGCTGCTTTCGGCAAGGACATTGCTATGCAGATCGCTGCTGCTAACCCCAGCTACCTGAACGAGTCCGATGTTCCGGCCGACGTTCTGGCTAAGGAGAAGGAGATCGTTCTGGCCCAGATGGCTAACGATCCCAAGACCGCCAACAAGCCCGACGCCATCAAAGAGAAGATGGCCATCGGCAAGCTGGGCAAGTTCTACAAGGAGAGCTGCTTGGTCGATCAGGCTTTCATCAAGGACGGCGGCATCGACGTCAAGAAGTACGTTGCTGATACCGCTAAGGCTCTGGGCGGCGAGATCACCATCGCTTCTTACACTCATTTCACCAAGGGTGAGGGCTTGGAGAAGCGCAACGAGGACTTCGCTGCTGAAGTCGCTGCTGCCATTAAGGGCTAATCTGATTTTTCAGAGTTAACATGCAGAATAAGGCATGCTGCGTTTTATAATGCAGCATGCCTTTTTTGCGCCCGCCTTGCAATGCGGGCACAAATCGGGTACAATACAGGTAAAACAGGGGCCAAGCCCCATAAGGATGGTTCACCATAATGGCGGAATTTTCTCCCAAATTTAAAGAAGCACTGAGCCTGGTGCAGAAACCGGGCCGCTATACCGGCGGCGAGCCGGGCAGCGTGTATAAAGATAAAGACAAAGTGGATGTCCGCATGGCGTTCTGCTTCCCGGATACCTACGAGATCGGCATGTCCTTTTTGGGCGAGAAGATCTTGTACGACATCCTCAACCGCCACGAAAACTGGTGGTGTGAGCGTGCCTTCATGCCCTGGACCGACATGAAGGAGCAGATGGAGCGCCTGGACATTCCACTCTACTGCCTGGAAAGTAAAGATCCGATGACGGATTTCGACATCATCGGCTTCTCGTTGGAATACGAACTTTGCTATACCAACATCCTGGCTATGCTGCGCCTGTCAGGCATCCCGCTGCGCGCTGCAGACCGTGACGGCAGCTGGCCGCTCATTATCGCGGGCGGCCCCTGCGTCTGCAACGCTGAGCCGATGGCGGATTTCTTCGACGTCATGCAGCTGGGTGAGGGTGAGCAGATGCTGCAGGACATCTGTGCCGCCGTGGAGCAGGGCAAAAAACAGGGGTGGACGAAAGAACAGCTGCTGCTGGAAATGGCTAAGATCCCCGGCGTCTACATCCCGTCTTTCTACGATGTAACGTATAAGGAGGACGGCTGCATCGAGGCCGTCAAGCCCAACCGCCCCGGCGTGCCTGCACGTGTCACCAAGGCCATCGTCAAAAATATGGACGACTATGAGCCGCCTAAAAACTTTGTGGTGCCTCTGGTCGGCGCTGTGCAGGACCGCGCCTGCGTCGAGGTGCTGCGCGGCTGTGTGCGCGGCTGCCGGTTTTGCCAGGCAGGCCAGCTGTACCGTCCCTTCCGCGAGCGCAGCCCCAAGCTTATCAGCGAGAGCGCCCGCCAGCTTTGCCGCAACACCGGCTATGACGAGCTGAGCCTTTCGAGCCTTTCCACCTCCGATCATTCCCGGCTGGAGGACATTCTGGATGAACTGAACAGCTGGGCTGAGGCCGACCACGTCAGCCTGTCGCTGCCCTCGCTGCGCGTGGACAACTTCTCCCAATCACTGGTGGAGAAAACCACCAAGGTGCGCAAGAGCGGCCTGACCTTTGCGGCCGAGGCCGGCACCCAGCGCCTGCGGGATGTCATCAACAAAAACGTCACCTGGGAGCAGATCGAGCGCGGCTGCCGCATCGCTTTCTCCGAGGGCTACACCTCAGTCAAGCTCTACTTCATGATGGGCCTGCCCACCGAGACGATGGAGGACATCAAAGGCATCGCTGACACCGCCCAGCAGGTGGTCGACCTGTTCTATACCATCCCCGACCGTCCGAAAGGCAAGGGCGTCCAGGTCACCATCAGCGTGGCCTGCTTCGTGCCCAAGCCGGACACCCCGTTCCAGTTCTGCGCCCAGGACCGACGCGAGGAACTGCGGGAAAAGCAGAAATATCTGCTTAGCTGTGTACATTCCCGCAAGATCAAGGTCAACTACCACGATTCCACCACCAGTGTGCTGGAGGGCGTCTTCGCCAAGGGCGACCGCCGCCTTGGTAAGGTCATCGAGACCGCCTTTGAGAATGGCGCCTTCTTCGATACCTGGGAGGAATATTTCGACTACGACCGCTGGATGAACGCCTTTGCTGCCTGCGGCATCGACCCGGACTTCTACAACTACCGCACCATCGGCCTGGACGAGGTCACGCCCTGGGACCACCTGGACGTAGGCGTCACCAAGGCCCACCTGGTGCGGGAGTACAACAAGGCGCTGGCTGCCCAGACGACCCAGCCCTGCAACCGCCAGTGCAGTGCCTGCGGTGCCAATAAACTGATCGGAGGTCCCTGCTTTGACTACAGTAAGAATCTTCTTTGAAAAATGCGGGGAGGCCGCCTACATCTCGCTGCTGGATCTGCAGCGGGTGTTCCACCGTATCTTAAAAATGAGCGATCTGCCGGTGTATTACACCCAAGGCTATAACCCGCACATCTACCTGTCCTTTTCCTGTCCGCTATCTTTAGGACAGGAGAGTCTGTGCGAAAGCTGCGAGGTCAAGACCGAACAGGAGGTGATCGACGGTGAGGTTTGGAAAAACGCTTTGCAGCCGTTGATGCCCCGCGGCATCGTCATTACCAAAGTGGCCCCGGCTGTGGAGAAGGTCGCCGAGATCGAAACGGCTGTCTACGCCGTCACAATGCCAAAAAGCGGCCTTGCTGCCATCGAGGCCTACAACAATGCTGAGCAGGCAGAGGTCACCAAAAAGACCAAGCGCGGCCAGAAAACGCTGGACCTCAAGCAGTATCTGAGTCATATCGACTGCGAGGAAGCCGGGGACAACATCGAGTTCTCGGTCAAGCTGCCCTGCGGCAGCGGAGAAGCACTGAACCTGAATCCCTCGCTGCTGATGGACTTTTTACAGCAGCACGGCGGCGCACCCATCTGGCAGTGCCGTGTCCTGCGCACGCATCTTTATAACAAATCAGGCGTGGATTTTGAGTAAGTGATATTGCACAGAAAAAACCGGCGCTGATTCCGCATTTTTGCCGGATTTTTACCCGGCAATTTGTGTAAACCCACTTGCCAAACCACTGTCAAGATGCTATAATACTAAAGCGTTAGTGCCGCCGAGCCATCGGCGGGATAATGACAAATCATTATACAGGCGGTCCTCTGACGAAACATTCGTGTATGAACGTCGCAAAAACATGGAGGAATTCATAACATGGACGCAATCAAGCATTTTACCGAGGGTATGATCAAAGAGAACAAGCCCCAGTTCGAAGTCGGCGACACCGTTCGCGTCTCCGTCCGTATCAAGGAAGGCGACAAGGAGCGTATCCAGGCTTTCGAGGGTACCGTTATTGCTAAGAAGCATGGCGGCATCGCTGAGACTTTCACCGTCCGCCGTACTTCCTACGGTGTCGGCGTTGAGCGTGTGTTCCCGGTCAACAGCCCGTTCGTTGAGAAGGTCGAGGTCGTTCGCCGCGGCAAGGTCCGTCGTGCGAAGCTCTTCTACCTGCGCGAGCGCACCGGCAAGGCCGCCAAGGTCAAGGCACGCATCTGAGCATACTGCAAAAAAGGGGAGGACGGTTGGCGTTCTCCCTTTTTTCGTATTTTTGCATCTAAGGAGGGTGGCAGCCTATGGCAATGCCCTTTAAAGACCGCTATAAACGCAACAAAGACATTTTAGAATGGTACGATGCCCTCGCCGTGGCCGTGGCGGTCATTGCGCTGGTATTCACCTTCGGCCTGCGGGTCGTGCAGGTGGATGGCCACTCGATGCAGCCCACGCTGTTAAATGGCGAGCGCCTGCTGATGACGCCGCTGAAGACCCCGGATTATGGCGACGTCGTCATCGTGGACAGCTACATCCCGTATGGCAAGCCGCTGGTCAAGCGGGTCATTGGCAAAGCGGGGGATACCATCGACATCGACTTCACCGCCGGTATCGTCTACCGCAATGGAGAAGCCCTGGACGAGCCCTACACCGCCGAGCCTACGTATACGTATGAGGGGATGGACTTCCCCCTGACCGTGCCGGACAACTGCCTGTTCCTGATGGGCGATAACCGTAACGGGTCCAAAGACAGCCGCAGCACCGATATTGGCTGCGTCGACACGCGGGACATCCTGGGCACGGCCCTGTGGCGCATCCTGCCTTTCAGTAAAATAGGAGCTGTGCAATGAGCCAGAGTGACATCATCAACAGCCGTCAGATCCAGTGGTTCCCCGGTCACATGACCAAGACCCTGCGCCTGATGGAAAAAGAGATCCGCAATGTGGACTGCGTTTTGCAGATCCTCGACGCGCGTATCCCGCTTTCCAGCCTGAACCCAGAGATCGAGCGGATCACGGCGGGCAAGCCCCACCTGTATATCCTCAATAAGGCCGACCTGGCTGACCCCGAGATCACCAAGCAGTGGCTGGCCTATTTTAAAAGTGCCGGGGCTGGCTGCCTGGCCATGGATTCCAAGCAGCGGGGCCGCGCCACCGCCGCCAAAGGCCCCATCGAGAAAGAGCTTTCTGCCCTGATGGCCCGCCGCCGCAACCGCGGCATGGTGGGTGCCGCCATCCGCGTGATGGTGGTGGGCATCCCCAATGTGGGCAAGTCCACTTTCATCAACTCCTTCGCAGGCACCACCCGTGCCAAAGCTGCCAACAAGCCCGGTGTCACCCGCGGCAAGCAGTGGATCTCCGTCGATAACTTCGACCTGATGGACATGCCCGGTGTGCTGTGGAAGAAGTTTGACTCGCTGGAAACAGCCTCCAACCTCGCCTTCATCGGCTCCATCCGCGACGACATCCTTGACATCGAGGAGTTGGCCTGCGGCTTGCTTTCCAGCGTGCGGGGCATCTATCCGGAGCAGCTGTTGGCCCGCTACAAGCTGGACGAGAGCGCACTGGAACTGCCGCCCTACGATCTTTTGCAGGCCATCGGCGCTAAGCGCGGCATGCTGATCTCCCGCGGCGAGGTGGATACCGAGCGCGCCGCCAAGATGCTGGTGGGGGAGTTCCGCGCCAGCAAGTGGGGCCGTCTCTCGCTGGAGCGCCCGCCCCACCGCGATACCGCAGAGGAGGTGGACGACTATGCCGAAGACGACTTCCCCGAAGACGACCCGGACTTCACGGACGACGAAGACTAAGCCATCCAGTGATTCCCTTTACGCCTTTGACGCCGAAAAGCGCGCCGCCCATGGTGTTATCTGCGGCGTAGACGAAGCGGGCCGCGGCCCCTTGTGCGGGCCGGTCTGCTGTGCCGCCGTCATCCTGAACCCGGATAACCCCATCGAGGGGGTCAACGACTCCAAAAAGCTGACCGAAAAGCGCCGCGAGGCTTTGTTTGACGAGATCACCCGCCGCGCCCTTGCCTATAAGATCGTCTTCATCACGCCACAGGAGATTGACGAGCGCAATATCCTCTGGGCTACTATGGACGGCATGGCGCAGGCCGTAGCAGGGCTGGACCTCTGGCCGGATCATGTGCTCATCGATGGCAACCGCTGCCCGCCCGGCCTTGCCCAGACGGCAGAATCTGTCGTCAAGGGCGATGCCAACAGTGCGTCCATCGCGGCAGCATCCATCTTGGCCAAGGTCAGTCGTGACCGCTACATGCTGGAACTGGACAAGCAGTACCCCCAGTACCAGCTGGCCAAACACAAAGGCTATCCCACCAAGCTGCATTATGAGCTGATCGCCCGGTACGGCATCCAGCCCTTTTACCGCCGCAGCTTTTTGAAAAAGCAGGGCTACTGGCATGACTGAGGACATCGGCCGTAAAGGCGAGGCCCTGGCTGCCAAGTACTACATGCGCCGCGGTTATCTGCTGTTAAACCACAACTACCGCACCCGCATGGGGGAACTGGACCTTGTTTTGTATAAAGACGGCCAGCTCGTCTTTGCCGAGGTCAAGACTCGGGCGGGCCGCATGTTGGATGCCCCGGCCGCGGCCGTGGATGCCCGCAAACAGCGCCGCCTGATTTTGGCGGCCCAATACTACCTGCAGCACAGCCCTTATGCAGACGCCAGCATCCGCTTTGACGTGGTGGAAGTTACCCCCGCAGGCGATGCCTGGCAGATCCATTGTATCCCGGATGCGTTCCAATGCTAAGGCGGCAATGCCCCAAAGCTGGAATATAGAGGTCTTATAAAGGTCTAAAAAATAGGAGGGTTTTCGATATGCAGTTTCAGAGTACCAGAGATTCCGCACTCCGTGTTTCTTCGTCCGAGGCGATCGTGCGCGGTTTGGCACCCAAAAGCGGCCTGTTTGTGCCGGAATCCTTCCCCAAAGCAGATTTGGAAAACTGGAAGTCCCTGCCGTACCCGGCCCTGGCCGAACAGGTACTCAAAGGCTTCCTGACCGATTACAGCGCCGACTTCCTGCACAGTGCCACTGCCGCCACCTACGGTGAGGCGTTCGGCGGCAAGGCAGGCGAGACCGTCAAGGTCAGCGACGGCGTCTACGCGCTGGAACTGTGGCATGGCCCCACCTGCGCGTTCAAGGATTACGCCCTGCAGCTGATGCCCAAACTGCTGGTCGAAGCCAAAAAGAACCTGGGCCGCACCGAGACCACCCGCATTTTGGTGGCAACTTCCGGCGATACCGGCAAGGCTGCCTTGGCCGGTTATGCGGATCTGGACGGCATTGAGATCGAGGTCTTTTATCCCAACGCCGGTACCAGCGAGATCCAGCATTTGCAGATGGCTACCCAGAAGGGCGATAACGTCCAGGTCTACGCCGTCGAGGGTAACTTCGACGACGCTCAGACCGGCGTAAAGCGCGTCTTTGCCGATGAGTCCGTTGCCGCCGAGCTGGAAGCCCGCCACATCCGCCTGTCCAGCGCCAACTCCATCAACTGGGGCCGCCTGGTGCCGCAGATCGTCTACTACTTCTACGCCTACTTCCGCCTGGCGGAGCAGGGCGCTGTCGCATGGGGCAAGCCTGTTGATTTCTGCGTGCCCACCGGCAACTTTGGCGACATTCTGGCCGGTTACTACGCCAAACAGATGGGTCTGCCCGTGGGTAAGCTGATCTGTGCCTCCAACAAGAATAACGTCCTGACGGACTTTATCAAGACCGGCACTTATGATGCCCGCCGCACCTTCTACAAGACTACCTCGCCGTCCATGGACATCCTGATCTCCTCCAACCTCGAGCGCCTGCTGCTGCACACCAGCGGCAGTGCCGAAAAGGTCGAGGGCTGGATGCAGGAACTGGCCGCCACCGGCAAGTACACCGTGGATGCCGAGACGCTGGCGAAAATTCAGGCCAGCTTCGCCGCCGGTTACGCCGATGACGCTGCCGGTGCCGCCGAGATCCGCGCACGCTTTGAGCGCGACGGCTACCTCTGCGACACCCACACCGCCGTGGCGTTCCATGTGGCCGAAGCCAACCGCAGCGACGCGCCGATGGTGGTGCTCTCCACCGCCAGCCCGTTCAAGTTCCCGCGTGATGTACTGGCCGCTTTGGGCGAGACCGCCCCGGAAAGTGACTTTGCCGCTATGGCCGCGCTGACCGCCAAGACCGGTGCCGCGGCCCCGGCCAGCCTGCGTGAACTGGATAAACTGCCGGTACGCTTCAACACCGTCATCGAGCCTGCAGAGATCCGCGCCGCAGCCCTGCGCTGAGCTACCGCAATTTTATGAAAGGGGGGCGTGTATGGCCCTGTTTGTGATCGGAGACCTGCACCTCTCCTTAGGGGCAGATAAACCCATGGATATCTTTCCCGGCTGGGAGGGGTATCTGCCCAGACTCGAAGCCAACTGGCGCAAACTCATCAGCCCCGGAGATACCGTGGTGCTGGCGGGGGATACCAGCTGGGCCATGAACCTGAACGATACCAAAGCCGACTTTGCCTTTATCCAGAACCTGCCGGGCCAGAAATGGCTGCTGAAGGGCAACCACGACTACTGGTGGACCACCACCCGCAAGATGGACAAATTTCTGGTGGATTCCGGCTTCGATACGCTGCATATCCTGCATAACAATGCCTGCATCATAGGCGATACGGCCCTCTGCGGCACCCGCGGCTGGCCTTTTGACGATGCAGCTGCCCAAGGGGAAAAGCTGATGGCGCGGGAGGCTGGCCGCCTGCGGATGAGCCTGCAGGCGGCGGGGGACACGCCCCACAAGATCGCCTTCCTGCACTATCCGCCGGTCTACCCCGGCGCTAGCGCCAAAGAGCTGGTGGATGTGCTGCAGGAGTTCGGCGTGACTGAATGTTATTATGGTCACCTGCACGGAAAATCGATTCGTTACGCTGTGCAGGGAACGGTGGACGGTATCGCCTACCGCCTGATTTCGGCGGATGGATTGGCGTTCTGCCCCTATAAAATCGGCTGAAACCCGGCAAAACCGTCATTTTCTTCGGAAAATGAGCTCTGATTTGTTAAAATTTTCAAAACAGGGCTGGTATTCTTGGCGGGAACATGCTATAATAACTTGTATTTTTATGTACATTTATTTTTGGAGGAATTTATAAATGAAACTGATTTCCTGTGAAAAGCTCGAAAAGAGCATGGTCGAACTGCAGTTCTCTATTGACGCGGAGACCTTCAAATCCGCTGTCAACGCCGCTTTCAAGCGCGAGGGCAAGAAGTACGCCATTCCCGGCTTCCGCAAGGGCAAGGCTCCCAAGGCTATGATCGAGAAGATGTACGGCAAGGACCTGTTCCAGTATGACGCCATCAACGATCTGTTCCCCGAGAACTACGAGGCTGCCGTTAAGGAAGCCAACATCGACGTTGTCGGCCGTCCCGACGCCGAGGTCGTTTCCATGTCTGAGGACGAGGGCGCTACCCTGAAGGTCAAGGTTGCCGTCAAGCCCGAGGTCGAGCTGGGCGAGTATGCCGGTTTAACTGTCAACAAAGATGTCAAGACTGTTGACGAGGCCGATGTTGACGCTGAGATCAAGCGCATGCAGGACCGCAACGGCCGTCTGCTGACCCGTGAGGGCGCTGCCGAGAACGGTGACACTGTGGATATCGACTTCGAGGGCTTTGTCGATGGCGTTGCTTTCGACGGCGGCAAGGCTGAGCACTACTCTCTGGTGCTGGGCAGCGGTTCCTTCATCCCCGGCTTCGAGGAGCAGGTCGTTGGCCACAAGGCCGGTGAGGAGTTTGACGTCAACGTCAAGTTCCCCGAGGAGTATCAGGCTGAGGAGCTGGCTGGCAAGGACGCCACCTTCAAGATCAAGCTGCACGAGGTCCAGTACAAGGAGCTGCCCGAACTGGATGACGATTTCGCCAAGGACGTCAGCGAGTACGACACTCTGGACGAGCTGAAGGACTCTATCCGCAAGGGTATCCAGGCTAACCACGAGAAGCAGGCTGACCAGAAGGTCGAGAACGATCTGATCGACCAGGTCGTCAACAACATGAAGGCCGACATCCCCGATGCCATGATCGACTCCCGCATCGAGGAGCTGGTTCAGGACTTCCAGTACCGCATCTCCCAGCAGGGCCTCAAGCTCGAGCAGTACCTGCAGTACATGGGCATGACCATGGACCAGTTCAAGGAGCAGTTCCGTGAGCAGGCCGACAAGCAGGTCAAGATGCGTCTCGCCATGGAGGCTGTCGTTGCCAAGGAGAGCATCGAGGCTACCGAGGAAGAGTTCGAGGCCGAGATCAAGCGCATTGCTGATGCTTACCAGATGGAGGCTGACAAGGTCAAGAGCCTGGTCGACGCTGCTGCCGTCAAGAAGGATCTGGCTGTCAACAAGGCTATCGACTTCGTGAAGTCCAAGGCTAACATCGTTGCCGGTGCTGCCGAGGAGAAGAAGCCCGCCAAGAAGACCACCCGCAAGACCACCAAGAAGGCTGCCGCCAAGAAGGACGAGGAGCCGAAGGAAGAGGAAAACAAGGGCGAGTAATCTCCCGCGTTTTCTGAACTAAAGATGTAAAAGGGCCGATACGGTGCGCATCTGCCGCCGTATCGGTTCTTTGGTAACCCCTATTTTACCTGTTAAGGAGGGAAAACCCCATGAGCCTTGTACCCTATGTTGTCGAACAAACTGCTCGCGGTGAGCGCAGCTACGATATTTTTTCGCGACTGCTCAATGACCGTATTATCGTGCTGAGCGAGGATGTCAACTCCTCCTCTGCCAGTGTGATCGTTGCCCAGCTGCTGTATCTGGAAGGCCAGGACCCGGAGAAGGACATTTACTTCTACATCAACAGTCCTGGCGGCTCTATCTCGGACGGTATGGCAATCCACGATACCATGAACTATATCAAGTGCGATGTCTCCACCATCTGCGTGGGCATGGCTGCCTCGATGGGCGCTTTCCTGCTGGCAAGCGGCACCAAGGGCAAGCGTTTCGCCCTGCCTAACTCCGAGATCCTGATCCACCAGCCGCTCATCGGCGGCCAGGGCATCTCCGGCCAGACCACGGACATCCAGATCCACGCCAACCACATGGTGCACATCCGCAACAAGATGAACACCCTGCTCAGCCAGTACACCGGCCAGCCGCTGGAGACTATCCAGAAGGACACCGAGCGTGATAACTATATGACGCCCGAGCAGGCAAAGGCCTACGGCCTGATCGACGAGATCCTCTATAAACACTGATTCGGGGGAAGAACATGGCAAATCAAACGTCCGGCAAGGACGGAAAAGGACGCGAGATGCGCTGCAGTTTCTGCGGCCGCTCCCAAAATGAGGTCGAACAGCTGCTGATCGGCCCCGGCGTCAATATCTGCAACGAGTGCATCGACATGTGCCATAACATGCTGTACAAAGATGGCGAGAACCCGCCGCCTCCGCGCGCCGGGGCCTCCCGCCGCCAGCAGGCACAGCCCGGTGCAGCCCAGTCACGCTATGATACCGACCCGCTCGCAAGCGTCAATATCCTTACTCCCGCCGAGATCAAGGCTGGGCTGGATCAGTACGTCATCGGGCAGGACGATGCCAAGCGTGTGCTGGCAGTCTCCGTGTACAACCACTACAAGCGCATCCTCTCCGGCCAGCAGACCGGCGTGGAGCTGCAAAAATCCAACGTGCTGATGCTGGGTCCCTCCGGTACCGGCAAGACCCTGCTGGCCCAGACTTTGGCCAAGATGCTCAACGTGCCGTTTGCTATTGCCGACGCCACCACCCTGACTGAGGCTGGCTACGTGGGCGAGGACGTGGAGAATATCCTGCTCAAGCTGATCCAGGCGGCAGATTTCGACATCCCCAAGGCCGAGATCGGCATCATCTATGTGGACGAGATCGACAAGATCACCCGCAAGAGCGAGAACCCCTCCATCACCCGCGATGTCGGCGGCGAGGGCGTTCAGCAGGCATTGCTGAAAATCGTTGAGGGGACTGTCAGCAACGTGCCGCCCAATGGCGGCCGTAAGCACCCGCAGCAGGAGTTCATCCAGATCAACACCAAGAACATCCTCTTCATTTGCGGTGGCGCCTTCGATGGTCTGGAGAAGCTCATCCAGAAGCGTACCGATAACGCCTCCCTGGGCTTTGGCAGCCAGCTGCGTACAACGCTGGATAAAGATGAGACCCGACAGAAGCTGCTGAAGAAGGTCGAGCCAGACGATTTGGTTAAGTTTGGCCTGATCCCCGAGCTGATCGGCCGTCTGCCGGTCGTCACTGTGCTGGACCCGCTGGACGAGGATGCCCTGGTCCGCGTGCTGACCGAGCCGAAAAACAGCCTGGTGCGCCAGTACAAAGAGCTGCTGCACCTGGATAATGCCGAGCTGGTCTTTACCGATGCAGCCCTGCATGCCATCGCCCGCAAGACGGTGGAGCGCAAGAGCGGTGCGCGCGGTCTGCGCAGCGTGGTCGAAGATCTGCTTATCCCTATCATGTACGACATCCCCTCTGATGCCACCATCACCAAGGTGACCATCGACGAGGATACCGTCAACGGGGGAGAGCCGCATGTCGAGCACGGCATTATGCGCCCGCGGTACAAAAATATCGCAATGAAACAATAAGGGGTAACACCACACAATTCCAAAGCACCGCTCCGGCGGCTGCGGCATGCTATCTGTGTTGCAAAAATGCTCGGTAATACACAAAGTATTACCTGCGCTTTTTGCTTAGCAGCTGGCATACCTCGCTCGCCGTATCGGCACTTAGAATTGTGCGGTGTTACCCAAATACGGTAGGAATGGTAAAACATCCCTACCGTATTTTTTGTTCACAAAAATTTTATAGTGAAACCTCTTGATTTTTGTATGCGAAGTGGTTATTATATATTTAGCACTCAGAGAGAATGAGTGCTAAACTAAAATCTTCAAAGAGAAATCTTTATTAGGAGGAAATTTCACTATGAAAATCAAACCTCTTGCAGACCGTGTTGTCATCAAACTGGTTGAAGAAGAAGAGACCACCAAGGGCGGCCTGATCCTGTCCGGCTCCGCCAAAGAGAAGCCCCAGGTTGCTGAGGTCATCGCAGTCGGCCCCGGCGGCAACGTCGACGGCAAGGAAGTCGAGATGATCGTCAAGGTCGGCGATAAGGTCCTGACCAGCAAGTACTCCGGCACTGAGGTCAAGGTCGACGGTGAAGAATGCACCATCGTCCGCCAGAGCGACATCCTCGCTGTGGTTGAGTAATTTTCAGACTTTTCCATTTTGATATAAAAAGGAGCGATTCTTTATGGCTAAACAGATCAAACAGGGCGAGGACGCCCGTAAGGCACTTTGCGCAGGCATCGACCAGCTGGCCGATACCGTTAAGGTCACCCTGGGCCCCAAGGGCCGCAACGTGGTGCTGAGCAAGAAGTTCGGCAGCCCGCTCATCACCAACGATGGCGTTACCATCGCCAAGGAGATCGAACTGAAGGATGAGTTCGAGAACATGGGCGCACAGCTCGTTCGCGAAGTCGCCACCAAGACCAACGATGCAGCTGGTGACGGCACCACCACCGCCACCGTTCTGGCCCAGGCTCTTGTCACCGAGGGCATGAAGAACGTTACCGCCGGTGCCAACCCCATGGACATCAAGCGCGGCATGCAGAAGGCTGTCGCCGCCGCTGTTGCCTCCGTTAAGGAGCACAGCCAGAAGGTCAACGGCAGCAAGGACATCGCCCGTGTTGGCACTGTCTCTGCCGGCGACGCTGAAATCGGCCAGCTGATCGCTGACGCAATGGAGAAGGTCACTGCCGATGGCGTTATCACCATCGAGGAGAATAAGACCACTGCCGAGACCTACACCGAGGTCGTCGAAGGCATGCAGTTCGACCGCGGCTACGTGACCCCCTACATGGTCACCGACACCGAGAAGATGGAGACCGTCTACGACGATTGCTCCGTCCTGATTACCGACAAGAAGATCAGCGTCTTCCAGGACGTCGTTCCTCTGCTGGAGCAGGTCATCCAGTCCGGCCGTAAGCTGCTGATCATTGCTGAAGATGTAGAGGGCGATGCCCTGTCCAACCTGATCATCAACCGTCTGCGCGGCGGCCTGAATGTCGTTGCCGTCAAGGCTCCCGGCTTCGGCGATCGCCGTAAGGAGATGCTGCAGGATATCGCTATCCTGACCGGCGGTACCGTCATCAGCAGCGACCTGGGCTATGAGCTGAAGGATGCAACCATGCAGCTGTTGGGCACGGCCCGCCAGGTCAAGGTCACCAAGGAGAACACCACCATCGTTGGCGGTGCCGGTGACAAGCAGGCCATTGCTGACCGCGTGGCTCAGATCCGCAGCCAAATCGTTTCCGCTACCTCTGACTTCGACCGTGAGAAGCTGCAGGAGCGCCTGGCTAAGATGGCCGGCGGTGTTGCCGTCATCAAGGTCGGTGCTGCTACCGAAGTTGAGATGAAGGACAAGAAGCTCCGCATCGAGGACGCCCTGAACGCCACCAAGGCTGCTGTTGAAGAGGGCATCGTTGCTGGCGGCGGCACGGCTACCATCAACGCTATCCCCGCTGTTGACAAGGTCGTTAACGAGCTGGAAGGCGACGAGCGCACCGGTGCTAAGATCGTCCGCAAGGCTCTGGAGGCTCCTCTGCGCCAGATCGCCAAGAACGCTGGCCTGGAAGGCAGCGTCATCATCGACAACATCCTGAAGGCTAACAAGGCCAACTACGGCTTCGATGCCCAGAAGGAAGAGTATGTTGAAGATATGATTGAGGCCGGCATCGTCGACCCGACCAAGGTCACCCGCTCCGCTCTGGAGAATGCTGCCAGCGTTGCAGCCATGGTCCTGACCACCGAGAGCCTGGTCGCCGATCTGCCCGAGCCGCCGGCCCCCGCCGCCCCCAACCCCGACATGGGCGGTATGTACTAAGCGGTACAGACCCCATAGCGGTACAGACCCCATAAATAACGAATAAGCCCGGCATCCGCCGCAAACGGATGCCGGGCTTGTGTTTGTATTTTGCCCCGCTCTGTGTTATACTAAATAAATCTTACATTTTTGTGCAAAGGGGGACAGCGCCATGAAGAAACACGCCAAATATCTGGTCCTGGCCGTTACGCTGGGTATCATGGCGCTGATCTTCTTCTTCTCGTCCCAGCCGGGGGAGACATCCTACCAGCTCAGCGGGGCAGTGGCGGATACTGTGCAGCACAGCAAAGTTTCGGCCATCACGCCGTCCTGGTTCAGCACGCAGAACTTCAACGCCAACATCCGCAAATGGGCGCACGTGTATATCTACTGCGCGCTGGGCGTCAGCATGGCGGTCACGGTGCACCTCTGGACACGGCGCATCGCCCTATGGCAGCAAGGCCTGCTGGCGGCAGCGCTCTGCACGCTGTACGCCATGTCGGATGAAATTCACCAATATTTCGTCCCCGCCCGCGCCATGCTGCTTACCGATGTAGGCATCGATGGCTTCGGCTTTCTGCCCTGCATCGCGGTGACTTGCATTATTATCTGGTTGCTGCAGCGCAGAAAAGCAGAACAATAATTGTTTGCCGCTCCCTCCACCCGGCCATACTAACCGGGGAAAGGGGGCGGTTTTGTGTCATTGCGGCGGCTTACGGGATTGTGCTGTGTGCTGATGGTGCTGACGGCGGTCATTCTGGCGCGGGTGTACTGGGTAGGCACCGATACCACCTACGCGGCCAGCGCCGGGCGGCAGGCCACCCAAACCACAGAATTACCCCGCGCCCGCGGCAACTTCCTGGACCGCACCGACCGTCCGCTCACCGGCACCGATACCACCCGCTACGCCCTCTGCGTCCCCGGCGACAACAGCTACTCCGCGCTGCTGCCCTACGTGTCCTACCAGGCGCAGACCCTGCTGTACGAGCGCCGCAATTCCACCAGCCCCTTTTTGGTCGAAATCGGCCAAACCGGTGCCCCGGCCAATGTACTGCTGCTGGACCAGCCCCGCCGCACGCTGCCCAGCCCTATTGCTGTGCACCTGCTGGGCTACCTCGACCAGGAAGGCCGCGGCGTCACCGGGCTGGAACGCGCCTGGGACGCTGTGCTGGCAAACTCCTGCGACCAGACCGCAGCCGTCTGCCGGACCACCGCCCGCGGACGGCTGCTGGGCACCGGCACGCCGGAAATCATCACCGAGCAGCAGGGCACAGGCGCCCAGGTGCAGCTGACCCTCGACGCGGACATCCAGCGCTTGTGCGAAGGCCTGGCCCAGCTGTATATGCCCCGCGGCTGCATCCTCGTCATGGACACCGCCACCGGCGAGGTGTTAGCCAGCGTCAGCATGCCGGAGTACGACCCCGACGACGTGGCCCGCAGCATCCGCGCCGATGATACTTCGCTGGTCAACCGGGCGTTCTCCACTTTCAGCGTGGGTTCTGTGTTCAAGGTGGCGGCGGCGCTGGCCGCCTACGAGAATGGGCTCGATTGGTTCACCCATGATTGCACCGGCAGCATCGAGGTGGACGGCCAGACTTACCGCTGCGCCCTGGGCAAAGCCCACGGCACGGTCAACCTGCGCGGTGCGCTGGAGCAAAGCTGCAACACCTACTTCGTCGCCCTGGGCCAGATCTTGGGCGGGCAGGCCCTGGGCACGGCGGCTGCCGAATTAGGCTTTGGCACCGCTGTGCCCATCGCTCCGGACCTGACCGCCAGCGCCGGGGTGCTGCCCACCGCCAAAGAACTGCAAAGCACCGGCCAGCTGGCGGTGTTCAGCTTCGGGCAGGGCAGTTTCACCGCCACGCCCCTGCAAATCACCGCCATGATGAACACCATCGCCGGCGGTGGAACCTACCACACGCCACGCTTCTGCTACGGCGTCACCGATGCAGACGGCACCCTCACCGACCCATTTCAACTCCCTGCGCCCCGCATCGTCTGTGATGCCGCCACCGCCAAAACCTTGCGCAGCATGCTGCAAAGCGTGGTCGAGGATGGCATCGGCCACGCCGCCAAACCCGCCGGCGGCACCGCCGCAGGCAAGACCGGCACCGCCCAGACAGGCCAGTTTGATGCAGCAGGGGACGAGCTGCTCAATTACTGGTTCAGCGGCTTCACCCCGGCGCAAACGCCGAAATATACCATCACGGTCTTGCAGGACGGCGTACTGGAACCCGAAACTTCCAGCGCCGCCCTCTTTGCCAAAATTGCCGAAGGCTTGCAAGTGATTGAACAGCCAGCATCCGATTGAATAAGAATGACCCCATTGCGCTAAACACCCGGAAAAACCAGTTGACAAGCCGTAAAAAGGGGCATATAATAGCTTTGTTAAAAGGAAAATGGCGATGAAAGGGCCAATGCCGATCAGGCCAGTCCGTAGAGAGGATACCACTAGGTGAAAGGTATCCGGCTGTACCCCGGCAAAGCCACCCCGGAGCTTTCGGTATTTAAGCCGAGCGTAACTGCGGCGTTAACGCGGGTAAAGTGGCAGTGTGTCCATGCGGCACATTGCAAACCGGGTGGTACCACGGAAGCTTACACAGCCTTCGTCCCTGTACAGGGGCGAAGGCTGTATTCTTTTTTGTGGCCTTTCACCGTAAATCAATGGATAGGAGAACACACACATGCAATGGACAGGACTTAACGAACTGCGCGAAAAGTATCTGCATTATTTTGAGACCAAAGGCCATCTGCGCCTGGGCAGCTTCCCGCTGGTGCCGAAAGACGACCCCAGCCTGCTGCTGATCAACAGCGGCATGGCCCCCATGAAGAAATGGTTCCTCGGCCAGGAAGAGCCGCCGCGCCATCGCGTGACCACCTGCCAGAAGTGCATCCGTACACCGGATATTGAGCGCGTCGGCATCACCGCCCGCCATGGCTGCTTCTTTGAGATGCTGGGCAACTTCAGCTTCCAGGATTACTTTAAGAAGGAAGTCATTCCCTGGGCCTGGGAATTCCTGACCAAAGAGCTGGAGATCCCCGCCGATAAGCTGTACATCTCCGTCTATCAGGACGACGATGAGGCCTACGACATCTGGACCAAGTCCGTCGGCATCCCCGAAGACCACATGGTCCGCCTGGGCAAAGAGGATAACTTCTGGGAGCATGGCTCTGGTCCCTGCGGCCCCTGCTCTGAGATCTACTATGACCGCGGCCTGAAGTACGGCTGCGGCAAACCCACCTGTGGCGTCGGCTGTGATTGCGACCGCTTCATGGAGATCTGGAACCTGGTCTTCAGCCAGTACGATGCTGACGGCAAGGGCAACTATGAACTGCTGGCCAAGCCCAACATCGATACCGGCATGGGCCTGGAGCGTCTGGCCGTCGTTATGCAGGATGTCAACAACCTGTTCGAGGTCGACACCGTTGCCGCCGTGCTGCACCATGTGGAGCGCATCGCCGGCAAGAAGTATGAAGAGAATGAAAAGGACGACATCTCCATCCGCGTCATCACCGACCATATCCGTGCCACCGTCTTTATGGCATCCGACGGCATCCTGCCCTCCAACGAGGGCCGCGGCTACGTTATGCGCCGTCTGCTGCGCCGCGCTGCCCGCCATGGTCGCATGCTGGGCATCAACCGCCCGTTCCTGACCGAGCTGGTCGACACTGTCATCGAGTCCAGCGAGGCCGGCTACCCCGAGCTGCGTGAGCACGAAGCCTATATCAAGAAGGTCATCGGCACCGAGGAGCTGCGCTTCGGCCGCACCATCGATGCCGGCCTGAACATCCTGAACGGCATGATGAGCCACCTGAAGGAGGTCCATGAGAAGGTCCTGTCCGGCGCGGAAGTCTTTAAGCTGAATGACACTTTCGGCTTCCCCCTTGACCTGACCCGTGAGATTGCCGCCGAGGCTGGTCTGGCTGTCGACGAGGCAGCTTTCCATGTCGAGATGACCAAGCAGCGTGAGCGCGCTCGCGCCGAGCGCCTGGCCAAGGACATCTCCGGCTGGAGCGCCGACCTGTTCGGTGAGCTGACCGCCGAGGCTACCCAGTTTGACGGCTACGACACCCTGAGCGAATCCGCCAAGGTCATCGCCCTGTCTGACGGCGAAGAGTTGGCCGATGCCATCGCCACCGACGAGGCAGGCGAAAGCAAGGACGGCGTGCTGGTCGTGCTGGACCGCACCCCGTTCTACGCCGAGATGGGCGGCCAGGTCGCTGACCACGGCTACATCACCAACGGCGACGCCAAGCTGAAAGTCACCCAGGTCAAGAAGACCCCCAAGGGCTACTTTGTCCATACCTGCGAGCTGCTGGACGGCACCATCCATGTGGGCGATGAAGTCACCGCTTCTGTTGATACCCAACGCCGTATGGCCATCTGCCGCAACCACACCGCCACTCACCTGCTGCAGAAGGCTCTGCGCGAGGTCCTTGGTGAGCATGTCCATCAGGCCGGCAGCTATCAGGATGATAAGCTGACCCACTTCGACTTCACCCATTTCAGCGCCGTTACCCCTGAGGAACTGCGCAAGGTCGAGGACCGCGTCAACGAGAAGATCTTCGAGGCTCTGCCTGTCACCATCCAGAACCTGCCCATCGAGGAAGCAAAGAAGATGGGTGCCATGGCTCTGTTCGGCGAGAAGTATGGCAGCGTTGTCCGCGTCGTCGATGCTGGCGGCTGGAGCACCGAGTTCTGCGGCGGCACCCATGTGACCAACACCGCACAGATCGGCTGCTTTAAGATCCTCAGCGAGTCCAGCGTGGCTGCCGGCATCCGCCGTATCGAGGCCACCACCGCCTACGGCGTGCTGAACCTGCTGGATGAGCGCACCGAGCAGCTGGCCAAGACCGCTGTTGCCCTGAAGGCCAACAACCTGAAGGATGCCCCGGCCCGTGCTGAAGCCCTGACTGCTGAACTGAAAGAGACCAACAAGCAGCTGGACATCCTGAAAGCCGAGATGGCCTCCGCCAAGATCGACGGCCTGTTCGAGAATGCTGCCGACATCGACGGCGTGCGCATCGTCTCCGCCTACCTGACCGGCACCGGCGCTGACACCCTGCGCGACATGGTCGATAAGGTCCGCGATAAGGCCCCCAACGCTGTCACCGTGCTGATCGGCAGCGACGGCAGCAAGACTATGATGGCCGTTGGCGTCTCCAAGAACGCCCAGGCCCGCGGCCTGAAGGCTGGCGCTCTGGTCAAGAAGATCGCTGCCATCGCAGGCGGCAACGGCGGCGGCAAGCCCGATTTCGCCATGGCCGGTATCCGCGATACCTCCAAGATCGACGACGCCCTGAACGCCGTGCCCGAGATCGTCAAGGCTGAAATGCAGTAAATCCACAGCGCAAGCTGTTTCGGATTCCAGAATAAAGGAGGGAAAATCCGATGGACGATTGCCTGTTCTGTAAGATCGCTGCAGGGCAGATCCCCTCGAACAAACTGTACGAGGACGATCAGCTGCTGGCTTTCTACGACATTGACCCCCAGGCCCCGACCCACTTCCTGGTCATCCCCAAGCAGCACATTGACTCTGCTGCCGCCCTGACCGAGTGCGACGCCGCCCTGCTGGGCCACATCTATGCCGTTATTGCGGACCTGTGCCGCCAGCTGGGCGTGGCCGAGAATGGTTACCGCGTTGTCACCAACGTGGGCGCCGACGGCGGCCAGAGCGTCAAGCATCTGCACTTCCATGTGCTGGCAGGCCGCAGCCTGGCATGGCCTCCGGGCTGATGCCAGCCGCAGCATCACTTTATAAAACGAAATGAGGTAGCTATCATGGCTGATACCTATACTTTGCATATCGCGGGTCTGACCCGTGAACTTCCCATCTGCAAGGTCAATGACCATCTGGACATTGCCGCCTTCATCATGTTCAGTGATGTGGAGCTGACCGAGGCCTGCGCCGCCGCGCTGCTGAAGAAAGCCCCCGAGTTTGACGTGATCCTGACCGCTGAGGCCAAGGGCATCCCTCTGGCTTACGAGATGGCCCGCCAGAGCGGCAAGTACTGGATCCCCGCCCGCAAGGGTGCCAAGCTCTACATGAAAGAGCCTGTCATCATCGAGGATCAGTCCATCACCACCGCCGGCAAGCAGACCCTTGTCATCGACAAGAAGGACATCGATTATATGAACGGCAAGCGCATCCTGATCGTGGATGACGTCATCTCCACCGGCGGCTCTCTGCACGCCCTGGAGACCCTGGCCGCCAAGAGCACCGGCACCGTTGTTGGCTGCTGCGCCGCCCTGGCCGAGGGGGATGCCGCCAAGCGCACCGACATCTTCTTCCTCGAGCCGCTGCCGCTCTTTGCCCATTAAGTAAGATGAAACGCAAACTTGCCATTTTTGGCCTTTGCTTTGCAGGGGCCGAGCTGTTTGCGGCAAACATGCCGCCGCTGGTCCTGGTGCCTGCGGCGGCACTTTTGCTATTGCTTTTATTTTTAAGTATAGCCCGCCGCAGCAGAGCTCTTCCGCTGGTACTTGGTGCCGTAGCGGGGCTTTGCTGGTTTTGCGCGTTCGGTTTTGCGGTGTTCCGCCCTGTGCGGGCGCTGGCAGGCCAGACGGTGACCTGTATGGTTACTGTTGAAACGGATGCCACAGCCGCCTACCAGAACGGCCAGCTGCGGGGCACATTAACGGTTACTGGCATCAACGGCAAAAGCTGCCATTTTAAAATGCGCAGCAACGGATTCCCCGCCCAGGAGCCAGGGGAGACCTTCACCGCCGATTTTACCATGACCGACCTGCCCAAAGATGCCTACCGGGCATCCCGATTAAGCCGCGGCATCCTGCTGCAAGGCGAGTACACCGGCGGCTATAAAACGGGTGCTGACAGCTGCGCCCCGCGCTTTGCACTCTACCGACTGCGGAAAAATGCTTCAGCGCTGCTGCGCCGGTGGCTGCCGCGGGATTTAGGCAGCCTCGAAGCTGCCATGCTGTTAGGGGATAAGGCCGCCCTGCCGGACACCGTGCAGGATACCTTCCGCGCGGCGGGCATCTCGCACCTGCTGGCCGTATCGGGCCTGCATCTGGCGCTGCTGTGCGGGTTGTTCTCTTTTGGCCGTCGCCGTCGGTTTTATCGGCCGCTGATCCTTGTGCGGGCGGCGGTAGCCGTGTTTTACATGCTGCTTACCGGCCTGCCGATCTCGGTTTTGCGGGCTGGCATCGTCTTTCTGCTGGTGCTGCTGGGAGATTGGTTCTACCAGCCCATCGACCTGCTCACCCTCACGGGTGCGGCGGCCGTTTTGCTGGGTCTGCAAAACCCTTACGCGCCCTGCGATATCGGCTTTCAGCTTTCCTTCTGCGCCGTGCTGGGCGTACAGGCATCCGTGGCGCTTACCCGTTGGGAAGAAGCGCATATCCCCGGCCAGGATGCCGAGGGCTGGCAGGCCCAACTGCGCCGCGCCGGGCTGGCCGTGCTTTCCACTGTGCAGACGGCGGCGCTGGCATCGCTGGCGACCCTGCCGGTGCTGGTCGCCCAGGGCCTGACAACCAGCGGCGTGGGTGTCCTTGCCAACTTGCTCACAGTCTGGATGCTCCAGCCCGCGCTGGTACTGGGCCTTGTCGTGCTGGCTTTGCAAATTGTCGCCATCCCGCTTGCCATTGCGGCCCCGCTGGCCCATATGGCTAGTTTCCTGCTGGCGGTCTGGCTGCGGATTTTTTACGCGCTGGCCTCCTGGTGCGCTGCTCTGCCGTTGGCCCGGCTGTACCTCCCGCGGGAGTACACGCTGCTGGTGCTGGTCCTGCTGGGCATACTGGCGCTGGTATATTATGCGGCGGGCAGGTTCCGCTGGTTCCTGCCGGCGGGGGTGGTTTGCGCGGCAGTGGCCATTGTGCTGGGTGTGCAGATGCAGAAAGGCGTTGTTACCATGGCACTTGTAGGCACCGCAGGCAACTCGGCGGTCGTCTGTGTGCAGGATGGCCAGGCGGTGGTGCTGTTCCGTGGCGGGGAAGCCAACCTGCGCGCCGTGCGCAGCTACCTGGCCGACCACGGCGCCGCCGAGCAGGTGCTTACGGTGGATCTGCGCCGCAGCGGCACAGAAATCACCTTTGACACCGAGGAAATATGCACTGCCCAAACTATGGGCGCCTACACCACCCGGCCTATTTTAAACGGCCTGACGCTGGACATCTACCACACCTCCGGCGGCAATCTGGCCGTGGTAGGGGATGGCCGCAGTCACATTGCCGTCATGGCAGGCAGCACCGCCCTGTCTGCGCCGGTGGCGGTGGACGTCCTCTGCGCGGCGGGGGCGCTGTCGGATTCGGTACAGCCTGCCGCCATCCTGACCACCGCATCTTCGTCCCGCTGGCTTGACCAGCCGGGCGTCCAGCAGGTATACTATGGGCAGGACATTCCCTTTATCCAACTGCGGCCCGGCCGCTCGCTCCAGATCAAGGAGGCAGAACGCGTTGCTTTACAGTGAAAACGAACTGAATAAACGGCTCCGCTCCGGCTGCGGGCTGTACTACTTTTACGCTGCCGACGAGGCCCTCGTCCACACCGCCGCCCAAAAGGCGCTGAAGGTGCTGAACGAGGATGACCCCGAGACCACCGTGCTGGACGGCCCCGTGCCCCGGGTGGAGGAGATCGTGCTGGCAGCGGGCACCATCTCCTTCTTCGGTGGGCGGCGGCTGGTGCTGATGCCCCTCATCCGCCCGTCCACCTACTCGGACAAGGACCTGCAGGACCTCTGCGATACGCTGGCCGACACCGAAAACGCCATCTTCGTCATGACCAGCGTCATCGAGGAAAAGTTCGGCAAGCTGCGCCCCGGCAAGCGGGAGCAAAAGCTGATCACGGCCTGTGAGAAGCTGGGCTACTGCGTGCAGCTCAATAAACCCGGCCGCGCCGCCTTGCAGGAGATGGCACGCAGTTGGGCAAACGAATGCGGCGCTCAGTTTGCTAAGGGCGCGGAAGCCGCCCTGCTGGACCGCTGCGGCGAGGACCAGTTTTTGCTGAAAAATGAGATCGACAAGCTGGCGGCCCTCTCCGGCTATGGTACCATCACCGCCGAGATGGTGGCCCAGCTGGGCACTGTCACGCTGGATGCTGACACCTTTGATATGGTCAAGCTGGTAGCCGCTGGCCGCACCGACCAGGCCCAGCAAAAGCTGAAAACGCTGCTGGCCCTGCAAAACGAGCCGATCATGATCACCGGCGCCCTCATCGGCAACTACATCGATATGTACCGCGTCCTGCAGGCCAAGCGCAGCCGCCGCAGCCTGGCCGATGTGGCCAAGGATTTTGGCTACGGTGGCAAGTGGAGCTACCGCCTGGGCGAGACCGAACGCACGGCCTCCCGCTTCAAGCGCCGCCAATTGGAAAAATGCCTGGAAGTGCTGCAAAAGCTGGACACCGATTTAAAAAGCAGCAAGTTGGACGCCGACCTGCTGATGCAGAAAGCTCTGTGCGAACTGGCACTGGCAGGGAGGTCCTGATGCTGAAACTGGAACAAGCCGTCCTGGTGGAGGGAAAATACGACGCCGCGCGGCTGACAAACCTCGTCGATGCGACGATTTTGACGACCGACGGCTCCCGAGTCTTCCGGGATAAAGAGCTGCAAAACATGCTCAAGCGCATTGCCGCCGCCCAAGGACTTATCATTTTGACCGATTCCGACGATGCGGGCTTCCGCATCCGCCACTTTGTCACCGGCTTAGTCGGGGCCGAGCATGTCCTGCAGGCCTACGTCCCGGCGGTCCACGGCAAGGAGGCCCGCAAACAGGCCCCCGGCAAGGAGGGGCTGCTGGGCGTCGAGGGCATCGCTGATGACTTGATTTTGCAAGGCCTGCAGACTGCGCTGGACAGCGCCCCTGCGCCCCAAACTACAGCGCAGGATACCGACCGCACCGCCATTACCTACACCGATCTATACGAGTGGGGCATCTCCGGCACGGCCAACAGCGCCGACCGCCGCCGCGCCCTGCTGGCCCGCTTGGGTCTGCCTCCGCGCCTGAGCAAAAAGGAACTGCTGCAAGTCCTGAACACCCTGTACACATGGGAAAGTTTGGACGCGCAAATTAAAATGATGGAATAAAAACAAATCCGCCATGCGTGTGCATGACGGATTTGTTCTGTAATGAACGTGTTTATTTCAGCGTCCCATCCTCAACCTGCTGGCAATACCACGGTTTCTCGGCATGGAATACCCGCCCGGTCAGGTGGGCAAAACGCTCGTCGCTGATTTTGGCGGGAAACTTCAATTCCCATGCGCACAGTGCCTGGTACTTCAGCCGCAGTTCGCGGTTGGCGGCGTTGTTGCCGTACTTGCTGTCGCCCAAAATGGGGCAGCCGATATGCGCCAAATGCGCACGGATCTGGTGGGTGCGGCCAGTGACCAGCTCCACTTCCAGCAGGGCCAGCCGTCCGCTGACGGCTAGTGTCTCGTAGCCGGTGATGACTTCCTTCGCGCCGCCCGCCGTCGTGTCGGTAATGCGCACGATGCCGCGCTCGGCGTCCTTCAGCAGGTAATCCCGCAGCAGAGCGGCGGGGGGATTGGGGCGGCCAAAGGTCACGCAGAGATACCGCTTTTCGATCTCCCGCTTCTTGATGGCCTCGGTCAAAAATGTCTCAGCGGCGTTATTTTTGGCCAGCAGTACCAGGCCGCTGGTGCCGGTGTCCAGCCGGTGGCACAGCACGGCGTGGGTGGGCTTGCCCTCGGCGGCCAGCTTGGCTTGCACCCGTTTTACCAGTGTGTCGGCGTCGCCGCCGTCCACCGTCAGGCCGGCGGGTTTGTTGGCAATGATGATGTCGTCATCCTCATACACAAACACGGCGGCGGGGGTGGGGCGGCTTTCCAACTGGTCGTCACTCAAAAACAGGCGGATGGTATCGCCGTTCTGCACCCGGGTGGAAAGCGGCTGCTTTTTGCCGTTCAGCTTGATCTTATTTTCCCGCAGGGCCTTGTTCAGCCGACCCAGGCCTAAGGCGGGGTACTGGTCCATCAGATACTTGTCCAGCCGCACAGGCAGCAGGCTTTTTACATGCAATTCTTTCATTGGGTCGTCAACTCCTGATCCCACAAAATCGTGGCGTCGTTTATATCCAAAGTGACCATCAGCCAACCGGCGTCGTGGTCATCAAGCTCCGTAATGCGGTAGGCTTGGCCGTTCGCGCATAGATACTGCGCATTTTCCAATTTCCGCCGTGTAAACGGAGAATCCTTAAAGCAGACGGTCTTGCGGGTGGAATCCAACACGCCGCGGTTCCACAGCGCATCGGTATAATCCGCCAGCCGCAGGGGATAGCTGTCATCGTAGAGCGTACACAGCGCATCAAACGTCTGCCCCTGCAAGCCGGGGGCAATCACATACCAATTGCAGCTGCCGTCCCGGCTCGTCACCTTGCCGCACCAGGCGGCGTTTCGCACCGGCTCCACTGCCTGCAAAAAGTCGCCCTCGTCCTCAAACAAATACAGCGCGTTTGGCTCTGCCTGACCCTCCGCCAGCGCCGCCAGCAGGGCGGCCCGCTGGTTTTCCAAAACGGCATCATCGTACCGTGCGGCAAAGGGGTTGTTGGTGGTCATACCGTTGTCAGCGGCAAACAGTGCCAGGTGCAGTGCATCGTCCTGCAACCCCTGTACCGAATAAAGCTTCTCGTATCCACTCGCCGCCTGCCAGAAATTACTTTCCAGTGTGGTAGGGAAGGCCTCACTCTGCTGTGCCTGCACCATGGCCTCATGCCGCTGGATAAGTGCCGGGCTGATGTCCCAAAGCTGCACCACCACTGCCGCTATGACCCACACGGTCCCGCGGGGCAGTTTCGCCAGTCCGGCAAAGGCCGCCAGGACCAGCACGTAGTACACCGGCCAGAACAGCCGCCCGCCGGAGCGGAAAACCGAGAACAGCTTGATCAGCGACGCCGGCAGCGGCAGCGTGACCAGCGTCACGCCGTTGGCCGTAATCACATGGCTCACCGCAAACGCCGTCAGCACCACAAACACCGCGCACAGCGCCCAGTGCCGCCGCAGCAGCGCAGCCAGGCGTTTTCGTGCCGCAACCACGGCGATGGGCAGGGCAATCAGCACGCCCAATCCCAGGTAGGCGAACGCATCATAGTTGCCGCCCACCTGATTCTGCGCAGGCAAAAACCGACTGTAGAGCACGCCGTTTACCCCGGCAGGGTTCCACAGCGCGTTCAGATTCATCGAGAAATACCCGTACAGCGCTTGCCCGCCGCTGGTGGCCGTGCCGTACAAAAGCCCCAGCGCCCAGCCCAGCACCGCCGTGCAGGCCAAATCACAGCCCAAAAACACCGCAGGCCCGGCCCAGCGTTTGTGCGTCGCTGCATATTCCAGCAGCAGCGCCAGCGTGACCGCGTAAGTCATGGGCAGAAAATACGGGTGGATGCCCACCGCCAGCACGTTGACGGCAAACAGCAGGGGAAGACGATACCGCCCCTGCCGCCGCCCGCAAAAATAGCAGTACAACGCCGCCAGCACCAGCCATTGTGCCCCCAGCGAGGTGTGCCGGAATGCCCGCTCGATCAGAATCGGGCTGGCACTGAACAGCAAACTCCCGGCCGCACAGGCAGGCACGCTCTCGCAGAACAGCCCGCATAGTAGCGCACCGAACCCGCCCTGCAGTGCAAAGGCGGTAAGGGTAAACCAGCCAAAATACTGGAACGTACCGCCCAGCGCATTGGCCACCGGCCGCAGCAGCGCCGCCAGCAGTGGGATGGAATCGGTATACGCCACGCTGACGCCCGCAGGTGCGTTGACCGCTTTCGTCACGCAGAAGGGAAACCCAATTGCGTTTTCGCGGTAGAACAGCCACCCGGCGTAGTGCTGTTGGATGTCCTTTTCAATATAGCCGCCGCGGCAAAAGGCATCGTTCGCCACATCCAGCGGCGAAACGCCATACACGGCCAGAAACACCAGCACGCCCAGCGCTGCCCCCAAAGCAAACCGTGTCGCCGTGTGCCGCCCTTTGGCAAGATCCGCCAAAACAAGGCCCCCTTTCCTTTATAATAAGGCTACAGGCAAGTATACCACAAAATCCGCTGCGGGACAACAAAAAAAGCCTGCCAAGTATGGCCTTGGCAGGCGAAAATCTGTTTTTTACTGCTCGCGGAAAGTCAGATGGTCATCACTCATCTCGTTGACGATGGCAAGGCTGGCCAGCTTGTAACCAGCAGCGCGCAGCTCCGCACCGCCCGGCTGAAAGCCCTTCTCGATGCAGATGCCGATACCGGCCACCGAGCAGCCCGCCTGATTGCAGACATCCAGCAGGCCCTTCATGGCCTTGCCGTTTGCCAAAAAGTCGTCCAAAATCAGCACACGGTCGCCGGAGTTCAGAAACTTTTTGGCCAGGGTAATGTCATACTCGCGGCCATAGGTAAAGGACTGCACCTTGGAGGTATAGACCTCGCCGTCAATGTTCTTGCTCTTAGCCTTTTTGGCGAACACGACCGGCACGTTGAAATACCGGGCGGTCATGCAGGCGATGGCAATGCCGGAAGCCTCGATGGTCAGGATCTTGTTCACGCCGTCATTTTTAAAAATGCGGTAGAACTCCTCACCGATCTTGTCCAGCAGGTCCACGTCCAGCTGGTGGTTCAAAAAGCAGTCGACCTTCAGTACGTTGCCGGGACGGACCTGCCCATCCTGCAAAATGCGATCTTCCAAAAGTTTCATCTGCGAATGTGCCCCTTTCACAGTTCGTTTTTGTGGTAAAGTGTAATACTCTTCTCATTATGGCAAATTTCGGCGCAGTTTGCAAGAACTTTACAAAAAAATACTTGAACTTTTTGCGGTATTGGCGTTTTGATAACTTTTTGTAACTAAATTTTGTGTAAAAACTACATAAAACCTACAAAATTGATTGTCAACTCTGTAAAATCGGGCCATTGCACTTTAGGGGATAAAAGTCTATAATGGCTAGTATATTCCAGCATCCTATCCGGGGTTGTGCGACCCCGGCGGCGAAATGCCGGTGCTGCGAAAATTTCTTGGGAGGGAAATCACAATGAAAAAACTCGTTAGTTCTGTTCTGGCAGCTTCTATGGTGCTGAGCCTGGCTGCCTGCGGCTCCTCGGCGTCTTCTGCTGCTGAGAGCACCGCTGCATCCTCTGATGCAGCTTCCACCGCCGCTACTGCTGAGGCAGGTGAGGGCTCCGGCGCTTACACCGGCACCCCCATCAAGATCGGCGGCATCGGCCCCATCACCGGCGCTGCCGCTGTGTATGGCCAGGCTGTTAAGAACGCTGAAGAGCTGGCTGTCAAGGAGATCAACGCCGCCAACGGCAGCGATGTCTTTGAGTGGAAGTTCGAGGATGACGAGCATGACGCTGAGAAGAGCGTGAACGCTTATAACACCCTGAAGGACTGGGGCCTGCAGGTCCTGGCTGGTCCTGTTACCACCACCCCGTCCCTGGCCGTTGCAGCTGAGACTGCCAACGACAACATCTTCATGATGACCCCGTCTGCTTCTGCTGTTGACGTCATCGCCGCTGGCGACAATGTCTTCCAGATCTGCTTCACCGACCCCAACCAGGGCGTTGCTTCTGCTGACTACATCGCAGACAACCAGCTGGGCACCAAGGTCGGCATCATCTATGATTCTTCCGACGCTTACAGCCGCGGTGTCCACGACAAGTTCCAGGCTGAGGCTGCCGAGAAGGGCCTGGAGATCGTTGCTGACGAGGCTTTCACCTCTGACAACAAGTCTGACCTGTCCACCCAGGTTGCCAAGTGTCAGGAGGCCGGTGCTGATCTGGTCTTCCTGCCCATCTACTATCAGGAGGCTTCCCAGATCCTGATCGGCGCCAACAAGACCGGCTATGAGCCCACCTTCTTCGGCTGCGACGGCATGGACGGTATCCTGGCCATCGAAGGCTTCGACACCTCTCTGGCTGAGGGCCTGATGCTCCTGACTCCGTTCGCTGCTGACGCAAAGGACGAGAAGACCCAGGCTTTTGTTACCGCTTACGAGGAGGCTTACGGCGACACCCCGAACCAGTTCGCTGCTGATGCTTACGATGTCGTCTACGCCATCTACCAGGCTGTCCTGGCTGGCAACATCAACGGCGACATGGATGCCAGCGACATCTGCGAGGCTCTGAAGACCCAGTTCGGCTCCATGACTTTCGACGGCTTGACCGGCGAGGGCATGACCTGGGATGCTTCAGGCGCTGTTTCCAAGGCTCCTAAGGCTGTTGTCATCAAAGACGGAGCTTACACTGCCATGTAATCTCTAGGTAGATTCCGTTGCCAATGGGGGCTGCAGGACAAGTATGTCCAGGCAGCTCCTTTTTTCTTATGGTTTTTCTGTATTGCTGAAAAAAACAGCAGTTTTTCACACAAATACACGCAAAAACCATTGTTTTGCCGTTTTGTTTGTGGTACTATGATTTTATGTTCCCCAAACGGCCAGATGCGGCAAACTCTGTTGGCAGGGGACAAAGCGGCAAAATAGAGTGAGGTGTACGCAATGCAATTCTTTTCTTACCTGATCAACGGTATCAGCCTGGGCAGTGTTTATGCACTGATTGCCCTGGGCTACACCATGGTCTACGGCATTGCCAAGATGTTGAACTTCGCCCACGGCGATGTCATCATGATCGGCAGTTATGTCGTTTACTTCGCCTTTGGCGCTTCGGGGCTTAACCCGGTGCTGTCCATCGTCCTGTCCATGATCGTATGCACGATTTTGGGCGTGGTGATCGAACGGCTGGCCTACCGCCCCCTGCGTGAGGCACCATCCCTGGCGGTTCTGATCACCGCCATCGGTGTCAGTTATCTCTTGCAACAGGTGGCCCAGTTGTCCTGGTCCTCCAACCCCAAGAGCTTTACTTCTGTCGTTTCCGGCATGAAGCCTGTTTCTCTCTTCGGCGGTCAGCTGACCATCTCCGCGGAGACTATCGTTACCATTGTGGCCTGCGTGGTCATCATGGTGGTGCTGATGTGGTTCGTCAACTACACGCCCGCCGGTCACGCCATGCTGGCTGTGTCTGAGGACCGCGGCGCTGCCCAGCTGATGGGTGTCAACGTCAACGGCACCATCTCGCTGACCTTCGCTATCGGCTCCGCCCTGGCGGCTATCGCCGGTGCGCTGCTCTGCTCCTCTTACCCCACGCTGCAGCCCACCACCGGCGCTATGCCTGGTATCAAGGCTTTCGTGGCGGCTGTTTTCGGCGGTATCGGCTCGATCCCCGGCGCATTCGTCGGCGGCATCCTGCTGGGCATCATCGAGAACCTCAGCAAAGCTTACATTTCTACCCAGCTGTCTGACGCCATCGTCTTCCTGGTGCTGGTCGTCGTGCTGATCGTTAAACCGACCGGTCTGCTGGGCAAGAAAGTCAACGTGAAAGTGTGAGGTGGCTGCGATGAACTTGAAAAATTTGAACCGCTCCACCAAGAGCAACATCATCACCTTTGGCATCGTCATCGGCTTCTATCTGCTGATCCAGATCTTGTCCGCCGCAGGCATGGTCACCAACTCTTTCGCGGGTCAGCTGGTGCCTATCTGCGCATACGTTGTCATGGCTGTATCCCTGAACCTGACCGTCGGCATGCTGGGCGAGCTGAGCCTGGGCCACGCCGGATTTATGAGCGTGGGCGCTTTTGCCGGTACGCTGGTGTGGGTCAGCCTGTATGACACCACCTTCCCCAAGCCTGCAGCGCTGCTGCTGGCCTTTGTGGTGGGTGGCGTTGTGGCTGGTATCTTCGGCTTCCTGGTCGGCATCCCTGTTCTGCGTCTGTCCGGCGATTATCTGGCCATCGTCACACTGGCTTTCGGTGAGATCGTCAAGAACTTCATGAACGCCTGCAACCTGGGCGTGGATTCCAAGGGCCTGCACTTCTCCCTGAAGGACACTGCCTCCCTGAATCTCGACGCCGACGGCAAAGTGCTGATCAATGGCGCCATGGGCATCACCGGAATCAAGAAGGCTTCCACCTTCACCATCGGCATCGTGCTGGTTATCATCACGCTGGCTGTCATCCTCAACCTGGTCAACTCCCGCGCAGGCCGCGCCATCACCTCCATCCGTGATAACGAGATCGCCGCTCGTTCGGTCGGTATCCCCATCACCAAGTACAAGCTGATGGCTTTTGTGACCTCCGCTGTGTTTGCCGGTATGGCCGGTGTGCTTTACTCGCTGAACTACTCCTCTCTGGTCGCTAAGAAGTTTGACTACAACACCTCCATCCTGATCCTGGTGTTCGTTGTTCTGGGCGGCATCGGCAACCTGCGCGGCTCGGTCATTGCTGCCACCGTGCTGACCGTCCTGCCCGAGTTGCTGCGCAGCATGAACGATTACCGCATGCTGATCTACGCTATCGTGCTGATCGTTGTGATGATCTTCAACCAGAGCCCGCAGATGATTGCAATGCGCAAGCGCCTGACTGCCCGTTTCCGCAAGGACGCGGCCGACAGGGCATCCAAGAAGAACAAGAAGGAGGCGGCTTAACATGGCACTGTTGGAAGTAAGCAACCTGGGTATTGCTTTCGGCGGCCTGCAGGCCGTTGCTCAGCTGGACCTTTCCATCGAAAAAGGCCACCTCTATGGTCTGATCGGCCCCAACGGCGCCGGCAAGACCACCGTGTTTAACATGCTCACCGGCGTCTACAAGCCTACCGAGGGCAACATCGTCCTCGACGGCAAGGACATCACCGGCAAGAACCCCGAACTGATCAGCAAGGCCGGTGTGGCCCGTACCTTCCAGAATATCCGCCTGTTCAACGAGATGAGCGTGCTGGATAATGTCAAGGTCGGCCTGCACAACCAGATCCAGTACGGCATGTGGACCGGCATCCTGCGCCTGCCCGCCTACAAAGAGAAAGAGCACGAGATGAATCGCGAGGCGAAGAAGCTGCTCAAGATCTTTGGACTGGAAGATAAGGCAGACCTCAAGGCCAGCCAGCTGCCCTACGGCGAACAGCGCAAGCTGGAGATCGCCCGTGCCCTGGCCACCAACCCGAAACTGCTGCTGCTGGACGAGCCTGCCGCCGGTATGAACCCCAACGAGACCGACGAGTTGATGCAGACCGTGCGCAGTGTGCGCGACCAGTTCGGCATCGCCATCCTGCTCATCGAGCACGATATGAACTTTGTCATGGGCATCTGCGAGGAGATCACCGTGCTGGACTACGGCCGTGTCATTGCCCGCGGCGACGGCAAAGCAATCCGCAATAACCCCAAGGTCATTGCGGCCTATCTGGGAGGTGACTGATCATGGGTGAGATGCTTTCTGTTAAAAATATCAACGTTTTTTACGGGTCCATCCAGGCCCTGCGTGACATTTCGTTCCACGTAAATGAGGGCGAGATCGTCACGCTGATCGGTGCCAACGGTGCCGGTAAAACGACTACCATGCACGCCATCTCCGGCCTGCTGAAAATGCAGAGCGGCGAGATCGACTACTGCGGCCAGAACATCAGTAAGATGGAAGCCCACAAGATCATCCGTCTGGGCCTGGCTCAGGTGCCGGAAGGCCGCCGTGTCTTCAGCGGGCTGACCGTTATGCAGAACCTGCAGATGGGTGCCTACACCCGCCGCGACGGCAAAGAGGCCATCCAGAACGACTACGATATGGTCTTTGATCTGCTGCCGCGCTTGAAAGAGCGCCGCAACCAGCCCGCCGGTACACTTTCCGGCGGCGAGCAGCAGATGCTGGCCATGGGCCGTGCCCTGATGTGCAAGCCCAAGATGCTGCTGCTGGACGAGCCGTCCATGGGTCTGTCTCCGCTGCTGGTCAAGGAGATCTTCAAGATCATCCGCCAGGTCAATCGCAACGGTGTGACTGTGCTGCTGGTGGAGCAGAACGCCAAAATGGCCCTGGAGATCGCCAACCGTGCCTACGTGCTGGAGACCGGCAAGATCAAGATGGAAGGCGAAGCCCACGAGCTTGCCAACAACATCGAGGTCCGCAAAGCCTACCTCGGCTGCGAATAAGCAAAACAAAACGACCTGTCCCTGCGGACAGGCCGTTTTGTTTTGCTTATTATGCCGCAGCCCTGTAATGCTGCAACTGCTCTGCAGGGGCCGATGCCTGCATCGGCCCGCCATATCACAACAGCGCCTCCGGCGGCCGATCATCATCCGTCCCCGGCTGGGTCAGCATATCCATGAGTTTCGAGTAAATATCGCTGCCGTGTGCAATAAACATGTTCTTCGTCATCTCGGCGGTCAGCTTATCGGGCATGGTCAGCTGCAGCTGAAACACATCGCTGCCCAGGTCGCCGATATTGCACCACACCACATACTTGCCGTTTTTTTCTTCCACATGGGCGCGGTTGGAGGCTGCCTTGTGCCGCCAGCTCTGGATCTGCATTACGGCGCGGATGGCGCTCTCCCGCACAGTGCGGGGCAAATCATGGGCCAGTGTGCTGGCCACCGAAGCACCCTTGTCAGTGATGCTGTACTGCTCGTCGGTACAGGTGACAAGGCCTTGCTTCTGCACCTCGGCCAAAGCGTCGGCAAACTCAAAGTAATTGACCAGCTGCTCCTGCAAAAGCGCACCCTGCAGGGTATCCCGCGTCAGGGGACCGGCTGTTTTGATAAGATAGCAAAGTAAAATGCGGATCTGGGTATCATCTGTAAGGCCACCGGGCTTTACACCTGCGGTAAATGCTTCTGCCATCTGATCACTTCCTCGTATTTTGTGTTTTCCATACTATTATACACGGCAAAAACAGAAGTGGCAAGATAGCAAATCGGATTTGTTTAAAGCTTAAAACACCGTCTCGATCTGCTTGCGGCTCTGCGGGGTGGAGTAGGTCCACTTTTTGATACGCCCGCGGGTGACAAAGTAGTGCGGCTCAAACCGAAGCGGCTGGGCAAGATTTTTGTTCACCACCACCAGCTTGATCTTCATCTTGTCCGGCAGGATGTTTTTAATGTACACACTCACGGCCTGGCCGGGATGCAGGCTGCGGTCGGCCTCGGCCAGCCCCGCCAGGTTGGGCGCGATCTCAATAAACACGCCGTAATCCTCCACACTGCGCACAATGCCCACCACGGTCTCGCCGGGGGCAAAGCAGGCGGCGTTCTCGCTCCAGGTGCCCAGCAGTTCCCGCAGCGTCAGCACGATGCGTCCCTGGGGGTCCCGGTTCTTGATGGCACACAGCAATTGCTGGCCCACCTGTACCCGGTCGGCAGGCGAGGAAATGCGCGACACCGACAAACAATCAATGGGCAGCAGTGCTGCAATGCCGCAGCCAATATCGCAGAACGCGCCAAAATTCTCGATGTGCGTCACCGTGCAGGGAATGACACTGCCGGCTTCCAAGGTATCCAGATACTGCCGACGGCACAGTCGCTGGGCCAGCGAACGGGAGAGCAGAAACACCTCCTCGCCATTCTCGTCCACCTCGGTGCCGGTGATGACAAAGCAGGTGGGGCGGCCCACCCGGGTCAGCACGGCAATATCCTTGATCTCCTCCTGCGGGCCGACATCCACACATTCCTCAAAGGGCATGTAGGCCCGCTGGCCGCCCAGCTCAAAGCGCAGGCGGCGCTCGGTATCAAAGGCAAGGGCGGTGCTCTGCAATACTTCGCCGGTGGTGATGCAGTGATACAGCTCCTCACGGCGCAGATGGTTGGCGTTGCGGCAAAGACCTTCGGCACGATATTCCAGCATTTTCGGCTCCTCTTTTCTTGTATGGTGTATGCCCCCGGCAGGGCCGGGGACCCTTGTAAACTTTTATGCAGTGGGTTTGCAAAACAAACCGTGATGTACTATAATAAAGGATACTGAATTTTAGCAAAGAAAGGGCGGTGTGCTGCCATGGATGTACAGGTCGGCGATGTGATCCAGACCAAGAAACCGCACCCCTGTGGTGCCAACCGTTTTGATGTGCTGCGTGTCGGCATGGATTTCAAGATCCGCTGCCAGGGCTGCGGGCACGAGATCATGTTGCCGCGTGCCAAGATCGAGCGCAACATCAAAAAAGTCCTGCGGGGCGGGGAACAGTAGCGGTGATTTTTGCCCGCCACAACCCGATACCCCAAAGGAGGAACCATGCAGCCTTTTTCTGAACTGCACGAGGTCGAGCGCCGGTACGAAGAACTGGCCTATAAAATGTCCACGCCGGAGGCTGCTGCCGATGCAGACGCCTACGCCCAGATGATGCGTGACTACAAGGAACTGACCCCCCTGATGGAAGAATACCGCCGCTATACGGCCCTGCAAAAAGATGAGCAGGAGGCCAAAGAGGTCCTGCAGCAGGACTCCGACCCGGCGTTTACCGCTATGGTACAGCAGGAACTTTGCGAAATCGCCCGGAATCTGGCACAGAGCGAAGAGAATCTCCGCCTGCTGCTCATCCCCAAGGATGCCGATGACGAAAAAAGCGTCATTCTGGAAATTCGTGCCGGTGCGGGCGGCGAAGAAGCCGCGCTCTTTGCCCACAGCCTGTGGCGGATGTACAACATGTACGCTGCCAAACGCGGCTGGAAGTGCGAGACCATCAGCGAGAACCCCACCGAGCTGGGAGGCGTAAAGGAAATCGTCTTTTCTGTAGAGGGCCCCGATGTCTACAGCCGCCTGAAGTTTGAAAGCGGCGTCCACCGCGTCCAGCGCGTGCCGGAGACCGAGACCCAGGGCCGCATTCACACCTCTACCGTCACGGTGGCCGTCATGCCCGAAGCCGAGGAAGTGGAGTTTGAATTGGACCCCAAGGATCTGCGCATCGATACCTTCCGTTCTTCGGGTGCAGGCGGTCAGCACATCAACAAAACGTCCTCGGCCATCCGCGTGACCCACCTGCCTACCGGTATGGTGGTAGAATGTCAGGATCAGCGCAGCCAGCGGGAAAACAAAGACCGCGCTTTAAAAGTCCTGCGCAGCCGCCTGCTACAGCAAAAGCAGGCCGCCTACGATGAAGCCTATAACGCCCAGCGGCAAAGCCAGGTGGGAAGCGGTGATCGCAGCGAAAAGATCCGCACCTACAACTTCCCGCAGGATCGCGTGACCGACCACCGCATCGGCTTAACGCTGCGCAACCTGCAAAGCGTGCTGGACGGTGACCTGGACCGGGTGCTGGACCCGCTGATTTTGGCCGACCGTGAAGAAAAACTCAAAGCAAACAAAGGTGACGCATAATGAATACACAGGTTTTGCCAGTGAATGACAAAAGCATTGCACTGGCGGCAGAACTGCTGCAAAAAGGCGAGCTGGTCGCCCTGCCGACCGAGACGGTCTACGGCATCGCGGCCGACGCCCGCAATGGCGAAGCAGTCAAAAAGATTTTTGAGGCCAAGGGCCGCCCCCAGGATAACCCTCTGATCGTGCACATCTACGGCATGGAGATGCTCAAGGGCATCGTGTCCGAGGTGCCCGACCGTGCCTACAAGCTGGCCAAAGCCTTTTGGCCCGGCCCGCTGACGATGGTCATGCCCCGAGGCGGGGAGGTCAGCGACGTGACCTGTGCAGGGCTGGATACCGTGGGCGTGCGCATGCCGTCCCACCCAGTGGTACAGGCTGTCATCAAGGCCAGCGGTGTGGCGTTTGCTGCGCCGTCTGCCAACCTCTCCGGCAAGCCCAGCCCCACCAACGCCCAGGATACCCTGGTGGATATGGACGGCCGCCTGCCGCTGATCCTGGACGGCGGCGAGAGCGCTGTCGGTGTCGAGTCCACGGTCGTGGCTGTTACCGGCGAACACCCGATGCTGCTGCGCCCCGGCTACGTAACGAAAGAGCAGATGGAAGAGGTCCTGGGCGAAGAAGTCCTCGTCAGCCCCGCGATTCTGGAAAAGCTCAAGGATGGGGAAGTGGCCCGCTCTCCCGGCATGAAGTACAAGCACTACGCCCCCAAGGCGCAGGTTACGATTTTGCGCGGCGATTTCGCCAAGTATAAGGCCTATGTTGAGCAGCACGCGGCCCCCGGCGTGTGTGCGCTCTGCTTTGATGGCGAGGGCGCCCAGCTGCCCGTGCCCTTTATCGAGTACGGCAAAAATCACGATGGCGTCACCCAGGCGCACCACCTGTTCACCGCCCTGCGCGACTTGGACAAGCATGGTGCCGAGATCGTCTACGCCCGCTGCCCTGAGCAGGACGGTGTCTCCATGGCGGTCTACAACCGCCTCATCCGCGCCGCGGCGTTCCGGGTGGTCGAGCTATGAAAGTTGTAGGCATCACCGGCCGCTCCGGCTGCGGTAAATCCAGTGCGACAAAATTTTTAGCAGGGCAGGGGTATCCTTGTATTGACGCGGACCTTATCGCCCGCGAGATGCTGCTGCCCGGCTCGCCCTGCATTGCCCAATTGCAAGAAAAATTCGGTGCCGACATCGCTGACGAAAATGGCAATGTCCGCCGCCGTCTGCTGGCAGACCGCGCCTTTGCCACCCCGGCGGGCACCCGGGCCTTAACAGCCATCACCCAGCCGGAAATTTTGCACCGCATTGAAACGCGCCTGCAAGAAGCCGAGCAGGGCGGGGCAGAACTGGCCTTTGTGGACGGTGCAGTCATCGTCGGCACGCCGTTCGAGGCCCGCTGTGACGCACTGGTACTTATCAGCGCCCCCTACGATACCAGCGTGGCCCGCATTTGTGCCCGTGACGGCATCGCGCCCGAAATGGCCCGCCGCCGCTTGGACGCGCAGACGCCCATCGAAACGCTGCGCGCCGCTGCTACCCATGAGGTCGTCAACGACGGCACCGCCGAACAGCTGGCAGAAAAAATGCACGCCGTTTTACAGCAGCTGTGAAAGGAGGAACATGGCTAAAAAAGCAAAGTCCCGCCGCCCCGGCCTGCTGCGCACCCTGCTTGCGGTGCTGGTGGTCCTGGCGCTGGCCGCGACCCTTTTGTTTACCGTTTTCCGCCGCCAGGTCGATACGATGGAGTACCCCTGCCGCTACAACGAGTATGTGGAATACTACGCAGGCAAGTACAATATCGACCCGCTGATCTTATACTCCTTCATCCGTACCGAGAGCAACTTTAATCCAAACGCTCAATCCAACGTGGGCGCCCGCGGCCTGATGCAGATCACCGAGGAGACCTTCGACTGGATCAAGCTGAAGATCGCCCCCAGCGAGGATCTGACCTTTGACGATCTCTACGACCCCGAAACCAACATCCGTTTCGGTACTTACTTCGTCAGCTACTGCCTGCTGCGCTACCATGATGACCTGGCCACCGCCGCTGCGGCCTACCACAGCGGATGGGGGACCGTGGATAACCTGCTGTCCCAGGCAGAATATTCCTCCGACGGCGAAACGCTGGACCATTACCCCTACCCGCAGATGCGGCTATATGTACGTAAGATAACCAATAGCTACCAACGCTATCAGGACATCTATAACGAAAAATAAGAAAGGAAGTTTCCCATGAAGACCACTGAGGAACTCAAAGCACTGCTTTACAAAAATGAAACGGTAGCCGACGCTGCCCCGGACGCCCTGCAGGCCGCCCAGGATTTCTGCGAAGGCTACAAGACCTTCCTGGATAACGCCAAGACCGAGCGCGAGGCTGTCCGCACCAGCGAGAAGCTGCTGCTGGACGCCGGCTACAAAAAGTTCGTCCCCGGCGAGAAGCTGGCCCCCGGCACCAAGGTCTACACCATCAACCGCGAAAAGTGCATCCTGGCCGCTACCATCGGCACCAAGAGCCTGGAAGCGGGCTTCCACCTGAACATCGCCCACATCGACTCTCCGCGCCTGGACCTGCGCCCCGTGCCCGTGTTTGAAAAGACCGGTATCGGCTATCTGCGCACCCATTACTACGGAGGCATCCGCAAGTACCAGTGGCCCACCATCCCCCTGGCCCTGCACGGCGTTGTTTACCGCGCTGACGGCACCTGCGCCGAGATCTGCATTGGCGAGAAGGACAGCGACCCTGTTTTCTGCATCACCGACCTGCTGCCGCATCTGGGTGCCAAGCAGAACACCAAGACCCTGGCGGAAGGCATTACCGCCGAGGAACTGAACGTGCTGATCGCCTCTCAGCCCATCGCCGATAAGGATGCCGAGCAGCGCATCAAGCTGAACATCCTGGGCATGCTCAACGAGGCTTACGGCATCACCGAGCGCGACTTCACCCGCGCCGAGATCGAGGTCGTGCCTGCCCACAAGGCCCGCGACATCGGCCTGGACCGCGCTATGATCGGTGCCTACGGCCACGATGACCGCGTGGATGCTTACCCGGCCCTGATGGCCGAGATCGGCATCACAGCTCCGGCCTACACCACCATCTGCGTGCTGACCGATAAAGAGGAGACCGGCTCCGACGGCGTCACCGGCCTGAACAGCATGTACACCTTCCACTTCATCCAGCAACTCTGCGCCGGCCAGGGTGCTGACTACATCACCGCCTGTAAGGCTGGCAAGTGCCTGTCTGCCGACGTTACCGCTGCCTATGACCCGACCTTTGCCGATGCCTTTGAGCCGGACAACGCCACCTATGCAGGCAACGGCGTGGCCATCTACAAATACACCGGAGCCCGCGGTAAGTCCGGCACCAGCGATGCCTGTGCCGAGATGGTCAGCTACCTGACCCGTCTGCTGGAGAAGAATAACGTCGTTTGGCAGATCGGCGAGATGGGCAAGCTGGACCTGGGCGGCGGCGGCACCGTTGCCAAGTACGTGGCCAACCAGGACATCGACACCATCGACATCGGTGTGCCCGTGCTCTCGATGCACGCCCCGTTTGAGGTCGTCTCCAAGGCCGACGTCTACATGGCTTACCTGACCTTCAAGGCTTTCTGCGAGGATGCGGAGTAATTTGTAAAGCTTTATAAACAGTAAAAGGGGACCGACGCAAACGCGCCGGTCCCCTTTATGTTATACGTAAGATAAAAGAAAAAAGCCGCAACCAATGTTGCGGCTTTTTGTGGTGGAGAATACCGGGATCGAACCGGTGACCTCTTGCATGCCATGCAAGCGCTCTCCCAGCTGAGCTAATCCCCCAGAAGTGCGTGTCTTTCGTTACAGCTTACTTAGTATAGCAGACAGGCTTTGCCCTGTCAAGCCTGTTTTTGCAAAAACTGAAAAAAACTGAAAATATTTGCGGGATTTTCGCGCAGGAGCTCCTTGCTATAGCTTTGTAGGGTGCCTATGCTCGCCATCGGCCCGCTGCCTGCGCACCCCGGCTACATACCCGTAGGGGTGGATTCCATATCCGCCCGTGCAATCGAACCAAACAGGCGATACAAATAAAAAAGACCGCAACTTCCGTTGCGGTCTTGATCTGGTGGAGAATACCGGGATCGAACCGGTGACCTCTTGCATGCCATGCAAGCGCTCTCCCAGCTGAGCTAATCCCCCAGACTGTTCAGCGCAGGATGATTTCCTGACGACGCTGATTATTATAGCAAAGGCGGTTGGGTTTGTCAACAGATTTTTGCAAAAAAATCAAAAAGTTTTTCCCGCGCGTAGTATGGGTACGGGGGTGGGGTCGATGCCACGCAGAAAACAGCCGCTAAAACGCCGTACATTCATCAAATTTTACGTATCTGCCACGCTGGTGCTGGCGGCACTGGCCCTAGGGCAGTTCAGCCGCTATGTCAACACCACTGTCAAACCGACCCTGCACCAGCTGGCCGAGTACGAAGCCCGTGCCGCTACCGTGCAGGCGATGCAATCCGCCGTCAGCGCCCAACTGCAAACAATGCCCACGCTGTGCGAAGCCCTCTACATCCAGCGGGGGGAGCTTGTCCAGCTGGACACCGCCCGCGCCAACGCCGCTGAAGTGCAGCTGACCGCGGCCGTGCAGCAAAGTCTGGCCGCCCTGCCGAAAACCGACTATCTGATCCCTTTTGGCAGCCTGACCAACAACAGCCTGCTCAGCGGCCTGGGCCCGGGGTGGGAGTTCACCCTGCAGCCCCAGGGCTATGTGCAGGGGGCTGTCCGGGAAACCGCTGAGTCCCTTTCCATCAACACCACCCGCTGCACCGCCGTGCTGGAGCTGACCGTCACCGTCAATATGGTGCTGGACGGCCGCACCGCGACCCTGACTGTGACTGACACCGTGCCCCTGGCCAGTGTGCTCATCTGCGGTGACACGCCCAGCGCCTATGCCAGTAATTTCGATTGAGTCCGCGCCCGAAATGTGGTATACTATCCCTATATTCAGCAAAATGAAATGGAGCAGACAATGGAACTGGAGCAGGCACGCAAACGCGCTGAAGAGCTGCGCGTTATCATAGAGAAAAATAACCGGCTGTACTACGATCAGGACGCCCCCGAACTGGAAGACTTCGAGTACGACGCCATGACGCGCGAACTGAAAGCCATCGAAAAGGAGTACCCCGAACTGGTCACGGCCAATTCGCCTACCCAGCATGTGGGCGGCACGGCCAGCAGCAAATTCAGCAAAGTGACCCACGCGGTCAAGATGGAGAGTTTACAGGATGCGTTCTCCTTTGACGAGCTGCGGGAGTTCGATGCCCGCGTCCGCGAAGCGGGCGTTAAGCCGGAATATGTCGTCGAGGCCAAGATCGACGGCCTGTCGGTCAGCCTGGAATACCGCATGGGGCAGCTGGTGCGCGGCTCCACCCGCGGCGACGGCGTAGTAGGCGAGGACGTCACCGAGAACATCGCCACCATCAAAGACATCCCCCACGAACTGCCCGACGCCCCCGAATTTTTGGAGGTGCGCGGCGAGGTCTACATGCCTCACAGCGCCTTTTTCAAGCTGAAAGAGCAGCAGGAGCTGGAGGACAAAACGCCCTTTAAAAACCCGCGCAACGCCGCTGCCGGCTCGCTGCGCCAAAAGGACCCCTCCATCACGGCCTCCCGTGGGCTGTCCATCTTTGTGTTCAACCTCCAGCAGTGCGAGGGACGCAGCTTTGTGACCCACCACGAAACGCTGGATTATATCAAGGCGCTGGGCTTTCCGGTCTCGCCGCGCTACAGCGTGTTTGAAAACATCGAGGACGCCATCAAAGAGATTCAGGCCATCGGCGAAGCCCGCGGCACGCTGGAATTTGATATTGACGGCGCGGTCATCAAGGTCAACGACCTGGCCGCCCGCCGCACCTTAGGCAGCACCAACAAGTTCCCGCGCTGGGCCATTGCGTTTAAGTACCCGCCCGAGGTCAAGGAGAGCGTCGTTCGCGACATCGAGGTCACGGTCGGCCGCACCGGTGTGCTGACACCCACCGCCGTGTTTGACCCAATCTTCCTGGCGGGCACCAGCGTGTCCCGCGCCAGCCTGCACAACGGCGACATCATCGCCAACCTGGGCGTTGGCATTGGCGATACCGTCCAGGTACGCAAGGCAGGCGATATTATCCCCGAGGTCATCGCTGTATCGGCCCATCTGCCCGGCGCACAGCCCTTCCAGATGCCCACGGTCTGCCCGTCCTGCGGCGCACCGGTGGTGCATTTGCAGGACGAGACCGCCCTGCGCTGCGTCAACCCCGAGTGCCCGGCCCAGAGCCTGCGCAACCTCATCCACTTTGCCTCCCGCAACGCCATGGCCATCGATGGTCTGGGCGAGGCAGTGGCCATCCAGTTGTCCGACAAGGGGCTGGTACACACGGTTGCGGATCTGTATACCCTGACCGAGGATGACCTGCTGACCCTCGATAAATTCAAGAAAAAGAGCGCCCAGAACCTCCTCACCGCCATCGAGGGTTCCAAGCGCAATAATCTGGATAAGTTGCTGTTTGGCCTTGGCATCCGCAACATCGGCGACAAGGCCGCCGCCCTGCTGGGTGAGCATTTCGGCAGCATGGACGCCCTGCGGGAGGCCGCGCCGGAGCAGATGTGCGAGATCGACGGCTTCGGAGAAGTCATGGCCCAGAGCGTGGTGGAGTTCTTTGCCAAGGACGGTACCAAGGACTTGCTGGCTCGCCTGGCCGCCGCCGGGGTCAACATGCAGTGGACCGGCGAGAAGAAGGGCACTGCCCTGGCCGGTAAAACGCTGGTGGTAACCGGCACGCTGCCCACGCTCTCCCGCCAGGAGGCCGAAGCTCTCATCACCCAAAACGGCGGCAAGGCTGCAGGCTCGGTCAGCAAAAAGACCAGCTACGTGGTCGCCGGTGAGGCCGCCGGCTCTAAACTGACGAAAGCCCAGACCCTCGGTATCCCCGTCATCGATGAAGCAGGACTGTACGCCCTCATCGAAAATGGGGGAGAAGAATAAAAAACAGCACAAACACAAAAGGCCCCCTCACGGCGAGGGAGCCTTCTTTATTTGTAGGGGGTGATGCTTGCAGCGACCTGCAGGCTGGTGCAAGCATCAGCCCCTACACAAGCAGGGTAACTATTTCACCGCCGCTTTCATTAACCACTTTGCCCCGCACACGGCCAGTGCCGCCAGCACGCCCACGGGAAACACCACCATCCACGGCTGCTCTGCCAGCGGGTGCAGCCATTTGTCTACGCTGAAACACCCGCCAATAAGCAAAAAGTATAGCACCCAGCCGCCGGTGCGGCCAAACCGGGTGAGTACGCCTGCCCACACAAGGCCCACCGGCACCGGCAGCACGGCGCAGATCGGCCACACAAAAACCGGGATGCCCCGCCATAACTCGCCAACGGCAAATCGTGGGAAGAACCCATGGTTCACAGCGCCCAGAGCCATAGTAGCTGCAGCGGCGATCACTTCGGCCAGTACGGTCATCCGCAGAATATGCAGGCACAGCCCCGCCAACGATCCACGCCTGCTGGCGCTGAACTGCAGCAGCAGGGGAAAGTTGCTGCACAGGTACACGACCCCCAGCACACAGCAAAGAACCACGGTCAAAATCATACCCACCACGCCGGGCAGCAACACCAGCGCTTCGGGGTCATCCTCGGTGGCGGCTATCATCAGTGCGGTCACTTCGACCACCAGTACCGGGAACAGCGCGGCGGGCACCGCCAGCCAAAGGTCCGACGCTTCAAAGCGCAGGCAAGCGGAAATCATTCGTTTCATCACAAACACCTCACATCAGCGCACCGCTATGTGGCGCAGTGCCCGCAGGGCGGCGGCCATCAACAGGCAGCCAGCCACGACCAGCGCCGCGCAGTAGGGCACAAACCACTGCGGACAAAAGTACGCCAGCAGCATAAACACAAAGATCTGGGCAAACGCCACAATATACAAAAGGATCTTTGCGGTCAGGCACAGCGTCCGCGGCCAGGCGGCGGGCAAGGCTGTACCGGCCGCAGAGCCGGTCGCCGCCAAAAACAGCATTAGGCAAAAGCCACCCACTGGGTGCAGCCCGCATTGCAGCAAAAATACATTGCGTCCGGCTGGTTCATTCATCGGCATCCACAGCGAAAGCTGGGCCGCCAGCACGGTAAAAGCCTCGGCAAACAGACTGCCCACCACCCAAAGCACCAAAATGGCCCGGCGGATGCTTTGCCGCGTGGCGCCAAAACTCAGCGCCAGCTGACTGTAGGCAGCGGAAAACTGCCAAAACGAAATGTACAGAAAAATGCCATACAAAAAGCAGAAAGAAATTGCATAATCGGAGAAGATGACCATCTTCGTCAGCCCGCCTAACACCAGGGTGCCAAAGTAAAACAGGGTAGCAATGCCCAGCATCTGGGCAAGCGGCCAGGCAAAAAAGCGCAGCGTTTTAACAGTGCCTTTCATCGCTTAGCCCTCCCGATGTTCCTGGAGTTCTTGCTCGTGGCCGCACAGCGCCACAAACACCTTTTGCAGGGGCAGGCTCGTGCAATCTACATCCAGCCCCTTGGCGGCCATGGTCTCGGCAGGCACCCGCACCACGCAGGACTTCTGCCGCCCCAATGTTTCGGTATGCAGGATGTTCAGCCCGGCGCAGGCTTCGTTCACCACATCGTCCCGCCCGGTCACGGCGCAGAACTGCGCCAGCAGTTCGTCGGCATCGCAGGCCTCGATCAAGCGCCCCTCTTTCATGATGAGCACCTTCTCAAACACGTTCGAGGCTTCCTCCAAAATGTGGGTGGAGATAACGAACGTACGCCCGGTCTCGGCGTAATCGTCCAGCAGCAGGCGGTAAAAATCCTCCCGCGCTACCACGTCCAGCCCGGCTACCGGCTCATCCATAAAGGTGATGGGGGCGCGGCTGGCCAGCGCTAGCACGATGGTCAGCATGCTGGCCATGCCCTTGGACAGGGCGCTGATCCTCTTTTTGGGGGCCAGCTTAAACTGTGTTATCAGCTTTTGGGCATAGGCTTCGTCCCAATGGGGATAAAACAGCCGCCCGGCGTTCAGGTAATCCTTCACTTTCAAGGCGTTGTTCATCCCGCCGACGGTGCTGCCTAATTCCCGGCTGAAGCACAGCTCGCCCAGCACAGCCTCATTCTCCCACACAGGCGCGCCGCCGTAGGTCACGGTGCCCGCATCCACCGGCATCTGCGCCGTCAGGGCTGAGAGCAGTGTCGTCTTGCCCGCGCCGTTGCGGCCGATCAGCCCGTAGATGTGCCCAGGCTCCAGCGTCAGGTCTACATGGTCCAAAGCGTCCAGCGTGCCGTAGCGCTTGCAAAGGCTTTGGGCTGTTAAAACTTTTGCTTCCATCATTTACTCCTTCTCGCTGGCCTGGGCCAGCATGGCCTGCAGTTCCGCAGGGGTGATGCCAATGTTCTTAGCTTCGGCCGCCAGGGGGCGGACATACTGCTCAAAAAATGTCTGCTTGCGCTTGGCGCGTATCTTTTCAGCCGCGCGGGGGGCTACAAACATGCCAATGCCGCGGCGCTTGTACAGGATGCCGTCCTCGGTCAGCAGGTTCAGGCCTTTGGCCGCCGTGGCCGGGTTGATGCACAAAGTACGCGCCAGCTCGTTGGTGCTGGGAACCTGCGTATCCTCGGGGTAGATGCCGCGCAAGATGCCATCCTCCAGCATTTTGGCAATCTGCAGATAAATCGAAGTCTGTTCATTCAATGTCGGGGGCAAGTGCTCACCGCCTTTCCATACATGGTTGAGTGGTTCATTACTTGTGTAATTAACCATAGCACCTGAGCGGCGTTTTGTCAAGCATTTGTCTGTAATTTTTGGCGGTGGGTTCTGTATCCGCCCCGCCGCACATACAGTGGCAGTGTGAGGTGAAGCGAAAAATGGACGAGTATTATCGCCTGGCACAATGTCTGCCCCAGCCCTACGCGGCCGAGCTGGCCGCCCTGCCCATACGCTGTGCGCCCTATGTGCAGGAGATCCGCCTGCGGGCCGGGCAGTCTATGTTGTTTACGGTCAATGGCCGGGTAAGCCCGGCGGCCAAGTACCTGCCCCGGGCGGACAGGCTGCGCAGGCTCACAGCCAAAGAGGTGCAGGACTGTTTCCAGCACCTTTGCAGGGATTCGGTCTTTGCCTATGAAGAAGAACTCCGCCAGGGCTTTTTCACCATCCGCGGCGGCTGCCGGGTGGGCGTGGCGGGCAGCTGGGGGCCGGGCGGCTTCTCTGCAGTAACCTCCCTCAACCTGCGTATTGCCCGGCCCATCACCTGCGGCCTGCCGCCTGAAGTGCCCGCATTTTTGCAGAAAAACACCGGCGGCTTACTGGTGGCCGGCCCACCGGGCAGCGGAAAAACAACGTTCCTGCGCACGCTCATCCGCTATCTCTGCGAAAAAGATGCCCTTGTCAGCGTCATCGACGAGCGGGGTGAGCTATTGGCCGGGGAGAGCGATGGCTTTACCGCCGGGGCGGATGTGCCCTGCGATGTCTACACCCGCTTTCCCAAGGCACAGGCCGTCTGCATGGCACTGCGCTGCATGAACCCGCAGTACATCGTCTGCGACGAGCTGGGCACCGCCGCCGATGCCGCCGCGCTGGAAGAAGGTATCGCCTCGGGGGCGACCTTCCTCGCCTCCGTCCACTGTGATGCTCCCGAAAGCCTGACCCGCAAGCCCCAATTGGCGCGGCTGCTGGCTACGGGGGCCTTTGGCGCGGCAGTGTTCCTTACAGGCCGCAGCCGTCCCGGCACAGGGGCCCAGTGGGTGGAGCTATGACGGCGCGGCTTCTGGGCACGCTGCTGCTGGCCTGCGCCGGGGCCGGGCTGGGTGCCTGCGGTGCTGTGCGGCGGCAGGCGGTGGAAAAGCGCATCCGCCTGATGTCCCGCCTGTGGACTTACTTAGAAGAATTGCTGACCTGCCGTGCCCTGACCGGCCCCATGCTGCTGCACGCCGCTGCCGAAAACCCCGCCTTTGCGGCGCTGGCCCTCCCGGCGGATAGCGATTGTACGCTGTCGGCCTTACCCCTGCCAAACTTGCCCAAAGCGCTGGCAGGGGAGCTGCACGCCAGCCTGACCGCCCTGGGGCACAGCGACCGCGCTGCTGCCTGTGCCGAACTGCGCCGCATGGCGGACCTCTGCCGCCGGGAAGCCGACCGCCAGGCTGACCGCGCGGCCCGTGCAATGGCGCTGTGGCCGCGCCTGGGCGGCTGTGCGGGGCTGCTGCTGGCCATCCTTTTGTGGTGAAGAAGATGGATATTGATCTCGTTTTCAAGATCGCTGCCACCGGTATCATCGTGGCCGTGCTCAACCAGCTGCTCATCCGCTCCGGACGGGAGGATCAGGCCATGATGACCACGCTGGCAGGACTGATCGTGGTGTTGAGCATGCTGGTGCGGCAGATCAGTGACCTGTTTGTGCTCATCAAAGCACTGTTTGAACTGTGATGCGCTATGCTGATCTTTCGACTTGCCGCGCTGACCTTTACCGCCGCCGTGCTCTGCCTGACCCTCAAAAAGGACCAGCCCGCCTTCGCGTTCCTCGTCTCCGTCTGTGCGGCGGCAGGAGTGCTGGCGGCAGTACTGCATCAGGCCCAGCCGGTGCTGGATTGGCTGGATACCTGGGGCGGCTATTTCCAGGGGGCCGGGCTGGGGTGCCTGGTGCGCGTTTTGGGCATCGCGCTGGCGGCGCAGTTTGCCGCCGATACCTGCCGCGAGGCCGGCATGGCCGCCGCGGCCACCGCTGCCGAACTGGGAGGGCGCATCCTGGCACTTTTGCAGGCCCTGCCACTTTTGCAAGAACTGCTGGATTGCTTTGCGGGCTACTTGCAATAGCCGCCGCGCTGCCCCTGACTGCCGGGGCGGAAAGCTTACAGCAAAATGCTGCCCGACTTTTGGACGGTATGCCCACCCTACAGCAGGCCGCAGGCTGGGGCTTTGCCGAATTGTGGCAGATGGCGAAAGATTACCTTGCCGCCAACATCGGCGAGCCACTGGCCTTTGGCTTGCGGGCGGCAGGGTACTTGCTGGTGGCGGGCGTGCTGGGCCTGCTGGCCGGGGCCAACAACTGGAGGCGCTGCATTGACGCCGTCGCCGTGCTGGGCTTCGCCGCCATGAGCTTGGCGGCGGGCATCGACCTGGTGCGCGCCGCGGGGGACACGGCGCAAGATTGCCAGAACTACCTTATCGCCTTCGTGCCGGTCTACAGCGGTATTGCGGCGGCAGGCGGGCAGACCGCCGGGGCACTGGTCTACAGTGGTATGTTCTTCGCCATGGCACAGTTTTTGGCAGCGGTCATCGGCAAACTGCTTTTGCCGGTGCTGGAAATTTACTTCTGCTTTGCGGCCTGTGCCTGCGTCTGGGGCAGCCGCGCGGTGGAGGAAGCCGCCGCCCTTTTCTCCAAGTGCCTGCATTGGCTGTTAAAGGTCTGCGGCGCGGTGTTCAGCTTTGTGCTGGGCCTGCAAAGCGTGCTGGCTGGCACGGCGGATTCCGCCGCCCTGCGCACCGGCAAAAGTGTCTTGCAGGGCGCAGTGCCGGTGGTGGGGGATGCCGCCGCTGCGGCCCTGACCGGCGCGGCCGCCGCCGTGCAGCTGCTCAAAGGCTCGCTGGCCTTAGCGGCACTGCTGGCGCTGGGGGCATCCTTTACGCCGATACTATTACACTGCCTTTTGTACAGTCTGGCCTTTTCCGGTGCAGGCATTGCCGCACTGGCAGGCGGGCAAAAGCAGTGCGGACGGCTGTGCCGTTTGTATGCCGAGGGCGCGGGGCTGTGCGGCTCGGTGCTGGTGCTTTACTTTTTCCTCGTGTTTTTATCCACGGCGCTTTTACTGCTTACAGGAAATGGGGTGTAAAAATGGCTGCTGTGCGTTCGGCTGCCTTTGGCTGCTGTGTGCTTTCCACCGTGGCAGGGCTGGTGCGGATATTCTGGCCGGAAAACGGCTTCAAACCTGTCATAAATGCGGTGCTGGCTTTGTATATTATAACGGCGGCGGTGCAGATCATCCGTGTGGCGGATTGGGCGGGCATTGCTGCCGAGTTGGCCCCGGCATCCGACAGTTCGTCCGTATCCGACAGCGAGGTCGGCGCTTACCGCCGCACTCTGACCGACGAAGCCGCCGCCCAGGCGTTGCGGGATGTCCTTGCCGCCAGCGGCATCGAAGCGGCCATTGCCCGTACGGATACCGGCTGGCAGGTCACGCTGGTGCATGCAGCGGACGGCCAAAAGGCCGAAGCCCTGCTTGCGGCCAACTGCGGCACGATCCCCTATGAAATCACGGCAGGGGGGACGGCGCCATGAAAGTGGACCTTTCCGCCCTGTGGCAAACCCTTACCAAACGTACCGCCGCCCTGCTGGCTGACGAGCAAAAGCGTACCGGCCTGTTGGTGGCGGTGGGACTGCTGGGCCTTGTCCTGCTGGGTGTTTCCAGCTGGCTGCCCGCTAAATCCAAGCCCGAAACCACCGCCCCAATGCCGCAAAGCACGATCACCTCGGACTACGAAGCCCACCTCGAAGCCCGCCTGCAAACGCTTATCTCCAATCTTGCCGGGGCGGGCGAGACCCGTGTGATGGTCACCCTGCAATGCGGCGAGGAGAGCATCTACGCCGCCGACACCGAGACTTCCGCCGACGGCACCGCTGCCAGCAAGCATGTCATCACGGGCGGCACCGGCCTTGTTGAAACTATCCAGACGCCCCAGGTGCAGGGCGTGGCCGTGCTCTGCCAGGGCGGCGAAGACCCCGCTGTCCAGACGCGCATCACCGCCCTGGTACAGGCGTTGACTGGGGTGGGGGCCAACCATGTTACTGTGGCGGCGCTGGCCGACGCAATACCCCACAACTGACCCAAGGGAGGGACTGCTATGAAACCGAATCCCGCAAAAAAGAACCGTACCCGGCAGGCTACGGCGGCTGTTCTGGCCCTGGCGCTGGGGGCGGCTGTCTACCTGAACTGGTCCTTTGCCCGAGCCGCACCCCAGGATCTAACGGTGGGTGCGATTGCCGACGGTACCGCGCAGGAGGTCTCCGCCGTCATTGACCCGCTGACCGATGACACCGCCGTAGAAACCGCCGCGGCTGTGGACACCACCGATACCCAGGCCCCCACCGGCAAAAACTACGGGGAGGCCCAGATGGTCAGCGTAAGCAAAGATTCGGGCGCAGAGTTTTTCGAGTCTGCCCGCCTGGCCCGCACAAAAGCCCGGGATGAAGCACTGGACACTCTGAAAAAATCCCTGAAAGACGCCAAACTCAGCGATGCTGAGAAGAAAAAGCTGACAGAGGACCTGGCCGCGCAAGTAAGCAGCATCACTCTTGAAACCAAGCTGGAAACTTTAATAAAATCCAAAGGCTTTGCCGATTGCGTGGTGGATTTAGAGGGCAAAAAAGCCAACGTTACCGTCATGACAGAAAACGACGCCCTCACTGCCGCCGAGGTCACCCGCATCCGGGATGCCCTGCTCAGCCAGTGCGAAGGGCTGGCGGCCCAGGACATCACGATCGTAGAAGTAAAATAACCGTGAAAACTTGTGTATCGGTTGCAAATGGTATGGTTTTGTGGTAAACTAAACTATACTATCTAAAATGGCGGCAATTGTAAGCTGCAACAGCAGTTTTGCAAACCGCATGCAACGGGAGGGTACACAACATGGATGTACAGAAGACCATCGGCGGCAGCTTGCAAATATCTACCGAAGTTCTTGCTAAGATCGCCAGGCTGGCGGCCCTGGAAATTGACGGCGTGGCCGAAGTGACGACCGGCGGCAGCCAGAATGTCCGCGGCCTGCTGGGCCGTACCGGCTTGCAGAAGCCGGTCAACGTGGTGCTGGAGGATGGCATTGCCACCGTTACCGTACACCTGACCGCTGTATACGGCAGCAAGATCATGCCCCTTTGCGAGAAAGTGCAGGAAAATGTCAAGCAGACCATCCAGAACATGACCGGCATCACGGTGGCCCGCGTGGATGTGCTGGTCGTCGGCCTGGCCGAGCCTGCCGCCCAGGCCTGAGCGTTTAGTAGAGAATTCGTAGAGAAAAGGAAAGACAGGAACCAAGTATGGAAAAAAAGCAGACCCGCCGCGAATCCCGCGAGACGGCGTTTCTGACGGCATTTGCCGCCACCTTTGAGCCGGAGACCCCGCTGGTGCCCGCCGAAACCGAATCGGCCGCACCGGATGCCTTCGCCACCCAGCTGCTGGCCGCGATGAACGACCACGCCGCCGAACTCGACGAGATCATCACCGCCCATCTCAAGGGCTGGACGCTGGCCCGCGTGCCCCGCGTCAGCCTGGTGGCCCTGCGCCTCGGCTTGGCTGAGATGCTGTATGGCGAGGAGCAGAAGACCGGTGTCGCCATCAACGAAGCTGTTGAGCTTGTCAAAAAGTACGGAGCTGACAACGACTACCAGTTCGTCAACGGCCTGTTGGGTGCCGTTGCACGGGAGTGCGGCGAGCAGCCTGTTGCCGAAGCCGCCCAGCCGCAATGCTGACGCTGGGCATCGATACCAGCAATTATGCAACCTCTCTGGCTGTGTTTGACACAAACGCCGGAGAGGTTGTTTGCGATTGCAAAAAGTTTTTGCCGGTCAAGGCGGGCCAGCTGGGCCTGCGCCAAAGTGACGCACTGTTCCACCACACCGCCGCCCTGCCGGACCTGCTGGCTGAACTTGGCACCAAAGCAGATCTGACCCAAATCGGCGCGGTGGGCGTTTCCGCCAAGCCCCGCCCGGTGGAGGGCTCCTATATGCCCTGCTTTTTGGCGGGCGTCAACGCCGCTGCGGCCTTTGCGCTGGGCAAGGGCATCCCACTGATACACACCTCCCACCAGCAGGGGCATATCGCCGCTGCCCTGTTTGCCACAGGGGAACGTGAGCTGTTCGAGCAGGAAAACCTTGTTTTCCACGTCTCCGGCGGCACCACGGACCTTTTGCTCTGCCAAGGGGCCGAGCGCATCACGCCGCTGGGTACCAGCCAGGATCTCTACGCCGGGCAGGCGGTGGACCGCTTGGGCGTTAAGCTGGGCTATCCGTTCCCGGCGGGCGTCTATGTCAGTGAGCAGGCGGCCCAGTGCACTGAGAAAGTGCACCCCAAAGTCAGCGTAAAGGGTGTCAACTGCAGCCTTTCCGGGCTGGAAAACCAGTATACCAAATTGCTGACCGAAGGTAAGGATCCCGCCTACGTCTGCAAATACTGCCTGATCTGCGTGGCCGAAACGCTGACCCGCATGGCCCGCGCTGCGCTGGAAAACCATCCCGGCCTGCCTGTGGTGTTTGCCGGCGGCGTGATGAGCAGCGACCTCATCCGCACCTACGTATCGGCCCGAGTGCCCGGCGCACGGTTCGTGCCCGGTAAATTCGCCAGCGATAACGCCATCGGCGTGTCGATCCTGGCCGCAAGGGAGCAGGGAGCATGGCAGACTACATCAATGTAACCAGCCTGAACCGCCTGGCCAGGCAGGTGCTTGCCCAGTGCGAGCCGCTGAACGATTTGATCGTCTGCGGCGAGATCTCTGGTTTTGTGCGCCACTACAAAAGCGGCCATATGTACTTTACCTTAAAGGACGAGACCGCCAGCGTAAAAAGCGTGATGTTTCGTAATTCTGCCCAGCTGCTTAACTTCCAGCCGCAGAACGGCATGCTGGTGCTGGCCTACGGCCACGCCACCATTTACGAGCGGGACGGTGCGTTCCAGCTGTACGTGGATTATATGAAGCCCTTTGGCGCCGGTGCGGCCCAGATGGCCTTTGACGCCCTGTACAAAAAGCTGGACGCCGAGGGCCTTTTCGCCCCCGAGCGCAAACGTCCGCTGCCGCCGGTGCCCCAGTGCATCGGTGTGGTCACCAGCAAGACCGGCGCAGCCTGGCAGGATGTGCAGAACGTCATCGGCCGCCGCTGGCCGATGGTCAAGCTGCTGCTGGCCCCTGTCAACGTGCAGGGCATCGAAGCCGAGCGCAGCATCGTGGCGGGCATCCGCGCACTGGATGCGGATAGGCGCCCGGACTTGATTTTGGTCACCCGAGGCGGCGGCAGTAAGGAGGATCTCTGGGTCTTCAACAGCGAGCGCATCGCCCGCGCTGCCGCGGCCTGCCGCAAACCCGTAGTTTCCGCTGTCGGGCACGAAATCGACACCACCATTTTGGACTATGTGGCCGACCTGCGTGCACCGACCCCCTCGGCGGCCGCCGAACTCTGTGTGCCGGACCGGGAAGAATGGCGACAGAAAATATTCATTTTACAGCAAAATATTCAAAAAAATATACAGAATCGCTGCGAAGTATGCTATAATAAGGTAAACGCCCTGGCAGCATCCCAGACCATGCAGCGCCAGAAACAGGCTATGCAGCGCAGGGAAACTGACCTTGCCCGCCTGAGCGAGGCTGTGCAGGGCGCCGCCGTCCGCCGCTTTACGGACGCCGAGACGAGCCTGCGCCACGCCGCCGCGATGGCCGAATCGCTGAACCCCTACGGCGTGCTGGCCCGCGGCTATGCCATGGTCGAGAAGGACGGCACGGTCAGCGAGGTCGCCGCACTGCAGCCGGGCGACGCCATCACCCTGCGCGGTGCGGCCGTCCGGGCCGATTGCGTGGTGCAGAGCGTGCACAAAAACGCGCAGGGAGGTATGACCCTATGAAACAGCCAAAATCCTTTGAAGAAGGCCTGACCCGTCTGCAGGAATTGCTGACGGCACTGCAGGATGAATCCACGCCGCTGGCGCAGTCCGTCAAACTGTATGCCGAGGCGGCGGGACTTATCAGCTATTGCAAGCAGACGCTGGACGCAGCCAAGCTGCAGATCAATGAGATCGATGCCAGCCTGCTGGCAAAGGCGGAGGACGTGCAATGAATTACGAGGACTATAAGGCTAAGTTTACCGCCTGGGCTGCCCTGACCGAGCAGCGCCTGGGCGAACTGTGCGATGAATTTCTCCCCCCACACGAGGAAATTGCAAAAGCTGCCCGCTACAGCCTGCTGGGCGGCGGCAAACGCATCCGCGCCGTGCTGGCGCTGGCCGCCTGTGAACTGAGCGGCGCCGCGCCGGAAAAGGCGTTGGACTACGCCTGCGCGCTGGAAATGCTGCACTGCTATTCGCTCATCCACGACGACATGCCCTGCATGGACAACGATGATTTCCGCCGCGGCCGCCCTAGCTGCCACAAGCAGTTTGGCGAATCCACGGCCCTGCTGGCGGCGGATGCTTTGGTCACCGCCGCATTTGAGGTCATCGCCCACGCGGACCTGCCCGCCGAGAGCCGGGTAGAAGCCGCCGCCATTCTGGCCAAAGGGGGCGGTGCCCGTGGTATGCTCTACGGGCAGGAACTTGACAAACATTACGAGACCATTCGTGCCACTGAGGACCAGCTGTTAGAACTGCACTGCAACAAGACTGGTGCACTCATCATCGTAGCAGTGGAACTGGGCTGTACGGCTGCCAATGCCGCGCCCGCCCTGCGCAAGGCCCTTGTGCAGTATGCGGCCGAAGTGGGCCTTGTGTTCCAGATCGTGGACGACATCCTCGATGTGACCTCTACCACCGAAGAGCTGGGCAAGCCCGTCGGCAGCGATGCCGATAACGACAAAACGACCTTTATCACCCTCTACGGCCTGGACGGGGCACGTGCGCTGGCAAAGCAGCATAACGATACCGCCATGGCGGCCCTGGATGGGTTTGGTGCGCAGGAGGATTTCCTGCGCTTGCTGGCAGGGGAACTGCTGCAGCGCAAAAAGTAAAAACAGACGAATCCCGCACGCGCCGCCAAAACGGCCCTGCGGTTTTGCCAATAGGAAGTGAGGATACCATGCCACTGCTGCACGCCGCGCTGGGGTGGAACTACGTGCTGGTAACAGCGCTGTGCGGTTCTTTTCTGGCGCAATTCATCAAGGTGATCCTGAACCTTTTCATCTTCCATCGTTTTATCCCGGAGCGTATGTGGGGTGCGGGCGGCATGCCCAGCTCCCACTCGGCCACCGTATGCGCCATGGTAGTGGCTACCGGGCGCTACTGCGGCGTCACTTCGACAGAGTTCGCCCTTGCGGCGGTCGTGTCCATCATCGTTATGTACGATGCCATGGGTGTGCGCTACGAAACGGGCGAGCAGGCCAAACTGCTGAACCGGATGTTTAACGAGTGGATGGACCAGGGCGTGAACGCCCTGCCGTTCCTGGGTGGTAAAAAATTAAAGGAAATGGTCGGCCATACCCCGATCGAAGTGCTGACGGGTGCTGTACTCGGCATCGCACTTGGGTTTGCAATGCCCATGGTATGAGCGCGTAAATTTACAGCGAGGTGCTTATCAATGACCTATCCGCTTTTAGGGCGCATCCAGGCGCCCGGCGATGTGAAGCGGCTGCAGGAGAGTGAACTGCCTGCCCTGTGCGAGGAAATTCGTCAATTTTTGATCGAGAGCGTTTCCGCAACAGGGGGGCACTTGTCCTCCAACCTGGGTGTGGTAGAGCTTACGGTGGCTCTGCACCGCGCCCTGGACCTGCCGCAGGATAAAATTTTGTTTGACGTTGGCCACCAGTGCTATACTCATAAACTGCTCACCGGCCGCATGGCTGGCTTTGCTGAGCTGCGCCAGAAAAACGGCCTGTCCGGTTTCCCCAACCCGAAGGAAAGCCCCTGCGATACCTTCATTGCAGGTCATGGCAGCGCGGCGCTGTCCACCGCCATCGGCATTGCCCGTGCCAAAAAGCTTAAAGGTGAGCCGGGCAAAGTGGTCGTCATCGTGGGCGACGGTGCCTTTACGGGCGGCATGGTCTACGAGGGCATGAACAACGTCAGCCAGCTGAACAACCTGATCTGCATCCTGAACGACAACAAGATGTCGATCTCGAAAAACGTCGGCCAGATGGCCAATTATCTGACCAAACTGCGCACCGACCCAAAATATTTCCACGTTAAGGCCCAGATGGAAACCGCGCTGGAGCGTATTCCTGTGGCGGGCAATGCCATGGTCAAGGTGCTGCAGGGCGGCAAACAGCTGGTGCGCCGGGGCATCTACCACTCCACGATGTTCGAGGAGATGGGCTTCCAGTATATCGGCCCTGTGGACGGCCACGATGTGCTGCTGATGGAACAGATGTTCACGAACTTGCAGGAGCAGTTCGCCCCCATCTTCCTGCACGTGGTCACCCAAAAAGGTAAGGGCTTAAAGCCCGCCGAGGAAAACCCCGGCGAGTTCCACGCCGTTTCTTCCATCGATTTAAGCCACCTGACCGACCCGGAGCTGTCTCCCAAGGATTCCTTCTCGACGGTGTTCGGCTCCACATTGGCCGAGATCGGCGACGATGTGCCGGAACTCTGCGCTATCACGGCGGCTATGAAGTACGGCACCGGCCTCAACTTCTTCAAGCACCGCCACAAAGAGCGGTTCTATGATGTCGGCATGGCCGAGGAGCACGCCGTCAGCTTTGCAGCGGGCTTGGCCAGCCAAGGGCTGCTGCCCACGGTGGCCATCTACTCTACCTTTTTCCAGCGTGCCTACGACCAGATTATCCACGATGTCAGCCTGATGCACCTGAACGTGCTGTTTGGCGTTGACCGTGCGGGCCTTGTCCCTGGCGACGGCGAGACCCACCAGGGTATCTACGACCCGGCTTTCTTCAGCCAGATCGGCATCCCCGTATTCGCCCCCGCCAACTATGCGGAGCTGAAATACTGGCTGCCGCACCTTGTCAAGGATATGACCGGTCCCCGCGCCATCCGCTACGCCCGCGGCAATGAGAAAGAAGCCCTGGCGGCTCTTGGCTGCACGGGCAACCTGTTTGATAAGATCGACACCCGGCCGGGCGCGAAAGTCGCCCTCGTCAGCTATGGCGCCGAAAGTGAAGAAATCATCGCTGCCACCGATTTGCTGCTGCAAAAGAAAGTGGCCGCTGACGCCTACAAGCTGACCCGCATCTTCCCGCTGCCGGAAGGTCTGTGCGAAGCCTTGGCCGATTACGATACGATTTTGTTTGCCGAGGATGCCATCCGCACCGGCGGCATCGGCCAGCAGCTGGGCTTTGCCCTGCAGCAGGCCGGCTGGCAGGGAAAATACCTGCTGCACGCTGTCGATAATTCCCATCTGCTCCACGCCAGTGTGGCAGAGCTGCGCAAAGACCAAAACCTGGATGCCGCCGCCTTGGCTGCGGACGTCCTTGCCTGTATAAAGTAAGGAGAACCCAAGCATGAGTAAGATCCGTCTTGACCAGTACCTTTGCCAGAACGGCCTTGTCCAAAGTCGAGAGCGCGCCAAAGCCCTCATCATGTCCGGCATTGTATTTGTGGACGAGCAGAAGGTGGATAAGGCCGGTGAGATGATCAGCCCCGACGCTAAAGTCGAAGTGCGCGGGCACGATATCGGCTATGTCAGCCGCGGTGGTCTTAAACTGGAAAAGGCGATGCAGGTCTTTCCCATGCGGCCGGATGGCAAAGTCTGCATGGACATAGGTGCCTCCACCGGCGGCTTTACCGACTGCATGCTGCAAAACGGCGCGGTAAAAGTTTACGCGGTGGACGTGGGCTACGGCCAGCTGGCCTGGAGCCTGCGCACCGATGAGCGCGTCGTCAACATGGAACGCACCAACATCCGCAATGTAAAGCCCGAGGACTTGTCAGAGCCGGTGGCGTTCTTCAGCGTTGATGTATCGTTTATTTCGCTCAAACATATCTTCCCGGTGGCTGATGCCATTACCACGCCGGACGCCGTAGGCGTCTGCCTGGTCAAGCCCCAGTTTGAGGCCGGGCGCGAGAAAGTAGGAAAAAAAGGCGTCGTGCGTGAGCCTGCCACCCACCGTGAGGTGCTGGAGATGGCCCAGGGCTATGCCATGGCCAACCATTTTACCCCGGCGGGCCTGGATTTTTCGCCCATCAAGGGACCCGAGGGCAACATCGAGTTTTTGATGTACGTGCAGCACTGCGAAAATCCGCAGCCGCTGCCTGAGAGCCTGATCGAGCAAACCGTGGCCAAAGCCCACGAAACGCTGGATAAGGCCCCGAATCTGCACTGAGTAAGAGGGTGTACCCGCAATGACGGTTTTACTGGTAACAAACCCTACCAAGGACAGCGGCTATGCAGTCACCGGCCAGGCGGCCGCGCTGCTGCATGAGTTGGGTGTGGCCGTGGTCATGGCCCAGCCGGTCTTTGAATCCAAGGTGCCCATCCGCTTTCTGCCTGAGGAAGAAGCCTACCGCGAAGCCGATTTCGTCATCACCATCGGCGGTGACGGTACGCTGCTGAAAGCCGGGCTGGACTGTGTGCATTATGGCAAGCCGGTGCTGGGGGTCAACCTGGGCCGCACGGGTTTTTTGGCCACCTGCGAGGTGGAGGAAATGCCCGAAAAGCTGCGTCTGCTGGCCGAGGACCGCTATACCCTCGACCCGCGCGGCCTGCTGCTGGCCAGGTCTGCCAACGGCTGGCAGGCCGAAGCCATCAACGATGTGGTGCTTTTCGGCCGCACCCGCATGCACCCGATGGACTATAAAGTCTACTGCGACGGCTGCTTTGTCAGCAGCTACCGCAGCGATGGCTTGATCCTGGCAACGCCCACCGGCTCCACGGCCTACTCCTTCTCAGCGGGCGGCCCAGTGCTGGATGCCGCCGCTGATGTGGTGGTGTTGACGCCTGTCTGCGCCCACAACGCCCAGGTGGCCCCGCTGGTGTTTGCCGCAGGCCGCAGGCTGGAGCTGGTGGCTGATGCCGAAAACCGCGATACCTGCTATGCCTGCGCTGACAGCACCGCCCAGTGCGATCTGCAGCCCGGCGATGTACTTACCGTAACAGCTGCGCCCCAAAAATTGCAGCTGATCACATTTTATGATTCCGAGCAGTTCCACGCCATTGAAAATAAATTGATGAGGAGTTGATCTCACTTGAAAAGCGCGCGTCATCAGGCAATTCTCGATCTGATCGAAAAACATCCCATCGACCGTCAGGAGGACCTGCTGGCCCACCTGCGGGAGGAGGGGTTCGATGTGACCCAAGCCACCGTTTCCCGCGACATCCGTGACCTGCAGTTGGTCAAGGTGGCCGATGCCGACGGCCATTACCGTTACATGCCCGCCGCAGCCTCCGGCAAGGTGACCCATTCGCCCAGCCGGTTCGAGATGATCTTCCGCGAGTCAGTCCTCAAGGTCGACTACGCCGGGCATCTGGTGCTGGTCAAGTGCTTCTCCGGCATGGCCAACGCCGCCTGCGAAGTGTTTGACGCCAAACAGTGGAATGGGGTTGTCGGCACGCTTTCCGGCGACGATACGTTCTTTATCCTCATGCGTACCGAGGATGGCGCGGCCGAGATCTGCAAGTCTTTGCAGCAGTATGTCCGCCGCGGCTAAGCAAAGCATAACAACGGACGGGGGAGGGCTGGCCCATGCTGGCAAACCTGAAAATTGAAAATGTAGCCGTGATCGAAAAAGCCGAGGTGAATTTCACCCCCGGCTTTAACGTGCTTACCGGCGAGACCGGCGCAGGCAAATCGATCCTGATCGATTCCATCAACGCCATCCTGGGCAACCGCACCTCGCGGGAACTGGTGCGCAGCGGCGCACAGAAAGCCTGCATCTGGGCAACCTTTGAAAATATCCCCCAGTCGGTGAAAAAGCAGCTGGAAAAGTGCGGCTATGAGGCCAACGACGACCTTTTGCTCTACCGCGAGATCAACGCCGAGGGCAAGGGAAGCTGCCGCGTCAACGGCATGCCCGCTACCGCCGCCGTCGTGCGGGATATTTCCGCAGGGCTGCTGTCCATCCACGGCCAGCACGACAGCCAAAGCCTGACGAATCCTGCCCTGCACCTGGGTCTGCTGGACCAGTATGCCCAGAACCGTGATTTGTTTGCAGATTACTACCGCCGCTACCGCGAGCTGGTCACCGTCAAGCGTCAGCTGGACGCCCTCAATGCCAGCGAGGCCGACAAGCAGCGCAAGATCGAAGCACTGACCGCTGAAATCGACGCCATCGATGCCGCCGCATTGCAGCCCGGTGAGGAGAAAAACCTGCAGGAGCGCAAGACCGTCATCACCCACGCCCAAGGCATTTTGGACGGCATCACCGCCGCCCACCTAGCGCTGGCAGGGAACGAGGACGGTGAACAGCCCGGTGCCGCCGACTTGTTGGGCGGCGCGGTTGAGGGCTTGCAGAACAGCGCCCGGCTGGACGAAACGCTGGCCCCGCTGTCCGAACGCCTCAACGATTTGTACTATAGCGCCCGCGACCTGGCCACCGAGCTGGCCGACCGCCTGGACGCCTACGGCTTTGACCCTGGCGAGCTGGACATGATCGAGGGCCGCCTCGACACGATCTACCGCATTAAGCAAAAGTTTGGCATGGAAGTGGAAGAACTGCTGGCCCGGCGGGAAGCCGCCGCGGCGGAGTTGGAAAACTTCCAGTCCTCTGGCCAAAAGATTGCCGAACTGAAGACTCAGGTGCAGGCCTTATATGCCGACGCCAAAAAGGCCGCGGAAGCCCTGACCCAGAGCCGCTTAAAGGGCTTTACGGCAATGAATAAAGAGATGCGGGCGGCGCTGGAATTTCTGAACATGCCGGGCATCCGCTTTGCCCTCAAGCATGCACGGGGGCCGCTGTCCTCCCACGGGCAGGATACGGTGGAATTCCTCATCTCCACCAACCCTGGCGAGGACCCCAAGCCCCTGGCCAAAATCGCCTCGGGCGGTGAGCTTTCCCGTATTATGCTGGCGTTCAAGAGTGCCCTGGCCGACCGCGACGCCCTGCCCACCGTCATCTACGATGAGATCGACACCGGTGTTTCCGGCCTGGCGGCGGGGCGCATCGGCCAGCTGCTGCACCAGACAGCGGCAGGCCATCAGGTGCTTTGCATCACCCATACGCCGCAGGTGGCCGCTTTTGCCGATAACCAGCTGCTCATCCAGAAAAACGTACGCGATGACCGCACCTTTACTGAGATCCATACCCTTGATATGAACGGCCGCGTGGAAGTGCTGGCCCGCATGATCTCCGGCGATAAAGTCACCGAGTTGAGCCTGGCCAACGCCCGGGAGCTGATTGAAAAATCAAAATAAGCAGGGCCTAAATAAAAATCCACGGGCAGGGAACATGCGATAAAATTTAACGTTCCAAAGTGAAAACTTGCGATAAGCAGGGGGCGCCTCGCCCACCGTACAGCTTGACAATTGCGCGTATGTATGCTAAAGTTAGCTGTACATTGTGCCGCCGTGGCGGAACTGGCAGACGCAAGGGACTTAAAATCCCTCGGTAGCGATACCGTACCGGTTCGATCCCGGTCGGCGGCATGAGAGCCTATATTCAACGTTTTGCAGTTGAATATAGGCTCTTTCCTTTTGGCATCCGGCGTATCAAAAAGCCGCCCTGCAGTAAGTCTGTCCCTGCAATCTCTCGTCAAAAATCCGCAGAAAATCTCTCGTCAATTCAGTAAAAACGGCTTCTGACTTTTTAAAAATGCAAAAATATCCCGCTTTTTGGTACACTATTTGCGTTTTGCGGGCAAAAATGCGGCAAAAACGCTTGTTCTTTTGCTCAAAACCGTATATAATGTAATGTACGCATGTGCTGTATCAAAATAGAGGGGATACAGCGTGTGGGAAAATGATATAGGGGGACTTTGATTATGGCTGATTACCTGTCAATGAATCGTGACGAGCTGACCGCAGAGAAAGCTGCGCTGGAAGCACAGTACAAGAAGTTTCAGGATATGGGCCTGAAACTCAACATGGCCCGCGGCAAGCCCGGCCCTCACCAGATGGATCTGGCGATGGATCTGCTGAAGATGGACGACTACACCACCGATGACGGCTTCGACGCCCGCAACTATGGCGAATTGGAAGGCCTGCAGGAGGCTCGCGAACTGTTTGCCGATGTGTTTGGCGTAAAGCCCGCGGAGGTTTTTGTAGGCGGCAACTCCAGCCTGCAGCTGATGTACAACCTGGTAGCCATCGGTTATATGTTTGGCTTCCAGGATTCTCCGTGCCCCTGGTCCCAGGTAGAGAAGCGCAAGTTCCTCTGCCCGGTGCCCGGCTATGACCGCCACTTCGCCATCACCGAGGAAATGGGCTTTGACCTCATCAGCGTCCCTATGAGCCCAGACGGCCCCGATATGGACATGATCGAGAAGCTCGTGGCCGAGGATGACACCATCAAAGGCATCTGGTGCGTGCCGCAGTACTCCAACCCAGATGGCTACACTTACAGCGATGAGACCATTCGCCGCTTTGCCGCACTCAAGACCGCTGCCCCGGATTTCAAGATCTTCTGGGACGAGGCCTACATCGTGCACCACCTGACCGATGAAATCATCGAGACCCCTGTGCTGCTGAACGAGGCCAAGAAGTACGGCAATGAGGATCGCGTCTTCATGTTCACTTCCACCAGCAAGATCACTTTCCCTGGTGCCGGTGTCTCTGCCATCGCCTGCAGTGAGAACTCGATGAAGTACATGTGCAAGCGCTTCTCTACCATGATCATCAGCTATGATAAGATGAACCAGCTGCGCCATGTCCGCTTCCTCAAGAACAAAGCGGGCGTACTCGCCCACATGGCCAAGCATCGCCGCCGCTTGGTGCCTTGCTTTGACGCCGTCAAGACCGCTTTTGCCACCGAGCTGACCCCCTGCGGCAACATTGCCCACTGGACCAACCCCAAGGGCGGTTACTTCATCAGCCTGTACGTTATGCCGGGCTGTGCCAAGCGCGTTGCCCAGCTGTGCAAAGACTGCGGCCTCACGCTGACCGGGGCAGGCTCCGCTTACCCCTACCACAAGGACCCCGAGGACTCTCACCTGCGCATTGCGCCGACCTATCCCAGCCTTGACGAAGTCGAGACTGCATCGGCTCTGCTGTGCGTCTGTGTACGTCTGGCGGTCGTCGAAAAGCTGCTGGCGGATCAGCAGTAATTCCGGCGCATAAATCTATCCCGCCCGCAGGCGCGGGCATATTTTTGGAGGTTTCTATGAACAAGAAAGGGAAGTCATGGCCGCTGTTTGTCGTGGCAATTCTGATCGTGGTGTTTTCCCTGACTGCGATCTTCGGCGTAAGCTATCAGTACGGCGACACTAAGAACATCTACATCAAGGGTGCTTCGGATATCCGCTTCGGTATCGATATCCGCGGCGGTGTCGATGTTACCTTTATGCCCGCCGGTGATGTGGATGCCACCCCCGAACAGATGACGGCGGCAAAAACCGTTATCGAGGACCGTCTGGTCGGCCTGGGCATTACGGACTACGAGAGCTATGTTGACAGTAACAAGGATCGTATCATCGTCCGTTTCCCATGGAAGACCGGCGAGGCTGATTTCAACCCGCAGACGGCTATCGATGAGATCGGCACCACCGCTAAGATGGTGTTCCGCAAGGGTTCCACCGCAGATGGGGAAGAAATCCTCAGCGGTGACGACGTGACTTCCGCCAATGCCGCGTATAACGAGACGGAGGGCTGGGTCGTCCAGCTGAAGTTCAACTCCGCTGGTGCTGCTGCTTTTGCCGATGCTACCACCGAGCAAGCCGCCAACAACGGCACGATCTCCATCTGGTTGGATGATGAAAACATCTCCACCGCCACAGTCGACGAGGCCATTACCGGCGGCGAGGCCATCATCAAGGGCAACTTTGATCAGGACAGCGCTTCCGCGCTGGCCAACCAGATCAATTCCGGCGCACTGCCTTTCGCCCTGTCTGCCGAGAGCTACTCCACTATCAGCCCGTCCCTGGGCGCTAAGAGCCTGGAGGTCATGGTTCTGGCCGGCATCATCGCTTTTGCGCTCGTCGCTGTGATGATGATTGTGCGTTACCGTCTGCCCGGTACCATCGCTACCATCTCTTTGTTCGGCCAGGTGGTCGCTACCCTGGCTGTCGTTTCCGGCTACTTTACTGTGTTCCCGGGTTCTACCCTGACCCTGCCCGGCATCGCTGGTATCATCCTGGGCATCGGTATGGGCGTTGACGCCAACGTCATCACCGCCGAGCGTATCAAGGAAGAGCTCGCTAAGAACAAGACCCTGCCTGCCGCCGTCAAGAGCGGCTTCAAGATGGGCCTGACCCCCATCATCGACGGCAACGTCACCATCGTCATCGTCGCCGCTATCCTGATGGGCGCTTTCGGCCCCACCGACGGCTTCTGGGCTAAGGTGTTCAACCCGATCTTCTTCTGGTTCGGACCCTCCACCGCCGGTACTGTCTACTCCTTCGGCTTTACACTGCTCACCAGCGTGCTGCTCAACTTCGTCTTCGGTGTCTGGGCTACCCGCGTTATGATCCGCGGCGCCGTCCACTGCAAGGCCCTGCGCAACCCCTGGCTGTACGGCGGCAAGAAGGATGGCACTGCTGAGTACAAGACCCCGCACATCAACTTCATCGGCAACCGCAAGAAGTTCTACACCTTCTCCTGCGCACTGATCGCTATCGTCCTCGTCTTCTGCGCCGTGTTCGGCGTCAAGATGGACGTCGAGTTCAAGGGCGGCTCTATGGTCACCCTGAGCTATGAGGGCGACGTTGATCTGCCCAGCCTGAAGAGCGAGATCGGCAGCCAGCTGGGCCAGAGCGACCTGACCCTCCAGACCGGCTCCGACATTTCCGGCAACCAGACCTTGACCGTGACCCTGCCGGGCAGCCAGACCCTGACCACCGAGCAGCTGGACGATATGCTGACCGCCATCAACGAAGCTCACCCCGAAAACAACTTCGAGCAGAACGAGGTCAGCAATGTCAACGCCACCATCGGTAAGGAGTTCCTGTTCAAGAGCCTGGTCGCCCTGGTCGCTGCCTGCGTGCTGATCCTGGCTTACGTGGCCTTCCGCTTCCGCAAGATTGGCGGTCTCAAGGCTGGTTCCACCGCCATCGTGGCCCTGCTGCATGATATGTTCGTCGTCTTCGGCGTCTTTGTCATCCTGCGTATTCCTCTGAACGGCAACTTCATCGCTGCCGTGCTGACCATCCTGGGCTACTCCATCAACGATACCGTCGTTATCTACGACCGTATCCGCGAGAACAGTGCCCTGTACAGCAAAAAGCAGATGGGCCTGGCCGAGCTGGTCAACCTGTCCGTCAACCAGAGCTTCTCCCGTTCGCTGATGACCTCCATCACCACCTGCCTGGCGCTGGGTGTCGTCTGCGTTGTGTCCGTCATCTACCGTCTGGACAGCATCTACACCTTCGCGTTCCCGCTGCTGTTCGGCATGGTCAGTGGTGTGTACAGCACGATCTGCATCGCTACGCCGCTGTGGGTCGACTGGAAGTCCAAGAAAAAGGCTGCCAAAAAGGAAGCCTGATGACCCTGTACAAGTAAGGAGACAGCTATGAAATGCCCGTATTGTGGGGAAGTGGATTCCAAAGTTATTGACTCCCGCCCGACTGAGGACGGTGAAAAGATTCGCCGCCGCCGCGAATGTCTGAACTGCAAAAAGCGTTTTACGACCTACGAGATCGTCGAGACGGTGCCCCTGATGGTCGTCAAGAAGGACCACTCCCGTGAGGTATTTGACCGCCAGAAGCTGCTGAACGGTATGCTGCGCGCCTGCGAAAAGCGCCCCGTCAGCTACCAGCAGTTGGACGACGCTGTCAGCCGGATCGAGCAGCTGTTGCTCAACTCCTATGACCGCGAAGTCTCTTCCATCCATATCGGCGATCTGGCTATGCAGGAGCTCAAGCAGATGGATGATGTCGCCTATGTGCGCTTCGCCTCCGTCTACCGCCAGTTCAGCGACGTCAACACCTTTATGGAAGAATTGAAGGACATGCTGGACAGCCGATCAAAAACTGCCGAAAAATGATTGCTGTATCTGTTGCAGCTGGCAGCAGGCCCGGTCCGTCTCTAGGGTGAGGTCCGTAAGGTTCTCTTCTTTGGCACAGCCGGGCAGCAGGCTTAAGGTCTGGTTCATCTGGTCGATGAGATTGCGCCGCACCAGCATCCCCAGCACCTTGCTGGCCTGGGCAGCGTTATCTGCAGCCGCTCGGTAAGCTTGCTGTGCCTGCGGCATTTGGCCGGTCTCGGCCAGGGTGCAGGCGGTTTGCAGCTCATTGCAAAGGGTGGCCGTGGTGCGGTTCACGTACCGCCCCGCCAGCCATAAAGTCAGCGCCAGCACTACCAACAGGATCACCGCATATCGGTTTCGACTCATACCGCGTCCTTTCCGGGCCGCCCCTTCGGGGACGGCCCTTTTGTGTTTTGCCGGGGCACGATCAGCAGGTCTTTTCCATTATAAAGCAGCAGCAACACCTGTGGCCGGGTCAGCTGCTTTTCGGCAAGGCGGTCATCCAGCCAAGGCTCATCCACGCCAAAAAAGGCGAGGTTCTCCCGGTAAACCGTGCCTTCCAGCAGCAGCGGCAGCATGGGCGGGGCTTCGCTGTTTTGAGGCACCGGTGCGGTGCTGATACTGCCGTTTGGCTCCACCGTAGCCCATAACAGTTCGGCGGGGGAAAAGTACTCCTTGCCTCGCAGTGCTTCCATCAAGTCGGACGCCGTGATGCGCAACTCTTGCAATGCCTGCTGCCGAATTTCACCCCGCACAATGACGGTGATCGGCTTGCCGAACAGCAGCCGCGCATACCGGGGACAGAACCAGGCCAGAGTAGAGTTCAAAATCTCCAGCGCTGTAAGCAAAAAAATCGGCACGATGCTGGCCGCCAGCGGCAAATCCGGCTCATCGATGCAGATGGACGCTACGTTGGAGATGAGAAAGGTGGTCACCAGCTCGGCGGGCTGCAATTCCCCCAGCTGCCGCTTGCCCATCAGCCGCATGGCGGTGATAACGGCAACATAAACAATGACAGTGCGAAAAACGCTGGCAAGCATAGCGGCCCCCCCTCATAAAATCCCAAACGCCGGGCAAGACTAAAGGGCAGGAGGGAACGCCATGCAAAAACCAGCCTTGTGCCGGGCCCTGGCCCAAAATCTTGCGGTTCTGCAAGATAGATTTGGCGGCTCGGACGATTTCTATACCAAAAAGCTCTCGGTGGGCGGCATCCGCTGCGCCATCATTATGTTTACAGGAATTTCCTCGCCGGAAAAACTCTGCCGGTTAGCCCTTGATATGCTGGATCGCGACCCGGCCTTTTTTGGCGGCGGGCCGGGGCTGTGCGATTATCTGCTCAAGCAAAGCCTTATCCCCGCCGAGCCGCAGCCAGCCTCGGATATAGAAGAAATCGGGGAACTGCTGGCCAACGGCATGTCACTGCTGCTTATTGATGACTGTGACCAGGCAGTTGTGTTCTCCACCCAGGAAATGCCCCAGCGCAGCATCAGCACCCCCAGCGGTGAGGGCAACATGCGCGGCTCGCAGGAGGCATTCACCGAACTGCTGCGCAATAACGTATCCCTGCTGCGCCGCCAGTTCCGTTCTGGCACGCTGGTGGTGGAAATTGCCACCGCCCATACCCGCGCCAAGACCGAATACTGCCTGTGCTATGACAGCGCCCTGGCCCCGGCTGAAACCATTCATGCCCTTCGGGACCGTCTGGAAAAAATCGAACTGCCCGTGCTTTTGGACAGTGCTTACTTTGCCTCTTTTTTAAAGCAGGATAAACTCAACCTGTTCCCGGCCGCCGCCTACACCGAGCGCCCCGCCACCGCCTGCGCACGCCTGTGTGAAGGCAAAGCCGTGGTGCTGGTGGCAGGTTGCCCCTACGCTATGGTGGTGCCCAGCTTTTTTGCCGAGCATTTCGAGTGCCTGGACGACTACGCCTCGGGCGCGGTCTTCGCGGGGCTGATCCGGCTTTTAAAATATCTGGCGTTCCTTCTGTCGGTGTTCGGCCCTGGACTGTACGTAATGGCGGTGGCCTTTGCACCGGAGATCATCCCCGCGCAGCTATTGACGAAACTTGCCCAGGCCGAAGCCCAGACACCCTTGCCGCCGATGCTGGAAATGCTGGCTGTGACCTTGCTGCTGGAAATTGTCCGCGAGGCGGGTCTGCGTGCGCCTCAATCCATCAGCCACACGGTCAGTATTGTGGGCGCACTCATTATTGGCGAGACAGCCGTCAATGCCGGCATCGTCAGTGTGCCGGTGCTTACCATGGCGGCGGCCGCCACCATCGCCACGCTGGCTGTGCCTTCTCTGTACGAGCAAAGCATTTTGTTTCGCTTCTGCGTCATCCTGCTGGCCGGGCTGTTCGGCGTGCTGGGGCTGACCTGCGCCGCGCTGATGATCTTAGCCATGGCCTGCGGCAGCGAGCCCTTCGGATACGACTATCTCTACCCGCTGATGCCCCCGGGCAAAGCCAGCGTCCGGGACGGTTTTGTGCGCAGTATCTGGTCCGAGCTGGCCAAAGCCGGGGAGGTGATCGGCCGCCATGAAATGTGAACATCCCAGCCTGTACGCCGCGCTGCTGGTGGGGGTGCTGGTCAACGTGCTGCTGCGCAGCCAAACGGCCTACTGGTGCCGCGCCGGGGCGGCGGCCGCACTGGTTTGCGCGCCGGTGCTGGCCGCAGTAGGCGCACTGTTTGCCGTCAGCTGGCGGCAGGGGGCTACGCCGCTATTGCGCCTGCTGTTTGCCCTGCTGCTGGCGGGCACCTCGGTGCTGGAACTGCTGCGCCTGTGGAACCTCACGCAGCGGTTATATCCCGGTGCCGTCACCCAGCTGGCACTCTGCCTGCTGGTGCTGCTGCCAATTCTCTACCTGCGCCGCGTCTCGGCTATCTCGCAGACGGCCTACGTGGTGCTGTGCCTGCTCTGCATCGCCACGGCGGGAATGCTGCTGTCGGTCTTTCCGCGGCTGCACATCACCAACCTGCGAAATGCCGCGCTGATCTGGCCGGATTTCGCCGACGCCGCCCGCGACCAGCTGACACTATACCCGGAATATCTACTGCCCGCCCTCTGGCCGGAACCGCAAAAGCGCGGCCGCCACACGCTGCTGTGGCTGGCCGGTGTCGCCCTTGGCTTTGATGTGACCATCCACGCGATGCTGGAGCTGTTTTACGGCGCGGCCATGCCCCTGCGGGCCGACCCGCTCCACGCCGCCGCCCGCTGCGGGGCACTCTCGGTCTTTACGCGGATGGAATGGCTTCAATTGATTTTGTGGGTCATGGCCGTTACGATCAAGCTGGCGCTCTACTTTTACGCTATGACGCGCCTGCTGGGCGGTGAGGCCCGGCAGGAGAATGCCGCCGCCAACTTGGGGCCGTTCTGCGTGTACCTGCTGTTGCTGCCCACGGTCTGCCTGCTGCTGCGTGGGCTGGATGTGGACGCCGCCCTGCGCTGGCGCAGTGCGTTCACCTGGGGCTTTGTACTTCTTGCCTGGATCGGGGGTGCTGCGGCATGGCTATGCCAAAAATTCCGGCGCTGCTCCTGATGGTGTTGCTTTGCAGCCTGCTGCTTTGCGGCTGTGGCGGCCAGCCGCTTTCCAAGCGGGAAATCGTCCACGCCGTCATTTTTGCACAGCAGGGTGAACACTATTCTGTTTGCCTGCTGCTGGCCGACCAGAACGCCCCGGAGGGCGAGTCTGCCTTTAAAACCGCCAGCGCCGCCGCGCCCACCCCGGCCCAGGCGCTGGAAAACGCCGCTGCGACCCTGCCGGGCACCGTCTACTACGGTCTGCTGGACGCCGCCGCCCTGCCTGTCGGGGCTGACTGGGAACAAGCGCAGGAGATCGGCCTGTTACTCTACGACCGCGCCCAGCCTGCACCGGAACTTTCGGTCTTTCTTCTGGACAGCGCCGACCACGATTGGCAGCAGGATGCCCAAGGCTTATATGAGCGGATGCAGGCCATCGAGGACCACTACAAAGTCCACTGCGGCCTGCAGCAGCTTTTCACCCAGCACGCGGGCTGCGCCGTCCCGGCCTTACCGCAAGGCGGCGGGTATGACTTCACCCTGCTGGCTCAAAAGGAAAAGGCCGCACCCCGCCGCTGTACAGGCCTGACGGCCCAGCTGGCTGCGTTCCTGGCCGGGCAGACCACCCGCCTGGAAACCACTTACGCCGCCGACACCGCCGCCTGCACCGCCCGCGCCGAGGTGACAGCCTACGGCAGTACGGTCCAGCTCCACCTGCACGGTGCTGACCTGCGCAGCCTGGCCGCCCCGGCAGACGAAGCTGCCCTACGCAAGGCCCTGGAAGCCGATCTGCAAACCTCTTTTGCAGTTTTAACCAAAGCCACCGCCGCCAGTGACCTTTTCCACTTTAGCTTCTGGCAGCAATGCGTCTACGGCCCCAACGCAGCACCTAAAACACCCACCCTGCAAATTTTGTGGGAATAACGATGCAATAAAAAACGGCCTTTCCCTTTGCAAACCGCAAAAGGAAAGGCCGTGTGTCGTTATAATTTACTGCAAGGTGCTGGGACGGGAGATATAAATCAGGTCGGAATCGGCGATAAAAGTCTGGAAGTTGTACAAGATCAGCACTTCATCGTAGCCTTCCTGCTCAATGGTGGAGTCCAGCCCATACTTAAAGTTGCGGAAATCCACCACGCCGATCTTGCCATAGTTGGCGGTCAGGTAGGGGATAAAGCTATTGGCGTAGCTGTCCTTCACTACCAAAATGCTGCCCTCGCCGTCGCCCTCGATGACCGAGTAGCCGTTGTTGCCGTCCAAAAATGCGGCGTACTTGTCCCGTGTGTTGAACTTCATCGTGTTGATGAGGTCCTCAGTGGTCTCCGGCTCATAGGAGGCCTCGCCGGTGATGCGGTAAATGGTCATCTCGTTTTTCAGCGAGTAGTAGGTGATCTCGTCGTTCTCCACGTTCCACAGCCGCGTGGCCGAATAGTGGGTGCCTTGGAAATCCGTCACCGTGATCGACTCATGGGCGTCACGGTCAAAAGGCGTCAGGCCCTTCATTGCGCAGAACTGCTCATACGCGCGGTAGGCGCCGTTGGGCGTCCAGTGGTGGTCGGTCTTAAAGTACAGGTACTCGTTCTTGTCGGCGGTAAAGGTGGGGCGCAGGTCCAACACGCTGGCATTTTGACCAACCGTAGTAAAAATATTGTCCAGCATTGCGTTCTCGTCTGCCATCGGGGCACCGGTGGGTAGCTCCTCGGGATAGATCACACTGGCCGAGGGCGCCAGCAAAAACGTCACCTTACCGGGATGAGCCGCCGCAAAATCGCTGACAGCCTGCACGTTCTTAGCAAGCTGCTTCTGGGTGGCATCGTCCACGGTAAAGAGCTTCGTAAACATCCAGTGGTCCTTGCCCAGCAGGATGCCGCCCTCCTCGACTTTCTGGAAAACGATTTCGTCCGCCGCGCGCTGGGTGTTGACCCAGACATCACGCAGGGCAAACTGGTCCTGCATCCAGCGGGCAAACCCGCTCTGCCAGCTGCCGTCCAGCAGTGCCGAAACGCTGAACGCCGGCAGCTGCGCGGCCTTGCGGTTTTCCAGTTCCAGCTGGTCGCGCTTGGGAAACACCAGATTCACCAGCGAAAACCCAAACACGACCACCGCGCCCAGAATCAGCAGCGGATAGGGGGAACGGCTCTTTTTTTCTTTGCGGTATACAACTTTTCCCATGATCCCGTTCCTCCTTTCAGAAATTGGCGTACAGGGCCGTCGTGTTGGTGGCGGCCACTACATAGGCAATGCACAGCAGCGCCAGCAGGGCCGAGACCACCGCTTTTACCGCCGTATTGCGGCTGATGCGCTCCCACAGCCAGCGGGGCAGCACCGACGAACACACGCAGCCCAACACCAAAAATACGCCGTAGTTGCGCAGATAATACACCGGCGAGATGCCGCCCTGGGGCACAAACAGCTTGTTGAGCAGCAGTCCCAGCGGCGCACCGGGCTGGTTGGCGGTAAAGATGCCCCAGCCCAGCACCACAAAGAACAGCGTGTAAATATGGGCCGCAAGCGGGCATTTCTTCAGGAATTTCAGCAGGAAATTCTTCTCGATGACCAGCAGCACAAAATAGTACAGCCCCCACACGATGAAGTTCCAGTTGGCGCCGTGCCAGATGCCGGTGGCGGCCCAGACGAGGAACATGTTCAGCATCTGCCGCACGGCGCCCTTGCGGTTGCCGCCCAGCGGAATGTAGATGTAATCCCGGAACCAGCCGGACAGGGAAATGTGCCATCGCCGCCAGAACTCCGTAATGCTGGCAGAAATATACGGCAAATCAAAGTTGGCGGCGCAGTCAAAGCCCATCAGGGCGGCGAGGCCGTTGCTCATCTCGCTGTACCCGGCAAAGTCAAAGTACAGCTGCAGCGAGTAGGCAATGATGCCCAGCCAGGCCAGCGGGGTGGAAACATTGCTTAGCCCCACGCCGCCCGTGCTGATAATATCGGTCCACAGCGCACCGATGGAATCCGCCAAGATCACCTTTTTGGCAAGGCCAAACAAAAACAGTTCCACGCCGCGCTCCATCAGCGCCGCATTGCAGCGGTTTTTGTAGTTGTGCAGCTGCGGGGCCATATCGCGGTACTTGATGATGGGGCCGACAATCAATTGCGGGAAGAACAGCACATACGCCGCAAGGGCGATGGGGTCTTTCTCGGCCTCCACCCTGCCGGTGTAAACGTCGGCTTCGTAGCTGATTATTTTAAAGATGTAGTAGCTGATGCCCAGGGGCAGCACCGCGCCTACATCCAGGGAGGCCAGGCCAAAATTCCCGATGCGGTTCAGGGTATCGATCAGGAAATTGGCATACTTAAAGTAGACCAGCGCCGCCAGGTTGACAAGCACCGCCACGGCAGGCAGCAGGCCTTTCAGTTTGGCTTTGGTGCGCGCTGTCAGCAGCCCCCACAGGTAGTTGAATACGATCAGGCAGACAATCAGCGGCAGATATTCTACACCGGTCCAGCAGTAGAACAGCAGGCTTTCCACCAGCAGCACCACGTTTTTGCCCCGCCCGGGGACGAGGTAGTACGCAAGCAGCGCCAGCGGCAAAAAGCAGAACAGGAACACAACGCTGTTAAAAACCATCCGCGCGATCTCCTTTCTTTTGTTTACAAGAACAGGCCGTTACCCAGCGGGGTAGCGGCCTGTTGCATCCATACGATAGTTTAGAAGTTCAGTGCCGTCTCCAGGGCGGTATCAATGGCGCTGTAGTCAGGGTTCGAAATGCCGGCGATGACGATGGCAACATAGTCGCCATTGGTCACGATGCGGGCGTCCTTGGCCAGGGCAACCTTGTCGGCAAACTCGGCATACAGGTCGTTGGCAGACAGGCTGTCTTTGTAAGCCTGCAGCTCGCTCTCGACATCAGCGGCCTTGCCGGGCTTGGCCTGGGCCACAAACACGAGGCCACAGTCAGCCTGGTCGTTGGTCACATCGCCCTTGTAGCCGGCAATGTTGTCCATGGTCAGCATCAGCTCGTTCTCAACAGAGAAGTCGTCCAGTGCACGGGGGTTGGCGATGGGGTTGACCTCTTCCAAAGCGGATACAGCAGCGTCCAGATTGGCAGTATTGGCTTCGGCATCATCGCTCACGACAATGTCGGTCTCGCTGTCAGCACCGCCGATGGTGCTCTCTGCGGTGGACTCGGCAACAGACTCAGAAGCTACGGTGCTCTCCGCAGCCGAAGAAGCAGCGGAGCTGGCGGAACTGCCGCAGCCAGCCAGCAGGGCAGCGCACAGCAGGATAGGAAGTAACTTTTTCATGGGTAGAATCTCCTTTTTCATATCTTTTTCATAATGGTATGGTATGCTTTTAAAAATAAGCATCGGCATGCTATACCGATACCCTAATAGGATACACCATATCCCTGTTTTTTTCAAGCCGTTTGGCTCGAATCCACGCCGGAAAAGCTGTGTGAAAATTGTAAATTTTTTAGGTAGTCTGCGCGGGCTGCTACCTTATTATAGTAATCCTGCTTGCAAGAAAGGGGAGACTGCCCTATGCGCAGCCAAAAATCCCGAGAGGTCGCCTGGACGGGCATGCTGTTTGCCCTGGCCATCGCACTGTCATTTTTAGAATCCGCCATCACGCCGCTGCTGGGCCTGATGCCCGCCATGAAGCTGGGCCTTTCCAACCTGGTGGTCATGTACGCGCTGCTTTTCTTAAACACCCGCACAGCGGCGGAGCTGGTGCTGCTCAAGGCTCTGTTTGCCATGTTGACCCGCGGGCCGACAGCTGGCTTTTTATCCCTGTGCGGCGGCGTGCTGTCCTTCCTTGTATTGTGGGGGCTGCTGCACCTGCCCGCCTCGCCGGGAGAGTTCATCTTCACGGTCAGCGGTGCGCTGGCCCATAATATCGGCCAGTTGCTGGGAGCCTCGGTACTGCTGTCCAGTGCGATGGCATTAGGCTATGCGCCGGTGCTGCTGGTGGCCGGGCTGTGCGTGGGGGCGTTGAGCTGTGTGCTCTCCAAAGCTTTGTTTGCTGCTATGCCCAAAAATGCGCCGGGGAGAGTAAACCAATATAAACTTTTTAAAAAATGAGATTTATTCTTAAAAATATAAAAAAGACTATTGACAAAAGTGGTATAGTTCCGTATAATATAGGCAATGAGACAGGAACTTGTCTCAAGAACAAATAAGAGCAATAAAACGGAAAATCCAAAATTACAGGAGGCAATTTATTATGACGAAGTATGTTTGCACCGTTTGTGGTTATATCGCTGAAGGCACCATCCCCGAGTTCTGCCCGGTCTGCAAGGCCCCGGCTTCCAAGTTCATCGAGAAGAAGGACAACACCTATGTAACCGAGCATGTTGTCGGCATCGCCAAGGACGTGCCCGAGGAGATCAAGCAGGGTCTGCGCGAGAACTTCAACGGCGAGTGCAGCGAAGTTGGCATGTACCTGGCCATGAGCCGCGTGGCTGACCGCGAGGGCTACCCCGAGATCGCCGAAGCCTGGAAGCGCTACGCCTTTGAGGAAGCTGAGCATGCTTCCAAGTTCGCTGAGCTGCTGGGCGAGGTCCTGACCGACAGCACCAAAAAGAACCTGCAGATGCGTGTTGACGCCGAGTGCGGCGCCTGCGCCGGCAAGATGGACCTGGCCAAGAAGGCCAAGGAACTGAACCTGGACGCCATCCATGACACCGTCCACGAGATGGCAAAGGATGAGGCCCGCCATGGCCGCGGTATGCAGGGCCTGCTGGATCGCTACTTCAAATAATCTGGGCCACATCGCCCAATACAAAAGGGTCGAAGCTTCGGGCTTCGGCCCTTTTGCTTACCCGCCGCGGCAGGCGAAGAATGTGCCCTGCTGGTTGCAGCCCGCGTAAAATACCTCGCTTTTCTGCCCGATGCCAACGCTGTGCAGCTGGCCTTCCAGCCAGCTTACGCTGCGGCCGGAGGCTTTCAGGTTATCTTCCATCAGCTGCCCGTCCAGAATCAGGTCATACCACGCACTCACCGGCTCCGGCGTCAGCTGCAAGTCCTGCGGGGTGACGGGGCGGCTGCCGCTCTTGGGCAAAAAGCTGATCTGGCCGTTCGTTTCCAAAATGGCGGTTTGTATTTCGTTGGGGTCAAAATACCCGGCCACGCGGGCCTGGCCCAAAAACTCGTTCAAATCAATGGACGCGCGGGAAAGATTCTCCTTAAAAATGGTGCCGCTCTCCATCAATACCAGCGACCGCCCGCTCCACAAACTGCGCATAAAGATACTGCGGCAGGCAGTAAAATGCACGACCCAGGTCACCAGCCCGTACACGACCATGGCGGTGACAGGGCGGTACCACTGTTCCAGATTTGTCGCCAGCTCGGCAGCGATAGAACCGGTGGTCACGGCGTTCAGATAGTCAAAGGGGCTCATCTGGGAAATTTGCCGCTTGCCGCCCCACCGCGTCAGCAAAAACATCCCCATCAATGATACAAGGCTGGTAATGACGACTTGCCCGATTTCCACAAAAACATCTGCCATACAAAACCCCTCCTGCACAATATTTTGGGCCGGGGGCTAGCAGTTTATCCCAAACCCTTGCACTTTTTGCAAGAAACCGCTACAATAAATATACCTGTTACTATCAGGAAGCATAGGGGAAAGGGGCGCACCATGCAGCAGTTGTTTATCATCAATCCCGCGGCCGGCAAGACCGACGCCAGCGTGGTGCTGGTGCCCCAGATCCAGGCGGCCGCTGCCCGCGCCGGGGTGGACGTGCAGATCGAGGTCACCCGCAGCCGCGGCCACGCCCGCCAATTGGCCGAAGCCGCCGCAGCCAGCGGGGAAGAAGTACATATCTACGCGGCAGGCGGCGACGGCACGATGAACGAAGTGCTGCAAGGCGCGGCCAACCACCCCAATATCGCGGTGGGTTGCATTCCCTGCGGCAGCGGCAACGACTATGTGCGCAACTTCGGCGCCCCGGCGGATTTCTTGGATATGGATGCCCAGCTGGCAGCCGAAGCCTTCCCGGTGGATCTGCTGGCAACGCCCCAGGGCTACGGCATCGACATCTACGCCGCAGGCATCGACGCCCAGGTGGCCAACGGTATCCCCAAGTGGCGGCGCATCCCGCTGTGCGGCGGGACCACCGCGTACACCCTGTCTATCCTCGAAGCCGTCTGCAGCAGCTTCAGGCATCACCTGCATATTCAGGCTGATGACCGGGAACTGGACGGCGTCTACATGATGCTGGCCATCTGCAACGCCCGCATGTACGGCGGCGGTTACTGTGCCGCCCCTAACGCCAGCCTGGACGACGGCCTGCTGGACGTGGTGCTGCTAAAGCCGGTGCCGCGCCTGAAGCTGCCCGGCCTTTTGGGCGGCTACAAAAAAGGCGAGCACCTTACGCCGGACGGTACGGTGACCGAAAAGTTCCGCCCGTACTTAACGTACTTCCGCACATCGGCCATCGACATCCGGGTGCTGGATCCAAAGCCGATGATCACCACCCTGGACGGCGAATGTTCGCCCCAGAAAACGCTGCACGCCGAGACGGCACGGCGCAGCGCCCGTATCCTTTTGCCGCCAAAACTCGCATACAACGCACCTGTTCTGCAGGTCATGGGAGAGTAAGCAATGTCTGAGAAAGTAAAAGTCAAAATCACCCGCAATGTCAGTGTACTGCCGGCTATCGCCCTGCGCGGGCTGGTGGTTTTCCCCAATAATATCGTCCACTTTGAGGTGGGCCGCGCCAAATCCATCGCCGCCATCGAGGCTGCCATGCACGCCAACAGCAGCGTTTTCCTTGTCGCCCAGAAAGAGATGGACGTGGAAGAACCCACGATGCTTGACCTCTACGGCTACGGTGTCATCGCCGAGATCAAGCAGGTGCTGCGCGTTTCCGACGACCTCGTCAAGGTGCTGGTGGAGGGCAAGACCCGCGCCCGCCTGCTGGAACTGAACGATGGCGACTTCCTGCAGGCCAGCGTGCGCCCGGTGCCGGTGCGCGGCATCGGTGCCGATAAGCGCACCCAGACCGAGGCCCTCGTTCGCAGTCTGAAAGACTGCTTTGAGGAGTACCTCTCCTACAGCCCGCAGATCTCCAAGGACATCATCTATAACATCGTCAGCTCAGACAGCCCGCTGTTCCTGAGCGAGTACATGCCCGCGAACCTCTTGCTGAAATACGAGGATAAGCAGACCATCCTGAATGAGTCCTCGCTGCTGAGCCGCTTGGAAAAACTGCTGATGCTGCTGCGTCAGGAGTGCCAGGTGTTGGAAATCGAGCGCGACCTTGATGATAAGGTCAACGCCTCTTTGGACAAAGGCCAGCGGGAATACTACCTGCGGGAGCAGATGCACATCATCAGCGAAGAGTTGGGCGATTCCGAAGATACCCGCGCCGAAGCCGATACCTACCGCCAGAAGATCGCCGCCCTCAAGCTGGACGACGAATCCACCGAAAAGCTGCTGAAAGAGTGCGACCGTCTGGCCCGTATGCAGTCCAACTCCGCCGAAAGCGGCGTTATCCGCAGCTATCTGGATACCTGCCTGGGCCTACCCTGGCACATCACCACCGAGGATGACCTCGACCAGGCCCACGCCCGCAGGGTGCTGGACCGCGAACATTACGGTTTGCAGAAAGTCAAAGAGCGCATCCTGGAACTGCTGGCCGTGCGCAAGCTGAACACCGAGGTCAAGGGCCAGATCGTCTGCCTCGTCGGCCCTCCGGGCGTCGGCAAGACCAGTATCGCCCATTCCATTGCGGACTGTATGGGCCGCAAGTTCGCCCGCATGAGCCTGGGCGGCGTACATGACGAGGCCGAGATCCGCGGCCACCGCCGTACCTACATCGGCGCCATGCCGGGCCGCATCATCAGCGCCATCAACTCCGCCAAGTCCTCCAACCCGGTCATCCTGCTGGACGAGATCGACAAGCTGGCGGGGGACTACAAGGGCGATCCCTCCAGCGCCCTGCTGGAGGTGCTGGACCCCGAGCAGAACCGCACCTTTAAGGATAATTACCTCGACATCCCGTTCGATTTGAGCGAGGTGCTCTTCATCACCACCGCCAACGATGCCTCCACGATTCCCGGCCCACTCTATGACCGTATGGATGTCATCGAACTGCCCAGTTATACCCGCACCGAAAAGTTCAACATTGCCAAGCGCCATCTGCTGCCCAAACAGCTGAAAAACAACGGCCTGGACGGCAAGGTCACCATGACCTCCGGTGCGATTTATGAGATCATCGACGGCTACACCCGCGAAGCCGGTGTACGTAACCTGGAGCGCACCATCACCTCGGTGCTGCGCAAGTGTGCCCAGAAAATTGCCGCAGGCGAGACCGAAAAGATCAGCGTCTCCGGCACGATGGTCAAGTCGCTGCTCGGCCCCGAGAAGGTCAAGCCGACCTTCATCTCCCGCACCGACTCCGTCGGCATCGCCAACGGCTTGGCCTGGACCAGTGTCGGCGGCGAGATGCTGCCCGTCGAAGTGGCGGTCATCCCCAACGGCACTGGCAAGATCGAAATCACCGGCAGCCTGGGCGACGTGATGAAGGAAAGCGCTCAGCTTGCCGTCACCTATGCCCGTGTCCATGCCGAGGAGTACGGCATCGCTCCCGACCGCTTCAAGAACACCGACCTGCACATCCACGCCCCCGAGGGCGCTGTGCCCAAGGACGGCCCTTCCGCCGGTGTCACGCTGACCACAGCGCTGGTCTCGGCCCTGTCCGGCATCCCGGTGCGCCATGACCTGGCCATGACCGGCGAAATTACGCTGCACGGCAATGTGCTGCCCATCGGTGGCCTGAAGGAAAAGAGCATGGCCGCCTTCCGCGAAGGTATCTCCACTGTGCTGATCCCCAAAGAGAACGCCACCGACCTCTACGAAGTCGATGCCGAGGTCAAGGAGAAGATCCACTTCATCCCGGTGGAGCGCCTGTCCCAGGTGCTCAAGCATGCACTCATCATGCCCGGCCATGCTGCCGCCCGCAGCGCCCACGCCATGCCCCAGGCCACCAACCTGATCGCCGGCGAAAAGCCCGTCGCCAAGGACCCGGCCACTGTAATGTAAAGGAACCACTATGAACTACAATAACTGCGAATTTCTCGCATCCTACGGCTTGTCCCGCCAGCTGCCGGACAGCGACCGGCCGGAGATCGTTTTTTCCGGCCGCTCCAATGTGGGAAAATCCAGCCTCATCAATAAGCTGTGCAACCGCCGCAAACTGGCCCGCGTCAGCGCTACCCCAGGCAAAACGGCCACCATCAACTTTTATAAAGTGGATAAAGCCTACTTTGTGGACCTGCCCGGCTACGGCTACGCCAAGGTCTCCAACGCCGAGCGCGAACGCTGGGACGAGTTGATCAATACCTATTTCGAGGACGACCGCAGCGTCTGCCTGCTGGTGCAATTGCTGGACAGCCGCCACGCTCCCAGTGCCGACGACGTGCAGATGCTGGAGTATTTGCACTACCACCGTATCCCGTTTGTGGCCGCCCTGACGAAGGGCGATAAGCTGAAAAAGAGCGAGATGGCCGCCCGCCAGGCTGAGTTTGAGGAGATCTGTGCGCCCTACGGCTGCCAGAAAGTCATCCTGACCAGTGCCGAGAATGGCCTGGGCATGGAAGAACTGCGCGCTCTGCTGGAAGCCGCCGCAGCAACGGAGTGACCCATGGCCTACAACGAATTTGCCTATTTTTATGATGAACTCAACAGCGAGGCCGACTACGACGCCCTTTACCGCTATGTCACCGACGAACTGGCGGCCCACGGTATCCGCGACGGCATCCTGGCCGACCTGGGCTGCGGTACCGGCGATTTGACCCTGATGCTGGCCCAGGCGGGCTATGACGTCATCGGCATCGACCGCTCCGAAGAGATGCTCAGCGTCCTGCGGGAAAAAGCCGATGAGCTGGACATGACCGGCTGTATTTTGCTGCTGCGGCAGGACCTGCTCTCGCTGGACCTGTACGGCACCATCCGCGCGGCGGTCTCCACCTTTGATACCTACAACCATATCGGCCCGGTGGATCAGTTTGAAAAAGCCATCCGCAAAGCGGCCTACTTTATGGAAAAAGACGGCGTTTTCATCTTTGACCTGAACACTCCGTATAAGCACCAGAAAATTCTGGCGGGGGAGACCTTCGACATCGAGGCCGAGGACGCCGAGTGCCACTGGACCAACCATTTTGATGCAGCCACCGGCCGGGTGGACATTGCCATCGACATAGACTACCACGAGACCGGCGAACACTTTAAGGAGTCCTTCAGCGAGTACAGCTACCCGCTGGATCTGGTAACGTCGCTGCTGGAAAAATATGGCTTCACCGTGGCCAGGGTTGCCGACGGCGAGGACTTTGGCCTTGTGCGGCCCGACAGCCCGCGCTGGATCATCACGGCTGTCAAACAATACACCCAGGAGGGGGAAAGAATAAATGGAACAGAATCATAATATGCTGCGCGGCATCTCCGAGAACGGCGGCATTGTCTTTTACGGTGTGGATTCCACCGAGATCGTGTGCGAGATGGAGCGCCTGCACAAGACCAGCGCCGTCACCACGGCCGCGCTGGGCCGCCTGCTGACGGCTGCCTCCATGATGGGCATTATGCTCAAAAGCACCCAGGATTCCGTCACCCTGCAGATCAAGGGCGGCGGCCCCGCAGGTCGCCTGCTGGCCGTTTCCGATGGTACCGGCAACGTTAAAGGCTATGTGGAGAACCCTGTTGTAGAGCTTCCTCCGCGGGCTGACGGCCACCTGAACGTGGGCGCGGCCGTGGGTAAGGACGGCACGCTGGACGTGATCCGTGACCTGGGCATGCGCGAACCGTACATCGGCCAGGTGCCCCTGACCTCTGGTGAGATCGCTGAGGACGTCACCACCTACTTTGCCATCAGCGAACAGATCCCCACGGTCTGCGCCCTGGGCGTACTGGTAGATAAGGACCTGAGCGTGCGCTGCGCAGGCGGCTTCATCGTGCAGCTGCTGCCCGGCGCCACCGAGGACGAGATCAACCACCTGGAAAAGAACATCAAGGCTATGCCCAGTGTCACCACTATGCTGGAGGAGGGCAAGACTGTCCGCGATATGCTGGAGCTGGCGCTGGAAGGTTTTCAGCCGGATATTCTCGACAGCTACCACGTGACCTACCGCTGCGATTGCAGCGAGGAGCGTGTGGAGAATATGATCCGCAGCCTGGGCAAAAAAGAAGTGGAAAAGCTGCGGGATGAAGACCCCATTGCTGAGGTGAATTGCCAGTTCTGCAACAAGAATTATAAGGTGGACCTGAACGAACTGCTCAAAAAATGGCCTGCCAGCGATGAAAAGCAGGAACTTGAAAAAACCTGAAAAAATCGCAAAAAAATTAGAAAAAATGCTTGACTTTTCGCTCGTTGTCAGCTATAATAACATACGTCGCCCGGAGAGAGCGGCTGAGCAAAACCTCTCCAACATGCGGCCGTAGCTCATCTGGTAGAGCGCCACCTTGCCAAGGTGGAGGTAGCGAGTTCGAGCCTCGTCGGCCGCTCCATATGGGGAAGTTTAGCTCAGCTGGGAGAGCATCTGCCTTACAAGCAGAGGGTCAGCGGTTCGAGCCCGTTAACTTCCACCATTGTGGCCCGGTAGTTCAGTTGGTTAGAACGCTAGCCTGTCACGCTAGAGGTCGTCAGTTCGAGCCTGATTCGGGTCGCCATTATGCCTCTGTAGCTCAGTCGGTAGAGCAGGGGACTGAAAATCCCCGTGTCATTGGTTCGATTCCGATCGGAGGCACCATTTTCTTGTGTATTCTTCGTAAAGAATACACTTTTTATGCGGCCGTAGCTCATCTGGTAGAGCGCCACCTTGCCAAGGTGGAGGTAGCGAGTTCGAGCCTCGTCGGCCGCTCCAGACAAATAGTGGAAACCGGCTCCAAAAGCCGGTTTTTCACTCATTATGGTGACGTGGCCAAGTGGTAAGGCAAAGGTCTGCAAAACCTTCATTCACCAGTTCAAATCTGGTCGTCACCTCCATAAGACTGTGATGAAAAAGATATCACAGTCTTTTTTCTTTGTTGTATCGTCGAAAATCGACGATTTCGCCAACCAATTTTTGGACACGGTTTTACAGTGTTGTCCAACCATTTTAGTGCGGTTTTCCCAACTTGATGCCCACTTTTCCTGCCGCTTTCCGGAATTTGGCAGGGGAGGGGGCAATTTTTTTGAGAAAAGACAGAATAAATCCTGCTGTTTTCAGAATGTTTTCAATTTCCCCGTGGTCGGTTTTTTTGCCGACTGCGGGGATTTTTTGCTTTTTCTGACAGTTTTCAGTTTGTTTTCAGGTTTTCCATTTTATACCTATTATAATAAGGAGGATTTCCACTATGAGCATCATTATCGGCATCGACCACGGCTACTATGCCATCAAAACAGCCCACTGCTCGTTTCCGGCTGGGCTGACAAGCTACGGAGAACGCGAACCCTACACCCGCCAAGGACTCTTAGAGTTTGGCGGGTGCTTTTTTGTTTGTGGCTCCGGAAGGCAGCCTATCCAGCGGGACAAGACCGTAAACGACAACTACTACCTGCTGACGCTGGCAGCCATTGCAAAAGAAATCCGGCAGCGCGGCTTGCCGCCCGAATGTTCTGTGCGGATTGCGGCGGGTCTGCCGCTGACCAGTTTCGGACGCGACAAACCCAAGTTCAAAGATTATCTGCTGCGGAGCAACCAGCCCGTAAATTTCAAATTCGAGGGCGTGGAGTACAGCATTACCATCGAGGAAGTTGCTGTCTTCCCTCAAGGCTACGCCGCCCTTATGACCGAAGTGGGGCTTTTGCAGGACGAACCGTCCATGCTCCTCATGGACTTGGGCGGCTGGACAGTGGACCTCATGCGCATCGACAACGCCATCCCTGCGGCTGACACTGCGCACAGTCTGGAACTCGGCATGATCCGCTGCGTGGATGATATTCGGGAGCAGGTGCGCCGGGAAACCGGGCTGTCGCTGACGGATGCCCAAATCGAAAATATGCTGGCAGGTCAGCCCTGCACGGTCAGCGATACGGTGCGCGACATTGTGAACCGGCAGGGGCGCAAGTACACCGAACATCTGCTGTCTGCCACTATGGAAGCTGGCTTTGACCTGCACGCTATCCCCGCCGTGCTGCTGGGCGGCGGCGCATCGGTGGTGAGCCGCCACCTCAGCCCCAAAGACGCGCTTTGTAAGACGATTTTTCTGCTGGACGACAAGGTGAACGCTGTCGGGTTCGAGTGCGCGTTGGCCGCCGTGTCGCGCCGTAAAGGCGAGGCATGAAACGCCCACAGTACGTTTTCCGTCCGAACCTCAACGACCCGCAGCACCGCCGCGCATGGGAGCTGCTACAGCAGATGCCGTCAGCCCGTCGCAAGGAGTTTCTGGTGCAGAGTATCCTTGCGGCAGAACAGACGGATAGGCTGGAGAAAAGCATCCGCAAGGTGGTGCGCGAGGAATTGCAGACGGCCAGCATAGCCACTGCTGTTCCAAGCCCACCGCCAGCGAATGCTATACCAGACTCTGCGCTCGATTTCCTGAATTCACTGTAGGGGGTGATTCCAATGTTTTAATAATAGGTAGAAAAGCAGAAGGCAAAAGGAGGTTGATACATAGTGAACGGTAAAAAAATCTTGTTTGGTGCAGCCTGTGACGGGCTGCTTTTGTTTTTGATGAGGGGCGCATATTAAGCACATTGGCAGATACGGCAAACATCCCCATAGGGAGTTGTGCCCTTGATCAAGTTCGTAGATATGTTCTCCGGCATCGGTGGTTTCCGCGAAGGACTGACCCGTGCCGGAGGATTTGAATGCGTAGGACACTGCGAAATCGACAAATACGCCAACCGCAGTTACAACGCCCTGTTTGACACGAAGGGAGAGTGGTTCATTGAAGATGCCCGAAAAGCCGACCCCAGCACCATGCCGGACTTCCAGCTTCTCTGCGGCGGATTTCCTTGCCAGACTTTCAGCATTGCAGGATCCCGAAAAGGATTCGGAGATCCACGCGGCACTCTCTTCTTTGAACTGGCCCGGTTGGCTGAAGCCAGGAAGCCTCCGTATTTGCTTTTTGAGAACGTGGTGGGTCTCATCAATCATGACCACTGCAGGACGTTTGCGACAATCCTCAACACGCTGGACCGACTGGGGTATGGTGTGGAATGGCAATGTCTTAACAGCAAAGATTTCGGCGTCCCCCAGTCAAGAAACCGCGTGTACATTGTCGGATATCTTGATGAGCGATGTAGAGGAAAAGTATTTCCTTTCACCGAAACAGCAGGAAGTTCTCTTATTCAAACCCACGGCGGCCACCAAGGAGAGCGCGTCTACTCCCCCGAAGGATTAAGCTGTACGCTGGCGGCCAATCCGGGTGGCTTCGGTGGCAAAACCGGGCTGTATGAGGTGGGCGTACCAATCAAGTGCGCCACCAAGACCGGCTATCAGATGGCACAGGTCGGTGACAGCATCGACCTGAGCTACGCCACAGTCAACAGTCGGCGCGGGCGGGTTGGCAAAGAGATTGCGCATACACTTACAACGGGCTGCCAACAAGGCACTGTTGAAGTTCGCCCGGTCAAAAATCCCATCAAGTCCGACCTCGCCCGCAACACCGAACGCACCGGTAAGCCTGGCGCACCCATGCATACACTTACCACAAAAGACCGTCACGGTGTTCTGTACGAGGGTCGCATCCGCCGCCTGACACCGCGTGAATGTCTGCGGCTGCAGGGTTGGGCAGATGACCGCATCGACACGGTGCTTGCCATTCAAAGCGATAACCAAGCCTGCAAACAGGCTGGCAACGGCGTGACAGTCCATGTGGTGGAAGCCATCGGGCGGAGAATTGCAGCCATGGACGCAGAACTGCGGGGTGAGGCTCCTGCCCCTTGATTTCAAAGACCAGTATTTTGGCTGTGAAATCGAACTGACCGGGATAAACCGCGCCACGGCAGCCCAAACGCTGGCCGACTTATTTGGCACCCGCGCCGAGCATTCCGGTGGCGGCTACGATGCCTACAGGGTCAAAGATTTGGACGGTAAAGAATGGAAAATCGTCCGGGACGGCAGCATCCATCCCGAATGCCGTAGGCGGTCTGTTCTTATCGGGGAAACCTACAAAGTTGAACTGAACTCTCCGAAACTCGAATACGGCGAGATGGAAAAGCTGCAGGAGGTTGTCCGCGCCCTGCGCCGCGCAGGGGGCATCGTAAACGACAGCTGCGGAATGCACGTCCATGTGGATGCAAGCAAGCACACCCCGCAGAGCCTCAAAAATGTGCTGTCCATCATGTATTCCAAAGAGGACATTTTGTTTACAGCACTCAAAGTCAACCCAGCCCGTATCGACAGCTACTGTCAGGCGGTGGATGAGCCGATACTGGAAGAAATCCGCAAGCTGCCCAGCGGTGCGAGTATGGATCAGCTGAAAGACCGCTGGTATCGCGGGCGGGACGGCAGCGACTATCACTACCACCAGAGCCGGTATCATGCCTTGAACCTGCATTCGGTGTTCTACCATGGCACAGTCGAGTGGCGGCTGTTCAACTCCACGCTCCACGCGGGTGAAGCCAAAGCAAACATCATTCTGGCTATGGCAATCTCGGCGCAGGGCATCAACCAAAAGTACACGCAGTTCCGGAAAACGCCCATCGGGGATAATCCGGCGTTCACCTTCCGCACCTTTCTGCTGCGGCTGGGGCTGATTGGTCCTGAGTACAAAAATGTTCGGATGCACCTGCTGAAGAACCTGCCCGGTGATAAGGCGTGGCGGCACGACAAGTCGCTGTATCCCAGCAATCAACCACGGCTTCATACAGATGAGGTCAGATAAGGAGAAACCCAATGTCTCGAAAAGAATACTTTGCCTATGGTTCCAATCTGAATTTTGAGCAGATGGCCTACCGCTGTCCGGAGGCAACGGCAGTCGGCACCGCCAAGCTGGACGGCTATGAACTGGCGTTCCGGCGCGGCTACTTGACGATTTTGCCCAAAGAGGGCGCAAGCGTAGAGGGGCTGATTTGGTCGATTACTGACCATGACGAATCCCAGCTTGACTGCTACGAGGGCTACCCGACATTCTATGACAAGGAAACCATGACGGTCACGGATGCAGACGGCACGCCGCATGAAATCATGGTTTACACCATGAACGCACCGTACCGCGACCAGTTGCTCCCCGTCAGCAGCCGCTACAATGCGGTTGTTTTGCAGGGGTGTCTGGATGCCGGTATTTCTCCGCAGCAGTTCTATGATGCTGACGAAAAATACCGCAAAGCCTACAAGGCCAGAGCCGCGCCGGTCCCTAAGAAACACGCTCCCGAACGCTAACCAAGCCCGCTGCACCCCGCAGCGGGCTTTTTCTTTTGGATAAAAAGGAGAACCAGTATGAAAAACAAACACAGAATAAAGCAGGGATTGTCGCTGCTGCTGGCGGGCGCACTGACGTTTACCAATGTTGGCGCAGCGCTGCCCGCCTTTGCAGAGGATGCCGCAGCCACACCGGAGACAGCTTCAGCGGCCACACCGGAAACTGCTGAAGCCAATGTCCCGATACCGAGTCTTTCGCAGATCACTGAAAATCTGTACGACGATCTGCCGGACGCGCCTACCGGCAGTTACCTTGGCAGCATGGGTCTGCCCGTGGCAACCGGCGAGACAAAAATCGGTATCTCCGCGTGGGTTTCTGACCTGTATGACGGCGTAGATGCCCATATGGATGCCGATGCGCTGAACGCAGATGAGAACACGGTCTCAATCGGAAAAACTCCCGGTACAGACTATGCCATTGTTCCGCTGCTGGCGCAGGTCGAATACCCGGCAGACGGTGCGGTATCTGAAATCATACTGCCGGAGGATGTAGAGCTTTTAAGCTATCTCTCTACCGATTATGAGCCTATCTCGGCAGACGAGCAGGAGAGGGCTGAAATCCTGCACCATACATACTCGGAGCAATCGGCGGCAGCAACCGGCCTGTATGTGAAAGCCTCTGCCGATTTTACGGCGCAGCTGGTCTATACGGATTCGGACGGCAGTTCGCAGTCAAAAGCTATCCAAGTACAGATCAGCGAGGATGCCGCACCCACACAGATGTATGCCGACACCGGCGATGACGGCATTGCCGCCTATGCTGCAGGACCGACTCCGCCGTATGCCACCGGCAAAATCACAAGCATCGCCAAAGAGGGCGGAACTTGGCTGATTTGGTTCAACGGGCAGGAAGCCTACTGCTGCAGCCACGGCCTGAACGGCCAGCCCAAGGGCTGCCCCACCTACAGCTTCTCTCATGTGTCCCGCCTTGAACCCGGCCAGTATACCCCCGGCAACCACTATGCAAACCAGGTCAATATCTGGGGCGGTCTTGGTCAGCTGAGTCTGGATATGCTGGATGACCGTCCTGTTGTGGCAAGCCTTGAAGATGATCCTGAAGGCGGCAAAGAACAGCCGGACATCCTTGGCAGCCTTTACGATGAAACCCAACAATGGATCATGGAAAACTATCCCGACAGCTACGCGGCGCAGACCTATATTGCTACTGCAGAAGAACTGGTAAACGGTACAGACGCGCAGTCCGGGGAAAACGGCTACTACACCTACATCTATAACCCGCCCGCAGGGTATGCGTGGCAGGTTGTGGCGCTGGTCGGTGAAGAAATTGCGGGCGGCACTGAGATCCCGGATGTGCCGAGTGTTCCGGAGCCGAAGTATTATTCTGCTGCGTGGACGGCTCCTGCGCAAAGTGCCAGCGGCAGCTTTGATCTGACATTCACTGTCAATACCGATAAGTACCAGCTGAACACGCCGGAAAAGGTGGACGGCGCGGTTATTACCGTTACGCCCAGCCAGACCGGCGGCAGCGTGGACGGCGGCAGCTGGCAGATGACACCTGCCGCAGCGCAGACCATTACCACGAGCGGTCACACGCAGGATGACAGTTTTCACCTCAACGGCGGCGACGGTTCTGCCACATGGACGGCTCACTACGAGGTGTCCAAGACCAGCACCAGTACGCTCAGCGGGCAGGAAGGACCGTTCGCCAGCCAAGCCGAAGCGGATGCCGCTGCAGAAGCCGCCAAGAATGCGGCCATATACATATAAAAAATATAGCATCGATGATTTTGCGAAACGGTTCGGCGTTTCTCGCCGCACAATCAATTATGATATTGTTTACCTTATGGACTTTTACGAAATTGACACGAAGCCCGGTCCGCATGGAGGAATTTTTCTTATAAACCGCAGACCCAATTCTCATACAGCATACTTAAAACCGATAGAAATTGAGTGGCTTCGCAGGAAGTACAATGAGGCAGAAACAGAAGAAGATCGCATGGCGGCACACTCCATTCTCCGACGCTTTTCTCTTTAGCGGATATAGTCCGTTCCCCAGCACCTTGACAACTGAATACCCAGCATAACAGGTACGTTCCTTTTCCGGCAGACCCGATGGGCGGTTTGGCAAAACCATATGTTGCCAAGGAAAAGGCTATAATGATACACCTGCAGCCTCCCGCGTCAGAGGGGGTGACCGAGCCGGAGTTGTAAGCAGTAAGACTCCGGCAAAGTCAGTGAACGGCCATTGCCAGTGGCCTGCCTGTTGTGTTCCCGGTGTCAGGGGTGCGGGCGGCAAATGTGGCACAGTTTCTTAACTATCTACTTTTGCCGTTTAGGGCAAATCGTGGGCAGCAGGACCCCAAGCGCCTGCTGCCCATCATTTTGCTTTAAACGGGATGGAAAACAGGGGTGTAAAATGCAAACCTATCCAACGGGCTATGCGGAATCCCACCACATAGCCGAACAGATTTTCCGGGAGATTTTACCCCGGCACGGTATGGCAGTGCGCGAGGAACAAATCGCGCTTTGCCATGAAGTTTTAGATACCCTATATAATAAAGAAATTTCCCTGTGCGAAGCAGGCGTGGGTACCGGCAAGACGCTGGCCTACCTCGTGGGCTGTATTCTTTGGCAGATGAACCGTCCCGAACGGATGAAACTGCCTATCGTTATCTCCACTTCCAGCGTTGCCTTGCAGGACGCTATCCTTACTGAGTATCTGCCCGACCTGTCCGCTGTCTTGCTGGACGAAGGTATCATTACCGCACCCATCACAGCCGTTGTCCGCAAGGGAAAAGAACGCTTTGTCTGCGATGCCCGCCTTGCCGAAAGAGCATCGCTGGTGCAGCCAAGCAGAAAACGGCAGACCAACAGCCTGAACATTGCTGCGCACATTTTGGACATGGATCATATCCCGGAACTTTCCCGGTATGACCGCTGCCGAATTTGTGTGCCGCAGTCCTGCCCGCGAGATTGCTTTATGCGCTTGGATTGCCGCTACCAGCAGTATCTGCGGGATTCCATGAAACCCGACATCCAAATTTGCAATCACAATTATTTGCTGGCAGACGCATCGCACCGACTTGAAGATAGGCCGCTGCTCCTGCGCAGCTATCAGGCGCTGGTGGTGGACGAGGCACACAAACTGCCCGATGCCGCCCGTCAGATGTACACGGAAACACTATCCTCGCGCGCCATGGATGAATTGTGCCTTTTATTACAACAGGCGCACTACAAGGATTTTGCCAGACAGCTGCGGACGACGTTCCTTACGCTGTCGTTCTCCTGCACGCAGGGGTTTTCCAAGCTGCGAAGAAAAGTGAGCGAACCGTTCGTGCTTACACCGTTCCGCCGCGCTGCTCTCATCGACTGTATAGCACTGTTGCAAAATGCTGGCGGATTGCCGGATGTGCCGCGATACCTGCTGAACAGGCTGGGAGAAGCAGAAAGCCTCCTGCGCCTTTTTCTTTTGGAGGTGCCGACGCGCATCTTATACATCGACTACGATGCCGATGGCCAGCCCACATTCTGCGCAGCCAGCAACCGCGTACCGCAGCTGCTCCGCAGCGCCCTGTGGAACACACGCGAACCCGCGATTCTGACCTCCGGCACGCTGGCTGCAGCCGGAGATTTCAGCCACACCGAACAGCTTTTGGGGCTGACAACCTACCGGCCGTTGCGCCACTTCCGCGCGGATTCTCCGTTTAACTACAAGAAAAAATGTCTGTTATACTTTCCGCCGCGCACAAAAACGCGAATGGACAACCGCCGAATGGCAGAAGAAATCGTTCGGTTGGTTGGTGCCTGTCACGGTCATGCGCTGGTGCTGTTCACAGCGTACCGCCAGATGGCGGAAGTCCGCGCGCTGACGGACGGTCAGTGGCAATACCCGACCTATCAGGCATGGCGCAACGGCGGCAAAATCATCCAGAAGTTCAAGCAATCCGGCAACGGCGTTCTGTTTGCGGCAGGCTCCTGCTGGGAGGGCATCGACTTTCCCGGTGACATGGTGTCTTTGCTGATCATCGCCAAGCTGCCGTTTCCGATACCCGACCCGGTCAGCAACTACGAACGCCGGCAGTACCCGAATCTGCGCGACTACATAAACGCCGAAATTATCCCCGAAATGCAGAAAAAACTGCGGCAGGGCTTTGGTCGTGCCATCCGTACCGAGCAGGACTCCTGCGTGGTGGCGATTCTGGACGAACGTGCGGGCATCGGCGGCAAGTACCATGATGCCGCGCTGGCAGCGCTGCCGACCTGCCCAATCATCGAGAAAATTGAAGATGTGCAGCAATTCATCCGGGAGCAGAAGAGCCCGGATTACTTTTTGTGAAAAGAGGAACCTGAGATGTACCTTATGCGAAACCACGATGTCTGGATTTATGTGCGCTGCGCCAACAGCGATCCGTGCATTGCCTTTGACCGGCTGTATGACCTTATCGACGAAGCAGCAGGGCATGGATTCCTTGTACGCGGCACATCTTTTGACCATTGCAGCGGCAACACCTTGAAAGACCGCATTGGTCTGCGTTCTATGTTGGACGCAGTAGAGAACGGTCGGATTGAAGCCGTGATGGTGCGCGATTTGGAGCAAATCAGCCGCAACAGCTACATACTGGTAGGAGTTATTGAAATTCTGCGTCAGAATGATGTCTACCTTATTACCACTGAATGTGACCTGAACGCCGAGCTCATCAACAGTGGTCTTGAACGCTTTGTCGGTGACCGCTTCACGCGGGCATCTTTCGGCAAGCCGCGATTTGATGTTCGTCTCCCTCTGATGGATCAATTCTGAGGTGCGCCCATGAAAGAATACAAAGTTTGGGCGTTCGCCCGCAGTGCGGCGTTGAACCTGTCGGCGCTGGAAGAACAGCTTGCAGAAGTCATGCGCGAAGCCGACAGGCGCGGCTACATCATCGTCAACTCTTGCATGGAGCAGAAGTACGGCACCGAATTCTGGCGTCCTGCCCTGTTCGCCATGCTTACCGCTGTGCAGCAGGGGCGTGTCAACGCCGTCATGGTGCAGAGCCTTGACCGACTGAGCCATGACCTCACGACGCTGTACCGCATCCTGCGCTTTTTGCAGAATCATGGTGCGGTGCTTATCACCACCAAAACAAACCTGCAATATGAACTCTATCTGACAGGGGTGGAGAATCGAATCCTTGCTCGTACCGCGCGAACCGGAAAAAGAGTTCCGTGGGAGGTGGCTGTCGATGCGGATTGACCCGTTTCCCGTAAGGCTGGAACAGGAGTTGAAATACGCACTGGCCTATGCCGCGCTGGTATCCGCTGCCGCAAACGGAAGATTGCCTAGGGACATCTGTCAGCGCGCGAATGTTGGTTATGCCCGGAAATGCTGCGTTTTGCGCCGAGAAGTTTAGTGGTTCTCGTGAATAGCTTTTGACCTGTCTTTCGGGTATGTTGTATGTGATAAAAAGAATGTCACAGCGTTAAACTCGGAGGAAATAGTATGCCGCAAGTCCAAGTTATCCAGCCGATACAGCAACAGCCGAAGCGTCTTCGCGTGGCGGCTTATGCCCGTGTCAGCACGAAATCCAATGAACAGCTTCATTCCATGTCGGTGCAGACAGAATACTATGAAGACCTTATCCAGAAGAACCCGAACTGGGAGTTCGTTGGAGTGTATGCGGATGAAGGTATCTCTGGCACGAGTATCAAGCACAGAGCAGAACTAAACCGCCTTATGGAAGATTGCCGAGCGGGCATGATTGACCGTATTTTGGTGAAATCTGCATCACGCATGGCCCGCAATGCGTTAGATTTGCTGACGATCATCCGAGAACTGAAAAGCATCGGTGTAACAGTACAATTTGAAAAAGAACAGTTTGATACGGATAGCGCAACAGGGGAAATGATGCTGAGCATGATGTGCGCTATTGCACAGGAAGAATCTTTGTCTATCTCCAAAAACATGAAATGGGGTATCCGTAAAAAGATGCAGGCGGGAACCTATGTGAACTGTGCGACTCCTTTCGGATACAGGCAGCAGAATCACCAGCTGGTACTGGAAAGGAATGAGGCAGCAGTAGTCCGCTTGGTTTTTGAAAAGTACCTGAGCGGGGTGGGAATCGCAGAAATTGCATGTTACTTAAATGAAAACCATCCGAAAGAGGGTGGCTGGTGGTACACTTCCGCTGTACGATTCATGCTTCATAACGAAGCCTATAAAGGCGATACGCTGCACCAAAAACATTACACTACGGACACTTTGCCGTTCATGGTCTACCACAACGAGGGGCAGTTCCCAAAATACTGTGCCTATAAAAGCCATGTGGCAATCGTTTCGGACGAGGAATTCGAGAAAGTGCAGAACCTGCTGAAAACGAAACAGATGTCTGTGCCGAATGCTGCTCCACGAGTATTCACAAAGAAAATCTACTGTGCCGAGTGCGGCACTGTGTTTGCTCAAGCCAGCAGAGCAAATGGCGCCGTGGCTTGGGGCTGCAGAAAACATTTGAATAAATCCAGTTTATGCCCGGCAAAGTCTGTTTACGAAACAGAACTTTGCCGGACTTTTTTATATATGTATAACAAGCTGCAAGCAAATCGTGCAAAGATATTCCAGCCGCTGGTAGACAGCCTTTTGCAGCTAAAATCACAACAAGAACACCAGAATACCGCACGAGAATCTATTTATGCGGAAATTCAACGTCTTGCAAAACAAAATCATAATTTGGAAAGAATCCATGCACAAGGTTACATCGAGGATACCCAATACATAGAACGCAAAACCCTTATAGAACAGCAGCTTGACGAGAAAAGAGTTCAGCTGTCCAGAACTTCCATCAGCAGGAATGTTGAGCTAATTTTGAAAAGCACAAGGCAGATTGAGAAAATATTGGATTCCGGTCCGCCGTTGACATACTTCGATGAGCAGATTTTTACCGAGATGGTTAAGAAAATATCGGTTAGTAATACAGAGGTGGAATTTGAACTCATCAATGGTATGAAACTTTCGGAGAAACGGACGGAAAAATGAAAAAGCGATACCTGCCATTTGGCTACCAAATCACAGACGGAAAAACAACTATAGTTCAAGAAGAAGCCGAAGCTGTGCAATATATTTTTGAGGAATACACAGCAGGGAAGTCCCTCCGGAAGATTGCAGAGAGCATGACAACGAGGAAAACGCCGTACCATGAGGACACTCAAAAATGGAATCAGAACATGGTGAGCCGCGTCCTTGCAAATGAAATTTACTGTGGCAATGAAAAATATCCGCCTATCATTACAGAGACCCAATATCGCGTGGTAGAAAAAATTCGCCAGAGGAAAGCGCAAACATACTCTACGGTTTTACAGCCGTTTCGCCAAGATATGCAATGCGGATGCTGCGGAGAACGCCTATACTGGAGGCCTAAAACCGAACAATGGTTTTGCCGCCAATGTGGAATGTGGACGAAACCCATCCAAGAAAAAGAATTGTCTGATGCTATTACAATAAGATTAGAGTGGATTCAGAGACATTCAGAGGTGATTCGCTCACCAACAACACAGCGCAATGTCCAATCCATAAAAGCCGCCAAACTGGCACGAGAAATTCAAACAGATTTGCTGGAAACAGAGCCTAATGCCGATGCGCTAATCACCAGAATCCTACGCCGGGCAGAACTGGAGTACAAATTCTGCTCGGCAGGGGATGCTGACCCGGTAACCCTGCAAATACAAAAGGCGTGTGCCGAGTATGATCTGACAGACGGCTTTCCATATACCTTTTATAAAGAGATCGTCAGCAAGGTTATTCTGTATCGTGACACCCACATTGAAGTTAGACTGCAAAACGGACAAATCGTGTAAAGGGGAAAAGCTGTGAATAACATGAGAATCGTTGAGATTCCCGCCTCAAAGCGGGAAAGCGCCGGACGAAAAAATGCCGTGCGCAAGCTGCGGGTAGCTGCCTACTGCCGTGTGAGTACTGAGGAAGAAGAACAGCAGGGCAGTTTTGAAATCCAGAAGTTGTACTACACCGAGAAAATTGAATCAACCCCGGAGTGGGAGGTCGCGGGCATTTACGCAGATGATGGTATCTCCGGCGTACATACCAAGAAGCGTGACGGTTTCAACCAGATGATTCAAGACTGCAAGAAGCACAGAATCGACCTTATCCTGACGAAATCTATTTCACGGTTTGCCCGCAACACGCTGGACAGTATCCAATACGTCCGAATGCTGAAGCAGATGGGAATCGCGGTGGTATTTGAAAAAGAGAACATCAACACCGCCACCATGAACTCTGAGATGATCCTTACCGTCCTGAGTGCCTTTGCACAGGCAGAGAGCGAGTCTATCTCTCAAAATGTTGCCCGCGGCAAGCGCATGGGATATAAGCATGGTAAATTTGCCTTCCCTTACGGCAGAATTATCGGCTACCGAAAAGGGGCAGACGGCAAGCCGGAGATCATCCCAGAGCAGGCTGAAATCATTCGGCTGATTTTCAACAGCTACCTGCAAGGGGACAGTCTGCAAAGTATCAAGGCAAAGCTGGAAACGGCGGGCGCACTCACAGCCCGCGGCAACACCGCATGGTCAGCGCAAAGCATCCAGCGCATTCTGCAAAATGAAAAATACTGTGGTGACGTATTACTACAAAAGACCTTTACCGAGGATGTGCTGACAGGTGTACATAAGAAAAACACCGGGCAACTCCCACAATATTACATTGAAAATTACCACGAGGGCATTGTCAGCAAACAGATGTTCCGAGAGGTGCAAGCTGAGATTGCCCGCCGCAACAGCAAGTCAGCTGCTAACCAGCGCAAGCGCCGCCGGGGTCGTTACAACAGCAAGTATGCCTTGTCCGAGCGACTGTTCTGCGGTGACTGCGGCAGCCCTTACAAGCGGGTGACTTGGAATATCCACGGCAGAAAGCAAATCGTCTGGCGGTGCGTAAATCGCATCGAGTACGGAACGAAATTCTGCGGCAGCTCGCCGTCCATCCCGGAAGAAGAACTGCACAATGCAATTTTGAAAGCGGTACAGGATTTGGCGGCAAACTTCACCGAAGAAGTTGCTGCCCAGATCAACGGCATCTTGCATAACATCCAGACCGGCGAAAGCACAAAGCCCAATTTGCAGGAACAACTGGAGCAGACCCAGCAGGAATTTGACCGACTGCTGGAAATGTCCTTGGACTTCGATGAGGATACTCCGTTTCTGGATGACAGGTTGAAAAAGCTGAATAATAAAATTAAGAGTCTGAAAAAAGCCATCGAGGACAGCGCCGCCCGACAGGAGAAACTCAGGCAGCCGGAAATGCTGCTGTCAGCCAAAGACTTGCAAATTCAAGAATACGATGATGCGCTGACTGCGAGAATTATTGAGAAAATAGTGGTGCAATCTCGCAATGAAATTTCGATTCGGTTCATTGGTGGATATGAGAAAGCAATGCCGCTAGAATAAGGAACCTTGAGTGAAACACATTATGAACTACCGTTCGCAGAAAATTAAGAATCTGGAGTGAAACAAAACTTGATAAAAAGAACACTTTATGGTAAGATGGAGACAAAGAACAAGAAGTGAAAAAGGGGAGGTGTACACCAATGGGATTAGCTGATACGGTCACAAAAGCCTATATGAAAGAAAATACAGTATTTGCAGATGCATTTAACTATCTGATTTACGGTGGTAAAGCAGTTGTCAATCCTGCACAGTTGCAGGAATTGGATACAACAGAAATAGCTTTGCCGTTTGGTGCGCAGAACGAGAATAGAACCCAGCCGGATGATGCGGTGCAAAAATACCGTGATGTGCTGAAATCGGCGGTCATCAAGCAAGATGGCGAAGCGGCTTACATCCTTTTGGGTATCGAAAACCAAACCGATATTCACTATGCAATGCCTGTTCGCAATATCATTTATGATGCGCTCCAGTATGGCAAGCAGGTTGCTGACATAGCAGCAAAGCATCGCACCGATGGCTCGAAAGGACACAGCAGGGGTGAGTACTTGTCCGGCTTCTATAAGGACGATAAGATCACACCTGTCATTACGTTGGTGCTGCACTTTGGAGCGAACGAGTGGGATGGCCCGCTGTCTTTGCATGAAATGATGGCAGTCAAGAATGAGAGTCTGCTGAACTTTGTGCAGGATTATCAGATACACTTGATTGACCCGGCAAAACTGAGCAAAGAGGACTTGGAGAAATTCTCGACAAGTCTCCGAGAGGTAATCGGGTACATCAAGTATTCCAAAGACAAAAAACGATTGACAGAATTTTTGACCGACAACCCGCGTATGCTTATGGAAGCGAACGCGGCGCGAGTAATCAAAGCTGTAACGAACACACCTCTGGACATTCCAGAGGACGCGGAGGTGATTGATGTGTGCAAAGCAGTTGAAGATATGATGAATGAAAGTAAAGCCGAAGGTGCTGTTGCTGTTCTTGCAGGGCTTGTCAAGGATGGTTTACTGAGCATCAAAGAAGCTGCGCACCGTGCTAATATGACGGAAAGTGAATTTGAGGCAGAGGTAAAGAAGCTATCTTGAACAGAAAATTATCTATCGTCCACAAAAAATGAAATAAAAGAAAACGTCAGGGAAAAACTGCTGTAGTTACCTAAAATCTATTTACAAATAGGAAGTGCATGAGCATGGCCAATAAGGATAAATGCTTTATTATTACACCAATAGGAGATGACACAGATCCTATCCGACGTCATATAGAAGGCATCATTGATGCAGCATTAAGACCTGCATTAGAAGATAAATATGATTTGGTTGTTGCTCACAGGATTAGTGAACCAGGTTCAATAACAAAGCAAATCATTACCGAGATATACTCTGCAAAATTGGTTGTTGCGAACCTGACAAACAGGAATCCGAATGTAATGTATGAATTGGCGCTTCGGCATAGTCTCGGAAAGCCAGTGATAATGATTGCGGAGAAGGGAACACCGCTGCCATCAGATATAGTTATGGAGCGAACAATTTTTTACCAAAATGATGCACGTGGAGTAATTGAGTTAAGAGAAAGTATTGCAGCAGCAGAGAAAGAGATTGACTACGATAAGACAGAGAGTCCAATATATAATGTGTTGCATGATGTCTTAAAGGACAGACAAATTATAGAATTTTCTGAAAGTCAATCTATAAGTCAGGAGGATGATGGGAATGCAACGGTTCTGAAATATATCCTCCAAAAGCTAACTAACTTGGAAGATGCAGTTCAAACCAGCCGACCACTGATGCAGAATGCTGAAAGTAGAAGATGCTTAGACGGAGTAGTATTTGCTTTTAGTTATGTAAAAAGCACACAGCCTTATCAAGTAGAAAAACTTTTGATGAGATTGCAAAGAGTGACCCAGATAGAGCAAGATATTTCTGTTGTAGATGTACATATTTATGAAGAGGGAAAGAAAATTTGGGTTTATACTATGGGACTATCCGATAAATCTAATGCGTCAGACATATACCGCTCGTTTGCTAAAACCTTAAGCCAATTTGGATTCGAAGGGGTAAAAGCTATTCATCCGTAAGATTGAAAATCCATTTTGGCAATAACAAAAATAACCTGCAAAAAAATTTTGAAAGAACTCACGCAATATGAACGGTCTGTTGAGACAGTTTGTTGCGTGGTTTTTTATATCCGCAAACACAAATGGGCGATTTTTCATAAATCTGATAGTGTTGGCTTTGTTTCGGATTACAAATCGTATTTGATAATTGAGAGGAGGGGCATCAATGAATCACAATGATCGAGAACACTTCTGGCAAACATTATGTTCTTTGCCCGGAAATGATATTGTGGCAGAACGAGAACAGCTTTTCAAAGCAATTAAGTATCCGAAGCTGCTTTTCCGGTATCGACCTGTCAGCACAAAGAGCTTGGATGCCCTCAGAACGAATAAGCTCTATTTTTCTTCTGCGAATTATTATGATGACCCTTTCGATACCTTTCTTCACATCGACATTGAGACAATCCGGAAAGAGTATTTAAGTGCATTCCAGACTCCGGAAAGTACAGAAGCTGTTGTGGATGGTGTTAAGTCATTGCTTGGAAATATTCTCTCTGAGGAGCAAGCAGCGCAGTTTACGGTTGAAAATGTGACAAACGCGCTTTCTCACGGGCTTACCGAAAGCTTTCTGAATGCAGCGCTTTCACTCCGTGATGAAGTTAAAAAGGATACGTGGTCAGTTTGTTTCTCCGAAAATGGGTTTAATGAGGTTCTGTGGCTGAAATATGCAGATCAGCACAGAGGTTTTGTGCAAATCTACGACCTTGAAAACAATGACAACTTCTTATGCGGTAAGCAGGAAAAATGCGCTAATTGCGGAATCAAGAACTACGGAACGTCGCTATATCCGATTTATTATTCGGACACGCCTTATGATGCAACCAAATTTGCGAAATTCGTTATGCTCCGTAAAATAGCAGAGACAGCAAAAACTCAGATTCCTCAAGAGCTATATGTAGGGATGGGAAATGTGCTATGGGAACAAGAAAGAACGACTCTGATCAAAAAAGAGTGCCATAAATATGATGAAGAATGGCGAATGATTACCGGCTGCATTATGAAACCGCCGGTTATGATGGAATGGATCCCCAATGGCATAATTCTTGGTCTGCGAATGGGCGCAGCAGAGGAAAATCTTGTTGTAAGCATGGCAAAAGAAGCCGGAATCAAAAATATTTATAAATCCTACATAAATGCGCAAAACAAGCTGGATGCTTATCCTTTGAAATTGTAATCTTTCCAGCGGGTAAGTGAGTAGTTGAAATGAGGTGAAAGCAATGAGGAGAGAAGAATACGCTTGTCCTAATGGGTGTTCTCTTCCACCCAGAAAAAGGCAACTTAGGGAATATCGCAACGGTACATATGGGTTTGACTTTTATGATTTTACATTCTGTCCTTGTTGCGGCAGTTTAATGCCATATTCGCTAAAGAAGCTCAAAGGATTTTTTGAGGTATACAATATCCACGCAGCGTTATCGGATGCGGTGCAACTCATATATAAATCCGAGTTTGAGTCGGCAGCACGTGAAGCCTTCGTGGCTGTGGAAAATTATCTCAAAAAGAAGTCAGGCCTGGATTCGCATGGATTCGATCTGGCGACAAGAGCACTTTCTTTTGAAATAGACAAGCAAACCGGCGAAATAAAGAGGGCTCCCCTTATTGCAATCAATGATCTGAAAAACGAATCGGAGCGCAATGAGCAGGACGGCATCAGGTATATGCTTATGGGTTTCTTTCAGGGGCCTCGTAATCTGTACCAACACAATCATATTGGCTCCGGTGTAAGCAATTCTATTTCCGTAATCATCGAAGCATCCTTCTTCCTTCATCTGCTTGATGGGCACAGCATTACTCAAAACGGACGGTGGATTCCAGAAACAGTAGATTATCGGGAAATTTATCAAAAGATGCCTAAGCGAATTGATCGCTGGAGGCTGGTACGTCTATTGAAGAAGCGTGCTCGTAGATTGAAGAAAAATTCATGATGTACTAAAAAGATAAAATCAGCCGTTGTGTGAACGGCTGAAATGAGGTAATATCATGCCTACTATCCACGGCAGAAAACAAATCGTCTGGCGGTGCGTGAACCGCATCGAGTATGGCACGAAATTCTGCAGCAGTTCACCGTCCATCCCGGAAGAAGAACTGCACCGTGCCATTTTGAAAGCGGTGCAGGATTTGGCGGCAAATTTCACCGATGAGGTCGCCACCCAGATCAACGGCATCCTGCATAACATCCAGACCGGCGAAAGCACAAAGCCCAATTTGCAGGAGCAGCTGGAGCAGACCCAGCAGGAATTTGACCGTCTGCTGGAAATGTCCTTGGACTTCGATGAGGATACCCCGTTTCTGGATGACAGGTTGAAAAAGCTGAATAATAAAATTAAGAGTCTGAAAAAAGCCATCGAGGACAGCAACGCCCGACAGGAAAAAGTCAGCCAGCCGGAGATGCTGCTGTCAGCCAAGGATCTGCAAATTCAAGAATATGACGATGCGCTGACCGCGAGAATTATTGAGAAAATTACGGTAAGGGCACGCAATGAAATTGAAATACGGTTCATCGGCGGCTACAAAAAGACCATGCGGCTGGCATAAAAATAAAGAGGGCATACCCAATCGGAGATAAGGCATCTTCGATTGGGTATGCCCTTTTTCACTTTTATCGGAAAGAGGTAGCTATGAAGCTGGGAGAGAAAATCAAGCTGGTTCGTAAGCACAGAGGACTAACGCAGCGGGAACTGGGAGAACGACTGCACTTGGATGGAAACGCAGCAAATCGCATTGCCCAATATGAATCAGGATTCCGAACGCCCAAAGAGAGCAGAACCAAAGACATAGCCAAAGCGTTGAATGTTCGCGAAGAAAATTTCTTTACAAGGGCAGAAACACCGGAGGACATTATTCGCTTGATGATTTGGTATGACTGGGAACATGGCTGCGGCGGGAGCGTTCCGATTGACACGATTCTGCTTTTTGATAATTTTGAGGAAGTGGAAAAATTATTGAAAGAGTGGTATAGCCAAAAGGAAAAATTAAGAACGAGGAAAATTACAGGAGCAGAGTATCTGGAATGGATGCTGCAGTGACCCTTTAGCAAAAGAAAACAATAAAATTTTTCTGCATCGTTGATTTTCCACTTTCAAAACAGGGTATCTTTTTCGTAACACTCAGACAAGATATCCGCAGAATACAGCGTTAAATCGTTGGTTCTGCGGATTTTTTGTTTGTTTCCGGGCTTTTTGGGCAGTGGCTTGGGTGCTAAAAAGTAGCAAAAATGCCCCAGAAACTGACATAAAAGGGTCCTCGTGTGGTAGCAGAAGTGGTAGCAAATCGCTCTGCTACCACTGAATTACAGTAAAACATCTACGATACATCGCATAATTGCGTAGGAGGTTTTACTATGAAAGAGGCAACCAAACTGCCTGAACTGCCCCGGTTACCAAAAGGTCAGGGTACCCTGATCTACACGCATGGCAACAAGATTCTTTACCGTAAGGCTATACCCGTGGATGGCGGCTATAAGCGCTTGGCTGTGACCGGCAACAACATCAGAGAGTGCTTCGACACCATGCGCCGCAAAGAGGATGATCTGCGGGCGGGGATGAAATCGGCGGGAAGTGAAAGCCTGGCCATGGCAATTGACCGATGGCTCGACCTCTACAAACAACCGGAAGTCAAACCGTCCAGTTATGACAGGCTCCGCATTACCTACAAAGCCCAAATCACAAAGATGACCATAGCCGATAAACCTTGGAAACTGATTACAGCCGATGAACTGCAAGTGGCTGTCAACGCACTGGTGCAGGACGGCTATGCCTGGTCTACGGTCAAGAAGGCCTATGACATGCTGAACGCCTTTTACACCTTCCAAACCCGGCGGGGCTACCTGCCGCGCAGCCCAATGGACATCTGCCGTATGCCGCTGCGGGAAAATATGCTCAAACGGGACAAAGAAATCGTCTATATGACGGAAGCGCAAATCAAGGTGTTCTGCGAGGAAGCCTTATCCTTTGCAGAGGGCAGCACCCAGCTAAAGTACCGTTATGGTCCGGCGTTCGTCTTTCTTATTTATACGGGTCTGCGTATCGGGGAACTGTGCGCCCTGCAATGGAAGGATTTTGACATGGAGAAGGCAACAGTCTCTATCACCAAGAACTTGATCGAGGTCTATAATCGTGACTATGGCAAAAAGCAGGAGGGTGCACCACAATACGTGACAAAAATCAGCACGACCAAAACCCGATCAACACGTATCATCCCACTGAACCGGAACGCGCTGAAAGCACTTGCCCTTATGCGCCAGGCGGTACCATTTACGGAGTCAGACGGCTATGTGGTCTCCACAGCCAACCGGAAGCCCGCTACACCGCGCCAGATGGAAAAGCGACTTGCTTATCTGCTGCATGCTACGCCCCTGGATTTGCCGCCCTGCGGCTGCCATATGCTGCGCCATACCTGCGCGAGTCTGCTGTTTGCAAAGAAGCTGCAGGTGGAGATCATTGCCAGCATCCTGGGACACAGCCCCGAAGTTTGCCGCAAAACCTACATCCACTTCTGCCAAGCCCAACGCGCCGAGGCCATCCACCAGATTGCAGAATTCAATATCTAAAAATAAATTTGGCGAAAGGAAGTGGAAAATGTTGACATTGCCGGAAAAAGGTGGTATAGTTACTCTACTGAATCCGGGGTCAGAGACCGGTGGAGGTAACAGCAAAATCCCAGAACCTAGACAATCAGACAGTTCGACCTCGGCGGGAGATGCGGAAGCGTCTTCAGCCATGTCTACAACTTTGAGCCGGAACCTATTAAGAAAATGAATGCGGTCTTTATGATGTAGTTACCGCTTAGGTTTATCAGAAGCCCATTGGTTTGAGATATTTACATACGAACTGGTTGGAACCCTTGGAACGATGACTCGTTTGAGAAATCGGCCACAGGAAATTCCACCAGGAGAGTGTGCAAACATCTTGAACCGATGGGCTTCTTTTGTTTTCTAACAGGAAATCCGTCAGAGAGGAATGATTCAAATGTAGAAAGAAAATTCAAATTTATCCGCCCACCAACAAACAATAATGAAAAGGAGTGATCCATTATGACGCAATACAAAAATGTTACTAAAAAAGACTTCGTATTTATCATCGACTGCATCAAAGCGCTGGAGGCTAAAATTGAGGCAGGGGGATTCCCTCGGGGTCAAGAGCTGGCGGAGCAACTCAGTAATACAATGTTGAGTTTGCTGGAGGCAGCCATGGGAGATACAGAAGTCCACAATATCGAGACATGGCTGTTCTATCCGGAACTGGTATCTACAGTAATCAAAGTGGATGGCAAATGGTGCGACTGGAGCCCGGAAACTTCAGAAGCACTGTACGATTGGTTGACGGGGGTGTATAACTCTCCCGAAGACGAGTTGGACGAAGGAGAAGAAGCTGATGAAATCTTCTAAGGTTAATGCAATGAAGCTTATGATTGAAGCATGGGAAATTCTAAAGAATCTGCCACCGGGGATCAATTCCCTGGTAAAAGTGACCACTATTATATAATAGAAGGAGTTTGTAAATGAGTAATAACGAAAAATTAACGGAAACCCGCTATCCCTTCCATGGATTTTATAGACCATTTGTGGCCGAGATGGAAGAAATTGAGGCGGAAAGAGCACGGGAACAGGCAGTACGGCAACAACCGCAAGCATTGCCAACGACTGCTGAACTGACTAATAAAGCGATAGTATTAAATCAATCAAATGCGATGGCGGTACCTGCTGTGACAGACGAAGAAACTTCAAAAGAAACGATACCAGCCAGGGCAGCCGTGACGGAGAATGGGAAGCTGCCAGTTGCGGTAGAACTACCTGAAGCAAAACCGGAATTCGCAGATGGCACCCCTGGGAAAATCGAGTGGGTAGGAGACCTGATTGGCGATGAGTTTAAGCAATGGGGCCATGAGCTGGTAGCCATCCACGCTATGACTTTTACGGGCAAAACATCGTTTATCTTAGGCCCATTGCTGGATTGGTGCATCGAAACAGCCTATACGGTAAGACCGCCGATGCGGATTCTGATACTGTGCAACCGAAAATCTCTTGAACGCGACATATTTGATGAGTTTAACATAAAAAGAGAAGACCTCAAAATTATTGAGCACAGTACGGACGAAATCGAATGTACGATAGACGCGTTTAACCTAGTAAGCATTTATACCTATCAATATTGGGAGCAGATGCTGGCCAAAAATCCAGAATGGGTGATGCGCGAATGGAAAAACTACCGTTATATTGTGCTCGACGAGATACAGCATATAATTACAAAAAAGTGCCACAGTATATAAGTTGTTCAGAGTAATCGTAAACTAGTTATTGCCAAGATCGAAAAAAACACACAAAAAATTATATCCTTTTTGATTGGATTTGATTGTCTTGCGGAGCAAGGCGGTCAAACCAAGCAAAAAAACAACGAGCTTTGTGAGGTCATCGGCGTAGACGATGGCAGAACAAAGGTTGGCGTTAGGGGCGCAATGGAAAGTGCCACAATCAAGGAAGTCAATGCTATAGCACAAAAACGATAGCATCTGACGCTGGTACAAATAAAATCGCCGAAAATCATTTTATGGTCTGGTATAGTTGAACGACTTGCAGAGATACTGAACATAGCTGCCGGCTAGCATAAAAGATGTCAAATAACGATGATACGATAAAAATGAGCGATGCGTGTGGCGTACAACTTCGATGAAATGATTGCCAGAAAGGTCGGGCGTGCAGGCTATCGGACAAAACGAGCATCGAAAATCAGCAATATTGCCAAAAATATGCCATAAAATATAGCAAAACAACGAAAATAAACCCGGTGGAGTTGCAGCGGTGCTCCATCGGGCCTTCTATTATATATTGATTTTTAAAATGTGCGATGCTGTGCGTGTACGGCTTAGTATCTTCTGCGCCGCCGTTTCATCTCAGCCAATCTCCCATACTCGCAGGAGTACCGGAAATCCCAGCCGCTGATATGGTTGAGGTATCCCTCGGACACGGGAACGCCTTCGTCCTCGTAGACATGCTGCCACCAGATCTTTTTGCGCTGCTCTGGCCACATGCCCTCAGTGCCAAGCTGGTTGTACCATTCACCGCGTTGGTTATTGTAAGTGCCAGACCATTTGCGGCGCACAGCACGCACCTGAGCGGAAACATCATTATCGGTCTCGCTGGGGATGCCGTAGCCTCCGGCGGAACTGCTGCGATTCTCAGCGCCCATCATAGCGGCAGAGCCAAACAGGCCAGCGACACCTAATACAAAAGCAGTTGCACCTAACATAAAATTTACCTCCTTTAAAAATCAGTAATTGACAGCGCACAATTTGGCAAAAGCATCCAGAAAAATCAGGCCAAAGATAATGATGTTGACGATCAGGCCGAAATCGCTATTGTTTTTCATTTTGCGTTCTCCTTTTCAGCGGCAAGTTTAGCGGCGGCTTCTTCGCGGGTGAGTGCAGTCTGGCCGGGCAGCGGTTTGGTTTCGTAGGTGAAGCCCAATTGATACTTTTTGGCGTTAGCACGCAGCTCATTGTCAAGGTCTACCCCGGTGAGCATGGAAGCGTAGGCGTAGTTCATCTGGATACCCATATCGTTGCAGTCCTCGGAAATCAGTCGCAACATGGCTTCGTTCTGTGTGAGATTGTATTTTTCCCGGACGTCCCAGATATAATGGCCGCGCAGATTGTGGTGATGTGTCATAATGTACTGCCAGGCATCAAAGACTTCCTTCTGGCGCTGGAATTTGGCGGGCGTCGGTGTGGCATTGTTGACGGCATTGAAGATGGGCGGCAGGGTGGCGGCCCCGATAATGTAGGCTGCGAAAAGTACGGCGGGAATGACCAGTGCCATGATGGCCAGGACGATAAGAGCGTTGGCTAAATACATAATCATGCCTCCTAGGTGGTGATGGTTCCTTCGATGATTTTATTATACATTGTGGTAAGTACCATAATTTGAACATTGGACAAATTGACAAAAGCTGTATAAATTATGCGCTGGTTTCCTTAATGATCCGCTCTAACGTGGGTCGGGACACTCCAATCATGCCAGCCAGAGTGACCTTGCTCAATTCTCGCTGCTGGTACTGTGCATATAACGCCTCAAACCCAGGCGGAACAGCTACCTTTTGGCGACCCTTGTACACACCATTCCGTTTGGCAATGGCGATACCCTCTCGCTGACGTTCCAGCGTGTTGGCTCGCTCAAATTCGTTGATGGCGGCAATCATGGTCAGCATGAGCTTGCCGGTGGGTGTGCTGGTGTCCAGATGTTCTTTGTTCCTGATTAGGTGGACGCCCTTAGCTTGCAGCTGCTCTACCAGTTCCAGCAGGTCTTTGGTGCTTCGGGCAAGGCGGCTGAAGTCGTGGATGTAGACGGTATCACCCTCACGCACAAAGTCGAGCATGGATTGCAGCTGTGGACGGTGCGTATTCTTGCCGCTGATCTTTTCGGTGAACCACTTGTCGATATTGTGAGAGCGCAGAGCTTCTATCTGCCGCGCTTCGTTCTGTTCGGCGGTGGAGACTCGCACATAGGCAACATTCATAAAAAGTACCTCGATTGTAAAAATAGGGTCTTAGACTTGCCCTGCAGTTTGTAAAAAAATAGGAAAAGGGACTCTAATTTTACAGAAATTTGCGGCTTTTCGGTTGTAAAGATAGGGTACACTCTATTTTCCCACAGGGCAGCTTGGGTCTAAGGCAGTAATGATTCGGGCGGCACATCGAAGTAGTGGGTAAGGGCGAGCAGGAAAGTGGCATTGGGTGTTCGCTGCCCATGTTCCCAGTACTTGACGGTGCGGGTGGATACGCCAACAGCTGCAGCCAGTGCGGATTGTGAGAGACCGCGAGATAGGCGCAGTGTTCGTAACCGGCTTTGCTTGTTGGGCGGGGAAGTGGTGGTATATTTCATAGCTAAGAACCTCTTTTTTAAAAATAGATACATAATAAATGACCTAACTCTCACTCGGTCGTGCATCTCTGTCCGGTTGGTTTAGTCGGCGCGGATGAATTGTTTACCGCAATCGCCGCATATCACGTTGACCTCTTTGGTGGAGCGGATAATCGTGCCACAATCCGGGCATACCCAGCGGCGGGTGGAACTTGGACGCTTGGGTGGTTTGATGTCTGTGCCATTTGCCGCGCCGGGGGTACGGCTCCCTGTGCCTGTGCCGGTCATATCTGCCCAGGTCAGGCCCTCGGACATCTGGATAGCTTGCCAGCCCTGAGCCTCGATGAAGTCCAACAGTTCCAACGATGGGCTTGTAATAGTCCAGCCGTACTTTGCATGATGGTCAATAACCAGACCGTGAGCTTCTGCAATGATCTTGAACCGCTTGTTATGGTAACTGTTGCCCGCGCCGCTGGTGTCCTTGATGCTGTGGGTCATGGCGTAGAGGTGGGCGCACTCGTGGCAAAGTGTGGCGGTGGTTTCTTCGATGGGCCTGTCCAGCGTGGCGGTGCTTATGTTGATCTCGTAGCGGCGCTCACTGCCCGCCTGCCAGGTCTTGCTGCATGTAATATGGCCATAGGCGTTGGGGGTCTTTTTAAGTGTGATGATAGGTTCGGGCAGCTCATTGTTATAAAAGTGGGTGTTGATGGCGCGGAACATCTTCTCTAACTGCCCGGCGGTACGGCTGGTTCTAACGGTCTGTTTCATAGATGAACAACCTTTCTACTTGATAAATAAGCCGGGCGGGTGTATACTATATTTGCAGCCCGCCCCGGCGGGTTTAGGTGAGTCTCTTACAACTACGCTTTGGTCGGTGCTGTTGCAAGGGGCTTTTCTTAGTTGATGGTCAGGCGCTGACCGGTGACGACTTTAGAATACTGAGCAAACAAGACAGGGGCAACGGCCTTGATAGCTTTGCTGTCCAGGCGGGTGCTGGTGAAGTCCGACAGCTTGACTTTATGGCATCCTACCTGCAGGTCGCTGGTATTGCGCTGGGCCATCTCAGCTTTGATTTGGGCCTTGATAGTTTCCTGCTCGGCTTGGGCGGCCTCAATCAGTTGGGCGGCCTCTTTGTATTGGATGATGAGGTCTAATAAATTGTCAATGCTCATGGTGTATGTCCTTTCTTTGTGTGTGGTGGTGTTGGTCGTGGTCAGGTGAACTTGTGTTCCCTTGACAGTGGCTATAGTATAACATGGTATCTATAGATACTCCATACACGAAACGCTCATTTCTTGAAAGATGATGAAATGACGATATAACAATTAAAATATACAGCTGACATGTAACTATAGATACACTTTTGTTGCATGGCTTCTTTGGGTGTGTGATTATGCAGGAAAAGGAATATAAGACAACAGAGGCGCGGCGAAAATCTATAGCACGGTATAAAGCAGAGAAGACAGTATCAATCCAAGCGTTTCTGCCGCCAGAGTACAAGGACAAACTGAACAAACTTGCAGAATCAGCGGGTGTTAGCAAGGCGCAAATACTCAAAGACGCCATAGATACACTGTATAATGCTGCATTCGATGAACAGCCTACAGAGCAGGAATAACCCACGCCCAGTGCCCCCCTATAATGTACCTGTACCTTATAAGGCCACGAAAAGAACCAGCAGCAGGGGCGAGTCTGCCTGCCTGTGTGCCGTGGGCCTGCTGTCCTCTGCTATGCTCAGGTGTACCGGGGGTAGGTTAAAAAGCAATTAGCTGTTTTGAATCCTCAGCGGGTACAAGTTGTTCTTTCGCACTCTCGGGGGTCATCATTTTGACCACCCCTTATCAACTAAATAAGCATAAAAAATAGCTCCTAACAGCGTAAAAACTGTTGGGAGCTTTGTGTTTGTATGGGCAACATGCTCAAAAATGAGCAGATTCACTGAGCTTTGGCCTGTCCCTTGTCGCGGGCATCCTTAACGATATACATAGTATTGGCAAGGACAGTCTCGTTCATATCGTCCATGCGCTCTGTCAGGCGGTCAATGCGCTCATTGGTAGCAAGCAGACCATCAGCCAGGGTATCAATTTTCTTTTCGACATGGCTCTCGATATAGGCCATCATGCGGGTTTCAGATTCTTTCGTGACCTCAAGGGACACTTCGCGCATCATATCGCGCAATAATTCCAAATCGTTCCTATCGAGTGCCATATTAGACCTCCTGTGCCGGGCAAGCGTTAGCTATTACCTGTAGTATACCGTGCCCTGGCGGCAAAGTCAATCGCAATAACGCACAAAAGCAAGCAGGGTTAGATATATTATGTCACAAATTAAAACGATAAACAATTGTATCTTTGCAATGTCAACTAATTATGCCATATAAAATGTACTTTATGACTAGCCCGGCGGTTACTATAAGAAGTGCCGTCGGGCTTCTTTTATTTATATCCTCGGTAAACGCCGCTTTTCATCCTCCCAGAGCAATTGCTGCCGAAAATACAGAAACAGAAAAAGGTATCCGCCATTTCGTGAATGGAACATATTCCTACAAAATCTGCCTTACTGCGCTAATTGTTTACCTGCTGACCCTTAAACTTGACCACTAATTATTGAAAATCCGTTCAATTTCTGCCCGCTTCCACTCCCAACATGTATGCACATAAAGCTTCATCGTGATGTCGGAGCTGGCGTGACCCATGATTTCACTGAGCGTCTTTACATTGCATCCGTTTTGCAGGCAGGTGGTTGCGAACGTATGCCGCAGGGCGTGGGGATGAACACTGGAAACCTGGGCATGCTTTAAATAGCAGTGGATGCTTTTGCTGTAGCAGCGCGGCTCCACGGGCTTTGCTTCTTGACTGGACAAGAACCATGTATGGGGAGACTGACTGTTGTGCAATTGGTGAACTAGGGATAGAACTTTCCTTGGAATCGGGATGGCCCTTTCGGAAGTTGCTGTTTTGGGAGATTGCACAACAACCTTTGTGCGCTGATTTTCGACATAGATACGTTTCACTGTCCGTCTTACTGAGAGAATTCCTTTATCAAGATCAAAATCCTGCCATTGCAGTCCGCAGACTTCGCCAATGCGTAAGCCCATCTGCATCATTAGCAAAATCCCGACTTTTCGCGGAGTAGCCGCTTGGGTGACATAGCGAAAGACTTGCTTCTGCTCGTCCTGGTTCAGTACGGTCATCGATGAATGTGTCGGTGGCAGCTTCAAGCTGATTTCCATCGGCCGCATAAGGTGCTGGTAGACGGCATAGCGGCAGATCCTGCGAACAAGTATCAGGCACTCTCGTGCCATTGTATGACCCAGGGGCTTATGACAATTATCAACGGGAGAAATGATTTCTAAAAGGCCATTCTCCAGTACAGCTTCATTTAATTCTTTTACGCGAATCGATCCGAGCACAGGAAAAATGTAATGCTGCAGTGTGTAGCGATAATGCGCGGCAGTGGATGGCTTGACCCCTAAAAAAATGGAGTTTTCCCATTTCTGTGCAAGTTCCCGAAAGGTTTGGTTGCCAGCAGATAACACAAATGCCTGCAGCTCGTTTTTGCGTATTGTCAGTTCCTTCTTCACTGTAGCGTAGGTACGCCCATAAATGTAGCCCCAAATCGCGGTGTGGTCCGGCTTTCTGCCTTTTATATAGCGACCCTCCCAGCGACCATCTTTACGTTTTCGGATGTTTTCTCCACGCCGTGCCATTTTAAACCCCTCTTGTATAATTGTTAAAATTTGGCGTGAAAATTGCCCTATATATGTAAAATGCTTTATAAAATCTGCGGTTTCTATAGTGAATGTAACAAATTTGCACGCCAGTCAATTAAACTTGCATACGATTGTTGAAAAAAATCGTATTTTGTAGTATTATACAAGTAATTGTCGAATAGTTTTTTATGAAAAAAGGTATCCTCCATTCACGAAATGAAAGATACCTCACAAACCAAGAAAGCTGAGGTGAGCAGAATGGGACTGAACTTGTACGCGCACAACGCTAAAGCCTACAAAAGTGCGCTTGCGATGATGCAGCAGTACGGAAAGGCTGCCATTGTGCATCCCACCGGCACGGGAAAAAGCTATATCGCCTTTAAACTCATCGAGGACCATCCAGAAGCCGCAATTCTGTGGCTCTCTCCAAGCGAGTATATTTTCAAAACTCAGCTTGACAGCCTGAAAATGCAGGATGTGAATTTATCGCTTGCAAACGTTACTTTTTATACCTACGCAAAACTGATGTGCTGCACAGAAGATCAGTTGGCAGAGATAGCAGCGCAGCATCCGGCCTATATAATCCTGGATGAATTTCATCGTACCGGCGCGGAATATTGGGGTAAAGGTGTGACGGACCTGCTGAAACTTTGCCCCGATGCCAAACTGTTGGGCCTGACAGCCACCAATGTGCGCTACCTTGATAATAACCGTGATATGGCCGAGGAACTTTTTGAAGGTCATGTTGCATCGGAAATGACCCTGGGCGAAGCAATCGTCCGGGGTATTTTGCCTGCGCCGAAATATGTTACAACGGTCTATCGCTACCAGAATGAACTTGCCCGGTATCAACAGCGGGTCGATAACCTGCATTCAGTGGGAATCCAGGACATTAACCAGAAGTATTTAGATGCCTTGCGACGGGCGCTGGAGCAAGCGGACGGGCTGGATAAAGTATTCGCCAAGCATATCGCAAAACCGGACGGCAAGTACATTGTGTTCTGCGCCGGTAAAGAGCACATGGACGAGATGCAAACCCACGTCCCTGAATGGTTCGGCGGTATTGCCGCAAATGGCGTGCATGTATATAAGGCATATTCCAGTGACCCGGCAACAAGTTATGAATTTGAGGCATTTAAGGCAGACACCAGCCCGGCGCTGAAGCTGCTTTTCTGCATTGACATGCTCAACGAAGGTGTACACATTGAGGGAATCTCTGGTGTGATCCTTTTCCGCCCAACGATTTCACCGATCGTCTATAAGCAGCAAATCGGCCGCGCCCTGACGGCGGGCGACAGCAAAACGCCTTTGATCCTTGACATTGTGAATAACTTTGAAGGACTGTGCAGTATCGCCGGACTGCAGAACGAAATGACGCAGGCGGTGCAGCGTTTGTACGCCAATAGCGAGGGCGACCGCATCGTTACGGATCGTTTTGAAATCATCGAGCAGGTCCGCGACTGTCGCATACTGTTTGAGCAGCTGCAACGCAGCCTGTCATCGACATGGGACCACTATTATGCGCAAGCCAGCGTTTACTATGCAGAGCATGGCAATCTGAATGTACCTGTCAGCTACACCACGACCGACGGGTTAAGTCTTGGATCCTGGCTGCAGATCCAGCGCCTTGTGCGTGCCGGTAAGCGGGCAGGAACCCTGACCCAGCAACAAATTGACCGATTGGACTCCATTGGAATGGAGTGGGATGGTCGGCTTGATTTGGCGTGGAAACGGGCTTTTGCGCTGGCTGAGGCATATTACCGGGAGCATGGAAACCTGCTAGTACCGAATCGATATAAAACAACAGATGGCTTCGCGCTGGGGCAATGGGTCGGTGTACGCCGCCAGAAATATCTGGATGGAGAACTGACCGCCGACCAAACCAAGCAGTTGGAATCCATCGGCATGGTGTGGGATGCGGTCAGCGCCCGCTGGGAAAAGGCCTACGCGGAAGCCGCGGTATATTACGCAGAAAATGGTGATTTGGAAACGCCGACCAAGTATGTTACGCCTTCCGGGGTGGCACTGGGCAGCTGGCTTTCCAGCCAACGGAGACTTCACCAGGACGGAAAGCTATCTACGGACAAAATTGCTCGACTTGAAAAAATCGGTATGGATTGGAGCGACCGCCACGACCGCAGCTGGCAAAAATATTACGCCGCTGCCCGGCAGTATTACCAGTCCCATGCCAATTTGGACATCCCGGCGGGCTATGTGACGGTAGACGGCATAACACTGGGCAAGTGGCTTGCCCGTCTGCGGCGCATCTACGAAAAGTCCGGCACAACCACAAGGGCACTATCCGATACGCGCAAAGCTATGCTGGACCACTTGGGCATGAAATGGCCGGAACAGCAGCCGAATCGAAAGACGGCGTAAGCCGATGTGAGGCAGCCGCACAGTAAAAATCTGCAGCCTGAAATGGTTGCAATTTTTTTACCAGCGTACGCGAAAAATGTCGAATACAAGAAGAACGTGACGAGAAATATAGAGGGAACGTAGGGAAGGTAGCAATGTTCGGTGTCGCAGTGATAATACGCGGCTGTCATAATAGGGACAAGGGTACGGCAGAGAATGAAAGGCTCCGCAACCTGAAGTTCATATTTTCTTACCCGAAGAATGAACGACTGATCTTTTTGGGTGGCAGAAATGCTACACAGGAAGAAATCTCAACCATGAGGGTGGGGTGACAGCCAGCGGACAGGCGAGCGAGCCTATCCGCTCTTTGTGCTGGCCGAGATATTGATGAAGAAATTGAGTGGGATTGTGGGAAAGATTTATGAGTAAGAAGCTTGCGATTGCGATGTTCGGACAGAAGCGATTATCAAGAGAGGGCGGAGTAGAAATTGTAGTTAAAGAACTCTGCACCCGAATGGCACAGAATGGCTGTGACGTGACCTGCTACAACAGAGCAGGCCATCATGTGAGTGGTGCAGAGTACGATGATGCCACAATTGAATATAAAGGTATTCATCAGAAAACGGTTCCCACAATCAATCGAAGAGGACTTGCGGCGGTAACATCATCCTTTTTTGCGGCTCTGTATAGTGCATTTGGAAAATATGATGTGGTGCACATCCACGCAGAGGGACCGGCATTCTTCTCATGGCTGCCCAAGATGTTCGGCAAAAGGGTGGTGGTTACCATCCATGGCATCGACTGGCAGCGCGAGAAATGGCAATCGGGACTTGGTTCTAAGTTTATTCACCAAGGCGAAAAAAATGCTGTGAAATATGCGGACGAGGTCATTGTTCTGAGCAAAGGCGTGCAGGATTATTTCAAGGAAACCTATGGCAGAAAGACACACTTTATCCCCAATGGAGTGAATAGACCGCAGACTCGGGAAGCAAATCTGATTACAGATAAGTTCGGGCTGAAAAAAGATTCCTACATATTATTCCTCGGTCGTCTGGTGCCGGAAAAGGGCATTCGATATTTGGTTGAAGCATTTAAGAATGTCAAGACAGATAAAAAGCTGGTCATCGCAGGCGGTTCCAGTGATACAGATTCCTTTATGAAGGAATTGAAAGAACTGGCGAAGGGTGACGATCGGATTCTCTTTACTGGGTTTGTGCAGGGAGCAATGCTGGATGAACTGTACAGCAACGCTTACATCTACACGCTGCCGTCTGATCTGGAAGGAATGCCATTAAGTCTTCTGGAGGCAATGAGCTATGGCAATTGCTGTCTGGTTTCCGATATTCCAGAGTGCGCAGAGGTTGTGGAAGATAAGGCGTTAATTTTCCAAAAGACGAATGTAGAGGATTTACAAGAAAAATTGCAAGATGCCTGTGACCATCCTGAAATGGTTATGAAAATGAAGAATCAAGCAGCCGACTTTATCTGTGCAAAATACAACTGGGATGAAGTGGTGGATAAGACACTTGCATTGTATGGGGAGAAGAGCCGATGAGAGTATTAATAATAAATAATCTCCTCTAACAGAACGCAGGTAGTGAGATGTACATAGCGAAAATGCCTTAAAAATAGCGATAATACGCTAAAACATATACTTTCCAAACTGCATGACACCTCTTTTCAGTATCACTACCTGAATTTGTATAGAGCAGATGATGTTATCATCAGCCTTTTTAAGTATCACACCCTGCATTATGATATAGCACCTCGGTAATCATTAAGACTCGGAAACGACTATGACTTTATCATACGAACGCAGGGCGGGAACAATAACCAGAAATAGTGGCAATGCGGAAATCTGTATTGCAAGCAAAGAATCTATAGGAGAAGAAAAATGATAAGAATCCTTCATTCTGTCAGCAATATGGATCGTGCCGGCATCGAAACAATGCTGATGAATTATTATCGCCATATTGACAGATCGAAAATACAATTTGACTTTTTATGCAATAAGAAAAAGCCCGGTGCATATGATGCCGAAATAAAGGAAATGGGCGGTAACATCTATCACACACCTGGCTTAAATCCTGCAAAGTATCCTTCGTATCTGAAATGTATGAAGAAGATCTTTGAGGAGAATCCGGAATACAAAATTGTAGAAGCGCACAACGGAGCTCTTGGAGTATACGCACTTCATGCTGCAAAAGTCAATCACATTCCGGTGCGTATTTTTCATGCACATGGCGCAAGCATTACGAGAGACTGGAAGCTACCAATCAAACTTGTTTGCAAAGCGTTGTTGCCGTCCAATATGAACCAACATTTTTCTTGTGGAATCGAAGCAGCCAGATGCTATTTCGGAGAAAAAGTTGTAGAAAGAAACGATTATGAATTGATTCCCAATGCAATCGAGGTGAATCGGTTCGTTTTCGACTCAACGATAAGAAATAGAATCCGACATGACAATCATTTGGAAAACAAACATATCGTTGGTCATGTCGGACGCTTTATGTCTCAGAAGAATCACACATTCTTACTGGATGTTTTTGCTGAGGTTTCAAAAAGGGATTCGTTAGCACATCTTGTGCTGCTGGGTGACGGTGAGCTGATGGATGCCATGAAAGAGAAAGCAAGCAATCTTGGAATAAAAGATCGAGTGACGTTTGTCGGAAATGTAGGTAATGCGAACGAATGGTATCAGGCATTTGACTGCTTTGTACTGCCATCGATATGGGAAGGACTCCCTGTTGTTGGCGTTGAGGCTCAGGCGGCAGACCTGCCATGCATTTTTTCTTCCGCTGTAACACGCGAGATTGGTTTGTCAGATCGTGCAAAATTCATCCCGCTTACAGAAGAAATCTCGACTTGGGCAACTGAAATATGTAATGCCTTACAGCAGAATGTACGCAATGATAACACAAAGTTGATAACGGAACATCACTACAATATTGAAATTGAGGCAAAGAAATTGCAGGAGCGATATTTACAGCTGGCTGGAGAAGTGGAATGAAAATAGGAATTTTAACACATCAATACATCAATAATTACGGAGCATTTCTACAGGCGTGGGCATTACGGGAAGCAATCGCAGAATTATTTCCGAACGATGAAGTGCAGATCATAGATTATGTTAATCTGAAGCATTTTATCATCAATGCAGGTGGATGGTTCCGGTTTTATAAAAACAGAGAGTCTTTTAAAGATTGGATGGAGAAAATCAAGCTTCCACGGACATTCGCAAAAGCTAGAAATCAGGAAATGATTCTTTCCAAGCGGTGCTTTAATGCAAAACAGATCAATGCATTGGACTTTGATTGCATTATTGTTGGTAGTGATGAGGTCTGGAATTATAAGGACACAAAAGGAAATGCTGCGCTCAAATTTGGCGAAGGACTCACTTGCAAAAATTTGATTGCCTATGCGCCAAGTGTGGGAAAGACGGCAGCAGATGAATGCGTCCCGGAGTATGTGATTCGCGGAATCAAGAAGTTTAAGAAAATATCGGCACGAGATGATCTGACAGAGCAGCTCGTGTGCAATATAACGGGAACGGCTCCGGAGAGAGTGCTTGACCCAACATTTCTAGCGGAATTTCCTCGTGCCGAATTGGCAGCGAAGAAAAAGCCATATATCCTTTTTTATTATTGTGAAAACCTGCCGCATAATATATTGAATCAGATTTTTTCTTATGCAAAAGAGCATGGTCTGGCAGTTTATGGTGCAGGGGAATGCGATAAAAGGTATTCGGAAATCACAGTGAACCTTATGCCGTTTGAGTGGGTGGAAATGTTCCGCAATGCAGAATTTGTTTTTACCGGAACTTTTCATGGGGCAGTTTTTTCCATTTTGAACCGTCGGCAGTTTAAGGTCTATTTGACGAATGAAAGCAGGATTAAAAAAGTTACGGCACTCTTGGAGGAACTTGGAATCCAAAACCGAAAAATGGATTCCAAGTTTGAATTTGATCTGGAAAGCATGAAGAACGAAATCAATTATGATGCTGTTTATCGAGTGATCAATGAGAAACGTCAAAGCAGCAAACAATATTTGAAGGATGCGATAGGAATGACAAAACAATGAAAATCGGAATTTTAACACATCATTATGTAAAAAATTATGGCGCATTCCTTCAGATGAAGGGAATGTATGAAACGCTACAAAGGCTATATCCTGAAGCAGAAGTGAGGGTCATCAATTATGTAAATCAAAAGCACTGGAGAAGAAATATCATCCATATTCTTCACTTTCATCCGGGAGTTGATACGCTTTCTACCTATGTGGAAAAAATCCGACAGTTAAGAACATTCACAAAATATGAACGCAGTATTCCGAGAACTCGCCCGGTAAAGACTGCCAAGGAGATAATCGATTTGAAATTGGATCTTATCGTTCTTGGCAGTGATGAGATCTGGAATCTGTGCGGATCTGGGTACCACCCTTTGAAATTTGGTACGGGACTTGAAAATCAGCGGACGATTGCTTATGCACCGAGTGTTGGCGCAGTAACCGAAGAAACCGCTGTGCCGGAGGATGTCCTTTCGGGCTTGAAACACCTTGACCGGATATCTGGTCGTGATGTGGAATCTTTAAAATTTGTTGAGAGAGCCTGCGGAAGAAAAGCTGAGAAAATGCTTGATCCGACTTTTCTCTATAATTTTGATACGGATATTGAAAGGGAAAATATCAAGCCGAAGCCGTACCGCTATATTCTGATTTACGACTGCAAATTAACAGAACCGATGGTGAAACAGCTGCAGGAATATGCAAAGAAAAATGATTTGAAGATCATTGGTGCGGGCGATTACAAGACATTCTACGATGAAGGATTTATTGACCTGACCCCATATGAGTGGGTCGATTTGTTTCGGAATGCAGAAAAAGTTATTACTGGAACATTTCATGGGACAGTTTTTTCTATTAAGTACAACAAATCGGTTTTGTGTTATCCAACAGAGAAAAACCGAATCAATAAGATTCGTTCGCTGTTATCCGATATGAAGATTGCCTCTCGACTTTTGGAGGTGGGATGCGAAGATGATTTTATCCCACTGTTGGATACGCCAATGGATTACACGGAAACTAGAAACTATATTGCACAAAAGATTCAGGAAGCAGATGACTTTCTTACAGGAGATAAATCATGAGTTCGATCGTTTTATTTGACGATAAAAAGGATTGCTGCGGCTGCGGGGCGTGTATGAACGTTTGTCCCAAGAATGCGATTCGAATGGCGGAAGATGAAGTCGGTTTTGTTTATCCAGAAATCGATCAAAATTTGTGTATTGGATGCGGTGCCTGCAAAAAGGCTTGCGGCTATCAAATGCAGCCTATGATGCAGAAGTCTGAAGCAGTCTATGCAGCTGCATCGAACAATGACAATTTGCTGCGAAAGTCTGCATCTGGCGGAGCATTTGCTGTCCTCGCAGAGAATGTGTTGAAAAAAGGTGGTGTGGTATATGGTGCTGCACTTCCTCTGGAAAATGGAAAATTGGAGCCAAAGCATCTCCGCATTGATACAGTGGAAAGGCTGCCTGAACTGCAAGGATCGAAATATGTGCAAAGTGCGATTGGGGATACCTATGCACAGGCCCAAAAAGATCTGTTGGATGGAAAAAGAGTTCTTTTTTCTGGAACGCCCTGTCAGATTGCAGGCTTAAAGCAGTATCTGAAAAAAGATTATGAAAATCTGCTCACAGTGGACATTATTTGTCATGGAGTTCCGAGCAAACGATTTTTCCAGAGCTTTATGGAAGACTACGGGAAGAAACTGGGTGGAACAATCACCGAGTTTTATTTCCGGGACAAGAGCAAAGGGCAGGGCATGATTACCCGGAGCGTCTATAAAGATATGGCGGGTGAAAACAAGGAGAAAGTGTTGATAGGCGGCCTTACCGCATATATCCATTTCTTCTCTAAATCGTATATATATCGCAAGAACTGCTATTCCTGCCCCTTTGCTTCAGAGAAGCGAGTTGGAGATTTGACTTTGGGTGATTTTTGGGGATTTCATGAAGAATACCCGTCTTATGATGAAAAGCAGGGACTTTCTAACGGGAAGGGCGTTTCCTGCATTTTAGTCAATACTAATCAAGGAAAAGTTGCATTGGAGCAGTGTGAAAGTCAGTTCGTCCTGATGACCTCAGACTTTGAGAAAGTTGCACGGCATAACGACCAGCTACATTCGCCCAGCAAGTACAGCCCGAAACGTGAGCAGATTCTGGAATTGTACCAAAAAGAAGGCTATGAAGCGGTTGACCGCTATTTCCATAAAAACTATAAGAAGGATATCTTGAAATATACGGTTTCCGGAATGCTTCCAAAAGGGTTGAAGAGAAATATTAAGAAGATGGCTGGTAAAATTAAAAACAAGTAAAAATATGGGATGGAAAGAATGTAATATGGAGAAATAAAACAATGCTGTTTTTAGTATTTTTTATAGTGGTTGCACTATTGGTTGCACTGAAAGGAAACAAAAAATTTATTTTGTTTTTCATGGCGTTTTATCCAGTATTGCCTGATTATTTTGCTATCGAATTGGGCGGCGGGCTTCCATTACTCAAGGCCAGCAGAATTTTGTTACTGATTCTGATGCTGTGTGTGTGTTTTCATAATAAAAAAATACATCTGATCAGACAACCATTGAAAGTTACAGGTTTATACTGGCCGTTGTTTATATATTTTGCGGCAAGAATTTTAGCAAATGGATATTATGCACCGAGTTTATCTGCGGCAATCAATACTGAGTTTACAGTGATTGTGGAACAGCTATTGCTGATTGTTATGATTTGTCAAGTTGTTCGAAGCAGAGAAGATGTGCATTTGTGTGTAAAGACTATTGTGAATGCAAGTGGCGTAGTAGCAATTATAAGCATTATCAATGTGCTGATTGGGTCTAACTTGTTTTACAATTTGAATACGGTGTCCAGAAATGTACTGATGGTATCTACTGTAAGAATGGGTATTATTCGTGCAGAGGCAACTTTCGGACATCCGGTATATTATGCAATGTATTGCGCACTTATTATTCCGCTTGCATTGTATGTTTGGCAAAATGAAAAAAATGCGTGGAATAGCTGTGTTCTCGGTTTAAATGTTATTGCGGCGTTTTTGACTGAGTCACGAGGAACAATCGTTGTATTGCTGGCACTCTTTTTGGTATATGTTATAATTGCGGATAAAAAAACGAGAAACAGAATTTTAACTGCGGTCTGTGCGATTGCATGTGTCGCTGTTGTGGTTTCTTTTGTTGTACCGACAGTTGCGCAGCAGTTTTCAAATATTATTAAATCTGTAATGATTGCATTTGGAGATAGCAGTGAGACAATTGAAAATTTTGGAGGAAATTCATCAACAGGACTTGAATCCAGAATGATTCAATTATCTGGCATTACTTGGATGCTTATGCATAATGCCATATTTGGACTTGGAGCCAGTTGTCACACAAGAGGAAAGCTAAGTTATTATATAAATGGTGCATGGTCTGTCCGAGATACCATTGATAACGGTTATGTTGGATATTTTGTAGAGGAAGGTTTGTTAGGTGGAATTGCATGTTTTAGCTTATTCTACTCGCTTCTTAAATCTTCTTGGAAAAAAGCAACATTCAAAAATTCAAGAAACATGAATAACAGCTTTTTTCTCTGTTTTGTGTCCTATGTGGCGGTAATGCTGTCTGTTGCTGATGTATCGCAGTTGCTTTGGGTAATTATTGCTTTATATATAACATATAATGCGAAAGCACAAGCAATTGCAAGCGAATAATTTGAGAGGTTTAGTATGTGTCGATGCTTAATATTATTATCTACATATAATGGCGAAAAATATTTACCAGAACTATTGGAAAGCGTACTAGCGCAGAAGGACATATATGTTGATATTCTTGCGCGTGACGATGGTTCTACAGATAAAACGGTTGAAATATTGAAAAAGTATGATAGGGTTAAAGTTTATGGAGGGAATAATTTAAAACCGGCGAAAAGTTTTCTGAACTTGATTTGGAAAGCGGATATAAATTACGATTATTATGCGCTGTGTGATCAGGATGATGTCTGGAAAGAAGAAAAAATCATTTCTGCTGTAAAATGTATTGAAAATATAGACAAGCCTGCTTTATACAGTAGTGCAGTTGAAGTGGTGGACAAAGACTTAACATTTATCCGGAAATCGTTTACAGATAATACATTTAAAAATCCATTGTATGATATTCTGACATATGGAACACCAGGATGTACATTTGTGTTTAATAAAGCACTGATGGAAAAGCTGAAACAATACAAACCTTCAGTAATTAGTATGCATGATAGCTGGATCAGCTTTGTGTGTCTTGCTGTGAATGGCTTTTTTTATTCAGATCAGAATGCCTATATCATGTATAGACAGCATGATGCAAATGTTTTGGGAGCACAAAGGCATTCTCTGAAAGATACACTGATGGGGATCGTTAAAAATAAAAATGTCCTTAGAAGTGATATGGCGAAGGAAATACTAAAAGGGTATTCCGAGATGATGCCAGAAAAAACAAAAGAAGCTTTTATAGCTTTTGCAGAATACAAAGAAAATTTGAAATATAAATTGAAGATTTTGATGCTCCCATATAATAAAAAGAAAACAACCAAGAGAACATTTGAAAAAGTAAAACTTCGAGTCGTGTTTAATACGATATAAAGTGGAATTGAAGATTGAGAGCATCTGATCTTCATAAAAATGAAGGAAGAGAAAGTCTACAATGTCAACATCACTGAAAAAAGGACTGATGTACGTCCTTATAGCAAATTTCATAAATTTAGGATTTAATCTGATAACTAATTTTGTTCTCCCGAAAGAGCTGAGTGTGGAAAGCTACGCTACAATAAAAACATTCCAGCTATATGTAAGTTATGCTGGTTTATTTCACTTTGGATTTGTTGATGGAATGTACCTAAAATATGGAGGAAAAAACATTAAAGAACTCCGGCGTGAAGATTTAGGGACAAACCTTTCAACTTTAAGGTTGTTTGAAATTGTTGTTACGATTGCTTGTGCTATTATTGCGATAATTTCAAAGCAAGAAGTTTTGGTGTTTTTTTCGCTTTCAATTCTTCCGTTGAATTTAGCAAACTATTTCAAACAATTATATCAAGCAACGGGTGAGTTCTCACTTTACGGAAAAATCATGAATGCAAATACGATTTTGATTTTCTTTGCAAACATGATTTGGATTTTCTTAATAAAAACAGATAATGCTCTTTGCTTTCTGCTGAGTAATGTTGCGGTTTATTTTATTGTATGGATTGTATTGGAACTCAACTGTAGAAAACTTATTGGTAGCAAAAATGATGGAAATACATTTTCATTTGATGAGCTGATAAAAAATATAAAAGCGGGTATATTATTAACTGTTGGAAATCTGTCATCAGTTGTACTTACAAGTATGGATCGATGGTTTGTAAAAGCTCTTATGACTACGCTTGCATTTGCACAGTACTCATTTGCTGTTAGCATGGAGAACTTTATGAATGTCGCAGTCACACCTGTTACAACTACATTATATAATTACTTTTGTAAGGCAACAGATGAAGTTAAGGTAAGAAAAGCAAGAAATTATGTGATGATTTTTGCCGCATTGATTGTATCCTGTGCATTTCCTGCTAGATTTATTTTGGAAGTATATTTAACAAAATATATCGATTCTGCTAAGGTGATGTTTTTGCTTTTTGCGGCACAGATTTTTTATATTGTCATAAAAAGCATTTACGTCAATCTCTATAAGGCACAAAAAAAGCAGAGTATTTATTTTATAAAACTCACAGCAATTATTGTTGTGGGATTTGTGTTTAATGTAATATGCTATAACCTTTATAAGGTAAAGGAAAGTTTTGCAGTGGGTACATTGCTATCGGCTGTATGCTGGTACTTTTTATGTTTACCTGATTTTAAGTGGATAAAATATAACACCAAGGAAAAGCTGTATCCTTTTATTCAGACGTGCGCTTTTTTAGTATGTGGATTTTGTTTTAGTGCTATCCCTGGATTTTTCATTTATATTTTTGAAATAATGGTTGTGACATGGATTTCTTTTCCTAAGGAGACAAAGTTCATTATTAATGAGGCAAAAAGCAAGTTGGCTCACTTAAAGTAACATGATCAGAATAGCCTGAACATTATAAAAAGGTCGAAGTATTCCGCTTCTGACTAAAATAGGATGCGTTGAGCTGTTGTCTGAAAGAAATCAAGGAGAAAAGTAAAAATGAGTCAGCTTTTAATTATTACCAAAAAAATCCTTACTAATATTCTAGCAGCTCTATATAAACCTTTTGGCTTTTCATGCTTGCTTTCTTTTTTTGCTCTGTTTTTTTACCTTTATGCCTATTACCCGTCTGAAGCCGGAAAAGGTTGGAAAGCAGCAATCCATACATGGTTTACTGCATTCAAAGTATCCTCTTTTTTTAGAAAGTTATTCTTGCTTGTTTTTGTCACCTCAATGATCCTGTTCCGGACGCTATTGAATCGGGACTTGTGGATGAATCCTTTGTCCGATGTAATGGGCGGCTGGGGCATCTGGGAAACGGTGAACGGAGAAAGACAGCTGACGACCGAGTGCATCGAGAATGTGATCCTGATGATGCCGTTCACCGGGATGGTGATGTGGACGTTTGATGTTGAGAAGGGTGTAGTATGGAAAAGCACAAAGCTTGGCCTGATCTTCTCCGTGAGCATCGAGATGCTGCAGTTGCTGCTTCGACTGGGGACATTCCAAGTGTCAGACATCGTGTACAACACGCTTGGCGGTATGCTTGGTGGACTGTGTTACATAGTGGGAAAGAAAGTACACGAAAGGCTGTCAAAATAGAGAATAATATGATATACTGGGGCAAACGAGACTGACTGTGTCTCAGGTGGGGCCCTGACTCTGGGGCCACGGGAGACCGTGGCTCTTGCTGCTCTAATAATCACACACCTCTACGCGGTGAGCAGCAGGCAACAATCTTATGGTCGGCTGAGATGTGATGAAAAGAAAAACAAAAAATCAAAGGAGGTCTGACGATGACTCATCGAGTGGCTTGTGATAGATGTGGTTCTATTTCGGAATATGACGATAAATCCATATGGGAAGGAAACCGCGAACATGAAGATATAGAGTGCCCTGTGTGTGGAAATATCATCGGTAGCGCATTTACAGACCTTACTCCGGTAGCCAGACTTATCAAGAAAGGCGAGAGAGATTGATTCGAATTCTAAGATGATTGGCTGACATTAAATTATAAGATTGGAAATAATGCGAAATGTCGTATCAAAATATTATGAATGCTCCATTATTTGATTTCGGAGATATTAAGAAAAGCGAAATCACAATTAAAAATACATGGAATGAATTTCAAGCCGCTTTGGCAAATAAGACATTTAAATATGATGAAGTTGAATCAGCAATGACGACTACATTTTTGAAAGTGTTTGATGATTTGTTTGCCAATTGTTGCGTGCGGTTGGAACGTTCACTGGATATTTTTCAAACTGATGGATATCTGGCTAGAGGTGCAAAATTAAAAGCTCTTGAGACGGTATCATATGATCGCTTCATGCCAAAAGCAGAATTTATAAATGAGGATAACAGGTTTAGCCCCGTTGGTGTTGAATGGTTGTATTTAGCATGGGCTAGTGACAAAAATTTGGCTGAGCAGTGTACGATAAAGGAATGTCGTGCATCGACAGGAAATCGCTTTGGTATTTGTTTATTTGAAATCAATTCGGCTAACAAGGATGAAAAAATAATTGATTTAACTTTGGCTGACGAGATGACGTATGAGGATATAAATACTCAGCTTGAAAATAGCGGAAAAGTTTATCTCTCGCGTCGCTATGAGCGAAGCATGAAGAAAGGACGAGTGGTTATTCCTACTGAAAATGAAATTAATGAAATAAAAGCGGAAATAAGCCTTTGGGCGTTGCATACGTATCTTAAGCTACTATCTGAGCAGATTTTTACTCCATTGGCTGATGCAGACGATAAAAGTTTGATGTATGCGCCTTTTCAGTGTATGGCTCAGTATTTTTTAAATAAGGGATACGTAGGAATTAAGTATAAAAGTACTGTTTGTACGGGGGCAAAGGATATTGTGCTTTTTGATAAAACAATGGCAACTCCGGTTGGACCGATTCAGGATTTCATAATTTGAAATATGAACGATAGCCGGGTAGTTATACTGCCCTCATCCCAACACACTGCTATACTTAAACTACTATAAAAGAAAAGAGGTTATCACCTATGCCAAGAACGAAAGGCAGCAAGAACCGTCCCAAAACCAATACCACCAAAGATTACGCATCCCAGATCGCAGAGAAGCAGGAATCTATCGTTTCCCTGACTGCAGAGATCGCATCCATCACCACAAACATTGATACTTTAAAAGCTGATCTGAAAGAGAAGAAGAATGCTCTGAAGAAGGCCGAAAAAGAAGTGGCAACGCTGGAATCGAAGAAGGCAAAGGCAGACGCTAAGGCCGTAGAAGAAGCAAAGAAGGCAGAAGCCGAGGCTGTGGTTAAGAAGCTGCTGGCCGGCGGCATGAGTGCTGATGAGATCCTTGAAAAGCTGAAATAAACAAGAACCCAAGAAAAAAAGAAATGCCGTGTGGACAAACTGAACTTCAGGAGTTCACGCGGTATATTTTGAAAGTCGCTATATAGTTTATAACGAAAATAAAAAGGAGTCCTGCAAATAAAAGTCAATAGGTTTTGCAGAAAAAGTCCAAAAAAATACTCGGCAGATAGCCGAGTAAAAATGCGTACAGCAAACAGGACTCCCTCAAAAATCGGAGGCAGCCAAATGACAAAATGAGCATTACAGATTAGCCTTCTTCGACCTGAGTTGCGCTTTCAGCGGCGTTCAGGCACTCCTTAACGCGGGCATAGTAAATACGCAGGAACTTGTTCGCGGCAGCAGTAGTGCAAACGAAGAACGGCTTCCCCTCGTCACGCTTTTTGGCGTAGAACTGGTAAACCGCTTCGTTTTCGGGTTTGCATTTAACGTAAGTAGAAACCACCTGAAAGAGCGCTTTCCTCAGCTGAGGTGACCCGCGCTTGGAAGTTGTTACACTGGAAAGCTGCATCTTGCCGGAGCCAACAACGCCGGGGTCTACGCCTGCAAAGGCCACAATAGAACTGCGGTGCGGGAAACGGCGAACATCACCCAATTCAGCCATGAGATGCGGTCCTGTGGACTTTCCAACGCCGTACATGGCCATAACGGTCTCGTACTCCGGCAGCTGCTTGCAGAGATTCAGCATCTCGGCTTCCAGCTTGGACTGGTTTTCGCGCAGTGCAATAAGCTGGTCGGCGGCAACTGTAACCAGTAATTTAGCATTGTTGTCACGCGGCAGTGTGGTATAGGATCCGCAACTGGCTGCGTAGAGAGCATCTGCCGCATCAGTACTAAAATGGTAACCCTTCTCTTGCACCATTTCTTGTATCGCTCTTCAAAAGCATCCGGTGACATACGGTTAATGCAGTCGCAATGCCAAAAGCTTCGGTAAAAGTCCACCCACTTCAAATGTCCGTCTGCCTTTCGGGGCTTGAGAACAGCTAGTTTACACCCGGAAAGGTCTTGTCAGACAAAGAAATAAGGTTGTTTGTGAGCATGACAATATTCTTATTATACAAGTCGCATTGACGTGCGCACAACTTGAGTTGCTGTCTAATTGCTTCCATAGGAGTATATTCCCGCAATGTAGACCAGTTGTCAAGCCCATACTTGGCAATTTTTAGGGCATCTTTCGGGTCGGATTTTACTTTGCGCAGAGAGCCTGCTCCGCTTTGCTTAATAAGCAATGGGTTCAGGATGCTTACAAAGATTCCCTCACTGTGAAGCAGCGCTGCTACCGGCTCATGATATCTGCCTGTTGCTTCCATTACAACGCGGGTATCTGGTTCCATGCAAAGAACATCCAACGCAAGATGTGACAGTTCAATATCTGAATGCCTTACTTCATATGGCGCTGCAACAAGCTCCCCACCTGGCTTCATGGCAGCTACCATACTCTTACCCTTAGAAACATCGATTCCAACTACGGTCATTCGTTTTCCTCCTAATTTGAATTTGCAATGGCTTCCGCCTTTTACTTATTGCTTGTTCAATCTCCTGAGTAACACGAACGCACCGCTACGGTGGGACTACCTGCGTAAATCGAATGCTGCGAATAAGAACGGCGGCTGACTGACTCCTTTACGGACGTGTAAATCCAGCGTGATAAATGTCAGACCACTACGTTCTTATTCTACAGCTTAGGCAACAAGTTGGATAGCAACACGGCTGGATGCCGTGGGGCTACCCACAAATATATTGTAGGAGCGTGAGAAAAATGAACTTATCAAAAATACATCACATTGCAATCATCGTATCTGACTACGAAGCAGCTAAGGATTTCTATGTGAACAAGCTGGGATTCTCTGTCATCAGGGAAAACTACCGCCCAGAGCGTAAGGACTGGAAGCTAGATCTTCGTGTCAATGAGCACACAGAGCTGGAGATTTTTGCAGAAGAAAACCCGCCGAAGCGTGTGAACCGCCCGGAGGCCTGTGGGCTGCGTCACCTTGCATTCTGCGTAGACAGTGTGGAGCAGACGGTGAGGGAGCTGGCGGAGGTAGGAATTGAATGTGAGTCAATTCGTGTGGATGATTACACCGGCAAGAAGATGACATTCTTCCATGACCCGGATGGTCTTCCGCTGGAGCTGCATGAGTAAAATGAAGAAAACAAGAAAACCCGGCGGCGGTCGGAAGAAGTTGAAGCCAGAGTACGATGCCGGGAAGAATCTGAAAGAGCAGATGGATGCTGCTGTGGCACTTTATAATTCTGAGATGTCCTTGCAGGCCATCGCCGATGCTCTGAACCTAAATCCCATCAAGGTACGGAAGCTGCTCATCACGGCAGGTGTGTATGAATCAGAAGTGGCGGAAAAAGTAAAAAACACTTTTGAAGAATACCGAGAAATACAGGACTACAAAACCTCCATACTCTCAACTGCAAACACCCTGAAACTTTCCAAAGCCTCTATTACCTCGTATCTGCCTTATAAAAAGGGCGTGTACTTCCAAAGTACAGAAAAGGAGAAAATCAGTATTGGAGCAGAACGGCAGCGGAGATTTAGAGCGATGAAGCGATGGAGGACTGATCTGACAGAAGAAAACTTCTGGGGGTGTGGTTGTGGCTTATGCTGGTGTGAAATTTAAAACCTACTCCGGGTTGCCATTTACTTACGAAATTAAAAAAGGCAGAAATGGCGAGTACACGAAGGAGCTGTGGATTGACAGACGGGAGAAGAGTAAAAGTTTGGCATGGAGTTCGGTGCTGCTGGCACTACAGAATATTAAAAAGGTGGGAGAAGTGGTAGACCGCCCGAAAGCTCTGGGCGATATCCGGGGAGTGACTTACATTTATGGCATGTTCTATCGGTTCGGATTGATCGATGTGCCGGATGAAGTGAAGGAGAAGATGAAGAGATCGTTCAGTGAATCGTCCTGACACGGATGTGTCAAGGTTGCCCGTGTAGGAACATCAATAACGGTTACACAACGTTAAAATAGCAATATGTCCACGATGAACAGGTACACCCACCTGCTTATCGTGGGTATTTTGTTTTATACTGTGTCTTTATGGAATAACGGTAAGGTTCGATTTTGAACTTTGCCGTTTTTCTTTTTATTTAAAATTATAATTTTTTTCAGAACTGTATTCCAAAACGGCTCTGCGGATTCCTATTAGTGTAGGGGTTTTCAAAATCTTTTGTGAAACGGCTTTCCTCTAGTTTTATGAGTGGAAAATAAACAAAATCTATGTTCTAAAATTAGGTAGTTCAACAAAATTTAAAAAACTGGTTGCCATAAATCCATTTTAGATTGTTATAGGTAGAGGGGAATGTTGGAAAAATGAATTTTCTTTGAACTTTCAAAAGACCCGGTTTAAAAACACCCCTTAAAGTTTGTATAGGGTATAGGAAGTGTTTTCAAAAGTAAGCCAATTCACTACGGTATCACTGATGAAATTCCCCGATTCCTTACAAAGTCACATCGCACCTTGAAAATTTCATGAACCACCCCAGCAGGATACCTCTGGTACTGAATGTGCATTCTGCGCGTCTTACCGGAAAATACGCCGGAGAAAATCGGGCAGGAACGGGCCGGGACAGAGTGGACGGTAACTAAGAGCAAGATTCGCCTTTGTATACGAAACCGCTCCTACGGGCGGTTTCTCCACGGCGGCATCTTGATGGGGATTGCGCTCCCCATACCCTCACATCGCGCAAAATCACATGATTTTGCCTGTTGGTGGCCTGCTGCAGCAGGTCACAGCCGGAGTGCAGACGCACTGCCGGGAAAATCAAATTCTTGATTTTGGAAAGGAGACCCCATGCCACGAACAAAGAAAAAAGTGAAATCTATCGTAAAGACAAAAGTAATCTCCGCACGAGTTACAGAAGTAGTACATGAGCTTTTACACCAGCAGGCCGAAGATGCCGGAATGACGCTCTCTGAATTTGCAGCGCAGATGCTGATGAAAGGTCGCGTGAATACCTCATATGTGTTCTATGTCCACCCGGACGAGATCGAAGCCATTACACGGGAGTTTGCCGCCATCGGAAACAACCTGAACCAGATCGCGGCTTTCTTCAACAGCGGCGGTATCCAGTCCCGTGCGATGCACGAAAACATCAACCATGCGATTGCCTGTATTTTTGAGATGCGGGAACAAGTCGCAGAAATGGCAGGAAAGAACTATGGCAATATTAAAGCACATCGCAAGTAAGAGTTCCAACTATGGTGCTGCACTGGAGTATCTGATTTTCAAGCATGACGAGCTTCGGAAAACTCCGATCCTTGACCAGAACGGAAATCGTATCATGCGGGATGAGTTTTATCTGGACGGTCTGAACTGTGAACCCTATTCCTTCGATGCGGCCTGCCAGCAACTGAACCGCGAATATCAGAAGAACAAAAACAAGGATGAAATTAAATCGCACCATTACATCATCAGCTTTGATCCACGGGACAGCACAGAAAATTGTTTGACGGGTAAACGGGCGCAGGAGCTTGGACTGGAATACGCAAAAGCAAATTTTCCGGGGCATCAGGCATTGGTCTGTACGCACATGGACGGGCACAATGGCAGCGGAAACATTCATGTCCATATCGTAATCAACAGTCTGCGAAAACTGGATGTGCCTAAGCAGCCCTTTATGGAACGGCCCATTGATAGCAAGGCTGGCTACAAGCACCATGTGACGAACGAGTACCTAAAACACCTGCAGAAATCCCTCATGGATTTGTGCCGCCGCGAATTTCTGCATCAGATCGATTTACTGTCACCATCCAGAACGGGTGTGACCGAAGCGGAGTATTGGGCACAGCGGCGGCTGGATGAGAAAAAACAGAAAATCGAAACGGAAGGATTTACGCCCAATCCGACAAAGTTTCAAACACAGAAGCAGCTTATCCGGGATGCCGTTGCCGCTGTTCGTGAGAAAGCAATCTCGTATGAAGATTTTCAAGACATCCTGCAGGATGAATACAACATTTTCGTCAAAACCCAACGTGGGCGTTATAGCTATCTGCCGCCGGAACGGAACAAGTTCATATCGGAGCGTTCTCTGGGAGAAAGCTGCAAAAGAGAATGTCTGGAAGGATTCTTTGTTCAGAACGCCGAGAAGAATCTGCGGTACAAGGAAGAACCCATACTGATTTTTACAACCAGAACCAGGCTACGGCTCGTTGTGGACCTGCAGGAGAATGTCAAGGCACAGGAAAATCTGGCCTATGCACTAAAGGTCAAAATCAGTAATCTGCAGAGAATGGCCGAAACGCTGGTATGGGTACAGGAAAACAATATCAACGACCTGACAGAACTGAACAATCTGTGTAAAACTGCGCAGGCCAATGCGCAGGCAGCGTATGAACGGCTATCACAGGCAGAGGATGAACTGTACAAAACCAATGAACAGATTCATTATGCGGGGCAGTACCTTTCTACAAAAGAGGTTCAGCAGCAATTTACGAAAGCAATTCTCAAGAAAAAATTCCGTGCAGAGCATTCCAAGGAATTGGATGCCTATGCAGAATCCGTGAAATACTTCCGGGAAGAAAACGATGGAAAGCTGCCATCGCTGAAATCTCTGAAAAAGCGGAAAGAAGAACTGACGCAAGAAATCGCGGAGAGGAAAAAAGCGTATGCTCCCTTGAGGGAAGAATCCAAGCGTCTGGAAATTGCATCGGATAATGTGTACAGCATCTTCCGAAAAACCAATGAGATGAAATCCGACCTTGCATGGAAACGCGAGTGGGAGGCCAATGTCCGCGAAAAGGCAAGGCAGGAGCAGGCTCGACAGGAACAGCGTGAGCGTCAACCGAAACGCAAGAAGCGCAGCTATGATATGAGCCTGTAATCAGCAGGGTCTTCCACCCCGCACCCCGGAACCCTGCCGGATGCGTAAGCCCGTGCAGAGCTTTCCCATTCGGCAAGGACTTTTGAAAACGATTAGGAGGAAGTTTGAGTAAAGAGTACATCAAGGCACAAACCCCACTGCCCGCGTATTTTCCTTATCCGAAATTTCTGCTGCAGATGAGCCTGTCCCATACAGCGCGGCTAACATATGTTCTGCTGCTGGACCGCATGACCCTTTCGCAGAAGAACAGCTGGGTGGATGCACAGGGCCGGGCATATGTGCTCTATCCGCTGGCAGGGCTGGCGGAAGATCTTCAGAGCAGCATTTCCAGTGTCACCCGCGCTCTGCGGGAACTGGAAGCTGCACGGCTGATCGAACGGCGGTCCAATGGCTTTTCCAAGCCAAACCAGGTGTTCCTAAGCTTCCCATCTACTGTGCAGAAATGCACAGTCGAGATGGTCAAAAATGAGCAGCCTGATTGCTCAAAAGTGAGCAATACGGTTGCGCAAAACTGCACACCTAACCAAATAAATAAGAACAACCTAAGATTGAACCAACTGAATAGAACTAAAGAAGCGTATGGGCGATATCGGAATGTTTTTCTGGAAGATTATTCGGAACTGGAAATGGAAATTGCAGAGTTGGATACTCTGATCGAAGACCTTTCAGCCTATATGCAGTCTACAGGCAGGAAGTACGCAGACCATGCGGCGACCCTGCGTAGCTGGTCAGCACGGAAGAAAAGACAACAGAAACCGGGAGCAGGCATCCCGGACTATACCTACAACAAGGAGGAAAGTTTATGACGGAAACGATCCAGACAGCGATGGACAGGCTTATGACGATCTCTGTGGAACCGCAGGACTATGTTGCAGAAGATGGGCTGCTGTACTGCGGCAACTGCAAAACTCCCAAGGAAGCGTTCTTTCCAAATGGCAAAAAACTGTTTGGGCGTGACCGCCATCCGGCTGAATGCCGGTGCAGGCAGGCTACAAGGGAAAAGCAAGAGAAAGAAAAACGTGCAAGGCTGCATTACGAGAAAGTGCAGCGGCTGAAGCTGCAGGGCTTTACCGACTGGGCGATGCAGCACTGGACATTTGCAAACGATCACGGGCAAAATCCACAGATGCAGCTGGCACAGCGGTATGCGGCCCACTGGCCGGAAATGCGGGAAAGGAATGTGGGGCTGCTGCTCTGGGGCGGTGTTGGTACAGGCAAGAGTTTTATGGCGGGCTGCATTGCCAATGCCCTGATGGAACAGGAAGTGGCCGTCTGCATGACAAATTTTGCCCGAATCATGAATGAACTGAATAACGCCTTCTCCGGGCGAAATGAAGTCGTGGACAGGCTCTGCGGCTATCCGTTGCTTGTCATTGATGATTTTGGCATGGAGCGTGGTACGGAATATGCATTGGAGCAAATTTATAACATCATCGACAGCCGCTACCGCAGCCGGAAACCGCTGATCGTTACCACGAACCTGACCCTGACGGAGTTGAAGAACCCGCAGGATACCGCACACGCCCGTATCTATGACCGTCTGTTGGAACTGTGTACCCCGATTGCCTGCACAGGCCCCAGCATGAGAAAGGATATAGGACAGGCAAAATTGGATTTACTGAAAACACTTCTGGCTTGAATGGGAGGAACGCGATTGCAAGAAAACGGCAGAATGAATTGGTTGGAGCAGATCCACCAGATGAAGAACCGAGACATCCGCACGATTGAACAGTCTGAACTGGAGAAACTGCCGCAGGATGCAGTGGGACACGGACTGCCACAGGAGGAAAGGCTGAAAAAATCTGCTGGATAAGGTCCGAAATCCTTACTGCTATCTGGACAATGGAATTATTGTAAAGCTGAATTTTGCACCAAGAGGGAGCAGCACACTGTCTGAGCGCATTGGCAGGTGCTTTCAGTCTGCCAGTTGAAAAGGCAGAGAAACTTTCGGCGAGCTGCTGAAAAAGCACGCAGAAAAATTTCACACTTTAATGCGATAAAGCACTGGACAAAAGATGATGATTCTGGTAAGCTGTTTACGGGTAAGAAAATAGGAATGTGCCGGCTGAGTAAAGTTTGCTCGGCAGGCTTGTTCTACATAGAAAAATGTGGAGCCTTTCGCTTCTCTGACGAACAGTATTGCCGATTCGTTAAGGAGGTGGAAGGCTTTTGTTATACCCTGATGTGAATTTGCAGAAGAGAACACAGCAAAATACAACCCGATACCGTACAGCCTTGTACTTGCGTTTGTCTCGTGAGGATGGCGATAAGACAGAGAGCGACAGTATTGCAAACCAGCGTACCCTGCTGGAAGCCTATGCCGCAGACCACCCGGAACTGTGTATTGTGGATGAGTTTGTGGACGATGGTTACTCCGGCTCGAACTTTGAGCGGCCTGCGTTTCAAAGGCTGTTTCAGGAGCTGGAGCTAGGAACCATCAACTGCATTCTGGTCAAAGATTTATCCCGATTCGGGCGAAACTATATTGAAGTGGGACGCTATCTGGAACGTATTTTCCCGGTCATGCGGGTCCGGCTGATTGCAGTGACGGATAATTATGACAGTCAATCTGCGTGGAAAACCAGTGATTCCATCATGGTTCCGATGCGGAATCTGCTCAACGATGCCTACTGTCGGGATATTTCCGTCAAAATCAAGAGTCAGCTTGCGGTAAAGCGGAAGCGTGGCGATTTTGTGGGAAGTTTTGCAACCTATGGATACCAGAAGGACCCCAGCAATCATACCAAGCTGATCGTGGACGAACTGGCAGCGGAAACAGTGCAGAACATTTTTCACTGGAAGATCAATGGCATGAGCAATCAGGGCATCGCAAATCGTTTGAATGCGAAAAAGGTACCGTCCCCAGCTGCACGAAAGTTGCAGAGCGGTGCAAAGCTGAGCCTGCATTTCCGCAAGAGCGATGAGCCGCCGTGGTCTGCCAAGGCAGTGGACCGCATTCTGCACAACGAGGTCTATATCGGAAAGCTGGTGCAGGGAAAGACACGACGACTGGATTATCGCTCCAAAAAGAAAATGAACGTACCGATGCGGGACTGGGTAATCGTGGACAACACCCATGAAGCAATCATTCCGGCAGAGCAGTTTGAGCTGGTGCGGCGGATTCTGGAAACAGAAACTCGCAGGCCGAACGATGCCGAAACGGTGGCCCTGTTTGCAGGATTTCTTTACTGTGGGGACTGCGGCAGCCGGCTGGTGCGCAGGTCGGCCAGCTATAAGGGAAAGCGGTATATCTATTATCAGTGCTCCAGCAGCAAACAGAACAAGGGCAGCTGCACGAGCCATAACCTACGGGATGAAAAGCTCTATAACATTGTGCGGAATGCGCTCCAGATGCAGATCCAGATCGTGATGGAGGAAGCAGAGTTTGTAGAAAGCATCCGGCAGGCCCAGCAGGAACCCTACCGTGTGCGGCGCATCGAACGGCAGATTCGGCAGCTGACTGCAGAAAAGGCCCATACACAGGGCATTAAGGAAAAATTGTATGGGGATTACGCAGAGGAAATCCTCACACGGGAGGATTTTTTGAACTACAACGAACTGTACAGCAAGCGAATCGAAGAGTATGACCGCAAAATCACAGAACTGGAAGCGGAACAGCGAAATTTACAGACTGCCCCGAATGCGTATCCATTTCTGGACGTGTACCGTAAGTATCGGAAACTGGAAGAAATCACCCGTCCGATGGTCGTGGAACTGATTGAGAAAATCGAAGTCTATGAGGGCAATCGGGTAGAAATTACGTTCCGATTCCACGATGAAATTGCGGACCTGTTGGAAGAACTGCATCAAAAGCAGATGGGGCAGCGTGAAGTATCTGCATGAAAGGAGAGGCTGGACATATGGCAAGAGTAAGCAAGAAGGTAAGTGCGGCGCAACGGGAAGCGGAGAACGCACCGCACCGTATCTGGAAAACCGCAATTTACGCACGACTGTCCGATTTTGATGATGTACTTCGGGATACGGAATCGCTGGAAGTGCAGATTTCTTACATCAAAGAGCATATCAACCACCGGGATGATCTGATGCTGCTGGATGTGTTTGCGGACAAGCGGTGCACAGGGATGAACTTTGACCGCCCGGAATTTGAGAGGCTTCTAAAAGCACTGCAGGAGCGGAAAATCGACTGCATCGTGGTAAAGGACTTCTCGCGTTTGGGCCGCAATTTCGTGGAAACAGGTCAGTATCTGGAACAGGTGTTTCCGCTGTTCGGCGTAAGATTTATCGCCATCAACGATAACTATGACAGCCTGAACAGCCAGAACCGGGATGGGATGCTGGTGCCGATCAAGAGCATGATCAATGAGATGTACTCGAAAGACCTGTCCCAGAAGATCCAGTCGTGCTTTCGCTCCAAGGAAGCGCGGGGAGAAATCTATACCCCGGTTCCGTTCGGTTACAAGAGAAATCAGCAGAATCATTTGGTTCTGGATGAGGAAGTCAGCGATGTGGTGATGCGGATTTTCCTCTGGAAGAAATCCGGCATGAAAGAGCGTGAGATTGCAAAGAAGCTGTCTGCTCAGGGAATCCCAACACCTTTTACACGCCGTTGTCAGTTGGGTTATATGAGAAATACCTCACGGGTAAAGGACCCTGCATGGCAGCCAGCTTTCGTGACAAAGGTTCTGGAAAATCCGATCTACACGGGAACCATGGTGTATAACCGCATCGCCTACGATGAAACGTATCGAAAAATCGGAGAAAATCCACGAGAAGACTGGCGGATGGTGCCGGACAGTCACCCGGCAATTATCAGCTGGGAACTGTTTGATGAAGTTTCCGCAGTGCGAGAAACTGAGCAAGCGATTAGGGATGAGCGGAAAAAGTGGTGCAGACAGCGCAGAGAGAATAATCCGAATATTTTCAAAGGCAGAATATTTTGCAAAAAGTGCAGCGAAAAGCTGGTTTGCCATTGGCAAAGTGATGGTTCACTGTATTTTTACTGTAAATTCTGCCATGTTTCCATCTCAGAGAAAGACCTCTGGAACGGCATCCATAAGGAACTGCACCAGCGGATGGAAGAACATAAGAATTTGAAAAAGCTGATACAGAAGAATTCGGGAAATAGCAACCTTGAAACAAAGAAAGTTGCATTGAGCCGTGAAATGGAACAGGTGTCGGGCAATATCGTTCGGCTGGAATCGCAGAAGCGCAGCGGCTATGAGCGGTATGTTCTCGGAAAACTTTCAAAGGAGAAATTTCTGGAACTGAAGCAGGATGCAGAAAATGAAATTGAGACATTCAGACAGACAAAAGCTGAAAAAGAGAAAGAACTGGCCGTTGTTCAAGAAGAATTGCAGCAGAAAAAGCAGATCGCAGGAAACACCGAAGTCCTTTTGACGGTAGATAATCTACAGCAGTATGTAAAGAAAATCGAAGTGGACTGCGGAAAAATCACTTATACAGAATTTTTATTGTGATGAAAAAGGAGAACAAAGCAATGAAAGAAATGAAAGAGAAAATCTACGATGCCCGGACAGGGATGGAATATATTTTGATTGGCGATTATTATCTGCCAGCCTTGAAAGTGCCACGGACTCGTCCGGTTGACCGCTGGGGGATGCTGCACAAGGCGTACCTGAAACTGCGAAAACCAGCCTATTATCAGAGCCTGCTGCTGAATGGAAAGCTGGACGCTGTTTTGGCAGACGTGGAAGAACAGGCAGCAGAGCGATATGAGGTTTTGATCGAGCAGATGAGCCAGCGGGAGAGCATTTCAGAAAAACTGAAAGAAGAAAATCAGATGGAGTGGGTGCGCCGCATGAGAAATCTGGAAAATCGTGCAGAGGAAATCGTAAAGGCAGAATTGATCTACACGTTTGAAAGGCGGTGAGCAGCAGATGATCGGAACCTATTACCGGCTTTCACTTGCAGACGAGGATGTGGGTGCTGATAAGACCGAGAGCAACAGCATTCAGGGCCAGCGCGGACTGGTAGAGGGGTATATCATGGCTCGCCCGGAACTGGCTGCAGAGCCGCGTCAGGAGTATGTGGACGATGGCTACTCCGGCACCTCCACGAGCCGCCCGGCGTTCCAGCAGTTGATTGAGGACGTGCAGGACGGAACGGTGAAAACGATCATCGTAAAGGACTTTTCCCGGTTTGCCCGTGACTACATCGAAGCAGGCGATTATATGGAGCGCATCTTCCCGTTTCTGGGCGTTCGTTTTATCTCTGTCAACGATGGGTATGACAGTGGAATGCAAATCGGAAACGATGTGCGCGGACTGGAAGTAGCCATTAAGAACATCATCAACGCATCCTACAGCCGGGATCTTTCTGCCAAAATCGCGGCAGCCGATCATGTGATGCAGAAGAAAGGAATGTATCTCGGAGGATACCGCCCGTTTGGATTCCTGCCGGACCCGAACGACTGCCATAAGCTGATCCTTGACCCGGTAGCCAGCCAGTATGTGCGCCTGGTTTTTGAACTGGCATTGCAGGGCAACAGAACAGGAACCATCGCAAAAATCCTGAACGAAAAGCAGATTCCAACTCCGGCAGCGTATCACGTGGCGGAAAATCATGTGTACAGCGAGCAGAAAGCATGGGACTTGCAGCGCAGCCATTGGACAAGCGGGACGGTTTATCATGTTCTGAAAAATGAGAAGTATAAGGGCACCTATGTGGGCGCGAAATTCATTATGCCGGTTCCCTGTAAACATCGGGTGCTGCGCGCTCCCTTGAAACAGCAGGTACGAATTAAGGACAGCCATGCCGCCATTGTGACCACAGAAGAATTTGAGCAGGCACAAAAGGTTATTATGTTGCAGCACGGGAATTATCAGACCGGGAACTACACAAAACACCAGTATCCACTGAAAGGCAAGGTCTATTGCGGCTACTGCCAGAAGCTGATGAAATATCGTGTTCTCAAGAAACTCGGACCATCTTTTAACTGCAGATTTTCGGCCACAGCGGTGGACAGTCCCTGCAAGCGAATCCCGATCTCTGAGGAGATTCTGGAACATATCGTCCGAAATGCGCTGACAGAGCGGATAAAGCAGGCAGAGTATGTACTGGAAATCCTGCACGAACGGGAACGCAAAGCGTTGATTTGCTTTTCCGCACTGGAACGGCAGGAAGAAAAGCTGAGTGCGGAAAAGGCAGAGATCGTAAAACAGCGCGTTGCACTGTATGAGCAATACGCCGACGGGAATATGAGTAAGGAAGAGCTCATCCGGCAGAGAGATGCCTACAGAGTGCAGGAAGATGATAAGATGGAGCAGATTCAAATGCTGCGTACCGAGAAAGACCAAATTTTCCTGCCAGTAAGGAAAGATGCTGATAATTTGCAGACTGTCGTAAGTGCAGCAGAAGAAGCAGGCGATGTGATGCACTTATCACAGAATGTGGTGGAAACCTTTATTGACCGCATTGAGGTTTTCAACGATGAACGCGTGAAAATTCGCTTTACATTTGAGGATGCATTGAACAGTTATGAGGAAAAGTAAGTGCAGCGATTTCTTGATTTAAGGTAAATACAGAATTTCAGAAGCAAAAAATCGAAGGCTCGCGTAAACCACAGATAGCACCCAGGAGAATTCGAGGGTGCGTCTGCAGCTTATGCGGGCCGTTTTATTTTGTGCTTTTTACTGCGAAATAATGTTAAACTCCAAGGCTGACAAGAATGGCCTTTAACTCCTTTGCCATGCGGATAATGACAGTCTGTTCAGTTTCATTACAGTCCAACAGCAAGCGATGAATTTCAGAGTTTGCAGAGGAAGATGAATATTCAAGACAGTCGAGCAAAAGCTCATCCGCGGAAACGGATAACGTGTTGGCAATTTTGACAAGAACAGAAAGGCTTGGAACCTTTGTGCCATTTTCGATTTGGACAATGTATTCACGACTGCAGTTGACTTTTGCGGCAAGAACTTCTTGCGTCAGATTCGATTTTGAACGGTAGAAGCTGATTCGTTTTCCTAAAGAAGTACGATTTACGGACATATAGTGATTTTCCTTTCAAATGCCCGCATAAGATACTTTAATTATTTGACTTATGGAGAAATGAATCAAGAGGAACCAAAGAGGTAATTTACATAGAAGTCAGAATTCTTATTTTTTCCCTCTAGCGGAGATGGCTTCTGAGGCCAAAATGTGAACCAACAGTTCACATTTTGAGCAACAAGTGAACTGCTGGTTCACAGAAAAAATCACCTGACAGGAGTATAATAAAAGCATGAAATTAAATAGCAATAATAAGGTGGTAGGAACAACGTGGAGCAATTACTGACGCTGTACAGCGAAGTTCAGTCAACGGATGTACGGTGGCTGTGGTATCCCTTTATTGCAATCGGGAAAATCACACTGCTACAGGGTGATCCCGGCGATGGAAAATCTACCCTGATGATGAATCTGATTGCGGAACTTTCAACAGGAGGTAAGACCCCGGATGGCTGTAAGATCGGCGTGCCGCAAAAAGTGATTTATCAGTGCTCCGAGGATGGCGTTTCGGATACGATAAAGCCCCGATTGGAACGCTGCGGGGCAGACTGCAGGAAGATTGCTTTCATCAATGAAGAGGTTTATAACGGCCTCACATTGGACGATGAGCGCATCCGTCAGGCAATCATTGAATTCCGGCCACGCTTGGTCGTGATCGACCCGATTCAGGCTTATCTTGGCAGTGATTCCGATTTGCAGATCGCAGGCAGGGCACGGAAACTTATGCGCCGCCTTGGAATGTGGGCTGCGGGCTATGACTGCGCCATCGTTCTGATTGGCCACCTCAACAAAAAAGAAGGCTCCAAAGGGCTGTACCGCAGCCTTGGCAGCATTGATGTTGTGGCAGCAGCACGAAGCGTCCTGCAGGTGGAGCGAGATACAGAGAACCCTGATATAAGAATCGTACATCAAATCAAAAACAGTCTTGCGCCTAGGGCAGAAAACATCCGTTTCTCCATTTCCGCCGACAAGGGCTTTCAGTGGCTGGAATGCAGGCCGCAATCTTTTGAAAATCAGAAACCAGATAGAAAACCCGAATTTGAATCGGAACAGCAAAAAGCGGTCTATTGGATTAAGCATTTTCTTGAAAAAGGTGATATGAGCGCGAATGAAATTTATTGCCGTCTGGACAATGAGGGTGTAAGCAAACGAGTGGCACGAATGGTAAAAACAGAAATGGGAATCCACTGCTATCAGAAAAAGCGGAAATGGTATTGGAGCGTTCAGCCGGAAGAAGGTGCTATGAATGGATCGCAAGTATAAGGTTGGCGGCTATGTGAAACTTGCAAAACTGTGGGAACGCTCTAAGGATGCAGCAGTGGCCTATCATAGTTCCTATTATGCTGAAAAGTTCAGGGATGATGCGGATAAAAGGCTGGTTGGTGTTTACATCGACATTACAGGGAATAAGGAAATCTATAAACGCCCGGAAATGGTGCATCTGCTCAAAGATTGCAAAAAGGGTGTCGTCAATCTGATTTTTTCACAGACAAGGGCCTACCTTGCAGCGAATACCTGTGATTTCTGTTTTCTGCTGAAATATCTGTTTGATTTGCCGATGCGGGTGGACATTGTTACAGACGATGACGACCAGAGAATTGACACTATTCTTGATGTTGATAGCCAGCGGCAGAGTCTGAAAGAATTGGCTGGAAAATATACATCAATCCGAAGGAAAGATTATCTTGAGTGGAGAATCCGACTGGAACATGAAATGACAAAGGCTGAAGAAAAATGAACGTGGAAGGACAGCATAATCCAAAAGACGTAGAGTGTATTCCGGTAGAAAGCCTTGAAGTGTTGCCGAGTGGATCGGATTGGCAGAGCCGACACTTAGAATCGGAAAGGCGAAAAGCAGAGATTCGTGACAGAATCCATAAGCAGGCAGAACAGGGCCAGAAAACGGCAAAAGACTACTTTCGTCCGGCGAAACCGACACCGTCAATTTACGACAGTGACCTGAAGCGTGTAGCTGTTTATGCCCGTGTCAGCACTTCCAGCGAAGAACAGATTTCTTCCATTGAAAACCAGACTCTATACTACACCAAAAAGATTGCAGAAACGGAAAACTGGAATTTGCAGGATATTTACAGCGATGAAGGAAAATCGGGTACTTCACTGCGGAAACGGGATGCGTTTAAGCGAATGATGCGAGATGCCAAAGACCAGAAGATGGATTTGATTATCTGCGCCAGCATTTCACGTTTCGCTCGGAATTTTTCGGATTGCATGACGCAGATCTCAGCACTGAAAACCATGCACCCGGCACATCCAATCGGTGTGTACTTTGAAACCGAGAACATCTACACACTCAACCCGAATAGCCAGTACAACCTCGATATACAGGCACTTCTGGCGGATTGGGAATCGGGCAACAAGAGCCGCCGGATGATCCTTTCGTATGATCAGCGCATTATGACAGGACAGTACCCGATAGCTGATTTGATGGGGTATCGGCATACCAAAGATGGACAGTTGGTAATTGAGCCGGAAGAAGCAAAGACGGTGCGTTTTATCTTTCTGGCGTTTATTCAAGGGTATAACTACGATCAGATTGCAACGATCCTGACGCAGAAGAAGCGCAGCACCCTGCGCGGCAGGCAGGAGTGGAATGGCATGATGGTGGCAAACATCATGAAAAATGAACGCCGCTGGGGTGATCTGGAAGCCCGGAAGAGCATCGTGGTGGACTACAAGCTGGGCAAGGTTACAAAGAATAATGGGAATCGCTGCTCTGCCTATGTTCCGGAACACCATGAAGCAATCGTTTCGCCGGAAATTGCACGGGCTGCACATCTGGTGGCATCCAGCAGGAAGAAGTGCGGTGTGCAGGATATTGTGGTGATCCAGCAGGGAACATTGAAAGGCTTTGTTGGCATCCATCCGAATTGGAGCGGCATCAGTGTTGAAAGCATCCGTAGCCTTTGCCTGAGCACCTATCTGCCGGAAGAGGTGGCGAAACTGAACGATATAGCAGAGATGAGGACTGGGACAACGCTGGGAAAGGTTCTTCAATCTGAATATCTGACGGTTTCAGGCACTTGCTTTATCAATCAAAGCAGCCCGGTTATGACGATTTCTAAAAATGGAATCCGTTTCAGCAAAGCTTGCCACACCCGGCTGGACAACTGCGAATATGTGGAACTGCTCTATCATCCGATTCTACAGGTCGTGATTTTGCGAAAGAGCGATCATAGCTCTTCAACGGCGATGCACTGGCAAGATGACAATGACGTTCATAGTGCCTTTTCAGCCAGAGCGTTTTCTGGCCTGATTCTTCAAACGTTGAACTGGAAAATGAATTGCCGTTACCAGTGCCGTGGTATCTGCCGGGGTCAGGGAAATGCAAAATTTCTGATTTTTGAATTGGATGAGTCCCGGATTTTGATTGGAAAAAATCAGTATGAACAGATTGAAGGTCGTTCGATGGATCTGAAATGCCGGCTGTATCGGCATAAGTGGGTTCAGAGCATTACGGTCCGTGATGTGATGGAATCTGGCCAAGTCGTAGAAAATCCCATGATTGGTGCAATTCCAAGCAGAAATGAAGTTCAACGTGAACTGGATGATCTTTTGATGTCGATGTAGGAGGAACTTATAGAATGGAAGAAAAAAGCAGGACGCAGGAACTGAGCGTTCGGGAAATCTCCTTGATTCGTGAACTTGCACAGATACGGAAAGAACATAAAAGAGAACTGGAGTACGAAACGTTCGATGGCTATGAACTTCCGCCGCGCACACAGTTTTCTATGCTGAATAAGCCAGCAGTAAGCATAAAATATGGCGTTATGAAATTCAATATGGCCTGTATCCGGCTTTTTGAAGGAATTAAGTATGTTCTTCCAATTCTGCATCCAAACAAGAAGCGGCTTGCGTTGATCATGTGCCCGGAAGAGGACAGTGCATCTGTTGAATGGGCAAGACAGAAGGACGAAAACTGGGTGAATAAGGATATTACCTCTTTGGAATTTGTGGAAAATATCTTCAAGCTCATGAACTGGAACCGAGAATGCCGCTATAAAGTGCTTGGACGGGTGGCTAATTCAGATCAGGGTCTTTGTATGTTGTTTGATTTGGAAGAAGCAATCATGTTCACCCCGAAGCCACAGGAATATACGGATCCGCTTACTGGTGAAATGAAGAAAAAGCAGATGAAATTCTTCCCGGATGCCTATAAGAACCGTATCGGAAAATCTTATAATGACTACATTGCAGATCATCAGATGAACATGTTTGAGGACTTCATTGGGTATCAGAGTTCTACTGTATTGGATGAGCCCGAACGGGAAGCAGGCACTACTTCAATACCGATTCCGCAACGTGAAGAATCTGAAAATATACCTTCGCCAGATTTACCGGAACAGCTTGAAAACGTACAACAATCAGGCAATGAGATTGCTGAGAGAGGAATGCAGACATGAATTCTGGGCGAGTTATGAACCTGCGAGTGACAATTCCGGCGGAAAGCCGGAGAATGAATGTTGGGAAAGATGTTATCCGTATTCTTGGAAGTCCAGCCTATATCTGCGTTTTGCAGAGGAAAGATCGGAAGGCTATTGCAATCACGCCGTGTGCTGCGGAGCATCCCATGTCCTTTAAGGTCCCGGGCAGGCTACTGACCGATGGGCAGTGTCGGATGATGATTAACGGAATACAGTTCATTCAGGTGTTGCTGGAAGCAAATGGTCTGGCGGCAGGAAAAGACCATCAGTTTAAAGGACGGTATGATGCCGAGAAAAATGCAGTTATCATTTCGCTTGAAAAAGATGAACAAAGTGCCCTCTCGCCTCAAAAGTGTACAACTTGACATCACGTCCATTTGGTCGTATAATACGTCCAAATGGACGTGATGAAGGGAGCTAATACTATGAGTGCCGGAATTTTAGATGGCTTTCAAACGATAATTCCAACGGCAGCGGCTGTCTTATCGGAAAAACGACAAATGTTAAGGCTGACGCAACAAGAGATTGCTGATCGCGCAAAAATAACTTTGCGTCAATATCAAAGGTTGGAATCTGGGGAAAGAAGTATTTTGACCTGTTCTTTTGGCTTGGCGTGTCGAGTAGTTGAAGCTCTTGATATGGATGTTTCTAAATTCTATCATGGTGACTATTACCTTGAAGAATTGAAAACTATTGAAGGCAAATGATTTGGTGACAGGGGAAAACATCAATCTAAATGACGGCATGATGCCGAAAAAAGAGCAATATGGACAAATCTATGCCGAAAAGTTTACATCTGCAAGCTTGATATGCAAAGCGTTTTATGGTAAGATGGAAGCACAATAGGGAGAGTGTACACTCCCGTTGAACCTGTTGCTGAGAAGTGAATGCTGATGGAAAACCAGCTTGCTCACGCGATAACTCAGACGAAGTATAATTCGAGTGATGATAAGGCTGCTAAGAACAGCTGGTCACTAAAACTATATCGAATAAGCAGATAGGCTATACGAGGCTCAATTAATTGAAAACCGATAACATAAGAATCCTAATAAGCAGTGGGGCATCTCTATGAATGAGCAATTGCTGAAAATGAATGGCTTATCGGTGGGAATTTTAGATGCACTATCATTTGAGTCGCATTTGGGAATTCCGTTGAAGAAGAACTTGCATTATTTTGATAAGGATTTGTTAATTGCTGAACTGATTTCGATGACTGAGTGGTTGGATGAACAGGAAATCCTTTCTAATATTGCGCTAGACTACAGGGTTAAGAGCTTGGATTCTATACTTTTGAAGTATGATCGTTACTATCCGGATCATCAGACACGAAAAGTGTTTAATGATATTCTGGGCTTCCGGGCTTTTTGTGATAGCTACGATCAAATATTAGAAGAAGAGTTTTCACCGTTCCGGATTGCTGATATGGCAAAAGGAAAGGCAGTGGATGATGGTTACAGGGGTGTCCATGTGTACTATCAGAAAAGTGGAAGACATTACCCCATAGAAATCCAATTTAATACGTTGTTTGATAGGCAATTAAATAACTGGCTTCACGATTATCTGTATAAAAAGAGTTATCCCGTGGAAACAGGGAAGATAATGCGTGAAAAGTATGAAAATGGATTGATTCGGAATGAACATGAATTTAAGGAGGTGCTGAATAATGTGCTATTTGGTAGCAAAAGATCGTAATGCACATGGTTGTTTTGCTCTAAAAACGACGCATGGGAAGCATCTGGTGGAATTAAAAAGAGAATTGAACAGAGAGGTTGGATATAAGGGAGTACAGCTTGTAACAATCAGCAGACCAACAGCGTATGGTGAGTATGCGCCTTACCACTTTGTGGATACAGAACAGGAATTTCAGACTCTTGTAAAGGGTCTTCGTCCATAAAAATTAAGAGATAAGCCCTACAAGGATCAAATTGGTTCAAAACCGATTTGAAAACCTTGTAGGGCTTATTTATTTACAAAAATTTTTGTTCCTTACTTGACAACCGCATAGGGCCAACAAAGAAAAACTACGATAACTAAATGGTTTTTACGGCTTGAGTTGTCCTTCAAAAGTCTATTTGTTGAAAAGACTGCAAGAAGCGGGAAATCCTGGGGTTATATGTAGGAGGCTTTTTGGAAAGCTCTGTTTTGACCCACAAAAGGAGCAGCAAATAAAGATTAAAGGAGAGTTCAAGCCTACGGTGGATTGCCTTTGTGCGACCGCCGTGGTTTTGTTGCTGTTTATATAGAAAAAGTGAGGAGTGCAGAATGTACATGAATGACGGAAATAAAACGAAAATCAATCTGAAAAACAAGAGCGTTTTCATCACGGGTGTAGCTGGTTTTATCGGCTCTAACCTTGCAAAGAGACTGCTCTCCACTGTAGAAGGTGTCAAGGTCGTGGGTTTGGATAACATGAACCACTACTATGATGTACGTCTGAAAGAAGCTCGTTTGAACGAACTGGAACAGTTTGAAAATTTCAGTTTTGTAAAAGGTAACCTGGCAGACAAGCCTGTGATTGAAGCTATCTTTGAGCAGTATAAACCGGAAATCGTTGTGAACCTCGGTGCGCAGGCAGGGGTTCGGTATTCCATTACGAACCCCGATGCCTATGTGGAAGCAAACTTGATTGGCTTTTATAACATTCTGGAAGCCTGCCGCCATTCTTACGATGAAGGGCATACTCCGGTGGAGCATCTGGTTTATGCGTCTAGTTCTTCTGTATACGGCAGCAATAAAAAAGTGCCGTACAGTACGGATGATAAGGTCGATAACCCGGTATCGCTGTATGCTAGAACTGAAGATTCGTGTCGTCAACGTCGTCGACCTGATGAAGCTGGAACCCGGCACCAAGCACCCCCACGGCCTGACCGATGCCGATTATGACGCGCTGTTCACCAAGGATAAGCCCATCATCTTCGCGTTCCACGGCTACCCGACGTTGGTACACGAGCTGACCTACGAGCGCACCAACCGCAACCTGAGTGTCCACGGCTACCAGGAGGAAGGCACCATCACCACGCCGTTTGATATGCGCGTGCAGAACGAGATCGACCGCTTCCATCTGGTCAAGGATGCGCTGCTGCATCTGCCCCAGCTGGGCAACCGTGGTGCGTACCTTATCCAGCAGATGAATGACAAGCTGGTCGCCCACAAGAACTACATCCACGAGATCGGCCAGGATATGCCCGAAATTTTGGATTGGAAGTGGCATCTGCCGGAAAACAAGTAAGGGGTTTACGTCAAGTAATCCCTTGCAAACCTCCCCATAAAATGCTATACTGAATCAGTACGATGCAAACAGGTCATGAGCCAATGTGTACGCACGGCTCGTGACCTTTTTGTATTTGTGGGATTCCTAAATCGAGAGGGAATGGGGAGGATTATGTTAGAAACGATTGCGGCTGTCAACCAGGCAGTCAACAACTTTGTCTGGGGTGTCCCGGCCATGGTGTGCATCATTGGCGTGGGGCTGCTGCTCAGCGTGCGGACAGGCTTTTTGCAGATCCGCAAATTTCCGTATGTCATCAAAACCACCATCGGCCGCATGTTCCGCAAAAAGGATGCCTCGGACGGCGCTATGACGCCGTTCCAGGCGGTATGCACTGCGCTGGCGGGCACCGTAGGCACCGGCAACATTGCAGGCGTGGCGGGTGCCATCGCCATCGGCGGACCGGGCGCGGTGTTCTGGATGTGGTGCTCGGCACTGCTGGGCATGTGTACCAAGTTTGCCGAGGTCACGCTGGCCGTCCATTTCCGTGAGCGCAACGCCGCGGGCGAGTGGGTCGGCGGCCCGATGTACTATATTAAAAACGGCCTGGGCAAGCATTGGCAGTTTTTGGCTGTGCTGTACTCGCTGTTCGGCGTGCTGACGGTGTTCGGCACCGGCAACGCCACTCAGGTCAACACCATCGTGGCGGCCATCGATACCGCCCTGCTGGAGTACAACGTTGTCGGCAGTGGTGCGCTCTCCACACTGAACCTCGTGGTCGGCATCGTGGTGGCCATGCTGGTCGCCATGGTGTTGCTGGGCGGCATCAAGCGTATTGGCAGCGTAAGCGAGCGCCTCGTGCCCTTTATGGCGCTGTTTTACATCGTGCTGGCGGTGGGCGTTGTGGTGCTGAATCTCCCACGTTTCCCGCTGGTGCTGGAAGCTATTTTTGCCGGCGCCTTCAACCCGGCGGCCTTCACCGGCGGCACCATCGGCAGCCTGTTTATCAGCATGCAGAAGGGCGTTTCCCGCGGCATCTTCTCCAACGAAGCCGGCCTTGGCACCGGCTCCATCGCCCATGCCTGCGCCGACACCAAAAAGCCGGTCAAGCAGGGTATGTTCGGTATTTTTGAGGTCTTCGCTGACACCATCATCATCTGCACCCTGACGGCGATGGTCATCCTGTGCAGCGGCATCACTGTCAACTACGGCACCGCCGCGGGCGCCGAACTGACCATCTCCGGCTTTACTACCACCTACGGCGGCTGGGCGTCCATCTTTACGGCGGTGGCGCTGTGCTGCTTTGCGTTCTCTACCATCATCGGCTGGGGCCTGTACGGCTCGCGTTTTTTGGCGTTCCTGTGCCATAATGACAAGGTCGTGCGTCCGTTCTTTGTGGTGTACTCTTTCGTGTCCATCCTGGGCGCTACGGTGGACCTGGGCCTGCTGTGGAGTGTAGCCGACACCTTCAACGGCCTGATGAGTATCCCGAACCTGATTGCCCTGCTGCTGCTTTCCGGCACGGTAGTCAACCTGACCAAAGAATTTTTTGCATCTGAAAAAGCCAACGGCTAAAGCGGGGAAAATTCCATGCTGCATCTATACTGGGGCAACGGCAAGGGAAAAACTACGGCGGCCATGGGGCTGGCGCTGCGGGCGCTGGGCCATGGGCGGCGCGTGGTGATCGTGCAGTTTTTAAAGGACGGCACCAGCGGCGAAATTGCCCCGCTGCGCACAGCCGGGGCCACAGTCTACGCCTGCCCCAACGCCAAATTCACCTGGCTGATGGACGAGAACGACAAGGCCCAGGCACGGGCCGTATCCGCGGACGCACTGGAGAAAGCCCTGTCACAGCCCTTTGACCTGCTGGTGCTGGACGAAGCCTGCGCTGCGTTAAAAAGCAACATCCTGGACGAAGCCCTGCTGCGCAAAGCGGCAGCTTTTGCCAAGGACGGCAGGGAAGTCGTCGTCACAGGCCGCGACCCGGCCCCTTGGCTGCAGGACGCCGCCGACTACTCTACCGAAATGCAGATGCACAAGCACCCCTACACCCAGGGCATTGCCGCCCGCGAGGGTGTGGAGTATTAAACGCCCCTTTATAAAACCAAAACAAAAGCAAAGCGGAGGACACCCACCCGGGCATCCTCCGCTTTTAGTATTGTGTAAATTTACAGCACGCCAAACTTGGCAAACGCCTCGGTCACCAGCATGCCGTTTTCAATGGCCTTGCGCATCGTCTTTTCGGTGCTGGCTTTTTCCAGAGCCTTTTCCAGCACTTCGGGCGCGATCTCTTTCGGGATGATCAGCACGCCGTCAATATCGCCGAACACGATGTCGCCGTTGTGGATCGTGACCTGCCCAATCTCGATCGGGCACCGCCACTGGAACACATAGGTGCGTACCGAGGAATCCTGCGCCCAGGTGCCGGTGCAGAAAACCGGGAAGTTCTGCTCGATCACCTTCGGGGTGTCGCGAGTGTAGCCGTCCAGCACGGCGCCTACCGCACCGCGGGCCTTGCCGCAGGCGGTCAGCAGCTCGCCCCACAGGGCGCTGTTGTGGGCACCGGTGGCGATATAAATTTCGTTGGGCTTCAAGTCGTCCAGCGCTTCGGTCATATAGCCAAAGGGCTTTTGTGCTTGGTACTCGTACACGTCATTTTCCAGCACGGTGCAGGCGTAACCGGCCAGTCTAAGCCGCTTGTCCTCGGTCTCGCCGGGCAGGATGTAGGGCGCCGTGGGCACCTGGGCCGCCAGCGGGCGGATGGAGGCAGGCAAAAACTGGTGCTTGTATCCCATCTGATCCAGAATATCGCCCACAACGGGGGTGTACAGCTTCTCCTTCATCAGGGCGAACATTTCGTCGTCGTTTTTCCACATGGCCATAACAGCACTTCCTTCTTTATATTACAGCGTGATCTTCTCCAGCTCGGCCATCCACAAAGCGTTGCAGGCATCGCTGGGCATGCGCCAGTCACCGCGGGGGGACAACGTGACCGATCCGACTTTCGGGCCGTCGGGCAGACAACTGCGCTTGAACTGCTGGGCAAAGAAGCGGCGGTAGAAATTCTTCAGCCAGGCCAGCAGTACTTCCGGCTCGTACTTGCCTGCAAAGGAGGTGCGGGCCAAGTGGTAAATTTTGGCAGGCCCAAAGCCGAAGCGCAGCACGTAGTACAAATAAAAATCGTGCAGTTCATAAGGGCCAACCAGCTTCTCGGTCTGCTGGGCGATGGTGCCGTCCTCAGCGGTGGGCAGCAGTTCGGGGCTGACGGGCGTATCCAGAATATCCAGCAGCACATCGCTCAACTGCTTATCGCCGCAGGTGTCGGCTACGTACTGCACAATGTGACGCACCAGCGTTTTGGGCACGCCCGCGTTGACACCGTACATGCTCATGTGGTCGCCGTTGTAGGTGGCCCAGCCGAGGGCCAGCTCGCTCAAGTCACCGGTGCCGATGACAAAGCCGCCGTTTTTGTTGGCGTAGTCCATCAGCTCCAGCGTGCGCACGCGGGCCTGGCAGTTCTCAAAGGTGACATCGTAGGTCTGCGGGTCCTGGCCAATGTCCGCAAAATGGCTGTTGACGGTGTTGGTGATGTTGATCTCGGCAAAGCTGACACCCAGCGCCTCGCACAAAATTTCGGCGTTGGAGCGGGTGCGCTTAGTGGTGCCGAAGCAGGGCATCGTCAAGGCTACAATTTCTTTCGGGTCGCGGTGCAGCACCTTGCAGGCACGCACGGCCACCAGCAAAGCCAGACAGCTGTCCAGCCCGCCGGAGATGCCCAGCACGGCGCACTTGGCGTGGGTATGCTCGATGCGCTTGGCGAGGCCTTCCGCCTGGATGCGCAGGATCAGCTCGCAGCGTTCGGCACGGGCGGCGGTATCCTGGGGCACAAACGGCGTGGGGGAGACCTGCCGCGTCAGGGCCAGTTCCACAGGCGGCAGCTCAAACTCCACGCGGGTGTACCCGGCGGTCTCCGGCATAAAGGTGGTGTTGCGCTGGCGCTCCTGCACCATGCGGTCCAGGTCCAGCTCGGTCATAGCGGTGCCGCCTTCAAAGGGGGCAGTCTCGGCCAGCAGGGTGCCGTTTTCGGCAATCAGGTTATGCCCGGCGAAGGTCATATCGGTGGTGCTTTCGCCGTGGCCGGCGTCGGCGTAGAGATAGGCACACAGCAGCCGTGCGCTCTGCCCGCTGATAAGCTGGCGGCGGTAGGCGGCCTTGCCGATGGTCTCGTCGCTGGCGGAGAGGTTGGCAATCACGGTCGCGCCGGCCAGTGCCAGCGCGCAGCTGGGGGGCACGGGGCTCCATAGGTCCTCACACACTTCTACGCCCAGCACAAAGCTTTTCAGCTGCTTGCAGCTGAAAAGCAGCCGCGTGCCGATGAGCGTTTCCTGCCCCGCGAACTCAATGCACTCCGGCTCGGCCATGCCGGGCACAAAGTGGCGCTTCTCGTAAAATTCGCCATAGTTAGGCAGGTGCTGCTTCGGCACCAGGCCCAGCAGCTCACCGTTGCACAAAACGGCGGCGCAGTTGTACAGCTTGCCGTCATAGGCAACTGGCAGGCCCACCAGCGCCACCAGGTTCAGCCCGCGGCTTGCCTCCAGGATGGCAGCCAGGCCGTCTTCGGCACCCTTCAGCAGGGTCTGCTGCAAAAACAGGTCGCTGCAGGTGTAGCCGGTCAGGCAAAATTCAGGAAAGCAGACCAACTGCACGCCCTGGGCCGCGTACACGCTCATGGCGTCAATGATCTGCTGGGCATTATAGGCGCAGTCGGCCACGTGCAGGGCGGGGGTGGCGGCGGCTGCGCGGACAAATCCATTTTCAAAAGCGGGAAAGCTGTACTTCATTCGCCAAACTTCCTTTTTATAAAGTAGTATAGGCCTATCATAACACGGCGCAGGGCCAATCGCAAGTAAAACGACAAAAAGAAAAATATAAAAGATAAAATGTAATATATACTTGACATTATAGGGGGGCGGTGCTATACTGGTTACACCATCTGAAAGGAGGCAGGGAAGTTGGCCAAAAACCTGAAACTGAAAGCCGCCCGCGCCGAAAAGGACATGACGCAGGGGACACTGGCGGAGGCTGTCGGCGTATCGCGCCAGACCGTCAACGCCATTGAAAAAGGGGAGTATAACCCCACCATCAACCTTTGCCGCAGCATCTGCAAGGTGCTGGGCAAAACCTTAGATGATCTATTCTGGGAGGAATAACTATGAAATTAGCACAACTTTTCGGCAAAAATCAGTTGGACGAAATGCAGGAACGCACCATGCTTACCATCGAAAGCCGCGGCTTCTGGCTGGTCTGGTCGCTGCTGCTGGTTGTCTTGCTGGTGGAGGGATTGCTCGGCTTTACCATGCGGGAGATGGCAGGCACCTGGGCTGTGTTTATGATTAGCTGCGTCTACATTGTCGCCGCCTGCCTGCGTGCCGGACTTTGGAGCCGCCGCATTAAAAACGCTGCCGGCACCAATGTGCTGTTCAGCCTTGCGGGTGCGGCGGTCATCGGCGTTTTTACATTTGTAAGGATGTCGGCGTTCGATGTGCCGCTGGCCATCCATCTGGCCTGCGCGGCCATTGCGGCGGGCACCACCTTCGTGTTGGCGCTGGTGGTACTCCAGCTTTGCAGCGCTGTCTACAAAAAGCGCCATGAACAGCTGGAAAACGAGTTTGACAAAGAAGAAAAAGATAACTAAAGAACATACGTACCAACGAATAAAAGCAGCAGCACTGCACTATGCGGTGCTGCTGCTTTTTGCTGTGTGCTGCCCTCAAAAACTGTGCTGCGGTCAGAAATCGGACCGAAGCGCAAAAAATACAGAACTAGCGCTTGTGCTTTTGCGCCTGATTTGCTATACTAATATGGTATATCTGGATTTTGTGCCTGTATGCAGGCACCTGCAAGGAGAACTGGACTTGGAAAAACTGACCTATACCCACAACGAAGCCGCCGCCAAGGTGCTGGCCTCGTTTTACGATACGCCGCCCCTGGCCTATGTGCGCAGCTACGGCTGCCAGCAGAACGTCAATGACGGCGAGAAGATCAAGGGCGTTTTGCAGGATGTCGGCTTTGGCCTGTGCGATAACGTTGAGCATGCCGACCTCATCCTTTTCAACACCTGCGCCGTGCGCGAACATGCCGAGCAGCGTGTTTTCGGCAACGTAGGTGCGCTGAAAAAGCTGAAAGAGCAGAACCCGCGCCTCATCATCGGCGTTTGCGGCTGCATGGCCCAGCAGGCCCACATCGTGGAGAAGCTGCGCCAGAGCTACCCCTACGTCGACCTGGTCTTCGGCGTGGACGGCATCGACCGCCTGCCCGCCATGCTGGCCCAGCGTATCAGCCGCGGCAAGCGCTACCTCGAAAACCCCGAGGAGCGCAACGCCGTCGTCGAGGAAATGCCCATCCGCCGTGATTCCGGCTTCCGTGCCTGGCTGCCCATCATGTACGGTTGTGATAACTTCTGCACCTACTGCATCGTGCCCTACGTCCGCGGACGGGAGCGCAGCCGTGAACCCACCGCCATCCTGGCCGAGTTCAAGGAGCTGATTGCCCAAGGCTACAAGGAAATCACCCTGCTGGGCCAGAACGTCAACAGCTACGGCAAGGGCCTTGCGGAAAAGATCGATTTTTCCGACCTGCTCAACCTGCTCTGCACCGTGCCCGGCGACTACCAGATCCGCTTCATGACCAGCCATCCCAAGGACGCCAGCCGCAAGCTGATCGACACCATCGCCGCGCAGGAGCATCTGTGCAAGCACATCCACTTGCCGGTGCAGTCCGGCAGTGACCGCCTGCTGAAAGAGATGAACCGCCACTACACCGTGGCCCAGTATATGGATCTCGTCGACTACGCCCGGGAAAAGATCCCTGGCGTGACCTTCTCCAGCGACATCATCGTCGGCTTCCCCGGCGAGACTGAGGAGGACTTCCAGGCAACGCTGGATCTCGTCCGCAAGGTGGGCTATATGCAGCTGTTCACCTTTATTTACTCCAAGCGCACCGGCACCCCGGCAGCAAAGTTCGACGATCCCACCACCCATGCCGAGAAAGCCGCCCGCATGGAGCGCCTGCTGAAAACGCAGGATGAATTTGCCTTTGCGGCCACCGCTGCCATGGCCGGCCAGACCGTCCGCGTACTGGTCGAAGCCGCAGGCCGCACCGCCGGCACCGTCAACGGCCGCCTGGACAATAACCTGGTGGTCGAGTTCCAGGCTCCGGAATCCCTCATCGGCCAGTGGGCAAACGTCCACCTGACCGGCTCCCGCGCCGCCTTGCTGGTAGGCGAGCTGGTGCAGGACTAAACCGCAAAAATTTCACGCTTTATTACATTTTTATTCATAAGGAGAATCTATCATGGATTGCATTGATCTGTTTAAAAAAGCCGCCGCTGCCCTGCAGACCGACCCCCGCTACCTGGAGCTGGACGCTGCCCGCCGCGAGAACGACAGCGACGAAGAACTGCAGAACCTCATCGGTGAGTTCAACCTGGCCCGCCTGGACCTGAACAACGAGAGCGCCAAGGCCGAGACCGACGCCGCCCGCGTGGCCGAGCTGAACCAGCGCGTCAACGACCTGTACAGCCAGATCATGGCCAGCGAGGGCATGGTCCGCTACAATGCCGCCAAGTCTGAGTGCGAGGCCATGGTCAGCCACATTGACGCCATCATCAACACCGCCATGAATGGCGGCGACCCCATGACCGTGCAGGCCCCCTCCGGCGGCTGCACCGGCAGCTGCTCCACCTGCGGCGGCTGCCATTAAACCCTGACCCGTACAACCAACTTTTGCAGAAAACACAGGAGTGTGAACCATGGCGGAACAAGCAGTTTCCCCAATGATGCAGCAGTATTTTGAAATCAAGAAACAACACCCGAACGAGATTCTGTTTTACCGTGTCGGCGATTTTTATGAGATGTTCTACGACGATGCCTTAACAGCCTCCCGAGAGCTGGAACTGACACTGACCGGCAAAAACTGCGGCAAAGAGGAGCGCGCTCCCATGTGCGGCGTGCCCTTCCACTCCTACGAGACCTACGTCGCCCGCCTCATCGCCAAGGGCTACAAGGTCGCTATCTGTGAGCAGATGGAGGACCCTGCCTTGGCCAAGGGCCTTGTCAAGCGGGACATCATCCGCGTGGTCACCCCCGGCACTGTCATCGAGAGCAGCATGCTGGCCGAGGACAAAAACAACTACCTTTGCAGCGTTTACACCAAGCGCACCCGCGGCCGCTGGAAGGCTGGCATCTGCTTTGCTGACATCTCCACCGGCGAGGCCTACGCCACCGAGTTGAACGCCGAAAAGATCGGCGGTGCGATCATTACCGAGCTATGCCGCTACATGCCCAGTGAGATCCTGATCTGCCCGGCGATGCTGGACTTTAAGGATGTGACTGCCTACATCAAGCAGCATACCAACGCCCTGGTGGAACTGCGGGAGGATGCCTGCTTTAAGGACAGTGTGATGGAAGCTGCCATGGCGAACCAGTTCGGCCCCGATTGGCGGGATGCCCTCGGCTACGAGAAGGATGCCCTGGTGCCTTACGCTGTGGCCGCCATGATCAACTACCTGCACGAAACGCAGAAGCACGGCGTCGAGCGTATCAAAACCGTGCAGAACTATGCCGACGCCCAGTACATGCGCCTGTCGCCTGTGACTCGCGCGAACCTCGAACTGACCGAGACGATGCGTGGCCGCGAGAAGCGGGGCACCCTGCTTTGGGTGCTGGACAAAACCGAGACCTCGATGGGCAAGCGCCTGCTGCGCTCCTGGATCGAGCAGCCCCTTGTGGACGCCGAGGCTATCAACCGCCGCCTGTCTGCTGTGCAGGCGCTCTACACCGCCAACATGGCCCGCGCCGATTTGAAAGAAGCGCTCTCCCACGTCTTTGACATCGAGCGCCTGACCACCCGTATTCTCTACGGATCGGCCACCCCGCGGGAGGTCAAGGCCCTGGGCGATACCTGCGCTATGCTGCCGGAAGTGCGCAGCCAGGCCGCCGCCTGCGGTGCACCGCTGCTGAAAGACCTGGCCGACCAGATCGACCCGCTGGAAGATATTCTGAACAAAATCACGACCGCGCTGGTCGATGACCCGCCCGCTACCTTAAAGGACGGCGGCGCCATCCGCGCCGGGTACAACAGCGAGGTCGACGAACTGCGGGATATCATGCACGGCGGCAAAGGCTATCTTTCCAATCTGGAAGCCAAATACCGCGAGGAGACCGGCATCCCCAAGCTGAAGATCGGCTTTAATAAGGTGTTCGGCTACTACATCGAGGTCAGCCGCTCCTACACTGACTCGGTGCCTGATACCTTCACCCGCAAGCAGACCCTGACCACCGGCGAACGCTACATCACGCCGGAATTGAAAGAGCTGGAAAATAAAATCCTCGGTGCCAATGAGCGTCTGCTCGTCCTGGAACATCAGCTTTTCTCCGATCTGTTGACGGAAATCTCCGACCAGATCGTGCGCATCCAGCGCACCGCCTCGGCGGTGGCCCAGCTGGATGTACTGGCTGGTTTTGCCGAGGCCGCACTCCAGAACAACTACGTCCTGCCGGTGGTGGATACCAGCGGCGAGATCGAGATCAAAGAGGGCCGCCACCCGGTCATTGAGCAGATGCTCAAGGGCAGCTTATTTGTCCCCAACGACACCCTGCTGGACGAGGACGAGAACCGCATGCTGCTCATCACCGGCCCCAACATGGCCGGTAAATCCACTTATATGCGCCAGAACGCCCTGATCGCCCTGATGGCTCAGATCGGCAGCTTCGTGCCCGCCGCCAGTGCTCATCTCGGTGTTGTGGATGCGATCTTCACCCGCGTGGGTGCTTCGGACGACCTGGCTGCCGGACAGTCCACCTTTATGGTTGAGATGACCGAGGTGGCCGAGATCCTCAAGCATGCCACCAGGGACAGCCTGGTCATTCTTGATGAGATCGGCCGCGGCACTTCGACCTTTGACGGCATGAGCATCGCCCGTGCTGTGGTAGAGTATATCTGCGAGAACATCGGCTGCAAAACGCTGTTCGCCACCCATTACCACGAGCTGACCAGCATGGACCAGGACATCCACGGCGTCAAAAACTACAATATCGCCGTCAAAAAGCGGGGCGAGGACATCACGTTCCTGCGCCGCATCATCGCCGGCCCGGCAGATGACAGCTACGGCATTGAGGTCGCCAAACTGGCGGGCCTGCCGGGCAGCGTGACCAAGCGCGCCCACGCCGTGCTGCGCCAGTTGGAGGCCAACGCCCCCGGCCGCAGCAACACGATGCAGCTGGACTTTGAGACCGTAGAAGCCTACAACAACCCCAGCGTGCCCAGCGAGGTGGTGGACAAGCTCCACAGCGTGGATATTGAAACGCTGACCCCGCTGGAAGCGCTGAACTTCCTGTACGAACTGAAAACCGTTTTAGATAAAGAATAAAGGCAGGTGAGACCCATGGCGGAAATTCGTGTGCTGGACAAGCATACCGCCGAACTGATCGCGGCCGGTGAAGTTGTAGAACGACCGGCCAGTGTGGCCAAAGAACTGCTGGAAAATGCCATCGATGCCGGGGCGACCCAGATCACCCTCTCGGCGGCCCGCGGCGGCATTGCCCAACTGCAGATTGCTGATAATGGCACCGGCATCGAAGCAGAATATATCGATAAAGCGTTTATCCGCCATGCCACCAGCAAAATTGCCACGGCGGATGACCTGGGGCATATCCATACCCTGGGATTCCGCGGCGAGGCCTTGGCGTCCATCGCCAGCGTGGCTAAAGTGGAAGTGCTGACCCGTACTGAAACGGACGAGTACGCCTGCTGCTACCGCATCGAGGGCGGCGAGCCCCAGGGCATGGAGCCGGGCGCGCGCCCCGTGGGCACGACCATCACGGTCAACGACCTGTTCTACAACACCCCCGCCCGCATGAAGTTCCTGAAAAAGGACGCCAGCGAGGGAACCTTCGTCTCTGAGACCGTCCTGCACGCTGCACTCTCCCACCCGGAGATCAGCTTCCGCTTTCTGCGGGACGGCAAGCAGCAGTTTTTGACCCCCGGCGACGGAGACCTGCGCAGCACGGTCTACGCGGTGCTGGGCCGCGAGTTCGCCCGCGACCTTTTGCCTGTGGACGGCGGCAGTGAGCTGTATAAGGTCACCGGCCTGGTCACGCCGCCCCGGGCCTGCCGCGCCAGCCGCGGTGCCCAGCATTTCTTCGTCAACGGACGCTATGTCAAGAACCGCACGATGATGGCCGCGCTGGAAAACGCCTACAAAGGCACGATGATGCAGGGGAAATTCCCCGGCGCTGTGCTGATGCTGGAAATGCCCGCCGACCTCGTGGACGTCAATGTTCACCCGGCCAAGACGGAGATTCGTTTTGCCAAAGAGAGCGATGTCTTTGATGCCGTCTACCGCGCCGTGCGCACCGCTTTGGCCACGCCGGGGAGCGGGGAGTGCCGCTTTGAGATGGGCCACACCGCCTCCGAGGCCGAACAGACCACCATGCAGCCCACTGCCCCGGCGGCACCTGCGGCCCAGCCTGCCGCACAGCACCGCCCGGCACCCGATAAAAACCGCTTCACAACGCTGTCAGCGGCCGAGTACCGCGCTCTGGCGGGCCTGGCAGCGGGCATCCCGGCCAAAGAAGTTCCCGGCCTGACGGTGGTGGACAGCCCGAAGCCCGTCTACAAAACCTCGGCCGGCGCTGCGCCTCAGCCTTTGCAGGGCCAGCCGCCCCGCCCGGTGACCTACCAGGCCCCCAGCGAGTCGGTGCTGGACATTTTGCCGGAACCGGAAGGGGAGCCTGCCCAGTCCGCCGCCCTGCAGCAGGAAGTGCCCGCGCAGACCACACCCAAGCCGGAGGCCGAGGCACCGGTCCCGGAAGAGGCGGACTACGTCGTCAACGACCCCCACGCCTTAAGCGCCCTGCCGGATGTGGTCAACACCACGCCGGAGCAGACTGCCATGACCCCGCCGCCAGAATCCGAACCCCTGCGCCTGGTGGGCGAGGTGTTCAAGACCTACATTATTACCGAGCGTGCGGGCGAGCTGTGCGTCATCGACAAGCACGCCGCGCATGAACGCATCCTGTTTGAGCAGCTGGCCAAGGACTACGGCAATGTGCCCGCCCAGATGCTGCTGGTGCCGGTGCAGGTCAACCTGACCGCCGCCGAAAAGCAGGCCGTTTTGCAAAATATTGACCTGTTGACCGATGCGGGCATTGAAGTCGAGGACTTCGGCGGTGCCACGGTGGTGGTGCGCGCTGTCCCGGCGGACGTCCCGGTGGATGATGTCGAGGATATGATCATCGAACTGGCCGCCCGCCTGATCGATGGCGCCCGGGATGCCTTGCGGGAGAAAACGGAGTGGGTGCTCCATTCCATTGCCTGCCGCGCGGCCATCAAGGCGGGCGACAAGACCGGCGCGGCCGAGATGCTGGCACTGGCCCAGCACATCATGGACGGCACCATCCCGCCGTTTTGCCCCCACGGCCGTCCCTGCGTGCTGAAAATCACCCGGAAGGAGCTGGAAAAACAGTTTGGACGCCTTGTCTAAACCGCGCGTTGTCGCTGTCGGCGGGCCTACCGCCACCGGCAAAACGGCCCTTTCCGTGGCCCTGGCCAAAGAGTTTGGCGGCGAGATCATCAACGCCGACTCGATGCAGGTCTACAAAAATTTAAACGTAGGAACGGCAAAACCGACCGCGGAGGAGCGGCAGGGGATACCGCATCACCTGCTGGATTTTCTCACGCCGGAAACGCCTTACAGTGTAGCGGATTTCACCGCCGCCGCGGCCCCGCTCATCACCCAGCTCAACGCCCAAAACCGTCTGCCGCTGGTGGTGGGAGGCACGGGGCTGTATATCTCAAGCCTTTTAAAAGGTGTAGTGTTTGAAACGCAGAACACCGCCCCTGCCCTGCGGGAGCAGCTGCGCCAGGAGGCCGAGACCAACGGTCCCGCCGCCATGTACGCGAAGCTGCGAGAATTGGACCCTGACTACGCCGCCAAGGTCCACCCCAACAACCAGGTGCGGGTGCTGCGGGCGTTGGAAGCTATCGCCGTGACCGGAAAAAAGATGAGCGACCAGCAGCAGGATGCCCTGCCCGCCGAAGCACCCTATCACGCCCTCTGCCTGTGCCTGACCTGCCGGGACAGGAATGTGCTCTACCGCCGCATTGACCTGCGGGTCAGCCGGATGGTGGATGCGGGCATCCTGCAGGAGGCCGAGTGGGTCTGGCGCAACCGGGATACCTTCCGCACCGCCGCCCAGGCCATCGGCTACAAAGAGTATTTCCCGTACTTCGAGGGCACCCAGACCCAGGCCGAGTGTACCGAAAAACTCAAACAGGCCACCCGCAACTACGCCAAGCGCCAACTGACCTGGTTCCGCAACCAGAACGACGCCGTTTGGCTGTATGTGGACGAGGACGATGTCCTTGCCAAGGCCACCGCGCTGGTACGCGATTTTCTGGGGAAATAGTTTTGCAATAAGAGGGGAGATGGACACACAGCATGGAGCATAAAACTCAACGCACCATGGCGAAAAAAGTATTCCGCATCCTGTTTATGCTGCTCATTGCGGTGTTCGGCATCTACCTGGCTATTCAGTTCATCATCATCTTCCACCGCGGCTACAAGACCGAGACAGCCATCGCCTACACGATGGCCGACAGCATCAGCCTGCAGGGCGTTGTTTCGTTTGACACCGTCCGGGTGGATGGCAGCGGAGATCTGGGCTATCTCGTCTCGGACGGCGAGCGTGTGACCAACGGCACCGTCCTGGCCGAGTGCTACACCGATGATTCCCAGGGCCTTCTCCGAGAGCGTCTTGACCGCCTGGGCCGCACGATCGACCTCTTGAGCAAGTCGCAGAATTCCTCCGGCAGCGACCTTTCGCTGCTGACCAGCCAGACCCGGCAGGCGCTGTACAACCTGCTGGATAAGCTGGACACCGCCCAGTACAGCGGCATCACCGATGCCGAGGATGCCTTTCTGCTGGCCCAGAACCGCATGCAGGTCAATACCGGCCAGACCGAGGGATTCACTCAGACCATCCAGGTCTTGCAGACCGAGTACGACGGCATCAAGGCCCAGCTGGACACTTTGCAGACCATCACCGCCGCCACCAACGGCTATTTCAGCAGTGTATCAGCATCGCCCACCATCGTGACCGATGCTGCTCAGCTGGATGCCGCCACCCCGGCGGAGCTGAACGAACTGTTGCAAAACGGCTTTCCGGCGGCAGACATCACCAACTGCGCCGGGCAGATCGCCACAGGCTTCAGCTGGAAGTTCTACGCTGTCTGCGACCTGGCCACGGCGGATCGGCTGGACGGCATTTCCAGTGTGAAGATCAGTGTGCCCGGCAAGCAGAATACCCCGCTGTCTGCCGCCGTGCAGGAATTGACCCGGGACGAGGACGCTGGCCTTGCCAAGCTGGTGGTCTCCTGCCAGACCGTCAATGCCGAAATTTTGAGCTTTGGCGTCGAGACCGCGCAGATCGACCTCAAGACCTACGAGGGCATCCGCATCGACAAAGCGGCGCTCCACATCGTGGACGGACAGCGCGGCGTCTATGTCAAGTATGGCAACCTGCAGCGGTTCTTGAAGATCGAAACTTTGTACGAGGACGAGAACTACATCCTGATTCCCGATAACGGCAAGCTGGGCACCGATAATGAGGTACGTCTGTACGATGAGATCATCGTGCAGGGCACCAATCTGCAGGATGGCAAGCTGTTGTAGCGGCGTTTTAGCAAGAATCTTGCGGCCCTGTATTGACAACTGCTATAAAAAAGAAGATAATATTTAGTGTATATCGCTGTAATAGCGCATATCCACTGCCAAAACGATATGCGTAACCAAAGGAGTAAACGACCATGTCCATGTTTGACAATTTGAAAAGCAAGCTCGGTATCGATACGGAAGCCGATTCCTACATCGATGATACCGAGGACGAGATCTTCGCCGGCGGGCAGGGTGCCCCCCAGCAGGATTACGAACAGCCGGAGGTCAAACAGCACAGCAACAAGGTGGTAAACATCAACGCTACCACCCAGCTGCAGGTCGTGCTGGTCAAGCCGGAGCGTTTTGAGGATGCTTCCACCATCGCGGACCAGCTCAACGCCAAGCGCACCGTCGTGTTGAACCTGGAATCCACCGGCAAAGAGGTTTCCCGCCGTCTGATCGATTTCCTGTCCGGCGTGGCGTATGCCAACAACGGCCAGATCAAGCGCGTGGCCACCAGCACCTTCATCATCACCCCCTATAATGTTGACATTATGGGGGATCTGATCGACGAGTTAGAAAATAATGGCGTCTTCTTCTGATCCCGCCGCCAAAACGCGGGGCTATATCCCGCCACAGAACGACGAGGAAAGCCGCCTAATGAAGCGGGCAGAAGAACTTTGCCGCGTTGCCGAAAGCCGCGGGATTCCGCGGTATACCGGCTTTCTTTCTGACCGGGAACAGATGTTGGCCGAAGCCGCCTGCCACAAAGCGGGCTGCGAGAGTTTCCGCTTCTGGGGCGGGTTTGAGGGAGCTGAGCGGCAGGTGCTCTGTATCGAGCCGCCGGACGTCTGGCAGGAGGAACCCACCGCTTACCTGCGCATGCAGACCTACGACAGCGGCGCTAAACTGCCAACCCACCGGGATTACCTCGGTTCACTGTTAGGCTTAGGTTTGGACCGCGCCTGCATCGGTGACCTTTTGCAGGACCCCGACGATGCCGCTGTGTTTTATGCGGTGGTGCTGGCGGATAAAGCGGAATTCATCACCGTAAACTTTACAAGTGCCGGGCACAGCCCCGTGCATGTGGAAACCTGCACCGAACTGCCGCCCCGCCTGCTGACCGGCCCCGAACGGGAACTGCACGAAGCCACCGTTTCGGCTCTGCGTGCCGATGCGGTGCTGGCCGCCATGATGCACACTTCCCGCACCAAAGCAGCGGAATATATCGCCGCAGGCAGGGTAGAGGTCAACCATCTGCCGCTGCGCGCCGCCCACGAGGCTATGTATGAGGCCGACATTATTACCGTGCGGGGCGTGGGACGCTTCCGCTTAGCGGAGATCGGCGGCAAAAGCAAAAAAGATCGCCAGTTCATATCCTTTTACCAGTATTGAGACAAAGAGTCCCGGACTCTTCGTATAAAATGCAGGACCCTGAAATCCGGCAATAACGGGCTTTGCCCGCAAACAGGAGGAAAGCCATGATCTCTTCTGAGGATGTCCGCCGCGTAACATTTGACAAAGCGATGCGCGGCTATCGCTGCGATGATGTGGATGACTACCTCAAGCAGGTAGCGGAAAGCATGGATGCCTTGGCGGCTAAAAATGACGAGATGCAGAAAAACCTCGTCGTTCTGGCCCAGCGTATCGACCAGTACCGTGCCGAGGAAGACACTCTGCGTACCACGATGATCAACGCCCAGCGCCTGGGTGAGAACGTGATCCGTGAAGCCAAGCAGAAGGCTGCGGAAATCATCCGTGCTGCCAATATGAAGGCCGACGACCGCGAGCAGCGCGCCCGCGACGATGTGGAACTGGCCAAGCAGGAGATCGTGACGCTGAAAAGCGAAGCCGACAGCTTCAAGCGTTCGCTGATGGAGATGTACCGCAAGCACATCAACCTCATCAGCAAGATGCCGGAATATAACCCGCCTGCGCAGGAGGAAGCCCAGCAGCCTGCTCCGCAGCCCGCTGCTGACCAGCCTTATGCTGAGCCCGCCCCCGAGGCTGTGCCTTATACCGAGCCTGTCCCGGCCCCCGCGCCTGTGCAGGAGCCGGAACCCCAGGCCACCAGCTACTATAACCCCGCTGAAACTGCCCCCGCGCCGGAGCCGACCCCTGTGGCCGAGCCCGCCCCGGAAAAGATAGACACCGTTGAGTTCGCTATCGCCCCGCACCCGGAGGAACCGGAAGAAACCGCCCCCGCCGCAGAGCCGATGCCGATCGACGGCAGCCGCTTCCAGCCCGGTGCAGGGCTGTACAGCGATGCGCCGGAAGCTGCCCCGGCGCCTGCCAAACGCAGCACCCGCAAAGCCCCGGCCAAGCGCAGCACCCGTAAAAAAGTAAGTGCCGAACCGCAGGAGGAGCTGAATTCTCCGGCGTTCGATAACTTTGAGGGCGTTGACTTTGACAGCTGATGCCCGATAAACCAATAAGGTCAAAAACTATTTCTATAGAGGAGAGTAGGAAATCTTGGCGCAGAATTACAACGACACCATCCACAAGATGCAGACCCCGTTTGAAATGCGTGCTGGTCTGCCGAAAAAAGAGCCGAAAATGCTGGAAGACTGGGAGCAGAACCACGTCTACGAGCAGATGATCAAAAACAACGAGGGCAAACCCCGCTGGGTCCTGCACGATGGCCCTCCGTATGCCAATGGCAACATCCACATGGGCACCGCGCTGAACAAGATCATCAAGGACATCATTCTGCGCTACAAGAACATGGCTGGTTTCCAGGCCCCCTATGTGCCGGGCTACGATACCCATGGCCTGCCCATCGAGCTGAAAGCCCTGAAGTCTCTGGGCGATAAGAAGTCCGGCGTTTCCAAGCTGGAACTGCGCAAGATCTGCAAAGAGTTCGCCACCGAGCATATCGATGTCATGAACTCCCAGTTCAAGCGCCTGGGCGTCCAGGGCGATTTCGCCAACCCCTACCTGACCCTGCGCCCCGAGTTTGAGGCCCGTCAGGTCGAGATCTTCGGCGAGATGGCCAAGAAAGGCTACATCTACAAGGGCATGAAGGCCGTTTACTGGTGCCCCGAGGACCGTACCGCCCTGGCTGAGGCTGAGATCGAGTACGCCGAGGACGAGTGCGACTCTATCTACGTCCGCTTTAAGCTGACCGACGACCCCAACGGTGTGCTGGCCAAGCACAACATCCCGCTGGATAAGGCATGGATCGTCATCTGGACCACCACCACCTGGACCCTGCCCGCCAACGTGGCCACCTGCCTGAACCCCAACCTGGAGTATGCCTTCGTCAAGATCGGCGATGCTTACCACATCATGGCCCGCGAGCTGGTCGAGTCCACGATGAAGGGCTGCCACATCGACGAGTACGAAGTCCTGCCCGACACCGTTCTGGGCAGCGAGCTGGAGCTGATGCAGTATCAGCATCCCTTCCTGGACCGCAAGGGCCTGGTCATCCTGGGCGACCATGTCACCCTCGAAGGCGGCACCGGCTGCGTCCACACCGCCCCCGGCCATGGTGTTGAGGACTTTGAAGTCTGCGTTAACCACTACCCGCAGGTTCCCGTCATTGTTCCCGTGGATGACGCCGGCCGCCTGACCGCCGAAGCTGGCGAGAAATTTGCCGGTCTCAAGGTCTGGGATGCCAACAAGGTCATTCTGGAGCACATCAAGGAGAGCGGCCACCTGATGGGTGTGCAGCACATCACCCACCAGTACCCGCACTGCTGGCGCTGCCACCATCCCATCATCTTCCGCGCGACCGAGCAGTGGTTCTGCTCCATCGATGCTTTCAAAGAGGATGTCTACAAGGCTATTGACAGTGTACACTGGCAGCCGGCCTGGGGCCATGACCGCATGGCTGGCATGGTCCGTGACCGCAGCGACTGGTGCATCAGCCGTCAGCGCGTCTGGGGCGTGCCCATCCCGGTCTTCTACTGCAAGAAGTGTGGCAAGTACCACATCACCGATGCTTCCATCAAGGCTGTCTCCGACCTGTTCCGCAAGGAGGGCAGCGACGCCTGGTATAAGTACGATGCCAACGAGATCGTGCCCAAGGGCGAAGTCTGCGAGTGCGGCGCTTCCGATTGGGAGAAAGATCCCGACATCATGGACGTTTGGTTCGACTCCGGCTCTACCTGGAGCGCTGTCTGCCGCGAGCGCCCGGAGCTGACCTATCCTGTTGATATGTACATGGAAGGTGCCGATCAGTTCCGTGGTTGGTTCCAGTCCAGCCTGCTGACCAGCGTTGCCACCCAGGGCCAGGCTCCGTACCGCGAGGTGCTGTGCCATGGCTGGGTCGTCGACGAAAAAGGCAAGCAGATGCACAAGTCCGCTGGCAACGGCGTGGAACCCAGCGAAATCATTCGTGACTACGGTGCCGACATCGTCCGTCTGTGGGTCGCTTCCAGCGATTATACCGTCGACGTCCGCGCCGGTAAGGAGATATTCCGCCAGCTGTCCGAGGCTTACCGCAAGATGCGCAACACCGCCCGCTTCATGCTGGGCAACATCAACGACTTTGATCCCAACAAGGATATGGTCGCTGACGATCAGCTGTTCGAGATCGACCGCTGGGCGCTGGAGGCCTGCAACCAGCTGACCGCCACCATGCGCGATGCCTACGACCACTACGACTTCAGCCGCGCTTACCATGCGTTGTACAACTTCTGCGTCATCGATATGTCCAACTTCTATATGGACGTTATCAAGGACCGCCTGTACTGCGCTGACGACCATGCCCGCCGCTGTGCACAGACCGCGCTGTACCGCATCCTGGTCGACTTTACTAAGCTGCTGGCCCCCATCCTGAGCTTTACCAGCCAGGAGATCTGGAGCTATGTGCCCAAGATGCCCGGCATGAAGGACTATGTCGTCTTTGAGCAGATGCCCGAAGCCAAGGCCGCTGCTGACGAAGCCTTCACTGCCAAGTGGGACCGCATCATGGCCATCCGTGATGATGTCAAGAAGGTGCTGGAGCAGGCCCGTGCCGATAAGACCATCGGATCTTCTCTGGAAGCCTGCCTGACGCTGTACTGCAACAAGGAGGTCTATGACTTCCTGAACACCATCCCCATGGATGAGCTGGCCGACCTGTTCATCGTCTCCAAAGTCGATCTGACTGAGGGCGAGGGCGGTGTCAAGGGCATCGTCGAGGGTCTGGGCGCTGCCGCTGCCCACGCAGCCGGCAACAAGTGCCTGCGCTGCTGGAAGTACGAGCCCGCCGTTGGCGAAAACGGCCTGTGCCCGCGCTGCGCCAAGGTGCTGGGTCTTTAATCTACCGTTCAGCGGTGCTTATAATTGCATAAGCACCGCTGATTTTTTTGAATAAGGGAGTAACCATGATTTTTGGTGTTCTTTCTGTGCTGGCGGCGGCTGTGCTTGTGGGCGTTGACCAGCTTATCAAGCGCTGGGCCACGGTGGTACTGCTGCCCAAAACGGCCATGACGCTGATCCCCGGCGTGCTGGAGCTGCGCTACTTTCTCAATGATGGCATGGCGTTTTCGATGCTGGCAGGCAAACAAAAACTGCTGATTGCCGCCACCTCGCTGATGCTGTTGGGCGTATTGTGGATGTTGTTTGCCCGCAAGCTGACCCCGCTGGAGCGGGTAGCCTGGACTCTGGTACTGGGCGGCGGCATCGGCAACCTGATCGACCGCATCGCTACCGGCGTGGTGGTCGACTACATCAACGTCCTGTTCATGAACTTTGCCATCTTCAACTTCGCTGACATCTGCGTCTGCGTAGGCGTCGGTCTGCTGATGGTGTGGGTGCTGTTCGACTCCTACTTTAAAGAAAAAGCCGAGAAAAGCGTAAAAACGGAATCGGCCGCCCCCACAGATGATGCTAATGGAAAAAATTGAACTTACCGCTGGGCCTGATGCCTCCGGCCGCCTGGACGCCTGGCTGGCAGGGCAGTGTGCCGAGCTTTCCCGCAGCGCCCTGCAAAACCTGATGGAGCAGGGCAGAGTGACCCGCGGCGGCAGCTGCGTCAACAAAAAAGACAAAGTTGTCCCCGGCGCTGCCTACTGTATCGACCTGCCGGAACCTCAGCCCATCGAGGCCCAGCCCCAGAACATCCCGCTGGATGTCGTCTACGAGGATAACGATTTGATCGTCATCAACAAGCCCAAGGGCATGGTGGTGCATCCTGCCCCCGGCAACCCGGACGGCACGCTGGTCAACGCGCTGCTGTACCACTGCGCCGGGCAGCTTTCCGGCATCGGCGGGGCCATCCGACCCGGCATCGTCCACCGTATCGATAAGGACACCAGCGGCCTGTTGGTCATGGCCAAAAACGATGCCGCGCACCAGGCGCTCAGCGCCCAGTTCAGTGTGCATAGCATCCACCGGGTCTACCATGCCATCGTCTACGGCAATCTGAAAGAGGATGAAGGCTTTGTGGAAACGTACCTCGGCCGCGACCCGCGGGACCGCAAAAAGATGGCGGTCGTTCCGCAGGAAGCCTCGGGTGCCCGCTACGCCTACACCGGCTGGCGTGTGCTGGAACGCTTCGGCAACTTTACCTACATTGCCTGCCAGCTCAAGACCGGCCGCACCCACCAGATCCGCGTACACATGGCCAGCATCGGCCACCCGCTGGCAGGGGACGCCGTCTACGGCCCGCGCAACTGCATCAAAAGCCTGAACGGCCAATGCCTGCACGCTAAAGAATTGGGCTTTATTCACCCTGCAACGCAGCAGTGGGTGCAGTTTGACTCGCCGCTGCCTGCCTATTTTACAGAGTTTCTGACACGGTTAAGAAAGGAACATCGCGCATGAAATCAGCGCTAAGCGATACCCTTGTCATCTGTGATATGGATAACACGCTGCTCACCGCCAAAGAGGGGCTGCCGGCCTGCAACCGCACGGTCATCAACCTCTTTACCAGCTTGGGCGGCCTGTTTACCGTGGCTACCGGCCGCCCGCCGGAGTCGATCCGCGCAGCGTTGGAAGGCATACGCCTTTCGCTGCCGGCCATCTCCTGCAACGGCGCGCTGCTGTATGATTTTTCCACCGAGACGGTGCTGCACCGCTCGACCCTCAACCGGGAGCAGGCCACCACGGCTATCAAGGACATCCTGAACAAGTTCCCGCGCATGGGTGTGGAGGTCATGGCCGGCAACGGCGAGATGTACGTCATCCACGCCAACGAGACTACCCACGCCCACCAGGTGGACGAACACCTGGGCAGCATTGCCTGCCCCATTGACTGTGTGCCGGACGGCTGGGTCAAGGTAGTGTTTGCCGCTGACCCCGAGGCCATCCGCAAGCTGGGGCAGTACGCCAAAACCAAGTACTACGGCCGGGATAACTACTTCCTGGCAACCAACAACATTTACTTAGAGATCATGCCCGGCGGCGTCAGCAAGGCCACCGGCTTGCAGGACCTTTGCGCATTGATGAACAAATCCATCAAAAACACCATCGTCATCGGTGATTACTATAACGATCTTGAACTGATGCGCACCGCAGGCCACGCTGTGGCCGTTGCCAATGCACCCGCCGAGGTCAAGGCCACTGCCGACGAGGTGACCACCTGCACCTGCGCCGAGGGCGCGGTAGGTGAGTACCTGTACGCACTGATCGACCGGGCAACAAAATCCTGACGCCATCTGGTCAAAGGGGGCTGTACGATGAAAGTAAGCGAACTGATGAACCCCGCAGGCGTGCGCCTGTACGCCAACATCAAAGAGGCCGCCGACGTGCTGGGCATCCTGGTAGAATTGCAGGAGGAGACCGGCGCCATCACCAATGGCACGGCCTACTATAACGCTGTCTGCCAGCGGGAAAACTTCGGCGGCACCACGGCCATCGGGGACGGCATCGCGCTGCCCCACGCCTGCAACGCCGGGGTGTCGGCCCCCAGCATTTCGGCCCTGACGCTGCGCCACGGCGTGGATTGGGGTGCCCCGGACGTCCGGGCGGTGGACCTTTTGTTCATGATCGCCGTGCCCCCGGGAAATGAAAGCCTGCACCTGCAAATTTTAGCACGGCTGGTCAACCTGCTCAGCCGCAACTCGCTGGTGGACGCTTTGCGCCACGCCAGCAGCCCTGAACGCTTTGTGGAGCTGATCGCCAAGACAGAGAATGCCTGCTTTGCTGATTGACCCACCTAAATCTCAAAACTATATAAACAGTCCGCTGCGGAACCCGAAAAAGGGGGGCAATGGGCTGTTTTGCTGTTTTTTGGTGAAAATGCCGAGAATTTGCTGATGCAAAGTGCCAAATTTGGCAAGATAGACATTGCTTTAAAGCATTAAACTGTGCTATACTTTAAAGCACTAAAGCAACTGCTTTTGAGGGCACGCTGTGCGGCGCGTAAGCATGTTGCCGTTATTTGGAGGAAACAAAGATGAAAAAGGCACTTTCACTCGCTATGGCAGCTGCCATGACCATGGGTCTGGCAGCTTGCGGCAGCACTGCATCCAGCACCGCTGCTGCTGATTCCACCCCTGCATCTTCCACCGCGGAGAGCGAAGAAACTTCCGCCGCCGAAAGCACCGACGACAAGGTCTATACCGTCGGCATCTGCCAATTGGTCCAGCACGATGCGCTGGACGCCGCCACCCAGGGCTTCAAGGACGCTTTGACCGAGAAGCTGGGCGAGGGCAACGTCAAGTTTGACGAGCAGAACGCCTCCGGCGATTCCACCAACTGCACCACCATCGTCAGCGGCTTTGTCTCCACTGGCGTCGATCTGATCCTGGCCAACGCCACCGCCCCGCTGCAGGCTGCTGCCCAGGCTACCGCCGACATCCCCGTCCTCGGCACCTCTGTTACCGACTACGCCACTGCGCTGGACATCTCTGACTGGACCGGCACTGTGGGCAACAACATCTCCGGCACCTCTGACCTGGCCCCGCTGGACCAGCAGGCAGCCATGATCCAGGAGATGTTCCCGAACGCTAAGACTGTTGGCCTGCTGTACTGCAGCGCCGAGCCCAACTCCGTCTACCAGTGCGATGTCATTGAAGGCTATCTCACGGAGATGGGCCTGGAGACCACCCGCTACGCTTTCACCGATACCAACGATGTCACCTCCGTCACCCAGGCCGCGGCTGCTGCCTCTGACGTAATCTACATCCCCACCGATAACACCGCTGCTTCCAACACTGAGGCCATCGCCAATGTGGTTATCCCGGAGAAGGTTCCTGTGGTTGCCGGTGAGGAAGGCATCTGCAAGGGCTGCGGTGTTGCCGCCCTGTCCATCAGCTACTACGACCTGGGCTACAAGACTGGTGAGATGGCTGCCGAGATCCTGGCCGATGGCGCCGATGTCTCCACCATGCCTGTTGAGTTTGCCCCCAATGTTACCAAAAAGTACAACGCAGCCAACTGCGAAGCACTGGGCATCACCCCGCCGGACGGCTATGAGGCCATTGCCGACTAAAAAATCCTGAATCACACGCACGAATAAACAGCGAGGAGAGGGTTGAAACGGCTCTTTCCCCGCTGTTTTGGTGCATCGTTTCCCCAGCATGATTCCAAAAAAGTTCGGAGGTTTTATTCATGGGATTCTTTGCTTCCCTGATCAACTCAATGCCCAGTGCTGTGGCCCAGGGCCTTATCTGGGGCATTATGGCCATCGGCGTCTACCTAACCTACCGCATCCTGGATGTGGCCGATTTGACGGTCGACGGCTCTCTTGGTACCGGCGGTGCGGTCTGCGTTGTTATGGTGCTTAACGGGGCGCCGGTGGGGCTGGCCCTGCTGGCGGCTACGGCAGCAGGTATGCTTGCGGGCCTTGTTACGGGCCTGTTCCACACGGCCTGCGGCATCCCGGCTATTTTGGCCGGTATTTTGACCCAGCTGGCGCTGTATTCAGTCAACCTCCGCATCATGGGCTTCGGCACGGGCGGCGGCAAAGCCAACCTGCCCATCAGCGTGGATAAGTACGGCCTGCTGGTCTCGGCCCGTTATGTCCGCAATGTGGCCCTCAATAACCCCATCCTGACCCTGGCCATCTTCTGCGCGGTGCTGATCGCTGTGCTGTACTGGTTCTTTGGCACTGAGCTGGGCTGCTCTCTGCGTGCCACCGGCGCTAACCAGAACATGGCCCGTGCCCAGGGCATCAACACCAACGTCACCAAGGTGCTGGGCCTGATGATCTCCAACGGCCTGGTCGCGCTGGCCGGCGGTCTGCTGGCCCAGTATCAGGGCTTCTCCGACATCAACATGGGCCGTGGTGCCATCGTCATTGGTCTGGCGGCGGTCATCATCGGCGAGGTCATCTTCAGCCGTATCTTCCGCAACTTTGCCCTCAAGCTGCTGTCCGCCGTTATCGGCGCTATCATCTACTACATCGTCATGGTCTTTGTCCTGCGCCTGGGCCTGTCTACCGACGACCTGAAGCTGCTCACTGCTTTGGTAGTGGCGCTGTTCCTGACCATCCCGTACTGGAAGAGCAAATACTTCACCAAGACCTCGGTGAAAAAGGGGGAGAAGAACCATGCTTGAGATCAAAAATGTCTACAAGACCTTTAACGCCGGCACAGTCAACGAGAAAGTGGCCCTGCAAGACCTGAACCTGACGCTGGAAGACGGCGATTTCGTTACCGTCATCGGCGGCAACGGCGCGGGCAAATCCACCATGCTCAACGCGGTAGCCGGTGTCTGGCCTATCGATATGGGCAAGATCCTCATCGACGGGCAGGACGTCACCCGCCTGTCGGAGCATCAGCGCGCCAAGTACATCGGCCGTGTCTTTCAGGACCCGATGATGGGCACCGCCGCCACCATGGGCATTGAGGAAAACCTTGCCCTGGCGGCCCGCCGCGGCGTGACCCGCTCGCTGAAAGTGGGCATCACCAAAAAAGAGCGCGAGGAATACCACGAGCTGCTTAAAACGCTGGACCTGGGCCTGGAGGACCGCATGACCAGCAAGGTCGGCCTGCTTTCCGGCGGCCAGCGCCAGGCGGTCACCCTGTTGATGGCCACCCTGAAAAAGCCCAAGCTGCTTTTGCTGGATGAGCACACCGCCGCCCTGGACCCCAAGACGGCCGCTAAGGTGCTGGCCCTCTCGGAGAAGATCGTGCAGGAGAACCACCTGACCACCCTGATGATCACCCACAATATGAAGGATGCCATCAAGTACGGCAACCGCCTGATCATGATGTACGAGGGCCATGTCATCTACGATGTGCGCGGTGAGGAAAAAGCCAACCTGCAGGTCAGCGACCTGCTCCAGCGCTTTGAGCAGGTCAGCGACGGCGGCTTTGCCAACGACCGCATGCTGCTCTCCTGATCGGCAATAAACACCATACAAAAACCAGCGCGGCGGCTTTCCCGGCAAAAGGGGAAGGCCGCCGCGTTTTCGTTTGTCTGTGCTGGGTAAAACTCGAACTCACCACTGCCGCCGGTACTCGCCAGGGGTGGTGCCCTCCACCTTTTTAAACAGGCGGGAAAAATAGTTGGCATCGTTCAGTCCGCACTCCTGGGCCACAGCCTCGATGCTGCGGTCGGTAAAGCGCAGCAGCCGCTTGGATTGGGTAATACGCAGCTGCACAAGATAGTTGGTGACGGATTGACCGAACTGCTCCTTAAACACGCGGGTCAGGTAGAACTTGTTGATGTAGAACCGCTCAGCCAGCGCGTCTAGCGTGATCTTCTCGGTGTAGTGGGTGTCCAGATAATCCTTGATCTCCTGCAAGTTTTGCTTTTTGCTGCCCGGCGCGCGGGCGGTGTCCGGGTGCCAGCTTTCTTCCATCAGCAGGGTCAGCAGGGCAATCAGCTTTTCATAAATCTGCATGTCCCGCACGTAAGTGTCGGATTCCGCCAGCGCGTACAATTCGTCCAGCAGCGCCGCGTATCCGCCGGGGTCAGCAGCGCGGAAGCAGGGCAGGCCGCCCCGCTCCTGATACTTTTTGTAAATGGCCGCCATGTTCGGCCCATAAAAATGCACCCAGTGCAGCTGCCACAGATCGTCCCCGGTGTGGTGCTGGTAGGGGCGCTGGCAATCCAGAAACACGCAGTCCCCGGCGTGCAGCTCGTGCCAGGCACCCTCGTACTCCAACTCACCGGAGCCGCTCTCCACCCAGAAAAACAGGTAGGACGCCAGCCCCTTGCGGGTGCTGGTGTGGGGCTGCCGCGCCTGTAAACTGCCCACCTCCTGCAGATGGATGAGGTTCGACCGCGCAAAAGGGGAGGGCGTGTAGATCACGCGCCGGGAATGTACCAGCTTGCCGTCAAAAAATGGTGTTTTCATGATGCCCTCCTGCCAAAGTTCCTTGCAGGCATCATACCACAGCAGCGTACAAAAAGTCAATATAATGCTACTGCTTTGCAAGATTACCCCTACAGCAACAGGAAAAAATCCGCTACAATAACAAACAAGGCCCAATCAAAAGCATTTGTATGCCGCATAAAAAGTGCGGTAGAAAGGATATACAGTTATGAAAAAAGCACTCATCACCGGTATCACCGGCCAGGACGGCAGCTATCTGGCGGAGTTCCTGCTGGAAAAAGGCTACGATGTCCACGGCATCATCCGCCGTTCTTCTGTCGATTACCGAGAGCGCATCGCCCATCTGGAAGGCCACCCCAACTTCCACCTGCATTACGGCGACCTCAGCGATTCGATGAGCATCCTCTCGGTCGTCGGCAAGGTCCGCCCCGATGAAATTTACAACCTCGCCGCCCAGAGCCACGTCCAGGTCAGTTTCGATGTGCCGGAGTTCACCGCCGATGTCGACGCTACCGGCGTGCTGCGCGTGCTGGAGGCTGTGCGTCTGTGCGGCCTGACCGACACCTGCCGCATCTACCAGGCATCCACCTCGGAGCTGTACGGCAAGGTCGAGGAAGTGCCACAGAACGAGAACACCCCGTTCCACCCCTACAGCCCCTACGCCGTCGCCAAGCAGTACGGCTTCTGGATCGTGAAGGAGTACCGCGAGGCCTACAACATGTTCTGCTGCTCCGGTATCCTCTTCAACCACGAGTCCGAGCGCCGCGGTGAGACCTTTGTCACCCGCAAGATCACCCTGGCTGCCGCCCGCATCGCCCAGGGCAAACAGGATAAGCTCTACCTGGGCAACCTGTCCAGCCTGCGCGATTGGGGCTACGCCAAGGATTATGTCGAGTGCATGTGGCTGATCTTGCAGAACAAAAAGCCGGAGGATTTCGTCATCGCCACCGGTGAGCAGCACTCGGTGCGTGAGTTCTGCCAGCTGGCCTTCCACAATGTGGGCATCGAGCTGGAATTTGTCGGCGAGGGCATGAATGAGAAGGGCATCGACAAGGCTACCGGCAAGGTCGTCATCGAGGTCAGCCCCGACTTCTACCGCCCCACCGACGTTGTCAACCTCTGGGGCGACCCCAGCAAGGCCAAGCGCGAGCTGGGCTGGAACCCCACCAAGACCACCTTTGCCGAGCTGGTCAAGATCATGGTCGACCACGATAGGAAGAAGGTCGCCGTCGAGCGCGCCGAGGAACATATCCAGACCAATCTGGCCGAATACCTTGAAAAAGGTGTCATCAAATAAGTATAATTACTATTATCACTATCCTATTCATTCTATTCATCCTATTCATTACATTCGCCGCCTTTCGCCGCCTAATGAATAAGATGAATAGGATGAATGTAATGAATATAATGAATAGGATAGTAATTTTACATTAGGAGTATAGTAACACTCCAAATTTTGCCGCGCTGAAGCGGGAGGAATATGCAATTATGATGGAGAAAAACGCAAAGATCTATGTAGCCGGGCATCGCGGCATGGTGGGCAGCGCCATCGTGCGGGAACTGCAGCGCCAGGGCTATACCAATATCATCACCCGTACCCACAAGGAACTGGACCTCTGCCGCCAGCAGGATGTGGAGGATTTCTTCGCCGCCGAAAAGCCGGAGTATGTCTTTTTGGCAGCGGCCAAGGTGGGCGGCATCGTCGCCAACCAGGAGGCCCTGGCCGACTTCATGTACTACAACATGACGCTGGAGATGAACGCTATCCACTCCGCCTGGCAGAACGGCTGCAAAAAGCTGGAATTCCTGGGCTCTTCCTGCATCTACCCCCGCATGGCGCCCCAGCCCATGCAGGAAAGCTGCCTGCTGACAAGCGAGTTGGAGAAGACCAACGAGGCCTACGCCCTGGCCAAGATCAGCGGCCTGAAATACTGCGAGTTCCTGAACCGCCAGTACGGCACTGACTATATCAGCGTCATGCCCACCAACCTCTACGGCCCCAACGATAACTACCATCCCACCCACAGCCATGTGGTACCCGCCCTCATCCGCCGCTTCCACGAAGCCAAGGTCAACGGCGTCGAGAGCGTCACCTGCTGGGGCGATGGCAGCCCGCTGCGCGAGTTCTTGTATGTGGACGACCTCGCCAACCTGTGCGTCTTCCTGATGAATAACTACTCCGGCAACGAGACCGTCAACGCCGGCACCGGCAAGGAGCTGACCATCAAGGAACTGACCGAGCTGGTGGCTAAGGTCGTCGGCTACACCGGCGAGATCAAGTGGGATACCTCCAAGCCCAACGGCACGCCCCGCAAGCTGCTGGACGTCAGCAAAGCTACCAAGCTGGGCTGGACCTACAAGACCGAGCTGGAAGACGGCCTGCGCCTTTCCTACGAGGACTTCCTGCATAACCCGATGCGCGCCGAGCGTTGAAAAGGAGATTGCATGAATATTATCCTGCTTTCCGGCGGCTCCGGCAAACGCCTGTGGCCGCTGTCCAATGACATCCGCTCCAAGCAGTTCATCAAAATTTTCAAGACCGCCGACGGCTACGAGTCGATGGTCCAGCGCGTCTACCGCCAGATCACCGAGGTGGACAAGGACGCCAGCGTTACCATCGCCACCAGCAAGACCCAGGTGTCGGCCATCCATAACCAGCTGGGTGACTCGGTGGGCGTCTGCGTTGAGCCCTGCCGCCGCGATACCTTCCCGGCTATCGCCCTGGCCACGGCCTACCTGCATGATGTAAAGGGCGTCGGCCCGGACGAGCCTGTCGTCGTATGCCCGGTGGACCCCTATGTCAATAACGACTACTTCGAGGCTCTCAAGCAGCTGTCTGACCTGGCTGAAAAGGGCGGGGCCAACCTCTCCCTGATGGGCATTGAGCCGACCTATCCCAGCGAGAAGTACGGCTACATCATCCCCGAAAGTGCTGGCTCCGTCAGCCCGGTGCGCACTTTTAAGGAGAAGCCCGACGCCAAAACGGCGGAGCAGTACATCGCCCAGGGCGCACTGTGGAACGGCGGCGTCTTTGCCTACCGCCTGGGCTACGTGCTGGACCGCGCCCATGAACTCATCGACTTCACCGACCATCAGGACCTCTTCAATAAGTACGAAACGCTGAACAAGATCAGCTTCGACTACGCCGTGGTCGAGCACGAGTCCAAAATTCAGGTCATGCGTTTTGCGGGGCAGTGGAAGGACATGGGCACCTGGAACACCCTGACCGAGGCGATGGAAGAACCGAAGATCGGCAAAGCCATCTTGAACGACGCCTGCGAGAACGTGCATGTGCTGAACGAGCTGGACGTGCCGGTGCTATGCATGGGCCTGAAAGATGTGGTGGTCTCTGCCAGTCCCGAGGGCATCCTCGTCTCCGACAAAGAGCAGTCCAGCTACATCAAGCCCTTTGTGGACAAGATCGACCAGCAGATCATGTTTGCCGAGAAGTCCTGGGGCAGCTTCCGCGTGCTGGACGTGGAGGACGAAAGCCTGACCATCAAGATCACGCTGAACCCCGGCCACCGTATGAACTACCACAGCCATGCCCGCCGGGATGAGGTGTGGACGGTCATCTCCGGCCGCGGCTATGCCATCGTCGACGGCGTAAAGACCACTGTGCAGGCAGGGGATGTGGTGAAGATGCCCGCCGGCAGCCGCCACACCATCGTGGCCGACACCGAACTGAAAGTGATGGAAGTCCAGCTTGGCCGCGACATCAGTGTCCACGATAAAGAAAAGTTCCCGTTCCCGGAAGTGTAACCGTTAAACTCGGCCAAAACCGTAAATTTTGCCGCGGGGCACTTGACTTATGCCGAAAAATCAGTATAATAATCTTGTTGCCCTTGTGTGCTGGTATGGCTCAGTTGGTAGAGCAGCTGATTCGTAATCAGCAGGTCGCCAGTTCAAGTCTGGCTACCAGCTCCATCAGGCTGTGACAAAAATGTTGTCACAGCCTTTTTTCTTTGTTGTAACGCCAAAAAACGGCGATTTCGACGTCCTGTTTTCAAGGTCGTATTTTACAAGGTTGTCCAACCGTTTCACGGCGGTTGGGCTTTTTTGTTGCTGTTTTTCCACAGCGGTGTGCCCGCATTGTGGAGAAAATGAGCGCGTTTTAAGAAAATTCTCAATAAAATTCGTCTGTTTTCAAAAAGTTTTCAATCCCGGCTGTCGGTTTTCCGTCCGGGAATTTCTGTTGTATGCTTTAGAAAAATGAGACTCTCTTTTGACAAGCTGAAAATCTTACTCCAGAACAGCCATTTTGAGGGGTTCGTCCTCCATGATTGACAGTCTTTTATTTCACTGTCTTTTTAAGGGGCGTATATCAGTCTGTCTGGTGAGCACGATCCGATTATCAGGAAAATCATTAGAATGCCTTTGGCATGGAAAACGATAACTGGTTTATGGGATTGAGTCGTTGTTTTTAAGAAGTTTCCAGTCAGATTTTGCAGTCGTCTCGGCAGAATTATTGACATGAAACATACATTTTGTTACGCGATTCCACTGCTTGCTGCTCAGGATACTTTCGTAGTTTTCGCGTGTGGCTTGAAAATGGGTATTCAGGGCATCAAAAACGTTCTGCATATTTTTTGATTGAAATGCTTTTATGATCTCGTTGTGTTCTCGGGCGGTTTCATGATAGCGCTCTGGAGTGAATACTGTTATAAAACGAAGTCTCTCCGCTTGTTGATTGATGTTTTTTGAAATATCAATCATTCGACTATTTCCGGAATAGCGAATTAAGGCATCGTGAAATTTGATGTCTTGAAGAAAATTTTCGTTAAAATGTCCTTGTTGAATGCAGGAACAAAGCTGTTTGTGGATCTCAAGCAATTCTTTTGTTTGTGAGGTGGTTAGACCGCCATTTATAATAATTTTGCGAGCGGCCCCTTCTTCAAGAGCGAGGCGAAGGTCCAAAATCTCATTGATGTCTTTGAGGTCAAAGTCTTTTACAATTACTTTAGTCGAGAGTCGTTCCAACAAACCGTTCCCGATTAATTTCGTGATTGCCTCACGAACGGGAGTTCTGCTGAAGCCTAATGTCTGTGCGATTTCAAAATCGGAGACAACATCACCAGGAGACAAATTGAAATTGTTTATTTCATCTAAGATATATCGAGTGGCAATGTCAACACAATTACTGCGCAATCTTGCAATAATAATCACCTTCTTGTTGTAAAAATATGGAAGCAAACTTTTACCGATATACGAGGAGAATCAATACACACGGTAAGCTTCCAGCTTGTTCCAATCAAAGTTTACACCGATACCGGCTTTGCGGCAAGGCTCAATATAACCATTTTCGACAACAAGAGGTTCTTCGATCCACTCCCAAATCGGAAAACTGTGGAATTCCAAAAATCCGGCGTTTTCCAAGCCTGCCAGTAGGTTGACGTGCAACTCTTGCATACCGTGAGAACTAACAGGAAGCGAATATTCTTTGGCGAGATTGGCAACACGGACAAATCCGGTGATCCCGCAAATGTTGGAACAGTCGGGAATCGGATAAGAGATTCGACCAATTTTCAGGGCCATTTCGTGTTCATAGATTGTATGAAGGTTTTCTCCCATCGCAATTGGAATGCGAGTGGCCTGACCGATTCGTGCGTACCCTTCGTAGTTGTCGGGATTCGTTGGCTCTTCTAACCAAGTAATATTGAACTCCTCCATTTTTCTGGCCATTCGTATTGCTTTATCGACATTCCATACCATATTGGCGTCAACCATAAATAAGGCGTCCTCACCAATCAGTTTACGCACAGCGCGAATGCGGTCAATATCTTCTTGTTCGCCAGGCCTACCTAATTTGATTTTAACGGCTGTGTGCCCATTTTGCAGTTGATTCTGTAAGTTTTTCAAAAGTTCCGTTTCGGAGTAGGCCAGATCGATGCCACCATAATATGTGCGGACTTTCTTTGGCGTGCGGCCAAAGGCTTCACACAGCGGAATGCCATCGCGCTTCAAGGTTGCATCCCAAAATGCTATATCAATGGCTGAAATGGCAAAAGAAGCGATGCCGCCACGTGCAACATAGTGGATATGCTGATTCATAAAATCATTGAGCTTTTCCGGCGTTTCAAAGGTCTGATTTTCAAGTTGAGGGGCCAAATCGCGAACGATCATTGCGTAAATTGCCGCACCCCCAAAACCACCTGTATATGTGTAGCCAGTACCGATGCTGCCATCCTCCAGCGTGACAGTGGCAGTTATCAACTCAAAATGACTATGCGTACCATGCAAGGCGTCAACAAGATGACCTTGCAGGGGAACTCGAAAATAGTGAGCACCAATTTTTTTTACTTGATTCATAGCGAGATCTCCTACTTTTCTGAAGATGTGTAAATTATATTCGGGAATGAAGGGACTTTTGCGCTAAAATGAAGATTATGTATTCAATTATTGGGAAAAAGAGAATGGAATTGTATACAATATAACACCGCGTTTTCGTATTGTCAACTGATTCTGCCAAGAAATTGAAGTCATGGATTAATAGAATTATAGAAAAATGTGCTAACAAGTTTGAAACGCAGGTGAGAGAACGTAAGCTACAGGAATATAGAAAACTGAACGAAAATGAGCAGGAGAAAATAATGTGTTAAATGACTGAATTTTAGGCTCAAAGTTATGGCGAAAAGGCAATAATTGATTCGGAAATCCGGGCATCTTTTTTATCACACTCAGACAAGCGTAAAAGTCTGCGACAGGTTTCCTGTCGCAGGCTTTTTGTGTATGAGGGAGAGACACTGCAAAAATTAAACAAAAACAGCAAAAATGTTGCTTGAACTTAAACCTCGGTTCCATGTTATAGTTTTATGGCAGGTTGAAGACCTGCGGCCTTGACAAACCCGACGGCTGCATGTATGATAGAACAGTTGATTTTGCAAGCATACTAAAAAAGTAGGAAATAAAACCCCAAGGAGGGAACATCCCCATCATGACAGAACGCCTTGCCCAGATATTGGCGGATTCCTTTTTTAAGATCCTGGTCCCCGGCATTACCGTCACCATCCCGTTGACGGCGCTGTCCTTTTCTATTTCTCTTGTCATCTCCGTGGCGGTGGCGCTGGTGCAGTTTGCCCAGGTGCCGGTACTTACCAAGCTGGCCCGCCTGTACATCTGGATCATCCGCGGTACGCCCATTCTGGTGCAGCTGTTTGTAGTGTTCTACGGCCTGCCGGGTGTCGGCATCCTCATCGAGCCGTTCCCTGCGGCGGTGCTGGTGTTTTCCATCAACGAGGGTGCTTACGGTGCCGAGACTATCCGCGCGGCGCTGGAATCGGTGCCCAAGGGCCAGCTGGAAGCAGGGCAGTGCGTGGGCATGAGCTACATGCAGATCATGTGGCGCATCATCCTGCCGCAAGCCCTGCGCACGGCGTTCCCCACGCTGGCCAACTCCCTGATCGCCATGGTCAAGGATACCTCTTTGGCGGCCAATATCACCGTGACCGAAATGTTCATGACCACCCAGCGCATCGTCGCCCGCACCTACGAGCCGCTGGCCCTCTATCTGGAGGTCGGCCTTGTCTACCTGCTGTTCTGCACGGTGCTGACCCGCGTGCAGGCCTGGGGCGAGAAGCTGCTGAACCGCCGCGGCGCACAAAGGAGTTGATACGATGCTGGAAATCCATGATCTGCAAAAATCCTTCGGTGACATGCATGTCTTAAGGGGCATCAATCTCAATATCCAGAAGGGCGATGTCGTGGCCGTCCTCGGCTCCAGCGGCAGCGGCAAAACAACGCTTCTGCGCTGCATGAACTTTTTGGAGCATGCCGATGCGGGCACCATGGTCTTTGACGGCCAGCAGGTGGAGCTGAGCCGCATCACCCACGCCCAGATTCACGCCCTGCGCCGCCGCACCGGTTTTGTGTTCCAAAACTACAACCTGTTCGCCAACAAGACCGCGCTGCAAAACGTGACCGAGGGCCTTGTCATTGCCCGCAAGATGGACAAGCACCAGGCCGACGAGATCGCCCGTGCCGCGCTGGATAAAGTCGGCATGGGGGACCGCTGCGACCACTATCCCAGCCAGCTTTCCGGCGGCCAGCAGCAGCGCGTGGCCATTGCCCGCGCCATTGCTTACGACCCGGAGATCCTCTATTTCGACGAGCCGACCTCGGCCCTCGACCCCGAGCTGACCGGCGAGGTGCTGACCGTCATGCGCCGTTTGGCCGATGAGGGTCGCACGATGCTGGTCGTCACCCACGAGATGGACTTCGCCCGCCATGTGGCCAACCGCGTTGTCTTTATGGATGCCGGCGTCATCGTGGAGCAGGCCGACGCCGAAACTTTCTTCACCAACCCGCAGCAGCCCCGCACCCGGGAGTTTCTGCAGAATTACAAACAAAGGAGTTTTACCTGATGAACCGTAAAAAGATCACCGCCCTGGCCCTGACCGCTGCTATTTCCGCCGCCGTGCTGGCTGGCTGCGGCAGCTCTGCCGCTTCTTCCGCTGCCCCGGCTGCTGATTCCGCCGCCGACAGCGCCACCACCGATATCGCCGCTTCTGCCGACCTGCTGAGCCAGATCCGGGAGCGCGGCACCATCACCGTCGCCATGGAGGGTACCTGGGCCCCCTGGACCTACCACGATGAAAACGACAACCTCGTCGGCTATGACGTGGAAGTTGCTACCCTGATCGCCGAGAAGCTGGGCGTTGAGCCGGAGTTCATCGAGGGCGAGTGGGACGGCCTGCTGGCCGGTCTGGACGCTGGCCGTTACGACATCATGGTCAACGGCGTGGACATCACCGAGGAGCGCGCCGAGAAATACGACTTCTCCGAGCCGTACGCCTACAACCGCACCGCTGTCATCACCAAGGGTGATAACGACACCATCAACAGCCTGGAAGATCTGAAGGACAAAAAGACCGCCAACACCATCTCCAGCACCTACGCCCAGCTGGCTGAGCAGTACGGCGCCGACGTTACCGGCGTGGACGACCTGAACCAGACCTTCGAACTGCTGAACAGCGGCCGCATCGATGCTACCCTGAACGCTGAGGTTACCTTCTACGACTACACCAAAGAGCATCCCGACGCCAACGTCAAGATCGCAGTCCTGACCCAGGACGCCAACGAGGTTGCTATCCCGCTGCGCAAGGGCGACGAGACCGCCACCCTGCGTGAGGCTATTAACACCGCCATTGACGAGCTGCGTGCCTCCGGCCAGCTGAAAGATCTGAGCGAGAAGTACTTCGGCACCGACATTTCCTCCAACGACTAACAGGGAACCGGCCGCCTGACAGCCTACAGCAACCCCACCGCTCTGCAGTGTTCTCTGCAGGGCGGTTTTCTTGCGAAAAAACGCAAAATTTGCATGGTTTCACCCCTTGATTTTGCCGCCGCGCGTGCTATAATAACAGCCGCGGTATTTATAAGGGCCGCCGTGATAGAGAACGCATTTTGGAAAGTAGAGAGTATAGAGGAAATAAACGCACTATGACAAAAGACCTTACCGGCGGCAGCCCGCTGAAAGTGATCCTGTTCTTCACCCTGCCGCTTGTGCTGGGCAATCTGTTCCAGCAGTTTTACGCGCTGGCAGATACCATCATCGTAGGCCGTTTCTGCGGCGTCAGTGCGCTGGCGTCGGTCGGCTCCACCGGTTCCATCAACTACCTGATCCTGGGCTTCGTCATTGGCATCTGCAATGGTTTTGCCATCCCCATCGCTCAGCTGTTCGGCGCACGGGATTACAGCGACCTGCGCCGCCATGTGGCTAATGCCGCCTGGCTGTGCATCGCATTCAGCGTAGTGCTTACCATCACCACGGTGACCCTGACCCGCCCGCTGCTGGTGCTGATGCAGACGCCTGAGGACATCCTGGACGGCGCGGTCATCTATATTGGCTGGATCTTCGCCAGCATCCCGTTCATCTTTTTGTACAACATGGTCGCCAGCATCATGCGTGCCCTGGGCGACAGCAAAACGCCGCTGTACTTCCTGATCCTGACCAGCGCCCTGAACATCGGCCTGGATCTTTTGTTCATCGTGCCGTTCAAGATGGGAATCCTCGGCGCAGCGCTGGCCACCGATATTTCCCAGGCCATCTCCGGCGTGGTCAGCTTCGGCTTCCTGTGCCGCAAGTTTGAGGTGCTGCATATGCAGAAAGGCGAGCTCGCCTTCAGCAAGCGCGCCTGCATCCGCCTGATGGGCATCGGCGTGCCGATGGGCCTGCAGTGCAGCATCACGGCCATCGGCAGCGTTATCATGCAGTGGGCCGTCAACGTGCTGGGCAGCACGGCTGTCGCCGCCGTCACCGCCGCCAGCAAGACGATGAACCTGCTGACCGTCCCGCTGGAGAGCATCGGCACGGCCATGGCCACCTACTCGGGCCAGAACCTGGGTGCCGCCCGGATGGACCGCGTGCGCAAAGGCGTTACCAGCGCACTGCTGATCGCCACCGTCTACAGCATTGCTTCGGCTCTTATCCTGCATTTTGCCGATGTAGCCGTCATGTCCCTCTTCCTCGACACGACCACCGAGGTGGAAATCGTCGCCATGGGGCGCGAGTACCTCTTCTGGAACAGCGTGTTTTTCGTGCCGCTGGGTGCGCTGATCGTCTGGCGTTACAGCATCCAGGGCCTGGGCTTCTCCACGCTGGCCATGATGGCCGGCGTGGCCGAGATGATCGCCCGTACCGCCGTGGCCATCGTGCTGGTGCCGATGCTGGGCTACTTTGGCGCCGAGCTGGCGAACCCCGCCGCTTGGATCGCGGCCTGCATCTTCCTGTACCCGGCCTACCGCTGGACCTGCCGCCAGTTGGACGACCGCCTGCTGGCCGCCCGCCTGCATATTCAGAGCGAAAGCCCGGAACACGAAGCTGCCCTGTAAAGCAAACGCGGATTGAATTCTACGCAAAACAGCCGCCCCTTGGGGCGGCCTTTTTGCATATTCCTGCATATTTTCCCGCACCGCTCTTGCCGAAAGCCGGTAAACAGCGTATAATAACAACTATCTTAGTTGGGAAAGGAAAGAGCAGCTATGCCGCAGAAAAAGCCGTTTGTTACGCTGGCCCAGGCACGGGCCATTGCCGCCGAGATCCCCACGCCCTTCCACCTGTATGATGAGGCCGGTATCCGCGCGAACGCCCGCAAGGTCAACGCCGCGTTCAGCTGGAATAAAGGCTTCAAGGAGTACTTTGCTGTCAAGGCCACCCCGAACCCTTACATCCTGAAAATTCTGCAGGAGGAGGGCTGCGGCGTCGACTGCTCCAGCTACACCGAGCTGCTGATGGGCGAGGCCTGCGGCTTTACCGGCAGCGACATCATGTTTTCCTCCAACGAGACGCCGGCGCAGGACATGCAGAAAGCCTACGAGCTGGGCGCTTACATCAACCTGGACGATTTGACCCATGTGGACTTCCTCAAAGAAACGGCCGGTATCCCCAAGACCGTTTGCTGCCGCTACAATCCGGGCGGTGTGTTTGAGCTGGGCAACGGCATCATGGATAACCCCGGCGACGCCAAGTACGGCATGAGCGAGGACCAGATGGCCGAAGCCTACACCCGCCTGATGAAACTGGGCGCTGAGGAGTTTGGCATCCATTCCTTCCTCGCCAGCAACACTGTCACCGACGATTACTATCCCAAGCTGGCCGGCATCCTGTTTGAACTGGCCGTCCGTCTGCACAAGCGCACCGGCGCCAAGATCAAGTTCATCAACCTGTCCGGCGGCGTGGGCATTGCCTACCGCCCCGACCAGCGCAGCAACGACATCGCCGCCATCGGCGAAGGCGTGCGCAAAAAGTTTGAGGAGATCCTCGTGCCCGCTGGGATGGGCGATGTAGCCATCTTTACCGAGATGGGTCGCTTCATGCTGGCACCCTACGGTGCCCTCATTACCACCGCCATTCACGAAAAGCACATTTATAAGGAGTATATCGGTGTGGACGCCTGTGCCGCCAACCTGATGCGTCCGGCCATGTACGGCTCTTACCACCATATCACGGTGCTGGGCAAGGAAGAAGCTCCCTGCGACCACAAGTACGATGTCGTCGGCGGCCTGTGCGAGAATAACGATAAGTTTGCCATCGACCGCATGTTGCCTGAAATCGACAAGGGCGACATCCTCTTTATCCACGATGCCGGTGCCCACGGCTTCTCGATGGGCTATAACTACAACGGTAAGCTGCGCAGCGCCGAGGTGCTGCTGAAACCGGACGGCTCCTTCCAGAAGATTCGCCGTGCCGAGACCCCGGCCGACTACTTTGCCACCTTCGACTTTACGCCGTTCTTCAAAAAATAATCGCAAAACAAAAGCAGATGCACCTATTGCGGTACATCTGCTTTTTGCATATTTTGTTTTACTTTTGCAGCAAGGTTATTCCGCTTTGGCAGCGGCGATCTCGGCGGCATCCGCCTTGCTGAACTCGCCCAGGGGCAGCACCAGCTTGGCCAGCAATTCCTGCGGCAGGTCAGCCAGCAGGGCACTTTGGTCAGCCTCGGCATCCACAGCAGTAATGATGTGGGACACGCCGCCCTCGTCCACTTCAATGCGGGCATAATGCCCGGTGGCGATAAAGGCGCAGTCCAGCTTGGCGGCCTGCTCGGCCAGCAGCGGCAGCAGCGTGGCCGGGGCGGCGGGGGAGTCGGCAGTATCTTCGGCGGTAAAGGTCAGCACGGCAAAGCCCTGCTGCTGCAAAATGCGGTAGGCTGCTGCGGCATCAGCGCCACTGTTCAGCCCCAGCAGCACTTTGTCCTGCTTTTCAAAGGTGTTGAAACCATCCATTGTCTTTCTCCTTATTTTATAGGTGGAGGGTGCGTTATGCCTGGCGGCCGCCGTACTTTTTGCTCTGCTCCACGGCCATGCGGTCGCAGCGCTCGTTTTCGGGGTGGCCGGCGTGGCCTTTCAGCCAGTGGTAGGTAATCTTGTGCTTTTCGCTTTCTTCCAAAAGCGGGGCCCACAGGTCAGGGTTCAGGGCGGGGGACTTGTCGGCTTTTTTCCAGCCGCGGGCGCGCCACCCCTTGGCCCAGCCTTTTTCCAGCCCGTTGATGACATACTGGCTGTCGCTGTACAAATCGATGGCGCAGGGCTCTTTCAACTGGCGCAGGGCTTCCAGCAGGGCGGTCATCTCCATGCGGTTGTTGGTGGTGTTGGCCTCGCCGCCGGAAAGCTCCTTCTCGTACACTTTCTGTGCGGTACGGAACCGCAAAATGGCCCCCCAGCCGCCGGGGCCGGGGTTGCCGCTGCACGCGCCGTCGGTATAAATTTCAATCTGTTTCATTCGTAATCTCCCATGATCCGGTAATACTATTTATTATAGCGTGTACCTGCAAAGATGGCAAGGCGTTTGACAAGTAACCACAATCCGTTTATAATAAATAGTAATTGCAATGTTGTGTATGAAACCGGGCCCGGCCGCACCTTTTCAGGTGGGCTCTTCGCGCCCAGCCACTGTCTTATAAGGGTAGACCCACCCTTTAGCAAAAATACATAAATCGCAAACAGGCGCAGGAAATGTCGGCGTGTACAGAGCGGTATACGTCAGTCCTGCTAGATGAGAATCGGAGGTTTTCATGGAAGAATTCAAGCCTAAGCGTAAAAATAACAACTATTCTGGCACCGACAAGGCCGGTGCGCCGCGCCGCGCCCCGCGCCAGAATCATCAGAATAAGCCCCCGCAGGAGAATAGCACCCCGGCCAATAAGCCCCGCCGCCGTCCTGCCCGCCCGGCCGCTGCCGAAGCTGCCCAGGCCCCGGCACAATCCGTGCCTGCACCGCGCCCGCGCCGCCCCCGCAACACACCGCAGGGGGAGGGTCAGGCTCCGCACCAGCAGCGCCGCGGCCGCAAGCCCCAGCAGAATAACAATGCCCCCCACTACGAGATGACCCCGGCCATCCCCATGCATATCTGCCCGCTGGGCGGCCTGGGTGAAGTCGGCAAAAACATCACCCTGTATGAGTGCCAGGGCGATATGATCCTGGTCGATTGCGGCCTCGTCTTCCCGGATGCGGATATGTTCGGCGTCGATCTGGTCATCCCGGATTTCACCTACGTGCTGGAGAACAAGGACCGCATCAAGGGCCTGTTCATCACCCACGGACACGAGGACCACATCGGCAGCCTGCCGTACCTGCTCAAAAAATTCAACGTGCCGATCTACGCCGCCCGGCTGACCATCGGCCTCATCAAGAATAAGCTTGAGGAACACGGCTTGGCATCCAGCGCCGTCTTCCACGAGATCCGCCCCCGCCAGAAGGTCAAGCTCGGCTGCTTCACCGTCGAACCCATTCATGTGAACCACTCTATCCCCGACGCGCTGGCTTTCGCCATCGAGTGCCCGGCTGGCGTGGTCATCCACACCGGCGACTTCAAGGTCGACTACACGCCGCTGTCCGGCGATGCCGTCACCGACCTGTCCACCATTGCCGAGTACGGCCGCAAGGGCGTGCTGGCTCTGCTGTCCGACTCCACCAACGCCGAGCGCCCGGGCTTTACCGCGACGGAGCAGACGGTGGCCGAGGGCGTGCGCGGCCTGTTCGGCAAGGCAGGCAAGCGCCGCATCATCGTGGCGACCTTTGCCTCCAACATCTACCGCGTGCAGCAGATCATCGACCTGGCCATTGAGTCAGGCCGCAAGGTGGCCGTCAGCGGCCGCAGCATGGTCTCCAACACCGAGATGGCCCGCGAACTGGGATACCTGCATGCCCCTGACAATGTGCTGATCCCCATCGAGGAGATCAACAAGTACCCGCCGGAAAAGGTCGTGCTCATTACCACCGGCAGCCAGGGCGAGCCGCTGTCTGCGCTGTCCCGCATGGCGCAGGCCAGCCACCGTCAGGTCAAGGTCGGCCCCAACGACTTTATCATCATCTCGGCCCGTCCGATCCCCGGCAACGAAAAGACCGTTACCAAGGTCGTCAACGGCCTGCTGGCCCTGGGGGCCGAGGTCATCTACGAGAACATGTACGACACCCATGTTTCGGGCCACGCCTGCCAGGAAGAACAGAAGCTTATGCTGACCCTGGCGCACCCGCAGTACTTTCTGCCCGTGCACGGTGAGTTCAAGCAGCTCAAGCGCCACGCCGAGACGGCCGAGCACCTGGGCTATATCCCGAAGCAGAACATTTATATCGCCGAGAACGGCCAGAACATCCGCCTGTCTGCCGACGGTATGACCGTGGAGAACACCGTTACCGCCGGCGCCGTCATGGTGGATGGCTACGGCGTGGGCGATGTGGGCAATGTGGTCCTGCGTGACCGCCACCACCTGTCCGAGGATGGCATCATCATCGTGACGGCTGCTGTGGATGGTTCCACCGGCCAGGTGCTGTCCGGTCCGGATCTTGTCAGCCGCGGCTTCGTCTATGTCCGCGAGAGCGAGGAACTGATGGACGGTGCCCGCATGCAGGTAGAGATGGCCCTGGACCGCAGCCTGAGCGACAATATGCACGATTGGGCCAGTGTCAAGGCCCGTGTGCGCGAGGCACTTTCCAGCTATATCTACCGCAAGACCAAGCGCAGCCCGATGATCCTGCCTATCCTGCTGGAAGTGTAAGACCACCCCAACCTGATGTAAAAATGTGAGGGATTTGCCATGAAGCAAAAGCAAGGCCTGGATCTGGCAGCGGTCATCCTGCTGCTGCTCATTGCCTGCGCGGCTTTGGCCGTGCCGGTGGCGTTGCTGTCGCCCAAATGGCTCATTGCCCCGGCCGTGCTGGTCGTTGCAGCGCTGGGCGTACTGTGGTATCAGCGCCGCCGTCTGCGCACCTTTGTGGCCAAAAACCTTTGCAGTACGGACTTTGAGAACAGCCGCATCCAGTACAGCCTGACCGGCCTGCCTATCCCCACGATGCTGATTGCAGACGGCCGCGTGCTGTGGTATAATACTATCTTCCGGGAGGAAGTGCTGAACGGCACCGATGCCGTGACCCGGCCTATCGACCGGCTTTTCCCGGAACTGGACCTTGCGGTCTGCAGCCGCCCCCACGGTCAGGACTTGACCGTAGGGAACAAGCGGTTCACCGCCTACGCAGGCGCCGCCAAGGGCAGCCGCGGGGCCAACATCGTCTACCTTGTGGACGATACCGTTTATAAACAAACGCTGGAGGAATACACCGCCAGCCGCCCCGCCTGTCTGATCATCGTGATCGACAGCTACGATGAACTGTTCGACGACATGAAGGACAGCGAGCAGGCCAAGGAGCTGGAAGCTATCAACAGTCTGCTGGAAGCGTACATCGCCAAAAGCACCGGTTTCCTGCGCAAGATCTCCAATAGCCGCTACATTGCGGTAGTGGAGGAACGCGACATCCACTGGATGCTGCAGGAACGGTTTGAAATTCTTGACCAGGTGCGCGCGCTGCATCCCGGCGGCTTTACCACGCTGTCCATCGGCGTAGGTCACGGCGGCAAGACTTTGCAGGAATGTCACCAGATGGCCCGTGAGAGCATCGATATTGCCCTTGGCCGAGGCGGCGACCAGGCGGCTGTCAAGACCGTAGACGGCTTTGAATTCTACGGAGGTATCTCCCACGGTGTCGAAAAGCGCAGTCATGTGCGCAGCCGCATCATCGCCAACGCCTTGTGCGACCTTATCAAAAAGAGTGACAGCGTCATCATTATGGGCCACCGCATGAGCGACCTGGATGCCATCGGCTCGGCCATCGGTGTGCTGCGCATCTGCAAGATCTGCGGCGTCCCGGCGGTCATCGCCGTCAACAGCGACGCCACCCTGGCAGGCCCGCTGCTGAAGACTTTCATCGATACAGGCGAGGGACACAACTTCATCCCGCCGGACCAAACGCTGGATGTTATCACGCCCCGCACGCTGCTGATCGTGGTGGATACCTACCAGAAGCGCCTGCTGGAAAGCCAGAAAATCTACGAAAAGTGCAAGCGCGTTGTTGTCATCGATCACCACCGCATGGCGGTCGGCCATATCGACAACCCGCTGCTGCTCTACCACGAGCCTTACGCCTCCAGTGCCAGCGAACTGGTGTGTGAACTGCTGCAGTTCCTGCCCAAAGAGGATAACATCACCGCGCTGGAAGCCCAGGCCTTGCTGGCTGGCATCATGCTGGACACCCGCAGCTTTGCGCTGCATGTGGGCGTGCGCACCTTTGAGGCTGCCGCCTGGCTGCGCAGCCGCGGCGCCCAGACTGCCGATACCAAGCTGCTGTTCAACACCTCGAAAGAGGAGTACGAGGCCCGCGCCCACATTGTGGAAAGCGCCTACATTTACAAAGGCTGTGCCATCGCCCTCTCGGAGGAGCTGGATGCTGGCATGAATGTAGTGCTGCCCATGGCGGCCAACGATCTGCTGACCATCAACGGCGTGGACGCCAGCTTTGTGGCTGTCGCCAAAAACGGCGGCGTCAACATCTCTGCCCGCAGTATGGGCGCCTTGAACGTGCAGGTCATTCTGGAGCCCTTGGGCGGCGGCGGTCATTTGATGATGGCCGGTGCCCAGCTGCATGACTGTACCCTGCAGGATGCCGAAACGCGCATCCGTGAACAAATTGACATTTACCGCGCCGCCCAGGCTGCCCAGCAGGACGCGGCACGGTAAAAATAGAGACATACGGAGGGAATCTATATGAAGATCATTCTGAAACAGGATGTCAAGACCATCGGTAAAAAAGACGAGATCCATGAGGTTTCGGACGGTTACGCCCGCAACTTTCTGTTCCCCCGCGGCCTGGCTGCCCCCGCAGACGCCGCTGCCCTGAACCAGGCCCGCACCAAGAGCGAAGCCAAGGCCCACCATGAGGCAGAAGCCCGCACGGCTGCCGAGGAGCTGGCTGCCAAGATCAAGGGCCAGGTCGTCACCGCCAAAGTCAAGGGCGGTGCCTCCGGCAAGCTGTACGGCAAGGTCACCGGCAAAGAAGTCGCTGAACTGCTGACCCAGCTGACCGGCACCGAGATCGACAAGAAAAAAGTCGAGCTGCCGTCCGCTATCAAGGAGTTTGGCAGCTATGACGCCGCTGTGCGCCTGTATGCCGGCGTTGTCGCACCGTTCAAACTGAAAGTGGAAGAACTGTAAAGCCAACCAACTTCACAGGCAAAAGGAGGGGAGTCTGCCATGCCGAGAAATGAAGAATTGAGCCTGTCCAGTCTGGGCATCCAGATGCCCTACAACATGCAGGCCGAGCAGAGCGTGCTGGGCGCCGCCCTGATGGATGAAACGGTGCTGAACCGCCTCATCACCGATATGGAACCTGAAATGTTCTATTCGGATCAGAACCGCGCCGTCTACGAGACGATGCGCTCTCTTTACACCGAGAGCGAAGCCGTCGACCTCATCACGCTGGTCAACGCCCTGGGCAACAACGGCACCTTTGCCGGTGCAGACGATGCCAAGGTCTACGTTACCCACCTGGCCGAGACGGTCCCGGCTATCTCCAACGTCGATTCCTACTTAAAGATCGTCCGGGAAAAGTACCAGGCCCGCCGCCTGATCGAAGCCGCCCGCAGCATTTTGAGCGAGACATCCTCCGGTGAGGATGCCGACATGCTGCTGGAAAGCGCCGAACAGAAGATTTATGACATCCGCAGCGGCCGCGATAAATCCGGCGTCAAGACCATCCGGGAATCCATCCTGGAAGTTATCGACACCATGCAGAAGCTGAGCGGTGCCGACCGCGACAAGTTCGCCGGCATCCCCACGGGCTTCAACTACCTGGACACCGTGCTTACCGGCCTGGGCCGTTCGGACCTTATCATTCTGGCCGCCCGCCCCGGTATGGGCAAGACCTCCTTCGCGCTGAACATCGCCACCAACGTGGCGCGTCAGCAGAAGGTTCCAACCATCATTTTCAGCTTGGAAATGACCTGCGAACAGCTGACAGACCGTATCCTTTCCAGCACTGCCAACATCGACAGCCAGGCATTCCGTACCGGCCGTCTGAACAACTCCGACTGGAACGATTTTGCCCAGGCTACGTCGCTTTTGTATAACGCACCCATCTATATGGACGATTCCTCCGGCATTTCGGTGCCGGAGATCAAGGCGAAGATCCGCACCATCAACCAGGATCCCAAAAAGGAAAAGATCGGCCTTGTCATCATCGACTACCTGCAATTGATGCAGAGTGCCAAGCGCACTGAGAGCCGCGTGCAGGAAATCAGTGATATTACCCGAAACCTGAAGATCATGGCCAAGGAACTGAACGTCCCGGTCATCGCTCTGTCGCAGCTTTCCCGTGCAGCGGAAAAGACTACCGGCCGTTCGGACCACCGCCCCCAGCTTTCCGACCTGCGTGATTCCGGCTCTATCGAGCAGGACGCCGATGTCGTGTTGTTCCTCTACCGCGCGGCCTACTACAACTCCCAAAATGGCGAGGACAGCCAGGCCAACGAGAATGAGGCCGAGTGCATCGTGGCAAAGAACCGTCACGGTGAGACCAGCGTTGTGCGCCTGGGCTGGGACGGTGCGCATACCCGCTTCAGCAACCTGGATGTGAGCCATGAGTACTGATGCGGAAAAAACTGTACAGTGTATCGAGGAGACTCTGTTGGCCTACTGCCGCCAGCAGGGTCTGTTCAAGTCTGGCGACAGAGTCATTGCAGCCTACTCCGGTGGAGCAGACTCTATGGCTTTGTTGCTTTTTTTGCTTCGGCGGCGCAAAGACTTGGCCATCGAAGTGCTGGCCACCCACGTCAACCACGGTATCCGCGGTGCGTCAGCCCGGGCTGACGCCAACTTTGTCACGGCGTTCTGCCGCCGGAACGGGGTAGAACTGTTCCTGTATGATGCCGAGAAAGAGGGTGTGCCCATCCCGCCCCAGCCCAGTGAGGAATGGGCGCGGGAGCTGCGCTATACCTGGTTCGACCAGCTGGCCGCTCGGGAGGAAGCGCTGATTGCCACGGCCCACACCTGCTCTGACCAGGCGGAGACGCTCTTGTTCCGCATGGCGCGGGGGACAGGCCTGCACGGGCTGGCAGGTATCCCGCCCTGCCGCGGCATCTACCGCCGCCCCTGCCTGTGCCTGACCCGCGCCGATACCGAGGCATACTGTGCCGCCCTTGGGCAAAACTATGTGCAGGATGAGACCAACGCCGACGACCTTTACGCCCGCAACCGCATCCGCCACACGGTGGTGCCGGCGCTGCAAAGCGTCAACCCGGCGGCGGAGCAGGCAATCGCCCGCCTGTGCCGCCAGATGCGGGCACTGGATGATTGGCTGACTGCCGAAGCAGCTGCGCTTTTGCAGGCGGCTGCCGTGCAGGGCGGCTATGAGGTCGAGACCCTCTGCCGCGCCCGCGGCCCGGTACTGGATGCAGCGCTGCATGCGCTTATCAGCCCTGTGCGGGACGCCGAAGAAAAGTATGTAAACCTTCTGCGTTTCCTTGTTTTGCAGCGGGAAGGTGCCCTGCAATTGACGCCGGAAGTGACCTATAAGATCAAAAACGGCGTGCTGCTGCGCCTGACCCCGCAGGGCATAAAACCGCCGCCGGCCCCGCCGCAGCCCCTTAGCGAGGGCAGTTTTAGCCTTCCGGGTGGTTATTTTGTGGAATTTCGGCGCGTAAAGTATGAAGAATTTCTAAAAAATCAACCAATTTTCAAAAAAGACTTAAACTGTTGCGCGGATTGTGCTAAAATACAAGGGAATGTTATGCTGCGCACACGGCAGCCGGGGGACAGTTTCCGCCCGGCTGGCAGGCATGTACGTAAAACACTCAAAAAATATTACAACGAACTGGGCGTCCCGCTGGATGAGCGGGCGCTGCTGCCGCTGCTGGCCAGCGGCAGTGAGGTGCTCTGGCTCTGGGGCAGCGGCTTTGCCGAAGGCTGCGCCCCCGATGCGTATACGCATGAAGTGCTGACGGTGCGGACGGAAAAAACAGGGGAGGCATAAACTATGCAGAGTGTTATGGATCGGGATATTGACCATATCCTCGTCTCGGAAGAACAGCTCAAGACCCGCGTGGCTGAGCTGGGCACGCAGATCAGCAAGGACTATGCAGGCAAGAATCTGCTGCTGGTCTCCATTTTAAAAGGTTCGGTCGTCTTTATGGCGGACCTGATGCGGGCTGTCAGCATCCCGTGCGGCATCGACTTTATGGTCGTTTCCAGCTACGGCGGAGCCAACACGTCCTCCACGGGCCTTGTCAAGATCATCAAGGATCTGGACGCCGACCTCTCCGGTAAAGACGTGCTGATCGTCGAAGACATCCTGGACACCGGCATCACCCTGTCTCACCTGGTGCCGATGCTGAAGATGCGCAACCCCAACAGCGTTAAGCTCTGCACCATCCTCAGCAAACCCAGCCGCCGCAAGGCGGACATTGAGCCGGATTACTGCGGCTTTGAAGTTCCTGATGAGTTCGTTGTCGGCTACGGCCTCGACTATGACGAAAAATATCGCAATCTGTCGTATGTCGGTGTCATCAAGCCGGAAGTGTATTCCAAGTAAAGCCCGGGTGGGCGTAAAATCGTTCGGCCTCGCGCCGGATTTTAGGAGTTGATTTCTTGCAGCACAAACCTCGTTTCAGCGGCATCCTGCTGGTTGCCGTGCTCATGGTAGTGGTACTGCTTTTCGTAAGTCTCTCGCCGCTGGTTGCGGCTTCGGCTTCCAAGCATGTCAATTACTCTGACATCTACTATTATTTCCAGAATCAGCAGGTAACCTCTTACCGGCTGGACCGCAACACCAACCTGCTGGAGATGTGGCTTAAAGAGGGCAAGATGCCCCTGCCGGAGGATACGTCCTCCACGGCAGATCTGCCGTCTGGCGGCTTGCTGACCAACCTCAGCGGCAGCCAGGACGATGGCGACGAACTGCCCGCCAACGGCGGAACCGTCTACGTCAGCTATAAGCTGCCCTACGGCGGCGACTTCAACACCGGCAAGATCACCGAGCTTGTGGACGCCTACAATGAGGCCAACCCCGACGCCCCGATGATCTTTGACTACGTGGCCGTCAAGACCAGCGTGCCCTGGTTGGAGATCATCTTCTTCTCGGTCATGCTGGGCAGCGTCGGTATGCTGTTCATGTCGATGTACCGCGGCGGTGCGGGCGGCGGCATCATGAATGTCGGTCGTGCCAAGGTCAAGGACCAGCAGGAGAGCCAGCGCAAAGCGACCTTCGCCGATGTGGCTGGTGCTGATGAAGAAAAGGAAGAACTGCAGGAAGTTGTCGAGTTCCTCAAGGCTCCCGGAAAGTTCAATACTTTGGGTGCACGTATTCCCCACGGCGTGCTGCTGGTGGGTCCTCCGGGTACTGGTAAAACGTTGCTGGCCCGTGCCTGCGCAGGCGAGGCGGGCGTGCCGTTCTACGCCATCTCCGGCTCTGACTTCGTCGAAATGTACGTCGGTGTCGGTGCCTCCCGTGTGCGTGACCTGTTTGAAAAAGCCAAAAAGACCATGCCGTCCATCGTCTTTATCGATGAGATCGATGCCGTGGGCCGCCAGCGCGGCGCCGGTTTGGGCGGCGGCCATGATGAACGTGAGCAGACCCTGAACCAGCTGTTGGTCGAGATGGACGGCTTCGATGCCAACGATGGCGTCATCGTGATGGCTGCTACCAACCGTGCCGACATCCTGGATAAGGCGTTGCTGCGTCCCGGCCGTTTTGACCGTCAGGTCTATGTCGGTTTGCCCGATGTCAAGGGCCGTGAGGAGATCCTCAAGGTCCACACCAAGAACAAGCCCCTCGGCCCAGATGTCAGCCTGAAGACCATTGCCCGTTCCACGGCTGGTTTCTCCGGCGCTGACCTGGAAAACCTCGTTAATGAGGCTGCGCTGCTGGCAGCCCGCAAGGGTAAGAAGGCCATCACCGAGCCGGAGATCGAGGAAGCTTCCGTCAAGGTCATGATGGGCCCCGAAAAGAAGAGCCATGTGGTCACCGACGAGGAGCGCCGCCTGACGGCCTACCACGAGACCGGCCACGCCATCACCGGCTACTTCAGCAAGCACCATGACCCGGTGCATCAGATCAGCATTATTTCCCGCGGCGGTGCAGGCGGCTATACCATGTACCTGCCCGAGAAGGACCCCAGCTACGTTACCAAGACCGCGATGTTTGAGAACATCGTTACCTCCTTGGGCGGCCGTGTGGCTGAGCAGCTGGTGTTGGAGGACATCTCCACCGGTGCATCCAGCGACCTGGAGCAGGCCACCAAGACTGCCCGCGCCATGGTTACCCGTTATGGCTTCTCTGAGCGGCTGGGCCCCGTGGTCTACGGCGGCGATCCCGGCGAGACTTTCCTGGGCCGCGACTTCGGCCAGGGCAAAGGCTACTCCGAGGCGATTGCATCCGAGATCGACAACGAGATCCGCGACATCGTGGATGAGGCCTACGAGACGGCCCGCCGTATCCTGACCGAACACATGGCCGAACTGCACAAGGTCTCGGCCGTGCTGATGGAGCGCGAGAAGATCAGCGGCGAAGAGTTCAAGACCCTGATGGAGGGTGGCACCCTGCCGCCCTATGACCTGGCCAACGGTAAGACCGCCGAACCGGCAGCACCTGCCGTCCAGGCCGAACAGCCGAAATCCGATACGGATGCCGAGCAGGTTACGGACCAGCCCGACGTGCAACAGTAAAAAGTAGGTGTGAACCATGGATCAGAATTTTTCCTTGATGGCGCAGTCCCGCGCCAACTATTATACGGCCGGCAGCCCGGTCCAGTTTGTTCGCGTAGAACTGCTGAAAGGTGACGTCACCGGCGAAGTTGCGGTTTGCCTGACCTTCAAAAACGTCGGCACTGAGCCGCTGACCGGTCTGGTCGTCCATTTCAAATGTAAGGACGCCGCAGGCCAGGTCCTGTGCGAGGACGATTTCTATTACGAGCAGCTCAATGCCCAGCCCGGCGAGGTCTTTGGCAGTGACGATGCTGTCTATGTCAGCGATACGCCTGTCTCCAGCGTGGAGGTCGAGCAGGACCGTGCGTTCCTGAACGGCCGCGGCGTCGACCTGCGCGCCTACAAGCGTGTGCGCCTGCAGCTGCCCCGCGTGCTGCCCGCCTCCATCGCCCGCACCCTGCAGAACCGCACCGGCAACGCCCAGCTGACCTGCGTGCCGCAGGATAACGAGTACGGCTGGTTCTGCGCCTGCGGTGCATTCCATCCCAATGAGGAAAACTCCTCGGTCTGCTCGGAGTGCGGCGGCGACCGTGCCCAGATCAAAGCGACCTTGACCAACATCCTGGAGGATGCCCGCCGTGCGGCCGAGCGCCAGCAGCAGGAAATCAATGCCGTGGCCCAGCAGGCTGCCCCGCAGCAGCCCGTGGCCCCCAAGGCTGATCCCGCTGCCACCGCTGCCGCTGCCCAGGCTGCCATCAACAGCCAGATCGAGGATGACGCCGGTGCTACCGCCGCCTACGACCCCAAGAGCTTTGCCGCCCACGACGAGGAACAGGACGAGGAGGACGAGCGCGTCCGCCGCTACGCCCCCAAGGGCCGTCTGTTTGCCGATGATGACGACGATGACGAGGGCACCCAGATGTACGACACCGACGAGCTAGATGACGATCTGGACGACGATGATGACGAGGATTACGCCCCTCGCAAAAAGCGCGGCCGCTATGCCGACGATGACGAGGTGAGCGAAGACGATGAGATGGCCGAGCGTATCATCCACTGGGCCCCGCCGATCACTGCCATTGTCTGTGCGCTGATCATTGCGGTCTCGCTGGTCTATCATTTCGTCCTGGCGTAAAATACGGACATAATGAAAGCACGGTGCTCCACACAGGGCACCGTGCTTTTTGCGTGCTGGGCATTTGTTTACAATTTGGCAATGGATACCACCCCACTGCTGTGCTATACTACTCAAAAATAAGAAGGGAGCCAACGCTTATGTGTACGGCAGCATCCTACCGGACCAAAGACCTGTACTTTGGCCGCAACTTGGATTATGAATTTTCTTACGGGGATGAGGTGACCATCACCCCGCGCAACTACCCGTTCACGTTCCGTCGGGCGGGGGAGATGCGCACCCACTACGCCATGATCGGTATGGCCTATGTGGCCGAGGAGTATCCGCTCTACTACGATGCTGTCAACGAGAAAGGCCTGTGCATTGCAGGGCTGAACTTTGTGGGCAACGCCGCCTGCCAGTCGGAAACGGACGGAAAGGACAACATCTCGGTGTTTGAACTGATCCCCTGGCTGCTGGGCCAGTGCGCCGACTTGAACGAGGTACGCGCCCTGTTGGCCAAGCTGAACCTTGTGGACATCCCGTTTAACGCCCAGCTGCCCACGGCAAAGCTGCACTGGCTCATCACTGATCGCACCGGCAGCATCACGGTGGAGGCCGTGGCCGACGGCCTGCATGTGTACGAGAATCCTGTAGAGGTGCTGACCAACAACCCGCCGTTCCCGCAGCAGATGGCCATGCTGGCCAACTACCGCGCCCTCAGCCCCCGGACACCGAAAAACACTTTCGCTCCCGGCGTGGATCTGCCGGAACTCAGCCGCGGCATGGGCGGCATCGGTCTGCCGGGCGATCTTTCCTCGATGTCCCGCTTTGTCAAAGTGGCCTTTACCCGGGGCAACTCGAAATCGGCCGACGACGAGATGAGCAGTGTCAGCCAGTTCTTCCACATCCTCGGCTCGGTAGAGCAGCAGCGCGGCTGCTGTGAGCTGGATGACGGCAAGTACGAGATCACCCTCTACACAAGCTGCTGCAACGCCGATACAGGTGTCTATTACTACACGACCTACGATAACAACCAGATCACCGCTGTGTCCATGCACCACGAAGATTTGGACGGTGTGGCCCTCGTGCATTATCCCATCATCCAAAAGCAGAAAATTTTCTGCCAGAACTAAAAGTAAACCGAAAACGCCCCGCGGCCTTGCCAAGCAAAAGCAAAGCTGCGGGGTGTTTGATTTTATAAGAAAAATGTGTAAGGGCAATACCGCACAATTCTAAGTGCCGATACGGCGAGCGAGGTGCGGCAGATGCTAAGCCAAAAGCGCAGATAATACTTTGTGTATTATCGAGTATTTTGGCAACGCAGATGCCGTGCCGCAGCCGCCGAAGCGGTGCTTAAGCCGTAAGGCGGGAATTGTGCGGTGTTGCCTAAGGTTTAGTCAAGCTCAATGCCGCAGGCACGCAGGGCACGTTCAAAAGACTTGGGGTTCTTGTACAGGATGCCGGTGATGCCCAGGTTGTAGGCGGCCTGGGCGTTGACCTTATTGTCATCGATGAAGATCGACTCGTCATACGCCAGGTTGCAGGTCTGCATCAGGGTGGTATAGATGGCCGGTTCCGGCTTGCACAGGTGCACCTCACAGGAGGCAACACCGCCGTCAAACAGTGAGAACCATTCCCTCTGGCGCAGCTCGTCCATAATATCCGCTGGGATGTTGGTCAGGTAGTACAGGCGGTATCCGGCGGCTTTCAGCTTTTGCATGGTGTGCACAGTGGATTCCTTCGTGCGCAGGATGGTGGGCCACTCGTCGATGACGGTCTGCACCTCAAATACGCGGTTGACGCGGGCGGCGTTCTCCAGCATCGCAGCGTTGCCCTCTTCACGGGTGATGGTGCCGCGGTCCAGGTCCTGCCACTCCTGGCTGCCAAAGGTCAGCTCGTACACAATTTCCTCGGCGCGTTTGTTCATAAAGTGGTCCATCAGAAAATCTTTGGGATTGAATTGCACGACCACGCCGCCGAAATCAAAAATAATATTTTTATACATAAAACCCTCCGCAAAAGAGAAGTATTGATTCCTTACTTGGTTTCTAAGTATATCAGTATACCATAAATTCACCGATTTGTCCAAGAAACAATTCCAACCTTACCGCATACAATAAAGCGGCGAAAAATTGCACACCAAAGGGGGGAGTGGACCATGACGCTGCGTGACCTGGCCCGGAAGGATGTGATACGCCTTTCCAATGGCGAAAACCTGGGCCGCATCGATGATATTGAGTTTGAGGAAAAATCTGCCCGCCTTACCGCTGTGGTGCTGCATGGTCGCAGCCGCTGCCTGGGGCTGTTGGGCAGCGACGACGACCTTGTGATCCCGTGGCAGAGCATCAAAACCATTGGCACGGATGCCGTGATGGTGGAGCCTGACCCGGATGCCGACCTGCACCGCCACCGATAAAATCGTATAATTTATGTAAAACCTGCGAAATTCAAGTGCAATTATCTGTACAGTATGCTATAATAAATAGAATTACAGTACCGTGGGGGAAAATGTATGCAAAAACAGCAGCCTAACCGAAAAGTACTGCTGTTTTTGGCCACACTGGTGGTGCTGGCAGGCATTGTATGGGGCGCGTTATTCTTGATTGCCCCGATCTGGCAGCCCGGCACACCAGTCGCGTATATGCCAGCACTGCCGCAGACGGAAGCCGCCGCCGAGAGTGCGCCGACACGGCTGGTGGACCTGAACACCGCCGATGCCGAAACCTTGCAGACCCTGCCCGGCATCGGCCCGGCCAAAGCGGCAGCCATCATTGCCTACCGGGTAGAGCACGGCCCCTTTGCGGCGCTGCAGGATGTGGCCAATGTCCCCGGTATATCAGAGCAAATGACAGAAAAATGGGCAGGCCTGGCACAGACGGGAACGCCCGCCGAAAAGGCACCATAAATAGGGAGGAATCACCTTGGAAAAGTCCGAGAGCATCTTTATCAACCGTGAGCTGAGCTGGCTGGACTTCGACAGCCGCGTGCTGGCGTTGGCCAAAGAAAAAACCGTGCCCCTGGGCGAGCGCCTAAAATTTGCCGCCATCTTCGGCAGCAATATGGACGAGTTCTTCATGGTCCGCGTCGGCTCGCTGTACGACCAGACGCTGGTGAAAAACAACAAGACCGATAACGTCACCCACATGACGGCGGCGGAGCAGATCGCTGCTATCACGCCCCGCGTGGCCGAGCTGCAGGCAAAGTGCGACAAATACTTCCAGCATCTTGTCACTGCTCTGGCGCAGGAGGGCTACCGCAAGGTGGACTTTACCAAGCTCAGCAAGCAGCAGGAGCATTTCTGGAAAGCTTATTTCCAGCGCGAGCTCCTGCCGCTGCTCAGCCCGCAGATCGTGGATTCCCGCCATCCGTTCCCGTTTTTGAACAACAAAGATATTTACTACATGGCCCAGCTGCGCAGCAAAAACGACGGCGTTTGCTATGGCATCGTGCCCGTTAGCAGCCAGTTTGAGCGCGTGCTTTTCATCAAGGACGGCGAGGAGACCTGCTTTGCCTTCGTGGAGGAGCTGGTTGCCCACTATGCCGCCACCATCTTTGCAGGCAGCAGCGTACAGAAGCAGTGCCTCTTCCGCGTGACCCGCAATGCGGATATTACCGTGGACGAAGGCATGATGGACCACGACATAGACTTCCGCGATGTCATGAGCGACCTGCTGAAAAAGCGCCGCAAGCTGGCAGCTGTGCGCCTGCAGTTCTGGCCGGACGCTCCGCAGGAGATCGTCAAGTTCCTGCGGGAGAAGCTGGTCGTCCCGGCGGATCGCTGCTATGCCCAGACCTCGCCGCTGGATACCGGCTGCCTGTTTAAACTGGCCGGCCGCATCTCCGGCGACGGCAGCCACAACGCCATGTTCTACCCGCCTGCCAAGCCCATGCAAGCCCCGGCAGGGTACGACCTGTACACCGAGGTCCGCAAGCACGATGTGCTGCTGGCCTACCCATACCAGAGCATCCGCCCGTTCATCCGCATGCTGCTGCGCGCTGCGGCGGACCCGGACGTCGTTTCCATTAAAATGACGCTGTACCGCATGGCCAGCGACTCTCAGATCGTCAATGCGCTGATTGCTGCTGCAGAAAACGGCAAGGAAGTCGTGGCCATGGTCGAGTTGCGCGCCCGCTTTGACGAGCAGAACAACATCGACTGGTCCAAACAACTGGAGGATGCCGGCTGCACGGTATTCTACGGCTTTGACGATTACAAGGTCCATTCCAAACTGACGCTCATCACCAGCCGCGAGGATGGCAAGTACAAATACTTGACACAGATCGGCACCGGCAACTATAACGAGAAAACCAGCGAGCTGTACACTGATCTGTCCTTCATTACCACCCGCCAGGAAATCGGCGAGGAAGCCAGCGCCGTGTTCAACAACATGGCCCTGCAGCGTCTGACCAGCGAAGCCGACACCATGCTGGTAGCGCCGCTGCGCTTCAAGAGTGTGCTGCTGGAGGAGATGGACCGCCAGATTGCACTGGCCATGCAGGGCAAGCCTGCCTCGATGATCCTCAAAAACAACTCCATCAACGACCCGCAGATCATTGATAAGATCAGCGAAGCCAGCTGCGCCGGGGTGCGTGTAGACATGATCGTCCGCGGCATCTGCTGTGTGCGCGCCGGTGTGCCCGGCCGCACCGAAAATGTGCACATCCGCAGCCTGGTGGGCCGTTATCTGGAACATTCCCGTATCTACTGCTTCGGCAGCGGCGAGAATATGCGCATCTACATCGCTTCCGGCGACTTCCTGACCCGCAACACCGAGCGCCGCGTCGAAGTCGGCGTGCGGGTGGACGACCCGGCTATCGCCAAAAAGCTGCGCGGCATTTTGGACTTGCAGCTGCGGGATACTGTCAACGCGCGGGAAATGCAGCCGGACGGCACCTACACCAAGGTCAAGCCAGCCCCGGGCCAGCCGCCGGTGGACAGCCAGATGGCCATGTTCGGCTATTTCCAGAACGGCTTTGAGCAGGCCGCCGAAAAGTCTGCCCCCGCCGTAAAGCCCGTGGCTAAACGTGCGGCCGCCGCAGCCCAACCCGCTGTGCGTGCCCGCAAGGCCGCCGCCCTGCGCCCGGCCAAAACCGGCCTTTTGCAAAATCTCTTTGGCCGTAACAAAAAGTAAGGAGAACCCAAAAGTATGAAAACCTGTGTAGTGACCGCCAATTACAGCTGCGACCCCAACAAGGTGTGGCTTTACCTGACCAAGCCCACCCTGAACCACTGGCGCAGCGATGTGAGTGAGTACGAGGAGAGTGACGACGGCCTGAAAGGCGTCGAGCATAACACCGACGGCGGCACGACCGAAATCGTTTTTACCCGCAAGGATAAGGCCCGCCACCTCAGCTGCAACTTCCGCAAAGGCAAGATCAACGGCACCTTTACCGCCATCCTGATGGGCGGCGGCGACTCTACCAGTTTGGAGTGCACGCTGGACGTGGACGGCCTTGGCCTGTTCACCAAGCCCCAGAAGCTGCTGGATGAGCGCCTGGAAATGCTGAGCAAAGCCTTGGGCGTATAATCTGTAAAACGTAAAACGGCGGCGAGAGTTTGTGCCTAACGCATGGACTCCCGCTGCTTTTGTATTGCTGCTCTATTTGGCTCCCCGCCTGCATACAATCTGGTAAAAGGAGGTGGGGACCATGTGGGAAAATGCCGCACCGCAAAGCGAAAGCCAGAAACCGCCGCCCCCGCGTCCAGCCTGTGAAAACGGGGGAGACACCCTGCTGTGGGGGCAGATGCTTTTTTGTACTGTGGTGCTGCTGGTGGCGCTGGCCGCGCGGATGATGGGCCTGCCGTTTTACCCGGAACTGCGCCGCACCTTTGCCCAGGCTATGCAGCCGGAGCAGGATTTTTTCCTGAGCACAGAGCGTTACTTCTCTAAATTTACAGAGAAAGCCGCCGCTGCCATCGCCCAGGCTCTGCCCGCAACGTCGGAAACAGCCCGCCAGCCCCGCCGCAAACCCCAGCCTCCCGCCAACGCGTGTGAGGAAAGTTACACGCCAAACTTCCCGCTGCTGTTCCCGCTGCCCTGCGGTTCCTGTACCCGTACCTCCGGTTACGGCTGGCGCACCGACCCCATGGGCGGTGGGGGAACGGACTTCCATTTGGGGCATGACCTGGCTGCTGCTACCGGCACGCCGGTGCTGGCCGCAGCAGACGGCGTAGTGCGTGTAGCGGGCAAGCATGCCAGCTATGGCAACTACCTGCGTATTTTGCACGCGGACGGTGACGAGACCCTTTACGCCCACATGCAGTATCTCTTCGTCAGCACTGGGACGGTGGTCACGGCGGGACAGGTGCTGGGCGTTGTGGGCGAGACCGGCAACGCCACCGGCCCGCACCTGCATTTTGAAATTTTGCACAAAGGGCTGCGCTATGACCCGGCACAGGCGTTGCAGGATGCGGCGTAAAACGCGCCTGCGGCTGCGCGCCCCGGCGGTAACATTGTTCCTGCTGGCCTGCCTGCTGTCGCTGGACGGCACCGGCGTGCTGCGCACAGGGCTGCTGTGCGCCATCCTGCACGAAAGTGCCCACGCCCTCGTGTACCGCAAACTCTGGCACCGCTGGCCGGATCTGACGCTGTCGCCCTTCGGCATCTGCTTACAGCTTCGCGGCGTGCCGATGACACCCGAAGAAGAACTGCAGCTGGCCTCCGCCGGGCCGCTGGCAAACCTGCTGGCCTGCTGCACGGTGCTTTTGTACATGCAGACGGCGGGGCAGTACAGCTACAGCGGCTACTGGTTTGCCTGCACCAACCTGCTGGTGGGCGGGGCCAATCTGCTGCCGCTGCCGGGGCTGGACGGTGCGCACATTTTACATGGAATGTTTTACAGCCTTGACAAGCGGCACCGAATATGATAAAGTGAAACCTGTTAAATGCAATGAAGGGAACCAGTACGCAGCCTTTCCTGTTCCAGAGAAGCCCCGGTCGGTGCAAGGGGTCAACAGCAGGTATGCCGAATACATCCCGGAGCAGCAGGCTGAATCAACAGTAGGCCGTGCCGTGTACGCACGTTACAGCGTTTGGGTGTACGCAGCCCTTTGTCTGCCGCACCCGCGAAGGCTTGCCGCCGCGAGGGGCAGGCAAACAGAGGTGGTACCGCGAACTTTCGCCCTCTGCCAAATTTCACATTTGGCAGGGGCTTTTATTTTTGCCCTTGCCGCAACAAACGGGAGGTAAATTCCATGACGATTTACGACGAACTGAAAGCCCGCGGCCTGATCGCACAGGTTACGGACGAAGAGGAAATCAAAGAGGTAATCAACAACGGCAAGGCTACGTTCTACATCGGCTTTGACTGCACGGCCGACAGCCTGACCGCTGGCCACTTTATGGCCCTGACCCTGATGAAGCGCCTGCAGCAGGCAGGCAACCGTCCCATTGCCCTGATCGGCGGCGGCACCACCATGATCGGTGACCCCTCCGGGCGTACCGATATGCGCAAAATGCTGACCAAAGAGGACATCGACCATAACGCCGAGTGCTTCAAGCGCCAGATGGAGCGCTTTATCGAGTTTGGCGACGGCAAGGCTATGATGCTGAATAACGCCGACTGGCTCCTGAACCTCAACTACATCGAGCTTCTGCGCGAAGTCGGTCCCTGCTTCAGCGTGAACAACATGCTGCGTGCTGAGTGCTACAAGCAGCGCATGGAGAAAGGCCTGTCCTTCCTCGAGTTCAACTACATGATCATGCAGAGCTACGACTTCTACCACCTGTTCCAGAATTACGGCTGCAACATGGAGTTCGGCGGTGACGACCAGTGGAGCAACATGCTGGGCGGCACCGAGCTGATTCGCCGTAAGCTGGGCAAGGACGCCTACGCCATGACCATCACCCTGCTGACCGACTCTCAGGGCAAGAAGATGGGCAAGACCGCCGGCAACGCTGTTTGGCTCGATCCCAACAAGACCAGCCCGTTTGAGTTCTACCAGTACTGGCGCAATGTCGGCGATGCAGATGTCCTCAAGTGCATCCGCATGCTGACCTTCCTGCCGCTGGAGCAGATCGATGAGATGGATCACTGGGAAGGCGAGCAGCTCAACAAGGCCAAGGAGATCCTGGCCTACGAGCTGACCAAGATGGTCCACGGCGAGGAAGAAGCCGAGAAGGCCCAGGCCACTGCCCGCGGCCTGTTCAGCGGTGATGCTGACCACGAGAACATGCCCGCCACCCAGCTGGATGCCTCCCTCGTTAAGGACGGCACCGTCGGTCTGCTGGCTGCCATGGTCGCCGCTGGCCTGTGCGGCTCGAACCGTGAAGCCCGCCAGCTGGTCCAGCAGGGTGGTGTTCTGGTGGATGGCGAGAAAGTCACTGACCCGAAGGCTGCCCTGACCGTCGAATCGTTGAACAAGGGCGTTGTCATTAAAAAGGGTAAAAAGGTCTACCACAAAGTGACCCTATAATACGCAATAAAGCAGGCCGCTGCCGCCGGAGACACCGTAAGTTCCCGGGGCGGCGGCCCTTTTTACAGGAATTACACAGATTACTTGCCCCCATTGCAGATTTGGGATATAATAAGGGCAGTCGTTGAATTTGTAGCCGGAGGAACCCCATGCCTAAAGATAAGCTGAAAACGATCTACGTCTGCAACCAGTGCGGCGAGACCAGCCCCCGGTGGATGGGCCGCTGCCCCTCCTGCGGGGCGTGGAATACGATGACCGAGGATGTAGTGGCGGAACCGACCAAAAGCAGTTCCCGCGCCGCAGCCCCCGTCCGCGTGACCGGTCAGACGAGCCTGACGCCCCAAAAGCTGAAAAACATCAGCACCACCGAGGAGAAAAGCCGCATCGTCACCGGCATCAGTGAGCTGGACCGCGTACTGGGCGGCGGCATCGTCATCGGCAGCGTTACGCTCATCGGCGGCGAGCCGGGCATCGGCAAATCCACGATTTTGCTGCAGCTTTGCGGCGAGGTCAGCAAAACCAAAAACGTGCTCTATGTTACGGGCGAGGAATCGGTGCGGCAGATCAAACTCCGCGCTGTGCGTCTGAACGTGCCTGAGGACAACATCTCGCTGGTGGCAGAAAGCGACGTGGACGAGATCTGCGGTCTGATCGAATCTATGAAGCCGGATCTCGTGGTCATCGACTCCATCCAGACGATGCGCTGCACCGATATTTCCTCTTCGGCTGGCACAGTCAGCCAGGTCAAGGAAAGCTCGGCCCGCTTTTTAAATGTAGCCAAAACGCTGGAAATTCCTACCTTCATCGTGGGCCACGTCAACAAGGATGGCGCCATCGCAGGCCCCAAAGTCATGGAGCATATCGTGGATACGGTGCTGTACTTTGAGGGCGACAAGACCCTGCCGTACCGCGTACTGCGCGCGGTCAAGAACCGCTATGGCTCCACCAACGAAATCGGTATGTTCGATATGACCGGCCGCGGCCTTGCCCAGATCGAGAACCCCTCCCAGGTCATGCTGGAGGGCCGTCCTCTGGGAATCAGCGGTACCTGCGTGGCCTGCGTGATGGAAGGCACCCGCCCGGTGCTCAGTGAAGTACAGGCGTTGGCCACCAAGACCAGTTTTCCCAGCCCCCGGCGGACGGCCAGCGGCTTTGACTATAACCGCATGTACCTGCTGCTGGCGGTACTGGAAAAGCGCGCGGGGTATAACTTCTCCAGCCAGGACGTGTATGTTAACATCATTGGAGGCCTGAAGCTGGACGAGACCGCCTGCGACCTGCCGGTCTGTATTGCGATGGCATCCAGCTTTTTGGACCTGCCGGTGGGTGAAAAGACCATCGCTATCGGCGAAGTGGGCCTGGGCGGGGAAGTGCGCAGCGTGACGCACCTGGAGACCCGCCTGCGGGAAGCCCAGCGCGTGGGCTTTGATACAGCCATCGTACCCAAGCACAATTTAAAAATGATCGATCCGGCCCAGTTCCCGGGCCTCAAGCTGGTGGGCGTCTCCTACCTGCGTGAAGCGATCAACACGATAAAATTAAAGTGAGGAGAAAACCATGCCTGACCAGAATCAACCCAAAGCACCGGCGTTCAACCCGAAGCTGAAAGATGCCATCGTAGCGCTGAAAGCCGAAAACAACCCCAAAAACCTCAATGCCGTTCTCAACGAGCTGGTGCGCTCTCCGCTGCTGGCACCGGCCAACTTTGACCTGCAGGGTCAGTCTGCCCCTACGCCCGGCCCGGATGGCCGCGTGCAGCTGCCCCCCAACACCAAAATCAACCTCATCATGGTCAACAGCCCCGAGGGCAAACACTACTACCTGGGCTTCAGTGATTGGGACGCTGTACATGCATGGCAGAAGAACCCGGAGCAGGGCCGCCAGGTTATCATGCTGCGCTTTGATGATTTCGCCAATATGGTCTCGAAGAACCCGGATGCCTCCGGCATGGTCATCAATCCCGGCGAGAACAGCCTGCGCCTGGAGAAGCCACTGATCGAGTCCGTCAAAAAGCAGAGGGACGAGATTGCCAAGGCCCTGGCCCAGCAGCGCGCCGCTGTCACCCAGATCAAGCCGGGCGACAAAGTTACCATCGTGGAACCCAGCGTCCTGCCGGACGAGCTGGCCGACCCTATCTGCGAAGTGCTGGCTCAGGCTCCCGGCGTCGGCTCTGCCTACCTGCAGATCATGATCATCAACGATGAGGCCAAGAGCTATCTGCTGGTGCTGGACGGCCCCAAGGATGACAAGTTGTTTGCCGCCGTTGCCAAGGCAGCCCGCCCCTATCTGATGGGCCGCGAGAAGAAGATCGACCTGAATATCACCACGTCCATCTCTCCGCTGGGCCAGCAGGGCATGCGCGGCAGTGAGCCGTTCTACCGCAAGGGCATCGGTCGCATCATGGACGAGGACGACGACGAATAATCCTGTTTGTACATAGCAATGAGAACTGCACACCCGTAAAGCGTGAAAACTCTGCGGACGTGCAGTTTTTTATTCGGATTTTCTTGCATCTTGGCTGTAAAAATAGTACAATATACAATATATGTGTTTGTGCATCTGGCACAGGAATCCGAAGGTATGAGGTGTAGGATATGGTTTTGAGCATGACAGGCTACGGCCGCGCCGGCGCACTGCTGCACGGGCGTGACATCAAGGTGGAACTGCGCAGTGTCAATGCGCGTTTCTTTGAGTATTCTTCCCGATTGCCGCGCTCCTGCGCGTTTCTGGAAGACAAGCTGAAAAAGCTGGTGGCTTCCAGGGTCAGCCGCGGCAAGGTGGAATTAAGCCTTTCCATCCAGACGGTCACCGCCGCCGATACCGTGGTGTCGGTCAACTGGCAGCTGGCCGAGGGCTACCGCGCCGCCCTGAACGAGATGGTGGAGCGGATGGACCTGAAAAACGATGTCTCCGTTGGTATGCTTTCGCGTTTCCCCGATGTGCTGACCCAGACTGCTGCCCCCACCAACGAGGAAGAACTCTGGCAAGATGTGCAGTCGGTGGCTGAAAAGGCCGTGGATGCCTTTGTGGCTATGCGCGCCGTCGAGGGCGAAAAGCTGAAAGAGGATGTGGCGGGCCGCCTCGATACCATCGAGACGCTGGTCGGCCAGATCGAGGAAAACAGCGCAGGCCGCGTGCAGGCTTACAGCGATAAGCTCTACGCCCGCCTGCAGGAACTGCTGGGCGACCGCAACATCGACGAAAGCCGCCTTGTTACTGAGGCTGCCATCTTTGCCGATAAGACCGCTATCGATGAGGAGACCGTCCGCCTGCACAGCCATGTGGCCCAGTACCGCGAGATCTTGGCCCTGGATGAGCCCATCGGCCGTAAGCTGGACTTTTTGACCCAGGAGTTGAACCGTGAGTCTAACACCATCGGCTCCAAGTGTCAGGATGTAGCCATCACCCGCCTGGTGGTGGAGCTGAAATCCGAGATTGAGAAGATTCGCGAACAGATCCAGAACATTGAGTAAGCGGGGGCACCCATGAAACTGATCAATATCGGCTTTGGAAATATGGTCAATGCAGACCGCGTCATTGGCATCGTCAGCCCGGATTCGGCACCTATCAAGCGCCTGGTGCAGGATGCCCGCGAGAAGGGCGCTTTGATCGATGCTTCCTACGGCCGCAGGACCCAGGCGGTGCTTATCATGGACTCGGATCACATAATTTTGTCCGGCATCCCGCTGGAAAGTATTACCGGCCGCTTTGCCCAGGAAGAAGAAAGCTGAAAGGGAGTATAGAGTATGAAAGGTGAAAAGTATCTGTTTGTTGTCTCTGGCCCGTCCGGCACCGGCAAGGACACCGTCGTGGCAAGCCTGCTGAAAAAACACCCGGAGATCCAGCACACCGTCTCCGCCACCACCCGCACCCCGCGTGAGGGCGAGAAGGACGGCATCAACTACCATTTCATGACGGTAGCTGATTTCGAGGATCATCTGGCCCATGACCAGATTGTCGAGCACACCAAATACTGCGAAAACTACTACGGTACCCTGCGCAGCGAGATTGAGGGCCGCATGGCACTGGGCATCCCAGTGATTCTGGTCATCGAGGTCGAAGGCGCAGGCAACATCAAAAAGATGTACCCCGGTGCCACCACGATCTTTGTGCTGCCCCCGGATATGGAAGAACTGGAGCGCCGCCTGCGCAACCGCGGCACGGAAAATGAGGAGACCATCCAGCGCCGCTTAAAGCGTGCCGAGACCGAGATTGCCAACTCCGTCAACTACGACGAGCATGTGGTCAATGTCGAGGTCGACAGCTGCGCTGAGAGCATCTACTCCATCATCCAGTTCAAGCTTAAGCACGGCGCTGCCGAATGAGTTTGCAGATTGCCCAGGCGGCGGTAGATGATGCGACGATCCACTTTGATAAACTGTATTCCTACTGTATCCCGCCGCGGTTAAACGATAAAGTCTGGCCCGGCAGCATGGTGTTAGTGCCCTTTGGCCGGGGAAATAAGCCCCGGATGGCGGTGGTGCTCTCGGTCTCGGCGCTGCCGGAGGACGCCGACACCCAAAAGCTGAAAACGCTGTACGATGCCGCCCCGGCGGAAGCTCGGCTGACGCCGGACCTGCTGGAACTGGTGCGATTTTTGAAAGATCGCACCTTCTGTACCTGGTTCGAGGCCGTCAAGGCGGTTATCCCATACGGTGCCCAGTACCGTGCTGCCGTGGAAAACGGCCGCCCCGTGATGCAGAACCGGCTGTCCCGCTCGACCGAGCGACTTTACACGCTGGCAGGGGAGCTGCCCGCCAAGCCGAAGCCCGGTCCGCGTCAGCTGGCGGCGATGGAAGCGCTGAGCACCGGCCCCAAGACAGCCCGCCAGCTGGATGAGGCGGGCATCTCCAAGGCAACGCTGGACACCCTTTGCAAAAAGGGCGTGCTCACGGTGGCCGAGCAGGATAAGGCGCTGGATCTTTTCGCGGACATTCCGTTCGACCCGCAGTCACTGACCCTCTCCGAAGAACAGCAGAAAGCCTTTGCGACGCTGCTGCCGGACTTGGAGGACGGCAAGCCCCACGCAGCGCTGCTGCACGGCGTGACCGGCAGCGGTAAAACGGTGGTATTTTTAAAGCTCATCGAACGCACGCTGGAACTGGGCCGCCGCGCCCTGGTGTTGGTGCCGGAGATCAGCTTAACACCGCAGATGATCCGCCGCTTAAAATCCACCTTTGGCAGCCGCCTGGCGGTACAGCACTCGGCACTCAACAACACCGAGCGGCTGCTCCAGTGGCGGATGATCCAGCAGGGGAATGCCGACATCGTGGTCGGCACCCGTAGCGCGGTCTTCTCGCCGCTGCATAATTTAGGGCTTATCATCGTGGATGAGGAGCAGGAACATACCTACCAGAGTGAATCTGCCCCCCGCTACGATGCCCACGACATCGCCAAAAAGCGCGCTGTCATGGAAAACGCCCTGCTGGTCTTTGCCTCGGCCACACCGTTGACCGAGACCTATCACGCCGCCCAAAGCGGCAAACTGAAACTTGTTACCCTCACCCAGCGCTACGGCGGCTGCCCGCTGCCCAGCGTGGATTTCATCGATATGCGCGCCGAGCTGACGGCAGGCAACCCCCGGGAGGTCAGCCGCCGCCTGGCACGCGAGCTGCAGGAAAATCTCGATAATGGGGAACAGAGCATCCTGCTCTTAAATCGCCGGGGTTACCGCACCATCGGCATGTGCACCGATTGCGGCCACGTGCTGAAATGCCCCAACTGCAGTGTGCCGCTGGTCTACCACAAACCCCAGCAGGCGCTGATGTGCCACCACTGCGGCCAAACGGTGCATCCGCTGCCGACGCTCTGCCCCGAGTGCGGCGGCAAGATCCACTACAGCGGCTTCGGCACCCAGCGCGTTGAGGAAGAACTGGCGGAACTTCTGCCCAGTGCCCGCATTTTGCGGATGGACCAGGACTCTACCGGCAAAAAAAACGCCCACGAAACGATGCTGGCCCAGTTTGCCCGGCACGAGTACGACATCCTGCTTGGCACCCAGATGGTGGCCAAGGGGCTGGACTTTGAAAAAGTTACACTCGTCGGTGTGCTGGGCATCGACTCACTGCTGTTCGGGCAGGGCTTCCGCGCCTACGAGAGCGTGTTCAGCCTGGTCACGCAGGTCATCGGCCGCGGCGGCCGCGCTGCACTGCCCGGCCGCGCGCTGATACAAACAACCGTGCCGGACCACCCCGTTTTACAGCTGGCCGCCGCCCAGGATTACGAGGCTTACTACCGCGAGGAAATCACCTTCCGTAAGTTTGGCCTGTATCCGCCGTTCTGCGCGTTTTGCGTTATTGGCTTTGTGGGGGCGCAGGAGGGGGCCGTGCTCATCGCGGCCCAGCGTTTCGGCTCGCTGTTGGCGGAACGTGCCGCCCAGCGCCCCGGCCTGCCGCTGCGCATCTTAGGCCCGGCCCCCATGAACATTACGATGCTTAACGGAAAATTCCGTTATAAGCTGACGTTGAAATGCCGCAACGATACCGCGTTCCGAACCCTTTTGCGTGAAACGTTGGATGCTTACGCCAAAGAAAAAATGCAGCAGAAAGCGTCCGTGATCGTGGATTTCAACTCCGACGGTGATTTATAAAATAGAACGTATTGAAAACAATTTTGGAGGTATTACCATGGCACTTCGCACCATTGTACAGGACGGAGACCCGATTCTGAAAAAAGTCTGCCGCCCCGTCACGAAATTTGATGACCGCCTCGGCACCCTGCTGGACGATATGAAAGAGACCCTGATCGCCGCCAACGGCCTGGGGCTGGCTGGCCCGCAGGTGGGCATGATGCGCCGCCTGTTCATCTGCCTGGATGACCGTGACCTGCCCGAGGAGGTCCCCGCTAACTACGAGTACAAGTTCATCGAGTTCATCAACCCAGAGATCCTTGAGCTGAGCGATGAGCAGGTGGAACTGTACGAGGGATGCCTGTCTTTCCCCGGCCATAACGGCGCTATCAAGCGCTCCAAGCATGTCAAGGTAAAGGCCCAGGACCGCCACGGTGAGTGGTTTGAGATGGAGGCTGACGATATGCTGGCCCGCTGCATCCAGCACGAGAACAACCATCTGGACGGCATCACCATCATGGACCTGGCCGAGCATTTCTACGAAGACGATTACCCCGAAGAAAACGAGGACTGATATCATGCGTATCCTGTTCATGGGCACCCCGGATATTGCCGCTGCCAGCCTGCAAGCCCTGCTGGATGCCGGGCACGAGGTCTGCGCGGTATTTACCCGCCGCGATAAGCCGGTGGGCCGCAAGCAGATCCTGACGGCCCCGCCGGTCAAACAGCTGGCGGTGGAGCGTGGAATCCCGGTCTATCAGCCCTGCACTTTGCGGGACGGTTCTTCGGATGACATCATCCAGGAGCTGGCCCCGGAGATCATCGTGGTGGTGGCCTACGGCTGCATCATCCCGCCGCAGCTGTTGCATGTAGCCAAGTACGGCTGCATCAACCTGCATGTGTCGCTGCTACCCAAATACCGCGGCTCGGCACCTATCCAGTGGGCGGTGCTCAACGGTGACTCCGGGACCGGCGTTTCCATCATGCAGCTGGACGAAGGGCTGGACACCGGTGACGTGCTGATGGTCGAGCCGGTTGACATCGACCCCGAGGAGACCAGCGGTGAGCTGTTTGACCGCGTCAGCGCTGTCGGTGCCAAAACATTGGTCACGGCGCTGGAAAAGATCCCCGCCGGCGAGCTGAAACTCCAAAAGCAGGATGACGCCCAGGCCACGCTGGCCCCGCCGCTGACCAAGGAGATGGCACAGTTCCATTTCACCGAAGACGCAGCCCACATCCACAACTGGGTGCGTGGTATGAACCCCTGGCCGGTGGCTTGGTTTGCGCATGAGGGCAAGCGCATCAAGGTACAGGAGAGCCGTCTGGCGGAGAACCCGCAGAATGCGGCCCCCGGCACCGTGCTGGCCCTTAAGCCCTTGACCATTGCCGCCGCAAACGGCGCAGTGGCTCTGCTAACCGTTACGCCTGAGGGCGGCAAGCCGATGGCTGGCACCGCCTGGGCCGCCGGTAGGCGCTTAAAAGCGGGGGACCGCCTGTGACGCCCCGCCGCCTGGCCGTGAAGGCATTGATCCACCAGGAACAGGCCGGTTACGCCAACCTGGTGCTGGATGCCGAACTAAAAAAGTGTGACCCGCCCATGAACACCCGCGACGCCGCCTTTGCGGCCCGCATCTTTTACACCACGCTGGAGCGTCTGCCGCTGCTGGACTATACAATCGACCGCTACACCAAAAAGCCGGTCGCCAAACTGGACGCCCCGGTGCGTGCCGTGCTACGCAGCGGGTTGGCCCAGGCCAAGTATATGCAGGTGCCCATGTCGGCGGCGGTGAATGAATCCGTCCGACTGACGAAAGCCCTCGGCAAAAGCAGCGCCGCCGGTATGGTCAATGCCGTACTGCGCAAGGCCGTTGTGACCGAGGTACACGAGGACGATTTTGCCACCCCACTGCAGCGCCTGGGCACCTATTACTGCCTGTCACCCGCGGTGGCAAAGCTGCTGTATAACCAGTACGGTGAAGAAGCCTTCGCCATGGCCGCCGCATTTTATGAGCGCCCGGCTACGGCCATCCGCGTCAACACCCTGCGCACCACCGACGAAGAGCTGACCGATTTGCTGCACACCGAGGGCCACAGCGTCCGGCCCGGCCCATGGCCCCATACGCTGCTGGTGGAGTTCAACGGCTCGCCCGCCGCAAGCCGGGCCTTTGCCAGGGGGCTTTTCCACGTGCAGGGCTTGGCCAGCCAGTTTGCTGCCCTCTGTGTGGGGGCACAGCCTGGCCAGAAAGTAGCGGACCTTTGTGCCGCGCCCGGAGGCAAAAGCCTGACGCTGGCCGAGTGCATGCAGAATCAAGGGAAACTAATCAGCGGCGAGTATGTGGAATCCCGCGTGCCGCTGCTGCGCAAAGCCTTTGCCCGCTGCGGAGTCACCTGTGCCGAAGCCGTGCAGAACGACGCTGCCCAGCTCCGCAGCGATTGGGGCAAATTCGACCGCATCCTGTGCGATGTGCCGTGTTCGGGTTTGGGCGTCATAGCCAAAAAGCCGGACATTCGCTATAAAGATTTGGACGGGATAGAGAATTTGCTGCTAAGCCAGCAGAAGATCCTGCAAAATGGCGCAGATTTACTTGCCGAAAACGGCCGATTGGTGTATTCTACCTGTACAGTCAATCGTGACGAAAACGAGGAACAGGTGAAAACTTTCCTCGAAAATAACCCGCGTTTCCACGTGGCTGTCCCCGCCTTGCAACTGCCTGGCATGCAGCAGGGCGAATATGGCACACTGTTTTTGCCGCATAAAACGGCCACTGACGGATTTTTTGCCGCTATTTTGGAAACAGAAAGTACACAATGATCGTTTATAATAATAAAGAAGGGAGGAACGCAGCATGAGCGAAGCAACGAAGATTTGCTTATCCGATTTTACGCTGGACGCGCTGACCGCGTATCTTGTCAGCCTGGGCCAGCCGAAATTCCGCGCCAAGCAGATTTTTAAATGGCTGCATCAGAAGCTTGTGACGGATTTTTCCCAGATGACCGACCAGCCCAAGACCCTGCTGGCACAACTTGCGGAAAATTGTACCATCGCAGCGCCCACCATCCGCCGCCGCCAGCAATCCAAGGACGGTACGGTCAAATATCTGCTGCAATTGGCCGACGGCAACTGCATCGAGACGGTTTTGATGCGCTACAAGTATGGCAACACGGTCTGCGTGTCCACCCAGGTGGGCTGCGCCATGGGCTGCCGCTTCTGCGCCTCTACCCAGGCAGGCCGCGTGCGGGATTTGACCGCGGGCGAGATTGCCTCAGAAATTTACACCGCACAGAAGGACTCCGGAGAGCGGGTCTCTCACATCGTTTTAATGGGCATCGGTGAACCGCTGCACAATTTTAACAATGTGATGGACTTTTTGGAGATCATCTCCTGTCCGGAGGGTGTCAACATCGGCATGCGCAACATCAGCCTGTCCACCTGTGGCCTGGTGCCCAAGATCGACGAGCTGGCCAAGAGCCATTTGCAGCTGACGCTTTCGGTCTCGCTGCATGCGCCGGATAACGTGACCCGCTCCGGCATGATGCCCGTCAACGATGCGTTCCCGCTGGAGCAGCTGATCCCGGCCTGCCGCCGCTACCAGAAGGAGACCGGCCGCCGCATCAGCTTTGAGTATTCGATGGTGCGCGGCGTCAACGACAGCGATGAGATGGCCCAAAAGCTGGCCAACCTTATTAAAGGCATGGGCGCCCATGTGAACCTGATTCCCATCAACCCCGTGGACGGCAGCCCGTACTCCGCTACGGACGACGCCAACGTGCACCGTTTCCAGCAAAAGCTGGAAAGCCTGGGCGTGAACGCCACGGTGCGCCGCCGCTTGGGCACGGACATCAGTGCCGCTTGCGGCCAGCTGCGCCGCGAGGATGCCCAGCAGGCAGAAAATTGCTGAAAACTACGGAAAGGAACCAACCTGAATGAAGATTGCCGCAATTACTGACATCGGCAGCTGCCGCCAGGAAAACCAGGATAACTACTGCGCGCAGCAGCTGCCGGGCGGTACCGCCTGGGGCATTGTCTGCGATGGTATGGGTGGCGTCAATGGCGGGCGTATCGCCGCGCACATTGCCACCGATACGATGCAGCAGTATTTTGCCCGTCAGATGCGCTCCCTGCAGCCGGGCGGCGAGAAAAGCTTTATCATGCGCGGGTTTGATATTACCAACCGCGCCGTGTATGAAAAAGCCACCTCGGACCCTGAGATGATGGGCATGGGTACGACCGGCGTTTGTGCGTATGCCGGCGGGGGGCTGGCGCATGTGGTCCATGCGGGCGACTCCCGCGCGTATCTTTTCCACGAGGGCGAGATGCGTCAGATCACGCGGGACCACTCAATGGTCCAGCAGTTGGTGGACAGCGGCAAGATCACTCGGGAGCAGGCGGCCCAGCACCCAAAAAAGAACCTAATCACCCGGGCGTTGGGCGTTTCGGCCAATATCGTGCCGGAATATAACCGCTGCGAGATCGAAGTCGGCGACATTTTGCTGCTGTGCAGTGATGGCCTGACCAACATGATCTCGGATGAAGAGATTGCACTGGTGCTGCGGGAGGTCCCGTTCTTTGAGGCCCCCAGCATCTTAGTAGATAGAGCTTTGCAGGCCGGTGGGCAGGATAACATCACCGTGCTGCTGATGGGCGTGGAAATTACGGAGGTCAATCATGGATAATCTCATTGGAAAACGGCTGGACGGACGGTATCAGATCGAAAGTCTGGTCGGCATGGGCGGCATGGCCAACGTCTACCGCGGCACCGATACCAGGACCGGCAATGCCATCGCAGTTAAGGTATTGAAAGAGGAATTCCTGGATAACGAGGAGCTGGTCCGCCGCTTCAAAAACGAGTCCAAGGCTATTTCCATCTTGAATCACCCCAACATCGTAAAGGTTTACGATGTATCCGTAACCGACCGTTTGCAATACATCGTGATGGAGTATGTGGACGGCATCACGCTGAAGGAGTACCTTAAGCAGCGCGGCGGCGCCCTGACCTGGAAAGAAACTGTACACTTTGCCACCCAGGTGCTCAGCGCTTTGCAGCACGCCCACTCCAAGGGCATCATTCACCGCGATGTAAAGCCGCAGAACATCATGCTGCTGGCAGACGGATCGATTAAAATGATGGACTTCGGCATTGCGCGCTTCTCCCGTGCGCAGAGCCAGACCGTCAGCGATAAGGCCATTGGCTCGGTGCATTATATCAGCCCCGAGCAGGCCAAGGGCGATAAGACCGACGCCCGCACCGACATCTACTCAGTGGGCGTTATGCTGTACGAGATGCTCTCCGGCAAGCTGCCTTTTGACGGCGACGGCGCTGTGTCCATTGCCATCATGCAGATCTCCGATAAGGCCAAGCCTTTGGCGCAGGTGGCCCCCAACGTGCCCGAAGCCCTGTGCCAGATCACCGAAAAAGCCATGGAAAAGGACCCGGCAAACCGCTACCAGAGCGCCCAGGAAATGCTGGAAGCCATCGAGGCTTTCAAACGTAACCCCTCGGCCCGCTTTGCGTATGAGTACCGCAACACCCAGGACAACCCGGAAAGGAATATCAACCGCGTGGTAAACAGCACAAAACCTGCCGCAAAATCGGCGGCTGGAACCAAGGCAACGGCTAAGTCCGGCAGCAATATCCGCACCGGAGAAGCCCGTCGTGTGGGCACCCAGAACCCCGGCCGCGGCAAAAAGGATAAGAAGAAAAAAGGCCAGAAGCCTTTCTCTCTGCTGCCCATTTTCTTTGGCATGGCGGTCGCCTTTGTCATCGGTGCCGCTATCCTGATCTATTTGATCTTCACCAACTCCAGCAACCTGCTTTTCTCCAACCGTAACGACGTCACCCTCATCAGCTTCATCGGCATGACCGAGGATGAGTTCCGCGCTTCGGAGTATAACTCTCTGCTGAAATTGCAGAAAGAGGAAGAATATTCCGACGAGCCCGCCGGCACCATCGTCAAGCAGAATCCCAAGGCCGGCCGTACTGTCAAGGAGGGCCAGAAGATCACCTTGACCGTGAGCCTGGGCACCCAGTATATTACGATCCCCGAGACGAAAAACATGGTGGCTGAGGATGCCGAGCAGACCCTGAAAGACATGGGCCTGCGCGTAACCAAAAAGCCGATGGTGGACGCCACCGTCGCCCCCGGCGCGGTCATCTACACCCAGCCTGCTGCCGGCGAGACCGTCACCGGTGACTCGATGGTCATCGTCTACGTCAGCCGCCAGGACAAGGACAAGACCCAGCCTGTGCCCAGCCTGACCGGTCGTATGCTCGAAGATGCCCGCAACGAGATCAAGGGCAAGTTCTCGGTCCGCGTGGTCGAGCAGGCCAGCGAACAGCCAGCCGGTACCGTTTTGAGCCAGAGCCCGGCCGCCGGTTCCGAGGCCCGCATCACATCGGCTATCACGCTGGTGGTCTCCACCGGTGTGCCTGAAGTCGTCGAAACGCCGACGGATACCGGCAACGGCGATGAAGGTGACAGCACTATTGAAGAAAGCTGGTGGCCCAGCGCAGACGGTACACACCAGATTCACCAGCTGACCGATGGCACGATGTGGAATGAGAACGGCCAGCGCTGCGATGCCCAGGGCAACCCGCTTTGATGGGGAACGCTATGAACTATATCACAAAAGGCATCGGCGGCTTTTACTACGTAAAAACGCCGGATGGCATCAAAGAATGCAAGGCGCGCGGTATCTTCCGCAAAAGCGGCATCAAACCGGTGGCAGGCGATTGGGTAGAGCTTTCCCCGGACGGTACGGTCATCGACGAGATCAGGCCTCGCAAAAACGTGTTTGTGCGCCCGCCTATTGCAAATTTGGATGTGCTGTTCATTGTGGCAAGCACCGTGCAGCCTGTGCCCAGTACCCTGGTGCTGGACCAGCTGGCGGCGGCTGCCATTTATAAAGATGTACAGCCGATTCTGGTCGTGACCAAGGCTGACCTTGGCGCGGCGGATACGCTGGTGCAGGCCTACAAAACCAGTGGCATCCCGCTGGTGCAGCTGAACTACGAGACCGGCGAGGGCCTTGACGAGATCAAGGCGCAGATCAAAGATCATCTCTGTGCTTTCTGCGGCAACTCTGGCGTGGGTAAGTCTACACTGCTGAACGCTCTGGCGCCTGAATTGCAGCGGGAGACCGGCTCCATCAGCCAAAAGCTGGGCCGCGGCCGCCATACCACCCGCGAGGTGGAGATATTTGAAATCTGCGGCGGCCGTTTGGCCGACACGCCGGGCTTTGCCAGCCTGGAAGCCCAGAAGCTCTGCCGCATCCCCAAAGAGGACATCCAGCACACCTTCCCGGAGTTTGAGCCTTACTTTGGGCAGTGCCGCTTCACCGGCTGCTCGCACCGTGCAGAGACCGACTGCGCGGTGCGACAGGCAGTTGAGGAAGGCAAAATCAGCAAAACGCGCTATGCCAGCTACCTTGCCATGTACGAGGAAGCCAGCGCCAGGAAAGAATGGGAAAAATAATGAAACACGCGATCCTGCTTTCGGCCGTGCCGGTCGATGCAGCTATGAAGCGCTACTGCCGCCCCGGCAGCTTTGTAGTAGCCTGCGATGCCGGTTACCGCAATTCCGATTGCCTGGGTGTGCACCTGAATCTGATCGTGGGGGATTTTGATTCTGCCCCGCAGCCTGATACCGATAGCGATACCATTGTGCTGCCACACGTCAAAGATGACACCGACACCCACTACGCCGCCAAATGGCTGCTGGAAAACGGCTATACCCAGGTCACCATGCTGGGCGCCTTGGGCGGTGCCCGGCTGGAGCATACGATTGCCAACCTTTCCACTGGCCTGTTTTTAGCTGAGCATGGCGTGGACGTAGTGCTGGCAGATACCGCCAGCGAGATCCATTATCTTGTCCCCGGCAAAGACCTTACCTTGCAGCGCGGCGAATGGCAGTATCTCTCGGTATTCCCGTGGGATGGCAAGTTGATCGGCGTGGACATTGAGGGGGCGTATTACTCCCTGCACGGTGCAGAACTCGTGCCGGATTTTCCTCTTGGTGTCAGCAACGAGTTTGTAGAACCCACCGTTACCCTGCGTTGCCAGGCAGGCCATGGCATCGTTGTGCTGACCCGCGCCGATTAAAGGCACACATCCCGCACCGCTGCCATAGTATGGTTTATACAGTAAATCCCAGGGAAGGGAGGTGTAAGCCGTGCATGTAGTGGTGGTACGTTGTCCCCGCGCGCTGCGCTGGCTGCTCCGCGCAGCTTTCAAAGTGTAAAATATCCTATGCCTCTGCCCGTTGAGCAGGGGCTATTTTTTTACCCTGCCGCATATACATGCACAAGAATACCAAACGGAAAGGGGTAACCAGCATGGAACTGAAGGTGTTTAAGGACACCCTTGCAGCATACGGCGGGCGGTGGGAGACACGGCAGGAACTGCCGGTGGAAACGGAAATTTTGATCCCGGATTATCAGCCGGCTGTTTTTAAGATCGTCAAATGCCTGATGCAGCCGGTGGTGCTGCAAAACCGGGTAGCTAGCGGGCGTTGGCACTGCGAGGGGTATCTGCGCTGCACCGTGTATTATCAAAGCGACGAGCCCGGCTGCCGACTGTGCCGCACCGAGCAGAAATTTGCCTTTGAAAAATCGGTCGAGCTCCCGGACGCTGCCTTTGCCGAAGGCCCGGCCCAGGTCTGGGGCGAGCAGGAATACTGCAACTGCCGCGCCGTCAGTGAGCACCGCATCGACCTGCGCGGGGCGTACATCCTGTGTGCCGCGGCGCTGATGGTCAGGAATTGCGAGCTGCTGACCTCGCTGGCCGATTGCGGCATTGAGCAGCGCACACAAGAGCTATCCGGCCTGACCCGCGTGGCCGCCGAGGAAAAGGCCCTGACCAGTGAGATCAACCTGCCGCTGCCGGGCACAGGGGAGTCCATCCTGGATATCGACGGCAGCTTTACCCTGACCAGCCTGACCATGCAGACCGGGCAGGCCAGCTGCCAGGGCATTTTGCAGGTGCAAGTTTGCTGCCAGCCGTCGGAAAGCGAAGCGCTGGATGTCCGCACCAAAGAGATGACGGTTCAACAGACCGTCGACCTTCCCGGAGCAGCCGAGAGCGACCAGTGCATCGCCTGGGGCGAACTGCTGCACTGTACCCTGCGCACAGAGGATGGTGCGGCGGATGCAAGCCTATCGGTTACATGGAAACTGCACCTGGAACTGTGGCGGCTCGCTGCCCACACCGTGGTGGCGGACGCCTACTCGACCCTTTGCCAGGCACAGACCGTGCAGACCGTCTGCAAGCTGCTGCAAAGGACCACCGACCTGAACGGCCATCTGTCCGTGACCGTAGAGGATGACCTGCCCACGCCCGACGCCGAAGTGCGCGGCTGCTTTGTCACGCTGGAAGCGCCGGTGCAGATTCCTGAGGAAGCAGCCAGCAAAGAAAAAGCAGGAGAGACCCGCTGGGAACTGCAGGGCAAAGGCACGGCCCATGTGTTGTGTGCCGACAGCCGCGGCGAACTGACCTGTTACGATAAAGCTTTTACCTGGCAGCCGGAAGGCAGCTGGCAGGGAAGTCCCGGCGATGCTTACCCCTGCCTGCATGCCGATGTGACCCGTCTGACCAGCGGCAAAAGCGGTACGCGGCTGCGCGTAGAAATTGAGCTGAGCATAACCGGCTCCATGCTGCAGGCCCAGGCCCAGCAGGCTTTAAGTGAGGTGGATCTGGGAGAAGAATTTACCGATGGCACAGATGGCTCGGTGCTGTACCTGTACTATGCGCAGGAAGGGGAGCGCATCTTTGATATTGCCAAGCGCTACCACGCCCGCGCCAAAGACTTGGCCGCCGCCAACCACTTGGAGACCGGCGGCACCGCACCCCAGGACCTGACCACCGAGAGCACCTGCCTGCTGATTCCCGCCGCTTTGTAAAGGAGGAAACACCGTGACGCAAGAACAAATCTACCAGAATATTGCGCGCCGGACCGGCGGCGATATTTATATTGGCGTGGTGGGGCCGGTGCGCACAGGCAAAAGCACCTTTATTAAGCGCTTCTCCGAGCTGCTTTTGCTGCCGCATATCCAAAACGAAGCCCAGCGTGCCCGCGCCAACGATGAACTGCCCCAAAGCGCCGCAGGCCGCACCATCATGACCACCGAGCCGAAGTTCATCCCGGAGAAGGCAGTCAATATCGAGCTTTCCGGCGGCGGCAGCTTCCGGGCACGGCTTATCGACTGCGTGGGCTACATGGTGGACGGTGCCCTCGGCCATGAGGAACAGGACGCCCCCCGCCTGGTGAAAAGCCCCTGGTTTGACCACGAGGTGCCCTTTGACCTGGCGGCCGAGACCGGCACACGGCGCGTTATCCGTGAGCATGCAACCGTGGGCGTCGTTGTCACCACCGACGGCAGCGTGGCCGACCTGCCGCGGGAAAACTACTGCGAGGCCGAGCGCCGCATCATCGCCGAACTGGAGGCCATCGGTAAGCCCTACGTCATTTTGCTGAACTGTACTGACCCGGACAGTGATGCCGCCCACCAGCTGGCCGCCCAATTGCAGGATACCTACCAGCGGGCGGTCGTGCCCATCAACTGCGTAGCAATGACTGCCGAAGCGCTGGACGGCATTTTGCAGCGGCTTTTGTATGAGTTCCCGATTCGAGAAATCGCCGTGCAGATGCCCAGTTGGGTCATGATGCTGGAACCAGGCCATTGGCTGCAAAGCGCCGTATACACTGCCATGCTGAAATTTGCCGGCTCTGTGCACAAAATGGCCGATATTGCAGGCAAAAATCTGCCGTTGGAATGTGAGTACATCACCAAAACCATACTGACCGGCATGGACCTTGCCAGTGGTTCGGTGCACATTACGGCAATGATTGCGCCTGATATTTTTTACAAAATTTTGGGTGAGCAGACCGGGCTTTCCATCGTGGATGAAGCCAGCCTACTGCCCTGTGTGGTCAGCCTGGCCAAGGCAAAGCGCGCCTACGATAAGATCAAATCGGCCCTTGACCAGGTGGAAGCCACCGGTTACGGCATTGTGATGCCGGGTATCGAAGAGCTGACGCTGGAAGAGCCGGAGATCGTGCGCCAGGGCGGGCAGTACGGCGTGCGGCTCTCCGCCAGCGCACCCAGTTTGCACATTATGCGGGCCAACATCCACACTGAACTTTCCCCCACGGTGGGCAGTGAGCAGCAGGGGGAAGAACTCATCAAGAGCCTGCTGGCAGATTTCGAGACCGACCCCGGCAAACTGTGGAACACTAACATCTTTGGCAAAAGCCTGAACGAATTGGTCAGCGAGGGAGTGCAGGCCAAGCTGCTGCATATGCCGCAGGAGGCCCGCAGCCGCCTGCAATCTACGCTGGAACGCATTATCAATGAGGGCTGCGACGGCCTGATCTGCATCCTGTTGTAAAGGGGGCCTTACCGTGAAGCACCTGACCCGGCAGGAAAAGAAATGCCAGAAAGAGCGCCGCGCCCTGATGGCCGAGCTGGACGCAGCTACGCAAGCCCTGCGTGCTAACGAGAAAGCTTTTCAAGAAGCGCTGGACCCTTTTGTAATTGAGCAGCTAACCTACCAACATGCGGCCCTGCGATGCCGCAGCCGTGTGCTGCTGCGCTTATTGCGGAAGGAGGATGCCCCGTGCCGCTGACAGGCACTTTGTGGCCCTGGGCGGTCGGCGCGGTATGCCTGCTGTTGGTTTTGCGGTGCGCCGCCCGCCAGCGGCACCCGGTACTGGCTGTGCTGGCCGGGGCCGTCTGCGGGCTGGGGGTGCTGGCTGTGATGGCGCTGCTGGAACCTGTCAGCGGCATTGCACTGCCGCTGAACCGCTATACGGCCTTTGTGTCGGCTGTGCTGGGCGTGCCCGGGGTGGTTTTATTGCTGCTTTTACAGCTGATATTATAAAAAATCTTGCCAATTGCTGTGCAATATGCTATAATATCCCAGAAACGAGTGGAACATACGGCGGCGGGACAGTTCGCAAGAACTGCCTGAGGAAAGTCCGGGCTTCACAGAGGCATAGCAACTGCTAACGGCAGCCGGGGGCGACCCCAGGGATAGTGCAACAGAAAGAAACCGCCGTGCTTTGCACGGTAAGGATGGAAAGGCGAGGTAAGAGCTCACCAGCGCACTGGCGACTTTGCGGCTATGTAAACCCTGCTTGAAGCAACATCCGTATGGGACATTATGCGGAGCCTCGCGCGTCCCGGTGATGGCGTGAGCCTTACGGCAACGTAAGGCCAAGATAGATCGTCGTTTGATACAGAACCCGGCTTACGGTCCAGTCGTTTTCTTAAACAATTTCTGCACAGCGGTTCATATAACTGCTGTGCAGTTTTTGTTTGTAGGAAACACCACATTACAATCACATCCGAAATCAACGGCAGAGCTTGCACCCGGCACCACCTGACAGCAGGCAGAAAAAAGCCCCGCGCTTGACACAGGGGAAGCAGATAGCTATAATAAAGACATAACATGCTATTTCGCTAAATCAAAGTTTAGCGAAATAAAGGGAGGGGCAAACAGGGAAAATGAGCAGTTATATCGATGTGGTCCACCCGGACCGCCATGCGCCGTATTTGGATATACCCAATGATGTGGTGGAATACCTGCATTATCTGGACTTTGTAAAGATGCGGTCACCGCGCACCATCAACGCATACTATCTCGATTTGCGCGGCTTCTTCCGTTTTATGATGGCGATGCAATGGTCGCGTGTGCCGCGGGATACGCCGCTGGAAGAAATAAACTTAAAGGATATCTCAACCGAGGATATAAAAAAGATCACCAAGCGGGACATCTTTTCCTATTTGGACTATGTGCGCAGCACGGACGCCAACGGCGGCAAAGCCCGTGCCCGCAAGCTGAGCGCTCTAAAAGGCTTTTTCTCCTATCTGGTGACCCAGGTGAATAAACTGCAGGAAAATCCCACCGAGGGAATCAGTCTCGGCTCACCAAAAAAGGCCCTGCCTAAGTACCTGACTGCCGCGGAAAGCATAGACTTGTTAAAAAATATACAAAGTGACTTCTATGAGCGCGACTTCTGCATGATTACCCTGTTTTTAAACTGCGGCATGCGGCTGACAGAACTGGTGACCATCAACATGGGCGATTTCAAGCAGGATACCATCCGCATCACCGGCAAAGGCAACAAAGAGCGGCTTGTCTACCTGAACGATGCCTGCCTGGAAGCGCTGGACCATTATAAAAAGGCCCGTGCAGCGCTGCCGAACCTGCCGGCAGATGAACGGGCCTTATTCGTCTCCAAGCGCACCGGCAAGCGGCTGACGGCGCGCCGCGTGGAACAGATCGTGGCGCGTTGCCTGCAAAGCGCAGGCTTAAGCGGACGAGGTTTTTCGCCCCACAAGCTGCGCCACACGGCGGCAACGCTGATGTATCAGGGCGGTGTGGATATGTTGGCGCTGAAAGAAATTTTGGGCCACGAGAGTGTTTCCACCACGCAGATCTACACCCACATCAACCAGGAGCGCCTGCGCGCCGCGGTGAAAGCCTCTCCTCTTGCGGATCAAGGTTATATCGCGGAAAGCAAGCCCTCACAGCAGGACTCCGGCGAGGAAGACTGACAGCCAGCCGTTGGCCAGATTGACCGTTCCGGCCAGCAGCAGGCAAAACAGAAAGCGTATTGTCAGCCGCCGAAAAGCCCCCGCCAACTGCCCACGGGCGGCCCCGCCCGAAAAGACGCACTGGAACAACCCGTTGCTTATCGCTGCGCTGTAGCCGGATAGCCACAGCCCTGCAAACAGTACACTCAGATTGGACAGGCTGCTCAGCAGCCAGTAGCAGACAAGGCCCCGGCTCTCCCCTGCAGCCAGTACGCAGGCAGCGCATAAGCCGAGAAAGCCACCGCGCAAAAAGAATAAAATCGGGAAAAAGAAACATCCCAAGGCCGAAAAACTGCACAGATACAGCGCGGCCAACTGCAAAAAGGCAGCGGAAAACTGCCACTGCCATACAGAGAAAACCGTGCTGTAGCTGCTTTTAGACAGGTAGTAAGCCGCCAGCTGACTGCCTGACTCCCAGGCTCCGGTTCGCCCCAGCCAAATGCCTGGCAGGTAGCCCAGCAAAAACAGACAGGCGCAGCCCAAGGGCAAATAAGGCAGCCTGCCCACCGCGTTTGCTGGGGCCTGCGTCACTCGCGACGCTGGCTGGCGCGGCCAGAACATCCGGGCACGGACAGCGGGGCGCGTAGGTTGTGCCGTGCGCATCAGTGCCCCTCCTTAATGGCGGAGAGCGCACCGCCTAAAGTGCCGCCTAACAGCAGAGCCAGCGGCAGCATGGTGTCGCTACGTGTCCAGCTGGGCACACCATGTACAAGAAACGCCGCGGCCAGCAGGCAAAGTGCATAAAAGGCCCCGCAAATTAACCCGCATACAAACCGCTGCCGCCCGATTTTACCCGCCAGCAAAAAGCCGGAAACCGCAGCCCCGGCTGATGCTGCCAGGCAGGCCATCGGTTGCACCAGATGCAGCGGCAGCGGCGTATGCGTCAAGAGAAATGCAGCCAGCGCCAACAGCAAAAGGCATAGCCCGACCCCCGCCGCAAAAACCTGCACCAGCATCCAGGCTGGCGCATTTTGTCCGCGCGGACGGCTGCGGCGTCTGGGCAGATTGGAAGAAATACTTTTAGCCATAATAAAACGCCCCCTTGCACAGTAAACACTATGCAAGGGGGCGTTTTGGTATGCCGTTGGGCAAAATTACTTCTTAGCAGGGGTGGTGTCCTTGCCGCCCATGTCCAGCTTCTCCACGCTGGCAATGGCAGTGCGGCGGAAGCGAATCTTGGTGCGGTCACTGCCGGTCTCCAGAACGATGGTGTCGTCCTTCTCGGAGATGGCACAGACGATGCCGACGATACCGCCGATGGTAGAAACCTTATCGCCGATTTCGATGGAGCTGCGCATAGCGGCGTCCTTCTTGTCCTGGCGCTTCTGCGGCAGATAGATCAGAATGAACATGAAGACGATGATCAGGATCATCGGCAGCAGCGTAAACAGGGTCTCGGTCATGCTGGTGGAACCAGTGGCACTCAAAAACTGAATCATAGCGGGTATACTCCTTAAAATAAACGATTTCTTCTATTATATCGAACTTTGCGGCACAGCGCAAGCGTTTACGAAAAAATATCAGATGCGGGTGTCAAGTTTATGCACATAGGTGTCGTGGAACTGCTGGAAAGTGCCGTTGTCCAGCGCCTCGCGGATGCGTTCCATCAGGTGGTTGTAGAAATACAGGTTGTGCATAACAGCCAAGCGCATGCCCAGCATCTCATCGGCCTTCTGCAGATGGCGTATGTAGGCGCGGGAAAAGTTGCGGCAGACCGGGCAATCGCAATGCGGATCGATGGGAGATTCGTCGCGCTCGTACTTCAGGTTCTTGATGTTAATGATGCCGTCCCAGGTGAACAGGTGGCCGTGGCGGGCATTGCGGCTGGGCATGACACAGTCGAACAGGTCAACACCGCGGTAAACGCCCTCGATGATGTTGCCGGGGGTGCCGACACCCATCAGGTAACGGATCTTGTTCTTGGGGGCAAAGGGCTCTACGGCAGAGATGATGTCGTACATGACCTCGGCAGGTTCGCCCACGGCCAGTCCTCCGATAGCATAGCCATCCAGATTGTATTCAGCGATTTGCTTCATGTGTTCTACACGCAGGTCGGCAAAGGTACAGCCCTGGTTGATACCGAACAGCAGCTGATCGGGGTTGACAGCCTTTTCCTCATGCTTCAGGCGGGCCATCTCATCCTTGCAGCGCAGCAGCCAGCGAGCCGTGCGGGCGCAGCTGTTTTTGGCGTACTCGTAGGTGGCGGGGTTCTCCACGCACTCGTCAAAGGCCATGGCGATGGTAGAACCCAGGTTGGCCTGGATCTGCATGCTCTGCTCCGGCCCCATAAAAATGCGGTGACCGTCCAGGTGGGAGTTGAAGGTGACGCCCTCCTCGGTGATCTGGCGCAGCTTGGCCAGGCTGAACACTTGGAACCCACCGCTGTCGGTCAGGATGGGACCGTCCCACTTAGTGAATTTGTGCAGACCGCCCATCTCGGCCACCAGCTTGTCACCGGGGCGCAGATGCAGATGGTAGGTGTTGCACAGCATGACCTGGGCACGGATGTCTTTCAGATCCAGCGCCGACAGACCGCCTTTGATGGCGGCGGCGGTGGCAACGTTCTGGAATGCGGGGGTCTGCACGGTGCCGTGCACCGTAGTAAATTCGCCGCGACGGGCGGCACCTTCCTGTTTGATAAGGCGGTAAGGCATGTTGGCAGCTCCTTTATTGATTGATGAAAATATCCTTATTTAATAAACATCGCATCACCAAAGCTGAAGAAGCGATACTTTTCCTCGACAGCGACCTTATAGGCGGCCATGGTCTTGTCATAACCGTAGAACGCGGAGATCAGCATGATCAGGGTGCTTTCCGGGAGGTGGAAATTGGTGATGAGACCGTCGATGGCTTTCAGCTCGATGCCGGGATAGATGAAGATGCTGGTGTTGCCGCTGCAAGGTACGATCTTGCCGTACTTGGCCCAGACGGATTCCAGCGTGCGGCAGCTGGTGGTGCCCACGGCGATAACGCGGTGGCCAGCGGCGCGGGTGTCGTTGATGAGCTGGGCGGTCTCCTCGCTGACAGAGTACCACTCGCTGTGCATCTGGTGATCCTCGATGGATTCCTCGTTGACCGGGCGGAAGGTGCCCAGGCCGACATGCAACGTAACCTCGGCAATGTTAACGCCCATCGCACGGATGGTGTCCATCAGCTGCGGGGTGAAGTGCAGGCCGGCCGTGGGGGCGGCGGCGCTGCCCAGCTCCTTGGCGTAAACGGTCTGGTATTGGCTCTGGTCCTCCAGCTGTTTGGTGATGTAGGGCGGCAGCGGCATCTTGCCGAACTCGTCCAGCTTCTCATACAGCGTTTCGGTGTCATAGGTAAAGGTAACATATTTGTTGCCGTCTGGCAAAGTCTCATCCACCACAGCCGTCAGGCTGCCGTCGCCGAACTCCACCTTAGTGCCCGCCTGCATCCGCTTGCCGGGGCGGGCCAGGCACTCCCAGGTGTCCCCTTTCACCTGGCGCAGCAGCAGTAGTTCGCATACAGCACCGGTAGGAACCTTGGTGCCCATCAGACGGGCGGGCAGCACCTTGGAGTTGTTGACGACCAGCAGATCGCCTTTTTCCAGAAACTGGGGCAGATCATGAAAGACCGAGTGGACGATGCTGTCATTCTGGCGGTCCAGCACCATCAGGCGGGCCGCGTCGCGGGGGGCGGCAGGCTCCTGCGCAATCAGTTCTTTAGGTAAGTCGTACCAAAAATCTTTTTTCAGCATGGGTTTCTTCCTTTTTTCGTTGACAATCAGGGATAGGGATACTATAATAAAGCCAGCACAGAGGCGCGAAGTGCATCAGTAACCCGGTTTGAAGTCCCCTGCCAGGGGCATAAACTGGGTGAAAGGGTACTTCGCCGAAGGCGATGCGCGGCACGCATTGACCTGGGCTCGTAACCAAACAGGTGCGGGACTGTCACACCCTGAAAGGTGTGTTGCGCTGTGTGTATATGCAATATGATATTATATTGCATTTTGTGCCGGTTTTCAAGCCGGTTTTTTTATTATCTGTGCAAAATCGGAACAATTTATGCCGCTGCTGCATAGAAATCGGGAAAGGTATTGCGAAAGGAAGGGTTAGGAAAGATGAAACAGTACAATGTAGGCGTCATCGGTGCAACTGGCATGGTCGGCCAGCGTTTTATCACGTTGCTGGAAAACCACCCCTGGTTCCACCTGGCCGCCGTGGCTGCGAGTGCGCGCAGCGCCGGCAAAACGTATGAGGATGCAATCGGTGACCGCTGGCTGATGAAGATGCCGATGCCGGAATGTGCGAAGAAGCTCATCGTGCTGGATGCAGCCAATGTGGAGGAAGTTGCCTCCAAAGTTGATTTCGTGTTCTGCGCTGTCAACATGAAGAAAGAGGAAATCAAGGCCCTGGAAGAAGCTTACGCCAAAGCCGAGTGCCCGGTCGTTTCCAACAACAGCGCGCATCGTTTTACCCCGGATGTGCCCATGGTCGTGCCCGAAATCAATGCGGATCATATCGACATCATCCCTGCCCAGCGCAAGCGTCTGGGTACCAAGCGCGGCTTCGTAGCCGTCAAGTCCAACTGCAGCCTGCAGAGCTATGTGCCCGCCCTGCATCCCCTGCGCGGCTACGGTATCACTGACGTGCTGGTCTGCACCTACCAGGCCATCTCCGGTGCTGGCAAGACCTTTGAAACCTTCCCCGACATTCTGGATAACGTCATCCCCTACATTGGCGGTGAGGAAGAAAAGAGCGAGCAGGAACCCCTGAAGCTGTGGGGCCACATCGAGGGTGACAAGATCGTCTCCGCCGATGCTCCGCGCTTTACCGCCCAGTGCCTGCGCGTGCCGGTTTCTGATGGCCACATGGGTGCCGTGTTCGTACGCTTTGCCAACAAGCCCAGCAAGGAAGAGATCCTGAAAGCCTGGAAGGAATTCCATGGCCCTGCCCAGGACCTGAATCTGCCCAGTGCCCCGAAGCAGTTCCTGCATTATTTTGAGGAAAACGACCGCCCGCAGCCCAAGCTGGATCGCATGCTGGAAAACGGCATGGCTGTCAGCATCGGCCGCCTGCGCGAGGATAACCAGTACGATTACAAGTTCGTCTGCCTGTCCCACAACACCCTGCGCGGCGCTGCTGGCGGTGCTGTACTGCTGGCGGAACTACTGGCTGCCAAGGGCTATTTTGACTGATCCGCTGCCCTGCCCGGCGCAGAAACCTGCGCTACTTTAAAAGAAGGAGCATTCCCTATGAAGAAGCCTGTTTTTACCGGCGCTGCGGTTGCCATTATCACCCCGATGAACGCCGATGGCAGCGTAAACTTTGAAGAACTGGGCCGCATCATTGATGACCAGATCGCCCATGGCACCGATGCCATCGTCATCTGCGGTACCACTGGCGAGTCCCCGACGCTGTCCGATGAGGAGCATACCGCCTGCATCCGCTATGCGGTCAAGCAGGCCGCAGGCCGCGTGCCGGTGATTGCGGGCACGGGTTCCAACGATACCAAGTATGCCATCTGGCTGTCCCAGCAGGCCCAGGCCGACGGTGCCGATGCCCTGCTGCTGGTCACCCCGTACTACAACAAGACCAGCCAGGCGGGCCTGGTGGCCCATTACACGGCCATTGCCAACGCTGTGAATCTGCCCTGCATCCTGTACAATGTGCCCAGCCGTACCGGCTGCAACCTGACACCGGCCAGCCTGGCCCAGCTTGCCAAGCTGCCCAACATTAACGCCGTCAAGGAGGCCAGCGGCAACATCAGCCAGGTAGCTGAGATCGCTGCCGCCTGCGGTACGGAGCTGAACATCTACTCCGGCAACGACGACCAGATCGTCCCGCTGCTGGCTTTGGGCGGCAAGGGCGTCATCAGTGTGCTGTCCAACGTGGCACCCCAGTATACTCACGACATCTGCGCCAAGTGGTTCGCCGGTGAAACGCAGGAAAGCCTGCAGATGCAACTGAAAGCCCTGCCCTTGTGCAAGGCCCTGTTTGCCGACGTTAACCCTATCCCCGCAAAGTGGGCGATGAACCGCCTGGGCTGGCAGGCCGGTGCTTGCCGCCTGCCTTTGGTCGAGCCTTCTGCTGCGGTGCAGGATCAGCTGGAGACCGCCATGCGGGATTTCGGCCTGCTGTAAATCATGCTGACCGGCCCGTGGCAACCTGCTGCGGGCCTTTTTTGAAAGGAAACAGAAAATGACGGATATTGTGATACAGGGAATCTACGGCCGCATGGGCCATGCGCTGATCGAAAAAATTGCAGCCCGCCAGGATTGCCGCGTGGTGGCCGGTGTGGACCGTGAGGCTGGTAAGGTCGGCGATATCCCCGTTTATGCCGGGTTTGAGGGCCTGCCCAAGGTCGATGCCATCATCGACTTTTCTTCCCCCGCCGGTGCGGTGGCGGCGGTACAGTATGGTGCCGTCCATGGCGTGCCCTGCGTGATCTGCTCCACCGGCCTTTCCGCCGAGGACGAGACCGTGCTGGAGGATGCCAGCGCCAAAACGCCCATCTTCCGCAGCGCCAACATGTCGCTGGGCGTCAATGTGCTGATCGAGCTGGCCCGCCAGGCTACCCGCGTGCTGAGCGGCGAGTTTGACATTGAGATCGTCGAAAAGCACCATCACAATAAACTGGATGCCCCCAGCGGCACGGCCCTGATGATCGCCGATGCCATCAACGCCGAGGCTGGCAACAGCTATGAGTATGTCTACGACCGCTCTCAGGTGCGCCAGAAGCGCGGCGCGAAGGAGTTGGGTATCAGCTCGGTGCGTGGCGGCGGCATTGTGGGTGAGCACGATGTGCTGTTCTGCGGCCCCGAGGAAGTGCTGACCCTGAGCCACAGTGCAGGCAGCCGCGGCGTGTTTGCCGATGGCGCTGTGCAGGCGGCCCTCTACGTGGCAGGCCGAGAGCCCGGCTACTACACGATGACCGACCTTTTGCGGGGCAAGCTGCCATGCGTTTGAGAAACAATGAAATTGCAGCCTGCCTGGTGATTGCCCTGGGCGTTGGCAGCGTACTGACAGGAGCGCTGCTGCAGGAGATCAGCACCGGCAAGACCGCACAACAGCCGGAATCGGTGGCAGCCGCCGCCTATGTAGAGCCGACCCCGGCACCGGAAACTACCCCGGAGCCTATGCCAACCGTGGAGACCGTGCGGTTTTCCGCCACCGGCGACGACCTGATCCACGACGGCATCTTTTTGCAGGCGAAAAATCGCGGCACCGATGGCTACTATGATTTTTCCTATGCGTATGAAAATATGAGGGACTTCTACACCCAGTTTGACGTAAATTGGCTGAACCAGGAAACGCTGGTCAATGATGCCTTTGATCCCAGCGGCTACCCGATGTTCTCAACGCCGGGAGATATTACAGATGCACTGTATGACATTGGCTTCCGGGTGTTCAGCCTGTCCAACAACCACAGCTACGATAAAGGTGCGGCGGGCATTGATGCCTCCCGCGAGCATTGGGCCGCGATGCCCGATGACGTGGTTTCGATGGGGTTCTACAACCTGGAAACCTATGACGACTACGTGTACCAGACGGTGAATGGCATCACCTTCGGCTACCTTTCCTACACCGAACATACCAACGGCCTGCCGACGCCCAGCAGTGCGACCTATGGCGTTGTGTATTTGAGCGACCTGGATATCATTGAACAGCAGATTGCCGCCATGCGCCCCAATTGCGATGTGCTGGTGGTCAGCTGTCATTGGGGTGTAGAGGGCAGCCATGATGTGGAAGACTCCCAGCGGCAGATGGCTCAATGGCTGGCTGACCATGACGTGGATCTTATCATCGGTACCCATCCCCATGTGACCCAGACAGCCGAATGGCTGACCGGCGCAGAAGGTCATACCAGTTTTGTGGCTTACAGCCTGGGCAATTTCCTGAATGCACAGTCCAGCCCGGACAATATGATCGGCGCGGTATTGGACATCACCTTCCAGAAGACCACCCAGTCGGACGGCAGCAGCGCCGTGGAGATGCAGGACCCGAAACTGCATTGCGTGATAAGCCAGTACGAAGACGGGTGGAAAAACATCCGCGAGTATCCCTACTCTGCCTATACCGATGAATTGGGCGCGGCGCATGGAAACTTCACGCTCACCCGTGAATACATCGAAAGCGTATTGTATGGCTCTATCGACGAGCAATTTGTTACATTAGATTGATGAAAGGATGACGGTTTATGTACGGTGTCAGCAAGATCAGCAGTGAGCAGAATATCATGCTCACGACTTTCCCCGGTGCGCAGTACAGCGCACAAAGCTTGGCGGAACACCTGGACGTGTTTGCCAAGGCCGGTATCGTGGTGGATATGATCTGCCAGAGTGCGCCCCGCGGCACGGCGGTAGATTTCAGCTTTACTACCAGTTATGATAACTTTGCCGCCGTGATGAAAGCCCTGCCCGCAGCAGCCAAGGCCAATCCCCCGCTGGTTTCCGGCGGCTACAGCAAGATCAACCTGTTTGGTGAGGAGATGGTCACCAGCTGTGGCGTGGCTGCCCGCGCACTGGCTGCCCTGGCCGGTGCCAACATCGAGATCGTGCTGATCACGACCAGCGACCTGGACATCTCGCTGCTGATCCGCCAGCAGGACGAGGATGCCGCCCTGGAAGCCCTGCACAAGGCTTTCGAGGTCTGATTTATAGCCTAACACAACAAAGCGCCCGCGTTCTGTTTTTACCCGGAACGCGGGCGTTTTGCTATACTTAACAGTTGGAGATCTGCTCCCGTATCTGGCACAGCGCCCCTTTTTCCAACCGGCTCACCTGGGCCTGGCTGATGCCGATTTCCTTAGCTACCTCGGTTTGCGTTTTGCCGCCCAGGTAGCGCAGTGCGATGATGCGACGCTCCCGCGGGGACAATGCCCGCACCGTATCACGGAACATCATATCGCTGATCCAGCTTTCCTCGCTGGTTTTATCCCGCAGCTGGTCCATGACCGAAAAGCTGTCCTCACCGTCGGAAAAGACCGGCTCGTACAAGCTGGTGGGTGCCACGGCGGATTCCAGCGCCATGGCGACATTCTCCGGCGAGGACCCGACCTGGGCGGCGATTTCCGATATTTTCGGTTCGCGGCCATCCCGCATCTGCAGTTCTTCCCGCGCCTGCATCGAGTGGTAGGCCAGGTCACGGATGGAGCGACTGACCCGCACGGCGTTATTGTCCCGCAGATAGCGCTTGACCTCGCCGCAGATCATCGGCACGCCGTAGGTGGAAAACCGTACCTTCTGGCTGGGGTCAAAGTTGTCGATGGCCTTGATAAGCCCGATGCACCCCACCTGAAACAGATCATCCAGGTTCTCGCCCCGGCTTGCAAATTTCTGCACCACACTAAGCACCAGACGCAGGTTCCCCTGGATCATCTGCTGCCGGGCGTCCTGGTCGCCATTATGGGCCGCTTCGATCAGGCGGGTTTTTTCCGCTTCGCTCAAAACCGGAAGCTGTGAGGTATCCATCCCGCAAAGTTCCACTTTCCGTGCCGCCATGGCCGATTCCCCTTCCTGCTGTTGCTTACAAAGCAGTATGGGCTGCAAAGTACACACGCAAACAAACTGGAAAAATCTGCACATGTCCTTTTCCCGGGGCATAGCATGGGATTAAAGGGAGGGCTTGGTATGGTGGATCTTTTATGGTTTGTGTTAACGCTGATTTTGTTGGCGGCGGAAACAGTGGTGCTGGTATTGCTGCTGGTGCTGCGGTGGAAAACGCCGCGCACCGATACCCGCGAGACGCGCACCGAATATTTGCAGCCCAATTATAATGAGGTGGCAGGTTTCCGGCTGGCGGCTTACCCGGACAATGAAATCATCATCCCCCAGCGCTGCTGGCTGATCGAAAGTGAGGTGGCCGAGTTGGACTTTGTCATTGTGCCGGGCCGCGCCATGAGCCTGCGGGTCGCCCGAAGCGGCACCATGCGGGAGCCGACCAACCTGACCGTCAACGGCTACGAACGAACCGAGAAATATGAGATCGACGGTCTGACGGTGACGCAGAAGCAGAACACCGGGCGTTATACTTCGATCAGCTGGACGCGGGATGGATTCGACTATATTCTTTATTCGCAAAAGCCGGAGATGAACATGGTCAGTGGGCTGGCAGTGCCGTTCATCACCAACACGCGGGCCGAGGAAACGTGGCGGCTTTAGCTGACGGCTTCCAGTTCTCGCCGCAGGCGGCGGATGATGCGCTTTTCCAGCCGGGAAATGTAACTTTGGGAGATGCCCAGCTGGTCGGCTACCTCTTTTTGGGTGTGCTCAGTCTCACGGTTCAAGCCAAAGCGCAGCTCCATAATGCGCCGTTCCCGGGGTGTCAGCCGGGCCACCGCCCGGTGCAGGGCGGCATGCTCGGCGCTGCGCTCCAGTTCCTCGCCCACTTGGGGCTGGTCGCTGGTAAGCACATCCATCAGCAAAAGTTCGTTGCCGTCGTTGTCGGTGTTCAGCGGCTCGTCGATGCTGGCATCCTGGCGGCGGTTGGAACTTTTGCGCAGGTACATTAAAATTTCATTCTCGATGCATCGGCTGGCGTAGGTCGCCAGCTTGATGTTTTTGGTGGGTTCAAAGGTATTCACGGCCTTGATAAGCCCGATGGTGCCGATGGAGATCATGTCCTCGATGCCCGCAGACGGTGTCTCAAACTTTTTGGCAATGTACACGACCAGCCGCAAGTTGTGGGTGATGAGCAGGTCACGGGCCTCGGTGCTGCCGTGGCTTAAAGCCTCCAACGCCTGCCGCTCCTGCTGAGGGTCCAGCGGGGCCGGCAAAGTGTCGGCCCCGTTGATGTAATGCAGCTCCCGCACAGGGACTAAGTGTAAAAGCAATGCGTAAAGTGTCTGGCTGAGTTTCATGGTTCGTACCGCCCTTCGTAGTAGATTTTATAAAAAATCGCTGCCATACAAAGCCTCATATTGGGGATCACCGAAAGATTCCGGCGCAAATGCAATGGCAGTACGCCCCAGCTGCAGCACGCCGGTCTTGGTGATAAGCCCGATATTGCGCACCGCAAAGCCGGGCAGCAGGCTGCGCTGGGCGGCGGTGCTGCAAGGAATCAGCCGCAGCTGCGCCCCGGCGGGCGGGTCGGTCTTATCACCCCCGGCGAACCAGCCGGCCAAAAACTGCCGAACCTCTGGCGGCAGACGGGAGCCTGCATCGGTGAGGCTGACCACCAGCACCGGCATACAGGTGATGGGGTCGGTCAGGTGGCAGCCGGTATCCAGCATAGCCCGCAGGTGAATGCAGGTACCGCAAAGTTCAAACTCCAGTCCGACGGTCTCCTGTTTAGCGGGTCGGCGGCGGAAAAAACGCAGCCCCACTTCAACAGCCCCGCAGCACAGCCCGGAAAGCCCCAATAGCAGCAGCGGCGATACCCGCAGATAGACCGCGAGGTTACCCGTCTGCAGCAGTGTGGTGCCCGTTTGGAAAATAATCAAAACCACCAACCCCGCCAGCAAAATATTCAGCGCAGCATACCAGCAGGCTGCCGCCAGCAGTCGCAGCTTATCCCGCCAGCCGAAGGTCAAGGCGGCAATGGCAAGGGCAGTAGCCAGCTTATACATAATTTGCACAGGGTACGAAAGTTCCGGTGCAAACAGAATCAAGGCCGAAACCGCCGCGCAGACGCTGCCCGTCAGCATCCGGGCAAAGGCAGCCCGCTGGCCGGTTAGCACCCCGGCAGCTTGCAGCAGTAAGTAGGCCACCAGAAAATTGACAAGGAGCAGCACATCCAGATAGATGACGGTCTTTATGGTGCATCCCTCCTTCTGCGGCGTTTTCCAGTATATGCGCCGTGGGTGGTGAAAATGCGCAGACCATGAAACACACAAAAAAGCGACCTGCTGTACCGAAATACAGCAGGCCGCTGAAAAGCAGCTTATGCAGTTTTACTTGGAAGCACAGGTGGAGCAGGATGCACAGCTGGCACAATCGGGATGTTCCTCAGCCCAGATGCGGTCAGCAGACGGGGTCCACTGGTCGGCGTAGGGCTTGCAGCGGCGGAAGACATCGCTGGTGGATTCCGGCTGCTGCATATCGGTGCTATGGGCGCCGCTGCGTTTGACCATCTCGCCCAGCAGCTCGGGGTTTTCCAGCATCGGGCAGGGACGCAGATGGTTGTGGTTGAAAGGCTGGCCCTTGTGATATTCCTTGAACAGGGGCTGCTGCAGGCACTCCAGCAGGCTCTTGTCGTGGATGTTGGCGTTGGAGTAGTGGATAAAGACGCAGGGCTCCACATCGCCGGCCGGGTTGATGTGGGCGTACTGGCGGCCGCCGGCAATGCAGCCGTCGATGTACTCGCCATCGTTCTGGAAGTCGATGCAGAAGATGGGCTTGCCGCCGGTGTAGCCGCGGATCTCGCGTACACGGTGGATCATATATTCACGTTGCTCGGCGTTCAGCATCAGGTTGACGTTGGCACCGTCACCGATGGGCATGTAGTGGAAGTACCAGTTGAAGCGCACACCGTGGCTGATCAGCATATCCATGAATTCATCACTGGTAACAGCCTTGTAGTTGGCGCTGGTGTAGCAGATGGAAGTACCGAACAGCAGGCCATTCTCCTTCATCAGATCCATGGCATGCATGACGCGGTCGTAAACACCGGCACCACGGCGATCATCGGTAGCATCACCGATGCCCTCAATGGAGATGAAGAAGGCCATGTTGCCCAGCTGCTTGACGCGGTCGCAGAAGGCCTGGTCAATCAGGGTGCCATTGGTGAACAGGTGGAAGACCGAGCTCTGGTGCTTCTCAGCCAGCTTGAACAGATCCTCCTTGCGGCAGGTGGGCTCGCCGCCGGTGCACATGTACCAGTGGATGCCCAGTTCCTCGCCCTCAGTGACGATACGGTCCATGTCCTCAAAGCTCAGGTTCAGGCGGTTGCCGTACTCGGCAGCCCAGCAACCTTTGCAGTGCAGGTTGCAGGCGGAGGTGGGGTCAAACAGCAGGATCCACGGCATGTTGCAATCGTACTTTTCGCGCAGTTCCATGACGTAGTTATAACCAGCGAACATACCCTCGTACACCAGGTTCAGGGCGTTCATTTTCAGGATGTGGGGGTCGATCTCATTAATGGCGCGGTAGGCATACTGCATCCACTTGCTGTTGGGGTCGGATACGAAAGCACGGACGGCGTCCCAGTTGGCGTCGGGATAACGTTTTGCCAGCAAGGGCTGTGCCAGGTTGACCAGCTTAACAGCCTGCTCGGCCATATTTTCAGGGCCCTTGCCACGGACGGCGTTGATGGTAGTGTCGATGGCAACGCTGAACGCTGCACGCTGTGCCGCATGGACCACTTTATTCATTGCCATAATCGTCTGCTCCTTTTAACTCTTGATTGTGCAACCATTTTATGCCTTTTTTCGTGCTATTGTACATGGGCAAATGCCGTTTTTTGTGCAATTGAAAGCGGCGGACATGCGCAAAAAAGCGCGAAACTGAACAAATTTGAAAAAATGTCCTAACGAATTTAGCGCTAAATTTCGGGAAAATAATCCATATAAGCCCCCGGAAAATTTGCAAATTGCAGGCACATTATGCTATAATAACGTTGTACGATTCTATTTCGCTGTAAGGAGTATTTGCCATGCCGCGTTCAAATCAGACAAAGCGCCTGCTGGCCCAGAGCCTGATGGATTTGATGACAACCATCCCGCTGGAAAAGATCTCGGTCAACGATATTGTAGACCACGCCGGGGTCGGGCGTAATACCTTTTACTATCATTTTGAGGATAAGTACGATTTGGTGAACTGGTACTTCCAAAGCGGCGTGACCCAGTTTTTGGTGGAACGCTCGGCCTATGCCAGCTGGAATGCCCTGCTGGAAGCTGTGGAAGATTACCTGCTGGAAAATAAAGTGTTTTACTGCAACGCACTGGCCTATACCGGGCAGAACAGCTTGCAGCAGTACATATTTGATTACCTTTCCTCCATCTTTATGCAGCGCGCTAAAGAGCTGCGCCCCGGCATTGGTGCTGATGAAAACCTGTTGGTGGGCCGTTTTTTTGCCGGTGCCCTGATGGGCATTTTGCAGCCGTGGGTGCTGGGCGGCATGAAAACCAACACGACCCGTCCATCCCAGGCAGTGCCGCTGCTCTCTGTCGATGAGTTGGGGCTGATCCTGCGCGGTGAGCTGGGCGAAACGCATGAACCAGGCAAACTGCCCCAGTGATTTGGATGACTTAGAGGTAGCCCTTACAAGCATAACAAAAAGCCGATTCCTTGTTTGTCGCATCGAGGCGATAAGGAATCGGCTTTTGTTATACATATCTTGCGGCTGTGGGGTTACTCTCCTGTGTGCAGCTGCAGCGGGAAGGTCTGCCCCTCCTGCAGGGCACTGCCCCACACGGTGTTATCAGAAATGCGATGGTTGAGGTAGGTAATGTCAGCGTCCCAATCCAGCAGCAGCACCGGTTTGCCGGTCTCAAGGCGGCCGGCCACGATGCCGCGGCGCAGAACCTCGCTCTTCTCCGGCGAAATACCGGGGCGGCGGGCATACATGCAAAGGCGGGCCTCCTGGGCTACGCTCTCCATCCAATCGTCCTGCAAAGCTTCCTCGGCACAGGTGTCATCCACCAGGACCGTCAGCATATACAGCATCTGCTTGGCTTTCAAAGCGCGTGCCGCATGGCAGACATCGGGGGTCAGCTCCGGGCTTTGCAGCAGCGGCAGCACCACTACATTGAGACATTCCGCCAGCTGGGCAACGCGATCCGGTGTCAGGGCTTCCGGCGCGGTCAGCACGCCGAACGCACACTTGGGGAACGCCTTTGCCAGGCTGGCAGCCTCGGAAGGGTCGCCCTCAGTGGCATCCAGCACCCAGACAAAGCTGCCCTTTTTCTCGGCGGCTGCTACCAGCGCCGGGAGGGCCGGGTCGCCGCAGTGGGCGGCCGTGATCCAGGAGAAGGGCTTTCCATCCACATCGGCCTGCTTCTTCATCTCGCTGGCACCGTAGATCAGCCCGCCAAAGCCCATGTTGACGCCGACCGTGCAAAGCCGATCCTCGTCCACAGTGTCCAGCAGGTTATGCACCAGGCTGTAGTAGCAGCTGTCGGTGCGCTGCAGGGCTTTTTGGGCGTAGGCAAAAAAGTCCTTCTGCTGCGGCCGTTTGGCCAGCGAAGAACACATATCTACGTAGTTGCGCAGCTGTCGGAATCCGCCGCGGCGGATGTCCCCCACCGCACGGTGGGCCAGTGTCATGGTAAAGCTGCGGGTTGCATTATAATCCAAGCTCAAAGCGGTTCACTCGCTTTCGTTTTTCTGTGCAGGGCACATTTTCTATATTTAAAAGTGTACCATGCCAGCGCACTGCAGCGCCATGGGCAAAAACATGCGTTTGTCCTATAAAGTGTCTAGTATTATTTCAATTCTACCACGGTCACGCCGTTTTCACCCTCGCCATAGCGGCCGGGGCGGAAACTTTTGACTGCCTTGTGGGTGCGCAGGTGCTTTTGGATGGCAGTGCGCAGTGCACCAGTGCCGTTGCCGTGGATGATGTACAATGTCTGCTGGCCGCGCAGCATGCCGCTGTCCAGGAACTTATCCACCTCGGCCAAAGCTTCATCCACGGTGTAGCCCAGCAGGTTGATCTCCATGCTGGCCTTGCGGGATTTATCCAGCTGCACGCGGGTGCTGGAACGGCGCGGCTCGCGGGCCGGGCACTTGTCCATTTTGTCCGGGGCGCACAGACCGGAGAGAGGCACCTTCGTTTTCATGATGCCGGCACGTACTTCTACCATGCCGTTGCGGTCAGGCCGGGCGGTAACGGTAGCCAGCTGGTTCAGCTCGGCAATCAGTACTTCCTGCCCGATCTGCACCTCTTTCAGGGGCACGAACTCACGGGCGGGCTTAGGCTTGGAATCGGTCTTTTTCAGCAGTGTTTCAGTGTCCTTTCGGGCAATCTCGCGGGCGCGGACAGCACGCTGGGCGGCGCTGGTCTTTTCGTCTTTCTGGATGCGGCGCAGCTCATCCGTCAGTGCGTAGGCCTCGTTCTGGACGTTCTGCATCAGGTCATGGGCGCGGCGGCGGGCGTCTTCCAGCTCCTGCTCGCCCTTCTTGATCAGCTCGTCACGCTTCTTCTCGGCGCTTTCCAGGGCGTGCTCAGCCTCATAGCGGGCCTTTTCGGCGTCACCCTGAGCAACCTTCAACTGCAGCTTTAAATCATCCAGCTGGGCCAGCACGCTGTCCAGGCGCTTATCGTCGTTAGACATATGGCTGCGGGCCGCATCGATGATGTTCTGCGGGATGCCCAACTTGGAGCTGATAAGGAATGCGTTGGACTTACCGGGCACGCCGACGCTCAGCTTATACGTAGGCATCAGCGTTTCTACGTTGAATTCACAGCTGGCGTTGACGACACCGGGCGTTTCCAGCGCGTAAACTTTCATTTCGGCGTAATGGGTGGTAGCCATCAGCAGGCTGCCCTGGCGGCGCAGCTGCTCCAGGATACTGACAGCCAGTGCAGCACCCTCGGCGGGGTCAGTACCGGCCCCCAGTTCATCCAGCAGGGTCAGCGTGCCGTGCCCGGCCAGCTCCAAAATGCCGCTGATGCGCTTCATATGGCCGGAGAAGGTGGACAGGCTCTGTTCGATGCTCTGCTCGTCGCCGATGTCTACCAGGTATTCCCTAAAGTTGCAGACAACGCTGCTCTCGTGTGCTGGAATCAGGAAGCCGTACTGCGCCATGGCGTTGAGCAGACCTGCCGTTTTCAGTGAGACGGTTTTGCCGCCGGTGTTGGGGCCGGTGATGACCAGCGTGTCGTATTCGTCGCCCAGGGCAATATCCACCGGCACGACCTTTTTCTTGTCGATGAGCGGGTGGCGAGCCTTATTCAGCTTAAAGTGGATGGTATCGCTGACAGCGGGCATGAAGGCCCCCTGCTCAATGGCCAGACGGGCCTTGGCCAGCAGCAGATCGATCTTCAGCATGGCATCATAGCTGTAGCTGAACTGCGGCTCCAGCGAGCCCACCTGCGCCGAGAAAGCGGACAGGATGCGGGTGATCTCCTCCTGTTCTTGCGCACGCAGCTGCATGATGCGGGCGTTGGCCTCGACCACAGCGGTAGGCTCTACAAAGACGGTAGCGCCGGAGGAGGAAACGTCGTGGATGATGCCGCCGACCTCGCCGCGATACTCAGCACGTACAGGCACGACATAACGACCGTTACGCAGCGAAACCACAGCGTCCTGCAAAAATTTATTGGTGGTGGAGTTTTTGATGATGGCATCCAGTTTGGTGCGGATGGAATCCTCGGTCTGGCGGATCTTGCGGCGCAGGTCGGCCAGCGTGGTGCTGGCGATGTCGGCCATTTCTTCCGGCGAGATGATGCTGTCGGAAATCTGGTGCTCCAGCACTGGCTGCGGCGCCAGAGAATAGAACAGGTCATCGGTGGGCATCATGTCATGCTCACTCAGACCGTACCACTGGCTCAGGCCTGCAAAATTGCGCAGCGTGGCGGCAATTTCCAGCAATTCCCCCATCGAGAGGATGCCGCCCTTTTGGGCATGAGCGACCACGCGCCGCACCTCGGAGACAGATCCGAAGCGCGGGCTGCCGTTTTTGATCAGCAGGCTGTTGATGGCGTTGGTCTGCTCCAGAGCGTAGCGTTCGTCCTCAGGGGTCTCACAGGGCTGCAGATCCTGCATCATTTCCTTGGTCTCCCGGCAGGCGCAAAGCTGCACGGCACGGGCCAGGACCTTGTCCAGTTCCAGTGTTTTTTTATATGCGGTATCCATGTGGGATTGTGTTTCTCCTTATTCGAGTACAGTTTTCAAAAAATCAAGGCTTTTCATTTTGTGTTCCAGGTGGGCCAGCACATACTGCTCGCTCACGCGGGACAGGTCTTTTAAGCTGCCATCGGAAAGCGTAAACGAGAACAGCTTTTTATCCTCGGCCAGACAGATATGGCGCAGCGCATACAACGCGCCTTCGTCCAGATTGGGAAGATGCCGCGCCTTGTCAGCACACGCTGCACACAGCAAATTGCCAGCGATAGGATCCAAATAAAACTCTCCCCCATCGTATTTGCCGCAGCCGGAACAGGCCAGCACATCGGGCATGTACCCGGCCAGCGTCATGGAGCGCAGCTCATAGATCACTTTCAGCATCCGCACCGGGCGCTTTTGCTCGCTGAGCATGTACAGGCAGTTGAGCAGCAGCCGCAGCTGTGCTTCCGATTCCGGCGGCGCAGGCGAAAGCTCGGCTGCAATCTCGGCCATATAAGAGGCCAGCCCCATGCCTTCCACCGTGGCGGAAATTCCATGAAACACGTTTTTGATCTGCGCGGTATCGATGAAATAATGGCTGCGGCCGCTGGTCAGGCTGAACTCTGAGTAACAGAACAGCCCTGTGGCGCTGAACAGCTTATTCTTCAGCCGCATGCTGCCTTTGGCAGAGGCGGAGATGACGCCCAGATCAGGCGTCAGGATCGTCAGGATGCGGTCCGCCTCCCCCACCTTGATCTGGCGCAGGATCAGCCCCGTTGTTGCAATTGGCATAAGCGTCCTCCTGCGTCAGCTGCTCAGCTTTATAGTTAAGATAATCAAAAATACTGCCGGATTGCACGAACCGTGCCCAATCCGCGGCGGGGTCTTTCATAGCGGCCGCCTCCCTTCCTGCTTTTGAGTATAGCATGAGAGGTGGCGGAAAAGTTGTCTGACCGGGGTGTCAGGCGGCGGTCAGGGCTTGGCGAATCCCAACGAATTGAGCAGCTGCTCGTTATCGCGCCAATCCTCGCGCACCTTGACCCAGCACTGCAGGTTGACCTTGACACCCAGCAGTTCTTCAATATCCATGCGGGCTGCCGAGGCAATCTTTTTCAGCATCTGGCCGCCCTTGCCGATAATCATACCCTTATGGCTCTTGCGCTCGCAGTAGATGTCCACATCGATGTCAATGAGATCCTTGTCGGGGCGCTCTTTAAAGCGCTCGACCACCACTGCAATGCCGTGGGGAATCTCCTCCCGCATGAACAGCAGCGCCTTTTCGCGCACCAGTTCAGCCACCAGCTCTTTCTCCGGCATATCGGTGAAGGCGTCATCGTCAAAATAGTGCGGGCCCTCGTTGCCATAGGGCTTCAGCAGGGCAAACAGATCGTCGCAGCCTGTGCCGTCCTTGGCAGAGATGGTGACGATGTGGTCAAAACAGCCGAATTCTTCTACCTGCTTTTTGCGGGCTTCCAGCGCGGCAAAGTTGTCCAGCAGGTCCACCTTGTTGATGACAGCAATCGCTGGGCCGCCCTTTTGCAGCGCCTTAATCATCGTCAGCTCCGAGTCGGTCAGCTCCCCGGCCGGCTCAAACAGCATCATGGTCACGTCTACGTCTTTCAGGCTGGCGGCGGCGGTCTGGGTCATACGGGCGTCCAGCTTGTTGCGGGCGGCGTGGATGCCAGGGGTATCCATCAGCACGTACTGCACCGGGCCTTTGGTGATAACGCCGGTGATGCGGCTGCGGGTCGTCTGCGGCTTCTGGGTCACAATAGCGACTTTTTCACCCACAAGGTAGTTGGTCAGGCTGGATTTGCCCACGTTGGGCCGCCCCACCAGCGCCACAAAGACACTGCTGGGCATTTCAGGAATCGGTTTTGCCATTCGGTTGTTCGCCTTTCTGTGTTGAATTGGAAGATTGGAAGATAAATTTACTAAAAATCAGCAGCGAGAGCAAAATGCCCACCGGGCGGGACCAACGCGCGGTAAATGCAGCCCACAGCACGCCCAACCGCGGCCCAAACAGGCAGACGGCCACAATGACCGTGCCGATGGCCATCACCAGTACTGCTCCGGCCGCCATATCCTTGGCGGCCCCGGCGGTCCACCAGTGGGTGGTGTCGGGCTTGTCCACGGCGCGTTCCACGGCAGAGTTCATTAGCTCCAGCGCCATAACAGCCGCTACGCAAAGTGCAATCAGCGCCGTTTCCACGGCACTCAGCCCGGCCCAGTAGGCCGCCACAAACGCGTAAAAGGCAGCACAGAGGTGAAAACGGAAGTTCCGTTCCTCTTTTACTGCGGCGCGGATGCCGTTCCATGCGTAGACAAAGCCGCGCGCAAAGCGCGCTAAATCAGATCTCATCGCTGGTGTATGAAACGGTGCGCGGCAGGCCCAGCTGAATCAGCACAGCTTCTTCTTTCTCGCGCATACGCACAGCCTCCAGCCCGCCGGCCTCGTGGTCGTAGCCCAGCAGATGCAGCATCGAGTGAACAGTCAGGTATGCAACCTCGCGCTGCAGGCTATGGCCGTACAGTTCAGCCTGCTCCATGGCGCGCTCCATCGAGATGACGATGTCGCCCAGCAGCTTGCAGCCGTTGTCCTCGTCGATGTCATACTCGCCGTTTTCACCAAGGGGGAAGCTCAGCACGTCGGTGGCAGAGTCCTTGTGGCGGTACTCATTGTTCAGCTCGTGGATACGGTTGTTATCCACAAAGGTAACGCTGATTTCCGCGGGACCGTCGAACTTTTCAAAGTCCAGCACAGCATTGCAGCTGCGGCGGATGAGGATACGCAGCCCTGAGGGGATCTTTACAACATTCTGATCGTTCGTGATCAACACCTTATTGGACATAGGGATCAACCTCCTGTTTATGTGATTGTGTATTGGTTCAGTTTCAACGCAGCGTGCCGGCTGCGGCTTTTTCATAGGCTTTGACGATCTGCTGCACCAGGCGGTGGCGCACAACGTCTTTCTCGGTCAGGCGCACCTGAGCAATGCCGTCCACGTCGCGCAGCACCTGCAAGGCGTCCACCAGGCCGCTGCGCACTTTATCCGGCAGGTCGACCTGGGTCACGTCGCCGGTCACGACCACCTTGCTGCCCACGCCCATACGTGTCAGGAACATCTTCATCTGCTCAGGTGTAGTGTTCTGCGCTTCGTCCAAAATGATAAAGGCATCGTCCAGCGTGCGGCCGCGCATGTAGGCCAGGGGTGCTACCTCAATGACCTGTTTTTCAAACAATTTCTGGAAGGTCTCCGCCCCCAGCAGGTCAAACAAACCGTCATACAGCGGGCGCAGATAGGGGTCGACCTTGTTTTGCAGGTCGCCGGGCAGAAAGCCCAGCTTTTCGCCTGCTTCTACCGCAGGGCGGGTCAGGATAATGCGGCTGACATCCTTGGATTTAAAGGCCTTTACCGCCATGGCGACCGCCAAGTAGGTTTTGCCGGTACCCGCAGGCCCCACGCCGAAGGTAATGGCGTGGTTGCGGATGGCGGCCAGGTATTCCTTCTGCCCCAGGGTCTTGGGGTGGATGGGGCGGCCCTTGGCGGTGACAGCAACGAAATCGTCGGTCAGTTCCCGCAGGCGCTTTTCCTCGCCCCCGCGGGCCAGGCTGATGCAGTAGCGCACGGTCTGTTCTTCCAGCGGGGTGTGATTTTCCATCAGGGTAACCATGCCGTCCACCGCGTGAGCGGCGGCATCAACGTCCGCTTCGGCACCGGTGAACCGCAGCACAGAGCCACGGCACACAGCGGTTACGTGAAACTCCTTCTCTAGAAGATGGATATTTTGATCGCAATTGCCAAAAATCGCGGCGGCCAGCTCGATGCTGTCCAGTTCAATAGAACGCTCTGCCAAATGGTGATCCTCCCTGCGTACTACATTTCTACATTTAGATTATATCACAGTTTTTTACAAAAGAAACTGTGAATGTTGCACAAAATTTTTCAACACCTTTTGACGTTCCTACAAGGGCAGGGAAAAAGTGGTATATTTTACGGTTTTTCGGCGATATTTGCGCAAAAAATGTAGGTCACAGTGCAGGCCGCGGCATCCTCTCCTGGGTCGATACTGCGGCGTTCTGCTTCGATGATAGCGTCCGGGAACTCCCTGTACAGCTGTGCCCGGCAGGCTCGCAGGGCCAGTGCTTGGGCGGTGGACTCGCTGTAGTGGCAGGGCGTGGCGGCAGTTTCCCAGGTGTTTGTGCGCTGGATAACGCCCGGAAGCGTGACGCGGCCGATGTGCAGCGGCAGGTAGTCGATCTCGGTGGTGCCGGTGTAGTCGGCGGACGCCTCCGTCCGGTAAAACTCCCGTCCCAGCAGCTGCCAGCTTTCTGCGGCAGCACTGCGCCCGGTCAGCGTGAGTTGTGTGGGATAGTAGGGCTGCGCGGCGCTGTAGCTTTTCTCTACCCGGGCCAACACCCGGCCGGAGGCCCCCTGCAGCACCGGGTTACCCTTGCGGTCCAATCGCTGCACATCTACGAGCAGGTCTCCCGCCTGCACCTGCTGGCCGACGGTCACGGCACAAAAACCGCTTTCGGCTTCAATGGCGGTGACCTCCCCCGCCGCTGCCGCGTACAGTGCGGTCTGGGTCGGCGGGGATTCTATGGTCTGGTGCTCGGCCTCGGTACTTTCCACAAACAGGCGGCCACCGGTGAAATTTAGGCTGATCCAGCCAAAGCGGTCGCTTTGCTGCAGGGCGAGGGCCTGGACCTGAGCCAGGGCGTCCTTGGTCAGCAGTGTGCCCTCACAGATGTCCTGCCCTGCCAAAAGCTGGCGCAGGCTGGCTTGTGCGTCGGCATCCAGCGGTTCAAAATCGATCGTCCAGACAAAACGGCTGAGCAGTAGTGTCACCAAAAACGCCCAGGCTGCACCCAGTGGCAGGCCGGGACGTAAGGCCAGCTGCTCCAAAAATCCGCCCGGCCCGCGGCACCGCAGCAGCTTTACGGTCCAGCGGTCGTCCCCCAGCAGCGCTTGCAGCCGCGGCCAATCGACACCGGCAATCTGCGCCTGAACTCCGCTGGGCAACGCACGGATATGGAACAGCCGAATGTCATGCAGGGCCGCCAGTGTCAGGGCGCGCTGGGGTTCCGCGCCGGTCAGCGTAAAGGTCAGCACATCGGCGGTGTGCAGGCGGGTCTTCATGGCTCCTCACCCCACTTGTTGGCAAAGTCGATGCGGCGGATCTTGCCGGTCAGGATCAGGCTTTTTCCGGTCAGGGATTCTATTTGCAGCGCCGCGCCATAAAATGTTACTGTAAAGCTGCCCATATCCAGGCATATCTTTTCGGGGCCGAATTCCAGCACCCGGCGGCAGCCGCGGGTCAGCAGGCTGCTTCCGCGCAATTCAAATTCCGGCAGGCGATAAAAGGCGGCGGGCGGCTGAGCAAACAGATCCCCCGGGGAGGGCAGCAGTTGGAGGGAACGCTTTTTGGTCAGCTTGCGCGGCTTCATCGGCGTTCCCTCCTTTGCAAAAAGTCCCAATTTCAGTAACAATATACGCGGAGGGCTGCGAGTTATGAACCATCTTTTGCGGCGGCAGTGGTTGAAAATGGCGGCGTTGGCCCTGCTTTGCCTGGGGCTGCTAAGCAGGCCGCAGGCAGCGGCACAGGGGTTTGCGGACGGTGCCCGGCTGTGTGTGGGCAGCCTGCTCCCGGCGCTGTTCCCCTTTATGGTGGTGTGTGAGCTGCTGGTGGGCATGGCCTTACCGAAAGCTCTGCTGCGCCCGCAGGCCCGTCTGCTGGGCCTGCAAAGTGAGGATACAGCCGCAGCGCTGCTGGCCTCCTGGCTGGGCGGGTACGCAGTGTGTGCCCGGCTGACGGCACAGCTGCGGGTGGCCTGGCGCATATCGGCCCGGGATGCCGCGCTGCTGATGATGCTGGGCTGCTGCTCCGGCCCCGGGTTCGTGGTGGGTTATATCGGCGGGCTGCTGTTGGGCAGTACCTCACTGGGAGCACTGCTGTATGCAGGGCAGCTGGCGGCCAACCTGCTGGCAGCGGGGCTTTGCCTGCCGATGCTGCCTAAAGCGGATGCACACGGGGTAAGAGAGGTACCGTGCAAAAAGGAAAAGCAAGAAATATCCCTGCCAACGGCAATAGCGTCTGCCGCTTCCACCTGCCTGGATCTTTGCGGCTGTGTGATTTTTTTCCGCGTGGCGGCAGGTGTTTTATTGTCGGTTACGCCCTTGCCTGACTCCGCCGCGGCCTGCGTCAGCGCGGCGTGTGAAATCACAGCCGGGTGCGCGGCGTTCGCAGCCCTTGGCGGCAAGGCGGCGCTATACGGCATCTGTCTGGCGATGAGCCTGCTGGGATTCTCCGTATGGGGCCAGCTGCGGCTGTTGCTGCAAGGCCGGGTGCCGATGCGGATGCTTGCTATAAGCCGCCTGCTGCATGCCGTCCTCTTTCCCCTGCTGGTGCGCCTGCTGCTTTGGGCGCTGCCGCAGGAGCAGACCGTGTTCAGCACGCTGGCCCCGCGGGTCGTACCAATGTGCCGCCTGCCGCCGGATGCCGCTGTGGTGGCGGCGGTGTTTCTTTGCACACTGCTTTACAAAGGCTACAAAAACATTTATAATACAATATAAGTATAATTTTGCGCGATAAGGTGAGGATATGTTTAGAAAAACCTACTATGGCAGTAAAATCGCTCCCGCCTGCGCCTATTGCCTGCACGGCGCCCCTGCCGCCGACCCCAAGATGATCCTGTGCAAGCAAAAAGGTGTAGTATCCCCTTACTATTGCTGCCGTAAGTTCAGCTATGATCCGCTGATGCGTGTACCGCACCGCCAGGTGCTGCCGGAGCTGGACCCGAAAGATTTTACCCTGGATTAAAGGAGAAGGAATGGAAAGTAAAAAGCAGCAAAAACGCGAGGCCTTTCAGGATGCCTGGCGGACAAAACGCTCGGTCACGCTGGTGTATATTCTGCTGCGGGCTTCGGTCATCCTGGTGATGTTGGCGCAGATTTTTAACCGCAATTTTGAGAACGTCTTTCTCTGTGTGCTGACGCTGTTCCTGTTTATGGTACCCAGCATGCTGGAACAAAAGTTAGATATTGCACTGCCAAACACCCTCGAAATCATCATCCTGCTGTTTATTTATGCGGCGGAGATCATGGGCGAGATTGGCGCATACTACGTCACCTTCCCCTACTGGGACACGGTGCTGCATACGCTGAACGGGTTTCTCTGCGCGGCCATCGGCTTCTCCCTGCTGGATATTTTGAACCGGCACAACAGCGCGCGGTTCCACCTGTCGCCGCTGTATCTGGCCATTGTGGCGTTCTGCTTCTCGATGACCGTCGGCGTCATTTGGGAATTTTTTGAGTGCACGATGGACCAGCTGTTCTTTTTGGATATGCAGAAGGACACCGTGGTACAGAGTATCGGCTCCATCATGATGGACCCTACCGGCGGCAACCACCCGGTGGTGCTGCACAACATCACTGATGTAATTGTCGTGCAGGCGGACGGCACCCAGACGGCCCTGGGCCTGGGCGGGTACCTGGACATCGGCCTGCTGGATACGATGGAGGATCTGTTCGTCAACTTTATCGGCGCGCTGACCTTCTCCATCATCGGCTACTTTTATGTGCGCAGCCGCGGCAAGGGTAAGTTTGCCAAGCGGTTCATCCCGGTGGCCAAAAACAGCGCCATGCCGGATGTATCGGAAATGGCAGAGACAAAGATCCCGGCGAAAAAAGAAGATACGACAGAATAAACGACCCCCAGCCTGTTCAAGTGCAACAGGCTGGGGGCTTCTTACAAAATCTTATTTGGCTTTTTCCTGTAGCTCTTTGGCGCGGGCCAGCATGGGTTTGAGGTACTGGCCGGTGAAGGAGTTGGGGTTCTCGGCCACTTCCTCGGGCGTGCCGGTGGCAACGACCGTACCGCCGCCGCTGCCGCCCTCGGGGCCAAGGTCGATGATATAGTCGGCGCGCTTGATGACATCCAGGTTGTGCTCAATGATGATGACCGTGTTGCCGGCATCCACCAGCTTGTCCAGCACCTTGACCAGGCGATGCACGTCGGCCACATGAAGGCCGGTGGTGGGCTCATCCAGGATATACACGGTCTGCCCGGTGTCCCGGCGGGCCAGCTCGTTAGCCAGCTTAACGCGCTGGGCTTCGCCGCCGGAAAGCGTTGTAGCGGCCTGACCCAGCTGGATATACCCAAGGCCAACCTCCTGCAACGTCTGCAGCTTACGGGCAATTTTGGGGATGTTGGCAAAAAAGACGCAGGCCTCCTCCACCGTCATATCCAGCACGTCGGATATGCTCTTGTCCTTGTACTTGACTTCCAGTGTTTCGCGATTGTAGCGCTTGCCTTTGCAGACATCGCAGGGCACAAAAATGTCCGGCAAAAAGTGCATCTCTATCTGCAAAATGCCGCCGCCCTCGCAGGCTTCGCAGCGGCCGCCCTTGACGTTAAAGCTGAAACGTCCGGGGCCATAGCCGCGCATCTTGGCGTCCTGCGTGTTGGCAAACAGCGATCGAATGTCCCCGAACACACTGGTATAAGTGGCCGGGTTGGAGCGCGGTGTGCGCCCAATGGGCGACTGGTCGATGCCGATGACCTTGTCCACCCACTCCATGCCCTCGACGGCTTCGCACTGGCCGGGGCGGCTGCGGGCACCGTTCAGCGCGGCCGCCAGAGTCTTATACAAAATCTCATTGACCAGCGTGGATTTGCCGGAACCGGACACGCCGGTCACGCAGACCATCTTGCCCAGCGGGAAATCCACAGTAATGTCCTGCAGGTTGTTCTCGTGGGCTTTGACCACCCGCAGGAACTTGCCGTTGCCGGGACGGCGGGTCTCAGGTACTTCCACATATTTTCGGCCCGAAAGATACGCGCCGGTGATGCTGCGCTTGACCTTGCAGATGTCTGCCACGCTGCCCGCAGCTACGATCTCGCCGCCGTGCACACCGGCACCGGGGCCGACATCCACAATATAATCAGCCTGGCGCATGGTATCCTCATCGTGTTCGACCACGATCAAGGTGTTGCCCAGGTCGCGCAGGCGCTTCATGGTGGCGATCAGTTTATCATTGTCGCGCTGGTGCAGGCCGATGCTCGGCTCGTCCAGCACGTACAGCACACCGGTCAGCGCGCTGCCGATCTGGGTGGCCAGGCGGATACGCTGGCTCTCACCGCCAGACAGGGATGCCGCGCCGCGAGATAAGGTCAGATAGCCCAAACCTACGCTCTGTAAAAAGCCCAGACGTTCGCGCACTTCTTTAAAAATCGGCGCACCAATCATCTCATCCTTTGCGCTGACCTTGGCGTTCTCGATGAACTTCAACTCCTCGGTCACGCTCTTATCACAGAAATCGGCAATGTTGATGCCGCCGACCGTGACGGCCAGGCTGGTGGGCTTTAAGCGGCGGCCATGGCAGGCAGGGCACTCCTCGCTGGACATGACCAGGGCAATCTCCTCTTTGACCCACTCGCTGTTGGTCTCACGGAAGCGGCGCTCCAGGTTGGGGACCAGGCCTTCGAACTGGTTGTAGTAGGTGCCGGAGCCAAACATGCTCTCGCGCTGCATCTCAATGCGCTCATCGCCGGTGCCGTACAGTAGGGCATGCAGGGCTTCTTTGCTGAAATCCTTGATGGGAGTATCCAGCGTAAAGCCGTAACGCTTGCCCAGGGCCTTGTAGGTCATCTCGGAGATGGAACCCTCGGCATAGTACCAGCCGCTGGCTTTGATGGCGCTTTCGCGGATGGATTTGCGCTTGTCCGGGATGACGCGGGCAGGGTCGACCTTCATAAAGGTGCCAAGGCCCGTACATTTCTCGCAGGCACCAAAGGGGTTGTTGAAACTGAACATGCGGGGCGTCAGTTCTTCCACCGAGATGCCGTGCTCCGGGCAGGCATAGCTCTGGCTGAACATCATCGGCTCGCCACCGATAACATCGATAACGACCAGGCCGTTTGCCTGGGCCAGGGCGGTCTCAATGGAATCTGCCAGACGGCCGCGCACTGTATCGCTGATGACCAGGCGGTCGACCACGATCTCCACGGTATGCTTGATGTTCTTTTCGAGGTTGATCTCCTCGCTCAGATCGTACATGTTGCCGTCAATGCGCACACGTACAAAACCGGCGCGGCGGGCGGCGTCCAGCTCCTTGGCCTGGGTGCCTTTGCGGGCACGGACTACGGGGGCCAGCACCTGGAAGCGGGTGCGCTCCGGCAGCTTCATCACCTCGTCGACCATCTCATCAATAGACTGCTGGGTGATCTCCCGCCCGCAGATCGGGCAGTGAGGCACGCCAATGCGGGCATACATCAGGCGCAGGTAGTCGTAAATTTCGGTCACGGTGCCCACGGTGGAACGTGGGTTGTGGCTGGTGGTCTTCTGGTCGATGGAGATGGCAGGCGAAAGGCCGGTGATCTCGTCCACATCGGGCTTTTCCATCTGGCCCAGGAACTGGCGGGCGTAACTGGAAAGGCTCTCCATATAGCGGCGCTGGCCGTCGGCGTAGATGGTGTCAAAGGCAAGGCTGGACTTGCCGGAGCCGGAAAGTCCTGTCATGACGATCAGCTTATTGCGGGGCAGCGTCAGATCGACGTTTTTCAGGTTATGCTCCCGCGCGCCCTTGATGACGATGCGGTTGTTGGGGTCGATTTGAATCTTCGATCGGCGCTTTGTCTCTTTCACTTCGGTGCTCAACTTTTGTATTTCCCTCTTCCCTTGCGCTTTTTGGCAGTCGCCTTGCGCTCACTGGTATCGGCTGCGGTAGGGTCTTCCCCGCGCTCCAGCCGGGCAATCTCGTCGCGCAGCTGGGCTGCCAGCTCAAACTGCAGCAGGCGCGCGGCTTCTTTCATCTCTTTGGTCAGGCGTTCAATCGTCTGCTGGCGTTCCACGCGGCTCATACGGTGCTGGCGCATGCGCTTGTTTTCCTCGCTCATGCTGATCTCCAGCCCGCCGCCGATGGCCTTGACGATGGTCTTGGGGGTGATGCCATGCTCTTTGTTGTAGGCGTCCTGGATGACACGGCGGCGCTCGGTCTCCATGATGGCGCGCTCCATGCTGGGGGTCACTTCATCAGCGTACATCAGCACTACGCCGTTGGCATTGCGGGCTGCGCGGCCAATGGTCTGGATAAGGCTTGTCTCACTGCGAAGGAAGCCCTCTTTGTCGGCATCCAGGATGGCAATCAGCGAAACTTCCGGCAGGTCGAGACCCTCACGCAGCAGATTGATGCCCACAATGACATCAATGGCGCCCACGCGCAGGTCTTTGATAATTTCCATGCGCTCAAAGGTGTCGACCTCGTGGTGCATGTACTTGGTCTTGACGCCGTGATCTTCTAAATAATCTGTCAGGTCCTCGGCCATCTTGACGGTCAGGGTCGTGACGAGGGCGCGTTCGCCGCGGTCAATACGCACACGTATTTCACCCAGCAGGTCTTCAATCTGACCTTCCACCGGGCGCACCATGATGACGGGGTCCAGCAGGCCGGTGGGACGGATGACCTGCTCGGCCACGCGGCTGGAGTGTTCCCGCTCATAATCGCCGGGGGTGGCCGAAACAAAGATTTTCTGGTGGACTTTCTGCTCAAATTCCTCAAATTTCAACGGGCGGTTGTCAAAGGCAGATGGCAGGCGGAAGCCGTATTCCACCAGCGTCTTCTTGCGGCTGTAGTCGCCGCCGAACATACCGCGGATCTGGGGCAGCATGACATGGCTCTCGTCCACCATCAAAAGGAAATCATCCGGGAAATAATCCAGCAGCGTGGTGGGCGTGGAGCCGGGGGCGCGGCCCGACAGCACAGCCGAGTAGTTCTCGATACCCTTGCACATGCCGACTTCCTGCAGCATTTCCATATCGTAGTTGGTGCGCTGCTGGATGCGCTGGGCTTCCAGCAGTTTGCCTTCCTCGGTGAACTTCTTCACCTGCTGCTCCATCTCGACGGCAATCTTGGAAAGGCCCTCTTTCATCTTTTCCGGCCCAACGATATAATGGCTGGCCGGGAAGATAGCGACATGGCGCACCACGTTCTTGTGCTCGCCGGTCAGCGGGTCAAACTCAATGATACGGTCGATCTCATCACCGAAAAACTCTACCCGGATGGCAAATTCATCGTTGTAGGCCAGGTGGATGTCCACTGTGTCACCTTTGACACGGAACTTGTTGCGGATAAAGTTCATGTCGTTGCGCTCATATTGCAGTTTGACCAGGCGGCTGCAAAGTTCGTCCCGCTCCATCTGCATGCCGGGACGCAGGCTGATAACCATGCTGCGGTAATCGATAGGGTCGCCCAGGGAGTAGATGCAGGAAACACTGGCAACGATGATGACGTTGCGCCGCTCTGACAAGGCCGCCGTGGCTGAGTGGCGCAGACGATCGATCTCATCGTTGATGGCGCTGTCCTTTTCAATATAGGTATCAGTGGACGGGATATAGGCTTCTGGCTGGTAGTAGTCGTAGTAGGATACGAAATATTCTACAGCATCGTCCGGGAAAAAACTGCGCATCTCGGTGCAGATCTGGCTGGCCAGCGTTTTGTTGGGCTCCAGGATCAGCGTGGGGCGATTGCACCGGGCAATGATATTAGCCATGGTAAAGGTTTTGCCGGAACCGGTAACGCCCAGCAAGGTCTGGGCATCGTCCCCCTCATTGATGCCCTGTACCAGGGCGTCGATGGCCTGGGGCTGGTCACCGGTCGGCTGGAATGGTGCCTTTAGGTGAAACACATCATCCATAAAAGTTTCCTTTCGACACAACAATTGGTTGTAAGCTGATTATATCACAACTGAAAAGTAATGTAAAGTCTTTTGGTAGGTATTTTGTGCACTCGGCGGCCAAAAATATACCCTGCCGCGGCATAAGGCGGCAGGGCAAAACGGCAGCTTAAAAATCCGTACTGGCGGCGTTTAAAATGCCGGGGTGGGCGCTGATGTCCGGCAAACGGCCGCGGTCTGCCATCGAGCAGGCGTTCTCCCCTGCCACGATGATGTGGTCCAAAATAGAGATGCCCGCCGGGGCCAGCAGCTGCATAATTTTCAGCGTGGTCAGCTGGTCGGTGGCACTGGGTATGGCCGGCCCGGTGGGATGGTTGTGGGCCAGGATGGCGGTGGAGGCGTTGGAGCGCAGCACATCCCGCAGCAGCTTGCGGGTATCGATGCTGACGTGGTTCGGCACACCCTCGGCGGCTTTCAGGTCGTAGAGCGGATGGCAGGAATCGTCCATCAAAATGATGTACAGCACTTCGTTTTGCAGGCCGAGGAACAGCGGCTTGATGTACTCAATAGCGTTGGCAGTGGTGTCCAATGTAGCCTGCTTTTTCCGCTTTTTCACGGCATAATAGCGGCCAAACTCCATAATGTCGGAGATCAGCTGGGCGCTGCGCGGGCCGACGCCCTTCACCTGCATCAGCTCTTGCGGCGTGGCTTCCATCACGCGGCAAAAGCTGCCAAAATGGTCGATCAGCCGGTGCGCCAGGGGATTCGTATCCTGGCGCGGAATGGCCAGGTACAGCATATATTCCAGCACTTCGTGTTCGGCCAGGCTTTCCATGCCGTTGTGCGCCACACGCTCCTGCATGCGGGCACGATGATTCTCGTGAATGGGCCGCTCTTTGCCGTCTGCCATGGTTCCACATCCTTTTTGCCACTTTACGTTTTCCTGATTTCATTATATACTGAAAGAAAGATTTTGCAAAGAGATAAGTGAGGGTTCCATGAAAAGTTTTACCGCCGGTGCCAACGAGAATGACGTCCGCCTGAGCCGCTTTGTGGAGGGCGTGACCAAAGATATGCCCCGCAGCATGATGTACAAGGCGTTTCGCAACAAGCGCATCAAGGTCAACGGCAAACGGGCCGAGCCGGACACCCGCCTGAAAACGGGTGATTTGATCGAGATGTACATCAACGATGAGTTCTTCCCGCCCGAGGGCGTCAAGCCCAAGGCTACGCCGCCCCGCCGCCAGCCGCCGGTGACGGTCATCTACGAGGACGCCAACTTTGCGGTGCTGTACAAACCGGCGCACCTGCTGTGCCACAGCGACCGCACCGGCGATGCCAACCTGGTGGACGCCTTTGCCGCCTACCTGGAGGCCAAGGGCGAGTACGATCCCCACGCCGAGCAGCGCTTTGCCCCGGCCCTGTGCAACCGGCTGGACCGCGGAACCGAGGGCCTGGTGCTAGCGGCCAAAAGCTACACCGCCCTGCGGGATCTGAATGCCATCATCCGTGACGACCTGATGAAAAAAGAGTACCTGACCATCACGGTAGGTGCCCCGCCCGCCGGGCGGCATATCGCCTGGCTGCAGCACAGCGAGAAGAACAACAAGGTGCGCATCCACGCCCGCCAGTGCGATGGCTATAAGCAGATCATCACCGATGTAACGGTCATCCGCCAGAACGGCCCCTTTGCCCTATGCCGCATCGGACTGATCACCGGCCGCACCCACCAGATCCGCGCCCACCTGGCCTACCTAGGTCACCCGGTGCTGGGCGACATCAAGTACGGCAACCGCAAGATGAACGAGCGCACCGGCCTGAAGACCCAGGCCCTCTGCGCCCAGCGGCTTACCTTTGGCCGCATCCCGGAGGAAAACACCCTGCACTACCTCTCCGGCCGCGTCATCAAACTGGACGACCCGGCCATTGTAAAGAAGTTCGATGCACTGACTAAGACTGCCCCGCACAAAACGGAAGAATAAAACAACAATACAAGACCCATGCCGAGCCTGCGATTGCAACGGCATGGGTCTTGCTTTTTCTATTTTTTATTGTTCAGCATCGGGCACGGCGGCTTTGGCGGCCTCAGCGCGCAAGGCTTCCTCCTGGCGGTCAAAACGCTCCAGGAAGGAATGCTCCACACCCTCGGTCTTATAACCGGGCATGGTGTCCAGTGCGACGGAATGAATGCTGCGGAAGATGCTGTTCTCGATGTTGGGGTTTTCCCGCATCAGGCGGCGCAGCAGAACCTTGACCTCCTGCCGCTTGGAGCCGCCGCCACCGTTATCGCAGATGGTGCAGGCCTCGGTAAAGCGGCAGGCGCACTGGATGAATTCCAGGTCGTTGTAGCGCCGCCAGGCGATGATGTCATCCTCGCGGATGCAGTACATCGGGCGGATCAGCGTCATGCCCGGGAAGTTGGTGCTGTGTAGCTTCGGCGGCATAGCCTGCATCTGGGAGCCGTAGAACATGCTCATAACGGTGGTCTCGATAACATCATTGAAGTGATGGCCCAGCGCAATTTTGTTGCAGCCCAGCTCCTGCGCTTTCTTGTACAGGTGGCCGCGGCGCATGCGGGCGCAGAGGTAGCAGGGCGATTTCTCGCTGTTGTTGGCAACATCAAAAATGTTGGTTTCAAACACGGTGATGGGCAGGTGCAGCAGCGCGGCGTTGCTCTCGATCTTCTGACGGTTGATCTCGTTGTAGCCGGGATCCATCACCAGATAGACCAGCTCAAAGGGCACCTCGCTGTGGCGCTGCAATTCCTGCAGCAGCTTTGCCATCAGCATGGAATCCTTGCCGCCGGAGATGCAGACGGCGATCTTGTCCCCTGCCTGGATCAGCTCGTACCGTTTGACGGCCACGATAAACGGCGTCCACAGCTGTTTACGGAACTTTTTGATAATGCTGCGCTCGATTTTCTGATAAGTTTCCAGTTGACGTTCCAAAATCAATTCTCCTTCTGTAACAGCTGGTGGTAGCAGGTATCAAAGGCAGCCAGGAAGCCATCAATTTCTTCGTCGGTGGTAAGGTGGCTCAGGCTGATGCGCCACGAGGACAGCGCGTTGCGGCGGTCACGGCTGACGGCAAACACGGCCTTGGAAGGCATGCCGTCCGACGAGCAGGCCGATTTGACCGAGACGCAGACGCCCTGCTCACTGAGGGCCTGCTGAAAGCGGGTAGCCTTTATGCCGTTGACACTGACATTGAGGATATGCGGCACCGCACCCGCCGGGCTGTTGAAGCGCACCTCGGGGTACGCCTGCAATGCGGCTGCAAGGCGGTTATGCAGGTGTTGTACATGGGCGATGCGCTGGGGCTGCTCAGCCAGGGCTTTCGTCAGCGAAGCTTCCAGCGCGGCGGCCAGGCCCAGCGTGGGTGTACCGCTGCGGTAAATGGTTGTGCTGGCACCGCCGGAGATCTGCGGCTCAATAACCAGCCCCCGGCGCTTGTACAGTGCGCCGATGCCGTTGGGACCGTAGAATTTGTGGGCGGTAAAGCTCATGGTGTCCACGCCGTCAAACCAGAGGTCCGTTTTACCCACAGCCTGGGTGGCATCCACATGCAGGCGGCAATCCGGGTACTGCTTGACGATCTCGGCAATCTCTTTGACAGGCTGCACAGTGCCGATCTCGCTGTCCACGGCACAGACGGCGACAAGAATCGTATCCTTGCGCAGCAGTTCCCGCAGTTGGGCAAGGTCTGCTTTGCCGTCGCGGTTCACGTTCAGCAGGTCGATCTCGTACCCCTGCTGCTGCAAAACGGAGAGCGACGCCCCCACCGAGGAGTGTTCCAGCTGGGTGGAGATGATATGCTTGCCGATGTGCCGCGATGCCTGGGCGATGCCCTTGAGGGCCAGGTTGTTGGCCTCGCTGGCGCCGGAGGTGTAGATGATCTCGGCGGGCTGCACGCCCAGCTGGCTGGCGATGGACTCGGTCACGCGGGCCATTTCGGCCCGCGCGGCCTGCCCGGCGCAGTGGGTGGAGTTGGGGTTGGCGATATACGCCAGTTCGGTCTTGCAGTAAATATCCAGCACGGCCGGGTCGACCGGTGTGTTGGCGGAATAATCTAAGTAGATCATGGATGTCAGATTGCCTCATTTCATGGCGGCGGGGCACTTCCCCGGGAAAAAGTATATACCAAAATATTATAGCACAAACACCTATTGCGTCAATAGGTTAAAAAGTGGGCCGGGCCGTCTTGACAAAATAAAAAAACTGTGGTATCATGCAAAAACCTAAAACAGGTGTGGATTTTTACAGTAGTCTATACTATTTTTCGCCACACAATGGGTTGGCTGGAATGTCGACCCATTGTGTGGCTTTTTGCTGTGTCTGGGAGGTACACTATGAATGATACGTTTATGAAGGAAAAACCGATCTTTCCCCTGCTGGTCAGCATGGCGCTGCCCATGGTCATCTCGATGCTGGTCAACGCGCTGTACAACATCGTGGACAGCCTGTTCGTGGCCCAGATCAGTGAGGATGCCATGACGGCGCTGTCGCTGGTCTACCCGGTGCAGAATCTTATCAACGCCATTGCCATCGGCTTTGGCGTGGGCATCAATGCGCAGATTGCCCTGCACCTGGGCGCGGGTGAGCATAAAAAGGCGAATATGGCTGCCACCCATGGCTTGATGCTCTCACTGCTGCACGGTGTGGTCATCACGGTTGTCAGCATCCTGATCATGCCGACCTTCCTGCGGATGTTCACCAGCGACGAAACGGTCATCCGGATGGGCGTGACCTACTCGCGCATCGCGTTCCTGTTCTCCACGGTCATCATGGCCACCCTGGCATTTGAGAAGATCTTCCAGGCGGTGGGCCGCATGCGCGTTACGATGGTGGGCCTGATGGCAGGCTCTGTCTGCAATATCATCCTGGACCCGATGCTGATCTTCGGCATCGGCCCGTTCCCGAAAATGGGCATTGCCGGTGCGGCACTGGCCACCGGCATCGGCCAGATTTTGACGCTGACCATCTATTTGTTCGTGTACAATACTACGGAAATCAGTGTGCGGGTGCGCCACGACTGCATGACGCCGAACCGCAAAATGGATGTAAGCCTGTATGCCATCGGCATCCCGGCCATTCTCAATCTGGCGCTCCCCTCGCTGCTGGTGTCGTTCCTCAACTCCATTCTGGCGGCTTATTCGCAGGTCTACGTGGTGGTGCTAGGCATCTATTATAAATTGCAGACATTCCTGTACCTGCCAGCCAACGGCATTGTGCAGGGCATGCGCCCCATCATCGGCTACAACTACGGCGCGGGCGAGGATGCCCGCGTAAAGAGAATTTACAACCTGACCCTGGCCATGACGGGAACCATCATGGCGGGCGGCACGGTGCTATGCCTGGTGTTTGCCGGCCCGCTGATGAATGTGTTCAGCTCCAACCCGGAGACGATCGCCGCGGGCCAGACCGCACTGCGCATTATCTGCGCGGGCTTTATCGTATCTTCCCTTACCGTGACCGGCTCCGGCGCACTGGAGGGTCTGGGTAAGGGCACCGAGTCGCTCATCATCTCGCTGGTGCGCTACATTATCGCCATGATGCCCATTGCCTGGGTGCTGTGCCGCCTGCTTGGCCCCACGGGCGTCTGGCATGCGTTCTTGATCACCGAGGCCATCACGGCCGGTATCTCTGTCCTCGTCTACCGCAAGGCCGTCAAACGACCGCAATAAGGCTGTATAAGCAAGGCCCCCGCCGCCGGAAGTGAAGTCCGGCAGCGGGGGCTTTTGTTGTAATGCTCAGGGGAGCGCAGAACATGCCATATCCGTAGCGGTTATCGCCACACTAATATTCTGCAACACAAAACCCACCACGAAAAACGTGGTGGGTAAATAGTAACTATTTAGAACTCCGTATCAATCGGATTATCTTCGGCAGTGGTAGCAACGGTAATAGTGTTGTTAGCCGGAGCCTCCACGCCATCGTTCTTAGAAACCAGGCCTGCATGATAACCAGCACCATCATAGAAGCAAGCCATCGTACCATTAACATACAGAGCATCCAGAATCTTACCGTCAGCAGTAACATGAACCGTGTACGTTGCAGGATTCGTATCTGCGTTCAACGCACTCACTTCTGCAAGAGTGTTAACCTTATCAACCTCAACCGGGTTGTCATCGTCATCAATCTGGCCCTTTGCGTAGGTAGAGGATGCCTCTGTCTGTGCAGCCATCACGACCATGCGAGTCTCAGCAATAACCTTCTCGCCGTTGGCCTTGTCGATGTAGCCAGTCAGAGCGGGGATCAGCAGGGCAGCCAGGATGGCCAGGATGACCAGAACCACGATCAACTCGACCAGGGTAAAACCCTTGCGGTCCTTAAGTTTACGAATTTTTTCGAACATAATTTAGACTCCTCCTAAATTTAATTGGGGACGCACTTCATCCCCTGTTTGTATATAATATTGTAACATATAAATTTCGATTTTCAACTGCCGTGCTCGAATTTCGCAAGAAATGCACGGTAGATGTCGAATTATAAGCTATTTTGTCACTTTTGGGTCGTTTTTCTCTTCCTATTAATCTTTTTTGCGCATAATATTGCCGATGGGAAAGATGATGTCCGTTAGAAAACCGTTAGAACTGCATAACACTGCACCAAGGAAAATATAAATAAAAAACGCCAAACCCTTTCGGATTTGACGTTCTTTCGCTGACGCACAGCCAACTGTTTGGTCCGAGTGGCGAGAGTCGAACTCACGGCCTCTTGAACCCCATTCAAGCGCGCTACCAAACTGCGCTACACCCGGTCGAACTGGGCTGTCTCGAATCAGCTTGTTTATTATAGCTGACTATAGGAAAAATGTCAACACTTTTTTTGAAAAAAATTCAAAAAAAGTGAACTTCTCCAAAAAACATCGCCGCCAGGTCGTTTTCTGGCGGCGGTATTTTGGCTGTATCAGGATAGATTCTGCCGCGAGGCCACACTGCTGCGCACCAGGGCGCGCTTCAGGCGGGCTTCGGCCAGTTCCAATTCGCGGGTATCCACGTTTTTCTGGGCAAGGATCGCCTCGGCGCGGGCTTTGCTGCGCTCGGCACGCTCTTTATCGATGGCATCGGCCCATTCAAAGGTGGTGGCCAGCAGGCGGCATTCGCCGCCAATCATGCTGAGCATGCCGCCCATACAGGCGGCCCGGCGGATGGTGCCGTCCTCCAGCGTAATGTGGGCCTCCCCCATGCCGAGGGCCGTGCAGTAATCGATATGCTTTGCCAACAGCTGGATCTGCCCGTTGATGGTGCGGCAGGAAACGGCCGAGACGCTGCCGTCAAAGGCAACGCCGTCCGGTGTAAGGATCTTCAGCGGGAAAACTGCCATCTGCCCGCCCCCTTACTGCTGTTTGGCCTTTGCCAGAACATCATCGATGGTGCCGGCAAACAGGAAGCAGCTTTCGGGAATGGAATCACATTCGCCGTTCAGAATCATCTTAAAGCCGCGCAGGGTCTCTTTCAGCGGCACGTACTGGCCGGGCATGCCGGTGAACTGCTCTGCAACATGGAAAGACTGGGACAGGAAGCGCTGTACTTTACGGGCGCGGCTGACCGTGATCTTATCATCTTCCGACAGTTCGTCCATACCCATGATGGCGATGATGTCCTGCAGGTCCTTGTAGCGCTGCAAAACCTGCTGTACGGCGCGGGCAACCTCGTAGTGCTCCTGGCCTACAACTTCCGGCGACAGGATACGGGAGGTGGAATCCAGCGGGTCGACAGCGGGATAGATGCCCTGGGAGGCAATGTCACGGCTCAGAACCGTGGTGGCGTCCAGATGGGTGAAGGTCGTGGCAGGGGCCGGGTCGGTCAGGTCGTCTGCGGGCACATAGACAGCCTGTACGGAGGTGATAGAACCCTTGCGGGTGGAAGTGATACGCTCCTGTAAAGCGCCCATCTCGGTGGCCAGCGTAGGCTGGTAGCCGACGGCGGAGGGCATACGGCCCAGAAGAGCCGAGACCTCAGAACCGGCCTGGGTGAAACGGAAGATGTTATCAATGAAGAGCAGCACGTCCTGATGCTTGACGTCACGGAAATACTCCGCCATCGTCAGGCCGGACAGGGCTACACGCATACGGGCTCCTGGCGGCTCGTTCATCTGGCCGTAGACCAGCGCTGTTTTGCTGAGAACGCCGCTCTCGCGCATTTCGCCGTACAAGTCGTTGCCCTCACGGGTACGCTCACCAACGCCGGTAAAGACAGAGTAGCCGTTGTGGGCAGTAGCAATGTTGTAGATCAACTCCTGGATCAGAACAGTTTTGCCGACACCGGCACCGCCGAACAGACCGATCTTGCCACCCTTGGCATAGGGGCAGATCAGGTCAACGACCTTGATGCCGGTCTCCAGAATTTCGGTGGAGGATTCCTGTTCGTCAAAGGCAGGGGCGGCGCGGTGGATAGGCCAATGCTCTACGTTTTCGGGCGCGGGCTGCTCATCGACAGGCTCACCCAGCAGATTGAACACGCGGCCCAGGCAGGCATCGCCTACCGGTACGTTGATGGGGCCGCCGGTGTCGACGGCGTCGACACCGCGAACCAGGCCGTCCGTGGCGGCCATGGCGATGCAGCGGGCTACGTTATCACCGATATGCTGCGCCACTTCGACGACCAGCTTTTTGCCGTGATTGTCAAGTTCTACCGCATTCAGCAGGGCGGGCAACTCGCCGTCCTTGAAGCGGATGTCCAGGACCGGGCCGGTGATCTGCACCACCTTTCCGATGTGTTTTTCTGGCATAGCACACACTCCTTTGTGGGCTTCTTAAGATTCTGCGTCGGCACCGGCTACGATCTCGGTGATCTCCTGGGTAATGGCAGCCTGGCGGGCGCGGTTATAGTACAGGTTCAGATGTTCGATCATCTCACCGGCATTCTTGGTGGCGGCATCCATCGAGGTACGGCGGGCACCCTGCTCACTGGCAACACTCTCGCACAAGGCACCGTAGACGACACCGGCCAGATATTCCGGGATGATGGCGTCAAACACAGCAGTGCTGTCCGGCTCATAGAGCATCAGGCTTTCACGCTCCTGCCCCGGCTTGGGGCGCGGTGCATCGAAAGGCAGGACCGGCAGGATGGAAGCCGTCTGGGTCAGCATGGAGACAAACTGGGTGAACGCGATGCGGATCTCATCAAACTCCCCTGCCAAGAATTTCTGGCAGACAAGGCGCGAGATCTCGAAGCAATCGCTGACAGAGATATCCCCCGCCACCGCAAACGAGGTGGTTAAGATCGAGGCATTATGGCGCTCGAAATATTCGACCGCCTTTTTACCGATGGGTAATACGCAATAACCCTGCTCCGGGGCATCGGCGGCATCTGCCTCCACCGCTTTAAGGATGTTGGCGTTGTAGCCGCCAGCCAGGCCGCGGTCGCCGGCAATTACGATATACAGGCGGCGGTGAGTCTCGCGCTTGGCAAGATACGGGCTGCTGAATTCAGAATCCGCAGCGGCAATATCAAACAGGGTGGCGTACAGCGTCTCAAAGTAGGGGCGGCTATGTTCTACCCGCTCCTTCGCGCGGCGCAGCTTGCTGGAAGCAACCAGCTCCATCGCCTTGGTAATTTGCATGGTGCTTTCGACACTTTTAATGCGAAGCTTGATCTCTTTCATCGAGCCAGCCATCGGCAGCACCCCCTTTGCAGTTTATTTTTCTTTAGTAAATTGTTCGGTATAAGCGGCGAGTACCTGTTTCAGTGCTCCCTCGGTATCGGGCTTCAGGTCGCCGGTGGTACGGATGGTCTCCATCACGTCGTTGGCGGCGGCATTGTCGTCCAAATACCGGTACAAGCCCTGCTCGTAGGCACCAATGTCGGCCACGGCAATATCCTTCAGATAGCCGTGGATGGTGGCGTACAGGATGGCAACCTGCTTCTCCACAGGTACGGGGCTGTTGCGGTCCTGCTTGAGGATCTCCACAATGCGCTCGCCCTGGGCCAGACGGGCCTTGGTATCGGCGTCCAGGTCAGAGCCGAACTGGGCAAAGCCTTGCAGCTCACGATACTGGGAGTAGATCAGTTTCAGCGTACCGGCAACTTTCTTCATCGCCTTGATCTGAGCGTTGCCGCCGACACGGGAAACCGAAATGCCGGGGTTGACGGCAGGACGGATACCGGCGTGGAACAGCTCAGTCTCCAGGAAGATCTGGCCGTCGGTGATGGAGATAACGTTGGTCGGGATATAGGCCGAAACATCACCTGCCTGGGTCTCGATGATGGGCAGCGCGGTCAGAGAACCGCCGCCTTTCTCGTCGCTCAACTTGGCGGCACGCTCCAGCAGACGGCTGTGCAGATAGAAGACATCGCCGGGGTAAGCTTCACGTCCCGGCGGACGGCGGATCAGCAGCGACAGGGCACGGTAAGCAACAGCGTGCTTGGACAGGTCATCATAGATGATGAGGACATGCTTGCCCTTCTGCATGAAGTACTCACCCATGGCGCAGCCTGCGTAGGGGGCGATATACTGCAGCGGAGACAGCTCCGAAGCTGTGGCGCAAACAACGGTCGTGTAGGCCATGGCGCCGTTCTTCTCGAGATTTTCCACGAGGGAAGCGACGGTGGAACGCTTTTGGCCGATGGCAACATAGATGCACAGAACGTCCTTGCCCTTCTGGTTGATGATGGTATCTGTGGCAATGACGGTCTTGCCGGTCTGGCGGTCGCCGATGATCAGCTCACGCTGGCCGCGGCCGATGGGGATCATCGAGTCGATGGCCTTGATGCCGGTCTGCAGCGGCTGCTTGACAGGCTGGCGGTCCAGGATGCCGGGAGCCGGGGATTCGATAGCACGGTAATCGGCAGCTTCGATGGGGCCTTTGCCGTCGATGGGCTGACCCAGGGCGTTGACAACACGCCCAATCATCCCTTCACCGACAGGGACAGAAACGACCTTGCCGGTGCGGTGGATGCTGCTGCCTTCCTTGATCCCGCTGTCATCGCCCAGCAGAACGATGGAAACGCTGTTTTCTTCCAGGTTTTGGGCCATGCCGTAGGCGCCGCTCTCAAACTGGACCAGCTCACCGGCCATGCAGTTGTCCAGGCCGGCGGCACGGGCAATACCATCGCCGACCATTGTGACAGTGCCGGTCTCGCTCTGCTCGATCGCATTCTGGTAGTATTTGATTTGGGAGCGGATGATGCGGGAGATTTGTTCGGGTTTTAGTTGCACTGTTAGGTTCACCACACAATCTGTAAAATGAGGTGCTTTTACATCTTAATTAAAGTACGACGCTGCCGATGCTGTCGCGCAGACGTTCCAGGCGGCGCTGTACTGTGCCGTCCAGACGGGTGCCGTTCAGGTCCAGGCGCAGGCCGCCCAAAATCGAAGGATCGACCTTGGCGGTCAGGCGTACCGTTTTGCCGGTCATCTCCTGCAGTTTGGCAAGCAGCTTCTCGCGGGAGGTGTTGTTCAGTGGTACGGCGGACACAACGGTTACTTCGATAATGCCATGGTCGGCATTGTAGCTGTCGCGGTAGGCGCGGACACAGCCGGGCAGTTCTGCCAGCAGGTTTTCCTCGCACAGCAGCTTTAAAAAATTTACCAGGTACGGGTGTGCTTCGGCAAAAGCCTTGTCAAGAAGCGCGCAGCGTTCTTTCTTCGGTACGCCGGGGGTGGAAAGAAGGCGCAGGTAGGCAGGCTCCTGGTTAAAGCAATCCAGGGCCACATCCAGCTCCGCCAACAGCTGATCAGTCAGCTGCTCTTCTGCCGCCAGATCGTACAGGCTGCCGCCGTAGCGTTTGGCAAGTTCGGTCACGAGGCATCCCCCACATTCCGAATAAATTCATCGATCAGGGCCTGATGATCGGCTTCGTTGATCTCGCGTTCGACCACCTTACCGGCGATCTCCACGGCCATGCCGCCAATCTCGTTCTTCAGGTCGTTCACAGCCTTCTTACGCTCCTGCGCAATATCGGCCTCGGCTGCCGCACGGATGGACGCGGCCTCGCTGCGGGCTTCGTTGAGGATGTCCTCTTCCCGCTTCTGGGCACGCACGGTGGCATCCCGCAGCAGCGAATCGCGCTCGTCCTTGATGCTTTGCAGATGAGCCTGATACTCCTGCTCCAGGGCAGCCGCCTTTTGCTTGGCAGCATCCGCGTCGGCGTACATCGTATCAATTTCCTGCTGGCGGTCATCGATCATCTTTTTGACCGGCTTGAACAGGAAATGTTTCAGCACGGAAAAAGTGATGAGCATATTGCAGAAGGTGAACAGCGCAGTCCATGGGTTGACGCCGACAAAACTTTCAAAGCCTGTCATGGGTCGTCCCCTCCTTTCGTGTCAGACCTTCTTAGAAAATGAACAGCAGAACCAGTGCAACGACCAGAGAGTAGATACCGGTCGACTCGGTGATGGCGCAGCCCAGGATCATGTTGGTACGCAGGGTGTTGGCCATTTCGGGCTGGCGGGCCATGCCTTCCAGCGCTTTGCCAACGGCGTTGCCCTCACCAAGTGCGGGGCCGATAGCGCCGATACCCATGCAGAGACCTGCACCGATCGCGCAGGCGGCTTTGATGATTGCTGTTTCCATAGAAGTTTCCTCCTGTTATAAAAATTTGTTTTTTTTGTTTATACTTCTTCCGGCGGCGGGCAGGCATTGCCGATGTAAACCATCGTCAGCAGGCTGAAAACCAAGGCCTGAACACCACCAGAGAATACATCAAAATAAAGGCTGAGGATGCCGGGAATGCCGACTTCCAGATACGGCACGCCGGTCAAGCTTAAAATGCCCAGCAGGCCGGTCACGGAAAACACGATGCCAAAAATATTTTTGGCCATCTTTTGGTTTTTGATGCCCAGCACCAGCAAAATGATGCCCAGCACCAGCACCACAGCACCGGCGATAAAGCTTTTGCCCACCAGCCCCAGCACCATGGCCGAGCAGGCCGCCAGCGCGGAGTAGAGCAGACTTGTCAGTACGCCGCCGCCGGCAATGTTGCCAAAGTGACGGAACGCCATCGAGACGGGCTGTGCAATCTCGGAGATAATATTCATCGGGGTCATGACAGCGACGGGCTCGGTAAAGCCTTTCAGCCAGCCAAGGAAGCCGTTCTGCTTGATGGAGCAGCCCCAGCAAATCACGCTGGTCATCAGCGCCCAGGTGACGGTGGTGGAAAGATCCGCCGTGGCCGAGCGCAGGATGCCGGTCATGCCGATGAGTGTACCAAACAGCGACGACAGGAACAGTGCGCCGATATAGGGCGTCCAGTAAGCGTTGTGCTTGCCCATGGTGTCCTCGACCATGCCGTAGAGCATGGAAACACCTTTCTCCACTAACACCTGGCGGCGGCCGGGCCGCTTTTGCAGGTTGTGTCCCAGTACAATGCCTGCGATGCAAAGGATCAGCATAACCACAAACGAGGATGCCGCGGTCTGCGTGATGGGGATGCCGCCCAGGATCGGAGCTGTAAAGTAGATCTTAGGGCCATTCATGGTGCAGTATCACCGCCTTTTTTATCATTCCGGAAAAATTCCAGTACTTTGATCGCCACCTGCGCGAACAAAAGCGGCAGCAAGGCGGCGACAGGGTCACAAACTTTAGCACGGAAAAGTACGATATAAATCAGCGCCAGCACCAGCGGGCGCACCACGCTGGATGTCTGGATCTCCAGCTGCGCTTTCTGCGGGCTGCCGCCGTTGGCGGCACGGTCCAACGCATTGGAAACGGTAATGCTCAAGGATAAAAAGTTGCCTACGGCTAAGATCCAGCCGAAAACGGCCCCCAGCAGGACCAGGCGGTCCAACCGACCCAGCAGCGCGTACACTGCCAGCATAACAGCAATGCAGACCAGCAAGGCGACGGCCAATCCGCCCACCTGCCGCAGTACATCGCGATTTTTCTGCATGGTAGGGATCACCTCGCAATAGTAAATTTAATGGTTATTAAAGGAAATCGGCGGTGGGGTGCGGGGCGTATCCTCTTTTCCCTCACGGTCGATGCTTTTTAAGTTGCTGCGCAGGCTGCCTACCGAGCCGGCCAGTCCCAACAGCAGACCGACCAGCACGACCCAGCCGCCCAGTGCAAATTCGTTCTTGAGCCAGACGGCCCCCAGCAAAAACAACACGGGCGGCAACGCCACAGAAAGCCCGAACTGCGTCAGCCAGACGAGGTGTCGGGTGATCTGGTACAGGTTTTTCATAGCAAACCCCCGTCGTATGCCTTATAATGCCCTTAGTATACACCCAAAAAGTTTATTTTTCAACAGTTATTTTTCACTTGTATGATGCAAAAATGTACGCTTTACTCATTTTGGCCGATTTTTGTACAAAACATGCAAAAAGCGCATAACAAGTTATGCAACCTGTTATGCGCCTGCAATTTATTGCAGTGGTTCGTCGTTTGCCTGCGGCAGATGGATGATGCCCAGTTGTAAAAACACCGGATAAAGGTAGCTGGCCCCGTAGCAGCCGATCTTCTTGGGGCCGGTGATTGCCTCCCCGGCAGCTTCCCGCGCCTTGATGCAGGCCAGGGCATTGGCAACGGTGGAAATGGTGATGGACTTGTTTTTTCGGTTCACAAACAGCTCCCTGCCGTGGATCAGGTAGTGGAACGGCAGACCTTTGGCGGTGTAAAAGGTCTCCCCTTCGTGGGCTTGCAGCATGGCCCAGACTTCCTGCGGCGTTGGCATGGTATCATCCCCTTTTATAGAAGGATAGCACAGCCTTCGACACGATGCAACAGAAACAGACAAGAAAACCGCCCCTTATCCGCAAAGATAAAGGACGGTTGCTATAAGGTTATTTCTTTTCGCCGAAGCGGTACTCGGTACCGTTTTTCAGGCGTTCGATGTTGGAGCGGTGCAGCCAGATGACCATGGCGGCCATGATGGCGCAGCATACGGTGCTGAACACGATGGTAGGCAGGTTTGCACCGCAGGCAATCAGGTTAATGAGGGTGCCTACGGGATACAAAGCGGCAATGATGATGCTGCCCAGGGATACGATGCGGGTGATGGCAACTTCGATCAGGAAGATGACCAGCAACGCGGCACAAACCAGCGGCTCAGTAGCCAAAGCTGCACCGGCACCAACCAGCACGCCCTTGCCGCCCTTGAAGCCGAAGAAGATCGGGCGGCTGTGGCCGATCATGCAGAAGATGGCGGCCAGATACGCACCACAGACAGGGTCCAGCAGGTTCTGCCAGGCAGCGCCCGTGCCGGAAAGCAGGGCATCGAAGATGAAGCGTCCCAGGTTGACGGCGGCCACGCTTTTGCCAACGTCGCCAATGGTGGTAAACACAGCGGGCAGTTTGCCGTAGGTTCGCAGCACATTGGTCATGCCAGCGTTACCGCTGCCATGGTCGCGCACGTCGTCATTGTACATGACCTTGGAGATCAGCACGCCGAACAGGATGCTGCCCAAGAGATACCCGCCCAGTGCGGTCAGCACGCAGGCCAGAATAATATTTGGCAGCATAATTTACACCTTTCCGGCCTTGGCAGAACCGTCGCCGTGCTCACGGGTAATCATGCGGATGGGCGTGCCGGTCAGGCCAAAGGTCTCACGAATCTGATTTTCCAAATAACGCTGGTACGAGAAATGGAACAGCACTTTCTGGTTGACGAAGCAGACGAACGTCGGCGGGCGGGTGGAAATCTGGGTGATATAGAACACCTTCAGTCGCTTGCCCTTGTCAGACGGCGGCTGGACCTTGGCGGTAGCACGGGCCAGCATCTCGTTCAAGGCGCCGGTGGGCACGCGGGTGCCGTTCTGGATGTCCACAAAATGGATGGTCTCAAACAGCTTGTCCACGCGCTGACCGGTCTTGGCGCTGATGAACACGATGGGCGCATAGGACATGAAGCTGAAATCCTCTTCCAGCTTTTTGCGCATGGTATCCATGGTGTAGCTGTCCTTCTCGACAGCATCCCACTTGTTGACGGCGATGATGCAGGCCTTGCCCTGCTCGTGGGCGTAACCGGCGACCTTGGAGTCCTGCTCGGTAAAGCCGACAGTGGCGTCGATCATGATGACGCAGACGCGGCTGCGCTCAACGGCGGCCAGGCTGCGCAGGACGCTGTAGCGCTCAACACCGCTTTCCACCTTGCCCTTTTTGCGCAGGCCGGCGGTATCGGTAAAGACGAACTTGCCGTACTTGTTCTCCACCATCGTGTCGATGGCGTCGCGGGTGGTGCCGGCCTCGTTGGCCACGATCAGGCGGTTCTCGCCCAGGATGTGGTTGATGAGGCTGGATTTGCCCACATTGGGGCGGCCGATGACAGCAACGGTGATGCGGTCGTCGGAATCCTCAGGTTCTTCCTCAAAGTTGAGGTGAGCGCAGACGGCGTCCAGCAGGTCGCCGGTGCCGTGGCCATGCACGCCGGAAACGGGGATCAGCTCGCCCAGGCCGAGGCTGTAGAAATCGTACAGCTCCATAGGCGGTTCGCCGACCTTGTCGCACTTGTTGACAGCCAGCACTACGGGCTTGCCGCTGCGCATCAGCATGCTGGCGACGTCCTGGTCCTGCGGGGTCACACCGGCAGAAAGCTCGGTGACCATGACGATGCAATCTGCGGAATCGATGGCCAGCTGGGCCTGCTCACGCATGTGGGCCAGCAGGCCATCGTCGATGCGGGGCTCGATACCGCCGGTATCCACCAGCAGGAACTTGTGACCGCTCCATTCGCAGTCACAGAAAATACGGTCGCGGGTAACGCCGGGGGTGTCTTCGACAATAGCGAGACGCTGGCCGGTCAGTTTATTGAAAATTGTGGATTTGCCCACGTTGGGGCGGCCCACAATGGCTACGATCGGTTTTGCCATATCAGCTTTCCTCCCTCTTCTCTTTCTTCATAAGTTTCATCTTGCGCTTGTGTGAGCTTAAATACGCGCGGCAGCACCCGGCACCGTCGGTGGGGATGCATATGGCGCGGCAGCCCAGGGCTTCGCCCAGCTGCGACAGTGCAATATCATCGAGAAAACGATCTTTTTCATCCCGCAGCATTACTTCCGGCACGGCAATCGTATCGCTTTGCAGGTTGTCTTTGCACTGCTTGATGATGTCGGTGCCGGTAACAAGGCCCGCCACGCTGACATTGCCGCCGAAGTAATCGTTGCGGATGGCATGCACAGAAATCTTCACCTGTGGGTAACGCTGCATCAGTGTGTTGGCGCAATCTTCGATCAGCGGGGCGGCCAGCGTGCCGGTAACAACGTCCAGGCTGTGGGGCAGCACCAGGCCGCGGTAGTTTTCCAGTTCCTCCAAAAAAGTATCATGGTATTGCCGCCACATGCCCACGCCGTCCTCCAACTGGGCAAATTCGTCGTAGAATTCCGCTGCGGGGATCTCCCGCTCGGCGGTCAGGTACCATTCGTCGCTGGGGTAGATGACGCTGCGGCCGTACTCGGCGCGGCACTTCATGCTGAACTCTTCCAGAATGTCCAGCGTGGCAGCGGCGCTTTCCTTATCATAAGGCGTAAGCTTGTACAGTTTGTCGCGGTAGTCAGTGACGCCGGCGGGCACAGCGGCGATACTGCCCACCTGGGGGCGCAGCGCCAGCAGGTCGGTCAATGTGCGGCGCAGCTCGTCGCCATCGTTGATGCCGCGGCAGAGAACCAGCTGACAATTCAGCTCGATGCCGCCGGTAGCCAGCTTGGGCAGGTATTTTAATACCTCGCCGCCGCGTTTGTTGGCCAGCATCCGCACCCGCAGCTCCGGGTTGGTGGTGTGTACCGAGACGAAGATCGGGCTGATGTGCATCTGGATGATGCGGTCGATCTCGTGGTCCGTCAGGTTGGTCAGCGTAATATAGTTGCCAAACAGGAAGGACAGGCGCTCGTCGTCATCCTTAAAATACAGCGGGGCGCGCATGCCGGGCGGCAGCTGGTCGATGAAGCAGAACATGCAATGGTTGGAGCAGCTGTGCTTTTCATCGCCCAGATAGGTCTTGAAGTTGCAGCCTAAGGGTTCATACTCCCCTTTTTGCACCTGGATGGTACGGTGCTGCTCGTTCTCGCATACATCCAGCGAGAATGCGGCCGGGGTGGTGTAGAACTGATAGTCCAGCGCATCGTTCAGGGGGTGGCCGTCAACGGCCAGCAAAGCACAGCCTAAGGATAGCCCCAACTTTTGCGCGGGTGATCCCTCGTCGATCTTGGTTACATACAAAGGCATGCGGCAGGCCCCCTTTCGTTAAAAATAACACAACAATAAAAAATGGGGAAGGCATCGCCCTCCCCACGCAAGAGACTTACGCCTCTTTCTTGATGACTTCCTGGCCTTTGTAGTAGCCACACTTGCCGCAAACCTTATGGGGAACCTTCAGTTCGCCACACTGCGGGCACTTCACCAGCGTCGGCGCCTCCAGTTTCCAGACATTAGAACGACGTTTGTCGCGGCGAGCTTGAGAATGCTTTCTCTTAGGTACGATAGCCATAATCGGACACCTCCTTGGTGAAATTCAACTGAGTAGTTGTTTTAGTATGCTAAGCCGGGCATCTACGGGCGCAGCGTCGGCTGCGGGCTTGCAGGTACAACCTGCGGCCTTCTTTTTGCCGCAAATGGGGCATAGACCTTGACAATCAGCACTGCACAGCAGCACTGCCGGAACCTCGAAGATCAGCTCTTGATAGACCAGCTCATCGAGGTCAATGCAGCCTTGTTCGTTGCAGGGCAGTTCAAAATCCGGGTCTTCTAAATCCCTTGGCAGGATCAGGTAGTCGCGCTCAAAGCAGTAATCTTGAGTGAGTGGTTCAAGACAGCGGGCGCACTCGGCATGAATCTGTGCCTTTACACACAATAGCAACGCCGCGCCATCATCGGTGGGCGTTGCGGTAAAGTCACATTCAGCCGGGGAAGCCAGCGTATAGCCGCCAAAATCGGACTGCGTGAGGTCTGCCTGAAAATGTGTCTCGTAAGGTTTTCGGGCACCCTCTAGAAAAGCTCGAAGATCAAATTGCATAGTACACCTCAAAAGGTTGCTTAAATAGTATACACAAGTACAAGGGGCTTGTCAACAGCTAAAACACAAAAAATTGTGATTTTTTGTGTTTTTACCAAAAAATCAGGGCGGGAAGACTTCCCCGCCCTGAAAAGTTCTTTAGTAAGTTGCGCCCATCAGATCACGTACTTCTTCAGGTCTTCCGGCAGCTCGGCAGCGTCAGCAGAAACGGTGACGACGACCTCGATGTTGGGGGTGATCTTGTCGATGGCTTCCAGCACCTTGGCGGCGGCGGCCATGTCGTGGTCGATGATGCGCAGGATGCCGTCGATGAACAGCTCGGTGATGTCGTAGTTACCAGCCAGGACGCCAGCCACGAAGCCGTACAGCATGTCAGCGCCGACAACGCCGTACTCATCTACGTCAACCAAGCGGGCTGCGTGGTTGATCTCGGTGGTGAGCTTCATGCACTTCTCGATGACAACGATATTGCCGGAAGTGGTTTTGGTAGCCTTGTCGATCATGTCGATCATGGTTTTGGTCTTGCCGGAGCCCTTGGTTCCAACGATCAGTTTCAGCATAGGGGTTACCTCCTTGTATTCGTGAGACGCCATATCCCAGGCGTGTATTCCATTAGTCTTTCAGGCTGGCTTCCAGTTCGGCCTTGCGGTCCTCGTAACCGGGCTTGCCCAGCAGGGCGAACATGTTCTTCTTGTAGCTCTCAACGCCGGGCTGGTCAAAGGGGTTGACGCTCAGCAGATAGCCGGAGACAGCGCAGGCACGCCAGAAGAAGTAGATCAGCTCACCGACGTCATGGGCAGACAGGCTGTCCACTTCGATCAGGCCCAGGGGCACGCCGCCGTCGGTATGGGCGAGGATGGTACCCTCCATAGCCTTGCGGTTGACAACGCTCATGTTCTGGTTGGCCAGGAAGTTCAGGCCGTCGAAGTTGCCCTCCAGCTCTTCAATAAAGAAGTCCTCACGGGTGTGCTTGACGTCGACGTAGGTCTCGAACATGATACGGCTGCCGTCCTGCAGGAACTGACCCATGGAGTGCAGGTCGGTGGAGAAGATGCAGGAAGTGGGCATCAGGCCCTTCTGGTCCTTGCCCTCGCTCTCGCCGAACAGCTGCTTGTACCACTCGTTCATCATGGTGAAGTCCGGCTCAAAGCAGGCCAGGGTCTCCACACTCTTGCCCTTGCGGTACAGGATGTTGCGGGTCATGGCGTAACGGTAAGCATCGTTGTCGATGCTGCACTGGCCGAACTTCTTCAGGCCGTCAGCAGCGCCCTGCATCAGCTCGTCAATATCAATGCCGGCGCAGGCAATGGGCAACAGGCCAACAGCGGTCAGGACAGAGTAGCGGCCGCCGACGTCATCGGGAACGACGAAGGTGGGCCAGCCCTGCTCAGTAGCCAGCTGCTTGAGGGTGCCTTTGGCACGGTCGGTCGTGGCGTAGATGCGCTTGTTGGCTTCCTCAACACCAACGGAATCCTCCAGCAGCTTGCGCAGGACGCGGAAAGCCAGCGCGGTCTCGGTAGTCGTACCGGACTTTGAGATGACATTGATGGAGAAACGCTTGCCCTTGGTGAGCTTGATGATGTCGTTCAGGGCGGTGGGAGAGATCGTGTTGCCGCAAAAGTAGATCTTCGGGCCGTCGGAAGTCTCGTTGTGGTACAGGCCTTTGACGGCCTCCACTACAGCACGGGCACCCAGATAAGAACCGCCGATACCAGCGACGAGCAACACATCGGAATCCGAACGGATCTTCTGTGCGGCCTCTTTGATGCGGGCGAACTCTTCCTTGTCATAAGTAACAGGCAGGTCAAGCCAACCCAAGAAGTCATTGCCGAAACCAGTCTTGGTCTCCAGCTGCTTATGGGCTAACTCGACCTGCGGGTAGATCGCCTCATATTCTTCAGGACGGATGAATTTTGCAAGATGCTTGCCATTAAATGCAACAGCCATCTTTTACTCCTCCTTTGTTTATTTTTATACACCCATGATACCGTTTCAAGTCGGTATTGTCAAGCAAAAACTGGTGCTTTTTTATGACTTTTTCATTTATTTTGCACAAAATCTCCCTGGTAAAGCAGTAAACTGTCGACTAGTCGTCCGAAACAATAGCGGAAGCTTAATGCGTCCACGCCCTGTGCGGCGCTGATGGGGAAACTGGCCAGCACTTCCCCGCCGCTGCTCAGCTGCACGGTGCCTAAGTGTGTGCCCTGGGCCACGGGCGCGGCCAGCTTCTGGGGCAGCTCGATGGTGGAAGTCAGGGGCTCGGCGGCATTTTTTGGCATCAAAAAGCGCGTCGGCGTGCTGTAGATAAGCTCGACTTTGTCTGCGGTGCCGTGGCTGACAGAGATGGCTTCCGGCGCATCGACAGACATCTGCGGGGTGACGTTCTCATAATTGGCAAAGCCGTAGTCCAGCAAGGCTGTGGCGGCGGCAAAACGCTCTTTGCCGGAATCCGCCCCCAGCACCACGGCAATCAGCCGCAGGCCGTTTCGCTCGGCACTGGCGGAGATGCAGACGCCCGCCCGGCTGGTGGTGCCGGTCTTCAGCCCCGTGATGCCATTGTAGGTCTTGAGCAGCTTGTTGGTGTTGATTAACTGGGTCGCGCCGTCCCGCAGAGAGTCCATCCAGATGGAGCAGTAGTTGCGGACCTCGGCATGGTGCAGCAAAATTTCCCGGCTCATCATGGCTACATCGCGGGCGGTGGAAAGGTGTCCCTCGGCGTCCAGGCCGCAGGCGTTCTCAAAGTGGGTGTTGGTCAGGCCCAGCTCAGCGGCGCGGGCGTTCATCTGCTGCACAAAGGCGGGTTCGCTGCCGCCCACAAATTCGGCCACCGCCACAGCGGCATCGTTGGCACTGGAAATGCAGATGGCTTTCAGCATGTCGTCCAGCGTCATCTGCTCGCCCGGCTCCAGCCAGATCTGGCTGCCGCCCATGTGATAGGCATGCTCACTGACAGGCACAGTGTCGCTTAAACTGATGCGCCCGGCGGACAGCGCTTCAAAGGTGAGCAGCAGCGTCATTACTTTTGTAATAGAGGCGATGGGCCGCTGCTGGTCGGCGTTTTTCTCGTACAGCACAGTGCCGGAATCCTCGTCAATGAGGATTGCCGCAGCGCAGGGCACATCCAGCGTGTCGGTGCCGGCCGGGGTGATGTGCGGGAGCGCATCGGCGGTGGCCGCATAGCTGCGCAGCATGGTAAGCAGCGCCAACAGCAGGCACAGAACCAGAGTAAAGGCAGGTTTTTTCATGGCAGCAACACCCCCGCGGCAGTTCGTTTACCAGATGCTTATGCGGCGGCGGGCGGTTTTAGTATTGCGCTTTAGCGGCTTTTCCTTTATAATAAAAGAATATCACAGGAAAACGAGGAACACAGAAACTATGCGGGTTACTTTTTATACTTTGGGCTGCAAGGTGAACCAGAATGAGACCGGCGCCCTGGCACAGCTGTTTGAGGAAAACGGCTATACGGTCGTCTCCAACGAGGAGCCGGCCGACGTGTACGTTGTCAACAGCTGCACCGTGACCAATTTTGGCGACCAGAAAAGCCGCAAATGGCTGCGCCGTGCCAAGCGCGAGAATCCTGGTGCCGTTACGGTGCTGACGGGCTGCTACCCGCAGGCCTTCCCCGAGGAAGCCGCCGAGATCAAGGAAGCCGACGTGGTGACCGGCTCCGGCAACCGCCATGCCATTTTGGCCGATGTGACCCGCGTGCTGAACGGCGAGGACGAGCGGGTGGTGGACATCCGCCCCCATCGGAAGGGCGAAAAGTTTGAAGAACTGCCCATGGATAAGTTTGCCGAACACACCCGCGCCTTTGTCAAGGTCGAGGATGGCTGCAACCGCCAGTGCGCCTACTGCGTCATCCCACGTGCCCGCGGCCCGGTGCGCAGCCGCGACGAAGAAAGCATCCTGGAGGAACTGCGCCGCCTGGCTGCTGCCGGGTATAAAGAGGTGGTGCTGACGGCCATCAGCCTGCCCAGCTACGGCACCGACAGCGGCACCAGCCTGGTGGAGCTGATCGAGAAAGCCGCCGAGGTCGAAGGCATCGAGCGCATCCGCCTGGGCAGCCTTGACCCTGATATGCTGCACGATGAGGTCATCACCCGAATGGCGGCGGTGAAGAAACTTTGTCCGCAGTTCCATTTGAGCCTGCAGAGCGGCTGCGACAAGACCCTGCGTGCTATGCGCCGCCCCTATACCACCGCCCAGTTTGCCGATATTGCTGCCAAGCTGCGGGCGGCGTTCGGCGCGGAAAACGTCAGTTTTACCACTGATGTGATCGTGGGCTTCCCCGGCGAGACCGAGGAGGACTTTGAAGCCAGCATGGCCTTTGTGACCGGCCAGCGCTTTTTAAAGGTGCATGTTTTCCCCTACTCCCGCCGCGAGGGTACTCCGGCTTACGACTTCCCCGGCCAGCTGCCGGAACACGAAAAAGAGGACCGCAGCCGCCGCATGACCGTCGCTGTGGAGAAAGTGCGTGCCGCCGAGGTGGCCGCCATGCAGGGTCGCACCGCCAGTGTGCTGCTGGAAACGCCGCTGTCCGCTACCCTGTTTACCGGCTACACCAAACAGTATCTGCCGGTGCTGGTCAGCGCACCGGGCCACAAGACCGGTGACATTGTAAACGTAATGCTGGGAGCCTGGGACGGCCGCCGCTGCAGGGCTGAAATTGTGGGAAAATAAACACGGCGCACGGATTTTGCAGCGTAATGGGATTGAATTTATGAATTTTGCGGGAAATTTGGAATTTCCCGCTTTTTTGTTGCCTGACCTCTTGCCAAATCGGCTGGTTTTTGGTAAAATTTTAACAGGAGCGGCTGCGCCCGCTCAAGAAGGGTGTTTCCCCTGTAACCGTGAGCAGAAAACAGGTGGAAGTCCCCTTTCGCTATGGAGCATTGAACGGAGCAAAAAAGGAGCAATCAAACTATGAGAGGCATTTACACCCCCGTAACGGATATCCGTCGCAAGGTGTTCACCGAAGTGGCCCGTATGGCTTACAACGCCAACGAGCTGTCTGACTATGCGCAGCTGATGCGTGAGCTGCCCTTTAAGATCATCCCCGGCGAGGAAAAATCGCTGCGCAGCAGCATCTTCCTGGAGAGAGCCATCGTGTCCGAGCGTATCCGTCTGGCCATGGGCTTCTCCCTGCGCCCGCTGGATGAGAGCGTGCCCGCCACCGAAGGCCTGGAGCACGGCATCATCGCGGACAAGTACTATGAGCCGCCGCTGATCAACGTCATCAAGTTCGCCTGCAATGGCTGCCCCGAGAAGGTCATCAAGGTCACCGAGATGTGCCAGGGCTGCCTTGCCCACCCCTGCCAGGAAGTCTGCCCCAAACATGCCATCAGCTTCCGCAACGGCAAAAGCCACATCGACCAGAGCCTGTGTGTGAAGTGCGGCCGCTGCGTCAACAGCTGCCCCTACAGCGCCATCGTCAAGACCGAGCGTCCCTGTGCTGCTGCCTGCGGTATGGGTGCCATCCACTCGGATGAACACGGTCGTGCCGAGATCGATTACGATAAGTGCGTATCCTGCGGCATGTGCCTGGTCAACTGCCCCTTCGGCGCCATCGTCGATAAGGGCCAGATCTTCCAGCTGATCCAGTCCATCAAGCGCGGCGACGAAGTTATCGCTATCGTGGCCCCCGCTTTCATCAACCAGTTCCCCGGCATGACCCCCTCTAAGCTGAAGGAAGCCATGCGCCAGCTGGGCTTTGCTGATGTGGCAGAGGTCGCCATCGGTGCTGACCTGTGCACCATCGATGAGGCTAAGGACTTCATGGAAGAAGTTCCCGCCAAGATCCCCTTCATGGGCACCTCCTGCTGCCCGGCCTGGAGCGTAATGGCCAAGAAGCTGTTCCCCCAGCAGGCCGAGTGCATCAGCATGGCTATGACCCCGATGGTCCTGACCGCCCGCCTGCTGAAGAAGGAGAAGCCCGAAGCACGTATCTGCTTCGTCGGCCCCTGCGCCGCCAAGAAGCTGGAGGCCAGCCGCCGCTCCGTCCGCAGTGAGGTCGACTTCGTGCTGACCTTCGAGGAACTGATGGGCCTGTTCGAGGCTAAGGAAGTGGACTTCGCTTCCCTGCCTAACAACCCCGAGGATGCCTTCAACAACGCCAGTGCCGATGCCCGCGGCTTTGCTGCTTCCGGCGGTGTTGCCCAGGCTGTTGTCAATGCCATCAAGAAGATGGACCCGGACCGCGAGGTCAAGGTAATGAGCGCCCAAGGCTTGGCCGACTGCAAGAAGATGATGATGATGGCTAAGGCTGGCAAGTACAACGGCTACCTGCTGGAAGGCATGGCCTGCCCCGGCGGCTGCATTGCCGGTGCCGGTACGCTGGCTGATCCCGCCAAGAGTGCCATGATGCTGAACAAGTACAAGAACGAGGCCGCCATGAAGGTGGCTACCGAGACGCCGTATCAGGATTCTCTGGACCTGCTGAAGTACTAAGATGCAATAACAAAATCCCCGCACATGATTTCTGATATGAACCCCAAAAGTTAGACAAAAAACAAATTAAGCGGCCCCAACGGTCTGAATCCTGTATTGCACAGGGCTCAGGCCGTTTAGTTTTAATTTGATTCGGCGATTGTTGTAATAGTCGATGTAATCGACAATAGCCTTTTCAAGCTGGTCAATGGAATCAAATTTTTCCAGATAGAACAGTTCCGTCTTGAGCAGTCCGAAGAAGTTCTCGGCAACTGCATTGTCCAGACAAGTGGCTTTCCGAGACATACTTTGCGTAATTCCTTTTGCTTTCAGTAGATTCTGGTAGGACTTCATCTGGTATTGCCAGCCCTGATCCGAATGCAGAATCAGATTGTCAACCTTGTCCGGCAGCTTTTGAAAAGCACCTTCCAGCATATCCGTGATTTGCTTAAAGTTCGGATGGCGGCTCAGATTGTAGCTGACAACTTCGCCATTGAACAAATCAAGAATTGAGACAGGTAGAGTTTCTGGTCGTTCACTTTGAACTCGGTAACATCTGTGACCCATTTCCGATTCGGCTGGTTTGTCTTGAAATGCCGTTCCAGCAGGTTTGGAGCTACTTCTCCAACTTCGCCTTTGTAAGAACTGTACTTCCTTTTGAACGAACCTGACAGACTAAACCAAGCTGCTTCATGAGTTTCCGAACCGTCTTGTGGTTCACACGAATATCGTTGTTATGCAGTTCTTTTGTGATTCTGCGGTATCCGTATCGTTTTTTGTTCTCGTTGAAGATTATAACAATCTGTTCCTTTACCATCTGGTATTTGGCAGGATTCTGAGACTGGTGCAGATAGTAGTAGAACGTGCTGCGAGGAAGTCCGGCAAGTTGCAGCAGTGCTTTCAGCGGGTATTTCTGCCTCAGTTCCTGAACTACTTGTGCTTTCTGTTTTGGCGTTCCTCTTCCAGCACCAAGGCATTCAATTTTTTTAAGTAGTCTATCTCCATCCGAAGCCTTTGATTCTCTGCAATAAGGTCTTCTTCTACTTGCTTGTTCAGTTTTGGTTTCCGGCCTTTCTGTGTCCCACTGGCTACACAAGCTCGACCCCGGCGCTCTGTTAGAAGTGCTTCTTCTCCTTCCTCCCAATAAATGCGCTCCCAGTCCCTGAGTGTACGGTCCGAAATGCCATATTCTCTGGACGCTCCCTTAAAGCTCAGGTTTTCTCTGTGGATTCGTTTAATGATTTCTACCTTCTGCGTTCCGTTGTACTTCCGATATCCTTTTGGCATACAAAAACACCCCATTTCCTAAACAGTATACCATACTGTCTAACAAATGGGGTGCAGTTCATTTCTCGTGTGCGGGGATTTTTGTGTAATGGCAGGTTTATTTGTGGTACTTCATACCGGCGTTGATGGTGCAGGCGCGGTAGAGTTGTTCGGTCAGCACCAGGCGGGCCAGCTGGTGGGGCAGTGTGATGCGTCCCATGCTGATGCGGGCCTGTGCGGCTTTTTTAACGCGGTCGTCCAGCCCGTGGGAGGAACCGATGACAAAGGCGATATCCCCGGCTCCGCTGCCGGCACGCTCCGCCAGCAGGGCGGCCAGATCTTCGCTGGAGATCTGCTTGCCCTCAACACAAAGTGCGACGAGATACGCGCCCTTGCGCACTGAGGCTAAGATGGCGTCGGCCTCTTTCTGCAGGGCTTTAGCAATCTGCCTGTCGCTGGCGTTTTTGTCGGCGATGGAGGCTTCTGGCAGTTCGATGATGCGGAAGTTGCAGAAGCCGCCCAGACGTTTCTGGTACTCGGCCACACCGGCGGCAAAATAAGAAGCATTCATCTTGCCGATACAAATTAAATCAATGTTCTGCATGCGGGCGTCCCCTTAAACTTAAAACTCGATGTACGGGCTGATGTCGTTGCGCTCCTGCGCCTGGATCAGCACATCACGCCCCGGCTGGATGCCGGCGGCCAGCAGCACATTGTACACGGTGGTCAGCGCCAGCTCCGGCGAATTGTTGGTCTGGCTCAAATGGCACAGCGCAAACTTTTTGCAGCCCTCCTGAATGAGGTCCAGAATCTCGGCAGCGCAGGCCCTGTTGTCCAGATGGCCGCGGTCGCTGGCGATGCGCTGCTTTAAGTAGTAGGGATACGGCCCGCCGTGCAGGCTGAAAGCGTCGTAGTTGGCCTCCAGCGCGACGAGGTCGCAGCCCAGCAGGCTGTCCTGCACCACGGGGGTCAGGATGCCAAGGTCGGTGGCAAGGGCCATGCGGCGGCCGTCCGGGGTCTCGATGCGGTAGCCGCAGCAAGGCACGTCGTGGCTGGTAGGAAAAGAGCTGACCTTGAACGGACCAATATCCAACGGGTTTCCCCCATCCATGGCGGAGGTCTCCACAGCCGGTGGCAGCGTCCCGCGGGAATCCAGTGCGTCCAGTGTGTCGGCACTGCTGTATACGGGGATGGGATACTTTTTTAAAAAGGTATCCAGCCCGGCTACATGATCGGAGTGTTCGTGGGTAACTAAGATACCGGCACAATCGCTGATGGCCAGGTCCAGGCGGCGCAGCGCGGTCAGAGTGGTGCGGCAGCTTTTGCCCATGTCCACCAGCAGGTATTGGTTCCCCTCCCGGACCAGGCCGCAGTTGCCTGATGAGCCGGAATACAGGGTGGTAAATAAAGCCATGTTCTTTCCTCGTATTCAGTCCAGAAAAAATGGGCCGCACAAGCGACCCATAAAGGATGTACAGTTACATTGCCCGCGAAATGCTGCTGGCGGGGATCTCCACGCGGCGGATGTCAGCTGCAGGCTCGAGCTCACTCGTCAATCTCGCAGCAGCCAGTGCGGCGACTACCATCGCAGCGCCGGCACGCAGGTCGGTGGCACGCAACGGCGCAGGGCGCAGCTCCTTGATGCCCTCAATGACGGCGACCTGGCCGTCCACCTGGATGTTAGCACCCATGTGAATCAATTCGTCCACATAACGGAAGCGGTTCTCCCAGATGCCCTCAGTCACGATGGAGGTACCATCGGCCAAGGTGAGCAGCGCGGTCATCAGCGGTTGCATGTCGGTCGGGAAACCGGGATGCGGCATCGTCTTGACTTTCAGCGGATGCAGCGGGCCGGTGCGGGTGATGCGCAGTGCGTCGTCGTATTCCTGGATCGTGCAGCCAGCCGCGCGCAGCTTGGCAGTAATCGGCTCCAGATGCTTCGGGATGACGTTATGCAGCGTTACATCGCCCTTGGTGATGGCGGCGGCTACCATGTAGCTGCCTGCCTCGATCTGGTCCGGAATAATGGAATAGTTGCAGCCGTGCATCTTTTTGACGCCATGAATTTTGATAACGTCGGTACCGGCACCATGCACGTCAGCGCCCATCATGTTCAAGAAGTTAGCAAGGTCCACAATGTGCGGCTCACGAGCTACGTTTTCCAGAATAGTCGTGCCCTCTGCCAGCACGGCAGCCAGCATGGCGTTCATGGTAGCACCGACGGACACCGTGTCAAAGAACACATGCCCGCCCACCAGGTGGTCGGCCTTGACATGAATCTGACCGTACTCCACCGAGTCCTCAGCGCCAAAGGCGGTGAAAGCCTTCAAATGCTGGTCGATGGGACGGGGGCCGAGATTGCAGCCGCCGGGCATAGCGACCTGGCCTGCACCAAAACGGCCCAGCAGCGCACCCAGGAAGTAGTAGCTGGCCCGCATCTGGCGGGACAACTCGTTCGACACTTCGGTGCAATCAATGTGGGTGGTATCAATTTCATAGGTGCTGCGGCTGACCATGCGGATACTGGCGCCCAGCTCGCTTAAAATTTGCAGCGAGGCCATAACATCGCTGATACAGGGCAGGTTTTCAATCAGACATTTGTCGGCAGCCAGAATGGTAGCCGGCAAAATGGCAACGGCAGCATTTTTGGCACCGCCGATGTTGACATCGCCATGCAGCGGGGCTCCCCCGCGTATCACGAATTTTTCCAAGTGTAGCTCTCCTTTGTGCAGGTGCGGGCCTGGCATCCCTCTCGCCGGGACAAGGCACCCATGCGCACTTTCATACATTATACACTATTTTGTGGCATTTGAAAAGTGGGGCACAAGACATTTGCAAAATATTTGTGAAAGTCTGTCGCAGGCACAGGATATGCGCTGAAATATTGTGGAGTTCGACAGAAATTACATGCCGCCGAATAGTGTCTGCGCGCTGAACAGGACGTTGTTATAGTACATCTCAAAGTGGCAATGGTTGCCGGTGGAGTTACCGGTGGAGCCGACCTCGCCGATCTGGTCCATCTTGCTGACGGCCTGACCCTGGCTGACCAGGATGCGGGACATGTGGGCGTACAGCGTCTTGTAGCCGTTGCCGTGGTCGATTTCGACGTAGTTGCCGTAAGAGTAGTGCCAGCCGGCGGCGATGACGGTGCCGGAGTCGGAAGCATAAATCGGCGTGCCGTAGGCGGCGCAGATGTCCGCGCCGCGGTGGCCATTGCCCATCCAGCGGCTGACATACTTGTAGCCGGGAACCGGCCAGACGAAGGAACCGGAGCCGAGCTTGGCCACCATACCGTTCTTCAGCTTAGTGCCGGTCACGGTGATCTGGGTGACAGGCTCCTGCAGCACGTTGTAGGAAACCGCCTGGCGGTCGGTGACCTCGCCGTCGATCATCGTAATCTCGTAGGTGACGTCCTCGAGGCCGTCCACACCTTCCTGCAGGGTGACGGTCTTGCCGAAGTCGTATTCATCGGACTCGGACTTTTCGGTGCTGAACGGGATGGCGACGGTCTCGGTCTCGGTCTGCACGACCTTGACTTTCAGCAGTTCGGCCGAGGACGCGCCCGTCAACAGCTCGGTGCCGGCGGGGATCTCCTGATCCAGGCTTTGCAGGTCGGGGTTCATCTGGGCCAGCGAGTCAAAGGTGACGCCGGTGGTATCCACGACGCTCTGCACGGTATCACCTTCCTCGGCTACATAGGTATGCACGCCGGAGCCTTCGTTCAGAGCGGAGATCACGTCGCTGTAGGACATGATAGATTCCTGCAGATAGACGCCGTCCAGCAGGCGGATGTCGTGGACAAAACCGGTGCGGATGGACGAATCCATGTCGTTTTCAAAGGGGGCCTTGATGCTTTCCAGGTAGGTGCGCAGATGGTCACCCTCGGTGGTAACAAACCGCAGGGTGCCGTCAATGTACACAGCGGTGCCGTCCACAATCTCATCGCTGGCGGTCTGCAAAATAGCGTTGGCAATCTCGCTTTCCGTCATGGTATCGTCGGAAACTGCCAGGCTGTAGGTAGGAGAAACTTCCCATTGAGTATCCGGCACAGAGGCACCGGCTTCTTCCAGCATAGACTTGGCCGTGTTGATACGGGACTGCACATCCTCGCGGGCGTTTTCAAAAATTTGCTCGCTGGCTACGTAGCCGACGCTTTCGCCGTTGACCTGGACATTCAGCACAAAACGAAGCCCCAGGCCGTTGCGGACGACGACCACCAGCACAGCCGCCGCAATGGCGGGCAGCACGTAGGTGATGGCGTTCCAGAGAAGCGTGTAGTACTTGCGGATACCGCTGCGGACGTAGGCCTTTTTGGCAGCGCGGATCTGGTCGCTGCCGGCATCGGAAAGTTCCTGCGGCAGTTCCCGGATGTGGCGGATACCGGAGGCCATGCGGGTGAAGGGACTAATCAGATCCTCACAGAAAGTGATGATGCCCAGCAGGACCGGGCGCAGCACGACCATAAGCAGGTTGCCCAGAGTGCTGGCAATGCCTTTGACGACGGCGTGCGCCTTGCGGTAAGCGCACACAAAAATGTACTCGACCCAGAAGCCATACATGTACAGCAGGTCGCCAATCAGGTTGCTGCGGGAAGAATGAGCCTTATGGGCACTGGCGGACGACGGCCCGCGGTGATTTTTCTTTTTGCCTTTTTTATCGATTTGCGCGGAATTCAAAATCTTGCTGCTCCTTTTAGATGACCTAAAAAGGTCGATGCAAAGTTTGGTTCAGAGTTCTTGCAGATCCCAGTTGTTGAAAAGCCCCTCACTGTGGGCCAAAGCGGCCATATCCGGCGGCAGTTTGCTCTGGATACGGATCGCCTGTCTGCTGACCGGGTGCGTAAACCGCAAAACAGCGCAGTGCAACGCATGCCGGGACAGGATGCTGTCCGACCCGCCATACAGAGTGTCCCCTGCCAGCGGATGGCCGATGTAGGCCATGTGTACACGAATCTGATGGGTGCGGCCGGTGCAGGGCGTGCAGGCCACCAGGCTGTGGCCTGTGCCGACACCCAGTACGTTGTACCGGGTCAGACTGTATTTGCCGTCCTCCCGTACACAGCGGCCGATGATGGAATCGCCGCGGCGTGCGATAGGGGCTTCCACCTGGCCGGGGCCTAACGGCAGAATTCCCTGCACGATGGCCAGGTAGCACTTTTGAGCGCTGTCAGCCAGCAGTGGTGCGGCAAACGAATTTTGCGCACAGAGCACCAGTCCACTGGTATTTTTGTCAATGCGGTTGACCGGGCGGAACACGCCGGTCTTGCCTTGCTGCTGTAAATGGTACAGCCAGCCGTTGGCCAGGGTGCCGTCCGGGTAATTCAACGTGGGATGTACAGCGATACCGGCGGGCTTTTCCAGTACGGCGGCGAACTCGTCCTCGTAGGCAATGGCAAACGGGACGGGCTGTGGCGTGACGCTGGTGGGCAGTTCCGGCGGCAATGCAAAGCTGATCTGCTGGCCGGGATGCACAGGCTGGTCGGTGTGGAGCGGGGCTCCATCGGCGAAAAAGCCATCGCCGTTATATTTGACGGATTTGATCAGGGCGGCGGTGACGCCCTGCGTGCGCAGGAAGATCCCCAACCGCTGACAGTCCGCCTCGGGAGGGACGATATAACGCAGAACGGTCAAAACAGGCCCTCCCTTGTGCAATACTGCAAAGCATGCGTGCAACCCGTACACTCATACTTTGATATTATACCACAAAGAAGAGCCTGATGCAATTCCCAATCTCTGGAACAAAAAGCCGCCCCTGCCAGGCGGCAGAGACGGCTTGCAAAGTTATAAATCAGACCGGATGAGACTTGTTCTCGTAGTCAGCATGCAGAGCATCGACACCCTGCAGGCGGGCATTGCGCTTTTCGAAGAACTTGGGGGCGACCTGCGGGAACATAGCGTAGGTCAGGACGTCTTCCTCCTGGATGGCGTACTTGGCGGCCTCAGCCTTCAACTTGTCCATCTCGGGCTCCAGCGTGTCGGCAAAGCGGCAGGTGATGGGCTCCTCGCCCTTCAGGATAAAGTCGCTGAACTCCTTCTTGATGGGAGCGGGAGTCTTGCCGTAGTCGCCATGGACCAGGCCCTTGAACTCCTTGGTGACCATCTTGTAGCGCTCACCCATGATGACGTTAAAGACAGCCTGGGTGCCAACGATCTGGCTGGTCGGGGTGACCAGCGGCGGGTAACCGGCATCCTCACGAACGCGGGGAATCTCCTCCAGAACATCCTGGAGCTTGTCTTCCTTGCCGGCATCCTTCAGCTGCTTCAGCATGTTGGAGAACATGCCACCCGGAACCTGGTACAGCAGGGTGTTGGCATCGACGCCCAAAGACTTCTGGTTGATCTGGCCATTGGAGATGTACTTCTCACGCAGTTTGTTGAAGTAAGCGCGGACAACATTCAGCTGGTTCAGATCTAGGCCGGTGTCGTAGTCGGTACCCTGCAGGGCGGCGACCAAACTCTCGGTGGGCATATGAGAAGTACCCAGAGCCAGCGGACTCATGGCGGTATCAACGATGTCGGCACCAGCCTCGATGCCCTTCAGAATGGACATGGAAGCCAGACCGGCGGTGTAGTGGCTGTGGATGTCTACGGGGATCTTGATGGTATTCTTCAGTTCAGAGACCAGGTCATAGCAGGTGTAGGGCTTCAGCAGACCAGCCATATCCTTGATGCAGATGGAGTCAGCGCCCATCTCCTCCAGGGTCTTGGCATACTTGGCAAAGTACTCGTTGTTATGTACGGGGCTCAGGGTGTAGCTGATGCAAGCCTGAACGTGAGCGCCTTCCTTGTTGGCGGCCTTGATGGCAGTCTGCAGGTTGCGCGGGTCGTTCAAGGCGTCGAAAATACGGATGACATCGATGCCGTTGGCAACGGACTTTTGTACGAAGTACTCGACAGCGTCATCGGCGTAAGGACGATAGCCCAGCATGTTCTGGCCGCGGAACAGCATCTGCAGTTTCTGATGGGGCAGCTCCTTGCGCAGGATGCGCAGACGCTCCCAGGGGTCCTCGTCCAGAAAACGGATGCAGGAGTCGAACGTAGCGCCGCCCCAGCACTCAACGGAGAAGTACGGGATCTTGTCCATCTCGGGCAGGATCGGACGCATCTCGTCCATCGTCATACGGGTAGCAAGCAGGGACTGGTGCGCGTCGCGCAGAACGACCTCGGTGATCTTAATAGGTTTCTTAGCCAATGTCATTCACCTGCCCTTTCTTAGTTCATGGTGCAGAGCAGATCGCCGGAGTTGACGACATCGCCCTTGCGCACATTCACGCTGGCAATGGTGCCATCCTGCGGAGCGCTGATCTCGTTCTCCATCTTCATGGCTTCCAGGATCAGCAGGGTGTCGCCGGCCTTGACGGAATCGCCAGCCTTGACCTTGACGTCCAGGATGTTGCCCGGCATGGGAGCAGTAACGGTAACGGAACCGGCAGCGCCAGCGGGAGCGGCAGAAGCAGCGGGTGCAGCAGCCGGAGCCGGGGCAGCGGCGGGAGCAGCAGCAACAGGAGCAGAAGCAACGGCAGCGCCGGTGCCTTCCTCGACGGTGACATTATAAGCAACGCCGTTGACAGTGACAATCAGGTTTTTCATAGGAATTTCCTCCTTAAAGATCGTGTCGTTATGTTCAGGTTAAACGCAGATTACAGCGTGATGTTGCCATGCTTCTTAGCCAGGCGGACAGCGCGCTTGCTGGCCAGCATATCCAAGGCCTGGGCAACAGCGCTGCGGGCAGAAGCAGCATCGGCGACGGTATCAGCGGCACCGTTGGCAACAGCGGCCTGGGCACTGCAGACGTCCTTGGTGTAAGCAGCAGCCTTTGCCTTCGTAGCGGCAACGATGTTATCAGAAGCGAAGATCTCGTCCTTGTATAGAACGGTGACAGCAGCCTCGGGGGCCAGCGGTGCAACAGTGCAGCCCTGCACGGCAACGCGCCAGTCAGCAGAAGCAGCGAACACCGTGTAAGCGGGGCCGACAGCCTCACCGGCCAGAACAGCGACCTTGACCGTGGTGGCCTCAGCGTAAACACCAGCCATACGGGCGGCCTGGCGGATACCACCGGCCTGGTCATCCCCCTCGCTCTTGCCGAAGCCTTCGGTGTTGACGACGGTCACAACGGGGATGCTGTAGGCATCGCACAGACGGACAAAGCGGGCAGCCTTGGCAGTGCACTTGTGGCACAGGGCGGCTTTCTCGGTGGCAACGATACCAACGGAGCTGCCGTTGATGGTAGCCAGAGCGGTAACGATGTTCTTGCCGTAGCCCTTGTACAACTCAACAGCACTGCCCTCGTCAGTCAGAGCAGCGACGGCGTCAGCAGCGGTGTACTTGGCGGTGTTCAGCGCAGCGGAAGGAGCGCTGAAGTCGAACAGTGCAGGACCAGCCAGGTTGTTGGCGGGCAGCAGGGCGGCGATAGAAGCAGCCTGCTTGGCAGCGGCGACAGCATCAGCGGCGGTCACAGCGGCAACGCCAGCCTTGGCGGCGAATTCAGCGGAGCCAGCACCGGCAACTTTGTCTTCAGCATTGAACGGAGCGTTCAGGAACAGCTCGGCATCCTCAGCCATGATGCACAGGTCAGCGGAAGCGGCGTTGATGGCATTGGTGCCGGCGCAGGTACCGGTAACAACGGCAATCTGCGGCACAACGCCGGAAACACGTGCGATCTCAGCGGTCAGGCGGGCGGTAGCGTTCAGCAGATCCAGGCCGCCCTCCAGCTTGGCACCGGTGGAGTCGTAGAAGGTGACGACCGGGGCACCGGTCTCGGCGGCCATCTCCAGCACGCGGATATTCTTTTCGATATCCTGCACGCCAACGGGGGTGCCGTCCTCAAATACGACGTAGACGCTCTGACCGTTTGCGTTGCCGTAAGCGGCGCTTACAGCGCCATCGGTAAACAGCGGAGAATATGCGCCGTCATCAAAAAATGCTGCAAGGATCGTTGCCTTGCCGGGTTTGTTTGCTGCCATACAGCTTCCTCCCTATTTGTAAAACTGAAAGTTTTTTAGTGAAGAATTCACAAAAAAATCCACGATTTAAATTAATTATACTACTTTGTGGAAAAATCTACAAGTAGAAATTGCAGTACTTTTTGAAAAAATACACAATTTTTTGTACAAAAAATTGCTTTCGAGCAACTTTACACCCTAAATATGGGCTCAGCCCTGCTCTTTGCGGGGACGCAGCGGGCCGGGACGGCGGGGGGCAGTGCGGGTCGGGGCCTCGGAGCTGCGGCTTTTATGCTGGGCGGCGTTGCGCAGGGCGTTGATCTCGCTTTTTTTCAGCTCACGGTATTCGCCCGGCTGCAACATGCCCAGCTTGACCGGGCCTTCGGCAGTACGGCGCAGGCGGACGACCTGCAGGCCGACGGCCGAGCACATGCGGCGGATCTGGCGGTTGCGGCCCTCGTGCAGGGTGATCTCCAGCACGGTGCGGCCCGGCTCGTCCACGACAACATGGATCACGCAGGGCTGGGTCTTGACGCCGTCGTCCAGTACCACGCCGGAAGACATCTGGATGATCTGCTCCTCGGTGGCGCGGGGATTGACGGTGACGCGGTAGAGCTTGCCTACCCCGCCGGACGGGTGGGTCAGCAGGTTGATGAAGGCACCGTCATCGGTCATCAGCAGCAGGCCCTCGCTGTCCTTATCCAGACGGCCCACCGGGCGCAGCATGGCCGGAACATCGGAGACAAGATCCATAACGGTCTTGCGGCCGCGGTCGTCGGACCGGGTGGTCAAAAAGCCGCGTGGTTTGTGCAGCATGATATAGGTATACTGCCGCTTGCGCACGATGCGGACGGTCTGGCCGTCGATAGCGACCTTATCGTAATCGGGGTCCATCTTGTCACCCAGGCCTACCGGGTGACCGTTAACTTTTACTTTGCCGGCGGCGATCAGGCGCTCCGCCTCACGGCGGGAGCAGATACCCTGATCGGCCAGCACTTTTTGAACGCGTTGTTCTGCCATGCTTACTCCTTATTTCTTGTGCTTATGCGTTGCCCGTTTCAGCGGGCTTGTCTTTTTTAATCATTGCGGTGATTTTGTCCACCAGTTCCGGCAAAGCGGCAATGGCGTTATCCACGGCGGTGACTTTTTCCACCAGTTGTACCGTGCGGACGTTGCCGCCGGAAACCACCAGGAACGCAACGGGCGTGACCGACACACCGGCACCGGTGCCGCCGCCGAACATCTGCTTGGACGACTGGGGCGCCACATCGGAACCGCCTGATGCAAAACCGAAGGTAACGCGGGAGACCGGGATGATGGTGGTAGTGTCATCTACATGGATGGGATCACCGATGATGGTGCTGGTATCCACCATATCGCGGATCTTTTCAATGGTGACGCCCATCAGACCTTGGATCGGATGCTCTGCCATGGGAAACTCCTCCTTTTATAAAAGCAAAATGCAATTTGGTTCAGTTGGTATGTGCAGGCTGTAGCTGCGGGTCTTTGCCCAGACGGAACAAAAGCCGGATCAGCAGCCAGAGAAGCAGAAACGTGTGGGTGTGCAGTCTGCCGGAAATGTGACGCTCTCCCCTGCGTTGGCCGGTGAAATCCGACTCCAGCTGCAAATGGTCGCATTGCAGACAGACGACCTGCTGCAAAAACGCCAGCAGATTGTTGGCGGCGGCCATGGCAGCGCCATAAAGTTCGGCGGTCTGGGCCGCATCCTCGCCGGTGACGGTCCAGAATACGGTAAGGTGCTGCACTTTGATGTGCCGTGCCAGGAACCGCCCGACCCAGCGCAGGTGCCCGAACATACAGCGGACAAAGGCGGCAGGATCATGAGCGAGCAGGTTGAGGGCGGTCTCGATACGCTCCGAAATATGGAACGGCAGAGCGCTGGATTTTGGATGCTCTCCGGTAAATTCAGTAGCGGGGGCTGGCGTAGGAGCGGCCTTTGCCGCAACGGAAGCTTGCGGGGATTGCGCAGCAGGGGCTGCGGCTGGTGCAGGCTGCGTTTTAGACGGCGCTGGTTCAGCGCTTGGTTGTGCTGCGGGCGCTGGCTGCGGTGCGGCGGGATGCTGTGCAGCCGTATCTTTGGCAGCGACCCGTGGCCAAAGCGTAAAATGCAGTGGGCCGTACCAGGCGGTCAGCGATGGTTTGCCAGCCTGATAGGCAAACCGCAGCTCCACCGGCAAGATCAGTAAGACTACCAGCAGCGCCAACAGAAAAAGAAGCAGCCAGCCTACGAATTTGAGCACCGCCAGCAGGACGGTGAGCACAATGGTCATAGGCAATCACTTCCATTCCAGCTGTTCGCCGTCCTCGGCGGTATCGATGGCAGAATCAGATTCAGCTTCCGAGGGTTCGTTGTCCCCTGCTTCGCCATGCAGCGGCGGCAGGTCAGCCAGCGAGCCCAGGCCGAACACACGTAGGAAACTGTCGGTGACCTGGAACGCGATGGGCTTGCCGGGCAGGTCCAGACGCCCGGCTTCCTCGATCAGTCCTTTTTCCAGCAGCTTGGCTACGATGGACGAGGAATCCACGCCGCGGACCTGCTCAATAAAGCTGCGGGAGACAGGCTGGTTGTAGGCAATGACTGACAACACCTCCAGCGCGGCGGGCGAAAGCGGTGCATTGCGGCGGGTGTCCAGGATGCGCTTGACCATCTCGCCGTAATACGGGCGGGTGGCCATCTGCCAGCGGTCGGGGTCGAAGTAAAGAATCGCCATGCCGCTTTCCTCTTCGTCCAGTTTTCTTTGCAGCTTTTTCAAAAGGCGCAAAGCTTCCTCCGGCTCAACACGCAGGGCGTCGGCCAGGCGCGCGGCCTCGACGGGGTCGGCATGGGCAAACAACATGGCTTCCAACGCACCAATCTTCTGTTGTTCATTCATGGGCGGAAGCCTCCTTGTTTCTGCGGTGGGTGCGGTCCAGATTCAGCTGGCCCTCGTCTTCTACCTTGATGCGCCCGGCGCGGATAAGCTCCAGCAGCGCCAGAAAGGTGGCTACATGGGTGCTGCGGCTGTCCTCCGGATTGAAAAGCTGGTTCATCTTTTGCAGGGTGCCTTTCAGCAGCCCGCGCAGCATGTGGGAAACGCGGCTGGATACCGAGACAAACGGCGCGGTGACCAGCGGCTCAAAACGCTCCTGCGTGGGTTTGCGCTTGCGCAGGTTGCGGCCCATCAGGTTGAACCAGGCGGTGACCAGCAGGTTGGGGTCGTGGCGGCGGGTGTACTCGGCTGCACCCACCAGCGGCATGGGCTGGCGCACGGCGGTGTACAGGTCGCGGGCGCGGCTGCCCAGCTTGGCGGCCACCTCCTTGCAAGCGCTGTACTCAATCAGGCGGCCGGTCAGTTCGGCCTTCATACGCTCGGCCTCGGGGCTGCGGGGCAGCAGCAGGGCACTTTTCATCTGCACCAGATGGGCGGCCATGTCAATGAACTCGCTGGCAACCTCCATGCGGTTATCCTGCAGGTTGCGGATGGTGGTCGTGTACTGGTCGATGAGTTCCATGATGTTGATATCATAGAGGTTCATCTTATTTTTGCCCACCAGGTACAGCAGCAAATCAAGCGGGCCTTCAAAATCTTCTATTTTAAAAGTAAGAACTTCCGGCAAAAAATCAATACCCCCACAGTAACTCTACAAAGCTTGTTCCTTTAATAAGGAAAGACCACAGCTGATTGACAATCGCAGACAGCGGCCGATTCAACAGCCCCAGGAACGTGAGTGCCAGCACGGCCAGCATGATATAGCGCTCGTACTTCATCAGTTTAAAATACAGCTTTTCTGGCAAAAACAAAAGAAAGATACGGCTGCCGTCAAAGGGCGGCACCGGAATCAGGTTGAACACGGCCAGGCTCAGGTTCATCGTGATCATATAATAGAAGAACATCTCAATAAAGGGCACCGCGTCCCCCGCGCCGCTGTAGTAGCAGATCTTGTACAAGATCATAGACACCCAGGCCAGCAGCAGGTTACTGATAGGACCGGCCGCGGCAGAGACCGCCATGCCGACTTTCGGATTTTTATAATTGTACGGATTGATGCTGACCGGCTTGGCCCAGCCAACACCGCCTACCAGCATGCACAGCGCACCCAGCGGGTCAAAGTGGCGCATAGGGTTCAGCGAAAGGCGGCCCGCCCGCACGGCGGTATCATCCCCCAGCCAATGGCTGACCAGGGCGTGGGCAGACTCATGAAATGGGATGGTAAGCAGGACGACCAGCGCCCGGCAAATGTACATCATGATCTGTGTTGCTGACAGCAGACCGTTCAAAGGCAAACACCACCCCATTAAAATCTCATCTTATTATACCGTACAAATGCCCCCAAAACAAGCCCTGCACCGGGATGGATGGCGGATTTTCGCTTCGATTTTGCACAACGATAAGAAAATATAATATTTTTCAAACTTTTTTGCACAAAACCCTTGCAATTTGCAAAAATCCACGCTATAATATTTAAGCTATTGAAAAGGAGGTGCAAGCAATTATGGCCAAATGTTCTTGCTGTGGCAAGGGTGTCACGTTCGGTATCAAGGTCTCCCACTCTCATCGTCGGAGCAACCGTACCTGGAACCCCAATGTCAAGCGCGTGAAGGCGATCGTCGAGGGTTCCCCGAAGTATATCTACGCCTGCACCCGCTGCCTGCGCTCTGGTAAAGTTACCCGCGCGGTCTGATTGGACGGAAAAAATGCCGGTCACATTGCGTGACCGGCTTTTTCTCTTTTATTTTACCAGTTAAAGGCAGCACAACACAATTCTAAGTGCCGATACGGCGAGCGAGGCGCAACGGCTGCTAAGCAAAAAGCACAGGTAATACGTTGTGTATTATCGAGCATTTTTGCAACGCAGACGGTGTGCCGCAGCCGCTGGAACGGTGCTTAAGCCGTTAGGCGGGAATTGCGCTGTGCTGCCTTAAAAAGGAGCCTATTATGCTGCCCCAAGACCCTATCATTTTGTTAAGCTACGTCAATACCCAGCTGCGTGACCGGGATGCCAGCCTTGCTGCATTCTGCGACCGGGAAAATGCAGACGAAGCCGACCTGCGTGCCCGTCTGCAGGAAGTGGGTTATATTTACGATGCCCAGGCGAACCGTTTCGTCTGATTTTGCAGCAGGATGTACCCCGGCGTTATAGAGAAGAGGAAGTTATACCCGCTATGAATTTTGTGTTTGTCAGCCCGCATTTCCCCAAAACCTACTGGAATTTCTGCGAACGCCTGCATCGCAACGGCGTCAATGTGCTGGGCATCGGCGATGCACCGTTTGACGAGATCCCCTGGCAGCTCAAGCATTGCCTGACCGAGTATTACCGCGTGAACGACCTGGGCAATTACGATGAGATGCTGCGGGCTGTGGCCTATTTTACCTTCCATTACGGTAAAATCGACTGGCTGGAATCCAACAACGAGTATTGGCTGGAAATGGATGCCCAAATGCGCACCGACTTTAACATCGCCACCGGCGCACAGAACGACTTCATCGAGCGCATCAAATACAAGAGCAAGATGAAGGAAAGCTACATTGCAGCCGGTGTGCCGGTGGCGCGCCACCATATGGTCAGCACGCTGGCGGCGGCCAAGGCCTTCATCAAAGAGGTGGGCTACCCTGTCATCGTCAAGCCCGATAACGGCTGCGGCGCCGAGGCAACCTATAAGCTGCGGAACCTGAAGGAACTGAAGGCTTTCTACGCTGATCCCCACGCCGTACCTTATATTATGGAAGAATTCATCAACGGCACCATCGTCAGCTTTGACGGAGTGGCCGACAGCCATTGCGTGCCGCTGTTCTACACCTCCAACGTCTTCCCCACCCCAATGCTGGACATCGTGAGCGAGCAGGGCGATTTGAGCTATTGGACCCAGAAGACCGTGCCTGCCGCGCTGAAAGACGTGGGCTTTCGCACCATCAAGGCCTTTGGCGCCAAGAGCCGGTTCTTCCACTGCGAGTTCTTCCAGCTGAACGAGGACAAGCCGGGTCTGGGCAAAAAGGGCGACTATGTGGCTCTGGAAGTCAACATGCGCCCGGCGGGCGGCTACACGCCGGATATGATCAACTACGCCAACTCAGCGGATTGCTACCAGATCTGGGCGGATATGGTCTGCTATGACGAAGTGCGAAACCTGGAGCTGGATGGCCCCAAGTACTACTGCGTTTACGCAGGCCGCCGTGACTGCCACACCTACAAGCACAGCAACGAGCAGATCATGGCGCGCTACGGCAACCGCATGAAGATGCACGAGCGCATCCCCGAGGCCCTGCGCCTGGACATGGGTGACGAGATGTACACCGTCACTGTGCGTTCCAGCGCCGAGCGGGATGCTTTCATCCGCTACGTGCAGGAGAAAGCCTGATTTTTATAAACATAAGCAAACCGGGTATCCGATGCAAAAGTCGGATACCCGGTTTTGTTTAGTATTTAGTTGTTATAATCTGCGATGGTCACAGAGTTTTTGCTGTAGTACGGCGTCAGGCCCCACAGGTCCGGGCCGGGGGCAACGTCTGTGTAAAACAGCAGCCAGGGGCGCTCTTCCTCGGTCAAGGGGCGGATCACGACGTCGGGCTGGTCGGTATCGGTCAAAATGGCTTCACGTTCGTTCAGCACTTTAGCAAAGCGGGCGGCTTCGCCGTCGGCTAGTTCGTAGGCGGCCTCCAGCGTGGTGGCAAAGTGGTTATCCTGCCCCTCTTTTACCGTATGGCTGCCGATGCAGGCCATACAAACCAGCATCGCAGCGCAAACCAGCGGCAGGCGCTTCCCTGCTTTGCCAAGCTGGCGGATGGCAGGCGTCAGACAGACGCCGCGGATACGCTCCAGCCAGCCAAAGAGCAGAAACTCGGTAACGGCCAAGCCGAGGATGAAGGTCATCCAGACCACATTCAGCAGCCGCCCGGCACCGATGCCGCCCATCGTGAAGGATGGCAGGAAAATCATGGCCCACATTAAAATAAAGGTGACGGCCGCACCTGCCAGCGGATGGCGGAACACCCGGTCCGACAGGCTGCTGCTTTGGGCAAGGTACCGCAGCGGTAACGCCAGCAGCACCAGCAGGCAGAGCAGCGGTACATCCAGCCAGCGGACCCATTCCAGCGCGGCCAGCACAAAGCTTTTCAGCACGGCCTCAACAAAGCCTGCCCCCGCAAAACCGGTAGTGCGTACCCGCGTGCCGGGGGCTGTTACGTTGATAAGCAGCCCCGCCACGGCAGCAAGAAATGCCGGCAGATGGTAAAACCTGCGCTGCCGTGCGCACAGTACAACGGCCAACAACAGGACCAGCACATTCAAAAGCCCGGCCACCTGGTGCCCACCGCCGATGATAAAGCCAATCATGACCCCGGCGGCGCAGTACAAAGTGCGCTGTTTACGGGTCAACTGCGGCGCAAAGCACAGCCCGAACGTCAGCCCGGCATTGAGCACGGCCAGCGAGAAATACGGCAGGTAGTTCATTGCGCCGTTGAACCAGTACAGCCCTTCCACCGGGGCGGGCATGCCCTCGATAAAGGCAAAGCAGACCAGCAGCGCCAGCGCCCAGGGCAGCAGCTTTTGCGCCTGGTCCAAACGGCGCACCACACAGCGGCAGGCCCCGTACAGGCAGAAAAACAACGGTACAAGAACGCAAAGCAGCGTGACCCCATACCAGGCGTTGCCGAAAATGGCGGGCTGCCAGGCCAGCAGAAAGCCGGAAACATACAGCCCCTGCCAATTCTCAAAGTAATAGACATTGGTGTCCCAGGCAGCTTTCAGCAGGCGCGGCAGGTCAAAGCCATACTGCTGCATCACCGCGTGGGTGCGGGCCGCGTAAATGTAATCGTCTGCCGAGGGCCGCGCAAACACGGCCAGCACAAAAACCGGGACCAGCAGCAGCCCAATGAACAGGGCCAGCCGAAGCAGCCAGCGTTTTTGCACCGCAGAATCATGCCAAAAATCCATACACGTGCACCCCGTTACGGGTTGCCCAGCGTCATCTGCAGGAAGTAGGTCCACTGCTTCTCCCACCAGACCCAATCATGGGCGACATCATAGCCCCAAATGTCCACGATGGGGTGGATGCCCTTACTTTCCAGGATGCCCTGCAGTTCCAGCGTGGAGGCCAGCAGGTCACCCTCCCAGGCACCCTGGCCGCAGCACATAATGAACTTATCGGCTTTATTGAACAGCTCCATGTAGGGATGGACAGTCGGGAAGTTGCGCATGTAATCGCAGGGAGAGTTGCGGTAGACGAGGTCATCCATGTAATCGCCGAAGAACATGCGGGAAGAATACAGGCCGCTCAAGGCAATGGTGCCATTATACAGGTCGGGACGGCGCAGGAAGAAGTTGACGGCATGGCCACCGCCCATGCTGGCACCGCCCACCAGGATCTTGCCGGTGTGGTCCTCGCCACCCTGCTCGCGGTTGATCTCCAGCAGGCGCGGGGTCAGCTCCTCACAGATATAGTTGTACCAGCGCTCCTGCATCTCGATGCGCGGACGCTCGGGGCCGTGGTTGTCCCAGCTTTCGGGATCGATACTGTCAGCCGTGAAGATCTGCAGCTTGCCGCTGTCGATCCAGGGCGCGGCCAGGTTGCACATGTTTCGGTCTTCCCAATCATAAAAGCGGCCGCTCTGGCACGGGAAAATGATAATGGGGCGTCCGGCGTGACCGTAGACTTTGAACTCCATAAAGCGGTCAAGATACCGGCTGTATTCCTTATAATAACGGATCTGCATGGCAGTTCCCTCCTGATTTTATTTGTAAAAAAATCTCTTGTTCAGATCCAGCAGCCCAACCATAGCGTGCATGGGGCCGGATGTGGAAGTTTTAAATACCCAGTAGTACGCCAGGGCCAGGGCCTCGCGCAGGTAACAGGGCAGCACGCTGCGCCACGGCGTGTGGGCAGGCAACGCAGCGACCGTGGTAAAACCGGCCCGCGCTGCATACCGCCCGGCGCGGTAGCAGTGGAATGCGTTGGAAACGTAAACGATGGGGGTATCGCCGCTGTAGCCGCGCTCTTTTAAAATATCCAGCGAGAAAGCAAAGTTTTCCTCGGTGGAGGTGGACTTGTTTTCGGCCAAAACGCGGTCAGCGGGCAGACCTTTTTCAATCAGGTAATCCCGCATGGCCTGGCCTTCGGGAATCCATTCGTCCCTGCCCTGCCCGCCGCTGGTGACGATGAGCAGGTCGGGGTGTTCCGCCGCGTACGCATAGGCTTTATCCAGCCGGTAGCGAAGCAGCATGCTGGGCTTATCCTTGCGCAGGCCCGCGCCCAGCACGATCATGACCTGCTCCTGCCCGGTGGGCGGGTTGGCGTAACCGCTGACGGCCACAAAGCCAATTAAGGCCAGATATACAACCAGCAAAACGCCCAGCACGATGCCTACAACGCGCCCGGCCCCGGTGTGGAGCCAACCCGCCAGTGGTTTATGCCAGATGGCGCAGGCCGTGATGGCAGCCGTCAGCACCCAGACCATCAGGTTGCCCATGTTGAAGTTGCTTAAAAACACCAGCATGAGCGAATAGGCGACCAGCGCTGCGGCCAGAATCCATAAGAGAAGGATGCCCATCTTACTTGCAGATCTCATCGTACACGCCGCAGCCGTCTGCGCAGTAGTCAACATCCAGCGCCTTGCAGACGGTATCGGCGATGGTGGCAAAGCTGTAGCGGGTGTGCAGGTTCACGCCTGGCTTGATCTCACTGCCATACACCAGGAACGGCACATGCTCGCGGGTGTGGTCGGTGGTCTTAGTGTAGCTGGGGTCGCAGCCGTGATCTGCCGTGACCATCAGGATGTCCTCAGGACGCATCTTGGCCATGAACTGGGGCAGCCAATCGTTGAACTCGGCGGCAGCGGCAGCATAACCGGCTACATCGCGGCGGTGGCCGTACAGCATGTCGAAGTCGACGAGGTTGACGAAGGCCAGGCCCTCAAAGTCGCGGTCGGCCAGATCCAGCGTGACCTGCAGGCCCTCAGTGTTTCCGCTGGTGCGGATGGTCTCGCCGATGCCCTTCCCGGCAAAAATGTCGTGGATCTTGCCCACACCAATGGTGGACTTGCCGGCAGCCTGGATAGCGTCCAGCATCGTATCACGCGGCGGCACCAGGCTGTAGTCGTGGCGACGCGGGGTGCGGGTGAAGTTGGCGGAGCAATCGCCCACAAACGGGCGGGCGATGACGCGGCCTACGCCGTATTTGCCCACCAGCAGCTCACGGGCCTGGGCACAAATTTCATAGAGCTTTTCAACGGGGACGATGGCCTCGTTGGCGGCAATCTGGAACACGCTGTCGGCGGAGGTGTAGACGATCAGCGCACCGGTCTTCATGTGCTCCTCGCCGTAATCGCGGATGACCTCAGTGCCGGAATAAGGCTTGTTGCACAGCACCTGAAAGCCGGTCTTGGCAGTGAAAGCGTCTAGCAGGTCTTTCGGGAAGCCGTTCGGGAAGGTGGGCAGCGGGTCGGCACTCAGCAGACCGGCAATCTCCCAGTGGCCGATGGTGGTATCCTTTCCGGCACTGGCCTCACGGAGGCGGGCAAAGCTGCCGATAGGCTCGGCCACGGGGGTGCCGCAGGTCACGCCGTCCAGGTTGAACATGCCCAGCTTGGCCAGATTGTTGCCCTTAAAATTGGGGTGGCCAGCAATGGCGCCCAGGGTGTTGGTGCCTGCATCGCCAAACTGTGGGGCGTCCGGCTCAGCGCCGACGCCGAAGCTATCGAGAACGATCAAAAAAACACGTTTTGCCATAGGTTTGTCTCCTGTCTGTATCATAAACATTGTGTGCGTTGAATACGTAGAATATACCTATTTAAGATTATACCCTATTTTGGGAGGATTGTAAACAGAAAGCCCGTCCTGTGCAGCGGAAACGTGAGCAATATTTGCACAGTAAAACATGTGTAAAGTGGATTTGCGTACTTGTACAAAAGCGGAAATGTGTAGTATAATAGCTTCGATTAATGTTCAGATTTCTTCAATGGAGGTCATGATATATGCGTAAAACAAAAATTGTCTGTACGATGGGCCCTTCTACCGAAAAGCCGGGTATTCTGCGCCAGCTGATGGAGAATGGCATGAACGTTGCCCGTTTCAACTTTTCCCACGGTGATTACGAGGAGCACAAGGGGCGTTTTAACGCCCTGCGCGCCCTGAGCAAAGAGCTGGACCTGCCAGTTGCTGCCATGCTGGATACCAAAGGCCCTGAGATCCGCCTGGGCACTTTCAAGAACGGCGTGGAGAAGCTGGTCACCGGCCAGAAGTTCACCCTGACTTCCCGGGAGGTCGAGGGCACCAACGAAATCTGCTCTGTCTCCTACAAAGAACTGCCCCGCGACGTTGCCGCTGGCGGCCGTATCATGCTGGACGACGGTCTGATCGAGCTGGGGATCGACGAAGTGAGCGACACCGACATCGTCTGCACCGTCAAGAACGATGGCACCATCAAGACTAAGAAGGGTGTCAACGTCCCCGGTGTGCACCTGTCCATGCCCTACATGAGCAACCGCGACCGCAACGATATTCTGTTCGGTATCGAGCAGGGCTTCGATCTGATTTCTGCCAGCTTCGTGCGCAACGCCCAGGACATCATGGAAATTCGCCACCTGCTGGACGAGCACAACAGCAACATCCGCATCATCGCCAAGATCGAGAACCAGGAGGGCATCGATAACATCGACGAGATCCTGACTGTGGCTGACGGCATCATGGTTGCCCGCGGCGACATGGGCGTTGAGATCGACTTTGCCGAGATCCCCTCCATCCAGAAGAACCTGATCGACCGTGCCATGAGCGCCGGTAAGATCTGCATTACCGCTACCCAGATGCTGGATTCCATGATCGTGAACCCGCGCCCCACCCGTGCCGAGATCACCGACGTTGCCAACGCTATTTATGACGGCACCGGCGCGGTCATGCTGTCCGGCGAGACCGCTGCAGGCAAGTATCCCGTCGAGGCCCTGAAGGCTATGGCCACCATCGCCGAGGCTACCGAGTCCGACTCCAACTTTGATTCCCTGGTTCACCACACCCGCGGTGAGAACAGCCGCCTGTCCGTCAGCGCTGCTGTAGGCCACGCTGCCTGCACCACTGCCAACGATATTGGGGCTACCGCTATTATCACCGCCTCCAAGAGCGGCGAGACCGCCCGCCTGCTGAGCCGCTTCCGCCCGGATGCTCAGATCATCGCCTGCGTGCTGGATGAGACCACTCGCCGCCAGCTGAACGTCTACCGCGGCGTGACCCCCTTGCTGATGGACTATGCCCACTCTACCGACGAGCTGATCAGCATGTCGGTTGAAAATGCCAAGGGCGCTGGTTTGATCCAGGACGGCGATCTGGTCGTTGTCACCGCCGGTGTTCCGGTTGGCGTTTCCGGTACTACCAACATGATTAAGGTCCACATGGTCGGTGACAGCCTGCTGGCTGGTGTCGGTATCGGCAGCCGCAACGCTAAGGGCGAAGTCTGCGTCTGCCGCAGCGCAGCCGAGGCTGCCAAGAAGTTCAAGCCCGGTCAGATCCTGGTCGTGCCTTTCACCACCAACGATGAGCTGCCGTTCATCCGCGAGGCCGCCGGTGTCATCACCGAGGAAGCCGGTTCCAACAGCCACTCCGCTATCGTTGGCCTGACCTTGAACAAGGCCGTTATCGTGGGCGCTACCAACGCTACCCGTACCCTGAAAGACGGTATGGTTATCTCGATGGACTGCATCCGCGGCACTGTCCAGCTGATGGCTAACTAAGGAGCAGATGATGGAACGCATTGCGAGTTTCTGCGTGGATCACACCAAATTGCAGCCGGGTATGTATCTTTCCCGTCAGGACGGCGCAAACGGTGAGATTTTGACCTGGGATATCCGCATGAAGCAGCCCAATAAGGGCAGTTATCTTTCCCCCGCTGCCGCCCACACGCTGGAACACCTGTTTGCGACTTATGCCCGCAACAGCAAGTACAGCAGCGGCGTGGTCTATGTCGGCCCGATGGGCTGCCTGACCGGCTTTTACCTGCTGACGACCGGCCTGACACCGGCCGAGGCCCTGGACCTGACCCGCAGCGCTTTTGCCTGGATGGCTGAGTACGAGGGCGAGATCCCCGGTGCTTCGGCAGTGGAATGTGGCAACTATCTGATGATGGACCCCATTGCCGCCAAAGCCGAGGCCGCCGCCATGCTGCCGGTGCTGGAAAAACTGGACGCTGACCAGCTGCATTATTGATAACTGAGACATAAAAAATCCCGCCGCACGATTTTGAACTGCACCCCATTTGTTAGACAGTATGGTATACTGTTTAGGAAATGGGGTGTTTTTGTATGCCAAAAGGATATCGGAAGTACAACGGAACGCAGAAGGTAGAAATCATTAAACGAATCCACAGAGAAAACCTGAGCTTTAAGGGAGCGTCCAGAGAATATGGCATTTCGGACCGTACACTCAGGGACTGGGAGCGCATTTATTGGGAGGAAGGAGAAGAAGCACTTCTAACAGAGCGCCGGGGTCGAGCTTGTGTAGCCAGTGGGACACAGAAAGGCCGGAAACCAAAACTGAACAAGCAAGTAGAAGAAGACCTTATTGCAGAGAATCAAAGGCTTCGGATGGAGATAGACTACTTAAAAAAATTGAATGCCTTGGTGCTGGAAGAGGAACGCCAAAACAGAAAGCACAAGTAGTTCAGGAACTGAGGCAGAAATACCCGCTGAAAGCACTGCTGCAACTTGCCGGACTTCCTCGCAGCACGTTCTACTACTATCTGCACCAGTCTCAGAATCCTGCCAAATACCAGATGGTAAAGGAACAGATTGTTATAATCTTCAACGAGAACAAAAAACGATACGGATACCGCAGAATCACAAAAGAACTGCATAACAACGATATTCGTGTGAACCACAAGACGGTTCGGAAACTCATGAAGCAGCTTGGTTTAGTCTGTCAGGTTCGTTCAAAAGGAAGTACAGTTCTTACAAAGGCGAAGTTGGAGAAGTAGCTCCAAACCTGCTGGAACGGCATTTCAAGACAAACCAGCCGAATCGGAAATGGGTCACAGATGTTACCGAGTTCAAAGTGAACGACCAGAAACTCTACCTGTCTCCAATTCTTGATTTGTTCAATGGCGAAGTTGTCAGCTACAATCTGAGCCGCCATCCGAACTTTAAGCAAATCACGGATATGCTGGAAGGTGCTTTTCAAAAGCTGCCGGACAAGGTTGACAATCTGATTCTGCATTCGGATCAGGGCTGGCAATACCAGATGAAGTCCTACCAGAATCTACTGAAAGCAAAAGGAATTACGCAAAGTATGTCTCGGAAAGCCACTTGTCTGGACAATGCAGTTGCCGAGAACTTCTTCGGACTGCTCAAGACGGAACTGTTCTATCTGGAAAAATTTGATTCCATTGACCAGCTTGAAAAGGCTATTGTCGATTACATCGACTATTACAACAATCGCCGAATCAAATTAAAACTAAACGGCCTGAGCCCTGTGCAATACAGGATTCAGACCGTTGGGGCCGCTTAATTTGTTTTTTGTCTAACTTTTGGGGTTCATATCATTTCGTGCGGCGGGGCTTTTTGCTTTATGTAAGGGAAAATCAAATCAGAGCAGCAGTGATCAGAGCCATCTTATAGACTTCCTCGGCATTGCAGCCACGGGACAGGTCATTGATGGGCGCGTTCAGGCCTTGCAGGATGGGGCCGTAAGCCTCAAAGCCGCCCAGACGCTGGGCAATCTTGTAACCGATGTTGCCGGCATTGATGTTGGGGAAGATGAAGGTATTGGCGTAACCGGCAACCTTGGAGCCGGGAGCCTTCAGCTGGCCGACCTCGGGTGCAACGGCGGCGTCGAACTGCAGCTCGCCGTCGACCTTCAGCTCGGGATGTGCCTCCTGGACGCGGGCGGTAGCATTGCGCATCTTGTCGACGGTCTCGCCCTTGCCGGAACCCTTGGTGGAGTAGGACAGCAGAGCAACGCGGGGATCAATGCCGAAGACCTCAGCGGTGTGTGCGGTCTCAACAGTGGACTCAACGATCTCGTCCTCAGAAGGATCGATGTTGATGGCGCAGTCGCCCATGGCAATGCTTTCGTCGCCGCGCATCAGGATGAAGCAGGAGCTGACGGACTTGATGCCGGGCTTGCACTTGATCAGCTGCAGAGCGGGACGGACGGTGTCAGCGGTGGAGTAAGTAGCGCCGCCCAGCAGGCAGTCGGCCTTGCCCATCTTGACCAGCATGGTGCCGAAGTAGTTGCCCTTGGACAGAGCGGCACGGCACTGCTCGTCGGTCATCTTGCCCTTGCGCAGCTCGACCATCTTGGCGACCATAGCGTCAAATTCAGGATAAGCGGTAGGATCGATGATCTCGGCACCAGTGATGTCAAAATTGTCTTCAGCGGCGGCCTTTTTAACAGCCTCAGGCTCACCCAGCAGGATGACTTTCAGGGTCTTGCCTGCCAGCAGACGGCTGGCGGCGGAAAGGATGCGAGCGTCGGTGCCCTCGGTAAAGACGATGGACTTCGGCTCGGCCTGCAGTTTCTTTTCAAAATTCTCAAAAATGGACATACAAACTTCCTCCATATTTTAGCGCAGAACAACCACTGCGCAACACTTACACAATAATTATAGCACCCAAAACAGGCTTTGCAAAGGAAATGCGCGATTACTGCGGCAAGTGGGCAAAATACGTTCGCCGTTGGCTAAAATGACAAAATACTTCACAAAGTTAATTATATATCAAGCCACATTGACGAAAAAATATCAAATTCGCCCCGCCAACAGCCAGCACCCTGCCGCCAGCTGTGCCACCAAAATCAGCGGCATGCCGACCACAAAGTACCAATGGCGGGTCTTATGATGGAACAGGTACATGCTTAAAAGCGCACCCACACTGCCGCCAACGAGGGCTGCCGCAAACAGGGTATGCTCCGGGATGCGCCACAGGTGCCGTCTGGCACGGCGCTTATCCTCTGCCATCAGAAACAATGACAGTAGATTGATGATGACCAGATACACAAACAAAATTTTCATGACACCATTATATCATAAATCTCAAAAATATGGTAGAATACAAAATAAAAGTATAAAAGTGGGGACGCAACGATGAAACGTATTTTTGTTACCGGTGCAGGCGGCTTTGTGGGCGCGCGTGCCTGCCGCTTTTTGCAGGAAAACTATGAGGTGCTGATCCTGCCCAAGGGCTGGATGGCCAGCTGCACCGAACTGCAGCTGATGCAGAGTATTGCTGAGGCGCAGCCGGACGTGATCCTGCACACGGCGGCCATCTCTGATACCGGCTACACGGAGCAGCACCCGGAGGAAGCCTACCGTGCCAATGTGGAGCTGCCGCTTTGGCTGGCGCGCGCCGCCGCGCAGTGTGGGGCAAAGCTGGTGGGCTTCAGCTCTGACCAAGTCTACGCCGGCGTGCAGCAGCCCGGCTCACTGCCGGAAACGATGGAACTCTCCCCTGCCAACGTCTACGGCCGTCAGAAACTGGAAATGGAGCAACGCATGTTGGATGCCTGCCCGGACACAGTATTGCTGCGTGCAACCTGGATGTACGACCTGCCCAGCTATGGACTACCCATCCGGGGCAACCTGCCGCTGAACCTCATAAAAGCGACGATGTATGGAGAAAAACTGCGCTTCTCTAACTGTGACTACCGTGGCATCACCTACGTGCGGCAGGCGGTAGAAAACCTGGTGCCTGCCGCCAATCTGCCCGGCGGCGTATACAATTACGGCAGCGAAAACAGAGAGGATATGGTGACGACCGCTTTAGCCTTTGCTGAGGCTTTGCGGCTGCCGGATGTAGATAACCTGATAGAAGCAGTGGACTGGCAGCGGAATCTAGCGATGGATTGCGGAAAACTGCGCGGATATGGGATAAGGTTTGATACCACGCAGGAGGGCATTTACCATTGCTTGAATGACTACGGCGTTGCGGATTTATAACCTAGTATAAAAGAATCGGGTAAAGTGTCTGTCCCCCGCAGGCTGAGCGACAGCCCGTCGGACTGTCGCTCCCGGCACTGCGGCATCGCCGCCCTGTTCGGCTCTTCATCAGACTTAGCCATAAACAAAGGCCCTCTTGCCGGGACACGGCAAGGGGGCCTTTGTTTATGGAGCTGATGGGAGTCGAACCCATGTCCGAAAAGAAATTGGTTAGAGTATCTCCGGGCGCAGTATGTTTATTGGATTTCCCTTGGTGCGGGCGAGCATACACGCACTACACCTTGGTAGCTTCGTTAATACCTGACGGGCGGCCAAGCTCAAGCCCGTTCATGTTCAGTACCTAATCGACGCCCTGGCCCTGCACGGTACTGATGCAGGCAGGACGGTCGCGCCTAATTAGGCAGCGACGGCAACAGAATAATCGTTGTCAGTTAATTTAAGTTTGGCGCTTTTATCGTGGTGCACCGCCACGGCCCGCTGCTCACGCCTCTCTCCCCCCGTCGAAACCTTTACAGCCCCGCATATTCGGTAGGGCAACGCCCCACCGGGAAGGTTAGCTTGAAACAGACTTTTTGCTGCCTTTACCGGGATTTCAGCGCGCGCTCGATATCACGCTTGGCATCGCGTGCGGCAGCAGTGGCACGCTTGTCATACAATTTTTTACCCTTGCACAAGCCCAGTTCCAGCTTGACACGCCCCTTTTTAAAGTAGAGCGAAAGCGGAACCAGCGTGTAACCTTGCAGCTTGATCTGCTGCCCCAGGCGGCGGATCTCGCTTTTATGGGCCAGCAAACGGCGGGGACGGCGCGGATCTTTGTTAAAGATGTTGCCGTGGTCGTAGGGGCTGATGTGCATGCCCTTTACGATCAACTCGCCGTCGTCAATGTCGGCCCAGGAGTCTTTCAGGTTGGCTCCGCCGGCACGCAGGCTTTTGACCTCGGTGCCGACAAGCTCGATGCCTGTTTCCAGGGCTTCCACCACAAAGTACTCGTGGCGGGCCTCACGGTTCAGGGCAATCACCTTTTTGCCGGATTTTTCCTCAGCCATGAAGCTCACCTCTTTTCTCTCTGGCGGGATTTAAAGTATAGCGCGTCTATGCAAAAAAGTCAAGCGCATCCTGTCACAACTCACCGCGGCCCTGCATAGCGCGGTACAGGGTGGTCTCGTCGGCATATTCCAGGCTGGAACCTACCGGCAGACCGTAAGCCAGGCGGGTGGTCTTGATGCCCATCGGCTTGATGAGCTTGGCCAGATACATGGCGGTGGCTTCGCCCTCCACCGTCGGGCTGGTGGCCATGATGACCTCCTTTACGGTGTCGTTCAGGCGGGCCAACAGCTCTTTGATACAAAGTTGCTCGGCACCGATGCCGTCCATGGGCGAGATCAGGCCGTGCAGTACGTGATACAGGCCGTTGTACTCGTGGGTGCGCTCAATGGATTTGATGTCGCGCGGGCTTTCCACCACGCAGATCACGCTGCGGTCGCGCTTTTGGGAAAGGCAGATCTTGCAGATTTCGCCTGCGGTATAGTCCTGGCAGATGCGGCAGCGGTGCAGATCCTTTTTGGCATGTTCAATGGCTTGGGCCAGTTCCATGGCCTGTTCGTTAGACATGCCCATGATCTCGTAGGCCATGCGGGTGGCGCCTTTGCGGCCGATGCCGGGAAACCGGGCAAACTGATCCACCAGATTTTCCAGTGGCTCTAAATTCTGCGGCATAGATACGGCCTCTTAGCCCAGACCGGGAATGTTCAGCCCGCCGGTCATCTTGGCCATTTCCTCCTCGGACTCCTTGTCAACGGCCGCAACAGCGCTGTTGACGGCGGCGGCAATGAGGTCTTCCAGCATTTCGATATCCTCGGGGTCAACGGCCTCGGGCTTGATCTTGACAGCGGTGATCTCGTGCTTGCCGGTCATGGTAACGGTGACCATCTCGCCGCTGGCGGTACCGGTGTACTCTTTGGCCTCCAGCTCCTCCTGCTTGGCGCGGATCTCGTCCTGCATTTTCTGGACCTGGCGCATCATGGCGTTGGGATCGGGGCGGCCGTAGCCTTTGGGCAGTCTTGCTTTCATGGATATATCCTCCAAATCTTATTTGTCTTCAATTTTAATATCAACACCGAGGGCCTGCATGTTTTTCAGCGTTTGGTCGATGGAAACAGCAGGCGTATCGGAAGCGTTGTCTTTGAGCTCCTCATAGGGGCCGATGTTGCAGCGGATGTGGGAAACACGGTAGATGGATTCTTTCAGCTTTTTGCTGACCTCGCGGTTGCTGCGGATGTAATCGCGGAAAGCATCGCTGCACTCAAACAGCACGCGGCGTCCATCGTAGTAAGCGCGGGTGTTACGCAGAAAAGAGATCAGCATTGCGTCGGTCTCTTCCAGATCAGCCAGTACATTGGGCCAATATATGAACGGCTCCAGTGGGCCCGCCTCTTTGGGCGGCTCCCGTTTGCGGGCTGCAGGCTGTGTAGCAGCAGGTGCGGCGGGGGCAGGCGTGGACTGCGGAATCGGCGGCAGCTCCGGCTGCAAAAATTCCGGGTCCGGCGGCAGCGGCGGGTCGTCCGTCTGGATGGGTGGGACGGCAGGCTGCTGTACCGGCGGTGCAACAGCGGGTGCAGGTGCCGACACGGGAGCTGAAGTGAACGGTTGCGGCGCTGCGGCTGCCACCGGCTGGCTGGCAGCCGGTGCTTGCATAGTGGCAGTTGCCATGGGCTGCGTCAAAGAGAAAACAGCCAGTTCCAGCTCAATGCGCTGGTCAGTGCCGCGGCTCATTTTTTCCAGCGCGGAACCAAAGACGTTGATAGCGCGGATGGCGTCTGCCTGCGGGAAATCCTTGCGCTGCAGATAGGCGGCCTCTTCTTCGGGTGAGGTGCCTGTCAGCAGCGAGGTGCCGCCCGGCAGGGCACAGAGCATCAGGTTGCGGTAATGGCCCGCCAGCTCCATGCAAAGGCGGCGCATGTCCACGCTTTGCTGGCGCAGGGCGGAAATCTTTTCCAGCGCGGCAACGGAATCCCGGGCGGCGATGGCATCGCTGATCTCGAACAGATACCCGCGGTCGGTCACACCGGCCATGCGGCGGACCAAAGCCTCGTCGACCTTATTGTCCACGCCGGCGCAGGTGTCCAGAATAGATAGCGCGTCACGCATGGCACCATCGGCCAGGCGGCCAATCAACTGGGCAGCGTTGGGGTCGAGGTCGATCTTCTCCTGTTCAGCCACATAGCGCAGACGCCCGGCAATGTCGTCGGCCGTGATGCGCGCAAAATCATACCGCTGGCAGCGGCTTAAGATCGTGACCGGGACTTTCTGTACCTCGGTGGTGGCCAGGATGAAGATGACGTGCTCGGGCGGCTCCTCCATGGTTTTCAGCAGGGCGTTGAAGGCCTGCGTGGAAAGCATGTGGACCTCGTCGATGATATACACTTTATAGCGGCAGACCGAGGGCAGATAGGCAACCTCGTCGCGCAGGTCGCGGATGTCATCAACACCGTTGTTGGAGGCTGCGTCCATCTCGACAATATCCATGATGGCACCGGAGTCGATGCCATTGCAGACTTCGCACTGGCAGCATGGGTCCGGGCTGGAATGGTCCAGACAGTTGACCGCTTTGGCAAAAATTTTTGCGCAGGTGGTTTTGCCCGTGCCGCGGGTGCCGGTAAAAAGGTAGGCGTGGCCGATGCGCCCGGCGGCGATCTGGTTTTGCAAAGCTGTTACGATCGGAGCCTGGCCGACGACATCCGCAAAACGCTGCGGACGCCACTTGCGGTACAGTGCGCGGTACATCAAAGCCACCTCCCTGCAAAAACAGTAAAAAGGCGGGCAGAGCACGCGGCTGCGCTGCTTGGCGTACAGATGCAGGCTTGCCGCGGCACTGTGCAAACGCTGCTTAATGCTGCTCGGTTCCCCGCCTGACATGGTTCACAGGCTGCCCACGCACGGGGCCTGCATCTGTACGCGAAACAGCGCAATTCAGCCCTGTCCGCTTTTAGTATTGTACAATATTTTCAGGATAAATGCAAGGGGTATTTTATTGTCCCAAGGCCTTAGCCCAAAAGCTGCTTGGCAAGGTCGGCGCTGGCCTTGGCGTCCTTGCAGTAGTAATCGGCACCAATGTCCTTGGCGTAGCTGGGAGTCAGCACCGCGCCGCCTACCATGACTTTGCAATCCAGCTTGGCAGCGTGCAGGGCCTCGATGGTGGCCTGCATGTTAGGCACGGTGGTGGTCATCAGGGCCGAAAGGCCGACCAGCTTGGCACCGGTCTGGCGCACGGCTTCCACCACGCGCTCCGGCGGCACATCACGACCAAGATCCAGCACATCGTAACCGTAGTTTTCGAGGATGACGCGCACGATGTTTTTGCCGATGTCGTGTACATCGCCTTTGACGGTGGCAATGACGATCTTGCCCTTGCTGCCCTGGGCCTGGCCGGAGGCGGCAATCTTGGCCTTGATAGCCTCGAATGCGGCCTGGGCAGCCGTGGCGGCCTGCAGCAGCTGCGGCAGAAAGACGGTGCCCTTCTCAAAGCCATCGCCTACAGCGTCCAGCGCCGGAATCAGCGAGGTGTTGACGACATCCAGCGGCTCGCGCATCGTCAGGGCAGCATCGGCGGCGGCACGGGCCTCTGTCTTTAAGCCGCGGCGTACAGCCTCAAACAGGGCGTCCCCGCCTGCGGTATTGATTTGTGCATCGGCAGCGGCGGGCGCAGACTTACTGATCTGGCTCGTTTGGATCTGCACATCCGCGTAGGCAGCCACGTAGTCGGTGCTCTGCGGGTCCTGGGAGGTCAGCACGCGGTAGGCGCGGACGGCGGCCATCATCTCGGGGGTGTTGGGGTTCATGATGGCAAGGTCCAGCCCGGCCACCATGGCCATAGTCAAAAACGTGGTGTTCAGGTAGCCGCGGCAGGGCAAGCCAAAGCTGATGTTGGAAACGCCCAGCACGGTGCGCACGCCCAGCTCCTTTTTGCAGCGGGTCAGGGCTTCCAGCGTCTGGACGGCTCCCTCCTGCTGGGCGCTGGCGGTAAGGGTCAGGCAGTCAATGTAAATATCCTCGTTGGGGATGCCAACGGCGTTGGCGGCCTTGACGATGCGCTGGGCAATGGCAAAGCGGCCATCAGCTGTGGCAGGGATGCCGTGCTCGTCCAGCGCCAGACCGACGACGGCGGCACCGTACTTTTTGCACAGCGGCAGGATCGTATCCAGCGTGCTCTGTTCGCCGTTGACCGAGTTGACGATGGGTTTGCCGTTATAAATACGCAGGGCACGGGAGAGGGCGTCCGGGTTGGAGGAGTCCAACTGCAGGGGCAGATCGGTGACGGCCTGCAGGTCGCGGACCAGCTGCTCCAGCGTGGCAGGCTCATCGATGCCGGGCAGACCGGCGTTGACGTCCAGCACCTCGGCACCGGCCTCGGCCTGGGCCACTGCCTGGGCGCAGGGGTAGGAACTGTCCCCTTCCCGCAGGGCCTGCTGCAGCCGCTTTTTGCCGGTGGGGTTGATGCGCTCACCTACCACAGTGATGCCGGTCACGTCCACAAAGCGCACCGGCGTACACAGGCAGCTGCGGCGAATGGGAATCTTCTGCGCCGGGGTAAGCGGGGTGAAGGTCTCTTTTAATTTGGCAATGTATTCCGGCGTGGTGCCGCAGCAGCCGCCCACCATTGAGATGCCGGTGGCGGCGTATTCACGCATTTGTTCGGCAAAGCCGTTGGCGTCCAGATTGTAGCTGCCGTCCGGGTTGGGCAGGCCCGCATTGGGCTTGACGAAAACCGGCAGCCCGGCAGGAACACTGCGGCAAAGGCGCTGGGCAAAGGGCAGAATCTCGGCAGGGCCTAACGAGCAGTTGATGCCGATGGCATCCGCCCCCAGACCGGCGGCGGTAACGGCGTAGCTTTCCACCGTGCAGCCGGTAAAAGTGCGGCCGCGGCTCTCAAAACTCATGGAAGTGAACACCGGCAGGTTACAGTTTTCTTTGGCGGCCAGGATGGCGGCTTTCAGCTCGTACAGGTCGGTCATCGTCTCCAGAAAGACGAGGTCGGCTCCGGCAGCAGCACCAGCGCGGATGACCTGGGCAAATTCTTCGTAGGCATCCTCAAAAGCGAGGGTACCGGCGGGGGCCAGCAGTTCGCCCAGGGGGCCGATGTCCAGCGCTACCAGTGCGCTGGTCTCCTGCCCGGCACGGCGGGCACAAGCGATGGAAGCCGAGACGACTTCCTCGACACTACGGCCGCAGCCAGCCAGCTTTTTGGCGTTAGCGCCAAAGGTGTTGGCCAGCAGGATGTCCGCCCCGGCGGCCGTATAATCGCGGTGGATGGCCGTTAAGACATCCGGCATTTCCAGCGCTGCCAGTTCCGGCTTTTGACCGGGCTGCAGGCCGCGCTGCTGCAGCTGGGTGCCCATGCCGCCATCCAGAAAGACAAAGCGGCGGCGGTCGAAAACTTCTTGAATCTGCACAGATACTCCCCCAAAACGTCTTATTTAGCAAAGCAGGTGGTGCCCTGTTTGCGGAAGCTGCAAGTCTCCCGCAGGTGGCAGGTGGTGCAGCCTGCCAGGGTGCCGGTCACGGGGTGATCGGCAATGCCTAAAATGGCGGTGGTGCTTTTGCGCGGCGCCAGTAAGTGCTGGGGCGTGATGGCCAGGCCGCAGCCGCGCACGGTATCTACCGCCAGGCAAAGCTCATCGTTCAGTTCCAGTGGGCAATCCCCGTAGCCGGGGGCGTAGCGGCCGGTTAAGTAGAGATGCTCGGCGGCAAATTTGGCACGCCATTCAGCTTCCAGCTCATCGCAGATCTGCTCCAGCAAAACCGAGGACAGGGCATCCGCAGCGGCGGCCATGGCAATGTCGGTCAGCTCCAGCCGCCGCAACAGCGAATCCACCTGGGAACCCAGCGTGGCGGCCATCAGCAGTACGGCATCACAGCCTTGCAGGTGGCGCGTTAAATCGGTGCCGCAGTCCAGTTCCGGCGGTGGAAACACCGCCCGCGGCAGCCGCCGCACAGCGGCCCGCGGCGTGGCAGCCGCCAGGATCTTTTCCTCGGCACGGTCCAGCAGTGCGGTGGTGGCATCATCCGGCTGCCAGCCGGATGCACCCATGTAGCGCAGCGCCGTAGCACGTTTTATGGAAGAAGGCTTGGCCCGCTCCATTACAGCAGGTCCTTGATGCCCTCGTAGACCTTGGCGGCCACATTGGCATCGTTCATGGCGTAAAGGTGCACGCCGTCGGCGCCGCCCTCGATCAGGTCGCGCAGCTGGTTGACGGCGTACTCAATGCCGGCCTCATAGAGAGAATCCGGGTCATCCTGAAAACGAGAGACCATGCGGGTGAACTCCGAGGGCAGGCTGGCGGAGGAAAGAGCGACGGTGCGCTCGATCTGGCTGCGCTTGACGATGGGCATAACACCGGCAGAGACTGGCAGTGTTACCCCGGCGCGGCGGGCCAGATTGAGGAAACGGTAGAAATGCATGTTATCAAAGAACAGCTGGGTCAGCAGATGTTCGGCACCGTTGGCCTGCTTAATGCGCAGGTTTTCCACGTCCTGCTGCAGGGTGGCAGCTTCTGGGTGGGCCTCAGGGTAGCAGGCACCGTGGACCGAGAAACCGGGCTTCTTCCATTTAATAAAGGCGGTCAGGTCGCTGGCGTGCTTGAAGTCCGGGCTTTCGGGTCGGGTCGGAGTGCGGTCGCCGCGCAGGGCCAGCACATCGCGCACACCGGCCTGCTCCAGCTCGTCCAGGATGCGGGCGGCACTGGTCTGGTCATTGCCCATGCAGATCAGGTGGGCCAGGGCGGGCACGCCGACCTCGTGCTGGATATAATCGGCCACTTCTACGGTGGAAACGCCACCGGCGGAACCACCTGCGCCAAAGGTGACGCTGATAAAATCCGGGTTCAGGGCGCGCATGGCCTGCAGGGTGGCTTTCATCTTGTCCATCTGGGTGGTCTGCTTCGGCGGGAAGCACTCGATGGAAAAGACGCAGCGCTTGTTCTGGAATTTTTCCGTGATCGTCATAGTGGGCTCCTTTATATTGTACATCTTAGGCGGCGGCATCCAGCGTGTCGGCGGATGCCGCGCTGAGGGTATCGTTTTGCCAGGTGAAAGTGATGGTACCCATGGTATCGGTGCGGTAGATCTCGGCCCCGGCGTCGGTCAGGCGCTGCAAAGCACGGGCGTGGGGATGGCCGTAGTCATTGTTCAGCCCGCAGCTGATAGCCACGGCCTGAGGCTGCACGACCTGCAAGAGGACTTCGGTGCTGGAGGTGGACGACCCGTGGTGTCCGGCCTTAAACAAAGTGGCATGCAGGGCTTTGCCGTAGCGGTCTACAAGCCGCTGTTCGGCGGCGTTTTCGGCATCACCGGTGGAGAGATAACGGAAATTGCCCGCTTCAAACAGCGTGCACAGCGAGGCGTTGTTGACATGAGCGGAGGAATCGTCGGTGTCGTACAGTTCGGACTCGCCGCCCTGCAAAACTGTCAGGGTGCCGCTGCCCAGCGGGTAGACAGTGCCGTCTTCGGCGGTGATAACGTCGGTCCCCTGCTCAGCGGCCAAATCAAACAATCCGCGCGGCCAATCGGCAGTCTCACCGCTGGCCTGGGCATCCCAGGGTGGTACAAGTAATTGCCCGACAGCAAAATTGCGTAACACTTCCCGCGCACCGCCGGTATGGTCGGCGTGGGGATGAGTTAAAACCAGATAATCCAGCTTGGAGATGCCAGCCAGCTGCAAATCGCGGACAAGGTCGCCTTTGGCATCGGACGGCCCAGTGTCGATCAGACAGTAGGCACCGTCCTGGCCAATCAAAACGGCGTCCCCCTGCCCCACATCCAACACGGTAACGGTGGTGGACGTTTGGGCCAGCAGGTCAGCGTCCGGTGCATCAAGGGAGACCCCGGCGGCACGGTATAGATCTGACCAGCCGCTGCGGGATTCGATAAAATAAGCGGCAACCATCAGCAGCAGAACGGCCGGCAGAAGCAGGATCCTGCGCCAGGGCAGACGGCGCTTACGGGCAGCTTTCTCAGGCTTCATCGTACTGTCCATTCAGCTTGCGTTCTTCCCACTGGGCTTTGCTGACCAGTACGGTGCGGGGCTTGGCACCCTCGTAGGGGCCGATGATCTTCTCCTGCTCCATCTGGTCCATGATGCGGGCGGCGCGAGCATAGCCTAGCTTGCAGCGGCGCTGCAGCAGGCTGGTGCTGGCCTGCCCGGCATCGATGACACATTCAACGGCCTGCTCAAACATCGGGTCGAGCGCACCGCCGGTATCGCCGTCATCGTCGCTGCCCTTCTTGCTGCCTTTCTCGGCAACGGCGCGGCGCTCCATCTCGGCAATCATTTCCTCGTCATACTGGGTGGAGGAAGTGGACTTGATAAAGCTCAATACCGCGCCGATCTCCTCGTCGGTGACGAAGGTGCCCTGCACACGCACGGGCTTGGAAGCACCGACCGGCAGGAACAGCATGTCGCCGTTGCCCAGCAGCTTTTCGGCGCCCGACGCATCCAGAATGGTGCGGGAATCGATCTGGCTGGAAACCGCAAAGGCGATACGGCTGGGGATGTTGGCCTTGATCAGGCCGGTGATGACGTCCACGCTGGGACGCTGAGTAGCAACGATCAGGTGGATACCGGCGGCACGGGCTTTCTGCGCGATGCGGCAGATGTAATCTTCGACCTCTTTGCCGGCGACCATCATCAAATCGGCCAACTCATCGATAACGATGGCAATGTAGGGCAGATGCTCCAGCCCGGTCTGGGCGGCCAACTTGTTGTAGGCTTTGATCTCGCGGACGTTGTTCTCGGCAAACAGCTTGTAACGGCGCTCCATCTCGGCAACGCTGGCGCCAAGGGCCCCGGCGGCTTTACGGGGCTCGGTGACGACGGGCATCAGCAAATGCGGGATGCCGTTGTACTCGGCCAATTCAACGACCTTGGGGTCGATGAGGATGAGCTTGACATCCTCGGGGCTGGAACGGAACAGAAAGCTGATGATGATGGAGTTGACGCAGACGGACTTACCACTGCCGGTAGAACCTGCAATCAGCAGATGGGGCATCTTGCACAGGTCAGCGACCTGTGCCGCACCGGCAATATCCTTACCCAGGGCCATGGTCAGCGGGCTGCGCATGTTGATGTAATTCTGGGATTCAAACACCGCGCGGATGTTGACGGTAGAGCGGATTTTATTGGGCACCTCGATGCCGACGGCGGGTTTGCCGGGGATGGGGGCCTCGATACGCACACCGGCGGTGGCCAGGTTCAGGGCAATATCATCGGCCAAACTGGTGATGCGACTGACCTTAATGCCCGCCTGGGGCTGCAGTTCATACCGGGTAACAGACGGGCCGCGGCAGATGTCCAGCATGGTGGTCTTGACGCCGAAGCTGTCCAGCGTGTTGACCAGGATGTCGGCATTCTTCTTCATCTCGCGGGCGGCACCGGCTTCGTCGTCGGGGCGGGTCGCGTTGAAAAGGTTCAGGGACGGATAGCAGTACGGCTCCACAGGCTCGGCCTGCATGGCAGCCAGGTTCATGGTGTTGGGGTCTGCCTTGGCGGAGGACGGCGGTGAGCTGATGGGGGCAGAAGCCGAGTTGCCGACGCTGGTGCTGACCTGCAGATGAGCAGCTTCGCCGCGCTGAGGCACTACGAAGGAACTCTCGGTGCCGGTGGGCTGCTGGGGCTGCGCTGAGACCGCAGCAGCAACAGATGAGGCGGGCACAACGGGGGCGGCTTGCGGCACAGGTGTGGCGGGCTGGGCATTCAGCACATCCGAGATGGGGCGGCCGCTGTTCCAGGCGTCGCTGACAGCCTCATTGACGGAGAAGCTGCCGCCGATGGTCGGGATAGCCGGGGCAGCGCTGGTGGCGGGAGCGCTATGCGGTTCTTCCGCTGGGGTGGTGCCAGTGAAGGCACCCTCTTCCCCATCTACGGGGATGCCAAAGGAGGCGTCATCTTCTACCGGCACCAGCGGGGTATCAAAGGTCGGCTCCGGGGTGAGCGGCACAGAAAATTCCGATTCCTGCGGCAGATCCAGCGTGGTCTCGGAGCTGACATCCTGCTCGCCGTAATAGGGCGCGTGGCCGCTGACAGCGCGGCTGATGAGGTTGTCCAGCTCGTCCCCGGCGGCTTCTTCGGGGGCAGCCTCGGCAGGGTCATCCAGCTTCAACTCAAACTCGTCTGCAGCAGGCTGGACAGCGGGCTGCGGATCGGCCGTGGCAGCGTGATAGTGCGAAGTATCAGAAAGATGGGACAGCGGGTCCATGCCGAAGGTGCCGCCGGGGCCGATGTTGACAGGCTCCAGCGGATCGTGCTCAATGGCGGCTTTGGCGGCAGAAGCGGTCGCCTCGGGGCCGAGGTCCACGTCAAAGGAAGCACGGGGCTGCGACTCGGCAGCAGGCGTACCATAGCTGGCCGGGGTGTACCCGGCTGCGGCGGCATAGGCAGCGTAAGTAGGTGCCGGGGTGTAATTGGGGATGACCGGCGCACTGGCGGCAGGCTGCGAAGGAATGGCAGGCTGTACGGGCTGAGCCGGCTGGTTTACAGGCGCGGCCTGCTGCACCAACGGTTGTACAGGCTGGGCGGGCTGTACCGGGATGCGCCCGGTGTCGGCGATGACATCGTAGGCCGGGTGGTGCGGACGATTATCCTGCGCGGGAGCGGTCAGGTTCTCAATGGGTTCTTCCTCCTGCTCCTGGGCAAACAGTTGGGTGTCGTAGGCAGTCTCTTCTTCGGCACGGTCCTGGCGGGCCTGCTGCAGCTTCTGGTACTGGTTGTTGACAAACAACACCACATCGGCGGGTGTGATGGCAAAGAAGAACATCAGCCCCAGCAGGAACACCAGCAGCATGATGACGTTGGATGCCGGGCGACCAAACAGTGCCAGCAGCGTGCCGCCGACCGGGGTGCCCCAGACGCCGCCTTCCCAGAAGCTGGTCTGCCCGCGGGCGAACAACATTTTAATAATCTGCCAAGGGTTGGCATCGTTCAGCGATACGTTGGAGAAGATGACCGGTACACCGGCGCACAGCACGCTCATCAGCGCGACTTTGCCCGCAAACAGGGTGACGCGGTAGCCGGAGGCCAGCAGGTAGGCCAGGTACAGCAAAAACGGCCCGACCAGATAGGTCATAACGCCGAAAATGCCAAACAGTCCACCGCGCAGGGTCTTCCACATGTTTTGACCGGGCACCAGCACCATGGCAACACACAGCAAACCTAACCCGGCCAGCAGGATGCTGCGTGCCAGGTTGGGTGTTTCAGCGCGGCGCTGCGCACGGCGGGATGCCTGCGCTTTGCTGCGGGACGAAGAGGACTGGCCCGATTTGCCGGACGAAGCCCGATAAGTTGTAGAAGACCGGCTTGACGAGGAACGGCTTTTGCTTTTGGAAGAGGATGAGGAACGGTTTTTGTTGCCGGAGCTTTTCCCGGAACGAGACTGCGCCATGTTTCTTACTACCCCACTATTCTACATAGGAATTCTATCTTAAACCGGGCTGAAAGTCAGCCCATGCGAACATTCCCTATTATTCTATCACGAATCGCGAGGCTTGTAAACGAAAAATCCGCAGGTGAGTTATCCCCTGCCCTTTTGGCAGATAGCACAAAAAGCTGTGTTACCTGCCGGATTCGATTTCCTTATATAAATAGCGCAGTGCGTCGCCCAGGCCACCCAGTTCATCGATCAGGCCTTCCTCCACGGCCTGGCGGCCGTCCAGCACGGTGCCCATGTCCATCACAAGCTCGCCGGTGTTGTGCATCAGGGCTGTAAAACGGCGGGCAGTGATTTTGGAATGGCTGGCTACAAAGCCAACGATGCGCTCCTGCATCTGCTCAAAGTAGCGCAGGGTCTGGGGTACGCCCAGCACCATACCGGAATGGCGCACAGGGTGTACCGTCATGGTGGCGGTGGGTACGATAAAGCTGCGCCGGGCCGACACCGCCAATGGGATACCGATGGAGTGGCCGCCGCCCAGCACTAGTGTGGCACTGGGCTTATTCACCCCGGCGATAAGCTCGGCCAGGGCGAGGCCAGCTTCCACATCACCGCCCACGGTGTTTAAAATGACCAGCAGGCCTTCGATCTCCGGGTCCTCCTCAATATCCACCAGCTGCGGGATGACGTGCTCATACTTGGTGGTTTTCTGGGCATCCGGGGCCAGGGTGTGGCCCTCGATGGTACCGATGACGGTCAGGCAGTGGATGGCGTGGCGGCCCTTGGTGGCGGGTACGGTGCCGCTGTCGGTAATAAGATCATGCTCCAGCCTTTGGAGCGCGGCGCTCTCGGTTGGGTTGAGTTTTGGACGTGACTTGGTCTTTTTCGAGGTCGGTTCCATAGCGAGTAGCCCCCTTTCTGGTTTAGTATGCACGGAACGCAGGGTGGATATGCGAAAGAAAAAAGCGCAAGATACATATGAATCAGCGTAAAAGCCTGCAAAAGACGATAAAAACGAAAATATTTTGCTCTTTCCTGCACACGATGGTTAGAAATTACGAAAAAACTTAGATAAAAAATTGACAATTTGAAGCGCGCAATTTATAATAAGTTATAAATTTAGCAAAAGGGATTCTTTCCGGGCGTTCGCATCCCGGCATTGTGAGGTAAGTATCATGGCAATTCAAAGCAAGGTATCTCTTCCCGTTATCAAGCGTCTTCCCAAGTATTACCGCTACCTGACGACCCTGTCGGCCGACGGCAAGGAGAAAATCTCCTCCAGCGAGCTGGCCCACATGATGGGCACCACTGCCAGCCAGGTGCGCCAGGACTTCAACTGTTTCGGTGGTTTTGGCCAGCAGGGCATCGGTTATAAGGTGGATGTGCTGCGGGCAGAGATCGGCAAACTGCTGTTTAGCGACGGCGAAAAGCTGCCCACCATCCTGATCGGCGCTGGCCGCCTGGGTTCTGCGGTGTCCAGCTTCATCAGCCGCGATACCAACGGATATAAACTGATCGGCGTGTTCGACATCAACCCCGAACTGTGCGGCAAGGAGATGGGCGGAGCAACCATCTACCCGCTGAGCGAGCTGGAGGCCTTCTGCGCCGAGCATCACCCCACCGTGGCGGTACTTTGCGTCCCACGCCAGAGCGCGATGGAACTTTCCGGTGAGCTGGTGACCCATGGCATCCAGGGCTTCTGGAACTTCAGTCACTATGACCTGTCAGTCGAGTATCCCGGCGTTACGGTGGAAAACGTCCATTTGGGCGACAGCCTGATGAGCCTGGGCTACCGTCTGCGCAATAAAGACTAAGATAAAGGAGCCGGTAATGGCAAAATTATATTTCCGCTACGGTGCCATGAACAGCGGCAAGACCACCGCCCTGATGCAGGTGGCCTACAACTATAAAGAGCGCGGCATGCGGGTGCTGATTTTGAAACCTGCTGTCGATACCAAGGGCCAGGATTCCATCGTTTCCCGACTGGGCATCAGTTGTAAAGTGGATAAACTTGTCACGCCTGAGATGGATGTGGTGGAGCTTGTCAAGCAGGACTCGGCCGAACATGGTGCCCCCGCCTGCGTACTGTGCGATGAAAGCCAGTTCTTTACGCCGGAACAGGCTGAGCAGCTGTTCCTGGTCACGGTGGATCTTGGCATCCCGGTCATCTGCTACGGCTTGCGTGCTGACTTTATGATGCGCGGCTTCCCTGGCTCTACCCGCCTGCTGGAACTGGCCCATACCATTGAGGAACTGAAAACCATCTGTGCCTGCGGCCGTAAGGCCATCTGCAACGGACGCAAGGTTAACGGCGAGTATGTGTTCGAGGGTGCCCAGGTGGCCATTGACACGGTGGATGATGTGGAGTATCAGAGTTTGTGCCCTCAGTGCTGGTACCGTGAGTATCGCGCGTTTTTAAAGCGCCACAAAAAAGACTAATAGAAAAGCAAGATGCCGTTCCGGCAGCTGAAAAGCACCGGAACGGCAATTTTTGTGCGGTATAGTGCTAAAAGGCTGTGATTCTGCCTTGAAATAGAGAAAAAATATTTGAAATGTAGCAAGAATTGTGCTATTCTAAAGAAAACCGTACAAAAAATATCCGTAAAGATGAGGTGCCGGTATGGCTTCCGAATATACCTATTCCCCACGCATGGACTTTTTTATTGAGCGCGTCGACCGCGCTACCGGCTTTGAAATGCCCTGCTTCCATATCCACCACAAATACGAGATCTACTATGAGATCGAGGGCACGCGCCGCTATTTTATCGAGGACGCCGCTTATATCGTCAATGCCGGCAGCGTGGTGCTGATCGGCGACAACCAAATCCATAAGACGGCCTCTGTGGGTGACACGCCGTCCAGCCGTATTGTGCTGAATTTCAGCGCCGAGTATCTGGGCAAGATTGCCGAAATCTTCCCGGAGGTGGACTTCTTCTCCTTTTTGAGCGAAGAGCATAACCACCTGCTGTCCAACATCACGGTCAAGCAGCAGAATCACATCTACTCAATGCTGCAGCAATTGCTGGAACTGCAGGAGCAGACCAGCGCCGAGGGCGAGGCGGTGCGTAAGATGCTGCTGGCTACCCTGCTGTTGGAGCTGAAGGACCTGTGCAAACAGCAGCAGGCCCAGGGCGGCGAAAGCGGCCGCGTCAGCAACCATATCGTGGAGCAGATTCAGACCTATATCGCCGAGCATTACGCGGAAAAACTGACCCTGACCGGCATTGCCAGCCAGTTTTACATCAGCCCGTACTACCTGAGCCGGCTGTTTAAAAAGTCCATCAACCTGAGCTTGATCGAGTATATCAACGGCGTGCGGATCAAGGCTGCGCAAAACCTGATTGAAAAGACCAACGAGAGCATCTCGGACATCTCCGAAAAGACAGGCTTTTTGACAACAGCACACTTCCGCCGTGTATTTAAGGACGCCACGGGACTTTCACCGCAGCAGTACCGGCAGTATTATAAGCGGTTGAGCAAGTGATGATTGAGAACCTAAACTAAAAAGACGCAGTGCATACCATGATTTATTTGCGGTATGCACTGTATTTTTATGTATGGACTTAAAATGATAAAAAATAAAAACCTCGAACCTGAGTTCGAGGTTTTTATTGGTGCGGATGAAGGGATTTGAACCCACACTCTTTTAAGGGAACTAGAACCTGAATCTAGCGCGTCTGCCAGTTCCGCCACATCCGCATATTCTGCTGTGCCCGTTGCCCGGGCGACGCATATTATTATAGCGGACACATACCAAATTGTCAAGCGTTTTCTGCAAAAAAGTATAACTTTCTGTGGACTTTTTAAAAATATACGTTGTATCAACAAATAGAACTTTGAAGTTTTCATGATTGTCCGCCATTCATGCACATCGATATTCTCTACAAAAACATTTTTTCGACGTTTTTTGTCGTTCGTTCGGCAAAAAAGCACAAAAACAACGTAGCCACATCAAAGCTCCTCTTGTTTTCCGGTTTTTATCCTTGTATAATGGGTACATTCGCGGTTCTGCTGTGCGGCAGGCTGCCGCGGGCATGGCACCTGCTGCCATGAAAAAACAAAAGAGGGAAGAGGATTTCATGAATTCATTCACTTCGGCAGTTAAATCGATTGCCAAAAAGTACAACGATACCAGCTTGATCCTGCGTATCGCCATCGGCCTTGTCATCGGCGCTGTGCTGGCGCTGCTCTGCCCGGGTGCCACCTGGCTGGAGGAACTCGGCAATCTGTTCGTCGGTGCCTTGAAAGGCGTTGCCCCTGTACTGGTCTTCGTCATTGTCACCAGTGCACTGGCCCAGGGGTCGTCCAAGCTGGACCGCCGTTTCGGCACAGTCGTGTGGCTTTACATGCTGACCACCTTTATCGCCGCCACCCTGTCGGTCATCACTAGCATGCTGTTCCCACAGAATCTCGTTCTGGCCGAGGCCGCCACGGCTGACGTTATCCCCCAGGGTCTGGGTGACGTCCTACACACCCTGCTGGCCAACATCGTGTCCAACCCGCTCAGTGCCATTATGAACGGCAACTACATTGGCATCCTGATGTGGGCCTGCCTGTTTGGTTTGGCCATGAAGAGCATCGCCACGGACGGCACCAAAAAGTTCTTGTCAGATACTTCGGACGCCGTTTCGCAAATCGTGCGCTGGGTCATCAACCTGGCACCGTTCGGCATCATGGGCCTGGTTTTCACCAATGTGGCCAGCAACGGCCTGTCCATCTTTACGCAGTATGGCCGCCTGTTGCTGTTGCTGGTGGGTACCATGCTGCTGATGGCTCTGGTCATCAACCCGCTGATCATTTTCATTTATCTGCACTGCAACCCGTATCCACTGGTTTTCCACTGCCTGCGCGAGTCCGGCCTGACGGCTTTCTTCACTCGCAGCTCAGCTGCCAACATCCCCGTCAACATGGCCCTGTGCGAGAAGCTGGGCCTGGATAAGGACGTCTACTCCGTTTCTATCCCGCTGGGCGCTACCATTAACATGGACGGCGCCGCCATCACCATTACCATTATGACGCTGGCCGCCGCCAACACGCTGGGCATGCAGGTTTCCGTGCCTGCCGCTGTCCTGCTTTCCATCATGTCTGCTCTGGGCGCCTGCGGTGCTTCTGGTGTGGCCGGTGGTTCGCTGTTGTTGATTCCTATGGCTTGCTCGCTGTTCGGCATCTCCAATGATATTGCCATGCAGGTCGTTGGCGTTGGCTTCATCATCGGCGTCATTCAGGATTCCGTCGAGACGGCCCTGAACTCTGCCGGTGACGTTGAGTTTGCTGCCACCGCTGAGTATTATCAGTGGCGCAAGACCGGCCGTCCGCTGCCGGATTTTCTGGTTGGTAAAAAGTAAGATTCGCTGAAAACCGCAGGGAAAAGCCCCTGCGGTTTTGGTTTGCAGCTTTTTTTGGAAAAAATCGGATTTTTTCTAAAAAAGCGCTTGACATTCCGATATGTGTCCGCTATAATAATATGCGTCGCCCGGGCAACGGGCACAACAGAATATGCGGATGTGGCGGAACTGGCAGACGCGCTAGATTCAGGTTCTAGTTCCCTTAAAAGAGTGTGGGTTCAAATCCCTTCATCCGCACCAACAAGAAAGCCCCGAACTTAAGTTCGGGGCTTTCTTGTTGGCTTTGCGGGTGAAGAGGACTTGAACAGCACGGCCGTCCACAGGCAGCAAACAAAGCCCCAGTGGGGCTTTGCTTAGTGCGCGGGAAAATCCCATATCCGCATCAAAGCTTCATGCTTCGGCTTAGAGCCTTTTGTTTTTGTTTTCCTTGCTTTTACCGTGATATTTGCTATAATGAAAGGTAAATACATGGAGGTACAAAACTTATGTGGACATGTTCTTTATTAAAGACAAACGCTAAGCAGGCGCTACGAGGCCGCTACTGGCGATGTTTCTGGATCTGCCTGGTGCTGGGACTCGTCGGTGTTGGCGGAAGCAGCGCCTCAACGGGCGGTTCCCGCTATACGATGGACACCGTCACGGGCAGCGATACGGCCTATGACCGTGTGGCAAACTACCTGGACAGCCTTTCGTATCAGATGCTTATGACGATTCTGGTCGTCGCTGTGCTGGCCGTGGTGATCTCCCTGCTGTGGTCGATTTTTGTGACTGCTCCGCTGGAGGTCGGCCGTGACCGCTACTTTATGGAAAGCCGCCAGGCACTTTCCCCTGCCGCTACGGTGACGAGCGTATTCCGCACACCGTACATGAATGTGGTCAAGGTGCAGTTCCTAAGAAATCTGAAAATCGTTGTGGGAACTTTGCTGCTGGTGGTCCCCGGCATCTATTGGAGCTTTTGTTATGCGCTGGTCCCCTATCTGCTGGCGGAAAACCCCTATCTGTCGACTACCCGCGCCATGCAGTTGAGCAAAGACATCATGGACGGCGAAAAGTTCCACTACTTTGTACTGGCGCTTTCGTTTATTGGCTGGAACATGCTCTGCTCGCTTACGCTGGGCATCGGGTTCTTCTTCCTGGAACCGTATAAGCAGGCCACCGAGGCCGAGTTCTACGCGGCTATGCGCAGCAAGGCATTGGCGCAGGGCCTTACCACTACCGAGGAACTGGGCGGCTTTGTACGCCACGAATCCTATTGATGACAAAAAATCAGCCGTTCCCTGCTGTGGGAACGGCTGATTTTTTAGACGTTACGCTTTTTCAGCTTTCAACTGGCTCGGATGCGGAACCGGCGGATGCTTGTGGAAGAGCAGTTTCAGCGCAATGGGGGTTGCGACGGAAGAAACAACAATCAGCAGGATGACGGCGGTAAAGTAGACCGAATCTACCATGCCGACCGCCAGGCCCTTCTGGGCGACGATCAGGGCGACCTCACCGCGGGTCATCATGCCAATGCCGACCTTGAGCGAGTCGGGCCAGTTGAAGCCGCAGATCTTGGCAGCACAGCCGCAGCCGATAATCTTTGTCAGCAGGGCAACGATGACGAAGCAAACGCAGAACAGCAGGATCTCCGGGGTCAGGCCGCTGACGTCGGTTTTCAGGCCGATGCTGGCGAAGAACACAGGGGCGAAGATAACATAGTTGCTGATGTCGATGCGGCGCTCAACGTAGGAGGCATCGTCCATGGCGCACAGCACAATGCCGGCAATGTAGGCACCGGTGATGTCGGCAATACCAAAGTACTGCTCGGCAATATAGGCCATGGCAAAGCAGAAAGCGATACTGACAACGGTGATGCGCTGGGTGTGTGGGTTGCGTTTGTCCAGCCATTTCATGGCATGGTGAATGACCACACCGACACCGATAGAAACCAGGAAGAACAACACCGTGTTGATGAGCACAGCGCCCAGGCCTGTACCGGTACCGGAGCTGGCGCCGATGACGCAGGTCAGCACGACGATACCGATGACGTCATCGATAACGGCAGCACTGACGATCGTGGTACCAAGGAAGCCTTTCAACTGCCCCAACTCCTGCAGGGTGGCCACCGTGATGGAAACGCTGGTGGCGGTCATGATCGTGCCGATGAAGAGTGCGCGGTAGAACTCTGGGCTGCCGATCTCCCCCAGGCCAAAGAAGGCACCATACAGCAGCGTGCCGCCTACCAGCGGTACAAACACGCCGATGCAAGCGACCAGCGTAGCGATGGGGCCTGCACGCAGCAGCTCTTTCAGGTTGGTGCCAAGGCCGGTGGAGAACATCAACAGCACAACGCCAATCTCGGCAAAGACAGAGATTGTGTCGCTGATCTGCACGAGGTTCAGCAGGCAGGGACCGATGAGCAGACCGGCGAGAATTTCACCGACGACCTGGGGCGCCTTACATTTACGGGCGGCCAGACCGCAAAATTTAGCACTTAAAATAATAATGGCCAAGTTGCGAAATATGGAATACACGAAAAAATACATCCCCTTTATCTTATTCTCAATATGTTTTATCACGAACAAATGTGTTTTGCAAGTGCAAAACTTGCGATTTTTTAAATTTGTACTTTTTTGAAAAAAATTGTAAAAAAGCCTTGACATTTATCCCTTGAACTGATATTATATTAAAGCGCTCTTGAGAGACGCGCAACTGAATATGGAAAGATGGCTGAGCTGGTCTAAGGCGCACGACTGGAAATCGTGTAGGGCCCCTAAAGCCCTCAAGGGTTCGAATCCCTTTCTTTCCGCCATAAAGAACGCTGATAGTGTTATGCTGTCAGCGTTCTTTATTTGTCGTGGGAGGGTTTTATGATGAAAAGAGGAATTGTTATCGCGTTTCCGGGAATACGGTATACCTGCCGCCAGCAGTTGATGCAGGATTGTTTGGCGTTTTATACGGCGCGCGGGTACGAGACACTGTGCCTGGATTTCGCCGGTGTGCCTTTTGACGGCACGGCCGATATGGGCCGCGCAGCGGAGCTGGCTCTGCCGTCGATTCTGGGACGGCTTTCCGGCGTTCGTTTTGCAGACTATACCGATGTGGCCTTCCTTGCAAAAAGCCTGGGGACGCTCTGCGCGGTGCGTACGGCGAAGGCGCTGGGGCTGCGGCCGCGGTTCTTTCTGCTGACGCCGCTGGAGGAAACTTTGCAGGAACTGCCGCAGGGTGCTGATGTGTTCGGCGCGGTGGTGGGCACCAAGGATGCCCACTTGGCGGCGGACCAGCTTGAGCAGTTCTGCAAGGCACGGGCTATCCCCTGCCTGATCGTGCCGGATGCCGGACACCGGCTGCAGTTTGAAGATGCCGACAAAACGCAGGCAGTAAACCGCAGCATCACGGCCATGCTGCGCTGAGAAACGGAACAAAATAGAAAAAGTGCAATAAAAAAGAGCCTGAACGATTGCTTTACACAAGCTGTTCAGGCTCTTTGAGATTATTGAGCTTTTATAATAAGGAAAATCACTCGACCATATACTCAAAGTCGATACGGCCCAGGGCAACATCTGCGGCGGCCACGCGGACCTTCATCGAGGTGCCCAGCATCCAGGTGCGGCCGGTCAGCGGGTCGACCATGCTGACGCCGTCCACGACCTGCGGCTCACCCTTGCAAAGCTCGGCGGCGGGGACAAAGCCCTCAACGGTGTTCTCCAGCTCCACAAAGACGCCGCGCGGCGTGATGCCGGCCACGGTACCCATATAGACCTCGCCCAGGTGGTTGTGCATATATTCGGCCTTGTACAGGTCCTCGACGTCGCGCTCGATGCGGACGGCGGTGACTTCCTGCTTGCTGGATTGCTCGCTGGCGCGGGCGGCAAAGTCGGTGAAGTCCTTGGTCATCTGGGCGTTGTTGGCGCCCAGCAGCATCTCGCTGAGGATGCGATGGATGGCCAGATCAGGATAACGGCGGATGGGGCTGGTAAAGTGGGCGTAGTCCGCCAGCACCAGGCCGTAGTGGCCCAAGGGCTGCGGGGCGTAACGGGCCTTCTGCATGCTGCGCAGGATGCCGGTGTGTACGGGGGTCTGGATGGGCTGACCGCGGGTCTCGTCCAGCAGGGCAGCCAGTTCCAGCTGCGTGGGGATGGGGTTCTTGAATTTGGCGTTCAGGCCGCAGGCCAGCAGCGTGGCAGACAGCTTTTCCATCTTCTCGGCATCGGGGGCTTCGTGCACACGGTAGACAAAGGGCACCTTGTTGGTGCGGCCTGCGTTGGCGGCGCACTGGTTAGCCAGCAGCATGAACTCCTCAATCATGCACTCAGAAGTTCCGCGGCCGCGCTTGACGATGTCCACGCAGCGGCCGTTTTCATCGATGATGAGCTTGGCTTCGTCGGACTCGATCTCCATGCCGCCGCGCTGCTTGCGCAGCACCAGGCGCTTGCGGTACAGCTCGTCCATGATGGGCAGCTGCTCCAGTACCTCGGCGTACTTCTCTTTCAGGGCGTTCAGCATCTCCGGATCGATCGGTCCGGCGGCCTCGTCGGCTTCAACAGGCTCGGTGGTTTCAGCGGCCATGGATTCCAGCAGGGCGTTGATCTCTTTGTACACGCCCTTGACGCGGCTGCGGATGACGGACTTAACGAAGTTGTAGCCCAGGATGTTGCCCTGCTCGTCCAGGCGCATCAGGCAGGAGAAGGCAAAGCGGTCCTCCTGCGGATTCAGCGAGCAGATGCCGTTGGACAGCTGGGTGGGCAGCATGGGGATGACCTTGTCGGCGTAGTAAATGCTGGTGGCACGCTCGTAGGCCTCGTTGTCCAGCGCAGAGCCGGGGCGGACGTAATGGCTGACGTCTGCAATGTGGACGCCCAGCTCGTAGCCGCCGTTTTCCAGCTTTTGCAGGCTGATGGCATCGTCGATGTCCTTCGTCTCGGCAGAGTCGATGGTGAAGATGGGGATGGCGCGCAGGTCCATGCGGTGGGCGGCTTCGGCTTGGTCGATGGTGGCGTTGTCGTAGGCACGGGCTTCCTCCAGGACCTCCGGAGGGAACTCCAGGCGGACGTTGCGGCCGTACAGGATGGCCTTGGCGCACTCGGAGGCGTAGTCGGAGGAACCGAACTTCTCGACGACAGCAGCGCGGTGGGCGTTATGACGCTCGCCGCGGTGGGTAATCAGGAAGCCGACCTTATCACCCAGGTGCACGCCCTCGCTGCCCTGCTTGGCCAGCAGGAACTTGACATCGCGGCAGCCGTCGGGCTCGACGGCCAGACGGCCATCCTCGGACAGGCAGACTGTGCCGGCAAAGCGGTTGTTAGGCACGGTGACTTCCAGCACTTCGCCCTCAGAGGAACCTTCCACGCGGGGATGGTCGAACAGCTTGACGAGAATCTTATCGTTGGGCATGGCACCGTGCAGGGCGCGGCCGGGGATGAAAATGTCGCCCTCGCCGTCATCACGGCTGGCAAAGCCGAAGCGGGCGGCCAGCTTGACCAGCGTGCAAGGAATGCTGCCGCCGGGAGCGGTGGGGTTCTCGTAGGTGGCAAAACCGGGCACGTAGGTGCCGTTTTTCATGGCCAGTTCACCGGTAGCGACCATGGCGGAGACAGAGGTGCGCAGGCGGGAATTATCCACCTGCAGGTTGTTCTGCAGCTCGCGCAGCGTCATGGGGCGGCGCTTGACGGCGGCAAGGATATTTTTTTGTAAGGGTGTCATAGTTACTCCTTTGATTTACGTCGCCCTGTCGTCCGGCAGGGCCCTTCCTGTTTGGGCACAAATGCCCCGAAACTTTCCCATAAAAAACGGCCCGCCTTACACCACCAATGTGCGCAGGAGCGGACCGGTTTTTATTGCATTGTAAACTGCCTTACAGACGTGCGCTGAGAACGCAAGCGACCAGCGTGACGACAAAGAAAATGATGCCGCAGATATTGGTCAGCTTAGCCAGCTTTGCATCGACGCCACGCTCACGGCCGGCAGCCATAGCGGTGTTATCACCCATGATGGCGGCAGACAGGCCCTGGCCCTTCTGCTCCTGTGCAAGGGTAAAAACGATGATCAGAAGCGAAACGGCGATCAGAACAACGCCGAGAGCAATCTCATACCAGTTCATAGTTAGCACTCCTTTGAAATCTCATGCGAGTTTAAGTATAGCATAGTTGTCTCGCCGACGCAAGTGTTTTTTGAAAAAAAGACTACACAACAAAAGGAAACCCCGCCCTTGAGGGAGGGGCGGGGTTTAAGAAAGGAGGAGAAGAACACATGAAAAATGTGGTAAAGTTATTTAACTTGGGGTGTTATCTAACTTGCAACTAAATTGTAACCTTTTTGTCACCGAATGTCAATAGGGTTACAAGCATTTTTTGTAATTTTTTTGTCATTTTTCAAAATGTTCACATTTGGGGCTGTGCCGTGCAGATCCGTGGGTGGAAATGGTATGGTGCGGCCCGCAGAGGTCACTCCCCCGTCAATTCGCTGTACTCGCGGCTGGGGGCATCACCCCAGCCTGTTTTTCCGCTGGCGACGGCGATGTCTTCCCAGTAGCGATAGGCGTAGATGTTCAAAATCTGGGCCTCCTGCCGAGACCAGCCGCCGTAGGCGTCCTTTTCGCAGCGCTCGTATACATACAGACCGCAGCTGCCGTTGGCGGACTCGCGGTCATACTGCAAAATTTCCACGGCGTCCTCGGTGTCGTTTACGATGTAATAGCCGTCCCCATTTGCGGTCAGTCCGTACTCGAGGGTGTTGGAAGTAGCTTTGAGATAGGTGTTATAAATGGTCTTATATCCCGAGCCGATGTAGTCTTTGGAGAATAGCTCGCCGTTCTCTTCTGGTGCGGTGGTTTCGGCAGGTTCTTCCGGTGTGGTGGTTTCGGCGGTCGACTCGGTGGGCGTTGGTGCGGGGGTATGGGCGGGTTCCTCAGCGATGGGAGATTCTGCCGGGGTGGGGGTTGGTTCTGGGGTGGTATCGGTTTTAGAGGTACGTATGAACGTTAACAGCACGAAGAAGCCGAAAAGAACTGCGGCAGCAAGAATAATCTGCCAAAGGGGACGGTTTGGCTCATTCATCGAATACACCTCGTTTGCAATGATATTTTATTTTACCTGATTTTACCACACGGCAGGGGCAATTACAATGTGTCTGCGAAAGTCCCCTGCCGCCTTGCAGGATTTGGGCGTATCCTCTATAATAAATATTGGATGTGAGACATAATGCTTATCATAAACGAGGTTTTACTTTGAAATATAACACGATCATCAGCGGTCAGTTTGTGAGCAGGCCCAACCGCTTCATTGCGCAGGTGCAAGTAGACGGTGCGATGCAGACCGTCCACGTAAAAAACACCGGGCGCTGCAAAGAATTGCTGCTGCCCGGTGCGGATGTGCGGCTGGAAGTTTGCGATAACCCGAACCGCAAAACCAAATATGATCTGGTGGCAGTGTACAAGCCCAGCCTGGGGTGGGTCAACATCGACAGCCAGGCCCCCAACAAGGTGGTGCAGGAGTGGCTGCAAACGGAAGGGTATGACCTGGTGCGGCCGGAGTATACCTACGGCGGCTCCCGCATTGACTTCTACATGGAAAAAGGCGAAGAAAAGTACATGCTGGAAGTGAAAGGCTGTACGCTGGAAGTGGACGGCATCGGCTATTTCCCGGATGCCCCTACCCTACGCGGCGTCAAGCACCTGCACGAGTTGGCAAAGGCGGCGCAGCAGGGTTACCACTGTGCGGTAGCATTTGTCATCCAGATGGAAGGCGTGGCCGAAGTACGTCCCAACACCGCGACCCACCCGCAATTTGCCGAAGCACTGGCACAAGCCCGGACGGCTGGGGTCAAGGTGCTGTTTCTGCTGTGCCGCGTGGAACCGGACGGGTTGGCCATCACGCAGGCACGGGAATGGAAAAACTGAAATTTTACAGGCAAAGGCTCGCTTCGGCGGGCCTTTATCTTTTATTGCATGGGCAGGCAAAGCTGCACCTGCGCCCCGGTGCCGGTGTTGGCAAGCACCAGCTTGCCAACATGGGCCTGGGCGACGCTGCGGGCGAGATACAGCCCCAGCCCCTGGTGGCCGTTGCAGGGGCGGGCGGCGTCGGTGTAGAGGAACTGCCCGGCCTTGTGCAGGGCTTCGGGCGTGAAGCCTGGGCCGGTATCGGTGACGGTAAAGGCCACATCCCCGTCTGCCTTGCTGATGGTCAGCGTGACGGTGCCACCGGCGGGAGTATAGCGCACGGCGTTGTCCAGCATGTTTTCAAGTGCACGGCTGAGTTCCGGGGCGGCGCAGAGAAACTGGCCCTGCCATTGCTCCTGCAAAACAAAGTGGAGCTTCGCCGGGCGGCAGAGGGCGTTGGCCGTATCCGCCAGCGCGGCAACAAAGGCATGGCTGTCAGTATGCTGGCGGGCGGCGGGTACCGTGCCCACACTGCGCAGGGCGGCAAGGTACTGCTGGGCGCGGTCCCCTGCCCGCAGGATGGCGTCCAGTTCGGGAGCGGTGGTGTCGGCGCTTTCGGCCAGCAGCTCAGCGTTGCCCTGGATGATGGTGAGCGGCGTTTTTAAATCGTGCGCCAGCGCGGCCACCTGCTCGGTGCGCTGCTGCTCCAGCTGCCACTGGCGCTGCAGGCTGTCGGTAAGCTGCTGGCCCATAGTCTGCAGGGCTTGCAGCGTGGCAGAAAATTCCCGGATGCGCGCGTGGTCTACGTCAACAGCTTCGGGGTGCTGGGCGGCGATTTGGCGCGTCGCCTCGTCGATGCGGGAGGTCTCTGCCGTAAAGGTACGCACGGTACGGTGGGTGGTTACGGCCAGCCACGCCAACATCAAAACGACCAGCAAGATAATGTAACAGGTTTGAAAATCCGGCAGGCGTTCCCGCAGGGCCGGGTCGGCATAGGGTACGGCGTAGTCGTACTGCAAAAGGCAGGTGGCGCCGTCAGCCATGGTGACGATGTACTGATACTGCATCATCCCCAGGTTGCCGCTGCCGCCGTGCAGGTCGTTGAGCGCGGTTTTCAGCTGGTGGGCGCTCATATTGGTGGTGGTTACGCGCTCTGCATCTGTGTTGGCATCACAGACGACGGCATGGCGGCAAAGAGAACTGATTGCGGATGGGTCAAAGGTATCTGCCGTCATGGAAGCGACCGTTTCACGCGCCTCGGCACAGGCTTGTGCCGAGGCTGTGGCAGACAGCAGAAAGCCGTTATCGATCAGCTGCATAAAAATGCCCCACCAAAGGACCAGAATCAGTGCGCATCCCCCGCCGCACAGGCAGAGGTAGCGCAGCAGCACGCTGCGCAAAGAAGTCAGGCGTCGGCGGCGTTCCATAAATATCCAACTCCCCATACGGTTTTCAGCACGGTTTCCGGGCTGGCCAGCCCGGCGGCGCGCAGCTTGGCGCGGATGTTTTTGATGTGCTGGGTAATGGCGGTATCATCGGCCGTGCCATCGTAGCCGAACACAGCCTCGTAGATCTGCTCTTTGCCAAATGTCTGCCCGGCGTGCAGGGCAAGAAACTCGCAGATGGCATACTCGGACTTGGTAAAAGGCAGTGCTGTGCAGCCGACTGCCGCAGATTTGGCCGCCAGATCAAAGCAGACGCCGCCGCGCACCAGCCGATGCTGCGGGGCACGGTTTTGCCGTCGCAGGTGGGCATTGACACGGGCGCGCAGCTCAGCAAGGCGGAACGGTTTGACGAGGTAGTCATCGGCCCCGATGCCGAGCCCGGTCAGGACGGATGGCTCGTCGGTGCGGGCGGTCAGGAACAAAATGGGTGCTTCTGTCTGGGTGCGGATGCGGCGGCAGACGGAAAAGCCATCCTCGCCGGGCATCATGATGTCCAGCAGAATGCAGTCTGCCCAGCGGCAGAGCGAGCTGGTGACATCGGCACCCGTGCAGCGGGTCTCAACCGTATGGCCGTCCCGCTCAAGTGCTGTTTTCAATAAGGTACACAGGTCGCGGTCATCATCGACCGCCAGAATGTTGGCCATAAGAACCCCTCACTGTGTGAGCGTGTAGACAAGACAGGATGCTGCGTACAAAAGGTAGATGTGCGCGGGATAAAACCAGTAAAACAGCAGTTTGTGCCCGCTGCCGCGCTGGCCGTTGTACAGCGCCATGGGCAGCACGGCAAAGACGCCGAACCACTCGTAATAAGTGGTGAACATCTGCGAAAAGGCGAAATCCGGCGTGCCGCGCAGCTGCAAATAGACCATGCCAAACTCAAAACAAAATGTTACAGCCGCCCAGACAACAAGGCGCAGCCGCTTGTGAAAATACAGCGCATACAGCACAATGCCGCCCAGCAGGTAGGACAAGCCGCCATCGGTGATGGATGTCCACAAAGGCAGCGGCGCGGTGATGACCCACGCCAACACGGCAGAGCCAATCGGTGCGTCCTGAATTTTGGGAAAAAGCGTCAGTAGCGCTACGATGCAAAACGGCCAGAGGATCGGCGCGGCAGCAGCCAGTACGCCCCGTACAAATCGGCGCTGCCGCAGCCAGTCAATGCCCTGCCATATGATGCAGAGGATGACGAAATTCTGCATGATAGCGTTCAGCGGGTAAAAGCCGTCGCCGCGACGCAGCACACCGGCGTACATCATAAAAAATTCGACCGTGCCCATCGCCGTGGCAATGGCCCAGATGCGCAGGAAATATCGTTTGCGGTCATGCGTGTGGCCGAACCCCTCCACCGTGCAGAACAAAAACAGCGGTGCGGATAGTCGTGCCAACATGCTGAACCATTCCGGTACAAGGCCGGTGAACTCGAAAAAATAATGGATGTGGTCAAGCACCATCAGCACCAGGGCGATGATTTTGAGAGCGGTGCCGGACAGCCCGGCGCGTTTTGCGGTAAGCATACTAAGAAAACCCCTTTCACGTTTTACTGCAAACAGTGTAACAGGGGTTTATGTAGAGATTCTAAGTTTTACATAAAAAATCAGGCAAAAGTGATGCTGGCCTCAAAGGCGGACTTGCCCTCGCGCTCGCCGTTGAAATAATACTGCTTTTCGCCGGTCCGGGCACGGCTTAGGGTAAAGGATTCACCCCGCGGGACCTCGCGGTGGTAGAAGAGCAGCAGATCCTGCACGGTGCCCTGCTCCCACACGGACCAGGGCAGTGCGTCGCACAGAATATCGGCATAGCGCGTATTATTGAGATGGCCGTTCATATCGCAGCGAGAATAGCTGGCGACCGGCTCCCCTGCCAGTTCGCAGGCTTCGGGCGCGGCCTTGGTCATCTTCATCGGCAGTGCAAAGGGCACATCCTCGGCCCAATGGTCGGCAAACTGCTCAGGGTGTTTGCGCAGAATGATGCGCTTGTCAATGTCGATGAGCACCCAGCGACTGTCAATAACGGCGACCTCGGCCCCGTCGGCATCGTAAAAATGGGTGATGCGCTTATTGACGGCGCGCTTGCAGCACTCCGGCTGGGTGACAAGGGTCAGCTCTTCGTCCACGCGGGGTGTGCGGTCAATATGCAAAGCCAGTTTGGCCAACACAAAGGCCGTTCGGGTGGCGGTGTAAACTTCATCGGTCAGCCCGGCGGCTTCGGCGTGGGTGGTGGCGATCTGCTGGGCATAGCGCAGCAACGCACCGGGCTTTGCGTTGCCAAGGTGGTCGCCATCGTGGCGGTAGACGGTGAATTTTTGCGTGTAGGTTTTGGGTGCAGCGGACATAGGGTGCTCTCCTTATGGTCAATAGCAAAGTCAACTTATCCAACAGTATAGCACGAAAATGCACAAAAAGCAAAACGCCCTGCCAAAAAGGCAGAGCGCTTTGAGAAATCAGTAATTATCGCGGGACTTTTTGCGCAGCTTGCGCCAAATGTTGAACGCCGAGATAGCGATAGCCACCAGCAGCATGACAACGACCATCCAGCCGTTGCCGCCCTCCTCGTAGCTCTTCATCTCGCTCCACTGGGCGTCCATGGCAGCGTTGATGTCATCCGGCAGGGTGTTGAAAACCTCGGCTTTGTCCAGTACTTCCTGGCTGGGATAGGCAATCTCGCTGTACTTGAGATCATCGTCCAGTTCCTCCCACACGGCGGTCAGCGGGGTGGAATAGCCGATGAAATCGCAGTTGGCCAGGCCGACAGAGGTCTCGCACAGGTAGTTGATGAACATCTCGGCAGCCTCTTTATGCTTGGCGTTGGCCGGGACACACATGTTATCGATGAAGAAGTTGACGCCTTCCTCCGGGTGGACAAAGGCAAGGTCGGGATTCTCGTCGATCATTGTGATGGCATCGCCTGCGTAGTACGGGGCCATGGCGGCTTCGCCGCCCTCCATCTTGTCAAAGACTTCGTCCATGACGTAAGCCTGCACGATGTTCTTCTGCTCTTTCAGCTTTTCGGTGATGGCGGTAATCTCGTCCACAGACTGCGGGTTCATCGACAGGCCGGCTACCTTGGCGGCGATGGCGTAAGCATCGCGGGAGTTGTTGAACATCAGCACATTGTTGGTGTACTCCACATCCCACATGTCGGCCCATTTCGTGGGCGGTTCTTCGACCATCGTCGTGTTGTAGATAAGGCCCGTGGTGCCCCACATGTAAGGCACGCTGTACTTGTTGCCGGGGTCAAAGCTGCGGTCGAGATAGGTCTCGCCCACGCCGGCAATGTTGGGAATGTTATCCATATCCAGCTCGGCCAGCATGCCCTCGTTGATCATCTTACCTACCATGTAGTCCGACGGGAAGATGACATCGTAGGACACGCCGCCGGATTTCAGCTTGGCGTACAGGCTCTCGTTGGAATCGTAGGTGGTGTAGTTGACCTTGATGCCGGTGAGATCCTCAAAGGCAGAGACGACATTCACGCTGTCATCGGAGCCATCGGAGATGTATAGGCCGTTATTGTAGACATTCAGGGTGATGTGGTCGTTGGCAAAACGGGTCCAGTCGTAGTCGCCGGAGACGGAGATGTCCTCGTTGACTTCGATCTCGTCAGCAGCCAGCGCAGGTGCGGCGGTAAAAACAGCCAGCATCAGGGCAGCGGAAACTGCTGCAGCAAACTTTTTCAGTTTCATCTTCAGCGCCCCCCTTCGTCCTGCATCGCCTTGCGGATGGCGTTCTGGTTGCGGCGGTATGCGCGGGAATCCATCGCGTTGGAGATGAGGATAATGGCCAGAATGACGCAGAAGATGATTGCAGACAAGGCGTTGATCTCGGGGCTGACCTTTTTGCGGGTCATCGAGTAGATTGCGATGGGCAATGTCTGCATCGTGCCGGAGTTGAAGTAGGAAATCATGAAGTCATCAATGGAGTAGGTCAGGCAAATTAGGAATGCCGACAGGATGGCCGGGGACAGCTGCGGCATGATGACCTTGAAGAAGGCCTGCCGCGGTGTGCAGCCCAGATCCATCGCTGCGTTGTACAGGCTGGGGTCCAGCTGGCGCAGCTTGGGGCCTACGTTGAAGATGACATACGGAATATTAAAGGTAATATGGGCAATCAACAGCGTGAACCAGCCGAAGATACCGCTCTCGCCGCCGATGCCAAAATTCTGCGCCATGACGAAGAGCAGCATCAGCGAAACGCCGGTGATGATCTCGGGGTTGACGACAGGCACATAGCTGATGTTGTTGATGATGAGCTGGCTTTTGCGGGACATCGAGTTGATGCCGATGGTAGCCAGTGTACCCAGTACGGTAGCTACCACGCTGGATACCAGCGCCAGCACCAGGCTGAGGCCCAGCGCCGAGAGGATCATTTCGTTGTGGAACAGGCTCTTGTACCAGTCCAGGGTAAAGCCGGTGAAGTTGGAACGGGACTTGCTCTCGTTAAAGCTAAAGGCAATCATGACCGCGATGGGCAGGTACATGAAGCAGAACACCAGGATGATATAGGTGCGCTGCAAGAGAACAGATTGCTTTTTGTTCATCTTACATCACCCCTTCCATCTCGGACTCATCAAAGCTGGAGGTGAAGCTCATGCACAGCAGGACGATGACCATCAGCACCAGGCTCATGGCAGAGCCAAGGTTCAGGTTGTAGGAATTGCCCAGGAACTGCAGCTCAATCAAATCGCCGATCAGCAGGTTGGAGCCGCCGCCCAGCATACGGCTGATGATAAAGGTAGAGACCGCAGGCACGAACACCTGGGTGATGCCGGTGGCAATGCCGGGGCCGGTCAAAGGAACCAGCACGCGGAACAAGATCTGCCAGACGTTGCAGCCCAGGTCCTGTGCAGCCTCGATGACCGAGTTGTCGATCTTCGTCATGGCCGTGTAGATGGGCAGGATCATAAACGGCAGGTAGTTGTACACCATGCCCAGCACCACTGCGCCGGAGGTGTTGATCATGTTAAAGGGTCCGAGGCCGAACAGGCCAAAAAACTTGTTGATGAGGCCGTTCTTCTCCAGCAAAGTCATCCACGCATAGGTGCGCAGCAGAAAGTTCATCCACATGGGCAGCATGACCAGCATGAGCATGATATGCTGCTTGTTGGCACGCAGGCGGGAGAGAAAATAGCCAACGGGAAACGCCATGACCAGGCAGATGGCTGTGGACACGGCAGCCAGAATCAAACTGCGCATGAAAACGCTGGAGTAGCGGCCAATCTGGGTCAGGTTATCCAGCGTGAACCGGCCATCTGCGTTGGTCAGTGCATACCAGATGACGATGAACAGCGGAACGATGATGAAAGCGGCCATCCAGAGCAGATACGGCCCGGCCAGCCAGCGGGAGGTCTTGGATTTAAGCATCGCTTACACCTCCGAACGCTTCATGATATGAATTTCGTCGGGGCCGATGTTCATGCCGATCAGTTCGCCGGGCTGGCTTGCCTGGGTGGAATGGATCAGCCACTCATAGCCTTCCACATCCACGTGCATTTCAAAATGTACGCCCTTGAAGATGACCTCGCGCACCAGGCCGGTCAGCATGCCGACAGACGGCGGCACGATCTGCACGTCCTCGGGACGGATGACGACCTGCACCGGCTCGTTGGGCTTGAAGCCGCGGTCCACACAGGTAAAGTCATGACCGCCGAAGTTGACGAAAAAGTCACGCAGCATCACGCCGTCCACGATGTTGGAATCACCGATAAAGCGGGCGACAAAGGCGTTCTTGGGCTCGTTGTAAATATCCTGCGGCGAACCGATCTGCTGGATCTTGCCGCCGGACATGACCACGACTGTGTCCGACATGGTCAGGGCTTCTTCCTGGTCGTGGGTGACATAAACGAAGGTGATATTCATCTCGCGCTGCAGGCGCTTAAGCTCCAGCTGCATCTCTTTGCGCAGCTTCAGGTCCAGGGCACCCAGGGGCTCGTCGAGCAGCAGCACGCGAGGTTGGTTGACCAGGCTGCGGGCGATGGCCACACGCTGCTGCTGGCCGCCAGACAACTGATGGATGCTGCGCCGCTCAAAGCCTTTCAGACCGACGGTCTCCAGCATTTCCAGAACTTTCGGGCGGATCTCTTCCTCCGGTAACTTTTTCAGGCGCAGGCCGAACGCCACATTTTCAAAGACGTTCAGATGCGGAAAAAGCGCATACTTCTGGAACACCGTGTTGACCTGGCGCTTATAGGGTGGCAGGTCGGCGATGTCTTTGCCATCAAAAAAGACATTGCCGGATTTTGGGGTAATAAACCCGGCAATCACGCGCAGAGTGGTCGTTTTGCCGCAGCCGGAAGGGCCAAGGAAAGTAACGAACTCTTTGTCGTGAATGTCGAGGGAAAGCCCGTCCAGGACCTTCTGCCCGTCAAAATCAACAACAATGTCTTTCAGCGATACGATGAGATTCTCATTCATTATTATTGCATCCCCCTTTGCGGAATTTCCCGTTACAGTACTTTCTTTTCGCACCGTTTCTTCCTTAGGCCGGCACAAAGCGCTTAACGAGTCGGCGCCAATTATGCCGCCCCGCAAAGGTTTGTTACACGGTCCCGGTGGACAGGTCCGCTACAAGCAGCACATACAACGCCAATGTGTCAGGGCATAAAAGATTTACCCTATAGATGCACACACAAGATACATTATACGGCATGGAGAGTGTTTGTCAACTAAAACTTATAATAAATCTGTAAAGAAATGTTCATGAATCATTAAAAAATGCGTAAATGGGGAGGATTACGGCAAAAGTGCGGTGTGGAACGGCGCTTGAGATGGAGAGGCAGATATGCTATAATGGCAAAAAACTGCGAAAAGAGGCGCTCTGCCATGAAAATTTTAATTACCGGCTTTGATCCCTTCGGCGGCGAGACCGTCAACCCGGCTTATGAGGCAGTCAAACTGCTGCCTGACACCATTGCCGGGGCCGAGATCATCAAGCTGGAAGTCCCAACCCGGTTCCACCGCGCCGGTGCGGTTCTGGAGGACGCTATGCAGCGGCATAAACCCGATGCGGTCATCTGCGTGGGACAGGCGGGCGGCCGCGCGGCTATCACTCCGGAGAAAGTGGCCATCAACCTTATGGACGGCCGCATCCCGGACAATGCCGGGTATCAGCCTGTGGATGTGCCCATCCGGGAGGACGGTGAGACCGCTTACTTCACCTCCCTGCCCGTAAAAGCCATGGTGCAGCGGATGCGGGATGCCGGGATACCGGCCGCGGTCTCCTACACGGCGGGCACCTATGTGTGCAACTATTTGCTGTATACCCTGCTGTATCTCATCGATAAAAAGTACCCCGATGTGCGCGGTGGGTTCATCCATGTGCCCTATGCGATGGAGCAGGTCATCAATAAGCCGCTGGGCACCCCCAGCATGGACCTGCGCCAAATTGCCCGCGGACTGGAAACGGCGGTGGAAGCTGTGGCGGCGTGCGGTTAAAATAGCTATGCCCTAAAAGGACAAAATTTCGGGCATCTGCGCCAGATTGTATGATACTTTGCGCGTGTGACAGATGTATAATTTGTTGCATAAGAGGTGGAAGCAACAAATGGAAAAAATTGGCGTGATCGACGTAGGCGGCGGCCTGCGCGGCATTTATGCGGCGGGCGTGTTTGACTGGTGTATGGAAAACGATGTACAGTTTGATTATGGCATCGGCATTTCGGCTGGCAGTGCAAACCTCGCATCCTATATAAGCGGTCAGCACGGGCGAAACTACCCGTTTTACGAGGAATACTCGATGCGCAAGCAGTACATGGGCGCGGGCAACATGCTGCACGGCGGCTCGTTTTTGAACCTGCAATATATCTATGGGACGCTCAGCAATGCGGGCGGCGAAAACCCACTGAACTTTGCAAAAATGAACACAAACCCGGCGGAATGGTACATGATTGCCACCAATGCAACCACTGGCAAGCCGAAATACTTTACACGCAGTGATCTGCACCAGGACGACTACCGCGTGCTGATGGCCTCCTGCTGTATCCCGGTGGTCTGCAAGCCCATTGTGATTGATGGTGTCCCCTATTATGACGGCGCTTTGGGCGATACCATCCCCCTGGACAAGGCCTTTGCCGATGGCTGCGATAAGGTGGTGCTGATTTTGACAAAGCCCGCCGGGATCATCCGCGCCGGCGGCACCGACCGCAAGCTGGCACGCGTCATCCGCCGACGCTACCCGAAAGCTGCCGAACAGCTGGCCCTGCGCGCCCAACATTATAATGAAGGCATCCAGAAAGCACAGCAGTTGGCTGCCGAGGGCAAAGTGCTCATCATTGCACCTGACGACACCTGCGGTGTCAAAACGCTGACCCGCGACCAGGAGGCCTTGAAAAAGCTGTACACCAAAGGCCTGCACGATGCCGAAGCAATACGGGATTTTGTTGTGTAATTAAGTAATTAATAAGGGAAGAAAACCCCAGGCAGGAGCCTGCATCCCCTTTTATGGGGGGCAGGTTCCTGCCTGGGGGTTCTTATTATGTTTAGGGGGCTTTGGAATGTTTGTAAATAAGGAACGCAATAACAGCATAGCCGATAGCCGACCCCGGTAACCACATGAGCGCCAGCGCCAGCACCGAGCCGCCGTGTACCCCTGATCCGCTGCTGATAATGCAGCTGTACAAAAACAGACAGGGCATCACGGTACAGATGACAAAAAGTGAAAGCCTCGTTTTAGAAGATGCAGGAAACAACATACGAGATTGCATGAAAAAACAGGCTCTTTTCTTTATTAATCGGAACAGAGAACGGAAAAATCAAGCCAGATTGAGGCGGCTGCTCATGAGCCACTGAGTCAGCGCCCAAAGCAGGGCGTCCACCAACAGGGTGAGCAGGAAGATGACGCAGATGGAAAGGAGTATGCCGTTTTGCAGTTCGACCATGCTGCCGATGTTATCGAGGGACGGATATACTTTAATGGCAAAAACAATGGTGCCGACAAGGCTCAGCATTTGTCCGATAAAGCCAATTACAAAGTAGCTGATGATGCTGATGGTCAGCCGATGCTGGGTAAACATCCCCGCATAGGCGCAGGCCAGGTAAGCGTGCAGCTGCGCACCGGCAATCAGCGCAAGGATCAGGAGGAAGAATAACAGCAGGAGCGGAACATCTTGGATGTTTACGCCGGTAAGGGAAAAGCTGTCGCCGTCCAGTGCCGAGAGGGTGAGCGTACCGCAGATTCCAAAGTAGAAAAAGCCGAACAGCGTCCACACGACGCCGCAGATGAGCTTGGCGGCAATGTGCTGCCAGGCGTGTACCGGCAGGGCCAGCATCAGGTAGCCCTGTTCCCCCAACAGTTTGTAGTAGCGCTGCACGCTGGCAAAAAAGCAGATGGCCAGCACCGCCAGCATGCCCAAAAACGTGGCAAGGGTGAGCAGCCCCATAAAAAAGCCGACCCAGGGCATCGTATGGCCGGTGTTGTTGACATAATGCCCCAGCAGGTCCGAGACAAAGTTTAATAACAGCACGCCGCCCGCGATGGGCAGGATGATGCGGCCGGTGGCCTTGAAATCATATTTTAAAAGTTTCGTCAGCATTTGTATGCCTCCCTAAAATAAGCGTCCACGCTGGTGCCGGTCTCCTCACGCAGCTCGTCCACGCCGACCTGGCGCATGACAGAACCGTCTTTGAGGAAGATAACCTCATCCAGCACTTTTTCAATATCGCCGATCAGATGGGTGGAGAGCACGAGCGCGGCGTCCTCGCTGTAGTTATGCAGGATGGTGTTTAAAATGTATTCCCGTGCGGCGGGGTCAACACCGCCCAAAGGTTCGTCCAGCAGGTACAGCTTGGCGGCACGGCTCATCGTTAAGCAAAGCTGCATTTTCTCCTGCGTGCCCTTGCTCATAGCGCCGATGCGATCGTGCTGATTCAGATGCAGGTCGGCCAGCATGGCGTTGGCCTTGGTATGGTCGAAATCGGCAAAGAAATCAGTGTACAGGCTTACGGCGTCAGCGGCGGTGAACTCGGTAGGCAGGGCCATGCGGTCCGGCAGGTAGCTGGTGATGGCCTTGGTGTAGACACCTACCGGTGCTTTATCAATACAGACGGTGCCGCTGTCGGCCGTGAGCAGCCCGGCGGAAATTTTAATAAGGGTCGTTTTGCCGCTGCCATTGGGGCCCAGCAGACCCACCAATTTGCCCGGCTCTACGGTAAAATCCACGCCATCCAGCGCGGCCTTTTTGCCGTAGTATTTGCACAGGCCGTGGACTTCATATACAGGTTCCATTGTGTTACTCCTTTTCTGATGTTTCGGTTTCCCGCAGTAGGGTCTCGACCTCTGCTGCGGTCATGCCCAGGGCGTGCATTTGCTGCAGAAAATCCCGGGCCAGGGTGGCGGCGCGTTTGCGGCGCAGAGCTTGCAATACGGTATCGTTGGCTGTGACGGTACGCCCGGCGGTGCGCTGCGCCTGCAGCAGGCCGCGGCTTTCCAAATCCTGCAGGGCGCGCTGCATCGTGTTGGGGTTTACGCCTGCATCGGCGGCCAGCTCCCGCACGGGCGGGATACGGCTGCCGGGCGGAAATTCCCCCGCCACCAGCGCCAGCTCCAGCTGTTCGATCAGCTGGACATACACTGGCCGCCCGGCGGTTATGTTCCAATTCATGTTGGTTGCCTCCTGTATGCTTGTGTTAAGCATCTAATACAATAATACACGCGAGGTATAGCATTGTCAATAGGTAAAATAAAAAATCCTCGGTATAAGCCGAGGATTCTCGATAATGCGATATAAAATGAATTTAAATATGGCATTCGATCCAGGTCAGGACGTAATCGAATACCTCCTGGCGGTTGGTTTCGTTGTGTAGTTCGTGGCGGGCACCCTCGTAGATCTGGCAGGTCAGATCCTGTACACCGGCGTCGCCCAGCATGGCCCAGACGGTGCGTACACCGGCGCCATAGTTGCCTACGGGGTCAGCGTCACCGGCGATGAGCAGGATGGGCAGGTCCTTGGCGATTCCCTCAGCCCAGCTTTTGCGGCTGACGTGGTTGAGGGTGGCCAGCATCTCCCGGTAGGTGCCCGCGGTGAACGAGAAGGTGCAGAGCTTGTCGGCGTCATAATCCTGTACGACCTGGGTGTCGCGGCTGAGCCAGGCGTTGGGCGAGGCGGCATCCGGGATGCGCTTGCAATAGCTGCCGAAATTCAGATTGACCATCAAGGGCGAGACGGCGTCGTTGCCCTTGACGGCGGCAATCAGAGCAGCCAGACGCTGGCCGATGGCGTTCATCACGCTGGGACCAGCTGTGCCGGAAATGATAAGTGCCGTGATACTATCCGGCCACTTTTCAGCGTACCATCGTGCATAAAAGCTGCCCATGCTGTGGCCGTACAGGATGATGGGCAGGCCGGGAAAACGCTCGTGCAGCAGGCTGTTCATTGTATGCAGGTCGTCCAGCAGATGAAAGCGGCCGTCCTTTTCGCCGTAGTGGCCGTGCTCCCCTGCTTGGGCGGTGTCGCCGTGGCCCAGGTGGTCGTTGCCTGCCAGGGCAATGCCATGGGCGGCGTAGAAATCCGCCATCGGTGCATAGCGGCGGACGTACTCGCACATGCCGTGGCTGAGCTGGATGACTGCCCGCACGGGCACGTCCGGGCAGGTATAAATGACGGCCGAGGAGGTATGTTTCCTGTCAGAGGAAGGAAACGTAACGTTTTCGCAGTGGAGGGTGGACATGGTTATTCTCCTTTGATCATCTTCCAGTATTGGGCAAAAGCCTGCTCGTTTTTGTTGTCGCCGGGTTCGTAGTAGCGGCGGTCCTTGATGGCATCGGGCAGGTATTGCTGGGCGGTCCAGTGGTTAGGAAAATCGTGAGGGTAGAGGTAATGCTGGCCCTTGACCTTGGCGTCGGCGCCGTCATAGTGTTTGTTTTGCAGCTGACGCGGGATGGGGCCGGTGCGGCCTGCCTGGACATCCGCGACGGCGGCGTTGATGGCATTGTGGGCAGAGTTGGATTTGGGTGCCGTGGCGACCAATACCACAGCATCGGCCAGCGGAAGCCGAGCTTCCGGCAGGCCGACAGCGTTGGCAATATCCACGGCAGCCTTTACAATGGGGATGATCTGCGGCCAGGCCAGGCCAACATCCTCACAGGCGCAGACCATCAGGCGGCGGCAGGCGCTGGGCAGATCACCGGCTTCCAGAAGGCGGGCCAGATAATGCAGGGCGGCGTCCGGATCGGAGCCGCGCATCGACTTTTGGTAAGCAGAGACAATATCATAATGGTCGTCGCCCAGCTTGTCGTACCGCATGGCAGTGCGCACGGCTACCTGCTGCACCATGGAAAGGTCGATGGTGCGGGTGCCGTTCTCAATCGGCGCAGCAGTGACGGCAAACTCCAGGTTGCCCAGGGCTTTGCGCATATCGCCGCCCGCACTTTGGGCCAGGTAGTCCAGCGCGTCGTCCGGGATCAAAATCGGCGTCTGGTCGTCGGCCCCCAGGCGGGCTACGGCGTTTTGCAAGCCCTGGCGGATGTCGGCGGCGGTCAGTGCCTTGAACTCAAACACCGTGCAGCGGGAAAGCAGCGCGTTGTATACATAAAAGTATGGGTTCTCGGTGGTGGAGGCAATCAGGGTGACGGTGCCCTGCTCTACACATTCCAGCAGGCTTTGCTGCTGGCGCTTGTTGAAGTACTGGATCTCGTCCAGATACAACAGGATGCCGCCGTCGGTACCCAAGGTGCCGATGTCGTTCAGCACCGACTTGATGTCGCTGGTGGAGGCGGTGGTGCCGTTAAGTTTGTGCAGTTTCATGCCGCTGCCTGCAGCGATGATGCTGGCCACAGTGGTTTTGCCTACGCCGGAGGGACCGTAGAAGATCATGTTGGGGATATGGCCGCTTTCGACCGTGCGGCGGAAAACCTGATTCTTGCCTAAAAGATGCTGCTGTCCGCAGACTTCATCCAAAGTGCGGGGGCGCAGACGCTGTGCCAATGGCTCCATGGTGGATTTCCTTTACTTACTATAAATTTAGCTAAAATTGCTGCGGCGTGTATGCCGCATAAAATAGAAATTCTTATCATTAAATTATAGGTGATTTTGGCGGTGAAATCAAGGCAGCACCGATAAAAGGCCGATGCAAACTGTGTTTTTGCGGGAAAATTTTGACGTACCGGCGATTCAGGAAAACACATGGGGGGATATGTACCAAAACATCATACTTCTGCGCTTGATTAAAAGGGCGCATCGTGGTAAAATCAAGAGAAGAAAACGAAACGGAGCGAATCCTGTGACTAAAAAAGAACTCGCACGGATCTGTATTGATAGGCTGAAAAAAGAATACCCCCGCTCAGAATGTACGCTGGATTATGACCACGCCTGGCAGCTGTTGGTGTCGGTACGGCTGGCGGCACAGTGCACCGACGCCCGTGTAAACGTGGTGGTGCAGGACCTGTTTGCCAGATATCCCAGTGTGGAAGCGTTGGCAGCGGCCGAACCGGAAGAAATCGAAGCCATTGTAAAGCCCTGCGGCCTGGGGCGCAGCAAGGCGCGGGATATTTCTGCCTGTATGCGCAAGCTGCGGGATGAATACGGCGGCAAAGTGCCCAGCGACTTTGATGCGCTGCTGAGCCTGCCCGGTGTGGGCCGCAAAAGCGCCAACCTGATTATGGGGGATGTGTTCGGCAAGCCGGCCATCGTGACTGACACCCACTGCATCCGGCTGTGCAACCGCATTGGCCTGGTGGACGGCATTAAGGAACCGGCAAAAGTCGAAAAGGAACTGTGGAAGATCATTCCGCCGGAAGAAGGCAGTGATTTCTGCCACCGGCTGGTAGACCATGGCCGCGCGGTGTGCACGGCGCGCACCACCCCCTACTGCGATAAATGCTGCCTGGCAGACGTATGTCGGGCCCGAAAGGAATTTGATCGATGAATAAACAGACCGAAAACCGGCTGGGCGGTGAGCTGCGCAGCCAGCATACGGCTGCCCGCCTGCTGGAGGAACTGGAAAATGGCCGCTATAGCGGTGCTGCCCAGCTGCCCAGTGAATTGGAGCTGGCTTCCGATCTGGGGGTTAGCCGCACGGTAGTGCGCGACGCCCTGAGCGAGCTGGAGCGCGACGGCTACCTGGAACGTGTGCGCGGCATTGGCACCTTGGTAAACCGGGATGTGGTGCAGCTGAAAAACCGCATGGATCAGAAGTTGGAATTCTATAAAATGATCCGCGCCATTGGCAAGGAACCCCGCAGCGATAACTTGAGCGTAACGCGGGAAATCGCCTCCCCCGCTTTGGCCGAAAAGCTGCAGCTGCCCACCGACGCCCCGCAGACGTTGGTGTTTGTGCGCCGCCGCGTGATGGCGGATGATACGCCGGTGCTGTTTTCCACCGATATTCTGCCGCTTTCTTTATTTGACAATAAGCGGCTGGAAGGCATTGATTTCAGCCAGCCCATTTTTGATATTGCCGCCCGCCACTGCCATACTGAAGTGACGGAGACTGTGGCCCACCTGCATGCAGTGTCCGGCCCGGCAGGCATCCGCCGCCAGCTGGCCCTGCGCCCCGAACAGGCGCTTTTGCAGCTGGAGGAGATTTGCTACTCCCGCCTGTGCAAACCGGTGCTGTGCTGCCAAACTTATTATACTGATTTCTTTGATTTTGCGATGGTGCGCAAGCTTTTGTAATGGTGTTCAGGCGGGCGACCGCTTTGACATACAGCAGTGCTGCACAATGCAAGGTGCGGTGCTGCCGAGAAGATCATAGACCGTTGAATAAAGGGGAATGTGTATGAGACATTTGATCGACCCGGCGGACTTTACGCTGGAAGAAACGCTCAGTCTGATGGATCTTGCCGACCGTATCCATGAGGACCCGGCCGCTTACCGCGACGTAGCGGCCCGCAAACGCCTGGCCACTTTGTTCTATGAACCCAGCACCCGTACCCGCCTTTCCTTTGAGGCTGCTATGCTGAACCTGGGCGGCCAGGTGCTTGGCTTCCCCGATGCCGGTGTTTCCAGCGCCAGCAAGGGAGAGACCGTGGCTGATACCATCCGCGTGGTCAGCTGCGTGGCCGACATTGCCGCCATGCGCCACCCCAAAGAGGGCGCCCCGCTGCGTGCCTCCCGCTACAGCCGCATCCCGGTCATCAATGCCGGTGATGGCGGCCACAGCCACCCCACCCAGACGCTGCTGGACATGATGACCATCCGCCAGCGCAAGGGCCGCCTGGACCACCTGACCATCGGTTTCTGCGGCGATTTGAAGTTTGGCCGCACCGTGCACAGCCTGATCAAGAGCCTGTCCCGCCTGCCGGGCATGAGGTTTGTGCTGGTCTCGCCCGAAGAACTGCGTGTGCCAGACTACATCATCAGCGAAATTCTGGAGCCCAACGGCATTGAGTATGTCGAGACCCGCAGCCTGGAAGAAGCCCTGCCCCAGCTTGACATCCTGTACATGACCCGCGTGCAGCGCGAACGTTTCTTCAATGAGGAAGATTACATCCGCCTGAAGAACAGCTACGTGCTGACCAAGACAAAGCTGGATCTGGCCCCGGCCGACATGGCGGTGCTGCATCCCCTGCCCCGTGTGAATGAGATCACGCTGGATGTGGATGATGACCCGCGTGCCGCTTACTTTGATCAGGTGCAGAACGGCGTGCATATGCGCATGGCCCTGATCATGACGCTGCTTGGCTTGAAAGATCCTAAAACTGGGGAGGTAGCTTTCGATGTTGAAGGTTGATGAAATTCAGAACGGTGTGGTCATTGACCATATCACCGCAGGCACCGGCCTGGCCCTGTACCACCTGATGGAGCTGGAAAAGCTGAGCGACGCCAGCGTGGCCTTGCTGCAGAATGTTCGCAGCCAGAAAAGTGGCAAGAAGGACATTATCAAAATCGAGGGTGACGTGAGCGGCCTGAGCTTTGATATTTTGGGCTATGTGGACCCGAAGATCAGTATTACGTTCATCGAGAATGGCCATGTGGCGAAAAAGAGCCGCCCCGAGCAGCCCAAGCGCTTGGTCAATGTCATCAAGTGCAAGAACCCGCGGTGCATTACCTCGATTGAGGAAGGCTGTGACCATATTTTTGCGCTGACCCCCAGCGGAAAGTACCGCTGCGTATACTGCGAGCAGGAATTTAGCGTGAAGCCGTAAGATTAAAAGGGTATTAAAAATAAAGGCTCCCCTTGAGGGGAGCCTTTATTTTTATATTTATACGCACAAAGCCGCATCGCTTTCGGTCAGGATGATATGACCGTCGGTGTCGGCATCGGCGGTGTACAATGTGCCGGGGCGGGCGGTGCCGGCGGCGATACGGTCGGCGAGGGCCTGCTCGACGGCGCGGCTGACCTTGCGGCGCAGTTCGCGGGCACCATAGGGCGGCACAGTGTCCCCTGCCAGCACTTTGGCGGCGGACGCAGTATGGGTAAGCAGATACCCTTGCACGGCGGCGCGGACTTCCAGTTCCCGCAACAGGCGGTCGGCAATACCAGCCAGTTGTTCGGGGCCAAGTGGATCAAAGACGACGACTTCATCCAGGCGGCCCATCAGTTCGGGCCGGAAATAATCCTTGGCTTCCTGTATCGCCTGTTTGCTGCGGCGGGAGCGCTCGGTCTGCGCAGTGCCAAAACCCAGCGGGGCTGTCTGCCCGGACAGGCAGCGGGCACCCAGGTTGGAAGTGAGCAGGATAATGGTGTTGGAAAAATCCGCCCGCCGCCCCTGGGCATCGGTCAAAGAGCCACCCTCCAAGATTTGCAGCAACAGATTTTGAATGTCGCTGTGCGCTTTTTCAATCTCGTCAAACAGCACCACGCTGTAGGGGCGGCGGCGCACGGCCTCGGTCAATTGGCCGCCTTCCTCGTGGCCGACATAGCCGGGCGGCGCGCCCAGCAGGCGGGCGACAGTGTGCTTCTCCATATATTCGGACATGTCAAAGCGCAGCAGGGATTTCTCACTGCCGAACCAGCATTTGGCCAGTGTGCGGGCCAGCTGCGTTTTGCCCACGCCGGTGGGACCTAAAAACAGCATGGCACCGATGGGACGTCCGTTCTCCCGCAGGCCGGTGCGGCTGCGGCGGATGGCAGCGGCCACAGCAGAAACAGCAGCGGGCTGGCCGATGACCTCGGCACTGAGGCGGGCTTCCAGCTGGTTCAGCCGCTCCCGCTCGGCTTCCCCTACCCGCTCGGCCGGGACGCCGCTGGCCTTGCTGACGACCCGGGCAATATGACGCGGCGTCAGCACCCTACGGCCGGAGGATTCCTTGTCGGTTATGCGAAGCGCGGCGGCTGCTTCGTCCAGCAGGTCGATGGCCTTATCCGGCAAAAAACGCCCCGGCAGGTAGCGCACGCTTAACTCCACGGCGGCGTGAATCGTCTCGGGCGGGATGGCGACACAGTGGTAACGCTCGTAACGGGGCATCAGGCCCAGCAAAATCTTTTCAGCGTTTTCGGGGGTGGGCTCTTCTACCATTACTTTTCCAAAGCGGCGCTCCAGCGCGGAATCTTTCTGGATGGTCTTGCGGTATTCCTCCGGCGTGGTGGCACCGATGAGCTGGATCTCGCCCCGGGCCAGCATCGGCTTCAGGATGCTGGCGGCGTCGATGGCCCCCTCGGCCGCACCGGCCCCGGCGATAAGATGGATCTCATCAATAAAAAGGATGGTGCTGCGGTCGCGGTAGAGTTCTTCCAGTAGGTTCTTGAACCGCTCCTCAAAATCGCCGCGGTACTTGGTGCCCGCTACCATCGAGGCCATGTCCAGTGCCAGCACCCGCTTGCCGCGCAGTGCCGGGGTGATTTGGCCGGATGCAATCGCCTGGGCCAGCGCTTCAGCCAGGGCACTTTTGCCAACGCCCGGCTCGCCCAGCAGGCAGGGATTGTTCTTCTGGCGTCGGCACAGAATTTCTACCATGCGTTCCAGCTCTTCCTCCCGGCACAGCACCGGGTCCAGGCGGCCCTCCTGCGCCAGGCGGGTCAGATCGCGGCCGTACTTTTCACTGGGGCGGCCGCTGCGGGCGGTGCTCATCCGGGGCTGTACGGGCAGTGTCATCTGGCCGGAAAGCTGGCGGCACTCCCGCGCGGCCTGGGGCACCTCGATGCCTGCGGCCGCCAGCCAGATACTGGCCGTGCAGGCAGTGTCCTCCAGCATGGCGCAGAGCAGGTGCTCGTTTTCGGCTTTGGCGGCGCTGGATGCATGGGCACCCAAAATGGCAAACTCGATGGCCTTGCGGCTGTCCGAGGAAAGGTCGTTTTTGCGCAGGCGGTGGGGCTGGCCGGTGCCGCTGCGTTTGGGGGCGGCCTCTGTCAAGGAGGCAGTGGTAACGCGCTTGCGGCGTAGAAAATCCGCTGCAGGGCCCTGGGCTGTCTGCAGCATGGCCAGTAGCAGGTGCCCGGTATCAGCCGTGGCGCAGCCCTGCTGCCCGGCTAGGCGCAGCGCCGTGCGCACCGTGCGCGAGGCCCCGCGGGACAGCCCTTTATAAGAACGAAATAGCATTCTGGCGCCTCCTAAATTTTTCCTATAGTCAGTATAGACGTTCGACGCATAAATAATCCTCGAAACAAGGGAAAACATGGAATGACAAACGCTTCACGATGTGTTATAATAAAAAAGTCTGCAAAATCCGAGTATGAGGTGATACCAACATGCACAAACTGATGCGCTACATCAAGGGCTACGAAAAGCAGGCTGTTCTGGCACCCCTGTTTAAAATGCTGGAAGCTACCTTTGAACTTTTTGTGCCGCTGGTGGTGGCGAGCATTATCGACACCGGTATCAAAAATGGCGATGCCGTGTTCATCTGGCAACGTTGCGGTCTGCTGATTCTGCTGGCAGCTATCGGCCTGACCTGCAGCCTGACGGCCCAGTACTTCTCCGCTAAAGCGGCGCTGGGCTTCAGTACCGCGCTGCGCAGGGACCTGTTCCGCCATATCAACACGCTGAGCTACAGCGAGCTGGACGGCATTGGCACCCCGACATTGGTCACCCGCATGACCAGCGACATTAACCAGGTGCAGAACGGCGTAAACCTGACGCTGCGCCTGCTGCTGCGCAGCCCGTTCATTGTCATTGGCGCGCTGATCATGGCCTACACCATCAGCTCGCGGCTGACCCTGCTGTTTATTGCGGCAACGGTCGTTATTTCGCTGATTATTTATCTCATTATGCGCGCCACGGTGCCCATCTATCATGAGGCCCAGAACGGCTTGGACAAGGTCACCCTGCTGACCCGTGAAAACTACGTGGGCGCCCGTGTGGTGCGTGCCTTCTCACGCCAGGCGGACGAATTGGCCGCCTTTGTAGAGACCAACGACCACCTGCGCAGCATCCAGACGATGGCAGGCCGCATCTCGGCCCTGATGAACCCGCTGACCTACCTGGTCATCAACCTGGCCATCATTGCCCTGCTGATGCGCGGCAGCCACGAAGTCAATAATGGCGCACTGACCCAGGGCGAGATCATCGCGCTCATCAATTATATGAACCAAATTCTGGTCAGCCTGCTGCGCCTGGCTGATCTGGTTATCTCGGTGACCCGCGCCCTGGCCAGCGGTATGCGCGTGAACGAGATCTTGAACACGCACACCACGATGCCTGATCCTGCCGCCGCAGAGCTGGATGCAGAACCCGCTGCCCCGGCTGTGGCGTTTGACGACGTGACTTTCACCTACAACGGTGCCGGTGCGCCCAGCCTGACCAATGTAAGCTTTACGGCTAAGCCTGGCGAGACCATTGGCGTTATCGGCGGTACCGGCAGCGGTAAATCGACCTTGATCGACCTGGTGTGCCGCTTCTATGATGCAACGACCGGCACGGTGTCGCTGTTTGGCCACAATGTAAAAGAGTACGGCTTTACCCAGCTGCGCCGCATGGTGGGCATTGTGCCCCAGCAGGCCGTGCTGTTTACCGGTACCATCCGCGATAACATGCGCTGGGCTGCCCCCGATGCCACCGACGAAGAAATTTGGCAGGCACTGGAAATTGCCCAGGCAGCAGACTTTGTGCGCACCAAGCCCGGTATGCTGGATGCGCCCGTGGAGACTGCAGGCCGCAACTTTTCCGGCGGCCAGCGCCAGCGTTTGACGATTGCCCGCGCGCTGGTGCCGAAGCCGAAGGTTTTGATTCTGGACGACAGTGCCTCGGCACTGGACTTTGCCACCGACGCTGCCCTGCGCAAGGCTATTAAAGAAAAGACCGAAGGAATGACGGTATTCATCGTCTCCCAACGTGCAGCCGGCGTGCAGCACGCCGACCACATCCTGGTGCTGGATGACGGCGTGCTGACCGGCGACGCCACGCACAGCCATTTGCTGAAGACTTGCGAGGTCTACAAAGAAATCTGCCTGAGTCAGCTGAGCAAAGAGGAGGTGGAGAAGACCTTATGAGTAAGCGGAAACAGAAAGTGAATAAGGGCACGCTCCGCCGTGTGCTGGAGCTGATCCGCCCCTATGCCGGGCTGGTGGTGCTGACGCTGGTGCTGGCCGTGGTTACTGTGGTCACTACCCTGCTGGCTCCGGTTATCTCCGGCAAGGCGGTAGACCATATTATTGGCCCCGGCCAGGTAGACTTTGGCGGCGTGGGCAAGCTGGCCATTGCCATGGCGGGCACAGTAGCCTGCACGGCTGTCTCGCAGTGGTTGATGAACGTGGTCAATAACCGTATTACCTTCCACGTCGTGCGCGATATGCGTGTGCGCGCCTTTGAGCAGCTGGAACAGTTGCCCCTGAAATATATGGACGCCCACCGTCCCGGCGATGCCATTAGCCGCATCACCACCGACGTGGAGCAGTTCAGCGACGGCCTGCTGCTGGGCTTCACCCAGCTGTTTACCGGCATCCTGACCATCTGCGGTACGCTGGGCGTGATGCTGTTCATTGAATGGCGCATCGCGCTGGTGGTCGTGGCGCTGACGCCGCTGTCGATTTTTGTGGCGCGCTTTATTGCGACCCACACCTACTCGATGTTTAAGGTGCAGAGCGAGACCCGCGCCGAGCTGACAAGCCTGGTGGATGAGCTGGTCGGCAACGAGCATTTGGTGCGTGCCTTTGGCTACGAGAGCCGCGCCGAAGAACGCTTTGATAAGATCAACCTGGACCTGCAAAGCTGCGGCGTGCGGGCGGTGTTCTTCTCATCGATGACCAACCCCTGCACCCGCTTTGTCAATGCGCTGGTATATGCCGCGGTCGGCGTGCTGGGCGCGTTTGCGGCCATCGCAGGTGGCATCACGGTCGGCGATTTGTCCGTGTTTTTGAACTACGCCAACCAGTACACCAAGCCGTTCAACGATATTTCGGATGTCATGACCGAGTTCCAGAACGCTTTGGCCTGCGCCCAGCGTGTGTTTGACTTTATCGATGAAACGCCTATCCTGCCAGATGCCCCGGATGTGGTGGAACTGCCCCACGGTGCCGGTGCGGTCGAGTTTGAGCATGTGAAGTTCCGCTATGTGCCGGATGTGCCCTTGATCGAGGATATGAACCTGAAAGTGGAGCCCGGCCAGCGTATTGCTCTGGTTGGTCCCACCGGCTGCGGAAAGACCACGTTGGTCAACCTGCTGATGCGGTTCTACGAGATCAACGGCGGTACCCTGCGGTTGGACGGCCATCCCATCGACACCGTGACGCGGGACAGCCTGCGCGGCAACCTAGGCATGGTGCTGCAGGAGACCTGGCTGAAAGCCGGGACCATTGCCGAGAATATCGCCTACGGCAAGCCCGATGCCACGCGGGAAGAAATCATCGCAGCAGCCAAAAAGGCACGTGCCCACAGCTTTATCTGCCGCCTGCCCAACGGCTATGATACCGAGGTGGCCGAGGACGGAGGCAATATCAGCCAGGGCCAGCGCCAGCTGCTTTGTATTGCCCGCGTGATGCTGCGCCGCCCGCCGATCCTGATTTTGGACGAAGCAACGTCCAGCATCGATACCCGTACCGAGGTATTGGTACAGGATGCTTTTGAGGAACTAATGAAGGGCCGCACGAGCTTTATCGTGGCCCACCGCCTGTCCACCATTAAAAATGCCGACCAGATTTTGGTGATGAAGGACGGCAATATCATTGAGCGCGGCACCCACGACGAACTGCTGGACCGCGGAGGATTCTACGCCAAGCTGTACGAAAGCCAGTTTGCCAAGGCTTAAGTTAAAGGGAAAGTAAATACGCTAAAGGAGAAATGAACTATGAGCAAGATCACTCTGCCGGAAAACTACCAAAGCCTGTTGGGCCTGTATGACACACAGAAAGCCATCGGCCTGATCAAGACCATCTTTCAGGAAAAGATCTGCATGGCCCTGCACCTGAAGCGCGTGACCGCTCCCCTGTTCGTCATGCAGGGCAGCGGCCTGAACGACGACCTGAACGGTGTGGAGCGCCCAGTCGCCTTTGATGTCCCCTGCCTGAACCAGGAGGCTGAGGTGGTGCACAGCCTGGCTAAATGGAAACGTTACGCCCTGTACAAGTACGGCTTCCGCCCCGGCCAGGGCCTGGTGACTGACATGAACGCCATCCGCCGCGACGAGGAACTGGACAACCTGCACAGCATCTATGTCGACCAGTGGGACTGGGAGAAGGTCATCACCGCCGACCAGCGCACGCTGGACTTTTTGCAGGACACTGTGCGGGATATTGTGGATGCTGTCTGCGCGACCTCGGATGAGCTGCGCTGGAAGTTCCCAGAGCTGAAAAATATCCACCTGGATCGCGATGTGACCTTTATCACCACCCAGGAACTGGAGGACATGTATCCGGACTACACCCCCAAACAGCGCGAGAACGCCTTTGCCAAGGAGCATGGCACCATCTGCATCATGAAGATCGGCGGCAAACTCAAGAGCGGCAAGCCCCACGACGGCCGCGCCCCGGACTACGATGATTGGGCGCTGAACTGCGACATCCTTTTCTGGCATGTGCCCTTGGGCTGTGCGCTGGAGCTTTCCAGCATGGGTATCCGTGTCAATGCGGAATCTCTGCGCCGCCAGCTGGAAGAAGCCGGCTGCCCGCAGCGTGCGGAACTGCCCTTCCACAAGATGCTGCTGGACGGCACCTTGCCCCTGACCATGGGCGGCGGCATCGGCCAGAGCCGCCTGTGCATGCTGCTGTTGGGTAAGGCACACGTAGGCGAGGTGCAGGTCAGCCTGTGGGACGACGACACCATAGCCGCCTGCGAGAAGGCGGGCATCGCGCTGCTGTAAGTTTAGCATTGACAAACAACAGCCAATTGTGTTATTATTATCTAGTACCCGCTAGTATAGCACAATTGGCAGTGCAGCTGATTTGTAATCAGCAGGTTGCAGGTTCGATTCCTGTTACTAGCTCCAAACGCCCCGGAACACGGTTTGTGTTCCGGGGCGTTTTGTTTGTGATTTTTTGGAAAAGTAGATTATTTCCCAGCCTGAAGAGCAGCTTGCAGGGCGCAGTAGTCTTGCAGAGTCAGCTGTTCCGGGCGGGAGCGGGGGTCCAGGTGAGCAGCTTCCAGGGCGGAGAGGACGGTGGCTTTTGGCAGCTGCAGACCGTTGGAGATGGCGTTGGCGGCGGTCTTGCGGCGCTGAGAGAAGGCGGCGCGGATCAGGGAAAAGAAAGCATTCTCATCTCCGCCCGGCACTTCAACCGCAGGTGTTTTGCGGACGTTCAAGCGGATGACCGCGCTAGTGACCTTGGGGGCCGGGTAAAAACTGCCGGGCTGTACGGTAAAAAGCAACTTTGGCTCGGCATAATAAGCCACCGCATAGCTGATGGCACCAGCGTCACGGGTACCAGGAGCAGCGCAAAGGCGCTGTGCGGCCTCTTTCTGGACCATGACGGTAATATTCTCGATGGGGAGTTTCTCTTCTAACAGGCGCATCAGAATCGGGCTGGTGATGTAGTACGGCAGGTTGGCGCAGACAGCCACCGGTTTATCGCCGAATTCCTCGGCCAGCAGGGCTTTGAGGTTGACCTTGAGGACATCGTTCAGCACCAGCTTGAAATTGTCATAATCGGCCATCGTTTCTTCCAACAGCGGCGGCAGGCGCTTGTCCACCTCGATGGAAACGACCTTATCGGCGCGTTTGCAAAGCTGCTCGGTCAGCACGCCGATGCCGGGGCCGACTTCCAGCGCACCCCAGCCGGGGCCGATACCGGCCTCATCGGCAATGCGAGGGCAGATGCCGGGGTTGATGATAAAATTCTGGCCAAAGCCTTTGGACAGGGCAAAATCATACCGTGCGCAAAGGTCGCGGATGGTAGACAAATCGGTCAGGGTAGGCAAAGCGGGCTCCTCTCAGCACAGAAAAATTCGGAAAATCAGTTCTGGCCAGACAGCATCTTGGCGGTGTTCAGGGCCTTGCTGATCTGGGGGTCGGTGTCGACGGTGTAATCGTAATAGGCATTCTGTTCGTCGGAGGACAGCGCAGCGTCCACATCAGGGGTCAGGCCCAGGTCGTTCCAGGATTGGCCCTCGTTGTCCAGCAGCAGACCGATAGTGATGTAGGCGGCGGAGCCATCGGAAAAGCTCTGGGCGTCGCTCATCACAACACCCTTACCGGCGGTGCGGGTGCCTACGATGGTGGCGCTGTTCATCTTGCGCAGGGCATTGGCAAACAACTCGGCACCATCGGAGGTGCTGCCGTTGACGAGGACGACCATGGGCACGGTGACCTCGTTTTCATCGGACATGCGCAGCAAGGTGATGTTGCCGTCCTTGTCCTCCTGTTGGGCGATGACGCCGGAAGGCACGCAGTAGTCGGCGCAGACCAGCGCGGCGTTCAGGTTCTCACCGATATTGTCGCGCACATCGAAGATGAAGCTGGCAGCGCCCTGGTTCAGCAGGTTGTCCACAGCAGAGCGGAACTCGCTGGCCGTGCCGGAGGAGAAGGCGTCGATGCGGACATAGCCGCAGGTGTCGCCAATCATCTGGCTGGAAACGGTGGTGGTGCGGTAGTTGCTGTGCACCAGGTCGACGGTCTGCTCCTGTCGGTCGGGCGTCAGGTAGGTGATGGTGGTGGTGGTCCCCTCTTCGCCCAGCAGGGCCGAGGTCAGGGAGGCAGTGTCGGTCATGGACTTGGTGGACATATCGCCGATGGCAGTGATGTAACCGCCGACCTGCAGACCGGCCTCGCTGGCGGGCGAGTTGCCGTAGACGCGGGTGATGCGGCCGTAGCCGGAGGACGGGTCGTTGACAACGGCCACGCCGATGCCGGTCAGCTTGCCGGACTCAACGGCCAGGCGCTCGCTGTAAGCTTTGGCGGTGTAGTAGCGGGCGTATTTATCGTTGATGCCCAGCATGTAACCAGCGGCCAAGGTGTCGTTCAGCGTGTCCTCGTTGATAGTGAAGTACTCGTTGGAGCGGACAAAACGGTCGATTTCGGCCAGCTTATTGTACTGGCGCTCCTTGCTTTTGACGCTGGACACGGTGGAGTTGAACATATTCATCGAGACAACCATCGTCAGAGAAAAAGTGACCGCCATGGCGATCAAGGCAATGGTGATGGTAACGCCGAGACTAATTTTTTTGCTCATGGGTTCAGATGGCTCCTTACAAAATAGTGCGGTCTTTTACAGAGCATAGGCCAGACTGAAAAGAACGCTGGAGAAAAGGCTGATAATCATAACGACCGCAATAACAAGACAGAAAATGCGCACGGCTGGCTTATGTTTTTGGGGTTTCATCAGGACTTCCCTCCCCTTACGAGATGTAGTTGGTGACGCTGGTCAACACACCGTTGACCTTCATTTCCAGGTGCAGATGGTTGCCGGTAGAATTGCCTGTGGTACCGACATGGCCCAGCAGCTGGCCCTTGGAGACAGGTTGGCCGACGCTGACCACGGGGGCGCTGTTCATGTGAGCATACAGGGTCGAATAGGTATTGCCGTTGGAATCGGTACCATGGTAGACCTGCACATAGTAGCCCCAGCTGTAATGGTAGGTGGCGGCGGTGACGACGCCATCAGCGATGGTGTAGATCTCGGTGCCGCCGGGGGCTGCATAGTCAGTGCCGCGGTGACCGCCGCCGCCGAAGTAGCAGGAAATGTACTTAAAGGTGGCCAGCGGGCGGCCGAAGTCCAGTGAGCAGGTAATGGAGGCGTTGCCATACTTCTTGTTCTGGGCTTCCAGATAGGAGTCCAGGGCGGCGGTGGCTTCGTCCAGCTTTTTGCGGGCTTCGGCTGCGGCCGCTTCGGCGGCCTCCTGCTGGGCAGAGGCTTCGTCCAGATCCTCGTTGGCCTGGGCAATATTGACGGCCAGTTCATCCTGCTTGCTGTTCAGCTGGGTGGTCTGCTCCTCCAGGCTGGCCTGGGTGGCTTCCATCTCGGCCTTGGCATTTTCCAGCTCGGTGCGCTGGTTCTCCAAATCGGCGCGCTGGTTCTCCAAATCCTGGCAGATGGATTGATCCTTGCTGCTGATTTGCTCCAGCGTCTGAGCAAAGGTTAGCAGCTGGTACAGGTTGGTGGCGCTGGACAGCAGTGCGATGGAACCACCGTCGTTGAGCATCTGCATAGCGCCCATGCGTTGTTTGAAATCGGACCAGCGCTGGTCATACTCGGCCTGTTTGTTGTCGACCTCGATCTGCTTATCGTCGATCTCGGTCTGCTTGAGGTAGATCTGCTCCTGCAGGTCGGTGATCTGGTCACTGAGCAGCGAGATCTGGCTTAAAATCAGGTTCTTCTGTTCTTCCAGCTGGCTCTTGATGGCCTTGGCGTTTTCCTTGTTGCTCTGCGCTTCTTTCAGTGCGGCGTTGACCTTGTCCAGCTCAGCCTGCTTGGCGGAGACCTCAGCCTTCAGCTGGTCCTGCTTGGAGTCAGCCAGCGGCATGACATCAGTGGAGAAGGTCATGGTAAAGGCCAAGGCGGTGGCCAGCATAGCGGAAACGATCCGTTTGAAACGACGGGAAATTCTCATTGGCTTTTCTGTTCCTCTGTTTTCTCTTTCAGTAAATCGTAAATCAGACGTTCAGATGTTTACGGATGCTGGTGGCGGTACCGATGCCGCAGAGCACGAAGCCCAGCAGCGCAAAGCCGCCGATAAGGTAGTACCAGACGTCAGCCAGCGGCACCAGTTGGCCGCCAAACATCTGGGACAGATTGGAAGGGTTCTCGGCATACCAGCGGGTCAGGGCATAGTAAGCGCCGCAGATGATGCCGGAGGCCAGTGCCGCGGAAATCAGGCCGGAGGTGACGCCTTCGACAAAGAACGGGAAGCGGATGAAGCCGTTGGTAGCACCGACCAGCTTCATGATGTTGATCTCCTTGCGGCGGTTAAAGACGGTGATCTTGATGGTGTTGTTGATGACCACGATGCTGACAATGGCCAGCACCAGCACGATGCCGTAGCAGGCGTAGGAAACGACCTTTTGCAGCGAGACGAAGACCTTGGACATCTCCAGCGGGGCGTTGACCTGGTAAACACCATCGATCTGGCGCAGCTGCTGGGAAACGGCCTCGATGTTATCAGGGCTGTCCACCACAACGCGGTAGTTGGGGTAGAACGGGTTATCGTTAGCGAAAGCATCCTGCAGGTTGGTGTAGGAGGACAGCATGTCGCTGTAAACTGCCAGCACGTCCTGGGGCGACATGTAGGTGACGCCCACCACGTGCTCAGTGCTGCGGATGGCGGTGTCAGCGGCGGCAATCTGGTCATCGCTGGCCCCCTGGTCCATGTAGACAACGGTCTCGTTCTGGTCGCCGATATACTCGACCATGGCGTCGATGTTGACACCCAGCAGGTAGGCGGCGCCGATCAGCAGCATGCAGACGGTCAGCACGCCCATGGAAGCAAAGGTCATAAGCCGGTTGGCCCGCAGGTTGTGCAGGCCCTGGCCGACCAGATAAGTAAAGCTGGAAAAACGCATGGTATCCCCTCTTATTTATTCCTCATCATCGTAATCTTCGTACTCATCGTAGCCGTTCTCACGCTCGGCCATGCGGGCGGCGTAGCAGCGGGCAACTTCGGGGTGCGAAGTGTCCGAGGCGACCATGCCGTTGGCCAGCTCGATGACGCGGTTGTTGTATTTGCGGGCCAGCTTATGTACCAGCTCATGCTCGTGGGTGACAACCACCACCGTGATGTTGACCTTGTTGATGGCCTCAAACAGCTGCATGATGTCCATGGACATCTCGGGGTCGATGTTGCCGGTGGGCTCATCGGCAATGATGAGCTTGGGGCCGTGGGCCAGGGCGCGGGCTACCGCCACACGCTGTTGTTCACCGCCGGAAAGTTCGTCCGGCAGGCGGTCCATCTTATCCTCCAGACCGACCAGGGACAGAACATATGGGATGCGGGATTTGATCTTTTTGGTAGGAATGTTGGTTACGCGCATGGCGAAAGCCACATTCTCGTACACTGTCATGGTGGGGATCAGGCGGAAATCCTGAAAGACGACACCCATCTGGCGGCGCAGATACGGCACCTTGCGGCGCTTCATCTTGGTAAGGTCCTGACCGTTGATGATGACGCGGCCCTCGGTGGGCTTTTCTTCCATCTGGATCAGTTTGAGGAAGGTGGATTTGCCCGCACCGGAATGGCCCAGGATAAAGACGAACTCACCGTCCTCGATTTGGATATTGATGTCATCGAGCGCTACGTTTTCGTCGTTGTGCGTCTCGTAAGTTTTTGAAACGTGTTCAAATTCGATCATTGGTTTTAACTCCCATGCCCTTGTGACTTCTTGTGGATGGTTACAGTCATACATATAATAGGATACCATGCCGGGGTGTTACGGTCAAGCACTTTTCTGTAGGCAAAATGCTAAAAAAGTCCTGCTGTTGTGCGTAGCAGCAGGACTTTTTGAAATCTTTGTGAATTTATGGAAATCAATACTTGGCCGGGTTGGCGGAGAGGTACTTTTTGACCATCAGCGCTACCTTAAAGACGATGGCGTCATCGAAGTTGCGCAGATCCAGGCCGGTCAGCTTGCGGATCTTCTCCAAGCGGTAGACCAGCGTGTTGCGGTGTACGAACAGGCCGCGGCTCGTTTCGGAAACGTTCAGGTTGTTCTCGAAGAAGCGCTGGATGGTGAACAGCGTCTCAGCGTCGAGAGAGTCGATGCTCTCCTGCTTGAAGACCTCGCGCAGGAAGGCCTCGCACAAGGTAGTGGGCAGCTGGTAGATCAGGCGGGCGATGCCCAGGTGATCGTAGCTGATGACCTGACGCTCGGTGTCGAACACCTTGCCGACTTCCATAGCAATCTGGGCCTCTTTGAAGCTGGAGGCCAGATCTTTGATGTTGCCGATGGGGGTGCCGATGCCGACGACCGCTTTGATGTAGTGGTCGCCCTGCAGGGTGTCCACGATGGATGCGGCCAGCTTTTCCATATCGCGGGTGTTGTTGTCGGGCTTGATCTCCTTGACCAGCACGGTGTCCGTCTCGCTGATGTTAAAGACGAAGTCCTTCTGCTTGTCCGGGAACAGACCACTGACAACATCGTAAGCGGAAATATCGTTGCCGGAGGTCACGCGGACCAGCAGGACAACACGCTGCACGTCGGAGACGAAGTGCAGCTCCCGCGCTTTGGCGTAGATGTCGCCGGGCAGGATGTTGTCCAGAACGACGTTTTTGATAAAGTTTGTCTTGTCAAATTTTTCGTCGTGATACTGTTTGATGCACTGCAGGCTGATCGACAGCATGGCAGAAAACTGCTCGGCCGTTTCATCGGTGCCCTCCACAAATGCAGCATAATCGTTATGCTTGGCATTGGAGAACTGATGGTAGGAGTAGCCGTCGCGCACAAAAGCATCACCGGCGGTCTGGTGGGCAGCAGCTACGCCTTCTCGCACCTCACCGATCTGCCCCAGCTCTGAGCAGGAAATCACGGTGCCCGTTTCGTCAACAACGCCGACCACGCGGTCGACGGCGTCCTTCATCTGGTACACCACGTTCTGGAAGACCCTGTTCGCCATAGTATGTGCTCCCCTTCAGATATTTGTGGGCAAATTGCCGTTGGCCATCTTGCCCGAAAATCAAAAGCTCTTGATGTATATTTTACACAATTAGCTTGACTTTTGCAACATATTTTAACGAAAAAAGCGAGATTTTCTTGTATATTTTTTAAATTTGAGCAAAATAAACCCCACTGCCCAGTAAAACAGTGGGGAATTCATCCGTCAATTTGACGGTTTCTGTTCATTTGGCTCTTGTATAGAACCAGTTCCACCCTCGACGACACCGCGGCGCTGGAACACGTAGGAAAAGCTGTGGAAGAAGATCTTCAGGTCCATGCCGAAGGTCAGGTGAGCGGCGTATTCCCCGTCATATTTGGCCTTTACATCGATGGGCAGCTCGTCGCGGCCGTTGATCTGCGCCAAGCCGGTCAGGCCTGGACGAATGTCGTTGGCATGTGCTTTATCGCGCGCATCGATCAGGTCGTACTGGTTATACAGCGCGGGGCGCGGGCCGATGATGCTCATCTGCCCTGCCAGGATGTTGTAGATCTGGGGCAGTTCGTCCAGGCTGGTCTTGCGCAGGAACGCGCCGCTTTTGGTGATGTAGCTGTCGGCATTTTTTAAAAGATGCGTGGGCACATCGTGGGGAGTATCGCCGCGCATGGTGCGGAACTTTAAAATGTTAAAGTGGGTCTTGCCCTTGCCGACGCGCCGCTGCTTGAAAAATACCGGGCCGGGAGAATCAGCTTTGATCCACAGGGCAATAATACCCATAGGAATGGCCAGCACGATGGTGGCGGCCAGGGACAGGATAAAATCCAGGATGCGTTTTACATAGCGTTGGTACATGGCATCATTCCCCCTTTGCGCCATGCAGTTTGCGGGCTTTGTCCAGCTCCTCGCGGGAAAGGATCATAGTGTTGCCGCTGGCAGCAACGACGGTGTGGTCGGCGCGCACGCGGCGGTTGGGATGGTAGCTGGGCACCATCTCCTGCAGGCATTCAACTACGGCGTCATCGTTGTGGTGGGCCGAAACTTTCAGCTCCTGCAGCTGGGTGTAGAATTTTTCCAGGTCGATATCCATGGGCGGTGCGATGAAGATCTTGTTGTGGGCGGTCTTGAGCATCTTGTCCTGCTCAGCGTCCATCAGCAGCTCCTCGTACAGCTTTTCGCCGGGACGCAGGCCGGTGATCTTGACCTGCATGTTTACACCCGGCTCGTAGCCGTAGAAGCGGATCAGCCGGGTGGCCAGGTCCATGATCTTGACGGGCTCGCCCATATCCAGCACGTAGATACTGCCGCCCTTGGCCAGGCCGCCGGCCTGCAGCACCAGCTGCGCGGCCTCGGTGATGGTCATAAAGTAGCGCACAATATCCGGGTGTGTGATGGTGACGGGGCCACCGCGCTTGATCTGCTCCTCAAACAACGGAATAACGCTGCCGTGGCTGCCCAGCACGTTGCCAAAGCGCACGGCCACGCACTTCATGTCGGTGCCGCTGGCAAAGGATTGAATCAGCATCTCGCAGAGGCGTTTGGTGCAGCCCATAACGTTGGTGGGGTTGACGGCCTTGTCGGTAGAAAGCTGGACAAAGCGCTCGACACCATGCTCAGCGGCGGAAGTCAGCAGATTCTTGGTGCCAAATACGTTGTTTTTGACGGCTTCGGCGGGGCTGATCTCCATTAGCGGCACATGCTTGTGGGCGGCCGCATGGAAGACGACCGATGGATGATAGGTCTCGAATACCTCATCCAGGCGGGCTTTATCGCGGATGGAGCCGATGAGCGTGATGACGGGAGCCTCGGCACCGTACTTGTTGCGCAGCTCGGTCTCCAGCTCGTAGGCGCAGTTCTCGTAAATGTCAAAGATGAGCAGACGGCGGGGCTGGTAGCGCATGATCTGGCGGCACAGCTCACTGCCGATGGAACCGCCGCCGCCGGTAACCAGCACGACCTTATCGTGCAGGTACTCGGAGATCTGGGCGTTGTTCAGCTGAATCTCGTCGCGGGAAAGGAAGTCAGCGGTGTTCAGCTCACGGAAACCGGCGGCTACGGGGTTGCCGTTCTCGTCCACGGCCTGGGGGTCAGACAGCATGCGCACCCGGCAGTGGGTGGAGTTGCAGAGGTTGATGATCTCGGTGAGGCGGTCACCTTTTAACGTAGTGATGGCAATAACAATCTCGACGATGTGGTACTTGCGCACCAATTCGGGAATATCGGAAATGGTGCCGCGCACCGGGACGCCCTGCACGCGCAGACCTTTTTTGGTCAGGTCGTCGTCCACCAGGCAGACCGGGTTGCCGAAGCTCTGGTTCTTGTTTTTGCAGAGGTTGACGGCCCAGGCGCCGGCATTGCCCGCACCTACGATCAATAGCGGTGTGTCGTCCTCGGGTTTATTAACACAGGCATCGTGCAGCGTCCTGCTGAACCGCCATAGGAAGCGCACGCCCGCTATGGCCGCCGTGTTGAACACCGCACCAAAGATCAGCACAGCGCCGGAAATGGGGCGGCTGTGATAGAACAGGTCGAACAGCATGATGATGCCGGTGGCCAGGCCCGACAGACAAGTCAGGCGGGCCAGGTCACGCATGCCGGCGTATTCCCACATGATCTCGTACAGGCCGCCGAACCAGAACACGATCATATAGATCGGCAGCACGTAGGCCAGCATGGGGGCCATAGCGCGGATGGTCAGCACCCGCTTGTAGGCATCGCCGCTGTCAAACCGCAGCATGACGGCCAGCCAGTAGCACAGCACGATCAGCCCGCAGTCCAGCAGCATCAGCGCAATGCGCCGCGGCAGACCCTTGATGATTTGTTTTGAATCCTGTTGCATGTTGTTTCCTTTTGGTTTGGATTTATAAAAAATCTTAATAGGATGGAAATATTGTGCGGAACTATGGGAAAGCAACTGCTATGCCAAACGGGCACGGGCGAACAATGTTCGCCCCTACAGAGTACTTCCTTGACAGCTCGACATTTTTGTATGACTATTTAGGCTTACACTCATTATAGCACAAAAATGCTCCGTCGTGTTGCATGCTGCGCACAAACGGAGCGGGCAGTTTCTATAAAGATAGGCTTTGCTTTTTGGTGAAAATTACTCAACCGTGACAGATTTTGCCAGGTTGCGCGGTTTGTCGACATCCAGGCCCTTGGCACAGCTGACGTAATAGGCCAGCAGCTGCAGCGGAATGACCGACAGGCTGGTGGCAAAGTGGGGATCGGTCTTGGGCACGTAGACGGTGAAACCGGCGGTGTCCTCGATGCTGTAGTTGCCGTAGGTGGTCAGACCCATCAGGAAAGCGCCGCGGCTCTTGACCTCGACCATGTTGGAGATGCTCTTTTCGAACAGGTCCGGCTGGGTCAGGATACCCACGACCAGTGTCCCCTTCTCCACCAGAGAGATGGGGCCGTGTTTCATCTCGCCCGCGGCGAAGGCCTCGGAGTGGATGTAGCTGATCTCCTTGAATTTCAGACTGCCTTCCAGCGCTACGGCGTAATCCAGCCCGCGGCCGATGAAGAAGGCGTCTTTGGCGTTGGCGTACTTGCTGGCAAACCACTGGATGCGCTCCTTGTCGGCCAGCGTCTTTTCAATCTTTTCGGGCAGGGCTTCCAGCTCGACCACAAGGTTCTCGTACTGGCCGTCGGCCAGGGTGCCGCGCACGCGGGCAAACTCGGTGGCCAGCAGGTAGCAGGCTGCCAGCTGGGTGCTGTAGGCTTTGGTGGTGGCCACGGAGATCTCCGGCCCGGCCCAGGTGTACATAGTAGCGTCAGCCTCGCGGGCAATGCTGGAACCCACCACGTTGACGATGCCCACTGTGCGCACGCCGCGGTCCTTGCACAGGCGCAGGGCGGCCAGGGTGTCGGCGGTCTCGCCGCTCTGGCTGATGACCAGCGCGAGAGAATCCGGCTCCAGCACGGGGTTGCGGTAACGGAACTCGCTGGCGACGTCGACCTCCACCGGCAGGCGGGCTAGGCTCTCGAATACATAGCGCGCGGCCATGCCCACATGGTATGCGGAGCCGCAGCCGATGATGTAGATGCGGTGGATGCCGCGGATAGCGTCCTCGTCCAGAGCCAGCTCGGACAGATCGATCTTGCCGTCCTTCAGGCGCGGGGAAAGCGTATCCCGGACAGCGGCGGGCTGCTCGTGGATCTCTTTCATCATGAAATGCTCGAAGCCGCCCTTTTCGGCAGCCTCAGTGTCCCACTCGATGGTGGAAGCCTCGTGCTGGACGGACTCTTTGTCAGTATCGAAAAACTCGATGGAATCAGGCGTCAGCCGCGCGATCTCCAGGTTGTCGATGTAGTAGACCGTGCGGGTGTACTTGAGCAGCGCGGGCACGTCAGAGGCAATCAGGGTGCCGTTCTCGGCCTTGCCGACCACCAGCGGGCTGTCCTTGCGGGCGGCATAGATGGTGCCCGGCTCGTCGGCAAACAGCACGCCCAGCGCGTAGGAGCCGCGCACATGCAGCATGGTGCGGGCGATGGCGTCCAGCGGGTCGCCGGCGGACTCGCCCATGTAATAGTAGTCCAACAGCTGGGCCAGCACCTCGGTGTCCGTCTGGGAGACAAAGGTAAAGCCTTTGTTGGTCAGGCGCTCTTTGATCTCTAGGTAGTTCTCGATGATGCCGTTATGCACGATGGCAATTTTTTTATCGTTGGAGTAATGGGGGTGCGCATTGACCACAGAAGGCTCGCCGTGAGTAGCCCAACGGGTATGGCCGATGCCGCAGGTGCCTGTAAGGGCATTGCCGCCGTCCGTCATCTCACTTAATACTTTCAGGCGGCCCTTGGCTTTGACGACTTCGATCTTGCCGGCAGCATTCTGCACAGCGAGACCGGCCGAGTCATAGCCGCGGTATTCTAGCTTGGCCAGGCCATCTAACAGGATCGGTGCTGCCTGGTCGGCACCGGTAAAACCGACGATTCCACACATAAGAGTTGCGCCTCCTTGTTTATGTTCAGTACGGTATAGATCTTGCTTTTTAACAATATACGTACATAAGTATATTCTATTTTACGAAAAATGTCTACTGTTTTGCAAAAAAAGGCGGGCGGCCGTCAAGGGCTACGGCCGCCCGCTGCGCATATTCTCCTCTTCCGAGTTCTTACACCATAAGACTCATCACGAGTTCTTGCGCATTTATCAGTTTACCACGCCTGCAAAATTTAGGCAAGTATAAAAGCTGATTTTGCGCATAAAATTTTGAATTTGCAAAAGGAAATAAAGTTTGTAATGCTATTACCGAAATAAATTAGGAACTTACCTTGCGGGCGACTACCACATACCGCCCGTTGGCCGAGGAATATTCGCAGGTAGAAAGGGTCAGCAGCTGCTCGCCATACTCGGGGCGGATGCCGCTGTCTACATCGCTGCGGCGGATGACCTCGGCCACGTAGTCGTTGTAGGTATCCTCGTCCATATCAACGTACTGGTTATAGACGAAGCTGGTGTCCTGTACCACGTCAATGGCAAAGGCGGCAAAGACCTCGTACTTGGCGTCGCCGTACAGGGTGTCGAACTCGATGTAGGGGTGTTCCTGATAATAGGCCGCTTTTTTATACTCGGTCAGGCAGCCGAAAATGGTGCCGGTCTTCATGTTGTGGCCGTAGACGATCAGGTTATTGCTTTGGGCATTGGCACCGATGGTCGTTTTTTCATCCAGGTACGGCACGCCGTAATCGCTGTACTGGTGCTTGAAATCGTGTTTTAAGTAGTAGTCTTTGTTGTTGGGCGCGTACATGACCGGGAAGTCCAGGCTGGTGCCCTCGATGGAGATCCAACCCATGAAATCGCTGTTCTGGTCTTTCAGGGCGGCAAATTTGGCGGCGTTGGAAGGCTCGCTGTCCTCGGCCGGGGCGGGCGTAGCAGCAACGTCGATCATCGATTGCAGGTCGGAAAACTCGTTCTCGGTCTTTTTATCGTCGAAAAAGCGCTTGACCAGCAGCCCGCCGCTGACCAGGAAGATGACCGCAAAAACCACCATGGCGATGGTGTAGGCCAGATCCTTTTTGCTTTTGGCTTTGCCCGCTTTCGCGGCGCTGTCCCTGCCTTTGGCCGGATGCGGGGCCTCGTAGTCGGCGTCCTTGTCCTGGTCGTAGAACTGGGGTGCGGTAGCCTTGGGGGCAGCAGGTTCCGGCTCTTTGGGCAGGGTGATGGTTTGGGTGGGGTGCTGGACGGGCATATCGTTGCGGTGAATTTTGGCCATAGTGTTTGCTTCTCCCTGTCAGAATACTGCCCTTACTATACGCCAAAACGGGAAAATATGCAAGCAAAAGACGGCAAATTTTGTTGAGTTGTCTGCGTCAATGCTGTCAATGCTCAGGAAATGAACTGCAAGGGAGTGAAATCGATGCTGCCGGCAAGCAGGTCTTCCAACGGCATGACGCCGTACAGGCGCCAGACTGGCGTGTAGGTGTAGGCTGTGCCGGATTTGTCAATGCCCTGTCGGGTGTCAATCTGTTCATCGTAGATGACCAGCACCTGGCCGTTCTGGATGTCCAAAATCTGGATGTTCTGTACACCCTTGCCCTCGGCATAACGCTTTTGCGGGATGAGGGTCATCTGGCCGCTGCCATCGCAGAAATATTGTGCGCTGGTGCCATCGCCGGTGCCCATGCCGTCAGAACCGCGGCCCCACTCGTCCACCGTCAGCAGCCAGCCATCGTGATAACGCGCGATGCTGTAGTTTGCCTCGTACTCGGCGGTGGTAGTGGGCAGGTTTTCGGCAAGCACGGTGCGCTGCCCGGTGGCTGCATCCCGCACGGCGGCGGTGCCGTGTTCGTTGTCGCATTCGGCAATGCCGCTGCTGAAAGATCCGTAGTAGCCGGTCAGGGTGTAATAGAGGCGGCTGTGGCTGATGACACCGCTGTTTGTGTAGGTGTTGCCGTAATCATCGTGGACTTCCTGCGGCGGGGTGACGATGGTGCCATCATCGACCTCGTACCGTTGGGCGGCGGTGCACTGGTTGGCGGTAAGGTCATAACACCAGACCTGTACGGCGGAATTATAATAGTTATTAGGATCGGGGTTCCTTTCGGAATGGGTAAAATACAGCTGGCAGCCGCTGGCGCCGACCAGATTGACGAAAGTAACTTGCCCCGTGCTGCCGCGCCCGTTTTCAAGACCGTCCAGCTGGTAAAGCGTCTGCATATCGCCGGTTGCTTTAGAAACGGCCAGCAGCATGGCGGACATGGTGGCGTTGCTGTAGTTGTCAGTGGTTAAGAAATAAAGGTGCGTGTCATCCGCCGCCATGCCGATAGGCTGTACCCATCCAAACGGTAAATCATCTGCAAGGCAGGTACGTTGGGTATGGTCCGCGTTGATTTTCTCTAAGCGGAAAACGGTTGTATGTTCCGCTTCTTTATATAGGCAGATGTAGAGATAGACCTCGCTGCCATCGGCATAACAAGTGGCCGAGCCTTGGATGTAGGCTGGGCAGGCATCACTGTCGTGGGTGCAGCCGGGTACATTGCAGGCCGGGCGGGCCAGGCCAGTGGTTTCCTCGACCGCATAGACAAGATTGCGGCCAATGTCGACCTCGTGGTTGACCTCACTGTCGGCAAAAGTCTGATAGTAGATCCCGCCGTCCGCGGCGCTTAGCATGCGCACTTCCCCACTGCCGACGTCTTGGGTGGTGGTAGATTCTTCCGGCGCGGCTGGTAGAGTATCAGATGTAGGGGCGGTACAGGCGGTTAACGTAAAGGTCAGTGCGGCGGCGAGGGGGAGTAGCTTTTTCATGGGGTGTCTCCTTTAGTGTAGAGGGCGTCAAGATCAGCATAGTCCTGCGGGGTCATGCTGGCGGCGGAGAGGGTGATGCCATAGCGGCAGTTGGCGGTGAGGTAGAGCTGTGCGGTCTCGCTGTAGGCGGCGACGCCGAAATCCTGCACGGCGGCTCTCCAATCCGGGTACTGCCAATCGGAAAAGGAATCCAGCCCCAAAAGGGTGCTGTACTTTTGCAGGTAGGCGGCGTCCGCGATAAGGTGGGTGGTATCCTGGCCGTCCTGGTAGTTGAAATAGATCGGGGTGTCAGCGCTTGTCAGAATCAGGCTCAATGCAAAGCTGCTGTAAGAATCAGGCGATTCATCATCAAAATTTTCTATGACATTGCAGCTTACCTGTGTCAGGCCGCCGGGAGAGGTGGCGGTGTTCCAGTTGGTGGCTTTGTCGTTTTGGGTGCAGACGGCCAGGGCTTTGGCAAGTTGGGCGTCGGTCAGCAGCCCAGCATCGTGAAGGGCGCGCAGGGCACTGCGAGCACGGTCCAGCGTGGCGTCATCGATGGCGGTCTGCGCCCAGGGGTTTTCGCTGCCGCTGTTGTAGCCCAGCGGGACGTTCAGTACATGGCTGCAGGCGTACAGCGTGCAGGCAGTGGAATTGGCGCGGGCTTCGGCGGACAGGCCCTCGGCGGCCGTCTGGCTGTGCGGGGCGGAGAGAAGTGCTTTGTCCCACAGCGAAAAAACAGCGAAAGGCAGCGCCAGGCTGAGGAGGACCACCAGCGCACAGGCCAGTGGAAGGCGATATTTTTTCATGGCTGCTCCTTTCCGTCTGCATCGGCGGCAGGCAAATCATCAGGGCCAAGGATAGGTACGGATACGGTCACGGTCGTACCCACACCCTCGGTGCTGTCGATTTGTAATTGGGTGCCGTGGGCCTGGGCGATTCGGGTGCACAGCGCCAGCCCGATGCCGCTGCCACCATCGGCACGGCTGCGGGACTTGTCCACCATATAAAAGGCTTCGGTCACGCGGGGCAGGTCGGCGGCAGGGATGCCGCAGCCGGTATCGGCCACTGTGAAAACGGCGGTGCTCCCCTGCTGCTGGCAGCGCAGTGTGATGGCCGCCCCCGCAATGCCTTTGCAGGCGTGCTGGGCGTTGATGGTCAGATTGCGCAGCATATCCACCCAGAGGGCGCGGTCCACCTGCACGACGCAATCGCAGGCGATGATGCGCGGCACGGGTGTGCTGCCCTGGGGCAGGCTGCGCACTACTTGATTCAGCAGGCTACGGTCGCTGACAGGTTCCGGCGTCAGGCGGTCAGTGGCGTCTAAGCCCATCAGGGCCAGCAGACGGCGGCTGAGTTCCTCCAACCGGCGGGTCTCGTGGTAGATGTAGTTGGCAGATTCCCGCTGCAAGTCTGCGTCGTCAGGCGCGGCACGCATCAGGTCGGCATAACCAAGCATGGCAGTCATGGGGGTCTTGACCTCATGAGTGAAGGCTGCAATGAAGTCTTTTTGGCTTTGCAGCGTTTCGTCCATTTCGCCAATTTTAGTCTCTACCGCAGTAGCCATAGCGTCAAAACTGCGGCTCAGTACACCGATCTCATCGTTGGTCTGCACCTGGGTGCGTTCAGTATACTGCCCGGCAGCAATCTTCTCACTGGCAGATTGCAGGGTGGTCAGCGGCCGGGTGACGAGGCGGCTGAAGAGAACTGCCGCCGCGCCGCCCAGTGCCAGCAAAGCGGTTGAAGCCGCCAGCCAGGCCCGCAGCTGGGCGTTGCGCGTGGCAAACACGCTGGTGACATCGTAGGAGCAGAGCATGTCTGCCTGCACGCCGGGAATATCCAACGGCTGGGACAACAGCAGATACCAGTGCCCCGCGCAGTGAGCCAGCTGCCAGTGGTCAGCTCCATTGGAAACGGCCTGCATTTGCACAGCACGCGGCAATGCCGTGGGCAGGTTGGAATACAGCGTATATGCACCGTTGACCCATAGAGCAAGGCCGCTGTTGGCATCGGCCGTTTGCTCGGCATACTGCTGGGCGGCGGTGGCCAGGGTGTAGTTCTCGACCATAGTGTTGGTCGAGAACATGGTGTTGGTTTCGGCAGCGGTAAAAATGCAGCGCTCGAGTGTGTATTTTTCTTTGGCCTGCTGAGCCTGCATGGCGGCGCGGGTGGTCTCTAAACTGCCGGAAAAGCTTTTGCCGGTCAAGATCAACCCCGCCGCGCAGAGCGCACAGGAAAGCAGCGTGATGCAGCCAAGGGAGAGTTTGGTGGCAAATTTCATAGAAAAATCCTCATGTAGTGGCCTGTGGGCTCAATCAAAAAGTGCCCCGTCCAGCATGGCGACGGGCGTCCAGTTTTGGCCGCCGGAAAATAAGTCTTGCAGTGGGATCAGCGCTAGTTCGCGGATGGTTTGCTGGCGCTGGTACGGGAGACCCTCCGGGGTAAGCTGCGGCGTAGAAACGGTGCGGTCACTGACTTTGACCAGCGCCATCGTGCCATTCTCGGCATAGATGACCGGAGACCGGGCAACAGCAGTGTCCTTGCACCAGGTGGGGGCCAACTCTATGGCGGTATCGCTGCCGGGGGTCCAGGCATAGTTGATTTCGTTGCTGATCAGGCCAATGGTGCCATCGCCGTAGGCGATGCAATAATTGTTCCAGCCACCGCCAGCAGGCAGCGGGAGCGTCTCGGTAGTTTGGGCGGCAAGGTCGGTGACCTCGATGGTTTCGGCCTGGTCGCCGCTGCCGGGAACGTAATAAAGCTTGCCGTCATGCAGGGTGGAAATCCAATCGGTAGGGCTGCCAAAGTCGATGCTGTAGCTGCCCAAATCCGTAACGGAGCCGTCGGCATGCACGCCTATCAGGCCTGTGCCGCTGCCGCTGAGGGACGGTGTGCAGGCAAAGACGGCCATATCCTGCCAGCAGCCAAGGATGGTGCAGCGGGGCGTGTTGTCCTGCGTATAAAGCGGGTTTTCGGGCGTGGGATGCCCATCGTTCAGCGGGAAAACCGAGGTCAGGCCGGTATCATCCAGTCGGACAAGGCTGCTGGCGGCGGAGGCAAGATACAAAGCATCACCATCGGTAAAGCACATGGACATCGTGCAATCCAGCTGGAATATACTGCCGTTCTCAACAATCGTGTGACGATTACTGCCGTCCAGTGCGCTGACATCGACCCGGACATTGACGGGCGAGGCCCCACCATTGATAAACCAGTAGAGCCTGTCCCCTGCGGCAACTAACCCGCCGGTGTAGTACTGCGACAGAGCATCATCGTCAGCGGCCATAAAGGCCGGGCAGCCTGCATCAGCGTGGGAGCAGCCGTCTACGCTGCAAAGCACCTGCTGCTGTGCGGTGGCAAAATCAATTTTGGTAGCCAGCAGTGTGGCGCCGAATTTCATAGGCAGATAGGCGGCGGTGTCCGTTATAGCAAACTGTGGGGCTGTGCCGCCACTGTTGAGGATGTACAGCGGCTTACCGCTGGCAACTGCTGCGGCGGGAGGCTCCTGCGTGGTGACAGCGAGCGCGGCGGATTCCGCCGCTGGAGTGATGCTTGCGGCAGGTTCAGCAGCGCAGGCGGTGAGTATCAGGGCGGCCAGAGCCATGGCAAAAGCGGCGCGGTATTTCATAGAAAGCATCTCCTTTGTTATGTTCTGGCCTTAGTGTACGGCGGCAATGTCACGGTTTTGTTTCCGGCAGGCGTCCGGGATGCAAACTTTTGCGACGATTTTACTCTTTTTCCAGCATATAACCCACATTGCGCACGGTACGCAGGCGGTCGCCCAGATGCAGTTTGCGGCGCAGCCGGGTGACATGGGTATCCAGCGTGCGGGTGCTGTCGGCAATGTCATCCTCGCCCCAGACGGTTTCGTACAGATAGTCCCGGTAGAGTGCGCGGCCGCGGTTACGCAGGAAAAGCAGCAGTAGTTCGTACTCTTTGGGCGTCAGGCGTATCTCCTCGTCCCCGCGCTGGATACGGCAGGCAGCGGTGTCTACGGTCAGATCCCACAGGTGGTAGACTACCATGCTGCGGCCCGCGCGGCGCAGAACGCTTTCTACCCGGGCTACTAATTCGGCCGGGGCAAAGGGCTTGACGATATAATCATCGGCCCCGCTGTGCAGGCCGCGCACGCGGTCCTCTACCGCCGCCTTGGCCGTGATGAAGATGCAGGGTGTGCCGGTGGGGCGGATATAGTTCAGCAGGTCGTAGCCGTCGATTTGGGGCATCATAATATCCAGCAGCACCAGGTCGTACTGTTTTTTCTCCAGCAGATCGGCGGCTTTGATGCTGTCGGTCACGGCCTCGCAGCGGTAGCCTGCGTCGGTCAGGATGCGGCGTATCAGCATGGCGATAGCCTGTTCGTCGTCTACAACTAAAATCGGATGCATGGCAAAAACCTCCTTTGCCTCTATTGTACCGCAGAATGTGTCTGATTTGAAAACTTTTGCAAAGAAAAAGCCGTCGTGCAGCAAAAAGCGCACAGCGGCTTAGAAATTATAAAATTACTCGCGGATCTCGATGCCAAGCTTGAACTTCAGGTTGCCGAGGATCTTCTTGACGAAGCGATCGACCTCATCGGCAGCGAAGGGCTTCTCGCCGGGCTGGAAGTACAGGCTGAAAGCCATACTCTTCTTGTCAGCGCCCAGCTTTTCGCCGCGGTAGATGTCGAACAGCTCCACCTTGGTCAGCTGCTTGCAGGCGCGCTGCATCTCGGTGATGAGGGTGCCGCACTCCATGCTTTCGGGAGCAACCAGGGCCAGATCGCGCTGGACCGGGGCAAATTCCGGGATCGGGGTGTAGTGCAGGCTGGTGGGGACCAGAGCGTGGAAGGCGACCCAATCGATCTCGCCCAGGTAGATGTTCAGGTTGGAGCGGCTGTCCTTGGGCAGCTTCAGCTCAGCGGTGACATCATTGGCCAGCTTGCCGAAGACGCCGACGCGCTCGCCCTTGCACAGGATGTAAGCGGCAATGCCGGGGTGCAGCCAGGCAACATCGGCGGCACGCTCCACGGTCAGCTCCACGCCGAAAGCATCGCCAAAAGCGGCGACAGCGCCCTTGACGGTAAAGAAATCCTCGTCACTGCCCCAGGCGGCGAAGCCCAGGTGCAGGCGCTCTTCCGGCAGTTCGGTGACAGGCAGCTGCTTCGGGATGTAGATGTTGGACATCTCGAACAGGCGGCCCTCGCCGTTGCCCTTGCGCAGGTTGTCAACGACAACGTTCAGCAGGGACGGAGCCAGCAGCGGGCGCATGATGGTCAGATGAGAGGAAATGGGGTTCAGGATGCGGATAAGCTTGCGCTCCGGGGCGTCGGCAGCGATATGCAGCATATCCAAGTCGGCATCGGCGTAGAACGCGAGGGTCTCGGCCTCGTAGAAGCCCTGGGCGCACATGGTGCGCTTGGCCTTGGCGCGGGCCTTCTGCTCAGCGGTCAGGCCGCCGGTGGTGACCTGGGCAGCCTTCAGGAAAGTAGGCACGATGTGGTCATAGCCGTACTCGCGGATGACTTCCTCGGCCAGGTCAGGCTCGCCGACCTCGATGTCCTCACGCCAGCGGGGCGCGACGACCTGCATAGTGTTGCCGTCGGCTTCGAGGGTGACCTCGAACTGCAGACGGTGCAGGATGTCGAGGATGGCATCGGTGGGCACGGTGATGCCCAGGATGGCGTTGATGCCGCTGATGGTGGCGGTGAAGTGCTTACCCTCACGCGGGGCACCGGCGGAGCAATCGAAGTGTGCAGCGGTGACTTCGCCGCAGCACAATTCCTGAATGAGGTGCAGGGCGCGGGCCATGCCCAGCTCGGTGGTGTACTCAGAAATACCCTTTTCGTAATGGCTGGAGGCATCGGTGTTCTGGCCCAGGCCGCGGGCGGTCTTGCGGATGTTGTCGCGGGCAAACTTGGCGCTCTCGAAGAGCAGCTGGGTGGTGCTGTCTTTGATCTCGCTGTTCAGGCCGCCCATAACGCCGGCCAGGGCAACGGGCTTGGAACCATCGCAGATGACCAGGTTATTGGGGGTCAGCTTGAAGTTCTTCTCGTCCAGGGTGGTGATCTCCTCACCATCCTTGGCGCGGCGGACGATGATCTGGCAGCTTTCCAGCGTGTCCATATCGAAGGCGTGCATCGGCTGGCCGATCTCCAGCATGACGTAGTTGGTGATGTCAACGACGTTGGAGATGCTGCGCAGGCCGCACAGGGCCAGCTGGCGCTTCATCCAGCGCGGAGAGGGGCCGGGGGTGATGTTGCGGACATAGTGGCCGATGTAGCGCGGGCAGAGGTCCGGGGCCTCGACGGTGATGGACAGACGGTCGTCGGTGGTGTCGGAGACGGTATAGTCGGTGGCGGGCATCTTGAGGGGCTTGCCCAGCACGGCGGCAACTTCGCGGGCGATGCCGAGGACGCTCTGGCAATCGGCACGGTTGGCGGTGACGGAGATGTCAAAAATGTAATCATCCAGACCGACAACTTCCTGAATGGGGGTGCCGGGAACGGTATCCTTGGGCAGGTCGAGCAGGCCGTAGACCTCAGCGCCGGGATACAGGTCGTCGTTCAGGCCCAGTTCCTCGCCGCTGCAGAGCATGCCATTGGACTCAACACCCATCAGGGGCTTGGCCTTGATCTTGATGCCGCCGGGCAGCGTGGAGCCGTCCAGAGCGGCGGGGGTGTGCATGCCCTCGTAAACGTTAGAAGCGCCGGTGGAGATCTGGATGTCGTGGCCGTACTCGCCGCAGTCTACTTTGCAGATATGCAGGTGGGTGCCCTCCTGAGGAACGCACTCGGTGACAACGCCGACAACGACCTTGCTGATCTCGCCGCCGAGATCAATGAGTTCTTCGACCTCAAAGCCGCAGCCAAAGAGCTTATCTTCCAACTCCTGTGCGGTGACGTCAATATCAACATACTGTTTTAACCAGCTGAACGGTACTTTCATAATCTGTACTCCTCCCCCATCAATCCTCGAACTGCTTCAAGAAGCGCAGATCGTTTTCAAACATCAGGCCGATGTTGTTGATGCCGTATTTGAGCATGGCGATACGCTCGATGCCGATGCCAAAGGCAAAGCCGGAATAGACGTTGGGGTCAATGCCGCAGTTCTCCAGCACGCTGTGGTGCACAACACCGGCACCCAGGACCTCGATCCAGCCGGTGTGCTTGCACAGCGGGCAGCCCTTGCCGCCGCACTCGAAGCAGGAAACGTCGACCTCGACGCTGGGCTCGGTGAACGGGAAGTAGGACGGGCGCAGACGGGTCTTGACGTCAGCGCCGAACAAAGCCTGGACGAACTTGTCCAGCATGCCCTGCAGGTCGCACAGGGTGATGCCTTTGTCCACGACCAGACCCTCCATCTGATGGAACATCGGGGAGTGGGTGGCATCGGAGTCAGAGCGGAAGACGCGGCCCGGGACCAACACTTTGATGGGGGGCTTTTCCATATCCATCACGCGGATCTGGCCGCCGCTGGTCTGAGTGCGCAGTACGATGTCATCGGCCACATAGAAGGTGTCCTGCATATCGCGGGCGGGGTGATTCTTGGGCACATTCAGGCGGGTGAAGTTGTGGTCGTCATCCTCGATCTCGGGACCTTCGTAGATCTCAAAGCCCATGCCGGCGAAAACGTCGACGATCTCGTTCTTGACGAGAGTGATGGGATGCAGGCTGCCGTTCAGGCGAACCTTCGGGGGCATGGTGATGTCCACGGTTTCGGCGGCGTTGCGGGCAGCCAGGGCAGCCTGCTCCACCTGGACGGACAGGGCCTGATACTGGCCCTCGGCCCACTGCTTGAACTCGTTGATGGTCTTGCCAACGGCAGGGCGATCCTCTTTGGGCACATCGCGCAGGGACTTGGTCAGCCCGGCAACAGCGCCGTTTTTGCTCAGGAATTTCTGCCAGAAGTCCGACAGCTGTGCCTGATCGGTGACAGCGGCGGCAGCTTCTTCAATCGCCGCGCGCAGCTCTTTGATTTTCTCTTCCATAGTACACCTCTGTTTATGGGTCTTGCGGGACAAAACAAAAAGGCCTCGTCCCTGTGCTTGTCAGGGACGAAGCCTTGCACATCAAAACTCCGCGGTACCACCCGTGTTCCGCGCAAAAAAGGCGCGGCACTCTTTAACTGCCGGTAACGGTGCAGAGCCGTTGCGTACTACTAAGCGGGTATGCCGTTCACGCGCACCACTCAGGAGTGAACTTCGGCGCGGGGGCTTGGGGGCGGCTTGCAGCCGGTGACCGCTCTCTCTGGTCCGAAACGAACCGCGCGTACTTTCTCCGTCAATGTGTTTTAACGAATACGGATTTAGTATAGCTGTTTCGGCAGGATTTGTCAAGGGCGGTTTAGCTGTCGCGGCGGCGGCCAAGCAGACGCACCACGTACAGGAAGATGTTGATGAAGTCGAGGTAGAGGTTCAGTGCACCGATAATGGAAGCCTTGTGCAGCATGGCTGCATCACCGCCGAAATAGGCGTAGTGATGCTTGAGCATCTGGGTATCATAGGCGGTCAGACCCATGAACAGGAACAGACCAACGGCGCAGAGCAGCAGATCACCAATGCCAAAGCTGAAGCCAAACAGGCTGAACAGGCTGCCAACCAGGGAGCAGATGATCATGGCGATCAAACCGCCCATCAATTTGGGGCCCCAGCCGACCAGGCTGCGGTTGGTGGTAGCACCGTACACGGCCATAACGCCGAAGTAGACAGCGCCCACCAGGAAGGCCAGCACCAAGCTGCCCAGATCATAGATCAGGAAGATGGAGCAGAGGTTCAGGCCGTTGAGCGCCGCATAGGCAAAGAAGATGCCAGTAGCGGTGCCTGGCTGCAGGCTGGTGACACGGGCGGACAGTACACCGACCAAAATCAGCTCTGCAATGCAGGTGATGAAGAAGACGCCGCTGTTGATGAAAGCATAGACCAAACCGGTGGAAATAGCACCGATGGCCACGGCAAAGGTGACCAGCAGACCGGCAAACATCCAGCCGAAGGTCTTGGTCATATATTGATTTAAGGTTCCAAACGGACTTTCAGCATAAGAAATATCATTGTAATTCTGATACATGGTTGAAATCCCCTTTCTGTATGAAGTATTATACTGTTATTAGGATGTCAATTCATCACAAAACTATTAAGAACCATGGATAAAAGGTGAAAAATGTCTGATTTGTACGGAATTTATCTGCATATTCCTTACTGCCGGGCCAAATGCCGGTATTGTGATTTCTACTCGGCTCCCGGTGCGCGGGGAGTACCGCAGGCCTATGTGAGTGCGCTGCTGCGAGAGCTTGCAAAGAACGACCGCCGCCCGGATACGCTCTACTTTGGCGGCGGGACGCCTGCCCTGCTTTCGCCTGCCCAGGTAGAAAGCCTGATTACGGCGGTGAATCCTTTGCCTGGGGCGGAGATAACGCTGGAGGCCAACCCCGATGTGGTGATGCAGGAAAGCTTGGCAGGCTTCCGCGCGGCAGGGGTGACGCGCATCAGCTTTGGCGTGCAGAGCGCCAGCAACGCCCAGTTGCGGCGGCTGGGGCGCACCCACACCGCCGAAAGGGCCGCACAGGCACTGGCCTGGGCGCGGGCGGCAGGTTTTGAGGAAATCTGCGGCGACATCATGCTGGCATTGCCGGAGTACAGCAACGCCGAGTTTGATGCTACGCTTGCCTTGTTGCGGGATGGCGGCTGTACGCATATTTCGGCTTACCTATTAAAGGTAGAGCCGGGCACGGCGTTTTACCGCAACCCGCCCGCGGGCCTGCCGGACGGCGACGCGGCGGCGGACTTTTATTTATATGCGGTGGCCCAGCTGGAAAAGGCCGGGTACCAGCAGTATGAGATCAGTAACTTCTGCCGCCCCGGCCATGAGGGACGGCACAACCTGCTGTACTGGGATTGCTGCGACTACCAGGGCTACGGCCCTGCGGCCCACAGTTGTGTGGGCCGTGTACGGAAATACTGGCCGGACGATGTGCAGGCGTTTATTGAGGGCACCGCCGCCGAAGCGATGGAGGGCGATTGCACGGCCGAGGATTTTTTGCTGATGCAGCTTCGCCTGCGCAGAGGATTAAGCTTAGCCGAATATGGCCGCTGGGGCGGCAGCTTTACCTCGGCGCAGAAACAGTTTATCCGCCAGTGCGTGGCCCACGGCTACGCCGAGTTTGACGAGGAAACGCTTCGCCTTACTCCCGCCGGTATGGTGGTACAGAACTCTATTTTGACCGAATTGATGTGAAATATAAAATGCCGCCTCTGCCTTTTTGAGGGCAGGGGCGGTATTTGTATGCGTTTAAATTTCGCGGATAGGCCAGCCGAGCAGCTCGGCTGCGGTGCGATCATGGGTGACCAAAATCGTGGGCCGCTCCCCTGCCAGGCGGCGGGTAACGGCGGCGGCATCGCGCACCAGGTCGGCATCCATGCCGGTGAAGGGTTCGTCCATCAGCAGCGTTTGGGCATCCTGGCACAGCAAGGCGCGCAGCAGGGCGGCGCGGCGCTTTTGCCCGCCGGAAAGCCGCACGGCAGGCAGGCGCAGGTCAGCCTCGGTAAAGCCAAGGGATTGCAAGTCGCTGCGGGCCTGGGCGGCGGTCAGACCGTGGCCTGTCAGCACAAGGTTGTCTACGGCAGTCAGCTGGGGGCAAAGACGGTCCTCCTGAAAGACGACGGCAGGGGTCACCACGCCGGTGAAGGTGCCGCTGTCGGCGGTCTCCAGCCCTGACAGGATGCGCAGCAGCGTGGTTTTTCCACAGCCGGAAGCGCCCATCAGTACCATGGGACGGTCCACTGTCCAACAGAAACTTTGCAGCACGGCGTGGGTGCCGAAGCTTTTGCAGAGGTTTTCGATAACGATGCTCATGCCTGCACCTCCCCGCAAAGACGGGCTTTTACGGCCCGCAGCAGCCGGGCGGCCACAGTGGACAGCAGCGCCGAAAGCAGCACGATAACCAGCGTCCAGGCGAACACATCGGGCGTGGACAGGGTGATTTTGGCGCGGTAGAGCGCGTCGCCGACCGAATGGTCCGGCAGGCCGATGACCTCGGCCGAGACGCCGCTTTTCCAGCACATACCCATGGCGGCAATGCAGCTTTCACAAAACGACGGGAAAATGCCGGGCAGCCAGATATACCGCAGCCTAGTGATGAGCGGCAGGCGGTAGACATGGGCCATCTCCAACAGTTGAGAGTCCGTATCAGCAATGCCGCCCTGCACCCCGGCGTAGACCACCGGCAGCACATGGGTAAAGCTGACTACCACCGAAAGGTTAGCACTGCGCACCCACAGCAAAGCCAGGATGACAAAGCTGGCTACTGGCATGGCGCGGATAAGCTGCATGGCAGGCTCAATAAAAATGCGCACCCAGCGCCAGCGGGCACCCAACGCACCCAGCACCAGCCCACCGACGACCGCCAGCAGGAACCCGGCCAATATGCGCAGAGCACTGAACACGATGCGCTGCCAGAAACCAGCTGTAGGCGCCAGCTGAGCCAGCGCCTGCAGTGTTTGTATTGGTGTGGCGAGAAATAACCCGCCATGCCCCAGAGAGACAGCCGCCAACTGCCAGACCACGATCCATGCGGCCAGGGCGGCGGCTCGCTGCCAGAATTTAACCGGCATAGTAGAAGTCGTCAGCCGGCATGCTGCCACCCACACTGGTGGGGTCAGCGTCGAACAGGACCTGATAGTAGGTGGTCAGGTCGGTTTTCATCTGGTCGCCGGTCTCGAACACGATATTGCACTGGGGCAGGGCCTTCTGGGCCAGGGCAGCCTTGGCAACGATGCCGTACTCCTCGCACAGGGCGGCAGTGTATTCCAGATCGGTGTTGGCGGCGTCCACGCTGGCCTGGTAAGCGTCCATGAAAGCGGCGAAGCGGTCGGCATCGGCCTCAACGGCATCCTTGCGGACGACCAGAACGCCGGTGACCAGCTTGGAACCGGCGACCTTCTGCCATTCCTCGTTCATATCCAGGGCAACGCGCAGGCCCTCGACCTGGGACAGAGCGCTGGTCACGAAAGGCTGGGGCAGCATGGCGATGGTGGCCTCGCCAGCCTGGACCTTGCTCAGAGCCTCGGTGGCTTCGCTGCAGTACTCGATGGTGACATCGTTGTCGGGGTCGATGCCGTTCTCGGACAGGACATAGCGCAGGACATACTCCGGCGTGGTGCCCTTGCCGGTGGTGACGAGGGTCTGGCCCTTGAGATCAGCGACGCTGTTTACGGTCTCGCCATTTTCGACGATGTACAGCACGCCCAGCGTGTTGACGCAGGCAACCTCAACGGCACCGTTGGTCTTCTGGTACAGGGTAGCAGCTAGGTTAGCGGGCACAGCGGCGGCGTCGATGTCACCCTTGACCAGCAGGGGCACGACCTCGTCGGCAGCACCGTACATGTTGAAGTCGACCCGGTCGGCGGCATCGTCAGCTGTCAGCATGTTGACCAGGCCCATGGTGGTGGGGCCTTTCAGGCCAGCCACGCGCAGGGCAGTGGTCTCGGCAGAGGTTTCGGGGCTGGCTTCCTCCTCCACGGTGGAGACGGCTTCGGTAGAAGCGGACTCGGCGGTGGATTCAGCCACAGAAGATGCGGATGTGCCGCAGCCGGCCAGAGATGCGCAGAGCGCAAAGGCGACAACAGCAGAAAGAATACGTTTCAGTTTCATGATTTTTCTGTTCCTCTCTTTTTGGGATGCTGATAGAAACATCTCTTGCTTTTGCTGCCCCACTATACTATAATAAATAAAAAATGTCTGTTGCCTGTGCAACATTCTTGAGAGAGGACCCCTGCATGGAGTACACCCCTTATTTTGATACATTGCGCAAGACCCGTCTGCTGCGCGGTATGACGGATGCGGAGCTGACCCTGCTGACGGAAAGCCTGGCCCCGCGGGTGCGCCGGTACGATAAAGGCGAACTGCTGCTGATGGCCGGGTACGAGACGAAAGACGTGGGCATCATTTTGGAAGGCGAGATCACAGCCACCAAGCCGATGCCTGACGGTACGCCCATCACGATGGCCCGCATGGGGCCGGGCGGCGTGTTTGCCGATGTGCTGGCAGGCGGCCGCAGCAAAAGCCCGGTCAACGTGACGGCGGCTGTTCCCTGCCTGGTGCTGTACCTGCCCTACGATGGTATGCTGCGGCCAAGCGGAGAGTTGAGCGCTGCCCACTGGAAGCTGCTGCAGAACTGGCTGGAGACGATCAGCGGAAAATATTTTTCGCTGGACTGCCGCCTGGAATTACTGTGCTGCAAGAGCCTGCGCGGGCGCATCTGCCTGTGGCTGCTGGAACAGCGCGACCAGACCGGCAGTGACACCTTTACTATCACAATGACCCGCGCGGAACTGGCCGCCTACCTGAACTGTGACCGCAGCGCTTTAAGCCGCGAACTGAGCCGCATGCAGGAAGACGGCCTGATCGAACTGTTCCGCAGTACCTTCAAACTGCTTGACCCGGAAAGGTTGGCAAATGAAATGTAAGGAGCTTACCATGCCATTTAAAACTGCAGTGCAAGCCCGCTGGAATAATGTGTACCAGTGGCTGCAGGAGACCGACCATATGGATACCCACCCGGAAGGCCCGGTGTTTGTGTTTCTGGAGCGCCACGAACTGCAGGATATTCTGGGGGAACACACCCTGGATAAAGGCACTGTGGAGTTTGAAAACGAGAATTATATCGCCTACGGCTATCCCAGCTACGACGAAATGCGTGCTGATTTTTTTGATTAAGTGAGGATTCAACTATGAATGACCGCAAAGACCCGATCCTTTACATCGTCATCCCCTGCTATAATGAGCAGGAGGTGCTGCCGATTACGGCACCACTGTTTTTGCAGAAAATCAACGACCTGGCGGCGGCTGGGAAGATCAGCCCCGACAGCCGGGTGCTGTTCGTGAATGATGGCTCTAGGGATCGCACCTGGGAGATCATCAACGAGCTGGCGGCCAGTGATGAACACTATGTCGGTATCTGTCAGAGCCGCAACCGTGGGCACCAGAACGCTGTGTTGGCAGGCCTGATGGAGGCAAAAGACCGCTGCGACATCACGATTTCCATCGATTGCGACGGCCAGGACGACATCAACGCCATGGACGGCATGGTGGATGCTTATCGGGACGGCTGCGATGTGGTGTACGGTGTGCGCAGCAAGCGCGATACCGATACTTTCTTTAAGCGTTTTACCGCCGAAAGTTTTTATAAACTGCTGAACGCCATGGGGGCTGAGGTGGTGTACAACCACGCTGACTACCGCCTGATGAGCGCCCGTGTACTGCAGGAGTTTGCCAAGTTCAAAGAGGTAAACCTCTTCCTGCGCGGCATGGTGCCGCTGGTTGGCTTTAAGTCGACCAGCGTAGCCTACGAGCGCCACGAGCGCATTGCAGGTGAGAGCCACTATCCCCTGTCCAAGATGCTGTCGCTGGCCTTTGACGGTATCACCAGCCTGTCCATCAAACCCATCCGCTTTATTACCGGGTTCGGAGTGATCGTGGCACTTATCAGCTTTATTGGTGTGATCTGGGCCATGGTGGAGGCCATCCTGGGGCTGACGGTCTCCGGCTGGGCCAGCATGACCAGCATTATCTGCTTTGTGTCCGGCGTGCAGCTGATCTGCCTGGGCGTGATTGGCGAGTACATCGGCAAAATCTACATGGAGACCAAGCACCGTCCGCGCTACATCATCAGCGAGACGACGCCGAACTTTGGCGAAACCAAGGAGGACAACGCATGAGCCGTCAGGTCTGGAAAGGTTCTACCCTGCTGAACCCGGAGCCGCCGGTGCTGGTGAGCTGCGGCAGCCCGGAAAAGCCGAATCTTATCACCGTAGGCTGGTGCGGTACCATCTGCACCCAGCCGCCGATGCTGTCCATCAGCGTGCGGCCAGAGCGATACAGCCATAAGCTTATCAAGGAAAGCGGCGAGTTCGTGGTAAACCTGCCCACCGAGAGCCTGGTAAAGGCTATCGATTGGTGCGGCGTGAAAAGCGGCCGCGATGTGGACAAGTTTGCCGCCATGCATCTGACCGCTGCCCCCGCCGCCAAGGTGGGCACGGTGCTGCTGGAAGAAAGCCCGGTCAATTTGGAGTGCAAGGTGACGCAAGTCATCCCGCTGGGCAGCCACGATCTGTTTTTGGCTGAGTGCGTAGCCGTGGATGTGGACGAAAAGCTGCTGGACGAAAACGGCAAACTCTGCCTGAACAAGGCAAAGCTGATCGTCTACTCCCACGGGGATTATCTGGCACTGGGCCGAAAGCTGGGCAGCTTTGGCTACAGCGTGCGCAAAAAGAAAAAGCCGATTAAAAAGTAATTTTGCTGTAAATAAAGCGGCAGGGAGCGCAAAGTGATGCGCACTTCCCTGCCGCTTTTGTTATAGGCAAAAAGAAACACCCCCGAAGCGGTGAAACTTCGGGGGCGTTCCCGGTTAAAGGATGCCCTTGCTTTTCAGTATGCCGATGCCGACTACTGCGACAAGAGCGATAGCGCATACGACGATGAACGCATCAATGTATTTCAGCGGAACTTTGGAGAAGTTCTCATAGAAATTCTCAAAGGCGTTCAGCTGGCTGCGGTCGGGACGGTCCGATTTCTGTTCAGTCCCTTCAGGGGTAGTCTGCGGGGTCTCGTTTTTGATTTCATCTGCCATAGCGGATTACTTCTTGGCCAGGTACTTGCGCAGGTCAAGGGCAACGGCGATGACGATGACAAGGCCCTGTGCAATGTAGGTGTAAGCGGGGTCGACGCCCAGGAACTGGAGGCAGATCTTCAGGACTTCAAAGACCAGAACACCGACCAGAACGCCGGAGACCTTGCCGACGCCGCCGTTGGTGGAAACGCCGCCGATGGTACAGGCTGCGATAGCTTCCAGCTCATAGCCGTTGCCGGTGTTGGTGGAAGCACCGCCGGCCTTTGCGCCGACGAGGAAGCCACCGAGAGCATACATGCAGGAGGCCAGGATGTAGATGCGGATCAGGGACGCGGTGACGTTGACACCGGCAACCTGAGCGGCGTTCTCGTTGCCGCCGATGGCGTACATATACTTGCCGTGACGGGTCTTATTGTACAGGAACCAGAAGAAGATGCCGATGATCAGCGCGAAAATAGCCAGGTACGGGATGGGGCCCAGCGTGCCGCTGGCAACGGTCAGGTAGCTCTGCTTGTAACCGCCCATGGGCTGGTTGTTGGTGATGACGGAGCACAGGCCGTAGACGATGGTCTGCATGCCCAGCGTAGCGATGAAGGGGGGAACCTTCAGGAATGCGATAATGCAGCCGTTGATGGCACCGAAGCAGGCCATGATCGCCATGACGATCAGCAGGGCCACGGGCCACGGAATATCGGGCAGCCAGGGCAGCATGCGGGCAGCGTAGTCAACGCTCTGCAGCAGCATGGCGGAGAAGCAGGCGGCCAGGCCGACCTGACGACCGGCGGACAGGTCCGTACCTTTGGTGATCAAGCAGCCGGAAACGCCGCAGGCGATGATGAAACGCGGGGCGACGTTCAGCAGCAGGTTTTTGCCGTTTTTCTCGGTAAAGAAGTTCTGGGTCGTGCAGCCGACAAACAGGGCCAGCAGGACGATCAAAATGATGATCGCGTTATTGGACAGGAACTTCTTGATGTCGAATTTTTTCTCCATTTTCGGATCTCCTCCTTATTCAAACTGGGTAGCCAGCGTCATGATGTTCTCCTGGTTCGCCTTATCACCGTCGATAAAGCCGGTGCAGCGGCCATCGCACATGACCATGATGCGGTCAGACATGCCGATCAGCTCGCTCATTTCGGAGGAGATCATGATGATGCTCTTGCCCTGTTTGGCCATCTCGGCAATGATGCAGTAAATTTCATACTTTGCACCGACGTCGATGCCGCGGGTCGGCTCGTCCATGATGAAAACATCGGGGTCGTTGGCCAGCCAGCGGGCAATCAGCACCTTCTGCTGGTTACCGCCGGACAGCGATTGAATCTGCGTTTTGGAGGACGGCGTCTTGATGGACAGCTTGGCGACATTATCCTGCACGAGCTTTTCGATTTTGTTGTCGTCCAGCATGATGCCGCCGATCAGATACTTGTTCAGCGATGCAATGGAGACGTTATCCGCAATGGAAAGCACACCCAGAATACCGGTGGCGCGGCGGTCCTCGGTCAGCATGGCGATGCCGTTTTTGATGGCGTCCTGCGGCTGGTTGATGGTCAGTTCCTTGCCCTTATAGGTGATGGTGCCCGACGTGTGGCAGCGCAGACCGAACAGACCCTCCATCAGCTCGGTGCGCTGGGCACCGACCAGACCCGCAACGCCGAGGATCTCGCCCTTGCGGACGTTGAAGTTGACGTGACGGAAGCTCTTGGGGTTGATGGACGTGAAGTCCTTGACCTCAAACACGACCTCACCGGGCGTATTCGAGCGCGGCGGGTAGAGGTTCGACAGCTCACGTCCGACCATCTTGGTGATGATCATATCGGTGGTCAGTTCCTTGGCCTCCCAAGTACCGATGTACTGGCCGTCACGCATGATGGTGACTTCATCGCTGATGCGAAGAATTTCGTCCATCTTGTGGCTGATGTAGACGATGGAAACACCCTTGGCGCGCAGCTCGTTCACGATGGTGAACAGTGCCTCGACCTCGGCCGCCGTCAGCGAGGAGGTCGGCTCGTCGAGGATCAGTACCTTGCAGTCTGCGGAGACCGCCTTGGCAATCTCAACCAGCTGCATCTGGGAAACGCTCAAGGTTCCGAGCTTTGCGTGCGGATCATAATTCAGATGGACTTCCTTCAGGACCTTGGCCGCATCCTCATACATCTTGTCGTGGTCGATGACGGTGACGGGTCCGTATTTCTTGGTTGGGTAGCGCCCGACGTAGATATTCTCGCCGATGGAACGCTCCGGGATGGGCTGCAATTCCTGGTGCACCATCGCAATGCCACGATTCAGTGCATCCAGAGGTCCCTTGATCTGAACCTCCTGCCCCTCATAAATAACCTTGCCTTCGTCCATGTGGTAGATACCGAACATACACTTCATCAAGGTGGACTTGCCCGCGCCGTTCTCGCCCATCAGTGCATGGACGGTGCCGGGTTTCAATTTCAGCTGTGCGTGATTCAGTGCCTTGACGCCGGGGAACGTCTTGACGACATCACACATCTCCAAGCGGTACTCTGACAATTCGCTGGCCCCCTTTAACCTTTAAATCTTTTGTAACCATTTTCTGATAAAAAAGGAGTGCGTGCGCCTGTGCACACGCACCCCGGATTCTGGTTTTAAGTAAGCTGATTACTGGAAGTCCTTAACGTTGTCAGGAGTGACCTTGACGTAGTCAACGTAGACACTCTGCTCACCAGCAGCGTAGGTCTTGCCGCCCAGCAACTCTTCCATGCACTCAACAGCCTGGGTAGCCTGGCCCTTAGCATCGTTCAGAACAGTGCCGGTCATGTTGCCGTTAGCAACTTCGTTCTTGGCAGCGTCCAGAGCGTCGACACCAACGAGGTAGATGTCCTTGTTGACGGTGCGGTTGGCAGCCTGAATAGCCTGCAGAGCGCCGATAGCCATATCATCGTTGTTGCAGAAGACAACCTCGATCTGATCGCCATACTTAGCGAGGTCGTTCTGGCAGATTTCCTGGCCCTTGTTGCGGTCCCAGTCACCACGCTGCAGGTCGAGCTGTTCAACTTCGACGCCGGCATCGGTCAGAGCCTTGACGGAGTACTCGGTACGCAGCTGGGCGTCGATGTTCTCGGGGTCGCCCTGAATCATGATGTAGGAAACCTTGCCGTCGCCGTTGATGTCGCCCTTGTTCTCGGTGTCGAGGATCAGCTCGCCCTGGAAGGTGCCGGACTGAGCGGCGTCGCAGCCAACGTAGACCAGCTTGTCGTAAGCGGACATCTGATCGGCGGTGGGCTCACGGTTGATCAGGACGGTGGGAACATCGGCATCCTTAACGGTGGAGATGATCTGATCAGCGGCGGAGGTCATGACGGGGTTGATGATCAGCGCATCGACACCCTGCGTGATGAAGGTGTTGATCTGCTCGTTCTGCTTAGCCTGGTCGTTGTTGCCGTCCACGATGGTGACTTCGTAGCCCTTGCCCTCGAGGATTTCCTGCAGAGCATTACGGTAGGTGGTCATGAAAGCATCGTCGAACTTGTAGATGCAGACGCCAACCTTGCCGCCCTGAGTGGTCTCGACAACGCTCTCAGCTGCGCTCTCGGCAGCGGAGGTAGCGGCCTCAGAGGTAGCTTCGGAGGAAGCGGGAGCGCTGGATGCGGAAGAACCGCAAGCGGCCAGAGAAACGGCCATAGTGCCTGCAACTGCGAGTGCGAGTAACTTTTTCATAATTGTTTTCTCCTTCTTTTTGCAGTGGTTTTTTTCGGGTCACCTTGTAGAGGAGGCAGACCCTGTTGACAGTTATTATGTTACCCGATAGTGAAAGAAAAAACAAGGTGAAATTTCACCGATAAAGATGCAGATTTTTCACCTTATTGGACGGTTTCTACATTCGTAGACAATGCGTTTTGTGCAAGATGCACAGCAAAAGTGACGAAAAAGTTATTGCTGTAATAAAATTGAAGAAAAAATATCCCGCAGAAACCTGCGGGATAGGATGAATTTATACGGTTATTCAAACGGGAAAACGGCTTTTTGGCCGTCGAGGGCGAAAATATTACTGCGGTCAATGATGCGGGTGGCGGTTTCGGTCTCGCGAGTTACGTCGCTCCCCTGCCCGGCCAGCAGCTTGTAGGCATTCTCGACGCTGAAATAGCCCATGCCGTAGGTGTTCTGCACCACCATGGCGTCTACTGCGCCGGTGTGCAGGGCATCCACTGTGGTGATGTTGGAGTCGAAAGCGACCATCCAGAGGTCATCCGCGCGGTCTAAATCGGAGACAGCCTGGGCCGCGCCAACGCTGACGGCTTCGTTAAAGGAGATCAGCACGTTGATCTCAGGGTGGCGGGCCAGCATGGTCAGCGTCTCGGCGCGGGCATTTTCCGGGGTGGCCACGCTGTAGACGGTGGCGGCAACCTCGGCACGGCCGCTGGCGGTAAGAGTGTCGATGACGCCCTCCTCCCGCTCCTGTGCATTGGGGCTGTTGACGTTGTAGTTGACCAGGCCGACGTGTAACGGACCTTCGACGTTTTTCAGCGCTGACTTGGCGGCCATCTGCCCGGCACCGTAGTTATCGGCACCGACATAGGCAGAGACCTTGCTGGAGTTGACTGCCGAATCCACCACGACGATGCGCACGCCTTTGTCGGCGGCGGCATCGATGGCGGCGGCATTCTGCTGGTAGTCTGACGCCGAGAAGATGATGGCCTGGGCACCCTCCTCGACGGCCTTTTCAATCAGGTCGTTCTGGGAGGAATAGTCCTCCTCACTCTCGGAGCCGGTGATGGTCAGATCCATGTTGTACTCAGTGGCGGCGGCCTCGGCCCCGGCAAAGACCGCACTCCAGAACTCGGTGCTGGTGGATTTGGCAATCATGGCAACGTGGTAGCAGGTCGTGGTGGGCGCGGGGGTGGGCGAAGCCGCACAGCCTGCCAGAAGCAGGGCCGGCAGACAGGCGGCAAGCGTTTTAACGTGTTTTATCATAATCGCCCTCCCGGTCGGCTGGGACCTGCGGCATGCGGATGGTGACGGTGGTACCCACGTCGGGCACACTGTTGATGGAAAGCCCGTAGCCGGGGCCAAAATAGATGCGCAGACGGTCGTTGACGTTTTTGATGCCGATGCCGGTGCGGTCGCTGGGTTCGTTTTGCAGCAGTGCGGCTACCTGCTCCGGTGCCATGCCGATGCCGTCATCGCTGACTTTCAGCAGCACATCGCCGCCGTCAGGGCAGACGGTGATCTCAATGTGGCCGTCCTCGACCATCAGGTCCAGACCATGAACGATGGCGTTTTCGATGATGGGCTGCAGGGTGATCTTGTTGCAGAGGTATTGCGTGCAGCTTTCATCCACTGTGAAATGGTAGGTAAACTGGTTTTTGTAGCGGTATTTTTGAATTTGCAGGTAGGCCTCGGCGTGCTGCAACTCTTTCTCAATCGGGATCAGCTCGTGTCCACGGCTGATGCTGATGCGGAACAGCCGCGCCAGGGCATGCACCATCTGGACGGCGTCAGCGTTTTTGCCGCGCTCGCACATCCAGGCGATGGAATCCAGCGTGTTGTAGAGAAAATGCGGGTTGATCTGCGCCTGCAGGGCTTTCAGCTCGGTTTTGCGCAGGGCGACTTCCTCCTCGCGCACGGCGGTCATCAACCGCTGGATGCGGCCCACCATGTGGCAGAACGAATCGGACAGCTCCTCGACCTCGCGCGTGCCGGTGATGGAATTGAAAACAAAGCCATCGGCGTTCTGCTCAAAGGCTTCCATAGCGGTTTCCAGTTTTTGCAGCGGGCGGCTGATAATGCGGGACAGCACAAAGCCGACCACCACAGCAGCAACCAGAATCAGCGCGACGGCAATCAGAATGATACGGGTCATCTGCCAGAAGCTTTCGTTGACGGTCTCGTCAATATAGCTGACGCCGACCACGCGCCATGTGCTGTTGGGGACTTTCTGCGTGGTGTAGATGACGGTATCCTCCACATAGGTGCCGTCACCCAGACATGCCAGCCGTCCGGCCTCCTCCTTTTTCAGCCCTGCGTAGAGTAGCTGTTGTTGGGGGTGGTAGACCATGTTGCCGCGTTCGTCCATCAGGTAGCAGTAGCCGTGCTGGCCGATGCCCACATTGTTGATGGTGGCGGCCAGAGCTGAAAAACGGATGTCCATCGAAATCCACTGCCGGGGCGAATCCTCCGGCATGCGGCGGACAACGCTGACGACCCACGGGTAGTAGCCCTCAAAAATTGTTTCGACATGGGGGATGCTGACGTAACCGCGGCCGCGGCGCTTAGCCGTAACCAGGTCGAAGGAACTGTTGCGCAGGATGTTCTGGCGTGGGGTGTGGTCCTTGGCCCAGCAGTCCTGCAAAACGCCGTCGGCATCATAGGTGGTTATAGCAATCACCTCGCTGCGGGTGGTCTGCAGTGCATCCAGCAAAGCATTGCGCTCCTCCGGCGATTGGTTCATGGAGTCCATGACAAGATCCATGATCTCATCGATATTATCGACATAATTGCCGACGGACCCCACCACCTGGCTGACCGCCTGAGAACTGCTGGTGCGGGCCCCCTCCACGATAGCCTGACGGTAGCTGCACAAAAATGTGGCGGTAGATAAAATCAGCGTAACTGCTGCGATGGCCACCACCAGGGAGGCTATCAGCGGGGCGGTGCGCGGTGCGTGGCGGGGCTTCATGCTTGGGCTCCCGCGGTATGGCTGCGGCGCAGGGCACCCGGCGAGGTGCCGCTGTACTTTTTAAAGCAATAACTGAAATAGTGCTGGTCGCTGTAGCCGCAGCGGCGGGCGATCTCCTGAATCTGCAGGTCGGTGGTCAGCAGCAATTGCTGGGCGGTCTCCATGCGGCGGCGCACCAGAATGTTGATGAAGGTCTCCCCTGCCGTTTTCTTGATGCAGGCGCTCAGGTGGTTGGGGCTGACGTCCAGCATGGCGCTTAAGGATGCCAGCGAGAGGTCCTCGTCAGAGTAATGCTGCTCGATGATCTCCAGCGCGCGCTCACACAGGCTGCCGCCCTTGCGCACATCGGGGGTGAAACTGACGCCGCCCTCGGTCTCTTTTGCGGCGGCCAGGGCCTCCATGGACTGGCGGTATCCGGCGTTCAGCTCGCAGAAGCGGGCAGCGGCGCGGCTGACACCGACGACGCAATGCTGCCCCAGGGCACGCTCGGTCAGCTGGCAGATCTCGTCGGCCAGAATGTGCAGGTACTCGTCGAAATCCGAAGGGTTTCCGAACAGCACAGCCACCACATGGTCGTTGCAGAAAAACGCATAGTGGCGCAGATATTTGTTGGCCAGCTGGTCCACCATCCGGACGAAACCGGCAGCGTTCTCGCTATTGTCGTCCGGTTGGGCAGTCAACACCACCAGCTGGCTGCGGTCATCGGTGCCGCGCAGCAGGCCGCAGGCGGCAGCCGAGGTGCGCAGGGCGGCTTCGACGGCGTCGGAGGTATTATCGCAGTGTTCCAGCACCAGCGGGATCAGGAAGGACGCGCGGTCCTCCTGCACGATGCCGCTGCGGCGCAGGCTGGCATACTGGTGGTCGATGCGCTCATGGATGGATTTCAGCTCGGCGGCCAGGCCGTCCATGGTGAGAGGCTTGAGCATGTAGCTGATGATGTTGTACTGGATGGCCTGCTTGGCGTACTCGAAATCATCGTAGCCGCTTAAAAAGGCAATGTGCATGGCGGGGCGGATCTCGCGGACCTGGCGGGCCAGCTCAATGCCGGTGATGAAGGGCATGCGGATGTCGGTGAGCAGCAGGTCGGGTTCCAGCTGCTCGACAAGTTCGAGGGCGTCCAGGCCGTTGCTGGCACTGCCCACCAGGTGGAAACCGAGGGCTTCCCAGGGGATCATTGTGCAGACGGCTTCCCGCAGCTCGTCCTCGTCATCGGCTACGATGACGGTGTAGAGGTTCTTTTCTGCCATAGAATGGCTCCTTCTCTTTTTTCTTTCTTTTTTCCGGGGGTTACAGCCAGAACTGGACCAGGCGGCTGACGTTTTGGTAGAGGGCAGGGTTCTGGCCAATCAGGCCGGGCTCGGCAGTGAAGTAGACGCAGAAACTGTAGCAGGCACCGGGCAGCACAGCCAGCGGCAGGATGGTACAGAATGCACGCTGCAATACATCGATGCCGGACTGAGCGGCGTGGGCTTGCAGTACCTGCTCGGCCAATGCCCAGGCCAGCGCGGCGGCCAACAGCAGCGGACCAAGCCAATCGGATTGATAACGGTAGAGCATACCGGCCATCTGGCAATCCAGCACGGCCAGCACCAACATGGCAGCCAGTACCACAACTACAAAAGTGCGCAGATCACGCTTGGCAGCCAGACGGCGGCGGGCAAGCGGCAGGCTGGCCAGCCCCCACAGCAGAGGCAGGCAGGCAAAGGCGCCGCCGTAGAACAGCTCGGTGATGGTCAGGCCCATATAGTTGGTCTGCATTTTGGTGGCGGTCAGGTACGGGAACACCGCCTGCACGCCGGGGATGCCGAAGAGGAAGGTAAGCACGGCGGGGGCAGTGCGGCCCACCGAGAAGCCGCGGCGGGTCATATCGTTGCTGGTCAGATTGTAGTTGGCGCCAAAATCAAAAGGCGAACCGAACCGGGCGGCGTTGTACCACATCAGTCCGATGGCGACCAGCACCACGGGCAGCACAAAGGCAACGGCCTCGGTGATGCCCTGCTTGGTGAACAGGCGCTTTTCCCGCAGGTAGCGCTGCCAGAAGATGGGCAGGCAGAGGGCAGCAAACAGCACCATCTGAGGGCGACAGCCGGCCACAAAGGCCATGCACAAGCTGCCCAACGCGAGATGAAAGAGGATGCGGCCGTGCTTTTCGGCGGGCTGGTTGGCGGCCAGCAGCCATTGCCACAGCGCCAGCATGACGAAGGCAGCGCCGGACAGGATAGCGTACTCATAGATAGAGGGGCGCAGCAGCAAATAGTAAATTTGGCTGCCGGTGCCGATGCCTGCGCAGAGCAGCAGGTAGACAGCAGCGCTCATGTCCGGGAACCAGCGGCGGGCGGCCTGTTTGATGCAGCCGAACGCCGCCAGCAGGAACAGCCAGCTAAGCAAGATCATCGGCAGGCTGGGCGGCAGATCCCGCACGCTGGTCAATGCCTCAAAGGGCAGCTGGAACAGCAGGCATGGGATGACGCCAAAATAGACGTAGTAACGGCCCTGATAGTAGGCAACGTCCCACAGGGCGTCCGGCGCAGCCTGCTGGCGGGCAGCGGTGTCGTAGGGGTTGGCCATCTCCTGCATGGCGGCGGGCGGGTCCTGCTCCAGGTCCAGGCGGCCGTTCAGCAGGCTGTGGGCCAGGGCACCGTACTGGGCGGCGGCATCGCTGGCCCAATCGTCGATATGTAAGGTGAAGTTGATGCGGCTGCCGCCGTCCCAATCGGCCGTGTTGTAAAAGCTGGTGGAGACACCGGCGTTGAAGCGGTCGGCAAACGGCGCAAAGAACGCCGCCGCACCCAATATGACCGCTACCAGCAGGACAACGGGGCGGTACTTTTTGCGGTGCGTAAGGTAAGCATCCCGCCAGGCAGCAGAAACCGGGCGCAGTGCATAGACGGCGGACAGCAGCGCCAAAACTGCTGCCCAGCGCACCAGCGAAAAATCAAAGGCGCGGGGCACATTGGCGTAGATGGTCTGCAAGGTGTAGCTGATTGGGTACTGGCGGTACTCGCCGTTATAGGGGTAGGCCGTCAGCGTGAGGGTGGACGCCTTGCCGGAAAGGTCCAGGCTGCGCACCTGGCTGCGGGGGGCGTTGGCGGCAACTTCCCAGTTCCAGCTCTGGCGGGAGGCTGATGTGGCTTCGTCCGTGGCGGCGACGTTGAGGATAAACAGCGGGTTCTGCACTTCCGGGCGGGGGCCATTGTAGACATATTCCAGTCCCGAAAGCTGCAGATTGTACAGCTCCCGGTCCAGGCCGGTGAATGTTAAGGTGGTATGCTCGTCGTCCATCGTCAGGGCGTTATGGTCGTCCTCGGCCTCCTGTAGGTAGGCCCGCAGGTCGACAGGCTCATAGCTGTGGGTGGCCCAGAAGTTGAGGTTACCGATAAATACCTCGGCCCCGAGGGACGCTGCCAGCAGCAGTGCCGCCGCGGTCCATTTGCGCCCCGAGGCATGGCGGAACCCCGCCGCAAGGCCGCAAGCCCACAGCACCATGGCCGTGATGCCAAGGCAGCGGAAGGCGTCAAACCCGATGGTCAGCCCCGGCTTGGACCAGATGCAGGCGGCCCAAAGCCAGACAAGTACGGCGGGCAGCAAGGCGCAGCATCCATCGGCACGGGTTGGCTTTCGGCGGCCAAGGCGGGCAGGCACCACCGCAAAGGCGGCGGCCAGCACCAGCGTGAATAGAATAGCCAAAATCAGCATAAATCAAATTTCCGTTCTGTTACTGTTTATTGGACGGCAGCACCGCCCGAGATAAAATCATTATACACCATTGCGCAGGGCGTTGTACAGCATTTCCGCCTTGGCGTGGCTGATGCCCTTGACTTCCTCCAAATCGGAGATGCTGGCGGCCTTGACGGCGGCCACGGTCTTGAAGTGAGCCAGCAGCGCGGCGCTGGTCTTTTCGCCCACGCCGGGAATGGCCGTGAGGGTGGCAGCGTAGGACTTTTTCTTCATCGCGCGCTTACGGTAGTCGTTAGCGTAGCGGTGGGTCTCGTCCTGAATGTTGGTGACGAAGGTAAAGATGTTGCGGTTGCGGTTGATGGCAATTTCGCCGCCCTCGTCGTCCACGATGGCACGGGTGCGGTGGTGGTCGTCCTTGACCATGCCAAAGGTGGGCACATGCTCCAGCGCGGTGCCGCGCAAAGCCTGTTTGACCGCGCCCACCTGTCCCTTACCTCCATCAATCAGCAGCAAGTCCGGCAGGGTGGCAAACTGATTTTGGGGGCCGTCCGGCTTTTCGCCGCGGCGGGCCGCTTCGTATTCGGCGGCGCGGCGGGAAAGCGTCTCGGCCAGCGAGGCGTAGTCGTCGGTGCCTGCAACGGTCTTCATCTTAAAGCGGCGGTAGCCGGAGCGGTGGGGCTTGCCGTCCATAAATACGACCATGCCGCAGACGCTGGAGCCATCGCCCCAGTTGGAAATATCGTAGCTTTCGATGACCCGCGGCGGGGCTTTCAGACCCAGCACCTGGGCGGCTTCTTCCAGCAGCTTTTGCTCGCGGGTGTAGCGACCGCTCTCGCGGCCCAGGCGCTCTACCGCGTTTGTGTAGGCCATTGTTACCAGTTTGGCTACATCGCCGCGCTGGGGCACGTACAGCTCCACCTTGGTGCCGCGGGCCTGGGCCAGCGCTTCGTTCAGCGCCTCGGCATCCGGCGGCAGAGCGTCGACAGCAATCGTTTTAGGGACAGTCTCGCCGTTCAGATAATACTGGGGCAGGAATTCCTCCCGCACGGCATCAATGTCGGTGGTGTCGTGGAACATGAACTCCCGCTTGTCGGTCAGTCGGCCGTCGCGGTAGCGCAGCACAGCGGCGCAGACGGCCCGCGTGGTGCCCGCCAGGGCGATGATATCCATCTCGGTGTCAGCATCCATCACGACTTTCTGGCCGGCGGCCACGCGCTCAATGGCCTGGATCTGGTCGCGCAGCAGGGCGGCGGTCTCGAAGTCCAAACGATCGGAGGCGGCTTCCATCTTCTCCCGCAACTGCTTGACGATGTCCTTTTTGCCGTAGCGGACCATTCGCAACGCACCCTGTACGGCATCGTTGTAGGCCTCGCAAGTAATCTTTCCGCTGCAAACGGCCATGCACTTGCCGATGTGGGCATTTAAGCAGGGGCGGCTTTTGCCGAAGTCCCGCGGGAACTCCTTGCTGCAGCGGGGCAGCAAAAAGCAATCCTGCGCCATCTCCACCATCTCCCGCACGGCGAAGGAGGATGTGAACGGGCCGATGTAGTCGGCATCGTCGTCATCTTTCTGCAAAGCCGCCGAAACACGGGGCCAGGGGCCGCGGGTGATCTTGACATAGCTGTAGCCTTTGTCATCCTTGAGCAGGATGTTGTACTTGGGCGTGTGGGCCTTGATCTGGCTGGCCTCGAGGACGAGGGCCTCAAACTCTGACTGGCAGACGATCACATCAAAGGTGAAAGCATGGTTGATCATCTGGGTGACTTTGGCATCGTGGGGCACACCCTCGCGGAAATACTGCGACACGCGGATCTTGAGCCGCTTGGCCTTGCCGATGTAGATGATGGTATCGGTTTTATCCCGGATGACATACACCCCGGGCAGCAGCGGCAGCATACAGGCTTTTTTGTAGAGTTCAGCTTTTGTCATGGACGCCTCTTTCGTGGGAATGCTTATAAGGCAACACCGCACAATTCCCGCCTTACGGCTTAAGCACCGCTCCGGCGGCTGCGGCACGGCACCTGCGTTGCCAAAATGCTCGATAATACACAAAGTATTATCTGCGCTTTTGGCTTAGCAGCTGCTGCACCTCGCTCGCCGTATCGGCACTTAGAATTATGCGGTATTGCCATAAGAAATTACAAAAAAAGCGGCGGGTCGCCCCACCGCTAATTTTTTGAGAATGGATCACTCAGCAAAGCCGGAGCTGACCAGCTTGACCAGGCCATCAACAGCAGCCTGCTCATCGGCGCCATCGGCAATGATGCGGATGGTGGTGCCGCCAACGATGCCCAGGCTCAAGACACCCAGCAGGGACTTAGCGTTGACGCGGCGCTCCTCTTTCTCGACCCAAATGGAGGACTTGTACTCGTTCGCCTTCTGGATGAAGAAGGTAGCCGGACGGGCGTGCAGACCAACCTGATTCTCAACGGTAACTTCTTTGACGTACATAGTTATTCTCTCCTACTTTTGAAAATAATATGCCCTTGTATTTATACCGTGGGCTACTTCCAGGCGGTCTATTGCGCATAATACGCCGCCTTGATTGTCTCTATTTTATCCTATTTGGTCGATTTTGTACAGTGTATTTTTACAAAATCGGCAGGATTCTGTAATTCCGCCAAATCTCGGCACTTTCGTTTGTGCAAGTTTACTAGTTTGTTTTCAACATTGTTGTCGATTGATACTAAAACCGCAATCTTAACCGTGAAAACGCATGCGCAGTTCCTCGCAATACACAGCAAAAGGGGCGCCCTGGGCGGGGTCATGGACGGTCAGCACGCCATTCAGCCGCCAGCCCATGCGCTTGTACAGGCTGATGGCGCGGGTGTTGGTGCTAAGCACACCTAACGTTGGGTGCTCGTGTTCCTGCAGCTTTTTGCGGGCAAAATCCAGCACTTTGGCGCCGATGCCCTGCCCGCGGGCGGACTCGGTGACAAACAGATGGCCGATCATGCCGGTTTTATGGCAGACGCCTACCATGGCATCGGTCTCCCCTACCTTATTGTAGTGAAGGTAGAAGGCCCAGCCGTTTTTTCGCTCTGCGTCCAGGTCGGGGCGCCAGTGCTCCGGCGTCATGGCAGCCAGCTGTTCCTCTGTGCAGACAGGGGCACAGACGGTACGACGGCCCTCGGCCATCAGCTCAGCGGCACGGGCCATTTGATCCTCGGTCTTGACCAGGCGCATGTTCTCGCCGCGCTTCCACTTGGGCAGTTCGGTGAGGGGGTGAGTCTCGCACCACCGGTCGTACAGGTCAGGGCGGCGCTCCCGGGTGCGCTGACGGCTCTGGTCGCCGCGCCAGGCGTCGATCTTCTTGTGGTCGCCGGTCAGCAGCACGGGCGGCACGGCGCGGCCCTCCCACACTTCGGGGCGGGTGAACTGGGGATATTCCAGCAGGCCGTCCCAATAACTTTCGTCCTGGTAGCCTTTTTCCTCGGCCAATACGCCTGGCTGCAGGCGCAGGACGCTGTCGGCCACCACCAGGCTGGCCAGTTCGCCGCCGGTCAGCACGTAGTCGCCGATGGAAATCTCCTCGTCGCCGAAGGCATCAATGACGCGCTGGTCGATGCCCTCGTAATGGCCGCAGACCAGCGCCAGCGAATCGTAGGAGGCCAGCCGCTTGGCGGTCTCCTCATTGTATTGCTGGCCGGCAGCGGTCAGAAAGACAACATGCGGCTTGGTGCGGCCTTGGGCGGCGCACTGGTCCTGCACGGCGCGCAGGCAGTCGGCGATGGGCTGGGCATACAGTACCATGCCGCAGCCGCCACCGTAGGGATAGTCGTCGGTCTGCTTCTGCTTGTTTTTGGTGTAGTCACGAATCTGATGACAGTGGGCTTCGAACAGGTTCTTGGCCCGGGCACGGCCCAGGATGCTGGCCGAGAGGAAACCGTCGCACAGCTCCGGGAAGAGGGTCACAATATCGATACGCATGCCTTACTCCTTGTCACCGTTGACAGCATCGTTGAACATGCCGTCGATGGGGGTGACCAGGATCGTGCGGGCGTCGATGTCGATGGTCTTGACAAACTCTGGCACGGCGGGCAGCATGTGCTTCTCGCCTGCAGCATCGGTGACGGTGTAGATGTCCTGGGCGGCGGGGTGGTCCACCTCGGTCAGGATGCCGTAGACAGCGCCGGTGTCGGCATCCCTGACCTCACAGCCCAGCAGGTCATCGATAAAATAACGGCCCTTGGGCAGACGGGCGTCGGCCTTGGCAAAGTAGTAGGTGCGGCCCACCTGAGCGCGTGCAGCGTCCATATCGGTTACATCAGCCAGGCGCAGCAGGATGACATTGCCCTGGGTGCGCACGCCGAGGACGCGGCACTCCCCTGTGCCGTCGGCGGTAGCGTACAGTCGCTTGAACTTGGCCAGGAATTCTGCGCCGTCACACAGCGGCAGGGCTTTCATTTCGCCACGCACGCCGTGGGTGGATACGATCTTGCAGGCGGGAAGATAGCTTTGCATGGAATGATCCTCCTTACTAGAATAAAAAAGCACTTTACCAGACGGCAAAGTGCTTTAAAGGTTTTAGTCAATCTCAACGATGACTTTTTCGCCCTGGCGGACAGCAGCGGCACGCATAACAACGCGGATTGCCTTTGCGATACGTCCCTGCTTGCCGATGACGCGGCCCATATCGGACTCAGCCACTTTGAGGTGATAGACGGTAGTGCCGTCATCACGCACGGGGTCAACGGTCACCTGCACAGCCTCCTTGTCTTCGACAAGGCCGCGGGCAACGGCTAATAAGAGTTCCTGCATGTGGCGTTCCCTCCCTTATAACAAGGCGAACAGATTACAGAACGGAAGCTTTCTTCAGCAGCTCACGAACGGTATCGGTGGGCTGAGCGCCGTTGGACAGCCACTGCTTGGCCTTATCGGCGTCGATGCTGACAACGCTGGGGTTCTTGGTGGGATCGTAGTAGCCGATCTCCTCGATGAAACGGCCGTCACGAGCAAAACGGCTGTCAGCGACAACAACGCGGTAGAAAGGAGCCTTCTTGGCGCCCATGCGGCGCAGACGAATCTTAACCATAGTAATATTCCTCCAAAAATTGTTTTACGGCCCTTGCGGGGCTACTGTTTATATTGTACATCCCGTGGGCCGTAAAGCCGAGCGGGTCATACCGGATTTATAGTGGGCTTTACCGGCCGAAGCCTTTAAAGCCGCCCATGCCGCCAAGGTTGCCCAAGCCGCGCATGAAACCTTTGGGATTGCGCTTGACCTTTTTCATCATCTTCTGCATCATGTCGTACTGCTTCAGCAGCTTGTTGACATCCTCGACCGTCAGGCCGCAGCCTGCGGCGATGCGGCGCTTGCGCTTGGGGTTGATGATGGAAGGTTTGGCGCGTTCTTCGGGGGTCATCGAGTAGATGATGGCCTCGATGTGGGGCAGGGCCTTTTCGTCCAGAGCATCAGCGTCGATCTGATTGCCGCCGGGCATCATGGCCAGCAGAGCCGAAGCTCCGCCCATCTTTTTGATCTGTTTGAACTGGGCCAGCAGGTCGTTCATGTCGAACTTGTTTTCCATCAGGCGCTTGGCAGCGTCCTCAGCTTCCTTGTCAGACTGAACGCTCTGCGCCTTTTCAATCAGGGAGAGCACATCGCCCATGCCCAGGATTCGGCTGGACATGCGGGACGGATAGAACGGCTCGAGGTCCTCCAGCTTTTCGCCAGTGCCCTGGAAGTAGATGGGCTTGCCGGTGACAGCCAGGACGGAAAGCGCTGCGCCGCCGCGGGTGTCGCCGTCGGTCTTGGTCAGGATGACACCGGTGATGCCGATCTTCTCGTTGAAGGTCTTGGCCACATTGACGGCCTCCTGGCCGGACATGGCATCCACGACCAGCAGCGTTTCGTCGACTTCGACATGCTGCTTGATGCGGACCAGCTCGTCCATCAGGGCATCGTCAATCTGCAGACGGCCTGCGGTATCAAGGATCACGATGTCATTGCCGTGGTCCCTGGCATAAGCCATGGCCTTTTCGGCGATGAGCTCGGGCTTCTCGGTGCCCATCGAGAAGACGGGCACGTTGACCTGCTCACCAACGATCTTCAACTGCTCGATAGCGGCGGGACGGTAGACGTCACAGGCGACCAGCAACGGGCGGCGGCCCTGGCTGCGGTAGTACCGGCCCAGCTTGGCGGCGTGGGTGGTTTTACCATTACCTTGCAGGCCGCACATCATCAGCACAGTCTGGCCTTTGTTTTTGATGCGCAGATACTGGGGCTCATCGCCGCCCATCAACTTGGTCAGTTCCTCGTTGACGATCTTGACGACCTGCTGGGCGGGGGTCAGGCTTTCCATGACCTCCTGCCCCATGGCACGCTCAGAGACCTGAGCGCAGAAGTCTTTGGCAATTTTGTAGTTGACATCGGCTTCCAGCAGCGCCATGCGGACTTCGCGCATGGCAGCTTTGATGTCCGCCTCGGTGAGTTTGCCTTTGCCGCGCAGTTTTTTGAATACGCCATTCAGGCGATCTGTTAAAGACTCAAACGCCATCTGGTTCCTCCTGCGCGTCGAGACGCTCTATGATCTTCAGCATTTCGTCGGTATCCGTGCGGATGCGCGGTACCGGGTTGAACAGCCCCGAATTGCAGCACCGGATCTCCATGACCAGCTGGTGCAGCCGGGCGAGGTCTTCCTGCATCTGTGCGTGGCGGCGGGCGTTACCCAGCTGCGCTTCCAGCTCATCCAGGGCGGCTTCGCCATGCTTGATGGCGTCCCGCACACCCTGGCGGGTAATGCCGAAATTCTCGGCAATCTCTGCAAGGGAAAGATCCTCGTCATAATATTCGGTAAGGATGGCACGCTGCTTTTCGGTAAGGGCCGGGCCGTAGAAGTCCAGCAGCACCGAATACGCCAGGTTTTTCTGCGGTTTTCCCGCCATGACCTGTGCCCTCCTTTGCTGTGCTTGCACTGTGTAAAGCGTTTTTCTTTACATCAGCCTATGAATTATAACAGTTGGGAGCATGGAAGTCAAGAGGTTTTGCGGATTTTTTTACACATTCAGGTAATTTTGCGATAGGTTTTTGCCGATTCAGGCAACTTCTTTGTATAAAAATATTTATGCCCGAAAGGATGCAAAATGGCAGGAAGTATGCTATAATTAAATTCACTTTGTCGAAAGGAGTATTTTGTTCATGCCGATCCTGCGCAGTTACTATCAGGATGTATACCGTTCCCCTGTTGTGCGGCTGGACGGATACTCCGGCCGCCACGGGCTGACATCCAGCATTTTGGCGTATCTGGACTTTGGCGGCGCTACCGGAACCTCCAAAGATGGCCTGGCTGAGACGATGCTGGCCTTTGCTACCGAGCGCGGCGCTTTGCAGCCCGGTATGCCGGTGGTGGAAGCCAGTTCCGGCAGCTTTGGCGCGGCGCTGGCGGTAAGCTGTGCCACCACGGGGCACCCCTGCATTTTGGTAGTGCCCAGCAACCTGCCTATTGCCCGCCGCCAGCGGCTGCAGGAACTGGGCGCGAAAATCGTGGTGTGTAGCAGCGGCGGCCGCCGGGTGATGGATCGCATCGCCCAGGAGACAGCCGAGCGCTACCACGGCTACTTTACCCACTACTTTGCCAACGATGACAACCCGGAGTATCACCGCCGGGTGACCGGGCCGCAGATCTTGAAGGCCGCCGGGGACAGCATTGACGCCATCGTCATCGGTGTGGGCAGCGGCGGCACCGTGACCGGCGTGGCCGAGTACATCAAGGCGTGGAACAGCATGATCCGCATTGTGGCGGTGGAACCTGCCGAGTGCGCCGCCATTTCGGGCGGGTTCATCGGCCAGCACGGCATTGCGGGCATTGGCCCCGGCTTTGTGCCGGAAAACTACAACCCCTATGTGGTGGATACGGTGCTGACCGTGACCACCGCCGATGCGGAGCGGGCCTCGAAGGAAGTGCTGTTGTGCGACGGCATCCCTGCCTGCACCAGCGGCGGCGCGACCCTGGCCGCGGCCGTACAGTTGATGGAGATGGGCAAGGCCAAGCGCCCCTTGTGTATATTTGCTGGGCGGAGGATGTACGAATAAGCCCACCCTCTTGTAATAACTTTGCAATCCATGTAAAATTCACGTCGAAAGCCGTATCCTGTATGGGCAGGATACGGCTTTTATGCTATACTAATATAAAAAAAGACATGGCAAGGAGGAAAAGCGATGAAACGGATACTTTGTGCAGCTATGATGCTGATTTTGACAGGATGTGTAACAAAACCGGCAGATCCTACGGATATAGTAAGTACACCTGCGGCCACGCAGACACCCGAAGCGGCGGTGATGCCTGCGCCGGAAGCGACCAAAACACCTGCTGTATCCGAACCTGAAGCAACGGAAACACCTACGGCAGAGAGCACCAGCTATACCGCAATCATGCTGCCAATGCGCGACACCTACCCGCCTGTCATGCTGTCCGAGGATGATCTGGTTTCGGACGGATATTATACCATGTGCCAGGACGGCAAGTGGGGCCTGATGGAAAGCGACGGTTCCGTGCTGCTGCCCTGCCGGGCGGATAATCCCGTAAGACGTTGTGCAAGCAGCACTTTGAAATGGCATTACGTCGTAAGCGCCAGCAGCGAGGATTGGAAGACCTATAACGATACGCTGGCCGCAGCCAATGCCGGGACGCTTTGCAGCGGCGAGCATGACGGTCTGCTTTTGGCCTGGACCTATGATATTGACAGCGGCAAAGTCTGCAAAAGCGCCGGCATGATGGGCGATGACGAGCCATTGACCGACACAGATAAAATATACGGCGAGTATCTCCCCTGCCAGCGCTGCGTATGGGCGGATGGTGATGGAGACCCCGGTTATTATGAAACGGCCGAGGGCGGCGGTTATGTGTTTGCCAATGCGGACGGTGAACTGCTGAACGATACCGTCTACGAGGATGCAGGGTGCTTCTATGACCAGAACCTGGCCCCTGTGAAGCTGAACGGCAAATGGGGTTACATCAACTTACAGGGCGTGCTGGTAACGGATACGGTGTACGAGCCTGTGTATGGCAATGATTACGCCAACAACTACGCGCTGCGGTATGCTTCGCCGCTGTTGAACGGTTACGCGGCTGTCTGCCGTGATGGCAAGTGGGGTGTAATTGATGATTCCATCAAGAACGAGTATATCCCCTGCGAGTATGAGTATGCCGCCTGGAACGGGCATGTGCTGTGGCTGAAGCAGAACGGCAAATGGCAGAGCCAACGCATCCCCGGTGTGCCTAAGGACTGGACAGACACGAAGATGAACATCTGGACCTACCCGAAAGAGCTGAAAGCCACCGACCATTACTGGCGCGTCACCTCGGATGTGGGGCTGAACATGCGCGTAGGTCCGGGGACCAACTACAATAAATGGCAGTTGGTGCCCGCGCATACCTGCCTGCAGGACTTGGGCCATAACGAGGATAACACCTGGATGCTGAGCAAATATGCCGGGTGGTATGGCTGGGTAAGCATGGAATACCTGGAAGAAGTAACGCAATAAGGAAAAGACGTTTCCTTATAAATAAAAGAAAGCAGGGAGTGAAAGCGATGAAACGGATGGTTTGTGCTGTCATAGCGCTGTTGCTGACAGGGTGCGCTGCTGGGCAAGTACGGTCCAGTGCGCCTGTTACGGATGGTCAGCCTGCGGCTACCCCCGAAACCGCCGCCACGGCGGAGACAGCCGAAAGTGCCGCCACCCCTGCGCCGACTACTGCTCCGCCGCAGGGGCTTGTGTCGACGGATGCGGATGTGCTGGATTATGATGATATTCGGCTCATTGGCTACGAGCGTGCCTTTCAACCGTACCCGGAGACCGACTATTACACGATGTGCAAAGACGGCCTGTGGGGCCTGATGCGCAGCGATGGTACCGAGGTACTGCCCTGCCGCGCACCGCAGCCGTTGGTTGAATGCTTTATTGAGGGCCGCCGCTGGCACGGTTATCAGGATAATTTACCTTGGGATGAGATGCTAGCCGAAGAAAAGCGGATCAACGTTTTGCTGCGGGAAAGCGGCGACGGCATGCTCTGCGCGGCCCACGATGGCGGCACCTATCTGGAGTTTGTCTACCTGACGGATTACAAAGTATATACATACAGCGGCTCAATGGGCCCGGGAAAATTGGCCGCGCCGACAGACGAAGACATGCTGCTGTACAGCGGCCGGGTGGACGGCTATGTGCCGGTCCAGACCGGCGTAACGGAAGACGAGGGCGACGACCACGTCAGTATTATCAGTGATGGACAATACATTTACCGCCGCCGCAATGGCAGTGCGGCAAACATCTACCACTACACTCTTGCCGACTACTTTTTTGATGCCACGCTTGCCCCCGCAGAGCGGGACGGCAAGTGGGTGTACCTGGGCACGATGGGCGAGGAAGTGACGCCGGTTTGTTACGATAGTGTGTATTATACCAATACTTCTGGGGATGGCTCCTTCCTTTTCCGGCGTGCCGCACCGCTGCTGAACGGCTATACCCCCGTGAGCCGCAGCGGAAAATTCGGCCTGCTGGATCGCGCAGGGGCAGAATATGTCCCCTGTACGTATGATGGCCTTGTGTGGGACGGCGGCACCGCCTGGGTCAAGCTGGACGACGGATGGCACCAGTACACGATCCCCGGTGTGACGAAGCCTGATCCTCTGGACGACCTGCCGGAGGACATCACCGCGCCCGACACGCGCACCTTCTCCTATGCCCGCGTCATCACCGAGGGCGGCCGCTTGAACCTGCGCGCCGGACCAGGCACAGAGTATGATATTGTAGGAAAGATCCCGGAGTACACTTCCCTGCGCATCTACGGTTCTTCCAATACGGCCCCCGCCTGGGTGCTGGTGCAGTATCAGGGCCAGTTTGGCTGGACCAACCTGGATTATCTGGAACGAAGCTATTAAATGACAGCTCCGGACGGATGCAGCGCCCGGGGCTGTTTTGCTATTTCCGCTGTTGATGGGTATGGCATAGCATATCCTGCGGCCTTTTCACATAGGATTTGACAGAAAATCTCTATGTGAGGAGGGCAAGCTATGAAAGGTGACCCAGAAGAACGCGCCATAGCGGTGGGGCGTTACATTGCCGGTACAGGCGCCACGGTGCGGGCGGCTGCGGTGGTGTTTGGCGTAAGCAAAAGCACCATCTGGAAAGACCAGGCCCGCCTGCGCCGCACAAGCCCCGGCCTTTGGGCTGAGGTGCAGGCCGTGGTGCAGAAAAACAAGGCTGAGCGCCACCTGCGGGGCGGCGAGGCCACCCGCCTGAAATATTTGCACAAATAACTTGCGTGGTGCCAAGCATCACAGTATAATATTTGTAAAGAAATCCATACAAAAGGACGTGAACACTGTGAAACGAGAGGATTATATCAGCTGGGACGAATACTTTATGGGCATTGCCATGCTTTCAGCCATGCGCTCGAAGGATAACAACAGCCAGGTCGGCGCCTGCATCGTCAGCCCGGAGAACAAGATCCTGTCCTTGGGCTACAACGGCATGCCCATCGGCTGCAACGATGACGACATGCCCTGGGAGCGCGAGGGCGAGGACCTGGAGACCAAGTATATGTACGTCTGCCACTCCGAGCTGAACGCCATCCTGAACAGCCCCAACCACGACCTGAAAGGGGCGCGGATGTATGTGACGCTGTTCCCCTGCAACGAATGCGCCAAGGCCATCATCCAGAGCGGTATCAAGGAACTGATCTACCTTTCGGACAAATACCATGATACCCATGCCAGCATCGCCAGCCGCCGCATGTTCAATATGACCGGCGTAAAATACCGGGCCTATGAGCCGACGGGCCGCAAAATTGAGCTGGAAGTATAAAAGGAGCAAAGAGGATATGAACACCATTATCATTGGCATCGCCGGTGGTACCGGTAGCGGAAAAGCGACCCTGACCGAACGCCTGCGCGACCACTTTGGCATAGACGAGGTCAGCGTCATCAATCATGACAGCTACTACAAGCGCCATGACGAACTGCCCTACGAGGAGCGCTGCAAGCTGAACTACGACCACCCGGACAGCTTCGACACCCCGCTGATGGTGGCCCACCTGCGCGAACTGCGCGCCGGCCACCCGGTGCAGGTGCCCGTGTATGACTACACCATCCACAACCGCAGCAACGAGACTGTGCTGGTGCGCCCCGCGCCGGTCATCATCGTGGAAGGTATCTTGATCTTTGACTCCCCTGAGTTGTGCGATCTGATGGATATGAAGGTGTTTGTGGATACCGATGCCGACGTGCGTATTTTGCGCCGCATCGTGCGCGACGTTAAGGAGCGCGGCCGCACATTGGACAGCGTGGTGACCCAGTACTTGACCACCGTAAAGCCGATGCACGAGCAGTTTGTGGAGCCCAGCAAGCGCAAGGCGGACCTGATTGTGCCCGAGGGCGGCCAGAACACAGTGGCGCTGGAGCTGCTTATCAAATGGGTAGACAACCACCTGCGGGCAGAGGGAGAAAGCTGCCAGTGATTCTGACGAAATCATTTACATCCTTTGCAAAATAAGAAGAGGAAGCCGGATGGTGTGGTTCGGCTTCCTCTTTTTGTGATTTACAATGACTTGCAAAATAAAGTTATACGATTTGTGCGGCAGCATCCAGCAGGGCGACCCGGAAACTGGCCGGGCCGTGGGCCTGGGATTCTGCTGCGGCGGCACAGGCTTTCCAAAATTCGGCGGCCTGTACGGCGGCCTGTAAGGGGGCTTGCGGCTGCACAGCGGCAAAAGCACCGCAGAGTACCGTTAGCATGCAGCCCGCACCGGTGACACGGCGCATCAGGTCGCTGCCGCCGGAGACGGTGTGCAGGGCGGTGCCGTCGGTGACGAGATCCTCGGCCCCGGAGAGCACCACGACTGTGCCCAGCTTTTGCGCCAGCGATTGGGCGCAGGCGGCGGCATCGATGGGGACGGTCAGGCTGTCCACGCCGTGCTCAGCAGCAGAAAGGCCCAATAGAGCGGCGGCCTCGCCGTAGTTGGCCCGCAGGATGGCGGGGTGAACTTCCTGCAAAAGCTGGCGGATATTCTCCAGCCGCCAGGGGCTGGCCCCTACACCGACTGGGTCCAGCACTACCGGGATACCGCGGCGGTTGGCGGCGGCACCGGCCAGCCGGGCAGCAGTGAATTTGGCTTCGTCGGGGGTGCCGGTGTTCAGCACTACGGCACTGGCCAGCACGGCGATGTCGGCCATCTCCTGGGGAGCCTGAGCCATGATGGGGCTGGCACCGACGGACAGGGCCAGGTTGGCGCAATCGTTGGCGGTGACCAGGTTGGAGATACAGTGCAACAGCGGCTTGCGGGCGCGGATGGCTGCAAGGGCTTCGAATCGGGTCATGGGGTCACCTGTTTCAGCGGGCAAGGCTTGCCTGCATTTTTTTGAGGGTGCTGTTCTTTTCCAGCGCGATCAGCACCACGCCGGCGATGATGGAACCACCGACAGTGGAGACGAGGAACGGGACGATGTAGGCGTAGAAAGCAATGTCACCGGCGGCTTTGCCCATCAGGAACACAGCCACAGGCCAGGCCAGCAGGCCGCCGATGATGCCGGTGCCGAAAACTTCACCGCAAAGCGTGGCCAGCAGGTTCTTGGTTTTATGGTAGACGATGCCGCACAACAATGCGCCGCACATGCTGCCAGGGAAAGCCATCAGGCTGCCCAGACCCAGCAGGTTGCGCAGCAGGCTTGCCACAAAGGCCACAGCCACGCCGTACCAGGGACCAAGCAGCACGGCACACAGCACATTGACCATGTGCTGCACCGGCGCGCATTTGCTGCCGAATACGGGGAACGAGAACATGCTGCCGACAACGGCCACGGCGCACAGTACGCCAGCCAGGGCAAGTTTTTTGGTGTTGGATTTCATTTTGGAGCTCCTTTTTTCTTTTGTACCATAACGAAAAAAAGCGGAAGGACTGCCGCCAGAAATACGCCAGCCGCCCGCACGGGCACAATAAGCCCCTTACAAAAAGGGCTTATCGTTCGGTCGAAGCTTGCTGGCTTCCTCTCACGCCGGAACACGGCTTCCCATCGCTGACGCTGCTCACGGCCCAGGGCGCTCCCCCTCGACCCGCGTTTCTGGAACGGTCAGATCCTTCCTTTCCCAAAAGCAAAAATAAAAGCAGGGTACCGATGGGCAGCCCTGCAAAAAAGACGTTTGGTAAAGTCCTTCCTACGGTGGCATGATCCACATCAGGTCAAAGGGTCGAAATGCAATTTCCTCTCAGCCGGGTGTCCGGCTCCCCTGTTCTTTGTCTTGCATGATACACCTTTGCAAAAAGTTTGTCAAGGGCTTGCTTTTTTGTCCGGCACGGCGTATAGTGAAAATACATTGAACACAGGGGGAATCCATGATGAAAGTTTTGCCGCAGCAACTGCGTTTGTACGCCGTAACCGACAGCCGCCGCCTGCGGGGGCGCACCCTGCTGGATACGGTGGCCGCCGCGCTGGATGGCGGCGCGACCTTTGTACAGCTGCGGGAGAAGGAGCTTTCCCCTGCCGCTCTGCTGCAAGAAGCCCGCGCCCTGGCCAAATTATGCCACGCGCGGCATGTGCCCTTTGTGGTGGATGACAACGTGGAGGTGGCCCTGGCCGCCGGTGCCGACGGCGTGCATGTGGGCCAGAGCGATATGGCCGCCCGTCGTGCCCGCGCGCTGTTGGGCCCGGATAAAATTTTGGGTGTTTCGGCCCACAATGCCGCCGAAGCTTTGGCAGCCCAGGCGGACGGTGCCGATTACCTGGGCTGCGGTGCGGCCTTTGTGACGGGCACCAAACTAGATGCCCACCCGGTGACGGCCGAGACGATGCGTGCCGTGACGGCGGCGGTGAACATTCCGGTGGTGGCCATAGGCGGCATTGAGGAAAGCAACATTTTACAGCTGCAGGGCCGTGGTCTTGCAGGCGTGGCGGTGGTAAGCGCCATTTTTGCTGCCCAAGACCCCGAAGCTACCAGCCGCCGGTTGTATGAGTTGAGCGGACAGTTATAATTTTATAATTGGAAGACTTTGCCATCGCAATAAAATAAAACAGCTGGTCATTTGCCTTGTGCAGGCAGACGGTCAGCTGTTATTTTATGCGGACACTTTATTGGGTGATAACGACGGCGTGGCAGCCCAGTTCCTCGTACCGCAGGGCGAAGGTATCGCGGTCGATCTCGGTGATCTCCTGCATGGGGTCGGCAAAGTAATAGTTGTCCTCGTCGTAGCCGGTAAGCACCAGACAATGAGAGTTGGAGTAAGGCCAGCTGCCATCGGCCAGTGTAAAGGTATAATTATAAAGTGGTTCTGTAAAGGCGCGGGTGGCCCACACCAGCACCGGCGTGCCCTGGGCCAGGTACATCTCCAGCCGGGCGGGCTCGGCGCCGGTAATGTCCAGCGCGCTGTAAGTGCTGCCTTGCTCATCCAGATAGGTGTTGACGGCAGTGGTGATGGCGCCGGGCAGGCAGTAGAAAGAAAGCTCATCGGCAGGGCTGCCCATGAATTCGACCTCTGGGTCGGCTTTCCAGTACGGGATGTGCATGGGCAGGCAGTTTTCGGCCAGAGTGACTTTATCGATGTCGAAGCCTAAGTAGTTCAGCACGATGGCAGCAGAGGTGATCTCACATCCGTTGGGGAGCTCCGGGTTTTGCAGGATGTTTTCTACGTTCAGCTGCACGGTGTCGGGCAGGAAAAAGGCATTTTCCGGCGTAGCCTGCAAGGCGGCGTAGGCAAGCCAGACTGGAATCGAAGTATCTGCCTGCGGCAGGACCAGGCCCATGGAGGAGGATCCCTGCGTAGCGGCGGTCTCTGAGGTGGCAAGGTCGACTACGGGGAGGGTGACAGTTGCGGCGCAGCTGCATAAAAGCAGGCAGGACGCCACCGCTGCACCGGCAGCGAGTTTGTGCATGGTACTCCCCTTCTTTCGACGTTGTTTTATCATAACCTACATTACCTTACACCATATTTGTGATAATTGCAAGAAAGCGGGGAAAAGTTCTATGCAGGGGCGGGTTTGCGGGCCTATGCGGGCATTGACCCCTACAATTTGCCGATACATATAACATAAAAAGCCGACAGGCGAACCTGTCGGCTTTAAAAAACTATGAAATTGTTACCAGAGGTTCACAACTTCGTTGTACAGACCCTCGTAGCTCTTGGCGGAGTTGGACCAGCTGAAGTCGCACTCCATGGCGCGGTGGACCAGCACGGGCCAACCGTCCTTTTGCCAATAGCCTTCCTTGGCGCGCCAGCAGGCCTCATACAGTTCGTGGGCGTTGTAGTTGGCAAAGGTGAAGCCGTTGCCGAAGCCGTCGCCGGAATCGTGGATGGAGTCACGCAGGCCGCCGGTCTCGCGGACAACGGGGATGGTACCGTAGCGGCAGGAGACCATCTGGGCCAGACCGCAGGGCTCGGAGCGGGAAGGCATCAGGAAGATGTCAGCACCGGAGTAGATCTCCTGGGCCAGTTTGGCGTTGAAGCCGATGTAGACGCCCACGCGGCCCGGATTGCGGGCGCACAGCTCGTTGAAGAAGTTCTCGTACTGGCTTTCGCCGGAGCCGAGGATGACCAGCTCGATGCCCTGCTGCAGCAGGCCTTCGGAGATAGCCTGGACGAGGTCAACGCCTTTGTGGCCGACCAGACGGGTGACCATGGCCATGACGGGGCTGCCGTCCTTATGCAGGCCGAACTTGTCCTGCAGGGCAGCTTTGCAGGCGGCCTTGCCATCCTGGAAGGTGTCGGCATCGTAGTTCTTGACGATGTCGGGGTCGGTGGCGGGGTTAAAGACATCCACGTCGATGCCGTTCAGGATGCCGCAGAGCTTATACTGCTTCTGGCGCAGCAGGCCGTCCAGACCATGGCTGAACCACGGGTCCAGGATCTCCTGGGCATAGGTGGGGCTGACGGTGGTGACCTTGTCGGCGGTCTCGATCGCGCCCTTCATGAAGTTGGCACAGCCGTCATATTCCACAACATGGGCGTCGCGGGCACCGATGCCGCAGGTATCCTCGAGAATGTCCAGACCGTACTTGCCCTGGTAGGCAATGTTGTGGATGGTAAAGACCGTTTTGATACGGCTGAACTTATCCAGGTGACGGTAGTACAGGTTCAGGTAAACGGGGGTCAGGGCCGTCTGCCAGTCGTTGCAGTTGATGATGTCAGGCTCGAAATCGGTGTAGAACAGCATTTCGAGGATGGCACGGGAGAAGAAGGCGAAGCGCTCACCGTCATCATAGAAGCCGTACAGGCCGCTGCGCTTGAAATAGTACTCGTTATCGATGAAGTAGTAGACAACACCGTCGCGCTCGGCCTTGAAGAGGCCGCAGTACTGGCTGCGCCAGCCGACCGGCACGCTGAAGTTGGTGATATAGGTCAGGCTATCCTTGAATTTCAGGTCACCGTACAGCGGCATGACAACACGGGCGTCGATGCCGTCCTTGACCAAAGCCTTGGGCAGTGCACCGGCCACGTCGGCCAGGCCGCCGGACTTGGCAAAGGGAGCAGCCTCGCTGGCTGCATATAAGATTCTCATAAGCACCTCCATGGGGTGGGTTCACAAAAATATGAGGACGGGGAAGGTCTGCTCTCCCCCGTCCTCTCATCAAAAGCTGCCTCCGGGGAGAGGGAGTACAACCTCTATGAGCTGTTATACGCTGTGGTTCTTGGCGACGAATACCGGGAAGGTATCGGTGCCGGCCAGCTTCTTGCCTGCGGTGATGTGGACGTTCTTGTCCGTGACCACATACTCTACACCGCAATCGGTCTCCACAACGGTATCCTGCATCAGGACACAGTTTTTGACGACAGCACCCTTCTTGACCTGGCAGCCGCGGAACAGCACGCAGTTCTCGACGGTGCCCTCGATGACGCAACCATCAGCCAGCAGGCTGTTCTTGACGGAGCTGCCTGCCACATAGCGGGTGGGGTTATCGTCACGGATCTTGGTGTAGATGGGAGCCGGTCCGAACAGGGCGTCCATGCTGCCATCCTGCAGCAGGCGCATGTTCTCGTCAAAGTAGCTCTTCATGTCAGAGACACGGGCGGCATAGCCTTTGAACTCGTAAGCCTGGACGTTGAGCAGCTTCAGGTTGCGGGCCAGGATGTCGCGCTCGAAGTAGACAAGACCGCGGACGGCTGCATCGTGGATCAGGTGGATCAGGCTCTCGCGCTCAATGACGTAGATGTTCATGGCGAGGTTCTGCTCACCCATACGGTAGTCGTTGGACAGGATCTCCTGCACACGGCCGGTCTCATCGATGCGGATGGTGTAGTTATCGCTGCGGGCACCCTCAGGGATGGGGGCGCGGTTGTAGACCATGGTGACGTCAGCGCCGGATGCAACGTGGGCATCGATCAAGCTGCCGAAGTCGAAGTTCATGGCAATGTAGGAGTCAGAAAGAATGACATAGCGTTCTTTCTGGGCTTCCAGCCAGTTCAGAATGCTGTCCAGCGCATCGACACGGCCGGAGTACATCTTGACGCTGCGCTCTGCAAAAGGCGGGACAATATTCAAGCCGCCGCGCTTACGGGTCAGGTCCCATTCACGACCGGCACCCAAATGGTCCATCAGGGAGTGGTAGTTTTTACGAACGATGACAGACACGTTGTCGATGCCGGCATTGGCCATGCTGGACAGCGTGAAGTCGATCAGGCGATAACGTCCGCCGAAGGGGATGGAGGCCATGGAGCGCTCCGCCACCAGCTCGGGAACGAGGTTATCATAGGTATTGGCGAAAATGACGCCGAGTGCGTTGACGTTGCTGTTTACCATTGTTCCTCACCATCCTTTACATCACTGGAAACCATTGCCTTGGGGCCGACGGTAGCACCCTTGCCGATGACGACACCGGAACCGACCGTGGCAACATCGCCGGGTTCCTCAATGTTCAGGCTGCCTTCGGGCATAGCGCCGACGGTAGCACCCTCTTCAACCTTGACATTTTCGGCCACAATGCAGTGCTTGACGGAAGCGCCCGCCTTGATGACGGTGCCGCCCATAATCACGGCAGCCTCAACGGTAGCACCCTTCTCGACGACAACGCCCGGGAAGAGGATGGAGTTGTTGACCGTACCGTTGACTTTGCAGCCTTCGGAGATCATGGAGTTGACGATGGTTGCATCGCTGCCGATCTGCTGGCAGGGCTTGCCGGAGTTGCGGGAGTAGATCTTCCAGTTCTCATCAAACAGGTTGATGCCGGAATGACTGGGGTCCAAGACCTCCATGTTGGCCTGCCACAGGCTGGAGATGGTGCCGACATCCTTCCAGTAGCCGCTGAAATGATAGGCATACATACGGCGGCCGTCTTTCAGCAGGTTGGGGATGACGTTCTTGCCAAAGTCGTTCTCGGAGTTGGGATCGGCTTCGTCCTCGGTGAGGTATTTCTTCAGCACATCCCAGTTGAAGATGTAGATACCCATGGAAGCCAGGTTGGACTTCGGGTTCTTCGGCTTCTCCTGGAACTCGCTGATCTTGTCGTTCTCGTCGGTGACCATCAGTCCGAAGCGGGAAGCCTCATTCCAGGGCACTTCCATAACAGCGACGGAGAACTCGGCGTCCTTTTCCTTATGGAAACGCAGGAAGTCGGAGTAATCCTGCTTGCAGATCTGGTCGCCGGACAGGATGATGACGTACTTGGGATCATAACGATCAATGAAGGAAATGTTCTGATAGATAGCGTTGGCTGTGCCCTTGTACCAGTCAGAGCCGGAAGCCTGCTGATACGGCGGCAGAACATGGACACCGCCATGCAGACGGTCCAGGTCCCAGGGCTGGCCATTGCCGATATACTCGTTCAAGACGAGGGGCTGATACTGGGTAAGGATACCAACGGTATCAATGTCGGAGTTGACGCAGTTGGACAGCGGGAAATCGATGATACGATATTTACCGCCGAACGGTACTGCAGGTTTGGCGAGCTTTTGGGTCAGCGCGTACAGACGCGAGCCCTGACCGCCTGCCAGGATCATTGCGATCATTTCTTTTGCCATAAGATTTCTCCCCTTAACATTCTGGCTTTACGCCATTGTTGAACAGTGGTGTTTATCCATCTCGCACGGTTAAACCGGCGTTTTGGCCTTAGCGGGACGCCCGCGGCGCTTGGAGGCGGTGGCAGCGGTTTCCGCTGCCGGGGCCGCTTTCTTTGCTTTAGCGGCGGTTTTCTTCACGGGCTTGGCTGCAGCGTCCGCTTCCTCGGCGGCTTTTTTAGCGCGGGGCTTGCGGGCAGCAGGCACCTGGAAGTATACAGTAGACAACGGCGGCAGTGTCAGCGAAATATGCTGCTCGAAGCCGTGCATCTCGCCCTTTTCTGCCTTGACGGTGCCGTTGGTGACACCGGAGCCGCCGTATTTCTTGTCATCGGAATTCAGGATTTCTTTGTAGCTGCCGGGGTTGGGCACGCCCATTTGGTAGCCCTGGCGCAGCACAGGATTGAAGTTGCAGACGACCAGCAGCATCTTGCCCGCAGCATCACGGCGCAGGAACGCGATCACACTCTGCTTGCTGTCATCGGGCACGATCCACTGGAAACCCTCCCAGCTGTAATCGACCTGCCACAGGGCGGGTGTGTCGCGGTACAGGTGGTTCAGATCCTTGACGTAGTCCTGCAGCTGACGGTGCTTGTCGTAGCTAAGCAGCATCCAGTCCAAGGGCTTTTTCTCGTCCCACTCGATGAACTGGCCGAACTCCTGGCCCATGAAAAGCAGCTTTTTGCCGGGGTGCGCGGCCATGTAGCCGTAGAATGTGCGCAGATTGGCAAACTTCTGCTCGTAATCGCCGGGCATCTTATTGATGAGGCTGCACTTGCCGTGGACGACTTCGTCGTGGCTGATAGGCAGCACAAAATTCTCGCTGAAAGCGTAGAAGAAGCTGAAAGTGACCTTGCCATGGTTGCCAGCACGGAAGAGCGGGTCGGTCTTCATGTAGCTGAGCATATCGTTCATCCAGCCCATGTTCCACTTGAAGTTGAAGCCCAATCCCCCATCGGCGGCCGGTTTGGTGACCAGCGGCCAGGCGGTGGATTCCTCGGCAATCATCATCTTATGGGGATACTTGCCCAGGATGGCAGTATTCAGCTTTTGCAGGAAAGCGATGGCTTCCAGGTTTTCCTTACCGCCCTTGCAGTTCTGCTCCCACTCGCCGTCCTTACGGTTGTAGTCCAGATACAGCATGCTGGCCACGGCGTCTACGCGCAGGCCGTCGACGTGATATTTGTCCACCCAGAACATGGCGCTGGAGATCAGGAAGCTTTCAACTTCCTTCATGCCGTAGTTGAAGACCATGGTGCCCCACTCTTTGTGTTCGCCGCGCCGGGGGTTGGGGTCCTCGTAGCATGGGGCGCCGTCGAACATGTACAGGCCGTAACCGTCCTTCGGAAAATGGGCAGGAACCCAATCCAGAATGACGCCGATGCCTGCCTGGTGGAGCTTGTCCACAAAGGTCATGAAGTCCTTTGGGGTGCCATAGCGGCTGGTGGGGGCAAAATAGCCCGTGACCTGATAGCCCCAGCTGCCATCGAACGGATACTCGGTGATGGGCAGCAGTTCAACATGGGTGTAGCCCATATCTTTTATGTAGGGAATCAGCTCGTCGGCCAGCTCTGCGTAGTTGTACGGGGTGCCGTTCTCGGCATCCTTCATCTTCCAACTGCCAGCCTGCATCTCGTAGATGGACATCGGGCTGTTGATGACATCCCGCTTGGCTGACTCTTTGGTCCAGTGGTCGTCACCCCAGGCGTAGCCCTCAATATCGTAGACCTTGCTGCCGTTGGAGGGACGGGTCTCGGTATGGAATGCGTAAGGGTCGGATTTGTAGATCAGTTCATCGGACGCGGTGGTGATGCAGTACTTATAAATATCGTATTCCTTGATACCCGGAATGAACAGTTCCCAGATGCCATCGGTCACTTTGTGCATCGTGTGTTCGCCGGGAACCCAGCTGTTGAAATCACCTACAACAGCAACTGCTTTTGCATGGGGCGCCCAGACACGGAAAACCGCGCCGGGGACACCGTCCTGCACTTCCAAATGCGCGCCAAAGTAGCGGTACGCCTCCTGATTGTTGCCCTGCTTGAACAGGTAAACGGGCAGATCAGAACTATTGGGCGCTTGCTTGCGTTGCTTCAACGTAATCTCCCCTTTTGGAACAGCCCTAAATGGACAGCCCCGAATATTTACTAACTCTATATTACCTGTTTCGTACATAAATTTCAAGGCTTTCTTGTAATAATCTGCTAAAAATTTGTTGGGAGTTGTTTTGTATTTGTATAAAATCGACACAAATCAGCAGCTTTTCTTGTACGGGTGTATAAAAAAGACCCATACAAGGTGCTTTTTACACCTTGCATGGGTTTTGTTAAAGTTATGCGCCGTAGATATAGTAGGGGTTCTGGCCGAGGTACTGGCTGCGGCGGTTCCACACCGTGTGAGTGGCCAGGTAGTCTGCCCAGGCCTGGTAGCCTGCGGCGTTGAAGTGTACGCCGTCCTTGGTGGCGTAGTCATCGTACTGGCTGCCGTCGGCGGGGTTGGTCAGCACCTCGCGCACATTGACGAAGTAGCAGCCCTTGCGCAGCGCCATATTGGCCAGCAGATCGTTGGCGGTGGCAATGCGGGCGTTATCCAGGCCGGGCTTGCTTTGGACGACATCCTCCTGCACGCCGGGAATGGACTGGATATAGAAGGCAACGCCGGGGTTAAGCTGCTCGCGCAGCATGTCGATCAGACGCTCGTAGTAAGCGATGAAGCTCTCCTCGCTGCCCTGCACGACCAGGTTGTTGGTGCCCACCAGGATATACAGGTAATCCGGCTGGCTGGCCACGATGGTCTCCATAGGGGTCTCGGTGGCTCCGGTGACGGCATTCTTCACGCTGACGTTATTGACGAAGGTCTGCACGCCTGCGCTGACATAGGTGGCATAGTGGGCATTTTTGTAGCCGGTATCGTAGATGCCCAGGCCTGAAGCAATACTGTCGCCCGCGAAGGTGACGGTATCAAAGTAGGAGGACGTTACGGTGCCCAGCATGGGGACAGCTACCATGCGGTGGTCGGTGTTGAGGTATTCGGTATCGATGGTTTGCTCGACGGCCGTGGAGGTATCCCACACGGCGGTATCGACGGCCTGCACGATGCGGGCCGGGCCATCTCCTGTACTGACAGGCTCAGCGGGAGCGGCCGCTTCAACGGGGGCTTCGGACTCGGCCTCGGTGCTTTCTGAAGTGGAGACAGGCTCGGCAGCGGCGGCTTCACCCTCGGCGGGCTGAGCATCGCGCTGCATCCAGAACCAGCCGACACCGGCGCAGGCTGCAGCTAAAACAATGAGCAGTGCCAGCATCAGGCTGCGTTTGCGCTTTTTGCCGGCTACTTCATTGCGGTAGGTATAAAAATCAGACATTGAATAGCTCCTGACTTTCCGTAATTTTAGGACGATACTATTATACCCTTTTTTCACCCCGTCAGCAAGGGAAAGCACAATCTTTTACAAATGAAATAGGCAGTCTTTACATCAGGCTGAACAGGTCGACCTGGCTCGTCTCGGGCAGGCTGCCCAAAGCACCCACAGAGCGCAGCTTATCGAATACTGAGTTCGCCACGCCGCTGGCCTGCTGCAACTCCTCAACCGAGATGTACTGCTGGCCGTGGATGGTGGCCTCTTCCAGTGCAACGGCAGCGGCATCACCCAGGCCGCGCAGTGCGGTGAAAGGCAGACGGACCTTGCCATCCTCGACCACGTACTTGCTGGCGTAGCTCTTGCCCAGTTCGATGGGCAGGAACTGGCAGCCGCGCTGCAGCATCTCGTTTTCCAGCTGCAGGCTGACCAGAGCGTCATCGTCCTTGGCAGTACGCTCTTCCTTGGGAATCTTCTCGTTGTCCTTCAAGTGCTGCTTGGCTACGCGCACACCGCCGACGGCGGCCTCATAGTCAATATCGGAGCCGCGGACTGTGAAGTAGACCGCGTAGAAGATGGCCGGGTGGTAGACCTTGAACCACATCAGGCGGATGGCCGCCATCAGGTAGGCCACCGCGTGGGCCTTGGGGAACATATATTTGATCTTGCGGCAGGATTCGATGTACCAATCGGGCACATCGTGTTCCTTCATGGCTTCCTCCCAGCCGGGCTTGAAGCCACCCTTGGCGACCTTGCCTTTACGCACGGCCTCCATGATGTCGAAGGCCATCTTCGGTTCCAGGCCTTTGCGCAGCAGGTACAGCATGATACTGTCACGGCAGCCGATGACTTCGGCAATCGTGCAGGTACCGGAACGGATGAGTTCGTCGGCGTTGCCGGTCCAGACGTCGGTGCCGTGGGACAGGCCGGAGATCTGGATCAGCTCAGAAAAGTTTTTGGGCTGGGCATCCAGCAGCATCTGACGCACGAAGTTGGTGCCCATTTCGGGGATGCCGAAGGTGCCGGTCTTGGAGCCGATCTGTTCCTCGGTCACGCCGAGGGCCTCAGGGCTGGTGAGCAGGCTGTAGACCTTAGGGTCGTTCATCGGCACCGAGTCGATGGGGATGCCGGAGTATTCCTCGAAGAACTTGTAGAAGGTAGGCACATCGTGGCCCAGCTCGTCCAGCTTGAGCAGCGTATCGTGCAGGTACTTAAATTCAAAGTGGGTGGTCAGCAGACCGCCTTTGACGTCGTCGGCGGGGTGCTGGATGGCGCAGAAATCGTAGATGTCGAAGGTATCCGGCACGACAACCATGCCGCCGGGGTGCTGGCCGGTGGTGCGCTTGACGCCGGTGCAGCCGATGACCAGGCGGTTTTCCTCGGCACGGTTGACGGTCTTGCTGCGCTCTTCGAGATACTTTTTGACGTAACCGAAGGCAGTCTTGTCCTGCAGACCGGATACCGTGCCGGCCTTAAAGACGTTTTCCTTTCCAAACAATTCCTCGGTATAACGATGAACGTGGGATTGGTACATGCCGGAAAAGTTCAGGTCGATATCAGGCTCTTTGTCGCCATAGAAGCCCAGGAACGTCTCGAAGGGAATGTCATGACCGTCGACGAGCATCGGCTTGCCGCAGACCGGGCAATCCTTATCGGGCAGGTCGAAGCCGTCGAAGTGGATGCCGTCGTCGATCCACTCACTGTGCTTGCAGTTGGGGCACAGATAGTGCGGCGGCATCGAGTTGACCTCGGAAATGCCGGAAAAGTGCGCTACGGCGGAAGATCCAACGGAACCACGGCTGCCGACCTGGTAACCGCCCGCGTTGGAGTAGGCCACCAGACGCACGGCGATGACGTACAAAACGGCGTAGCCGTGGCCGCAGATGGAGTCCAGCTCCTTCTTCAGGCGCTTTTGCAGCACATCGGGTACGGGTGTGCCGTAGTCGCGGGCTGCGTGGCTCCAGGTGTCGGTACGCAGTTCTTCCTCGGCACCGGGGATGCTGGGCGGGTAGGTGCCTTTGGGGATGGCGCGCAGGTTGTTATCGATGGTAGCGGCGATCTTGTTGGGGTTGGTCACCACGATCTCATAGGCCTTATCCTCAGGCAGGTAGCTGAAATCGTCCAGCATGTCCGGGGTGGTGCGGTAGTACAGCGGGGCCTGGTTGTCGGCATCCTTGAAGCCGTTGCCCGCCTGCAGGACAGCGCGGTAGATCCAGTCCTCCGGCTCCTGGAAGTGGGAGTCGCCGGTGGCGACGACGGGCTTGTGCAGGTCCTCGCCCAGTTTGATGACAGTGCGGTTGAAGTCCTTGATCGTGTCGATGGACTCCACCTGGCCGTTGCGGACCATGAACTCGTTGTTGCCAAGCGGCTGGACTTCGAGATAGTCGTAATAGTCAGCAATGCGCAGCAGCTGCTCGTAGGGCTGGCCGGCCACGATAGCACGGTACAGCTCTCCAGCTTCGCAGGCGGGCGAAAGAAGCAGGCCCTCGCGGTATTTGTTCAACAAACTGCGGGGCACGCGCGGCTTTTTAAAGAAATACTGGGTGTGGGCCGCGCTGACGATGCGGTACAGGTTTTTCAGACCCACCTGGTTCTGCACGAGAATGATCAGGTGGTAGTACTTTTTCTTAAGCACCTCTTTGTTGCCGCCAAGGCCGGTGTTGATGGCCTCAACGGTGTGGATGTCCTTTTCTTCCAGATCAGACAGCATGACCTCGAAGATGCGAGCCAGCGCCATGGCGTCATCGACCGCGCGGTGGTGGTTGAAAGGCGGAATCTCCAGATGCTTGTTGATGGTGTCCAGCTTGTAGTTGCGCAGGCCCGGGAACAACGCCTGACCCATGGGCAGGGTGTCGATGTAGGTGTTTTCATCCCAGCTGACACCGGCCTTCTCCCCCGCTTTGCGGATGAAGAGCATATCAAAGCTGTGGGCATTGTGGGCAACGAGAATGTTATTGCCACAGAACTCCTTAAAGGCGCGAATAGCTTCTTCGGGGCTGGGAGCATCGGCGACCATGGCATCGTTGATGCCGGTCAGGTCCACCACCTTTTGCGGGATGGGCTTGCCGGGGTTGACGAAAGTGCAGAACTTCTTTTCCTCGTTGATCTTGCCGTTCTCGACATAGACGGCGCCGATCTCGGTCAGGCGCTCGACGTTGGAATCGAGGCCCGTGGTCTCGGTGTCAAACACGACGAAGGTGCCGGGCAGTTCCATCTGGGCATTGCCGTAGACGGCGGGGATCATGTCGTCCACGAAGTAAGCCTCACAGCCGTAGATCAGCTTGAAGTTGGGGTCGGTCTCGTGGATGGCATCGGTGGCCAGCATGGCTTCGGGGTAGCCCTGGCAGACGCCGTGGTCAGTGATGGCAATAGCACGGTGACCCATGCGGTGAGCCAGGCGCACGATCTTGCCGGGATCATTGAAGGCGTCCATCGAACTGGACTTGGTGTGCAGGTGCAGCTCCACGCGCTTGTGGCCCTCGGGGGCGGTATCCTGGCGCTGCTGGCGCTCGACCTGCAAAACATCGTAAGGAAGCACGACATAGTCATGCTCGTACTTATCGTACATATAGTTGCCGCGCACGATGAGGGTTGTGCCGGGCTTGAGGTTCTCCCACTTGGACATGTCGGCGTCCTCGTCCCCCAGCACTTTGAGGTTGACAGAGCCGGAATAGTCGGTGATGGAAGTGAAATAAATTTTGCGGCGGCTGCCCTTGACTTCGGTGGCGAAAACATCGCCCCAGATGGTGACCTTGCCGCCGTCGCCCAGGTCATTGAGGCGGCGTGTCTCGGTAGGTTTGAAGTTTTTGCCGTAGAACAGCTTGACAGGCTTGTCCGTAAGGGCCAGGCCCTCGATTGTGAAGTCCGGCGGGGTCTCCTTGGCCTCAAACTTGACAACGGGGGTCTTTTCCTGCAAATATTGCTCCAGTTCCTCATCAGTGCGGGCCTTGCCGGTATCCGCCAGGCGGATGATGGGCAGGCTGCCGGTACGCTCCCGGATCAGCTCGGCCAGGACACGGGGCAGTTCGACGCTTTCGAGGATGGCGCGGCCTGCGTTGACGCGCACTGTGATGCCGTCGCTGCCGAAGGCGACAGGCTGGCTTTTATCAAGAAAACCGTTGACCGGCATGCCTTTTTCTTTCAGTTCCTCGATCATCAGGCGCACGGCTTCGGGCGTGATGTTGGGGTAGGCAAAGTAGTTTTGCAGATGCAGCTCGTACCCGGCGAACACCTCCTGCAGGGAAGCACAAAGACGCCCGCACAGCGCCTGATCCAAGGGTTCAGAGCTGCGCAGGCGGAGGACCACCTGGCGGGTGGTGCGATGCAGCTCGACACAGTCTACAATGACGCTGCCGAAGGCATCGCAGAATTGTTGATCGGCCGTAAACTGCGGCCATACCTGGGTAACAAAGGGTTTCAATCGTGTACCTCGTACTCTTTGAAGCCTCCCCCACAGAGGAGGCCAAGCATGTGGTTACATTTTATGGATCTCATCCAGCAGCTGGCCGACGATGTCGCCTTTCAGCATGCGGACTTTTTCGCCGCGGATGAAGAGCAGGGCTTCGTCCTTGCCGCCTGCAATGCCGATGTCGGCATCGGAGGCTTCGCCGGGGCCATTGACGACACAGCCCATGATGGCAATTTTCAGCGGTTTTTTGAAGCCTTCATCCCGCAGGCGCTTTTCGACCTCGTTGGCGATCTCGATCATCGGGTACTGGGTGCGGCCGCAGGTGGGGCAGCTGATGATCTCCGGTCCAGCCACGGCGTAGCCGACAGCGCGCAGAATATCGTAACCGGCGTAAACTTCGTTCTCCGGCTCGTCGGTCAGGCTGACGCGCAGGGTATCGCCCAGACCTTCCAGTAGCAGGCCGCCAATGCCCATGCCGGACTTGATGAGACCCATACGGTTGCCGCCGGCCTCGGTGACGCCGACATGCAGCGGGTAATCGGTCTGGCTGGCCAGCAGGCGGTACGCGGCCATCATGCGAGGCACGTTGCTGGACTTGATGGAGATGACGATGTTATGGAAGTCGTGCTTTTCCAGCAGGCGTACATGGTAGAGAGCGCTCTCGACCATGGCCTCGGGCACGGGGGCACCATACTTGGCCAGGATGTGCTTTTCGAGGCTGCCGCCATTGACGCCGATACGGATGGGCACGCCCTTCTGGTTGCAGGCATCGGCCACGGCCTTGACGCGGTCGTCGTCGCCGATGTTGCCGGGGTTGATGCGAATTTTATCGGCACCGGCATCCAGCGCGGCCAGCGCGGCGCGGTAGTCAAAATGGATGTCGGCCACGACGGGGATGTCGACGGCCTCTTTAATGGCGGCCACCACAGCGGCGTCCGACGGACTGGGCACTGTGACGCGGACGATCTGGCAGCCTGCAGCGGCTACGCGCTTGGCCTGGGCTACGTTGCCCGCAATATCCTTGACAGGGACGTTCAGCATCGTCTGTACGGCGATGGGGTTGGTACCGCCAATTTTAATATTGCCAATTTTGACTTCTCTTTTCAGTTGACGTGTCATCTTTTTTTCTCCTTACAAGAATCGGGTGATGTCCTGCATGGTCACCAGCACCATCAGCCACAAAAGCAGCGCCATACCGGCGGTGTTGACCACCATCTGCAATTTTTGCGGCGCGGCGCGGCCGAAAATAGCTTCAATAAGCAGGAAGATCAGCTTGCAGCCGTCCAGTGCCGGGATGGGCAGCAGGTTAAAAATGCCGATATTGATGGTGATAAGCGCGAGCAGCGAGAACACATCCTGCCAGCCGTACTGCATGGCCTGGCCAATGGTGGTGGCGGTGCCGATGGGGCCGGAAAGCTCCTCGACCCCCACCTGCCCGGTGGCGAGCTGCCAGAAGCCGCCCAGGATGGCGGTGCTGTAATAGCGGAACAGCGTGCCCGTGCGCTGTAACACATGCCGCGGCGTTTTGGAGAGCGCTGCTACACGGAAATCAATAGCGATGGTGTTGCCGTCGGCATCGGTAGAAGGACCTACCGTAACACCCGGCAGGTGCACGACCTGGCCATTTCGCAGGACGGTGAAATCGTGGGTTTGGGTGGTGCCGTCAAAACAGCCGGAAAGGTCACCGATGGTGCGGCAGACCTGGTCGTCTACTTTCAGGATGGTGTCCCCTTCCCGCAGGCCGTCGGCGCAGCTTTGGGCGTTGTCGGTAAACTGGGCCACGGTGGTGCTGCCCAGCTTACCGCTTGTAATAACCAGCACCAGCAACACCACAAAGCCCAGCACAAAGTTCATCATCGCACCGCTCAGCGTTACGATAAAACGCTGCCAGGCGGTGGCTTCCTCAAAGGGCTGGTCCTGCACAACGACCGGAAACAAGCTGCGCCTGCGCGGCTGCTTGGGGGCGGGCTGCGGCGCAGGCGCGGCGGTTTCCTCTGCGTCCGCGTCCTCGTTGTCCTCCGGCAGGGGGCTGAACAGGTTGTAGCCGCCCAGCGGGAACAGGCGCAGGGTATAGGTGGTACTTCCCCTTCTGCGCTGAAAAATTTTGGGGCCGAAACCGATGGAAAATTCCTCGACATGGATGCCGCAATGGCGGGCGGCAAGAAAATGCCCCAGTTCATGTACCAAAATGACCGCCCCAAACACGAGCAGTGATACCAGCCCGGTCAGCAATGCAGTCATAGACACCTCACAAAATCAAATGTGCGCTTCCACATAGGCACGCGCCATACGGTCACATTCATAAACGTCAGACAAAGTATAGTCGCCGCCGAAGCTGTCGCTGTCAACGATGCCCTCAACCAGACGACCGATGTCCAAAAAGCCGATCTCATCCCGCAGGAAGTGGGCCACGGCGGCCTCGTTGGCACCGTTGGCGGCGCAGGGGGCCAAGCCGCCCTTACGGATGGCCTTTTTGCAAGCGGCCAGGCAGCGGAAGGTCTCATCGTCCGCCTGGGCGATGCTGAGCTTGGTCAGCGCGGTGAAGTCCAGCTCCGGCACGGGGCTGGGCAGGCGGTCGGGCCAGGTCAGCGCGTACTGGATGGGGATACGCATATCCGGCACGCCCAGCTGGGCAATGATGGAATGGTCGGCAAACTGCACGGCCGAATGGATGATGCTCTCCCGCTGGACAACGATCTGAATTTTATCCTCGGGCAGGCCGAACAGCCAGGCGGCTTCGATCAGCTCCAGGCCCTTGTTCATCAGGGTGGCGGAGTCGATGGTGATCTTGGCACCCATGTTCCAGTTGGGATGCTTGAGGGCATCGGACTTGGTCTTGGTGCGCAGCTCCTCGGTCTTCATGCCGAAGAAGGGGCCGCCGGAGGCCGTAAGCAGAATCTTCTCCAGCGTTTTGGCGCTGGGGGCGTCCTGCAGGCACTGGAATATGGCGCTGTGTTCGCTGTCCACAGGCAGCAGTTTGACGCCGTATTTTTTGACGGCATCGGTGACCAGGTGGCCGCCGGTAACAAGGCTCTCTTTATTGGCGAGGGCCAGGTCGTGGCCGCTCTCAATGGCAGCCAGCGAGGCAGGCAGACCCGCGATGCCGACGACAGCGTTCAGCACCACGTCGGGGCCGTCCATGGCGGCCAGCTCGCGCAGACCCTCGGCACCCTGCAGCAGCTTGGGGGCATCGGTCTGACCTGCCAGCGCGGCAGAAAGCTTTGCATAAGCATCGGGGTTTACCACGGCTACGTATTTGGGGTGGAACTCGTTGATCTGCTCCAGCAGTTTATCCACGCTGGAATTGGCGGCCAGACCAAACACGGAATAGCCGTGCATGCGGGCTACGTCCAGGCTCTGGGTGCCGATAGAGCCGGTAGAACCCAGCAGCGTAATGGTTTTATTCATGTTGACACGTCCTTTTTTACAGAACATAGAAGAAATAGCGCACTGCGATGGAAACGAACGGGGCAATGAACATCACACTGTCAAAGCGGTCCAGGATGCCGCCGTGCCCCGGAAAGATGGTGCCGTAATCCTTGATGCCGACCTGACGCTTGACCGACGAGGCGAACAGATCGCCCAGGATGCCCAGCACCGAGGCGATAGCGCCCATGACCACCAGGATGGCATAGTGGCGGGGCTGCACCTGAATGGTGATGACGTTGTGGCTGGCCGACAGGAACGAGTAGACCAGTGTGAGCACCACGCCCGCCAGCACGCTGCCAAAGATGCCGCCGATGGCTCCCTCCACCGTTTTGTGGGGACTGACGATGGGGGCCAGCTTGTGCTTGCCGAAGGCCCGGCCTGCAAAGTAAGCGGCCGTGTCACCGCCCCAGGCGGAGCAGAGGATCAGCAGGATAAAGTAGATGGCATCATAGCGATACTGCGCAAAGGGCAGGCAGCGCTTGAGGTGAATCAGCGAGTAGAAGCAGAACACGATGACCCCGGAGAAGTACACATAGCCCGAAAGCTTGCCGAAATCCAACGTCTGCACGTGGGCAATCTGGCACACATTGAGGAACAGCACCAGCAAAAAGCAGAACGGCAGGATCAGGGCACGGACAGACTGGCTGCTGGTAAGCATGACCAGCAGCGTAAACGGCACAGCCGCGGCGTACAGATACCATTGCTTTTTGCCAAAGCCCATAGCGCTGAACACTTCGTGGATGGCCAGCAGGCAGATGGCGCTGAGGACAAAATCGAAAACAATGGTATCAAAAAATGCCAGCACAACGGCCAAAACAGCCAGGCCAACAACAGCGGTGATAACGCGGGTCTTCATACGGTGTTCCCTTTCACGGATAGATTTAATAACAGCCTATGCGGGCATACCATCAGGCATACCCGCACAGGCATGGTTGGAGGGCTGATGTGTGAGGATCAGACTTCCATGATTTCTTTGTTTTTGGCGGCGCAGGTCTCGTCGATCTGTTTGACGTACTTGTCGGTCAGCTTTTGGGTCTCTTCTTCCAGCTTCTTCTGGTCGTCCTCGGTCAGCTCACCGGCCTTCTTCATGGCCTTGAACTTATCCATAGCGTCGCGGCGGACGTTACGGACAGCGACCTTGGCCTCCTCGCCCTGCTTCTGGACCTCCTTGGTCAGCTGCTTGCGGCGCTCCTCTGTGGGTGCGGGAAAGACCAGGCGGATGACCTGGCCGTCATCGATGGGGTTAATGCCGATGTCGCTGGTCTGGAGGGCCTTGGAGATGGGCTTGAGCATCTGACGGTCCCAGGGAGTGATGGTCAGGATGCGGGCCTCGGCCACAGCCACAGCGGCGATCTGGTTGATGGGCGTGGGGCTGCCGTAGTAGTCCACGGCGACCTTGTCCAGGATGGCGGGGTTGGCGCGGCCGGCGCGGATGGCGGCCAGCTCGTGGACCAGATGGTTGACGCTGGCACTCATTTTTTCTTCATAGGGTTTGGTAGTACTGCTCATAGGTAATTCTCCTTATTCCTGTATTAGTATAGGGGGATATTATGAATTTTTCTGCTTACAAAGTAATGATCTGCCTTACTCTTTTACCAGGGTGCCCACGACCTCGCCCTGCAGGGCCTTGGCAATGTTGGCGGGCTCGCCCAGGTCGAAGACCAGGATAGGCAGGCCGTTGTCGCGGCAGAGGGTGGCGGCAGTGGAGTCCATGACGGCCAGACGCTCATCCAGCACGCGGGTGAAGGTCAGCGTGTCGTAGCGCACAGCGTCGGCGTACTTGTGGGGGTCCTTGTCATAGACGCCGTCCACCATGGTGGCCTTGAACATGGCGTCTGCACCGATCTCCAACGCGCGCAGGGCGCTGGCGGTATCGGTGGAGAAGATGGGGTTGCCGGTGCCGCCGCCGAAGACGACGATCTTACCGGATTCCAGCGCGGCGATGGCCTTGTCGCTGGTGAACACCTCGGCCACCTGGGGCATGAAGGAACTGGTCATGACCACGGCGGGCACACCCTGCTGGCGCAGGGCATCCTTGACGGCCAGCGCGTTCATCACGGTAGCCAGCATGCCGATCTTATCAGCGTCCATGCGGTCCATCTTACCGCTGGAACGGCCGCGCCAGAAATTGCCGCCGCCGACCACGATGCCGATCTGGGCGCCCAGGTCGTGGGCGGCCTTGATGCCGGCGCAGATGGAAGCGATGGTCTCCTCATCAAAGCCGGTGCCCTTGGGACCGGAGAGAGCCTCGCCGCTGACTTTCAGCAGGATACGTTTATACTGAATTGCCATAATACACACCTCTTGCGTTTACCGCACACAGGCACAGTAAACCATTGTTTTATTTGGGTACTATTTTACAATAATTTGGCCGTAAAGTAAAGCCATGAAATAAAAAAAGCGCATCTTCTGCCCCGGCCGCAGGAACGGCGGGCAGAAAACACGCAGGATTTGTTGCAATGAAACCAGTAAGATATTAAGTGTCGGAAGGCTCCTCCGGGGCGGAAAGGTAAAGGCGGAGTTCGCTCTCGTACAAGCGGCGGCGACGCCGGGTGCTGCCTGTGTCCGGAGCAGACAGATGCAGCATGCCCAGGTCTTCGGCCTGGCAGGTGGGCAGGGTGAACAGCAGGCCGCGCTCCCCTTCCGGCTGGCTGATCTGCCAGCCCATGGCGGTACAGTAGGCTCGGATCAGCGGCAGGCCCAGGCCGCCTTTAGCCAGCAGCTCCGCGGTCCAGACGCCCTCCAACAGCAGTCGGCGGGCATCCTGCGGCAGGCCGGGCCCGTTATCGCGGTACAAAAGCTGGTTCTGCGTGCAGGTAAGGGTGATCTCCACGGCGTCCGGTTCCGGCACGGCCTGAATGGAGTTGGTAAACAGGTTGACCAGCAGCCCATCCAGCAGGGCGGGGTCTCCCATCGTGGGGAAAACATCCAGGCCGGGGGCGGTCTCCAACCGGGCGTGGACCGCGCGGGTGCCGCCCACCGTCAACTCGTTAAACAGCTCGACTGTCTCGTGCAGCTGGCTCAGCAGTTCCAGGGGGGCGGGCACACGCAGCATCTGCAATACGGGGGCCGCGGCAGCATCGGCGGCGTGGTCACCCAGGCGGCGCAGGTAGGCCAGCTGCCAGTTGATCTCTCGCATCATGGTGCGCAGGTCGGCGTACTCGGCAGGGTTCAGGTGTTGGAGCATGTAGTCGTCCAGGACTTCGACCGCGTTTTCCAGTTGGTTGAAGGTGCCCTGGAAACGGCCGCGCAAACCGCCGCGCAGCGCCAAAGCCAACGATTCATCGTCCTGCAGCATGCGGTTACGCCCCTTTCTTTAATATGTTTCCAGTTCCCGGATATACTCCAGCATGCCTTTCAGCAGTTTGCCGTTGGACAGTACAGCGTCCTGCGGCAGGCCAAAGCGCACACAAAGCTGCTGATACAGCGGTGTGCCCTGCTTTTGCATCGCACGGGAGAGCCGACCGACGGCTGCTGTGATGGCACGCTCGTCCACCGGCTGGTCCTTGGCGGCCATCTGGTACAGGATGCCGATGGGCAGATCCCGTTCATCCGACCAGGCAAAAAGGATCATCCGCTCCAGGTATGTACAGCCGCTCAGCACCGGGTTGGCCTGCATGTCCCGCAGGATGCGGCGGCAGTGGTTTCGCACACGGTAGAGCTGCGCGGCTTCGTCGCCAGCGCCCAGCAGGTAGACACGCTCAAACAGCGTGCGCATCTCGTATGGTCTAAGAATAACCTCTTGGCCGCGAAATGTCAACAAGGCATCTTCGGCAGAGGTCTGTTCCGGCGTGGGTGCCGAGAGCAGCAGCCGGGGTTTAGGCACCAGCTGCATGGCGCGTATCCCGCAGATAAGAGTCTGGATGCCGGGGTCGCGCAGCTGCATATCCAGCACGATGACCTGCGGGTTCAGCCCGTTCTGCAATAGCTGCAGCACCTCCCGCCCGGTGGAGACTACTGCCAGCGCACGGACCTCCGGGTGCGTCTGGGCAAAAAGATGTATGCTGCTGCGGTCCAAATGGGACTGCACCGCAAACAGTGTAGTGACAGGTGCAAATGAGCCTGTAAATCCCATGGTATCCCTTCCCTTTTTCCTGTCCGGGGTGCCCCGGTCATTCCATAGTAGTCTGCTCATAGTTACAACGTCCTGCCGCAGAAATCCGATAAAACATCGCGCAGCTGCTCCGGCCCGATGGAGTTCTCGTACAGATAGCACAGCAGCCGGCAGGCCGGGACTTCCTCCAGGGCTGCGGTGTAGTAGCTGACGGGCGCGGCCTCGCTGCTGCGGCGGGCGCTGAAGCAGAGCATGGTATCGCTGCGGCGCAGGGTGTACTCCACGCGGTGGGCCTGCTGCAGCCCGGGCAGTGCCGAGTATTCGCGCACATAGTGGGCCAAAGGAGCCTCTTGGACAGATTTCATCGTAGCGGTTCTCCCCTATTGTTTGATGCGGGGATGACAGTTATGCGGCCATTCCCCGGAAAATAGTTCCTTACTAAAACTATAGGAGATAGCGGCGTGAGAATCAATGCACATACAGTACACGCTTTTATACGTTGATAGCATAAAATGTACGAAATGAATATATTGTTGCAAGATATGTCCTCTTTTGCGTGTCGAAGCCTGGTAGAAACCGTCAGAATAGCGGGCAGCGCGTATATTTTCGTACATGAAAAATAATTCTTTATAATAAAAAAACCTGACAGCATATTTGCCGTCAGGTTTATGGTGGAGGATGGGGGACTCGAACCCTCGACCTCTGCGATGTGAACGCAGCGCTCTAACCAGCTGAGCTAATCATCCATATTCGGTTGGTCAACGCTGACTATTATAAAACATTGCATCCGTTTTGTCAACCCCCTGCTGACACAAATTTACAGCCTGGAATTTGCCGCGCTGTTATGTGCATTTACATGCAAAAAGCCCCCGGCCGCGGCAAAACGGCTGGGGGCACGGATGCTATTTTACAGGAAAATCACTTGCTCAGGGCATCGACCAGGGCGTGGAGCTGGGCGGTGGAAGCATCATCCAGCGAGCCCTTGACGGTGACGGTCTCGTCCAGGATGGTCAGGTTCTTGCTGGCCTCGAACATCTTGCGCATGACGCGGGCAGCGGTGGGCGCCCAGGAACCATTCTCCATCAGGGCGACGGTACGGTTCTGGTAGTTGCGTTCGGTCAGATGCTCGATGAAGGTCTTGGTGAACGGGAAGACGTCGCCGTTGTAGGTGGGGGTTGCCAGCACCAGCTTGCTGAAGCGGAATGCCTGGGCGACGGCCTCGGCCATATCGCAGCGGGCCAGGTCCATCACAACAACCTGCTGGCCCTTGGTGCGCAGTTCCTCGGCCAGCTGCTCGGCAGCATCGGCGGTATGGCCGTAGATGGAGGTATAGGCCACCAGGATGCCGTCGGTCTCGGGGCGGTAGGCGCTCCAGGTATCATAGGCAGCCAGCACGTCGGCCAGCTGCTCCTTATGCAGGATGGGGCCGTGCAGCGAGCAGATGGTCTCGATGTCCAGACCAGCAGCCTTTTTCAGCACAGCCTGCACCTGCACACCGTACTTGCCCACGATGCCGATGAAATAGCGGCGGGCTTCGGGCAGCCACTCTTCCTCCACGTCCAGTGCGCCGAACTTGCCGAAGGCATCAGCGCTGAACAGGACTTTGTCTGCATCGTCATAGGTCATGATGACTTCCGGCCAGTGGACCATGGGGGCGGTGACGAAGTGCAGGGTGTGATGGCCCAGGGGCAGAGTGTCGCCTTCCTTGACGACGATGCGGCGGTCAGCATAGTCGGTGCCGAAGAACTGCTGCATCATGACAAAGGCCTTGGCGGAAGATACAATTTTAGTGGTGGGGTATGCCTGGGCAAAGGCATCGATGGAACCGGCGTGGTCAGGCTCCATGTGCTGGACAACCAGGTAGTCCGGGGCACGATCACCCAGTGCGGCGGCGATCTTGGTGATCCACTCGTCAGTGAAGTGGGCGTCAACGGTGTCCATTACAACGGTCTGGTCGTCCATGATCAGATAGGAGTTGTAGGCCATGCCGTTAGGGACGCTATATTGGCTTTCAAAGAGATCCACTGCGTGATCATTGACACCAAGGTAAACAATATCTTTTGTGATTTCCATAGTGGGTTCCTCCCGTAAATGAAAATTGGAATTGTGAGAATGAAAATTTGGGAATTAATGAGATTGAAATTGTTGAATCGGTGAGGTTGTGAGATTGATAAGTTTTTGCCGATGGGTATAGTATAGCATACTTTTAGGAATTTGTCTCGGTTTTTATAAAATTATTTTGAGAAAAATGTAAATATTTAGGAGGCAATAAAATACCTTCTCTCCCCCCACCTGCCTGCGGCAGGAGCCTCCTCACAGAGGAGGCTGTTTGATGGGGCATCATACTTAGATGAACAAAAATCCCCGCCTTGCGGCGGGGACGAACTGCAGGGATTATGCGCGGGTCTTCAGGACTTCGTGCTCGGGTACGGGGGCGTCCATGGCGCGCGGGGCGCCTTCGACCCATTGGATGGCCTTCTTGGGGCACTTACTTACGCAGGTACCGCAGCCATTGCACTTGGTGTAGTCGATGACAGCCACGTTGTCTTTCAGGAAGATGGCCTGATTCGGGCAGTTGCGCACGCACAGGCCGCAAGCAATGCAGCCGACCTTGCAGGTCTTGTTGACCACAGCACCCTTGTCCTTGCTGCTGCACTTAACGGCAGGCTGGGGGGCGATAGGCTTCATCTGGATGACCTTGCGCGGGCAGACAGCGGTGCAGGCAGTGCAGCCGGTGCACTTTTTGCGGTCGACTACCGCCACACCATTGATGACATGGATGGCATCGAATTTGCAGGCACGGGTGCAGTCACCCAGGCCTAAACAGCCGTAGGCGCAGGCACTGGGGCCGCCAGCCAGAGCTGCCGCAGCGGCACAGGTCTGGATGCCCTGATAGTCAAAGCGCTTACCGCAGTTTTCGCCGCCAGCGCAGATGACCGTAGCACGCAGGCTGGGGCGGTCATCGGTATCGTTGCCCATGATGGTGTTGATGGCGTCGGCCGCCTTGTCACCACCGGGGGCACATTTAAAGGTAGGGGCACCGTCCATGACGATGGCCTTGGCGTAGTCGGCACAGCCGGCATAGCCGCAGCCGCCGCAGTTGGCACCGGCCAGGCACTCGGTGATCTGTGCAATGCGGGGGTCCTCATACACAGCCATGAATTTGGAAGCAAGCACCAGAATGACGCCGCCGGCCAGACCCAGCACCACCAGTACCACGATAGCTAATACGATAGGGTTCATTCTCTCCATTCCCCTTTCTTACAGAATCGCGTTGATGATGTTTTCGACCAGACCACCAAAGCCCATGAAGCTGAGCGAGGTGATAGCGGCGGAAACCAGCGTGATGGGCAGGCCCTTGAAGCTTTCCGGCGGGTTGGAGGCCTCGACGCGCTGACGCACACCGCAGAACAGCAGCATAGCCACCAGGAAGCCCACACCGGCACCGGCTGCGCAGACGAGAGCCTCGGCATAGGCCATGCCGAAACCGAACTCGGTCACAACAGCGGAGTAGTCCTGCACGGCCAGGATGGTAACGCCCAGCACGCAGCAGTTGGTGGTGATCAGGGGCAGGTAGACGCCCAGGCTCTGGTACAGGGCCGGGACGTACTTTTTCAGCACGATCTCGATGAGCTGGACCAGAACGGCGATGACCAGAATGAAGACAATGGTCTGCAGATAGCCGAGATTAAACTTATCCAGCAGCAGGATCTGCATGGGGAAGGTAACGGCAGTGGCAATGACCATAACAACGATAACGGCCGCGCCCATGCCGACGGAGGAATCCAGCTTTTTGGAAACGCCCAGGAACGGGCAGATGCCCAGGAACTGAACCAGGACGTAGTTGTTGACCAGGATCATGCTGAAGAAGATCGTGGCAAAGGTTGCGATATGTGCACTCATTCCTCAGCGCCCCCTTTCTGCTCTTCTTTGGCGGCGTCGATCTTTTCCAGCATCACATCGCCGCAGCTCTTGCGCTCGATGGGCTTGTTGAGCTTGCGCTCCAGCCAGACACAGCCAGCCATCAGGCAGCCGAAGACGAAGAAGCCGCCGGGTGCGGAGTTCATCACGGTCATCTTGTCGACACTGTCGGGGATGATGGTGATGCCCAGCCAGGTGCCGTTGCCGATGATCTCACGGATGGAGGACATCAGCAGCATGGTCAGGATGTAGCCGATGCCCATGCCCAGGCCGTCCAGAGCGGAGTCGACAACGGTGTTTTTGCAGGCGAACATCTCGGCACGGCCGAGGATGATGCAGTTAACGACGATCAGGGCCAGGTACACACCCAGGGATTTGTACAGGGCGGGTACGAAAGCCTGCAGCACCATCTGCACCACGGTAACGAAGGTGGCGATGATGACAATATAGCACGGCAGATGCACCTTGGCCGGGATGACCTTGCGCAGAGCTGAGATAACGATGTTGGAGCAGATCAGAACAAAGGTCATGGCAAGACCCATGCCGACAGCGCCGGAAACGGTGGTGGTAACAGCCAGTGCGGAGCAGCAGCCCAGCACCAGGCGCAGGACGGGGTTCTCGCGAATGATGCCCGCCGTAAAGACTTTCCATTTGCTCGGTTTCTCGTTCATCTTTACAGCACCCCCTTGATCTCATTGTTGTAGCAGTCGATTGCCGCGTTGACGGCGTTGAACACTGCGTTGCTGGAATAGGTGGCGCCGGACAGGGCATCCACGGGGCTGCCGTTGGAGACTTCGCCGCCGTTCCAGCCCACAAAGCCGGAAGCAAAGCTGTCATCGGCCACCTTGGAGCCAATGCCGGTGGTCTGGGTGGAAGCGTCGATGCTGATGTTGGAGACAGCGCCCTCGGCGTCAAAAGCGACGTAGACGGTGACGTCCTTGCCGGAGTAGCCGGAGGCAGCAGCCTTGACGGCCACATCGCCGTTGGCGGTGGTGACAGCGCCCTGCACACCATCGGTGGTCAGGTTCTCAACCTCGGTCATGTCGTCGGACGTGGTTCCCTCCGGCAGGACAGAGACATAGGCGGCCAGCGTTTCCGCCTTGGTATTTTCCTCGATAATGGGGGCCGTGATGTCGTTCAGCACGGCCAGCAAAGCGCTGCAGATCAGGCAGATAGCCACCAGCACGATGACCGGCAGGACCAGCTCTTTAAAAGCGCTCTGGTTTTCGGTATTTTTCTCGTTTGCCATCAGGCTTTGCCCCCTTCCTCAGCGGCCTTCTTGGCCTTTTTGGGCTTCTTGTAGCCCAGCGGGGTCTGGTGACCCCAGGCGTTGAACCACGGAGTCATCAGGTTGCCCAGCAGGATGGCATAGCTCATGCCTTCATTCATCGAGCCGAAGTGGCGGATGAGGAAGGTGATAAGGCCGATGAAAACGCCATAGAACAGCTTGCCCTTAGTGGTGAACGGGCTGGTAACGTAGTCGGTCGCCATAAAGACAGAGCCGAACAGCAGGCCGCCGGACATGCACTCGATCAGGGCAGCGTAGGGGTCGCCGGTGTTCAGGGTGGTCAGGATAAAGACGGTGGCCACGATGGTGACGGGGATGGTGGCCTGGATGGTCTTTGTGGCAACCAGGTAGGCAAAGCCCAGCAGGATGGCCAGCACGCAGACCTCGCCCATCATGCCGCCGTGCAGGCCCAGGAACATATCCAGCAGGCTGACGGCATGGCGGTCCACACTGGAGGCCAGCGGCGTTGCGGAAGCCAGGGCATCCACTGCCATATCCGGGTAGACGTAAGCAGTCATGCGGGAGGTAAAGCCCAGGAACAGGACGATACGGCCCACCAGCGCGGGGTTGGCAAAGTTATAGCCCAAGCCGCCGAACAGCTGCTTGGTAATAACGATAGCCACAAAGGCACCCACAACGGCAATCCAGAGCGGCATGCCCACCGGCATGTTCAATGCCAGGATGATACCGGTGACCACGGCGGAGAGGTCACCTACCGTGTTGGGCTTGTGGAGCAGACGCTCATAAATGTACTCAAATGCCACACAGGCAAAGGTGGTGACAACCACCAGCAGCAGGGCCCGTGCGCCGAAAATCAGTGCCGAAGCCAGCACGGCGGGCAGCAGCGCAATGACAACATTGCCCATCAGACCGCGGGTGGTGGAATGGTCACGGATATGCGGCGAGGCAGTAACAAGCAGACGATCTTCCATAAATCATTTGCCTCCTTTCCGCAGTTCGCCCAGGTACCATGCCTTGGCAAGCGTCATTGTCTGGCTGACGGGGCGCTTGGCCGGGCAGGCATAGGTACAGCTGCCGCAGGCAACGCAGAGGTCGACGCAGCGGGCTTTCAGGGTGTCAAAATCCTTGTTGTTGAAGGCCGCAACCGCCTCCACAGGTTCCAGGCCCATGGGGCAGGCCTCAATGCAGCGGCCGCAGCGGATGCAGGCCGAAGGCTCCGGCAGGACAGCTGCCTGCTTGCTGAACAGCAAAAGGCCGTTGTTCTGCTTCAGCACGGGGTAGTCCGCGCTGGGGGCAGCGCCGCCCATCATGGGGCCGCCGAAGATGATTTTGCCCAGTTCGACACCCTCTTTGATGCCGCCGCAGGCTTCAATCACATCACGGTACAGCGTGCCGATGGGCACCTCGATATTCTGCGGCTTGGCAATGGCATCGCCCTCGACGGTGACACGCTTGGATACCAGAGGAATACCAGTTTTCAGGTACTTGCCCAGGGTGGATACACTGGTCACGTTCATAATCACGCAGCCGGCGTCGGCGGGCAGACCGGGTTTGCCGGTGGGGCCCACCTGGGGCACCTCACGGCCGGTGCAGGTCTCCACCAGCGTTTTCTCAGCGCCCTGCGGGTAACGCATGGGCAGCGGCTTGACCTCGACACCCTTCATATTGCGCACGAGAGAGCAGAGCAGGTCGATGCACTCCGGCTTATTGCGCTCGATACCGATGATGCAGTGCGGGATCTCGCAGTACTTCATGACGGCTTCGATACCGGAGATGATGGTATCGCTGCACTCAAGCATTTCGCGGCAGTCAGTGGTCAGGTAAGGCTCACACTCGGCTGCGTTGATGAGCAGCGTATCGATGGTGTTGGCAGCCAGCTTGACATGGGCCGGGAAACCGGCGCCGCCTACGCCCACCAGGCCGCAGTTCTGCACGGCAGCCATCAGGCTGGGTTTGTCGGTGACCGTCGGTGGTACGCAGGCCGGGTCGATGGTCTGCTCTCCGTCGGTCTTGATGGCAACGGCAATCGTCATGCTGCCGTTGACCATGCGCATCGGGGCAACATCCTGTACCGTGCCGGATACGCTGGAATAAATGCTGGCACTGACAAAGCCGCCGGCCTTGCCGATGAGAGTACCAACCATAACGGTGTCGCCTTTTTTGACGACGGGCTCGGCCGGGGCACCGATGTGCATCGACATGGGAATAATGACATGCTCAGGCGTAGGCATCTTGACGGTGGCCAGCCCGGCAGTCGCCTTCGCATGGGGCACATTCGCGCCTTTGGCGGAGCGTTTCAGGGATTTGAACAAGCTATTTCCCCCATTCTGGTTTGGCACAGCGGACGGGTGAATGCCCCTGCTGTGCCCTGATTTTTGTGCCCACCAGGCGGAAACGCACGGCTTTAACGGCGTTCTCTCCCCGCGAAACGGGCAATAATACGATTTCATTGTAACCGCCTTTAAAAAGCAAGTCAAGGCGATTCGGTACACTTCGGCCAAACTGTCAGAAAGAGAGCAATTTATGCAAAACTTTGGCTCATTGTTGCAGAATTTGTACGATTCTTGCAGGAATTGTGAATTTTATAACGTCAAATTTATGACAATTTTTCCATACCGAAACAGACGGCCCCAAAACAGGGCCGTCTGCTTACCTATTTAAATATAAGTCAATTACAGCTCGATCTCCTGCAGGCGCAGCAGGGCGAGGATATAGATCTTCAGCGCTTCGATCAGCTTATCGAAGTTGGCACCCTCGTTGGCACCGTGCATCGGGCCGGCGAATTCCGGCAGGGGCAGGTCGGTGTGCTCGGGGCCGAAGCTGACCGCATAGGGGAAGTGGCGGGCGTAGGTGCCGCCGCCCATGGTAAAGGGGGTCTTGCCCTCACCGGTCACATCGTTGTAGGTGGTGATCAGCGTCTGGATAGCCGGGCTGTCGGCTGCGATGTAGAACGGCACGCGGCTGGACAGGTCCTCCAGGTGGGCAGCGTCGCCGCAGACCTGGGTCATGATGGCGGTCATCTTCTCGGGGTCGGTATTGGTGGGATAGCGGCAATCGAAGCTCTGGCGGATAACGCCGTCCTTCATCTCGATCGTGCCGCCGATAATGGTCAGCGGGTCGAACAGGCCGTCGTCTGCGGCAATGCCCAGGGCACTGCCGTCGGTGGAGGCGTGCAGGGTGTGCAGCACCTGCAGGTAGGCATCCTCCTGCGGGGTGCAGACGCCGCTCTTGAGCAGGCAGTCCACGATCAGGCTGATGGCGTTGACGGTGCCTTCGGGCATGGCGGCGTGTCCGCTCTTACCCCAGCCGCGGATGATGGTGGAGCCACCTTCCCCTGCCTCGAAGGTCACGCCTTCGGTCTGGACCAGAGCGCCGGCGGCGACCTGCACAGTGCAGGAAGCACGGTCCGGCACGGCGTTGTGGGCCACGCCGCCCTCAAAAGCAGTGATGATACCGTCCAGCTTGGGGCTGACGATCTCGCCGTTGAAGCCGCCCTTCTCGCCGTTGCAGACCGGGAACTCGGCATCCGGGGTGAAGCAGAAAGCGGGCATGGGGTAATGCTCGGCGTAGTAGTCCACATCGTGCATGTTGGTCTCCTCGTTGGCGCCAAGCAGGGCGCGGACGGGATACTTCAGCTGCACGCCGCTGTCTTTCAGATACTTCAGCGCATACAGGCACAGGATGCTGGGGCCTTTGTCATCGGCCACGCCGCGGCCCAACAGCCAGCCATCCCGCACGCGGACGGTGTAGGGGTCGGCGTCCCAGCCGTTGCCCTCGGGCACTACATCGGTGTGGGTGATGGTGGCCAGGAACTTCTGGTCGTCAGCGATAGTGCCGGTCTCAGCCCAGCCGATGTAGCTGTCGGCGTTGCAGGTGGAAAGGCCCAGCTCCTCGGCAATTTCCAGTGCCTTGGCCAGCGCGGCCTTGGGGCCGGGGCCGAACGGGGCACCGGGGGCAGCTGCGCCCTCGACACTGGGAACGGCCACCAGGCGGGTGATGTCCCGCAGGATGTTGTCGCGGTTTTCTTCGGCAAAGGCGTCGATGGACGCCCAACGCGGATCATTCATAAAGGAATCCTCCTATAAATTTACGTTTGTACTAGTATAACACAAAGCGGAAAAAAGTAAAAGGCAGTACCGCACAAATCCTAATGCCTTTGCAGCAAAAATTGTGCAGTACCACCTGGAGGTGTTAATCTTTCTCTTCGGTGTCGGCGCTCATGGTGACGATCTCGGCAATTTTGCAGCCGGTGGGGGTGCCTGCCAGGCCGCCGATGCCGGTCTCCCGCAGGTCCTTGCTCATGGCGTTGCCGACTTCGGCCATGGCATCGATGACTTCATCGGCGGGGATGTGGCCGACGACCCCGGCCAGCGCCATGTCGGCGGCGGAGACAGCGTTCATCGCACCGATGACATTGCGCTTGACGCAAGGAATCTCGACAAGGCCTGCAACGGGGTCGCAGACAAGGCCCTCGAGGTTGGTCAGGGCCATGGCGAAAGCTTCGGCACACTGCTCGGCCGTGCCGCCCTTTAAGTCGACGAGGGCTGCGGCGGCCATGGCGCTGGCGGCGCCCACCTCGGCCTGGCAGCCGCCCTCGGCCCCTGCTAAGGTGGCGCGGCTGGCGACCACCTGGCCGAAACCGGCGGCGACATACAAGGCGCGGCAGACAGCTTCTTCATCAGCCGAGCCGGTGCGCCAGAGCGGCAGCAGCACCGCAGGCAGTACGCCGCAGCTGCCTGCGGTGGGTGCAGCTACGATGCGCTTCATGCAGGCGTTGCACTCGGCAGTTTTGAGGGCCTCGGCCATGACGGACGCAAAGTAGCCGCTGGCGTAGAGTGCCCCCCGGGCGGCAGCCTGCTCCACCTTGGCTGCATCGCCGCCGACAAAGCCGCTCATCGAGCGGTCAGCACCGCAGTAGCCGTCGCTGGTGGCGCGCATGACCGACCAGAGGCGGTGCATCTCGGCCTCGCTTTCGGTGCGGGTCAGGCCGCTTTCGGCCAGGTCGCTTTCCAAAATTACTTCGTACAGGGGCTGCCGGGACTCCTGGCAGGCTTGCAGCATTTCGCGGATGGAGGAGAATGACATACAGATGCCCCCTTACAAATTTAAAATGGTAACTTTGACGATGCCGGGCTGGCTGCGCAGTTCCCCGGCAATTTCTTCGGGGATAGGCTCGTCACATTCCAGCACCATGACGGCGTAGCCGCCCGCTGCGGAACGGTAGAGCTGCATGGTAGCGATGTTGACGCCGTGGGCGCTCAGGCACTCGGACACGGTGGCCACGTGACCGGGGGTATCCTGGTTGTGGACGATGAGGGTGTTGTGGTCACCGCCAAAGTTGGTGGTGATGCCATCGATCTGGCAGATATTGATGCGCCCGCCGCCGATGGACGCGCCGACGACCTCCAGCTTGCGGCCTGACACGCCGACCAGCCGCAGTACCGCCGTGTTGGGATGGGCGCCGCGCAGGTTGATGGAGCCGATTTTATAGTGCAGGCCGCTGGCCTTGGCCAGGGCGAAGCTGTTGGGGATGCGGTCATCATCGGGCTGCATGCCCAAAAGACCGGCCACGAGGGCACGGTCGGTGCCATGGCCGCGGCCGGTGGCGGCAAAGCTGCCGTAGAGTAGGATCTCCGCCTGGGCGGGCTGCTCCCCCAGCAGGCGGCGTGCCGTACTGCCAATGCGAACCGCACCGGCCGTATGGCTGCTGGACGGTCCCGTCATGACCGGGCCGAGGACATCAAATAAACGCATGGTGATCCCTCCTGTATTTGCATAGTATACCGTATTGCAGTTTTTATTGCAAGGGCAAGGCGAAAATACAGAGAAAACCTTGTTTTTGTACCTGAGCGGAAAACAAAAACAGTTTTTGGCGGGCTGCACCGCCGTAAAACAAGATTTTGCGCGAAATCCCTTGACAATTTGTGGGCAAAGGCATAAAATAAATAAGTCATCCAAATATATGGGCCTGTAGCTCAGTTGGGAGAGCGTTCGGTTCGCATCCGAGAGGTCAAGGGTTCGAATCCCTCCAGGTCCATAAAAAAACAGGCCCCTTGCCGCGTCCCGGCAAGGGGTCTGCTTTTTATGCTGACATGGAGAGGATTCGAACATGGCGACGGCGCTGCAGCGTTTCATAGAGGAATAATGCAAGGCAGCACAGGGTTACAGGGACGCCGCCCCCTGTAAATCGACCCGCAAACGCAAACCGGGAAATAATGCAAATGCCCATGGGTCAGCACTCCCACCGGAATCGTTTCATATCCACGCACCCGTTGGATTTGAATTGGACGCCTTCCCGTTCCAACAAGTGCTGTTGTTCGGGCCAATTGGGGGCGGGGCGGCCGGCATGGTTGACTACGCGGTGGCAGGGGTAGCTGCCGTACAGCTCGGCATGGCTGAGGACGTTGCCTACCAGCCGCGCATTGTTGTCGCGGCCGATCAGGCGGGCAATCTGACCGTAGCTGGCCACCTTGCCGCGGGGTATCTCCCCTACGGCGGCCAAAATCTCGTAAATCAGGTCCTCGTGCAGTACTTTGCGCATGGCGGCATCCCCTTTCTAGGTATAAGATACCCGCTTCGGGCGGCGGTGTCAATGCGCCAGTTTGTACATGGCGCTGAAATAGCCGCCGCGCTGCGCCAGCTCGGCAAAGGTGCCGGTCTCGGCGATGCGGCCGTCTTTTAAGACAAGAATTTCATCATAACATTCCAGCAGTGAGGCCTCCAGCCGGTGGGTCACCACCACGCGGGTGATGCCGGTGAGGGACAGAATGTCCTGCGTGATCTCGTGGGCGGTCTGGGCGTCCAGCGCGGCGGTGGCTTCGTCCGCCAGCAGGATGGACGATTGTTTGAGCAGTGCGCGGGCGATGGCAATGCGCTGCTTTTCGCCGCCGGAAAGCTCGCACCCGCCTTCGCCGCAAAGGGCATCCAGACCGCGCCGGGTTACGAGTTCTTCCAGATGGGCGCGGCGGATGATCTCGTCCAGGGTCTCCTGCGGGAAAGCACGGAACATCGTAATATTATCCCGGATGGAGGCGTTAAAGACAAACACGTTCTGCTGGACGACAGAGACAAGGCCGTTCAGCGATTCGGGTGTAAGGCGGCGGATGTCGATGCCGTCAAAAAGCACCTGACCGCTGGTGTTGCCGTCCGGGATGTGCAGCAGGCGCAGCAGCGTGGATTTTCCGCCGCCGCTGGCACCGACCACCGCATAGGCTTTGCCTGCTTTCAGCGTGGCGGAAAGGTCCTGCAGCACAGGCTTGCCTGGTGTGTAGCGGTAGCCGGCATGCTCCAATTCGATTTGCTGCATCAGCCGCGGCAAGGGTTGGCCACCCGGCTGCGCAGTTTGCCCCGCCAGGCTATCGGCCAGCTTTTGCACCAGGGCCAGCGCGGCCTTGCGTGCGGCCAGCAGGCTGGGCAATGCGGCGATAGGCTCGATGATGAAGTTCATCAAATTGACAAAGGCGATGACGACGCCTGGCGTGACGCCCCGGCCGGTAAGCGCCAGCCAGGTACCCAGCAGAAAGATGCCCAGCTGCGCCGTGATGCCGGTAAAAGACCCGGCGGACTCCAGCAGCGTTTGCAGCTTCAGGCGGGTGCATTTCTGCTGCTCTAAGCGGTGATTCTCGGAGGCAAAGCGCTGATTGATCTCATTCTCGGCGCGGAAACTGCGGATGACGGGAAAGCCGTTTAAGTAATCCGACAAAAACGCCGTAAAATCCCGGTTACGGTCCGAGACCCGGCAGGCGGCATCCGAGAGCCTGTTCCCTGCCACCATCGACACGGCAAAAGGCAGCATCGATAACACAATGGCTGCCAGCGTTAAAGGCAGCGAATAGGTCAGCATCAGAGCCAGCGCCCCGGCGAAGCAGAACAGCTTTTGGATGAGGGTAAACTGCTGGGTCAGGTAGTCGGCCTCGATGGCGGCGGCGTCGTTGGTCAGGGCCGAGAGGTAGGCGGCGGAGGGCCGGCGCTGGAAATCCGGCACGCTTTTTTGCATCAGCTGGGTCACGGCGCAGTTTTTGTACTGCTCCATAGCCGTGGCCAGAAAGCGCGGCTTGGCGCAGTAGACAAATGCCGAACCGCAGAAAAGCAAAAGGAAGAACCCACCGCAGGCCCGGACAAGGATGCGGAAAGGCAGTGCCCCCGACGTACCGGCGGCTGTATCGATGAGCTGCTGCATCAGCCAGGAGATTATGAGGTTGAGCACAGCCCCCATCAACGCCCCGGCAGCGGCCAGCGCAAACGCCAGCCGGTTGCCGCGGTAAAACGACCCGCGCAGTTGGCGGTTGATGGTATCAGCGGGCATCGCACATCTCCTGCCAGAGGGCGGTCGTCTGCGGGTCATCCATCTGCTTCAGGGCGTTCTGGGCGGCCTGGGCAGCGGTCTCTCCCAGATCGTCGTTGACGGTGGAATCCTCGCCGGGCATGGCAAAGCGGATGGTATCGGCGGCGTAGCTGGGGGCGGCATCAAACCGCACGGCCAGGCGGTGGGCTTCCTCGGCGGATGTTCTGGCTTCCTCCGGTTGGCCCGTTTTGAGCAGGACGTGCGCCTGGAACAGGTAAAAGACCGAGTTGATCTTATCCATAAAGCTGGTGCATTCCGGGCGGGGCATGGCGGTGAAGATCGGCAGCGCCCAGGCAAGCAATGCCTGTGCCTGGGCATAGTCGCGGCTGTTCAGGAATAGATTCAGGTAGCCCATCACGGTGCGCACCAGCGCGGCCTCGTGGATGAGCAGGGATTCGGACAGGTACGGCAGGGCCTCCTGGGCGCGCTTGGCATCCTTGGCCAGAATCATGCCGATGCAGTCGCTATAGAGGCCGTCGGTGTTGTGCTGCCGGAAAAGCTCCAGGGCGCGTTCGTCATCCTCCAAGTCCTGGCTGATTTCCGCCATAGCAACGTAGAGCGTTTGCTCGCTGATGCGGGGGTTGGTATTCTGGTGCAGAAGCGGACGGGCTTTTTCCAGCAGTTCCAGGGCGCGGCGCAGTTTGGCGTTGTCCCGTTTGTACAGCCCAAGTGCCTGATACAGCATAGCGCTGCGGTAGACGATGATAAACGAATTGGGATACTTTTTCAGTGCCTTTTCGGCTTCTTCCAGACCGTTCAAGTCCTTGACGCGCTGGCAGTGCCGCAGGCGCCGGGCGGTGGCATCGATGCGGTTGTCCTTTAAGATGTAGCCCAGCAGGACATCGATAGACGTATCGAAAAAGTCGGCCATTTCCACGATCAGCGGCAGTTCCGGCGTGGACAGGCCTGCTTCCCATTTGTAGACGGCACCCACGGTGACACCCAGCACTTCGGCCAGCTGCTCCTGGGTCAGGCTGCGCTCTTTGCGGAAAGTGCGGATGGATTCGGCAAGTTTGATCTCCATAGCTTGTTTGCTCCTTTATCATTTGTGGGCCCTGTGACTTTATTATAGCAGGCGGCAGTGCGGTTGTGAACGCACCGGTGGTACTGGCGGGACATTTCTTTTTCTACTGCCGGTAAGGGTGCATTTTTTGCAGATTTTACAACCTGTTGCTCGAAAATCTCTTGCTTGTTACCGCAAAATACTGTATGATAGGTACTGAATTTTAGTTATATAAAGGGGTGTTGTCGTGATGAAGTGTACTGCCGCGTTGGCCTGTGTGCTGGCCCTGGCGATGCTTCTGACGGGCTGCAAGAAACCTGTGGATACCGCTGCCGCTACGGCGGAGACAGCCGAATCCGCCGCAACGGACGAAACCGCTGCTACACCAAACCCGGTGGAGGCGCTGCCAGCCTCGGTGACGGTGGGCACGGTGCTGCCCAAGACCGAGGCTGCCGGGCGCAGTTATATCGATGAGACGCTTTTTATCGGTGACTCCAATACCGCGCGTTACCTGATGTACGCTGATGAGACCGGCACGGCTTTTACCACGCTGGCCAACAACATCGGCGTGGTCAGCATGGGGGCCGGGGCCATCACCACGCTGAAGTGCGAGCAGTTCAGCGGCTCGTCCACCATGTACACGGTGCCGGACGCCGTGGCGATGCTGAAGCCCAAACGCATCATCATCTGCTATGGCACCAACAATCTGGGCGGGTCGTCCACCGATGCAACATCGTTTATCTCTACTTATTTAAAGGGACTGAAAGCCATTGAAACGGCCTGGCCCTACTGCGACATCATCGTCAGCGCCATCCCGCCGCTGGACAAGCAGCGGGAAAACACCAACCTGACCATGACCCAGGTGGATGCCTACAACGCAGCGCTGATCCAGATGTGCGAGGAAAACGGCTACAAGTTCCTGAACAGCGCCGAGGTACTGCGGGACGATGCCACCGGCTGGGCCAAGACAGATTATACCCTTTCGGACGGTGTGCATCTTTCCAAGACGGCTGTGACTGAATATTTCACCTATGTACGCACCCACGCTTATGTGACGGATGACCGTCGCCCGCAGCCGCTGGGGAACATTCCTACCCCGGTTGGCCCGCCGGTAAACCTGATTTCCCAGGACCCCATCGCCGTGCGCGGCGCCAAGGTACCGCTGGAATTTGTGGCCACCAACGGTGGCAAAATTTCCGGCTCGGCCAGCCAGCTGGTCAAAAAAGGTGCGACGGCTTCGGCTGTGACGGCTGTGCCTGACGACGGCTTTGTATTTGCGGGATGGACTTCCAGCACCGGGGCCAGCTACAGCAGCGAGACCCTCAGCTTTACGATGCCCAGCGACGCCAACGCGGGCGGTGTGGTGCTGACGGCCCACTTTACCGCCGACGAACACGAGCACAACTACGTGGAGATCGAGGGCACCAAAGTGGCCGCCACCTGCCTGACTGACGGCACCTGCCAGTACAAGTGCACCATCTGCGGTGAGATCATTGAGGAAACGACCTACGCCCTGGGGCATGACTGGGACGAGGGCACTACCTACAGCGATGCCATTGTGTACACCTGCAAGCGCTGCGGCGAGCAGAAGAAAGAGCAGATCGTGCACATGCACAACTACCAGTTGGTCAGCGAGACAATGGCCACCTGCATCAGCGAGGGCAAGCGCACCTACCAGTGCAGCTGCGGCGATGAGTACACCGAGAGCGTGCCTGCTACCGGGCATAACTGGAAAGAAACGGAACGGCATGCGCCTACGTATGAGCAGGACGGTTGGATTCATTATGAGTGCACCAATGCCGGATGCGGTGAATGGTACGATGAGGTATTGCCGAAGCTGCAGCCTACACCTACGCCGCCCCCGGATTCCAATTCTTCGAGTTCCACAGTAAATCCAGGTGATTCTTCGGGCGAGTCATCTTCCACCTCGTATACTGAGGAATCGGAAACGTTTGAATAAGTGCTGCATGATACCAGCAAGCCGCCCTGCGGGGCGGTTTTGCTGTTCCCTGCCAAAGCAAAAGAAGAAAAGAGAAAGAGGTAACCATGTCTACCAAGCCCCACAAGACCGGCAACGGCGCGTTGATGCGCCGGTTTCTGCCCTATCTTATTAAGTACAAGGGTGTACTGTTTTTTGATTTGTTTTGCGCGGCGCTGACAACGCTGTGCGATATTGCCCTGCCTACCATCATGCGCACGCTGACCAACACGGTCTCGGCCGCCGCGCTGACGGTGGATACCGTGCTGCGGATGGCGGCACTGTACTTTGTACTGCGCATCATCGACGGCGCGGCCAGCTACTTTATGTCCGGCATCGGGCATATCATGGGTGTGCATATCGAGACCGACATGCGCCGCGACGCCTTTGACCATCTGCTGCGGCTGGACCATACCTATTATAATAATACCAAAGTCGGCCAGATCATGGGCCGCATCACCAACGACCTGTTTGACGTGACCGAGTTCGCCCACCACTGCCCCGAGGAGTTCTTTATTGCGGGCATCAAGATCGTAGCATCCTTTGTGATTTTGTGCCAGGCCAGTATTCCGCTGACGCTCATCGTGTTTGCCTGCGTACCGCTGATGGGCGTTGTGTCGGTCAAACTCAACCACAAACTGCGGGAGCGGTTCCGCCAGCAGCGGTTCCAGATCGGAGAGCTGAATGCGACGATTGAGGACAGCCTGCTGGGCCAGCGCGTGGTCAAAGCCTTTGCGGCCGAGGACCTGGAGCGGGAAAAGTTCGAGCAGGGCAACCGTGAATTTGAAAAGATCAAAACGTTGGGCTATCATGCCATGGCGGCGTTCAATACTTCCACCCGGATGTTTGATGGCCTGATGTACTTTGTGGTGATCCTGGCGGGCGGCCTTTCGCTGGTGTATGGGGCTATCAGTGCCGGCGACCTGGTGGCCTATGTGCTGTATGTGTCCACGTTGATTGCTACCATTCGACGCATTGTCGAGTTTGCCGAGCAGTTCCAGCGCGGCATGACCGGCATCGAGCGCTTTGCGGAAATTATGGATACGCCCATTGCCATTGCCGATAAGCCCGATGCCAAACCGCTGGAAGTGAAGCAGGGCGGCATTGAGTTTAAGGATGTCAGCTTTGAGTATCCCGACGACCACAACCAGGTGCTGCACCACGTCAATCTGACCATCCGTCCTGGCGAGAGTCTGGCACTGGTTGGCCCCAGCGGCGGCGGTAAGACCACGCTGTGCAATCTGATCCCGCGCTTTTACGATGTGACCGGCGGCGCGGTGCTGGTGGACGGGCAGGATGTGCGGGCTGTGCAGCTGCACAGCCTGCGGCAGGCCATTGGTGTGGTGCAGCAGGATGTGTATCTGTTCAGCGGCACGGTGGCGGAGAATATCGCCTACGGCCGCCCCGGCGCGACCCGCGCTGAAATTGAAGAAGCCGCCCGCCTGGCTGGGGCTGACGGCTTTGTGCGTGCGCTGAAAAACGGCTATGACACCTATGTGGGCGAGCGCGGTGTGAAACTTTCCGGCGGGCAGAAACAGCGGTTGGCCATTGCACGGGTGTTCTTGAAGAACCCGCCGATCTTACTGCTGGATGAAGCCACCAGCGCACTGGACAACGAAAGTGAGATCCTCGTTGGCCAAAGCCTTGACAAGTTAGCCAAGGGCCGCACGACACTGACCATTGCCCACCGCCTGACGACTATTAAAAATGCAGACCGTATTCTGGTTTTGGGCAAGGATGGCATTGAGGAAGAAGGCAGCCACGAGGAATTGCTGGCGAAGAAGGGCATTTATTACCGCCTATGGAATGGATTAGTCAGCGGTCAGACATTATAATATAAGTTCAAGCCGCCTCCTTTTTAGGGGGCGGTTTTTGTATGCAGTGCAGCATGCGGGTCAGGTTTAATGTGAAAGTGAACAGGTTGGAGGTGATCATGATGCCGAGGAATGCCGCCATGCCGTAGCGTGGCAGCAGCAGCCAGATGGCGGCGATACGGAAGATGGAATCCGCCAGCGAATAGTAGAATGTGGCCAGCTGTTCGCCTAACCCTTTCAGCACGCCGTCCACCATGCTTTCCAAATACATGAACGGCGCGACAAAGCCTAAAATGCGCACATACTCCCCTACCTCGACGTCGCGATAGATAAAGCCGGCAAGGGGCGCACCGAACAGCACAAACCCGGTCCCCGCCGCCAGAGAGAAGGCACCGGTGACCTTGAGCATCGTAAACACCAGTCGGCGGGTGGCGTCGGTGTCGCCTTTGGTGTGGGCGCGGGTGATCTCCGGCATCAACAGCCCGGACAAGGCCGAAAGCACCGAGAATGGGAAGAACAGCAGCGGCAGCGCCATGCCTTTCAGACTGCCGTACTGGGCCATGGCGTCGGCCCGGCTGCCGGTGTAGAGCGCTAACGTGTAGGGAATCAGGCTGCTCTCGACGGCCTGCAGGCCGCTGGCCAGCAGGCGGCTGCCCTCCACCGGCAGGACGATGGCGTACAGCTCCTTTTGGGTGTAGGGCTGCAGAGGCTCATCGGCACGGCGGGCAAACTCCGGCGTTTTGGCGGCAAAGGCGAACATGAGGGCGCAGGAGATGCCCTCGCTGACCGTGCTGCCCAGTACTACGGCGGCACAGCCGTAGCCTGCCCCCCATTGGGCCAGCACACGCAGTGCGGCGATGGCGATTGCCATGCGGATGATCTGTTCGATCAGCTGAGCAATGACATTCGGGTGTACCCGGCGTGCCGCCAAAAAGCAGCCGCGCACCGCCCCGGCCGCCGCCATAAAGGGCAGGCTGGGGGCTAAAATCTGCAAAGCCAAAATGGCGCGGGTATCGTGGAGGAGATACCGGGCGGCAGGCTCGGCCAGCAGCATTTGCAGCAGCATGGCGCAGCAGCCAAACAGCAGGGCTGTACAGCAAAGTCCCCGCAGGGTAGCCGCCATGCCCCGCCCCCGGGCCAGGCTTTGTGCCGCCAGCCGGGCCGAGGCTACATTGATGCCCGCCGTGGCCAGCGAGACGAATACCATGTACACCGCTAAAATCAGCTGGTACAGGCCCATGCCCTCGCCGCCCAGGTAGGACGACAGCACCACCCGGAAGCCCATGCCCAGCACCCGCAGCACCAACCCGCAGGCGGTGAGCAGGGCGGCGTTTTGCAGATAGGTCTTGCGCCGTGCCATGGCATCCCCCTCCCAACCGGGGGCAGAAGCCCCCTACACCACTATGCGGCACGGGTGGCCGGTATGCAATTTGACTATTTACAAAACAGATAGTACCTTGCGTTCTGCTGTCTGATTTGTTATACTGTTATGAGAGCATAGGCAATGCTGCCCGTTTTTTCGGCCTGCGGGCTGGCAGATGGACGGAGTTGCCGAAATTTAAAGGAGCAAAAATTACTATGAGTGAAGAATGTACCCATGATTGCAGCAGCTGCAAGGCAAACTGCGATCACCGTGCCCCCGAGCATGAGCCGCCGCACCCGAGAAGCCGTATCCGCAAGGTCATCGGCGTCGTTTCCGGCAAGGGCGGTGTTGGCAAAAGCATGACCAGCGCCATGCTGGCTGTTTCGATGCGCCGCCTGGGCTATAAAGCCGGCGTGCTGGATGCTGATATTACCGGCCCCTCCATCCCCCGCCTGTTTGGCGTGAAGGGCCCTGCCACCGGAGACGGCGAGAGCATCAATCCTGTCTGCAGCCGCACCGGCGTTGAGATCATGAGCATTAACCTGCTGCTGGATGACCCCGAGGCCCCTGTGGTATGGCGCGGCCCCGTGATTGCCGGTGCTGTTAAGCAGTTCTGGCAGGAAGTCGTGTGGGATGTAGACTTCCTGTTTGTGGATATGCCCCCGGGAACCGGCGATGTGCCGCTGACCGTGTTCCAGACACTGCCGGTGGACGGTATCGTTATCGTCTCCAGCCCGCAGGAGCTGGTGGGCATGATCGTAGGCAAGGCCGTGCAGATGGCCCAGATGATGAACGTGCCCATCCTGGGACTGGTCGAGAACATGAGCTATGCCCTGTGCCCTGACTGCGGCAAGCATATCAATGTGTTCGGTGACAGCCATGTGGATGAGATCGGCGCCAAGTACAAGGTGCCCGTGCTGGCCAAGATGCCCATTGACCCCGAGTTGGCCAAGGAGGCTGACGCCGGTATGATCGAGATGTACGCTGGCGATTACCTGGACGGCGCTGCCCAGGCCGTGGCCAAACTGCTGAAGTAAACCCGTTCCCTGCTGCCCGGGTACAATGATACGGAGGTTTTGTTATGAAAAAGTTTTGGGAAGAATTTAAAGCCTTTGCCCTGAAGGGCAACATGATGGACATGGCCATCGGTGTTATCATCGGCGGTGCGTTCTCTACGCTGGTAACTTCTCTGACCGACAACCTCATCAGCCCCATCCTGGGCATTTTGGGCAAGGTCAACTTTGATGCAATGATGTGGGACGTCTTCGGTGATGGCAAACTGGTATTCAAGTATGGTGCCTTTATTACCGCCGTCATCAATTTCCTGATCATGGCATTTGTGCTGTTCCTGATCGTGAAAGGCATGAACAAGCTGATGGACATGGGCAAGAAGGAAGAAGCGCCTGCCGAACCGGAGGCACCGGCTGCCCCCACCCAGGAAGAGCTGCTGGCCAGCATCCTGGAGGAGCTGAAGAAGCAGAACGGGGAGAAGTCGGCGTAAGGCTGTGCCGGTCGTCTACATGATGTAGGGGCCGTTGCTTAACATTCTTAAGTTAAGTCCTCTATTTTTGAAATAAATCAAGTTTGAAACTTGATTTTATAAGATTCTTCGGATTGCAGGTTGTAAACCGACCTATACTATGGTATAGTTGCAGCAAGAACAAAGGCGTTCCCGCCGGGGCTAGTGTGCCCTGCCGGGGATGCTTTTTTGTTTACCCCGTTTTTTGCCGCATAACCTGTGTGCGCAGAGGCAAAAAACGCAACTGGGAAGGAGCGTATAAAGGAAATGGAGAACTTTACCGAGCGTAAGGCCCCGGCCGGGTTGTATGACCCGCGTTTTGAGCATGATAACTGCGGCATTGGTGCGGTCGTAGATATTAAGGGGCGCAAAAGCCACAAAACCATTGATGATGCGCTGCAGATCGTAGAGCATCTGGAACACCGCGCCGGTAAGGATGCCGAGGGCAAGACCGGTGACGGTGTCGGCATCCTGACGCAGATCAGTGATACATTTTTCCAGAAGGCCGCCGCTGAGCTGGGCATCACCTTAGGCAGTGATCGGGAATACGGCGTAGGCATGTTCTTCTTCCCGCAGGAGGAACTGCGCCGCAACCAGGCCAAAAAACTGTTTGAGATCGTATGCAAAAAAGAGGGCCTGCCCTTTTTAGGCTGGCGCGAAGTACCCACCGACCCCGAGGTGCTGGGCCACAAGGCCCGCGCCTGCATGCCCAGCATCTGGCAAGGCTTTGTGGGAAAGCCGTCCCGTCTGGAGGCCGGCATTGCCTTTGACCGCCGCCTGTATGTGGTGCGCCGCGTGTTTGAGCAGTCCAGCCCGGATACCTACGTGTGCAGCCTTTCCAGCCGTACCATTGTATATAAGGGCATGTTCCTGGTCAAGGAGCTGCGCCTGTTCTATCTTGATCTGCAGGACCCGGATTACAAGTCCGCCATCGGCATGGTGCACAGCCGCTTCTCCACCAACACGGCCCCCAGCTGGAATCGTGCCCACCCCAACCGTTTTATCCTGCATAACGGCGAGATCAATACCATCCGCGGCAACGTGGATACCATGCTGGCCCGTGAGGAGACCATTGGCTCCAACTATCTGAAAAATGACATGACCAAGGTACTGCCCATCGTCAACCAGGGCGGTTCCGACTCGGCCCAGCTGGATAACACGCTGGAGTTCATGGTCATGAACGGTATGGACCTGCCCCTGGCCGTAATGGTAACTATCCCCGAGCCGTGGAGCAATAACAAGTCCATGGACCCGAAAAAGCGGGACTTCTACCAGTATTATGCCACAATGCTGGAGCCGTGGGACGGCCCCGCCAGTATCCTGTTCAGCGATGGCGATGTGATGGGCGCGGTGCTCGACCGCAACGGTCTGCGCCCCAGCCGCTACTATATCACCAAAGACGGCCGTCTGATCCTTTCCAGTGAGGTAGGCGTGCTGGACATCCCGGCCGAGGATGTTGTCCGCAAGGACCGCCTGCGCCCCGGCAAGATGCTGCTGGTGGATACCGTTAAGGGCGAACTGGTGGACGACGATGAGCTGAAAGCCGACTACGCCAGCCGTCAGCCCTACGGCGAGTGGCTGGACCGCAACCTGGTCAACCTGCGCGATCTGAAGGTCCCCAACAAGAAGGTGCCTGACCATACCAAAGAGGAACTGGTGCAGCTGCAAAAGGCCTTCGGCTATCGGTACGAGGATGTGTCCTCTATCATCCTGCCGATGGCCAAAAACGGCGGTGAGCCTGCCGGTGCCATGGGCAGCGACACCCCGCTGGCCGTGTTGAGCCACACCCATCCCCTGCTGTTTGAGTACTTCAAGCAGATGTTCGCTCAGGTTACCAACCCTCCCATCGACGCCCTGCGCGAGAAGGTCGTCACCTCCACCACCGTCTATGTCGGTGCCCAGGGCAACCTGCTGGAGGAGGATGCCGAGAACTGCAAGGTACTTAAGATCGAGAACCCCATCCTGACCGATACCGATCTTTTGAAGATCAAAGCCATGGACGTGCCCGGCTTCAAGATCGAGACTCTCTCCATCTGCTACTACAAAAATACCGATCTGGAGAAGGCCATCGACCGCCTGTTTGTGGATGTCGACCGCGCCTACCGCGACGGTGCCAACATACTGATTTTGTCCGACCGCGATATTGACGAGTACCACGTCGCCATCCCCAGCCTGCTGGCGGTGGGCGCCGTCAGCAAGTATCTGGTGCGCACCCGCAAGCGCACCTCTATGGCGCTGATCCTGGAAAGCGGCGAGCCGCGCCTCGTACACGACTTTGCCACCCTGCTGGGCTACGGTGCTTCGGCCATCAACCCCTATCTGGCGCAGGAGACCATCGGCAGCCTCATCAGTGAGGGGCTGCTGGACAAGGACTACTACGCCGCCGTCGAAGATTACAACAAAGCCGTGCTGGCGGGCATCGTAAAGATTGCCTCCAAGATGGGCATCTCTACCATCCAGTCCTACGCAGGCAGCCAGATCTTTGAGGCGTTGGGCCTGAGCCAGGAAGTAGTCGACAAGTACTTTACCAATACTGTTTCCCGCGTGGGCGGCATCACCATCCACGATATTCAGAACGACCTGGAAGCCCGCCATCAGGAAGCCTTTGACCCCCTGGGCCTGGACATCAACCGTGAGCTGCCCAGCCTGGGCGCCCACAAGTTCCGCAGCGGCCCCGCTGCCGAGCAGCACCTGTACAACCCGCAGACCATCCACCTGCTGCAACAGGCCTGCTGGACCGGCAATTATGACACCTTTAAGCAGTACACCGCTGCCGCCGCCAACGAGGGCGGTGACGCGATGCACCTGCGCAGCCTGCTGGACTTCAACTACCCCGAGGTCGGCGTGCCGCTGGACGAAGTGGAGAGTGTGGACTCCATCGTGAAGCGCTTCAAGACCGCTGCCATGAGCTACGGCGCGTTGTCCGAGGAAGCCCACGAGTGCATGGCCATTGCAATGAACCGCCTGGGCGGCAAGTCCAACACCGGCGAGGGCGGCGAAGCCGAGGACCGTTTTGGCACCGAGCGCAACTCCGCCATCAAGCAGGTGGCCTCCGCCCGCTTCGGCGTGACCAGCAAGTATCTGGTCTCCGCCAGCGAAATTCAGATCAAGATGGCCCAGGGCGCTAAGCCTGGCGAGGGCGGCCAGCTGCCTGGCGGCAAGGTCTACCCCTGGGTTGCCAAGACCCGCAACTCCACCACCGGCGTGGGCCTGATTTCTCCCCCGCCGCACCACGATATTTACTCCATCGAGGACCTGGCCCAGCTGATTTATGACCTGAAATGCGCCAACCGCAAGGCGGCCATCAACGTCAAGCTGGTCAGCGAGGCCGGTGTCGGCACGATTGCCGCCGGTGTTGCCAAGGCCGGCGCCGAAGTCATCCTGATCTCCGGCTTTGACGGCGGCACGGGCGCGGCGCCGCGCAACTCCATCCACAACGCAGGCCTGCCCTGGGAGCTGGGCATTGCCGAGGCACACCAGTGCTTAATTATGAACGGCCTGCGCAGCCGCGTGCGCATTGAAGCGGACAGCAAGCTGATGAGCGGCCGCGACGTGGCCATCGCCGCCCTGCTGGGTGCCGAGGAATTCGGCTTTGGCACCGGCCCGCTGGTGGCCATGGGCTGCGTGATGATGCGCGTCTGCAATCTGGACACCTGCCCCATGGGCATCTGCACCCAGAACCCCGAACTGCGCAAGCGGTTCAAGGGCAAGCCCGAGTACATCATGAACTTTATGCGCTTTATGGCTGAGGACCTGCGCGAGTACATGGCCAAGCTGGGCGTGCGCACCGTTGACGAACTGGTGGGCCGCACCGACCTGCTGAAGGTCAAGCCTGCCCCGGCAGGCTCCCGCGCCAGCGAGATGGACCTGACGGCGCTTTTGCAGAACCCGCTGATCGAGAACAGCAGCGTGCACTTTGACCAGAAGGCTGTCTACAACTTTCAGCTGGAAAAGACGCCTGACATGAAGGTGCTGATGAAGAAGTTCAAGAAGGACTTTGACACAGCCGAGCCAAAGCCCATGACCGTTACGCTGGATGTTGGCAACACCGACCGCGCTTTTGGCACGATTTTTGGCAGCGAGATCACCGCCAAGTTCGGCAACACCCTGCCGGAGGATACCTTCCATGTGGTATGCCACGGCTATGGCGGCCAGAGCTTTGGCGCCTTTATCCCCCGCGGCCTGACGCTGGAACTGGTGGGTGACGCCAACGACTATCTCGGCAAGGGCCTGTCCGGCGGCGAGATCGTCGTGTATCCGCCCAAGGAAGTCACCTTTGACCGCAGCGAGAATATCGTTATCGGCAACGTGGCGCTGTACGGCGCTACCGGCGGCAAGGCCTTTATCAACGGCGTGGCGGGCGAGCGCTTCTGCGTGCGCAACTCCGGCGCTGTGGCCGTTGTCGAGGGTGTGGGCGACCACGGCTGCGAGTACATGACCGGCGGCACGGTGGTCGTACTGGGCAAGACCGGCAAGAACTTTGCAGCCGGTATGAGCGGCGGCATCGCCTATGTGCTGGACGAGGATTGGGACTTCTACCAGCGTGTGAACAAGGATATGGTCAGCCTGGAACCCGTGGAGCACAAGTACGACGTGGCTTTGCTGAAAGACCTGATCCGCGAGCATGTAGAAAAGACCGGTTCGCCCCGCGGCAAGGAGATTTTGGACAACTTCGGCGAGTATCTGCCCAAGTTCAAGAAGGTACTGCCGCACGATTACGACAAGATGCTGCGCTTGATCGCCCAGATGGAAGAAAAGGGCGAGGACAGCGAGCAGGCGCAGATCGAAGCATTTTACGCGATGAAGAACACGAAGTAAGGGAGGCAGAGTATCATGGGTAAACCGACAGGCTTTATGGAGATCAAACGGCAGACCAGCATGGAACTGCCGCCCGAGGAACGCATCCAGAACTTTAACGAATTTCATGTGCCGCTGCACACCGACGAGCAGCAGGCCCAAGGTGCCCGCTGCATGGACTGCGGCGTGCCCTTCTGCCAGAGCGGTATGCTGCTGGGCGGCATGTACAGCGGCTGCCCGCTGAATAACCTGATCCCGGAGTGGAACGATCTGGTGTATCAGGGCAAGTGGGATCTGGCCGTACACCGGCTGATCGCTACCAACCGCTACCCGGAGTTTACCAGCCGGGTCTGCCCCGCTTTGTGCGAGGCCGCCTGCACCTGCGGCATGGCCACCGGCGACCCGGTGACCGTGAAAGAGAACGAACGCGCCATCGTAGAATACGGCTACGAGAGCGGCGCTATCCACGCCGTGCCGCCGCCGGCCCGCACCGGCAAGACGGTTGCGGTCATTGGTGCAGGCCCTGCGGGGCTTTCGGTGGCCGACCTGCTGAACAAGCGCGGCCACAAGGTGACTATTTATGAGCGCGAGGACCGCCCGGGCGGTCTGCTGATGTACGGCATCCCCAACATGAAGCTGGAAAAGTGGGTCATCGACCGCCGCGTGAAGATCTTGCAGGATGAAGGCATTGAGTTTGTGATGAACGCCGATGTGGGCGGCAACGTCAGTGCTGAGGAATTGCAGGACAAGTATGACGCCGTAGTGCTGTGCTGCGGTGCCAAGCAGGCCCGTGACATCACCGCCCCCGGCCGCGATGCACAGGGCATCTACTTCGCCGTGGATTACCTGACCAGCGTGACCCGCAGTTTGCTGGATTCCAACTTTGCGGATGGTAAGGCGGTTTCGGCCGCAGGCAAAAAGGTGCTGGTCATTGGCGGCGGCGACACCGGCAACGACTGCGTGGGTACGGCCATCCGCCAGGGCTGCGAGAGCGTTATGCAGCTGGAAATGATGCCCTGCCCCCCTGCCGAGCGTACCGCAAACAACGCCTGGCCGGAGTGGCCCCGCGTGTTGAAGACCGACTACGGCCAGCAGGAAGCCATTGCCAAGTTTGGCAATGACCCGCGCGTTTACCAGACCACCGTGAAGGAGTTTTACAAGAACGAAGCCGGGCAGGTCTGTGGCGCGTTGATTGCCAAGCTGGAAAGCCGGGTAGTGGATGGCCGCCGCCAAATGGTACCTACCGGTGAGGAGTTTGCCGTGGAGTGCGATCTGGTGCTGATTGCCGCTGGTTTCACCGGCTGCCAGCCCTATGTGGCCGAAGCCTTTGGCGTAGACCTGACCAAGCGCGGCACCGTGGCCGATACCAAGTATGCCACCAACGTGCCCAGGGTGTTCGCCTGCGGCGATATGCGCCGCGGCCAGAGCCTTGTGGTATGGGCCCTGCGTGAGGGCCGCGACACGGCAGCTGTGGTGGATGAGAGCCTGATGGGGTACACCAACCTGTAACCTGCTTTGCAAAGAAAGCAGGAAAGAAATTCTACTATTTCCCAGAAAATAAGGGGATGCAGCGGCATAGCTGCATCCCCTGTTTTTGTGCGAAAAGACAGACAGCAAAAGAGGATGTGACCGATTCCCGTCACATCCTCTTTTTGTGATGCTATATTAAAAGTTTCTTTGCTTACTTTCTTTTCAAAGAAAGCAAGTTACTGCCCGCATGGCAGCGTAAACACGAAGCGGCACCATTTGCCTTCCTCGCTTTCGGCGTGGATCTGACCGCCGGAAAGGTTGATGAGAATCTTGCAGATATGCAGGCCCAGGCCGCTGCCGCGGGTATTCATGCCGCGGGAACGGTCCTCTTTGTAGAAGCGCTCAAACACAAAAGGCAGGGCTTCGGGGGCGATGCCTGCGCCGGTATTCTCGATGCGGACCTCCACCATGCTGCCGTGCTTTTCGGCGGCAAAGCTGATAACGCCGCCTGCCGGGGTGAACTTGATGGCGTTGTCTACGATGTTGTACACGACCTGATGCACAAAATCCGGGTCGGCGCAGATCATCAGCGGCGGGCCGCCAAGGCCCTGGATGTCGATCTTGCCATCCTCGATGCGCTGCTCGTCCGAGAGGACCACATCGGTCACGGTCTGCCACAGGTCGTAGTTTTTTGCGTGGATGGGCACCTCGCCGGCTTCCAGCTTGGTGATGTCCAGCATGTTCTGCACCAGGCGGGCCAGGCGGCCAGTCTCCTGGGAGACGATGGCCAGGTAACGCTGGTTTTCCTCGGGCGGGATGGTGCCGTCCAGCATGCCGTCGATAAAGCCCTTGATGGTGGTCATGGGCGTGCGCAGCTCGTGGGCGATGTTGCCCATGAACTGGCCGCGGGAGTTATCGATGGTCTGCAGGCGGGCAGCCATGTTATTGAAGGTGGTGGCAAAGTCGGCCAGCTCCACACAGCCGTCCACCGGGGCACGGGCGGTAAAGTCGCCGCTGCCCAGGCGGCGGGCAGCCTCGCTGATGTCCTCGATGGGGCCGGTGATGCGCTTGGCCAGCACCCAGCACAGCAGGCTGCACAGCAACAGGATGACCGCGGCCGAGATGCCGAACATGGCCAGCATATCCCCCATATAACTGGCCAGTGCCGTCATGGGGCTGGCGGCAAACAGGTAGCCGGTGTAACCGCCTACCTCAACACGGCGGCCCGCGGTATAGTATTTTCCGTTGTAGACGCCGCCCAGAGTGCCGGTTTTAAAAATGTTGTCGCCGGCGTCCATCTCGGCCAGCATGTCGGCGGGGATGGGCTGCTCGGTAAAATCTTCGCTGCCGGTGTGCAGCAGAATGTCGCCGTTTTCGTCGGCCACAAACAGCACCGCGCCGGAGGAAGTGGTGAACAGGTCAAAGCCGTTGCGGGCGTTTTCCTTGGCCTGCTCATTATCCAGCGGGCGTGTCAGAACAGAACCATCCTCAGCGAATGTCTCGCAGAGTTTCGATGCACCGTTCAATATATCGTTCAGGGCGGTGCGGCGCTCCTGCACGAAGTAGGCGGCGGAGAGTGCTGTCTGGATGGCGCACATGACGCTCAGGCCCAGCACCAGCACTACGGCAATGGTCGAGAAGAACTCCCGGCTGATGGTGTTGCGGCGGCTCATTCCTTGACCTCGAACTTATAGCCGACGCCCCATACAGTCTTGAGGTTCCACTGCTCGGAGGCGCCTTCCAGCTTCTCGCGCAGACGCTTGACGTGGACGTCGATGGTACGGGAGTCGCCGTAATACTCAAAGCCCCAGACCTCATCCAACAGCTGGTCACGGGTGTAAACGCGGTTGGGGTGGCCCGCCAGGCAGGCCAGCAGCTCCAACTCCTTGGGCGGGGCCTCGACGACTTTGCCCTTGACTTTCAGTTCGTAGCGGTTCATATCCAGGTGCAGGTTGTCGAAGTCGTAGACGCCCTTGTTGGTGTCCTCTTTGGCGGCGGTGCGGCGCAGCACGGCCTTGATGCGGGCGGTGACTTCCTTGGCGTCAAAGGGCTTGACGATGTAGTCGTCGGCGCCCAGCTCCAGACCCAGCACCTTATCGTAGGTCTCGCCCTTGGCTGTCAGCATGATAATGGGGGTGTTGTCCTTGGCGCGGATCTTGCGGCAGACTTCCCATCCGTCCATTACCGGCATCATAACGTCCAGCAGGACCAGGTCGGGATGCAGTTTGTCAAAGTCGGTCAGGGCTGCTTCGCCGTCATGGGCCATCGTGACCGAGTAGCCCTCCTTGACCAGATAAAGACGCAGCAGTTCGCAGATATTTTTATCGTCATCGACAACGAGGATCTTTTCGTTTGCCATAATGATTCCATCCTTTCGGCGGGGTTCTCATGCCACCCCAGTGTATAATTATAGTATAGCGCAAAATTATGGACAAAGAAAGAACAGAATATAGTTTTTGTGCGAATTTTTCCGGATTTTACTTAAGGCAATACCGCATAATTCTAAGTGCCGATACGGCGAGCGAGGTGCGGCAGATGCTAAGCCAAAAGCGCAGATAATACTTTGTGTATTATCGAGCATTTTGGCAACGCAGATGCCGTGCCGCAGCCGCCGGAGCGGTGCTTAAGCCGTTAGGCGGGAATTGTGCGGTGTTGCCTTAATTCACAGCCGCCTGCTGAACAGCCCGTCCCGGTTACAGTAGGCGTAGACCGTGCCGTGGCCGCGCTTTTTAAAGCGGACCGTGATGTCCTGCTCAGGATACAGCTTGACCAGTTCGGCGCGGTCGTTGCTGACCCAGGCAATGAAGGAGATGTAGTGGCTTTTAGGTCAGGGCCTTGCGTTCCCGCAGGGCGCGGATGGTTTCGTTTTGTACATAGCTCATGGTTTGTACCCTCACTTTCCGGTGCCCAGTATACGGCAAAACGGGTTTGGCGGCAACCTACGCTGCGTAGAGTTCGTCATTTTGCCGGATATTGGGTGCCGATTTTGTCGTAACGTCAAATTTTATGGGCCGGATTGCAGTTTTTTGTACATGATGTTAAAATGTTATCATCGAGAACTGATAAGGAGCAGCCCATGGACACTGTAAAAATTCTGGAAGTGAAGCAGAGCATCTTTGCTTCCAACGACGAGCAGGCCGAAGCCCTGCGCAAGGAACTGAAAAAGAAAAAGGTATTTTTGCTGAATCTGATGAGCGCACCCGGCTCCGGCAAGACCACTACCCTGCGCCGCACCATTGCCGCGCTGAAGGACGAGCTGCACATCGGCGTGATGGAGGCGGATATTGACTCCGACGTCGACGCCCGTGCCATAGCCGAGACCGGGACGAAGGCCATCCAGCTGCATACCGGCGGCATGTGCCACCTGGACGCCGAGATGACCCGGCAGGGGCTGGAGGGCTTAGGCGAGGACGGGCTGGATTTGGTAGTGCTGGAAAATGTGGGTAACCTTGTCTGCCCGGCCGAGTTTGACACGGGCGCGGTGAAGAATGCGATGATTTTGTCAGTACCCGAGGGCCACGACAAGCCGCTGAAATACCCGCTGATGTTTCAGGTGTGCGATGTGGTGCTGGTCAACAAAATCGACGTGCTGCCGTACTTTGATTTTGACATGGACAAATGCCGGGAGTATGTGGCAATGCGCAACCCGCAAGCGAAGGTCATTCCCATCTGCGCACGCACCGGCGAAGGCATGGATGAATGGACCGCCTGGCTGAAAGAGCAGGTCAGCCAGTGGCAGGCGTAAACTGAGCAAATAAACGGACTACGGATAAAGGAGCAAGGTATGAGCAAACCGACTGCGTTCCCGTTGGATGAGAGCAAGCTGCCTTTTGAGATATCGAAAGACGCCGTGCTGCGGGAAAAAATCGTAAAACTGGGGCAGATGATCACCGACCGCATCCCCGCCAAAAACCGCCCCCTGACGGCGGAGGACCCAGAGTATTGGGGCCTGGCCAGCATCGTGACCGACGAGATGGCCGACGTTGCCTTAAAAATGAAGGTGCGCAAGCCGATGACCCTGCCGGAGATCGTAAAGGCCACCGGCAAAACTGCCGAAGAACTGGAACCGCTTTTGTACAAAATGTCCTGCGTGGGCTTGCTGGAGTATAACTGGGAGAACCCACGCCGGGAGAAACAGTACGTACTGCCGATGTTTGTGCCCGGCAGCGCTGAGTTTTTTAACATGAATAAGCAGCAGATCGCCGAACACCCGGAAGTGACGGCGTTCTTTGAGCGGATGACTTTTTTGCCGCTGGAGCATATCACCGCCATGGTGCCGCCGGGCGGTGCAGGCATCGGCATGCACGTCATCCCCGTGGAAAAAGCCATCGAGACCGAGAACCAATCGCTGGACATTGAGCATATCTCCCACTGGCTGAAAAAGTACGAGGGCAAGTATGCGGCGGGGCCCTGTTCCTGCCGGATGTCCCGCGCGGCTATGGGCGAGGGCTGCGGCGACGACCCTGACGACTGGTGCATCGGCGTGGGCGACATGGCGGATTATCTGGTGGAGACCCACAAGGGCCACTATATCACCTACGACGAAGTAATGCAGATCCTGCAGAAGGCCGAGGACAACGGCTTTGTGCACCAGATCACCAACATTGACGGCGAGAACAAGATTTTTGCCATCTGCAACTGCAATGTCAACGTCTGCAACGCGCTGCGCACCAGCCAGCTGTTCAACACGCCCAACATGAGCCGCTCGGCCTATGTAGCCAAGGTGGAAAAGGAAAACTGCGTGGCCTGTGGGCGCTGCGTGGAGTACTGCCCCGCCGGTGCGGTGAAGCTGGGCCAAAAACTGTGTACCAAGAGTGGGCCAATCGTTTACCCGCGGCAGGAATTGCCCGACGCCGCCAAGTGGGGGCCGGAGAAGTGGACCATCGACTACCGCGACAAGAACCGCATCAACTGCTACGACACCGGCACGGCCCCCTGCAAGACGGCCTGCCCCGCCCACATTGCGGTGCAGGGCTACCTGAAGATGGCCGCCCAGGGCCGCTACCGCGACGCACTGGCGCTGATCAAAAAGGAGAACCCCTTCCCCGCCGTGTGCGGGCGCATCTGCAACCGCCGGTGCGAGGATGCCTGTACCCGCGGCACCATCGACCAGGCCGTGGCCATTGACGCTGTGAAAAAGTTCATTGCCCTGCAGGACTTAAACGCCGAGAGCCGCTATGTGCCGCCGGTGGTGCAGCCCTCACTGCAGGGGCTGTGGAAACAGAAAATTGCCATCATCGGCGGCGGCCCTGCGGGTTTGAGCTGTGCATACTTTTTGGCGCTGCAGGGCTACAAGCCCACCGTGTTTGAGAAAAATCCCCATCCGGGCGGCATGCTGCGGTATGGCATCCCCTCGTTTAAATTGGAGAAGGACGTTATCGATGCCGAAATTGAGATTTTGAAAGAACTGGGCGTCGAGATCCGCTGCGGCGTGGAGGTCGGCAAGGAAGTAACGCTGGCTGACTTGCGCGCAGACGGGTATAAGGCGTTCTATCTGGCTATCGGCTGCCAGGGCGGCCGCAGGGCCGGTGTGCCCGGCGAGGAAGCTGCGGGTATCCAGACCGCCGTGAACCTGCTGCGCACCGTGGGCGACGATGAGAACTATAAGATGAGCGGCAGGACCGTGGTCATCGGCGGCGGCAACGTGGCCATTGATGCGGCGCGTGTCTCGCTGCGGTGCGGCGCGGACGCGGTAACGATGGTCTGCCTGGAGCCCCGGGACGGCATGCCGGCTTCGGCCGAAGAAATTGCCGAGGCCGAGGAGGAAGGCACCGCCATCCGCTGCGGCTACGGCCCTAAAGAGTTCGTGACGGAAAACGGCCATGTGACCGCCGTGGTGCTGAAAAAATGCACGGGTCTTTACAATCCAGAGGGACGCTTTGCACCTACCTACGACGAAAACGATACCATTACCCTGCCCTGCGACAATGTGGTGCTGAGCATTGGCCAGTGCATCGAATGGGGCGATCTGCTGGACGGTGAAGCCGTAGAGCTGGGCCGCGGCCAGGGCGCTGTGGCCGACCCTGTGACCTACCAGACCGCCCAGCCGGATGTGTTTGTGGGCGGCGACGTCTACACCGGCCCGCGCTTTGCCATTGACGCCATTGCCGCCGGCAAGCAGGGCGCGGTATCCATCCACCGCTTTGTGCAGCCCAACACCAGCATGACCATCGGCCGCAACCGGCGGGAATTCTTTGAGCTGGACAAGGGCAACCTTTCCATTGGTGAATACGACCATACGCCCCGCCAGCAGGCTGCCGTAGATGAGCACATCGACGCGCATCGTTCGTTCCGGGATGCCCACCTGACGCTGACCGAAACGCAGGTACGGGCCGAGACCGCCCGCTGCCTGGGCTGCGGTGCTAGTGTAGTGGACCCCAACAAGTGCATCGGCTGCGGCGTTTGCACCACCAAGTGCGAGTTTGACGCCATCCACATGCATCGTGACCTGCCCCAGTGCAGCAAGATGGTGAAGAGCGAGGACAAGTTCAAGGCAATTTTGCCCTACATGGCCAAGCGGGAAATCAAGATCCGCTTTGCCAAAAAGGGAAAGTGAGCCGTTATGCATGAACTGGGAATCGTTTTCCATATCATACGCACAGTGGAAGATGTGGCAAAACAGAACGATGTAACGCGCATACGACGTGTAACGCTGCAATTGGGCGAGGTGAGCGGCGTGGTGGAGAGCTACCTGCAGGATTGCTGGAAGTGGGCTGCTTCCAAAACGGACCTGCTGCCCGGCGCAGTGCTGACGGTGGAGACCATCCCGGCCGTCACCCAATGCCAAGCCTGCGGCCGGCAGTACGAGACCGTGCGCTACGGCCGAACCTGCCCCCATTGCCAAAGCCCGGATACCTACCTGGTGCAGGGCAGCGAGATGATGATAAAAGAAATTGAAGCGGTGGAAGCGGACGACGCGGCCACCTGAATACGAGCAAAGGCCCCGGTATCCACGCCGGGGCCTTTGTGTTTTTATGGCAATACCGCATAATTCTAAGTGCCGATACGGCGAGCGAGGTGCGGCAGCTGCTAAGCCAAAAGCGCAGATAATACTTTGTGTATTATCGAGCATTTTGGCAACGCAGATGCCGTGCCGCAGCCGCCGGAGCGGTGCTTAAGCCGCTAGGCGGGAATTGTGCGGTGTTGCCTATAGTCAAATCCACCACCGGGCAGCCATCGGCATCCATCAGAATCGTCACTTTATTATTTTCCTTCCATAACCCAAGCAAATGCCCTTGCGGTCCGTAGGTCGGCATCTTTGAAGTGACCGCCCGCGTTCCATTCCAGCGTGCAGGCTTTGCCGCGCTGGATCAAGGCGCTGTGCAGGGTACGGATGTTATCGCCTACTGTCGCCATCGTCTGATTTTTGGTATGTTCCTCGCGGTCACCAAGGCTGAGGTAAACACGCTGCGCTTGGATAGGGTGCGCCGCTTCGTATTCCAGCCAGCCGGGAAACCACACGGACGGCGAAGCCGCCGCCGTGCCATACAGCGCGTTCGTTTGTGTTGCCGCCCACAGAGCAAACAGTCCAGCCAGTGAGTAGCCGCCTAAAATAACCTTACAATCTTCCTTTATAGAATACTGTTGGCTAATGCCCGGCACAGCCTGCTCCAGCCATGCAAGCGTATCCTCCGCCCTGCCGCCAAAACCTTGCTTGCCCCACACGGGCGGTGCAGGCCACGGAGATAAGTCATCGTTCCAGTTCTCTACTTGGACAGCGGCCAGCAAAAATAGATGCGCGGTTTGCCGACGTATAGCTTCAACTTCCCGCTCCATCCCTGCAAGGTCATGTTCATCCACCATTTGCAGCAGCAGGTATTCGGCGCTGGCAGTGCCGTAGATGCGGCAGGTTCTGTTTTGTATCTGCAATAATTGGTTATCCATAAAATCGATGATTCCTTTTCTTTGCTTTCTTTTGCATTATAATGCCTATACGCCAAAGAATCAAGATTGCGCCAGATGCACTGCCTTGAAAGTTTTTTGCCGCACTCGCATTACATCTGCACAACATCCGCACAGTGATTGTATATACGTGTATAATCTCGTATGTTACAATTAGTATGTTCAAAATAGGGTTCAGCCAAAAAGGTTGGACATTTTCACACAGAGTCGTACCTGACTTTTTCAGGCACGGCTCTTTTTGTTTTGGGCATTTTCTGATTTTGGGAGGTTTTGCAGATGACCGTAATACGTCCGCCTTGACGCAATGATTACGCAATAAAAAGTCGAATACGCAAAAGGACGTAATGATTGCGTATTAGTTGCCTGTGGCTATGCTGTTGGCAGTGCTTAATACGTCTTTATGCGTTCCTTATGCGCAATAAGGATGGTGATTGTATTGAAAAACCGCGCAGCGATTTATCAGCGGGAAGCCGCTGAAATGCTGCATAACATTTCGCTGTATCCCGGTCTGACCGAAGAACAGCTTTGCCGGTTCTTTCCCGAAAAAGAGGCAACGGCAAAGACCTTACTCGCCCACATGCTGAAAGAGGGGCGCGTTTACCGTGCCGAAAATTGCCGCTACTACGCAAATCAAGAAGCACGAAACAATGCAGACAAGGACTTATCCCGCTGCGTCTGGGTTCTGCTCGACTTCATCGATCAGGTGGAATACCACACAGTTGCAGAATTTCCGGCAGCTATTCTCTGTTTTGCAAATGGAGAGCTGTATGAAATCGTGCCTATCCCGCAGGGCAAAGAGACTATGATTTGCCAGCTGCTGCACAAGCCACAGAAAGATGCCGGCAAGCGCATCGTGGTCGTAGAGGATACCTCCCAGATTGAGTTGCTGGACATTCCGCAAGTGGCCGGGTTCTGCACCGTGGCCGAAGACGGCACTGTCAGCTACTACAAAAAGGAGGCTGCGCTTGAATCCTGACGTACTTTTGAATCGTATCCGCTTGGAACAGCGCGGGCTCATCGACATTCACAAAAAGCTGTACGAAATGGAGCATCTGCTGCCTGCGCCTGACCCGATGCAGTTTGCCAAAACCGCCGAGAGTGTAGCGCTTCTCAGCGAGAAAAGCACGGCACATCTGCGCAATATGTTCTTTTCCGTGTCCAACGAACCGCCCATTTACTACTATCCCAAGGCGGCCGAAGTACAGGGCATCCGTGTATGGGCGGCTGACAACTATTTGCGTGTGCTGCTCCCCGCGCTGCTGCCGGACAAAAAGAAGCGGGACGGCTGCAAGTTTCTTTTGCTGCCGCTTCAGGCTGCACTGGTGCAAAGCGGACCGCTTCCCCGCTTCTCTGACTGTGTGATTTGCGTGGAGCATATCTACGACCACAATCTTCCAATCACATCCGTGCGGGATTATGACAATCTTGAACTCAAGGCAGTTATAGATGTCATTGCTACATTCTGCCTGGCGGACGATACCGGGGCGCTGTGCGATTCTTTCCAGACGACCCGGTTTGGATATTCGTCCTCTACCGTGATTACCGTAATGCCGAAAAACTGCTTTTCGGCATGGCTGAGCACCCCAAAATCGGCTGAGACCCGACCTCCACTTTTTCCGAAAAATTCATAAAAATCAGATACCTGTGCCTGAAAATGACTTTTCCGCGTTGTTGTAAGCTGTTTCACACACAAGACGGCGGCAACTTTCGCCGGAGTCAAAGAAGGCACGGTTAAATTCCGAGGTGATTTCTATTTCTTCTGCCTTTCCTGTCCTGCCCGCGCAAGACAGCCTCTATTATGAACTTTTGGCGCTCACAGCCATCTGCGGCGAGGTTCCTTGTGCGTGTGCTGACCGCCTTACCTCCAGCAAAAGTTATCGCAAAAAAGTCGTGACGAGCCTGACACACGACAAGCTCCTGCGCATCTTCTCCAAAGATCATCTTCGCGGCTACCGGCTCGGCATCCGTGGCAAACGTCTTTTGCGGGAACGAGCGCCGGAGCGATTTCAGTTCTATCTGTCAGGCCGCACCGACACCAACTCCATCAAATCATCCCCTGCCCGCCGTCTGCGGCTGCATCGTATCGCGCAAACCTATGTCACGATGCTGAATGCAGGCACGATGATTTATCGAGATGAAAAGCCGCCTGTATTTGTGCCGGGTGGCAGCAGTCCTTGCCGCATTGAAGCCCCTGTTTTTTATGATTCCCGCGAGATGAAAGAACTGGGCCTTGAAATGGTAAAGGTTCACGGCTCCCGTATGGCAGGCTCGCTGCTGACCCCATCCCGCACCTTTGCTGTGTTCAACGGCATGGATGCTGTTCCGGTCTTTGACACGCAAATCGAACAGCGGGGAAAAATCATGCTGCAAAATATCCGCTATACGCGGAATGGTGTGAGCCACACGCCGGACGGCATCCTGCTGTCTGACCAGTGGGCAGTTATGACTACCCTGCTGGAAGATGCAAAGACCTACAAGAAAGAACACTTCCTTTTTGGCGAGGGCTACGAACATTTCTACTTTCTCACCAATGACTACCACGGCGAGACGCTGCTGTGGCTGCTCTGTCATCCAGATATAATCGGACAACTAAACGCCATGCTGCTGCGAGAGCTTCAGCCGCCTTGCCGTAACGCTTACATCGAGAACGACGCTCGTACAGATGCAGGCGCGCCGATTTTATTCTGCTATCTGCCGGATCTGCCGCGCTTGTTCCGATTCCTGTCTGCCTTGGAACTGCTGCAAATGAAAGGTGCCATCCTCTGCTTTGATTTTCAGGCAGACGCGCTGCGGCCACTTTGCGGTGATAGGGTCGAGTTGCAGACCATCGACTTTGCCGCGTTCGAGAGGAGGTTTCTGACTTTGCCATGAAACGTTCCTCAAAAAGATTGCAGATTTTGTTGGCAGTCACGCTGCTGCTCTATGCCTGCGGCTACTTGACGCAGTTCATCGGCAACTATGCCGTCTGGCAGAAAAACGGCGGTATGCCGGGCGGTACTTCTCCGCCGTTCCCCTCTTTGTCGCCGCCGGACTGTCTTAAAGGCATTTTATGGTTCCCCTACAACCTTTACTGCATAGCAGGCTGCGCAGCCACAGTCGCCGCGATTTTCCTGTATCGAAAGCTGTTCAGTCAAGATGCCTTAACGGATTCCGAGCGTAACTTCGATTTTTCCGCAAAAGGCACTTACGGCACATCCGGCTGGATGCAGCCGCGAGAAATTCCTGCTGTGCTGGATATGGTTTCCGACCTATCCCAGCATACAGGCACCGTGTTGGGGATGCTCGACGGAAAGTTTCTCTGCATCCCGGAGAAAACCCGTATGAACGGCAACCTCGCCGTCTACGGTGCCAGTGGCTCGATGAAAACCCGCTCGTTCTGCATGAATCGTATCCTGCAAAGCGCCGTCCGCGGAGAGTCGCTGATTATCTGTGACCCCAAATCAGAACTTTACGAAAAATCCAGCGAATATATGCGAGATTTAGGGTATACCGTGCGCGTATTCAACCTCGTCAGCCCCGAAAACTCCGACTCGTGGAACTGTCTGAAAGAAATTGAGGGTCAGGAACTGATGGCGCAGCTTTTCGTGGATGTCATCATCAAGAACACCAACGGCACCGGCAAAAGTGACCGCTTCTGGGATTCGGGAGAGATGAACTTGCTGAAAGCGCTGGTCTTGTACGTTGACCTCACCTACCCGCCGGAGCAGCGGACCATCGGTGAGGTGTACAACCTTATCACGCAATGCAGCGAAAGTCAGTTGGACAGCCTGTTTGATGTTCTGCCGCTGACGCATCCTGCCAAAGCACCGTACAGCCTGTATCAACGGGCATCGGACTCTGTACGCAGCGGGGTCATCAGCGGTTTGGGCAGCCGATTACAGGTATTTCAGTCTGACTTAATTAAGAAAATCACTGCGTATGACGAAATCAGCCTTGAACTGCCGGGGCAGCAGCCCTGCGCGTACTATCTCGTCACCAGCGATCAGGACAGTACCTTTGATTTTCTTGCATCGTTGTTCCTGTCTTTTGCCTTTATCAAACTTGTCCGCTATGCCGATGCCAACTGCCCCGGCGGGCGGCTCCCCGTGCCGGTCCATGTGCTGGGCGAGGAGCTGACCGCCTGCGGTACGATCTCCGAGTTATCCCGGCGCATCAGCGTCATTCGCTCCCGCAATATCTCTATGTCCTGCGTGTTCCAGAATCTTGCCGGACTGCAAAACCGCTACCCACAGAACCAGTGGCAGGAAATTCTCGGCAACTGCGATGTGCAGCTTTTTCTCGGCTGTACGGATCAGCTGACCGCCGAGTACGTCTCTCAGCGCACCGGCATTGCCAGTGTAGCGGTGTCCAGTACTTCCAAGGCACTAAACACCCTGCGCGTTTCCGACTATACGCCGCAGTACCGCGAAAGCAGTGGTGTCGGCAAACGGCCGGTGCTGACCCCGGACGAAGTGCTGCGTCTGCCGGTTGATGAAGCGCTGGTAATTCTGCGTGGCCACAAAGTTCTGAAAGTCCACAAGATGGACTACTCTCTGCACCCCGCTTACAAGCAGCTGCGGGAGTGTAAGGCATCCGCCCATATCCCGGAGTGGCGGAAAGCCTTACCGGAAACATCCGAAGTTCCTCCGGCGGAAACATCTAAGTCATCCCCCAAGGCACCGCCTAAACGCCGTGGCCGTCCTGCCAAATCAAAAGCAGTGGTTGCCATCGACAAAGAATCCATCATAACAAAACCTGAAAACGAAAAGGAGATTTCTCATGGAAATGAACAATGATATTTTTACCCCCGATCTGCCGATTCCCGAACCTGTTGGTTTTGAGGATGCACCTATCCCTGCCCCCGCTGAAGAAGAAAAGCCCGTCGAGACTCCCCCGCCCCGCCGCAGACGCAAAGCGGATGCCTCGGTGCTGACCATTGAAAGCGGTGACGAAATCGAAACCGAGGATGCCCGCGAAGCTGCTGCCTGGCACGAGATTCACAACGCCTACCGCACGCGGCGTATCCTTTCGGCATCGCTGGGTGGTATCGAGCAGACCGACAGCGGCAAGACGATTGCTGTCGTGGATTACAACGGCTTCCGCATCGTCATTCCTCTCAAAGAAATGATGGTCGCCCCCAGCGCTGCCAACAGTACCGACAGTATGGCCGTTCGCCAGATGAAGCTGCTGGGCAATATGCTGGGCGCAGAAATTGATTTTGTTATCCTCGGCATTGACTCCAAGAGCCGCAGTGTAGTCGCCAGCCGCCGCGAAGCCATGATGCGCAAACGCCAGCTTTTCTATTTCAGCCCCGATGCCAACGGTGAGTACCGCGTCCGTGAGGGGCGTGTGGTGCAGGCTCGCGTTATTGCCGTTGCCGACAAATCCATCCGTGTGGAGATTTTCGGCGTGGAGTGTTCCATCATGGCGCGGGATCTGGCATGGGACTGGATCGGTGATGCCCATGACCGCTTTGCTGTGGGCGACCAGATTCTTGTCCGCGTGACAGAGGTGAACAAGACCTCGCAGGAAGAATTGTCCGTCCATGCCGATGTCAAGAGCGTCACCGAGAACACCAGCCACGAAGCCTTGAAACGCTGCCGTGTGCAGAGCAAATACGCCGGCCGCGTCACCGATGTACATAAAGGCATCGTCTATGTGCGGCTTTCTAACGGGGTCAATGCTGTGGCTCACTCCTGCTATGACCGCCGCACGCCCGGGAAAAAGGATGATGTCAGTTTTGTGGTAACGAAGCTGGACGAGGAGCGCAGCATTGCCGTGGGCATCATCACCCGCATTATCCGTCAGAATCTGTAACCGATGAACCGTGGGCAGCCCCGGCGGTTGCCCATCTTTTACATGAAAGGATTCGTAAAATGGCTGTTTTTCGCGTAGAGCGCATTAAGGACTATACCGTTATGAGCAATCATCATCTTCGCAACAAAAATTTGTCCCTGAAAGCCAAGGGTCTGCTGTCGCAGATGCTTTCCCTGCCGGACGACTGGGATTATACCCTCAAAGGGCTTGCCGCCATCAATAAGGAGAGCGTGGACGCTATCCGCACAGCGATTTGGGAGCTGGAGGATGCCGGGTATGTGGTGCGTACCCGCGTCCGTGATGAGCGCGGCTGTCTGCGTGGCTGCGATTACTATGTCTATGAGTACCCGCAAACTCCCTCATCCGGCTCCGGCGGCAGCGCTGAATCCGTGCCGCCTATGCTGGAACCCCTTGCATCGGATTCTGCTGTACTGGGAAATCCCATGCAATTAAATAAAGAAATACAAAATAAAGAGAAACAAAATACTGATCTAATCTTATCCGAGGGAGCGGCCGTGCGGACAAAAGTCCGCGACAACATCGAACTGGACCTGCTTTGCCGCAACCAGCCGGAGAGCGCCCCAGTGATGCAGGAGATCTACGAGCTGGTCGTGGAGACAATCCAGCTCCGCAGCCCTGTACTGCGGCTGGGCAACAACCTGTTCCCGATGGCCTTGGTGCGGGAACGACTGTTGCAGCTGACAAGCGAGCATATCCGTTTTGTCCTTGACGGCCTGTGCAATCTGCACACGGACGTTAAAAATCTCAAGAAATATCTTCTGACGATGCTGTTCAATGCGCCTGTCACACTGAACGGCAGGACGATGCTGGATGTACGCAAATCTGTCGGTGGCGGATCCCGTCCGATGCTGGCGTAACGCCGCGAAGATATGAACAAATTGTAAAATTTGAAAAAGTGGCCGAAATTTTTTAATTTTTTCGTTTGAGATGACAGTAATAAGGGCAAATAGGTTTTTTCGGCCTATTTTCAACAAATTGGAGGTGAAATTCTATGAAACAAGCTCGTATCCATTGTCCCTACTGCGGCTCTCTTGCCATGCTGCGCCCGGCAAGCGCGATTCATGGTCTGTCCGACATTTCCGCAGGAACGTACCTGTACGTCTGCCGCCGCTGGCCTGCCTGTGATGCCTATGTCACAGCAGACCGCCGCACGAAGCAGCCGCTCGGCACCCTTGCCAACGGAGATTTGCGGCATAAACGCATCCTTGCTCACCATGCCTTGCACAGCGTACAGACGCAGCTTGGCATGAGCCGCGACCAGAGCTACCGTTGGCTGCAAACGCAGATGGGGCTGCCCGGAGATCAGGTACATATTGCCAAGTGCGGCGACTACCGCTGTGAGCAAATCATCCGCATCTGCGAGAATGCGACTGCGAGGTGACGGTTATGAAATGCGTGAAAAGGCTCACAGCTGACCAACAGCGTTTGGCAGAAGAAAATCTGACCATCGTAGAGCGCGTCCTGCGGTTCGACATCAATGCCAATCCCTGCGTTGCTGGTCTTGGCTATGAGGACTTGTATCAAGAGGGCTGTGTCTGGCTCTGCAATGCAGCACTGACCTTCGACCCAGCGCGCGGTAGCTTTGCATCCTATGCCCGGCAGGTCGTACAGAATGGTCTTGTCAGTTACTGCCGCAACCTTACGGGAAAACAATCCCGCATGATTTCTCTGGCAGAGATGGAGCCAACTGCACTTGCCGCATTAGAAGTACAACATAGCACTCCCTTCGATATTGAGTGCGAGACTCCCCTGCTGCTTGCCGCCGCAGAATCTCAATACAGCGGCGTGACCCGCAAGGGCGTCCATGCGCTGGCGTTGCAAGTCTCCGGCATACCGCTTACCGCAGTTGCTACTCGCATGAGCGCCCCGCCCAACCACGTTTCGGCGTGGATCAGCCGTGCTGTCCACAAATTGCGAAACGATGAATCTTTTCTCTCATCTCTACACGAAAATTAAAATTTGGAGGTTCCCTTATGAAAATGCTTTACACTGCCAATGGCCGTTATATCCGCTGCTGCACCGAAGAAGGCACCCGCCCGGTCATCATCGTCTGCGAAAAAGAGTACGAGGTCGATGTGCAAGAGTTTATGCTCTGGTCCATCCTCAACTGGCGCATCCTGCGGGAAGAGGAAATCAGTAGCTTCTACGAGAAGATGGCGAGCAGTTCCAATGTCACCATCCACCGCAGCTGGCAGGACTGTGTGCAGCGCCTGCTAGTTCGCGGGCTCCTTGTGGTTGGCACCGGGGATACCGAGTATGATGCGCTATATGATTTGCTCTCCTGCCGCTTTATCATCCCCATCGGTGCGGCATGGCCGCTGCGGGTGCTGTCGTTCCTCAAACTGACGTTTTTGGAGGGCATCTCTTGGAAAATCACCCGCCGCCTGTTCCACGTTGATGCCCGTAGCGCCTGCGAGAAAAAAGTCATCCGCCTTGCCCGGCAGACACCGCTCTCGTGCGCGGAAATTATCAAGTGCATCGAAATGGACATCCGTCGCCTGAAGGACGGCTACGATGTGCTGGACAAGCTGTACGATGACAACGACTTGAACTGCGACAACTTCGCCCAGGCTGTTCGGGAGTACCGTTGCAGCCACGAAGTCATCACAGCAGTAGCAAACCTTTATCTTCGACAACAGATTATGATTGATACATATTAAATCGTCTCTGGGTTGACAACTACAAGATATAGTATTATAATTGCTTTGTAAATGATTTTTATCTGAAGATGAAGTTAATGCCATCGGGAAAGAAAACTTTGACGAAGGTGCTCCATCCCTAACAAGAGAAGTGTCCAACACTAGAGGTAAGTTGACGATTCGCATGGATGGTTCCTATTCTACATCTGGCAATTCCCTAACGGCATTTTTTTCCGCAATGGGCAATTGGAGTGGCACTGGATCAGATCCGTCAGCCTGTCCTTCCAGTGGTGCAGATGTAGCTGGTTTTCATTGGGGTGGAAATATTAGCACCGGTGAGACTACCGCTCGAGGTGAATATGGTGACAATTCTTCTGCAACGGTAACTCTTGCTGGTGGGACCTCTAACGAAGCGATTGCTTGGTATTTCACTGAGAAAGAGGCTTTTAAATATATCAAAAATGTCTTTTTTAATCTCAATATGTCAAAAAGCAGTTTAACTGGAAACGGAAACACTACTGAGTTGTATTTCACCTATATCCATACATATCAAAGTTATAATGTTACCGGCAGTATATCCGCTAGTGGTGCAGGAATTTCGATTAGTAATGTTGCCAATCAATGGCCGCTTTCCGTTCGGCTGTATGGCATTCCCTACTAACTAAAAGACGTTATCAATTTTCATGCGCATAACAAAAAAGATTGTGAAGAATGCAATTATATTCTTATTCATACTGGTAGCTATCTGTATCGCCTATCGCATGTTTGTGGCATATGAGATGCATTGCACACCTGATCGCGCATTGTCGAACATATCGCAAGGTGACATTATCTACCAGTATAACTATCACCAATATGTAATTGCATTCACCTGTGATAAGGTTGGTAATATATTTTGCCATATCCTAAAGAGGACCTCCATATCTAATTTGGTTTGGTACACAATTGTAAAATCGGAAGGTCCACACAAACCGTGGCCTAATCCAGATGCTGGGCGCGATGAACAGTTACCGGTATACCTTACAATGACGCTCTTTCCATCTGCTGATGATTATCGAACAACCCAACCACTATATTTGTATTATGGAGAAATCTTTGGCGAGGCTGTCGAATCATTCACGATCAATGGCATACCTTGCTATTTAGGCACTCCCACATGGCCAGAATCAGTTACAATCGCTTTCCCATCGTCTGCAGAGGCCAAACTATTTATCCTTGTTGCTCCCGAAATTTCTTGGCCACCAAGTTATTCTATTAACGATAGGTGTTCCGGATGAAGTATTATAAAAATCTGTCCATCAATGAAAGTGATTTCTCCGTTCAAAAGCAAGGCCGCTGCATTCATCTGACAGCCATAGAATACCAACTATTCCTTACGCTGCTTGACCATTCCGGGTACATCTGCTCCCGAAACTTTCTACTAGCATCTGCATGGCATATCACAGTGCCGATCCAGACGAGGACGGTCGATGTGCATATCGCAAAACTGCGGGAGAAGTTGGATTTAGGCCCGGATGATTTGAAGACCGTAATGGGACGAGGGTATACGCTTTCTATGCAAAAAAGCTGTGGAACAAGTCGTTCATTAGGAGAGTCACTTTATTCTGATCGCTGACAATGGCCTTTAATCCTCTGTGCAGGACAACTCGCACAGAGGATTTTTGCATTCATGCACATTTTTTTGCGTATACGCAGGTTTAGTTGACTTTTGTAGAAAACTGTGCTATTTTGATGTCAAGATAACGCATAACTTACAACAGTTTCCTCCTCGGTATTAGGCATCGGCGCGCAGATGCTGAAATATTGTCCGAATATCAACCCTACGAAATCCATTAGATTGGAGGCTTATCAAATGTCAACGATGTAGAAACGCATTCCCATGTTCCTGCTTGCTCTCGCAATGATGGTAGCTATGGCACTCCCCACCTTTGCAGCCAGCTATCGTCCCAACGCACAATTTGGCTATCTGCTGAACATCAACGGTTCGACAGGGTCCGCTTACCAGGGGCGTGCATTGAACCTGATGAAAACCGACACGATGGGAACAGATCAGAATTTCATCATCGGAACTCGCAAGGGCTACACCGGTTACTACATGATGGTTACCGCAAATGTCAATTATGCCGTAAATCGTTCTGATAATGGTGGCCGTGCAATTATTTGGCCTCTTTCTACGGGCTCTGCTGATTCGCGCCTGGCTGACAATAGCGAATCCGTAATTCGTTTGTACACTTCTCGGGAGCTTTTAACCGCCCGTGAGCCTGTTGGCGACTGGAGTACCGTCTATTTCGGTGGCAGCGGCATTTCTGTTTGGGTGCGCGTCCACTAACCTTCCGGCGCAATTTCAGATTCCCCTATGATAGACATTCAAAAGTAAGTTCATATGGGATTTGATTGCTATTAGACCAGCGCAAGTGAAACACTAATGACCTGTCAAAGACATCGTCTCAAAGCACAGTGTTGCACTTGCGTTGGTTTATTTGCATTTTTCAACTTTTGTAAAGAAAGGTTTTAAGGAAACATGAAATTTACTTATAAGTTGTTGTCTTTAGGTTTGGCCATCGCCTGTCTTAGTGGATGCAACGCGGCCAACACTGAAATCGCATCCTCGTCAGCCGCCACTGCCACAGTGGACCCCGCTACTGACTCTACAGAAGTTCCTGCTTCCAACAATGTTTTCACATCCGCAGGAGACGGTTTATATGTTACCACTGACTCCGGAATCTATGAACTGCAAACAGTGTTTCCGGACTCTGCAAACATATTTTATACTGATGCCAATACAAAGGAACGCATTTTTCTATGTGCGAACCCCAATTGTACACATGCAGATGAAAGCTGCCCCAGTTATATAGCTACACCTTCAGCGATGTTTCCGCCCATGCTTTTGCGTGTTGGCGATCAGCTTTTGGTCGTCTTTACTGAAACCACCGACTCCAGTAACCCGCATGGGATGCTGATGAATATGGATGGTTCCAATCGTCGAACCGTATTTGAACTCGCATCCAATCAATATATGCAAGGCGGCTTTTGTACCTCTGGAAATGATCTCTATTTTGATCTTTACGAGATTGATGATAGCGGGAACGTCACATATCAGCTGTGGTATGTGAGCTTCGAGAATGGAACTTCTGAAAAAGTGATGGACTTGGGATCCGATAGCGACCACTATTCTTTGTGCGATGGTGTAAACAATGAACTGTGCTTTAATCATCTTTCTTCCGACGGAATCAGTTATTGCATGTATGATCCGCAAAGCAAAACAATGTCCGATCCGTTTTTTGTTGACAGCAGCTCGAGCGGGAATTCGATGATTCAAGACGGATACCTCTTTGTCCTCGACGAGCAGGCGAACTCTGTCCAAAGAATCCGTTTATCTGATAAAGAGCAAGCAAGTGCTTCTTTTACAGTAAAAGAAGGCTTCGGCGCCCCAAGTATGCGGTATCTATTTGATGGGAATTTAATGATTACCGAAGCACAAACGCTGGCAGCAGATATACCGACCGATGGCTCGTATGATATGTGTTCTTATATTCTGGATTTTGACACACGTAATTGTACAGAATTTACATTGCAAACCCCATACAATAATCGTCCGGTATATGTGTTGACAACCATTGGTGACGCTTGTTATGTTGCCACAGATTATAAAACGTATACTCCTACCTCTGTCTCTGAAGACGGTACAGTTTCAAACTTCGATTATGTTGCTAACATATACGCCTTCATTACAAAGCAGGATTATATAAATTCAAATCAAAACGGTTACTTAATGGTTAAAGACGCATTCGAATAATTCTACCTATTGTTAAAACTTCATGGGTAAATTGGGATTGTAATTATGAGCCGTACATTTACACTTGATTCAATTCACAAGACATATATTTCACAAATTTCCCTGTTTACATTTAAGAAAAATGCACAGCCACAAGTGAAAAAAGCCTTGTCAGGGGTATCAATTACACTAACGCCTGGGCTTTACGGATTGCTTGGGCCAAATGGGGCGGGAAAGTCTACTTTGATTCACATTATCACAGGCACACTTGCTCCTGACTCTGGCGAGGTCCTCTGGTGCGGCAAGCCTGCAATGGGTATCGCCTTCCGCCGCATTCTTGGTTATATGCCGCAGCAGCAAGGACTGTATGATAGCTACACCGGCCGCCGGTTCCTTGCCTACATGGCTGCCCTGAAAGAAATTCCTCGAAAAGCTGTTGCAGCCGAGGTAGATCGCGTAGCAGCCGCCGTAAATTTGACCGCCGAGTTGGACAAGCGTCTTTCTGCTTATTCCGGCGGCATGAAGCAACGCCTGCTGTTGGCATCCGCCCTGCTTGGGGATCCGAAGTTGCTGATTTTGGATGAGCCAACAGCGGGCCTTGACCCGAAAGAGCGTGTTCGCCTGCGTGAATTGCTGGCAGATATGGCAAAGGATCGAATCATCCTTGTGGCAACGCACGTTGTTTCGGACGTGGAAACGGTGGCAACCAAGGTCATTCTGCTGCGCGCGGGCAAAATCGTGGACGCCGCGCCCGTGCCGGAGTTGATTGAAAAATACGCACCCGACCAGGGTCTTGAGGATGTCTACCTGAATGTGTTCGGTGAGGGAGACGGTAAATGAGCCTGTTTTTTGCTGAACTCCGCAAAGTTTGGGGCGGCAGAGTGTTCCCGGCTCTGTTGGCTATACTGGCGGCCTCCAATCTCCTACTGCTGTGGATGGGTACTCGCCCCACAGCCAAGCAGCCTCCTGCATCAGCCTATCGCGCAGTAGGCGCCGAGCTTTCCGATAAAACCATGGAAGAAAAGGGAGCCTATCTTCACAATAAATACACTGAGATAGAAAGCCTTGTAAAAATCGGGCAGTATTATCGGGAACTGGCTTACGGCGGCTATGGGCTCACTCAGTATCGGCAGGACAATGCCGCCATGTTCGATGCCTATGAACAAGAGTACACGGATAAGACCTATACTCTGTTTACGGATAACTTGAACACAGAGTACCGCCTGTTCAGCCAGCTGCAAAGCGAGTATGACACCGTGGCTGCTTACAACGACTTCTTGGATGGTGTTCAAACCAAAGCCGCCCAACTGTCCGGCATCTCAATTTTTCAAAATGACCGTACCGGGTACGATTTAAAAAACATAGAACTGACCGCGCAGGTTTATGCCGGGCTGACAGATACGTCTATAGAGTATTACCCGCAAAAGGGCTTGCACACGGCCATCAGCTATGCATTCACGGATCTTATCCTGTTGGCGGCTATGCTGCTGCTTGCGCTGATTCTTGTACGCCAAGAGCGCGACAGCGGTTTGTTGAGCCTGATTCGCAGCTTACCGGGTGGACGGTTAAAAACGGCCATTGCAAAGCTGGCGGCATTTGCTGCCAGCTTATTGGTCGTTCTGGCGGTGCTGTATGGGGTCAATCTCGCATATTGCTCGGCATCGTTCAGTTTGGGGCCTATGAATCGCACAATTCAAAGTGTTCCGGCTTTGATGCGCTGTACCATGCAGATTACCGTTGGGCAGTATCTTTTTCGATTTTTACTTGCAAAGTGGGCCGGTGCGTTTGTGATGGGGCTGTGGGTTATGCTGGCTGCCCTTATCGCCAAACGCGCTGCCGCCGGGTGGGTCGGCGCCTTGGCCCTGCCCTTGGCAATGTACGGCATTCGTGCTGCAATCCCTGCCACAAGTCATTGGAACGTTGTAAAATATGCGAATATGGTGAGCCTGCTGCAGACCAACGAGCTGCTGGGGAACTACCGGAATCTTTTCTGGTTTGGTAATCCTGTCAGCCTGCCGCTAGTCGAATGGTTGACGGCAGCCGTTTTGGGTGGCACGCTATTTGCGGCATTCTGTACGGTATTTGCCAAGGCACAGCTACTGCCGGCTGCCAAGCACAGCTTTGCACTTCCGTTTTCCCGCAAAACGCGTGCGACCTCTGTTACCCATGAAGAGGGCAGGAAGTTATTGCTGATGAATGGAGCCGCAGTATTCTTGGCAGCGTTTCTGGTGTTTGGAATCTATCAGGGCGTGACGGCGGAGAGCTACATAGACGCGGACGAAATTTACTATGCCTATTATATGAAGCACATTTCCGGCCCGTGGAGCGAAGAAAGCCGCGACTGGATACGAAATCAGCGTAACGAGTTTATTCCCATGCTGGAGACACAGAAGCGTGTCAACAGCGGCGAATTGAGCAGTGATGCGTTGCTGGCCTACAGTTCACTGCAGCAGAAATATTCTGTCTATCAGCGTGTAGTGCAGTCCAACATCAATTACTATCTGAAAGAGAATCCCGGTGCATGGCTTGTCTATGAAACCGGATATAAAAAGCTGTTCGGCTTTACCGGCACCGGCGATGTACAGGATACACTTCTGGCGGGGCTACTGTGTGCGCTGTGCTTCAGCGGCTTATTTGCAATGGAACGCAAAGGCGGCATGGATGAGATTCTGGCAACCACATCACTGGGCCGCAAACACACTGTAAAGGCAAAGCTGCGGCAAAGTACCGCTGTGGCAGCGGTTATATCGTTCGGAACCGTTCTGCCCCACCTGTGGCAGGTGCTGCGTGACTATGGCTTGCCCTCTTTGCTGGGACCTGCGATGAGTATTTCCGACTTGCAGGCTGTACCCAAGTTTATAACTCTGTCGGATTTGCTGATTTTCTGGTTAATCTGCCGTTTTGCCGCCTGCCTCTGCATGAGCCGGATCACCTTATGGCTTGGACAGAAATTGGGGAATTTGCTGACTGCGCTCTTTATCAGTGCAGTTGCCTATTGCCTGCCCGCGCTGCTGAGCCTTTCCGGAATGAAAAATGGCATCGAGTGGCTGGGATTCTATCCTCTATTCCATGCTGCAGCGCTCTGGCAAAACCAAGGCTATAACGCCAACGGAGAAAGCTACAACGCAATGTGGATTCCGATTTTTCTGGTATGCGCAGCATTCTTCCTCGCATGGGCGATTGGTCAGGCCCTTATTGATGACTATGACATGATAGGTGTTCCAGATGAAGTATTATAAAAATCTGTCCATCGATGAAAGTAATTTCTCCGTTCAAAGGCAAGGCTGCCGCATTCACCTAACAACCACAGAATATCAACTATTCATTACGCTGCTCGACCATTCTGGGCACATCTGCTCCCGAAACTTTCTGCTGGCATCTGCATGGAATATCACCGTGCCGATTCAGACGCGAACGGTTGATGTGCATATCGCAAAGCTGCGGAAGAAACTGAATCTAGGCCCGGATGATTTAAAAACCGTAATGGGACGGGGGTATGCACTTTCTATGCACGAAAGCTGTAGAGCAAATCGCTCATTATGAGAGTTGCTTTATTCTGATTGCCGATATGGAGGTAAAGATGGATAAATTATACTGGGGTGCTGTCGTAATTTTTGCAATAGGCTGGTATATTGAGCAACGTATGTATGTGGATGGCTACACACGGCGCAAACGCGATCCGTATAAGCCAATTGATTATTTAGGTGTGTTCAGCATCGGCGAATTTGTCGGTTACCTTATACGGAGTCTTGTTGCCCCTGCATTTGTATGGTTTCCTGACATTCTTATTGGGATGCCCGACAACCTTATTCAAGCCATTGCAGCTGTGTGGTTGGTTGTGATGTCCATTTTTGTTCCCACCGTGATTGAGCGTGCGATTGACGGGTTCTAATAATAGCTTGGTCCTTGCACAACTTACCAATGCCCTTGTAAACAAAACCAAAATCCGCATCGATATTGCCGACATGTGCGATTTCGATGCGGATTTTTTCTTTTTCTTTGCAAATTGTGCGTCAAAATCATTGATTTCTCTCTGTTTAGTAATTGAAAGAATTCTTTCGACAAACTAAAACAGGGAGTATTTTTATGCCATTCAAAAGACAGAAATCCAATGTATCCCCGCATTATCACGACACACGGACGCTTTTGCGGAAGTACCGGGATGTCATGTGGAATTTGGAAGTATCAGATCTCGATTTGCAAGAGGAATTCAAGGCCGAATATGGGCTGTCCACGGACGCACTGTTTGTTGACAGCGAGGTCAACAAGGGCGGCAACCGGCTGGAAAGCTATGCCCGCGCCTTGGAACGCAGCAAAAAAATGATGCAGATCATCGACACCGCGATTGACCTGATGCGCCGCAAACACAAAAAGGGCGAGTTTTATTACTGGATTTTGTACTATGCCTATCTCTCCCCGCAGCAGTGCGAGAATGCGGGTGCAATTTTGCAGTTGCTCGAAACCAAGGGTATCTCCATTTCTCTGCGCACCTACTATGTTCACCGGGATGAAGCTATTGAGGTTCTCAGTTCGATTTTGTGGGGCTACACTTCCCAGGACTGCGAGAAAATCACCAATTTGCTGACACCCGATTGACCAACACAACCTTCGCAATAAATCTGCGTTGCAAAGCTGTGCCGACGACTTTATTCTGTATAGAACAGAAAACGCCCGCGCTTGTCAGGCGCGGGCGTTATAAAAAGGAGAAACCGCGATTTTGCTTTACGCAAAACGCAGAATGAGAAGGGGGTATCAGGTTTTTATCAGCAGTATTTCTCAATTACTTTCTGCATAGCATCCCAGTTTTCTTCCATGCCGGAGGTCAGCTTGAACTGGGTGCGGGCGCGGTTAAGGTTCTGCTGTTCATAGTTAATGTGGAAGTAGTGGTCTCCCTCGAGATAATCGGAGAGGAAGCGCATGCCGCATTCCATTGTCATCAGCTTGGCGCCCCAGGGCAGGGTCTGTTTCTCTAAAGGCGTGAACGCCTCCCCTGCTGCCTGCAAGAAGCCCTTGGTGTAAATTTCAAACAGTTCCATGCTAAAATTCACTTTCGAGAGGTCAGCTTCATCCTCGGCGCAATGGTTGGCACCGAAGCGGATGGAATCGCCGAAGTCATTGGCGGCAAGGCCCGGCATGACGGTGTCAAGGTCGATGACGCAAAGGCCCTCCCCCGTCGTTTTGTCGAGCAGGATATTGTTCAGCTTGGTATCGTTGTGGGTGACGCGCAGCGGTAGCTTGCCCGCCGCCAGCAGATCCACCATCACATGATAATCAGCTTCGCGGGCGCAGACAAACTCGATCTCGCGCCGCACCTGGGCGGCGCGGCCCATGCGGTCCTCGGCTACAGCGCGCTGGAAATCAGCGAAGCGCTTGGGTGTGTCGTGGAAGTGTGGGATCGTCTCATGGAGGGTGTGGGCCGGATAAGCGGCAAGCTGATGCTGGAAATTGCCGAACGCAACGGCGCTTTGGTAAAAATCCTCGGCAGATTGCACCTGCTGCAAGCAGACGGTGTTCTCCACAAAATCATAGACACGCCAGCAGCTGCCATCGGCGGCTTGGTAATAAGGCTTTTCTGCCGCAGTAGGCACTACATGGAGCGTGGCACGCGCAGGGTCAGCCCCGCGCTGTTTAGCTTTTTCACGCAGAAAATCCGTTACGCCGCAGATATTTTCCATCAAGCCGGCGGGGTCCTTGAAGGTATCGGTGTTGATCTTTTGCAGGATGTAGCGCTTTGCGCCCTGCGCAGACGTTACCGTGAGGGCATACGTCTGGTTGATATGCCCCTCGCCATAGGGAACCGGCTCGGACACCGAACCGTTCCACCGCCAGGCGGCTAAAATCTCATTCATCATAAAATATCCTCTCAGTTTTTGTTTATGCCGCGATGCTGTACAGCACGACACCGGCCATGGCAGCCCCCGCCATGACCTTGATGGGACTGGGCTTCCACTTACGCAGAATAAAGAAGCCCACAAGGAAAACAGCCAGGGCAATCAGATCCATGCTGCCCAAATCAGCCGGGAAAGTGCGCTGCCCGTACAGGGCCATGCACAACAGGGAGATGCCGGCGGAAGCGATCATGGCAATAACAGCAGGCCGCAGCCCGGCCAGGATGCCCTGCATAACGCTTAGACCGCGGAAACGGTAATACACGTAGGCCAGCGTCATGACGATGACGCAGGACGGGAAAATACAGCCGATCGTGGCAATCAGTGCCCCCGGCAGACCCGCCACCTGAATACCAACAAACGTAGCAGCGTTTACGGCGATGGGGCCGGGGGTCATTTCGGCAATGGCCATAATGTCCGCGAAGCCCGTCATCGTCAGCCAGGGGTGAATATCCACGACTTGGTTTTGAATCAGGGGCATGGCCGCATAGCCGCCGCCGATGCTGAACAGGCCGATTTGGAAAAAGCTCCAGAACAGTTCCAGGTAGATCATTTGTCGTCCTCCCGCTTTTGCAGATACAGAGTATCCAGTGCGCCGATGACACCGCAGACCAAAATAATTAAAATGATATTCACCGAGAAGAAACGGGTCGCCAAAAAAGCCGCCAGCATGACCGCGATGGGCAGCCAGCGCTTCTTTTTCAGGATGGGCCACGCCATATTGATGACCACATCAAAGACAACCGCCGCCACACCGGCCAGCATACCGGCCATCGCCATACTCACATACTTGTTGGAGCGGAACGCCTGATAAAACGCGGAGATAATGGAAATGATGATAAGCGGCGGCAAGGCTGCCCCCACCACGGTAATCAGCGCACCGGGGATGCCTGCCACATGGTAGCCCACCAGAATCGAGGCATTGATGGCAATAGAGCCGGGGCTGGATTGGGCAATCGCCGTCAGGTCCAGCATTTCTTCTTCCTCGATCCAGCGCAGTTCTTTCACGAAGCGCTCGCGCATCAGGGGGATAATGACGAAGCCGCCGCCGAAGGTGCAGGCGCTCAACTTAAAGGTAGAGAGAAACAGCTGCCAGTATTTATTTTTCTTGTCCAATAGAATCTGTCTCCTTTTCAGCGGTACATTTGAACGGCGCGGACCATCTCGCACAGGCGCGGTTCCGCATAGGCAAAAAACTTTTGCAGGGCTTTGCAGTAGTAACTGCGCTGCGCAGTGTCGGTAGCATTGCGGTCGCGCTTGCAGCCGCCGCGGCACAGGCGGATCCATCTGCACTGCCGGCACTCTGCGGGGATCTGCCAGCCGTCTGTGATAAATGTCTGCATTTTCTTGCCGGTAAGCAGCGATTGCAGGGTGTCGTTTTGCACAGTTCCAAGTTTATAGGCATCCAGGCAGAAGAAGTCGCACGGGTACACGGCACCGCTACCCTCCACAACCATATAGGCACCGCAAGTACCGGTCGTGGAGCAGGTCCCCGCAGGGCTGCCCATAAGCAGATGAATATAATCCTCAAACAAACGGATGCTGATATAGGTGCTGGTTTTCCAGTCCCGATACCAGGCATCAAACATGGCACACAGGAACTGCGCGTACAGCTCCGGTGTTAAGGAGTAGTTCTGCTGCCCTTGCGGCGTATCCAACGGGTCCAGACAGGGAATGAACTGCAAATAGCGCACCCCCGTGGCTTTCATGGATTTATACACGCGCTCCGCCTTTTTGGCCAGCCGCTTGGTGACGACACACAAAAGGTTGCACTCCACGCCGCAGCGGCGCAGCAGTTTGATCGTCTGCGTGATTTTATCCCATGTCCCGTTCCCCTGTGCGTCCGGGCGCAGGGCATCATGGACATCCGGGGTGCCATCCAAGCTGATGCCCACGAGAAAATGGTCTTTGCTGAAAAATTCAGCCCATTCCTCGGTAATGGCAAGGCCGTTTGTCTGGATGGCGTACTGTACGGTGACGCGCTTCTGGTTGTACTTTCGCACCGTCTGCGTAAAGAAGCGGAAAAAATCCAGCCCGGCCAGGGTTGGCTCCCCGCCCTGAAAGGCAAACGAAACAAAGCCGCCCTGCTCAATTTCCACAAAGCAGCGCTGAATCAGCGTCTCGGCAGTCGCCCGCGTCATCATGCAGTCTTCGGGGTTCACGCGGTTTTGCTGCTCATCCCGGTAAAAGCAATATTGGCAGCGCATGTTGCAGTAGCCTGCGGCTGGTTTTATCAGGAATTGAAGCTGCTTCATAGCACCTCGGTATGCTGCAATACGGTCACGGGTGTTTTGCCCACAAGCAGGCTGTGGCCGTCGGTGTAGCCCTCTTCGCGGTTTTTCAGTGCGTTGATGAGAAGTTCGCGCAGCTCGGCTACGCGCGCTGGGTGTTCGTCCAGCACATTCTTGTTCTCGTGCGGGTCGTTGCGCAAATCAAAGTACAGCTCCCGCCCGGTCTGGGAGTACCAGATGTATTTATCCTCTTTTGTCAGAATGAAATGCATGGAATCCTCGCCAAGCGTATGCTCGCCGTGCAGATATTCACGCTCAACAGGGTGCAGCAGGCTCGTGCCGTCCACGGTTTCGGGGATCGGTGTGCCCGCCAGTTCCAGCAGCGTGGGCATAACATCCCGCAGCTCGGCCAAATCGGTGCGGACCGTGCCGTGCTTGCCGACATAACGCTCCGGCCCGGAGATAAACAGCGGCACATGGATGCTGCCCTGAAACGGCTTGGCTTTTTGGAACATCAGGTGGTCACCCAGCATCTCGCCGTGGTCGGAGACAAACAGAATAATCGTATTGTCCATAATCTGTTCCTCCACCAACGCGGAGACTAAGCGCCCGATTTGGTGATCCATGTGGGTAATCGCCGCATAGTAGCCCGCCCGCAGCTGCTGGATGTAGCTCTCATCCGAGGGTGCCGTCTGGGCATGGTAGCTGTGGCCGTCGCGCTCCCAGCGGACGCAGTCGTTCCAGTCGCCGCGCCAAGGCTCGGCCAGCGGCTTATCTTTGTACAAATTCAGGTAGTATTCCGGGGCATCCAGCGGCGGGTGCGGCCGCACAAAGCTGGCCATCAAAAAGAACGGCTTCGAGCGGTCACGGCGGCGCAGGAAATCCCGGCACTCGCTGGCGACCCAGTTGGTAGGATGGTACTTTTCCTCGTAGATCCAGGGGCGCACGACCCAGCTGTTGCAGTCAAGGCCGGTGTCCACGGGGTCGGCATCCACGCCAAGCTGCTGTTTGAGCCACCAATAATAATCATCGGCCACGCGCTGGTCCTCATAACTGGGCGTGGTGGGGCGGCGGTAGGCATGGAGATAGCCGTCATGCAGTCGCACATCGTTAAAGCCCAGGTTGTTGCGCAGCGGATGGACGTGCATTTTGCCGACGCACTGGGTATAGTAGCCCGCCTTGCTCAGTTCCCCGGCCAGCGTGTGGGGGTACTCCCACGGGATCAAATCTTCGTAGCCAACGCGGCCCGTGTGCTCCTGGGACATGCCGGTATACAGCGTGGCGCGGGCGGGAACGCAGGTCGGGCAGGCGGAATAGGCGTTTTCATAGCGCACACCCTCGGCGGCCAGGGCATCCAAAAACGGCGTTTTCACATCCGGATGCCCGGCAATACCCAGGCAGTCACCGCGCATCTGGTCTGCCATAAGCAGGATAATATTGGGACGTTTATCCATAATAAACCCCTTATCATTGTTTTTGCAGGTAAAGGCGTGCCGCACAAACACGGCACGCCTTTGTCTGTTTTACAGATTATACCACTTGATCTCGTTCGCGTCCATGTGCAGGTCGAAGCTGCTGCCATCGCCGGTATAAACGGTGGTATCCTGCGGCTCGTAGGTGTTGTTTACCACGCAATACTTGCCGTTCTTGACGTAGGCATGTACTTCGACATTGTAGTTCGTGCTGAACCACTTGTGCAGGTCGGCCTCATCGTGGGCAGCCCACAGAATAGCGCGGTACAGCACGCGGTTGTTCACAAAGCTGTAGGGCAGGCCGCTGATGTACACGCCGCGGCCCTTGCCATACTCGTGCGCGGCCATCTGCACTTCCTTGTCGCGCTGAATCAGAATCTCGGTGCCTTCCAGCGCAAAGATGCTCTTCTTCCCCTCGCCGAAGTCCACGTCATGGTCGGGGCAGTCGGTCAGAATAAAGTGGTCACGGTGCTCGTCCCAGTTGTACTTGTCGTAGTTAAGCGTGAAGCCGGTTTCTTTCTCCACGCCGAGCGGTGCGGACAGCTGCAAATAGCGCCCCTGATACTGGTGACCGCCGGGTTCGCCGACACCGATCAGACCGCCGCCGCGATGGACAAAGCCCTTGACGGCGGAGGAAACATCCGGGTCCTCCCAGACCTTGCCGCCGGTGTGGGCGGTGTCGCCGTCGCCGACGTTGATGAGGACGTCGATGCCGTCCAGCACCTTCGGGTCGGCTTTGATATCGTCAAAGCTGATAAACCTCACATCAAACGGTGCGCCGGACAACGCTTCGATCACGCCCGCATAGCTGTAATTCTGCTTCTGGTACAGCGCATGGTGGACCATGTGGCAGCCCCACGCGCGTTGCTGCCCCCAGCTGTTCAGCACAGCCACAGTCTTGACGCAGTAGGGCGTTGTGCCCTTGATGTTCTCGTACAGTTCGCGGAACTCGTTGCAGACGCTCTCGACATAGTCGAGGAACTCCGGGAACTCGCAGGCCAGTTTCAGATAGCCGCCGTAGCCGATGCGGTCAATGGGCTTGCGCAGGATGGCGCGGCGTGCGGTGACCCAGTTTTCCTTGGCTTCGCGCACAGGGTCGCCGCCCTCGTGGAAGGTATCGGGGAAGAAGTAGGGCAGGAAGCGACCCTCGGTGTACTTGACGCCGGGAATGTCGGAAATCAGGCGCAGGGTGCTGCCGTTGCCGACACTGCCGACAATGGCATCCACGCCGGACTGCTGAAATTCCGGCATAAACGGCTCACAGCCGATCCAGTGGTCACCCAGGAACATCATGGCTTCCTTGCCGTAGGCGTGGACGATGTCGGTCATTTCCTTCATCAGCCCGGCGACCTCGCGGCGCTGGAATGCCTGGAAATCCTTATATTCCTTGCTCGGCACACGGTACTGGTTGTTGTAGTAGCCCTGGTCGATGATGAACTCCGGGCGGAACTTGTAGCCGACTTCTTTCTCGAACTGCTCCAAAATGTAGGGGCAGACGGAAGCAGAGTAGCCGTACCAGTCAACATACTTCTCGCGGCGCAGCTCGTCAAACACCAGCGTGAACAGGTGGAAGAAGGTCGTAAAGCGCACAACGTTGACATAGGGGTGGCTTTCCAGATACTCGCGCAGACGGCGCAGGGTGTAGGCGTGGGTCTTGGGCTGGCGCACATCGAACGGGATCTGGTGTTCGACATCCTTCCAGTCATTGATGACCGAGTTGTACATGTGGACGGGGTCCCAGATCAGGTACGCCAAAAAGCTGACCGTGTACTCGTGGTAGGCGGCGGGGGTGTCGATGACAACGCTTTCGCTGGCGGCATCATAGTGCCAGTCGGCGGTGGGGACAGGCTCGCCCGTCGTGCGGTCCATGACCTCCCACCAGCGGGCAATATCGTCATGGTCGTTGACCTTCATCAGCTCGCGGCTGATGCCCGTCATCAGGGGGATGGTCAGCGCACCGCCTTCAGCGGTGTAGAACGGCGTCATAATGTAGCACTGCTGGGTTTCGTCGGGGTTGGCCTTTGCCCATGCGTTGTCCTTACGGGTAGTGTAATAGGTGGCGTAAATCTTTGCGCCGGTGTCCTTCAGCTCCTGCGGAAACTCGGTGCCGTCGCAGTCGCGGATGGCATCCGCGCCCCAGCGCTTCAACAGGTCGAGGGTTTCAGACACTGCGTCCGTATCAGTGGGAATCGTCACGCGGCCCATTTTTCTTACATCATTCATATAAGGATTCTCCTTGAAACGTAGTATTTTGAATGGAGGAAAGTCAAATCAGCCCTTAACGCCGCCACTGGTAGCACCGACAATAATCTTTTCAGACAGGAAAAGATACAGCAGGAAAGTAGGCAGGAACACAATGATGACTGCGGCAAACATAGCACCGTACTGGCCGGAATATTTCATTGCGTTGACAATCTGCAACAAACCGACACCAACAGGGGTCATAGAATCGCTGGTAGTGAAAATCAACGCCATGAAGAACTCGTTCCACACAGACATAAAGTTGAAAATCGTAACCGTAATAATGGCGGGCTGAACCAGCGGCAGCATAATCTGCCAGAACGTCCGAGAATGACTGCATCCGTCAATGTAGGCCGCCTCCTCATAAGACCGGGACAGTGAGGAGAAGAAATCCAGTAGGTAAATCGCGGTATACGGTACGCGCAGCATAATGTACAGCACAACCAACAGCACGCGACCCTTGATGCCCCACTGCACAGCCAAAGAGTAGAGCGGCATGATGATCATAATGGTGGGAACACTCATGGCAATGACCAAGCCGATACGGATGGCCTTACCGCCGACAAACTTCCAGCGAGAAAGCACATAAGCACCGGGCGCGGAAATAAGCAATACGCCCACACAGGAAACAATGGCATAAACCAAGCTGTTGAAGAAATACAGTGATACATTTTGGGTGTTCCAAGCTGTGACGTAGTTATCCCACTTCAGGCCATTGGAAAAGTCCACAACACGGCCCGTCAGAATTTCCTTTGTTGAGGAAAGGCTGGCGCAGACGATCCAGAACAGGATGGCAGCCGTAAGCGCGACCCACGCGCAAACAATGATATAACCGGGCAGAAGCCGAAGTTCTTTCTTCCAGTTGATTCTATCGTGATATTTTCCCATAACTGCTCTCCTACCTTAATACTCCAGATCCGAGTCTTTCAAGATCAGGTTGGTGATAACGTACACAGCAATGATAATCAAAGTCAGCACAACGCCAACCGCTGCGCCTGCACCAGCATCGCGCTCTACAACGCCCTTGCCGCCAAACACCGTATCGTACAGGTACACAACGGGCACAATGGTGGCCGTTTCCGTGTTGATGGGGGAGAACATCTTCGTCCACAGGAAGAATGTGGTAGCATTGATGCTCCAGAAAGTAACACAGGTGCGGATGACGCCTTTCAGCAGGGGCAGCGTAATCTGGAAGAAGCGGTCAAGGATATTCGCGCCGTCGATGGTGGCAGCTTCGTACAAATCCTGCGGGATACCTTCGATGCCGCTGATAAAAATCAGCATATAGTAACCAACACTGCCAAAGATGAAAGCAATCATCATAGCCCAGAAAATCAAGTCTGTACCCAGCCAGCGGACATTCTCGCCGCCGAATGCTTTGACAATCTGGTTCAGCAGACCATAATCATAGTTGAACACATACTGAATCCACATGGTAGCCAGTGCCACGGCGCTGATGATATTGGGCATATATATGGCGGCCTTGAAGAATTTTGCGCCGCGGATGCCACTGGTCAAAATCACGGCCATCAACATGGACAGGCACATGGTAATGATGCCGCCTACCAGCCAAATCATCACCATGTTTTTCATGGAACTGATAAAACCGGCATTTCGCAGGATTTTGAAATAGTTTTGCAGCCCATAGAAGCTCCATGTGCTTGTAGATGCCGTAAGGCTCTCTACCTTAAAGAAACTCATGATAACTGTCCGAACAATCGGATAGACATACATGAACAACAGGCAAAGAACGGTGGGCAGAATGAATAGGAAAATCATTGTCTTGTTCTTTTTCATACTGGTAATACCTCAAAAATGAAATGTCATAAGCAAAGGCAGCACCCATTCAGGTGCCGCCTCCGTTCAGATTGAGGGAATCCTGAATAAATCCATTACAGCCGCACCGCTTGACGGCGTACCGTGATTTATTATAGGATTAGCCGCACAGGGTATCCAAGTAAGCGCAGTAGTCGGCGCCGGTTGCGTACTTGCCTTCGAACAGCTCGATCATGGAGCTCTTGATGGAGGACCAGCCGTCCAGCGTGTTCAGAGAACCGCACCAGCTCATCGGGGTGGTGGTGTTCTTCAGCGTCTCAACAGAGCCGGCCAGGACAGACTCTTTCAGGCGGGTGTCAGCAGGGATCTGACCGCCCTTGTCAACCAGCTCCTGCCCGCAGGTGCCGGTAACGATGGTCATAATGAAGTCAAATGCAGCCTGCGGGTTCTCGCAGGAAGAGGAGATGGCCAGAGAGTTTGCACCGGCGTAAGCAGAAGCATCAACATTGCCCTCGACTTCGGGATAGTTGAAGAAGCCCCAGTTTACAGGCTCACCAACAGCAGCATCAACCTCGGAAGTGACATAGTTTGCGCAAGCAACCATAGCCGCCGTGCCAAGGCCAACCTTGGTCTGGCTGGCAGGATAAGCATCAGGTGCGCCCTCGGCCAGATAACCAGCGTTCACGAAATCAATGATTTCCTGCGCAGCCGTAACAGCAGCTTCATTGTCAGCCCAGCCACCGTTCTTGCCCAGCTCGGCAATGGTGTCCTCGCCCAGATGGCGGACCAGATGGTTGTAGAAGTTGAAGTTTGCGTAAGCACCGTCCAGCGCCAGCGGCTCATAGCCGTTGTCTTTCAGGGTCTGGCAGACAGTCAGGAACTCATCCCAAGTCTTGGGGGCGTCGGTAATGCCACAGGCATCGAAAACGTCCTTGTTGTAGAAGATACCGCCAATCTGGGGCTGCTCTACGATGGAGTTCAGGTAGCCAGCCCATTCTTTGGACTGATCGTTAAAGCAAGCGTAGCTGAAGTCATCATAACCGACAGCGTCTGCCATCTCGGTCAGGTCGTAGGTGTAGGGAGCGTAAGCGTGGCCGATACGGTTGTAATCATCCTCGAAGATGTCCAGTTTTTCGCCAGATTCCAGCGCGGCAGAAATCAGGGTGTTGACATCGCGGCCTTTCCACTCGATGTTGACGTGTGCGCCAGTTTCAGCCTCGAAAGCGTCAGCGGCGGCCTGAATTGCATTTGCCTGAACCTCACCGGCAGACCACATAGACCACATAGTCAACTCAACGCCCTCGTACTTTTTACCGTTGGTGGACGTAGACTCGGCAGCCGTAGACTCTGCGGGAGCAGTAGAAGCAGCTTCCGAACTCTGGGCGTTGCCGCCACAAGCAGCCAGCGAAGCTGCCATAGCAGAAGCCATCAAAAGTGCAACGATCTTCTTCATTTGTGTTTTCCTCCTAAGTGTAATTTCTATGTCGGGATTTCATCCCTTTCGCGGTGACTTAAGTGTAGTGCTTTTCACATCATTTATCAATTATTATATTGCTCATCATTTTAGCAATATTGTTATTCACCGTTTTTTCGGCACAACGTCCGACTTTCGCGTCTGAAAATTGTGCACTTTACACGTTTGTATTTCGAAACAAAGCAACATATTGATAAAATCGCCCAAAAAATTCGTTGCATTTTTCGGACGTGTGCCATATAATAGAATTATGACAATATATCAAAAAGTTCGGAGGCCTCGCCATGAGCCACATCAACTATGCTTTCAACCCGGAGGATGACGCACTCCCCCGCGACAAGATGAAGCTGCGCAATATAGCCTCTACAAAATACAGCGGCGATTGGCCCTCCATCCCACATTCCCATAGCTACGCAGAGCTATTTTATATTGTCGATGGCGAGGGGCAGTTTCAGATCAATGACAAGCTGTTCCCCGTGCAGGCGCACCAGCTGGTCGTGGTCAATCCCAACGTCATCCACACCGAAGTCAGCTTTGAATCACACCCGTTGGAATATATTGTGCTTGGCATCGAAGGGCTGGAATTTACGATTTCCGATGCCGCCGAGGGCAGCTTTTGCATTTATACCTTTAAAGAGGATAACGATGTGCTGGTCTGTATGCGCAAGATCCTGCGGGAAATGCAGAACCGAGAGTCGAGTTTCCAGATACTTTGCCAGGCCTACATGGATATTATCGTTGTACAGCTGATGCGCAACGCCAGTGTTTCGGCTGTGCCGATCCACTCCCGCCTGCCTGCCAACCGCCAGTGTGCAACGGTAAAGCGCTACATTGACCACCATTATAAGGAAAATATCACGCTGGACCAGCTGGCAGAAAAGGTCAGCATCACCAAATATTATATGGTACACGCCTTTAAGCGCGAATACGGTGTTTCGCCCATCAATTATATCATCAACTGCCGCATAAAAGAAGGAAAGCGTCTCCTGGCCGAGACGGACCTTTCTCTCTCTCAGATCGCAGCTATTCTGGGCTTTTCTTCTTCCAGCTACTTCTCCCAAACTTTCCGCAATGCAGAAGGAACCTCGCCAACAGAGTACCGGAAAGCAAACCAGGTGAAATTTTAACATTTGTTTTCGTTTAATAGGTTTTCCCTTTATGGCCGAAATTTCACAAAAGACTGCCATCGGGTCTGCGCCAATACCATTTTGTATCAGTTGAAACCGGAAATGATGGTGCCCAATGTTATCTGCGCTGCCAATATAGTCAATCACTTCCCCGCCGTTACCGCTTCACCTGCGGTAACGGCGCTTTGCGTTATATGGGAATATCTATATTACTGTCTTGCCTCTCCAAGTATCAACCGCACAAGGAATTTTGTACAGGAACTGGTTTTGTGATAAAAATAGGGCTGCCGTCTCATGACAGCTCTATTTTCATTTCTACGTTTGAATATCTTTTGTTGCTGGCATCACTGTCCTATGCTACAAAATTGCGAGAAAATCACCAATCTCCTTACCCCTGATTGAACCTGCACAACATCCGCAATACATCCGCAGAGCGAAAGCCTTTTTTCCTGCACAGCCAATTTGTTATTATGGTAATGGTCTACTTTTGGCAACTCATAAAGCATTTTTACACACAGGAGGTTTCAATGATCAAGAAAAACACGTATTCTTTTTACCACAAGCGCATAAGGACAGCCCTTTGCGCTGTCCTATGCAGCGTACTGACCGCAATGCCCACTTTTGCAACCGGCGAGGATAATAACGCAGCCGCAGCCACAACCGCAACCACCGTCTGGACAAAGGCCAGCGAGATCATGCAGGATGTCTACTCGCAAATCATTTCTATCTCCACCGTCACTGCCGTGGTCTGCGCCGCCGTTGCCCTGCTGCTGATGAACTTTTCCAAGAACGGCAAGACCGTGGACGACTCTCGCGCATGGCTCAAGCGCATTGCCATCACCTGGGCGATTCTGAACGGTCTCGGCTTCATCATGGCTTATGTCACGCCGTTCTTTCAGGGCGGCACTTGGAATCCGTAACTACGCGTAATTGTAACGAGGAGGTGAACGCCTTTGGGCATTTTAGACGGTATTGTCGATTGGCTGGCAACGCAGGTGATGAACCTGCTGGATTTGGCATCTACCTCGGTGCTCGGCGCGTTGGGCTGCAATATGGACACGTTCAAGCGGTACTTCCCTGCTGCTTCGGCTATGTATGAAATCTTCATTTGGACGGCCATCGGGCTGGTACTGCTGAACCTTGTGTGGCAGCTTTACCGCTGCTATGGTGCCGGGTTTGACATCGATACCGAGAATCCCATCAATCTGGTGGTGCGTTCTGTGATTTTTCTGCTGCTGATTTGGTACTGCGACGACATCGTCAACCTTGCCTTGCAAATCGGCGGCACGCCCTACAACTGGATTCTGGACAGCAGCCTGCCCGGCGTGCAGTTTGGAGACTTCAATTCCGTGCTACTCATCATCATTGGCGTGATTGCCAACGGTTCTGTGGCCTTGATTGCACTGATTCTCGTTGTGATTCTGGCTTGGAACTACTTAAAGCTGCTTTTGGAAGCCGCCGAGCGATACGTTGTACTGGGAATTCTGGTTTTCACCGCACCCCTTGCCTTTGCTATGGGCGCGGCGCGCGGCACAAACAACATTTTCAAAAGCTGGTGCCGAATGTTCAGTGGGCAGCTTCTGCTGCTGATTATGAACGCATGGTGCTTAAAACTGTTCGTCAATATGGTCGGTGAGTTTCTCGCCAATCCGCTGTCCTTATAGGAGATTTTTTACATGAAAAAAACTCTGTTTACCCTATTCACCGCCATCAACCTTGCGCTTCTGTACTGTCCGGCCGCTTTTGCTTTGACCGAGGATGAAGCTGCTGCGGCCGTAGACGCGCATGGCAAGGATGCCGTCTCCGGCAATCTGTTCCTGTGGTTGCTGTGTGCTATCGCTTTTCTGAAAGTCAGCACCAAGCTGGACGGTATTCTGCACTCATTGGGCATCGGCGTTTCACGCTCGCCCGGCTCGATGTTGTCTGAGGCGCTACTGGCTTTTCGCGGTTTTGAAATCGGCAAAGCCTTTATGGGGCTGGGCGCTGCCAAAGCCGCCGCTTCAACAGCCACCACAAAAGTCACACCCGGCAATACCTTTGCAGGCGGGCTTTCCGGCATGGTGAGCCGCCATGTGCAGCAAAGTACGGCAAGCTCCATCAGTGGGCAGTCCGGCGGTATCGGTGTGTCCTTGGGCGGTGCCATGTACCACAACAGCCTCGGTAAAGACGGCGGCTTCGCCAGCAAGGTCATCGGGTCTATTGCCACCGGTCAGACCAGCGGCAGCATCACAGGCGACAGCGCCGTGGAAGCACTCAATGGCTATTTTGCCGGTACCAGCGATGCTGAGGCTATGCCCGTTCCTGCCACTGGCGAAAATATCCCCACCGCAATGGCAACGGCAGAAAACGATGCCGTGCTGGATGCACCTATCCCCGCCACACCGCTGGCGCTGGAGGGCGATAGCACGGTTGACGTTTCCCCTACAAGGGACAGTGAAATTGCCATGCGCGCCGGCGGCTCCGCTGTTGTGGAACAGACCACCATTCCCACTTCGTCCTCTATCCAACAAGCAGCTATGAACCGTGTGCTGCTGGGGCAGATGGGCAACAGCGTCACAGATGTAGAAATCGGCGGCGGCAAGATTCAGGGGCGCGAGATCATCCCCGGACGCGGTCAGATTCAGTTTGCCATGTACAATGCCCGTCAGTATGAGAAGCCGGAGGGCCACTTCACAGAACAGACTTCCCGCGACGGCGAAAAGTGGTATAAGGTCTACGCCACAACCCGCGTAGAAAAAACGCCTACCGTTCAGGACGAACGCGGGCGTATGCAGTATGATGAGCGTAAAGTGGCCGCCATGCCAAAAGCCCCCGCACGGAGACACTAAATGATGGAAAACGATACCCAAAATTCTCAGCAGGCCGCCTCAACGGCACTTCACAATGCGCCCAAACTTGCCAAAATCGCGCAAGCGGGAGTGCAGGGCGGTCCCGCCGGGGCTGCTACTGAAGCTGCGGTGCAGTATTGCAAGGAAATACTGGTCGTTGCCATTGCAGTCTTGCTGCTGCCGGTTCTGGTTCTGCTCATGCTGCCCGGTGCGATTTTCGGTACGCTGACACAGCCCAGCACTGCGGTCAATGATGATTTGGAAGTTGCTGCCAACGTGATGCAGCTTCGCAATGCCGTATCGGATATTTTGCAGGTTGCATACGAGGATACCCTTGCCGAAATAGAATCCGAGCGTGCAAGCCTCACCTACAGCGACATTGATGATTCCGTGGGCGGTCATGTTTCTTACAATGCCTTTCAACTCATTTCTATGTACTCCGCTTACCAAGGAGAGGACGACTATACCAAAATCAGCCTGGCTGACCTTTCCGCACAGGTACAAGCGCACCGGACAGAATATTATACCTACACTACTTCCGAGGAAGTTCGCACCGAACCTGTGCAGAAAGAGGTGCGTGGGCAAACCATAACCGTTCAAGAGGATCACACTTACACCGTTTTCACACTCTCCTATGTGGGCGATGACTACTTTGCCGACACGGTCTGGCAGCTTGACGACAAGCAGAAAAGCTGTGCCGATGCCTATGCGCATAACCTGACTGTCTATCTCCACGAAATAGAAGAACATGAGGGTATTACGATTTTGGGGCAAATCAACGATGCACTTATTGATGATACCTCCCCTGCTCCGAGCGGCGGGTTCGGCAATCCATTCAATGACCCGAACTGGGAACAGCACATTACTTCTTTCTTCGGCAAACGCGAGGATGTCGGCATTCCCGGCAAGGATACCACCAACCACAATGGCTTGGACATTGCCTATCCCTATGGCACACCAATTCTGGCAGTGGAGGGCGGCACGGTCATTAAATCAGGGTATCACGTCAGTTATGGAAATTATCTGGTCATCAACCACGGCGGCGGGTACTGCACCCTTTATGCCCATTGCAGCCAGCTTTTGGCTCAGGTTGGCGATACGGTGAACAAATACGACACCATTGCCAAAGTCGGTGCTACCGGCGATGTGACCGGAAATCATCTGCATATCTGCGTCATTATCGACGGGGTCTACGTCAACCCAAAAGGGTATCTGCACTAAAACAAAGAGGGCTGCTTCTGCCATACGCAGGAGCGGCCCTCCTATTTTTTATTTATCCGAACAGTACTGACAAATAATCTGTCCGGCCGTCCAATACCCGAAGTATCTCTATTGTGCTGTGTTCCTCGTCCACATGGTAGAAAATCAACTGCTTTGACACCACAAAGTAGCGCACATCCGTGGTGATTTCAAACTTTTCTGCCAGTGCTGCACCCATATACGGGTTATCTACCAGCAAAGATATAGCTTTCAGCAGCGCGGTCATCAGCTTTTTGGCGGCTTTGGGATTCTTCAGCCGCCCGGCGATGTAGTCGCGGGTCGCCTCCATGTCCTTGACGGCGGCTCTCTTATAGCTTACCCTCATTTTTCAACTCCGAACATCTTATACACTTCATCCTCGGAGTAAGAAACCGGGTCGTCCTGCGCTTCCTGCAACTGCCTTGTCAGCCGGGAGAGCGCCTTTGCCTTGATGATCTCCGCGTTGTCCTCGGTCACAGCAAAGGGAAAACCGCCAGCGTTCAGCGACTGCTGGAAAAACACGTTGATGGCATCGGTCAAGGTAAGGCCGTTCTTTGCATACACAGATTCCAGTTCCTGCTTAATTTCCGGGTTGATGCGAACGCGGAACACATCCGTTTTAGCTGCCGAAACAATGTTTTCCATAAAAAAACTCCCTTCGTTCCGTGGTTTTCTTGTTATCCTTATTATACGTTCACGGCATTCGATTGTCAATCTATGTAGCTACATTGATGCCACAAGCTCATATTTGAAAATTTATCTGCCGAAATGCAGTAAATCAGCACAACATCCGCACAGCAAAAGTCTTTTTTGCTGCAATATGACTCTGCTATAATAGTATCGTCAAAATTGAACAGAAACGCAAGAGCGCCTTTTTTCGAGGGCGCTTTTTTTGTTTGGAGGTGGTCGAAATTTCACGCGAAGAGCGGGATGTTTACCTTATCCCGCAGAATTTTGTGGACACTGGTACGATTCTTGGCGGCACGGTCAAGCTGCGCAATGCGGTGGAGGCGGCTGTGCTTGCTGTGGGCAGTGCGGTGCCGCTGTTCTATCTGCCGTTGGCATTCAACATCCGCTTGATGATCGTCATTGCGGTGTCGGTGCCGCTGGCCGTGTTTGGTGTAGTCGGTTTTGGCGGTGACAGCCTGACGCAGTTTGTGGCACATTGGTTCCGCTTTATGAAGCGCCGCCGTATCGTCACACCTACACAGCAGGGCAATCTCGAAGCCAACCGACACCGACATCTACGGCTCATCAGTAAGCGATACCGTGTTGTCTACTATGATGATTCCGATACCCTGCCCCACAACGCGCAGGTCTTGCAACGTAAGGCGGATCGCCACGGAAAGCTGGTAAAACGGCAGACGCTCTACGACTTGCTCCCCATCGAGAAAATCGAGAACGGCATCCTGCACACCACAGATGAGCGCCACATCAAGATTCTGGAGATCGAGCCCATCAACTTCCTGCTGCGCTCCCCACGGGAGCAGCGCAGCGTCATCTACTCGTTCGCCAGCCTTTTGAAAGTCAGCCCAGTGCGGCTGCAATTCAAGTCATTCTCCCGCAAGGCCGATGTCAATGCCTATCTGGACAAGCTGCGGCGGGATGCCGCCAACGAACCGGACGCAGCGGTGCGTAAGCGCCACATGAGCTATATCCGCTTTGTCAAGCGGCTCGGTTCCCGCGATGCTGTTAGCCGTCGCTTCTTCGTGATTTTCCAGTACGAAGCCCCCACGAACGAGCGGAATATCTCCTATGGACAGTACATTATGAGGTGTCCAAGACCAGCACAAGCACACTCAGCGGGCAGGAAGGACCGTTCACCAGCCAGGCTGAAGCGGATGCCGCTGCCGAGGCTGCCAAAAATGCAGCCATCAACCAACTGAAAAACGAAGCACAAGGTATGGTAGATGCTGCCATCGCCTCGGCGCGGGCACAGCTTGCAAATATTACGTTTAGCTACGATGAAATCACCATTCCGCACGGCTTCGATACCACGTCTGGTGCTCTGAGCAGCCACCAGACGATTACTGTTCCTGCCAACAGCTCGAACTATTACCAGATGAAAAACGATGAGTGGTCGGTCAAAGTCAGTATTGACAAAATCGACAGCGAAACCAAGCAGCGCATCAAGGGCGATGCCGAGTTTAAGATTTTCGAGTGGGATACCGTCCGGCAGTGCTACATCCCCAATGGTGGGTACAACCAGTACAAGGTTGAGCGCCAAGCAGATGGAACTTACAAAGTCATCAACCACAGTGACTATGCGGGCGGTTCGGATGATTTGTTCTACACCCAGCGCAACGAGGGCAAGTTCGTCATCGTGGAGAGCCGCGCACCCAGCGGGTACTACGGCGATTGGACGGATGTAACCAAACCCGGCACGGCAGGCTCTGTGCTGGGTAAGCGGGCGTATGCCTTTGAAATCACGAAAGCATTAGACGGTCAGACGATTTGGCTGGGCAACGCGGACTATAACGCCGACATTACCACGGCCAACAGCGGTGGTACGCTCATCGACACCGGCGAGGGCATCGTCACAATTACATTTGGCAGTCGCAATGCGGATAAGACCTATACCACCGATCCTACAGGTATTGCCAGCAACGAGGATTCCTACACCATGCACGCCGATGTCGACACCATGCAGAACGACCGCACTCTCGGCAGCATCACTCTCTCCAAAGCAGACTTTGATGCCGCCCGGTATCTGGCTGCGGGCAGCAACGGTGACAGCACGCTTGAAGGTGCCGTGTACGACCTGTATGCCGCCGAGGACATTCTTCATCCGAACGGCGTTTCCGGCATTGTCGATTACTCCAAGATCACCGATTCCAGCGGCAACCCCATCTGGCATACCACCGTGCTTACCAACGGCGCATGGAAGTCCGACTATCTCCCGGTGCTGAAAAAGGATTACCTTGTAGCCTCCGCCGCCATCAAGGACGGCAAGCTGGCGTTTTCTAATCTCTACTTAGGTCGTTACTACCTTGTGGAGCGCGCCACCGGCATCGTGATCCCCGTGGATTCCAACGGGCAGTATTATCTTTCCGGCAAGTATCCCCTGCTCAACAAAAAGCTGGAGCCTACCGGCAGCTATGCCGCCCTCGCCAGCAATGGCACAGAATACATCGACTATGTCTACCGCAACCAATATTCTGCTGTTGCCGAGAGTCGCGCCTTAGACGGCAGCAAGACCTATGACGGCTACTACCTGTCCTTTGCGAAAGGCTATCTCTGTGATGAAGTCAACCACTATCAATCCCTTACTTATGCAGATGAATCCACTTACGTTGTCCGCGCTGAAGATCAGACGCAGGACGAAGTACTGAAATCCGGGTTCAGTCTGCAAAAGCTGGTGTCCACCACCGGTCAGCCCTCCCCTGCCATTAAGCTGGGCGGTGCCGGGTTCAAAGTGTACCGTGTATCGCTGCTGAGCAAGGCAGACCAGTTTGCCCAAAACGCCGATGGCAGTTACGATACCGCCAGCATTCTGGATGTCTACCGTAAATCCAGCTACGATCAGGACACGCTGAAATTTGATTTTTCTGACGAAGAACAGGCTGTTGCAACGATGTACGAGAGTGACACCGCCGTCGTCACCCGCTATAACGCAACCTTGACCGCAGACGGCGATTTTGCCAACGGGCAGGGTCTTGGCTGGGTGCCGACCAACAATGCGCAAGAATATCGCTTATCCGAGATCTTCACGAACGAGGAAGGCATCCTGCGTGTGCAGGGGCTTCCTTACGGCCAGTACATCGTCGTGGAAACCACCGTACCGAAGGATGTTTTTCAGGCTGAACCGTTCCTTATCAATGTCAATGCATCCAGCCCGCAGAGCAGCTTTACTGTGCCTGCCGGCAGCATCACAACGCCCAGCGGCAGCTACATAACCTACAACATTCTGGATGAAGAGTTGGAGGGCTACTTGCAGCTTGTCAAAATCGACATTGAGACGGGCAAGCCTGTCAAAATTGCCGACACTGCGTTCAACATTTACTACATTGCCGAGGACGGCCGTGAAACCCTTGTGGAGATGAACGACCCGAAATCCGGCAATGCCTGGGCAAAGACCAGCACTTTCTATACCGATTCCAACGGCGAAATGAAGACCCCGGAAAAACTGCCGCTGGGCAGGTACCGCATCGTCGAGATCGAAGGTCCACGCGGGTATTTCAACGACCGCCAGTACAATGTCGTGTTTGAGCTGACCTCGGACCGTGTGTATCAGGTCAGCGGCGGCAGCGCCGACGGCATGGACGACTACGTCATCACCGAAAACTACTATAACCACGAGACATTGGGGCAAATCAAGATCCTCAAAATTGGCAACGTGCTGACGGGGTATGAGAACGGGCAGTTCGTGTACGAGTCGGATAACCTTGCCAATGCCACCTATGAAATCCATGCGGAGGGCGACATTCCCACACCAGATAATCAAGGCACGCTCTGGTATGCAGACGGCGACCTTGTCGCTACTGTTACCACCGCCGAAGATGGACAGGTGGACGAAGTTCGGTTCAGCCCCACACGGACACCTGCCACCTATGATTTCCTGAAAGTGACCCACGATGGCACTAAGGGTGAAGTCACCATTACTCTGCCGCTGGGTACCTATGCGATTTCCGAGGTGCAAGCGCCCTACGGCTTTGTCCACACCGACCACACCTACACTGTGGTGCTGGACTGGGATGACCAATACAACGATTTAGTGCTTGCTAAGACAATCATCGACCACACGCAGGACGGCGATGTCGTGTATGACTATTCTATTATAAATGTAGGCAACGCTAGCGCCGAGCAGATTGAAAAGCAGGTTCTTGTCTTTGAGAATGCCCGCGTGCTGCCGGTTGTCGAGGAGGGCAAAGTCGGTGTTGGGCTGTATAAGCTGGACCGCGGCACCTGCGATTTGACCGATGAAGCGCCCTATTCGGACGGCTGTAAGACCCGCGCTTCCCTTTTGAACGGCGGCAGCAACCGCGCCGACATCCCGGCTGATGCCAAGATGGTCGCGGGCGCCGTCTATGAGCTGTACACCGCAGACGACATTTACAGCATCTCAGGTGAGCTTCTGGCCGCCGCCGATACGCTGCTAGGCACAGCCACCACCGATGAAAACGGCCTTGCCTATTTTGACGTGGATGTTCCCCTGCGCGGCGAACATTACGGCAGCAGCGATGCCCACGACTGGACGACAAACAGTGGCCGCTACTACCTGCGCGAGATCAGTGTGCCGGACGGCTACCTGATTGAGCAGAGCGTAATTCCGGTGGAGTTCACCTACGAAAACCAGTTTATTGCATGGCAGATCGTTGACTGCCTGCACTCCGACAAGCAGACCACCGTGGAGATCGACAAGCGTGCTTTCGCCTCTGATTCTGATACCACCTTTGCCCTGCCCGGTGCCACCTTGACCGTGACCGATTGGAACGGCAATGTGGTGGATAGCTGGGAAAGCAGCGACACGGCTCGTGTGATTCGTGGACTGCATCTTTCCCACGACTTTGCCGGGAACCGCGATACCACCAAAATCTATACGCTGTCCGAGACCCGCCCGGCAGACGGCTATACCACCGCCCGCTCGATTCAGTTCCGCTTGGAGCAGGCCACGGGCGATAACAGCTACTTGCAGGAAACGGCGGTCTGGGTACTGCATGAATCCGAAGATGCCGAGTACCAGTCCGGCAGTATTATCTCCCCCACTGCATTCTCCGATGATTCCGTGGCTACGATTCCCGCCAAGCTGCGTGCTTTCTGGGATAAGTTGCTGGGCAAGAATCCCGATGCAGACGGCGTTGTCATTGCCAACTGGTACTGCGTGAACGGCATGCTGGTGGTGAATTTCACCGATGCCGCCAATGACCGCGCCATTGCCAAGTGCCTGCGGGAGAGCGATTTCTCCGATTTGACGTTTGATAAGGTCTACTTGACCGGCGCGGCGGCTCCTGCATTCTTTGCCGATAAGCAGGTTGCCGACAAACCTACCGATGCCGAAATCACCTACTCTGCAAGTTGGATTCTGCTGAAGGATTCCGATGGGTTCAGCCAGACCGTTACAATGCTGGATGCCCCGACCCGCGTAAAAATCAGCAAAGCCGACATTACGACTCACGAAGAAATCCCCGGTGCCACGCTGCGCGTTCTGGACAAGAACGGCAATGTTGTAGACGAATGGGTATCCGAAAACACACCGCACTACATAGAGGCTGTGCTGGTTGCGGGCGAAACCTATACGCTGGAGGAAACGCTCGTACCCGATAATTCCGGGTATGTGCCTGCCAATGCCGTTCAGTTCACGGTCGAGGATGACGGCGAGGTTCAGCACGTTTTCATGCAGGACGACTACACGAAAGTGCAGATTTCTAAGACCGACATTGCCACTGGCAAGGAGATCAGCGGTGCAAAGCTGAAAATCACGGACGCAGACGGCAAAATCGTTGCTGAATGGGTCACGGACGGCGCACCTCACTATATGGAGCGCATCCCGATGGGTACGTACACCCTGACCGAGACGATGGCTCCCACCGAGCAGGGCTATGTCCGCGCCGAGAGCGTTACCTTTGAGGTTGGCCCCACCGGGGATATTCAGCGCGTGGATATGAAAGACGACTTTACTAAGGTCGAAATTTCCAAGGCTGACATGACGGACGGCCTCGAACTGCCCGGTGCAAAGCTGAAAATCACCGATGCCAGCGGCAACACCATTGCCGAGTGGGAGACCAACGGCCAGCCCCACCGTATCGAGCGCCTGAAGCCCGGTGAGTATACGCTGACCGAAACTGCCGCCCCGGCCGGGTATCTGCTCAGCGAGGAAGTACACTTCACCGTGCGGGAGACCGGAGAGATTCAGAAAGTCACAATGTACGATGCCCCGGCACATTCGCTGATTCTCACGAAACGCGATATTGTCACCAACGCAAAGCTGGCAGATGCCCGCCTGACGATTCGCGATGCCTATGGCACGACCATTGATCGCTGGACAACCACGGATGGCGACCATGCCATTCGCGTACTGCCGGAGCGCTCCGCCGCCAAAGACCCGCACAAAAATCTGCTGCTTTTGTCCGATGACACCAGCGAACACGTCTACACGATGGTGGAAGAACTGGCCCCGGACGGCTATCTGGTTGCCGAGAGTATCACGTTCAAAGTCATGCAGATGAACGATGCCCTTGTTGTATTCATCTGGCAGGACGGCGGCTGGCAGAAATCTTCCGAGGGGTACCTTGCCATGTACGATGAGCGCACCGATACGCCCGTGCCGCTTATGAAAACTTTCCCGCAGACCGGCAGCATTTTATAAAAACTGTGCCAAGTTGTTACACTGCGCACAATTTAAGAATGGAGTGATATTTTGTCCGTTTCCTGTTTTACTTCTACCAATTCGCACCTCTGTAAGTTCCTGCGCACCACAGGCCGCGATTGGCGCAACACCATCTACATTGAGTGCGGCGACTGCCAGCGCGCCGTGAGCCGCAGCTGCAAGAATCTTCTCTGCGTCTTTGATACGACCGGTGCGCCGGTAATCGTGCCGGTGCATGATGTGGAGTACCTGTTCAGCACCACCGTGGACAAGTCCGAGTGCCGTGCCGTCCTCACAAAAGCCAACTTCTGTGAACTTTATAAAGGCTGGATCGACGAGCATATCCGCGACCCCCACGCCTGCCCGTTGAATGATCTGTACGTCAACTGGGAGATTCCAGACCCTAGTGCAGCGAGGATCTTTCTGAATCGGTAAATAGGCACTAAATAACAACAATCCCCAAGGTGTTGCCTTGGGGATTTGTTTGTATCGCACTCGATATATGACACTAACTTCGTTTTATCTTTTGTTCTTGTTGTTACATTTCCCTTGTGTTCAAGAACTTTTGTCTGATTTGCTTTACAGTCTCCAAATGTCTGTTTGCATAGAACTTTTTTACGGCATCGGACGTGTGCTCAACCTCTGAATTCAGAGCATTTTCCAACTTTTCAAGGTTTTTCCTTGTGACTTCTGTATCCGTCTCGTCACGTTCTACTGCGCCACCCCTAAAAGATATTTCTTTTAATATAGTTAGCATTTCTTGCTGTTCCGATATATTTGCTTTTTTGTACGCAGAGAGAAATGCGGCAAGTAGCTCGTCATTAAAGCATACAAGTATTTTAGATTTCGCTGCGAGACCTCTTTCGTATGTTGGGTTCTTTAAGTAATCTATAAAGAAAATCTCGTTCATTAAGTATGGCCACTGATCTTGCAACTTCTCTATTTCCTCATTGAGCGATTGTTCTTGTGGCGTCAATTTAGTTTCGCCTTCGTCTCTCATAAGTCTTCGGTGTCCACGTTCTTCACAAATATCTCCCTTTATAATTTTAGCTTTTCTATTATGGAATCCCTGAAGCAATCTTGCATCATCAACGTCACACTGTATAGGAACACCTATTTTCCGGAAATCATCAAGCCTTCCTAAAAGAGCCACATAATCATCCGTTGTTAGCTTTCCATCATATGCCTGCTGTAATACTTGTGGCAGCCCCCGGTCAATAATCTCTTGGCTCAACTCCCAGAAAGCCTTATCGAGAACTTCCCGCTCCGGTGCAGTTTCTTTTACTGAAAAGCGTTGATTCAAAGCGGCTTTTATGCGCTGTTCATTCCACTCGCCTTCAATCATCCAACGAATAAGCGGTTGAATTCAATATTGTGCATTATATCTTTTATACTTACTATTTTCACCATCTTGTGTTGTTTGCCATCGAGGGGGATTCCGTTTTTTATCCTCTGCTTTTTCTTCCAAAAAATTAAAATGGTATTCATCATATTCATCCATTTTTTTGTAGTTTCCACCCTTCACTTCGAAAAGGTACGCGACAAACACATATAGTGCCTCTCCCATACCATCAGTAGGAAGTTTTAGGCTGTGCCATAACCCATACACACGTTCAAAATCTATCAAACATGATTTGAATGTTCTGAGATTGCGACTCCCGCTTTCTTCAAATACTTGGAATAGCTTTGGGCTTTCTTTTTTCAAGAATTCCTTGTATTCACTTGTTTCTGTCTTGTAGTCTTCAATCATTTCCTGTTGGATTCTTCGATACTCCACGTCCAACTTGACTGTTCGCTCTACAACTTTTTCCTTAAAAGTTTTGTAATTTTCCTCATCTTCTATATTATCTTCCGATGCAATTACTATTGTCTTAATTCTTTTGTCTTCTACATAGGTATTTATAATTCCCAATAAATCAATTACACCGATTTTACATCGCTCAAAATCGTCAAATACTAAAACCAATTTCTTTTTAACAGGCTGCTCTTCCCCTGCAACTATACAATAGACTTCTTTCTCAATCGGTAAAAAATCATGGATATCAATGGACAGCAACATATTCGCACTTTTTGCTATCTTTTTGATTTTTCCAAAGTCAAACAGTTCACCAAAAGCCGCTGCCTTTTCTGAAAGCTGTTTTGCGATATTGACACCTTTTGCAATATGTCCTTTCCCCGATTTTTCTGCTTTATTGAATGTCTGGGCATATGCCACAGCTTCCTTTACCTTTTTTGATAATGTGTTTGTGTCCTCGATTCCGAATAGCGACACAACCGCCATCAAATATTTAGGTTCTTGATTCAACTTCTTCTCAATTTGACGTATTAGATATGTCTTCCCGCTACCCCATTTTCCCGTAACGAGCAGCGCACCATTCTGGTCCTGTTCTTCTATATAATTTTCAATTTCTTCTATTGTTTTCACAGGAATTATTCCTCCCATATCATTTCAGAAACTACAAGTGCTTTTTAGTCTATACTTCTCACACAGTTTCCTCCGTTGCCCGCTCTTTCCTATACTGCGCCGGTGACTTCCCTATCTCCTTCTTAAACACCCTGCTGAAATACAGCGGGTTCTCATACCCTACGATTTCGGAAATTTCCTTGATGTTGTAGGTCGTCCGCTCCAACAGGCTTTGGGCGTTGACCATGCGCAAGGAGAGGATGTACTGGGCCGGGGACATACCGGCGTACTGTTTGAAATTGTGTATAAACCAGTTGGTGCTGATGTGCAGGGATTCCGCATAATCGTCTATACTTATCTTTGTGTTATAGTTCTCGTTGAAGTAAGCCGCCGCGCGTTCAATTTGCTCTTGGACGTTGCCAGTGGTTTTTTTCTGTTCATGCTGTTGGCGGTTCACCAACAGCAGAATATCGTTGAACAGCGATGCAATATAGTCCTCGTACCCATAGCGGCACAGCTGCAACTCCTGAATGATTTTGCGGAACAACGCCTTGTAATCCGGCAGCACACCGCAGTAGAACACATGCTCATCGAGCGAGATGCCGTGATACGCCAGTATGTTCTTTACATCTCTGCCTGTGAAGTGAATCCAGAAAACTTCCGGGTTATCTTCCAGATAATATACATATTTTTGGATTTCTTCCGGCTTGTACAGCACCATATGGCCCGCGCTGACGATTTCTTCCCTGCCGTCAAACCAGAAATGCGTCTTGCCGTTTGCCACATATAAAATCTGGTAATCCCTGCGCCCTTTCTGCCAGTAAGTCGGTAGTTTGGGGCGCGTTTTCAGCCGGTAGGTGCCGCAGCTGCCCACCACCAACGGCGTGGAGTTGTCTTTGAAATCTGTACGGGAATTGTTCAGATAGCCAGAGTTAATGTACACAAAAATCTCCTCCTGTTTTTGTGAATATTGCGAGGTTCTTCGTCCATTTTACCTTCACTTTACAAAAAGCCATTGATTTTGTGCATATTTAGTGCAATACCGTTTATGTTTTATTGTATATGGAAATTGTATAATAATTTCATACGAAACGCAAGCAGAACTGTATAAATCACAGGAGGAGAATGGATGATTATTCCGCACTATTACGAGGACCCGCACACACTGCATGTGGGTACCATGCCGAATCGTGCCTATTACATTCCGGCATCCCGGCGCAGCGATGCTTTAGTTGAGCACCGCGAGACCTCGGATCGCTTCCAGCTTTTGAACGGCAGCTGGAAATTTCGGTACTACGCCAGTATTTATGACTTGCAGGATGCTTTCTATGAGGTCGGCTATGATGCCTCCGCTTTTGACAGCATCCCGGTCCCCAGCGTGTGGCAGAACCACGGCTACGACCACCACCAGTACACCAACATCCGTTATCCGTTCCCCGCTGATCCACCGTATGTTCCCAAAGAGAACCCCTGCGGCGCTTACCTCTACGACTTCACCTACCAAAAGGATGCCGCTGCCCCGCGCGCATTTCTGAATTTTGAGGGCGTTGCCTCCTGCTTCTACGTCTGGCTCAACGGTCAGTTTGTCGGGTACAGTCAGGTCGCCCATTCCACAAGCGAGTTCGATGTAACGAAGTTTTTGCAGGACGGCACCAACCATCTGGCGGTCCTCGTGCTGAAATGGTGCGATGGCAGCTACATGGAAGATCAGGATATGTTCCGCATGAACGGCATTTTCCGTGATGTCTACCTGCTGCGCCGCCCGGAACAGTGCATTGAGGACTATTTCATCACCACCAACATCCACGGCAGCACCGCAGGGGTTGCTGTCCGCCTGCGTTACTACGATTCCGCTGTTGCCACCCGCATCACCCTCTACGATGCAGCCGGCACGATGGTCGGCAGCGTAACGCCCGTGGAAGCACTGGATGATGCGGCATTCCCCTATCATGCAGAAATCACCGTTGTTGACCCGACACTCTGGAACGCAGAGCAGCCCTACTTATATACCCTTGTGTTGGACACACCCTGCGAGACCATTACGGACCGTGTGGGCATCCGTGAGGTTCATGTTGCCAACAACCAGATTTATGTCAACGGCCAGTCCATCAAGTTCCACGGTGTAAACCGCCACGAATCCGATCCCGTCACGGGATATGCTGTTGGCTTTGAGCAGACGAAAAAAGACCTGCTCATGATTAAAAAGCACAACTTCAATGCCATCCGCACCAGCCATTACCCGGATGTGCCTTACTTCTATCAGCTCTGCGACCAGTACGGCTTCTTTGTCATTGATGAAGCCGACAATGAGAGCCACGGTGCGTCCGAATACTATTGCGAGGGCAACGAAAGCTGGCCCAACCACGTTGAAAACTGGAACAAGCCCATCGCAGACAACCCGGAGTTCACCGAGGCCACCGTAGACCGCACCCGCCTCTGCGTGGAGCGTGACAAGAACCGTCCCTGCGTCATCATCTGGTCGATGGGCAACGAGAGCGCCTACGGCTGCACGTTCGAAGAAGCGCTGGCATGGACAAAGAGTTTTGACCCCCGCCGCCTGACCCACTACGAGAGCGCCCAGTACCGCAGCAAGAACCGTAAATACGATTTCTCGAACATTGATATGTTCAGCAATATGTACCCTTCTCTCGAAAGCATTCAGGAATATCTGGACAACGAGCCGGACAAACCCTATATCATGTGCGAGTACAGCCATTGCATGGGCAACGGCCCCGGCGATTTGGAGGATTACTTCCAGTTCATTCAGAGCCATGACGGCTTGGTCGGCGGTTTCCTGTGGGAGTGGTGCGACCACGGTATTTATAAAGGGAAGATGCCCGACGGCCGCGACATCTATTATTACGGCGGCGACCACAATGAGTGGCCGCATGACGGCAACTTCTGCATGGACGGTCTGGTCTACCCTGACCGCCGCCCGCACACCGGGCTGTTGGAGTTCAAGAACGTCTATCGCCCGGCGCGTGTTGTGAAGTACGACCGGGAATCCGGCATGCTCATGCTGCACAACTACATGGACTTTGTTGATTTGACCGAGTATGCCGCACTAACCTATCAGGTAAGCTGCGACGGCGAGGTCATCGACAGCGGCTTCATCCCCTACCCTGACGGTTTCACCCTGCCGCCGCACAGCGAAAACGCCTTGCCGTTGGCCGTCCATATTCCCGATAAAGGCAAGTGTTTCCTGAAAATCTTCTACCATTGCGATAAAGACCTGCCCTTGCGTTCGGAAGATCATCTTCTGGGTTTTGATGAAATCCTGCTGGAAAACGAAGACAGCCGCAACCAGAAAACTTTGGCTATGTGGAGTGATGCCCCTTCCAACAGCACAATCACTGTTCAGGAGACGGACCGCCATTTGACGCTGCGCGGCAAGAACTTCACCTACAACTTTAATAAGCTGACGGGTCTGTTCGCCGCGATGCAGTACGAGGATGCAGTCCTGTTGGACAAGGAAATGGAGTTCAACATCTGGCGTGCTCCTACGGACAATGACCGCAAGCTGAAGCTGGATTGGCTGGCTGCCCGCTATGACCACTGTATGACCAACGCCTACCGCACCGAGTATCAGGTGACGGACAGCGGTGTGACTCTGCGCGCCAAAGTCGGCATTGCACCGATCAGCTTGCAGAAATTCCTTGATTTGGATGTCTGCTGGACGATTTCCAACAGCGGTGCAGTAACGCTGGCACTGCACGCTGAGCGCAACACGGTATTCCCCGAACTGCCGCGCTTTGGCCTGCGCCTGTTCCTGCCAAAAGAAATGGCCCGCGTCAGTTACTTCGGCATGGGTCCGATGGAAAGCTACTGCGACAAGCACCATGCTGCCAGCCACGACTACTTCAGTTCCACCATCTGGCAGCAGCACGAGGACTACATTCGCCCGCAGGAGAACGGCAGTCACTATGATTGCGATTATGTCCAGCTGGATGGCGCTGGCATCAAGCTTACCGCTGTCGGTGCAAAGCCGTTCTGCTTCAACGCCTCGCACTACACGCAGGAAGAGTTGACTGAAAAGGCGCACAACTATGAGCTGCATCCCTGTGACAGCACCGTTCTCTGCCTTGACTATGCACAGAACGGCATCGGCTCTGCCAGCTGCGGGCCGCGTCTGGCGGAGCAGTACCGCCTTAACAACGCTTCCTTCGATTTCAGCATCCGTCTGATTCCTGAAAAAGCATAACCCCTACACAAAAGAATGGAGAAAATCTCATGTCTGAAAACACGGAAAGACGCTATTTAAAATGGTATAACAAGGTCGGTTACGGCTCCGGCGATGTTGCGGGCAACGTGGTCTATGCGTTCCTCTCCTCGTTCGTTATGATTTACCTGACCGACACCGTCGGCCTGAATCCCGGCATCGTCGGCACGCTGATCGCTGTGTCCAAGCTGTTTGACGGCATTACCGACATCTTCTTTGGCTCGATGATCGACAAGACGCACTCCAAGCTGGGCAAGGCCCGTCCGTGGATGCTCTACGGCTACATCGGCTGCGCCATCACACTGGTCGGCATCTTCGCCATCCCCATGGGCATGAGCGAGTTTGCCAAGTACGCATGGTTCTTAATCTGCTACACTCTGCTGAATGCCGTGTTCTACACCGCCAACAACATCGCCTACTCTGCCCTGACCGCCCTTGTCACCAAGAACAGCGCCGAGCGCGTTGAGATGGGTTCCTACCGCTTCATGTTCGCATTCGCCACCAGCCTTGCCATCCAGTCCGTCACGCTGCTGGCTGTCTCCGCACTGGGCGACACCGCCGAAGCATGGCGCACCGTGGCTATCGTCTATGCCATTATCGGTCTGATTGTCAACACGCTCTCTGTTTTTTCCGTCAAGGAATTGCCGGAGGAAGAGTTGGTCGATACCTCGGTTAAAGCAGAAATCGAGAAAGACGAGAAGTACAGTCTTGTCGAAGCTGCCAAGCTGCTGGGTTCCAACAAATACTACCTGATGATCTGCGTCACTTACATTTTGCAGCAGATTTACGGTGCCATGATCAGCATGGGTACCTACTACACCGCCCATATCCTTGGCGACAAGAACCTGTTCGGCGTGTTCTCTTGGGCCATCAACATTCCTTTGATCATCGCACTGGTCTTTACCCCGACCCTCGTTGCCAAGATGCACGGTATGTACAAACTGAACGTCGGCAGCTATGCCCTTGCTACCGTGGCCCGCGCGCTCGTTGCCGTGGCCGGCTATACTGGCACCGGCGATGTCAAGATGATGCTGCTCTTCACGGCCATCGCTGCACTGGGTCAGGGCCCGTGGCAGGGCGACATGAATGCCGTTATCGCCTCCTGCTCCGAGTACACTTGGCTGACGAAGCACAAGCGCGTGGACGGCACGATGTACTCCTGCACCTCGCTCGGTGTCAAGCTGGGCGGCGGTCTCGGCACCGCCATCACCGGCTGGCTGCTGGCGTTCAGCAACTACGATAAGGCGCTGGCTGTGCAGCCGGAATCCTGCATCAATATGCTGAAACTCATGTACCTCGTAATTCCCTTTGTGCTGGACGCCATCATCACCTTTATCCTCTCCCGCATGAAGGTCGAGGAGGCCAACGATAAGATTCGCGCCGAAATGAAAAACTGATATTCACTATTCTCCTTCTCAAAATACCTCACGCATGCGATTTGCGCGCGAGGCATTTTTCGTTATATCAAACTTTTTAACTGAAATTATTATATACCTATTGAAATTTGCTATACAAACCAAAATTGCATCAATAATGGGGAGGCTGTTCCCATTATTGATGCAATTTTGGTTTACATGCTCTTATTTTGATTTTGCATTGATCAGGCTTTCTTCGTCACATACCCCTTGCGCATGACGGAGGTGATCTCGATCTGCGCGCCGAGCTTGTGGCGCAGCTTGGCGATGTGCATATCGACCGTTCGGGTGTGGATGGGCGCGGTGATACCCCAAACCTGCGCCAACAGCTCGGAGCGGGTGGTAATGCGGCCGGCGTTGTCGAGCAGATACAGCAACAGGTCGAACTCAGTCTGCGTCAAGTACACAGCCTTGCCATTTTGCGATACCTGCCGTGCGGCGGCGTCAATTTGTAAATTGATGTTGTTCATCATGTGTAATACCTGATTATTCGTAAAATCCGGCGTGACCGTTGTCTAGCAGCCATGCGTGTATAGTACTGATTTACAAACCTCTGCAAAGGCTCACAACGCGTCCAAATCCACGCCCGCCCACTCGTAGGCTTCCGTCAAATCGTTGCCGATGGCCCATGCAAGCGCCGCGGCTACAACGACCAAAAATATCGGCACCCACAGCAAATTGTACGGCGCGCCCGCGGCGTTCGTGCCCTGCGTTTGGCACAGTGCGGCGGCGTGGAACAGCGGGTAAAAGCCCAGCCATTCGATGCCGTTGCTCATACCCGAAAGCGCCAGCAGCGCGGGCAGGCAGTAGCCGACCGCCGAAACGAACAGCGCCGCCAACAGGCTACCCAATTTTTGCCCCAACCACAGCGTCAGCCGCGCCATGCACAGGCAGGCTGCTGCGCGGCAGAGCAGCCAGAACAGCAGCAAATCAGAAAGCGTGATACATTTCGGCACAGCCTCCAGCTCCGAAATACTCATCGCCGGAGCCAGCAGCGCGGGCAAGCCGTAATCGCGCAGCACCTGCCACAGATGCGGCAGCACCGTGCCCGCGGCGATCCCCAGCGCCGCCAAATCGCTCTGGCGCAGCTTTGCGCGCACGGTCGCACGGCGGCCCAACGGTGTGGCGCGCAGCACGGTCTCCATGCCGCCCTTGCGCTCCATCGCAAACAGGCCGCTGAAGCACAGTGCGCACAGTAGCCCGGCCCACAGCGTGTCCTGCACGTCAGCGGTACCGCTGAAGCCGAACAGCTTTTTGTAGCCGCTCTCGTACACCAGCCACGCGCCGGGGTGCTCTTTCAGATAGTAGTTGATGTTGTTCTGCACGACCTGTTGGTAAATGTTGTATTTTTGCTGTAATGCGCCGTAGGCCAGCATCGCCTCGCTGCTCAGCTCGCTGCGCGCCACGCGCCGCTGTACGGCCAGCATCGGGGCAAACTCCTCGCCCTGTGCGGTCAGCCAGTCGCGGCTCTCCGCCGTCCACGGGCCGGAGATATGCTTCATGTAGTAGGCGTAATAAATTTCGTCGGCATCAATATAGCTTTCGCTTGTCACGCCCTGATACACGCCGAACGCCAAGAACGCTGCCAGGAACACTGCCGCGCCGTTCAGCACAAACAGCTTGCGACCCTCTTCCTTTATAATAGAGGTCGCTTTCGTCCTGCGCGTCAGCCCCAACACAAGGCCGCGCTTGGCGGCGGGCAGCAGCTGTGCGCGGGCGAATACCATGCAGAACGCCGCAGCGAACAGCGCTCCGTAGAACACCGCCGCCGTCCACTCGACCAGCGGCAGCCCGATCGGTGTGCCAAACCAGAACAGGTTGCGATAGTTGCCGAGCAGCTCGTTGGTTTGCAGAAGGCTGACGAGGTTTGCGTATTTGATTACGTTCAAATGGCTCGTGGCCGGAATAGCCGCGCGCACGCCGTACATCGCCAACGGCAGCGCCAACGCGCCGATCCAGCCCGCGGCGGCGCGGCGCGCCGTCAGCGCCGCCAACATGACCCAAAGGCCCATCACGAACGCCCCGGCCCACTTGGCCAGCAAAAACCGCAGCAGATACCGCCCGACCGTGATCTGCATCGTGCAGCGCATCAGGGCCGGCACGCTCTGAATCGTGCGCGTCAGCGGGCCCAAACCGAAGCTCGCACCGCAGTAGGCGAGATTCACGCCGTACAAAAGCGCCAACACAGCCAACAGGCTGACGCCGAACGCCGCTAATTTGGCCAACGCCGTTTGCAGACGCCCGCCCGGCAGGCTGCGCACAAGGCCCAACAAACCGCTGTCGCGCTCCTGCCGAACCAGCAGCAGCGCCAACAGCAGCATGGCGGCCAGTAAAATCAGGTCAGTAAAGGCGTAGGAGATCGCCGTGTACAATCCCTTTTGAGGGTAGTAGTCGATCTCGGTCGCGCCCAGTCCGGCGTAGACCTCGGCGGTTTGCTCGATGTTTTTCAGGTCGTAGCCGGTTTTGTCGTTCTGAAAGATCGAGATGCCCGCCAGCTGCGTCGCCTTGGTCTGCACGCCGTCCAGAAAATCGGTGTAGGCAGCCACGGTGTCGTACTCGTTTTGCAGCTGATTGAACAGGCGATATTCGGTGTTCAGGTCGTCGGTGAACAGTGTATAGCTTTTGTCCTTGTATTCCTGCTCGTAGGCGTCGAACATTGCAGCGTTCTCGTCGCGGTAGGCTTGCAGGTAGCTGCTGCCGGCGTAGGCCATATCGCGGTAGAAGCCGCCGATCTTGACAAGGCTCTCAATCTCGGTATATTTCCCGTGCAGGTATGCGCCCTTTTCTTCCATTGTCAGGCCGTCGAGCTGCGCGCCGACGGCGCGGTAGGCTGCGGCGGACGGCTGCCCCGCGGTCGGGCGGGTACCCATCCAGAGCAGCAGCAGATTGGCGGCGGCCAGCACGGCTAGTAAAAGCGGGAACAGCCGGTTGCCCCACACCTTGCGCAGCTCGGCAAAAAACAGGCTCATTTGCCGTCCCCCTCACCGAACACGTTCAGGTAGACATCCTCCAGCCCTTGGTCGGGTGCGTATTTGGCAATCAACTCCGGCACGGGCGCGGCATCCACGATCTTGCCGGCGCGCAAAAGAATAACTTTGGTTGCTACTGTTTCTACATCCGAAACAACGTGCGTTGCCACAAGAATAATGCGGTTCTGTGCCATACCGGCCAGCAGCGTGCGCAGGCGCACGCGCTCCTTGGGGTCAAGACCCGCCGTCGGTTCGTCCAAAATCAACAGCTTGGGGTCGCCCAGCAGGGCGGATGCCAACAGCAGCCGCTGCTTCATACCGCCGCTGTACGCCGCCAACCGCTTGTCGAGCTCGTCGGTCAGGTTGACGGCCGCGGCCACGCGCGCGACCTCGCCGAGCACGGCGGCGCGCGGAATTTCTTTCAGCGCGGCCATGTAGGCCAAAAAGCGGCGGCCGGTGTAGCTGTCGTACAGGCCCTGCTGCTGCGGCATATAGCCGAGCACGCGGCGGAACGCGATGCCGTGCGCGTGGTGGCCGCACCACAGCACCTCGCCCGAATCGGCGGTCAGCCCGCCGGTGATGATGCCGATCAGCGTGCTTTTGCCCGCGCCGTTCGGCCCCAAAAGGCCATACAGGCCCGGGCCGAGGGTGAGCGACACCCCAGCCAGAGCCTGTTTGGTTTTCGGCTTGCCCTGCCCGCGGCGGTGCAGCAGCGGTGCGGGCAGCAGATAGGTTTTGCGCAGATTGTTCAGTTCCAGTTGCATGGCAGATGTACGCTTTCTTTTGTGCAGGTTTTACAGCTTTGCTTGCATGGTAGCACCGGGTTGTTACGGAGTTGTTGCGGGGGGGTGACTCTGCTCTGCACAGATTTGTGGGTGTTTTTCCCTGCCCGCAGCGGTGTGGCAGCAGATAGGTTTTGCGCTAATCGCACAAAGTAAGATTCATAATCAGCTAAAGCTCAGCGCCTTGCTTTTGGCCATGCGTTCAAAATCAAATTTGTATCCACATGATTACTCATAATATTTGAATCTTAGATAGTTAGGCCGGCTATTCCAATAATCTTCTTTTCTGATGAGTACATAATCCTCGAAACTTTGCTCATAGGTGAAAGGGGTCCCATCCGTCCCGTAATCGTTTCTTTTTCGTGTGAATTTTCCAACACGAACAAGGAAATCTTTTTCGCCCTCTGCAAATATTCCCACAAAGACATCTTCCCCGTTTTCTTTTGCATAAAGATTCAATGGGGCAATCTGCATTGTATCTAAATCAACAGAAGCATAAGTACCTTTGTACAGGGCTTCGTTCGCTAAATAAAGAATTAAATGTGAATCCCTAACCTCACAACTTATCATTGTACGAGAGGGAAGAAAATCTTCATACTCATCAGTTTCGAGGCTTTCAAGATGAACATCATGGAGAATATCATAGCGGTAAACGGCGGCAGATTTTTCTTTTGTGTAATACATAATGCCATCATAAATCGTGTAGCTCGTGATATTGGATTCTTTTTCATCGCCGAGTAAGTTGTCTTTCAACACTCTTTCTTGCGATATACTTATCCATTCTGTTTTTGTGGGGTCAGATTTTGACGTTATGGTAGCAATAAAAGAATCATCACAAGTTCCGACCAGATTAGCAACAACGTCATCGTTCCACTCATATAAAATTTCATATCCCGAAAGATTTCTTCCGAATTTTACTAAAGCGGACTTCACCTCCGCTTTTTGCGGGTCGACAATGGACACAATTGTGAAAAGGGCATCCGTTCCATTGCCTGCAACGCCTCCAAACCAATTGAAAACCACATTCGACCCGTATTCCTGAATTTTTCTGTCGGAACCATCCAATGCCATGCTGTAGATTCTGGCCGTGGGGTCATTACCCGAGACCGAGGCATCTGTATAAGGCTGTCCGTTTTTTATAACATACAGATAGTCCCCTACAACAAAGCACCTTGCGCCACCCTTAAAGGATGGGATGTAGGCGGTACTTGCAGGATCATGCCCCAAATTTGCGTCAGCAGATAACCTGATGCATTCCTGCGTTAAGTAATCATAATAAATAATATCTGCGGATGCGTCCGGGTAAGGATCTAAACTATAACACCCGTTTGCTGTTTCACCGCCCACAGTCATGGCAATTCCCTGTTGTGCGGTAAGCATATGCAGTTCTTCGCCGGAAGACGGAACAGTTCCCGCCGCATCCTCATCAATAATTGTTGGCGCTGGCGTTGCAGACTCTGTGGCGGCAACCTCGGAATTATAACCGTATTCTTCCGAGCAACCAGCCAAAAAATGGCTCATGAGAAGAAGCAGGGACAGAATTTCAATTGAGAATCTTGCGGCTTTTTTCATATTTCTCAACCATAAAGTCAGGTGAAAACATTATAAGGAACATCATATGCGTAAAACGGAGACGGCGTTGTCCCCCACCGCATATATTGGCCTCCACCAGAATTTGAAATAGATGATGTTCTTTGCAAGTAACGTGTGCCGATTCCGGCGCGAGGCCCGACACTATAAGATGTTCCGCTTCTTGTTATCACAACATCAGCAAATTTATTACCTATGAGATTTTTTAAGTTGACTTCGGGCATAGAATTAGTAGACGATCGATAAATGTTTATTGCGACATCAGGATTTGCATCGCTGTTAATCACATCTCCCGAATAATATTGATGGCGGTTCTTTGGAACAACTTCATTATACCAAAAAGTTTTCACATTCGCCACGTTTCGGCAGTATTTCAAGAGTTCTATGCAGCAAAAGACGAGTTTTTCCCAAAAATTGTGAATACGCTTCAAATCAGCTACGTCAGCAGACCCAAGCCAAATCTCATGCCGCGGTAAGCAAAATTCACATCGTACCGTACCTACGCGGCCAGTCACCGCCGGCTGCTTTTCAAATTCATCGGTCAGGTGACGGTAACAGCCACGCGCACGACCTCGTCAGGTACGCTGCGGAACGCGATGGCGTGCGCTGGGCGGGCAGCAGATAGGTTTTGCGCAGATTGTTCAGTTCCAGTTGCATGGCAGATGTACGCTTTCTTTTGTGCAGGCTCTTTAGGCTTTGCCCGCATGGTAGCACCGGATTGTTGCGGAGTTGTTGCAAGGGGGTGTATTGACTCTGCTCTGAGACGCTTTAGTTTTACCTTGCCCTGCCAGAGTCGGCTTGGCAGCGGGTAGATTTTACGCGGAGAGGTGAGTTCTACCATTACGACACATTAGAACCATCTTCAATAAAAGAGACTTTCCGCAATTCTGCTACATCAGAATTTAAATATCCCTCTTTACTTATAATAGAATATTCAAATCCATAGTGCTCTACATTATCGGTTTGACTATCCGTGATGAGAAGCAGATCGGTTGCACTTTGTCCAAGCATAATGGGAATTGTACGGTCTTCCGCAATTTCCTGCTTGATGTTTAGTTCTTTTACCTCTTTTGTCTGTGTATTGATTGCGTAACAGCTCTCGATTGCAACCGGATACTCCACATTTGGATGTTGCTCATAGTGTCGAATTGACATTAAAAGCCATTCATCAAATTTTCCGTCTATATAGGCGCTGTTTCCATCTGTGGAAATAAAATCGGCAACCTCATCAATATTACTGTCTTGTACACTGATTCGTATCAGCTTTTTGGTGTTTACATCGTAAAAATATAGCCCATCGGCCATTAACAGCTGTTGAATGTTTCCTGTATATTCGTAAAAAGATTCGCAACAGTTTCCGCCAATCGGAATTTTTTCCCATTGGTGGAAAGTTGAACGAGCAATCTCATCGGAAATTTCGCTCCATTCCTTACCGGGAAAATCGCTTTCAGTTTTGGTTTGTTGAGAAGAATGTAAAACTGCATATCCGGTTTCTGTAACCCCTAAAAATTCCGGCTGTATTCCGTCTGTTGTATCTTCCACATACAAATCCACGCGCTCGCCCGTATTTAAGTCGATCATACATAAAGTAAAAGTGGATTCCAACGTGTCCGGCAACTGCTCAAGTGTTGTCAGTGAGCAGATAAGGGATTCTCCGTTGGTACAAAACACATCGCCAAGACGTTCCCCATTGTTAAATGTAATAAGTGTTTTACGGTTGCTTCCATCCAGAGATGCGGCATCAATTCGAGAAAGTGACTGCTTTCCCTCTTCTCCACCATAGGTGCGATGGATAAGTAAAAGATGATCACTTGAAATGAGGGGAAATACGCCAGCATTCTCCGCAGATATCCAAGAAGTACATCCTTCATTGTCATGAGCACAACCAGGTGCATTACATAAATATATTTCTTTTTGCGATGAATAGTCAATGTAAGTGACATTGGCGGACCCGTCGTCTCTAGCACGTGTTTCATAATAGCCGCTCTCTCCGCCACAACCCAAAACAGAATAGTAGGGGCGCGTAAGATTTTTAAATCCTGTCGCGGTAGGCTCGGTATTTTTGTTATCTGCTTCTACGTTGGAATCCGAGGAAGTCGCACTACTGTTGGAGTATGTACTCGGTGACGGCCTACCTGTACAGGCAGTTAAAATGCATAGGACGATTCCCATGGAAAGTGTTTTGATGAATACTTCTTTCATAAGAAATCAGCCAATCCTTTCTTTGCATTACGCATTGGTAGGATTGCTCGTCCAACGGCAAATCCTACCATAAGTATTATAAGGGCTTGTGTTCTGGCTTGTCATTGTGACGCCAAAATTAGCATACGTTCCCGTTTGATATGCTAAAGTCAATTTGCCGTAGGTTAAAACACAATCATTGTAATCATTTCCCATGGCAGAGTCTCTCCGTGTAGCGAAAAGATAAATGCATAAAAAAGGAATCAGGCCATTATGAATCAAAAGCTATCATTAGAAATCGGATGAAAATTATCACGCGAGTGAAAATAGTCATCTTGTGAGAGCAATGCGTATTTTGGAATCAAAACATTTTCCATCGTGTTGTCATCGGCAACGGCGATATTGACGGATGTGTAATCGTAGACAACACAAAATTGATCTTTTACTACGGTTAACGATGTAAGGAAATTCCCTTGAGAATCTTTTAAATTCATCTCTTCGGAAAACTCACCGTTTTCGAGATTTAATACTCGATAGTGTGGCAGAAAATGCCCCTCTTTGCTCACATAAGATGTTTCGTAAAGCAGGTATTTCCCATATGGTCCTCTGCAATCAGGACGATGCTCATCATCCGGCTGCTCTGCATAAGGGGAACAGTCAAAACATTTTTCCTCGCCGGTAAGTAAATTCCGCATTTTTAGAGAAGCTGTTTGATAGTCATACTCGAAAAGTGTGTCGACGGAAACAAAAGCCCCTGTTTTTGAAGTCTCATTGCTATAAAAAGGTGTGCTCGCAAGAACTGCAGTTGTGTCATACCCCGGATAAAGGTAATAGAAGTGCTGTTCACTTTCGTTTGCCCGGTAAACTATAAAACAGTCCCCGCAAGCCGAATAGAGGCCATAATCTGTTATATCCATTAACGGAACTATTTTCGCTGTTTTTACATCTAATTTGCTTAAGGTCTTTTTTTCCGTTATCCCGCCCGACGATTCGGATACCTCTGACAAAACAAAATACAATGACGAATTTGTTTCATCTGTATAAAAAGCAGGGCCGATGCTCTGTCCGCTTTGGGCACTGAATAACAATTTCTTGTTTTCTCCGTTCGCATCAGCAATCCAAATGCAAGCAGGGTGGTTTGATGACTCGCCGTTTTGCACAAGAAGAATTGAATTCCCAAGTTGTAAAATTCCGGGGAGAAAACCGCTTTCATCAATTTGCAGCCAGGCAGTGCAGCTATCATTTGAGTGTGTACAATTTGGTGTATCGCATAAAGGTATCTGCTGCATTGTCTCAAAATCAATATAAAAAATGTTGCCATACCCATTAGCAATCGAATCTACAGTATACATCCCTTGCTCAGAGCTCGGAACACAAAGCGATAATTTATGTTCAGCTGTTGAGGGGGTGACTATATCATCAGATGCCATTTGCGATGATACCACTGATGTTGCCTCGTTGGCATTGTAGGAGCATCCGACTAAAAGCAACGACAAGATTCCAATCGCCAACAGATTAAAATGTTTCATTCTGTTCCCTCAATCTGCTACAAATGCATTTTATTTTATAGAAAAGACAGATCCCTGCTTTAGTCGAAACAACTTTTTTAGAATCCGATGTGATAAAGTGTTTTCATAAAGCAAGGATCCGCTTTATACAGCATAACAATCGTCTGTGCTATTCGAACTGCTTAAAGATATGGATTTATATCTGCACGCCGATGCTTGAAGCCCTTGCTGTGCCATTAAGATACCACAACGTTCCCTTAAAACCCGCAAAAACTGCGCGAGTGACAGAAAATCGTGTGTGCTTGCGTATCAGCCGATTTTTTCAAAATCGCGGTAGTTGGCATTTCCTGACCAATAGTCCGCTTTGGAAATCAGTGCATAGCGCCTCTCGCCGGTCGAGACGTATTTAGACGCACCATCGTCTGCCTGCACAGCGGCAGTATCTTGCACTCCGGCTTCCACGAGATAGGTGTCGGCATCTTTCGCTGCAACGACAGCGCAAGCGGTATCTTTATCATAGAGCGAGTAGGTCAATGTCCATGGGGAAGGTTCCTTGTCGCTTTCCAATACATAAAATCCGTCCGCATATTGTGAGTCTGCACCAGCATTTGAGCATTGCTCAAATAGTAGTTTGCCATCGTCGGCATAGTAAAGGTTCACATAGCTGACTGCCTGATCGGGCACCGTGTACCCCGCCAATTCGGTGTCTTGCCCAGTGGAAAGGTCAAGGAGATGAAAATGATCGCCCTTTTGATAAACCAGCGTTTGACCGTAAACGGCGGCAGGTTGCAACACGCTGGAAGATTCTGTATAGAGAACGGCTTGCTCCCCAGTGACCGGGTCATAGGTGAACCATTCCGAGTTGTCGCCGGACGTGCTTTTCAAAAGCAGTTTATCACCTACAACGCCTTTGATCCATGTGCTGTCCATGGAAAACATCTTTTCGCAGGTTCCGGCAGTTGGGTCGATGCGTACCAGAAAGCTTTCCATTGAGTTGTCGGAGGTTTCCCACATACAGGCATAAATAAAATCCCCGTCTGTGACCATTGGGCGCAGAAACTCTTGGTTGGCTGCAAAGGTGATCGTTTCGGTTCGGTCGGAACCGTCTAACCCCATCGTTTCGATGCGCGGCAGGGTTGCGTTTTCTTCGGCATGAACATTGCCCGGATAAAACAGCACCAGATTTTGACCGACAATTTCCGGCACGATGCCGCCCGCCGAATAGGGAAGATACCCGTTACAGGCGGCTGTATTGTGCGCACAGTTCGGTTGGGAGCATAGTAAAATCTGCTGCATGGTGTCGTAATCGCAATACATCAGCGAGGTGGAATCGTCACTTCGGGCTGCTGCGCTCACAAAATAAAAGCCCTTTGCGCCTGCGGCACCGTAAGACCAGCCATCATTACTTTGCAAAAGTGTCAGCGGTTTGGAGACAATGTCCGATGCAGCTTGCGATTCTGCTCCGCTTTGCTCGGAGGTTACAGTGACGTTCTTGGCACTGCCATGCGATGAACAGGAAACCAAGACCATCATTCCAAAGAGCGCTGCCACATATAAAAATTTGTTTTTATTCATAACAACTTCCCTCAAAGTATTCTAAAATGGACAGACACAAACTATCCCCTTTGCTTGCCCCTACTCTAGCACGCACCAGCAAAGATTTCCAATAAAACAGCGAAACTGCAAAAATTCGTGCACAACTGCAAAAAAGACTGGGTGCGTGAAAGCGTCCGGCCTTTGCCGTATCGTCAGAGCATGATTTCAAAAACTGTGCGACCAGCTTAAACACCAGCTCCTGCTGTTCCGGCGTTGGGGTGCTTTTGGGGTTGCCCCAGCGGCTTTTGTTTTGCCGGCGCAGCGCACGGGTAAGCTCGGTCATCAGATTGATCTGCTCGTCGGTCAGACCGTCAACCGAAACGACCGCGGCTTTCTCGCCACAGGCAAGATAATCGATTGAAACCCCGAAGCAATCCGCCATGCAGGCGGCGGTCTGCAAATTGGGATAGGTGCGCCCGCTCTCGTATTTGGCGATGGATGCTTCGCCCGGCTTTTGGCCTGCATCGGTGATTTTTTCGCCAGCATCGCCTGAGAGTACCCTTTTTCTATGCGCAGACGTTTAAGCCTGCCTGCAAAATCCATCATCATCTGCGTCAACCTCCTACTTCTTATGGTGTATCGGTTGACAGGGGACAAATATTCAGATACTATGATTTATAACATCGCATTTGTCTATAATGGGGCAATTTGGCTTGACAACGAAAGGGGGCGCGTTATTTTGGATACAATTTCAAACGCTAAAAATCCAACGATGGAAGCCGGTGACGGTATGCTGCACATCCTGCTGTGTGACGATGACGCGATATTTACCGAAGCACTGAAACGACTGATCGAAGCACAGCCGGAGTTCAACCGCCGTTATATGCAGATCGAATGCGTCCATGACCCCAACGCACTGAAAAAGGCAACCGTGCAAAAGGCTGACATGATCTTTCTGGACATTGATATGGGCGATGTGAACGGCATTGCGCTGGCGCGGCAGATACGCACGATCCGCAAGGATGCGGTTTTGATCTTTGTGACAAACTACGGCGAATATGCCGCCGAGGGGTACGAGGTAAGTGCGTTTCGCTTCTTGCCCAAGCTTCAGCTGGCCGAAAAATTGCCAGACTATTTTCGGCAGGCACTGGCAGCCTGCCGCAGCCGTACCCGCACGCTGAATGTTCTGTGCGACGGCGAGGGTACGAACATCGTGCTCGACGAGTTGGTCTACGTCGGAACCGAGGAACGGATGCTGATTTTTCATCGTGCAGAACCGGCGGCACCGCTGAAAAGCCGCATGAGCCTGCGCACACTGGAAGAGAAACTGGCAGAGGAAGGCTTTTTGCGCATCCACAACAGCTTCTTGGTCAATATGAGCTATATTGCTGCCCTGCAAACAAGCGGCGTTACGCTGACTACCGGTCAGGTGCTTCCCGTCAGTCTGCACGGGTATAAAGCAATCAAAATGAAATACCTGGCATGGAGAGGGCGCGGCTGATGGGGTATGTATTGAGTATTTTGATGAACGCCCTGCAAACTTGGCTATTCACAAAACTGTGGGACAGCTTTTTTACAAGACGTTTTAACGGGAAAAAATTCTGGGCATATTGGCTGTTATGGACTGCCATTATCACAGTCGTTCTAAATGTGTTGCCAAACGATTATGACTATAGCAATATTATCCGCTTCTTGATTGAAATTGCGCACGAGTATGCTATGAGCTTGATGTTATATCGAAGCAGATGGGACCGTCGCTTGTTTGTTGTAATCACGGGCTATGCCTGCTTTTTTTCTATTTCAGTACTGACCGAAAAGGCATGGCTGCTTTATTCGGGTATGACGCGGACGGAGTATGTATATAATAAACCGTTGTACACCGCGTTTATCTTTTTGCGGGGGCTGTGCCTTGTGGCGTTTGTTATACTGGTTCGGCATTTCCACACACCGCCGCAGGAAAACGGAAAGCCGCGCGCATGGATACCGGCATCAACACTGTTCCCACTATGTACATTGTTTGTGCTTTACCGGGTGTTCAACACAGAAAGTGCCGCAGGCGAAAATGACGCATGGACGTTTTGCCTGCTTGTGCTGTGCGCGGTCGATATGGTCGCGCTGTTTCTGCTGGATCAGTTGGAATCCACCGCCCAGATGCGGGAGGCACTGGCCGTTGCACATCAGCGCGCCGAGGTGCAGAGCGCCAACGTCAAGGCGCTGGGCAATTCCTACACGGCACAGCGCAAAATGACGCACGAGTTCCGCGGCTATCTGTTTGCACTCTCGGATATGCTGGCAAACGGTGATACGGAGGCCGCGCAGACCTACCTTGACGAATTGAAGGTGCGCCAAACTGAGCGCATCCTGCTGGTGAATACGCACAATCCGATCATTGATGCGATTCTCAATCAAAAGGGCTATGCGGCCAAAGAACAGGACATCGATCTGCATTTCGAGATCAACGACCTTTCCGACGTAGCGATCCCGTCGGTCGACCTGACGGTCGTGATGAGTAATTTGTTGGACAACGCCATCGAAGCCTGTGAAAAGCTGGAAAAGCAGCAACGCCGCATGACTGTGAAAGCAATCTATAACAAAAGCGATAACCCGCCGACGCTGTTTTTCTCGGTCAAAAATGCCAGCAAGCCGGTCAAAATTTTCGGCGACCATATCCCCACCACCAAGCCGGAGCCGGAATTGCACGGCTTTGGTCTGCCAAATGTGATGGATATCCTGCACAAATATGATGTTTTTTATTTGATGGATTATAAAGACGGCTCTTTCTTATTCTGCCTTGAATGGGCGGATGCCGCCAACGAAAAAGCCGTTGCTGCTGCACAAAAATAGGCAAAACTTGCAGTTGCGCACGGAATTTTGCAGTTTCGCCGTTTTTCTGGACTTTGCGGACAAATCGGTTTATCGTATTCAGCAAGGGGGCGCACAGCATGGAACACCTTGCCGAAACGATGACCGATTTTTTGCTTCGGCATAAGTATATCACCGAGGAACAGGCCGAGTGGTGCCACTATATCTACATTGAGTGCGGCGACTGCCAGCGCGCCGTGAGCCGCAGCTGCAAGAATCTTCTCTGCGTCTTTGATACGACCGGTGCGCCGGTAATCGTGCCGGTGCATGATGTGGAGTACCTGTTCAGCACCACCGTGGACAAGTCCGAGTGCCGTGCCATCCTCACGAAAGCCAACTTCTGTGAACTATACAAAGGCTGGATCGACGAGCATATCCGCGACCCCCACGCCTGCCCGTTGAATGATCTGTACGTCAACTGGGAGATTCCAGACCCTAGTGCAGCGAGGATCTTTCTGAATCGGTAAATAGGCACTAAATAACAGCAATCCCCAAGGTGCTGCCTTGGGGATTGCTGCTTATTATACTCACTATATGTGTCAGCCTCTAAAATCAGCCAAAGCACTGGCTATTAAATCTATTGGCGGCGAGGATATAGACGGCTCCTTTTTCTGCAAATCTGGGGTATGCCCACAGTTCTGCTTTTCTAAGTATTCCTGCACGATTTGCTCAATCAAGGCGCGGTCCGTCTGCTGAAAAGACTTCGTTGCTGCCTTTTCATAGCATAGAATTGCATCGGCAAGATACTGTGCCTTGCCCCTGTCACGCTGCCGTTCCAAGCATTCTACAGCCCGCACATGGTCTGGATTTTCCATATCAAAGCGAACCGTAAAGCGTCCCCGGTCCTTTTTCAGCTTCATTGTTCATCACGCCCCTGTCTCTGTGCAGCGGTAAAGATACTCAAAGCCCTTGGCATTGGCATTCACGTCCTCCACAAAGACGGGGTGTGCCACCTTTCCGGATGTTTCGATTTGCCGCCGCAGCAGGCAGGCACCGCCGCCTACGAAAATCACTCGTCCCGTGCGCAGGTCAAGCTGACGCTCGCGCAATGCACCCAGCATATCATTGACAAACTCCTGCGTCTGATATTCTACCAGCGCGGCGACTTCTTCCCCATAACTGCTCCCCTGCCCCTGCAAGAGAATGGCATCCACATCGGTTTCCTCCAGCAGAATGTCCAAATCGGAGCTGGCTTTAGAACGGATGCGGTTGTACAGCAGAATCACACCATTCTCCAGCGAGTCACAGGTAGACAGGTCGGCGTGGCCGTTCTTCAGCAGCAGATAGTCCGCCGTGAAGCCGCCCACGTCCAGAATCAGCGCACGCGGCACCGTTGCCAGCTCGCCCAGTATCATGGCTGCCGCTGCAAACGCCTGCGGATAACACTGCACATTGCAGATCAGGATGCTGTACAGCTTGTCACGGTAGGAGAAGTAGATGGGTTCCTTGCGCTTGAAGTAGCGCACGAACGCTTTGTTCTGCGCGCCGAAATGTGCGGGCGGCAGGCCGATGGCAAGGTCAATGGGCATCAGCCCGGAGGTATAAGCTCCCTGTGCTTCGATTTCCTCCGCGATGGCAAACAGCGACAGAATGAAGAAGCGCTCGTCTGTGGTTTTGTCCTTCTGGTACGGGATACGCTGCGCTGACAGCGTATAGTAACTGCCGCCGTATTTCAGTACATCCCTGCCGTAAGGTCTGGTTTTACTTTTCTGTACACCGGAAACGATGGCGTTCCCGTGAACGGTTTTGACCTGTTTGTTACCGTGGTCGATAGCAATAAGCATAACATCAACTCCCTTCGATGCTTATATTTACCTTATACGTTTTGAATACGTCATTTCCCAACAAATTTACGCATTATTTTTTCTTATACGCAATAATACGCATTATTTATTTGTTTGCATTTCCCCGGCGGGTGCGCTATAATGGGCAAAGTAAGTAAAAACACAGGAGTCCGCCATGAACAAAACGCTTGAAATCAGTGCTATGCAGTATGATTTTCATATATTGACTAATACTAACCAAAAGTAGCGCTCAATTTTCGCAACGGCACCTGCTACGCTTATTTTGAGGTGAGAAGTTTGGAAAATATCTATCTTGAAATCGGCAAACGCATCCGGCAACAGCGAAAAGCCCACGGCCTGACGCGAGAAGAGTTCGCAGAAAATTTAAGTACAACCATGCAATATATCAGTCGTTTGGAACGGGCAAAAAACAAGGTATCAATCGAATATCTGTACAGAATCGCCGATGCATTGGACTGTTCAATTTACACCCTGCTGCCAGCCACGCAGTTACCCCAAAGAAAATTCTTTTCGGAGGAGCTGATGTATCAACTGGATCACTGTTCGCTCAAGCAAAAGCAGTTCATTGCCAATTATGTCACTTGGTTCTTGCAGCAGGACATCGGCGGGGAAAGCGACACATAAAACAGGAGCAACTTATATGCTTTGGATGTATATGGCGATGCTGGAAACAGCGGAACAGAAAGATAAAATCGCCTATATTTATGAAAACTATGCAGGGATGATGTACCATGTAGCCATCGGTGTGGTGGGAGAACACTATTTGGCGGAGGACGCCGTACATGAAACCTTTTTGCGTCTGATACGGATAATAGATGAAGTGGAAATCGATGACGCAAAGAAGCTCAAACGTTTTCTTGTACTGTTAACACACAGCAAAGCGGTGGACGCCGTGCGCAAACTGAACAAGATGAAGCCAACGAGCGATGATGAGCTTGCGAATCATCCCACAACCGAGAATGGCCCCGAGGACGTTGCGCTGAACGCAATCGCTTTTTAGGAGCTGGTTGCTTTTGTGAAACAGATGGATGACAAGTACAGAGACCCTTTGGATTTGCGCATGATGGGATACTCCATCCAGGAAATTGCCGAAATTTTGGAAATCACGCCGCAGAATGCAAAAGTACGGCTTCACCGGGCAAGGCAGATGATTCTGAAAGAAATGGAGGCACAAGATGAATCAGCAGGAAAACCGTGAAATCCGTATCTCGCCAGATGCCTTGATTGCACTTGTAGTGGCTGAGGCTGAAGATCGGGAGCTATCCGCCATGCCGAGTCTGGAAGAGATGAACGCGGCCTTCCATCCTTCGGAAGAATTTCAGAAGAAGATGGACAGGCTGCTCAAGCAGGCCAAACGGAAACAGGAACGTAAAGGTGCCTGGCGCGCTACAAAGCGGCTGTTCGTGGTGGCCACGACGGTCGTGACGGCGTTTGCTTGCATACTGATGCCTGTGCAGGCTGTGCAGGAGGCGGTGGTATCCACCGTGCTGAATTGGCGGGATCAGTTTGTGGAGATCCTCTATTCCAAGGAAGATGATCCAAATGCAGTGATTCTGCTCCAAAATGTTGAATTGACCTATTTGCCGGAAGGGTTTACAGAGACGCCTTCTAATAGAACATCAAACACCAGTTTTTGGAATGAGTATCAATCAGAAAACGGCGAATGGTTAACAGTACGGATATTGCCCATACAAGATAAACAATCAACTTTTGTTGATGACGAATATACCCATTATTATCAGATTTCTTTTGATGGAATCGACGCTGTTTTGGGTTCCACTATAGACGGGAGTAATGTATTAGTATGGCAGAATGATGGCTTAACCTATCAAGTGAGTTCCAGTTGTGACTTATCCGAGATAATCAGTGTCGCTGAAGGGATAAAGTTGGATAGTTCATCAAATGGATGACAGCAAGATAAATTTCAAAAATGTTATTTATGGGTGTAACCTTTTTCATTTTCATACGAATAGAAGGTATGAGGTTTCCATACAAAAGAGGTGTACATATCATGAAAAAGTTTTTGCGCAGTCTGCTTGCTATAACTCTTCTGCTTGGTATTGTCAGCACAACGGCTCTTGCTGCGGAGCCCCGTTGGCGGAATGTAGCATCCATCAGCCCTAGTATGTCGGCGTATGATGGAAGCTATACAAGTGCTATTATTGCTTTGGAGGGTACAACAAAAATAGAATGTACGCTTACACTATATGAAAAGGGCTTTTTCGGAAACTATACGCAGGTATCTCAGGTCAGTGAGACTTACAACGGTCCTCGCCATGAGTTTGTCGGTTATTATGCCATTAAATCCGGGACAACGTACAAACTAAACACCACCGCCAAAGTCACCCGAAACGGTGTAACCGAAACCGTTTCAACCGACTTTGAAAAGCGCTGCTGACCCCAGCGTCCGCCCGCTCCCTTAAACCTTCCACAATCCAAACACGGGAACCTCTAAAATACAGCCGGGATGGCCTGCCAAACCTTCCTGGCTGTAGTCGAAATATGAAACCACATCCCCAAAGCATACGTACGAATATATAGTATACGCATTTATATCTCTTGTATGGAGGATGTGGATATGCTTGCCTTTTATGTCGCCATTCTCGACACTGAGGAGCAGAAGGATAAATTCACCGAAATTTACACCACCTACTACGGGATGATGTACCAGGTGGCGCGCGCCATCACCCATGATGATAAACTTGCCGAGGATGCGCTGCACGAGACCTGCCTCGAGCTGATCGAGAAGATCGATTCCATCCGCACGGACAACGCCAAACAGCTCGCCTATTACCTGCGCATGGTCACACGGAATCGCACCATCGACTTCATGCGCAAGTGGGATCGCCGAAGTGCGTTATCTTATGACGCGGTGGATGTGGAACCAGCATCCCTACATGAAGATGCTGCGGATGTCGTATTAACCAAAATGCGGTTGGAAACAACGTTGAAAAGCCACGATGAGATGCCACCCGTTTACCGCACCGCCTTGATTTTGCGTGTGCAGGGGTATTCCATCAAGGAGATTGCGCACATAACAAATAGCAGCGCCGCGGCCGTCAAAACCCGCATTCATCGGGCCAGGCAGCTCCTTTTGCAGAATTCTCAGAATGACCCATAATACTAACTCATAATACCGCACAAACGACTTTACAAACCGAGCTGACACAAGGTAAAATGGAAAAACAGCACCGCAAACAGCGCGGCAGCGCTGTTTGCGGTGCTGTTTGGCATTCCAGCCAGGGGGAAATCATCGTATGCTCAGAATTGCCATATGTGATGACAGCCAGTTGTGGCTTCAAAAAATTGAGACATTGACAAGGGGTTACTTGAAAAAGATTAATGTCAAATACAGACTCGATCTTTATCAATCGGGCGAAAAGCTGCTGAAAAGCATCACCTCACCGTATGACATCGCGTTATTGGACGTCGATCTGCATAGCACGAACGGCATTGAAGTCGCCTCGCAGCTGCGAGCTACCAATCCACAAATCGTGCTGATCTTTGTCTCGGAGTATGTGGAGTATGCTCCGTTCGGTTATGAGGTGGACGCGATTCGGTATCTGCTCAAAAACCACCTGGAGCAGGCTTTTGACCGGGTGATGAGCGAGGCCGTCAAGAAGGTGCGGGAAAAACACCTGCGGTATGCCATTGTCACCGACGCAGGCAATGTGATGGTCAAGTTTGAGGACATTCTCTATGTCGAGGGACAGAAGCGCAAGGTAACGTACCACCTTCAAAACAACAACCGAGCTTCGTATGATTGCAATGAATCGCTCGGTGATGTGGAAGCACGGCTCGGCACTCAGGGCTTTTTGCGAACGTACCGGACGATCCTGGTCAACATGCGGCATATCTGCTTTCTCAACCGAACCCATCTGACTTTGACCGATGGCACGGACCTCCCGGTCAGCAAACAGAACAGCAACGAAATTATGCAGCCATACAACTTATGGGTGGGCGCTTTATGATCGAACAAATATCCTTACTGACCGTGGATTTGATTGGACATATTTCCTGCCTGCTGTTGTGTACCGCGTTGTTCCGACGGACCTGCGCAAAGCGGCAGTTGGTGTTGGCATTCCTGGGAACATTGGCCGCAGGCTATCTCATCACCGTGGTGCCCGTTATCAGGGAATTCCCGATCAAGGCGATTCTGCTAGTCATGGTGTTCACCGTCTTTTGCCATGCTTGCTATGAGGGCAAGATTCTGACGCAATGCTTGTGTGCAGTTTTCAGCTATGTCATTATGCTGGCCCTGGATACGGCAGCCATCTTTCTGTTCTGCAACTGGGTGGGGATGCCGCGAGAGCAGATATTTGCTGACCCGCAGCTTTATATGATTTGTGCATTGTTCTCTTATATTGTTATCTTTGTGGTTTCTTTTGCCATTTGGCGATTTGCGCAGTCATGGACAAAAATTGAGAAAATTTCAGTATCCGGCTTTTTGGCTATGCTGGTTTTTCCGCTGGTGTCACTAGGAACCATAACATTTCTTTTCCAGGTAACGGCCAAAGACCACAGCGTCAGTCACTGGGCCATCGTAAACGCACTGGGATTGGTGGCCGCCAACGCTGTTTTGATGGGCCTGCTGCACCACATTGAGCAGGAAGCCGAGGAGCGAAAGCAAAACGTGGCACTCCAACACCAGTTCGAAACTCAATTGGAAAAAACGCAGGTTTTGCTGGAGGCCCAAACCGCCCAACGTAAGCAGACCCACGATTTCAAACACCATCTCTCGGTTCTCGGCGGTTTGCTGCAGGAGGAAAATTTGGCGGCCGCCAGGCAGTACCTGGCGGAAATCTCCGAGACAGGTCAATTGGATGCGTTGGCTGTCCATTCCAACAACCCGGTGGTGGACGCCATTTTGAACCAAAAGTATGCGCAGGCCTGTGAACTGGGGATTCAAGTGGATTTTGCCATCAACGATCTTGCCGAGTTCCCGCTTTCCAACAAAGAGACGGTAGTGGTACTTTCCAACCTGCTGGATAACGCAATCGAGGCGTGCAAGACGCAGAAGGGAACACGATTGATTCGCGTCAAGATTCAGTGTTCGGAGGAGAAAACCATTCTTTCCGTGATGAATACCATTGACAAAGCGCCCGTAATGGAAAATGGGTTGCCTGTAACGACCAAGGCCGATCCACTTGCGCATGGATATGGACTGCAAAACATCGTCTCCATTTTGGCAGATCATGGCGCCTGTCCGGCCATTCTGTGCCAGGACGGCTGGTTCCAGTTCTCCACGGTACTGTTTCATCAGACTATTTCGCCTGCGCCGGAGCACGATCAAATTACACAAAAATCCCTTTGATTTTTCTACGCATGTCATTTCGGGACATATTTTGAACGTTTCGGGACATATTCCTTGCCAACTCGCAAACAGGATGCTATTTTTAAGCCAAAGAGGTGAAGCGGTTATGCTCCATCCGGCTCAGAAAATAGCATCCTTTTTTGTGGCCAAAAAACTGATCCCGGCGCAGGACTACGAGTGGGCTGTGTACGGATTACAACGCCGGTTGCTGGCGGCAGTCTTTTATCCGATTTTGTTTTTGATCGGTCTCCTGGTCTCGGATGTATATTCCACCGTTCTGTTCTTTGTTGTCTTTACCAGCCTGCGGCACCGCGTCGGCGGTCACCATGCGGGCTCGGCTATACGGTGCCTGATAAATTCTTCGCTGATCGTTCTGTGCGGTCTGTTCTTATACCCGCAGATTACAGCCGGATGGCCGGTGGTGGGGCATTCACTGGTGGGAATGATCGCCTGTCTTGTGATTGGCCTGGCAGGTCCTTGCAATGACCCCCACATTGCCATGACGCCAGCAGAACTCGATCGAAATCGGAAGCGGATGATGTGGGAGCTGCTCGTATTGGCAGTAGCTTTCAGCGTGCTTCCACTCCTCCCTTGGGGAGTTTGGCTTAGTAAAACTGCAGCGGCGGCCGTTACCCTGGCGGCCAGTATGCTGATTGCAGGAAAAATACAGAATGGAGGTTTTACCCATGAACAAGAATGACAACCGATTCACCGAAGCGCTGGCTTCGGCACTGCACAAGATGGTGGAACGGGAACGCAGCGGCGCTGTGGACTGCTATGGCTGGAACTATCAGCCCAAGCGGCCGGAAGCTCTAACAAGAGATCCTAATGAAACCAAGAAGTAACCCCGCCTCTATGGATAGAACACCCATATGCAAAGATACAATAACTGACGCAACACGAACAAGAAAGAAGGTTATTTATGAAAAACTTCTTTTCACTATTACTCGCATTAATGTTCAGTTGTACTTTTACGGTTTGTGCATTTGCAGCAGAACCCTACGCTGAAAATAGTAACCCGCCTACCTTACAGGATACCTTACAGGAAATATTGGATAATCCAACTTATTCAAACGCTTACAAAGAGGCCGCCAAGAAAAAGTGTGATTATTTAATGAGTGTTCGCGATTCTGGACCGTCTGCCTTAACCCGGGCAAGTAATAGTATGACAATTTATGTCCCACATACGCGCCAACCTAATGGTGTTAGCTGTGGTCCCTCTACAGTGCGACAAACACTGGCTCATTATGGTCTTGTGAAAAATTTGTCCACAATTATGTCGGAAATGAGTGATGCTAGTAAACCGGCCACCTATTGTTACAGTCCAACCAATGGCATCTTTGAGATTTCGAAGATGTTTTACTATATTAATACTAGCTTGTATGGAGAAGGCGGTGACCCTACAGGGGTTGTTTATATGGCTTTGTGGAAAAATGGTGCATATACATCTTCCCAACAAATGCTGAATATGATGGCCAGCGTAATTAGCAACAATAACCCTCCAATCTTACATACAGGTGCCATTCAAGGAACAAAGCGGACCAGCTATAATGACACGAGCAAATGGCCAATTAATATTAGTTCCGGCCATTTTATGAGCGTTAGCGGATATAACCTTTCTAATGCAACAATCCAGGTAACTGATCCTGATGTAACAAATCAACAGTCTTCTAGTTCTTATTCCTCGGGCAAATATTACATCAATTCTTCGGTCGTATATTCCACCTGTGACTATTTTGCGGCTTGAAATGTAGCGCGTCAAAAAGGAACTCTACTATGAACCATGATAGGTTATTCCATAAAGGGACGGGTACAGTGCAATCAAAAAAATTATATTTTGTTCTATCTATAGTCATTGTTTTAGGTGTCACAATTTGTTTTTTCTGGCGAGTTTGGCATACTTCTGATCGATTGGTGACGATCCACGGCGAAATTATTACATCGCAAGCTGTAGATATGTACAGTCAGATTGATACAATAGGCAGAACAGACTTAAAGGTGATCGGCTTCTTGGACAATAACATTATTTCTTGTTATTGGATACAAAATGCGCGTACACTTTCAAATGCGGCCCAAGAGGAAGAGTTTGAAGAGCTTTTGGTCACAGCCGATTACAAAAGCGGCGACACAAGGCTCATCAGAAGAACGAATACCTCTCCCATTTCCTCTGTGGATCCGTTTTTGTTTGATTGCCAAACATTGTATTCGTTCCCTTTCCGTAATGGAACCGTGAGCATTATTATGACAGATCTTGTCACAGGTACAACGGAAACGCTTTTAAGAGATGCCGCTGCGGCAACGTCATTGGTTGGATTTGCTAAAGTTGATCAGGACACAGCAGCATTTCTGGTAACAGCCGATTCACAATTGCAAATGGTCCTGCTGTGGAACAGATCCACAGAGAGGCTACTTGAAATTTTTAACACCGCCAATCTATCGTTAGAAAGGCCTCCACAAATTACCGCCATTGCCTCAGATGGAACCTATTTATACTATTTAATGAAAGAAATGGACGGAAGCAATTGGTTGCAGTGCAATTCAATAAACGGGTCGGTTTTGTGGAGGAAGAATCTAGCATTGCCGGAATATGAAGACGCGCAATATACGGCGGACCAACTCTATATTCAAGATCAAACCTTTTTTATAAAGTGGTACAATTGCGGGAGTGCACCCTATTTTACCGTTTTACAAAAGGAAGACACAGAATTTTCGCGGCTACCCATTCCACAGTGCACCCCCTGTTATTTGTTGACCCCACATCCGATTGCCGAGGAATGGCTTCTGTTTAGCACATTTCCCGAGCAGCAGGCATATTTGAAAAAGGATTTTGCTCATCTTGTTTTGTATAACCTAAAAACAGCCACATGGCAATCCGTCCGATTGGATATGGGCACGGAAACAAACTACCGTCTTTTTGCAAACGAAACAGGAAACGTCATTGCTCAGATTTATGCTGAAAACGGGGACAACACAAAGCTTATCCAGTATCCGTGTGCAAATCTGATAAAATGAACCGAGTTGCACATAATGAATGAAGCGCCGGACATCAAGACGAATGAACCTCAAAATGCAGATGCGGCCCCGTCGCGCGGCCGGTGTGGCCGACGTAGGCAATGACCTGCCCGGCTTTGACCTGCTGGCCTGCGGTGACGCAGATGCTCGAGCAGTGCGCGTACAGTGTCGTCAATCCACCGCCGTGGTCGAGCTTGACGTGGTAGCCATAACTGCCGCCCCAACTGTCGAGGGCGTTGGCGATAGTGACGGTGCCGTCGGCAGCCGCCAGGATCGGGGTGCCTTCGGGCACAGCGATGTCGGTGCCGCTGTGGTAGCTGGTTTCGCCAGTGATCGGGTCGGTGCGGTAGCCCTGCGGCGAGGTGATCGTGCCCGCCACCGGCAGCGGCCATTGCAGCGCGCCGCCACCCAGCGTGGTGTCGGAGCCGGGCGTTAGGATCTCGCCACCCAGTTCCCCCATACCTTACTGAAAGTTTCCGATATATGCGGCCTTACCGGCGAAATCGGCTTCCATGACACGGACACCGGCTACCTTGTCAGCTTTCCCGATGATGACGGCAAAGCCGATCAGCGGATGGCCGAGTATAAGAAGCGGCTTATCGATCTTGAAAACAATATCTGGAATCGGTAATTTGTGACCCGCCGGGGAAATTCATATAAATAAAATGGCAGCCCCTTCTGCTGAAATTGCATCAGCGGAAGGGGCTGTATTTATATTGTATTCAGTATTTCCAACGCCCTTGACAGGGGCACCACTTTCTGGCACTTGGCCTTTTGGGAATCATATCTCGCTTTCTTACCGTCCGGCATTACTGCTATGGCGTTTTCTGTCAGGACAGCAGCTTTCAATTTGGGAACATAGCGATGAACCTTCCCCTGCCGGTCAATCTTGGCATGAGACATGATAAGTTCCGCTGTTCCCAGCTTGATTTTTGCTTCTTTCGGTAGCGGTGAAAGCCACTTGTAGGTTTCACGCTCCGAGGCCATCCCCCACATAGAATACTGGTAAACTCGCCCGCCGAAGAAGCTGTCCTGCTGTTCCATATATTCAAAGTGTTCCGTCTGCTGCGTGACCATCTGCGCCACGCGGTCGGCATTAAGCTCCATCTCCGCTAAGTGGATGCACTCATGCCGTTGGTGCTCGCAATAATAGCCACAGCTGATATTGACCGCAGCTGTTTCCAGATACGGTGCGATATAAGATATGTCACTACACGAACCACCTGCTGTTTCAAATCCGAACGAGGTAACGAAGTCCTCAAACTCCGGGTTATCGCAGCGGTAAAACACAGCATCATTACTGCCCCGGCGGTCAAGCTCTACAATGTAGTTTACCTGTGGCCGCAAAGGACCTCTTGTGAATTTCTTTGCACCTACACAGCCGACTTCCTCATCCTCACAGAACAGCACATGACAGTTCGCCGTGCGCAGGATCTGCAAAATCATCCAGACACCACAGCGGTCATCGCCGCCGATTCCCTGCGGTGACATAGCTACTGCCCTGTCTGCCGAATAGCATATCTGCTCGACAGGCTGACGGTGAACCGTGTCCATGTGGGCTACCAGCAAGACAGGAATCGTTCCCTCGGCATACAGGTAGCCGGGCTTATCGGTAACGGGGTAACCCCTGCTTTTCAGCTCGGCTTTTAACCTCTTTTTCAATTCCATCTGCGGCAGACGTAGAATGGTTTCAAACGTCAATTCTTGCATGGATTCCTCCTTTATGCGGCAAGGCCGCTCATCTGGTTCGGGCAGAAGCGATTGGCACCGATGGAAAGGCAGTCTCCATGAATCGTACAGTTTCTGCATACGCCAACAACCTGCTCATAGCAGGCAGGGCATATCCCACGCTGCTCACCGGAACGAGCAATTCCGATGCGCGGCATACCGATAAACTTTTCTTTGCAAACCGCACATTCATAGCTGCACTCATTGCAATAAAAGTGCTCATCAATATAGCGCCCATATCCATGCACCGTTTTGCCGCAGCCCTTGCAGACATACATATTGCCGCACTCTGCACAGCGTATGGAACGATGGTTCTTCTGTTCTCCACCGCAGCAGACGCAGCGGGCTACGGAGCCTATCGTCATTTGGCCATAGTCGTTTTCGCCTTTCAGCAAAGATGCAACCGCGTATCCATACTTATAGTCGGGATAGTGGTTGCTGTCCGCCGCAGACTCGCAGTAAGGTTCGGTATCTTTTCCACGCTTAAGTGACCACAGGTTCGGCTTGTCAAGGCATGTTGCGATTGCCTGCTGGACGATGCTGCGATACAATGTCTTTTGGTCCTCCAAATCTGTAGGATACAATCGGGATTGCAGCAGAACATTATCCTTATAGCAGAAAATTTCTCGCGTGATGCGCGGGGCTGTATGGAAGTCCTGCGTGTACTCGTCACTGACCGTGAAGAAAATCATGCTGACAGCATCACCCATATAGGACTGGCAGCCGCCGCGGTAACCGCCGCCTTCTAAGCAATGGCAGGAACTCCAAGTGTTGTCACGGTTGGACATTTCGAGGAAATCGCAGGGGTGGATTGACAGCACTGCGGTTTTCTCGATATGCGCCGGGTTCAGAGCATCGGCCAGCCGTGCAAACAGCGCGTTGTATGGCTTTACTGTACGCATATAACGGTTGTCCGGCTCGCCCGCTTCCGCTTCCTCTTCGATTTGGTCGAGATGAAATTTCAGGCAGAGCCGATTGATAATGCGGCTCGCCTTTTGCCCTGGTGCGCACTTGATGTCGCCGTATTGCCGAATCGTGTCCAAGCGGTATTCGTTTGGTATCCGGGCATAGTCTGCGGTTGATGCGCGCAGGGCTGTTTCAAAGTTTTCGTACACCGTATCATCTGTGCAGGCCCTGCGGCCCAGTTCCAGTATGGCGGCGCGCGTTTCATCTACCGTAGCACGGTCGATCTCTCGCCGCTCCTCCACGCGGAACACGATTGCCAGTTCTTTTTCATTCCATAGCGGATGCCTACGCAGAAGCTGTAAAAGCCCCTGCTTCTGTTCGTACCATTGCGTAAGGTTTGCTGTGACGCCTTCTTCCGAAAACGGCTTTTGATACTTGTGCATGACCTCGTAAAATTGCTGTTTGAGTTCGTCCATCATTGTGATCTCGCCTTTCTTGAATTTTTATTTTTAACGCCGGGCGGCGCTAAACCAAAATAAAAAAGCGAGAACAACTTTTCTTCGCTGCCAATAGCAGCACAAAAGTCATTCTCGCTTTATGCGGGGTGCCCCCCGTGGATAAAAAATGCCCGCAATGCGCAGACCAGACGGTCAGCGGCATTGCAGGCACAAAGTACAAAAATAACAACGTGCGTCAGCGCAAATTGCTTTGCAGGACACATAAATCACTTACAAGAGTATGATACCATAGTTTGCGGAAAACGTCAATTTGCTGCTGATGATATTTCGAGCCCTGTTGAGAGTATCATTAAATGCAGAAGAAACCGTTACGGTTTTTCCTGCATTATTTTTTTATCCGAAGGCAGGCGGAAGGAGGTTAAAACATTGAACGGATACAGTTATTTGACGCTGGAACAGCGCCGCGAGATCGAAAGAATGTATGCAGAGGGTGAACGCGTTGTTGACATTGCCGCCCGTCTGAAAAGGAGCGCCGCCGCTATCTACGAAGAGTTGAAACGCGGCTATACGGGAGAGTTTGACGGCTACGCCCGCCCGAAGTACAGCGCCGATCTTGCACAAGCGACGGTGCAAGAGAATTTCCGACGCAGAGGAAACCGACGCGGCGCGAATTGCTGAAATACGAAAGGAGCTATTCAATATGACACAGTTTAACAACGAGCTTTACGCGGGGTTCTTGCCGGAAGCAGGCGACGCGCGCTTCGAGGGAAAGCGGGGCTTCTATCCTGCAATGACGGCGGAAGAATACAGAGCGCTTCCGCTTCCGATGAAATGCGCAACGTGGGACGCGCGCGTTCAGTATGTGATCTTCGATAGCTATTTCAGAGATTATGAGCTTTCCGGAAAAGTCGAGGTTCACGCCGAAAACGCATTCAAGGCGCTTTTCCGCCGCAGCGAAACCGACACGCAGTTATACAGCGTTTGCGCCGTTCGCCTTTTTGACGGAACGCGCATTGCGGCGAAGTGGGTTCAAGACAGCGTTTCGGGCGCATTCCGGATTGTAACGACTTCCGGAAACGTGCTGGGTACGCAAGGCGGCTTTCGCGGACATATCCCCGAAAACTGCAAGAAGCGGGACGACGGGACGTGGGGGCTTTTCCCGCTTGATCGCACAGCAGACCGCAAGCAGATTATACGCGTCGCATTTTGACGCGGGAAAGGAGCTATTCACCATGAGCGACAGAAGAACAGCGTTTGACGCTATCACGAAGGACAAGCCCACGCTGGCGGGCTTCCTTCGTTCCCTTCCTTGCATTGAAGCGCCGTGGGACGCGGCTTTTCAGAAGCGTTATTGCTCTTCCTGCACGGCGGAGAATTGCGACGCTTGCGCGAATGAGCAGTTCCGGAACAATCCGGAATGGTGGCTTTCCCTTCCGGCGGCGGAGGTGGAACAATGACGGCGGATCGGGCGCGCGGAGCGCTTGCCGTCCTGCAAGACGCGGACGGGAAGTTTATTTGCGAAGTGCCTTGCGGTTACATAGTCGAGCAGAAAGCCCGCGCACACAAGCCCCGGCGGATACAGGCACAACGACGGCGGCGGGCAATGCTTCGCCGTCGCGTCGCCCTTACGGTTGCATTGCTGACCGTTGCCGCCCTTCTTGCGGCGCTTATGCCGTGGAGCGGGAGCGGTGCGGCGGACAAGCCGAAGGACACGACAGCCGGAACGCTTGAAGAGGTACACCAGCCGACCGCCGTTCTTCTTCCTTCGAGCGGGACGGTGGCGGAATATGTGCCGAACGCGGCGGAGGTTGAAGCCCTTGCAAAGCTGATCTACGGCGAAGCGGGGATCGTTCCTTCTACGACGGAGCAAGCGGCGGTTGTATGGTGCGTTCTGAACCGCGTTGACGATCCGCGCTTCCCCGACACGGTGCTGGAGGTTATCGAAGCGCCCTATCAGTTCAGCGGCTACGATCCCGAATATCCCGTGAAAGAGGAATTCGCCCTTCTTGCGGCGGACGTGCTGACACGATACCGCGCGGAGCGAGACGGCGAAGAAAACGTCGGGCGGGTGCTTCCGGCGGAATACTGCTTCTTCACGGGCGACGGGCGGCGCAATCACTTCACGACGGAATGGAAAAGTACGGATTGCTTCGGCTGGACGCTTGAAAGCCCGTACACAGATTGAAAGGAGCGGCACACATGAAGGACAACAAAAGCGGCTGGCAGTTCCCGAAGGCGCTTGAAATTATCAAGTGCAAGGAAGGCAACAAAGAGTTTATGAAGGAGCGTCCGGCGCGTCGCCCGTTCGGAAACACCGTGCTTATTTGCGAATATCCGATCGACGACACAGCGGCGGAAGAGCCGAACGCGAAGTTGATTACATGGCGGCTTGCAAAGCGCGCCGCGCGGGACTTCTTGCGCGTTTCCTTTATGCCTTCGGCTATCGTATCGGCGGCGACGCATGGCGGGAAAACCGCCGTCCGCGTCTACGGTAAATATTAAAACACACGAAAGGAGCTATTCAATTATGTTCAGCAAGAAAAAGACCGAATGCCGCGTTTGCGGCTATCGCTTCACACCGGAGCGGGAAAACATCTACACGGCGGAAGAACCGCGTTCTATGGCGGATATGCTGACGAAAGCGCCGACGCGCTTTTCGGCGGTTGATTGTCCGGTTTGCGGTTGCCAAATCGCGCTGGCGATCCGCGCGCCGCGCATTGACTTTCCGGCTATTGTAGAACGGCACGACGCGGACGCAGAGGAAACGGAGGGCGGCGAAGATGAAGATTAAAAGTATCGCCGCTATATGCAAAAAGAACAAGAATATTGCGATCTTCGAGCGGTACAGCGACGACGGCGACATATTAACGCAGTACATCGGCGACGGATCGGCGGTTTATCCGGTTGTCGGGCTTCCCCAGCTTGACAAAGAAAGCCTTTTGACGATCTTCGACGTTCCGGAGAAAGACCGCGACAATTACTTCGTGAAAACGCTGGGTGTTCCGGCGGGTATCAGTTTCGAGGATACCGACGAAACAGAAAGGCACGTCGAGCGGGAAGGAATTTCGATCATCTATTCCGGACGAACCTTGAAGCCGATCCGCACAACGCGCGGGCTGGTATTCATCGAAAGCCGCTATCTTTCGCCCGTCGCTGACGTGCTGGACGTGCTGGAGCTTTACGAACGCCGCACGGCGGAGGGAGCGCCCTACATCGTCGCGAAGGCGGGCTTCCTGCTTCAAGCGGTGATTATGCCGTATGACGTTATCAATCAGCAGTTCGTGGAGAGCTTGCAGGACTTAACGCGGGAATGCGAATTTTCCCTTTCCGAAAAGGAACGCAGGGAGCGCGAAGCCCGCGACCGCTTCACATTCACAGAACCGGAACAATGTTCCTTGAACGTTGATCCGGACACGGGCGAGGTTGTCGAGGAAAGCGAGGTGGCGGACGAATGAACGCGGCGCTTCTATCCTCTAAAAATATGTGCTGGTGTACGCCGCAAGACTTCTTCGACAAGCTGAACGCCGAATTCGGCTTCGTGCTTGATCCGGCGGCGACCGACAAGACGGCGAAATGCTCTTTGTATTACACGCCGGAAACGGACGGGCTTTCGCAAAGCTGGGATCGCGGCGGCGCGGTATTCTGCAATCCGCCTTACGGACGCGAGATCGGCAAGTGGGTTCAAAAGGCTTTCGAGGAAGCGCGGGGGGGGGGTATCCGATTGTTTTACTTATCCCAGCGCGGACGGATACGGCATATTTTCACGATTACATTTACGGGAAAGCGGAAATCCGCTTCGTGCGCGGGCGGCTACGGTTCACGGACGACGACGGGAACGCCGCCGATCCTGCGCCCTTCCCTTCAATGGTAGTTATCTATAACGGGGAGCGGGTGAAGGAATGAGCGATAAAAAGAAATGTCCGTTTTGCGAAGCGATCGCGCTTCAACGGTTCATCGAAGAACACCACAGCAAGCCCGCAGGGTTCGGAATGGCTTTATCCGCCGCGCTTGTTTCCTATGCAGTAGTAAACGGGCGCAAATGCGGAAGGACAACGGACTACATGAAGGACGGCAAGGGCTACCCGCTCAATTATTGCCCTTCGTGCGGAAAGCGGGTGAAGAATGAATAACCGACAGGAAAAGCCGCCCTTGAAGTGCTTGCTGGGCATTGATCCGGAGAAAACGCAGAAATGCAAGCCTTCGGAATGCGCTTCTTGCGGCTGGGAAGCGGAAGAAGCCGCACGGCGGCGGGAGTACGTGAAGGAACACGGCTTGACGCTATGCGCCGACGGCTTCCGGCGGCTGATTATCAAGAAGGAGAACGACATGGCGACACCATACAAAGAATGCCCGCATTGCGGCGCACATCTTGACAGCGGCGAAAAATGCGATTGCCGCGCGGCGGAAGCCGACGGCAACGCCGAAAAAGAATTGAAAGAGAGGACAAAGGACAATGACAATTAACGAGTTCGCGGCAGAGGTTCACAAGAACGCCGTTGACCACGGATGGTGGGAAGGCGAAAGAACGTTTCCGGAGATCGTGGCGCTTATTCATTCGGAGGTATCCGAAGCGCTGGAGGAATACCGCGATGGGAAACCGCTTCTTTATTTCCCCTGCAACGCTGGCGGCGTTTGTTGCGAAGAGGACGGAAGCGCGCATTGCGGAAGCCGCCCTTACGATCCGGAAAATCCGAACGCCCGTTGTTCCGCGCAGAGCAAAAAGCCCGAAGGGATCGCGGCGGAGCTTGCCGACGTGATTATTCGCGTTCTTGATTATTGCGCGTATGCCGGAATTGACATTGAAAACGTGCTGGAGGTAAAGCACGAATACAACAAAAGCCGCCCGTATCGACACGGCGGCAAGAAGTGTTAATCATGGCGGAGCGGGTGAACCACCCGCCGCATTACAACGCGGGCGGGATTGAGTGTATCGACGCGCTGGAAGCCGCAACAAGCGGGCTTCAAGGTATCGAAGCCTTTTGCACAGCGAACGCGATCAAGTATTTGTGGCGCTGGAAGATGAAAAACGGTGAAGAGGACTTGCAAAAGGCGGTTTGGTATATCAACAGACTTATTCAACGAGCGGGCGCAGACAGCGCCGCAGGAAAGGAGCTATTCAATATGAAAGAGAACAAACACGGCTTCGAGCCGAAACAGGAATTCACGATGGGCGGGATCGCTTGGACGGTCATTCAGACGGGCGCGGATTGGGTGAAGTGCATTGCTTCCGATTGCGTCGAGGAACGCGCCTTCGATGAAGAGAACAAGAACGACTTTGCCGCTTCTTCCCTTCGCGCCTATCTGAACGGCGAATTCTTGCGCCGTCTGATTAAGGCGGGCGCGCCGGAAGAAATGTTCGAGTATTTCAACATCGACTTGACCGCCGACGACGGCTTGAAGAATTACGGCGGCGATCGCGTCCGGATCGGGCTTATCACTTGCGAGGAATACCGCCTTTTGCGCGGCAACATTCCGGCGCTTCCGGATCGCTGGTGGTGGACAGCTACACCGGACAGCCCGATAAATTCTTTCGTCCGCTACGTCAATTCGGACGGCTCTTTGGACAACAACAGCGCGTTCAACGGCTACGTTGGCGTTCGCCCGCTTTGCAATCTCAAATCTGAAATCTTGGTATCGTACTTAAACGGCGAGAACGCAGAGGAACAGAAGAAGCGCGCCGAAGCCGTCGATATGATGAAGCATATTGCCGCCGCGTGGGACATCGACGCGGAAGAGGTTTTCGGGAGGGCTGACGAATGACAATGTATCAATTCATGGTGAACGCCTTTTATATGCTTTGCGGCGTTGCTTGCGTCGCCGCTTCCGTTGTGATCGTCTACATCGTTTTGAACGTGCTTTTCAGAGCGCTTCGGAGGGGCGGCGGAAACAATGGCAGATATTAAGATCGACGAAGAAATGCTTTTGCGCGCGGGGCTTGGGATCGGCTACGCGTTCGCGCCCTTCTTTCGGGGTATTATGAACGGCGTTGAAGATTACACGATCGAACAGGCGGCGCGGGAAATGCAGGAAGAACACGACGCGCAGGAAGCCGAAGAAGGCTTGAAACGTCCGGTTGAAAAAACGCTGATCGGCGATTGCCGGAAGTGCTGGTGCGATCAATGCGCGAAGCTGGAACAATGCGTTCACTTGCGCGAAGGCGCGCTTCCGGACGGGGTACGCCCGTTCCCTTGCGTCGGGTGCGCGGACGGAATGCGCTTCAAGCCTTGCGAAGAAGAACGGTGCGCCGACTTCGAGCAGGGCGCAGGATTTAATAACGGCTGACAAAACAAAAAAAGAGAACGTCCGGTTGCGACGTTCCGGACGTTCTCTTTTCCTCTTACATAGCTGTAAAAGGAGCTATTCAATATTGAAATTATAGCATTTTACGGCGCTTTTGTCAAGGAAGGGCGGCGGGATTATGCAGAGGGTTAAAAGACGTATTTTTTCGGGCGTTGTATGTGAACAAGAGGTTTACACCGTATCCGATCGAGCGAACATCAAAAAAGCTGAACCGCGACCGCGCTTCAAGGACGACGAAGAGCGAGCGCAACACCGGATCGGCATATCAAAGCGGAAACACCAGCGGCTGGTTAATGAAAACTTTTCGCCGCTTTCCTTATATAGTACGCTGACGTTCGACGACGACAGCGAAGTTCATACATTCAGCGAAGCGCGCAGAATACGCGACAATTACTTCCGGCGGCTTCAAAGGGCTTGTCCAGACGCGAAGATCATTATTTACATGGGGCGCGGCAAGTCTACGAACCGAATTCATTTTCACATGATTTCGGACGGCATACCGGAAGAAACGATCAGCGGCAAGTGGAACGACGGATCAGTAATCCATATTCGGCACTTGCGCGAACACAATTATTATAACGGCGTTGACTACGGGCAGGATTACACAGGGCTTGCGGATTACCTCTTCAACCATTGGACACCGGAACAGGGCGGACACCGTTGGAAGGCGACGCGCAATCTTCGCCAGCCGGAGAAGGAAGCGCCGACGCTTGCGCTTCGGACGTATACGGAAAAGAAAGCACCGATCGCGCCGAAGGGTTACAAGCTGGTGGAAGCCCGCGCGACGAAGTGGGGCTACATATATTATAAATATGTACGCGAACCGGAGAAACCGAAACGCCGGAAGAAACGCGAATAGCGGGAACGCCCGAAGGGGCGCAATAAAAAGCCTTGTAAATGTGTAAAGTTTTACGACCAGCGCTTTTCCTTCCGGAAGATTGATTTTATTTATTCCCCGTCGCCCGCTTTTCAGAGATCACGAACGCGCGCATTGTCAAGGGTGCGAAGCACGGCGAAGCCGCTTGCCCTTGATAATGAAAGCGCGGGAGTGATAAAAGCGGGAAGGCGGCGGGGATATAAAATCGATCGTGAAGGATCGGTTCAGAACACGGATCGAGGAAGCCCGCCGGATCGCCGATAGATTTATTCCTTTAAGCCCGTTCCCCCCAGCGGGGGGCGGAGGGGGGAGAAAAAGAAAGAAGGTGAACAACGTATGCTTGAATTGAACAAGCTGTATAACATGGACTGTATGCAGGGAATGAAAGAGTTTCCGGACGGCTTCTTCGATCTTGCGATCGTTGATCCGCCTTACGGTATCGGCATAGACGGACAGAAGAAGCGCGTATGCGGCAATCCGAAGCATAACCGGAAAGAGCATATCCGGAAAAGCTGGGACAAGACTATTCCACCGCCCGAATACTTCCGCGAATTGGAACGCGTTTCAAAAGCGCAAGTGATATGGGGCGGAAATTACTTCGTTCCGTATCTTGAACAAGGGCATAAAGGCTGGCTTGTATGGGACAAGGGGCAACACGGCTTGACAATGAGCGATTGCGAATTAGCATATACCAGCTTCGACACGCCGACGCGCGTTTTTGTCTGCAATCGCGTTGAATTGCTGAACGACGGGACAATTCACCCGACACAAAAGCCCGTGAAGCTGTATTCGTGGGTTCTTTCCCTCTTCGCCCGAAAAGGTATGAAGATATTGGACACACACGCCGGAAGCGGAAGTTCCTTGATCGCTTGCTATCGTCAAGGCGGGCTTGATTTCGTCGGCTTTGAGATCGACGAAGATTATTGCCGCGCGGCAAATGAACGGCTGGAACAGGAACAAGCACAAATCCGGCTCTTTGATCTCTTGGAGCGGGAAGAACGGAAAGCGCAAGCAACGCTTTTTACGAAATGAAGGGAGGAAACACAATGCAGGAAAAAAGGACGCTATATCTTGCCGGAAAGATCACGGGCGATCCGTATTATTTCACGAAGTTTTACAACGCGCAAAAGAAGCTGGAGGAAGGCGGCTTCATCGTCGTAAATCCGGCGCTTCTTCCGGCGGAGGGCTTCACGTGGGAAGCCTATATGCGTATGTCCGGCGCTATGCTTGCAGAGTGCGCCGAAGTCTGTTTTCTTCCGGACTGGAAAGAGAGCAAAGGCGCGAAATATGAATTCGGCGAAGCAATGGCGCAGAACAAGCCGTTTTTCTTCTTCGCTGATTGGGAACGGGAGGGATCGCGGAATGCAGAAAAATAAAATGCCCGTTCCGACGGAAGCGCAAGAGCAAATGACGCTGTTTTCGTGGGCGGCTATGCAAAGCGGGAAATATCCCGAATTGAATTTGCTTTATCACGTCCCGAACGGCGGGAGCAGACACAAGGCGGAAGCGGGACGGCTTCGGGCGGAGGGCGTGAAAGCGGGCGTTCCCGATCTATGCTTGCCCGTCGCGCGCGGGCAATATCACGGGCTTTACATAGAGCTTAAACGGCAACGCGGCGGTAGGACAAGCGATCATCAATCGGAGTGGCTGGACGCTCTTTCGGCGCAGGGCTACAAAGCCGCGCTTTGCTACGGCTGGGAACAGGCGGCGGGAACAATTATCGAATATCTAACCGGAGGTGGCACACATGACTAAAAAGCAAACAGAGCTTTCCGAAGAGTTGCGGGAAGCCGTATTTGAAGCCGCGCGCGCAGGGGCGGCGGAAGCATACACACAGAACACGGGGTACGTAAATTACTTCAAGGCAATGGAAACGTTGCTGTATAACTACAAGAAGCTGGCGGCACTTGTAGCCGATGAAGAAGCGTATTGCGAAGTTGAGTATCACGCGGGACGAAAGACGTTTTCAACGACACCACAGGCGAAGGGCTTTATTCAGCGCAAGACGGAAGCGGAGATCGTCGAGGAAATGCGAGAGGAAAAACAAAAGCAGTTCAAAGAAACGAAATCCGGCTTTGACAGCTTGACACGCGCTATTTCTCTTTTCGAGGGGCATAAAGAATTCGTTGTGATCCGGCTTTACTATTTCGGCGAGGACATCAACGGCAATCCGCGAGAGGGCGGAACGGCGACGTGGGAAGAGATCGCGGAAGAGCTTTCAGACGCGGGCATTCTCAAAGAGATAAAGACGGCGCGCCGCTGGCGGAACAAGATCGTCAATGATATGGCGGTATGCGTATTCGGCATTCCGGCGGCGGTATCAGCGGCGACATACCGGAAAGCCGTTGACAAATGACCAAAACGCGACCAAACAATGCACCTTGTCCGCGACGCTTACGCGTGATATAATAATTACGCTGAATTATTGCGAATTGAATAGCGCGGGATAAAGCCTTTTGCGTGATACGCGGAAGGCTTTTTCTTTTGCTCTTTTGCACAGACTTTTCCACAGGAAGGAGGATAACCGCATGAAGCCGTGGGCGGAAAGGTTCTACAATTCGGACGCTTGGCGTTCATGCCGCGACAGCTTCTTGAAGTCGAAGGGCTACTTGTGCGAACGCTGTTCAACGCCGGACGATCCAGTAACCGCGAAGATCGCACATCACAAAACATACTTGACGAAGCAGAATATCAACGATCCATACATAGCGCTTTCGTGGGATAATCTCGAAGCGCTTTGCCAAGATTGCCACAACAAAGAACACCACCGGAACGACAAGAAAAAACGGTACGCATTCGACGAAGCGGGAAACCTCATATCCCCCCCTATTCGCTCAAAATTTAGGGAGGGTTCGACACCGAGGGCGGGAGATTAAAAATACTCCGCAGGCGCGCGCATAACGGGTGTACGCGTTTAAGGGGGTGTGGGTTGACCGGAAAAGGGGGTGATATTTATGGCGACAAAGAAGGACTTGACGAAAGAAGAAAAGATCAAGCGGGAGTTTTCCCGATTGAAGCGCATTTTCAAAGACTTGGATAAAAACAAGTTGCAGACCGTCGAAAGCCTTATCAAGAACGCGGCGTTCATGGCGGTATCCCTTGAAGAATTGCAAGAGATCATCAACGAAGAGGGCTACACCGTCGAATACCAAAACGGCGCAAATCAGAGCGGGACGAAGCAAAGCGACGCGGTGAAAACACATATCGCCATGACAAAAAATCACGCCGCAATTATCAAACAGCTTTGCGATCTTGTACCGCCGGAGAAGAAAAAGGAAAGCCGTTTACAGGCGTTACGGGACGAATAAAAATGCCCTTTTCAAATTACATTTACGAGTATTACGACGGCATTTCTTCCGGAAATATAACCGTCGGCAAGTGGGTTCGCCTTCTGTATGAATACATCGTGAAGGGGCTTCAAGAAGGGCTTTTCACCTTCAACGCGAAGAAGGCAAACAAGGCAATTCGGTTTATCGAAAACTTTTGCCATCATTGCGAAGGGCGCACAGACCTTTTGAAGCTGGAGTTGTGGCAGAAAGCCGCCGTTTCCGTTATGTTCGGGATCGTCGAAGAGGACGGAACGCGCGTCTTTCGCGAAGTGTTTATTGTGATCGGGCGCAAGAACGGCAAAACGCTTTTTGCGTCCGCCGTCATTGCGTACATGGCGTATCTTGACGGAGAATACGGCGCGAAAATATATTGCCTTGCGCCGAAGCTGGAGCAAGCAAACATCGTTTACGATAACTTCTATCAGATGATTAAAAAAGAACCGGAGCTTTCCGACCTATCGAAGAAGCGCCGTTCCGATATTTACATCGAAGAAAGCAATACCGCGATCAAGCCGCTTGCGTTCAACGCGAAGAAATCCGACGGCTTCAATCCGCATTTAGTCGTGAACGATGAAGTCGCGTCGTGGCGCGGCGACGGCGGCTTGAAGCAGTACGAAGTTATGAAATCCGCGCTTGGCGCGCGCCGCCAGCCGATGATCCTTTCGATCTCGACGGCGGGTTACGAAAACGACGGTATCTTCGACGAATTGATGAAGAGATCGACCGCGTTTTTGAAGGGAGGAAGCAAGGAACGCCGCCTTCTTCCCCTGCTTTACATGATCGACGACGTGGAGAAATGGAACGACCTTGAAGAGCTTAAAAAAGCAAATCCGAATATGGGCGTTTCCGTTTCGCCGGACTTCTTCAAAGAGGAAATCGCCGTCGCCGAAATGAGTATGTCGAAGCGGGCTGAATTCCTTACGAAGTATTGCAATATCAAGCAGAATTCTTCCGTCGCGTGGCTTGATTACGTCGTTGTTGACGGCGCAGGAATTCACGCGAAGCTGGAGGATTTCAAGGACAGTTACGCCGTGGGCGGCATAGACCTTTCGCAAACAACGGACTTGACCGCCGCTTCCGTCGTGATCGAGCGGGACGGCGTTCTATATGCCTTCGCACAATTCTTTATGCCAGCGAACCGACTTGAAACAGCACAAGCGATCGACGGCGTACCGTATGACATATTCGTAAAGCAAGGGATCGTCAAGCTATCCGGCGAAAACCACGTCGATTACCGCGACGTTTACGAATGGTTTTCTATGCTTCGGGATCAGTACGGAATATATATCTTGAAGATCGGATACGACCGCTATTCCGCGCAATATCTGATCGACGACTTGAAGAACGCGGGCTGGCAGACGGACGACGTATGGCAGGGTGAAAACCTTGCGCCCGTGATCCGCGAGTTTGAAGGCGTTATCAAGGACGGCAATTTCAAAATTGCCGACAATAACTTGTTGAAGGCACACTTCCTCAACGTCGCATTGAAGCACAACATGGAAACGCGGAAGTTCCGTCCCGTGAAGATCGAACAGCGGGCGAGAATTGACGGCTTTGTTTCCGTGATCGACGCGCTGACCGTGCGACAGAAATATTATAACGAAATCGGCGAAATGCTCAAAAATGCGGGGTGATAAAAACATGGGAGTTTTTGAAACTATCTTCCGGAAGCCGAAAGCCGACTTGAAGGCGGAAGGCTATTTCAAAATGCTAAACGGGTACACGCCCGTTTTCAGCAACGCGCCGGAAAGTATTTACGAAATGGAGCTTACGCGCGCGGCGATACATTCGTTCGCGTCCTTCGCTTCAAAGCTGAAACCGGAGATCAGCGGCACGGCGCAAAAGAACCTTGAACGGGCGTTGCAGTTCAAGCCTAATCCGTTCATGGATACATCGAAGTTCATTTACAGGATCGCGACGATCCTTTCGGTGAATAATACTTGCTTTATTGTTCCGATCGAAGATGAATTCGGCGGGCTGATCGGGTATTATCCCCTGCTTCCTCAACGGTGCGAAGTTGTCGAGTACAACGGCGCGCCGTTTTTGCGTTATACGTTCGGGAGCGGGCAGAAAGCCGCGATCGAGTTTGAACGCGTCGGCGTAATGACGCAGTTTCAATATACCGACGATTTCTTCGGCGAGAGTAACGCCGCGCTTCGTCCTACAATGCAGTTGATCCATACACAAAATCAAGGAATTATCAACGGCGTTAAAAATTCGGCTTCTATTCGCTTCTTGGCGAAGGTTGCAAATATGTTGAAGCCGGAGGACATCACAAAGGAGCGCAAGCGCTTCACGGCGGATAACCTTTCGGCGGAAAATCAGTCGGGAATGGTGATCTACGACGCGAAGTTTGCTGACGTGAAGCCGATCGAAAGCAAGCCGTTCACGGTCAACGCCGCGCAGATGGCGCAGATCAACGAAAACGTGTTTAACTACTTCGGCACGAATGCGGGCATTCTGCAAAACAAATACACGGAGGACGAATGGAACGCGTATTACGAAGGCAAGATCGAGCCTTTCGCGATCCAGCTTTCGCTTGTTATGTCGAATATGACGTACACGGCGCGGGAATTGTCCTTCGGGAACGCGATCACGTTTACCGCGAACCGCTTACAATACGCAAGCAATCAAACGAAGCTGAATATCAGCACACAGTTATTTGACCGCGGCTTGCTGAACCGCAACGGCGTTATGGACGTTTGGAACATGGCGCACGTTGAGGGCGGCGAGAAATATTATATCCGCAAGGAATACGCGGAAGTTTCAGAATTGGGAAAGGAGGTTACACCAAATGCCAAAAAAGACGGATCGGGAGTACCGAACAATGATCCAGCCGCTATTGATCCCGACGGCGGCGGAGAAGCGAATTGATACGGATTTCTACGTGGAGGGCTACGCAACAACGTTCGACAAGCCCTATTTGCTGTATGAGTGGGACGGGAACAAATATTACGAACGGATTGACCGGAACGCCCTTGCGGGTGCGGATATGTCCGACGTAATCATGCAGTATAACCACGAAGGAAAGGTGCTTGCCCGCCTTTCCAACGGGACGCTGGGCGTTGAAGCTAACGATAACGGGCTTTTCACGTTCGCGGACTTGTCGAAATCGCGCGCGGCACAAGATATGTTCGAGGAAATCAAGAACGGACTTGTTACGAAAATGTCGTGGGCTTTCCGCGTATCGGAAGATAGCTACGACCGCGACACACGCACACGCACGATCTTGAAAATTGCGAAGGTTTACGACGTTTCGGCGGTATCCATTCCGGCGAACGCCGATACCGATATTTCGGCACGATCCTATTTCGACGGAGTGATCGAAAGGGAACAGCAGGAGCGGCTGGAACGCCGGAAGAAACTTTTGAAAATCAAACTAATGACGGAGGTTTAACACAATGAGAATTAAAGAAATCGAAGCCCGCCTTGCGGCTATCAAGCAGGAGATCGAACAGCGCGGCGACGCTATGACCGCCGCAGAGATTGACGCGCTGGAGCAGGAAACCACACAGCTTACCGAAGAGCGCGCCGGACTGATTGCCGCCGCCGAGAAGCGCAACGGCATTCTTGACAATATCGCGAAGGGCGCGGGCATTGTTTCCCGTTCCTTCCAGCAGAACAACGGCGACGACAACACCGCGCCCGACGATCCCTTCGGTACGCCCGAATATCGTTCCGCGTGGCTGAAAAACATTCGCCGCCTTCCGCTGAACGACGCAGAGAAGCGCGCATTCAGCAACGCCAGCGGCGCGGGCGCGGAGGTTATCCCGACACAGACCGCGAACGAGATCATCAGCAAGGTAAAGACGCTTGCGCCTATGCTGAATGAAGTTACCCTTCTGCACGTCAAGGGCGCTGTAAAGTTCGCGATCGAAGGCACGAACAACGCCGCCGCGATCCACACCGAGAACGCAAGCATTACCGCCGCCGCTGACACGCTGACAACCGTTTCCCTTTCCGGTTATGAGATCGTCAAGCTGGTTCAGATTTCCGATACTGTAATGACCATGAGCATTACCGCGTTTGAAAGCTGGATCGTCAATATGCTGGCGGAAGCTATCGCCCGCAAAGTCGAAGATTTGCTTATCAACGGCACGGGTTCTTCCCAGCCGAAGGGCATTGAAAACGCGAACACTTGGGGCGCGACCAACAGCGTTACCGTTGCAAAGACGGGCGCGCTTACCGCCGCAAACGTGCAGACGTTGATCGGGCTTCTGCCTTCCGGCTATGACCGTAACGGCAAGTTCGTTATGAACAAGAAAACCTTGTTCACCGACTTTATGCCGTTGCAGGACAACAGCAAGAACCACATTGTAACCGTTCAGAACAACGCGTACTTCGTGTACGGCTATCCCGTTCTTCTGTCCGATTACGTCGCGGATCACGAAGCCTTCTTGGGCGACTTCAAGAAGGTTTGCGCGAACCTTGCCGAAAATATCGGCGTGAAGAGCGCCTACGACATCGACACGAACAGCTACAAATATAGCGGTATCGCGATCTTTGATTGCGCGCCCGCTATCGGCGAAGCCATCGTGAAGCTGGTCAAGGCGACCGCCTAAAGCGGGAGGGCTGACAAATGCTTGACAAGGTAAAGCTGGCGTTGCGGTTGAGCGGGACGGCGCTTGACGGCGAAGTTTCCGATCTCATAAACGCGGCGATCGCTGATCTTCGCCTTGTCGGTATCAACATTCCGGCGGAAGCGGGATCGTCCAGTAAAACGCTGGGCGATCCCCTTCTTGATCGGGCGGTTGTGCTTTATGCAAAGGCGGAATTCGGCTTCAATGACGACGCGGAGCGTTACCGCAACGCATACGATTATTTGAAGTGCGCCTTGTCGCTGACCGCTGATTACACCGAAGAAAGCGAGGGCGAATAAATGAGATGGGGCGAACAAATAACATTGGTTGCCTTGTCTGAACCTTCGCCGCGCACGAACGAACACGGCTTCCCCGTCGCCCGCACAGAAACCGCGACAACGGTTTTCGCTGACAAGAAATCCGTGGGCTTTTCGGAGTTCTACAAGGCACAACAGGCGGGCTATACGACGGAATTAAAATTCGACGTGCATTCCTTCGAGTATGAGGAACAGCAGATCGTGGAATATCCCGTTTCGAGCGGGAAACGGTATCGCGTCCTTCGGACGTACACGCACGGGAACGGAGAATTTACAGAGTTGACGCTGGTTAATCTTCCGGAAGCGGAAGGGGGCGGCAACAATGGCGAAGTTTAACGTTGTCGGGCTGGACGACGTACAAGAAGCAATGCTTCGGCAAGACGCGATCGTTGAAGAAGCCGTGCCGGAAATGCTCAAAGCGGGTGGCGCAGTAATGCAGAAGGCACAGCAAGAAGAGATCAAGACAAGGTTCAACAGCAGACGAAGCACGGGGGCGCTTCTTGCGTCCATCAAAGTATCCGCCGTGAAAGAGATTGACGGCGGAAAACGGGTTGAAATCTATCCGAACGGAAAGGACAAGCACGGAGTACGCAACGCGGAAAAAGGCTTCGTCCTTAATTACGGGCGTTCAAATATGCCCGCGCGCCCGTGGTTCACGGCGGCGAATGAAAAGGCGGCGGACGACGTTGTTTCGGAAATGCGCCGCGTATGGGAGGAAAAGCAAAATGAAGAACGTTGACAGCTTGTTAAAAGCGGAGCTTGAAAAGCTGGGCGTTCCCGTCGAACGCCTTAAATACGGCGGGAAGGCGGCTTGCTTTATCGTCTATCAGCTTGTCGTGGGGCGCGACACGTTCTTTTCAGACGATGAAGAGGGCGCGCAGGAATTCACGTATCAAGTACACGTCTATTCAAAAACGGATTACATCGACATTCTTCAACGCTTGAAAACAGCATTGAAGGCGGCGGGGTTCTACGCGATCACGATAGACGCGGAAACATACGAACAGGACACGGGATATTACCACGTTCCCGTTGAAATCAAGTATATGGAGGTATGACACATGGCAACAATCGGTTTGCGCGATCTTTACCGCGCACCCATCACGATCGGCACGTCCGGCGCGGAGGAATACGGAACGCCCGTGCGTATGGCGAAAGCTATTTCGGCGGAGCTTTCCGTTGAAGTCGCCGAAGCGATCCTTTACGCCGACGACGGCGCGGACGAAGTTGTAAAAGAATTCGTATCCGGAGAAATCACGCTGAACGTGAACGATCTTCTTCCGGCTGATCTTGCCGCCCTGCTTGGACAGAAGCAGGACACGGACAAGGTTGTTTACGGTTCTGACAGCGACGAAGCGCCCTATACCGCAATCGGCTTCCGCGCGAAGAAGGCGGGCGGAACGTACAAGTACATTTGGCTTTACAAGGTCAAATTCGCGATCCCCGATGAAAACTACACCACGAAGGGCGACAGTATCGAATTTACTACGCCGGAGATCGTCGGACAGTTTATCAAGCGTTCCGACGGATTGTGGAAGGCTGAACACGTCGCAGAGCCTACGAACAGCGTGGCGACGGCTTGGTTCACTTCCGTTCGTGAGCCTAACAACGTGGGCGGTTAATCGAATATCGAAAGGAGGAACGGCGGGAAGTCTGAAAAGGCTTCCCGCCTTATTCTGCTATGAGCGCAATTAAAGACGGACGTTTCCCGATCATGCTGGACAAGGAAAGACACCTTCTTTTCAGTCTGAACGCGATCGACGAAATGCAGGACAAATTCGGCGGCTTCGATCGCCTTGATACCGTGCTTTCCGGCAAGGACAGCATTAAAAATCTTCGCTGGCTTCTGACCGTGCTTTTGAATGAGGGCGCGGCGGACGACGAAGAACCGCTTACCGAAAAACAGGTGGGCAAGCTCATTCATACGGGCAATTTTGCCGACGTGAAAGCGGCGATCTTCAAATCCTTTTCTATGGGCAACAACGGAACGCCCGAACCGCCCGAACGGGACGAAGAGGAAGAGGACGACGAAGAGGACATCGAAAAAAACGCAACAGCGGGCAAGGAATAATCGACCTTGCCCGCCTTCTTTATATCGGCGTAACGCTTCTTCGCTGGAGCGAAGCCGAAGTATGGCGCATGACACCGTATAAAATTTTGACGCTTTTCAAAATTCATCGTGAATTCAATCCGGATCGTTTCAAGCCCGTTCCGAAAGAAGTTGATATTGACGACGTGCTGGGAGGGATATAAATGGCGAAAGAAGAGCAGATCAAAACATCAATCGACCTTACAGGCGAAAAAGAGTATCGCGCCGCTTGCACTAACATAAATTCTTCCCTTCGCGAAATCGGATCGGAAATGAAGCTGACGACGGCGGAATTCGCCGACAACGCAGACAGCGTGGAAGCGCTGACCGCGAAACAGAAGCTATTACAAAAGCAGTTCGACGAACAGGCGAAGAAGGCAGAAGCGGCGGAAAAGGCATTGAAGAAAATGCGCGATAACGGTATCGAACCGACAAATCCCGCATATCAGAAAATGCAAACAAATCTGAACAACACCAAAGCCGACATGGTGAAAATTCAAAAGGAAATCGACGACACTTCTAAAAAGCTGAAAAGCTCAAAGGTGGATTGGGAGAGCGTCGGCGAAACCGTCGGCAAAGCAGGAAAGGCGATCGGCGCAGCTTGCGCGGCTATGGGTGCGGCGATTGCGGCGGCGGGTGCGGCATTCTTCGGGCTTGCCGAAGAAACACGCGAAGCCCGCGAAAACATGGGTAAACTTGAAACCAGCTTCACGACGGCGGGACATTCGGCAGAGGACGCGAAAAACACCTATACGGAGTTGTACGGCGTTCTTGGCGACGACGGGCAGGCAACAGAAGCCGCCGCCCACCTTGCGAAGCTGACTACGAACGAAAAAGAGCTTTCGGACTGGACAAACATTTGCACGGGTGTTTACGCGACATTCGGCGACAGCTTGCCGATTGAAGGCTTGACCGAAGCCGCGAACGAAACGGCAAAGACGGGATCAATCACGGGCAATCTTGCCGACGCGCTGAATTGGGCGGGCGTTTCCGAAGATGATTTTCAAGCCAGCCTTGACGCTTGCACATCGGAGCAGGAGCGGCAAGCCCTTATCACGTCCACGTTGAACGGGCTTTATTCCGAAGCGGCGGACAAGTACAGAGAGGTAAACGGCGACATTATCGACGCGCAGAAGGCAACAGCAAATCTGAACAGCGCTATGGCGGCGCTGGGCGCGATTGCTGAACCGATCATTACAAAGCTGAAACAGCTTGCGGCGGAGCTTTTGCAGGAAATAACGCCGTTCGTCGAGCTTATCGGAAAAGGCTTGACGGGTGCGCTTTCCGGTGCAGAGAGCGCGGCGGAGGACTTCACAGACGGCTTGCTGGGTATGGTTACGTTCGCGATCGAAAAGCTAACGGAAATGTTACCGACCTTCCTTGAATTCGCGGTGAAGATGATCGCGAATATCGCTACGGGCATAGCTCAATCGTTGCCGACGCTTGTTCCTTCGCTGGTTCAGCTTGTAACGGACATCGTGCAAGTTCTGATCGACAATATCCCGTTGCTGATCGACGCGGCTTTACAGCTTGTAACAGGGCTGGCGGAAGGCATTATAAACGCGATCCCCGTTCTTGTTGCGGCGCTTCCGCAGTTGATAACCAGCTTGATCGACGGTTTGCTTTCCGCAATCCCGCAGATCATTCAAGCGGGTATCGACCTTCTGACGGCGTTAATTACCGCCCTTCCGGAGATCATCACAACGATTGTTGAAGCGATCCCGCAGATCATTGAAGGCATTATCACGGCGCTTATGGAGAACATACCGCTTATCATTCAAGCGGGCATTGATCTTCTTGTCGCGCTCATACAGGCATTGCCACAGATTATAACGACGATCGTTCAAGCGATCCCACAAATCATAAGCGGCATTGTAAACGCGCTGATCGGCAACATCGACCAAATCATTATGGCGGGCGTTCAGCTTTTCGTGGCGCTCATTCAGAATTTGCCGACGATCATAGCTGAAATTGTGAAGGCAGTTCCGCAGATTGTTTCCGGCATTGTGCAAGCGTTCGCGTCGCTGGGCGGCGAAATGATAAACGCGGGCGCGAACCTTCTTCACGGCTTGTGGGAAGGTATCAGCGGCGCGGCTTCGTGGTTGTGGGAAAAGGTATCCGGCTGGGCTTCGTCCCTTGTTTCGGGTATCAAGGACTTCTTCGGCATACATTCCCCGTCAACGGTATTCGCTGAAATCGGCGGCAACATGGCGGACGGCGTGGGCGTAGGCTTCACCGACAACATGGGCGGCGTTGAAGGCGATATGACCGCCGCAATGGGCGGAGCGGGCGCGCTGACGGCGGCGGAAGCAGTAAACGCCGTGAACAACGGCATTATTGCGAATATTGAAGGCTTGTCCGGAGCGGTGAACGCGATCGTCGAGCGGGTTATTACCGGACTGACGGCGCAAGCTCAACGTTTCAATCAAGCCGGACAGGACTTCGACAAGAACATAGCTTCCGGCATGGTGGCGGGTATCGTGCAGATCACGCAGAAAGTACCGCAGATCGCGCAAAGCATTATTACCGCATTCACGGCACAACATCAAAAGTTCGTAACCGAAGGAACGAACATCGACAAGAGCATAGCGCAAGGAATGATCGCGGGTATCCCACAGATCACGGGCAAGGTTGCACAAATTATTCAGCCTATTATTACCGCGCTTCGCTCTTACGTATCGCAGTTCACGGCGGCGGGCGAAGAGATGGTGCGCGGCATTTGGCAGGGCTTTCAAAATATGTCCGGCTGGCTTGAAAGCCGTGTCCGCTCTATGATGAGGGATATTGTGGCGGCGGTTGAAGAGGAAATGGACATCAATTCCCCGTCGAAGGTTTTTGCCCGTATCGGTTCGTACATGGCGCAGGGCTTGGGCGAAGGCTTCGCCCGCGAAATGCGCGACGTTGAAAGTTCGATCCGGCGCGAAACGTCGAACGCCGTTCCGGAATTCCGTTCCGGAGAGGGACGCGACACGCGCGGCGGCGGTACGCCTTCCGTTGAAGTCGTGCAAAACATCTATGCGAACGAAACGAGCTACGCCGAACAGCAAAGACAGGCGGCGCGGCAGTTCCGGCAGATTGCGCGGGAGGTTATGGCATGAGGACACAAGAAAAATTGATCTACACGAACGAGCGCGGGGAAAGCATAGAGTTTTCCCCCGCTTCTTCGTATCACGTAAACTTCAAGGACGTTACCGGACTTTCCGACGTGCGGAACGCTATTTACAGCACTAACAGCATGGGGCAGGACGGCGACACATACTTGGGGTATCGGATCGAAAGCCGCGATATTGACATCGTGGGATACATCAAGGAGCGGGACAAGCAAGCGGCGCAGAACCTACGCCGGAAGCTGAACCGCATATTAAATCCGCAGTACGAAGCAACGTTGACGTATGTTTTCGGCGACTTCCGGCGGGTGATCGGGTGCAAGATCGACGACGCGCCGATCTTCAAGCGAAAGCCGATCTTCGAGCAATTCACGGTTAGCCTGTCTTGCCTTAATCCGTTTTGGAGAGAAACGGAAACACGCGAGGACATAGCAACGTGGATCGGCGGCTTTGAATTCCCCGTTCCGGACGGGCTGGAGCTTTACGACGGCTGGGAAATCGGCTATCGCCAGCCGTCGCTAATTGTGAACGTCTACAATTCCGGCGACGTGAAAAGCGGTATCCGGATCGAGTTCCGCGCGATCGGCGCGGTTACAAATCCCGTATTGCTGAACGTCGATACACGGGAGTTTATCAAGCTGAATATTTCGCTTGTAGCGGGCGACGTTTTAACCGTTTCCACGGGCTACGGTGAAAAAGCCGTGAAGCTGAACCGTGGCGGCACGATTACAGACGCGTTCCGCTATCTCGACGTTGATAGTTCGTATTTGCAGATCGCCGTGGGCGACAATCTCTTCCGTTATTCAGCGGACGCGAACGCCGAAAATCTCGAAGTTTCGATCTATCACAATAACTTGTATTTGGGGGTGTAGCGCGGTGGAATTATACGTTTATAGCCGCGATATGACACTTCAAGGGATCGTCGAAAAGATTTCGTCCTTGATATGGACGCGGCGTTATTGGAGTTGCGGCGAATTCAAGTTGCTTGTTCCCTTCACGGAGGAACACGCCCGCTTGCTGGTGAAGGAAAATATCATCATCAAGCGCGGCGGCAACGAAGCGGCGGAAATCCGCTATATTCACATCACGAAGAATTCACAAGGCATGGAGGAAATAGAGGTTCAAGGCAAGTTCCTTCTTTCGTGGATCGGCAAGCGCATTTTGACAACGCAGATCATCACGAAGGACACAACACAGAACATTCTATACGCCATTGTGAAGCAGACTTGCACGAACGCAGGAGCGGCGCGCAATATCCCGAATTTCAGCATATCCACGACCGACGCAGACACCGGAAGCGGGCAGATCGACTATACTTCGGAGCAGTACGCGAACGCCCAGCTTGCGGCGGAAACGGCGGCGAAGGCGGCGAAGCTGGGTATTCGGGTTCTGACAAATGCCCGCACGGGCAAGCATACCTTTTCCGTTTACGAAGGGCGCGATCTTACGGCGGGCAATACCGCAGGGAACGCGCCTTGTATCTTTTCGCAGGAGTTCGACAACATCGTGGAACAGGAATACACGAACAGCGTTGAAAACCTTAAAACAACGGCTTACGTCGGCGGAGAAGAAAAAGAAGGCGTAACGCGGAAGGTTGCCGAAGTCGGCGGCAGTTCGACGGGGCTTTCCCGCGACGAAGTTTTCATCAATGCAACGGACATCGTGCAGGAATACGAAAACGAGAGCGGGCAGACCGTAACGCTTACCGACGCGCAATATTTAGCGCTTCTTTCCGCGCGCGGCGTTGAAGAGCTGGAGCAATACGCGGAAACGCTTGCTTTCGGATCGAAGATCAACACGAACGCGAATTTGAAGTACGGCACGGACTACGATTTGGGCGATCGGGTAACGTGTATCAATAAGCGCTGGAACGTCCGCATTGACGTTCGCATAACGGAGATCGCGGAAACCTACGAAACCAGCGGCGAAGAAATAGATATTACCTTCGGCGAGAGCTTGCCCGCGCTTCTGACACAAATTCGGCAGATTACGAAATAAAGGAGGGCTTCACAGCATGGAAAAATCAAGTTTCTTCAACAGCGTTTCGCACGATCGCACGTACAAGGCGGAGGATTGGGCGGAATACTTCGCTTCGTTCATCGGGAACGGCGTTTTCCCCGTCCCTTCGACGGGGCTTCAAGTCGTTGCAAACGACGGAATGAAGCTGAACGTTAAAACGGGCAAAGCGTGGATCAACGGTTACTTCTACTTCAACACGGGCGATCTTTCCGTCGAGCTTGACACGGCGGACGGACAGTTGAACCGCATTGATCGCGTTGTCGTGCGCTGGGATTTGACAAACCGCGTTATGTCGGTGAAGGTCAAATCTTCTTCGTTCAGCGCGTCCCCTACCGCGCCCGCATTGCAGAGGGACGCGGACGTTTACGAGCTTGCGCTGGCGGACATCTACGTGGGCGCGGGCGTAACAGCTATCACGCAAAGCAAGATCACGGATCAACGCTTGAACACGTCGCTTTGCGGCGTTGTTGCCGCCGTCGTTCAGCAGATCGACACGGCGGCTTTTAACGCACAGCTTCAAGCGTGGTTCGCTGAATATCAATCCCTTTCGGCGGCGGAGTACAACACGCTTGTTTCGTATATGAATTCGCTGAAATTGCAGGGTAACACGCAGTACGAAGCGTTCGAGCAACACATGGCGGATTTTGAAACACAGGCGGCGGCGGACTTCAACGCATGGTTTAACGGCTTGCAAAACGTCCTTGACGATAACGCGGCAACAAATCTTCTGAATATCACGAACGCGCTTGACGCGCGCGTGGATATGCTGGAAGCGGTGCTTTTCAATGACATTACGACAAATCCGTTCTTGATCCTCTTCGATGATCTCGACGGCGTAACGTCTACGGGCATTTGGAACGAGAGTTTGCAGAGGATCGAATGCTGACGCGGTACGCTTGCACGGCGGCGGAATTGTCGTGCGTGATCGGAAACATCTTCGCGGAGCTTTCCCCGCCATGCGCGGCTTGCGCCGCGGAGGTATTACAGATCACAGGAACAACGGTTACAGGGAACGCGGCAACGCTGACCGTTACCGAAGCGGGCTTCGATTTCGACGGGTGCGCCGACGATACCGCTATGATCGAGAGAATGCGGAAAGGACGGTGCATATATGCAAAGACCGGAGCGGGAGCGGAAAGAACCGACGGAATTCAACGTGATTGTGAAAGCGAAAGACCTTGTAAAGCACACCTTCACGATCACGAATTCGACGGAGCGCTACCCGAAGAAATACCGCTTCACGCTTGTAAACAGGATACAGGATAAAGCGGTGGACATTTACGAATGCGTCCTTGAAGCGAACGAATTAGACCTTCGGGACGCACAGGAATACAGACAACGGCAGAAGCTACAAGCAAAGGCGCTGACCTATTGCAAGGAGCTTCTATTCTTCATAGAGCTTTCGCAGGAAATGGGCTTTATTTCTATGAGCAGTTGCGAATATTGGTCAAAACTTGCGCTTGAAGTGAAGTACATGACGACCGCGTGGAAGAAGCGGGACAAAACGAGAGCTTGAAAAACGTTCGGGGTACATCTTGATACGCCTAATTCGTCGAACGCCAACAACGTCCGCAACGTCAATTCGGACGGCTCTTTGAACAACAACAACGCGTACAACGGCAACAATGGCGTTCGCCCGCTTCGGTGGACTATGTGAACGAGTAGGCACAGCCGAAAGCAGAATACCACCATCAAAGGAAGGTGTATCCCGTCGCCGCTATCCACGGCGGGGACGAATACAGGATCGCCGATACCGGAGCATACCGCCTTCCGGCGGCTGGCAAAGGTTATAAACAGCGAGGATTTTTTATTATGACAGACTTTGAAAAGATACACAGTTTTGAAAGCCTATACAATGCCTACCGAAAGGCGCGGCAAGGCAAGAGGTGGAAAGGAGCGGCGGCAAAGTTTGAAGTTAATCTTCTTGAAGCGCTGAACCTATTAAGCGCGCAGATCAGAACGAAGCGCTATACCATGTCCCCGTATAACACGTTCGAGGTATACGAACCGAAGCGCCGCGTGGTTATGTCGAACAGCTACAAAGACAAGGTTGTTCAACATTCGCTTTGCGATAACGTGCTTGAACCGATTTTGACACGATCGTTCATTCGCGATAACTACGCGTCGCAGGTGGGGAAAGGTACGCATTACGGGTTAGACAGGCTTCAAGAGTTCATGCGGAGGTTTTACAGAAAGAACGGAATTGACGGCTGGATACTGAAAGGCGATATTTCAAAGTATTTCTATTCGATCCGGCACGACGTTTTGAAAACCTTAATCCGCGAGAAGATAACCGATCCGGACGTTTTGTGGCTGATTGATCTTATCATCGACAGCACCGAAGGCAACGTCGGAATACCGATCGGCAATCAAACTTCACAGCTTTTCGCCCTTCTCTACCTTGACGGGCTGGATCACTTCGTAAAGGAAAAGCTGGGTATCAAATATTACGGGCGCTATATGGACGACTTCTTTTTGATCCATCACGACAAAGCATATTTGCAGGAGTGCCGGAAGCAGATTGAAGCGTTCGTACAGGCGCGCGGGCTTTCGCTGAATGCGAAAACAAATATCTTTCCCTTAAAACACGGCGTTGATTTCTTGGGCTTTCATACATACTTGACCGAAAGCGGCGCGGTGATCCGCAAGGTGCGCCGCCGGAGCAAGAACAATATGAAGCGGAAGTTGAAGAAATTAGCCGCCCTTCACGCGGCGGGACGGATCGACGCAAAGACCGTTGAACAATCCTATCAAAGCTGGAGAGGACACGCCGAAAAGGGAAACAGTTATCACTTGATCCGGCGGACGGATCAGTATTACAACAGCTTAATGAAATCAAAGGAGGCGGCACAATGTCAAAAACATTAGGCAGTTTGTCGGTGGGCGCGAAGATTGAAGTTCCGGTTCTTTCGGCGTATCAATCGCGCTTCGGATCGAAGATCGTTTTCAAGATCGCCGACAAGAACCACAGCGGCTACCCGTCGAATTCCGTAACGCTGATTACGGAAAAAATCATTCAGTTAATGTGCTTCGACGCAAAGGAAGCAAGCAACAGCAACAGCGATCGGAAACAATACGGCAATAACCGCTATCAATATTCAAACATTCTGCAATGGCTGAACAGTAACGCGGCGGCGGGCGCATGGTACAGCGCAAAGCACAGCACAGACGCGCCGCCCACAAACGCGAACGTATGGAACAATTACAACGAGTACGACGCGTGGGCGGGCTTCCTTGCCATGCTTGATCCGAAGTTCGTTGCGGAGCTTCTGACAACAACGCAGACCGTCGCAAGAAATACCGTTACCGACGGCGGAAGCTATGAAACGGTAACATCAAAAATGTTCCTTCCGTCCACCACCGAAGTGGGGCTTGCGAATGAAAACAATATCGCAGAAGGAACGCTTCTTGCGCTATTCAGCAACGACGCTTCCCGCGTCGCTTATCCTACGGCGCAATGCGTGAGCAATTCGGAGTACACGAACGCCAATTTCAGCACGTCAAAGGGCTGGTATTGGTGGCTTCGAACGCCTCATTCGTCGTACGCCAGCTACGTCCGCTGCGTCCTTTCGGACGGCTCTTTGTACTACAGCATCGCGTACTACGGCTTCCTTGGCGTTCGCCCGCTTTGTAATCTTAAATCTTCTATCTTGGTATCTGACAGCCCGAACAGCGACGGAAATTATACGGTAATCTACAATTCCGCGCCTTCCGCGCCGCCCAGCATTACCGCGCCAGCAACGTGTTACAGCGGGCAGAACATCAACATTTCTTGCGCGGCGGCGACTGATCCGGACGGCGACGCGCTGACCTATTGTTTCGAGCGCTCATACAACAGCGGCGCGTGGACACAGGTTCAAGCGTCCGCAAGCAGGACGTTCACGGAAGCGGTATCGACCGCGTGGAACACGTTAAAATACCGCGTCCGCGCAAAGGACAGCTACGGCAATTATTCCGCGTACACCACAAGCGGAGATATTGCCGTAATCCATAACCAGCCGCCCGTGATTTCCGGCAGTAATGCCGATCTTGGGATCAAGCGCGCCGATTTCACCTATCAATACAGCGTAACCGATCCGGACGGCGACACGGTGAACGTTGTTGAAAAGATCGACGGAAAGACAATCGCGACGAAGAACGCGATCGCGCTGGGCGCGACGCAGACGCTTTCCGTTTCCGGAAATACCTTCACGGCGCTTACGAACGCAAAGCACACGATCACGATTACGGCGACCGACAGCGCGGGGAATAGCGCCGTCCGGACGCTGACGTTCACGAAGTCGATTGCGGGCTTCGTTATCACGCTTTCCGCGCCGCTGGAAGCCGACAGCCAGCCGACACGCGCAAATGTCAAGGTAACGCGCGACATTCCGGCGGGCGGCACGTTCAAGGTTGAAGTTACGAATAATCCGTTTGACGCTTCCCCCGTTTGGGAGGATTGCACGAACGCGGTTGTTCAAGGCGTTGCACACGTTTTCACAAATAAGATCAACACGGCGGCACAGTACGGAATGAATATCCGCGTAACCGTCCAGCGCGGCGACGCGCTGACCGCTTGCTGGGTATCGGGGATCGGGGGGAATTTTGAATGAGCGTAATTCACAAGAAGAGCAACGGCGGAGCTTCCACCGAAATTGAAAAAGAGGTTCGGGAAGTCAAAGCGGCGGGAGAGCAAACCGCCGCTTTGCTTGCCCTATCCTTCAAAGCGCAGATCGTGCAGGATCGCGCCGCCGGAACGAACGTCATTTCCGACGCGGCGATCCTGCAATCGGCGGAAGTGATCGAATACGACGAATACGCCGACAATCACGCTTACAACACCGTCGGCGAAATCATCAAGCACAACGGGCGGTATTACGAGATCAAAGCGGCGCACGTCGAACGCGGCGGCTTATCCCGTTGAAACCACCTTCGCGTACTATCGCTTGATCGAGCTTTCCGCGACCGGAACGCTTGACGATCCGATCCCGTATCCGGAAACGGCGGGGATCGTCGTTAATGTCGTTTCCGGCTTGTATTACAGCTACAAAGGCGCGGTATACCTTGCAAAAGCAGATATGCCGAATTGCGTTTATCCGCCGGACACGGCGGGCTTGTGGCAATGGGAAAAAGTAACCTAACGGGAAGGAGGATCAACGATGGACACTTTCACAACGGTTCTTTCCGTCTTTTCTACCGTATGCGCTATCGTGTTCGGCTATATCGCTTTTGTTCGTAACAGGGACAAGGACAAGGAAAGCAATGTGAAGCACGACGCGACCGTTTTAACCGAGATCGGATACATCAAGGCGAACACGGACGAAATCAAGGCGGAGCAGAAGGAACAGCGAAAGACGAATACGGAGTTCGTAACGCGCTTGACCGACGTTGAAGCGTCGGCGAAACAGGCACACAAGCGGCTTGACCACATCGAAAAACGAATGGATCAAGCAGAGTAACACCAGCGACGGCGGGGGCTTCCCCGCCGCTTCTTCATTGCAAAGGAGGGTTCAGCAATGAGCAATAGCAAACTTATTTCGTGTACGCTGATTTCACCGAACAAGAACAGCCCACGAAATCACAAGATCGACACGATCACAATTCATTGCGTCGTCGGGCAATGTTCCGCCGAGAGGATCGGCGAAATCTTCAAGCCGACTTCGCGACAGGCAAGTTCAAACTACGGGATCGGCTACGACGGGCGGATCGGGCTTTACGTCGATGAAGCCGATCGCTCGTGGTGCAGTTCTTCGGCGGCGAACGATAACCGCGCAATCACGATCGAGGTTGCAAGCGACACAAAGCACCCATACGCCGTGAATGATAAAGCATACGCGGCGCTTCTTGATCTTGTCGAAGATATTTGCCGCCGGAACGGGATCAAAAAGCTGGTATGGAGTACAAGCAAGGACGACCGCGTAAACCACAAGAACGGGTGCAATATGACCGTTCACAGGGATTACGCGAACAAGGCTTGCCCCGGCGATTATCTGTATAACAGACACGGCGAGATCGCGGCGGAGGTAAACAGGCGGCTGGGCGTTCCGGCAGAGGATCAGAAGCCGGAGCAGAAGCCGCAGGACGAAGCGAAGAGCCTTTACCGCGTCCAGCTTGGCGCATTTGAGAAGAAGGACAACGCAACGGCGTTCGCGGCGAAGCTGAAAAAGGAAGGCTTCGATACCTATATCGTGCAGATCGGCAAGTATTACAAGGTTCAAGTGGGCGCGTTCAGCGTCAAGAAGAACGCGGAAGCTATGCTGGAGAAGTTGAAGAAGGCGGGACACGACGACGCTTTCATTACCTATTCCGGCACGTCCGGCGGGACATCGGCGCGGAAGATCACAACGGGAAGCAAAGTGCGCGTGAAAGCGGGCGCGAAAACCTATTCCGGCGGAAGCCTTGCTTCCTTCGTCTATTCCCGCGATCACATCGTCAAAGAGCTTTCCGGAAAGCGCGCCGTGATTACCTACGGCGGAACGGTTGTCGCGGCGGTGAACGTCGATGATCTAACGCTTGTTTAACACGCACAACGCACGGTATGCGTTACACAACGCGCGCCGTGCGTTAATTGCGCTATGAAAGGGGACGCAATGAAAAACAAACCTTCGAGCGGGAAGCGGGTGGCGAAGCGCCGCTTCTTCAAGGCTGACGAACGCTTCGCAACGAAAGCCGTTATTGTGATCGCAATTATAACGGCGGCTTTCATCGTCGCGCAGTACGTTTCATTCCTTATCACGCGGCAGGAACAAACCGTTCTGATCGAATGGTATTTCCGCGCCGTCGTGATCGAATGCGGCGCAATGATGATGAAGCGTCTTGCCGAAGTAATCGTCGGCAGGATCAAGAAAAAAGAAAAAATCGACATAACAGAAAGCGAGGATACAAACAATGACTATTGATCTTACCAGCATTGCAAACGCCGTGATCGCTCTTATCGCGGCTATTATTACCGCCTTCGTGATCCCGTGGATCAGAAGCAAGACGACCGCCGCACAGTTTGAGAAAATCAAAATGTGGGTAACGGTTGCCGTCGAAGCCGCCGAACAGCTTTACACCGGAAGCGGCAGGGGCGCAGAGAAGAAAGCATACGTTGTTGAATTTCTGAATAGCAAGGGCTTCAAGATCGACGCGGAAACGCTGGATAAACTGATCGAAGCCGCCGTCTTTAATCTTCCGGACTACTTCACTATTTCCGGCATTCCGGCGGATACCGACAGCAACAAAGAGTAATTGACCGCGCGGCGGATCGCGCTTCCCCTTTCAGCCTTCCGCCGCATAAAGAACAATCCCCCGTGCGGGCTTTCGAGCCTTGCACGGGGGATTTTTTTTGTTTGGTTCATTCCTTCGGCGGTTCGACCGACGCTTCCGACGGCGCGGCGGTTTTCCCTTTAATGAGTTGATACAGCTTCTTACAGCCGACCGCAATTCCCTTGAATAGATAGTAATAAATCTTGTAAAACGCCCACAAGAAGAAGTACAGACACCAGCCCGCGCCGATAATCATATACCACATCAAATAGAACATTCCGGCGAAGAGCATAGCGAAGCACCACAACGGCGCGTTTCGCTTATTCACACGCACACCGAAGCCAAGCCGGAAACCGGACATCTTCTTCAATGTCTTTGTAAAGCTGACGAACATTAGAGCAAATCCCCCTTCTTAAATGTAAATTTTCAAGGCAGAATTCGCCCATTCTGACCTTTAACACAATTATACGCCCGTCATGCGCTAAAATCAAGAATAAAGCGGAATATTTACACACCGTTTGCAAATAATCAGAATGAAGAGGGATCGCGGCGGCAATGAAGATATATGATTACAACGGCAAGAAGAACATTTGCGGCGACCGATTGCGCGAAGCGCGCGTCGTCCGGCGGCTACGTCAAGAGGATTTAGCCGCACAAATACAGTTGAAAGGGATCAACATGGAGCGGGACAGCATAAGCCGAATTGAAATCGGTACGCGCTTCGTATCCGACTTTGAATTAAAGATATTTGCGGAAGTGCTGGGCGTTTCGGTAAATTGGCTTTTAGGTATAGACGAATAACGGCGGCGGGTGATCCGTCGCCGCTTATCTTTTATAGGCGCATAAAATACGTATTTTTTCTCAAAACCTATTGACATATACGCATTGAAGGCGTATAATAGTAAATGTAAGGAGGACAGCAGATGAAAACAAAAGACCTTATCGAGCTTTTAGAACGAAACGGCTGGAAGTTCAAGCGGCACGGCGCGAACCACGACATATACGTGAAGGACGGTCAAAGGGAAAGCGTCGTAAGGCACAGAGAAACCGACGAAGAGTTAGCAAAAGCAATCATCAAGCGGCGCGGGCTGAAATAAGCCCGCCGCCACTTGACAACAATATAGGAGGTACGGACAATGAAATTCAAAAAGCAAGCGAATGTCGCGTTCTTTTCAAAGTATGTCCGCGAAGATGGAAAGTTCACGATTACAAGTGTTGATCGCCGCGTCAACGGGACTTTGAAAAACGTGTTCGAGGTAACAGACGAAGCCGGAAGCGTGATCGACACATTGCCGCGCCTTAAAGACGCAAAAGCAAAATACGCGGAGATTTGAAGGAGGTATTCAGAATGAAAAACGCATATCCTATCGTTATGACGCAAGGAAAAGAGTTCATCGTGGTATTTGTCCCCGATTTCAATATCAATACGCAGGGCAAGGACGTTCCGGACGCGATCGAGATGGCGCGGGACGCAATCGGGCTTATGGGAATTGATATGCAGGACGACGGCGAAGCGTTGCCGGAAGCGTCGAGCATTGCAAGCGCACAAGCCGAAGCGCCGTCCGGCGCGATCGTTTCGCTGGTTGACGTTGATTTCGCGGAGTACCGCAGAAAGAACGATATGCGCGTCGTGAAGAAGAATTGCACCATTCCTTCATGGCTTAACTTTGAAGCGGAGCGGGCTGGCGTGAATTTTCCGCCGTCCTGCAAGCGGCGCTTAAAAGCGAATTGCATATCACAAGCAGATAATCAGAGAGGGCGAAGGGCGGCAGAAATGCCGCCCTTTTGTCATATTCGGAAGCTGGAGGAAGGAAGAATGCACAAACACTTGACTTGGACAGACCGCCTAAAAATCGAAAAAGGCTTGAAAGAGGGCTTGAAGCCTTGCGCGATTGCCGACCGTCTGCACGTCCACAATACAACGATATACAGGAGTTGAAGCGCGGACGCTATACGCATTTGAATTCCGACTTGACGACCGAAGAACGCTATTCGCCGGAAATCGCGCAACAGCGCTATGAAGAGAACCTAAAAGCCAAAGGCGGCGAATTGAAGATCGGCAACGATTACGAATTATCCGCCTTCATCGAAAAGAAGATCGGCGAAGAAGGCTATTCCCACCGCCGCCGTCGTCGGAGAAATCAAGCGGCTGGGGCTGACCTTCAAAACGGAGATCAGCGAAAAGACGATCTATAATTACATCGACAAGGGTATATTCTACGGGATCAGCCGCGAGAGCTTGCCGGAACACGGGGAGCGGAAGCGGAAGTATGACAAGGTGGAGAGGAAAGCCGCCCGCGCGCCGCAGGGCGAAAGCATAGAAGAACGCCCGCAGGAAATCAACGATCGGCAGACCTTCGGACATTGGGAAGGCGATTGCGTATGCGGGAAGAAGCGGACGAAGGAAACCTTGTTCGTTCTTTCGTAGAGCGCTTGACGCGGAACGAAATTATTATCAAAATGCCGGATCAGACCGCCGCCAGCGTCGTGGCGGCGCTGAACAAGTTAGAACGACGCTTCGGGAAGAAGTTTTCACAGATATTCAAAAGCATTACGTTTGACAACGGATCGGAATTCATGGATTGCGCCGGAATTGAAAAATCCGTCTACGGCAAAGACCGGAAGCGCACGAAGGTTTACTATTGCCACCCGTACAGCGCATACGAACGCGGCACGAATGAGAACATAAACAAAATGATACGGCGGTTCTTGCCGAAAGGAACAGACTTCCGGAAAGTAACCGCCGCATATATTCAGCGCGTCGAAACGTGGATCAACAATTACCCGCGCGAGATTTTAGGCTTTGAAACGTCCGGATCGCTCTTTGAAAGATACGTCGCCGAAGCCGCTTGAAGCTTTCTGAAAAAATATTTTAGTTTTTTCTGCTTTTACTCTTGACTTTTGCGTGATATTTCGAGCCCCCTAAAAAACAGCATATGTACTTTATTTTTCTGGTTTGCGGTTCAATGATTTGGTCAAAATTCTATTTTTCTATTGTTTCTACAGTAACACCCGACTTAAACAAAAGATTCCTACATAACATACCAGATAATAAACTTTTGCTTTGCGGGTAAAATCCCTTATTAAAAATGCGTAGACAAAAATTCCATAGCACAGTAACACTGCACCGTGAACTGGCAACAGTTTTAGTGAGCCAACTCCCAGAAACATTTCCGCAACGAAGGCAACAAACATCGGCGGAAGCATTGTCGCACTTATATCAATCAATTCGTGAATTTCAAACTTTTGATTTTTGAAGGATATATGTTGCAGAATAACATACACCATAATTCCCATCAAACTTCCCAATGTGTTTACAATAAAATCATCTATGTCTACGACACCGGTTTTTAGAATGAACTGCGCGCTTTCTATAAAGAATGTTGTCAAGCATGACATTCCGACTGCCTTATATACGCGAAAATGCTTTTGGTAATAACAGTAAATTATTCCAAACGGTACAAACATTACCATGTTATAAAGCATGTCCCATGAAATAGGATTGCGACCATATTGCAAGTTTTCTCTAACACTATGGAACGGCAGTAGATTAATTTCTTCCACCCGCGTTAGTTGACCACCCATAATTGTCATAATCACGGTAAAACGTGATACGCACATACAAAATACTATCACAAAATATAATATAGTCATGAACTGGAAGCTATGTTTTCTTCTGCTTTTCATAAACGGTTGCCTCTCCAATGTGTTTGTTATAGTTTTTGCTGTCAGGTTTCCTTCGATTGATTGTTCTGCGCTATATTTACTATATGGTACTTATTCGTTTGCAAAAATATCATTTCCGTCCAGATAAAGATAAGGTTCTTCCCTCTCCGCAAATCCATTGATAGCTATGAACCCAATCTGCTTGACTGTGAGTTCTTTGATGGCCTCTACCTGTTGGACCTCACGATGAATTTCATCAAGGGTCATCGGCTGGGCATAATATTTTGCTTCGTAAATCTCATATCCATCGGCAAATTCCAGGGCGACATCAAACTCACCATTCTTGCGATGGGCGGGGTCGTCATAGTAATAGCTGCCAATATTGCGTACCCCCTTCATTTTACCGGAACGAACCTGATGGCTGAAATAGTCGCGGCAGATACCCTCAAATCGGCGGGAGATAAAATCCGTCAGGGCTGGCGCTATATACTCATCATAGAATGATTCGGCCCCCAAACCTGCAAGGCACTGGCATTCTTGTAGATAAAAGTAAAGTAAAACCGCAATAGATTGTCGTTGATTTCAAAAGTGGACTTCTTATTATCTCCAATCTTGTTGATAGGGCTATTGCGCGCGATGATTTCAAGGTCGATCAGCGATTTTATTTGTTTGGAGAGGTTGCCGGTCTTTTTTACATCCAGCTTATCTTCAATTTCTGTGTACCGCTTCTTCCCGTTTCCAATGACCGAGAAGATACGCTCGGCATTGATTTTGACAGAGTAATCCGAGAGCAGCAGTTGGCTGGCATAGAGATAGACAGCACTCATAGGGTTGAGGATCGTGCTGATAATGTTTTCCCGAATTGTAGCCGTAGGTTGCAGCGCTTGATTGACAAAAGGCGAGCCACCAAAAACGGCATAGTGCGCCGCCTTATCATAGGGAGTTTTGTCAGGATAGAATTTTGCAGCTTCCAAATAGTTCAGCTCGTTGAGCTTGATCGTTACAGCAAAACGGCCATACAGGGCATTCTTTTCCTGCAACGCATCTTTCATCATGCCGATGTGGGAGCCGGAGAGAATGAGTTCAATATTGACCAGCCGATTATCAATGATGTTTTGGAAGATGGAATCGACAGTTGCGGAGTCGTTCATAGCTTTGAGATAGGGGTATTCATCAATGACGACAACGATTTTCTCCGGCAGAGCATTCAGATATGCGAACACATCCTGCAAGGTACCAAAATTCAATGGCACAGGTAGGATTTTTGCCCGGACCAATTCCTGCACAAACCCGCTGATGTTGTCTTGCATTGTACCTTTCAGGCACTCAAAGTAAACCGTCCGATAGCTGCTCGATTTGAGTGCTTTCTGAATCAGGGTGGTCTTGCCAACTCGACGTTTGCCATAGACCATTGCTGCTTTTCCAATATAGTCTTGCTGTAAAGCGCCAGTTCTTTCTCACGGCCAATAAACATATCGTGCCTCCAAAATCGTTGAATTGCAATTCATTGAATTTCATTTCAGCATTATTGTAGCATCAACTCTATAGAAAAGCAAGTACCTAAATGAAAAAGCAATACTCTTTTTCCCAAACAAAAGCCTCCAACCTATGCACAATACCGCATAGATTGGAGGCTTTCTCATATCAGGTGGTTATCTTTCTTGGTGGGGGAGTTCTTCATTCTCAACCCCAGCCAACTTTCCAGCGTCTGCAAATCGCTGAACAGAATGTCGTAGACCTCATCACTTACCAGCGGCGTATGGGCTTCATACGCCGCACGGCAGCGGTTCAGGCGGTCTGTCAGTTCCCGTAGTTTTCCGATGAAAGCGGCTTTTTCCTGCCATTCCTCAGTTTTCATTTGCTTTTGGGGGCACAGTGGCCGAAGTTCAGTTCATTGATCACCGACAGGATGGTTTCATCGTCATCCCAATCGGCAGAAAACGCTGTCGACGCATAGGTGCCATCCAGCATGACCATCACTCTCCCCTGCTCAATGCGCAGAGTCACATCCTTGCGCCGGGCGCAGACGATGGCGAGATTTCCTATTTGCTTCATAAGGTGAGCACTTCCTTTCTTACGCGGTCTGCAAAGCCATAGGCAGCACCTTGCGGCTCCACAGGTCAACAAACTTTTTCACTTCTTTCGTAGGGTCACTGTTGCGTTCGCCACGGATTTGTACAATTTTGCCGTTGCTGACTTCTACCGTTACAAACGGCTTTTCCGGTTCTTCTACACGGCGGACAAATACAATCAGGCATTTTTTCGCTGCCACTCGCTCAATATAGGTGCCGACACAGTGGTGCAAAGCCTGTCCTTCTGTGATGAGGTCATCGGTTTGCTTGGGGCAGACAATTTGCAGTTTCTTTGAAGTAAGATTGGCCTTTTCTGCCAAATTCTCATGCAAAACGGCCTCCTTTCCGGTTATCCCGCCTGTTTCTCCTGCAAGCTGTCCCATATAATGGCGGCCGCCGCGCGGAGGATGTTGTTTTCTCCCTGATAGCCTTTCACATACCAGCGCAGGCTGGCAGGGCGGCGGTCAGCGACCTGTGCCAGCGTCCAGCCCTTGCAGGTGCCGCAGTCTACGATGACGTTCTGCGCCTGCTCGTAGGTCATCTGCCGGCGGATCTCCTCCACCGGGCTGCTTTGGGTATACGCAGCGGCGGGCGGTTCCTGTTCCAGCACAATGACATTCTGCGTCGGTTCTGGCGGGGTCTGTGCAGACTGCACGGATTCCAGCACAACCGTCTTAGGCTTTTCTACGACTTCTGCCGTGACCTGTTCGGGAACAGGCATATCGTCCGCCATGATGGCATCCAGCGGGTCAGTCTTGGCAGACTCCTGCGGGGTAGCTTTCACGGACTCCGGCTGCTTCTGCACAGGCTCTGCGACTTCCACTTTCGTCTGCACAGGCTTGGCAATCTCTGCTTTTGCTCCCACCGGCACCTCACTGCCGTATTCCTCGGATTCGCTGCCCACATCGGTAAACTGGATGCCGAAGCCCGCATTGGAGAGCGCCGTGTCCAGCGCTTCCTCCTGCGCAGCTTCCACATACAGCCCACCGGGCGTTGCGTCCAGCGTGCAGTTGGCAACGTAGCTGCTCAGCGGTTCGGCATCCTCGCGGTCACGGTAGACCTTGGCTTCAAAAATTGCCATTTTCTCGGTAATGCGCAGGGCGTTGAGCTTCAGCCGCCCGTGGGCAAGCCAGCCGGAACCACAGCTTTTTGTACCGCAAATCGAGACGCATCACGTCCTCCCCGGTTTTGCGGGAAGTTGTGCGGCGCAGGAATTTCAGCGGGTCAAAGCCGGGTACATGGTTTAAGGATGCCACAGCGGCGTTGGTAGTGTACAGCATAGGTTCTTGATTCCCTTTCATGGGTGATTTCTCCCTTCATTATTACATTCAGCCGGCCTGTTGCAGTTCCGGCAGTGCGTTTCGTTCGGTGTGGTATGCCTTGCAGTACAGGTGGATGCGCTCGCCCAGCATGGTGTTGCGCTTGCTGATATCCGCGCGGTGAACCGCCATAAACAGAATCGGCTTATGTCCCACAAGGATGACTTTTTTCTTGGCACGGGTCACGGCTGTATACAATAAATTACGATACAGCATGATTGTGTGTGCCTTGACGATGGGGATAATGACCGTTTCAAACTCGCTGCCCATGGCCTTGTGGATTGTTGTGGCATAAGCAAGGTCAACGTGCGCCAGTTGTTCCGTCGTGTAAGTCAACTTGCGGTCGCCGCCAAAATCCATCTGCACAAGCCGTTCGCCTTTGCTGTTCGTGGTAATCCCGGTAATAAAACCGAGGTCACCGTTGGACACTTTCTCGGTGTTCTTTGTCTGCATAACGCGGTCATGGACGCGAAAAATGCGGCTGCCGATCTTCACTTCTTCCTCGGCCGAGCGGAACGGGTTGACCCGTTCCCGAATGGCACGGTTAAGCTGCTCGGAGGCTGCCTCGCCTTTCTCGCGGAACGGCGAAAGGATCTGCACGTTCTCGATGCCACGCTCGGCGGCTTCTTTGCAGTAAATGTCTTGGATGCGCCGCGCCGTCTCGATTTGCGTCGGGCTGTCCACGAACACAAAGTCATTGCCGTAGTACAGCTTGGTGCTGCCCTCGTTGATGAACTTCGCATTGTAGGCAATCAGGCCGTCTTTCGACTGGCGGAAAATCCAATCCAGTACCGTGACAGGCACCATTCCGCTGTGGATCAGCTCGTAGAACACGTTGCCGGCGCCCACGCTGGCAGCTGGTTCGGGTCACCCACAAGAACGACCCGCGTATGCTGACCGATGCGCTTGAAAAACTGCTGTGCCAGCCACATATCCACCATAGAAAACTCGTCCACAATGACGAGGTCGGCATCCACAAAGCGAACGCGCTCGCCATCGCCTACTTCTTCCCCGGTGCCGAGGCCCAGTGCGCTGTGCAGCGTGCGGGCTTCATCCACGCCGGTGCTTTCCGCCATGCGGCGGCTGGCACGGCCCGTGGGGGCCATGAGGGCGAACTTTCCTTTTGGATGTAGGTTCTTGAACACCTCGATAATGGCCTTTAACACGGTGGTCTTGCCGGTACCGGGCGAGCCGGTGATAATCGTCAGCCCATGCTGGAACGCCGTGCGCACTGCCTGTTCCTGCTTTTGGGAAAGCGTGATGCCCAGACTTTCGCGCACCGATTCCAGCGCAGACTCGATATTCTCGGCTACGCTGATGTTGGCAAGCCGCTCGGCAATCATGCGGGCGGTGTCGTCCTCCTGCCCGAACACGCGCGGGCTGTACAGGTACTGCTTGTAGGCAACCACTGCGCCATGCAGAATCATCTGCTGCAAGGTTTCCTGCACTTCCTCGGTGCGGACGCGCTGTTCCGGGATGGGAATGGGCGCATTGAGCAGGAGCAGCGTTTCCTTTACTAAATCTTCCGATGGCAAGAATAGGTGCCCTGATTTGCTGCGGGCATCCTCCAGCGTGTACAGCACCGCGCCTTTGATGCGCTCGGTGCTGTGCAGGCGGTTGTCTGTCTTGCGGACGATACCATCCACGCGCTTGAAGCCGAAGCCGGAGATTTGGCACAGGTCATACGGGCATTTTTTGAGGATGTCCACACACGCCGGGCCGAAGTGCTGATAGATTTTCAGCGCCGTGGCGGGCGTGATCTTGAACGGTCCCAAAAGGCTCATAAGGTTGCGCAGGACACGGCTCTCGGCGTAGGATTCCTCAATGTCCTTGAGTTTGCCCTCGGTGATGCCGCGGATTTGCAGCAGTTTTTCCGGCTCATTATCAAGGATATTCAAGGTATCCGGGCCGAACGTGGCGACAATATCCTCTGCTGTCTTGGGGCCGATGCCTTTGATAAGCCCGGAGCCAAGATATGCCAGCAGGCCGTCCGCCGTCTGCGGAACAATTTCCTGCCACTGCTCGACTTGCAGCTGATATCCGTACTTGCTCTCCACCCATTCGCCGTCCAGTTCCAGCTCAACCGCCTTGGTGCGGGCAGTTCATACCCCACCGCCGTAAAGCGCAGCATACGGTCGCCGTAATAACGGCCGCTGCAAATGCGGCGGGATGCGCGGGTCAGTGGTTTTGACAACGATGATGGAGAATTTGTTTGCTTCATTGTAAAAAATCGTGGATTCGTAGGTAACACGGCAGCCGGTGATGCCGCTGTGTTCCTGTTCACTGTCGTGCATAGGCACGCTCCCTTCTTTGTCAGGCGGCTTCGTCTGCCGCTTTTGCCTTGATGCTGAACCGCCGTGATTCCGATACGGTGACATACTCGTCATAAATATCCGGTGCAGCAGCTTCAGCTTTGGAGATTGTCTTTCGTGATGCCTGTCCGGCTGACGGGATTGTAGCTGATGGTGTACTGTGTACCGCCATACTCCCCCATCGCCATGCAGCTGCCGTTGAGTTTGGCAACCATTTGACCTTTCAGCCGCTGCATTTCCGCGTCCAGTGCCTTGACCCGCGTTTCCACCTGCTGCTTTTGCTCCTGCAAACGGAGATACCGCAGCATGGTAGCAGACAGGTCATTGTCCAGCTGGATGGCAGGAATCGTCTTATCCGCAGCACCTAAGCGGCGGCGCAGGCTTTCGAGAATCAGACTGCCGTCCTCGGTGTAGGGCGGCGGGATGCGGGTCAAGATGTGGTCGTGCCAAAACTCGCGTTCCAGATAGACCATTTCCTGCTCATATTCCCGGTCACGGTACAGGTGGCGGATAATGACTTCGTCCTCATTGTTGCCGTAGAGACAGCAATAGAAGATTTCGTCCATGTCCATGACGGCCATGTAGTGCCGCCCTGTGTCTCGTAGTAGACAGGAACACATTCCTCGCCGTCCTTCCACCAGTGGTCTTTTGCGTTGTAGTTGGTCGTTTTGATTTCCAGCAGCGCAATTTTTCCGTTTGGCAGGCGAACAAAGTAGTCCACATCTGCCAGCATAAAGGGATATTGCGGGTGCTGGAACATCTTCTTGATTTGGAAAACTTCCAACCCGGTTTTCTTGGTGAATATCTGGGCAACCAGTGGTTCCAGCAGATGCCCCATTTCCAGTGCCACCCAGTTGCCTGCATCATCGACAGCCAAAGCGATGTTCAGCTTGTCATCGTACAGATCGCGGGCGGTTCGGAACGGAGAAATGCCGAGGATCGCGGCGACATCGCTGCCGCCTATCCCCCGCCTGCGGTATGCCAGCCATTCCTGCTCGGTGAGGTTTTCGGTGCTGACCAGCACCTTGGGTTCCTGCCGTATGTGCTCCGGCATCTTCAGCCCCTCCTCTCGCGCCGGAGATAGGGACGCTTGGGCCGGGTGCGCACATTGTACAGCCGATACTGCAAATTGCGTGGGATGGGTCTTGCCTTGCGCGGGCGCGTGATGCGCCGTGCGATTGCCTTGGGTCTTACCTGTTCATTCATTTGGTGTTCCACCTTTCCTATATAAAATGTATTTCTCAAAGCCTGGCGGCTCTGAAACAAAATAAAAAAGCGAGAATGACTGCAGGCAATGCCTGATGTTCACGGCAAACCGCGAACCACGATCATTCTCGCTATGGTTGGGTGTTTTCACCCCGTATAAAAAGAAAAGTGCCGGCAGCGTCCGCCCGATATGGGCAGGACAGGGCTGCTGGCACGAATTACAAACTTAAACAACGTGTGCGCAAGGCACAAAAATCATTTACAGGTGGAGTATAGCACAAGAATGTCCGCCCTGTCAAGATGGTGAGATTTTGCATGATAAAAGCATGGTGCCCGCATTACATCCGCGCAGCTTTTGTATATACCATCGTTGTTTTTCCTATTAAAATTAGAATACAGCAAGATTTATTCCTTAAATCGATGCTGTCACGCGCGCGAAGAAAATCTGACACTATAAAGGCAATAGGAGGCATTTATTATGCAAGATCCCGAAAGTGTACCCATTCATCTGAAGCTGACGCTTTCCATTAAAGAAGCATCTGAATACAGCAATATCGGCATCAACAAAATTGATGCTATGCTCAAACAGCCCAACTGTCCTTTCGTGTTGTATGTAGGGTCAAAGAAATTGGTCAAGCGCAAGGAATTTGAAGCCTACATCAGCAGCAAGCTGATTATTTAAGAGAGGTAATGCCGTTGAAAATAGGGATTTCATGTGCTATAATTTCAGTATCGCGTTGGATTCCCGCTTTGGAAAGGAGTCCACTATGGGTAAAAGCCTAAAGCGAAAAGAATGCGGAAAAGGCATACGCCAAAGAAAGGACGGGTTATATTCCGCAAGATACTATACCAAAGACGGGGAACGGCGAGAAAAATATTTCAAGTCGCTGCCCGAAGCCAAGAATTGGCTTGCCGATACGAAATACGAATTGCGTCATCGCGTCATCACCTGCAACTCTGACATGTCCGTAGACAATTGGTTTGACTACTGGATCACGAACATCATCTGTAACCGTTCTCCGAACTGCATCCGCAACTACACAGAACGCTATAAGAGAAATGTTCAGCCGGTGATTGGAACCATGTGCATGGGCGACGTAAAGCCGATGCACTGCCAGATCATTCTGAACCGCATGGAAAGCACCTACGCCGGTTCTACGATCCGCCAGACTTACATTGCCATGGGTACCATGTTCAAATCTGCTGTGATGAACGATATTATCGTCAAACATCCGATGAATGGCGTGCGCTATAACAAGCCGGTCCGTGCAGTGGACGATATCCGCTACCTTTCCGTTGAGGAACAAAAGCGTTTCCTCGACGTAGCAAAAGATTCCCACAACTACCGGCAATATGCTCTGCTGTTGGAAACCGGGTTGCGCACGGGTGAATTGATTGGTTTGACTTGGGATGCCATCAACTGGAAGAAGCGTACTCTTACCGTCAATAAAAGTTTGGAGTACCGCCATCACTTCAAGTACTGGCGTGCCGGGCCGCCCAAAACGGTGAAAAGCTACCGCACTATCCCCTTGACCGATACCGCATATCGTATTTTGAAGAGCTGCTATGACGAGCGCTTGACCCGTAAAGAGTCGCCCACCATGCAGCAGATTCTGGAATACACGGACCGCCGTACCGGAAGGCAGATGTACTTCTGCATGCACGATCTGGTCTTTGTAAACTATCGCACCGGTGAACCGATTAAGAACAGTTCCTATGACACCCACCTCTATAAGCTGTGCGAAAAAGCCGGCATTGCTCCCTTTGGGATGCACGCGCTGCGCCATACGTATGCTACCCGCGCGATTGAGCGCGGCATGCAGCAAGGTCTTGCAGCAGTTGCTGGGGCACACCAGTATCAAGACGACGATGGACAAATACGTCCATGTTTCTGATGATTCAATGCAGAACGCCGTGCGTCTTTTTGAGGCAGCTGATATAGAGAAAAAGGGGTAAACCTCGAAAATGGGGGTAAAATGGGGGTAAAACCCCAAATCCGGTAACAAAAAACAACGATAATAAAGGAGATATAGAGAAGTATGAAATTAGGTATCGTGGGCCTTCCTAATGTAGGCAAATCCACCCGTTTTTAATGCGCTGACCAGCACGCAGAACGCGCAGGCGGCGAACTATCCTTTCTGCACCATTGAGCCGAACTCCGGCATTGTGCCGGTGCCCGACCCGCGGCTGGACAAGCTGGCCGAGATTTGGGAGACCGACAAAAAGACGCCTGCTATCGTGGAATTTGTCGACATTGCAGGCCTTGTCAAGGGCGCCAGCCAGGGCGCCGGCCTGGGCAACAAGTTCCTGGGCCACATCCGCGAGTGCGACGCCATCGTGCACGTGGTGCGCTGCTTTGACGACGACAATATCATCCATGTGGTCGAGGACGTGAACAAGCCCGAGAGCGTTGACCCTATCCGCGACATTGACGCCATCGACCTGGAGCTGATTTTGGCCGACCTGGAGGTCGTAAGCAACCGTTTGGGCCGCCAGCAGAAAGCTGCCAAGACCGGCAATAAGGCCGCAGCCGCCGAGGCTGCCTGGCTGGCTGACCTGGCTGCCTGGCTGGAAGCCGGCAAGCCCGCCCGCAGCTTCGCCTTTGACGAGAGCGACGACGCTGTGAAGGCCACCCGCAAGGAGCTGGGCCTGCTCTCCGCCAAGCCGGTCATCTACGCCTGCAACGTGGGTGAGGACGACCTGCTGGGCGGCCTGGACGAGAACCCCTACTATCCCCTGGTCGCCGCCCGCGCCAAGGAGGAAAACGCCCAGGCTATCCCCATCTGCGCCAAGACCGAGGAGGACATTGCCGGTTCCACCCAGGAGGAAAAAATCGCGTTCCTGCAGGAAATGGGCATTGAATCCACGGGTCTGGACAAGCTTATCAAGGCCAGCTACGAGCTGCTGGGACTCATCAGCTTCTTGACCGATGGCAAGAAAGAATGCCGCGCCTGGACCATCAAGCGCGGCACCAAGGCCCCCCAGGCAGCCGGTAAGATCCATAGCGACTTCGAGCGCGGCTTCATCCGTGCGCAGGTCATCGCCTACAAGGACCTGGAGGACGCCGACTTCAACTACGCCGCCGTCAAGGCCAAGGGCCTGCAGCGCACCGAGGGCAAAGAGTACGTTGTCAACGACGGCGACGTGATCGAGTTCCTGTTCAACGTGTAAAATTGGGAGATACAACGATGATTATTGGCATTATGGGCGCTATGCCCGACGAAGTGGACCAGCTGTGTGCCCGGCTGGCCGACGTGACCAAAGAGAACTACGCCGGGGTGGAGTACCACTGCGGCACCCTGCAGGGCAAGCAGGTGGTGGTGTGCTGCGCCGGTATGGGCAAGGCCAACGCCGCCAGCACCGTGCAGGTGCTTTGCACAAAATATAACATTGATAAGTTGATTTTCAGTGGCATTGCCGGCAATATGACGAGCAAAATCGGCATCGGTGATGTCTGCGTGGGCGAGACCGTGGTCTACCACGACGCCGAGCTGAGCATGATCGCCCAGAGCGCCCCGTTCCAGACCGAGTACCACGGCGACCCCGCGCTGGTACAGGCCGCGCTGGATGCCTGCGAAGCCTGCGGTGTGAAGGCCATTGCGGGCAAGATCGCCACCGGCGACACCTTTGTAGGTGACGCAGCTACGAAGAAAACCATCGAGGAAAAGTGCCACCCCGACTGCGTGGAGATGGAAGGCGCTGCCGTGAGCCAGATCGCCGGCCGCAACGGCGTGCCCTGCGTCATCCTGCGCGCCATGAGCGACAACGCCGACGAGAGCGGGTATGAGGTGCTGGTGGTCAAGCAGTTCAGCATCACCGAGTACGTCAAGACCGCGACGGAAATTGTGACGCGGATGATTGAGAGCGTGTGATTTGATGTAAGGCGTAGTGTAGGGGCGAACATTGTTCGCCCGCGGGCGGATATGGAATCCGCCCCTACGGAATTTGCACGCCATTTTCCTTACGCTCGTAGGGGCCGATTCTATATCGGCCCGTTGTACCTGCGTTTGCCGCGCCGTTAGTGGGCGCATACTGTGCGCCCCTACAACAACAGCATTATGCTGCCGGTACTGTTTATGCAGTCTACCCAACAGTTGTCCTTTCCATAATGGTGGGTATCAAACATCAGTAATCAAGCAAAGTCTTAAGCAACAACGCGACTGGTTTTGAAATATAGCTTAACAATGCTGATAATATGATACAGAAAATGAAATATACGATGAATGTAAAGATTGGATGCCAAGCATATAGAATTGCACGCGGAATAATTACAATAACTAATAGTACATGGTGGATAAGAAAAATACGATAACTTTGCTTTGAAAAAAGGCGTATGAATAAGCGTATGGAATATGGAAGCTTTTTTAAGTATTGGGCAGAAACACCAGCAAATAGTATTATAAAAATGGCGGAGAAGAAAGCTATGTATTTTGTGGGTACATATAATAATGCAAGGACTCCACATATGACTCCGCAGAATACAAGTTGTTTACAATTGTACTTACGACCGAAAAGCTGTGAAAGCAACATGCCAACCAAAACACAAAGGCTTGTCCAATACCATGTGATTACCATCGTATGGCAAACACAAAGAAGGCCCAATAAGCCAAAATAGAAAAGAATAGAACCACCAAAGAACGTCCTTTGTTAGGCGAAACGAAATAACGAAAAATAGGGAACAAAAAATATAAAATGAGTAAACATCATAAAAACCATTCGCCAATTTTATAAAACGTAGAGGTGAACTGTTGCATGTAGCCGTCAACCCCTATAATAGAAAAGATGAGTTTCCATTTTGGGACTGAGGCATTATTTCCATGCAAGACTTCTCCATAGACAAATAAAGAAAAAAATATCACCCAAAAATCCGGATAAATCGCTAAAATTCTGCCTTTTACATATTCCTTTAGATTCCACCTGTTTTGCCAACGGTGGGTTAAGCTTGCCCCAGAAAGCAAAAAGAATAAATTGACCCCAATGCTTCCCCAAAGCTAAACATTTGGAGTATAAATGGAGAAAATGGATATATCCAGCTGTATTTGATTCAATAATGAAATGGTACACAAGTATAAATATTGCGGCTAAATCTCTTGAGCAATCCAACTCAATAAGATAGTTTTTATCAGATGATCCTGTTCCCATAATTAACCTGCCGTTTCATAAAGCTCATAAGCAGTTTCAAGAGTAATTTGTCCAAACAATCACTTTGGAAGATTTCAGAGAAATCATCCGTTTCTTTTTTACATTTCCTACAAAACACAAAAAATCCCGCAGCTGGTTATGATATGAACCCCAAAAGTTAGACAAAAAACAAATTAAGCGGCCCCAACGGTCTGAATCCTGTATTGCACAGGGCTCAGGCCGTTTAGTTTTAATTTGATTCGGCGATTGTTGTAATAGTCGATGTAATCGACAATAGCCTTTTCAAGCTGGTCAATGGAATCAAATTTTTCCAGATAGAACAGTTCCGTCTTGAGCAGTCCGAAGAAGTTCTCGGCAACTGCATTGTCCAGACAAGTGGCTTTCCGAGACATACTTTGCGTAATTCCTTTTGCTTTCAGTAGATTCTGGTAGGACTTCATCTGGTATTGCCAGCCCTGATCCGAATGCAGAATCAGATTGTCAACCTTGTCCGGCAGCTTTTGAAAAGCACCTTCCAGCATATCCGTGATTTGCTTAAAGTTCGGATGGCGGCTCAGATTGTAGCTGACAACTTCGCCATTGAACAAATCAAGAATTGGAGACAGGTAGAGTTTCTGGTCGTTCACTTTGAACTCGGTAACATCTGTGACCCATTTCCGATTCGGCTGGTTTGTCTTGAAATGCCGTTCCAGCAGGTTTGGAGCTACTTCTCCAACTTCGCCTTTGTAAGAACTGTACTTCCTTTTGAACGAACCTGACAGACTAAACCAAGCTGCTTCATGAGTTTCCGAACCGTCTTGTGGTTCACACGAATATCGTTGTTATGCAGTTCTTTTGTGATTCTGCGGTATCCGTATCGTTTTTTGTTCTCGTTGAAGATTATAACAATCTGTTCCTTTACCATCTGGTATTTGGCAGGATTCTGAGACTGGTGCAGATAGTAGTAGAACGTGCTGCGAGGAAGTCCGGCAAGTTGCAGCAGTGCTTTCAGCGGGTATTTCTGCCTCAGTTCCTGAACTACTTGTGCTTTCTGTTTTGGCGTTCCTCTTCCAGCACCAAGGCATTCAATTTTTAAGTAGTCTATCTCCATCCGAAGCCTTTGATTCTCTGCAATAAGGTCTTCTTCTACTTGCTTGTTCAGTTTTGGTTTCCGGCCTTTCTGTGTCCCACTGGCTACACAAGCTCGACCCCGGCGCTCTGTTAGAAGTGCTTCTTCTCCTTCCTCCCAATAAATGCGCTCCCAGTCCCTGAGTGTACGGTCCGAAATGCCATATTCTCTGGACGCTCCCTTAAAGCTCAGGTTTTCTCTGTGGATTCGTTTAATGATTTCTACCTTCTGCGTTCCGTTGTACTTCCGATATCCTTTTGGCATACAAAAACACCCCATTTCCTAAACAGTATACCATACTGTCTAACAAATGGGGTGCAGTTCATTATAGCTGCGGGAATTTTTATTCTTCCTCAAACTCCAAGTACCGTTTGGGGTCCCAGTGGCAGGCGGCGGCCATGTGGTTTAACAGGGTGTCGCCGGGGGCCAGGGTATCCAGCAGCAGGTCCTCGGCAATGCGGCCATCGTGCAAAATCAACGCACGGTCGAGGAAATGGTCCACATCCTCAATATAATGCGTCGAGAGCAGCAGCGTTTCGCCGCCGGTGAGGGTGGCGCTCATCAGCTTGATGAAGTCCCGCCGTGTAAAGGGGTCCTTGCCCAAAAACGGCTCGTCCATCAGGTAGTAGGGCACCCGCTTGGCAAAACCTGCGGCCAGCTCCACCCGGGCACGCTGGCCGGTGGAGAGATGCCCGATGACGTCCGACCCGTGCAGGCTGAAAAACTCCAAAAACTTCGCGTACCGCGCAGGGTCAAACGCCGGGTGCAGGTCGGCCAGCAGCTGGCCGTAGGCGGCTACCGTCAGCGCGGGGTAATAGCTGCCCTCGCCGGTGATGTAGCTGATGCGCCCATACTGTTCGCCCGCCGGTCTGCCGTCCAGCAGCGCCGTGCCCTTGTGGGGCAGCAGCTCGGCAATGCAGCGCAGCATCGTTGTTTTTCCAGCGCCATTCTCACCCAATACGCCCACGATCTGCCCGTCCGGCACGGTGAAGTCCGCCCCCAGCAGGCCCACGGTCTGGCCATGGCTGCGGTAGGTCTTTTGCAGATTTTTTACCTCGATCATAGCCGTTTCACCCTGTCTTTCTCGTAAAGTTCGTAGTTCATATAGCGGCGCGCGGGCCAATCGTAAATGTTCCTGTTCAGCTGGGCACCCCAATCACGTTCGCCACCGGTATTCAGGCGGCCGCGGTAGCGCGGGGCGCTGCCGTCCAGCGGGTAGACGACCAGCAGCGTGCCAGTTTGGTAGATGTTGGAAGAGTCGTCGGCGTTGGCCTCGCCCACGGTGGTGTATTCGGGCGTGGCGATGAGCAACGCGTCACCGGCGGTGTTCAGCACGGCGTCCTCGGCGTTGCGCATGTAGATGTCGACGCCTTGCAGGTTGCTGCCGCCCTCGGCGGACAGGGTTTGATGCAGGCTGAACTTGCCGTCCTGCACGCGCAGGGCTACAAAGAGATTGCGGAAGTCCACCTTCAGCACGGCGTCGCGGTCGGTGGTGCGGGGCAGCGCGGTCACCGAAAAATCACCGTTGTCGCCCTCGATGCCCAGCTCGATATGATCCACCTGCTTCCCCGCCGCGTTGACGAGGTCGGCGCAGGCCTTGTTCAGCGGGTCAAGGTAAACGCAGAGCGTCAGGCCGTCATCCATGGGCAGGCCGCAGACCACCTGTCGGGCGTTTTCGGGGCAGTAGAACGGTTCCAGCGTGCCGAACTCGGTGGTGGCGCAAAGCACGTCGCGGTCGCCGACTTTGCCGTCGGCAGGCAGAGCGGCGATGTCGTCATAGCTGATGGGCGTGGCTTTGTACAGCCCGGCCTTGCGGTCGGCAACGGTGTACCGCCAGGCAAGGCCCTGGCCGTCGCCCAGCGAGAAAATTTGCCCGGCAATGTAGCGGTAATCGGTGTTGGTATCCTCCACTTCGTCGGCGAAATCGGCCGCGTAATCATAGCTGGCGCTGGTGCGGTTCAGATAGGTGGGCACCTCGGCGTTGGCGCTTACCGAGATGGGCGCGTCCAGCGTCACATCCCGCAGGGGCACGCGGAGAACGCTGCTGCCGATGTAAATTTGGGCCATGACGCGGAAATCGGATGCGGTGCTTTGCATCTGATAGGTGTCCTGGTAGGCGTGCACGCGCTGGGCCTCGGCGTTGACTGCGTCGCGGCTTTTCGGCGCTACAGCGTACAAAGTTTCAATCGACGCGCCCCACGCGCTGTAGTGGTACTGGTCATCGCTCTCGTCAGGGTCGAGGGCGAAGCCGGTGTCCAGGTAGCCGTCGTGCAGGTCCCAGTAGGTGTGGGCGGTGTCGAAGTAGCTCTGGCCGCGCATCGTGAAGCCGCGCAGGGCGGCGGGGTCGCCTGCCAGGTCGGTGAGGGTGATGTCCAATGCGCTGCGCCAGCCCAGCAGCACCACAGGGCACCGGCGGCGAGGATGGCCGCCGATAGGGCGACAGCAATGATAAAGTTACGAAGATAAGTAGATTTTTTAGCTTTCATTTCTTTCATAGCATGTCACTCCCCTTTCAGCAGGTTTCGCCGCGGCGGATGCTGCGCACTGCCCACCACACGGTGAGGACGGCCAGCACGGCGGCGAGAGCTATGGTAACGTTGCGGCTTGCAGAGGTGAACATCCATGCGGGGTGCTGCTCAACGGTCACCAGGTAGAAGCACTGCCAGGCGCACAGCCCGCCGACGGCGAACACGGGCAGCTTGCGCCAGCCGCGCACGGTGTCCAGCGCGGCCAGCAGCAGGGCGGACAGGGCCAGGATGCCCAGCAGAATCACCAGCTGCAAGGGACGGCGCGGCAGCAGGCGGGAAAACAGGTTGTTGGCGACGACCTGCTCGTACAGGTTAGCGGGCGGCAGGGCCGCGCCGTACAGCTTGCGGGCCAGGTGGACTTCCAGCGCGGTGACGGGGTAAAATTCAACGATGTACCAAACAAACTGCCAGGCAGCAAAGACGACCTCGGCGGCGGCGATGGTGATGGCCTTGGCCCCGAACTTTTGCCCCGGGGTGCCGGGCAGCGTAGCCCAGGTGTACCCGCTGCGCGCGGCGGCTGTTGTGGGTGGCCAGCCCCGCCGCTAAACCGGTGAGTAGGTAGAACCCGGGGTAGGCAAAAATTTGCATGGTAAAGTAATAATGGGACGCCAGCCCCATGCCGGCAGCGCCTTGCCAGCAGATGCGAAAGACCACCAGCGCCAGCTGCTGGGCGGCGAAGATGCCCACAGCGCCAGCAGGTAGCGCCGCGCCAGGCGGAAGTTCCACGCGGCAAGGGTGAGGGTGTGTTTCATAGTTGGCCTCCTTGTGTTGTGTATTATCGTTGTAATACGCTTACGGCACAAAAATAGTTTTCGTTAGTCCTCGTCGCCCCAAAGGTCGCTGACCAGGGCGATGACCTTTTTGTAGCTGAGCCGGTTGGCCTTGGCCTGGGTGACGAACTGCTCCACCAGGCCGCGGGTCAGTTCCTCGCTGATTTGTTCCCGCAGGGTCAGCCGAACAAAGCTGCCGCTGTTGCCATCGGTGACGACATAGCCTTCTTCGGTCATCAAGCGGTAGGCTTTTTGGGCGGTGTTGGGGTTGATGCCGGTCTGGGCGGCCAGCTCGCGGCGGCTGGGCATGGGGTCGCCGTCCTGCACGGTGCCTAGCAGGATTTGGCGTTTCAGGTACTCGGCAATTTGCTGGTACACCGGCGCGCGGTCGTCAAACCGGAGATTGCTGAGGTTGACCAAGCTGTCTCCTCCTTTCCCGGGAAATTGATGGTTTATGTGTATTATAGGCGTAGTACGCCAGATTGTCAAGGGGGAAGTTTGAAAATTGTTGCTCACTTGAATGGCTCCCCAGGGGCTCCGCCGCAAGGCGGTGAGGGGTGGCCACTTTAGCCGCCCCGCGTTTGTGTGGATGCAATTACTCTGCACACGGGCCACCCCTCACCCGCTAACGCGGGAGCTCCCCTCCAGGGGAGCCTTTCACCGTGCAACAAAACAAAACTCCCGCCAGCTATCACAGCCAGCGGGAGGGGGTATCTTATAAAATTCTCGTCTTACCGTTCCATTTTCCAGTAGCTTACACTATACGGTGCCAGCTCGCTGCCGCCGCCGAAATCGTGCGGGGCGCCGGTGATCATGTCCACCGCCATACCACAGCCGGCGTCAAAGTGGGCGGTAAAGGGGTTGCCGTCGGCGTTGATGGCCACCAGCACGCGCTCGCCGTCAGCGTAACGCTCAAAAATCAGCTGCTTGGGCTGCACCAGCACGTTGCGGTAGCTGCCGCAGCACAGGGCCTTGCTTTGGGTGCGGGCGTGGGCCAGCGCGGTGATCCAGGCGGTCAGGTCGTTGGATTCGGGGCGCTCCACGGCGGGCGCAGGGTGGGGTCGCCGTTGCGTTTGTCGCCCTCCATCCCCCACTCGCTGCCGTAGTAGACGGCGGGCACGCCGGGCATACCAAACAACAGGCCGTAGACCGGCTTTAAGCAGTTTTTATCCGTCAGAATCGTAGCAATGCGCGTTACATCGTGGTTATCCACAAAGCTCAGCAGATGCTTGCCGGTGTACAGGCACCACTGCTCGCTGCCAAACTGGCGGTTCAGGCTGTAGCTGATCTCGTGCATGTTGCCGGTGTTGAAGCTGGAATACAGCCCCTTGTAGCACTCGTAGTTGGTCACGCTGTGGCAGGCGTGGTCGTTCATCCAGCGGTTGTAGTCGCCGTGCAGGGTCTCGCCCACCAGGACGAAATCCGGCTTGATGCTGTTGGCCAGGCCGCGCAGCTCGCTCAAAAAGCCCAGGTCCAGGCAGTAGGCCACATCGAGGCGCAGGCCGTCGATGTCGTAGTCCCGCACCCAGTTGCGCACGGCGTCGAACAGATAGTTTTCACGTCAGGATGCTGTAAATTCAGCTTGACCAGCTCGTTGCAGCCCTCCCAGGCCTCGTACCAGAAGCCGTCGTTGTAGTTGGTGTTGCCGTCAAAGCTGATGTGGAACCAATCTTTGTAGGGGCTGTCCCACTTTTTCTCCTGCACGTCCTTGAACGCCCAAAAGCCGCGGCCCACGTGGTTGAACACGCCGTCCAGCAGCACGCGGATGCCCGCCGCGTGCAGGGCTGCGCAGACCTGCTTGAGGTCGTCGTTGGTGCCCAGACGGCCATCGACCTTGTTGTAGTCGCGGGTGTCGTAACCGTGGGCGTCGCTCTCGAACAGAGGGTTGAACAGCACGCAGGTCGCGCCCAGCGCCTTGATGTGGTCTACCCAATCCAGTACCCGCAGCAGGCGATGCTGGTCGGCCTGGGATGGGTCGCCGTCATTTTGCAGCGGCGCCCCGCACAGGCCCAGGGGGTAGATCTGGTAAATTACAGCTTCATCGTACCACATGCTTTTTCTCCTATTATCGTTTATTTTTTGCTTGTTTCGTTGGAATGATGCTTGCCTTGCAGTTGTAGAGGCCGATGCTTGCATCGGCCCATTGGGGGGCGTCGAGGACGCCGCCCCCTGCAAACCAATCTGCATGAATCTGCTTTTAATGCAAAAACTTCAACTTCTTCTTCAAAATCAACCTATAATACCGGGTCAGCGCACCGACCGCGCGGTCGCAGAGCCAGAAGGAAAGGTTGCCGGCGGCCAGCAGGGCGGCCAGCATACCAACACCGTCGGCCAGCAGCTCATCCAGGATGGCAGGGCCGAGCAGCGCAAAGAGCAGCAGGTAAACCAGCACCGTGGCCCCGTTGAACACTGCGAACTTAATGACCCAACGCAGCAGCGTACTTTTTATCCGTGCCAATTGCTGGCGCAGCACAGGATAATAGCCGATGACGAACACGTAAAAGAACGCCAGCTCCAGCTCCGGCACCAGAAGCACGGATAAAATCGACACAGTAGCGTACAAAAGCAGGGCGTACTTAGGGCCGTACTCGTCCAGCACGGGGATGAGCAGGAACGCAGCCAGCATCGGCGCGGCGTAGGTGCCGATTTGCAGCGCCGCGCCCACCAGCAGCAGCACAACCGACAGCGTCCCCCAGCACACCGCAGAGGGCGATTTTTTGGCTTTCGGTCTTGCGCATGGCGGTTTCTCCTTTGGGATTCCTTGGGCGTTTGGATTTACCGTGTTCAATTATAGCCGATTTGAACTAATTTTGCAAGTCATTCATTTGAGAAACTGTACAAAATGTGTAACCCTGCTCCCGGAACCAGGCGATCATGTCAGGCAGGGCTTTCACGGTCTGGCCGGTGGCTTTGGTGTCGTGCAGCAGCACCACGCAGGTGTCGCGGCCGTCGGCATCCCGCCGGATATTGCGCAAAATTTGTGCGGCGTTGGGGTGGCTGGCGGTGGCGTCCGCGGCGCAGACGTTCCAGTCGATCCAGTGCAGGCCGCGCTCCTCAGCCTGGGCTTTCAGCCGTTTCATGATGCCGCTGCCGCCGTATTTGTGGCTGACCGTGTTGGTGCTGCCGCCCGGAAAGCGCAGCCAGGTCAGGGAATCGGCGTCCACGTAGGGGCTGATGGCCTGGCGGAGCTGCTTGATGTCCTGCCAGAAAGCATCGGTACTGCGATAGATTTTGCTGTACTGATGGCTGGCGCTGTGCAGGGCGATCTGGTGGCCTGCAGCGGCGATGTCGGCAATTTTATCCAGGTGCGCTTCGTTTGCATCCTGAGCACATACAAAAAAGGTTGCTGGTACGTGCTCTTTTTCCAGTATATCCAGGATTTCCGGCGTGTGGGCGCTGGGACCGTCGTCAAAGGTAAGGCAGACGATTTTGGGCACGGCAGTCTCCCCTGTTGCGGTGGCCGAGACGGCGGCAAAGCAATCGTTGGGGGTGGAGGTCTCGGCATACTCGGTGTGATACAAAAGATGCACCACCGCCGCCAGCACCGCCGCCAGCAGCCCCAGCACCAGAAAACGAACAGATCTTGCGGTACAGTTTTCCATTTTTTGTTGCGGCGCATGGTATCCCCTCCCTTGGTTTGGTGATGTATATGTGGGCGGGGACGAGATTATGCTTTACTTGCGGCTTCCGGTGTTCCGCCACCTTGCGGCAACCTATAAAGAAAGACCTGCCGCAAGGTGGCAGGTCTTGAAAGCTGCTATTAAAATCAAACTTTGGCTTCTTTAAAGAAGAAATCCGCTTCCGCCACAGCCGGGGCGAAAACAGCGCCAGCATGGGGTACAGCTCAATCGTCCTGCCAGCATGTCAAAGCTGAGCAGCAGCTTCCGGGGCCGAGAAGTCCGCGAAGCTTCCCATGGGGCCGACCAATCCGAGACCCGGGCCTACGTTGTTGAAGCAGGTCAACACCGCTGTAAACGTCGATACTATGTCGAATCCATCCAGTGAAAGCAGCAGCACCGACAGGGTGAACAGCAGCATGTAAATGTTGAAGTAGTTGTGTACGCCGCGCAGCACTTTCTCGTCCAGGGGCTTGCCCTCAAAACGGACGGTGGTGACGGCGTGGGTGTGCAGCATCTTGTTCAGGTCTTGCTTGGCCGCCTTCAAAAGATGATGACACGCGAAATTTTAAGACCGCCCGCCGTCGAGCCCGCGCAAGCGCCGCAGAACGTGAGGATGCAGAGGACGATGCGGGAGTAGGTCGGCCAGAGGTTGAAGTCCGCCGACGCATAACCCGTGGTGGTGATGATGGACGACACCTGGAAGAACGCCGTGCGCAGCGCCGTGCCGACGTTGTCGTACAGGTGCAGGATGTTGAGAGTGATGGTGACCGTGGAGAAGCCCACGATGCCAAGGTAGGTCAGCATTTCCTCAGAGCAGAAGGCATCGCGGAAACGACGCAGCAACAAGAAATAATAGAGGTTAAAGTTGATGCCGAACAGCAGCATGAATACGCCGATGACGATTTCAAAGTACGGGTTATTGTACGCCCCCACGCTGAGCCCCTTGTTGCTGAAACCGCCGGTGCCCGCCGTGCCGAAGGAGTGGATGAGCGAGTCGAACAGCGGCATGCCGCCTGCGCAGAGCAGGATGACCTCGATGAGGGTCATGGCGAAGTAGATGGCATACAAAATCTGCGCGCTATCGCTTAATTTGCTGGAAATCTTGCCCACCGTCGGGCCGGGGATCTCGGCGCGCATCAGGTGCATGGCGCGGCCGTCGGTCATGGGCAGCACCGCCATGGCAAACACCAGCACGCCCATGCCGCCCACCCAGTGGGAGAAGCTGCGCCAGTACAGCGTGCCGTGGCTCAGGGCTTCCACGTCGGTCAGGATGGTGGAGCCGGTGGTGGTAAAGCCGGAGACGGTCTCGAAGAAAGCGTCAATAAAGGACGGTATTTCGCCGGAAATCACAAAGGGCAGTGCGCCGAAGGCACTCATCAGCACCCAGACCAGCGCCACGATGGCCAGGCCGTCGCGGGCAAAGATGGTGGTGTTTTTGGGGGTCTTGCGGCTGGTGATGAACCCCAGCACTGCCAGCAGCGCGGCAGGCAACAAAAATGCAGGCAGCAGATACCACTCGCCGTAGAGCATGGCGCAGATCAGCGGGAAAAGCATCAAACCTGCTTCGACTGCAAAGATGCGGCCCAGCACAAAGGCAACCATTCTATAATTCGTGCCGGCGCCCTCACTTTACGATGTCGCGCAGGGCGTGCAGGGTGGTGTCGGTGGTAACGATCACTACGTCGTCGCCCTCCTGCAGGGCGTCTGCGCCGGAGGGAATGACCGGCGCACCGTTCTGCCGCACGATGCCGGCCACCAGCATACCCTCGCGCAGGTTCAAATCTTTTAACGGTACACCGATGAAAGGCAGGCCGGGGCCGACGTTGAACTCCAACGCTTCGACGCGGCCGCCCACCAGGCGGTGCAGGGTCTTGATGTTGTCAGAGTCAAAACTATTTTGCATCGCACGCACATACCGGGCAATGATTTCGCTGGTGACGGCGGCGGTGGAAACCACGCTGTCCACCAGGCCTTTCTCGTTGGCCAGGTCGGCAAAGCTGGGGCGGTTGATCTTGGCCACCACCTTGCAGTTGGCAAACTGGCTGGCGTACATGGCCAGGATGATGTTCGTTTCGTCCAGGCCGGTCAGGGGCACAAAGGCGTCCATTTCGCTGATGCGTTCCTCGCTCAGCAGCTCGCTGTCGGCGCCGTCGCCGTGGATGACCATCGCACCGGGGAACTTCTCGCTCATGGCCTGGCAGCGGGCGGCGTTGGAATCGATGACGGTCACCCGCTTTTGGATGTCCTGCAATTCTTTGACGAGGTAGTACGCGATGCGGCTGGCGCCGACGATCATGATGTTGTTGGCGCGGGCCTTGAAGATGTTCAGCTTGCGGAAGAAGCTTTCCAGCTCGCGGGCGCTGGCGGTCAAGTAAATCTTGTCGCCTTTTTGCAGCACCGTAGCGCCGGTGGGGATGATGGTCTGCTGGCCGCGGGCGACCGCGCAGATCAAAATTTTAACGCGGATGTTGCGGTACAGGTCGCTCAGCTGCAGACCCACCAGGGGGTTGCCCTCGTTGATGCGGTACTCCACCAGCTCAAACCGCTGGCGGCAGAACTGCTCGCGCTTGATGGCGCTGGGGAAACGCAGCACGCGGGCGATCTCCCGCGCGGTGGCCTTCTCCGGGTTGACGACCATGGAAAGGCCCAGCTCCTCGCGCATAAAGTGGAGCTGCTTCTCGTACTCCGGGTTACGGATACGCGCAATTGTGTGCGGTGTACCGAGCTTTTTTGCCACAAGGCAGGCCAGAATATTGGTCTCGTCGCTGGAGGTGGTGGCGATGAGCAGGTCGGCGCCATCCTCAAAGGCATCCTTCTGGACGTCGTAGCAGCCGCCGTTGCCCGCCACACCGCGGACGTCGTAGATGTTTACGAGGCTCTCGATCAGGTCAGAGTCCTGGTCGATAACGACAATATCGTGCTTTTCCGCCGCGAGCTGTTCCGTCAGGACGCGCCCGACCTTGCCCGCGCCTACAACCACGATTCTCATAGTGTTTCTCCTTTTGTTTCAGGCTGAAGTGGGCCAAAAGCGTATACTTCCACAGTAGTAAGCTCATTATAGCAAAGCGGCGGAAAAATGCAAGCGGCAGTGGGATGTTTGGCGGTTTTTGTGCGAATTGGGACAGGATTTGGGCGGGAAAAGCGGGGTGAAAGCCGGATGTCAGCGTGCGCCAAGGCTTGACAGCAGGCGCGGGGACGGGTATAATAAGGATAGAAAAAGGCGCTGCGACAAGCGGTTGGCCCTTTTGCGATGAGATACTTAGATAAGACTAAGAACCGTCACCGGCCAGGGTGGCGGTTCTTGCTTTTTACTACTAAACTTAGCGTAACGGTCTTGTGACCGATATGGAAAGTCAATAAACGCTATGCTGTCATTATTGTGGACGACGTAGAATACCGCCTTGCCCACCCGGAAGAATGGACGGATTTTGAGCGTTTTTGTCAGGAAGAAAACAGACGCTTAAACCCGCAAATGTACCAATAAACAAAAAGACACGTCGCAGGACTTGCGCGGCGTGTCGAAATATGATATTGTAAATATGCCGCTTCGGCGGCAAGGCGCTGCACAACACGGCAGGCGGTTGGCCACACTTCCCGAGAGGGGGTGAAGCCAATGCGTATTACGATTCATGTCGGCATCTTCACGGTGACGATTATCGTCAAAAAACGCAAGAACCGCCACCCTGCACGGTGACGGTTCTTAGATGAACCTATAATCCAAAAGGGCTAACCGCTTGTCGCAGCGCCTTTTCTATATTTATTATATCTGCCCTCGGCAGGACTGTCAAGCCTGTTTTGGGGGCTTTTTGTGTATGTTTTCGGCTTATAAAACGCAATGTGTGTTCAAAGTGTGTTCGCAAAAAGCAAAAGAGCGCAAGAACCAACGTTCCTACGCTCTTTCTTTTGGTGCGGAAGATGGGACTTGAACCCACACGTCATAGACACACGCACCTCAAACGTGCCTGTCTGCCGATTCCAGCACTTCCGCAAATCGCATTTGACTGCAAGAAAGATTCTAGCACATTTGGGGTATAAAGTAAGTCCTATTTTGCAAGTCAAGTCAGCATCTATTTTGCACAGTTTGGCTAAAATCGTATGCGCGTGGGGCGTCACATGTCAAGCATACACTGTATCATCTTATTTTGTACAGGATAGTATGAGCACATCAATGAAAGATCACATTATCGACCAGAAGCCGTGGAGGAGCTGACCGCTGCGGGCTTCACCGCCCACGCCAAAAGCTGCGACACCTCCAAGCGCGACAGCGTCCAGGCGCTGGCTGAGTATGCCGCCACCCTGGGCGAGATCACCAACGTCATCCACGCGGCGGGCGTCTCCCCTGCCATGAAGGTCACCCCCGCCGACCTGCTGCACATCAATGCGCTGGGCACCGTGTATGTCAACCAGGAGTTCTCCAAGCGGATGCACAAGGGCAGCGTCATCGTGGACATCGCGTCGATGTCCGCCTACACTCTGCCGGAGGCCATGTTACCCAAGGCCGCTTACGCGCTGGCCGAGACAGATGAGGCCGCCTTCGTCGATGCTTTGCTGAAAATTTGTGCCGTTGTGGAGGACGCCTATAAAAAGAACGGCCTGGCGTACTCGCTGTCCAAAACTTTGTGACCTGGTACGCAGCCAAGTGCGCCTTTGATTTTGGCCCCAACGGCATCCGCGTAGCGTCGCTCTCCCCCGGCCTGATCGCCACCGACATGGGCAACCTGGAAGCAGGCAACGGCGGCCCAATGCTGGTCTTTAGCTGCGAAAACCGCATGGGCACCCCCGAGGAGCTGGGCTTTGCCATCGCCACGCTGGCCGACGAGCGCAACGGCTACCTGGCGGGCGTGGACATCCTGTGCGACGGCGGCACCATCCGCGGCATGCATGAGTTTAAAAAGCCGCAGTAATTCTTGACAGCCGCACCGGCAGCGCGTATAATAATAGTAGAAAAGGCGCTGCGACAAGCGGTTGGCCCGATCTGGTATTAGTTCAATCTAAGAACCGTCACCGTGCCGGGTGGCGGTTCTTGCGTTTTTTGATGATGATCGTCACAGTAAAACTGCCGATGTGCATCGTGATTCGCATGGTCTCACCCCCTTTCGGGAAGTGTGGCCAACCGCCTGCCGTTGTTGTGCAGCGCCTTGCCGCCGATGGCAGCGTTATCAGTATAGCATAATTCGACACGCTTCGCAAGGTTGTTGTTGCCTTGCGGGGCGCGTTTTTTATAGATGCAGCCTGACAAAAAGCACGTTGTAGGAGCGAACACTGTTCGCCCGTGGGCGTTTGGTCAGTGCGCAGCCATGGCCAAAAGGTGGACGCAGCGCAAGGTTGGCGGGCGAACGATGTTCGCCTCTACATGCTCTACAGCATAAAGTAGCCAGTGCTATACTGTGCTGTTTTCATTATTACTATTATCACCATCCTATTCATTATATTCATCCTATTCATTACATCACAGTGGCAACGAATATAACGAATATAACGAATATAATGAATAAGATGAATAGGATAGTAAATTTACATTAGGCTACTTGTTTGCTTAAATCAAGTTGTACCTCATTTTGAACCTGCATGTTTTCTTTACAAAAATAGTGCAATGCGCCGCTTGTGCCTCTCTTCACTCTCTCATAAACAATCCCATCAAACTCCCTCATCTCGTTTTCTAACTTCTTCACTCGTACGCCAACATCTTTCGGGCTCTCCGCAATAAACCGCCTGGTCAGCAGCTTGCCTGCCTCCAGTATCTCCTTGGCGGTGCCGCTCCATTGGCCGTGGTTGCGCTCTACCAGCTTGCGGATGGTCTGCACCAGGGCGCTGTTTTCGTATTCTTTGCGGGCCTGCTCGCGGGCGCGGGCCTCGGCGTCGCCCAGGTTTTGCCAGCGGCATTGGGTCTTGTCCAGGCGCAGGGCCAGCTCAAATTCCTCCAGGTCGCGGCCGGTCACCGAGAGTTTGGTCGTGTCGTCCACGCGGCGGTCGCGGGTCATCACGAAGGCAGAATCCGCCGCGCCGAAGATGCCGTTGGTGCCGCTGATCTGGGCAAAGGGGTCGGTCTCGTCCTTCATCTTGCGCAGGTGGTGTACCAGCACAATGCAAATTTCGCGTTCAGACGCAAACTTTTGCAGGACGCCCACATCCTTGTAGTCGGCCTGGTAGGCGTTTATTGCCTTGCCGGTGGTGCGGCGCACCCGCTGCAGCGTGTCGATGACCACCAGCCCGCAGCCGGGGTTGATGTTCAGGTAGTTGGTCAGCTGGTCCAGCAGGCCGTCCTGCAAATCCAGAGAGCCGGTGGCCAGCGCAAAGCCGTCGGGCGCACGCTCTCCCTGCAGCACACGGTTCATGCGGTCCTGCAGGCGGCGCTGGTTGTCCTCCAGTGCCAGGTAGAGGCAGTCTGTTTTGTTCGTAGGCATGTCCAAAACTTTGTCCGGACGCCACCGAAAGGCAAAGGTCCAGCATCAGCCAGCTTTTGCCGTACTTAGGCGGGGCCACCAGCAGCGCCAGACCTTGGGGCAGCAGGCCCTCCACCACCCACTTGATGGGCTTGAACTCCTTGTCCTGCAAGTCTTTGGCCGAGATGGACACGATGCCGTTTGGCGTTGCATCGTCCTGTTTTTCCTCCTCCGGCGGGGCCAGAAAGTGCAGCGTTTCCATCGCGTCGGCCTTGCGCACGCCGGGCGGCGTGGCCAGCTGGTCGTTGTGGCAGCGGGCGATGTCCGCCTCGGTGATGACGGTGCTGGTCTCGTAAAACAGCTTGCGCTCCAAAATGCGGTCCGTGCGGTTTTTACGTTCCTGCGCGGTTTCTGCGGCAAGCGCCAGAAAATACAGCAGGTTTTCGCCATCCTGGGTCACCGCCAGCTTGCCCAGGGCCTTGGCAAATTCGGTAAACTGCTCGTCCGAGCAGATGAGGTGCGGCTCCTGCGGCGTCCAGGCGGCGGCGTACCAGCCAAACTGCTGGGCCAGATGCTCAACGGTTCGCAGGTCTTTGCACTGCGACAAATCTTTTTTCAGCAGCAAGCGCTCACCCCGCTTTCTTGCAGCAGATAGGCTGCGGGTAAATGTGGTTGTGCATGTGTTCTCTCTCCTTTTTTATAGATTGCCGTTCTCGTTGAATGTAGTTCCACTTCCCCACAAAAAATAAATCCGCAAAAGTTGCGTCAGCCTAAAGTAGAACCTGATTCCACACCCCTATCCTACCACAAAGTGGAATAAAAGTCAACTATTTTTGCAAAATCTCTTGAATTATTTTCCACGCTGTGTTATACTAATAGAAAAGGAGCGAAGCTATGTCAACTATTTACGACCGCATCAGGGCGCGGCGGCTGGAACTGGGCCTGACCGCGGAAGACCTGGCCCAACAGCTGGGCTACAAGGACAAAAGCTCGATCAGCAAGATCGAGAACGGCAAGGCGGACATCCCACAGGCCAAGGTGGAGCTGTTTGCCAACGCGCTGCACACCACCACCGCCTACCTGATGGGCGTGGACGGCCCTGCCCTGCCCCCGGGGTGCGAGCCGCTGCCCCGCCTGAAGCGCCTGCCGCTGGTGGGGCGCATTGCCTGCGGCATGCCGATTTTGGCCGAGCAGAACATTGAGGGCGAGGTGGCCGTGCCCGAGGCGTGGCACGCGGATTTCATCCTGACCTGCCGGGGCGACAGCATGGCCCCGCAGATCATGGACGGCGACCTGGTAGCCGTGCGCAGCCAGCCCGAGGTGGAGAACGGGGAGATCGCGGTGGTGCGCATTGGTGACGAAGCCACGCTGAAGAAGGTAAGTTTTGACGGCACGACGATGGTTTTGCAGCCACTCAATCCCGCCTACCCGCTGATGACCTACACCGGCGCTGCGCTGGCCGAGGTGCATATCGAGGGCAAAGCCGTAGGCCTGTGCCGGGGGCTGTGAGGGGTGCAGAACGCGCCCCCTATTATAATAAGGTAGACAAAATCTCCCGCCGACTGGGTTTGCGCCCAATCAGCGGGAGATTTCGCTGTTTATGAATGTTGCTGCTTAGAGGCTCCCCTTGAGGGGAGCCTTGCCCTTACCTCAAATACAGCCGCCCATTCTCATCCGCGTCCACGGTCAGGGTATCCCCGGCGCTGTGGGCACCGGCGATGATCTCTTTCGCGATCATCGTTTCCACGTGGGACTGGATGTACCGCTTCAGCGGGCGGGCACCGTAGATCGGGTCGTAGCCGCCGTCGATGATGGAGTTCTTGGCGGCCTCGGTGACGACCAGGTTCAGCTGCTTGTCGGCCAGGCGCTTGCGCAGGTCGGTTAGCATTAAGTCGACGATACTGCCAATTTCCTGTTTGGTCAGGCTCTTGTAGTAGACGATGTCGTCCAGACGGTTCAGGAACTCGGGACGGAACTGCCGTTTGAGCAGCTGGTCGATGGCGTTCCTGGCCTCGTCGGACAGCTCGTTCTTGCCCTCGGCACGGGACTTTTCCAAATCTTCCAGAATCAGGTCGGAGCCAAGGTTGGAGGTCAGGATGATGACGGTGTTCTTAAAGTCCACCGTGCGGCCCTGGCTGTCGGTGATGCGGCCGTCGTCCAGGACTTGCAGCAAGATATTAAATACGTCAGGATGTGCTTTTTCTACCTCATCGAACAGCACGACGCTGTAAGGATGGCGGCGCACAGCCTCGGTCAGCTGGCCGCCCTCCTCGTAGCCGACGTATCCCGGAGGCGCACCGATCAGACGGGAGACGCTGAATTTCTCCATGTACTCGGTCATGTCGATACGCACCATGTTCTTCTCATCGTCGAACAGGGATTGCGCCAGCGCCTTGGCCAGCTCGGTCTTGCCGACGCCGGTGGGGCCCAGGAACAGGAAGCTGCCGATAGGTCTGTTAGGATTAGCAAGACCGGCACGAGAGCGCAAGATGGCGTCCGCCACCTTTTGCACGGCCTCGTCCTGGCCGATGACGCGCTGATGCAGCACGTCCGGCAGACGCAGCAGCTTTTCGCGCTCGCCCTCCACCAGCTTAGCCACAGGGATGCCGGTCCAGCGGGCCACGATGCGGGCGATTTCCTCATCGGTCACGCGGTCACGCAGCAGGCTGGATTCCTTCTTTTCCTCGGCAATTTTCTCCTCGGCTTCCAGTTCACGCTGCAGCTGCGGCAGCTTGCCGTACTGCAGTTCGCCGGCCTTGGCATAATCGCCGGTACGGGTAGCCTTTTCAATCTCCGCCTTGGTGTTTTCAACGTTAGCACGCAAACTTTGCACCTTGTTGACGGCGTTCTTCTCGTTCTCCCACTGGGCCTTCTTGCTGTTGAAGCTGTCGCGGAGTTCGGCCATCTCCTTTTCCAAAGCGGCCAGACGCTGCTTGGAAAGCTCGTCGGTCTCCTTCTTCAGAGAAGCTTCCTCAATCTGCAGCTGGGTGATGCGGTGGTTCATCTCGTCCAGTTCGGCGGGCATCGAATCCAGCTCGGTCTTGACCATGGCGCAGGCTTCATCCACCAGGTCGATGGCCTTATCGGGCAGGAAACGGTCGGTGATATAGCGGTCGGACAGGGTGGCTGCTGCAATCAGCGCAGCGTCCTGAATCTTGACGCCGTGGAACACCTCGTAGCGTTCTTTCAGGCCACGCAGGATGGAGATGGTGTCCTCCACCGTAGGCTCGTTGACCATAACGGGCTGAAAACGACGTTCCAACGCAGGGTCTTTCTCGATGTACTCGCGGTACTCATCCAGCGTGGTAGCGCCGATGCAGTGCAGTTCGCCGCGGGCCAGCATAGGCTTGAGCAGATTGCCAGCGTCCATGGCACCGTCGGTCTTGCCCGCACCCACGATGGTGTGCAGCTCATCGATGAAGAGTATAATCTTGCCTTCGGACTTTTTGACCTCGTTCAGCACGCTCTTTAAGCGTTCCTCGAACTCGCCGCGGTACTTAGCGCCCGCGACCAGCGCACCCATGTCCAGGCTGAACACGGTGCGGTCCTTCAGGTTCTCCGGCACATCACCCTTGACGATACGCTGGGCCAGACCCTCGGCAATGGCGGTTTTACCGACACCGGCTTCACCGATCAGTACCGGGTTGTTCTTGCGCTTACGGCTCAGGATGCGGATGACGTTGCGGATTTCGGTATCACGGCCAATTACGGGGTCCAGCTTGTTGGCCTTGGCCATCTCCACCAGATCCTGGCCGTATTTCTTCAGCGCATTGTAGGTGTCCTCGGGGTTATCGCTGGTCACGCGCTGGTTGCCGCGCACAGAACTCAACGTCTGCATGAACTTTTCTGTCGTGATGCTGAACGCCTTGAACAGCTCTGCCGCACCCTTGCCGGGGCGCTGCAAAATGCCCAGGAACACATGCTCCACGCTGATATATTCATCTTTCATCTGCTTGGCCTGGGCCTCAGCAGCGTTTAGCGCTCTGTCAAGGTCAGTGCCAATATAGATCTGGTTAGGGTCACGGCCGCTGCCGGTCACCCGGGGCAGAGCCTCGACCTTTTGCAGGGCCGCCTGGGCAAAGGCGTTGGGGTCAGTGCCCATGTTGGTCAGCATTTGCGGGATGAGGCCATCCTGCTGCTGGGCCAGTGCTGCGAGCAGATGCTCCTGCTCGACGGTATTATTGGAATACTCCACAGCGATGCGCTGCGCAGCTTGCAGCGCCTCTCTTGCTTTTTGGGTAAATTGATTCATGTCCATAGTGCGTACCTCCTTATTTTGCAGATACCGCAGAATTTGATTTATATGCACGAACGGACGTTAGTGCCATCCAGCTGCGTTTCCTTTTGGTCATCTCTCCGCTGGTCGCTTTTTATTAGCGCTCTATCTGTTCGACTGCTAATATTGTAGCACGATGATGCAAAATGTCAATAGGGTAAATTGCAAAAGATTTGTGAACAAGAGAAATAGATGCCGTGCATAAAGGCATCCAAACAAAATCCTTGCATTTTCCCTCGTAACCCCTTACAATATATATAATAATGTAAGGCAAGGAGAACCATGTATGCCGCTGATCATCCCAAAGAGCTGCCCGCGTTCGACGAGCTTAGCCGCGAGAACGTGTTTGTCATGCACCGCGAGCGTGCCCAGAGCCAGCACATCCGCCCGCTGCGCATCCTGATTTTGAACCTGATGCCCACCAAGATCGTCACCGAGACCCAGCTGGCCCGGCTGCTGGCCAACAGCCCGCTGCAGGTGCAGATCACCTTTTTGAAAACCGCCACCCACGACACCACCCACACCCGCCGGAGCACATGAAGGCCTTCTACAAGAGCTTCGACGAGATACGAAACGAGCGCTTCGACGGCATGATCATCACCGGTGCGCCCATCGAGGACCTGGACTACGAGGATGTGGACTACTGGGACGAGCTGTGTACCATCATGGACTACACCAAGGAGAACGTCTACTCCACCATCCACCTGTGCTGGGGTGCGCTGGCCGGGTTGTACTACCATTTTGGCATTCCCAAGGTGCATCTGCCAGAAAAAATGTTCGGCGTGTTTGAGCATCGCGTGACCCGCCCCTCCAACCCGCTGGTGCGCGGCTTCGATGAGGTGTTCTACGCCCCCCACAGCCGTTGGGCCGGGCCGGACCGCGCCGCCATCGACGCCTGCCCCGACCTGCGCGTGCTGGCCGAGAGCGATGCAGCAGGCCCGATGCTGCTCTCCACCGAATCCGGCCGCCAGATCTTCGTCATCGGCCACCCCGAGTACGACAAGTACACCCTGGACGCCGAGTACAAGCGGGACGTCAAGGCGGGCAAGCCCATCAACGTGCCCTGCAACTACTACCCCGCCGACGACCCCGCCCGCGACCCGCTGTTCCGCTGGCGCGCCCACGGCTACCTGCTGTACACCAACTGGCTGAACTACTACGTCTACCAGGATACCCCGTATGATTTGAACCATTTGGAAGCACTGGAAAAATAAGGCAATACCTGATTTTAGGAGACCACCCATGCCCACCATTTCCGCCTGTATTGTGGCGTATTGCGATTATGAGGAAGTCTGCGCCGCGGTGCGCAGCATCCTGCACTTTACCCCCGCGCCGGATTTTACACTGTACATCGTCGATAATGCCAGTCCCGACGGCTGCGGCAAGCAGCTGACCGACACCGATTGGGCCGACCCCCGCGTGCAGGTGCTCTGCCTGCCGGAGAACGTCGGCTTTGGCCGCGGCCACAACGCCGTGCTTGGCAAACTGCACAGCAGCGTGCATTTTATCTTAAACCCCGACATTGTTCTGACCGGGGATATTTTGCAGCCGATGGCCGAATGGCTGCTGGCCCAGCCCGGCGCGGCCATGGCCACTCCGCAGCTGCACTACCCCGACGGCCGCTTGCAGCACCTGCCCCGGCGCAAGCCCACGCCCTGGCTGCTGCTGGCCCGCCAGCTGGCACCAAAGTTCGGTGGAGCGTTCAAAAAAGCCGACGACCACTACACCATGCAGGACGAGGATTTGACCGCGCCCCGGCGTATCGAGTTCTGCACCGGCAGCTTTATGGCTGTGCGCACCGATGTGCTGCAAAAGATCGGCGGCTTTGACCCCGCCTACTTTATGTATGTCGAGGATGCCGACCTGACCCAGAAAGTCTTGCGGGAGGGCACCGTCTGGCTGGCCCCTCAGTTCCACGCCGTCCACGCCTGGCACCGCGCCCCCATGCGGGATGCGGGCAAGTTCAAAATGCAGCTGGTCAGCATGGGGCGGTACTTCAAAAAATGGGGCTGCGGGAAAGGGAGCGTCTAAAGGCCCCCCTCAAAGGGGAGCCTTTAATGAGTACCCCTTGACAAACCTTCTCCCTATGCTACAGTAAATACATTGCAAGGCCGCTGACCGACGGAGTTTTGTGGAGTTACCACAGGGGACGCGGATTTCACCTTGCCGTTAAGCCGACCGTCTGGGCTGCATACACTGGAGTATGGTGTGTGCAGCCCTTTATTTTTTTACAAAAAACGGAGGAATCGTACAATGTTGAGCGACATCGAAATTGCCCAGGCCGCCAAAATGCAGCCCATCACCGAAATTGCTGCCAAGCTGGGCCTGCAGGGCGAGGACGTCATCCCCTACGGCCACTACAAGGCCAAGCTGAACCACCTGCTGGCCAAGGCCGACAAGCCCGAGGGCAAGCTGGTCCTGGTCACCGCCATCAGCCCCACCCCGGCCGGCGAAGGCAAGACCACCACCAGCGTGGGCCTGGCCGACGCCATGAACGCCCTGGGCAAAAAAACGATGCTCTGCCTGCGTGAGCCGTCCCTGGGCCCCGTGTTCGGCATCAAGGGCGGCGCGGCCGGCGGCGGCTACGCCCAGGTCGTGCCCATGGAGGACATCAACCTCCACTTTACCGGCGACATCCACGCCATCGGTGCCGCCAACAACCTGCTGGCCGCCATGATCGACAACTCCATCCAGCAGGGCAACCCGCTCAACATCGACCCCCGCCGCATCACCTGGAAACGCTGCATGGACATGAACGACCGCCAGCTGCGGTTCATCGTGGACGGCCTGGGCGGCAAGGTCAACGGCACCCGCGGGAGGACGGCTTTATCATCACCGTCGCCAGCGAGGTCATGGCTGTGTTCTGCCTGGCCACCGACCTGAACGACCTGAAAGAGCGGCTGTCCCGCATCGTCTGCGCCTACACCTACGATGGCCAGCCCGTCACCGCTAGCCAGATCGGCGCGGCGGGCGCCATGGCCGCGCTGCTGAAGGACGCCCTTGACCCCAACCTGGTGCAGACGCTGGAGAACAACCCCGCCATCATCCACGGCGGCCCGTTCGCCAACATTGCCCACGGCTGCAACAGCGCCATTGCCACCAAGCTGAGCCTGAAGCTGGCCGATTATGTGATTACCGAAGCAGGCTTCGGCGCCGACCTGGGCGCCGAGAAGTTCCTGGACATCAAGTGCCGCGCGGCCGGGCTGCATCCCGCCGCTGTGGTGCTGGTTGCTACCGTCCGTGCGCTGAAATCCCACGGCGGCGTTGCCAAGCCCGACCTGAGCAAACCCAACGCCGAGGCCGTGAAGGCCGGCGCTGTGAATCTGGCACGTCACATCGAGAATTTGCAGGGCTTCGGCCTGCCGGTCTGCGTGGGCATCAACGCCTTCCCCACCGACACCGAGGAGGAGATGGCCGTCATCTACGACGTCTGCGCCAAGGCTGGTGTGCCCTGCGCGTTGAGCGAGGTGTTCGCCAAGGGCGGCGAGGGCGGCAAGGCCCTGGCAGAGACCGTGCTGTCCATTCTGGACGATACCGCCCAGGTAAAATACACCTATGAACTGGACGCACCGCTCACCGACAAGATTGATGCTGTAGCGAAGAAAATCTACCGTGCAGGCAGTGTCAGCTACAGCGCCGCCGCCAAAAAGACGCTGGACGAGCTGACCGCCCTGGGCTACGGCGACCTGCCGGTCTGCATCGCCAAGACGCAGTATTCCTTCAGCGACAATGCCAAGCTGACCGGCGCACCGGATGGCTTCACCCTCAACGTCCGCGAGGTACGGCTCTCCGCCGGTGCGGGCTTCGTGGTCGTCGTCTGCGGCAGCATCATGACGATGCCCGGCCTGCCCAAGCACCCCGCCGCCATGGATATTGACGTGGACGTGAACGGCAAGATCACCGGCCTGTTCTGATTTATACAATATAAATAGGCACAGCAAAGGCTCCCCTCATCACAAGGGGAGCCTTTGTATTCTCTTATCTCAGCCCGTGGAGGCAATACAGGCTCCGTCATACTCGCAGGTCGTTTCCTGGCCCGGCACAATGGTTGCCATATAGCCATCCTTTGCAAAGTTGATGGCTACGATCTGCCCCTCCTTCGTATGGAAGATCTGGATGATAACGTCCGTTTTCTTAGGCTTAGTTTTAAAGTAGGCGCTCGGCTTGATAGCGCTGCTGATCAGGCCGCCGCTGCCAAAGGTATAGCGCGGATTTTTGCCGTCGCTCTCCAGATACTTCAGCACCTGGGCGGCCACTCTCCGGCTGGAGCTGCCCGCCTCTGTCGTATCGTTCGGTTTTTTCTGTATCGCGTGCAGTGCGCCGTTTGTGATGCGGCCCACATTTTTGTAGGTCTTGCCGTTTACGGTAATGGTAAATCTGCAGGAATTGCTTTTGTCGTTAAAGCTTTCCGGGTACAGGGCGTAACACTCGGTCAGCGCAGCCTGCGAAGCCGTCCACACATCCCGCGCTTCGGTGATGACCGCCTGCTTTTTTGCTTTGGTCACATACCCTGTCAGCGCCGGGATCAGCAGGGACGCCAAAATTGCCAGGATCACCAGCACCACGATCAATTCTACCAGCGTGAATCCCCGTTTATTTTTTCTGTTCATTATTACCTTTTCCATTATAAGTTGCCGCCGTTGGCATCAATCGTTTCCCTATACCATGCCGCGCTGTCCTTGGGGGTGCGGGTGCCGGTGGGTAGTCTACATACACCAGACCAAACCGCTCGTTGTATCCCTCGCTCCACTCAAAGTTATCCAGCAGCGACCAGTGGAAGTAACCCTGCACATCGGCCCCGGCCTCTATCCCCTGCCGCAGGGCAAGCAGGTAGCGGTGGGTAAAGTCGATGCGCTCCGGGTCGTGCACCTTGCCGTCCAGGTGGATGCGGTCGGTGCAGGAAAGGCCGTTCTCCGTGATAAAGATGGGCAGGCCGTACCGCTCATGGAGGAACCGCGGGCCCCACTCCATGGCTTCGGGGGTGATGGGCCAGCCGATGGCCGTGCGCGGATGACCGGCGGCGCGGGGGCAGAATTCCGGCTTGCCGTCGGCCCCGGCCCGCACCGCGACGGAGTTGTAGATGTTCATGCCGATAAAATCCAACCGCCCCAGCGGCAGGGCGTCCAGCTGCTCCTGCGGGATGGCATCCACCACCCGCTGGGCCTGCCCGCCCGCAATTTTGGGCCAGCTGCGGCCGCACACCGGGTCCAGCGCCGGGTGTAGGTGAAGGTCAATCGCCGTCCGCCAGGGCGAAGGTGGCTTCGCGGGCGGCGGCAATATCGGCGGGGTTGTCAGTGGCCGGGGTGCAGATGCGCCCGGTGGGAGCCATGCCCACCTTGGCATCGGGGTCGGCTTTGCGGATGGCATCCGCCGCCAGGCAGTGTGCATAGATCGTGTTATGCCAGGCAGTAAACACCGCTGCATCGTCCAGTTTATAGCCCGGCGCATGCACACCCGCGCTGTAGCCCAGTCCCACGCTGCACTGCGGCTCGTTGAGGGTAAAGTAATATTTTACACGTCCCTTAAAGTGCGCCGCCACCGTGGCAGCGTACACGGCAAAGGCCCTGGCGGTGTCGGCGTTCAGCCAGCCGCCCTTATCCTGCAATGCCTGGGGCAGGTCCCAGTGGTAGAGCGTCACATACGGCTCGATGCCCGCCGCCAGCAGCGCGTCCACAAACCGGTCGTACCAGGCAAGGCCCGCAGGGTTCACCGCGCCGGTGCCTGCCGGGAAAATGCGCGGCCAGGCGATGGAAAACCGGTAGGCCTGCAGGTGCAGGGCTTTCATCAGCTCCATATCCTCGGCCCAGCGGTGGTAGCTGTCGCAGGCGACGTCGCCGGTGTCGCCGCCCTTGGTCTTGCCCGGCGTATGGCTGAAGGTATCCCAGATGGACGCCCCACGCCCGTCCTCAAACGCGCCGCCCTCTATCTGATAGGATGCGGTAGCCGCACCCCAAACAAATTTCTTTGGAAATGGCATATTCTTCTCCCTCTGGTTGCTGATAAAACGAGGATGTAGGGGTGCGCGATGTACCCCACACGTATCTGCACAATCAAAAAAAGGTGCAGCGCGTTGCCACTGCACCTCTGCTTAGTATTAGTTTACCCCTTAACGCTGCCCAATGCAACCCCTCGCACGATATATTTCGAGAGAAGCAGGTAGACGATCATAACCGGCAAGATCGCGATGGTGATCATCATGTACACCTTGCCCATATCGAACTTGAGGAAGTCCGCGCTGCGCAGCTGTGCAACCAGGATGGGCACCGTCTTCCACTTGGCGTCGTTGATGATCAGCGCCGGGATAAAGTAGTTGTTCCACGCGCCCACAAAGCTGAAGATGGCCTGCACCGCCATGGCAGGCTTGAGGATCGGCAGGATGACCGCGTTGAAGGTGTGGAACTCACCGCTGCCGTCAATACGCGCTGCATCGATAATATCCCGCGGCAGGCTGGAATCCATGTACTGCTTCATGAAGAAGAACACGGTGGGCGCGGCAATGCTAGGCAGAATCAGCGGCCACAGGGTGTTGGTCAGCTTCATCTTGTCCATCAAATTCAGGAAGCCCAGCGCCGACACCTGCGTCGGCATCGTCATGATAAGCAGGATGACGGTGAACGCCAGCTTGCGCAGCTTGAAGTCGTAGGCGTAGATGGCGTAGGCCGTCAGGGCACTGAAGTAAACCGACAGCGCCGCACAGGCCGCCGAAACGATCAGGCTGTTGCGCAGGCCGCTCAGAATCGGCACGTTGGCATCGTGGGTGGTGTTGTAGAAGTTGGTGCCGAAGCTGGTGCGGGGCAGCGGGTCAAAGCCCTGCTGGATGGTAAAATTGTTGTGGGTGGCGTTTACAATCAACACGTAGAAGAAGAACAGGCAGACAAAGCACAGTACAAACAGCACAATGTAAGCAACTGCACGCTGCAGCGTAAGCATAGGGTCGTGAATTTTCGTTGCCTTGGTCTTGGTGGCTGCGGTTTTGGTCTCGTTTGGCATACTCTTTCACGCTCCTTCCTTAATGATGCTTTGCAGCCGCCTTGGCTGCTTTGATACGAGCTTTTTCGGCCTTGCGCTGCTCACGGGTCAGGCCGTCATCCTCCTGGGTAAGGGTAAAGTAGATGATGACGCAAAGCACCGCGCAAAGCAGGAACATCAGCACCGAAATAGCGCCGGCCGTGCCATAGTTTTTGCTGTAAAGGTGCTGGTTCAGATACATGATGATGGTGTTGGTACTGCCGTTGGGGTCGCCCTTGCCGTTGGTCAAAACCTGCGGTACATCGAACATCTGCAAGCCGCCGATCAGGCTGGTGATGAGGGTATACACCAGCAGCGGGCGGATGAGCGGGATGGTGATCTTCCAGAACATCTGGGTCGAGGAGGCACCGTCCAGCTCGGCGGCCTCGTACAGGCCGGGGTCAACGCCCATGATGGCCGCCATCAAAATGATGGTGGTGTTGCCGAACCACATCAGGAAGTTCATCAGCCCCACCAGCCCGCGGGCGGTCCATACGTTGGATAGCCAGCGCACCGGCTCGCTCACGATGCCGAGTTTGAGCAGGATGGAGTTGATGGGCGCGGTTTCGGCGTTGGAGAACAGCGTAAAGAACAGCATGGCAAACGCCGAAGCCATGATCAGGTTGGGCATGTAGATGACCGTTTTGAAGAACCCCTGGAACTTTAGTTTCAGCCGCAGGTCGGTGAACCAGGCCGCCAGCAGCAGCGAGACCGCGATCTGCGGGATAAAGCCCATCAGCCACATGATCATCGTGTTGCCAAAGTACTTGGGCACTTCTTTGATCATGGCAGCGTAGTTTTTCAAGCCAACAAAGTTAGGGCCGATGATCTTTAGGCCGCTGCGGAAATACTCAAAGAAGGAATAGTAGATGGTGGTAGCCAGCGGCCAGAACTGGAAAATGAAAAAGGTGATGAAGAACGGTGCCAGGAAGATGTAACCCCATTTGGCATAGCTCATGCCTTTTTTCTTGGTTTTCATAAGTCTCGCCCTCCTTAGCTGTACGGGCATTGCCCTGCTGGGGGCAGAGCCTTTTGCATGTTACAGGCCAACGGTCTTAAAACAAAACCAGGGGCGGGCGTCTCTCCCCCCCCTGGCATGGCGTTTATGGTTTCGTGTTCAGGTGTAAGTCCCAACTTATGCGGGCCATTCCACGCTGGTCAGCTCAGGATACTTGACCTTGATCTGATCCTCAAAGTTCTGCTTTGCGGTGTCGATGTCGACGGTGCCGTCGAAGTAATCCTTGAAGCAGCTCTGGAAGGTCTCGTTGCAGCCCTGGTCATAGGGGCCGGCGTTAGACATATCGATAGTAGGTGCAACCTCTGCGAACAGAGCAATGTGGTTCTGGCCGCCCAGGAAGTCGGAGCCGAAGTCGGGATCGGCGGCGATGGCGTCCATAGCGCTCTTGCAGTTGGTGTAGTCCTGGGTATCCTTGGTAATCTGGGTCATGATGTCGGAGTCGCAGGTCAGCTTCAGCATAACGTCCTTGATGGTGGGGATGTTATCGGTGCCGGCAGCAGCGCAGATCCAGGTGCCGCCCCAGTAATAAGGCTGAGGACCCTGGCAGACTGCGTAGTCGCCGTAGATGCCGTTGCCAACTTCTTCCTTGCCGCCCTCAGAGGTCGGGGTTTCAAGAGAGTTGCCCAGCAGGGTGAAGTTGATGCCCCAAGTGGAGTAGAAGAAGCCGAAGACCTTACCGGAAGGACCCTGGTCAGCGGCCCACTGGTCGCTCCACAGGCTGGTCTTGTTGTTGTAGCCGTTATCGGTGTAATCCTTGGTCTGGTCAACCCAGCTCATGATGTTGGGGTCGACCTTGACGGTGGTGCCGTCCACCCAACCGGCGGACACGTTGTTGGAGAAGGTGCGGTAGGAATCATCGTAGCCGGAGAGCATCTTGTAGCCCTTGGCAGCGGCCTGCTTGGCCACATCGTTGAACTTATCCCAATCGCTCAGCGCAGCCTGGACTTCGGTGGGTCATCGGTGCCCAGCACATTCTTGGCGATGCTGCGGCGGTAGGCGAACAGACCCGGGGTTGCCTGCCAGGTGGTGCCCTTCTGGACGCCATCGACGGTGACGATGTCCTTGGTGTACTGGTACTGGTCCTTCAGGTCGTCATCGGTCAGGCCGATGTCGCCCTTGACGTCCAGCGTGTACTCGGAGTCGACGTACTTCAGCGCGTAGTCAGCCTCGATCAGGAAGATGTCGATCTTGTCATCATCGGCGGCGCTGTCCTGCTTCAGCAGGGCTTCGTCCAGCTTGTTCTGGTAGTTGTTGTTGTCGTTGGGGTTGATGGTCCATTTCACGGTCACGCCGTTGTCCAGTTCGGTGGTGGACTTATCGTCGGCCACAGAGACAACGCCGGGGTAGTAATCGTTGAAGCGGGACTGGAACTCGTCGTTCCAGCACCAGATATTCAGGACCTTGCCCTCCTCGGCGGTATCATCGGCGGCGGGTTCTGCGGCGGTGCTGCTGGTATCGGTAGAGGTGGAGTCAGCGGCAGGTGCTGCGGACGAGCTGGCGGCGCCTGAGCCGCATCCGGCGAGCAGGGTGGCTGCCATAGCAGTCGCGGTCAGTAAACTGAGTGCCTTTTTCATAATAATGTTTTCCTCCTTTTAAAGAAACTCGATCATGAAATTACATTTTTAATAAGCCCGCTGCGCATGCAGGCTTGTTTACAGTGGAATGGGTCAGCGGTGCGGTGTGTCGATGGATTCTCCGCGGGCGAAGCTGCCGGCGATGAGCCGCTGCTCCGGCAAAGCGGTGCGGGGGGATTCGATCTCCTCGATCAGCAGCTCGGCGGCGGCCTTGCCCATGGCCTCGGTGTCCTGGCGGTAGGTGGTCAGCTGCGGCGACATGACCTGCGAGATGAGGTTGCCGTCGTAACCGGCTACCGAGATGTCCCGCGGGATCAGCAGCCCTTCCTCCCGGATGGCCTGCACACCGCCGATGGCGGAGAAGTCGTCCGGGAACAGGATCGCCGTGGGCCGCTGGGGTAAGCTGAGCAGCTGGCGGGTGGCCTTAGCGCAGCCGATGGCGTCGCGGTAGGTGCCGGCGATGACGTATTCATCCGGCACCGTGATGCCGTGGGCGGCGCAGGCGCGGTAGAAACCGACCAGACGCTTTTGGGTAACGGCGCTGTGCTGTTCGCCGTGGATGTAGGCGATGCGCTCATGCCCCAAGGCAGTGAGCTGATCCACCAGCTGGCGGATGCCGTCCACGTTATCGGAGAGCACCGCAGCCCGGTTGTTGAACACATGGTCGACCGTGACCAGCGGCAGATTGCTGTAAGCCAGCTCCACGACCTCGGGTCGTCAAACTGTACGCAGGCGGCGATCACACCGTCAACGCCGCGGTAGCGGCAATGCTCTAAGTAACTGGAATGGCTGTGGCCAATGTTGTGGTTGATAAAGGTGATGTCGTATCCCCTGCCCTCGGCGTGGCGCTTGAAGCTGTCCAGCACGGCGGCGAAGAACTCATGGGTCAGGCCGCTCTGGGCTTCGTCCACAAAAGGACGCCCAGGTTGTAGGTGCGGTTGGTCTTTAAGGCGCGGGCGGCGCTGTTGGGCATGTACCCCAGCTGGCGGGCAGCCTCGCGGACCTTCTCTTTGGTGGCCTGGCTGATGTCGTTATGGCCGTTCAGCGCCTTGCTCACGGTAGCTACCGAGACCCCGCAGGCTTTTGCGATGTCCTTGATGGATGCCATGAGTACCACCTCCCGGTCATGTGTTTGGTTTGGATCGCTTTGTTCTGGTTTTGCGTTCCTTAATCGTTTTCGCATCTTCACTATACAACAGGTCAACCACAAAATCAAGCGTTTTTCACGAGTTTTTGTGCATATCGATACGATTTGGCGTTTTGCAAAATCAGAAGTCCGTCTTTGGCAGTTTCGTTTGCTGTTTTCGTGAATTTCTGTCGAAATCCGGGGTGATTTTGCAGGGAAGCGCTGCTTATGGTTTCGCTGGCAGGGTGAAAACAGGCGGTTTTGGGGTGTCAGGCTGCCGGTGTAAGGGTGTTTTGCGGGGATTTTGCAGGCGGTTCATGAAAGTTTATGGGCCCCGCCCTCCCACGGCCTATTATAAATAAGGTATAGATGAGCTTTCGTGCCAGATTTTAGCCGGCAAAATTGTGGAACTTGCCAAATCATCGTTATTTTACGCCTAAGTCTTGCAATTGCCGAAGAAATGCGCTATTGTAGAGGTAATAACTTAATCGTTTTCGACTTGAACTTTTCAAAAAACAGGCATCCCATTTGTAAGGAGAGGATCTCTATGAAGTTCGGTCACTTTGATGACGACGCACGGGAATATGTCATCACCACCCGCGCACGCCGCTGCCGTGGATCAACTACCTGGGCAGCGAGGCTTTCTTTAGCCTTGTCTCCCACACGGCGGGCGGCTACAGTTTTACAAGGACGCTAAGCTCCGCCGCATCACCCGCTACCGGTATAATAACGTACCTGCGGATTCTAACGGCCGCTATTACTATATTAAAGAGGGCAGCACCATCTGGAACCCCGGCTGGCAGCCCAGACCGAGCTGGATTTTACGAGTGCCGCCACGGTCTGGGTTACAGCATCATCACCGGCAAAAGAACAGGCTGGCTGCGCGGCTGGAGCTGTTCGTGCCCGTGGGCGACAACTGCGGATCGACCGTCTGGTACTGACCAACGAAAGCGACGCGCCGAAATCGTTTACTGTATTCAGCTATGTAGAGTTCTGTTTGTGGAACGCCGTGGACGATTCCACCAACTTCCAGCGCAACTTCTCCACCGGTGAGGCCGAGGTGGAGGGCAGCACGATCTACCACAAGACCGAATACCGCGAGCGCCGCGACCACTACGCGCTGTACACCGTCAACGCGCCGGTAGACGGCTTTGACACCAGCCGGGATGCCTTTTTGGGTGCCTGGCGCAGCAATGCCAACCCCGAAGTGGTAGAAAAAGGTGCCTGCACCAACTCCGTCGCCCACGGCTGGGCACCGGTCGGCGTACACCAAATCAACGTAACGCTAAACCCCGGCGAGAGCCGCAGCTTAATTTATATGCTGGGCTACATCGAGAACCCGCAGGAGGAAAAGTGGGCCGCCCCCGGCGTCATCAACAAGACCCGCGCCCATGAGCTGATGGCCCGCTATGCCACCGACGCGCAGGTGGATGAAGCCCTGGCCAAGCTGCACACCCACTGGAACAACCTGCTGTCCACCTACGCGGTCAGGAGCAGCGACGAAAAGCTCGACCGTATGGTGAATATCTGGAACCAGTACCAGTGCATGGTCACCTTCAACATGAGCCGTTCCGCCAGCTACTACGAGAGCGGCACCGGCCGCGGCATGGGTTTCCGGGACAGTTGCCAGGACTTGCTTGGCTTTGTGCATCTCATCCCCGCCCGCGCCCGCGAGCGTATTCTGGACATTGCCGCCACACAGTTCCCCGACGGCAGCGCCTACCACCAGTACCAGCCGCTGACCAAAAAGGGCAACATGGACGTTGGCTCCGGCTTCAACGATGACCCGCTGTGGCTGATCGCCGCCGTCTACGCCTACCTGGGCGAGACTGGCGACATGAGCATCTTGGACGAGCAGGTGGACTTCGACAACGACCACACCCTCGCCCAGCCGCTGCTGGAACACCTGCGCCGCAGCTTTGGCTACCTGACGACCCACAAAGGCCCCCACGGCCTGCCGCTGATTGGCCGCGCCGACTGGAACGACTGCCTGAACCTGAACTGCTTCAGCGACACGCCTGGCGAGAGCTTCCAGACCACCGGCCCCAGTGAAGGCCCGGTGGCCGAGAGCGTTTTTATCGCAGGTATGTATGTTAAGTACGGCAACGAGTTTGCCGAAATTCTGGACGCCACCAACCACGCCGACGAAGCCGCCGCTGTGCGGGACGAAGTGGCCAAGATGGAGCACGCTGCCCTCACCGCCGGGTGGGACGGCAAATGGTTCCGCCGCCTACGATGCCTACGGCCATGTGGTCGGCGGGCAGGAGTGCGAGGAAGGCCAGATCTTCATCGAGCCCCAAGGCATGTGTGTCATGGCGGGCATCGGCGTGGACACCGGCGAGGCCGTGACCGCGCTGCAGAGCGTACAGACCCGGCTGGACACCAAGTACGGTATTGTTTTGCTGCAGCCTGCTTATACCAAATATCATCTGGAGCTGGGAGAAATTTCCAGCTACCCCCCGGGCTACAAGGAGAACGCAGGCATCTTCTGCCACAACAACCCCTGGGTCAGCTGTGCCGAGACCGTCGTCGGCCACGGCGACCGGGCGTTTGAGATTTACAAAAAGACCTGCCCTGCCTACATCGAGGACATCAGCGAGATCCACCGCACTGAGCCTTACGTCTACAGCCAGATGGTGGCAGGCTGTGACGCCGCCACCTTTGGCGAAGCGAAAAACAGCTGGCTGACCGGCACCGCCGCCTGGACCTTTGTGGATGTGAGCCAGTACATCCTTGGCATCCAGCCCACGCTGGCGGGGCTGAAAATTGACCCCTGTCTCCCCCACGAGATGGACGGCTTCACCCTGCGCCGCGTCTGGCGCGGGGCAACGTATGAAATTACGGTAGACAACACCGCCCACGCCGAAAAAGGCGTTGCGTCTATGACGGTAAACGGCCAGCCCGTCCCCACCAACACCCTCTCCCCCGCCCCCGCCGGGACCACCGTGCAGGTCAAGGTCGTGATGGGGTAACCCTTTAGCAGACAATAAAAAGGCTTCCTCTGTGAGACAGACTTCCCCGATACGGGGGAGACGGCGCGAAGCGCCAGAAGAGAGCGCTGTCGCCGCAGGCGACTGAGGGGAGACCTAAAGTTTAGCTGCTGCTGAATCGCAGGCTCTCTCCCCCACCGGCTATCGCCGGAGCCCCCTCCCAGAGGGGGCTTTTTTTGTACGCACTCTTAAAACAATTGCAGGGGCGCACACTGTGCGCCCCTGCAATATGCTTTGCACTTTTTTATTCTTCCCCTTTTTCCTTTTCCTTAATATCCGGCGCTAAATCCCCGCCGGGCATTTTGTGGCCGAAGGAAGGGACGAAGAAGAACTTGCGGATAATAAAGATCAGCGCAATCGCCCCCACGCTGACAAGGTTCTGCACGGCATCCTCGTGGCCAACGATCATGTGGCGGGCGATGGCATACAGCAGCACTTCCAGCACGCTGCCGGGGCTGTGCTTGGCCAGCATCTTGATAAACTCAATGCCGATGACAATATCCAGCGCCCGTTCCAAAAACTCCCGCACTTCCACACTGTTGCCGTGGGTCAGCAGGCCCGGCAGTAATTGCAGCAGGGGCGCCACGCTCAGCAGCAGCGCCACCAGCACAATGGCCGAAAGCACCACTTCCAGCAGCCCGGCCGCCTCGGCCACCTGGTCGCGAAAGACCTGCTTGACGTGTTCTTCCTTGCGGTGCAGCGCACTTTTGGCAATGCGAGGCTCGTAATCCTTCAAAGACATGGGGAAATTCCTCATTTCATAAAAATTCTGCTTGTATTGTAGCATACAACGCCCATCCACGGCAACAGAAAGTTTCCTGTGCGGCGTTCCCCTGCCCGTGCTGTATACGCCCGCCGTACATTATAATGCCTGTGCCATAGCCTGTGCCGTGTCCGGTGCATCGTCCGGTTAAAGTCATACCTTTGTCCTGCAAACCCCATCAAAAACGACAAAAAGCGCCGGTCAAAACTCACCCTCGTGGTTTTTTGGCTGAAAAAGACAAACCCATCTTGCAATTTGTTCTCCTACGCTTTACACTACTCTTACAGGGTTTTCCTGACTTATCAGTAAAGGGGGAGCTTACGTGCAGTACACGATGCAGCATCGCAGTCATCACGCGGGTTCCCTGTACCCTGCCGGTATCGCAGTAGAAGTATAGCGCAGTGTACCCATACGGGCCGCACTGCGCTTTTTGCTTTTTGGGGAAAGGAGTTTACCATGAAAAAAGTTGCCATCATCATGGGGTCGGACAGTGATTGGCCGGTCGTAAAATCTGCCTGCACGGTGCTTAAGGATTTCGGCATCCCGTTTGAGGCACACATCCTCTCGGCCCACCGCACGCCCGAAGCCGCCGCTGACTTTGCCAAGTCCGCCCGTGCCAATGGTTACGGCGTTATCCTGTGCGCGGCCGGCATGGCCCCATCTGGCCGGTGCCTTTGCCGCCAACACCACCCTGCCGGTGGTAGGCATCCCGATGAAGGGCGGTGCCCTGGACGGCCTGGACGCATTGCTTGCCACCGTGCAGATGCCCAGCGGTTTCCCGGTGGCCACCGTGGCGCTGAACGGCGCCAAGAACGCCGCTTACCTGGCCGCGGCCATCCTTGCCGTGGCTGATGACGACCTGGCCGCCAAGCTGGACAAGTTCCGTGCGGACACCGCCGCCGCTATCGCCAAAAAGGACGCCGCCATCGCCGCCGAGGCCGCCGCGCTGTAAGGCACAAAAAGGCGTCAAAGCCCCAACAATTTTCTTGCACATTGTCCAAAAACAGGGTACAATGAAAGTACCCGCTACTTATTATAATAACCCATAATAAAAGGAGCGTTTTACGATGAATTACGAAGTTAAAGAGCAGATGTACGAAGGCAAGGCCAAGCAGGTTTTCGCTACCAGCGACCCCGAGATCGTAATGGTCCACTACAAGGACGATGCCACCGCCGGTGACGGCGAGAAGAAGGGCACCATCCGCGACAAGGGCATCGTGAACAACAAGCTGTCCAATGCCCTGATGCAGAAGTTGGAGAAAGAGGGCATCCCCACCCATTATGTGCAGGAGATCAACGACCGCGACACCTTTGTAAAGAAGGTCGAGATCGTGCCCCTGGAGGTCATCATCCGCAACGTCGCCGCCGGCCACTTCACCCTGCGCATGGGCGTGCCCGAGGGTACCGAGTTCAAGACCCCCATCCTGGAGTTCAGCTACAAGAACGACGACCTGCATGATCCGTTCATCAACCACTACTATGCTCTGGCTCTCGGCCTGGCCACCCAGGAAGAGATCGATACCATCACCAAGTACGCCTTCAAGATCAATGAAGTCCTAAAGAAGATCCTGCTGGATGCCAACATCCGCCTGATCGACTTCAAGGTCGAGTTCGGCCGCCTGTCCGACGGCACCATTATCCTGGCCGACGAGATCAGCCCCGACACCTGCCGTTTCTGGGATGCCACCACCGGCGCACATCTGGACAAGGACCTGTTCCGCCGCAACCTGGGCGGCGAGGCTGATGCCTACCAGGAAGTTATGAAGCGCCTGCTGGGCTAAATTTCCGCAAACGGAACGGAGCATAGAATGAGCGAAATTTCCCAATTCAGCCAGGGCCTGCACGAGGAGTGCGGTGTCTTTGGCATGTACGATAAGACCGGCGCGACCGATATGGTCAGTGCCGTATACAGTGCGCTGTACGCCCTGCAGCATCGCGGGCAGGAAAGCTGCGGCATCGCCCTGAACGTGGACGGTGTGCTTTCCGGCCACCGCGACTTGGGGCTGGTGAGCGAGGTGTTCACCAAGCGCGTGCTGGAGGACCTGCCCCGCGGCGCCAAGATGGCCACCGGCCACGTGCGTTACGCCACCGCAGGCCAGCGCAGCCGTTCCAACGCGCAGCCGATGATTTTGCATCACTGCAAGGGTGCCATGGCCGTATGCCACAACGGCAACCTGGTCAACGCCCCCAAGCTGCGCCGCAAGCTGGAGATGAGCGGTTCCATCTTCCACGGCACCTCGGATACCGAGGTCATCGCCTACCTGCTGACCCAGAACCGCCTGCTGACCCCAACATTGAGATGGCCGTCAGCCGCACGATGGACGACATCGAGGGCGCGTATTCTCTGGTCATCATGACCCATACCAAGCTGATCGCCGCCCGTGACCCCAACGGCTTCCGCCCGCTGTGCATCGGCGAGCTGCCCGATGGTTCCGGCTGGGCCTTTGCCAGCGAGAGCTGCGCCCTGGACGCCGTCGGCGCCAAATTCGTGCGAGACGTCAAGCCCGGTGAGATCGTCATCGCTGACCGCAACGGTCTGCGCAGCATCGAGGATCACTGCGGCACCGCTCCCACGATGTGCGTGTTCGAGTACATCTACTTTGCCCGCCCGGATTCCATCATCGAGGGCACCTGCGTCCATGAGGCCCGCCTGCAGGCCGGCCGTTTCCTGGCGCAGGAGCATCCCGTCGAGGCCGACGTCGTCATCGGCGCGCCGTTTCCGGCCTGGCCGCCGCCCTGGGTTACGCCCAGGAGAGCGGCATCCCCTACGGCATAGGCTTTATCAAGAACAAATATGTCGGCCGCACCTTCATTCAGGGCAGCCAGGCCCAGCGCGAGCAGCGTCCGCATCAAGCTGAACGCCATCTCCTCCACGGTCAAGGGCAAGCGCGTCGTGCTGGCGGATGACTCCATCGTGCGCGGCACCACCAGTGCCCGCACCATCCGCCTGCTGCGCGAGGCCGGCGCCGCCGAGGTACACTACCGCATCAGCGCCCCGCCGTTCGCCCACCCCTGCTATTTCGGCACCGACATCCCCGACGAAAAAGACCTGATCGCCACCGGCCATACGGTGGAGGAGATCAACAAGCTGGTGGGTTCCGACACGCTGGGGTACCTGAGGATCGAGCATGTGCAGCAGCTGGCCATCCACAGCAAGTGCGGGTTCTGCACCGGCTGCTTTACCGGCAAGTACCCGTGGCCCCGCCCACCGAGACGATGGACATCGTCTACGATAAGCCGCTGAGCCAATCCAACAGCAATAAAAAATTGTAAATTAACGTTGGCAATGGATTTTCCCACACGTTTGTAGGGGTCGATGCTCGCATCCGCCCCTACACAACAGGAAGTCAATGCCCGCGGACACATGTTACCGCAAACTCTACTTTGATAGGAGTACACCATGGAAAAAAGCTATTCTGCCAGTTACGCCGCTGCAGGCGTGGATATTACGGCCGGGTATCGTTCGGTCGAACTGATGAAACAGTATGTCGCCCGCACCATGACCGAGAACTGCATCGGCGGGCTGGGCGGCTTCGGCGGCCTGTTTGAGCTGGATTGCTCTGGTATGGAGCATCCCGTCCTGATCTCCGGCACCGACGGCGTGGGTACCAAGCTGCGCATCGCCATGCTGCTGGACAAGCACGACACCATCGGCATCGACTGCGTGGCCATGTGCGTCAACGACGTGATCTGCGCCGGTGCCAAGCCGCTGGTTTTCCTGGATTACATCGCCTGCGGCAAGAACATCCCTGAGAAAATTGCCGAGATCGTCAAGGGCGTGGCCGAGGGCTGCGTGCAGGCTGGCTGTTCCCTGGTGGGCGGCGAAACTGCCGAGCATCCCGGCATGATGCCCGAGGATGAGTACGACCTGGCCGGTTTCACCGTCGGTGTGGTCGACAAGACCAAGATCCTGGACAACTCCACCATGCAGGCGGGCGATGTCATCATCGCCCTGCCCTCTACCGGCGTACACTCCAACGGTTTCTCGCTGGTACGCAAGATTTTTGATATTGACAACAACCCCGATGTGCTGAAAAAGACCTTTGACGGCATGGACAAGCCCCTGGGCGAGGCCCTGCTGGCCCCACCCGCATCTACGTCAAGCCCGTGCTGGCTGTGATGGACGAGGTCAAGGTCAAGGGCGTTTCCCACATCACCGGCGGCGGCTTCTACGAGAACATCCCCCGCAGCCTGAAGAAGGGCTGCGCCGCCCGCATTGCCAAGGCCGATGTGCGCATCCCCGCCCTGTTTGATGTAATGCAGCGCGAGGGCGGCATCAGTGAGCATGACATGTTCAACACCTTTAATATGGGCGTTGGCATGGTGCTGACCGTGGCCCCCGAGGACGCCGACAAGGCTATCGCCATCCTGCAGGCCCACGGCGAGGACGCCTACCGCCTGGGCACCATCGTCGAGGGCGACGGGGTGGAACTGGTATGAAGCGTGTAGCAGTTCTGGTCTCCGGCGGCGGCACCAACCTGCAGGCTTTGCTGGAAAGTGAGCGCCGCGGCGAGAACCCCAACGGCCGGATCGTGCTGGTGGTCGCCAGCAAGCCCGGCGTCTACGCGCTGGAACGCGCCGCCAGCTTTGGCGTGGAATCCGCCGTGGTCAGCCGCAAAGACTATGCCGACAGCGCCGCCTTTGACGCCGCCCTGCTGGACACCCTGCAAAGCCATAATATTGACGTGGTGGTGCTGGCCGGGTTCCTGAGCGTGCTGGGCGAGAAGGTCATTGCCGCTTACCGCAACAAGATCATCAACGTGCATCCCAGCCTGATCCCCAGCTTTTGCGGCCCAGGCTTCTACGGGCTGAAAGTCCACGAAGCCGCCCTGGCCCGGGGCGTAAAGCTGACCGGTGCCACCGTGCATCTGGTCAACGAGGAGTGCGACGGCGGGCCTATCCTTTTGCAGAAAGCCGTGGCCGTCCAGCCCGGCGACACCCCCGAGGTGCTGCAGAATCGCGTGATGGTCGAAGCCGAATGGAAGCTGCTGCCCCAGGCCCTGGCCATGGTGTGCAGCGATGAGGTATAAACAATGAAGAAAAATCTGTACAAATATCTGGCCGGTAACGAGTATCCCGGCCGCGGCATTGTGCTGGGCCTGACCCCCGACAGCAAAAAGGCCGTGGTGGCCTACTGGATCATGGGCCGCAGCGCCAACAGCCGCAACCGCGTGTTTGAGCCTATCGAGGGCGGCATCCGCACGGTGGCCGCTGACCCCGCCAAGCTGGAAGACCCGCACCTCATCATCTATAACGCCGTGCTGACCCTGCGGGAGACCACCGTGGTCACCAACGGCGACCAGACCGATACGATTGCCCGATTCATGAACGGCAACCTCTTCCCCGGTTACAGCTTTGAGGCTGCGCTGTCCACCCGTACTTACGAGGACGACGCCCCCAACTTCACCCCCCGCATTTCCGGCGTGGTGGATATGCGCCGCGGCGGCTACAAGCTGTCTATCGTCAAATCCAACGAGGGCAACGCCGCCAGCGTGCAGCGCTATACCTTCGATTACCCCCAGCCCGTTGCCGGTGAGGGCCACTTCATCAGCACCTACCAGAAGAACGGTGCGCCCATCCCCAGCTTTGCCGGGGAACCGCTGCACGTCGCCATCGATGAGAACGACCCCGATAAGTTTGCCGACAAGCTCTGGAAGAACCTGAACGAGGATAACAAGGTCAGCCTGTTTGTGCGCAGCATCGAGCTGGAGACCGGCACCTACGAGGACGTTATCCTGAACAAATACACCGCTGTGGAGGGTTAATATGAACGAATTTCAGCTGAAATACGGCACCAACCCCAACCAGAAGCCCGCCCGCATCTACATGGCCGACGGCTCCGACCTGCCGGTGCAGATCCTGAACGGCCGCCCGGGCTACATCAACTTTCTGGATGCGTTCAACTCCTGGCAGCTGGTGCGCGACCTGAAAAAGGCCCTGGGCCAGCCCGCCGCCGCCAGCTTCAAGCATGTGTCCCCCGCCGGTGCGGCCATCGGCCTGCCGCTGGATGACACCCTGCGCGCCATGTACCACATCGCCCCGAGACCGAGCTGTCTCCCTGGCCTGCGCCTACGCCCGCGCCCGCGGCGCCGACCGCATGTCCAGCTTTGGCGACTGGATCGCGCTGTCCGATGTCTGCGACCTCTCCACCGCCAAGCTCATTCAGCACGAAGTTTCCGACGGCATCATCGCCCCCGGTTACGATGCTGACGCGCTGGAAGTGCTGAAAAGCAAAAAGAAGGGCAACTACGCCATCGTGCAGATCGACGCCGCCTACGAGCCGAAACCGCTGGAGACCCGCACCGTCTTTGGCGTGACCTTCGAGCAGGGCCGCCAGGACCTGGACATCAGCGACGCCACGATGCTGCAGAACATCGTGACCGAGAACCAGTTCATCAGCGAGGAGCAGCGCCGCGACCTCATCATCAGCCTCATCGTGCTGAAGTACACCCAGTCCAACAGCGTTTGCTACGTGCAGGACGGCCAGACCATCGGCGTAGGTGCCGGCCAGCAGAGCCGCGTGCACTGCACCCGCCTGGCAGGCCAGAAGGCTGACAACTGGCAGCTGCGCCACACCCAAGGTGCTGAACCTGCCCTTCCGCCCCGACATTGCCAAGCCCAACCGCGACAACGCCATCGACGTCTACATCGGTGATACGCCGCAGGATGTCATCGGCGATGACGTCTGGGCTGAAACCTTTACCGAGCAGCCCGCCCCGCTGACGCTGGACGAAAAGCGCGCCTGGCTGGATGCCGTGACCGGTGTTGCCTTAGGCAGTGATGCTTTCTTCCCCTTCGGCGATAATATCGAGCGTGCCCGCCGCAGCGGCGTAACGGCCATTGTGCAGCCGGGCGGCTCCATCCGGGACCAGCAGGTCATTGATACCTGCAACAAGTACGGCATTGCGATGGCGTTCTGCGGCATCCGGCTGTTCCATCATTAAACGCAAAAAACAACTCGCCTGCGGCGATTTTTCGTCGCGGGCTGTTGTGCTGTCAAGGAGGACGCTTATGAAAATTCTGGTTGTAGGCGGCGGCGGGCGCGAGCACGCCATTATCCGCGCACTGAAAAAAAGCCCCCTCTGCACCGAGATCTGGTGCGCACCCGGCAACGGCGGCATCAGCTATGATGCCCACTGCAAGGCCATCCCCGCCACCGACGTGGACGCCATGGTCGCCTTTGCCAAAGAGGAAGCCTTTGACTATGTAGTCGTTGCCCAGGATGACCCCTGGCCCTGGGCATGGTCGACGCCCTGGCGGCGGTCGGCATCCGGCCTTTGGCCCCGACAAAGCCGCGGCCCGCATCGAGGCCAGCAAGGTATTCAGTAAGGACCTGATGAAGAAATACGGCATCCCCACTGCCAAGTACGAGACCTTCGACGACCCGCTAAGGTCATGGCGTACATCCGTGCCGAGGGCAAGTATCCCGTGGTCATTAAGGCCGACGGCCTGGCCCTGGGCAAGGGCGTGCTGATCTGCCAGAACGAGCAGGAAGCCGCCGACGGCGTGAAAGAGATCATGCTGGATAAAAAGTTCGGTGCATCGGGCAATCATGTGGTGGTCGAGGAGTTTCTCACCGGTCCCGAGGTCAGCGTGCTGTCCTTCTGCGATGGAAAGACCGTCAAGCCGATGGTCTCCAGCATGGACCACAAGCGTGCGCTGGACCATGACGAAGGCCTGAACACCGGCGGCATGGGCACCGTGGCCCCCAACCCCTACTACACCCCGCCGTGGCCGACCGCTGCATGAAGGATCTTCCTGCCTACCGTGGCCGCCATGCAGGCCGAGGACTGCCCCTTTAAGGGCTGCCTTTACTTTGGCCTGATGCTGACCCCCGATGGCCCCAAGGTCATCGAGTACAACTGCCGCTTTGGCGACCCGGAGACCCAGGTGGTGCTGCCCCTGCTGGAAAGCGACCTGCTGACCGTGATGCAGGCTACCACCAACGGCACGCTGGATAAGACCGAGGTCAAGTTCAGCGACGGCGCTGCCGCCTGTGTTATTCTGGCCAGCGGCGGCTATCCCTCGCCTACGAGAAGGGCAAGGATCACCGGCCTGACCGAGGGCCAGTTGGATGCCGCCGACGTGACCGTCTACCATGCGGGCACCGCCATCAAGGAGGGCAAGCTGGTCACCAACGGCGGCCGTGTGCTGGGCGTGACGGCCACCGCCGCCACCCTGCCCGAGGCACTGAAAAAAGCCTACGCTGCCAGCGAGAGCATCCACTTTGACAAGCTGCACAAGCGCAGCGACATCGGCGCAAGAGCGCTGGCTGCGATGCAGTAACGGAGGAATATACAATGGTATATCGCATTTATGTTGAGAAAAAGCCCGGTTTTGACGGCGAGGCTCAGGGCCTTTGCCACGAGCTGGTCGACCTGCTGGGCATTAAGGCCCTGAAAGGTCTGCGGCTCATCAACCGTTATGATGTCGAGGGTATCGACAACGTCCTGTTCCAGCAGGCCATCCCTACTGTCTTCAGCGAGCCGCCGGTAGACACCACCTACACCACCCTGCCCGAGGCCCAGCACGTTTTTGCTGTTGAGTACCTGCCCGTCCAGTTTGACCAGCGTGCTGACTCTGCCAGTCAGTGCATCCAGCTGCTCAGCCAGGGCGAGCGCCCCACCGTGCGCAGCGCCCGCGTCTACCTGCTGGAGGGCGATTTGACCGGGGACGACATCGCCGCCATTAAAAAGTACGTCATCAACCCCGTCGAGGCACGCGAAGCCAGCCTTGCGGAGCGCAGCACCCTCAAGATGGAGTTTGCCATCCCCACCGAGGTGGAGACCCTGACCGGCTTTACCACCCTGGACGACGATGCCCTGGAAGCCTTCCGCAACGAGAAGGGCCTGGCCATGGACCACGCCGACATCAAGTTCTGCCAGGACTACTTCAAGTCCGAGCACCGCGACCCCACCATCACCGAGATCCGCCTGATCGACACCTACTGGTCCGACCACTGCCGCCACACTACCTTCGGTACCATTCTGGACGATGTGCAGATCGATGACGAGCTGGTGCAGGCTGCCTTTGACCGCTACATGGCCCTGCGCAAGGAGACCGGCCGCGACAAGAAGAACCGCACCCTGATGGACTGCGCCACCATCGCCGCCAAGGCCCTGAAGCAGCGCGGCATCCTGAAGAACCTGGACGAGGCGAGGAGATCAACGCCTGCACCGTTAAGATCAAGTGCGATGTCGACGGCGAGCTGCAGGACTGGCTGTTTCTCTTTAAGAATGAGACCCACAACCACCCCACCGAGATCGAGCCTTTCGGCGGTGCTGCCACCTGCATCGGCGGTGCCATCCGCGATCCCCTGTCCGGCCGCAGCTACGTCTACCAGGCCATGCGCGTGACCGGCGCAGCCGACCCGCTGAAGCCTGTCTCCGAGACGATGCCCGGCAAGCTGCCCCAGCGCAAGCTGGTCACCACCGCTGCTGCCGGTTACTCCAGCTACGGCAACCAGATCGGCCTTGCCACCGGCCAGGTGAACGAGCTGTATCACCCCGGCTACGCTGCCAAGCGCATGGAGATCGGCGCGGTCGTGGGCGCAACGCCTGCCAGCCATGTCCGCCGCGAGGAACCCGCCCCCGGCGATGTGGTCATCCTGCTGGGCGGCCGCACCGGTCGTGACGGCATCGGCGGCGCCACCGGCTCCTCCAAGGCCCACAAGCTGACCAGCCTGGAGACCTGCGGTGCCGAGGTGCAGAAGGGTAACGCTCCGGTGGAGCGCAAGCTGCAGCGTCTGTTCCGCCGCGGCGATGCCTGCCGTCTGATCAAGCGCTGCAACGACTTTGGCGCAGGCGGTGTCTCTGTTGCCATCGGTGAGCTGGCCGACGGCCTGAAGATCGACCTGAACAAGGTCACCAAGAAATATGAGGGTCTGGACGGCACCGAACTGGCCATCTCCGAGAGCCAGGAGCGTATGGCCGTGGCTGTCGCTGCCGAGGATGCCGAGACCTTTATGCAGTACGCCGCCGAGGAAAACCTCGAAGCTACGATCGTTGCCACCATTACAGAGGAAAAGCGCATGCGCGAATTCTGGAACGGCAAGGCCATCGTCGACCTCTCCCGCGAGTTCCTGAACTCCAACGGTGCCGAGCGTCACGCCAACGTACACATCCTCAAGGGTCATGTCTGGCAGCCCCAGTTCGCCGGTGCCACCTTTGAGCAGAAGATGGAGCATCTGGTCTCCGACCTGAACGTCTGCAGCCAGAAGGGTCTGGGCGAGCGCTTCGACTCCACCATCGGCGCAGCCACTGTGCTGATGCCCTACGGCGGCAAGTATCAGCTGACCCCCACCATGGCCATGGCTGCCAAGCTGCCCGTGGACGGCGAGACCACCACCTGCTCCGGCATGGCCTGGGGCTTCAACCCCTACCTGACCGAGGCCGACCCCTACCGCGGCGCTTATCTGGCCGTGGTCGAGAGCATCACCAAGCTGGTGTGCGCCGGTTTCCACCACGAGAATATGTACCTGACCTTCCAGGAATACTTTGAGCACATGAACGACAAGCCCGAGCGCTGGGGCAAGCCGCTGGCCGCCCTGCTGGGTGCCCTGGATGCCCAGATGGGCCTGGGCATCGCCTCCATCGGCGGCAAGGACTCCATGTCCGGCAGCTTTGAAGGCCTGGATGTTCCCCCCACGCTGGTCAGCTTTGCCACCGCCATCGGCAATACCCGCGATGTGCAGAGCCCCGAGTTCAAGAAAGCCAACAGCGCCGTTGTTATGCTGCGTCCCCAGTATAAGGACGGCCTGCCAGATTGTCAGCCTGATTGCCATCTACAAGACCGTCGAGCAGATGATCGAAGAAGGCAAGGTGCTGTCTGCCGCTACCCCCGGTTACGGCGGCGTGGCCGAGGCCCTGTTCAAGATGTGCGTGGGCAACCATGTGGGCCTGCAGCTCTCCAACGACCTGAACTTCAACGACCTGTTCAAGCCCGCTTACGGCAGCGTGATTTTGGAGCTGCTGGATCCGTCCGCCGGCGAGTTCCTGGGCTTTACCACCGTGGACTACACGCTGGAAGCCGGCAAAGAGATGATCGACCTGGCCAAGCTGCAGGAGTGGGAAGCCAAGCTGGAGCCGGTCTTCCCCTACCGCAAGGCCGGCCCGACTGTGCCCGCGCTGGAGCATGACTGCCCCGCCAACAAGCGCGTGGCCCCTGCCGTGCGCCTGGCTACCCCGCGGGTCATTATCCCCGTCTTCCCCGGCACCAACTGTGAGTATGATACCGCCCGCGCCTTCCGCCAGGCCGGCGGCGACCCGCACATTCTGGTGCTGAAGAACCTGACCCCCGCCGATGTTGCCGAGAGCTGTGAAGCCCTGGTCAAGGAGCTGGACGAGGCCCAGATCCTGATGCTGCCGGGCGGCTTCTCCGGCGGCGACGAGCCGGACGGCTCCGCCAAGTTCATCGCGGCGTTCTTCCGCTCCCCCGCTGTGGCCGATGCAGTCAACCGCCTGCTGAACCAGCGCGACGGCCTGGCCCTGGGCATCTGCAACGGCTTCCAGGCTCTCATCAAACTGGGCCTGGTCCCCTACGGCGAGATCCGCCCCATCACGGCCGATGACCCGACCCTGACCTTCAACACCATCCATCGCCACCAGAGCATGCTGGTGCGCACCCGCGTTGCCAGCAATAAGAGCCCCTGGCTGAGCCGCTGCGACATCAACGATGAGCACCTGATCGCCATCAGCCACGGCGAGGGCCGCTTTGTCTGCAGCCAGACGCTGCTGAACCAGCTGATTGACAACGGCCAGATCGCCACCCAGTACGTCGACCTGACCTGCCAGCCCACCATGGACCTGCGCTACAACCCCAACGGCTCCGTAATGGCTATCGAGGGCATCACCAGCCCGGATGGCCGCGTCTTTGGCAAGATGGGCCACAGCGAACGCTACGGCGAACGCCTGTACAAGAACGTTACCGGCGACAAGTACCAGCCTATCTTTGAGGGCGGCGTGAACTATTTTAAGCTGTAAGAAAGTAGAGGACTTTTCCCATGGCACAACATGACCGTTATATTTCCCCGTTCTCGACCCGCTATGCCTCCGACGAGATGCAGTATATCTTCTCGGACGACAACAAGTTCCGCACCTGGCGCAAGCTGTGGATCGCGCTGGCCAAGGCCGAGCAGAAGCAGGGCCTTGCCATCACCGATGAGCAGATTGCCGAGTTGGAAGCCCACAAGGACGACGTGAACTACGAGGATGCCATCGCCCGCGAAAAGCTGGTGCGCCATGACGTCATGAGCCACGTCTACGCCTACGGTTTGCAGTGCCCCAAGGCCAAGGGTATCATCCATCTGGGTGCTACCAGCTGCTATGTGGGCGATAATACCGACGTCATCATCATGCGCGAGGCTTTGCAGCTGGTGCGCAAGAAGATCATCGGCGTGCTGGCGAACCTGGCCAAATTTGCCGACGAGTACAAGGATATGCCCTGCCTCGCCTACACCCACTGCCAGCCCGCCCAGCTGACCACCGTCGGCAAGCGTGCCACCCTGTGGATGAACGAGCTGTACATGGATTTGGAGGAGATTGACCACCAGATCGGCCAGCTGGCGCTGCGCGGCGTCAAGGGTACCACCGGCACCCAGGCCAGCTTTATGGAGCTGTTCGGCGGCGATTCCGCCAAGATCAAGGCCGTCGAGGCTGACGTCTGCGCCCAGATGGGCTTTACCAAGGTCGTGCCTGTCTGCGGCCAGACCTACAGCCGCAAGGTGGACTACAATGTGCTGTCCGCCGTGGCAGGCCTGGGCCAGAGCGCTATGAAGATGGCCACCGACATCCGCCTGCTGGCCAACTTTAAAGAGATGGAAGAGCCGTTTGAGAAGAACCAGATCGGTTCCTCGGCCATGCCCTACAAGCGCAACCCCATGCGGTGCGAGCGCATCTGCGCCCTGAGCCGCTACCTGATGGTGGATGTGCTGAACCCCGCCATGACCGCCGGCACCCAGTGGTTTGAGCGTACGCTGGACGACTCTGCCAACAAGCGCATTGCGATGGCCGAGGGCTTCCTGGCCGCTGACGCTATCCTGAACATCCTGCTGAATGTTTCGGACGGTCTGGTGGTTTACCCCAAGGTCGTGCGTGCCCGGGTGATGGCCGAGCTGCCGTTTATGGCCAGCGAGAACATCATGATGAAGGCTGTCAAGAAGGGCGGCGACCGTCAGGAGCTGCACGAGCGCCTGCGTGAGCATGCCGTGGCCGCAGCCGCTGTGGTCAAGCAGGAGGGCAAGCCCAATGACATGATTGCCCGCGTGGAGGCCGACCCCGCCTTCGGCCTGAGCCGCGAGGAGATCGAGGCCGAGCTGAGCCCCGAGGCCTTCACCGGCCGCAGCGCCGAGCAGGTCACCGAGTTCCTGCGTGACGTCATCCAGCCCGTGCTGGACGCCAACAAAGAGGACCTGGGCCAGCATGTGGAGCTGAACGTCTGATTTATTGCATCGTAAATTGTAGGGGCGAATGCTTACATCCGCCCGCAGATCGATGATAAGCATCGACCCCTACAGAACAGCAAAATACCCGTATTGCCTTTAGTAAGGCAGTACGGGTATTTTTATCTTGTATCGGCGGACGTCAGGCCGGATTCCAACACATCCGCCATAAACGCGCTGTGGTCAGCGTAATCGCCGGTGGGCACAAGGGTGATGTCGTAATAGGTGATCGGCATGCCGTTGCTTTCCAGCACCTGCTTGAGGGTGTGCAGAACGGTTTGCATGTCCGCCTCGGTAGGCTTGCCATCGCACAGCACTTGTGCGCACAGGCGGCTGGGCACCTTTTGCAGCAGGGCTTTGTCAAAGGCAGCATCCAGCGGCAGATCATCCACATAGTTAGCCGGGGTCATGCCGTCCTGCTCGGTATAGCAAAGGTCGATTTCTACCGTGTTGCCCTTTGCGCCGTAGACAGATGCAAAGTTTAATTCCGGGGCCTGCACGGTCAGATACGCGGCTGCCTGCTGGGCAGCTTCATCCCCCAGGCGGTAAGCGGTGTTCCAGCGGTGGTCTACACAGAACACATGGTCTGGCTCAAGCTCCTTACCCCGGATTTCATCATCAGTCAGCAGCCAGAACCGCGTCTGCACTGCAAAGTTTGTGTCACTGCTCTGGTCAGACTGAACGTATACCACATAGTGGAAGAACTGTCCATCAGCGGCGGTGCGCTGGTCCCAGTGAAATGTTTCCTCCGGATATAGCTTTTCCGCATATCGAATAGCCCGGTATATGGCCCACTGTTGGCTGAGAGGGTCGCCGTTGATGGCATCAAAGGCCAGCAGCAGCGCCAAAATCAGCAGCAGGGCCGCCGCCAGCGCCAGGCGGCGCATGGTTTTCGTCTTTTTATTCTTTGTTTTCATGGGTACTCTCCTTTGCATAGTGCAGCAACCAGCCGATCAGCCAGCCTATGCCGCCCAAAACAGCGTACAAGATACAGCCGGACGCCAGATTCCATAAGAAATTGCTAAGCGAGAATGATTCCAAAAAAGCCGTCTGCTTTATGATAGCATCCAGCACGGCCAGCCCCAGCGTAAACAGCAGCAGCGGCTTGCCCATGCCGGTATCCCGGCAGGTCAGAACGGCCCAGACACACGGCAGGAACAGGATGACCCAGTTGGCGCTGCCTGTATACCCCAGGGCCACGCCCGCCGTAATGCCCACAAAGGCCAGCAGCAGCAAATGGGTGCTGTATCGGCGGCGCAGTTTTTGCAGGATCTTACCGTCATCCGGGGCGGGCAGTTCCGGCACGGCGGGGGCGTCTGCCCCCTGCCGCAAAGCGCGGCAGGCCGGGCAGGCGGCCAGGTGGGCTTTTACCAGCGCTTCACTTTCCGGGCTGGCTACGCCGTCCTGCACCAGAGGCATCAGGTCGCGGCAGACCGCGCAGGGGATTTTTTTGATTTCGGCGGCTTCTTTCACAGGTCGTAGCCCTCCTTTGCAAGTTGTTGTTTTAGCCAGGTGCGGGTGCGGTGCTCGATGACGCGAGCCGAACTTTCGCTGATGCCCAGCCGCGCGGCGATCTCGGCGTAGCTGTAGCCTTGTGCCCGCAGCTGCACCACGCGGCGGGCACGGTCATCTTTTTGCTGTAATAGTGCCTGTACCCGCTGCCATTGCAGGCGGGTGTCGGTGTGGTCCGGCAGGGTGTCGTCGGTCAGGTAGGTCTCTAACAGGTCGTCGGCGCTGACGGTAGGGCGGCGCTTGCGCAGGCTTTCCAGCCAGACGTTGTGGGCAATGCCGAACAGCCAGGTCTTGACTGCACAATCTCCGCGGTAGGTGTGCAACCGTCGCAGCGCCCGCAAAAAAGTCTCGCTCAACAGGTCCTCAGCTTCGGCGGGGTCGTGGGTCAGGTGGCAGAGGTAGCGGTACAGGTCGGTGCGGTAGGCGTTATACAGTTCTTCCAGTTCTGGGTACGGCATCCGCTGCCCTCCTTTCTGTTGGCGTTCATCCTATTAGTGCGGTTTTTTGCGCCCGCGTTACAGGCAGATACAAAAATTGCCCCGGCACAAGGCTGGGGCAAAGGGTTATTCGGTTGGGGTTCCTCGGCGTTTTCCGCGTTTTCTGATTCCGGGTCAGGCTCCGGGTCAGGTTCCGGCGTGGAGTGGGCTGCTCATAGGGCTGGAAGTAGCCGCGGATCTCGCCGTCCTCCAGCTGGTCGCTCACGTCCAGGGTGCCGCGGTCGCTGCCGGAAAGCCCCTTGTCGGGGTCGGTCAGGATCTTGGCGGCCAGGCGCAGCTTGTAATCCAGGCTGCTGCTGTTGCCCAGCAGCACGTCCACGCGGCCCTGGTAGGTGAAGGAGAGCTGGCTGGTATCGCTGATGTCCAACGCGGTCAGGCCGTCCAGCAGGCCGTCGTCCTGCAAAAGCTGCCACAGCTGGGTAACAATATCGGTTACCGTGGGCTGGGCGGATTCCGGTGTGGCGTCGGTGCTGTCCGACTCGGCTGACGACTCGGTGTGGGCCAGCAGCGAGTTATAGGTTTCCGGGATGACCTGCTGACCGATGACGGGGCTGAAATTGTCCGGCAGTTTGGCGTTGAGCAGGATCATGCCCTCGGGCTGGGAGACCTCCAACCGCAGGATGCGCAGCGCATCGCTGAGGACAATCCACCCGCCGGAGTACATGCAGGTGAATCGCTCGGTAGCGGGGGTCAAGCGCACCACCACGGTGGCGGGCATCTGGACGGTCACTTCCACCTTGTCCAGATACGGGAACTGTGCCTGTAATTTCTTGGTCTTTTCGGCAGTGGAGAAGGCGAAAAGGTTGGAGTTTTTCTCGATATTCAGCGCCGAGACGATCTCATCCTCGGTATAAATGCCGGTGTCGGCGGGGGTGCTGTGGTCGAAGTTCTCGACCCGGAAGATGGCCACCTTGAACAGCAGGTTGACCGACACGAACGCGCCGATGGCCAGCACGGCCAGCACGGTCAGCATCCCCAGAAAGCGGCGGCGGCGCGTGCGGCGTAAAATCTCCGCCTGGGTCACGCGGCGCTGGCGGCGGGGCGAGCCGGGCGTGTAGCCGCTTTTTTGCGGGTTGATCTGCTGCTGCGGGCGGGGGCGGCGGCCATTGTTGGGCTGATTTTGGCCGGGGCGGTTTTGCCGCGGAGGCTGACCGCTGCGGGGCGGTTGATTGGGGCCGCGCTGCTGATTGGGACGCGGGGCATTGCCGCGCGGGGGCTGCTGGGCAGGTGCGCCGCGTTTTTCCAGCCCCATGCGGCTGCTTACGCTGCGGCGGGGCGCACGGGCAGGATGACCGGTCCCGGACTTTTGCCCGCGGCTGCGCTGGTTATAATCCATGGGTCGGCCCTCCCTTCTATTTAGGTAAATAATTTAGATTGTAGGGGCCGATGCTCGTCATCGGCCCGCGGACGCGCACTGTGCGCCCCTGCAAAGCATACTTTTACAGTTTACATTTATTATAGAAGAAACGATACAAAAAAACAAGAGCGGAGACCGCGGATACGCTCTCCACTCCGGTTACAATATGGTTGCATTATTTGACAAGTTCCAGCAGCTTGGCGGTGATAAGCTCCAAACTGTGCGGGTTGCCCAGGGTCTTGGCGTTGGCGCCCATCTCGGCCAGCTTGCCAGGCTGGGCCAGCAGCTGCTGCACGGTTTCGATCAACCCCTCGCCGGTCAGGTTCTTTTCCTCGATGACGACGGCGGCACCGGCCTTTTGCAGTTCCAGGGCGTTGTAATACTGGTGGTTCTCGGCCACGTTGGGGCTGGGGATCAGGATGGACGAGCGGCCCACGGCCTCCAGTTCGGCCAGCGTCAGCGCACCGGAACGGGCAATGACCAAATCTGCGGCGGCCAACAGCTGGGGCATATTGTTGATGTAGGGCGTAACAACCAGGTTCTCACCGGGGGCAAAGCCCTTTTCTTTTTCCAGCTTATCGAACAGCTCTACGCCGCGGCTGCCGGTGGCATGCAGGTGCAGCACGTTCGCCCCCTGCTGCTTTTCCCAGGCGCAGAGGTCCGCCACCACCTGGTTGATGCGGTCAGCGCCCAGGCTGCCGCCAAAGCTCAGGATAACGGTGCGGTCGCCGGCCTTCAGGTTGCGGCGGGCGGCTTCGCGGTCGGCGGTAAGCACTTCGGGGCGGACAGGGTTGCCTACCACGGTGGTCTTTTCGGGGGCTCCCAGCTTCTCCACCGCATCAGCGCTGGCGGCCAGTACCACATCCACATCCTTGGCCAGCAGCTTGTTGGTCACACCGGGGAAGGCGTTCTGCTCGTGGATGGCAGTCTTGATGCCACGCCTGGCAGCGGCGCGCACCACGGGGCCGCTGACGTAACCGCCGCAGCCGATGACCAGGTCAGGCTTGACCTCGTTCAGGATCTTCTGGGTGCGGGGACCGGACAGTGCCAGATGCCACAGGGCAATGACGTTGCGCACGATGTTCTCGGCGTTCAGGCGGCGCTGAAAGCCGTTGATCTCGATGTGATGGAAGGGATACCCGGCCTTCGTGACAAGGCCGTACTCCATGCCCTCGCGGCGGCCGGCAAAGTGGATCTCGGCGGTCGGGTCGGCGGCTTTCAGGGCACCGGCAATGGCCAGCGCCGGGTTGATATGACCGGCTGTACCGCCGGCAGCAATCAGAACACGCATACTAACTCCCCTTTTTCAGGCAGACCGCTGCACCCCTTTGGGGGCCTGCGGCGTTGCCTTATAGATTTCTGCCGTCAAACTCTGCGGCGGCGGTAGGTGCTTTTCTGGCGCAGGCGGTTTTCCATTTCCTCCTGTTCCCGCTGGCGGCGGGCCTCACGGCGGCCGTTTCCGGCGCGGGATATGCTTAGCATGATGCCCATTTCACCCAGCAAAATCAGCAAGCTGGTGCCGCCGTAGGAGAAGAACGGCAAACTGATGCCGGTGTTGGGCAGCAGCGCTGTGGCCACGCCGATATGGCAGAACACCTGCCAGGCGACCTGCGCCATGATGCCGATGCCCAGCAGCGAGCCGAAGAAATCCGGTGCGTTGAGGGCTATGGCAATGCCCTGCACAATGAGGGCACCGAACAGCACGATCAATGCGATGGCGCCGATAAAGCCCAGTTCCTCGCACACGACGGCGAAGATAAAGTCGTTCTCGGCGTAGGGCAGCCACTGGTGCTTTTGCACGCTGTTGCCGATGCCCACGCCGAACAGACCGCCGGTGGAGATGGCGTAGATGCTCTGGCGGGTCTGCCACAGCATACCGGCGGTATCGGTGGGGGTCAGGCCCCAGACGCCGACCAGACGCTCCGACGCATAACCGTCGCCGGAGGCCAGAGACTTGATAAAATACACCAGGACAGCCGCACCGGCCGGGACAACAACAGCCCACAGCTTTACGCCGCCTGCCCCGGCGCACACCAGCATGGTGGCAAAGATCATGGCCATCAGCAGCATGGCCGAGTTGTGGGGTTCCAGCCGCAGCAAAACCAGAATGGGGAACAGCAGGCAGGCGGGCTTGAAAACACACTGGAGCAGGCTTTGATCTCCCGCTGGTGATGGTCCAAAATATCCGCCGTGCCCAAAATGACGGCAAACTTGGCCAGCTCCGAGGGCTGCAGGGACATGCCGCCCGGCAGGTAGACCCAGCGGTAGCAGCCGTTATTGTCACTGGGCATGAACAGCGCCAGCACCAGCAGCGCCAGCGTGATGACGTAAAATGTCCAGAACATATACCGCAGCGCACGGTAGTTGATAAGCGACACGCCCAGCATGACGACAAAGCCCACCGCGGCCACGATGGCCTGGGGCTTGATGAAGTAGTAGATGTTGCCGCCATGGTTGGTGTAGCCGCTGGAATAGCTGGCCGAGAACATCATAATCAGCCCGTAGGCCAATATGACGGCCAGCGTGCCCACAAAGGTCCAGGACAGATGACCCCGTTCCTCTTTGGGCAGGCGGATGACCCGCAGCATGCGGATGATATTACCAAAGGTGCGGTCAAGGATCACACCCAAAATGCCATACAGATGCGTAACCAATGGGTGCAAGCCTCCTTGTTGCTTATGGTTGCTTATGGTTGATTATGCGATGCAGATGTAGAAGATGCCCATCGCCACGCCGATGGCGGCGATGAGGGCGAAGAAGCCGTCGATCTTGACCTCTTTCCAGCCGCGCAGCTCAAAGGCGTGGTGGATGGGGGTCATTTTAAAGATGCGCTTGCCGTGGGTGGCCTTGAAGTAGATGCGCTGGATGACCACAGTCATAGCGTCCCAGATATAAACGATGCCGAAGAAGAGCACCAGCTCCGGGCGGTCCATCACAAAAGCCAGCGCCGTGACCATGCCGCCAAAGAACATGCTGCCGGTATCGCCCATAAAGACTTTGGCCGGGTAGAAGTTCCACAGCAGAAAGCCCACGCAGGCGCCGGCGGTGGTGGCCGCCAGCAGCGAAACATGTACAAAGCCCAGCAGGCTGCCTGCCAGCAGGTAGCCCAGCATGGACACAAAGGTCACGCCGGTGCACAGGCCGTCCAGGCCGTCGGTCAGGTTAACAGCATTGACCAGGAAGATAATGCCGAAGAACGCGATGGGATAGTAAGTCAGCCCCAGATCGACCATACCCGCTACCGGGAACATGACGCTGGTGGAGAGCAGGCCCAGGCTGTGTAAGCCGATCATAAACCCGACGGTGACAGCGACCTGCAAAACGATCTTCTGCCAGGCAGTAAGCCCCAGATTGCGGTGCTTGATGACCTTGATGAAGTCATCGAGGAAGCCGATCAGGCCGTTGCCGAAGGCCAGAAACAGCACCAGCATGCCGGCAGCCATCTGCTGGGGGCCCAGCACCTCCGGCGCAGAGCTGTGGAACAACCCGTACACGACGCCGATGGTGAGCAAGATGCCAAAGATAAACCCAAGGCCGCCCATGGTGGGGGTGCCGTTTTTCTTGTTGTGCCAGGTCGGGCCTTCCTCGCGGATGGTCTGGCCAAAGTGCAGGCGGTGCAAAGCCGGGATCAACAGCCAGCAGGTGATAGCCGTAACGGCAAAGCCGCCAACGGCACCGGCGGCTAAAATTGCGGAGACAGTAGGCTCCATGCAGTCATTCCTCCATATTCCTCAAGTAAAACGTAGGCGCGGCTGCACGGGCTGTGCGTTACGCCTGCGGCAAAGCAGCGTAAAAGTCCGCCAGGATCTCATCCAGTTTCATGGCATGGCTGGCTTTGGCCAGCACTGCATCGCCGGGGCGGACAGACTGCTGCAAGTATTGTAACACTTCTGCGGCCGTTTGGCAATGCACAGTTGCAATACCACGTTTTTTGGCGGCTTCGGCCATGACGGCGCTGTTGGGGCCGTAGGCGATCAGCAGGGACACGCCCGCATCGGCGGCCCACTCCCCTGTTGCGCGGTGGCCGCTCTCGCTGGCGTCGCCCAGTTCCAGCATGTCGCCCAGCAGGGCGATCTTGCGCGCGTTGGGCAGGGCTTTCAGCACCGAGAGGGCAGCTTTCATGCTGTCCGGGCTGGCATTGTAGCAATCCTCGATAAAGGTGATGCCGCCCTTCTCCACGATATGCTGGCGCATGCCGGTGGCCTGGTAGCGGGAAAGCGCGGCGGCGCACCGGCGGGGTCCAGCCCCAGGCGGGTGGCGGCGGCGTAGGCGGCCAAGGCGTCGTACACGGTATGCAGGCCCGCGGTGGGGATGGACACGGCAAAGCTGCCGTAGGCCTTATCCACCAGCGTAAAGGTCGTGCCTTCGGTGCCGGTGTGGATATCCGCGGCGCGTACATCGGCGGTCTCGCTCTCGATACCGAACCATACAGGGCGCAGGCGGGCGGGTACGCTGGCGGTGGGCAGCAGGTCGTTGTCGGCGTTCAGGGCCAGGGGCGCACCGTCAGGCAGGCCTGCGCAGATCTCCATTTTTGCTTTCAGTATATTCTCGCGGGTGCCTAGATTTTCCAGGTGGGACACGCCGATCATCGTGATGATGCCGGCGGAGGGGCGGGCGCAGCGGGCCAGCCGCTCGATCTCACCCAGGTGGTCCATCCCCATCTCCACCACGGCGTACCGGGTGTCGTTATCCAGGCGGAACAGGGTGTTGGGCACACCGATGTCGTTGTTCTGGTTGCCCTCGGTCTTGAGGGTTTTGCCAAAGGCGGAGGACGGCGTAGCAGAACTCTTTGGTGGTGGTCTTGCCCACACTGCCGGTAACGCCGATCATCTTGGGGCTGAACAGCATGCGGTAGTTGGAGGCCATGCGGATCATGGCGCGGGCGCTGTCCGGCACGATGACAGTGCGGTCCTCGGGCACGCCGTCCACGGGATGGTTGGCGATGATATAAGCGGCGCCGTTCCGGTAAGCACCGGCGGCGAAGGTATGGCCGTCGACGCGCTCACCGGGGAAGCAGACGAACACGCAGCCGGGCTCGACCTTGCGGCTGTCGGTAACAACAGCGTGGATGTCCGCCGGCTCGGCCAAAGTCAGGCCAGCCAGCAGTTAGTTGGCAGGAATGGTTTGCATGGGATTGCCTCCTTATTCTATGGATATGAGGGATGTGTTGTCGTTATTGCTCTTGTGTTTCCTCGGCGGGCGTTTCTTCCGCCGGGGTTTCTTCCGCCGGAATTTCGGCAGTATCCTCGCTGCCGTCCGATTCCATCGTCAGGGTCACGATGGTGCCGTAGGCGGCGCTGGTCTCTGCGGCTGTGCTTTGGGATACTACCCGGCCGGAGCTGTCGCCCTCGAACTGGACGTTGAGGTTGGAGGCTTTCAGCATTTGGGATGCAAAACTGCCGCTCTTGCCCGTCACGTCAGGCACGGTGGTCATGGCGTCCTGGTCGGTGTTGGTGTACAGGTAGATGGTGGAACCAACGGGCACCGAGCTGCCGCCCACAGGGTACTGGTACACAATGTTGCCGTTGGAGCCGATCAGCTTATGCTGCAGGCCCAGCTGGTTCAGGGTGACCTGGGCGTTGGTCCAGGTGTAGTCCAGGCAGGTCTGCACGGTCACGTTGCCGGTGGGGTTGTAGTTGGCATCCTGCTCGATGCCCAGGTAGGGCGCAACTTCGCTGATGATGTTGCCTACAACAGGGCCACGACCTGGCTGGCATAATCATGGATCCAGCGGGGTCATCCAGCAGGACGAACACCTCGATCCGGGTCGTTGATGGGCAGCACGGCGGAAAAGCTCATGGCCTTGTAGTAGTCGCCGTCGCCGCGCAGGTGGCGGTCGGTACGTTCGGCAGTGCCGGACTTGCCGCCGATGCGGTAGCCTGCCACGTAGGCGTTCTTGCAGGAGTGGCGGATGCTCAGGGTGCCGTTGGGTCAACGTTGTTCTCCATCATCGAGAGGATCTCCTGGCTGACTTCCTCGGAGATGACCTGACGGCGGACGCTGGTGTCGGTCTGGCTGATGATGTTGCCCGCATCGTCGGTGATGGAATCCACGATATACGGGGTGACCAGGTAGCCGCCGTTGGCGATGGCCGCAATGGCGGTAGCCATCTGCATGGGGGTGATGGCCTCGTTCTGGCCGAAAGCGGCGGTGTACAGGTTGGTGTCGACCTCGGCCATCTGCTGGGCGTTGTACACGCTGGTCCAGCGGGTCTCGCTGGGCAGGTCAACACCGGTGGGCTGGGTAAAACCGAAGGCCCGGATATAATCGTAAAACACGGTAGGCTGCAAGGTCTGCGCCGCCTGGATAAACCAGAGGTTGCAGCTGTTATCCAGCGCCTGGGCCATGTTTTGCAGGGTATGCACCTCGCCGTTGGCGCAGTGGTAGGTGTGCTCCCACAGCTCGCTGCCCTGGTTGACGGTCAGCTCACCGTTGCAGTAGAAGGTCTGGTTCATGTTCATGATGCCGGAATCCAGACCTGCCGATGCGGTGATAAGCTTAAAGATCGAGCCGGGCATGTACAGCTCGGTGATGTTCTTATTCTTCCACTGGGCTTCGCGCAGCATACCTTGCAGCTGGGTGTATTCGCTGGAAATGGTATTGCCATTTTCATCCTCGGTGGTTTCCTGGCTGATAACGCCATCAGCGATGATGCCAGCCACGTTCTTCTCACCCAGGCGGCCCTCCAGCCAATCGATGTCGTCGGCGGTCAGGGCGTCAGTCTTGTCCAGGATGGTCTGCATCTTGTCATCGTAGACGGTCATGGGGTCGTTGGGGTCGAACTGCTCCAGCGAGGCCATGGCCAGGATCGCGCCGGTCTTGACGTTCATCACGATAGCTGCCGCGGCCGTGGACGGAGAAGGTATCCATGGCTTCGGCCAGATACTCTTCCACGATGGCCTGCACATTTTCGTCCAGCGTCAGGTTCAGGTTGTTGCCGTCGATGGCGTCGTGGACGTCGGCCTCGGTGTTGGCCAGAATTTCGCCGTTGACGTTGGTCTCAGCGATGCTGCGCCCCGGCGTACCGGCCAGATCTTCCTCGTAGGATTTTTCCAGGCCGTAAGCGCCGACGAGCTTGCCGTTTTCATCGTTGTTGCAGAAGCCGATGACCGACGACGCAAACGCACCGTAGGGGTAGCTGCGGGTGGTGGACTGCTCGGTGGAGAGGACGGCGATGCGGTAGCCGGTCTCCCCTTCCTTTTCCGGCGCGGTGCGGTAGGATTTGGAGTATTCGATGATGGCGTCGGCCACCGGTTTTTCCACATTCTGGGACACCACACGGTACTGGTACAGCTCGCCATTCTTGTTGCGGGCGGTCAGTTTGGCGTAGATGTCATCGGCGGAAGTGCCGTCGTTCAGCAGCTCGGCGATATGCTCGGCACCGGTGCGGATCTCGGTTTCCGTGGCGCCGTTCTTCTCGGATTGGGCCGGGTCAGCGATGATGTTCCACACGGTGTTGCTTTTGGCCAGCAGCTTGCCGTTGGCACTGTAAATGTTGCCGCGGGTGGCGGGCAGCTCGGTGTCCTGGAGCTGCTGGGTCACGGCCTCGGTGCGGTAGTGTTCGGCGTCGCGCAGCTGCAGGGCGTACAGCTGGTAGACGAGGATGCCGAAGCAGGCCAGTGTAAAAAACGCAACGGCAATCACCGTGCGGATACGGACGTTGCTTTTTAAGTTGGGATTCCTGGGTGGTTGGGTATTTGCCATAGATTTTACCTTTTATGCGGGATTTATCCCCGGATGCGTAGGCGAGCCTTTTCGCGTGCGGCGGAAATGCCGTTTGCAAAAAGGCTCGTACCTGCGTTTGTTACGGATTAAAGCTATCCAGCAGATTCAGCGCGGCGGTGCGGATACCCACCAGAACGCGGCCTGCGTCGCTGCCGGTTTTCTCAATGACGCTCTGTTCTTCCAGCTGGATGTAGGTGATCTGGCTCTGGTCGGCCTTGACCAGGCCCAGCTGGCCCTCGGCCACATCCTGCAAGCTGGCGCGGCTGGTGATGTCGCTCATCTTGGTGGAGAGGTAGTCGTACTCGCTCTGGGCGGCAGTCAGGTCGGTGCGGGTATCGTTGATCTGGCCGTTCAGCTCGGTAATGCGGGCCTGGCTGTGCACCACGCTGAAGATCAGCCCCAGCAGCAGTGCCGCGGCAATAACATGCAGCGCCACCGCGGCAAACTGCCGGGCGCGGTTCAGCCCGTGCTTGCCGCCGCGTACCACGCGCATCTCCGGCTGGCGGGGTTCCAGTATGGGTGCCGTCTGGCCTGTATGAAGTAAAACTGTCGTCATGATTGGGTACCTCTATCTGAATTCGGTGTATCTGTTTAAATGGTTCTGTCATTGCAGGTGTGCGTCAGCTAAAGGCTCCCTCTGCGGGGCCTTTAGGCTCATACCTTCTCAACACTCTCAGCTTGGCCGAGCGGGACCGGCGGTTGACTTCCATTCCTCGGCATCGGCCTCGATGTGTTTGCGGGTGATAAGCCTGGCTTTCGGCACGCCGCCGCAGGTGCAGATGGGCTGTTCCGGCGGGCAGGTGCAGCGCTGCGCCCAACGGCGGAACTTGTTCTTGACCAGGCGGTCCTCCAGGCTGTGGAAGGTGATGACGCAGAGCCGACCACCCGGAGCCAGGCAGTTGAAGATAGCGTCCAGCCCCTCGTTCAGGGCGTCCAGTTCGGAGTTGACGGCGATGCGGATGGCCTGGAAGGTGCGGCGGGCCGGGTTTTATCTTGCGGCGCTCGGCCGGGGGCACGGCGCTGGCGACCAGGTCAGCCAGCTGCATGGTAGTCAGGATGGGCTTTTCCTGCCGCGCGGTCACAATTTTACCGGCAATCTGCCAGGCGTAGGGTTCCTCGCCGTAGTCCCGCAGGATGCGGGTCAGCTCCTCGCGGTCGAGGGTGTTGACCAGGTCCGCGGCGGTCGGGCCCTGCTGGCTCATGCGCATATCCAACGGGGCGTCGGCATGGTAGGAGAAGCCGCGTGCCGCGTCGTCCAGCTGGTGGCTGGAAACGCCGAGGTCCAGCAGGGCACCGTTGACCGCCGGATGTCAAGCTCCGCAAGGACACGCGCTGCCTCGCGGAAGTTTGCCTGTACCACCTGGGCGGGCAGGCCCTTGAGCCTTTCGGTGGCGACTGCCACCGCATCCGGGTCCTGGTCGAGCGAGATCAAGCGCCCGGTGGTAAGACGTTTAGCGATCTGGGTGCTGTGCCCTGCGCCGCCGGCGGTGCCGTCCAGGTAGATGCCGGCGGGGTCGATGTTCAACCCATCCAGGCAGGGCTGCAAAAGTACGGGAATGTGGGAAAATTCCATGGTGTTGTCCTCTATTTATAGGTTTTGCTTGCAATCACATTAAGGCAATACCGCATAATTCTAAGTGCCGATACGGCGAGCGAGGTGCGGCAGCTGCTAAGCCAAAAGCGCAGATAATACTTTGTGTATTATCGAGCATTTTGGCAACGCAGATGCCGTGCCGCAGTCGCCGAAGCGGTGCTTAAGCCGTTAGGCGGGAATTGTGCGGTGTTGCCTTAGAAATCCAGCGCTTCCATGGCGGCGGTAAAGTCCTCGTCGCTGGATTCCTGGCTGCCGTTCCAGGCGGCGGTGTTCCAGATCTCAGCGAAGCTGCGGTTACCGATGACGGTCACATCGTGGTCGAGACCGGCATACTCCCGCAGGCGGGCGGGCAGCTGGATGCGGCCCTGCTTGTCCGGCGTGACCTCCACAGCGGAGGAGTAGAGCATGCGGCTGACATTGCGGCCCTTGACCAGCCCTTTTTCTTCGATCTTGGCGGCGACCTTTTCAAACTCGTCACTGGGGAAAGCGGCCAGGCAGTGGTCCAGCCAGCGGGTGACAATAAAGGTCTCACCCATGGCGTCGCGGAACTTGGCGGGGAAATTCAGGCGGCCTTTGGCGTCGATGGCGTAGTCGTACTGGCCTACCAGCATAGCCGCTCTCCCCTTTCGTCAGTTTCTACAAATCTTCGGCACGTTTTTTGACGTTGCCGCGTTGAGTTTGTGGATAACTCTGTGGAAAGGGTGGAAAACCACCCACTTTTCACCACAAGGGTTGTTATTCACACCACAATTCCCCACTTCGTATATTTAGTCTACCATCTAATGGGGTAAAAAGCAAGCCCGCAGCAGGAAAAAATCCCGCTGCGGGCTACATTTCACAGATTATTTTTTTGTGGTGGGGAGATATGGGGGCTTTGCTGTGATTGTCGCTTTACTGGTTTTGCCCGCCCTGCCCGCCGCGATTAGGCCGGGTAGCGCTGCGCAGGTTCATGCGGGTATTTTTAATGTCCGCCACACTGCGGGCAAGGGTCTCCTCGGACTTTTTCAGCAAAGTTTCACAGTACACCGTTGCATTTCTGGTCAAATCCTTTGCCTGGGTGTTGGCTGCGGTCAAGATCTCGGCGGCGCGCTGGCGGCTGCGTTTGACGATCTCCTGCTCGCTGACCAGGGCGCCGGCGCGCTCCTCGGCCTTCTGGATGATGGTCTCGGATTCCACCTGGGCGTTTTTCATGATCTGCTCGCGGTCGTTCACGATTTTTTTGCTTTCGCGGATCTCGTCAGGCAGGTTGTTGCGCACTTCGTCGATGATGTCCCGCATGCGGTCCACATCCACCACGCGCTTGGCGGGGGCAAAGGGCACAGCCGTACCGGCTTCCAGCGTTTCTTCCATCAGATCGAGCAATTCTTCTACGTTCATGCCTGTTCCTCTTTTTCGTAACGGCTCACCATGATCTTGCCGTAATAGTATTGTTTGGCCAGCACCAGCGTCCCGGCGCGTTCGGGCAGGGCGGCTTCGCGCTCGCTCTCGGCCAGTACCACGCCGCCGGTGGCTACTTTGTCGGCCAGGGCGGGCAGTACCTCGTTTAAGGTATCGTAATGGAACGGCGGGTCCAGCAGCACCAGATCAAACGGGCCGCGGATGTTTGCCAGAAAGGCAGGGCCTCCGCCTGGCGGATGTCGCTTTGGCGGTCAACGCCCGCCGTTTTGCAGTTAGCCTTTACGATGGCCAGTGCATCCGACGAACGGTCGACAAAAATGCAGCTTTTTGCCCCGCGGGACAACGCCTCGATGCCCAGCTGGCCGCTGCCTGCAAACAGGTCCAGCACACGGGCGCCGGGCACCAGAAACTGCACGCTGGAGAACATGGCCTCCTTAACACGGTTGATCGTCGGGCGGGTGACATCCTCGCCCGGCAATGCCTGCAGGTTTTACCCGGGCGGTACCGGCAATTACACGCATGGTCATGCTCCCCTTTCTAAGTCGTTCTGTTTTACCAGCTTTATTATGAGGCCTGTCCGCCCCAATGTCAAGGCGGAATATGTAAAATAATTATGCACACAAAGTTGTTAAACGCAGCACAATTGCAGCTGGTATTGTTATCCAGCGCACAATTTGCGTGTTCGGTGTTATTTGCGGCACAATTTAAAAGTATGTGCAGTATAGAACAACCGCTCCGACCGTACATACCGTACCCTACTATATCAATCGTTCATACCGTACTAATCGTTGCAACCGTTGATACCGTTGGAACCGTTGGTGTAATAAGAATCGACTGTATATAGTGTAGTATAGAATGGCTGCTTACAGCAATGTTTGTGCCCGCAGGGGTGGATTCTGTAGCTATATCCGCGCAGCAATTGCCATGTGCATACGGGCGGATAGGGGATGTGATGCTGCATGTTAGTATATGATAAGCCAAGTCCACACGTACAGGGTGGCATATATTGTATAATATATATACGAGTCAACATATTTATGACCAACGGTATCAACGGTATCAACGGTTCCAACGGTTGCAACGATTAAAACGGTTGGTACGGATTGTACGGTTGGAACGGTTGTTTTATATGTCCAAAAGCAAAAGCGCAGATACCTAAGTACCTGCGCTTTGTTTCAGAGAGCGGCTGATGGGAGTCGAACCCACGTCCTCAGCTTGGAAGGCTGATGTACTAGCCGTTGTACGACAGCCGCATCACACATACGATATTATACCCGCATGTGTGGGGATTTGTCAAGTGGTTTTACAGTTTGACCAGCTCATCTTTCAGGTTTTTTAGCTCTTTTTGCAGGGCGTCGCAGGTCTTGCCGTAGTTCTGGTAGTCCTGCATCTGCTGCATCACGCTGTCGTCCTCGGCGGTGAGATAGCCGCTGGAAAGCGACGCTGTGTAGCTGAATTTCTTCTGTGTACCGTTAAAGTCGATGACCATGAACTGGCCCTCGCCGGGCAGCACGGTACCGGCGCCAAACATTTTATGCACGATGCGGCAGCCGGTCAGGTCGGGCAGAGCCACCGGGCGGCCTGCAATTCCTGCAGTTCCTGCTCTTTCTCGGCAATTTGCAGGCAAAGCTCGGCGCGGGTCTGCTTTTCTTTCACGGCCTTGGCGCGCTCCTTGGCCGTGGCATTGCGGGAGAAGCCCTTGGGGTAATACCCGCGCTGATAGGCCGCATGCAGGATGTCGTAGGCCAGCAGGTGCAGCCGGTCGTTGATGCCGCCCAGATGGGTGCGCAGACGCTCCTTATGCTGGGCGATGAGGTCGGGGTAGTCAGCCAGGGCGGTGACCAGATCCTCGCACATAGCGTAGTAGGCTGCCAGGTCCAGGCTGGCGCCGTTGCCGAACTCCGCCGGGTACTCCATAAAGTCAGCCCAGGCCTTGGCCTCGGCAGGGATGTAGAAGAAGTTTTCCTCCGGCATCCACAGGTTGAGGAAGTAGACCGCATGGACCGGGGTCATGGTGTATTTGTTCATCCGGGGGAAGCAGCGGCGGAAACGGCCGGTGATCTGGTCGGCAAACATCTCGGCGCGGCCGCGGCGTTTTTTCAGGTCGTCGTCCTCGTCGTTATACAGCCAGCGGAAGCACTCCCGCACCAGCTCGACCTCGCTGTCGCGCATCATCAGCAGCTTTAAGCCCGCCACCGGCTGCACCGCCGGGGTGTCCAGCTGGTCCGCCGCCCCCTGCATGGCACGGGCAAACATGGCCGGAAAGTCGGACGCTTCGATGTCCCACTCGGCACCGAAAGTATCAATGGCCTGCCAGAGGCTCCCCTCGCCGCTCGTTTGAGAAAGAGAAAGCTCTGCAAAATCATGGATGTATTGAGCCAAAATCGTGTTCAGGTTCTCGCTATTCAACAAAATTCCTCCCTTTTTTCGCAAGCCTTCCTATTATAAATAAGGTGGGGGCCGTTCGTCAAGGGGAAATCGAAAATACGCCCTCTCCCCTATGCAGAGGAAAGGGCGTGTATAGCTATCTGTTATAAGCTCGAATATCCAAAGCTGTTCACCAGGGCGTCGATCTTTTTGCCCTCCTTGCACCAGGGGCAGCTGTGGGCATCATAGCTCTGGTAGTCGGGCAGGTCGTGGGGGTCAAAGATGCTGGCCACGGGATACCCGGCGCACTCGTCCACCGTGGCAAAGATAGCGGTCACACCGGCAGGCTCGCCGCCGTAATACCGGATAGCCTCCACCGCGCCCTGCACGGTGTAGCCGGTGGTGACAGATGCCGCCAGCACCAGCACGTGCTTATTCTGGATCATGGGGGCGGTGTTTTCGCGGAAGATCAGCTGGCTGCCGGTGGTATGCTCCGGTGTGACGACGTAGATAGTCTGGTGGGCGTTCATATTGCTGTAGCCCGCCTTGGTCAGCTCGCTGCCCATGCAGGCGCCGATGACCTCGGTGCCGTCCAGACAGAGGATGGTGTCGATCATGGTGGTGCCGCGGTAGCCGCGTACCAGTTCCTGGGCAGCAGCGCGGGCCTCGGATAAGCGGAACTTCGTGAGGGTGACATCAATGTAATAGTTGATGTGGCTGTGGCTGGTTGCATAGTGGCCCTTGCTGACGCGCAGCTGCAGGTTGGGCTTGCCGGTGGGCAGTTTAACAAGATTCATCGCCATAAGATTTTCCCTCCGTCCGGGCGCGCCTGATGGGCGCTGCCCTGTACTTTTATTGTTCTATTGTACAATTTTTTGAGCACAATTACAATAAACGCATTAGCCAAAATGCGCGCCGCGTTTTTGGGCAGTTTTCTTTACACATCGCCGCAAAAATGCTATAATAAGGGTTACTTTAAAGTGGGGAGGTTTGCGGCATGCCTTATAAACTGGCAGAGTATCACGGCGACACCTTAGCTGTACCGCAGCTGGTGGTTTCGCACCTGACGCAGACGGACGGCGATACCATTCGTGCAGCGCTGTACCTGTTGCAGACCGGTGACACCGACCCCCGCACCATGGCCCGCGCCCTGGGCCTGTCCAGCGTGGAGGCTGCCAAACGTGCCCTGCAATACTGGGCCGGTGCCGGTCTGCTGGTCAACGACCGCGGCGGCGCACCCATCCCGGAGCCGGAGAAGCCCCAGAAGATCGACCTGGCCAACCTGAACGACCCCTACGTGGCCGTGCTGTGCGAGGAAGCCCAGACCGCCTTTGGCAAGGCCCTGAGCCGCAGCGAGATGCAGCGTTTGGTCGGCCTGTACCTGACCGACGGCTGGCAGCCCGACGTGATTTTGCTCTGCTGTGCCGAGGTTGCCCGCCAGGGACGGCGCACCATCGCCGCCGTTGCGCGGGAACTCATCCGCTGGCGGGAGGCTGGCGTGGAGACCGGCGAGGATGCCGAGCGCTACCTGCGCCGCTGCAAGCAGCGCGAGCAGTGGTGTGCCGAAGCCGCAGAGCAGTTTGGCATTGCCGCCGACGCCCTGACCCGCTGGGAGCGCAGCGCCATCGCCCGCTGGCACGAGGAATGGGGCATTGGCCGCGAGATGATCGAAGAAGCGCTGCTGCGGGCAGGCAACAAGACCACCATCCGCTATGTGGACGGCATCCTGCGGGCCTGGCGCGCCCAAGGCATCACGACGGTGTCGGCCGCCCGCGGGCAGGGGCAGCTTTCCGGCAGCAACATCTTGGCTACCCAGCGCCCCGCGCCCCAGCAGCCTGCCGCTGCCAGCGCCCAGCAACCCCTGTCCAGCCGCGACTGGATGGCTATGTTTGACGAGGAGGGCTAACCCATGCGCACCAAAGACGAACTGTTCCGCGCTGCTCAGCGGGAGATCGCAGCCCGGCGGCAGCATGCCGTCATGCAGGCCGAGACCGCCCGCCGCGCCGCCTACGCCGCCAATCCGGCGCTTTCTGCTGCCGATGATGCCAAGATGCGGGCAGGGCTTTCGTTAGCCCGCACCGCCGCTTTGGGCGGCGATATGGACACCGCCCGTGCAGCCTTAGAGGCCGCCGACAAGGCCGCTGCCGAGGCCGCCCAGGCCGCCGGTTTCAGCGAGGAAGCCTTTGCCCCCAAGTTCCGCTGCCCGCTGTGCCAGGACACTGGCATGCGGGGCGGTGTGCCCTGCAGCTGTGTGGCCGACGTGGCCCGCCGCCTGCGCCGGGAGGAGATCAACGCCGCCAGCCCGCTGGGGCTGTGCCAGTTCAGCACCTTTGACGTGAACCGCTACCCGGACACGCTGGTGCCGGAGTTTGGCGTGACCGCCCGCGCTTACATGACCAAGCTGCTGGAATTGAGCAAAAACTACGCTGCTAAGTTTAACAGCAAAAGCAAAAACCTGCTGTTTATGGGCCGCAGCGGCCTGGGCAAGACCCACTTGGCGCTGGCCATTGCTGACGCCGTGCTGGAGGGCGGCCATGACGTGCTGTACACCAGTTCCGCCGCGCTGGCTGCCCGGCTGGGCCGTGAGCACTTCGACTACAACAGCGGCGACGAGTGGCTGACCGCCTGCCAGGAAGCCGACCTGCTGATCATGGATGACCTGGGCACCGAGTACATCACCCCGCTGACCATCAGCGTGCTGTATGAGCTGATCAATACCCGCATGCTGACCGAGCGCCCCACCATTTACACCACCAACATCACCGACCAAAGCGTTTTTGCCGCCCGCTACACCGAAAAAGTAGCCAGCCGCATGCTGGGCGGATGCAAGATGTTCATGTTTATGGGGGATGACCAGCGGATGAAACAAGGGTAAAGCATCCTCTGACTGTAGGGGCGGATGCAACCATCGACCCCTACAAATTGCTCAGCATTTTATTACACCAAAAGGGGCTTCCCGCCATGGGAAGCCCCTTTACTTTATATATCACTTATTCCGCCTGGCTATCTCCGCTGTCCGTTTCTTCCTCGGAGCTGGCGGTGGAGGCTACCAGCGTATCATCCCGTTCCCCGGCGATGAACACATTCACGATGGTCTTGCCGGCATCAAACTTGGTCCCGGCCACCACGTCGGTCTTGGCCACGCAGCCCTCGGCGAAGGTGCCGTCATTCTCAACGACCTGCATGCGGTACTGGATGCCGCGCTCGTCCAGCTGCTTAATGGCGTTGGCCTGGGTAAAGCCCAGGATGTCGGGCATTTCCACCAGGTTCGGTCCCTTGCTTACCACCAGCCGGATGATCTGGTTTTCCTCGGTCTTCAACGTGCCCGCCAGCGGGTCCTGGCTGATGACGACGCCCTGAGCGACCTCGGAGGAGTTCTGCTCGGTCATTACGATGCGGTAGCCCGCGTAGAGGTCGCTGTCCTTGATCTCGGTCAGGTAGCGCTTGCCCACCAGGTCGGGGATGGTCTCGATCTCCTCATAGCTGGAGGCCCCCTCCTCGCTGTTCTCGGCAGGCGTGGAGATGGGGGTCGGCTTGTCATCGCTGCGGCCGCCCAGCAGGCTCCAGAACAGCAGCACCGCCAAAATAAAGATGACCACCAGCGACACTGCCATAATTTTGCGGGTGCTGATCTGGTTGTCGCCCCGCTCAAACATGGCGTTGGCCACGTTGGGGTCGGTCAGGGCGCTCATCAGTTCGGGCACCGTCTGCATCCGGCGCGCCGGGTCCAGCCGCAGGGCACAGGCCAACACCTGAGAGAACCAGGTCGGTACGCCCGCCTCGAGGCTGTGGGCGGATTCCAAACTGTCCCGCACTTTGCGCTGGGGCGCGGCAACAGGCGTCTGCCCCGTGACCATCTTATAGCAGACTGCTGCCAGCGCGTACACGTCGGTGTAGCGGCCGCTGAACTCGGCAGCCGAGTACTGTTCCGGCGCGGCATAGCCGGGATAGAGCTGGCTTTTCAGCTCACTGCCGCCGGTGCGCAGAGCCAGCGTGCCGTAGCCGGTCAGCCGGGCGGTGCCGTCGATGGGCAGCAAAATGTTATCCGGGCAGATGCCGCGATGGATCAGGCCGGATTTGTGCAGCAGCGCCACACCCTCCATCACCGGCTGCAGCAGGGTGCGGGCCTCGGCGGGGGTCAGTGTGCGACTGCGCAGGCTGAGATAATGCGTCAGGGTCATACCCTTTTCGCTTTCCTCCACAGCGTAGACGGTGTTGTTTTCCTCCATCACGTCCAGGATGGTGTTCAGGCCGGTGGCCGGGGTGAGGTTATGCAGATCGTCGTACAGATCCTTAAAGTCCATCCGGCTGGTCTTGAACAGCACTTCTTTCCCTCTTTGGGCATCAGCGCTCCCTCGGGGCTGCGGCCGTTGCAAAGGGTAACGGGGAAATACTCTTTGATGAGGACGAACTTCTTCTCCTCGTTCAAAATGCCGCGGTAAGCCAGGCCATCACCGTCGGCGCTCAAATAGGTGCCAATGGTGTACCTGCCCGCCAGCTGGGTGCCCAGCGGCAGGGCGCCCTCCGGGTTGCGGTTCTCCAGCGAGCGCCCGCAGTGGGGGCAGTTTCCCTCGTAACGGCCCCGCAGGGGCTGCAGGCAGTGCAAAGCGGTTCCGACATGGGGTCGCCTCCTTTTCAGCGTAGCTGCATTAAAAAGAAAAGAGAGCAAAGGGTCACTTCACTCTCTTCAGGGTCGTTTTTAGCGGTCGAGGTCTTCCTCGTTCTCCAGGCTGTGCCATGCGTTCTGGACATCGTCATCGTCGTCCAGGGCATCCAGCAGCTTGCCCATCTGCACCAGCTGGTCGGGATCGGTCAGGGTAGTGGTGGTGGAAGGCACCATGGCGACATCAGCGGAAACGAAGGTGTAGCCCTTCTTCTCCAGAGCCTCGCACACGGCGGTGAAGTTCTCGGGGCTGGTGACGACCTCGGCGGCGTCCTCGCCTGCATCGAAGTCGTCAGCACCGGCGTCCAGAGCGTCCATCATCAGCTGGTCGGGGTCCTTGTCCTCCAGGTCGACGACGATGACGCCCTTCTGGGTGAACATGAAGCTGACGCAGCCCATCTGGCCTAGGTTGCCGCCGAACTTATCAAAGTAGTGGCGCATGTTGGCAGCGGTACGGTTGCGGTTGTCGGTCAGGGTCTCGACCATGACAGCGATGCCGCCGGGGCCGTAGCCCTCGTAGGTCATTGCTTCGTACTCGGTCTTGTCGCCGCCCTCGGCGCGCTTGATGATACGCTGGATGTTATCGTTGGGCACGCTGTTGGCCTTAGCCTTGGCGATCAGAGCCGCCAGCTTGGAGTTGGAAGCGGGGTTGCCGCCGCCTTCCTTAACGGCAACAGCGATCTCGCGGCCGATTTTGGTAAAGACTTTAGCGCGGGCGCCGTCGGTCTTTTCCTTTTTACGCTTGATATTGTTCCATTTGCTATGTCCAGACATGGATACGTTCCCCCTAAGTTTGTATTCACTCGGCGCCCTTGCCGGGCCATCCGATGAGGCAGCGCCGCATGACCCGGCGTTACCGATATTACCAATAAGATATTATAGCACACCCCTGCGTGCTTTTCAAGCCCTTATTGCAGGCTGCGCAGGCCTTTGGGGTAGTGGTTTTTGATGCGCCCGCCGCTGGCCTTGCCCCCGCCCAGCGGAAAGCCATCCACCAGCACCGCGCACCAGCCGTTTTGTGCCGTTGCGGCTTTGATTTCCTCGCCTCGCAGCCAGGCGGCTGTGCGGGGGTCGTCCAGCGTCAGTTCCTCGCGGTTCGTGCACCGGGCACCGTAGGCCATAAACAGCGCATGGGCAGGCTGGAACCGCTTTTTCAGCACAGAGCCCGCCAGCACGCCGCCGCGCACGATGCGCAGTTTGGAAAGGTTCAGCAGTTCACTGCCCGGCACAGGCAGCAGCAGCCAATCCCCTGCCGTTGTCAGCGGGCGGTCAGCCAAAAACGGGAAAGTTGTTTTGACAAAATCCAGCCATTCGGGCGGCGTCTTGGCCGGTTTTCCTGGCTTCACGCGCACCGGGACCGGGGCTTCGGCGTCGGGGCTTTTCTTCAGCTTGGCCATAAAGTGCCCCTCTCCCCCATCGGCAGGCCAGATGCGGCGGCAGCGGGTGATGTCGGTGCAGCCGGGGGCACGGTTTTCCTCTCCGGGGCGGCCGAAGCCGCAGGCATTCAGGTCACAGAGGGTAAACTCCGGGTGGCGGGCCAGGAAGGCCGCTATCTGGGCCTCGTCCTCCTGCGGGGCAAAGGTGCAGGTGGAGTAGACCAGCACCCCGCCCGGGGCCAGCATTGCGGCGGCATTTTCCAGAATTTCCGCGCCCAGTGCGGCGCAATGTTCCACCAAGGCGTTATTGTGCTGGGTCGCAGCCACCGGCTCCTTGCGGAACATGCCCTCGCCGGAGCAGGGCGCATCCACCAGCACGCGGTCAAACACGCCGGGTAATGCCTTGGCCAGGTTGGCTGTGTCCTCATTGGTGATGACGGCGTTGGTCACACCCATGCGCTCCAGATTTTGGCGCAGGATCTCGGCACGGGCAGCCACAAACTCGTTGGCCAACAGCAAGCCCTGCCCCTGCAGGGCCTCCGCCAGTTGGCTGGTCTTGCCGCCCGGGGCGGCGCAAAGGTCCGCCACCTTCATGCCGGGGTGTACATCCAGCAGCGCAGCCGGGGCCGAAGCGCTGGGCTCCTGGGCATAGAACACCCCAGCGTGGTGCCAGGGATGGCGGCCGGGCTTAAAGTCCGGCGCGGTGGTAAAGGCCGTGGGGCAGAACGGCGACAGCGCAGCGGCGAAATCCGCATGGGCGGCGAACCACTCCGGCGTGCAGCGCAGACCGTTGACCGTTACCCCGCGGGCAGGCTGCGGCGTGGCGTAGGCGTACAGCTCCGCAAAGCGCGGGCCCAGCAGTGCTTGCTCCCGCGCGGTAAAATCAGCAGGAAATTGCATACGTTTCCCCTTTGCATAAAAAAGCCATGGGCGGGCAAACTACCTTTGCGGCCAGAACCGCAGATCGCTTTTTACTTGCGAACTTCAGAAAGGAGTCAACCACCTATGGCAAAGAATCAGACAAACAATACGACCAACCGCTCTACCCAGAAAACGACCAACCGTACCCAGCAGAAGACCACGAACCGCACCACCAATACCACCGACAGCAAAAACAGCAAGTGAGACGGACCGCGCCGTGATGGCGCGGGTACATAAAGTGACTCTGCCGTGTTATAGGCAGGGGGCAATACTTGCATCGCCCCGCAAGACAGCGGCGGCCTAACGGGCCGATGACAAGCATCGGCCCCTACGGAAAGGGTATCCGATTTATTCCGGCTGGTACCCTTCCCACAGGGCATCGAACAATTCCTGGATGCGGTCGTTGCGGCCCTGCAGGTAAAGCCAGCCCAGCAGGCACTCAAAGCCCGTAGAGGCGCGGTACTCCTGCACGGTGGCGTGCTTGGCCACCGTGGCCTTGCTGGCGTTTTTGCCCCGGCGCAGCACGGCGGCCTCGGCATCGGTCAGCATCGGCTCGATCACCGCCAGCTCCAGATTCTGGGCGTGGGCGCTGACGTAATGGGTGGCTACTGTGTGCAGCCGGTTGGGCTGCAGGCGGGTGGTTCCCACCAGGCGGGCGCGAACCAGCAGTTCCAGCACCGCATCGCCCACAAAGGCCAGCGCCAGCGGGGACATTTCGTGGATGTCCACTTCAGATTTTGTTTCAAACAGCATATTCTATCCGCACTACTTTAGTACAAGTAGTCAAACTCATATTCACCAATCTTGATGGTGTCCTCTTCCTCAACGCCCTGGGCCACCAGCTCATCCAGGATGCCGGAGTCACCCAGCTGTGTCTGGAAGTACTGCAGGCTCTCGTAGTCCTCGACGTTGGTGCCGGCCAAGATGCGCTCCAGCCAGGGGGCATCCACGGTAAACTCGTGATCGCCGGTGCGGGTCACGGTGAAGGGGCGGGTCGGCATGGCGCTCTTGTCCGGGCGCTTGTACTCGGCCTCGTAAACCTTGACCGGGGGCAGATCCTTCAGGCGGCTGTAGACCAGTGCGGGCAGGTTGTCCACGCCCTGGCGGGTGGCGGCGGAGATGGGCAGGAAGGTCAGACCCTTAGCCTCGATATAGTTCTTGAACTCCTCCACCTGTTCCGGGGTGGCAATGTCGCACTTGTTGCCCAGCACGATCTGCGGGCGGTCGGCCAGCTCGGCGCTGAAACCGGCCAGTTCGTGGTTGATCTGCTCAAAGTCCGCCTTGGGATCGCGGCCCTCGCAGCCGGAAACATCCACCACGTGCAGCAGCAGACGGCAGCGCTCAACATGGCGCAGGAAGTCGTGACCCAGGCCAACGCCCTCGGCAGCGCCTTCGATCAGGCCGGGAATATCGGCGCAGACAAAGCTCTGCTCCGGGCCGACACGCACCACGCCCAGCACGGGGGTCAGGGTGGTGAAATGATAGTTGGCGATCTTGGGACGGGCGGCCGAGATGATGCTGATGAGGGTGGACTTGCCCACATTGGGGAAGCCGATCAGGCCCACATCCGCGATGACCTTCAGCTCCAGCTGCAGGTGCATATCCTCGCCGGGCAGGCCGGGCTTGGCAAACTTGGGGATCTGGCGGGTGGGGGTGGCAAAATGGCTATTGCCCCAGCCGCCGCGGCCGCCGCGGGCGACCACCACCGGCTCGGAACCGGAAAGGTCCGCCACGACCAGGCCGGTCTCGGCTTCTTTCAGCACAGTGCCGCGGGGCACGCGGATGACCAGGTCATCGGCGTCGGCGCCGCTCTGGCGCTTGGCGCGGCCGTTTTCGCCGTCGGCTGCGGTGTACTTACGCTTGTAGCGGAAGTCCATCAGGGTGGAGAGGTTGTCGTCGGCGACAAAAATGATGTCACCGCCGCGACCGCCGTCGCCGCCGTCCGGGCCGCCAGCCGCCACGAATTTTTCGCGGTGGAAGGTCACCGCGCCGTCGCCGCCCTTGCCGGCATGCAGCCAGATGGTCGCGGTATCAATAAAATTACTGGTTGCCATGTGTTACCTCGTTAAAAAATAGCCAGTTACAAAAAACGAGCGAGCCGAAATGGCCCGCCCGAACGGTTCTTTTACTGCTTGACCGTGCAGCGCTTGCGGTCACGGCCAACGCGCTCGAAGTGAACGCGGCCATCGACCAGAGCGAACAGGGTGTCATCGCTGCCGATGCCGACGCCCTCACCCGGATGGATGTGGGTGCCGCGCTGACGGACCAGGATGTTGCCGGCCAGAACGAACTGACCGTCGCCGCGCTTGACGCCGAGGCGCTTGGACTCGGAATCACGACCGTTCTTGGTAGAACCTACGCCTTTCTTATGTGCCATTGTGATTTACCTCCTTAGCCGTTGATCGCGGTGATTTCCACCTTGGTGTAGGGCTGACGATGACCCTTGCGGACCATGCTGCCCTTCTTGGGACGATAGGTCAGGATGTTGAGCTTCTTGCCCTTGCCGTTCTTGACGACCTTGGCCACAACGGTAGCGCCCTCAACAACGGGAGCGCCGACCTTGACAGAGCCCTCCTCGCCAACGGCGAGAACCTGATCGAAGGTGACTTCGGTATCAGCCTCAGCGTTCAGCTTCTCGACGTAAACGACGTCGCCGACCTTAACGCTGTACTGCTTGCCACCGGTTTTGATAACTGCGTACATGTGGATAACCTCTTTCAATAAGTCTCGCTGGACAGTAGGGCGTTGCACCTATAAAAGCACACACTTGTAGGGCCCGTACCAAGCGGCTCTAGTATAATACCATAGCCTTGCTGGCTTGTCAAGGCTTTTTGGGCGATTTTACAGCAAATTCTTCGAAATCAAAGGGTCTTGCCGCTCTGGCGGGCGGCGGCCTCCACGGTGTTCAGCATCAGCATGGCGCGGGTCATGGGGCCAACGCCGCCGGGCACCGGGGTGATGTAACCGGCCTTCTCGCCGGCCTCGGCAAAATTGACGTCGCCGTGCAGCTTGCCGTCAGCTCCGCGGTTGATGCCCACGTCGATGACGACAGCGCCGGGCTTGACCATATCGCCGGTGACAAAGCCCTCGCGGCCCACGGCGGCCACCAAAATATCGGCGGCGGCGCAGACTTCTTTCAGGTTCTTGGTCTTGGAGTGGCAGATGGTGACGGTGGCGTTCTTGGCCAGCAGCAGCAGCGCGGCGGGCTTGCCCACGATGTTGGAGCGGCCGATGACCACGGCATTTTTACCGGCAATCTCGGTGCCAGTGGACTCGATCATGCGGATGCAGCCTGCCGGGGTGCAGGGCAGATAGCAGGGCTCGCCGATCTGCATGCGGCCCACGTTGATGGGCGAGAAACCGTCCACATCCTTCTCCGGCGGGATGGCGTCGATGACGGCCTTCTCGTCGATCTGCTCCGGCAGGGCAGCTGTACCAGGATACCGTGTACGGCGGGGTCGTCGGCCAGCTTCTTCACCTCGGCCAGCAGGGTCTCCTGCGTAGTATCGGCGGGCAGATTGATGCTGCGGCTCTCGATGCCGCACTGGGCACAATCGTTGATCTTACCGCGCACATACACCTGGCTGGCGGGGTTTTCGCCCACCAGAATGACCGCCAGGCAGGGGTTGACGCCCTGGGCTTTCAGTGCGGTGACCTTCTCGGCGGCCTCGGCCTTGGTGGCGGTGGCCAATGCCTTACCGTCAATAATACTTGCTCCCATGATAGTTCCCTCTTTCAAATGTATTTTTTTGTCCTTGCGGACAAAACGGTGTCGGTCTTACACCATGCAGTATCTATCGCCATACTGCGGGGCGGCGGTGTTACTTTTCTTCCGGGGCAGTTTTTTCCGCCTGGGTCTCAGCGGCGGGTTCTGCTTCCGGGTCTGCCGGGGCTTCTTCGGCCGGTTCGGTTTTCCGCTGCTCTTCCGGCTCTGCCGGAGCTTCGGCTTCAACCGCTGCATTTTCTGTAGGCTTCGGTGCTTCGGTCGTTTCCGGCGCCGGTTCTTCCAATTCCTCGATTTCCGGGGCGTCCAGATCCAGGTCCTTTAAGCGGCGGTTCATCTCATCGGTGGCTTTTACAAAGTCGGCGTGGGGGGCATTAGCAGACAGGGTGTCCGGGGTAAAGCGGTTCCCTGCTTCGGCCTGCTTCTTGATGTCACTGACCGCCAGCGTGACTTGCAGCTGTTTGCCTTTGGCGTTGCGCAGGCCGATGATAAGCAGCATGGCGGCTGCAATGACAGAGCCGATGGCCACCAGCTGGCTGGCGCGCAGGCCGGTATTGCCAACGAGCAGCGAGTCGGTGCGCAGACCTTCGATCCAGCTGCGGCCCAGGCCGTACCAGATGATATAGGACAGGAAGATCTGCCCGTTGAACTTGCGGCGCTTGACAAGGCTTGCCAGGATGACAAAGCCTGCCAGGCACCAGATGCTTTCATACAGGAAAGTCGGATGCACCGGAGCGGTGGGGTCGACAGTCATACCGGCGGGCAGTGTGACCTGCACCGACTTCAAGTAGGCTTCCGTTCCTTCGCTGTACATGCCCCAGGGCAGCGTAGTGTTGGTGCCGAAGGCCTCCTGGTTGACGAAGTTGCCCCAGCGGCCGATGCCCTGGCCGATGAGGAAGCCCAGCGAGACCAGATCGAACAGCGGCAGCAGCGGGATCTTGCGCCACTTGGCGGCCAGCCCGCCGAACACGAACGCGCCGATGACCGCGCCGTAGATGGCAATGCCGCCTAAGCGGATGTCGATCATCTCCCAGATGCTATTATACTTAAACGGTGCCATGGCCACGTAGTAGATACGGGCGCAGACGATGGCCATAACGGTGCCGATGGCGATAACATCCACCAGACGGTCCGAGTCGATGCCGAAATCCACGGCATTGCGGAAGGCATACAGCAGAGCCAGCATCATGCCGGCGGCGATGATGACGCCGTACCAGTAGATGTTGAACCCGCCGATGGACAGGGCCACGCGGTTGATGGTCAGGGCCAGCCCCAGGCCGGGGAATTGAACATGATAAGTCATTTTGTATATCTCCTTATAGGAGTATTTTTATTCAGCCGGGTCGATCTGCACGTAGGCGCGGTTTTCCTCCCGCAGGGCGGTACGCAGCAGTTCGTTGGCATCGTCCACGGTCAGGGCGGCCAGCACGGCGATTTCATCCGCCAGCGTGCGGCCCTTCAGGTAGGCGGCGGCAGCTTCCTCGGCGGCATCGTCGATGGCCTCCACATCACCCAGCAGGCCGCCGTACACCTGGTTTTTCACAAGTGTAAAGACCTCGGGTTCGATGCCCTCGGTACGCAGGCGCTCGATCTCGGCCTGCAACAGGTCCACGACCTCCCGCGGGGTGTCGCTCTCGCCGGTAAAGGCCACGGCACAGGCACCGCGCACCGCGATAAAGTCACCGGAGAACTCCGGGTTGACCATGGCGTTATCGTACAGTTTGCGGTAGAGCTTGGTCAGCCCGCCAACGACCAGGTCGGACAGCATATCCAGCAGCAATTCCCGCTTGAGGTCGCCGGGCACGAGGGGTTCCTCTTTATAGGCCACGCCGAAGCAGGGCTTGGTGACCGGCATGGTGAAGTGGGCCTCCTTGTGGGCCAGCGGGCCGTTATCCGCCGGGATGTCCCACTCTACCTCATGGGCAGCGCGGGCGCGGTACAGGCCGTTGCGCTTGCAAGCTTCGACTGCCTGCTCCAGCGTAATTTTGCCCGCCACGGACAGCACCATATTGGACGGCGCGTAGAACCCTTGGTGCAGTTGTAGAGCATCTGCGGGTCAGGCCGGCAATGCTTTCTACCGTGCCGGCAATGTCGTCCCGCAGGGGGTGGTCGGCGTACAAGCAGCAGAACAACGCGTTGAGCAGCCGCCAATCGGGGCTGTCATCGTACATCTTGATCTCCTGCCCGATGATGCCCTGCTCTTTGGCGATGGTGGCCTTGGTGAACCAGGGCTTGCCCACCATACCTAACAGAATGTCGAGGTTTTCGTCGATCTTCTGGGTAGCCGAAAACAGGTAGCAGGTGCGGTCGTAGCTGGTAAAGGCATTGGCCGAAGCACCGGTCTTGGCGTAGAAGCTGAAGGAGTCACCCTTGGGGGTCTCACACATTTTGTGCTCCAAGAAATGAGCCGTACCGGCAGGCAGTACAACTTCTTTACCGTCCAGCGTAAAGCTGCGGTGGATGGAGCCAAAGGACGTGGCATAAATGGCATGCACACTGCTGTAACCCGGCATGGTGCGGCACAGCACGGTCAGGCCGCTGGGCAGCGTGGTGCTCTGGCAGCCAACGGCGGCAGCGGCGCGGGCCTGTACCGCAGACAGATTTGCAAAATCAGACATCTTCGGCACCTCCCTTGCCCGCCGTACCGGGCTTTGCGGTCACGTCATAGCAGACCGAGTAGCTGTAGCTTTGCAGCGCCTGGCGCACCTCATCCAGGGTGACGGCGCCGGTCAGCACCTTGCCGTACTCCGGCGGATAGAGCGGTTCGCCGCGGGTGATCTGGCCGTAGTACCAGCCTTCCAGCGCAGCCAGGCTGTCGCTCAGCGCGTCCATGCTGGAAAGCAGGCCGCGGCGGCAGTCGTCCATTTCCTCCTGGGTGATGGGGCCGTTCTTCAGGCCCTCCAATTCCGCCAGGATGGCGGCCTCGGCCTGCTGCTCCTTGCCCGGCTCAACGCCGGAATCGATCATCATCACGCCGGTGGAGCGCTGGGCGGCGGAACCGCAGTAGTAGCAAAGGGACTGCTTTTCGCGCACGTTGCGGAACAGACGGCTGGTGGCGGAACCGCCCAGCACACTCATGGCCACGCGCAGGATACTGACGCTGGGCGGGTCGGACTCGCCGCCGGTGGTGAACAGCATGCACAGCTTGGCCTGGGTCAGGCCGGGGATTTCTTCTTTAAAATGGCGCAGCGGGGTGCGGGGCATGGCCATAGGCAGCGCAAAGGGCTGCGGGTCGCGGCGGATGCTCTCCAGCTTGCGCAGCAGCAGGTCGGCCACGCGGGCTTCGTCCACGCCCTGCACCATCACATCGATGGACGCAGTGGAGAGGATGCGGTCATACTCGGCTTTCAGGCTGGCGGGGGTGACGTTGACCAGCTCGCCGGGGTAACCGCCCAGCTCGATGCCCGCCGGGGAATTGCCGAAGAATTTGCGGCGGGCCTGGCGCACGCAGTATAGGCGCTTGGAGTTGAACTCTGCTTCCAGGCGGCGGGCCTGGGTCTCGGTCTCAATGCGCACGGCCTCGAGGTCGAAGATGCCGTCTACGAGGTAGGGGTCAAAGATAGTGCCGAACACAATGTCGGCGTAGGCGTCGGTAAGGTTCTCGCCCGCCAGTGCGTAGGTGTCCTTGATGCCGCAGATGTCGGCGGACAGCACGCGGTCCGGCCCGGCACTGGAAAGATCCACGCCCAGGTCAGCGCCGTACAGTTCGGCCAAGCGGCGGGACAGGGCGGTCATATCGGGGCAGGCCGCATAGCCGCGCTCCAGCACCAGGGCCAGCACAGCGGCATCGGTGGCGGTCTCACGCTTCGCAGGGAAGCGCAGATGGATCGTGATGCGGCAGCGATTGAATTTAGCGGCGCTCATCGAAGTGATGAACACGCCGGGAGCAAGTTGTTTACGTTCCAAGTCCTTATTCCTTTCAAACAGCAAATAGATATTTGTATTATACCGCTTCAATGGGTAAAAGTAAATAAAAAACTTGCAGTTGGGTATGTGGAACGGTTATAATATAAGTATTCTGCTATCAGGAGGAACACTATGGAACGTTTTGCCGTTAAGGGCATTTTGTAGATACCCCACCCCGAATACCCTGCGGGTGCGGGATGGCTATATGCTGTGTGAGGATGGCCGCTGCGGAGCATTTCGTGAAGCAGCCCCAGCCGGTGTGCCGGTCTACGACCACAGTGGACAGATCATCACGCCGGGCTTTGTGGACCTGCACCTGCATGCGCCGCAGTACAGCTACTGCGGCACCGCCATGGATCTGGAACTGCTGGACTGGCTGCAGCAGTACACCTACCGAGGAATCCCACTACGCCGATGCCGACTATGCCCGCGCGGGCTACGGCTACTTTGTGCGGGACCTTACGCACAGCGCCACCACCCGCGCCTGCATCTTTGGCACGCTGCACACCGATGCCACGCTGGAACTGATGCACCAGCTGAAAGCCGCCGGGCTTTCGGCCTTTGTGGGCAAGCTGGGCATGGACCGCAACAGCCCGGACTTTTACCGGGAGTCCTCTCCTGCCGCCGGCCGAGACCCGCCGTTGGCTGGACACCTGTGCCGACGAGCATATGCTACGACGGCCCGGTGCGCCCAATGATCACCCGCGCTTTACCCCAGTGCCAGCGACGAGTACATGAAGGGTCTGGGCGAGCTGGCCGCCGAGTATAAAGTACCTGCCCAGAGCCACCTCCGAGAACCCCAGCGAGATCGAATGGGTGGCCGCGCTGTGCCCCGGCACGAAATATTACGGCGAGTTACAGCCGCTACGGCCTGTTTGGCGGCGATGTGCCCACTGTGATGGCCCACTGCATCTACAGCGGCGAGGAAGAATGTGCCGCCATGAAAGCCAACCGCGTGATGATTGCCCACTGCCCCACCAGCAACGAGAACGTGATTGCCGGCATTGCCCCGGCGGCCAAGTATCTGCGGGGCGGCTGGCGCATCGGCCTGGGCAGCGATGTGGCAGGCGGCCACACGCTGGACCTGTTTGCCGTGATGGCTGCGGCTGTGCAGGTAAGCAAGCTGCGCTGGCGTTATGTGGACCAGAGTGAGGCCCCGCTGACGATGACCGAAGCGCTGTACCTGGCCACCGTGGGCGGCGGTGAATTCTGGCAGGACTTTGGCGAGCAGGTCGGCCTGTTTGAGCCGGGCTATGCCTTTGATGCACTGGTGCTGGATGACAGCCATCTTCGCAGCCTGCGCAGTTTTACCCCTGCGGAACGGCTGGAGCGGTATGCCTACCTGGGCAAAGGTGCGTTAAGTGCCAAGTTTGCCCAGGGCAAAAAGTTATTTTAATCTTTGGCAACACCGCACAATTCCCGCCTAACGGCTTAAGCACCGCTCCGGCGGATCTCCGCGCCAAGAGCCGCCGCAAGCGGCGGTTGCGCTCCGAAGCGCCTCGCTGCGGCTCGGTGTGCGGCACGGCATCTGCGTTGCCAAAATGCTCGATAAGACATCCAGTATTATCTGCGCTTTTGGCTTAGCAGCTGCCGCACCTCGCTCGCCGTATCGGCACTTAGAATTATGCGGTATTGCCTATACTAAAGCCCCATGCACCGCACTGTGCATGGGGCTTACCCTATCCCTCTATATTTACATGCAGAAAAAGCTTAGTTGATAAAAGCATCGTGGATGGCGGCGACGGCCTTGTCGGCGTCCTCCTCATCAATGATGACGCTGATCTTGATCTCACTGGTAGAGATCATCTTAATGTTGATGTTCTGGTTGAACAGTGCCTCGAACATGGTGGAAGCCACGCCGGAGTGGCTCTGCATGCCAGCACCCACGATGGAGACCTTGGCGCAGCCCTTATCGACGGTGATGTCGCCGCCGCCAATGCGGCCGGTAGCGTTCTTCAGGGCAGAGACAGCGCTCTCGGCATCGCCCAGGGGCACGGTGAAGCTCATGTCCTTGCGGCCGTCGCGGCCGGTGGTCTGCAGGATGATGTCAACGTTGATGTTCTTCTGGGCCAGCAGGCTGAAGATCTTGAAGGACATACCCGGCACATCGGGAACATCCTTGACGGTCAGAACGGCGACGTCGGTGTCCTTCGCCACGCCTTTAATGAGCATACCTTCCACTTTGGTTTCCTCCTTAACAACGGTGCCGGGCACCGGTTGATGCTGGAGATGACCTCCAGCTCTACATTGTACTTTTTGGCCAACTCGACGCTGCGGTTGTTCAGCACCTGGGCACCCAGGGAGGCCAGCTCGAGCATTTCGTCAAAGGTGATCTCTTTCAGCTTGGTGGCCTTGGGGATCTTGCGCGGATCGGCGGTGAAAACACCCTCGACGTCGGTAAAGATCTTGCAGCGGTCTGCATGCAGGGCAGCGGCCAGTGCCACGGCAGAGGTATCACTGCCGCCGCGGCCCAGGGTGGTGATGTCGTCAGAGCGGTTTAGGCCCTGGAACCCCGCCACAACGACCACGCGGTTGCGGGCCAGTTCGCTTTCGACACGCTCTGTGTCCAGGCGCTTGATGCGGGCCTTGGAGTAGGCGCGGTCGGTGTTGAAGCCGGCCTGCCAGCCCGTCAGGCTGATAGCGGAAACGCCCAGTTCCTGCAAAGCCATCGTCAGCAGCGAGATGGAGATCTCCTCGCCAGCCGCCAGCAGCATATCCATCTCACGATGGGACGGGTCCGAGGTGATCTCGGCCGCTTTGGCGATGAGGTCATCGGTGGTATCGCCTTGGGCGGAGACCACCACGACAACATCGTTGCCGGCGTTGCGCGTATTCATGACGATGCGCGCCACGTTGAAGATGCGGTCACGGTCTTTTACCGATGAACCGCCGAATTTTTGCACGATCAATCCCATAGGATTCCTGTTCCTCCTCTATAGCAGCGTCAGCTTACCACTGCGCCGACGTTATCGGCCAGCAGCCGATGAACCGTAAAGTGATGCAGCGGGCCATCCGCCGCCAGTGCCGCCTCGGCACGGTCAAAGAACTCTGTATCATCTTTATGCACAACGGCCATGATGGTAGGCCCGGCGCCCGAAATATAGACAGCCAGTGCGCCCAGATCCTGGGCTAACTCAAACACCTCGTCGCCGCCGGTGATGAGCGGCAGGCGGTACTGCTGGTGCAGCACATCCTTGGTAGCCACGCCCAGCAGCGCATAGTTGCCATCGCAGAAAGCGGCGGTGGCCAGCGCAGCGCGGGACAGGTTGTAGACCGCGTCCTTATGGCTGACCATGGCGGGCAGGGCGGCTCGGGCCTTGGACGTCAGCAGGCGGAAGTCCGGCACGAAGGCAGCAAAAGCCAGCTCGGTGTCGATTTCTTTTTTCACGCTGTAGACCTGGCCTTCATCGATCACACTGGTGACGAAGCCGCCCAGCATGGCCGGGGCCACGTTGTCGGGTGGCCTTCAATCGAGGTCGCCAGCGTCAACATCTGACGGCGGGTCAGCTTGTTGCCCAGCAGGGCGTTGGCACCCAGGATGCCGGCCACGATGCAGGCAGAGCTGGAGCCCAGGCCGCGGGCCATCGGGATAGTGTTCTTCTGGGTGATGCGCAGCCCCTTCATCGGGATACCCAGCTGGTCATACACCACACGGGCCGAGCGGTACACCAGGTTGTTGGAGCCCGTCGGGATGTGGGTGCCATACACCGAAGTGATCTGGATGCGGTCGGCTTCCTCAAAGTAAAACGTTGTACATCGAAACCGCAAGGCCCAGCGAGTCAAAGCCTGCGCCCACATTGGCGCTGGTGGCCGGGACGGTAACAGTGATCATTTTCTGCTCTCCCCTTTCCGCGCGGCTTATTCAGCCAGCTTCTTCATCGCCAGTTCCACCTTGCCGCCGAGGACTTCGATCTTTTTGCTGATCTCCTCGATCTGGGCGGCGGTGGCGGCATCGATCAGGTACGCGGCCTGACCATCGGCCTCAAACACCGTGTGGCCCGCACCGGCTACATTGGGCAGCAGGGCGGCGGACACACCGCTGACGCGGATATACCAGGGGTAGACGGCCTCGTCCTTCAGCTGGCCTTCCAGTTTGGGGGCCGGTTTCCAGAACAGGCTGTCGTGAACGTCTGCGCCCTCTTTCAGGGCGTCGATGACGTCAGCCACCACGGCGCTGGCAGTGGGCAGCTTGCCTGCACCCTTGCCGTAGAACACGACATCGCCCAGCATATCGCCTTTCATCAGCGCGGCGTTGAACACATCGTCCACGTCGGCCAGCTGGTTGGCATTGGAAACCAGCATCGGCTCCACACCGGCGGCCATCCGGCCGTTCTCGCCCTCGTTATACCAGGCGATCAGCTTGATGGCGGAATCCAGCTTTTCGGCGGCCTGGATGTCGGCCACCGTGATGTCACGGATGCCGCGAGCCGGGATGTTATCGGGGTAAACATGATGACCGCAGGCCAAGCTGGCCAGGATGGCGATTTTGCGGCATGCGTCACGGCCGTCCACGTCGTCGCCGGGGTCCTTCGTCTCGGCATAGCCAAGCTGCTGGGCGATCTTGAGGGCCCCATCAAAGCCCATGTTCTCGCGCTTCATCTTGGTCAGCATAAAGTTGGTGGTGCCATTGACGATGCCCTGGATCTGGCTGATATGGTTGTCGGCCAGGCATTGGTGCATGGGGTGATGATGGGCGTGCCGCCGCCCACGCTGGCCTCGAACAGGAAGGCCACGTTATGCTCCTTGGCCAGGGCCAGCAGTTCGGCACCGTAGGTAGCGACCATCTCCTTGTTGGAGGTGCAGACACTGCGGCCGCTTTCCAGGCACTGGCGGACATACGGGTAGGCAAACCTGGTGCCGCCGATGGTCTCCACCACGACCTTGACCTCGGGGTCAGCGAGGATGGTATCGATAGAGTTGGTAAACAGGGCGGCGTCCGGCGAGGAAGAGAAATCGCGGACGTCCAGGATGTATTTGACCTCCACCGGCTCGCCGGCGCGGCGGGCGATGGAGGCCGCATTGCGGCGGCAGACTTCCAGCACGCCGCTGCCGACGGTACCAAAGCCCATAATTGCAATTTTAGCCATGAGAAAATTCCCTTCGGTATTTCTTGCAGATAAGGCCGCTTATGCGCCGCGGTGGATCTCCACCACGCAGGGCTGGCGGGACAGGCGGGTCAGCATCTCGTCCACCGTCATCTGCATGGTGCCGGTGCGCACGGTAACTTCCACCTGGGCCGCGCCGTTCTCCGGGCGGGACTGGGTGATGGTCACGATGGACGCACCTGCCGCCGAAATGCCGGACAGCAGCCTGCAGGGCGCCCGTCTTATCCAGCAGTGTGGCCACCACAGTGATGGTCTCGCGGCCGGTCTCGGCATCAAAGACGGTATCCTTATATTTATAGAAAGCACTGCGGAAATACCAGCCTGGCGGGCAGCTGCCGAAATGTTGGGCACTGCCCCCGAGGCTAAAAGCTCTTTGGCCTGCAATACCTTACCGAAAACTTCCGGCAGGACATCTGCATCGACCAACAGGAAACGACGTTCAGACATCGTGTCCCCTCCTTGCGTACATTTGTGTTTCAACAGGATTTACTATAACACGGAAAGCACCGTTATGCAAGTCTTTTAGGGCAAATTTCCCGCATTTTCCCTGCAATTTATGCAGTTTGACGGTTTGCCCCTCCTTATCCACCGGTGTTTTTGTGTAAAGACAACTGTACTTGTTACGCAAACAAAAGTCCCCCAGCTGTTTGACAGCCAGGGGACATTGTGTTTAAGTGTTGTTGTTTTTACTCGGTGGGTTCGGTGGTGGTGTCGCCATCCTGGGCACCCTCGGCAGCGGCCTGGGCCAGGGCGGCATAGGGGTCATCCGTCGAAGCTGCATAGCTGCTGTCGGGCATGTTATCCTCGGTATAGTAGCCAATGGCACCGCCGCCGGAGATGATGGCGCCCGTGGAGGTGTCGAAGTGACGCTCCACAACGTTTTCGCTGGTGGCAAACTCCTTGTAGGGCAGGTCTGCCTGCAGCTCTTCCATCATGTTCTTCCAGGCTTTCTGGATGGGCGTACCGTATTTACCGCCGCTGTACTGGGACATATCCTCCGGGCGGTCAAAGCCCCACCACAGGGCTGTGACGTAGTAGGGGGTCAGGGCAGCGAAGGTGTAATCCTTGTTGTTGCTGGTCGTACCGGTCTTGGCGACCGCGTCCATACCGCCTGCTTGGGGCACGCCGATGCTGGAAGCCGTACCGCCGGTCTTCAGGACGTTGGCCAGCATACGGTTCATGATCTGCGCGGTCTCGGGGCTGATAGCCTGGGTGGTGTTGATATACTTGGTGTTATCCAGCACCGTGTTGCCCAGGTAATCTTCCACTTCGGTATAATAGTGCGGGCTGGTGAAGGTACCACCGTTGAAGATGGAGTAGGCACCGGCCAGCTGCACCACGGTCATGCCGCGGCTCTGGCCGCCCAGCACCAGAGGTGCCAGGTCCATATCGTTTTCGGCGCTGATATAGCTGCATTCCAGCGTATCATGCACGAAGTTGTACAGGTAATCCACGCCGACCATGTTGCCGACCCAGACAGCCACCGTGTTGTAGGACTGACGCAGGGCGTCATACACCAGCATGGGGTTGCCCTGGCCGCCGGCACCGCCGTAGTTGGTGGGCCAATCGCGCCAGATGTCGCTGCGGGACTGGGCTGCAGCGGAGTACTTGTCCATATAAGAGTACTGCTCTTTCAGCACTTCCTTATCAGCAGCCGAATAGAACGGCGCGTCCAGAATCTGGGAAGAGTAGTTGATCAGGCCGTAATCCAGCGCCAGGCAGTAGGCGCCGATGGGCTTCATGGTAGAACCGGTCTGGTGCGGGATCGTGGCGCGGTTGGTGCCCAGGTCGTACTGCTTTTCGCCAATGCCGCCGCCGATGCCCAGGATGTTGCCGTTATAGTCCAGGATCGCAGCCGAAGCCTCGGTGCGGACTTTCTCGTACACGCAGAGGTAGACGGTGTCATCGTTGGGATAGTTCGGGTCGGTGGAGGTGCCCTTCTTCAGTTCAGTCTCGGCATCATCCTCGTAGACGGGGATGTCCTCGACGCCGTAGACCGCGTAGCCGTCCTTGGTGACGGGCAGGCCGGTGGCTTCGTCGTACTGCACATCGTCCCAACTGCTGGTATCCGCCGGGTAGTCGCGCAGGGCGACCGGCGCTTCGTGCCAGAGGGCCGGAATGGCGTCATCGGCGTTGTACAGTTCTTCCTCGATGACGCTCTGGACCTTGGGATCGACGGTGGAGTAGACGCGCAGGCCGCCGTTAAAGATCAGCGAGCTGGCTTCCTCGGCCGTGTAGTTGGCCTTCTCCTGCAGGTCGTTGAGCAGCTCATAGTAGAGTGCATCGGTGAAGTAGGAGTTGTTGGAGGTGCGGGTCACGTTCTCGGCACCGCCCTTGCTCTCCACCACCTTGATGGTCTCCGCCGTTGCGGAATTATACTCATCCTCGGTGATGTAGCCCTGGTTGTACATCTCATACAGCACGTGGTTGCGGCGCTTCATCAACTGTTCGGGGTTGGTGAAGGGGTTGTACTTGGTCGGGTTCTTGGTGATGGATGCGAGGATGGCGCACTCAGAGAGGGTCAGATCTTCGACATGCTTGCCAAAGTACTCGTTGGCGCCGGCCTCCATGCCGCAAACGATACCGGTCAGCGGAATGGTATTGAGGTAGGCTTCCAGAACGGTCTCTTTGCTGTACTTGTTGGACAGACCCAGGGCGCGGAAGATCTCACGCACCTTACGCATCTTGTCGGTCTCGTTATCGCCGGTCAGGTTTTTGATCAGCTGCTGTTCCAGCGTGGATGCACCCTGCTGGGAGCCGTACAGTGCATGGTCGGTAAACTCGTTCAGCGCGGCACCGATGGTACGCTTGATATTGATGCCGGGCTCGTTGTAGAAGTCCTTATCCTCGATAGCGATGACCGCGTGCTGGAGGTTCTCCGGCATGGCGGAAAGCTCGCGCCAGATACGGTTCTCGCCCTTGGTCAGGGTGGCGTACTCGTCGCTGTTTTTGTCGTAGACAATGGTGGTCTGTTTGTTTTTCTGGTTATCCAGGTCCAGGACATCGCCATCGTTTGCCGTGACCTGCACGATGTACATCGAGAGCAGGACGCCGCCTACGCTGGCCGCCATGACGCAGACGCAAAGCAGGCAGCCGATAAAGCGGAAGAACGCCGCCACCGGGTGGCACTTACGCTTCGGTTTCTTTTTCTTGGGTACCGGCTGCCCGGTGGCCCCTGCGGTAGATTTTACGCCATCGGTTGAAATGTGGCGCGGCTGTTTGGGTTCTATGGGAACCGCCTCCTTAATCACAGAATAAAGCAAAGCGTACAGCAAAAGCCGTCACACAGAATCGCATAATGCTATAGGATAGATTATAGCACAAACAGACAGAAAAAGTATACCCCCGCAGACAAAATTCACAACTTTTTGATTTTGTGGCGATACTGCGTCCATACTAGTGGGAAAGGAGTCCTGCAAATAAAAGTCAATAGGTTTTGCAGAAAAAGTCCAAAAAAATACTCGGCAGATAGCCGAGTAAAAATGCGTACAGCAAACAGGACTCCCTCAAAAAGCGGAGGCAGCCAAATGACAAAATGAGCATTACAGATTAGCCTTCTTCGACCTGAGTTGCGCTTTCAGCGGCGTTCAGGCACTCCTTAACGCGGGCATAGTAAATACGCAGGAACTTGTTCGCGGCAGCAGTAGTGCAAACGAAGAACGGCTTCCCTCGTCACGCTTTTGGCGTAGAACTGGTAAACCGCTTCGTTTTCGGGTTTGCATTTAACGTAAGTAGAAACCACCTGAAAGAGCGCTTTCCTCAGCTGAGGTGACCCGCGCTTGGAAGTTGTTACACTGGAAAGCTGCATCTTGCCGGAGCCAACAACGCCGGGGTCTACGCCTGCAAAGGCCACAATAGAACTGCGGTGCGGGAAACGGCGAACATCACCCAATTCAGCCATGAGATGCGGTCCTGTGGACTTTCCAACGCCGTACATGGCCATAACGGTCTCGTACTCCGGCAGCTGCTTGCAGAGATTCAGCATCTCGGCTTCCAGCTTGGACTGGTTTTCGCGCAGTGCAATAAGCTGGTCGGCGGCAACTGTAACCAGTAATTTAGCATTGTTGTCACGCGGCAGTGTGGTATAGGATCCGCAACTGGCTGCGTAGAGAGCATCTGCCGCATCAGTACTAAAATGGTAACCCTTTCTCTTGCACCATTTCTTGTATCGCTCTTCAAAAGCATCCGGTGACATACGGTTAATGCAGTCGCAATGCCAAAGCTTCGGTAAAGTCCACCCACTTCAAATGTCCGTCTGCCTTTCGGGGCTTGAGAACAGCTCGTTTACACCCGGAAAGGTCTTGTCAGACAAAGAAATAAGGTTGTTTGTGAGCATGACAATATTCTTATTATACAAGTCGCATTGACGTGCGCACAACTTGAGTTGCTGTCTAATTGCTTCCATAGGAGTATATTCCCGCAATGTAGACCAGTTGTCAAGCCCATACTTGGCAATTTTTAGGGCATCTTTCGGGTCGGATTTTACTTTGCGCAGAGAGCCTGCTCCGCTTTGCTTAATAAGCAATGGGTTCAGGATGCTTACAAAGATTCCCTCACTGTGAAGCAGCGCTGCTACCGGCTCATGATATCTGCCTGTTGCTTCCATTACAACGCGGGTATCTGGTTCCATGCAAAGAACATCCAACGCAAGATGTGACAGTTCAATATCTGAATGCCTTACTTCATATGGCGCTGCAACAAGCTCCCCACCTGGCTTCATGGCAGCTACCATACTCTTACCCTTAGAAACATCGATTCCAACTACGGTCATTCGTTTTCCTCCTAATTTGAATTTGCAATGGCTTCCGCCTTTTACTTATTGCTTGTTCAATCTCCTGAGTAACACGAACGCACCGCTACGGTGGGACTACCTGCGTAATCGATGCTGCGAATAAGAACGGCGGCTGACTGACTCCTTTACGGACGTGTAAATCCAGCGTGATAAATGTCAGACCACTACGTTCTTATTCTACAGCTTAGGCAACAAGTTGGATAGCAACACGGCTGGATGCCGTGGGCTACCCACAAATATATTGTAGGAGCGTGAAACCATGGGAAATGCACAAAATCAGCGAAATATTTGTACCTTTCGCTGCTGGGGCGCTGGCAGTGCTTTGCATTGCGGCGGGCATCTGGTGGTTTATCCGGGGCCAGCAGCGGGCCGAGCCGCAGTATCTGTTAAAAGACAACGGCGGCCATCCGGCGCTGTATACCATCGACGGCAGCGGCCCGCTGGCCCGGTACGATGAAATTTACACCCGCCTTTTGCCCGAAGGCGACGCTTTGGCTTTGCAGCAGGGCGTGCCCATTACCGACGAGCGCGAACTGCAGAAACGGCTGGAAGATTACGGCCTGTAAAGCGCGAAATTGCCTTGCACGGCGGGGTGTTTTATGGTATATTATAGGTAACTACCATATTAAAGGTAAAATAAAGGAGTACCCTATTATGACTGAACAGGAAATTTTGGCCGCTGTGCAGGATATTTTCCGTGATAATTTTGATGATGACACCCTGGAGATCACCCGCGCCACCTGCGCCGATGACATCGAGGATTGGGACAGCCTGGAGCAGATCAACCTGCTGACCGCTATCGAGAAGAAGTTCAACATCAAGTTCAAGCTCTCTGACGTGCGCGGGTTGAAGGACGTCGGTGATCTGCTGGATCTGGTTGCACGGATGGTGTAATTCACATCCTGTTTTGCAGCCCACGGGTGAGCAATGCCCGCCCCTACAAGCAGGTGCACACCTCAAAAAAATATTTTAGGCGGCCGGTGCCGCCTTTTTTTCGCAGCTTCACAGCTCACGAGGAGGATGTATGAATCACTATACACTTGCCGAGATGGTGCCCGGTTTGAGTGAGGAATTCACCGTCACCGTCACCGCCGAAATGATGGATCAGTTCAAGGCCATTACCGGCGATGTCTCCCCCATCCACATCGATGCCGATTATGCCAAGGACCGCGGCTTTCCCGGCCGGGTGGTGTACGGCATGCTGGGGGCCAGCTTTTTTTCCACCCTGGCGGGCGTTTACCTGCCCGGCGAGCATTGCCTGCTGCATGGGGTCGAGTGCAAGTTTGCCAAGCCTATCTTCATCGGCGATACGCTGACCGTCAAGGGCACCGTGGAGCGTGTGAGCGAGATCGGCAGCGAGGCTGAGATCAAGGCTGTCATCACCAATCAGGACGGCAAGCGGGTCACCCGCGGCATCATCAAGGCCGGGCTTGCCAAGTAACTTTAACGATTTGTAAGGGAGGTTTTCCCATGGCATATACTTACCTGATCACCGGCGCCACCAGCGATGTGGGCCGCACGCTGATCGAGCGGCTGCTGCACAACGCCCCGGCCGACACGCTGGTTCTGGCCCAGGGCTGCGGCGACCTGGCCAAAATGGCCGAGTTGTGCCGCATGTATCCCGGCCAGCTGCGCACCTACGACGTAGATCTTTCCGACCGCGCCAAGGTGGACGCTTTTGTGGAGGTGCTGGCAGCGGACGCCCCGGCCCCGACCCACTTTATCCACCTGCCTGCTTTGCCGGTAGTCAACACCAAGTTCAAGGCTTTTGACCAGCGCCGGTTTTATCTGGAATTGGAGATTGAAGTCCACAGTGCCGTGTGCATCTGCAAGGCCGTGCTGCCTGCCATGGCTCGTGCCAAGTTTGGTCGCGTGCTGTTCATCCAGACCAGCTACACCATCGGCTGCCCGCCCAAAAACACCGCCGCTTATGTGATGGCCAAGAGCGCCATCGGCGGACTGGTGAAGAGCCTGGCCGTGGAGTACGCCAAGTTCGGCATCACGGTCAACTGCGTGGCCCCCAGCATGATGGAGACCCATTTTCTGAAAGACACTCCCGACCTCATCGTGCAGGCGGCTGCCGAGGACTACCCTATGGGCCGCAACGCCACCCCGTCCGACGTGGTGCCCGCTATGGCGTTCCTGCTCTCGGATGAGGCAGGCTTCATTACCGGCGTAACGCTGCCGGTGACGGGAGGTTCGGCCATTGTCTGAGGTAACATTCCGCCTGGCCCGCCTGGGCGAAGATCAGGCGATCATCGATTTTATCAACGCCAATTTTGATATGCGTCTGCCGCTCATCAACCGGTCGGAGCTGTACCACCACTATTATGCAGGCCGCGGCGGCGTGCCCCAGTTTGCAGTGGCCGAGGATGACGGTAAGTACGTGAGCGCTGCCGGCTACATTTTGGCCAACACCAATCGCCGCCCCGATGTGTGGGTGAGCGTGTGGGTGGCCGTCAAAGGCCGCAACGGCGTAGAGCTGCAGCTGATGAACGCCCTGCCCGACCTGCTGCATGCCAACGTGCTGGCCTGCAACAACATCCGCCCCAATACCTGCACGTTCTACCAGTTTTTGGGGTGGAAGGCTGAGCGCCTGCCCCACTATTACCGTCTGGGCCGCCGCAAGGATTACCAGCTGGCCAAACCGCTGCGGTACATACTGCCCCCGGTCCAGCGCGATTTAGGGCTGGAAAAAGTAGAGGACGCGGCCGACCTGATCCCGCTGGGGATGCCCGTCACGCCCCACACGCCGGTGAAGGATACCTGGTATCTGCGGCGGCGGTATTTCCGTTATCCCTACTTCCACTACGATGTCTGGGCTGCGCGGGGAAACGGCAAGCTGCTGGCCTACGTGGTGACCCGCACCGTAACCGCTGAGGAAACCGGCTGCGTGCCGGTGGTGCGGCTGGTGGACTTCATTGGCGAGGATGCCGTTCTGCCCCGTTTGGGTGGTGCACTGGACGCCATACTAAACCGCGCAGGCGGCGAATATATGGACTGCTACAACGCCGGTATTCCCGCCGAAGTCTGGCAGGCCGCCGGTTTTACCGAGCGGCTGGAGGGCGACGGCAGCGTCATCCCCAACTATCTGACCCCTCCACTGCTGGAAAACACCGAGTATTACTACTTTACCAACAAGCCGGAAAACTTTGTACTGTTCAAGGCTGACGGCGACCAGGACCGCCCCAACCTGAAATAGCTTTATGCACCTCTCTTCCCTGCCCCGTTTTGGCGGCAGGGATTTTTTATTTGACTGCACATAAATAAAGCACAAAAAACAGCCCGCCCGGAAGCGAGAGAACTTCCGGGCGGGCTGCCTAATGGGAGATATATTGAGATACGGAATTGTTTAATGCTTAGTCATCATTGCTGACGCGGACGACGACCTTCATGTAGTTGCCGGGATTCTTCTCGATATCCACGATGGTATCGGGAGCCTCGTTCATGGTGACAGTCTTGGTCAGGATCTTCATCATATCGACCTTGCGGCTGTTGATGAGGTCCAGAGCCTCCTCAAATTCGCCAGCACTGGTGCGGGCACCGCGGATGTCGATTTCCTTCTTGGTGATGACATCGGTGGGCAGGCTGGTTTCCTTCTTGGGCCAGCCGGTCAGGGTGATGCGGCCAGCGTTGGAGACCAGGTCGAAGGTCTGGCGGATAGCAGGGTTGGCGCCGGAGCACTCCATGACCTGATGCGCCATCTCGCCGCCGGTGATTTCCTTGATGCGCTCAACGGGATCTTCCTTGCCGGAGTTGATGACATACTCGATGCCAAGGCTCTTGGCGAAGTCCAGGCGCTCCTGCACGAGGTCGAGCAGGATGGCGTGAGCACCGTAAGCCTGGGCAACCATACCGGCAACCAGGCCGATGGGGCCTGCACCGATGATGGCGCAGTACTCGCCGGCCTGCAGGCCGCCGCGATGGATGCCGTGCAGGCTGATGGTCAGGGGCTCGGCCATAGCGGCCTGCTCCCAGCTCATGCCCTCGGGGATCTTGATGAGCATATCAGCGGGTGGCAGTAGTACTCAGCCATGCCGCCGTCTACATGCACCCCCAGAACCTTCAGGTCGGTGCAGCAGTTGGTACGGCCGATGCGGCAGGGGTAGCAGTGGCCGCAGTACAGGTACGGGTCCACTACAACACGGTCGCCGACTTTGATGCCGTTCTTGTTGTTCTCCGGGATGGATTCCACAATGCCAGCCAGCTCGTGGCCGATGACGCAGGGATAAGAAACCAGACCATTGGTGCCGCGGAAAGCACCGATGTCACTGCCGCAGATGCCGGCGGCGACCACCTTGATCAAAGCCTCGCCGGGTTTCGGCACGGGCTTTCAATGTCAACGCAAGAGATTTTCCAAGGCTCAGCCAACTTGATTACTTTCATGATGAAATAACGACCTTTCAATAATTCCTGTTACAAAAGCGATAGATACAAATGATATAAAACTAAGATCAAACCTTGACCTTAACAACGACCTTACGGACGAACTCCGGCTCGCCAGCTGCGCAGCGGGGCTTGTGAGCATCCTCGGGGGCAACGACGATCATATCGCCGGGCAGCAGCAGGACGGTGCCGCTCATAGCGGGCTCCTCGTAGAACTTCAGGTCGTTCTCGGGGTGATCCTCTTTCAGGACCAAGCCCTCGCGCTTGCAGACGCCGAACTGCTCTTTGCCGGAGATGACATACTGGATGTCGAAGAACTTATCGTGAGTCTCGAAGGAGCCTTCGCTTGCGGGGAAGGTGGTGTACTCCTGCACGTTAGCGGTCACGCCCTCGCAGATGGGATAGCTGCCAGCGGGGGTGTTGTCCAGGTCGGTCTCGGCCAGCCACTTGTAAGCAGCCCGGAATTTATCATCGAGATAGTTGTACTTGGTAGCCTGAGAAATCGGTGCAAAATACATAATGAACGCTCCTACAATATATTTGTGGGTAGCCCCACGGCATCCAGCCGTGTTGCTATCCAACTTGTTGCCTAAGCTGTAGAATAAGAACGTAGTGGTCTGACATTTATCACGCTGGATTTACACGTCCGTAAAGGAGTCAGTCAGCCGCCGTTCTTATTCGCAGCATTCGATTTACGCAGGTAGTCCCACCGTAGCGGTGCGTTCGTGTTACTCAGGAGATTGAACAAGCAATAAGTAAAAGGCGGAAGCCATTGCAAATTCAAATTAGGAGGAAAACGAATGACCGTAGTTGGAATCGATGTTTCTAAGGGTAAGAGTATGGTAGCTGCCATGAAGCCAGGTGGGGAGCTTGTTGCAGCGCCATATGAAGTAAGGCATTCAGATATTGAACTGTCACATCTTGCGTTGGATGTTCTTTGCATGGAACCAGATACCCGCGTTGTAATGGAAGCAACAGGCAGATATCATGAGCCGGTAGCAGCGCTGCTTCACAGTGAGGGAATCTTTGTAAGCATCCTGAACCCATTGCTTATTAAGCAAAGCGGAGCAGGCTCTCTGCGCAAAGTAAAATCCGACCCGAAAGATGCCCTAAAAATTGCCAAGTATGGGCTTGACAACTGGTCTACATTGCGGGAATATACTCCTATGGAAGCAATTAGACAGCAACTCAAGTTGTGCGCACGTCAATGCGACTTGTATAATAAGAATATTGTCATGCTCACAAACAACCTTATTTCTTTGTCTGACAAGACCTTTCCGGGTGTAAACGAGCTGTTCTCAAGCCCCGAAAAGGCAGACGGACATTTGAAGTGGGTGGACTTTTACCGAAGCTTTTGGCATTGCGACTGCATTAACCGTATGTCACCGGATGCTTTTGAAGAGCGATACAAGAAATGGTGCAAGAGAAAGGGTTACCATTTTAGTACTGATGCGGCAGATGCTCTCTACGCAGCCAGTTGCGGATCCTATACCACACTGCCGCGTGACAACAATGCTAAATTACTGGTTACAGTTGCCGCCGACCAGCTTATTGCACTGCGCGAAAACCAGTCCAAGCTGGAAGCCGAGATGCTGAATCTCTGCAAGCAGCTGCCGGAGTACGAGACCGTTATGGCCATGTACGGCGTTGGAAAGTCCACAGGACCGCATCTCATGGCTGAATTGGGTGATGTTCGCCGTTTCCCGCACCGCAGTTCTATTGTGGCCTTTGCAGGCGTAGACCCCGGCGTTGTTGGCTCCGGCAAGATGCAGCTTTCCAGTGTAACAACTTCCAAGCGCGGGTCACCTCAGCTGAGGAAAGCGCTCTTTCAGGTGGTTTCTACTTACGTTAAATGCAAACCCGAAAACGAAGCGGTTTACCAGTTCTACGCCAAAAAGCGTGACGAGGGGAAGCCGTTCTTCGTTTGCACTACTGCTGCCGCGAACAAGTTCCTGCGTATTTACTATGCCCGCGTTAAGGAGTGCCTGAACGCCGCTGAAAGCGCAACTCAGGTCGAAGAAGGCTAATCTGTAATGCTCATTTTGTCATTTGGCTGCCTCCGCTTTTTGAGGGAGTCCTGTTTGCTGTACGCATTTTTACTCGGCTATCTGCCGAGTATTTTTTTGGACTTTTTCTGCAAAACCTATTGACTTTTATTTGCAGGACTCCTTTACTTGCTCTAAAGTAATAAGTTCTATATCGTCTATTATAATAAGGTAGGGACTTGTGCTTCAGCAGAGGGAAGAATTACTTCTTCTCCTCTTCCTTCATGTTGTCCAGGATGCAGGTGCTGGCGATGTCCTTGGTGTCCATCTTGCCGGCAGCCAGATCCAGGCACTGCTGCCAGACCTGCTCATCCACAACAACACCCTCAGCCAGGTTGCGGGCACGGGTAGCAGCGGTGCGCTCGCCCGGGCAGGTGACATGGCCGCCCTCTTCTCCGGGGTGGTAGCATCAGCAGCGGCTACGCGGTCATCAAACTTGGCCTGGATCTCCTCTTCCTCGCCGAACAGGTACGGATCGTAGGCGATGAAGATCTGGCAGCAGCCGGTGCAGCTGCCCTGGCCCTCACGGTCCAGATCAGCGCCGGTCTTGCCGTTAGCCATAGCAGCGGCAGCCAGGTCCAGGGCGATGGCCATGCCAGAGCCCTTCCAGTAACCGGTGGGCAGGATGCGGCCGGAAGCCTCGATGGCGCCGGGATCGCTGGTCAGGTTGCCGTCCTTATCGAAGCCGCCGGGGAAAGGCAGCTGCTTGCCGGCCAGACGATAGACGCCCAGCTTGCCGTAAGCGTACTGGCTCATGGCCATATCCAGGACGATGGGGCCGCTCTTACGCGGGATGGCGATGCAGAACGGGTTGTTGCCGACGCCAGGGACTTTGGAGCCCCACATGGGCATGCAGCTCTCGGTGTTGGTCCAGCTAATACCGATGAAACCGGCCTGGGCAGCCTGCCAGGCGTAAGAACCGCCGCGCATCCAGTGGGTGGTGTTCTTCAGAGCAACACAGCCAATGCCATGCTCTTTAGCCAGGGCCACAGCGCGATCCATGCAGAAGGTGGCGTTCAGGGTGCCAATGCCCAGGTGGCCGTCATAGTTCTCAACAGCGCCCTTTGCACCGACCAGCTCGGGCTCAGCATTGATGTCGACCCAGCCCTTCTGGACATACTCGGCAAAGCGGGGCACACGGTTCAAGCCGTGGCTCTCGATGCCTTCCAGACTGCTCTCGGTGTGGATCTCAGCGCACTTTTCAGCCTTCTCCTGGCTCAGGCCCAGATTCAGGAATGCCTGCGTAACGGTAGATTTGACAGTTTCATAAGGTACGCGAATACTCATATTCATTCTCTCCTTTTTGATCAGCGCGGTGGTCTTGTTGTGTCTGCTTTTTTCTTGCTTCGCCGGATGTTCGCTGATATATCAGCTTATCCGTTGATATTATCAGCATAACACAGCTTAAACCGAATTGCAACTGTTGATTTTACCAGATTTTCTCTGTAAAAATCATGCTTTTGCACAAAGTTTTGCCCAATGGGTTGCATGTTGGATTTTTAACTGATATATTAGTGGAAAGACTATATATCGTATGTGTCCAACAAAGGAGGGTCTGCGATGGATCTGCTGGTTCCCCAGCCACGCCCCAAAGAGAGCAACCGCGAGTACGCCTGCCGCGTGCTGCGCATGAATATCATGACATTCCGCTTAAAGCCCGGCGAACCGCTGAGCGAGATCGAGATTGCCAAGCTGTTCCAGATGAGCCGTACCCCGGTGCATGAAGCCATCACCACACTGCACAACGATTGGCTGATCGAGATCTTCCCCCAGCGGGGCACCCAGGTCAGCCGCATCGACCCAGCGCTGGTCAAGGAGGGCTACTCCACCCGTCTGCTGCTGGAAAGTGCATTATTAAAGGATGTGGCTGGTAAGATCGGCCGCAGCCAGGTGCAGGAACTTTGGGATTGCATGTGCCACCAGGAAAGCCTGCGGCCCCGCATGCCTGACGCCGTGGATGAGTTCATCCATCTGGACGACGAATTCCACCGTCTGATGTACTACTTCGGCGGGCGCAGCCACACCTGGCTGGCTATCCGCGGGCTGGTTTCCCACTACGACCGGCTGCGCTATCTCGATGCGCTGGATGGCGATTGCGATTACGACCGTGTGACCCGCCAGCACCGGGAATTTTGCGATTATCTGCTGATGGGCCTGCCGGACAACGTGCAGCCCGAGGTGAAGATCAGCGAGCATCTGACCAGCTTCAGGGGCAACCTGATGGACAAGATTGAGCGCTACCCGGGCTATTTTACCATCGACAACGTAAGTGTATAACAAAAACACAAAAACTGCCGCGCAGCTTTGTTGCCAAAGCCGTGCGGCAGTCTTTCTTTATCTGAACAGGCAGCTGTGTTGTCAGGAGGCTCCCCCCCCTGCTGCTGCGCGGAGCTGCGGGTAAAGTTGTTCAGAGAATGCCGAACAGCTTTTTGGGTGGTCATGGCGTCCAGCAGGTAGTCATACAGCAACTGCATGGCCTCGGGCTGGACCCACTTGATGGCATCGCGGAAGCCGCCGTGCATGGTGGAGGCGACTTCCATCTCCCCCAGCATCATCTTGAACTCGGGGCTGCGGCCCAGCAGGCCCATTCCCTGGGCGGCCATGGCCGTCAGGTACTTGGTGTCCCACCTGGGCATAACGGCAATGCTGACCACCGGCTGGCGGCGGGTGGTGAAACAAACGTTGTCACCCTCCGGCATATACTTGACCAGTTCGCCGTGGTGGGCGTCCAGCCGCTCCTTGGCGCAGAAGGTCCGCGCACCGGCGCGGTTCTCGCTGCCGCGGGCATAGACAGCGATGGTATCGCCGTAACCGCACATATCCAGGTTGACCACGCAGCTCACCTCACGCTTGCGGCCATCCTCAAACAATTTGGCACCGCTGTGGCCGGATTCCTCGCCATCGAAAAAGGCGATCGTGGCCGGTATCTTGCGCTGCTGCAACTCTTTGGCCAGGGCGATCAGGATACAGACGGCGGCAGCGTTATCGTTGGCGCCGGTACTGCCGGGGTGTGCGTCGTAATGGGCGCAGAACAGCGGTCCTTTGGCGTCCTTGTCGGCCGTATACAGCAGATAGTTGCGGGCGGCCTTGCGGCGCTCGTCTGCTTCACATTCCTGGATCTCCGGGGTCAGACCCTCAGCGGTCAGCGCGTTTTCTAAAGCGGTGCGGCGGGCCTGGGGGTCAGACTGGGCCAGTTCGGCCAGATGTTTTTCGATTTCCACAGCGGTTCCTTTCTTCAGGTCACAGGCAGGTGTCCAGTGCGACCTTGATGACGATTTTGCGGATCTTGGCAGGCTCCCCTACCTGGATGGCCGGGATGTGTACATCCCAAGGGAAGAACATGGCATAGCTGCCGGGCTGCATCTCGATGACACCTTCGCGGGCGTTCGGGTTATTCTTGTAGAAGCAGATGTCCCGCGGGTGTCCAGCAGGTTCTCGTCCACCTCGTTATCGCCCAGGTCAGGATACCAGCCGATGCGCTCGGGGCCGCCGGCAGCCAGGAACTGCACGTCGATATACTTGCGGTGACATTCGGGGCGCAGGTTCTCGCGGGGGCCGGTGGACTGGTCGATGACCTGCAGGATCATCTTGTCGCCGTCCAGCTCAAACTTGCCGGCTTCATGGGCAGCCAGGTCGTTGTCCTTCAGGAACTGCACAGCGCGCTGCAGCGGCTCGGGCAGGACGGCCAGGTTGCTTTTTTCATGGATATTGCCAGAAATCATAATTTTGCTCTCCTTATGCGGAAATTACTGCATAGAGGTCACGCCGCCATCCACTTTAAGGGTAACACCAGTGATAAACTCGGAGCCCTCGCTGCAGAGGAAGAGGACTGCGGCGGCCATATCTTTGCCGGTGCCCAGACGTCCGTAAGGGATGCGCTTGACCAGCGAGTTGTAGAATACGGGTCGGACAGGCGGTCGGCGTTGATGGGGGTCACGACGAAGGTCGGCGCAATGGCGTTGACCGAGATGCCGAACTTGGCCCACTCACAGGCCAGCTGGGCGGTGTACATGTTGATGGCACCTTTACTGGCGCAGTAGGCGGTGTAGTCGCGGTCGGTACCCAGGAACGCCTTAGCAGAGGACAGGTTGACAATGCGGCCCTTGTGGGCGGGGATCATCCAGCGCTTGCCGCACATTTTACTGACATTGTGGGTGCCCAGGACGTTCAGCGACATGACCTTATTGAAGGACTCGGCGTCGTAATCCTCGGCATGCTTCAGGATGTTCATGCCGGCGCTGTTGACCAGCATCGTGACGGGGCCCAGCTCTTTTTCGATGATGTCGCCCATCTTCTCGACGTCTTCCTCTTTGGTGATGTCGCAGTAGACGGGCAGGTAGCGGCGGCCTTCGGCGGCGGCCAACTCGGCCAGTTCGGGGGCACTTTCGGGGTGCCGGCTGCAGACAGCAACGTCCACACCGTTCTGCAAAAACGCCTCAGCAATGGCATGGCCCAGGCCGCTGGTGCCGCCAGTGACCAGTGCTACCTTACCGGCCGGGTCGAACAGGTTTTTCATCGAACCTTCCATGGTTTTCTTCTCCTTTTTCAGAAAAAGGCTTCCCCCGCAGAGGGGAAGCCTTTGAATTGCTATAACTTAGCGGGTGAAGCCGGGCAGACCCTCGATTGCGTAAACGCGAGTCGGGCAGGAGTCCAGGCCGATGATGTTCATCGGAGCATAGCTGATGAAGAAAGTATCGGTCTTGAGCAGCTCCAGGTTGCACAGAACTTCCAGGAAGGTGCAGTTCTGAGCCATCAGGATGTCGTGGAAGGGCTTAACGTTGCGGACGTCACCCTCGATGGCAACGCCATCACCGAAACCAACGCACTGGACCTTGCGGTCAGCCAGCCACTGAGCCATCTCAGCGCCGACCTGCAGACGGTGGTCAGTGGGGCCGCCGGTCAGGCTGGTGAAGGGAGGAATCTTGTGGGGGCTATCCAGGATGACGGTATCGCCGGGCTGGACGCGGTCACCGATAGCGGCTTCCAGGTCAGCAGCGGTGATCTGATGATCCTCGGGCAGATCCAGCACGCAGTAGATGCCGCGGCCCATGAACTGATCCAGGGGCAGCTCAGCAACGCTGGGCCAGTTGGAGTCGTGATGGTAGGGGCACTCGCAGTGGGTACCCAGATGGCTGCCGATGTCCACGTTGGTGTGGAAGTCAGGCACGTCACCACCAGTGTTGAAGCGCCACAGGTTGCAACGGCGGCTCTCGGTGTACGGGTCAACGCACTTGCTCAGGTCGACGATGTGCAGGTTGCCCTTCATGTATTCTTTCGGGGGCAGCTTGTCAGCGGGGACGGCTTTCGGTTTGCCAGCAACCCAATCATAAGTCAAAGGCTGTTCAGACATAGGGAAAATCCTCCTTTAAAAATGTGCATTTATCTTCTAGGGCATCCAGGATTCCGGATGCCCCGAAGTACAAAAGATTTGTGCCAAATCAGGCCTTCGGGCGGCCCTCCATGGCGTGGATCAGCTCAACCAGGGACTCATGGCTGGGGGTAGCAACGCCAGACTTCTTGCCGGCGCGGACAACACTGCCGCTGATGGTATCGACCTCGCTGCGGCGGCCGTCGCGCAGGTCAGCGTAGATGCTGGTCAGGCCGTTGGGAGACTTATCGCAGACTGCCTTGACCTCGGCGACCTTTTCGTCATAGTCGAAGTCCATGCCCAGGCCTGCGGCAGCATCCACAGCCTCGCGGATCAGCTGGCAGCAGAGCTTCCAGGCGTGCTCGTTGGAAGAGATGTAGCCCAGGGGCACCTGCAGGGCACCGGTCAGGGCACTGGCGGAAACGTTGGTGAACAGCTTGTTCCAGATCATCTTCTGGACGCCGTCGGAAACGTCAGCCTCGAGGCCGCACTCAGTGAAGGTATCAGCAAACTTCTGCAGCCGGGCAGCTTCGCCGACAACGCAGCCCATGTGGGTCATGCCGCTGCCGCCGTGCTTGGTAACGCCCAAACCGGCTACGCTGGCGTTATGCTGGGTGGTACCGATGATGATATGATCCTGCGGGACGAACTTGCCCAGCAGATCCTCATGGCCGCTGCCGTTCTGCAGGGTCATGATGTAGGTGTCGGGTCCGATGATGCCCTTGTTGTTGTTCAGGGCTCCTTCGCTGAACATGGCCTTGACGAAGACGATGATCAGGTCAACAGGCTCCATGCCCTCGGTAGAAAGAACCGCGTGGGGATGGAAGACGTTGGAGGTGCCGTCCGGTTCCTGAACTTCCAGGCCCTCGGCGTTCACCTTTCCACCAGTGCGGCGTTTACATCGATCACGGTCACTTCGTTGTGGCGGCTCAGGTACGAGCTGTACAGCCCGCCCATGGCGCCGGAACCAAGAACTGCGATTTTCATAGGTAGTTGCTCCTTCCGAATCCGTTTACTTTATAGTAATATACAATCTATTTCCCACCGGGGTCTGTCTGCCAGGCAGCGCCCGCAGGTGTCCCGGAATGGTTCAAATGAAATCATTCAAAGAAGTAAGGCCGCTGGTAGCGGCATTCTTCCAAAAGCGGCTTCACCAGGTCAAACTCAGCTTCCAGCGCGTGGGCAGCCATCTCATAGTCACGCATGGCCAGGCCCTGCACGACGGTGGAATGCTGCTCGGCCACATAGCGCCAGAGATCGGCGCTTTCCATCATGCGGAGCAGCCGGTACAAATCGCCGCTGTTGCGCTCCAGTACATCCATGACAGGCTCACGCCCTGCCATAGAGTACAAGGTGCGGTGGAACTCCAGATGCAGGCGTGCCATTTTGATGATGGCGCCGCCCTGCAAGGCTTCCAGCTCGGCCGCCACACAATGCTCCAGCGGCTCCAGCGTAGTCGGGCGGTGATTGTACAATTCGCCCAAAACCGCCTGGCTGACCGTGCGGTGCATCCACACCGTCTGGCGGATCATGTCGGTGTTCAGCGGCGGCACCACGGCCCCGCGGGGCACCGGGCGCAGCATCTTCTCGCGCTCTAAACGGGAGAAAGTATCATGCACCGGAGTGCGGCTGACCTGCAGCTCAGCGGCTACATCGGTCTCAGCCAGTTTCACGCCGGGATGCAGGAACATCTCCTTTATATAAGTAGAAAGGACGCGATAAACAAACGCACGGGCGGATTCTTCGGGGGCACGTACACTGCGTACATCCGTCTGCATATTTATCAGCTCCTTTCCGGCTTAGTGGGGTAAATAATCCAGCGCATCCACATCCTATGGTATCCGTATTGTAGTGTACCGCTGGTGTGAGCAGAGCAATTTTCGTGCGCTGTCCCCGGGTTCACCTATAGTATAACGCAACACTCGACAAATTGCAAGACTGACTTGTATGCCAAAATTGTTGAAAACTTGTTGTTCATTTTGACGAAACATTCAAACTTTCTCGCAGAAAAAAAGAAAAAGTGTCAAAAAAGGCTTGCAAATCCCAAGAAAGCGTGCTATTTTATTGTCAGACCCGATGGTACTGGTGTGCAGTTTCTTGTATGCACAGCGACCGGCCGCGGTTTCCCCGGTCCGTTCCACTACATCTAGTATGCAGCAATGTTCACCTAGGGAAGCGAGGTACAGTACATGCCACAGCTTACTACACCACCAGCGATCACAGGGCCTGATGATGCTTACAGCCAGCTTCGGCACCGCATCATTGACTTCACCCTCCTGCCCGGAGAGTTCCTGAGTGAAAACGCCTTGGCATCCCAGATGGGTACCAGCCGCGCTACCGTGCGCGAGGCGATTGCCCGCCTGGCTGAGGAAGGCTGCGTAGAGGTTTTCCCCCAGCGCGGCACCCAGGTCAGCCGGATCTCGATCAACCGTCTGCACCACGCTGTCTTTCTGCGGACGGTGCTGGAAGAAAGTGTCCTGCGCCAGCTTTGCAGCACCGGCATCACCCGGAACAGTTTGAGGCTCTGAAGAAAGCCTGCGCAAGCAGCGCCGGTATTACGACGACCAGGCCTCCTCTGATCTGCTGGATGAAGACACTCGCATGCACCACCTGTTTTATGAATACTGCGGGCGGGAACACGCGTGGGACAGTATCTCCATCATCAACTGCGACATGATGCGCATCCGTCAGCTGCAGATCATGACCTACAGTTACAAGGTACACATGGTTGCCGTTGGCAGTTGGGAGAACACTTTGACTGAGCACCGCATGATGCTGGACTGCTTACGCAGGCGTGATGCCGAGGCCATTGCCGTAATGTGCCACCAGCATCTGGGATTCATCACCCGTGACGCAGACCACCTGCGGCGGTTATACCCGCAGTACTTCTACGAGAACGAGAAATCTGAGGATCTCAACTTTTAATTTGCCTTAAGGCTTCCTACCGTTTGAAGGACGCCTTAAATACCAAAACGGTCCGTATCCGCTTTGGTAATATGAATAAGGTACTAATTTATACTGTATGAAAGGAGGAAAGCATATTCCCGGCAAATGGCTGCGCCAAGCAGCCAGGAGAGAATCATTGTAATTAAAGAAAGGGGTATTTACCTTGGAGTTAGTAGTCGGTATTTTGCTGCTCCTCACGTTCTTCGGCCTGGCTTATTACTGCATTAAGGGCCACAACCTGATGATCGGCTTCCTCATCATTACTATTCTGTGGACTGTTCTGTCCTTCCTGGGCGCTGCTTTTGCATCTCCCGAGTTCCTGTCCACCACTGCTTTCTATTCGAATGGCGAGCCTGTTAAGGCCATTGCCATCCTGAACAAGATCTACCAGTCCGCCCCCGAAGGCTGGGGCACCACGCTGGTCAACGTCTGCTGGGGCGCCTGGTTCGGCCGCGTCCTGATGGAGACCGGCATTGCTTCCACCCTGATCCGTAAGACTGTTGAGCTGGGCGGCGATAAGCCCATGGTCACCATCGCCCTGCTGAACATCGTTACCGCTATCATCTTCACCGCCATGACCGGTGCCGGCCCCGTTATCGCCATCGGCGTTATCGTCCTGCCCATCATGATGTCCCTGGGTGTTCCCAAGGCAATCGCCATGTTCAGCTTCATGGAGTCTGTTGCCGCTGGTATCTATCTGAACCCCGTCAACTGCGCTCAGTATCGTGCTTTCTTCATCGACGTCGATGAGATGCCCAACTTCACCATGGGCTGGTACGCTGGCAAGTGGGGCTATGCCGCTCTGGTCATCTCTGTTGTCGTCACCACCATCCTGGCCGGCTTCTTCCTGAAGAAGAGCAAGACCAGCCATGCTTGGGCCGCTCAGACCCGTGGCGCTTCCGAGCAGAAGGATGCTCCTCTGTATACCTTGATCCTGCCCATCGTTCCCGTTGTGCTGAAGATCTGGCTCGACTTCTCCGTTATCGGCGGTTTCGTCATCGCTGGTTTTGCTGCTCTGTTCCTCTGCGGCAAGATGAAGGGTTCCTTCAAGGAGAACTGCCAGCTGGTCAACAAGCTGTACTATGACGGCGTTGTTGATACCGCTCCCCTGGTTGGCTTCCTGCTGACCCTGCCCATGTTCAACAGTGTTGCTACTTACGCTTCCCCGTTCTTCAAGGCCGTTCTGGGCCCCGTCATGCCGAAGAGCGAGCTGGTCGTCTGCATCCTGTTCGCCGTCCTGCTGGCTCTGGGCCTCTTCCGTGGTCCTATGACCCTGGTTGGCTGCGGTGCTGCTACTCTGGGCGTTCTGCGCGGTGTCGCTTCCTTCAGCGTCCCGTTCCTGTATTGCGTCTTCGCAATCCCCACCATCACCGTCAACATCGGTTCCTGCATCACCCAGTCCTGGGTTGCTTGGGGCCTTGCCTACACCAAGGTTGAGTCTAAGGATTACCTGAAGCTCTCCATCCCCATGACTTACATCTGCGGCATCCTGCTGTACATCCTGACCTTCGTCACCATGAGCGGTCTGGGCGCCGAGTGGTTTGTCTGATCCACTTTGAACCTGTAAGTTAAACCGTAAATTAGGGTGCCGCCGCCTCGAGGGCGGCGGCACCTTACTTTTTAAGGAGAAGAAACACTCCCCTACCCTACTGAGAAACATTTAGGAGGAAAACTGAATGGCAGAACATCGCGCTGTTCGCATGGGCATTGACGTCGGCGGTACTTACACCAAGTGTGTCGCCATGGACAACCTGACCCATGAGATCATTGGCAAGAACGAAGTTAAGACCACCCACGACGACAAGGACGGCGTTGCCGCCGGCGTTGTGCAGTCCTTCAAAAACTGCATGGCCGAGAACGACATTGCCCCTGAGGACGTCGTCTTCGTTGCGCACTCCACCACCCAGGCAACCAACGCCTTCATCGAGGGCGACGTTGCTTCTGTCGGTGTCATCGGTGTTGCAGGCGGCGGCCTGGAAGGCTTTCTGGCAAAGCGCCAGCTGAACCTGAAGGACATCGTCCTGGACGAGAAAGTCGGCCGTAAGATCCCCGTGCATAACAGGTTCCTGAAGAAGAAGGAAATGACCGACGAGAAGATCAATGCCGCCATCAAAGAGCTGTGCGGTGAAGGCAGCCAGGTTATCGTTGCCTCCATGGCTTTCGGCGTTGACAACATGGACGAAGAGGTCAAGATCCATGACCTGGCCGAGGCCCAGGGCCTGCCGGCTTCCATGGCTTCTGGCAACACCAAGCTGTGCGGCTTGACCCGCCGTCCCCGTACTGCCGCCATCAACGCTTCCATTCTGCGCAAGATGATGGCTACCGCAAACGCCACCGAGAGCTCTGTCCGCAACGCTGGCGTTACCGTTCCCCTGATGATCATGCGCGGCGACGGCGGCGTTATGGAGATCAGCGAGATGCGTAAGCGTCCCATCCTGACTGCTCTGTCCGGCCCTGCTGCTTCCGTCATGGGTTCCCTTATGTACCTGCGTGCTTCCAACGCCATCTACTTTGAGGTTGGCGGCACCACCACCAACATCGGTGTTATCAAGAACGGCCGTCCCGGCGTTGACTACGCCCAGATCGGCGGCCACGATACCTACATCAACTCTCTGGATGTCCGCATCCTGGGCTGCGCCGGTGGTTCCATGGTCCGTATCAACGACCATGGCGTTGAGGACGTCGGCCCCCGTTCCGCCCACATCGCTGGCTGCGAGTACGCCTGCTTCACTCCTGAGGAGGAGATCGACGCTGGCCCGCTGACCATCGAGATGCTGAGCCCGAAGCCGGGTGACCCCTCTGACTACGTTGCCGTCAAACTGGCAAGCGGCAAGCGTATCTGCTTCACCAACACCGACGCTGCCAACGTGCTGGGCCTGATCGACGAGAAGTACTTCGCACACGGCAACGCCAGCGCTGCCCGCAAGTGCATGCAGCCCGTTGCTGACAAGCTGGGCATCACCGTTGAGGAGCTGGCTACCCAGATCCTGGACAAGGACTTCGAGAAGGTCAACGCCTGCATCAACGCCCTGGCTGACAAGTATCAGCTGGACCATGACGCCATGAAGCTGGTTGGCTGCGGCGGCGGTGCTGCCTCTCTGGTCCCCTACTGCGCCAAGAAGATGGGCCTGCAGTACTCCATCCCCGAGAACGCCGAGGTCATCTCCTCCATCGGTGTTGCCCTGTCCATGGTTCGTGACGTTGTCGAACGTGTTATCCCGAACCCGACCCAGGAAGACATCAAGGAGCTGAAGAAGGAAGCTACTGACGCCGCCATCGGTTCCGGTGCTTCTCCCGACACTGTTGAAGTTCATATCGAGATCGACAGCCAGACCGGTAAGGTCACCGCTATCGCCACCGGTTCTACCGAGGTCAAGACCACTGACCTGCTGAAGGAGTGCGACGAAGCTGAGGCTGAGCAGCTGGCTAAGGAAGACTTTGGTGCCAAGGTCTCCAACATCCGCCTGGCTGAGAAGACCGATAAGTTCTACGTCTACACCGGCGACATGGGCGATCGTCATCCCATCCGTATCGTCGATAAGAAGGGCTTCATCAAGGTCCAGTGCTCTGACGGCGTGGCCGCCAAGGTCAAGGCTGGCGAGTACAAGGAGAAGGTCGAAGAGCTGTGGAAGGATATGGCCGTGTTCAAGACTGATACGGTCCTGCGTCCCGACTACTTCGTCTGCGTTGGCCCCCGTGTCTGCGACTACTCTGCTGTTGACCTGGATCAGGTCATGCTGCTGATGGATCTGGACATCATGGATCGTGAGCCCGATGAGGACATCATCGTTGTTGCTTCCGTGAACGACGTCCGCTGATTCAACCCAAATAACACAAAAGACGGCTCCGCGCTCTGCGGAGCCGTTTTTGGAAAGTGAACGAACATGACAAAGGAACGGTTTCAGGAATTACTCAAACCCATTGCCGACGGCCTGTTTGGCAAGCAGCGCACCGTTATGGCGAGATGCCCCACTACACGGTACGCCCGGTAGGCATGATCGTAGAAGACCTCTGCCGCATCCCCGAGGACGAGTGGGCCAAATATGCTTTCTCTCGCGAGCCGCTGAATGGTAAGTTCAATGATGAACAGCGCCTTGACCTTACCCGTCAGGCCATTGCCTGCGGGCGTGAGTACGCTGAGAAGCTGGCGAAGCAGTACGGTATGCGTGACCCTGAAAAGCTGGCCAAGCAGCTGGGCTTGAATGTGGATTATCCTGATATGCCGCAGAATGCGGAGCGTGTCCTGTTCGCGGAGTTCCGTGAGCCGAACACCATCCACATCTATATGGACGGCGTCCGCAAAGGCCGCGCTTTGTTAAGCGAGCCGGGTCTCCCATGCGCTGACCGGCCAGCTGGATATTGCCAAGCTGCTGCTGGGGCATGAGCTTTTCCACTTTGTGGAGGAGAAGTATAAGAAGGAGATCTGGACCCGCACCTACAAGATCGAGCTGTGGGCACCCAAGCCGCTGCATAACCGTTCCGGCGTGTCGGTGCTGGGCGAGATCGCGGCTATGTCCTTTGCCAAGACCCTGACAGGTATTTCCTACTCCCCCTACGTAATGGACGCTTTTTTGGTGTACGGCTACTCGCCCGAAGCCGCCAGCGGCCTGTATGAGGAAATGATGGAAAAAACCGGCCGCACGCCCCGCCTGCCGGAGGCTGTTGATACGGACGCAGCCCCCGAGGCTTTGCCGGAATAATGCTTACAGAAAGGTGCGGATTTGCCCCATGAACATTTTCTGGGATGCTGAAAAGTACAAAAAAGATTTTTCGTTCGTGCCGCAGTACGGCGAAGCCGTGATGGATCTGCTGGATGCCGCCCCCGGATCCCGCGTGGTAGACCTGGGCTGCGGCAACGGGGCACTGACAGAGCAGCTGGCTGCCTGCGGCTATGATGTAACCGGCGTGGATGCCTCGGCAGAGATGCTGGAGCTGGCTCGCGAGGGTCACCCAGAGCTGAAGTTCCGGCCCGGCAACGCGCTGGACTTTACGCTGGACGAGCCGGTGGATGCGGTGTTTTCCAATGCCGTGCTGCACTGGATCGATGCCGACAAGCAGCAGGCCATGCTGGACCACATTGCCAGCCAGATCAAATCTGGCGGCCTGCTGGTCTGCGAGTTTGGCGGCAAGGGCTGCGCCGAAACGGTGCATGCTGCGCTGGAAAAACGGTTTGCCGCCCACGGGCTGCATTACCGCCGCACCTTCTACTTTCCTACCATAGGCGAATACGCGCCGCTGCTGGAGAAGGCCGGTTTCCGTGTGGAGTTTGCCACGCTGTTTGACCGCCCCACCAAGCAAAACGGCCCGGACGGACTGGCCGATTGATCCGTATGTTTGATACGGCTCCCTCTTCCGGGGTCGATCCCGCGCTGGCGGCACAGATCATCGACGAGACTGTAGAGGATCTGCGCCCCGTGCTGCTGCACGACGGCGTGTGGTACGTAGACTACGTGCGCATCCGCTTTAAGGTGCGCAAGCTGTAATTTCCTGTAATATACAAAAATCCGCTGGGCTGCAACGCCCAGCGGATTTTTTATTGTGTATTGGAGTTATTTAACGAGGTACTCATCCAGCACGCCGTCCACATAAGCTTTCTGCTCATCGGTCAGGGGGCTGAAGGGACGACGGGCCTTACCGACGGGGTAACCCTGACGGGCCAGCTCGTACTTGATGGCAGGGATCAGGCCCACACGGCACATAGCCTCCATGCAGTTGTTGGCTTTGTGCTGCAGGGCGAGGGCTTCCTCCCGTTTGCCTGCGTCGAACAGGTCGAAGATCTTCTTGTAGTGGGGCAGCATCATGTTGAAGGTGCTGCCAATGGAACCGCTGCTGCCCAGGGCCTGGCCAGCAACCATCGTTTCATCGTAACCGTCAAAGGCGATGAGGTCTGGGTTCAGGTTGAGGATGCGCTCCATCTGGAACAGGTTGTAGTTGGTCTGCTTGACGCCCAGGATAGCACCGCTCTTGAACAGCTGGATGTAATCCGGGTTGGCAACGTCAAATTCGCGGTGGGTATTGCCGGGAAGTTGTAGATCAGCACCGGGCTTCCGGAAGCTTCAGCAATGTCGTAGTAGTAGCGGCAGACCTCTTTGGGAGAGAAGCCGTAGTAGAACGGGGCGGTGGCGGCAACCACATCGTAGCCCATGCCCATAGCGGCCTTGGCGTAGCGGACGGCCTCGGCGGTGCCGATGGCGCCCACGTGGGCGATCAGATTAGTTTTACCGGCGTAGGCTGCGGCAGCTTCAAACACCTGCACGCGCTCGGCTTCGGTCAGCATAAAGCACTCGCCGCTGCTGCCGCCCACAAAGAAGCCTGCAGCGCCTTCGTTGATGTTGCGCTGCATCAGTTTTTGCAGCGCGGCAGCGTCCACATTGCCCGCCTGGTCATACGCAGTAATGCTGGCTACGTAGATACCGGCCAGTTCCTGTTTGGTTTTCATATTGACTCCTCCTGCACTTGGTTGCAATTAAACAAACCATTCTTAATTGTATGATAGCACAGGACTGCGGCACATACAATTGACTTTTACGCCAAAAAAGAAGAGGGACTTTTCAGCGATTCGACAGGATTCACACAGGCAGCTCGGTCCAGCAGGTCAGATGGTGCATGGCTCGCACAATGTTGCACTGCTCCAGCAGGGTGCCTGCACCATCGCACATGGTGGGGTACCACATGGGATGGCTGAGCTTGCCGTCTGTACCAATAAGGGCGGTCCAGCCGGCTGCATACTGGAAATGCAGGTGGCTCAGCAAGCCGCCATGGGCACGGGCGGTGCGCTCCGGCATCGGCGGCATGGCCAGCAGGCAGCGGAACTGCGGGTGCTGCAGGGCACCGGCGGTCTCAAACTTGGTACAGACTTTTCCCTCCAGCCCTTTTTCCAGTGCGCCGGTAAAGTGGTAAACGGCGCTGTCCAGCGGCTGACCGGCAGCATCCAGCCAGGTGATGCGCAAGTCCTGGGCGTTGGCAGCTTCGATCTGCCAGCCACCCAGTACGGGGCCTGCCAGTGCCGTGCCGCACGCCCGCTGCCAGAACGTTTTTACGCCCTCCTGAAACATCGGCAGGGCTTTGGCGGCTTCTTCGGCCTGCGTCCAACATGCCTGCATGGCGGGGGCAGTGCTGACCAGATAGCTCTCAAAATTCTGCCAGCTGCCCAGCCAATCTTTTTGTTGGTAGTTCATCGTCCTCTTTCCTCCTTGTCGTTCCACTGGATCACGCGGTCGCACCAATCGGCGGCCAGTTCTTCATCGTGGGTGATGACCAGCACGATTTTGCCTGCCTGTTTTAACTGCTGCAACAGCTGGCCGACCTGCTGCATGTGGGCATGGTCCAGGCCGCTGGTGGGCTCGTCCAGCACGATCAGATCCTTGCCGGAGAGCATGGCCGCGGCCACCACAACGCGCTGCTTCTGCCCGCCGCTCAGGCTCATGGGGTGGCGGTCGGCCAGCGTGGTCAGGCCCAGGGCGGCCAATATCTCGTCACAGCGTTCCGGTTGGGCAGCGCCCAGCAGCACTTCCTCCCGCACGCTGTCGCTGAACAGCTGATAGTTGACATCCTGCATAACCAAAAAGCTACGGCGGGTGCAGCTGCGGGGCTTGGCCGGTGCGCCGTCCCAGAGGATCTGCCCGCCCAGAGGTTTGAGCAGCCCGCAAAGGGTGCGTGCCAGCGTACTTTTGCCAATGCCGTTGTGGCCCATCAGGCCCACGATCTCACCATAGGCCAGCGAGAAGTCAGGCAGTGTGCAGATGGGGCTGCGCTTGCTGTAGCCCAAGGTCAACCCTTTGCTTTGAATGGCCGCCTGCGCCGGGGCTGGCCCATTGGAGGCCGCCGACTTTTCCCTCAATCGGGCGCGGCAGGTTGCCAGTTCCCGGGCGCGCAGACCGCGGGCGGTAAGGGCCTTCGCCGTGAGGGCGGCAAACGCGGCAGCCGTCCACTGGGCAGCCAGGCGGCCCTCCTCAAAGAAGAAATAGCGGTCCGCCAGGTCGGTGATCCAGGCCAGGCGGTGCTCTGCCAGTACGATGGTGACGCCCGCCTCTTTCATTGCGGCGATCATATCGTGCAGCTGTACGATGGCTCCGGCGTCCAGGTTGCTGGTAGGTTCGTCCAGCACCAACAGGCGCGGGCCCAGCATGCTGGCGGCGGCAAAGGCGATGCGCTGCTTCTCGCCGCCAGACAGGTGGAAGATACTGCGGTCCATCAGCCCAGTCAGGCCGAACCGCCGGGCGCAATCCTGCACGCGGCTGCGGATCTCGGCCGAGGGCATCCCCACATTCTCGCAGGGGAAGGCCAGCTCGGCGGTGGTGTCCACATTAAAATATCGGGTCTTGGGTTTTGGAATACGCTGCCCAGCAGCGGCACGTATTCCTCGATGGCGGCGGTGCCTGCCAGCAGGCCGCCTACGCGGCAGCTGCCCAGCATCCGGCCGGGGAAAAACGCTGGAGCCAAGCCGTTGAGCAGACGGGTGAAGGTGGATTTTTCTGCAGCCGCTTTTGCCGCACAGCAGCACGCACTCCCCTGCCCCGATGGACAGGGTCACGTCCTGCAGAGCCGGGGTCTCGCTTCCCTGGTAGGTAAAGCCGACGGCACCGGTCTCAATCAGCGGGGCGTTGGTATTATCTTCTGCCATCACAGCACACCTCCCCAGAAGAGTAGCATCGGCAGCGTGCAGAGCAGCGAGTAGAGAATGTCCGCCGCCTTGGGGCACAGTTCGATCATGCTGTGTGCCGCCCCGGCAGGCCGATTCCCTTCGTCAGCGCCGCGACCGATAGGTCCTGCGCCACGTTGTTACCGTTCATCAGCAGTGGCATCAGGATGTACTCCAGCGATTGTGCCGGGTGGAGCAGCAGCGCCGCTTTGCCCTCAGCGATGCCGCGCAGCGCCATGGCCGCGCGGATCTGGCGGTAGTCCTCGCCCACCGTGGGGAAAAAGCGGATGACCACCGCGCAGGGGATGATGACGCTTTCCGGCACGTGCATGCTGCGCAGCGCGCAGACCAGTTCCCCCGCCGTGGTAGTGGAAAACGCATACGCACCGGTGATGATGCAGGGCAGCATCATGCGGATGCCTACCGAGAAGAGGGCCACTACATTGAGAAACGGGCTGTTCTCGGCCGGGGCACGGCCCATAGGTCCAGCGCCAGCAGCACACCGTAGATGGCTGTCAGCCGCAGCCCAGCCGCATAGCTCCCGGAGAGGAAAAACAACAGCAGAAACAGCGCCACCATGATAGCCTCTGCCGCCAGGCTGACGTGGAAAAAGAGCATCAGGTTCGCCAGCAGCAGCAAATACAGCTTGGCACGCGGGTCCATGCGGAACCGCATCAGACGATACCTGCTTTGGCGAAGTGCTTTTGATCATCTTTGACCAAACAGCCCGCCAATGACCGCGCACACCAGAATAGACACAAGGCAGACGATGAAAGTTCCCGTGTTGATGGGCGCAAACAGGGCGTCGATATAGGCGGCGTCCTTGCCGCGGGCCTGCAGGGCGACCACGTAGGCATCCTTCATGAACCACAGCGGCAGAATGGGACCGGTAAGGCCGAAGGAGAACAGGATGTAGCTGACGAACAGCAGCTTGCGGTCATAATACTTGCCCAGCGAGGCCACCCAATCGGCCAGGACGCCGAACAGGATGTTGGCAGCAAAGGACAACACAAAATGGCCGGAGACGAAGAAAAACAGCCCCATGACCAGACCCATGATGGTGATGCCGCCGAACTTTTGCAGTTTGGCCGCCAGCAGCATGTAGACGCTGCCAGAGATCAGCGCCGCGATGGCAGGCAAAAAGATGTTGGACACACCAGGCAGCAGCAACGCGCTGGCAAAGGTGGCGATGGCGACCAGCACAAAGTAGATAGCCGTAAACACGCCGATGGAGATCAGATCCGGGATGGTAAGTTTGTTGTTGGATTGCATAAGTACCCTCTCTATAAAAGTTAGTACCAGCTAACCTTTAGCACATAAAATTTCCCCGCACGCAAGGTGTAGGGAATCTGGTTAGCTGTGAAATATGGTTAGTGTAACATAACCATGCGTTTTTGTCAAGTAGCGGCAGGTTGTGCCGGGCTGGAATTTTCTGCCTGCTGACGGGTCCAGTGCAGTATCTTCTCCGCCATGCGGTCCGGGTCCACGGGCTTGGCCAGGTAGTCGTTCATACCAGCGTCTTTGCACTCCTGCTCAGCCTCCCTGGTATCCTGGGCCGTCATGGCCAGGATGGCACCCAGCTGCCGGGTACGGCAGGGCGCGGATCTCCCGCGTAGCTGCCAGGCCGTCCAGCACCGGCATCATCACATCCATCAGCACAACGTCAAAGCGCCGGGGTTCGGCTTTGACTTTTTCTACAGCTTCCCGGCCGTTCCAGGCCTTGGTCACGGCCGCACCGCGCTCGGTCAGATAAAATTCAGCGATCTCCATATTGATCTCATTGTCCTCGACCAGAAGCACCTGCACACCGGCCAGCTTGCAGGATTTGTCCGTGCTGATAAGCGCCTGCGTTTCTTCATCCTGTGTGTCCACCGCAAAGGGCAGGCGGAACGCAAAGGTCGTGCCCTGCCCCAGGGTGCTGCTTACCTGGATGGAACCGCCCAGTTTGTTCAGTAGCTCCTTGACGATAGACATCCCCAGGCCGGTGCCCTTGTACTGGGTGCGGGCATCGGGTTTTTCTTGCGTAAAGGGGCGGAACAATTCGTTCTTTACAAACGCCTCGCTCATGCCCACGCCGGTATCAGTGATGGTAAACTCGTACCAGACGGTGCCGTTCTCATAGGAAAGTTCTTTGGTATAGGTGTCTATGCAGCCGTTGGGGCGGTTGTACTTGATGGCATTGCTGAGCAGGTTCACCATGATCTGCCGCAGCTGCACGGGGCAGCCGATCAGATGGGTGTGACTGCACTCCGGTTTATGGCGGGTGTGGGTGATGCCGGTCTCGATCAGCTGGGCGTCCACAAGGTCCGCAGCCTCTTTCAGCAGCGCGGTCAGCTCAAAGGGCACCTTTTCCAGCGTAGTCTCCTTGGATTTCAGCTTGCTCATGTCCAGCACGTCGTTGACCAGCGCTTGTAAGTGGCTGGCGGAAAGCTGGATTTTGCAGGCAATCGTCCACACGGGCTTCATCGTCCCGGTGGCTGCGGATGATGTCCAGCATGCCCATAATGCCGTTGATGGGCGTGCGCACATCATGGCTCATGCGGTTCAGGAATTCGGTCTTGGCCTTGCTCTCGAAGTCAGCCGCCTGATAGGCGGCCTCCAGGCGGCGGTTCTCCTGCTCATCTTTTTCGTGGAAGGCCGAGGTGTCTTTCAGCAGTGCGATGCCGTAGAGGATCGTCCATTCGTGGCCCAGTTGGCGGTCGTAGACGGTGTCCTCGGACATCAGCATCGTTTTCTGCAGCCAAATATGCCCGCCGTCAGCGGTAGTCTCCTGGTATTCAACGGTCACCTGCCGTTCGCCGTTGCGGTAGCGTTCCAGCATCTTGGCTGAGGAGTCCATAATGCGGAAGTTCTCCCGTGTGTCCGGGCTGACCAGATCGCTGCGGATGCGGCAGTATTCGTCGTAGGAGCATGGCACCTCCACCCTGGCGTAGATGCGCTCCCGCGCACCCTCACGGCAGAAGATGTTCTCCACGCTGTCGTGGGTCAGGTCCACGGTGTAGACGGCCTCGGCCATCTGCATCAAGGCGTCCACGTAGTCGCCGCTTTCCAGGATGGATTGCTTGACCTGCTCGTAGTATTGGGTCAAGGGCTTGCGCTCGTTGACGATTTTTTCGTCGCTGTCACGGAAATATTCTATGCCCAAGACAAAGTGATGCAGCTTGCCGTCGACCGCATCGCCATACAGCGCGGTCAGACGGCCGCGGTGGATGGTATCTTCAACTTTGCGCTGGAACTCCAGTACCAGCGGCGCGTCCGGTTTTAACACCTACTGCAAGTTGGCCAGCTGCAGCGCGTCGCGCAGGGCATGCCGCTGGCCTGCCTCGCACAGCTGCCAAGCGATCTGCTCGGCAGCGCCGGTGTAGTTGCCATCCGCCGCCAGAAAAGTCTCTGCCCCGGCGCGCAGGGCACGGTAGCGGTCCTGCTGGGCGTCGCAGTACATGCACGACGAGAAATGGTAGCCCTGCTTTTTGACAAAGTTAAGCATGGCCAGATTGGTGCGGTGCTGTACATCGGCCTCCTCCATCTTGGCGCGGTTTTTGTCGATGTACATGTTTTTGTCGGCCTCGCGGAACAGTTCCCGCATGGTGGGCCCTTCCAGGTCGGTGGAAAGACCGTAGCCGACCGCGTAGCTTATCGGCATTTCGGGGTGGTGGGCTGAGTAGTCCAGAATATGATGACGAATTTGCTGCAGGCAATGGCGCACGGCGGCATGGTCCATCCCGCGCAGAATCACCAGGAATTCATCGCCGCCATCGCGGCCCACAAACTGGTCCTCAGGCGCAGCGATGCGCAATTCCTGGGCAAAATTGCGGATATACTCGTCACCCTTTTCGTGGCCCATTGTATTGTTGATAGTGCGCAGGTTATTTAGGTCAAACACGCAAACGGCGACCTGCTCCTCTGCTGGGATCGATTCCTTCCGGTTCAGCAGTTCCTCACATTTGTTTTTGTTGGGCAGGCCGGTAGCTTCATCTTTGTAAACCTTGGTTTGCAGCACACGGTTCTGGGCCGCAAACTGCAGCGCGTGGAAAAGCTCCAGGGCAATCAGCGCCACCAGGGCAACGATGTCCGCTACGGCTACATTTTCTAGGTAACTCAAAATTGTGGCACGGCGCTGGGAGTAGGCCGCCGCCAGGCCGGTTGCCTCATCGCAGATGGCAAAGAAGTCCTCACTCTGCTGGATAATATCGGTTTGGTTGCAGCCGACCGTGCGCACGAGCTGGATCTCCTTTTTCAGCGTTTCAAACTCATCGGAAAGCTCGGCCATTTTGTTTTGGAAGTTAACGTCGTTCAGCCGCACCAACTGCAGCTCCTTACTGCCAAAGCGCAGACCTGCGATAAACGAGGTCACATCATCGATCATGCCGTCCTGCGGCAGGCTGGCGTTTTCCAGCTTGATGATGCGCTGTGTCTCGCCGCGGACCAGGCCCGCATAGTTGACCACCCGAGCCGTGCCCTGGATCTGCCCCACCACCTGCATGATCGCCACGATCACGCCGATTAAAACGGTGGTCAGCACCATCATCAGCACCCGCGGAATATAGGCATTTTTCTTACCGGCCTTTTTCAAAACGTCACCTCTGATACACAAAAACAGTTTATTTTATTGTAACGAATTTTGTCGAAATAAGCAAGTCTTACACTTTCAATAATGATATTGTATTTATAGTGAAATCCTTATGAATCTTTCTCGCGCCCAAATGGGTGTCGGTCGTTGGATTAAGTACGGCGGCAAATGCGTCTGGTGTGTGACTTTCTCCTACTCCATACAATCCCATAACGCACAATCTCCCCTTGCCCATCATCCGGGCAGGGGGAGATTTCTTTTTTCAATTGGAGCTTTTCTCTCGACAGAATTACGCGAATTTGGTAAAAGTGTGGTATGCGCAATGCAGACAAAAAAAGCACCAAAACCAAACGAATAATCGTCAGATTTTGATGCTTTCAGCAAGTGACCCGTGCGGGAATCGAACCCACGTTAACGGCGTGAGGGCCGCTGTCTTAACCGCTTGACCAACGGGCCATATTAAAAGAGAAGTCGGCATCTACCTATTTTCACAGGCCGTCTCCAGCCAACTATCTTCGGCACGAGTGAGCTTAACTTCTGTGTTCGGAATGGAAACAGGTGGAACCTCACCGTCATCGACACCGACCGTCTCTTTTTTCTGAGGATGTACCCTCAAAACTGAATATCGAACTGCTCTAGCAAATAGAGTATCTCATAAAGATGGGGTCAAGCCCTCGACCTATTAGTACACACTAGCTGAACGGATCACTCCGCTTACACTCTGTGCCTATCAACCTTGTAGTCTTCAAGGGGTCTTACCTGATTGACTCAGTGGGATATCTTATCTTAAGGCCGGCTTCACGCTTAGATGCCTTCAGCGTTTATCCCTTCCGCATTTAGCTGCCCAGCTATGCCACTGGCGTGACAACTGGTGCACCAGAGGTTCGTCCATCCCGGTCCTCTCGTACTAGGGACAGCGCCTCTCAAATATCCTGCGCCCACGACAGATAGGGACCGAACTGTCTCACGACGTTCTGAACCCAGCTCGCGTACCGCTTTAATTGGCGAACAGCCAAACCCTTGGGACCGAATTCAGCCCCAGGATGCGATGAGCCGACATCGAGGTGCCAAACCTCCCCGTCGATGTGGACTCTTGGGGGAGATCAGCCTGTTATCCCCAGGGTAACTTTTATCCGTTGAGCGATGGCATTTCCACTCACATACCACCGGATCACTAACTCCGACTTTCGTCTCTGCTCGACCCGTCAGTCTCGCAGTCAGGCTCGCTTTTGCGTTTGCACTCTCTAGCTTGGTTTCCGTCCAAGCTGAGCGAACCTTTGAACGCCTCCGCTACTTTTTAGGAGGCGACCGCCCCAGTCAAACTGCCCACCTGACAATGTCCCCCGCCTCGATTCAGAGGCGCAGGTTAGAATTCCAATGTCGCAAGGATGGTATCCCAACGTCCGCTCCAGAATCGCCAAAGCGACTCTTTCCCAGCGTCCCATCTATCCTGTGCATGCAACACCGAAACCCAATATCAGGCTACAGTAAAGCTCCATGGGGTCTTTCCGTCTTGTCGCGGGTAACCGGCATCTTCACCGGTACTACAATTTCGCCGGGCGGGCTGTTGAGACAGTGCCCAGATCATTACGCCTTTCATGCGGGTCAGAACTTACCTGACAAGGAATTTCGCTACCTTAGGACCGTTATAGTTACGGCCGCCGTTCACTGGGGCTTCAATTCAATGCTTGCACATCTCCTTTTAACCTTCCAGCACCGGGCAGGCGTCAGCTCGTATACGTCATCTTTCGATTTAGCACAAACCTGTGTTTTTGGTAAACAGTTGCCTGGGCCTATTCTCTGCGGCTCACTCTCGTGAGCACCCCTTATTCCGAAGTTACGGGGTCAACTTGCCGAGTTCCTTAACAACCCTTCTCCCGTTGGCCTTAGAATCTTCTTCCTACCTACCTGTGTCGGTTTGCGGTACGGGCACCTTAAACATACACACAGCTTTTCTCGCCTCTCTTCCAGCCGGACTTCGGTACTATATTTCCCTCGATCACTACCAGAACCAACACCTGGCTCCGACCTTCCGAAAGTGTCCCTGTGCTTAAGTCTTTCGGTGGGGACGGAATCTCTACCGTCTGTGCATCGGCTACGCCTTTCGGCCTTACCTTAGCTCCCGCCTAACTTGGAGCGGACGAACCTTCCTCCAAAAACCTGAGGTTTCCGGCCATGTGGATTCTCACCACATTCTCGCTACTCATTCCGGCATTCTCACTTCTGTAAACTCCACAGCCGCTTCCGCTACTGTTTCTCCGCTTACACAACGCTCCCCTACCCCGCACTTACGTGCAGCCTAAGCTTCGGTTTGTATCTTAGCCCCGTTAAATTTTCCGCGCAGAGACGCTCGACCAGTGAGCTATTACGCACTCTTTAAATGAGTGGCTGCTTCTGAGCCAACATCCTGGTTGTCTGCGTATTTCCACATCGTTTTCCACTTAGATACAATTTGGGACCTTAGCTGTAGATCTGGGCTGTTTCCCTTTTGACAATGAGATTTATCTCACACTGTCTGACTCCCATACATCAATACTCCGGCATTCTTAGTTTGATAGGCTTCGCTACCCTCTCGGGCGCTAGGCCATTCAGTGCTTTACCTCCGGGTATCTAATATGAGGCTAGCCCTAAAGCTATTTCGGGGAGAACCAGCTATCTCCGAGTTCGATTGGAATTTCTCCGCTACCCACAATTCATCCGCCGCCTTTTCAACGGAGGTCGGTTCGGCCCTCCATGAAATTTTACTTTCACTTCAGCCTGATCATGGGTAGGTCACCCGGTTTCGGGCCCATTGCATGCTACTGAACGCCCTATTCAGACTCGCTCTCGCTACGCCTCCACGCCTTAAGCGCTTAAGCTCGCAACATACAATCGCTCGCCGGACCGTTCTACAAAAAGTACCATATCACACGTTGATGTGCTCTATGTGCTTGTAGGCACAAGGTTTCAGGTTCTCTTTCACTCTCCCGGGGTCCTTTTCACCTTTCCTTCACAGTACTATACGCTATCGGTCACTGGGTAGTATTTAGGGTTGGAGGGTGGTCCCCCCATCTTCCGACCAGGTTTCACGTGTCTGGCCGTACTCTGGAACTCGCGCAGCTCTCGTCACTTTCGCTTACGTGTCTCTCACACTCTTTGGATGGCCTTCCCATGCCATTCAGCTAGCAACTTAAGTCCTAAAAGCGGTCCATACCCGGAAGGATTTCTCCTTCCGGTTTGCCCTCTTCCGCGTTCGCTCGCCACTACTAACGGAATCTCGTTTGATGTCTCTTCCTCGCCCTACTTAGATGTTTCAGTTCAGGCGGTTCCCCCCACACACCTATGGATTCAGTGTGCAGTACCGAAGTATGAGCTTCGGTGAGTTTCCTCATTCAGAAATCCCTGGATCAATGGATATTTGCTCCTCCCCAAGGCTTATCGCAGCTTATCACGTCTTTCATCGGCTCCCAGTGCCAAGGCATTCTCCTTGCGCCCTTTGTAGCTTGACCGTTGTTTCGCTTTCGCAAAACATATCTTTATTTCAGATTCTCCATTTGCCAACGAGATTTTACCATTTTACTGTCGCTTATTGCTAAGCTTCAGTTCCGCTTGGTGAAATTATAGATTTTTATTAAAATCAGGAATTTTACATAGCTAATAAAATCTCATTTCGCAGTTCTATATTCAGTTTTCAAGGTACATCACATAAGGTTTTGGGTAACCCAGCGCACTGGATTACCAGTGGTGGGCTGAAATGGACTCGAACCATCGACCTCTCGGTTATCAGCCGAGTGCTCTAACCAGCTGAGCTATCAGCCCAAATGGTGGAGATAAAGGGATTCGAACCCTTGACCCCCTGCTTGCAAAGCAGGTGCTCTCAACTGAGCTATACCCCGCGCTTTCACGTTTCGGGTTTCGCTGTGTCCCTTATGCTTTGAGGCTCCGTTTGCACGGCCCTCAAAATTGAACAATACTGAAACTTGCTTTCCTGTCCGTTCAGCCAAAGACCAGCTTTAGCTGAACGTCTGACTCCCTAGAAGGAGGTGATCCAGCCGCACCTTCCGATACGGCTACCTTGTTACGACTTCACCCCAATCACCAGTTTTACCTTCGGCGGCGTCCTCCTTGCGGTTAGACTACCGACTTCGGGTCCCCCCGGCTCTCATGGTGTGACGGGCGGTGTGTACAAGGCCGGAACGTATTCACCGCGGCATGCTGATCCGCGATTACTAGCAATTCCGACTTCATGCAGGCGAGTTGCAGCCTGCAATCTGAACTGAGACGTTGTTTCTGAGTTTTGCTCCACCTCGCGGTCTTGCTTCTCTTTGTTAAACGCCATTGTAGTACGTGTGTAGCCCAGGTCATAAAGGGCATGATGATTTGACGTCATCCCCACCTTCCTCCGTTTTGTCAACGGCAGTCTCGCCAGAGTCCTCTTTCGTAGTAACTGGCAATAAGGGTTGCGCTCGTTGCGGGACTTAACCCAACATCTCACGACACGAGCTGACGACAACCATGCACCACCTGTCTCGATGTCCCGAAGGACTTCATGCATCTCTGCACTATGCATCGGATGTCAAGACCTGGTAAGGTTCTTCGCGTTGCTTCGAATTAAACCACATACTCCACTGCTTGTGCGGGCCCCCGTCAATTCCTTTGAGTTTCAACCTTGCGGTCGTACTCCCCAGGTGGATTACTTATTGTGTTAACTGCGGCACTGAAGGGGTCAATCCCCCAACACCTAGTAATCATCGTTTACGGCATGGACTACCAGGGTATCTAATCCTGTTTGCTACCCATGCTTTCGAGCCTCAGCGTCAGTTGGTGCCCAGTAGGTCGCCTTCGCCACTGGTGTTCCTCCCGATATCTACGCATTCCACCGCTACACCGGGAATTCCACCTACCTCTGCACTACTCAAGGCCAGCAGTTTTGAAAGCAATTCACGGGTTGAGCCCATGGATTTCACTTCCAACTTGCCGGTCCGCCTGCGCTCCCTTTACACCCAGTAATTCCGGACAACGCTTGCACCCTACGTTTTACCGCGGCTGCTGGCACGTAGTTAGCCGGTGCTTTCTTGTTAGGTACCGTCATTATCGTCCCTAACGACAGGAGTTTACAATCCGAAAACCTTCTTCCTCCACGCGGCGTCGCTGCATCAGGGTTTCCCCCATTGTGCAATATCCCCCACTGCTGCCTCCCGTAGGAGTCTGGGCCGTGTCTCAGTCCCAATGTGGCCGTTCAACCTCTCAGTCCGGCTACCAATCGTCGCCTTGGTGGGCCGTTACCTCACCAACTAGCTAATTGGACGCGAGTCCATCCTAGAGCGAATAAATCCTTTTCCCTCAGTACCATGCGGTACCGTGGGCTTATGCGGTATTAGCAGTCGTTTCCAACTGTTGTCCCCCACTCCAGGGCAGGTTACTCACGCGTTACTCACCCGTTCGCCACTAAATCAAGAAAAGCAAGCTCCTCTTGATTCCGTTCGACTTGCATGTGTTAGGCGCGCCGCCAGCGTTCGTCCTGAGCCAGGATCAAACTCTTTATAAATGGTATTTAATCGCCATTTAAAAGCGTTAAATCTCTGTAATCACTCAGACACAATCGCTTGCGTCCTGTATGAATTACTTGTAAATTTGGAATTGTTTATCGTGGGTTTCCAAACCCACGTTCAAGGTTCCACAAGTTTCAGTTTTGTTCAATTTTCAAGGTCCTGCTGTGCTGTCCTTACGGGGTGTCCCGCCGGACAGCTTGATTATGATACCACAGCAGATACGGTTTGTCAACAGGTTTTTAAAACTTTTTCAAGTTTTTTTCGCATCTTGCTCAGAAACAACCTTATAACAACGTTTCTTCTGCGATGGAAGTATCTTATCATATTGAAAAGAGTGTGTCAAGGGATTGTAATACTTTTGGGAAGATGCACAAGGCGGAAGGTGTCGAGACGTGCAGGTTGACGAGAGAGTTTAAAAACAGGCGTATAGATAGCGGGCCGATGCAAGCATCGGCCCTTACAGAACAGCGAGTTATATTTCAAGCAGCTGCATCCTCATCCATGCCAGTATCTTACGTTCACGGCGAGAGATTTGGACTTGGGTGCTGCCAAGGATCCTGGCGGTCTCGGTTTGAGTGCGGTTGCCGAAGAAGCGCAGGCGAATCAGTTCCCTATCCTTGGGTTCCAGCTTGTCCATCACCTCGCGCAAGCCGATACGGTCCGCCAGCGTTTCTTCCGGCGAATCCACAGGCACATCCCATTCACGGTTGCCGTCCTCATCATTGCCAGGCGTAAGGGACAGTGCAGGCAGCGAGGCGCGTATGGCCAGAGCGATCTGTTCCGGGGTAGTCTGTAGGATTTCAGCCAGCTGGGCTACGCCGGGTTCCTGGCCGGTATGTTTTAGGCAGCGTTCCCGCTCAGCGTTGACCTTCAGGCCCAGTTCTTTTAAGGATCGGCTGACCTTAACGGTTCCGCCATCCCGGAACAGCTTTTTGATCTCGCCCAAAATCACGGGTACCGCATAGGTGGAGAAGCACACCCCGCGGGTGGTATCAAACCCGTCAACCGCTTTCACCAATCCCAGGCAGCCTGCGGCGTACAGTTCCTCGTACTCGATCCCCCGGCTTTTGAATCGCCCGGCGCAGGCATGGACAAGGCCTAAGTTCTTCTCAATAAATTCCTCACGTGGCATGGTTTGGATGGTCTGGGCTGGCATAGGCAGAATCCTCCTTACAAATATGTAAAGGTCATCTGCGGGTGTCCAGCCGTTTGGTAAGTGTCACGCGGGTGCCACGCCCTGGCCGCGAGGAGACATGTACTTTATCCATAAAGCTCTGCATCACGGCAAAACCTAATCCGGCGCGTTCCTCGGGGTCGCCGGTGGTGTACATAGGCTGCATGGCTTTTTCTACATCGGCGATGCCAACGCCGCGGTCGGTGACGGTGATGCGCACCACGCCGCCCTCATAGAGGGCCGCCGTCAAGGTGACAGGTCCGATCCCTCCGGATAGGCGTGCACGATACAGTTGGTGACAGCCTCGGACACAGCAGTTTTGAGGTCAGCCAGCTGCGGAACGGTAGGGTCAAGCTGAACAAGGAACGCTGCCAGCGCCGCACGGGCAAAGCCCTCATTGACAGAACGGCTGGCAAAGGTGATTTTTACCTGATTGAGCATCTTCATGGCAGTTCTCCTTTACGCGTAGGTTATGCGGGCCAGGTCCAGCATGCGGCGCACGGCGGGCGGCGGGTTTTGCACGGTCAGGCGGCCGCCCAGGGCCGAGATGTGCCGCCCACGGCCGAGGATAAGCCCGACACCGGAGGAATCCATAAAGGTGACGCCCGAAAAATCCAGCGTCAGCAGCTCCGGCAGACGGTCGTCCACCTGGGCGTCGATTTCCCGCCGGATGGATTGGGCGGCGTGGTGGTCGATCTCGCCGCTTAAATACGCCGCCAGCGTGCCGCTGCCCGGCACAAAACAAACCTTTGCCATAGTGCTTGCCTCCTTTTACTTTTAAATAGAAAAAGCCTGTACCATTACGATACAGGCTTCGTAGTGCATATTTTGTTAAAACAGGGCGGTGGCGCGTTAATTTTCTGCCTCTTTGAGCATCAGCGGCCTGGCTTCGGCGGCCAGGTAGAGCGAGCCGCAGACGACCACACCGGCAAGGTTGTTTTCCTCGCAGTAATTGAGGGCCTTGTGCAGGGCTTCAGGCACGCTGGCGGCGGCTTCGGCATCCAGGTGGAAGCGGGCTTCCTTTTGCAGGGCCTCGGCAGAGAGGGCGCGGGGGCAGGCGGGCGTGACGGTGAACACTTTGGCAAAGCAGGGTGCCAGATCGGACAGCATGGCCTTGTAGTCCTTATCGGCCAGCATGCCCATGACGCCCACGAGGTTTTCCTCATACTCGGCTTTGGTCAGCGTTTCGGCCAGGACCCTGGCACCGTCCGGGTTATGGCAGCCGTCCAGCAGCAACAGCGGATGGCGGCGCATGACCTCGATGCGGGCAGGCATATGGGCGCTGCTCAAGCCCTGCTCAATGGCATCGTCGGAGATGTCGTAGCCGAACTCCCGCCAGAGGGCGAGGGCGATCTCCACAGCCATAGCGGCGTGGTTGGCCTGATGGGCGCCGGGGAACTGCAGGCTGGCCTTGTAACCGCCGTAGTCGATGCGGTTTTCCAGGCGCTTGCCACGCAACAGGCGGATGTCGTCCATTTCGGGTGTGATGATGACGGTGTTCGTTTCGGCCGCGGCACCCAGGATGGGGCCCATGGCCTCGGCGGGCTGCTCGGGGTAATTGACAACGGCACAGCCCTCTTTGATGATACCGGCTTTTTCGGCGGCGATCTTGTCCAGCGTATCACCGAGGATCTCGGTGTGGTCGAGGCCGATTTTTGTGATGGCGGCCACCAACTTGTTGGGCACGATGTTGGTCGCATCGCAGCGGCCGCCCAGGCCGGTCTCCAGCACGACAAGGTCGCACTTTTCGCGGGCGAACCAGAGCAGCGCCAGCGCAGTGACAGCCTCAAACTGGACAGGGATCTCGCCGCCCTCCAGTTCGATGGCATCGATGGCGTCCAGCACCTTCTGGGCCAGGTTGGCCAGGGTGCGGTGGCGGGATCATCTCGCCGTCGATCTGGAACCGCTCACGTAAATCCACCACGTAGGGGCTGATGGTCAGGCCGGTCTTGTAGCCGGCAGCGGTCAGGATGGACGAGGTCATGGCGGCCAGGCTGCCTTTGCCGTTGGTACCCGCAATGTGAATGCACTGCAGGTCTTTTTCCGGGTTGCCCAGGTGATCCATCAGGTTTTGCATGCGGGCCAGGCCGGGTGCCCCCTGCCCCAGGCGCGGCAGAGCGTGCAGTGCTTCGATTGCCTGTTGGGTGGTCATGCTTCGTCTTCCTCCTCGTTGTTGTCCTCGCCCTGGGCCGCACGGTGGGCGGCACGGCGGGCTAGACGTTCGTGTTCGCGCTGACGCAGAGCTTCCTGCTCGGCGCGCAGTGCTTTGTTTTCGCGTTTCACCTGATAAAACGCCGTAGTAGCGCGTAAAATCAAGAGAATAATCAGGGCCGCAAACAGCCCTGCGATGGCACCGGCCATATCGATCCACACGTCGGTGACAGACGAGGTGCGGTTGGGGATGGAGATTTGGATGGTCTCATCCATGAGGGCGGTGCTCATGCCAGCCAGCAGGGGCCAGCTGATATGCCGAACAAAATGCCGGGTGTAGACCCGCAGGCAGAGCATCCGCAGGAAACCTTCGAGCATGAACTCGGAGAAATGCGCCAGCTTGCGGATGATATGCTCGGACAAGGGGCCGAGACCGAACTTGCCCAGGAAGCCGTTGACCAGCATGGTAACGGCTGGCTGCGGGCAGACGAAAATTCGCCTGTCTGCATGGAATTGCGGAAGATAAAGAGGATACAGGCCAGCAGCGCCGCCGTAAAGATAACGCGGAACGCGATGAGCCAGTGGGATGTTTTTTGTTGTTGCATAGTGCTCCTTTTATGTGAGGACTCCTCTTTGAAACATTATTATAGCACCTAAGGGGTGGGAGGGCAAGTGTACGAGCAAAGAAAAAGGCTCCCCTTTGAGGGGAGCACAAGCTATTTTACCCTAACACCATCGTCAGCAGCAGCGCATACAGCGGCAGGGTCAGAATACTGGAGAGGGTGGAAAATACCACTGCACCGGCGGCAAGTTCTTCATCGTGGTGGAACTGGATGGCAAACATCGTGGTGATGGCGGCGCAGGGGGCTTCCAGCAGCAGCACGATGGTAGGCACGGTGCCGTGCAGGCCCAGCAGGGCGAAAATCAGCAGCTCCACCGCCGGGACACCCAGCATACGCACGCCCCAGGTTAGGAAGAGGTTCTTATTTTTCAGCAGCTTTTTCAGGTCGCTGGAGGCGATGGTCGCGCCGGTGATGATCATGGACAACGGAGTGTTCATATCACCGATGGCACCGATGGGGCCGGTGAGGACTTCCGGCAGCGGGATGCGGGCCAGGTAAATGATAAGGCCCGCGACTACCGCAATGATGCAGGGCAGGTAACCACGGCTTTCACGGTCTGCTTAGGGTCGACCTGACCGGAGACGACCACGTAGCCGATGGTCCAAATCAAAATATTAAAGATAGTGACAAAACCGCTGGCGTAGAGCAGGCCCTCGCCGCCGAACAGCGCCTTGATAAGTGGGAAACCCATGTACCCGGCGTTGGAGAACGCACAGGCGAACCACAGGATGGCGCGGGCGTCCTTTTGCACCTTGAAGCTTGCCAGAAATGCCACGCCCAGGCCCACCAGCAGCACCAGAGCGCCCAGGCCGAAGGCCAGCATCAGGTTGTGGAAGGTGGCGGGATCGTACTCGACCATATAGCTGTCCAGCACCATGGCCGGGACGACCAGGTACAGCAGCAAATTGGCCAGGACGGATTTTTCTTTGGGTTTGAACACGCCCGCTTTGCAGCAGACCGCACCGGCCAGGATCATAAGCAGCAGCTCCGCCACCTGTTTGGCCGTGATGACAGCAAGTTCCATAGTTTGTCTTCTCCCTCTTTGCGTGGTTGGCATACACATATACTATATATTTTTTGTGGTGTGGTTGTCAATAAATGGTTGGTGTGGTATGCTGTTTTTAATTAATGGCAATACCGCATAATTCTAAGTGCCGATACGGCGAGCGAGGTGCGGCAGCTGCTAAGCCAAAAGCGCAGATAATACTGGATGTCTTATCGAGCATTTTGGCAACGCAGATGCCGTGCCGCAGCCGCCGGAGCGGTGCTTAAGCCGTTAGGCGGGAATTGTGCGGTGTTGCCTAATATCCCTCGCCGCAGGGCTTGCGGGCGAATGCAAGCATCTTTCCCTACAGATACGAAGCAGACAGAAAGGAGTACGTATGAACATCCAGATCTTCGGCACCAATAAAAGTTTTGATACCAAAAAGGCCCAGCGGTGGTTTAAAGAGCGGGGCATTAAATTCCAGATGATCGATATGAAAGAGAAGGGCATGAGCCGCGGCGAGTTTGACAACGTCTGCCGCGCTGTGGGCGGCTGGGCCAAGCTGGTGGACGAAAACGCCAAGGACAAGGACACGCTGGCCCTGCGCTGGCTGGATGAGAGCCAGCAGGCGGACAAGCTGTTTGAAAATCAGCAGCTGCTGCGCCAGCCTATCGTGCGCAACGGGCGGCAGGCTGCCGTGGGGTATTGCCCGGAAGTGTGGGAGAAGTGGGAGTAAGCAGGCAAAACATCTGATCTTCGGGATAGTTTTTCCCCAGTCTGCGCTGCGCGCAGCCAGCCCTTCCCAGAGGGAGCCTTCTGCAATTTCCTACTTGACATTTCCCGCACTGTGCGGTACATTATAAAGTACAATGCAGTGCGAAAGAGTGCGCGCAGGTTCAGGCTTTTCCAGCAAGCCGGGGGTGATGCAAGCCCGGCATGGCCCGCTGTGTGCTGTCGCTTTCAAGCAGGTGCGGTGAAGCTTAGTAGCCGTGCACGGGTTTGCCGCCGTTATCCCGGCAGGCGGGGTGTCTGCCCTGCCGCAAAGCGGCCTTTTACAAGGCAACTTGGGTGGTACCGCGACTTGAATTTTTCAGGCCGTCCCATGATCTTCTTCATGGGGCGGCCTTTTTCTATTGATTACACGCCCCGCAATTCTCAAGGAGGTTTTACACAATGCCGAAAGAACTCGCCAAACAGTATGCGCCCCAGGGCACTGAGGACCGCATCTACCAGAACTGGTGCGACAAGGGTTACTTCCATACCCAGATCGACCGCAGCAAAAAGCCCTTTACCATCGTGATGCCGCCGCCGAACGTTACCGGCCAGCTGCACATGGGCCACGCCATGGATGAGACCTGGCAGGACATCCTGACCCGCTACAAGCGCATGCAGGGTTACGCCGCTCTGTGGGTGCCCGGCACCGACCACGCTTCCATCGCCACCGAGGCCAAAGTCGTGGCCAAGATGCGCGAAGAGGGCCTGACCAAAGAGATGGTGGGCCGCGACGGAGGAGCGCGCCTGGGATTGGAAGAATACCTACGGCAACCGCATCGTCAGCCAGCTGAAGAAACTGGGCTGCTCCTGCGATTGGCAGCGTGAGCGCTTCACCATGGACGAGGGCTGCTCCAACGCCGTGAAGGAAGTGTCCGTCCGCCTGTATGATAAGGGCCTGATCTACCGCGGCAACCGCATGGTCAACTGGTGCCCCCACTGCAACACCTCCATCTCCGACGCCGAGGTCGAGTACGAGGCCAAGGAGGGCAGCTTCTGGCACCTGCTGTACAGGGTGAAGGAGACCGGCGAATATCTGGAGCTGGCTACCACCCGCCCCGAAACCATGCTGGGCGATACCGCCGTGGCCATCAACGCCGATGACCCCCGTTACGCCCACCTGCACGGTTGCCATGTCATCCTGCCGCTGCTGGACCGTGAGATCCCCATCGTCTGCGACGAGCATGCCGACATGGAAAAAGGCACCGGCGTCGTGAAGATCACCCCCGCCCACGACCCCAACGACTTTGAGGTCGGCAAGCGCCATGACCTGCCGATGATCCGCGTGCTGACCTACGACGGCCACATGACCGGTGCTGCCGACAAGGCTGCCGCTGATGCTGAGCGTGCCGCCGGCCGCGCTGCCGCCGACGAGCCCGAAGTGCTGGATTGCGGCAAGTACGCCGGCATGACCGCCCTGGAGGCCCGCAAGGCCATCCTGGCCGACCTGGAAGCCTGCGGTGCCCTGAAAGAGACTGAGGCCCTGACCCACGACGTGGGCACCTGCTACCGCTGCCACTCCGTCATTGAACCGATGGTCTCCAAGCAGTGGTTCGTCAAGATGGAACCACTGGCCAAGCCCGCCATTGAGAGCGTGGAGAAGGGCGAGATCAAGTTCGTGCCCGAGCGCTTCACCAAGAACTACATCAACTGGATGAAGGGCGGCCGCGATTGGTGTATCAGCCGTCAGCTGTGGTGGGGCCACCAGATCCCCGCCTGGTACTGTGACGATTGCGGCGAGACCGTGGTTGCCAAAGAGGCTCCGTCCGTTTGCCCCAAGTGCGGCTGCACCCATCTGACCCAGGACCCCGACACGCTGGACACCTGGTTCAGCTCTGCCCTGTGGCCCTTCTCCACCCTGGGCTGGCCTGATGAGAACGCCGAGGATTACAACTACTTCTACCCCACCAACACGCTGGTGACCGGCTACGACATCATCGGCTTCTGGGTCTCTCGCATGATCTTCTCCGGCCTGGCCTACACCGGCAAGGCCCCGTTCGATACTGTGCTGATCCACGGCATCGTGCGCGACAGCCAGGGCCGCAAGATGTCCAAGAGCCTGGGCAACGGCATCGACCCGCTGGAAGTCATTGACCAGTACGGTGCCGACGCCCTGCGCCTGATGCTCATCATCGGTTCCACCGCCGGCAACGATATGCGTTACAGCGATGAAAAGGTGCTGGCTGCCCGCAACTTTGCCAACAAGCTGTGGAATGCTTCCCGCTTTGTGCAGATGAACCTGCCCGAGGACTTCCAGCCCGGCCTGCCCGCAGAGGAGCAGCTGGACATGAGCGACAAGTGGGTGCTGAGCGAGCTGGCCAAGATGGCCGCCGACGCTACCGCCAACCTGGATAAGTACGAGCTGGGCCTGGCCGCCGAGAAGGTGGAGAACTTTATTTGGGAAGTGTACTGCGACTGGTACATCGAAATTTGCAAGACCCGCCTGAACGGCGACGACGCCCAGGCCGCCGACACCGCCCGCAAGGTGCTGGTGTATGTGCTGGACCGCGCACTGAAGCTGCTGCATCCCTTCATGCCGTTCATCACCGAGGAGATCTATCAGGCCCTGCCCGGCAGCGGCGAGACTATCATGACCCAGCTGTGGCCGGGCAATGAGAACATGAAGATCTGGGCCGAGGACTGCGCTGACTTTGAAAAACTGATGGATTACATCAAGGCTGTGCGTACCATGCGCGCCGAGATGAACGTCCACCCCGCCAAGAAGACCAGCATGGTCATTGAGACTGCCAGCCCGCTGCCTTTGAGAAGGGCGGCGCCTACCTGGCCCGCTTTGCCTTTGCCACCGACGTGACCGTGACCCCTAAGTATGAGGGCAGCGCCGACGGCATGGTAAACGTGGCTACCCCGGATGCCAAGGGCTTTATCCCGATGATGGAGCTGATCGACCGTGAGAAGGAGCTGGCCCGCCTGAACAAGGAGCTGACCAAGGCCGAGAAGGAGCTGGGCATGTTCACCAACCAGCTGAACAACCCGAAGTTCGTGGAGAAAGCCCCCGCCAAGCTGGTGGAGGAGACCCGCGCCAAGCTGGCCGCCGCCCAGGAAAAGACCGCGAAGATCAAAGAGAGCATCGCGGCGTTGGGTTGATCTTGCCCGTAAAACCTAATATAAAAGCCCCCGGTACTTAACGGTTCCGGGGCAACTTGTTACAGCATAATTCGGTGCAGGGTTATCGGGCAAGAATGTGCAGGTGCAAATTACTTGCGCTTGCTCTTGCGGCCGCGCTTTTTGGCGGCGGTGTTCACAGCGGTCTTAACCTCGGCAGCGGCCTTTTCGGCGGCCTTGACGGTCTCCTCTACAACAGGGGCAGCAGCCTTGACAGCTTCCTCGACGACCGGCTTAGCGGCCTCGACGGTCTTTGCGACGACAGGCTCAGCAGCCTTAACAGCCTTCTCAACCACGGGCTTAGCAGCCTCGACAGTCTTCTCAACTACGGGCTTGGCAGCCTTGACGGCCTTCTCGGCAACAGGCTTTGCGGCCTTGGCGGCCTTTTCTGCAACGGGCTTGGCTGCCTTGGCAGCCTTTTCGACAGCGGGGGCAACCGCCACAGCAGCAGCGTCGACGATCTCGGTAGCAGCCTTTTCAGCAGCGGCCTTAGCCTTGACGGCGGAAGCCTTCACGCTGGTCTTGGGCTTGCGGGTGACCTCGTTGATGGTCCAGTACTGGTTCTCGCCGTTGACGTCGGCCCAGATCTGCAGCGGAGTGCCGTTGACAGCGCTCATGCCAGCATCCAGCAGCTTGCCTGCCAGGTTGCTCTTGATCTTAACGCGGCCATCGTTGGAAGGCTCGACCACCCACAGCTGGCTGGAAGCGGGGGCACCCTCCCACTGGTGTACGCGGGTGCCGTCGCTGACGCCGCCCATATCCAGGTCCATCATCTTGCCGGTGAAACGGTTCTGCACGCGGTAGACGCCGTCGCCTGCGGCAACGAAGCCCCACTGCTGCCACTCGGCATTGGCGTCGTCCCACAGCTGGATCTTGGCGCCGTTCTCGATATTATAATCGGCAACCTCAACGACCTTGCCGTTGGCGGCGTTGATGGTGTAGTACTTACCCTCGGTGATCACGGTCTGTGCAATTTTTTTCTTGGCTGCCATATTGGCTACCTCCCTATTCATAAACAATTCTGTAAACGTATCCATGCGGCCTATATCGGCGCTGCCTAATCGGTTGCGCTGTACCCTCTGCCGCGGTATCTTATGCAGCCGAATAATCGTGGCTACGTCACCTATTATAACCACTTTTTACCAATTCGTCAACTTTTTGGCGGTAATGCGGCACTTTACACAAAAAAGCCGGGACAGCGGCAAGCCATCCCGGCAATTTTGATTGATTGTACACCAGATTGCTGCAATTTTTGCGCAGCAACGCTGTACACTATGCCGTCAATGTGTTCAGCTGTTCTCGGCAAAATTGCCTGTGTACAGGGTGTAGTAGCGGCCTTTCTGGGCGATCAGCTCGTCGTGGGTGCCGCGCTCGATGATGCGACCCTGCTCCAAAACCATGATGCAGTCCGAGTTGCGGACGGTGGACAGGCGGTGGGCAATGACGAAGGTCGTACGGCCGTACATCAGGCCGTCCATGCCGTCCTGCACCAGTTTTTCGGTGCGGGTATCAATGGAGGAAGTTGCCTCGTCCAAAATCAGCACCGGCGGGTCAGCAACGGCAGCACGGGCAATAGCCAGCAGCTGGCGCTGGCCCTGGCTCAGGTTGGTGCCGTCGCCGGTCAGCATGGTGTTGTAGCCATCGGGCAGATGCTTGATGAAGCTGTCGGCGTTGGCCAGCTTGGCGGCGGCCATGCACTCTTCATCGTTGGCGGTCAGGCGGCCGTAGCGGATGTTCTCCATAACGGTGCCGGTGAACAGGTGGGTATCCTGCAGCACGATGCCAAGAGAGGAACGCAGAGCGTTCTTTCGATGGATTTGATGTCGTGGCCGTCGTAGAGGATCTGACCCTTCTGGATGTCGTAGAAGCGGTTGATCAGGTTGGTGATGGTGGTCTTACCGGCGCCGGTAGAACCGACGAAAGCGATCTTCTGGCCCGGACGGCCGTAGAGGTTGATGTCGTGCAGGACGATCTTGCCCTCATCGTAGCCGAAGTCCACATCCTTAAAGACGATGTCGCCCTTCAGCTGGGTGTAAGTGACAGTGCCATCGGCGTTCTGCTTTTTCCAGGCCCAGATGCCGGTGGACTCGTTGATCTCGGTCAGGGTGTCGTCGGCTTGGAACTTGGCATGCACCAGGTGATGTCGCCCTCGTTGACCTCGGGCTTTTCATCCAGCAGGGCGAAGATACGGGCGCCGCCAGCCAGAGCCATGACGACCGAGTTCAGCTGCATGGAGATTTGAGTGATGGGCTGGTTGAAGCTCTTATTAAAGGTCAGGAAGCTGGCCAGCTTGCCCAGCGTCAGGCTGCCGACGCCGCCGATGGCCAGCGCACCGCCGACCACAGCGCAGAGCACGTAGCTCAGGTTGCCCAGCTGGCCGTTGACGGGCATCGCCACCAGAGAGTAGGCGTTGGCCTTGTCGGCGCTGTGGAACAGCTCATCGTTGAGTTCATTGAACTCCTTGATGGCGGCATCCTCGTGGCAGAAAACCTTGACGACCTTCTGGCCGTTCATCATTTCCTCGATGTAGCCGTTGACTTTGCCCAGCTCTTGCTGCTGCTTGAGGAAGTACTTGCCGGAGTTGCCGGTGAGATACTTGGTGGCCAGCATCATAGCGCCGACCATGACCAGGGTCAGTACGCTCAGCGGCACGCTGAGGTAAAGCATGGACAAAAATACGCTGACTACCGTAATGATCGTATTGACCAGCTGGGGCAGGCTCTGGCTGATGAGCTGGCGCAGGGTATCAATATCGTTGGTGTAGACAGACATGATGTCACCGTGGGCGTGGCTGTCAAAATACTTGATGGGCAGTGTCTGCATGTGGACGAACAGGTCGTCGCGCAGACGTTTCAGGGTGCCCTGGGCGATCTTGGCCATGGTGCGGTTCTGGATGAAGACGGCCAGGATGCCCACGCCGTAGAAGCAGGCCACACGGGTGATGGCATGCAGCAGGCCGGAGAAATCGTTGCTCTTTCGGCCAGCAGGGGCAGGATGTAGCTGTCGATCAGAGTCTGCATAAACAGGGTGCCCTGGACCTGAGCGAACACGCCGAGCAGAATGCAGCATAGCACCAGGATGACCTGGAACTTATATTGCTTCATCACGTAGGCCAGGATGCGCTTGAACACCTTGCCGGGTTCTCTACTTTGGGGCGGGGGCCTGCGTTGCGGCCGGGGCCCATTTTTACTACTTTAGGCTGCTGTGCCATCAGGCTTCCCCTCCCTTCTCGTCAAAATCGCCGGAGCCTTTGGTCTGGCTGTTGTAGACATCCTGATAGATGGCGTTGGTCTTCAGCAGGTTGGCGGGGGTATCAAAGCCGCTGATCCTACCGTTATCCAGCACCAGCACCTTGTCAGCGTTCTCGACAGAGGAAATACGCTGTGCCACGATGAACACCGTTGTGCCTGGGATCTTCTCGGCAAAGGAACGGCGGATTCTGGCGTCGGTGGCTGTATCGACAGCGGAAGTGGAGTCGTCCAGGATCAGGATGCGGGGCTTTTTCAGCAGGGCACGGGCGATGCAGAGGCGCTGCTTCTGGCCGCCGGATACGTTGTTGCCGCCCTGCTCAATGTGGGTCTGGTACTTATCGGGGAAGCGCTCGATAAATTCATCGGCGCAGGCCTGCTTGCAGGCGTCCACGATCTCTGCGTCGGTGGCGTCGGGGTTGCCCCAGCGCAGATTGTCGGCGATGGTGCCGCTGAACAATTCGTTCTTTTGCAGCACCATGGCCACGTTATTGCGCAGGGTCTCCAGGTCATAACGGCGCACATCCACACCGCCGATGGAGACGCCACCCTCGGTCACGTCATACAGGCGGGGCAGCAGCTGCACCAGGCTGGACTTGGCCGAGCCGGTGCCGCCGATGATGCCGATGGTCTCGCCAGACTTGATGTCCAGGTCGATGTCGCTCAGCACCTTCTCGCCGTTCTTCTTGTAGGAGAAGCTGACGTGGTCGAACTTGACAGAACCGTCCTTGACGTCCATAACGGGGTTTTCGCCGTTGGTCAGGTCAGACTTCTCATCCAGGACCTCGGCTACACGTTTTGCGGAAGCGGCGGACATGGTGATCATGACAAACACCATCGAGAGCATCATCAGGCTCATCAGGATGTTCATGCAGTAGCTCAGCATGCTCATCAGGTCACCGGTGGTGAAGGTGGTGGCGCCGGAGCTGACGATGAGCCGTGCGCCCATCCAGCTGATGAGCAGGATGCAGCTGTAGACGGTCAACTGCATGAAGGGGGCGTTCCAGGCGATGATAAGTTCAGCGCGCATCAGCAGGTTGCGCACGTTCTCGCTGGCCTTGCAGAACTTCTCGCTCTCGAACTTTTCCCGCACGTAGGCTTTGACCACGCGGATTGCAGAAACATTCTCCTGCACGCTCTCGTTCAGGTCATCGTACTTGCGGAAAGCCTCGGTGAAATAGCGGGTGGCGTGCGTCATGATGTACACCAGCACGCAGCCCAGCAGGATGACCGCGATCAAGTAAATGTTAGCCAGCTGGCGGTTGATGGTGTAGGACATGATCAGCGCCACGATCATGCTGGCAGGCGCACGGATGGACATGCGCAGCAACATCTGATAGGCGTTTTGGATGTTGGTAACGTCGGTGGTCATACGGGTGACCAGACCGGCGGTAGAGTATTTATCGATGTTGGCAAAGCTGAAGGTCTGGATATTTTTAAACATGCCGCGGCGCAGATTGCGGGCAAAACCGGTGGCAGCATGGGAGCCAAGCACGGCACCCAAAATGCCAAACAGCAGGCCAAACAACGCTGCAACGATCATCTGGGCACCAACGGTGTAGATGACCTGCATATTGCCGGGGGTGACGCCATCGTCAATGATGGAAGCCATCAGTTTGGGGATGATCATCTCCATGATGACCTCGCAGATCATAAAGATCGGCGTCAGGATCGAGACCAGGCGGAATCCCTTTGTCTCACGTCCGAGTGTTTTCAGCAAGTTTCATTGCTCCTTTCCGGGGTAGATTGTTTTGCTTCGGCCTCGATGGACTGGGCGTTGTGCAGGATTTGGTTCAGCACCACGCGGGCAGCGGCCATTTCTTCGGGGGTAAGGCCCTGTTGCAGGTCCTGCTCAAAGCGGTCAATGCTGGCTCGGATGCGGTCGTGGTAGGCCACCCCTTTGGGTGGCGGCCAGCCGCTTTAAGCGGGCATCTTTCTCGACCGAGCAGCGGGTGATGAAACCATCCTGCTCCATGCCCTGCAGGATCGCCGTAACGCTGGAACGGCGGATGTGGAACCATTGTTCTACATCGCGCTGGTAGACATCACGGTTTTCGTTGTTCGCGCAGATGATCTCGCCCAGCAGCATACCGCGCACACCGGTCAGCTCCGGGGTGACTTCGGCTGCAATGCGGGTATCCATAGCGCGGCGCAGCATACGGGATGTATGGCTGAGCAGCGCACCGAAATGCTTGTTTACGCAGCCATCCCGAACCGTGGCTGGATTTTGGCAGATCATCGTTCTCACCTTCCTTATCGGGTCATTTTGTTAGCCTGCGAATTGTTCATTCATGAATTGTTCGCATGCTAACTGTTTATATTCGTACTTGGATAGTATATCACCGATTGGGAAAATGTCAAGAGATGAATTTTAAAAAGCCCCCTCAAAGAGGGAGCTTTCTTTTACCTGCTTTCATCTAGGTATCATAGTCGTCACTTTCGTTAGCAAAACGATTCCAACAACTTTAACGAATCTAACGATTTTAACGAAAATGATACCTATTTTACATTAGGGCAATACCGCACAATTCCCGCCTGACGGCTTAAGCACCGCTCCGGCGGCTGCGGCACGGCATCTGCGTTGCCAAAATGCTCGATAATACACAAAGTATTATCTGCGCTTTTGGCTTAGCAGCTGCCGCACCTCGCTCGCCGTATCGGCACTTAGAATTATGCGGTATTGCCTTAGATATATATTTGCAACCGGCTCCTTCTATTTATAGGAGCTTCATGCGTCCGTTTTATTCCGGCGCTTTCATGCTCTCTACCATCGAAATGCGTTTCAGCAGCCGCTGCATGACCAGGTTGACCAGCGTGCTGAACAGCAGGGTCAGGGCAATGGCGTAGGCAAAGCTTTGGGGGTAGATCTGCCGCCCAAACATGACGGCATCGACCTCCACCGTGGTGATGACGAAGCTGTGCAGGGCAATGCCGCCTGCCAGGCCTAACAGCGTGCCGATCAGCGTTAAGGCCACGTTCTCGCGGTTGACGTAGGCGTAGACCTCGGGGTCGTAGAAGCCCAGCACCTTGATGGTGGCGATCTCCTTGACACGCTCGGCAATGTTGATGTTGGAGAGGTTATACAGCACCACGAACGCCAGCGATGCCGCACAGACGATGATGAGCACGACCACTGCATCGATGGAGTTAAGCATGTTGAGCACCTGTTTCACGTTGTCCTGCGTGAAGTTCAGGCTGGCCACATTGCCCATCGCCAGCAGATCCGCCGAGAGGGTATCGCGGGCTTCCTGGGTGTCCTCGGGCAGGATGCTCATGATTGCGTTGTAGGCGGGAGCTTCGCCAAAACCGGCCTCGTACACCGCCGGGCTGAAGTAAACGTAATTGCTGACGTAATGCTCGCACACACCGCTGACAGTGAAGTCAGCTGTCTTATCGTCGCTGTTAGTCAGGGTAATGGTGTCCCCTGCCTTTACACCCAGGGTCTTGGCCATCTTTCGTTCACGACCACGCCCTGCTGCCCCAGCGGCACCGCCTTGCGGGAGAGGCGTTCGTGCAGGTCAGCAAACTCAGCAAACTTGTCCACAGCCTGGGGAACCATGAGGTAGACGTCCATCTCACCGTCGGGGCCATCCTGCCGGGTGGATTCCATGGCAACGGTCAGCGAATCGGTGACGTTCTCATTATTATAAAGGTAGTCGTAAACAGGGCCGCTTTCGGTGGCCTCCTGCTTGGTAACGATGGTCATCATGTCGTAGTGGTAAATGTCGCCGTACTGCTTGGTGATGATGGAGTTCAGCGAATCCGAGATGCCAAAGCCCGCCACCAGCAGCGAGGTGCAGCCCGCCACGCCAATGACCGTCATCCAGAAGCGCTTTTTGTAGCGCAGCAGGTTGCGGCAGGTAACTTTCCAGCTGAAGGGCAGCCGCCGCCACAGCGGGGTGATGCGTTCCAGCAAAATGCGCTTGCCGGCCTTGGGGGCGCGGGGCAGCATGAGGGCCGCCGGGTTCTCCTGCAAGGTGGTGCGGCAGGCCAGCGCCGTGATGCCCACGGTGAGCAGGATAAGGGTGCCACCCGCAAGCAACGCCTGGCTCAACCGCCAGTGGCAATAGACGGCATATAATACATCATTTCATAGGCGGACCAGATGATGGACGGGAAGGCCTTGAAGCCGACGGCCAGTCCGGCTACTGTGCCCGCTGCAGCCGCCGTGAAGGCGTAGATCAGGTACTTTTGCATGATGGCTGCGCCCGAATAGCCCAGGGCTTTCAGCGTGCCGATCTGCAGGCGTTCTTCCTCGACCATGCGGGTCATGGTGGTGGATACCACCAGTGCCGCCACCAGGAAGAAGAATACCGGAAAGATGGTGGCAATGGCGGTGAGCTTATCCACATTGGCGGTAAAGGACGCATAGCTGACGTTTTTGCTGCGGTCCCAGACGTACCAGGTGGGGTACTCCACATCGTTCAGGGCGGCTTCTCCGTCCTCGATTTGCGCGCGGGCATCGGCCAGGGCCTTTTCGGCTTCGACCTTGGCGTCCTCATATTCTATTTCTCCGTCCCGTAGTTTTTGCAGGTTTTCGGCAATGGTTGTTTTGGCGTCATCCAGCTTTTTGCGGGCGTCGCTCAGCTGGCCTTTGGCGTCGTCGATCTGGCGGCGGGCATTGGCCATCTGCACCTTTTTGTCCTGCAGGGTGGCCCAACCATCCTCCAGCTGGGCGCAGCCGCCAGCTGCTTTTGCCGTCCTCGTACTGGGCCAGGCCGTCATAGTACTGCTTCCAGCCATCGTCCAGCTGGGCCTTGGCGGTGGCCAGTTTGGGGGCGTTGGCTTCCAGCTCGGCACGAGCGGCAGCCAGCTGAGCCGCGCCCTGTTCGTATTGCAGCAGGCCCAACCGGTACTGGGTCAGCTGGCCCACGCCGGAAACCAGTTCTTCCAGCTGGGCTTTGCTGTCCTCGGGCAGGCTGGCCCACCAGGCTTCGACAGCGGCGTTCAGCTTGTCCCGGATGTCATCGGGCAGTTCGGGGGCGAACTGACGCGCCCAATCGACAGCATTCTGCAAAGCCGTCTGCATGGCGGCAGGGTCGGCAGCATCAGCCACGGCGGCGATATACGTCCGGGCCTCCTGCAAGCGCTGCTGTTGTTCTTCCGGCAGGGTGTCTGCGGGGATTTCATCGATGGCCGCCAGCAGATCGTTGGCCTGGGCGCGGATGGCATCCACCTGCTCCTGCGTCAGGCCTGCGGGGATGGTCAGACCGCCGTAATTCTGGATGGCTTGCCACAGTTCTTCCACCGTCTGGGGCGGCTGGGTGCCGTTGGCATCGCAGTTCTGGGCCAGCCAGCCGATAAACGCATCCACCTGGGCCGCATCCACTCCCAGCTTTTCGGCAAAGGCTGCTATCCCCTGCTGGTAGGCGTCCGCGTTGGCGTCCAGCTGGGCCTTGGCGTCGGCCAGCTGCTTTTCGGCGGTTTCGATCTGTGCCAGACCGTCGTTGTATTGTTTCAGCCCGGCTTCGTACTGAGCCTGGCCGTCCTCTAACTGTTTGCGGGCGGCTTCCAGCTTGGGGGCGTTGGCGGCAAGTTCGTCCTCCCCTGCCTGCAGCTGCGCCTCGGCGTCTTTCAGCTGGGCTTCGGCATCCGCCAATTGGGCCGCGCCATCGTTGAGCAGGGCTTCGTTGCTGGTCAGTTCGTTCAAGCCGTCTGCATACTGGCGCTCGCCGTCATCCACCTCTTTCTGGCCATCCGCCAACTGTCGTTTACCGTCAGCCAGTTCGGCGGCAGCGTCGGCCAGCTGTTGGTCGGCATCCGCTTTGGCATCGTTGTACTCAGCCCAGGCGTCATCCAGCTCGGCACGGGCATCGGCGATGATGCCGTCATAGCGGGCTTCACACCGGGCATCGGCGATGGCCTCGACGTTGGCCTTGACCGTATCAATATTGGTTTGGTAGGCGTCGCCCAGGCTGTCCTGCTCCAACGCGCCTTCGGCAGTCAGGTAGACTTCGGTGTAGGCTTCGTAGGCGAAATCCTGCTGGGGGATGTAGAACATCAGCTTGACCGTGCCGTTGCCCACGCTGGCGGGCTCGCGCTCAAAGCTGAAATAGTTGGCGTTGTGCACGATACCCACGACGGTGTACTCGGTGGTGCTCAGCTTGGTGTCCAGATCTTCGTTGGCTTTGTCCACCACCAGCTTTGTGCCCACGGTGTAGGTAGATTGCTTTTTGGTGTAGCTGGCTTCGATGACGCACTCGCCGGGCTTTTCCGGCAGGCGGCCCTCGACGAGGTTCAGCTGGTTGATGGTGTTATTCTCCGGCGCAGGCAGGCTGTGGACGCGGCTGACGACGGTGTCACCGTCCACCTCCACCAGCAAATCTGCCGAGTATCCCGGCTGCACCTGGCGAACGCCCTCCACCTGGCGCAAGGCGTCCACATCCTCATCGGTCAGGCCCAGGGTGGAGACGATGCGCAGGTCGTAGAAGTTGCCATCATCCATATAACGTTCCATCGACTCTTTCATATCGATGGGCGTGGCGTTCAGTCCGGCCAGGAAGCCGACGCCCAGCGCCACGATGGCAAAGACGGCGGCGAACCGGCTGGCGGTGCTTTTGAAGGTCCGCAGGGTATTTTTGCGATAACTGCGTGTCATTTACCACTCGATCCTTTCCACAGGGGTTGGGTTGGGGTTCACGGTCTGATCTACCACCCGGCCGCTGTTGATACGGATGACCCGGTCCGCCATAGCGGCCAGAGCGCTGTTGTGGGTGATGACGATGACGGTGCGCCCCTGTTTGCGGCAGGTGGCCTGCAGCAGGGCCAACACCTGCTTGCCGGTTTTGTAGTCCAGCGCGCCGGTAGGCTCATCGCAAAGCAGGATCTTTGGGTTTTTGGCCAGCGCACGGGCGATGGAGACACGCTGCTGTTCGCCGCCGGAAAGCTGTGCCGGGAAGTTGTTTTTGCGGTCCGCCAGGCCCACCTCATCCAGCACGGTGTCGGCATCCAGCGGGTCGCGGCAGATCTCGGCGGCCAACTCCACATTTTCCCGCGCGGTCAGGTTCTGCACGAGGTTATAAAACTGGAACACGAAGCCCACATCATAGCGGCGGTAGGTGGTCAGCCGCTTTTTATCAAAGCCGCTGACCTTCTCGCCGTCCAGCAGGATGGTGCCCTCGTCGCATGTATCCATGCCGCCCAGCATATTCAGCACGGTGGTTTTGCCCGCACCGGAAGGGCCGAGGATGACGCAGAACTCCCCCTTTTGGATCTCAAAGCTCACGTGATCTGATGCAGCGATACGGGTATCGCCCATCTGGTAATATTTACACACATTATCAAACAACACATAAGGCTGCGGCATGCTAAAACTCTCCTATTTTTTAAAGTAGTTTTAGTATAGCAGATTTGCAGGGAAATGTCGTGAATGAATTTTAAAATTTATTTTTCTACCATTTCCGTCGGCTCTATCCCCAGATATGGCAGGGCCTTTTGCAGGACCTCGGCGCAGACGGGGCCGGAGAGGGCGCCGCCGCTGGTAGTCCAGCTGTGGGGTTCGTCCAGGCAGATCAGCACCGCCAGCCGTGGGGCCTCGATGGGCGCGACTGCCACAAAGCTGGCAATGCGGGCGCCCTCGTTTTTGCTGTCCAGCTTTTGGCTGGTGCCGCTTTTGCCGCCCACACGGTAGCCGGGCACCGCCGCCCGGGTGCCGGTGCCTTTGGTGACCACCCCCTCCATCAGCTTGCACATCGTGGCGCTGGTTTCAGCCGAAATGACCTGCCGCTTCACTGTAGGTTCTACCTCTTTTATTATTGTACCGTCCGGGGCGGTAATGCGCTGTACAACATAGGGCTGCATCAGCCGCCCGCCGTTGACCACAGCACACACCGCTGTAAGCATCTGCAGATAGCTGACCTTGCTGCTTTGGCCGAAGGAACAGGATGCCAGTTCCACCGGACCCATCCTGCAGCAAAAACAGGATAAGGCCCCCGGCGGTTTGCCGAGGGCCTTACCCTGTTTGCAAGAAAGAAACGATAGAAAAAAGAGAAGAAATCCGGGTCATCACCGCGATACGGCACGGCCCTTATATCAGACGGACGGGGAATCCGCCGGATCCTGGGTTGCATCCTCCGGAGCGGCTTCTGCGGGCAGGCGGCCGTACAACTCCATCAGATGGTTGAGCTTTTGCGCCAGCGCCGGGGTGAAAGCACCCGGCAGTGCGCGCCAGCACCAGTTGCCGCCCAAGGTGGACGGCGTGTTCATGCGGGATTCATGCCCCAGACCCAGCACATCCAGTGCCTGCACTACGGCCAGATCGGCCGTGCTGGCCCAGACACCGCGCATCATACCCCAGTGGTAACCTTCCTCTTTGGTCAGATTCAGGTACTCTACGGCACGGTCGGTGTCGGTCTTATCGGCGGTGGCAAACCAGCCCTGTACAGGCTCGTTGTCATGGGTGCCGGTGTAGGCCACGCAGTTGGTGGGATAGCTGTGGGGGCGGTAGTCGCCGCCGTCGCGGCTGTCAAAGGCGAATTCCAGCACTTTCATGCCGGGGTACTCGCACTTGGCCAGCAACTCGCGCACATCGTCGGTCAGGAAACCCAGGTCCTCGGCAATGATGCGGGGGTTGCCCAGTTCCTTTTTAACGGCGGCAAACAGGCTGTAGCCTGGGCCGGTGCGCCAGCGGCCATGCTCGGCAGTCTTATCGCCGTAAGGGATGGCGTAGTACCCGGCGAAGCCGCGGAAGTGATCGATGCGCAGGAGATCGTAGATGCCGCACAAGTGGCGGATGCGGCGCACCCACCAGCGGTAGCCGGTGGCGGCCATGGCGTCCCAGTCAAACAGCGGGTTGCCCCAGCTGGCCGGTGGCGGAGAAACCATCCGGCGGGCAGCCGGCCACCTCGATAGGCAGCAGGTTTTCGTCCAGCTGGAACTCCTGCGGGCTGCTCCAGACATCCACACTGTCCGCCGCTACGTAGATGGGCAGGTCGCCGATGATCCGACGCCCTGGGCATTGGCGTAGGCTTTCAGTTTTTTCCACTGGGTGTAGAAGAGATACTGCACAGCCTGCCAGAAATCGATGCTCGCCTTATGATAGCGGCGGGCCTTATCCAGATCGGCCGGTTTGCGCAGGCGCAGCGGGCGTTCCCACTCCAGCCAGGACTTACCGCCGTGGGCATCTTTCAGTGCCATGAACAGGGCGTAGTCCGGCAGCCAGAAAGCGTTGTCCGCCAAAAACTGCTCGTAATCCTCTGGGGGGTTGGCCAGCAGACGGGCGCAGGCGCGGCGTAGGACGGGGTAGCGCTTCTCGTACAGTACACCATAGTTGATGCAGTCGGGCGCGCTCTCCCAATCGATTGTGCGGTACTCCTCGGGCGTAAGCAGCCCGGCCTCGGCCAGCTGGTCAAGATCGATAAAGTAGGGGTTGCCCGCGAAGGTGGAGAAGGATTGATAGGGGCTGTCGCCGTAGCTGGTAGGACAAACCGGCAAAATCTGCCAGTAATGCTGCCCTGCCGCATGCAGGAAGTCCACAAATTCACGGGCCGCAGCCCCCATGGTACCGATACCGCCGGGGGACGGCAGGCTGGAAATCGGCAGTAAAATACCGCTGGTTCTCATAAAAATACTGACCTCTTTCTAATGGAATATACTTTCGGGCCCTCTATCAACCCTTAACCGCACCGGCCACAACACCGTCGATGATGTACTTCTGGCAGGCCAGGTACAGCACAATGACGGGGATGACCGTGATCATAATGCAGGCCATCATGGGGGCCATTTCGACCTTGCCGTAACTGCCGCGGAAATACTGGATGGCCATGGGAATGGTACGGAACTGCTTGATGTCCAGCACCAGGGTGGGCAGCAGGTAGTCATTCCAGACCCACATGGTTTCCAGGATGGCAGTGGAGATCATCGTCGGCTTCAGGATGGGGCAAACCACTTTGAAGAAGATCTGCAGCGGGTTGCAACCGTCGATCATGGCGGCTTCCTCAATGGCGATGGGCATCGACTTGACAAAGCCGGTGAACATGAACACCGCCAGACCGGCGCCGAAGCCCAGATAGATGATGCAGATGTTGTAGGGGTTGTTCAGTTTGAGGGTATCTGCCGTTTTGGCCAGAGTGAACATGACCATCTGGAACGGCACGATCATGCTGAAGACACACAGGTAATACATGCCCTTGGAGAGCACGCCCTGCACACGGGTGATGTACCATGCGCACATCGAGCAGCAGAGCAAGATCAGCGCGACGGAGGAGATCGTGATGATGAAGCTGTACCACAGCGAGGAGAGGAAGTCCATCTCCGTGATGCCGTAGATGTAGTTTTTCAGACCCACGAAGGTCTCGGCGGTGGGCAGCTCGAAGGCGTGAGTGGTGGTGATGGCACGCTCGGTCTTGAGCGAGTTCATCAAAATCATGAACACCGGGTACATCCAGAGGATGCAGACGATGGTAAGCACGACCGACAGCACCGAGTTGATGCGGCGATCCTTAGCAGTTTTGCCCATAATTGCTGCACCTCCTTAGAGCGGGTGCAATGCAGCTGGAGCAGAGAGATCACGACCACGAAGAGGAAAAAGACCATAGCCTTTGCCTGGCCGATGCCCTTCCACTGGGGTCCCGAGCGGGCGTAGAACGTATCATAAATGTTGTACGCCAGCATCATGGACTGCTTGGCCGGTTCGCCAGCCGTCAGAGAGAGGTTCTGGTCGAACAGCTTGAAGGAGTTGGTCAGCGTCAGGAAGGTGCAGATCGTCACACTGGGCATGACCATGGGAACCTTGATCTTAAAGAGGATCTGGCGGGAGGTAGCGCCGTCGATGCGGGCCGCTTCGATGAGATCGGTGGGCACGTTCTGCAAACCGGCAATGTAGATGATCATCATGTAGCCGATCTGCTGCCAGCACATCAGGATGATAAGGCCCCAGAAGCCATAGGTGGCGTTCAGCGCGAGCAGCGGCTTGCCCAGGGCAGAAAGGATGCCGTTGAGCAAAATCTGCCAGATGTAGCCCAGCACGATACCGCCGATCAGGTTCGGCAGGAAGAAGATCGTGCGGAATGCGTTGGTGCCGCGCATGCCGCGGGTAAGCAGCAGTGCGATGCTGAAAGCCAGCACATTGATAAGCACGGTGGACACGATGGTGAAAGCCGCCGTGAACCAGAACGCATGGGTGAAGGTATCATCGATCCAGATCATTTTGTAGTTGTTAAGGCCGACGAGCTGCACGTTTTTAACGGTAGTGAACTTGCAGAAGGACAGCCCCGCGCCCCAGATGAAAGGCCACACAAAGCCGATAATAAAGGCAATCAGCGTTGGCAGCACAAAGACGGGCCAGTAGCGTTTTATGGCTTTTTCCATAGGAAAGCCCCCTTTTCAGATTCTCTTTCTTGCTTCGTTTCGTTAAAAAAAGCGGGGCGGGCGATTTCCGCCCGCCCCACAGGTATTGCGTTTTAGGTTTATTGGGATTATGCAGCAGCGTTCAAAGCAGCCTCGCTTGCCCAGCCATCCACGAAGGCGGTGACAACATCATCCCAGCTGCCGGTACCGGCGGCGTAAGCGGTCAGAGCAGAACCAACGCCGTTCTTCCAGTTCTCGGAAGGCATGGTGGAGAAGTTCCAGGCCACGGGGGTCTTGCCCTCAGCGGTCATTTCATTGTCGACCTTGACGAAGAGGTTCGGGGACTCAGCAGCAGCCTTGAAGGGGATAACAAAGCCCATGTCGTCGGCCATAGCCTTGGTGCCTTCGTCAGAAGAAACACACCAGTAGATGAAGTCCAGAGTAGCGTTGATGTCGTCCTCGCTGGCTTCCTTGTTGACGCACCAGTAGTTCTCGGTGCCGGTGCACAGGCCCTGGTTGGCTTCGTCGCCGACGCCAATGTAGATGGGCATCATGGTCAGGTCGTCATCGGTGAAGGGCTTGCCATCGCCGACCAGGTTGTTGTACTCCCAAGAACCATTCTGGAAGAAGACGGCCTCGTTGTTCAGGAACTCGTTGCGGCTGTCGTCGCCGGTCTTGCCAGCCAGCTCAGCGGGATCGCAGGTGGAGTTGTTGATGTACAGATCAAAGATGTCTTTGTAGTTGTCGAGGTAGGTGCCCTTGATGGCGTCGGTGTTATTGATGCCGTCTGCCTGATACTCGAAGTAGATGGGCAGGTTGGCCAAGTGGGTCTTGAAGCGCCAGTCAGAAGAACCATCCATGCCGGCGGAGGTGAATGCAGCGAAGCCAAGCTCGTCCTTGCGGGCGGTGATGTCCTCGGCAACCTTCTTCAGGTCGGCAAAGCTCTTGATGTCGTCCACGCTGTAACCAGCCTTTTCCAGCAGGGTCTTGTTGGTGATCAGACCGTAGCTCTCGATAACGTAGCCGATGCCCAGGGTGGCGTCGCCGTCCTTCAGGGCGTAGGAATCGCTGGTCAGCTCACCGGCGATCTTGGAGCCGGACAGGTCGTAGCAGTAGTCCTTCCAGCTGGCCAGGCCGACAGGGCCGTTGACCTGGAACAGAGTGGGCGCATCGCTCTTGGCCATCTCGCTCATCAGGGTGGTCTCGTACTGGCCGGAAGCAGCGGTCACGACGGTGACGGGAACGCCGGTCTCCTCGGTGTACTTGGCGGCCAGATCCTGCCAGGCTTCATCCTGCTCGGGCTTGAAGTTCAGGTAGTAGACCTTGCCGGCTGCATCAGAAGTAGCAGCGGTAGAGGTGGAGTCAGCAGCGGATGCGGTGCTGTCAGCAGTGGAAGCAGCGGTGGAAGAAGCGCTGCTGCCGCAGCCTGCCAACAGGCCGAGGGCCATGGCGGAGGCCAGGCTCAAAGAAAGGGTCTTTTTTGCATTCATGGTCGTTTTCCTCCTTCAATTAAGAAAACAAGTTAGATCCAAGTGAGTGAATTCGTTTGCGCAATTCGAATACATTTTCCGTTCGGATTGCCTATATTATACATGGCGTCTTTTCAAAAATCAACCCGTTTTTGTCGATATTGCCCAAGTTTGTAAGTTGTTATGAAACTGGCGCGCCACAATTGTGCACATTTACTCCACATTTGCGCATTTTATGTCATAGACCATTGCGCAAGTTGCGCGTGCGGCAGGTTTCGACAGGTACAAAACCCCGGAGCAGCCGAGATCGATGCTGTTCCGGGGCGGAAAAAGGATCTATAATGTTTTATATAATTCCAATAATTGTGCTCCAATACGGGGTAGTGCCCGTTCCTCTGCGGTTTGGCGGGCGGCTGCGGCAGTATCGGGGAGTTTGTGCTGCAAAAGTGCCTGCAAGCGGGTGGGCAGGTCCTGCGTGGTGCGGTAGGTGTGGACGTTTACGCTGTCCCGCAGCCAGCCGCGATAGGCCGGGATGTCCCGTACCAGCGTAGGCGTTGAGCAGGCCAGGGCTTCTAATATCACGATGCCCTCGGTCTCCTCATAGCTGCAAAACAAAAAAGCGTCCGCCCCGCAGTAGGCCGTGCGCAGCTCTGCCTGGGAGAGAAAGCCCGGAAACCGCAGGTTTTCCGGTGCATCCGCCATGGCGGCTTTGACGTTATGCGGCACAAGGTGCGGGTCGGTGTAGCCGAACCACAAAAACTGCACCTGCGGCATTTTGCGAGCCAGCGCAATAAAATCCAGTATCCCTTTGCGCTGCATATAATGCCCTACGCTGATGACCACGGACTTATCCGCCGCCAGGCGGTACTTTTCCCGCAGGATGGACCGGCTGGCGGGGTTGGGGGCAAAAAACCGGGTATCCACGCCGTTGGAAAGCGGCACGATGGTCGGGCGCAAACGGTAACCTGCCAGTTCTTTGGCTGAGTAGGGCGTGGGTGTAATGATGAGGTCCGCCTGGTTATAGCACAGCCGCAGCCATTGTTTGAAAAGCGGCGCCAGCAAGTTGGAGCCGGTGAAGGAGTTGCGGAAGTCCTTCTCGGTAGAATGGCCGTATCAGATGACCTTTTGCCCCCGGCGGCGGGCATGGCGTGCCGCCCAAAGTGATACCGGCAGCACGGTGTTGATGTGTACCACCTCGGCACGACAGTCCCAATCGGTGACGACGTGTACGCCGACGCTTTCCAGCGCCGCCCGCTGGTGTTTGGCTGCCTGCCCTACCCCGCTTTTGCTGACCAGCGCCAGCGAGCCACTATAAATATGTACGGTGCGCATGGCATTCACCTCCAAAGACCCAGCAAATTTTGCGCAACTACGGTCAAGCCCAGGCTGTACAGCGCAATGGACGCCGGTTTGCACAGCAGGATGATGGCCGCGTACAGCCGCCAGCCGATGCGCGTGGTGCCTGCAAGAAAGCAGAGATAATCATCCGGCGCAACCGGGATGAAAATAAGGAATGCGAACCACTTGGCAAACCGGCTGCCGCTGCCCATCCAGCGGTCATATTTTTCAATCATCTTGGCGGGGAAAACGCTTTCCAGCAGCGGGCGGCCGCAGGCGCGGGCGATGGCAAACGCCGCCATCGACCCGGCGCAGATGCCGATATAGTTGTACCAGAAGCCTTTCCACACGCCGAACAGGATGACCCCAGCCAGACACCCCAGCCCGCCGGGCAGGATGGGGATGACCACCTGCACGGCCTGGAATGTGATGAACACCGCCGGACCTGCCCACCCGAACCGGCTGATGCAGCTGGTCAGCGCTTCCTTGGAGTCAAACAGCCCTGCTTTCCAAAAGACATATGCCAGCACGGCGCAGAGCACCAGCCCAGGATAGACGCTGCCTGGTTGATTTTTTTGATCATGCCACATTCCCCCCTGCCGCACTGCGGGCGGCGTGTTTACGGCCCAGCGCCGCCGCGTAAAGCCTCACTACGCTAAGACCAAACTGTTCCTTCGTGTAAGGCTGCACGGCGCGGCGGGCGTTTTGCCTCATGGCAGCCAGTTGGTGGCCTTTGGGCAGAGCAGCGGCACGGGCAGCCAGCTCGGCAGGCGTGTGGTAGGCCCAGCCGTTCTCCCCTTCCCGCACCAGCGCGTCCAGACAGGGTCCGCATGGCAAAGCAGCGGCAATCCTGCGGCCATAGCCTCGATGTAGGTCAAGCCCTGGGCCTCGCTGGTGGAGGCACTGACAAATACATCCCCCAGCGCGTAGTAGCGGGGCACCTCGGCAGGCGGGACGGCCCCTACGAAAATCACGCGGTCAGCCACGCCGAGGCTTTGCGCCTGCTGTTCCAGCACGGCGCGCTCTGGGCCGTCGCCGACGATGAGCAGAACGGCGTCCGACAAATTCTGCATAGAATCGACAAGTTCTGTTGTGTTTTTTCCTTGGCCAGCCGTCCCAGGCTGAGCAGGACCGTCTTGTTTGCCTCTTTCGGCGGCAGGCCCAGGCGGCTGCGCAGGGCATCATCCCGGGGCACAGCAAAGCGCTGCAGGTCCAGCCCCGTGGGGATGATGCGCACCGGGCAGTGCACGCCGTAGCCCGCCAACAGGCGGCTGATCTTGGGCGTGGGTGCGATGACTGCGTCGCAGTCGGCGCAGATCATGCGGGTGAACAGCGCCGCCATCTTGCGCCCCATGCTGCGGCTGGGAGAAAAGTAGTGGGTGTAATCCTCGTACACTGTGTGATAGGTGTGGATAAGCGGTGCGCCCGCAGCGTGCGCAATCCGGCGTGCCGGGGCAAAGTGCTGAACTCGCACTGAGAGTGGACAACATCCGGGTGCCAGTCGATCAGATCACGGATGGCACGATTCAATGCCGGGGCGCGCATCCGGGCCCCTGGGTAGACCAGCCCGGCATCCAGTGAGCCGAGGCTGGTCACACCGTCCTTTGTATAGGTATGACTGTCGCCGGAAAGGGTCAGCACCCGCACCTCGTGCCCCTGGGCCGTCAGTGCGGCGCGCAGGGTGGCAGTGGACGTTACAACGCCGTTTATGGTAGGAACCCAGGTATCGGTCGTAAGCAGTATTTTCATGGTCGTTGCCTCCCAGTTATTGGTAATCTCTGCTTACTATAACGAGGGGCGCGTGACGTATTTTGCAGAAGATACAAAATTTACATCTTCCACCCGCAAAATCGTAGGGCATCAGCAGCCCCGGCATCTTGCAAATTGGGTTTGATTCGGTTATGATTGTAACGGCGCAAACGATTTCAAATTCCGACATTTATCTAAGGTACCAATAAGGAGAAAAACTATGGCAAACCCGCAGCCCTGGTGGAAAAACGCTGTGATCTACCAGATCTATCCCCGCAGCTTTCAGGACAGCAACGGCGACGGCATTGGCGACCTGGCCGGCATCATCCAGCGGCTTGGCTATCTGGAGAGCTTGGGCATCGACGCCATCTGGCTCAGCCCCGTCTACCGCAGCCCGCAGGATGACAACGGCTACGACATTTCCGACTACTGCGATATTGACCCCATGTTCGGCACGCTGGCCGACATGGACAACCTCATCACCGAAGCCAAAAAACACCACATCCGCATCATCATGGATCTGGTGCTGAACCACTCCTCGGACGAGCACCGCTGGTTCCAGGAGGCAAAAAAGAGCCGAGACAACCCCTACCACGACTATTACGTCTGGCGCGACGGCGTGGAGGGCACGCCGCCCAACAAGATGCGGGCCACCTTTGGCGGCTCGGCCTGGACCTGGGTGCCCGAGGTGGGGCAGTATTATTTCCACCAGTTTTCCATCAAACAGCCTGACCTGAACTGGGACAACCCCGCCCTGCGGCAGGAGTTGTACAAGGCCATCCGCTTTTGGATGGACAAGGGCGTGGGCGGTTTCCGGCTGGATGTCATCGACCAGATTGCCAAGGACCCGGACCTGGGAATTACCTCCAACGGCCCGATGCTGCATGCCTATATCCGGGAGTTGAACGCCAACACCTTTGGCGGCACCGATCTGGTGACCGTGGGTGAGGCCGGGGGCGCCAATGTGCAGAACGCCCCATCTTCAGCGACCCGCGGGGCAAGGAATTCTCGATGGTGTTCCAATTTGAGCACATCGGCTTGGACCAGATTCCCGGCAAGGCGAAGTGGGACTTGGCTCCGCTGCAGCTTTCGGCGCTGAAAGAGGTGCTGACCAAGTGGCAGGTGGGCCTGCACGGCAAAGGCTGGAACAGCCTGTTCTGGAACAACCACGACCTGCCTCGCATCGTCTCCCGCTGGGGCAACGATGGCGCTTACCGGCAGGAATCCGCCAAGATGCTAGCCACCCTGCTGCACGGCATGCAGGGTACGCCCTACATCTACCAGGGCGAGGAACTGGGCATGACGAACGTCGCCTTCCCCACCATCGACGACTACCGCGACATTGAAACGCTGAACATGTACCGCGAGCGTACCCAGGCCGGGTACAGCGAGGCAGACATCCTGCGCTCTCTCCACGCCAAGAGCCGCGACAACGCCCGCACCCCCATGCAGTGGGACGCCACCACCAACGCGGGCTTTACCGATGGCACGCCCTGGCTGCAGGTGAACCCCAACTATACCGCCATCAATGCGGCGGACGAGGTGGCGGATGCCGGCTCGGTGTTCCACTTTTACCAGGCGCTTATCCGTCTGCGCAAACAGTATCCCATTTTCAGTGAGGGCGACTTTACCCTGCTGTTTGCAGACCACCCGGCTCTGTTTGCCTACCAGCGCCGCCTGGGTGACCAGGTGATGACCGTGCTGTGCAATTTCTACGAGGAGCCGCTCACCCTGCCCGCCGACGCAGTGGCTCCCTTGCCGTTGGATACCCTGCTGCTGGGCAACTATGACACCCCCGCGGATGCGGCACATTTCCGCCCGTATGAGGCACGTATTTATCTGAACAACGCTGAATAAATTTAGAGCAATACCGCACAATTCTAAGTGCCGATACGGCGAGCGAGGTGCGGCAGCTGCTAAGCCAAAAGCGCAGATAATACTTTGTGTATTATCGAGCATTTTGACAACGCAGATGCCGTGCCGCAGCCGCCGAAGCGGTGCTTAAGCCGTAAGGCGGGAATTGTGCGGTGTTGCCTTAGGCATCCATAGAAATGCCGCCCGGCCTGAAGAGAATTTCAGGCCGGGCGGCTTTGTTTATTATTGAATAATGGGGGCAAAATCAGGTCTGTGTCGAAGTGCGCAGGCCCACCTGGTAGCCAAGCAGGGCGCCGGTCTCGACGGGCTGGCGGCGGGTGACGGCCAACAATTGCTGTGCGGCGCGTTTGCCCAGCAGCTCGGGGTCGAAAGACACCGCCGTGATCTGCGGCGTGCAATCCAGCAGGGCCTCGCCATCATACAGCGAAGCAATACGGATGTCATTGGGCACTTTCAGGCCCATCTGGCGCACGGTGTTCAGTGCCAGCATGGCCACGTGGTCGTCCATGCACAGCAGGCAGTCCGCCTTGCGTGCCACAGCCTGTTGGATGGCGTCGATGCGCAGATCGTCGGTCTCCAACTCCAAAAAAAGCAGGGTTTCATCGATCTTACAACGGCTGTGCTCGTGCGCCTGGCGGAAGCCCTCGAGACGGGTCTGATTGACGGTGTACAGCATGGAACCGCCCAACAGGGCGATGCGGTGCAGACCTTTCATCAGCAGCAGGTTGGTCATCTCACGGCAGCCGCCCACCTGGTCGTGGTCGACGTAAAGCACCGTGGGGTCGGCCGGGCGGCCGATGGCGATAAAGGGCAGTTTGCTTTGCTGCAGCAACGGGATCAGGGGGTCACGCTCCAGCGAGCGGGCCAGGATGACGCCATCGATCTTGTGGTTGACCAGCAGGCGCTGCATGGGCTGGGACTCCTGCTCACCCACCATGGCCAGCAGCACATCGTAATCGTTGCGGGCCATCACATCGCAGACGGCGGTGATAGTTTTGCGCAGGAATTGACCCTCGAAGTTAGAAAACTGGCGCGAAAACACCAGCGCAACATTATACGACTTTTTGGTGACGAGGCTTTTCGCCATCATGTTCGGGACATAATTTTTCTCACGGGCATAGTCCACCACACGCTGGCGGGTTGCTTCGCTTACACGGCCATTGCCGGACAAAGCACGGGATACCGTCGTTTTTGATACGCCCAGATCCTCTGCCATGCGGGTGATATCCATAATGCCTTCATCCGATTTTTTGCGACGCGGCATCTCAGAATCGACTCCTTGTTCAATGGTGTTTAGGTTAGTATAACATACGCAGTGCGTAGGTTTCAACGGTTTTGGGGTGTTTTGGGAAAAAATTTCGCAATTTTTTCGCAATTTTTATGTGGAATTATGTCTTTTTGTTGTTTTTGATGCGGTTGTACCAGCCGCGCATAGCGGCTACGTCTTCTTCGGTCAGGGTATCGGCGGCAAAGGCGGCACGCTGCGCAAGCGATACCATCGCCTCGATTTCCCTGCCCGAAAGCTCATGTACCTCTTTCAGCAAAAACTGGGGGAACGCCTGCTCGTCCGAGGACGTACCCGCAGGCAGGCCGCGGCGCACCAGCTGCGCGTAGATTGCAGCAAAGATCGCCAGCACCCGCTCTGCACAGGGGCGGCGGGTATCCAGCCCCAGCACAAGGCGGCGGTGCAGGATAAAAGCAGCTGTAGCTGCAGCCAACATCACCACCGGCACAGCCAGCAGCCACAGGGCACGGCGCGGGGCGGTGGAAAGCTGCAAGTCCTGCCGGGTATCGGCGCTGTCAGTGGTGGCTGCGGCCCTGCTCTCGGCGGGATGGTCTCCGGCAGGCTGCTCTTGTAGTCGGCCTTTTCAGCTGTTACCAGCACACCGGGAGTCATCTCCATGGGGGTCCAGCCCTGGCCGTCGATGTAGACCTCGGCCCAGGCATGGGCATTATCGTCCTGCAAAACGGCGTGCCAGCTGCCGTCCGCCTGCTGGGTGAACAAGCTTTGCGGCGCAGCATACCCTACCACATAGCGGGCGGGCAGGCCGAACATGCGGAACATCAGCGTGGCCGCCGAGGCAAACTGCACGCTGTAGCCGGACTTGGACTCATACAAAAAGTAGTGGATCGGGTCGATGCCGTCCGGTGCCTGGGAGGCGTTGGTGTCATACCGGCAGTTGGTGTTCAGCCAGGTGCGGATGTAGGCTGCGATGTCGTCCGGGTCGGTCAGCTTTGCTCTTTGGCAGCCGTTTCGCACTGGGCCTGCAAGTCGTCGTAGCCATCGGGCACGGCGGTGTAGTGGCTGTTGGCGTAGGCCTCGTAGGAGCTCTCCATGCGGTCCAGCACGCTGGTCACCCTCGGCGCGGGCGGCCAACAGTTCTTTGGCGATGCTGCGCGGATAATACAAAAACACATCGTCCTGTGCGGTCTGGCCGTCCGCCGCGCCGTCGCCGTTTAGGGTGTAGTAGTCATTCCAGTAGGCGTTGTAGGGGGCGTAGGTGTAGGCGTCCCCCGCGTTCAGCCGCTCCACCGTAAGGGATTGCGGCTCGGCGGCGCCATCGTAGGCGGCGCGCAAAAACGGCAGGCTGGCAATCGTCAGGCGGGCGTCGTCCTCGGTCTTCCAGTTCATGGCGGCGCTGTCAAAGGCGTTTGCATCGGGAGCCTGCCAGGCGGTGCCGTCGTAGCTGCCACCGATAAACCCTCGCAGGTAGACGGTTTCCTCAGGCTGGTCACTGGCGGTCAGGGCCAGGTCCTCGACCCCGCGCAGCTGCAAGCCGCCGCCCTGGGCTAAGGCACCATCGGCCACACCGCCGGCGGCAGCTTCTACATGCAGGTTCAGCCGCCCGCCGCTGACGCGGGGCAGCCAGGTCACAGCGGCGCTTATGGCCGCCGATTCCATCACCTGGGCCGCGGGCTGCAATGCCTGCAAGGGCAAACCTACCACAGGCCGCAGCACAAAGGCGGGCACCAACAGCGCAGCGCATACCAGCACAGTGGCCGCCGCCGAGCCTTTTTGGATGGCCCTGTGCTGTGCCTGATTGCGGCGGCAGGTTTCTGACTCCGCCGCCCCCCACAGGGCACGGCGGCGCACGGCGCGGGAGCCTGCCAGCGCCCCCAGCCAGCCCACGGCCAGCAGCAGCCAGCAGGGCGTGGAGACGTTGCTGCCCGCCAGCAGCAGGAACACCGCCGCCGGCAGCAGGAGCAGATTCAACAGCAAAATGTCGGCCCGGCGCAGCGCGGCCAGCGCCAGCAGGCCCGCCAAAGGCAGGGCGGCCAGCGCCAGAAACAGCCCCAACTGGGCCGGGGTGCCGCCCGCTGTGGCGGCAAGATTTGCGTTAAAGCGTTGATTTAAGCTTGCGGCCACGGCAGCGCCAAACTGGCGTGCCCCGGCCAAAAAGCTGCGCTGGCACAAAAACAGCCCCACCAAATAGACAAGGCTACCAGCCAGCAGGCCCAGCCGCTGCACGCGCCGGGCAGCCGTCCAAACAGGCACCACCCGGCACACCACGCGGCCAGCGCCAGCCACACAAACGGGCGGGTGCACGGCAAAGGCCGTCACGGCGGCGGACACCAGCCCAAAGGCCAGCGCCAGCAGCAGGCAGAGGTCCACCACCAGCCACAGGGTATCCCGCGCGGGTACGGCGGGGCTGATGAGCACACGGTCCAGAAACACCAGGCCGCTGTCGGCATCGGTGCCGCCGCGTTTGGAAAGCGCCACTGCTTTTTTCTTGGTGGGCGGTGCTTTCCGGTGCTGGGCGGCTTCGGCGGGGAAATTCCCCCACATGTCACCCTCACCCTCGCCGGGGCCGTCACCGCTCCCCTGCCCCGCCATCGTACCGGCGGCCAGCGGTTCACGGATCAACAGCCGGTTCAGCTTGGCACTCAACTTCCAATGGACTTGTTTCAGCGAGTCCCCTTCGCGGTACTCTCGCACATCGTAGTTGCCGCCCAGCACACTGCGGTCGCTCTCCTGCATGCCGTCGGCGTCAGGGTCGGGCTGGGTGTCGCTGCCCAGGCGGGCACTTTGGGGCAGCACGCACAGGCTTTGTGCGGTCTGCGGCAGGCCGCATTGGGCTTTGAACAACCCCAGATGGTCCCACAGCGTCACGCTTTGCAGCCGTAATTGCCACACGCCGCTTTTGTTGGCCTGCAGCGTCAACCGCTGCTCAGCGCGGGCCTTGCTGCCCAACATGCCGCTGCAGCGTAAAGTTATGGTATTGCCGCCCCATTCATCGGTGGCCTGCACCAGTGTCAGCAATTGGGGGATGGGCAGCGGGCTGTGGTTGGTCAGCCGCACGGTCAGCACAAAGGGCCGGCCCTGCACGGCAGGCTGGTCGGGCACGATCAGTTCGGCCTCCACCTTGCCGCGCAAGTACCGCACTTCCAGCACCAGCAGCAGGGTCAGCAGCAGGAAAAATCCCAGCAGCCCTACGGCCAGCGGCGCCTGCGTCAGCACCGCAGCGGCAAACAGCAGCACCAGGCCCGGCGCCCAGCACAGTTTACCTGCCATGGCGGTCGGCCTTTTCCGGGCGGGGACGCGGCACGGTGCGCAGCAGATCGTCGATGACCACATCCACCGTCTCGCCGCCCGCCTTGGCCTGGTCAGCCAGCACCAGACGGTGGCGGGCCACATCGGCAAACACGGCGGTCACATCCTGCGGGGCCACAAAATCCCGCCCCGCCAAATATGCTGCCGCCCGTGCCATGCCGGCCAGCGCCAGCGACGCACGGGGGCTGAGCCCCAGCGCCAGGCGCGGGTCCTTACGGCTGGCCTGGGCAAGATCGACGATATAGCGATACATCAGCTCATGGATAAACACCCCAGCTACCTCTTTTTGCATAGCCAGCAGGTCGGCCTGGTTGGCCACGGGGTGCACCTGTTCCAGCAGGGTGCGCTGGCCGCGGCCCGCCAGCATCTGCATTTCGGCCTCGGTGTCCGGGTAGCCCATGACAACGCACACGGTAAAACGGTCCAACTGGGACTGCGGCAGCATCTGGGTACCGGCGGCACCCACGGGGTTTTCGGTGGCGATAACGGTAAAGGGCGCGGGCACGGGGTGGGTCACGCCGTCCACGGTGACGGTGCCCTCCTCCATGACCTCCAACAGCGCCGATTGGGTACGGCTCGAGGTACGGTTGATCTCATCACCCAAAAACAGGTTGCACATCACGCTGCCGGGGTGGTACACCAGCCGCCCGGTCTCCTTCTGGAACACGGTAAAGCCCACAATGTCCGAGGGCAGCACGTCCGGGGTAAACTGCACGCGGCTCTCGTTCAGCTCCAGCGCGCGGGCAAAGGCCAGCGCCAGCGTCGTTTTGCCCACACCGGGGATGTCCTCGATCAGCACATGGCCGCCCGCCAGCATGGCCATCCAGATGGTGCGGATGGTCTGCGGCTTGCCAAACACGGCTTTGGAAACTTCCGCCGCTACGTCAACGGCCTTTTGGTTGTATTGCATGGTCATTCCTCCCGGTGTTTTTGCCAGATCGCCAGCACGCCGACACAGGCGGCAATAAAGACGAACCCGGCCCAAAGGGCGTTGTTTTCCAGCCAGATCATCAGGTTGGAGACCGCGCTGCCTTCGGATTCTGTGCTGCCCTCCTGCGGCAGCGGGGTGATGCTTTGGGGTTCCACCTCAGCGATAGACGTTGTACCGTCTGTTTCCATCGTCACCTGCCGGGGCGAGGCATCCCAGGTGGCCTCGCTTTCCTGCAGGTCGGTGTCCTTATCGGTCACGGCGGCATCGGGGTCGCGTTCGGCTATCACAAGGTAGCGCTGGTAATTCTGGGTGTAGGGGTGGCAGGTGGAAAGCGTCAGCAGATCCCGCCCCGGCTGGATGAGTACCGAGGAAATATCCGCAGGGTCGATAATTTTCAGCTCTGCCACGCGGTAAATTAAAGTGTCCCACGGGGTGGTCAGCTGGATCTTGTCCCCCACCTGAATCTGCTGCACGTTGCGCAGCATTTCCGCGCCATAATAGCCGCGGTGGGCGGCCAGCACGGTGTTGGTGTTTTCGCCGCCCAGCGGCATCGAGGTCTGCCCCAGCAGCGCCGCGCCCTTGGCCATATTCTCCCGGCTGGCGCCCAGGTAAACGGGCAGTTCCAGATCCAGCCGCGGGATCCACAGCATGGCGAGGACATCCTCGTCATAGCCGTAATCGGTCAGATCCAGCGGCGGATTTTCATAGGCGAAGGCATCGGTCAGGCCGCTTTGGCCGTCGGCAAAAATCGCCTCGTTATAGGCCTGCATGGCGGCGTACAGCTCAGGGTAAGCGCGTTCAGGTTCCGCGGCAGCATCGGTCTGCAGGGGGGCTTCGGCGGAAGTGCGGGCGGCAAACTGCTGTGCCGTTTTGCTGTTGCGCTGGCGGGTCAGCCAATCAGCGGCGGTGGGCTGCAGCATCATGGCAAGGCCCAGCAGAATGGCCAGCCACGCGCCGATTTTTACAAGCAGACGCCGCATTTAGTCGTCCTCCTCCCGTTTTTTGCAGCGATGCAGCAGCAGAAGCAGCAGCAGTGCTTCGCCGCCAATAATCACGCTGCCGGTCACCGAGATCCACGGCCAGGCATCCACGATGCGCTTGACCACCGTGCCGGTGTGCAGGGCCTGATATTGCACGACCTGCGGGGTATCGCCGGTTTCTTCCTCTCCATTATACGGCACGCGGATGCCGCGCACAAGCATGCGGTGGGTATTTATGGCGTAGGGCGTGCAGGTCACCAGGGTGCAGTAGTCCTGGCCCTGCACGATCGTAAGGTCATCGGTCTCCTCGGGCAGAACGACCTTGACCTGGTCGACCTGGTAGGCCAGCACCTCGTCCATGATGTGCAGGTAAAATTTGTCGCCCTCTTGTAATTTGTCCAGGTCGGTAAACAACACAGCCTCGGCCAGGCCGCGATGCCCGGTCAGCACGCTGTGGGTGCTTTCTCCGCCCAGCGGGTAGCTGGAGCCTTCCAGATGGCCGACGCCTTTCAGCAGCACATCGTCGCTGGTGCCCTCGTAAATGGGCAGATTGACGTCGATTTTCGGGATGGTGATGTAGCCAAGGCTTTCCCCCACGTCGATCAGGTCCACATAGCTGGTGCCGGTGTCCTCGGCTTCTCCGGCGGCATCGCGGTCCAGCGCGCTGCCCAGCTGCTGGTTGTAGCGGCGGGCGGCTTCCTTGGCGGCGTCCAGCTTTTCAGTGTCCATGCTCTGCACGGTCTCGTCGTAATTCTGGATAGCCGTACTGGCGTGGCGCTGGGCCACCATGTTGCTGATGACCGGGTAGGACGCCACGCCGATGCCCGACAGGATCATCAGCGCCGCAAAGCCCAATTTCAGTCTGGTGGAGGTATCCATGGCAGTGTCCTTTCAAAAAAGTGTAAGGTGCCGTATAACCCACCATAGGGGAAGAGCCAAACGGCCCTTCCCTTTAGGTAGTTTGTAAGTTGTTTAAGTTGTTTGGTTCAGGGGATGCAAATCAGACATTGCCCTTCTTCTTTTTGATGCTCATCAGCACGCCGACACCGCCAACAACCAGCAGTGCGCCAATGCCGCTGAACAGCAGGGTGCCGAAACCACCGGTAACAGGCAAGTTAATGCCCTTACGGTTGACAACAGTCGTCACAGGATTTGCAGTAAGAGTAGCATTCTTATCAGCAGCTGAGTTAAAGGTCGTGTTTTTATAAGTCTTCTTTACCAGCTTGCCGTCTTCGTAGGTTTCATTTATACCCCAGTTGGTCGTGTACTGAATAGTCAGAGAGACATCAACCGGCTTCTGAAGCAGGTTATATTCTTTGTCAGTCTTCGTCTCAATTAGTTTATATTTACCGTTGGAAAGGCCTTCAACAGAAATAATGCCCTGATCATTCGTGGTCTTCGTACCAAGTCTTGCCCAATGCTTACCTTGGGTAACCGTCAAGCCAAGTTCGGTTGCATCAGCATCTGCAATTGCCTTTGCACCACTAGGCAGTTTATCAGCTTCGCCATCATTGTACTCCTTGTACAAATCAAAAACTACACCAGACATCACATCGCCATCTGTGCTGTCCTTTTTCTTTACAATTTTAATCATAAAGGTGTAGACGGTTGCACTATCGCCGATTTCGCCCTTACCATTGCTTTCTTCAGTGCCATCAGTACCGATTTTGTTCGTGTACTCCAACTTTGCAGTGTTGGGGTTACCAACATTTTCTGCCAAATCGCTCTTTGCAGAAGCCAGCAACTCTGCCTTGTAGGAAATGACCAAATCCTTACCTGCATAGGTTTCCATCTGGTTAGGAACGAACGCAATTTTAAAGCCAGCTGCTACATCATCAGCAGCGGTATCAGGAGTCACCGTATAAGCTTTTTCCGGTACAGTATCATCCCCACACTTGATAACAAGTGCATCTGCACCAGTGCCATTTACAAAGTGAAGATTGGTCGGAGTATCCGTCACAACAAAGGTCGCAAGTTTCGTGATATTGCCGGGGACGCCAACAGTAATCTCATAAGGAATAATATCACCAACGCTATAATCACTGTCGTCTTCGTATGCACCCGTCTCGCGGTTCTTCACCTTTTTATCGAGGTCGGGGCGATAGTTATTAATAACGAGCTTTCCATCACTGAGCTTATAATCATTCTTATTGGTAGCATCAGTAGGAATAGCAACAGTCTTGTCCTCCGTTATTTCAAAAACATACTCTGCACTTTTGTCAACAATGTAACCACTGTCTGTGCCCGCAGTTTCAATAAAGCGGTAAGTACCTTTCACAAGGTCTTTTACAGTAATTTCACCACTGCTATCAGTTACCTGGTCAACGCACTTCGCAACATTCTCCCATTCACCGCTAGGATTTTTCCACTGCAGAGTAAACTTAACTCCTGCAAGGGCTTCGGCAGCAGTCTTGCTTCCAGTAAAACCAACCTTTTTAAGAACCACATCACCCTTGGCAGTTGCATTTTTCGGATAAACTTTAATGTCATACAGCCACTTCTCACCCTGGTTGCTTTTCTCAGCGGTGCTTACAGCAGTCATGGGTACAGAAACTAAGAAAGGTGTGACTGGAGCCGTAACAGCCGGAGGAGTAGTAGTTTCGACCACTACATAAAGGCCCAATTTAAGACCATTAAACTGAGCCACGCCATCTTTTTTGGTCACGACTTCGTTTCCGACTTTGTTTTTTTCATACTCAGTTTTCAGCGTAACTTTTCCCGTTGATGTATCTGTATCAGTGTAGGTGTCAATATCTACCGTGGTAATTGGATTACCCTCTCCATCGGTTGCCTCACCACTGTAATATGCCTTTAATTGTTCAGCATCCATTACTTTGTAAATGGTGAAGCCTGCGCCCTCCAGAAGCTGTGCATCATCCGGCACTGCATCAGTTTCACCTGTACCGGTGCTACCCGCTTTATCACCTTTCAGATATTTGTAAATAGTAATAGAGCCTTCTTTTGACCAATCAATGGTGCTTACAGTCTTTTGTGCGGGAGTTTCTGTGGCATCCTCCCCTGCCGCGGAGGCGGGAAGGGCGCACAGGCTGAGGGCCATGACGGCGCTTAACAAGCCTGTTAAGAATCTGCTTTTCTTTTTCATGACTTTACCTCTCTTCATTTGTTTATGGTTTGTATTGGGGAACAATTAACGCGTCCGTCCCCCTTTCTTGTTGTAACGGAATACCAGTATCAACAACCCCGCCACTGCCAGCGGCAGCCCGATCAGCAGCCACAAGCTAGGCGCATCCGCACCCGTATGCGGCAGCGCAGGTGTCTTCCGATTCAAAACGGTCAACTTCAGCGTATAGCTGTCCGCGTTTTTGGTAAACTCGGTTGGTTTGTCATCGGTCGAAACCTCAATCTTGCTGCCGTTCAGCGTACAGGTTCCGTCCTTGTCAAACGTCACCAGAATCGGCGCCGACAGCAGGTTGTAGTTTTCCGCCGCCTTCGTCTCGGTCAAGCGGTATTTACCAGCCTCCAAGCCCGTAAATGCTGAATTGTCGGTGGGATTTCCATCCTCGCCCTTAATCATCAGCTTGCCTAGGCCATTGGTAATACCATACTTTGCAGAACCCTCAACCACTTTGTCGTTCGCGTCCAGCTTTTCCAGCTTAAACTCAACGCCCTTCAAAGGCGTTGTACCGTCTTCCGCATCCGCTTTGGTGATGTCCAACGTAAACTTCGGGTCTTGCTGCGTGTTGGTGATGGTCACGGTCTGCTTTGCATTGTTGGTATTTGCAGCATCGGGTTCCGGTTTCGTATACTCATAAGTGACGCCGTAAACCTTCTCGCCAATCGTGATGGTTTTTCCTTCCTCAACGGCGTGGAAGCCATCCTTGTCAACGGAACCTTCGACCACACGGTACTCAAAGTCCGGCTTGTCCCCTATGCTGTAATCCTTGGCAGGCAGGCCCAGGAAGCTGAACGTCATACCGTCATAACTGTCCGTGATTTTCTGGTACGGCTCATTATCCCGATACTCAACAGCTTCCCATTTGCTCTCGTCTTTATGGCGGCGTTGGAGCTGCACGTAGATGGTCGGGCGACTGCCGGTCATGTCCGTGCCGTCAGCATTCTGCCAAACCTTTGTGCCGGTAATATCCAGCGTTTCCTGCTTGGTGTTGGTGAAGGTCGCTACGGCCTTATTCTCGTCGCCTGCAACGATAGAACCGCGCACGGTGTTATTGCTCAAGACCGTGGTGCCGCTGCCACCACCGGTGACCGATGCGTTCGTCAGCTTGGAACCATCCTCAGGCGTTAATTCCTCAATGGTGAAGCGTGTGCCAACGGGGATATTGTCAATGGTAAACGGCTTGTCAACTGTCACCGGATACGTTTCTACAATGGCCTCGTCTTCCAGCGCATGGCCGCCAACGTTGGTGAAGCGGACCCTAAACATGTACGTTTTGCCAGTTAAGCTTTCGCCTTTTCCGTCCTGTTCTTTTTTGATGGTCAGGCTGCCGGTTTTGACCGTGTTGACAAACACGACCTTCAACTGGGTCTCGCCTTCTGCATCCGTAGCGTCGGGGTTCGCGTAAGAGCGGAAAACGATAGTATTATTGTTTTCGTCTTTCTTGCTGGGTTTGATGCCGTCGTAGGCATTATAATTAGGGGCAGTTTGCGCGGCATCGCTTTCGGCATTTTTTACTTCGATACGGCCATCGTCGGGGGCAGTGCCAGTCTGATCTTTGAGACTTACAGGATGATTGACATCAAGCGTTAGCTTGTTGCCGGTTCCCGCTTTTATCTCATTAACCGCCTTCCCATCTTCATAGATGGTCCATTGCGTGTCAAACAGATTTTTGTCAACTTGCTCGTTGATGGACAGGTAGCTGCCGCGGCGGAACTGGTCCTTAAAGGTAACCGTCTCTTTGTTTTGCAGGATGAAACCGCCGTTTTTATCCACTACCATCGTGCCTTTCTCGGCATCCGAGGTGTACTGGGCGTTCACAGCGGGCATCAGCTCGCCCTTTTGGGCTGAGCCGTAATCCGCAATGTCCTGCTGCTTGGTGGTAAAGCCGGTGACTGTCTGGGGCACCGCTTTGGACGAGAACACGATGTTGCGCAAATAAATGCTGCGCGGGTAGTTGCAGCCAAACCGCAGTTCCTTTACCTGCTTCTTGTTAAAGAGTTCATCTGCCTTCACATCGTCCAGGCTCAGCTTGACGGTGATCCACCGGTTGTTGTGCATTTCGACCTGGCCGTAAAGATCTTTGCCGCCTATGAACGTCTGGCCAAGGCAGCCTTTTTTCTTGTCGTTGCTGTCCCGCAGCTGCAGGTACATGTTGCTCAGCGCGGCGTCGCCCTCCTCCGAGTCGACATAAACGTCAAAGCTGAGGTAGCTCATGCCGGTGATGTCGATGGGCTTGTCCAGCGTCAGGATACCGTAGCGTTTTTCCTTGTTAGAACCCGGTGACGGGGTCAGGTCTTCGAACTGGGTATACCAATTCAACAGGGGTGTATCATCAGTGACCTTCAGCTTATCGGGCGGGCTGTTCACTATTTCGAATCTGTTTTCACCACTCGTGCCCGGTGCGTGGGTCGCTGTTGTAGTGAAGTTTTTTTGCTCAGAGGTACTCTTGTCAGGCTCCAACAGGTTGATGGTGGTTACTGTATCGCCCTTTGCATCATTCGTGCCATAATGGGTAGCCTGGTTCCTGATGGTGAAGTTGAAGAACCTTTTATCCTTGAAGCAATTTTTGAAAAGGTCGTTGACACCGTTAACGTCGACTTCCTTTTTCACCTGCAGCTCGTTATAATCCGGGAAGTTGAACGCAACCGCCATGTTGGACTCCCACATGCCGCGCTCCATGTAGTACATGGTAAGGGTGTGGGTGGTGCCTTTTTTAAGATTGATTGTTTTGCCTTTGTAGTTGAACTCAATTGGAATTTCGCTAGCATTTTCAGACGGCTTATATTTCACCTGAAGTGTAGAGCCTGTTCTAACGTCTTCCTCTGATGTACCACCAGCCTTTACACCGCTTACATAGGCGGTTGCATACTCTGACGAACCATCTACGCTGAATTCTAGCAGACCAGACGCCGTAGCGTGTGCGCCAACATCCAAGGCCAACTTTCCATCAATGAACACCCAAACATCGTCATCGCCTGAGAAGAAGAACCTGATAGGCTTTTTCCCTTCATTTCCCTCTACCATGCCATCATCCGTCAAGGTGAAGTCGAACTGCAGCCGTGCACCAAAACCATAGTTATAATTGTTGGCCGATGCACCGTCTTTAACTGTTTCATTGAACGGGAAGAAACCGGTCTCACCCTTTTCCGTAGAATCTGCTCCGCGGTTTTTAGATGCCTTTTTGTTGGTCGAACTCTGCAGGAAGTACGAATCATCGTCCTTATCCTGCTTCAGGTAAAGAGTTGTTTCGGCTGCGTCAAAACTCCAATACTTGATTCCGTCGCCGAACACATCATTTTGGGTAAACGGGAAAGCTACATTTTTATAGACTTCGCCAAGTTTTGTGTGTTTGGAGTTAGTCCCCAATAGGAACTCTGTGTTAAAATGCGGTTCAACTAGCGGCTTGCTGGAATTCTCCGTTCCACGCATGACCGGCAGCCCGTCTTTGCTGGTATTGGTTGCATCATCAGCCACGATACCCTGAACGGTGAGATTACCGTGATTTTTCTCATTATCCTTCGTGCACAGGGACGAGTTGTTATCCACCATAAATTTGCGGCCTTCATCAAAGCCAAACAAATTCATTTGCAGTTGATTATAGAGATCAAGAAAATTATTATAGTTATACTCGCTCGGTTGGAAGTGCCCTGTATAAATCGGATATGTCACCGCATCGGGAACGTTGGAAGATTCTCCTGATGTTTTGTAATAATCGCTTAATGCAAGGTCAAACTGGCGGAACGGTACCCAGCTGCGGTGGGATTTGTCGAAATTCTTGTCATAGTCGTCACGGTTGTTGCCGTTCAGTTCCCAATCTGTATAATAGTCGTAAAGTGTAGTGGTTACATACTTTGTCGCGCTGTCACGCACAAACGAAGTTGTTTTATCGATGTCCACAACTGTGGTGCTTTTTCCGGCTTCGGCATCCCGGATAGCGGTTTTCTCTATCCAGTAGCCCCCACGAGGAGCATTGCTATTGTAGACGACCGCATCGTTTGTATCAGCCATATAGCACGGTTCGTCCAGGCTCCAATCAATGGGCACCCAATCCGTGCTGGCACCACTGTTGGCGGGGCTGGTTCGTTTATCGCCCGAGAACATGATTTCGCTGTAGCCCCCGGGAACCTCAACGGAATAGAGGTTGTTCCCGAGCGAAGTCATTTTTTGAGCATTAGACGTTGTCCCTTTACTATCATTTTTGAAGCAGCAATACACATCTTTGCTTTCCCCATTAGGGATTGAAAGAGCGGCACCATTGTATTCCGTGTATGCGCTGGAGAATGTTGCGTCAAAGTAGACTGTTATCGTTCCCTGTGGAATCGTCCAACTGCTGTCATTATCGTTTCCCTTATAGACGTAGCAGGCTGTGCCGCTGTCGTACAGGAAATGTCTATTATTTTCCCCTTCATCTTGCTGGTCATAGAAGTTGTACAGCGATGTTTCTTTCCATCTACAATGAAGCTGATGTAAGTGCAATCTTTTTTAGGGATTTTGAACGAAACGCACTTGCCGACAGCAATGGCTTTCAAATCGATGGTTTCGACTGGTTGCAAACCGTTGTTTGTTTTTTCGCAAAATACTGCTTGTACATTTGCAAGGTCAGTGCCGCTCTGGTTTTGGAAGAACATTGTCTTGCCAGCAAACGTTTGATGGTTGTTGGGGTCAAAAGGAGTGTATGCTGTCCAAGTACCCGGATCAGCGTCATAAATTTGGTCGGCATACGTGTATACGCTTGTCCACTCAAGGCTGTTTTGTCCAAGCCCCCAGTAGCTTGCAAGTTTGTCACCATTTGCAGTAGAAGTAATAAATTCAATCTTTGAATATCCACTATACGGGCAGGAAGGGCTCTGCCCTGGATAAACTGTTGTAAAGAAAATTTTGCGTCCATTCCGGTCCGCTTTACCAGAATCGGTCATCTGGGCAGTATACCAATTATCGTTGTCCTGCTCACCTTGAATACGAGCATGAAACTTTACTGTTGCAGTTGTGTCAAAACCGCTCGGTGCTAAGAAGTAAATGGTTACCTCTTTTGTCGCTGCTTCCTGTACCCGAACCTCATCCTCCACCTCATTGTCGGGCTGAGCGACGGCATCGTCGGCGGTTCCTGTGTTCTCGATGTTCGCGCCTTCGGTGCCATCATTATTAGTATCCTCGTCCGAGGTATCAAGGGTATCATCCGTGGCGGTCTCCCCTGCCGGGGTGGTGTTGGTGTCATCGGCGGACAGGGTGGTGTCGGTCGCGTCGTCGGGGTCAGTGGATACAGATGCGTCGTCGGTCGTTTCGGTTTCGTTGACCGTTTCAACTGTTTCAGCAATTTTCGTGGCGTCCTCGTTCTGGGCCGCGGCATAAACGGGCAGGGCCATGGCGGCGAGCAGGGCCATGGCGGCCAGGAGGGCCGCCAGGCGGCTCAGGGTGCGGGGGGTGGTGCTGTGCTTAGACATCTGCTCACTTCCTTTCTGTTCCTTTCGGTGGCTCTATGTCTGTAATATTGGCTGGATCTTGCGTGCCGCGGCGGCCGGATACATCGTCTGCTGACAGTACGCATTATTTCACAGGTAGACCTGTGAAATAATATCCCCTGGGGATATCGTGCGCAACCGTTGCGTTTTTGAGCAATTTTTTTGGGGTTTCCTGCGCCGCTCACTTTTATTCGCTGCACTTATATGGTTTTCTGTTAATGTTATAACACTTTTTGCTTCAAATTTCAATATCTATGGGTGATTTATGGACGTTGCACCTTATTTTTCGTCATTGTGTAAAAGTCTACAATGTGGAATTTGGTAAATTTGCTCAACACATTTTTGCGTCATTCTTTGCGTATTTTTTCTTTTTCACGGCTTTCTTCCGCATTTTTTGTCGTTTTTTGGCGTTTTGTGCAATCCATTTGCGCAAATAAATTGCGCAAGTCCGGCCTGTTACATAGCCAAACATAGCGCAAAACTTGGACAAAAAAATAGAGGAGTGCCTAATACACTCCTCTCAGCCGGGTCTATACACTTTTATTCTTCTGCCTTGCAACGTGCCAGCAGCACGGCACCGGCAGCGGCGTCGCCCTGCGGCTCGGCCAGGGTGAGCTGCGGCAGCAGGGTTTGCAGCTGCGTTTGGGCGGCGCTGCGCACCGGGGCGCACTTTTGCAGCACGCTGCCCGCAAAAGCGATACGCGCCGATTGCAGCCCCAGCTTTTCGGCCACCGGGCGCACCAGCAGGGCCAGCTCGCGGCCTGCCTTTTCCACAATTTGCAGGGCGGCGGCGTCGCCCTGTTCGGCGGCGGCCCCCACCAGCGGGGCCAGTGCGGCCACCTCCCGCTTGCCGAAACCCGGCGCGTAGATCTTGCCGATCAGTTCCCGGACGGCGCCGACCTGCAGCGCCTTGAACACTGCATCGTGCAGCACGGTGGGGGCAATGCGGCCATCCTCGGCACGGACGACCGCCGCCAGGGCGTCCCGGCCCAGGGCGAAGCCGCCGCCCTCGTCGTCCATCAGGCTGCCCCAGCCGCCGCTGCGGGCTTCGCGGCCATCGGTGCTTTGGCCGTAGCAGATGGAGCCGGTGCCCGCGATGAGCACGATGCCGCCCGGCCCGCCGAGGGCCCCGTACAGGGCAGTCTGCTGGTCGCCGGTGAAGGTGACCGGGCCGTGGTAGCCGCCTGCCTGCAGGGCATTTTGCAGGTGGACCCGGGTGGCCGGGTTGCTGATGCCCGCCGCGCCGATGCACAGCATGCGGCAGGCGTCCAGCCCGCCCGGCAGCGCGGCCATATTGCGCAGCAGGTCGGCCACGGTGGCCTCGCACTGACCCGCCACGGTGCCATTGGGGTTGAGCGCACCGGCGGTAAAGGGCTGCGGCGCGGTGCCATCCTGATACAAAACGCGGCAAAGGGTCTTGGTGCCGCCGCCGTCCCACCCGGCGTAATACTGTGTTTGCATACATTTGCTCCTTTATTGTTCAGTTATTACGTTTATACGCAAATTTTCTCTTGACAAAGTGCCCTAAAACGAACATAATAGAATCAGGTTGAAACTTTATTTTAAACAGATGTTTTATTATTTCAGGAGGTCCTACGATGGAACTTTCTTTTTTACAAAAGGATGCATGCATCGCCATTGGGCTGATGAGCGGCACCAGCGCCGACGGCATTGACGCCGCCGTGGTGGAGCTGCGGGGCTGCGGCACCGATACCAGGGTGCGGCAGCTGGGGTTCATCACGCTGCCGTTCAGCGATGAGGCACGGCAGAAAATTTTGCAGGTGGCGGGCGGTGCGCCGCTGGACAGCCGGGCACTCTGCCTGCTGAACTTTTACCTGGGTGGCCTGTCCGCCGATGCCTGCCTGGAAGCCTGCCGCGCGGCGGGTATCCAGCCCGGCGACGTGGACTTTGTGGGCAGCCATGGGCAGACCATCTGGCACGAGCCTGCGGGCGCAGACTACCTGGGCCGCAAGGTGCGGGCCACGCTGCAAATTGGCGAGCCAAGCCTGATCGCCGAGCGGCTGGGCTGCCCGGTGGTGAGTGACTTCCGCGTGCGGGACATGGCCGCCGGCGGGCTGGGTGCGCCCCTTGTCCCCTACACCGAGTACCTTTTATACCGCGAGGAGCACCGCACCGTGGCGCTGCAAAACATTGGCGGCATTGGCAACATTACCGTGCTGCCTGCGGGCGGTGCGCTGGCGGACACGCTGGCTTTTGACACCGGTCCGGGCAACATGGTCATTGATGCATTGGCCGCGCGGGTGACGAACGGCGCGCTGCGCTACGACGACGGCGGCAAGCTGGCACGGCAGGGGCAGGTAAGTGCCGAACTGCTGCGGTATTTAGTGGACAGCGACGATTACCTGCGGCTGGCCCCGCCCAAGACTACCGGCCGTGAGCATTACAGCGCCGCCTTTGTGGATGCGCTGTGGTGCAAGGGCGAGGAGCTGGGGCTGACCGGGTACGATAAGATCGCCACGGCCACGGCCTTTACCGCCGAGAGCATCTGCCTGGCGGTGGAGCACCACTGCCCGCAGAAGCCGGAGCGGTTGATCGTGGGCGGCGGCGGAAGCCACAACCCTGTATTGATGGAACTGCTGCAGGCGGGCCTGCCCGGCTGCGAAGTGGTGACCAACGAGGCCCTGGGCCTGGACAGCGACGCCAAGGAGGCCGTTGCCTTTGCGATTTTGGCCAACGAGATGCTGCACGGCCGCTGCAACAACGCCCCCAGCGCCACCGGCGCGGCCCACCCTGTTGTGATGGGCAAGCTGAGCCTGTAAAGGCATAAGAAGGAGAGAACCAGCATGACTAACGTAGAAGTACGGGTGCGCAGCAGCTACAGCGCACTGAGCCCCACCTGCCAGAAAGCGGCCGATTATCTGCTGGCCCACACGCGGGAGCTGTACAGCATCCCCATTGCCGAGTTGGCGCGGCAATCCGGCGTAAGCTCGGCGGCCTGGGTGCGGCTGTGCAAGGAGATCGGCTACACCGTGTTGAAGGACATGCGCCAGCAGCTCTACCTGCAATACAGCGCTGAACCCCAGGTGGAAGTGGACCCGACCGTACATTTTTCTGACCTGCGGGAGGGCAAAAGCGCCCAGGAAATTTTGCAGAACGTGACGGCGGCCAGTTTGCAGGCGCTGCAGCGGACCTCCAAGCTGATGGACCCCGCCGCCTACCAGACGGCCTCAGATTGGCTGCTGCAATCCAAATCCATCAAGCTGTTTGGCATGGGGGCCTCTGGGCTGGTGGCCTCGGACCTGTGCGACAAGCTGCTGCGCATTGGCAAAAACGCCATTTTCAACTTTAACAGTCATGTGCAGCTAAGCTACAGTGCCACGCTGACAAAGGACGATACAGCGGTGTTTATTTCCAACACCGGCAAGACGCAGGAGATCTTGCAGGCATTGGAGGCTGTGCAGGCCAGCGGGTGCCATACCATTGGCATTACCCATTACAGCAAGTCCCCGCTGAGTGCGGGGTGCAAGCTGCTGCTGTACACATCGTCGAAAGAAGTGTATGTGCGCAGCGGCGCGATGAGCAGCCGGTTGGCGCAGCTGATGGTGGTGGATGCGCTGTTTACCGTGCTGGCCAGCCAGGATTACGCGGCGATACAGGGCACGCTGGAGAGCAGCTACCAGATTTGTATGTCGCACAGGGTGGATCATCGGTAACTCTAAAAGGCTCCCTCGCAGAGGGGGCCAAAAAAGTGCGCAACCTATTCAGGCTCCCCTTGCGGGGAGCCTTTTGTTATGGGAAGATCTGGTCAAGGACGCGTTTGAGCTGGGCATCCCAGAACGGCCAAGTGTGGGCACCGGGGGCTGTTTCAAACGTGTGGGCGATACCTTTGCTTTGCAGCAGCACGTGAAATTCCCGGTTGGCGGGCAGCAGGGCGTCCTGTTCGCCGCAGACCATGCGGATGGCAGGCAGGGCGGCAGGGTCGGCGCTGGCGGCCAGCTGCCACAGGTCGGCCTGGGACGGCAGTTCGCCGTGGTCAATGCCGGTGCCAAACACCGCACGGGCGGCGGCAGGCGGCAAGGGCCAATCGGGGCTTTTGACTACCTGCTCCGGGCGGACCGCAGCAGAAAGTGCAGTACAGGTCGTATAACTATACGGATTGGTCAATGCCAGTTTCAGCGCCGCATAGCCACCCATGGAAAGGCCGATGACATGCGTTTTTTCGCGCTGCTGCGTCAGGCCAAACATACGGCGGCAGACGGCGGGCAATTCCTGCGTGACGCAGGTAAACGCCTGTACACCGCTGGCCATATCCGTGTACCAGCTGTTGCCTACGCCGGGAATGATGAGGACCAAGCCCTTCTCAGTGGCGCAGCGCTCGGCGGCGGTGTAGCGCAGCCAGCCTGTGCCGTTGTCCCCTGCCCCGTGGAGCAGGTAGATGACCGGGGCTTCGTGCAGGTCGCCGGCCTCGGGCAGGACGACGTGGAAGATGCTTTGCCCGCCCAGTGTTTCGAGCCGCTGCTCAATTTGCAGGTGTGCCATTATTTTGCCGCCTTTGTCAGGGTAAGCAGCGGCAGTTTGCCCGTGGGCCGGGCGGTGCCGTTCAGCACCGGCCACAGGGCGTCAAACAGCGGGCGGGTGTACTCCCACCCAGCCAGCGCGGCCACATGGTTGGGCATGTTACGCAAATCGTAGGGGTTGCGCAGCGCAACTAAGATCATCGGCAGGCCGGTGGCGGCCAGGGCCTTAGCCAGGCGCAGCTGGCCTTGCAGGATGTGACCGTTGTAGGTGCCCAGCACGATGCAGCTGTGAGCCGCAGCCTGGGATACGACCTCGGCAATTTCAGCGTCGCCGGGGTCTTTGTCGGTAACCAGCGCGGTGCCTTTGTCCGCGTGGCGGCGCATTTCTTCGGGAAAAGTGAAGCCGCTGGATTCGGCGTTGGAGGCAATGGTGCTGCGGTAGTCGGCGCAGCCCAGGAACAAGGGGTTGTCGCCCAGGGCAGGCATGCCGCCCTGGGGCAGGTGTACGGCGGTGATGGACGCGGCGCGCACTTCCTCGGCGCGGGCGCGGCAAGCGGCTTCATCGCCCAGCGTTTTGGGCTGCATGGCAGCGCACTGGGCCTTGGCCTCCAGCATGCGCTGCACGCTGACGTCCAGTTCGGCCAGGTCCAGCTCGCCGTTTTCGGCGGCACGGCGGGCATTTTGCATTGCTTCGGCGGCCAGGGCGGGTGTCTGGGAGACGAACACCAGGTCGACACCGGCTTTCATGGCAGCCAGCACGCCGTTGACCGTGCCGTAGAACTTTTTGATGGCGTCCATCTCCATGCAGTCGGAAATGATGATGCCGCCAAAGCCCAGCTTTTCCCGCAGGAGGCCCGTCATGATGCGGCGGGACATGGTGGCGGGGATGTGCTCCGGCTCGATCTGCGGAAAGAGGATGTGGGTGGTCATCACGGCGGGTGCACCGGCTTCGATGCCCGCAATAAACGGTTTCAGTTCCCGCTGCATCAGCTCGTCAAAGCTGCGGTCGATGCAGGGCAGGCCAAGGTGGGAATCCACCGCCGTATCGCCATGGCCGGGAAAATGCTTGAGCGAGCAGTAGACGCCGCCGTCCAGCAGGCCGCGCACCATCTGGCTGCCGTATTCGGCCACACGCTCCGGCGTATCGCCATAGCTGCGCACGCCGATGACCGGGTTGTCCGGGTTGCAGTTGATGTCCATGACCGGGGCCAGATCGAAATCCACGCCGCAGCTGCGCAGTTCCTGGGCGGTCAGCAGGCCCATATCGTAGGCGTTGCGGGGGTTGCCGGTGGCGGCTACCGCCATGGCGCCGGGGATATTGACCTCACTCTCCGGCAGGCGGGTGACAACGCCGCCCTCCTGGTCGATGGTGATGAAGGGCGTCACGCCGGTTTCTTCCTCCACCACTTTGCGCAGGGTGGCGCAGAGCTTTTTCAGCTGGGGGCCATCCTGGATATTGCGGCGGAAAAGGATGATGTTGCCGACCTTATATTCTTTGATAAGCCGCAGAAATTCTTCCGGCGGCTCTAACCCCTGAAAGCCCGCGGCCAATCGCTGGCCCAGTTTTTCCTGCAGGGTCATTTCTTGCAATGTACGCATAAAAGCACCTCGTCAATACAAGTGGTAGGCCGCTTTGCGGGCGGCAAAGGCGGCTTCGTCCGGGGCCTGGGCTTTGATAAGCTCCGCCGCCGTCCAGTCCGGGCGTTCCAGTTCCCGATGGCCTGCCAGCAGGCTGATAAAAGGGCGGCCGCCCTCGGTATGCGGGGGCAGCAGGACGAAGTCTTTGGGGCAGGTATCCCGGATGAGTTCCAGCAGGGTCAGGCCTGCCGAAAGCGGGCGCACGGCGTCGGCATCCAGCACGTGCAGGTGCACACCACCGCACAATTGGCCCTGATGTTTGGAGAACGTCGGGGTAAAATAGTACGGCGTAGCGCAGATACTGGGCAGGCCGCGGGCGTTAAAAGCCGCCGCCAGCGCCTCGGCATCATGGATATAGGGCGCACCGATGACGGCGAAGGGAGCGGCGGTGCCGCGGCCCTCGGAGACATTGGTGCCCTCAAACAGGCAGGTGCCTACGTAGAGCAGAGCCGTTTCGTAGTTGGGGATGTTGGGGCTGGGCATGATCCACGGCGTGCCCCAGGCCGGGGCGCTTTGGCCGCGCTGCCAGCCGGTGCAGGGTACGACGGTAAGGTCGCAGCCAAAGTGCTGCTCCGCATTGACCATTTGGGCAAACTCGCCGATGGTCAGGGCATAGCGAGTGGGGAGCGGATAGCAGCCCACAAAGCTCTCCATACCGGGGCGCAAAGTTGTACCCTCGATGATCTCTCCGCCCAGCGGGTCGGGGCGGTCCAGCACCACCAGCCGCTTGCCCGCCCCGGCGCAATCCTCGATGAGGTAGGCCAGCGTGGAGAGGAAGGTGTAGTACCGGCTGCCTACATCCTGTATATCATACACCAACACATCAAAGTTTCCAGCATGGCGGGGGTCAGCCGCTTGGAGTCTTTGCCATAGAGACTGAACACCGGCAGGCCTGTGGCGGCGTCGGTATACTGGGGGATGAACGCCCCTGCCGCGCCGTCGCCCCGCACACCATGTTCGGGGCCAAGCAGGACACGCAGGTCAGCGGCCTGCTGCAAGGCGGCAATGGTGGAGCGGCCGTCACTTGTGCGGCCCGTGGGCGTAGTGACCAGACCCACGCGGACATCTTTAAACAGATGTTTATACTCTCCCAGCCTGTCCGCGCCGCAGCGCAGGGCGGGCATCAGCCCACCACCCGGGCGATATAGCCGTCTTTTTCCGTCAGGCGTTTTTCGGCTTCCTCGGCGGTGCAGCCACACAGCAGCATGACGATGGCGATCTTGGGATGATAGCCGCACTGCTCCAGCGCAGCGGTAGCGGCGGCTTCGTCGCACTCGGCAGCCGCGCAGACGATGGACACGCAGCGGCGGATCAGCTTCTCGTTGGAGGGCTTGACGTCTACCATCAGGTTGCCGTACACCTTGCCCAGGCGGATCATCGTGCAGGTGGAGAGCATGTTCAGCACCATTTTCTGGGCTGTGCCGCTTTTCATGCGGGTGGAGCCGGTCACGACCTCGGGGCCGGGCATCGGTGCGATGCCCACCTCGGCCAGAGTGTCAATCTCGCTGCCGGGGCAGCAGGTCACACCGATGGTCACGCCGCCCAGGGACTTGGCGTACTCCATAGCGCCGATGACATAGGGCGTGCGGCCGCTGGCGGCGATGCCCACCAGCACATCCTGTTTGGTGTAGTGGATCTCTTCCAGATCCTTGCGGCCCAGATCGGGGTCATCCTCGGCCCCTTCGACGGCACGGAAGATGGCCGGGGTGCCGCCTGCGATGAGGCCCTGAACCAGCTCCGGCTCGGTGGAGTAGGTGGGCGGGCACTCGACAGCATCGAGGATACCCAACCGGCCGGAGGTGCCGGCGCCCACGTAGATGAGCCGTCCGCCCTGCTTCATATGGCCGGTGATGATGTCCACGGCCCGGGCGATGTGCTGTGCCTCGCGGCCGACAGCGTCGGCCACCTTGTGATCCTCCTGATTGATCAGCCGTACCATCTCCAACGTGGACATGCGGTCGATATAGGCCGTAGCTTCGTTGCGTTGTTCGGTCGGGATTCGTTTGAGTTCAACCATAACGGTCCCCCTTGATTTCTCTTGCAGTAGTATTTTCGGGCGGCAGAACACAATTCTAAGTGCCGATACGGCGAGCGAGGTGCGCCAGCTGCTAAGCAAAAAGTGCAGAGAATACTTTGTGTATTCTCGAGCATTTTTGCAACGCAGATGGCGTGCCGCAGCCGCCGGAGCGGTGCTTAAGCCCGAAGGGCGGGAATTGTGTGATGTTGCCCTATAGTAGTTTTTTCTTTTGCCAGATATTGGAGTGGAAGCGCAGGCCGAACAGCACGGCCCTAAAGCCCCAATCCACGAAAATTGCCATCCAGATGCTGACCACACCCAGGCCGAAGCCCCGCACAAAGACGAAGCTTAGCCCGACGCGAAAGACCAGCATCGACGCCACGCTGATGACCATGGGGTAGCGCACATCTCCGGCAGCGCGCAGCGCCGCAGGGATGCAGAACCCGGCCGGGTAGAACAGCGAGGCAAAAATGCAGTGCCACAGCAGCAGGTCGTGGACCACGGCGGTGGTCTCGGCGGTCAGGCCATACAGGCCCGAAAGCTGCGGCAGGAAGATGTAAACGAGAAGGTTGGTGCCCAGCATCAGCACGTAGGCGATGGCCAGCAGCTTGCGGCCCAAGCGGCGGGCTTCGTCAGGCTTGCCCGCGCCGATAGCCTGCCCGATGACGGGCAGCATGGCCAGACTGATAGCACCGCCCGGCAGCGTGGCAATGCAGGAGAGCGCCCCTGCGGCGGCATTGGCCGCCAGCGCCACTGTGCCCAGCGAGGCGTAGAGCTGCTGGACCAGCAGCTTGCCCAAACTGAACAGCGAGCTTTCGACGCCTGTGGGCACACCGATACGCAACATCTTGCCGGTCAGGCTGCGGCAATCCGCCAGCGTTACGGTGCCGGGGTCGTGCAGCATGCCGCTGTGGGCCACCAGCGCGCAGAGCAGCAAACACACCACCCCGCGGGAGAGCGCCGTTGCCAGCGCTGCACCGCCTGCACCCAGCCCCATAATGCGGATGAACCAGAAGTTACCCGCCACATTGATGAGGTTGACGATCAGACTGGAGACCATCGAGATCATGCTGTTGCCCTGGCTGCGGTAGAGCGCGGTAATAGCGCTGTACACCGCCAAAAACGGGTAGCTGAACCCCACGATGCGGAAGTAGTCGCGGGCACTTTGCATGACGTCCGCCTCCACATTGCCGAAGATCAGCCGCAGGGCCGGGGCACCCAGCAACTCAACACCTGCTAAGATAACAAGTCCGATGAGCAGGGCACCACCCAGCAATAAGCGGCCTGTCAGCGCGACCTTTTGCCGGTCGCCGCTGCCAAGGTACTGGCTGGCCACCACCGCGCCGCCGGTGCACAAAGCGCCCAGCACGGCAGTGATCAGGAAGCTGATGGTATCCACCAGCGCCACGCCGGAGACGGCGGCCTCGCCCGCGTAGGACACCATAAAGGTATCGGCCACACCGACAAAGACGATGAGGAATTGCTCCGCAAAAAGCGGGAGCGTCAGCTGTAAAAGCTGTTTGTTTGTGTACATCATAGCGTTTTTAGCAGTACGCCAAAGGTGCGCACCGAGGTAAAACCAGCGCTTTCATAGATGCGACGTGCCGGGTTGGCCACGCCGGTGAACAGCGACATATAGACTGCCCCGGCGCGTTTTTCCTCCGCACACAGGCGAAAGAAAAGCAGCTTGCCCAGGTGGCGGTGCTGGTACTGCGGCGCGATGCCGATGCCAGCAAAGAAGCCCCGGCCGGTAGGCTCCGGGTAAACCGGGCCTGCGAAACCGGCCACCGTGTTCCCTGCCAAAGCCACCGGCAGGCAGAGGCCGTCGCGGGCGGCGGCTGTGACCCGGACCGTCCAGTCCGGGTTATCCAGCGCTTGCAGCATGGCGTCCAGCCCATGGTGGCGGTTGGAGTCATACAGGGCGAGGGTGCAGCCTTCGGCGGCTGTGCGGTGTTCCAGTGCGCGGACCTCCGGCGGAATCGCAAAGTTCGTCAAAGTTCGGTACATCGCAGTTTCCTGGGTGGTTTCGGTGTAACCGTGGGCCAGCATTCTTTCATGCAGGGGCAGGTCGGTGGCAATGCCGGGCATGTTGTTGTGTTCATGCCCCGGCGAGCCGGGAATGACCCAGGGCAGGTGCATGGGGTTGAAGAAGGTCACGGCGCTGGCGGTTTTGCCCGCGACACGGAAAGCTTCTTCCAGTGCATCCAACAACTGCACCGTGGTTTCGGGCGTATCCCAGGCGGGGTCTGCCGCAAGGCAGGTGAAGCAGCCGCGCTCGCGCCCATGGGGGATGTCGTTTCCCACAGCCGCAGATAAAGGCGACCGCTCTCCCCTGTTCTGCCCTTACAAAGGTATATTCATAGGAAAAATACAGGTGGCGGAACAGCAGCCGGTCCACTTCAGCGTCCGGGCGGGACGCATACCCCTGCCGGGGCGCGTTTGCCTGCCACAGGGCCAGCAGGGCAGCGTGGTCCGCCGGGGCAGCATTACGTATCATGGTATCAGCCCTTGACAGCACCGACCGTAACGCCCTCGAGGAAGTACTTCTGCAGGCAGAAGAACAGGATGAACATGGGCAGAGCGGAGATGGTGGCACCGGCCATCATGGGGCCAAACAAGGTGGTGTTGGCAAACTTGAACTGCTTCAGGCCGACCTGAATGGTATACATCGCCTCTTTGGAGGTGACCAGGAAGGGCCAGAAGAAGTTGTTCCAGCTGGAAAGGAAGGTGTTGATGGACAGCACCGCCAGAATGGTCTTAGACAGGGGCAGCACGATATGGGTAAAGATCTTGGGCTGGCTGCAGCCGTCCAACTTGGCGCTCTCCAGCAGCGAGGTCGGGATGCTGGAGAAGAACTGCTTGGTCAGGAAGATGTTATACGATGTGACCAGGCCCGGCAGCACCAGCGCCGCGTAGGAGTTGGACAGATGGAACTTGTTGACGATCAGGATGTACAGGGGCACCTGGGTGACCTGGTACGGGATCATCATGCCGATCAGAATCAGGTTGAACAGGAAGTTCTTGCCCTTGAACTTCAGCTTGGCAAAGGCATAACCGGCCAGACTGGCGAATACGACGTTGCCCAGCACCTGGCAGGCGGACACCACAAAGGTGTTGGCCAGCCATTTGACGCTGTACTCACTGAAAGAGAAGAACGCCTTGTAGGAATCCAGACTCCAGGACGTCGGGAACACCGAGCGGTTGGAGGAGGCAGCCTCGACCGCAGGGCCGAAGGAGTTGACGATCATGTAAAACAGCGGGAACAGGCAGCACACTGCCAGGGTGACCAGCATCAGAATGATGATGGTGTTGCGCAGATACAGCATCTTTTTGTTGTTGACATGCTGGGAATACAGACCACTTGCCATTTATCTCCCCTTTCTCAGTATTCAACATCGCTGCCGGCCATCTTGAACTGCAGGAACGAGATAGCCGCAATGACGATGGTAAGGATGACCGCCTGTGCGCACGCCAGACCGTACTTATTATAGGTAAAGGCGTTGTTGTAGATCAGCAGGCCGATCATCGTGGTGGCGTTGTCCGGGCCGCCGCCGGTCATCATGTAAGCGTTCATGAACACCTGGAAGGAGCCGATGACGCCGGTGACCAGCAGGAACAGGGTGGTGGGCTTGACCAGCGGGAATACGATGCGGGTGACCTTCTGCATGAAGGTCGCGCCGTCCAGCTCGGCCGCCTCGAAGTAGGTGTTATCGATACCCAGCAGGGCGGCGGTGTAGATGATGATATTCTGGCCCTGGCCGGAAAGCAGCGCCATGATCATCAGGGACAGCATCGAGGTCTTGCTGGAACCCAGCCAGTTCTGGGTGGGCAGGTGGAAGAAGGTGAGCAGCTGGTTGAACAGGCCGGAGGGCGAGGAATCGTAGATCCACAGCCACACCACCGAAAGCGCGATGCCGGAGGCAACGGCGGGCAGGTAGTACATGGCCTTAAAGACAGACTGCAGCTTCTTTTTAAAGGGCATGATAAGGATGGCCACCGCGAAGGAGATCAGCAGCGAAAGCGGCACGACCACGGCGGTGTAGACCAGCGTATTTTTGAGGGACTTCCAGAACAGAGCGTTGGTGAAGGTGGTCTGGTAGTTCTTCAGGCCGACAAAGTCAGAGCCGAAGGGTTTGTAATCCTCCAAGCTGGTGATGACAGCCGAGATCAGCGGGTAGATGGTAAACATCAAAAAGAAGATGACGGCAACTCCGATGAACGCATAGCCCCACAGATCATCGTTGGTGAAAAAGGGCTTTTTGCGCGGCTTTGCGGCCGCCGGTTGGGTGGATTTCGACATTCGGGAACCTCCTGCGGTGTTCTGGATACACAGCGTGCCAACGTTGTTTTTGCGCTATAATATCCTATAGAAATGGCGGCTCGCCACCAGTAAGCCGGGGGGAGCCGCCATAGCTGAACGGGGGTTATGCGCAACTCCCATTCAGTGCGGATTCAGTTGGGGCAGCGGCAAAATCAGGTCAGGTCGCAGCCATCCTCGCCAAAGACGGCGGTAGCCTGCTTGACGATCTCGTCGTACATGGCCTGTGCGGTGGTCTCGCCAGCGATCAGAGCCTGGAACTTGGGCACGATGACCTCGTCCATCAGCTGCTTGGCGCTTGCGGTCTGCTCAGCGGTGATGCCGGTCGGAGGAGCGACAACGGTCTTGATCAGGCGGGCAGCGCAGTCGATGTTGCCCTGATCACGGTCGCCGGTATCCATGGAAGCGAGAGCCTCACGGGCGGAAGCGCAGACGCCGTCCAGGCAGGTGGTAGCATCAACGTAAGCGGCACGTTCGCCGGAGGACAGGAAGTACAGGGCCTTCATAACGTTCTGGATGTGCTCATCGGTGGAGTTGCTGTTGCGGAAAGCGACCAGACCGTCGACGGTGCCGTAGCAGCTCTCCTCCACGCCGTCCATGGTGGGAACAGGCAGGAACGCGTAAGTAACGGGGATAGAGTTCTCAACAGCGGTGCCGTCGTTCGCCTCGATCGCGGCGTTGTTCTTGTTGATGTTGTTCTCGAACAGAGGCATGGCCTTGCCGAAGATCATGGCATTGCCGGTCTCGCACATGACCATACGCTGGGAAGCCTCGACACCGTAGTTGGGCATGTAGCTGGACTTGGTCATTTCCTCAACGGCGGTCAGCAGGTTCAGCATCTTGGTGCTGGTGTACTCATACTTCAGGTCGGAGTTGAAAGCGTTGTTCAGGCCGGCGCTGACACCGAAGATGTTCAGGAAGTCAGAAGCGGTTGCGCCGGAGTTGGCGAAGACGAAGCCGAAGGTGTCGTCCTTGGTGCCGTTCTTGATGGCTTCCATGAACTCATCGTAAGTCCAGCCGCTCTCCTGCACCTTGGCAACATCCACACCGGCGGCTTCCAGCATATCCTTGTTGGCGCCCAGTGACTGGATGGTGATGTAGAGGGGCAGGCCGTAGACATTGTTCTCGACGGTCATGTAGTCAAGGGCGTTCTGGTCAAAGTCAGCCAGCTGATCTTTGTCCATGTACTCGCTCAGGTTCAGGGCGGTGCCGTTTTCGACGTAGGTTGCCAGGCCTGCGTAGGAGATCTCGGAGATGTCCGGGGCTTCGCCAGCCTGGGCCATGGTGGACAGCTTGGTGGTGTGGTCGTCCCAGGAGGTGCCGATGACTTCCATGGTCAGGTTGGGATACATCTCGTGGAACTCGTCTGCCCACTCGGTCATCTTATCCAGATAGTCGCCGGTGACGGGGGGCACCATAACGGTGATGGTGTCCTCGGCTTCAGAGGCCGTGGATTCGGCGGCAGAGGATGCCGTGTCCGTCGTGGCGGTGGATGCTGCTGCGCTGCTGGAGGATGCGCCGCCGCATGCTGCCAGTGAGAGGGTCATGGCCGTAGCCATGGTAAGTGCAACAAGCTTTTTCATGTGTTGTGTTCTCCCTTCGATTTTGTGGTTTTGTGGTCACCGTTTCCTCGCCGGTGATCTTATGCTTTGGATTGTACTCTTTTCACGAAAACGTCAAGTGTTTGAAACAAAATTTTAGATAAAACAGCAAAATGACGGTTTTACTTATATTTTTTTGCTTTTTTGCACAAAGAACATTTGGATTTTCAGCTGCAAAACAGCTAAGTGAAATAAAGTTACGATAAAAACAGCCCCCTCGCAGGGAGGGAGCTGAATGTAGATATTATCCTAATGTAAAATTACCGTTATATTCGTCATATTCGTTACAATCGTTCTTTTCGTCATATTCGTCACCCAATAACCGTAACGAATATGACGAATATAACGAATATGACGGTAATAACGAATATTACGATAATTACGAAGTGTACGACTTGTACGACATATACAACTATTACAGTAACTGCAAAAGGCTCCCCTTCGAGGGGCGCTCCCGCGCAGCGGGTGAGGGGTGGTTACTTTAGCCACGAGCGGCACGAGAGCCACCCCTCAGTCACCTTCGGTGACAGCTCCCTTCAAAGGGAGCCTTTTATCTTACCGCTTATGATACATGCGGTCCTCTTCCTCGTAATGGGGGGCGCTGGTCAGGTTCAGCCCTAACTTTTTCAGCGTGTCGATGTCCACGCCGGACAGGATGACCGTGGTGTGGATGTCACAGCCGCGCAGTTTGGGCAGTTCCCGCATAGCCGCGGCGGCGATGGGGTTCTCGTAGGCCGAGCTGGACAGGGCGATCAAAATCTCGTCCGTGTGCAGGCGGGGGTTCTTGCTGCCCAGGTAAGTGGTCTTCAACTGCTGGATGGGCTCGATAGCCTTGGAGGATACCAGGTCGATCTCCTGGTCGATGCCTGCCAGCCGCTTCAGTGCATTCAGCAGGGCCGAGGATGCCGCGCCCAGCAGCGGGCCGGTTTTGCCGGTGACGATGCTGCCGTCGGCCAGCTCAATGGCAGCCGCCGGGGCACCGTCGATGGCCTCGGAACAGGCGGCGGCTTTTTTCTCCACCTCGCGGTCGCCGGGGGCGATGCCCGCCTGGTTCATCAGCAGTTCCAGCTTGAAGCGGTCCTGCTTGACCACGCCGCTGACTTTCTGGTCGCACATACATTTGTAGTAGCGGCGGACGATCTCTTTCAGCGAGGCTTCACGGCAGACTTCATCGTCGATGATGCAGTTGCCCGCCATATTCACGCCCATATCTGTGGGCGAACGGTAGGGGCTTTTGCCGGCGATCAGCTCAAACATGGCGTTGACCACCGGGAAAATTTCAATATCGCGGTTGTAGTTGACGGTGGTCTCGCCGTAGGCTTCCAGATGGAACGGGTCGATCATGTTCACGTCGTTCAGGTCGGCGGTTGCGGCCTCATACGCAAGATTGACCGGGTGCTTGAGGGGCAGGTTCCAGATGGGGAAGGTCTCGAACTTGGCGTACCCAGCCCGCACGCCGCGCTTGTACTCGTGGTACAGCTGGGACAGGCAGACCGCCATCTTGCCGGAGCCGGGGCCGGGCGCGGTGATGACCACCAGCGGGCGCTGGGTCTCGATGTAATCGTTTTTGCCGTAGCCGTCATCGCTGACGATATGGGCTACATCGTTGGGATAACCGGCGATCTTGTAGTGGCGGAAGGTGCGGATGCCCAGGCTGTTGAGCTTGGCCTCGAAGTTTTCCACATCGGGGTGGGCGGTGTACATCGTCACGCAAACGCTGCCCACAAACAGTCCCATACCCTGGAAGGCATCGATCAGGCGCAGCACGTCCATATCGTAGGTGATGCCATAGTCACCGCGGACTTTGTTGTTCACGATGTCCTCGGCGCTGATGACGACGACGATCTCGGCCTGGTCTTTCAATTGCAGCAGCATCTGCAGCTTGGAGTCTGGCTGAAAGCCCGGCAGCACGCGGGAAGCGTGGTAGTCGTCAAACAGCTTGCCGCCAAACTCCAGGTAGAGCTTGTTGTCAAACTGGGCGATCCGCTCCCGGATATGCGCCGACTGCATGGTAAGGTATTTGTTGTTGTCAAATCCTATTTTCATCGATGATTCCTTTCCCTATCTACAACCCAAAACGCCCCTAAGCCAGGGCACACTATAATAGCAGTATAGCATAATTTTCACCTGGTTTCAACCAAGGTCATCCGCATTTTTTACAGGGTGTTCACCAATATTTCATGTTTTGCAGCGGCAGGCGTGCTATAATCGGTAGGTTAATCGAAAGTCTCCCTCTGGGAGGGGGCCATTGCAAGCTGCGACATTTTTATAGTAGAGGATACACCGTGGAAAAGAAAAAATACTGGCCGCTGACTTTGGCGGCATTTGGGGGCGGCTGCCTGTTGATGGCGGCGGTCTATTTTTGTCTGGGCTGGTGGCCCTTTGGCACCGGCGCCGTGCTTACCGGCGACCTGCGCGGGCTGTACGTAAACTACATCACCGATATGTGGGCGCGGGTCAAACAGGGCGGCTTCTTTTACAGTTTCGGCAAGCTGGCGGGCGGCAGCACCCTGGGGCTGTTCGCCTACTACATGAACAGTCCCTTTAACCTGCTGTTTTTGCTGCTGCCCACCCGCATGGTGCCGCAGGCGGCAGGGCTTATCTTTTTATTGCGCACCGGCGTTACCGCGGCGGCGTTCTGCTGGTATTTGCAGCGCCACTTTGCCAAGGCAGACCCATTGTTTGCAGTGCTGGGGCAGTGCTATGCCTTCTGCGCGTTCTGCATCGTGTACAACCAGAACATCATCTGGATGGATGTGGTCTGGCTGCTGCCGCTGGTGCTGGCTGCACTGGATGACCTGATGCGCCAGGGCCGCCACTGGGGCTTTACGGTGCTGGTCTTTCTTTGCATTTTGCTCAACTTTTATATTGCCTGGCCGGTGTGCCTGTTCAGCATCCTGTACTTTTTGTGCCTGTGGCCCAGCCGGGGGCAGGGACGGTTTGGCCGCCGCTTCGCCGCCTTTGCGGCCAGCGGTGTACTGGCGGCGGGGCTGAGTTTCTTCTTTTTGCTGCCGGTGCTTTTGGAAGTGCAGGAAAGCAAAGGCGGGCTGTTTGACTTCACCTTCAGCCTGACGCCCCAGTTTAATTTATTACAACTCCCCTACCGGCTGTTCTTCGGCAACTTTTTCTGGAACGATGTCACCAACGGTCTGCCCAACATTTACTGCGGCGTGGTGCTGGTGCCGCTGGTGCTGCTGTACTTTTGCGGCAATGCGCCCCGCCGGGAAAAGCTGGGCTTTGCCGCGCTGCTGGCGGCGCTGGCGGGTAGCTTTTGGGTAAAAGGTGTAGACCAAATCTGGCACGGCATGAAGCAGCCGGTGTGGTTCCCCTACCGGTACAGCTTTTTGTTCAGCGCGGTGGTCATTCTGCTGGCCGCGCGGGTGCTGACGGCAGGGCCCCAGCGCCGCCGCGCCTGGGGGCTGGCCGCCGGGCTGACGCTGGTCTGGCTGGCGGGGTACCCTGGCCGCCGGGGCGGAGCTGTTCAGCAAGACCAAGCTGATTGCCGCGGCGGGGCTGTGTACGTTATCTCTGATTCTGGCGTGGCTGCTGATTGAAAAGCCCGCTTTGCCCGTAAACAAGCGGCGGCTGCTCTGCGGTACGGCGGCCCTGCTGACCGCCGCCGACCTGGGCGCCAACACGGTTTTGGCCCTGCGCAAGTTTGAGCAGTTCGACCTGGCCGACTTTACCGCCTTTTACGATAACGCCGCCGCTGCCGTGGCCACTGCCAAGGCCGAGACCGACGGCGATTGCCGCATCGAGAAGAACTTTCTGCACACGCTGAACGACCCTTTCCTGCTGGGCTATTGGGGCATCAGCCACTATTCCAGCACCAAAGCCAGCACCGCCAAGGAGCTGCTGGAGCAGCTGGGCTACGTGGGTTACTCCACCTACGGCTGGGGCAGCACCGGCGTGGCCGACAGCCTGCTGGGCATCCGCTGGCTGTACAGCGATGGAAGCCGCCCGGTGGCCGGGCACTGGCAGCCGGTGGACTGCGACTCTGCCTATACTTTATATAAAAATGACGCGGCCTTCCCGCTGGCCTACCTGGCCCGGCAGGATGCCCTGTCCGTGGACGTGGATGCACTGACCGACAATACCTTTACCATGCAGAACGCCATGCTGCAAAGCCTGACAGGCTGCACGGACACCGCGCTGGTCAGCGTGGAGCCGACCTTTAGCGTGACCGACAAAGGCACCGTGCAGGTGGACTTTACCGCGTCCCTCACCGGGCCTGCCTACATGGCCATCCCCGGCACCGAGGAGCAGCTACCCATCGACGTAGTGGTGGACGGCGAACTCTACGCCCAATATTTTGAGCCGGAAAGCCTGGGCGGTGTCATCTGCCTGCCCAGCTTTACCGCCGGGCAGCACGTGACAATGGTGCTGGGCATTGCCGACGACGAAGTTTTCCATACCAACACCCAAATCTACCAGCTGGACAGCGCCGCCCTGGCCGCCGCCCGGCAGCAGGTGCAGGATGTGGATGCCGACATCCGGGAGGGCGGGCGCATCGATGTGCACTGCGCCGTCAGCGGTGACAACGACCTGCTGGCGCTGAGCTTTGCCTACGATGACAATTGGGTCGTCACCGTCAACGGTGAGGAGGTGCAGCCCTCGGCGCTGTTTGGCGGGTTACTCGGCGTATCGCTGCCCCAGGGCGATTGCACCGTTACCCTGCGCTACACCCACCCCGGCGTGGTGCCGGGCGCTGCAGCCAGCCTGGCCGCATTGGCCGCCGCCCTTCTCTGGTGGTTTGCAGAGCGCAGGCGCAGCCAAAATGCCTGACCCCCTTGGCAGTATTTCCCCTAGGCTGCTCTGAATAGCAGTATGCCCCGCCAGGTTGAGGGACCTGGACGGGGCATTTTATATGAATGGGAAAATGGCAAGTTTTAGCGCAGCGCGTCCTTCATGCTTTTCACATACGCGCCGATGTGTTCCGGGGCGGTGGTGCCGTAGGAGAAAACCACGTTGGCGTAGGTCATGAACACCATCGGGATGATGACATCCTTGCGCAGTTCGCGGACGAAATCAAAGATTTTATCGGTGGTCACACCGCCCTGCAAAGTGCGCAGGTTGGCCCCCTGGATGACCGGCCCCTCGGCGGTAGGGTCCGAGAACGGGAAGCCCCGGCTGTCAATAAGGTTTTGCAGTTTTCACATTTTTTGTTCTACACAAACACAAAGGCCCCGGGCCTTGCGGTGCCCGGGCAATGGAGAAGATAGGATACAACGAAGTTAGTTGGCCTTGTACTCAGCAGGCAGCTGGTCGATGGTCTGCCACTTGGCCATGGCATCTTCCAGCCTCATGCCGCCCGCAACAGCGTCGCGGCGGCAGGCGTTGATGGCCTGGATCTCTTTCATCTTTTCGCCGGTCAACGCGTAACCCTTCATGGCAATCAAGGTCGCCGCCCAGGCCAGCATGGGAATCACACAGAACAGCACGATGACCACCACGTTCATACCGGGGGTATAGGGGTCATACTGGGTGGGCAGATTGTTCAGGCCGATGAAGGTGACGGCAATGCCGACAACCGTGGCCGACAGGCTGGAAACCAGCTTATCCACCAAGCTGAACAGAGTGCCCATGATGCCGGGGATATACTTGCCGGAGCGGTAAGTCTCGTAGTCAGAGCAGTCAGCCACCATGGGGATAGGCATATCCGCCGTAGCGTAGTAGGCACCGTAGCCGATGCCGAAGAAGAGGATGAACAGCACCGTGTACAGGTTGATGGACAGACCGTTCTCCCCCATCAGGGACAGGTGGAACGCATCACCGCGGCCCCACAGTGCCAGCAGCACAAAAACGCCAATGTAGCAGACCAGCGCCACACTGACATATTTGGTCAGGCTGGCTTTCTGGCCCTTTTTCTGGCTGGTACGGACCGACAGCAGGAAGAACGGCACGCTGAACACATAGCCCAGCACCATCATGGGCAGGTACAGCCCATCGTAAGCGCCCATCATGCAGCCATACAGCATGCACAGCACGGTGGTGTTGTTGGCGATGGAGAGCGCCAGCTTGGTGCCGGCGCCGGCGACCATCAGGCGCTGCATGGGCTTGTTCTCTTTGATGATCTGGAGATACTCGGAGACTTTGACCTTCTCGGTCTTTTCGCCGCCGATGCCAAAGTACTTGGGCTGGTCCTTTTCCCAGATGCCGATGATGGCCAGGATGGTCAGCACGATGGACATGATGATGCCTACCGGGGCCAGGGTGCGGAAGAACCCGGCGGAGGAATAGCCGCCCTCAAAGTTCTTGGCCAGGATGGGAGCAAAGAACTGCATGACGCCCATGCCCAGCAGAGAGCCGACCGTGTTGAAGATGGTGAACAGCGGGCGCTGCTTGGGGTCGTTGGTCAGCACAGTCTGGCCGGAGCGGGTGCAGCTGGTCTGGAAGGTGTAGCCGATGACCCAGACGAAATACAGCCCTACAAAGGCAGCATAGCGGGCCCACATCATGGTGTCAGGGATCATGGGGGTGATGCCGTACAGAATCAGGATGCTGACGGCCATAATCAGGTTGCCGATGGCCATGAACGGGCGGAACTTGCCGAACTTGCCGTTGGTGCGGTCCATCAGTGCGCCGATGATGGGGTCAGTAATGGCATCGCACAGGCGCATGGCCGTAACCATGACCGAGGCAAACAGGGTACCCAGCGCCAGCACATTGCTGCCAAAGGTAGCAATGTAGGAAAGCACCAGTACATAGTATACGTTGGTGGCACCGTTGTTCAGCGGGAAAAGCACCAGCTGATAGAGTTTGGCGCGGTTGACACCCGCTGCCTTTGCATTTTCACTCATGGGCTGCTCCTTGTTGTGGGGGAGAATTTACTCAAAAGTCCCGCCGGGGCGGGGAGCTTACGGATCCTGTAGGGGTTAGGCTTTCTTAGCGGCTTTCAGGGATTTTTTGAAATCTTTATAAGCCTTGTATTCTTCGGTCTTGCGGAACTTCTTGCCGCCCAGCACCCACAGCACGGTAAAGACAACGAACAGCGCCACGGAGATGCGGGCAATGTTCTTGAGCAGGCTAACCAGACCCAGCTCCTTGACCTTGATGGTGGTGTCAGCGCCGACGCCGTTCATACCGCAGGAGTTGGCAATGGCGTACAGGTTGTGGTGGCAGGCCTCGCGCATGGCGGTAACAATGACGGGGTCGTTCTTGTACTGGGGCAGGGTATCGGTGACGAAGGACATCATGGCGTCGTAGATGGACACACCGGCCAGAACGCCGTCGGGACCGTTGACATACTGGGTCAGAACGTTATCGGTAATGACCATACCGTCGCAGCCCCACTCGTTGCGCAGGATGCCGGTGACCAGGCCGTAATTGCCGCCGGACCAGACAGCGCCCCAACGGGTGTAGGCAATCATAACGCCGTTGCCGTTGCCGACCTCGACGGGAGCCTGGAAGGCTTTCAGGTAGACTTCACGGGCAGCCTGCTCGTTCAGCCAGACGCCCAGACCGATACGGTTCTGCTCGCAGTCGTTCAGGGCAAAGTGCTTCATAACGACGTGTACGCCCTTTGCCTGAATGGCGGCGACCTCGTAGGCGCTCATCATGCCGGACAGGAAACCGTCCTCGGAGTAGTACTCGAAGTTACGGCCGCCGTAGGGGGTGCGGTGAATGTTGTTGCCGGGGCCGTACAGGCAGGCAATGTTGGCTTGCAGGCAGTTGTTGCCGATAACCTTGCCGATCTCGGTCATGATCTCGGTGTTGAAGGTGGCAGCCATAACGTCCTCAGAGGTGAAGGCGGTGGCGGTCAGCTGGCTCTTGTCGTTGCCCAGCAGGCTGGCGGTCAGACCCTGGGGGCCGTTCTCGTCACGGGTGCCGGGGGCTTCCACGCTCTTGACAGGCATGGTCCAGTGGAAAGCGTCGCCGATCAGGGAGTTCATCTCGTCGAAGGTCATCTGATCCAGCAGCTCGTCCCACTTGGGATCGTTGTAGTCCAGACCGATCATATCGTACAGCTTGACGCCGTTCTTGGCACCCAGGGTGGGCATCTCAACGCTCTCGTAGTCAGCGGCATCGTAGCGGATGTCCTGCAGATCCTTCTTGAGCAGCTCGGTCAGGGTCAGCTTAACGGTTTCGGTGGGCAGGGTGCCGTTCCAGTCAGAACGGCTCAGCCAGGTCACGGTTTCCTCAACGCCCTCGTACAGGTTGGGGTCGGCGCAGGACAGCTGGTTGGTGATTTCGGTGCCGTTTTCGCTGGTGGCATAGGTGGTGGTGTCGAGGGCGTCCTCGGTCCAGGTGTAGGTCAGGTCGGCGTTGCCGTCGGCGGTCATCTTGCCGTCTGTGGACTCGACGGTGTAGCCCTTGGCAGCCAGAATGTTGTTGACGGCGTTGTGGGCATCGGTGGCGGCGGTGAAGTAGTAGTCACCGGCGTCCAGAATGTAGGTGCCTGCGCCGTAGGTGTCAAAGGAGGCGATGTCGCGCTTGTTGACGGTCATGGACAGGGTTTCGGAAGCGCCCGGCTCGATCATGCCGGTCTTGCCAAAGCCGACCAGAGAAACGGCAGACTTCTCGACGCCGTTTTCCTTGTCGTAGTCGGTGTAGGGGCTTTGGACGTAGACCTGCACGGTCTTTTTGCCGGCCATGTCGCCGGTGTTGGTGACCTTGACGGTGACGGTGTAGGTGTCATCGGCGGCATTGTAGTTGACGTTCATGTCGCTGATGTCAAAGTTGGTGTAGCTCATGCCGTAGCCGAAGGGGTATGCCACGATGTCGCCGTAGGCGTAGTCGCCTGCGTTGCCGTTGCCGGTGACGAAGTCCTCGTAGCGGGTCTCGTAGTACTTGTAGCCTACATAGATGCCTTCCTGGTAAATCATGTAGGACTTAGCCTTTGCGGGAACATCGCCGCCCTCGACGTAGCCTTCATAGGTGGTGGGGGTGAAGTTCCACATGGCGGGGGCGCTGAGGTTGTCGTAGCAGTAGGTGTCGACCAGGCTGCCGGAGGGGTTGACCTTGCCGGTCAGGATCTCGGCCACGGCGTTGATGCCGGAGATGCCCACGTCACCGATCCACAGCGCGGCGTCGATGTCGTACTCGTTGTTCTTGAGGAAATCGACCTGCAGGGCGTTGGCGGAGTTGATCAGCACGATGGTCTTTTTGACGGTGCCGTTCTTCTTCATCTCGGCCACGTTCTGCAGCATGGCCTTCTCGTTGTCGTCTAGCGCCAGATAGTTGACCTCGCCGTAGGAGAGGTCAGCACCCTCGCCGCCGACGCGGGACAGGGTCACGATGGCGGCATCGCCGTACTGAGCAACGCTGTCCTTGACCTCGTCGGTGTAGACGTCCCAAGGCACCTCGGCGGTGACTTCACTGGCGGTGGCTACGGTACCGGCGGTATTGCGGGAGTAATCCTTGCCGGCGCCGGTGGTGTAGAAGTCCCACAGGGTGGGTTGACGGTGACACCGACCTTTCGAGGGCGGTGCGCAGGGTGTCGGCGGTGGAGGCATCAATGTTGCCGGAACCGGTGCCGCCGTACACGAGGTTGACGCTGCTGCTGGAGAAGGTGCTGACCTTCGCGTCGGCAGCCAGAGGCAGCGCATTGTTGTTGTTCATCAGCAGGGCAGCGCCCTCGGCCTCGACCTGCTGGGTCAAAGCCAGACCATAGTTGACCATCTCCTCGGCGGAGTTGAAGTCACCGGTGAAGTACTGGGCGTTGGTGTCCTCGTTCTCCAGCTCCCAGAAGCTGCCGCCAAAGCGGGCAGCCATGGTATTGTCGAACTTTGCGGCCAGTACGGACAAAGGCACGGAAATGACCATAACGATCGCGCAGAGGATCGTCAGGACTTTCCACAGCGTAATGGTCTTACGCTTAGCCTTTTTGTAGGCCTTTTTCAAGGTCTGCTTTTGCATTTTCAGATCATCCATTATGTTTTCTCCTTGTTTTGTTTAAACCAACCGCGGCGTGCGGTGTGTTTCCAAAATTATACCCAGTTTGCGCTGGTGGACTTTTTCTTGCCCAGCTTGTAGACAGGGTTGGGGGTGCTTACCTTGCGGAAAGCGGCCTCGTCGATGCAATCCCCTGCCACGGCCTGGACCTTGACTTCGCCATCCAGCTTGACGCGGAAGCGGAAGATGTGCTCACCCTCTTGCTCGGCCAGCTTTTCGCCGTTGGCGTAGAGCGTGACCTGCTTCTGGTTGGAGTAGACCTTGACCTCAATCTCGTTCTGGGTGCGGTCGATGAACCGCTTGGAGCAGATATGCACAAACGGTTCATTGCTCCACCAGGCTTTGTAGATGTAGAAGCTGTCCTTGCGGGTCTTGCGGTCGAAGGTAACCAGTCCCTTATGGTTCATGCCCGGTTCACCGCCCTGGTCGCGGGCATCGGCGGCGAAATCGTACATATTCCACACATGGGTGGACCACAGCCATTTATGGCGGGCGAAACATTCCAGCATGTACTCGTGGTAGATGGCCTGATATTCCTCGGTATGGTCACCGCGGCGGGGATGCTCACTGTGCAGATTGGGCATACCCTCGGCGCCGTATTCACTGAAGCCCAGCGGGCGGTTGGGGTAGCAGAGGTGGAAGAAATCCATCCACAGGTCGTTCAGGAACAGCCCCGGCACATACCAGCCTAGGTACAGGTTCCAGCTGACAAGATCGGTGATGTGGGCCACCGGGTTGAAGGGGCCGCACATGGCGTAGCAGGCCAGCGTGGTCAGGCGGGTCTTGTCCATTTCATGGCAGAGATCGTTGAGTTGGCGGTGGTTGTCCCGCATGTCGCGGTTATTCTTGGTGGAGATGGTGATCTCGTTGGAGACGCCCCAGCAGACGATGCTGGCATGGTTGTAGTTCTGGACGATCAGCTCTTTCATCTGGCTGATGGTGTTGGCGCGGCCGTTGGGCATGTGCTCTGAGATGTAAGGGATCTCGGCCCAGACGACCATGCCTACCTCATCGCAGAGGTCATAGAAGTACTGGTCATGCTGGTAGTGGGCCAGGCGGATGGTGTTCGCGCCCAGCTCCTTGATGAGCTGCATGTCCTCGTCGTGCATCTCCCGCGTGATGGCGTTGCCCAGGCCCTTGCGGTCCTGATGGCGGGAGACACCGTGCAGCGGGTACGGGCGGCCATTGAGGAAGAAGCCCTGCTTGGCATCAACCGAGAAGCTGCGCACACCGAAGCGCTGGCGGACTTCATCGACAGGCTGGCCGTTCTTCATCAGGCGGACGACGCAGGTGTACAGGTAGGGGTCGCGGATGCCGTCCCACAGGTGGGGATGCTCCATCGTCAGGGTGGTGTCGCCGCCTTTGCCAGCCAGCACTTCCCTGCCCTCGGCGTCGAGGATGGAGATGGCGACCTCGCCCTCACCGCTGACCCTGGTCTCAACGCGGATGTCAGCGTTGGTTCCCTGCACGGTCGGGGTGATCTGCACACCGGGGCCGCCGAGGTGATCCAGCGCGATGTGATCCTTGCTGACCACCAGCAGGCTGACCGTGCGGTAGATGCCGCCGTAGAAGGTGAAGTCGGCTTTCTGGGGGTAGACAAAGTCATTTTTGCTGTTGTCGGCGATGACGGTCAGCTCGTTCTGTTCTTTCAGCAGAGCGGTGATGTCCACCCGGAAGGTGGAGAAGCCACCGTCGTGGTTGGCAATCTCGGTGCCGTTCAGGCTGACCTTGGCGCTGTCGCCCACACCCTCGAACTGCAGCCAGACCTGCTGGGCAGCGGGTCAAAGCGGGGCCGCGAAGCTGGTTTTATAGGTGCAGCTGCCGCGCCAGTAGTCGTTGCCGCCATCCTGGCCGTCGATGTTGTTCCAGGTATGGGGCAGGTCGACCGTGATGGTTTTGCCATCCGGGCCGGTGAACTGCCAGTTTTTCATCAGCGTGGTCGTGCTTCGCATAGCGTCCCTCCGTAGTGTGTTTTCGTCTGCTATGTATTGTACAGAAGAACGCAGTTTTCTGCAATGGGTTTGCGAAAAGTGGTACTTTTAGTGGGATAATCGGTTTTTTCTGACAAAAAATTAACCCCTGATTTTGTGCAACTTGTACAAAATCAGGGGTAGTTCTTGTATTTCGAGTATTTTAAGATTTGGGCGGTGGCAGTACGATCTTGACCGCGCTTAGTACATTCTGGTTCTCGGTGGTCATAGTGCCGTTGTATTTCTGCACGATGCGGCGCATGACTTTCAGCTCGTAGTTATGCTGGCGGGCGGCCCGGGCAGGGGCCTCGGTTACGACGGGTGAGATGATGTTGATGACCGTGAAGCCCTGCCGCTTACAGACCAGCAGGTCGATCATCCGGCGCGGCTCGTCCATCTGGCGGGCGGCGGCATCGATGGCCTGATCCAGCGCATTGGAGAGGGCGTACAGGTCGCCCGGCTCCACAAAGGCCACAGCACTGCCGTCGGCCACGCAGTTCAGCGTGATGTGCCGGGCCTCGCAGTGCATGCTCTTTTCGGTCAGCACCACGTCCAGCACCTCGTTGCCGGTGTCGGCGTTGGCATCGTAGAGCTGCACGGCGCGCTCAGCCTCATTCAGGTCCTTTTCCTGGGCCGCATCGGGGTTCAGGCGGCGCAGGTCAGCGATCTGTACCTTTAACTCATGGCATTTGCGGTTGATGATCTGCACGTTCTGCCGTGCGATCTGGTACTGCTGGCGCTGGCGCTCATACAGCAGGTTCAGGGTGTCCATTTCCTTCTGCATTGCCGATTTTTTGAAGAGCTCGGTCTGCAAATAAAGCAGCGTCAGGCAGTAGAGCTGGGTCAAAAATGCGGGCGCAACCAGTACCAGGCCCACGCCCGTATTTTGCAGTGTGGACATCAGCGCGAAAAACTGGAAAACGAACATGCCGCCCAGCAGTCCTGCGCTGAGCAGCTGCCGCGGGCCGATACGGTAGAGGCCTTCATCGGGCATCAGCCGCGCAGCGGTATACCGCACAAGAATACAGACGGCAAGGGTAAAGCCGATTTGCCCCAGCATCATGGGGATAGTGGCCAGGGCAGGCTGCTGCAGGCCGGCTTTGGCCGCGCCCCAAATCAGCAAACGCCACAATTCATAGATAGATTCCGACGTAAGCACGATCCAAACGCTGCAGTAAGCGCTGGCAGCGGCGTCCAGCGGGGTACACAGTTTTGTAGAAATGCTCACCCACAAAAAGAACCCGCCATAAATCACCAGCAGCATCGGGGCCGAGGTGCGCCCGCTGTTGGCCCAGGTAATGACCTGCGCAAAAGGTACCGTGGCCACAAAATCCAAAAGAAACCGCAGGCGGTAGTTTTCCCGTCGTTTCAGCGGCAGCCAATAGGCCATCTGGGCCAGCCAGATACAAAGGGCACTGGTCAGCAGCGTTACCAGCGGGGCCACTACAGCGCACCCCCGACATAAGCCGCCACGGCGGCCAAAACCACCCGCTGGCGGCGGCTGATTTCCAGCTGCTCCTGCCCGATCTGCACGAAATCATTCTGCACGCCGGTCACATGGCGCAGGTTGACCAGATAGCACTGGTTGCAGCGGGCAAAGTGGTAGGGGGCCAGCTCTTTCTCGGCCTTTTGCAGGCTGCCCCGCACCGACCAGGTATCGGCAGCGGTGTGGTAGTGCAGCAAGCGGTCGCGGGTCTCCAGGTACAAAATATCATCGGTATTCAGCAGCTGCACACCGCCGCCCACCTGCAGGGCAATTTGCCCGCCACGGCGGCGCTGGATGCGCTGGAGCGCCCGCTCCAGCTTGGTGCTGAACTGGTAGTAGCTGACGGGCTTAAGCACGAAGTCCAGGGCATCCACCTCGTACCCGCGGATAGCGTACTGGGCCATGTTGGTGACGAACACCAGCACCACATCCGGATCCACCTGACGGATGCGTTCGGCGGTAGGCATGCCGCCCAGGGTGGGCATCTCGATGTCCAGGAAGATAATGTCAAAGCCGGGGCGGTAGGGGTCCACGATCTCGGCCCCATCGGCAAAAGCGGTCACGTCCAGCTGGCGGCCGCTTTCCCGGGCATACTGGGCAATAAATTCGCAAAGCTGCTCCCGCATGGCGTCGTTGTCTTCCACTACGGCGATTTTAGCCATTTTGTATGCCCCCTTCCAGGTAAACGTATATAACAATATTATGGCAAATATGCCGGCAAAAAGCAACACTTTTTGCTGCAAAAAATCCGCCTGCCGAAACAGACGGAATTCTCTAAATTTAATGCGGTGCGCCGCCGCCCAATTGCGGGATGGGGCAGTGCCGGATGTACCACGCGAAGAGCAGCGAGGAGATGCTCCATGTGATGGGGTAGGCCCAGAATACCACGCCGATGGCATGGATAAAATGCAGCGTGATTGTAATGTAGGTGATGCGCAGCACGCACCAGACCGCCAGCATGACCATCATGGGCACCACCGGGCGGCCCAGGCCGCGCAGGATGCCTGCACAGCAATGGCTGAACGCCAGCAGGCAGTAGAACAGCGCCGCCGTGTGGGCCTGCTGGACGCCGAAAGCGATAACGTCCGGCTCGCTGCTGAAGGCTCCAATGAGCCAGGGGGACGCCAGATAGATGCAGACGCCCACGACCTCGGCCATGGCGATGGAGCAGAGGATGCCGAATTTCATGCCCTTGCGCACGCGGTCCGGCTGACCCGCGCCTACGTTCTGGCTAACGAACGTTGCCAGCGCCATGGCAAAGCAGGTCACCGGCAGGAAGGCAAAGCCCTCCACCTTACTATAAGCACCGCAGCCCGCCATGGCGTTGGCACCAAAGGAGTTGATGTTGGACTGCACAATGACATTGGCCAGCGAGATGACCGAGTTCTGGATGCCGGAGGGCAGGCCCTGCACAATGACAGCCTTGAGGGACGGCCCATCAAAGCGGACTTCCCGCGGGCGGACGGCCCATTCTTCTTTGGAGCGTATCAGCTTGGAGAACGCCAGCACGGCGCTGACCGTCTGGGAGGCAATCGTGGCAAATGCCGCTGCGCCAACACCCATGCGGAAACCGCCGATCAAAACAAGGTCCAGCACGATATTGATGATGGAAGCCGCGATCAGGTACCGCATAGGGCTGCGGCTGTCGCCCACAGACTGCAAAATGCTCGCACCTACGTTGTACATGACCACAGCAATGCTGCCCATAAAGTACATGCGGAAGTAGGCGATGGAGTTAACCAGTACGTTGTCCGGCGTGCCCATCCAACGCAAGATCTGCGGAGTAAGCAGCACGCCCACCACCGTAAGCACCGCACCGGCGGCCAGGCCCAGGGCTACCGTAGTGTGGATGGTGCGGCGCATGCGCTGCCAATCCTTGGCACCAAAGTAGCGGGCCACCACAACGCCCGCGCCCAGCGACACGCCGTTGACAAAGCCGGTCAAGAGAAAGATCAGACTGCCGGAGGAGCCGACAGCGGCCAGGGCCTTGCCGCCCAGGAAGTTGCCGACGATGAGGGAGTCGGCTGCATTGTACAGCTGTTGGAAAAGGTTGCTGATAAAAATGGGCAGCGCAAACAGCAGCATGCCTTTTGCTACACTGCCCTCGGTCAGGGTCGTTTTCTTTTGGGGTTCCATTCTGTGTTTCCTACACTCCTTCTGTTCGCCATCGGGTGACATAAATGTATTGTAACACTTCCGTACGAGGTATGGCAAGTTTTTGGATACATATTTTATACAAGGGCAATACCGCATAATTCTAAGTGCCGATACGGCGAGCGAGGTGCGGCAGCTGCTAAGCCAAAAGCGCAGATAATACTTTGTGCTGCAAAGGTGAGCGCCGCCGGTGGCGGATACAGCGAACCGAAGCAGGGGCAGCGGTCGCAGAGTGCGAGGGGCTTTTGTCCCCGAAGCACGATGCGGGTACCGCAACCCGACATTATCGAGCATTTTGGCAACGCAGTTGCCGTGCCGCACACCGAGCCGCAGCGAGGCGCTTCGGAGCGCAACCGCCGCTTGCGGCGGCTCTTGGCGCGGAGATCCGCCGGAGCGGTGCTTAAGCCGTCAGGCGGGAATTGTGCGGTGTTGCCTAATGTCTGCTCTTTACAGTTTGCCCCGGCTGCGCTATACTGTGGATAACACCTATACAGAACAGGAGCAGGCCATTATGGAAAACGAAAGATCATCCTTGATATTGTAGTGGATGTGCAGAAAGATTTTATCACCGGTGCGCTGGTCAATGCCGAGGCTCAGGCCAATGTGGCCCATCTGGCTGAGGTTGCCCGCGCCCACGCCCAGGCCGGGCACTGGATGTTCTTTACCAAGGACACGCACCCCGAGGAATACCTGGACACTCGCGAGGGCCGCCGCCTGCCGGTGGAGCACTGCATTGAGGGCACCGACGGCTGGAACTTTGCCCCCGAGCTGGAGGATGCCATGGACGATACCGAGCCTGAAGTCTCCCACATCGTGTGCAAAAAGACCTTTGGTGCCTACATGCTGCCCAGCGATATTCTGGACGAACTGATGGCCCATAACAAGGCTGTGGATGACATCGAAAAGATCATCGTCTACGGCTACTGCACCGACATCTGCGTCATCAGCAACGCCATGGTGCTGCGCGCTGCGTTCCCGGAAGTTGAGATTGAGATCCGATCCGATTGCTGCGCTGGCGTTACGCCCCAGTCCCACCAGACGGCGCTGGATGCCCTGCGCGCCTGCCAGTTTACCATTGTCTAATAAGGGCTGCCCGTCTTAAAATAACCAAACACCCCGGAGCTGCGGCTTTGAACAGCGCCCCATTTGTTAGACAGTATGATATACTATCTAGCAAGTGGGGTGTTTTGCTATGCCAAAAGGAGTACCAAACAAACGATATACGCATCGTCTTGTAAGTTCGATGTAAAGTTGTGTATTATTTGTAAAATCTTGCGTTTTCTTGACTTTTCAACAGATTTTGCCATCATTTTGTAAGACATTTGTACCGGATTTCTGTTACACTGTGTATGTGTACAGACAGTAATCACAAGGAGCACCTCAGATGAACTTTACCCAATGGAAAAATTTCGGGTATCCGGGGCAGGAACTTACCCCCTTTGAGCCGGTGCTGGCCCGGGACAACCTGGTCACGCTGACCAACTATGGCAGGCTGTGCAGTATCCTGTTTGTCACCACCCCGGTGTGCCATTGTCTGTTCGGATTCTTTCAGCCATTGAGCACAGTACCGCTGCTGTTGGCGGCGGGTGCGGCGTTTTTCCTGCGGTGGGCCGCTCAGCGCTGCCTGAACGATCCCGACCAGCTGGTACCCCGCGCCCGGCTGCTGACCAGCCTGTTCACCCTGCTGATCTTTCTGCTGGGCGTTTACTACGACCTCATCCGCCACCCGACCGAGATCAATGTTCTCCTCTGCCTGGTGATGCTGATCCAATTGCTGCTGTTTGATGCCCGGCCGGGGCATAACCTGACGGTGTCCCTCTCCGGGCTGGCGGTGGTGGTGTTGTGGAGTGCTACGTGCCGGACCCCACAGGCTGATCAACATCATGTACTGCTTTTTAGCCTCTCTCATTGGGCTGTACCTGGCCTGGCACAAGACCCACAACATGTTTGGCATGCTGCTGTATGCCCAGCGGGAGAAAGCTGCCATGGAAAAAGAAACTTCCACCCAGGCGGCAGTCAGCCAGTTCCAGCCGCATTTTATCAGCAATATGCTGTCCACCATTCAAATTTTATGCGATGATGCCCCCGCCAAGGCCAAGGACTCCCTGGGCCTGTTTGCGGATTACATGCGGGTCAGCACCGATGCCTTCAACTATAACGGGCTGGTCTCTTTCCCGCGGGAGTTAGCCCACGCGCGCAACTACGCCGCGCTGGAACAGCTGCGCTTTGGCAACAAGCTGCAAGTTGTATATGATATTGAATCCGAGGATTTCCTGCTGCCAGCGCTGACCCTGCAGCCGCTGGTAGAAAACGCCATCACCCACGGCATTGGCAACAAGCGGGGCGGCGGCACCGTGACCATTGCCACCCGCGAGGAGCCCGACAACTGGCTGATCACCGTGCAGGATGACGGCTGCGGCACCGATAACATTGCCGCCGACGGCCTGCCGCCCCAGCAGGATGGCGGGTTCATCGGCCTGGCAAACGTGCGCCAGCGGGTAGAATCCATCGCAAGGGGACGGCTGCATTTTAGCAGCATTAAAAATAAGGGCGCCACGGTAACGGTCGTGCTGCCCAAGGAAAGGTGAAGAGAAGTATGACGATCCTGGCAATTGACGATGAGCCAGTTATGCTGGCGCACCTGGAAACCGAGCTGCGGAAGGTCTTTCCCAAAGCGGACATCGTGACCTTTGACGAGTGTGACGAAGTGCTGGCCTTTCTGGAAACGCCCCAGAGCCGCAGTCTTCACTATGCGTTTATGGACATCAAGCTGCGGGGCATGCTGGGCATCGAGCTGGCCAAACGCATCAAGGACCAATGCCCGCAGACGCGCATTTTGTTCTGCACCTCCTACTCCTACTACGCGCTGGAAGCCTACCAGCTGCACGCCCTTGGCTACCTGATGAAGCCCGTCGACGCCGATAAGCTGCGGGAGGCGGTCTCCCAAATTGAAGCGCAGCTGGGTACCTTCCGGAGAACGGCACAGCGACCCCGGCAAACTGGTGGTGCATACCTTTGGCAATTTTGAGGTGCTGTACAACGGCACACCGCTGGTGTTTGAGCGGGAAAAGGCCAAGGAGCTGCTGGCGCTGCTCATCGACCGGCAGGGGCTTTCGATGACCAACGGCGAGATTGAGGCCTTTTTGTGGGAGGAGCTGCACTCGCCCCAATATTTACAAACGCTGTTCTACTCGCTGCGCAAGACGCTGCGCGGCATCGGGTTTGAGGATCTGCTCATCCGCACACGTAACCACACCAGCATTGATGTGAGCAAGCTGCACTGCGATCTGTACGAGTTTTTAAGGCAGCGCCGACGCCGTAAACAGCTACGCCGGAGAGTACATGAACAATTACAGCTGGGCCGAGCTGACCAACGCCCGGCTGTACAACGGCACTTTTTCAGATTTTGTGCTGGCGGCGCAGGCACGGCCAAGACGGTAAAATGGCAAAAAGGCTTCCCTTTGAGCACCCTCCATAAAGGAGATGCCCCAAGGCGGCTTTTGCAACTCAATTTAACAATTTTTCGAAACGGTGTAGCCCTATTGGTTACGCCGTTTCTGTTTTCTTGCGCTCCGCGGGAGAGATTTCTGGAACACTTCTTCCATTTCTTCTGGTGTCAGTTCGTCGAGAATCCCGACGACGCTGTAATAAGTGTCTACAGTCTGGATACGCTTGCCGTCAAGGTATTTCGGGGCGCAACTTTTAGAAATCTTTTGTGAACGCCAATCCGAGCAGCAAAAAACCAGAGTACACAGCCTGAAATCCGGCTGTGTGCTCCGGTTTATTTTGATGGTACAAATATGGAATTTTTTCATAGCGCTTCGATATCTATCTCCGTACTCTTTTACCAGATCGTTTGTGTCGACTTGCCCGCACAATAATCCGGACTCGGCAGATCAACCTCAATAAATGCAGAAAACTGCCATGTAAACCGAGATGTAAAGCAGAATATACGCAGTAATTGGTGGTGGCAACCGAACTTTTTCGTTATAATTTGCAGCGTAATCAAGACAAAGGAGCATCGAACAATGGATATGATTTCACTGCACGACATTCAAAAAAGCTACGGTTCTCATCAGGTTCTCAAGAATGTCGATCTGACCATCCGGCAGTGCAGAGGACTATTACGCACCCGGGACCTATATCAAGATCAGCATGAGTAAGACCATCACCCTTGGCGTGGAGGTCGTGGAAGAATCGTCTGTTCCGCAGTCAGCTTTGGAGAAAATTCAAGAGTTGGGAACCAAAGCTGACTGATAGGAATGTGGACAAATGGACAAACCAAGTTATTTTATATATAATTTTATGAGGTGATTGTGCTATGGACGCAACAAGAGTAATAATCATTTTAGTTGCTGTTCTCTATGTTTTATTCTGGATAGCAGTGTCTGCCGGCATCGTCTACCTGTTTATTCTGATCGTGAAGGCACTCAAGAAATATGTCAACTCCAAGGAAGTACGAGAGGAAAGAAAGCTGTTGCCAAATCCTTGGGCGAAGCATTGAAGGAAAACCGCATCCGCTGCCAGATGACGCAGGAATTTGTGGCGGAAACGCTGGGCGTCAGCCGCCAGTCTGTTTCCAAATGGGAGAACGGCTCCAGCGACCCCAACACCTCCAATCTGATTGCTCTTTCGAAGCTCTACAAGATTTCTCCGGAGGAACTGTTGGAATGTGCAACGAGAACACCGGAGGAAGATTGAGATTTCTTTGCAAAGGTCAGTCAGCTGACAAGACCGATATCATCTTCCAACCGGAAAAGTTTTGTCACCGCGGTTCTCTTTTCGGTATAATTTAGGGGTGTAGTTTTGCTTTATTATAGGCGTTGGGCAAGCCGTTGGCAAAGATAAAAAGCATCGCCTTGGATAAGACGATGCTTGATGATTTATTTTTGCGGCTGGTTATGACAGCCCAACATATTTATTATAGCACCACGGGCATGCACTTATCAATCCTTAACATGCACAAATAATTCATCGCAGGATTGTCTGCTCTGCGAATAGACGAATTTCTAAGCGTGTGCTATAGTATAGTCACAGAAAGAAAACAGCCGGAGATAAGGAGATAAGAACTCCAAGCGAAGCCACTTTCTTAACACTTCCCAATAAAAGACCAATCGTGAACAGACCGACATCTTAAAGCAGATCTCCCGAAGCGGAAACGTGAAGAAGGAGCACTTTAAGGACTCCGATCCAGCAGCACGAGGGCAGCGGGAAGAAAAAGGAAGAAATTGTAAAGGCCGCCGGCAGGATTTCGGATGAAAGGAGGCTCTGGACCCGATGGCAAACTTTAAAGATCCCATTCATCACCGGCGGGCCTGGGCCTGCTGAAACGAGGAGAACCACATTGAAAGCCGCAGGTCGTAACCTGTAAAAGATTGAAAAATTCAGATGGTTGGTTCATAAATCAGATTCAGCAAGCCCAGGGGCCGTCAAGACAGACCCTGGCGTGTAATATAGATTAAGATGAAAGAAGGTCGGTAGCGATGACCGTCACCACTCCGCCGAACAGGAAGAACCTGAATTTCATCTGATCCACAAGGAGACACTCCAATGTACTAGAGTTAAGAGGCGCAGTCCTCAGCATCAGACCCCGACACCCACATCGATCTTAACTATCAGAGGGTAAGACCAATGAACAGGTAAATTGAGATCCCTGAAAGGGTTAGCAATATCGCAAAGTTAGGATGATCCTTATGAAAACAAGGGTACAGTCCGAAAAATAACGAGTAAGGGTTATGAGGCTATGACTCCGAAGAAGTAAGACCGCCGGGGCGAACAGAAATGTTCGCCCCGGCTTTTTGTGTATAGGCAACACCGCACAATTCCCGCCTGACGGCTTAAGCACCGCTCCGGCGGATCTCCGCGCCAAGAGCCGCCGCAAAGCGTCGGTTGCGCTCCGAAGCGCCTCGCTGCGGCTCGGTGTGCGGCACGGCATCTGCGTTGCCAAAATGCTCGATAAGACATCCAGTATTATCTGCGCTTTTGGCTTAGCAGCTGCCGCACCTCGCTCGCCGTATCGGCACTTAGAATTATGCGGTATTACCTATAATTTTTCATTGACAAACCCACTTCACTGCGCTACCATGTTACTATCTTATAGTATACGAGGGGGATCACCATGAAATACGGTTTTATCGGCTGCGGCAATATGGGCGGCGCAGTGGCCCGTGCGGTCTGCAAGGGTGCAGGCGCCGGGGATGTGCTGCTGGCCAACCGCACACCAGCCAAAGCGCAGGCCTTGGCCGGCGAGCTGGGCTAGCCTGTGGCACCAACGAGCAGGTCGCCAGTATCTGCGATTTTATTTTTCTGGGGGTCAAACCCCAAATGATGGCTGACATGCTGGACAAGCTGGCCCCCACGCTGGAGACCCGGTCCGAAAGCCGCCCCTTTGTGCTGGTCAGCATGGCGGCGGGGCTTTCGATGCAGCAGATCCGCCACATGGCGGGCAGCGGCTACCCCATCATCCGCATAATGCCCAACACCCCCGTGGCGCTGGGCGCCGGTATGATCCAGTACTGCTGCGACGACGTGGAGCCTGCCCAACTGCAGGAATGGCTGGCCGCCATGCAGCCCGCCGGGCGGCTGGACGAAGTGCCTGAGACGCTGATCGATGCCGCCAGCGCAGTTTCCGGCTGCGGCCCGGCCTGGGTGTACCAGTTTATCGAGGCACTGGCCGATGGCGGCGTGGCCGCCGGCCTGCCCCGCGCCAAGGCCCAGGAATATGCCGCCCAGATGGTGCTGGGCAGCGCCCGCATGGTGCTGGAAAGCGGCAGCCACCCCGGTGCCTTGAAAGACGCCGTGTGCAGTCCCGGCGGGTCCACCATCCAGGGTGTGCGCCTGTTGGAAGAACGGGCCTTCCGCGGTGCTGTGACCGACGCCGTGCTGGCCGCCTACGAGAAAACGAAAGAGTTGGGAAAGTAAGATGCGAATTGTTGTTAAGGTCGGCACAAGCACCTTGGCCCACCCGGGTGGGCGGCTGAACATCCGCCATACCGAGGACCTTGTCAAGGTATGGAGCGACATCAAAAACGCCGGACATGAGCTGATCGTGGTCTCCTCGGCTGCTACCGGTCTGGGCGTGGGCAAGCTGCAAATTCAAAAGCCCCGGGATATCACCACCAAGCAGGCAGCCGCTGCCGTGGGCCAGTGCGAGCTGATGTACACCTACGACCGGCTGTTTGGCCAGTACAACCACACTGTGGCCCAGATACTGCTGACCTGGGAGGATTTCGACCACGAAAACCGGCTGCACAACCTGCGCAATACGCTGGAGCGTCTGCTGGAGCTGGGAGCCATCCCCATCATCAACGAGAACGACCCCATCGCCTGCGAGGAGTACTCTCTGGGCGACAACGACACGCTGGCCGCGCTGGTGGGCGAGTGCATCCACGCCGATCTGGTGGTGCTGCTCTCTGACATCGAGGGCTTGTACACCGCCGACCCACACACCCATGCCGACGCGAAACTTATCCCTGTGGTGGAAGAAATCACACCCGAAATTGAGGCGTTGGCCGGCGGGGCCGGGTCCAGCCTGGGCACCGGCGGCATGCTGACCAAGATCAGCGCTGCCAAACGCGCCACCGCCGCCGGGGCCGATATGATCATCACCAACGGTGCCCGCGCCGACGTGCTGTACGATATTGTGGAGGGTAAGCCGGTAGGCACCCGCTTTATTGGTAAAAAGGAGCATGCCCAATGACGACGCAGGAAATTTTGCAGGCGGCACAGACCGCCCGCATGCCGCTGGCTCTGGCCGACGCCGACACAAAAAATGCGGCGCTGGAGGCCATGGCCGTGGCATTAATTGCCGCGAAAGATGCGATCCTGGACGCCAACGCGAAAGATCTGGCAGCGGCCCGCGGCCGGGTCAGTGATGTGATGCTGGACCGCCTGGCGCTGACGCCCTCCCGCCTGACCGACATGGCCAAGGGTATGCGCGAGGTCGCCGCCCTGCCCGACCCGGTGGGCGCGGTGCTGCGCCGCATCGTGCGCCCCAACGGGCTGGTGATTGAAAAGACCGCCGTGCCCATGGGTGTGATCGCTATTATTTACGAGAGCCGCCCCAACGTGACCAGTGACGCCGCTGCTCTGGCGGTGAAAGCAGGCAGCGCCTGCATCCTGCGCTGCGGCCGCGATGCCTGGGCCAGCTGCCACGCCATTGTGGAGGCCCTGCGCGCCGGGCTGCGCAAAGCCCACCTGCCCGAAACGGCAGTGAGCCTGATCGAGGATACAAGCCATGCCAGCGCCAACGAGTTGATGACCGCTGACGGGTTGGTGGACCTGCTGATTCCCCGCGGTGGTGCCGGGCTGATTCGCGCCTGCGTGGAGAATGCCACAGTCCCCTGCATCCAAACCGGCACCGGCATCTGCCACGTTTATGTGGACGCTGCCGCTGATCTGGAGATGGCTGTGAACATTGTGGAGAACTCCAAGACCAGCCGTCCCAGCGTTTGCAACGCCGAGGAGGCTCTTCTGGTACACCGGGATGTAGCCGCCCAGTTTTTGCCGATGCTGAAACAGCGCCTTGTAGACGACCGTACCGCCGCCGGGCTGACCCCGGTGGAACTTCACCTGGACGCCCGCGCCGCGGCTATCATTGACGGTGTGCCTGCCGCACCTGCGGATTTTGACACCGAATATCTGGACTACAAGCTGAGCGTGGCCGTGGTAAATACACTGGACGACGCCATTGCCCATATTGCCAAGCACTCCACCCACCACAGCGAGGCCATCATCACGGCGGACAAGGCCGCCGCCCAGCGTTTTACTGCCTGCGTGGACAGCGCCGCGGTCTACGTGAACGCCAGCACCCGCTTTACCGATGGCGGTGAGTTCGGCCTAGGTTGCGAGATGGGCATCAGCACCCAAAAGCTGCACGCCCGCGGCCCCATGGGGCTGGCCGAGCTGTGCACCTACAAGTACATCATCCACGGCAGCGGCCAGACCCGCGGCGGTGCCGCCGACAAACTGCAGACGCCCTGCTGCTGAAAATTTAAAATGACAAAAAATTCCCCGGTGCGGTTCAGAATAAAACCGCACCGGGGAATTGCTGTTTATATGGATGTCAGCCGATGTTCATATCAACGGGCTTGGAGATGCCATTGACGTGGCCGGAGCCCGTGTACTGCCAGATGTTGTATTTATAGCTGAAGTTCAGGGTGTCGCGGTACTGGGCGATCCAGGTGTTGTACTTGCTGATGTTAGCGAAGTTCAGCGAGTTGTAGAACCAGCTTGCATAGGAGTACACACCGGCAGAGTAGCCGGAGTTGCGGATGGTCTCGCAGAATGCGACGGCGCAGGCGGTGCGCTGGGCGGCGCTGATGGTATCGGCGCGGCCGGTATCACCGGCGACTTTCTCGGTATCGTAGTAGACACCCAGGGGCAGCGAGTAGCCGCTGACCAGGCTCAGCACCATGCTGGCTTCTTCGACGGCCTCGGCCTCGTTAGTGGCTTGGCTGTAGAAGTATACGCCCACTTTCAGGCCCGCGTTGATGGCGCCGCGGATGTTGGCTCGGTAGGTGGAATCCTCGACCAGTGCGCCGCTGCCGTAGCCGCGGTAGCCGCAGCGGATGATGGCAAAGGTAATGCCGTCGGCCTTGACAGCGTTCCAGTCAATGCTGCCCTGGAACTTGGAAACATCAATGCCGCGGGCCGTGCGATTCAGCGCACCGTCAGCACCAAAGGTGTAGACGTTGCCCTGGATGACCTGGTTGCCGGTAACGGGCTGGTGGGTGGCGGGGTCGTAATAGTACGTGGCGCCGTCAATGTTCTGCCAACCAGTGTACTGGTACTCGACGGTCTCGGTGCTGGTCACGGCAAAGCCGTACCCAGCCAGCTTGGAGGCTTCGATCTCATGGGGAAAGCCTGCGGTGCGATCCACCGGCGTGGGGCCAGGGTGGCCGTGGGGCAGGCGTCGGGGTCGCGGTCGGCTCCGGGGTGGCGGTAGGGGTGGGTTCCGGCGTGGCCGTCGGCTCCGGGGTGGCGGTCGCTTCGGGTTCCGGGGTAGGCGTTGCCTCTTGCTCCGGGGTGGGGGTCGGCGTGGACTCGCTGTCACCACTGGCAGAGGAGGAACCACTTTCGACGTTCTCATCTACCCCCATGATGCCCTCATTATCGTCGGCATGGTGGATGACACGGGTGGTAACAGCCAGAGGCACGATGGCATCCGCTGCACCGGGCAACCAGACAGCCATGCTGTGGGCAACGGCATAGCTGTCATCGCGCTTGGCACCGGCCAGGTCCTTGGTGCCGTCTTTGTAAACGGGCAGGTACGGGGTCTCGGTGCCGTCAGACAGCAGCAGATGGCCGCTGCTGCTCAGCTTGGCGGTGTATGTAGTGGTCTTTCCGGTCTCGGTCTTGGCGCTCTCAGCGTAGGTGACGGTGTCGGTCACTTCCTCGGCGATGGGGGCAGAGCCTGCGTTTTTGCTGGCAGAGTCCTCAGCGCTCTCGTTGACCTGGCTGGCCTGGACGATCTTCTCTTTCACGGCGGCCACATCAGCCTTATAGACGACCTTCTCGTTGACGGTTACAGTCTTGCTTTCGGGCGTGACATACCCCTCGATGGGCTGCACAGTCACGGTGTAGTCGCCAGGCTCCACCTCCTCGATCAAGGCCGTGCCGGTCTTGGTGTCCAGCTCGTAATCGGTGGTCTTGCCATCCTTGTCAGTCAGGGTCACGGTGGCGGCCACATCCAGCAGGGGCAGCTTTTCCTCGGCGTCCTCATCCTTGTCGGAGGCACTTTCGGGGGTGGTAGTCGGCAGCGTATAAAGTTCCACACCAATGTCCTGCTGCACGACGGTCACATCGACGTACAGGTCCTTATCCGGTTCCGGCGTAGCCGTCGGTTCTGGGTCAGGGTGGGGTCGCCTCCACGATGGCCGTCGGCTCCGGGTGGGTTCCGGCTGGGCCAGGGGCGTGAAGGACGCTGCCATGACGCCCAGGCCGATGCTGGCCGTGAGCACCACGGCCGAGCCGCCTGCCACCAGTTTGTACAGCGGCAGACGCGCAAAGGCGTTGCCGGAGAAATATTTCATGGGATTCCGCTTACTGAACATCCTGTCCTCACTGTCTCCTTTTATAGAGTTCTATTCCTGCTTATGGTCATCATACCATAAAGAATCCCTGGCCGCAAGGGGCAGGGGCGAAAAAACTTGTAAATTTTGCCAAAACAGATGCTCCAATTTTGTTCAATTTACCGCATTTTGGCAGTTTTTTAGCTGATATGGTGGTTATTCTGCCGTAAGGCCACCAGTAGTTGTGTAGGGCAAAAATTCTTCTACCAGCAGGTCCACGCAGGCGCCGTAGCTGCGCATGCCCAATTCCTGGCCGTAGCCCTGCAAAGGCAGTGTACACTTTTCGCCGGTCTCCTTCACCGGGCCTTCCCACTGCTTCCAATAGGAGTTGTTGTCCGCCATGTCGGCCTGAGCCTCGGCGCACAGGGCGGCATAGGATGCCCGGGCCAGGTCCGGGTCGGCGCTGTACAGCGCGTTGGAGAGATGCAGATAGCCGAACAGCCAGCCGGAGTACTGGTATGCCGCATTGCCGCCCGCTGTGGCCGCCATAACGCCGACGAAGTTAGCCTCCTGCTCCGCCGCCACGCCCCGCTGGTGGGCCAGCTCGTGGGCGACCGTCACCGGCAGGAACACCGCCGGGCTGTCCACGTTGAGGGTGCTCTCCCCCACCAGCGGGCAAAGGTAGCCGGTGAAGCCCCACGCGCTCATCAGCTTGGAGTAGACCGCCGGTTTGGGGTGCCGCTCGGGGCCGTCCAAAAACGGCCAGCGCTCCAGCAGCGGCGTGTACAGGCCGGTGCAGCTTTGCAAAATTTCGGTTTTCTCCGCCGCAAACAGACTGCTTTCGTCCCGGGGCACGGCATCGGCTGTCTCGTTGACACGGGCGGCGAAGTAGTCGGTCACCGCCGCCAGCTGCTCTACGCTGACCGCCGGGGACTGCATGCCTGCCCTGCCCGCAAAGCTTGTACCGTAGTACTGGGTGCCCCAGAGGGCGCACACGCCCGCATAGCCCCAGACGACCAGCACCGCCACATGCAGCAGCCAGGCGGGCAGGGCACCTTTTTGGCCCTTAACCGCACGACGGATGGCACGGGCCAGAAAGGCCAGCGCACCCACGATCAGCACGGTGGCCCCCAGCTCGCAGGCACTGAAGGGCAGCAGGTCCACCAACGCCGAGATGCCCCGCTTGACGGGCATCGAGACATGGGCCAGCCACCAATCCATGGCCGCCCGGTTGCCGCGTGCGGCCGCAAACAGGCCAGGGCCGCCAGCCCGGCCAGCAGCCCCAGGCAGGCGGCCCGGTGACGGCGCAGCCAGGCGGTAAGGGGTTTGCAGGTATTTTTCAGCATTGCAGTGTCTCCCGTTTGTGTTTTACTTTAGGCAACACCGCACAATTCCCGCCTTACGGCAAAGCACCGCTTCGGCGGCTGCGGCACGGCATCTGCGTTGCCAAAATGCTCGATAATACACAAAGTATTATCTGCGCTTTTTAGCAGCTGCCGCACCTCGCTCGCCGTATCGGCACTTAGAATTGTGCGGTATTGCCTTTATTATACTACACGCACCCCGTATTGCCAAAGTTTTGCTTGACAAGGCCCGTCTTTCGTGTATACTGAAAGCATACATAAAACAGGGGCGCTGGGGGCATCCTCGGCTGAGACCGAAATCAACTGCGATTTTGGAAACCTTACACCTGATCCGGGTAATGCCGGCGTAGGAAGTTTGACCCATAGTCGTACTACTTTGCGCCTGCATGTTTTGCAGGCGCTTTTCTTGTTTTATGTACTATTTTTGAGGAGTGGATACCATGTCCAAAACCTATTCCAAGACCCGCACTCTGGTAGAGTGCGCCCTGATGATCGCGCTGGGCACCGTGCTGGCGAACATCAAGATCTATTCCCTGCCCAACGGCGGCTCCATCACGCTGTTCAGCATGCTGCCGTTCATCATGATCCGTTCCTCCACGGGGTCAAATGGGGCCTGTTCACCGGCTTTGTCAACAGCCTGCTGCAGATGCTGCTGGGCTTCTATGCACCGCCGGCCCCCGGCCTGCTGCCGCTGGTTGGCATGATTTTGCTGGACTACGTGCTGGCCTTTACCCTGCTGGGCCTTGCCTGCGCCATCGCTAAGCCCTTCAGCAACAAGCTGGTGGGTGTCGGCGTCGGCACGGCCGTCGTCTGCTTCATCCGCTTTATGTGCAGCTTTTTATCCGGCGTGCTGATCTGGGGCAACCTGAGCGACGGCCTGCCCGCCTGGACCTACAGCCTGACCTACAACGGCAGCTACATGCTGCCCGAGACCATCATGACGACCATTGCCGCCGTGCTGATCTACAAGGCCGCTCCGCAGCTGTTTCGCGCACAGAACGACTAAATTCTTTCCCATTCCTAAAAAAGCTGCCTAAAATTCTCGAACAGAAGCATTGCAAGTTGTGCAATTCTCTGCTATAATAGCTGTAATGATAGAAAATTCTGTGCGCTTTTGCAGAGAGGCCGCACTTTGAAAGGGGATTTTAGAATGGCAATCTCTGAACCTACTGCCGTATTTTCCATCCGGGATGACCGGGATATGGAGATCAAACAGGCAGTATTGCAGGTCTACGGTGCGCTGGAAGAGAAAGGCTACAACCCCATTAACCAGCTGGTGGGCTACATCCTGTCGGAGGACCCGACTTACATTACCACGTACAAAAACGCCCGCGCCATCATCCGCCGCATTGACCGCGACGATCTGCTGCAGGCTTTGGTGCGCGACTTTGTAAAAGGCTGATTTTTCAACAGAATATGCAAAAAACGCCCGTGTGCTTTAGCTGGCACACAGGCGTTTTGTTTTATTGATGCTGCTTAGTCGGCAAAAAAGGCGTTCTGCACGGCGTTAAGCACAGCGGCGCGGCCAGCGGTAAAGTTGACACCGCCCTGCAGGTAGCAGGTGTAGGGGGGGCGCAGGGGGCCGTCGCAGATGATCTCGATGGTGCTGCCCTCGGTAAAGCTGCCAGAGGCCATGACCACCTTGTCGGTGTAGCCGGGCTCGTCAGCGGGCTCAGGGTCAGCGAAGCTGTCCACCGGGCTGTTGTGCTGGATACCGGCGCAGAAGCCCGTGAGGGCGGCGGCACTGCCGGAATCGAAACAGGTCACGATGTCGTTGTGGTCGTCGGTGTAGCGGGGCACCGGCTTGACCCCCACCAGCTCCAGCAGGCACTGGGCGTAGATAGCGGTCTTGAGGGCCTCGCACACGACGCCGGGGGCGTAGTAGAAGCCCAGGAAGGTATCCCGCAGGCTGTCCTGGGTGCAGCCCAGGTCGGCGCCGATGCCGGGAGCCGTAAAGCGGTGGCTGCACTTTTCCACCAGGTCGGCGCGGCCTGCAATGTAGCCGCCGGTGGGGTGATGCCGCCGCCGGGTTTTGATGAAACTGCCGGCGATCAGGTCCGCGCCTGCGGCCAGAGGTTCCTGCGTCTGGGTGAACTCGCCGTAGCAGTTATCCACAAAGATGACCGCATCGGGGTTGGCCTTGCGGGCAGTCTCGGCCACCCTGCGGATCGTCTCTAAATCGAACGCATTGCGCTGCATGTAACCGCGGCTGCGCTGGATGTGCACAACGGTAGCCGTTTTGGCTTTTTCAGCAATCAGCGCGTAGTCCGGGGTGTTGTCGGGCAGCAGCGGGCACTCGTCGTAGTTGACGCCGTACTCCCGCAGGGTGCCGCAGCCCTTGCCTGCTTCGCCAATGCCGATGACACCCTCCAACGTATCGTAGGGGCGGCCGGTGGCGGCCAGCAGGGTATCGCCGGTGCGCAGCAGACCAAACAGGGCGACCGTCAGGGTGTGGGTGCCGCTCATGAACTGAGAGCGCACGAGGGCAGCCTCGGCGCCCATGCAGCGGGCGAAGACCTCCTCCAGCTTATTACGGCTGTCGTCCCAGACGCCGTAGCCGCTGGAACCCCAGAAGTGCCGGGCCTCGACACCGCAATCGGTGAAGGCACGCAGCATTTTCAGCTGGTTGTAGTCGCGGATCTCCTCCACATGGCAGAAAGGTTCACGACAAAGTTCCAAAGCTTTTCGGTCCAGTTCCAGCACGTCGGGGCGTAAATTGTAGAATTGTTCGATCATTTTATATTCCAATCTGTAGTATATTGTTGAATCATGCCATTTTGTACAAACCCAAGCCGCTGGTAAAATCCGCAGAGGTGGGGCAGACAGAGGAAACAGACGTCCTTCTCCGCCGCCAGTTCGTTGGCCAGGCTGGCAATCAGCCAGCCTGCCAATCCCTTGCCCCGCCATTCCGGCGCGGTGACACCGGCGGCCATGTAGGCTTCGCGGGTGCTCTGCTCATAGCAGCCTACCGTGCAGACGGGTTTGCCATTGTACAGCAGGGCGCGGCAGGTGCCATAGCCATGGGCCAGGGCCGTGCAGGCGGTGGAGTAGAATTCGTCGGCCTCGGCATCGCTCTCGGCAAAGACCAGGCGGCTGATGGGCAGCATCGAAGGGGCAGTATCCAGCGTAAGGCCCCACTTTCCCGCCGGAGGCTTTGGCAGGGGCAGTGCACGGCCCTGGGGCAGCGTCCACAGGGTCAGCGGTTTGCCGGACTGCCATGTGTTGGTGTAGGCCGCAGGCAGCGGGTGTTCGCACCGCAGGCAGTCGACGTGCAGGAATCGCAGGAAGCCCTGCAGTTCCTCGCGTGTGTCCTCGTCGTCGGGCAGGCCACCGCACAGAGCGCCGCTGCCGCCGCGCAATTCCAGCACCGCCGTGCCGGGCAGCAGGTAGAACATCCACCCGCTGGCCGGGTGCGCACCGAACAATGCCAGATGGGTGCCCAGCACGCTCTCAAAATACGGCTTGCCGGCAATGCGCCAGCGGTACTCGGCCTGCTGCTGCGGTGTGGTAATGGCTTGGATCATGGGTGGTCCTTTTCTGTTCCTTTTCTTATAAGAAAAGGAACCAAAAGAATTTTAATGGAAAAAGCATAGAAACGGGCGGATATAGAATCCGCCCCTATGTGGGGTGGAGTTCTATCGTGCATAGGGCGGCATTTTATGCTAATTTTGTTTGAAAATTCTTTGCGCAACTTTCTTTCAAGAAAGCTGCATCACAATGTTTTTATAATCCCGCCCGCGGACTTCGAAGTTGGGGTAGAGGTCGAAGGAGGCGGACGCCGGGGACAGGCTGACGACGTCGCCTGGCTGGGCGGCACTACGGGCCAGCTCAACGGCATGCTGCATGTTGTCGGCGTGCAGGATAGTCAGCTTGCTTTCGTCAAAATCTGGATGCTCGCGCACGGCCTTCTCGATGCGGGGGCCGGTAGCGCCCATCAGCACCAGCGTCTTGACGTGGGCGATGATCTCCGGGGCCAGCGGCTCGTAGGGGATCTTTTTGTCGTAGCCGCCCGCGATCAGGATGATCTTCTGGTCAAAGCTGCGCAGGCCCGCGATGGTGCGCGTGGGGCTGGATGCGATGGAGTCGTTGTAGTAAGTAACGCCATCCAGTACGCGGACCGGCTCAATGCGGTGCTCAACACCCGTAAAAGTGGAACCGACCTGGCGCATAGCCTCGACGGGCACGCGTCCCCAGACGGCGGCAATTGCTGCCAGCAGGTTTTCCACGTTGTGCAGGCCGCGCAGTTTGATCTCAGCGCGGGGCAGCACAGGGGTCACAACGCCGTTCTCGGCATAGCAAAGCGTATCATCGCTTGCGCGCAGGAAGGCGCCGCGGTCGGTCTCATGCAGGCGGGTGAACCAAACCTGCTCGCCCTTGCAATCGCTCTGCATGGCGCGGGTGATGTCGTTCTCGTAGCCCAGCACGGCACGGCAGGGCGGCACCTGCCAAAGCAGGATGTTGCGCTTGGCATCGATGTACTCCTGCATATCCTTGTGGTGGTCCAGATGGTTGGGGGTCACGTTGGTGACGACCGCCACCTTGGGGCTGCGGCGCATGCTGATAAGCTGGAAGCTGGACAGTTCGACCACGGCCACGGCATCAGGCGTGACGTCGGCCAGCTGGGGCAGCAGCGCCGCGCCGATGTTGCCGCCCAAAAAGACTTTGCGGCCGGCGGCCTCAAACATTTTGGAAATCAGCGTAGTAGTGGTGGTCTTGCCGTCGGAGCCGGTCACAGCCACGATCTCACAGGGGCAGAACTCGAAGAAAAGCTCCACCTCGCTGGTGACCATAGCGCCAGCGGCCTTGGCTGCCTGCAGTTCGGGCTTGAAATACTCATAACCCGGCGTGCGCATGATGATGTCCTGCCCGGCGAAACCGTCGGTGTAATGCTCGCCCAGGCTCAGGGCCACGTTCAGGCGGCGCAGCGTGTCAGCGTAGTCGCCAAAGTCCTCGATGGATTTTTTCTGGTCGCACAGCGTGACCTGCGCGCCCAGTTCTACAAACTGCTCAATGCAGCGCTTGTGGCTGACACCGGCACCGATAAAGGCAACTTTTTTGCCCTGAATAAGTTTTTCCAGCTGTTCGATCGGCAGCATAGCTATCTCTCCCCTGCTTTATAATTTGGTTTGAATCTATACGCTATTATATACGATTACGTGCGTCCCTGCAACAAAATTCGGCCCGCCGAAGCGGACCGAACAAGATTTATTTTAAATCCATCGGCATCGGCGGACATGCGCCGACAATGCCGATACCGCTAAAGCCAAAAAGTGCATTTTTGTGTCGTCAGGCGCGAAAATGTGCTTTTTTGCGACGGAGTGAATCCAAAGGAGGGGTACAGGAGCATGGCGCAGCCACAAGCGACGAACCCCTTCTTTGAGCGCACGAAGTACGCGCTTACTGCTGGCCGCCCATGGGGATGCCGTGCTTGTCCAGAAGGGTGCGGATCTTGGTCATCGGATCGATGATGGAAGAAACGCTCTTGTCGTGGTTGATGGCGGCGATGAAGTAAGCGGTATACTTGGAAACGTCGACGTCGTAGTACCACTCGCGGTCCAGCAGCTCGGGCTTGCGGTAGGTCAGGTTGGTGCCCAGCACAGCCTTGATGATGCCGTCGTGGTAGGCCTTGTCGAACTTCTCCAGGCCGGCGGTGAACAGCGGGAAGGTGCAGCAGGTGAAGATGTTGCGGGCACCGCGCATCTTCAGCTCGTAGGCAATATCCAGCATGGACTCGCCGGAAGCAATGATGTCGTCAGCGATGAAGACATCCTTGCCCTGGACGCTCGCCCAGGTACTCGTGGGCAACGATGGGGTTACGACCGTTGACGATGCGGCTGTAATCGCGGCGCTTGTAGAACATGCCCAGGTTGCAGCCCAGCACGCTGGAGTAGTACATGTTGCGGTTCATGGCGCCCTCGTCGGGAGAAACGATCATGAAGTTATCCTTGTGGAAGCTGACGTCAGGCACGTGATGCAGCAGGCACTTGAGCACCTGGTAGGTGGGCATGACGTTGTCGAAGCTCATGGTGGGGACGGCGTTCATGACGCGGGGGTCATGAGCATCAAAGGTGATGATGTTCTTAACGCCGACATCACGCAGCTGCTGCAGCGCAAAAGCGCAGTCCAGGCTCTCGCGGCTGACGCGGCGATGCTGGCGGCCGCCGTACAGGCTGGGCATAATGACGCTGATGCGGTGGGCGCGGCCTGCAACGGCCTGGATCAGACGCATCAGGTTCTGGAAATGGTCGTCGGGAGAGAGATGGTTCTCATAGCCGAACAGCTGGTAGGTAACGCTGTAGTTGCCCGGATCGACGAAGATATACAGGTCGTCGCCACGGGTAGAAGCCTTGACCAGGCCCTTTGCGTCGCCGGACTGGAAACGCGGGCAATCAGACGGGATAATGAAGGTGTCAACATCCATGCCAACCTCGCGCGCCCAGCGCACCAGGTGACCATCTACCAGCTTGCACAGTTCCTCGGCGCCGGGGCAGGCAATCAGACCCAGGTCAGCAATTGCAGACTCCGTGGCGAAGAAATCGCGCGGGCTAATATTTTGTTCAGCCATACGTGTGTACTCCTTACTTCCATCACAAATTTTTACCGTTCATCAGCGGCGGGCATACCGCCACATCTATTAGTATTGTATCACAGCCCCCGTGTAAAATCAGCCCCGGCATGCGTTTTTCTGCCGTTTTTTCGCATTTTCCGCGCTTTGCACATGCACAGTTCGCCATTGTTTGAAAAATACTGGCGGATTTTACAAAAAATTTGCAAAAGGCGGACAGAACCAAGCTCCATCCTCCTATTACAGGTATTTCTACGCTTTTGCGCTTACTCTTCGGCCTTGGTTTCGCTTTCGTGGATTTTTCGCAGGATCATCTTTGCATCACTGCGGCGGTTTTCAGCACCATCCATATCCACACAGTTCAGCGCCCCTTCTGTCTTGGCGGGGATGACCAGCTGCAGCTTGCACATCTTGTACAGCAGGCCCACCAGCATGATCGTATTCTGCACCAGGCGCTTTTCACGGTCGTTGTATTGCGGCCAATCAGTACGCTCACTACACACCGCATTGGACAGTCTTTGTCCTTCTACAAATTAATTTAAAATTTGCAGTAAAAAAGGCTCCCGCCAAAATCTGGCAGGAGCCTTGCTGTGTTATATTTACTTTTTGTGCTCAGGTTCTTCGGGTTCTTTGCGCGGGGTCAGGCGGACTTCCTGGACGCGGCGGTTGGTGGCACGGGTGACGGTGCCCTCAAACTGGCCCCAGGTGAAGCGGTCGCCTACCTTAGGCAGGCGGCTGAGCTTTTCCTGCACCAGGCCGCCGATGGCCACAGCGTCGATCTCTTCCTCGTCCTTGTCTTTGACGTCCAGCTCTTCGGCAACATCGTCCACGCTGGCGCTGCCGGAGACCAGCCAGCTGCCGTCGGTCTGATGGCGGATGTCCTCCACCACGTCATCGTGTTCGTCCCAGATCTCGCCGACCAGCTCTTCCAGGATGTCCTCCAGCGTGATGATGCCAGCGGTGCCGCCGTATTCATCCACGACCACGGCCATATGGTGCTTGCTTTCCCGCAGGGTGCGCAGCAAGGCGGAGATCTGGGTCACACTGGTAGTGTACAGCGTAGGTCCGATGAGATTCTCCAGTTTGACGTTGTTGTCCCGCTTTTGCAACGCGGCAAAGCAATCCTTCTCATGCACAACGCCGATGATGTTGTCGATCGTCTCGTGGTAGACCGGAAGGCGCGAATAGCCGCTCTCAGCGAAGCGCTCGGTCACTTCCTCCATGGGGGTATCGTCCGCTACGGCCACCACGTCCACGCGGGGCGTCAGGACGTCCTGGGCTTCCACGTCATCAAACTCAATGGCACTGCGGATCAGCTCGCTCTCGCGATTGGTCAGCTCGCCGTCTTTCTCGGCTTCGCTGACCATCGTGACCAGCTCACCTTCGGTGATGGTGTCCTTCTCCCCTGCATTGAAGCGGCGGGCCAGGAAGTTTTTCCAGGCGCCGAACAGCATGTTCAGCGGCGTAAAGATCGTAACCAGAAAGCCCAGCACCGGCGCGAAGGCCATGGCCATGGTTTCGGGCATTTCCTTTGCCATGCTTTTGGGGGTGATTTCGCCAAAAGTCAGGACCAGCAGGGTCATGACAATGGTGGAAACCGTAGGGCCGTAGGTATTGCCCACCAGGCGGCTGAACAATACGGTGGCAAGCGAGGACGCACCGATGTTTACGATATTATTTCCGATCAGGATCGTGCTGAGCAGGCTGTCGTAACGCTGTGCCAGCCCCAGCACCTTGGCGGCTTGCCTGTCGCCATCATCAGCCTTGCTTTTCAGGCGGATCTGATTCAGCGAATTGTACGCTGTTTCAGCCGCCGAGAAGAAGGCCGACATACCAATCAGAATCACCAGTGCGACGATCATAAATATACTGCCATCGTCCATGAGAGAACTATCAACTCTTTCTTTGTTTTATTTATGTACAGAAATATACATTTTAATTATTATATCATAGATATGCACACTACGCAAAGGGTGTGCTGTCAAATTTTTGTAAAAAAAACGCTTTGACCAAAATTTGAGTTTCTTCAGCTCTTTCTTTGCAAAGAAGGAACAAAAGCAAACAAAAACAGCGCCTGCCCAAACGAACAAGCGCTGCTTTTATATCAAACTATTCTGATGAAATCAGACGAGCTCGATGATAGCCATCTCGGCGGCGTCACCGCGGCGAGGGCCGGTCTTGTAGATGCGGGTGTAACCACCGTTGCGATCAGCATACTTGGGGCCGATCTCGTCGATGACCTTCTTGGCGACATCTTCCTTGGTGATGTAGGAGTAGACCTGACGCTTAGCGTGCAGATCTTCCTGCTTACCGAGGGTGACCATCTTCTCTGCCATGGAACGAACTTCCTTGGCGCGGGTAACGGTGGTCTCGATCTTGCCGTTCTCGAACAGATAGGTCACCATCGCGCGCAGCATTGCCTTGCGGCTGTCGGTGGTACGACCGAGTTTTCTGGTACCGGGCATTCCGTTTCACTCCTTAAATATCAAATGGTATCCGCGTGTCGCGGGGGGTTAGTTTTCATCGTCCTTGGTCAGAGAGAAACCAAGACTATCCAGCTTGGCCATGACCTCTTCGAGACTCTTACGGCCCAAGTTACGGACCTTCATCATCTCATCCTCGCTCTTGTTGATGAGGTCGCCGACAGTGTTGATGCCAGCGCGCTTCAGGCAGTTGAAGGAGCGGACACTCAGATCCAGCTCTTCAATCGTCATCTCCAGCGCCTTTTCGCGACCCTGGTCGTCGTTATCGACCATGATCTCGGTCTCGCCGGTCTCATCGCAGAGATTCACAAACAGGTTCAGGTGCTCGGTCAGCACACGGGCCGCCAGGCTCAGGGCTTCCTGTGCGTTGATGGTACCATCGGTCCAGACCTCGATAATGAGCTTGTCATAGTCGGTGATCTGGCCAACGCGGGTACGGTCAACGGTGTAGTTGGCCTTGAGGACGGGGTATAAATGCTGTCTACGGGCAGGGTGCTGATGTCGTTCTTCTCGATCAGCGCCTGCTTGTTTTTCTCAGCAGGGACATAGCCGCGGCCCTTATCAAAGGTCAGCTCCATGACCAGCTTAGCCCCCTCGCCCAGGGTAGCAATGTGCCACTCAGGGTTCAGGATCTCCAGGTCATCGCCAGCCTTGATGCTGCCGGCAGTGACCTCGCAGGGCCGACGGCCTCCACACGGACGGTCTTGGGGCTTTCGCCGTAGATCTTAGCGGCGACGCCTTTGAGGTTCAGGACGATCTCGGTTACATCCTCACGCACGCCCTCGATGGTGGAAAACTCATGCACCACGCCGTCGATCTTGACGCTGGTGACAGCCACACCGGGCAGAGAGGACAGAAGCACTCGACGCAAGCTGTTGCCCAAGGTCGTGCCAAAGCCGCGCTCCAGCGGCTCGACAACGAACTTACCGTAGCGGCCATCCGGGGAAAGGTTGGCCGTTTCGATCTTGGGGCGTTCGATCTCCATCATAAAAACCCTCCTTGTTTCGCTGGCGCAGCGCGCCAGTCAGGTTGGAAAAATCGTAGAATAAAGCTAAGAGGATTACTTGGAGTACAACTCGACGATGAGGTGCTCAGCGATGGGCACATCGATGTCCTCACGAACGGGCAGCTTGGTAACAGTGCCCTTCAGAGCGTTCTTGTCGCGCTCCAGCCAAGAAGGCAGCAGCACAACGGGAGCTTCCTCGCCCAGCAGCTTGCTGAACTTGACGGAAGAACGGCTGGACTCGACGACCTCGATCACATCGCCCGCCTTAACCTGGTAAGAGGGATGTTGACACGCTTGCCATTGACAGTGAAATGATTGTGGGAAACCAGCTGGCGAGCGTCGCGGCGGGTCTTGGCAAAACCAAGACGATAAACGACGTTGTCCAGGCGGCGCTCAACCAGAACCAGCAGGTTGACACCGGTCTGACCGGGCATACGGCTGGCCTTCTCGTAGTAGGTATGGAACTGGCTCTCCAGGATACCGTACACGAACTTGACCTTCTGCTTCTCGTTGAGCTGGGTGGCGTACTCGCTCTTCTTCTTTCTCATCTGGCCGCCGGGGTTACGGTTGGTGGTTTTCTTACCATAGCCCATAACAGCAGGAGAAATGCCGAGAGCACGGCAGCGCTTGGCGATAGGTTGGGTATTTTTAGCCATAACTCAAATTCTCCTTTCAATCAAACGCGGCGGCGTTTGGGCGGGCGGCAGCCATTGTGCGGGATGGGGTCACGTCACGGATCATGGTGACCTCCAGGCCGGTTGCCTGCAGGGCGCGGATGGCGCTTTCACGGCCGGAACCGGGGCCCTTGACGTAGACCTCAACGGTCTTCATGCCATGCTCGATGGCGGCCTTGGCGGCGACCTCAGCAGCGCTCTGCGCAGCGTAAGGGGTGCTCTTGCGGGAGCCACGGAAGTTCAGTGCACCAGTGCTGCACCAGGAAACGGTGTTGCCCTGAGTATCGGTGATGGTCACGATGGTATTGTTGAAAGTGCTCTGGATGTGAGCAGCACCGGCGCTGATATTCTTGCGCTCTCTCTTTTTAGTGCGGGTTTTTGCCGCAGTAGCTTTGTTAGCAGCCATGTCTCAGTTCCTCCTTACTTCTTTTTGTTCGCGACAGTGCGCTTGGGACCTTTGCAGGTACGCGCATTGGTCTTAGTGCGCTGGCCGCGGCAGGGAAGGCCCTTGCGATGGCGCACACCACGGTAGCACTGGATCTCGGTCAGACGCTTGATGTCAAGCGCGACGTTACGGCGCAGATCGCCTTCTACCATGATGTTGTTTTTGTCGATGTAGTCACGGATCTTAGCTTCTTCATCAGCAGTCAGATCCTTGACGCGGGTATCAGGGTTAATTCCGGTACCGGCGAGAATCTCGTCGGCAGTGGACTGACCAATACCATAAACATAAGTCAGACCAACCTCGATCCGCTTCTCGCGAGGCAGATCAACACCAGCAATACGTGCCATAAAGCACCTCCATTAGTAACATCCCATGTCCTGGTCGGGGCCTGCGCCGGGAATCTACGCACTTGGCCCCCAAGCGTTTTGGGTACGGTTTCCGCGGAATGATCCGCGGACCTTTAGCCCTGACGCTGCTTATGCTTCGGATTGGCACAAATGATCATCACGCGGCCTTTGCGCTTGATGACTTTGCACTTCTCGCAAATGGGTTTCACGGAAGGTTTTACCTTCATGATGTTAACCTCCTTTATAACACAAGGCGCTTATTTAGAACGCCAGGTGATCCGGGCTTTGGTCAGGTCGTAGGGCGACATTTCCATGGTGACCTTGTCGCCGGGCAGGATGCGGATGAAGTTCGTCCGCAGTTTGCCGGAAATGTGAGCCATAACAACGTGTCCGTTGGGCTTACCCTCTTTGTTGAGCAGCTCGACCTTGAACACCGTGTTGGGCATGGCTTCCCGTACGATACCTTCTACTTCGATGACATCTTCTTTAGACAAGCTGATTGCCTCCTTGAAGGGTTCCGTCAGTTTGCACAGGCCGCATCGTAAGCGGCGATGGCATCACTGAGTTGTTGATCGCTTTTCAGAAGCTCGTTCGCGAGAACGGTGGTCGTGGGGGCGACATGCTTCGCCTTTTTACGCTTCGGGTCTCCTACCTTACGCAGGTTTCCGTCGGCCAGCAGAAGCATCTCTCCTTCCACTTCCAAAACAGCCAGGGTGCGGGTTTTGTCCCTTCCCGCTTTGGAGCGGACCAGTTGGCCTTTTACAAAGTCCATCCGGGTTCCTCCCAGCCGTAGGTCAGGACTTCGGCGCCGCCAGCTGTGATCGCCATGGTGTGCTCGAAATGAGCAGCCAAGCCGCCATCACAGGTTTTGACCGTCCAGCCGTCCTTTAACGTCTTTACCGCGTACTTGTACTGGCAAACCATCGGTTCGATAGCGATGCACATGCCGGGCACCAGCCGCGGACCGCGTCCGGCGTTGCCGAAGTTCGGCACTTCAGGGTCCTCATGCAGCTCTTTGCCGACGCCATGGCCGACGAAGCTGCGGACGACCGAGAAGCCGTTCTCCTCGACGTAGCTCTGAACAGCATGTCCGATATCCCCTACCCGGTTGCCGCCGCGCGCCATTTCAATGCCGCGATGCAGGCCTTCCTTGGTAACGTCCAGCAGGCGCTGGGCTTCCAGGTCGATCTTGCCGCACGCATAGGTGCAGGCATTATCGCCATTGAAGCCATCGATTTTGCAGCCGGTATCGATCGAAACGATGTCGCCGGGGCGGATCTGCTGCTGACGGCTGGGGATGCCGTGAATGACAGTGTCGTTCACGCTGATGCACGCCGTGGCCGGGAAGCCATACAGGTGCAGGAAGTTAGGTCTTGCACCGTGGCGCACGATAAAGTCGTAGATGATTTTGTCGATCTCTGCCGTGGTAATACCCGGCTCGATCGCCTCGCCGCCGGCCTTGAGTGCAGCCGCGCTGATCGCACAGGCTTTCCGCATTTTCTCAAGTTCAGCAGCATTCTTGATTTGGATCATGGATTTTAAGCCTCCAAAAGCTTGAGCAGGAACGCGGTGGTGGCCTCGATGGAACCCTGGTCGGGAACCTCGACGAGCTTACCGCGCTGGCGATAGAACTCAACCAGCGGTTCGGTCTGCTCGTGATAGGCTTTCAAGCGGTCCAGCACGGTGGCGGGCTCGTCATCCTTGCGAATGGCCAGCTCACCGCCGCAGCGGTCACACACGCCCTCTTTGGCGCTGGGTTTGTTGATGATGTGATAGCTTGCACCACATTTGGCGCAGACGCGGCGGCCAGACATGCGCTTGGTAATGGCCCCATCGGGAACGATCAGGTTCACGACCTTGTCGATCTCCACACCCATCTTCTCCAGGGCTTCGCCCTGGGCGATGGTGCGCGGCATACCGTCAAGGATAAAGCCATTCACGCAGTCAGGCTGTGCCAGGCGCTCTTTCACGATTCCGACGATGACATCATCGGGAACCAGAGCACCGGCGTCCATAAAGCTTTTTGCCTTTTGCCCCATAGGGGTGCCGTCTTTCACGGCGGCACGCAGAATATTACCGGTCGAAATGGTAGGGATTTCCAGTTTATCGCAGAGGATTTCTGCCTGGGTGCCCTTACCGGCGCCGGGGGCGCCCAAAAGGATCAGTTTCATCGTACATTCCCTTTCTTATTCCAAGAACCCTTTGTGATGGCGGGCAGTCATATAGCCTTCCAGGGAACGACCGGTCTCCAGGGCAACGCCGACCACGATAAGCAGGCTCGTACCACCCAGCTGGATGGACGTGCCGGTGATGTTACCGAGGATGATGGGCAGGCCTGCGACGATCGCCAGGAAGATGGCGCCGATCAGAGTGATCTTGGACAGCGTCTTGGTGATGAAATCGCTGGTGGGCTTGCCCGGGCGGATGCCAGGGATGGTGCCGTTGTTCTTGCGGAGCTGGTTGGCAATATCAACGGGGTTGTACTGGATCGCAACGTAGAAGTAGTTGAACGCAACGATCAGCAGCACGTAAACGATGAGATAGAGCACGCTGTTGTAGTTGAACGCGCTGAAGAAAGCATACAGGGCCGGATGATCAGCCGCACTCAGGTTGATGAAGCGGAAGATCAGGCCGGGCAGGCTGCACAGGGTCGAAGCGAAGATGATGGGCATAACGCCAGTCATGTTCACCTTGATGGGGATGTAGCTAGCCTGACCGCCGTACATCTTACGGCCGACCACACGCTTGGCATACTGGACAGGGATGCGGCGCTCTGCGTTCGTCAGAATGACGACGAAGATCACGGCAGCCAGGGCCAGCAGGACCAGTGCGGGCAGGAAGATGTAGAACTGCGGCTCGCCGTTGCTTGCACGGGCCAAAATGTTGGTGACAGCACTGTAGATGCTGGACCAGCGGGCCACGATACCGGCGAAAATCATCAGCGAGATACCATTGCCGATACCCTTGGAATCGATCTGGTTGCCCAGCCAAGTGCACAGCTGAGATCCTGCCGTGAAGGACAGGATGATAACAACAGCGCTGAAGATGCCTGCGAAGCCCTCAGTATAGGAGAGGGCGCCCATGTTGCGGATGATGAAGTAGTAGCCGATGGACAGCATCAGACCGATACCCGCGCCAACATAGTTGGTGATGCGGCGCATCTTGCGCTGACCTTCTTCGCCTTCCTTGGCGAGGTTTTCCAGATACGGAATAGCTACTGCCAGCAGCTGCATGATGATGGAGGCATTGATGGCGGGCTGGACACCCAGGGCGAAAAGCGTACATTCGCTCAGAGCTCCGCCGCTCATCATGTTCAGATACTCCAGCATATCGCCGGTACCACCGGCGAACATGGTGGACAGCGCACCGGCACTGATGTACGGCACCGGAACTGCGCAGCCCAAACGGAACAGGACGAGGATCAGAAGGGTGAAAAGAAGCCGCTTGCGGAGATCATCGATCTTCCATGCATTACGGAAGGTTTCAAACACCTTACATCACCTCAGCCTTCCCGCCAGCTTTCTCGATTTTTTCTTTGGCGGAGGCCGTGTAAGCGGCAACCTTGACGTTGACAGCCTTGGTCAGTTCGCCATTGCCCAGGACCTTAACGCCGTCCAGCGTCTTGGAGATGATGCCGGCGTTCAGCAGAGCCCCGGTATCGACGGTCGCACCAGCCTCGAACTTCTCGAGGTCGGATACCTTAATGGTAACATACTTGGTTGCGAAAATGTTGTTGAAGCCGCGCTTCGGCAGACGACGCTGCAGAGGCATCTGGCCGCCTTCGAAGCCGGCCTTCTTGACACCGGAGCGAGCCTTCTGGCCCTTGTGGCCGAAGCCAGCGGTCTTGCCGTTGCCGGAGCCAGCACCGCGGCCCTTGCGGGTCACAGCCTTACGGGCGCCAGCGGACGCTTTCAGTTCGTGAAGTTTCATGCTTGCACCTCCTTGCATTATGCCTTGGTAACGACAACCAGGTGGGCGATCTTAGCGATCTTGCCCTGGGTGGCTGCGTTGTCAGGCTGCTCGGTAACCTCACCGGGGCGGTTCAGGCCCAGGGAGTGGGCAACGGCGATCTGCTCTTTGCCGCGGCCGATCAGGCTCTTGGCGAGACGAATGGTAACTTTTTCCATTGTAATACCCTCCTTAGCCCAGGATCTCGGCAACGGTCTTGCCGCGCTTGGCAGCGACGCTCTCGGCGTCGGTCAGGCCGCACAGGCCAGCGAAGGTAGCAGCAGTGACGTTGATGGGGTTGTTGGAGCGCAGACTCTTGGCACGAATGTCCTTAATGCCAGCGCACTCGAGGACGGCACGGACGGGGCCGCCGGCCAGAACGCCGGTACCGGGGGCAGCGGGACGCATCAGAACGCGGCCTGCGCCGAACTCGCCGACGATCTCGTGAGGAATGGTGCTGCCCTTCAGGCAGACCTTGCGCATGTTCTTCTTGGCAGCGCCCTCACCCTTGCGGATAGCCTCGGGAACTTCGCCGGACTTGCCGACGCCGTAACCGATGTTGCCCTTGCCGTCACCAACGACGATCAGAGCAGCGAACTTCATAACGCGGCCGCCCTTGACAGTCTTGGAAACACGGTTGATGGAGACGACCTTGGTGATCATGCCGTCATCTTCTTGTCTTCTCTGCATGGCCATAGTATCTTCTCCCTCCTTACAGCTTCAGGCCGGCTTCGCGGGCACCCTCAGCGAGTGCCTGAACGCGGCCCTGGTAGACGAAACCGCCGCGGTCATAGACCACTTCGGTAATGCCCTTTTCAAGGCACTTCTTGGCGATGGCCTCGCCAACCTTCTTAGCGGCCTCAATATTGCCGCCGTAAGCGTTGAAATCTTTGTCCATGCTGGATGCGCTGGCCAGGGTAACGCCCTGGACATCATCGATGACCTGAGCGTAGATGTGCTTGGCAGAGCGGAAAACATCCAGACGGGGACGCTCGGCAGTGCCGCTGATCTTGCCGCGGACACGGCGGTGACGGCGCAGACGAGCAACGTTCTTATCAGCCTTATTGACCATAATGTTTCTCCTCTCCTATTATTTACCCTTGCCGGCTTTGCCTTCCTTACGGATGACATACTCGCCAACATAGCGGATGCCCTTGCCCTTGTACGGCTCGGGCGGGCGCTTGCCACGGACTTCGGCAGCGTACTGGCCGACTTCCTGCTTGTCGATACCGACGATGCTGAAGTGCAGAGCATCTTTCAGCTCGATCTTGATGGTATCGGTCTCCTCAAACTCAACGGGATGAGAGAAGCCCAGGGTCAGGGTCAGCTTGTTGCCCTGCTTAGCAGCACGGTAGCCAACGCCCTGGATCTCCAGGTCCTTGCGGAAGCCCTCGGTAACACCGACGACCATGTTGTGGATGAGGGTGCGGGTCAGGCCATGGAGGCTGCGGGCCTCCTTCTCGTCATTAGGACGGGTAACCAAAATCTCATTGCCCTCGACGGCAACAGTCATCAGAGGATGAAATTTGGAATGCAGGGTACCCTTGGGGCCCTTAACGGTGATGGCGTGCTCGGCCGCATCGACCTTAACTTCCACACCGGCGGGAATGACGATGGGTTTTCTTCCAATTCTCGACATTGTCTATACCCCTTTCTTACCACACAAAGGCGAGAACTTCACCGCCAACGTGAGCTGCGCGGGCAGCCTTGTCGGTCATGACGCCTTTAGAAGTGGAGATGATTGCGGTGCCCAGGCCCTTCATGACCTTGGGCATATCTTCGCAGTTGGTGTAAATACGCAGGCCCGGCTTGGAAACGCGCTTCAGGCCAGCGATGACCGGAGTACCGTTCTCCTGGTACTTCAGGGTCAGGGTGATAGTCCCCTGCTTGTTGTCCTCGGTCACTTTCATACCCTTGATGTAACCCTCATCAACCAGGATCTGGCAGATAGCCTTCTTCAGGTTGGAAGCAGGGATTTCCACGGAAGGGTGTTTGGCAGTGCTTGCGTTGCGGATGCGGGTCAGCAGGTCCGCGATAGGATCGGTGATTTGCATGCCACTAACCTCCTTAGGTTGTGTTTAAGAGTGTTGTTATTCGTTCAGACAGAAGCAATCAAGGGCTTACCAGGAAGCCTTCTTGACGCCGGGGATCTCGCCCTTGTAAGCCAGCTCACGGAAGCAGATACGGCAGACACCGTACTTGCGCAGGTAAGCATGGGGACGACCGCAGATCTTGCAGCGGTTGTAAGCGCGGGTCGAGAACTTGGCAGGTGCCTGCTGCTTGAGCTTCATAGAAAGTTTTGCCATTAGAGTTCCCTCCCTTAGTTAGCGAACGGAGCGCCCAGAGCCTTCAGCAGCTCCTTGGCTTCCTCGTCGGTCTTAGCGGTGGTAACGAAGCAGATGTCCATGCCGCGGATCGCGTCGACCTTGTCGAAGTCGATCTCGGGGAAGATGATCTGTTCCTTCAGGCCGAAGGCGTAGTTACCGCGGCCGTCGAAGGAGTTGCCGTTGATGCCGCGGAAGTCGCGAACACGAGGCAGAGCAACGTTGAACAGACGATCAACGAACTCGTACATACGCTCACCACGCAGGGTGACCTTTGCGCCGATGGGCATGCCCTCGCGCAGTTTGAAGTTTGCGACGCTCTTGCGAGCCTTGCAAACGATGGCCTTCTGGCCGGTGATCTGGCCCAGGTCGGCGACGATGGCGTCGATGACCTTAGCGTTCTCTTTAGCTTCGCCAGCAGCAACGTTGATGATGACCTTATCCAGCTTGGGGATCTGCATAACGCTCTTGTAGCCGAACTTCTTGTTCAGGGCCGGAGCGATCTCGTTGACATACTGTTCTTTCAAACGTGCCATTGTGTACTCCTCCCTTACAGTTCAGCGCCGCACTTGCGGCAAACGCGGACGGTCTTGCCGTCCTTGACAGAATGACCAACGCGGGTAGCCTTGCCACACTTGGGGCAAACAGGCATAACCTTGCAGGCGTAGATAGCGCCCTCGGCCTTGACAATGCCGCCCTGCTCACCCTGACGGCGAGGCTTGACGTGCTTGGTGACCATGTTCAGGCCTTCCACGATGACCTTGCCCTCTTTCGGGGAGGTCTGCAGGACCTTACCGGTCTTGCCCTTGTCCTTGCCGGAGATGACCATAACGTTGTCGCCGGTTTTAACATGAAGATTATTCATTTAATTAAAACCTCCTTACAGCGATTCGGGAGCCAGGCTCAGGATCTTGGTGAAGCCGGCATCGCGCAGCTCGCGAGCGACGGGTCCAAAGATACGAGTGCCCTTGGGGCTCTTGTCGGCCATGACGATAACGGCGGCGTTCTCATCGAAACGGATGTAGGAGCCGTCATCACGACGCAGGCCATGCTTGCTACGGACGATGACGGCCTTAACCACGTCGCCCTTCTTTACAGTGCCACCGGGAGCAGCTTTCTTGACGCTGCAAACCACGATGTCGCCGATGTTTGCGTATCTCTTGCGGGTACCGCCCAGTACACGGAAGCACATTAACTCCTTAGCACCGGTATTGTCGGCCACTTTGAGATAAGTTTGCATCTGAACCATCTTTCAGGTCCTCCTTTCAAAGTACCAGGCTGATTATTTTGCTTTCTCGATGATCTTGACGAGACGCCAGTTGACTTCCTTGGAAATCTTGCGGGTCTCCATGATCTCAACGCGGTCGCCGATGCCGGCTTCGTTGTTTTCGTCATGGGCCTTGAACTTCTTGGTGCGCTTCAGGATCTTCTTGTACAGAGGGTGCTGGACGCTGTCCTTAACAGCGACGACGATGGTCTTGTCCATCTTGTCGGAGACAACGACGCCCACACGGGTCTTTCTCAGATTACGTTCCATGTTTTACCCTCCCTCTTACGCGTTTTTCGCATTCTTCTCAGCCAGAACGGTCATCACGCGGGCGATGTCCTTCTTAACGGCCTCGATGCGAATGGGGTTATCCAGCTGGTGGATGGTGTGCTGAAAGCGCAGGTTGAAGAGCTCGGCCTTCAGGTCCTTGAGCTGCTTGTTCAGCTCTACATCGGTCATTTCGCGCAGTTCAGTAGCTTTCATTCAGCGTCACCCTCCTTTACGGTGTCAAGCTCTTCACGCTTGACGAATTTGCAGCGGACCGGCATCTTGTGGCTGGCCAGACGCAGAGCCTCGCGGGCAACATCCTCGCTGACATCAGCCAGCTCGAACAGCACGCGGCCCGGCTTAACGACGGCTACCCAGTACTCCGGGCTGCCTTTACCGGAACCCATTCGGGTGCCGGCCGGCTTCTCGGTGACGGGCTTGTCGGGGAAGATCTTGATCCAGACCTTACCACCACGCTTGATATAACGGGTCATAGCAACACGAGCTGCCTCGATCTGGTTGGAGGTGATCCAAGCCGGCTCGAGAGCAACCAGACCGTAATCGCCCTGGTTGACCTTGTTGCCACGCATGGCCTTACCGGTCATGCGGCCGCGCTGAACGCGGCGGTACTTAACACGCTTCGGCAGTAACATTACTGTTTGCCTCCTTCCTTCTTGGCGGGGGCTTTGGCGCCCTTCAGGATCTCGCCTTTGTAGATCCAAACCTTGACGCCAACCTTACCATAGGTGGTGTTGGCCTCGGCAAAGCCGTAGTCGATATCGGCGCGCAGAGTCTGCAGGGGGATGGTACCCTCATGGTAGCTCTCGGTGCGGGCGATATCAGCGCCAGCCAGACGGCCGGAGCAGGTGACCTTGATACCCTTGGCAGGCGTGGCGCTGCGGTCACGGGGCTGCATGGCATTGCGGATAGCCTGCTTCATGGCGCGGCGGAAAGCGATACGGCGCTCCAGCTGAGAAGCGACGTCCTCAGCAACCAGCTGAGCGTTGGTGGAAGTGCCCTTGACCTCGATGATGTTGAGGTTGACGGCCTTGCCGGTCAGCTTTGCGAGCTGCTTCTCGATCTTAGCGCTCTCAGCACCGCCCTTGCCGATAACGATACCGGGCTTAGCGCAGAAGACATTGACCTTAACGCGGGGTGCGCCGGTCTGGCTGTCGACGGTACGCTCGATCTCGATCTTGGGGACGCCAGCAGCGTACAGCTGCTTCTTCAGGGTCTTGCGGATCTTGTGGTCCTCGACCAGGGTGTCGCCGAATGCCTGCTTAGAGGTAAACCAGCGGCTGTCCCAATCTTTGATGACACCCACGCGCATGCCGTGGGGATTGACTTTCTGGCCCATTTGTTTACCTCCTTACTCTTTCTCTTTCAGCACAACAGTCATGTGGCTGGTGCGCTTCAGGATGCGGTATGCACGGCCCTGTGCGCGAGGCATGATGCGCTTGAGCGTGGGGCCGGGGCAGACGTAGCATTCTGCGACGTAGAGATTGTTGCGGTCCATGTTGAAGTTGTTTTCCGCATTAGCGGCAGCAGAGTTCACCAGTTTGAGAAGGGGCTCGCAGGCGGCCTTCGGGGTGTACTGCAGGATAGCCAGCGCTTCGTCCAGGGGTTTGTTACGGATGAGGTCCATCACGATCGAAACCTTGCGGGGACTAATGCGGGCGTAACGAAGAATTGCCCGTGCTTCCATTCGATGTTCCTCCTCTCTTATTTACCAGCGGTCTTGCCGCCGCCGTGGCCGGTGAATTTGCGGGTAGGTGCAAACTCGCCCAGCTTGTGGCCGACCATGTCCTCGGTGACGTATACGGGCACATGCTTGCGGCCGTCATGAACGGCGAAAGTGTGACCAACGAACTCGGGGAAGATGGTGGAGGAACGGCTCCAGGTCTTCACGACGCTCTTCTTGCCAGCCTCGTTCATAGCCTCGACCTTTTTGTACAGGGAAGGCAGAACGTAAGGGCCCTTCTTAGTGCTTCTAGACATTGTTCAATAACCTCCCTTAGCCGTTGGCGCGCTTGACAATGAACTTGTCGCTGCGGGCCTTGTGTTTGCGGGTCTTCAGGCCCAGAGCGGGCTTGCCCCACGGGGTACGCGGGCTGGAATGACCAACCGGGGCGCGGCCTTCGCCACCACCGTGCGGGTGATCGCAGGGGTTCATGACAGAACCACGGCTGCCGGGACGAACGCCCATGTGGCGCTTGCGGCCAGCCTTGCCCAGGTTGACGTTCTCGTGGTCGAGGTTAGAAACAACGCCGATGGTGGCGATGCAGTTCAGACGAACGTTGCGCATCTCGCCGGAGGGCAGACGAACCAGAGCGTAACCATTTTCCTTAGCCATCAGCTGAGCCATGACGCCAGCGGAACGGACCAGCTGGCCGCCCTTGCCGGGATACAGCTCAATGTTGTGGATCATGGTACCGACGGGGATGTTCTCGAAGGGCAGAGCGTTACCGGGCTTGATGTCGGCGTTGGGGCCGGCCATGACCTGGTCGCCAACCTTCAGACCATCGGGAGCCAGGATGTAGCTCTTGACGCCGTCCTCATACTCGATGAGGGCGATGAAGGCAGAACGGTTCGGATCGTACTCCAGAGTCTTGACAGTGGCAGGTACATCAAACTTGTTGCGCTTGAAGTCGATGACACGGTACTTGACGCGGTTGCCGCCGCCGTGATGGCGGACGGTGATCTTGCCGGTGTTGTTGCGGCCGGCATGCTTTTTCTTGGATTCGAGCAGGCTGCGCTCCGGGTCAACCTTGGACAGGACACTGTAATCAGTAACAGTCATGCCACGGCGGCCGGGGGTAGTCGGCTTGTACTTCTTGATAGCCATGATGTTCTCCTTGTTGTTATCTTATGAATTATTCTCGGGGTCATATCCCCATAAGCGAACCCCTCGGCGGGGTCCTGAGTGACGGCCTTGCGGCCATCCGGTCATCAAACCATGGAGTTGAAGAACTCGATCTCCTTGGAGTCCGGGGTCAGGGTGACGATGGCCTTCTTGCTCTTGGCAGTGTAGCCAGCGTGCATGCCCTGGCGGCGATAACGGCCGCGGACGGAGATGGTGTTGACCTTAGCGACCTTGACGCCGAACAGTTCTTCAACTGCCTTGGCGACGTCGATCTTGGTGGCATCGGTAGCGACCTTGAAGGTGTACTTCTTATCGGCGATACCAGTCATGGAGTTCTCGGTGATGACGGGGGCGAGAACGATGTCCTGTGCGAATTTCATCACGCATATACCTCCTCAAGTTTCTTGGCGGCGTCCAGGCTGAGGATCAGCTTGTCAGCGTTGACAACGTCGTAGGTGTTGACGCCGGTAGCGGCGGTCTTGACACCGGGGATGTTAGCGGCGCTCTTGACGAACTTGGTGTCCAGGGTGTCGTTAACGATCAGGTTCTTCTTGCCTGCGCCGACAGCGGCCAGGAAAGCAACGACGGTCTTGGTCTTGTACTCGTCGGCGGCGATCTTGTCGACGACGATCAGGTTGCCGTTGGCAGCCTTGTCAGACAGGGCGCTGAGCAGAGCCAGGCGCTTGACCTTCTTGTTGATGGTGAAGTAGTAGCTGCGGGGCTTGGGGCCGAGAGCAACGCCACCGTGGGTCCACTGCGGAGCGCGGATAGAGCCCTGACGAGCGTGGCCGGTGCCCTTCTGGCGCCAAGGCTTCTTGCCGCCGCCGCGGACTTCCTTGCGGATCTTGGTGTTCTGGGTGCCCTGGCGCTGGTTGGCCAGGAAGTTGACGACTGCCTCGTGGACAGCTTTCTCGTTCGGGGTGATACCGAACACGGCGTCGGAAAGCTCAACGGTGGAAACCTTCTTGCCGTTCATATCGACGACATCAAACTGTGCCATTGTGTTTTCCTCCTTTACGCTTTCACGCTGTCGTGGATGGTCACGACCGAGCCCTTCGGGCCGGGGATCGCACCCTTGATCGCGATCAGATTGTTTTCGGCGTCGACCTTAACGACGCTCAGGTTCTGAACGGTCACGCGCACAGCGCCCATGTGGCCGGGCAGACGCTTGCCCTTGAACACGCGGGACGGGGTGGAAGTGGAACCGTTAGAACCGGCATGACGTGCAACGGGGCCGGTGCCGTGGCTCTCGCGCAGGCGATGCTGGCCGAAGCGCTTGATAACGCCCTGGTAGCCCTTGCCCTTGCTGGTGCCGACAACGTCGACCTTGTCGCCCTCTGCGAAGACGTCAGCCTTGAGGATGTCGCCGACGTTCAGAGCGGCGATGTCATCAAAGCGGAACTCGCGCAGGGTGCGCTTGGGAGCGACGTCAGCCTTGTCGAAGTGACCCTTGGCGGCCTTGTTGACCTTCTTGGCGCTCACTTCGCCGTAGCCCATCTGAACAGCCTGGTAGCCGTCAGACTCAACGGTCTTCTTCTGCACGACAGTGCAGGGGCCGGCCTCGATGATGGTGACCGGAACGACCTTGCCGTTGGCGTCGAACAGCTGGGTCATGCCCAGCTTCTTGCCGATGATACCTTTTTGCATTGTGTTTGTCCTCCTGTAAAGGTTATTGGTTGGTGGTTTCCCATCAACATGACCTCTCCGCTGATTTGCTTGGCAGCGAGATTGGTTCTGTTTTCGTGTTTCTCATTACTGCCGGCCGTTCACGGATCACGGCCGTGCGTACCGGCCCTTATATAATGTAGGGAACCCGATTACAGCTTAATCTCGATGTCAACGCCGGCGGGGAGCTGCAGGCTCATGAGAGCCTCGACCGTCTTGTTGGACGGCTTCAGAATGTCGATCAGACGCTTATGAGTGCGGGTCTCGAACTGCTCACGGCTGTCCTTGTACTTGTGGACAGCGCGCAGGATCGTGACGACCTCCTTGTCGGTGGGCAGAGGGATCGGGCCGGAAACGCGAGCGCCAGTGCGCTTAGCGGTCTCCACGATCTTCTGTGCCGCAGCATCGATCAGGGATGCATCGTAGCTCTTCAGACGGATTCTGATTTTTTCTTTGACTGCCATTGCATTCGCCTCCTATAAAATTTTGCGCCTTAGGCGAGCCGATAAATTACACACGTTTCCGGGTGTTCAACAACTTCGCATGACAAAATCCGGTGAACCGTGTTTACACAGTTCTCCCGGAAAGAATCATTACAAAGTAAAGTGAACATTGGTCCGCGCCGCAGAATGCAGCAACGTACATATCCCTTTGTTTCCGTAATTCTTTCGCCCGGTTCTAAGATCGGACATACTCCGCGGAAAAACCCGCCAGCCTATTGGCTATGTGGCGGCAACCTCCCGCATCAACGCATATCGCGGCTTGCGCAGCTTGTTTATCTGCACAAGCCTTCCGCAGCCAAGACGTATTATAACACACGTTTCCCGGTGTTGCAAGTGTTTTTTGGCAATTTTATAAAATTTTTTTGAGATTTTTTTACGTTATGCCGAAAGAGGTGTATGTCAAGAGGGTTTTCCACAAATCTCATGTTTTCTGTGGAATCCGGGCTTGATTTCAGGCAAAACAAATTCAATTGGGCAATCCTAGCTGGTCCACGCGCCAGCCGCCCTCGGTGGGAACGAGGTGCACCGGGCGCAGCGTAGCTGTATCGGGTGTGACCGGCTCTGTCACATCCCAGCCGTGGAAGTTCTCATCTTCGCAGGTCAGGACAATCTGCCAGAATTTCAAGCTGCCGTCCGGCTGCATTTCCGGTTCGGTAAACAGATAGCCGCAGTAAGCAATATTGCCGCCCCGGTCGCCATCGATCGAAAGAATCGTATCGTCCGGCCCTTCCTTATAAAAGCCATCCTCACTGTATGCAATTTCCTTTACGCGCTTGTCTGAATACACCGCGTGCAGGAAGTTGTCAAATTCGGAAAACTTCGTGTAGAGAGCTCCGTCCACCGCACGGACACTGAACCTGGGGTCCACGTCTTCTGCGCTCTCGTAAGGGAGAGAGCCCGCGTGAAACCCGCCGCAGAAATTTTGTTGAAAATAATCCGCCATACCCATTGCCGCAGCCGCCTGCCTGTCCAGACTGGCCGGAACCTCATAAACCGTTTTGTAGCCACACTCAGCCCACGGAGCGTCCACCTTGACCCAGACCACATCATTCTGCGGTAAAATGTACGGTTCTGCCTGTATCTTTAACTGATAAAAATATCCATTGCGGGCAAAATTTTCTTCCCAGTCCGGATTCAGTGCTTTCAGCTCATCAACCGTCGTATCAAAGGCTTCGGCCGCTTCTTCCAGCGTCTGGCATGTGCAGCAGAGGGTCACTCCCTCTTCGGGCCAGGCCACCATTTTGTCAAGACGCGGTTTTCCGTCCGCCGGGGCGCTGATGGAACAGTCCGGCATACGGCAGTTTGCATTTGCAAGCCAGTTATCAACCGAGACAGGTTCATAGGATACCATAGTCGGCACAGGAGTTGGTTCTTCTGAGGGCTGCGGACTTGGTGTGAGCACAGGCGTTGCCGCAGGGGTGGGCGTTGCAGTGGGCGTCGGCATCGGTGCCGACGTTGGCACGGCAGTATTCGATGGCGCAGATGCACAGGCAGAAAGCGCAGCGAGAACAAGAGATAAGGCAATCAGTTTCTTTTTCATAGAATCCTCCTGACAGATGCGGAATTCTTCCCTGTATACCGATTCCGGATTTTTTATTTCTTCAGCTGCTCTTCCAGCCCCTCACGCGAGGTAGCGTGGACTGTAGTGTACACCGCGTTTCCCGGCGTCGCAATCCCTTTTCAGCACTTTTATAAAATTTTTGAGATTTTTACGTTATGCCGAAAGGAGTGGGAAAGCGTGCAGGTTTTCAACAGTGTGTGCTTTAGGGGGGAATATTCAAGAGCGTCGCCGGTGTTTTTCCACAAAAGAGCCGCCGTGCTCAGAGCGGCAGTTCAAGCTTATCTACCCGCCAGCCGTTTTCGGTGGGGACCAGACGGACAGGCGTTACCTCCGCCTGTGCAACCTTAACCGGCTGTGTCCATCCTTCAAAGCTATCGTAATCGGCCTGCAGGCTCAGCTGCCAGAAAGTCAGGCTGCCGTCAGACTGCAGTTCCGGCTCCGTAAAGGTTGTTCCGCAGTATAGAATGTTGATGCCGCGCTCACCGCCAGTGAACCACAGTTCGTCATTCTCCCCCTGCATATAGCCGCCAGCATAAATGTTCATCTTTTCATCATAGCGGGCACTGTTTGCGTAGCTTTCTGCCAGTTCCGGGCTGAACACCGCATTCAGATACGAAGTAAAATCCGTATAGTTTGTAAAGCGTGCGCCTTCCACCGCGCGGTACAGGTTTTCCTTTTCACCCACCGGCTCGCTGGGGCCATAGCCGCAGCAGATATTCATATGGGCAAGGAAGCTGTAGGCCTCTGCCATAGCTGCCGCTGCCTGCTCATCAAGTGCCGCAGGGATCTCATAGCTGGACACGTTATCGTTGCGGTTCTGCACCCACGGCACGGTGATGGTGACTGTCTGGGTCTGCGTTTCAGGCAGCTGGTACAGGCCATCCTTGAGAAGGAGTGTCACATAATAATAAATCCCTTTGCTATCATCCATCAAATCTGCGTCCGAGACATCCGGGTTCAGCCGCTGCAGTTCTTCCAGTGTCATGCCGTAGGTTTCCGCTGCATCTGCCAGCGTCCCGTTACCGCCCCACCACATTACCTGCAGGGTGACACCGTCCTCCGGCAGAACGACCAGATCCTCCAGCCGGGATGTCGCTGCGTGAGGGCCCTCTATCGTGTAGTCCGCCACCTGTCCGGACATCTGTGTACGCCACTGCTCCAGACTTATCGTATGCTGTTCCGGTGCAGCAGCCTCGCCGGTTTCTGCAGCACTGTCCGACGCGGCATCATCTCGCGGTTCTGCTGCTGGGGACGCGCCGGACGCAGGCGTTTCTTCCGGCATCGTGCCCATCTGCGTCCCACCGCATCCGGCGAGCAGCATGGCACCGGCCAAAACAGCAGCAATCTCCTTTGCTTCACAACGTATCCCTCCCGCGTACAGAATCATGTTTTTCCTGATTATAGCAGAATTTCCTGTGCGGTACAATGCCGCTCGAAAGATTTTACAGCTACACCTGTTCACGGAAAATCCCTGTACAGCCAGAAAAAGCGCCTCCCGAATGCAGGAAGCGCTTTTGAAAGAGGCTGCAGCTTTACTTTTTCTTCAACTGCTCCTCCAGCCCCTCACGCGGGGTGACGTAGACGGTGGTGTAAACCTCATACAAAACCATACCGGGCTTGGCGCCGTTGGCTTTCCAGATGTTCTTTACCTCGGTGGTGTCCACAGCCACCTTAGCGCCGCCGTTCTGGCTGGAGTGCAGCACGGCCAGCTCGGCGGCCTCCTGCTTGGTCGTATCGGGGATGTCCTCTCCCCTGCTCATGACCACGCAGTGGCTGCCGGGGGCTTTCTGCACGTGGAACCACAGATCTTTACCGCGGGCGGTGTGCAGGGTGAGCTTATCGTTTTGCAGGTTGTTGCGGCCTACCAAAATTTCAAAGCCGTCGCCGGACATGTACCGCAGGAAGTCCGCCGGTTTCTGCTTGCGGTCCCGCTGCTTGTAGTATTTCAGATAGCCCTGGTTCTTCAGCTCGGCGCGGATCTCGTTGAGCGCAGCCTCACCGGGGGCGGACTCCACCTCGTACATGACGGTGGCCAGGTACTCGATCTCGGCTTCGCCCTCCACCAGCAGCTTCTGCAGCATGGCGTGGGCGGTCTGCTTCTTTTTATAGTCGCGGAAATATTTCTGCGCGTTCTCATTGGGACCGAAGCGCGGGTCCAGCTTGATGGTGACATCCTCGCCGGTGTAGTAGTTTTGCACGGTCACCTGGCGGTCGCCCTTGTGTACAGCCCAGAGGTTAGCCTGCAGCAGCTCACCGTGCAGGCGCAGCGTATCGGCCTTGGAGGATTGGGCCAGTTCCTCGCGGCGGGCAGCCTGCTTGCGGACGGCACGGTCGTGCATGTTGTGCACAGCCTTGTACAGTTCGCGGCTCTTCTGCCGCAGGCGCTCGGCGCGGTCCTTGGTGGCGTAGTAGTCCTCCAGCAGTTCGCTGTAGCCGGGTACTGGGTCAGCAGTGCGGCGCTGCCGTACTGCTGCGGCACAAAGCTGAACTCCACCGGCTTGGCCACGCCATCCGGCTGGGGCAGGCGCACCGCCGTGGGGGTGCCACCGTTGGCATGTTCGGCCTTCAGCTCATCGATGGCGGCGGCAAGCTTGGCTTTTTCGTCAACAGTCAGGTCGCAGGCCAGCGCCGGGGTCTCGCCCAGAGCGCGGCAGACGGCCTCCCGCACGACAACAGGGCCGACACCCGCCACGGTCTTGCCCAGGGCCTGGGCGACGGGCAGGTCTTTCTCGCAGGCAGCGGCCACCATGGCGGCGGCGCTGGTAACGAGGAAGTCCGGCCGGGCGGGCTTGGGCGGCAGCGTGTAGGGCAAACCGGGCAGCAGCTGGCGGACCTCGCTGTCCTCAAAATCCACACGCTTGAGGGCATCGATGATGCGGCCGTCCTGCACCAGCACCAGGTTGGAGTAGCGTCCCATCAGCTCCGCCGCCACGGTGTTCACGACCAGGTCGCCCATCTCGTTGGTGCAGCGGAAGTCAAAGTAGATGATGCGGTCGCCCGGCTCCCGGCGCAGATCAATCAGGCGTCCGCCGGTCAGATGCTTGCGCAGCAGCATGCAGAAGCCCGGGGGCGTAAGCGGGTTTTCAAAGCTCTCCTTGGTCAGGCAGACGCGGGCCGACCCGCTGCGGGCCGACAGCAGCAGCCGGTGGGTCTCTGTGCGGGTGCGCAGCGTCATCAGCACTTCGTCTCGGGTAGGCTCAAAGATCTTATCGATCTTGGCATCCAGCAGGGTGGTTTTCAGTTCCCCGGCTACCAGCGCCAGGGTCGCAGCATCAAGAGACATGGGTTCTCCTTTTATAATAAGTAGGAATAGGGGTCGCGGTCCGCGGCAGCGTGGCGGACGGTAAGGGCCGGGAAGTTGCTGGCGATATGGGCAGCCAACACATCGGCGATGCCGTGCTCGGTGCCCCAGTGACCGGAGACCACCAGGCCAACGCCTTTCTGTTTAGCCAGCAGAGCGATGTGGTGGGCGGCCTCGCCGGTGACAAGGCAATCCGCGCCCGCATCAATAGCTTCCTGCAGGTAGCTGCCGCCCGCACCGCTGACTTCGGCCAGGCAGGTGATGGGGCGGCCGCAATCCACGTACCGCACGCCGCTGTGCAGCGTGTCCGCGCAGAAGCGGGCCAGCTGCTGCACCGTAGTGGGTTCCACAGGGCCGATACGGCCGCAATCCTCGGCGAAATTGCGGCGGCCCTCCCGCTGCATACCCAAGATCCGCCAGCGTATCATTGACGCCGCCGGGGGCTGCATCCAGATTGGTGTGCATGCAGATGGCCGAGATGTTGTTTTTGATGAGCAGCGCCGGCACATCCCCTGCGCTGATATGCTTGAGCGGGTCAAAGATCACCGGGTGGTGGCTGACGATCAGCTGGCAGTCGTTCTCCACTGCCTCCTGCACCACCGCCGCCGTGATGTCCAGCGTGGTCAGCACGTGGCTGACCGGCACACCGACATCCACCAGCAGGCCCACATTGTCCCAGCTGCAAGCCAGCTCCGACGGGGCCAGCGTTTGCAGCAGCCGAGAATTTGCTGCACCGTTACCGACATGACAACTCCTCCATTTGTTTGATGAGCGCATCCACCGCTTCGGCTTCCTGCCCAGCAGGCAGGCCGAGGCGGTATTTTTTTAGTTTAGCGTTCTGCTGGGCGTAGTAATCCCCGCAGCCGGGCTGGCCGTTCGTCAGGCCGCAAAGGCACTCTAAGCCGTCCGGTTCACGGCACGCGCCGGTGTAGCAGGCGTTCATCACGGCATACCAGCGGCCTGCTGCCTGGCAAAGGGTCTCCCCCGCCAGTGCAAAGCCGCGGCGGGCCAGCCAGCGGCGCAGCACACTGTGCTTGGTGGCGGGCACCAGCACCAGATTGTACCGGGCGTCAAACACCCAGGGGGCGGCCTCCAGAATTTCAATGATTGTTTCCGCACCCATGCCTGCGATGATGATATCGTCCGCCTCGCCGGGGGCCAGCACCTCCAGCCCGCTGCCCAGGCGGCACTGCACCTTATCCCCGAAAGGGGCGCAGGTCACACGGGCTTTCTCCAGCGGGCCGGGGCGAAGGTCACAAGCCAAAACAAGCGGGCAGCGACCGCTGCCCGCCAGTGCGGCGCTTAATTTGCCGTGGTCGCAGCCGATGTCCGCCGCCACATGCCCCGGCCGTACATAGCCAAAGGCAGCAGCCAGGCGGGCATCCAGCCGCGGTGCATTACAGGTGTGCAAAGTAGTCGTTCAGCTCAGCGACCAGAGCGTCGGGGTCAACACCGTGGACGGCGCAGGCTTCCTCAACGGTCTCGCCATGGGAAGCCATGCAGCCCAGGCAGTGCATACCGGTGGACAGGAAGATGGGCACGCAGCCCTGGGTGGGGTCGTTGTTCAGAATCTCGGCGATGATGGTATTCTTGGTGATAGTCATGGAAATTTCTCCTTTATATAAATATTGCTTATTTTATGATACCGGCTGCCAGGCGGCGTACAGGCCAAAGCCTTGCAGCAGGGTCAACATGGTTAAAGTGCTGGTGCAGAGCGCCGCGGCGTGGGAGACATCCCCGCGCAGAACCAGCTTTTTGCTGCTTTTTACCAGCAGCAGGGCCAGCGGCAAAATCGGCAGCAGGTAGCGCCCCTGCAAGCCGAAGAGCGTCTGGTAGTTGATGGGGGTCCAGTTCAGCGCGGCAGCCAGCACAGCCAGCACAACGCAGAGACAGATGCCCGCCGTGCCCGCTTTGCTGCGGCGGCCCAGCAGGGCCGGTTCGTCCTGCCGGGGCAGGGCGGCGGCCAGCACAGCCAGCAGCAGGCCTACGCCCAGCAGCCAGCTGACATCGATGCGGTAGACGATGGGCTCCCCCAGGGTAGTGCCCAGCAGACCTTGCAGCCAGAGAGCGCCCTGCTCCGGCAGGGTGCGCAGCAGCAGCTTGACGGTGGCCGGAATGTTGCGACAGATATAGCCAAACGAGAAGGTCCAGATGGAGTCCCCGTTGGGGTAGGTCATGGTCAGCTGGTCAGGGTCCAGCCCGCCGCCCGTGTGGGAGACAGCGTATACTCCGCCCACAGCGCCCACCACCAGTACGGCGGCAAAAGCCACTTTGCACCAGAAGAATACCTTTGGGCGCTTGTGCAGCTTGAGGTACGCCGCCAGTGCCAGCACCAGCAGCACCGCAGCGGCAGCGGCGGCGATTACCAGGACGGTGGTGTTCATATCGCGGGCCGCGTAAGCCACGGCATTCAGATTAGCAGCCAGCCAGAAGCAGAACGCCAGCACCAGCGTAGCCGCATGGATGCAGCAGCCGCCGGGAAGTTCTTCGCCCAGGAATTTGACGGTTGGGTTCCCGTCGTAGGTCAGGTTTTCCGCCGGGATCAACAGGCAGAGCAGGATGACCGGCAGGTAGATGGCCTTGCCGGGGGCGGTCAGACCGCCCAGCACAATGAGCAGGATCTTCTGCCACCAGACAGCTTTCTCGCCCGCAGGTACAGGCAAAGCGCCGTGAAGCTGAACACCAGCCCCAGCACGGCGGCATCCGGGGAAAGGCTGGCCGCCAATTGCAGCGGCATGGGCAGCAGCGCCACGCAGGCAAACAGCCCGCGCAAGCTGGTCGGGGCCAGCCAGACGGCCAGCGCCACCAGCAGTAAATACAAAATCAGGTTGGCCAGCCGCCCGTAGAGCAGCATCGTGTAAAAGTTCTTGCCCTGCGCCCGCGCCAGGCGGATGCCCAGAGCCTGGGCCAGATAGCTGCCGCTGCCCTGCCCTGCTTTCACCTCGCTGTGGGTGGTCAGCACATCGGGGCTGCCGGGTTCGGAGGTCTCGGCGATGGCCTCATTCTTGTAGGCCAGGACGCCGATGTCTCCGGTCTTTGTGCCGAAGTGGGCGGCGTCACATTCCCGCAGCAGCAGGTTGCCGTCCTCATCGGCAGCGGTCTGGCCGCTCCAGGTACTGGCCAACTCGTAGGCGGCAGCCAGGTGGGTGTATTCATCGGGGGCGACCAGCGCCGGGGTAACATAGGTGAACGTCACGCCCAGGGCCAGGCCCACCGCAGGAACAAACAGGTAGAGTGGCGCGTGCAGCATGGCCAGCAGCACCGCGATAAAGACAGCAGCGGCCAGCGGCTTTTGCAGCCGGGCAGCCAGCGCGGCGGGCCAGCTGCCGGTAAAATCGCTGACGCGCTGCATTGCCATGGTGGCGTTGAGGGTGTCGCCGTCCGTTACCGAAAGCGGCATACCGGATACTTCGCCCTCGCTGGCCCAGACGCCCAGCGGGCCGTCCCAGGCGGATTCGTTGTACAGGCGGATGGTCAGCGTTTCGTCATGGTCAGGGATATAGGCCTCGTTGCAGGTGAACTCAGTAAAGGTATCGTCCCAGATATTCAGGAAGTTACCCGCTGCAAAAAGGATCTGCTCCCCCGCCTCGTTGTAGGCTTCCACCATGGTCATGCCAGATTTGTACAACTGCCCGTGAGTGCTGAACTTGAACCGCACACCGTAAAACGGCTGGCCGGCCTTCAGCGGCATGGCCTGGGTCAAGCCCTCGGCGGGGATGTCGATGATTTGGCTGTAGTCATCGTTGATGATCTCATAGCTGGGGGTGTTGCCCAGCCGTTCCTGCAGGTCATACCCTACCCAGCGGCACAGCAGTACCGTGCACCACGCCGCCAGCGCGGCAGCCAACAGGCTGCACAGCACCCGCAGGAACTTTTTATTTTGTTGCATGGGGTGCCTGCCTTTCTGTGAGTATGGTTCTTGCAAGAGCTATTATACCGCATATACGGAAAAAGCGCAAATCATTTGGTTTTTGCGTAGAGATACCAGGTCACTTCGCCCTCACCGCCGTTGTAGGTCTGGCTGGCGACGCAGTGGTAGATGGGGTAGTCATTCTGCAGATCGCCGGTCAGGGCCACCACATAGTCCACAGCGGCGGCATCCAGCAGGTCCCATTGCTGCTGCCACTGGTCCTGCAGCGGCATGTTGGTCACGCAGAAGTAACGGCAGGGCGGCAGTACCCCGGCGGCGGTGTAAAAGCCGCCGTCCAACGTGCCGTAGTTGAGTAAAGTAGCGTTGGGCGTCTGGCGGATGATTTCGGCAAACTGGAGCTGGGGCAGGCTTTCCGCCGTGCGGCCCCGCAAAGCGCGGTTGGGGCTTAGCAGCAGGCACCATGCAGCCGCGGCGGCAATGCCTGCCACGGATAAGGCCGCACACACGCCGCACTTGGCAGGTAGTTTTTGCGGCAGGGCCGCCAGCCCCAGCGGGGCAAACACGGCCAGCACCAGCCCGTAGTAGACGAGGTAGCCGCCCATCAGGCTGGTAAAAGCCAGTCCTGCGGCCATTGCCAGGGTTGCCAGCGCCGCACCGTGCCGCTTAGAAAGCACCGTCCAAAGCAGGAACGCTGCCAGCAGGCAGACGGCGGGCAGATCGTCCCGCACAGCCCACCACAGGTGCTGGGTCAGGGTCAGGGCGCTGCGGCCGTCCCCTTTATAAAGGAAGAGGTTGTCATAGAAGTAACACTCCCACCAGGCGTCCAGCGCATGGTAGGCCCCAAAGTAGGCAAACCAGGGCAGGGCTGCCAGCGCCAGGCCGCCCAGGTAGGCGGCACAGCTTTGGCCCAGCTGCCGCAGCCAGCCCCGGCGCAGGTACAGCACCGCCAGCACGGCCACCCAGGCCAGGTAAAAGCCCAGCACCGTGTATTTCAGCAGCAGCGCACAGCCGCACAGAAAACCTTGCAGGGCTACGGTGCGCAGCGGCATTTGTTTGTTGGCTGTCAGGCACTTGACCAGCCCGTACAGGGCGGCGGCCAAAAAGGGCAGCAGCAGTTCCTCGGCACTGCCGCCGTGGGAGGCCCGGCAGGCCGCCACGGCTGCCGCAGGCACCAGGCACCAGACCGGGTGCAGGGGTTTGCCGCGCAATAGCTCCGCCGTGCACAGGCCAAGGCCTAGAAACACCGCGAAGCCGCAAATTTCCAGCACAAATATGCCGATAAAGCCCGTGTGGTCCAGCAGCCACCCCAGCCCGTAGAGGAGATACAGCACCGGGCCTTTGTGATCGAACACATCACGGTAGAGTACCTTGCCAGACAGCATGGATTTTCCCATTGTAAAAAAAATGTTGGCGTCCATCCAATCGTTGAAGGCATACAGCGGCGAAGTTTTGCTGCACAGGGCCAGCACCAGGGCGGCCGCGCCCAGGCACCATATACTACGTTTTAACTGCGCCATGCGCGTGGTCATACAGTTTCCCCGTAACAAACCGCGCCCCGGTCAGGTGCGACCGGGGCGCGGTGGAAATCAGACTACTGTTACACAGTCAGCGTGTAAATCAGCCGTTCTCCTTCATCTTAGCGAAGCACTCGCTGCAGTAGACCGGACGGTCCTCGCGAGGCTGGAAGGGAACCTTGCAAGCCTTGCCGCAGCTGGCGCAGACAGCGTCAAACATCTGGCGCTCACCGCGGGTAGCGTTCTTGCGGGCATCACGGCAGGCCTTGCAGCGCTGGGGCTGGTTCTCGAAACCACGGCTGGCGTAGAACTCCTGCTCACCGGCGGTCCAAACGAACTCCTTGCCGCAATCCTTGCATACCAAAGTCTTGTCTTCGAACATAGTGGGTATCTCCTCTGATTTGTATTTGCCCGCGGAAGAATCTAAACCAACGCATTAGGAATGGACCAACGAACTGATTTTAGGCGCTACTGGGGGCAGGTTGAAATATATGATACAGGCAAACGCCTGAATCCTAAGGTATTACGCTCCCCGCAGTTTGCGGCGGGCGCGGGCCAGGGCGTTGGCAACGGCTTTTGGAGCCAGCTGCTTTTCCTGGGCGATTTGGGCGGCGGTCTGGCCGTTTAGGGTGGCCAGCAGCACGCTGCGTTCCAGCGGGGAAAGTTCGGTCTGCATCCGTTCGATCGTCGCGGCGTACTGCTCGCTGGCGATGGCCTGTTCCTCGGGGTCAGGGCCTGGCTGGGGCAGCTCCTTGGCATCGGGCAAGGGCACACTGAAGTTCAGCGGCGCGTGCTTTTTGCGCAGAGCGGCGCGGCGGGCATCCTGCTGGGCGTGGGTGATGCAGGCGGCGGCAAAAGACGCGAAGGCCATTCCCGCGGCAGTATCGTACCGGTGCATTGCCTCAAACAGACCGATCAGACCTTCCTGCACGGCATCCTCGAAATCCAGGCCCGGCGCGGTCGCGGCGGCGGCACCTTTGCGGATGGCGGGCATCATGCGTACAATGAGGGCGGCCACAGCCGTTTCATCGCCGTTCTGGGCCAAAGCCAACAGGTCATTGGTGATTTTTTGCATGGGGCTTCCTCCGGCAGGCAGATGCGAACACCTTTATAATAGCCGTAATCACGCATTTTGTCAATCTTTTTTTGGGATTATGCTCAAAATTCCGCTGTATGAACCGCGCAGAAGCTGGTATACTGAAAAAAATAAACTTGTCTGTAACAAACCGCCTGCCTCGCGCGTGTTAAAAGTGAAACAGGCCTGATGAAATCCAAAACAAAGGAGGTGCCGCGATGGAGCCGAACGAACTGGCCGCGGTCGCAGGACGCTACCGCGACATGATCTACCGCGTGGCCCTGCACTGGTGCGGCCACCCACAGGAGGCTGAGGATGCTACCCAGGACACGCTGTTAAAGCTTTGCGCGGCCCACCGCACTTTTGCAGACGAGGAGCATTTGAAAAGCTGGCTGATCCGGGTGACCATCAACCACTGCAAAAGCCGTCTGCGTGCGCCCTGGCATACCCGCCGCCTGCCGCTGGAGGAACTACCCGACACACCGGTGTTCGACGACCCCGCCCAGCGGGAATTGTACGACGCCGTACTGGCCCTGCCACAGGCGTACCGCATCGTGCTGTACTTATTTTATTATGAGGACATGCCCACCAAGGAGATCGCGGCGGTGCTGCACATCAGCCAGAACGCCGTGACCACCCGGCTGACCCGCGCGCGGGAGGCCTTGCGCCGGGCGTATCAGGAGGATTGAACGATGGAGTTTGAGACTTTGTATAAACAGACCTTTGCCCAGGTGCACTGCCCGGCCCGCGTAGCGGGCGGCTGCCCGCGGCGGCGGTTTGGGTGGGTCATCTGCCTGGCCGCGCCGCTGCTGCTGGCCGCCGGTGTGCTGGCGCGGGTGGAGTTCACCAATTTGCACAACACGCCCCACCCCAGCTATGCCCCCGATGCCGTGGGCGGTTATGCCCTGCACTATACGCTGACCACCCATCCGCTGGATACGCTGGGCGAAGCGGTGCAGACACTGGCCGCCGAGGAACGGCAGCCAGCGTTCCAACGGATGCGGACGCCTGACCACTATAGTTTCAGCCAGATGGTCATGACGCTGGGAAACTCGGATTTGTTAATTCACTACCCAAACGATATTGAAAAAGCCGAAGTATTTACCGATGCGGCGGACAGTTTGCAGGATGCCGCTGAACTGACCAACCTGCCGCTGCTGCGCAACGATTTTGTGGATGACCTGCCGGACGGCGCGGCGCTGTACTGCCCTGCCGACCCCAACGATTACCACAATCCCGTCAAGCGCAAGGTGCTGCTGTACGGCACCTGCGCGGACGGCGAGCCGTTTGGGCTGAACGTGCTGGATGGCGGCTTGCTGGAAAAGGAAGTGAGCGGCGAAAGTTATGACATGTATATTTCGTTCAACGCCCACGCTGCCGTGACACCCAGCGGCAGCCGCACCGCTACCGTGGAGCAGGTGTTGACCGATGGTATCTACGATTTAAAGGATGGCTGGACCTGCGAGGAATACACGCTGCCTACCGGAGACATTGCCGTTATTCCGCTGTACGGCGGCGGAGACGAGGGCAAAGCCAGCGGGAATGCCGCTTATTTTGTAAATAACGGCATGATTTATACAGTTTGTATCATGGTACCGCAACCCGGTATCGGAGATGCGCGGCTGCGGCCCTACCTGAAGCAGGTATTGGATGCGTTTTACGCGCCGTGACGTCCTACTGCCAATACGCACAGAAAAAGCCAGCCCGCATTGGGCTGGCTTTTGGATTATTGTTTCTGGTAAACCAGGTAGCGGAAGCCGATCTCGGTGGTCAGGCTTTTGCAGGCCTGCAGGTGCGCGGCGCCGTCGGCGGGGGTGTTCCAGTAGTAGGGGGTCATGGCAAACAACTGCTGCACAGCATCGCCGGTCAGGGTCAGCTGGGCGGCGGCCTCCACACTGCGCACAAAGGTGAACCCCTCGTAGGCGGTGTCCTTCACCTCGTTCTCGTAGGGGTGGTCGTAGAGGACCTCTTTCAGCCCGTAGAGGTGGCGGGCGGTGGGCACGGCGTAGACCAGATGTCCACCCGGGCGCAGCATGCGGCGGAACTCTGCCCCGGCAAACGGGGAAAAGATGTTCAGCAGCAGGTCGGCCCAGCCATCCCGCACGGGGGCACAAAAGCTGCCGCCCACACAGAAAGCGGCCTCCGGCAGCAGCTTGGCCGCCAAGCGCACGGTCTCTTTGGAGAGGTCGAAGCCCACGATGGCGGGTTCGTCCCCCAGTGCTTTGTACAGGTAGGCGTCATAGCTGCCCTCGCCGCAGCCAGCATCCACGATGTGGCCGTGAGGCAGGTCAGCACAGAGATCCGCCAACGCCTGCATCAGCGGGGCGTAGTGCCCGGCCGAGAGGAACGCGCGGCGGGCTCGCACCATCTCCTTGCCGTCGCCGGGGTCGGCGGCATGCTTTTTCTGGATGGGCAGCAGGTTGGCGTAACCCTCTTTGGCCAGATCAAAGCTGTGAGCCTTGGGGCAGCGCAGGGTGCGGCCCACCTGCAGCAGCAGCCCCTGGCAGACCGGGCAGCGCAGGGCTGCGGCAGTGGCCGGGGTCATTCGGCGCTCTCCCCTGCCATCGGCTGCGGGGCGGGTGCTTCTTTCGGTTCCTTGGGCTCATTAGGGTCCGGGGGCAGCGGCAGCGTCATGCCGCCGTGGGCCGCGAGGTACTCCTCAAAGTTGGAGAACTTCTGCTTCGGAGGGCGACGGGTGATGAGCTCCAGGCCCGGCTCTTCCTCCGGCGTGCGGCGCGGCGGGCGGCTGGGGCGCTGGGGCTGGCGGGCTTGACAGTCTCCCGCGGCGGGCGTGGGGCGGCTGGTTCAGCGTGCGTCCGCCGCTCTGACGGGCGGCTGCGGCATCTGGGCCGCTGGCGGATTCTGGGACTGGGCCGGGCCACGGCCGCGGGGGCGCGGTGCATTGCCGCGGGACGCCGGTTTGGGCTGGCCGCCCTTGGCGGGTGCCGGGGTCTGCGGACGGGGCTGCCCCTGCTGGGGGCGGGGGGTCCGCGGCTGGGCCGGGGCTGCCTGGCGCGGGCCGGGCTGGCGGGCAGCCTTTTCAGCCGCAGGCTGCTGGGCTGCAGCGGCAACCCCACCGTTGCCGGAACCGCGGCGACGACGGCGGCGGTGCGGGGCGGCGGGATTCTGGGTAGGTTTTTCCATAGTCTTTTCCATTCTTATCATCAGTCGATTGCACGACATTCGTTGTAGTAGCGTTTTTCTTCGGCGTGACCCATGCTAAAGGTCTTGCGGGGCAGCACACCGCCCAGCACCACACCTTTAAACAGGTCTGCCTTGGCAAGGTCCGGCAGCAGGATGGCGGCGGCTTTCTGCCCGGGGCGGGAGGCAAGCGCCATGGCCGTGGAGGAGCCGTGGATGTAGTCCACGCTGGCCTCGGGGTGGCTGGGCAGGAAGTCGTTCAGGAAGGCTTCAACACTGCCCACCGTCAGGGGAGCCGGGGGATTCTGCAGGGCCACCAGCAGCTCACCGTTCTGGTCGGCAATGGCAAAGCGCTGCTGAGACGGAGCAGTCTCGTCGCCCTGGGTCTTGTCCCACTCATCGATGGCCTTGTACAGCTCATGGGCCGTTACACCGAACACCACACGGTGGATCGGCTCGATCTCGATGGCCGGGCCATGTACATTGCAGACCTCGGCCAGGCACCAGCGGGCGGGGTGATCTTGCTGCTGTTCGGGGGTCAGGCCCTTCTTCAGTTCCTCCCAGTAGGCTTTGGCCGTGGCCAGAGAGTGGTTGCCGTCGCCGACAGCCAGCACCATGGGCGGCTCACCGGCGGCACGGGGCCAGCGAGCGGCAAATTTTTTCTCGTCGGCCAAGTCGGCCAGTGCGGCGTTAATCTGGTCGATCAGAGCGGGGTCTTCCACCGCCCAGCCGCGCAGATGGCCGCCGCCCAGCATCAACTCGCCGTCATACAGCAGAGGCAGGCTATCTTTATGGTCACCGATGGGTTCGATCAGCGTCTTTTTCTCATCGTCGGCCAGCATCATCACGTGGGGCGTTTCCAAAATAGCACCACGGCGTACTTTCAGGCGCGGCGGGATGCGCTCCACCACCGTCTTTTCGCTGGGGCGGATGGCCGGTTTGCTGCCGGGGTTATAGTCGTAGGCTTCCAGGTCCACGGCACCTACCAACCCCTGGCGGATGGTGCCGTCCATCTGGGTGCGCTCCACATAGACAAAGCCGTGGACGCGGCGGGTCAGCACCGACTTGCGGTACTCCTGCATCGTGCGGCGGATGGTCTGCATCCGCTCTTCCTCCTGGGGGGTGCCCAGGTAGGCTTCGGGCAGGACGATATGCAGCGTGCTGGGCTTACCGGCGGCCAGCTCTTCGGCGCGCTGCCAGTACTCCGGCTGGGAAGTAAACTGGTCTACCGCAATGCAGGCCCACGGGTCCAGCGAAATGTTGGCGGCGGGCAGCAGAATATCAGCGGGAACAAAGCACGGAACAGACATACAATGCACCTCTTCCTTTTATTGTTACAAAACCACAGAATGACCCACCAGCGCATAGATAGCCAGTGAGAGGACGCCAATGTAGATCATGGAACTGGGCAGGCCCTGAAAGATCGCGGGCACCGCCTTACTGCGCAAGCGGCGGCGGCCTTCACGCACGATGAAGACGATGAAGGTGTAGCCCAGGCCGCTGCCCAGACCAAACGCGATGGATTGCTCCAGCGTGTAATTCTGGTTGGAACTGATGAGCAGCGTGCCCAGCATGACAGTGCTGCAGGTGGCCAGGCTGAGCTGGCTGCGGCAGCTTTGGCGCATTTTGCGGGGCAGCAGGCCCAGCACCAGCCAGGTGACGGCCATGGCAGCGACACCGCAGGTCAGGTAGACTACCGGGCGCAGAGCCGAGATAGGCAGCCACGCAGGCAGACGCGGGCGCAGCCACGGGAAGAGCAGGTTATGGGCAGCCCAACCCAGCGGGGCGGACAGCGTCATGACCCAGATCAGCGGCAGACACAAATCCACACCTGGGCCTTGTGGTCCGGCACCAGTTTCATCAGGCGGGTCACACCCAAAGCGCGGGCCAGAATGACGTTCTCGGCAAAGATGGCCAGACCCATATAGCTGACAAACTGCCACAGGCCTTGGCCCAGGGAGGATGCGAACTCAATGTTTAGCATACAGGCGGCGCACCTCCTCGTGTTTATAATTGGTGTACAGGTTGGCGATGGCGCACCAGACGGCGGCGATGGCACCCACCAGCACGAAACCGCCGGAGGGCTGTGCCGCCAGCGGCAGCGGCGCGGCGTAGATCACCTGGTTGCCAAAGACAGCACCGGTGGCCAGCAGTTCCCGCAGGCAGCCCACGATGAGCAGAGCCGCGCACATACCCAGACTGTTGTTGAAACCGTGGCGGAAGGCCTCGCTGACAGGCTCCAGCTCAGCAAATTCCATACGCTTGACAATGGCAGGTTCCACCACCAACAGCGGCAGATAAATGCCCAGCAGTGACAGGTCAGCACCAAACAGCTGGTACATCAGCACGTAAACGGGGATGTACAGCAGCGCCGCCGCATAGCTGTAGATGACCGGACGGAAGCGGTTTTGGGTAAGGTGGCAGACTGCCACAGCCAACACACGGGTAAAGGTGACGAGCAGCAGGCTGGCCACACAGAGCATGAGCGCATGGTGACCATCCAGCGCAGCGCCCACGATGGGAGCCATGCCTAAGCCGCGCACCATGACCGGGTTGGACAGCCAGATGTGGTCGCGGCGAATCTTTTCGTTCAGGTCGTTTTCGGCCTCGGTGCGGCTGCGGGGCACGGCGTTTTTGCGCGGCTCCGGGGCCGGGGCAGCCGGGCGCGGGGCAGGTTCCCCTGCCGGGCCCTCAGTGCGGGCGGCAGGCTGCGGGGCAGGTTCTGCCGGAGTGGGCTGCGGCGGGGCCGCAGACATCACGCGGGTGGCTTCGGGGGCCGGTTCCGCCGGGCGGGATACAGTACGCTGTTTTGGGATGGCAATGGTGCGGGTACCGGTAGGCTCGTCCACTTTTGGAGCGGCCGGGGCCTCCGGGGTGCGCGGGGCAGCGGCCAGGGCCTGGGCGGCGCGGCGGGCTGCTTCCTGCGAGTCGTTTTGCGCCGTCTGGCGTCGGCCAAACCAGGCAGGGCGGTTGGCCGCGCGCCGGGCGGCTTCCTGCCGCAGGGCCTCCTGTTCGGGTTCGGGCTGGGGCGTTTCTGCCTGTGTCTCCCCCATCTGCATCTGCTGGCGCAGGGCGGCGCGTTCTTCGGCCGAGAGACGGGGGCGGCTGGTGGGGATGATGCGGTGTTTACGCTCCGGCGGGGTGGCCATCGGCTGCGGGGCCGGGGCGGCATGTTGGGCCGGGCGGGATGCCGGTGAAGAAGCGGGCTGGGCCGGGCTTTGCATGGCCGAGATGGCCTTTTCGATCTCCGCGCGGGAGGCCCCCTCCTCCGCCATGCGGCGGGCCGTTTCCAGCATTTCTTTGGTAATATGGGGAATGATCAGCGTTTCGGAGCGATCCTCGCCCTTGCGGCGGTCATTCCGGTTTTGTGGATTTGGCAAGACGCTGTTCCTCCTTCTTCATAAAGCGGATACGCTCGGTGCGGTGGCTGATGAGGTCCAGCCATTCGGGGATGGCACCGACAATCAGCAGCGCAAAGCAGATGGCGCTCTGATACGGGCTGAATATGCGGAACGCATAGGTGGCAATGCCCAGCGCCGCGCCGTAGATCAGACGGCTGCTGGTGCGGTTGGGCATGGTGACCGGCTCACAGATCAGGAAAAAGGCACCGAACAATGCCGTGCCAGACAGCAGCGTGTACTTTTCAAGATAGATGCGCTGGCGGATGAACTCCACGGCCAGCTGAAGGCAGGCAGTTCGTTCAGGTGCGGGAACAGCCAGGGAATGCCGATAACGGCAATCATAAACGGGATGAGCACCGAGAGGCGGACCCGGCCGCGCACCAGCAAAAACAGACCGCAGGCCAGAATGACCAGCGCCGCGCCGGTACCGATACCCGCGGACACGTTGCCGGTAAGCAGATTCATCGTGCTGGCGCTGGGCAGGCCGCCGCTGCGCAGGGACTCATTCATGCCCTGGACAAGGTTATCATTGATCCGCCCCAAATGGGCAGTTGAGTGCCGGGGCCGGGTAGTAGTAGACATGCTCCGGCCAGGAAACACCGGCGATAGCGGCGCCCACTGCCGCCGGGTGGAAGGGATAGTGCCCCTCTCCGCCGAAGGCCTCCTTGACCAGCACGGCCGCGATGACAGCAACAATGACGATGCCGTAGGAAACGCTGGCGGGCATCAGCAGCACGATCAGCGCTGCAAAGCACTCGCTGGACGGCTCGTGGGCGCGGTAGCCCTCGCCATGCAGCGGGGCCAGGGCGCAATCACACAGATAGGCCGTCACCAGGGCTGCCAGCATCAGCAGCACCGGGCGCAGGCCGTAATAGTACCAGGCCATGCCCGTAAGGGGCACGGCACACCACAGCAGATCACTATAGTAACCATAGTTCTCGCTGCGTTCGATCGTAGGTTGTTTTGCCATGGGGCTTGGGTTCTCCTTTGGGTTAATGGCTGCCGTGCAGCGTATCGATGACGGCGGCGGGATCTTTGGCTTTGAACAGGGCACTACCGGTCACCAGCCAGTCGGCCCCCGCGGCGGCGCACTGTGGGCCGGTCTCGGTGTTGACGCCGCCGTCCACTTCCAACAGGGTGTGCAGGCCGCGGCGGTCACGCTCGGCGCGGAGGGCGCTGAGCTTATCCAGCGCCGAGGGCATGAACTTCTGCCCACCGAAACCCGGCTCCACGCTCATGACCAGGACGAGGTCCAGGTCGTCGAGGTAGGGGTAGACAGCCTCGGCCGGGGTGCCCGGCTTGATGCTGATGCCCACCTGGCAGCCGACAGCACGGATGGCGGCGATGGTCTCGGGGACAGCATCGGGCACAGCCTCCAGATGGAAGGTGATGAGGTTAGCGCCCGCCTTGGCGAAATCCGGCGCGTACCTGACCGGGTCGCTGATCATCAGGTGGACATCGTAGAACACCTCCGGCAGGGCCTTGTGCAGGCACTCCAGCACGGGGGCGCCAAAGCTGATGTTGGGCACAAAGTGGCCGTCCATCACGTCAAAATGCAAAAGATCGGTGCCATGGTTTAACAGCCGTTGGCAGTCGGCGGCAAGGTCCGCAAAGTCAGCGGACAAAATCGAAGCGGCAATCTTCGTCATAATATACTCCCTGTTTGTGCGCGTGCGCTTTTCCCACTGTATCTATTCGCGCAGGCTTCTGCGCAGATAGTCGAGTTTATTATATCCCATTACGGGGTAAAAAGCAAGGCGAGCCACTTGGCGGGCAGCAGAAAAAACTGCGCCATGCTGTAAAAAGGCAGCGTGGCGCAGTTTGTAACTTTTTCTTGCAGGGATTATTTTGCCAGCTCGGCACGCACGCGGGCCAGGGCAGATTCGATCACGCGGTCCATATCGTAGTACTTGTACTCACCCAAACGGCCGCCGAAAAGGACCTTGCACTCGGCATCGGCCAGGGCCTTGTACTGCTCGTACAGGGCGCCGTTCTGGGCATCGTTGACGGGATAGTACGGTTCATCGCCGGGTTTCCACTCGGCAGAGTACTCGCGGCTGATGACCGTCTTGGTGCCAGGCTCGGTGGAGCCAAAGACAAAGTGCTTGTGCTCAATGATGCGGGTGTAGGGGGTTTCGGCGTCGGTGTAGTTGATGACAGCGTTGCCCTGGTAGTTGGGGATGTCCAGGGTCTCGGTCTCAAAGCGGACACTGCGGTACTGCAAAGCGCCCAGCTTATAGTCAAAGTAGGCGTCAATGGGGCCGGTGTAGACGACTTTATCGGCCAAGGCATCCAGCGCAGCCTTGTCAGCCAGGTAGTCGGTGTGCAGGCGGACCTCGATACCCTGCAGCAGGTTGGCCACCAGCGCGGTGTAACCCTCGTTGGGGATGCCCTGATACAGGGCGTTGAAGTAGTTGTTATCGAAGGTCAGGCGCACGGGCAGGCGCTTGATGATGAAGGCAGGCAGCTCGGTGCAGGGGCGGCCCCACTGCTTCTCGGTGTAGCCTTTGATGAGCTTCTCGTAGATGTCGGTGCCCACGAGGTTGATGGCCTGCTCTTCCAGGTTTTTCGGCTCGGCGGTGTAGTGGGCGGCGCGCTGCTCGGCGATCTTAGCCTCAGCCTCGGCCGGGGTGATGACGCCCCACATCTTGCTGAATGTGTTCATATTAAATGGCATGTTGTACATCTCACCCTTGTAGTTGGCCACCGGGCTGTTGGTGTAGCGGTTGAAGGTGGCAAAGCGGTTGACGTAGTCCCACACCTCTTTATTGTTGGTATGGAAGATGTGCGCACCGTAGCGGTGGACGGCGATGCCCTCCACATCCTCTGTGTAGATGTTGCCGGCGATGTGGCTGCGCTTATCGATGACCAGGCACTTTTTGCCGGCAGCGGTGGCCTCGTGGGCAAAGACGGCACCGAACAGACCGGCACCGACGATCAGATAATCATACTGCATTTCAGTTCTCCTTTTCTGCGCTGTTACGCCAATGCTGCACAGTTTGCAGCTGGAACTCAAAATCGCGGGCATCCTTGGCAAGCTGGCTGGACAGGATAATGCCGGAGATGAACAGCAGCAGAGCCGCCACCAGCACAAAGCAGCAGACGATCAAAGTCGGGAAGCGGGGCACAAGGCCGGTGTGGAAGTACTCGTTCAGCACAGGGATCATAAAGCCGATGCCGAACACGGCCAGCACTGCCGCCAGGATGCCGAAGAATAGAAACGGGCGGTAGTTTTTGAACAGCCGCGCGATAGTGCCCAGCACCTTGAAGCCGTCGGAGTAGGTGTTCAGCTTGCTCTCGGAGCCTTCGGGGCGGTCGCGGTAGTCGATGACGACGTTTTCCACCTGCATGTTGCGCTGCAGGGCGTGGATGGTCATCTCGGTCTCGATCTCGAACCCGCGGGACAGCACCGGGTAGGTCTTGACGAACTGGTAGCTGAACGCGCGGTAGCCAGTCATAATGTCCTTGATCTTGCCGCCGAAAAGGTGGTTGGTGCAAAAGCGTACCAGATCGTTGCCAAAGTTGTGGAAGGGACGCTTATTCTGGGTGTAGTAGGTGCTGGACAAGCGGTCTCCCACCACCATATCGGCCTGCCGGTTTGTAACGGCAGCTACCATCTCGGGGGCGGCCTCAGCGGGGTAGGTATCGTCGCCATCCACCAGCACGTAGGCTTCGGCATCAATCTCGCGGAACATGCGGCGGATGACATTGCCCTTACCCTGCTGATACTCGTGCCGGACGACAGCACCAGCCTTGGCGGCCAGCTCGGCGGTGCCGTCGGTGGAATTGTTATCGTAGACATAGACGGTGGCATCGGGCAGCACGCGGCGGAAATCCGTCACCACCTTTTCCACAGTTTTGGATTCGTTGTAGCAAGGGATCAGAACAGCGATCTTATCCATTTTGAGATTCTCCAATCTTTACATCCAGAATTGCACCAGACGGGCAACATTAAAGTACAGCGAGGGTTCATTCCCTGCAGCCACGGCTGGGTGGCAAAAAGGGTGAAGAAGCGATAGACGGCGCTCCACGCCACAGCGGCGGCCATGGCCACGCGCAGCACCGGCAGCAGGGTGACGGCCAGCGTTTCACCTGCGGCGGCGCGGCGGGCCAGCACGCTTTCCAGCAGCAGCCAGCACAGCACAGCGCCCAGCAGCAGCACGGGGCTGTAGTCCATCAAATAGCGGTACAGTACACCGGCCATTTCGCAATCCACCACCGTGATGATGACCATACCGGCCACCGCCAGCCAGACGAAACCGGCCGCACCGGGGCGGCGGCGCAGACTTTGGCGGGTCTGCGGCAGCGCCAGCAGCCCCAACACCCAGGTGAAGGGTGTAGCCGCCAGCATACCGCCGACGAACGGCTCACTGATGGTGCGGATGACGGCGTTGGTAGTGACTTCGGTCTCCTGCAAAAACGGAAAGACGCTCTTGAGCCGCGGCAGGTCGAACAGGCTGGTGAACACAGCCGGACCGATGCGCACCACATTGAAGCCGCGCTTGGTCATATCGTTGCCGGTCAGGTTGTAGTTGGCGCCAAAGTCAAAGGGCGAACCGAACCGGGCGTAGTTGTACCACATCAGACCTGCGGCCACCAGCACCACAGGCAGCAGGAAGGCGGCCGCTTCCCCTGCCCCGGCGCGGCTGCGCAGCCGCTTTTGGGCGATGTATCGCTGCCAGAAGATGGGCAGGGCCAGCACGGCAAACAATTCCATCTGGGGGCGGCAGCCGGCGACCAGCGCCATACAAAGGCTGCCCAGCGCCAGTTTGGCCAGCAGCGCACCGCGGCGCTCCACCGCCGTGTTGGCGGCAGAAAGCCAGAACCAGAGGGCCAGCATCAGCAGCGAGGTGCCGCAGACGATGGCGTATTCATAAATGTAAGGGCGCACAAACAGGTAATAGAGCTGGCTGCCCAGCACGATGGCCGCCACGCTGAGCAGATACGCGGCTGAGGATGCCTGGCTGAACCAGCGGCGCACCACCTGATGCACCGCGCCGAAACTTGCCAGCAGGAACAGCAGCCCCATCACGATCATGCAGGGCGGATAGGCCAGGTTTTGGATGCCGGTGACAGCCTCGAACGGAAGCTGAAACAAAAGACAGGGCACGATGCCAAAATAGACATAATAGCGTCCGTTATAGTAGGCATGGTCCCACAGGCTGTTGACCTGGGCCGCTTCGCGGGCGGTGGAATCGTAGGGGTTATCCAGCGCCAGCAGCTCTTCCGGTGGGTCCTGCATCAGGTCCAGGCGGCCGTTCAGCAGACTGTGGGCCAGCGCGCCGTACTGCTCGTAGACAAAGCTGATCTTGCTCTCGTGATCCCAGAAGGCGACATTATAATTTTCAGTGGCAAGGCCGGTGTTGCCCGGCTCCCAGAAAGGCACAACCACCACAAAGGCGGCGAGGATCGCGGCCAGCACCGCACCGGCGGCGCGGTCGCAGACATTGCCTGCCAGCCAGCGGCGGTGCCACAGGCCGCTCTGCGGGCGCAGAGCGTAGATGGCCAGCAGCGCCAGGAAAACAGCGATGCACCGCAGCAGCGAGAACTGCAGCGGGCGCGGCGCGTTGGCGGTGATGCCGGTAAAGGTGACGGCCACCGGGAAGGCTGCAAAGGCCGTGCTGTAGCCGGAGGCGGTCAGCTCCATTGTGCCGACGTTGCCCGTCAGATCCAGGCTGATAACCTGGCTGCGGGTCGACTCGGGCGCGATCTGCCAGGTGCCGAAGTAGTTCAGCTGAGAGTTGGCTTCATCGGTGGCATTGATGCGGAAGTTGAAGAAGCTGTCCCAATGCAGCGGGTCGGTATCATCGTTGGTCAGGCCGTCCATGCTCAGGTTATAGATAGGCTGGTCGATGTCAAAGAACCGCATGTAGGTGTGGTCCTCGTCCAGCGAGATACTCCCCTGCCCCGGATGACGTTGACGTTGGGGTCCAGGTAGTCCAGCAGCTGGAACGGCTGGTAGCTGTGGGTGTTGAAGTAGGTCACGTTGCCTACGAACACCTCGCTGCCCAGGGCCGCCGCCAGCAGCAGCGGCACCACGAACCGCAGTCCCCTGCCGCCAAAGCTGCGCAGCCCGGCCACGCAGAAGGACGCCCAGCCGCACAGTGCCGTGATGGCCGCCAGGCGGAAAGCATCAAACCCGACGGTCAGCCCCGGGCGATGGTAGGCGCACAGGGCAAACACCCAGGTGGCCAGCCACAGGCCAGCCGCCCAGCCAAGATCACACTGCCGTACACGGCGGCGCGCCACTTTGGCCGGGGCCAGCCCAGTGCCAGCGCGACAATAGCCGTAAGGACAACGGTTAGAACAAGCATTCGCAAGGGTTCCTTTCCAGAGTGGGAATCAGGTTGCAGTTTTTACTGCTGTGCGTACTTTTTGATCTCTTCCAGCCAGAAGGCAGCGGTTTTGTCCCAGCTGTATTTGGCCAGGACTTTGTCCGGCGGGGCGACGGGCCGGGTGGCCAAAGCGTCCAGGTCGACCTCGTAGTCGTAGGGGTCGAAGTAGCGGGCTGTATCGCCGTAAAGTTCCGGCAGGCAGCTGGCTTTGGCCAGGGCGATGGGCGCGCCGAGAGCCAGAGCCTCCAGCGGCGGAATGCCGAAGCCCTCGAACACCGCCGGGTGCAGGAAGAGACGGCAGTGCTTCATCAAGGCAGCGTTTTCGGCGTCGGAGACATAGCCGGGGTAGAACACATTGTGGGTGTCCTTGGCCTCGGTGTCATCGCCAAAGGCGCGCAGATCCTTGCCGCCTGCCACCACGAAGGTCTTATCCGGGTTGCGGCGGGCAACCTCGCGTATCCACTTAAAGTTCTTGTGGCCGGCCAGGCTGCCCAGAGCGTAGAAATACGCACCCTTTTTGACGGCGGGCATCCTCTCAAAGATGCTTTCGTCCGGCTGGACTTTTGCCATATGCTCCCAGCCGTTGTAGGTCACGCCGATCTTATCCAGCGGGATGCCCAGCTTATCGTGGATAAGCTGGCGCTGGTCATAGCTGACGGTGAACACCCGCTGTGCAAACCATTTGGTGGACAGGCAGTGCACCCAGAACTTGAAGCGGAAAAAGCCGCGGTCGGTATCCATGACCAGGGGGCGGATGTCGTGCAGCACAACAACGCTGCGGCGGGTCATGAGCATATCACTGGCAAGGCCGACAAAGAACGCATGCTCGCGCCGCAGATAGGCAGGCAGCACCGCCATGTTATAAAAATATTTGACCGCCTTGAGCGGTACCAGCTTGATATTTTTCAGTTCCGGCAGATGAATCTCGCGGCCATCGTCGCGGTAGGCGATGCGCACGTCCAGGCCGGTGCCCTCGATGAGCTTGTCCAGCCGCACTACTGTCTCGTAGACATAGCGGGGGATGCCGGTGATATTATCGCACAGGACAGTGCCGTTGATGACAATGGGGTTCAAATCTGTTCCTCCTTCTCCCAGTGGAGCAGTCCAGCAGTTCCTGCTGCCAATCCGCCATGCGGCGGGTACAGTATTCTTTGATCTCCCGCTCAAACCGTTCCTCGCTGAAAGCGCGGCTGTGTTCGCGGATTTCCTCTTTACTATAGGCGACGCCATCTTTTTCAAAGCGCTGGATGCAGGCGGCCAGGCTGTCGGCGGTCTGCTCCTCGAACCAGTAACCAGTCTTCCCGGGCAGCACGGTCTCGCAGGCGCCGCCGCGGCCGTAGGCCAGCACCGGCGTACCGGCGCTCTGGGCTTCCACGGGGGTGATGCCGAAGTCCTCCTCACCGGGGAACAAAAATGCCTTGGCGCGCAGGTAGTAACCGCGCACTTCCTCGTCGGTCAGGCCACCGCCCTTGAACTCAATGGTGGGGCCAGCCATGGCCTTGAGCTTGTCCATCTCTCCACCGCTGCCGATGACCACCAGCCGCTTGCCCAGTTTGGTGCAGGCCTGCACGGCCAGATCAACCCGCTTATACCAGGTCAGGCGGCCGACGGTGAGGTAGAAGTCCTCCTTTTCCACAAAAGGACTTTCGTTGATATGGCAGCAGGGGTAGATGACGTCGCTGTCGCGGCGGTAATATTTTTTGATGCGCTGGGCGATGTAGTGGGAGTTGGCGATGAAGTAATCTACTCGGTCCGCAGCGCACTTATCCCACACGCGAATTTTGTGCATCTGGCGCTGCATGACCTTACGCACCAGCCAGTTGGCGTTGTCGCGGTAGGTGTAGTAAAAGTCCACACATAGCGGATGGGTGTATGGCAATAGCAGATGTGCACAGCATCCGGGCGGGTGATAACCCCCTTGGAGCAGGAGGAGGAAGATGACAGCACGAGGTCGTACTCGGAGAGGTCCAATTCCTCAAAGGCACGGGGCATCAGGGGCAAGAGCCCTTTGTACAGCTTGGTAGCAAACGGGATCTTCTGCACCCAGGTGGTGCGGATGTCGTAGTCTTTAAACCACGCAGGCATGTTATCTTTGTCATACACCAGCGTGTAGATGACGGCGTTGGGGAACGCATGGTGCATGCAGTCGACCACGCGGTCCGCCCCTGCATAGGTCACCAGCCAGTCATGTACGATGGCCACTTTGGGTTCCTTTTCCTCATTTTCCGTCTCCCATCAAGCCCGCCGGGGCAGGCTTACTGCAATTTTTCGTCGTTGACCATCTTACCGCCGAATACCGTGCGGAAGATGATCTTGATGTCCAGCGCCACGGTCCAGTTTTCGATGTACCAGATGTCATAGCGGATGCGCTCGGCAATGTCCGTATCGCCGCGCAAGCCGTGGATCTGCGCCCAGCCGGTACAGCCAGGGCGCACCTGCTGGCGGACCAGATAGCGGGGGATTTCCTCTTTAAAATGCTCTACATGGAAAGGCACCTCAGGCCGGGGGCCTACAAGGGACATATCCCCTTTAAGCACGTTGAAGAACTGGGGCAGCTCGTCCAGGCTGAACTTGCGGATAAAGCTGCCGAAGTGGGTCTTGCGGGGGTCGTAGTCCTTAGACCAGCCGGTCTCCTGCTGTACATTGACCCGCATGGAGCGGAACTTGTACATCATGAAGGGCTTTTTGTTGAGGCCGATGCGCTCCTGCTTGAAGATAATCGGCCCGGGGCTGGACAGTTTCACACCAATGGCCGTGACCAGCATGACCGGGCTGGTGAGCACGATCAGCACCAGGCTGCCGATAATATCCAGCCCGCGCTTGATGGCGGCGTTGAGGATGTTGTCAAAGGGCGTCTGGCGCACATTGATGAGCTTGCACTCGTCCAGCACATCGATGGTAGGCCGGGCAGGCAGGTAGTCACTGTAAAACGGCACCATCGTGATGCGAGTGCCGTGCTTATCGCAGATGGCAAAGGTGTGGGGCAGCTGATCGATCTCGTTGGCTTCCAGCGCGACCACGACCTCATCCAGGGCGGCGCTTTCCAGGGCTTCGTCCAGCTTATCGTAGCCGCCCAGATAGGGCACGCCCAGACCCGGCTCCTCGGTGGCAGCCAGGTAGCCGTCCACCACAAAACCGTAGTAGGGGTTATGCTCCAGCGCGCGCAGGTAGAGGGCCGCCGATTTGCCGCCGCCCACCAGCAGGATGTGCCGCAGGCCCAGGCCTTTGCGGCGGCGGGCACGGTCCACCCAGCGGCGGATCATCCGCTTGGCGACCATGGTCACAGTGGCAAAGCCGTAGAACAGGCCCAGCACTACGCGGGAATAGTCGTCCAGGTGCATCAGGTAGAGGAAGAATACGAACACCATGATGCCCGCGGCGTTGATCATGGCCATGATGGTGCAGCGCCGGGCCAGCCCCCGCAAACGCGAGGAGCTGTACACACCGGCTACCCAGTAGGCCAGCACCAGCAAGACAGAGGTGCCTACCCCGGCAATAAAGTTGCGCGGGTCACCGGCCACCTGCAGCGCAGGGCCGGCGCCGCCGGGCTCAAAAAAGACTACATAATTAAAACGCACATAGTTGGCCAGCAGAAAGCTGACGAACAGCAGCACCACATCCAGCAGACCGCTGAGCATACTTTTGGTACGTTGATTTTTTTCCAGCAACGAGGGCGTCCTCCCTTGGGCAGAAATTCATATCTAGTTAGCATAGCACATTTTCGTGCTTTTTGCAATCAGCGGTAAAGATCCTGCAGGCGGTCCAGCGTCTTTTTCATCTCGGCGCGCACCTCGGGCGGGCCTGCCACCACCACGCCGGTGCCAAAGCCAGCCACCCAGCCAAAGAACTGGGGGCTGACCTGCACCTCGGCCATCATGGTAAAATGCTCACCGTCATCGCAGGGGACTAAAGTCGGCCCGGTGCCGAAACGGTCGATCATGGCCCCGGCAAAGCGGTTCTCACACTGGAGCGTCACCTTTTTCAGCGGGCCGTTGAACATGCCGAACATCTGCTGCATGTAGGCGTTCACGTCAAAGTTGGCGTACTCGCCGGCGCCTTCGCGGGTGGTACCGGGCAGCTGGTGCACAGCCTGCATCTTATCCACACGGTAGTGCTTCAGGCGGCCCTCGGTGTAGGCGATAAGGTAATAGTTCGCATTCTCCCACACCAGCACCCAGGGGCTGACGCGGTACAGCTGGCCATCGTGACGGGGGGTCATCTTTTTTTGCAGGTTCCAGTCGCAGTATTTGAACTGCACCTGCTCCCCTGCCGTGATAGCGGCATGCAGGGCATCGACGGTATACAAAATCTTCTCGTCGGTGCTTTTCAGGCGGCCGCTGACTAAGACTTTACGGTTCAACTCCTCCTGCCGGTAGCAGGAAGTGAACTGGCCCAGCTTATCGATCAGCACCTTGGATTTGCGGGCGGTAATGAACTTGCTGGCGTACACAGCGTCCACCAGCAGTTTCAGCTCAGCCAGCTCAAAGGGGGCGTCGGTCATGTAATAGCCGCCGCCCCGGCCCCGTTTTGCATGATCTCATAGGGAAGTCCGGCATCTCGTTCAGGGTGTTCAGGTCATCATAGACGCTCTTGCGTTCGGCTTCGATGCCCTTTTCTTTCAATTTTTCCACGATTTGCGGTACACTTAACGGATGACGTTCGTCGGTCTCCCGCGCCAAAATCTGCAGCAGTACCAGCAGTTTCCGTTTCTGGCCTTCTTTACGCGGCATAGCACTTGCTCCTTTTACAAAAGGGGACCCGCACGATGCCCGGCCTTATCGGCGCAGGCTGCTCAGATCATGCGGTATAGCCCCAGAATATCCAGAACATACAGTCCCATTATACACCCTATAGGCCGTGCAGGCAATAGGAAAGGGCGAAAAAGAGTCGTTTTGCAGTAGTTTATCGCTCCAGCTCCGCAAAGATCGCACCCAGGTCTGCAAAAATATCATGGGGCAGCATGGCGGCCATGCCTAAGCGTTTGGCGCAGCGGTCTCCCGCCGCGCCGTGCAGCCAGACGGCAGCGATGGCGGCGTCCTCCGCGGTGCGGCCCTGTTTCAGCCCGGCGGCCAGCAGACCCGACAGCAAGCCTGCGAGGATGTCCCCGCTGCCGCCCTTGGCCAGGCCCGCGCTGCCGGTGGGATTGTGGTAGACTTCGCCGCCGGGGGTGGCGATGAGGGTGCCTCTTCCTTTCAGCACCGCGATGCAGTGATACATCCCGGCCAGGCGGCGGGCGGCGGCTTCGCGGTCAGCCTGCACCTCCCCCACTGTACAATCCAGCAGGCGGGCGGCTTCGCCGGGGTGGGGCGTGATGACCGTCTGGTCCGGCAAGGGGCCTTTGATTTTGCCCGCAGCCAGCGCGTTGAGGGCATCGGCGTCCAGCACAGCGGCGGACCAGGGGGCTTTTTTGCCCAGCAGGGCGTTGCAGACCGGGGCGGCGCTTTCACCCAGGCCGGGCCCTGCCAGCAGAACGGTGTTTTTGCCGTCGAACCAGCTGCGCAGCGCCCCGGCGTCCTGAGGGTGGATACCGCCGTTGGCCGCCGTGCGGCAGCCGCAGGCACAGCATTCCGGCGTACGGGTCAGCACCATCTGCACCACCGGCTCCACGCTGGCCAGGTAGACAAGGCCCGCCCCGGCGCGGAGAGCGCCCTCGGTGCAGAGAGCCGCCGCGCCCCGGTAGGCCATACTGCCAGCCGCCGCCAGCACACTGCCAAAGCTGCCCTTGTTGGCATCTGCCTCCCGCCGGGGCAGGCGGTCCTTTGCCATTTCCTGTGTGATCTCGCGCTGCATCTTGCATCCTCCCTGAAAAAAGCTATAATGATAGGTACATTATAAAACACTTCAGCAAAAAGCGAAAGGGGAACTTTGTATGGTACCGGCATTGGAAGAAATTTTGCGGGATACCCGCAGCCTTGTATTTTTCGGCGGGGCGGGCGTTTCGACCGAGAGCGGCATCCCGGATTTTCGCTCGGTGGATGGGCTGTACCACCAGAAATTCAAGTATCCGCCCGAGACGATGCTCTCCCATACGTTTTACAAGACCCACACGGCCGAATTTTACGATTTTTACCGCCAGAAGCTCATCGTCCACGGGGCCAAGCCTAATGCCGCCCACCTGCGGTTGGCCAAATTGGAGCGCGAGGGCAAGTGCAAGGCCGTGGTGACCCAGAACATCGACGGTCTGCACCAGGCGGCGGGCAGCAAGGTGGTATACGAGCTGCACGGCTCTACCCTGCGCAATTATTGTACGCGCTGCGGTAAGTTTTACCCCGTCAGCTTTATTGAGGAAGCCGCCGGGCAGGGCGACGGCGTGCCCCGCTGCACCGAGTGCGGCGGCATCGTAAAGCCGGACGTGGTGCTGTACGAGGAAGGACTGGACGAGGCCACGATGGAGAACGCTATCAAGGCAATTTCCGTGGCAGATACGTTGATCGTGGGCGGCACAAGTTTGGCGGTGTACCCGGCGGCGGGGCTGCTGCGGTACTTCCGCGGGGAAACGCTGGTGGTCATCAACAAGCAGCCCACCCCGGCGGACGGCATGGCCAATTTGATTTTAAACATGCCAATCGGCCAGGCATTGGATGAAAACACCCCGGTATCGTTGTAAGATTTTGGGAAAAAGTTGCTTTTTTACTAAAAAAGCATTGCCAAACGCCCTGCTGTTTTGCTATGATAGATAGGTATATTTACGGCTTATGAGTACTGGAAGGGGGACGGGAATCATGGCAAGCGTTTTAACTGATTTTACCAAGAAGCGTGAATTTCTGGTTTGCATGGATTCGGACGGCTGCGTTATGGACACGGTCAGCATCAAGCACACCATTGTAATGTGCCCGGAGCTGATCCGCGTTTTTGCGCTGGACGATCATGCAGACTTTGTCGCCTCGGCGTGGGAGGAGATCAACCTGCGCAACATCACACGGGGCCTTTCCCGCTTTGAGAGCGTGGTGCTGGTGTTTGACCGGCTGAAAAACCGCGGCATCGAGGTGCCGGGCAGCGAGGACATTTCCGCCTGGGTCAACACCTCGGCCGAACTTTCCACCGCCAGCTTACAGCACGAACTGCTGCGCACCGGCAGCCTGGCCCTGCGCAAACTGCAGGAGTGGAACAATGCCTGCAACCGCCGCATCCAGGCCTTGGAGCCGACCTTTGAGCCTTTCCCCGGTGTGGAGGAAAGCTTGCGCCAGCTGCACGCCGTGGCTGACCTGGCTGTGGTGAGCGCCGCCAATGAGAGCGCCATTGCCAGCGAGTGGAAGCACTACGGGCTGGCCCGCCATGCCGATGTCATCTTCGGCCAGGAGGTGGGCAGCAAGGCCAACTCCATCGCCACCATGCTGGCCTGCGGGTACGAGAGCCGCAAGGTGCTGATGGTGGGCGATTCGATGGGCGATGCCCAGGCCGCCGCCGCGAATGGCGTCGCCTTTGTTCCGATCCTGCCCGGCCGCGAGGCCGACAGCTGGCGCCGCTTGCAGGAGGAAGCCCTGCCGAAGCTGCTGCACGGCACCTTCAGCCCGGAATACCAGGCCGAACTGCTGGCCGCCCTGCGCAGTGCCCTGCACGGGTAATTTTTACTTATACTACTTTTTCACGCCGTCACCCTTGTGACGGCGTTTTTTTTATGCTATACTAACTGTATATATTTGCATTTCTGCCCTTTTGCGGCAAGATGTCCCGAAAAATTCAGGAAAAGGAGCATCGGGTATGGATCTTTTACAGCAAGCCCGTGCCGGATCGATGCCGTCGACGCCGAAATGGCCGCTTTGTTTGAGCGGCGTATGCAGGCTGTTGCCGACGTAGTACGTTACAAAGCCGAGACCGGCAAGCCGGTATTTGATGCCGCGCGGGAGGCGGATGTGATCACCCGCAACACGGCCCGGCTGCAAAACGAGGAACTGCGCCCTATTACAAGGCGTTTTGCAGGAGGCCATGGCCGTTTCCCGCGCCTACCAGCGGGCCACTCTGGGCCGCGACACCGCCGCTTATCAGGGCGTGGAGGGCGCATGGAGCCACATTGCCCTGCGGCGGATGTTTCCCTTTGCCCGGGCCACTGCCTTTGCCACCTGGCCCGAGGTGTTTGACGCTGTGCAGAACGGCGACGCCCAGTTTGGTGTGCTGCCCTTTGAAAACTCCAACGCGGGGGATGTTTCCGCCGTGCTGGACCTGCTGTACACCCACCCGGACATCATTGTGACCCACATGCAGGACATGCCCATCCAGCAGGACCTGCTGGGCGTGAAGGGTGCGAAACTCAGCAATGTGCGCACCGTCATCAGCCATCCGCAGGCGTTGGCGCAGAGCAGCGTATTTTTGCAGCAGCATGGCTTTGCCACCCAAAGCTGGATCAACACTGCCGATGCCGCCAAGCACATTGCCGAGCTGAACGACCCCACCGTGGCCGCCATTGCCAGCGCCGAGACTGCCGAACTGTATGGGCTGGATATTCTGGCCGAGGGCGTGAACGCTGACGGCGACAACACCACCCGCTTTATCGTGATTGAGCGGGCCGCCCAGCCGCCGGTGATGACCGGCGAGGGGCAGCGGCTTTCCCTGCTGTTTACCGCCCGCCACAAGCCCGGCCAGCTGGCCGTGGTGCTGGACCAGATCGGTGCCCGCGGCTTTAACATGGAGTGCATCAAAAGCCGCCCCCTGCCCCATGTACCTTTTGAGTATTATTTTTATGTACAGCTTGTCTGTCCCGCTGGCTGCGATGCCGCCGCCTGCAACAGCCTGCTGGAAACCCTGACCGGGGCGTGCAGCACCCTGCGCTTGCTGGGTGCCTTTACGCTGGACGGCATCGACCAACAATAATATAACAAAGTAAGGACGTGCGAAGTATGAAGCTGACCATGCAACTGAAAAGCCGCAGCTATGATATTATCCTGAAAGCCGGCTGCCTTGCCAACCTGCATCAGTTTACCAATGTGGAGAACCGCCGCGTCTTTGTGCTGACGGACTCCGGCGTGCCCAAACAGTATGCCGAGACCGTAGCCGCCCAGTGCCCCAGGGCCACCATTTACACCATCCCCCAGGGCGAGGGCAGCAAGTGCCTGAAAGTCTACGGCCAGGTATTACAGGCCATGCTGGAATTCGGCATGGACCGCAAGGATCTGCTGGTGGCCGTGGGCGGCGGTGTTGTGGGCGATCTGGGCGGGTTCTGCGCCGCCAGCTATATGCGCGGCATTGATTTCGTCAACTGTCCCACCACCACGCTGGCCCAGGTGGATTCTTCCATCGGCGGCAAGACCGCCATTGATCTGGGCGAGACGAAGAACATCGTGGGCGCTTTCTGGCAGCCCAAGGTGGTGCTGGTGGACTTTGACACGCTGGCTACCCTGCCCCGCCGCCAGGTGGTGAACGGCCTGGCCGAGGCGCAGAAGACCGGCTTGATCGGCGACCCGCAGCTGTTTGCACTGTTTGAGACCGAGGACCCGGAAGCCTATATTGAACAGATCGTCTACCGCAGCCTGAAATTCAAGAAAAAGATTGTCGAGCAGGACGAGCGCGAGGGCAGCGTGCGTGCCTGCCTGAACTTCGGCCACACCATCGGCCACGGCATTGAGGCTGTGCGTGGTGTGCGCGGCCGCCGCACCACCGGCCTGTACCACGGCGAATGTGTCGCCCTGGGCATGCTGCCGATGATCGAGGACCCGGCGCTGGTCAAGCGGGTGCGTGCTGTCTACCGCACGCTGGGCCTGCCTACCCGCGCTGGTGCCAACAGGGAAAAGGTACTGGCTTACATGCAGCACGATAAAAAGGCCAGCGGCAGCAGCATTACTGTCATCAAGTGCCCGGGCCTGGGCTGCTGGCGGGCTGACAAGCTGCCCATGACCGAACTGCCGACCCTGCTGGGCATCGAGGAGTAACGATGAAAAACACCTTTGGCAATGCTATTTCGATGACCATTTTCGGAGAGCCACGGCCCTGCCATCGGTGCGGTGCTGGACGGTCTGGCCGCAGGCCTGCCCGTGGACGAGGCCGCCATCGCCGTCGCAATGGACCGCCGCCGCGCCCGGGGCGATGGGCTTTCCACCGCCCGCACCGAGGCCGACGTTGTGGAGTTTCTCTCTGGCGTGTACCAGGGCCACACCACCGGTACCGCCGTGACGATGGTCATCCGCAACCAAAACACCCGCAGCGGCGACTATGCCAAAACTGCAGACCTGCTGCGCCCCGGCCACGCCGACTACACGGCCTATGCCAAGTACGAGGGCTATCAGGACGCCCGGGGCGGCGGACATTTCTCCGGCCGCATCACCGCTGCCAGCGTGGCGGCGGGTGCGCTGTGCGAAAGCGTGCTGAACAGCCTGGGCATCCGTGTCTACACCCATATTGCCGAGTGCGCAGGCATAAAGGACGCACCGCTGTCCAGCTCCGCCGGGCTGTTACTGCCCGAACCGGAGCCCGGCCATTTTGCCCTGCTGGATTCGAGCAAGGAGGCCCCCATGCAGGAGGCCATCCGCGCCGCCGGCAGTGAAGGCGACAGCGTGGGCGGCGTGCTGGAGACCATCGTCACCGGCCTGCCCGCAGGCATTGGCGAGCCGTGGTTTGACAGCGTGGAAAGCGAATTGGCTCACCTGATGTTTGCCGTCCCGGCCTGCAAGGGCCTGGAATTCGGCGCAGGCTTTGCCTTTGCCGCCATGCGTGGCAGCGAGGCCAACGACCCCTTTGCGATGCGTAACGGCCAGGTTGCCACTGCCACCAACAAAAACGGCGGCATCAACGGCGGCATTACCAACGGCATGCCGCTGGTGTTCCGCACTGTGTTAAAGCCCACGCCCAGCATTTATAAACAGCAGCATACCGTGGATTATATTGCCAGGCAGGACGCCGATCTGCAGATCAAGGGCCGCCACGACCCCTGCATCGTGCCCCGCGCCGCGGTGGTGCAAAACACCCTGGCTGCCTTTGGCCTGCTGGACCTGCTGACCGTGCGCTACGGCACGCTAGCCCAAAAGCATGGCCTGCCCCAGGAGTAAACGCCCGAAACACAAGGAGCATTTTGGTATGGAACAGACAAGATACGGCCTGATCGGCTCGAAGCTTGGGCACAGCTATTCCAAGATCATCCACGAGCAGATCGCTGATTATACCTACGAGCTGATGCCGCTGCCCACCGAGGACGAGGCCCGCGCTTTTATGGAGCGGCGGGACTTTGCGGCCATCAACGTGACGATTCCCTACAAGCAGCTGGTCATCCCCTACTGTGATGTGGTCGACCCCAAAGCGGCGGCCATCGGCGCGGTGAATACCATCGTCAACCGGGATGGCAGGCTGTACGGTTATAACACCGACTATGCCGGGTTTGCCTACCTGGCCCGCGCCCACGGCGTGGACTTTGCGGGCAAGACCGTGCTGATTCTCGGCACCGGCGGCACCCATTCTACCGTGGCAGCCGTTTGCAAAGACGGCGGCGCGGCGGAGATTCTGACCGCCAGCCGTACCGGCAAGGGCGATGCCCTGACCTACGAGGAAGCCATGCGCCGCAAGGATGTGCAGGTCATCGTGAACACGACCCCCTGCGGCATGTACCCCAATGTGGGGCAGTGCCTCATCGACCCGGCGGCTTTCCCGGCACTGGAGGCCGTGCTGGATGTGGTGTACAACCCCTTCCGCACCGAGCTGCTGCTGCGGGCTGAGGAGCACCACATCCCCGCCGCCAGCGGCTTTGAGATGCTGGTGGCCCAGGCCGTGTTTGCGGCCGAACACTTTACCGGCAAAGCGCTGGACGCCGACACGCTGATCCCGGCCGTAAGCCGCCAGCTGCGGCATGAACTGGCCAACATCTCCATCATCGGCATGCCGGGGTGCGGCAAATCCACCATCGGCGCAGCGCTGGCCAAAAAATTAGGCAAGACCTTCATCGACCTGGATGCGGAAATTGAACGCCGCACCGGGCATAATATTCCTGACATCTTTGCCCAGGAGGGCGAAGCTGCTTTCCGCCGGTACGAAGCCGAAACGCTGGCCGATGTGGCCAAGCAGAACCGTCAGATTATCGCCTGCGGCGGCGGGATCATCAAGACCCCGGCCAACGTGCGCGCCCTGCGGCAGAACGGCCCCGTGCTGTGGGTGCGCCGCCCCACTGAAAAGCTGGCCACCGGCGGGCGTCCCCTCTCCAAGGGCGGTGCGGCGCTGAAGCAGCTGGAAGAGGAGCGCACTCCTTTGTACGAGGCCGCCGCCAGCGTGGTGCTGGACAACACCGGCACCCTGCGCGAAGCCGCCGACAAAGCCGCTGCGCTGTTTGAAGCGGACGAAACCCTATAATTTGTTATCCCCTGCTGCATTGCGGCAGAATGCATAGAGTGTAAAGTATTTAGAAAGAGGTTCCCAAATGATCATTTCCACCAAAAAAGGTGCACCCCAGGCTGAACTGGACCGCATTATCGATAACTTCGAGCATCAGGGCCTGTCGGTCACGCTGATCCGCGGTACCGACTACAACGTCTTTGGCCTGGTGGGCGATACCACCAAGATCGCCGAGAAGGACGTGCTGGCCAACCCCTGGGTCGAGAATGTGACCCGTGTGTCCGCTCCCTACAAGCGCGCCAACCGCCTGTTCCACCCCGATGATACCGTGGTGGACGTGAACGGCATCAAGATTGGCGGCAAGTCCCCCATCGCCGTGATGGCCGGCCCTGCAGCGTGGAGGGCGAGGAGCACACCCTCAAAATGGCCAAGCTGGTCAAGGCCGGCGGTGCTAACTTCCTGCGCGGCGGCGCTTACAAGCCCCGCACCAGCCCCTATTCCTTCCAGGGCCTGGGCACCGAGGGCATCCTCGACCTGGTGAAGGCCCGTGAGGCCACCGGCCTGCCCATCGTCAGCGAGCTGATGGATGAGGCCCACATCGACGAGTTTGAAGAATACGTCGACATCGTGCAGATCGGCGCCCGCAACATGCAGAACTTCCAGCTGCTGAAAGCCGTTGGCAAGATGCACAAGCCCATCCTGCTCAAGCGCGGTCTGGCCAACACCATCGAGGAGTGGATCATGTCCGCCGAATACATCATGGCCGGCGGCAATGAGAACGTCATTCTCTGCGAACGCGGCATCCGCACCTTTGAGCGCGCCACCCGCAACACGCTGGACCTGTCCGCCGTGCCGGTCATCAAGGAAAAGACCCACCTGCCCATCATCGTTGACCCCAGCCACGCCACCGGCGACTACAAGTACATCGAGAGCATGGCCCTGGCCGCTGTGGCTGCCGGTGCCGACGGCCTGGAGATCGAGGTGCACGACAACCCGCAGTGCGCCTGGAGCGACGGTGCCCAGTGCCTGAAGCCTGAAAAGTTTGCCGAGACCATCGCCAACTGCCGCAAGGTTGCTGCCGCTATCGGCCGGGAGATGTAATCCATGGATGCTCGCCTGCATGTCAGCCGCTTAAGCGGCCAGGCCACCGTGCCGCCCAGCAAAAGTGCGGCACACCGCGCTGTTTTGTGCGCAGCGCTGGCCGATGGGGTCAGCCACATTACCAATATTGAGTACAGCCAGGACATCCTCGCCACCTTGGGCGCTGTGACCCAGCTGGGCGCCAAGGTGGCGGAGGAGCCTGCCGCCGTGACCATCACCGGCCGGGGCAGTTCCGGCGGATTCGTGACCGTAACACGGCCAGTTTTTTGCAACGAGAGCGGCTCGACCCTGCGTTTTATGATCCCGCTGTTCAGCCTGACGGCGCAGAAGGTGCGCTTCACCGGTGCGGGACGGTTGTTTGACCGCCCCCAGGCCGTGTACCAGATGTTGTTTGATCGCCAGGGCCTGCGCTTTGAGCAGACCCCCGAGGGCGTTACTGTGTTTGGGCGGCTGCGTCCGGGCGGGTTCACCCTGCCGGGGGATGTGTCCAGCCAGTTCATCAGCGGGCTGCTGTTTGCTGCGCCGTTGATGGAATCGGAAAGTTCCATCGAGGTGCTGCCCCCCTATGAAAGCCGTTCCTATGTGGACTTGACCATCGACGCCATGCAGCAGTTTGGCGTAAAGTGGCCGCCCGGCGCGGAAAACGGCAGCGTGATGTACCGTGTGGCCGCGCCCCAGCGCTACACTGCCAGCGACTTTTCCGTCGAGGGCGACTACAGCCAGGCGGCTTTTCTGGCCGTGCTGGGCTGCGCGGTCGGCGGCATCAACGTGGTGGGACTGAACCCCGACAGCCAGCAGGGCGACAAGGTCATTCTGGATATTTTAAAGCGCTGCGGCGGAAAGTTTAAGCCCATTGAGGGCGGCTACCGCTTTGAGCGCAGCCTGCTGAAGGCCACTGAAATTGATTTGGCCGATTGCCCCGACCTGGGGCCGATCCTGTTTACGCTGGGCTGTTTCTGCAATGGCAGTACCGTCATCCGAAATGCGGGCGGCTGCGGCTGAAAGAATCAGACCGCATCAGCGCCATGCAGGAGGAACTGAAAAAAATGGGTGCCCGCATTGAGGTGGACGGCGATACCGTGACCATCACCGGCGTGGCACTGCATGCCCCTGCCGAGCCGCTGTACGGCCACAACGATCACCGCATCGTGATGGCGCTGGCCGTGGCAGTGTACGCCGCCGGGCTGCCCGCCCTGCTGCGCGGGGCCGAGGCCGTGAATAAAAGCTGGCCCGCATTTTGGGATACCCTGCGCGGGCTGGGTGCAAAAATCGATACCGAGTAGGGGTGAGGCTGGATGTTGGATAAATCGAAAACCTATCTGATCGTGGGCCTGGGCCTGCTGGGCGGCAGATACGCCCAGGTGCTCAGCAGCCACGGCTACCATGTAACGGGCATCGCCCGCAGCCGCGAGACCATCGACTACGCCCTGCAGCATGAATATATTGCCGAGGGTGCGACCGAGAATTTTGACGCGTTGGTTACCGGCGCGGATTGCATCATCTTTGGTTTGTACCCTACTGTTTTGCTGGAGTGGGTCAAGCAGTACGGGCATCTGATCCAGCCCGGCACGATGGTGACGGATGTTTCCGGCGTGAAGCGCGGCGTGGTGGAACCGGTGCAGGCCGCTTTGCCCGAGGGGGCGGAGTTTATCGCCAGCCACCCGATGGCGGGCCGCGAGACCAGCGGCATCACCCACAGCGCCGAGGTCAACTTTGCCCCGGCCAATTTCATCATCACCCCCACCGACAAGAACACCCAGGCAGGCATCGACTGGTGCCATGCTTTGGCCGAGGAGCTGGGCTTTAAGCGCATCACCATCCTGACGCCTGCCGAGCACGACTACATGATCGGCTACGTCAGCCAGCTGTGCCATGCCATTGCGGTGAGCCTGATGTGCGCATCGGACAACACCGAGCTGGCCAAGTACACCGGCGACTCCTTCCGCGATTTGACGCGAATTGCCCATATCAACGATAAAATGTGGGCAGAACTGTTCTTGTGGAACAAGGACAACCTGATCTCCGAGATCGACATGTTCAGCGATGCGCTGCAATCGATGCGGGAAAAGCTGGTGCAGGACGACCGCGAAGGGCTGGAGGAGATGTTCCGCCTGTCCACCGAGCGGCGCTCGGCCTTTGACAAAAAGTAACCTTGGGCAACACCGCACAATTCCCGCCTAACGGCTTAAGCACCGCTCCGGCAGCTGCGGCACGGCATCTGCGTTGCCAAAATGCTCGATAATGTCGGGTTGCGGTACCCGCATCGTGCTTCGGGGACAAAGCCCTCGCACTCTGCGACCGCTGCCCCTGCTTCGGTTAGCTGTATCCGCCACCGGCGGCGCTCACCTTTGCAGCACAAAGTATTATCTGCGCTTTTGGCTTAGCAGCTGCCGCACCTCGCTCGCCGTATCGGCACTTAGAATTATGCGGTATTGCCCTTGTCTTATAAAACGCAAAACCCGTGTGCTGATGAATGGCACACGGGCTTTTTTTTGCAGGCAGCAAAAGCCCGCCGAAGCGGGGCCTACGAAATGAGGCTGTGTAATGCTTGCTTAGTCCTTGGGCAGCAGGTGAGCTTTTCCCAGCGCCGGGCGCAGGGCCAGGTACAGGATGACCGCGCAGACGGTGGACAGCAGCGAGTTGATAAGCGTAACGCCGCTGGCGATCTTGGTAAAGACCGAGGCAATCTCGGCAGGCTGGCCGAAGATGAAGCGGTTGCGGAAGTAGCCGATGAACGGGTCAGTAAACACGTTGACCAGCAGGCCGCTGAACGCACTGGCGGTGACGACCAGCAGATACTTGCCTCTGTTGGCGGTGGGGTAGTCTTTCAGGTGGATGACCTTATGCGCCACAAAGCCGCAGACCAGGCCGATGATGAACTTAAGGATGAAGGTGGTGATGGCATAACCGGGGTCGCCAGCGAGAATATCGGCCAAAGCCAGGCCGATAGCACCGGCCAAGCCGCCGGAAACGCCGTCCAGCAGCATAGCAGTCAGCGCCGTAAAGGTGTTGCCCAGGTGGAAGGATGAGCCGCTGCCGAAGACGTTCGGGATGCGGAAGAACTCATACGCAACCAGGCTGAGGGCGGCCATCACGCCGATGATGCTGATTTTTTGCACAGTAAATTTCGTTTTGGTCAAAGCTGCTACCAGCAGGGCCAGCGCCACTACCACAAACAGCAGCAGCCACATGGTGGATGTAGACATAATTTTCTGCTCCCCTATCTTTTTTACTTTTTTACCACAAAGCGGTTGACAAATACTTCCTTGCAAGGTATGCTCCTATTATAGCGCTTTCTGGCATCAAGAAAATGCCCAGTTTTTGATTTTTTTATAGTGCCAGTTAAGGAGAGATTTGCCATGATCGAACTGGACCCCCGCTTAAAAACACCATTGTATGAGCAGCTGTACGCCGCCCTGGCGGACGAGATACGCCGCGGCGACCGCGCCCCCGGCACGCCTTTGCCAGGGCGACGCACCATGGCCGCCCAGCAGGGCGTGAGCGTAAACACCGTGGACACGGCCTACCAGATGCTGGCAGCCGAGGGCCTGGCCGAACCACGCCCCCGCAGCGGTTTTTACGTGCAGAAAACCTACGGCATGCTGCATACCCGCACGCCGCGCCCGGCCCCGCAGGCTGTTGTGCCTGCCGCCCCGGAGCCTGTGGGCGAACCCGCCACGCTGTTTGACCTTTCCACCGGCAGTGTGGACACGGCGCTGTTCCCTGCGCGCAGCTGGGGACGCATCCAAAAGGAGCTGCTCTACCAGCGGCCGGAGCTTTTGCAGCGCGGCGAGATGCAGGGCGACGCTGACCTGCGGGGCGAGATCGCGCACTACCTCTCGGATTATCGCGGTGTGGAGTGTACGCCGGAGCAGATCGTGGTGGGCGCGGGCATTGAGTATCTGCTGGGCTGCGTGGCGCACCTGTTCGGTAATTGCACGGCGGCCATCGAGAACCCCGGCTATTCCCGCACGCGGGCGGTTTTGGGCAACAGCGGCTTGTCCTGCACGTTGGTGGACATTGACCGGGACGGCTTGTCGGTTTCGGCGCTCGAGGCCAGCGGGGCAAGCCTGTGCTATCTGACGCCGAGCCATCATTTTCCCACCGGTGTAACGATGCCCGCCACCCGCCGGGCACAACTGCTGGCCTGGGCGGCCGAAAAACCGGGGCGGTATATTTTGGAGGATGATTACGATTCAGAGTTCCGCTTTGACACGCGTCCCCTCCCCTGTCTGCAGGGCATGGCGGGGGCGGACGGGCCGGTGGTATACCTGACCACCTTCTCCAAAAGCCTTGCCCCCGGCATCCGCATTGCCTGCATGGTGCTGCCGCAAAGCCTGCTGAGGCGGTATCGCCGGGATTTTGCGGCCTACGCCAACACGGTGAGCCGGTTTGAGCAGCAGACACTTTGCGAGTTTATGGCGGGCGGGTATTTTACCCGCCACCTGGCCCGGATGCGCCTTGCCTACAAGCGCCGCATGGAAACTTTTGCCGCGGCGCTGCGGGCGGCCCTGCCGGGCGTGGAACTGGACGGTGTACACAGCGGGCTGCATTTTCTGCTGACGCTGCCCCAAGCCGAGAGTGAAGCCGCCATGGTACAGGCCGCCGCCCAGCACGGTGTGCGGTTGCGGGGCCTGAGTGAATATTACATGGCCCGGCCGGAGTTGTGCCGACCCAACACGGTAGTGGCCGGTTACTCAGCTCTGAAAGAGGACGACATCTCCGCCGTAGCGGCAGCTTTAGCGGGAGCATGGTGTTCCTTTCTTTGACCCCGCTTTCTTTGAAAAGAAAGTAGGCAAAGAAACTTTAAAACATTAAAATTACAAAGAGGGTACACGATTTTTTCGTGTACCCTCTTTGATTAAAAGTTCTTTTGGTTCCTTTTCCTTCAAGAAAAGGGACAAGCCCCCGTTATTTGTCTGCAGCAGCCTCTTTGATAGCGGCCACGGTGGCGGCGAGGTTCTGCATATCGCTGGGGACGATGAGCTTGGTAGCTTTGCCGTCAGCGACCTTCTCCATAGCTTCCATGCTGCGCAGGGCCAGGAAGTTGTGGTTGGGGTTAGCTTCATTGATCATGCGGATGGCGTCGGCCTGGGCTTTCTGCACAGTCAGCAGGGCCTCGGCTTCACCTTCAGCCTCACGGATACGCTGCTGCTTGACAGCCTCGGCGCGCAGGATGGCGGATTCCTTTTCGCCCTCGGCGCGGGTAATGGCAGCCTGCTTTTCGCCCTCGGCCAGCAGGATGGAGGCGCGCTTCTCACGGTCGGCCTTCATCTGCTTCTCCATGGCCTGGCGGATCTCCACGGGCGGCTCAATATTCTTCAGCTCCACGCGGTTGACCTTGATGCCCCAGCGGTCGGTGGCTTCGTCCAGGCTGGCGGTGATCTTGGTGTTGATGGCGTCGCGGCTGGTCAGGGTCTCGTCCAGCGTCATGGAGCCGATGATGTCACGCAGGGTCGTGGCAGACAGGTTCTCGATGGCCTGGATGGGACGGTTGACGCCATAGGCGTACATCTTGGCATCGAACACCTGGAAGAAGACGACGGTGTCGATCATCATGGTAACGTTATCGCGGGTGATAACGGGCTGCGGGGGGAAGTCTGCGGCTTCCTCTTTCAGCGAAACTTTGCGGGAGATGCGCTCGACGAAGGGCGTGCGGATGTGCAGGCCCGCACCCCAGGTGTCTTTGTAGACACCGAGCCACTCGGTTACGTAGGCGTTGGATTGGGGCACGATGACGATGCAGCGCACCAGCACCACCAGAATGATGATAAGAAGAATGGCAAGGATCCAGATCATGGCAGGGTTCCCCTTCTTTGGTTTTCTTTGTTTATTTTACGGACGTTGCTTCTGTCACCGGGGTGACCAGCAGAACGGCGCCGTCCACATCGGCTACGCAGATACGCGCGCCCTGCGGGATGGCAACTTCGGCACGGGCCTGCCAATCCAGACCATCGACGCGGACACGGCCCGGCATGCCCGGCTCAATGGCCACCAGCACGATGCCCTGTTTGCCGATGGTCAGCGGCGAGCCGTTGGTGACCGGCGGCTTATGCTCTTTCCGGCGGCGGGTCAGCGTAGGCACCATAATGGCCAGCGCAACCGCTGATACCACCGCGAACACCGCCGCCTGGATGCCCAGCGAAGATGTAAAGAAGCTGGCAAACATAGCCGCCGCCGCACCGATGGCGAACCACACCGACACCAGCGCGGTGGTAGCTGTTTCCACGGCGATAAACGCCACGATGGCCACCAGCCAAAGGATCGTATCAAACCACATACAGGCTGCCTCCTTTCCGGCAGAATCATTTGTGAACACTTTAACATAGTAAAGCACTGCTGTCAAGTCTTGGGACGAAAAGACGAAGCAGAAACAAAAGGCTCCCTCTAAGAGGGCTTTTGCACGCACCTCTACAACGGGGCGCGTTATAAATAGCTCATTTCCTCGCGGCGTTTGCCAGCCAGGTCGGGATTGTCGAGGACGGCCCCGGCACCAAGGGCTACGCAGTCCAGCGGGGCTTCGGCGATGTGCACATCGATGCCGGTCTCGTTCTGGATGAGGGTATCCAACCCGCGCAGCAGCGCGCCACCGCCCGAAAGCATAATGCCGCGGTCGATGATGTCGCTGGAAAGTTCCGGCGGGGTGCACTCCAGCGTATCCTTGATGGCGTCCACGATGCGCAGCAGGCTTTCGCTCATGGCCTCACGCACTTCCTCAGACCGGATGAGGATATCCTTGGGCAGGCCGTCCACCAGGTTGCGGCCCTTGATCTCCATTCTGGTCTCGGGGTCCTGGGGGCAGGCAGAGCCGATCTCGATCTTGATCTGCTCGGCGGTGCGCTCGCCCACCAGCAAGTTGTACTTGCGCTTGATGAAGGCGATGATGCTCTGGTCCAGCGTGTCGCCCGCACAGCGGACGCTGCGGCTGGACACGATGCCCGACAGGCTGATGACAGCCACCTCGGCCGTGCCGCCGCCGATGTCCACGATCATGCTGCCGATGGCATCGGTGGTGGGCAGGCCCGCACCGATGGCGGCAGCCATAGGCTCCTCGATCACCGTGACTTGGCGTGCGCCCGCCTTGGCGGCAGCCTGGCGCACAGCGCGGCGCTCGACCTCGGTAACGCCGGAGGGCACGCAGATGACCACCCGCGGGTGGGCCAGAATACTGTTGCCGCAGGCCTGGCGGATGAAACTTTGCAGCATGGCGGCGGTAATATCAAAGTCCGCGATGACGCCGTCCTTTAACGGGCGGACTGCCACGATGGACCCCGGTGCGCGGCCGATGACGGCCTTTGCCTCGTGCCCGACGCTGCGGACCCGCAGTTCATCACTGCGCGGGTCCACGGCCACCACGCTGGGTTCCCGCATGATGATGCCGCGGCCTTTCATATACACCAGCGTGTTGGCGGTACCCAGATCAATGCCGATATCCTTGGTAAACATAGCCTGTATTCTCCTGAAAAATGCAGTCAGAGTGTCTTTGAATTTGCCCATGCAGCTCCCACTTTCTTTGGCGGGGCTGTTGGCAAATGTTACGCAAATTCGCGCAAAAGCTGTGCCGCGCGGTGGACCGGCAGCCCCATAATGTTGTAATAGCACCCCTCGATGCCCGCGCACCAGAGGGCAGCATGCCCCTGGATGGCATAGGCCCCGGCCTTGTCATACGGCTCCGGCGTGCGGACGTAGGCGCGCAGGTCGTCCTCGACGATGGTCGAGAAATGCACCAGCGTCGTCTCCACGGTAGCGGCCGCGCGGCCGCCCTTGCAGATGCAGACGCCGGTGTGTACCTTGTGGGTGCGGCCGGAGAGTGCCCGCAGCATGCGCAGGGCGTCGGCTTCATCCTGGGGTTTCCCGAATACCTCACCGCCGCAGTCCACCACGGTATCAAAGCCGAGGACGGTATCCGCCGGGTGCAGTTTGGCCACAGCGCGGGCCTTGGCCGAAGCCAGGCTCTGCGCCAGGTGAGCCGGGGTATCGGCGGCGATCTTACCCTCGTCCACATCGCTGGTGATGACGGTATAGTCCGGTGTGATGAGTGCCATCAGTTCGCGGCGGCGCGGGCTGCCGGATGCCAGGATCAATGCCATAGCAGGGTGTCCTTTCGTGTTTGATTATAGCCGGGGCGGGGTGTCGAAGTCTGTTCGTTCCGCTCGAGGCTGGAAAATTTTGGAAATTTCGTTTTTGTGGGTGTCTGCGGGTTATGTTCCGCCGGGTTTACTTGCCGGTGGAGCCAAAGCCACCGGTGCCGCGGTCAGTATCGGAGAGTTCCTCGGCCGCCGCAAACCCGGCCTGCCAGACGGGGGCGATGCACAGCTGGGCCACGCGCTCGCCGGGCTGGATGGTGTAGGCGGTGTCCGACAGGTTGACCATCGGCACACGGAGTTCGCCGCGGTAGTCACTGTCGATTACGCCGACGCCGTTTGCCATGCACAGGCCGTGCTTGATGGACAGGCCGCTGCGGGCGTACACCAGCGCTACGCAGGAGGCATCGGGCAGCTCAATGGCAAGGCCCGTGGGCACCAGCGTGCGCTGCATGGGGGCCAGGGTCAGCGGCTCATCCAGCACAGCGCACAGGTCAGCCGCCGCCGCGCCGGGGGTAGCGTAGGCAGGTACCTGGGCGCGGGGGTCTAGCTTTTTATATTTTACGGTAGGATTCATGGTCGTCTCCTAAACATCAGTTATTGGTATAGTATAGTCCACGGGTGAACTCGCTGTCAAAGGGTTGGGCGGCAAAAAGCTCTGCCAAAATCTGGGCCGTGCGCTGCGGGTCTCGGTGGTAAAGGCGGCAACGGCCGTATCCACCGGCATCTCCCGCAGGCGGTCGCCCATGTAGAGCGGCACCGGGTTGTATACTGTGCGGATGCCCGCCCCGCCGGGGGCCGAGCAGGTCACGGTAAAGTCACGGCCCTTGCGGTCCCGCAGGGTGCCGCCGCCGCGGCAGGAAGCGCAGTCATGCACATTGCGCAGCGGGCAGGCGCGGGTCAGCATCAGCGGAAGGTGGCCGTAGCAGAGGGCCGCAGTAGGTACACCGGGGGCCACCGCCTGCATGGCGGTCAGGGCCGTTTCCGGCTGCAGAAGCATGCCTTGCAGGCCCAGGGACGTATAGCGGGCGGCGCTCATCGGGTTGGTGATGTTCAGGCCCAGGCCGCCATAGAGGGTCCAGCCGTCGGTATAGCGCAGCTGGGCGGGGTTGTTGACCACCGCCCCGGCGAAACCGGCGTCTTTCAACGCGGCCAGACAGGCGGCGGTCTTTGCCTCCAGCTTGCCAAACATGACGCGGGGCAGTTCCAGCAGGGTCTTGCCGCGCCATTCGTCAGGGATGCTGTCGGCTTCAGCGATGGGGAATACCAGCCACTGCAGCTTTTCTACAGAGTCCGCCGGGCACTGGGCCGTGCGGGCAAAGCGGGCCGCCAACTCCGGGATGTGACCTACGCTGTGGGCTGGATAGACGGGCATCTCAAAGGGATGGATGGCGTGGGGCTGTACAACACTGCGCTTTTCCAGCAGCTTGTCCAGCGCCTCGCGGCGCATCTCGTTCCAGGCAGAGCCGGGCAGGAAGCCCAGGCTCCCCTCCCCTGCGTCCACCGTGATACCGGCGGCCGCAAAAGGGGTGCCGCCGTTCTTGTTCAGCGCACGCTCAATTCCGGGCAGCGGGTCCTTCTGGGCGGGCTGCGGCTCGTCAGCGCTGTAAACGTTGACCCTGTTGCCCGCATCATCGGCGGCGGTCAGCTTGATGCCGCCATCCTCGACGCCTCCGCTGACGGTGTAATGTATCGGCACCCGCTGCAGTTCTCGGCGGAACAGCTCGCGGGCTTTGGGCGTGGCGGCGCGGGTGGCCGCAGCGTCAGCCTCGGTGCGGACGCCGAACATCCTGCCGTCGTTATGATTGGTCAGGTAGCCGTCGGTGAAGCCGGACCGGGAGAAGATGTCCCGCACCAGCTTTTCATCATAGGGCTGGCCCTCCCGCACGGCACGGCAGGCGGACACCGCGGCGGCGGCGTATTCGGGCGTGCGCAGACGGCCCTCGATCTTGGCGCTGACCACACCAGCGTCCATCAGTTCCCGGATGTGGGGAATATAATCCATATCTTTCAGGCTCAGGTGGCAGGCTTTGCCGGGCTGGCCGGGGCGCAGGCCCGCGCTGGCATCAAAGGGCAGGCGGCAGGGGCCTGCGCAGGCGCCGCGGTTGCCGCTGCGTCCGCCTAAAAAGGCGCTCATCATGCACTGGCCGGATACGCTCATGCAAAGGGCGCCGTGGACAAATACCTCTACCTCAATAGGGCTGGCGGCGCAGACAGCGCGGATCTCTTCCAGCGAGAGCTCGCGGGCCAAGATCACGCGGTCGTAGCCCAATGCGGCCAGTTCCCGCGCACCCTCGGGCGTGTGGATGCTCATCTGGGTAGAGCCATGCAGGTGCAGCGTGGGGGCGATGGTCTTTACCATCTGGGCCGCAGCCAGGTCATCCGAAATGACGGCATCGGCCCCGGCTTCGGCCACGGCGCGCACGGCATCGGCCAGACCGGGCAGTTCGCGGTCATAGACCAGCGTATTCAGGGTAACGTGTACCTTTACGCCGCGGGCGTGGCAGAAACTGACAGCCTCTTTCAGCTCGTCCGGGGTAAAGTTGCCCGCAGTGCGGCGGGCGTTGAATCCCGTAAGGCCCAGATAAACAGCATCAGCGCCGCTGAAAACAGCGGCGCCAAGCATTTCACGGTTACCTGCCGGGGCTAAGATCTCCAGCTTGTTGCTCATGCATCCTCCAGGGGGGTCTGGGCGCGGCGCAGGCGGCGCTCCAGTTCATCAATGCGGCGCTTCAGCGAGGCATTCTCGCGGCGGGTCTCCTCGGCTGCCATCTTGGCGCTGGCGGCATCCTCGAGGTAATCCTTGATCTGGCGGCGCATGTTGTCAGCGCTGCCGCTGGCCTTTTCCAGCTCATCACGGTAGTTCAGCGCCGTCATCACAGCGGCGGTAGTGATCGAAACCGAGTTTGAGGAAGCCATCAGTTCATTCATATCCAGGTTCAGGCGGTCGGCAAGGTTCTGCATGTAGTCCTCGCTCTCGCTTGTATTGACAACGTAGCTGGACCCGCAGATGTTCAGCCGCACTTTTGAAGTGGCCATGCCCATGATTTGTACTCCTTCCCAAATTGTGTCAAAATTCAGCCCTGCTCCAACCGCGGCTGAAATTTTATGTTAGCTTTATTATAATACAAAACCGGGCGCAGCAAAAGGGCTTTTTTCATAAAAGTCTAAAAAAAGCCGCCAAGCAGGCAATTTTGACTTGCGTAATTTATACTTTTTAGCTATAATCAATAAAGTGGTGTGTTAAAGCAACCGCAAAGTACGCCGTATCCCTGAAACATACGGCGGAAAATGATGGAAAGAACGCCTGAAGAAAGTTAGGAGAGAACGATTTGAAATACACAAAGCGTGAGTTTGAGAAGCTCCTGAAAGATAAGTTGACCAGCGAGTGCAATGTCACCCTGGATACTGCTTCCGCCGACCAGATCTATCGCTGCCTGGCTTCTGTCACCCGCCAGATCATGTCTGACCGCCAGAAGCAGTTCCAGTCCAAAGTGCTGGGCCAGGGCAAAAAGCAGGTCTACTACCTCTGCATGGAATTCCTGATGGGCCGCAGCCTGCGTTCCAGCCTGTTCAACCTGGGGCTGAACGAAGTGGCCGAGAGCGTGCTGGCGGATGCCGACATCAAGATCGATACCATTTACGATCAGGAACCCGATGCCGGCCTTGGCAACGGCGGTCTGGGCCGCCTGGCCGCCTGCTATCTGGACGGCATGGCTACTGACTGCATTCCCGGCACCGGCTACTCCATCCTGTATGAGTACGGCATTTTCAAGCAGAAGATCGTGGACGGCTGGCAGCAGGAAACTGCCGACAACTGGCTGCCCGGCGGTCAGGTCTGGATCAAGAGCCATCCCGACCAGGCCCAGGAGATCCGTTTTGACGGCCAGGCTATCGAGACCTGGGAGGGCGGCTTCCACCACGTCAAGTACGAGAATTATAACTCTGTCATCGCCGTGCCCAACGATATGTATGTGGCCGGTTACGGCAGCAACGGCGTTTCAAGCTGCGTCTGTGGCAGGCTAAGGCCCCAGCTTTGATATGAGCAGCTTCAACGCCGGCAACTACAACACCGCCATCAGCCAGTCTGCTTCTGCCGAGCTGATCTCCAAGATCCTGTACCCCAACGATAACCACACCGAGGGTAAGATCCTGCGTCTGCGCCAGCAGTACTTCTTCTCTGCCGCGTCCATCGCCGACATCCTGCAGAACCACCTGAACCAGTACGGCACGCTGGACAACCTGCCTGACAAGGTCTCCATCCAGCTGAACGATACCCATCCCACCGTGGCCATCCCCGAAATGATGCGCATCCTGCTGGATGAGTGCAGCTATGAGTGGGATGCCGCCTTCGACATCTGCCGCAAGGTCTTCGCTTACACCAACCACACTGTCATGAGCGAGGCTCTCGAGAAGTGGAACGCCGACATCTTCCGCTCCACCCTGCCCCGTATCTGGCAGATCGTCTGCGAAATGGACCGCCGCTGCCGCGCCGAGCTGGCCCAGGCATTCCCCGGTGACCAGGGCAAGATCGACTACATGGCCATCATCGGCGATAACCAGGTGCGCACCGCCAACATCTGCGCTTACACCTGCCACGCTATCAACGGCGTTTCCAAGCTGCACAGTGAGATCATCAAGGACAGCGTTTTCCACGATTACTACCTGTTCAAGCCCAACGCCTTCAAAAACGTTACCAACGGCATCGCTTACCGCCGCTGGCTGCTCTGCTCCAACCCCGGCCTGACCCACCTGCTGGAAGAGACCATCGGCGACGGCTTCAAGACCGATGCCTCTGAGCTGAAGAAGCTGGAGAAATTCGTGGATGACAAGAGCGTGCAGGAGGCTGCCGCCAAGGTCAAACGCGAGAACAAGGTCATCTTCGCCAACTACCTGCAGAAGTCTACCGGCCAGGTCATCGACCCCGATTCTATCTTTGACTGCCAGGTCAAGCGTATGCACGAGTACAAGCGCCAGCACCTGAACGCCCTGAACATTGCGGCCGAGTACCTGTACCTGAAGAGCAACCCGAACGCTGAGTTCACCCCCAAGACCTACATCTTCGGTGCCAAGGCTGCCCCCGGCTACTACATGGCCAAGCAGATGATCCGCATGATCTGCAAGCTGGGCAAGCTGATTGACGAAGATCCCGCTGTGCGCGGCAAGCTGCGCATCGTCTATCTGGAGGACTACTGCGTCAGCCTGTCTGAGCGCCTGATGCCCGCCTCCGAAGTTTCCGAGCAGATCTCTGGCTGGCACCGAGGCTTCCGGTACCGGCAACATGAAGTTCATGCTGAACGGTGCCATCACCCTGGGCACCCTGGACGGCGCCAATGTGGAGATTGCCGATGCCGCTGGCCACGAGAACGAGATCATCTTTGGTATGCTGACCCCCGAGGTCAACGCACTGAAGGGCATGGGCTACCACCCCGGCGCCTTTATCAACGGCGACAACACCGCGATGGCCGTGCTGGACTTCCTGGAGAAGGGCTGGAACGGCGAAAACTTCAGCGAGGTCACCAGCAACCTGCGCAATGCTGACCCGTACATGGTCATGGCGGACTTCAAGGATTACCGCCGTGCCCAGCACGACCTGCAGCAGCTGTACCGCGACAAGCAGAAGTGGAATCACATGAGCCTGAAGAACATTGCCAACGCCGGTATCTTCAGCGCCGACCGTTCCATCATAGATTATGCGCGCGACATCTGGGGTGCTGCTCCCGTCAAATAATCATATCTTTTGATTTTTGCCGTGCCCCGTGAGGGGTACGGTTTTTTATTATCCAAAGCGAGGACAACTATGTCTCACACCTATTACAACAGCCTGGATACCGCCTGCAAAACGCCTTTTGGCGCGGTGCCTGCCGGGCAAGAGGTCACTTTTCGCCTGACGGTCCCGGAATCCCTGGGCTATGTGGACCCCCACCTGGTGCTGACCAAGGACCGCGAGGCTCCCGTGCATTACCGCATGGAGTTCGCGGGCCAGACACCCCAGCAGAACCACTTTACCTTTACCATCGCCCCCACCACGCCGGGTCTGTACTTTTACCACTTTGACCTGTACACCGATTTCCGCCGCATCTACCGCGATGCCGGCGGCGAGGGCGTGCTGAGCTGGACCGATGGCACCGACTGGCAGCTGACCGTTTACGAGCCGGATTTCAAGACACCGGACTGGATCAAGAACGGCACGATGTACCAGATCTTCCCCGACCGCTTTTGCGAGGGCAAGCCCGGCAAGCCGATGCCTTTTGCCGACCGCATCTACCGCGAAGACAAGACCGGCGAACCCTACTTTTGGCCCACCGAGCAGCAGGAAGGCTACCTGAACATGGACTATTACGGCGGCGACTTTGCGGGCATCCAGCAAAGCTGCCGTACCTGTGCGATTTAGGTGTCAGCTGCATTTACCTGAACCCCATCTTTGAGGCCCACGCCAACCACCGCTACAACACCGCCAACTACCTGAAAGCCGACCCGCTGCTTGGCACGAACGAGGAGTTTGCCGCCCTGTGCGCTGCCGCTGCCAAAGAAGGCATCCGCATCATTCTGGACGGTGTGTTCAGCCACACGGGGTCGGACTCGGTCTACTTCAACCGGGAGGGCCGCTATGGCCCGGGCGGTGCTTATCGCGATCGCAATTCACCCTATCGCAGCTGGTACGACTTCGACTCCGGCTATCCCAGCGGCTACCGCTGCTGGTGGGGCTTTGAGACGCTGCCCGAGGTGCAGGAGGACTCGCCCTCCTACATCGATTTTGTCTGCGGCAAGGGCGGCGTCATCGATACCTGGCTGGGGCTGGGGGCTTCGGGCTTCCGGCTGGATGTAGCCGACGAACTGCCCGACGCCTTTATTGAGCGCATCCGCCAGGCCGTCAAGGCCCACGGTGAGGACAAGCTGCTGATTGGTGAAGTGTGGGAGGATGCCACCACCAAGGAGGCATTCGGCCGGCGGCGCACCTACCTGCGCGGCAAGGGGCTGGACGCCGTGATGAACTACCCCTTCCGCAATGCGGCGCTAAGCTTTGTCACCGGCGGCGACGTGCACGCGGTGGCCGAGCAGATTTTAAGCATCTGCGAGAACTACCCTGCCCCGGCGCTGAACTGCGCGATGAATTTCCTATCCACCCACGATACCGAGCGCGCTATCACCGCCATTGCGGGTGAACCCGCCAACGGCCGTGACCGCTACTGGCAGAGCGGACGGCACATCCCTGCCGAGAAAATGGACGATGCCATGCGCAAACTGCTGCTGGGCCACGCCATGATCTTTACACTGCCCGGTGTGCCCTGCATCTACTACGGCGACGAGATCGCCATGCAGGGCTACTGCGACCCGTTCAACCGTGCGTTCTTTGATTGGAACAGCACCGAGCAGCGCTGCGCGGCCCGCTGAAAACGCTGGCCCACCTGCGCAAAGGCTGCGACGCCTTCGACGGCGGGCGGCTGGAGATCGTGCGGGCGGACACCGATGTGCTGCACTACCGCCGCATCGGCAAGACCCAGACCGCCGAGATCATCCTGAACCGCGGCCCCCACCTGATTGCCGAGCTGGCCTTTGGCAAGTACGCCGAGGTGAACCCCGGCGGCTTTACCGTGCTGGTGGAGGAAAACCACCCCGAACATGTGGGGTATTTCTCCATTTACTGATTTTTAACGATTTATAAGCAAAAAGCATCCGCTTACCGCGTGACAAAACGCACGATAAGCGGATGCTTTTATTTTTTATTGATTTGATAGACGCAAAACCTTTTATAAGTCCTCACAAATGTTTATGAAAACACAATTTTATATGACCCAAGCGGATATGATGTCAATGCTCTCACTACCGTTTCAGACCTAAAATCAGTATCTACTCACCTTTTAGAGAAGCAATGGTTTAGAGATATTGTTTCAAAGAGTAATTATACAGCTACTTTACCTGACGGAAGTACGCAGACATGGAGGAATACTAATACTTTTCTTGACCAAACATCAGAATATTACAATGAAAATGTTAAAGGTATCAAGACAGGTTCCTTATCTAATGACTATAATTTAGTTGTTCTTTATCAACAACATGGAAAGGAATTTTTAATATGTAGTTTAGGCTCTCAATCGGATTCTTCAAGATATGATGATGTGAATTATATTCTTAAAACAATAGATGAATCTGACTATTTAACTAAATGATTTCATCTGCCGGACGACGGCAAAAGAAAAAAAGCCGTCGCAGAGCAGACACATTTTCACGCGCCTACTCTATTTCGGCGGCTTTGATTATCAGAGCCGCCGTTTCTTTTTATCCATCTAAATTCCAACGACGACCCTCTACCATGTAAAGGCATGGCGGCTTTAGGAGGTAGCCGCCATGCACTTATCAACTTATCGACACAAATCGACATTCCCCCAATTATCAAAAAAAGTCTATCCCCTGCAACGGGGTATTTCGGGCATAAAGATGAACAATCACATCATCTAAATACTTTTTATGTTTCCTTTGCGTCTGTCTGCGCCTTGCAGATGGGCGCATTTTGCATTTTACAGAACTTTTTTCAAAGAAATTTTTGCTTTCGTCCGGCGTTTGAAAAAGTCGTCTGTATTATCACGCGAAAAGGGGAGGTACTACCACCTTTCGACAGAAAGGAGTCCTGCAAATAAAAGTCAATAGGTTTTGCAGAAAAAGTCCAAAAAAATACTCGGCAGATAGCCGAGTAAAATGCGTACAGCAAACAGGACTCCCTCAAAATCGGAGGCAGCCAAATGACAAAATGAGCATTACAGATTAGCCTTCTTCGACCTGAGTTGCGCTTTCAGCGGCGTTCAGGCACTCCTTAACGCGGGCATAGTAAATACGCAGGAACTTGTTCGCGGCAGCAGTAGTGCAAACGAAGAACGGCTTCCCCTCGTCACGCTTTTTGGCGTAGAACTGGTAAACCGCTTCGTTTTCGGGTTTGCATTTAACGTAAGTAGAAACCACCTGAAAGAGCGCTTTCCTCAGCTGAGGTGACCCGCGCTTGGAAGTTGTTACACTGGAAAGCTGCATCTTGCCGGAGCCAACAACGCCGGGGTCTACGCCTGCAAAGGCCACAATAGAACTGCGGTGCGGGAAACGGCGAACATCACCCAATTCAGCCATGAGATGCGGTCCTGTGGACTTTCCAACGCCGTACATGGCCATAACGGTCTCGTACTCCGGCAGCTGCTTGCAGAGATTCAGCATCTCGGCTTCCAGCTTGGACTGGTTTTCGCGCAGTGCAATAAGCTGGTCGGCGGCAACTGTAACCAGTAATTTAGCATTGTTGTCACGCGGCAGTGTGGTATAGGATCCGCAACTGGCTGCGTAGAGAGCATCTGCCGCATCAGTACTAAAATGGTAACCCTTTCTCTTGCACCATTTCTTGTATCGCTCTTCAAAAGCATCCGGTGACATACGGTTAATGCAGTCGCAATGCCAAAAGCTTCGGTAAAAGTCCACCCACTTCAAATGTCCGTCTGCCTTTCGGGGCTTGAGAACAGCTCGTTTACACCCGGAAAGGTCTTGTCAGACAAAGAAATAAGGTTGTTTGTGAGCATGACAATATTCTTATTATACAAGTCGCATTGACGTGCGCACAACTTGAGTTGCTGTCTAATTGCTTCCATAGGAGTATATTCCCGCAATGTAGACCAGTTGTCAAGCCCATACTTGGCAATTTTTAGGGCATCTTTCGGGTCGGATTTTACTTTGCGCAGAGAGCCTGCTCCGCTTTGCTTAATAAGCAATGGGTTCAGGATGCTTACAAAGATTCCCTCACTGTGAAGCAGCGCTGCTACCGGCTCATGATATCTGCCTGTTGCTTCCATTACAACGCGGGTATCTGGTTCCATGCAAAGAACATCCAACGCAAGATGTGACAGTTCAATATCAATCCGTATATCGGCGGCGTTACCCTCAATCAGCTTACCCCTGCTATGGTAGACAAGATGTTTCAGCAGATTATAGACAAAGGCTTGAAGCCGTCCACCGCAGCCGGGGCAAAACGTGTTTTGAGTGTGGCGTTGAGCCATGCCCGCAAATACCGCTATATCGAAACCAACGCGGCAAAGATACCCTTACGAAGTTTGGGAAAGGCGACAAGACCCCTGACCCTTACACGCCGGAACAGGTGAAAGCCTTAATGCAGCGCGTCGAGGGTACTGTTTGGGAAATGCCTGTTATCTTGGGCGGGCTTTACGGTATGCGCCGTTCTGAAATCTTAGGCTTGCGTTGGCGCAATGTGGATTTGGAGAACAACACCTTTGATGTTACCGAGCAGCTACCTTTCAAGGTACCGCCAAAAACAAAAGTCATTGAAGAAATGGCACCGCCGAAATCCAACGGCAGAAAGCTACCCATTACGGAGCTTGCCCGCCCGTTCTTCCTCAAACAGCTTGCCATGCAGGAAGTACAGAAAGAACAGGCAGCAAAAGACGGAAAGCCTTACTATGACAATGACCTTGTTGTAGCAAAGCCGGACGGCGCACCTATCGCCGCGTCGTGGGTGTCCTCTCAATTTGGAAAGCTGCTTGAAGATTTGGATATGCCGCACATCTGTTTTCACGATTTACGACATACGGCAGCGACCAATATGCACCAACTGACAGGCGACTTCTATACGGTTGGCGAAGTCTTGGGGCATACGCTTGCGGGTATCGGCGCGTCGCTTGGGCTTTCCATGAACTTTGAAGCTGTTACCGCCCGTTATGTGGACGTGCGGCTTGAACGAAAAAAAGAAGTTTTGGACGCTTACCATAGCGCGGTGGAAAAGCAGCCCCGGAGAAACCAAAGGAAGCCGAGCCGAAAAAAGGAAAACGGGCAGCAAAGAAAAAACACAGCGAAATAGACCTTTAACCGCTGTATCTCTTTACTGCTCTTTACAACCTTTTATATGCCCGCGTGGAATTTGGGCACCATTTGGGCACCATTTACGGAAAAAGCACCATGAAAACAGAGGGTAAAAGAAACGCCGACAACTCACAAAAACGTAGTGTTCATGCGGGTTTTCGGCGTTTTCCTATCCCTTAACGGGCTTCTATTCATCTTGTGCGAGAGAGAAAAATTCTACTATTTTTTATGTTCGCGGCCGGGCAGCGGCAAACTGCACACCAGCGCAATGCCCAGGGCCAAAGCCAGGGCGATTTTTAAGGTTTCCACACCTTTGTTCAAAAACAGCGTGCGGTCATCCCGCAGGAAGTAATAGGCGGTGTAATAGATGCCCGCCCCCGGCACCAGCGGGAAGATGCCCGGCAGCAGAAATACCGTGACCGGGGCCTTGTGGTAGACCGAGAAGAACCGTGCGCAGAGCGTCAGCGGCAGCGTGGCGATGAGCACCGCAACGGGCGCACTAACGCCCAGCAGGTCGTAGCAGAGGATGTAGGCCATCCAGCCCACCGCGCCGGTCAAGCCGCCCGCCAGATAGTGCCGCTTGGGCACGTGGAAGGTGATGCCAAAGCTGATGGTGGCCACCACCGCCACCACAAACTGTGTAAGGTAGTTGGTCCAGAGGGCGTACTCATACGGCCACCCCCAATCCGTGCATGACCAGCCAGCCCAGCACCACGCCGCAGGCAATGCTACCCGCAATCAGCACCGCATCCAGCAGGCGAATGGAACCAGAGAGGTAGTCGCCGTTCAGGATGTCGCGCACGCCCATGGTCAGAGCGACGCCGGGGGTCAGCACCATCAGCGCACCGATGATCGCCGCATTGGCACTGACGGCGGGCAGTGCCGCCTGCACCCCGACCGACCACACCGTGCAGGCAAAGGCCGCCACAATATCGGTAAAGATGCGGTTGATCTTATGCTGGCCGAACCACTGGCAGATCAAAATTTCCAGCAGGCCCGCCACGGTAGCCACGGCGGCGTCCAACGGTGTACCGCCAAAAAGGTAGGCGAATCCAGCCGCGCCGACGATGCAGGCCAGCCGCTCACCCGCCGGCGAAGTGCGGGGCACAGACCGTGCCTGCTGCAGGCGGGCTTCGGCTTCCTCGACCCCAGCCGACCGGCGGCCAGCTCACGGAAAGCTCGTTGATGGCTTCGACCCGGCCCAGGTGGATGGACACTGACGGCACATGGCGGATGAGACTGACGTTGTGGGTGCTGCCCATGGATGCTGACGCGAAGATGCCGTTTGTCAGCACGTAGACATGAAAGTCCCGCACACCCAGGCTGTGGGCCATGATCTCCATCGTCTGCTGGACGCGAAAGACCTCGCCGCCGTTTTCCAGCAGGGTCTGCCCGGCGTCCATCACCAGGTCAGCTGCCCGTTCCAGCAGGTCATTCTCCACGGATATTCTCCCGTACAGCGTTAAATTCCGGGTAATGGGCGTACAGGTGCTTGGCGATGGCTTCCATCAGCAGGTAGTCATGCTCCGAGTCAATATCAATGATGCCAGTGTCCATCATAACGCTGACGCCGAACTTGGAGTGCCACAGGATGGGGTCCGGGTTGTCCACCAGAAAGGCGCGGCGGATGACGTAGATGGAGGCGTTGACATCGTAGACCTCAGGGGCCTGCTGGCGGCCGGTGAACTGGCTCTCGATGACCATCTCGGCGTGGTCGCCCACAATTTTGAACATGTTGAACCAGGGGTTGCGGCTGGCTTCGCAGACGCTGAAGATGATCTGCAGATCCTCGCGCTCCTGTGCTTTGGCAAAGGCGTTCTCGATGTCCTGCTCAGTGCGCAGGGGGCTGGTGATGTCCAGGTCGATCATTGCGTCGTAGGGCTTGCCGGTGCGGGCCTCCATACGGGCAAAGCTGTCCTTGTAGACCTCCACCTTGGGCACACGGTCACCGCCCAGCTCAGCCCCGCGGGGCAGGTAGATGACCTCGGGGTATTCGGCAGCCACCAGCTTGGCCAGGTCCTCGCTGTCGGTGTTCAGGGCAATGTCCACTTCCAGTTCGGGGTGGTTTTTGATAAACAGTTCGGCGGCGCTCAAGGAGTAATAAACCAGCGGTTTACCGCAGAAATTTTTGAGATTTTTGTTTTTAAAGCCTTTGCTGCCTGCACGGCCGCAGATGGTGATAAGCAGACGTTTCATATCAGTGTTCCCCCAAAGTCAGTTTCAGGACATCCAGCGCCAGCGCGGGCGGGTTGCAGCTTTGCTGTTCGTCGCCCAGGGCATAGTCAGTAAAATATTCGATCTCCCGCTCGTAGCGGCGGTTGACGTCCTCTTCATAATGCTGCACGGTGCCGTCGGGCAGGGTCAGCGTACCGGCGCCAAAGTCGGCCAGATAGCTGCCGTCGCGGCAGAAAAGTTCGATACTGCGCCGATAGCCGCGGCCGAAATAGTCAAGATGCACCTCGGCCAGCAAGGTGGGATACTTGGCGATATAGACCGACAGATCGTCGGAGTCGATCTCCAGATCCGAGTAGGTGCCCTTAAAATTGTACAGCTGCTGCGGCACACCGAACAGGTCCACAAGGTAATCCCACTCGTGGATGAGGTCGATGGTGACGCCGCCGCCCAGCGCCTTGTGGGCGCTGTAGACCGTGCGGTAGTCGACACCCGGCCGCCAATCCGGCAGGTAGCTGGAGCAGATGACCCGGCGCAGTAGGGGTGCAGCATGGGCAGCAGATCTTTGAGGGCCAGCATCACACCGCACCAGCGCATGGGCGCGGCCACGTAGGCTTTCTGGTTTTCCGGCAGGCAGTCGGCCAGGTGCAGGCCGGTCTGCTCGGCAGAAAAGATCGGTTTTTCGATAAAAAGTGCTTCGCCGCGGCCCTTCACCTGCTGCAATGCCTCGACATGCAAACTGGTGGGGTTGGTGATAAACACCATATCATACCGGGCAGGCGCGGCGGCCAAATCGTTGTACTGGGCGTGCAGCAGTTCAGCCACGCCGTCCCGCAGGGGGTGCAGGTCACTGCGCAGGGCGTCGGCCTGCAAGGTCCAGCCGCGGTCGGTGCAAAGGTTATGCAGGTTTTAAGTGGCGGGTGCCGATGGAACCCAACCCACAAAAACAGCGCGGTGATGGGGCGCATGGATCAGGCCTCCTCGATTTTGTCCATCAGCTGGATGGCCGCCAAATCCTTGGTAAAGCTCCAGCGTGGCGTCTCAGTGCCCTTCAGCACGCCAAAAAAGTTCGTCAGTTCGTCCACATAGGCGTTCTCGACGATGTTGTCGCTGTAGCGGCTGTCATGCTCAAAGCTGGCGTAAGTGTTCACAGGCTGCTTGTCGCCGTCCTTGAACTCGTACAGGGCCTTGGGGTTCCCTCCCAGAAGAGGTGGATGCCGTCGCCGAAGCACTCAAAGCTGCGCACAGCCTTGCGGCTGACCACATCCGCCGCCAGCACACCCTGCACGCCGCCCTTGTGCGCAGCAGCAGGGTTACGCAGTCTGGGTACGGCAGGCCCAGGTCGCTGATGGTATCCTTCTGCACAGTGACAGACTCGACATCCCCGAAGGCATCCAACAGCCAGGGCAGGTCGATGCCGAATATCTCGCGCACACCGCCGGTACGGGCATTGCCCACAAAGAAGTTTTTGTAGTTTTCCCAGGGGTGCCAATCCGGCAGATACTGACCGATGTGGTAGATATAATGCACCGGCTTGCCAAAAGCCTGCACCTGCTGTTTGATGTACTGCGTTTCGCGGCGGTACAGCATGGTGGAGGAGAGGAACAGCGGCAGGTTTTTGGCGGCCGCCTTGGCCATGTTCTCGGCGTAGCCGTCCCCTACCAGGTTCAGCTCGGTAAAAACAGGCAGGTCGTTATCCAGCAGTTCGCCGATGACCGCAGCGTGGGAGAGCGGCGCGGTGCAAACCAGAGCGGCGTCCGGGTGCTCGGCGGCCACGGCCTCGGCAATGGTGGGATAGGCGGCATCCGCCAGGCCCAGGGTGCACGCCTCGGCACGGCGGGCCTCGGCGGTATCCACGCCCACAATGTGGAGGGCGGCGTCAATGCCTTTGGACAGGCGTGCGCGGCGCTTGCCCATACTGCCCAGACCAACGATCAGAAGTTTCATACCAAAACGCTCCTTTGGGGGTCAAATTCCGGCACAGGGCCGTCATAAAATATTTTAGGCTTTGAGAAATCAAAGTTTTGCAGCACGGTGCAGATCTTGCCGCTGGTGTCCCCGCCGCCGTAGGGCTTTGGGCCGTGGCGGCGGTGGCGGCAAACTCCGGACTTAACGCGCGGCGCAGGGCGGCTTCAATGACCGGTTCCTCGGCATCACAGCACAAAACGTTGGCGCAGATAGCGCGCCCCGCCTGGCGCTGGCCGATATTGACGGTAGGCACCTTAAAGGTCGGCGTTTCCACCACGCCGGAGGAGGAATTGCCCGCCACCAGCGCGGCGTACTGCATGGCCGAAAGGTACCGCCGCAATCCCAGGCTTTGGATGAACCCGGCGCGGTCGGGTGTTCGGCGGCAAAGCGCTGCATGCGGGCCGTGCAGATCTGCCCGCCTGCGTCAGCGTTAGAGCCGGTGATGAGCCAGTAGACGCCGGGCACGGCTTCCATAGCGGCGCAAAGGGCTTCACTCTGGGCGGCAGGCGAGCCGGCATCGGCAGAAGTCTCGGGGTGGTAAGTCACCAGCGCAAAGGGCTGCTGCAGCGGGAAGCCTGTGGAGTTGCACAATTCTTCCCGGCTCATTTTGGGCAGAGTGCGGATGTTCTCGTCGCCCAGGCCGCCCACGCAAAACACCGTTTCGGGAGCTTCGCCCATACGGACCAACCGGGCGGCGCTATCAGCGCAGGACGGGAAATGCACCGCTGCCATTTTGGTGATGCAGTGGCGGTAGTATTCATCCGCCGCGCCAAGGGTCACGTCCCCGCCCGAAATGTGGGCGATGGGGATATGCCGGGCCGCCGCAGCGGTGGCTGCCGCGAAAATTTCAAACCGGTCGCCCAGCAGCAGCACAGCATCGGGACGGTGGGCGGAAAAGTATGCGTCAAACACGGTAATGGTGCGGGCAATGGTCACGGCCACCGGCTCGTTCTCATCGCCCACAAAAATCGGCAGACGGGCCGCGATGGGTACGCCGTCGGCTTCGATCTCCCGCACTGTCTCGCCCAAACGCGGGCAGAGGTGCGCGCCGGTGGCCACCAGCTGCAATTGCAGCGTGCTGGACGCCGCCAGCTTTTGCACCACAGGGCGCAGCAGACCGTATTCCGCCCGCGTGGCGGTCACTACACAAATCGTGCGCATAAAACCTCGTTACAGCTCGATTTTTTCATCCTCGGCAAAGTCGCGCTTGGCGGCTTGGCCCAGCACTTCGTACCAGCGCATGGGGGAAATGCCGTCCCCGGGGCGCTTGGTGGTCAGGTTCTCGGTGGTAAAGATCTCCCTGCCTTGATGGCGCGGGCAGCCACGATGCTTTGCGGGCCACCGTTTTGTTGGGGCTTCGCCTCGGTCAGGTGCTTGTGACCGTCGCCCAGGGCGGCTTCCACATGGCGCACCGCGTCCACCATAGCCTTGAACTCGGCAGGGTCGAGGCTGGCTTTCTGGTCGGGGCCGGGCAGGGATTTATCCAGCGTGAAGTGCTTTCGATCACCTGCGCGCCCAGCACGGCAGCGGCGACGTCACCCTCCCAGCCGGGGTGTGGTCGGACAGGCCCACCGGCAGGCCGAACTGGTCGAACAATTCCATCATGGCGGTGAGGTTGGCGTCCTCGTAGGGGGGGTACTGGGTGTTGCAGTGCAGCACCGTGACCTCGGGGCAGCCGCCATCGTCCAGGATGCCCAGGGCGTCGGTGATCTCGTTCAAGTTGCTCATGCCGGTGGAAAGCAGCACAGGGGTGTGCAGCTTGGCCACTTCCTCGAGATACGGCAGGTTGGTGATCTCTCCGGAGGGCACTTTAATAAGCGGCAGGCCCAGAGTGCCCAGAAACTGCTGGGGATGTCAAACGGCGCAGAAAGGTACTGGATGCCGATGGAATCGCAGTATTCTTTCAGCTCCTTATGCCCCTCGAAGGAGAAGTGCAGCTTGCGGATCATCTCCAGCTGGCTTTCGGCCGCATCGGTGGTCTGCTTCTGGTACTCAGCCTTCTCGGCGAATTTGCTCACGACCAGTTCAGGCACAGCGGTCTGGTACTTTACAATGTCCGCGCCGCACTCTTTGGCGGTCAGGGCCAGTTTTTTGGCCATTTCCAGGTCGCCGTTGTGGTTGACACCGGCCTCGGCAATGATGGTTACGGGCATCAGGGTGCCTCCTTTACTGCTGGCTTTCCAGCTTGCGTCTCATTTTTTCCAGTTCTTCCAGCTGGCCCATATCCATCCAGCTGCTCTCACTGATGGGATACACGCCCACCTTCTCGCCAGCGGCGCGGTAACGCTCGATGACATCGGGGAAGCCGATCTTCTCGCCATCGCGCATCTCCTCCACCACGCGGGGTTCCACCACGTAGACGCCGGTGTTGGTCAAGAAGTCCAGCTCCGGCTTCTCGCGCATGGCGGCAATGCCGCCGTCCTCGCCCAGTTCCACCACGCCGTAGGGCACGGTGTAGTGCTTGAAGGCACAAACCATCGTGACCAGGTTGCCGTGGGCCTTGTGATACTCGTAAATATCGCCAAAGTCCACATCCAGCAGCGTATCGCAGTTGGTGAAGAAGAAGGGTGACTTCATCTTGCCTTTCAGCAGGCAAAGGCCGCCGCCGGTGCCCATAAATACATCCTCGTCGGCGAAATTGACGGTGTAATCCTTTTCCAGTTCGCCAAAATAGCTTTTGATCATGCCACGCTTATAGTTGACGATCATGGTGAAATCGTGGCAGCCAAAATCGCGGAAGCGGTCCATAATCAACTCAGCGATGGGCTGCTCCCTACCGGATCAGCGGTTTGGGCAAAATTTTGGTGTAGGGGTACAACCGGGTGCCAAGACCGCCTGCCATCATAACGACGGGGATGTCGGCGCGTTTGCGGTTGTCCACATCCTCGCCCCGGGCAAAGACGATGTCGGTGATGACGCCGCGCTTGTTGAGGATGGGCAGCGCGTCGATGCAATGCTTTTGCAGCATTTTGCGGGCTTTACCGCGCTCCGACACCGGCAGGCTGAGGGGATGGTAGTTGGCGGCGTTATCCACTGTCTGGTCCGGCGTGCCGCCGCGCAGGAAGAATTTGCGGATGTCGCCATCGGTGATAACGGCTTTCAGCTGGCCTTCCGGCGCGATGAACAGGATGCGCTGGCCGGTCTCGTCCAGCTTGCGCAGGGTCTCCAGTACCGTGGCGGTAGGCTCGATAAACAACTCTTCTACTTTGATCAAGGGTCAGCCCCTTCGGGCGGTTATTTTACAGTTCCAGCACGGCCTGGCAGACGCGCTCGCAGTCCTCCATGCTCAGGTTGGTGGAGCAGGGCAGGTTGACGATGTACTTGCGGTAATCCTCGGCCTTGTCCAGGGCGTAGGCCTCGTTGCGGGGGTAGTCTGCCTGCTCATGGATGAGCGCCCAGACCGGGCGGGTCTGGATATGCTGGGCCTGCAGCTTTTCAATGACGGTGTCACGATCCAGGCCGGAATCCTTCAGGTACAGGCTGAAGAACCAGTAGTTGGAGCGGCATTCTTCCTCGCGGAAGGGCAGGATGCGCAGACCCTTGACGCCGTCCAGGGCGGCGACATAGTGGTCGTACAGTTCCTTTTTGTGGGCGATAAAGCCCTCCAGCCGTTCCAGCTGGGCCAAGCCCAGGCAGGCCTGTACGTTGGTCATGCGGTAGTTATAGCCCACCTCGTCATGCAAAAATTGCAGCATGTCGGCCTTGGCCTGGGTGGAAAGGTGCTTGGCGTGCTCGGCCCAATCGGGATGATTGGAGACGACCGCGCCGCCTGCGCCGGTGGTGATGATCTTGTTGCCATTGAAGCTGTAGCAGCCGATATCACCGATGGTACCGGCAAACTTGCCCTTGAAGGGCCGTCGATGCACTGGGTACCCAGGGCCTCGGTAGCGTCCTCGATCAAAATCAGGCCGTAGCGGCGGGCGATGGCCATCAGGCGGGGCATATCGGCCATGTTGCCGAAGACATGCACAGCTTCCAGCGCCTTGACATGGGCACCGGTGGTCTTGTTGTACAGTTTGCCGTCGCGCAGTTCGCAGTGGTTGGCGCAGAAGTCCTCAACAGCGTCGGGTCGATGCAAAGGCTGTCGTCGCAGCCGATGAAGATGGGTTCTGCGCCGACGTAGCGGGTCAGCGGGTTGACAGCGGCGATGAAGGTCAGGGTCGGGACGATGACTTCATCCCCGCGGGTAATGCCGGCAGCCATAGCGGCCAGGTGCAGGGCGCTGGAACCGGCGTTGCAGGCCACGGCGCGGGGCATGCCCACGTAGTTGGCCAGCGCTTCCTCAAACTCGGTGACTTTGCCGCCGCTGGTGGAGACCCAGCCGGAGGTGATAGCCTCGCTGGCAAGCTCTGCTTCGCGGGGGCCGAAATTCGGGACAGAAAGCGGAATAAATTCAGACATGATACTGCCTCCCAAACACGCGGGGCGGTGGAGCCTGCCGCGTGGCATAGTTACAAAAACATTCTATTTTATTATACCGCATTTGGCTGTGTACGACAAGTAGCAAACGAAAAACAGGCGGCTTGCCTCGCACAAACCGCCTGTAAAATGTTTAATTTTAAAAGCCGATATGGTAAGTCATAATCGGCACGTTGTAAGAGACTCCTGCATCAGCCGCACCAGATAGCACACGCCGCTGATGATGTGCCAGCCCAGCGCCATGCCGCACAGTACGGTGCTGGCGCTTTTGGCTTGGCGAGTGCCTGCTTGAGGAAGATGCCCACCGATTCCAGCCAGAGCACCCAGAAGCAGATGAACGGACCCCACCAGAGGTTGGCGTGGTACAGCCGGTCGCCGCCCTCCACCAGCAGCAGGGCTTCGGCCATGGCGACAGCAAACAGAAACAGGCTGAATTTATAACGGAAGCTGCCAAAAGCCAGCCAGCGCAGCAGCAGCGTCACCGCCGCCACAAAGGGCAGGGAGCGGAGCAGGCCCAGCAGCGCGGCCTCGTTAAAGACACCCCACAGCAAAGCGTGGCGGTCGAACTCGGTGGTGAAGATCAGCCGCAGACCGCTGCCTTCCTCGGTAAACAGGACGTTGGCCTCGAGGATGCAAAGTCCCACGCCGGGGAAAACGCTACAGCCCATCAGCACCTCATTGCCAATATTTTTTGCGCGGGTGCGTATGAAATCAGCAATCAGCAGCACCAGCAGCGCCGGGGCAAAGGCGAAGATCAGGTTTGCCTTAAAGGCGGTGGCTGCCGTTAAAAATGCCGTGTAAATCAGCCAGGTGCGCAGATCGATCCTGCCGTCGATCCTGCCAGGCGCGGTAGAACCACAGCACGGCCAGCAGCGCAAAGGGAGCCAGCATAATGTACGTTGTGTTGTGGTAAATCGTGCCGGTAATGGTACCCTGATACCAGTAGCCGCCGCGGGGGATGTAGACCGCCTGGGCCAGGTTGACCACAAAGCTGGCCAGCAGCCGGGCGGGCAGGCTCCATTCGGGCAGGGCGGCCTTTAACCCCCAGGCAAACACAACCACAGCGGCCAGATGAAACACGGCCAGCAGCAGCGCAATGCCCAGCTTGCCGCCCGCGGCATAGGCCGGGCCGATAAGCAGCGAGGTGGCCGAGTAGATCAGCCCGCTTTGGGCAAAGTGCAGATGCTGCCCCAGGTCGGAGGTATAGGGGTCCTCGCCCCGGCCGGTGGCGCAAAGCTGCTGGTAATGCAGCCACACCATGGCCGCAGCAAACAGGGCCAGCGCCGCAAGGCAAAGGGCCCACAGCAGCCTCTTTTTACGGGTTTGCGTCATGTAAGTTTGTACTCCTTGATTCAGCTTTGCAGCCGCAGCGTATCGCCCACGATGGGGGCGGTCTCCGGCAGGGTGACCAGCGTGCCGCCGTTTTCGGCCTTGGTTTGCGCCAGTTCTGCCAGGGGCTGGGTGTGCTCAGTCTCGGTACCGTCGGCGGCGCGGGTGGTGTAGGCAAGGGTGCCCGCCGGGTCTGCCTGTTTGGGCAGGTAGACGGTCACGCCGGTGACGGTGTCGAGGTTATCATCCGCTGCCGTGCCCAGCCAGGAAATATCGGTGCGCTTATCGCTGCCTAGGGCAAAGCCTAAACGGCAGACGGTGGCCTCATCATGGCTTTCGGTGCGCCAGACAGCCAGGCTGTGGGCGTTGGTGTCGGTATCGGCATAGCGCAGGAAGAAGGCGTTTTCCGCCTCCAGGTCGCCACCCCAGACGGGGTAATCGGTCACGACAGGCGTTTCGGTGCCGGCAGCATCGGCCAGACCGGCCTCTACGCCCTCGGCAAATACCGTATAAGCGCGGCCGCCTTTCTCATAGGAGCGGGCCGCCGAGCGCTGCCATACCACCGAGAAGGCCATGCCCGCCGCCAGCAGCATACTGCACACGGGGCGCAGCTTCGGCCACCAGTTTTTGCCGCGCACAAAGCGCAGCAGCACCACAAACACGGCGACAGCCATCAGGCCCACGCCGAAGGACTCGACGGTCTGGGGAATGTAACCGTGGCACCAATCCACATTGATGCCGTTCTGGTATTTGGGCGAAAGGCCAATCAGTAAGGACGGCGCAGACAGCAGTGCCAGCCCCGTCAAAAACAGCAGCAGGTTTTCCTTGCGGGTGGGCAGACGATCCAGCACAGCCAGTGCCGCCACCACGCAAATTGCCAGCGCAATGCCGCAGATAACATCCGAGGGCTGCACGTTGCTGGGTTTGATTTTGCCAAAGATCATGGCGTTGAGGGGGAACCCCGCCGACATCTGCATCACCCAGGTGCGCAGCACCAGCGGCAGATCAAAGTTGGAAATGCCGCCGATGTCCGTTGCGCCGGTATCGCGCATGGCATTGACCGCCCGCGAGCCCATATTGAAGCCGAAGCTGATGATTTCGCCCGCCAGCGGTGCCAGACAAAGGCGCAGGGCAGGGCGCATCTTGCCGGAGCCGGTGTAGAGCCATGCGAAGCCGAACAGCGCGGCGATATACGTAAAGCCGATTTCAAAGGTGCCGCAGGCCATGTACATGAAGAAAGCCGACAGCACCGCCCACCGCATATGGTGGGTATCCTGCCAGCGCAGCATGCACAGGCCCGCCAGCAGTACCGGCAGCAGCGTGCTTTGCGCCAGCGCGCCGTAGGAGTACATGCTGTTGCCCGTGGCGTCCTGCCAGAGGGAGAACATCATGGGCAGCAGGCAGAACGCCAGCGCGCCCAGCTTTTTACTGTGGGTGGCCTTTGCGGTCAGCCAGGCCGTCAGGGTGATGTCCGCATAGGTCCAGGCCAGGATGTACAGCCGGTACACCACCAGATCGCCCAGGAACCAGCTGTTGAGAGAGCGGACCGGCGGCGAGGAAAACGGCCGGAAACGGGGGCTTTGCAGGGCCAGCTGGTTCAAAATTTCCTTGGCGTGAGTCAGCACCACCTGCCACCAGGGAGTGTGGGTGATGTAGTAGTAGTTTTGCAGATTGATGATCTCGTCATCGCCGCCCAAGGCCGCGCAGGTGATGATGCTGAGATACCACCACCCGAACACGAAGGACACCGCGCAGACCACGGGCAAAAACCAGCGGTTCCCGGTAATTTTTTTGAGGTTGTTACGCTCCATCGGTCATCCTTTCCCCAGCGGGATGTAGCACAGGGTGCCACCCTCGCTGATGATGACATCGCTTTCGTCACAGCCCGCGGCGTCGATCAGCGCCTGCAGGGTGGGCTGCTGTTCTTCCTCGGTGTAGCCGTCCAGGTCCAGGTAGATGCCCGCCATGCCTTGGGCGCGCAGTTCGGCGACCATAGCCTCCGGCTCCAGTTCGCTGGTCACCTTGTACCAGTTGTCGTTCTCGGTGCCGTAGCCTGCGCCGTAGCTGAATTTCAGCGTCTTGCTGTGCAGCGGGCCACGCAGCAGCGTGTAGTCCCACATTTTATTCTGGGGGCCGTTCTCGAAGTTCTTCATGTAGGGCAGCTGGAAGATCATAGCGCCCTCCCCTGCCGCCGACTCGACCTCGGCCATAAAGTCCTCGTCCTGCTGCCAGGTCTCCTGTACGGATTCGTACTTAGGATTGTAAAGGCCCTGCTGCTCCCAGAAGCCGAAGACCAGCAGCACCGCCAGCACCGCGGCAAAGGCCGCCCTGGATTTGCCGGTGCGCTGGGTCAGCCGCTTTTCTGCTGTAAGGCCCATGGTGAGCAGCGCGAAGAAGATAATGTACGGGCTGATGCGGTTGTACCCGCGGATGAAGCGGATAAAAATGCCGATGATGCTGCCAAAGCCGGCCAGGGTGGTCAACAGCAGCGCCGTAACGTTCAGCCGGCTGAGCAGCCAGACACGGTCGCCCAGTTCGGGGCGCTCGGTGCGGCCGGCCTTCCAATCCCAGTTACGCAGCAGCATCAGGATCAGAAACAAAAATCCGATGATGCCCATGATGCCGAGATAGCCGTAGCTGTTCTCGTTGTACATAGGGCCTTCGTCGGTGGAGAGGATCTGGAAGTAGCGCTGGATCCACCGCGTCAGCTTGCCGATGCCAAAGCCGTTGGGCGAAAGCAGCAAACTGCTGATGCGCAGGCTGTAGATGTCCGCACCCACCGGGCTGCGGTAGACGCCGTTGGTGATGGTGCTGCCAACCCCCACCAGCTTGCCCAGCACCATGGGGAAGAAATCCGGCACCATCCAGGCTACGATCTCGCCGATGGTGACCAGGCAGGGCACGGCGGGCTTCCAGGCGTGGTCGCGCAGCATCAGGCAGAGGGCCGTAACGCAGAGGAAAAGCAGGTAAAGTACGGGTAGTAGGCCGCACCGTTGTTGGCGATGCCCCAGGCCATAGCCAGAGCCAGCCAGTTGCGCTTATTTTTGAAGAAGCCTTTGCCGGGCTTGTTAAAATTGGGGTCCTCTGCGCACCAGAGGCAGAGCAGGACCGAGAACGGCACAAACTCCACGGCGGCCAGCATCATGTGGCCGCCCAGGCGCTGCTGCACATAGGCACACAGGCCGAAGGTCATGCCGAAGCCGTAGGACAGCCACCGGCGCATGCCCACCATGCGGAATACCGTGTACCCGGCCAGCGCATTGGCAAAGGGGATGACCAGGATGTACAGGTTGAACACCGTGCCGGTATCCTTAGTAAACAGGCCCACAAAGGCCACAAAAATGTCGTAGACAAGGTCATAATTCGGCTCGTAGGGGCTGGGGGCCTGGTAGAACGGCCACCCCAGGGAGCCGGTCAGCTCGCCAAAGCTGCGCTGGATCTGGCCCACCCAGTAGATGCCGTCACCGCCGTAGAGCATGGGCACCTTCCAATCCAGCCGCCAGAGCTGGAAAAACCAGTATTCCGCCAGCGCAACGCTTGCCAGCAGCAGCACCACTGTCAAAGCTTCGCGCAGAATATTCTGCTTTTTATTCAGCATAGCGTTCCTTTCATTCCCCGCGCTGCATGGCGGCCACGTAAGCATCGCACACTTCAGCCGAGGGGCCGTCCCCACGCAGGTGGCCATGATCGATCCAGATAGCGCGCTTGCAGAGCTGCTTGACCTGGTTGATGTCGTGGCTGACGAAAAGCAGCGTCGTACCGCCGGAAAGCATCTGTTCCATGCGGTCGTGGCATTTCTGCTGGAACATAAAGTCGCCCACCGACAAAATTTCGTCGCAGGCCAGAATGTCGGCCCGCACCTCGGTAGCGATGGAGAAGCCCAAGCGGGCAATCATGCCGGAAGAGTAGTTTTTCACCGGCACATCGACAAAATCCCACAGTTCGGCAAAGTCGATGATGTTCTTGAAGTGCTCATCCATATAGGCACGGTCATGCCCCAGGACGGCGCCGTTGAGGTAAACGTTCTCACGGGCGGTCAGCTCCATATCGAACCCGGCGCCCAGCTCGATCAGCGGGGCGATCTCACCATTGACCCGCACCGAACCTTTGGACGGATACATCACACCGGCGATAAGTTTGAGCATCGTGCTTTTGCCGCTGCCGTTGCGGCCGATGAGCGCAACAGATTCGCCGGGCTCGATGGAGAAGGACACGTCCTGCAAAGCGTAGAACTCGTTAAAGAAAAGCTGATGTTTCAGCAGTTTTACGGTGTATTCTTTCAGCGTCTCGGTCTTTTCCTGCGCCAGGTTGAACCGCATCGAGACGTTATCCACCTGAATGATGGGCATAGGGGGAACTCCTTACAGATACAGAATAAAGTTACGCTGCAGTTTGCGGAAAGCCGCCAGGCCCACCACCATCATGCCCACAGCACAGACGATGCAGGCAAACCAGGTGTTGGGGCCGGGCACCGTGCCGTACATGACCAGGCACCGCATGCAGTTGATATAGTGGTACAGCGGATTCAGCTTAACGATCGCTACCATAAAAGGCGGTAAAGCCGAGATGGGGTAAAACAACGGTGTGGCGTACATCCAGGCCATGGTAACGATGCCGTACAGGTATTGCAGGTCGCGGAAGTAGACCGCCAGCGCCGACAGCAGCAGCGCCATGCCGCAGGTGAACAGAAACAGCAGCACCAGCGGCGCCCATACCAGCAGAATGGTCAGGTGGAAGGGCGAGCGGGTGATGAGCATGACCAGAATGATGGCCGCCAGGCTGAACAGCAGGTTAACAAAGCTGGACACCACACGGCTGATGGGGAAAATAAACTTGGGCACGTACACCTTCTTGATAAGGGACGAGTTGCCCAGCACGCTGCCCATGCCCATATTGGTGCTCTCGTTAAAGAAGTTGAACAGCGTGTTGCCGCAGATGAGGTAGAGCGGGAAGTTCTCGATTTGGAAGCGGAACATATAGGAAAATACCAGCGTTTGCAGCAGCATCATCAGCAGGGGGTTCAGGATGCTCCACACATAGCCGAGGAAGCTGCGGCGGTATTTTACCTTGAGGTCGCGGGTGACCAGCTCGCGGATCAGCGGCCGGTACTTGGAAAAGTTGTGCCAGCTGCCGCGCAGCTGGGCGGTGGTTTTACCTTGCATTGGAAAATGGCTCCTAGTAAAGTTTTGATTTTTGGGGGCGGGCCGCGCCGCTTTGCGCCCATAGGGCGGCGGGCGCAGGGCTGCCGTTACTGTTTAAAGGGGGTATCCCCGGTCAGGCCGTCTGCGCGCAGCATGTTCTGCATCACGTCGATGTCGGCGCTGATGTCCATGGCATCGGCGGCAAACAGCTGGTCCAGCTGGGTCTCAAAGGCATGCACCAGCGTGTCCATCGTCTGCTCAATGCGGTGTTTGGACTCGGTGATGTTCTCGCCCTCGACGCCCTGGGAATCCAGCTCAGCGTAGGTTTGCAGCAGCTTCAGCGAGGTGGGCAGGTAGTAGTCCATGAACTTGCGCATGCGGGCAGCTTGTCGGGGTCGGTTTTGGCCTGCTCAAAAATTTTGGCCGAGACAGCCTCCAGACGGCTGATCTTGTCGCTCATCTCCTCGTCGGGGATGGCATCGTTGACGCGGCGCAGTTCGTCCAGGATCTTCTGGTACCGGTCCTTGGTCTGCGCGGCCTCTTTGGCCGTTTGGGCCTGGGTCTCCTGCGTTTTGGCGGGGGCCTTGGGGGCAGTCGTTTCGGGGGCTTTGCCCTTGACCACCAGGCAGCGGCGCTTCATATCCAGGTAGGCGTCCGGGCCAAAGACACCGGCATCGATGCAGTTTTCCAGGTGCTTGCGGCACTTGTCATAGCCGCAGGGGATGGCAGCGGCAATGTCCTCGATGTACATATACTGCGAATCACCGACGATATTGGCGATCTTTTTGCGCAGGCGGTTGCCGGTGCGCAGCTTGTGGGCGCCGAACAGGCAGCCGATGCCGCCCGCCGCCGCAATCAGCATCGGCATGCTGTCCTCGATGAGCCAGCGCCAGTAGTAGCCGCCCTCGGCCAGCGCATCAGGCAGCCAGAAGATGCCATCCGGCAGGGCGATCAGCGCGCAGATCAGCAGCGCAACGCCCGCCACAGTCAGCGCCGTAGCGGCACCGGTCTTTTTGCCCTGCTTTTCGGCGGCCTCCACAGTCGATTGCGGCGGGACGCTGCGGCCATAAATGGGGGTGTTTGCGTCCGCGTTCCGGCTGGTGGGCGTTCCGCTCTCGTCCACGCGGCGGAACTGGGCCTCGTAAACGGTCCGGCCGTCCGATCCGGTCGTGGTGCGGGAGGTATGGGTAAACTGGGATGTCCGCTGTCGGGCACGCTCCTCCAAGTCGGCCATCTTGCCCTCTTTCATCAGCTTATTCATGATGATAAAGGCGATTCCGACAGGCCACATCCCGATGCAAAACGGGATGACGATGGCCCACCAGGGGAACTGGAACGGCTTGTCTGCCGGGCGGCGGGACCGGGTGGAATATTGGTTTTGGTAGCGGCCGTCACTGCCGCTGTAGGGTGGCTGGGTCTGTGTAGCGCGGCCCTCATCCTGATTCTGCATACGATGCTCCTTCTGCAATACTTTCCTTTAGGCAATACCGCACAATTCTAAGTGCCGATATGGCATGCCGCAGCCGCCGGAACGGTGCTTAGGCCGTCAGGCCAGAATTGTGCGGCATTACCTTTTACGGCAGGTCGGCCAGCTGGCTCTGCATCTCCTCGCTGAGGTAGTAGGTGCTGCCGGGCTGATAGGGATTGTTTTTGCTGTAAGGCGTGTGGGTACACAGGTAGCTGACCCACTTGTTGTAGCCCGAAACCGTCAGATGGATACCGTCCGGCTGTGCGTAATCGGTGAGCAGGTAGCCGTTTTCGTCGCTGAACTCTGCGTTCAGGTCCAGGTAGTACAAGCCGCGCTCCTCGCACAGGGCCTTGATCTGCTGGTTGATGGGGCCGATGTGGTCCGGCGAAAGGCCGGGGGCATCGTCCTCGACGGTCTCCTGCGTGGCGCACAGAATGGATTGCACATAAAAGGTGGTGTTGGGCAGCGCGGCGCGCAGCTCGTCCAGCATGCGGCCGTAGTAATTGATGAAGCTGTCCTCGTTGCCGGTCTGCACCAGGGCGTTGGTGCCCAGCAGGATGTAGAGCTTGGCGGGCTGGTTGGCGGCCAGCACGTCGAGGGCTACTTCCTCGCCGCGGTCAGGGCTGGTGACAGTGGTGCGGTTGACGATGGTGTTGGGGCTGATGCTGCGGTAGCCGCAGATGAGCGCACCGCCCACATCGATGTTGTACTCGTTGGCGCAGAAGCCTGCGGTGAGGGAGTCACCCAGGAAAGCGGCATCGGCAAACCAGCTGGTGCTCACGCGGCCAAACTCGCCCAACTGCACAGATTTTTGCGGTGTGGCGGTGTAGGTGTAACCGGTATCGGCGCTTTGCTGCTGCGGGCCGACTGTGCCCCAGTTGAGAGTCTGCACGGTGCCGCTGGTATCGCTGCTGTTGGTGCCCGTGTAGGGCAGCGGGGCCACCAGCTGGGTGGTGCCCGTTACTGCCGGGGCTTCGGGTTCGGTCTCGCCTTCACACTTTTGGGCAGGATCAGCGTGATGATGCCGGACAGCACCAGGATACCCGCTGCCGTGCCCAAAAAGGCGACACGGCGGCGGCGACGGCGCATTTCCCGGCGGCGGCGAGCATCTTGCCTCCGCTGGCGGTCGGTCGGGGCCGGGCGGGAGGCTGCTCAGGCGGCGGAGTGGGCGCCCAATCCTGCCAGGTATATTCAGTTTCGGGGCGCGGGCTGCGCGGTTCCTGCGGCGCTGGCATAGGCGTGCCCTCCTTTGTTTACAGATAGCTATGCAGTATTGATTATAGCACAACCCCTGTAAGAAAAACAGTAGGAAGAGGAAAGTTTTGTGTGGCCTTGGATGCAAAAAAGGCTTCCCTCAAGGGCTTTTTGTTACCGATACAACTTTTTCTGCTGCTGATGGGCCGCGATCTTGATATAGGCGGAACGCGGCAGATAGCGGCCCAGGGTCATGCCAGCGGCCACCAGCGGGCCGGGCACGATGATGGTCTTGCGGCGGTGGATGCCGTGCAGTGCGCATCGCACGCAGAATTCCGGCGTGATGCCCTTTAAGGCAAACTGCACGTTGGCCACGGCGTTGAACTCCGTGTTCACCGGCCCGGGGCAGAGGCAGCCTACATAGACCGGGCTGTGCATCTCCCGAAGTTCCTCGGCCACGGCGCTGGTCAGGCTGACAACATAGGCCTTGGTGGCGTAGTAGGCAGCCATGTACGGCCCGGCAGGCATCAGCCCCGCGCAGGAGCCGACGTTGAGCAGCGCGCCGCCCCCCTGCTCTTCCATCTGCTGGACGATGCGCTTGGTCAGGATGTGCAGCGCCCGGACGTTGGTCTCGATCATCTGCAGTTCTTTTTCCAAATCGGTCTGCAGAAACGGCCCGCAATCACCAAAACCGGCATTGTTGATGAACAGATCGATGTGGCGGTCGGCCAAAGCATCCGCCAGACGCAGGCACTCGCTTTTGCGGGCCAGGTCGGCGGTGAAAATTTCACACTCGGTGGTCAAGCTGTTGGAAAGCGCCTGCAAACGGTCGGCCCGGCGAGCCACCAGCATCAGGTTATAACCGCGGGCAGAAAGCTGACGCGCGAACTCGGCCCCGATGCCGGAGCTGGCACCAGTGACAACAGCAAATTTAGGCATAGGGATGTTGCCTCCTTTTCTAAAAATGCCCCGGCGCGAAGCCGAGGCACTGTAAAACTGCTTAATGGTGACGGCCTACACCGCCGCCACGGCTGGAACCGCCGCCGGTGTGGTAGCCGCCGGATGGGCGGGAACCGCCAGAGGGGCGCGATGGACGAGAGCCGCCCGAACGGCCTGCGCCGCCAAAGCCGCCCATGCCACCGCCGGTGCGATAGCCGCCGGGGCGATAACCGCCGGGGCGGGGACCACCGCCAAAACCAGGGCCGCCAGGCGGCGGGGGCGGCGGGGGCGGCGGACGCCGCGGCCGACGGGAAGCACGGCCCATGCTGTACCAGAACATATCACGGCCAACGCCCCCACCACGGGCCCTCCGCCGCGGGCGGACGGGGCGGTCGGGTCAGCGTGGAGATGACCCAGATGATCAGGATGACCGCAATGATAACCATGATAGAGCCCATGATGTTGCTTTCCCCGTTTCTGCCGGATGTATTGTTGGCTACGGACGAGGTATCCAGGGTCACACCATAGATGCCGCACAGCTTATCCGCAATCGCGGCCACGGTAGCGCACACGCCGGCATCGTAATCGCCGCTGACCCAGTTGGGTTCCATCTTGTCGTCCAGGATTGTGCCCAAGGTGCTGATGGACAGGGCCGATTCCAGGCCGGTACCGCGGGTGATGTAGTAGTCATCCTCGCCGGGGGCCAGCAGGAGCAGCACACCGTTGTCCCTATCACTGGAGCCCAGGCCCCATTCGTTCAGCACGCTGTAGGCGTAGCCTTCCATGGTGGAGTTGCCGATGTACTCAGTCGTATAGACGCCGATCTCTGCGCCGCAGGTGCTTTGCAGGGCGGACGAGATCTCCGTAACATAGGCAATGGTATCCCGGGAAAGGATGCCGGCATAGTCGTTTACGGGGTGGTTCTATCCACCTGGGCTGCCGCAGCCGGCAGCGCCAGGACCACCACCGCAAACAAGCTGACCAGCACTGCCGCCAGGCGGCGCGCCAGTTTATTTGCAGATACGTTCATTTTCATTTTCCTTATCGTGTCACGGTTCAAAGGTCGGAATGTCCTTTACGCCCCACAGCGCAGCCTGCACCCCGCCAAGCCGGAGGCCAGCTTCAGGTAGCTGTCGGCTTCTTCATTATAGGCAGCGGTCTCGCGGTCCAGGATCATCTGGCTGGAAACAAAGCTGTCATACAAATCGGTCAACTGCCCTTTGGCCTTGCTGTCCGCTTCGTCGGCGGCGGCCGTGTACAGGGTGTCGACGGCGGTGTACAACTGCCGGTTCAGCGTGTACTGCTCGTTGGCATCTTTGCGGTCGGCGGCTTCGTTCCAGTTATCCAGCGCAGTCTGGGCGGCCTGCAGGTCCGCATCGTCGGTACCCACTACGGCAGATGCAATGCGGATGAGGCTGGCGGCGGCATCGGCCTGATTCGAAAAATCCTGCTGGATGCCGTTGCCGTAGTCATCGATCTGACTGGTGTAGATCTCGCCGGTCTCGCGCCACTGGCCTTTTAACTGTGCGCCGCCGATGCCCAGCACCGACGCCACGATCGCCACGGCCAGCACGGCCAGGGCGGCGGGGCGCTTTTTGGCCGCAGCGGGCAGCCTGGTCTCCGCCTCGCCAAAGACCTCCAGCTGGGGACCTTTGATTTCGAAGCTCTCCTGTTGTTCCAGTTGCATAGTTTTATCCTTGTTATAAAATGCCGTTCGTTAGGGGCTCCCCCTGAGAGGGGGCCTTTCGAGTGGGATCCTTTTACGCGTTGATCTCCAGCAGTTTGCTGCGGAGCTCGCCTTCGATGCGGCCCAGCTCCTGCTCGGCGTTGGCGCGCTTGACCTTGCCCTCGGCGCGGATCTTGTTCAGCTCGTCCAGCGTCTCGATGAGCTGCTTGTTGGTCTGCCGCAGGGTCTCGATGTCCACGATGCCGCGCTCGGACTCCTTGGCAATATCGATGGTGCCCTGCTTGAGGGTAGCGGCGTTCTTGCGCAGCAGCTCGTTGGTGGCGTCGGTGACGGCGCGCTCGGCCTGCATGGCCTGCTGGCTGTGGGCGATGCCCAGGGCCAGGACCATCTGGTTTTTCCACAAGGGGATGGTGTTGACGATGGTGGTCTGGATCTTCTCGGCCATCATCGTGTCATTGCTTTGGATCAGGCGGATCTGCGGGCCCATCTGGATGGAGACGTTGCGGGTCAGCTCCAGATCGTACAGCTTCTTCTCAAAGCGGTCACACAGGTCGGCCAGGTCGCGGGCAGCCTGAGCATCCTCGGGCAGCTGGGTGCGCTGGGCTTTTTCCTGCGCAGCCTTCAGGTCGGTATTGCGCACCTGCTCCAGCTTCTTTTTGCCGGCCAGGATGTACATCGTCAGTTCTTTAAAGTAGACAAGGTTCAGCTCATACATCTTGTCCAGCATGGTGATGTCCTTCATCAGGGTGACCTGGTGGTCCTCCAGCTGGGCCTTGATGCGCTCCACGTTCTTGTCAGCACTTTCGTAGCGGGTCTTGAGCTGTTCCAGGTTATTGCTTGCCTTTTTGAACAGACCCAGAAAGCCCTTGGGCTGCTCGGCGGTGGCGTCAAAGCCCTGCAGCTCAGAGATCAGGCTGGTGATGAGTTCGCCGGTCTCGCCCATGTCCTTGGTCTTGACGCGGGAGAGGGCGGTCTCGGAGAAGTCGCTCAGCTTCTTCTGGCTGGCGGCGCCGTACTGCAGCACCATCTGGGAGTTGGTGATGTCGATCTTCTCGGCAAAGTCATTGACCATCTTCTGCTCTTCGGGGCTAAGCGGGGTATCCTCGACCTTGACAGGCTCGGCCTTGGGGGCTTCCAGCTTGGCAGCCTCGGCGGCTTCGTCCGCGATAGGGTCCAGTGTCAGGGTGGGGGCAGCAGGGGCGGTCAGGTCCAGTTCATTGTTCAGTTCAGCCATGGGAGGTCTTCCTTTCCATTTCAAAATATATGAATATGATCCAATCAGGTTGCGGCTCAGGTCAGGTTCTGGCTCTTCAGGATGCCGTCCAGCACCTCAATATCGGTGGAAATGTCCATCGCCTCGGCACTGTACAGGGCGTCCAGCTGGTTTTCAAAGGCTTTGGCAATCGTAGTCGTATTTCTTCTCACTTCATTCAAAATTTGCTGGGAGTTTTCGCCTTTAAAGCCTGCCTGGACTACCGTTTCATAGGTCGTCCGCTCTCCCATATCCATTCCGACATCGGCGAAATCTTTTTCAATACGCGCATATGCAGCCAAAATCTTTACAGCTTCCGGCAGATAATAGCGGGCAAAACGGTCTACCTGCTTTGCCTTTTCCGGCTGCCGTTCGACCACTCTCACAATACTGCGCCCGGCCTTCTCCATTCTATCCATTTCATAGGAAAGTTGGGCATCCGGGATTTCATCGTTCAGTTCATGCAGTTCATCCAGCTTTGCCGTAATTTCTGTCAGCATGGTGTCCACATCCTCACTGCCCGTGGCGTAGGGCACCTGCTTACGGATGACGCGGGTGGGGCAGAATTTGGTGCCCAGCCCGTAGGCCGCCAGACTAAGCCCTGCGATGATGAGCAGGTTGGACAGACGGTAAGCCGGCAGCAGCAGTGCGCCCACCGGCCACACCAGCGCCGCCAGATAGATTGGCAGCACCGGGCGGGTGCGTTTTTCTTCCCATTTATTCATCTGCAAAGTTCTCCTTTGCGCTGCTTACGTTAAAATTGTAGCGATATGTCCTTATTATAGAACAAAATCGGTACGTTCGCAACCGTTTTCCTGCAAAAAAGGCAGCAGTTCCCGGCCCCAGGCGGTGCGCAGACGGTCCATCGACCACGCCGCGTTGGCGGGGCTGGTGCTGGGCAGCACCACGGCGGGCATACCCGTGCTTGCCTGGGCATATTTTGCATAGACACGCCCCGAAGCCGCGCCGTTGCAGAACACCGCCTGCACCCCCAGTTTGCGGATGAGGGCGGCGACGTCGTTCGGTTCCACATTGCGGATGGAGGCATCGGACGCGCCGCGGATGTCGCAGGCACCGATGGTATCCCACACCGCCAGGCCGTGCTTCAGGATGACAGCCTTTTTCGCCTCGATGTCCTGCCAATCGGGCACCGGCTCGCCGGTCAGGCTGGCCATCAGCGGCCAAAAGCGGTTTTGCGGGTGGCCGTAGAAAAAGCCCTGCTCCCGGCTTTTGGGGCTGGGAAAGCTTCCCAAAATCAGTGCTTTGGCCCGCGCCCCATACAGCGGCGGCAGGCCAGGGCCCACATGGGTGTAGGCGGCTTTGGTCCCGGCCATGTTAGAATGCCTCCGGCCAAAGTTCCCGGCAGAGGTCAGCCACGCCGTGGGGTTCGGCGTCGGGGCCGGTGCGGTCGGCGGCGGCTTTGGCGTTGGCGCTGCCGTTGGCCATGGCGATGCCCATGCCTGCGGCAGCCAGCATGGCGGTATCGTTGTCGCCGTCTCCGATGGCCACACTCCTCCGGCGTCAGACCTGCCAGTCCGGCCAGTTCGCACAGGCCGGCGCCTTTATTGACGCCCTTTTGCATAATATCGCAGCCATCGCTGCCGGGGTAGGAGTAGAGAAACTGCAGGCCGAGATAGCCGTACTTTTCCTGGAACTGCGCGGCTTGTTCCTGGGGCAGGAAGCCGAAGCAGCCGAAGGGCATCTCCACCAGATGGTGATCCTGGTCCTCGCCGTCCACGATGTTGTTGTACAGGTTCTTGGCCTTTCCCGGCGGTCGAACTCGGCAAAATCGATGTAGGCGTAGTTGGCGTCGTGGAAGGTGAACCGCAGGGGCAGCTCGTAATCCTCGAAAAAGTCCACGAGAGCGTACATTTCTTCAGCAGTCAGGCGGTGGAGGGCCAGGTCATTGCCTTTGGCGTCCACCAACTGGGCACCGCCCGCACAGACCCAGTAATCGGGCTTGAGGTCCCGCAGCAGGCCCTTGCCCACGCCGGTGCGGCCGCGGCCGGTGGCGATGGCGATTTTGACGCCCGCTTTCTGCACGGCGCGCACGGCGGCGGCGTTCTCCTTGGGGATCTGCTCGCAGCTGCCAGGGCGCAGCGTGCCGTCAATATCTAAAAGCAACAGCTTGTATCTCATGGTTTGTTTCCTCCTGGTTTGATCCCTTAGGCAATACCGCATAATTCTAAGTACCGATACGGCGAGCGAGGTACGGCAGCTGCTAAGCCAAAAGCGCAGATAATACTGGATGTCTTATCGAGCATTTTGGCAACGCAGATGCCGTGCCGCAGCCGCCGGAGCGGTGCTTAAGCCGTCAGGCGGGAATTGTGCGGTGTTGCCCTTACATTATAGCAGAGTATGCGGGGCAACCGCAAGGCATATTCTGGGGTGGAGGTGGTGCGGATGGCACGGGACAGCGGATTGATCTTTGCGGAGCAGCCCCGCAGGCGGCGTTGGCCGCTTTTTGTGCTGGCGGCGGGGCTTGTGCTGCTTATTGCTGCGCTGCCCCGGCTGGCAGTGCTTTTGCCCGCCGGGGTGCAGCGGGTGGATGCCGCGCTGGCGGCCCGCTTTGTGCCCCGGTACGAGGCCCGGCTGGCGAGTTTGCAGGCAAAGAATACCGCTTTGCACAAGCATCTGGCCGGGGCGCAGATTGCCTTGGCCGAGAATGATGCCTTGCGGCAGTGGGCAGGCATCGAACGCCCGGCGGGGCGTTGGCAGGCCGCGCGGGTGGTGTTCCGCTGGCACGACCACGCAGAACTGGCAGGCGTGTACCCCGTAGGGGCTGCCGTATGCGATGAGCAGGGACGGTTCGCCGGGCGCATCACCGAAGCCGGGGCCGACCGCTGCACGCTGACCTTTGCGGGGTATCTCTCCCCTGCTGCCGCCGGCTTTGCCGGGGAGCAGGCCGGGCTGCTGCAAAAGAACTGGCGGCTGACCGGGCTGCCCCTGCCCACCACGTTGGCCGCAGGCACGGTCGTGACCACCGCCGACGGCCTGTGGCTGGGCACGCTGGCGGGGATACCTGCCCCCGCCGCCGACGGATTGAGCGCCGAAGCCCCGCTGACGGACACGGCAGATTTGGGGAGCCAGGTGTTTTTTATAAAAATGTAACATCTTTTTTGCCGCGGAAATGTTGCTATTTCGGCAGGGATTGCCTATACTGGATGTAGACACATCAAAAGCCTCCCTCTGGGAGGGAGGTGGCGCGGCGTAAGCCGCGACGGAGGGAGAGAGCCATATCTATGCCCAAAGTTTCGGGCAATCGGTAAGCTCTCTCCCCCATCGCCTACGGCGGAGCCCCCCCAGAGGGGGCCGTTTGCGTGTGCGCTCGGCATAGAAGCAAAGGAGGTCTCACCCATGGATAAGCCGCAAAGCACCCAGCGGCGCAAGGCGCGGCGGCGAGTGATGGTGCTGCTGGTGCTGTGTTGCGCCGTGTTTGCGCTGTTTCTGGCGCGGCTGGCCTGGCTGCAGTTTGCCATGGCCGACCACTACGCCCAGAAAAAGGCCGAGGCCAGTTCGGCCAGCTACACCCTGCCCCAGCATGCGGCGCGGGGTGCCATCACCGACCGCAGCGGCACGGTGCTGGCCCAGGATGAGACAGTCTACGACGTATACCTGCGGGTTCCCGCCCCGCCGGGCACGAACCTGCGGGAGACGGTAAACACAATAGCGGCGCTGACAGGCGGCAAGGATGTGGAAACACAGCTTGCCGCCTTTTGTTCTGCCGTTTCGGCCGGGGAGCTGCCGGTGACCCAGGGGTTGGACAGCATCGGGGCCGCCGCTTACTACCGCGCCGGGCTGGTGCAAAGCGGCGCGGTGCGGCTGGCCGCGCGGGGCGTACGCCGCTGGCCGGATGGCACAATTTTGCCCCACACGCTGGGTTTTACGGGGCCGGTCACCGCCGAACAGTGGCCCGCTGCCAGGGCCCAGGGGCTGGCGATGGACGCGACAATAGGCCAAAACGGTTTGGAAGCCGCCTACGACACCCTGCTGCGCGGGCGGGACGGCCAGCTGCAGATCAACGTCGGTTTGGACGGTGTAACGCGGGAAACCATGCAGACATCCACCCCTGTGCCCGGCTGTACGCTGGTGCTGACGCTGGACGCCGACCTGCAAAAGACCCTGCAGACAGCCCTGCAAAACCAGATGGACACCCTGCGCACCACCAAGGGCATCGGAGCCGGACGAGAGGTCAGGGCCGGGGCCGCCGTAGTGGTGGATGTGCGCACCGGCGGCATTTTGGCCGCAGCCAGCCTGCCGGATTTTGACCTGAGCCGCTATCGCAGCGACTATGCCGCGCTTTCGGCGGACAGCGCCGCTCCCCTGCTGGACCGGGTCTGTCAGGGGCTGTATGCGCCGGGTTCAGCTTTCAAGCCCGCTGTGGCGGCCGCAGCTTTGACAGCGGGCATCGACCCTGCCGCTACCGTAAACTGCACAGGTAAGTACTTTTATTACAGCAACTACCACCCCGGCTGTTTGCAGTACGGCCACCGCGGGCCGGTGGACCTGCGCGCCGCGCTGGAGTACAGCTGCAACATTTTCTTTTACGATACCGGGCGGCGGCTGGGCGTGGATACTTTCAGCGCCATGGCCCGGCAGCTGGGCCTTGCCAACGACACCGGCGTGGAAATTACGGCGGCGCAGGGGCGGCTGACCTGGTCCACCGACACCAACTACCAGGACGGCCTGACCCTGATGGCGGCCATCGGGCAGGGCAACACCGCCGTCACGCCGCTGCAGCTGGCCCAATACGCGGCCACGCTGGCCAACTACGGCCGCAAGCCAACCCTGCATTTTGCCGACCGCGCCGTGCAGCCTGCCACCGGCGCAGCCGTGTGGCAGTACGAGCCGGCTTTTACCGAGATCCCCGGCGGCGAAGCTGTGTTCGGCCCCATCCGGGATGGCATGAAGCGGATGGCCCAGACCGCCCGCGCCCTGCGGGAGGCCCCTGTTACCGTTGCGGCCAAGACCGGAAGCCCCCAGCTGGCCGACACCCTGCCCGGCGGGAGCCACTACGTCAACTCGGTGTTGATCGGCTACGCCCCGGCAGACGACCCGCAGATCGCCATGGCTGTGGTGCTGGAGTATGGCGGCGGCGGCGCCAACGCCGCGCCTGTCATGCGCGCCGTGCTGGACGCGTGGTTTGAATAAAGTGTGCATGATTGTATGACTTTCGCAGGCTTCGTTTCCGCTTTGCGCAACCGCTTTTACAATTTTCTTGTGATATTGCGCAAAAATATTTTGTGATTTTTTACCAAAAAATCTGTTGCCGAAGCGCAGACAGTATGCTATAATGTAGACAGAATAGTGTCGCGGTATTGTGCGGCAGAGGGAGCTTCCATGAGCGCACAATGTGTTATGATCTGTTCCGGTAAAGGCGGCACCGGCAAAAGCACCGTTTCGGTGCTGCTGGGTGCTGGCCTGGGCCTGGCCCGGCTGGGCCGCAAGGTCCTGCTGGTGGAGCTGGATTCCGGTCTGCGCAGCGTCGACATTATTGCAGGCGTCTATGGGCGCACGGTGTACGACATCGAGGATGTCCTTTGCGGCCGGTGTGAACCGGCCAAGGCCATCGTGCCCAGCCCGTTGTACGCCGGGCTTTCGGTCATCAGCGCCCCGTATGAGGGCGGCGAGGTCGCGGCGGTGCCGTTGGGACGGCTGCTGCAGGCCGTGCGGCCGTACTTTGATTTTATCCTGCTGGACACCGCCGCCGGGATGGGTGCACCGTTTACAGCGGCCGCCACAGTGGCAGACCGTGCCCTGCTGGTGCTGACCCCCGACCCCGTGGCCCTGCGGGACGGCAAAATTGTGGCCGACCGACTGCTGGCGGGGGGGCGTCCCCAAAGCGCCGTGCGCCTGGTGATGAACCGCGTCACGCGGGACAGTTTCGGCAAGCGCGCCAGCGTGGAAGATCTGGATGAATGTATCGACACCGTGGGTGCGCAACTGATCGCAGTCATCCCCGAAAGTGTCGCTTTACAGCAGGCCGGTGCCGCCGGTACTGTGCCCCCTGCGCACGATGCCGCTGTTGTGGCCGGGCAGGCTTTGGCAAAACGCTTATGCGGGCAAAGGGTCCCGCTTACTTTCTAAGGTACATATTTGTACGAATTACCGCAAAGGATGGTGGATCACTCATGACGATCGCTCTGGTTGCACATGACTCCAAAGGAGCTGATGGTGCAGTTCTGCACGGCTTATCGCCACATATTGGCACAGCATCACCTGATTGCCACCGGCACGACCGGCCGCCTGGTGGAGGAAAACGTCGGCCTGCCCGTGCAGAAGTTCCTGCCCGGCGGCCATGGCGGCGGCCAGCAGGTCATGGCTCGTATCGCCTGCGAGGAAGTGGACATGCTGCTGTTCTTCCGCGACCCCATCGCTGCCAAGCCCAGTGAACCCAACGAGATGAACCTGCTGCGCATCTGCGATGTGCACAACATCCCCGGCCACCAACATCGCCACCGCCGAGGTCCTCATCCACGGCCTGGAGCACGGCGACCTCGACTGGCGCACCATCCTGCACCCGTCGCATGCGTAAAGTCAAAAAATTGCACAAAAACACCCCCGCAGATTTGGTTGGTCTGCGGGGGCGCTTTGTTTATTGCGGTTTGCTTAGTAGTTCATAATATCCTTCACCACGCCGGACATGGAGAAGAGTCTGGCGGAGAGGTGGTCGAGGTAGACGATGCCCAGCTTGTGGCCGGTCTCCTCGTTGTACAGGTCGGCCAGCTGGGGCATGACCTGGAAAGCGGCGGCCTGGGCTTCGGGGGTGTTGTCAAAGTTGGCAGTGCCCTGCACGCGCAGCCACTCGCCGCGGTCGTTGGCCGCGCAGATCTCCAGGTTGGTGTTGTCCAGCAGCTGCTTGTAGGCGGCCTTGTGCTTGCCCAGGGCAATGCACAGGTGGTCCTTATACCACATGGCAAAGCCGATGGGGCGCACGCGGGGCAGGTAACCATCCACGGTGGCCAGGTAGAAAGTGGGGTTTTCCTTCAGGAATTCCATAATTTCTTCATTCGGTTTCATTGTACGTTCCTCCGATGAATTAAAGTGCAGCCAGTGCGGCCTTGATGCGGGCAGCAGCCTCTTTGGTGCGGGCTGCGTCACCGAAAGCCGTCAGGCGGAAATACCCTTGCCGCAGGGGCCAAAGCCCTCGCCGGGGGTGCCGACCACGTTGGCCGTTTCCAGCAGCCAGTCGAAGAACTCCCAGCTGCCCATATTGTTGGGGCAGCGCAGCCAGATGTAGGGGCTGTTCTTACCGCCGCAGTACCATACACCGGCCTCGTCCAGGGCGGCGGCGATGACGGCAGCGTTGGCGCGGTAGTAGTCCAGGTTCTGCTGGATCTCGCGCATGCCTTCCTCGGTAAAGACGGCGGCAGCACCGCGCTGAACAACATACGCAACACCGTTGAATTTCGTAGTCTGGCGGCGCAGCCACATCTTATTCAGCTTACCGCCGGCCAAGGCAGTGGGCACCACGGTATAGCCGCAGCGGGTGCCGGTGAAGCCTGCGATCTTGGAGAAGCTGCAGACCTCGATGGCCACCTCCTTGGCGCCCTCGACCTGGTAGATGCTGCGGGCCAGGCCCGGCTCGGTGACGAAGCACTCGTAGGCGGCGTCAAACAGGATGACGGCATCGTTCTGCTTGGCCCAGTCCACCCAGGCTTTCAGCTGCTCCACCGAGTAGGTGGCACCGGTAGGGTTGTTGGGGCTGCAGATGTAGACGATGTCAGCGTGGGGGGCTTCGTCCGGCATGGGCAGGAAGTTGTTCCCGGCGGTGGCGGGCAGGTACAGGATCTTACGGCCAGCCATCACATTATCGTCCACGTAGACCGGGTAGACGGGGTCGGGCACGAGGATGGTGTTATCCCGGCTGAACAGGTCCAGCAGGTTGCCCAGGTCGCTCTTGGCGCCGTCAGAGATGAAGATCTCGGCCATATCCAGCGATACACCGCTCTTGGCGTAGTACTTCTGGATGGCCTCGCGCAGGAACTCATAGCCCTGCTCGCTGGGGATGTAGCCGTGGAAGGTCTCCTTGCGGCCCTGCTCCTCGACGGCCTTGTGCATGGCCTCGGTGACCGAAGCGGCCAGCGGCAGGGTGACGTCACCGATCCCCAGGCGGATGACATCGGCCTCCGGGTGGGCTTTCTGGTAATCAGCGACTTTATGGGCGATGGTGCTGAAGAGATAGCTCTCGTTCAACTCGGCATAATGCGGATTGAGCTGCATGGTAGTCCCCCTCTATGAATGTTCGGTATTCCTCTAATTAGGATAACTTTACCACAATTTTGCAATCGGTGCAAGATAAAAGCGGCGGAACTTGCTTTAATTAAGCAAATCGATCCGCAAACGGACCTCCCGCAAAGCGCGGGCGAAACGCTCTCCCGGCCATCTTATGCCGGGGAAACTGCGCAAAATGCCGCCCACCACTTGCGAAATACCTATAACTGGTGTAAAATAAGTAAATACTAGAAATTTGGGGTGCAATTATGGCAGAAGAGAAATTTTCCAACTTTTTGACGGATATTATCGATGCCGACCTGGCCGAGGGCAAGGTCGACGTGGTGCATACCCGTTTCCCGCCGGAACCGAACGGCTACCTGCACATTGGTTCGGCCAAGGCAATTTTCATCAACTACACCATCGCCAAGCATTACGGCGGTTTGTTCAACCTGCGCTTTGACGATACCAACCCCGCCCGCGAGGGTGACGAGTACGTACAGAGCATCCTGCAGGACCTGCACTGGCTGGGTGCCGACCCCAACGGCGGCATCTACTACGGCAGCGATTATTTTGAGCGCTGCTATGAATATGCCGAGCAGCTCATCCGCGAGGGCAAGGCCTACGTGGACGACCTGACCCGCGAGCAGATGCAGGAATACCGCGGCAACGACGCTGGCAAACCCAGCCGTCCCAGCCCGTACCGTGACCGCACGCCTGAGGAAAACCTTGACCTGTTCCGCCGCATGCGCGCCGGTGAGTTTGCCGACGGCGAAAAGACCCTGCGTGCCAAGATCGACCTGGCCAGCCCGAACATGAACATGCGCGACCCGACCATCTACCGCATCAAGCATGTGACCCATCACCGCCAGGGCGACAAGTGGTGCATCTACCCGATGTACGACTTCGCCCATCCCATCCAGGACGCCATCGAGGGCATCACCTTCAGCCTGTGCAGCCTGGAGTTTGAGAACCACCGCCCGCTGTACGATTGGGTCATTCGGAACCTGTTCGGCAAGGAATTCCCGAAGCAGCGCGAGTTTGCCCGCCTGAACGTGACCAACACCGTCATGAGCAAGCGCTACCTGCGCGAACTGGTGGAGAAGCACATCGTGGACGGCTGGGACGACCCCCGCATGCCCACCCTGTCCGGCCTGCGCCGCCGCGGCTACACCCCCACCAGCATCTTCACCTTTGTTAAGGAGGCCGGTATCTCCAAGGCCGACAACCTGGTGGACATGCGCCAGCTGGAGGCCGTGCTACGCGCTGAGCTGGAGCTGAACGCCCAGCGCCGTGTGGCTGTGCTGGACCCCATCAAGCTCATCATTGACAACTATCCCGCCGACCGGTGCGAGATGTTCGACCTGCCCAACAACCCGAACCGCGAGGTCAACGACACCACCACCCGTCCCGTGGCCTTTACCAAGGAGCTGTGGATCGAGCGCAGCGACTTCTTTGAGGTACCGCCGCCGAAGTTCAAGCGCCTGACCCTGGGCAGCGAAGTGCGCCTGATGGGCGCTTACCTGGTGCGCTGCACCGGCGTGGACAAGGACGAGGCCGGCAACGTGGTGGCCGTACATGCCAACGCCGACCTGGAGACCCGCAACGGCAACCCCGCCGACGGCCGCAAGGTGCGCGGCACCATCCATTGGGTCAGCTGCGAGCATTGCATCGACGCCGAGGTCAGCCTGTACGACAAGCTGTTCACCGAATCCAACATGAACAGCATCCCCGACGATGCTGACTTCAAGGATTACCTGAACCCCGACAGCGTGACCACCGTGCCCCACGCCAAGCTGGAAGAAAGCCTGAAGGACGCCAAGCCCGGTGACCGCTTCCAGTTCGTGCGCAACGGCTACTTCACCCCCGACAGCAAGCACGCGGGCACCTACAACCGCATCGTGACGTTGAAGGACAGCTTTAAAGTTTAAGGCAACACCCGGTCTTCCCTGAAAAATCAGAGCGGCCGGGCTTTTTTTGACAGGCCGGAAAAAGGAGGAGTTCCGATGAGACGCATCATGCTTTTGTCTGCCGGGATGCTGGCGCTGGGCCTTACGGCCTGCGGGGCTGCCGGGGCGGTGAATCCCGCCGCATCCCCTGCCGCACCGGCGCCCACTGCGCTGCCTGACGAAAACGCGCCTGAAATTTCTGAGCCTGCCGTTTCCGTTGAGCCTTACAGCGACCTGCGTTATCTGCCCTGGCTGGATGACTATGCCAAGCAGACCTATCAGCCCGACGAATACAACGCCTCTGACCTGTACACCTATACCTACAACACCGGCACTGCGTTTGCCGGGGCCGAGGACGAAGCCGCCGCATTGCTGGAGGCGTGCAGAGACCCCTGGCCTGCGCGCAGCAGGCGCGCGGCATCACCGGCAGGGGCGTGAACGTCGCCATCCTGGACCAGCCGCTGCTGACCGACCACCCCGAATTTGCCGACCGCATCGCCGCTTACTACGATACCGGCTGCGAAGGGGAGACCGGTTCCATGCACGGTCCGGCGGTAGCCAGCCTGCTGGCGGGCAAAACCATCGGCGTGGCGCCGGATGCCCACATTTACTATGCGGCCTGGCCTTCCTGGCTGAAAGACAGCCGCTATGCCGCGGATGCACTGGATTGGGTGCTGGAGCAGAACGAGGCGCTGCCCGAAGGTGAGAAGATTCGGGTCGTTTCCGTTTCGGCTGCGCCCGGTTCCGCCGATATGTTCCAGAACACCGACCTCTGGAACGCCGCAGCCGCCCGTGCCGAAGAAGCCGGGTTCTGGTTTTGAACGTAGAGGGCGCAGGCACAAAACCGGACCGCCTTATGCCCTATCCTGCCGTCCTTGACCCAAACGCCCGGGATGACCCAGCCGCCTGTCGGGTCGGCTTTCCTGGCGAGGACGGTTCCTCGGTGTTTGCAAAAAATGCACTTGCTCTCCCCTGCTCTTACCGCACAACAGCCGAGGAATACACCGCCGGGCAGTTCGGCTACACCCACTACGGACAAGGCGGCATGAGCTGGGGCATCCCCTACTGCGCCGGGGTGATGGCCCTGGGCTGGCAGGTGGACCCCACACTGACCGGCGATGAGATCATGCGGTATCTGCTTTCCACCGCCGCCACCGGCACGGATGGCAACTCCATTATCGACCCGGTACATTTTGTCGAGACGCTGGAAACCAACCGCAGCACCTGAACACAACAGCCAGCCCCGGTTTTGGGGGCTGGCTGTTTGGTTTATAGGCAAAATCTCACAAAATTTCAAATCCCTGGGTGGTGGGATATTGAAATTTTGAGATTTTGAGACAACGTCATACCATCGTTGATTTTTTATGTTATGGGACGATGGTGTAAAGAGAAGTGAAATAGCGGGTAGTTTATACTAACCGTATTCTCAAAATTTCATTATTTCACTATCCAGCTCATGAAATTTTCTATGAGAAAATAGCACAGGAAGTAGTATTGCAGTTTCCAGGTATAGGGTAATACCTGGAAACTGCAATACTACTTCTCTGTAATGATAGAGCATGTAGGGGCGAACACTGTTCGCCCGTCAACTTGGCGTGGCAGCGCCTTGCCGGGAAAGTTGCTCATGCGGCAAACGGCCGCGGGCGACCAGTGGTCGCCCCTACGATCAGGTTTGTGCGTCCCGCTTCGCAATGCAGCGTTTCAGCCAACCGCCGCGCAGGTAGTAGAGGATGAACAGCAGCGATGCCAGCGTCCAGGTCAGGGGGTAGCTGAACTCGACCGTGGCGATCGTGTGATAGAGCGGGACCATCGTGGTCAGCCACAGCATCCGCAGGCCGCAGACGAAAAACACCGTGATCAGCGTCGGCACGCGGACGTCGCCGCAGCCGCGCAGTGCACCGGACAGCACCTCGATGCTGATATAGGTGATGTACACCGGCGTCAGCACATGCATCATCTGCACGCCCACCGCCACCACGTTGTTATCCTGCGTAAACACGCGGAAAAGCGGCTCGGCCCCAAAGTAGAAGCTGACACTGACCAGCAGCGTCAGCCCGGCGGCCATGGCCATACACCCGCACGCCGCTGCGCACGCGGTCGTACTGGCGGGCGCCGAAGTTCTGCCCACAAAGGTGGTGATGGCAATGCCCAGCGAGTTAATGGTCATCCAGAATACGAAATCAATTTTGCCGTAGACGCCCCAGGCGGCGATGGTGTCGGTGCCGAAGCTGTTCATGCAGCTTTGGATGACCATGTTGCTGAGGTTGTACATGGCGCTTTGGGCCGCTGCCGGGATGCCGATGGTGCAGATGGCCCCCAGGATGCCCGGCTCCATCCGCATTTTGTCCAGCGAGACATGCCAGGGCATGCCCTCGGAGCCGATGACGCAGCGCAGGGTGAGCAGGGCGCTGGCCACCTGGCTGACCACCGTGGCGATGGCCGCACCGGCCACGCCCCAGCCCAGCACCGCGATGAACACCACGTCCAGCACGATGTTGACCAGCGACGCGGCGATGAGGAAGTAAAGCGGCCGCTTGGAATCACCGATGGCACGCAGAATATAGGTGCCGGTGTTGTACAAGATCTGGGGTATCATGCCCAAAAAGTAGATGCGCAGATACAGCGTGGATGCGTCCAGAATTTCGTCCGGCGTGCCCATCAGGCGCATCATGGGCTGGGCCGTCACAAGGCCTGCCAGCGTAAGAACCGCACCGATGACCACGCTGAACACCAGCGCCGTGTGTACCTGGCGGTCGACGCCGTCATAATCCCGCGCGCCGAAACTTTGCGATACCACGACACCTACGCCGCTGCAAAGCCCAACGAACAGGCCTACCAGCAGGTTGACGAACGCCCCCGTTGCGCCCACCGCTGCCAGCGCCCGGGTGCCTACAAAGTTGCCCACGATGAGGGTATCGGCGGTGTTGTACAGCTGCTGGAACAGCGTGCCGAACCAGATCGGCAGGAAAAAGGCCAGCAGCTGCCTGGGGATGCTGCCGGTCAGAATATCAGTCTGTTTGACATTTGCCATGTTTTTGCTCCGTTTTTCTTGTCTTTTCTTCCATTTTATATTTCTTGCCACACTATTTTATGCTATAATGTGGGCAATGTAAAGGGGTGATTTTTGTGGCCGTACTTTGGGAAAACTGCGCACGGGGGGAAAACTGCGCGCATGGTGCGCGGGTGCTGCGGGTGCTGGGCGATACGCCCTGCCCGGTGGTGCCGGATACCGTGGATGGCCTGCCCGTGGTGGAGATCGGCCCCATTGTTTTGCCGACAGGGCCGTGACCGGCGGTGCCCTGTGGCCTGCGGACAGCGCCGACACCCATGAAGTCACCGGCAATTTTGTACAGGAAGTCACCCTGCCCGACACGGTGCGGGTCATTGACAGCGCGGCCTTTTATAACTGCCGTAAGCTGCGCCGGGTACGGCTGGGCAAAGCGGCTGACAGCTTTGGCAGTGACCTGTTTACCAACTGCCGCAGTCTGGAAGTGCTGGAGCTGCACGCCGGTCCCGGCGAGGCAACGGGGTTGCGCCGGCTGCTGGTGGCCATCAGCGCGGACGTGACGGTGGAGTTCACCGGCGGGGCGCGGTTGTTCTACCCCGAATATTTTGAGCTGCTGGACGAAAACACCCCCGCACACATTTTCAACCACAGCATCGAGGGCGAGGGCTACCGCATGCGGCAATGCTTTGCGGCGGACGGCAGCCTGGACTTTGCCGCCTACGACGCCAGCTTTGCCCAGGCCTGCGTGGGCGAAAGTGAGGAGAAGCTCTGCCGCCTTGCGCTGGGGCGGCTTTGCCTGCCCTACGGTTTGGGCGACGATGCCCGCGCCGACTACGAGTTTTATCTGACTGCCCACCCGGACGCGGCGTTTACGTTGGCCATCACCGCCCGGGATGAAGCGGCGGTGAAACTGCTGGTTGGCCTGGGCCTGCCCACCGCCAACGCTGCCGCTTTTGCGCCCGGTAGTGGAGCGCGGAGCCGCGCTGTTATTAGGCCGCCCCAAGCGTGCCGCGAAAAAGACGTACGATTTTGACGATTTGTAGAATATTAGCAAATATAACGCTGCGTATTGCAGAAAGGAGGGCACCATGGCTAAGCACATCCAAACCCAAACCGAGTGGGAATCCACGATGGCACGGCGCATTATGGATCAGCTGCGGGGCGAGTTGTATCTCGACCAGCGCTACCTGAACGCCGCCCTGGGTGCCCTGCCCCGCTGCCCCCCGGCACCACCGGCGCGGCCTTTGCCGCCGACGGTGCCCGCCTGTGCTATCCGCCTGCCTGGGTGCTGGCCACCTACCGCAAAAACCGGCGCTACCTGCCCCGGGCTTACCTGCACAGTGTGCTGCACTGCATCTTCCGCCACCTGTGGCTGCGGGGCGGCCGCGACCGCACCCTGTGGGGGCTGGCCTGCGACATCGCCGTAGAAAACACGCTGGACAGCCTGAACACCCCGGCCACCACCCGCCCGGTGGGCTGGCTGCGGCAGCAGGCCTACCAGCAATTGCAGAACCAATGCGGCTTGCTGGCCGCCGGGCCTGTTTACCGCGTACTGCGGGAGTGCGACGAGGAAACGCTGACCAGGTGGCTGCGGGAGTTCACCTGCGACGACCACCGCTTCTGGCCTGCCGACCCGGACAGCCCGCAGGCCCAGATGCAGGGCAAACAGTGGGAGCAGCTGGGCCGCCAGACGCAGCTGAGCATGGAGGAATCCGGCCGGCATGCCGGCGAAAACGCCGGTGCCCGCGCCCTGCAAACGCAAGTACAGGCCAGCCGAAGCCGCCGCAGCTACCGGGATTTTCTGCGCAGGTTCGCGGTCTGGCATGAGGAACCCCATCTCGACCCCGAAGAATTCGACCTGGGCTTTACAGCTACGGCCTGCGGGTGTACGGCAATCTGCCGCTGATCGAACCGCTGGAAAGCCGCGAGGTAAAAAAGATCCGCGACTTTGTCATTGTGCTGGACACCAGCGAATCCACCGCCGGGGAGCTGGTGAAAGCCTTTTTAAAGGAAACCTTCACCTTATTAAAAAGCCAGGACAGCTTTTTCCGCCAGTGCCGTATTTTGGTGCTGCAGGCGGATAATGCCATCCGGGACGAGACCTGGCTGACCGATCTGGACGCACTGGACCGCTACACCGCCCGTTTTACGCTGCACGGGGGCGGCGGCACCGACTTCCGCCCCGCGTTTGCCCGCATTGCCGAACTGCGGGAGCAAGGCGAGCTCCGTGATCTGCAGGGCGTCTTGTATTTTACCGACGGCAAGGGCATCTACCCCGCCCGCCGGCCGCCCTTTGAGACCGCCTTTTTGTTTTTGGAGGACGGCACCCCGCCGCCGGAAGTGCCCCCCTGGGCCATGCGCCTGATTTTGCAGCCTGAGGAATTTGAATCGATTGAGCAACACGACCGCAAAGCCCCGCCGAAAGGATGATGCACTATGGATATTCAACGTGCGAAAGAGGAAATCAAACAAACCGTGCGGGCTTACCTTGCCTGCGATGACACCGGTGCGCCGCTGATCCCGCCGGTACGCCAGCGCCCCATCCTGCTGATGGGCCCGCCGGGTGTCGGCAAGACCCAGATCATGGAGCAGATCGCCCAGGAGTGCGGCATTGCGCTGGTGGCCTACACCATCACCCACCACACCCGCCAGAGCGCCGTCGGTCTGCCTTTTATCCGGGAGCGCAGCTACGCGGGCAAGACCCGCAGCGTGACCGAGTACACGATGAGCGGATCATCGCCAGCGTGTACGCCGCTATGGAGCGCACCGGCAAACAGAACGGCATTTTGTTTATTGATGAGATCAACTGCGTCAGTGAGACGCTGGCCCCCACGATGCTGCAGTTTTTGCAGTGCAAGACCTTCGGCAACCAGGCCGTGCCCGCCGGGTGGATCATCGTGGCCGCCGGCAACCCGCCGGAGTACAACAAAAGCGTGCGGGAGTTCGACCTGGTCACGCTGGACCGCGTGCGGCGCATCGACATTGAGCCGAAGCTGAGCGTCTGGCAGGAGTATGCCCGCGCCCACCGCCTGCACCCCGCCGTGACGGCCTATCTGGAACTGCGGCCCCAGCATTTTTATAAAATCGAGAACGATGTGGACGGCGTGCAGTTCGTCACCGCCCGCGGGTGGGAGGACCTCTCTGCCTTTTTGCAGGCCGCTGACAAGCTGGATCTGCCGGTGGACGAGGGCGTCATCGGCCAATACCTGCGCCATCCCGAGGTTGCCCGGGACTTCGCCGCCTACTGGGTGCTGTACCGCAAGTATCATCAGGATTACGGCGTCGAGGATATTTTGCAGGGCAAGCCCTTTGATGCGGTGGTGGAGCGTGCCGTCAAAGCCGGCTTTGACGAGCGCATCAGTCTGGTCAGCCTGCTGCTGGCGGGCCTGAACACCCGCTTTGCCGCCGCGCGGAACATTGGCGCTGTGACCGATGCCTGCTACCAGCAATTACGCAGTTTTAAGCGGGCGCTGAACCAGCAGCCCGAGGCCGGGCCTGCCGCCCTGTTTACGGAGCAGTGCGAGAGCTACCGCCAGCGGTTGGAGGAAGCCAAAGCCGCCGCCAGCCTGCTGCCCGAGGAACTGGCCGCCCGCATCCGCACCGCCGCCCTGCTGGACGCCTGGGGCAAAAAGCTGGATGAAGCCCTGGACGCCGAGGATGCCTTTGACGCCGTGCGGGCCGAGTTCAATGCCCAGGTGCGCCGCCGGGAGGACGCCGTGACTGCCGCCGGGGACGCGCTGGAGTTTGCCTTTGACTTTATGGAGCGGATCTATAATTTCGGTGAGACCGGGCAGGAGATGGTCGTTTTCGTCAACGAGCTGGCTCTTGGTCCCGACTCTGCCCCCTATCTGGCCGAGAACGAGTGCGAGCGCTTTGAGCAGTACAGCCAAAAGCTGTTGCTGCACCAGGGCGATGACGAAATTCTCGCCGAGCTGGAACGGGATGATATTCGGGCGGAGGAACACAGCGCGGAGTTTTGATGTCGTAGAGCATAAAGCCTTCACTCGTTCTAAAAGTCCTACTTTCTTTACTCTTTCCCGCCATTCTGTTATAATACTGGTAATCCGGCAATTGGGCCGGTGTTTTATGAGGGGGTACATCGTATGAAAGCAGTTATCACCGTCATCGGCCGCGACACCGTGGGTGTTGTCGCCAAGGTCAGCGCCGTCTGCGCCGAGCTGAATATCAACATCGAGGACATCACCCAGTCCATCATGCAGGATATGTTCTGCATGATCATGCTGGTGGATATGGCCCACTGCAACGTAGACCACGTTGCCATGCGGGACCGCTTTACCGCCCTGGGCGCTGAGATGAAGATGCAGGTCACCGTGACCCGTCAGGAAGTCTTTGACGCCATGCACACCATCTGACGGGGAGGAATTGGGAGATGCGAATTCTGAACCGCAACGACATTATGGAAACCATCGGCATGCTGACCGATGAAAACCTCGACGTCCGCACCGTGACCATGGGCATCAGCCTGCTGGACTGCATCGACCCGGACGGCGAGAAAGCCTGCGAGAAGATCTACAACAAGATCACCCGCCTGGCGGGCAGCCTTGTCTCCACCGTGGACAGCATCAGCAGCGAGTACGGTATTCCCATCGTGAACAAGCGCATCAGCGTTACGCCCATTGCCATGCTGCTGGGCGCCGCCCCCGATGCGGACCCGGTCATGTACGCCAAAGCCCTGGACCGCGCGGCCAAGGCCGTGGGCGTCAACTTCATCGGCGGCTTCGGTGCGCTGGTGCACAAAGGCTTTTCTGCCGGTGACCGCCGCCTGATCCAGGCCATCCCCCGCGCTTTGGCCGAGACCGATATTGTATGTTCCAGCGTCAATATCGGCTCCACCAAGTCGGGTATCAACATGGATGCCGTCAAGCTGATGGGCGAAGTCGTGCGCGAGACCGCCGAGCTGACCAAGGACAACATGTGTATGGGCGACGCCAAGCTGGTCGTTTTCTGCAACGCCCCCGAGGATAACACCCTTTATGGCGGGTGCCTTCCACGGCGCAGGCGAGCCGGATTGCGGATCCACGTGGGCGTTTCCGGTCCCGGTGCGGTGCGTGCTGCCCTGGCCAAGCTGCCCAAGGATGCCCCGATGGACGAAGTTGCCGAGCTGGTCAAACGCACGGCGTTCAAGATCACCCGTCTGGGCCAGCTGGTGGCCAACCTGGCCAGCGATCGTCTGGGTGTGCCGGCGGGCATTATCGACCTGTCCCTGGCCCCACCCCGGCCATCGGTGACAGCGTTGCGAATATTCTGGAAGAAATCGGGCTGGAGAAGCTGCGGCTGCTGCGGCACCACCGCCTGCCTGGCCCTGCTGAACGATGCCGTCAAAAAGGGCGGCGTGATGGCCAGCAACCATGTCGGCGGCCTGTCCGGCGCATTCATCCCGGTGTCCGAGGATGACGGCATGATCAACGCGGCCAACTGCGGCAGCCTGACGCTGGAAAAGCTGGAAGCCATGACCGCCGTTTGCTCCGTGGGCATCGACATGGTGGTCATCCCCGGCGACACCACCGCCGAGGTCATCAGCGGCCTGATCGCTGACGAAGCCGCCATCGGTATGGTGAACAGCAAGACCACCGCTGTGCGCGTCATCCCGGCCATCGGCCACAAGGCAGGCGACGTGCTGGATTTCGGCGGCCTGCTGGGCCACGCCCCCATCATGCCCATCAGCAAGTTCAGCCCCGCCGTCATGATCCACCGCGGCGGCCGCATCCCCGCCCCCATGCAGGCATTGAAGAACTGATTTTACAGGGATTTTGTTCCTTCTTTGCAAAGAAGGGATCGAAGAAACTCTAAACAATAAAGATATTGCAGCCTAAGCAGTTCCCTTGTGCAAAGGAGCCTTTGACCGCACTATGTATAAATCCCTCCCCAACGCGCCATACTGGCGTACAGGGAGGGATTTTTATGTCCGTATTCAAAAAGATTTTGCTGCTGCTGGCCATTATCGGCGGCATCAACTGGGGCATCTACGGCATCTGGGGCTTTAACGCCGTGGGCTGGCTGCTGGGCGGCTCGCTGTCCTGGCTGTCCCGTACCGTGTTCATCCTGGTTGGGCTGGCCTCGCTCTGCCTGATCCCCAGCCTGTGCATGGGCGATTCCTGCAAAGGCAAAGAGGGCTGACCTCACAAGATTGCCACTGCATCCACACGGCTGCGCCGCGCCTGCAAACCCACACTCAGCACCAGGCCGACGCAGAAGTACATCATCACCACGCTCGACCCGCCCGCCGAGAAAAACGGCAGGGTCACACCAATCACGGGCAGCACCTGCAGGTTCATGCCCAGGTTGATGACCGTCTGCAAAAACAGCGCGGCAAAAATGCCAACGCAGATATTGCGGCCTAAAGCGTCCCGGCTTTGCAGCGCTGCCGTCAGCGTGCGCAGGCACACCCCAGCAGCAGCCAGCACCGCCGCCGCGCCAACAAAGCCCAGCACATTGGCGAGATACGCAAAGATAAAATCGTTCCATGCGTTGGGTACAAAGATATGCTCCGGCGTGAACAGCCCCGTACCGGTCAGTCTGCCGGTGCCAATGGCCATGGCACCCTTGTTCTGCTGGTAGGTAATATCTGCCAGGTTCGGGTCATCGGGCGTGATGACCGCCAAAATGCGCTTGAACTGGTAGCCTTTTAAGATGCCGGGGCGCAGCTTTAGCAGCGCGCCGCCGCCCACAACGCCCGCCGCCAGCGCACCGCCCGCGACCCAGTTGGACAGCCCGCCCGCGTACAGCATAAATACGCCAATGCCGAGAAAAACAAGCGCTGTACCGTCATCGCCCTGGATATGGATGAGCGCCGTAGGCACGCCGATGTGCAAAAGCAAAAGCAGCAGGTTTTTGGGCTGATTCACACGGCCCCGCACCCGGCTTAAATGCAGCGCCAGCGTTAAGATAAAGCTGATCTTTGCCAGCTCGGCAGGCTGGAAGGTCATGCCGCCCACCCGATACCAGCTGTAATTGGAGGTCCCGCCCGCATCGTACCCGATGGTGACGACCCCCGCCCGGAAGTTGTGCAAAAACAGGGTGGGCAGCACCAGTCCCCACGCCACCGTGGCATGCAGCGGCCAGGCGCGGGCCAGGGCACGATAATCCACCGTGGAGAAAATGACCGCCAGCATAATGCCCAGAAAACTTGCAATGAGCTGCACCGACGCCTTGTTGTTGGAGCCGAGCTGTGTCTGCCCGATGGAGACCAGCACCACCACGCTGACCGCCGAACACGCCGCGCACAGCGCAAGATACAGCGCATCCACCCGGCGCAGGTAGCGGCGTAACAGGGCAAACATGGGCTGGCCTCCTCTCCATAATTTTTGCGTACAATATATTTTCTACCGCATATTATACCGCATCCTGCGGCAATATGCCAACTTTGCAATTAAATTTTACAAATCGCGCTTTTCGTATTATAATATAGTACGAATCAGGGCGCGTGGTTTATGCAATACCGTGGGCCCTTAAAAGGAGTTTTCCTATGGAAATCATCACTCATTCCCGCGAGGAGACCGTTGCCGCCGGGCGGGAGTTTGCCAAAACGCTGCCGGGCGGGGCGCTCATCGCGTTCACCGGCGGGCTGGGCGCAGGTAAGACAGCGTTCTGCCAGGGCCTGGCCGAGGGGCTGGGCTGCACCGACCCAGTTTCCAGCCCGACGTTCGCCATCGTCAACTACTACCGCGGCCCGCGCCCGCTGGCCCACTTTGATTTATACCGCATCCACACCGAGAACGACCTTGCCGCCGCCGGCTTCTACGACTATCTGGACATGGGCGCGGTGGTTGCCTGCGAGTGGAGCGAGAACTGCGCCGACCTGCTGGAGCAGGAGCAGCCCATCCATATCCACATCGACCGGGTGGACGAGACGACACGTAAGATTACGATTAGTTGATTTTATAGATTTTATTACATAACGTATAGGTGATTGTATGAATATCCTGGCTGTAGATACCGCAGGCAAGTCCGCCGCCGTAGCCATTTTGCGGGACGACACCCTGCTGTACGAGACCCAGTGCAACAACGGCATGACCCACAGCGAGACCCTGCTGCCCATGATCGACACCGCGCTGCGTGCCTGCGGGCTTACGATGGAGGACATCGACCTGCTGGGCGTGACCAGTGGCCCCGGCAGCTTTACCGGGCTGCGCATCGGGCTTTCGGTGGTCAGGGGCTGGCCCTGCCGCGGCAGATCCTGCGCGGGCGTTTCCACCATGGCAGCGCTGGCCTATGGCCTGGCGGGCGAGGGCACTGTCATCGGTGCACAGGACGCCCGCCGCGGACAGGTGTACTGGGGCGCTTTTGACCTGGCCACCCACACCCGCTTGACCGAGGACGCCGCCGCCCCCGTAACAAGTTTGGAAAAATTTGTACAAGACTGCAAAAAACCGCTGTTTTTTGTTGGCGATGGCGCAACTTTGTGCTACAATAGTTATAAGCAGGTCTGCGGGGTCGCAGCCTGTCCGCCCGCCCTGCAGGTGCTGCGGGTGCCGGGTGGCGCTGGCCGCCAAAGCCATGTGGGAAGCCGGGCCTGCGTGCCGCCTGCTGCCCTGCTGCCGGACTACCACCGGTTGAGCCAGGCGGAGCGTGAACGCGCTGAACGCGAAAAACAACAAACAGAGGGGACTAAATAACCAATGAAGTTTGACAAACCGATCGCACTAGCTGCCGACCACGGCGGCTACGAGCTGAAAGAAGCTATCAAAGCACATCTGGATGAGCTGGGCGTTGCCTGCACCGACTTTGGCACCGATTCCACCGCCAGCGTGGACTACCCGGACTATGCCGCCAAGGGCTGCAAGGCCGTGCTGGACGGCAGCTGCGCACTGGTCATCCTGTGCTGCGGCACCGGCGTGGGCATGTCGATGTGCGCCAACAAGATCAAGGGCATCCGCGCCTGCTGCTGCAGTGATACCTTCAGTGCAGAGTTCACCCGCCGCCACAACAACGCCAATGCCCTGTGCCTGGGCGGCCGCGTGGTGGGCGCTGGCCTGGCCTGCCAGATCGTGGACGCTTTCCTGAACGCCGAGTTCGAGGGCGGCCGCCACCAGAAGCGCATCGACAAAATGATGGCGCTGGAGAACCTGTAACCCATTACCCCTGTTGACATTGCCTGCACGGGCAGGCTGGAATAAATATTTGTACAAGGAGATACCACCATGAGCGTTGTAGAAATTGTTGACCATCCCCTGATCCAGCACAAAATCAGCCTGCTGCGTGACCGCAACACCGGCACCAAGGAGTTCCGCGATCTGGTAAGCGATCGCCATGCTGCTGTGCTACGAGGCCACCCGCGACCTGCCTACCGAGGAAGTCGAGGTCGAGACCCCCGTGGCCCTGGCCCGCACCAAGGTGCTGGCTGGCCGTAAGCTGGCCCTGGTGCCCATTCTGCGCGCCGGCCTGGGCATGGTCGACGGTATGCTGAACCTGATCCCCGCCGCCAAGGTCGGCCACATTGGCATGTACCGCAACGAGGAGACCCTGGAGCCTGTCGAGTATTACTGCAAGCTGCCCAGCGACATTAACGAGCGCGAGGTCTTTGTTCTGGATCCGATGCTGGCAACCGGCGGCAGCTCCTGCGATGCCATCGCCCAGATCAAGAAGCGTGGTGCCAAGCACATCAAGTTCATCGGCCTGGTGGCCGCTCCCCAGGGTTTGAAGGCTCTGCATGAGGCTCACCCCGACGTCGACATCTACGTCGCCGCCCTGGATGAGAAGCTGAACGAGAACGGCTATATCGTGCCCGGCCTGGGCGACGCCGGCGACCGTATCTTCGGCACCAAGTAATTTTTAACAGGCAACAGTAAATCCCCCGCAGTTTTACGTGAAGTGCCCCCAAAAAGTTAGACAATAATTTGAAGCAAAAATTGTTCAAGCAGCCGAAAGGGCTTGCTGTCTGTGAATTGCAGGCGGCAAGCTTTGCCTTGATTCTGCGGTTGTTGTAGTAATCCAGATATTCAACGAGTTCCTGCTTGAAGTGTTCCATGGACTGAAACTCTTGTAAGTACAACAGTTCACTTTTGAGTAAGCCAAAGAAATTCTCTATCACAGCGTTGTCCAGACAGTTGCCTTTCCGGCTCATGCTCTGCTGAACACCTTTCTTCTGGAGCATTCGCTGGTACTGCTTGTGCTGGTATTGCCAGCCCTGGTCAGAATGAAGGATCAACCCGGTTCCATCCGGTATCTTCTCAAAAGCCTTATCCAGCATAGTCGTAACCATACTCAGAACAGGACGGTCGGAGATGGTATAGCTGACCAGATCGCTGCTGCACAGATCAAGGATGGGCGAGAGATAGAGCTTCTCTCCAAACAAACTGAACTCTGTCACATCGGTGACCCACTTCTGGTTTGGCTTTTCGGCGCGGAAGTCCCGGTTTAACAGATTTGGTGCGATTTTGCCAACTTCGCCCTTATAAGAACGATATTTTTTCTATCCTGACACGGCAAACCAAGCCCAGCTCCTTCATAAGCCGCTGGACAGTCTTGTGGTTCAGGAGAAAATTGCGCTTGTGAAGTTCTGCTGTAATGCGGCGATAGCCGTATCTTCCTTTGTTTTCGTGGTAGATGGCCGTGATCTCCGCTTTGACAGCTTTATACTTATCTGCACGGTTCATCCGCTTCAGATGGTAGTAGAAAGTGGCACGGGGTAGTTGAGCGATTGAGAGAAGAATATCCAGAGAATGTTTTTGCCTTAGCTTCTGAACTACCAGCGTTTTTTGTGCTGGCGTCGCTCGTCTTCCAAAACCAAGGCTTGCAAATTTTTTAGGTAATCGTTCTCCGCACGCAGTCGCTGCACTTCGGCCAGCAGATCTTCTTCTACCTCTTTTGGCAGCTTCTTTGGCCGACCAGTGCTGCTGCGGCCCCGTCGCTCAACCGTCAAGCCTTCCGGCCCTTCTTCCAGATAAATGCGTTCCCAACGCTCTATAATTTTATGGTCGTTAATTCCGAATTCCTGCATCGTTGCATAGATACTCAGATGTTCTTTTTCCATGGTTTCTACAACCATTTTCTTGAATTCCGGCGTATATCGTTTGTTCGGTTTTCCTCTTGACATAATAAATCACCCCATCTGTTAGATAGTATATCATACTGTCTAACAAATGGGGTGCAGTTCATACGCTGCAGGGGATTTTTTATTGGATCTTCAACTGTTATTTCAGGTGGCGCAGGTCGCCGCTCTCGCGGAAGTCCTCGTAATCCAGCGAGAGGGACGGGCTGTAGTAGGGGTCATGGAGGATGTTCTCCTTGCCATGCACCGCGTACAGACGGTCATGCTCGGCGTCAAAGCGCGCCTTTTTTGCCGGGTCGTTCTCGTCTGAGCCGCGGGACTTGCTTTCGTGGTGGTACAGCTCGGCGTAGGGCGTCCAGACGATGCGCCAGCCCGCATCCCGCACCCGCAGGCAGAAGTCCACATCGTTGTAAGCAACGGTGAACTCCTCGTCCAAACCGTGGACGCTGTCGTACACGGCAGTGCGCACCAGCAGGCAGGCGGCGGTCACGGCGGAGAAATCCTGCACGGTGGCCAGACGGAACATATACCCGCTGCCGCCGCGCTTGTGGTATTTGTGGCTGTGGCCCGCGTAGCCGCCCAGCCCGGTGATGATGCCCGCGTGCTGGATGGTGTCGTCGGGGTAGTAAAGCATCGCGCCGCAGATGCCCACGCCGGGCTGGGCGCACTCCCCTGCCATCTGGGTCAGCCAGTCGCCGCCGATAACCTCGATGTCGTTATTGAGCAGCAGCAGATACTTGCCTGCCGCATATTTGCGGCCAAAATTGTTGATGCGGCTGAAGTTGAACCCGCCCCTGTACATGACCACCCGGGCGTTGTCGTACCGTTCGGGGATGCGCTTGTAGTAGTCGAAGGTGGCGGGGTCGGTGGAGTTGTTCTCGATGACGATGACCTCGAAGTTTTCGTAGGTCGTTTTGGCGTAGATGCTGTGCAGGCACTTCTCAAATCATCGGTGTGGTCCTTGTTGGGGATCAAGATCGAAACCAGCGGCTCCGGGTCTGGCAGGTCCCACACCACATGGCAGGTGCCGGGGAATTTGCCCGGCTCCACAGTGCCGTGGCGGCCGGTGGCGGCCAGATGGTCGGCCACCGCCTTACGGGCGGCCGCTTCCACGTAGGGCTTAGCCCCGGTGCCGCCGCTGGTGGAGGCCGCATGCACCCGCCAGTAGTACAACACCTGCGGGACATGCACCGGCTTGGCGGCAGGGTCGCGGCGCTGCATTTCATCGATAAGCCGCAGGAAAAGGTCATGATCCTGGGCGCCGTCACACTCCGGGCGCTCGCCGCCCACGGCGTCGAACAATTCTTTTTTGAACACCGCCAAATGGCAGATGTAGTTGACAGCCATCAGGTATTCCGGCGCGTAGTCGGGCTTGAAGTGGCCCACGCGGGGGTGTTCGGGGGTTTTCTCAAACAGGGCCTCGTCGCTGTAGGCGAAGTCCGCGCCGGTCTCAGCCAGCAGCTTGCCCATGCAGTAGACGGCGTGAGGGGCCAGCATGTCATCATGGTCGGCCAGCGCCAGGTAGGTGCCGGTGGCCAGCTTGGCGGCCTCGTTGGTGTTGGCGGCGATGCCCTTATTTTCAATCTTGCGGTAGACAATGCGCGGGTCGGATGCCGCGCGGGCCTGCACGGTGCGCTCCACGTCGGTGTGAGCCGCATCGCTGGCATCGACCAGCACCAACTGCCAGTTGGGGGACGTCTGGCCCTGCACGCTGTCCAGAAATTGTTGCAGAAATTGCGGCGGTGTATTGTACAGCGGCGTCAAAATGCTGATAGCCGGCCAGTTTTTGGCGTTTTGACCGGCGTCCGCACGCTGGGTGTCCAGCGTTTGCTTGGCGGGCAGGTAGCGAGCCTTTTTGCCGAAGAACCGCCGCTTAAAGAACCCTGCCGCCCGGGCCGCCATCACACCGACGCCCTGTTCCTTCGTCAGGGTGCGCGCATAGCCGAACAGTTCCTTGATGCGTTTCGTTTCCAGGCTCATGGTGGTGGCTCCTTATAAAAACAGTCTTTGTGCCGGTTTTGCGGGTTGGTGTCGATGTATTGCCATGGGGCTCACATCATTTCAAGCCGAAATTCTCAAACAGGTTATTGAAATGCGGGTTGTAGTAGGGGTCGTAATTGTCGATATACTGTTTATATTTTGCGTAGAAGTTGGCCTTTTCCCGCTCATAGCGCTTGGCGTTCTCACTTAACGTGTCAAGACCTCGGCTCTTGCTTTCGTAATGGTAAGCCTCGGCGCGGGGGGTATAGACGTTCAGCAGGCCGCGCTGCCACAGCTTTAAACAGTAGTCCACATCATTGTAGGCGACGGCAAACTTTTCCTCGTCCAGGCCGCCGTTGGCACGGTACAGCGCGGTTTTCGTCATCAGGCAGGCACCGGTAACGGCCATGTAGTCCTGGGTGGTGACCAGGCGGTACATGTCGCCCACGGCGGTGCGGGGATAGCTCTTGTGGCTGTGGCCCGCGCTGCCGTTGATGCCCATCAGCACACCGGCGTGCTGGATGGTGTCGTCGGGGTAGTAGAGCTTTGCGCCCACCGCACCCACGTCAGGCCGCTGGCTGTAACTGAGCAGTTCCCGTAAAAAGTCGTGGGAAAGCACCTCAATATCGTTGTTCAACAGCAGCAGGTGCTCGCCGTCAGCGAACTGCGCGCCAAAATTGTTGATGGCCGAGAAGTTGAACGTTCCCTGATACCGCACCACCTTGCAGCGGGCAAACCGGCCGGAGATGGTCTGGTAGTAGGCCTCGGTGGCGGGGTCGGTGGAGTTATTCTCGATGACGATGACCTCAAAGTTATCGTACCCGGCGTTTTGGTACAGGCTGGTCAGGCAGCGGTCCAGGTCGTCGGTGTGGTCCTTGTTGGGAATCAGCACACTGATAAGCGGGCTGCCTGTCAGCTCATACCGCACCTGGAACGCCCCCGGCGCGTCGGGCACTGCCATGGCGCAGCCGGGCAGGCCGAGGCGCTGCAGCTGGGCGTCGATAGCCCGCTCCCCCGCGGCGATGGCGTAGGGCTTGGCCTCCATGCCTGCGGCGGTGGACCCTGCGTGGCCGCGCCAGATATACAGCACCTTTTTGATATGCTCGATGCGCTGTGCCTTCTCAGTCAGGCGCAAGATCAGGTCGTGGTCCTGAGCACCGTCAAACTCCTTGGACTCGTAGGCCCCGGCAGCATCCAGCAGCGGTCGGCTGAACACCGCCAGATGGGTGATAAAGTTCACCCCGCGCAGGTAGTCGGGCGCAAAATCCGGCTTGAAGTGGTAACCGCCCAGCTCTTTCAAATCCGCCGAGAGTACGATCTCGTCACTATAGACAAAGTCCGCACCCGTGTTTTGGATGGTCTGCACAACCTCGAAAGGGCGTTTAAGTACAGCACATCGTCGTGGTCCAGCAGGGCAATGTAGTCGCCGTGGGCCATCTCAAAGCCGCGGGTGGTGTTGGCCGCAATACCGCCGTTTTCCACCGGCTCGTACACGATGGTGCCCGGCACAGCCTTGGGCAGGCGTCTTTCCAAGCGCTTGTCCGGGTCACTGGCATCCACCAGCACCAGCTCCCAGTTTTGATAGGTCTGGCGTGTCACGCTGCGCAGCATTTCGTCAAAAAACTTCGCAGGTGTGTTATACAGCGGCACGATGATGCTGATTTTCGGCCCTGCAGGTTCGCCGCACGCTGGGCTTTCAGCTCCCGTTTCAGCGGAATATCCGCCCGGTGGCGCCAATCGTCATGGTGCAGCGCCAGCCCGACGCGGAACTTCACGTCGCGCCAAAGCTGCTCGGCCCCCTGCTCGTGCAGGGTGGCGGCGCCGCGTTTGGCCAGATCACGCAGGTGGGCGGGGTTCAGCAGGCGCTTGGCCATGCCGCCCACGCTGTCCTGTACGGCCAGGTCGGCGGGGCGTTCGTTGTTCGGTTTCTCGCTCATCGTTATTCCTCGGTGATTTTGGCCGGCATGGCGTCTTTTCTCGAATTTGCGGTACTCTGCCGTGATCTCGGCGGTGGGGCCGAGGCGGCGCAGGTGGCCATGGTCCAACCAGGCCACCTTGTTGCACATGCGTTCGATCTGGTCGATGGAATGGCTGACCAGAATCACAGTCGTACCACCGGAAAGCAGCTCGGCCATGCGCTTCTCGCACTTTTCCTGGAAAAGGAAGTCGCCGACCGACAGAATTTCGTCCGCAATCAGAATATCCGGTTTGGTCATCGTCGCCACGGCAAAAGCCAGGCGGGCCACCATGCCGGAGGAGTAGTTTTTCAGCGGAACATCCAGGAATTCTTCCAGTTCGCTGAACTCTACAATGTCATTAAACTTGGAATCGATATACTTCGGTGTGTAGCCCAGCACCGTACCGTTGAGGTAGATATTCTCCCGGGCGGTCAGGTCCATATCAAAGCCCGCGCCCAGTTCGATCAGGGGGGCAATGGTGCCGTTGACGGTGACCTTGCCCGCGCTGGGTTTGTACACGCCGGAAATGACCTTGAGCAATGTGGATTTGCCGCTGCCATTCAGGCCGATCAGGCCGTAAAAGTCACCGGGCATGATGTCAAAGCTGACATCATCCAGGGCGAAGAACTCATCAAAGCGGATGCCGCCGTGCAACAGCGCCACAAAATATTCTTTCAGGCTCTCGTGCTTTTCCTTGGCAGGTTGAAGCGCATCGACACATGGTCGATGGAGATAATGGGTTTCTGTTCTGCCATAGCGCTGCCCCCTTACATGTACAGGACAAATTTGTCCTGATTCTTTTTAAAGACGTAGACGCCCAGGCCCAGGCTGAGGGCGGCGCAGAGGAACGGGATCAGCACCATGTTGGGGGTCAGCCACTCGCCCCACATCACGCAGGAACGCACCGAGGTGATGTACCAATAAATGGGGTTGAGGTTGATAACGTGCTGCATCCAGCTTTCCATCTGGCGCGGGTCGTAGAAGATGGCGCTGCCGTAGACCAGCAGGGTGCAGAAAACCTCCCAAATATGCATGATGTCACGTACAAAAACGTACATGGTGGACAAAATCAGCCCCACGCCCAAGCTGAACGCAAACAGCATGACGATGGGATAGATTGCCAGCAGCACGGTATTGACGGAAATGTGGGACCAGGTCAGCAGTGCAACGATGAACAGCGCCACCAGGCTGAAGAAGAAGTTGACCAGCGCAAAGCAGCATTTTTCCAGCGGGAAAATATACTTAGGAATGTACACTTTGCGCAGCAGCGGGCCGTTTTTCAGCACGCTTTCCATGGCCATGGTGGTGCTCTCGCGGAAGAAGTTGAACATCAGCTGGCCGATGATAAGGAACAGCGGGAAATCCTCGATGCCCTGCCCCTTCTGGTTGAACAGCGCACCGAACACGGCCCACATGACCAGGCAGGTCAGCAGGGGGTTCAGCACACTCCAGGCCACGCCCAGCACACTGCGGCGGTATTTCAGCTTAAAGTCGCGGGTGATCAGGTTTTGCAGCAGGTAGCGGTACTTCCAAAAGCCCGCAAAGCTATTTCTCAGGTTCTGCACGGCTTATCCTCAATACTTCTCAAAATACTCGAACTTCTGGTCGGCAAAGGGTGTGTGCTCCTTGTCCTTAGCGCTGGTCTTGTGCTCGCAGCCGCAGTCCGGCCACTGGACGTTGACAGTGGCGTCGTCGTAGGGGATGCCGCCCTCGGCGGTGGGGTCGTAGACGTCGGTGCACTTGTAGCAGAACTCGGCCACATCAGACAGCACCAGGAAGCCGTGGGCAAAGCCCTCAGGGATCCAGAGCATCTTCTTGTTCTCGGCGGAAAGGGTCACGCCCACCCACTTGCCGAAGGTCTTGCTGTTGGGGCGGCAATCGACGGCAACGTCGAACACCTCGCCCATGGTCACGCGCACCAGCTTGCCCTGGGTGTGCTTGGTCTGGAAATGCAGGCCGCGCAGCACGCCCTTGGTGGAGCGGCTCTGGTTGTCCTGCACGAAGGGCTTATCGATGCCCGCGGCGGCGAAATCGTCGATCTGGTAGGTCTCCATAAAATAGCCGCGGTCGTCACCAAAAACGGTCGGCTCGATGATCTGCACCTCGGGGATGTCAGTCTTGACAAAATTGAACTTACTCATGTTCTTTATTCTCCTTTTCGACAATTGACTTTATTTAATTACAGTATAGTATACACATAGCGATACAGTATATATTATACTCCTGTTTGGCCCACTGGGCAAGATGGCGGACATATTTTAAACAAATTTTGCGCAGGGTGTAACATCGGGCGCGTTTTGCCGTCTTGTAGGGTAAGGAGCGGATATGGTACAATGATGGAAAAAAGGAGGCCGCAGCCATGACCAAAACCGAAGCCCGCAAGCTTGCCAAAGCCTGCCGCGCCGCCGTGGACCTGCATACCGTAGGGCACGCAATGGCCGGGGTGCTGTTTGCCCTGCCCGCCTGGCAGCGCGCCGACACGGTGCTGGCCTTTGCCAGCATGCCGGACGAGCCGGACACCGCCGACATCCTGCGGCAGGCGCTGGCCGAGAGCAAGCGTCTGCTGCTGCCCCGGGTGCTGAGCCGCACCGAGATGGATTGGGTGGAGATCACAGCGCTTTCGCAGTTGCAGCCGGGGGCCTATGGCATTTTGGAAGCGCCCGCTTCCCTGCCTGCCTTTGATACCACCCATTTGGGGGATGGCGCGCTGGCGCTGATCCCCTGCCTGGCTACCAGCCCGGACGGTGTGCGGCTGGGGCGCGGCGGCGGGTATTATGACCGCTTCCTTGCATTATAAAGGCAGGCGGCTGCTGGTTTGCCCCACAGCCGCCCTGCTGGGCGACCTGCCTTGCGAGGGCTGGGACGTCCGATTTTCTCCCCATGAAATACTGACCGAGAAAGGAATTCTTCTATGAAAAAACTGACCCTGACCGCGGCCCTGCTGGCCGCCCTGACCCTGACGGCCTGCGGCAACAAGACCACCGAGGCAACGCCCACCCCCACCCCGAACCTGGACGCACCTGCCACCACCCCGGAGGAAGGCATGGAGATTGACCCGGAGTTTAGTGTTGACCCTGAGCCCGAAATCGATGAAAATGCCCAGCCTGCACCGGACGCCGAGCTGAGCGATATGGTGGACGCGATCTATAAGATCCAGCCGGTGGAGCTGATGGGCATGGAGACAACGGGCATCGACCTGACCGACGAGACCTGGTACGGCTACCTGGCCGGGCTGACCGCCAACAATGTGGGCAAGGTGGACGCGGCGGTCATCAGCGAGCCGATGACCGGCAGCCAGGCGTACAGCCTGGTGCTGCTGCGCCTCAAGGACAAGGCCGATGCCCGCGAGATTGCCGATTCGATGGAGGAAAACATCAGCATGCGCAAGTGGGTCTGCGTGGAGGCAGATAAGGCCCGCGTGGTCAGCTTTGATGATAAGCTGCTGTATGTCATGGCAGACAGTGAACTGGTCGATGTCGATCTGTTGGCGGATGCTGCCGCCAAGGCCTTTAATGCGACATTCGATGTCGATGATTCCCTCGTCAATGAGGACGAGAGCGAGTTACCACCGGAGCTGCTGTCCGCCCCGGCGGTGGCGGATTGACCTTCACGCTGGGACGCGGCATCTTATAAATAGATAAGGCGCTGCCAAACGCAGGGCGCCCCTTTAGTATAATGCAAAAAATCCGCAGCCTTTTTACGGGCTGCGGATTTTTGCTTTATTAGCTTACAGGAAAATATACTTCAGGATGAACAGCACGGTCAGGACGTACATCAGCGGGGTGATCTTCTTTTCCTTGGCTTTGCCGGTCAGGACGTTGATCAGCGTCCAGGAGATGATGCCGATGGCAATACCCTCAGAAATACTGTAGGCCAGCGGCATGACCAGGATGGTCAGGAACGCCGGGATGGCATCGGTCATGTCGTCAAAGTTGATCTTGGCGACAGCGCCCATCATGTAGAAGCCGACGACGATCAGCGCCGGGGCGGTGGCGAAGGACGGAATGGTGAGGAACAGCGGGCTGAAGATGCTGGCCAGCAGAAACAGCACCGCGGTGGTGGTGGCGGTCAGACCGGTGCGGCCGCCCACGGTAACGCCGGAAGAGCTTTCGACGTAGGTGGTGGTGGTGGAAGTGCCCAGCACAGCGCCTACGCTGGTGGCGACGGCATCGGCCAGCAGCGCACCCTTGATGCGGGCAGCTTGCCGTCCTCGTCCAGCATGTCAGCCTTGGAGGCAACACCGATCAGGGTGCCCAGCGTGTCGAACAGGTCAACAAAGAGGAATGCGAACATGACAACGATGAAGTTGACGATGTTGAAATTAGAGAAGTCCAGATTGAACACCTGGCCGAAAGTTTTGCCCAGAGAGGAGAAATCAAAGCTGACAAAAGCGGTGGGGATGACCGAATACATACCGGCGTCGGGATCAGGGATGTAGATACCGGCCAGCTCGCAGACGATGCCCAGCACCCAGGTGATCAGGATGCCGTACAGGATGGCGCCCTTGACCTGCTTGATGAGCATGACGGCGATGATCAGCACACCGATCAGGGCCAGCAGTGCACCAACGCCGACGCTGTGGAAGGTCTCGCCCTTGAAGTGCTGGTAGGTCAGCAGGGTGGAATCGCTGTTGACGATGAGCTTGGCGTTCTGCAAGCCGACGAACGCGATAAACAGGCCGATGCCGACACTGACGGCGGATTTCAGCGTCATGGGGATGGCGTTGAAGATGGCCTCACGCACATTGGTCAGGGAGAGGATGATAAAGACGATGCCCTCCACAAAGACGGCCAGCAGGGCCATCTGCCAGCTGTAGCCCATCGTCAGCACAACGGTGTAGGCAAAATAGGCATTCAGGCCCATGCCGGGGGCCAGCGCGAACGGGTAGTTGGCCATCAGCGCCATGCACATGGTGCCGACAAACGCTGCCAACGAGGTGGCGATCAGCACGGCTTCGGCATCCATACCGGCCGCAGACAGAATGTTAGGGTTGACCGCCAGGATGTAGGCCATCGTCATAAAGGTCGTGATACCGGCCATGACTTCGGTTTTGACATCCGTGTGGTTCTCTTTCAGGTGGAAGAGTTTTTCCATGATGTACCTCCGATTTATAAATCATATATCCTTGCTGCGCCGATATTTTCCGCAAAACGCAACGCTTTTATTGTACCTCTTTATGGCACATTTGTAAACATTTTTAACAAAAGTATGTTGCAAAAGCATTTTGCATGCAAAAAGGGCCGCACCCTTATGCGGGGTGCGGCCCTTATTACGCTTTACGATTCAATCAAGCCTTGGCAGCTTTGATCTCCTTGATCAGCTCGGGAACGACCTTGTACAGATCACCGACGATGCCGTAGGAGGCAACATCGAAGATGGGGGCGTTCTCGTTCTTGTTGATGGCGATGATGGTCTCGGAGTCCTGCATGCCGGCCACGTGCTGGATAGCACCGGAGATGCCCAGGGCAACGTAGATGCGGGGATGCACGGTCTTGCCGGTCTGGCCGACCTGATGGTCAGCAGACAGCCAGCCTTCATCGGTGACAGCGCGGGAGGCACCCACGACGCCGCCCAGAACACCGGCCAGCTCCTCGGCCAGCTTGATGCCCTTCTCGGGTCGGCAGAGATGCCGCGGCCGACAGAAACGACCACGTCAGCACCGATCAGGTCAACCAGTTTCTCGGCGCTCTTCTTGATGTCCAGGACCTCGACATGGATGTCCTCGGCGGTCAGGGCGGGGGTGACCTTCTCGATCACGACCTTGGCAGCGCTGGCCTCGTCAAACGGCTGGGTCTGCATAACGCCGGGGCGCACGGTGGACATCTGCGGGCGGAAGCGGGGGCAGATGATGGTGGCCATCAGGTGACCGCCGAAAGCGGGGCGGGTCATCTTCAGGTTGGTGTTTTCCTCAAACTTGGTGTTGTCCACATCGATGTTGGAGGTGGTGCGCAGGAAGTTCTTGTACTTCTCAACGTCGACATCCAGATGGGTGCAGTCAGCAGTCAGGCCGGTGTGCAGGCGGGCTGCGCAGCGGGGGCCGAGGTCACGGCCCAGGTTGGTAGCGCCGATCAGCATGATCTCCGGCTTTTTCTCCATGATGAGATCGCACAGAGCCTTGGCATAGCCATCGGTGGTGTAGTCCTTCAGCAGAGGGCTGTCGATGTAGTACACGCGGTCGGCACCGTAGCCGCCCAGCGCCTTGACATAGTCCTCGTTCAGCTCGCTGCCCATCACAACGCCGCACAGCTCCACGCCCAGGTCGTTGGCCAGCTTGCGGCCTTCGCTCAGCAGCTGGTAGCTGATGGTCTGGATCTGACCTTCACGCTGCTCGCAGAATACCCACACGCCCTTGAAGGCGGCGGTGTCCATTGCATTGAATTCAGCCATTGTTCGTTTCTCCTTCCTCAAATCAGGTGCTTGTCGTTCAGGATGCCAACCAGCTGGGCAGCGTCCTCGACCTTCATGCCGGCGCCCTTGACCGGAGGAGCAAAGGACTTGTAAACGTTCGTCGGAGAGCCCTTCAGGCCGATGGTATCGGTCTCGATGAGCGGATCATCTTTCAGTGCGTTGTAATCGAACACTTCCAGCGGCTTGTCGTAGCACTCGAAGATGCCGGGCACGCTCATGTAGCGGGGGGTGTTCAGCTCTTTGATGCAGGTCAGCAGGCAGGGAGTCTGAACCTTCAGCTCCATGTAGCCATCCTCCAGCTGACGCTTCACGGTCAGGGAGTTGCCGTCCTTCCGGATGTCGGTGACATAGGTGACCTGGGGCAGGTGCAGCTTCTCAGCGATCTGGGGCCGACCTGGGCAGTGTCACCGTCGATGGCCTGACGGCCGCAGAAAACGATGTCCTCAGGGCCGACGCCGATCTTATTGACGGCAGCAGCCAGGATCTGGGAGGTAGCGAAGGTATCGGAGCCGCCGAACTCGCGGCCGGAAACCAGGACGCCGCGGTCAGCGCCGCGGGCCATCAGCTCGCGCAGCATGCCTTCGCCGGCGGCGGGCCCATGGTAACGACGACGACTTCGCAGCCGGTCTCATCTTTCAGCTGCAGGGCAGCCTCAACAGCGTTGAGGTCATCAGGGTTGGTGATGGTGGCCATAGCGGCACGGTCCATCGTGCCGTCAGCCTTGACGGCAACCTTGCCCTGCGTATCGGGAACCTGTTTGACACAAACGATTGCTTTCATTACGTCTTGCCTCCTTACTTCAGCAGCGCGCCGGAAATGACCATCATCTGAACTTCGCTGGTGCCCTCATAGATCTCAGTGATCTTGGCATCACGCATCATACGCTCGATGGGGTAATCACGGGTGTAGCCGTAACCGCCGAACAGCTGCAGGCAGCGGCGGGTAACATCGCTGGCGGTGCGGGCTGCAATCAGCTTCGCCTCGGCAGCCTCGACGCTGTAGCGGACCTTGGCGCCGTTCATGGCCTGCTGCTTTTTCAGGCCAGCCTTATAAACCAGATACTTGGCAGCATCAACGCGGGCCTTCATCTCGGCCAGCTCGAACTGGGTGTTCTGGAACTGGGCGATGGAGCGGCCAAACTGCTTACGCTCTTTGACGTAAGCAACGGTCTCGTCGATGGCGCCCTCGGCAATGCCCAGAGCCTGGGCAGCGATGCCGATACGGCCGCCGTCCAGCGTAGCCATGGCCAGCTGGAAGCCCTTGCCCTTGACGCCGAGCAGACGATCCTTCGGGATGATGCAGTCTTCCATGATCAGCTCGCAGGTGGAGGAACCACGGATGCCCATCTTGTCCTCGGGCTTGCCGACCTTGAAGCCGGGATCGGTGCGCTCTACGATGAAGGCGCTGATTTCCTTCTGCTTGCGGCCGCGCTTGTCGGTGACAAAACCGGTAACAGCAATGATGATGAACACATCGGCAAAGCCGGCGTTGGTGATGAAGATCTTGGAGCCGTTCAGCTTCCAGTGGTCGCCCTCATCCACGGCAAAGGTCTGCTGACCCTGGGCATCGGTGCCGGCGCCGGGCTCGGTCAGACCGAAAGCGCCGATCCACTCGCCGCTGCACAGCTTGGGCAGATACTTTTCCTTCTGGGCGGGAGTGCCGTTCTCGTAAATGGGAGCGGCGCACAGAGAGGTATGGGCAGACAGGATAACACCGGTGGTGCCGCAGACCTTGGACATTTCCTCAACGGCCATAACGTAGGACAGCACATCGCCGCCTGCACCGCCGACCTCTTTGGGGAAGTAGATGCCCATCATGCCCAGCTTTGCCATCTTTTCGACGGTCTCTTTGGGGAAGTACTCCTCAGCGTCGACCTTCTTGGCGAGGGGCTTGACTTCGTTTTCAGCAAACTCCTTGTACATCTTCTGGACCATTTGCTGCTGCTTAGACAGAGTAAAATCCATTTGATAAACCTCCATATACTCAAACAAACGCAGCCCGGCGCGGTTCTGCACTGCGCCAGGCGCGTAGGTTGGTTCAATTACAGGGCGTCAACAGCGGTCTTGGTGCGATCGGCATTGTAGACATAAAAGCCCTTGCCGGTCTTGCAGCCCAGGTTGCCGCCGCGGACCATCTTGCGGATCAGCGGGCAAGCGCGATACTTGCTGTCGCCGGTCTCCTTGTACAGGACGTCCATGATGGCCAGGCAGATGTCCAGGCCGACGAAGTCGCCCAGCTCCAGGGGGCCCATGGGATGGTTGGCGCCCAGCTTCATAGCGGTGTCGATACCGGCGATGTCAGAAACGCCCTCCATCTTAATGAAGGCAGCTTCGTTGATCATGGGGATCAGGATGCGGTTGACGACGAAGCCGGCAGCCTCGTTGACCTGGACCGGGCTCTTGCCGATCTCGGTGCTGATCTTCTTGATGGTCTCCACGGTCTCGGCGGGAGTGTTCACACCGGCGATGACCTCGATGAGCTTCATGCGATCAGCGGGGTTGAAGAAGTGCATGCCGACCAGGGGACGGCTCAGGCCCTTGCCGATCTCGGTGATGGACAGAGAAGAGGTGTTGGAAGCGAAAACACACTCGGGCTTGCAGATCTTATCCAGCTCGCCAAAGGTGGTCTGCTTGACCTTCATATCCTCGAAAGCAGCCTCGACGATCAGGTCGCAGTCAGCGCACAGATCCTCTTTCAGGCCAGCGGTGATGGCAGCCATGCGGCGGTCAACTTCAGCCTGGTCCAGCTTGCCCTTGGCAACCAGCTTGGCGTAGCCGGCGGCGATCTTAGCCTTGCCGTTGTCCGCCCACTCCTGCTTGATGTCGCACAGAGCCACGGTGTAGCCCTCGACCTGTGCAAAAGCCTTTGCAATGCCCTGGCCCATAGTGCCAGCGCCAATAACGCCTACCTTCATAGTAGTAACCTCCCAATTTGTTCTAAAATGTTCTTTTTAAAACGGCGGGGTGCGGGGCGCAAGCGCCCCTCCCCTGCTTGCGGAAATCAGTTGTTGGTGAAGACCGGTTTCGGCTTCGGCTTCTCGCGGCTCAGGAAGCAGCCCATACCCTCGACCTGATCGTGGGTCTCGAAGCAATCGCCGAAGAGCTTCTCCTCGACCTCAACAGCCTTCTCGATGGGCAGGCTGATGCCGTCGTTGATAGCCTTCTTGCAGTTGCGCACGGCGATGGGGGCATTCTTAGCGATCTTGCCAGCCAGCTTGAGGGCGGCGGGCATCAGCTCTTCCTGGGTGTACACGGCGTTGACCAGGCCGATGCGCAGGGCCTCGTCTGCCTTGATGTTCAGGGCAGAGTAGACCAGCTGCTTGGCCATGCCCATGCCGACCAGACGGGCCAGGCGCTGGGTACCGCCGAAGCCCGGCGTGATGCCCAGGCCTACTTCGGGCTGACCGAAGACGGCATTGTCGGAGCAGAGACGGATGTCGCAGCTCATGGCCAGCTCATTACCGCCGCCCAGGGCAAAGCCGTTGACGGCAGCGATGACCGGCAGCGGGAAGTGCTCGATCATCAGGAAGACATCGTTGCCCAGCTTGCCGAAAGCCTCGCCCTCGGCCTTGGTCATGGTGGACATCGAGCCGATGTCAGCGCCAGCAACGAAGCTCTTGTCACCGGCGCCGGTCAGGACGACACAGCGGACGGTGTTCTGATCGATGGCCTCGAAAGCAGCCTTCAGGTCAGCAAGAACCTCGGGGTTCAGAGCGTTGAGGGCTTTCGGGCGGTCGATTGTCAGGACGGCAACGGCGTCCTGGATCTCGGTAGTAACAAAGGACATGGTAAACTCCTCCGATGATTACATTTCAACGATGGTGGCGCAGCCCATGCCGCCGCCGATGCACAGGGTAGCCAGGCCCTTATGAGCGCCGCGATGCTTCATGGCGTACAGCAGGGTGACGAGGATACGGGCACCGGAAGCACCAACGGGATGGCCCAGAGCGATAGCGCCGCCGTTGACGTTCAGCTTCTCCTGGTCGAAGTGCAGAGCCTGGCCAACAGCCACAGACTGAGCAGCGAAAGCCTCGTTGGCCTCGATCAGATCCATGTCGTCAACGGTCAGGCCGGTCTTGGCCATGACCTTCTTGGTGGCGGCGATGGGGCCCAGACCCATGACCTCAGGCTCAACACCAGCCAGAGCACCGGCGACCCAGGTGGCCAGAGGCTCAACGCCCAGCTCCTTGGCCTTCTCCTCGCTCATGATGACCAGAGCAGCAGCGCCGTCGTTGATGGCGGAGGAGTTAGCAGCGGTGACGATGCCGTCCTTCTTGAAGCAGGGCTTCAGCTTAGCCAGAACTTCCATGGAGCTCAGGCGAGGACCTTCATCGGTATCAAACACGGTGTCGCCCTTCTTACCCTTGATGACAACGGGGACGATCTCATCCTTGAAAGCACCGTCGGCAATAGCCTTGGCAGCCTTTTCCTGAGAACGATAGGAGAAGGCATCCAGCTCCTCACGGGTGATGGGGTTGTAGCCGTACTTCTTCTGGTAGGTCTCGTTGGTGCAGACATTCTCGGCGGTCATGCCCATGTGCATGTTGTAGCCGGTAGCATCCCACAGAGCATCGTTGACCATGGTGTCAACCAGCTCGCTCTTGCCCATGGGGGAACCCATGCGGTAGCCGTAGCGGCCCTTCATCATAGCGAAGGGAGCCATGTCCATGTTCTCCATACCGCCTGCAACGACGATGTCGGCATCGCCGGCCTCGATCATCTGGGCAGCCATGTTGACGCAGTTCAAACCAGAGCCGCAGACGACGTTGACGGTGACGGCGGGGGTCTCGATAGGCAGGCCGGCCTTCAGAGAGGCCTGACGAGCGACGTTCTGGCCCAGGCCAGCCTGGATGACGCAGCCCATGTAAACATGGTCGACCTGCTCCGGCTTGACATTGGCGCGGTTCAGAGCCTCTTTGATGACGATGGAGCCCAGCTCAGCAGCGGGGACATTGGCGAGGGTGCCGCCGAACTTGCCAATGGCAGTACGGCATGCGCTGGCGATGACGATCTTTTCATAAGTAGCCTCCAAAATGTTCTTTTCAAAGTAATCGGATAGACTATTGAGTAACTTGTTTATCTTCAAAGCCGATGTCCGGCTGTGAATACGATTTGGATTTAAAGCTCCCCTGCTTCGCGCTTGGCGATGAGGGCGGTCTCGACGTTGGACGGCACGAACTTGGAAACATCCTGGCCGTAGTGGGCTGCCTCCCGCACGATGGTGGAGGAAAGGTAGCTCCACTTGATGGCCGTTGCCAGGAAGACCGTTTCGATGCCGGGCGCCATGGCGAAGTTGGTGTGGGCCAGCTGGATCTCGTTTTCAAAGTCGGTCACCGCGCGCAGGCCGCGCACCATGACGGTGGCGTGTTTCTGTTTGGCGAAGCTGACGGTCAGGCCGTTGAAGGAATCCACTTCTACGTTGGGGATGTCCTTGCAGCATTCCCGTAGCATGGCAACGCGCTCCTCGACCGTAAACAAGGGCTGTTTGGCACTGTTGACCAGCACCGCAACGATGACCTTGTCGAACATACGGCTGGAGCGCTTGATAATATCCAGATGCCCGCGGGTGACGGGATCGAAACTGCCGGGATACATGGCAATGGGCATATTGGTTTGAACCTTTCGGAAACCGCCGTTCGATTGTTAAAAATTAAACATCTTCGGGCGGAAATTTAGGCACCTGCGCCGTGTCTGGTTGCAGATGTTGCCTGCTCAGGTGGGCGGCGGCCGGTGCCGCAGCAGTGGCGTGGCGGGTCTCGCCAAATTCACTACTATAGTTTTACCATCTTGTTAAGGTTTTGTCAATGCTTTATTCGTTAATTTTCAGACATATTTTGTCCTTTTCTTTTGGTAGGTGCGCTAAAGGCAGATGAGGTGGTTGTTATATTTAAATAGGTAGATGGGTCTGTTGCTTCCGTTTCCGCGCCACCTTGCGGCGCTTTACTCGTTTTAACGGCTTCCTGGCGTCGGGTGTTACTTTTGGAGACCCAAAAGGAAGGCTTAACGGCTGCCTGCCGCTATAAAAGGCCCTGTCGCGAGGTAGGCAGGGCCGCCGAAGCAAGGCAATACCGCATAATTCTAAGTGCCGATACGGCGAGCGAGGTGCGGCAACTGCTAAGCCAAAGCGCAGATAATACTTTGTGTATTATCGAGCATTTTGGCAACGCTGATGCCGTGCCGCACACCGAGCCGCAGCGAGGCGCTTCGGAGCGCAACCGCCGCTTGCGGCGGCTCTTGGCGCGGAGATCCGCCGAAGCGGTGCTTAAGCCGTTAGGCGGGAATTGTGCGGTGGTGCCTTAAGACAAACGAGCGTCAAATCTTTCACATTATCCCCTTGACCCTGGGGCAACTATATGTTATTATTTTAACATGCGAGGGTTTGTGCTCTCCCACATTTTGTGATGTAGAGTAAACGAGGTGCTGTAAAATGAATTTTGAGGACCTGATCGCTAAAGTAAAGACCTGCGGCAAGCAGAAGCTGGCCGTTGCCGCCGCCGAGGACGATGCCGTTCTGGAGGCCGTAGACGCTGCCCATAAACAGGGCATTGCCGATGCCATCCTGGTGGGCGATGAAGCCGCCATCCGCAAGATCGCCGGTGAGCTGAACATCGACCTGTCCGACTACGAAATCATCAACGAGCCCGACAAGGTCCAGGCTTCGCTGAAGGCCGTCAAGCTGGCCCACGACGGTGTGGCCAACATGTACATGAAGGGCCTGCTGGACACCAAGACCTTCCTGAAGAGCGTGCTGGATAAGGAAGTCGGCCTGCGCACCGGCCACACCCTGTCCCATGTCGCCGTGTTCGAGGTCAAGGGCATTGAGCAGCTGCTGTTCCTGACCGACGTTGCCTTTATGACCTATCCCACCCTGGAAGATAAAGTACATATCATCGAGAACACCGTCGCCGTGGCCCATGCCTGCGGCGTCGAGTGCCCGAAGGTCGCTCCCCTGGCCGCCGTTGAGGTCGTCAACCCCAAGATGCCCTGCACCGTGGATGCCGACGAGCTGCGCAAGATGAACGCCGAGGGCAAGATCACCGGCTGCGTCGTCGACGGCCCCCTGTCCATGGACATCGCCATCGATCCGAAGCCGCCCACCACAAGGGTGCCCAGGACCGCCCGGCTGCCGGCCATGCCGACATCCTGCTGTTCCCCGACATCCAGGCCGGCAACCTCGTCTACAAGACGCTGGTCCACACCGCCGATTGCAAGAACGGCTGCATCCTGACCGGCACCAAGGTGCCCGCCATCCTGACCAGCCGCTCTGACTCCTTCCAGACGAAGGTCAACTCCATCGCCCTGGCCGCCGTTGTGGCCGCCGGCTTGGCTGAATAAGAAATAAAAGGAGACGTTTCAAATGTCTATTAAAACGCTGGTCATCAACCCGGGTTCTACCTCGACCAAGGTTGGTGTTTTTGAGGACGAGACCCTGCTGTTTGAGGAAACCCTGCGCCATCCCACGGAGGAGATCGCCAAGTACGCCAGTGTCATCGACCAGAAGGATTTCCGCAAGGCCATCATCCTGGACTTTTTGAAAGAGAAGAACTGCGCCCCCGAGAGCCTGAACGTCATCGTCGGCCGCGGCGGCCTGCTCAAGCCCATCCCCGGCGGCACCTACCCGTCAGCGACGCTCTGCTGGCTGACCTGAAGGCCGGTGTCCAGGGCCAGCACGCTTCCAACCTGGGCGGCATCCTGGCCCGCGAGATCGGCGACAGCCTGGGCATCCCCAGCTACATCGTTGACCCCGTCGTTGTCGACGAGCTGACCAACAAGGCCCGCATCTCCGGCATGCCGGAACTGCCCCGCCGCTCCACCTTCCACGCCCTGAACCAGAAGGCCGTGGCCCGCCGCTTTGCCAAGGAGAACGGCAAGCGCTACGAGGATCTGAACCTTATCGTCATCCACATGGGCGGCGGCGTTTCCGTCGGTGCCCACAACCACGGCAAGGTCGTCGATGTCAACAACATTCTGGACGGCGAAGGCTGCTTCAGCCCCGAGCGCAGCGGCACCGTACCCGTTGGCGACCTTGTCAAGATGTGCTTCAGCGGCAAGTACACCCAGCAGGAAGTTTACAAGAAGATCTGTGGCAACGGCGGTTTCAACGGTTACCTGCACACCAACGATGCCCGCACCGTGGGCAAGATGGCCGACGAAGGCAACGCCGAGGCCAAGCTGGTCTGGGATGCCTTCTTCTACCAGATCGCCAAGGACGCCGGCGCTATGGCCGCTGTCCTGCATGGCCAGGTCGATCAGATCATCCTGACCGGCGGCATTGCTTACAACCCCAACACCGAGAAGTACCTGAAAGAGTACCTCGGCTTCATCGCTCCCATCACCGTTTATCCCGGCGAGGATGAGCTGCTGGCCCTGTGCCAGGGCGCCCTGCGCGTGATGACCGGAGAAGAGAAGCCCATGGAGTATTGATACCCGCCCTAAACAGCAACAGCCTCTGCCCGAAAAGGCAGAGGCTGTTTTTTTGTGTTTTATCGGCCAACCGCGGTATCAGCTTCCAAAATTGCATCATTTTGTTCTTTGTACTTTGCGGCGGTCTCGTCGTCCAGCACATAGACCGTCACCGGGATGACAGCGTTATCCACCGACTCATCATAGGTCTCATAGTACAGATCGATGAACGCATGGCCGGTCATCATAGCCGTGCCGGTATCCGCAGCGTAGGCATAGCCATAGACGAATTTTCCGTCGTCGCTGGTGATGTACATCAGGGAACCATACGGAATGATGCTGGGGTTGATGGCCACAGTGCCGTAGGTCAGGCGGCGGCCGCTGGCCCCCTTGGCACTGCCACTGGCCGAGTAGGCCGTGGCGCGCTGGCTGGTGTAGACGGCTGCGACACCTTCCACGGGCACGCCATCCTCGACCTCAGGGCCCACGAAGCTGGAGACAGACGCCTGTTCTCCATAGACTTTCTGGATGGTGGGGATCATGCCGATCTGGGTCTCGCGGCCGATCTCCTCGGTGTCGACCTGCTGGCCGTCCACCCAGGTCTCGCGGTAGGTTACAGTGTCCAGGCCATCTGTCCCCTGCTGGACCACCTGCACTTTGTCCTGTTTGCGGTAATACAGGCTGGTGGGGATCTCCTCCACCTCGCTGGGGACGGTCTCGTCCTCGGTGTACTCCACGTAGCTGACGCGCTGCAGGGTGACGCTGCCGCCCTCGGGGACGGCCTCATCGGCGGCGGGGGTCAGATAGTCCTCCTCGGTGTAGGTCAGGCCCGCCTGGGTCAACAGATCGCGGGTGGTCGCGCCGGTAGTGATGATCTCCTGGGTCTGGCCGTCCGCGGTGACCGGCACAGTGTAGGCCCGCAGCACCTGCATCAGCTCGCCGTCCGGTGTCTCCGAGGTGCCGATGCGGTCGTTTTCCCAGCGTCCGCCTGGGCCAGCACAGCGGCCTCAGTCTGGTTGACCGTCAGGATGCGGGTGTTGCCGCCGTGGGTGTCGGTAACGGTGACAAAATGCAGGGCAGAGGTCGTGAACATGATCACGCCCGCCAGTGCCACCGCGCCGCCCATCAGTGCGCCCCACTTAGCCAGCGCCATGCGGCGGCGGAAATGCTCTTTTTTTTACGGATAAAGGCATAAGGGCTCCTTTTGCACAAGAAAAAGCGCCGGCCCCGCAAAGGACCGACGCCGGAAATGCTGGTTATTTGCTGCCGCGCGGGACAGCGTAGTACAGGATTTCTTGCTTTGCGTTTCGGCTTGAAACAATAACACAAAATCGTGCATTTTGCAAGTCTTTTGACAAAACAGCCGCACATGTTACAAAAATGTGCGCTATCCCGAGCCGCTTTTGTGCTTGTTGCCCAGCCTTACGTGGGTTGCTTAGCCCCGGCGTGAGGCCGTGCTGTAGCACAGCCAGACTGCACCGCCGGCATACTGCTGCACCTTGGCCAGCCACAGCGGCGTAGCGTCGCGGCCCATCGGCAGGCCGGATTCGGCCATGGCCGCGCCGCCCCCCTCTCCATTGCCGTAGGCCTGGGCAATATCGATCGGCGGTAGCCGACGTCGATAGCGTTTCCTGTATATTTTATGTCATTTTTTCAGGCGGCAAGCGCAGCAAGGATATAAAGCAGCCCGATGTGCGTCGGGTAAAAGATCCAGCTTTACACCCCGTTTCTTTCATTATATCAGAAACGGGGTGATTTTGTGGTTTTTTGACAGGCTGAGGAAGGCTCCGGCGCTTTTGGCACCGGAGCCTTCCTTGAGTCTTATTTCGCAAGTACAACGGAAATTTTGATCTCCTTTTCCGCCTCGCTCAGGTCGAACGCGCCGCCGTCCGCGACGCTCACACGCAGCTCATACAGCGTGCCGTCGGCCAGGGTATCCACGCCAGTCCCGGCTTCATCCGTGATCGTCCACAGCTCTTTGCTGACCTCCACCAGCTTTCCGTCTGCACCGTAGGCATAGAGCTTCAAATCAGCGGCGTCCCCGGAAAGATTGTTCATCCGGAACGAGACCGTCGTGTTGGGGTGGACGTTTTCGACCGTCACAGTATTGCGCCAGCTTGCAACCGTGCCGTCACCGCCGTCCTGCTCAAACTGTTCCTGTGTCAGTACGTTCCGCGCGGCCTTATCGAGATAGATCTCTCGGTACGGCATTTCGGGCAGATAGACAAAGCGATCCTGTAATCTGAGCAGCTCCAGATAGCCCGTCGGGCAGTAGAGCGCGTTGCCGCTGTTTCCGGCATACATACCGATAGCCATGTTATTGTAGCCATATTTGTTGGAGACGTCCATGGTGAATACCGTCTCGCCGGTGGCAAAGTCCAGAATGATGTACTGCCACATGCCGCTTTCCAGATCCTGCACATAGCCGTAGATATAGCCCGTCGCGGTGGAGAGCTTGAGAATCGATGTATCGCTCAGGTCATTTCGAGACCAGATGCTCTTCATCTCATAGCCGCTATCGGTTTTCACGGTGTCCACGCGCTCGACGCCGGGCGCGATCATGCAGTTGCCCTTTGTCAGCCAGTTTGTGTCATAGATGTTGGCATAGCTCTGGATGGAAGAGTCACTGTTGGGATCGGCAAGGCCTGCGCTTCCTGCGCCGAACCAGTTGCACACGATAGTGCTGACGGTGCCCTCACTGTCGTCATAGACGATGGCAGAGTTTTCAATCGCCACCTGATAGCCCTCGGGCAGATCATCCAGCACCGGCACGCTTGCAACGATTTCACCGGTCTTCATATCGAGCGCCAGCAGCTTGACTGGATCCGCGTTGTCGGTGAACATCACAAGATCCGGCGTCAGCGACGGGGAGCAGCCGCCGCCCCAGGTAAGACCGCCGCCGGTGGTCTTGTCGTTTTCGCCGCTGACCTTAGCGCCGACGCTCTCATACGGTGTGCACCAGACAGCCTCGACACCGTTATTGGCACGCAGCAGATAGCAGTTCTGGTTTGTCAGGATGACCGCGCCGTCCTTGGAGGCGGCAATCCCGTTTTCCGCACCCTCGCCGAGCGCCAGCCCGTAGACGAAGACGGCCTTCGAAAGGTCAGCCTGCTCTCCGTTCAGGATCGCCTCGATCGCCGAGTGGTCGATGTAGCCCATCACGCCCTGCTGCTCACGCTCGGGATAGATGCGGAAGCCGCCGGTTGCAAACCAGAGGTTGCCGTCGTAGTCAAAGACCACGGAAAGAAGATTCTGCGTCAGCTCCTTGCCGAGCGCAGCTTCGGCTGCAGCCTTGATGTCAATGTCCAGCACCTTTGCAAATTCAGGCAGGACGTTTCCTGCTTCATCGGTTGCCCGCAGCATCAGCACATGGTTGTTGCTGGTGGGGCAGACGATGCGGTTTTCCGAGTCCAGGAACGTATAGGAGCTCTGGATGACGTAACCGCCGCCGTCATGCTGCTTTGGAGAGAAATAGCCCAGCGTCGTGGTTTCCTCCGCGTTCAGATCGCGGATGGCGATGCCGCCGAGCAGCGGAACGACTGCGTGGCCGTAGCTGTCAAAATAAATGGCAGGCGAAGCGTTCGCGTTGGTTTTTTCATAGGAAACATTGATCTCCGGATAGATGCCAAGCGGCAGGACTTCATCCGTAGAGTCGGTATTGTAGCCGTCGTGGTGAATGTTGGCGTCGCTCTTTGCCATATAAGGGTTTTCGTCAACACGTTTGGCATTCATGGCCTTTACCGGCAGGGTAGCGCTTACCGCGGAGTCTGTATCTGATGCAGGCATGGCGAAAGACTGCTTCACACCGCAGGTCGCAAATGTCAGGCATAACACACCGGCCAGCAGAAGGGTTGGTACAGAACATTGTAACTTTTTCTTTTTCATTGATTTCCTCCATTTTTGTACTTGTTGTCTCGGTTTGGTTCGATGCCCGTTTATTCAATCCAGGCATTCAGTCCTCGCAGGAATGCTTCTTCGGAAACCGGCTTCATCAGGAAATAGTCGGCCCGCAGCCGGAAAGCGTGAAGAGAGAAATCCAGGTCACTGCACCAGATCATCCGGCACGCGGGGCATAAGGAACGAAGGTGCTCCGCCGCATTCAACCAGGCCACCCCGGAAAGTGCAATGACGGCATTGGTCGGAGCATCTTTCTGCGCCGTTTCAAAAAAACGTTCCTGATCGTCATATTGCATGATCTGCGGAAACAGGCCCTTTGCTTCACAAAACCGGGTAATTTGCTCGGCGTAGCGCTGCCGCTCTGCTTCCTGTTCTGCCAGCACGGCGATACGATACACAGATCTCCCTCCTTCCTTCATCCGATTTGGCATCTTGCTTGCACTCAGTATAAAAAGGCCATTCGGTTTTTTCAAGCGCCGTAGCACGAAAGGGGCGATTTTGGCACGAATTCCGACAGCGGTTCTTTGTCATCCTCGACACGCTGTGATATAATTATCTTGGAATTCAAGCACAAGGAGAGAACCCTGCATGAGAATTGCGATTGTGGATGATCTTGCCGCAGAGCGCACACTGCTGAAAGACCGGCTGGAACGGCAGCTTCAGCGGAGAACTGTGCAGGCGGATATTCTGGAATACGAAAGTAGCGAGACATTTCTGGAAGCGGCAAGGGAAGCGCCCTTTACTGCCGCATTTCTGGATATTTATATGGATGGCATGACGGGCATGGAGGCGGCAAAGAAGCTGCGGGAAACCGACACGGACTGCCTGCTGGTTTTTACCACGACTTCCACCGACCATGCGCTGGAGGGCTTTCAGGTGCGGGCGCTTCACTATTTGGTCAAGCCATTTACCGAAGCGGACATCGCCGCACTGACGGACGAGCTGCTTGCCCGCGTACCGCAGCCAGATAAATATATGGAGCTAAAGGTGGAGGGAAGCGAGATCCATCTGCGCTATCAGGACATCGTCTACGCAGAACACTTCGCCCACTTGATCTACGTCCATACGACGGTTCAAAAGACGTTTGCCACGCGCCAACCCTTCAAGACGTTCATCGCCCCACTAAAGGATGACACACGCTTTTTTGTGTGCGGGCGCGGCGTGATCGTGAATCTGGAACACGCGAAGGATCTGGAAGGCGCCGCCTTCCGCATGGCGGACGGAAGCCGCGTGTTTGTCAGTCAGGATCTTCTGAAAAGCGCCCGGCAGGCGCTTATGGAGTTCTTGCTTCAAAGGGGGCGGATGGCATAATGGAGCTGCTGCGTCCAATTCTGGAGCTCGGCGTGGTGATTCCCGGCATGCTGCTTGCCTACTTCCCGGTAAAATCCAGCTTAAAGCAGCCGCTGTCAAAGCTTGTTTTGTGGCTTGCCCCGCTGCTTGCGCTGCTTTGTGCCGTCGGAGGCGTGGTGTGCTATGCGCACCGCGTGCCGACTGCGCCGGTGCTTGCAGGCCTGACCTTGCTCGCAGCCGTGATTTACATAAAAACACTCCGGATCTCGCTTTGGAAATCCGGAACGGTTGCATTATCTGTCTGTGCAGTATTTGCCTGTATCAACAGCCTTTGCCGGGCGATCAATGCCGCTATGCTGGCCGGTTTTCCGCAGGCGCAGGCTGCGCCATGGTTCTGTCTGCGGGCCGTGATTTGCTATCATGCGATCTGCTGGCTGTTTGCCGCCATCGCCTATTATCCTGCGACGCACAGCGTGCGGAAGATGGTCGAGGATGAAAATTTTGCGCAGACCTGGTATGTGTTCTGGGTACTGCCGCTGGTGTTCATTGCGTTGAATCTGTTTATGATCCCCAAGTATGCGGACACACTCTATACCGGGCGTGTTTTGCAGGGGTATTTTGTGATCAGCATCACACTTTTGTTTTTGATGCTTTTCTTCAACGCAATCTTCCTTCTGATGGCGATCAGCATCAACCGGAATGTGAGATTGCAGCAGGAGAACCAGCTGCTTTCCATGCAGCAGCAGCGCTACGAAAGCCTGAAAGCTGCCATTGAGGAAGCCCGGCAGGCGCGGCACAATCTGCGCCACCAGCTATGTCAGCTCGCTGCCCTTGCAGAAGAAGGGAATCTTGAAAAGATCAAAGCCTATCTCTCCGGTGCGGTTTCCAGAATCCGAGTCTGGAGCTGCATTTCTGCGAAAACCGGGCGGCAGACAGCGTGGTTGGGTATTACTGCGCGCTTGCCAAACGGGAGAATATCCCGTATTCCGTGCAGATTGATCTGCCGGAATGTCTTCCTGTAGACGAAATCAATCTGTGTCTGGTTCTTTCCAATCTGCTGGAAAATGCCCTGGAAGCCAGCCTGCGCACCGCGCCTGCCCGTCGTAAAATCAAGCTGACTGCCTATCTGCACAGTGGCAGCCTGGCGCTGATTCAGGTTGAAAACACCTATGACGGAGTCATCCGTGAAAAAGGCGGTGTCTTTCAGTCCTCCAAGCGAAAAGGAGACGGTGTCGGGCTTCAGTCCGTCCGTCACATCGCAGAAAAATCTGGCGGGGTGAGTACGGTTACCTATCAGGACGGCCTGTTCTGCGCAAAGGTCATGCTTCGTGGATAATCATGCCCGGCCTTTCCAAAACGGCACGACCACAGATTTCAGCAGTCTCGCTTCCGGCAATCCCTGAACAAACCGTATCGCCGTTTTTGCAAAGATGTTGGACTTCATCGTGTCCCAATCTGCCAACTTCATAATTTCCGCTGTGCCGTTTTCAAAATCGAACGAATTTCGCCCCATTCACCGTCGTTGTCCGCCTGATATTGGTAGACAGCGGCGGCTATTTTTTTGTTCTTCTTGCGGTGCTCGGTCTGTTTCAGCGTCACGGTATGGACTACACCGCTTTCCAGCAGCTTCGGCCGAAGCTTATCCAGTGTGCGCCGGTAGAATCGCTCCGCACCGCTGGCTGTCGTTCCTTCAAAATCCACCGCTAAATCTTCAAAGTTGGACTGCGTAGCCAAGGGGCTGACGCGCCCGCAGGTCATGCAGATGGCATTCCGCTTCTCCAGATACCATTGCTCTTTGTAAAATGAAAAAAGCACCCAGTTTGTTACTGAGTGCCTGCATTAGAATCGTATTTAATTGTTCAGATTTGGTCAGATTATGCCAAACCCTCCAGCGAAAAATCCGGTGTCTGAGAGTGCCAAATCACCCCCAAAAATACTCCCGAAATTGTTCTCCGGTTGTCCTATTTTTTAACCACAAAGGCCGTTTTTTTGCCCCCATTTTTGGCGGTTGTCCTATATTTAACCACTAAAAATTGGGTGAAAACGGCTCTCGTTTTGCCAAATTTGGTCAAACCATATCAGCCCGTTTAGGTATAAGAAAACCCCGGAAAACCTTGATTTTCCGGGGTTTTTGAACCATTTTGATATAGTCTGAGCAGTCGATTATCGCTTGCTGAACTGCGGAGCGCGACGAGCTGCTTTGAGACCGTACTTCTTACGTTCCTTCATACGAGGATCGCGGGTCAGGAAGCCAGCCTTCTTCAGAGCCGGGCGCAGCTCAGGGTTGAACTGCAGCAGGGCGCGGGACAAGCCGTGGCGGATAGCGCCAGCCTGGCCAGCACAGCCACCGCCAACAACGTTGACAACGACGTCAAACTTGCCTTCGTTCTCAGTCAGAACCAGGGGGCTGTTGACGAGCAGCTTCAGGGTCTCGAGGCCAAAGTAATCGTTGATGTCGCGGCCGTTGATGGTGACCTTGCCGGTACCATTGTAAACGCGAACGCGGGCAACGGAATGCTTACGACGGCCAGTGCCGTAGAAATAAGGTTTCGTCTCGTACATATTCTATTGCCTCCTTACTTAAATCTCAACAGCTTCGGGCTTCTGGGCAGCATGTGCGTGGTCAGCAGCCTTGTAGCAGTGCAGGCGGGTCATGGCCTTGGTGCCGATGGTGTTAGAGGGAACCATGCCCTTGACAGCGTAGGTCATAGCCTTGTCGCTGTTCTCAGCCATCAGGGTCTTGTACTGGGTCTCCTTCAGGCCGCCGATCCAGCCGGAGTGAGTGCGATGGAACTTCTTCTCCATCTTCTTGCCGGTCAGGACAGCCTGGTCGCAGTTGATGATGATGACATGGTCACCACAGTCAACGTTAGGAGTAAAGGTGGTCTTGTTCTTACCGCGCAGGATGACAGCAGCCTTGGCAGCAACGCGGCCGAGGGGTTTGCCGGCGGCGTCGATCACATACCACTTGCGGTCAGCCATTTCAGCGGGCTTAGCGAGAGTCGTGCTCATAGTAGGAACCTCCATTGAAGAATTAACACGTCCGTCTTATAACGGTATTTAACAGCGCCTTGGCGGCGCTTTTTCGCGCAAGTGTGATTATAGCAGAATTGGGCGGCAGAGTCAACGGTTTTTCGCAAGAATTTTAATTTATTCCCGGCATACTCGCGGATTCTCGCAAATACTCTTGTTTTCTCGCGTTTTCTAACATGCTATTTTTCGTATAAAAACGCCCCCAGCCTGGCGGCTGAGGGCGCTTTCCTTATTTTACTGTTTCAGCGCGTTGACAACGCTGTTCAGATCGTGCTCGTTCTCGCAGACGATCTTGACGGGGTGGCTGTAATCCAGGCTCATCATGCCCAGGATGCTCTTGGCATCGGCAATGCTGCCCTTCATATCGTGAACTCCGACATCGTTATAGCACTTGGCGGCAGCAGACACGATCCCCTTTACCTCAGTAAAATTGGAAACCTTGACTTGTTTCACCATCATAATGACCTCCAAACATAAATCCCCACCGCACCCATCATGGCGCGGCGGTAAGGGCGCCCGGCTGGGTATCCAGCTCGGTTCTCTCGTCCTTGCATTGTGCATTATAGCATAATTGTTCCCGTTTGGTTTGTGTAATATGCACAAAGCCGCTTTTTTCCATTTCCTGCACAGAAACGTCAAATCTTCATTTTGTGGTTTTGGTGACTTTGCTACAGTTTTAACAGATTTGCTGCCATGTTTACACTGTTTTTATGTTTTACCCATCTATTTTATGGTTTTACAATATTTTCGCTTATTTTTGCGCAGTTTGTTTGCTGTTCGGCACAACAAACAGGCGGCAGGTTTTCTGCATTGCAACAGATGTACAAATTTTTAGTTTCTTTTCCATGCAAAGGGTCAATGCAGGCCCTTCATCGTCAGGGCAATGCGCTTTTTGGCGGTATCCACGTTTAAAACCTTCACTCTGACAATATCGCCCACCTTCAGCACCTCGCTGGGATGCTTGATGAACTTATCGCTGATCTGGGAGACATGCACAAGGCCGTCCTGGTGCACGCCCAGATCAACGAACGCACCGAAGTCGATGACATTGCGCACGGTACCGGTCAGCTCCATGCCGGGCTTGAGATCTTCCAGGCTCATGACATCGCTGCGCAGCAGGGGCTTGGGCAGGCTGTCGCGTACGTCGCGGCCCGGCTTACACAGCTCGGCCACGATGTCGTTCAGCGTCGGCTCGCCAATGCCCAGCGTCTCACACAGGTTCTTGGTGCCCTTAGCCTTGACGGCGGCAGGCAAACCCGCCAGTTTGTCGCTGCCGATCTCGGCAGTGGTGTAGCCGCAGGCATCCAGCAGGGCCTTGGCGGCGGGTAGCTTTCGGGTGGACAGCAGTGGCGTCCAGGCGGTTCTTGGCTTCGGGCAGACGCAGGAAGCCCGCGCACTGCTCATAGGCTTTGGGGCCGAGGCCCTTGACCTTTTTCAGCTGGGCACGGGAGGTGAAAGCCCCCTCCTCCTCACGCCAGGCGACGATATTTTTGGCCGTGGCAGCGCTGACGCCCGCCACACGGCGCAGCAGCGCGCACTGGCGGTGTTCAGGTCAACGCCCACCGAGTTAACACAGTCCTCCACCACGCCGTCCAGCGTCTCGTTCAGGCGCTTTTGGGGCATATCGTGCTGGTACTGGCCCACGCCGACTGCCTTGGGGTCGATTTTGACCAGCTCAGCCAGCGGGTCCTGCAAACGGCGGGCGATAGACACCGCACTGCGCAGGTTGACATCGTACTGAGGGAACTCCTCGGCAGCCAGCTTGCTGGCAGAGTAGACCGACGCGCCTGCCTCGCTGACGACCATGTACTGCAAGTGCAGATTTTTCTCGTCGCCCAGTTCCCGGATGACCTGGGCGGCGAATTCCTCGGTCTCGTGGCCGGCGGTGCCGTTGCCGATGGCCATGACCTCAACGCCGTTTTTGAGAACCATCGATTTGATGGTCTTTTTTGCCTGGTCAACGCGCTTGAACTCCGGCACAGGGTATACCACGTTGGTATCCAGCACCTTGCCGGTGGGGTCGACGACGGCCACCTTGCAGCCCATGCGGTAGCCGGGGTCCAGGCCCATGACGGTTTTGCCGCGGATGGGCGGCTGGAGCAGCAACTGGCGCAGGTTGTCGCCAAAGACATGGATGGCACCCTCAGCAGCGGCGTCCGAAAGTTCACCCCGCAGTTCGTTTTCCAGGCTGGGGTGGATCAGGCGGCTGTAGGCATCCAGAGCGGCTTCTTCCACCAGCTGGGCGCTGGCACCGCCGGTCTTTTTGCGGGCGAACATCCAGGCCACGATGCCCCCGGCACGCTCGGCATCCACCTGAATACTGACTTTCAAAAAGCCTTCCCGCTCGCCGCGGTCCAGGGCCAGCACGCGGTGACCGGGAATCTTGTTCAGCGGCTCGGCGTAGTCGTAATACTGAGCGTAGACGCTGTCCTCATCCTTGGCCTTGACGCTGGTGATGCGGCCGAAGGCGCGGTAGTAGCGGCGCAGTTCGGCGCGGCAGGCGGCATCGTCAGAAACAGCCTCGGCGATGATGTCCTTGGCACCGGCCAGCGCAGCGGCGGCATCGGGGACTTCCTCGTTGATATAGTCCGACGCTGCAGCGTTGGGGTCAAAGGCAGCGTCCTGCTTGAGCAGCGCATCGGCCAGGGGTTGCAGCCCGCGAGCCTTGGCGATGCTGGCGCGGGTCTTGCGCTTGGGCTTGTAGGGGCGGTAAAGGTCTTCGACCTCGGCCAGCGTCTTGGCCTTGGAGGGCGGCGGTCAGTTCGGGGGTCATGGCGCCCTGCTCGGTGATGGAGGAAGTGACCTCCTCCTTGCGCTTATCCAGGCCGCGCAGATATTCCAGGCGGTCACCCAGGTCACGCAGCACCTGGTCGTCCATCGAGCCGGTGACCTCCTTGCGGTAGCGGGCGATAAACGGGATAGTATTGCCCTGGTCGATCAGGTCGATCGCGCCCTGGACATTTTTAGCAGAAAGATTCAATTCGGCAGCAAGCTGCTGTGCATAATCAGACATGGGATACTCACTTTCAATTTTATAGGATCGGATTAGAAATTGGCTACCTGCCTGCAGGGGCGGATGCTTGCAACGGCCCCTACACGAGCGTTCAATAATATCATAGGAACCGGCAAATTACAGGCACTTTTTCCTTTTCAACACCACCAAATAAGCCCCATACACCGCCAGCGCGGCCAGGCTGATGATGGTGCCGGTGCGCAGGCCGGGGGTGTGGTAGGTGCAGGTGATGCTGGTCTGCCCCGCCGGGACGCACAGGGCCATCAGGCCATTATCGACCTTTTCGATTTTGGCCGTTTTCCCGTTGATGGCGGCGGTAAAGCCGTCGTCGTAGGGCACACTGAAAAACACCAGCCGGTCGGTGTCGTAGTCCGTCTCGGCGGTAAAGCCGGTGCGGGTGGCGGTAAAGTTTTCCACGGCCTCGGCACGGCAGGCGGTGCAATCCTCGGCGTAGGTGTCCTGCGTGCAGTTGGTCAGCCTGTCGTCCGGGATAGGCTGCAGCAGGTCGCCATAGGCGGCGATTTGGTCCTCGTCCAGCAACACCGCCCGCAACAATATCTGGGCGCGGCTGTCCTCGCCTACCTGGTCCAGCTGATCAGCGGTGACATAATACTGCTGGGCAAAACCCATGGGCACCCAGTTTTTGTTCTCGTAGATCTGGTAGGCGCTGGTGCTGCCTACCAGGTCCCAGCCGTCCATGCCCTCGCCCTGCCAGTTGCTATCGGCATCCTTAGCCACCAGCGTGTACCGCACGCTGAGCAGCCCGCGCAGAGCATAGTTTTGGACCTCCGGCTTGGAGTTGACGTCCCGCTTGACGCCCACTTCCGGATAAAACTCCATGATGCTGGGGGCAACCGTGGAATTGAAAAACTGCAAACAGCTTTTGTCAAACCACAGGCCTAGATTGTTGTGGGCCCCGTAGGCATCGATGCGGTAGAACGCATCGTCCGGCAGGGCTTCCTTGACCTCCTGCACAGAATCATACGTTTCCGCGATCAGGTCGCTATCGGTATCCCACTGGGCGTACTTGGTCAACGAAAGGTGCACGCTGCCATAGACAAAGCTGAACACCAGCACGGCAGCCAGCATTACGGTAGGCCAACGCTGGCGATCCCGGAAGAAGTGCCACAGCACGCCGAAGATCACCAATCCCAGCACCGATACGCCCAGAATGGCCCAGAAGCGGGCGGGTTCCTCGGTGACTCCGAGGGTGGTCACGCCGTCATCGTCAGTATAGGGCACCAGGCCGAACGCCGCCGCCGAGAGCGTAACGGCCAGCGTCAAACCCCAGGCGCGGGGCAGTTCCCGCCGGGCCAGGTGGGGCCGTGCCAGCAGCGACGCCGTGGCCCCGCACAGCACCAGCACCGGCATGTAGTACCACCGGGCGTAGTAGCTGGAATTGAGGGCATAGAACAGGCTGTTAAGGATGGGCACAAAGGCGCAGACCACGCACACCTTTAAAATGTAGGTGAACGGGTGGCTGCGCCGCCCGCGGCAGAACGCCAGCCCGCCCGCAATGCCCATCACCGGCAGGTAGGCCGTCATACTGGTATGTTTGAGGATGCCTTCGCTGAACATATCCTTAAAGTAGGGGGCGTCGGGCATCAAAAAGGCGCTGTAAAAAATGGCCCCGTACTGCTGGGCCTTGCCGTAGACCAGGTAGCCCATGCCGTTGAATGGGTCGATGGTGCGTGGGTTTTGCAGCAGTGACAGCCCGGCAGGAAGCAGCAGCACGCAGCCCATGGCACAGCCCAGCAGGGTCTCCCCTGCCAGCAATGCAAACTTGCGGGGGCCGATTTTGTAGGCATGCCCCGCCAGCATGCAGAAAAAGTAGATGATGAGAAAGACCGCCTGCCCGGCAAAGAAAAAGTAGTTGTTGAGCAGATTCACCGCCACCCAGAACGGGAAGCGACCTTTTTTGCCATCGATGACCGCATCATCCAGCGCCGCCAGCATGTATGGAAACAGCGCCACAACATCCAAAAAGTGGTTGAAGAAGATGTTGTACACCGTAAAGCCGGAGAAGGCATACAGGCAGCCGGCCAGCATGCTCCAATCCTCGTCCCGCACCCAGCGGCGCGCCCAAAGGTAGCCGCCGCCCCCGGCCAGGGCGATTTTCAGGCAGAGCAGCGGCACCAGCATCCACGGCACGAACCGCGCGGGCACCAGCAGCGTCAGCCAGAAAACGGGCTGCCCAACAGGTAGAACGAGTAGGAATTGACAAACCCGCTGCCCAGATCGGTAGCCCAACTGAAGCTGCCCCCCTGCTTGATGAAGCTGTTGGCGTACTGGTAAAAGTTGATCTGCTGGTCATTGAAATCGCCCGCGTAATGGAAGTACCCGCCGCCTGCGACGGCATCCACCAGGCAGTGGGGCGCAAACAGGGCGGCCGCCGCCAGCAGGCAGAGCCAGAACACCTGCCAGTATCTTGTTTTTTTGCCGGGAAGCTGCAATTTCATAACAAACCCCGCTGAAAGTCCGAACCATGGGACTTTGTTTTTGGTAAAATCATGGTATACTGATAGTAACACCACAGAGAGGATCGTGCAAGATGAAAACTTATCCCTTCAGTGCCCTGCTGGGCCGTATGAAGTACATCACCCGCTGGAGCCTGATGCGCAGCGGCCGCGCCGAAAGCCTGAGCGAGCATACGGCAGACACCGCCCTGCTGGCCCACGCGCTTTGCTTAATTGGCCAAAAGTGCCTAGGCACCGGAGCCGACCTGCGGCCCGAAATGGTAGCCACGGCGGCGCTGTACCACGATGCGCCGGAAATTTTGACCGGCGACATGCCCACCCCAGTGAAGTACAAAAATGAAGCCCTGCGCAGCGCCTACAAGGCGGTAGAGCAGGAAAGTGCCCGGCTGATGGCCAGCCTGCAGCCCGAAGCCCTGCGCAGCGAGACCGAGGAATTTTTGACCGGCCGCGTGCTAAATGACGCCGAGCGGAAAATTTTAAAGGCAGCGGACCGGCTCTCGGCCTTAATCAAGTGTTTGGAAGAGTGCCAGAGCGGCAACCGGGAGTTTGAAGCCGCGCGGGAGCAGCAGCTGGCCGCTCTGCACGGAATGGACTGCCCCGAAGCGGAGTATTTCATCACCCACATGCTGCCGTGCTATACGCAGAATCTGGATGAGCTGACGAGAGGAAGGTTTTGATCACTCCTGCAGCCGATACACCGCATCGATGAGCTTGTCCACATCGGTGAAATGCTCCAGCATGGAGCAGTAGCGCCGCAGAGAGGCTGCCCCCCGCAGGCCCTTCATATAGTGCATGGCCTGGCTGCGGGCCTGAGGCATGGCGAGCCACTCGCCTTTTTCCTCGCACATTTCGTAAATTTGCGCCCGCAGGGCGTTCATCCGCTGGTTCAGCGTCGGCTCAGCGGGGGCTTCCTCGCCCAGCAGGGCCGCGCGGATCTGCTCAAACAGCCACGGGTCGCCCAGTGCGCCGCGGCCGATCATCACGCCGTCGCAGCCGGTCTCTTTTAATAAGGTAAGCGCCCCCTCGGCAGTGGTAATATCGCCGTTGGCCAGCACCGGGATGGACACCGCCTGCTTGATGGCGGCAATTGCACTGGCATCAATGGGTGGCACGTACATCTGCTCCCGCGTGCGGCCATGTACGGCGATCAGGTCCGCGCCGTTGGCCTCGCACTGTTTGGCCACCTCCACGCCGGTCAGGTGTTCGGCGTCCCAGCCGATCCGCATCTTCACTGTCAGGGGCGTATCCTCGCCCAGGGCGCGGCGGGCCGCAGCGACCATCCGTCCGCAGAGGGGTGGGTCCAGCAGCAGCTTACTGCCCGCACCGCTGTTGGTGATTTTGGGCGCGGGGCAGCCCATGTTGATGTCCAAAATATCAAACCGGATGCCCTTTTCCCGCACCAACAAAATGGCCTTTTCCAGGGCTTCCGGCTCACAGCCGAACAGCTGGATAGCGTACAGCCCGTGGGGGTGGGCATCTTTGAGCAGAGCAAAGGACTTTTGGTCGTTAAAGTTCAGGGCCTTAGCGCTGGCCATCTCGCTGACGGTCCAGGCTGCACCGTGGTCGGCCATCAGGTGGCGGCAGGCAGCGTCGGTCAGGCCCGCCATCGGGGCAAACACCGCCCCCGCAGGGATCTGCAAATTGCGTAACTGCATAGTTCCTCTCTTGTAGCGCCGCCTTTGGCTCCCTCCAAGGGGGCTTTTGCGCGGCCGCTTTTACTATTTGAATTTCAGATTCTATTCTACCATAAATCCCGCATTTGTGGTATACTAAAAGATAGATTGTTTACATCCGATTTAAAAAGGAGCAACGCTATGAAACTGATGGTACTGGACGGCAACAGTCTGGTCAACCGCGCGTTTTTCGGCATCAAGCTGTTGACGACCAAGGACGGCCGCTATACCAACGCCATTTACGGCTTCCAGAATATACTGCTCAACCTGCTGGCCGCCCACAAGCCCGATGCTGTGGCCATCGCCTGGGATTTGCGCGCACCGACGTTCCGCCACAAGGCCTACGACGGCTACAAAGCCACCCGCCACGGCATGCCCGAGGAGCTGGCCCAGCAGATGCCCGTACTGAAAGAATTGCTGACCGACCTGGGCTTTGTGCAGGTAAGCAGTGAGGGCTGGGAGGCCGACGATATTTTGGGCACCCTGGCCGCCGCCTGCAAGGCCGCCGGGGGCACCACCCTGCTGGCCACCGGCGACCGGGACAGCCTGCAGTTGGTGGACGACAACACCACCGTTCTGCTGGCCACCAACAAAGAGACGATTTCCATGGACCCCGCCGCCATCCGCGAAAAGTATGGTGTGGAGCCGCAGCAGCTCATCGACGTCAAGAGCCTGATGGGCGATTCGTCCGATAATATCCCCGGTGTGCCGGGCATCGGCGAAAAGACCGCCCTGGCCCTGGTGGCGAAGTTCGGCACGCTGGAAAATATTTACGCGAACCTCGAGGACAAGGCCATCAAGCCCGGCCAGCGGGCCAAGCTTTCTGCCAACCGCGATAAGGCGGACCTGTCCTACATGCTGGGCACCATCCGCAAGGACGCGCCCATCGAGACGGACCCGCCGCCTATATCCGCCAGTCCGGCGACCCCGCCGCAGCCGCCCAGCTGCTGGCCACGCTGGAAATGCATAAGATGGTGGACCGCTGGGGTCTGGAGGAGGGCGGCGCCGCTGCCGCCCCCGTGGACGCTGCTCCGCCGGAAGAAGTAGAGCCAGCCCCCCTGCCGCTGCTGGTGGAAGGCCGCCTGTTTGTGGCCCAAAACGCCGACGGCGGCTGGTACGCCGTACAGGGACAGGAAGTCTACCTGCCAGACACCGACCGCCTGGCCGCCCTGCTGGACAGCGATGCCGAAATCTGGGCCTTTGACGCGAAGCCCCTCTACCGCCTGGCACTGGAACAGGGGCATATTGGCAAAGCCCTGCATTTTGACGGCAAGCTGGCCGCGTACCTGCTCAATCCTTCCGCTAGCAGCTATGCGGTAAAGTCTCTGGCTGCCGAGTACGGCGTGGCGGCGGCGTTCCACTGCGAAGCCGCCCCCGATGCCGGGGTGCTGGCCGCGCTGCTGGAAAAGCTGGTCGCCGAGCTGGACGCCAGCGGCCAGCGCAAACTGCACGATGAGATGGAGCCGCCGCTGGCCCGCGTGCTGGCGGACATGGAGCGCATCGGCTTTGCGGTAGACGCCGACGGCATCCGCGCCTTTGGCGACAGCCTGCGGGGCGAGCTGGACGGCATCCTGCAGAATATCTACACTGAGGTGGGCTACGAGTTCAACGTGAACAGCCCCAAGCAGCTGGGCGAAGCCCTGTTTGACAAGCTGGGCCTGCCGCCGCGCAAGAAAAACGCCCGCGGCTACTCCACCGACGCCGCCACACTGGAAAGCCTGCGTCCTTACAGCCCGGTCATTGATGAGATCTTAAAGTATCGCACCTACGCCAAACTGCTGTCTGCCTACGTAGATGGCCTGCTGGCGGCGCAGGCGGCGGACGGTCGGGTGCACTCCACCTTTATCCAGACCGAGACCCGCACCGGGCGCATCTCCTCCACCGAACCGAACCTGCAGAACATCCCCATCCGCACCGAGCTGGGCAGCCGCCTGCGTGGCTACTTTGTGGCCGGGGACGGCCAGCAGTTGGTGGACGCCGATTACTCCCAGATCGAGCTGCGCATTCTGGCGCACATCACCGGCGACGAGCACATGCAGCAGGCGTTTTTGAACGGCGCGGACATTCACCGCTCCACCGCCGCCAAAATTTACCACATCCCCGAAAGCGAAGTCACGCCGCAGCTGCGCTCGGCCAGCAAGGCCATCAACTTCGGCATCATGTACGGCAAGGGTGCCTACTCGCTGAGCAAGGATCTGGACGTCTCGGTGAAAGAGGCAGACGCTTTCCTGAAGACTTACCTTGACACCTTCCCCAAGGTGGACGGCTACATGCAGGACTGCATTGCCCACGCCAAGGAGAAAGGCTACGTGGAAACGCTGTTTGGCCGCCGCCGCGCCCTGCCGGAGCTGGCCAGTTCCAACTTCCAAGTACGCGCCAGCGGCGAGCGGATGGCCCGCAACACGCCCATCCAGGGCACGGCCGCGGACATCATCAAGCTGGCCATGGTGCATGTGTGGCAGCGCCTGCGGGATGAGAAATTGCAGGCCCGCCTGCTGCTGCAGGTACACGACGAACTGATCGTAGAGGCACCGGACAGTGAAGTGGACACCGTGCGCCGCATTTTGCAGGAGGAAATGGAGCATGTGGTGCACTACAGCGTGCCCCTGACCACCGAGGTAGGCACCGGCAAGACCTGGCTGGAAGCGCATTAAAGTTTTCTGCGCAGAGGTGTAGGGGGCGAGCAGTGCTCGCCCACCTGCTGATGAGGCCGCACTTTTCGGGAAAGTTTCTTGCCTGCCAAACGGCCGCGGGCGAACAGTGTTCGCCCCTACAAAGTGCTTCTGGCAGTTCAAGAGTCACAATAAGGGTGATTGAAATGTATGTTTTAGGAATTGAATCGACCTGCGATGAGACCGCGGCGGCGATCGTGGAGGACGGCCGCAAGGTCATCTCCAACGTGATCTCCACCAGCGTGAAAGAGCAGGCCCTATACGGCGGCGTTGTGCCGGAGATCGCCAGCCGCCGCCATGCCGAGTATATCAGTGCCACCGTGGACAAAGCTCTGGCCGATGCCAACATGACCATGAAAGACGTGGATGCCGTGGCCGTAACCTTTGCGCCCGGCCTGATCGGTGCCGTGCTGGTGGGCGTCAACTTTGCCAAGGGACTGGCCTATGCGGCAGGCAAGCCGCTGGTGCCGGTGCACCACCTGCGCGGACATATCGCCGCCAACTATCTGACCCACCAAAGTTTGCATCCGCCGTTTCTCTGTCTGGTGGCCAGCGGCGGGCACAGCCACATCGTGATGGTGGAGGATTGGTGCCGCTACAAAGTTCTGGGCCGCACGGTGGACGACGCTGCCGGCGAAGCCTACGATAAAGTAGCCCGCACGCTGGGCCTTCCCTACCCCGGCGGTCCCAGTGTGGCCGCCGCCGCCCGCGACGGCGACCCCCACGCCTACAAGCTGCCCGTGCCCCATGTAGAGGGCAAGTACAACGTCAGCTTCAGCGGCCTGAAGACCGCCGTCATCAACGAGGTGCACAACGCCGAGCAGAAAGGCCAGCCGGTCAATGTGGCCGACATGGCCGCCAGCTTCCAGGAGCGCATCGACCAGATCCTGGCAAAGAAGCTGCTCTCCGCTGCCTCCGATACCGGTGCCAAGCAGGTCGTGCTGGCCGGCGGCGTCGCCGCCAACGGCCGCCTGCGCCAGCTGGTGAACGACGGTGCCCAAAAACTGGGTGCCCGCGTCTTTTTGCCGGAGCTGAAATACTGCGGCGACAACGGCGCCATGATCGCCGCCCAAGGTTACTACGAGTACCAGGACGGCAACCTGGCCGATTGGACCCTGAACGGCCTGCCCACGCTGGGGATCGATTATCGGTAATTTCACGATTGTACACAAAAAACCACCTTTTCCGTTTCTTTGGAAAAGGTGGTTTTTTCTTGTTTAAATCAGTTCTTCCTTGCAAAGCTTGGCATCCGGCAGATGGGTGGAGCCAAAGTAGACGGTCTGCCACACAGCCTCGCCCTGTTTGAGGGTATTTACAAGCTTGAACTGTACGCCCTGGGTGCGGTCCTCGGTGTTGAAGCTGCCGCCATCGCCCAGCGTAAAGGTAGTGAACACGTTGCTGTAGGTGCCTGCGGCCAGCATACTGAAATCGTACTTGGCCGTCACGCGGTTACGGCCCTTGCGGATGTGCATGCCGTACAGGCAGGCCGTGGCCACCGGCACGTCGAACTCGTCGTGCACTTCAAAGAAGATGCCGATCTGGTCGCGGTCCTCGGTGGAATCGTAGATGTACTCCACCTCCACGGGCTGGCTTCGCTCGACGGCTTCCAGCGTATCCACATGGAACTCGACGCTGCGCATGCGGATGCTTTTGCGCTCGATCCAACTGGGGCGGCGGAAATCGGTAAAGTCTAAAAAGCGCTCACTGCTGTAGTTGTTGGACATGTAGATGGCAATGCCGGCGTCCACGTCGCCGTCAAAGACGACCTTACCTTTGTCCAGCACGATGCAGCGGTCACAGAGATCGCGGATGGTGGCCATGTTGTGGCTGACGTACAGCACCGTGCGGCCGTCCTGCTTGGCGGCCTGGCGCATCTTGGTCAGGCATTTTTTCTGGAACTTCATATCGCCGACGGCCAGGACCTCGTCCATAATCATAATTTCGCTGTCCAGGTGGGCCGCCACACTGAAAGCCAGCTTGACGTACATGCCGCTGGAGTAGCGCTTGACCGGGGTGTCGATGAAGTCTCCGACCTCGGAAAACTCGATGATCTGGTCCATCTTGGCGTCGATCTCGGCGCGGGTCATGCCCAGAATGGCGCCATTGAGGTAGACATTCTCGCGGCCCGTCATCTCGGGGTGGAACCCGGTGCCGACTTCCAGCATCGAGGCCACGCGGCCGTACAGGTCAATATCGCCGGAGGTAGGGGCCGTCACGTGGGTCAGCAGCTTCAGCAGCGTGGACTTGCCCGCGCCGTTGGAGCCGATGATGCCCACGGCTTCGCCCTTGTTGACCGTAAAACTGACACCGTTCAGCGCCATAAAGGTGGTGCCCACCAGCCGTTGGTCGGTGCCAATCAAGGTATTGGGGTCTTCCTTGCCGCGCTTGCGGGCCAACCAGCTTTGCAGGTCGCCGCGCAGTGTACCGCCGCCGATCTGGCCCAGGCGATACTGCTTCTTGACGTCCTGCACGCGGATCATCAATTCCTGATTTTCCATGCTGTACCTCCCGTCAGACCGTATCGACAAAGGTCTTTTCCACCTTGCCGAAGAGCGAAACACCCACCGCCAGTAGCGCAACCATCCAGGCCAGCGAGATGACCCACATCAGCACCGATACCTCGCCGGAGTTGAAGCAGACCGCGCGGAAGCTCTCCATCGGAGCGGTCATCGGGTTGGCGATCATCACCGCGCGCAGCAGCGGGTTGGAGATCATCGACAGCGGGTAGACCACCGGCGTACCGTACATCCACAGCTGCACACCGAAAGTGACAACGACCATCAGGTCGCGGTAGCGGGTAGTGACGCTGGACACGATGATGCCGCAGCCCAGGCCCAGCAGGCCCACCTGCAACACGATGGGAAGCAGCAGCGGCATAGCCGCCCAGTTGGGGGCCACCTCGCCGCACACCACGTAAAACAGCAGCAGGCAGAAGAACATCACGAACTGCACCAGGAAGTTGATGAACCCGGACAGCATTGTGGAAATGGGCATGGCCAGCCGCGGAAAATACACTTTGCTGAAGATGTTGGAGTTGGTGGTAAATGTGCCCGACACCTTGTTGATGCAGGAGGAGAAGAAGGTCCATACGGCCGTGCCTGCCAGGTAGAACAGCGGCTGCGGCACGCCGCCTGTGGACAGGTTGGCGATCGTGCCGAACATGACCGTGTACATAGCCATGGACAGCAACGGGTTAATTAAAATCCACGCCGGGCCCAGCACCGTCTGCTTGTACAGCACGGTGAAATCGCGCTTGACAAACAGCCAGATCAGATCCTTATACCGCCACAGTTCATCAAAATCCACGCGGGTGCGGCCCCCTGCAGGGCCGTAATGCACATGGTACTGCTTTTTGGGTTGTGTTTGCTCCATGAGTAAAGCTCCTTACGCTTTGTGTTTGAGGAAAGCCTGGTAAACCGGCAGGCCCAACCGCAGCAGTGCGGCACGCAACAGCATACTGCGCCGGCCGGTGCGCTGGGCAAGGTCGCGGTAGGCATCGGCGCAGGCACGGCAGGCTGTGCGGTAGCGCTGCTGTTGGGCGGTGGTGGAAAGGTCGAAGCGGTCTTTCTCTGCCAGATTTTCAATTGCGTCGTTCAAAAGCCCCTCGGCCCGCAGAGTGTCGCCCCTGGCGGCGAAGGTAGTGGTCCATTCCAGCAGGTATTCACTGCGGTCCAGGTAGTTGCGAGGGTCGCCCTGGGACATGATGCTGCCGGTGCGCTGGGCATAGCGGTAACCGCGGAAATTCAGGCAGAGGATTTTCCTGCACTGCCCAATCAAATTCGGCAAAAGGAACATATCCTCATACCGCTTGCCCTCGGCATAGCGCAGCGTGTGGAACAGCTCAGCTCTGTACACTTTGTTCCATGCCACCACATAATAGGTACAGGCATCACCGCTGGTAAAGAATTTTTCCCAGAATTGCGACGGCGTCAACGCTTCTTCCTCACGATCCGCCGGAGTGCGGTCCGGCAGGGGTTGGTCGTTTTCATCAGTGCAGAGGTAGTGGAAAAGGACTAAATCTGCACCGGACCTTTGCTGGGCACGCAAGGCGCGTTCCAGCGTTTCCGGCTCAAGGCGGTCATCGCTGTCCACAAAGGCGATGTAATCACCAGTGCAGACGTCCAACCCGCTGTTGCGAGCCGCAGATAAACCGCCATTCGACCGGTGGATGACCCGGATGCGGGTGTCTTTCGCCGCCCAGGCATCGCACAGGGCCGGGCAGTTGTCAGGGCTGCCGTCATCAACCAGAATGATCTCCAAATCGGGATAGGTCTGCCCCACCACGCTGGCCACGCAAGCGTCCAGGTAGCGCTCCACTTTATAAACCGGGATGATTACGCTGATCGTTGGCATGGCAATCCTTTCTTTTTGGGAGAGAGGTAATTATTGAGCAGCAGGCTGCTGTTCCAGCTTGATGCGGGCTTCTTCCAGCAGGGCTCGTACTTTGGGTTTCCAGATAAAATGGCGGAACACCTTGGTCATAAAGAACCAGAATTTATTTTCCACCTCGCACCAAAGCCGCGCCGGCAGGGCTTCGCGGCTGTAGTTGACCAGGCGGCAGAGACGGCCAGCATGATAACTGCGGAAACGCGGCATAAAAATCTGCGCTTCTTCCGCCAGCTGCGGGTCTTTGCGGGCCTTGTAAAGTTCTGTATATTCGTAGATCATGCGTACCAGGCTGCTCGGGAACAGGCTTTTATCTACACGCTGCAGCTCATAAATCATAAAGCAGTTCAGCATAAAATTCTGGTACTGGCTGCGCAGGTGAAAGGTGCTGTTTTCTGTCTGGCGATAGTTAAACATACAATCTGGCAGATAGTAGATTCCGCCATAGGGCAAAAACTGCGCTGTCAACAGGTTATCGTCAATGGTAACACCGCTGGCAAATGGGTCGATTTCCTGCAAGCGTAGATTGCGGAACATCAAGGCATTCGTGTGGATATACAAAAAGCTCCAATACTCCTTAGCCGTCAGGCTGCATTCCCGGATGGGCTTTTCAATGGGTCGCGTTTTTCCTGTACTTTGCCAATAGAAACAGCCGTTATGGCCGCAGGCAACATACTTTTTCTCGGTATCTGCATCCAAAATATCCGCTTGCTTCTGCAGCTTATACGGATCGGTATAAAAATCGTCGCCGTCCAGATAGCAGATATATGTTCCTTGGGCCTCACGGAAAAGGCGGCTGCGGATCGCATTGAGTCGTTTAATACGGACATCCGGTGGTCGCTTTTCTCCGGGTATAAAATCCATCACAAATACACGCACAGTTTCTGGATACCGTTTCTCCCACTGGCGCAGCTTTTCGACCGTATTATCTGCAGAGCCATCATCAGCGCACAGAACCTCAATGGGAAAGTCTGTCTTCTGATTCAGTACACTTTGCAGCGTTTCATCCACATACGGCGCCAGATTATAAAAAGAGATCAGGATGCTGACCTTGGGCTGTGCCATGCGGTTTCCTCCTGTTTAAAAATCCTTTGCAAAACTCAAATTCAGGGCATGGCAGCTGCCGTACCCCTCTTTGCTTTCCACCAGGCCAAAGTTCAGCACTTTGCCGTTATCTTCGGTCGAAATGCCGAAGGACAGTGCCTTACAGCCTTTTGCTGCAGCAGCGCAAAGCACCTGATAATACAGATACGCCGCCGGGCTGTACTTACGGATGCTCAGGTCCGCCGAAAGGTACTGGGTATGAACGACATTAGCCTGCTCGAAGTAGAAAGTCATACCGCTGGCCACCATGCGTTCCCCCTCAAACACGCCGTAAAACTCGGCAATTTCAGGCAGGCGGCTGGACTTGAACTCCCATAATTCGGCAGCGGTATGCACCGGCTGGACACCGTACTTCTCCAGGTTTTGGGCCAGCAGACCGTGGAACGTCTCGATTTCTTTTTGGGTCTCCAGCCCACGGAACGTCAGGTCATGCTTCATCGCCTTGCGGACATTCTGGCGCTTATCCTGCCGGAATGACGCCAGAATATCCTCTGCCGATTTACCCGCCAGCGGGACCCAGGTGTTCAGCTCGGTAAACTGGGTATAGCCCAAATAGGTAAAGGCGTAGAGCAGGGTCTGGTTTTCTTCCTTTTCCAGCAGACCCACGGTCGGGCGGAAAATGGCGGCCTCGTAGTGAGCAGCTACATACGCATCAATAGCCTGCAGAATGCCAATCGCCCGCGCAGCCGTATTGTACGCTTCCCGCAAAACCGGGCCGCCGTAGGTACTGCCCGGATGCGAAACAAAGGTGCGCTTTCCATCTCGCTGCTGCACGGCAGCAGGCACGACGGCCACGATGGCATCGTGCTCGTTGGTGACCACCAGCGAGGCATCCTCAAACCGGCCCGCCGGGTGATAGTTTAAAAAGTTGCGGGTCTGCAAAAAAGTACCGTTTCCGCTTTCCTGCATAACAAAGCGGTCCCAGGCGGCTTCCTGATCCGCAGTATAAGGCTGTACTGTAAATTCCATACTTCTCCCCTGCTTGTTTTACTGCACCCGTTCGCCGGTGCGAATATCCCGGATTTTGCGGGCAGGCACACCGGCATAAATGTGGTAAGCCTCCACATCCCCGGTGACAACGCTGCCAGCGCCGATGACCGCACAGCGGCCGATATGCACGCCGGGCAGGATCGTCACATCTGCGCCGATCCAGACTTCATCCTCTACAACTATGTCAGCCGCCTTTGTCAGGTGGTCCCTCACATACGGGTAGGTGTTGATCTCCTGCCCATTATTGGCTGAGGCCATCGGCACAAAGGTCACATTGGCTGCGATGGAAACGTGGTTCCCGATATGCACCCGCGGTGTATAATCATCAGAAAGCAGCGTCAGGCCCAGGTTTGCATAGGTGCCCTCACCCATTTCCAGCCCCAGGCGGCGCCAATACAGCTTGCGCACGCGGGCATCGGTATAATTGTGTGCTACCAGTTTGACAAAGCGCATTGGCAGCACATCCACCAGTTCCGTCAGGCGGCGGTAGATCCATTCATCGATTCCTGCCCAATCCATGGCTTTACTCCTTTGCGGGGTCCTCTGCGCCCACATGACGCAGGAACGCCTCGTAATCGCGGATGTAATCGTCCGCATCATAGAAGGAATCTGCCGCGACGCAGAGGACGGAATTATCCTGCTGCCACAGCATGTCGCGCCACATGTTGCTTTCCACGATCAGGCCTTTGTCGGGGCTGTCCAGCAGAACTTCAGCCTTTCAAATCCATCATCCAGTGTGATGAGGATTTTGCCGTAGGTGGCACCACAGCAGTTGGCGCAGCTTTTTGTGGGCGTGGCCGCCGCGCTGGACGCCCGCCGGGACATTGTGGATGTAGTAGATGCGCTTGATGGCAAAGGGCACATCGTGCTCGGCCTCAAAGACCGAGAGGGTGCCCATACCCTCGGCGGTGACGCTTTTCATGCGGATCGTTTGAATAATCATCGTTGTATCTGCCTTTCTTCTGGCATGTTAATCGGACAGTTTAATTACAGCCGCACCATCCACCATGGCAATGCAGCCGCTGGCAGGGTAGTTGGGCATGGCCTGCACAGCAGGATTTTCGGCCCAGGCATCCAGTTCCGCCTGTGTGTTGACCACTTTGGCGCTGCTGCCCATGATATTGCCGAACCACCACTTGATGGTGCCATCATAGGTAATGGCGGAGCCGGAAAGGCCGGTCTCCCCTTCCTCATACAGACGGATCAGGTCGTTGTGGTAGGTGAAGTTGGAATCCGTAAAGTCACCGGAGAAAACCACCGGGGTCTCTCCTTCCACATAGCCGGGCAGGTCCTCCACCTTGGCCATGATAGTATACACCTGGGCGCGTGTGTTCTCGTAGACCAGTTTGCGGTAGGTGTAAGCGCCGTTGGCATAAATCACATTTTGCACGGTAATAAAGGCGCACAGCAGGCAAGCCAGCCAGGCGGCGCTGCGGGGGATGGTGTCCGGCTCCAGTCCAGTCAGCAGCAGCACCAACGCATACACCAGATACACCGGGTACAGCATCAACAGCGTGGGGTGCTTTTCCGACAGCAGATACACCACATTCAGCCCCAGCGGCAGCAGCACTAACAGGATAACCACCTGCACAGCGGCGCGCAGTGGCTTTTTACGCAGGGCCAGTACCAGGCAGGCAAGCCCCAGCAGCAGGCAGACAGCCGTTGCCAGCCGCATGCCACGGTTGTTCCAGACATCATACCCCAGCAGGGTGGTAAATACCTGTTTGTACGCGCCTGGCAGGCGGGCCAGGTAATCCGCCACCCCGGCACGGCTCATCTGCTGCAGGCCGTTGGAGCTGTCGATCAGTTCCAGGTGCTTATAAGCCAGCACCGCTTTCATCGATACAGCATACAGTACGCCGCCCAACAGCAGGCCTGCAATGGCGGTGATGCCTTGGCGCAGATAGTCTTTCCAAGGCAGATCCGTCGTCAGACAATCCCGCAGCATGCACAGTAAAAGCAGGCCGATAGCGAACTCAATGTAGCCCTGATACAATCCCATCGACAGGCAGAGACACCCGCCGCAGAGCAGCACGCCCAACCAAGGGCGGCGGCAGCGACGCACGGCGCAGGCTCCCAAGAGGGCCAACAGCATGGCGCAGGTGAAAAGATCTGCTTTATCGTTATAAGTAGCATTCAGCAGCGTAACGCTGATGGCTGTGCCAAACACCGCCGCCACAGCGGCCATGGATTTTTTGCGCAGCTGCAGCAAACTGCTGATCAGGTACACCGAAAGCGACACCCACAGCACGCTGAACATACCGGTAAGCCACGGCATATTGACTTTTCCCCGCAGGAAACGGTAATACGGCAGCTGCACCCACCGCCCCAGCTGCAGCATAACAACATCGGCATCAAAAAACAGGATGGTCGCGTCATGGCTGGGGAACAGGTTAAACCATGCAAAGCCGTGCGCCAGTAGCATACAAAGCGCCGTTGCGGCAAAGCACCATTTCAGGCGGGCCCAATCAAAGGTCCTGACCCGGCGCAACAGGGCATCTTCCCTGCTCTGCAAAGTTGTCATGCGTGTGTGTCCTCCTCGGCATAGGCGTAGATTTTCTTCAACTCAGCCATATCGCCGTTAATCGGCGGCTGCCAGCTGTGCTGCGCCTTTTTGAACGCACAGTTCTGCGGCACAACCAGACGGCCGATCAGCCCGCGCAGCAGGCGGGATTTGTGGCGGTCGTTGTGGTAATACTCCCACGCCAGACGCACCAGCCGGTCTTGGGGATACAATTCCCGCATCAGCGTCAGCATGGCGCGCCAATCGGCTTCCATCCTGGCGCGGGCCTTCTCGTTGGTGGAAACACCGGTACCGTACTCGTACCAGCGCAGAATCCGATCATAGCAGCGGATCGGAACCCCCTGCACGGCAAACAACCGGGTGGCAAAGTCCTCGGCAAAGCGGACGCGGCCATTCATCTTTTGCAGCGCATCCAGGAAAATTCCGCGCTCGTACATTGTTTCAATGCCGCTGATGCCGTCATCGTACAACAGCACATTGCGGCGGATAGCCTTGTTATCGTAGTGGGCGGCCTCGTAGGGAGTGCGGTCAAAGGGGGTCTCCCCGGGCAGCTGCACCAGCGTGCCGTCGCTTTCCTGCCGGTAATAGGCGGACTTTCCAAAGGCCACCTGCGGAGCATCCTTTCGCAGCATCTCCAGCACCCAGCGGATGGTGGAGGCATCGTACACATAATCTCCCGGCGAGATACCGGCGATCCACTGCCCGCTGGCCAGCTCCACCGCGTGGAGCATATTAGTGACCGTTCCCTGGTTGACCTTGTTTTTGGACAGTTTAACGTTGGTAAAGCCGTGGGCCGCCAGGTAGGCGCGGGTGTCATCCCAGTAATCCTCCGGCGAGCCATCATCGGCGATGATGAGCTCAAAATCGTAGGTGTCCTGTATCAGCAGCGAGTCCAGCGTGTGGCGCAGCTGCGTTTTGTCTGGGTAATATTGTGCCAGAATGATTGACAGCGTCTGTGCCAAAATCAATTCTCCTTCGTTTTGGGCGGTTCCATCCGCCCCATCTTGCCGTTCCAAAAGTCAACGGCACCACGGTAGGCGCCATAGCTGCGGCCCTTTTTGCGGCCCAGCGCCTTGGTCAGCGCATAGCGGGCTGCGCCGGTGAGAATCGGCAGCACGGTTTTCCTCTTCGCGTAGGCGCGGGATTTTCCCTTGCAGGTCAAATACAGCGTGTTGCGGGTGATATAGTACACCGACAACATGCCCCCTGCGCTGCCGCCTGCCTTATGCCACAGTTTGGCATCGGGCAGGAACCACAGCGGCACACCGGCCTGGCCTAAACGGATGCAGTAATCCACATCCTCGCAATACATAAACAGTGTCTCGTCGAGATAACCAACCTGTTCAATGACCACCCGCGGCAGCAGCACACAGCAGAACGTGATAAAGCTCACCTGCTGCTTTTGGGCAAAGGCCCGTCCTTAGCGTGGCCGCCCAGGTGCTTCACCTTACCGGTAGCGGGATCCAGCGTGCCGCCTGCAAACCAGATTTCGTCCGGCGGGTTCATAAACAACATTTTTGGGCAACTCACGGCGCCCGCCGGGGTCTCCCGCAGCAAGGTCTCCAGCATATCGGGGGCAACGGCGGTGTCGTTGTTCAGCAGCAGCACATAGTCGCAGCCATCGGCCAGTGCACGGCGCATACCCACATTGTTGACGGCGGCAAAGCCCAGGTTCTCCTCTTGCGGCAGAAACACCGTGTTGGCAGGCAGTTTATCCTGCAATTGCGCTACCGAGTCATTGGGCGAAGCATCGTCCAGCAGGATAATTTCAAAGTCCTTGTACGTCTGCTTTTGCAGGCTGTCCAGACAGACCAGCGTATCCTGCCAGCCGTTGTAATTGGAGATAACGATTCCTACCTTGGGCATGGTTACTCCTTAAAGCTGTTCACGGCGTCGATGACAGCGGTTACCTGCTCCTCGGTCATGCCGTAGTACATGGGCAGGCTCAGCTCCGTGGCGGAGATTTCTTCAGCCAGGGGCAGCGCACCGGCGGGGATGCCCAGTTCTTTGTAGGCGCCCTGCAGATGGATAGGCGTGGGATAATGCTTGTTGGTGCCGACACCGCGTTCGTTGAGATGTTTTTCCAATGCATCACGGTTTTTGCAGCGCACGGCGAAGATGTGGAACACATGCTCACAGCCCGGCATCACAGTGGGCAGGGTCACGGCGGGGTTGGTGATCTCGGCAAAATAGCGGGCGGCAATGGTGCGGCGCTGGGCGTTCATCGCGTCCAGGTGGGGCAGCTTAGCCGCCAGGAAAGCCGCCTGCATCTCATCCAGGCGGGAGTTCTGGCCTTTATAAATATGATGGTACTTGTAGTCGCTGCCGTAGTTGCCCAGGGCGCGGATCTTCTCGGCCAGGGCCTTGTCGCTGGTGGTCACGCAGCCGGCATCGCCCAGGGCGCCCAGGTTTTTGCCGGGGTAAAAGCTGAACCCGGCGGCATCGCCCAAACTGCCTGCGCGGCGGCCCTTGTAGGTGGCACCGTGAGCCTGGGCAGCATCCTCGACGACCTTCAGGCCGTGGGCACGGGCGATCCCGAAAATAGGGTCCATGTCGGCGCACTGGCCGTAGAGGTGCACAGCCATGATAGCCTTGGTCTTCTCTGTGATGGCCGCCTCGATACAGGCGGGATCGATGTTGTAGCTGGCCAGCACCGGCTCCACAAAGACCGGCGTTGCCCCGGCGTAGGAGATAGCCAGCACGGTGGCAATAAAGGTGTTGGATGGCACGATAACCTCGTCTCCTGGGCCGATGCCCAGCGCTTTTAAAATAAGCACCAGGGCATCCAGGCCGTTGCCGCAGCCGACGCAGTATTTTGCGCCGCAGTAATCGGCAAAGGCGGCTTCAAAAGCGGCATCTTCTTTGCCCTCGATATACCAGCTGTTGTCCAGCACGCGGGCAAAAGCCGCGCGCAGATCGGCATCCAGTTCCCGCTCCATGGGGCGGAAAGAGACAAAAGGCACGGTGATGGGCTGTGCAGCCATAATAAAACGCCTCGCTTCGTCAAATTTATAGTACAGCACCCACGCATGGGCGCACAAGACCTACTATATCGTCTTATTATACAACGAAATGCGGTGTTTCGCAACTAAAAAGCACACAAAAAGGCTTCCCCGTTCCATAAGGGAAGCCTTTTTGCGCAGTTTGCGGTTATCTTGGCGCCCGTGTAGCGCAGGCGGGGCCGCAGCTGCAGGTGTCCACGCTGACATGGCTGGCGCAGCAGCAAAGCCCCTGCTGGTGGCGGCAGCCGCGGTCGTCGCAGGCAATCTCGGTCTCGGGGCTTGCGGGCTGGTTGTCGGTGGCAACGTTGCCATAGCCCTCGCTGTTGCGGTAACTGCTGCAGACGGCATCACTCTCGCCGGTGTGATGGACCTTGATGTCGTTCAGGCAGCAGCAGCCCGCCTTGTTATGGCAGCAATCATACTGCGCGCAATCCAGATAAGACATACAAAACACCTCCGCCCGTAGTATGCCCGGCTGGTGGGCGGGGTATGCACGGGGCGCGGGCTGTTCAAATCCGGCCTAAAAATATCCCTTGCAAACAAAAAATTATAATAAAAAGCGCATCCCCTTTTTATGGGGATGCGTGGTTGGGCCGGCCGGATTTGAACCGACGGATGGAGGAGTCAAAGTCCTCTGCCTTACCGCTTGGCGACGGCCCATTATAAAGAAAAGACCGCGCAGCGTGTATCACTGTGCGGTCTTTGGTGGGGTGCCTAGAGAGATTCGAACTCTCGGCCTCCAGAGCCACAATCTGGCGCGCTAACCAACTGCGCCATAGGCACCATAAATGCGCCCGAAGGGACTCGAACCCCCGGCCCACTGCTTAGAAGGCAGTTGCTCTATCCAGCTGAGCTACGGGCGCATAGCGGTTCTTGCCCTGTCCACGGGGCACGCTGCGTATGATATTATAGCAATCATGGGCGCATTTGTCAACAACTTTTTTCAATTTTTTCTGATATTTATTTCAGGCCGTCCTATTTCTTTTGCAACGGCACCTCAAAGGTCCAGGTGGTGCTCGTGGCGTCGGTCACGATGGCGCGGTAGAAAGGCTGTCCGTCGGCGTACAACCATTCATTGGGGCCATCGTCTTTATAAAAGGTACCGTTCCAGACGGCGTGCATCATGGTTTCCTCTCCAGAGCTGTACCCGCCGTCTGCGGCCAGCTGGGCGGTGGCCAGCGGTTCGCCTTCCTCGCCCGTGCGCAGTTCCAGCGTTACATCGGCGATTTTCATCCAGTTAGGCACGGTCAGTTCCACTTCCACGGGGTAGCAGCTCAATTCCAGGTACTTTTTATTGCCGCTGCGGTTGATGTAATAGCCGTAGTCCAGGGTGCCGCCTGTCCTACCCCAGGCCAGCTCCGGCTCGGTCTGGGTGGCGGTAAAGTCCACGGTGCCCAGTTTTTCGTTGGCAACAGCACCGTCGGCGGCCGTCCACTGTATGGTCAGGTCGTAGGTCTGGCCCACGGTAAACACCAGCTGCGCCTGGTAGATGTCCCCGGCCAGCACGCCCATATCGTGCAGCTCGGTGGTGTCGCCGTAGGTGACCGAGAGCCGTGCGGTCATGCCTGTGGTACTCTCACTGGGCGTGACCTGCACCAACACAGGCATCCAGCTGCTTTGCACGTCCCTATGCAGTTTATCAACTGGCACCCAGCGCCATTCCAGCACGGTGGATTTGCCTTGCCGCACGGCATCCTGCAATTCGTCCATGCGGGTGCTCAAATCGGCGGTAGTGCTACTTAACTGGGATTGCAGCATGGCGTAGCTGTCGGTCAGGCTTTGCATTTTGCGCTGATACGCAAGGTTTTGCACCACCAGCAACAGTACCACCACAACAGCCGCAGCGGCCCCCAGCAGGCCCCACAAGCGGCGGTGCTTGCGCTGCTCGGCATCGCGGGCGGCCAGCAGGTCACGCATGGCATCCAGCGTGACCGCCGGGGCAGGGCCGGCGGCCTCGGTACCCAACAGTGTGTCCACCGACACGCCCAACACCTGGGCGGCGGCCTGCAAGTTGTCCAGGCCGGGCAGGGCAATGTCCTTCTCCCACTTGCCCAGCGCCTGACGGCTGACGCCGATCTGTTCGGCCAGGGTCTCCTGGCTCAGGCCTTTGGCCTTGCGGGCAGCCTGCAAGTTTTGGCCCAGTGTCATGGCGGCCACCTCCTTTTTTCAACCATTGTAGCAGGCAGGGTGCAAAAAGTCCAGCAAGTGGGCTTGGCAAACCTGCAACCCAGGGTTACAACAGCAAAATTATGCATAGTATGGAGGGAAAGCGAGGGATGCCCTATGATGCTTTGCCGCCTGCTGGAAGATCTGGACTGCACCCTTGTGCAGGGCCGCAGCGACATCGAGGTGAACGCCATTTGCTGTGACTCCCGCTCTGTGACGCCCGGGTGCGTATTCGTCTGCCTGCCGGGGCAGCACACCGACGGCCGACGCTTTGCCCACGCGGCCGCGGCAGCCGGAGCGGCGGTGCTGGTGTTTGAGGGCACACTCCCCAGTTTTGAATTTTCCCAGTCCTGCAGCCCGGCGCTGGTGCAGGCGGAGCCGGGCAAGACCCGCCGGGTGCTGGCGCTGATGGCATCGCGGCTGTATGGGTATCCCGCGCGGCGGATGACGATGATCGGCATCACGGGCACCAAGGGCAAGACGACCACCGCCCACCTGCTGGCAGCGGTGCTGACAGCAGCCGGGCGGCGGGTGGGATGCATTGGCACCAACGGCGCGGTGTGGCCGGGGCAGCGGCACACACTGGGTTACACCACCCCCGAAAGCTGCGATCTGCAGCATATTTTGCGCGACATGGCCGACGACGGCTGCGACGCCTGTGTAATGGAAGTTTCCAGCCTGGGGCTGAAGATGGACCGGGTAGGCGGCATTGAATTTGACGTAGGTGTGTTTACCAATTTGTCGCCGGACCACATCGGCCCCGGCGAGCATGCCAGCTATGCCGAGTACCGCGCCTGGAAAAGCGTGCTGTTCCGCCGCTGCAAAGTAGGCGTGGTGAACGCCGACGACCGGGAAACGCCCGCCATTTTGGAAGGCCACAGCTGCCGGGTGGTACGGTATGGCATCGCTGCGCCGGCGGATTGGCTGACCCTGCCGGGGTTTACGCCGCGGCGCAAGGCGGATGCGCTGGCTACCGATTTCACCGTGCGGCTGCCCGGCGGGCGGATGGCGGATTTCACCGTGCCGATGCCCGGGGCGTTCAGCGTACAGGATGCACTGGCAGCCCTTGCGGCGGCGGGCGTGCTGGGCGTGCCGGTGGCGGCTATGCAGGCCGGGCTGCGAGGCGCGGTGGTACGGGGCCGGTGCGAGGTGGTTCCCTGCACCGCGCCCTTTACGGTGGTGCTTGACTACGCCCACAACGCCGCGGCGGCAGAAAGCGTGCTGACGGCCCTGCGGGCGTACCATCCCCGGCGGCTGATCACAGTGTTCGGGTGCGGCGGCGGGCGAAGCCGTTTGCGGCGCACCGGCATGGGCGAAGCCTGCGCCCGCCTGGCCGATCTTTGCATCGTGACCGAGGACAACAGCCGGGGCGAACCGTTGGAAGATATTTTTGCTGACATCCGCGCCGGGATGGACCGGGTGCAGAACGGGGCAGCGTGCGTGGAGATTCCCAACCGCCGTGATGCGCTGCTGTACGCCCTGGGGCTTGGGCGTGAAGGGGATATCCTCGCGGTATTAGGCAAAGGGCATGAGACAACAATCGACCGTGACGGGAGAAAAGTCCCGTTTGAGGATGCTGCAGTGGTGAGAGAGTACATGGAGCGGGTAAAGTAAGTGCGAATAAAAAAGCTCCCCTTTTGGGGGGAGTCTTTAATGCAGGAAGGGTGGATTTTCCCCTACTTCGCCATCAACAGCATGCCAAGTACCAGCAGGTGCGCGGGGTAGAACGCGTAGGCGGCGTGTTGCAGGGCCTTGTTCTTGCGGCCGTGCTGGCCGTTATAGAGCCAGATAAACGGCAGTGCCAGCAGGGCGAAGCACTCCTGCTGGATCTCAAAGGGGCCGACCAGATACACCTGGCCGATGAGCATGTACTGGCTGACCACGAACAGTCCCACTGCCTGGGCGAGGCAGCTGCGCCAGCCGCCCCCGCGGGTGAGCCGGAACAGCAGGATGATGACGACTCCCGCTGTGCCGTAATCCGTCAGCAGCAGGCCGGGCAGCAGTAAGGCCGCCAGCAGACCCAACAGGGGCGGCAGTTTTTCCGGCAGAGTGGGTGCGGTACGGCAGCGATCGGCGCAATGGCAGGCCCACAGCCCGGCCAGCAGCGTCCAGGCCACGTTCTGATGCCAGGGGTAAAAGTACGTGCCGCCCGCCACCATATCAAAAGGTACCTCGGACACGACAGCCAGCAACAGCAGCCGCTTGGCGTAGGCGCGCAGGTCGTGGGTGTGGGTGTAGCCCTGGGCCAGCTCGAAGGCAAAGATGGGGAACGCGATGCGCCCCACGCAGGTCATCCATTCCCGGCGGGCACGATGGTGGCCCACATGTGGTCCAGCAGCATGCAGAACAGGGCGATAGCCTTGAGCTGGTTGGCGGTAAAAAAGCGGCGGTTGGGCATGGAAGTCTCCTTTAAATTTATAACAACACACGGGCGGATGGGTAATGTGTCCGCGGGCGGATGCAAGCATCGGCCCCCACAGGGTGAATGTGTTCTTTATTATAGCACACCACCCATCTGCGGGGCAAATTTATACGCCCGTGCCCGTGTGTTTTTTCCAAAAAAGACGGTTGACAAAGCATCTCTCGGTCGATATACTCGGGGTACAAACAGCCATGCTGTGCAAAGTTTACGGCATCGGCCAACGTAAAAAAGGAGGGGATCGCTATGAAACACTGCCCGCACTGCAATTCGCCTATCACCCAGCCCGACCGCAAGACCTGCCCGGTCTGCGGCAATCCGTTGTCCGGCCCAACCGGCGCGGCACGGCGCAGACTGCCCCCATGGGTGCCCGTGGTGCTGCTTTGCGCCGTGGCAGTGGTGGTCGTGTACTTTGCCCTGCACAAGCCCGTCACCCTGCCCGCAGACATTCAGGTCCCGGCCGAGACCACACCGGAATCCGCCGGGCTGGTGCTGGACGAAGCCGACCGTTTTTATCTGGACAACCTGCCCACCAACATCACCTTTACGCTGACGGTTGACGGCGTAGAGCAGCCACACGGCACCAGCGACACCGGCCGCTACTACATGGCCCGCAGTGCCCTGACCCGCACCGACACCCTGCTGCGGGTGGTTTCGCCCGAGGGGGACGGCTACCGCACGGCGCTGGCGCTGGTGTCCAAGACCAGCAACGAGAACGCCGCCTTTGGCACCTTTGTGCCATGTGAGGCTGACGGCTACGCCAAGCCCGATGAGGAATATCTGGACGCCATGCTGACGGTGTACTACCGCGCCTACCTGCGTGCCGCCAACGCCGCCGACCCCGCCGAGCTGCGCTATGTGACCGAGCTGCACAGCCAGAGCCTGTCCGCCGGCATCAAGAGCGGGGCCACCGGCGCGGTGACCTTTACGCTGGACAAGTCCGACATGGTGTGCGATACCGAACACATTGCGTACGGCGACAACACCGTGACCGTGAACGCCGCCGCCAGCTACGAGGCCGTGAACGACACCACCGGCGAGGTAGAGACCGCCACGGATTACTACACCATCCAGGCCGTATGGCAGGATGGCATGTGGCTGGTGGACCGGAGCTGGATGATTTCGGAAAGCGATTACCAGAACGGCGTGTTTGGAAATCAGTAACTCATCGCATGGCTGTTGTAGGGGCGGATGCAGGCATCGACCCTACATATGACATTCGCATTTTTACCCACAAGCTAAAACAAGCGGCAGAGTTTTTACGCTCTGCCGCTTATTTTATGTCATTATAAAAATTTACTTGGCATCCTCGGTGGTAACTTTGTCAGTCTCGCCTTCGCCGTCCAGGGCTTCCTCCAGGGTGTGCCAAGCCAGCACTGCGCATTTTACGCGGGCGGGCACGTGGGCGATGCCCTGCAGGGCGGCCACGTCCTCAAGGTCGTCCAGTTCTTCGGGGGTGATCTTGCCCTTGATCATCTGGAAATAGAGGGAGATCAGGCGGCGGGCATCCTCGACCGTGCGGCCTTTGACTAGGTCGATCATCAGCGAAGCCGATGCCTGGGAGATGGCGCATCAGCTGCCGATGAAGCCGGCATCCTCGATCTTGCCATCCTTCACCCGCAGCTGCAGGGTGATGTCATCGCCGCAGCTGGGGTTGACGCCCTCCAGGCTGTGGGTGGCACCCGGCACGGGGTGGCGGTTTTCTTTGCTGCGGCTGTTCTCGGTAATGATCTGGGTATACAGTTCGTTCAGGTTCACAGGCCCATCACCTTTCGTACATTTTCAAGATTTTCCAGCAGGGCATCCACATCCTCGGCGGTGTTGTAGATTGCCACGCTGGCGCGGCAGCAACTGCCGATGCCCAGGTACTCCATCAAAGGCTGGGCGCAGTGGTGACCGGCGCGCACGGCTACGCCGCCCGCATCCAGAATGGTCGCCACATCGTGGGGATGCACATCGTTGACGTTGAAGCTGACGACGCCGTAGCGGCCATCGGCCACCGGCTCGCCGTAAACGGTCAGCCAGGGCATGGCACGCATACCGGACAGCATACGGTTTAGCAGCATATACTCGTGGGCTTCCATAGCCTCCCAGCCGATGTTGTTCATATACTCGATGGCGGCAGCAAAGCCGACCTCGCCGCCGACGTTGCGGGTACCGGCCTCGAACTTGCGGGGGCCTTCGGCCCAGGTGGCCTTGTGCTCATGCACAGCGCCGATCATATCGCCGCCGCTCAGGAACGGGGGCATCTTCTCCAGCAGCTCGGCGCGGGCGTACAGGGCGCCCATGCCCATGGGGGCGTACAGCTTGTGAGCGGAGCAGGCTGCGAAATCCACGTCCAGCTTCTTCACGTCTACGGGGGTGTGGGGTGCGCTCTGGGCGCAGTCCAGCACCACCACAGCGCCCACGGCGTGGGCGCGCTTGACGATCTCCTCCACGGGGGCGCGCAGGCCCAGCACATTGGAGACCATTGCAATGCCGACCAGCTTGGTCTTGGCGGTAATTTTCTTATCCAGTTCGTCCAGCGTCAGGCGGCCGTCCTTACCGGGGTACATATACACCAGCTTTGCGCCGGTGGCTTCGGCCACGCGCTGCCAGGGCACCAGGTTGGAGTGATGCTCAGCCACCGAGATGACGATTTCATCGCCCTCATGCAGAAAGTGCATGCCGTAGCTGTAGGCCACCAGGTTCAGCGCCTCGGTGGTGTTCTGGGTAAAGACGATCTCGTCATCCTCGGCGTTAAAGAACTCGGCCACCGTATGGCGAGCGCCCTCGTGGGCGTCGGTGGCACGCATGGCCAGCTCGTACACGCCGCGATGGGGGTTGGCGTTATCCTTATTATAGTAGTTCACCACGGCGTCCAGCACCTGCTTGGGGTGCTGGGTGGTGGCGGCACTGTCCAGATAAACCAAGCGGTTGCCGTTCTCATCGGCCGCCAGGATCGGGAAATCAGCCGTCCAGTTGTTCATCATCAAGCCTCCGTGCAACAGTTTCGCGCACCTCGGTGCGCAGCTCTTCCAGCGGGATCTTCTCAATAGCCGGGGCAAAACGGGCGTCTACCATCAGGCGGCGCGCCTGGCTCTCGCTCAGGCCGCGGGAACGCAGGTAGTAGAGTTTGCCCTCATCCAGACGTCCCACACTGGCGGCGTGCTGGCCCTCTACTTCCTCCTCACCGCACAGGATCAGCGGGGCGGTACGGTTGCGGGCCGTAGGGCTGAACATCAGCACGTCCTCGCTCTCGTGGCCCACACCGCGCTTGGCGCCGCGGCGGAAATCCACCGTACCGCGCAGGATCTTGTCGGCATTACCGGTCAGGACACCGGCGGTGTGCATCTCGCACAGGGTATCTTTGCCGATCTGGACGGAGACATCGTTGTAATCCAGCACGTCATTGTCGCGTCCGAAGTAGACGGCGTCCAGGTCGTACTCGCTCTTGTTGTGGTCCTGCAACGTGCGGGTGCCGCAGACGGAGACCTTGCCGCCCAGCTCGATGCGCACCTGCTCCACCCGGGAACCGGCGGCCTGCCGGATGGCAACAGCGCCCCAGCGGCTGGCGTTGTTGCCCAGCAGCTGCACCTGTACCAGTTTCACGTGGGCACCCTCGGCGGCGTTGATGCGCACGAGAGAAGCGGCCACCCCGTCCTCGGCATCGCCGCGCAGCACCTGCACGACGGTCAGGCTGCTGCCCTTGGCGGCGTCGATGGTCAGGCAGCTCAGCGCGCAGGGGTGGGCCTCGTCCAGCTTTACCTCAAAGACGGCGGGCGTCTCGATGGCAGCGCCCTCGCCCACGGCGAGATGCTCTTTCACGTTGGCATTGGCGGCCAGGAAGGCATCGGCGGCGACGCCCATTCCGGACTCGGTAAAGGTCTCGAAGATTTCAGTCTCCGGGCCGTTGGTGCGTATGCCCGCAGGCACGGCGGCGGTGGCAGCGGCAGTTCCCCAGCCATTGGCGGGGACCTGCGGCAGGGCGGCCTTATCCGGGGCAAAGTTTACGCCCAGGTGGTTCCAGGTAGGCACCGGCAGGCGGTTCATGTTCATATTCATGCTATACTCCTCCCTCTCAGCCAATGCTGCCCTTCATCTCAAGATGGATGAGGTTGTTCATTTCCACGGCGTATTCCAGCGGCAGTTCCTTGGCGATAGGCTCGGCAAAGCCGCCGACGATCAGTGCCCGGGCGTCCTCCTCGGAGATGCCGCGGCTCATCAGGTAGAAAATGGCATCCTCACTGATGCGGCCGATCTTGGCCTCGTGGCCCACATCCACGGCGTCGCAGCGGATGTCCATTTCGGGGATGGTATCGGAGCGGCTGCGGTCATCCAGCATCAGGGATTCGCAGCTGACGCTGGACTTGCTGCCCTCGGCCCCCGGCAGCACCACGACAGACGAACGGAAGTTGGAGATGCCGCCGTCGCGGGCGATGCTCTTGGTGGAAATGTGGCTGGTGGTGTGGGGCAGCGTGAACGACCTTTGCACCGGTATCCAGGTCCTGGCCCGCACCGGCGAAGGTGATGCCGGTGAACTCCATGCGGGCACCCTCACCCTGCAGGATGCTCATCGGGTACAGGCAGCTGGTATGGGAGCCGAAGGAGCCGGAGACCCACTCAATGGTGCCGCCCTTTTCCACCTTGGCACGCTTGGTGTTCAGGTTGTACATGTTCTTGGACCAGTTCTCGATGGTGGAGTAGCGCACGCGGGCACCCTCACCGACGAAAATTTCCACACAGCCTGCATGCAGGTTGGCTACATTGTACTTAGGGGCGGAGCAGCCCTCGATAAAGTGCAGGTAAGCTCCCTTGTCCACAATAATCAGGGTATGCTCGAACTGACCGGCGCCGGGGGCGTTCAGGCGGAAGTAGGACTGCAGCGGGATTTCCACATGTACGCCCGCCGGGACGTAGACGAAGGAGCCGCCGCTCCACACAGCACCGTGCAGGGCCGCGAACTTATGATCAGTAGGCGGCACCAGCTTCATGAAATGCTTGCGCACCATCTCGGCATAGGGGCCGGTGAGGGCGCTTTCCATATCGGTGTACACAACGCCCTGGGCGGCTACTTCAGCCTTGACGTTGTGGTAAACTACCTCGGAGTCATACTGAGCACCGACACCGGCCAGGCTGGCGCGCTCGGCCTGGGGGATGCCCAGACGCTCAAAGGTGTTCTTGATGTCGTCGGGCACTTCGCTCCACTTGCCGCGCATCTCGGTATTGGGGCGCACGTAGGTGACAATGTTGCTCATGTCCAGGCCGGCGATGGAGGGGCCCCAGTTCTGCACCGGCATCTTGTTGTAGGTTTCCAGTGCTTTCAGGCGGAAGATGCGCATCCATTCCGGGTCGTGCTTTTCCTCACTGATCTTTCCACGATCTCCGGCGTCAGGCCGGAGCTGACCTCGAACGCCGCGTTGGCCGCATCTTTGATGTCGTAAATGCTGCGGTCTACTTCGGCGACGTCGGTCTTTTCAGTTTCAAAGGCTCTCATTTGGCTTCGTCCTCCTTCAGGGCAGCAAAGCCTTCCTCGATGATCCGCTCACCAGTTCGCCGTTGCCGGTGCGCACGATGCGGGCGTCGTCCAGCACGTGGACGTAGTCGACCTGCAGACCTTCCAGAATTTTAGCGTTGTGGGTGATGATGATGAGGGCGTTGGTGTCGTTGTGGTAAGCCTTGATGCCGTTGGCCACGGTCTTGACGGCGTCGACGTCCAGGCCGGAGTCGGTCTCGTCCAGCAGGGCCAAAGCGGGCTTGAGCATCAGCAGCTGCAGGATCTCCGCCTTCTTCTTCTCGCCGCCGGAGAAGCCGACGTTGAGGTAACGGTCGGCGTAGGCGGGATCCATGTTCAGAGCTTCCATCTGGGCGGCCAGCTCGTGGCGGAACTTCATGACCTTGACGGGCTTACCGGTAACGGCAGCCTGCGCAGTGCGCAGGAAGCTTTCCAGCGTGATGCCGGGGATTTCCTCCGGCGTCTGGAAGGACAGGAACATACCGGCGCGGGCGCGGACATCGGCGGTCTCGTGGGTGATGTCCTGGCCGCGGAAGATGATCTGGCCGCGGGTAACGTTGTAACGGGGATCGCCCATCAGGGCGCTCATCAAAGTGGACTTGCCGGCGCCGTTGTGGCCCATCAGAACGTGGGTCTCGCCGGGGTTCACGTTAAGGTTCAAGCCGTCGAGAAGGACTTTGTTTTCCTCACCGACAGTGACCTGTAAATCTTTGACTTCCAGCAGCGGGCTGCTCATGGAAAAACACCTCCAAGTGAATCACCGGGGGAAAATGCCCCCGGCAGGCAGTATTTGCTCTACTCATGTATACTATACCATTTTTGTAGGGATTGCAAGTTCTGAAACAGGAAAGTCACACACTTCGTCAATATCATACAAAAATAGTCGGGATTTATCGGTCGGTTTTTGTACACTAATCAGGGCACGGTATGCTTTACACATCGGCCCCTACAAGCAAGTTAAAAATAGCTGCCAGCGAAGCTGACTGAGGGAGAGACATTTTCATAAAATGCCGCTAGGTAAGGTCTCTCCCCCACCCGTTTCGCGGGAGTCTCCTCGCAGAGGGGGCCTTTCCGCAGTTGCAAAACTTTCTCAACCACCTTGCGAAATCCTTTCGGGTGGGGTACAATAGAAATATCCGTAAACCTATCCCCTGCCCCAATTACGGGCAGCATATTATAAACGTATAGTAAGGAGGGCATATCACCCTATGTCTACTGCCAAAGAGAAATTTGAGCTGGCCCGGCAGCGCTATGCCGCCACCTTTGAGCGCCACCTGGATAACGGCGTGGAATTCATCAGCGATAACGTCTATATCGAGCCGGAGGTCATCATCACCCCCGGCACGGTCATCCTGCCCGGGTGCATCCTGCGCGGCAAGACCGTGATTGCCGAGAACTGCGTTATCGGCCCCAACACCCTGCTGGAGGATACCGTCGTCGAGGCCGGCACCACCATCAACGCCAGCCAGTGCTACGAGAGTCACATCGGTCCCAACAACAAGATCGGTCCCTTCACCCATGTGCGCACTGGCACCAAGACCGCCGAGGGCTGCCACCTGGGCGCTTACGTCGAGACCAAGAACGCCGACTTTGCCGAGGGCAACACCGTCAGCCATCTGACCTACATCGGCGATGCCACCGTGGGCAAGTACTGCAACTTTGGCTGCGGCACCGTCACCTGCAACTACGACGGCGAGGGCAAGTACCACACCACCATCGGCGACTATGCCTTCATCGGCTGTAACACCAACCTGGTGGCCCCCGTCACCGTGGGCGACCATGCCTTCACCGCCGCCGGTTCCACCATCGGCCACGATGTGCCCGCCGGTGCCCTGAGCATCGAGCGCGCCAAGCAGACCGAGATCGACAACTGGGGCGAGAAGAAGCTGCAAAAGTACATCGCAAAAAAACAGAAATTGGAAGCCGACAAAAAGAACAAGTAAAGGAATTAAAATGTTAGGAATGACCTCCGGGGCGGACTGGCTGATCGCCGGGCTGGGCAACCCTGAACCGAAATATGATGGCACCCGCCACAACGCCGGGTTTGAGGCGCTGGATTATCTGGCTGCGCAGTGGCACTGCGACATTGCCAAAGCCAAGTGGCAGGGCCTGTACGGCACCGCCCAGGTGGGCGACCACAAGGTCGTGCTGCTGAAGCCGCTGACCTATATGAACCTGAGCGGCCAGAGCATTGCCCCCGCCGCCAACTTTTATAAGATCCCCGCCGACCACGTCATCGTACTGTGCGACGACATCACCCAGGAGCCGGGCCACCTGCGTATCCGACCCCACGGCTCGGCGGGCGGCCATAACGGGCTGAAAAGCATCATCGCCAGCCTGGGCACCGAGAATTTCAGCCGCATCCGCATTGGCATCGGCGCCAAGCCCAACCCGCAGTACGACCTGGCCGCCTGGGTGCTGGGCAAGCTGCCCCCCGCGGACCGCAAGGCCATGACCGACCGCTACCCGGACATTGAGGACGCCTGCAAGCTGCTGATGGACGGCAACCTGCAATACGCTCAGAACAAGTTCAACCATTAAGGGGATGTACACCATGAGCAAACTTCGTAAACAAGCCCTGATCCGCATCGTGATCTGCGTTATCATGCTGGCCGCCACCATCGTGTTTTCCTTTTTGCTGATCACCGGCAAGCTGGACGGCACGTCTTCTTCGGCAAGCTCCAATGCCGACAGCCTGCCCTCCGTAAGCGACAGCGTGGAGGCCGATACTCCCGAATCTACCGAGCCTGTGGAATCTACCGAGCCGGAGTCCACCCCCGAACCGACGCCGGAGCCCACCCCGGAGCCGACCCCGGCCAACTTTGACGGCCTGGCCGAGCAGCCCACCACCGTGTTCGCTGAGGGCGAGCAGCCCAGCTACACCACCACCGCCGATGCCAGCATGAACCTGCGCGCCGGCCCCGGCACCAACTTTGACAAGGTGACCAGCGTACCCGCCGGCACCGCCGTGACCGCCCTGGGCACCAACAGCGACGGCAGCTGGGTGGTCGTGCAGGTAGGCGGCCAGTACGGCTGGCTGAAGGGCGAGTTCCTGAACCAGTAACCTTATAAAATCATTGTAACTATGCTGTTTTCTTCACTTTTTGCTAAAACAGCCGAATATGAAAAACTGGCGCATGCGCTCTCCGCACCGGGGGCATGCGCCTTATTCGGTTTACCCGGTTCCGGCCGGCGATGGTCTACGCCGCGCTGGCGAAGGAGACTGGGCGCTTTCTCTGCATCGTGACCCCCGGCGAGGCTGAGGCCACTCGCTTTGCCGGGGACCTGAACGCCCTGGGCATCCCCACTGCCGTTTTCCTGCCCGCGATTACGTGCTGCGCCCCATTGAAGGCACGGCCCGCGAGTATGAGTACCGCCGCCTGAGCGTGCTGGGCGACATCGTGGGTGGGCGGCTGCAGGCCGTCTGTGTGCCGGACGAGGGGCTGACCCAGTATACCACGCCCCGCGCCGAGTTTTGTAACAACACCCGCACCCTGCACCCAGGCGACACCGTGCCCCGCACCGAGCTGACCGCGCTGTTGTACAACGCCGGGTACGCCCGCCGCGCCCAAGTGGACGGGCCGGGCCAGTTCTCCATCCGCGGCGACATTGTAGACCTGTACGCCCCGGATATGAAGCTGCCCGTGCGTATGGAATTTTGGGGCGACGAGATCGACACGATGCACACCTTCGACCTGGCCACCCAGCGCCGCGAGGACCCCATCGAAAAAATTTACGTCAGCCCCGCGCGGGAGGTGCTGTTTGGTTCCCCTGCCGAAGCTGCCGAGCTGCTGCGGGCCTTCATCAAAAAATTTCGCGGCAAAAAGCGCACTGCCTTAGAGGCCTGCCTGGCCACCGAGCTGGCCCAGCTGGACGGCGGTGCTCTGCCTGTGAATATGGACAAATATCTCGCGGTGCGCTATCCACAGCCCGCCACACTGCTGGATTATTTCGATGATCCGCTGCTGGTGCTGGAGGAACCAGCCTCCTTACGGGAGGCTGAGCGCGCCACCACCTACCGTCGGGGCGAGGAAATTTCTGCCCTTTTGCAGGATGGCGTGCTGGCCGCCGGGCTGGACAATCTGTACGCCGAGAATGGCTACCTCTGGGCGCAGGCCGCGAACCACCGCACGATCTGCGCCGAGAACTTTGCCCGCAGCATGCCGGACATTCCACTGAAGGACATCGTCAACGCGCCCGCCCACACGCTGCCCGCCTGGGGCGGTGAGGTGACCAGCCTTTTGGAGGATCTGCAGCCGCTTTGCAACGGCGGCGCAGCCGTCACCGTATTGGCGGGCACCCAGCGTGCCGCCGCGGGCCTGGCCGCCGACCTGCGCACCAAGGGGCTGCTGGTCACCACGGACCCGGACGCCGCCCCCGGCGCAGGGCTGGTGCAGGTGCTGCCGGGGCAGCTTTCCGCCGGGTGCAGCGTGCCCTTTGCCAAGTACGCGCTGTTCACGGCGCGGGCGTTTGGCATCAGCAGCACCCAGAAAAAGAAAAAGCGCAATAAAGACGCGCTGAACAGTTTAAGCGAAATCGCTGTGGGCGACCTGGTGGTACACCAGAACCACGGCATCGGCCGCTATGCGGGCATCCAGCGGATGGCCGTGCAGGGCGTCACCAAGGATTATCTGCGCATCGAGTACGACAAAAAGGACGTGCTCTACGTCCCGGTCACCCAGCTGGACCTGCTGTCCCGCTACACCGCCCCCAACGACAGCGACAACATGAAACTGTCCCGCCTGGGCGGCAGCGACTGGGCCAAGACCCGCAAAAAGGTCAAGGCCGCCACGGAGCAGATGGCGAAAGAGCTGATCGAACTCTACGCCCGCCGCAAGCAGGCCAAGGGGCACGCTTTCCCGCCCGACGACACCTGGCAGGGGGATTTTGAGCAGCGCTTCGCCTACGATGAGACCCCCGACCAGCTGACCTGCGCCGCCGACATCAAGCACGATATGGAAGAGCCCTGGCCCATGGACCGGCTGCTATGCGGCGACGTGGGCTTTGGCAAGACCGAGGTTGCTCTGCGCGCGGCGTTCAAGTGCGTGATGGGCGGCAAGCAGTGCGCCATTTTGGCTCCCACCACCATTTTGGCTTGGCAGCATTTCAACACCGCCATTGCCCGCATGGAGGCATTCCCCGTGCGCATCGGGCTGCTCTCCCGCTATCGCAGTGCCAAGGAGCAGAAAGAGACGCTGCGCGGCCTAAAAGACGGCACAGTAGACATCGTTATCGGCACCCACCGGCTGCTGTCCAACGATGTAAAGTTCCATGATCTGGGGCTGGTCATCATCGACGAGGAGCAGCGCTTCGGCGTCAAGCACAAGGAGAAGCTGAAAGAGGCTTTCATCGGCGTGGATATGCTCACGCTGTCGGCCACGCCCATCCCCGCACACTGAACATGGCGCTGTCCGGCATCCGGGATATGTCCACACTGGAGCAGCCGCCCTTGAGCGCCAGCCCGTGGAAACCTACGTGCTGGAGTACGACGAGGGCATCGTGGCCGAGGCCATCCGCAAGGAGCTGGCCCGCGGCGGGCAGGTCTACTACCTGCACAACCGCGTGGACACTATCGAGGAATGTGCTGCCCGCGTAGGCAAGATGGTGCCGGGCGCGCGCATAGGCATCGCCCACGGCAAAATGACCGAGGAGCAGATTTCCTCGGTGTGGCAGCAATTGCTGGACAATGAAATTGACATTTTGGTCTGCACCACGCTGATCGAGACCGGCGTCGACGTGCGCAACTGCAACACGCTTATCATTGAAAATGCCGACCGCATGGGTTTAAGCCAGTTGTACCAGATCCGCGGCCGCGTGGGGCGCTCGTCCCGCAAGGCCTATGCCTACTTTACCTTTACCCGCGACAAGGTGCTGACCGAGGTCGCCGCCAAGCGGCTTTCCGCCATCCGGGAGTTTACCTCCTTCGGCTCCGGCTTCCGCATTGCGATGCGCGACTTGCAGATTCGCGGCGCGGGCAGCCTGCTGGGCCACAGCCAGCACGGGCATATGGAGTCGGTCGGCTACGACCTGTATGTAAAGATGCTGAGCCAGGCCATCTCCGCCGCCCGTGGCGAGACCCCCGCGCCAGACAAGAGCGATTGCCTCATCGACATCACGGTGGACGCTTTCCTGCCTGAGGATTACATCCCCGATGCCGCAGGCCGCATCGAAGCCTACAAGCGCATTGCGGCCATTGAGACCACCGCCGACGCGGATGATGTCATTGATGAACTCATCGACCGTTACGGCAGCCCGCCCAAGAGTGTGCAGGGGCTGGTGGATGTATCGCTGATCCGCGTGACCGCCGCCCGCGTAGGCATTGCCGAGATCGTGCAGCGGGGCGACCAGCTGATTTTGTACTCCGACATCGTGGGCCCAAAGCAGCTGGCCCCGCTGATGGACCAGTACCCCCACCGCGTGCTGTATAACGCGCTGGGACGGCCGTATTTCAGCCTGCGGGTGCAAAAAGGTGAGAACCCGCTGGTGCTGCTGCGGGATATTGTAACCTTGCTGCCGGGGGCACAGGGTGAAAAGGAAAAATAATCCTTGACAACCCCCCGGTAATAGGCTATATAATAAATGAATATCTGTTTTAAAGGAGTTATCGTATGGATTCCGAAGTTTTTGCACGTATTCGTGATTATCTGGCTGACCAGCTGGAAGTTGAACCTGAAAAGATCACCCCGGACAGCGACATTGTCAACGATTTCGGCGCGGACAGCCTGGACGTCATCGATATGATCACCACCCTGTCCGACGAGTTCGGCGTGGAGATCCCCGATGAGGACATCGAGACTTTCCACACCGTCGGCGACGTGGTAAACTATCTCGAGGACAGAATGTAAAATCATTAAGTTTCGTTAAGAAAAGTGTGAGGATAAAATGGCAAACGATAAGAAAAAAATGGTCGAAGCGATCACCGCACAGGAGGTCGACTTTGCCCAGTGGTATACTGACATCTGCACCAAGGCCGAACTGGTCGAGTACTCCAGCGTAAAGGGCTTTGTGGTGCTGCGCCCCTATGGCTACGCCATCTGGGAGAACATCCAGAAGAACCTGGACAGCCGTTTTAAGGCTACCGGCCACGAGAACGTGGCTATGCCCGTGCTGATCCCCGAAAGCCTGCTGAAGAAAGAGGGCGAGCTGGTCAACGGCTTTGCCCCCGAGGTTGCCTGGGTCACCGCCGGCGGCAGCGACCCGCTGGAAGAGCGCCTGGCTGTGCGCCCCACCAGCGAGACCATGTTCTGCGACCATTTCAGCCATGTGCTGCACTCCTACCGCGACCTGCCCATGCTGTACAACCAGTGGTGCAGCGTCGTCCGCTGGGAGAAATCCACCCGTCCGTTCCTGCGCACCCGCGAGTTCTGGTGGCAGGAAGGCCACACCATCCACGAGACCGCCGAGGAAGCCAAGGCCGAGACCGAGCAGCAGCTGAACTGCTACGCCGACTTTGCCGAGCATGACCTGTGCATTCCCGTGCTGAAGGGCCGCAAGACCGACAAGGAGAAGTTTGCCGGTGCCGAGGCCACCTACACCATCGAGGCTATGATGAAGGACGGCAAGGCCCTGCAGAGCGGCACCAGCCACTACTTTGGCGATAAGTTCAGCCGTGCTTACGACGTGACCTTCACCGGCCGCGACAACACCCTGCAGTATCCGTTCCAGACTTCCTGGTGCTTCCACCCGCCTGATCGGCGCGATCATCATGACCCACGGCGATGACGACGGCCTGATCCTGCCCCCTGCCATTGCCCCTGTGCAGGTAGTCATCGTGCCTGTTGCCGCCCACAAGCCCGGCGTACTGGACAAGTGCCGCGAGCTGGCTGCCGAGATCGGCAAGTATGCCCGCGTGAAACTGGATGACAGCGACAAGCAGCCCGGCTGGAAGTTTGCCCAGTGGGAGATGAAGGGCGTGCCCGTGCGCCTGGAAGTCGGACCCCGCGACATCGAGAACGGCCAGTGCGTGCTGGTCCGCCGTGACACCCGCGAGAAGCAGTTCGTCAAGTTTGACGAGCTGGCCACTGCTATTCCCGCCGCCATGGACGCCCTGGCTAAGGACCTGTACGACCGCGCCCTGGAAAACCGCGAGAAGCGCACCTACAGCGCCACCACCATGGACGAGATCAAACAGATTGCCAAGGAGCATACCGGCTTTATCAAGACGATGTGGTGCGGCGACCTGGCCTGCGAGGAAGCCATGAAAGAGCAGGCTGGTCTGTCCAGCCGCTGCATGCCCTTTGCCCAGGAGCATCTGAGCGACGTTTGCCCCGTCTGCGGCAAGCCCGCCCAGAAGATGGTCGTTTGGGGCGTTGCCTACTAATTCGTAAAAATAAAAGCGGTGCCGCAAAGCGCCGCTTTTTCTGGTATCATGTCTGTGCTGGTTTTAACATTGGGGTTGTATATGCTGGGGCTGCTGCTGGCGGCCGTCGGCAGCCGGTTGGCAGGGCGCTGCACCACCTGGTGCTGTGCCCTGCTGGGCCTGCGGAGTGGGCGGCACCATTGCGCCGTTCTGCCTGGCTTTGCCCCAGCTGATGCTGGCGCTGCTGGCCGCCGGCATGGGCATCACCGGCCTGGCGGTAGGCACGGCGCTGGCCGGTGCCGTTACCAATGTAGGGCTGGCGCTGGCACTCTGCCTGCTGGGCGGCAACGGCCAGCCTGTGGTGGCCGACCGGCAGGAGTTTTGCCGCAAATGCCTGCTGCTGGCGCTTTCCTGCGGGGTCATCGCCCTGTTTGTTCGGGACGGCACCCTAAGCTACACCGGCACCGGACTGCTGATGCTGCTGTTCGTCATCTTTGTTTTGTCCAGCATCGTCTACCAGCACCAGTTTATTTATGGCGAGCGGTACGAACCGATCTCTACCGACGGCTGCACCGCCATCCCCCCGGCGCAGGATTACGGCTACACTGCCCGCACAATGGCCTTCCCCGTGATGAACCTGCGCAACTCGCTGAAAAACCTGGCCGGTGTAGTGGGTGGGCTGGCGTTGCTGGCCGTCGGGGCGCGGGCGCTGGTGTACAGTGCCACCACCATTGCCAATTTGACCGGTACCATTCAGGCCTTGTGGGCGGCGACGCTCATAAGCTTTGGCTTCTGCCTGCCCCTGCTGGCAGAAGCACTGGGGCACCCCTTCGGCTCGATTTGGAAGCGGTTCGACGCCCGCTGCCGCTTCTACCCTGCTGACACGCTGCCCATCCAGCTGTTGAACAGTGCCTTTCTAAATTTAACGCTGGCGCTGCCTATTTCCAGCTTGATGTACCGCCACCGCCTGCCGGTGGGCGCACAGTTCCGCGCCTATGAGGTGCCCATTTTGGCTGCCATGGCGCTGGTGCTGCTGGCCGAGCCGCTACTGCGTCGTCGCCTGCACCGCTGGCAGGGTGCGGCCTGCCTGGTGCTGTACTTTTTGTACCTGGCGGCGGTCTCCTTCGCGCCCCGGGCCGGCGCGTAAAGTTTTCAACAAGACGAATCCCCCCGCGGAAAACTCCGCAGGGGGATTTGCTGTTTTAGTAAGTCGTCAACGTTGTGCCGACGAAGTAGTGGGTCAGGATGTCGCGGTAGCTCCAGCCGTTGCGGGCATAGCCGATGGCGCCCCACTGGCTCATGCCGCAGCCGTGGCCGTAGCCGTACACATCAAAGATGAAGCAGTCCAGATCGGCGTTGTAGCTGACCGTGAAGCACTGGCTGCGCAGGCTGCGGCCGTCCACGCTCTGGCGGGCCAGCAGGTTCTCGCGGAACCAGCGGCCGCTGACGGTGCCTACGCTGGCATCCGGGCCGACCTGGATCTTGGCCACCCAGCCGTATTGGTTGGCGGATTGGATGGTGAACCAGCTGTTGGGGTCCACGCCGGAAAGGTCGATGTCCATCACATCTTTAATGCGTTCCTGCAGCGTCTGGCGGGAGAAGCGGGCCGTGCCGCTGGAGTTGCCGTTGGTGTTCCAGTTGGTGGCGATCTGCTGGTCGTAGGGCTGTCCACGGCCTGCAGCCAGGCGCGGTCGTTGCCCCAGACCTCGGCAGCCGAGGCCGTGCCGGTGCTGGCGGAGGCGAAGTAGGGCGTAAAGCAGACCTGTCCGTTGTAGGTCACCAGCACGTGGGCAACCTCCTGGGCAGCGGCCAGCGCGGCAGCGCCCGGCTCGGCCCCCAGTACGGAGGGGTAGCCCGACTGGCTCAGGATCCAGCAATGGGTGGCCACGCATTGGGCCTTGTAGGCCTCGGCGGGGGCGCTGGAGCCAAGCTCGTTCTGGGCCACCATGGCCAGGCAGCGCACCAGGTCCATCGTCTGGGCGGTGCCGTTCATCGTTACATTGATGGTCTCACCCTCGGCGCTGGTGCCGCCATTGTTGGTGTTGTTGTTGCCGCTGTTGTCCGGCGCATCCGGCGTGGTATCGCCGTTTTCGGTGCTGTCGCTGCCGTCGACGGTGCTGTCCGCCGGGGCGGGCGTGGGGTTGGCGTTGGCGATCTGGTCCACCGTCACGGTCTGCTCGGGCAGGCTGCCCTCGGCGCCCTTGTTCAGGTCTGTCTCGGTGGCGTTGGCCGAGCCTGCCACATCGGTCAGGCCCGCCATCAGCTTGTCGGCGCTGGCAATCAGCGCGTCAGTGCGCTGCTGCATCTCGCTGGCGGCCTGGCTCAGGTCGGTGCTGGTGTCAGCGCTGTCGCTGGCCGTCTGGCTGCTGCCGCGGTTGGCGGCAGTAGCGGCGCTTTGCTTGGCGTAGCGGTCGATGCTGGCACCCAGCAGGGCGCTGACGGTGGGCATCGGCTGGTTTTTACTCTGGTACTGCACGGCAGTCAGCAGCGGGTCATCCGCCGCCGTGATGGCCGATGCGTTGAGCACCTCGGCCTCGCCGTCCTCGATGAGGCGGCCGGTGACGCAGAGCTGCACACCGGCTTCCTCGCTGGGGGCGGTCAGGGTCAGGAAGCGGGATGCGTCCCCCACTTCCACCTCGGTATCCCACAGGCTGCGGGCCTGGATACCCGCCACGAAGCGGAGGTAATCGTAATAGCTGGACAGGTCGGTGCTGCCGTAGAGGTCGAAAGCACCGTCGCCCTGCTCGGCGGGGTCGTAGTAGTAAACGGCCAGCACCTTAAAGCGGTAGGTGCGGCCCGGCAGGTAGAGGGTAAAGCCGCTGTTGGCCTTGATGCCCTCCTCGGTGGTAAGCGGGGTGAGCAGGGCATCGGTGGAGGCCAGCACCGTGTTGCCGGGGGCGGTGCTGTTCAGCGCGCTGGCTGTGGCGAAGCGGGTCTGGGCAGTTTCGCCGTCAGCGTTTTCGGCAGTGGCAGTATCCGCCGCGTAGACAAAGCGGCCCTCCATACCGGGAAGCCCAGGTAGCCTACCACGCCGGGCAGTTTCTCGGTGCCCTTGGTCAGGTAGCTCTCGGCAGTATTGTCGTACAGGGCTGTGCCGTAGCTCTTGGCAGCGGGGCGTGCACCCAGGTCATTGCTGAAGAACCACCAGAGCGCCACTGCGCCGCCCACGATGACCAGCGTCAGCACCACCAGCACGGTGATGACCATACGGCGGCGGCGCTTTTCGCTCTTTTCGATCATGGCAAGGCTGTGGCTGCGGATGCTGTTTTCCGCGCCGGGCTTGTCCCCATGGCGGCGCGCGGCGGGGCCGTATCTGTGTCGTCGCTGTCGTTGTCATCAAACAGGCGGCTGGCGGCTTTGGTAAAGTCCTCGGCGCTGGTGGCGCGGCCTGCGGCGGCATCGGCTTCGTCCGCCGCCTGGGCAGCAGCCAGGGCCTCGGGGTCAAGCTCTGCCGAGAAATCCGGCACATCATCGTCCAGAATGGACGGTGCCGGGCTGCGGCGGATGGTATGGCCGCTGGTGCTGGGCAACTCGGCTTCGGGGGCGGCAAACGGTTCACCGTCCACTTCGGGGGCCGGGGCACGGCGGTTCACCCGCAGACTGCGGGCGGTACGGGCGGCTTCTGGGCCGGCGGTACGGATGTCCAGCGGGTCGGTAGTGTTTGCCGCCGCGGCGGGGGCTGCCTCGTTTTCCTCGTCCAGTTCCGATTCAAACCGGATGGTACCGGTGGGTTCGGACACTGCCGGGGGTGCGGTGTGGGTGCGGCCCACATTCAGGTGGCGGGTCGCGCCGGGGTCAGCGGATTCCGCCGGGGCAGGTTCAGGCGTCGGCGGGGCCACCGGCTCGGCGGTGTCAAAGTCCAGCATCGGCTCAAAGTCTGCCGTGCGGTCCGGCTCGGTGGTGGGCGGTGTGCGGCGGCGCAGAGAGAACCGCACCGTGTTGCCCCGCTCACGCCCGGCCTCGGACACGATCAGCAGCGGCCGCTCCCGCCCAGGGCGGAAGATGATGCAGGAATCGGTCAACCGCAGGCCCAGCACGCGGCGGCGCAGCAGGTCCAGGATCTGGTTGCCGATGGTGGCATCGTTCAGATCCGGCGGCAGCGCGCAGGCGGCAGCACCGTGGTTATCGCAGATCAGCACAAAGGGGCACTGGCCCACGGTAGCGGGCATGTACACGGCGGCAAAGTCCGCCCCGGCGGCCTGCATGGCGGCCAGGGCGCGGCCTGCGGCGGCCTGCACCACATCGCCGGGGAATTTTTCAACAGCTGGGGCGGCACCGTGATCCGCTTTTGCTTTCGGGGTCAGCGTAGCTTTCAGTGCCAAAGTCAAACACAGCTTCGCTGTGGGGCAGCGGCTGCAGCAGCGCACCAACCAAACGGCCCGTAGTTTCATCCGCCGCCACCAGCAGCTTGCGCTTTTCCAGCAGGGTGTCCAGCGTAGCCTGGGCCAGGCTGGTCTCGCCAGTGGCAAACACATCATCGCCAAATTTGGCGCGCAGGCGCTGCACCCATTTTTCGCAGTACTGCTCGGCCATGGCGCGGTTGGGCGCACTGACCTGCACGCAGACGGCAAACTCGCCGTCACGTTCCAGCAGGCGCAGGCCGGGGCAGCCATCGGCCCGTGCCTGACGCAGCACCGCCGAAACTTCCGCCGCCGTGGGGCCGAAGACGCGCAAAATTCTCAGTTCTGTGTTTACCATGTTGAACCTCTAGTCAAATATCCATTGTTGTGGCCGGGGTATCCGGGTGATGGCCAGGCTGTCCGGCACAGGCAGACCCAGCGCCATGCGGCGCAGCATATCCAACGCGTACATGGCGGCGCGGGCGCGGATGACACTGCGCTCGCGATAGCCGCCCAGGGTCAGCCGCATGAGGCAGCCCGTGTTGGTGCGGGCGTCGGCGCCAGCCAGGTAGACCGTGCCCACCGGCTTGCCGGGCAGTTCTCCGCCGGGGCCGGCCAGGCCGGTGATACCCACGGCCAGCTCCGCGCCGGATTCTTTCGCCGCACCAAAGGCCATGGCAGCAGCCACGGGGCCGGAAACCACGTTGTACTGTGCAATCGTCTCTGCCGGGACGCCCAACAGCTTTTGCTTGGCGGCCTCGGCATAGGTGACAAAGCCGTAGCCAAACACCTCGCTGGAGCCGGGCACATTGGTCAGCCGCTCGGCAATCATGCCGCCGGTGCAGCTTTCAGCCGTGGCGGCATGCAGGCCTTTTTCCCGCAGCACGCGCACGACGGTGTATTCCAGCGCAGGCACATCCACATCATAGGCGGCATCGCCCAAAATCCGGCGGAACTCCTCCAGCCGTTCGCGGCAGGCGGCCTCGGCGGCTTTGGGGGTTGTTTCCCGCGCAGTTACGCGAATTTCACACTCGCCGGTCTTGCAGTAGATGGCGGCAGTGGGGTTGGTGCTTTCAAACAGCGGGCTACCTTGCTGGCGATGGCGCTCTCGCCGCCCAGCACCCGAAGCGTATGGCTGTGGATGGTGCAGTTCTGGCGGGCCAGCAGCAGCGGGCGCACCTGCTCCAGCCACATGGCCTTCATCTCCCGGGGCACGCCGGGCATCAGGGCGGCGCAGTGGCCCTGGGCATCCTCAAACCAGGCGCCGGGGGCGGTGCCGTGGTCGTTGATGATCTTGCGGCCGTTTGTCGGCACCATGGCCTGCTTGCGGTTATTCTCGGTGGGGCGGCGATTTGTCCGGGCAAAGAAAGCCAGAATTTTGTCCCACTCGGTCTCGTCAAAATGCAGCGTATCGCCAAAGACCTCGGCCACTGTCTCCTTGGTCAGGTCGTCCTCGGTAGGGCCTAAGCCGCCGGAGAAGATGAGCAGGTCGCTGCGGCTTTTAGCCTGGGTCACCAGCTCCCGCAGGCGGGCGGGGTTATCGCCGATGACGTGCTGGTGCAGCACGCTGATGCCCAGCTCGGCCAGTTCGCGGCTTAAAAACTGCGCATTGGTGTTTAAAATGTCGCCCAGCAGCAGCTCGGTGCCAACGCAGATGATTTCAGCGGTCACAGCAGATCCTCCTCTTCCCCACCCATACGGATGTAAATTTTCTCGACATTTTCAGCAGCTTCCGCTTCCAGCGCCAGCAGGTCGGGCATACCCGCCTCAGCCGCCAAAATTTCCTCCATGGTGGGGCTGGTCTTGGGGTGCGGCGGGGTGAAGATGGTGCAGCAATCCTCGTAAGGTTCGATGGACGTCTCAAAGGTGCCGATCTTGCGCGAAATAGCGATGATCTCGGTCTTGTCCATGCCGATGCAGGGGCGCAGCACGGGCAGGTCCTGGGCGGCGTCGGTGCAGGCCAGGGCCGCCATCGTCTGGCTGGCCACCTGGGCCAGGCTCTCGCCGGTGATAAGGGCCTGCAGTTCCAGCTTGGCGGCCACACGGTTGGCGATGCGCAGCATGCTGCGGCGCATCAGCACGGTGAACAGCACGTCGGGGGCATTATCTCGGATATACTCCTGCGGCTTGGTGTAGGGCACGACGAAAAGCGTGCAGTTGCCGGTGTACTCCACCAGTTCCCGGGCCAGGTCGCGTACCTTCAGCTTGGCGCGCAGGCTGGTGTAGGGCGGGCTGGCAAAGTGGATGTGATGCAGCGCCAGGCCGCGGCGGGCCATGCACCAGGCGGCGACGGGGCTGTCGATACCACCGGAGAGCAGGTTCAGCGCACGGCCGCTGGTGCCTACCGGCAGGCCGCCGGCGGCTTCCACCTTGGGGCCGTGGACGTAGGCGGAGTGGTCGCGGATCTCAACCATGACTTCCAGCTGGGGGTTGTGCACATCCACCCGCAGGTGGTGGTGCTTGTCCAGCAGGTAAGCGCCCAGCTCGCGGCAGATCTCGGGACTCTTCATCGGGTAGGTCTTGTCAGCGCGCTTGGCTTCCACCTTAAAGGTTCGGATGCCCCGCAGCGTCTCGCCCAGGTAGGCTTCGGCGGTCTCGCAGATGGCGTCGAAGTCCTTGGGGCACTCCACCGCGCGGCTCATCTTGACGATGCCGAACACGTGCGAGACGCGGCGGAAGGCCTCGTCCATGTCCAGGCCCTCTTCCTTCGGCTCGATGAAGACGGTGCTCTGGGCCTGGTAAACTTTGAACTTGCCCAGCGGCTCCAGCCGCCAGCGGATGATCTTGGACAGGCGTGCTTCAAACTTGCCGCGGTTCAGGCCTTTCAGGGTCATTTCGCCCTGGTATGCTAGGATGATCTCTTTCATTATACAAAAACGCCTTTCGTTGGTGGGTGTTACGCTTTTACATTTAAATGTGCTGCAGTTCGCGCAGGCCGGCGCGCAGGCCGTCCAGCAGGGCGTCCACGTCCTCGGGGGTGTTGTCGGCGCAGAAGCTGACACGCAGCGCGGTGCGGATGGTCAGGTCATCGCAGCCCATGGCCTGCAGGGTGTGGCTGGGCTCGCCCTTATCGCAGGCGCTGCCGCCGGAGACGAACACCAGCCGCCCGTTGAGGTAGTTGATGAAGGTCTGGCTGTTGATGCAGCCGGTGGAGAAGTTGACCACCTCATCCACGGCGTCATCGGGGGAATTCAGTGTGATGCCGGGCAGCTCGGCCAGGCCGGTGCGCAGCTGCCGATTCAGGGCATGCAGGTGGTCGCCCTTGGTGCGCAGGCGCTGGGCGCCTTTGGCGGCCGCCAGGCCCAGGCCCACGATATAGGGCGTGTTCTCGGTGCCGGGGCGCATGCCGCGCTCCTGATGGCCGCCGACGTAGGGTGGGTGCAGCGTCTGGCGCTGGCTGTCCCGCACGAAGAGTGCCCCGATGCCCTTGGGGGCGTGGATCTTGTGGCCGGAAACGGACAGCGTGTCCACGCCGGGCCACTTTTGCAGGTCGATGGGGATGCGCAGCCAGGCCTGCACCGCGTCTACATGGAAGTGGGTGCGACTGTTTTTAGCCTTGATGCCCTTGGCCAGGGCAGCAATGTCCTGACGTGCGCCGGTCTCGTTGTTGACGGCCATGCAGGCGGCCAGGACGGTGTTTTTATCCACAGCAGCGAGGAATTTCTCGGTGTCGATATGACCGTCCCGCTCCGGGGCGATCTCGACGACGGTGAAGCCTTCCTCTTTAAAGCACGGATCGGCAGCTGCACACTGGGATGCTCGAAGCCGGTGACGACGATCTTATTGCCCCAGTGGCGGCGGGGCATCGCGGCACCGTAGATGGCCATGTTGTTGCTCTCCGACCCGCAGGCCGTGAAGTAAATTTCATCGCTGCGGCAGTGCAACGTTTTGGCAATGCGGGCGCGGGCCGTTTCGATACCGTCCTGCGCGGCCACGGCGGGTCGTACAGGCTGCTGGGTTGGCCCAGAGTTCCACCAAAGCATCGTGGATGACCTCGGTCACGGCGGGGTCCACGCGGGTGGTGGCGGCGTTATCCAGATAATGGATCTGCGGGTCGGAAAGCATAGACATTCCTCACATTTTGAACAAAATTATACAGGATAAATTATACACGCCCGGGGCCTAAAAAACAACTGGTCCTGCAAAAAAATACGCTAACTCCCGCCTGCCCGCTTGACTTTTTTGCAGGGAGCAGGTATAATGATATAGTTTCCTGTGCCGGTGTGTTGGAATTGGCAGACGAGACGGACTCAAAATCCGTTGGTGGTGACACCGTATGGGTTCGACCCCCATCACCGGCACCAATCGTACCTAAGTGGTTTTTACCGCTTAGGTATTTTTTGTTTGGCAGACAAAACGGATTTATTTTCCGTTGGTTTTGGCGGACAAGTTTGCCCAACGGAGCTTTTCTCCTAAGCGATTTTTCGTTTGGGAGATTTCTTTTTTTCGGGGAGTTCGCCAAGATTGATTTCGCTGGCAATCATATTCGCGGCTTCCATCTTGCTGTCCACGTCGATGTGGGCGTAAATATTGGCTGTGGTGGAAAAGCTGGAATGCCCCAACCACATCTGCACCTCTTTCATTGTGACTTTGTTCTTGATAAGCAAGCTGGCGCAGGAGTGGCGGAGGTCATGGTAGCGAATCGGGCGAAACCATTCTTCAAGAGCATTTCGCGGAAAACCCGTGTCACATAGTCCGGGGCCACAAGATACCGGCACCGTAATCTTTACCGTCAGCGTTGATGAAACACCGCCCCTAGTATAACCAGCCGTCACGTCTCCGTGACGGCTGGTGCTGTTTTATAGGCACAACGACAGCAGCGCCCGGGCGGCACAGGAAGAAAAGCCCCTGCTGCAGCTTTCAATGGCGCTGACAAATGAATGGCAAACGGGCTTTTCGCGCTCGAACCAGCAGAATATGCGCCTTTGTCAATTCCTGATTCTGAAAAAATAGCGCATTACAGTATTTTGCGCATCTCCTGCACAAGATCGGCAATCACGATGGGCTTGGACAAGAAACCGTTCATACCGCTTTCCAGGGCGTTGCGGCGGTCCTCATCAAAGGCGTTCGCCGTCATGGCAAGAATGGGGATGCACGCCAAGGCAGAGTTTTCCAATTCGCGGATGCGGTGGGTGGCGGTGTAGCCGTCCATGATCGGCATCTGCACGTCCATCAGTACCAAATCGTACTGCCCCGGCGCTGCGGTGCTGACCTTTTCCACGGCGACCGCGCCGTTTTCGGCGGTATCGACCTCAAAGCCATAGGCGTTCAGAATCTCCACGGCAATCTCGCGGTTCAGCTCGTTATCCTCGGCAAGCAGGATGTGCTTACCCTTAAAGTCGGTAGTCTTTTGGGGCAACACGCCCTGCTCCTCCTGCGCCTGTTTCTGCCCGATGGCGGTCATCAGCGTGTCGCGCAAGTCAGACATAAACATCGGCTTGGAGCAGAACGCCGTGACACCGGCTGCCTTTGCCTCCACCTCAATGTCGGACCAGTCATAGGCGGTAAGGATAATAATGGGCGTATCATCGTGCAGGCTGCGGATCTGGCGGGTGACCTCAATGCCGTTCATATCCGGCAGACGCCAGTCGATAATATAGGCCTTATAGGTATCGCCCATCTCGATGGACTGCCGTGCGCGCAGCACGGCCTCCTTGCCGGAAAGCGTCCACTCGGCACGCATACCCACCTTGACCAGCATCTTGGTCACGCTGTCGCAGGTGTTGAAATCATCATCCACCACCAGCGCCTTCAGACCCTCCAGCTCGGTGATTTTTACCGTCTTGCGGTGTTCTTCCTGCACGCGCAGCGGCACACGAACGATAAATTCAGAGCCTTTTTCCGGCGCGGTCTGCACCTCAATGGTGCCGCCCATCATATCCACAATGTTTTTGGTAATGGCCATACCCAGCCCGGTGCCCTGTATTTTGCTTACCGTGGAGGATCGCTCGCGCTCAAAGGGTTCAAAGATTTTTGGCAAACTCCGGGCTCATACCGATGCCGCTGTCTTTGACGCGGAACTCATACTGCCCGCAGCCGCCGACCTTGCCGGCGAGCTGGCGCACCCGCACCGACACGGTGCCGCCTGCGGGGGTGAACTTAATAGCGTTGGACAAAAGGTTCATCAGAACCTGATTCAGCCGGGTCTTATCGCAATAGACGTCCTCATCGGTAATATCCATTGCGTCCATATACAATTCCAACTGCTTTGCGTAAATCTGCCCGCTGACGATGGTTTTTATGTCGTGCAGCACATCAGACAGATTGACCTCAGTTTCGTCCAGCTGGATTTTTCCGCTTTCGATGCGGCTCATATCCAGAATATCATTGATAAGCGAAAGCAGGTGGTTTCCGGAGGCAAGTATCTTGGTAAGGTATTCCTTCATGCGGTCCTTGTCGTCCAGATGGCTGACTGCCAGCGTGGTAAAGCCGATGATGGCGTTCATGGGGGTGCGGATATCGTGGGACATATTGGAAAGGAAGGTACTCTTGGCGCAGTTGGCGTTTTCGGCGGCGGCAACGGCATCCGAGAGCGCCTGGTTCACCTGCCTGTCGGCGGTGCGGTCAGACAAAACCAAAATGTACTTGGTTTGTCCCTCGACCTCGCTGCCCATGGCAACCACATGGAACCAGCGCCGCTCCCTGTTTGCTGATGGATATATTCCATATCCCATTCGCGCTGCTTGCCGCAGGTGAGCCCTTCCAGAAAGTTCTTGGTGCGGTCGGGGGAATCCTTCGGGTGCAGCAGCGCCAAGGTATTGATATTTTCGCGCACACTCTCCCGCGTCAAACCCAGCAGCCGTTCCATGTTCGGGCTGATATAATCTGCCTTGTAGGTTTGTGCATCCAGCATCAGGAAAACGTCGTCCACGTTTTGGGACAGCTTTTGGAACAGCTCGTCCCGGCACAGAATCTCGTAATCCTTGCGGCGCAGCTTGACGTGACCCCAGCGCGTAACCAGCAGAATGATCAGCACGGCAATCGTCAAAACAATGCCGGTTACAATCTGCACCGTGCGCAGCCAAAGCTGATTCATACCGGCATTGACGACATCCACGGGGACAAGCCCTACCAAGATCCAGTTCTGGATGCCGGTGCTTTCGTACACCAGATAGTATCTTGTGCCGCCCAGCGTTACCTCACGGTTTCCGCTGACACCTTTTGCAAAGTCATTGGCAAGGTCTTGCATCTGCGCCTCGGTAAGGTCGGAATAATCGCGCAGTACCGCAACAAGGTTATAGATGGATTCCTCTCCCTGCGATATTTTCAATCACAACCTGCCCATCCGGGTAGATAACATAGCTGCTGGCAGTTCCGCCAAACGCCGAATCGTCCACGGCTTTCATCACAACGCTGTTGTAGCGGCTGATGGCAATGGCATCGTAGGCAAAGCCGCGGTAAACACCCTTGGTTTCGGGGCAGATAAACACCAGCATCGGGTCCTGCCCCGGCAAAACCGCGTTCATCACAATGTCGTTCTGGTCGGCAAGCTTCTCGTCGAGGTTGCTCTGCAAACCAAGATAACCCGTTTCGCCGCCGGGTGTTATGTAGTTACCGTCGTAAGAAAGAAAGTAGATTTCGGCAAACCCCAGCTCCTTCTTTGCGGATTCCAGATACGCCTGTATGCCGTCATCGTCGGGTTGCTGTCCAGAAAGCCGTTCCACAAATGCAGATAGGAGATGTTTTTGTTGGCGATCATGCTTAGCATATTGTTGGATTTATGCAGAATTTCATCCAGATGCGCGGTGCTTTCTTCGTAGACGGTTTTGGATACAAACGAAAGGTACTGCACGCTAAGGCAGACAAAACGCGATTACCAGCAGAACAGCAGCGGCGGTCAGCCCTTTGCGCGGAAAACGGCGCTTTGTTTTCAGTTTTCGCTTATCATCTTCCATAGCGTTTTACCCCCCCCTAACGTAATATAGCTTTCCGGCGCGGCAAGCATCACGCTGCCGCTGCAAACCGCATCGCTCCAAGTGTTTTTGACCGTGGCTTCCCCGCGCTCAAACGCGCCGGTTTCGTCCTGCAGCAGCGGTGCCATCTGCTTTTCTGTCGCCAGGCAGGTCACGGTAACGGTATCATCGTCCCGCAGGCTGCCTGCGGGTAACGCCGGTCAGCGTATAGCTGCCGTCGTTCTCCTGTACCTGCAGGGCGATGCCGCTGACCACCGGCAGGGAACCGCGGTTGAACGGGGTAAAGCCGCCCTCGCAGCCCTCCACAAAGGCGCGCAGGGTGTCCTTCAGCTCGGCGCCCGTCATGGTGCGCTGGTACGACAAAAGCCCGTTGGGCATAATCATAGCGCGCGCCGCCGTTTGGGTATAATCAGCCTGCAGCACGCTGCCGGTAAAGCTGCTGGCGGGCGCCACCAACACATCCGTGCCGTAAAGCCCGCGCAGCGTGTTTGCCATAACCGAGAAGGACGCATTGCCGCCGTTTTTGTGGAATACGTTGGAATAGGCGGTTTCGCTGGTCAGCACAATGTCGCTGGTGTCGGGCTTTTCTCCTGCCAGAAGCTGGGCATTAAACGCTCGATAGGCTTGCTCGGCGTCATATTCGCCCGCGATCATCTTGGAGACCACATCCTGCGAGATGGCAAAGAAATCGTTGGAGGCGATGCGGATATACATATGGTTTTCTTCCACCACCGAGCGCACGTCCTTCATGGTGTCGGTCAGGTGGTAGCTTACGCTCTGGCTGTAGCTCAGCAGGTCCTGCCCTTCCGCAAGGATCTGTTCCTGCGCATCCTCCGACAGCATGACGTGCAGAACCTGCATCGCCTTTTCGCGCCGCGCGGCGTCCTGCTCCAAATCGCGGTTCAATGCCACTTGGAAGTAGGGCGTGGTCATCAGCCACTTTTCCCCGTTCTGGCTGAAGATCGGCAAAAAGGTTGCGTCAATACCCTGCTCTTGGAACATCCCTACACCGGCGGAGGAGCCGAAGTACATGGCAAGCTGCCCGTTGCCGAACATCTCGACCACGTCATCGTAATTCAGCTCCAGATCCGCCGCCGTAAGACCTGTGTCCTGGATGAACTGCTCCATACGCTCGAAGCCGCCCGGCCACACGGTATCGTCCAGCCCGACACGGGTGTTGTTGGCGGGGTCGCTGTAGGCGGTGCGCCATTTGCGCCCTGCTATGGTCGTAAGCTCGCCAGCAGAAAGCCCCTGCAGCGTTTCCATGCAGGTGTAGTCGTACAGATAATCGGCGGTATAGCCGCGGATTCCCACTTCCTCAAAGGCCTTACAGGCAGCGACAAAGCTGGCGTAATCGGTGGGCAGCGGGATGCCGTACTGCACAAAAAGGTCGCGGTTGACCACAAGACCGTGGGCATCGGCGCATACGGGCAGCCAGTTTACGCTGCCGTCCTCATTTTTGAAGCTGTTGAGGTAGGTATTGTAGATGGCACCCGCCTCGTTGGTGGTAGCAAGGTTCATCAGGCTGTCCTTTAAGGGGGCAGCATCGTGCAGGGAGAAACGGCAGCAGGTAATAATGTCCGGCAGACCGCCGTTTTGCTGCAAAAACTTATAAAAGTCCAAGTCGTTGTTGCCCACGATAAACTCAATGTTTACATCCGGCAGCTGTGCCTGCACATAAGGGGCGTACTTTTCGTACAGGTTGTTGGTCCACAGATATACCTGAATGGTTTCGGCGTCCTCCTGCGCCTGCACTGCCTTGGTGCTTTTTCCGGCGCATCCGGTCAGCAGAGACAAGCTCAGCACCATGGCTGCAAGCAGGGCAAAAACTTTGTACAGTCGTTTCTTTTTCATCCAATTGTTCTCCTCACGGCCTGAAGACAGCCTGCCCTTATCCGGCAGGCTGCCCGGGCTTTTTAACAATACCATCACGACCTATAAAAATACTGCTGTTATTTCTTTGCGGGGTTCCTGTTTGGTGCGCCGCGTTCTGCAAAGTGCGCGGGCAATGTCAGACAGGATAATCCAAATATTTTATCATGATAACGACAAGATTCCAACATCCACTCCATGTTTTATAAACATATTCAAAAACTATACAGTTATCAAAATGTTGACAGCCGTGCCTTTGCTTCGCCGGTTATTGAATTTTTATCTTTACCAGAAACCACCTGCCTTGATTTGCAAAAAGCTGTCATGACTTATTCAGATTTCTCGCAATGACTTTGGCTACCTCTGCCACATTAAGAGGCTTGGAAACATGACCGTTCATGCCCGCATCCAGAGAGGTCTGCACATCCTCCGCAAAAGCGTTGGCCGACAGTGCAATGATGGGGATTTCTTCTGCATCCGGGCGTTCCGCCTGCATGGCGCGGATGGCTTTTGCTGCCTGCAGTCCGTCCATTTTCGGCATCATAATGTCCATCAGGATAATATCATAGGTACCCGCCGGGTGATTTGCAAACAGGTCGACAACCTCCTGCCCGTCCGCCGCACGGGTTACGATCATCTCCGAATCCTCTAACAGTATCGCGGCAAGCTCGGCGTTCAAATCGTTATCCTCTGCCAGAAGCACCTTGATCCCTTTCAGGCTTTTGCGCTTTGCCGGTTTCTTTGTTTTTTCGACCTTTTCAGAGCTTGTCAGCTCCATGGGGATTTCCACGGTAAAGGTCGTGCCGACTCCCTTTTTGCTTTCCACCGCAATGGTTCCGCCCATCAATTCTACATATCTCTTTGCGATGGGCATACCCAGACCTGTGCCTTTATACTGCGTTCTTGCGTCGTTTTTCTCCTGTTCGAATTCGTCAAAGAGCTTTGTCTGGAATTCCTCGCTCATACCGACACCGGTATCCTGAACTCGATAGCAAACCACCCTGTGCTGTGCATCGGCTCCCGGACGGTTGCTCACATCTAGACGGATCGTACCGCCGTCATTGGTGAATTTTACGGCGTTGTTCAGGATGTTGACCAGAATCTCCCGGATGCGGACAGGCTCCGTCATGACATAGGGATTTTCCATCGGTTCACGGTGTACCTCAAAGTTCAGGCTCCGGTTCAGAAGGGTACCTTTATGATCTCAATTGCACTATCCGTAACGGCGGTGATATCTGCCGGAACCGGGGAGAATACCACCTTTCCGCTTTCGATGCGGCTCAGATCCAGTATATCATTCAACAGGGACAGCAGATGATCCGAGCTGTCCTCGATTTTTTTCAGGCAGTTGTGGATTTCGGGTACAGAATCCTGATGCAACGCGATATTCGTAAAGCCGATGATGGCATTCATCGGGGTACGGATATCGTGGGACATATTGGAAAGGAATACACTTTTTGCTTTGCTGGCGGCCTGCGCCTGCTCTGCAAGGGTGGTCATTTCTTCTGCTTTCTGCTGGGCGGCAAGCTGTAATTCTCTGCGCGTCTGCAAACGGCTCATAATAATGATCAGCGCGACCGCCATCAACGCGATAAATACGACGATAAGGACAGCCGCAACCGGATGCAGGCGGAGCATGTCTGCAAAGGTCAGATTTGTCGCTTTATATGCGGTGTACTGCGCCGCAAGATCCTCGACAAGATTCTCCGGCATCGCGTACATTGCCTTTGTCAGGATACCTGCCAGCGCGTGATTTTCCAGGGAGGAAACCACCATGCGGTAGCTGAAGGTGGGCTGTTCCAGCGGCGTGTAGGTCATGGTGCCTGTCGTGTCGCCGTTGATAAACGCCTGCGCCATATAATAGTAGACAAACGCTGCATCCGCCTTGCCGTCACGGACAGCCTCCATCATCTCCTGACGGGTACTGCACATCAGTTTTTCCGCACCGGGTGCCAATACATCTTCGATCGACTTGGCCACGGTCTGATTGACCGTGGTGACGACATGGATGTTCCCGTCAAAATCTCCGCGTCACCCTTGCCATGCGCATCGTGATATAGGGTGCGGTCAATCCCCATCCTTTGGTTTCTGCGTAATTGTCCGTATCCAATCGTGCATCAATGCTGATGTCTACCGCGGTCTTATCGCTTTGATACGCGATATATTCATCTCTGGTTGCGGGGACAAGAAATTCATAGGAAAGCCCGGCATAGTCCGCTATCTTCCGGAAATAGTCCGGGAGAATGCCCTTTACCTCGCCATCTTCTGTATAAGAATAGGGATACCGGGTCGGGTCGCACAGGATGTGAAGGGGATTGTCCTTGGAATATTGGGCGATGATGCGCTTTTCTTCTTCCGTATACTCCAGATTTTTGGCATCAGCGCTTTCGTAATTTTTGCTATAGAGGGTCGTTTTCCAGTTGCCCTCGGCGGCGTTCATCTGATCGATTGCATAATTTACCTGGTTCAGAAGCTCGGTATTTCCTTTTTTGACGATCACATAAAAATCACTGCTGCCGAATTTTTCAAGGATGCGCTCGTTGTTTATCCTGCTCAGGGAACTGGTGACAATGGCATCGACCGTTCCGTTCTGAAGGGCCTTTGCCATCTCCTCAGTCGAATCGAAATAAACCGATGTGTAGGTAAAGCCTTTGGCCTGTGCATACTCTGCAAATTCAACATTCCGGGAGTTTCCGTTCAGGAGTGCAACACGCATCCCATTGTAGGTACTGTATTGCCCCTCAACGATAGCAGTATTATCGCCGCGGATCGTCAGGATATCGTTGCTGGTTCCGATGGGACGGGAAAAATCAAACAATTCTTCGCGGTCAGGCGTTTTGCTGGCAGAAGTGACCATGTCGATCCGCCGTCCAGCAGCATCTGCTGAATATCCTCCCAGCTTTTGTCATAGCCGATGTACTCATAGTCTGCATCCCAATAGCGCGCCATCAGGCGGAGGAAATCATAGCCGTAACCGCTGCGGTTTCCATCTTCATCCATCATGTGATAGCCGTCCATCGCAAAAAAGCCAACGCGCACGTGCTCATGCTGGCTTTCCGCCTCTTCCGCACGCGCCGGGAAAGACAGCAGCGCCGTTAGAATCAGCATCGCTGTCAGAATGGCCAGTTCCCTGTAAACACCGGCTCGCTTTATAAGATTCATAGTACAATCCCCTCTACCTTTATATGTATGGCGCCTAAAAAAACAAACAACGCTTTCAAGGTATGGCGAACCCATACCTGAAAGCGTTATCTAACCTTATAAAACAATATTTGCGGGTAACCGAAAACGGCAGAGCATTATAGTTGCTCTGCTCCGCTCCGCTCCGTTCTGTGGTCAGTATATCGCTGTGCATTCACCCTTGTCAACCCATGTTTTCAAAAAAGAACACAAAGCTACTGATGACAGAAAAAGCAACAATTTCTTGCTGGCAACTGGCTGACCCAATGGGTCCCTATAGCTTTGCGTCGCCGGCTTGCGCCGGGTTTGCTTATGAACTTGGATGCAGGTATTATACCATATAAGTCGTCGATGGACAAGTCAAAAATCAGAATAAATTCAAATAAATTCATTTTTTGCTGCTTACAGAAAAGTTGTACCGGAACACATTGCTGTTTGAAAAATTGGCGGCGTTGGTGATTCTATCATCTCTCTGATGTCGCCTCGCCCGGCTTGGTCGTGATGAGCTTATATACCGCCGTGTCCTTGGGTTCCAGATGGGAAGATTGGCTTGTAAGTCAGAATCACTGCTATATAAACCAAAAAAGCCGCCGGGGATGCTTTCCAAAAACGGGAAGGCTCCCCGGCGGTATTCGTTTATAGGTTGTATTGCGGTCTATGGGTCGTTCTTATATACGGCAACCTTCTGTCCGCATCAAAGGTATTTCCGCAGGGTCGATACAAGAATGTTCATATCGATTGGCTTTGCGATATGGTCGTTCATCCCGGCATCCAGTGCCGCTTGTCTGTCCTCGGAAAAGGCGTTTGCCGTCATCGCGACAATGGGGATATTCGCCTTTTGGGGGTCGCCCATCCTTCGTATCACTCTTGTCGCATCGTAGCCGTTCATCACGGGCATCTGGACATCCATAAGGATAATCTGATACGTTCCGTTTGCCGCCTTTTCCAGCATATCCACACATTCCACGCCGTCTTTTGCGCGTTCTTCCGTGCAGCCTTCCTCCTGCAATAGCTCGGCGGCAATCTCCGCATTGAGGTCGTTATCCTCGGTCAGCAGAATTCTTGTACCGCACAGGCACTTTTTGTCCGATGGGTTGATTTCTCGTTTTGCCTGTGCTTCCTCCTCGGACGCAATGCGGCTGGGAATGGTCACGGTAAACGTGGAGCCGACACCGATTTTGCTCTCCACCTCCACGGTGCCGCCCATCAGCCCGACCAGCTTTTTCACGATGCCCATCCCGATGCCGCTGCCTTCCACCTTGCTGACGGTGGACGTGCGTTCCCGTTCAAACGGCTCAAAGATACGCTGCTGGAACTCCTGCGACATGCCGATGCCGTTATCGGCAACCGTAATCACCGTATCGCACCAGCCCGCTTTTTCGCAGGGCTTCTGCGTAACATCGCAGCGAATCGTGCCGCCGGTTCCTGTGTATTTGACAGCATTGCTGACAAGGTTTGTGCAGACCTCGGTCAGGTGCGGGATATCCGCATAGATATACGGGTGCAGCAAGTGCGTGGTCACCGTAAGCGTCTGATTCTTGCTGTCTGCCTGATTCCGGAACATGGCAATGCAATTCCGGAAATCCTTCTCGACATCCGAAACCGAATACTCCATCTCCGTCTTATCGTTCTCGATGCGGGCAAGGTCCAGCACATTGTTCAGCAGCATCAGCAGGTTCTGCCCGCACACCTGAATGTTCTTCATGTATTTTTTCAGCTTGGCAGGGTCGTCCGAATGTCGGGCGGCCAGATCTGCGTAGCCGATAATGGCGTTCATGGGTGTGCGGATGTCATGCGACATATTGAACAGGAAGGTGGATTTTGCGCGGTTCGCGCTCTCGGCGTTTTCCGCGGCGATCTGCAATTTTGCATTCAGCTCCTGCGTGTCGTTGGCGGCTTTTCTTGCGGCAGCCTCGGCTTTGCGCGCCTTTTGAAGCAGCTTCAGGATTGCGAGCAGAATAACTGCCACAAAAATGCTGCCGCCCAGCAGAACCATAACGAAGTTGTCCCTTATAAACTCTCCAAGGGTAACCTTCCGCGAGGCGCTTTTATACATCGCCAGAGCGCCGGTAAGCATATTGGCCGGCATGGCCTTGATCGTTTTGTTCAGGATGGACAGAAGGATGCCGTTTCCGCTGTTGACCGCAAAGCAGGATTTGGCGGGTTTGGCAGCGGAACGCTGTAAAGTCGTATTTCTTGCTGTAATTTTCCTGGCTGCTGACCCCTGTGACAAAGCAGTCTGCCTGTCCGTCCTTGACCAGCTTTGCCGCATCCTCCGGTGTGGCGCAGTCCACGATTTCCACTGCGGATAATAAACCGCAAGGTACCTTGTCAGCGAGAGCCTGTTTTGGGGAACGGCAACGCGGTTCGTTTGGTTTTCGTTAAAGTGCTGTTTGTTCGTGACCGCCATCATGTTGGAGGTCCACGTTGTGTTGGTGCAGGCAACGCGGTACTCTTCCGCCAGATTGGGACTCTGGTCGAAATGGAAAACCATGTCGATTTCGCCAGATTTCAGCGCATCGAGTTCCGCTTCTTTGCTGTCATAACCGACCATCTGGAATTCCAGTTCCTGATTGCCCAGACAATCTTTGGCAAACTGAATATAGTCGGTGATTGTCCCGGTAATCTCCCCTGTGGCAGGGTCATAGGTGCTGACGCCGCTGTCGCTTGTCAGAAAGCCCATCTTGATGGCACCGTGTTCTTTGACCCACGCCTTTTCCTCGCCCGTAAGGATGGGGGTATAATCCAGCGCGAAATACCGTTTATACAGATCCGCTATATAAAAAGGCTCCGATTCGTCCAGTGCGCGCATTGCACTGTCCAGTTCTTCCTTGATGTCGGGGCGGTCTTTGTTGATTGCATAGTAGATGCCGGAGCTTCCCACGCGGGTTATGGTCGAGATGCCAAGCTCTGCCCAGAAGGCTTCTTCCAGCGAAACAAAGCAGTCGATTTCGCGGTTTGCCAGCTTTTGCTTTACATCCTCATTGTTGGCGATGTTGACGTGCTGCGTTTTCAGGTCGTATTTTTCTTCCCACTCGGTCAGCATCACCTCCGGCTCGGTTCCCATCAGAACGCCGATTGCTTTGCCGTTCAGCGTTTTGAAGTCGGAAGCGGTGATGTCCTCGCGCGAAAGATCGGCGTAGAGGTAGTATTTTTCTTCGCCCATCGGCTCGTCCGAAAACAGCATTTCCTCGGCGCGATCCGGCGTATAGGAAATATCGCCCATAATGTCGATTTCGCCGTTTTTGAGTTTTTCAAAGCAGTCGGACCAGTCGCAGCTCACATACTCGAACTGCCAGCCTGTATAGCCGGATAAGGTCTGCAGCAATTCGTAGCCGTAGCCCTTTCTTACGCCCTTCTCGTTGACATAGTTGAAGGTGTCCTCAAACGAGCCGACACGGACGACCTTGGCGGGGGCGGTTTCTGCGGCAGCCTTCACGGGGAGCAAGGCTGACAGCAACAGCAGCAGGCACAGCATTGCACAGATGCTTTTCCTTATCGGGGTCTGCATGGCTTTGCGCGTTCCGGAGTTTTCATTCTTTCCCATCTTTCTCCGCTGATTTCAAAATACCATGGAAGCATCATCCCCGTCTGGTTGTCAGCAGCTTTTTTGAACAGTATATACCAATGAATACAATATGTATTATAGCATTGCCGCAAAATCGTTTCAAGATTTTTTTCGTTATGTGGATATAAAATTATAACTAACGGTTGAGCCGGCAGCATGAGCAAGCCCTGACCCCGCCTTGCATAAGTCTACGAGCCGCCCGCAGATAGTCGTTATAATCCTTACCGAAAATGCGTTTGGAATTTGACATTTATATCGAAATGTGGTATCTTTTTGCTAAAGAATGGTGGAAAACAAATTTCCCAAAACTCCTAAAAAGTCCGCGGGGTTCCGCTGGTTTGGGCCGACTCAAAACCCGTTGGTGGTGACACCGTATGGGTGCAGGAGCTGCCGGAAGCCGTACACTTATAACCACAAACGAGGGACTATGGATACCAACACATTCAACACCACCGCCTTACAGGATGAGCTGACCGGGGCGCTGGTGGGGCTGGCGCGGGCGGCGGATACCGCCCCTGCGGTAAGCGATGCGACCTGGCAGGTGATGATCGAAGCCCTGGCGGCGAACAGCCCGGCTGCCGCCTGTAGCGAGGCCGAAATCCTCTCGCTCATCGACCGGGTGCATGCGGAAAGTTCAAGGTTGTGCCCGATTGCGCCATCTGCGCCTCTCCCTGCGGGCGGACGGCCGATTACAACATGGCCAACATCTGGAACGCACCGGAGGACATCCGCAGCTTAAAGGTGCTCATCCTCCTGGGCGTCCACGGGCTGGCGGGCTATGCGCACCGCGCCCTGGCGCTGGGCGTGCCGGACGACGAGGTGAACCGCTTTTTTGCCGAGGCACTGGCCACCATCGGTGAGGAACTTAGCCCAGAGTACCTGCAGCCCACCCTGCTGAAAACCGGCGAGATGGTCTGCAAGTGCAAGGTGCTGCTGGACAAGGCCAGCGCTGAAACCAGCAGCACCCCCTCCCCCGCCGCGCCAGCACAACCTACGCAGTAACTGTCCACAGAATCAACAAGCTGCGCCCCGTCTATGCCTAGGTGCCGCCCCGGGTGGAGCATACCCTGCCCGACCTGGGCTACAGCTTAAAGCCCGTATTGGACACTATATGGGCCTGGGGCGAGGGGCACCAGGCGAAGATACGGGGATAAATAGGGCAATACCGCATAATTCTAAGTGCCGATACGGCGAGCGAGGTGCGGCAGCTGCTAAGCCAAAAGCGCAGATAATACTTTGTGTATTATTGAGCATTTTGGCAACGCAGATGCCGTGCCGCAGCCGCCGGAGCGGTGCTTAAGCCGTCAGGCGGGAATTGTGCGGTATTGCCATAGGACAACAAAAACCGGGAGCACCCGTTGAAAGGCGCTCCCGGTTTGTTTTGTTTAATTCTGTACCATTTCGGGCTGCTTGCCGGCCAGGTCGTTGATGACCTCGCCTGCGATGATAAGCCCGGCCACGGCGGGGACGTAGGCGGTGCTGCCCGGCACCTGGCGGCGCTGGGTGCACTTGCGGGCGGTGCCCGGCGGGCAGATGCAGTGCTGGCTGCAGCTGATGGCCATATCGTCCACGGGGGTAATGGCCTTCTCCTTGGAGTAGACCACTTTCAGGTGCTTGATGCCCCGCTTGCGCAGCTCGGTACGCATGACGCGGGCCAGCGGGCAGACGGACGTCTCGTAAATATCAGCCACTTCCAGCGCGGCGGGGTTGATCTTATTGCCCGCACCCATACAGCTGATAATGGGCGTACCGGCGGCATCGGCCTGCATGATCATGGCCAGCTTGCCGGTGACGGTATCGATGGCGTCGACCACGTAGTCGTACTGGGTAAAGTCGAACTGATCCTTGGTATCCGGCGTGTAGAAGGTCTGGTAGATGTTGACCACGGCATCGGGGTTGATCTCCAAAATGCGGTCGCGGGCGACCTCGACCTTGTACTTACCCACGGTCTTGCGGGTGGCTAAAATCTGGCGGTTGATGTTGGTCAGGCAGACCTTATCATCATCGATGAGATCCAGCGTGCCGATGCCGCTACGGGCCAGCGCCTCGACGGTATAGCCGCCCACGCCGCCGATGCCGAAGACCGCCACACGGGACTTGTACAGCTTTTCCATGGCCTCGTGGCCAAACAACAGTTCGGTTCTAGAAAATTGATTGAGCATTCCGTTCCCCTCATGCCAAAGGCATTAAGCTACTGATTTACTATGTTTTACAGCATTTGATTATAGAACAGATGCTCGGTTTTGTCAACAGGACGAGGAAATCGGGCAGGATCGCGCCCCTTGAGGGGAGCCTTTATTGTTTAAAACCCCGTCATATCTCCCAAATCAATCTCCGTCTTGTTCCCCCAATCTCTGCGCAGGGCGATGGTTGCCGTACAATTTGTATTATCATACAAAATTGACCATTGCGTATTACTGGTCACATTCTTGGGGTTCGGCTCCTGGCTGGCAGCCTGGAGTGCCTGCCAGGCAATGTCGGGGGTGATGGCTCCGGCGTTCGAGTCCAGCACTTCCTCAATGGCGTCGTACCGCTCGCGGCCATGGCCGTAGATGCCGTTTTTCTGGTTGGGCAGGACGTTCTCCTTGTACTTCACAAAGAAGTTCGTCACCTGCTGGCTGGGGGTCACGACCATCGGGCGGGCCGGGTCGTCACAATCATACTCGATCACGCGGCCGTCACCGGCGGCATCGGTGATGTAAAAGTGGTAGTCGCGGCCGCTGGTGGCAAACATATCGTACTGCTGCAGCAGCTCCACGGCATCGGCGGTGGTGGCGGCGCGGTCCAGCACCAGGCGGATGGCCATAGTGGTAGCCAGCACCGGCTTGCCGGTATCCTGTTTGGTTGGTTCGCTGTCCAGCGTCAGCACGGCAATGGAAACGCCCTTCTCATTGATGCCGTCCAGGCAGGCAAAGGGTGCCAGCAGGCTGGCAATTTTGGCCTTGGTGCTGGCATCGGCCTGGTTGACACCCAGGTTATCCAGCGCGGCAAAGGCGATGGATTTGTAGCCGTCCTTGGGCGCGGTACACACCAGCATGGCCGAGGTATCCCGCTTGAAGTCGTAGTTGCGGCCCATCAGGTGGTCGCCGCCGGTCTCCTGGATGTGGAAGGCGCTGCAGCCGAAGGTAGGTGCTTTGATGGAGACGGGCAGCAGCGGCAGCGCCTGACGGCTGCATCAATAAAGCTTTGGTTATCCGCCGTGGTGTTGGCGATCATCTTGTCCAGGTCGTAGTCATAGCGGACCTGCATGCGATAGAGGTTGTAATCATCGTAGTCGGTCAGTTTTTCGATAGAATTTGCGGTCTGGATGCGGCTGGTGTACAGCGCGCCGAAGCCCACAGCGGCCACGGCCACAACAGCCAGCACCCCCATAGCAATGCGGGCGGCAAGTTTCATAGCGGATTCCTCCTTTTACTGATTTGGCCCCCTATGCGAGGGGCCCCCGCGAAGCGGGTGGGAGAGAGACTTTGGCATGGTCTCCCCCTCCGTCACAGAGGGAAGCTTTTCTTTATGCAAATTGTATCACATAACTTTGCATCTGCACAAGACCAGCTATGTAACTTTGGTGCGATACACAAAAACGGGCATAAAAAATGGGAGAAACCCACAAACGGGGTTTCTCCCATACACGATTGCAAAAGAGATCAGGCGTTGGCCTGAGAAGCAGCAACAGCGCAGGCGACAGTCATACCGACCATCGGGTTGTTGCCGGCGCCGATCAGGCCCATCATCTCGACGTGAGCCGGGACGGAGGAAGAACCAGCGAACTGAGCATCGCCGTGCATACGGCCCATGGAGTCGGTCAGGCCGTAGGAAGCGGGGCCTGCTGCCACGTTGTCCGGGTGCAGGGTACGGCCCGTGCCGCCGCCGGAAGCAACGGAGAAGTACTTCTTGCCATTCTCGATAGCCCACTTCTTGTAGGTACCGGCAACCAGGTGCTGGAAACGGGTGGGGTTGGTGGAGTTACCGGTGATGGAAACCTCAACACCCTCAGCCTTCATGATAGCAACGCCTTCCAGAACGTCGTTGGCGCCGTAGCACTTAACAGCAGCGCGCTCGCCGTCAGAGTAAGGGATGGTCTCGACGACCTTCAGCTCGCCGGTGGCGAAGTCGTAGTCGGTCTTGACATAGGTGAAGCCATTGATACGGCTGATGATCTGAGCAGCGTCCTTGCCCAGGCCGTTCAGGATAACACGCAGGGGCTCCTTACGGACCTTGTTGGCGGTACGGGCGATGCCGATAGCACCCTCAGCAGCAGCGAAGGACTCATGGCCAGCCAGGAAGGCGAAGCAATGGGTGTCCTCGTGCAGCAGCATGGCGCCCAGGTTACCATGGCCCAGGCCGACCTTACGCTGCTCTGCAACAGAGCCGGGGATGGTGAAAGCTTCCAGGCCTTCGCCGATGGCAGCAGCGCAGTCAGCAGCGCTCTTCAGGCCACGCTTGACAGCGATGGCGGTGCCCAGGGTGTAAGCCCAGACAGCGTTATCGAAGCAGATGGGCTGGATGCCGCGGATGATCTTGTCGCAGTCGATGCCCTTGGCCAGCAGCATCTCGTTGCAGGCGTCGAGGCTCTCCAGGCCGTTGGCCTTCAGGCAGGCCTCGATCTTGGGCATACGGCGATTCTGGGATTCAAAAGTTGCCATAATCTATGTTCCTCCCTCTCTTATTCTTCACGCGGGTCGATGTACTTGACAGCGCCCTGCTCGGCAGAGAAGCGGCCGTAGGTACCGATGTTCTTCTCGTAGGCTTCCTTCGGGTCCTTGCCGTGGCGGATGTCTTCCATCATCTTGCCCAGGCGGACGAACTGGTAGCCGATGACCTGGTTGTCCTTATCCAGAGCGGTCTTGAGGATGTAGCCCTCGGTCAGCTCCAGGTAACGGACGCCCTTGGCCTTGGTGGAGAAGATGGTGCCGGTCATAGAGCGCAGGCCCTTGCCCAGGTCATCCAGGCCAGCGCCGACGGGCAGGCCGTTCTCAGAGAAAGCGGTCTGGCTGCGGCCGTAGACGATCTGCAGGAACAGCTCACGCATAGCAACGTTGATAGCATCGCAGACCAGGTCGGTGTTCAGGGCCTCGAGGATGGTCTTGCCGGGCAGGATCTCGCCAGCCATAGCGGCGGAGTGGGTCATGCCGGAGCAGCCGATGGTCTCGACCAGGGCTTCCTCGATGATGCCGTTCTTGATGTTCAGGCTCAGCTTGCAGGTGCCCTGCTGGGGTGCGCACCAACCTACACCGTGGGTGTAGCCGCTGATGTCCTCAATTTTATAGGCCTTGACCCACTGACCCTCTTCGGGGATGGGGGCGGGACCGTGCTTGGGCCCTGTTTGTGATCGGGCACATGTTATTGACCTGTGCGGAGTATTCGATCATAATTTTCTCTCCTTTGCATTTGTTAGGCTTTTCACAGCTATCTTTATTATAAAGGGTGCGGGGTCGATTTTCAAGATGTTAGTATATCCTAACCTTTTGTTTTTTGGAGAATTCCGTAGAAAAACAAAACCCGCCTCCGAACGAGGCGGTGAAAGCTGGTTTTGCAAGGGATATTTACCATTTAACATAGGGGGATCCCCCATGGCAAATGGTAAATGTGAAATCTACATCTTCTGCTGCATTTGTCTTTAGTACAGGAACCCAAACACCACGCGGGAGGCCGCACCGCAGACCGCCATCATCACCACGGCGGCTGCGGCAGGCCCGATCCAGGTGCGGATGAGGCCGGGGGCCGGGGCGTTATTTCCATTCGGCACAGGCTGTCTGGCCTTTTTGCCCTTGGGCTGAATGGGTGCGTCCTCACCTTCCGGCGGCAGGCAGAACACCTGCAAAGCCCGAACAGCAGCATGATCTCGGGGAAGATCATCGATACACGGATAGACACCGCCGCGTGGGCCAGGTAGCTGACCAGCGCCAGCGTGACCGGCGCGACCCCGGGGCGCAGCCAGTTCTGCGCAGCCTTGCGCAGGTGCGCCGTCACAAACCACACCCAGGCGGCCAGGCCCAGCACACCACTGGTCAGCAGCAGCTCCAGGTACTCGTTGTGGGCAGCGTAAAACGTTTTCATCCGGGCGGTGATGTCCGCCCCTGCCCACTGGGCCACGGCGGTGTGCATCATGCCGGGGCCAACGCCCAGCAGCTTACGCCAGAAAGGCTGCGCCGTCCAGGCCGACCAGCTGATGCGCCAGGCCGTGCCGCGATAGGTGCCCCAATCATCGTTGAATACCAGTAGGTCATCGAGCTTTCCCAGCGACGGGAAGCCCGGCATAAAGTTAGCCAGCACCACCAGCACCACGCCTAATGTGACTGCAATGGCCGTCAGCACGCGGCCTGCTTTCCACAGCGGGATCTCGCGGCTTCGCAAGGTAAAGAACAACACAGCCCACACCACCGCGCAGACTGCAAAACCCACCTGGGCATAGTGGCCGAAGGCCGCCAGAATGGGCTTGCCGCCCTGGGTATAGACGTGGGTACGCATGTACTGCATCCAGCCTGCGTCGGCAAAGAAAAACATGCCGATGACCATCAGCCGCCGCAGGTGCGGGTGGTGAAAATCTTCTGGCAGAGCAGCACCAGCACCGCTGTGCCGATGCCCAGCGCCAGGCCATCGGCATCCACCACCGCCAACGCCAGCCCGCCGAAAAATGCCGGTACACCGTAAAGCACCGTGTGCCGCGCCCCGCGGGCCACCAAAAAGGCATAGAACACCAGCGGCAGCGCAAAGGCCATGAAGCCGGAGCAGAAGTTTTTCTGGCCGAGGGTGGAGAAGAACTGGGCACGCTCTACCACGGCGGTATCGGCATAAGTACCAATAAGGTCGATATTAAAATGTTGAGCACATACAGCACCGTGACCAGCGCGGTGGTAATGCCCACGCAGAACGTAAGGCCGTTGAGCAGTTTTTGCGGGGCAAAGGCCCGCACGACCAGGTAACCCACGGCGGTGAACAGCACCATCATGCAGCCGCCGTAGTAGCCGCCCAGCCCCCACAGGGACATGGCGGGCGACAGCGAGGTAACGGTAGAGACCACGCCCGTGGCCACCACAGCCCCCAGCGCCCAAAGGCCATGGTCGGTGCGCCAGGGCAGGCGACCCGCACGGGGGCGCGCCCCGATGGCGGCCAGCGCCCCCAGCCACAGGCAGAACGCCCAGGACAGAGTGGCTACGCCGGTGAATTTGACAACGCCGAGGTTGGAAAATTTATCGATATAAAGCGGATATACGCAAAGCACCGCCAGCAGAAAGGCGACAGCGGACCGTTCCGCCATCCGCCGCAGCTGCTGGGCCTGCATGGTTTGCTGCATGAGGGGTTCCTCCTGTTATGTGGTGGGATGCTTAGAGACCCCCTCTGTGAGGGGGCTCCCCACAGCGTGGGGAGATGTCGCGTAGCGACAGAGGGGTCCGGCCGCGTAAGCGGTCCCGCAGAGCGGGTGGGGGGAGAGTATAGATTGTATCCGAAGCTTCGGACCAGGCAAGGCTCTCTCCCTCCGTCAGCTTCGCTGACAGCGCTCCCCCTCCGGCACTTCGTGCCACCTCCCCCGTATCGGGGGAGTCTGTCTCACAGAGGGAGCCTTTTGACAAGTTTCTTTCTATTCCTAGCAAGCCTATATTGTACCCTGTGCGGCGCAAAATTTCAACTGATTTGGCAAGGTTTTACAAGTCTGACACAAACCAGCCCTGCCACGGCACATGCCCCGGCCAGCCAGTGCCGGGCGGCCAGCGGCAGAGCCTGGCTGCCGATATAACTGACGAGGCTACCGCCGCTCATCCCTAAGGCAATAAACCCGTAGTTCACCCCCGCGTGGGGCAGGCCGAAGAGGTCGGTATTGAACGCAGGCTGCACCGCCGCCCCACCGGAGTAGAAAAACGTCAGCACCGCATAGGCCGCCAGCACCCACCACTCGGCGGCAAAAGCAAACCACACCGACCCCGCCGCCAGGCCCAGATACACCGCATACAGCACCGGCTTGCGGCCCAGCTTGTCGCTGCAGGCGGGCAGCAGCAGGCGCCCCGCCGCACTGGCGGCGGAACCTAACACGATGCTGCAGGGCGCAGCGGCTTCGGGCAGACCGCGCTCGGTGGCAATTTTGAAGATCTCCGGGCTGAACAACAGCACCGCCGGGGCGGACAGCGCCACCGCCGCCACGCACAGCTTATATTGGGTCGTACGCACCATCCGGGGCCAATCCAACCCGGGCTGGGGGTTGCCGGACGTTGCCGGGGCGGGCGGGTCTTGCAAAATCAGCGCTCCCGCGCCGCAGATTACCAGCATCACGGCTCCCAGGGCCGCAAAGCAGACGCGGATGCCCCAGGCACCGCCCACCCCCTTCACAAACAGCGTAAAAAACGCGCCGGACAAGCCCATCGCCACCCCGGCCACGCCGGTGGCCCAGCCTTTTTTGTCCTTGTACCACTTTTGCGCGCAGGCCAGCACCGCCGGGGCCAAAACGCACTGCCCAGCCCCGCGGGCAGGCTGTACACCAGCAAAAACAGCACCGCGTTGGCAACCGGTACCAGCGAAGCCGCAAAGAATCCCCCCGCCAGCAGCCCCGTACCCCAAAGCCCGGCAAAGCGCGGGCCGTGGGCGTCCTGCAATAAGCCGCCCATCGCGCAGCCCACACCGTAGGCCGCCACCAGCACAGCAAAGGCCAGCATCGCCTGCCCCCGGCTGAACCCATACCCCTGCATGACCGGCTGCTGGAACACGCCCCACGCCGCCGGGATGCCGGTAAGCAGCTGTGCCGCCGCCCCCGCCGCCAAAATGTACGGCCCGCGGTTTTGCGCCCGTTTTGCCATGGTGCATCCCTCCCCTACTGCATTAGTATGGGCTATTCAGATTGACAAAATGCGCCTGGCAGGCTATCATTATAAGATATTATAAAATAGGGCGTATGCCCCCGCAAACATAAAGGAGTACAACATGAAAACCCAGCCGTTAAAAGGTATGCGCGACCTGCTGCCCCGTGAGCAGGCCCTGCGCGATTATATCCAGGGCCAGATCCTGGCCACCTACCGCGCCGCAGGCTTTCCAGCGCATCTCCACCCCATTCTGGAGGACATGGAGAACCTGGACAAGAGCGACGGCGGTGATAACCTGAACCTGATTTTCAAGGTCTTGAAGCGCGGCGACAAGCTGGAAACTGCCCTGCGCAGCGGCGACGAAAAGCAGCTGAGCGATATGGGCTTGCGCTACGACCTGACCCTGCCCCTCTCCCGCTACTACGCCGCCAACCGCAACGAGCTGCCCAGCCCGTTCAAAGTCATCCAGACCGACCGCGTCTACCGCGCCGAGCGCCCCCAGAAGGGCCGTCTGCGGGAGTTCGTCCAGTGTGACATTGACATTTTGGGCGATTCTTCCCCCAACGCCGAGGTCGAGCTGATCGACGTGACCGCCCGCGCCCTGCTGAAGATCGGCTTCACCGGCTTTACCGTCAACATCAACGACCGCCGTATCCTGCGCGCCATGCTGCAGAAGATGGGCTTTGCCGAGGAGCAGCTGGATTCCGTCTGCATCAGCTTTGACAAGATGGACAAGATCGGCGCCGAGGGCGTGAAGAACGAGCTGACCGAGAAGGGCTTTGCCGCCGAGGCCGTCACTGCGCTGGATGACTTCCTGCGCGCGGGCGATTTCAGCCTGGATACCGTCGCCGCCAAGGTGGACGACGAGGCACTGACCGCCGACCTGCGCTATGTCATCGCCACCAGCGAGAAGATCGCAAACGGCCGCTATGGCATCGCCTACGCCCCAGCCTGGTGCGCGGCCAGGGCTACTACACCGGCATGGTGTTCGAGGTCACCTGCCCGCAGTTCAGCGGCGCGGTGGCCGGCGGCGGCCGGTACGACAACATGGTGGGCAAGTTCATCGGCCAGCAGGTGCCCGCCGTGGGTTTCTCCATCGGTTTTGAGCGTGTCTGCGGCATTTTGCTGGAGCAGGGCTACCAGATCCCCGGTGCCAAGCCGCACCTGGCGCTGCTCTACCTGAAAGACGCCGACTTTGCCGCCGTGCTGGCCAAGGCCGAGACCCTGCGTGCCGACTATGATGTGACCGTGCTGCCCCAGGCCAAGAAGCTAGGCAAGCAGTTCGGCACGCTGGAAGCCGCCGGCTACAACGCCGTTGCCTTTGCCGACAACGATGACATCAAAGTTCTTGGGCAGAAAGCCGAATAATCACCTGTAAATTTGTGGGAAGTACCAAAAATCATGGCACTTCCCACTTTTTGTAAATGCGCACGTAACATTTCAGCCCCGATGTCGTGTTTAGGGGTGAGAGGACGCAACACGGCTGAATCCGTGAAAAAGAAAGGAGCATCCCCCATGAAAAAACATTTCCGCGTATCCACTGCCCTGCTGGCGGCTGTATTGCTGGCAGGCTGCGGCAGCATCAGCAGTAAGGACGGCGGCTATTACGCCACCGAATCCCCCAGCGCAGAGGGCGCCTACGATACCGCCGCCGGGGCAGCCAACAGCAGCATCGTGCCCGAGGAGCTGCCCGATTCCACCGACGAGACCGCGCAGAAAATCATTTACAACGCCGACATCAACATGGAATCCACCGATTTCGACGCCGCGCGGGACACCCTGCTGGCGGCGGTGGACGATTGCGGCGCGTGGATGGAATACTCCAGCCTGAGCGGCGACGCGAAGGACCACGACCGCTACGCCTACTATACGGTGCGGGTGCCGGTGGAAAACTACCGCACGTTTTTGGCCGCCGTGGGCGAGGCGGGCAGTGTGCTGGACCTCAGCGAGACCGCCGAGAACATCACCAGCAGCTACATTGACGTACAGGCCCGGCTGAGTGCGCTGGAGGCCCAGCGCGAGCGGCTGAACGCCCTGGCCGACCAGGCCGAGACCACCGCCGACCTGCTGGAGATCGAGAGCCAGCTTTCGGATGTGCAGTACCAGCTGGAAAACTACACCCGGCAGCTGAAAAACATGGACCAGCAGGTCAGCTATTCCACCGTGGACATCCGCTTAAGCGAGGTTGCCACCCTGACCCCCACCGGCACCACCTTTGGTGAGCGCGTGGCCGATGCCTTTGCGGGCGGCTGGCACGGCTTTGTGGCGTTCCTGCAGGGGTTTGTGCTGGCGGTTATTTACCTGTGGCCGGTGCTGCTGGTGGTTGGCATCATCGTGGCTTTAGCCGTCACCCTGACGAAGCGCCGCCGCAAGAATCATCCCAAACCGGTGAAACCGGCAGCGCCTGCAAAGCCCGCAGAGTACACCCCGCAATCGACCAACGACGAACCGAAACCCAAATATTAACGCATAAAGGTTCCACATTACTGTAGGGGCGAACATTGTTCGCCCCTACATGCTCTACTCGATAAAAGCATCTTTTTATCCATTACATAAAGCGGCTCCCCACTACGCATGGGGAGCCGCTTCTATCTATCAATCCTTCATCGTCAGGGCGATGTTCAGATCCTTAAGCTGCTGGGCGTCGACCACGTCGGGGGCGCCGCTCATCGGCTCGCCGGCGTTCTGCACCTTCGGGAAGGCGATGACGTCACGGAAGCAGTCCTTCTTCAGCATCAGCATGACCATGCGGTCCAGGCCGTAGGCCATACCACCATGCGGAGGCGCGCCGAACTTGTAGGCATCCATCAGGAAGCCGAAGCTCTCGCGGGCTTTCTCCTCGGTAAAGCCGAGGGCATGGAACATACGATCCTGCAGGGCGGGGTCGTTGATACGCATCGAGCCGCCGCCCATCTCAACACCGTTCAGCACAATGTCGTAGGCCACAGCGTGGCAGGCACCGGGGTCGCTCTCCACCTTGTCCAGGTCCTCGGCCTTGGGCAGGGTGAACGGATGGTGCATGGCCATCCAGCGGCCTTCCTGCTCGCTGTACTCAAACAGCGGGAAGTCCACGACCCACAGGAAGTTGAACTTGTCGGGGTCGATCAGGCCGTGCTTGCGGGCGATGTCCAGGCGGACCTGGCCCAGGGCGGTGCAGGCCTTGACCCAATCGGTGTCGCTGACCAGCAGCAGCACGTCGCTGGTCTCAGCGTTCAGGGCGGCGTACAGGGCGGTCTTCTCGGCATCGGTCAGGAACTTCTCGAAGCTGGAGGAAGTGCCATCGGCGGTCAGGCGGCTGTAAGCCAAGCCCTTGGCACCGTAGGTCTTGGCGACCTCGCCCAGCTTGTCAATGTTCTTGCGGGACAGCTTGTCGGCCAGGCCCTTGGCGTTGATGGCGCGGATGGTACCGCCAGCTTCCAGCACAGCGGCAAAGGGCTTGAACTCGGTGCCCTTGAACACCTCGGTCACGTCCTGGATCTCCAGGCCGAAGCGGGTATCCGGCTTATCGGAGCCGAAGCGGCCCATGGCCTCGTCCCAGGGCATGCGGACGATGGGGGTCTGCACGTCGATGTTCAGCATCTCTTTCCACAGGCGCTTGATCAGACCCTCGTTGATGGTCATGATGTCGTCCTCGGAGACGAAGCTCATCTCCTCGTCCACCTGGGTGAACTCGGGCTGGCGGTCAGCACGCAGGTCCTCGTCGCGGTAGCAGCGGGCGATCTGGAAGTAGCGGTCGAAGCCGGACAGCATCAGGATCTGCTTGTAAAGCTGCGGGCTCTGGGGCAGAGCGTAGAAGTGGCCGGCTGCACGGCTGGGCACCAGATAGTCACGGGCGCCCTCCGGGGTAGACTTGATGAGGGTCGGGGTCTCGATCTCGCAGAAGTGATTCTCGCAGAAATAATTGCGGATGATCTGCATGATCTTGCTGCGCAGCACGATCGGCTCATGCATCGAGGGGCGACGCAGGTCCAGGTAGCGGTAGCGCAGGCGCAGGTCATCGTTGACGTTGATCTCGTCGCGCAGCTCAAACGGCGTGGTCTGGGCCTCGCTCAGGATACGCAGTTCGCTGACGTACAGTTCCACATCACCGGTGGCGATCTTGTCGGTCTTGGCGGCGCGCTCACGCAGTTTGCCGCGGCAGATCACCACGTATTCACTTTTCAGGCTTTCGGCTTTGGCGAAAACGTCTTTTGGCGTATCCTCGTCAAAAACCAGCTGCAGGATGCCGGTGGTATCGCGCAGATCGGCAAAGATGATGCCGCCCTTATCGCGGGCACGGGCGATCGAACCGCAGACGGTCATCTCCTGCCCGGCATTGGCCAGGCTGACCTCGCCGCAGTAATTGGTACGGCGCAGGGTCCCCATCGTTTCCATAGTTCCAGTCCCCTTTACATTATCAGGCAGCGCGCCGGGGCGGGCCGCCGTATTCTTTCAGACATATTATTATACCGCGCCCCGCCGCATTTGGCAAGAGGGCACACCGAGATTTATCTGATAAGACAAAAAACCGCTTGAGGCGTAATGCTTCAAGCGGTTTTTGGTGCGCCCGCAGGAACTCGAATCCTGGACCCTCTGATTAAAAGTCAGATGCTCTACCAACTGAGCTACGGGCACATCTATCTTGCTGTTTCACAGCCCTAATAGTATAGCAGGTGCGGCGGGGCTTGTCAATATCTGGCGGCAATTTTTTTGCCGTAGCATACAAAAAAGCCCGCAGCGCAGCGGCCACGGGCATTAAAACCTATATTAGGGGGCGGGATTACTGACCAACCTTCTCCTTCAGACGGCCGCTGGCCTTGAAGCCGGGGATGGCGGTGGGCTCCAGCTTGCTGGTGACCTTGGTCTTGGGGTTGGTGAAGTTCTTGGTCTGGCGCTCACGCATCTCGAAACGGCCGAAGCCTGCGATAGTGACTTTGTCACCGCTCTTGAGCACGTCACCGATGGTGCCGAAGATGCCGTCCATGACCTTCTCGACTTCTGCGCTGGTCATATTGGTGTCGTTGGCAACCTTGGTAATCAACTGAGATCTAGTCATAATTCCTTTTACTCCCTATTGTTCAGGCCAGAGCCTGTTACTATTTACGGGCTTTATTATAGAGAAAATTCCGCGCAGAATCAAGGGTTTTTTCCCAAATCGGTCGGATTTTCTCAAAAATCGGCAAATAACATAAATTTTGCTTTGTAAAAGGCCTCTTATTTCGTCACATGGCGGAAATTTGACCTGTTACAGCAGTTTATTACCACCAAACGTGCATATTTTGCGGACTTATACGCCCATCTGGGCCGCCGTGGGGTAGCTGGCAATGGCGCCGTAGCGCTGCACGCTCTCGCCGCAATAACGGTTGGAGAATGCCAGCCACTGCTCCAGCTGGGCCGGGGCGGCGGAGGGCAGGCTGTCCACGGTTACGCCGTCGCGGCAAAGCTGCCACAGGAAAGACCCGATGAAGCCGTCCCCCGCGCCGGTAGTGTCCACGGCCTTGACCGGCTTGACGGCGGCAAACCCATGGGCCGTGCGGGTGTAGGCGTAGGCCCCGGCGCTGCCGCAGGTGTAGACCACCAGCTGCACATGCCCGGTGAACAGTTTGGGCAGGGCTTTTCAATATCTGTCGTGCCGGTCAGGAATTCCAGTTCCTCATCGGACACCTTTAAAATATCCGCCTGGGGCAGGAACTCCACACGGTGCGGTACAGGGCCTCGCGGTCGGGCCAGAGCGGGAAGCGCAGGTTGGGATCGAAGCTGACCAGCGCCCCAGCCTGGCGGGCGGCGGCAATGGCAGCCTTGTGGGCCTCCCGCATCGGGCTTTCCACCAGCGACACACTGCAAAAATGCAGGGCAAAGGCGGTGGTGAAGAGCGCCGGGTCCACCTGCTCCGGGCTGTAGAGAAGGTCCGCTGAGGGCTTGCGGTAGAAGCTGAAGGTACGGTTGCCGTCCGCCTGCAGCGAGACAAAGGCCAGCGCGGTGTTGGCGCGGTCGGTGGTGGCAATGTGGCTCACGTCCACACCCGCCCCGGCCAACTCGGCGGTGATTTTCGCGCCGAAGGGGTCATCCCCCAGCTGGGTCAGCAGGGCGCTGCGGCCGCCCAGCCGTGCAAAGGCCGCTGCCACATTGGCGGGGGCGCCGCCCACCCGGGGCGCAAAGGAGGAGACCGCACCGAAATCGCAGCCGGTCTCGGCCGGGATCATATCGATCAGCGCCTCGCCAATCGCATACAAAGTGTCATGAGCCATCGCAAATTTCTCCTTACAGCGTGATTTCGTACAGCATGCCGCAGCAGCCCATCAGGCACAGGGTTGCTGGGCCGGGGGCCGGGTAATAGCGGGTGGACAGCACCGCTGCGCCGTCATTCAGGAACACTTCCAGCGAGGAGGCGTCCCCCACCACCCGCAGGCGGCGGCAGGGCGCGTCCAGCACTACATGACGGCTGGTGCGGCCATAGGCCATGGCGGCATTGGTAAAGTAGAGGGTGCAGCTGCGTTCGGCTTCGCAATAAGCCAACTGCACGCCGTCAGCCACCGTGAGGGTAAAGTCCCCCGCCGGGGCAGCCAGCAGGTCAAAGCAGGGTGCGGCGGAAACGGTCTCACCGTCGGGCAGGTCGTGGGCGGCGCCGCGCAGGGCGGCCAGCTCGGCCACGGGGTTCTGCAGCAGGCGGTCGCCGTCGCGGGTCAGCTGGCGGGGCACCGTCAGGCAGTGCTGCCAGCCAAAGTCGACGGGGTTGGTGTAGTCGGCGTCGGGCATGCCCATCCAGCCAATTTGCACGGCGACTGCCGTCGGCAAAGCTTTGGGGAGCGTAGTAGTCAAAGCCGAAGTCCGCGTGGCGGAACTCGCCCAGCGTGCAGGCACCGCGCCAATCGCCATAAACCGGGAAGTAGCCGCAGCCGTAGACATTCTGGCACTCGATGCCCTGGGGGGACACGGCCAGGAACCACCGGCCGTCCAGCTCGAACAGGTCCGGGCACTCCCACATAAAGCCGAAAGGCTCCGGGGTGGTCAGGGTGTTGATGCAGGTCCAGTGGAGCTTGTCGGCGCTCTCCCAGACAAGGACCTCGCCCTGTCCTCCACCGTGCGGGCACCCAGCACCATATAGTAGCGGCCGTCGCAGGCAAACACCTTGGGGTCGCGCACATGGCAGGTCAGGCCGGTTGGATAATCCTTATTATAAAGCAGGCACTGCTTGCTGTCCAGGTGGATGCCGTCCCGGCTGGTGGCCAGGCAGACGTTATGCCCGCGGCCCTGCTTGATGTAGTCATAGTCACCGGGGTGCTTGACGTTGCCGGTGTAGTACAGGTACATCGTGCCGTCCTCGACGATGGCGGAACCGGAGTAGACACCGTGGCAGTCGAAGGGTTCATCCGGGTAAAGCATGACGGGCTGGTGCTCCCAGTGCATGAGGTCGCGGCTGGTAACGTGCCCCCAGTGCTTAACGCCGCCGGTCGCATCGAAGGGGCCGTACTGGTAGAAGACGTGGTAAGTATCGCCGATCCTGCACAGGCCGTTGGGATCATTGAGCCAGCCCACGGTGGGCTGCACATGGAAGCGCTGGCGGTGGGGGTCGCTCTCGACCCTTTCCGCGCCGAGAGATTCCACCAGCGGAACAAGTTTTTTCAGGTCGCGCTGTAAGGCGTTCATGGGGGTGCTCCTTTTCTATATAAAAGGCTTCCTTTGTGAGACAGACTCCCCCGATACGGGGGAGGTAGCACGAAGTGCCAGAGGGGAAGCGCTGTCAGCGAAGCTGACTGAGGGAGAGGCAATATCCTTAGCTGCTGCTAATCGCAGGTTCTCTCCCCCACCGCCTGCCGGCGAAGCCCCCCTGAGGGTGGCCTTTCGCTGTTTTTATGCGTTTTCTTCTTCCGGCTTCCAGATCACCCAGGTCACAGCGAATGCGACACCGAAAGCAATAAGCATAGCGATGATGTACTGCAGCGGCATATGCAGGTGCAGCAGGATGCCGAAGATACCGGTCACGCCGGTGCCGGTGGCACCAGGCCCACGATGCTGGCGTACAGCGCGCCGCAGGCACCGCCCGCCAGGCCGCCGATAAAGGGCTTGAAGTAGCGCAGGTTGACGCCGAAGATGGCGGGCTCGGTGATGCCCATGCAGGCAGACAGTGCGGAGGGCAGGGCCATGGACTTGACCTTGGCGTTCTTGCTCTTGAGGGCGACGGCCAGAGCGGCACCGCCCTGGGCCACGTTGGCAGCGCTGGCCAGGGGCAGCCAATAGGTGTAGCCGAACTTAGCCAGCTGGCCGACATCGATCAGGGTGTACATGTGGTGGATACCGGCCACAACGGTGATGGCATACAGACCGCCCATAACAAAGGAACCAATGCCGTAGGGCAGCTGGATCAGAGCCTGCACGCCGTTGATGATGCCGTCCTCCACAGTGGTGAAGATGGGTCCGATGACAGCCAGGGTCAGGTAGCCGGTGACAAAGACCGAGACCAGCGGGGTGACGAACAGATCAAACATGGCGGGCACGACCTTGTGCAGCCGCTTTTCGATCTGGGACATGAGCCAGACAGCGATGATGACCGGGATGACGTGGCCCTGATAGCCCACCAGCGGGATGGAATACAGCCCGCCGAACACCGGCTGGTAGGTCTGCACGCCCTCGGACGCAACAGTCCAGGCGTTTTGCAGGTTGGGGTGGATCATGATCATGCCGATGACCGCGCCCAGGAACGGGTTGCCGCCGAAGACTTTCGCGGCGGAGAAGGCAATGAGGATGGGCAGGAAAGTGTACGCTGTGTTGGAGAACAGCTGGGCGAACACGTAGAGAGCCGGAAGTATCGATGTTGACGAAGCCGTTGTTGACCATGAAGTTCAGCGCTTCCATGATGCCCATCAGGAAGCCGGAGGCCACGATGGCGGGGATGATGGGCACGAAGATGTCGCCCAGTGTCTTGATGGCCTGCTGGTACCAAGGGGCTTTGGCAGCGGCTGCCTGCTTGACTTCCTCTTTGGTAGCAGCGCCGATGCCGGCCAGAGCGGTGAACTCATCGTAGACTTTGTTTACCGTGCCGGTGCCGAAGATGATCTGCAGCTGACCCTGGGCCTCAAAGACGCCCTTGGCCCCCTCGGCGTTCTCGAGGGCCTTTTTGTCCACTTTGTCGTTGTCCGCAATGACCAGGCGCAGGCGGGTTGCGCAGTGGGCTGCCGATACGATGTTGGACGCGCCGCCGATGGCATCCAGTACCTGTTGTGCCGCGTGTTTGTAATCCATGAAAATCGCTCCTTCTATAAGATGTGAGGCAGAGGACTGTGAAATCAATTTCATCTGACGAGTATATTATAGTTGATGGGGCGGTAGATTTCTATTCGCCGAGTGACACAATTTAGCTCGGATGTGTTATCGATTTCACACAGTTTCACATGGGTATTTGGTACTTTGCACAAAACGGGGTACATCTTTTTACAGCGCCCAAATATTTTCATCGGCGTTTTCGTCACCGGTGGAAGCGCGGCATTTCAGCTCCCAGCCCAGTTCCAGCTCCCGCGGGCGGGCGTGGGGATCGGCCAGCTGGTCCAGCAGCAGGCGGGCGGCCTTGTCCCCTGCCGTGCGGTAATGCAGGTGGGCACTGGTCAGCGGCACGTAGGCCACCCGGCCCGCACGGCTGTCGCCGACGGAGGCCACCATCACATCCTCGGGCACACGCAGGCCCTGGCTGCGGCAGTACTGGATAGCACCGATGGCGATGGTATCCGTGGCGCAGAACAGTGCGTTGATCTCCCCCGCCCGCTCGAACAGCTGGCGGGCCTGCTCGTAGCCGGACTCCATGTTGAACTTGGCCACACTGATGCGCTGGGCGCGGGGCATTAAGCCGGCATCCCGCAGGGCGGCTTCGTATCCGGCGCGGCGGGCCTGGCCTACGGCCTTATCCAACATGGTAGCGCCCAAAAAGCCCGGCAGGCGGCGGCCTTTTTCCAACATGCGGGCGGTGGCTGCGCGGGCCGCACCGAAATCATCGTGATACACGCAGCTGTAGCCGGGGTGCTGCTGCCCCAGGATGACCACAGGAATTTTTAAGCTTTCCAGCACAGCTTCGTGCTCCGGCGTAAAGATGGACGCAATCAAAATAATGCCGTCCACCGCGTCGTGGCGCAGCATGTCCATGGCCCGCACCTCGCGGGTGTTGTCGTTGGCGGTGTTCACCAGCAGCAGCTGGTAGCCCTGCTCGTCCAGCACACGGCTGATGCCCTCGACCATGCGGGCACAGCTTTCACTGCTGAGTTTGGGCAGGATGACACCGATCTGTTTGGTGCGGCGGGTGCGCATCATCTGGGCCTGCATGCTGGGGCGGTAGCCGGTCTCCTCCACCGCTTTGGCGATGGTGGCTTTTTTCTCGGCGCTGAGGTAGCCGCCGTTGAAAAACCGGCTGACCGCCGCCTTGGACACACCTGCGTAGGCAGCAAATTCGGTGATATTCATGGGTAAGCCCCCTTTGTGGTATTGATTTCAGTATAGCGCGGGCAGGAATCTTTGTAAAGCCTGCCGCTCTTTCCGGCTCCCTCTGCGAGACAGACTCCCCCGATACGGGGGAGGTGGCACGAAGTTCCAGAGGGGGAGCGCGGTCACCGAAGGTGACTGAAGGAGAGACAAACAAATTAGCACCTACTAAATCGAAGGATCTCTCCCCCACCCGCTTCGCGGAAGTCCCCTCCCAGAGGGGGTCATTCCTGCAACACAAAACCGCACCTGCGGATTGAACTGCACCCCATTTGTTAGACAGTATGGTATACTGTTTAGGAAATGGGGTGTTTTTGTATGCCAAAAGGATATCGGAAGTACAACGGAACGCAGAAGGTAGAAATCATTAAACGAATACACAGAGAAAACCTGAGCTTTAAGGGGCGTCCAGAGAATATGGCATTTCGGACCGTACACTCAGGGACTGGGAGCGCATTTATTGGGAGGAAGGAGAAGAAGCACTTCTAACAGAGCGCCGGGGTCGAGCTTGTGTAGCCAGTGGGACACAGAAAGGCCGGAAACCAAAACTGAACAAGCAAGTAGAAGAAGACCTTATTGCAGAGAATCAAAGGCTTCGGATGGAGATAGACTACTTAAAAAAATTGAATGCCTTGGTGCTGGAAGAGGAACGCCAAAACAGAAAGCACAAGTAGTTCAGGAACTGAGGCAGAAATACCCGCTGAAAGCACTGCTGCAACTTGCCGGACTTCCTCGCAGCACGTTCTACTACTATCTGCACCAGTCTCAGAATCCTGCCAAATACCAGATGGTAAAGGAACAGATTGTTATAATCTTCAACGAGAACAAAAAACGATACGGATACCGCAGAATCACAAAAGAACTGCATAACAACGATATTCGTGTGAACCACAAGACGGTTCGGAAACTCATGAAGCAGCTTGGTTTAGTCTGTCAGGTTCGTTCAAAAGGAAGTACAGTTCTTACAAAGGCGAAGTTGGAGAAGTAGCTCCAAACCTGCTGGAACGGCATTTCAAGACAAACCAGCCGAATCGGAAATGGGTCACAGATGTTACCGAGTTCAAAGTGAACGACCAGAAACTCTACCTGTCTCCAATTCTTGATTTGTTCAATGGCGAAGTTGTCAGCTACAATCTGAGCCGCCATCCGAACTTTAAGCAAATCACGGATATGCTGGAAGGTGCTTTTCAAAAGCTGCCGGACAAGGTTGACAATCTGATTCTGCATTCGGATCAGGGCTGGCAATACCAGATGAAGTCCTACCAGAATCTACTGAAAGCAAAAGGAATTACGCAAAGTATGTCTCGGAAAGCCACTTGTCTGGACAATGCAGTTGCCGAGAACTTCTTCGGACTGCTCAAGACGGAACTGTTCTATCTGGAAAAATTTGATTCCATTGACCAGCTTGAAAAGGCTATTGTCGATTACATCGACTATTACAACAATCGCCGAATCAAATTAAAACTAAACGGCCTGAGCCCTGTGCAATACAGGATTCAGACCGTTGGGGCCGCTTAATTTGTTTTTTGTCTAACTTTTGGGGTTCATATCAGATGCGGTTTGCGGATCTATTTTATTCCCCTTTGGCGGCTTCACGGTGGAGGTGGGCGATGTCCACCAGTTCCATCTGGCTGATGTCATGGTCGCCGCGCAGGGCGTCCACCAGCACGCGGGCGGTATCCATGGCGGTGATGCAAGGGATGGACAGCTCGGTGGCCTTGCGGCGGAACTTGACCGAATCACGGTGCGGGTCGCGGCCATGGGGGCTGGTGGAGATGATGTAATCCACCAGGCCGCTTTCCAGCAGGTCGATCATATTCGGGCGAGCGCCGCTCATCTGGCGCACCACACTGCAGGGGATCATCTGGCTGTTCAGATAGCGGGCCGTCTCGGCGGTGCCGTAAATCTTGTAGCCGTAGTCATGCAGCTTCCAGGCCAGTTCGGCGGCTTCGGGCTTGTCGCTGTCCTTGACGGACACGATGCAGCAGGAGCCGGGACCGGGCACCTTGAACTGATAACCGGCAGCCACCAGGCCCTTCATCATGGCCTCGTGGAAGGTGGGGGCAATGCCCAGCACCTCGCCGGTGGACTTCATCTCGGGGCCCAGCATGGTGTCCACGCCGTGCAGCTTCAGGAAGCTGTAGACAGGCACCTTGACAGCGTAGTAGGGGCTCTTGCCGTTACGCCACAGGCCGGTGCCGTAGCCCATATCCTTCAGCTTTTCGCCCAGAGTGCAGCGCACGGCCAGATCGACCATCGGCACACCGGTGACTTTGGAGATGTAGGGCACGGTACGGGAGGAACGGGGGTTGACCTCGATAACATAGACATGGTCGTTCTGCACAGCGTACTGCACGTTGACCAGGCCGACGACTTTCAGCTCGCGGGCAAAGCGGCCGGTGTAATCCACCAGCGTATCAATGACCTTCTGGCTGAAGGTGTAGGGCGGGTAGACGCAGATGGAGTCGCCGGAGTGTACACCGGTGCGCTCGACCTGCTGCATGATACCGGGCACGAGGTAATCGGTGCCGTCGCAGATAGCGTCGACCTCGCACTCGGTGCCCAGGATGTACTTATCCATCAGCACCGGGTGGCTCATGTCCACATGCTTGGTGATAACGCCCATGTACTCGGTGACGTCGGCAGAGTTGTAGGCCACGATCATGTTCTGGCCACCCAGCACGTAGGAGGGGCGCATCAGTACGGGGTAGCCGACTTCCTGCGCGGCCTGCAGGGCTTCTTCCAGCGTAAAGACGGTGCGGCCCTCGGGGCGGGGGATGCCGCAGCGCTCCAGCAGTTCATCAAAGCGTTCGCGGTCCTCGGCCTCGTCGATGGCGTCCGCCGGGGTGCCCAGGATAGGCAGGCCGATCTCGTCCATATGCTTGGCAAGCTTGATGGCGGTCTGGCCGCCGAACTGCACCAGGCAGCCGTCCGGCTTCTCGGTCTCAATGATCTGGTCGACGCTCTCGGGGTTCAGCGGGTCAAAGTAGAGGCGGTCGCCGGTGTCAAAATCGGTGGAAACGGTCTCGGGGTTGTTGTTGACCAGCACTGCCTCACAGCCGTGGTTTTTCAGCGTCCAGACAGCGTGGACCGAGCAGTAGTCAAACTCAATGCCCTGGCCGATACGGATGGGGCCGGAGCCAAAGACCAGCACCTTCTTCTTTTTGGGGTCGCTGCGCTCGGCAATAAACTGCTTGGCTTCGTTGTCCTCGTCGAAGGTGGAGTAGAAATAGGGCGTCTTGGCGGCAAATTCCGCAGCGCAGGTATCGACCATCTTGAACGCTGCAGCGGGGTGTTCGGGCAGGGTGTCCACACCGGCCAGGCGCTTGATGGTCTTATCCAGGAAGCCGAACTTCTTGGCGCTCAGGTATTTTTCAGTCGTCAGTTCGCCGTTTTTCAAGCCCATCTCGATGTCAGCCAAATGCTGCATCTTGTCAAGGAACCACCAGTCGATCTTGGTGATGTCGTAGATAGTCTCGTGGGGCACGCCGCGCTTGAGGGCCTCGTAGACGCAGAAAGCACGCTCGGAATCCTGCACGTGCAGATGCTCGATAACTTCCTCGGTGGAGAGCTTCTCGAAGTCGGGCAGGGTCAGGGTGTCCAGGCCCAGCTCGGTGGAGGAGACTGCCTTCATCATGGCGTGCTCGAAGTTGTTGCCGATGGCCATGACCTCGCCGGTCGCCATCATCTGGGTGCCCAGGGACTTATCAGCATAGACGAACTTATCAAAGGGCCACTTCGGGTATTTGACGACGACATAGTCCAGCGCGGGCTCAAAGCAGGCGCAGGTCTCGCCGGTAACATCGTTGGTGATCTCGTCCAGGGTGTATCCCAGGGCGATCTTGGTAGCTACCTTGGCAATGGGATAGCCGGTGGCCTTGGATGCCAGCGCCGAGGAACGGGACACACGGGGGTTGACCTCGATGACGGCGTACTCAAAGCTGTCGGGCTTTAAGGCAAACTGGCAGTTGCAGCCGCCCTCGATACCCAGCTCGGTAATAATATCCAGCGCGGCGGTACGCAGCATCTGGTACTCTTTATCGGAGAGGGTCTGGCTGGGGGCCACGACGATGGAGTCGCCGGTGTGGATGCCGACGGGGTCCAGGTTCTCCATGTTGCAGACGGTGATGACGTTGCCCTTGGAGTCACGCATGACCTCGTACTCGATCTCCTTCCAGCCGGAGATGCACTTCTCCACCAGAATCTGGTGAATGGGGGAAAGACGCAGGCCGTTAGTGGCGATCTCATGCAGTTTTTCCCGGTCCTCGCAGATGCCGCCGCCGGTGCCGCCCATGGTAAAGGCGGGGCGCACGATGACGGGGTAGCCGATGACCTCGGCAAAGTCCAGCGCGTCGTCCAGGTCCTCTACGACCTTGGAGGGATGATGGGCTGGTGCAGCTTTCCATCGTATCCTTGAACAGCTGGCGGTCCTCGGCGCGGTCGATGGTATCGGGCTTGCAGGCCAGCAGGCGCACGCCGCTGCGGTCCAAAAAGCCGTTGCGGGCCAGTTCCATGCTGAGGTTCAGGCCCATCTGGCCGCCCAGGTTGGGCAGGATGGCATCAGGCTTTTCCTTTTCGATGATGCGCTCCACGACCTCGGCGGTCAGCGGCTCGATATAGACATGATCGGCAATGTCGGGGTCGGTCATGATGGTAGCGGGGTTCGAGTTGACCAGCACGGTCTCGACACCCTCGGATTTCAGGGCACGGCAGGCCTGGGTGCCGGAATAGTCAAACTCCGCCGCCTGGCCGATGATGATGGGGCCGGAACCGATGACCAGCACCTTTTTGATACGCGGGTCCTTAGGCATCGGCGATCACTCCTTTCGCTGCCAGCATACGGCTGACAAATTCATCAAACAGAAATTCGGTATCCTTGGGGCCGCCGTTGGCTTCGGGGTGGAACTGGACGGTGAAGCAGTTCCACTGGAAGTAGTCCACGCCCTCGCAGGTGCCGTCGTTGGCATTCACATAGCTGACCTGTCCCACATCGGCGGGCAGGGTCTCGCTTTCCACGGCGTAACCGTGGTTCTGGCTGGTGATGAAGGTGCGGGCTTTGCCGGCATGGGTAACAGGCTGGTTCGCGCCGCGGTGGCCGTACTTCAGCTTGCAGGTGTGGGCACCGGCAGCCAGGGCGGTGAGCTGGTGGCCCAGGCAGATGCCGAAGGTGGGGATGCCGGTGGAGAGCATTTTGCGGATGTTGGCGATGATCTCCACATTCTCGGCCGGGTCGCCGGGGCCGTTGGAGAGCATCAGGCCGTCCGGGTGCAGCTCGGCCAGCTGAGCGGCGGTGGTGGTGCCAGGCAGCACGGTCACGCGGCAGCCGCGCTTTTGCAGGCAGCGCACGATGTTATTTTTGCAGCCCAGGTCCAGCAGGGCCACATGCAGCGGGGTATCACCCCACTCCCCTGCCTCGGTGGGTTCGTAGGTCTTGGCCTCCCGGCAAGTAACAGTCTTAACCGCGTCGACCACCGCGTAGGCGGCGATCTGAGGCAGCAGGGCGGCTTTCTTCTCCGGCTCGGCATCGGGGTCGAACTCGGTGGTGATAGCACCGTTCATAACGCCGCTTTCCCGCAGGGTGCGGGTCAGGCTGCGGGTATCGATGCCCTCAATGCCGATGATGCCGTTTTCTTTTAAGAAAGTATCCAGCGTTTTTTCGCTGCGGAAGTTGGAGGGAGTCTTGCATGCTTCGCGCACGATGTAACCCTTGGCCCAGATCTTGCCGCTCTCGACATCCTGGCTGTTCATGCCGTAGTTGCCGATGAGGGGGTAGGTCTGGGTGATGATCTGGCCGTAGTAGCTGGGGTCGGTAAGGGTCTCCTCAAAGCCGACCATGCCGGTGGCGAAGACTACCTCGCCGATGGTGGTGCCGGGGCAGCCCACGCTGACGCCGCGGAACACCCGGCCGTTTGCCAATATCAGATATGCCTGCATAATTAGCCTCTCTTTTTTACAGCGTCTGCTTTGCCTGCTCTTTCATTTTGCGGCTGCCCAGGTGTACCAGGGGCAGCTTGCCCTCCTTGCAGATGGGGCACTCTTCAGGGGCGTAGTTGGGCAGATCCAGCTTGAGGGCGCTGGCCACGATGGGGATCGGGGACGGAGCCTCGGCGCGGGTACGGTCGACCACGCAGGCGATGCCCAGGCAGACGCCGCCGGCCTCCTCGATGACGCGCTTGGTCTCCAGGCTGGAGACGCCGGTGGTGACAACGTCCTCGGCGATGACGCAGCGCTCACCGGGATGGATGCGGAACCGCTTCAGGGTCATGACGTTATCCACACGCTCGGTGAAGATGGCGCGCTTGCCCAGCTGGCGGCCCAGCTCGTAAGCGTAGACAATGCCGCCCATGGCAGGGCCGACCACAACGTCGACATCCAGCTCCTTCAGCTTCTCGGCGACCGGGGCCATGACCTCGGCAGCCTTATCGGGATACTGCTGCAGGAATGCCATCTGGCAATATGCGCCGGAATGGCGGCCGGACGACAGCAGGAAGTGCCCCTCCAAAAATGCTTCACATTCCTTTAAAACTTCCAGTGCTTCTCTTGCCATGATACTTTCCTCCTGTATAATTTTCAGCTTATTGTAGCATATTATGTATATTTTTGCAATACGGTTGTATATTTATTTTGTATGGCACGATGGGGATACCACGATATTGTAGGGGCGAATGCGAGCATCGACCCTACAGCGAGGTTCTTACTTTCCCTTACCCTCTCGCGCACCCTCTGATCTCATCCAGCGTCTTGACGCCGTGTGCGTCCATCCACTGGGCGATCTCGGCGGTGATGCGGGTGCAGGCTTTCGGGTCCAGGAAATTCGCCGTACCCACCTGTACAGCCGCGGCACCGGCCATGATGAACTCCAGCGCATCGCGGCCGGTCAGGATGCCGCCCAGCCCCACCACGGGGATGCTGACAGCACCCACAGCCTGCCACACCATGCGCAGGGCGATGGGCCGCACCGCCGGGCCGGACAGGCCCGCGAAGGTGTTGTTGAACACCGGGCGGCGCTTTTCCAGATCAATGGCGCAGGCCTGGAAGGTATTGCACAGGCTGATGGCATCGGCACCGGCGGCCTCGACCGCCTTGCACATCTCAGGGATGCTCTCGGCCTGGGGGCTGAGCTTGACGATCAGCGGCACGGTGCAGACCTTGCGCACCGCGCTGACCACCTCGCTGGCGTCGGCCGCGCGGATACAGAAGGCAAGACCGCCCTGCTTGACGTTGGGGCAGCTGATATTCAGCTCGATAAAATCCACACCGGCGGCGCAGAGCATGGCCACGCCCTCGATGTTTTCCTCAATGGTATGGCCGCCCAGGTTGGCCCAGACGGTGGTGCCGCACTGGCGCATGGCGGGCAGTTCGTGGTCGATGAAATGCTGCACACCGGGGTTCTGCAGGCCGATGGAGTTCATCAGGCCGGAGGGCGTCTCGTACAGGCGCTCGCCCTCGTTACCGGGCTGACCGTTCAGGGTCAGGCCCTTGCCGGAGATGCCGCCCAGCAGGCGCAGGTCCTCGATGTCGGCATACTCCGGGCCGAAGCCGAAGGTGCCGGAGGCGGCGACGACCGGGCCGGCCAGCCGCTTGCCAAGGAAATCAACATGCAGGTCTGCCATCAGTCAAACACCTCCTGTGCGTTGAATACCGGGCCGTCCTTGCAGACGGTAACGGGGCCGATTTTCGTGTGGCAGGTGCAGCCCAGGCAGGCGCCCAAACCGCAGGCCATCTTTTCAAGGCTGGCCAGGCAGGGCACATTAGCGGCAGCGCAGAGCTTGGCCACGCCGCGCATCATCACCATAGGGCCGCAGGTCAGCACGATGTCGTAGTTTTTCGCGTCCAGCAGGTCAGTCACAAGGCCGTGATGACCCTCATTGCCGGAATCGGTGGCTACAAAAACATCGTGGCACCAGGGCACGAACCTGTCCATGCCGTAGCTGGTATCGCGGAAGCCGACGTACACGTCCGGCCGCACGCCTGCCAGCAGAGCTGCTTGCAGAGCAGCAGCAGCGGCGCGGTGCCGATGCCGCCGCCCACCACGGCGATGCGCTGATACTTGCCTGCCAACGCAACGGCGTCAAAGCCGTTGCCGCAGGGGCCGGTGACGGTCAGCGTCTGACCGGGCTGCAGGGCGGCAATTTTGTGCGTACCCTCGCCTTTGAGCTGATACAAAAAGGTCAGCGCGCCGGTCTGGTTGTCAAAGTCATTCACACTGATGGGGCGGGACAGGATCGGCGTAGCGTCGGCGGCCCAGGCCCGCAGCATGTAGAACTGGCCTGCGTGGGGCTCGTGGCGGGGGTCCTGCCACTGCACCGTCAGGCGGCGGATATCGGGTGCAACAGTTTCTTGTTGCAGCACCGTCAGATTACAGCTTATTGCACTCACCCTGAATGTCCTCCCGCATGCGCACGCACTCGTTGTAGGCGGCCTCGTCAAAGGCTACGCCGGGCTGTTTCTTGTAGGCCAGCAGGATGCCGCGGCTGGAGTTGACCACGCCGCCGTTGCCCTGGGTCAGGTACTGGGCGATGTCGGCAGCCTTGCCGCCCTGGGCACCGTAGCCGGGGATCAGGAAGAAGGTGTTTTTGTAAGCGGCGCGGATGGCGGTGGCTTCCTCGGTATGGGTGCCGCCGATGACCAGGCCGATGCTGGAGTAGCCGTGCTCGCCCATGTAGTCCTTGCCCAGGGCGGTCAGGCTGTCGCCCACCAGGTCGTAGACATGGCGGCCGTCGTCCAGCTTTTTGTACTCAAAATCTTTGGCGCCGGGGTTGGAGGTGCGGCACAGAACGAACACGCCCTTGCCCTGCTGCTCGCAGTACGGCAGGTAGGGGCTGATGGAGTCGAGGCCCATGTAGGGGGCCAGCGTGATGATGTCGGCCTCGAAGTCGCCGGTGAAGTGGGCCTTGGCATACATTTCGGCGGTCTTGGCAATGTCGCCGCGCTTGATGTCGGCAATGACCGGCAGGCCGGTGGCGCGGGCCAGCTTGAGGGTCTCGGCGTAGGCGCGCATGCCGTCCAGGCCCAGGGACTCGTAGTAGGCGATCTGCACCTTATAGCAGCCTGCCACGCCCTTGGTGGCGGCGATCAGCGCGCGGTTGAAGTCCAGCACGTTCTCGCCGGCGGTCTTGGCGGTGTCGGTGGTGGGCAGGTAGCCGATCTCGGTATCCAGGCCGACGCAGACCGGGCCGTTGGCAGCTACGCTCTCGTACAGTTTATCCATGTTCGTCAACATTGTGTGCTCCCCCATTTATATAATGTAGATTGCTTACTCTTCGATTTGGAACGTGACCTTGCCACCCTTGATGGTGGTGACGACCTTGCCGTACAGCAGGGTGCCATCGTAGGGGCAGTTCTTACTCTTGCTGTGGAGGTCCTCGGCGCTCACCTCGTACATGTGGTCCAGGTCCACCAGCACGACATCGGCGTCGTAACCGGGGGCCAGCATGCCCTTGTGGTCGGCCAGGCCCAGCACGGCGGCGGGGCCGGCGCTCATCAAAAAGCTCAGCAGTTCCAGCGGCAGGCGCTGCTCGCGGCAAAGCTTGGTGTAGCATACGCCGAAGGCTGTCTCCAGGCCCACCATACCGGCGGCTCCCTTTTCCTTTTCCTCGGCGGTATGAGGTGCGTGGTCGGTGCCGATGCAGGTCACGGTGCCGTCCCTGATGGCTTCGATCAGGGCGGTGACATCGTCGGCCTTACGGATGGGCGGGTTGACCTTGTACTGCAGGCGGCTGTCATCGAACCAGAGGTGATGGGGCGTGACCTCGCAGCTGACACGGGCGCCTTTCAGGCGGCTCATGCGGATGGCGTCGATGGATTCCTTGGTGGAGACGTGGCACATGTGCAGGCGGGTGCCGTAGTACTCGGCCAGGTGGCAGTTGCGCACGGTCTCGATATTCTCAGCCAGGCGGTAGTCCCAGGGGCTGATCTCCCGGTCCTCGGCGTGGGACATGACGGTCAGGCCGCGCTCGGTGGCGATGGCAAAGACCCGCGCCATAACGGCGTTGTTAATCACGCCGTTGCCGTCCTCGGTGATGAACTTGATGTCCTCCGGCAGGGTAAGCAGATGGTCGATGGTCTTACCGTCAAAGTCCCTGGTGATGGAGACGGTCTGGTTGGCATCGCACAGGCCGATGCGCTTGGCCTCGGCCTCCACCGCGTGGGCGATCTCCGGCGTGGAGCAGACGGGCTTGGTGTTGGGCATCAGGTTCACAAAGGTGTAACCGCCTGCCGCTGCGGCCGCCGAGCCGGTGGCGATGTCCTCTTTATATTCAAAGCCTGGGGTGCGCCAGTGGCAGTGGGTATCGATGAAAGCGGGCAGGATGGTGCGGCCTTTGGCATCCAGCACATCCTCGCCCTCGGCACCACAAGGCCCTGGCCGATGGCTGCGATCTTGTCGCCGCGCAGCCATACCTCGATGGGTTTGCCGGCGGTGTCTTTTGCGTTGCGGATCAGCATGTTATACCTCCCTGGGTGTGTATTTGGGCAAAAAAAAACTTTTCCCAAAAATGGGAAAAGTCAAAAAGTCACACCATGCACAGCGGCGGGAAAGGACGCTGCGCCGTTAATCTTAAAGTTTGCAAAACCGCTCATCAACATGCAGACGTACTCCTTCCCACGTATTACATAAATTTTACTTATTGTACCATGCCCCGGCGGTGGTGTCAATGCAATGGGGGTTTTTGGGCAGTTAGGGATTTTATAGAGTTTTGGGGCAACTTTTGGACATTTTGACAAAATATACCGCAAAACCGCCCGGCATTGCCTTTTATCCGCGATTGTGCTATTATGTATACTAAACTTTACTATAGAATAGTGTTTTTATATTAGGGCAATACCGCATAATTCTAAGTGCCGATACGGCGAGCGAGGTGCGGCAGATGCTAAGCCAAAAGCGCAGATAATACTTTGTGTATTATCGAGCATTTTGGCAACGCAGATGCCGTGCCGCAGCCGCCGGAGCGGTGCTTAAGCCGTTAGGCGGGAATTGTGCGGTGTTGCCTTAGCACAATATGGTATGCAATAAGAAACAGAGGGAAACATCATGGGCCTTTGGGAAGACGCCAAAAATATCCGGGATAAGGACCCCGCCGCGCGCAATGTGGCCGAGGTCATCATTCTGTACCCCGGTTTCCACGTGCTGGTTACACATAAGATCGCACATTTTTTGTATAACCACAAGTGTTTCTTTTTGGCGCGGTTCGTCAGCCAGCTGGCCCGGCATTTAACAGGCATCGAGATCCACCCCGGCGCGAAGATCGGCCGCAAGCTGTTTATCGACCACGGCATGGGCATCGTGTTTGGCGAGACCACCGAGATCGGTGACAACTGCACGATCTACCACGGCGTGACCCTGGGCGGCACCGGCAAGGACACCGGCAAGCGCCACCCGACCTTAGGCAATAACGTGCTAATCGGCGCAGGCACCAAGGTGCTGGGGCCTGTATATATCGGCGATAACGTGCGCGTGGGCGCCGGCAGTGTGGTGCTGAAAAACCTGCCCGCCAACTGCACCGCCGTGGGCGTGCCTGCCGAGGTAGTGCGCATGCGCAACGAGAAATGCTGCCCGTCGGACGATCTGGACCAGCAGGATCTGCCGGATATTGTCAACCAGCGCATCTCCCAACTGGAAGCCCGCCTGAGCCGCCTGGAGGCCGAACACCAGGGAGAGTTCCCGCCGGATAAAAAGTAAAACATACAAACAGCGCCCCGTCCAATGGACAGGGGCGTTATTTTTGTGTGCATGTAGGGGGCGATGCTTGTATTGCGAGGTCGCGCAGCGATCAAAGCCCCAGTGGGGCTTTGATCCGAACGAGCAGGCCAGCCATGCTGGCTGGCAGCCCTGTTGTGGCTGCCAAGCGGTCCCGCGGGCGAATACAAGCATCCGCCCCTACAAACTCAACTATGCTTTCCTCCGGTTAAACGAAATCTGCAGCACCAGCCAGGCGGCGGTGAGGCATACCACCGTGATAAGCCCCATCATCTGCCAGGAGTGCATCAGGTTGGCTACCGTGGCATCGTACATAGGGCTGTCGAAGCCCTGCTTCAGCCAAGCCAGGCGGCTGTTCAGGTCGGTGGAGGCCCCCAGCGCGCCCATGCCCCAGCGGCAGACGACGACCGCCGCGATCCGGGCGGCCACCCCGGTCAGCGTGAACATAATGCCGCTGAACACCACCTGCCCGATCATCAGCACCAGCACGACCAAAATCGCGCTCTCACCGCTTTTGAAGATGGCGGAGATCAACAGGCCGATAGCGCTGGACGCCACCAGCATGAGCAGGATCGAGACAAAAATCTCCACATCGGTATCCAGCAGCAGGTGGTTTTGCGGGATGTTCACGATGCGCACAAAGCCGAAGGTTAAAATGGCGGCTTGGACGTCCTCGATAAGCAGCAGCACGAAGGCCTTGCTCAGCACCACCGCCAGCAGGCTAACGCCTACCGAAGCTTCCCGCAGGATGATCTCCCGCTCCTTACAAATTTCGCGGTAGGAGTTCAGCGTGCCCATAAAGGCGGCCATGGCGCTGATAATGAACAGCGCCGTGCGGCTGCCGATGTTAATAAGGTTGGAGGTAAAGCAATCCGGATCGACCACCATTTTAATGACCAATACCATGAACGGCGCCTGCAAGATCAGGCTGGCCATCGTGAGCTTATCGTTTAAGATCAGGCGCAGATTGCGCTGCACCAGCACCGTGAACTGGCGCCAGAATTTCATCAATTTTATTGGCTGCATCGCTTATCCGCCTCCTGCGCTGCCTCGGGCCAGGCCGCCACCAGGCGGTTGAACTCCGGCGTGGTAAAGTATTGCTGGCGGTACTGCTCGATGAACTCGGGCACCCGCAGTTTTTCAAAAATGTCGCTGGTCAGCTCCACATCAAAGTAGCGGTGCAGTTTTTCCGGTGCGCCGTAGTAGCACAGCACGCCGCCCACACCCAAAAAGGCAATTTTATCGCACAGGTTGATGTTGGACATATTGTGGGTGACCATCAGCACCGTGCAGTTTTGGTGGCTGAGCTTGCGGCACAGCTCCATCATGCTGCGGTCAAGGTCCGGCGAAAGGCCACTGGTGGGCTCGTCCAGAATCAGCAGCCGGGGGTTGGCCAGCAGTTCCATGGCGATGGAGACACGCTTTTTCTGCCCGCCGGAAAGCTGGGAGATCAGCGTTTTTTCCCGCCCGGTCAGGTCCACAGCTTCAATCGCATGGGCCACGGCGGCGTTGATCTCGGCCCTGGTGGCGTCGTGGGCGATGCGCAGCTTGGCCGTAAAGGTCAGGCTCTGCTCCACGGTCAGGTTATCGTGCATGATATCCTTCTGCGGCACGTAGCCCAGCACGGCCTCAAAAGCGTTACGGTTATCGGCGGTGTCCAGGCCGTCGAACCGCACGCTGCCCTTGGTGCAGGGCGCAGTGCCGGTGATGCAGGTAAGCAGGCTGGACTTTCCGGTGCCGGAGCCGCCCACCAGCACCACAAAGCTGTTGGGCTCGATTTCAAAGCTGGTGCCGTCCACGATGTTCAGCGGCTTGCCGGTGTTGCGGTTTTTGACGGTCTTATACACATTGAGCAGCTGCACGCTGATGCCGCTTTTATGCTCGTGGTAATGCAGCAGCCCGCCGGAAAAGCAAATACCTGCGTAGGCACGTTGATGACCGCACCGCTGCGCAGCACTGTGCCGGTCACGCGGGCACCGTCCACATAGGTGCCGTTGGTGGAGCCCAAATCGCGCAGCTCGTAGTGGCCGTCCTTGTACAAAATTTCGCAGTGATGGCGGGATACGCGGTCGCTGACAAGCTTGATGTCGCAGTCATCGCCACGGCCGATGAGCACCCGCTTTTTGCGGCGGACGTCCACCTCCCGCAGGACGGCGTTGTCAGTCTGCTCCTGCCGCAGGCCGGTCTCGCCGCTTTGGGCTGTGCGAATTTCCTCAACTCGAAACGTGATTTCCTGCGTAGACGCATTGCCGTCGGTGTTCAGGCCCAGCACGTCACCCTCCTGCAGGGGGCAGGTCTCGCCCTGGTTCAGGTAGCGGTTGTCGTACCAGGTCGCGCACTCGGTGGAGGAATCGGTCACGGTCCAGCCGTCCTTGGTGCAGGCCACCACGAACTGCACCTCGCCCACGTTGTTGCGGCGCAGCACATATTCACACTGAGCACTGCGGCCAAAGCGGTAACTGCCCGCAGGCAGGGTGATGCGCTGTTTGTTGCGCTGCTCGGTAATTAAAATACGATCTCACTTGCCACGCTGCCACCCCCCTTACCAGCTGAAATCCGGGCCGCAGAAGGGCACGAATTTCAGCGTGGCAGTGCCCAGGCGCAGGGTTTCCTCCCCTGCCAGCTCCTGCGGCTCCAGCAGCGCCGTGTCGCCCAGGTAGCACAATTCCTGGGAGGAACCGGGCAGCAGCGTGTAGGTCTTGGCTTCGCCGTCGTAGACAAGCACAGCCTGGCGCAGGCTCAGGGGGGCATCGGCACTTAAGGTGACGGGCGTGCCATCCTTGTTCAGTCCCAAAAAGGTCCGGCCCACGCCAAGGCGCAGGTCGCGGCCTTTGGCTTCACCATCCAGCACCACCAGCCAGCCGGCCACAGGGCCGGCGGGGGCAGCCGCCGGAACCGCCGGTTCTACCGGGGTCTCTTCCGGGTTTTCTTCCGCTGCGCCGCTGCGCACGATGGAAGAATCGGTCTGCAGGCCGGTATTGCAGTAGGGGCACTCAGGGTATTTATCAGCGTCATAGAAATGGCCGCTGGCACATTTGGTCAGTTTCATTTTGTTTCCTCCGCTCACAGCACCAGGCGTATCGTCGTGCGTCCCAGACGCAGGGTATCGTTATTCTGCAAACAGTGTTCCCCGGCGATCTTCTCACCGTTGACAAACACCGTCGTATCAGGGCCAAGGGGCTGCACCAGCAAGGCTTCGCCCCGCACGGCCAGCACGGCGTGCTGGGGGCGGATGCGGCTGTCCGGCAGGCAGAGGTCGCACTGGGCGGCGTCGCTGCCCAAGATCAGGCTGCTTTCCACAATGCCCGCCCAGCGGCTCTCGGCAATGGAGCCGCGCGCAGCCAGAACAGTGTCACCCAACGCTTGGGCAGTGCGCCGGTGCCGTCCAGGCTGTCGGCACCCGCCAGCAGGTGCTCCGCTTCGGCGGTCTGCTCCGAGACACGCTCCCTGCGTCGCAGCACCAGCCAGTTGAGGGCCAGCGCCCCCAACAGCACCACGGCGATGGTCAGCGGCATGCTGAACCGCCCCATGTAGAACGCCCGGTCCCGGGGCCAGCGGGCAATCATAAAGCTGCAGCTTTGCTGGCGGACGCTGACGTTAGCGGGTGTCATGCGGCTGGCCACCTTATTTAAGGTGACGTTGTAGCGGCCCTGATAGAGTGGTTCGGTGGTCAGCACGGCGGTGCGGCCATCCTCGCTCAGCTGCACCGATTCAATTTTGACGTACCAGCCCCACACATCGTTGGTGTAAACGCGGTAATACTGGGGGCGGTCGGCGTTGGCATTGACTGCCTGGTTGAAGGTCAGCCGCAGTTTGGTGCGGCCCAGCGGCTCCACCTTGGTGACCTGGGGCCTCTCCATTTTAAAGCCCATGTACACGGTGGTGCTGCTTTTCACGGCGCTGCCCAACTTGGGCACCGACAGGGTAAATATCTCCTGCCGCTCGCCGGTCAGGCTGTCCGGCACCTCGGTGCGCAGGGTCAAAGCCTGGGCAAACTTTGTCTGCTTGGCCTGCATTTCGGCGGCCAGGTCGGCGTGGCGGCAGGCGATGACCTTGCCGCCGGACATTTGGGTAGTGGATTCCAGCTGGTCGGGCGCGGCAGTGCAGATGAAAGTGTACATTGCCATGTTTAAGTTACTCTGGTCGGTACCCAGCGTGCCGCCCAGCAGGGCCAGATTGGTCATGATCTGGGCGGCATCGGTGCAGACAAACGCCACCTTGCGGGGCGCTAAGGATTGGTACCCGGTCTGGATGTCCGCCGCCAGCATGGTCACCGTTCCGGTCAGATCGATGGCACCCTCGCTTTGGCCGATGGTGCGCAGTGTATTAAAAATTTCCGCCTTATCGTTGGTGGCAGGCAGGGCACATTGTGCGCCGCCCGCCAGCGTGTAGACCATGATCTGGTCCTTATCCTGCTTGGTCTGGGCCAGCTTCCAGATGGCCGTGCGCATCTTGTGGAAATCCTCGGCGTCGATGGAGGTACTGTTGTCCAGCGCGATGATGTAGCAGATAGGGTCCTCGGCCACGCCGATCATGCCGGTGTCCAGCTTGCGGTCACCAAGGGTGGCCTCCACCCCCTGCGCCTGCACGACGATGGGGCTGTAAGATTCCCCGTTGGCGTCGGTGGCATAAAAGTAGACGTCCAGCTCCGGCGCATTGACGTAGACCTGCTCCAGCTGGAAGCTGCCCGCCGTGCCGGAGGCAGTGGTGGTCGTATCCTCGGCCGAGACGCCCAGGGTGCACCAGAGGGCGAGCGCCAGCACCAGCAGCGCCGACGCCCAATATGTATGGCTCTTCACAGAAAGCCTCCTGTCTTATTTCGGCAAAACCGCACAATTCCAAACGTGCGGGGCGGGAATTGTGCGGTTTGTTTCAGGCTTTATCCTTCCCCCAGCTTGCGGCGCAGGGCACGCAGGGCGGCTACAGCCTTTTTGCGGCGCGGGCCGCTGGCCGTCACCTTGGCGGGGTGCCAGCCGCCGGGGCAGCAGGCCGGGGGCAGGCTGCGCCAGGGCTGCGGGGGCGGTGAGGGGGTCGTCGTCCTCCTCGTCCGCGTCAGTGTCCAGGTTCGGCAGCAGCGGGGTGTGGGGCCCGCGCACCGGCGGTTCCTCGTCCAAAATCGGCTCCCCCTTCTGGCGCAGGATGGGGTAAGAGAAAATGGCGCCCGGAATTTCTACCTCTTCCTTCGGCTTGGCGGCGGCTTCGGCCGGCGGGGTCTGCAGGGTGTGCAGCTCGTTAGCGGTGGGGGTGGTATCGAAATATTCCGGCTGCGGTTGTTTTTCGGGGCCGTCGGGTACCGGGCCGGCCACGCGGGTATCGTTGGCGTGGTCATTCCATCCCGGAGCCACCACGCAGTTGCGGGCTGGCCGTCCTCGTCGGTCAGCTCCGCGGGGGCCGGGGCAGGCTGCGCGTCGTTGGTATCCTCGGTGCGCAGGGCGCTGGCAGCGGCATCCACCGCCATGGGCGACAGATCCAGCTGCGGCTCAGCCGAAGGCTCGGTCGTCTCCTTATTTTCCAGTGGCTGCGGGGTGTTTTGCTGGGCGTAGTCCTGGGTCTCCTGCAGTTCTGCAATCATCTTTGCCAGGAAATCCATCAGTTTGGCGCGCTGCTGCTCCATGGCGTCGATACGGCTTTGCAGATCTTGCAGGCGCAGGCGGTGGGCGTTTTGAATTTCGCGGGTCTCCTCGGTAGCGGCCTGCACCATCTTGCGGGCCTGGCCGATGGCCTGCTCCCGGCCAGCTGGTCGATAGCCTCGGCTTTCAGGTTGGTGTCCTTCAGCAGTTGGTCGGCTTCCTCCCGGGCCTGGCTGCGGATGCGGGCGGCTTCTTTCTGCGCCCCGCCACCACGGAATCCCGCTCGGCCAACACCTGCTGTTTGGCCTGGTCATGCTCCCGCCCTTTGATGCGCAGGGCGGCATCGGCGTTCTCGGCCCGCTCGGTCAGCTCTTTATTTTTCAGTTCCAGATCGGTGTTTTTCAGGCGCAGCATCGCCACCTGGTCAGTCAGCGAGTGGTTGCGCTCCTGCACTTTGGAGTAGCGCGTCTCCATATCGCTCTGCATCCGGGCAATGCGGTCGGCCTTGCCCGCCAGCGAGGCATTCTGCGTGGCCAAATTCTGGTTCTGGCCAATGAGCGTCTGGCAGCGGCGGCGCAGAGCCTCAGCCTCCTGCTGGGCGCCGCGCACCTGCTGGGCAGCGGTGTTCAGCCGTTGTTCGTAATCGCTGCACAGGTCCAGCATGGCCTGGCGCACGTCGTCCGGCTCGTATCCGCCAAACCGCGCCTTGCGCATGCCGCTCTGCTCGATGTATTGGTTAATGTCGATGGTAGCCATAGAGATCCTCCCCAGCCACAAACATATGTATACTTATTTAATATTATAAAGCACAATGCGCCCTGTGGCAAGCAAATTCGGCAAAATATCGTGTCAAGCTACGCTTGAAACTTGACAAAGTGCCAAATTTTCGACAAGTTTCAACACGGAAATCATTCCTGTGTTGAAAACCCGGACTAAATATGATAGTATGAATACTAAGTAATCATGTTTTGGGGCAGCGGCTTTGCGGAAACTGCCAGCCAGCCCTTTGTTTGAGGAAGGAACACACACGAATGATCACGAAGCGTGAAAAACTACAATATATCTACGTTTTCTTAACGGACCTTGTGGTGCTGCTGCTCAGCACCCTGCTGGCCTGGCTGGTAACGGACGGGCTGTTGAAGCAGCTGGTCCCCTACGCCCCAGCGATTGGGTGCAGACCATCTGCCTGCTGATGCTGGCCTTTGTGGCGACGTTCATCTGTTTTGACCAAACGGAAAACATCGTCACCCGCACCAGCGGTGAGGAAATCAAGCTTTCCATCAAGTTCAATGTGCTGCTGGCGCTGGTCTGCTCCACCGCCATGCTGCTGACGAAAGCCACGATGCTGGATTCGCGCTACTTCACGCTGGCGGTGCCGCTTATCAACTTTGCTTTGCTGCCCATCGCCCACGGGCTGCTCAAGCGGTCGTTGCTGCAGATCCAGAGCCAATCCGGCCTGGAAAGCCTGGTGGGGCTTATCACCACCCAGGACCGCGCCGAACTGTTAATTAACGAGTTGCAGCGGGACTGGTCCAAGCGCATCAGCGGCGTGGCAATTCTGGAAGCCCCGGCTTCGGAGATTGGCTCCACGCTGGCCGGTGTTCCGGTGACCGCCAACTACGACAACTTTATGGATTGGATCCGCCAGGCTGCGCTGGATGAGATCTACGTCGACATCCCCATGGACAGCGGCGAATCCTTCATCCTTGTGCTGGAAGAGATGGAGAGTATGGGCCTGACCGTGCATTTCCGCCTGCTGCTGCTGGACCGCATCGAGGAACGCTGCTGCGGTGAGACCAGCGCCGTGCGGTTTTCCGCATTTTGGGCCGCTGCGCCGGAGGCAACATCGTCACGATGGGCACCCTGGAGCTGAAACTGCGTGACCGCGTGCTGAAGCGCGCGATGGACATTGTCGGCGGTCTGGTGGGCTGCATCATCAGCGTGCCCATCATCGCCATTACGGCTATCCCGCTGAAGCTGGAAAGCCCCGGCCCGCTGATCTTTAAGCAGAAGCGCGTCGGTCTGAACGGCCGTGTGTTCTACATCCACAAGCTGCGCAGCATGTATATGGATGCCGAGGAACGCAAAAAGAGCCTGATGACCCAGAACGAAATGAACGGCCTGATGTTTAAAATGCAGGATGACCCTCGCATCACCAAGGTGGGCAAGTTCATCCGCAAGACCAGCATCGACGAGCTGCCGCAGTTCTTTGACGTGCTGCGCGGCGATATGAGCCTGGTTGGCACCCGCCCGCCGACGCTGGACGAATATAAGCAGTACGAGAGCCACCACAAGCGCCGCCTGTCCATGAAGCCCGGCATTACCGGCCTGTGGCAGGTCAGCGGCCGCAGCAACATCGAGGATTTTGAAGAAGTCGTCAAGCTGGACGTCCAGTATATCGATAACTGGTCCCTGTGGGGCGATATTAAGATCTTGTTTAAGACGGTGTACGTTGTGTTTGCCGGCCGCGGCGCGAAGTAAAATTAAATAGTAATAAAACCGGCATCCCTCACGTTGGGATGCCGGTCTTATTTATCGCTTGCAGGTACCATCCTGGCACCAGGACACGGCGCTCAATTTATATTCATATCCATCTGCGGTATACAGTGTGTCACCATCCGCCCCTACAAAAAGCTGGTTCATCGTTTCATCCGGCAAAAAGACAGAATCTTCATCATCAAAGTGGTTCAAGTTCACAGCAAACCAGCGGAAATCCGTGGACGGTTTATCATAATACGTCAGAAAACATTGGATGTAAAGATTATGTCCGTCACTGAAACAGATATCACCAAACTGGTCGGCTCCCGGCGGCGCAACCCAAGGTACGCCATCTTTTGTTAAGCCATGGCGTCCCTCTTCTACGCCCTCGCCACCATAAACCTCATAGTCCAGGTTTGCATAGGGAACATCACAAACAGATTCATAGCGCGTAAGGGTATACGTTTCTTCGGAGGACTGGCTGTCGGCAGAGGAAGTCGCATCAGAATTTATGTCGGAAGAAGCCGCTGTGGATTCCGCAGGCGCAGAGGGTTGGCTATCCGATACTGCCGGAGCTGCTGTGCTTTCGGGCAAATTGTTCTCGCTCGGTGCGCTGCTTACAGGGGCAGAACCTGCCGCTTGGCTGCCGCTATCTCCGACGTTTTGCGCCGAACAGGCACAGAGCGCACAGGCAAACAGCACGCCCGCCAGCAGTGAAATTCTTCTTCGCATAGTAAACCTCCTTACAGCGAAGCGCACAATAAAGATTGATATATCGTTAATATATTGCTTTATTTCTATGTCCCTATGATAGCATCCGCCCATATACATAGTCAACACCTTCAGATGTAAATTTTTGGCGTGATCTCTACCTTTTTCAATTTTACAAACCTCTGTAGACACAACTATACAATACCTTGTCTGCGTGATATAATGAAGTTTAAATACTGTGCATAAAGGAGAATTTCTTATGGCCTCAAGCAAAGAATATCTGCACTACATTTTAGAGCAGTTGTCTGGCCTAGAGGAGATCACATACCGAGCCATGATGGGTGAGTTTATCCTGTATTACCGCGGCAGAATCGTCGGAGGCATCTATGATGGCCGGATGCTGGTAAAGCCTGTAAAAGCTGCCCTGTCTGCCATGCCAAGCGCCGTGTATGAGCCGCCTTACGACGGCGCCAAGCCCATGCTGCTGGTGGAGGAAGTGGATAGCAAAGAGTTTTTGACCGGACTATTCACCGCCATGTACAGCGAACTGCCTGCACCAAAATCGAAAAGGAATAAGTAACCGCGTACCTAATTCCACCAAAACAAAACCGCGCCCCTTCCGCTGTTTCCAGCGGAAGGGCGCGGTGCTTACTTATTCAGTAAATCGCGACTAGAATCTTTCGATTACAGCTCAGCGAAGTACTTAATGGTGCGGACCATCTGAGAGGTGTAGGAGTTCTCGTTGTCGTACCAAGAAACGACCTGAACCTGGTAGGTGTCGTCGTCGATCTTAGCGACCATGGTCTGGGTAGCGTCGAACAGAGAGCCGTAGCGCATACCGATAACGTCAGAAGAAACGATCGGATCCTCGTTGTAGCCGAAGCTCTCGGAGGCAGCAGCCTTCATAGCAGCGTTGATAGCTTCCTTGGTGACGTCCTTGCCCTTGACAACGGCAACCAGGATGGTGGTAGAGCCGGTGGGAACGGGAACGCGCTGAGCAGAGCCGATCAGCTTGCCGTTCAGCTCGGGGATGACCAGGCCGATAGCCTTGGCAGCGCCGGTAGAGTTAGGAACGATGTTCTGAGCACCAGCACGAGCGCGGCGCAGGTCGCCCTTACGCTGCGGGCCGTCCAGGATCATCTGGTCGCCGGTGTAAGCATGAACGGTGGTCATGATGCCGGAGACGATGGGGAAGGTCTTGTTCAGGGTGTCGGCCATAGGAGCCAGGCAGTTGGTGGTGCAGGAAGCAGCGGAGATGACCTGATCCTCAGTGGTCAGGGTCTTCTCGTTGACGGAGTAGACGATGGTCTTCAGATCCTTGCCAGCGGGGGCAGAGATAACGACCTTCTTAGCGCCAGCCTGGACGTGAGCCATAGCCTTGTCCTTGCTGGTGTAGAAACCGGTGCACTCCAGAACGACATCGATGCCCAGCTCGCCCCAGGGGCAATCCTTAGCATCTTTAATGGCGTAGATGGTGATCTTCTTGCCGTCGACGACAATGTAGTCCTCGCCAGCCTCGACGGTGTGCTTGTGCTCACCGATCTTGCCCAGGAAAGAGCCCTGAGCGGAGTCATACTTCAGCAGGTGGGCCAGCATAGCGGGGCTGGTCAGATCGTTGATAGCGACAACTTCGTAGCCGTCAGCCTCAAACATCTGACGGAAAGCCAGACGGCCGATACGGCCAAAACCATTGATAGCAACTTTAACAGCCATTGTTAAATCCTCCCAAGATTTTTGTTGTACCCGGCAGCCCGGTCACCCGCTCTGCCGTATGCTACTATTGTACCCTATTCTTGCGAAATCTGCAAGGGGGCTGTTATTCATTTAACAGGATTTTTTCAAAAAAATCATGATTTTTTTTGTCTGGAACCATTTCCCACTCCTCCGCCGGGCCGTTTTGCACAGACTAACAGGGACTTGGCACCACGAGAGGGGGAGTGACAATGCAGATTTTCGACGATCCGCGCCGCCTGCGCCTGTCGGGCATGGCCGCAGCCGGGGCGGATGTGCAGCCCCAGCTACGGCTGCTGATGCTGGCGGAGGCCCTTGCTGCACCGCCCACGCACCGTGCGCTGGACCTGAGCGCCGAGACAGCCGTCCTGTGTACCGCCGCCAGCGAGGCCGTGCGGCGGCGGCCGGGCTGGCTGTACGTGATGCCCTCCCCTGCCCCGCTGCCCGTGGCACTGCCCCGCAATTTGTGGCAGGCGGCGGTGCTGTGCGTGCTGCGGTGCGTGCTGCCCGCCGGGCGGGCCGCGGTCACGCTGCAGCCGGGCGCAGGGGCGGCGGTGGCGGTGTTCCACGCGGTTTCCGCCTCCGGGATGCCCGCCGACACCCTGCCCTTGCTGCGCCGCGCAGCCGCGCTTACAGGCGGTCTCTGCTTGGCCACTGGTTCCCCCGTGCATGGGCGCAGCGCGGACGCAGCCCATCCCCCACATTTTGCCGCCGCTCTGCGCCTGCCGCTGGCCCCCCACGCTACCCTGCGTGAGCCGCCCACTGCCGAAGATTTACTGTATGACCGGTACAGCCCTGTGCAGGTATTGTTGGATGGGTTTACGGTATAGAGAGGATAGATGTACGCACAACATTTTGCAGATTTTATACCGTACAGGACAAAATTGACCAAAAGTTGCCATTGGCAATCACGAGCACCGTATTATAATATCAGCTTACCATCCGCACAATATGCAGAATATGTTCTTCTTACAGAGAGGTGCTGATCTATGGACATCCTGCAGGAATTTCTGCGCCAGCGCGCCCTGTTGCAGCGAATGCAAGAACTCAACGAAGCTATGATAAAAAGATGTTGTGAGGGCAATGATTTATCCTATGACAGATTCTGATGTTATGAAACGGTTATGCCGCCTCATCGCTGAAATTGATTTTTGATGCTGATAACAGCATCCGCTGCGTGCCGAATTATAAAACAAAAGGCGAGAGAGCCGGTCGAAACGTTTGTTTCAACCGGCTCTCTCGCTACCTTTGGAGCGGCCGACGAGGCTCGAACTCGCTACCTCCACCTTGGCAAGGTGGCGCTCTACCAGATGAGCTACGGCCGCATAAAAAAATCACCGAAGATTGTTCGGTGATTTTTTTGTTGGCTGCCCCAGTCCGACTTGAACGGACGACACCCTGATTAACAGTCAGGTGCTCTAACCAACTGAGCTATGGGGCAATATTTAACTTGTCATGTCAGACGCTCTCGCTGACGACTCCATTATTATAGCAATCACGGTTTGCTTTGTCAACACTTTTTCCCAAGTTTTTTTGATTTTTTTGCTGAATTTCCGGTGCCGCTTTTAGGCACTCTGTATATTGTTGCAAAACAAAAGCCAGGCACAACCTGTTGGGTCACGCCTGGCGAATGGTTCGGTTTTACCTTTACAAAAAGCGTCCTGTCACACTTTCGGGTGTGGCTTTGATCTGCGCTGGGGTGCCTGCGGCCACCACACGGCCGCCTTTTTCGCCGCCGCCCGGGCCCATATCCACGATATAATCCGCACTGCGGATCACGTCGAGGTCGTGCTCGATGACGATGACCGTGGCGCCGTTGTCGATCAGTGTGCGGAAAACGCCCAGCAAGGTCTGCACATCCAGCGGGTGCAGGCCGATGGTCGGCTCGTCAAACACAAACACCGCGTGGGACTGGGTGCGCTCCATCTCACTGGCCAGCTTCAGGCGCTGGGCTTCTCCACCGGAAAGGCTGGGTGTTTCCTCGCCCAGGGTCAGGTAGCCCAGCCCTAGATCCTGCAGCACTTGCAGGCGCTGGCGCACCAGCTTCCTATCCTTGCACAGATCCAGCGCCGTATGCACGTCGCAATCCATCAGCCGGGGCAGTGTGGTAGTGCGGCCGTGCTTGTCGATCAGCTTCACGTCGTCGGCCTCGCGGGCATAGCGGGAACCGTGGCAAGCGGGGCAAGGGATCTCCACATCCGGCAAGAACTGCACGTCCAGGCTGATGACGCCGGTGCCATCGCACACCGGACAACGCAGTTTGCCCGTGTTGTAGGAGAAATCGCCTGCCTTGTAGCCGTGGGCCTTGGCGTCCTGAGTGTGGGAAAAAATCTTGCGCAGTTCGTCGTGGACGTTGGCATAGGTAGCCACAGTGGACCGCACGTTGATGCCGATGGGCGTGGCATCGATGAGCTTGACCTGCTCGATGCCCTCGGCTGTTACCACCTTGACATGGGGCGGCAGTGGACGGCCCGCGGTACTGGCCGCAAGGGCAGGCACCAGGCTTTCAGAATCAGCGTGGTCTTGCCGGAGCCGGACACACCAGTGACGACGGTCAGCCTGCCCTTGGGGATGTCTATCTCCAGCGGGTGCACCGTGTGAATGGCATCGGTGGAAAGGTGGATGCGGCCCTCGGCAAAGAGGTCGCTCTTTCCCGCCCCGGCAGGCAGCGCGGCGGCCGCCGGGCGCAGAAAGGGGCCGATCATCGACTTGGGGTCCTGCTCAATTTCGGGCACAGTGCCCTGAGCGATGACGTAACCACCGCCCGCACCGGCTTCGGGGCCCATCTCGATGATCCAATCGGACTCGGCCAGCACCTGGGTGTCGTGATCCACCAGTACCACCGAGTTACCGTCCTCGACCAGATCGTGCATGACGCCGGTCAGTCCCACGATGTTGGCCGGGTGCAGGCCGATGGACGGCTCGTCCAGCACGTAGAGCACGCCGGTGGTGCGGTTGCGGACCGCGCGGGCCAGCTGCATGCGCTGGCGCTCACCGGTGGAGAGGGTGGACGCGGCGCGGTCCAGGGAGGTAATCCAGCCCCAGGTCCATCAGGCGGCGGGCTGCGGTGCGGAAGGACTCGCAGATGCTCTCGGCCATGGGGCGCATTTCCGCGGGCAGGCTGGCGGGCACGCGGTCCACCCACTGGGTCAGCTCGGCCAGCGGCATCGTGCAGGCATCGGCCAGCGAGATACCCCAGACGGGGTGCGCGGGCGGCCTCGGACAGACGGGTACCGTGGCAGGCCGGGCAGGTCTCCTGCTTGAGGAACTTTTCCACACGCTTCATGCCCTTTTCGTCCTTGACCTTGGCCAGCGCGTTTTCCACCGTGTAGACCGCATTATAATAGGTAAAGTCCAGTTCACCGGCTTCGGGGGTGTTTTTGGCCTTATAAAAAATATGTTTTTTCTCCGCCGGGCCGTGATAGACGATTTCTTTCTCGGCGTCGGTCAACTGGTTGAAGGGTACATCGGTGCGCACGCCCATGGCACGGCAAACATCGGTCATCAGGCTCCACATCAGGGAATTCCAGGGGGCAACTGCGCCATCGTCGATGCTCAGCGTCGGATCGGGTACCAGCGTGGCCAGGTCCACCGTGCGCACGGTGCCGGTGCCATCGCAGGTGCGGCAGGCCCCCTGGCTGTTGAATGCCAGTTCCTCGGCGGAGGGTGCGCGCACCGTGGCCCCGCAGGTGGGGCAAATCAGCGGCTTTTCAGCCGCCACAGCCAGGCTGGGCGGCAGGTAGTGACCGTTGGGGCAGCGGTGGGACGCCAGGCGGGAGAACATCAGCCGCAGGCTGTTCAGCAGCTCGGTGCCAGTGCCGAAGGTACTGCGAATGCCCGGCACGCCGGGCCTCTGGTGCAGCGCCAGCGCCGCCGGGACGTAAAGCACCTCATCCACGCTGGCCTTGGCGGCCTGGGTCATGCGGCGGCGGGTGTAGGTGGACAGGGCGTCCAGGTAGCGGCGCGAGCCCTCGGCATACAGCACGCCCAGTGCCAGTGAGGATTTGCCGGAGCCGGACACACCCGCGATGCCGACGATCTTGCCCAGGGGGACGTCTACGTCGATATTTTTCAGGTTATGGACCCGCGCGCCGCGGATCTTGATTGCTTCTTTGGTTGGCATGGTCGTTCCTCTGTATATAAATAGGTTACAAAAAGCGGGCAGATGCGAGCATCCGCCCTTACAGATTGGTAATTACGTATTTTCTTCGCTCTTGCCCAGTTCCAGCTGGCGGAAACCTTCTCCATGGACCTCGTTGGATTGCAGCATAATGATAAAGCTGGCCGGGTCCATCTTCTGGATGGCGTGCTCGATCTCGTACAGCTGCTTGTTGGAACAGGCGCAGAGCACTACATCCTTGGTGCGCCGCCATAGCCGCCGCGCCCTGTAAAATGGTGGCACCGCGGTCCGCCACGCGGTCGATCTCCTTGCAGGCGGCCTCGCCGTCGTCGGTCACGATCATGGCCAGCATCGAGGAGGAGAAGCCGAACATCATCTTATTGATGACCGCCGAGCAGACAAAGTTGAAGATAAGGCCGTAGATGATGGAGTCCACGTCGTGGAACACCAGACCGTTGGCCACAATGACAGCCAGCGCCGCCGCAAAGGTGATGTTGCCAAAGGGCAAGTGCGGGTGCTTGACCTTGACGGCCATCGTGATAAAGTCGATACCGCCGGTGCTGGAGTTCTGCATGTAGATCAGTGCATCGCCGATGCCGCAGATGACGCCGCCGCACAGGGTGGCCAGCAGGCGGTCGCCGGTGTAGACCGGCATCATGGGCAGCAGATAGTCGGTAAACACGGCGAACAGCACCATGCAGCGCATGCTGCGCAGCAAAAACGACTTGCCCAGCACCTTGTAGCTGAACAGGATGACGGGGATATTGATGAGCACGTTGGACAGGCCCATGGGGATACCGAACAGACGGTACAGGATGGCGCAGACGCCCGCAACACCGGTAACAGGCACACCCGATGCCACGGCAAAGCTATAGATGCCGGCAGCCGAGACAAAGCAGCCCAACACCTCCAGTAGCAGGTTCACGTGTTTGTTTTGAGTCATGATGTACCTCCTTACAAAATGGGGAAAGCTGAAGAAAAGGGCGGGGGCATACTGTGATGCTCCCGCCCTGTGTGTTGCACAGACGTTCTTTTACTTAGAGACAGTCTTTTGATTTTGGATGCGCTATAAGTATTGATGGCCGAGCTGTCCAGGTTATGTTCCAGTGCGGCGCCGTCGGCGTAGAGCTTATCCTGGATCTCGTCGCTCTTCATGCTGGTCAGCATATCATACATGCTGTTCAGCTGGTCAACGGTATAGGTCTTGAGCGGGTCGATGCGGCGGGCCACCAGCAGGGTGGTGCCCAGGTCGATGGTCGTCCAGGTGCCCAGGGGGATCTCATCCAGCGGGTCGGTCAGGTTGTTGTAGCCGTCGCCGCCAAAGCTGGAGAGATCGTCCGGGGTGTACAGCTTGGAACCGGCGTAGTAGACCGCCTGGGCAGACTCGATCGTGCTGCCCATGGCGCTCATGGCCTGGGGCACGTAATTCATGGCAGCGGTGTACAGGGCGCTGTTGCTGGCGGTCTCGGCGGTAGCCTGTTCGTTCAGTTCAGCCAGGCACTGGGCCGCGATGTCCTCGATCTGGGACTTCTGGTCATCGGTGGCCAGCGAGTAGCTGGAGTAGTTCACCAGCGGGAACTGCACGGTCTCGACGTAGTAGCAATCGTTGTTGACGTAATCGGTGTACTCGGCCTCGGTCACGGGGCTGGTGCCGTCGGCGCCGTAGGTCAAGTTCAGGATGGCCTTGGCCTTCTGGGCGTTCAGCAGGTAGGTCTCCACCGTGGACTTGGAAATGCCGTTGGCGGTGTACAGGTCGCCGTTGGAATTCCACAGGCTGTCGGCAGAGTTGGCAGCCTCGGCGGTGGCAGCATCATCCAGCACACCACCCAGCTCGTCGAACTCCTTTTCGACAGCAGCGTAGTACTCGATGGCGTGGGTGGTCAGCTGGCTGATGTAGTCGGCACCGTCGGTGGTGACTTCCTCGCCGTTGATGGTGCCGGTGCACTGGGCCTTCAGCACGGTCTTGACATCGTTGGCGGTTTCGCCGGTCGCCAGGTCGGCCAGGCCGGAGGCGGTGTTGTAAGAGTTGTACTGGGCCAGCAGGTAGACACCGGCCGGATCTCGACCCCGCCGATGGAGCCCACATTGGCAGGCGTAGACATAGCACAGCCGCCCAAAGCCAACAGCATGGAAGCAGCCATGCCCAGGCTGAACAGTTTGGTTTTGATGGAACGCATGATCGGTTCTCCCCTTTATAATACTTGGCAGGGCGTATAACACCCTGAATTAGTATTATACCGCGTTTAATCGCGTATTGCAAGCCCTGGCCCCGGTGTGGTATACTGGCTTCACGAGAGTTTCACATATTATAATAAGGAGTACGCCATGCTTCTGACCGAACAGGCCTCCCGGCTGCAGGGCGGCGATTGGGCGCCGTTTTTTGCAGCCGAGTGCGCCAAGCCCTACTTTGCTGCTCTGGACGCCTTTGTGACTGAGGCCGCCGCCCACACCACTGTCTACCCGGCTGCCGAGAATATCTTTGCTGCCTTTGCCGCCTGCCCCGCCGCGGGCATCCGCGCGGTGATCCTGGGGCAGGACCCCTACCACGAGCCGGGGCAGGCCATGGGGCTGTCTTTCTCGGTGCCCGATGCCTGCAAGGCACCGCCCAGCCTGCGCAATATTTTTAAGGAACTGGAAAGCGAGACCGGCACCCAACGCGCTCACAACGACCTGACCCCCTGGGCGCAGCAGGGCGTACTGCTGCTGAACACCGTGCTGACGGTGGAGCAGGGCCGCGCCTTTGCCCACGCCAAGCAGGGCTGGGAGACTTTCACCAGGGCCGCGCTGGAATACGCCGTGCAGCAGAGTAATGCCCCCCTGGCCGCTGTGCTGTGGGGCAAGCCCGCCCAAAAGTACGCGCCGGTGTTTGCCGCTGTGCAGGACCGACGCCCCGTGCTGGTGCTGGAATCGGCCCACCCCAGCCCGCTTTCAGCGTACCGTGGGTTCTTTGGGTCGGCACCCTTTGGTAAGATCAACGCCTTTTTGCAGCAGCACGGAGAAGCAGCGATCGATTGGCTGAAATAAGCCGCGCAAGAAAGTGAAAAAGCCCCAGCAGGCTGACAGCGGTGCCGGGGTGAGTATGATAAAGACAACAAAAGGCACTGCGATAAGCGGTTGACCCTTTGGGCTAAGGAATTAGAAAAGCTCTAATACCCGTCACCGGCCAGGGTGGCGGGTATTGCTTTTTACCACTAAACTCAGCGTAACAGTCTTGTGACCGATATGGGAAGTCAATGTAAAACGCATGGTCTTCCCCCCTTTTCGGGTAGTGGGGCCAACCGCCTGCCGTTGTGTGCAGCGCCTTGCCGCCGAAGCGGCAATTTCAGCATGTCATATTTCGACAGATCCCACAAGCCCAATCTCGGTGCCTGCGGGCTTTGTTTTGCGTATTTTTCCCGATAAAACCAAAAGCCATGGGAAATCTTACGATTTACCATGGCTTTTGTTGGCGGAGTAAGAGAGATTTGAACTCTCGCGGCGGTTTCCCACCCTACGCCCTTAGCAGGGGCGCCTCTTCGACCTCTTGAGTATTACTCCACAAGTCAAAGTGATATATTCTATTCACTTGTTATACAAAATGGCGGAGAGGATGGGATTCGAACCCATGGTCCGCTCGCGCGAATCGCTGGTTTTCAAGACCAGTTCCATAAACCACTCGGACACCTCTCCATAGTGGCTGCCGCCAGATGCGAGTATTATAATACCACAGGCCCCCAAGGTTGTCAACCCCGGAGGCCTGCTTTTTCTAAAAAAATCTATAAAATTTTTAGTCGGCAGCTTTAAAGCCCACGCTGTACATAAAGCGGACGAAAGCCTGCTGTCCGGCGGCGTCCTGCTTAAAGACACCGGCGTTCTCCAGCACGCGGCTGAACACGATGCCGATCTCCTTCTTCACGACTTCGTTGGCCTCTTCGGGGCGCAGGGCCGTGCCATACTTGGCGATCAGCGCATCGATCCAATCGGCGTGTACGGCCAGGTTAGAGCCCTCCTTGCGGCTGGTGTTGGGCTGCTGGCCGCTGAGGATCTCGGCGATCTGGGCGCCCTGTTCTTTCAGGCGGGCGGGCAGGATGGCCAGACCCATGACCTCGATCAGGCCGATGTTTTCCTTTTTAATGTTGTGATATTCCTTGTGGGGATGGAAGATACCGTCGGGGTACTCCTCGCTGGTGCGGTTGTTGCGCAGGGCCAGGTCCAGGATGTAGCCGTCCGTCTCATCGTAATGCAGGATAGGCGTTACGGTGTTGTGGGGGGTATCGCCGGTGTGGGCCAGGATGCCCACGCTCTCATCGCTGTACTCGCGCCAGGCGGTCAGGATGTTGTTGGCCACGGTCTGCATCTGCTGGCTGCTGCGGCCCACCAGGCGCACAGCGGAGACAGGCCAGTTCAGGATGCCCGCCTTGACGCCGGGATAGCGCACGTCCTTCATAGGCAGGGCGATGTCGGCTTTCTGCATGGGAATACATAGCGGCCACCCTGGAAGTGGCTGTGGCTCAGGATGCTGCCGCCCACGATAGGCAGGTCGGCGTTGGAGCCGCAGGTGTAATGCGGGAACTGGCTGACGAAATCAAATATCTCGGCCAGGGTCTGCTTGTTCATCTCCATGGGCTTATGCTGCTCGTGCAGCATGATGCAATGCTCGTGGAAATAGGCGTATGGACTGTACTGCAGGTAGAACTGCTCCCCTGCCAGTTCAATGGGCACGATGCGGTGGGTCTGGCGGGCCGGGAAGTTGATACGCCCGGCATAGCCGATATTCTCCTTGCAGAGCATGCAGGCGGGGTAGCCGCTCTTGGGCTGCAGGCGCTCCAGGGCGATGGTCTTGGGGTCCTTCTCGGGCTTGGTCAGATTGATGGTGATCTCCAGCTCGCCGTAGGGGGTGGCGGTGTTCCACTGGATGTTCTTGGCGATCTGGGCAGTGCGGATATAGTTCGTTACTACGCAGAAATCATAGAACCAGTCGGTAGCAGCCTTGGCGCCCTTTTTCACGTACAGCTTATGGAACTTTTTGCAGACTTCGCTCTCGCGGGGCATCAGAGCCCCCATCAGGCGGGTCTCGAAGTTGATGCGGTACTGGGGCACAGCACCGTCAAACAGTTCCTTGCGGGCAGCCAGTTCCACCATTTCGTCCAGCAGGGCGGCGGGGGTCGCCGGGTCCTCCTTCGGCGGTTTGGTCTCGCTGGGGGCGGCCAGCTGCAGCAGATCCAGCAGCGTGTTGCGGGCCACCAGCTCGTCCAGTTCTTTGATCAGCTTATGCTTACGCCCGAAGCGCAGCAGGCGCTCCACGTCCAGTGCAAGGCGCGCGTCGCGCTGCTCCGGCGTCAGGGTGGTGCAGTCAAAATCGTTCTTTGCCATGATACAAGCCCTCCTGTAGCGGTGTGTTTTGTGTTCCGTTGTATTTACCATACCGCTTTTTCCTCTCGTTTTCCATGGCGCTGTGTGCCAAGGTTTTGCAGTTTTTGACCAAACTGCGATTTGCACCGCGCAATTTTCTGTCTCTATTGTCGCATTTTGGCGCTGGGTTGTCAATAATTTGTTTTCATGTATGAGTCTGGCACAACGGAAAAACCCGGCACCGCAATGCCGGGTCTTTTCTATAAGATATAGGGCAACACCGCACAATTCCCGCTTTACAGCTTAAGCACCGCTGCTGCGGCTGCGAAGCACAATCTGCGTTGCAAAAATGCTCGATAATACACAAAGTATTATCTGCGCTTTTTGCTTAGCAGCTTGTACTTCTCGCTCGCCGCATCGGCACTTAGAATTGTGCGGTATTGCCATAGTTGTAGCGTAAAGGTTCCTTGAGGGGAGTCCCTCTTTACTCTACAAACCGGAATTGATCGCGATATTCCGCTCTTGCGTTATACTCGCTTATAAATAATTGGTTCGTCATATCCAAAAGTTTTCTTTCCATTAACTTCCATGCTTTCAGATACTTCCAGGCAACTATCCGAAAACTTTTCCCAGAGCTTAAATGTCATTACTGGTGAGAACCGGCTTACACTGCCGCCTTCCCAGATTCCATCCTTTTCATGGTAGATCGCCGGAGTAAATTTTTCGGATTTTTCAATTCAGCATTTTCAACATAGAACTATATGAAAATGTACTCTTATCTTCTCCTTCAGGTATTTCATAAGAAGACAATACAATTTCATCTTCTTCCTCTGTAATCAGGAAAAGATGTGGTGAAGCATGGCGTTTTCCATTTGTCTCATAGTAGCTTTCTTCAACAACAAATTTACCGTTAAAATCTTTAGGAAGGTTCAAAATTTTTCCATTGCAGATTGTATTAATGTGTTCTGCATAAGGATATGTTTTTCCTTCTTTCTGCATCTTATCAAACTGCTCTTTGTTATTAAAGTGTCCCGTCATCATATCAACAAAATTATCAAGTTTCACCATGTTTTTACCTCCGCAAGCACCGATTTATCCACTACACAGTATACGCGGTTTTCCACGTCTCGTCAATAAAAAAGCAGCCGCCCGGGCTAACCGGATGGCTGGATGGGGTATGATTTACAGCTTACTTTTTCAGGTCGCTGAACAGGTCTTTTTCGTACACACCGTCGGCGACGAGCTTGGCGAAGCTGTCAATGACGATTTGCTTGTCCTCAGCATAGGTGACGCCAAACCACTTATCGTGGGTAGGCAGGACCTTAACGCTGACCTTGTCGGCGTGCAGCAGCTCGTCGATGTAGATGGGCAGCAGATACTCGGCTTTCAGCGGGTTGGCGGGGGCGGCTTTCTCGAAGAACTCCACAAAGCCGGCGTCCAGCAGGTCGACGAACTCAGGCGTCAGGCCCCACATATTCATCGAGACAAGGCTCTCAACGTCGATGGTCTTTCCGCCGGCAGCTGCACCCTCGGCAGTTTTCTCAATGCCGCTGGTCTCCAGCACGCCGGTCAGGTAATGCTGGTCGTTCATCTGGCAGATACCGCGGGTGACAGCGCCGTGATCGCTCAGGGTGTTTTCAGCACGGAACCGGCCATGCGCAGCTTGCCCGGCTCGGCGGGGTGTAGCCCTGCAAGAGCTGTGCAGCTGCACAAAGCTTCCTTACCGTAGTAGTCGTCGGCGTTGATGACGGCGAACGGCTCCTTGATGATGCCCTTGCAGGCCAGCACGGCCTGGCCGGTGCCCCAGGGTTTGGAGCGGCCCTCGGGCACACTGTAACCCGCGGGCACATTTTCCAGTGCCTGAAACGCATAGTCGATCTCGACACCCAGGTCGGCGCAGATCTTCTCGATGCGGTCTCCGATGGCCTCTTTAAAGGCTTCCTCGATATCGTGGCGGATGATAAAGACGATCTTGTCAAAGCCAGCTTCGATGGCGTCGTGGATCGAGTAATCCATGATGATCTCGCCGTTGGGGCCGACTGCGGCCAGCTGTTTGATGCCGCCGCCGAAACGGGAGCCTATACCGGCCGCCATAATAACCAGAGCTGTTTTCATGAGTTTCCTCCTAAATTATCGCTGGGGTGCGTACCCGGCGTTGTAACCTTTTATCTTCCTTACTTTTCAACATCCTGCGGGCAGTTTATGCACCCGCCATGGTCATAAGATACTGAATCGCGCTGGGGCCTGCCATGTAGAGGATGGCCACCTGCAGCAGGCACATGATGCCAAAGTAGAGCAGCGCCGCCAGCAAATTGGTGCCGCCGCGCTGGACCAGCAGCTCGGTGCGGCCGTCGCCCTCGGGGCATGCCATGTAGATCTCCTCGATCTGCGCCTTGCTACTATCGTGGTACCAGGACACGGCTAACATCCCCAAAATCACCTTGAACGCCCAGATGCCGATCCGCCGATGGTGTAGGCGGCGGGCAGCCAGCCAAGCGGCAGGCTGCCGAAGAAGGTGGGGTTGAAGGTGGCAATGATCGACATAAAGCCGGGGATACTCAGCACGACCATGACCAGCGTGGCCAGCAGGCCCTGCTTCCACATTTTGCGGTAGAACAGGTAGGCCGGGCCAAACAGAAACGCCGAAAGCGAAAGGGTGACTTTCTGCTTTGTCTCGCTCATGCGGAAAAACTGCATCAGGTAGTACATCGGGCTGCGGCCCACAAAGGCGGCCCAGTCCTTGGCCTTGATGCCCTCGATGGGGTCCTCAGGGCCGATCTCCCGCCGCTGGATGCCGTCCGGGCCTGCGGAGTAGGTGTCGATGTGGGGGCCGGGGGCAGCGCGGTCATTGCGGGGGGCACCGCCAGGGTTTACATCGCCGGGGTTGCGGGCGTAGATGGGACCCTGATCCTGCGGTTTTTGCGGAGCCGCGCCGGGGGCTTCCTCGCCTGCTTTGGGCAGCGGGCAGCCGCAATGGCTACACCGCACCGCGCCGGGGGTGTTGTGGGTGCCACAGTTGGGGCAGGTCGCCGCATGAGCGGCTTCGGCCGCACCCGCGCCAACTTCGGGTTTCCATTCAAACCCGGCCGCATGCTCGGACTGGTGCATGCAGGCGCCGACCTTCTGCCAGCAGGCCCGGTGGTAGGGGGTGCCGCAATCGGGGCAGACGACAATATCGTCATTATCCGTAAATTCCTGTTCACAAACAGGACAGTGGTTGCCAGTGTAACGTGCCATGAAATTTTATCCTCCCAGTAACATAAAGACATTATACCGCACCAATAAGATAAATGCAAAGAACTTTTTATGAAGTTTAGCAGTTTTGGGGCGGATATTGCTAATAGTTATGGCTAACTGTACTGCGTAATGCCTCCCTCTGCGAAGGTGGTGCCCCGAAGGGGCGGAGGAGAGACGATCTCTTTACCGTTTCTTTATTTCAGGCTCTCTCCCACCCGCTCCGCGAAACCTCCTCTCAGAGAGGGCCTTTTATGCCATCCTGCCCAACCTCCGAAATCCCTCTTTACAACGCCCCTTATTTGGTTTATACTATTATTATGTAGTTTTATGCCAACCTGACAAAACCGAGGGGTAACGATATGATCACCATTGACGAATTAAAAGCAAAACTCGGGGGGATGAAAACCTCTGTAGATGACCTGCGCGATGCACTTTCTATCGAAGCCAGCGAGAAGCGTCTGGCCGAGCTGGAGCATCAGATGACTCTGCCTGGCTTTTACGATGACCAGACCCGCAGCCAGAAGATCATCAGCGAGATGGGCGAAGTGAAAAACAAACTGGAGCGCTTCGGCAAGCTGAAGACCCAGTACGAGGAAGCCGAGACCCTGCTGGAGATGATCGAGGAAGAGAATGATCCGGCCCTGGCCGCTGAGGGCGAGGAAGCCGTGGAGGGTGGAAAAATCCATCGACGAGCTGCAGCTGATGACGATGCTGAACGGCGAGTACGACCACAGCAACGCCATCCTGACCTTCCACGCCGGCACCGGCGGCACCGAGGCCCAGGACTGGGCCGAAATGCTGATGCGCATGTACACCCGCTGGGCCGAAGCCCACGGTTACAGCGTGGAGGTGCTGGACGTGCTGGACGGCGACGAAGCCGGCATCAAGTCCGCCTCGATGATGGTCAAGGGCGCCAACGCCTACGGCATGCTCAAGAGTGAGCACGGCGTCCACCGCCTGGTGCGCGTCAGCCCGTTCGACTCTCAGGCCCGCCGCCAGACCAGCTTCTCCAGCCTGGAAGTTATGCCCGAGCTGGACAACAACATCAACATCGAGATCAACCCGGCCGACATTGAGATGCAGGTCTACCGCTCCTCCGGTGCCGGCGGCCAGCACATCAACAAGACTTCCTCCGCCGTCCGTCTGATCCACAAGCCCACCGGCATCGTGACCAGCTGCCAGACCCAGCGCAGCCAGCTGCAGAACCGCGAGTACGCTATGGAAATGATGAAGGCCAAGCTGTACCAGATCGCGCTGCAGCAGCATAAGGACAAGATCGACGACATCAAGGGCGTGCAGAACGAGATCGCCTGGGGCCACCAGATCCGCAGCTACGTCTTTATGCCCTACACGCTGGTCAAGGATCACCGCACCAACTTTGAAAGCGGCAACGTGCAGGCTGTCATGGACGGCGACCTGGACGGGTTCATCTACGCCTACCTGAAAGCCAGCTCCCGCGAACTGGAAGAGGTGTAATTCTCTTTTCCGCAAACTCAAAACGGTACACACTTTGCGGTGTGTACCGTTTTTTGTGTTTTGCCATGCTTTATTCACAATCAGCGGGTATACTAAACCAATAGCGTTGCGATCATATCCCCGTACCCGCGCCGGCGCGGCTTGGCCTGCATCCGCAACGGTATTTGTATTAAAAATTCTTTTGGTTCCCTTTCTTATAAGAAAAGGAACAAGGAGGTCATTCGTATGCCCATTCACGGCCTGACGGCGGCGGAGGTGGAAAGCCGCCGCGCAGCAGGGCTGACCAACTGCCCGCCCCGCTCCCCCACCAAAACCACCGGGGAGATCGTGCGGGACAATATCTGTACCTATTTCAACCTCGTGTTTCTGGTGCTGGCGCTCATGCTGCTGTCCGTTGGTTCCTGGCTGAACATGGGGTTTCTGGGTATCGTGTTCTGGAACACCCTCATCGGCATTATCCAACAGCTGCGCGCCAAAAAGACCATCGACGAGCTGACCCTTGTCTCCGCCCACAAGGTGCGCTGCCTGCGGGACGGACAGTGGGTAGAGCTGCTCTCAGACGAATTGGTGCAGGACGATGTGGTGGAGATCCGCGCGGGCGAGCAGATTGCCGCCGATGCCGTGGTACTGGACGGCACCGCCCAGGCCAACGAAAGTCTGCTGACCGGTGAAGCGCGTCCCATCGCCAAAAACACCGGGGACGGGCTGCGTTCCGGCAGCTTTTTGGCCGCCGGGCACTGTGTGGCGCGGCTGACCAAAGTGGGTGCCGAAAGTTACGCCGCCAAACTGGCTACCGAGGCCAAGGCCGACGGCCACAAGGTGGTCAAGGGCGAGATGATGCGCAGCCTGGACAAGCTGATCCGGGCCATCGGCATCGCGCTGGTACCCATCGGCGCGGCGCTTCTGTACAAGCAACACTGGCAGCTGGGCGTGGCCATGCGCGGCAGCGTGGAGACCACCGTGGCGGCGCTGATCGGTATGATTCCCGAGGGCCTGTACCTGCTGACCAGCGTGGCCTTGGCCGTGGGCATGATGCGGCTGGCCCGCCGCCGGGTGCTGACTCAGGACATGAACTGCATTGAAACGCTGGCCCGGGTGGATGTGCTGTGCGTAGACAAGACCGGCACCATTACCGAGAGCACAATGCAGGCGGACGAGCCGGTTTTGCTTAATGAAAACGCGCCTGTCACCGACATTTTAACCGCCTTTTACAGCGGTGAGGAGCCAGACAACGACACCGCCCGTGCCCTGTGCGAGAAATTCGGCCAGGGTGGCAGCTCTTTGTTTGCCGCCCGCAGCATCCCCTTTAACACGGCCTACAAATACAGCGCCAAAAGCTTTGGGGCGCAGGGCAGTTATGTCGTAGGGGCACCGGATATTTTGGCCGGTGCCCGTCTGGCAGAGCTGCGCCCCGTCCTGGACCCGCTGCTGGCCCAGGGGCGGCGCGTGCTGCTGCTGGCCCGCTGTAAGGGCGAACTGCCCGAACCGCCTGCCCGGCTGGACCCGGACACGCTGGAGTTTTTGGCATTGCTGCCGCTGCAAAACCGCATCCGGGAGAGCGCACCGGAGACCTTTGCCTACTTTGCGCGTCAGGGCGTGGACGTGAAAGTGATTTCCGGCGACGACCCGCGGGTCGTCAGCCATGTAGCCGCCCAGGCGGGCATCCGCGGGGCTGACCAGTGGGTAGACGCGGCAGCCCTGAAAAACGACCGCGAGTTGGAAAAAGCCGCCGCCCACTGCACGGTATTCGGCCGTGTAACGCCGGAGCAAAAGCGCAAGCTGGTACACGCCCTGCAAAAGCAGGGACATACAGTGGCCATGACCGGCGATGGCGTAAACGACGTTTTGGCGTTGAAAGATGCCGACTGCGGCATTGCCATGGCATCGGGTGCGCAGGCCGCCAGCCAGGTGGCACAGCTGGTGCTGCTGGATTCAGACTTCGGTGCGCTGCCCCATGTAGTGGCCGAAGGACGCCGGGTCATCAACAACATCCAGCGGTCGGCGTCGCTGTTTTTGGTCAAAAACATCTTCTCGGTGCTGCTCAGCGTCGTATCGCTGGTGCTGCCGCTGACTTATCCGTTTTTGCCGCTGCAGCTGTCGCTGCTCGGCGCCGCAACCATCGGTACGCCAGCGTTTTTTCTGGCGCTGGAGCCGAACCACGAGCGGGTGCGCGGGCGGTTTATCTCCAACGTGCTGCGGGCGGCGCTGCCCGGCGGCATAACGGATTTTTTACTGGTATTTTTGGCGCAGGGGTTCTGCTTTGCCTTTGACCTGTCCAGCGATTACCTGGGCACCATCAGTACGATCGTGGTGCTGACAGTGGGCCTGATGGTACTGTGGGGCGTCTGCCGCCCGTTCAACACCTGGCACTGGGTACTTTGGGGAGCGATGGCAGTCATCGGCTACGGCGGCGCGTTGCTGCTGGCCCTGGCTGGGCTGGTCAAGCTGGATCTGGGCGGCACGCTGGTGCTGGTGGCCCTGCTTGGCCTGGTCGGGCCGACGCTGTTTGGCGTAAGCATGCTGAATACCCGCATCCACGGCGCCGTAGGCGAGGTACAGGATAAGGCGCGGCGAAGGAGAGAATCATAACGTCAACTAAAAGCCTCCCTCACAGAGGAAGGCATCTGCGCGTAAGCGCAGACGGAGGGAGAGAGCCTTCCATCCAAAGCTCTCCACCCGCTTCGCGGGAGCCCCTCAGAGGGTCAAAACACCGTCCGCCCGCCACACAACATAAAACCCGCGCTTTCCGGCAATGCCGAGAGCGCGGGTTTTCCTTTACAATATTTAGGTAATACCGCATAATTCTAAGTGCCGATACGGCGAGCGAGGTGCGGCAGATGCTAAGCCAAAAGCGCAGATAATACTTTGTGTATTATCGAGCATTTTGGCAACGCAGTTGCCGTGCCGCAGCCGCCGGAGCGGTGCTTAAGCCGTAAGGCGGGAATTGTGCGGTGTTGCCTTTATTCCGTTTCTTCCCCGGCGGCGGCCCAGGTACAGGCCAGGCCGCACAGGCCAAACACACCCATGGCCAGGCCGGTCAGCAGATCAGGCATGGTCAGCATACCATTGAAAGCCTCAAACAGCGTTTGTGGCAGCTCGATGCAGGTGCACAGCAGAAAACACCCGGCCCCGGCGGCAAACAGCGTGTGACCGCAGGGCAGGCCCGGCGTCAAAAACACTTTAAGCAGCACCACCGCAAACAGCAGCGCCGCCACAGCACTGAGTACCCGCAGCGTGCAGGGGATGCGCCCCAGCGAGGCAGGCACAAACTGGAACCGCCACACCAGCCGCCATAAAAAAGCCAGCGGCAGCACCAGGCCCGCAGTGCGCCGCCCATTTCTGGCGGCGCACGCCAAAGCCGGTCAGGGCGCGCCAGCCGTACACCAGCAGCCATGCACCTGCCAGCACCGGCGTGATGACGTCCGCCCAGGCGGTCCAGGCCGGGGTGGTGGCGTACAGTTCCGGGTAGGCGGAGATCGTCTGGGCCGAGGACACCGACAGCAGACCGCCGCCCAGCTGCAGCGCGCCTGTCATCAACATGCAGCAGCCCAGGGCAGGTTGGTGTCAGTTAGCTCTGTGGGCTGGGCAGCCACCCGCCGAGCAGGCAGGTAGGGCAGCGCCAGCGCCGCCAGCCAGGGCAGATACCGCGCCCACACCGAGGCTTGCAGCGCAAAGCCGGTGGAAGCATCCATCCACTGCAGCAGGTCCGCTACATGCAGCGCCGCCAGCACGATGCCGACAGCCAGCACAAGAACCGCATAGAATCGTTTATTTTGCATGGGTCTTCCCCCGTTGTTTCATAAGATGGCAGGCTTGTTTCATAGAATGTACAAGCGCCGGATACAAAACATTGTACCGCCACGCGCCCCAAATTGCAAGCATGGAGTGCCCATCTATGAAAAAATCATCCCTTGCCGTTTTCGCTTTTGCCCTTCTGGCGGCGGCTGCACCTTTTGCTGCGCTGCTGGTACCGCCTGCCGCGCCCACACCCCAACGGATTCTGTCCAGGCGGACGATCTCTCCCCCGCCGCCACGCCGCAGCCTTTGCCCACGATGCCGCCCAGCAATGCTCAAAACGGTACCACCGCCCCTAATGCCGCGCTGGCAGCGGCGGACATCACCCTGTACGACGCCGACACCGGAACCAACCGGGTAGTGAGCGTGCGGGACTTTCTCATCGGTGCCGCCGCCTGCGAGATGCCACCGACCTGGAACGACGACACCCTGCTGGCCCAGATGGTGGCCAGCCACAGCTATGCACTGGCGCTGGGGGCGCCGATGCAGGTCAATTCGGCCCTCTGCGCCGGGTGGACGGATACCGAGGTATTGAAAGCGCGCTGGGGCGATGATTTCACTGCCTACTACAGCCGCTTTGCCGCGCTGGCGGACAGAGCCGCCGGGGCATTGCTGTGCTATGGCGGTGCACCGGCCGCCGCCTGCTACCACAGCATCAGCAACGGCGTGACCGAGGCCAGCCAGAACGTGTGGACCTCGGCCCTGCCCTACCTGCAGGGAGTGGCCTCCCCCTGGGACAAGACGGCCGACGGCTACGAGACGACCATCACCTACAGCTGCGAGCAGGTGGATGCCATTTTGCAGGGCCTTGGTTTGGAGCCGGAGACACTGGCTGACACCGCCCCCGCCGCCTGGTTTGGCGCGGCGCAGTTGGACGAAGCCGGATATGTAGCTTCGATGTCCGTCTGCGGAGAAGCTTTTTCCGGCACGCGGCTGCGGCGGGCACTGGCCCTGCGTTCGACCTGTTTTGCCGTGCAGTACGCCGACGGTACGTTCACCTTTACCACCCGCGGCTACGGCCATTGCGTGGGCCTGAGCCAGCACGGCGCCCAATCCATGGCCGAAGGCGGCGCCGATTGGCGGGAAATTTTGACCTATTATTTCCCCGGGTGCGAGGTAGTGGAGTAAAGCAAAAGGGATGCGCCGTGGAAAGCGCATCCCTGAAAATTCAGCCGTGCATTGTAGGGTCGATGCAAGCATCACCCCCTTACAAAAGCAGCCGCCCTCTTACCCCTTCACCGGCTTTTCAGTACGCCCATGATGAGTGCCGTCAGCAAACTGCCGCACAGCAGGGCTGCCAAAAATCCGATGGGGTTATCGATCACCGCGATGAGGAACAACCCGCCGTGGGGGCGGGCAGCGGCCAGCGCAGCCAGGCTGCTGCCTGCCATGCAGGCGGGCACCACGCGCAGCGGATCACGCAGCGCAAAGGCAGTGCACCCTCGGTTACAAAGGATGCCCCATCAGCAGGTTTTGCGGCGCAGTGCGACGCTCCTCCCTGGTGAAGCGGTGCGGGAACAGCAGGCAGGCCAGCGCCACGCCGATGGGCGGCACCATGCCGCCGATCATGACCGCCGCCATAATGTCCAGCTGGTCGCTGACCAACGCCAGCGTGCCGGTCAGGTAGGCGGCCTTGTTGATGGGCCCGCCATAGTCGGTGGCCATCAGCGCACCCAGCACAGCGCCACCGTCAGACGGCTGCCGCCGCGCATCGAATCCAGCGCACGGTACAGCTTTTGGTTAAAGCGTCCCAGCGGCGGGTTGACCGCCAGCGCCATCAGCGCCGCAATGCCCAGCAAACTAAGCAGCGGCGTTAAAAAACTGCTGCGCACCTGCTGCAGGTTTTCCGGTATTTTTTTGCCCAGCCTGTTCAAAAAACGCACCAGCAGGCCTGCCGCAAAACCGGCGATCAGCGCACCCCAGAACCCGGAGGACACCCAGCTGAGCTTATTGCCCGCCGTGGTGCCCAGCTGAGCCATGTAGCCGCCCATCAAGCCCGGCATGAACGCCGGGGCGTCGCCGATGCTGACCGCAATGAACGCCGCCAGCACCGGGTAGATCAGCACAAAGGCCTCTTTGCCGATATTATTCAGCAGGTCGCAATATTTTTGCGCCAGGCCCATCTGCGCCAAAAGCAGCGACAGGGCGATCATGACGCCGCCCACCACCACAAAGGGAATCATGTAGGAGATGCCGTTCATCAGGTGGCGGTACGTTTCGCGGCCCAGCTCCCGCCAATCGCTAGTGCGGAAGGCGTTGCCGCCGCGGTAGACGGGCACCTTGCTGTTCAGCGCCTTGTTCAGCACGGCGTCAGCATTGCGCACCGCGTCACCGGCCGAGACTGTCACCAGACGCTTGCCCACGAACCGCGCCATCGACACACCCTTGTCGGCGGCAATAATGATGCAGTCTGCGGCGGCGATCTCGTCGCTTTCCAGCTCGTCGTTCACGCCCACCGCGCCGTTGGTCTCCACTTTGATGGTCACGCCCCGCTCCTGCGCCGCTTTGCGCAGGGCCTCGGCCGCCAGGTAGGTGTGGGCCACGCCCATGGGCAGGCCGTAACCGCCAGCAGCCGGTACTGGGCCGGGGGCGGCGGCGTCTCGGCGGCAGGGCTCTCCTCTGCAGGCGGCGGAGCGGGTTCCTCGTGCCGGGCGATCAGGCTGCAAAAAGCCGTTGACGTAGGGGCATCCAGCATCTGCCGGCAGACTTCCTCATCCAGCAGCAGGGTGGCCAGGCCCGCCAGCATCTGCACATGCAGGTCGTTGGCATCTGCCGGTGCAGCGATCAAAAACAGCAGCCGCACCGGCTCGCCGTCCGGCGTATCGCAGGGCAGCGGCGGGTCCAGCGTTAAGGCGGCCAGCTCGGCATGGGCCACCCCTGCGCTTTTGGCGTGGGGGATGGCCAGCCCGCGGCCCATGCAGATGCCGCCCATTTTTTCACGTTCCAGGACATCCTGTTCAAATTGTACGGTGTCGGTCAGGCAGCCGCTTTTCTGCACCAATTCCACCAGTTGGTGGATCGCCGCAGGCAGAGAATCCGCCTGTTGGCGCAGCGCCACGCAGCAGGGCTGCAGGTGATCTGTGATGTGCATTGGGATGTCCCCCTTTGGAAAATTTGTACAATCCGAAAAAAGCGGCCCCGCCAGAACGGAGCCGCTTTTATAAAGTTTACGTGGATTAGTTGAGCAGGGTCAGCTCGGTCTCGGGATCGAACAGGTGAATCTTGTTGGTATCCATGGCAACCACGATCTTGTCGCCGCGGCGAGACTTGGTGGTGGGAGCCACACGAGCCATCAGGTTCTGGCCCTGGTAGGTCAGGTACAGGTAGATCTCAGCGCCCATCAGCTCGGAGACTTCGACCTCAGCGGAGATGTGGCTGTTGGGATGCTTCTCGAGGAATTCCTCGTCGTCCTTGATGTCCTCAGGACGGATGCCGACCTTCAGGGTCTTGCCAACGTAAGCGTCCAGCTTGCCGTCGGCGGTCTTCTCCTTGGGCAGAGGAATGTCGCTGCCGGCCAGATCAACGGTGAACTGGTCGCCGGTCTTCTTCAGGGTGCCGTCCAGGAAGTTCATCTGCGGGCTGCCGATGAAGCCTGCGACGAAGATGTTGCAGGGATAATCGTACAGGTTCTGCGGGGTATCGACCTGCTGGATCAGGCCATCCTTCATGACGACGATACGGTCGCCCATGGTCATGGCCTCGGTCTGGTCATGGGTAACGTAGATGAAGGTGGTAGCCAGCTTCTTGTGCAGCTTGATGATCTCGGTACGCATGCTGGTACGCAGCTTAGCATCCAGGTTAGACAGAGGCTCGTCGAGCAGGAAGACGGCCGGGTTACGGACCATAGCGCGGCCCAGGGCAACACGCTGGCGCTGACCACCGGACAGAGCCTTCGGCTTACGGTCGAGCAGGTGCTCGATCTCCAGGATTTTAGCAGCCTCACGGACGCGCTTGTCGATCTCGTCCTTGGGCATCTTGCGCAGCTCCAGGCCGAATGCCATGTTCTTGTACACGGTCATGTGCGGGTACAGAGCGTAGTTCTGGAAGACCATGGCAATGTCGCGGTCTTTCGGGGGAACATCGTTGATCAGGCGGTCGCCGATGTACATCTCACCGCCGGAGATTTCCTCCAGGCCAGCGATCATACGCAGGGTGGTAGACTTACCGCAGCCGGAAGGACCGACGAAAACGATAAACTCCTTATCAGCGATCTCGAGGCTGAAATCAGGAACAGCAACAACATTGCCGGGATAAACTTTCTTAACGTGACGGCAGCTAATGGAAGCCATAATACGTATCCTCCAGTTATTTACAGTGGTTTGCAGCCCGGGTAGAGGGGGCTGTCTTTCTTGACAAGACTATAATAACAGGTTACAATTGGTTTGAAAATAGCATTTTATTGATATAGAGGTGTTGAAATTGATATTTGACCCGGAAATTTACTGCACCGCTGCCGAGACCCGCGAACTGGACGGAAAGGATGCCGTCACACTGGCTGGCGCCGGGCTGTGGGCAGGGGTTCTTTCCCGCGGGGAGTGCCTGTTGGAAGGTCTGGCCCGGCCGGGACAGAGCGGGGATATTCTGTTAGGCCCCTCCCCACTGGCGCTGACGCCGCAGACCGATTGCCACCTGGTGGCCGTGCGGCTGACCGGCCTGTGTGCCGACGCCTACCTACTAAGTATGGGCACGCCCTGCTGGGTGATGGCGCGGCCTGTCCCGGCGCGGCGGAGCTGATCGCCCAGCTGCACGGCGGCGGCAGTGCCCCCCTGGCCTACGGCCTGCTGTGCGCCCTGGGCAAGGCGGATGAGACAGCCCGCCCCCTGCCGCCGCTGGTGGCCGAGGCGGTGGCGGCCATCCGGCAGAATTACATGGCACTGTACGGCGTGGAGGAATTGAGCGAACAGCTGGGCGTGACGAAGAGCCACCTGGTACGGACGTTCAAGCAGGAGATCGGCGTGTCGCCGGGGAAGTACCTGACCAATGTGCGTATTGAGGCCGTGAAGGCACTGCTTTTGAGCGACGAGTACAATTTGGAGATGATTGCCGGGATGACGGGGTTTTCGGGGGCGAACTATTTGTGCCGGGTGTTTAAACGGGAGGTGGGGGTATCTCCTGCCGCCTGGCGGGCGGCAGCCGCGCCCTTGCCGGCGGTGCCGAAATTGCCGCCGAGAAGTGCGGAGATGTTTGTTTAATACAAACACAAAAGCCCGCAGAAAATCTGCGGGCTTTTGTGCATAGAGGGGTGGGAAAGTATATAAAGGTCAGTGAATGTCGTAAATTTATGCATCACCATATTGATGCGTCGCTTGATTGATTACAGCTATTATTATAGCCTTTTTCCTTAATTTGTCAAACGTCCCCCTTGCAATTTGTTTTTAAAAACATTATAATAAACCAGTAAATGCTTAATTATATTTAGTTGCCGCCGAAAAAATCACACTTTTCCTATTTTGTCAAACCTCACAACGGCGCTTTTCTTCATTTTATTTTTTTGTGCGCATTATACAAAACTTTGTAAGAGGAGTCATCCCATGGACGATCTAGACCATAAAATCGTACAACTTCTATCCGAAAATGCACGTATGCCCGTCAAAGACATTGCACAGAAGGTCAGTTTGACCAGCCCGGCCGTGTCCAGCCGCATCCATCGGCTGGAGCAGGAGGGTATCATCGGCGGCTACACAGTGGTGCTGCGCAACCCCGGTGCCCCCGCCCGTGTGGAGGCGCTCATCTCTGTTTTGGTGGATGCCGCCACCCGCGCCAGCTTCCTGGCGATGATCGAGCAGGAGTCCCAGGTCTTGCAGTGCTTCCGCGTGACAGGCAGTTACAATTTTATTATTAAGGTAAGCTGCACCGACATCGACGCACTGGAGCATCTGCTGACCAAGATGCAGAAGATGGGTTCCACCAACACCCAGATCATCCTGAACACCCAGCTGGACCGCAATCTGGCATTTTAACGAAAGAGGACGTTATGTACTTTTGCAAAAACTGCGGCCGCCTGGCCCATCCCGGCGAAGACCGCTGCCCCAAATGCGGCGCTGCCCACATCCAGCCCGCCCCCGCAGCAGCAGCCCCCACCGGGCCTGCTGCCCCGCAGTATCACCCGGCCGAGGACGCCCCGGAGCAGGATGTTCCGGCCCTGGGCTTTGGCAGCACGCTGGGCACGCTGGTCATCTTTGCCATCCCCCTGGTAGGCTTTATCATGATGCTGGTGTGGAGCTTTTCCGGCGGACCGGACAGTGCCCGCAAGCGCCTGGCCCGTGCTTATCTGGTCCGCACGCTCATCATCGCGGTTATCTTTGCGCTGCTGTTTTGATCGGCGCGCTGAGCCTGGCGGCCGTTTCCACAGCCTGTACTACGCCCTGCGCTAAGGAGGCCGTATGAAAGCAAGTGTCATTATCCCAAACCTGAACGGTGCAGGCTGGCTGCGTGACTCCATCGAGTCCATCTGGGCACAGACCGAGCAGGATTTTGAACTGATCGTCATTGACAATGGCTCCACGGATGAAAGCCTGGAGATTGCCCGCAGCTATTGCGGCCGCGACCGCTACACCCTGATTGAAAACGCCGAGAATACCGGTTTTTCCCACGCCGTCAACCAGGGCATAGCCATTGCCAAAGGCGAGTACATGGCTCTGTTCAACAACGACGCCTTTGCCGAGCCGACCTGGCTGGCGGAGCTGCTCCGCACTGCTGAGGCCGACCCCAAGATCTTTGCCGTCAGCAGCCTGATGCTGCGCTTTTACGAGCCGGAGCTTGCCGATGATGCGGGCGATTACGTGACTATTTTGGGGTTTGCCTGCAAGCGCGGCGACGGCCTGAAGGCAAGCCGATACACAAAACCCTGCCGCATCTTCAGTGCATGCGGCGGCGCGGCGCTGTACAGAAAATCCATTTTGGATAAAATCGGCGTTTTTGACGAATTGTTTTTTGCCTATTATGAGGACGTGGACCTGAGCTGGCGCGCGAACAACTTTGGTTACAAGAACGTTTATTGCCCAACGGCGCGGTGCCGGCACATCTGCGGTGCCACAACGGGTGCAGTGCGGTACAATCCGTTCAAGAGCATCCAGAGCGGACGGAACAGCATCCTGCTGCCCTACAAGAACCAGCCGTTGTTGATGATGCTGCTGAACCTGATCCCGATGGTGCTGGGGTATCTGCTGAAAGTGGTGATGTTCCGGTTCCGTGGGTTTGGCAACGATTATGCGAAAGGCTTCCACGAAGCCTGGGTAGCCCTGTCGAAGCTGAACAAGCCGAAGTTCCATTGGAAAAACCTGCCCAACTACATCTGGGTCGAGTGCAGTTTAATTGTCGGCCTGTTCCGCTACCTCATCTACCGCATCCAGCGCGCGCTGAAGGTGACCTGATTTGTTCCTTTTCTTGAAAAAAAGGAACCAAAAGATCTTTACATTAAAAATGGGAGATACGGTCTGCGACCGTATCTCCCATTTTTGTTTAGGCAACACCGCATAATTCCCGCCTTACGGCTTAAGCACCGCTCCGGCGGCTGCGGCACGGCATCTGCGTTGCCAAAATGCTCGATAATACACAAAGTATTATCTGCGCTTTGGCTTAGCAGCCGCACCTCGCTCGCCGTATCGGCACTTAGAATTGTGCGGTGTTACCTTAGAGTTTCTTCGGTTCCTTCTTTGCAAAGAAGGAACGAATCAGGCTGACCGCCGACGCGCACAGGGCGGGGTAGAGGATGAGGCAGAAGGTTTGATACCAGGTGGGGACAAGGTACTGCCACCAGGCGGGCAGAGTCGAGGCGGCGTTCAGGGTCAGGGTCGCCGGGGCAAAGGTCAGATCCACCGTCTTGTTCTCGTCCGGGCTGCAGGGGTCCAGGCGCAATGCCGCAATGCTCGTGCGGGGCAGCGTGTACAAGTACTGGCCGTTGCCAAGGTTCTGCGGGAACACGCGGCGATCCTGGCTGTAATCCTCGCCCACTTTCGTGGTGTAATACAGGCACATCTCACGGGCGTCGCCATCAAACGTTACCGTGTAGCTCAGCGTGCGCACCACCTGGCCGGAGACATCCTCCAAAATCATCTGCGGGTCACCGTTGGTGGTGGTCAGGGTCAGGGCCGACTCCGCGGTCGCCTGCTCCTCGGCGGGTTCCAGGCCCACCAACTGCCAGCTCTGCACCGGGATGATCTGCTCGGTCATGCGCCCCTGGGCTTTGGCCAGGGCATCGCTGCCAGCATGGGCCAGGCTCAGCACCAGCCAGACAGCCACCGCCAAAATGTAACAGGCCGCAGGCACCGCGCCGCGGCGGGCGAAGAAAGTTTTCAACCGTTTCATGCGGCACCCCCTTGCATTTCCACCGGGGCATAGCCCGCATCGGTCACGCGGTACAGCAGGGTCTCCCCTGCCTGGGCGGTGGCCAATTTATCCGTAAACAGGTCGCTGTAACTTTGCACAAAATATCGTCCAGTTTTTGGATGTACAACACCGTGCAGCCGTTGCCGCGCACGATGGCATCCAGTTCATCTGCCGTAATAGCGTGATAATAGGTTGCTTTTACGCCCTCGTCGGGCTTGAGTTCCGGCAGACCAAACGTACCGCCACCGCCGTTCATTTCAGACATAATGCCGGAGTAATCCACCATCACCGGGTAAAAATCAAACACGGCGCTGAACCAGCCCTCGCCGTTATCGCCCTGACTGACGTAGAACACACGGTCGTCGGGCTGCAAATTCTCGCAGACGTACTCGGCCTCGGCACGAGCCTGCTTGCGGTCGGCAAATTCGCTGTCCGCAAAGCCCAGCACGCTGAGCTGCGGCAGCACGATCTGATTCTGCCGCACCAGCATGGCAACGGCCAGCAGCAACACAATGCCCTGCGCCGCCAGCGGGCGCTTGGGGGCATAGCGGCTGGTGGTAAAAGCAGCCGTGGGGCCGTTGACTTTACTGACCGTCTCCAGCTGTGGCTGCAAAGCAATCATCAGACAAGCCAGCGCCATCAGGAACCAACCAATGTAATAACTTTCGATATAACGGTTATAATCTTCCAGCCGCTCCGCCTGGAACGGCTTAAAGATAAAACCGTAGCTAAGCGCCAGTTCGAGGTTATACCCCAAAAAGCAGACAGCGGACAGCACACCCATGCTGCCGATGCGCAGCCGCAGACGGCGGGAACCGGCCGTGGCCAGTGCCACCACAAACACAACGGCAATCAGCACCACGATGTTGCGGCCCTGACCGATCATGCCCAGTTTGCCGTCGCTGGTCCAGAACTGGTGGCCCATATCGGCCATCGCCTGGCGGAACTGGGGTTCGCGCTCGGCAAAAAAGCCGGTGACGGGCCGACCCAGCAGGATCTTGATGCCGTTGATGACCACTGCACCCATCGAGGCAGTCGTCTCACCGACACCGCCCTCGCTGGCGTTGCGGCTGACGAGCCAGCCTACGTAGCGGACGTTCCACAAATAATACACAGCCATGGGCGCGGCAAAGCAGGCCACGGCAAAGCCTGTACGGCGGGCAAGACCCTGCTTGAATTTACCATCACAGAACAGCCAGGCGTCCACGGCGATCAGCCCGGCAGCTGCCAGCGACAGCACAAAGTCATTGGCTTTTAAGTTTGCGGCCAGGGCCAGCACCGGCAGCACAGCCCAGCGGGGGCCATCCTGTTGGCGCAGGGCCAGCCACACAGCCACCGCACTGCCGAACACCAACCCGGCCGGGATGTCGCCGTAGGACGACAGGTAGACGGTAGTCAGGTAGATGGTGTGGTTGTACACCGTGAAGAAAAACGGCGTGACCCACAGCACCGCAGCCATAGGCACGGCCACACGCCACTGCTTCCACGGCAGGACGCTGAGCACGGCGGCATACACGGCAAAGAACAATACATCGTAGGCGAGATAGATTTTCCAGTCTGCATACCGGCCAAAGAACTGGAAAAAGTAGCTGAGCAGCGGCAGGCCTGGGTTCTGCGTCACCGCCCAGGGCGTGCCCAGCGAGGCTGTGGAGTACAGGCTGTTATCCACCTTGGTGACTTTGACGGCGGTGGCCCAGAGGGAGAATTCATCGGACACCGTGGCCATGGGCTGGCGCACGAAGAAGTACACGGCAAAGGCCAGTGCCAGCGCCCAGAAGGTCACGCTGCCGGGCGTTGCCAATTGCGCGTAGTAGCGATTTTTATCCTCTTTCGGCGGCAGCAGCGCCACACGCCGCCTGCCGCACACAGGGCGTACACAGCCCAGGCGGCGGGGTACAGCACCCCGGCCATACCGGCCAGCGTAAGCACCGCCACGATGCAGGACAGCGGTACCAGCGGGGCCAGCCCAGCCGGGATCCGCGCTTTGAGCGTGAGCGCCGCGCTGCCCAAAAACAGCGCCGCCAGCGCTGCCATTACGCAGAGAAGTTCCATTGTTTATCCTTGTCTGTTCCTTTTCTTATCAGAAAAGGAACCAAAAGAATTTTAATATAAAATACCGTTTTGTGGTTGGGGTAAGTTGCGATGACGCGGGGAAAGCGAGGGAATGGTTGCAGGGCGAACATTGTTCGCCCGCGGGTGTTTGCACTGCCGCGAGGTTGGCGGGCGCACAGTATGCCCCTACAGATGCCGCTTATCCCTATTTTGCTTTATTATGTTGAAAGTTTCTTCGGTTCCTTCTTTTCAAAGAAGGAACAAACCATCCGCCGCAAACGCCGGTGCAAACAACAGCACCAGCAACTGACCGGCGGCGGGGATAAAGCGCAGATACCACGGGGTGTCCGAGTTCAGCGTCACGCCAGTGAAAAGCGTCGGCACGCCGCCTACGCTGTCGGGGTCGATGCGCAGGCCCGTGACCCACTGGCCGCCCAGATCGAACGTGTACACGCCGGTGGCAGTGACTTTGGCGTAGACTTTCTGCTCCTCGGTGTAGTCGGTCTGGCCGGGCTTGAGATAGTACAGCGCCACGCCACCCGGGGGCAGACGGTGCGCAGCATCCAGCTCCACTGTTTCAATATAACCCTGCCCCTGCCAGTAGATGTGGGGGTCGCTGTCGGTGGAAAGATACCAGTTTGGATCGTCGTCCGGGGCGGTCCACCACTCGTTGCTGGAATAGGCGGCAAAACTCTCGGTGGTAAGCTCGTCCGGTGCCAGCGTGACCTGGGGCATTTTGCCCTGCATTTTGTAGTTCAGCATCACGGCACTGCCCGCCAGGCAGCGCACCAGCCACAGCACCACCGCCAGCAGGTAAGCTAGCACCAGCGTTTGACGCGGGTTGAAGAGCGCTTTTTTCTGCATTATTCCACCCCGCTTTCTGCCACCGCGGCCAGCGTAAAGGGCACGGCGGCGTCTGCGCCCTCAAAGTGGTAGAGGGTCGCGGGCATGTCGGCGGTCAGGCCGCCCTCAAAATAGGGGCTGAACTCCCGCTGCAGGTAGTCATCGGCACGGTCAATGAGCAGATAATCGCAGTCTTTCTCCTGCATATAGGCCATCAGCGTGGCGGGCACGCAGACGGCTTTATAATCGTACAGCGTCCAATTTTCGCTTTCGACCAGGTTCATAAAGTCGCTGTCCCAGCGATCCTGGGTCTCGCCCAAACGACCGTAAAAGCCGCCGAAGCCGTTGACCACCTGGGCCGTCAGCTCGTAGCGGTAGTAGTACCAGCGGGTGGCGTCGTCACCCTGGCTCAGCACCAGCACACGGTCGGGCCAATCCAGCACCGTATTCATCGTGTCAGCGCGGTCTTGCACGTCAGCACGCAGGGTGTACAGGCTGTCAGCATCCGACCAGAGGCCTGCCGCCGGGATGCCCCGCCAGCAGAAGATACCCACCACAGCGGCGGCCGCACAGGCCAGCACAGCAGCTCCACCGGGCGGCGGCACTGCGGGCCAGCAGACAGAGCATAGCCAGCATCCACGCCTGGTAGTAGGGGCTTAAATAGCGGTCGTAGTCCTTGAGGGCCAGGCCCTCCACGTCCGAGAAATTGTAGTAATACAAAATGAGGTGGAACGCATACAGCGCGGCGAAGCAGAACGCGAACGCCAGATGCGCCATCAGTACACGGCGGCGGGCCGGGCCTTTTTCGGCGGCAAAAAACGCCGCTGCTGCGACCATGGTAATAACCGCCACCGCCATGATGCCGCCGCCCAGCAGGCAGATGCGCCGGGTGAAGAAGGCATCGCCCATGGCGGCCATAATTTGCGCAAACTTGTCATCGCGGCCAATGCCCAGCAGCTGCTTGACGCCGCCCGTCAGCACTGCGCCGTAGCTTAAGCCCGCGCTGCCCACGCTGGCGCCGGTGTCCACCGTGGGGGTCACGGCGGCGGTGTAGCGGCTCCAGCTTGCAAAGGCGGCCACCACGCAGACGGCCAGGCCGCCAGCGCGCAGAAACGCACGCGGGAACGATTGTTTGATCGGTTTATCGGCGGTGACCAACTGGTCAAGGCCGATCAAAAAGGCGGCGATCAGCCCGTAGGCAAAGCAAATATCTTTCGTCAGGGTCAGCAGCATCAGCGGCAGAGCCGTCAGCCAGAATGCCCGCCTGCGGTGCCCTACAGAATAATACAGGCAGAGTGCCCCGCCAAACAGCATTGCCAGCGGCAGGTCCGCCATGGCGTTGGCATACTGCGGCGCATAGCTGCCCGCCGGATTGTTGGAGAAGAAGAACGGCAGCACAAACCCAGCCCCGAACACAAGGGTGCCCCGCCCACTGTGGGCGAGGCAGAGCCGAAGCTGCCGCCACACAGGCCAGAGCCAGGGTGTCCAGCGCAGCCAAGCAGGCCCACTCAGCCCACGAACCAAAGGGTTGGAACAAGAACGTCACCAGGCTGGTGGCCGGGTAGGTAAAGCTGGCTTTCAGGTTGACGGATCGGCCACATAAAATGCGGCGCGCTCCACCACCATTTTGGGCGCAAGGCCCCAGGCGGTGAACTCGTCCCACTGGGTAAACATGGGCCGGTGCAGGGCAAACAAGCACCAGATAAACGCAGCACCACCCAAAAACAGCGCAAAGCCGGGGCGGGTCAGGGCGGTTTTCACCGCCGTTCCACACCTGCCGGGCGCAGGCGGACAACGCCCACAACCACCGCAGCACCCAACAACAGCACAGCTGCCGCCGCGCCAATGCGCAGATTGCCCAGCATGCCAAACGGGTACAGCACCAGCGCGGCGGCGCTGAGCAGCGGCAGCGGCAGTAAAGCGGCGTCACAATCCAAAAGGGCGGCCAGCACCGCACCGGCACCCGCCAGCAGAACCAGCAGGAACAGCCCCCAGGCCAAGGTCAGCACAGTACAAGTCACCCCCTGTAGTTATTGATAAACGACGTAGACAGGTCCAATAAAGTAATGCTGGAAGAGCAGCACCGCCCCCGCAAAGGCGTACCAGCCGCACAGCGGCAGGGCCAGGGCCTCTCCCCGGCGGCCAGGGCCGGTTTTAACGCGCGGCGGATCAGCGCCGCCACGCCCACAGCCAGCAGCAGCCAGACGGGCAGGAAGTACCGCGTCTGCAGACCCACGATGCGCACCATGCCCACCGGCGTGTAGGTGATGTACATGGCGGTCATGGCGCCCACAGCGTAGACGGCGGCGAACACGCTCAGCCAGCCGTTGCGGCGGCGGCCCAAGGCGTTCGTCTTCGGGGCGCAGAGCAGCGCGGCAGCCAGCAGCACCATTGGGCCGGTCAGGTTGAGGAACGCGACGGGCATATCCTTCCAGCCGAAAAGCCCCAGCTGGCCCAGGAAACCATCATTCTCATAGAGTGTACCCAATAAAACCGCGATATAACGCAGCGGATTTTTCAGCACAAACAAAAGCTGTGCCCCGCCGTTGACGGTACTGCCGCCCTGCCGGGCGATGGTGCCGTAATTATGACGCAGCAGCGTGCCATATTGCTCCACAATTTGGGTCAGCAGCAGTGCGCCCGCCAACGTGCCCACGGTGTACCACGCGCGGTTGAGTCTGGCTTTCCACTCGTTCTTGCGCACGACCACCAGCGGCAGCACCACCCACAGCAGGTTGATGTAGGGCTTGGTGCCGTTGGCAAACACGCAGGCGGCCGTGTAAACAGCGGCGGTGCGGCTGTCCCATTCCGGGCAGGTCAGCAGCGCCAGCATCAGATAATAGCACGCCAACAACGCAGCATCGTAACTTAACGAAGCCCCATGTACAGCGACATGGGCAGCAGCATCACGGCCAAGAACGCCGGACGGCACTTTTTGGCGCTGCGCAGCGCCGCGTAACACAGCAGCGTGTAGACCAGCAGATTCATCAACCGCCCGCCGTACAGGCAGCCCAGCGCGCCAAACCCAAACAGCCGTGCCAACGCCATGCCCAGTGCCCCGGGCAGGAACGGCAAAATCAGAAAGCTGATGGGTTCGGTGACGGAATCTGCCGCAGAATCGCGCTTTTCCCAGTTGATGTACTGGGTAAAGCTATCCCAGATGCTCTCCACCCGGCCGTCTTTGCCATACTGTTTTAAGGCGTAACCTGCGGTGTTGTAGGGCTGCTCGGCGTTCGTGTCAGGGTCAGTGCCCAGGCCCGCTGAGGTGTGGGCATTGACCCACGCGCCGGGGAAGGCGTCCATCAGCTCGTTGACATCCTCGGGGTAGCTTCGCTTAGCGTCAAAGTCAAAGCGGCCCATAGAGATAGCGTAGGTCCGCAGATAATGGTCGGTTTCATCGGGCGTTTGCAGGGGCGGATTGGCAAAGGCGAACAGCGCCCCGCACAGCAAAATGCAGCAAGCCCCCCGCTTGGCGAAGTCCTTACAATGCCGCAGCAGCACCGCCGCCGCACCCGCCGCCATGGCCAGCACCACGCAAAGGCCGGTGATCTGCAGCGGCGGCACACCCCGGGCATCCAGCCCGTAAAAGACACGCCAGTAGTAGCTGACGATGACGCCCGCCACCGCGCACAGCCCCAACACGAAAGCCCACCGTGCGGCGGGGTGCCATACGGTGGGTGAAAATTTGCGTTTGTTTGACGAATTTTCCATAGATTACAGGATATACTGGCCGACCTTGTACTGGTCCAAGTTGCCGCGCAGGAACTCGATGGTAGCGGCAAGGCCCTGCTCAAAGGTGTACTGGGGCGCCCAGCCGGTCAAGTTGCGCAGCTTGGTGGAGTCGCCCAGCAGGCGGTTGACTTCGCTCTTTTCGGGGCGCAGGCGCTCGGCCTCGCAGACGATCTTGGCGTTGGGGTTGATCTGGGCGATCAGCTCGTTGGCCAGGTCACCGATGGAGTGCTCCACGCCGGTGGCAATGTTCAGCTCCTGACCGATGGCGGCATCGCAGTCCGCGATGGTCATAAAGCCGTTGGCGGTGTCTTTGACATAGTTGAAGTCGCGGGTCGGGGTCAGGCTGCCGAGTTTGATCTCGGTCTGGCCCGCCAGCAGCTGGGTGATGATGGTGGGGATGATAGCGCGGCCGCTCTGGCGCGGGCCATAGGTGTTGAAGGGGCGCACGATAGTGACGGGCAGGTCGAAGCTGCGGTAGAAGCTTTCGGCCAGGCGGTCAGCACCGATTTTAGTAGCCGAGTAGGGGCTTTGACCCTGGAAGGGGTGCTTTTCGTCGATGGGCACATACTGGGCTGTGCCGTAGACCTCGCTGGTGGAGGTGACCAGTACGCGCTGGGTGTCCAGCTCGCGGGCAGCGTTCAGGACGTTGAGGGTACCCTTGATGTTGGTGTCCACGTAGCTGTCCGGGCTGTGGTAGGAGAACGGAATTGCGATGAGGGCAGCCAGGTGGAAGACACGCTCCTGCCCGCGCATGGCGGTGCGCACGCCGTTGGGGTCGCGCACGTCGCCCATGAAGATGTCGATCTCGTTGCGGATCTCCGGCGGCAGGGTGTCGATCCAGCCCAGCGAGCCGAAAGAGTTATACAGGCAGAAGGCGCGAACTTTTTCGCCGCGCTTGACAAGTTCTTCGGTGAGGTGGCTGCCAATAAAGCCGTCTGCACCGGTAACCATTACGGTATGTGCCATTGTTTGCTCCTTACTCTATAAAGGGTCATCCAGAAGGTGGATTCCCCCACAATTTCAATTATTATAAAATAGTATAACCGATTTCGGCAAAGATTTCAACTATAAAGTAAAGCCCGCCGGGGCGGGCGTTGTCCCCTACCAGGCGGGCATGATTTTGTGGTAACTTTCCCAAAGGCCTCTTGGCTGCGCGGTAGCGCAGCCTGGGAAAGCGTTTGGATGGTAGACCGCGTTGTAACGTAGACGGGCAATCCTCAGTCAGCCTATCGGCTGACAGCTCCATTTACACAAGGGAGCCTTTATACCGTGCAACCCGTTCGTGGGTCTATTAGTTCTTTTAGTTACTTTTCTTTCAAGAAAAGTAACAATTAAACAATTAGATAATCTCCACTTTCTCCATCACGACCGGCGTGCGGGGTTTGTCGTTCCAGTCGGTGGAAACGGCAGCGATCTCGTCGACGACGTCCATGCCGGAGACCACGTGGCCGAAGGCAGCGTAGCCGCCGTCCAGGTGGGGTGCATCCTGGTGCATGATGAAGAACTGGCTGCCGGCGGAGTTCGGGTCCATGGCGCGGGCCATGCTGATGACGCCGCGGGTATGCTTAATGGGGTTGACGACGCCGTTCTGCAGGAACTCACCCTTGATGTGCCAGCCCGGGCCGCCCATGCCGGTGCCCTCGGGGCAGCCGCCCTGGATCATAAAGCCGGGGATGACGCGGTGGAAGGTCAAGCCGTTGTAAAAGCACTGCTTGACCAGCTTCTCAAAGTTTTCGCAGGTGATGGGAGCTGCCTTGGGGTCCAGCTCAATGTCGATGGTCTTGCCGTTCTGCATCGTGATACGGATCATGTTGTTGTCTCCTTTTCGTTGGCGGGGTCGCTGGCGGGTGTCACGCGGCCCTCGGTATAACTCATACTGCCGATTTTCTCAGCAAATTCGGCTTCGGTGTACTGTCCAGCCAAAGCAGCAGGGCAGCGCCCATAAACTCCTCGCTGCGGCGTTCGGCCTTGGGCAGCAGGGCAAACACGCCGCCGGTATGCTCGGTGCCGGTAAAGGGGTCGGTCCAGGCGTCCGGCATGTCGGGGGCCAGCTTGCGGGGCGAAATATGCCCTGTGATAAACCCGCGCCCGCCGAAGAGCGGCTCCACCAGCCAGAAGAACCCGCGCTTCAGCGGATTTTTTGTAGGGAACAGCCCGCGCAGCACCTTGGGTAGAACGCATCGGCCAGGTACTCCACCGAGACATCCACACCGTAGACTTCCAGCAGGCATGTGCAGCAGCGCCGTGATGTCGGCCAGTTCCTCACCGGTGGGCAGGGGGCTGACATCGTTGACGGGCACCAGCGCACTGCCGGTGTCCTCCTCGTGCAGGGTGGAGTCCAGCGCGACCTCCAGGTAGCCGTGCGCCGGGGCCCGCGTAGGGCTGGCCGGGCTGGCACATGGCGTACACGAAGGGATGCACCACCGTGTCGGCGGCGTAGTGGCTTAAAAAGCCCAGGGCATACTCCACCTGGGGGCGGCTTTTTACGTGGCGGCACAGGCTGCGCAGAAATTCGCCGGTCTTTTCCTCGTGCATGCGGTTGCCCAGGGTGGGCAGGTCAAAGTGGCGCTTGGCGCGCTTTTTCCACACCTCATAGCAAAAGAAACTGTCCGGCCCGTTGGCGCCCGCCGCAAAGGCAGCGGGGCACTGCACCTTATAATGGATGGCCGTCGCGGCCTTTTGCGCCGTGCGCACATGGGTATAGCCTTCCGGCATGATGGTTCACTTCCTGTTGTTCAGCATGCAAACTATTGTAAGCTTTCAGGCGCGCTTTGTCAAATCTTGCGCTGGTCGCCTTTCAGGGTGCGGGGCAGCACGGCAAAGTAGAGCACCGCACCCGCGATGATGATGAGGATGACCGACAAAATGCCGTAGGGGCTGGCAGCCTTGTTGATGGCGTCTACCTGCTCAGCCGTGGCGGTCACGGCGGTCAAGCCCTGGGCAGCCATCATTTTGCTGGCAGCAAAGGCGCTGACGGCACCTACCAGCGTGGGGCCGAGGATGGAGGAAAACTTACCGAAAATATCAAAGAAACCGAAGAACTCGCCGCTGCGGGCCTTGTCCGGGATGAGCTTGCCGAACATCGAGCGGGAAAGCGCCTGGATGCCGCCCTGGCTGGTGGCGCAAAGCACGGCCAGCATCCAGAACTGCCACAAGCTGTTCATAAAGTACGCAAAGATGCAGATAAACATGTACACGCAGATGCCCACGCCCACCATGGTGCGCGCGCCGAACCTGGCGGCCAGCTTCATGTACAGCAGGCAGAAGGGCAGGCCCAGCACCTGCACCAGCAGCAGAGCCAGCAGCATACCGGCGGAATCCAGCCCCAGGTTGGTGCCGTAGCTTGTGGACATGCTGATGATGGTATGCACGCCGTCGATGTAGAAAAAGTACGACAGTATGTACACCAGCATAGGCTTATCCGCGCCGATCTCCTTCATGGTGGTGAACACGTTTTTGATGCTGGCGCCGATGTCGCCCTTCTCGTAGGGTTTGCCGGTGGTCTGCTCGCAGTTTTTCAGCAGCGGCAGGCTGAACAGCAGCCACCATACGGCGGTGATGGCAAAGATGATGGCCAAACTCGTCAGCATCGGCACGCCGACAGCGTTCATGATGAGGAAGATCAGCAGCGGGATTGTGGAGCCGCCGATGTAGCCCGCCGTAGCCAAGCGTGGAGACGGAATCCATGCGGTCCTCGTTGGTGACGTCAGTCAAAAAGGCGTCGTAATAAATGCAGGAGGCGTCAAAGCCGATGGTGCTTAAAATGTACAGCACCAGCACCAGCATGGCCACCTTACCGGCGACAGCGGTGGAGGAGGTAAAGTCCATCAGCGGCGTAAAGGCCAGGCCTGCCACCGAGACAACGCCCAGCAGTAAAAAGGCAGTAAACAGCTTTTTGCGCATGCCGCGGATGTCGCCAAACACGCCCAAAAACGGCGCGGCCAGGGCGACGATGGCCATGGCAATGCTGGTGGCATAGCCCCAGATGGACATACTGGAAACGCTGTCCGCCGTGCAGCTGGCCACCGAGTCAAAGAAGATGGGCAGGATGGTAACGACGATGACCGAGTGGGCGCTGTTGGCCCAGTCGTACATCATCCAGCTGATCTCCTGCTTGGTAAATTTTTTCAAGAAGCCCATGGTAGGTTCCCCCTGCTGGTTATTGCACGCATTTTCGTTACGTGTATAAATATTGTACCATGTACCCGCCCAAAAAACACACCCCGCCGGGGTTTTGGTCAGCGGGGTGTAAAACTTTTGTCATTTTTTTGTGGCAGGTTGTACACTATTTGGCACGCAGCTGCCAGAAGGCCACAGCGCTGGCGGCGGCTACGTTTAGGCTGTCCACGCCGTGCTGCATGGGGATCATAACGGTGTAATCGCACCGGGCGATAGTGTTGGCGGCCAGACCGTCGCCCTCGGTGCCCAGCACGATGGCCAGCTTGTCCTCGGCCTGCAAAACCGGGTCCTCCACGCTGACGGCGCGGTCGTCCAGCGCCATGGCGGCGGTCTTAAAGCCCAGTTTGTGCAGGCGGTCCATACCGGCCGTGGGCCATTCGGTGTTTTTCTCCCCCAGCCGTGCCCAGGGCACCTGGAATACCGTGCCCATGCTGACCCGCACCGCACGGCGGCAGAGCGGGTCGCAGCAGGAGGGCGAGAGAAGCACGGCGTCCATGCCCAGTGCAGCGGCACTGCGGAAGATAGCCCCAATGTTGGTGGAGTCAACGATGCCTTCCAGCACAGCCACGCGGCGGGCGGTCTGGCACAATTCCTCGACGGTATGCTGTTTCGGGCGGCGCATGGCGCACAGCACCCCCCGGGTCAGGGCGTAGCCAGTCAGCGTTTGCAGGGTCTCGCGGGGGGCGGTGTACACGGGGGTATCGGGGCAGCGGGCCAGCACGGCGGCGGCCGAACCTTCGATGTGGGGGCGCTCCATTAAAAAGGAAAGCGGCACACAGCCCGCGTCCAGCGCGGTGCCGATGACCTTGGGCTTTCGGCGATGAAGATGCCTTTTCCGGTTCCAGCTTGTTGCGCAGCTGCGCCTCGGTCAAACGTGTATACACGGCCAGTTCCGGCATATTCAGGTCCGTTACTTCAATGATATTGGGCATGGGAAGGCTCCTTTACGGGGTTTTATTCCTTCTTAAAAAGAAGGAACCGAAGAAACTTTAAAACAAATAATACCGCAAACCCGCCCCAAACGCAACCCACAAAACACCGCCGCACCCGGACTTGACGTACCGGGCGGCGGCTATTAAATCCCTATTCCCTCTAAAACTGTTTACAAATTACTCAACCGCGTTCAAAGCCTGGTCCAGATCGGCGAGGATGTCGTCGATATGCTCGGTGCCGATAGAGAGGCGGATGGTGTTCTCGTGGATACCCACATCCTCCAGCTCCTCGGGGACAGCTGGGCGTGGGTAGTGGTGGCCGGTGGATGACCAGGCTCTTCACGTCAGCGACGTTGGCCAGCAGCGAGAAGATCTTCAGGTGGTCGATGAACTCAAAGGCTTCCTTCTGGCCGCCCTTGATGTCGAAGGTGAAGATGGACGCACCGCCGTTGGGAAGTACTTCTCATACAGAGCGTGGTCGGGATGGTCCGGCAGGCTGGGATGATTGACGTGGGCCACCTTCGGGTGATGGTTCAGGAACTCCACGACCTTCTTGGTGTTCTCTGTGTGGCGGTCCAGACGAAGAGACAGGGTCTCGGTGCCCTGCAGCAGCAGCCAGGCGTTGAACGGACTGATGCAGGCGCCGGTGTCACGCAAGATGATGGCGCGGACGTAGGTAACAAAAGCGGCGGGACCGACAGCGTCCACAAAGCTGACACCGTGGTAGCTGGGGGGCTCGGAGAAAGCAGGGAACTTGCCGTTGGCCTTCCAGTCGAACTTGCCGGAGTCCACGATGATGCCGCCCAGTGTGGTGCCGTGGCCGCCGATGAACTTGGTGGCGGAGTGAACAACAATGTCAGCGCCGTGCTCAATGGGGCGGATCAGGTACGGGGTGCCGAAGGTGTTGTCGATGACCAGGGGCAGGCCGTGCTTGTGGGCAATCTCGGCAATGGCGTCGATGTCTGGAATGTCAGAGTTGGGGTTGCCCAGGGTCTCCAGGTAGATGGCGCGGGTGTTGTCCTGAATTGCACCCTCGACCTCGGCCAGATTGTGGGCATCCACAAAGGTGGTGGTCACGCCGAAAGCGGGCAGGGTGTGCTCCAGCAGGTTGGAGGTGCCGCCGTAGATGGTTTTCTGGGCGACGATGTGGCCGCCGTTCTGGGCCAGGGCCTGGATGGTGTAGTTGATGGCGGCAGCGCCGGAGGCAACGGCCAGAGCGGCAACGCCGCCCTCCAGAGCCGCGATGCGCTTCTCGAACACATCCTCGGTGGTGTTGGTCAGACGGCCGTAAATGTTGCCGGCGTCCTTCAGGTCGAAGCGGTCAGCGGCGTGCTGGGCGTTATGGAACACGTAGGAAGTGGTCTGGTAAATAGGCACGGCGCGGGAATCGGTGACGGGGTCAGCCTGCTCCTGGCCGACATGCAGCTGCAGGGTCTCAAAATGGTATTTACGCTCGCTCATGATAAAATCCTCATTTCTGTTATTTGTTATTTTTGATAAAGAAAAAGCCGGGGCTCCCGATGGGTATAGCTCCCGGACAGAATAACAGGACAGCGCCGTTTTTACCGACAATGCAAAGCGTACCGCGCCCTGCACCCGACCTGTTCCGCCCGGGCAGCACATTCGGCCACAACGGAAATTCTGCCGCAGCAGGCTGCCGAACACAGTAGTCATACGCTTTGCACCTCCTTTTTGTAAGCACATACAGGGTTCTCGCAAGAACAAACCTATGTGATTTGTAGGTTGTTTGTATCATATCATGGATAAACCGCCTTGTCAATAGGAAAATTGGATTTTTGCGCAAAAAATGGCAGTGCCGGAGGGGGCTTTCACGGCTCATTTAACAACTAACGTTAACCCAGAGGTGGGGGTGTGTTAAAGCTCCGGCCTCTGTTGAATCTGCCACGCAAAAAGGAGGGGACTTGCCCCCTCCCTGCGATACCTATTTATATTCACAAAATCGTGCCGCCGCCTACTACGATGTCGCCATCGTACAGCACTACGGCCTGGCCGCGGGTGATGGCGCGCTGGGGCTCATCGAATTCCACTTCCACCTTGCCGTCCGGCAGCGGGCGCACGGTGGCGGGCTGCTCGGGCTGGCGGTAGCGGGCCTTGGCCTTTACCCGCATGGGGGCGGTCAGTTCGGGGATAGAGATCCAGTTGAAGTCCCCGGCTACCAGCGTAGTGGTGAACAGTTCGCTCTCGGGGCCGACAGTGACGGTGTTTTTCTCCATGTCCTTATCGCAGACGTAAACCGGCGCACCCAGAGCCAACCCCAGGCCCTTGCGCTGGCCGTTGGTGTAACGCACCGCGCCGTGGTGGCGGCCCACCACCTTGCCGGTGGTATCGATAAAATCGCCGTCCGGGTAAAATTTGCCGGTGTATCGTTCCATAAAACCGACATAATCACCGTCCGGCACAAAGCAGATGTCCTGGCTGTCGTGCTTGTGGGCGTTGCAGAAGCCGGCCTTCTCGGCCAGCGCACGGATGCTGGGCTTGTCCATGCCGCCTAAGGGAAACCTGGTGTGGGCCAGCTCGTCCTGGGTCAGGACATACAGCACGTAGCTATGGTCTTTTTCACCGTACAGCGCCTTTTTCAGCAGCCAGCGGCCGGTGTCGGGTCCTGCTCGATGCGGGCATAGTGGCCGGTAACGACATAATCCAGGCCGTGCTCCCGGGCGAAGGCCAGCATTTTATCAAACTTCATGTAGCGGTTGCAATCGATGCAGGGGTTGGGCGTTCCGCCCGTTTCATACGTAGCTATGAACTTTTTGATGACCTTCTCGCGGAATTCATCGGTGTAGTTGATGACCTCAAAGGGAATATCCAGCTGGAAAGCCACGTCGGCGGCGTCCTCCACATCTTTGGCTGAGCAGCAGGTGTGGAAGCCGCATTGGCCCAGGTCCTCATTCTGGTACAGGCGCATGGTAGCGCCCATGCAGCGGTAGCCCGCCTGCTTCATCAGGTAGGCAGCAACAGAGCTGTCCACGCCGCCGCTCATGGCGATCAGCGCGCCGGGTGTGTTTTCCATAGGGAACCCTCCTAAATCATGCAAAAAAGGGGCAGACATGGGTCTGCCCCTTGCATTATAGCAAATTATTCAGTTAGATGCAATCAGTCTGCAAACAACGGGGTGGACAGGTAGCGGTCGCCGGTATCGGGCAGCAGGGCCACGATGGTCTTGCCGGCGTTCTCGGGGCGCTTTGCCAGCTGGATGGCAGCCCAGACAGTAGCACCGGAGGAGATGCCCACCAGAACGCCTTCCTTGTGGCCGACCAGCTTGCCGGTGGTGAAAGCGTCTTCGTTGGCAACGGGGATGACCTCGTCGTAGATCCTGGTGTCCAGCACGTCGGGCACAAAGCCAGCGCCGATGCCCTGGATCTTGTGGGCGCCGGCAACACCCTTGCTCAGCACAGGAGAGGTGGCAGGCTCAACAGCCACAACCTTGACGTTGGGGTTCTGGCTCTTGAGGTAGTCGCCCACACCGGTGATGGTGCCGCCGGTGCCGACGCCAGCTACAAAGATGTCGACCTTGCCGTCGGTGTCGTCCCAGATCTCGGGGCCGGTGGTTGCCTTGTGGGCGGCGGGGTTGGCCGGATTGACGAACTGGCCGGGGATGAAGGAGTTGGGGATCTCTTTTGCCAGCTCGTCGGCCTTGGCGATGGCGCCCTTCATGCCCTTGGCACCGTCGGTCAGGACCAGCTCAGCGCCATAGGCCTTCATCAGCTGGCGGCGCTCCACGCTCATGGTCTCGGGCATGACGATGATGATGCGGTAACCGCGGGCAGCAGCCACGGAGGCCAGGCCGATGCCGGTGTTGCCGGAGGTAGGCTCGATGATGACAGAGCCGGGCTTGAGCTTGCCGGAAGCCTCGGCGTCATCGATCATGGCCTTGGCGATACGGTCCTTGACGGAACCGGCAGGGTTGAAGTATTCCAGCTTTGCCAGGATCTTGGCCTGCAGGCCCTCGGCAGCCTCGATATGAGTGAGTTCCAGCAGCGGGTATGGCCGATCAGCTGGTCAGCGGAAGTGTAGATTTTGCTCATGGTGGTGTCCTCCTAATTTATATAAGGTAATTGTTTATGTTATTGTATGTTCATAAAGGCTACCTCTGCGAGGGTGACTCCCCACAGTGCGGGGAGATGTCGTGAAGCGGCAGAGGAGGCCTTTGGCTAAGCGGCTGCTATCAACATCGAAACATGTAATTCGTTTTCATATATTCATACCTCACTTGTAGGTTGATTGGATTGTACCGCATAATTCCCTATTTGTCAATAGGGTTTGAGGGAATTTTTGTAGAAATATTTTGCCCGCCCCTGTTGCATTCCCATTTACCGACCTGTATAATAGGAATATAGAACAAAGGAGTACCTCACATGATGATTTCAACGAAGGGCCGTTATGCGCTGCGGGTCATGGTCGATATTGCCGAGAACCAGCGCGATGGCTATATCCCCTTAAAAGAGATCGCCTATCGGCAGGACATCTCGGAAAATATCTGGAGGCCATCGTAAAAGGGCTGGTGAAGGAGCGTTACCTCACCGGCCTGCGGGGCAAGTCCGGCGGTTATCGGCTGACCCGTGCGCCCGAGGATTACACCGTGGGCGCCATCCTGCGCATTACCGAGGGCAGCCTGGCCCCCGTGGCCTGCCTGGAGCAGGAGCATGTGGACTACCCCCGCATGGCGGACTGCCGCACCCTGCCCATGTGGCGCAAGCTGAACACGATGATCCAAGACTTTTTCGATGGTATCACCCTGGCCGACCTGATGGACACGGATCAGGTGGGGAACGATTACGTTATTTGATATTGAAAGGCTCCCTCTGCGAGACAGCCTCCCCCACCCGCTTCGCGGGAACCCCCTCCCAGAGGGGGCCTTTTTTATCGGCATCCAATCCCCTTTTTTGTCTCATTTGACAGTTTTCGACTTTTATTTACCGGTTTCTATTGCTTTTTTGTCATATCGTATACTATAATAAGGTATAAAACTGTTAAGGCAATACCGCATAATTCTAAGTGCCGATACGGCGAGCGAGGTGCGGCAGATGCTAAGCCAAAAGCGCAGATAATACTTTGTGTATTATCGAGCATTTTGGCAACGCAGATGCCGTGCCGCAGCCGCCGGAGCGGTGCTTAAGCCGTTAGGCGGGAATTGTGCGGTGTTGCCTTATATTTACCGCAAGAGAAACTGGGGTACTGAATGAGCGATAAACAACGGATCTTAATAGCTGACGATTCAGAGATGAACCGCGCCATCCTCACCGAAATGCTGGGCGAGGAATACGAGATCCTGGAAGCAGAAAACGGCCAGCAGGCCATCGAAATGATCGAGAAAAACAGCGGCATTGATCTGCTGCTGCTGGATATCATGATGCCGGTAAAAGACGGCTTCGATGTGCTGACTGCCATGAATCGATATCACTGGATCGACGAACTGCCGGTCATCATGATCTCGGCCGAAAACGCCACCTCTTTCGTAGAGCGCGCCTACAATCTGGGCGCGACCGACTATATCAGCCGCCCCTTTGATATGGCGGTGGTGCACCGCCGTGTGGTCAACACCCTGATGCTGTACGGCAAGCAGAAGCGCCTGATGCAGCTGGTGGCCGACCAGATCTACGAAAACGAAAAATCCAACTCGCTGATGATTACCATCCTCAGCCATATTGTCGAGTTCCGCAATGGCGAGAGCGGCATGCACGTGCTGCACATCCGCACCTTCACCGAGATGATCCTGCGCAAGCTCATCACGATGACCGACAAGTACCCGCTGACCGAGACGGAGATCAGCCTCATCACCATGGCGTCCGCCCTGCACGACATCGGCAAGATCAACATCCCCGAAACCATCCTGAACAAGCCCGGCAAGCTCACGCAGGAAGAGTTCGAGATCATGAAGACCCACACCACCATCGGTGATAAGATTTTGCACGAGCTGCCGTTCGAGCAGGACGCGCCGCTGGTCAAAACCGCGCGTCAGATCTGCCACTGGCACCACGAGCGCTACGACGGCCGCGGCTACCCCAACGGGCTGAAGGGCGACGACATCCCCATCGGCGCCCAGGCCGTAGCGCTGGCCGACGTCTACGACGCCCTGACCAGCGAGCGCTGCTACAACAAAAGCCTTTGACCATGATACCGCGCTGCACATGATCTTAAACGGCGAGTGCGGCGCCTTCAATCCCCTGCTGATGGAGTGCCTGGTGGAGATCAGCGAGGATCTGCGCAGCAAACTGCACAGCGGCGCAGTGGACCACGACTACCTGGCTGAAGCCCAGCAGATCTCCGCCAAGGTGCTGCACAACAGCAACCTGCCCGAGCAGGACAACACCAGCCGTGCGCTGTCGGCATCCTCCATCAAGACGGATTTCTTCCTCCACCACACCCACTCGGTGCAGTTCGACTACAGCGCCGCCACCAATGTGCTGACCCTGTCGGACTACGCGGCGCGGCATCTGCATGGCCCCCAGACCCAGCAGCTGACCGAGGCGACCTCGCAGTATTTCTTCTCGCAGGATGATATGCGCAAGCTGCAAAAACTGTTGCATGCCACCACCCCGCAGAATCCCGAGGTAAAAATGCGCGCCCAGCTGCCGATGGACGGCAAGTACCGCTGGTTCCGCGTTTACGCCCGGGCCATCTGGTTGGACGATACCAACCCGGTCTATCTCGGCGCAGTGGGTGAATGTCACCCTGTGCAGAGCACAGAGCTGCCGGACAAGGGCGAGAATGTCAACCTGGTCACCACCGAGGGCGTGCAGGCCATGATGCGCGGCATGGAACAGATCTTTGACGTAGTGCGCCTGGTGGATGTGAAAAAGAATACTGTATGGACTTTTGATGAAGCCGGCAAGTTAAAACCTACCAATCACCCCTGCCATGCGGTGTGGAACAAGAACCTGCCCTGCAGCAACTGTTCGTCCTTCCGCGCCTTTACCCAGCATAGCCAGATCTCCAAGCTGGAGTTCAACGACGGCAAGGCCTATCAGGTGCTTTCCAAGTATATTGAGGTGGACGGCACCCCCTGCGTACTGGAACTGGTAAATAAGCTGAAAGAAAACCCGCTGCTGACCGTGGACGGCCGCAACCTGCTGAGCGATAACATGAGCGCCTACAGCCAGGCCCTCTACCGCGACCCCCTGACCAACGCCTACAACCGCCGCTATTACACCGAGCAGAGCGAGGCTTTCGCCAATGCCGAGGGCGTAGCGATGATCGACGTGGACAATTTTAAGGCCGTCAACGACACCTACGGCCACCAGGCCGGCGACGAAACGCTGCGCCTGATCGTGCGCGGCATTATCGACTGCATCCGGAGCAGCGACATCCTCATCCGCTACGGCGGGGACGAGTTTTTGCTGTTCTTCCCCAGCATCCCCTCGGACATTTTTGCTTCCCGCCTGGAGGAGATTCGCCGCCGGATGGAGAGCATCACCGTGCCGGGCTGCCCGAACTTCAAGCCCACCGTCAGCATTGGCGGCGTGTACGGTGCCCACCCGCTGGCCGATGCCATCCACCGTGCCGACCTGAAAATGTACGACGCCAAGCACGAGAGAAACCACGTGTCCGTGTCTATTTTACCCCCCCCCACAACGGGATTTTGATGTAGAATAAGGAAGTTTAAAAGGAGTATTCACGATCATGACCCTGCAGGAATTTTACACCCGCATTGGCGGCAATTACGATGACACCCTCCGCCGCATCCCCAGCGAAGCCCTCGTGCGCAAGTTTGTGCTGAAGTACCCCAACGACCCCAGCTTTGGCCAGCTGAAAGACGCCCTGGCCGCCCAGGATTGGGAGACCGCGTTCCGGGCTTCCCACGCTGAAGGGCGTGGCCCAGAATTTGGGTATGGAACACCTGTATCAGGTATCCTCGGCCCTGTGCGAGGCTGTGCGCGGCTCCAAGCCCTGACCGACCCTGCCCTGTGGCCTCCCGTAGAGGAGGCCCATGCCCAGGTGTTGGCAGCGATCCAAGAACTGTAAGCACCTATATGGCTCCCTCTGCGAGGGTGACTCCCCACAGTGTGGAGATGTCGCGAAGCGACAGAGGAGCCTGGCCGCGTAAGCGGTGTCAGCGAAGCTGACTGAGGGAGAGACAATTATTTTAGGGCAATACCGCATAATTCTAAGTGCCGATACGGCGAGCGAGGTGCGGCAGATGCTAAAATGCTCGATAATACTTTGTGTATTATCGAGCATTTTGGCAACGCAGTTGCCGTGCCGCAGCCGCCGGAGCGGTGCTTAAGCCGTAAGGCGGGAATTGTGCGGTGTTGCCTTAGGCTCTCTCCTCACCCACTTCGCGGGAGCCCTCCCAGAGGGGCCATTCCTCTGTCAGGAGTGTTTCCATGATGAATGCTGCAGAACGTCCCTGCCTTCTGCACCGGGTCCTGGCCCTAGCGGCGGCGCTGTTGCTGCTGGGCGGCCTGTTCCTCTCCCCTGCCCTTGGCCTGCATGCGCAGGCTGAGGAGATTTCCTCCCAAAAGCTGCGGGTGGGTTATTATGCCTACACCGGCTTTAATATGATCGACGCTGACGGCAGCTACAGCGGCTACAGCTATGAGCTGCTGCAAAAAATTGCGCGGTATCGCAACGTTATCTACGAATACGACGGTTACGACAGCGACGTGAACGACGTGATGCAGATGCTGGAGGACGGCGAGATCGACGTGATCCCCGACCTGCGCATCACGCCTGACCGCGAGGATCGATTTGATTTTACCACCAGCCCTGTGGCACCATCGCCAGCATGCTGACGGTGCGTGCCGGCAACCGCACCGTCATTGCCGGGGAGTACAGCACCTACAACGGCATGACGGTGGGCTTTTCCCACGACGGCAACGGCCGCAACCAGAGCTTTATTGAGTTTGCCGCCGACCATAACTTTACCTATACCGCGGTGTTTTACGACACGGACGATGAGCTGGCCGAGGCCCTGCACAAAGGGGAAATCACCGCGGCACTGACCAACGCCAACCGCATTACCACCGATGAATGGGTGCTGGAAACCTTCGATGAAACGCCGTTTTATATGGCAGTGCGCAAGGGCGACACCCAAACACTGGCCCTGCTGAACGGCGCCCTGGCAGAGATGGACCGGCAGGAACCCTCCTGGCAGGTCGACCTGCACGAGAGGTACTCCAGCACCAGCCGCAGCTCCACGCTGGCCCTGACCGCGGAGGAGCAGGCCTACCTGTACGATACCAACGCAGGCGGCAAGGTGTGGACGGTAGCCGTCAACCCCGACCGCTACCCCTACTCCTACAAAGACCAAAAAGGCAACTGGACAGGCATCTCGGTCAAGCTGTTCGACCTGCTGGCCCGGCGCGCGGGCATCTACTACCGACTGCTGGATGCCGACACCCGCGACGACTATATGGACCTGCTGCAGAACGGCAAGGCCGATCTGAGCCTGGCGTTCTTCAACGACCTTTCCACGCCGAGCAGCTGGGCTACAAGCTCACTGACCCGTACCTTTCGGCGGGCTTCTCCTGGGTGCGGCTGCGCAGGGATACCGAGATGCAGACCATCGGCACGGTAGACCTGCTGGCCAGGAGGCCACGGGCATCATCCTGCCCAGCAAAACATCGTCTGCCAGACCTACCTCTCCTTTGCCGATTGCCTGACCGCCCTGCGCGCAGGTGAAATCGATGCCTATTACACCTACACCTACCAGGCCGAGCGCCTGCTGTACGATAACCTGCGCAACGACCTGACCACCACCCTGACCGGCGGCACCGTGGATTTTGCCATCGGTGTCTCGCAGGATGTGGATGTGCAGCTGTTGAGCATCCTGAACAAGGGCGTCCACAGCCTGAGTGATGAGGAGATCGACGAAGCCACCCGCAGCTATACCACGCTGGCCGAGCAGCCTTTCTCTGGTGCGCCTGCTCTACCAATACCCGCTGGTCATGGTATTTTGTGCGTATGCGCTGTGTTTGTGGCGGCCTGTGCCATCCTGCTGGTGCGGGCACGCAGCTTCCGCCTCAAGATGGCCTCCGCCCTGCACAAGGCCGAGGAAGCCAGCTGCCAAGACCGAGTTCCTCTCAATATGTCCCACGATATCCGCACCCCCATCAACGGCATTATGGGCATGCTGGATATTGCCGAAGCCAACTTTGACGACCAGGCCCGCGTGAAAGACTGCCTGGTCAAGATGCGCGGTGCGGCCAGCCACCTGCTGTCCCTCATCAACGATGTGCTGGACATGGCCAAGGTGGAAAGCGGCACCATGCAGATGCTGGACGCCGACTTTGACCTGCGCGGATTGCTGAACTCCTGCTGCGGCATCATCGAGGGGCAGCTCAACGACCGCGACGTGACCCTGACCAAGCAGATCGGCCCTTCTGGCATCCCCGCCTGCGGGGCAGTGAACTGCACATCCGCCAGGTGTTGTTAAACATTCTGTCCAACGCTGTCAAATACACTCCCGACAGCGGCACCATCAACTTCTATGCCCGCGAGACCCTGTTCGAGGAAGGGCTGGTACACCTGCGCATCGAGATTGCCGACACCGGCATCGGCATGAGCGAGGAATTTTTGCAGCACATCTTTGAGCCTTTCACTCAGGAGCAGCAGACCAGCCGCACTACCTACAAGGGCACCGGCCTGGGCATGGCCATCACCAAAAAGCTGGTGGACCAGATGCACGGCTCGCTGGATGTGGAAAGCACACCGGGCAAGGGTTCCACCTTCACCATGCGCCTGAGTCTGCCCCTGGCCGAGACCGCCTACGACACCCCCGAGGAGGAGCCGCCCGCCGACCTGCACGGCCTACACCTGCTGATGGCCGAGGACAACGAGCTGAACCGGGAGATCGCCGTGACCCTGCTGGAAGAACAGGGTGCCGCCATCACCACCGCCGAGAACGGCCGCGAGGCTGTGGAGTTGTTCCAGAACGCGCCCCAGGGCACCTTTGACGCCGTGCTAATGGACGTGATGATGCCCGAGATGAACGGCCTGGAGGCTACCCGCGCCATCCGCGCCTTCGAGCATTGCCCGCCGGAGAGCGGCATCCCCATTATCGCCATGACCGCCAACGTTTTTGCCGACGACGTGAAAGCCTGCCTGGAAGCAGGCATGAACTCCCACGTAGGAAAACCGCTGGATATGCAGGTATTGGCGGCGGAGATCTGCCGCCAGATACGGCGCCACACCGCCCTGCTGGAGAGCGCAGACTTTACAAAATTAGGAAATTAAAAAGTTGGCGCTTTCCTATTGCAATCCGGCATCTGACAAGCGTATAATAAGTTGATTATTGTTGTAATCAGCGCCGCACAATTCCCGCCGTCTCGGCGCTAAGGATTGTGCGGCATTGTCTTTATGTGTAGAGGGAGGATGTATCATGGCAACGAAGTATATTTTTGTTACCGGCGGCGTCGTTTCCGGGTTGGGCAAGGGCATTACCGCCGCCAGCCTGGGCCGCCTGCTGAAGACCCGCGGCCTGAAAGTGGCAAGCCAGAAGCTGGACCCGTATATCAACGTGGATCCCGGCACGATGAGCCCGCTGCAGCACGGCGAAGTCTTTGTAACTGACGACGGCACCGAGACCGACCTGGACCTGGGCCATTACGAGCGTTTTACCGATGAAAACCTGAACAAATACTCCAATCTGACTACCGGCAAGGTCTACTGGAATGTGCTGAACAAAGAGCGCCAGGGTGCCTACCTGGGCCAGACTGTCCAGATCATCCCCCACATCACCAACGAGATCAAGAGCTACATCTACAACCTGGCCAAGAGCACCGAGGCCGACGTTGTCATCACCGAGATCGGCGGCACCACCGGCGACATCGAGAGCCAGCCCTTCCTGGAGGCCATCCGCCAGGTGGGCATTGAGCAGGGCCCCGAGAACTGCTGCTACATCCACGTGGTGCTGGTTCCCTATATTTCCGGTTCCGACGAGTACAAGTCCAAGCCGGCCCAGCACTCCTGCAAGGAGCTGCAGGGCATGGGTATCGCCCCCAACGTCATCGTGCTGCGTGCCGACGGCCCTGTTGGCAGCGACATCAAGCGCAAGATCAGCATGTTCTGCAATGTCCGCCCGGACTGCGTTATTGAGAACCTGACCATGCCCAGCCTGTACGAATGCCCGCTGATGCTGGAGGCCGCCGGCCTGACCAATGTGGTGGCCCGCCAGCTGCACCTGCAGACCCCGCCCACCGACCTGACCGAGTGGAAGGAACTGATCAGCCGCATTGCCACCCGCAGCCGCAACTGCAAGGTTGCCCTGGTGGGCAAGTACGTTAAGCTGCACGATGCCTACCTGAGCGTGATGGAGAGCCTGTACCACGCCGGTTTCGAGAACGAGAGCAAGGTCGAGATCAAGTGGGTAGACAGCGAGACTCTGGTGGACCAGGACCGCTGCGCCGAAGAATTTGCCGATGTGGACGGCATCATCGTGCCCGGCGGCTTCGGCGACCGCGGCATCGAGGGTATGATCCAGGCCGCCCAGTACGCCCGTGAGAACCGTATGCCCTACTTTGGCATCTGCCTGGGCATGCAGATCATGGTGATGGAGTACGCCCGCAACGTGCTGGGCTACGCCGATGCCAACTCCAGCGAGTTTGCCCCCGAGGGCCAGCACAATGTAATTGACCTGATGCCGGACCAGCAGGGCGTGGAAACCAAGGGCGGCACGATGCGCCTGGGCAAGTACCCCTGCACCATCACCCCCGGCACCAAGATGGCCGAGTGCTACGGCACGCTGGAGATCGACGAGCGCCACCGCCACCGCTATGAATTCAACAACGAGTTCCGCGCCGAGTTCGAGGAGAAGGGCCTGGTCATTGCAGGCACCAGCCCCGACGGCCGCCTGGTAGAAGCTGTGGAGATTCCGGGCCGGGACTTCCACCTGGGCGCCCAGTTCCACCCCGAGTTCAAGAGCCGCCCGAACCGCGCTCACCCGCTGTTCAAGGGTTTCATTGCCGCTTCCCTGAAGTACCAGAACGAGCATACCCCACCGACCATCCGGCTTCGATTGGGGAATAAGCACAACCTTTAACGCTTTCCCCTGTGAGACAGCCTTCCCCGGCACGGGGGAGGTAGCACGAAGTGCCAGAAAGGGAGCGATGGCTGCGCGAAGCGCGGACAGAGGGAGACATTTCCTTAGCTCTTACTAAAGATTTAGGCTCTCTCCCACCCGCTTCGCGGGACCGCTTACGCGGCCAGACCCTCTGTCGCTTCGCGACATCTCCCACTGCGGGGAGTCACCCACCAGAGGGGCCGCACAAACGGCATTCTGCCCCTTTACACAAGGGGGCCTTTTTATTTCCCGCAAAAAATTTTAAAAAATTTCCCTCTTCCTGCAACAATTCTGACACATCCGTCGTTTATAACTATAGAAGCTTCTGAAATACTGCCCTGTAAAGCAAGCGAAAAAACACACAAATTCCCATGCGAATGTCGAGAGTTTCTTGGTGTCTTTTGTCTTGTTTTCGCCGGGTTTCCCGGCGTATAATGCTATATCATAGAATCCGCGGAAAGGTCTTTGCCCTGCGGTGTTCCAAAGGAGTTTTCTATGCGCAACTGGTGTGCGCGTCACCCCATTTACTTTATGGGGCTGTACGCATTGTTTTACTTAACCTTCTTCGCCCTGCTGGAGCGCACGATCCAGACCCCCGATCTGTTGGTTCACTGTCGGCTGGATGATCTGATCCCGTTCTGCAAGTACGCGATCATCCCCTATTCGCTGTGGTTTCCGTGGATCCCGTTTACCCTCTTTTTCATCCTGTATAAGGGGGAACGGTCGGACTTCTGGCGGTTATGCCTGCCGCTGTTTGCCGGCATGACGATGGCGCTCCTGTTTTACGCTATCGTACCCAACGGCCTGGCCCTGCGCCCCCGTTACGTGCCCGGCAATGACATCTTTGCCAAAGCGGTGCAGTCGCTGTATCGCACCGATACGCCGATGAACGTCTGCCCGTCGATTCACGTGTTCAACTCGGTCACGCTGATGCTGGCTTACTACCGCACCCGCTGCTTCGATGCCCCGCGCCTGCGTTGGATGCGCCCCGCAGCCGCCGTGCTGTGCGTGTCCATCGCACTTTCCACCATGTTGTTGAAACAGCACAGCGTCATTGACGTGGTGTTTGGCATGCTGCTGGCTTTTGCCCTGGATGCCATTGCCACCGAGGTGCAGCGCAATCCTCAGCCCAGCCGCCGCAACCGCCGTGAACGCCAGCCCGAATGGTTGTAACTACTTCTTGAGCCTCCCTCTCACAGAGGAGGCCGCTTATAAAGATAAAAGTCTGCACGGTTTTAACGCCGTGCAGACTTTTATTTTTTGCGTTATAATGCATAAATCAAAATGCCCAGAATAATCAGCACCAGCGCGCCGATCTTTTTAGGGTTCATCTTCTCATGGAAGATCACCACGCCAAAGAAGGTCACATAAATATAGCCGGTGGCCTCCAGCACGGGGCCGACGTTCAGCGGCACGCCCTTGTAGGCCAGCATCGTCAGCAGCGAGCAGCCCACAAACAGGCCGTAGCCCAGGACCACGCGCCAATCGGTGTACTCTGCCAGCAGGGACTTATGCTCCCGCAGGGCGGCTTTTTTCAGCAGCACCTGAGACACCGACGCCAAAAAGGTGCTGAGCAGATAAAGTGCCACGTAAGGCAGCTGTGCCTGGTTCATTGGCCGTCCTCCCCTTCGTTGTCGGCCCGCACAAACAGCACGATGCCCACAATAATAACCGCTGCACCGATAAACTGGCGCAGGGTGATGCTTTCCCAAACAGCAAAAAGCCCAGCAGGATCCCCCACACCACAGTGATGGCCTTATTGGCGTAGGCGGTGGTCAGCGGCAGGTGCTTGATGACCTGCTGCCAGCCAAAGGCATACACCACCAGCGCCGCCAGCATGCCGCCGTACAGCAGGATGAATCCCACGCTCAAAAACGGCTGCTGCGCCGCCAATTTGCTGCACACGCTGCTGCTGGCATACACCCCCAAAATCAAGTGCAGCAACAAGAACCATTTAGCGCTGTTGCGCATGGTAGCCCTCCTTACTTTTTATCGGATATGGCATCACAGCGGGTCCACAGGACGCAGATTTTGCCACTCATATTTTTTCATGTACTTAGCCAGCGGCTTTTCCACAAACAGATACAACGGGATGGCCAGTAGCTCCACAACGACCACGAACACCGCCGCCCGCAGGCCACGATCGCCACCGGGTAGATGCGCAGGCATTTATGCCAGAACTTACCCGGCAGGGATTTAAACTGACCTCTGGCATCCTCGCGCAATTCCTGGCTCTCGGCAAAAAAGCCGGAGATCATGAAATACAGAATCGTCAGGTAGCCCACATGCAGCTGGGAATCCATCAGCGGAAAAAAGTTGAAGGAGTCCTCATAGTAGGTGCCGGTGTACTGCTGGTAATGGTGCAGCACGATGAAGATTGCGGCAAAAGCCTTCAAAAAATCCAGCCCTACATAATATTTTCTGGCAGTTGTTGGCTCACTCATGCTTGATATACTCCCTTGCCACATACTGCGGGGCGGCGTTGGCACACATGTAGATGCGGCCGACGTACTCGCCGATCAGGCCCAGCACCAGCAGGATCATGCCGCCCAACAACAGCAGCAGCGCCGTGGTGGACGCCCAGCCCATGGGGGCGGCGCCGCGGACGAAGTGGTCGATGATGATGTAGATCAGATACAAAAAGCCAAAGCCCGCAAACACCGTGCCTGCGTAGGTGGCCAGGCGCAGCGGCTTGACAGAAAAGGACGTAAAACCGTTCATCCAAAGATTCAGCAGCTTGCTGATGGTGTAGCCGGAGCGTCACTCCTCCCGTGCGCGGTGATGCACCGACACGTTGGCAATGCGCTTGGTGGAGCGCAGCACCAGGCCGATGACGTAGGGGTAGCAATGCTCGTACCGCAGCATTTCGTCCACGATGAACCGCCGGGCGGCAAAGTAACTGTTGACCACCAGTTCCGGCGGCTTGCCCAACATGACCTCGGTCATTTTGCTGTTGACCCAGCTGCCCAGATTGCGCCAGCCTGCCTGGCGCTTGTTATCGTAGCTGGCGTAAACGACGTCG